>Ga0209692_10000001_pt1 | contig 3519972 bp, 2672 predicted proteins | sample tdDd472_FD_187129 | JGI IMG/M metagenome (GOLD analysis project Ga0209692, IMG submission 187129) | Marine sediment microbial communities from the Atlantic coast under amendment with organic carbon and nitrate - tdDd47.2 (SPAdes)... | ecosystem: Environmental > Aquatic > Marine > Coastal >...
ATTAAACTCCAGAAAGTACACACCACTTGAAAGATTAGTCCCGTTGATGGAAAGTGAATGCGTCCCCGCCTGCATCGGTCGATTAGCAAGAACGGCAACCTGCTGGCCGAGGACATTAAATAATTTTGCCCTAACCTTAACAGATTCCAACAATGAGAATCTCACAGTTGCCACTGGATTAAACGGGTTTGGATAAACACTATCAAGTGCCCAATCAAGTGGTATCGGATTCTCATCCTCAACACCCACGGTTCCAATGTTTAATGTGATTGGTAGGTAGGCAAAACCACCAAGAGCATTGTGCATAATTTTAACCCATGCATGGTACGTCCCGCTACTCATACCCGATGTGTTAACGTTGGTATTCACGATCTCCGATGATTCAGGATCTATGTCTCCGCTAGATTGATCCAATGATATCCATTCGAGGCGACTAATATATTGGTACAACTCGATTTCAGCATCATAGTAGGGGAAAAGCAGTCCAACCAGGTAATTCATGTTGTTGTTTATTCCTAAAAGTGTAATCCCGGTTGGCATACTTTCCGATGCCTGAGGATTTGCAAACATCACTTCCTGTCGTCCTGTAGCTGGATCATATCTGAAGACCAGATTACCTGACTGCCCTGGTAGCCATGAATGAGCATTGGCAGTTAGAGTATATCCATCAGGCTCATTAGGCAATACATCCATCCCATATATCGAAATGCCTTCGATATAATGTGTGTGCAGGGATTGCATATTAAAATCATATTCATATATGTAACCAGTTGAAGATAAATATATTTTTTCATGTTCGTAATCGACAGCAAAATCAACACCATATAGCAAACTTGGAAATGCTTTAGTAGAATCAAGTACCAAGTGATTGGAAACAGTGTAAAAACGCAATTCCTCATTTGTAGCTAAAATAACAATGTTGTCCGTTACTTGCATTTTCAGGGCATCTAGCATGAAAGGCATTCTGAAGTTTTGGAGTTCAATACCTTCAAGATCGTATAGCTTGATATTGGAATCAAAACCATCTTGCTGCCTTGATAATACCCAAAGTGTATCATTCCTTGACTCTATATCCAGATGACTAACATCTTCATCAAATAAATCAAAACCAGCTATCCTATCACCGATTTCAGAAGTGCCTCCATTTGGATCATGTCCAATAATATCAAGATCATAGAATAAGGAAGCATCCCCGGAATTAATCAATGTAAAAGCTTGGGTTTCAATCTCACCTGCTTCAAGATTAAAGGTTAATGATTCTGGGTCCAGAGAAAATGCGGGCCTTCCCATTTGCGCATTTACTGTAATACTACCATCGACAGGAACAACGACATCCTCAACAATCACAGTCACATATCCATTTTTTCTAAAAACGATATCTGAGCTGCTAGCCGCAATATCTATCGAATAATTACCGTTAATATCTGTAATATCATTGGTGCCGAGGACTGAAGAACTTACGAGCACACCTTCGATTGGGGTATCATCTTCAAGTAAAGTAACTGTTCCCGAGACATTGCCCGTTTGGAACGTCGTTCTGGTACTGAATAAAATACTTCGGCCATCCTCTATCGGGAACGTGCAGTTTGATGCGATATTATAGTATGAAAGCTGTAAACCAACCTGCTGGTCACCATTTTCGATTCCCGTTGTCCAATATGGAACATCCGAACCATTGCCGGTTGAGGGATTGATATCTTTGTACTGGAAGAGGAATTCGTTGTCACCTGTTGGTGTGGGGAAATCATCAGAATTTTCATACAGTACAACTTGGAAAGTACATGATCCCGTCCCCTGAGCATCATTCAGTTTGTTCCATTCAATGACAAATTTTCCTTCTCCCTCTATGTAATGATAAAAGACACCATCTTCTTCCATAAAATTAGTTCTATCGTCCCAGAATGGTGCGATCATAGCTGATGGACCGAGTGGGGATGGAATTACCCAGTTTCGTTGAAGCGCCATTCCTTCCTGATTCCCCATCGCCAACCAGCCGTTACTGCATACTGTGATTGTGTTATAGGTTTCACCGTAATAAGTAAACTGAAAAGGCAGCTCTACTACTGCAGACACATCTTGATTTGTTCCTGTATCCAGTAACAGTAATTCACTGCCTTGGAAAATGGCATCAGGCTCATCCGGGTCGATCTCTATCCAGTCATAGGTTGGGCACATAATATACCCGGTATCACTATTGTCATAAGCAAAATAGCCGTATGCGTCAGGTCCCTGAGGATCGTACTGATGGCCATCCCCCATTTGGATTATGACAGGTATCTCGTGAATTTGACCGTTTGATGTTTCAGCAATTATTTGAGCAGACATTTGATAGCCGTTGAACGCAATGTCACTTCCGGTAAATAAGAAACTGCTTGTTGTTGCCATATTGCCTGATGTAACCGGTCCAAGGGTTCCAGCTTCTGAGTCAACAGCGATCCAATCACTTTGGATATCATCAAGGATTAACGAAAGCTGGGTATTCCCAATATCACTATTGCCAATATTAGCTATAGTAAATGTCACATCACCTTGCTGACCAGGTACTACTAAACCTGTGGATTCAATAAATACTAATTTTGGCGCATTAATTTTAATACCATAGGCATCTGAATAATTGCCGCTTGATCCCTCAAGTATCACATCCAAAACAGCGGTCCAGTCATCCGGAGTATTTGTATCTATTTCAACAAGTATTGGATCAAAGAAAGAGCCACTCTCATATGATTCTAAACTCGTCATTTCAGGATTACCAGTTACAGAAAGGATAAAATCATCTGAAGAAGTTGCGGAAATATCTATTCCTGTTTGTGCGGAATTCCCATAATTAAAAATATCAAATAACAAACCAACTGTTTCGCCTGCCTCAATAACACCATTACCGTTACCACTAGTCCCTGATGTTCCATCATCCAGAACAGTAAAGCCGGAAATTCCCAGTCGGTCTTCAGGCAACTGAATTGTTATGCCTTGTTGGACAGGTTTATGGTTATAAGCAGTGACAGTAATAACCGCCTGCCCTGTATATTGACACGGAAAATCGAGGAATACATAACCGTTTTGATCTGTAACGCCCCGGGAGATAACTTCTTCACGAGAATCTGATTTATAAAGTGTTACCCATGCATTTTCCAAAAGTCCATTGTCGTTTTCAACAACAATTTCTATTCCACGTGATCCTAACTCTATTTCATTATCAACATCAAATGAGATACTCCGATTGGGAATATCGGTAAACATCCATACGGTAGGATCTCCCATAAGGTTAAGCCATTGATTAAAATCATCGATATAGTAGTTCTGAAATCCGTTGAAGTTCTGCCACATATTGTACTTTGCACCTACCAACATTTGACCGATAGTAGGAACTTTATGAACAAAAACAGCTTCAACAGCACCCCCAGCTAATGCATTATTAAATCTTGTATGAGTGCTGATTGTGGCAGTAGATATTGCTGCAATTCCGCCTTTGGGACTATTCACATTACCCGCACGCATATAGGCTTCATTCGTACTTGTTTCTGTTGCCCAATTTCCACGTGCACAAGTAATATCAACCACGACCGGTAACATATTGGTGTTGTTCAACGAATTAATTTCTGAGTTATCCAAACCAGAACCTAGATACCCCCTGTAGAGGTGAAAACTCACGCCATTATTTAGCTGATTAATAATTCTACCATTTACAGATCCTAGCCCATCGTTAAAAAAGGCTGTATCCACCTGTGTATATCCATCTTCTAACATTACCTGACGAGAGTATCTTGCCACATAGACAGTTGATATTCCACTTGATGATGATCCAGCAGCGACACTCCCCCGTTTATACCATTCTAAATCTTCGGGGTTATCACTGGTAAAAGTTTCTTTCTCATAAGCGAGTACTTTGCGGACATACGCAGTCAGCATCGTAGGGGTTTCAACACTTATACGCCCTACAGAAGCATCCAAAAGCGCATCGTCTCCTGCGAGTATTCCATAAGGATGATCTCCACCACCATATAAATCTCCAGATCCAGGTGGAGTTGAAATATTACCTGAGGCATCACCTACGATAACGATATGATCGAATTTGATTTCAGATGCATCATAACGATTCTGTAATTCATTATGAATTGAGTAATTATCCCAATTCACATCACTGTCTGTTAATAATTGAACATCCCAGCCCTTCTGCTTCTTCCATGTAATCCAATCTTGCATTTCATCCAGCCAGACTTCCTCGCAGACAAGTTGGACAGCTCCACGATAAAGTTCGTACTGATCCAGTTCTGATTCACTCCAATCCAGAAAGGATCTGTAGAAGGGCATAAATGTTTCAGAGAGTTTTGTCGGCCATGAATCCAGGCTGTTCTCATTCGTCGATTCATCATAGACTATACGGTAGTCTAACCTGTCGTAAACTCTGACTTGCCTTCTTGCGGGATTAACCTGAACAGGAAATGTTGAAACATTGGCAACTCTAAAATCTTTGAGAATTGCCGGAGTATCAATTGTAACTACCTCTTCAGGATACCATGAATCGACTGATGAATCCAGTCCTTCCAGTTCATGGGATAAACCTTCGCCATAAAAAGCGGCGTAGTCAATATCACTTAATACTCTGTAATGATAATCCAGGATTTCAATATGTCCTCCTCCAGTAATTGGCATACGAACCGTGCGCCCGATAACCGGCACAACCGGTTGACCTGGAATATCAACGAAACCTGCACCAGGGTACTCAGCGACCAACAATTCATTGGAAGATCCAACTTCCGCCCATACCGGTTCACTAATGTATAAATCAATAGTTTTTCCATTCGCATCTTCAGCAAGAGATAGCACTTGCATATGATCTTGATGGATTTCCACTTGAACATTTGAAGCATTTACATGGATTGTGAGGCTGAATAAAAGAATCAAGATCGTCTGCAGTTTTCTCATCATATCTCCGTGGTAAGATATCATAAAAGCGAATGTCAGTACTGATCAGTGATACAAACTAAATGTGGGTATAGTCAACATAAAAAAAAGAAGACCCGATTTAATCGGGTCTTCTTTTCAGAACAATCTTTATTTCATCAAGACCACTTTTTGAACTGAACTAAGTGGTCCAGCATTAAACTTCAGGAAGTATACACCACTTGAAAGATTCTCACCGTTTATAGAAAGTGAATGCGTTCCTGCCTGCATCGGCCGATTGGCAAGAACTGCAACCTGCTGCCCTAGAACATTAAACAACTTTGCCTTTACCTGAACCGATTCCATCAAAGAGAATCTTACAGTTGCCACAGGGTTAAATGGGTTTGGATAAACGCCATCAAGTGTCCAGTCAAGTGGTAAATTCTTTTCGTCCACATCAACAGAACCGACATTTATCGTCAATGGAATATTAAGCCTGCCTCCTGCCGCATTATGCCTGATAGCAATCCAGGCGTTATAGATTCCTTGCGGAAGAGTAGTAGCATCTACACTGACATTTACAATATCAGAACTCTCCGGTTCAAGTGTACCACTTTCCTGATCTAGAGATAGCCAATCCAGTCGGTTCATGTACACATATATACCGATACTAGGTGTATCATTATATGGGAAAAGTATTCCCACCATAATGTTCATCCCGTTATTTGATTTAATCAAGGACATTCCTCGTCCCCAATTTCCCATACCCAAAGTAGTCTCAAACATTATTTCCTGAGCTGAAGTTTCTGGATTAAACCTGACCATCATCAGTCTTTCACCAGTCATATCCCAAATATACCCTAATATATGTAGAGTAAATCCTTCAGGATCATCGGGTATAACATCTATTCCCATGATATTTAATTCACCAAATTGGTGAAGGTCTTGGAACTGCATCCCCATATTATATTCATAAACCATGGAGTTGAAGGATTGATATATTTTCTGGTTTGCGAAGTCTACTGCAAAATCGTTGTCCCAAGCAGATGTCTGAAGAGTTTTTGTTGAATCAAGATATAATCCATCATCAAACGTGTAGAATTTCAATTGATCATTGCTGCCTAGTACAATAATATTTCCGTCGACCTGAACTCTTCTGACCTCATTACCAAAGACAACACCGTAGGAATCCAACATCATTCCGTTAAAATCATAAAGTCGTAACTCAGTATTCCCGGAATTCCAGTCCTGTCCCAAAACCCAGAGGGTATCACCTTGTGATGCCAGATCATGATACTCAAAAGTCCCGGAGGGTAAGTTTATTAATTCGACTTGCTCTCCAACATCACCTCCAGCACCACTTTCAGGATCTCTTCCCAATCTCGTCAGGCCATAAGTAAGAGTAGCATCACCAGAATTTTCGAATGTTAGCATCTGACTATCTGAGTCTCCTGGATTCAGATTGAAGATTAATTCCTCAGGAGTTACATCAATCAACGGTCGAACCATCTGTGCATCAAGGTTGACATTTCCCTCTTCAGGAATATCAACACCTTCTTCAACAAAAGTTACATAACCGTCTTTTCTGAAAATAATATCGCTTATTCCTGACGCTACTGCGATAGAGTAATTACCATCTGTACCAGTTGTGTCAGCAGTTCCAAGGACACTGGAGATGACAATTACATCTGAAACAGGTGAATCATCTGAAAGGTGTGTCACTGTACCTGAAACCTGACCTGTTACAAAGGATGTCCTAGTACTGAATAGAATACTTCGATTATCGTCTATTGGTGAAGTTGCATCCGATGGGATATCATAATAAGATAATTGAAGCCCATCCGTTTGATTCGCATTTTCAATTCCAGTAGTCCAATAGGGGACATCAGAGTAGCCACCTATAGTTGGATTTATTTCCTTATACTGGAAGATGAATTCGTTATCTCCAGTCGGTGTAGGGAATTCCTCTGAATACTCCATCAAAATGACTTGGAAAGTACTAATTCCTGAGCCCACTGCATCTGAGACATCACTCCACTCAACTACAAACTTTCCTTCTTCTTCCAGGTAATGGTAATAAACACCAGTATTGGTATTCGAGATAATTCTATCATCCCAGAAGGGTGCTATCATTGCCCACGGACCTAGAGGAGATGGTATAACCCAGTTTCGTTGAAGCGCCATTCCTTCCTGATTGTCCATGGCGATCCAACCGTTACTGCAAACAGTGATTGTATTGTATGTTTCACCGTAATATGTAAAATCAAATGGAAGGTTTATAGCTCGGGAATCATCCATATTCTCCCCGGTGTCTGTCAATGGAATCCGTGTTCCGTCATACATCGGGGCTTCCGCATCCGGATTAATTTCCACCCAATTAAATGGGGGACTCATGATGTAGCCGTAATCTGTGTTATCGTATGCAAAATAGCCGTAGGAATCAGGCCCCTCCGGATCGCCTACATTTTTATTTCCCATTGATATTTTTACTGGGATATCTTGACGGCGACCATTGGGATAATCCGCTAATAATCTTCCTGAGACAACATATCCCTTGAAGGCATCAGAACTACCGGTAAGTGTAAAATCAGAGCTGTTTGCGGAATTGCCAGAACTAAGTGCTCCAAGACTACCCTCATCCACATCAACCGTTATCCATTCTTCATAAAAATCTTCAATTTGCAAAACAACAGTCGTATTTGGTGAATCCGCACCACCAATATTGACAATATTGAAGTTTATTGTGCCCTGTTGTCCAGGAAGGATATTACCATTTGCCTGTACAAAAATAAGATCTGGTGCAAGAATTTTGATTCCGTGAAAATCAGGGTAGTTACCTTCTGACCCAACTAGTGAAACATTAAATACAGCAGTCCAATCATTCGGTGCATTTGGGTCAATCTCAGCGAGGATTGGTGTGTTAAATGTTGCATTTGATCCAGATGCTAGCGACGTCATTTGGGCTGTTCCAGAAACTGAAACAATAAATTCATCCTCGCTAGAGGCTGAGATATTGATATTTGACTGACTGGATAGACCAAAATTGCGAATTTGGAATTGTAACCCGACGGTTTCACCTGCTTCAGCAATGCCGTTTCCATTGCCTACGGTTCCCTGACTGCCATTATCCAACACCGTATATCCTAAAACACCAAGTTTTTCATCTGGTTCAGAAATGAGGATAAACTGCTGCTTTGGTCTATGGTTGTATGCAGTAACCGTAAGGACGGCTTCACCAGCATACTCAAAGGGAATATTCAGAAAGACATGGCCATTTTCATCCGATACAGCCCGTGAAATCACCTCTTCATCATTGTCCGATTTATAAAAAGTTACCCATGCATTTTCAACCGGACCATCATCGTTTACAATTGTAAGTTCGACACCTCTACTGCCAAGTTCGAGTTCATCATCAACGTGAAATTGAAGGGTAGAATCTGGAATATCGGTAAATATCCAAACCGTTGGATCACCCATGAGGTTCAACCACTGATTAAATTCATAAACTCCATTATCCTGAAAACCGTTGAAGTTTTTCCACATGTTAAATTTGGCACCAATAAGCATCTGCCCTACGGTAGGAAGTTTCTGCGTAAACACAGCTTCAACTGCTCCACCGGCAAGTGCATTATTGAAACGCGTATGTGTACTGCTGGTAGCTGTACATACTGCTCCGATTGCACCGCGGGGTTGATTTGCTGAGCCGGCACGCATGTATGCTTCGTTGATACTGTACCCATCAGCCCAGTTACCACGACCACATGTGATATCTACAACAACAGGAATCTTGTTCGTATTTGACAACGAACCGATCGCATCAGTTTCGATTCCCGAACCGATAAATCCTCGATACAAGTGAAACCCGACGCCACTATTGAGTTGATTAATAATTCTATTGTTTACAGGGCCACCGCCATCATTGTAAAATGCAGTATCTACCCTGGTATATCCTGCTTCAAGCATTGCATGGCGAGCATATCGTGCAACATAAACAGTTGAAATACCCGAAGCACTTGACCCTGCGGCAACGCTTCCCTTCTTGTACCAATCGGTGTTACCTCTGTTTGTATCTCTTTCGTAGGCAAGTACTTTTTGTACATAAGTATTCAACCTAGATGCAGAATCAACACTTATTCGACCGATAGATGCATCCAGCAATTGATCATCTCCCGCCAGCAGCCCGTAAGGATGATCGCCTGCACCATAGCCGTCTGCTGACCCGGGTGGAGTTGAAATTATTCCATTTGCATCACCGACGATTACGATGTGATCAAATTTTATTTCTGCGGCGTTATATCGGTCTTGAAGCTCATTTTTAATACTATATCTTGTCCAGCTAACATCATTATTGGTGAGTAATTGGACTTCCCACCCCTTCTGTTTTTTCCATTCGATCCACTCTTCCATCTCATCCAGCGACCCCTCTGGACAAACCAACTGGATTCCACCACGGTAAAGCTCATATTGATCTAGTTCCGATTCACTCCAATCAAGAAACTGACGGTAAAAGGGCAGGAATGTTTCGGAAAGGCTTGTAGGCCATTCATTCAGACTGTTTTCATTTGTAGACTGATCATAAACCACTCTGTATTGAAGACGGTCATATACTCTAACTTGCCTTCTGGCCGGGTTTACCTGAATTGGGTATGTGGAGACATTTGCAACGCGGAAATCTTTCAGGATACCAGGGCCATCCAGCGAAACAACGTTTTCCGGGTACCACATATCAAGTGATGGATCCAGACCTTCAAGCTCTTCGGGTAATCCTTCACCAGAAAAAGCAGCATACTCAATATTACTGAATACCTGAAAATGAGAATCGAGTAGCTCTATATGTGCACCACCGGAGATCGGTAATCTTATCATTCGACCTATTACGGGAAGAAGTGGTTCCCCAGCAATATCATTAAAACCTTCGCCCGTAAATTCTGCCACTCTCAATTCTTCATTTAAGCCGACATCAGCCCAAACGGGTTCGTCAATTCGGATTTCGATATCCATTCCATAAGCATCTTCATTCACCGAAAGGATTTGGATAGCTTTGCTTTTAAAATCCTCTTGAACGTTAGAACTAACTGCAGTTGAAGTAATAACAAATAACAAAAAGAGAATCAGCAGTTTCTTCATCATAGTCTCCGTAGATATAATTATCTTGTGCACCGTATAAGAGTAATAGGTTATTGAAAGCAAATGCGGTGCCACTATTGCACATCATCTTCAAAAAGACATAAATGCGTTCTCGCATTACTGAATTCCTGATATAAAGGCTATTTGGCACGATTATTCTCTCAGACCTTAATCCCTAATACTTATAACGAAAGTGCAGAGTATGCATGGATAGCGCTCTTAATTCACATTTATTTATGAAGTCGATCAAGACTAATTGAATCATCAGGAACAATCCTCTACCTTTCGAGTGACAAATAATGAGCCAACTCCATCACATGAGGATATGATGAAACGATCAAAATACTTACTCGCACTAATGCTATTCCTAATCACCTCATTAGTTTTCGCTGAGACCAACAATGTCTCGGTCACTGTCTATAACCAGAACATGGCCCTTGTCAGGGAATTGAGAACAATTCAGGTTGAAAAAGGTGTTCAGGAATTTAGTTTTGATGGTGTAGCTGCCTTCATTGATCCAACATCTGTTCGTTTCAAAGCTGATGGGATCAACGTCCTTGAACAGAATTTTGAATACGACCTGGTCAACCGAAATGCGTTACTGGAGAGATACATCGGGGAAATGGTTGATGTTCAGATGGAAAATGAAATTGTACGTGGAAAGCTTTTATCGACTAGTGGTGGAATAATTATTGAGGACACAAAAAAAGAGATTCGGTTGATAGATCCCTCCGCTGTTCTAGCTGTCAGGTTTCCTGAAATGCCGGACGGTTTAATTTTAAAACCAACTCTAAAATGGTTACTTGATTCACAGAACAGTGGAAATGTTCAATCAGAATTGAATTATATCACGAATAATTTGAGCTGGGAGGCCAGTTACGTCGCCGTTGTAGATGATAAAGATGAAAACCTGGAGCTCACAGGCTGGGTTCAGATTGATAACAAGAGTGGAAGCCGTTATGAAGAGGCCACATTGAAATTAATGGCTGGAGATTTGAACATAGCACGTAGTCCCAGACGAAATGAAATCATGTATGCAGCCATGGATGAAGCCGTACAAAAAGGTGGATTTACCGAAAAAGATTTTTTTGAGTATCACTTATATACTTTGCCTCGAAAAGTGACCCTTGGCGACAACCAGATAAAACAGATCAGCTTAATCGATCCAGCAGATGCATCTGTCACCAAGGAGTACACTTTCAATACCAATATGGGAAGAAGCAACAAAGTCGCTGTAACATTAAAATTTGACAACATTGAAGAACATGGACTGGGTATACCTTTGCCGGCTGGAAAAGTCCGCATTTACAAAAAAGATGATGATGGGAGTCTACAACTGATTGGGGAGGATAGAATTGATCATACTCCTCGAAATGAGACACTAAAACTAAGTACCGGCAATGCGTTTGATGTGGTCGCAGAACGAACTCGAAGTGATTATAAAAGGCTGCACAATAACCAGCGTGAAGAAACCTATGTCATTGAAATCAGGAACAGGAAAAAAGAAGCTGTATCTGTTAATATCAATGAACGGTTTGGCGGAAACTGGATTGTTCTTGAAGAGTCTGAAACGGGTAAAAAAATCGATGCAAACCTTTATCAGTGGATTATGAAGCTCGGTCCAGATGAAGTCAAAAAATTGACCTACAAGGTTCGAGTCGGATAATTAGTTATGGTTTGATATTTCTTTTTAGTTTATATTCCCGGGTTGCCATTCAGCCCGGGATTTTTCATCTTTTACCGGATTAATAAGGAATCATCGTGAATAAAAAAGCCGCACCACTTGACCTGCCTGTCAGATTTATCCGGGGTATTGGTCCTAAAAAAGCTGATGCTATTGAAAAAAGTGGCATTTTTACTTTGCGTGACCTCCTCTACAATGTCCCTCGCCGTTACCTCGATAGGACCGGTAGTGTTCAAATCGGTCAGTTAACAGGTGAGACACCCGGTGAAGTCACCATAATCGGTTCTATAACCGAAGCCCGTCCTGTCAGGATGAAGGGTGGCAGGATGCGTTATGAAGCTGTTCTTGATGATGGAACAGGGCAAGTAAAACTCATCTGGTTCCGCCGAACCAACCAGATAAAAAAATGGATTACTCCCGGTTTGGCCGCTGCATTTTCTGGAAAAGTCACCCAGTTCGGATATCAGTTTCAGATTGCTCACCCTGAAGTCTCCTCCCTGTCAAAAGGAGAAGTTCAAGACATTAAGAAGGGTGAAGGCCGATGGGTTGCCCTTTATTCCGGCTCACATGATTTGGAAAAAGTAGGTCTGGATGCTCGCGGCATGAGAACCTTGATGGATAGAATCATTGGCGAATATGTCGGTTCTGTTCCTGAGATCTGGTCCGATGAATGGCGTAAGAAGCTTGGTATATGGTCAATCAGGGACGCCCTACTAGGTGTTCACCGTCCAAAAAATCAGAAAGAACACGATAGAGGTTGGCAACGGTTAAAGATGGATGAGTTGATGATGTTACAGCTCCTCTGGGCATGGACTCGTCAACACAATCGTAGACAGGTAAAAGGTATTGCTTACCCAACCGTAGGTGATCTTACCCGTGAACTTATAGAGAAGAAACTTCCTTTCGATTTGACCGAAGCACAAAGAAAAGTTCTGCGGGAGATATGGAAGGATATGAAAGAACCCTACCCCATGTCTCGTTTGCTTCAAGGGGATGTTGGTTCGGGAAAGACAGTTGTAGCATTGATCGCGATGACCATTGCTGTAGAAAATGGTTACCAGGCAGCCCTTATGGCTCCGACAGAAATATTGGCTGAACAGCACTATTTGACCAGCCACAAATTCCTTGACGATTTAAATGTCCCAGTTGAACTACTGGTCGGTGGTGCGAAAACAAAAGCAAAACAGGAAAAACTCGCCAGAATATCAGAAGGCAAACCGGGTATTATTATTGGAACCCACGCCCTGATTCAGGATGCAGTCAAATTCGCCAATCTCGGCGTGACCGTTATAGATGAACAACACCGGTTTGGTGTAGCTCAAAGACTTAAACTTATGAACCCGGGAAAAACCAAACCTGGGCAACTAAGACCTGACGTACTGGTTATGACAGCGACACCAATCCCCCGTTCACTGGCACTAAGTATTTATGGTGATCTAGAAGCAAGCCGTCTCGATGAGATGCCTCCCGGACGAGGAACAATTACAACCAAAGCGGTTAACGGTGAGGTTGAACGCGACAAACTCTATAAGAATGTTCGTAAAGAGATTGATAACGGTGGTCGAGCCTATGTTGTTTTCCCACTCGTAGCAGAATCTGAAAAACTTGACTTGCAGGCTGCTGTTGAAGGACAGGAAGAGTTATCAAACGGTGTTTTTAAGGGCATTTCTGTTGGTTTGCTTCATGGCCGTATGAAGATGGAAGAAAAAGCCGAAGCAATGAAGAAGTTTGCGAGCGGCGAAACGCCAGTTCTGGTTTCAACAACTGTGGTTGAAGTGGGAGTCGATGTACCTGAAGCGACAATTATGGTAATTGAGCACGCTGAAAGATTTGGTTTATCCCAACTCCATCAGTTAAGGGGCCGTATCGGACGCGGAGGTCGCGATGGTTTCTGCTATCTCGTCGGATATCCACCTGTCAGTGAAACTGCCCGGGCCAGGATAAAATGTCTTGTCAACACTCTTGACGGTTTCCAGATAGCCGAAGAGGACCTACGAATTCGTGGGGCTGGTGATATGTTTGGTGTTCGTCAGCACGGATTGCCGCAACTTCGTTTTGCAGATATTCAGGAAGATCAGCAACTATTGTTGAAAGCTCGTAAAGCCTCTGATGATTTGCTCAGCGAAGATCCAGAATTAAAATCTATGCCGCTACTAAGAGATGAATTTGGAAAGCAGATTCTTAAAAAAGCCACTTGGCTGGATGTGGGATAATTACTTAATTCTAAAATACTGTGTGAGTTCTCGCCTGTTTCCTACGTGATCTTCAGCGATAATTTTCCATTCGTGACGACCTTTACTTAGATTTTCCCAAGGCCGATATGAGATGGTTTTGGCATCAGGATCGTAAACCCATATCACCTTTTTGCCGTCAATCTCCATACTGCAATTATCATAATTTAAACCACTGATAACATCATAAAGTGATGCTGATAACCTTGGTCGTCTAATTTTTGTCGTGGCATTATTGACAAGACTTAAACGACTTATTACCGGTGGTAAAGAATCAATCATTACTGAAAATTTTTCAAAACTGAAGAGCTCAGCTTTAAGAATAAAACCGTTCATCTCACGTTCATTTCCAAGAAAACGCCACCGTTTTTCACCTTTTTCCTGATAAACGATAACTGCGTTTGAATCCCACGGTACGTCATTGGAACTCAATGCAATTTCGATAGGTTTTTTAAAGGGGTGATCATAGGGCAAGAAATGATAGACCGGTGCAATCTTATCGGATTCCATCGGAGATAATTTTAGTTGAGCAACCAGATCAAACCATAACTCATCTTTTTCAACTCGCAATTCGATGCCGGCTTCAGGAATCGCCCAACGGTCATCCGTTCCTTTTTTAAATCCACCGATTCGAGTCGTAATATTTTTAGTGACAGTTTTACCTGATCGTTTTGCAATGATCACAAACTCGCAGGTTCCTCTGAACGAAACAGGTATTTCGCCTCGCCCGATCCATCTACCTCTACCCTTGGGAATCAGGACGTGTTCCCCTTCCCATGCTGTGGAACGGATCGTTACAATCTCAGCCCAATCTGGCACATTCAAAACTTTAAAGCGTGCAGTTTCACTGATTAGCTGTATGTCCAGATCGAGATTATTGTTTATTTCAACATCCCCCTTGAGGGGTTTAGCTTTTCTTTTTGATTCTACCGTAGGCATTACCGGCTTTTTTAATACATTCAACACCCATGAAGTCCATCTTTCGTTGCCTGAACTATCAACAACCCTGATTTTGACCTCATTTTCTCCCGTTTTGAGTTCATCTGTATCTATAATTCCACCATTCAGGTTTTTGTCATAAAATTTTAGTCGATTTCCCTCTAGAACATACAAACGACGAAAACGTTTAAATCCTTTTCGCCAGAGTTCATAATCGAAATCAAGTCTCGCATGGCGATTATTACGATAGCGGAAAGTATCAAGAGTTGTTCGATGGATCAGATCATCATTGAGATAGAGCTCCAGGATTCTTACCCCAAGACGATGCCATCCACCATCTTGCCAGTCTCTGGCTTCAACGGAGATTCCAACTCTTCCGTATACATCAACAGGTTGAGCTTGACCGTGATTGACATTCCTGATAACATCAACCATGTCTCCATTCACTTCACTACTTCCATCGAGCGGTTTGATCGATACACGACGGATTACAGGTTTCCGTTTATCGGGTACATTAAAACCCACCAGGGCAGGATTATAGGGTGTCCCGATTCCATCCCGGGTTTCAAAGTGTAAGTGAGGGGCACCGATACCTGTTTCACCGGTATAGGCAATAACTTCACCTTGTTTGTATTCCAGCTCACCAGGAGTGAAATACATCTCTATTTCATAGCTCTGTTGACGGAGTTGCTCCTCTTTTACAACAGCTTCAATTCGTTTATCAAACTCTGAAAGATGAGCGTATACCGCGATCTGGTCTTCACCCCATTTCAGGTAGAGTACTTTCCCGTATCCGTTAAAAGAGGTTTTTATTCTGTAAATGTATCCGTCCGCAATGGCGAAACAAGGGTAACCAACTGAGCCACGAGTACTGAAGTCCACTCCTGCATGAAAACGGTCGGGGCGAGGCTCGCAAAAGGTGCTGGTCAGTCGTCTGGATGCATCTGTAGGCCACCTTAAACCGGTGTCGGTCATGGGATAGGTTTCATTTCCTTCAGCTGTTTCGATCAATTGAAATGAGGAAACAAGCAACATCAAAAGAATCAGAAATGAATAGAGTTTTTTATGAAAGGTCAGAAAGAGCCAGACCTTTTCTATACTGAATTTTATTGTCATATAGAAAATCAGGATGTACCGAGTTTTTCAAGGACTTTCAGGACATAAGAGGTGTGGCGACTTTCAGGATAATCTGCAAGGAGACGAAGATACATTTCCCGCGCTAGTTTTTTCTCACCCAACTTCTCATGGCAGTTCGCCACCTTATACATGGCGTCTTCACGTTTATTCGTATTTGGAAAGGTTAAGGTCCGGTCAAATTCAATCAGCGCCTGTTCATATTTCTTCATATTAAAATAGGCTTCACCAATCCAGTACTGGCAATTGTCGCTCAGGTCATTGGTTCGGCTTGTTTCAAGCATATTTCTAAAATGACGAATGGCACTATTGTATTTTCCTTGAACAAAGTAACGTCTACCTTGATCATAACGGGATTTATAACTATCAGCGAAGAGCACTGATGGTTCGCACACCAAAAACAACATCAATGATATGAGAATATATTTTATTGTTCTGACCATTTCCTATCCTGAAGACGAATTCCAAGGACAATATATTATTCTTTAGCTGAACCTACAAGGAAAACACTCTTTCCCGATATCTTTATATCAATCTTTCAACTCGACCACTGTAACTCCATCACCACCTTCGGCAGGTTCACCTAAACGGTACTTTGAGATCAATGGATGTTTCTTCAGCTTCTCCAAAACCATACTTCTAAGCGTTCCAGAGCCTTTGCCATGAACAATACGAGCACTCTTCAATCCCGATAAAGCCAGTTTTTCCAAGTAGCGTTCCAGCTCATCTTCTGCTTCTTCAAACCTTTTTCCCAGAAGCTTCAATTCTGACTTAGTAGTGGTATCACCACTATCACTGACGTGTATATGGATTCTTTTGGAAGTGACTTTGATCTGCTTCTTGATCTTACTTACCTGATCAACTTTAATCCAAAGTTTGATTGCACCGGTAGCGACCTGAATTTTATCCGATTGAAGGGCCAGAACCTCACCCCGCATCCCATTTTCCATTCTAACCTGATCACCCATTTGAATGGGTGAAGTCTCATCGAATGTGGCAGCAGGTTCCTCGATTATAACGGGTTGTTGCAGTTTTGTTTTCTTCACTGGCGTTTTTTTCTTTTTCTTTGATTCTTTTGCTTTCTGCTGCAACCTCTCTACAACGTCTTTTTGCTTTTTAACGACTTCATGTGCCTTTTTAATGGCTTCTTTAGATGCCTGTTCTTCGCGAAGATCTTTAACTGCTTTTTCAATGGTTTTATTTACGTTCCGAAGTAGAAGTTCAGCTTCAACAGCGGCCTGCCCAAGTTTTTCAGATTTTTTACTCTCAAATTGATCAATCCGTTCTCGAAGTAATGCTTCAAGACTACTTGTTTCACTCTTCTTCAGCGCTAGATCACGCTCCTGCTTCTGAACCTGCTGCAACCGTGAAGAAAGTTCTTCAATCAGGTCTTCGAGTTTCAGGCTCTCTTCACCAAGAAGATCACGGGCTCTTTCTACCAAACCAGATCCCAACCCGACTCTTTCGGCGATTTCCAGGGCGTAACTCGAACCGGGAATATCCGGTTGAAAACGGTAGGTCGGCGTCAGCGCACTTCGATCAAACTGCATTGAACCATTCCGAACAGCATCATTCCTGTGGGCAAAAGCTTTTAGTGATCCCATATGCGTTGAGACCATCGTCCACCATCCATTTTGTACTGCAGTCTCAAGGAATGATATTGCCAGAGCGCCACCCTCTGCAGGGTCTGTTCCAGAGGCAATTTCGTCAATCAGAACCAGCTTGCCTGTATTCGGATCCTGAGTAATCGCCTTGAGCTTTTCCAGATGACCGGAAAAACTTGACAGATCACCTTCCAGAGATTGATCATCACCAATGACCACATGGAATAGATCAACCGGAGGTACAACAGTCCCATCACCACAGGGTGGCCAAATTCCCGCATGAATCAATGCAGTAATAAGCCCAACTGTTTTAAGCGCTACCGTTTTACCACCTGCATTTGGACCGGTTATTATTAAGGTTCTAGCCTTTTCACCCTCGTCAGAAAGTTTCATGTCAAGTGGAACAGTTTCATCCAGACCTTTTCGCAGGACCAACAAAGGATGCCGTGCCTGGACAAGATTCAGTTGTCCAGCTCTAATAGCAGGCCGCATAGCCCCTGAATCAAAGGCATAACCTGCACGAGCCTGAAGCGAATCAAAAAGACCTATTACGACGACAGCTTCATCTAAATCAGACAAGTGTATTCGAACGTGGTCAGTTAACTCAATCAGAACTTTTCTGACTTCTTCCGCTTCCTCTTCAGCCAATTGACGGATTTCATTACTCAGGACAACCAGTTCATCCGGCTCGATGTAGACAGTACCACCCGAAGCGGAAACACCATGAATAATACCACGAATTCTATTTCTGTATTGAGCTTTAACCGCAAGAACAGTCCGACCATCACGAATGGTCATTTCCGTATCGAGGAGAAGTCCATCTCCACCATGTTTGGAAATAAGAGAATCCAGCCGTTTTTTACTCTTGGAAATTGTTGTCGCGATAGTTCTGCGAATGCGGCGCAATTCTGGTGACGCGTTGTCAGCTACGTCAATATCATTTCTATCCAGTTTTTTCGATATTTGATCTACTAATTCCGGCATGTCATTTAAGCGGTCAGCATAGGCTAGAAGTGGTTTTAAACTATCCGCATGTTTCAGAACATGTTTTCTCAACCTTCTTGAGGCCAAGGCAATATCGGCAATGTTGATAAGAGTCTGGACTTCAAGAAATGTCCCCTCTTTTTCAGCATAGTCCAGCGCGTCACCGATATCACGAATACCGGCAAAAGAGAGTTCCTCGCCACGAGTTACAGCAGCGACCAGGCAATCTATTCTATCAAATTCCTGCTCCAACCAATCAACAAAACCACCCTTAACTGACGATGGTTTCAGTTTGAGGATTTTTTCCCTGCCATAGGGCGTGGATGTTTTATCAGCGATTGCGTCCAAAACAGTAAAATATTTCAGGACCTCCAATGCATCCTGATTAATTTGATTACGATCCAACATTTCTTTATTCCTGTTAAAAAATCAGCGATTTGCAAGATAAGGCATTTATTATCCATCATCACCTTTTTGATAGGGATTCCTCCATATTGTACTCCTGTTTTTTATTAAGTCTAGTTCGCAACAAGCATTTCTGTTTCATAATCCTTAATATTAGGACATAGTTTTAGGACAATCATTTTCAAGGATTACACTGTTATGCCAGAAGATTTTCCAAATATCATCCGTTTTGTCTTAGCGGCATTTAACGGTCTACTATTTTCAGAGGGTCTGTTTATTGTATTGGAATTGCTGGTATTTCGCCCAAGGAGATGGAAAGCCCGTATGCTTTGGTTGCTCAGGCAGCTGAATGAGAATGATCCCTCCTTGTCAAAAGAAAAGCTTAAGAAGTATGATGATGAATTAGCAGTTTTGCGACACCTTTTGAAGTCATGGAAGCAAGACCCTAAAATAATGCTTCAGGTTGCCTTTGGGGGTATTATGGTTTGTGTTGCATCATTTGCGATCCTGAGTCTATTAGTCCCCGCAGCGAATCCGTTTTTATAGAAATGAGGAAAAGATGGAAAAACGACCAATTAATGACCCGGCAGTAATTGAAGAGATCATCAATACCAAAGGGAAAATTGCTATTGTAGGCCTATCACCTAAAGCACACCGCGACAGTAATAAGGTTGGACAATATTTACTGGATCACGGATATGATATCATTCCCGTCCGTCCCAAGCTTGATGAAGTGCTGGGTAAAAAAGTATATCCTGACCTAGAATCTATTCCAGAACCGGTGGAAGTCGTAGACTTTTTCCTGAATCCTGAACGAGTAGGTCCCATTGTGGATAAAGCGATTGAGATAGGTGCAAAATACGTCTGGTTCCAGCTTGGTGTTGTCAATGAAGAAGCTGCAAAAAAAGCACAGGATGCGGGGCTTGGAGTTGTGATGGATAAGTGCATTAAGATAGAGCATACCAGACTTAAATCCTGATCATATTTGCTATATCAAAGACAGGCTTGGTAATGGAAACCACTCAACACAGACTACTTTTTGTTAGTTCAAATATGCCTGAACCGGGTATGATTGCAGCTAGTATCGCTGAATCACTTCTGGATAAACAGGAATGGTCTGTCTACTTCAGTAGTGATACAATCCGTTCTATTCATCCTGAAGCAAGCGATCTGCTTTTATCCAATAATTTCCCGATTCCCAGCGGAACCCCAAAGCACCCCAATGACCTTCAGGATATCAGCTTTGATGCTGTTGTGACATTCTGCGAATCCTCAGTAAAAATGTGCCCAACTTTTCCAGGTATTCCAGCGAGATTCCATTGGCCAATTGATGATCTCATCCAGTGCGAACAACCGCCAACAAGGCAATGTTTTGTGGATTTGCTCGCCCAATTGAAAGTCCGGGTTGACGCCCTTATAACTCACGGGACTCTGAACGTTGTTTTACAACTTCGGAATACTTTTGGAACAGTAATCGATCACCTTACTGACGGAGTCATGGCTCACGATGCCAAGCGGAGAATCTTTGTCTTTAATAGTGCCGCCGAACGAATAACCGGATATAGCTCAAATGAAGTTGTTGGACGGGATTGTCATGACGTTTTTCCAGGACTTTTTTGCGGAGGAAATTGTTCTTTCTGCTCCGGAAAAGTTGAATCCGGTTCTAATCTAAAGTATCCGAGTAAGTTTGTTGCTCATAACGGTGACATGCTTGACCTTGAGATGTCCTCAATCCCTTTAACCACACAGGGTAGCAGGACTCATGGATCACTCTTGATTTTCAAGGATCAAACCGAGGTAAACCGACTTAAAAGAACACTTCAACAAAAAACCGGTTTCTTCGGCATTATTGGCAATCATCCCTCGATGCAGCAGATTTATAATTCCATTAGTGAACTTGCCGATGAAACAGTTCCAGTTTTGGTTACAGGTGAATCCGGAACCGGGAAGGAATTGATAGCCGAAGCTCTTCACAAAGCGAGCAAACGTAAAAATGAACCGTTTGTCCCTGTGAACTGCGGAGCTCTACCTGAGGGAATTATTGAAAGCGAACTCTTTGGTCATGTGAAGGGAGCTTTCACCGGTGCATTTAGAGACAAAAAAGGTCGCTTTGAATTGGCTGAAAATGGAACTCTATTCCTTGATGAAATCGGTGAAATATCTCAATCACTTCAAGTGAAACTTTTGAGAGTATTGGAAAACAAGACCTACATCCCTGTTGGTGGAGAAAAAGAAAAAGAAGCTCATGTCAGAGTTGTTTTTGCCACAAATAAAAATCTTCAGAAAATGGTTTCTGATGGGACATTCAGGGAAGATCTCTACTACAGAATCGCTGTATTCCCGCTTGAGGTCCCAGCACTCAGAAATCGACGTGAAGATATCCATCTACTAGGTGATCATCTGCTTGATCAGGCATCAAATGAATCAGGGCGAAACTATTCTGAAATTGAAGATGACGTTTACACCATTCTGAGACAGCAGGATTGGCCGGGTAATGTCCGTCAACTCGCAAACACACTTCAGTATGCCCTGATAAAATGTAACGGTGGTGTATTGAGAAAAGAACATCTACCTCCTGATATTTCCTTTGAATCATTCGAAACCCTCCAGCCACGTGTTGGTCGTCCAACTAAGCTGGATGTATCCCTTGTCGCACGTACTTTACGTAAAACCGGTGGAAACCGTGCACGTGCAGCTCGTGAACTGAGCGTCGCTCGAAGTACCCTCTACCGCTTCATTGACGATCACCCTGAACTGTCCTGATATTGTCCGACAATACACTAGTGTCCTATTATTATTGTGCGACATAATTTTCGGACAATGCTGATTCCTTTACTCATTTTTGGTTGTTACGTTTTTAACATAACCAATCCCTTTACTACTGTTATTATTGAATATATTTATCATTACCACCATCCTGCTGAATCATCGAACCAACCTTACATTGTTAGGCACATCTAAATACTGTACGAATTTTCAATTTGGCTAAGTATTTTACCAGTGTTTTAGAATTACTCTATTCCCTTATTAATTAACGTCATACCGGAATGCTTGTCCCCACCAGTTTTTTGGCCCACCTATTGCCTTTAATAGAATTGAATTTGTGATTCTTTGTACAAGGTGGTGTTATGGACAACAATCAAAACTTACGTCAAGTGCTTCAGATGACCAGCGAGATGCTAACTCTGGCTGATACCGGTGACCGAACTCGAACAGATTACGGTTGCGGTATCATCTATGGAACACTCCGCGACACCGCATATAAAATCAGGAAGATGGTAGAGAAAGAGCTCGAGTCACACGTAGAGATAGAATCAACATCAGATTCTATTTAAGACTTTTACCGAGGTAGGTAATGGCAATTCAAATGAAGCGTAGAACTTTTATAAAGATGGCTGGATCAGCTGCGGCTGGTGTTGGGCTGGCAGGTGGTTTGGGTGGCACAATGCTGAAGGCCGCCATACAAGAAACGACAATCACCGGTGATACCAAAGATGTCGCGACTTTCTGTGAACTCTGTTTCTGGAAATGCGGAATGATCGCTAAAGTGAAAAACGGTCGTGTCGTGAAACTGGATGGTAGCCCGAAACATCCACTCGCCAATGGTCGCCTTTGTCCTCGTGGTAATGGTGCTACAGGGCTTCTTTACGATCCGAATCGTTTGAAACATCCATTAATTCGTGTCTCAAAACGTGGTGGAGATGTTTTCCGAAAAGCATCATGGGATGAAGCACTTAATTATGCTGCTGATGGAATGACTAAGATTAAAGAGAAATATGGTCCTGAATGCCTGGCTTTGTTTAATCACGGCTATGGTGCATCCATGTTTAAGCACCTGATGAAAGCTTACGGATCACCGAACGCTGCTGCCCCATCTTATGCCCAATGCCGTGGTCCTCGCGAAGTTGCCTTCGATCTAACATACGGTGAGGAAATTGGCAGCCCGGAAAGACTGGACATTATGAACACACGGATGTTGGTCCTCTTGGGAAGCCACCTCGGCGAAAACATGCACAATACTCAAGTTCAGGAATTTGCTGACGCACTGGCAAACGGCGCGAAACTTGTCGTTGCTGACCCTCGCCATAGTGTAGCCGCAGGTAAAGCTCACTGGTACTTGCCTATCAAGCCTGGGACCGATATGGCCCTTCTGCTTGGATGGATGAATGTCATTATCAGCGAAAAACTTTATGACAAAGATTATGTCAAAAACTATACCATGGGGTTTGAACAACTAAAGGCTCATGTCTCTGCGTTTACTCCAGAACGTGTCTGGACCATTACAGGTATTAAGCCTGAAGATATCGTCGCAACCGCTCGCGAAATGGGTCATCAGGCGCCGGGTGTTTTGATTCATCCCGGACGTCATGTCACATGGTATGGTGATGATACCCAGCGTGTCCGTGCCATTGCAATGTTGACAGCTTTGTTGGGTGCATGGGGACGCAAAGGTGGTTATTTCTATCCGGGTAGTGTTGATATACCTAAGCCGAAAACGAAAAAATATCCTAAACCGAATAGAAACCGTGCTGACTTGTTGGTAAAAGAGTATCCACTGGCGACCAAGACTCTCGCAAGTGGACTTTGTGATGCAACTTTCCCTGTCCCGGATACGAATTGCCAGATTCGTGGCTGGTTTGTGTACGGTACAAACTTGACTAGAAGTTTACCGAATCCGAAACAGACAATAGAAGCACTTACCAACCTTGACCTCGTCATGGTTAGTGACGTGCTACCGATGGAAATCGTTGGGTGGGCTGATGTCGTCTTACCCGATACAACCTTCTTTGAACGTTATGATGACTTGCATGTAGGCGCCTGGCGTGAACCGTTTGTAAGTTTGCGTCAACCTGTCGTTGATCCTATGTACGACACCCGTCCACCTTATTGGGTAGCCAAAGAGTTGGCAAAGCGCCTTGACCTCGCTGACTATTTCCCATGGGATGATATGGAAGGTTACCTGAAAGAACGTACAGCTCTGGCAGGAATCGACTTTGATCTTCTCAAAAAAGAAGGCACGCTGAAATTCCCAAAACAACCTATCTATTTTGAAGAGGGTGTTGCCCCTGATTTCTTCACTGATAGCGGAAAGATTGAACTCTATTCGCCCAAACTGGCGGCGATGGACCTCGACCCAATGCCGAAGTTCACAGATCATGGTGATCCTCCTCAAGGTTATTACAGACTACTCTTTGGTCGTAGCCCCGTTCACACATTCTCAAGAACTACCAATAACCGAGTTCTTAACCGTGTTGTTGATGAGAATGAAGTTTGGGTCAATCGTCACGTAGCATCCGAGTGGGGATTAACTCACGGTAAAAAGATCAAACTTCAAAACCAGGATGGTGTCCTTTCACAAGATATAAAAGTGAAGGTCACTGAACGTATCCGAACTGATTGTGTCTATATGGTTCATGGATTTGGGCACACTGCCAAAGGAATTAGCAATAAAAAGGGTGCGGATGATGCCGCCCTGATCACCCGTTACAAAACCGATCCGGTGATGGGTGGTACAGGAATGAACGTCAACTTTATCACCTTCGTTCAGGAGTAAATAATGGCTCGATATGGAATGGTCATAGATACGGTTCGTTGTGTGGGTTGCCACGCTTGCGTGATTTCCTGTCACATGGAAAACAACGTTCCTGAAGAATATACACGCGATTGGCTTGTTGAAATCGTGCGCGGTGAATTCCCTAAACTCTCCAGTGAAATTCGCACTGAACGATGTAACCACTGCGAGAATCCGCCTTGTGTGACGGTCTGCCCGACAGGCGCATCTTATAAAGATGAAGAGACGGGAATAGTCCTTGTCGATGATAAAAAGTGTACTGGCTGCAAGGCTTGTATATCGGCATGTCCTTACGATGCTCGTTTCATTCACCCTGATGGATACGCAGACAAATGCACATTCTGCGACCATCGTGTTAAAGTAGGTGAAACGACTGCATGTGCATCTACATGCCCAACCAAAGCAATCAATTTCGGTGATCTTGATGATCCGGGTAGTGGCTTAACGGATATGATGAACGGCAGACAAGTGAAAACAGTCAAGCCGGGTGCCGGCACAAAACCAAACATCTTTTACCTACTCTAGAGAGGATCAACATGACTGAGATTACCAACTTCCGTCACAATCACCTGATTGATCCCCATCTGGAAATATGGGAATGGCAGATTCCACTCTACCTCTTTGTAGGTGGTCTTGTTGCCGGACTCATGATCCTCGGTGGTATCTGGAGATTAATGGGTAAAGAAAAAGAGGGTCGTGCACTTCTATTTTATGGACCGCTTACAGCACCGATTCTACTGTCATTAGGTATGGTCTTTCTGTTATTAGACCTCGCCTATCCTGAACACGTTTTCAGGTTCTATACGACTTTTGAACCACTAAGTCCAATGTCTTGGGGTTCATGGATCCTTTTGTTTGTTTATCCAGCTCAGATTCTGGCGTTGGCATTACCAAACGGACTTGAGACATTCAAGGGAAAACTCCGATTCCTGAATCCGATCTGGAATATTGTGAAGAACATCGCGGGAAAAGCACCAAAGCAGATAGCGTGGATTAACGTTATCGGTGGTGCATCATTAGGTATTTATACAGGTATCCTTCTTGGAACTGTTGCCGCACGGCCTCTATGGAATTCAGCTGTTTTACCGCCCTTGTTCCTCGTTAGTGGTTTCTCTGCCGCGTGTGCATTTGGACTTCTTGCAAAACCCACGAGTAATGAGATCAAGAATCTGTTCCGTTGGGATATTGCCGCACTAATTATTGAAGTTGTTCTGTTGGGTAGCTGGATTCTTAGCCTGATCACAGGTCCAACTGGATCAATCAATGCTGCTAACCTGATTCTCGGTGGTCCTTTCACTGCATCCTTCTGGGTATTTGTTGTCTTTGTTGGCATCGCATTGCCTTTGTGGTTGGAATTCAGGGAAATGCTTCACCGTCCTGTTCCGGTTTGGGTAGGTCCAGCGTTGGTTCTAGTCGGTGGATTAGCATTACGCTTTGTGATTGTAATGGCAGGCCAAGTCAGCCATTTCCCGGAAATTGAACCATTGATTTCAAACTTGCATTAAACAATAAACTTCAGATAAGAGAAGAAAATGAGTGAAAAAAGTTTAAAACCACAAGCCTACTGGTCGCCTTATCTGGCGGGTGTTGGTCTTGGAATCGTCCTTCTGCTATCCTATGTCATATTGGGATCGGGACTTGGGGCCAGCGGTGCCTTTGCCCGCGGTCTTTATTGGATGATGCATGGTATCGCACCTGAAACCATAGAAGGCCACTCCTATATGGGTAAATATTTTGGTGGTTCAACCCATCCCATGGCCAATGGTCTAGTCTTTATGGTTATCGGCGTCTTTGTCGGCGGTTTTATCAGTGGAATCCTTGCCAACCGCGTGAAAAAGACTGTTGAAAAAGGCCCACGGATTTCATCCAAAGGTCGGCTGATGTTCGCCTTTATCGGTGGAACGTTGATGGGATTTGCCGCCCGTTTAGCACGTGGTTGTACTTCCGGCCAAGCCCTTTCAGGTGGCGCGACCCTCGCACTTGGTAGCTGGGTTTTCATGTTAGCTGTATTTGCTGGTGGATTTGCCGCAGCCTATTTCGTAAGGAGGCAATGGTTATGAGATTCCCTATTGAAGTTTATGGTCAGATGTCACCCTACCTTAGCCTGGTGGTGTCCTTTTTCATCGGTATCGGTTTTGGTTTTTTCCTCGAACGTGCCGGATTTGGAAACGCTAGAAAGCTAGCAGCACAGTTCTACCTCCGTGACTTTGCAGTCTTGAAGGTGATGTTCACCGCTATTGTCGTGGCAAGTGTTGGCTTCTGGTGGTTGGTAGCCATGGGTCTGATTGATCTGTCCATGACCTATATCAATCCCACTTTCCTCGGTGCTCAAGCTATCGGTGGATTAATTCTCGGTGTCGGATTTATCATCGGCGGTTACTGCCCGGGTACATCATGTGTTGCCACTGCGACTGGGAAAATTGACGGTCTGGTTTACCTCGGTGGCGTGGTCTTCGGTATTCTCGTCTTCAGCCTGATCCAACCCGGAATAACCGGACTGCATAACCTCGGTGATATGGGCGAAACCTTTGTCTGGAAATGGTTGGGAATTAGCCCGGGACTGATGGTATTTATCGCAGTCGCTATAGCTGTCGGAGCGTTCACATGGGGCACGATCATGGAACGCAAAAAGAACTCGATTGTTGATCCCACTGAGTAAATGGGAAAGGAAATAGAAATGAAGAACTCAATTTTTCCTAAAATAGGCGCAGCCATTCTATTGGTAATGGCAGGTACATTAGCCCTTATGGGTGATCCGGCCAAACAGACCCCGGTCAAATCTCTTGATGAATGGGGAACAATGGTTGCCAACGGAGAAGATTTTATCTCACCATTGGAACTTAGCGAATGGATGGTTGCAGAAAAACCGGGTTTAAAAGTTATTGATGTTCGTACTCCTGATTATTACAACCGTTACCACATTGACGGAGCTGTTAATGTTCCGTTTACAGAACTCGTCAGTAATGATGGACTTGACAAATTATTAAAATCCGGTACACATGTACTTGTGTGCAATGACGGTGTCCGTGCAGGTCAAGCGTGGGTTATTCTTCGTGGATTGGGTTACGAAGCCTACGTTCTAAAGGGTGGTACAGAAGGCTTTGTTGAGCAGATTCTCGAAGGCAAGGCTGCTGAAGAAAATCCAGATCTCGCGATGAAAGTATTCGCTTTGAAGGAGAAATTCCTCGGCGGTGGTGCAGCTATCGGTTCCGCTCCTCCTCCCCCACCTCCGGTAGCAGCAGCAGCCTCTTCAGCACCGAAACGGAAAAAGAAAAGTGGCGGTTGTTAGTTGATATATATGATTTTTAAAGGGGGCTTTCGCCCCCCTTTTTTTCAAAAAACATCTATTATAAAGAATTGAATATTATCAGCGTTCATAGTTGTTTTCTATTAGAATGAATTGTAATTTTATTTGTTCACTGTCTACTCCGTTAATTATACATACTTTTGGGGCTACTATGATTCGCATTTTTGTATTATCCCTCCTCTTTTCATTCCTATTTGTTCCTTTTATACTCGCTGAAAATGGTGATATGGAAAACCTTGAAATGGTTTATTCGTTTTCAAGTTGGGATGAAACATTTGATCTTTTTGTAGATGGGAATTACGCATATATCGCATCTTCCTATTCTGGTATGAGAGTGGTTGATATCTCCGATCCAACGAATCCAACAGAAATTGGCCATGTATTTCCCGAAAATGGTGTTTATACAGTAAATAAAGCCGGAAACTATATATACGCCGGCGATGGACGATCAGATTATACAATCGTTGACGTTTCCAACCCGGCAAACCCCACAGAAACCGCACTTTTTAATCGAAATAGAGATATTAATGATATATTTTATCATGAAAATTACTTTTTCCTTTCAGAGGATCAATTCGGTGTTTCAATCCTCGATATTACTGATCCATTGAACCCCTCAGAAATAGGCTACTGCGATACAAGAGGTCAGGCAGAAAATACTGTCGTTCGAGGACATTATGCCTATGTAGCAGATGGTGATTCAGGTATGGCAATTATTGATATTGAAAATATTTCTGATCCAGCTCTAATAAGTACTTACAGAGAACCCGGTTTATATTCATATTATGGATACTCGACAATTGCCATAGATGGCAATTATGCTGTCGTCACAAAGGGGGCTTTGGGATTTTCAATCATCAACATTGATGATTTGGAGAATCCCTATCTGGAACATTCAAATGATTATCGTTCCTACGATGCGGTTCTTGTTGATACTGTACTCTATATTGCACATAGCTCTTCACTTGGAATTTACAGTATAGCCAATTCCACTCAACCTGTTCTATTAGAGACTGAAAATGAATCCTCAAATAAACTATATCTATCAAACGGATATCTTTATGTCATAGGCCATAATAATGGACTTAGGATACTAGATATTAGTGATAGCTCCTCACCTCAGGTAATCGGTAGATATCAACCCGCTCCCAGATCACAAGATATATTTATCCATGGAAACAACGCATTCCTTTCAAGTATCAATGATGGAATTAGTATTTTAGATATATCTAATATCGAAAACCCTGATTTTTTGTGGAGAAGTGATTTTCCATTGACAGCTAGTTCTTCATTTATTGATCAACAATACGCCTATATTTCTTGCGGTGAAGAAGGTTTAGGCATTCTTGACATATCGAATATAGAGGAACCCACATATGTCAGTAACCAAGATACTAGAGGTGTTTTAAATAACAGTATTGTAAGAGGTAACTATCTCTATGGGTCGGATTTAGAGAATGGTTTTGTCGTCATTGATATCAGTAATCCAGAAAATCCGGATGAAGTGGGATTTTATTATGACGGAAGAACCTGCTATCATGTAGTTGTCGATGATGACTTTGCTTATCTTTCAATGGGGTATGACGGTATTACAATACTGGATATTTCCAATCCATTGGAACCTACTGAGATATCTTCATTTACAGATGTTTATGCCTATAAAGCCACTCTTTACGAGGACAAGCTTTATGTTTCTGGCGCGTATAACCAGGTTTATTCGATCGTCAATATATCGGATCCCGAAAATCCTGAAGAAGTGTTAACACATATGATTGGGGCAAAGCCCAATGACATTGAGGTTCTAGGTCACTTCATCTTTGTAGCAGTTGGGATTGATGGACTGAAAATTATTAACATCTCTGATCTTTATAATCCGGTTGAAGTTGGATATTATGATTCATTTGGTGATGCAGTGGATGTCGCCATTGTAGATCATTACGTCTTGTTTACGGATAGGTACAATTTCATGATTTTTGATTACTCTGATGCAACCTCTGTAGAAGAAAGATTTTGGAGTGAAACCCCAACTGAGTTTTCCTTGGTGAAGTCGTACCCGAATCCGTTTAATCCAACGTTGAATGTGCAGGTCGCGCTTCCTCAGCCAAGTGACCTTAAAGTGGTTGTGTATAACATCAACGGTCAGTTGGTAAGGACACTGACCAATCAACCTCATTCAGCAGGTAATCATACATTTGTACTGAATGGGTCAACATTATCCAGCGGTATGTATATCATCAATGCGTCTGCGCCGGGTATGCAGAACCAGATACAAAAGGTTACTCTGGTTAAATAGTCTGGAGATTAAAGTATAGAGTCGTTTTGATACAAAATGATGGAAGTCATATAGATAATCAACAAAGGGGGGCATTCGCCCCCCTTTGTTCTATTGTGGAGCCATGAATTATAAAAAAGTGAAATGACCAAATTGGTCATGTTGGAAACTATTTTTCGACACAATAAATTGGATTTTAGCTACATAAATATGACTATCTGCGTTTGGGGGAAAGATGTCATTCAAAATCTGGTTTATGGCGACAAGGCCTTTTTCGTTTACCGCTTCCGCAACACCGGTTCTGATGGGAACAGCTTATGCTTTCTACCAGACTGGGCATATTGATGTCATCCTGTTTCTTTTCGCGCTTTTTGGAGGCATCTTTTTGCACGCTGGTACCAACCTCATCAATGATTATTACGACTATATCAAAGGTGTAGACTGTGAAGGTTCACTCGGCGGTAGCCGTTTACTCGTGGAAAAGAAGATCACTCCTAAAGCAGCTTTGGTCGCCGGATATATCGCTTTTGCACTTGCATTTTTAATTGGGATATACCTGCTTTATCGTTGTGGATGGCAGATCGTTCTTTTTGGTTCACTGGGTATTCTTGGCGGGATTCTTTATTCAGCGACAAAACTTGGTTACAAATATCTGGCCCTTGGGGAATATTTTGTTTTCCTGCTGATGGGACCATTAATGGTGTTGGGTTCACATTTCGTTCAATTAGGTCATATTGATTGGAATGCTTTTATTATTTCAATTCCAATCGGATTCCTGGTTGCCGCAATACTTTTTGCGAATAATATCCGGGATATCCTTGACGATACGTCTAAGGGATTTCAGACAATCGCCAGCCTTATTGGAAAATCTTCAGCTCGAATTGTTTACGTCCTGATCCTGGCTTTTGCTTACCTGATCCTCATTTTCCTTTGGTTAATACATTTAATTCCTGTGTGGACGCTCATTGTGTTCCTGTCAATCCCTGCTTCGCTAAAAGTTGCAAGAATTATTCTGGATTCCATGGATAGGCAAAAGGAACACCTCGCGGGAGTCGATGTTCTAACAGCTCAACTCCATTTTCAATTCGGTCTGTTGATGACTGTAGGTATTGTTCTCGGTCATTTTTTTAATTTTGGGATATAAACGGAATGACGGAATTACGTTTTTTAAAAAGGGATAAAGTATTGTTACCAATTGCGATAACAATCGCTTTTGTCGTCTGGTATTTTTTATTTGCTGTACCAGGAACACCCTTTTGGGTAGTAATGTCGTTTGCGACATTTATTCTTGGTGGTGTATCATTGGTTGTATATTCAGATACACTTCAAGGATCAATACGTGATTGGGGAAAATACATTCTAATCGGATTGATAGCATCCCTCGTTCTTTATTTAATTTTCGCTGCAGGAAACTATGTCATCCGTTACCTGCCTCTCGGTGAGCATCAGATCGAATCAGTGTATTCAACCAGATCACAGGCATCCAGAACAGTAATTTCCCTCTTACTCCTCTTCCCTATTGGACCAGGTGAGGAGTTATTCTGGCGCGGATGGATACAGAGATCTCTTATGCACAAATATGGATCATTGAACGGTTTTCTATATACTACCCTGCTATATACCCTTGTTCATTTACCTTCGTTCAATCTGGTTCTTATTACAGCAGCACTTTTTGCGGGTGCCTTCTGGGGAATACTCTACTGGAGAGTGGGACATATCGGTCCGGGAATTATTTCCCATGCCTTTTGGGATGTTGCAGTTTTTACGGTTATACCATTTATGTAAAACAAATCCCCGCTCAAAAGCGGGGATTATTATTTATGGACAACATTTTTTATTCAGGATCAACCATAAAGATTTGCCAGAAATCGTTTGCCATACTCACTTCTAGCCATCCTTTTTCTTGAGCCATTTCCTCAAGATCGGGGTAACGGTAAACGTATTCTTTTTCTGAATCGTGAATAATTATTCCTACCATATGATTGTATTTATTTGACATCGCATACTCCAACATCTGCACATCACCATTGGAGTTACCGAAAGCAAAAATCGGTTTTTTAGCAGCCCACCGTTCGATATTGACGGGTTTTCCACCTTTAAGATTCACTGGATCGAAAAATTCAGATGTACGCACAACTGCACTCTGCTCTTCATCATACATCAAACCAGTACTGGACCCTATGACGTGATCTAATCCCACACCAAGAAAACCCTTAGAGAAACTTCGTATAAAGCCTTGCATGGAACCGGAACACATATAGACCTCGAACTCGTTCTGCTGAAGATATATAATTAGTTCAACCATGGGACGGTATATCAAATCCAGAAAGCGAACGTCATAGCGTGGGTGCATTTCTGTTGACATAAACCAGAACATGGAATCCATAAATGCTGCCTGGGTAAATCCCTGAAAAGCAGTCCCCAATACTTGATCATAATGAGATTTGATGTATGTCGTATCTTTTTCCATCACAGCTTTCCAAGGCTGGATATTGGCTTTTGATGGATCCTGCTCCACATCGTAGACTAGCTTCTCGTAGGTCGGAAACATCTGGAATGCATCAGGTTTTTCGCACATCACTGTGCCGTCCAGATCAAAGGTTGCCAGACGGTAAAACGGGGGCACATAACCTTTGCAATTTGTGTCGGTCACACAAGAAACGAAGTCGATTATTTTAGCTTTTGCAGGTGTTTCATTCCAAGAGGGTAGTGGATTTTCGGGAGAAGGTTTTGCCTTTACTTGAACAATAAATAAAACCATAAATGATAAAACGATTAAAGGAACTCGGCTCTTTCTAAACATCGCATTTTCCTCCGGCTATAAACAGATTGTTTGATTGTCGGACACGGTTACCCGACTTTGTACTGATTAAATGAGTGGGATTTGTGGATGCAAGAAATCTAATATCAAGGTTCTAGGGAAACAAAGAGAATTGGCAGGTTATGAGAAAAGAAGCCGATCCCGAATTGTCGGGATCGGCTTGCAAGTATGGAATTGGGAGATGAAACTATTTTGATTCACCCAGCCAATCGACACGACCTTCTGCGATGTTAAAATATGCACCCAATAGTTCTACTTCATTTGCTACAACAGCATTTCGGATGATTTCACTATTCGCCAGTAACTCTTTCATCGTATTAAAAAGATTTGTTTCGATTGCTGAATGAAGTGCTTCATCCTGCGATTCAAAATCATCTTTATTTTTCTTCACATCGTCAATGGCAGCATCAATCTTTGACACCAATCCTTTTAGACTGCCGCTTGTTTCAGCGTCTGTAAACGAGGCTTTTACTGCGCCACAATCCTCATGCCCCAGAACAACAATAATTGGGGTGTGGAGATGTTCAACGGCATACTCAATCGTCCCGATTTCTGATGAACCGGCAATATTTCCCGCAACCCGAATTACAAATAGATCACCAGCTCCCTGATCAAAGATATGTTCCACAGGAACACGAGAATCACTACAAGACAGGATCGTTGCGAAAGGTTGCTGACCATTGGCCTTTAGAGATTCCATCCTGGCGTGATCCAGATTCGGGTGAATCTGTTCACTCTTTTGAAACCGTTCATTACCCTCTTTTAACTTTTTCAGTGCTTCTGTAACTGTCATTGTTCCTCCATTGACACTTTTATGTACTGACGTATTATTTTCATCACCATCCGCCGCATCAACCATACTTGTTGAACCCATCAACAAGAGTGGACACAGCAATAAACACAAAAACCCCACCAAGTAGGGTTTTAACGTAAATTCTTTAATATCATTCTTCATCTTTTAGCCATCCAGATACATTACGTACATTCTGGGCGGTTTCTTTGTCACATACCAGTATCCCGTTTTCGTTGGCAACGATAACAACATTATCGAGACCAAGTACCGCTACCGGTCTTTCCACAGATGAGAAGACATAGGAGTCTTTTGTGTTCTGGGCAAAAACTTTACCTTGCAGGACATTGCCCTGTTTTGATTTTTTACTGATACGGTAAAGTTCTTCATATCCTCCAACATCGCTCCAATCGAAGGTTCCTTTAACCATTAAAACCTGTTCGGTATTTTCGATAACACCGTAATCAATGGATATAGGATCGATGGAACTATACAAATCTTTATACTCTTCCCAGTTCTCTTTGAGACTATCCATTTTCCCAATTTTTCCGAGAGTAGCATACATCTTGGGAAGGTAGTTTTCAACGTCATTGAGAATTTTTGTTGCACCCCAGATAAAAATACCGCTATTCCAGAAATAATCACCTGCCGCTACGTATCGCTTTGCAACGTCGAGTTCAGGTTTCTCTTTGAATTGGCTTACTTTTACAACACCAGGTCCTACTTCGTCCTTTGTTGCGTGAATATAGCCGTAGCCTGTTTCCGGGCGAGACGGTTTAATCCCGATTGTCACTACAGCATTTGTAGCTTCTGCGGCTTTCACACCTGAATAAACACACTTCTGAAATTCTTCGACATCCTCAATCAGGTGATCTGCTGGAAGAATAATAAGAATGGCATTCTTATCTACCCTTCCAACCCGGTATGCTGCCAGACCTATACAGGGGGCAGTGTTTCTACCAACTGGCTCAAGAATAACGTTCGTCGTTGGAACGCCTAGATCCTCAGCCAGAATAGCATCGAGCTGTTCTTCAACTGTAACAATCCAGGTTCTTTCGGGTGGGACAATATGTTGCACACGTTCAACGGTTTTTTTGATCATACTTTTTTCATCGTTGAAACGCATGTATTGCTTTGGCTTGGAAGTGGTTGAGAGTGGCCAAAGTCTTGTACCACCACCTCCCGCCATAATTACAACATGAATCATAGTCCCTCCCAACACAACTTATTTAGAAAAATACTCTTTGATGCTATCTACAACATACTGGAGCATTTCTTCTGTCAGTTCAGAATAGATTGGCAGTGCCATAACTTGCTGTGATGCACATTCGCCAACGGGGAGATCGCCTTCTTTCATTCCCAGATATTCAAAACAGTCCTGAAGGTGCATGCATAATGGATAATAAACTCTGGCGCCCACATTCTTATCATTGTTCAGGAAATTCAGAAGATCATCACGATTATCAACTCTGATGACAAACTGATTATAGATATGGCGACCGTTTTCAAGAGCTTTAGGAAGTACCACACCCTTTTTCCCCTTCAGGTCAACAACACCAGTATCATATCCATCAATTTCATCGGGATTAAGGACTAGCCCAGCTTCAGTAAACATGCGAGTGTAAGCTTCCGCATTTTTCTGACGTCCTTCTGTCCAGCTATCGAGATGCGGTAGTTTTACATCAAGTATGGCAGCCTGAAGAGCATCAATTCTGAAGTTTCCACCAACGTATTGATGCATGTATGTTGACGTCTGACCGTGCATCCGGAACTGCTTCAGTTTCTGACCTCGTTCATCGTCCATCGCAACGACTAAACCAGCATCCCCGCAAGCGCCAAGGTTCTTTGACGGAAAGAAAGAGAAACAACCGTAATGACCGAATGTCCCAACTTTTTGACCGTTAATCTCAGTTCCAATTGCCTGAGCAGCATCTTCAATCACCACGAGGTTATGCTTTTTAGCGATCTCCATAATCGCAGGCATATCAGCGGCTTGTCCATACAGATGAACAGGAACAATCGCTTTTGTCTTACTTGTGATAGCCGCTTCGATTTTCGCAGGATCTATATTGTAGGTATGAGGATCAATATCGACTAAAACAGGTGTTGCCCCGCTTCTATGAATTGTTCCAGTGGTTGCAAAAAAAGTAAAACCAGTGCTGATAACTTCATCACCATGGCCGATTCCCTCTGCCATGAGTGCTATCAGAATAGCATCTGTTCCGCTGGAAACGCCGACTGCATGTTTGCAATTAAGGTAATCTGCGGCATTTTTTTCAAAATCGTTGACTGCCGGACCAAGTATAAAAGCTGTATTATCAATTATTTTTTTGATGGCAGCATCAATTTCGCCACGTAGTGGTTCATACTGCGCCTTCAGATCAAGCGTTGGGACCTGCATTTAACACCTCGTAAAAAAAGGAAAAATGTGTGAACAAAATTATGTCACAAAAGATACAAAAGTTTCTTCAGATGGAAAATAATCGTCTCCCAGTCCTCATGCGGGATTCACCCCAAAGGAAGTTACAATTCTAACGGGATTTTTTCAGGATCAGAACCCCATGTTTCACGGCATAATGAATCAGCGGTACGGATAGATTCAAATGTACCGGCATCTGTCCACCAACCATCCAGTACATCATAAGTCAGTTGGTTTGCCATAAGGTATGCGTTGTTCACATCAGTAATTTCCAATTCGCCGCGCCCGGAAGGTTTTAATGTCTTAATGATCTCAAATACTTTTGAATCATAGAAGTAGACACCTGCCACCGCGAAATTGGTTTTAGGATGGGCTGGTTTTTCTTCGATACCGAGGACCATTCCATCTTTCACTTCAGCAACACCGTAACGTTGAGGATCGTGGACTTCTTTTAAGATTATTTTAGCCCCTTCACCCTGGCTTCGGAATTTTGACGCAATATTTTTAATTGAATCTTTGAAAATATTATCACCAAGGATTACAGCCACCTGATCTGTACCGACAAATTGCTCAGCCAACCCAAGAGCTTGAGCGATACCACCCGGTTCATCCTGAACTCGATATGTAAATCGGCATTGGAAATTTTTTCCACTACCAAGAAGGTTCACGACGTGTCCCATATGTTCAGGACCTGTGACGATTAGAATATCCTCTATTCCAGCACCACGTAGTTTTTTTACAGGATGAAATATCATTGGTTCAAGACCAACGGGAAGAAGATGTTTGTTTGTTACTTTTGTCAAAGGATGTAATCTGGATCCTAATCCACCAGCAAGCACTACACCTTTCATGGTGTTCTCCAGCTTCAGGTTTTTATGATCTATTGATTTTTAAGGCGGTGACCGTATTGTTCTTCATAAAACTCACGGTATGCACCGGATTGTACGTTTTTTACCCAATCTTTGTTTTCCAGATACCATTTGATCGTTTCTGGCAAACCTTCCTCAAATGTTCTTGAGGGTATCCATCCAAGTTCCTTTTCGATCTTGGTTGCGTCTATGGCGTACCGTCTGTCGTGACCGGGTCGATCCGTAACATATTTAATTAAAGAATCGGGTTTATTCAGAGTGGAAAGGATAAGCTTTACAATATTGATGTTAGCCCACTCGTTATGACCACCGATGTTATACACATCACCGGTTTTTCCTTTTTCAAGTACCCTCGTCAGGGCTATACAGTGATCCTCAACATGTAACCAGTCTCTTATCTGAAGTCCATCTCCATAAACAGGAAGTGACTTATCTTCCTCAGCGTTCGATATCATTAGCGGTATCAGCTTTTCAGGAAATTGATAGGGACCATAGTTATTACTACATCTCGTTGTCACAACGTTGAGCCCATGGGTTTTAAATGCCGCACGGACAAAAAGATCACTTGAAGCCTTACTGGATGAATAGGGACTATTTGGTGCTAATGGTGTATTTTCAACAAAATATCCATCAGAACCAAGACTACCATATACTTCATCTGTTGAAACATGTAATAATCGGATAGACTTATCCAATTTACGTATTGAGTCAAGTACGATCTGGGTACCAATAACATTTGTCCTGACAAACGCCAGAGGATCAAGGATTGAACGGTCTACGTGGGATTCTGCTGCCAGATGCATGATAGCATCTGGTTTAAATTCTTCCATTGCCCTCTCAACATCATTGGCGATTGTAACATCACCCTGAAAGAATTTGTACTTCTGTGAATCACTGACCTTTGCCAGGTTTTCCAGATTCCCTGCGTAGGTCAGAGCATCAAAGTTCAGGATATCCCAGTCTTTTCTATTTCCCAGTAAATAATGGATAAGATTGGAACCTATAAAACCTGCACCACCAGTAATTATTACACGCATTTTTTATCCGCGGTGTTTCACCTATCAAACTTTTAATGTATTAAAAATTCTTTATGAAATGGAATCGATGAAGAGGTTTTTTACGACTTATTTTTCTCAATTTTCTCCAATTAGACCCTTTGGAGTGCCATAAAGCTCCGGAATTAAACACCCATATTATTCTATAAACACCTGAAACATCATTTGGAAAATTAACAAAGGAAAATATTAAAAGGACCGTTTGAAATATTGTACTGTCTTTTTGATCCCGTCAAGGAGAGAATGTTCAGGTTCCCAGCCTAGTGTTGATTCTGCCTTCTGAATTCCTAAACAACTTCTTCTAACTTCACCGGCTTTACCAGGACCACTAATAAATTGGTTATCGCTTCCAATCTCCGATGCGACAAGCTCAAATAATTCTATAACATTTGTTTCTTCTGAAGTGGCAATATTGATATAGTCGGATTCTTCTTTCACAAGTGCCTTCATAAAGGCATGTGCAACATCTTCAACATAGACATAATCTCTGGTTTGTAGTCCATCACCATTCACAACCGGTTTTTCACCTTTGATCAGCTTAGTACAGAAGATTGCGACAACGCCAGCTTCGCCTTGATTGTTTTGTCTAGGCCCATAAACATTTGCCAGACGCAAGGCGACATAAGGAATGTTGTAGGCTGCTGAATAGTATTTCAGATACATTTCAGTAGCCATTTTCGCTATACCGTATGGCGAAATAGGATTTGGAGGATGGTTTTCAGGAGTTGGGAATGGTGCGCTATCATCATATCCAGCACCACCTGAGGAAGCAAATAACACTTTTTTTAAACCGTTATTTCGTCCGATTTCCATCAGGTTCAGTAGACCTAGAAGGTTTACATCGGCATCAAAACACGGGTCTTCAACGCTTTTACGAACATCCATCTGTGCAGCGAGATGAATCAGGACATCAAATAGCTCATCTTTCCAGATGTTTTGGAGAGATTTATCCCGGATGTCCATTTCAATCAAACGGACATTCGGTGAAAGATATTCACGTTTTCCGGATGAGAGATTATCTATTACTGTTACTTTCTCACCTTGTTTAACAAGTTTTTCAACGATATGAGAACCGATAAAACCAGCACCGCCGGAAACGAGAATATTCAATTCTTACCTCAGTTGAGTTTACGGCCGATACCGTAGTATGATAAACCTTGTTCTTGAACGTGAGTAGGATTCCAGATATTTCGACCATCAAAGACAACATCGTCTTTCAACTGTGCTTTTAAACGTGCAAAATCTGGACTTCTGAAGTCAGCCCATTCGGTGACAAGAATCAATGCATCAGCGCCTTCACAAGCATCATAATCGGTTTCTGTCAATTGGATACTATCTCCAAAGATTTCTTCGGCAACTTCCATGGAAGCTGGATCATAGGCTCTGACTTTTGCACCCTTTTCCAACAGAGCGTTTATTAAAACGCGAGATGGTGCTTCGCGCATATCATCCGTACGCGGTTTAAACGCTAAACCCCAGATAGCAAAAGTTTTCCCTTCAAGATTATCACCATAGTATTCAGTGACTTTCTTGAACAGTACTTTTTTCTGCTCTTCATTCACTTCTTCGGTAGCATTGATAAGCTTCAAGTCGGTGTTGAACTGATTTGCTGTACGTAGAATAGCTTTGACATCTTTCGGGAAACAGGAACCACCATATCCGGCGCCGGCGAAAAGAAAAGCGTCCCCGATACGTGAATCAGAGCTAATACCTTTGCGAACGGAACTAATATCTGCACCAACGATTTCGCATAATTTTGCCAATTCATTCATAAAGGATATCTTCATGGCGAGAAAGCTATTGGCAGCATACTTGGTAAGTTCGGCAGAAGTTACATCCATGTGAACAATTCTATTGCCTTTCATCATGAAGGGGCGATATAGCTGTTCAAGCATTTCGTGCGAACGTTCATCGTCTGCACCGATAACGACACGATCCGGTTTCAGGAAATCATTAATCGCATCACCTTCCTTCAAGAATTCCGGATTTGATACGATTGAGAATTCGTGATTAGTATACTTGGCGACCTCGTCATGTACTTTTTTAGCAGTTCCAACCGGAACGGTACTTTTATCAACGATCACCTTGTATCCGTCCATCGCCTGTCCTATGCCTTTTGCAACGGCAAGAACATGCTGAAGATCAGCGCTACCATCTTCATTTGGAGGAGTTCCAACAGCAATGAAAATGATTTCATTGGATTTGACCGCTTCAGCTAAATTGGTAGTGAAAGACAGTCTTTCTTTATCAACACCATCTTTTACTAGAGTATCAAGACCTGGCTCATAAATTGGTATTTCACCGTTACGAAGTCTTTTTACTTTCTCTTTATCTATATCTACACAGGTCACATTGTTACCTGTAGTAGCGAAACAGGCTCCTGCAACCAGTCCGACATATCCGGTTCCAACGACTGCAATCCGCATTTCTTTTAACTCCTAGTCAACTAGTTTATATAGTTTTGTCAGATGAATTGGATATCTGTCACTGTCGAATCATAATTCAATTTCAGCAAGTTAATTTAATAATCCATTTTGAGATATTCTCATGAATTTGACTCTAATATCCTTTTCCCTTTTGCAACTAATACCTTATTCTTAAATTACTTAGGAAAATAGCTTAGTGCCTCTCTTTGCTATGCAGGATTGTTAGACCAATCTACGGCATACTTTCTGAATCATCTGTTGCTTGCCCTTTGGATTAGTTCTACAACAGAATTAATAAAATGAAGATAACTATTTTACACGAAAGACCGTGTATTGTTCCCTTTAGATGAGATGTTGATATACCCATGTTCGGAAAAATCAGGATTTTGTTTCAGCTACGTAGTATTTCCCTTTTGGATGGTGAAATACAACAGCCGTAACGGTACTTTCTGGATAAAGCATAAATCCATCTGTCAATTCTACACCAATCTCACCTGGATCCAATAAATCGAATAACCGGGTCTGATCCTCAAGATCGGGGCACGCCGGATAACCAAACGATAGCCGGATTCCGTGATACCTTGTTCTGAAAAGATCTTGAAGCGTAAAGTTTGTTGGATCAGGTATTCCCCAATCATCTCTCAATTGTTTATGGAGAAGTTCTGCTGCTGCCTCAGCAATCTCAAGTCCAAGAACTTCTAATATGTGAGAGGCTAGTAATCGTCCTTCTTCTTGCCATTTTCGTGCTGTTTTGGTGATGTTTTTTCCTGCCGTTACAACAAACAGATTTATTGAATCTCCGCCATTCTCTTCTGGCCTTATCCAATCAACGGCAGATACTCTATCTTTTGTTGTGGCACGTGGGAAAAGAAATTCCTTCTGTCCCTTTTCTTCGCTATCAACAATGACTTTTTCATTTGTACTCGATGCAGGAAACCATTGATAGATCCCTTTAGGTGCAATGACACCCAATTCAACAGCTTCTTCAAAAACTTCATTCACTTGTTTGATTAATCTATTGAGTTTAGGATCATCACCCTTTTTCAGTTTTCCAGTCACCCCTTTTATTCCGAGATGTTTACCATAAAGCATGGATGGGTTCGTGTAGTGAAAAACCTCTTTTGGATCCAATTCGACGACATGTCGCTCATAATCAGGGGCCACAGGGACCTTACATTCGATCCAACTGGCATCAATTTCTTCAAGAGCGATCTTGCGCTGTTTATCGTCCTTTTCAAGAGCTAAGTTGGAATACTCTTTCCATTCCTTAAACAGTTTCTTTTTTTCATTTTTATCTGAAATTTGATTACAGATATCAAGTCCATTCATCGCATCAGTTGCGTAGATCACAGGTGATTCGTAGGCCGGTGCAATTTTTTTAACGGTGAATTTTTTTGTTAATGCAGCACCTCCAGCTATCAGAGGAATTTTTATACCTGCGTGGCGTAGATCTTTTGCTGTATCTACCATTTGCTGAGTACTTCGTACGAGCAAACCAGATAGGCCAAGTATATCAGGCTTATGTTCCTTAATCGCTTGAAGAATAGTTTCCGGTGCGATTTTAATGCCTAAATCAACAACTGTATAGCCGTTATTCGCAAGTATCATTGAAACCAAATTTTTGCCGATATCGTGAACATCTCCCTTCACAGTGGCAATCAGAATTTTCCCTTTTGAACCGACATTTTCACCTTTTTCCATTAACGGTTCGAGATGGTCAACAGCAGCCTTCATGATTTCGGCAGATTCCAGAACCTCTGCAACAATGAGCTTGTTCTCTCCAAAAAGTTTACCGACTACTTTCATCCCTTCAAGAAGTGGTCCATTGATGATATCGAGAGGTTTTTTTGTTTTCAGTAATTCATTCAGATTGTCAATAAGACCCGTTTTTCTTGCCTCAATAATGGCGGTACTTAGTCTTTCTGGTATTGTGAGTTTTTCCCAATCATCGTCTGAAGTATCTGATTCGATTACATTTCTAAAATGTGCGACAAACTTGCCGATAGAGCTGTTATCTCCATCATATAAAACACGCTTTGATAATTCGATTTCCTGTTTTGGAATCGATGGAAAACGCTTCAAATTTTGTGTATTAACGATTGCAAGGTCCAACCCGGCTTTGGTGCATTCATGTAGAAATACTGAATTCACAACTTCGCGCCCATTATTTGGTAGACCGAATGAGACATTTGATATTCCCAGAATTGTTAAACAATTTGGGAAACGTTCGCGGACTTTCATCACGCCTTCAACAGTCTGAAGCGCTGCCCCACGATATTTTGGTTCCCCGGTTCCAGCCGGAAATACCAGTGGGTCATAGATGATATCTTCCTCTGGAAAGTCCATTTCATCAACAAGAATTGCATATATCTTTTCAGCAATTTCAAGTTTACGTTCAAGGGAAATGGCCATACCTTGTTCGGGGTCATCATCAATTAAACCACATATCAATGCTGCATTATATTCCTTTGCAACAGCCGCAATCTCACGAAGCCTTTCACCACCATCTTCAAGGTTGACAGAATTGATAGCTGGTTTTCCACCAATCCACTTCACGGCTTCTTTAACAACATCAGGATCAGTTGTGTCCAGCATTACAGGAACACGAACTTTACGGAGTAAGGGACGAAGGACATTGAGAAAATCAGGAACTTCTTCTCTATCCGGATTAGCCGTACATAGGTCTAAAACCATCGCCCCTTTTTTTACCTGGTTCTTTCCTATTTCAGCTGCTTCATCAAATTTCTCTTCTGATACCAACCGTTTAAACTTTCGTGAACCAATAGTATTGGTGCGTTCGCCAACAAAAACCGGACGGTTATCATCGGCAACGACCATTGATTCATTACCGGTCAAGGCGTGGAATCGACCACCAATAATCGGTTTACGAGGTTTCACATTCTTAATCGTTTCAGCAACTACTTTTATATGTTCATTGGTAGTACCGCAACAACCCCCGACTATATTTATAAAACCTTCATCGGCAAACCGACTAATAATATTGCTGAACTCTTGTGGCCCTTCAGAATAGTTACCATCTTCATCGGGTAATCCTGCATTTGGCCACACTGTTACCGGGAATTTTGACAATTTACTTAGTGTCCTCAGATGATCCGTCATTAAGGCTGGACCGGTGGCGCAATTGAGCCCTATACTGAAAAGGTCATAATTTGAGATTGTGTGATAGAGTGCTTCGATATTCTGCCCTGCCAACATAGTCCCACTGGCTTCAATGGTGATGGAAAGCGCCAATGGTACTGCTCTATCCATTTCCTCCTGAGCCTGTAGTACTCCTTGAATAGCAGCTTTGAGGTTAAGTGAGTCCTGAACCGTCTCAAGTAACAACAAATCTACATCACCCTTCAATAATGCTGCAGCATATTCCCTGTATACCTCTTTAACTTCATCAAAGGTAATTCCACCGGTAACATAAATAGATTTTGTTCCCGGGCCCATGGAACCCATGACATAGACCTTTTTATTGCCGGCATGTTTTTTTATGGCTTCATGAGCAATTTGTGTTGACAGGTAAACCAGCTCAGCAGCTTTATCCGGGATATCATATTCTTCCATAACGATTCGAGAACCATTAAAGCTATTTGTTTCAATGATATCGGCACCAGATTCGATGTATCCACGATGTACTTGTTCGACGATATGAGGGGCATGAAGATTTAACATTTCATTACAACCGAAGAACTCTTCACCACCGAAATGACTTTGAGTCGGTTTTAGAGATTCGAGAGCTGTGCCTGTAGCACCATCCACAACCAGGATTCTTTCTTTTAAGGTTGCTTCTAGTTCTCGTCGAATCGCGAGATCTTCTTCACGGGTACGCATTTATCTATCTCCATAAGATATTAGTCAGAATCAGGTAACCGACAATTTAGGAAGCCTTAACCTGAGTTCCAACTAACAATAAAAATTCTCTTAAACTTCATACATACAAAAAAAGGTCAACCATCTGCGGTTGACCTTAAAATACAATACCTAAGAATATGATCAATACCCACCACCAAAGACCTGAAAGTCGATGAAGTCTGCATGGTGGAAGATGATTGCTTCCGGGGAACGTCTGAAACCTGCGCCCTCTTTACTGTGAACAGCAGCAATGTGAAGAACTTCATCGGGCAATTCTTGTTTCCAGCCAAGGCCAACACTGCTGAATGGATGACGCAAAAAGTCGCCATGTTCTGCTTTTGCCGCACCCTTTTCACTATCAGGTCTGTACTCAAGCAATTTACCCACATCAGCGATCAAAGAACCTGCCATCAGGTAGTCGCGATTAAACGTCAGTTTATCACCGTAATGGTCTTTCAACAGATCGTGTATGGATGCGCTCATTTTTGCGCATGCCCTGATGTGCTCAAGGAAACTGATGTCCAAACCCTCAATCAACAAACTAAAGGGGAATTTTGAAAGGGAATCGGGGGTCCAGCCACCGCGTTCCATTCCATCAATCCAGCAGTTTACAACTTTATCACGGAGATCAGCATCTTTGATCTCGTTAAACTCAGGTATTAGTTCGAGTAAACGTTCGCGCATGGTCTACCTCTTTTTCCTTTTTGATCTTTTTTTCTTAATGCCGTATGTATTTTCACGCCAGATATTTATCCGCCGAGCAAGATTTGTCGCCACCGGAACACCAAAGGTCAGAGCTAATCCGACAAAGCTGCCGGCCAAAGTCGCTGAGAGTGCCGATTCCCTTTTCATTAAGGGACGAATGGCTATTCCTGCACCAATGATTGAACTTACTCCAATTATCCCCTGAGCAATTCTACCCCGTTTAGATGGTTTATCTAATCTAAAACGATTCCGTCCACTTAAATCATGCCCAAGAGCAAGACCACCACCCACACCCAAAGGAAAAGCAGCTAATGGAGTACCGGTAAGCAATCCGGCAATACTCGCAGCAAAAGCGATAACAAATCCGCGAGGGCCACGTGGTGCATTCTGCCACCAATCAGTAAAGGGTCTTTCGAGAACTGATGCCGCAGTTAGAGTACTTACCCCAATTATAGTCCCTGCTATCACATCTCGAGGATAGTGAACACCCAAATATATTCTACTTAATGGAATAGTCGTTGCGATGCTAAGCCCCAGAACACGAATCCATTTGCGTTTTGCCTGCTTTGCCAAAAACAGACCTAACACAACAGCGTTTTGAGCATGACCACTGGGAAAGGTAAAATCTCCCGGTGCAACAAAAGCGAGAGGATGCATTGCTTCTTTTGGTGGCCGGGGATATCGGAATCTGGCTTTTACAATCTGATTAATGGTAACTGAGGGAACAACTGCGGATGCAAACGCCAATCCTGTGGGACGATCATACGCTGCGAACATCCAACCGAGAAAAGCAAAATAGGTAATTTCACTTCCAATGGCAGCCATCGAGAGTGATGCTACATCTAGTGCCGGGATTCGTTTTTCAGCTCTTTCAAACGCTTTTTCCGGATCAGCCAACCACGGGATCAGATCGCGGCCTTCATATTTCCCCAGCCTCAGAGGATCTTCATCATAAGCCTCTTCCTGAGCTCTATTTGATATATGAAGTAACGGAAGATGCATCAGACTCCCGGTTAAATTCCATACGACCCGGCAACAAACCGGGCCGTACAAACTCTATAAATTAGTAGGGCCTTTTGTAGAATGGTGTTTCTACGACTTTTGCTGAAATTCGCTTTCCACGAATCTCAAGTTCAAAATGTGTCCCTACTGCTGTATACTCTTTCTTCAGGTAGGCGGTTCCGATACCTTTTTCAAGGCTGGGGGACCAGCAACCACTGGTTACTTTGCCTATTTCCTCATCACCTTGAAAACATAAGTAATCATGACGGGGAATCGCTTTTCCTTCGAGTTCGAATCCAATGAGTTTTCTTGTCAATCCCTTAGATTTTGCTTCGAGGATTGCTTCACGACCAACAAATTCACCTTTATTAGCTTTTGTTATCCAGCCAAGCCCTGCTTCGATGGGGTTGGTTGTTTCATCAATATCATTACCATAAAGGGCATATTTCATCTCAAGACGAAGAGTATCGCGTGCACCCAGACCGATTGGTCTAATATCATATTCTTTGCCTGCTTCAAAAACTGCTTCCCAAAGTTTTACGATATCTTCATTGCTGACGTAGAGTTCAAAACCTGCTTCACCTGTATAGCCGGTACGACTTATAATCGCTTCTACATCAGCGATTTTACCCTGACGGAACCAGTAGAATTTGATTTCATCAAGTTTAACATCGGTTAATTTCTGGAGAATCGTCTCTGCGTGGCGACCCTGAACAGCCATAAGACTCATTTTATCGCTGGCATCTTCAATTTCAACTTTGTTCCCAGCGTGTTTCTTTATCCATTCAACATCTTTATCATGATTGGAGGCATTGATAACCATCATGATTTTATCCGGGTAACGGTATACAATCAAATCATCCACAATACCGCCGTCATCAAAGAGCATGGCTGAATATTGCGCCTGATTTTCCGCAAGCTTTGAAACATTGTTAACGGTAATACTATTTACAAAATCAACCGCTCCATCACCCTTTATCCAGACTTCACCCATGTGAGATACGTCAAATACACCAACGCTGTTTCTTACATGTTCATGTTCTGCTTTAATACTTTCATACTGAATCGGCATCATGTATCCTGCAAATGGAACCATTTTAGCGCCGGCTTCAATATGTTTTTCGTATAATGCTGTCTTCGCGCCCTCCATCGGGCACCTCCTGCTTTAAGTCTACTCAAAATGAGCTATAAAAATTTGTCATTCTCTAAATAGAGAAAACACAAGCTATTTGCTTTTTTTCATCGAAAGCAATTTTTCAACTTTCGCCATAATATGCAAATGGTTAAGTCCAAATGCATCCAGCAGTTCTCCCGGTGAACCTGATTGACCGTAGCGGTCCATTACAGCGATATAGTCCATGGGTATGGGAGTATTCTTACAAACAACCTGAGATACAGCACTGCCTAAGCCACCGTAAATCTGGTGTTCTTCAGCAGTTATGATTGCACCTGTCTCTTTTGCAGCTTTGAGTATCGCCTCTTCGTCAAGTGGTTTCAGAGTATGCATGTTTAACACTCTTAGACCGATTCCCTTTTCTGCAAGGATATCGTGAGCAATGAGTGCTTCGCTCACCATCTGACCGTATGCAATACACGTTATGTCATCACCCTCTGCCATCACCTGAGCTTTACCGGCCACAAATGGAGTCTGAGCATCCGTTACCTCAGGTACTTTTTCTCTGCCAAAACGGATATAGACAGGCCCATTTATCTGCGCTGCTTCAATTACGGCTTTACGGGTCTGTTCATAATCCGCAGGGGCAAAAATGGTGAAATTGGGTAACGCTCGAACAATGGCGATGTCTTCAAGCATTTGGTGAGTTGCACCGTCAGGTCCGACGCTGATTCCTGAATGACCTCCACCAATTTTTACATTGCACGGTGTATAACCAATCGTCACCCTCAGTTGATCCAATGCTCGCCCAACTCCAAAGGCTGAATAGGTAACATAAAAGGGAATTTTTTCGAACACTGACATTCCGGCTGCGACAACAGCCATGTTCTGTTCAGCGATTCCCATCTGGAAGAAACGGTCCGGGTATTTTTCCTCGAATGTATCCACATTCAGCGAGGTTGTGTTATCGCCAACCAAGACAACAACTTTCTCGTTGACCTGTGCCAGATCCATTAAGCCCTGGCCCCATCCTTCACGGGTGGTTTTCCAGTTAAATTCACGCTTTTTCATGATACGACCCCGTCATTTTCGAGTCTCATTCGCCATTCATCGTAGGTCGTACCCAGTTCTCTCAAACCTTGATCGGCCTCAGAAATTGTTGGTGGTCTGCCATGCCAAATGTGATTGTCTTCTATTTCCGGCCAACCTTTTCCCATTACCGTATTAGCAATGATCATCGTCGGCATATCCTCTACTTCTTTGGCTTCTCTAAATGCATTCAGAATCGCCTTCATATTGTGTCCGTTAATGTCAATTACATGCCAGCCAAAGGACCTGTATTTATCGACAATCGAAGCGATTTCTAATACTTCTGAGACATTTCCATCAATCTGCAAACGGTTATAATCTATAATTCCGACAAGGTTGTCCAATTTATAATGGGCCGCACTCATCGCTGCTTCCCAAACTGACCCCTCCTGCTGTTCACCATCGCCCATACAGCAGTAATGACGTCTTGGTTTTTTATCCAGTTTTGCAGCTAATGCAGCTCCAACAGCAATACCCAGCCCCTGCCCCAGCGAACCTGCAGATGTTTCCAGTCCGGGAGTATCGTGAGCTGATGGATGCCCTTGAAGTTTACCGGTGAATTGACGGAATCCCAGTAGATCACTTAGTGGAAAATAGCCACGTTCAGCCATGGCACTATAAATCAACGGGCTGACATGAGCGTTGGATACGTTCCAGAAATCACGTTCTTCCCATTTTGGGACTTTAGGATCGAGCTTGACCTCATTAAATAATAACGCCGTTAGGTAATCTGTTCCTGAAAGCGACCCACCTGTATGACCGCTACCTGCATTCGCTATCAGGGTTAGAATATCCCTGCGAATAATTTTCGCAATTTTTTCCAGCTCGGATGCTTCCAGATGTAATGCCCCGGCATTTTGGTAAATAGTATCCATAATTTTAGAATTTTGCCCCAAAACGGTGTGAAGTTTCTTTTGATGTTGGAGCTTTAAGGTAGAATTCTAGACGGCTTGAATCAACTCAAACTGTTATTTCTATCTTGATTATCAATGGGAAAGGAGCGTATTCATTCTTACATTTATTCGATCAGCAAAATGAATGGATTGGGCTAGCGAATGTTTAGTAAACTTTTCTGGATCGGTATAGCCGGTGCTGCGGGAGCGTTGTCCCGGTATGGATTAGCAGGATTTTTTCAGAAAGTGCTGAAACTATCCTCATTTCCCATCGGTACTTTTATAGTTAATATTGTTGGTTGTTTCATTTTTGGCATACTCTGGACAGTATCGCTTCGTCACTCAAGCATTGATCCAAAAACCCGAACAGCATTGTTGGTGGGGTTTACAGGGTCTTTTACAACGTTTTCGACATTCATTTTTGAGAACGGAGAACTATTTCGGGCCTCGCAGTGGATGGCTTTAACAGGCAACCTTGTCGGACAGATTGTTCTTGGTGCCTTGGCCTTAGTTGCAGGAATTGCACTTGGAAAGTTAGTTTAGGTGAAACCCGGGTGGGTACGAACAAGTCGTACCTTACCAGCACCCGGGCCACCCGGATTGAGTATGTGAACATGCTTTATGCACTTAGGCTTGGCTCAAAACCCGACTTCTTTTTTAGGAACATTTTTGGGGGAAGTATGAACCTGCACAAAGATCATCAGCTCCTCCGTATCTACCTCGGTGAAAACGACTACCTTGATGGAAAGCTGCGTTACCAACAAATCGTAAACAAAGCCCGTGAGATGGGAATTTCCGGTGCTACTGTCCTCCGTGGCATTCTAGGTTACGGGGCACTTGGAGAAATCCATTCAGCAAAGATTCTTCGTTTATCCGAAGACCTGCCAATTGTCATTGAAATCGTAGATACTATTTCGGAAATCGAACGTTTCCTTCCGGTCCTTGACGATATGATGTCAGAGGGAGTCATTACACGTCATGATATCGAAGTCGCCTATTTCAGAAGGGAGTGAAACGTAGGTCGGGATCTCCGAACCCGACACATTCACCACGGAATACACAGAATACACGGAATTCTCACTATAGTCTTAAAAGCCGATTGGGTTTGAAATGACAGATAGACCAATATCCCCCACCTGCTGGTGAGGGATATCGCTTATTTTGTCCTGCCATTTTTGCTCATTCTATTCTGGACCCTACTACAAAACCACGCCTAAGGCGGACAAGCTTGAGATAACAATACGTGTCATTTCATCAATACAACTTTCCTTGTCTGGTTCAATACACCGGGGACAACCGCGTTGATAAAATAGACACCGCTGGATAGACCGTTCCCGTTAAAGATCAGGTTGTGTTCTCCTGCGGTATATCGCCCGTCGGTTAACGTTTCAACCAACTGGCCGCTAATGTTATAAACCTTCACTTTCAGGTCACTTGCTTGAGGTAATGCTATCCCCACATTCAAAGTCGGGTTAAAGGGATTAGGATAAGTGCTAAAGAGTGAATAGTTTTCGGGAATTTTTTCAAAATTGTCAACTGAACTCGTTTCGAGAATACCTGTACAATCGAAGACCTCTAGACGATGGTCCCCCGAAAGGTAAACGTAGCCGTTAAACAAATCAAAATCGGTTGGGCTCCATTCATCGGGATCATATTCATAAGAATAAATACCTTCTATCTCACTCGGATTTTCAACACTGTAAATGGAGAACGTAGAATCATTCATCAAACCAAACATATGATCTTCAACAATCTTAATTTTTAAAGAAAAGAAATCTTCATACGAAATAAGCAATTGAGGATTCGTTGGATCTGAGATATCTACAACGTAGAGAAACATTTCATACCCGGAATCACCCAAAAAACGGTAGAATGTATATACAGTATCCCCAGAGATTTCTATAGATCCGAAAAACTCAATTGTATAGTCATCATTTCTATCGAGCAAATAACCTGTCTCAACTGGATTAGTTGGGTCAGTAATATCAAATATGCTGAGGAGGTGATCACCGTAAGAACTGACAATTACATGAGAACCGTTTGAATCAAGAAAATATCCAAAAGGACCTTCAACTGTTGATAGTAAATTCGGGGCAAGGGGATTTTCCAGGCTTGCGATCGAAAGGTCCATTTGCCCATCATTGTTTTTCACATAGATCAGTTTGTCATCAATGATTACTGTCTCTTCAATGGTACTTCCGATATCAAAACCTGACACCCATTCGGGATTATCGTAGTCACTCATATCAAAAACACTGATACCACGATTACCTGGTCCCTCACTGATATAGCAGGCATTATTATCAACAGTTATTCCGTCGCAGTAACTATCACTTCTTGCGAATCCTGTTTGGGTGAGTAACGTTGGATCTGATACGTCAAAAATTGCAAATCCACCTTTTGAAGCTTCAAAAGAACGTCGGGTTGTTACAAATGCGCGGTTATGGGCAACGTCCAACCTATACGCCTCAACACGACCACCAAACCATCCGATATGTAACGGGTTCGTAGGATCCTCAACGTTTAATATTTGAAGCCCGTCATCTTGTTCGGTCATATATACGGTATTCCCAACAACCTCAAGACCGTTTAGATACTTGGTCATCTGACAACTACCGACAATTTCCATACTGTCAGGAACTGAAATATCAACTGTGGTTAATCTCATAATACGTGAGTTGACATTGCCCGCTATCAGGTAGGCATAGTCCCCCTGTATTCGCATTATATCGCTGGTTGCAATAAAAAAATTATTGACGAAATAGGAGCCAAGTACTTGAAATTCCGATAAATCTGAAATGTCAAAGGCATATAGCCAGTAGGATGTATAGGCATATAACGTATCCCCTACTATTTCTATGCTGTAGAATCGAGTTTCTGTATCATCTGTTTGGATTATCGAGGGTGCAGATGGATCTCTGATATCAAGAACATGGATTCCACGGTATAGTTGAGAAACCAAAATCATTCCAGAATCGACGATCTCTATATCATTTACATAATCGGTAGAGTTACCACCAATGTTATAATTACTTAACGTTTCAGGATTTGCAGGGTCAGTTACATCAAGAAATCGTATATAATTATATCCGATGTATACGATGAGCATGTCACCATTCTTTTTAACCCGAGTATTCGAATGAATTGAAAATTCTGTTGTCGAGATAAGGGTCGGTTGAGCCGGATTGGTAACGTCAAAGATTGTCAATGCTCCTTCTGATGCGCCATAGACGAGATTATTATCAACAACGATATTCCACAATTTAAGACCGGTATAAAAGTAAGAGAGTTCAATTGGATTCGTTGGATCGGTAATATCCAGAATTCGTAAACCGCCGGTCCCAGTAGCGACATAAGCATAATTCCCAACTATTTCCACATCGCTCGAATATCCCCAGAAAACAGTTCCACCGATATTGTCGATTTCCTGTGAAAAAGAGATTGATGGAACACTTAGAAGTAAAATAATTAGAAGACCAAATAGAAGAAAAGATTTATTCATTACATCCCCCATGATGTTGATTTTAATAATAAGAGATGCATAGTGATATGAGCTACATTTTTTCATCTAATTCTTAAATAATAAACGTTAAACATGCAATTTGACTCTGGGGATCAACAAAAATCCCTCACCATTATGGTGAGGGAAATATTATATACTGATCAACAAAGATCAGGTAAAATCTCATATTACAAAAATAACGACTTATGCCTGATGAGCAGGAATACCTTCCTGGAAACGTTTGTATTTCTCTTCCGCTTCCTCTTCAGTCATTGCCTCATCCGCCCAGACAAGAGCTCCTGTTGGACAATGCTTGGCACAATTAGGATCACCACCACAAAGGTCACATTTGATAACTTCGTGATGGATAGGATCGTAATCCATATTTCCAAACGGGCATGCTTTTACGCAAAGCAGGCAACCAACACAGTCGTTTGTGCGTTCTATGGCACCGGTTTCTGTGTTACGAACCAACGCATCATGTGGGCAGATCGCCGCGCAAGCCGCTTCGCCGCATTGTAGACAGACGATGATAGAACGACTACCATCACCCAGCACATTCGTATGAATTCGTGAATGAGTTGAATCAAATGGGTTGCGGTCGTGTGCATAGTTACATGCTTCCTGGCATGTCTTGCAGTCAATACAACGATAAGGTGTTACAAACAGTCTTTTCGCCATTGTAAGCCTCATATCTAAAACCGGAATTCCCGGTTAGAAATCAATTACTTCAGAACTTCAACTAACATTTCTTTTGCGATTTTTGCGCCTTCACGAATACATGCAAGGTTACCGTCAATAAATTGCGGTTTTCTCGCGAAAGCTTTGGGAATCATCTCAAGGACAGATTCCATTTTAACCACACCACTACAGGCAACATATGCGCCGAGGGCAACCATATTTGCACCGCGGGTGTTGTTATTCGCAATGGCGATATCGTTGGCAGGAACGAGCACTTCAATCGCATCATCGCGTTTCACACGATCCGGGATCAAGCTGCTGTTAACCAGGATAAAACCGCCGTTTTTTACGTCCGGTTCGAATTTTTCGAGACTTGGACGATTCATTGCCACCAGATCGGACGGACTGTTTACAACTGGACTGCCGATGGGATGGTCTGCGATTACAACTGTGCAGTAGGCTGTACCACCGCGCATTTCGGGACCGTATGACGGTACCCACGCAACCTCTTTACCCTCTTCCATCGCTGCCAGAGCAAGGAACTTTCCTGCTGAAAGAATTCCCTGGCCGCCGAAACCGGCGAATTTTACTTCACGCTGCATAGTATCCTCAGCGAATATGGTTTTCCATATTACTTTGCAGTAACCTTATCAAAGATTGCATCCTCTCTTTCAGGAGTCTTAAGAACGCCAAGAGGATAATATGGAATCATGTTGTCTTCGAGCCACTTTGTTGATTCAGTCGGCGTCATTCCCCAGTTGGTCGGGCATGTACTGAGTACTTCTACCAATGAGAAACAAGTACCCGCATCCTGGTATTTGAACGCCTGCTTTATATACTGCTTTGCCTGAGCCGCATGGATCGGACTATGGGATGATCCACGTGCGATATAGGCTGGAGTACGAAGTGTGCTTAACAGCTCACGTATACGAATCGGCCAGCCGGCCTCATCAACATTACGACCCATGGGACTAGTCGTTGTCACCTGACCCGGAAGGGTCGTTGGTGCCATCTGACCACCGGTCATTCCGTAAATAGCATTGTTAACAAAAATAACCGTGATCTTTTCACCTCGATTGGCAGCATGAAGAATTTCATTTGTACCAATACTTGCAAGGTCACCATCACCTTGATAAGCAAAAACGATCATATCGGGACGTGTCCGTTTGATTCCTGTAGCAAATGCGGGAGCACGACCATGAGCGGCTTCTAGAAAATCACAGTTGAAATAGTTGTATGCCAGCACACTGCAACCCACCGGTGCAACACCACATGTCCGTTCACGAAGTCCAAGTTCATCCAGACTCTCAGCGACGAGACGGTGGACAACACCGTGTGTGCATCCCGGGCAATAGTGCGTCACCGTATCGGTCATTGCAACCGGACGCTTAAATACTGTTGTTTCACCCATAATACGCCTCGTTACTGTTTTTTCAGGATTTTCTGTATTGCTTCATACACTTCTTCAGGTGATGGTACAATACCACCCTGACGACCAAAGAAATGAATCGGTTTTCTCTGCCGCGTATGTTTTTTGACATCTTCAATCATCTGACCGCTATTCATTTCAACGGAAAGGAATGATTTTACATGTTTTTTTCTACTGAGTTTTTCCAACTCAATTTCCGGGAATGGATAGAGGGTGATTGGACGGAATAACGCTACATCCACACCTTCTTCATTAAGTTGGTCTATGGCGGTTTTGCAGACACGTGCCGCAGTTCCGAAAGAGGTAATGATCAACTCAGGTTTACCCATACCACCATAGATCTCATGGCGTTGTTCAACCTTCATCGCTTCATATTTCTTCGCGAGATGAACGTTATGTTTCTCGTTATCAATCGGATTGAGGTAGAGTGTTTTTACTAAATGTGGTTCGCGACCATCCGCACCGGTAATCGCCCAGTCACTGTGGTCTGCCGGTTTGCTGATTTCGACAGCGTCAAAGTCCACCGGTTCCATCATCTGACCAATGAGACCATCGGCAAATATCATCACCGGGTTGCGGTATTTATCTGCAAGGTCGAAGGCCTGCATGATATGTTCAACCGCTTCCTGAACTGTTGATGGTGCGAGGACCAATAGCTGAAAATCACCATGCCCACTGGCATAGGTTGCCTGGAAGTAATCACCCTGACCCGGGAGAATACCACCGAGTCCGGGGCCTGCTCTACAGACGTTGATAAAAACAGTCGGTAACTCAGCGCATGTGATATAACTAAGTGCTTCACTCATAAGGCTGATACCGGGACTGGAACTGGATGTAAACACCCGTTTACCACTTGCAGCAGCACCGAAGATCATGTTACTGGCACCGAGTTCACTCTCAGCCTGAAGAAATACGCCACCAACTTCCGGCATACGTCTGGCCAGGTATTCTGCGACCTCAGTTTGTGGGGTAATGGGGTAAGCGAAATAATGAAGCGCACCAGCACGAATCGCGGCCTCACCTATCGCCTCGTTACCTTTCATTAACTTCTTTGCCATGCCCGTCTCCCCGAATCTATTAAAAGAAGAATCGGCTGTTAAACTTTAAACTATCGTATTCCCACTTAGTAGGGGAAATATTCCATCTGTACACCGAAAGCCTGGACCTCGATTGCCACATCAGGGCATGTAATTCCGCAGAGTCGACAGCCGATACAGAGCGGCTGATTTACGACTTCAGCGAAAAAATACCCTTTAGCGTTGATCTGATCGGACATTTCGATGATTTGCTGAGGACATGCCTGAACACAAAGTTCACATCCCTTGCAACGTTCCGGATCAATGTTGACCAGCGGCATTTCTTTTATCCTTCTATATACATCAAACGTTTTTCAGCTAAACTTGTCTCCGGTGATCCTGGCAAAACCATCACGAGCATGAGTCGCCATCGATCCCGGTGCTGGGCCACCCAACCACGGTGGTAGCATTATTCTCTTTAACGGTAGGACCAAACCCGGAATATCTTCAACCTCGATCAGACCTTCAATTTCAACGTCTTTTGATTCCAGAAATCCAGCTTCTACCAGTTTTTCAAACGGCGCAGTCACAAACGCTGATTCTACTCCACGTTTTTCAGCGACTTTGTGACAAAATTCCGCCCCAACCTTGGCCATCTCAAGGTCAGTATCTTCCATCATGTGGGTATTACCGACAATGCCGGTGACCTTTAGTCTTGATGCGGATTCTATTTCGTCCATAAGCTGCATTGCTCCATCAACAGTATCCGTAAACGGTCTGTTTTTGTTCAGGACAAAATACATCTCGTGATCCTTTGACATGAGTGTGTCATTCATTGATGCCAAAACAGTCGCACCAACATTATCACCACCAACATCAAGGATTGTAATCCCATCAGGTCTATTAATAGCTCCACGAACTTCCGGCATTAAAATGGGAAGATCGGCATTGTGCATATCAGCTTTAGGCGCAATAACAGTTGCACCTAGCTTTTCCATCGGTTCACGGGCTTCTCTACACCTGAAGTACGGATTCACTAAATCAAGATCAGCGATGGAGACCTTCCTCGAAGCTGCTCTTGCAAGGGCATGGACGACGTTTACTGATACTTCAGTCTTACCACTGCCGTAATTTCCCGTGAAAAGGAAAATATCTTTATTATCCGGAAGGATAGGTTTCAACATTACTCCCTATAACCTTTGATACATACGAAATACCCTGCAAACACTTCACTAATATATAACAGTTTACTTAGTGTTTGGTCCCCCCGGAGCAGGAGCTTCCTTTTACTATTTTATCGAATTCAAAGTACTAAAAATGTAAAGTCAATGCAATGAAACAGCAAGCAGTATGTTTAGGAAAGACTAAGAATTACGCGCGATTGTGTGAAGAATATCGCAAGAATAATTTTGGAGTTTCTTTATGGTCAATACCTTAGCTAAAAAGCTTGTGAAAACAAGACAAGAAGTGGCTTTGAGAGAGGAGAGTCTAACCAGGGGATTATTTTCACAAATGGGGGCAAAACAATGTCCCCAGAAATGGAGTTCATTCCAGCATATACGCCTAATAAAGAGTATATTGTGACTCGTAATTTCGCTTAATATTGAAGAGTTTAGAACATTTGTCTTGGATATATATTATATTTCTAAGCTTCAACAAAAAAAATACAGAAATTAGGGAGTGAAACGTGTTTTTATCCACAGTGATTATGATGGCTAGCGGTGGTGCTTCTCAGGCACCTCAGGGTGGTGCTTCAGGTATTCTTTCTTTTCTTCCGTTTATCCTGATTTTTCTCGTCCTTTATTTCCTGATGATCCGCCCCCAGGCAAAACGTCAAAAAGAGCAGCAGAAAATGCTGACAGAACTTCAACAAGGTGATGAAGTTGTCACAATCGGGGGAATTCACGGCACTATAGCTGGAGTTCGTGATCAGGACAACACTCTCATCGTAAAGATTTCCGACAACACGAAAGTCGTGATGGATCGTGCTGCGATTAGTAAAAAAGTATGATAAGCTGTAATCCGGGAGTAGAAGTATGTCTGTACTAGCAATCAGGATTCTCGGAGATCCGGTTCTACGTCGTCCTGCTGATGATGTTGAAGAATTCGGTGCTCCATTGCAGAAAAAAATAGATGATATGATTGAGACCATGCTCCATTCCGAGGACGGTATCGGTTTGGCTGCACCTCAAGTTGGCATATCTGAACGACTCCTGGTCATTGGATTCCCCATCAAAGGTGACATGGATAATCGTAAGCTCATCGCTATGGTCAATCCTGAGATACTTGAAGAGAGTGAAGAGGTTGAAACCATGGAAGAGGGTTGTTTATCTCTTCCGGGTATTCAGGCAGATGTAGAAAGACCTATCTGGATTAAGTTCCGCTATCAGGATGTCGAAGGCAAAGAGTTGGTTGGGGAAGCTGAAGACTATATGGCTCGAGTAATTCAACATGAGATGGATCATCTCGATGGAATTCTAACCTTTGATCATCTGCCGATTTTGAAACGTTCCTTGCTACGCGGAAAGCTGAAAAGCCTTGAGAAAGAAGGGCTTGAAAAGGCCCAAAAATTGGAAAAGGCTTAGGTCATGCGTATAGCTTTTCTCGGTACGAGCCCCTTTGCAGTGCCGACACTGGAAGCTCTGCTCAACAGTGATCATAAAGTTGTTGGTGTTGTTACTGGACCGGATAAACCCGCGGGAAGGGGTCGCGGGCTTAAACCTACTCCGATAAAGGTGCGAGCGCTTGAAGCAAACTTGCCCATCCTTACACCTGAAAAATTAAAGAACCCTGAATTTCTTGAAACCTATGCTTCATGGAAACCTGACGCTGCGGTAGTTGTTGCATATCGTATCCTGCCTGAAGTGGTCTTTAATATGCCGCTCTTGGGTACTCTTAATCTCCATCCCAGTCTTTTACCAAAATACCGTGGACCTGCTCCTCTTAACTGGGCAATTATTAACGGTGATAAAGAGACAGGTATCAGCGTAATCCGTATTTCCAAACGTATTGATGCCGGTGGGGTTGTTCTCCAAAGGACTGTTCCACTCTTCGAAACTGACAATACCGATTCACTGGCGAGGCGCCTTGCCCCTGAAGGTGGCGAGATGATTCTCGAAGCGCTTGAAGGGTTGGCAAACAATTCTCTCAAGCCGATCCCGCAAGATGAGTCGCTGGTAACCAAAGCGCCTAAACTTTCGAAAGAAGATGGATTAATCAACTGGACAAAACCGGCTGAGGAAATTCATAATCTGGTTCGAGGTCTTTTTCCATGGCCGGGCACTTATACGACTCTCGCAGGAAAAACGTTAAAACTTTTTAATTCAACAATAATTGAAATGGACGGCAAGGCTGGAAATGTTCTTGAACTTACCGATCAGGTAGTAATAGGAACAGGAAGAAGTGCCATCGCATTTAAAGAAGTTCAGCTCCAGGGAAAAAAGCGAATGCCCGTGGTTGATTTTATCAGGGGTCATAAGCTCGAACCGGGCACTACAATGGGTGAAGAATGAGCCAGCCAGTAGAAAACGCAAGAGAAGTCATTGTCAATATCCTAGCGGAATGGCATAAATCTGATCAAAAGATCGATACCGTCCGAGATAGTTTCCTGACGAACAAATCGACACTTGACGAACGAGATAGAGGCCTTGTCACAGAAGTAACCTATGGCGTTGTGAGGAATATTACAGCCATTGATGAAGAGCTCAACGAACTTGTGACCGCCGATTTGGAAAAGATGCAGCATAGATTGCTTGCCATCCTCCGCAGTGGCTTATATCAGATCCGTTTTCTTGACCGTATACCAAACCATGCAGCGGCCAACGAAGCAGTTAACCTTTCGAAAAAAATGTACGGGATAAAAGCATCTGGCCTTGTCAACGCTGTGATGAGAAAAGCTGCTGGGAAAAAGATGGAAACCAAACGTGCTGTTGATGCCTTCTATGTTGAAGGCTCACATCTGAATATCTGGCGAACGAAATGGCTCGAAAAATTCGGCGAAGAAAAAACCGATGAACTGATTCATCATTTTGAAAAGATTCCGCCGTTCGCCCTGCGAAGAAACTTACTCAAGACTTCATCAGACAAAGAGTGGCATGAGATTCTGAAAAAAGAAGGTGTGGAATTTGACCTTATTGAAGGTTGGCCGGGATATGTCTATACAACCAGAACCAACCCTGCAAATCTTCCCTCTTTCCAACAAGGTATCACCACAGTTCAGGACCCGGCAGCGGGTCTGGCAGTTCACGCTCTGAACCCCCAACCGGGCGAAAACATCCTGGACCTCTGTTGTGCTCCAGGCGGAAAAACCGCTCACATTTGGGAACGAATGAATGGTGAAGGTTCATTGACCGCAGTCGATAAGAACATGAAACGTAACCATTTGACCCGTGAAGGTCTCCAGCGACTTGGACACGAGGGAGTCAACGTTCTTTCCGACGATGTGATGAAAATGGACTTCGGGAGTTACGATCGTGTTTTGATTGACGTACCTTGTTCTGGAACAGGAGTTGCACATCGTCGCGCTGACCTGTTGATGAAACGTCATCCGTTGAAAGTGTTAAAACTTGGGCAGATGCAACGCAGTTTATTGGAACACGCATCCAAGATGGTGAAAGTCGGTGGTGTCCTCGTTTATAGTACGTGTAGTCTCGAAAACGAAGAGAATTCAAAACGACGTGCCGGCTTTAATAAAAAGTATCCTGGCGAATTTAAGATGGAAGAATTACCGGCAGGAATACCTGAGAACTGGATTCTTCAAGAAGGTGAAGCTGCAACATGGCCCCCAAGGGACAGTGTTGACGGTGCCTACGTTGTACGATGGAGAAGGCTGAAATGAAACGACCTGAAGACATTATGAGTCTTCTTGGAAAGCTACTGCTTGTCCTGCTCATTTGGGCTGGTGTGGTAGTTTTGGTTCATTACGTTTTTATGCCCATGTACACAAGACAGGGTAAGGAAATCCGTGTGCCCGATGTCCGAAACCTGACCTTGGGTGAAGCGCGTCAGATTTACGGGAAAAAAGGTTTCCGTCTAATCGTTGATGACGAACGTTTTGTCACAGAAATCCCCCCCGGAACCATCCTTGACCAGTTCCCGGCTCCCGGTGGTTGGACCAAAAAAGGACGCCGTATCCACCTTGCAGTCTCTGCGGGTGCGCCTACTACCGTTGTCCCTCATATCATCGGTGTACCAAAAGATGATGCAGTCTTTGCTGTTCAAGGCGCTGGTCTGAAACTGGCATCTATCGAATATGCTTTCAGCGATTCACTATTTGATGGTCTTGTACTTTCACAAATTCCACTATCTGGCAATATTGTAGAAAAAAATACTCAGTTTACAATGACCGTTAGCCTTGGTCGGGAACCCAACCGTTTTATCGTTCCCCGTGTTGTAAATCTACCTGAAGAACAGGCTCGTTACCTGATCCTGAAAGCCGGATTAAACGTAGGCGAAGTGACTTACGATAGCTATGTCCGTCGTCGTTCAGGGAATGTGGTGTTACAGCGACCCAGCGCAGGTTTGACTGTCGCAAAAGGTGATTCCATCGAAATTGTCGTCAACCAGTAGGGCTTATCATGGATAAAGTGATCAAACTTCAGCCGTCACTCCTCGCAGCAGATTTTTCACGACTCGGCGAAGAAGCCAACCATGCGATGAAAGCCGGGGCTCACGGGCTACATGCTGACATTATGGATGGTCAATTTGTCCCACCCATCACTTACGGTGCCGATATTGTCGCAGCGGTTGTTAAAGCGACCGGTGCGTTTGTTGACGCTCACCTGATGATTGTTGAGCCTGAAAATCAAGTGGAAGCATTTGTGAATGCTGGTGTTGGCGCGATTACAATCCACGCGGAAACATGCCCACATCTCCATCGTGTCCTCGGTATGATTAAAGATTTTGGTGTTGAAGCTGGTGTAGCCCTCAACCCTGCCACGCAGATAAAAGATACTCTTCGATATGTGTTACCGTTGCTGGACCGTGTCCTGATTATGACGGTCAACCCAGGATGGGGTGGTCAGTCGTTTATTCCAGAGGGTTTGCAGAAGGTTAAAAAGACAGCAGATTTCCTCAAGAAACACGGCTCAAGCGCTGTCATTCAAGTGGACGGTGGTGTATCTCCGAAAACTGCTCCTGCTTTGGTCGAAAACGGTGCAACTGAACTCGTTGCCGGTTCTGCCGTTTTTAAAGGCGATATCGACAAAAACGTTACAGCGATATTGGACGCGGTATCCCATGAATGATAGACCTCTTTAACCACGGAATACACTGAACAAACGAAAAAGAGAACAACACTTTTCCGCTCAAAAAACGATATAAATGAAGCCCTGTGAAATCACAGGGCTTTTCTGGATACTGAATCCGCCTTTCTATAAAGCTAAGGCTTGGCTGGCAAGTTCAGTATAACATCTTCTGTGTTCTATTGTTTCTCAGCCCCGTTTGCTCATCTAACGGGGTTTATACTAGCCTAGCCAGTGTCAGTGATACTAGCCTATATTTTGATGATTACTCAACAATTGCAAAAGCATTTATGAATAAACACTATGATAATAGTAAAGCCGGATTCGGAGAATCCGGCCTACTTTCTAAATCCCAGATCGGAATCCAGGATGACATCAATACACCATATAATACCATTTGATCACTTCATCAGTACCGCTTTGCGGACCACATGGATCGGACCGGCTTCAATTCGGAAGAAATAGACACCAGAAGTCAAGTCGCCATTTCCCCAACTGATCGTATGATAACCCGCCGATTGATGTCCGTAAACCTGGCTTGTGACTTTCCTGCCAAGAACATCAAAGACATCCATCCGAATATCAGCGGCATCGGGTAACGAAACCGTTACTGAAGTCGTCGGATTAAACGGGTTCGGATAGAGTTCGCTGATTTCGTAAGCCATAGGTAACTGGCTTACCTCTTCCAGATCACTCACTTCAACAGTGAAGACTGCTTCATCAGAATCCGAAAGGTTTTCAGGGTTCGTAGCGGTAAGCGTTAACGTTTCACTACCAGAATAACCATCAACATACTGCACATACAGGACACGGTTGACAATATCAACAATCAAATCACTGTTTCCAGTTACTGTCCAATCGATCCGTCTATCAGGCCATGTATTGTCTTCAACAAAATCGTCGAGGTTAATCGGTTCAAAGTCTTCACCGAGAACTGTCTGGTCCTGAATATCTGAAACAACCGGGGCTTCACCACCAGCATTTACATGGAGAGTAATAGGAATTGTCACATACTGGTTATCGGGGTCATTGGTCTGGACAATGATATTTCCCTCATAGTCACCCAACGGCACCTGCGAACCGGATACTTGAATACGGCTGGTTCCAATCTCGTTTGGACCTGAAACACCGCTATCATCCAGAACTTCAAGCCATACACTTGGCACCCAGATCATAATGGCCAGATCATCGTGCATGTATTCTTGATTATCTGCAATGGTAAAACCAAGGGTTGCATTCGAATTCTGTATCCCGATGGTGGATGATTGCAGGCGTGCATCACCCATGGAATCATATTGGAAAATTATTTTACCTGTACTAATCAGCAGGACCTGGAAGGTGTAATGACCAGTACCTGTATAGGAACGGACATGATCATAAGTGATCACAACAGTATCCTGCAAACTGGTATTCACCCAGATATCACCTTCAATCTGATGTGTGACATCATCCCACCAGGGAGAAATCATAGATGCAGTTTCGCCGGGAAGCGGAGCGTCACTACTAGGTAGCGCCCTGTTACTCCATGACCCATTGGCTTGTAATCCGGATTGGAATGTTAGAAAACCATTCACATTAATGAATATCTCATCATAACTTTCACCGTAGAATGGGAATGAGAAAGGTATCTCAACGCCGGGAAAATAGCCATCATTTGTTGGTTCGCCAATGATCGTATTTGTATCGAGAATTGTCCCGTATTCATCAAACCAATCAAATGTCGGTCCATCATTTTCATCTGAGTCTTTCCACATATATCCGAAATCATCCGGTCCACCCTGGCTATCGGTAATCGGAATTGAGAATGGATCAACCAGATTATCATCATCACGATGAGTATTAAATGGAGTTGAATCCGTAACCGGCCTCAATGGAACGTTAATCCTTGAAAGACGGTCAGCTTGATTGATCACACCACCTTCTTCATGGACGCTCCAGATGAGCACTCCATCACCTTCATTTTCCAGATACAATGTATCCACATCGCTAAGGCCACCAACAACAGTCATATCAAAACTGCCGGGTGTTATATTGGCTGATGCTGTACCACCACCTGAACCGGAAAGGTCATCGGTGAAGAGAATCGCGCGACCATCAGTGATCTGAGATGCACCCGGACTCATTGTGGTATAGTAGTAATATTGTAGTCCGCCAGTTCTTGTGGGATTCTGAATTCCAACTGTTGCATAATCTATGTCTGACGATGCAGATGGTCTCATCTGAACATCTTCGTATTGGAATAAAATCTGGCCGTTGCCCGTTGTAGTACCCCAGATGGCAGGATCATACAAAATGATCTGGAATTCTTCAGCTGTGCTGTAAAAAGCAGTCTGGCAATCCCATGTAATAATGAACTGTCCAGTGCCCTCCAGATAGTCCGCATATACACCACCACCTGACGTTCTGAGATCATCCAGAAATGGGGCCAACATGCTCGGCGCTGTAATAGGACTTGGGATAGGCCAATTTCTAAAGAAAGTCAGAGTTGCATGGTTACCCAGTGCCGCCCACCCGTTTGTGCAGACAGATATCTCGTTATAAACCTCACCGTAAAACATGAATGAGAACGGCAAGTCGATAACAATTGTTTCATCGTCCTCGTCCCACGTATCATCCAGATTAAGGCGATTTTCAGATTGTGCAATATCAACCCACTGAAAAGTCGGTGCGACTAACATTGATGCATCATTGTCATCCACTGCCCAGTAGCCAAATTCATCTGGACCTGTGACACCGTTTACTCTTGGATCACCAACAAAGATATGATAGTTGGTTGAATCAAGAGCTCCCCTACTATCCTGTAGAGTCAGGGTAAACTCAATCTTTGTTCCGATAGGTATTTCACTATCAACACTTATGGAAAATGGATCTGAATCATTATTTCCTTCTATATCAACAGCCAGAAAACCGAAGTCCAGATTTTCACCGGTAATAGTTACGCCTTCATCATCTGTCGTCAGATTACCGGTCATATTTGAAGCAGTTACATGGCCGACGTTTTTAACTGCAAATGATATATCTACTGTTTCACCGGGCATTACACGATGATCACCATCCTCATCGACACGACCTTCGGCTTCAGTCGCTGAAATGACCCAAGACGTGATGGGAAGGATTATTGCACTTTCTGAGCTCCCGATAGTAACGTTGATATCAGGAATCTCACCGTCACATATGTTACCGGCTAAATCAAACGTGACTGCTGTTTCCACGGATGTTATCTGATCTGCGTCCAAGGGAGCAACAGTAAATGTACCCCCATCGGATATAACCACTCTCGGATCGTTGGATGTAATCGAACCATTCAATGTCTCAGTGGTCGTTTCACCGAAGTTCTTCAGCATCAAATCAAGAATAATCGTTTCACCTGGATTGGCTTCACCATCTCCTGTATCACCATCATCAATCATCAAAGCATGAAAACCGATATGGTTCTGTGCGGCATCGCAGGCAATTGTTTCTTGATATGGGACAACGTTATCACCTACAACGGTTAATTTAAAATCGGGGAAAGCTGCAGGATCATCCACAAACAAACGGACGTTTCCATCTTCGTCGAATCGTTTGGAGTCTATGACTTCGTCATCGGTAGCTATAGTTGCCCAGATCATCTCTGGCCATCCACCGGGGACGGCTACATGGACATCGACATAATTCTGGCCCTGAGGTATAGTCAAATCGTGTGTTACTGTCGGTTGACTCGGAGCGCCAACCCATACACGAAGTGCTGGGTCACCCATGAGGTTATTCCAATGGGAAAATGCTTCTATACCACCGTAATCATTGGCATAGTCAAAGGCTTGCCACAACCGGTATTTTCCGAACACAAGTGCCCAACCCAGGGAACGAATGTTTTGGACAAGCATTCCTTCCATGATACCGTTATGCACGATGTTGTTGTATCGAGTATGTGTTCCCGTTGTAGCTGTACCGATACATGCCACAGCACCCTTAGGTGAATTTGGACTACCAGTCCTCAGGAAACCTTCACTGATCGCCTGACTTTGTTCACCCCAAGTACCTGTGCCACAGGTTAGAGTAATAACAACCGGAAGACGATTATAGTTGTTCATTGCGGCAAGTAGTTCAGTCTGGGAATAAAACCAGCCGCTCATGTTATGGTAGCCGCGATAGTTCACAAAGTGAGCGCCGGCATTCATCTGATTTACAATAAAATTGGGAATTTCACTATCACTGTGACCTGGCATCGTGTAATAAAGAGTGTCGCACACAATCCCACGGTCGTCATACATCAACTTGGCGGCCTGTATGGTCATAACAGGACTTATTCCTGATCCCTGACCTGCAGTTAGACAAGCTCGGTTCAACCATGTGCCTGTCCTTTGAACATCTCGTTCATAGCTGAGAACTTTATTTACACATGTACGAAGTTCTGTTGTGTTTCGAACGCTGAAACGACCAATTGCCAAATCGGCAAGAATATCGTTTCCTTCAATTTGAGAATAGTAGTGGTCTGTTCTGGTGTTATAATTAAGGGCATTTGTCTGATAGCCGGAAACAGCGATTGTTCCATCCTGATCACCCACGATCAATACATATTCGAGGGGAAGAACATCATTACTGTTGTAATGGCTTTCTATTACAGCCTGAACTGAATAATAGGAACTTGGATTTGAAGGATATGCAATCTGTACCTTATAACCTTGATGAGTTTTCCATTTAATATAATTTTCCATCTCATCGAGGAATGAATCGTTTTGCATCACGATAAGTAGCCGTCCAACAGGGGCTACAACTTCATAATTAACTTCATCGAGATTCAGAACCATTGCTCGCAAAGTACGTTCTGTTTCACCAGTCAAATGGATTGGTTCAGAATCACCTTGTATTTCGCCTTCAAAAAAGACATCCAGACGATACTCAGAAGCAATTTCCAATTCGTTATTCTCAGAGACTGTTCCAAGTGGAATATTTAATGGAACAAGATGAAGCCCCTTGAACATAAAAGCTTCACCTATCTGAACACCCGAGGGTATTTCAGTGTCGGTGTTAAGAATAAGACCTGTTGATTCAGTATTTCCCAACGTTACAAGTTCAGCATGGAGTGCTACACCTTCCGGCACAGCAACACAGGTTAAAACTGTTGGAATGGGCGAATCAACGTTATAGGCTCCCTCAATGGAGAGTTCTATACCTGATTCTCCTTCTACAACATTGAATTCTGGAATTTGCAAGTTGGCTTCAATACCTGTTGCAGTCGATTGGATGCTTCTAATAAGTGTGTTCTTATCAGAATAAGAATTAGAAGCGAAAAGAGGCATAGATAAAACTAAGATAAGCAGTGCTGTGATCGCTATTCCTCGACCAATTCGTAGCAAACCGTTCATGATTTTCCCTCTACTCAGTTATCAGATCTTAAAAAAGGAATAAGTAACAACATATCAATTTCTTGGAAGCATTGTAAATACTGGATTCCATGAAAAAATAATACTGGAGTATATAGGCTCTAGTTTTTGTACTTCTTTCTGCCCCAGTCTTACTATTTAAACTCATGGTAAATTTGTAAGTGTGAGCAATATCACTTGGAGAACAAAAAACGCTGAACCGGAGCTCAGCGTTCTTGTGAGAATCCTGAAGAATATTATTTAACTGCCAAAACTTCTACGTCAAATACCAGGGTTGCGTTTGGTGGTATTACGCCCGGGTATCCTCGCTGTCCATAAGCTAAATCACCGGGAAGCACCAAAAGTCTTCTCTCGCCGATTTTCATGGCTGCAACGCCAAGGTCCCAACCGCGGATTACCTGCTGTTTACCTACCCCAAAACTGAAGGCGGCGCCCCTGTCGCGTGAACTATCAAACTTATTACCATCGGTAAGCCAACCGGTGTAATGGACTTCTGCCATTTTTCCGGTTCCAACGACTTCACCTTTGCCATCCTGAAGTACAACATATTTCATACCTTCAGGACCATCCACCATTTTAAGTTTTTTAAGGTCGGGCATTTTTGAATAATCGGCCATTATTTCCTCTGGGTTTCGTCAAATTAAAAAGGTCACCTCAAGCCGAGATGACCCAAAGATTGCGCCAATATAATAATTTACTTGATGTCAAAAAGTTCAACTTCGAAAATCAAAGTGGCATTTGGAGGAATAACACCCGGGTAACCACGGGGACCGTATGCAAGGTTTCCAGGAAGAACCATCAAGCGTTTTTCACCAATTCTCATATCGGCAACACCAAGGTCCCAACCACGGATTACTTTGCTCCTGCCAACCGGAAACTCAAAATATTTTCCACGGTCAACAGAACTATCAAACTTCTTTCCACCTTCAAACCAACCTGTGTAGTGAACAACAGCTGTTTCGCCATCACCCGGTTGACCGCCTTTTCCTTCTTTGAGAATGATGTATTTCATTCCTTCGGGGCCGTCAACTAGATCAAGTTTTGTTAAATTGGGCATTCCCGTTTCGGATCGTTCCAATTCACCTGATTTTGAATCTACAGTTTCTTCTGTTGTTGTATCACCTGTAGTAACTTCTTCCTTGTCCTTTTTTGAACAACCCACCAGCAGAGCCAGAACAATCATAGGAATCAACAGTTTTTTCATCTCTACTCTCCCTGAATATTTTAATAGCTATTTAATGTCAATAAGTTCTATCTGAAACACTAACGTTGCTTTTGGTGGAATCCGGGGACTTGAATTTACGCTACCTTGCTTACCATAGGCTAGGTGAGCAGGTATAACGAGAAGGCGTGTTGCCCCTTTTTCCATTAATGAAACACCTTCATCCCAACCTTTTATGACTCGATTACTACCGATTCTAAACTCGAATGGTCTGCCGAGGTTTTCGGAGCTATCGAACTTACGGCCATCGAGTAACCATCCAGTGTAATGCACAACAGCGATTTGCCCCAAACCTGGATTTAGAAAGTCTTCACCCTTAACCAAATCAGTATACTGCAAGCCGCTTGGTGTCGTTTTCAGATTAATCTTGTTAAGATCGGGCATACCTTCAGAGGTATTGTAGATGATCACCTTTTCCTCAACAGGTTCTTCTTCAGCCCAACAGAGGGATAGCGTCAAAAGGAGAATTATACTGACATTAACTAATTGTTTCACAATATTTTACCTATTTTCCCAACTCAATTTCAAGTGCAAGTTCTTTCCTGTCAGCTATATCGCATTTGCCAACGAGAAGCACCAAATCACCACCACCTGCACCAGTGGGTTTTGCCCGGCCACCTTGTTCAAAAATCCAACCGGAAATATCATCGTGAATCTGTAAACGCCACTCAAACTGAGCTTCAATGGCTATTTCCTGCATCCTACTGACAAACACATCAATTTGGTTATTAAGTACTTCTTGAGGAGCTCGAAACCAACTTTCAGCAAGACTATCAGACGCCTCAACGAGACCGGTAATAAGTGGTTTTGATTTAGTGTGGCTTTTCTTCCAGTAATTGAACTTCTTCACAAAGACACGTGTATCTGCTGGAATTCCTGTCCATAAAAGAGATATGGGGATATTGAAGCTCTTGTCAATTTTTGCTACTTCCCATGAAATTATCTCTTTTTCCCTACTGAATATAATCGGCTGCCCAATGGCACAGGTGAAAACGTCAGCTCCGCTACCCTTTCCATCCTGTGCTTTTCTATGAGCTACCTCAGCATAGTGAGCAACCTGCTCACGTTTTGTTTTCCAATCGAACCCAGCTCGTTGGAAACGCAACGCTATCACACCTACTGCTTCTGCTGCGGAGGAACCTATACCAAGTTTGGCCTTATTTCCAGCTTCGTTGATTCCGTAAAATTCCTCACGGTCAACAAAAACATTCGGCTTGCCATTCTTTTCTTCGAATTCTTCTAATTCGGGAACGCTTTCATTCAGTGCGAAACCAATAATGGGTGTTGTTTCGACCGAGGGGTTATCTGGATCTTCCCAGATTTCAAGGAATCGGTTTATCGGTGCTAAAACCGCTTTTCCGCCTTCAAGAACAGCATATTCACCGGATAACATTACTTTTCCGGGAATCTTTATACGTTCTATTCCCATGAGATCACCTCAGCGCCGGGCGCAGGATTCGCAATAAATGTATTCAATACTCCATCTATCTTTTTCGCTTCAGATTCAACTCTATTCAAATCACTTCTTTTAGCAAGAAACACAACATGCGGTCCAGCATCAATTGTAGCATAAGTTTCTAAACCGTTTTTTCGCCATATTTTTACAGCGTGCAGTAGTTCAATTGTCACTCCGCTCCAATAGACCAACGATGGTCTTGTGGCGATCATACATGAATGCATCGCAAGAGCGTTCTCTTCCGTGATTTTACCTACTGATGTAAAATCCCCTTCCTTCAGAGACTTTAGCATCAACGAGTAATCCGTTTTAGCAGTTTTTACCCAAGCATTATAATAGGGACTTGTTTTACTACTAAGAATCATACCTTCAGTTGAACCCACATCTTTTGACGGAGCATCCACAACACAAACGACCATCCCCCAGGGAACATCTTGATATCCAATTACTTTCCTTGCCGATGGATTTCCACCTGAGGGTAACGCTGATATTCCACCCGGAACGGATCTTGCCGCTGACCCGCTACCCATTCTAGCCCATTGAGATAATTGAGTTCTGGATATTATTATCTCAGCAAATGGTGCAAGAGCAGTAGCCAGAGCGGCAAATCCTGAGGCACTGCTTGCCAAACCTGAAGCTGTCGGAAAAGAGTTAACGCTGCTGATTCTAAAATGATCTTTTAGAATTTTCTCTTTTCGCCATATATCTAAATAACTAACGATTCTTTTTGTTGTTTTTTCATCTGCTACCTTATTGTCGAGGTAGACTTCATCGAAATCATTTTTAATTCTCGAGACTTCAGTGTCCGTTTGAAGAGCATCCAGACATAAAGAAATCGAGGGAGTGGCTGGGCCATTCCCTCTGACAGTGTGTTTACCCCAGTATTTCACGAGGGCAATATTAGCGTATGCTCGTGCTAAGACCTTCTTCATTGTTTTGCAGCCTTGATGGCAAATGGATAGACCAATCCAAAGCGGTTCTTCAATTCATTTGCAAGAGTCGCCTGATCTTCAGGTCTTACAAGAGCGATAACAGCACCACCACCACCACTACCGGTGAGTTTGGCACCGAGGACACCATAATCAAGTAACGATTCTACAGCCTCATTCAACTTAGGTGTTGAAACACCGAGTCGAGCCAATAATTCGTGATTACGGAACATCAGCTTGCCAACTTCGACCTCATCACCAGTACCCAAGGCAATACCCGCGTCACTTGTTAATTCACCTATTTCAGCGAAAATCTTATCCGCTTCAGTTTTATTCTGTTCGTGGTATTGTTTCACCTTACGAACCATATCAATGGTCCTTGCACCGGGTTCAACGATACAAACCAGCCCCGCCATGTTATGCGGTAGATGAATTGGAACGATTTCTCTCGGCGGTCCCTTCCTGAACCAAATAACTCCGTCAGAAAGAACTGTGGCAGCGTCCATCCCACTGGGATGACCGTGGAAAATATGTTCCAGCTTCTGTACATCTTCAAAAAGGTCGCCTGAGAGTGTTAAATCACCCCTCATGCCTTTGTATTTCCTCAACGCCATACATAGTGCAGATGAGAAAGCGGCAGATGAACCTAGTCCCATTCCAGGAACGAGCTGCGATTCAATACCGATGGCAATACTCTTATGTTGAAGTTTATAGCAGTTTAACGCTTCAGTTACAGCTTGTGAAAAGAGACGGATATCCTGATCCGATTCCGGAACGTCAAAAACCTGTTTAAATTTTGGATTGATAAATCGAGGTCCATCAGCATCTTTTTTCACATTTACTGTCAAACCGATATCTATAGCAGCTGTAATCCCTGGATAATTATAGACAGTTGCATGTTCACCGAAGAGGATCACTTTGCCGGGTGCCCAAGCCTCAACCGGGAGGCCATCAGTTTGTTCATTGACCTTGGTTGTGACCTGCATTTTCTGGAAAATCTCCTCGGCTACCGCTACTTTTACATCTCCACGACGAATCATTTCTGCCGCTACTAATTCCACCTTTTCAGGGGGTACACCAACGCTGATTGCAACACTTCTAGCATGCAGGGCCATGTGACCTTTTTGGATACCGACGGTACTTAAAGCGTTACATGCAGCAAAATTCTGAGCCAAACCAACAGCCGCAAATAATCCAGCAGTTTCTTCTGTACTCGCTGCACCACTGATTGCACGAAGAAGTCTGACACCCGGATGAGTATTTAAAGCTCCACCCACTGTACCGACTTGCATCGGCAACTCAATGGAACCATGTAGTTTGTCATCTTCAACCCAGTAATCTGTCAGGCTTCGGTATTGGCCGTCACGGGCGGCATAAGCATGTCCACCGGCTTCAATAGCGCGCCAGTCCTGCCCCAAGGCGAGGGCTGCTGCACCGATACCGTTAAAAATGCCTTTATTATGGGTTGTGGCTCTATAGGGATCAGCCCAGGCAAATTGATTTGCTTCAATCAAACGTTGAGCAACTTCTTCGCCGGACATATCGTTGGTCTTTAACTGTTCAAAACTCAGTGTAAATCTTGCTCGGGCCAACCTTCTATCCGCGAGGTTCGATAAGATTCGCAGGTTGACTCTGCCACCTGTAATTTCCTCAAGGACCGGTCCTGCTGCTTCGCAAGCATAATTGATCATATTCGCACCCATAGCGTCACGGACGTCAATGAGTAGATGAACGATCAACATCCTGCCAACATTACGACCACCGTCAATGATGCGCGTTTCGATGTCTCGAACACCACCACCGCGAGCAACCATACGAGGATTCGCGAGGTTTGTCTGTTCGATAAGTTGCTGCTTCGCTTCGAGAATCGCTTTTTCACCATCTTCTGGTTTTTCCAGATCGAGTATCTGGATCTGCCCAATCATAATCGGCGGGTCAACTTCCGTGGTAAACCCCCCATCCTTGCGGATGAGTAGAGCCGCTTTACTTGCAGCAGCAATGATACTCGCCTCCTCGATTGCCATGGGAACGATATAATCCTTCCCATCCACAAGGAAATTCAGAGCGAGACCAAGAGGCATACCATGAACGCCGACAGCGTTCTCGACCATATTTACTGCATGTTCTATACGAAGAGTATGTCCTTCGCGCAACTGGGTGACCTCAGTTTCAGTCAACCTATAATTTTTTGCGAGATATGCAAGACGTCTTTCAACAGGCAAACGGTAGAAACCCGGAATCCGTGAAGTGACATTCTCAGCATTTTTCTTCAACTTCTTCACAGTTTCTGGATTTACCGACTTCCAGCTCTTTTCGTCAGTACTCAACATTTTCTCCGTATTCAGAAGAATTTGTATTCAACCATTCACGCAATTGCCCAGTGTAAACCCTTGGCACTTGCTTCATATCCTTAGCATTGGTGACCCCTGACAACAAAGCGGCAACCTTCAACTCACGGATAACCTGGTCGATATATTTTAATGCACCTTCTTCACCATGATCAAGAAATACCATCAGTACTGAACGAGCAAAACCGGCGATATCAGCACCCATTGCCAGGGTTTTCGCTGCGTCCAGTCCCGTCCAGATACCACCCGAACCGATAATACAGGCAGAATCACCCAACACATCTTTGGCCCAATGGACACTAACTGCTGTTGGGATTCCCCAATTCGCGAATATTCGTCCGGTCCTTTGAAGTTCCTTATTGGATGGACGATAACTCTCAACCTTTGTCCAGCTTGTGCCACCTGAACCGGAAGCATCTATGTAAGGTACACCGATAGCACGGAGATGTTCCAATGTCTGCCGTGATAGACCAGCGCCTGTCTCTTTAACAAGAACCTTACCTTCCATCTTGTTCAAAAGTTTTTCGATGCCTTCGAGGATTCCCTTGAATCTACGGTTTCCCTCTTTCTGCACCAGCTCTTGAGCAGGATTCAGATGAACACATATACCGTCCGCTTCTATCTGATCAGCCAGAGACTTTATTACTTTGGTGGGATACTCGAGTAATTGTGCACCACCAATGTTTCCGAGGAGGACACCTTCCCCGATCGCTTCACGAACCTGAAACTGTTCAACAGTTTCAGGATGATTCAGCATAACCCGTTGGCTACCAACGGCAAAAGCGATACCCGCTTCACCGGCAGCATATGCAAGCCCGTGATTCATCGTTTCTGAATATTCTGAACCACCTGTCATACTGGTAATCATCAGGGGATAACGAAGTTTTTTACCGAAGAAAGATGTACTGAGGTCAAGATCATCAAAATCGATTTCCGGTAACGCCTGATGGATCAGATGAACATTATCGAGAAGAGTCGGTTCTGTATGTTCAACGTTCTCGTCAGCAACAATATGCAAGTGTTCGCTTTTTCTTTTCGAAATCTCAGTTTCCAATAACGCCTCAAATGTGCATTGTCATTGACCGGGGTGGTCATTTTTCTCAAACATAGTAGTATACGATTACAGGGATGGCTAGACAACTTTTTAGAGCTCTCAAGAGGGTTTTTCAAATACTAAAAATCAAAGTTTTAGCAAAAAAAATGGCCAGGGGTTACCTGACCTTTATCAAAAGAAAATCAGTTTCTTATCTGAACATCGCCTTCAGGCTACCCCACGTTTGTTGAATACCGGAAAATGAGATATCAACACTGGTCGGCGCTGTAATATCCAGACCTGTGATTGATTCTGCTTTTATACGGTAGTAGAACGTACGAGTAGACTGTTTGAAGAGGTTGCTATCCACATGCTCATATTTCACATTTGCACCGTGCGGGGCAAGAGTTGCGATCTCAAAAAAGTTTACTCCGTCAATTGAACGTTCAATCTTGAAAGTCGAAACACCGACTTCCTGAGCAGTAGTCCAACTGATCAATGCTCGGCCATTGACCGCTTCCACTTCAAACTTACGGAAACGGACTTCGGCAGATGCTACTGAAACAAATAGCATCGCAAGAGCTAATAACGATAATGTAAAGGCTTTTCTCTTCATAACACTTATAATGTAAACCCTGTAATATCCAAAGATCAAGACTCGCTTGATAATTACCTACTATTATGGGTGAGCCATATCGGGAGCAATTCGTGCTAAGTATAGAACTAGAATATCGAAATTTCAAGTACAGATTGGATATTCGCTATTTTTCTGGCTCTGATGTGAAAGCAAGATAATTACATGAGAATCAGTTTGTCAGTGCCCACGATCACGTTTATTTCATTAAAACTACCTTTTTCACCTGATTCATTTTGCCAGGCACAACCGCTTGGATCAGATAGACTCCACTTGAGAGGTTCGATCCATCAAATACGAATGAATGTTCACCTGCACCAAAATGACCATCTGAAATTGTCGCAACCTTTTGTCCCAAAAGATTGAAGGCCAATACTGTCAAGTTTGATGGATCAGGCAGATTGATTTTCGCTGTTAAAGATGGGTTGAAAGGATTTGGGTATGTTGAGACAAATTCATACTGAGTGGGTAAGACATCTTCTGAGCTTTCTATTTCCAATTGTGTAAAATCTACGACGACCTCATTTGAAAACCAGCTTTCATCACCCCCCTCATCGTAAGCAGTTATAGCAAAATACCATATTGTATCAATAATCACATCCAGCAGTTCTATTTCTGTCACGTTTCTGACATCAAGGTAATAGGCATAGGGATATCCCGATTCATCATAATCAAAGTTTATTCTATACCCTTCGACATCGGATGACGGACTTGCATCCCATGAGAAACCTATCCAATAGGGTGGATCAACAACGATTTCGAGATTCTCAGGGGACAACGGATAAGCAACAGTGTCTGGTGTAGTCAACCATGATTCCAGAACTACCGGTCCAACAATGGTGTCTCCAAGTCCATTTGGATTCAGGGTTTCATGATACGGTCCTGAAGGATCACCCCACCAACAACTGTCCAGCACCATAGCAATGTTGGTATTATTCAAAACCTCCATAGAATGTACAGATCTGAAATTCGAGTTCGTTACATGAAGGTTATCGTTATCATTATTGTATAAGTTATATTCATCATAGCTTTCATATTCAATAACTTCGTTATTATCAAATGTCAAATAATTGTAAACTGCATTACTTTCATATGCATCTGTTCTAAAGATTGCACTTCCCTGCGCGGCAGTGTTTTGCGCAAAAACTGTTTTTATAAAACTGGGAGAACTGTCAAAACCGCAGAAAACACCACCTCCTCCACTAAGCATCGGTTCCAAATCGCAAAGATTATTGCCAATTTTTGAATTAATGATAGTTGGCGAGGAGGCAATCAGCATTCCCCCACCACCACTTTGTATTCCCCAACCAGTTACAGAGTTTCCCGAAATTACAAGGTTTGATAAAACCTGATTACCATCACCTCCCAGATATATGCCCCCACCGCCGCCAATACCGTTTGAAATGTTTGCATCACTTTTTATAATTTCGGAATCAGTAATTGTGATGCTACTGAAAGCATAGATACTACCTCCACCACAAAACATACCATCTGTTTGAGAGTAGTTATTAGAGAATTTGGAATTATCTATTGTAACTTGCTGACCATTCCTGTTTTCCACATATAGTCCACCACCACCACAATTATAGCTGTCATCATCTCCAAAAAAAGAATTGCCTTCAACCACAGTATTAGAGATAACGATAGAGGAATTTTTACTGTAAATTCCACCGCCACCTGAATCTCTGAAGTTGCATGTCATCTCGTTATTTCTAATTGAAGAATTTGTAATTAAAACATTAGCTTCATTTAGATATATTCCACCCCCTCCACTCTCTGAGATGTTACCTATGGAATTGTTATAACATACCTGAACATTTGAGAAAGTGGGACTCGACCTGAAACAAACTATGCCCCCTCCCCTTGTTGAGGCCCCATTCGTAATTGTGACATTCTCAACTCGAGTACTATTTGTAATAACGAAGTTTCCGTAAAATCTTAAGATTGACGCCTCCCGTTCACCAACAATGTACGTGTTGGAGGAATCACCAGAACTAGTGAGTGTGATACCATCGACAGATGGCCATCCAATGTTCTCATAGTATGTTCCGGGGGCAACAAGGACTGTATCACCAGTAGTGGCTTCATTCAATCCAGCCTGGATTGAAGAATAGTCATCGGGAACACGGATAATCTCCGAAAATGCGAAAAGAGGAATCATCCATAAGAACACGATGATTAGTTTGATAGTATTCATCTCTTTCTCATTTCTATTTTATTTCATCAACACAACTTTTTTCACATGATTCATTTTGCCCGACACAACTGCCTGGATCAGATAGACACCACTGGAAAGGTTCGATCCATCGAAAACTATTGAATGTGAACCTTCGCTGAATTGATCGTCTGCTAAAGTCGATACCTTCTGCCCTAAAAGATTAAATACCAACACTGTTAAGTGTGAAGGATCAGGCAGACTGATTCTCGCAGTCAAGGTCGGGTTGAATGGATTCGGGTAAACGGACGATATTTCATACATGCTTGGTTGGTCGGGATCAGTCTCACCAGCTCCCAGTTGGGAAGTATCAAATGTATATGCCTCGGAATACCAACTTTCGTAGTCACTACTATCATAACACGTCAACGCAAAATAGTATGTCGTATCCGTTAGGAAATCCGTCATCATGTATTCAAGCTCATTACCAACGTCAACTGAATATGCGTATGGATAACCGGGTTCATCTAGATCATAATGAAGACGATAACCGGCAAGGTCATCAATTGGGTTTTCATCCCATTCTATCAGAGCATATGAAACAAGCGTTCCCGTAACTCTTGGGCTTTCGGGCGAAAAGGGGTATCCATATGTCGTTGGTTGTATTAACCAGGAGTTCAATTCTACTTCGCCCTGAATCGTATCTCCAGAACCTTCGGGATTGTACATATTGTGATATGGACCTGATCGATCACCCCACCAACAACTGTCGGAGGAAATTGTGTTCCTGTCTGAATTATTATCTAATGCATTGCCTGTGAATGAATCAAAATTTGATCTACTAAATGTAATCTCTTCACTAGTATCAAAGTCATGGATGTAGATGCTGAAATCATCATATTCCGATTGATTACTTTCGACAGTGATTCCTTCAATTACAGTTTCGCCACTGAAAAGATTGGTAAAATAGATACCTTTTCCGTATCTACAGGTCCCTGTGTTACTGGAGAGCAGAATTTTTGACAAAATTAAAGATTCTGATTCTATAAAAAGTCCACCACCAGAAAAATTCCCGTTTGAGTGATTTCCACAAACTCTCACATTGTAAAGTTCTGCCTCAGTAGTCAGGTAGATACCGGCCCCACCACAATTCATAAAATTTCCTTCTCCATAAATATGGTTGTTGATTATTTCAACATCAGTTAAGACCGAATAACCCTCTGCCAAATAGAGACCCCCACCACCCGATTGTTCATAACCTCCATAACTGCTGTTATTTTCAAACCTTACGTTATCCAAGATGAGATAACCCCCATCCAGATATAGACCGCCACCACCACCATTCATAGAAAATTGGATATTACAGATATTTTCTATAATATTTGATTCTGATATGATAGTTGGCGCACTTGTACTACCTCTTATAAAGATACCTCCTCCCCCAAAGCTCTCATTTGTATGCAAGCAAATGTATTCATTATGATGAATGTTAACGTTAGTTAAAATAGACCCACTATCTCGCTTCAATGTCAAACCACCACCCCGTTCAGAATAATAGCTTCTGCGACAATATGTATTGCGGGCTATCTCGGTATTATTAATTTGAAGACTACATCCTAATGCCAGAATCCCACCACCCCCATATGTATCTCTTGGAGAGTTATTCCTTACGCAACAATTATTGACTATCGAGCTTGACCTCACCATATACAAGCCCAATTCATTTTCCTCTATCAATAAATTCTCAAGTCGCACACTAGCTAACCATATTGTTATACCAGTATTTGAACAGTTTCTTAGAGCGATGTTTTTCACCAATGTTAAATGAGTTATTTCTTCGCCTCCTATATTGATGGCCCAATTTTCATTATTCCCATCAATTGTTGTATTAGATGAATCTGTCCCGACTAATGAGATTCCATCAACTGAAGGCCATACAATGTTTTCGTAGTAGGTTCCAGGTGCTACAAGGACAGTATCGCCAGACATGGCATCATTCAATCCGGCCTGAATTGTAGGCTGGTCAGATGGTACATGAATCACATCGGAGTATGCTATGCAAGTAAGTGAAATCGTGATTAGCCATGAAAAAAGGAGGATCCGTAGGTTTTTCATAAGAACTCCATTCAATAATCATAATTATAACTATTTAAATAATTAATACACAACATCTTACATTACACTATGCAATTGAAATCAGATTATTAACGTGATTCATATCACAAAAAGAGAGACGAAGGAGCGGTAGTGCAAACAGTGGTGACTATGGAATAATCTAAAAATGGTAATAGACGATAGAAATAGACAACCTATCGCAAAATCACAATCAATGGAATCAGGTAGAGTATAAATCCAACCGAAAAGATTGCTGCGAGTACCCAGGACATCCATTCACGGCCACCGTAGATCACGATTTGCCCTACTGTACGAACCAACCAACCCAGAGCTATGAAGCCGATGATAGTCATTCCCATGGGCGTTGTGAGAAGGGTTTCCGTGTGGAAGATGGAAACATAGGCGAGGAAGAAAAGGTAAAGCGTTACAAGCATTGCAAAAATCTGGAACATTCCACGGTTTTCAAGGGTGAGCTTGGCTATATCTTCTTTCCAATGAAAAAGTCTGGAAAGAAAGAGATGAAGTATCCCGAACGCAAGGTTATAAAAACCACCAATGAAGACCAACGTATCCAAAAGTTCCAAGACTGCCCCCAGGAAATGAATCGTAACAACAATGATAATCGTCATAGTTGTTATTCCGAACTTGATTCGGAATCCAGATACTTTACTAAAGAACTGGATGCTGGATCAAGTCCAGTATGACACTTGTTTTTCTCCATAAAAAATGCGAGGCCAAAAGACCTCGCATTCTATAAAACTCTTTATGGATCAATAGTTGGTATAGTAGAGATAACGGAAGTCTTCAATCTTCGCTTCAGCGCGTTGCTCGTCCATCCAAACCTTGAAGTTCAGGTTCTGACGTTCACGAAGCATCTGACCAAGAGTCTGATCTCTCTTCTCTTCCCAACCGGTTGTGTCTGCATCTACTTTTTCATCCAAACGGATGATGTAGTAACCACGTTCACCCTTAACCGGTGCGCTAATGTCACCAACGTTCATATCGAAAGCGGCCAACCCATAGGCGTAGTCACGACCAACACCATTGGGAATGAATTCGTCTAATTTGAATTCACGGGTCATCTCTTTCATCTTGTAAGCTGTTTCGAGAGATACCTTAGCAAATGAACCACCCGGTGCTGTAATCATGCCGTAAAGTTCATTGGCTTTTTCACCGGCCAAAACGACTTGCTGCTCTTCAAGAAGGTCTTTGTAGAGGTCCTTCTCGACCTCTTCCATCTCTTTGTAACCCTCTTTTTCGACTTCAAATACTCGCATAACAATGAAGCCCTGACGGAAACTGTACACTGGGCTGATACTGCCCTTTGGACGGTTGAACAGGAATTCGGATGCAGCTTTATTCCTGCCGAAACGTGGGATCATACCGTTTTGACGGATATTGTCGAGGGTATCAATTTTAATATTGTAAACCTGTGCGGCTTCTTTGAAGTTGCTCTCTTCAGCTTCATCGCGGAAACCATCAGCACGTGCGCGTAGATCTTCAAGAGTTTCCGGGCTTCGCTCTACCTTCATCAGGATATGGCGAGCCTTTATCTCCTCTTCACCGTTACTTACGCGACGATCATCAACAATAATCAGATGATATCCAAAACGAGTTTTGATGGGACCAACAACTTCACCCAGTTTGGAATTGAAAGCGATTTCAGTGAACTCATCAACCATACGGTTTTTGTCAAACCATCCAAGGTCACCGCCATTAGCAGATGTACCATCTTCACCGTACTCACCGGCGAGAGTTGAGAAGGATTCACCGTTGACTATACGTGCTTTCAGATTTTCCATCATGCGGAAAACTTCAACACTATCTTCCATTGAAGGTTCATCGGCGATCAGGATAAATTCAGCTCTTCTGATCTCTTCCTTTTTGAACTCTTCTTTTCTTTCACGGTAGGCAGAACGTAAATCTGCCTCAGTGATAAGGGAAGTGTCAGCAACCATGTCTTTGTAAGGAACATTGATAAAGCTGGTTTTTGCTTTACTATTCTCTCGGACATAGTAATCAAGGACTTCATCCTGGCTGACATGAGTCACGGAACCAATCCGTTGCAGCATTTTCTGCTGAAGAAGTGATTGACGAGTACTCTGTTCAATTGACAGGACAAAATCGAGATTCTCAGGATCTGAGAGAATCATACGATAGAGTGCCCAGTCAAACTGACCGAGACTATCTCTGAAGTTGGGGCTGTTAACAATCTGTGACGGCGGGTTTGTCTGTACTGTTATAGCAACTTCCTGATCAGTGACAGAAATTCCAGCTTTTTCACGAGCCTGATTCAGAAGAACATCATTTACAAGCATATCCCATATTTCATTACGAATCTGGGAAACTTGTCCTTCAGATAATTCGGTTTCTGAAGCCTGCCGTTCATAGGCAAAACGATTTTGTAAAGCCTGGTCATAAGTATCCCGCAGGATCTTGTCACCGTTGACTTTAGCGAGTACGCCGGGTTCAAAGCTTCCTTTGAAACCACCCATACCCCAAGAGAAAATAATTGTAGCAATAAACGCGAACACCAGAATCCAGAGAACTGTTGCGGTGTTCTTCCGCAATTTTGACATCATGGTAGAGTTACCTCTCGCAACCACATTTTTTTCGAAACTATCGGCGGGAATATAGACCCCAAGGGCACTTGCCGCAAGGAAATTTACTCACCAAACAGAAAAAGCTAATGTACTGAATTTGAGTAGCCTTATCCTTAGTGAGGCTCTCGCTCTCCACTTTGTGAAGATACAGGAACAAAATTGGCATTTCTGCATCAAAAATATAGATTGTAAAACACAAGAGAATAAATGAAGGAAAAGATCATGTCAACTATTGCACATGCAAAATTAGATGGATTTATGAAATTTGTCGCTAAAACAGGTAGCGGTCATGAAATTGTAATGGATGCCAAGGAAAAAGTCGGTGGTAAAGACGAAGGCCCCCGTCCGGCTGAATTGCCCTTTGCAGGTCTGGCAGGATGTACTGGAATGGATGCCATCAGCATTCTCAGAAAAATGCGTCAGGACGTCAAAAGTTTCTCTGTTGAGGTCGAAGGGCATGAAGCAGCGACTGAACATCCAAAAGTGTGGAAAGAAATATCGGTAATATTCCACGTTGAAGGTGATGTTGATGCGAAAAAACTCGCAAGAGCGATAGATTTATCCAGAACTCGCTACTGTAGCGTCTCTGCAACGTTGAAAGATCCAATGATAATCAACTACGCTTTTGTATTAAATGGTGAAAGAACCGATCTGGGAGATCCAGAAGCAGAATAGCACATATTTATAGTTCCTTTTAGTCCGGTACATCATGCCGGACTTTTCTCTCAACAAGAAATCTTGATCAAGCCGGATATTGCTGAAACAAAATTAGGCATCATAAACACAACGCCTTTCCTCTCTCTATCTTCGTTCTATATTTTTTTTATTTTCTTAATATATATCTTTATGATATATTGATTCTAACAGTAATGAGGGGATAATGCGAAAAAATAAAACCCGGTACGCTCTTCTCGGATGGCTGAATCGTGGGCCACGTTCAGGGTATGAATTAAAAAAACTGACAGAAGATCATCTTAATTTTTTCTGGAATGAAAGCTACGGACAGATTTATCCCATTCTTCATAGTATGGAGAAAGAGGGTTTGGTGGTAGTGCAGGACCGTAAAGACCCGGGCCGTCCTCCTAAAAAGATTTATACGATTACTCGTTCGGGCAAAAAAGAGTTGAATCGCTGGTTTGAGTTTGAACCTGACAAAGAGATTTATCGTAGCGAGATGTTACTGAAACTCTTTTTCTCTGACTCTTCATCCATCACTTCCCTTCGTTATCACATCCAGGAGAGACTGGCTCAGGCAAGGACGCGACTTCGTGAATTTGACCAGAAGTTAGAAGCGGTTGCTCGTGAAAAACATGGAAAACAGGAGTTGGCCTACTGGACGATGACAATTGAATTGGGTATCAGCCAGGAACTCGCTATGATCGATTGGTGTGTTCAAACTCTTGACAACCTGGAGAGTCTGGATTCAACCGTAGAGTAAACATGTTCTCCCTTTTCTTTTCGAGATTAAACTCTCCGCGGTGCTTGATGGGCCAATGATCTCGTGTTACATTCCACGGTTTCACTGGAATTCAGGCAAAAACCGCGGTGTTTCTGCGGGAACAAACTAATGTTGGTGTTTTAATATGGCACGCGAACAAAAAAAACTGAGTAAAAAAGAACTGAAACAAGATCCATTGATGAAGTCCATTTCCAAGGCGCAAGTCTGGTTGGAACTACATGGAAAACAACTTGCTTACGGTTTAGGTGCTGTCCTTGTCGTCCTTCTGATAGCCTATTTTGTTGTATCATCAGATCAAGCTGCAGACGATGAAAGCATGGCGGCCATAGCTCAACTTCAATCTGAACCAAACATTCTGAATGACACTGAAATTCTGAGTCAGAGACTTCTCGAGATTTCTGAAGACTATAAAGGGACAATTGGCGGTTCTGAAGCCCTTTACAACCTTGCACAGTTGACGCTCGGTGAAAGACAGTATGAAGAAGCGTTAGAATACTTTGAAGAATATGCCCACACATATAAAAACGAGTATATGCTCACGACTGCTGCATTGGCTGGTCAGGCAACATCCCTTGAGAACCTCAACAGGTGGGATGAAGCCGCAGTGATTTACGAACGTATAGCATCAAACAAAAAAGCACCTCAAGCTCGTCCGAATGCTTTGCTTAGTGCCGGCCGTTGCTATTTAAAAGCAGGTCAGCCGGAAAAGGCAAAGGGACTGTTTGAAGCAGTCGTTGCAGACTATGATGATGTCGCCATCAACAAGTCGGCAAAACGTGAACTTGCACGTCTCGCACTCGAGGGCTAGGCATCGCCGAACTCCTTGACGTAAGCGGGATTTGAGAGTATATTGAGTTTTCTTGGAAGAGTGGGCTAGAAACCCACTCTTTTGCATGATAGGAAAAAAAATTGTTTACACAAGTATCCGTAGAAGAGCTTTTTAAAGCAGTTCTTGCAGACACAGAATTTGAACTGGTTGAGTTGAAGGTTCAGGGCAATCCTGGAAATCCAAAGTTTGTCGTCAAACTTGACCATCGATCCCGTGACATTAACATTGCAGAACTGGAGAAGTGGTCGCGCCGTTTTGAGGAAGATCTGGATATTTCCAGTGAAATCCCGCGCAGCTACTCACTTGATGTGACATCTCCGGGTGTCGGTCATCCATTAAAAGAGAAATGGGCTTTTGTTAAAAATTGCAGCAGGTCTCTTGAGATTACTCTTCAACCTGATGAAGATGGTGGCAAAAGCCGAAAGTTCAGTGCTGTGCTTACAAAAGTACAGGATGATGAACTCATCTTTGAGAACGGTGAAAGTGTCAAATTAGATAGCGTAAAAAACGCTAAAGTTAATTTACCCTGGTAACTGCGGGGCTATGAGATGAACCAAGCGGTCGTAGATGCGATTTCGCAAATCATCCGCGAGAAGAATATTGATCGCGATACCTTTCAGGATATTATTGAATCTGTTTTCCTGAAAGCCATTGAGAAACGCTACGGTCAGAGCGAAAACTTTACAGTAATTTTCAATATCGAAAAAGGTGATATTGAAATTTATGCTGACAAAGTCGTTGTAGAAAACGGTGAAGTTGAAGATGAATCAACTGAAATCGAGCTAAAACGTGCTCTTGCCATTGATGAAGATCTGGAAGTAGGTGAGGAGTTTGTTGAGGTAATTGATTACAATTCCTTCGGCAGGCGACTTGTCCTTTCTGCAAAGCAGAACCTGATCCAGAAGATCAAAGAGATTGAGAAGATGAATCTCTTTGAAGAGTTCTCAAAACGTATCGGTGAAATTGTTATTGGCGATGTTCACCAAAGTAATAAGTTTGAACTTCGCATTAACGTAGACAAAACCGAAGTGGTAATGCCCTCTGCTGAGCAGATTTATAACGAGCGTTACCGTCGCGGCCAGTCTATCAAAGCGATCATCATTGATGTACGTGAGACGAATAGAGATCCCGAAATCGTAGTTTCTCGCAAGTCGGAGATGTTTGTTCGCCGTCTGTTTGAGCTGGAAGTACCGGAAATATTTGACCAGATTGTTGAAATTAAAGCAATCGCCCGCGAAGCTGGTGACCGTACCAAAATCGCCGTTGTGTCAAATGATCCCCGTGTCGATCCTGTAGGCGCCTGTGTAGGTATGAAGGGTGTCCGTATTCAGGCAATCGTCCGCGAGCTCAACAACGAAAAGATTGATATCATTCACTGGACAAGTGACCGCGAATTGATGGTTCGCCGTTCACTGGCACCGGTCATTCCGGTCGAAATTGTGTTTGGTGAAGAACGTAAGGTTACTGTCGTAATTCCTGATGATCAGATGTCCATGGCTATTGGACGTAGAGGCCAGAATATTCGACTGGCTTGTGAGATTACCGGCTACCAGATTGAGCCGATCAGGGAAAGCGATTACTATATCGAAGAGCTTCCATTGAATGAAGTGGAAGAGCTTACGCCAGCCATGTTTGGAAAGCTGGTTGATGCCGGTTATACCACCGCAGACGAGATTATGGACCTCGGTATTAAGGGCTTGAAAGAGGTTCCTGGAATCGGTGAGAAAACGGCAGAAAAGATACTGGAAATATTGGGTAGCTATTTCGAATAGTATCAGCTAACCCGATACAAATTGGAGTAAAGTTTTGGCGGCCAAGAAAAAGACCCTCAAACTGTTTCAGGTTGCGAAAGAGCTAAAACTCGCGACATCCACCCTCTCTGAAGAGCTCGAAGCCCTCGGTTACAAAGTAACCAAGGCGCAAATGACTCCCATCAATGAGGATATGTACGGGCAGTTATTGCAGAAATTTGCACCTGAGCACTGGGCGAATCTTCAGGACCAAGCAGCCAGAGAAGAAACTGACCGAAATGAAGCAGAAGCTTTAAAAGCGCGTCAGGATGAATTACAGAAGATTTTAGAGACCGATGAGCCTCAAAATTCTCCTCGTAAGCCAGCTCCCTCTGTCCGTCAACTTCACCCTGAAGACCTGATTCAGCCTGAAGATCTTGTAAAACAAGAGCAGAAGGTTGCTGAAAAGGCCAGGGAAACAGCTGATGCTGTTGTTAAGGCTGAAGAGAAAACAAAGCCTGCAACTCCTCCACCTCCAGCTAAAAAGGCATCCAAGTCTTCTCCAAGTGTACGTGGTGCTGCTGAACCTGTCAAACCGGTCCAGCACGAGAAAAAAGCAGAAGCACCTGCCGCACAAGATAATAGAAAAGACAGTGGACATAAGCCACACGACAAGCACGACAAGAAGAAATCAAGAAGAGGCGCAACACCTTCTGTACGTGGTGGCGTTTCCAATGACGATATTCTTTCTTTTGCACCGGCTCAGAAACAACATCATAAACCAATTCCGGTAGCAGAAGAAAAGAAAAAAGAAGATAAACCAAAACACGCTTCACCAAGTCCACACGATCATTCTGGATCAAGTGATGACGATAGCAACAAAAAGCGCAAGCGTAAGAGAAAAGTAAGTAAGAAGAAACAAGAAGGTCAGGAACAGACAGCCCCTAAAGCAAAAGGCGGTTGGGTAAGTACTGGCGATTCTGCAGCTGGCAAAGGTGGTAAACGTAAGAGAAAACGCGATAAAAAGCGTAAGAAGCCGGATGCCGCTGAAGTCCAGGCATCCATCAAGCAGACAATGGCTGCGATGGATGAGAAGACGAAGAAAAAGCGTAAACGTCATGTTCAGCAGGTCGGTATGATTGATGAAGATACCAATCTTCTTCAAATTACCGAGTTTGTTTCAACACTGGAACTAGCCAGTTTAATGGATGTTCCTGTAACCGATCTGATCAAAGAATGTTTGATGCTCGGTTTGCGTGTTACGATTAATCAGCGTCTAGAAAAAGAAACAATTCAGATTCTCGCAGAAGAACATGAATATCATGTCGAGTTCGTTGACGACCTTGAACAACAGAACATGCTTGGCGAAGCTCAGGACGAAATAGAAGAAGAAATTGATGATGGTGAACTTGAACCCAGAGCTCCTGTAGTCACAGTTATGGGTCACGTTGATCATGGTAAAACGTCTCTTCTCGATTATATCCGCAAGACTCGAGTTACTGAAGGCGAAGCCGGCGGTATTACTCAGCATATCGGTGCGTATGAGATTACTCATAACGACCAGAAGATCACTTTCCTTGATACACCAGGACACGAGGCCTTTACAGCCATGCGAGCCCGTGGTGCTCAGGTAACTGATGTGGTCGTTCTTGTTGTAGCCGCTGATGATCAGGTGATGCCACAAACAGTTGAAGCTATTGACCATGCTAAAGCAGCTGATGTACCCATGGTTGTTGCGATCAACAAGATGGATAAGCCAGGTGCAAATGCTGAAAAAGTTCGTCAGCAGCTTGCAGATAAAAATATTCTGGTTGAAGACTGGGGTGGTGATGTTCAAACCGCTGAAGTTTCAGCAAAAACAGGTAAAGGTATTCCCGACCTGCTTGACCAGATTATTCTCGCAACAGAAATTCTTGAACTTCAAGCAGTAAGAGATACTCAGGCCCGTGGTTACATTATTGAATCACGTCAGGAAAAGGGTAAAGGGACTGTATGTACGGTTCTTGTCCAACGTGGTACATTGCGTATTGGTGATGTTTTTGTTGCCGGTCCGCATTATGGTCGCGTTCGCGCCATGTACGATGAACTTGGACAACATCCAAAAGAAATTGGTCCTGGTCAGCCTGTCCTTATTACCGGTTTTGAAGGTACACCTCACGTTGGTGACCAACTCATCGTCTTCAAAGATGAACGTGAAGCCAAAGACATTTCGATTAAACGACAGCAACAGCTTCGTGAACAGGAAATGCGCATGACCGAAGGGTCAGGCCGTGGTGATCTTCTCCAGTTGGTTGATGGTGAAGAAGGAAAACGCGTTCTCAACCTTGTTATCAAGGGTGATGTTGATGGTTCTGTTGAAGCTATCGCTGATAGTCTTATGCGCCTTAGTACGGATGAAGTTGAAGTGAAAATTATCCGTCGCGGTGTTGGTCCGATCAACGAATCCGATATCCTTCTTGCCAGTGCCAGCCATGCGATGGTGATTGGTTTTAACGTTCACCCGATGGGCAAAGCACGAGATATGGCGGGATTGCACGATGTTCCGTTCAACACGTACCGAATTATTTATGAGTTGATTGAAGAAGTCAAAAGTATCATTATCGGTATGCACAGAGTTGAAACCGCTGAAGAGATTGTTGGAAATGCCGAAGTTCGCAACATATTCAAGATATCCCGTGTCGGTACAATCGCCGGTTGTTACGTAACAGACGGTAAAATCGAACGTTCCAGCAAGGTGCGAGTTCTTAGAGACGGTACAGAAGTTTATGCAGGGAACCTCGACACTCTGAAACGTTTTAAAGATGATGCTAAAGAAGTTGCTTCCGGTTACGAATGCGGCATGAAAGTTGAAAACTTCAACGACGTTAAAGTTGGGGATATTCTTCAGGCATTCAAGATCGTTGAAGTTGATCGTCAGATAGAGGTTGGCTAACCGGGAGTAATTCTGGCTGCCATTGGATTATTTGAAATAGATTTTTTGATTCCCGCATCTCAGTCTCTTAAGGCAAAGAGAAGCGTGGTCAAATCATTGAAAGATAAACTCAGACAACGCTATAATGTGTCTGTGTCAGAAGTTGATATGCAGGAACTTGTAGGTCGCTGCCATTTGGCGATAATTACTGTTTCATCCGACAAAGTTGATGCCGAGAAAAGGTTGAATGCCGCGGGTGAATTGCTTGATCAAACAGTGGACATACAAGTTGTAGATCGTACGATAACTTGGTTGTAATGTATTGAAAATACCTAAAAGTAAAAGAGCCCGCCGCGTTGGTGTTGAAATTCAGAAGGTAACTTCTGAAAAGGTTCGAAGCAGTGTAATGCTTGAGTATCCGGGTGCAGTGATTAGCATCCCGGAAGTTCGAGTTAGTGATGACTTGAAATATGCTCGTCTTTATTGCTCAATTTTTGGCACTGAAGACTTGAAAAAGATACAGATTTCATTGAAAAGGCTCTTGCCTGCTCTTCGCAAAGAAGTTGCGAAGCAGCTAAATATCCGCAAGATTCCTGAATTAAGCTTTTTCTGGGACGACACGATGGAAAGTGCTGACCGGATTGAGCAGTTGTTGAACAACGTTGACAACTCCTCATCCCCTACCGAAGAGGATGAAAGTGACGATTCCTGAAATTAGTAAGGAGTTGGCCCTTTCGGATCACTTCCTTGTAACGAGTCACATCAATCCTGATGGAGACGCCATTGGTTCTCTATTGGCCATGACCTCTCTGCTCCGTGGAATGGGTAAAGATGTGACACCTGTCTTACAAGACGAAGTGCCACGCAGGTACAGTTTCCTTCCAGGTGTTGAAGATATTCTCACTCCCGAAAAAGCTGCACAAAAGGGTCCATTTGAGATCCTGTTGATTCTTGATGCCGGACATACTGAGCGTATCGGCAAAGTGGTAGAAATTCTTCCTGAAGATTACAAGTTGATGATAATTGATCATCATATTAAGGAAGATTTTGCAGGTGAAAGCTATTATATCGATAGCAATGCCAGTGCCACTGCAGAACTAGTCTTCGAAGTTTATGAAGAACTGGGCGTTGAGATCAGCGAAGAAACAGCGATGGCGTTGTACACCGGTATTATGACTGACACCGGCCGTTTCCGTTTTCAGAATACAACGGCGAAGGCCTTCAAAATTTCAGCCGCACTCCTTGAAAAAGGGATTAACCCCTCAGGGATAACCAAACAGGTTTTTTATAGTAATCCTGTTGAAACGGTTGAAACATTGAGCAAGGTGCTAGGTCGTATTGAGTTATCACCGGATGGTAAGATTGCCACAACATTTATTACATCGGAAGAGGCCAAGATTGACCATGAAGGATTTGTCAATCATCTCATTTCGATTGAAGGTGTTGAAGTAGCAATTTTCCTTCGTCCGCTGGAAGAGAATCTTTATAAAGGTTCATTTCGTAGTACTGGGGATGTGAATGTCTCTGAAATTGCTTCCACATTTGGCGGCGGTGGTCATGCCAAAGCAGCCGGTGGAAAAATTTCAGGAACTCTGGATGAAGTTAAAAAGAAGGTAGTTTCTGCGTGTGCCACAGCTTTGAAAAAAATCCAGGCTTCATAAAACTGGAAAACGGTGGTTACTGGTTACTCATCGATAAACCTTCCGGTATGACATCTCATGATGTGATTGATCATGTTAGACGTTATACAGGTGAAAAGAAGGTTGGTCATGCCGGTACTCTCGATCCAATGGCCACAGGACTACTAGTTGTAGCTCTGGGTAAAGCGACAAAACTGCTTGATTCAGGCCTCAAAGGTGGCAAGCAATATCTGGCTACAGCAAAATTTGGACTTGGTACTCCTACTGGAGATACAGATAGTGAATGGAACTATGAAGTTGATAGTCCCGAATTCACAGTTGAAAGAATTGAGAATCTATTGTCCCTGTTCACAGGAAAACAACAACAGATTCCTCCAATGATTTCATCGATTAAACGTTTTGGACAAAGATTTTACAAGGTTGCCCGCAGGGGCTGGTACCTCGAACGAGAATCACGTGAAGTCACCATTAGTGACATCCACCTTGTAGAGTTTGATCAGAAAAAAGGTGTTGTAAAGTTTATGGTTTCAGGCGGGGGCGGTTTGTATGTCCGTTCCATTATCCGAGATATGGGTTCCGTGCTTGGCATACCCGCTGCCATGATAGATTTAAGAAGGATTTCATCGGGCGACCATAACATTGAAAATGCTATAACGCTGGATCAACTGGAAACGATTGGAAAAGGATGAAGGTATTTCATTACGGTACGGATGTAATTACAAAACATCCTGAAGCATCCTTAACACTGGGAACTTTTGATGGTGTTCACCTTGGACACAGAACTTTATTGAATAAGGTACTGGAAGGTGAGTATCCAACTGTGGTTACTTTTCATCCGCATCCCCAGCATGTTCTGAGGTTGAATAATAACCCGTTAAAAATACTGACGCCTTTGAATGAGAAGCTCCGGAAACTGGAACTTGAAGGAATTCAAAGAACAGTAGTAATTCCTTTCAACGAAGAATTTGCCAGTTTGACTGCCATGCAATTCCTGAAGGATTTGCTCATTGATACAATCGGGATGAAACGTCTTGTCGTTGGTTTTAATCATTCCTTCGGTAAAAATAGAGAAGGCAGTATCGATTTTATGCAGGAAAAATCTGGTGAGTTTGGTTATGAACTTGAAATCGTTGACGCTCACCATGAAAACGAAACTACTGTTAGTAGTACAGGTATCAGAAATGCCTTACTAGATGGCCGTTTGAATGATGCAAACATATACTTGGGCCGTGAATACAGGATGGAAGCGGAAGTTATTCATGGTGATGCGAGAGGAAGGGATCTTGGATACCCAACCGCCAACCTCGTTCCAGCATATGAACATCAACTTATTCCAGCTGAAGGTGTTTATGCAGTTCGATTGCGTGTAGATGGAAAAACGTTTGATGGAGTGGGTTCAATTGGCCGTAAAGAGACGTTTGGGTCAGACCTTTCACTGGCAGTGGAAGTTCACTTATTTGATGTCAAACTGGACCTTTATGGCAAAAACGTTCAGGTTGAATGGGTCGATTTTATTCGGGGTCAAAAGGCTTTTGACTCTGTTGATGAGTTAATCGTCCAGATGGATAAAGATAGTGCACAAGCGAAAGTTCTTTTAAAGAACTGATAAAAACATACAATTTACAAATATAAAAGTCACATTTTGAAAGGAGGGCATAGTATCATGCCTTTGACACAAGAACAAAAAGCTGAAATCATCAAAAAGTACGGTAAAGATGAGAACGACTCAGGTCGTACCGAAGTACAGATTGCGTTATTAACCAATCGTATCCAGGAGCTCACAGAGCATTTCCGTACACACAAAAAGGATCACCACAGTCGTCGTGGTCTCCTGAAGCTCGTAGGTAAACGTCAGAGTTTACTGCGCTATTTGAAAGAAAAAGACGTCGAGAGATATCGTTCATTGATTAAAGATCTAGGAATCCGTCGGTAATCTCTGCCGCTAAAAAATCAGGCAGACATCCGACATCGGAGGAATTATGGTATTCCGTAAAGAAATGGAATTAGGTGGTCGCACATTATCAGTCGAAGTGGGAAAAGTTGCAAAGCAGGCTGATGGTGCAGCGTGGGTACAGTACGGTGAGACAGTTATTCTTGCAACAGTCGTATCCAGCACCAAGTTAAGCAGTAACACAGACTTTTTCCCGTTGACCGTTGATTATCGTGAAAAGAAATATGCCGGCGGTAAAATCCCCGGTGGATTCTTTAAACGTGAAGCGCGTCCTCATGACAAAGAAACACTTACAGCGCGTATGATTGACCGCCCGCTGCGCCCTTTGTTCCCAAAAGGGTATTATTACGAAACACAGGTATTAATTAACGTTTTATCACACGATGGAATTAATGAAGGTGACATTCTTGGTCAGATCGGTGCATCAGTTGCACTTCTGGTTTCTGATATTCCTTTCCATGAACCAGTAGCCAGTGTCAAAGTTGGCCGTGTTGATGGTGAATTCATCCTGAATCCGACAGCCGAACAAGTCGAAAACAGCGAAATGTTCCTGATGGTCGCCGGTACTGAAGAAGCGATCGCAATGGTCGAAGGTGATGCACAAGAAATCGATGAAGCACTTTTCCTCGATGCTATCGACTTCGCCCATGATCATATCAAGAAGATGGTTGAATTCCAGAAAGAGTTCAAAGAAGCTCTCGGCAAAGAAGATCGCGAATGGGAAGCTATTCTTGCTCCGGAAGAGCTGGAAAAAGCCGTTAGCGAATTTGTTGGTGACAGACACCTTGAATTGATCACCATCGCTGAGAAAAAAGAGCGTAAAACAAAGCAGAAGGTTCTTGCTACAGAAGTCATTGAGCATTTTGAAGAAGAATATCCAGAACAGGAAAAATTCATCAAAGCCGCTCTTGATTCAATGGTAAAAGAAGCGATGCGTTCACGCGTTCTTGCTGAAAAAGCACGAATTGATGGTCGTAGCCCAATTGAAATTCGCCCGATTAGTGTTGAAACCGGTCTTCTTCCCCGTACACATGGTTCATCCTTGTTTACACGTGGTCAGACTCAGGCCCTCGGTACATGTACCCTCGGCACAAAGTCTGATGAGCAGAAGATTGATGATCTCGAAGGCGAATTCTACAAGACCTTTATGCTGCATTACAACTTCCCGCCTTACTGTGTCGGCGAAGTTCGTAAATTCTTCGGAACCTCGAGGCGTGAATTAGGTCATGGTCACTTGGCAGAACGTGCCATTAAAGCCATGATGCCAACATGGGAAGAATTCCCCTATACAGTCCGTATAGTCAGTGAAGTTATGGAATCAAATGGTTCCTCTTCCATGGCAACCGTCTGTGCAGGTTCGCTTGCATTGATGGACTGTGGTGTACCCATGAAGCGTGCCGTTGCAGGTATCGCCATGGGATTGATCAAAGAAGGCGACGAGTTCGTCGTTCTTAGTGATATCCTCGGTGATGAAGATGCACTCGGTGATATGGACTTCAAGGTTGCCGGTACCCGCAATGGTATCACAGCCTTCCAGATGGACATCAAAATCGCCGGTATCTCGAAGGAAATTATGGCCCAGGCACTTGCACAGGCAAATGATGGCCGTAACTACATCCTTGACATCATGGACAAAGAGATCTCCGAACCACGCGAAAAAGTTTCAGATCGCGCCCCGGCAATCTCCCAGATCAAGGTTGATCCTGACTTTATCGGTATGATCATTGGCCCCGGTGGTAAAATGATTCGTGCGCTTCAGCAGGATCACGGTGTCAACATTGATATCGATGATGATGGTATTGTCAACATCTCTTCAACAAACCGCGCGGATGTTGAAGTCGTGAAGGGCATTATCCATAACATGGTTCGCCAGCCGGAAGTTGGTGAAGAATTCGATGCCAAGGTTATCAAGGTTGTCGACTTTGGTGCTTTTGTCGAATTATTCCCCGGTAAAGAAGGCTTGCTGCACATCAGCGAACTTGAGTGGAAACGTGTCGAAAATGTTACTGACATTCTCAACGTTGGCGATCAAGTCAAAGTTAAACTGATCAAGATAACACCCGAAGGTAAGCTAGACCTTTCTCGTAAAGTTCTGCTTGAAAAACCTGAAGGTTACGTCGAACGTCCCCCAAGAAAACCACATAGTGGCGGTTCAAAGGGTGGATTCAAGGGCGGAAATCGCGGTGGTGGAAACCGTGGTGGTAATCGTCGTTAGTTTTACCTATCTTGACATATTAGTAGTTAAAAAGGTAGTCCGGGATTTTTTCCGGGCTACCTCGTTTTTAATACTTTTATCGACCTGAGAGGATTGGTCCTACAATGACTGATGTAAATAAAACGACTCTGGATAATGGCGTTCGTATCATTACTGAAAAAATGGAAAGTTCCCGTTCCGTCTCCATTGGCATTTTTGTTAAAACGGGTTCCCGTGATGAAACTGAAAAAGAAGCCGGCATCAGCCATTTCATCGAACATATGCTGTTTAAAGGGACAAAAAAACGATCCGCTCTAAAAATCGCCCGCGAGATTGAACAGGTCGGTGGCTATGTTAATGCTTTTACAAGTAAAGAATTAACAGCTTATTACGCTCATCTTCTCGATGAACACACAAATCTGGCTGTTGATACTCTGGCCGATATTTACTCCAATTCCCTCTTTGCCGACAAGATGATTGAACGCGAACGTGGAGTCATTCTTGAAGAACTGGCAAGTTATCAAGATTCCCCGGATGACGTTGTCCATGAAGATTTTTCCCGAATCGTTTTCCCTGACCATACTCTCGGTCTGCCGATTATTGGAACCCGTGAATCGGTTTCATCTTTCAAACGTGATGATTTTATGGAGTACATGGGAAAACACTATTGTCCGGAAAGGACTGTCATCGTTGCAGCCGGAAATGTGAACCATGAAGCATTGGTGAAGCAGTTTAATAAAAAATTGAATAATTCAGCTAAATCAGGATTAAAAAGAGACATTCAAAACGCAAATGATCAGGTATCAAATGAGAATGTGCGAAGGAAAGATGTGGTTCAATCTCACCTCTGTATAGGTGGACGAAGCCTAAGTTATTCCGATAAAAGGCGTTATGCATTCTTTGTTATGAATACAATACTCGGATCGGGAATGAGTTCGAGATTATTCCAACGTATCCGTGAAAAGAACGGGCTTTGCTACAGCATCTACTCTTTCCATGAAGCTTATATGGATACAGGTATCTTCGGTATTTACGCCGGGCTGGAAGAGAAACAGGTAAAACGTGCCGAAGCGATGATCTTTGAAGAGATGCAGAAATTAGTGGATAAACCATTGACGAATACTGAGTTGAAACGGTCAAAAGATCAACTCAAAGGTAGTTTGGTTCTGAGTCTTGAAAACGTCTCATCACGAATGTCACGCTTGGCACGAAATGAGATTTATCTGGGCAAATATTACGAACTTGATGACCTGATCGACGGAATCAACAGTGTCTCGACAGATGATATCCAAAAATTAGCAGATGAACTCTTCAATGGACCGATTTCAAAGGCTTACTTATTCCCGAATAAGTAATGAGGTTTTAAGAAGAAATCTAAGTCGTGTGATATAAATCATAATACCTCCTGCATTAGGAGGTATTTTTTTATTCGATATAAAAATATCATCTAGGTTGATCTAATGGATAATTATTGTTAGTTTATACTAGATGTTGGGACTTTTGTACACATTACATCATTATTTATTTACACCCAATGATTCATACGGGGGCGCTATGTTTATAAGTAAAAGGCTTTTTATCCTATCAATCCTTTCGATTCTTCTTTTTACAAGTCTTTGTCTTTCAGACACTGTTGTCGAAGGTATCGTCGAATCCGCGGTCTGGACACCTGAAGGAAACCCATATTATATTATTGACGAGGCCGAAGTCCCAGAAGGCAATACGTTGGTAATCAAGCCAGGTGTAGTCGTTTACACTTACCCCGGCCATCCTTTCAATATCTATGGTGAACTCTATTGTGACGGTACTGAGAACATGCCTATTCTATTCAGTAGTTTTGATCAGAATAATAGATGGGATGGATTGCGTATTCTTGACGGTGGAACAGCTCACTTGCTGTATACTATTGTAGAATACGCTGGTACTGTTAGACCTGATGAAATGCATGGTGGAGGTATCAGTGTTGTTAATTCATCTATTACGATGAGCAATTGTACTGTTAGATATAATCATTCTGATTATGATGGAGGCGGTATTTACATTATCCACTCTGCCTACACAATCACTCACTGCATTTTTCACAATAATGTTTGTAATAGAATTGGCTCTGCGGTGGATTTCGCTGGTGGAAATGGCGGTGTTTTCAGCTATAACCAGTTATTTGAAAATTACTCTACCGCAAGTGCTGCAATATATGTTTTCAGTGGTACGCATAGTATTGATCATTGTACTTTTTACAACAACACTGCTGGGCAATTAGCTGGAGATATTCGAATTTATAGTGGTACTCAAGCATTTATCACAAATTCTATTTTTTGGCGAGATGAAGCACATAGTGATAATTCTATTGACCTAGCTGGCGGGATACTAACAGCTTCATATTGTTGTAGTGATGATCCGATTATGGGTGATGACAATATTATCAACCAGGATCCACTGTTTGTTGATCCTACAAATTATGACTTACACCTCTCAGCTGATTCACCTTGTATTAACGCAGGAAACCCAGATTTTCCATATGATGAAGATGGAACAATAACTGATTTAGGTGCATTGCCTGCTACATCATCAAATCCACCTCCTCCACCTCCGGGTGATGAGGATACTGTAACGATACCTGAAATCGCGGTTCTTAGAGGTGGTACTTATACGATTCCAGTTCTATGTGGTCCACTATCCGAAGACAACATCATCAGTTTTCAAGGAAGGATACTGTTCCCTGGTGATATTATAGAATCCATCAATGATGTTTATTTTGTTGAGGGTGGCTTTTTCGATGATAACTGGTTACTTGAATATTCGGTAACTAACGACACTCTTAGCTTTAGCATGGCTGGCTCAAATATTTTTGGTGGTTCGCAACCACTTTTCCAGATTGATTTTACCGTTTTTGAAGATATTCTATCAGGCACTTACCCCATTACAATTTTAGAATTACTTACGAACGAAAACATTGTGTTGGGAATTGATTCTGGTAGTATCACTGTTTCAGATTTTGAGTTAGGCGATGTTAGTTTGAATGGTGAAGTTCAGGCATATGACGCTGGATTACTATTAACTCATTTGGATAATTCAACACCTCTTGAGGAAATACAGTTACAACTAGGTGAAGTTTCAGGTGATGACAATATTTCTGCATACGATGCTTCATTAATCCTGCAAAAAGTGTCGGGTTTGATAGATTTATTCCCGATTGAATCTGCAATAGAAATTAATGAAGACGGAAATGTACAGGTACCGTATGATGTAAATAATACCGGTGCGGGATTTTCCGTTCCATTTTCGATCGATTTTATTGAAAATGTTTCATCCATAGTTGTTGACATCGAGTATGATACTGAGGTGATTGCTTTACCTGAATTAATTGATTCTTCTGAAGAGCTATATTATGCAGTTGAGCCAAGATCATATGGTGCCAGAGTTCACATTGTCTTTGATGCTCCAATGACAATCAGTGAACAGGAGATTTTTCAACTACATTTCCAATCTTCAAGCAACCATGATCAAACCCTTCAGATTAACTACATTAAATTCAATGATTATACCTACGATGAATCTATTAATGATGTCAATATCCATTGGACATCATCTGTAATAGATGAAACTATTCCTTCTGAATTTGGTCTGGTTGGAACATATCCAAACCCATTCAATTCAACTACAACCATAAAATTCAACCTTGTTTCTTCCGGTCGCGTAAACATGAGAGTTATGAATATTCTCGGTCAGACTGTTGACATGATTGTTGGTAATCAATTCATGGATGCTGGACTACATGTTATCAGTTGGCATGCAGACCATCTACCTGCAGGGAACTATTTTATATCATTTGAATCGAAGGATATTTCTCAAGTTTCTAAAATTACGCTATTAAAATAGTGTCAAAAACAACTTGTTTGAGATTTACGAATATACAATAAACCCCCATCTTTCCGGATGGGGGTTTTCTATACTTAAAAATCTAGATTCACATCTTAGTGTTTTGTAATAACAGCCAAATTGCTTACTGAAATAAATGGTATTCGAGTTGAATCTGGACCAAAAACTACTTTCCGAAGAAATTCTTGTAACCACTTTGGTTTCGCGCGATCCATGGGGGCTGTAATATAGTGAATTCTAAACTTCCTAAATCCACCGTCTCGAATCAATTTGGACAGTTTCTTATGAGTATAAATTCTCGCTTTGGCCCATCTGCTGTGCAGAGATTCTGGTAGCCAGGAAAAGAATGGCACACGGTTCCATGGTAAGATCGGTGGTAGAAATGCACCATGAGTCTCAAATACCCACCATTTGTTCGGTACTGAAATAACTAGTTGACCACCTGGCTTTAGAATGCGATAGAGCTCCGTCATCGTTTTCACAGGATCTTCAACATGTTCCAGAACTTCATAGGACACAATAGCATCAAAAAAGTTTTCTGGAAAAGGAATATCTTCTCCTGTTGACACAACCCATTCCCCCTTACCTGATGCAGTAGTAAGAGGTTTCAGTTGAACGTCAATTCCTATCGTAGTCTCAAATGAATCAAAAAAGAACTCTGTTAAGGCGCCGTTACCACAACCGACATCGAGTAATTTACCACCTTTATTGAAAATATTGGAGAATCGCTTTGTCAAACGAATTCTTCTTTCCAGAATTAGCTCACCAGCCTCAGCGGGTTTTCCCAAGGCAACTTTATTTTCGGCCATTTAGTACTCTCGTATTTCAGAATTAATTCCAACTTTAAGATATTCACAAACAGATAAGATTGAAGATAATACTATTATCCCCAAAAATGAAATAAGGCTCTTGTTCGCTGTGAAATTGAAAAGGATGGACAAGTCAAGACCTGTCCATCCTTCGTCTGAATCAAACACTTAACTTTTTAAAGAATATAAATGGAGTAATACTTTTTCTATTCCTCATCTCGCAACATGGTGTTTAGAGCGACTTCTTTTGGTTCGACACCGTTCATTGCAACACGTTCAAGCTCAGATCCACCCCTGAAGAAGGTCTGGATATCTTCAAGAATGACATAAAAGACCGGAATCAGAACGAGTGTAATACCTGTTGCGAACAATACCCCAAATCCCAGTCCAATCGCCATGGGTATAAGGAACTTCGCCTGAAGTGATGTTTCCAGAATCATCGGACTTAGACCGAAGAAGGTTGTCAATGATGTCAACATAATCGGACGGAAACGTCTTTTTCCTGCAATCATCACCGCTTCTTTAACGGTCTGACCGGATTCACGGGCACGATTGATGAAGTCGATCATTACTAGTGAATCGTTCACCACAACACCACCCAGGGCAACAAACCCCCAAAGGGACAACATACTGATGTTGTAACCCATAATCAGATGGCCCAAGATGCCTCCAACGATTCCAAACGGAATCGCAGACATAATAATCAAAGGTTGGGTGAAACTTCTGAATGGCACTGCCAGCAATGCATAGATGATTAGTAAACCGAATATCATCGCGCGACCTGCACTGGAAACAGTCTCCTGCATATCGTTACTTCGACCTTCCAGATCGTAAGAAAGTCCCGGATAGTCGTTTATCAACTGAGGCAGGAAGTTTGCTTTCAGATCGTCAAGAATTTCACTCGCATTCGCTTGTTCCTTGTCAACACTACATTCAACGTTGACCACACGTCGTCGATCTGTTCTGGTTATACTACTGTATCCTCGTCCGTCTACAACATCAGCGGCCAATGAGAATGGAATTTCCAGTCCTGCCATTGTTCGGATGCGCATGTCATCAATTGTCGAAAGAGTTTTACGGTCTTCTGATGGATAACGAACTAGAACCTTTACTTCGTTCTGACCACGCTGGATACGCATAGCTTCTGAACCATAGAAGGCTGCCCTTACTTGGCTAGCTAATTCACTTTCGGTTATTCCTAAGCTTTGAGCTTCAGGACGCAAAGTAAGTTTAAGTTCTCTTTTACCACCGCTTTGGCTATCATTAATTTCACTGGTACCGTTAAAGGAAGCCAGTTCTTCTTTTAACCTCTCAGTCGCTTCGAGCAGTAGCCCAAAATCAGTATGGGAAAGCTGAAGCTCAAGATCACCACCGCCTCGAACGAGATCAGCTCTGAAAGTGAGTTTTTCTGCTCCCGCGATCTCCCCCACTCGTTTACGCCAAGTTTGTGCAAATTCGCTCGTATTCATTGTCCGGCGTTTAGGATCATCCAACAGTAGACGGATTTGCGCCAGATTGGAGGAAAAAGTAGTTCCCATCCCATGAATGCCCTGACCACCTACCTGCTGACCGAGTAAAAGGATCGAATGCAGCATGTTGCTATCACCGTTTTTTCTATCCTTATCGGTTTCGACAATCAGTGCTTCACCAATCTGTTGGATTTTTAAAGCGTGAGCTTTTGTTTCTTCGTAAGGAGTGCCTGGCGGCATGGTCAAAGATACGACGACTTCATCCGCTTCAACATCCGGCATAAAAATGAATTTTACGATTCCAGATCCAAAAATCCCAATGGATAAGAGTAAAATGGCTATAGCAATTGAAACTGTGATATACCTGTTTTCAGCGGCCCAATCCAGAGTTACTGAATAAGGTTTTTTGATCATCCATTGCAGGAAACGATCAAATTTCTTCCTGCTTTTTTCAACTTTTGCAAGTAGTTTAAATTCCTTTTTCGCCAATTTTCCTGATAGGTGAGCGGGGAGAATTAACAAGGACTCAACCAGACTCAACAATAGAACTATGATGACAATTTTTGGAATTACACCCATAAATTTGCCGGCAAATCCACCTACAAAAAGAAGGGGTGCAAATGCTGCAACCGTTGTCAGGACAGCAAAGATAACAGGACGGCTCATTTCATGAGCACCATCTATTGATGCCTGTGAAAATGATTTACCCAGCCTTTGATGGACGAAAATATTCTCACCCACAACAATAGCATCATCAACTACAATACCAAGAATGATCAGGAAACCGAACAAGGAAATCATGTTAATGGATACATCGGTTAACGGCAGGAACATAAGAGCGCCTACAAATGAGATGACAATACCCATCGAAACCCAAAGTGCCAGACGTATTTCCAGGAACATGGTGAGAATAATCAACACCAGGATCATCCCAAGGATTCCGTTCTTCAGGATCAAGTTCAGTCGTGATTCCAGCAGGAGAGAATTATCATCATATGCCGCTAACTGCATGCTGGGCGGTAGTTCCTGATTCCTTTTATCGATGTATTCATTTACAACTGCGGCAACACCTTTTGGAGTCTGCTTACCCACACGGTAAACCTTTACCATCACACCGGGTCGTCCGTCAAAAAGGAAAGATTGTTCAACATCCTCAAAGCTGTCATTAACCTGCGCAATGTCGCCGAGGTAGACAATCTCCCCTGTGGGTTTAGTTACCACTGCAATTGAATCAAACTCTGTCCCGAAGTACCGTTTTTCAGTTGTACGGACAAGGACTTCACCACCTTCATCCCGAATCGAGCCACCAGCCAGATCAATGGATGATGCCCGGACAATCTGGGCAACACGCGGTAGGGTTAAATTGTAGTTATGAAGAGTTGCCTCTGGTATTTCAATAGATATCTCGTAGGCACGTGCCCCGGCAACTTCGACTTTTGTGATACCCGGATCAAGAAGGAGGTCGTCCTTAACTCTTTCGGCCTGTTCGATTAAAGCTCTTTCACTGGCATCACCGTGGACAATTACCGTGATCACCTCAAACATCGTTGTGATTTTTGAGATAATGGGCTTTTCCGATTGCTCAGGCAGGGTAGTAATACGGTCTATCTCTGCCTTAATATCCTGAAGTACCAAGTCAGCATCAGCCTTTTCAAGCACTTCTACAATGACCGAACCAACACTTTCATTACCCGTAGATCGGATGTGTTTGATATTGTCAACACCACTGATTGCCAATTCAATTGGTCGAAGGATAGCATCTTCAATTTCAGCAGGAGTTGCTCCCGGATAGACGATTTGAACGGATATCATATCCAGATCAAATTCAGGGAAGACTTCCTGCTTTATTGTCCTTCCGATCATTAACCCGCCAACTATCAGAATAATCATCAGGATATTCGAGGCAACGTGGTTTCGGGCCATATATGAAATAGGACCGGCCATTAGTTCTCCTCCCCACGTTGTGGAGTAGCTGTCTCAGAACCATTCACGTCGGCCTGATCTTTGATCCTCAGCTTTGTACCGTTTGATGCACCAGTCAGCGCTGTCAGAACAATTTGATCACCCTCCTCGATGCCACTTCTTATAAGTGCTTTTTCTGGAGTTAATCTTAAGACATCGACTGTCTTAATGAGAAGTTCATCTCCATTGGCAATCCAAACGGCATTATTTTCACGGAGGGCTTTTCGAGGGATTGAAATTATGTTTTCAGCCAGTTTACCATCTATATCCACCTGAACAAAGCTTCCAATACTCAAGTCAGGTTTTTCATCGTTATCAAATGGATCATTTATTCTTACAACAATCTGCTCCAGCCTTCCGACCTGATCAAGTACTCCGATTGAACGATCAACTTCGCCTTCCCAAGTGAAATAATCTGATCCGGTATTCAGTTTTACAGTAGCTCTTGCCCCCGGAATTTCAATCCATTCAAGGTCAGATTGAGGCATACTTACAAATATCTCAATGATATCAGTGCTATAAACCTGTGCTATTGGGACCGCTGAATTTATGATCTGTCCGGGTGATACTCCGGTCTGACTGACCTTACAATTATAGGGTGCTTTAATTTCGGTTCTTGATAGGTTCAACTTGGCTGATTTCAACATAGCCTTTGCTGATTTATATCCTGCCTCAGCTTGTTTCAACTGTGGTTCATACAGGACTAATGGATCAGCAGTTAAAGTTGTCGAATCATCATCCATAAAGATGGAGCTCGAATTCATCATCTCCCATTCGCGTTGTGCAATCCCAGCATTGGCTTTACTCAAATCCAGCTGATACTGTGCTTGCGCGACGTTTGCCTCCGCCTGGCTGACAGCAAGTTTATAATCAATCTGCTCAATTCTTGCCATCACCTGTCCGTCACGGAAGTAACCACCTGCAACCAAATCCGGATGAACCCATTCAATTTTCCCGGCTACCTGCGGTTGAAGTGCAACCTGATAACGAGGGGTAACAGTGCCATATCCCTTAATATCCACCGTTTCATCCGTTCTTTCGGCGATCATTACATCTACCAACGCCCCGGATACCTCGAATGTTTGTCTTTCAGGCTTCTTCCTGCTCATTACCAACAACATCATTATCAGTATCCCACCAAGAATGATAAAGAGTGGGGTAAATTTTCTAAGTTTTGCAGCCACAATCAGCTTCCTTCCAGCTAAGTATGTTAGTCTTCTTCGACTACATAGTTATCTATAATATCCTGCATCCAGTTACCACCCAATGCTAACGCCAGAGTGATACGGCTGCTTGCCTTTTCTCTTTTTGCTGAGATCAAACTACTCATCGTATTGAAGTAGGTTGTCTGGGCAGTTGTTACAGCGAGATAATTGCTTACGCCCCGCAAGTAATAATCATTTTGCAGACGTAAGGTTGATTTTGCAGACTCTGCCTGCTGGGAGAGATTAGTGTAATAAATGTCAGTATTCTTCTGGTTTATCAAGGCGACTTCAACCTCATTATAAGCGTTGAGTAACGTTTGTCTATAAAATGATAAACTTTCCTCATACGCCGCTTCTGCCCTGTCCGCTTCAGCTTTCAACCTTCCACCATAGAATACCGGCGCGGTAATATTTCCTATTGCGTTCCAGATCATACCTTCCGGATCAAACAGATCACCAACCTCCCCACCAGTTTTATCAATGGAAGCACTGAGACTGAAAGATGGCAACCTGCTTGCAACTGCCTGGGCTGCCCTGTAATCAGACGCTGACAACCTTAACAATGAGGACGTTACATCAGGACGGTTATTGACTAGTTCACTTGGAGGACTCGCATTATATGACTCATCCAGACCTGTGATTTCTGCATCGGCTGGGACCACGCCTACTTGTGGATATAAACCCAATAGAACAGCAAAACCATTTTCAATCTCAACGAGTGTTGTTTCCATTTTCGCGAGTTGAGCCTTGCTGCCTGCCAGCGCAGTCTTTGCCTGGTAAACGTCAAGTGATCTTACTATTCCCCGCTTATACCGATCTAAAACGAGGTTGTATGAATTCTGGTAAGCTTCGACAGATTTTCTAAGAAGGTCAACCTGTTGACGTATTTCAATAACAGAAAAATAGGTTCGCGCTATCAGACCGGAAGTAGTCAGGACCATAGCCTTCATATCTTCCTGTCCAGCGAGATAATCCATTTTTGCCGCTGAATATCCGGATTTCACTTTTCCCCACAGGTCTATTTCATATGAGGTACCCAGAGATAGGCCGTAGGATGGTTGTTCGCTAATCTGTTGTTGCGGATTGACGAACAGTGGTTCTTCCAGATAACCTCGTTCCGAAGCAGAACCTGAAAGAGTTAAACCTGGAATCAAGTATGATTTTGCTTGCCTGAACAACGCATCGGATTGCCTTAATCTCAACGCCATTTGTTCAAGTGTTGGATTTTCATTGAATGCCAGAATCATTAGACTATCAAGAATTTCATCATCGAAGGTTTCCCACCATGGAGAGTCCATTGCGAGATCACTTCCAGATGAAACATCAGAATAGGTGTATTCTTCCGGTTCAAAAGCGACTTCAGTATCTCTTAACCCACGCCATCCGGCACAACCTGTAAAAAGAGTCAGTAGAATAGACATGAGGAGAAATGGAAATAGCAGTTGTTTTATGTTTTTATTTTTCACCTTTTTTCCCCAGTAAAGCCATATCTTCAATAGGATCACTTGCGTTCAGATTCTTACAAATCTTCTGCATTGTTTCAATTGTTCTTAGAAATTCAGTATCGCTGATCCCGTTCAGGGCTAAGTTATTTGCATTCTCAAATTCCAAAAATACTTTCTCAGCAATTACTTCTCCCTCGTTAGTCAGGCTAACGATCTTCACTCGCCTATCCTCTGGATGTTGAGTACGAATAAGGAGATTCTTTTCCTCTAGTGTATCAACAACGCGTAGTACAGAGGGATGAGCATGTTCCACAACTCGTGCAATTTCAACAAGTGAGCTTGGACCTTTATGGAAAAGAATTATCATAATAATTGCTTCAGGGAATTTCAGATTGTATTCATCAATTCGTTCTTCTACAATATCTTTAATACCTTCAATAATTCTCTTCGCCCAATATCCAATTGTCTTATCTTTTAAGTGTTCCATGCAGCACCTTAATATAAAGCCTACTATACTGTAGCATCCTACATATTAGTTTGGTACAATGTAGTTGTTTTACACTCTCAAATCTAATTGGTTTCAGAGGGTAACTCTGGAGTCAAACAAACATGGTAAGTATCTGACGATTTTGTTTCAGAAAAGTTTATTCGGAAAAGGAAGGAAATACATTTTAATCTAATAGAGATATTATAAGAGAGTACGCAGTCTGTCTAGATCGAGACCTAAGGATTCCCAGATATCACCTAAATCATTATTTGCCAAATTCAGGTTTTCCAGAACGGATGGGACTGGCTTTACGTTTACGGGATTACCGCTTGAGCCCAAGTTTTTATAATGTGCGAAATAGTTTGCGAGGTGAATTAAGCTGGCTTCCATCTTGTATGATCCTGCTCCAGCCAATTCATGGTGTGAATGAATCGCCTGAACCAAATAGGTCGGTAGTTTCCACTGTTCTGCAATAGTGGCTCCGATTTCTGCATGGTCAATCATATTGATTTCTTTTTCGACCTGATAGAGACTTGTATCATCTGATACTGCAACCTCTAGACATTTTTCAAATTCTAATGGAAAATGCTGATTGAGAACCACTTTCCCTATATCGTGAAGCAACCCGAGTACAAAAGCATCGTCAGGATTGAAATTATTCAGGTTTTCGCTAAGCCGTTTTGTGATATAACCAACACTTAAAGCATGCAACCAAAATGCTTCTCGACTGAATTTTTCTTTGTTCGACATTGGATGTGCGTGCATCATACAAGCGGCAATAGCAATATTTTTTACTTCATTAAATCCAAGGACTACAGTTGCGTGAGTAATATTTCCGATTTTTCGATAGAAACCATAGTAAGCACTATTTACAATCTTTAATACTCGAGCAGTTATCGATTGATCCTTTTTGATCAAATCTGCCATAATTGATGCAGACGTTGCCGGATCGTTACTCGCGTCAATGATGTCTTTTACCAGAGTTGGCAAGGGGATCAACTGAGCTATACTTGATAGCTTGCTTCGGATATTTTGCGCTTTAGGGCTTTCTACTGCGGAAACACCCTCAAATTTTTTGGAATGTAGGGCGGTGATGGAAGATTTGATTATTCCAACATTTAATGGTCTGGTAAGAACCTCTGAAGCACCAAAAGCAAAAGCATACCTGCTATCGTTATGCGAGTTTCCTTCAAGACAAACCAGTACAGGTAATTTCTTCCATTCCTTTTGGGATTGAAGGATTTTCAGTAACTCAATTGCGGTATGATCTTCCAACTGCCAATCTGTGATTACGACATCTGGGATAGATGTTGCGATGTTATCTATGGCTTTAGCAACATTATCGAAGCTGATTATTTCAAGATTCTTAAAATCAGAGAGGATACTTCTGAACTGATTCAATACCAGTTTGGATTTCGAAAGCAGGAGAACAATGAGATTATTCTCCTTTTTTTGTTCGTTTTCGGAATACAATATGGCCTCTCTACTCAACAGGAATTAAAATTCGGAATTCAGTACCTTTTCCAGGTTCAGAAGTATATTCTAAATTCCCGTTATAATTTGCCAGAATTCCCTTTGTACTCGATAACCCCAAGCCACTACCGCTATGGATATCACCGGCACCGTTTTCTTTATCTTTTTTCGTACTATAAAAAGGTTCAAATATCTTCTTTTGTACATCAAGAGGGATGCCGTCACCAGTATCCGCAATTTTAATTACAATCTTATTTTTACTGGACAGATATTCACTCACTATAGTTAATACTTTTTTCTCAGTGGATGCCATAGCATCAAGAGCATTATAAACAATATTCATAATTAATTGGCTAAAATCAGAATGGACTCCCTTAATTACTGGTAAGCCAGGATCGAACATAAAAGTTTTTTCGACTTCATGTTTATAGAACTGATTGAAATTTAAGAATGAAAGTTCATTTTCCAATAAGCCATTTAAATCTATTTCAGTCTCTGTGGGATCATTACCCTTTCTCATTTTTAATAGTAGTGATTGAATAATGGTCATAATTTTACTGGTAGATTCCTCAATTACATTCAATCCCTTATAATTTTCTCCGGTCGACTTCAGAATACCAATATAACCAAGGAGGACTTGAACAGGGTTCTGAAGATTATGGGCTATTCCTGCCACATATAATCCCATTTGGGCCAATTGACGCTGTTTGTTGAGTTCAACTTCATTTTCCAGTTTTAAACGGGCTCGTTCATCTCGTCTTTTCTCAGTGTAGTCACGAATGTAAAGCCTGATTATTCCAGGTGGACCACCGGGTATTATTCTGCTGTTTCCATTTAGTTCCGCCTCGATGGACTCTCCACTGAGACTCTTTAATTTAATATCGAGGTTTCTGATCTCCTCCCCGTTGAGCAAACGGTTCCAACTATCCAAAAGGATTTCACCTTCATCTTCTTCTATCAGTTCAGTGAAATGCATCCCTTTTGGATCATGTTCAAGACCAAGAGTTCTTCGAAAAGCACTGTTGCAACTTCGAATAATTCCATCCTTATAGGTTACGATAACCATATCGGATGATGATTCGAAAAGATCCTTAAATTCCTCTTCAGATTCACTTAGACTGCTGTATAACAAGCGATTATTTACACCAGAATTAATGAGTGAATGAAGAATATCCAGATGACGTTGCAGGTTAATTTTTGAGATTTTTATTTGAGGGTTAATTACAACGAGAAGGCCCTTGCGATGTGAACTTGCCGTCAATGGAAATACTACAGTATTGTTTTCCTGAGTGAAATCACTATCCCACATATCAAGCAAGGTTTCATTGTCAAGGTTTTCCAGGTAGGAAGCTTTGCCTTCCTGCCATACCTCACTCATTACACCTTCTAATTCATGCGGAATAATGCTTCTCGTTGGAAAATATGCTTCGCTTTCTGACGCCCATGCACCAAGCCACCACCCCGCAGGTACTCTTTTTCTTATCCAGAATACACCAACGACGGAGGCATTAAATACTTCAGTAAACTCTGTACAGACTCGTTCGAAAAAACCATGTTCATCAAGTTTTTTCGACATGATTTCAGCCACAGAACGGAAATGAGACATCTGTTGGATTTTCTCCTCCAGATCTCTCCCTTGAGATTCTATGACAGAATTGAGATTACTGACTTCCACTCTTTGCCCACCACTATTGTCCTGAAATCTTTTCAAAAAGAAACAACAAAGATTCAAACAACCGTCCCAAAACCAAAAATCCTGCTTGATACCCTATAATAATTATTGCTGTTCCCCATATTAACATAATTATTCTATCTTCGGAAACCGAAAACGGATAAATTGTAATTATGTTAGTATAATTATTTAGGGATTACGTGATGCAAGTCCAACAAGAACACGACGGGTAACCGTGAAACTATTAGTATGAAATAGAATAGATTTTGGTGACGGGACGCACTCTTCTTGTTGCTCTAGAGTCATTTCTTTACAATAACCGAATATACTAATGATTGTATTTCGTTTATTTCGCGTTTTATGTTTTCATTTTACACTTTTTATCTACCGTCTCCCTCAACTCCACATATCTTCGCCTTATTTTTTTATCTTGTTTGGTCATATTAACGAAAACAGGAAAACACAATGTCACTATTGAAAGAGTTAAATAACCAGTATCTTGGTTTTCACACGGCCAAGGAAGAGAGTTTTTGGACTTCCAAAATGGGGTTGAAAGGCTATAAGAAAGGTTCGTTTGAGACCAATGAAATTGCTCTCCAAGGCTTTATCACCGATGCCTCATGGATACCTAAAATTGAAGATGCCCTTGTATCAGAGAACCTTACTATTGATGAGAAGATCGGTTTACAGGGTTGGCTGGCATTCTTTAAAGCCAATGCCATTGCAAATGATGATGCAAAAGAGTTAATGAATAAGATCATCGAAATGGAAGGCGAATTGGCTCGAACCAGAGGTGGGATGAAGCTGGGTTATATAGATCCAGAAACGGGTGAATTTGTCGCTGCCAGCTCTGTTCAATTGCGATTGATTGTTTCAACAGATAAAAATCCAGCAAAAAGAAAAGCGGCGCTGGAAGGTCTCAAAAGTATTGGTACCTTTGTTTTGGAAAACGGCTTTCTTGAAGTAGTGAAGGAAAGAAATAAGCTTGGTAAACTTTTGGGTTATGAGGATTATTACGACTGGAAAGTTAATCTCAACGAAGGTATGAGCAAAGCCCAACTTTTCGAACTTCTTGACGAATTAAAGGAAGAAACTGCTTCCGCTTGTGAAGAATCGGTTAACAATGTTAAGAACGAAAAAGGAGCGGACGCTATCCTTCCTTGGAATTTTGAGTTCTCAACGGGTGGTGACCTTACGTCTGAAAAAGATCCATATCTTGATTTTGATAGCGCTGTTGAACGATGGGGACGTTCATTTTCTGCGATGAACATTAAGTACCAGGGTGCAAACCTCACTCTTGATCTACTTGATCGTAAAGGCAAATATGAAAACGGATTTATGCACGGTCCATTTCCAGCTTTTGTTGATGAAGGTACATTTAGACCCGCAAAAATTAATTTTACAGCTAACGCTGTTGCCGGTCAGCCCGGTAGCGGTCAAAAAGCTCTGGCAACACTTTTCCACGAAGGTGGCCATGCTGCCCATTTTTCGAACATAAAAATGCCGGCTCCATGTTTTGCTCAAGAATTTGCTCCGACCTCTATAGCCTTTGCAGAAACTCAATCCATGTTCTTGGATAGTATATGTGACGATCCCGACTGGCTTAGCCGTTACGCGAAAGATCGCGACGGAAACGTTATGCCATTTGAGCTGATTGAGAAGATTCTCGAAGAAAATCATCTTTTCCGTGCGTACATGCTGAGAAAACTGATGATTGTTCCCTATGCAGAAAGAGCTATCTATGAAATGAGTGAAGCAGAGCTAACACCTGAAAATGTTCTGGCTTCCTGTAAAAAGATTGAACGAGAGATGAGTTTCCAAGATGGTGATTCACGTCCTGTTCTCTCTGTACCTCACCTTCTGGCCGGCGAAAGTTCCGCTTATTATCATGGATATGTTCTGGCCTTGATGGCGGTTTATCAAACTCGTGCATTTTTCTTAAAACGTGATGGCTACATCATGGACAATCCAAAGGTCGGTGATGATCTGGCGAATAAATACTGGAAGCCGGGTAATTCAAAAACTTTCCTTACTTATATCGAAGAGCTCACCAGCGAACCATTTTCAGCCAAAGCTACTGTTGAGTTGGTTAATAAATCTTTCTCTGAGGTTCTTGCTGAGGCAAAGGAATCGATTTCAAAGCTGAATGAAATACCCAGCTTCGAAGGTGAGATAGAATTGGACGCTAAAATTCGACTTATACACGGTGATGATGAAATCGCAAGCATCGAGAAGGATGGCAGTTTTGCAGCAATGACTGCTTCATATGCTGAGTGGGTTCAAAAGCAGTAATACTTTATGAATCAATACACCGGCTTTTCAGAGAATGCAGATTATTACATGTAATGCAATTACATGTAATACAAGTCGTTGACTTAATTATCCTTAAATCCTCTTTTTAGGATACAGGTATTGCGTCTGAACGTTTTCTATCGCAGTTTTCGGATGTAGAAAACTAATCAAATTTCGAGGGAGTATCATGGGCAGATATGATCATCTATTGCACCCGGCAAAGAAGCTGATTCCTTTAAACGAGATCACCCGTCAAGGTGCTGCTAAATATGGCAAATATCCAGCGATGCGACGTTGGAAAGATGACCAGTATGAAGTATGGACCTACAATGAACTCCATCAAAAGGTTGAATCCATCTCTCGTTGGCTAATCAGCAAAGATATCGCCATTGATGAACATGTCGCCATTATTGGTGACAATAGCCCTGAGTGGGAAGCTAGTTACCTCGGTATTCAGGGAGCCGGAGCTGTTTGTATACCCATCGACAGGATGCTACCCGCATCGGGAATCCGACATGTCCTCGCTGATTCCGGTGCAAAAATGTTATTCGCTGAATCCAGTTACCTTGAGTCATTGCGTGAAGTGGAAGATATTGAGACCTTGGGCGTATGTATTAGTACAGATGATATATCCATCGACAACTCCCTGCTATTTTCCGATGTTCTGGCAGAGGGTGAGAAACTGGAGATGGAACTTCCCAAACGATCACTGGAAGATCTGGCTGCAATACTCTATACCTCAGGCACTACAGGGCATAGTAAAGGTGTTATGCTCTCTCATCATAATATCATTTTTGATGCTGCTGCTGCCGGTCAACTTTATCCAATTGGTCCCGAAGACACATGGTTATCCATTCTTCCGGTGCACCACAGTTTTGAAGCGACAGCTGGGTTTATTTACCCGCTATTCTCCGGTTCAAACATCACATTCGCAAGAAGCCTAAAAAGTACTGATATTGTTGCAGGTATTAAAGAGACCAATGTGACGTTCATGAACGGTGTACCTCTGTTGTTTGAAAAAATGCAACAGGGAATCATCCGAAATGTCAATAAAAAGGGAAAAGTTGCTAAAACCCTGTTTAACACTATCATGGGTATTGTGAAATTTGGTGAAATTTTCGGATTGAACTTGGGTGTGCCGCTATTCCGTAGCATCCGTAAAAAAGCAGGGATGGATTCGATCAAACATTTCCTTTCTGCTGGAGGACCTCTTGATCCAGAAATCAGCAAGTTTTTCAACCGACTTGGTTTTCATCTTTTCCAAGGTTACGGATTAACTGAAACTGCACCATGCACCCATCTCACCCCTCCCTGGAAAACGAAACATGAATGTGTAGGCATTCCGCTGGATGGTGTGGAAGTAAAAATACTTGATCCCGATAAAGAAGGTGTTGGAGAAGTTTGTGCCAAGGGACCAAATGTATTTCTTGGATACTATAAAAACCCGGAAGCAACACGCGAAACATTTACTGAAGATGGGTGGTTTAAAACTGGTGACCTCGGATTTATTCACGATGATGATTATCTCCAGATTACTGGTCGTAAAAAGGCTATGCTTGTAACAGCAGGTGGTAAAAACGTCTACCCTGAAGAGATTGAATTCTACCTCAATCGTAGTGCATTTATAGCTGAATCGGTAGTTTTAGGTATTAATCGACTTAAAGGACTAGGTGAGGAAGTTGCTGCATTGATCCATCCTGACTACGAACAAATAGACCTTTATTTCGAAAAAATTGGTATTAAGGGTACTCCTGAGAAGGTCTTTGATCTCATTCGCGGTGAGATCCAGAAAGCCCAAGATCAGATTGCCGATTATAAGCGGATTAAATTGTTTAGAGTATTTGAAGAGGAATTCCAGAAGACCACTAAAAGAACGATAAAACGGTTCCTCTACCATGCTGATATGCTAAAAATGGAAAGCCAAAAAGTTTAGGACGAGGACTCCCTGGAGTGTACTTCCTGACATGAACTTGTTTATCTTTGAAAAATTATTTTTCGGGATGCACTTATTATTAAGTGAACTCTTCAGGTTGAAAAATTGGCTTCTATGCTATCAGATGAATTAGAAAAAAAACAGATATTAGAACACGATCTTGAATTGAATCAAATTGAAGATCAACTGAATATATTTGCGAAAGGCATTCCCTTTATTCATCTGGACCGTCCCTGCACCCCTGGGGACGGAATCTTACTATTGAAGTCCTCTACATTTGAAGAACTCAAAGAACTTCACTCAGAGTCTGCTCTCGCCGGTCGGTTCTCAAAATTTGTCCCAGCAAGTGGTGCTGCGACAAGGATGTTCAAAGATATCTCACGGTTTTTAAGGAAATATCCCGACATACACACATTCTCGGAGCTGAATGAACAAGCGAAAAAAGGCGATAGCACTTTGCAATACGTTGCTCGCTTTCTTCGGAGAATTGATCAATTTGCCTTCTACCGTTTGCTGGAAAAATCACTTAGTAGTGTTTCTCAAAGTCTGGATGATCTGCTCAAGAATGGTAGTATCAGACCTATTCTGGAACATCTTCTCGAAAATGACTTTCTCGGGTACCAGAATAAACCAAAAGGCCTTATTCCATTTCATATTCGTGATGGAGAACTACTGACGCCTTTTGCTGAACACCTTTTTGAAGCATTCAGCTATATGAAAAGTGAAAGTGGTCAATGCCGGATTCATTTCACCATTGCTCCTAAACACCTTGACGAAGTAAAAGAACATATCGTTGCTTTAACAAAGAAATATTCCAAATTAGGGGTTTCTTTCCGGATAGATTTTTCCGTACAAAAAAGTTCTACAGATACCGTTGCCGTTCAACCTGATAACAGCCTATATCATAGCCCTGAAGGGAAATTACTTTTCCGTCCAGCTGGGCACGGGGCATTACTTCAGAACTTGAACGAGATGCAGGGTGATATCGTTTATATCAAAAATATTGACAATATTGTCCCAGAGGATAAACGTGAAGACACCTACACCTATAAGGTTCTTCTAGGTGGACTTTTGGTAAAACTGCAGAACAAGGTATTTGAAATATTGAGTAAAATCGACACGGATGAGATTTCGCTGGCATTGACAGAAGAAATAAAGAGTTGGTCTATTAAGAATCTAAATTCGTCTTTCCCTAAAAAATGGAATGAGTACAATCTCGATGACCGTAAGAAGCACATCCATAAACTTCTGAACCGGCCTATTCGTGTTTGTGGTATGGTAAAAAATCTCGGTCAACCCGGTGGTGGTCCCTTCTGGATTCGTGAAAAAGATGGTACCACTTCCCCGCAAATCATTGAAAGTTCCCAAATTGACCACAACAATCCCGAACAGGAAATCATTACCTCATCTGCCACACATTTCAACCCGGTAGATCTTGTTTGCGGTGTAACTGATTACCGTGGGAAGCCATTTAATCTCAATGATTATGTCGATAACAATACTGGTTTTATTTCTGAGAAGTCCTACAAAGGACAATCAATTAAAGCCCTTGAATTGCCTGGGCTATGGAATGGGGCCATGGCAGGATGGAGTACAGTTTTTGTTGATGTACCAATAACAACATTCTCACCGGTAAAATCGGTCAATGACTTATTAAGCGAAGATCATTCCTGAGAATTTTATTCTTTTCTCTTATCTAATTCTTCTCTGATTTTCAAATTAAGCTGGTTTGATCTGAACGGTTTCTGCAGATAGGGAACATCCGAATTCAGGATACCATGCTTGAATATTGCTTTTTCAGGATATCCGGACATGAAGATGTATTTCAGATCTTTATTCTTTTCAATCAACTTCGCTATCAACTCTGGACCTTTCATACCCGGCATTATAACATCGGTTAGGACCAAATCAACTTTTACATCTTCACTTTGGCAAATCTCCAGCGCTTTATCACCTGAATCAGCAACGATGAGATTATAACCCATATTTTCAAGTACTTTTATTACTAGATTTCGGACAGATTTTTCATCTTCAACCACTAGAATAGTTTCATCTCCGCCCCTGGCTCTAACTCCACTCTCGGGAAGTTCTTTCCAATCTCCTTCACTTTCTACAAATGGAAGATAGATTTTAAAGACTGTCCCTTCACCTTCCTGGCTATATACAGAAATGAATCCATTGCTTTGCCTAATAATGCCATATACAGTTGACAGACCCAACCCAGTCCCTTTACCTTCGGATTTGGTAGAGAAGAATGGTTCAAATATTTTTTCGGTAATTGCGTGCGGAATTCCATGCCCTGTGTCTGTAAAGGACAAGAGCACATATTTCCCCGGTATTATTTCCAGATTTCTTTCGATTAGCTTTTCTTCTAATATGATTTGCTCAGTTGAAATTGAAAAATATCCACCCTCAAGCATCGCATCACGTGCATTAACAGCCAGATTAATAATGACTTGTTCGATCTGGCGCGGGTCTACTCGAACATAGAGTGGAGTTTGCGAAAGAATTGTGGTTAGAATGATATCTTCACCAATCGTTCTCTTCAGCAGAGATTCCATGTCTTCAATGATTTCATTCAAAGAGACATTTTTTAGATTCAACTTTTGTTTTCGGCTAAATGCTAATAACTGTTTTGTTAACTCAGCAGCTCTTTCTGATGAACTAAGTATTTCGTTAATATCGCTTTTCAGCTTTTCATCATCTTCCACAGAGAGCAAGGCCATTTCAGTATTACCAATAATTACTGTAAGTAAGTTATTAAAATCGTGGGCTATGCCTCCTGCTAAACGTCCGACTGCTTCCATTTTTTGTGATTGTCGAAGTTGCTCTTCCAGCTGTTTCCTTTCACTGATATCCCTTAAAATACCCTGTATTGCGATTCCATCCTTATAGGGCAACTCAGTTATTGTAGCTTCAACTTCAAATTCTTTGCCATTGGTAGCTTTGGCAATAAATTCGAAATGTGGTGGTGGTGATTCACCGACCTCCCTCATCTTTTCTCTGGCATGAAGAAGTGGTAGACTGGATGGAGAAACCAGATCCCAGAAGCCATGATCCAATTCCATTACTTCTTTATCCGTTATCATGAATAGTTCACGGAATTTCTGGTTAATAATTTCAAATTTGTTTTCATAGATAAGGTAGATCACATCATTGGATCCCTCAATGAGGGATCGATACTTTTCTTCCGAAGACTTCAATTCATTGTTGATATGTTTCAATTCCTCAACGAGTAGGCTCTCTTGTTTCGCTAAAATTTCAGCCTTCTCTTTTGAATCGACCAATGCATTGTCACGAATCTGAATCCTATCCAACATTCTGTTAAAATTCTCGACCAATTCACCTATTTCGTCATCACTCTCTTTGTTAGCTCTGATCGAATAGTTTTCATTCTCCATAATCTCCTTGGCATTGGTAGCCAAACGAATAATCGGTTTCGAGATGAAAGACTGAATTCTTCTCGAGATGAAAAATGTAATGAGAACCAATAGGAAAAAGATAGCAAAGGCGATCAATAGACTGTAGTTGACAATTTTCTGAACTCTACCAAAATCAGATTCGATGTAGAGTAAACCTACCTGTTCATTATCAAGGATAATGGGTTTATAGAGGTGAACTAAATCGCCTGAATAAATCAATTCATCTTCATCACCATCAATGGCGGGAGGACTGAAGCCGGTCTTATCCCTATCATAAATGGCAAATGTGGCCCCGTATTCATCATAAATAACGGCAGAGAGTACATCTTCCTGAAATTTTAATGACGAAAGGACATCAGCTGCGGCACGTCTATCACCAAAGGCAAGGGCGGCGGTTGTGTTTTCCGCAATTAACTGAGCACCGGTAATCATCACTGATTCAGTACTTCTTCTCAAACTATTAATATTATTCGAAATGTAGGCGACACTGGCAAGGAGGAGGATAATCCCGGTTGTCAATGTGACAAGCAGGACTAGTTTACTACTAATTGATCTGAATTTCACTTTTTGCATATAGGATTAAATTTTCTATGAAAAGATCCTTACCCTGACATTATTCACTAAATATACCATGTATAAATTGTAATAACAGATGAAAAACTAAAATATTGAGCAATAATAGAACCATTTCCGTAAACAGTTTTTGAATCCGATCGGATCCATCACCGACATGATATTGTCGTGATCTGCTTCACCAATGACTATTCTTTCTTTTGGGTCTGGTGCGAACCAGTAGATGAATCTCCCATTCTGATCGTAACGCAGTTGACTATCTTCAGCACCGCACAAAATCATAATAGGTGCCTCGATTTCTTGGACAGTTTCAATATTATTTAACCCCGAATCTTTCAACCAATTACAACTATTCCCATCAACAAGAAACGGATTCACAAAAGAATTTTCCTGCGCCAAGGGGGATTCTGCGACTATTGAAAATGGATTGAAATGTTCAGCGGCAAGTTTGAATGCGACTGAGTTTCCAATTGAATAACTATAAAATATAATTGAATCCTGATCTACCTCTTCTCGAGCTAATGTTAAACTTAGTGCTGTTAACCCATCTGCCTGAAGACCTTCAAGACTTCTTTCTCCTCCAGACATTCCAAAACCACGATAATCAAAGACAAAGATATTTACGCCTAGATCGTACAAAACGACTATCTTTTCCCAGATATCATCCATACTATCATTGTTACCGCCAAAAAAGAGAATCGTCATACCAGATCGTTCACCATTGGAAGCTAGCCAGTATCCGTAGAGGACATTCTGTTGACTTACAAATCGGATTTGCTCCATTAGAGAATCTGGAATTGTATTTCCGGGGAGATCGTATCTTTCTTTTCTTTCTCTACCCTCCAGTGGATTATCGATATCACAAGAACAGAGAAATAGGAAGATTGGCAGAAAAATAAAAAGTATGAGAAGTCTACTTTGCATGAAGGAAATATTTCCTAAAATTTATATCAAAAAAATAGTGGTATTGCCTGAAGAAAAGCAATACCACATATAAATAATCGGTTTGATTTTATTGAATAAAGTGAATTTTCTTCTGAACTTTTCCGAATCGATCTGAGTTCACCACTATGAAATATTCTCCACTTGCCAAGTTCCCCGGTTGTATTGTGACTTCGTTATTTCCCTGAGGGAAACTACTATTGTAAAGGGATTTAACTTTTTGGCCCATTAGATTGAACAGTTCAATCTTTACCTGAGAAGCTCCGGGTAAAGAAAAATTGAGGTTAGCTGTTGAATTGAATGGATTCGGGTAAATGGACTTCACTTCAAAATCGTCTGGAATGACATCCTGCTGGTTAACCGACATAGCAGGATCAAAGTAGAGATTAGACATCCTGGTGCTTTGAAGTGTATCGCCTTGAGATATAGCGGTTACATAGCACTCTACGCTCATCCCGAAAAATGGCTGAAGATCAGGCCAGACATCAAGAATTGTAGTATGATAGAACGTATCACTTTCAAAGAACAGGTCTACTTCCGGCATCTCAATCGTCAGATATAGACCTCTGAAACTCAACATATATTTCAACCTGGCTTCCGGATCCTCATCAAAACTTTGTTCCCATCTTATATAGAGTGGCCAGTCATAGGGGATTGTATCAACAGGAACAGGTTGAAGCATCGTAAATGGGGTCGGTGTAAAATCGTTAATTCCGTTTTCCCAGATCGTCACTTTTCCGTCATCCACTGCCGTGGTAATGATATCCAAATCACCATCACCATCATAATCGATCAGTTCATCAGACATTACCCTGTCCAAGTCATTGACAATCAGATGTTTTGTAAATTCACCGGACCCATCGTTTTCATACCATGCAACCTGATCAAGTAATTCATCTGATGCCACAATATCCATATCAGTGTCATTGTCCATATCACCTGATGTGATAAAACTGGCGCCAACAAACTCTAGATCGATTCTCTCGCGTTCGAATGTCTCTTCACCATCATTCCACCAAATGCTAACATTTCCGTTTGCATAGGCAGCTCCTGCGATATCAATATCGCCATCCTGATCATAATCACCCGAAGTTATCCAATGGATACGGGTTTGTGTTCCGAGTTCATGTTCAGTGAAATTAAACTCGCCGTCGTTTTCCCACCAGAGAATTGTACCTGAAGTATACCCACACGCCACTATGTCCTGATCGCCATCACTATCGAGGTCAGTGGCAAAGATTGAAGTTGAAAATGTAAACGATTCAGAAATTGTTTCTTCTGTAAAACCAGCTTCCCCATCGTTCATCATCAGGAGTACCCTGTCTTCCACAAAACCAGTCGCGAGTATTTCCGCCGCATCTCCGGGATTCATATAGGCTTTTGTAAGTGTATGGCACCCCCCGTATGCGGTTGTAATAGGTACACGGAAAAAGAGACCATTTCCCTGATTTAGCCACATATGGATTCCGTTTGAACCGGCACCTGAAGCAACAATATCTACATCCTGATCTCGATCAAGGTCACAAGCCAGAACATATCGAAAGAAACCCTCTTCCACGTCATATAGGGTGAACTCGTTCCAATTGCCATCACTTATCTCTTCATACCAGCTCAAGCGTTGGTGATCCCACGATACTGCGACAATCTCCATACTACCATCACCCGTTAAATCAGCGGCTTGTGCAGCGCAGGCGCCTGGCAGACTATCGGTGACCACAATTTCGTTGAAACCTATTCGCGCAAATGCTGATGGAATTATCAAAACTATTGCCATCGCAATAACGAGTACTTTTATAGCAAAACTCTTCGATGTTTTCATCTTTATCCCGTTTGAGTCAGAAAAACAATCCGACTAACAATTTATTTCATTAACATCACTTTTGCTGTTTTAATGTGCTCTCCACCAGCAACAATTTTCAAAAAATATGTCCCTGTTGAAAAGTCATTCAGATCCACTGGCAAGTTACAAACACCAGCTGGTCTGTTCTCGAAATATCCCCTGTGAACCTCTTTACCTAGTAGGTTGTATAGCACCATTTCCAAGTCAGTTTCAGAAAATAGTTCCATACTAACTTGCGTGGTTCCATTAAATGGATTTGGGTAAATCCTTGATAGTTTCGCTCTTTCTGGAAGCGGCTCTTCCTCTTCAACGCCTAGTGTTTCACCCATTTCGATGATGAATTGATCTACCCAGTATTCATATCCTTCGCTTGAAACAGAAATTTCAAACACAAAACTGGTATCAACTGGACAAGCGGCATCGATACTCATCATCAACGCCCCAAACGGAACTATCACTCCATTTGCTTCCAGTGAATCAACTGAAATTACATTCCCTGTTAGTGTTAAATAATCAGATGGATTTTCAATTCTCGTAACGATATTATTGATGGTAGTTCCACCATCCTGATTCATTATTTCAGGTTGAAGAAAAACTACTCCACCCGGTTGAGGTATTGCTCCTTCAGGTAATGTATTTATGTTGCTTACCACAACAGGACCGCGACGCGTCATTCTTGCGCAATCAGCGTAAGCGAATTCTGCACCGGTGCCTTCCTCAATCATAAATAATGAAACCCTCATGTCTGAAATATCTACATTGATAGCCCAGGTTCCACCGTAAACATCATCGTCAGCATCTCCGTCACCATGATTTCCATCATCAAACAACTCTACAACATCAATATGATCCCCTTCGAGTGTCTCTATTCTTGCTGTAAGGGAAATAGACAAATTGTTTTCATTGACAATTTCAGCCACTATGTCAACTTCCTCAACGTCCATGATGTAGGAGGGATCAAGGTTAATCTCTTCCGCCCTCGGAATTCCGTACCAGAACAGTGAATCCATGTAGGCAAGCGAAACGGGGAATCTCAGGTCCAAGGACGTGTGATTACCATCGTAGTTGTGGTACTGGTAAGGTATTTCCAGATCCTGAATTACGTTATTAAATGCGATGGATGATGACAACATGTGATCACTATAACCGCAGTCAAAATAAATACCGAAATCATCTTCAGGTTCGAAATCGAGAATTAAGGTCGAAGGATCCTGAAGTTGCCACCTCGCCCATACTTCATCTATCCGGTTTCCATCATTGTCGCATGGCAAATCTATGTAATGAGGTGGATTGTCCATGTTAGGTGAGAAAGCCCCACCGAGGGAATACATAATCATAGAATATGTGCCTGCTTGAGGATCAAATGGACCTGAACCTCCATTTTCATTCATCATGATTGGAACATTTTCATTGTACTCCGTTTCCAGACTTAACGCCCCGGAATGAGCAACGGTACCACAATAAATGTCAGGATGTTTTAGACCGATCATAAAGGCTCCGAAACCGCCCATTGAGAAACCCATGATTCCCCTGAATTCACGATCCGGTATGGTATTGTAGGTCGAGTCTATGTATGTAATTAAGTCCTGAGTTATAAAATCTTCATAAAAACCATACAATTCCGAATTAGCAAACCAACTCATCCCATTGTAAGGACCATCATAACAACTGGGCTTCACTATAATGAACGGTGCAGCACCATTTAATATCAACTCATCAGCAGCATCCGCAATAAATGCTTCGCTGTTTTGATTCCCATATCCACCATGCAGATAGTAAATAACAGGGTAACGTACACCCTCATTCTCTTGAACATATCCGGGTGGAAGGTATACATCCACCATTCGGTCTTCGTTAAGGATAGGACTGTAAACTTCGTCATCGATAACCGTGCCTTGTCCCTGGGCTGAAGTGATAATCAGAAAAAGAAATGAAACAGAAAGAAACGCTTTTACAAATCGCATAATGCCCCCAAGGAAAGTGATGCAGGAAAGGAATTCTTAATGCAAATCCTATTCCATTAACATCAAAATACCTATGTATTGAATTTACTACTAAGTACCATTTCTCCGGTCATAACCAATGAATAGCATGTACACACCATGTGCAGTCCATTCACAGACGCACTTCACCTATACGCTGAAAGTTGAAGTCTATTATCCTTCCAGCGTTAACTATTTGATCAGGATTAATTTTCTTTTAGTATTCCAACCCGTATCTGATTTCATCGACAGCAGGTAGATTCCTGAGGTGAAGTTTTGAGCGTCCCATGTAAACGTATGGCTTCCCTGAGAAATCTGTCCTTTGAAAAGAACGTCGACTTTTTTGCCCAGAATATTAAAAATAGAAATTTCTATCTCTGACGTAAATGGAACTGCAAATTTCACATTAGCCTGAGCGTTAAATGGGTTAGGATATATGGATTGAAGTTCAAACTTTGTAGGTAGATTAAGTTCATTCTCAACGGAAAGATCTGGGCCTATTTCAACCCGAAGCGTATCAGGCCAGTATTCTATCCCGCCGGTTTTTATCATCAGATCGATATTAACAATGGAGTTTTCCTGGCAATCTTCTGCAAAAGAAACGTTCAAAGGAACCATAGATAAACGTGACTCACCGGGATTGATATCCCCGACTATCACATCGCGAGTGATAAAAGTAGCTTCATCACCTTCATAAACAACACCTATGGATACATCCTCAAGGATACCTGTTTCACCACTGTTGAACACAGAGAACCTGAAGAAATGAGTTTCACCAGGCAGAGGAACTGATCCCTCGGGAAGAATGGCAATATTATCGATGAAGACATCTGTCAAGGTTGTGAAGTTAGCCTCATTACCGAAGACTATTTCTTCCTGAAGATCATTGTTTGCGATCACTATCGAAACATCAAAAAAATCTATCATCTCAGGGGCCATGACAGTCCCGCCCCAGATATTGTCACCAGCTTCACCATCATTATGAGTACCATCATCATAAAGATCGACAATTTCCTGATATGTTCCTTCTTCACTACGAAGAATGGCACTGACATCATAGTTTATACCATCAGCATTCGCCACTTCAGTCTGTATATCATACATATCTAAAGGTTCAACTGCTGTTGGTGACACCAGAGTTCGTTCAGGATGAGGAGTTTCAGCCCACATGACTGAATCATGGAAGGTAAACGCCTCAATGAACCTTGAGACCGGCACCTCATGAACTCCACCAAATGATTTACGGGTGTATTCAATGTTGAATTCATCCAGTCTGTCTGCCATAGAAGTTGTAAGTGGATACCAATAGTCACCCGTTCCAGCGTCCAGATGGAAATCCAGATCGTAATCGGAAGACATGTTTGTAAGAAGTGAATAGGGGTCCTGCAACTCCCAGCTCATCCAAACAGAACCTATAACATCACCATTGTTGTCGATGGGTAAATCAACGAAATAGGGATCATTATCTAGGTTGGGAGAAAATGCTGCTGCGTTACTGTATAAAAGGTCGCCCCAAGTTCCAGAGCTGGGTACAAACGGACCACTACCACCACTCTCCTCTATTACCAGTGGCGTGAGAAGTTCAAGGTATTGTTCGATGTATACAATGCCACCGTGGGTCGCAACAGATGTGAAGAGGTCCGGATGTTTAATGGCAAGCTTGATCGCACCATAGCCACCCATACTGAATCCTTCGATACAACGTTTACTTCTATTTGCCATGGTGTTGTAACTGGAATCGATATGTGCGATTAAATCTTCTGCTATAAAATCTTCATAGTTGCCGTTCAATATGGAATTGGTATACCATGTCATCCCGTGATAGGGACCGTGGTACGTACTTGGCTTAACAAGTATCACAGGTCTGATTTCGGAACCGATGATCTGATTTAAAGCAGTTATCGCTTCCGGTTCACTCTGGTGATTTCCCCATCCGCTGTGCATGTAGTAAATGACTGGGTAACGGGTGAGTTGATCGTCTGGGTTATATCCCTGCGGCAAGTAAATATTTACAGGATGTTCACGGTCCAGACTTGGACTATAAACTATTTCAGTAACAACAGTTCCCTGAGCAAGAACAGAAACGGCGAGTAGTAGAGAAAACGAGATGGCTGAAAACAGCCGAGCACACACCTTCATACTTCCCCCTTCGATGGATAGCATTCTAAAAGTGTTACACCTGTGTAATGTAAAAAGGTCCGCCCATTTCCAGCCCATCTCACCAATTCATGTTGCAAAAACAGCTCCAATGTGAATAAATGCACGTCAGTTTATGTATTTCCATTTATAAAAGTCACTTACAGAAGCTCACCAGTTTTAGATAAAATATTCCAGATATGCATTTTCAAACATTTTTCTTCTCCATTGAAAAGGAACTGTAGCGAAAGTGGACACCTCCCTCTGACTCTAAACCGTACACTGACTGTACGGATACGAACATACTTTTTTAATTAAATTTCACTAATCTTAATATCTTCAATCTATTTCATATATTTAATTTCGGGCACAGGGATTGCCTTTATAATGACAGGATCATTTATGAGGGATATTATGTTTCGCAACTACTTTACGGTCACTGTCCGAAATCTCTTTCGTCAAAAGATGTTTTCTTTCATCAACATCTTTGGTCTGGCTCTGGGTCTAGCATCCACTTTACTCATTTTCCACTATGTCCAATTCGAAATGAGTTATGACTCATTCCACAATAACAACGATCAGGTATACCGATTTGTTGGTGGACACTTGAACGAAGAAAATGATGATGTAGGCGCACTGGTTCAAATCCCTGGTGCACTTGCCCAATTGCTGGAAGATGAGATCCCCGGTATCGAACACGCTGCACGAGTTTTCGGCGGTATGTTTGGCCTCGAAAACCTCTTGATGAGTAGCGATCAGGACAACTTTATCGAAACAAAATTCTTTTTCGCAGATGATGACATCTTTAAAATCTTGACAATCCCTCTTATTCAAGGTGATCCTCAGAATGCCCTGACCGGACCGAATAAAATTGTCATCTCAAAAAGTACTGCGTTGAAATATTTCGGGGATAAAAATCCTATTGGGAAGAACCTCTATTTTGACGGTGTTGAGCCAATGGCTGTTACTGGAGTGTTTGAGGATTGCCCTGAGAATACCCATATCCATTTCAACATGCTTGGTTCCTTTGATACAGCTCCAACCATTTTCGGCCAGGAATTCTATGATGACATTTTTGGCATAAACGCATTCAATTATTTCAATTGTAACACTTATGTAAAAATGTCGGAAGGAATTGATCCCGCGGATTTACGCGGGCAACTGGATGCTTTCCTGGATACCTACTTGACTGACACAGATGAGGAAACTGGTGAGGTATATCCCGGTTCTGAGTCCTTTAGACTAATACCCCAAAAAATTTCCGATATCCACTTGAAATCACATGAACGAAATGAAATTGAACAAAACAGCGATCCTCGTTACCTGACAATTCTGATTTTGGTCGCAGTCTTTATTCTGGTAGTTGCAATATTTAACTATATCAACATGAGTACAGCCCGTTCCATCCGTCGTTCACGGGAGGTTGGGCTACGCAAGGCAATCGGCGCCGGTAGATCATCCCTTATCTACCAGTTTCTGGGTGAATCCATTATTACAACTTTTGTATCCCTTGTTCTTGCATTGATAATGGTTGAACTTGCGTTACCCGTCTTGAATTCTTTGATTGGTAAATCTCTAGGTTCAACAATAATAGCCAACCCTGAAACAATTGGAATAATTTTAGCATTATTCGTATTCACTTCTGTTACTGCTGGAATTTATCCAGCTTTTTATCTTTCTGGTTTTTCCCCCGTTTCAGTTCTCAAAGGAACCTTCTCCGGTGGTTTGAGAATATCCAACTTCAGGCGCGTACTCGTGGTATTCCAATTCACGATTTCCATCGCACTTATTTCTGTGGTATCGGTGATGTTTCTTCAGATGAAGCATATGACAAACGTTGAACTGGGATATGACCGTGAGAACATTCTTGTCACTGTTCCCGGCATGAAAATCAAAGAAAAGTATCCGTTATTTAAGGAAAAATTACTTGCAGATTCTCATGTTGCATCTGTCACCCATTCCAAAAACACTCCTACAATGGAAATCAATGACGGTCAAACAGGGGTTGGTGAAATCAACGGTGAGATGAAACCTCTCAAGCATTGGATGGCGATGGTTTCCATCGGTGATGACTTCTTTGAAACATTCGGAATGGAGTTTGTTGCTGGGCGAGCGTATGATCCCCAAATCGATCCTGAAGATGAACCGAGTTATGTGTTATCTGAAAAGGCTGTCCGGCTGTGTGGCTGGGATTCACCAGAAGCCGCAGTGAACAGTCGTTTACAGATTGATGGACAGGAAGGGACAATTGTGGGTGTCTCAAAAGACATCTATTACGAAACCCTCTACGATGGGCATTTTCCGTTACTCTTCATTCAAGACCCTTGGTCTGCATACTATGTGTCCATTCGTTTGAACCCGGGTGATGTGGCCTCTTCCCTGAAAGCGGTTGAAAAAATCTGGTACGACATTGATCCAAATTATCCTTTTGAATACAGTTTTCTGGACGACCGAATCGACAAACAATACAACCGCGAATCAGTTATGATGCAACTCTTTATTGTGGCGAGTATTCTTGCGGTTATTATTGCAAGTATGGGGCTCTACGGACTGACAACTACTACGGTAGAAAAACGGACCAAAGAAATTGGGATTCGCAAGGTTTTAGGTGCATCAGTTTTTTCCGTCGTTTCGCTCCTGTCACGTCAATTTCTTTTACTCGTCACCATTGCCAGTGGTTTAGCCTGGGTTATTTCCTATTTCATTCTGAGATATTGGTTACAGGAATTTGCAGACCGGATTATTCTTTCCCCGGCGATTTTTATACTGGCAGCTTTTGCCGCAATTCTGATAGCATTAACGACAACAGGACTGCAGGCTATCCGTGCCGCGAGAATGAATCCAGTTGATTCACTCAGGAATGAGTAGAAACCCTTTTTCTTCGGAACAGATTGAATACTGGTGTCGGAGACACCGGCCTACATTTCTGAACGCAGGAATGACACCCTGTCAGGGTTTGTTCTTTGCGTAAATTCACAACAGTATAGATATCATAAGCAACTGTAATGATGTAAAAAAGCGGGATAGTTAATCCCGCTTTTTATTGAGGCATCATTTGATTCCCTAGAAATTGGTTAATACTCTAAACTCCAGCATCACACGCTTATAGGTGTCCATGTCAGTTGACCATGTTAGCCCACTATAGACTTTCTCGTTTAACATGGATGCAGCTGTGAAGTGGTAACGGTTTTCCTGCCAGCCAAATGCCGGATTGTGGATTCTTTCCACAGTCACTATTCCGCTTATGGATTTAAAGAAAGCAAAATCGATTCCGGGATTTGCTGAAATATTTGCGTCAAACTTACGGAAGGTTGACGGTGTTTCGATGTAGTTCACACGGAGGGCGAACTTTCCGTATTCATCGTAACGTTTGAAAATCAAGGGTGAATCAAAGTGACGGTAGTTGCTACCATCCAATTCTGTCAGCAACAACGCAAGGTCGATGTCATGCTGACCTGAGAATACCGGGTTGTCGAAGGTTGGACGCACGTAGTGGATGCCCTTGGCTCCCCACATGATACGGAAGTTGGTCCATTTGTACTTGGTCGGTACTTCGACATAATTTAGTGAGAATGACGGCATCCCAGCAAAATCACCACGCTTGTTATATCGGCCAACGTTAAAGGAATAGCCGGTTTCATCTTCCCACATAGCAAACTGACCACCGATGATGAGTTGCATTGGTAATTCCTGTATAGCTCCAAATGCGTATCGGTTCTGATCATTTGGCTGGGCGGACATACCGGCCATAACTGTCAACATCTGATAGCTATATTTTGCCCTGACAGAATAGAGCGATTCCTCGCTATTCTGATTATAGAAATGATCCATACCAGCAGCGATACGAAGTTTCTTCGTTCCGCCCATCAGGTAGGCCCCACCAACGCGATCAGGAGTACCCGCATTTGAATTATTTTCGGTGAAGAATGATTTCAGGAACATTCCTTTTACTGGAAGAGCGCGAAGCATACCAAACTTCATCGTGCTGATCTGGCCTGTTTCGTCATAGTTATAGCTGAGTTCGTACATCGGGAAACGGCGACCGTCCTGAAAACGAATACGGCTAAAGTAGTCCGTAGTACTCACATCGGTTACAGGAGGAAAATTCCCTTCTTCAGGAATCAATTCTTCATGAACGTTATCCCACATCATGGTGGCTTCAATATTTTTCACCTGTGCGTTTGCCAAAATTGGCAACATGAGAAAACCGCACAATAAGACCATCATCAACTTTTTCATCTTACCCCTCTTTTTCTCACCCGTGTGACCGGGTGGTCATTTATTGAATATAAAATCACAACGTTATCTCTTAATTATTTATCTATTTAACGGTACCCTCGTGAAGGTAAGTAATACCCAAACTAAGTGGAAATGCCTTCAAATCCACCATCCCCGCTTCCCTATATAGTTCGACCAATTCCTTTGGTCTAAGGAAGTTCTGGATAGATTCAGGCAGGTATTTGTAGGCTTTGCTGTTTCCAGAGATCAGCCCACCTACTGTAGGGATAGCGTAATTCAAATACCAATTGAAAAATTTACGCATGCCGATATTTTCCGGGAAGGTCATTTCAAGGACCAACACTCGTCCGCCGGGACGAACTACACGAGCCATCTCTTTTAACGCCAGCAAACGGTCTGTCACATTCCGTAATCCAAACGCGATCATGGCACCGTCGAACTCGTTATCCTCAAATGGCAAGTCCATCGCGTCAGCCCATTGGTAACTGATGCTATCCATCAGGTTCCGTTTGCGGGTTTTTACTTTTGCGACTTCGAGCATACCTTCGGAAAAATCAACTCCAACGACCTGGCATGCCGGGTATTTCTTTACCGTTTCAAACGCCAGATCGCCTGTTCCAGTGGCAACGTCAAGAACCTTTGCAGGATTTTTGGGCAGACGACTCACAGTCCGTTTACGCCAGAGTACATCCTGCCATGCGGACATTACATGGTTGAGCAGATCATATTGAGGTACGATTTCGTCAAACATCGCCCTGATCTTTTTGGCTTTTTCTTCGGCCTGAATGTTCTTATCGTCTGTCATTCTTTATCCAATCAAAGCACGATTAATGCGGTAATTATTATTAATCCGTTTATGAGGTAGAATTTTCTGACTTTTCCACCTTTATCATGTAATTCCACCCAGTTCTCTGTTTTGCTGACCATCCTGTCGACACGTTGAAACAGATAGAGTGTCATCAAAGACAGCAATCCAAGTGGATGGATGATCTTCAATACTGACAAAACTACAATACTCACTACTGCCGCAATAAAAAAGAAACGAAGCCCCCAGAATGCACCACGTCTGCCCAAACGTACTGCAACTGTTCGCTTACCCGTTGCTTCGTCAATCTTCATATCCGGTAACGACTGGTAATAAAGAATCTGCGCAACCATTACCGCCGTTGGGATACTTACCAGCAAAGCTTCAACTGTTAAGTGCCCGGTTAATACCCAATAGGTTCCGGCAACCATCACCGGTCCCATGTTGATACCCACAAAAAATTCCCCAAGGCCATGATAGCCGTACCGGAACGGCGGGGCTGTATAAAAAAGACTCGAGAAAAAAGAGAATAGCATGATTGGAATAAGCCACCAGATTCTCGTTTCCCAGAGTAGATAAAGTCCACAGACCAATGCTAAACCGTATAGTATTACTAAAGCCCACGCTAACTGCTTTACAGAAATTTTACCCTGCTGAATCACGCGGCTACCACCGATGGAATCACCGTCATCAACACCGGCCAGATGATCAAAGAGATCGTTGGCAAGGTTTGTACAGAGGTGGACCATAAAGGATGCCAGCAGAATCACCAGCCATAGTGTCCAGTCCCATGCTCCCTCTTTTCCTGCAAGTATTCCCCCAATAATGAGCGGGATCAACGTTGCCACAAAAAAGGGTGGGCGACTCGCCTGGTACCATGCTTTTAATACACTTTTATCCAATTTAAATCCTCATGATCTGGCGACCTTCTTCCAACGGCAAAAAACACGTTCCATTATATCAAAAGATTCGTATAAAATCACACCCATTCCAGCGAGCAGGAGTATACCGACAAACATCTGAGTCGTGTCAGCTCTGCCCCATGCATCGAGGATGTAAAACCCTAGTCCAAACCGTGTTCCAATACTTTCCACGAAGAAAAGCACGGCGACCACTGTTCCCGTTGCGATTCTGAGCGCTGTAAACACCCCGGGAAGACACGAAGGCCATATTACGTGACGGAACATGTCCCATCGACCTCCACCAAGACTTAGGAGTGAATACTTCATCTCAACACTTACTTCACGGGCAGCATCACGAGTGGTAATCAACAATTGGAAAAAGAGGATCAACGCCAGCATGGCGATTTTACCACTATCTCCAATCCCGAAGACTAGGAAGATAAGAGGAAGCAGCACAATCTTTGGAACCGGATAACTCAGGTAGATCAACGGCTTCATCCAACGGTCCAACCGTTTGCTGGTACCGAGTAGTAATCCCAACGGAACCGCTAAAACAAACGAAATCACCAATGCTGCTGTGATACGCAAACTGGAAGCTCCCACATGTTGCCAGAAACGGCCTTTCTGCATTTCCGAGAATAAGAGTAAAAGAACTTTGCCCGGTGACGGGATCACAATCTCTCCAGCGATCCACGATATCACCTGCCAGCATAATAATAGGAAGAGGGCCGCAGCCATGTAGCGGTATTGTTTTTTCATACCGCCCCCTCGAGATGTTCCCTTACCTCACGGCTTTTGGCATAAAACTCATCAGAACCACGCTGGCTTGGCTTTAACGCTCCAGGATTATCGAGAATTTCTTTTATTTTCCCCGAAGTACCTTCCATAATAAAGATCCGTTGGCCCAACCGAACCGCTTCCTGGATGTTGTGAGTAACCAGTATTGTTGCGAACTGCCTTTCCTGCCATTGCTTCACCAGTAAATCCTGAAGCCGTTCACGGGTTAACGTATCGAGTGCCGCGAAGGGTTCGTCCAGCAGCAGTAGTTCAGGATCGAGAATTAGCGCACGGCTGAGTGCCACTCTCTGCTTCTGTCCACCGGAAAGCTGGTTAGGATACATCTCCTTTTTATCCAGGATGCCCATACTCTCAAGCAGTGTATCAATTCGGGATTCATTCCCGTTTTCGTGACGAATCTTTAACCCGAGTTCAACGTTTTGCCTGACCGTTTTCCACGGGAAAAGACCGTATTCCTGCAAAACAAGGGCGATACTCTTATGAGGTTTTTCCAGCTTTTGATTGTTAAAGAGCAACTGACCTGAATCGGGATGGAGCAATCCTGCTGCGTGGAAAAGTAACGTCGACTTTCCGCACCCTGTCGGTCCCAAAACGGCGATGGATTCACCACGGTTCAACGTAAACGAGATTCCGTTTAACGCTGCAACTATGCCGTTTTCACCTTTGTAATTCTTTGTTAACCCCTGTAACTCAAGGATATTATGGGAGGTAGACCCCATTTACCAGCTCTTCGTAAGTCAACTCTTTTTTGAGTGCTTCTTTATCTGTCAACCAGCTCACAACTTCCATCACCAGTTCCTTATCAGGAACACTCAGGTTCGGGAAGCTGGGTATAGGATACGTTGCTTTCATCGGCTCGGGCAAACGGATATACTCGACCATGACCGACCTTACATCATCAGGATTTGTATTTATTTCGTTGTGTGCTTTGTCGATTGCCTTCAGGAATTTTTTGACTGCTTTTGGATGATCTTTTGCAAATTTTTCACTGAAGATTAGAACAGTCTGACTGGGTGCGATACCTTCATCATTAGCAAGGATAGTCGCTCCGCCCTTTGCCGCTGCTGAGACGAGTGGTTCGGGAAGTGTCGCCGCTTCGATCTGACCACTCATCAACATCTGCATACGTAGCCCGATGTTTTTGCTCTCCATCGTGGCAAATTCGTCCAAAGTAACGCCACCATTTTCTACCAATGTTTCGGTGACATAATGAATCACTGAGTTGGATGAAATAGCTACAGGAACACCAGCGAGCTGGTCAATCGATTTTACATTTGATTTTGGACTACTGAGAACGGCAAACATGTGACGGTTTGCCAAGGTATTGTAGTTGGTCGCAACAATGGAAATATCGACGCCGTTACCTTCAACCACGATGGGTGTAAACAAGTCACCAAAGTAACCGTCTATCTGTCCTGCTGTGAGTGCGATATCTTTTTCAGCGGCTGTGTTAAAATTGATCAGCTCAACCTTGACTTTTTCTGTATCAAAATAGCCTTTTTCAGCGGCAACGTAGACATCCAACGCCTGAAGAACGGGCAGAGTTCCGAAACGGATTGTCACTTGTTCGGTCTCTTTTTTGGTTGCGCAACCAGAAAAAATCAGCACAGAAACCAATACTAGTGATAAAGTAAATCTTCCAAACTTATTCATCTTTTGCCCCATCTATTTCGTTTCTTTTAAAATCCCATTAGACATAAATTCGACAGCAGTTTCGATCCAGCTTTCCAGCTCATCTTCCTGCCCACGATATAATCCAAGCCCCGTATCCACATTTTCCGTGTAATAGGCGTGCAGAAGTTGCTGCATGACACCGTTGACAAGGAAGGCGATACGATTGGTATCGAGATTACTATCAATTTCGTCCCCTGCATCCCTGATCATACTTTCGAGAAATTCAATACTCTGCTTCTGTAATACTTTTTGACGGTCTGCCGCGAAAGGTGTATGGCCTGTGTAGAGTAGACGGAAATAGATTTTCGCCAGTTTTGGATGGTTTTCGATGAAGTCGAAACCTGCACGGATCAGACGGCTCAGGCGAACCTTGATCAGTTGCCCTTTGCTTTCGTCACGTGCGATTCGCAGTTGCTTTTTTACCAACAGGGTCGCATTGGTAACAATGGAATCAAAAAGGTCCAGCTTTGTACTAAAATACTGGAAAAGACTACCTTTGCTGATTCCGGCTTCTTTCACAACCACATTCATGGATGCGCTTTTATAGCCCTCGTCGGCGAATTCGTTAATCGCAGCTTGAAAAATCCGTTGCTGCTTCTCTTCGGATAGATTTGTAAAGGAGTTACTTCTTGCCATGATTTTCTCACTATATGACCGGGTGGTCAATGTAGCACTAAGTCCGGCATTTTTCAAGTTTTTATGGTGCAGGAGACGGATTTGTGAAAAAGGAGGACAAGTAAGGTGTCGTCCCCGCGGATAGTAAGCGGGGATCCACAGATTTTGCTGATAAATCTTTTCAGTTATAGACCAGCGTCTCTTGAACCCCGGATGGGCACGAACAAGTCGCGCCTTGCCAGCATCCCCAACAACATACGGGTGGCCCGACTTGTCTTAGGCGCATGTCACCGAAGCTTCCACGAAGGTGGAAAATTGAGCAAGTCGGTTTTTTACATTTTCCCGGGAGCGGTCGCTCCCGGGCTACGTGGGTGGATACTATTATCAACCATGTAGGCCGGGTTCTCCGAACCCGGCACATTTTTTTTCATCTGTGTCGGAGACACCGGCCTACATTTCCAGGTACCGATATGCTACTCTTGTTTTGCTCTAGGGTTGCGGTACGCCGTAGGTCGCTTAAATCGCTCCCGGGCTACATGTATTAATGTGTTGTTTTCTAATAAGTGACGATTCGCTTATATAGCGGCATGTTTTTTGTAAGTATCTGTTAATTCATCTTTAACCTGAAAACATATTCACCTTATTATATTAGCGAAGTTATTTTCCCGGGATGCATCGCTCCCGGGCCACTTGGGGGGCCACATGTTTAACAGCCGCAATTGGATCATCTTCCTCCTTTCCACAACATTGATTTCACTCGAACTGGTCTGGACAAGGATATATTCTGCCGAATTCTTTTATACGTTTTCATTTCTGATTCTTTCAGTCGCTATTCTGGGACTCGGACTTGGAGCGTTAACCCTTCGTTTGATTCCAGCACTCAACAACAGACAAATGCTTGGTGTCTACCTGCTATTGACAGCAGTCTTAGCACTGATCGCTCCCCCGCTTATTTTTAAGCTCGGATTGCAGTTCAAGATGATTTTTTCCGACTGGGTGATGCTGGGCAAGCTGGTGATCACCATCGTTTTACTCACTTCAGCATTTTTCACCGGTGGATTATCACTCAGTTTGTTGTTCCGCAATTACCACAAGGAAATGCCAAAGCTCTACATGATGGATATGGTCGGCGCGGGCGTTGGTGTGCTGGTGATCATGCTTGTTATGAACGCCTATGGAACCCCATTAGCGACCTTCTTATTGGTATTGCCTGTTATTGTTGCGGCTATGTTATCGTTCAGAAACTGGATGCGGCTTCTCCCTCTATTCCTGCTTATCCCGCTCATAGTACTGGGAAGTAAATCAGAGTCATTACTAAAAACTGACCGTAAACCCCGTGCTCCGATTATTCACACCCATTGGGACGCTCTTTCCAAGATAAAAATATACGATTTCGGAGAAGACTACCGTGGAATCGAAATCGACAACCTGGCAAACAGCCCCGTTTTTGCATTTGACGGGGATTATGATAGTCTGACAGACGAACAGAAGCAGTTCCAGATTCCTGTCACCAATCTAGTGGCCAGCTTCGATTCTTGCACTTTCCTTTCACTCGGTGCAGGCGGTGGTGGTGATGTATTTCAGGCGCTGATTGGTGGTGCAACAGAAGTCCACGCGGTGGAAGTCAATCCCTACATCAACCATCTAATGACGGACGGCGAACTTGCAGACTTCAGCGGCAATATCTATAGCGATCCACGAGTAAAGGTCATCACAGAAGATGCTCGCAGTTACGTCCGTCGTTTTGAAAACAAGTTTGATGTGATTTACAGCTTGAGTTCCAATACGTTTGCGGCGTTGGCTTCCGGTAGTTTTGCCTTGGCTGAGAATTATCTTTTCACTGTTGAAGCCTACCGTGATTACTGGAACTCGCTAACTGAAGACGGTTACATGATGATGGAGCATCAGTTCTATATGCCCCGTATCGTAAGTGAAGTTCAGATTGCTCTGGAAAAAGAGGGAGTGATCAACCCTGAGCAACATTTCGCTGTTTACAATTTTCCTCAGCTCAGACGGAATGTGGTTCTGATCAGTAAACGACCTTTGACAGACGCAATCTTGCATGATGCGATCTATCCTTTGACACAGGAATATTACAGCTACATATATTTACTCTATCCTCCTGCGGATTCATTGGCGGACAATACGATCAACCAGATAGTGCTCAACGGATGGAAGGCGATGCAGGACAGCAGTAAAACGAACCTTGCGCCATGCTATGACAATAATCCGTTTGTAGCTCAACAAGGAATGTGGAGTAATTTGAGCTGGGATAATTTCCGTGAACTTCAGACCTTTGAGTTCAAAGGATTCCCATTGGCCAAGCTGATCATCGTCGTGATTCTCTTGATTGCCATCTTTATTGCTATTCCACTCAACCTGATCCCCTATCTCACCAGCAAAGACAAACTCAGAGCTGCTCCGTGGTTCTATTTCTTTGCTTTGGGAATGGGTTATATGATTGTTGAGATCATGCTGATTCAGAAATACACCATGTTTATCGGTGCATCCATTTACAGCATCATTACTGTCCTGCTGACCATGCTTATCGCATCCGGTATTGGTAGTTTCTTCAGTGGAAAAGCCAGGGCGAACCTGCTCTTCCCCATCATTATGATTTTAATTCTGTTTGATATGTTTGTGTCGCGAGCATTGATCTACCAGATGGGCGGTTTGACTCAAATTCCACGGGTTCTTGTTACCATTGCATTAGTATTCCCACTTGGCTTCTTCATGGGAATGCCCTTCCCGAAAGGTAGTGTCCGGGTCGGAGAACTGGTGGACTGGGGATTTGCGGTCAACGGAACAGCATCAGTCATCGGGTCAACGTTGGTGATGTTGATTGCGTTTAATTTCGGTATTGCTACCGCACTTGGCTTTGGTTTGGTGATGTACGGGCTAGCGTTTGGATTGTATAAATTGAATGATGCATGGGAATAGTTAGTTTGTAGGCCGGGTTCACCGAACCCGGCTTTTCTTGCGCCGGTGTCAGAGACACCGGCCTACATTCCAGGCTATCACACGTAATATAAACCTTGTTGTTCATCCTGAAGAATCAGGATTTAACAAACAAGAGCATTTGTGTAGGGGGAAGAAATGAAAAAGTATCTCCTGATTATGATCACTATGATGTTGCTGCTCGGAACTAGCGTTTTTGCTGTTGAACCGGATGACATTGGTCTTTATCAGCAGGGTATCGACGCATTGATAGCTAAAGATTATTCGACTGCTATTGAACTCTTTGACCGAGCCGCTGAAGCGACACCGGACAACAAGAGTATCTGGTACCATTCGGCCTGTGCATATGCACTCTCTAACGATAGCTTGAAAGCTATCGAAATGCTTGAAAACGCCTTCATAGCCGGATACGACAACTATCGTGGTGTTGGACGTGATCCTGATTTTGCGTCCATAAAGGAGATGGAAGCATTTAAGGATATTGTCGCTCGTATGACAGAACTGGCAAACGATAAACGAGCAAACACCCATTACGTCAAGCAGACGATCTATTCACCCTATAAACTTGAATTACCGGACGGGTACGATCCAGAAGACTCAACGACCTATCCTCTGGTTGTAGTGTTGATGTTTGATGATGAAATGAATGAGGATGCCATCACCATACTGAAGATGAACGATGTAATTTTTCTATATGCCAACGCACCTTACCACAACTTTACAGACAAAATTCATTACGCCTATTGGCCCCGTGGACTTCCATCAAGGGAGCATTACGAACAAGTCTATAAAATGAATTCCGACTGGATTGCATCAACCGTTGAAAGTGCAATTCAGACAGTAAAAGTGGATACCAGCCGGGTGGCTGTTTTTGGGTTCAGCCAAGGCGGAAGTATGACTTATTCCGTAGTGATGGATTACCCGAATCTTTTCGACTACGCCGCACCTCTTGGTGGTTGGATTGCACCGTTTTACCGGAGTGAGGACTGCTTTCAGAAGGTGGCTGATAGTGGTATTGAGTTGTTTATCGGCCACGCCAGTGACGATCCTGTGATCAATTTCAGCCGTGCCGATAGCGCATCCAAATGGTTGGGTGACGCTGGAGTGAACTTCACACGGGCAACATTTACAGGTGGTCATGATCTAACTGAAGAGATGGCGAACGGGTTACGCGAATGGTTGATGAAATCTTTTAAAGAATAGAAGGCATTATTTTTATCTGTGATGGATTCTAGATAACTGAAATCGGGTATGACAGAAAAGGGTGATTCAACTGAATCACCCTTTTTATATAGTTTTAACGTGATACTTCAACATATTTTCGGCACATGGTTCTGATAGTATCGCCTATCTCACGGTAAAGATCAAATGCATAGAATCCATTCTCAAGTGATTGTTCAGGGTACCACGTATGCGAGTGATATCCTGCTTGCGAGTTCTCAGCTAATACTTCAAGAATCTCCTCGGGATTGATCAGGATCAAACTGGCCACGCCAGTCGGAACTGAGTAAGTGATAACAAGTGAATCTATTACCGTTGTTTCAACCACTGGGCGTTCGTAATTCAAGGTATCGCTGTCTGAAAAGAGTTGAAGTGAAGCTTCATTCAGTACATACTCAAACCGAATAGAATCTTCAGCTATAGAAGAGTTTGTTCTTTCAAGGATAAGAGCACCGAAGTTACTCGTTGTCCATGTGTACTGATTTAATCCGTTCTCGTCAATATACAGGCAGAACTCATCACCGAAAGAAATGGGCAAACATTCCCAATCTTCTTCGTCAATCATTTTCCAGAAACCTAGTAGTTCAGTATTTTTGCCGAATTGTTCGGTAGAAGATGATGCAGGATTGTCATCATCTGATGAGCATCCGATTAGCAGTGCAAGAGCAAACAGTAAGAGGAAAAGCAGTCTTGTTTTCATTTTTCTCTCTTGTTAAAGTTGTGGCCCTATACAATACAAATGTATGTACTGTTTTTACAACACCTTCAACAAGATTTTATTAATTTCCCCCGCCTGCTTTCAAGTGAGACACTTTTTGAAGTATCAATTCTGATACTCATTCAATTGGAGCCCGGTTCCCATAAATAGCTTGTTTTTAGCGGAAATAGTCCTATATTCGGGGCATCAATTTATACCATCCGATCTGATCACCTTTGTGTCATGTGAAAATTCCATACACATCTTGGGACGAAGTAGAGAACGTTTTATAGGGATCAGTGTGATGATAATGCGTCGTTGTTAGAAAGGCGCAATGCTGATTCTGGGAAGTACTATATCTCTATCTTCCCCATATTTAGGTGAAATAAGATGTCTACAGAAGTATCCTCCAAGCCGGATTTTTCGGAATTCGGGCTGAACAAAGCTGTTCTCCAAGCAATTAAAGATCAGGGTTATACAACCCCAACTCCTATTCAGGAACAGACTATACCTGTTGTACAGGATGGTCGCGATTTACTTGGACAAGCTCAAACAGGAACAGGGAAAACTGCCGCTTTTGCACTTCCACTGCTCTCCAAAATAAACCTGAAAAACAGATCACCACAGGTCCTGGTGCTTGCACCGACCCGTGAACTGGCAATTCAGGTTGCCGAATCTTTCAAAGATTATGGCAAACACATGACAGGTTTAAAAGTGTTAGCTGTATACGGTGGTCAATCCATCCGTGAACAGCTTCGTCCACTTGCCCACGGTGTCCACGTTGTCGTCGGCACTCCCGGTCGTGTCATGGATCATATCCGTCGTAAAACACTCGTATTGAATGACCTCTCATGTCTCGTTCTCGATGAAGCAGATGAGATGCTGAACATGGGATTCCTCGAAGATGTGGAATGGGTTCTGGACCATACGCCGTCTGAGCATCAGATTGCATTGTTCTCAGCAACACTTCCCCCGGCGATTCGCAAGATTGCAAAAAAATATCTGAAGAGTCCTCAGGAAATTACGATAAAAGACAAAACAACAACCGCCGATACCATTAACCAACGTTACTGGATTGTCAGTGGTCTTCATAAGCTGGACGCACTCAGCCGTATCCTCGAAGCCGAAGACACCGATGGTGTCATCATTTTCGCCAAAACCAAGGCGGGGACAATTGAACTTGCCGAACGTCTTGAAGGTCGTGGTTTTGCTGCAATCCCTCTCAATGGAGATGTAGCCCAGATTGAACGTGAACGAATCGTTGATCGTTTCAAACGTGGTAAACATGACGTCCTGGTAGCAACAGACGTTGCAGCTCGTGGTCTGGATATCGACCGTATCAGCCATGTGATCAATTATGATTTGCCACATGATACGGAGATCTATGTTCACCGTATCGGTAGGACAGGTCGCGCCGGTCGTAAAGGTGAAGCGATTCTTTTCCTCTCACCAAGAGACCGCTGGATGCTTCGCGCTATCGAAAGAGCGACACGTCAAAAGATTGAAGTTTATGAACTACCTTCCATTGATTTTATCAATGAGAAACGTATCGAGAACTTCAAATCGAGGATCAAAAATATCCTGGAGAAACAGGATATTGATGTTTTCTATAAAATCATTGAAGAAGCTGAACAGGAGATGAAGTTACCCGCGTTCCATATCGCAGCGGCACTTGCAAAGATGGCGCAGGGTGATACACCTCTTCTGCTCACTGAGACAAAATCTCATCAACGATTCAAAGAAGATCGTCCAAGTAGAGATGACCGTTCAAGTAGAAAATCTGGCGATAGACCCAAACGAGGCGGTCACAACGACGAGAAACTTGATAGTTACCGTATTGAAGTTGGCGAAAAAGACGGTGTCGAAGTACGTAACATCGTTGGCGCAATTGCCAATGAAGTCGGTCTTGATAGCCAGTACATCGGAAAGATTAAAATTTATAATCAGTATAGCACGGTTGATCTCCCGCAAGAAATGCCTGATGACATATTAAAAGTCTTGAAGCAGGTCTATGTTGCAGGTAAACCGATGAACATTTCCGTATTGAGCGAAGGTAGTGGAAGCCATTCCGGTGGCGGATACCGTGGTCGTTCAGGATCTGGTGGTTCACGCAATGGTGGCGGTTCACGTAAACGTGCCAATGGCGATTATAAACCACGCCGTGGTGGCAAAGGTAAAGGCCGCCCAGCATCTAAAAAATATAGACGTTCTGCGTAATTGTATGGTGTCGTCCCCAAGCCTGTCCGCCCCACGGCGGATTATTGGGGATATATAATTCTTTTTAGCCGGTCCCGACATTTCGGGATCGGCTTTTTTATTGCGGGTGGCCCAGGGTGTCGAGACACCCTGCTAGCAAGGCAGGGCGAAGCATTGCGAAAACCGTCTACAGGGTTCCATTGTCCTTAAATATGCTCTTGATTGCTACTGGTACGTAGGTCGGGGTCACCGAACCCGACGTTTTTGATTTCAGATTATGAGAGTTCAATAGTCAATACTTTGGAAAATCCTTTTTTAAATCAAAGAAATCAAAGAATTTTAACTTCGTTGGGTTCGGTGTCCCCCCACCTACCTCAAATAGTCCTTACACCAAAATCATGGTAATAGAGTTTCAAACCCCATAGAATATTAATACAACAAGTGCGCCCATTTTTCTTTCAGATATTACAGTTCGGAATTCACAAAACACAATATCTGGATCCTGAATCAAGTTCAGGATGACACCTAAAATACAAATAAAAACCCGGATAAAAATCATCCGGGTTTAAAAATGTGACTAGTCACAGGAAACGCGTTACAAGTATCGCGTTACAGGTGTCGCGACACCTATGCGGCTGCTTCGCGTTTTTTCTTATCCGCTTCCAGCCAGAAATGGTAGATCAACATGGCAATCGTTGAAATAAGACCAATTGCACCAAAGAACAGCCAGGTGATCCAGGGATTGTATGCATCCCAGAGAACAGCCGTTGCTTCAAATTGATCAATGTTTAACGCTGCCGACAGCTTTGGCATGACTTCTGGAATTGTCAGGGCATCAATGATACCTGCATCCATTCCAAGCTCTTCTGTCATGTAACGGCGGGCAAGCATGTATTTGTCACTGTAGACACCGTAGGTGATACCAGAAAGAACACCAGCTAGTCCCCAGCCTACCGCGAAGGGAATATTGCTGTAACCCATATAGAGGGCTTTCTTTTCCGGTGGTGCCATTAGTCCAATGTATTCGGAGAATTTCGGGCTACACATCATCTCACCAACTGCGAAGATGAAGATACCGAAGAGTACCAAACCACCAGTTGTGTTGATGCCTGTATAGACCAGCGCAAAAGTACTGACCAGCATACCGACAACCATCATTATGATAGGTTTGAATTTACCGGTGAAGAAACCAACTAACGGCATAAGCAGAACAATTGCACCTGCATCCATATTGATCATGTATTCAGGTGGAACATTGCCGAATTCATCCGCATTAATGAAGGTTAAGCCCATGTTATGAAGACTGGTGAGCATGGCACGGCTATCGACCCATTCGTTGATAAAGATTGGGAATGTATCGAATAGTTGCATAAACATCAGCCAGAAACCACTGAAGATGGCCAGGAAGATGACAAACTTGGTATCCTTGATCAAGGTGCCCATACTATCTGCGAAGGTCGCAAATGCACCTTTTTCTTCGATGCCGTCGGCCTTCTTCTGTGCACGAGTCTCTACTGAGAAATCTTTCAGAAGGAAGATGGTCGGGATAAAGTTCAGAACAACGATGACTGCGGAAGCATAAAAAACATAGTCCCAGGAAATCGCACGCATCTGACCGGCAATAAACGGTCCTATAAATCCACCGATATTTACGAGCTGATAAAAGAAGGCCCAGCCCACCGAACTGTTCTTTTCGGAAACGGTGTGAGCGAGCGTTCCATGAAGTGGTGGCTTAAAGATGGCTGTTCCTGTAGCCAACATGATCACACTTAGGAAGAATAATCCATAAGAATCTGCCATACCCATGAGAACATAAGCGGCAGCATTCATTGCGAAAGCGATATACAGGGATTTTTTATACCCATACCTGTCGCTGAATCCACCGGTAAACATCGGTAGAAGTGTCTGAATAATCGCCCAGACCGTAAAGATTACACCACGCTGCATATGGGTCAATTCAAGACCACCGCGTGTGGCAGCTTCCACAATATAGATACCGACAACTGCACGTACACCGAAGTATGCCAGACGTTCCAGCATCTCCATCAAGTTGGCTGTCCAGAAATGGCGAGAGAAGCTCTTCACCTGTTCCATAAAGCTCAATTTTTTAGCTGATGACTCTGTACTCACTTTTACCTCGCTTGTTTTCTCTCTAGTCCGACTGCGAGAATTTCTTCAATTCGCCCAAAGTAAACCAACAAGCTGCTCTAAGCAAATTTCATGCTCGATTTTGAAAGCGATTAGACCGTTTTTTATGAATTTAGCTCTGGCTCCAGAGGAAAGTTTTTGCTGATACGACCTTAATGTACCCGTGAGCATAAAATCCCTATCTTTTCCTATCATCTTAGGAGAATAGAATGAAAGTCAATAAATGTTATTTAATGCTCATGTTTATGGTCTCGATTTTTTCAATCTCACAATTATACGCATCTGAGCTGAGTTGGATTAAATGGGGCAGCAATATGTCTCAAGACATCAGCGGAATGGTTGCCCTCAGCGAAAATGAATTTCTGATTGTCCATGACAACAAAGGTCCAAATGAACCCCGTCTGGGAATTATCAAAATGTATTCCAGAGACTCACTTTCCTATTCTCCTCTCGCCTGGCCTGAAGGCCAAAAGGCACCGAGGGATTTTGAATCTATATGCCGTTTTCCAGACAATAAAAATGAATTTCTAATGGTCAACAGTTTTCGAGAAGGGATTTATTTTACCCTCAATGAAAACAGAAGCCAGATTATCATTAAAAAGCAGTTTAAAGTCCCTGTACCCTTTGCTCAGAAAGCCAATATTGAGGGATTTTCTGTTTGGAAACAAAACGGCGAATGGTATGCTGCATGGGCGGATCGAGGACGTAATAAATATCCAGGGATTCTGATCTGGGCAAAACTGGATTTGGAAAGTGAAAAGGATGTATTCGGTAGCATGAATTCAACCACGATTGAAGTTCCTTACCCAACACTAGACAGGGTTAGACATATTTCAGACATCCGCGTGGACAGCAAGGGCTACCTTTATATCACATCCGCATCCAAAGGCAGCAATGACGGACCATTTGATAGTGCATTCTATTTCGCCGGAAAATTTACATCCAAAAACAAAACATTAATCTTCAACCATGTTGGTGAATTGGTACCGCTTTACCGTACTCCTGGCTATAAAATCGAAGCGTTCGATATGGTTCCCGGCCCAAACGGTGGACTCTGCTTCGCTACAGACAATGAAAAAGAAGGTTCCTTTTTGTATATTTCATGGATCAACTAACATCTCCGCTTTCCCTTGTGTCATCCTGAAGACGAACTTTCGGTAACGAGTAGGTTGGGCAGTCCCTTGCCCGACTCTTTATTTAACAAAATAGGGTTAAAACAAAAGAGACCCGGGTGGTCCCGAACATGTCGAGACTTGTGAACATCCCCAACAACAGAACTTGGGGACAGGCTCCGGGCCACCCAATCTTACTAGAAGAATTGAAGCGTTCGATATGGTTCCCGGCCCAAACGGTGGGCTCTGCTTCGCTACAGACAATGAAAATGAAGGTTCCTTTTTGTATATCTAGTGGGTAAATTAGGGGTACCTAATTTATTCTGAAGATACGGGGACACAAGAATGAAATCTATTCAGACTGAAATAAGCATCAAATCATCTGCCATGAAAATTTGGGAAGTCCTGACAGATTTTGAGAATCATTCGTTATGGAATCCATTTTTCGAATCCATAGAAGGTGAACAATGGGTAGGCGGCGTACTTACTGTTCGAATGAAACAACAGAACGGCAAATCGATGACCTTTAAACCTGTTATCGCTGTATATGAAAACGCCACAAAGCTCATATGGAAGGGTCAGCTTTTTATGCCGGGTCTTTTTGATGGTGAGCACGGGTTTTCTATTATCGAAAACAGAGATGGAACATCCTTATTCAAACAGTGGGAAACGTTCGGTGGTATTTTACTCCCTATTTTCGGACAGAAACTCCTCGATGATACGAAAAAGAGCTTTGAAGATATGAATGAAGCTTTGAAAGAATATGTTGAAGCTTTAGCCGGTAGAGATAAGAGAAAGATGTCGGCATGATAAACTGTTGAATGATTGATGCTGAAACAGAAACACCGTCCCGATAATTCGAGACGGTGTTTTTATATACTCAAACTGATGTATGGCTTAAAGAGCAAAGAAACCATTCAGTGTAAGCAGTGGAGCAATCACCAGACTGATAACGGACATCAGCTTGATAAGGATATTCAGGGAAGGACCTGAAGTATCTTTGAAGGGATCACCAACGGTGTCACCAACGACTGCTGCCTTGTGGGCTTCACTACCTTTACCACCGAAATCTCCGCCTTCAATCTGCTTTTTGGCGTTGTCCCAGGCACCACCTGCATTGGCCATAAAGATAGCCATCAGAACGCCTGTTACTGTTGTACCTGCAAGCAGACCACCAAGCATCTGAGCGCCGAAAAGGAAGCCGATGAGCGGTGGGGAAATAACAGCGATGAGACCAGGAGTAATCATCTGCTTGATAGCAGCGGCTGTGCTGATGTCTACACATTTGGCGTATTCAGCTTTACCACGGCTGGCATCGATGACAACCTTATCTTCATCTGTCCACTCTTCGCGATCACGGACCTTCATGATGGCGAGAGCTGCTTTTAGCTGCGGGATTTCTTTGAACTGACGACGAACTTCTTCGATCATCTCTTTTGCTGCACTACCAACAGCGCTCATTGCAAAGCTGCTGAACAGGAAGGGAAGCATACCACCGAGGAACATACCGGCCATAACTTTTGGATCGAGAATGTCGATTGCGAAGGCACCTGTTTTGGCTTTCACAACTGTTGTGAAGGCACTGAAGAGGGCCAGGGCTGTTAATGCGGCTGAACCAATGGCGAAACCTTTACCGATGGCTGCTGTTGTGTTACCAACGGCGTCGAGCTTGTCAGTGCGTTCACGGACGTGTGGGTCGAGCTCAGCCATTTCGGCGATACCACCGGCGTTGTCAGCAACAGGACCGTAAGCGTCCACTGCGAGCTGAATACCGGTTGTTGAAAGCATACCAAGGGCAGCAATAGCGATACCATAGAGGTTCGCATACTGATAGGAAAGAACGATCGCAACAGCCAGTACGATAAGCGGGAAGGCTGTTGAGAACATACCTGTTGCCAAACCTGCGATGAGGTTTGTTGCAGGACCGGTCAATGATTGCTCTGCAATATTGAGAACCGGTTTTTTATCTTTCGCTGTGTAGTATTCGGTAAGAAGACCGATAGCCACACCGGCACCAAGGCCGACGATTGTGGCAATGAAGATACCGAATGCTGTGACTTCAACACCACCACCAACGGGGATCGTGTTAGGAACGAAAGCATTAATGATGAAATAGCTGACGACAACCATAAAACCGGCAGCGCCGAATGTACCAATGTTTAATGCTGCCTGCGGGTTACCGCCTTCAGATGTACGGACAAAGAATGTACCGAGAATACTAACAAGAATACCAACACCTGCAAGGGCTAATGGTAAGAAGACAAGACCCAACGAAGCATCCTGGCCTGCGAATGTCCACCATGCAGCACCGATAACCATTGCGGAGATGATTGACCCAACGAATGATTCGAAGAGGTCAGCACCCATACCGGCAACGTCACCAACGTTATCACCAACGTTGTCAGCGATTGTGGCGGGGTTACGGGGATCATCTTCTGGAATACCTGCTTCGACTTTACCAACGAGGTCAGCGCCAACGTCAGCAGCTTTTGTATAGATACCACCACCGACACGTGCGAACAGTGCGATGGAGGACGCACCCATTGAGAAACCAGAAAGAATCTGGAGGATTCTCTCAAGGGCTGGCTGTGATGAAAGGACATCTGTGCCTGTAAGGATATAAAGAATGAAAAGAAGGCTGATGCCAAGAACGGCAAGGCCAACAACAGTCATACCCATAACAGTACCACCAGAGAATGCAACCATGAGAGCCTTGTTTAGGCTATCACGACCTGCACTGGCAGTTCTGATGTTTGCTTGAGTAGCGACTTTCATTCCAAAGAAACCGGCTAAACCACTGCAAAGAGCACCAATGACGAATGAAAGCGCAATCAATGGTGAACTTTTTTCGCTGCCCATGTTGGCAACGGCAAGTAGGATTGCCACAATAACGACAAAGATAGCGAGGACACGGTATTCGCGTCCTAGGAAAGCCATAGCCCCTTCACGGATATGCTCTCCGATTTCTTGCATGTATTCATTGCCGGGATCCTGCTTCTTCACCCAACTGGACTTCCAGATGGCGAAAAGCAATCCGACGACACCAAATGCCGGCAATAGCCATACTAGGCTGTTCATGAAACACCCCTCTGTTTGGTCAAGATATTGACCTTTTCCGTATCATGCTCAATAACGACAAAACCACCAACTCTACTCCATTTTGTAGTCGTTGATGGATGCCCCTTTTTCTTTCAGACCCCCAATATAGTGAATAATTTCACTCAATATTAATTCTCAAGTGATTTTTTTCACTCTTTACTGCTCTCCTCCCAGGGAGGAGCTATAACACGTCCATTATTTCTGTTCATTGCCATTCGGCAACCTGCTATTATCCAATCCATTGCAGCACGAGAAGATCCCTCTGCAAGAACTTTGAAATATTCGTATTCGCGCTCGCTAAGAGGGGCAAGTACTCTATCAGCCAAGTCCTCATAACCACCTACTTCTGGAGATGAATCTTCATCACGGATACCAATACGCAAACGGGCAACATTTGGCAGGCCAATTTCATGCAGAATCGATTTTAAACCGCGGTGGCCACCATCACCACCAGATTCACGCATACGTAAACGCCCAAGAGGTAAATCATGGTCATCAAAAATGACCAGAATCTCTTCGGCATCAATACGGTTTTCCCTTGCAAATCTTTCGACAGGAATTCCGCTACGATTCATGTATGTCTGGGGGAGCATTAAAAAGACATCGTGGCCGGCATACCGGCCACGACCTATAAGAACATCACGGCGAGACTTAAGCGAGGTCTTCATCCTCTTGGCAAGATCACGGACGGAACTGAATCCAAGATTGTGCCAGGTTTTTTCGTATTCCGGACCCGGGTTTCCGAGTCCCACCACGAGGCGACGCCCCATGGTTTATTCCTCGCTGTCTTTGGCTTCTTCTTCAGCGCCATCTTCTGCGCCTTCTTCACCTTCTTCGCCTTCTTCGCCTTCTTCAGTTTCTTCGTCTTCAGTGAAGATACGTGGTGCAACAACGCCTGCTACTGTTCGTTCAACGTTATCATTCCATTCAACATCTTCAACAGAAACATCACCGAGGTGAATCGAATCACCAATGTTAAGCGATGTCACATCCACTTCAATTACCTGTGGAATGTTTCTTGGCAAACAACTGATAGCGACTTCATTCATGGTCTGCTGAAGGATACCACCCTCATTACGGACGCCATCTGGGATACCGATGAGTTCGATACGGACTGTGGTGTCAATCTTGACGCCACGGGTAATACCTAACAAATCAACATGAATGGCATGATGTGTAACCGGGTGACGTTGAATTTCACGAATAACACATTCGCGTGAATTTTCTTCGCCTTCACCCCAGGACACATTAATCACTGTAGGTCTTTTTGCGAGAAGAAGATTGAAGCCATGAGCATCAAACTCTAGTGAGATTGCTTCTTCTTTGCTCTGATAACATACTGCAGGAATTTTACCTTCGACGCGTAATTTTTTTGCGCCGCCCTTACCCTTAGCTTCGCGTAGGGTACACTCCAGGGTCGGGATCTCGTTCTTAGCCACCTTAACCACCTTTTAGACGAAAAGGCTGCTGATCGATTCTTCACGATAGATACGAAGGATCGCTTCAGCAAAAACCTCATCAACACCCAAGCGTTCGATCCACTGGACTCCCTTTTGTTCTTCACGCTCGGGGATAGTATCCAAGACGAACAGCTTCTCTATTTTGCTCTTTTCTATTCGCTCTACAGCCGGACCACTTAACATGGGATGGACAGTAGCAGCGTACACATGCTTCGCGCCATGATCAGCAAGAGTACGTGATGCTTCGCATAACGTACCGGCTGTATCTACCATATCATCGACAAGCAGGACATTTCGCCCTTCAACATCGCCGAGGACATTCATGGCCTTTGCCACATTGGCTCGAACACGTCTTTTATCAACAATAGCCAACTGGGCTTCCAAACGATTGGCATAAGCCCTGGCCAATTTGATACCACCTACATCTGGAGAAACAACCACAAGGTTCTCTATTCTTTTCCTTAAAAAGTGAGGAACAAGAACTGCAGAACCATAGAGGTGATCTAGTGGAATATCAAAGAAACCCTGAATCTGCGCACTGTGCAGGTCCATGGTTAACACTCGATCAGCCCCGGCGGCTGTAATAAGGTTTGCGACCAGTTTGGCGGTCACAGGAACCCGTGATTCATCTTTTCTGTCTTGCCTTGCATAACCGAAATATGGAATTACCGCGGTAATCCTTTTGGCTGACGCACGGCGACAAGCATCCAGCAGGATGAGGAGTTCCAGGAGGTTATCACCATTTGGAAAAGTCGGCTGGACGATAAAGATATCCCATCCACGAATATTTTCATGGATTTTTACCGAAATTTCCCCGTCAGAAAAACGACCTACCTCAACCTGTCCAAGCGGAATACCTATGTAATCAGAGATATCCTTGGCAAGCTTCGGATGAGCGTTTCCTGCAAAAATTTTAATCTGGTGGCTAAGCCCCGGGATCATCACCAGTCTCCTTAGCTGGGGTGGCTGGATTCGAACCAGCGTATGGCGGCACCAAAAACCGCTGCCTTTCCACTTGGCGACACCCCAGTGGTAACACCCCGTGATTTCACGTTGCGTAAAGACCCTGAACTAATAAGTAAAACGACCTTATTAGCTATCGAAGTCTACGACGCGATGCATTCCTGTGCGATTTTCTTCGCGAAGATTTGCATAAACGTCGAGAATCTTCTTCTCAATTTCACTTCTGAATTCGTTGTCAATCGGATGGGCGATATCTTTATACGTTCCATCCGGTAATTTTCGGGATGGCATACAAACAAACAGTCCCTGTCCACCCTCAATTACCTTCAATCCACGGACGACAAAAACATCGTCAAAGGTAATGTTTACAAATGCTTTTAACTTGTCTTCATCACGAAGATTAATGTTGATTTCGGTGATGCGCATTGCGTTCCCCTCGGTACAGCTTTACTCTTGCCCAGTACGCTGTACTCTTACCCAGTTAACGTTCCTTTTGCCCGATCACCGCAGAAGGTTACTTCTTACCCACACAACGAAAAACCCATCTGCGTTTATTGGCGTTTCCTAAAAGACGTCCCGAAAAAGTATAGCTATCTTCTTCTGGATCAGCCTTGCAACAATCTAAACAAAGGTAACGCATCTCCGTGATTTTCGCCAGAGTTGTATGCATGTTTCAAAAAACCGTTCTGTCTCGTAGCGAGATAAAAGGCACGGAAGAATTACCGCTGTTGCCCTTTGTCTTCTGCAACTTTAAGACGAAGTCCAAAAATAGGTGAGAGCTCCCTTACTGTCAAGGGTTATAGGCTTTTTAGAACCTAGAGGCAGTATGGCATGAACTCACTATTACTCTGTATTATTTAACACGTTGCGCAGTTTCAGTCTAAATAGGACTATTTTACTTTGACAACGCAGTAATCTCTTTTGCCTTTACGAAGAATTACAGTCTGAGATGGCAAAATATCCTCAGACGTTACAACTCTTTCGTTTTCAGCACGTTTATCATTGATATAAAGGGCACCTTGCTTCATCATTCTCTTGGCCTCTCCCTTACTCTTTACAAGACCAGAGTCGGCTACCAGATCTACTAGAGGTACACCTTCCGACAAATCGTTTTCTGCCACTTCAGTTACAGGACCAGCTTTGAATACTTGACTAATAAGATCGGCATCCAATTCTTCCAGACGTCCGGCGTAAAGTGCTTCAGCACCTTTAACCATCTTTTCAGCCTGTTCAGTTCCGTGAATCAACTTGGTTGCTTCATATGCTAAACGTTTATGTGCTTCTCGTTTTCCAGGATTCTCTTCATGTTGCTTTGCCAACTCTTCAATCTCTTCAATGGGTAAATCACTGAAAAGTTTCAAAAGTTTGATCACATCTTTGTCATCACTTCTGATATAAAACTGGTATAAATCCCATATGCTGGTTAGTTCGGGATCAATAAAGATCGCGCCACCTTGACTTTTACCAAATTTTTCGCCCGAAGCTGTCAGCAACAATCCCAACGTAAACCCAAAGGCCTGTTCACCACCGTTGCGTCGAATCAGATCAATTCCTGAGGTAATATTACCCCATTGGTCTTTTCCACCCACCTGAACTCGGCAACCATACATCTTATATAGCTGATCAAAATCGAAAGCTTGCAGAAGCATGTAACTGAATTCTGTGTAGCTGATGCCTTGATCACGGTCTTCAAAACGACGACGGACGCTCTCTTTATTAACCATCATATTGACTGAGAACTGCTTGCCGATATCCCGTAGCCACTCGATGATGGTCACATCTTTGGTCCAGTCAAAATTGTTGACCATTATTGCTGCTGGGAAATCATCCTGTTCTTCGAAAGAAATGAATCTCCCAAACTGTTTAGCCATGAGCTCAAGGTTGTTCTTTAAATCATCTTCACTGAGGAAATTTCGTTCTTCACTTTTTCCTGATGGATCACCAATCATACCTGTAGCTCCACCAGTCAAAACGATCACTTTGTGTCCAGCACGCTGGATAGTACGTAATGCCATAACAGGGATCAGATTCCCGATGTGCATACTGCTGGCCGTTGGATCAAAACCACAATAAAACGTCTGTGGACCTTCTCCCAGAAGTTTGCCCAAACCTTCTTCATCGGTACACTGTTCGATAAACCCACGTTCTTTAAGAATCTGGTATACGTTCTTCATCTCTTCACCTGTTATGCTGATCGTTTACTCAAAGGGCAATGGTAAGCAGGATTGAGGTTTCAAGCAAGTTTGATCTCTGAAATTTTCCTTCATTTTCCCCAGAGTTCACCCTTTTCAAAAAGGTCAACAGAAGAATAAATATCACTATTTGGTGCTTTTGCTGCCAATTCATTATTGTGGATCGACAACTGGCTCTCCATGAGAGTCACAAAACTTAAAGTTCTACTTCGGACTTCCTTGGAGTGGGTGCAGAGTGATTTCTCAAGTGGGCGCTCATTTCTTGCTTAAAGTCTTTAAACTCATTAAAAAACTTAAAGCAAGCAGAGGGACTTTGAACAATGTGAAGCTAAAGATTTCTCACCATTTACCGAAGATAATTACAGGACAAGTGATCAGGAGGTTTGGAAATGGAAAGCCAGAAGAAGGTCCCTTTCGGACAATGTGTGGGAGTACCAGGACGGGTGGTCGCTCACATCTTCTATGATGGCAAACTTCACTTCCCAAATTCTCACGGTCTGTGCCCAGAATGTCGTGATATGATGCTGAGTCAATTGGAGGCGCGGAGGTACCGCACTGAAAAGGCGATGCTCATGGATGCGGCGCGGGTGGCCTTGTCTCCCTAGCGTGGAATTGTGAGCAAGGGCTCCGTCTTCGGTCGGTTGGCCAGGGGAAGCCGCCAGAACAGGAAATACCTAGACTGGCGGCATTTTTTTATGCAAAAAACCGGATAGTGTAAATCACTATCCGGTTTTTTGCCATTATTACAGACAAATAAAGTGTTGTCGTTTTCGATTATCTAAAATAGACATTGTTTGTTCGTTCAGCTTCGCTTCACCAAGCAAACAACGCCATCTTGAGTATCATTGTTAGCATAGTCAACCAGAAAAAGACCCGACTTGTAATAGCAAGTCGGGCCGTCCACTTCGTGAAAATGCTATCTTACTACTTATCTGCTACTTCAACAACGTCACTTTCTGTGTGGTATTAACGTTGGGACCTGAAATGGTCAGGTAGTAACTACCACTCGCCAGAGATTCCCCGTTAATCGAGAATGACATCTGACCTCGCGTTAACGGTTTATCCATCAACGTTTGTACTTTACGCCCAAGTAAATCGAACAACACAACGTTGTAGTTTCCAGCCGAAGGAATACTCATCTTTACCGTCGTCATTGCATTAAATGGATTCGGGTTTATTCCCACTGAGAATTCTGTGGGTAAAGCTGTTTGCGTATTCACCCCGGAACTATTGCGTGAAAGGTAAATTTTCTCGCCGATCTGTAGATCTTCCCGTCCATCATCATCGAAATCGAAGAACATCGGCCAAGCCCAACTACGTTCTGTTACAGGAAACGGGTTCGGGATGTATTGCCATTCCGGTTCTCCACCTTCACCTACGTTCATGTAAAAACTACTCTCTTCCGTTGAATTCACAACAAGATCACAGTCCCCATCACCGTCAAAGTCACCAAAAGCGAACGGTTGATAGCCAATTAAGGGTAATGCAGCTTCCCAACTTTCTTTCCTACCCCAACCTCCACCGTATAAGCCTTGATAGAGATGAACTTCATTATCCACTTGCAGGATGACATCCTTTAAACCGCTACCATCAATGTTCTTAAAGGAGAATGCAGTTACTTCACTAGGAGTCTCAAAATAAAAAATAGACGGATCTTCTACCCACACTGGGGCCAAGTCTGTTCCTTCATTTCGAAGTTTTTTGAGATCATTGTCAGCATTGTGGTAAACGAGATCTTTCACTTCATCACCGTTAAAATCATCGAATGCCATACCATGAGATACTAACCATTCAGGTGATACACTATTGAAAATATCACCACACCAGTCGTTGGTTTGCCATCCCATCCCGTTAATTTCACCAGAGATAAATACTTCATGAACCCCTGGAGTTTGATAATAACGAATTCGATGAGCGAAGTTGATTGTTTCGTTTTCATCGTTTAAGGCAAAAAATTCAGTTTGATTAAGATTAAACCAAAGAGGATCTTTCCAAAGGAAGGGATCTTCGTTGTCAGGTTCCTGGAAACCATTCATAAAAATCATCTCAACAGTACCGTCCCCTGTCATGTCAGCTGCAACCTGATAGCCAAGCCAAGTGGGTAACTGAACAAAGTCTCCGAACTGAATCTCGTTGATAGTACTCTGGTTCTCGATCACTTCGTAGGAAAGCCACTGGCAAGGACGATCCGATGTCAGGATTATATCACTATCCTGATCATTGTCAAGATCGTAGAGTTGAACAGCGAAAGGCATCCGTTGCTCGAATACCATCAGAGTATCTTCCTGCACCCATGTGGCACCGTTCCATTCGTAATGATACAGGAACATGTCATAACCAAAAACGACGTCGGAAAGATCATCATGATCTATATATCCAACGTCAAGTGTGAACAGGTTGTCAGGGATAATGATATCCTCAAAGGGATTATTCATTGCCTCCCAATCGGGGACAAAAGCTGATCCCATGTTGTGGAAAAAGGTCATTTCACCTTGCCATGTCAGCAACATGACCTCATTTCCTTCGACATCAGGATCCCAGTTTCCTACTTTAATTTCACGTAAACTTGTAGGAACAACAACACCGTCGAAAAATTCGGCATCGACTGTCCAGCCGAAAACTAAATCATCAATCCCATAGTCAGGGATTACTCTTTCCAGAAAGCCATCTTCATTCACTCCAATCCAGCAGACTCCATAGAAATCACCAAACTCGCCAACAGTCCAGATTTTGTAAGAATTTGAAGGCCATGGAAAACCGGTAGGATTCAGCGTGGTTTGATCTTCCACCCAGTCAAGCGAAAACACACTACCAGGCAGGATAAGAACGAGGGCAGCGAGGAAAACAATCATACGTTTAACAGTCATCATAACACCTCCCCATAAAGGTTATGGCCCCATTTACAACTCCTAATATTGCAACTCTTGTGCCGTTATCATTATAAATCCGCTTATAGACAATATATATTAATATTAGTCATTTACACCCACAAAAAAAATAATATAAGAATTTCGTGTATAGATCGCTCACACCCCTGTGAATCTCATTCATGATCAAAATTTTAGCAAACTGATAAAATGGAACTTTTTCTGCCATTCTGAATGACTATATTTCAGCTGGTTACATTGGAGCGAAAAATGGGAAAATTCTCTGAGATAGATTTAAGTGGAATAAAGACATATTCCGCAGCAGACCGTCCAAGTAAAGTAAAAACAGACGAGGTAGCAGAACCACCATCAAAAGGAATGAGCGTACGTGAATTTCTGGATGGACTTCCTTCAATCCTAAAAGCAGACGATCTGAAGAATGTCGCAAAGGCTGTAGTTGACGCCCGCGATAATAAAAAACCTGTGATTGTAATGCTCGGCGGACACGTCATCAAAACCGGGTGTGCTCCCATTCTTGCGGACTTGGCTGAAAAAGGATTTGTTAGCCACTTCGCTTCAAATGGAGCCGCAGGAATTCACGACACAGAACTAGCCCGATTCGGCCATACCTCAGAAGATGTAGCAATACAACTCGAAGATGGTTCGTTTGGGATGGCAGCAGACACTGCTGAACTTGTAAACCGTGCCGCTGAGGTCGCATATAAACAGGAACAGGGATTTGGTGAAACAGTTGGCGAACTTCTGGTTGCCGAAAATGGTCCATATTTGGATCGTGCCCTACTTGCCCGGTGTTACAAACTGAATATACCCTATACGCTTCATGTTGCAATCGGAACTGACATTGTCCACCAGCACCCTTCTGCAAATGGAGCAGCTATCGGAGATGCAAGTTACCGTGATTTTAGAATATTTGCTTCCACAGTATCTCAAATGGGAGATGGTGGTGTAATCCTCAACCTGGGTAGTGCAGTCGTCATGCCTGAAATCTTTTTAAAGGCATTAGCTGTTGCGAGGAACCTGGGGAATTCTGTGACAAACATCACCACAGCGAACTTCGATATGATCCAACATTACCGTCCAACAGTAAATGTGGTGAATCGCCCAGTACTTCCGGGAGGAAAAGGCTATTCAATCACAGGACATCATGAGATCATGATTCCACTACTTTCGGCTGCGATACAAGAGTATGCCTAGTAGAGTCGGAGTCGTTTTAATCAGGCAAGGTGCAATAATTCAACGTAAATTCCTGATCTTAATTCTTTACGAGATTTTAATGAGTAACCCAGATAAAAAAGTTGACCGCGATCTTCTGAATGAGGCCACACACCGTGAGCTTCTTCATTGGACAATGATTCTGAACCTTGATTTCAACTTGCTCAAAGATGATGATGAGTTCGAGACTTGGGCTCAGCGATGTAAAGTGGACCTTCGCAAAATGGATGAGGGTGGTGCAGTAATTCGTCGTGATGAAAAATCAGCTTTCTTCTTTATTCCACCAAGCCAGTATGAATTGGCTGAACAGCAGTTGAAAGGGTACAAAAAGGTGAATAAAGCGCATCCATTATTTATCCGCTTTTTCAAATTCGGTGCCGTTGGTGTCAGTGGTGTTGTGGTAAACCTTGGAATTTACGCTTTACTACTCGAATACTTCCATATAGCAGATTTCATTTCACGCTCCATCGCAATTGAAATCAGTATCCTGAATAATTTCCTTTGGAACTTCATCTGGACATGGGCTGACCGCGACAAAAGCCTTAAGTACCTACCGGGTAGACTGTTGCGTTACCACGGTAGCACCTTTATCGCATCTTTCGCCATCACACTGGGTATTGGTTGGGCTGTGCTGAAGTTAGTACCCGACATATTTATGGTTGAGTACGTCAGCCACACGGTTGGTATTGTCGCTGGAATGGTTGCCAATTTCCTGATGAGCGACCGTTGGGTCTTCATGCAACCGAAAAATGAAAAAAACGGCAATGAATCTGATGAGAACTAGGTTGTATTCTTTCTCACCCAATCCATGTAACTATCTGAACCATCCTCTACATCTAATATGATGATTTCCGGTACATCATAGGGATGTTTTTCAATGAGCCTTTTCTTCAACTCTGAAATTCTGCCCTCTCGTGTTTTGATAATCAATTGTTCTTCTTTGTCAACGTTCAGCTCGCCCTCCCACTGATAATAAGATTCGACATTTTTGATACGATTTACACAAGCCGCCAGTTTTTCTTTTATCAACATGGATGCTAACGCTGAAACGTTTTTATCGTTTTCTCCCCCAACCGGATAGGTGACTAGTACAAGTTTTACGTCAGACATGTTTTCCTCCCTTTCGTAAAAAGATAATACGAGAAAGAAAAAACGGTCCAGAAAATCTGGACCGTTTAAAAAAACTTCGAGATTCCCGCCTACTGAATGCGGGAATGACACAAAAATGTTATCGACTGAGACGTTTCTTCTGGATGTTCAATGGTTTCCAGCCGTCTTCCGTCATGATCATAATATGTGTTCCGATGACACCTTCTGCGGTTGAAGCTTTTTCTTCCTGTTTCTTCCGCATACCCGCCATATTCATTGTGACCTCGGGCGTCTTCGGCATCTTTTTACGAGTCTGATCAAGTAAGGATTTTTTCGGAGCCTGCCCCATATAACGTGGAATTCGAAGGACCGGACGACGTTTCTCTTTAATCGTCGTATACTTCTGACGTACCTGTGAACGAGAAATTCCGAAGTGTTCGGCCATGGCATCAGGACCCAGGTCTTCGTAATGGCTCAGCAGGAATATCTCATCTTCTTCTGTCCAGTTACGGGGTCCAACCTGTAGCTGTTCAACTTCGCTGATACCTTTGTCCGGGACGAGCTCGGCGGCTTTGTGCTTGATTTTACCATATTTAACACGGACAGCCTTTTTGGTCACTCCAAAGTGACGAGCCAACTCATCGAGGCTCATGGTGTTATAATTGGCCAGGAGGAAACGTTCGTCATCCTCGGACCATTTTCTCGGACCACGGGGCTGAGTACCAGGTGCTGGTGTCGGTGGTTCGTCTGGAGCTTTTTTCGCCAACTGATGGAAATCAGGACGATCTCTTAACTTACCAAATTTCACACGAACGGCTTTTTTACTCACACCAAACTGGTTGGCGAGTTCTTCAATAGGGACTTTATTGTAATTGGCGACGAGATAAGCCTCATCATCCGGAGTCCATTTTTTCGGCATTGTACTACTCCTGTCAGTTTTACTTATGGGTCGCAAGATAAGCGCTCCGGGAGTATAGAGCGAGCCTTTCTACTGCCCTGATGGCTCCCGGAGTCATGACCACTAATGAGTCACTCTAATCCTTGCAATAACCAGAAAAACACGTTACAATTCACCGAGGAAACGATTAAAGTATATTCGTTTCCATGCAACATCGTTTTAACATCTTTACTCCTAAGGAATAATATGGTTTCGCTGAAAGAATACGCTTCCCATAAGCCATCCAATGATGGCAATAAGGAAAAGAAAATTCAAATCTTTAAAGTTGCTGAACCCCTTTTTGAAAGATTTGGATTTAAAAAAACAACTATTGAAGATATTTGTAAGGAAACAGGCATTTCAAAACGAACGTTCTATGAACTTTTTAAAGACAAAGCCGACGTCTTTGGAAGGATGATTCTGTTTATTGCTGAAACAAAAATAGATGGTTGGTACAGGAAGTATGGTGAAACTACAAGCGCTACTGATGCAATAAATGGTCTCACAGAAATGTATGTGGACCTTATTCAGAATCATCCTGTCTATGCACTCTTTGTAAGCGATCCTAGCCTTTTTAATGTATTTGGTGCGATGGGGCAGGAATTACAATTTTCTCCGTTGGTCAGGTTAATGACAAAGGTAATAAGTCACGGAGTTGAAACCGGCGAGTTCAGGCAGCTCGATCCTGACACGGCAACCTGGTTAATTTTTTCGATCATGGACAGCATGTATATCATGATGCCGGCCATGTTTGATACTCCCGGTGCATTGCAGGATTCTCATATTGCTAAAGAAGTTAATTCTTTTATCATAAACGGTTTAGGTGGAGGTAAAACGAAATGAAACACAAATATAAGAAATGGGCTACGTTAATCGCCTCATTGTCTGTAAACCACGCTTGGAAGATGTTGGGATTAATTCTTGTTCTGACCATTATTGCGATGGGATTAGCAGAACATCTAGAAATGAAGATGAACTTTACGGACATGCTTTCAGATAGTAATCCAACGGTGATTGCTTATGAGGACATTCAAGACCGATGGGGTGACCCATCAATTGTTGTTGTTCTTGAAGGTGACCGGGACCATATTGTCCAGATGGCAGAAATCCTCGATAAGAGGATACGTCAATTGGACGGTCTATATAACGTTCAGTCACAATTACCCACATCGTTCATAATGGACCACGGACTTATCCTTCAGAAGGAAAAAGATTTTAATCGATTTCTTAGAACCTATAATAATCCAAATTTGGTAGGAACGTTACAGGGCTTTAATGACGATTATGAACGCGAATACAGCGATAGTGAAGATAACATGCGTCGTGATGAAGTTCAGATCGCAAACAGTTTATTAGGTCTAACCCGAACCCTTGAAATTATCAGCAGAAATCTTGATGGAGACAAAGAGGCTTCTATCTCTGAAGCAACAACCACGATGCTTACAGGTGAACCCTGGATGTTGAGTCTTGACCGTAGAATGTTGTTGATGAGTATTACCACACAGTCGAATATTATGGATGATGTCGAAGAAGTCCTATTAATAGTTGATGAGGTGGAATTAATCCTGGATGATCTGGAATCAGAATTCAGTGATGTGGATGCCAATCTATCCGGTATGGGTCGAATTGGAAAAGATGAAATGGAATCAATAGGTCTCTACACACAGATTCTGAGCCTTATTGCATTAATTCTAATCTATGTTATTCTTGCCAGAAACTTCCGTGGGTGGGTCCTCCCACTAATTGCGCTAACACCCTTGTTGGTCGGTATCATCTGGGATATGGGATTGATGCAACTCCTGTTTGGCTCGCTCAATATCATGTCTGTGATGATGATGCTCGTTTTACTTGGGCTTGGCATAGACTTCACAATTCACCTGCTGAGTCGATATTCGGAAGCTCGAAGTAATGGGATGGAAGTTCAGGAATCTATCGAAGATACTCTCAGTAACACAGGTACCGGGGTTCTAACAGGTGGGTTGACAACAGCTGCGGCATTCTTTGCGCTTATGATTGGTGATACACACGGAGTCTTTGAATTTGGTGTTGCTGCCGGTGCAGGTGTAATTCTAACTTTGATTGCTGTATTCCTGACCTTACCGGTCCTCCTTGTTCTTCGAGAAAGAAGAGCTGCAAAAAGAGGGAAAATTCTTACGCATCCTGTCGCTGCGCAGCAAGGTTGGAAAACGGTTGGAAATCTAGCGGTTTTCAGTTGGAAAAACAGTAATCTTGTTTTGATTTCCTTTTTAATTATTGCAGTGTTGAGTTTCTTTGCTGCAAAAAATACAGGCTTCGAATATAATTTCCTCAAACTTGAACCCGATGGTTTAAAATCCATTGAGCTACAGAGAGAAATCCCTGACAGGTTTGGCTTGAGCGAACAGACCGGTTGGTCAGTTGTCCATAGTATTGAGGAAGCTCGCATTCTCAAAGAAAAATTGAAAGACCTTCCATCCATCGCGGATGTTCAATCAATAAGTGATTACATCCCACCAAATGACAGATATACAACCTATGCAGATCGTATCTCTGCCTATGAACGGAATATCTTAGGGACTCGGCTTTCTATCGCATCCCGTCAAGAATTGGCTGTTGAGATAGACCGTCTCTGGGACAATCTGGACTTGATGAGTAACCTCGCCTTCCAATCAGGGATAGATCGTGTTGTAAAGGTTATTGACAACGTTACAGGCTACAATAGTGAAACAGATGAGACTGATGATTCTGCTTTATTACCTACAATTACAAAACAGTTATCCAGTAATCTGACCCCCGGAATTCTAGAAGCTATGTCCAGCGAATGGTTCACCTCCATGCAGGTCAATCTTCTGCGAATGGCAAATACCAGCGAATTGAGTATTCAGGACATACCCGAGTCAGTCCGGAAATCGTTAATACCCCGGGATGGCAGTGGTGATTTCCTGATCCATGTCATGCCTCGAGAAGCTCTATGGGAAAAGGATGCATTGGATCACTTCATTGGTCAAACTGAAGAAATTGATCCTAATATTGTCAACATGGCAAAACTTTTCATCGTGATGACGACTGACACGCTGCGTGATGGCCGTATAGGTGCTTACCTGGCACTGGGCATCATCGCCGTACTACTCCTGGTCCATTTTAAAGGCCTAGGTGGTTTGTTGGCTATGGTCCCTCTTCTCGGATCTGCACTCGCTATGTTGGGTATCATGTATATTTTCGGGATGAAATACAATTACATCAACTTGATTGCCGTACCGATTATCCTGGGAATAGGCATTGATGATGGTGTTCATGCACTTCACAGGTTCAAAGAAGCTAAAGGGAAATTGGTCGAGAGAGTCTTTGATGCCTACCGTTATGTTGGCAGGAGTATTTTTCTGACGAGTATTACAACGATGATCGGATTCGGCAGCATCGGATTTTATACAATGAAGGGTATGTCCAGCTTCGGAATCGTCCTCTTCATCGGTGTTGGGTTTTGCTTTCTAATGACCATACTGATTCTGCCGGCAGTCCTGAGACTCTTTACTAAAAAAGAAAAGTCATAATCCTGGAGATAAAAATGACAAACGTGAAACCAAGATTAATTCTTATATGTTTTGTCCTCGTTCTTTTTACCTGCTCTTCGTTTGCACAAGATGATGGTCTGGCATGGCTGAAGAAAATTGATGCTGCGGAACGAGTCGAGCATTCTTATAGCACCATTTCGCAAACCATTACTACCTCTACCGGTAAAAATCGTACGTTGAGGGCCACTAGTTGGTCTGCTGAGGGTGGTGATGTTTCCCTGATGGTTTATACAGAACCGGCACGGGTTAAAGGTGATAAAATCCTGAATCGTGATGGTGGCGACAACATCTGGTATTACATGAAACGTCGTGATGTCACCCGTCATTTTACCGGTAGTGCCAGACGGCAGAAGGCAATGGGGAGCGATTTTTCCTATCAAGACCTATCACAAGGTGATATGGTAGAAGATTATACGGCTGAAGTTCTTGGATATGAAAAATTTAAAGGTGAAGATTGTGTAAAACTCAATTGTGTACCAACTGAGTCAGGTCCAAGCTATGACCATATTATTGTAACAGCATCGGTAAATGATCATGTTTCACGCAAGATTGACTATTATGACGAGAAGGGATTGCTTAAGATCCTATACATTAAAGACATCCGAGAGATCGAAGGTCGGATAACCGGCATGATCATGGAAATGGTAAACGAACGTGAAGGCTCAAAAACCATTCTGCAAACAGAATCGATCACCTACAAAAAGAAACCAGACTCTTCAATGTTTACCAAAAGTGCATTAACTGAAAAAAGTGGTTTTTAGACGGATAAATGATGAAAAACTACATTAAAATTATTGTGCCGCTATCCCTTTTGTTTTTCGCAATCTCTGGATTAGCGCAACCGGAGCTGTCTGGATACTACGAAAATACTTTTCAGGGGATTTACACTGAAGACACCGATGAATTGATCCTGAATGCATCAAAGATTCGTTTGGACATCAATGCCGGCGGCAACGATGAAGAACTGGAGTTCAGGGGAAATATCAACTTCATTCAATATCATTCCAGTGTCAACTATGATATTTCACCCTTTTTACCGGATGCAGTGGCTCAGCAACTACCGTTAACTACTGTTACACTGGATCAAAGTCGGATATACCTCGACAATGCTTTCCTGACATGGAGTAACAACAATCTCAGGTTTAGAGCCGGTAAACAGCAGTTGAGCTGGGGAACAGGCTATAGTATTAATCCAACAGACCTCTTTCATAAAAAGAACGTCATTGATCCAACCTATGAAAAAGAGGGTGTGACAGCACTTCGTCTGGATTACCGTTGGGGAGTTGGTGGTCAGGCAACGATTATTGCTGCTCCGCAAGAAAAATTCGATGAGACTGGATATGCAATGCGTTTGGGAACACACGTGAGTGCTATAGGATATGATGCTGCCATCACACTACATCAAGTAGTTGATTCAACATCTGTTTCCCCGGTAAACTATTCACAAATCACACAAACCCGTCAAGCAGTAGGGTTTGAATTCAGCGGCAGCATTTTTGGTCCAGGAGTGTGGTTTGAAGGAAATATCAACTTTATGGAAAAGGAAGACGATTTTTTCCGTGGAGCCTTTGGGATAGATTACACACTTGAGAATGGCCTCTACATGATGGCTGAGGTACTGGTAAATACCCGTTCGGAAGATAGTACCCCTTACCCCGTTGAAGACTGGATGTCGAATGTCTTATACGGTGAGCCAGTGGGCTCAGGATGGACTTTGTTGGGGATCAGGCACGATATAAGCTCCCTGACCTCTGGATCGTTATACGCGTTTATTTCCAATGACGGGTCGATGATGTTTAATCCACGGTTAACGATCTCAATCGCCCAAAATGCTGACGCAACAATCTTTGGAGGCTATTCAATAGGTGACGATGAAGGTGCCTTCCCTCCGGGATTAGTCAACGGATTCGCAAGAGTATCGGTCTTCTTCTGATATCCAATTTATTGTACTAACTATTTAAAAGCCACCCGAATTTTGGTGGCCTTTTGTTTGAAAGATTCTGATGCCATCAATGCACAGCGAGTACTCCAATATGAATTTGCTAAAACTATTCCAGTTCACTAATAACACCGAGGTTCCTGCTAATCCCCGACTAAGAAACTCGAGGACAGGCTTTATGCAGGAATGACACTTTTGTGGATCCCCGCAAAATATCCTCGGGCATGACACCTCTTGGGGTGGCCTCGTTTGTTCACAAACGAGGTTTACTTTTGTCAGGAACAATTGATTCAAAAGGTAGCTGTGAATTAGGCATATCTACCGATTTCAGTAAAATAGACCTCGTTGGATAAAACCAACGAGGCCACACACCTACGTCTTAACAACTACTTCTTAACATCCATCATTCTGAATAGCTCAAAAAAAAACAGGAGTTGCCAAAGCAACTCCTGTTAAAAAATGGGTTATTAACCCTTACTTCATGAGTACCATTTTACGGACTTGGCTTGCATCGCCTGATGTCAGTTTGTAGAAGTAGACACCACTTGGAAGTTCGTCAGCCATGAATGTAACCTTGTGGTTACCGGCATCCATTGTGCGGTTGACGAGTGTGGCAACTTCACGACCGAGAACATCAAAGACCGCTAACTTAATCATACCCTGCTTTTTCAAGTTAAAAGCAATCTGGGTTGATGGGTTGAACGGGTTCGGATAGTTCTGCTCAAGGTTGAAGTCTTGCGGGGCAAGAGTTTCACCGTGATCAACTGAACCGGAATACGGGTTATCGGGGTTATCCCATGCCCAGTCGTTACCATCCTGATACCATGAACCATCATTTTCATCAAAGTGAAGTGGATAGTTTCTCTGATATTCGGCATTTTCCCACATGACGGAAGCAACATCAGCCATTGAGACTCTGTGATATACCTGCGGGTTGAGTGTACCTTCGCCCTCAGCGTCGTTGTTCGAAGGAACAGCGATACCGGCATCGAGGTCGAGTGTATAGAAGACATGCAGGTTGCCATCACCGATAACAAAGCTGGGTTCACGTTCGCTGCGGCATTCGCCAGCAGGTGCGTCATAACCTGGGAACTTGGTATTGGTAATGTTTACGCCCTTCATCCAACGGTTACCACCGTCGAAGGAAGCTGAAACAAAGATTTCGGCATTGGCATAAAAATCGTCAGAGATATCTGTGTAGAACAGTGTATCGTTTCGAATAAGTGTATCCGATGGTTCACCATATTGCTGCCACATGGCCCACACAACACCAGTTTCATTGTCAACTTCGATGTTGGCGTGACATACGATACGTTCCCAAGCTGCTGGACGTGCGCCCTTCCAGAAGTCACCATCAGCAATCTGTGCAAACTGCTCATTGATGCTGTTCCAGTAGTAGAGACGGGCAGTATAGGATACTGTTTCACGATAATAGTCAAAGCCCTGGGCGTTGAATGCTACGTGAAGTTCGTTGTCATCATCATATGCCAATTCAACTTCTGTATAGCAACGGAATGTATCCTGATTTGCTGAAGTTGTATCATCTGGCAAGAAGTCCGGGTTGACCTGCGTGTAGTTTGTAACATTGATGGGGCTATCCCAATCCCATGTATCACCACCGTCGGTGCTTTCCCAGACAAAAATGTCGTTGTCACCCTGTGAAATGGCAAAGCCATCCCATCCAGCAGGAATACTGCCGCGCTGTAGCCAGCGGGAGACTGTTGTACCGATAGCAACATGTGAGCCATCAGAACTGGAAGCGGTTTGACCGGCCAAGTTCATCGCTTCGTCTGTCACCTGAATAGCAGTTGCGCCGCCAGGTGTGGCATTTTCAAATGTTGTACCGTTGAAAAGAACTCTGTGATAGAAGAGTTCGTCTTCGTTGTCACCTTCCTGAGGATTAGTCAGGATGTGAGCATAGACTGAACCATTGTAGTTGGCCATGGACATGTGCGGCCAAATGGTTATCAGACTGGCATTAAAATTCGGAATGTCAAACTGTGGATTGAAAAAGAATTCCATGAATGAAGTTTCAGTCGTCAGATATGACTGATACTCAGTGGTACTACCAGGTCCGTGATAACTAATCATCGGCTGGTTTGTTCCTGGATTCATGTAAAGAACGCCATAACCTGCCCAAGCACCGGTATTAACGTTCGATCCATCCATGTTGAAACGTGTAACTTCCGGTTCATCGGCATCATTGAAGGTTACTTTTGTGTAACGCATCAGTGAGCTGGTCTCCGGACCTTCACGGAAACACCAGGCAACGTGAACTACCGGGCCTGTATAGGTTCCGCCAACTGTACCTTCGGATGTATAACCAATCATACGACCGATAGTACCGTTGTGCTGCATGTCACGATAAGTGGTACCAATGCTGAGTGTATCACCCATCTGTTCGTCGAGATCATCCAGGTTTGCTGAATAGATCGGACCTGTAGCGCCAATCGTAAATGGTGTGTCACCATTAACAACTGTTTCCTTCTCCGTCACATACTTCGAAGGTACTGCAACTGCGGACGTGACGACGAATGCAGTCAGAAGAGCAAAAAGCCCAAACCAACGTGCCATTTTCTTCATACTTCCCTCCTTAGTCCTACCCTCAGGACCAACACCACTATGGGCGAGGTCATTTAGGCCTTCCCTATATCATCTCATCTCTTTTGTTTACAGCAATAGAAAAAACAAGTGATGGTAAACGAACCCCCTACAGTTCATTCACCAAAATTGGAGGCTACCCAATCCTTTTAAGTAACGCTCAGTTTTATAAAGTAGTTTAAAACTCCGTCAAAAACAATTCTTTCGCACTGGAAAGATGCAATCGGAGACGGTGTAAAAAACAATGTCCGTTATAATATACCGAACGCCGCCAATGTATATAATTGAAGGATAAACTTCTAGTGTTCCCTATCACTTTCTATCCTTTTCCCCTCCTCTGGAGGAACAGAAAAAGAGTTCGAGAATTGGTGGTTTCGACACAACAAAAAAGGCCGGTGTCTCAGACTCCGGCCTTCTGGAGCCCCGTCTATCTGACTTTACAATAACTACTCCCTTAATAGCTTCACATGAATAGCTCAAAGAAAAAACAGGAGTTGCTAAAAGCAACTCCTGTTTAAAAATGGGTTATTAACCTTTATTTCATGAGTACCATTTTACGTACCTGGCTGGCATCACCAGATGCTAATTTATAGAAGTAGACACCACTTGGAAGTTCGTCAGCGACAAACGATACACTATGCTGGCCGATTTCCATGTGACGGTTCAAAAGTGTTGCCACTTCCCTACCGAGAATATCATAAACCGCGAGTTTAATCCGACCTGATGCTTTCAAATCAAAAGCAATCTGGGTTGATGGGTTAAACGGGTTCGGATAATTCTGTTTCAACTGGAACTGGTCCGGTGTGAGTTTTGTGTCCTGATCTTCAGGAACTCCAAGCGGGTTATCCCACTCCCAACCATTTTCATCGATATAGCAGTCAGAGCTATCGATATGGAGTGGATAAAATTCCTGGTAAGCGGCATTTTCAGCAAACATCGTATATAGTTGAGATTTTGGGATTCTCTGATATACCTGCTGGTTACGTGTGGGTTCACCTTCCTGATCATTCACACCACCCGGAACTGAAATACCGGGATCGAAGTCGAGTGTGTACATGATATGGAGGTAATCGCCATCAACGTACGGAGCCAAACTTGGTTCTACTTCACTACGGCTATCACCGGGCATCAAATCCCATTCGGTTGAACGGGTATTAGTTACGTTGACAGGTTGCATCCAACGTTTACCGTTATCCATTGAGGCTGAGACATAAAGATCAGTATTAGCATAACCATCATCGGAAACGTCCGGCGTGTAGATTGTGTCATTAATAATGACAGTATCACCTTCTTCGCCCGATTGTTGCCAGAGCGCCCAGAGAACGCCTTCACTGTCTTTTTGTACTGAACCGTGAGTAGCCAGTCTTTCCCATGTACGGTTCAAAGCATAATTCCAGAAGGAACCATCGCCAACCATACTGAAGGTCTGATCCAGGCTGTTCCAGTAATAAATGCGTCCTGAGCGGTATGTCGTTTCACGGAAATGGTCAAACTGGTTTGTCTGGAAGATGACATGGAGGACATCATCTTCATCGTAGGACATTTCTACTTCAGTGTATGCGCGAATCGTATCTTGATTTGCATTCAACGTATCATCAGGTAAATAATCTGGATTTGGTTCGATGAAGTTTGTGATGTTCATGGGGTTATCCCAATCCCATGTTTCACCACCATCTGTGCTTTCCCAGATATAGATATCGTTGTCACTCTGGCCGATAGCGAGACCATCCCAACCACTTGGAATACTACCACGTTGCAGCCAGCGACTGACTGTCTGGCCGATTGCAACACGGTCACCGTTTCGCGACGCAGCGACGTTTGCTGAAAGGTTCATTGCAACGTCTGTTACCTGTTGGACACCACCGCCAGGGGTAACATCTGCGAATGTCGCACCATTGTAGGAATGGCGGTTATAGAAAAGTGACTGCTCAAAATCATCTTCATCATCCGGCTGTAGAACAGTATGCTGGTACTTCACACCGTTGTATTCTGCTATAGCCATATGAGGCCATTCGCCGGTTGAAGTAGGATAGTTGGGAATCGGATGTTTTGGATTGAAGAAGAAATCCATGAAACTGGTTTCAACGGTGACATAAGAGATATAGTCACTTGTATTAGAGGTCTGTCCATGATAGGCGACCATGGGCAAATTGTCATCCATGTATGTATAGAGAACGGTATAGGCACCAAAACCTGTATCGCCACCATTATCAATACGAGCGCCGTATGGATTTGAGTGATTGATGAAAGGTTCGTTGTTCTCGTTAAATGTAACTTTGTTATAGAGAACGGTTGAACCTTCTTCGGGTCCTTCACGACCTGTCCAGACACAATGGATCATCATCTCATTGTTGTTATCGGGGTCAAAACCAACGCCGATCATCTGGCCAATAGTACCGTTATGCTGCATATCACGCCATGTGTAACCAACTGAAAACGTGTCACCAATCTGTTCGTCCAATTCAAATGGGAATGTGAACGGACCGGCGAATCCTTCACCGGCAGATGGGGCATCGTTATAAACACTGGCAGCAGTTGTTTCGTAACGGGTTACATTTTCTGCCTGAACAGAAAATGCCATGAACAAAGCAAGCAAGATCAAGTATCCAAATCTAGCAGAACTTACTCTCATAAAATCCTCCTTACCTGAAAAGTGAGCGGACTTATCAGGCGAAGTGCTACACCGACTCAAACGAAATTTATTCTTAGGCGAGCGAAATCGCAGGCCACCCGCATTTGCGGATTTCCCAATCCCAAAATAGAGGTTTCCCAGCTCATAGATGCAGTTAAGGTGGTCTTTGCTGCCGGGAACTGATTTGGATCTAACTCTCGGCTTCACATGAAATGGACTCCCCGCGTCCGTTTCATGTAAGAAGGATAATCCTTCAATTCAAATTTAATTAAAACGACAATAAAAACAAATGTTAAACAGGTTGAAATGAAAAAAGGTGAGAGAAAAAAAGCCGGTCCCAAAAGCTCAGAACCGACTATATTGCGGAATTACGGCACAGCATGGCCGTGAAATACACAGTTCCTGCCAACCAGTCTTCATTAGGACTACGACCTGACAGGTTTCACGTTGAAATAAAATAGAAAAAAGACAGGAGTTGCCAAAAGCAACTCCTGTCTTTATAAAAGGATTACTAACCCTTACTTCATCAGTACCATCTTACGAACCTGAGCTGCATCGCCTGATGTCAGTTTATAGAAATAGACACCACTTGGCAGTTCGTCAGCAAGGAAGGTCACACGGTGTGAACCTGTTTCCATATGACGGTTGACCAATGTGGCAACTTCACGACCGAGGACATCAAAAACGGCTAACTTGATACGTCCGCTGGCTTTCAAATCAAACGCGATCTGAGTTGACGGGTTGAACGGGTTCGGGTAGTTCTGCTGCAAGTCGAACTGTTCCGGTGTAAGCTTGGTATCTTCTTCTTCAGATACTCCAACTCCAAACGGGGAGTCCCATTCCCAATCGTTCTCATCGATATAGCAGTTTGAGCTATCGATGTGGAGTGGGTAGTTACGAAGGTATTCAGCATTTTCTTCGAAGAGCTGTATCAGGTCTGCTTTCGGTACACGTTGATATACCTGCTGGTTACGCGTTGGTTCACCTTCAGCACCATTTGTCGGTTCCGGTACGGATACGCCGGGATCAAAGTCGAGGGTGTAGGAAACGTGCAAGTAGTCACCATCAACGTAAGGAGCTAAACTAGGTTCAATTTCACTGCGGCTTTCACCAGGAAGAAGATCCCATTCCGTCGAACGGGTGTTAGTGATATTTACAGGTTTCATCCAACGTCTACCGTTGTCCGTTGAAGCGGAAACGTAGAGATCATTGTTGGCAAAATAGGTATCACTTGCATCTGGTGTGTAAATCGTATCGTTAACGACGACTGTATCACCGAATTCACCGGCCTGTGTCCAGAGGGCCCAGAGAACGCCATCGCTGTCTTTCTGAACTGAACCGTGGGAGATCAGTTTTTCCCACGTTCTTTCAAGTGCATAGTTCCAGAAGGAACCATCACCGACCATACTGAAGAGCTGTTCTTGATCGTTCCAGTAATACATACGACCATTACGAGAAACAGTACCGCGATAGTGATCGAACTCATGGACGTTGAAGATACAGTGCAGGACACCATCAGCATCGTAGGACATTTCGATTTCGGTATAGGCACGCATTGTATCTTGGTTGGCATTCAAAGTGTCGTCTGGCAGATAGTCTGAATTCGGTTCGATGAAGTTGGTCATGTTTAGGGGGTTATCCCAATCCCATGTATCGCCTCCGTCATCACTTGTCCAGATATAAATGTCGTTATCACTCTGTGAAGTTGCAAAACCATCCCAATCACTTGGAATGCTGCCGCGCTGTAACCAACGGCTGATGGTCTGTGCAATAGCAACTTTGCTACCGTCACGCGAGACGGCAAGGTTCTGGGAAAGGTTCATCGCTTCATTGGAAACTTCCTGTGTACCACCACCGAATGTATCATCAGTGAAAACGGTTCCGTTATAGGAAGTCCTGTTGTAGAAAATCGACTGTTCCATATCAGATTCATCATTCGGCTGAATGACTGTATGCTGATATTTGACACCGTTGTACTCACCGATAGCCATGTGAGGCCATTCACCACCGTTGGCACCCGGGAATTGAGGAATCGGGTGTTTTGGATTAAAGAAGAAATCCATAAAACTGGTTTCAGGTGCGATGTAAGGGAAACGGTCCCCTGTTGCACCGGTACGACCGTGATAGGCCGTCATCGGGATGTTTTCGTCACGATATGTATAAAGTACGCAATAGGCGCCAAAACCATCATCACCACCGGCGTCTATCCTGCGGCCATTTTCATAGTCTTGCAGAATATATGGCATATTGTTTTCATCAAAGAAAACTTTGTTGTAACGCGCTTCTGAAACTTCTTCAGGACCTTCACGGCCTGTCCATATCAGGTGGATAACCATTTCACCGTTGTCGGGATCAAAACCGACACCCATTGTCTGGCCAATGGTTCCGTTATGCTGCATGTCACGCCAAGTGTAACCCACTGTCAGGGTATCACCGATCTGTTCATCCAACTCCACCGGGAAATAATATGGACCTGCAAATCCTGCCTGAGTACTGATTTCATCATCCATATAACCGACTTTTTCCTTACTAACATATTGGTCGAAGGAAAAGGCGCTACAGGCGAGCACCAGGATCAGCAAGGCGCTTATCCCAAATCTCTCATAACTCTTAAACATGAATCCTCCTTACCCATTAACGGGTAAAAATTAACAATAGGGCGTACTAATCCCCTGGCTCATATGGTCCCATTAATTTTTTACTTTTCGGCGAGTAAAACTCGTGAAAAACGTGTCTACCGAATCCCTGTAAAAAAGGAAGAAGGAAGGTAGCTTCCAGTAGTCTTCCCTGAAAATCGATCCCCACAACCGATATTCAGAGAACAGCTCATTCTCATTAATAACTTATAATAAAAATAAGGACGAAACAAGTGCTGAAACTCGCGCGATTATTCACTAAACAAAAGATTCTCTAAAATTCAAGCCAAGTTCAACAAACTTGGCTTGAATAGATTCCCAATAATCAACATCGAGAAGACAAGTGTATCACTTCATCAGGACCATTTTCCTAACTTGCGAAGCGCTACCACTGCTCAGTTTATAGAAGTAGACTCCACTCGGAAGTTCATCACCCATGAACGTTACATTGTGAGTCCCGGCTTCCAAGTTACGATTAATCAATGTCGCTATTTCTCTTCCAAGAATATCATATACCGCAAGTTTAACCATTCCCTGTTGTTTCAAATTGAAGGCAATCTGAGTCGTTGGGTTAAACGGGTTCGGATAGTTCTGCTCAAGTTCGAACTGATCAGGTGTCAGAGTTTCACCTGTTTCAACTCCGCTCGCAAATGGATCATCCCATACCCAATCATCCTGATCTATATAGGATCCGGTAGAATCGATATGCAGCGGATAGTTCGGTAGATATTCAGTGAACATATCCTTCAAGACCTGTTTACTGACACGCTGATATACCTGTTGGTTCCGAGTCGGGAAACCCTGATCATCATCGCCCGATGGCACACAAATTCCCGGATCAAAATCTAGGGTGTAAAAAATGTGCAAGTATTCACCATCCACATATGGGGCAAGACTGTGCTCAGTTTCGGCACGGCTATCCCCAACATGGAGATCATAATCCATTGTACGGGTATTCGTAATATTCACACCCTTTGTCCAACGGCGACCGTTGTCAGGTGAACAGGTGACGTAAAGGTCTGTATTAGCGTAACCACTTTCGGATACATCGAGAGAATAGATCGTATCATTACGCACAATGGTATCACCAGGCTCACCACATTGACTGTAAAGTGCCCATATGATTCCGTCCGCATCTTTTTCAATTCCACCAATAGAGACAACAACTTCCCAAGGACGAGTACCAGCATAATTCCAATGCGTACCATCTGCAATCATACTGAATGTCTGGTCATCACTGTTCCAGTAATATAGTCTACCGGTTTGTGTTGTAGTTCTACGATAGTAGTCCAGTTCAGTTGTGTTGAATGCACAATGCAGAACATCTTCATCATCGTATATCATTTCCAATTCAGAATAACTTCTTATGGTATCCTGATTGGCTGAAGTCGTATCGTCAGGAAGATAGTCAGGATTTGCATCGTAGAAATTTGTGATATTTAAAGGACTATCCCAATCCCAGGTTGCCCCACCATCGGTGCTGGTCCACAGAAGGAGATCATTATCACTCTGGCTAATGGAGAATCCATCCCAACCACTAGGAATTTTCCCTCGTTCAATCCAGCGGCTTGCCGCTGCACCAATTGTAACAAGACTTCCATCCTGTGATGCAACAATGGCGTTTGATAAACTTACGCTCCGGTTGGAAACGAGCTGCGTTGCACCCCCGGGTGACACATCGCTAAATACACTACCATCATACTGTGTTCTGGCATAGTAAATGTTTTCTGCGTAGTCTGAATCATCTGTGGGATTCATTACAACGTGCTGATACTGTGTACCATTGTATTCGCACACCGCCATATGCGGCCAGATCGCTACAGCATCATCTAGAAAAGGAACCTCATGTTTTGGATTGAAAAAGAATTCCATGAAGCTGGTTTCGGCGGAAACAACTGAGATGTAGTCGCTTCCCGGTCCTGTATCACCATGATATCCGATGAAGGAATGACTGTTATCCATCATGGACAAGACTGTGTATCCTCCGAAGCCATTATCGCCACCCGCATCAACACGTCGGCCATAGGTATGCTCGTGGCTTATGTAAGGCTGGTTGTTTTCGTTAAAGGATACTTTGTTATATAAAACAGTGGAATTTTCATCGGTACCTTCTCGTCCGGTCCAGATCACATGAATTATCATACTATCCGGATTAGCAGAATCAAATTCCACTCCGATCATTCTTCCGAAAGTACAGTTGTGTTGCATATCCCGCCACGTATACCCGACAGAAAAGGTATCCCCTATTTGTTCATCCAGATGGACCGCAGAATTAAATGGTCCGGGAAAACCGGTAACCAGACTTTTTTCATCCTGCAGGATCTGCGCCTTTTTGGTTTGCTTGTTTTCCTGATAAGCGAAACTGATGGATGTAAGAATCAGGAATACAAGGGTTACCACCAAAAACTTCCCAATAAACCGCTTCATGAATCCTCCCTGCCCTTTTCGGGCGTTGCTAGTCGAAGGATAGCACCACCGCAGGGTTAAAAATCCCTTGGGCAGAGTTATCCCGTAGTTTGCGGTCCCTATAGATTTTTTTAAGGCGTGGATAAAAATATCAGGGAAAAGAGGTATTAGCTGTTCATGTTCTCAATACCAACGATAGCCGGTTCCCAAGCGGTTATCGTGCGACGTGGATAGTATAACTTAATGGGGTATGGGTATCAGTGCAAACGTTTGAGTTTGGAAAAATTAAATAGATGGAGATTTGGAGCTCCAGGGAATACTAAAGCCGGTGTCATTGACACCGGCTACTGGATCCTGAATCAAGTTCAGGATGACATTTAGATAGATTCCCAAATGTTAACACGCTCAAAGCCGAAAAGTTTGGAAAGACACTCGTGTCACTTCATCAGGACCATTTTCCGGATCTGGCTTGCATCACCACTGCTTAGCTTATAGAAATAAACACCACTAGGCAGTTCTTCCGCGATAAAGGAAACAGCGTGTGAACCAGCTTCCATGTTTCGGTTTAGTAGTGTAGCTACCTCACGACCGAGAACATCATAAACCGCCAGCTTAACCATTCCCTGTTTTGTCAGATTAAAAACAATCTGAGTGGAGGGGTTAAACGGGTTCGGATAGTTCTGCTTCAGCTCAAACTGGTCAGGTGTTAACTCTGAACCATATTCAACTGATGTATATGGATTGGTGGGCTCATCCCAAGCCCAACCGTTTGGATCCTGATACCAGGAACCGTCGTTTTCATCAAAGTGAACGGGGTAGTTTGGCAGATATTCAGCATTTGCCCACATCAACTCTGTCAGGTCGTACGCTGAAACCCTGTGATAAACCTGAGGGTTATGAGTTGGATCACCTTCAGGTTCATTTGTGGCTACAGCAATACCACCGTCTTTGTCTATTGTATAGAAGACATGAAGGTAACCATCTGCATAAACAAAACTTGGTTCACGTTCACTGAAGGTCTCACCGGGACCTGCACCCCAACCCGGGAACTTCGTATTTGTAATGTTAACGCCCTTCATCCAACGGCGACCACCATCAAATGATGCAGAAACGAAAATCTCAGCGCTGGCATAGTAGTCATCTGTGATGTCTGTGTAATACAACGTATCATTTTGGACAAGTGTATCGTTTGGTTCACCATATTGCTGCCACATTGCCCAGATCACGCCGGTATCTTCATCGATATCGAGATTCGCGTGACAAACTGTTCTTTCCCATGCAACAGGTCTGGCGCCTTTCCAGAAATCACCGTCGGCTATCTGTACAAACTGTTCATCAATACTGTTCCAATAGTAGAGACGGGCTGTATATGATACAGTTTCACGGTAATAGTCGAAACCATGTGCATTAAATGCTACATGCAATTCGTTATCTTCATCATAAACAATATCTACTTCTGTATAAGCGCGCATGGTATCCTGGCTCGCTGAAGTTGTATCGTCCGGTAGATAATCAGGATTTGCCTGAGTGAAGTTTGTGACATTAATGGGATTATTCCAATCCCAAGTGTCACCACCGTCGGTACTTTCCCAAATGAAGACGTCATTATCGCTCTGGCTAAGTGCAAGTCCATCCCAACCGGCGGGGATGTTACCACGCTGCAGCCAACGGCTAACGGTTTGACCAATTGCCACGTGTGAACCGTCTTCCGAAGTCGCTGTTACACCTGCAAGGTTCATAGCCTCATCTGAGACCTGTAAAGCATTTGCGCCACCCGGAGTAGCGTTTTCAAAGAGGGTTCCGTTGAAACTCACCCTGTGATAAAACAGCTCATCTTCGTTATCACCTTCCTGGGGATTAGTGATAATGTGGGCGTACTGCGTTCCGTTGTATTCACCAGTTGAAAAGTGCGGCCATATGGTGACGATATCAGGCGTAAAATTCGGAATCGGAAATTGTGGGTTAAAGAAGTATTCCATGAAGGAAGCTTCTTTTGACAGGTAGGATTGATAATTACCACCACCATCAAGACCATGATAAGCGATGATGGGGAAGTTTGTCCCCGGCAACATATCCAGACAACCGAATCCGGCACCATCGTACTGGTTGACGTTACTGCCGTCCATATTGTAACGAGTAACTTCTGGATCGCCCGTTTCAGTGTTAAAGATAACCTTGGTGTATTTCTGCTGACCAGAAATTTCCGGTCCTTCACGATAACACCATGTTACATGGACTACCGGTCCTTCGTATGTAGTACCTGCAACACCATCAGCGACATAAGAAATCATTCTCCCAATGACACCATTATGCTGCATATCGCGCCATGTATCACCAACTGAAATAGTATCGCCGACCTGTTCGTCCAAAGATGTCATGGTAACATCTGTGTATGGAACAAACGGATTTGATCTTTCATTTCCCTTGGATAGCTGACTTGTTTCGGTTACATATTTTGATGGAGAAGCGATTACAGCCCCTCCAGCCAACACCAGCAATATCGTAACAATCCCAAACCAGAGTACAAACCGCTTCATGATCCCTCCTAGACATAAATTTTTATTCCCTAACCTATAAACTATCATGTTTTTAAACAGGTAACAACTTTTTGGAAAAGAAAATCAAAAGCCGGTGTCAAAAACCCCGGCTGACAGCGAGATTCTTCTCGTGGCTATGCCACATCAGAATGACCCGAATTAGTCTTTGTAATAGCAAAAGATGTTAGCAATAGAAAATGCCGGATTTGTGAACCCGGCATTTTCTTAAAAAGACACGCGTGTCATTTCATCAGGACCATCTTACGGACCTGACTGGCATCACCTGATGTCAGTTTGTAGAAGTAAACACCACTGGGCAGCTCATCTGCGAGGAAAGTCACTTTGTGGTTTCCGGCATCCATTGTGCGATTGACAAGTGTCGCGACTTCACGTCCAAGCACGTCAAAGACTGCAAGGGTCACATTACCCTGTTTCTTCAGGTTAAATGCGATCTGTGTGGACGGGTTGAATGGATTCGGATAGTTCTGCTTCAACTCGAACTGGTCCGGCGTAAGGTTATTGTCTTCACCGCCGACAAAACTGCTGAACGGATCATCCCATTCCCAATCATCGGGATCGACATATGATCTTTCAGTGTCCAGAGTCAGTGGATAGTTTTCCTGATATTCAGCGTTTGCAGCAAATAAATCAATCAGCTCCTGCTTCGCGATTCTCTGATAAATCTGTTGGTTGCGAGTGGGTTCACCCTCAGCATCTGTTCCAGCCGGAACTGAGATACCCGGGTCGAAATCGAGTGTATAGGTAATGTGGATATAGTCACCATCTACGTATGGAGCCATACTCGGTTCGATCTCACTGCGACTCTGACCTGGCTGGAGGTCCCATTCCATGAGGCGAGTATTTGTAATATTTACACCCTTCATCCAGCGTTTACCGTTGTCGAGGGACATGGACATATAGAGATCAGTGTTGGCGTAACCATCATCTGAAACGTCAAGGGAATAGATCGTATCGTTCTGAATAAGGGTATCCCCTTCTTCGCCGTACTGCTGCCAAAGTGCCCAGAGGACACCGTCGCTATCTTTTTCTACTGAACCGTGGCATGCGAATTTTTCCCATGCACGTTCAATTGCATAGTTCCAGAAGAATCCATCGGCAACCATACTGAAGGTGCTGTCTGCATCATTCCAGTAGTAGATGCGACCTGAACGGTAGACCGATTCACGGAAGTGATCAAACTGATGGATGTTAAACATGCAGTGCAAGACGTCATCATCATCATATATCATGTCAACTTCAGTATATGCACGGAATGTATCCTGATTGGCCGAAGTCGTATCATCGGGCAAATAGTCTGAGTTTGGTGCCGCAAAATTTGTCAGGTTAAAGGGTGAATCCCAGTCCCATGTGGCACCACCATCGTCACTCGTCCAGAGATAAACATCGTTGTCACTCTGACTAAGTGCAAGTCCGTCCCAAGAGCTAGGGATTTGGCCACGTTCGAGCCAACGGCTATATGTGGCCCCGATTGTGACAAGATTACCATCGTTTGAGGCAACGACATTGCTCGAAAGCGCCATCGATCTATCGGTGACTAACTGAGTGCCACCACCGGGGGATGCATCGCTGAAAGTTGCACCATCGTAGGCACTTCTAACGTAATAGACGTTCTCGCCATAATCGGATTCACTATCAGGTTGCATAACAACATGCTGGTACTTCGTACCTTCGTATTCAGTGATCGCCATGTGCGGCCATTCACCAAAGACACCTGCTTGATTCAGAACAGGATACTTTGGATTGAAAAAGAACTGCATGAAGCTGGTTTCAACCGTGATATAGGTTAAATAGTCGCTGGTCGCTGAGGTCTGTCCATGATAGGCAACCATAGGCAGATTTTCATCCCCATAGGTATATAGAACCGTATAGGCACCAAAGCCATTATCGCCACCACCATCAATCCGTGTACCATTTGGATACTGATGCGGGATATAAGGTTCATTGTTTTCGTTAAATGAAACCTTGTTGTACATGGTCAGAGAGTTCTCTTCGGGCCCTTCACGACCGGTCCATATAAAATGGACAATCATGCTATCAGGATTGGCGGGATCAAAACCAACACCAATCATACGTCCGATTGTGCCGTTATGCTGCATGTCACGCCATGTGTAGCCAACCGAGAAAGTGTCGCCGACCTGTTCATCCAATTCGAATGGAAATGTAAAGGGACCAGAATAACCATAGGCACTTGCAGATTCATCGTTTAGGAAAGTTTTTGCTTCAGGTGAGACCCTGGCGTCAAAAGCAAAAGCTGAGAAAGCGAGGAATATTGTCAGCAGTATTGCTAAACCGGTCTTTTGTATAAATCCTCTCATAAATCCTCCTGCACAGAGATATAAAACGTTTCTGTTCAAATTAAACAGTCTACTTCCAGCTCGTTTTTGGTCCCAAAAATTTAAACAGGCTTGTAAGACTAGTCACCCCGTTTAAAAGGTGGTTTCCCAGTCCCTAACGTGAAATGTATCCCCTGGGCGGCCCCCACCACCTAAAAGCAGGATAATTATGCAGTAGTACAGCTAGTAAATCCAGCTCTATAAAATAGTAGATGATTAACATTTTAACAAATTTCTGGCACTCTCATTCTCTGGTCTATTCAGATAGAATGAACTAGAAAACCTTGGATAATCCGATCATGAATTCATCGAGCTGGTATTCGAAAACGTATAAGATGTAAGCGGATACAGCGATAGAGGGTGCGAAAGGAATTTCAAGTTCCCTTAGATCATGTTTTTTTGCAAAACTATAGATCAATCCTGCCGCCAGTGCTGTAAAGGCTGAGAATAAAAACAGGATAGGAACTTGCAGACTACTGACATAGATTGCTACTGCTGCCAGCATTGTGATATCACCACTCCCCCCACCTTCAACCTGCCTCAATTTCTTGTATAGGAAGAAGATAAGTAGTAGTGATCCACCTGTAATTGCACCTCTTAAAAAGGCAAAAAGCAGGTCTATCCAACCACCTTGAAGGAATGCGAAAAGTAAGCCGAATATAGCAAGAGGTAATACAATGTGATCCGGTATAGTTTTAGTATCCAGGTCTATAAAACCCAATGCAATCAGATGATAGCCAAGGATAATTCCTGCCAATGCGTGAAATGAGTATCCATAAATTGCGATAGGTAAAACGGTAACCAATACTCCCAGCAGTTCGACAAGAGGATACCTGGCTGAAATTCTCCCTTTACAATTCGAACATTTGCCACCCAGAAGTATCCATGAAAGTACAGGTATGTTCTGCCATGCTTTTATTGACGTATCACAATGTGGGCAATGTGAACCGGGGCTAACGAGTGATTCGTTCCTTGGGAAACGGTAAATCAGGACATTCAGGAAACTTCCGATTGAAGCCCCAAAAATGGTTGCGAAAAGAAAGAAAAACCAGTCTGGTAATTCTGTGAATATTTCATGGTAAACCGTCATGTATTAAACCTGATTAATAGTGTGATTATCAAGAGAACAGTTATACCGATGAACTCTCCAGTGAGTTGCCGGGGTTTTATCGGCCAACTACACACTCTGCATCGACCTGGAAAAACAATGTAGGATAACACAGGAATGTTCTCCCACGGTCGTATCGGAGAAGAACACTGGACACATTTATAGACTTTCTTCTGACTTTTTTGTTTTGTCAGGTAGTAAATCCAGTGTCCCAGTATACTTCCAACGATCAGGCTGACCAGAATTAAAATCGGTAAGCTGCCTGTCTTGATAAATTCAAACATAATCCCCTCAAGAATCATGTGATAATATAAGGTTCTTCATCATTGAATGTAAGACAAACCTTAATTATGTACTCTTACCCTATATTTCTGTTGGATTTGGAGGCAGTTTAAAACAAAAAAGGCGGGCCAAATGACCCGCCTTACTGAATCTATAAATGCGTTTATCCGAGACCGGCACGCATTACCTGACCAATCTTGAAAATCGGTAGATAAATCGAAACAACAATGACAACAACAAGCGCACCAAGCATGATAATCATCAGAGGTTGGATCAAACTTGTAAGACGCTCCACGACTGCTTCCACCTGTTTTTCGTAGAAGTAGGAGGCTCTCTCCAACAAGTTGTCCATTTCACCGGTTTCTTCACCGGTAGCAACCAACTGAATCATGGTTGATGGGAAAACGTTGGTTTTTTTCATTGCCACAGAAATGGCAAAACCATCTTTAATCATCGTCTTCACATCTTCAAGAGCACGCTTCAGCACTCTGTTTCCGACAACTTTCTGGCAGTGGGTAACTCCTTCGAGAACAGGTACACCTGATCCCATTAGAATACCAAAAGTTTTTGAGAAACGAGTCATTTCACTATCCTTGTGAAGCTGACCCAATACCGGGAACTTCATTTTAAAGGTGTCCCACATAATGCCACCCTTTTCTGTCAGCGTAAATATCCAGAAAAAGACAAGAGCGACGAGTGTGACCCCTGAAAAAGCAAGGAAGTTTTCACTCAAAAACGTTGATAACCCCACAAGAATACGAGTCTGAATAGGTAATCTTGCACCAAAACTTGCGTAGATATCGGTAAACCGTGGTACGATAAATACCAGAAGACCGGCAAGTATACCAAACATGAAGAGAACAACAATCACCGGATACGTTAAGGCAGATACAACCTTCCTCTTGGTATCGGCCATTGACTCAAGAAAGTCACTAAGTTGTTCCAGAACGACATGAAGGGAACCTGAGATTTCGCCAGCATTTACCAGTGCAACAAAGAGATTATCAAACACACCGGGGTGCTGAGAAAGAGAATCAGAAAGTGACTTCCCTCGTTTAATGTCGTTTGCAACTTCAGCAAGAATCTTTTTAAACCTGGGGTGACGTTCTTCTGCCATCAGGTTTGCAATGGATTTCTCAATGGTAAGACCCGCTGAGAACATTGTTGAAAGCTGACGTGTAAAAAACACAAGATTTTGCAAAGGAACAGCATTTCGCATTCTGTAAATGGCAGTCGATATCTGGTCAATAATTGATGTCGACTGTGCTGTTTCTGCAATCTTGAGTTCACGCAGAGAGATAATCTTTGCACCGCGCTTGGTTAACTGCTCCCAAGCGGCTTCATAGGATGCTGCACGCAGACGATCTTCCTTACGTGCGCCATCCTGTTCTGTAATGATATATAAAAAATTCGGCATAACCGAGATCCCGTCACACGTTTACTATTCTGTGGTCACACGCAGCACTTCTGCCAAGGAAGTAAGTCCTCGAGCAGCCTTGCTGATTCCATGTTGACGAAGTGTTTCCATGCCCTGTTCGATAGCCATATCGCGGATTTCATCCTGACTGGCATTTTCGAAGATCAGACGACGAATTTCAGGGGTAACAGGCAACAATTCAAAGATACCGGTACGTCCGTAATAACCTGTATCACGGCAATGTACACAGCCTCTTCCCTTGAACCATTTTACATCCTGATATTCCGTAGGATCAATGTCGAGATAGTCAAAATCGACATCTTTAGGAGTGTATTCTTCCTTACACTGCGGGCAGATTGATCTTACAAGACGCTGTGCCATAACCAGCAAAAGACTGGAACCGCAAAGGAAAGGAGGAACACCAATGTCAATGAGTCGAGTTACCGTACTCGGTGCATCGTTTGCGTGAACAGTTGAGAAAACAAGGTGACCGGTAAGTGAGAACTTAACGGCGATATCGGCTGTTTCCTCATCACGAATTTCACCAATCAGCAGTCTATCAGGGTCTTGACGAAGAATGGAACGCAACGTCGCGGCAAAAGTCAAACCGATTTTCGGTTTAACCTGCACCTGGTTAATTCCATCAAGATGATATTCAACAGGATCTTCAACCGTGGTAATATTATCCTGAGTGCTCATGATCTCACGCAGGGAAGAATAGAGCGTTGTGGATTTACCTGAACCGGTAGGACCTGAAACAATGATCATACCGTACGGTTTAATGATATTACGTTTGAAAATCAGATTTTGATGATCTTCGAAACCAAGTGTCGAAAGGGAGAAACCAAAGGTTCCCTTATCCAGCAAACGCATAACGACTTTTTCACCGTTAATCGTCGGAAGGATACTGACACGAACATCAACTTCACGTTCCTTTGAGCGGATTGTGAAACGACCATCCTGTGGAAGACGTTTTTCAGCGATGTTCAGTTTGGAGATAATCTTGATCCTGGCGATAATACCGCTATGAGCATTCTTCGGAGGTTGCATGACTGAGACAAGAACACCATCAACTCTGTAACGCACTTCAACACTATCTTCGCGTGCTTCAATATGAATATCAGTTGCACGTTCTTTCATCGCTTCTGCGATGATCATGTTGACGAGTTTGATGATGGGTGCTTCTTCAGCGCCACCACCCTTAGTCATATCAACAAGACCTTCGTCGCCTTCATCTGATTCAGCGAAGAACTGAAGATCACCGATTACTGTCTTAGCTTCTTTCTGCTTACGGATTCGGACATAAACATGCTCAATCGCACGCCTGATTCCGGCAGGAGCAGCCATACCAACCTGAAGTTCGATACCTTCATCCATAATCTTGTGAAGATTATCAATGGCGATGATATCATCTGGATCAGACATGGCAACCCAAAGCAGGTTGTCTTCTCTGCGAACTGCCAGGAGAGTGTTTTCTTTTGCAAATTCTTCAGGAATTGTTCTGACGACTTCTTCACGTGATTCGAGAAGTTGTTCGTTGGTGAAGAAACGGTATTCTAGCTGTTTTGCAAGTCCAAAGTAAACGTTTTCTTCTACAGCAAATCCTAAAGCTACAAGACTTTCGCCTAAGCGCAGATTTTTTTCTGCAGCTTCATCGAGACTTTTTTCTAGTTGATCCGCGGAAATTACACCTTCTTCCATCAGGATCTGTCCCAGTTTCGGTGCGGCGCCGAAATCTGCGGCCATACTGGATATTCCTTCCTAAACAAGGTCGCGGGAATTAATCCCGCGACGATGTATCGAATTCTTACTTACTGAATCAGGTAGATTGTAATCGGTTCAACACTTGCATCTGGTGTTCCGACTATTTCTGCCATAATCTGAATATTTGTTTCTGGTGTTGCAGGATCCGGGAATGCTTCAGATATCTGAGCTACCCAGTAACGAACTGCAACTCCTGTTGGGTCATCATCAAGATCTTCAGTCTGATAGTTTCTCGGTCCTGTAACTGCATAATAGACAGGATCCATTCCCGGGATGTCCTGATCAATTGTGATGATCCTACCCTTGGTGCAACCGAAGAGTACAGTCTGACCATCGATTAAGTGACCATAGCCATCACGGATTTCAAGACGAAGCTCGACAATCGCAGGATCATCATTATTCTCACCATAGTCCCAGTTCAGCGGGGAAGCAAACATCGTCCCCATTGCATTCTGGATTGGCAGAACCATGGTTACTTGTGAGGTTTCACGTTCACCTGTGATACGATTGATCGCTGCACTTATAGTAACTTCCTCGTTCGTCATAATACTGTGATATGACAATGCTGCATAGGCAACACCAGGTGTTACTGCATCGGAGATCGGACCGGGGTTACCGGTGAGTCCAATGTCCCAAACGTGAGCATCTTCAGGATCTACCCAGAAACTAACGGAATAACCATCTTCAACGTCATTATTCTGTTCGTCTTGGACACGAGCTGAGATTTCAAGGTTGTATATAGATGAACCCTGTTGCTCACCAGTTGGGTTATAGTCAACTTCAATGTTGTGAGGAGGACCAGAAACAATCATCAAACCATCATAGCTTGATGCGATTTCCTGTGTTTGGGCATCGTCTTCATAGGTCCAGACTCTTAGACGAATTGGACCTTTGGTTTCACCGGCTGTCAGTGAAACAAATGCTTCACCAGCGTTTGTGGCTGCTGAATCAAAAGGAAGACCGGGAAGGTTGATGTACTGTAAGTCCTGATAGGGACTACCTTCACCGTTAGAATCATTTATTCTGAGTCTCAGATCATCTACGTTGTTTGTACGCGGATAGTTTTCGGCAAGGAAATAGACCATCTTACCATCCTGGACAGGCTGGTTGTTCTGATCTTTAACCTGTGCACGGATCGTCGTGGTTTCAATACCGTTGGTTCCATAAATTGAAATACGGTTTGTATCTGACACGACTGTAATATTCTGGGGATCACCGGTAAGGACTGTGAGTGTATCTGCCCAGAAAGTCTGGTTGGCCTGGCTTGTTCTGACTTCAAGAGCCCAAACGCCAAAAGCACCATCCGTTGAGATTGTTGCTGTTGTGTTACCTGTTTCATCTGTCAATGCAGGTACGCTAACTGTACCGGCAGGAAGAGTTTCATCCAGGTTACGAAGACGGAAATAGAGTTGAAGATTCGGGATTCCGTTGTTGTCTTCGTTGGCTGCGACGGCAGTAACTGTTGCTGTCTCAGATACACCGGCACCGGCAATAATCTGGTCAGGATCGATTGATACAGTAATGTGATCAACCTGGCTTGAAAGCGGAATAAAGCGGACAAGGACTGTATCAGTCATTGTGGAAGCGGTGATGCTTCTGCTATTCTTGCTCTTCTTACCTGAACCCTGTACCGATTCTTCAGTAGCTTCTTCGATTTCAACATCAACGTAGGCACGAATCTGACATTCAGTCGTTTCATTTACTTCATCAACTGTAAGTGTCGAAGTAAAAGCATCCGTTGCCGGATCAACGATTGGCAGGGTCAAAGTACCTTCTGTGGACAGGAGTTGTACTTTAATCGGAACGCCACTAACGTTTACACCCTGGCTGTCGCGGACGCGGATCCTAAGATCGCTTGTCGCAGTAGCACCCTGATCAACTTCTGATTCAAGTGGTGTAGCGTTTATTGAGATATGAACATCTTCTGAGGAGATGTATACCGTTTTTGTCTGAGCAGTTACATTTCCGACTTTTGCTTCAATAATGGCAGTATCAATCTGCGAAACAGCCAAAACATACTTGGCATTGACAATACCTTCGACAGAAGTTTTATTGCCCGTTGGGAAAAGGATACTACCCGGACCTTCAGTTACTGTCAGGACAACAGTTGCATCTTCTACACCTAGTCCATCAGCATTTTTAGCTTTCACATCGATGTTAAGGGTGTCAACTTTTCCAAAATAATCATCAATTATTGTTGATGAAATTGTGTAGTCAAAGGAGTCTACTTCTGGATCGATATTCGGCGGTCCCGGATCAACTTCACTACCGCCATCTTTTTCACACGATCCGAAGAAGATCGCTGTTAGAATAAGCACTGGTAAAAGTGCTTTCGCTGTAAACCGTAATCGTCTCATTTGGTGCTTCCTCCTGCGTTCAGCGAACATGTCGCTGATGGGTTCACCTGGACCAAATCAGGGACAAATGTATCTTTGTTTAAAATCTTTATCTCTAGTTTTCCAGAGTTCTGATAATCAGTGTAACCAGTGTACCGGTCTGAATAATCAAAGAGAATGACTGACTGAAGAGTTCCCAGTTCATACCTTCTTTTTTCTCAGGTACAAACAGCATATCTCCAGGCCCCATTTCAGCTTTACGTGTTACAACAAACCATACTGGTGATTCAAACGGTACCCATCTCGTTCTGGACTTATGGGCCGTTTTAGCGTAACCACCGGCTTGTTTTACGTAATACTTGTAGTTTTCACCCTCTACAAAAGGATAAAGACCGGGATTATTCACATATCCGGTAACAAGAACTGTTCGAATTTCTCGGGGAACATTAATCACAAGATTTTCATCCATGACCAAATCGTTCAATTTCTTTGTTTCCCCGGAACCATTCAACGCAGATTCAAAATCTACATTGATAAAATCTCTATCGAGAGTTCTTGCGTGATACCTTAAGTAAGCCGTTTCAATATCAGTGAAGAGCATTGCATTTAAAGAATCGAGTCTCGTTTTTTCATATTCGAGGTAATCCCCCATTTTTTGTGCACGCCAGGCACGAGCGCCCTTCAAGTAGGCATTATCTGTTAAACCACCCGCCTGCTCGATTACATCAGATAGCTTTGTAATACCGAGCATCACCGGATAGGTTCCTGGATAATTCACTTCACCTTGAACGACAACTGTGGCCCATTTGGATGAGTTTGCTGACATTTTCACGTAGACCAGATCACTTGGACTCAAGGAAACGTCCGGAACCTGACCGTTGATCAGACTCTCAACCAAATAACTTTCACTGACAGGGGATCCATCTTCTATAAAGTGAGTGAGTACGAGTGAATCCACGGTGATATCATACCGGAAACCACCGGCAACCTCAACGAGGCTAAGGATATCATCTGTTGGCAACCACTCATAACGCCCCGGGAAAGCCACTCCACCACCGATTTCAACCGTTGGACCATTGAGGTCTAGAGGCTGAATTGTAATGTGAGCTCCTGCGCGCATGGTAGGATTTGCATCCTTGTTTCCAGAACGCATGTATCGCAGCATATCAAAGTTTGATGAAGTCCCGTCATCGAAAGTTATGGTCGCTTTTCTTTGACTGGAAATATCATTGATAACGCCACCGGCCATTTCTACAACAACCGATGCTCTGTCTGCCGGCGATACAATAAATTGACCCGGTTTATGAACTGCCCCACCCAGAGAAACCCGCATGTGGCGCATCTGAACCAGACTGACATCCACTTTTGCTTTCCCCGAAGATGAACTCCAGGACTTCTCAATCAGAACTATGGCATCCGATAGTAACAATCCGTTTACATGTAACATCGGAAGACTTGGGACAAGAACATTTCCTTCAGGGGTGACCATCGCCTGGAAAAACAGGCCTGACCCACCTCTTAAACTGATACCAAGAACATCCCCAGGACCGAGGATATACGTAGATGGATCAATAGGAACGTCGAGTGCGAATTGAGCCTCTTCAGGAATTCTGGTAGGGATCTTTTCAAATCCTTTCCCTAGAATATCGGTCGGAGACTGCCCTGCGCCCTGCAAACTCATCAGGGATCTTTGATCTGTTTGTGCTGTAGCAACGTTAACAGTCCAAAGTAGCAGAAACAGCGACAGCACCAGTAGTTGGATGCTTTTAAACGCTCTCATTCAACAAGTCTTTCTATCACATTCTGGCTGCTATTTTCGTAGCAGCCAGAATAATAAAACGTATTGTTACTTCACTACCTTTGAAAAATTATTCTTCTTCTTTGGCAGCTTCGGCTTCTTTCTTTTCCTGCTCCTCAGCGATCATTTTTTCAAAGCCTGATGGTTCCATTGCATGCTCTTCAGCGGCTTTGACCAATGTGCTCTTTTCGATTCCACTGGCATCATCATAAATGATATGAGGTGTGACTTCAATAATAAGGTCAGTCTTTTTGGCCGTAATTGATTTATGGCGGAAAATGCCACCAATGAACGGCAAGTCACCGAGGAACGGGACTTTGTAAATCGTGCTCTTACGATTTACACTGATCAGACCTGCGATAATGATGGATTCACCATCTTTAACGCGAATAGTTGTGTTGGCAGTACGTTTCACTGTCCAGGGAATATTCTGGTCAGGACCGATCAACTGGAAGACGTTTGAGACTTCCGGTCGAATTTCTGCCGTGATGTAACCATCGGTGTTCACATTAGGAGTAATGGATAATTTAATACCCACTTCTTCAGTTTGTGTACGTACCTGGCCACCAACACCACCGGCTGAAAGAACAAACGGAATCCTGTCAATCACTTCGATTGAAGCAGTCTTGTTGTTCATTGTGGCAACCTGGCTATTGGCAAGTACCTCAGCGAGGTTGTTTTTCAGCAGATAATCAACTGCTAGTTGGAAGACAGGTTCCTGGTAACCAATTTTCCCAAAATCATTGAGATCATTGATCGGTACATATGCAACCTGTTGGGGAACTTCAGCTGGACGGAAAGCTGTCGGTGCTTCGGGACCTTCATAAAGAATAGTCTCAAACGGCGTCAGCTTATTCCAGTTGATACCCAGTTTTTCTTCATCTTCAACAGCAACTTCGATAATACGGGCTTCAAGCATAATCTGAAGGGCCGGTTTATCGACGGAGGTGATGACGTCGCGAATTTCATTAATGACTTTCGGACTGGTGATGAAGAGAAGCTTGTTACCTGTATTGTCGATCTGAATCTGAGCGTTAAAGTCTTTCAGCATTTCAGCAACTTCATCAGCTTTGCTGTATTGAAGTTCTTCGACATAGGAAGTCAGGCCAACTTCTTCTTCCAATTTTCTGGCTTCTGCAACCAGGAATGATTTACCAACGATTTCGTATGAAAGACCAGCGGCGCGAACGACGAGGTTCATAGCTTCTTCGATTGGTGTGTTTTTCAGATGAATCGAAATTCTTTCCTGCTTGTTAACCCCCGGGCCTGTAACGATGTTGTAGCCGGACTCGGCTGCCAAAATCGAAAGAACCGTTGGCAAGCTAGCATCATCCGCATCAATAGTTACGGTTTTGCTGAGTGCGCTTCGATCCAACTCAGTTTCCACTCCCTCTTGAGGGATCAACTGTGCAAATGATGATGAAGCGAGAACCAATGTCACAGTCAGGATCAAGGAAATGAGTCTGCAGTGCATGTGAAACTCTCCTAAGAATAAAAGGCTATCACAAGTACGTATTTTTTGTTCAATACCCTAGAAATTATCGCTATTGGAATCGTAATCGTCCAACGGTAAGACACTAAGTACATTACCGGTGTTCTGTAGACTTTCCCTCATGGGACGTCCTTCCAGAACTTTTTTCACACCACGATTAACCAACGTTGCGTTGCGTCGGGTGATTTCAAAAACTCTCCACCCTTCGATTTCATCCCCAACTCGGAGGATATGATTGCTGCCAAGGTAGCGGATCACGATTGCGGCTGTGCCATCATCACCAACGACGGTGGCGGCAAGGCGCATTTCGGCACGATCCGGATCTAACTGGTCTGCACCAAGCTTTTCGAGGAAAGCAGCACTGGTGATGACTTTGGTTAAATCCAATGGATCATTCTTAATGACCGGCTGATAGGCGATACGTTCTGTCAAGGTCGTTTCAAGATCTTGTACCGCTTCCAGCAGGGCTTTATCCGTACCAATCACTCGTTGAGCATCTTCTGCAAGGATCTTGTCGATCTGTCGTGTAACCATGTACCAACGGCCAACGGCAACGACCATGATCACAACAAGAATGAGCAGTAACAAGCTCGAAAATGTTTCTACACGGCGTTTGTTCACGGTTACCTCACGAAGAATGCTTAATAAGTGTTAACGTACTGACTGTCAACTCAAATTCATGGGAATCCCAGCGACGTCTTTCCTGGGAGGATTCAACCTGCCCAGGCTGATTATTCATTTCAAAGCCTTCAACGGTAATCAATCGATTTGATTTTTCCAAATCATTGACAAATAGTCCAAAGTCTTTGAAAGCACAATCAACAGTTACTTTGTATGTATTTCTGACATAGTCATGCCGTGCCTGTTTTCTCTTGTCCGGCTTCAGCTCAACAAGGACAATGCCCTGCTTGTTGATCAATGTAGTCATGTCTTCAAGGAAGGTCAGGCTTGCATTCTGTGCTAAACTGTCTTCTTTACTGATGGCAAGGTTACGATCAATCAGATCGGCTACGAGTTCAAGCTGTTGAGCAAGAATCTGGGCACTGATCAATTTCTCGTTTTTTGCTTCAATACGGCGATTGAGGCTATCAATCTTTCTGGGAAGTTTTGGGTACTCAACACGGTAATAACCGAATAATCCCAGGCCGAAGACCAAAGCAAGAACCAGTAAATAAATAACTTTCTTCATCTTCTAACCTCTCAAGGAATCGGTTACACGACTACCACGTTTCCCAACAGATTTAGACGCCTTGTTCGCACCAACGGCACCTATGGTACAGGTCACTGTGAAATCCAGTAATTCCTGATCATCTCTTAAGACTCGTTTCGATTCAGTGAATCTGATATTGCGGAAATCTTCCATGAACATTGGACTTGCCTGAAGCTGGTCCATCAGATTCCTAACCTTATCAAACTCTTTCTCTTTCGGTTCGATTTGGCTTATGGCGCGAATAATAAACTTGCCTCTATCAAACTCTAGAGCTGTAACCGCCATTTTTTCAGGTATTCTGTCAGCGATTGCAACAAACTTCTTCGTCCAGAGAACGCGGTTCCTATCGAGTCTTGCAAGTGCCATTACGTCTTCTTTACTAACGTTCTGTCCGGCCTTTTGCAGGGAATCGATATCTGCGATGATTTTGTCAAGCTGCATCTGCTTGTGAGCAACCAGACCTCGCATCTCCATGTCCTTCAATACTGTCATTGCAGTAACACCTAATAGCAGAAAAGTGACTACAGTAAGAGTAATCCGTTCACGGATTTTACGAGTACGTTCCTGACGCTGGACAAAACCTTCCTGACGGTTCAGGTTAATTTTGAATTGGCTAACCATGTTATAACTCCCTCACTGCGAGCCCGATTGCTGCTGCATATTGAGAGGGATGTCCGCCACCGTTACTGGTTGCTACATCCATCCATACAAAAGGATCATAGGGTTCGACTGTTGCGTTAAACTTGTTCTGGAGATATTCTGTCAATTCATCCAACCCTGCTCCACCACCAACAATGACAAACTTCGTAAAGAAGCTCGATCCTGTTTCTTTCACGTAGTAGCGTAGGGTGCGGTTGATTTCATCACCAAAACGTTCGATAACACTTTTTGAAGCAAGGCGAAGTTCACCAGTTCCGGATTCGGCTTTGGGAAGATCAGGTTTCATTCCCTGTTCGACCTTTACCTTTTCCGCATCTTGCCAATTCAGACCATACTCTTTCATAATTTCTTCTGTGAAAGCTTCACCACCGACACTGATTTCACGTGTGAAGAAACGTTCTTTCCTGCCCAACAACGTGATTCCGGTTTTTCTATGGCCAACATCTACTATCACAACCAAACCATCATCGGGAAGTTCGTTGAACTGGAGGTAGCTGTTAGCAATTGACAAGGAATCAATGTCAACAACTGCAGGTCGAATTTCCAGTTCACGAAGAAGCTGGAGATGACCTTCAAAAAGTTTCTTGGAGGAAGCAACAATCAAAACACGGACTTTGTCCGGTTCGTCTGTATCCTCAGCGATAATCTGGAAATCGACCTGTGTTTCACTACCGTCGAGTGGAATATGTTTCCTGGCTTCCAGTAACATCGCCGATTCCATCTCTTTTTGTTCGAGGGGAATCGCAAGAATTTCTTTGGCTGCTACCTGCGCACCATTAATCAATGATCGAAGATTTTTCATCTTCTTCGTTGAAACATGGAACGAGTTAAACAGCTCGACCAACTGAGGGACGATTTGGCTTCGCTGTGCCCCATCAGGGTCATACTTCTGACCATCGCCCCATATGGGACGTACGCCTCGATGGATAACCTTAAAACGGTTACCGTTTTTTTCGACCACGACAGCCTTAATCGAATGGCTGCCGATATCAAGGCCGACTCGCAGTTTCTTTCCTAAGCTGAGCATGCGTGTGCCACCTAAATAAAAGACCGGACCCATGTCCTGTCAGTATGTTATCCGACTGTCAAGACTGTTGTACTGAGTTGATTGGATCCGGAACGACTTAATAAATCAACGTGTCAACTGTCCATCAGCAGGTTTGCCTGTCCCCGGCCGGATATTCATACCCACTGTTGCTTGTTTATGTAAAATCCTCTTTTGGACGAAAATTACTATCTAACGTTTTGGTTACCTGGTTTATGATCCCAAGATGTTGTGATATCAAAAAATACATTACCTTCATCATCCTGCGACCTTAGGTAGACAGGAGGAGGATTGGTCTGAAGACGGAAATCATATTGGTAATCTTTGTCATAACCGGTACGACCACAGTTCGAGCGGGCTACATAACCTCTTCGCCTCTGTGCTACTGCTCCACGAACGTAGATGTATCCGCGTCGATCTTGACCATTACAGTTATTAAATAGATACCCGCCTCGATCCCAATCGGCTACGATCGGTTGGCGTCCATCGGGTGTCAGAATCCAGTCATTCTGATTTTCAAACGTAAATGATTCGTTTAATGCAACAATTCCTGCTGTAATAATAATATGTTTACGAAGGTGGTCATTTGCTGGACCAATTGATAAACCATTATCGCGACCATTTTCAAATGTATTACCAATGACCACATTTTCTTCACTAATCAGACCTAAAATATTGGCACTACCTTCTGGAATTTCCGGCCTTCCAGTTGGAACATCAGCATACTTAACATTATCGATCAGGTACATGTTACCTGAACACGAAACCGTTGAACGCTGTTTAATTGAATTACCCTTCAACAGCAGATCACCCTCAACAAAAATAACAAGGTTAATGTCATAACCTATAGTCTCTTCATTTGTAATGGTTTCTGGTAGTGGCAGGGGGCCCGTACCGCGGGGCCATTGCACTAGATGGTAACCGGTTGCATTACCCTCTATCATCGTCATCCATGCACCATGATTGTCTTCAAAGAACCGACCTGATGCAGCAGCGGCATTACGGACATCGTCTGCATATTCCGGGAAAATTACCGGAGCAACTTCCATTACAGGTGTATACTCAAAATAGGCATTTGCGGCGTTTTCGCGGAATTCATCTTTGGAAGTGGACACAGGACCTAAAAATACCGGACGCTGTTTAATTCCTATATAATCATTTGAATGAACTCGACCCTGCAATGTATCACCATTATAGAACCAGATAACATCATCACCGGAACCATCAGGTGGATTTGCTGTCTCAGTGTCAGTCAAATACATGTAGTTAGCCATTGTCCGCATTTGCGCACGAAGGGAAACTGTTCTTTCAACTGAAATCGGGGGCTGATTTTTACCTGTTGATATGACAACTTCACCTGTGGCAGACATATCATAGGCGTCCATTGTAACAAAAACGGATGAAGATGTATTATCCGCAAGGTTCTTTACCTTAACATCTTTATAACGACCTGAGAAAGTACTGTAATCTACCCAGGCTTCCTCCGGCAGATTTTGACTGGAACGGGGGAGTTCTGTAATTGATTTACTATTAAGGAAGGGCCAGCACTCATGAATAACGCCCTTCTGTGCAATATAATAAGCCTGTGATCTTGCAAGATCATAAGTCGCTTGGAGATGTTCGTCTGCTGTCCATTTGATAAAAGCCGCTCCTGTTAATAGAAGGACTCCCATCAAAACCACTGAACTGACGAGGATACTTCCTCGTCTTCGCTTGTCTAATGTCTTCTTCATCGCATGCTCCCTAGGCTTACTGCATGCCTTCTCGTTTGCTGTCAAGTAAGTGTTGTGATACTATATTCTTATTCCTCGCCCGTAAGCGGATCTTCTTCTGTTAAAACAGGCCAGTTTTCATTGTTCAGATAACCGGCAGTGGAAAACGTAAGTTCTTTTTCATAAAATCCGGTATTTCTTCTATTGTAACGCTTATATATGATTGAAAATTGCATAACTACATGACTACGGCGAAACTTTTCCTCTAAAGCTGGATCATAACTTGGCAAGTTATCATCCTTGTTCTCATAAATGAGGAAAGTACCCGAGTCAAAGGAAACCTCATCCCTGCCATCCAAACCATTTGGAGGATAGTAAGGGTAAGTCTGGATCAAATCATCAATCCTGATTATAGGCATCCCGGCCCGTTGGTTGAACTCAAATTCGTAAACCTTTGGTTCGAGCAAGGGATCAGTCGGATCGATATAGTAGACCTCCGCCTCACAAGGCGGAATTGTCCTTGTAACAATCGAATCATAACTGGTTAAGGGAACCATAGTACCGCTGCGAAGTTTTTCCTGGAATTCATTCGTATAATAGTGACCGAATTCCTCGATTTCGCGAAGCACCCAGGAGATATGCATCATCTCAGCAGTATCGTACATCAGCATCCCAAAGCCGAACAGAGCTGTAGATGCAATGACAATAGTCACCGCCATTTCCAGCAACGTAAATCCTTTTCGACTTCTTAGCATCATCTCCACTCTCCAGTCATATACAGATTTATCCTGAAACTCCATACAACCAATAAGAAACCAGTTTCAAATATACCTGGTTATCATACAATTCATGGTCGCGTGGATTTTTTGGATAGACAATCTCAACAACAACTTCGTTGTAATCGACCGCCTTAGCACTATTCTCTACCGTCTCTTTCCCAATAGGCCATCTGCGAATCTGACCAATGACATCATCAGAATCACCTGGACCTTTGGGATCTATAACAACATCTTCCCAGCGCGAATACTGGTTCGCCATAATTTCAGTGGGTGGGTAGCAGTGAACCAAACCCTGGTATTTTTCAGTGTACTGACGAAGCAATTGATTGGCGCGCATACGATGCCGCTGCCTTTCAAGCTGACCATAGGAACTCCAGAAAGCTGTGGCTGTTCCTACTGCAGCAATAGACATCACGATCAAGCCAATAAGCAACTCGACCAACGTCATACCTTTTCTTCGTTTCAGGGAAAGCTTCATAATTATCCCACTCAATCCAATTATTTGGAAAGATCTACTTCAAACAATTTCGGGTTTTCAGCAACAAATGCAGCAGTTTCACGGTCAATAACACCCTGATGCAATAAACGCTGAAGGTCCTGATCCAATGAGTGCATACCTTCTTTACCACTGGACTGAATAACAGAACCAATCTGGTAAATTTTGTCTTCACGAATCAGATTTCGAACTGCTGTATTGGCAATCATTACTTCTGTTGCCACAACTCGACCCTTACCACCCTTTTTGGGAAGCAGTTTCTGCTGAACAACCGCTTCGAGGGATTCTGCAAGCATTGATCGAACCTGTGTCTTCTGTGAGGCAGGGAACGTATCAATAATACGGTCAATTGTCTTAGCGGCTGAACTCGTATGCAACGTTGCCAAAACAAGGTGACCTGTTTCTGCAGCTGTAAGTGCCAGTGAGATTGTTTCCAGGTCACGCATTTCACCGACGAGGATAACATCTGGATCTTCACGCAACGCTGAACGCAATGCGTTTGCGAAGCTATGAGTTGAATGACCCAGCTCACGCTGGTTGATCATCGAATTTTTAGAGGCATGGAAAAACTCTACAGGGTCTTCAATGGTAATGATGTGAACCTGCTTGCTCTCATTAACGTGATCAATCATTGTAGCCAGTGTAGTACTCTTACCTGAACCAGTAGGACCGGTTAACAAAACCAGACCACGTTCACGTAAAGCAAGATCACGAAGCGCAAGCGGTAAACCCAACTCCTCAAAAGACATAATCTCTTCAGGAATTGTACGGAAAACGGCTGCAATACCTTCGATTTGCTCGAATACGTTTATCCTGAATCGGGCAACACCTTCAACCTTATAACTAAGGTCGATTTCTTTCATTTCTTCAAGACGTTCAATCTGATCTTCTTCAAGGATATCTCTGACACCATCACGAAGATCCTGATCTTCAGTTCTTGGCAAGTCAAGTTTCTGGAGTGTTCCATGAATTCGAATCATCGGGTGTGAACCCGAAGAAAGATGAAGATCCGAAGCTCCATTACTTACGGAAAAGCGAAGCAAATCGGGAATGTTCACCCTGTACCTCTTTTTCTCAATAACCCAAATCGACTAACAAAACGAGTGTTGCCATGCCCGGTTGGGCATGGCAAACACTAACACTTAGTTGCTCGAACCATTGTCAGGCAGTCCGTAGCCAAAGAATTTACCCTGTTGAATATCATAGGTAACTTCTTTACCAGCACCACCGGGCATCTCGCCTGTGGAGACAGCAGTAATGGTCTCTTCACTGAGCGTGAACTCCCACTGACGACTGGTTGCTTCGTCCATTGACAACTGACCGGCTTCTTCCATCTCTTCAATGGTGTTTGGCCAGGTATCATTATCCTGATAGTACATTTTGGCGGCATTGTAAATAGCACCAATCTGTGACTGGGCATCAGAAGCGCGTGCGCCACGGACATAGTCGATATAAATCGGGACCGAGATAGCAGCAAGGATCGCGATAATAACAACTACAATCAAAATTTCGATTAACGTAAAGCCTTTACGTTTCCGGTCCAGAACATTACTCATCTGCTTATCTCCCTCAACACTTGGACTTCACATTGGAAGCCCTTTCTAGAAGTTTACTCACGTATCTACGTGACTCTTTTAATATGGGTGGGAATATAGTTTCCGGTTCCCACTTCTCCAAAAAGAGGAGTTCCCTCACAAAAGGATTAACGATAGCAGAGAGCAATTAATATACCAACACAGGGTTACCCGTCTCGCGAGTAACCCTGTGTCTTAAATCACAGCTTTTTAAGCAACTATATGTTTTTCTCTGAACTTAGAAAGGAGTAACTAACATTCACTAACATCTTTTGGCATGCAGTTCATGCATTGAGCGTGCAATTTGTGCATATCTTTTATGATCGAAACATTCTCACTACCCAAATTCCGCCTCCGATGAGAGACGTTAAAGATATTCCGACTATTATACCCAGGATACTTCCGAAAGATCCATCAACGGCAATACCTGCAATATTTCCAATCCATTCGCCTAATATTGCTGCGAGATCTACCTTGCCCGAAAGAAATTGACCTGTTGCTGCACAGCCAACCCCTACTCCAAGAGCAACAAGGAAGGTATCCAGACTTAGCCAACGTGCCTTACCGGCATCTCCAACAGCTTCTCTTACGCTCTTTGCAACAAGTCCCTTTGGTAGAGGAACGGGTTTTAAATCGGCGATGGTGTCGACTATAAATTGTTCCAGAAATGCATCATTGCTGAACTGCTCATCGTTTTCAAGAAGTTGAGTGATACGATGAGCTTCAGCAGGAGTAAGTTTCCCCCTGTTGAAAGCTGGAATCTTTTCCAGCATTTCGCTGTATTCAGATTTTGTTGTTCTCATCATACCTTCTCCTGAGAAAAACCACCTTGATTCAGGATTTTTCTCATTTCGCCTCTTGCACGATGCAAATAGACTTTAACTGTATTAACCGGGCGGTCAGTGATTTCTGCAACTTCGTCAATGGACAACCCGCGCCAATAGAATAATATAAGCATTGTTCTCCACTCGGGGTTGAGTTTTTCCATTCCTCTCGTCAATGCATCTTTGGCTGCGATTCTATCCTCGATTTTTGCACCGGATCTGCTTTCATCCATCGGCTCCAGACCGGTATTCTCGAGTTGTTCATCCAGGGAGGTCATCCGACCACCCTTATTCATCATGTTCAGGTTATCAAGGCAGACGCGGTAGGTGATTTTATAAAGCCAGGTTGAGAGTTTACTATTCCCGGCAAAACTCGGTAGCCCTTTCCAGAAACGGATAATCGTTTCCTGGAACATATCACTGGCCAGTGCCTGATCAGAAGTCATCTTGTTAATAACAGTCCAAATAATATTGGCATGTTTATCAACCAGTCTCCTAAAAGGAACTTCCTCGCCCGCCTGGGCTCTCCGAATTAAAACCTCCTCGTTCAGCGCTCCCTCCGTGACGCTAAAACACGACAATCGAATTAAGTTATCACATCCAATACAACTATAAGACCGAAAAATTCCTGACGAGGTTACAAGTGGGCTCTTAGGCAAAATATCAGAATAATTCAGTGAAATATTTCTGTTGTTAAAATAATACATCAAGTTTGCACAGGAGTTTCCTTTTCCTATATTGTTTTAGAAATGGGAGAGTCAATTTGCTGTAGTTGTAACCTCCCTTTTAATGACCATGTCTCATGTGCAAAGAAGAGCATGAATAGTTGTTGAAGGAGGATGTATGATTCCCGATTTTGTCGGAACTTCGATTATGGGTGGTATTATTACCTCATTAGTAACCCTACTTTCCATATTGGCTATTATCATTTTTGCGATCCAGAGAAATTACCAGCTTCGCAAGATGGAACATCAGGTAAAGATGAAAGCCTTGGAAAAAGGTTACGATATCCCGGCAATACCAGCCAAAAGAAGACCGAACTATCCCTTCACCTGGCCCTTTGTGTTTATCGGCTTCGGGCTCGGCCTCCTGGTTCTCTATTATTCCGGAGAAGGAGACGCTGCAGCGTTGGGATTTGGTCTGATAATTATGTTTATCGGTGTCGGATTAACCGTTTCCCGTTTCTATGGAGTTCGTAAGGATGAAATGGAACGAAATGAACGTGACTCTTTGAGAAGATGGCAAGCGCCGGTAACTGACAAAGAAGAAACACCAGTTGATAAAGCAGAATAGACGACCATTGTATTAGTTTAGAAGGAGGGCTTTGCCCTCCTTTTTTTGTCCGTTTTTAGACCAGGTTGTGTCCGTTTTCGAACAAAGCCTAAACACCTGCCTTATCTTATTCTTTAATAAACATTACCTTATTTATTCAGTAGTTAGGCACAAAAGTTGTATTGTATAATTCTTTGCCATAAATAAGGGGTAACCATGTTCTTGACTTTTCTTAAGCAGTCCCTGCGAAGCATTTTCAGAAACAAACTCTACAGCATCATCAACTTTATTGGTTTCGGACTGGGAATATCCGTCACCTCGATCCTCGTTCTATTTCTCATCAGCGAGCTGAATTACGACAGTTTTCATGAGGATGGTGATCAAATCCTTCGTGTTATCCAAGAGAATAACATGGATGCCAACACCAAGTGGACTGTCCCTTATGTAGCAGGATGTTTTGGTCCTGCGATGAAAAACGAGTATACAGAAGTGGAATACTCAAGCAGGATGTATTATCGAGGTGGAAAAGTAGTAAAACACGAAGAGACAAAATTCATTGAAGACTATATTTTTGCGGTTGATCCAGATTTTTTGAAGATGTTTTCTTATCCTTTGATCAGTGGTGATGTTGAATCCTGCTTAAATGAACCTCAACAGATCGTCATCACTGAAAGTGCCGCAAAAAAATACTTTGGTGATGAAAACCCCCTTGGCAAAAATCTTTTCATCGATCAATCTGAACCTTTTAAAATTACCGGCATCGTGCAGGATCCACCTAAAAATTCACATATCTATTTTGATTTTCTTCTTTCATACAAAACGATTGAAACAGATCCAAACTGGGCCTGGCTTGACACTTGGTACACAGCATTGGTTACCTACATAAAAGTGAAACCGGGAACAGACAGCGAAAAGTTAGCCGAAGATTTGTTACCGTTAATCCATAAACTTCAGCCCGATCAACCAGATATGATTTTTACTTTGCAGGCGATTCCAGATATCCATCTGGGTTCATCTCATGTCCAGTACGACTACAACATGCATCCATCCAGCTACGCCTATATCTATGGAATTAGTGCTATTGTGGTAGCTATTATCTTTATGGCCTGTTTCAACTTCATTAATCTGGCCAGTGCCAGAGCCTTGAGAAGGTTCCGTGAGGTTGGGATGCGAAAAACAATTGGGGCTACCAGAGGACAATTGGTTTGGCAGTTCATTTTAGAAACGTTGTTGCTCGTTTTCCTGACGATGATACCTGCTTTAATCCTTGTTGAACTGGTGTTACCCATGTTCAATCAGTTCATGGAAACCAACCTGTCCGTTTTTGACAATTTCATTTATATCCTGGCCATTCTGGGGTTAACACTCGTTGTTGGTATTTTCTCAGGGACTTACCCAGCAATGTTGATGTCACGATTTACACCTATTTCAGCTTTAAGCGGTTTGTACACGACGGGTAAAAAAGGATCAGCGGTAAGAACTACCCTGATTATCAGCCAATTCACTGTAACTATTATTCTGATCGTTTCACTTCTCCTTGTTCGAAACCAGATAAATTATCTTGATGAATACCCCCTTGGATTCGAAAAGGAAAATGTACTGTTTGTTCATCTATTCGATGAAGGTGAAAGTCGTTCATTTGAAGATTTCAGAAAATCATTTGAATCTATTCCGGGAGTGTTAGCAACATCGGGTTCACAAGTTATCCCTGGCCGAACGGCACAGGATCATGTTTTCCCTGACGGTTATGAAGCTGAGGATCCGTGGACAATCAACATGAATTTGATTGACGATGGGTACATGGAAACAATGGGGATTGAGGTTCTTGAGGGACGTGGATTCGACGCCAGTCGACCCAGTGATGTCAGATCAATCGTTATCAACGAAAAAGCGTTGAAAGATTTCGGCTGGGATACATGGGAAGGCAAAGCACTAAAACAATCCCATTCAGGAAAAGATTTTAACGTCATCGGTTTGATTAAAGACTATAACTTCCTGTCGCTTCATACTCCCATCGAACCTCAAATGCTCGTCTACTATCCCAAAAGGTCGGAATACATCAGTATGAAACTTGATGGGAATAATTTACATGAGACGATTAAACTAATTGAGAGCAAATGGAGTGAAACATTTCCTGAAAAACAGTTCAACTATGAATTCCTGGACGATTATCTGCAAAAATGGTATACGACAGAAGACCATATGTCGAAAATTGTCGGTACATTCAGTATGATCGCTCTTTTTATTGCTTGTCTGGGAGTCTTTGGTCTGGCTTCTTTTGCCATAGAACGGAAAACCAAAGAGATCGGAATCCGCAAGGTCCTTGGGTCAAATACATTCCAGATTGTCAACCTCTTTACACGAAGTTTTATAGCGATTACCGTGGTGGCTAATATAATAGCTTGGCCAATAGCCTATTATTTTATAAAGGGATGGCTGGAGAATTTTGCCTACCGTGATAGTATTAGTATTGTTCTTTTCCCCCTGGCAGGATTACTCGTTTTTGTTATCGTATTTATAACTGTAGGTACAAAAGCGTGGTTAGCTGCAGGGATGAATCCTGTTTTATCTTTGAGAGATGAGTAATCATCAATTGATTATCCCCTCCTTTAGATGCATCTTGAAATAATCACTAAAGGAGGGTTTATAATGGATATCCCAAAAGCTTTTCAATCTTTTCAAGAAAACTATCCTGAAGTAGCATCTGCTTACGAAAACCTTGGGGACGCTGTCCACAATGAAGGACCATTGGATAACACTACCCGTGCACTAATCAAGTTGGGAATAGCAATCGGTGCCCGGATGGAAGGAGCCGTTCACTCCCATACTCGCAAAGCACTTGAAGCAGGTCTTACACCTGAAGAAATTCGTCATGCAGTATTACTGACTTTACCCACGATAGGTTTTCCTTCGATGATGGCCGGAATGACATGGGTTGAGGATATCCTTCGCGACCAATAGTTTGAAGTACCCTTGGACTTGATTTATCGCGAAGAAATAGGATATCCTGTTCTCCCTTTCCAGTCCTAATAGGAAATTGAACGTTGCCGTAGCAGTCACCTCGTTTTAGTTTATTTATAATATGTTTCGGTAGTTCAATCTTTATCAGGATCTTTATGTTTTCTGATGACAAATCCACTTCATCATTGTTTTCCGATCTTATTCGTGCTGAAGAAGAAGCACTTTCTATTCGAAACAAGCTGGTAGAGAAACATCAGTATAGTTCACTTTCAAGACTGAATTCCGACCTATTTTATCTCTATACGAAAAATCTTCCATTTATCACAATTGAAATTGGACATGATGGTAATTTACTATATTTAAGTAAATTAGCTCAGAAAATTAGTGGCTATAATTCTTCAGACATTGGATCAGGACTCTCTGCCATAAAATTGCTACCAGAAAGATATCATTCAAGATTCTGGGATCTATTATCAAAAAAAGATGACGGCAAATCTTATGGTCCATTTGAAATTGAATGTTCAGGTAAAGAGAATCAGGTTTTTCCAATATCTTTAATTCTAGTACCAACCTTGAATGAAAACAATGAACAGGTTTTTAGAGGGGTCGCATTTGATATTACTAGAAGGCATCAAGCACAAGAAAACCAATTTAAGGTCGATAGACTGTTCAAAGAAGTAATTGAGGCTAGTAAAGACGCTATTATAGTTATAAACAAAAGTGGCCGAATTACCTTGTTCAATCCTTCGGCTGAAAAAATGTTTGGATGGACAAAATCTTCGGTTTTAGGCGAACATTTAGATATCATTCTACCCAACGATTTTAAGACTCGACACAGGGAAAATGTATCAGGTTTTTTCTCGACAGGAAAGCCGAATGCAGCCATAGGAAAAACTTTAGAACTCGTAGCCGTTCGAAAGGATGGCATTTCATTTCCGATTGACCTCACTCTGTCTCTCTCAGAAGACAAAGATGAACCACTTGTCATCGCCATTATCAGGGACATTTCCGAAAGAAAAAAGAACGAAATAGCCCTGAAGGAAAGCCAGGAAAGATTTGAGACTCTTCTCTCGGCAACGGATTCTGGGATTTTAATTCACGAAAAAGGGATTATTCTGGATGTGAATAAACGTCTGGAAGAAATGTCTGGCTATTCCTACAATGAACTTGTTGGTATGAGTTCATTCAACCTCCTTCAACCTGATGACCATTCTGATCCAATTGATCTGAGTAGTTCAACAAATGTATTCTACTATCTGAATGGTATCCGCAAAGATGGATCCCTTTACCCAGTGGAAGCCCACGGAAAAGAAATTCCATATTCTGGAAGAAAAGTACGAGTTGTTGAGTTAAGAGATATTACTGACAGAAAAATTGTTGAAGAACGAAATACAATCCTTACCAGTGTGATTGAGCAAAATCCCGCTTCAGTGATCATCACGGATAGTAATAGCTTAATTACCTACGTTAATCCAGCTTTTACACGGATAACAGGTTATCTACTCTCTGAAGTAATCGGTAAGAATCCGAACATTTTACGTTCAGGAACAAATCCTCCTGAATTATATACCGACATGTGGGCAAAACTGAGTCGCGGCCATTCCTGGCGCGGTGAAATCTGTAATAAAAAGAAGGATGGATCTCTTTTCTGGGAACTGGCAACCATCGCTCCCGTTTTAGATGTTAAAGGAAATATTACTCATTTTGTCGCCATAAAAGAGGATGTTACTGAATCCCGAGAAATGGAAGAAAAACTTCTTCAGGCACAAAAGATGGATGCAATCGGCAGATTGGCTGGAGGTATTGCTCATGATTTTAATAACCTCTTAACGGCTATTACTGGCAATGCTGAGCTTGCTGCACTGGCAACAGACACTGAAGATCCCCGGCTTCAGCATTTAGATGATATTATTAATACAGCCGAACGAGCATCTGACCTGACACATCAATTACTCACCTTCAGCAAAAAACAAATCATCCAACCCAAAATCGTTAATCTGAATAACATTATAAATAACATATATAGACTTTTGAAACGTGTCATTGGCGAGAATATTCAGTTACAAGTTCTCTGTGGTCCGCACCTGAAAAATATCAAAGCTGATGGTTCCCAAATTGAGCAAATTATTGTAAATCTCTCGGTAAATGCTCGTGATGCAATGTCAAAAGGTGGTTCTCTTTCCATTGAGACTTCAAATGTATATCTGATGAAAGATCAGTTCCCTACCGTTAAGGGATTACTAGAGGGGAATTATGTTAAATTAACCGTTACCGATACTGGAGATGGTATTTCTGAAGAAGATCTAGGTAAGATTTTTGAACCCTTCTTTTCAACTAAAGAGCAGGGAAAAGGAACTGGACTTGGACTGGCAACTGTATATGGTATTGTTAAGCAACACCATGGTACACTTAGAGTACATAGCCTGATAGGTGAAGGAACCTCATTTGATATCTACTTCCCCGCCGTTGCATCAAATCTATCAGAAGAAATCAACGACAATATGGAGTCCAGGAACTTAAATGGAAGTGAATCCATTCTCATCGTTGAAGATGAAACCGCTGTAAGAACGATGATCGCCAAGACCCTGTTACGTTTTGGTTATACTGTAATGGAGGCGGAAAACGGTGTCGAGGGTGTAAAGAAACTACATCAATTGGAATCTCCCATCGACCTGATCCTTACGGATGTTATCATGCCAAAAATGAATGGTCCGGAATTTATCAACGAAGCCACCACTTTGTATCCCAATATTTCAGTACTCTACATGTCTGGTTACGCTGAACAAACGATGTTCAAGGATGGACAACAAAGCCCGGATATTCATTTTATAAGTAAACCTTTCCAACCCAAAAAACTCGTAAGAACGATAAGAAATATATTAGACGAGCCTGCTGATTGATCAATAGTACACCAATCACCCATTAGTATTAAATATCAATACATATCTTGCAATGCCCCCCGATTTGTATTATTTTGTAATAGTAATAGGAGAACTAATGAAACTTCTGACACGATCTGAAGAGATGTTATTACTGGCCATAACGCATCTAGGGGACAATGCGTATGGCATTAGTATTCGCGACCAACTCAAGGTGATGACAGGAAAAACATGGTCTTATGGCAATATACATGTCACCCTTGACCGTTTAGAGAAACGTGGGAGAATTCGTTCTTCCCTCTCTTCACCTGAAAAAAAACGTGGTGGGAGAAGTAAAAGACTCTATACCCTGACAGAGAGTGGATTGAAGGATCTGAGGGAGATCAAAAAAGTTCATGAGAGGATGTGGGCCGGAGTAAATAGTCTTTCTCCTGGAGAAGCAAAATGAAGTCCCACTCAGTCTTACCCTGGTGTATTCGTTTTTTTGTTAACCTTTTTTTTCGTGACGACCTCGCAGAACAATTACTTCCTGATCTGGAAGATGAATACGTTGATTCAATAACTCATTATGGACGATTTCGAACCTTTTTCTGGGTGATTTTTCAATGCGTCGGTCTACTTTTTTCAGGAGTTCGTAATAAAATATTCTGGACCCTTGTGATATTGAAAGAAAACATCAAGATAGCTTTTCGTAATCTCCGCCGTTACAAGAAATACAGTATCTTGAATATCTTTGGACTTTCTGTAGGTTTAGCCTGTTCAGTCATTATCATCCTCTACGTCAACCACGAACTTACTTATGATAACTTTCATCCAGATGTCGATAGAATATTTCGAGTAGACTTACATAAAATTTCGGATATCGGCGAATACCGGATGCAATCCCATTGTACTCCGTTAGCGGAGAAATTACGTACTGATTTTCCTCAAGTTGAAATCGTTAGTCGAATCAGGCAACCATTAGAAAATAGCGATAACGTTTATTTTAAGAAGGGAGATATAAAATCATTTGAGGACCTGATTTATTTTACTGACTCAGATTTTTTTCAGATATTCAAAGTCAATTTTATTTCCGGTGATCCTGCATCAGTATTGGATGAACCAAATACCGTTATTCTAACTGAAAGTTTAGCAAAAAAATTCTTTGGTGACGAAAATGCTTTCGGTAAAAATATTGAGATCGAACTCGATTACGATTATTACCGTCCAGTGGAAATTGAAGAATTTAAAGTCGTTGCAATTATTGAAGATTCACCGTCGAATTCCCACCTACAGTACAATGCCTTGGTTTCATTTTCGACAATGCTCAACAAAGTCCCATCACTTGCTGAGAACTGGACTACTTATCATGGTTGTTTTACCTATCTAAAACTTAATCCTGAAAATAGTGTTGAGGAAGTGGAAGATGGACTGATTGAAGTAAGTAACACTATCATCGAAAGTATGGTAAATCGTTATAACTACACATTCTCCAAATACGATCTCTATTTACAACCCATTTCCGAAATTCATATGTATTCCCCCTGTAGTTATGAAATTGAAGCTAAGGGGAACATGTATTACATCTACATCTACTCTTTTATTTCCCTTCTGATCCTCTTCATCGGTTGTATGAATTACATGAACCTCTCAGCCTCAATTTCGTCAACGAGAATAAGAGAGATCGGGATTAGAAAAGTTATTGGTGCAAACCGTGCTGGCTTGAGTGGTCAGTTTATTTCGGAATCTTTCATAATAACGGGTATAGCCTTCTTTTTCGCTTTATTCGCTGCAACACTATTTTTTCCATTTTTTAACGAATTCACCGGTACTTCTCTTTCGTTATCTGACCTGATTAATCCTAAAGCTCTTCTAGTAACGTTAGTTCTTTATTTGGTTATAAGCCTTGGATCCGCATTCTATCCAATCGTGTTCCTGACAGACTACAAACCCATTCAGGTTCTGAAAGGCAAACTTGCTCACAAAAGCACCGGTTCAGGCTTCCAACGTTTGATGGTCCTTGGTCAATTTGTAGTATCGATTTTTCTTATCATAAGTACCTTAACTGTACAACAACAATTGAATTTCATGCGAAGCCAGGCGTTGGGATTTGATCGTGAACAGAAATTGGTGATACCTGTACATAGTAACCGCAATTTCTTTATGCGGAACTCTGATGTTATAAAGGAAGAATTTGAAAAATCGCCGAACATACTAAATTCGACAGTGTCCTCCGAAGTGCCAGGAGAAAACGAATATGTTTGTTATACAAAACGTATGGATATCCCAGATCCAAAACCCGAAGAATTATCAATTCTTTCAATTGATTTTGATTTCATCGACGTTTACGGACTAGACCTCGTAGCTGGTAGAGCCTACGAACATGAACGAGGTACAGAGGATATAAATAGTGCGTTAATCCTGAACGAAACGGCTGTCAAACAGATGGGATTTACATCCCCTGAAGATGCGCTTGGAATAGAATGCTGGGGTCATTATCACGGCAAAACAAAAACCATTGTGGGTGTTGTAAAAGATTTTCATTTTATCGGTATGCAGGAAAACATCAAACCAACCCGTTTTGAAATCGAAAGAAGTCTTTTTGGTTACATCACTCTTACCGTTTCCACTGAGGAGATAAGCAAAACGTTGGATGAGGTGATGGTATCATGGGACAAGTATTTCACTGACATACCTTTTGAATACTTCTTTCTGGATGAGAGTTTTGATCAACAATACCGTTACGAAATGCAGGCATCAAAAATATTGGGATTTATCACTTTTTCAGGACTGGTCATCTCATTGCTTGGACTGCTTGGTTTGGCTTCATTTATCGCTCGAAAACGTGAAAAAGAGATTGGGATTCGTAAAGTCCTTGGTGCAACAAGCGGGGACATTATCAACCTTCTGTCCAAACAATTCATCATCATTATAACCATTTCATTCGCTATTGCTGCAATTGGAGGATGGTTCTTGATGAATCGCTGGTTACAAGACTTTGCTTACCGGATTAATCTTGATCCATTTATATTTATAGTGGTTGGCGTAGTAACACTCTTACTAGCATTGCTGACTGTCGGTTTTCACGGATTAAGAGTCTCTCACTGCAACCCGATAAAGTCCATCAGGAACGAGTAATTATTAAGTAAAGCTGACATCCCGACTACAAAATTGTCGGGATGTCGATTTTCAGCTCAAATTGAATATTTTTCTAAAATGGAATCCGTAAATGGCGTAGGTCATCGCCAGGGAGAACAAGTGTGGTCTTCTGAATAAAGTCCAAAAGAATAATCGCCAGTAATAAACACGTTCTCTGCCAATGATTCCCATAAAAAATATTGATTTGAATAGGGCTTTAACGTATCGGAACTCAAAATTCAATTTCTTCTTTGCAAATGGTTTATAATCCCTTAAAAAGGCTGTGACACGATCGTAGTAAAATTTGGGTGAATAGATATTTATAAGTGTTTCCCTGTATCCATTTACTAATTTTTCGTTACCCATTTTCGGAATGAAGTTGATGGAATAGTCCGTATTATCTCCACTGACTTCCCTGACCATCCGTTTCTCTTTTGTGAGACGATTAAATAGAGCGGTTCCCCTGGGTGCATTCAGGATTCCAACCATAGCAGTAATAATTTTACTGTCCTGAATAAAATCACTTAGTCTGGTAAAGATTGTTGAAGGATCATTATCAAACCCGACGATAAATCCGCCTTTTACTATCAATCCATAATCCTGAATCTTATCGACACACTCTTTCAAATTCCTGTTACGGTTTTGAAGCTTATTACATTCAGCCAGCGAATCCTCATTGGGAGTCTCAATACCGATAAATACGTTATCAAATCCTGCCATCACCATTAAGATCAAAAGTTCATCATCATCTGCAAGATCGATGGATGCTTCCGTTCCAAAGACAAATGGATTTTTTCTCTCTTTTTGCCACCGTATAAGAGCTGGAAGAAGATTTTTTTTAAGTTTTGGCTTATTTCCAATAAAATTATCATCTACAAAAAATACTCCGCCTCGCCATCCATGTTCATAGAGTTTATCAAGCTCAGTAATTACCTGTTCTTTACTTTTTGTTCTGATTCTGCGACCAAACAGTGTTGAGATATTGCAGAAATCACACTCAAACTGACACCCTCGCGAATACTGAATATTTACTGTTGCATACTTTTTAAGATCTATCAACTCCCAGGCTGGAACCGGAGTCTCGGTGATGGAAGGTTTAAGTTCACTACGATACAACTGTTTTGGATTCCCATCCTCTAAATCATGCAAAAACATGGGTAAAGTTATTTCGGCCTCATCAAGCACTAAGTGTTCTACATTGAGAAAAGATTCATATTCCATTGTAAAAAGTGGCCCCCCTGCAACAACAGGTTTACCAGATGCATGAACCCTATCGATTATCTCATGTGATGATTTTCTCTGGATTGACATGGCACTGATAAATACGAAATCAGCCCAAGCGATATCCTTGTCCAAAAGTTTCTTAACCTTTAAATCAATGACCTTTTTCTCCCACTTTCCCGGTAGCATCGCGGCAACAGTCAACAAGCCAAGAGGTGGTTCAGTACTTTTGCGACTGATGAATTTCAAAGCATATTTAAAACTCCAGAACGTATCTGGATAATCTGGATATACCATTAAGATATTCATTGTTTTTCCGTTCAATCTTTTTTCAACATTCCCCTTAGAAGAAATTTAGTGATGTTTTCTATTTTAATGGCTGACTTCCCAATACTTCCACCTAACACAAGACTGTACATTGTACCACTCATAAGATTTGACAAAATTTCGGTGGTTTCTACCGGATTGAGTTCACGAAATGTACCGTCACTAACCCCATCCCTAATGATTTTTTCAAGATGTGGTGCATTCTCCGCATAAATCCTGTAATAGGTTTTTTCGGCATGAGATTTGAACTTCGCCCCCTCTTGAACGATCATGGCCGCCAGAACCTGTTTGTTCTCCACAAAGGTGATGTATGCCGCAATAAATGCTTTGATCTTTTTCAGTGGTGAGTCAGCTCGTTTAATCGCTTCATCAATCGTTTCAGCCAAACTTTCAATTGAGTATTCCACCGCAGCCAGGAAAAGTTCTTCCTTGGTTTTGAAATAGAGGTAAATCGTTCCTTTTGCAACGCCGATATGGTCAGCAACCTGCTGGATGTTTGTGTCAGAATATCCATGGGATGAAAAAAGTGCGACTGTAGCTCGGAGAATTTCTCTCCTTCTTTTTTCCTGATCCACCTTCGGCCTACCTCTACCATTTACGGCTTTCATCTCTACTCCTTTTTATTGACTGACTGGTCAGTCATAATAATAAAACAAAAACGCTTTCTTGTCAAGAACAAAACCTCCCCATTAGTAATAGACAGAGAGGCTGGGGTTTTAAATGGATAGTAGTACTTACAATGAAAGCCGTTTAAGTTTCCTACTGAACAGTGCCAGGGCTATTGCAAAATAGATAACCGTCAAAACACCCAGAAAGAATAAATCCCATGCGATATCTGCCATGCCTGCACCGTGAATAAGAATTTTATTTATGGCATTAATGGCGTGTGTAGGGGGCAAAACATCTGGTGCTGCGACACTCACTCCTGAAACGGTAAAAAGGGTTGTATCCGGCATGGGCATCATTCCACCGGTGAAAAATATGAGCAGGAATAATGGGAAATTGCTAACGATAAATGCTTCCGATTCTGTTTTAACAAAACTGGCAACTATCATCCCAAATGCTATAGTCGAGAAGACAGTTCCTAGTGCCACTAGAACAACCAGGCCAACTGTTCCATCAAAACGGAACCCAAGTAGTTTTGCCGTTAGTAACGAAATGACAATCTGAACAAATCCAAAAACCAGGTAGGCAATAGAAATCCCACCGAGAAAGTCGAAAGCTGTCATACGCGTAAGTTTAAGTCGATGGAGAGTACCTGCTTCCATTTCTCGGGTAATGAACATGCTGATTTCAACGAGTAAAAATATGATAGCCGTTACAAAAAGGCCCGGAACGTAGAGTTCAAACTCCGTTCGGCTGATACTACCGCCAATGAAAACCTCCTTCATTTCATAGTAAGGCTCCATATTCTGCTTTTGTATCAGATACTCATCTATAACCGTTACCGCAAGTATCGCGGTCACCGGGTAATAAACACTGGTTGCATCACCATATAAAGTAAACGATGGTTTGGTGTCAGGATCTGAAGCTGATTGAGAAAAGTCTGAAGGGAAATAGAGAATTCCATCAGTTTTTTTGTCACGTAGATTTTTTTGTGCTTTCTCCATTGAAGGAGTAAACGTTAGATTCAGTTGACTGAAGGTCGAATCAGCGTTGGTTTCCAGAAGATGAACAATCTCTTCTGAAGCAAATATTTCTGTTTTATCTACCAATACGACACCACTATCCTCGTTAACAATTGTCAGATCATAGGACCATTCACCGGCGTAGGTCATTAACCAATAGATAAAAATGAAAAACGGGGCGATGAAAACAGTCAATGCTACCAACCAGATTTCTCTGCTTCTTTCACGAAACGTTTTCAGGAATACGTCAAATAGCTTCATTGCCTTAACCCCCTACCTGTCAGGGAAATAAACACATCCTCAAGGGTCGTTTGCCGCCAATACATTTCGCCGGGATTTATACTCTTTTCTTTAAATAACTGAATAATAATTGGGATCTCTTCCATCATGTTTTTACTGTCAATAATGAGCTTGTTCTCAAATATTCTACTTTCTATTTTTTTTATTTGTAGTAGCTTCACTATTTCATTGGCCAGTTCCCGTGGGATATTTTTCATGTCAAAATCAATTTTATCCCCATCACCAATACTCTTTTTTAATTCATCGGAGGTTCCAGTTACCAACAACCTTCCCTGATCAATGACTGCGATACGATCCGCTAGACGGTCCGCTTCATCCATATTGTGAGTAGTCAGAATAACCAGCTTTTCCTGTGCCAGGGATTGAATAAAATCCCTAACAACGATTCTGCTTTGAGGATCGAGGCCCGCTTCGGGTTCGTCGAGAAAAACGATGTCGGGATCGTGCACCAACCCCAGCAAGATATTAAGCCGTCGTTTCATTCCTCCGGAGAGGTTTTTTCCGTATGTATTTTTCTTTTCCTCCAACCCCAGTTTCTTGAGAAGAGTATCAGCTTTGACCTTGGCATTCTTAGTACTAATCCCATACATCTTTGCCACAAAAACCAATTGCTCAAAGCAAGTCAGCTTTTTCCATATCACTATTTCCTGTGGACAAATCCCCACATGGTTTAGCATTGATTGCCCACTGGAATAGACGTTTTTTCCGTGAATGTGGACGGACCCGTTATCTGGTTTTAATAGCCCACACATCATTTTAATGGAAGTCGTTTTTCCAGCACCATTGGGCCCAAGAAAACCGAATATTTCCCCGTAATCGACAGAGAACTCCAGATTCTGGACGGCTTTTACATTTCCAAAACTTTTTGAAAGTCCTTTGACCTCAAGGATGACTTTATCCATTGCCCCCCCTGCTTCTTAGAGGTCGTTCACTATTTCATCAACGTATATTTTCTGAAAACTCTGTATCGTCGATTCCAACGGAAACAAATCATCGAGTACCAGATAGGCTGTTATCCCGTCTAAAGCGGCCATCAATGTTTTTGCCCTGCTACTGTATTCACCGTTTTTGAATGTTCCATTTTCCATTCCCGTCTTATACCAGCTTTCATAGATACCCAGCATCAATTCGGCGTGTTTTTTCATCTCACCCCAGAGCTCGGGTACATTCATCATTTTTGTCATGGTGAGGAAAGTGAACATCAATTCCTTTGGATGGTTCTTCCAGTACGTCAGGTAGATGGCGATAAATCTCTTTATCGCTCTCGCTTTATCGATATCTTGATCAGCCTCGATAATGAATGCATAGATGGGTTCCATAAAACGGTCATTTGCATAGATAAGGATTTCATCTTTACTGCTGAAATGGTGATAGATCCCACCTTTACTTATTCCCATTTGTTTTGCTATGGCATCCACCGATGTTGTTTCGTATCCGTTTTCAAGGAAGACTTCCACAGCCGTATCGATGATCTGATTCACACGTTCTTGTTTAGGTATTTTTTTTGCCATTCCCTCTCCATACCGACCGTCGGTATGTTTAATATAGAACAACAAATAAAAATGGGCAAGAGATTTATCCCTTACCCAAAACTATCTTAATCTTTTAACGGTGATATCTATAACCTTATTTCTCCTCGAAGGAACGTAAATGCCTGCCCCGCCATCAGGACACGATCCCCCATCATCTCACACTCGAGATAACCTTCCCGTTGCGATAGTTGTCTAGCTTTCAGACTGGTTTTTCCCAGTATATCTGCCCAGAACGGAATCAGAGTACTATGAGCTGAACCGGTTACCGGATCTTCAGGGATACCCATTTTTGGGACGAATACACGCGAGACAAAATCTTCATTATCACCCTTTGCTGTGGCAACAATCAGGTTGTACTCCAACTCCATCATCTTTATAAAATCCGGTGTCAACCTTCGTATTTGTTCTTCTGTTTTATAAAGAACTATCAAATCTCGTGAGGCTGATATCTTTTCAGGTTTTACCACCAGGCATGATTCAACATCTTCCAGTTTTACATCACACTCCTTGGCTATCCATGCGGGAAAGTTCATTTCGTAAAAAGAATCCCGTCGTCGAACGACCAACTCGCCACTCTGTGAATCAAAATGAATTTTTTCCTTTTCATATCCCAGATGTTCAAATATGACATGTGCTGATGCCAGAGTAGCATGCCCACATAAGTTTATTTCCACTGCTGGAGTGAACCATCGTATGTGGTACCTATCGTTATTTTCAACAAAAAACGCTGTTTCGGATAGATTATTTTCCATCGCAATCTGCTGCATTTGTTCGTCGCTGATCCATTCAGTCAGCGGACAAACTGCGGCAGGATTTCCTTTGAAAGGTTTATCTGCAAACGCATCTACCTGGTAAATCGGGATGTTCATTTTATCTCCTTAATAAACTTTAGCCTCAACACCCATTTTGCTCAACTTCGTCTGAATGAGTTCCAATTCTTCTTTCGATACAGGTTCAATATCTTCGGATGGAAATGCACGATGAAGAGTATAAAGCATAACCCATTGTGGATCAATATTCTTAACCATTTCTAACCAGATATTGATATGATCCTCACTCAGGTTTCCCTTTACACCTTTTGAAAACAATGCCTGCAAAATCACGTTATCCAGCTCACCAATAGCTTCCACAGTTTTGTCAATATCCATATCATAGTTTGGTCCGCTGTACTGCTTCATTATTTGGTCTACTGCGCAATCCAGCTTCAGGATGGCATTGTCTAATTTTCTGACAGCTTTCCTTATTTCTGGACGGATTATCCGTGTCGAATTAGAGAGAATACTGATAACGGTATCTGGGAACTCACTATCCCTGAGCTTGATTACTTCATCAACAATTTCAGTGAAATGTGGATACAGTGTAGGTTCGCCATTGCCGGAAAAAGTCAGGCTATCTGGTGCCTCTCTGCCTTCGCCGTTCCACTCTTTCAGGGCGTTGATCACTTCAGTGACTGACGGAAACCCTGTTGATTTATCAGCATCCTCTTCGGTCCAACCATATTGGCAATAGAGACAGTTGAAATTACAGGTTTTTCTCCCTGCAGGCAGTAAGTTAATCCCGAGAGATTTACCAAGACGACGGGAGTTCACCGGACCATACAGGATTCCTTTCTTGTAACCCAGCAGGTCACTCATATCTCCTCCAGGACTCGCTTGAGTCTCTTGATTCCTTCGCGGATTTCATCATCCTCAACGCGGGAAATCGATAACCGAAGGTGTTTGCTCTTTTCAAGCGATGCAAAATAGAGATTGCCTGCCGAAACTCGAATCTCGTGTTTTTCCATAAGTTCTTTAAGCCGATCTTCTTCAATTTCTTTATTTAACGTTACCCATATAGTGTAGCCACCATCTGGTGTGGTCCACTCCGCCAATCCTTTTAACTCACGATCCATTTCATTGAGGGTAAACTTCATCCGTTTACGGAATTCTCTGTGAACCCGTTTAACATGGCTGTCATAATGCCCTTTCCTGCAAAATGAGGTAATCCCTGCCTGAATGAGTGTGTTATTGGATAAATCACCGAATCTCTTGATGGATGTCAAACGGTCGATCAGTTTTGTATCGCAGGCGATCCAACCCATACGGATTCCCGGGAAAAGCACTTTTGAAAAGGTTCCGAGGTAAATCACCATCTGGTTCTCGTCCATGGATTTGATCGGTAGAACCACTTTTCCAAAATATTTCATCTCCTCTTCGAACCCATCCTCGATAATCACTGTTTCGTTTTCTTCGCAGAGCTTCAGCAATTTTTCCCGGTGTTCCTGTGGAGTGGTTATCCCTGTTGGATTATGAAAATTGGGTATCGTGTACAGAAGCGATATGGGTTCTTTTTTCATCTCTTTTTCGAGGATATCCAGATCAAGACCATCCTCATTCATCGGTATTTCAACCAATTCCACATCGTAGTATTTCACCATGGGCAGAAAATGGCTATAGGTCGGATTTTCAGCTGCAATACGAACACCTTTACCCGATAAACAACGCATTACAAGGTCAAGCCCCTGCTGGGCACCATTGGTAATCAGAATATTATCTGTAGAAACTTTCACCTCATGGATCTGCATACGGTTGGCGATGTAATCGCGGAGGGGTTCGTATCCATACGGGCTACCGTAACGAAGGAGTTCCGCGCCTTGCTGATTAAACACGCGGTTCAGGGAACGCCTGAAATCTTCCACTGGGTAGAGTCTACTGTCAAGTTCAAGACTCGATAGATCGACAAACCCGTTACTCATTCCCGTCGAGATGTCCTGATGCATGACATCCAGTAGTTCCTGACTCTTATCGTTACAGATTTCTTCCCAGTCGATTGTGCCTGTGTTCTCAACAACCTGTTCACTTACGATACGTTTCCGGTTTCTAACCTTGGTGTATGAACCTGGAGAACTATAGAGATAGCCCAGTGAAATCAGCTCCTGGTAAGCTACGTAGATCGTGGAACGGTCCACACCAAGCCTCTGCCCCAATATCCTGGTTGCTGGAAGTTTATCATCGGGATGAAGGGTGCCGTTATCAATGTGATGGATGATACTATCCATAATCTGACGGTAGATCGGTTCACCGTTGTTGCGATCTATTCGAGGTAAAATCATTTCTCCCCCAGAGATGGTATACGTTATCTTTTCAACCAAGGTAGCTGGCAATTTGGCTGGCGTAAACAACCAATAATATACTAATTTTATCCTACCATTTTAGATTATTATCTCTTAATAGATAGAGATTTCTTGCTTTACCTTACTGAACATATGTGCTATATTTAATCATTCAAAGGGGAATACTATGGACCTGATTACGCAGGAAATAAAAGCTTCTATTGCTGAGCATATCCTAGATAGAGCCTCAGAAGGTGATTTCCTATCCGCTGCCGCGTCGATCATGTCAACGATTGCACTACTCCACAAATCTATCCCGGATAAAAAACGTATCTCTTATGGCATTCACTCGGTGATAAAAGATCTGGGCGCTTACCTCTACGATTCTCTGACGACTGAAGGAATCGACATCTTTTCTTTCGTAAACGGTCTCTTTGAATTAAAAGATTTGAACATGGACAAAAAAGAGGACCGGATTCAGGCTGTGGCTTTAAAGGTTCTTGCTAAATGGGCGAGTGACAGGGGAAATGATTTCAGGAAGACACTACCCTATTTCGTAAAGGGAGCGACTTCTGACTATTGGGAAGTACGGGAACATGTGGCCGGGTTTTTCAGGATGGTTATCAAGGTCAATAAGGATGAGATAAAGCCATATTTGCTGGATTATGTCCAATCCGATAACCCTAACCTGAGAAGGATGATCTCAGAATCCTTACGTCCGGTAGCAGATAACCGTTGGCTTCAGAAACAGCCGGACTATTCCATTTCCATTCTGAGACACATGTTTGCTGAAAAGGCTCCTTACCCCCGTTCATCCATTGGTAACAGCCTCAGTGATCTCGCGCGAAGAAATCCCGAATTGGTTTATTCTATCGTTGAAGAACTTGTAAAATCGGGTGATAAAAATTCCAAGTGGATAGCTGCGCGTGCATGCAGAAACCTTGTGAAAACTGAACCGATTCGTGTGATGGATTTACTCGGAATTGACGAATACCAGTATAAAGACAGGAAGTATTACCGACGTGACTATCAATAAAATTGAAGCAAAATCGATCTTACTGAAACGGAAACACATTGATTCATGGTTTTTGACCCGTTACGGCATGAACCTTTACCGTGGCTGTTCCCATGACTGTTCCTATTGCGATGGTCGTGCCGAGGGTTATTATGTGGAAGGGGATTTTGCTAAAGACATTCAGGTAAAAATCAACGCACCGGAACTACTTCGCCGTGCCCTCGATCCCCGTCGAAAAAGGAAACCCCTAAAAAGAACCTACATGTCCATTGGAGGAGGTGTCAGCGATAGTTATCAGCCTCTTGAAAAGAAACTGAAGCTGACTCGTCAGTGTCTTGAGGTGATTAAAGACTTTAGTTGGCCTGTCTACATCCTGACAAAATCCAACCTGATCGAACGGGACCTTGACCTTTTTAAGGAAATTCAGAAAGAATATCCGGTTCTGATTTCAATGAGTTTTTCGACAATAGGCGATGACATCGCAAAAATCTTCGAACCCGGCTGTACTCCACCATCCCAACGTTTAAAAACACTCAAACTCTTCCACGATAACGGCATCCCTGTTGGCGTTTTCCTGATGCCGGTGATTCCGGGAGTGACGGATAAAAAAGACAAAATCTTTAACAGCATGAAAGCGTTTAAGGATGCAGGAGTTGAGTTTGTCCTTTTTGGAGGAATGACTTTGAAGGATGGACGGCAAAAGGACCACTACTATAACGTGATCAGAAACTACGATGAATCACTGATCGATGGATACAACACCGTCTACCCGGGACACGATTACGGTGCTGGTCTTACAAAGTATTACATCAAAATCGGACGGTTTTACAACGAAGCTGCAAAAGAACTGATAATTCCTCGTCGGATCCCCGCCCATTTATATAACACTATTTTAGATAAAAACGATCTTGTAACAGTAATTCTCCAAAACCTCGATTTTCTCTATAAACACGAGGGGAAAAAGTCGCCATTTGGTTACGCTGCACATGTCATTTCACAACTTGACACCTCGATAGAAGAGGCTTTTTATGGTAATCATCGCACCCCGATGGATATTGGGAATAAAACGCTTTTGACGGACACAACATTGAAACCCGACCTGACAAGCATGTCGGGCCACCCTATCAGTAAGATGAATCGTCAAACGGTCTCAGTCATTGAAGAGATTCTTACTACAGGTACATCCCGATTGTTTGAAGAGCTGAATGTGGGGTAAAAAGAAACCCGGCTGCCTTTCTATGTTTAAACTACATTGGTTCTATGACAAAACAAGTCTGGCAACCCACCCTGCGTTTAGTTAGCAGGGACTCAGGTGTAAGAAGTTGTTTTGGGTGGGCCGACATGTCTTAGGTTTAAGCAGAGCAGGTTGGGTTTCATTGTGTTAATAAAAAGGGTGTCATCCCTGCGATTAGTTAGCAGGGACCTCGGTGTTAAGGCATTTGAAGTTCAAGCGATAAATCGCGCCATTCTGGATTCTCTTTTTCAATTAGCTGAATTTTCCAATCTCTTTTCCATCTTTTTAGCTGTTTTTCTCTATTCAGGGCTTCTTCAATATCTTGATAATTCTCAAAATGGACTAAAAACTTAATATTGTACTTATGTGTATGACCTTTTTTGCTTTCTCTGTGTTGAGTGATTCGTTGTACAAGGTCATTAGTTACCCCAATGTACTATGCCCCTCTTTTCCTGCTTGCCATGATATAGACGAAGTACATAATTTATCCCACAGATAACACAAACACCGAGGTTCCTGCTAACTAAACGCAGGAATGACATCTTTTTCACTTCCATCTCATTTAGTAATTTTATATTTGTTCCAATAGGTTTGTTCACTTCACCAATAGTATCCGCGTCTGTTGGATCTGCCCTGATTCTGTCCTGACCTGCAGGAAGTAGGTCCCAGATGCCTGATCACTCAAATCCATTGGCAGGGTGGCCCGAATGCTGGCTTGCCTGCCATAGTTTAAGCGGCGGTTGGTCATTCGGGTTTCAACAGAATGTTCATACATCCAGATCTGTTGCCCCAGCACGTTGGTTAATAAAAACTGTGCTGGAGATGGATCAACAAGATCATAGGTGATGTTAAATTGTCCGTTTCCCGGGTTCGGGTAAACACCTAAAGATATGTTTTGAGGGATAATATTTGAATCTGACGGATTATCTACTGAGTTATACGGTAATCCCCAATCACCATCAGGACTAATAACGTTGGCGTATAGATTTCCTGGAGGATATCCAAAATCATATCCACCAACATTCCAAAATATCCATGTATTGCCAGCAACATCAACAGTAAACATAGGCCTGAAAATATTTGAGTTGTCATCGTCCAGGTGATAAGCAAATGTCATATTACCATCGAGATCATAGCCGATGATCTCTCTATCGGTTTCCTGGTAACCATGGCGGTAACTTGAAAATATTCTGAATCCATGATGGAATAGATCTAGATGATTGTAAGTATATATTAGAGGGAGGGTGTCAAGCAAAACTACTTCGCTAGTTATTTCAAGTTGATTATTGAATCTGTACGTGTACCTTCCACTATCTCCATAAGCGACGGTAACAATATCTTCATTGAAAGAACTTGCGAAGAGATCTGGATCGGCGTTTTCGCTTTGTAGACCAATATTTGTTGGCGGTACTATAAGATTCCCATCAAAATCAATAATCGCCCCATAACTATTATCATTGTCCAGATTTACGAATTTTCCATTACCCTCGATAAAAATCAGATTCTCTGTTATGGAAGTTATATTTCTTATGTCTTCTAAAGTATCTACAACAACCTCATTTATACTCCAATCTAAATTGCCTGAAGGTAAAAAGTGCAATAAACTGTTTTCAAAACCAAAGAAGAAACCACCATTTTGGTCGGAGATATATTTTCTTAAATGATATGCATTCCATAAAGAATCAGGAATTAAGGGTATTCCAGGATTATCGCTCCACAAAGGATTCCCATTTGGGTCAAACCTCTGTACCCAAATGTTTCCTTCATAGTTTATATCCAACACGTCATAGTCACACCATAGCACTATGATACAACCATCACTTTGTGGTTCAATATGTAAAAGGTGTCTGAAATCAGTAGTGTATTGATTTGGTTCTTCAACTAGCGGGGCTACAAGAATAGCTGTTTCCGGTTCCCATTGAGCAATTCGGTTTGCATCAAACTTTTGAATAAAAATTTCACTATTTGTTGGATAACCATTAAATGCAACGCTAGCGTGTCTAAAATCTTCCCAACACACCCAGACTTCATCATTTTGCCCTAAAGCCATTAAAACATTACCACGGCCAAGACCCTCATATCCCCATCCGATATCTTCATCAGTGAAATTTTCGGGATTGGGCCTACCAACATCCCAACGAGTGGTACCATCTATGGATAAATGTTGAATATATAATTGAGCATTTGATTCTACGGTAAAATAATATCCGCCCTCATTATCAGCTACGAAAGTCCTAATGATTTCATATGAGTCTGATCCTTCAGCGACTAGCAAACCAGTATGTAAATCGGTAGGCCATTGGGCAAAGACTGTGAAAGGAACGAATATTATTAGAATGAGAATTGAGAAGCGGCAGTTCATGGTGTCCTTTATTATTTTGTGTGTCTAATAATATGAGGAAACCCAACATACAAGACAAGTCAGGCCACTTAAAATTTGATTAAAACAAACCCCGTTTGACTAGCAAACAGGGCCGGATACATGGTTTATATGTAAAAACCCGATCCCAATGATTTTGGGGACCGGGCGTTATATTTATAATGTCTAAGAACGAACCCTATTCATTCCTCAGCACTTCCACAGGATTAGTGAGGGCGGACTTTATCGTTTGAGCGACAAGCATACCCAATGCTACGGAGACCAGAATGGCGATGGATATCACAAACGGTATTGAATTCATCTCAATATGGTATTCATACAAAGAATTAAGGAACATGTTTGTCAAATAGTATCCTGGTATTATCGCTACGACTGCCCCAACAGCGAGAATGATCATAATTGGCCGTGAAATCAATTCGATGATACTATTCACAGAAGCGCCAAGAACTTTTCTGACACCAATCTCTTTTTCCCGCTTGCTTAATGTTGCTGCGACAAGGCCGAAAAGTCCCATTATTGCGATTAATAATGACGTTAATCCTGAGAAAACAAACATTGCGGTGATCGCCTTATTCAGGTTAAACAGAGTGTTAAACGTTTCATCCTGAAAGGACCCGTGGAACGGCAGGTCAGGGAACAAATCCCTGTAGGTTTCTTTGATATAGTCATAAGTCTGAATGATTGTCCCTTTTTCTGCTTTCACAATCAACATCGTAAGGTGTCTTGGGTGAACCACCCTGATCATCAATGGATTGATTGGGCTTTGGAAATCGAATGAATGGAAGTCTTGAGCAACTCCTACGACTGTATATTTTGTTGAATCTATATTAACAATTCCACCAACCGGATCTGTCCAACCCACCTGATCAACAAAAGCCTGATTCACAACCATTTCGCTAAATTGATCCTCACGATTTTCTTCTCCAAGCATTCTGCCTGCCTGCATCCTGAGACCCATCAACTCCATATAACCCGGTCCACACATGAGAGTGTTGGATTCATAATGTTGTTCATCAACCATTACAGCTGTAATAGCTGAAAATCGGCCGATGTGTTCCCGGCTTCGTGCAGTCTTAAGTACGTTCTGATTGCTCTTCAGTTCATTTTCCAGACGGTCAACCTGCTGTTCTGTGTTCAAAGGAATTGCGATAATACCTTCGTGTTCATATCCCCAATCAAGGCTCCGTTGGTAACGAGCATTCATATACATACTGATGGGAAAAACCAGGGCCAACATAGTCAATGCAAACTGAAAGCCGATCATTATCTTGATAAAAACGTTCTGACCTTTGTTTGCGCTGTGTCCTTTAAAAACGTCGACAGGCATAAATTTTGACACGATAAACGCTGGATAAGCACCTGCACCGAGGCTTGTTAGAAGTAGTAGACCAAGTAGAAAACCAAACGTTCTATTACCAAGATTAAATTGAACTTCACGTAGATGTTCACTGAAAATCGTTGACCAACCGGGAATGAGTAGAAACCTTGCGATCAGAATACCAACGACAAGAGATAAAAATACGAATAGAATATTTTCACCTAAAAATTGGAGCACTAACTGCGCTTTACTGCTGCCAACAACTTTACGAATCCCTATCTCACGGTAACGTTTACTAAGGCTTACGATCCGGTTATTTGCATAGTTAAAACTTGCGAGAAGAATCAGTATTAAAGACAAAATCGAAGTGCCAATTGTGGCAGATGCCGGCGTTCCCTGCGCCAGCGCATTGCGGTAAACGTTGTCACTTCTTGTCAGTTCTTTTAATGATGGGTAGCACAACCTGCTGATTCCCCATTCACCGTTTGCTTCTCTCTGTTCATCGAGGTGTTTTTCAAGTAATGGAATAATTTCTTCCACCTCATGTCCTTTTTTCATAAGGACATAGGTAGCGGCCGTCCAATCAATCCAGCTATCTGGATCTTTAATCTCCCATTTACTGATGTACGACCAAGGCAGGATGACATCAAAAGTCATACTGGAATTTTCGGGTATATCCTTGAGAACACCTTTGACTACAAATATTTCGGATTTATCCGTTTCTGAAGTAAGTGCCAGTTCTTGACCTACAGCTCGTTCATTTCCAAAATATTTTTTAGCAATAGTTTCAGTGATATAGACGGAATTGGGTTCATTAAATGTATCAATGTTTCCATCGACAAATGGGAATGAAAAGATATGGAAAAAATCTTTCTCAACATATCTAGCCCATTCAGAAAAGATGATATCGTCTTTTTTGGCCACAACGACTCTACCACTTATCCTTGTGACAGCCTCAATCTGAGGACAATCATTTCTGATTCTTTGTCCCAGAGGTATCGGCGAATCACCCCACATGGTTTCATCACCATTTCTCTCAATGACGTTTCCCATCAAGTAGATTCGTTCCAGGTTTTTATGGAATGAATCGAGGTTGATAGCTTGATCAATAAAGAGGAATGTGACGATACAACATCCAATTGCGATGGACATTCCGACGAGGTTTATGAAGGTCGACATGCGGCTTTTCCAGATATTACGAAAAGCCACTTTTAGAAAGCTTAATAACACAGTTGGGTCCTGTCTCGGCTCAGGCAGTATTCCGACAATACAGAGAGAATATAAATAATAAAGGGCTTCTTCGCATCATAATTGACGCAAAAAAGCCCAAGAAAATACGAGAATTTATTCGTTCCTCAACGTTTTAACTGGATTGGCGTGGGCTGATTTAACTGTCTGGAGTAACATCGTAAAAAGTGATGCAAAAAAGAGTATCCCAAACCCAATGAGAAAAGGAATCGGATTTAATCCAATATGGTAAGCATACATTCCATCCATAAATAGCTTTATTAGCAACCATGTAGGTATCAGGGCAATACCTGAACCTAACATTAGAATAATCAGAATTGGTTTTGTGATGATATTTATGATCTGGGATACTGTTGCACCCAAAACTTTCCTAATCCCGATTTCTTTTTCTTTCTTGGCTAGTGTGGCAGAGACCAAACCAAATAATCCCATCACTGCTATCAGCAGAGCGATAACAGCTGTGGCACTAAAAAAGGACGCAATCTCCTTGTTCGACCTATAAAGATTGTCAAACAGCCCGTCCTGAAATCGTCCTGTGTATCGAAGATCAGGGAAGAGTTCCTTGAACGATTTTTCAATCATTGCCGCTGTTGATGCAAGTTGACTCTTTTCGATCTTCACCAACATCATTTTGTATTCATCTTCTTCGACCAGTCTGAGATAACAGGGATCAATTTCATTTTCAAAATTGGTTGCATGGAAATCCTCAACAACACCCACTACCTGATACGAGAGAGTATCCCTGCTTACTATTTTACCAATAGGATTCTCCCAATCCAGTTCCTTGACGAATGCCTGATTAACAACGTATTCATCAAGATTCTGTTTATTCTGATTAAATGAACTTCCTTCAATCAAGTGAAGTCCCATCATTTCCAAATACCCTTTGCCCACTCTGAAACTTTTCACCTCATACCGCTCAGTTTCATATGTAATTGCAGAAATATAGGATTGGTAACCGATGTGATTTCCTGCCCCGGAAATCTCTTTGATATTGGGATTATCGTCTATTTTGTTACGGAGTATTTCGTAGTCACTTCCGTTTTTTACCGGTACAACGTAAACCCCCTCTTTGTCATATCCCCAATCGAGACTCTTCTGATAATTGGTGTTTATAATAAGAGTTATCGGAAATACCAGAACCATAAATGTCAGAAAGAACTGCATAGTTATCAATATTTTAATCAAAACATTCTGACCGGGGAGATTCATCTTGCCTCTTATTATATTTGCCGGTACAAATTTTGACACCACAAGAGATGGATAAATCCCAGAGCCTAAAGCGGTTAAAACCAGAATTGAAGCAAAATAGATGATTGCTCGATGAGTCAACTGAAAATAACGCATGTCCCATCCACCTTCGAACGCATAGAACATGCCTGGCAAAACAAAATATTTTGTTAGAAACACGGCACCAACGACTGCTATCATAATGAAAAGTAGATTTTCACCCAGAAACTGAAATGCGATCTGCTTTCTGCTACTTCCAATGACCTTTCTTATCCCGATTTCTTTAAACCTTCGCGATAGAATCACTATCATATTATTCGTGTAATTGAAGCAAGCCAACAACAGTATGATGAATGATAATAAACCGATACTGATCAAAGCAGAGATGTCATTGCCGCTAATGATCGGATTTCTGATTTCAGGATAACTTCTTGTTAAACTAAAGAGGGAATAATAATACAGTCTTTGAATGGGCCAATCTGGTCGTATTTCCCGTTGTATAACTAGCGATTCAGATATTGTTTCATTTATACTTTCTGGATTCTCACCTTGGTTCATCTGGACAAACGTAGCTCTGATCCATTTCCGCCAATCGTCATCGATCTGAAATTCCGGCGTTTCTAATGATTTTCGGGTAAGCAGAAATTCAAAGTCCAGGCTTGAGTCAATATTGTGATCTTGAAATATCCCCCTGATAATTTTTTGTTGTCTTTCACCGTTACCAACAACTACACCAATTTCTTTACCAATAGCTTTCTCATCCCCGAAATATTTTTTTGCCATTCGTTCAGTTACGTATACTGAAGAGGGATCATCAAAATATTCCAGATCTCCTTCTTTCAAACTAAACGTAAACATCTCAAGGAACTGCTTATCGACAAAATAGGCATCTTCACGAAAACGCTCATTCTCTCGAATAGCCGTAATAGAACGAATAACTACTCCTACTGCATTTTTAACAGTCGGACAGTTTCTTCTGAGCGCCTCTGGCAATGGGGACGGTGAATCTCCCCAAACTATTTCTTTCCCGTTTTTCTCAATTACATTTCCAACCAGATAGATATCTTCAGCATTCACGTGGAATTCGTCCTTGTGAAGACTAAAGTCAACAAACATAAATGCGACCGTTGTACAACTGATTGCAATGGTCAATCCTATCAGATTAATCATTGTTGACATGCGGTTCTTCCATAGATTTCTGAAAGCAACCTTTAAAAAATACCTGAACATCCAATTTCCGATCTCGGCTCCTAATCTCCCCTTAGGATTTGAGTTACTCTATTCGTTTCTAAGCGTTTTTACTGGGTTGGACAAAGCAGTTCGTATTGTCTGAAAAAACATAACTATGGCTGATACAATGAACAGGATAAGTAATGCAAATATAAATGGATATGCATTTATATCCATGTGAAATTCGTGAAACTCATCCAAAAGTATTTTTAGTACAAACCAGCCCGGCACCATTGCTATCGTGGATGCAATTAATAAAATGAGTAGTAGCGGTTTTGTGATAAGTGATGTTATTTGGTGGACTGTCGCACCCAGAACTTTCCTGATGCCTATTTCCTTTTCCCGTTTTGCTAAAGTGGCAGAGACCAAACCATATAGTCCCATAATTGCGATTAATAAAGCTGAGGAACCACTGAAAACGAATACACCCAAAATAGAATGGTTTCGATTATAGTATTCAATAAAAGCAGTATCTTGAAAAAAGCCTGAATAGTTTACCGTTGGAAGGGCTTTTCTAAACGTTCTTTTAATCTCTTCTGATGTTGTAACCAGGTTTCCCTTCTGGATTTTTACAATCATCGTTTTCATCTCTTCAGGTTCACTGATTTTTAGTACCATAGGTGGGATTTTAAAATTAAAACTTCCCGGAAGGAAATCCTGAACAACTCCAACAATGGTAACTTCTTCAGCATCCACCTGAATTTGTTTACCGATTGGATTTGAGAGTCCAGTCTCCTGCAGGAAAAGTTGATTAACGATAACTTCTTCTTTTTGACTCTCTTTCCTTTCCACTCCAAATGTCCGGCCAGAAACCATTTTCATTCCCACTGTTTCAATATAATTGGGACCGATAAGCATACTGAAGGGTTCGTATTCCTGTTCATTCACAACAACAGCAGAGATATTGATAAACTGGTTCAGGTGTTCTTTTGTACCTGCAATTGAGAGGATATTTGGATTATCTCTTAACGCTGATTCCAGAATCTCGAACTGTTTACCATTTGCCATGTTGATTGCGTAGAGACCCTCCTGATCGTAACCCCAATCCAATGTCATCTGGTAGCGTTCGTTTAAAATTAATCCAATGGGTACGATAATAGTCAAAAGGGTTAATACAAATTGGAATCCAATCATAATACGTATAAAAAGGTTCTGACCCTTTACGCCGGAATGACCTTTAAACACATCAACCGGCATAAATCGTGAAACGATAAAAGAGGGATATAGAGCAGCCCCAATTCCTGTAAGCAGCCACAGGGCAGTGATAAACAGGACAAACTCGAGTGTTAACTGAAAAGGCAATTCATTCCACCCGTCAAACAAAGCATATAGACCGGGGATTAGAATAAATTCTGCAAGAACAATTCCGAAGACAATTGCAATTCCAATAAACACAAGATTTTCACTAATCAACTGATTGATCAGCTGAAACTTACTACTGCCTACAACTTTTCGTATTCCAATTTCACGGTATCGTTTTGATAAAGCTACAATGTTGTTATTTGTATAATTGAAGCTTGCAAGTAGTAGAAGTATAACTGCGATAGCTGTGAGAGTAATCTGAGCTGCACCTTCACTGCCCCGTATCAATGAATTCCTGACTGGATTATTTCCGCGAGTTAATTCATACAGTGAATAAAATTCCAGACGGTTCACTCCCCATTCAGGGTTGGCTTCTCTCTGAACATCAAGGTAGGGTTCAAGCTGATCACATAGTTCATAGGGATTGTGACCTGGTATCATCATCATAAACGTTGCAGTCGTCCAATGTTTCCAGTCGTCTATCTCCAGCAAATCCCATCTTTTTAAGTTCTCATAGGGAATAATAAAATTGAATCTCAAACTTGAATTGTCCGGCAAATCCTTCAGCACACCTCGGACAATCATTGTTGTTTCGATATCATTATCTGTGATCAGGCGAATTTCCTGACCGGTTGCTTTTTCCGTGCCAAAGAGTTTAATCGCTCTATTTTCGGTGAGGTATAGTGCATTGGGTTCGTTAAAATACTCAGAGCTACCACTCAGAAGCTCGAAGGAAAACATCTCCAACCAATCTTTTTCAACAAAATAGGCTTCTTCCCGAAAGACGTCCTCATCCGTGACAAACCTCAGACCTTTTCTGGAGACACGTGAGACATATTTTACTGATGGGATATCCTCTTTTATCCTTTCACCCAAAGGAGCAGGCGTACTTCCCCAAATGTTTGTTACACCATTACGTTCCAGTACATTCCCCATCATGTGAATATCCTTGATATTCTCATGAAACGTATCGTAGTTCAGACCAAACTGGATAAAAAGAAATGAAACGACACAACAAGCAATTGCAATTGAAAGTCCTATAAGATTGATTAAAGTGGACATACGATTGCGGAAAAGGTTACGGAACGCAACCTTCAGAAAGGTGATATACATATTCTGGCCCCTAAAAAGCAACTGCCTCATATCTAACCTATATATTGGTCGCTTCAATACCCCATTTGGTTACATTTTTTGCTCACTTTTTTCCTTATATTCTGCAGGAATCTATCTGGAGACTGAGATGAAGAAAAAAGTACTCTTGTTGCTTCTAAAGGGTTTTGAAGAATATGAAGCAGCGGTCTTTACAGACGTGCTCGGTTGGAGCCGTAGCGATGGTCTTGAAGGCGTTGACGTTGATACCGTTGGCCTGACAAAACAGGTAAACGGCACCTGGAATTTACGAGTGTTACCAGAGTATCAATTAAATGAGATAAACGTATCCGATTATGACGCATTGGCTATCCCCGGCGGTTTTGAAGAGAAGGGATACTACGAAGAAGCGTATGACGACAGGATACTGAACCTTATTCGCGAGTTTGATACCCAGAGTAAGATTATTGCAGCCATCTGTGTTGCGGCCTTACCTGTCGGAAAAAGTTGTATTCTGGAAAATAGAAAAGCCACAACCTACCATCTCGGTGGTAAACGCAGAAAACAACTTGCTGAATTTGGTGTGCATGTTCAGGATAAACGGTTGGTTGAAGACGGCAATGTGATCACCTGCACCGGCCCTGGTCCTGCTCTTGATGTGGTTTTTCTACTCCTTGAGCGACTAACCAGTATTAAAAACGTTGAGACCGTCAAAACAGCCATGGGGTTTTGATAGATTAATTTAAGATCAAAATTCAGCTCCGCTAACTATTCATTTTAATCTCTTTCTATCAATTCTATTGCTCATAACCTTGGGCATTGATAGATTACAGATGTAGAATTACATCAACACTAAATGTATTAAACGGGGGATTCATGAGAGTTTTTAAGACGGTTTTGCTTCTATTCCTTCTTGTTACGTTTGGTTTCTGTTTCTCTTCAGACGTGTATGCTACTGATTCAGATTCTCTTACGACCATTAGAATCGAAAAATCCAATCCTGTTAAAATGAACCTCAGTGGACCCCGTTATGGGATTACAACCATTCCTGGCGGAACTGAAATTGCAAAAGAACTGGAAGATAGAGATCTCGATCTGACGTTTAGTCAATTCGGCTGGCAATTTGAATATAATGCAGTACCTACATCAGGTGACCTTGACTTTATGGTCGAAATTGTTGGTTTATTGGGCGGCTCTGAGATGGGAGTCATTTTGCCAAGTCTAACAGGTCTGATCGGTGTTAGAACCCTTGATGGATTTGAGTTTGGCGTCGGACCAAACTTATCCATTACCGGCGCTTCATTATGTGCCGCTGTTGGAAAAGCTTTTGAATATGGCGGCATAAGAATTCCTGTAAATCTCTCGTACGTTAAAGGACCTGATGGTGTCCGTATTTCTATAGTAACAGGATTTGCAGTTGATATTGATGATGTCGAATAGTCTCAATCTTCGGTCATAAACGGCAGCGATTTAGCTGTCGTTTTTTTTTCATGATTTTTGAAAATCAACTAGAGTTATCCTTTTATTTCATCTATCATAGAGTAGAAACATCTACTATAAATTCTTTTATTTCTTTGAGATCAAACAATACTATTTAAGGTTTTTCAAAATTTTTCCCGAGTAGTATCCGGGATTTCATATAGGATTGAAGAAAGGATACATGACCATGAAACGATTACTAGCGACCATTATCCTCCTTGCTATTATCGCAGCACCCGTATTTGCCCAGTGGTCTGATGACCCAATGGTAAATACAACAGTGAATGACCAAACAGGAGAACAGACACAGCCAAAGGTTGGCTCTCTGTCTGATGATGGCTTTTATGTTGGTTTTTACAACCACTCAAGTGGCAACTACGATATCTACCTCCAACGATACGATGTGGATGGAAATGCTCTATGGGCAGACGGTGGAATTGCCATATCAACAAATCCTGCACTCAGTTGGATAACTGACTGGACGATGTTTGTCGATTCAAACGACAACGCTATCCTGACATTCAACGATGGCCGTGATGGCGGTGATTTTGATGCATTCGCATACAAAATCAGCCCAACGGGTGAATTCCTCTGGGGCGCGAACGGTGTCCAGTTGTCCGCAAATGATGTTGGCGATATGTTTCCTACCGTCACTGAACTAACCGATGGATCATTCATCTTTGCCTGGAATAGCGAAAATGATAATGGTCAAGTCATTATGCTTCACCACCTCGGCGCTGACGGTGCTTATTTATGGACAAATCCTGCTGAACTTTCAAACACCACTGGATTCACCAATGGTCCCGGACTTGTTCCAACTTCAGATGGAAACTTCATCCTGACATTCAGCGATAATACAGGGGTTCCCTGGGCACCCACCAGAATGCTTTATGCTCGTAAGTACAATACCGACCTGAGTCCACAATGGCTTAGTGATGCTACTATCAGCGATGCGGGCGGCATCTCCGCATGGTCAAATCCTGTTGTTATTTCCGATGAGAATGATGGTTTGATTTACGCTTGGTACGATGATCAGAATATGTCAAATAGATACACTGCACGTGTCCAACGAGTTAATTCAACCGGTACTATCTTGTTTGGGGAAGATGGTCTTGAACTTTCACCGCTACCTAGCGAACAGAACTTTGAACCCTATCCCGTTTATCTTCCAAATACCGATGAAGTGATGGTATTCTGGGGAACAACAAACCTGAACCAATCCTCTTGGGGAATCCGTGCTCAATTAGTTAATAATGCCGGTGAAATCCAGTGGACGAGCAACGGTGAAATCATTGTTGACCTCAACTCTGATCGCCCTAAAAGTTTCCTTGATGCTCAGTATTGTCAAGGTGATGGTGTCGTAACGTGGATAGAAACTCAAGGTGCAGCGGCTCAGATAGACCACGTTTATTCCATCCGTTATAGCGCTTCGTTGAACCAGGAAGTATGGGCGAGTACAGCAATTGTCAGCAATAGCAATAACGATAAGCTGAAGAAAAAAGGGGCTGCCAATAGTCTAGGTATGATGTGTTATGCATGGGTTGGAAACGATAATATCTACGCCCAGAATGTGAATTCAGATGGTACTCTGGGTGCAGTTGTTGAACCTATGCCAGGCCTTGAGATCACTTCCCCGGAAGATGGATCTTCCTTTGTTCAGTTACCACTAAACATTGAGTTCGATCTTGAAAATTTTGAGATGGACAATGCTACTCCTGAAAACGGGGATGGCGTTATATTGGTCGAACTAGACGACGAATTCCTGGCCGAATATGCCGGCACCAGTCCATTTGTGATTGGCGATTTGATAGAAGGTGAACACACCATCAGCATGACCTTGATTGATGGTCCCGGAGGCAACCCACTCGATCCGAATGTCACCGATGAAATCACCGTTACCTACAACATTCCAACGATTACGATTACTTCACCTGAAGAAGGTGAGGAAATTACCGGGTCTGTCTTTAATCTGGCGTTTGAGTTGACCCATTTTGAGATGGATAACGAAAATCCTTCTGAAGGTGATGGCGTCATTCAGATTATTCTTGATGGCATGGATTTAGAGCAATATGCCGGACCGTCACCACTGATGATGACCTTGGTTGAGGGTGGCGAACACACCATCACCTTGGTCCTCTATGATGACTTACAGGGTAGCCCGTTGGTCCCCGAAGTTAGCGACAGTGTGACCTTCACAATCAACACAAACTCAGTCGAAGATATCTTTGGCTCGATTCCCGCGGACTTCACTTTACGTGGGAACTATCCAAATCCGTTTAACGCACAAACATCCATCAAGTTCGGTTTACCATCAACAGCTGATGTCAACCTAGAGATCTACAGCATTACAGGCCAGAAGGTGATGACTTACGACAGGCAATCCATGTCAGCCGGATGGCATACGGTTACATGGGATGCATCAGACGTTTCCAGTGGTGTCTATTTCGTACAGATGAAATCAGGTAGTACTCTTCTTACACATAAGATGATGCTGATTAAATAGGGTTCCGCGACCCCATTTATGAAAAACAGGGACTGCAATACGCATCCCTGTTTTTTGTTATTAGCGGGTGTCGTTCCTGTGTGAAGCCTGTCCCAAAGTTCAGTTGTTTGGTATTGTCAGGAACTTAGTTGTTTACAAGCAAGAAGAAACCCGGGTGATCCCGAACAAGTCGGGACTTATGAACACCCGGGCCACCCATTTCTATTCATGTTTCAGCGACGTTACCGGATTGGCAAGTGCTGCTTTGATCGTTCTGAAGCTGACAGTGAACATGGTAACAAAGAGTGTTACTGCTATCGCTGCCACAAACGTACCGATGGTCACATCCGTTTTGTATGCAAAATTCTCCAGCCATTTATTCATGATAAACCATGAAACAGGAACTGCAACCACGGTCGCTATACCCAACCAAAGGACAAATTCGCGAACAATCATCACTACAACTTTTTCTTCGGTAGCACCCAGTACTTTTCGAATGGCAATTTCACGTTTCATCGCTTCTGTGATGAAAGTGATCAATCCAAATAGACCAAGACATGTCACAAGTGCTGCAAGTGATGCGAAGGTGATAAAGAGCTGCTGAATCCGTTTTTCATTGGCATATAGCGATGCGTACTGATCGTCGAAGAATCTATAATTAAATGGTTTCTTTTCAACATACTTTGCCCAGACAGCATCCATTTGAGCTATCGTTTCGCTGATATCCGCTGTTTCCAGTCGCACATTCATATAACCGGGCATTTCACCTTCCCCGTGAGATGGATTTTCCCTGTAGAGAAGAACAATACCAGGTTTTACTATTTCATGAATAGACCGGAAATGGAAATCTTTTACTACACCCACGATGGTGTATTCAGCTTTTTCCGCTTCACCAGAATCATCTACCACGATATCTTCATAGATATGCTTCCCAACGGGCTCTTCCCAACCGAGAAGATTGGCTGCTGCTTCGTTGATGAGCACAGAATATTGATCACCATCGCCTTCCGGATTAAAACCGCGACCTTCGAGAACTGTCATCCCCATCGTTTGAACATAATCGGGATCGCTCGGGAAATTCCAGAACATCAACGACTGACCTTCTTCCATACCTTCAGCGAAGTAATTCTTTCCACTAGCACTCACGCCCATACAATGCTGTGAACTGGCAACATCTACTACACCGGGAATCTGCTGAAGATCATTTTTCATCGCATCCCAGTGACCTACTATTTCAGGGATTTTGACATTAAAATAGAGAAGTTGTTCCTGATTAAACCCAAGGTTTTTATCGCGGATAAATCCCATCTGTTTCTGTACGACGAACGTCCCAGCCAACAGAGCAATTGTAACACTGAACTGGAACACCACCATGATCCGTCGGAAAGTTGCGCCTTTTAATCCCGATTTCACATTCCCCTTCAATACTGAAATGGGCTTGAACGTGGTCAGGACAAATGCTGGATAAATCCCCGCAACAAGTCCAATGGTGACTGCAAAAAGAACCGCAATCAGGTAGTCTGACCATCCGGCCAGAAGATGAATGGTGATATCACTTGAAACCATCTCGTTGAAAATATAGGAGAGCGCAAAAATGAACAGGATAGCCATTGCAAGCGCCAGTAAGGCATATACCACCGATTCTAATAGTGCATTTCCGATTAACCTTCCTCTGCCAGCACCAAGGACTTTACCGATTCCTACCTCTTTTGCTCTACCTGTGGCTTGAGCTGTTGAAAGGTTGATGAAATTTAAACATGCCAGAACCAGGATTAGGAAGGCGATAGAGCTGAAAAGGTAAATGTACTGCATACTTCCGACCACACCCTGGGCATCCATAGCGTGATCTTTGAAGTGCAAATCTTTTAACGATATTGTACTGGTTGTCATGGTGACGTTGATTGCGGTTAATGGTTCTCCATGATTTTCCATGAAATAGCCGTTCATCTTTTCGTTCAGGGCCACCATATCCGTACCTTCAGCGACCTTCAGATAAGTATATGTGTTTGGGGAATACCACCAGAAATGAAGGCTTTCGATTACCTCAAGAGAACTAAGGGAGACTAAAGCCGGGTAGTCAAATTGAGAAGGCTGCGGGAAAGGTTCCATAACACCGGTAATTTCAAATTCACCTGATATTGGTATCATTCCTTCCAAATGAATCATTTTACCAACCGGGTTTTCATCCCCGAAATATTGGATGGCAATATCTTCCCTTAATACAATTGTTTTTGGACGGGTTAGTGCATCTTCTTTCTGACCATAGATCAGGTTCAGATCGAAAAAATCAAGCACGGCTGCATCCGCATGAGCCACACCCGAGATTTCCTCATTTTGAGTCTCATATTTAAAATCTGCTTTATTGAGTTCATAGAATCGGACATATTGCTCGATCTCAGGGAAATTTTCTGCATAGGTTTCCCCCATTCCAGGGCAAACCCGGGCAAGAAACATTTCATCTTCACCGATATTCAAGTCCATACTCATCCGGTATTTACGATCTGCATCAGGAAACATACTGTTGTAACGAAGTTCATTCCGGATGAAAAGCAGGATGACGATGGTTGTTGCCAAACCTACTGCTAAACCAACCATGTTGATGAAAGAGAAGAGACGGTTACGGACGAACCTTCTCTGGACGAGTTTCAGCCCCATTGAAATCATTTCCATTCCCCGTGAAAGTGTTGTTTAGATAATATGATAGGATAGGATATGCAAATGGCATACCTGTAATAGTCACATAATAATCATACACTTAAAACCAGGGCATTGCTTGTCTTTGTTGCGATACGATACTCATTGCTACTATTTTATTTTGTCAGATATATTTTAAACCTCTCTTTCGCCCCACATTATCACAATCTTGAAACAATTCCTAAACTTCTATTTACAATAACCATTCATTATTAATAAGTTATATGATATGTTATAAACATAATCAATTGGGGGAATTATGAAGTCCTGGTTAACGAATTTCTTATCCATTCTATTGGTATTTGTAGTTGTATTTACTATTTCAGGTTGCGATCTATTTGGCGATGATGACGATGACAATGATGAATCTGGCAATCAAACTCTCGCAGATGAATATTTCAATCACGGGACAAATCTTCTGCAAGAGGCATTGTATCTGAATATTAATTCCGGATCAGATAGAGTTATTTTGGCGACGCTTGAGCTTGATGCAGTGCTTTTGGCATTCAACAGGGCTATTGAACACGATAGCAACCATTCAGGCGCTCATTTTTGCTTAGGTGTGATCGATGCTGCATTGGTGACAAACGAAGAACGATTTAAAACTCTTTTTTCGGATTTACACTCTTTTGAATTTCTTTACCGAATTTTTGAGTTCAGGTACCCAATATTTGATGATACTATAAATGGCGGTTCTGAAAAGGCCATTATTACGCCGTTTAATTTAATGCATTCCATTACTAATCTGGATGAGAACGAACAAATAATAAATTATGAAACCCAACAAGAAATCCGTGAATATATCCTACCTGAAATAGCCAAAGCAATTCAACATTTTGAGCTTGTATGGGCAGATGAGGATTTTACTTTTGGCATTACCCCACGAATGCAGGGTGATGAGAATTTTGATATAATAGAAATTGACAGAACAGATATCGCCGCTGTCTTGTTTGCCTTACACTCCGTTAATGCCACCTTGAACCATCTAATATCTTACGATATGCAAATAGGTGATATTAATGGTGTTGATCTTCAAAACGTTCTAGTTCAAGATTCCCCATTCCTTACGTTGTACGAAACTGGTGCAAATGATATGGGAGTTGCTTTAGCTTCCTGGAATGAAGCCGTTAATTACTTGGAAAACGGCTTGCTTCTTCTAGAAAACGAAACAGACAATCAACAAAATGACCTGATTAAAATTGACCCCTACGACCTGGAACTAATAGAGGACATCGAGCAACTTAGCCAGGAAATACCGCGAATTAAAAATTTGTTAACAAGTCAAGCTGATTTTGATTTTGACTTGGACGGTGATGGATATGAAGAAGAAACAATCACAGTTTCGTTGAACAACTTCTATTCAAATCCCGTTGAAAACTGGAAAGAGATGTTGCCTTCCTATACCATCAATATTGATCCTGAATCGGAGTTTTACTACGTCACTGGCTATCTGGTTTGGGATGCAAATTCGGTAGATGAGTGGCTCTTCCCTGATCCAACTTTTAATGGTCTTTTTCCAGGAATGACAAATAGTAGATTGGTAGAATTACTCTTAAATGGTAATGAATGGGACAAGTACAATGATTTTGAATGGTAAATGGAATCAGTATAAATGGGTACACTTGATTTTTTTGCTACTGTTACTCCATGTACCGACAGCATTTGCATATAATCAGGTTATTAATTATTCGTTCAATATGTCCCAGCACAGTAATGGTATGGGCGGTAATCTTACTCATATCACACCTTACAGGTTTATTCCCTTAAATCCTGAAATGAAATTCGGGATGGGATTCCTAAGTGTTTCTGATTATTCAGACTATTACCGTCAAGGAAGCCTTGAATTAGGTGATGCCTCCTTTGCTAGAACTACAAATAATCTTCTTTATGTTCGCAAAGGTGGCAAAATTCCAGGGGAAATCAGTTTTATAAGCAAATACTCTATGAGCCGAATTCGAGGTGTGGATAATACTCACCTCTCACTTGATAATACCTGTGAAGCCTATGGTGGATCATTAAAACTTCAGTACGGACCAGTCCTGGTTTCTTCCTATTATTTATCGGATAATGAAGATCAAAAGGAAGGATCTGTTTCTGCGGCGATGACCTACAAGGAGAATTATCTGGCGGGTATTTCGTGGCGTAAAAAATTAAAAAATAGTTTCCTCTATGGATTGAGAGAAGAGTATCAGGGATATTGGGAAGAAAGTGATGATCCGATATACGCCAATCTGAGATTTAGAGAAAACAGGGAAACATTATCCGCCTATTTTGAAGTTTCCCCTCATCCCTGGATTAAGTTGAACGGGATTGGAAACCGTCACCTTTGGATTAATCAGTACAGTATTTATGAGGATCTTGACTTGTATCCAACGATTTATCCATGGGGTGACGAAACAGATTACCATACTTTCATTAGTTTGGGCAGTAAACCGATACTGACCAGTATTGGAATTAGGCAAAAACAATATGATCTAATGGCATACGGTTATAAAGGTGTCGGAACTTTCAGTAAAATATCAGAGTTTGTTTTGGAAAATTATGGTGAATTCGTTTCCATTTCTTTGTCACCTGAAGAAACTGGAATAACATTCCTCGTTGAAGCCGAAAAGAGTAAACTTGATGCTGAGATTTCTGGATACCTTGAATTCTGGCCCTGGTCGTCCGGTTGGGCGGACTTATTTGGTTATCGACGATATGGTCAAGGCACCCTGGAAGCTGACTACTGGCGTTACCATCTGGCACTCTCTAAAACGTATGAAAACAGAACGACTCTTTCTTGCGGGCTGAACTTTATCGACATCTACCCAGACATTAAATGGTCTGACTATACATGGGGATTTTGGGTTCATAGAGCTGATATTGACTATTATCGACTCCAGGTAGGCATGATATCACTTGGCTTAAAAAAAGCTTTCCAACATTTTTCATTTGAATATGAATTCAATCAGGTTGTCCCAATCGAAGTTTGGGAGGAAGATCTGGGTACATCTGAACCCGGCAGCGATCCGTATAACGCTGATAAAGTGCTAAAATCAAATGAATATGGCGGCGGTTTGCATCGGCTGACTCTCTCCTATTCCTTTTAAACTTATGATTTATTGAATGCCCTGTTCTCCATGAGCAGGGCAGCATTTGACTTGACTCCATACCATACGGTATGGTATGTTTTTGTTGAGCCGAGAAGCAGTTGGATTCTACATTGGAGTCAATAATGAAATGGTATGGTTGGCTGGGAATAGGGCTCGGTGTGTTTATGGCCATTGGTCATGGAACGCTGGGAACAATTGATATACTGATTCCATTGAAGGAGACTTCATTCACGATTGATAACATCGCAGGGATGTGGGTAACCTGGCATATTGTCACTTTTCACCTGCTTTTGCTCGGTATTAGTTTTTTCGCTTTCAAATACCTTGAGGGAACATCCGGGAAGATTTTTGGCTACTCAATATTTGTTCAGTATCTGGCCTATTTCCTAGGAGTTCTTTTCATATCGATCTACCCTTGTAAATCGTTATTTATTATGCCTATGTGGATTCCATTCCTGTTACTTTCAATTATCTCGTGGTACAAACTCAGAGCGATAAAATGAAAAATGACTATCCAATACTGACAGGCTGGGTTTTGTTTCTGGTCCTGACTTTGATTTTTATAATCCATATTTATTGGGGAGCTGGTGGTTTCTGGCCCGGTGATTCACTTGAGTCCCTATCTTCAATCGTTTTGGGAGGACAACAGGGGGAAGTGATTCCTGTTGGACTTGAAACCTACCTGATTTCGACTGTGTTTCTATTGTTTGCACTGCTTGCAATTTCCCCTTTCACAACATTAAAGAAATTACTACCAGACCGTTTTCATAAAGTGCTTTTTTATTTAGTGGCTGCTGTATTCCTTATCAGGGCTGGTCTTGGTTTCCTTGAGCAATGGATTCGTCCGTCACCTGAAGGAACTCCTTTTATCTTCTGGAACAGGGTTCTCTATAGTCCTCTTTGCCTTTTCATGGGATCGGGATACGCATATATCGTTCGTTCTGTTTACGGGAAATAACAATATGTCTGTTGTCAAAAGAGAAGACTGGTTTTTAGCTGCATTACCCATACTCAAGACAAAAGGGATCGACGGTGTTACAATCGAATCCTTATGTGAATCGGTAAATAGGACAAAAGGATCTTTTTATCATCATTTTAAAGATCAGGCTGTGTTTACTCAGGCCCTCCTGGATTGGTGGTTTGATATTTCAACAAATAATGTCATCAATATTGTTGACCTTGAATCATCGCCTGCTGAAAAAATGGAGAAGCTTGAAGAGATTAGCTCAACGATGGATTTGCAAATTGAAGTCGCCTTTCGAGGATGGGCTCATTTTGAGGAACGGGCAGCCAAAATAATGAAAAAAGTTGATGATACCCGTAACCGATTTTTAGCAGATATTTACAAGGAATTTATAAAAGATGAAGAACTGGCAGAAAGCCTCGCCGCGATTGACTACGCAGCATTTTTGGGTTTTTTGTTGATGGACTTTAACCTCTTCAAGTCTGAATCGATGACCTACAGAAAGTATTCCAGCTTGTATAATGAAGCGATGCTGCTTCTGGTTAAGAGAAAAGAACAGTTCAGGAAAAATGTTGACATTTCTGAGATGAAAAAACTCTTTATGACGTAGCCACTGCTCTCCACAACTCTCATGAATAGAGAACCACACCACAATACTCTTGATTCTTTCCAAAAGTAGAGTTATGAATAAGTATCTTGGATGGTTCGGAGCTGCTGGTCCCCAACCTTCCATTTAATTGCATATTCAAAAACAACTATTTTACATATTTTCAGGATTTGTCATGCGTTTATCATTCAGGCTTTTATCCGTTATTTCGTTTTTATTTATTACCCTTCTCTTTACTGCAAACGGGTTTACACAAGATCGCAACCTTGAACTGGTTGTGGAGTCGCCGGGTAAGGCTAATACCATCATCTTTTCACTTGTGGATGGAAAACCGGAATATCGTGTTGACCATGGAAACACTCCCATTATTCAGCCGTCCACTTTGGGCTTGAAATTCGCCAATGATGTGAACCTCTGTGATGGTTTCACATTGGAAAATTACACTCAGGACTCGTTTGACGAGACTTGGACCCAACCCTGGGGCGAAGTGAAGGATATACGCAACAACTACAACGTTCTGAGCGTTACCATTAAAAACAGTAATGAATCCCTTTCAACTGTGACCTATTATTTCCGCGCTTATGATGACGGTATAGCTTTTCGATATGAATTACCCGAACAGGGTGTCGAGGGTGAACTTCACCTGATGGATGAGCTTACCGAATTTAACCTCGCGGGGGACCATTCAGCATGGTGGATCGGCGCCTATCAGGGAAACCGTTACGAATACCTTTACCAGAACACTCCTGTGAGTATGGTTGATACTGTTCACACACCCATCACAATGGAGACAAAGGATGGCCTTTACCTCAGTTTCCATGAAGCGGCATTAACCGATTTTTCCAGTATGGCGTTGGCAAGAAAACACACGTATGATTTGGAAGTCGATCTCTACCCCTGGGCGGACGGTGTCAAAGTTAAACGTGAGCTACCGTTCAAGTCTCCGTGGCGCACCATCCAGATTGGTCAAACACCTGGTGACCTTATCACGAGCTACCTTATCCTGAATTGTAATGAACCCAACAAAATCGTGGACACTTCTTGGATCAAGCCAGGAAAATACGTCGGCATCTGGTGGGGAATGCACCTCAGTACAATGTCATGGGAATCAGGTGAGAAACACGGTGCAACGACAGAAAACACCCGCCGTTATATCGACTTTGCCGCCGAACACGGATTTGATGGAGTTCTTGTTGAAGGGTGGAACATCGGCTGGGACGGCAACTGGATCGCCAACGGTGACAAGTTCAGTTTCACCAAACCCTATCCCGACTACGATCTAAAAGGTCTGGCGAAATATGCCCGCGAAAAGGGTACACGGCTTATCGGGCACAACGAAACGAGTACGGGTATCCTCAATTACGAAAAGCAGATGGAAAAGGCGTTTAAACTCTACCGTAAACTGGGAATCAACACGATCAAATCCGGTTATGTGGGCCACGGCCAAAATATCAACCGTCGTGATCCTAAAACTGAAGAGATATTGAGTAAGGAATGGCACCATGGGCAGTTTATGGTCCGTCATTACCGTAAAGCAGTAGAAACAGCGGTAAAATACGGCATAATGATTGACGCACATGAGCCGATCAAGCCGACCGGAATCCGTCGCACATGGCCCAACATGATGACCCGCGAGGGTGCACGAGGACAGGAATACAACGCTTGGGAATACCATGGTGGAAATCCGCCGGAGCATACAACCATTCTGCCATTTACTCGTCTACTTGCTGGACCATTTGACCATACGCCCGGTATCTTCGATCTCACCTTTGAAGAAGCCAAACCTGATAACCGTGTCAAAACAACCTTGGTGAAGCAGTTGGCGTTGTACGTGACTATCTATAGTCCCCTTCACATGGCGGCTGACCTTGTGGAAAACTATGAAGGCCACCCCTGCTTCCAGTTTATTGAAGATGTACCAACGGACTGGGAAGAGACAATAGTTCTGAATGCCAGCATTGGTGATTATGTAACGATTGCCCGTAAAGACCGTAACAGCGAAGACTGGTATCTGGGTAGCATCACCGACGAAAATAAACGCTCATTCCGTGTAAATCTGGACTTCCTTGATGAGGACAAAACCTACATCGCAGAAATTTATGCGGACAGTGCTGACGGTGACTGGCTGACAAATCCTTATGCATACGACATCAGGGAAAAAAGTGTTAAAAAAGGTGATTTTTTGAAGATCAACCTTGCAGCCGGTGGTGGTCAGGCGATACGGTTTGTGGCGACAACGGAATAGGACCTAATACCGAGGTTCCTGCCAAGTGAACGCAGGAATGACACTCTTGAAGATTGATCAATAGGTGTCGTCCCCGCGGACAGCCTGTCAGCCTCACGGCTGGTAAGCGGGGATCCACGGTCCTTGATTTTTCAAAAGCCATTACAAAAAGTCTAGCTTTTATTTATTCAGGGAATAATTCCCTTAGAATCCTTGGTTCCTTTCCCGGGTATTTGATATAATACCATAGGTGTGTTTTATCTAGATCTGGATTGAGTAACGTTTTACTGTCTATAAGGAGATACGCCCCCCCTAAGAAAGCGCCAACAACTCCACCATACGCTCCTCCAGCAAGAAATACTAACGGCGATAGAACTATTGCAAATCCAAGTGCTTCAGGATCTCCTTGACTTGAATCTTCGGTCAATATTCCAATCGTCCATGCAACAGTTGCTACAGCACCTGTGAAAATGAATCCTTTCTTAAACCATGAACCAATTTTTGATTTACCTTGAAAAATGAAACTTTCAATCTCTGAAAGCTTCAGCTCTGAAATATACAAACCGTTATAAAATTGAGATTGATTATTAAAGGCACCTTTACTTGCAATAATTATGGTTTTTTCCCTTAAGGAAAGGATTTCGCACAATTCCATATATCGTTCGTTTGTATTGATATATGTGTTTGGTTCCACTTCATTCTCGATAATTGTTTTATCAATCTCAGGATAAATAAATCCTCTCTTCAGTGTTGACGCACAGCCGATGTAGAAGATGAAATGAAATAACAAAATGAATGATACTATCTGCTTAAACATCCTCACTCCAACATTATTTACGTATGACAGCGACAATAAAAAACACTTAAGTTTAGTTAAATGTCACTCATCCATACAGGTTCGCCGTTTGGATAACGTGCGAAAGCTCTGAGTTTATTAATATTGTATTTTGAATCGGGTTGAATAACATTTTCTCCGAAAAATATAAGTCCGGCTATTGATCCCATTAGTCCACTAAAATATGTCAACAGAAAAACTCCTACAGCTTCTATGGCACTTTCAGGTATTATGTAGAATAGCGGCATTCCTTCATCACTATCATTTGACAAAGAAATAATTAGAAGAGAAAATACAGCTAAAGCACTACTGGCAGCGGTCAATAACACCTTGTCGAGTTTATCTTTTTTTATACCGGCAATCTGATTATATCGGATGGATTGAAGAAATCCATCTGGTACAGCTATTGATTTTGGATTTTCTACCTCTTTGGTAAAGAACATGATGGAATCATGGCGCAACGAATAAATCTCACCCTCATAGATATCACCGTTTTTATGAAGGAGAAAGACATTTCTTCTGTCAGGATTTTCTTCAATTTCATTGATATTGGAAAATTGACTATTCATTGAGGACGCACAGCCGATGTAGAAGATGAAATGGAATAACAGGATTGATGCAATTAACCGTCTCAACTGATCCTTCCCCCCGTGAGCAGATCAAAATTTAGCGCAAAATATACTAAGAATTTACTGATATTGATGTAATCTGAATTTAGTCAACTCTAAATAAGATAACTCATAATTTCGAGTCTTTTATCATTCTGGAAACAGCTCTCTCAGGATTTTTGGTTCAATTTTGGGATATCTCGCATATGGTCTCAATGTGTTAAAATCGAATTCAACTCCATTAACTATATCCGTGTCGAATATCGAGTATATGGCGCCTATACCCGCTCCTATAGCTCCTCCGTTAAATCCCCCTCCCAAAAATGCGAGTGGAGAGATTAGTAAGGCCAAACCAAGTAGTTCTCCATCGCTATTTACTGTGTCATCGAGTAACACCCCTAAAGCAAAAACAAGTGTAGCGACAATACCCCCGATTTTAAAGCCCTTTTGAAACCCTTTTTTAGTCAAAGATTTGCTTTGAATTTTAATTCTCTCAACTTCGGAATAGTTGATCGTAGTGAGATAATAATCTTCATAGATGATAGAAAAATCATTGATGGATTGCTCAGAGGCAACAATCATACTTCCTGAACGAAGTGACAGGATCTCAACTAAAATTCCTCGTTTATCTGCAATGGAGATAAATATGTTTTTATCAACTTCATTTACAGGTGTTTTTTCATTTTCTATTTTAAATATGAACCTGCTGTTTAGTGCAGGCGCACATCCGATGTAAAACAGGAAATGCAAAAGCAGGAATATAGAGGTTAACCGTCTCAACTTATTCCCCCAGTAAGCAGATCAATAAACTTCTAATAGTCATTCTATACGATTTTCGGAGAATTTAGTAATGAAGTGAATAGTCAATATTACTCCACTACCTTTTTAGATGGTTTTGTATTTTTGAAACTTTTCCTTTTTGCCGTTGCCTTATCAAACCGGAAAACGTTTTTATCAACGAATCTCTTTAATTCAATATCAACCATGAGGGTTTGATTTGGCTTTAAAATCTGCCTGATCTGAATATCTTCAGAATGAAATTCAGCATTTTGGTAATATGAGAATCCTTTATCCGGGCGCGGTACAACTCTCAAACCCAATTTGCCATCTTTTATAGAACGCATTTTGTCAACATTCAGGTAGTAAACCACCCTCTTTTGATTAAGTCGATCTGTTGCCTGTCTGTCCTGGAAGAATCCCTTTTCTAGTAGGTTTGGTTTGTATTTTTTCCCAGCAAGTAGAAGGATATCATAATCGTGTAACTCTTCCCCTCTATCATCCTTTACACTGAATACAAGCATTACATAACGAGATTTATTTTGCTGAATTAAATCGGTTTGATCATCAAGATCGAGGGATAGTTTCAGGTAGTCACTGTAGTCATTAATCTTAAGAGATTGAACAATTCTTTTAACTACAGGCTTATTAGTATCGCCTTTTTTCACACTTCGCATGATTCCGATTTTGGTTCCTGAATGGCTGGTATTTGCCATCACTCCCATAGCTGTTTCTGGTGAGCGATGAACTGTTTTTCCCTGCTTATCCGGGACAGGCACAAGTTCCAAGGTGTTTTTGGCAATCAGTTTATTACCCTGTTGCAGTTTTAATCTTCGGTAGTTAAGATTTGCAGCACAAACACGAACAACTCCATCCGAACCAGGTTCAGCAGTATAACTGTTTAAGTAATCATAAAGCTTCTTATCAATGGTTTGCCCAGTTAATACTACCGGATAGAAGTTCAAATTTTTCCACTGAGGATAGTTTAGCCAGTTAACATTAAGCCTTGCCTGCTCTGGACTACCTAATTCCAACCATTGCAGAACTCTTTCACCCGGCTCAACTCCCTGGAACCATGCTTTAATCCTTCCAATACGTTCTTTACCAAGTTTTGCTAGCGCTGAACCAAAATTAGCGGGTGCAAGCATGATCAAATGACGAAGTGGTAGCTTTTTAAGTCTTTTTGATTTTCCGTAATAATTATCTATCCATTTTCGAACAACAGGTCCTCCAGTCGAATGTGTAATACAGGAAAATTCTTTCATACCATCCGCATTTTGTGGGATTTGTTCTTTGATGGCAAAGTCAAAGGCCCTCGCGATATCATCAACAGTCACTTCATCATGGAAGCTGATATACTTGCCAAGATAGATGTGACGAATATCCAGAGTTATGCCTTCAGTTCGGGCACGACTTCTGACTGCTTCGGGTAATTCGCCATAGGTATTCGTGTTGGATACACTCCAGCCGTGGACAAATAGGAGAATCATTATAATCTCACTCTGTTATTTGGTAAAATATTCTAATTGATATTGCAATATATAGTCAAAAAGACGCAGAATCCATCAGATTGCCGTAATAGACAATATAATCAAGAGTTATGGGGTTTTGAATTTTGGGATATTCGATATTTATTATCGATCCCGTTTTTTAATGGTCTTTGTATTTTCACTAATTTTATATTTAATAGGGCTTTATTTAGCCTTAATAAGAAATCCCATCCCGATGATTCGGGATGGGATTTCTTTAGTAGCGGGGGGGAGACTCGAACTCCCGACCTCACGATTATGAGTCGTACGCTCTAGCCGGCTGAGCTACCCCGCCACATGTAATGCTTTCAACCGCTCAACGATCACTTCCGGTGAAGATAAAGCGACCTCCGAACGGTCAAAGCGAACGGAATATATTTATTACAGTGCCCCGCCGCAAGTTCTACTCTGTGCCTTGCGAGACATATACCACATTAATCCAAACTATTTCACAATATTCATCCATCCGCGGTATTATATCTGATAATAAAAGTCGCGCCAAAAGCGGACAAGCTCGGCTTCGCCGGATCTTTAATATGCTAACAGGGCCACTATAATCTATTTAATAATCTACTTTAGAATCGATGTGAAATACCAAAATAGTATCCCACAGGACTGCGACGGAAGATAAAATCATCGTAGAAATGACGACCAATAAAAACGCTAAAACTTCCGTTCTCACGTTGTGAGACAAAGGCCAACCTTCCGTCAGCTCGATACCGTTCCTTTTTTAACGCTCGTTCGTAGAGTAGTTGTAATTCTGCTGTTCCACGTAATTCAACCAACCAATGATTTGAGATAGGATGGGTGAAAGTCGTATAAAGCTTCCCCTCACCTTGATACTCGTCAGAGTGGCCGAATATCCTCGATGGACCACCGTGCGCAATGGGGCCACCCCGGAAATAAAAGTCGAAGCCTGGTTTCTCTTTTAGCCAGAAGTATCGGGGTCCCTCGCCCTCTTCACCAGGCGAAATCGTGCCGAATCCCGCTCCCAGAACAGTGTAGAATACAGCACTCCGATTCTTGACATCTTGTTCATGGAAACACCATCGACTGATGGTGGTGAATACAGTACGCCTTGGTTTGATCGCCCAACGCCAGAAGAGATTCTGAGCCGTATCTATATGCCTTGGATCAAATGGCGTGATGGATTGAGTGTCCGAAAAACCTGCAGATTGACGGTAGGTAACTCCGAACCAAATTCTATGACCGTGTCCTCTCGCGATTTCCATTAAAACATGAGCACCGAAATCCCACGTCACATTTTTATCCGATTTGTCGAATTGCCATCCCCATATTTCACCATTGGGAGATAAAGTAACCCGCCAGTTCTGATCCTGTTCATCAACAAAATATTCAACAACTTCCCGGATCGCATTGGCTCCTTCTTTACCTTCAGCCAAAAGCAGGTTAGGTAGAAGTAGCAGTAGAAATAAAACCATAACCTTTTTCATTCATCCTCCAGTGGTATGCAATCTCTTCTCGGTTTGGTTCGTGGACCAAGGCAACGTACATTTTTACTTCAACTAATTCCATATGTTCGTTTCTAAAATAAGGAATTATTGTCCATGATCGAAATGGATTCCATCTATATGGCAATGGCACTTCAATTGGCTCGCGAAGCAGCTAAAGATGGTGAAGTTCCTGTCGGTGCTGTAGCAGTGAAAGAAGGCAAAGTTGTTGGCAAAGGCCGAAATCGGGTTGAAGCGCTTAATGACCCAACTGCTCACGCCGAAATTGAAGCCATTACTGCCGCTGCCAACACTCTCGGAAGTAAGTTTCTGGATGATGTCACACTCTACGTCAACCTTGAGCCCTGCCCCATGTGCAGTGGTGCTTTGGTCCTTTCAAGGGTCGGACGGGTTGTGTACGGCGCCGATGACCCGAAGACAGGTTCATGTGGGTCGCTCTACCGTCTGCACGATGATCCACGGTTGAATCATACCTTCCACGTTCATTCAGGCTTGATGGCTGAGGAATCGAAAGAACTTTTAGGTGAATTTTTCCGAAAACTTCGTGAAAAAAGAAAACAGATAAAATCTATTGGAGATTCAGACAATGAAACTGACCGGTGATGTACCCGATTTTCTGGCAATCCCCCTGCTTGAATCTTTAGGATATGAATTAACCGTTATCGACCAGAACGATAAATATTTGTTTTTCACTCAAAATGATCCACCCATTTTTGAGCGGACTGAAGAGATTCTCAGAACGGACGTAATGAGTTGCCACCCTGAATCCAGCCGTGATGAAATAACAGAACTTCTGGACGGTATGAAAAGTGGTAAGATCGATTCAGTTGTTATCCCTGCGACAAAAGACGGCAAAGATATTCATGTTGAATACCGTGCCATAAGGGATTCTGAAGGCAAGTACTACGGTTGTATGGAGTTGGTAAAGCATATATAAATATTAAAATACACATAATAGGACTAAATCATCCGATTTAGTCCTATTTCTATTATCTAATAAATATTCTTTCTATACTTCTGCCAATGCAGGACCTTTGGTTTCAATCTTTCCATCAACTAATGCAAAGAAAGCATCCTCAAGATCATTCGTCCCCGTCTGCTTTAGAATCTCGCTTAAAGTACCTGACATCTTAATAGTACCGTTATGCATGATCGCAATACGGTCACAAAGTTTTTCAGCTTCACGGAGGTAGTGTGTGGAAAATAACATCGTGCTACCTTGTGAACGGCTTTCTTTGATGAAGTCAGTGATATGGCGGGCACTGATTGGATCAAGACCGGCTGTCGGTTCATCAAAAATCATCAGTTTTGGTTTCTGGATAATTGCCCGGCAGATACTCGTTCGTTGCCGTTGACCGGTACTCAGTTTCCCGATTTTTGTGTCGATAAATTCACTGAGGTCAAATCTATTCGTGAGTTCTTCAATACGAGTTTTTATCGCGCCATTTTCCATACCAAAAAGCGACGCATAATATTTTAATACCTCACGAGGTGTCAACCGAGTATAAAGGTTAGTATCACCCGTCAGATACCCAATACCCTGCCTTACCTCTTCTGCTTGTGTTTCAACATCGAAACCTAAAACAGTCGCCTTACCTGCAGTTGGTTTCAGAATAGTTGCCAACATCCTGAGGGTTGTGGTTTTACCTGCTCCATTAGTCCCAAGCAACCCGAATATTTCTCCCTCTTTTACATCAAAAGAGACTTTCTCCGCTGCTTTGATTTTGCCACGCTTTTTATCTTCAAACGTTTTTGACAACTGAATTGCTTTTATCATAGTCCCAGTTCCAATCTTTGCCAATCTCGATTGTTCAATTCACCTTTTTTAGTGGAATGAACCTGGATATAATCACCATAATTATTTCTGTCCACAAATACAAAGTAGACTCCACCCTCTATCTGGTCATATTCCCATATCTGATAGGCTTTTCCAACTTCTGCATCAAAGGGATGATCCTGAATAAAGTCGGGTTCACCGTTCATTAATAACACACGGCCCCGATCAGATTTCCAGCCTTCACGTCGCATTTGTGAGAATCGTTCATTTGCGACTTTTATCCGGCGTAAATATTCCTGCCTGTACTCGCCGATGACGGTACTTGTATCCGGATCATTTGCTTTCCAGAAACTGGCGAGGAAGGCACGACGGGCTTTGGGATCAGGGATCTGCTCTACTTGGTCTTGTACTCTTTCAGACATGATGTACTTAATCATCTTCAACTCTTTATCTACCTCTTCATCAGACATTGCAGCGAATGCAGATTCAGGATCGATGTTATAGATCGGTTGAAGTTTTTCACCATGCCTAAAGACCCAGAAGGTCTTTTCATGCGAGACTGTCTGCCCTGTAGCCTGATCAGTTACAGTGAGTTGGAAAATATATGAGCCTGTACGTAACGTGCTGACGCTAAAAGCATCTGCTTCAACGATGTCTGCTGACGGTACTATTCTATCTTTTGGGGGTAAAGGTTTCACAACTGCACGATTGGCATTCAGAATTTCTCTTCTGACAGTGTAAGAAGCATTTTCTTCTGTTGTGAGATTATAAATTTCTACATAATAAAATAACTGAGGATTGTTTAATCCGAACATCCTGTCAGCATTTGGTAATACCAGTAATCCATTATGATCAAATTCACTAGCCTCTTCTTGAGAAGCCTGAATTTTGGAAGCGATAATGACATCTGAAAGTCCCAATGAATCACTTGGAATTAGCTCAACGGATAGTGGATAATCAACAACATTATATTTTTTAGCTATTGTATCAGCTACACGAACTTTAATCTTGTAGTCACCTGGACGAACAACGTATTTAACCAGTTCCGGGATCTTTTGACCAGCAGCCCTGGAAGTGCTATCTGGCGACCAGTCGTTCCTGATCCACCTATCTCCGATTAGAAGACTATCGAGGTGATCATAGACGCTGAACGTGATTTCATATTGGCCCATAATGCCGTCACCCTCTGGGAGTGTGGCTATGTATCCTCGATCTATCAGGGCAAAAATCTCAAGTTGATTATGGTTCTCATCATATTTCAGTAGTGCGTGATCGACAGAAAAGAACTGACGTTCTGCCAATTCAAATTCTTGCGCTGTTTCAGTAGCAACAGCTTCTTCATTTACAACCTCATCCTGCGCATAGGAAGAGAAAGTCAAAAGGAGAATCAATAAGGTCGTTGTTATCCCCTTCGCGTAGCCATCAACCTTTATGGATTTTGTTATACGCATCATGATACAACTCCCTCTCTTTCGATTTTTCCAATTTCGACAGTGACCATCTTGGAAACACCCTCATCTTCCATCGTTACACCGTAAAGACGGTCAGCTCTCTCCATCGTCAACTTGTTATGAGTTACAGTCAGGAACTGGGTTCTATCTGTAAACTCTTTCAGTAGACGATTAAACCTTACAACGTTAACATCATCCAGAGGAGCATCCACCTCATCCAGGAAACAGAACGGGGACGGTCTTTCAAGGTACAAGGCAAACAGGAGTGAAATCGCTGTCATAGCTTTTTCACCACCTGAAAGAAGGTCGATAGAGGATAGTTTCTTTCCCTTTGGACTTGCATAAATCTGAATTCCAGCTTCCAGCGGATCGCCTTCAGCAAGACTTAATGCTGCTTCGCCACCACCGAATAAACGGCTGAATAGCCCGACAAAATGTCCCTCTACCCGAGTGAATGTTTCGAGGAACCGTTCACGTGCTATCACATTAATTTCTTTTATTGTCGTCCGAAGAACTTCAATTGCTTCGGTTAAATCACCGTGCTGTTCTGTCAGTTGTTCCCAACGGCCATTAACGACTTCATACTCCTCAACTGCCATTTGGTTGACAGGACCAATATCCTTGAGTGAATCTCGAATCTCCCCTAACGGTTTCTCCATATAGGGGTTATCCTCTTCAACGGCTAATGGAAGCTCTTCCTGCTTACTCGTATAGAGGTCTATTTCGTAGCCTTCGAGAATTCTCTCTCGTACTGCACTCAGTCTATGTTTCAGATCTGCGACTTCCATCTCAGTCGCATGAAGTCTATCCGCTAGAGAAGAATGGTCGGTCCTCTTTTCACTCAATGTTCCATTGAGCTCATTAAACTGACGCCTGATAATATTGTACTCTTCTTGGGATTTATTTACGTCATCAGTGGCTTCATTGAGATCACGTTCAACGACTGCTTCTTCCGCTTGAACGTGCCGTAACCTTTCACCAGCGTCTTCAAGCGCACCGGCAGAATCTATTTTTTCCTGTTTAATTCTTTCAAGTCTTCGTTCTATTTCTTCAAGTGAAGTGCCTTGTCTTCTTACTTCACCACTAATTCTTTCATATGTGGAGGACGCTACAACCTGTTTTTCACGGATTTTGTCTCTGGCGTTCCTGAGACTGCGACCCTCTTCCTGAATGTTATGAACATTATCAACAGCTTCATCCAATTCGGACTGCGAACGGCTGACTTTAATTCGGACTTCCTCAAGATCGCCCAATACATCAGCGAGTCTTTCTGTTAAAGTCTGATGTTCTTTATCCAGTGCTTCACTATCCTGATTTCGTTTATTCAGTAATGCCTGATATTCTTGTAAATCCGCTTGGATTCTGGACAACTCTTTCCGTTTTTCTTCAAGGTTGTATCGAACCTCATCGCGTTTGCGGAGCATTACCTTTATTATTTCTACTGCTTCTTCTTCCAATGCTAGATTTTTAGCCAGTTCTGCTTCTTTTGATTGCTGTTGGTTTTCGCAGTCAGATAACTCTTTTTTGGCTTGATCTAACAAATCGGCAGCCCCTAAATCACCGGGGTCAGCTTTTCCAACAGCTAAAAGTCCATCAGGAGTGAAACGACTTCCATCCAGTGAAACCAGCACTGCATTCGACTTAATGGCATCACTCGTATTATCGAGTATTGTGTCAAGGTTTTCAACCAACCAGACATTGCCAAGGAAACGTTTCAGGATTTTTCCTGCATCACCCTTAACTTTCACTCTCTCTTCAAGCCTACCGAGAACTCCAACCTTTCCATCAAACGCTGGTTCAGACTGGTTCTTTTCGTAATCTTGCAAAAAGGCGAGCTGTCCTCGCCCGGAGTTATCTTTTTTCAGGAATTTAGCCGCTTCACCAAAGGACTGAATGTCCTTGGTAACAATGACAGAGGAGATATTTTCCAACGCAGCGGCGACTGCGATGCGATCTTCCTCTTTTACAACAACAGTATCACCCAAACGGCCCAACAGATTTTTTAGTCCTGATTTCAACAGAGCTTTTACAGCTTTGGGACGACCTTCACCGCCTTGAACCATACCTTCCAGAAGCGCAACTCTTTTTCGGGCTGCTTCAAGATCTCGCATGATTCCTGCTATATCACTTTCGATGGAGGCTCGAGTCTCCATCTGAGTTTCACGACTTTCCCGTTTGGAATTTATCTCTTCTTCCAGTGTATCTAATTCAATCTTCAGATTTTTATAGTCACTGCTTATATCATCTGTGTCAGGAGCGTCATTTGTGAAGAAATCATCCTCTTCAAGACGTAATTTTTTATCTTCAATTTGACCAATCCGTGAACGGATCTGAGCGTGTTCGCTATCAAGTCTGATCAGTCTATTTTCGTTTTCACGTCTTTCGGACTCTAAACGGTCTCTGATCCGTCTCGCTTCATTTTCGCGGTTTTCGTATTCGGTCCAAGTTGAGTTCATCGCTTCGAGACGCATGCGGATTTCTTCATCATGAATCTTGGCTTTTTCGCGGTCCTCGTCTAAGTCTTTTATTTCTACTGCTATTTCCTGACGACGCTGGTGAAGTTCATTTTCTTCGATCGCCCGTTCTTCACTCCGACTCAATCCCGAACGGAGTCGTTCTTCCAACATTACCATTTCTTCACGGATGGCTTGGGATCGTTTTTCCAGATCAGACCGTTTTCGGTTTAACTCGGTGAGTTTTTCCTCAAAAGCAGTGACTCTGCCGCGAAGTTCTGCGAGTTCCAGATCACCTTTTTCAATTTGAGTTTCAAGGGAAGTTTTTGTCTGACGATCTCGGACTAACCTTTCTTCCATCGGAACAATACGTGTTCTTAATTCGTTGATTTCATTGGATGATGCCGTTATTTCTTTCACACGCAAGGCTTCACGTAGATACCTGTAGCGACGAGCCTTTGCAACCTGACGTTTAAGAGAATTGCGCCGAGTGGTCACTTCCGAGAGTACATCCTCTAACCGTACCATATCTGCTTCGGTTGCGGAAAGTTTGTGGCGAGTTGCCTTCAGTCTGGATTTATAAAGTGTAACTCCCGCCGCTTCTTCAAAGAGACGTCTTCTCTCCTCTGTTCGAGAAGATAAAATCCCTTCAACCATCTTGAGTTCGATGATGCTATAGCTTTCGGGTCCCAGACCTGTATCCGCAAATAGATTTCGAATGTCTTTTAATCTACTCGGACGTTTGTTTATCAAGTATTCGGAATCGCCTTCACGGTCGAGTCGGCGAGTTATGGCTACTTCTGAATATTCGGCAGGTAATACGCCATGAGAGTTTTCAATCACCAGAGTTACTTCGGCAAATTTACTCTGTTTTTGTGCCCCGGAACCGGCAAAGATCACGTTCTCCATTTTCTCACTACGAAGGACACTCGACCGTTGTTCACCAAGTACCCATCGTACGGCATCAACGATGTTCGTTTTTCCGCAACCATTTGGACCTACAATGGCCATAACGCCCGGGGAAAAAGTAATTTTTGTTTTCCTGGGAAATGATTTAAAACCTTGAAGCTCAAGTCCACTTAAATGCAAAGGATTCTCTCTTCCAGAGTATCAGCGAATAACGTCTGATAGATTATTAAAAATTTGGGTATTGAAACACTATAATCGTAACCTATTAAACTACGAAACCAGAAGGCATCCAGCAAGAATGGCATGGTTTGAGAATACATTTTTCCTAAATATCAGCCTGTTATAGGCGAAATGTGCTCCTGAGATTACTACTAGCAACCTTTTCTTGAATTCAGCATCAAATGTTTTAGTATTTCCGTTGATTATAATAGAGGTTTTTTCCATCATGCCCACTTATACATATGAATGCCCCGAATGCGGCAACCGTTTTAACCTTTTTCATTCAATAATGGATGAAAGTGAAAAGCTTTGTCCCGAGTGTGGAGAGAATGCAACCCGTCAAATGGGTGGTGGCAGTGGTATTAGTATGAATTCTAATTCAAGTATCGCTAGCAGTGTGCCTTCACCTCCCCCATCAAGTGGATTCGGTTGAGCGGGGTGTTAGTGCAGTCTGCACTATCGAGCGAACAAAATTATCACCGGGTTTTTATCCCGGTTTTCTTTTTTAGTTATGCCAGTAAATAAATCCTTTCTTATCCAATAAACTGAAAACCATCGTCATTAGTATCACTATAATACCCGTGCTCCCCACCCAGTACTCGTTATTACAATACTTTTATTTTATATATAATTATATTATCTTAGCACAACTCAAAAAGGATTGTTAATGGATTACTCAACTGTATTTGGGACTCTGGGTGGACTCCTGCTTATTTTTATTTCCATCTCTTCAGGGAATAAAGCCGAACTTGGAATTTTTCTCAATATTCAAGCGTTTTTACTGGTTATTGGTGGAACTATTGCCGCTACTACAATTGCTTTTCCATCACGGGAACTATTTACAATTATATCGGTTATTGGACGTGTTTTCGACAATCCAAAGACAGAAGTCAACTCAATCATACGGTTTATTACAACCTGCCTTGAAAAACAACGTTCCGGTGGTCATCTAGCGTTGGAACAAATGGTGAATCAAGCCCAATGGATATCTTTAAGGAAAGGTTTACAGCTTATTTCAGATGGTGCTGATAACGACACATTGATTGAGATATTGTCCATTGAACAGAGGGCAATTGAAGAATATCACCGTGTGGGTCAACGGATTTTTAGTGAGATGGCAAAATACGCTCCAGCATTTGGTATGCTTGGCACTCTGGTCGGTTTAGTAAAAATGTTGTCAGGTTTGGAAAATCCAGAGACTATTGGTCCTAAAATGGCCATCGCCCTAATGACAACGCTCTATGGAGTTCTCCTTTCTAACTTGATCTTCTTGCCAATGGTAACCAAGCTTGAACGTCGAAGCCGAATTGAAGCTTTGCAAATTCGCCTTATGATTGTAGGATTGGTCAGCATTAATAAAAGTGATTCAATGATTATTGCCCGAGAAAAAATGGGAGCATTCCTTGCAAATGAAGCCTCAGGCACGGCGCTTGATAGACGCCGAAGAAACCGCAGAATAAACAAGAAAGAAGACCACCGAAGAAAGCGGAGGTGGTAAAGCATGTCAAGTCCTCTCCAACGTAGACCTTTAGTTCAGAAACTCGATATTCAACCTGAAAAGCCACACAGCTTTTGTGACGATGACTTGTTAAGGATGGCAGACGAAGTAATTGATCAGGTGGAAATGGCTAAGAGTGAACAGGGATGGGTGACAACATTCGGCGATCTCATGACACTATTACTTGTCTTTTTTGTTATGTTATTTGCGATGAGTGAAATCAAAATGCAGAAATTTATTGAACTATCTGAATCACTTCAACAGGGTTTTGGTGGTTCAAAAGAGTCTTTGAATATTGCCGTCTTAGCCGATTCCACATCAACTGATTCTTTAATTGTGGGAATTCAGCCCGATGAAATCGATCACCATTTAGTACATATTACTGAATTGCTGGAACAATTTATTATTGAGAATCAATTGGGTGGTTTAGTGGAGGTGGAGAAAACAAACATAGGGGTAACGCTAAAGATTCAAGATCTTGTATTATTCGATGAAGCATCTGCTGATTTGCGAATAGAATCCATATGGATAGCAGAAAAACTGAGTAAGATTGTAAATGAGATCGCTATTCCAGTTATTATTTCAGGGCATACGGATAGCAAACCTATTAATACTGATAAATTTCCAAGCAATTGGGAATTATCTGGTGCCAGAGCTTCCACTCTTGCACGACTCTATCTATCAAATGGTCTTGATCCGCTTGGTATTCATATTGAAGGATACGCTGAGCAAAAACCTGTGGCTTCAAATGAAACAGCTGAAGGCAGGGCTAAAAATAGACGGGTAGAGCTTCTCTATACCCGTCAAAATGTTGTGGCAAAGATTATTGAACTGGCTAATATAAAATAATCGCAACCAAAATGTTACCTAGGAAAGTCTTTCAATCGCCTCAATGATTCTATCCGAAGGTGCCGTGACTGCAGCTCGAATAAATCCCTTTCCTGAATCACCAAACCCGCTGCCTGGTGTCAGTATAACTCCCTTTTCCATCGCCTGTTCCACAAACCGGACATCATCATCCACTTTAGCCCAGATAAAGAAAGTTGCAGGAGAACAATAGACCTCGTGAACCCCAGGAACACTTTTTAAGCCGTCTTCCATCAGCCTCTTGCGTTTCCCGTATTCTTCGTGTGATTTCTGAGCATCAGCGGGGGGATTAACCCCATTGTAAGTAGCTAATGCATCCGCCATCGCACGTTGAATGAAGACTGGCGCTCCGCTATCAATCTGTGTCTTAACTTTCACTAGCCCAGCGATAATTTCAGGATTACCCACCGCAAATCCGATACGGTATCCTGTCACGTTCATCATCTTTGAAAGGCTATGAAATTCTACAGCTTTACGAGTATAGGAAATCAATGAGGGCGGTTTAAATCCTCCAAAGACTAATTCGCTATACGCTGCGTCCCAGGCAACCACTGTACCGGGATTTGATTCAGTAAAATCAGCAGTTTTTTTATAGAAAGATTCATCGGCAACTGCGCCGGTTGGATTGTTTGGATAGTTCAGATAAAGCAGCTTTACTCCTACAGCATCCTCCAAGGTAGGTAGAAAACCATTTTCTGGTAGTAAAGGTAACTTCCTTGCTATAGCATCATTAAGGATCGCCGCTCCATTGGCATATACTGGATAGCCCGGGTCAGGAGCACCAACTTCATCACCGGGATTAACGAATGCTCGACTGATATTGGCGATACCTTCTTTTGCACCAATCACGACGGCGATTTCGTTTTTCGGATCCAGTTCGACATCAAAACGACCTTTAAACCATTTCGCGATAGCTTCCCGTACAGCAAAATCACCTGCGCTAGATGGATATTGATGTGCGTCAGGATCACTCAAGTGATCAATCAAAGCCTGTTTTATAACTGGAACCGGGGCTAGATCAGGATCAGCTATCCCAAGGTCAATTAAATCAACACCTCTGCTCTTAAGCTCACCTGCCTTGGCTTCCAACCCTGCAAATAAATAAGGTGGGATATTATTTAGTCTCTTTGAGTATTCCATTCTCATCTCAATGTTATATGAACATTTTCTTGTTCATTTCTTCAATCGCCCAACGTGCAGCACCCCATAGAGCATTTTCCATGGGTTTTATAATTCCAGGACCTTTTCCATGGTCAATACGTAAATCAGTCGGTGGAAATACAGGGATACGATTTTTCACCTGATTGTATTCAATAGCATTGTCGTTTTCCTCTATCTCTTCATCAGGATCCTCTTTACCCTCTGTTTTATCATCTATCAATGACAATTGATCAGGGTCATAGAGCGTTCTTTCGGGAATTTTGAAAGGTTTGTCAATCGTATAGTTTTTCAGGTATTCTTTTACACCAATTTCAATATATTCTCCGCCATTGGTGGCAACACTGCCAAGCAAGGCTACATAGAAATCATGAGGTTCAAGTTTAAGTGATCTTGCCGTTCTAACTGCCAATAAACCAAGCTCACGACCTGCACGAACCATAATTTCCAGTGAGACCTCATCACCGGATTTAGCAAGATCAAAGACTCTTTCGGAGAGTTTACTTATTCTTTCTCTTTTAAAATCACCCGCATAAATTTCCGGGATAATTTTATAGGTTGTAGTGACCTTAAATTCTTCCTTGATTAGACTGGTTATTTCTGTCGCTGGACCACTACCTTCCCACTCTGACATTGCGGCTCGAATCGCTTCACGACCGATCCACCAACCACTACCCTCATCTCCAAGCATCCACCCCCAACCACCGCTTCGAGCCTCAACTCCACTGCTGTTTTTACCAAATGCAATGGAACCTGTGCCGGCAGTTACAACAACCCCCGGTCCACCTCCAAATGCCCCGTAATGAGCTATAAATGCATCGTGATGTACCAATATAGTTGAGGTGGGATATTGCGCCTTAATCGTATCGTGTATAAATCTGCGCTCCTGTTTTCTTCCAGCACCAGCAGCACCTACAGCAATAGCCGATGGAATTCTGCCCATAACCTGACCATCAGCAAACAGCGTATTTATCATACTAACGACATTTTGACGGAGGACATCTACACTTCTGTTTCGCAGGTTAAACCCATCCCCAGTTGTAAATGCAAGTTCTTCACCTGAACGACTAAGGAGAATAGCCTTTGATGATGTGCCACCTGCATCAATGGCAACAATCCAGTTTCCACCTCCGGTACTCATTAGCGTTCGTATCCGTTAATTTTTCTGCGTCTAACAATGGAAGAAACCCGGGCGAATGTTTTTGCTTTAATCTTATCTTCAGCCCTACGAAGTGCATCGGTATTTCCAGGATGTCTACGATATCGGTAGCAGACTTCGTGGACCCGATCCACTTGATATTTTTCTCCAACTTTCAGAACGAGATCATAGTCTTCACCATAATTGGGGAAATCTGAATCATTGAACCCACCAAACTCGCGTATAGCACTTTTCTGCCAAACGCGAACTGCTCCAGCACCATCAACACGCATGATGTTGTTGATGTTGTATTCTAGGTGTTCGATGATCCCAAACTCTTCAAGTGAATTACCTTCTTCATCCATTAACTCATAATAACTGATGGCCAATCCACATTTTGGATGTGTTTCAAGATGTCCAACCATCGACTCAAGGGTGATATCGGTATATTCATCATCACTATCAAGCTGAGCAATGTATTTTCCCTTGGCTTCGTTAATCCCCATATTTAATGCCCTGGCGATGAGATTAACTTCGCTAGCTAAAACTCGGATACGTGGGTCCTTTTTTGCATATTCTTCAGCTACTTCTCTCGTATTATCTGTACTGGCGTTATCAACTACTATAATTTCAAAGTTTTGAAGTTTTCCTCTTAAAACGGAATCGATCGCCATGGGAAGGAATTTTGCCCTATCATGTACAGGAATAACCACTGTAACAATCGGATCACCATCTTCAACTATGGAAGGAGTTATTTCGTTCTGTGGTAGTTCGAGAAATGCACCCCGTCGCTTAAGGCAATTATAGAGAACTTCTTCTGTCTCTTTTTCTTCTTCCGGATCCATAAAGAGATAACTGAATCCACCGTAGGCCCCTTTACCCGGGAAAAACAGTGATGCCGATTGGTCGCTATTCTCTTCTTTTACCGGTTCAACGTTATGTGTAGGTTCAGGTATATGTTCCAATTCACCCACTTCAGCCAACTTCAACCTTAAATCGTAAAACGTAGTGAATTTCAAATTATCATCAACACCGCCGATTTTTTCCAACGCCCACTTGGGGAATCCCCATACCGCTCCAAAATCCTCACGTTCAGTAAGGTCATCTCGTAGCGGATGAATCCTTGCATGGTTTCCATCTATATAATAATCCGAAACCAACAAAGCGGCTCTGGGATTTTTCATATAGGCGTTTGAAAAAGCATCGAGACCATCTTTCAGAACCGTCACTCCCGGCGGAATCCATAAGAACAGTTCTGTCTCTATCTCCCTGCGGATAGTTTCGAGCATTGCTCCAAGTGTTAAACATTCACATTCCAGGGCCGTGGTATCTGGTCCTGTTGGAGCCTGATCTTCAGGTCTATGAACATAAACAATTGGTGTATTCGTCCTCTGAAGGGACATTAATGAATGAACGACTTTTTCGGCTGGTGCATTCACAGCCGGAAGGATAGCATACACTTTGGGCACAGTATCGCTCACTTTTCTGGTGAAAGAGACGGTTTTAATTAATTTCCTGTTGGAACAATTACGACCCCGGCCAATCAGACAGTCGGGGTCGTTATCTATGAACAACTTTTAGATCAAATATCAAATGAAGATTTATCGTAATCACTCATCTCTGGTTTTGGAACACCGCGCTTCACATCCATAACCCAGATATCTTCCAATACCTGTCTTCCGATTTCCGGTGTAATCCTGGTATAGAGATAGTATTTTCCGCCCCACATGCAGACGAGTTTACCCATTTTCATCGCATGTTCCACTTCTACTTTGGTGGACAATTTACGATAGGTTTTTCCAACGACATAAACTGCGGCGCTGAACTCGTTCCTCTTGATAATGAAGTTTCCACCAGCTACTCTCTTGTAGTCGTTGGCGCGAACAAACATCGGCTTCGGTAGTTTTCTTTTTCTATCCATGTTCCTCTTACCCGTGCTTAGTTAAAGGAACATACGCAAGGCAAGCAGGATGGTGCAAGGGCAAGGTTCTCCCCTTCCTGAGCATATTCACCAAAAGGAGTCAAATACAATGTCTGAATTATTGTCAAAGGTTGCTGTTGTAACTGGGGCTACATCTGGTATTGGAAGGCAAACAGCCTTACTAATGAAAGCTCGTGGATGGATCGTTGTTGCCACAGGTCGTAATGAAAAAGCATTGAACAAACTTTTTGAAGAAGGCATTGATGCCATATACCCGTGCGACTTATCTACCCCTGATGCAGCCAGAGATTTGATTGACTATACCCTTGAAACATTTGACCAACTCGATAGTTTGATTCATGCCGCCGGCATTTTAACCGGTGGAGGCATGGATAATGAAAGTGATGAAGGTTTTCTCCGCCTGATGGATGTTAATGTCAATGCAAGCTGGTACGTTCTTAAAGCTGCGTGGGAAGCATTAAAAGAATCCAAAGGCTCAGCGGTGATCGTTAGTAGCGTAACAGGACTTCGAGCCTTCCCCGGTCTGATGGGCTATTGCGTGAGTAAAGCAGCGGTTGATCAAATGATCCGATGTGCAGCTCTTGATGGCGCACCATTTGGCGTCCGTGTAAACGGAGTCAATCCAGGAGTCGTCGTGACAAATCTTCACAAGGCTGGCGGAATGGACAATGAAGCCTATGCCAAGTTCCTCGAGCACAGTAAAACGACCCATCCTCTTGGCCGCGTTGGTGAAGCTGACGAAGTTGCTGAATCTATCGTTTGGCTGGCTGATGAGAATACTCAATGGATTACAGGCATCTCTTTGCCTATTGACGGAGGTCGTCAACTGACCTGCAACCGCTAAGAGAGACATATCCCAGTTATAGACTCTTGTGAACTAAACCTTTGGGGTTTAGCTTCATCTAACTCTTAACGGATAATAAACTGAGGACTAATAATGCGAATCGTATCGTGGAATGTTAACGGCTACCGTGCAGCGTGGAAAAAAGGTTTTGACGAGTGGCTCGATAAAGATGGAGCTGATGTTGTCGGAGTTCAGGAAACCAAGGCGTGGCCGGAACAACTGACTAAAGCACAACTAAATCCCAACGGCTATTCTTCAGCCTTCGCTCAAGCTGAGAAAAAAGGCTACAGTGGTGTCGCGACGTTTTCAAAGGTGGAACCGAATAGAGTTCAGGTTGGTTTTGAAGATCCTAAATGGGATACAGAGGGCCGAGTGGTGATTACAGAACATGCCGACGGCAAGCTGGTTATCGCTAACATCTATTTTCCAAACGGTCAACGAGATCAGGAGCGGCTTGATTACAAAATGGGGTTCTACGATAAAACACTTGAATATTTTTCTGAATTGAAAAATCAGGGTAAAAACATCATTGTCTTTGGTGACTACAACACTGCTCATAAAGAAATAGACCTTGCAAGACCCAAAGAGAACAAAAATACGTCAGGATTCCTCCAGATAGAACGAGATTGGATAGATAAATGGATTGCTGCCGGATTCGTTGACTCATTCCGTCTTTTTAACCAAAATCCGGATGAATATAGCTGGTGGAACGTTCGTACCAGAGCACGTGATAGAAATGTGGGCTGGAGAATTGACTACCATTTTGTCAGTGAAAATATGGTTGACGCTGTTGCAAATGCGGCAATTCATCAAGACATTATGGGAAGTGATCATTGCCCGTTAAGTGTAGATATTGATGTGAACAAGTTGAAATAGTCGGGCAGGATGGCCCGAGAGCTAGCCTCTCGGGTTTCAAAAAAAATAGCTGATTATGTGTTGGATATGTCATCTATATTCAATGATCATACAGGTTATTTTATTGTCAAGGAGATGAAAAATGGCATTGAAACGGTCTACTATAATCTTCGCGATTTCTATGCTTATTTTCTTCTCTTTCATTTTTGCACCTACCTCATATTCCTCAGATCTTACCAGAAATGGAACATTTATCGGCGGAGGTTTTCAGGTTCTTGAACCCCGTGGTAATGGAGAAATGTTATCCAGTGATGGAACCTACTATGAATTTGATTTCCCCTGGTATAACTCCTATGGACTCGTCGGTTTAACCGATCCCGGTCCAACTGGACTTGGATGGCAGAGTAAACAATTGCTGGGACTACGCTTGACCGCAGGGCATCGTTTCTCTCAAAAACTACTGGTAAGATCAAATTTTTCATGGTTCGTTCCAAACAGTGAACGCACCTATTTTGCGAACCTTTCCAATCCTGAAACGAATTATATTGATGAGCAGGAAACGAAGTGGTACCAATGGAACGCTCGTATCCAACTGGATTACTACCCTGTCGACCCTATCCCAGATTGGTTCTTCACTATTGGTTATGAATATTCATGGTTTTCAACCCACCTCGATTTTGACGTGGTGCAGGTATCGGATGGTTCAGCAACAGGAACGATAAGCGAGAATTATAAGTCTATCCACGATTCCAAAGGATTCTGTATTGGCACCGGATGGACCTTTGCCAATGGGACCGAAAAATACCGCGAAGTTAAGACCTCTGTTGTATACACCAGCAACATCTATAAGGGTAGTTATTTTATCCGCGATGGTGAGTTCAACGTTGGAGGTATCTCTATCGAAGTCGATTTCCTCTTCTATCTCAAACCTAAGAAGTATTGAAAATGGTGTTACTCTGGAAATCGCCAGAATCCACCGTCCACTATATTGTCAACTTAACCTGAAACATGAAATTCTGATAAACAGAATTTTGCATCCTGTCGCCTTCCCACGCAACAGTGATGCTTTTCTGTGCGACACATCTTTGATTTCCTTTAATCTATCTTATTGATATTAAATGGTGTCGTCCGACACCCCTTTTGGCACCCCAGTTGCTATATACCAGTAAACAGATTCAGATTGTTCCATTTTAAGACAGACCTTCATTACACCTGGGAGTTAAAGATGAAAAAGTTTGCGATTGCTTTAGTAGTATTATCCTTGTTTGTTGTTTCATCCGCTTTTGCTGAAATCAACTATGGCATCCAGGGTGGATTAGATTTTGCGTCATACGAAAATGCTGAAGGCGACAATACATATGCACCCGGTATCAACGTCGGCGCTGTCGCAACAATGGACATCACCGATTTTGTTTCTGAATATGTCACTGTTGAAAAAGTTCTCGCCCGTGCAAACGTTGGTTTTGCCTATTTCAAACCCGCAAGCGATGAAATCGACTTTACTGCTATTGGTGGTGGGAAGATAGACATCGATTACTCGATGTCTACGCTCTACATTGAAGTACTTGGACAGTATTACATCAACGATAAAACCTATGCCCTGCTCGGGCTCGGTCTGGCCCCTTATAGCATGTCTGCTGAAGTCTCAGGTGGCGGTGGTTTTGAGGCAGAAGGCGAAACAAAATTCGGTCCAATCATTGGTGCAGGTTATCACTTCAATGATAAATTGGCCGCAGAAGTCTCCGCTGGAACAGCTCAGATTCGTATAAACACCATCTACTTCTTCTAAATCTTCTTCCTCTCGTTTATACGAATCTTCTTGATAAAAGCGGACAATTTATTGTTCGCTTTTTTATTTTTGACACAACCAAATGAAACCCGACCTGTCAAGCATGTCGGGCCATCTATTGAGTATTCTTTTCCCAGTTACCCACTAATATGTTGCTGTCTTAAGCAGTAATAGATGTCTATTTCGCTCATTGTTCGATTTTTGAAAGTACAGCTTTCGACGGATAAAAAAGGGGTTCTACGCTATTGGCGTGGTCTTCATTATGGTTGGAATAGAATTGGATTAAGATTTTTTTGAAATCCTGGCTATTTCTGGGGGAAATTCACTAAAGCCATATCTTTGTTAAATACTCTTCTTCTTACAAGTAATACCGCCACCATACTCGCCAAGGCCGTACTGGCCGCTAGCATGTACATCACGACCACCTGATACATCACTGCATCACGCGGATCAGCTCCGGCTAGAAGTTGACCTGTCATCATACCCGGCAGACTCACAACTCCCACTATTGCCATGGCATTTATGATGGGAAACATTCCCGCTCGAATCGCTTCCTGCACCATTGGTTGAACTGCCTCGTTGGGTGTGGCCCCGAGAACCAGACGAGTTTCTATTCTTTCCCTTTCAAGAGTACAGGCGGAAAGAAACCTATCTAAGGTGATTGAAATTCCATTCAGGCTATTTCCCAGAATCATTCCCAACAGTGGAATAAATACCGGTGGATGCCACCATGGGTCAGCTCCCACTACAACACCGGTTACAACTACCGAAACAGTAAAACCGGATAGTGTCATCGCAAAAATAATATCCAGACTGATACCACGTGGTTTGATCTTCTGACGGCGGATCGCTTCACGTCCAGCCATTATCATCATCAGAAACGCCAGGAGTAGAACTAACCAGAGACTTTTCAGACCAAAAACTGTACTGAGAGCTACCGCAGCGATACCCAATTGGACAATAGTTCTAGTTGCACCAATCAATAGCTTTTTGCCCAACTTCAAGCGGAAGAGAAGGGAAATGATCCCTGCAAATAGTACAAGACCTGATGCCAATACAATATCCATATAAGAGAGGGAAATGTAATTCTGTTCCATTATCTCGCTCCCCTTTTACCGTTCTGAGGTAAGATACCGTTTTTTGTGAATAGGATTTCCTCTTCACCCAGCTGCTTTAATACCTCTCGTTCATGAACGATCCAGATAGCACTGCCATTCGTTTCCCTGGCCCAATTCCGCAAACTATTTACGATCGTTGAACTGCTTTCCTCGTCAAGGTTGGATGTGGGTTCATCCAATAGCAATAATTCAGGTTTTAGCAGCATTAAACGGGCTAGCGCAACCCTCTGCGCTTCCCCCCCGGATAAACTGGATACGTCTTTCTCCAGAACATCTTCTTCCATGGAAACTCTGTTCAAACAGGCGATAAGTTCTTCGTTCGTGGGTCGAGGTAATTCTACATGTTTGAATGAAAAAGCATCCATAAGGTTGAGCTCTACCGAGCCGGGCAGGAAAGAAGGTTTCTGTAGTAATAGCCCTATTTTTCGCCTTAATAGAGGAGGTGGGATCAGTTGAATGTCTTGGCCACGGAAAAGCAGAGAGCCTTTTGTTACAGGATGCAGTCTGACAATTGTTCTGAGAAGAGTTGTTTTCCCTATTCCAGATGGACCCACAAGAGGCAGGATTTTTCCATGATGCAGATCAATATTAATTCCCGACGAAAGAGTTATTTTATGGTCACCGTCAGAAACTGTGATATGTAAATCTTTTATTTCTAGAAGTGGAGGTTTTATACCAGTTTGTTTTCCCTCAACGTTTTCAGACTTTGAGCCTGTTGAAATCATACTTTCACTCAGTGTCTATTTTTAAATTCCTGAAGGAGTTTATTACCACGTGAAATTCGCATTGAGAGTTCTGATTTATCAACCTTGTCTTCAAATAGCATCTCACCGATTTTCTGTACGTCGCGAGCTTCTTTCCATTTTTCTGATACCAGTTTTTCCTGGATCGATGCCAATAACATGTCAAATCCTGTTTCGCCATCGAGATTTCCAATAGTCAGCCAGCCACTAGTACCTCTCGAGTGAAGTGCTTTAGTTCTCTGAAGCAGATGTGCTAAAACCGAAGCCTCTCTGCTATTTATTTCATTCGGAAACTTCAATGGCAGCATCTTTTTAAAATCACTTGCCCGGCCGGAATCTGCCTGTAACGCCAACTCGGATGCCAACGGAAGTAGTTGTTTTAATCGATTTGATTTAAATCTAAAATCAGGATCCAGACCCAGAATTTCAATTGCGTTATCCGCGCTGGAACCGGCCACCACCTTATTTCTGGTGGTCTCCTTTACAGATTTTTCCAATTTAACGTTGACTGGTTTTGATATCTTCTTTTTTAATGGTTGCGGTCTATTCTCTTTTTTCGGAGTAGTTGGCCGCTTCTTGCTTACAGGTTTTTTCGGGGATTTTGATTTCTTTTCTACTTCTTCACCACACAGAGCATCATAAAAATAAAACTCATCACACAGGTCCTCGAGATAGGGACTGACAGAACCTTCAACACCGATGCCAATTACTTGCTTGCCTCGTTCATGAAGAAGATTGACCAATGGATTAAAGTCACTATCACCTGTCACAAGCACAAATAGTTCGAGGTTTTTTCTCTGGTTCAACAGGTCGGTGGCTTCAACTGCCATCTGTATGTCGGTAGCATTTTTGCCCTGATGTCTATGACTTGGGGCTTGAATTGTCTGGATTCCCATACGGATCAATGCATCGGCAAACCGTGAAAAGTGTCGCCAGTCTGCATAGGCTCGTGCGATGGCAATCTGATCTGAGTTTCCTGACTCTTTTGCCAGATCAAGGACTGGCTGTAGATTCAACAGACAATTATTGGATTCCTTGTAGCTGATCGCAAGATTTTCAAAATCTATGAGAACACAGATTGTTCCATTCTTTTCATCTCTACCTTCAGAGGAGTCCTTCTTAAATACATTCCAAATACTCAAATTCTACTCCGGTCTTCATTTTATTTTCGTTAAGTCCCACTGATAGCGTTATTATTCGCTGATTAACAGGTCATAGAACATGATACGATATTTCCAACTCCGTCTCCAGTCTATCGTCACCAATTGGGAGCGTTAATTGTTTCTTTTATAACTTTATTAACGATTCAACATTATATTTTAAGGTTAAAGCTTTTACTATGAACACTATTCACTTGGAACCAACCATGAAAAAATTATCCAGATTGATTCTTTGCTTATTCGTTATCTCAACCTTTTCATTTGTCCCCGTGCATGCTGAGGAATCTAATACAGTATCGTTAACTGTTCTTCACTGGAATGATTTTCATGCAAACAACGTTGAAAAAATCAGGGTAACCGATGAAGGTGATACCCTGGTCAGAGGTGGGTCCGCCTATTTGGGAGCTTACCTCGATCATTATAGAGAATTTTACCCACGTACGATCGAATTTAATGCCGGTGATGATTTTCAAGGATCACCTATCTCCATGGTGACAAAGGGACAAAGCCAGGTAGATATCATGAACCTGCTGAAACCGGACGTTTTTACGGTCGGAAACCATGAGTTCGATTACGGGTGGGAAAACGTGGTGGAAACATTTAGTAAAGCCGAATTCCCGGTTCTTTTGGGAAATGTCGTTAAGGAAGATTCGGGTGAACGTCTGTTTGACCGGGAAACTATCGTAGATGTTGATGGTGTTAAAGTGGGTGTTATTGGTGTGGTCACCGAAGGATTAAAAATTGTTACCACAGCAAAAGTAACAAAGGGGCTAAAGGTTCTTCCAAAGGTTGAGACGGTTCGAAAATCACTCGAATACCTTAATCCTATAACAGACATTCAGATCATTCTCAGCCACAGTGGCTACTGGGAAGATAGTGTTATGGCTGCAGAAATAGGTGATGAGGTTGAACTTATCGTTGGTGGTCATTCACACACCAGGATTGAGGAACCGATTTATGTCAACGGTGTACCCATTGTTCAGGCAAATGCCGTAGGACGCTATCTCGGTATTGTAGAAATGCAAATTGACACTCTGAATAATAAGGTGGTAGAACTTGACGGCAGGATTGAAAGGATAGACAACCGATTCCCGAAGAATCAGGCCATTAATGATTTGGTTACTTATCAGGAAAGTACCGTTGCCAAGGAAATGGACGTTGTTATCGCGGATCTAATTACTCCATTAAAACGTTCATATGGCTCTGAAAGTAACATTGGAAACTGGGTGACTGATTCCTTCAGAAAATATACGGATGCTGACATAACATTTGTAAATAATGGTGGTTTAAGAAAGGATCTTGAAGCAGGTCCTATAACCATAAGGAATATTCTTGAAGTATGCCCATTCAGCAACGAATTGATTCGATTCAAAGTCTCTGGAAAACAACTCAAAAAATTTGTCCTGTTTCAAGTAAAAGAGAATAACTATCTGCAAATGAGTGGAATGCGATACCATACTATAGGTGGCGAGATTATCAGCCTTACCGTCGGTGGTGAACAAGTCGAAGAGGATAGGGAATATTCAATCGTTACACTGAATTATGTAACGGATCACATGAAAAGATTTTTTAATTTTGACCCAGAGAATATTGTCCTTGAAAATTTGTATTTAATTGACCGCGAAGTTCTAGTTGATATAGCAAAACAGGAGAAAATAATTGAAGTCAACATTGAGAATCGGGCTCTCGTAGAGTAAGAGAACGGTAGACAGACGAGAGCTCAACCTTTCATTTGTTATATTGATTATAATTATTCAATTATTATTTGCATTTTAGATCATCAGGATACTATCTTTAATATTCATAAAATTGCAAATTATTATAAATAGACGATTTCTTAAAGAATCACATTAAATATAGTAAGTTGTTTTGTTTAACTTGCTTATTTACAAAGGTGTACTCTTTTGTTTGAGCATATTCTATCTATCGTTTCATTAATTGTAACCATCACAGTAATGGTCTTTATCATTGCGAGAAAAAAGAAATTCGCAAACCAGGGACCTCTTTACGTATTTATACTTCCTTTAATCACATATGCATTATATCGTCTTTCTCGATGTTGTGATATAGTGTTTGATATAAATGTCAGTTTGATAGCTGAATTTCTTTTCCTTTTATTTTCGATTTCAATTATCATCTTATCTCTTACCCTGACGTCTTCCAATAATAAAGTGATAGGTGAATGATGGACTATATCATCTCGCATATCACAATAATTTTATTGGTTGGTGGACTACTATTATTCAGAAGGAGAATGAGTAACCAGAAGTGGAGTGCCAGTAGATATGCAGTACTGGGTATGTACTTATTCGCAATTTTTGTTACCATTATCTTCCTCAGTAATTATAATCAAGACCTTTTCATTTTCTTTCCTGTTTATTATCTGTTTTTTGTCTATTCAATTTTTAACGAAAATAATCAAAGTGATCTGGAAAAATCCAGCAACATGTATAAGATGTTGATGGACAACTCAGATGAAATCATTTGTCAGTACAGCATAAAAGGAAGGTTACTTTTCGCCAATACAGCGACAACACGAATATTTGAGTACACAACGGAAGAATTGCAGCAAATTGGTTTTCGAAAACTTTTTCCCTCAAACGATATAAAATTCATCTTGAATAAAATCAGGGAAATGCGCGATGATAAAAAACCCAAATCACTACGAATAAGCATCATTTCTAAATCGCAAAACATATATTATCTGAACTCTACATTAATTCCCGTCCTCGAGAATGGAACAATATCCGCATTTCAGATAATGGCTCACGATGTGACTAACGAATTAAGGATGATCAATCAGGCCCAATTCCTTGCATCGGTGATTACTGAGAGTAAAGCGCCTATTTTTATCTTTAATGAGAATGGTGAAATCACTGTGTGGAATCGAGGCATAGAAGAATTAACAGATAAGGATCGATCAAGAGCAGTTGGTAAACTGTATAACGAGATATTCCCAAATATCCCCGATATCATGCTGGAAACCGTTATAAACGGTGGTTTCTTTCACACTGAAACTTTAGTGCATCACAAGGATATATCTGTCCCCGTAGCATTATCTGTCTACCAAGTGAAGGCTGAGGGGCAAGGTAGTTCGTTTGCTGTATTCCTACAGGATCTTAGTCAACAGAAGTTGCTTGAAGATAAACTGATGCAAAACCAGAGAATGGAAGCACTTGGAAGACTTGCCGGTGGTGTCGCCCACGACTTTAACAACATTTTAACGATAGTCAGTGGCAATGCTATGATCTTGAAAAAGAGTGGTACGGTTCCTGAAACCATGGAACCCTACCTTAACGCTCTAATCAAGAGTACGAAAAAGGGTGCCAACCTGACCTCTCAGTTGTTAACATTCAGTAGGAAACAACCCTTTACTCCTCAAAAAACAAATCTTCCAGACCTTGTATATGATGCTATAAATCTAATCAGTAATGTTGGATGGGACGATATCCAAACAGACATCTCTATTGAACCGAACTTGCCTGAGATATGGCTGGATCCCGGTAGAATGCAGCAGGTCTTAATGAATTTATGCGTTAACGCGCGCGATGCGATGCCAGATGGCGGAAGGCTATTTATTCGATGCGAAAGAAGTGACCGTAAATTTCAGGATATGCTTCCAACCGATACAGATGCAATACCTGACCTCTATGTTACAATAAGCATCAAAGATACCGGTTGCGGGATGGATGAAACGACCATTCGCAAAATCTTCGAACCGTTCTTCACGACTAAAGAAATATCAAAGGGTACAGGACTCGGCCTTGCAAATGTTCATGGAATTATTAAACAACATCATGGCTGGATAGATGTAGAATCTACTCTGGGAAAAGGAAGCACGTTCAGAATTTACATGCCAACTTCCAAAATTATCTCAGAATCCAAAAGTATACCTATTATAGGTACTAAAGACTATTCCATAATTTCACATTCCAGCATCGAAGATGACGATCCACAATCTGTAGTTAACTCTCTCTCCGAAAAACTTAAGGGTGAAGAAACCATTTTGTTTATCGACAATGAAACGTTGATTCAGTTTGCAGGTCAGGCCACTCTTGAGAAATACGGATACAATGTCCTGTCAGTGAGTACGTATTCTGAATCAGAAAATATGATCCTCGACAATAATATTAAAATAGATGCAATAGTGTTGGAATGGTCTGAAAGTGGACAATCAGAGTCAAAGATACTACCCTTCATCAAGAACAAAAACATCAAAATACCGATCATCCTGCAATGTGATAATCTGGATAAAAAGGTTAGAAATGAATTGAGAGGTTATGGTGTTGTAGTCTTTCTTCAAAAACCATTCATACCCGAAGTATTGGTTGCAGAAGTTCGAAATTTACTCGATTCCGGAAAGGAAAAAAATTCTATTCTTGCTTAGGTTTAAACTTTTGATAAATCCTTCGACAATACAAAACCCTCTTGTCTCATTTTAATAGATATATCGTTCTTCAAGCCTTCAACCTGCCTGATATCCATCTGCAACTCCCCTGCCGCATCAGGATAGATTCTTTTTTCTTCCACTTCCTTTTTAAGAAGTGAATCAACTATTCTAACTGGAACATAACCAATTCCCACAATAACAAGGGCAAAAAAGAGTGCAGAAAAGGGATTATGACCATTAATAACTAATGTGATTAAAACGACAAATGAAAAACCAACCCAGAGAGGAACCCCAATTTTCAGGAAAGACCCACGTCTTTTAGCAAAATTTGATTTTAGTTCTTTGTTATGCTGTTCAATTTCATTCATCTGTTTTTGGACTATACGTCCCAGCCGGCTGGTGACTCGTGCAGGAAAATCCTGTATCCATATTGGCAAATTAAAAGTTAATAAATTTCTATAAACTGAATAACATCCTTCATCGAGCTTTTTATCCATTTCCTTAAATGCATCAATACCCTCAGCTATCGTATCGTCCAGTCTTGATAACTCATAGTCTTCTGCGATATCGATTATCTTCTTTGACTCCTTCAAATACCCTAAAGATTTTTCACCCCACCATTCATTTTTTTCTTCAAGAAAATCGAACAAGGTTGATTTAATGCCTGCAAAATCTTTATCAATCAAGGAGAGAGCTAAAAGTTCTGGTCGCCCCTCAGCAGCCATCTCCAAATAGGGCATTACTTCATCATATTGCCTGCAAAGACAATAATTCCGGGCAATATCATAGTTAACAATCGGAATATCGCCGGATAGATTTTTTACTCGCTTGAGGGTCTTAATAGCATTTAATGATTTACCATCAATTTCAAAGGCGTGTGCAAGAAGTTCGAGAGTAAATATTTTGTATCTATCTGTGAATTTCCCGGGTATCAGCCCGATGGCTCTATCCAAAAGTCTTATTGCGTTTCCACGTTCCGATGGAGTCGGAAACATCAAAACTGCGCGCATAATTATACCTGGATAAAACCGACCATCTTGCTTAAGAAGATGGTCTAAAAGATTGATACCAATATCTACAGTCCCTCGTTCAATCGCAGCCTCAGCCTGAGCAAACAACTCACCTATTTCTAACCCACGTTCAAGACAAATTTCATCATAGTGACGAGTCATTCTTTCGAGATGTAATCTGAGTATTGATCTTTGAGGTGGTAAGACTTTCAATACCTTATCAACTTGAGCAAATTCTAATTCTTCCTTATCCTTCAACGCTCTTTTAATTCTAGCATAAATCGTTTGCCATGTATCCGAACAATGATACAACTCGTTGGAGACTCTGGTAGACTGAAGACTCATTGTACCAGCAGCCAATTCCAGCGAGCGATTCCAACCACTTATCTCTTTTTCAAGATTAGTGACAATTCGTTCTGATATTGATTTTTTATTGATATCCATATTTTCTCAAAAAAAAAATGATTCTCTCACAAGAATCAGTCCAGGGAGCGAAGAAAACTGGGTAAATGCGTCTTCATCTGCTTTTCCTGTTGATACCTCTTATAAAGATAGTATCCCATCGACGATTACACACCAGTCTTCTGTTATTGAACCAACCTTGTAAGGTAATTCAGTGACAGAACTCTCAGTGGACTTGGTCTGCCCTGAGAGAGTAAACGAACTCACCACAAGAAATACCAATACTAATAAAATGAATAAAATGACATCTCGATACTTCTGATTTTTTTTTCGCCAGTACCCACTCATCCCCATCTCCTGAATAACCATAAGGATAAGATAATATTTGTGAGGTTCTGAATCCGTAAATATCGAGTTGTAACCTTACTTCTCTATTTTCCAAAGGTGAGTTAGTGGATGAGACTATGGAAAACAGAGACCTCCCTATGCCCAACCTCTATCATCCAAAACGAAACTAGAGAAATATTGGCTATAAATCAATCATAAATAACAGTCTATAAATTTTCTTTAGAGGAAAGGATACTCTCTGGAGGCATTAATTAGTAACTAATCCGAGTTGTAAAAGTTTAGAACTGATTTCTAAATTTGCGTTGTTGGCCGCTATCTTACTAATCGTAAACCGAATACGATCGCTACTCCTGATAAATCCGATAATTCCACCAGCCTTAGAAAAACTTTCAGACTCACCAACAGTTAGTGCTCCTGATTTGGAGATAAAATCGGGTAAGGTTTTATGCTTTTTCATAATGTCGGGACTAATATAGATCAGATGCGATGGTTGCACTTCATCCAGTTTTTTCGCAAATGCAACAACAAGATTTCTTCCTTTTACCTTTTTTTCCTGAACAGGTTGGAAAGCATTATATAGATATTCATCACCTACAATAGTAACGTAAATTCCATCATTTATGTTTTGATCATACTCTTGATTCCATTCCACAAATTTAAGAAAATTAAATAGATATGCTGCTTTAAGTTCCTTTTCAGTGCTCAGATTTGAAGTCAAAGAGTGGCTAATCTCCGGGTTGGTAAACACCGAGATAAGAAAAAAAGCCGAAATCAGGAACTTATTTGTACTAATAAAACGACCCATGTTTTCTTCAGCCCTAAATCCTGTTCATAACTGAAATTAGCTTCGAGTTACTGAACAAGCAATTAAAATCTTTAAAACAATCAGATTTTTATGTTAAATGAAAAACCCAGTGTAAATGGTTCTTCTGAAAAACCACACTGTCTTGGATACTGTCGCAAATTGCCTGTTTCCCAATACTGAATTACATACCTGATGTTGTTAACACTCACTATATTCATGGCGTAGAGACTTAACGCCAAATCCACCGCCCTAATCTTTCTTTCCCATGTTAGGGACATGTTGGATGTAAATGAAGGACGTGTATATCCTTCATCAAGGAGTGTGTCATAAATCGACTGCATCTCTGCCTTGGACTCCGGTGTACCTTCATTATTATGAGCATCCATGAACATATCAAGCATATCATCTTGACCATAGTTCCAGAATAACCGTCCATTAAAATGAAGGGTAATATTATATGGAAGTTTCTGATTTATATTAGTCTTAATTGTATTTCGCGGTAAGTTATTTATTCTATTTTCACTAGTATTCACAAAATAAGTTGTATCACCATCCGTATGAGTGACAAAGGCAACATCATCAATAACAGGATTCCAATCCAGTTGATTGATGTAAGAAGAACTTATTCCGATTCTTGTGCCATCGGCGATGTATGATAATTCAGCTTCAAAACCGAGCAGATCAAAATTTCCTATTTCATCTGCATGATTAAGATCACCTCGCCAAGCAATCTGATCTACTGTCTGGTAATAGCTGGACAACTGAAACCCAACCTTTTTAAGAACATCTCGTGAATAGATTAGCTCAAAACCTTCGAGGATTTCTGGCCTTGAGGTCGAGTTGTTAATTTTGTCGCCGGAAAAAAGAGTAATAAAATTAGGCAGACGTACCGAATGTTGCCATATCATCTTTAGGTGCTGATTATTCTCCATATTATTCAACAAAGCAACCCTTGGCGACAAGGCCCAATCTGAATAAATATGTTTGTCCAGTCTGCTGGAAACTAGAAGTGTGGTTTTTTCTCTAAGTTTCCAATTCATTTCACCAAAGAAACTCGTTTGACTACCATCTATTTTACCCTCAAATAACGTTGAGTGATTTGGAAAGGTTTTAAGAAATTCAGAATTCTTATCCAAAACAGCGAATCGAATCGGCGGCTGAAAACTCATTACAAATTCGGATTTATCTGTTCCCCATTCTGGGCCCCAGTACTGATATGATAGTTCCGTTCCACCAGCTAACTCCATTCTGTCATTTAGGAAATAATTCAGTTGTGATTTAAAACTGACAATATTTTCTGAGTAGGACGCATTCCGCTGAGTAACATGGTCAATTGATTCATTTGCACCATTATAAAATGCAAGATCACGAATACTTTTTGAGCTGAAATAGCCTTGCGTTGATATCTTTAGATTCTCTTTCAGGGCCGCTTTGTTCTCTACTGCCGTTAAAAAGCTTGCTCCATAATGACCGGTAAAAACATTCCCTTCAGCAACTTTGCGTTCCTGAACCAAATGAATCTGGTTATATGTTGAAAAACGCGACCAGACCTTCCAGTTGTTATTTATCTGGTAGTTCAAGTTTAACTTGATTTCAGGACGATCAAAGTAATCCTCCATCAGGTTCGGTGCTGGTGTTCCTAATCCCTGATCACCCCAATCCTTGTCCATAAAGCCATATCCATAGCCGTGAGCACGATCAACGTAAAAGAATTTTGTATCATCCAGACCTAACGATCTACTGATACTTCCATTCAGAAATAAATTTCCTTGCCCTATGTCTTTTGAATATGAGAGGTATGTATTGTTGTATCTATAATTCAGATTGTACTTATTTTTAAATGTCAATCCCTGTTTTTCTGAACCCTGTTTCGTCGTGATATTGATTACACCACCAATAGCCCCTGGGCCATACGTGACCGAACCAGGTCCTCTGGCTATTTCAATCTTTTCGATATCATTCAAATCCCTGTTAGTAATTTCGAAGAGTGGGCCATCGGATGAGATAAGATTCATATTTATCCCGTTAACCAGAAGTAAAAATGAATAATTCTGATCTCCAAGGATGCCGCGCATTCCAAATCTAGGCCCTTTATAGTGGTCTACGTAAGTCATTCCAGGAACATAAATTTCCAGTAAATCAAGCAGAGTTCGAGCAGGTGTTAGTTCAATATCTTTAGAGGTGATTACTGTGACACAGGCGGGGTCATTGCCCCAATCCAGACTGGTGATTGAGCTTGGCCCAATTCTGATTTCCATTAATTCTTCAAGATCCATAAAAAACAGATCGACAGAATCAACGGGTACATTATCAGCGTAGACCGCTCCTATAACCACAGGACTAGACAGGGAAACGATAGCTATAACTGCATATAAGTAGAGAATTAGTCGTTTCATAATCCCTCCAATAAGGGAATATTGACGTAATGAGAATCGCCAGTTTCCTCATTTCATTCTTCTCAGAATAGGCAGATAATTCTTTGTATTTGAACATTATAACACAATATCTATTTTAATACTATGGAAAAAGAAATTACCTGGAGAACGAAAGAATAGTCACAGAATATTTTTTTAAATAAGCAACGAATCACATTGATGGTTACTGAACAGATGTTTATTTTAAATGATTCACTGAAATTCTGGAGAAATTATGAATAAGGTCTTAAACGCCGAATCCTTGATTTTTATGAAAGAACTTTGGAGTAACAACCACAAACAATGGTTTGATGCCAACCGGGACCGTTACGTTAATACAGTCCGTGAACCCATGAAATCCCTTGCTGAAGCATTGGCTGGCCCAATGTCGCTCTATCATCCTGACTTTCTGGAGAAGCCAAAAATCTCTCGAATCAACGCCGACATCCGTTTCCACAAAGATAAACCACCTTATAAAGAACATGTTTGGTTAAAATTTGGGGGAGGTTGTCCTGCTGAGATGTTTGCAGCAATCAGCCATAAGGGTTGGGAAGCAGGGTGCGCTTTAGGTTCAACAAAAAAGAGTGATCTGGATATCTGGCGCACCAACCTGATCAAACACTATGACACTTGGTCAAAATATCTGGACGCACTTGATAAGGTAAAAGTCGTCAGTTCATTTACAGATAATCCCTATAAAAAACCCCTCTACGAAAATGCTCCAGATGAAGTTTTTGACTTCATTCAAGCAAGAGCTTTATATATCTGGGGTAAGGAACAGACCGAATTCAAGACACAACCAGAGACTCTTTTTCTGGAAAGTCTGGCATTATTCCTCCCAATATATTTCTTCATGACCTACCCTTACACAGAACTTGAAGATCGGCTGAAGGAGCTGTGTACCGAAATCGAAGCACCTTTCCCTACTGTTGAAAAGGTCTGGCGAGTTTTTCAAGCATAAGGTCCGTGTACTTCTCTCGAGCCACTCTCGAGCCATCGATTCAAAATTATTAAAGTCTCACTTTAAGTCTGCCGATAGAGTGTTATGAAGAAGGATAAAGACCAATAGCCAGAGAACCCGTCCGGTAAAAGCACTAACGCTTCTACCGTCTTTGGTTTTTGATTTCTCTTCCTTCTATTTGTTCAAGTGAAATATTGGAATAGTTCAAGTTTTACTTGGCTTAATGTTTGTTAAGTCTCCCCTGGCTTACCGACAAACGAGGCACTCACAATGAGTAGACGCGCTGGAAGAAAGGGTCGACGGATGGAGCTAAGTCGACCCAGTGCCGGTATCAGGCCCATGAGACCTGAAACGGAACCTATTGAAAAATCTCAGGAGATGGATGATTCACTCCTCCAGACTCCCGGAAGATTTGGGGCCGATGGCCCAATGATGGTTTCACCAAACATGACGTATGATGGCACTCTCCAATGGTTGGGTTTTTCCTCGAGACGAAGCAGACCTTCGAGCGTATCCAAGCCTGATTCAGATTTTGGAACGAAACGGATTCTTGCTGAGATGAGCCTTTGGGAATTGGCACACATGCGAATTTTATCAAACTGATCTTTTGTTATTACCATAATAAAAAAGCCACATCTTTGTTGATGTGGCTTTTATTTTGACGTATCCGAGTTCAGTACTCGGAGATCTCGCAGTTTTAGTTTTTAATCCTACTTCTTTTCCAGTAATTCCCTGATCTTTTTCACTTCATCCAGAACTTCAGCCATCACACCTTGATCACCCATGTCCACATCACTGAGTTCACCAACCATCTCGGCAAAAGGTTTGTTTTCCTGACGGATATACCTCATAATCATATCTTTAATCTTTTCGAACTCAAGAATACCAAGAAGTATCATTTCCGCTTTCTGACCCGATGCTCCACTATAACCTGCTGTTTCGATTTTGACTTTTCCAATACCCGCCAGCCGTTCAATGGGTCCCTGTGTTACATCCACGTTGGTGATTTTTGGATAGGGAACGGTTATTCTACTGCGCCAGAAAACACCTTTTGCCATTCGGATTTCATTGTTGTCGATTTCGTATTGGAGAGATTTGAAATAAAAAGGTAGCCAAATCATCGTCAGAACGAAAGAAATTGTAATTACGGCCAGTATGATAATCAGCGGCATTAGTTTGGCGGTGTTACCTGACAAGAAAAACGGAACTGTCAGCGGAGCTACAATAATCAGGTACGTAAAAATTGCAATGAGAAACCATATTGTCCGTTGTTCCTTCTCAGGAACTAATTTTACCACTTTCATCTTCCCCTCCCTGATTTAGTTACTCCATTTTACGTTTTTAAAATACCCAAATTTTTCCTGCATAGATATAATTTCACTTTCCTCATCTTCTGAGATATTCGCCTTTTCTATAAATACAATATCTTCTGAAAATCTCTTATTATTACTTCCCTGTTTATCAGCTGCAATCCCAATAACCTTTTTTACATTACCCATCCTAACTCTACTGATCATACATCTTTGAAGTAATTCTATTGCCCGTATTTCTCTATCTTTGCTATCACCAATTAAAAAGACAAATGCTGTATCATCGTAACCTTTTACAATTCTTGACTTAATTTCATTGTTACTAGATGAGAGAATTTCGATAAAACTTTCTGCTAAATATGTTCTGTGGTTTCTAGGCTGTTTTGCCATTTCGATAAGAGCAAGTTCATTCCTTGAAACTGATTTATCATGCATGTTAAAAAGTCCATCTGTTAGTAAATCTTTAGAGAATTTCTCGATTATTCTATCCCAACTATAAGATATTTTGGTATCCTCTTGCCATTTTTTCACAATATCAGAGTTTATAAAATTAACCCAATAATCATCATCAACTATAAACTTAGAAGCATTACTATCTATAAACGAGAAAGAATTATTATTGGAAGCATATAAAGCCACAAGGTGTTCTAATCCCCCCTCCATTAAGTGAATAGCTGTACCGTTTTTTGTAATACTTTCTAATTCCATTAAAAAATCTACTAAATCGGTAATTGTAGAAAGTATTGTAAATAAGGCTCCTAAGCTTATTTCATCAAGGATATGAACGAAACCTTTTCCAAAATCACCCCATTCGATGGGGATTCTTCCTTTGGATCCAAGCGATACAGATATCCTGTGATATATTCTGCTTTTTCGATCTGGCAGGGATATTTTTCTACCATCAACTCTTTCGATCTCATCAACGCTATTCAACCATCTAACCGCACCATAAAGCTGTGAATATGATTTACCTATCGCTGTTCTGATCCATCTTTTTATTCCAACCTCGTCACCTGTTTCTTGAAATTCAACATCCTTCACTGATATAATAATAATATGGTTATCAAATACTACTAAACAATCACAAAGCTCTTTACCGTTCTTACCCTTTGGATTTGCGTGGGTCCATAGTTTCAGAAAAGAATGCTTACACAACTTTGTAACAAACTTTTCTGAGATTGTTAGTCCTTCATCATTCGACATTATTCTACCATATTCACTTAAATTTATGAAATCTAAAAAAAAATCCGCCCGAAGGCGGATTAAGAACTATCGCGATAGTTAACCCTGCTTATCCTGAAGTCGTTTGATATAATCAATACCTAATTGAAGGGCTTTCATGTTATACATCTCAGTTCCCTTCGGCGCCCTGTTCTTCAGGGCGGTACGGATCACCTCTTCTTCAAAAACATTGGTTATCGCCACCATTGTCCCCAATGCTACCGCCGAGGCGTAAACCATACGTCCCAGTTCATTACTGGTCAGTTCAATGATCGGAACCTCATAAATCTTGAAGCGATCATAATCCTCTTTGGGCACTTCTACAAGGTTGGGATCCACGAGAACCGGACAACCATCTCTAATGTCTTTCTTATAGAGGTTGTATGACCTCGTTGCCAACGAAAGGAAAAAGTCGATATCAGTCGTCCTCGGGTAGAGAATCTGTTCTGAATCAACGATGACTTCCACTTTCGTGGGGCCTCCACGGACCTGTGCTGTGTAGGTCGGTGAACCGGCAGCATGCATACCCTTAAGAATTGCAGCATCTGCGACAATCGTACCTGCCAGAATAATTCCCTGGCCTCCTACTGCGGAAAAACGTGCTTCGAAATGCATGACGAGGTTTCCTCCCCCATGCTGGAAAACGCCGCGGGTCCCCCATACGTAATACTACCCGCGGTGCCTCCATGTTCAAGCCCAAAATAGGGCAAAATTATTTTTTCAATGAGTTGATCAACTTCTCGTAGGTTTCGGTGTATTCCGGAAGACGGTGGTCTTCGTGAAGGACCCCCACCGGGAAACAACGAGCCTTTTCTTCATCGGGAAGCTCATCATACTTCTTTTGTGGTTTCGCACGGTCGCTGATCCATTTCACCATATTCATCGGATCAGCCATCTTGTTGCGACGGCCAAATTGCGTATGGCAATTGGAAATCACTTCGACGAATGAGAAACCTTTATGCTCAAATGCTTTCTTGAGTAGTGTCGACAATTGCCGACCATTTCCAACGTGACCTCGTGCGACAAAGCTGGCACCTGCTCCCTGAACCAGATCAACCAGATCAAAGGAGGGCTCAAGCATACCGTACGGTGCTGTTGCAGCTTTAGCTCCTAACGGTGTCGTTGGGCTGTACTGCCCACCGGTCATGCCGTAAATGTTGTTATTGTTAATCACTAAAGTGATGTCAATATTTCTTCGTGCAGCATGAATCAGGTGATTACCACCGATAGCTGAACCGTCACCATCACCAGAAACAACAACGACGTGTTTGTCCGGGCAATGCATCTTGATACCGGTTGCGAAACTCAGTGCGCGACCATGAGTCGTATGCAGCGTATTCGCTTTCAGGTAACCTGGTGCACGGCTTGTACAGCCGATTCCCGAAACAAAAGCGATGTCACGGTTGTCCCATCCCAGATCATCAAAGGAACGGATCATGGATTTCATCACAATGCCGATGCCGCATCCTGGGCACCACATGTGTGGGAGCTTTTCCTCCCTCAGGTAGGGCATATAATCGAACGCCATCAGGCCACCTCCTCGATTTTGGCGAGAATTTCACCCGGAGTGATCGGTACGCCACCAACTTTGTTCAACCTGTGAACAGGTTTATCAAAGTGAAGGGCACGTTCCACCTCGTATACCATCTGCCCCATATTAAATTCTGGAACGATGAGTGATTTGCACTCACGACCGAAGTCAAAGACCTGATCTTTCGGGAAAGGCCAGACTGTCACCGGTCGGATCATTCCAACTTTTATGCCTTTTTCACGGGCTGCCTTGATCGCTACCATAGCTGCACGAGCTGTGCTGCCGAAGGAGACAATACCGATTTCGGCATCGTCAGCCATAAAGTACTCGACCTTGTCAATCACATCCTTATTACCGAGTACTTTACGGATCATGCGATCCATTTCTCGGGTAATCAACTCAGGATTTGTTGACGGGAAACCTGTTTCATCGTGGTTCAAACCAGTGGTATGCCACGTTCCACCGCCGAAATAGGGTAGGAATGGCGGCACATCACTCTTACTGACATCGTAAGGGAGATGTTCTTCCGGTTTACCTGTGTCCATCGTGCGATTGATAATTTCAAAGGTACCCGGTTCGGGCGGAATAACACCTTCACTCAAGTGCCCTAATACTTCATCAATCAACAGAATAACTGGAATTCGGAATTGTTCAGACAGATTAAATGCCCGAATCGTTTCCATGTAGATTTCCTGATGGAATGCCGGAGCTACAGCAATCGTCGGATGGTCACCGTGGGTGCCCCATCTTGCCTGCATCAGGTCTGCCTGTGCCGGATGTGTCGGAAGTCCAGTTGATGGACCACCACGCATCACGTTTACCACCACACAGGGAGCCTCAACCATGTAGCCAAATCCAAGATTTTCGAGTTTCAGACTGAATCCCGGTCCCGATGTGGCTGTCAAGGATTTAGCACCTGCAAGGCTGGCGCCGATCACTGAACCCATTGCCGCTATTTCATCCTCCATCTGGATGAAATGCCCTCCTGTCCTCGGAAGCAGATATGCCATGTGTGCAGCAACCTCAGAAGAGGGTGTAATGGGATAACCACCAAAGAAATTACATCCGGCAGCTACCGCGGCTTCTGCAATCACAATGTTTCCAGGCCAGAATTTCACATTGGCTTGTTTTTTTGCAGCTGTACCCACTGCTCTTCCCCTCAGGCGGATTTGACCGCCTTCTTTTTCTTCTTGTCGCCTTTAGTCACCAGAATAGCAAAGTCAGGGCACTGCAATTCGCAGAGCATACAAGCTATACAGGTGTCAATGTCATCAACGATTACAACACTACCCTGCCACCGCGTTCCGACAGATACCATCCGGAGCGTGTCCTTGGGGCAGATTTCCGCGCAGATTGTACAACCTTTGCAGAAATCCTCAAGGATTTCAATTTTGTGGCCAGTCTTTTCACTTACGACTACGGTCTCTTTCGGGGTTTCCAAAGCGACCTCCCCTTCAGTCTCATGTAATCATTATCTCTAAAAAGTCGCAGGGGACCTGTTCCCAGATAAATCTGGAACAGGTCCCCTGAATATCGTCAAGCCGCCTCCCTCTTGGGAGGTTTATGGTGAACAATCATTTCATCCATAAATATCAATAACTTGCACTATCACCTTAAACATTTCTAACAGAATAACACCTGAAATGCGTTAGGACCAAATAACATTGAAAAAAAAATATGACGTGTCCCCTTGAGCCCTATATCATATTCGACATTTATTTTCACAAGGAACAGTTTTGACAGTCTATTCCACATCACTATTATCACCGAAAACCAATATTACCAGAACTAGATATTATGACAAGGTTTTAAAGGATACATACTCAATAAATATTAATAACATTTACATATTAATTGACTTTTCTTCACACTTTTTCCTATAATCCACTATCATCTTTTAGATTGTTTAGTATTATACATATAAACGATTACTGCTGCCCTGGAGACGATCATGCGTACTGCCCATCTAGTCTTTCCGTTTTTACTCCTCTCACTTCTAACCTTTTCACCACTCACTCAAGCACAAACCTGGCAAATGGGACCAACAACTCCCTATGCTCCTGATAAAATATTAGCAAGTAATGATGGAGAGATATTGCTGACAGGAAAGGGCACAACAAGTGTATGGATTTCTCGTGATTCAGGTTCAAACTGGGAATGTTTGGATCAAGCTATCAAAGCAGTAAATAATCAAGACTATTATCGTATTGTGCCAACTATGGTAAATGATTCAACATATGTATTTGTGTGTCTCGGAACCGGCATGCATTCATCCGACAATAATATTATTGTTTCATTCGATTACGGAGTAACATTTGTTGATCGGTCCCCCGGGTCATGGGCTTATAATATAAATTATCAAAGTCTTACCATTCATTCATCTGATGAAAACTCTTGGATGATAAAATGTGATGGTCTACTCTTTTTCACCGAGAATGCAGGATTAAACTGGTTTGTCGATACTATATCATCCGACAGTTATGAGCCTATCAATACTAATGGAATTTTTAGAGATCCTATTGATGTTGACACGTATTACTTTCTCACTCAATACTACTTTTATGATCTTGAACCCAGGGAACGATACACAAAAATCTATAGAACTACTGAAGGGCCAGATGAATGGATTACCGATGAGCCTTTCATAGACACTAATGAAGAATTCAATAACCCTTATACATCAATTACACAGTTTCTTCCACTATCTAATGGCAATTTCATTTCCCGAGTTAGTGTGTATCCTGATGAAGATGGCAGTTGGGAAAACGAACAGCTTGTCACGTTTGATAGTCACGGTGATCTATTATTTAGATCCGGACGTGATATCAATGTAGTGCTATTCTATTTTGAGGATCAATTAACACCCGGTCGTATCTACGCTAGAGCAGAAAACACAAGATTCATTCATGTATCGAACGATTATGGACTTACCTGGGAAGAGATGCAAACTGAGGGCCTGCCGGAAATCGAGTACTTCCAATTTATTACTCTTTCACAGTCTCATGATGGTTCTACTATCTATTTATCTCTCGATGATCTTGGCTTATTCAAAAGCAGTAATCATGGAGAAACCTGGCAACATGTTGATACATTTGAATGGCCAGCCTTTTACAATGTATATCCGTATTCAGAAAACCTCTATTATTCCGACTTTGATGCAAGCTGGTATCGCCAACAGTCACAAGATGATCCAATCATTCCATTTAATGTTGAGACCTCGGTTGACAGTAGTTACAAACACAATGAATTAATCTACGTTAATGCTGACACTATTCTCGGCGTGGTTCGTGTTGATCCAATTTCTGACCATAACGGTAACAGGCTTTACCGAACTTTTGATGGTGGTTCTAACTGGGAGATGATTCTGGATTTACATAACCATTACATCAATCATTCATATGATGTTGAGCATGATCAATTAACACTATTATATAAATCGGATGATGTATATCACCACAGTATTGACTACGGAACAAGCTGGGAATCATTCTCCAATCCACAAGAAGAGATCGGCGGCTTCAATGTTCAGTTGTATCGATATTCTCAGAACCGATTGATCGCTACTGGACAGGAAGATTTACGTTCTGAAACTGACGTATTTATGAAGTATTTGGGGGACGAAGAATGGGTTGACATAAATCTACCAGATTCTTCAGCAAGCAGTCCAAGAATAATACAAACCCAGAACAGTATTTACTGTATGGGATGGGATAGGAAGTTTTATCAATACACTCCGCAACTTGGCTGGGAAACCCTTTGCGAAATACCCGAATCAATCAATATCCCTCAATTTTATTTCAGATTGATTTGTAGTAATCCATATGGATTTATCGGTTTTAACTGGGATGCAACTGATATCATATTAAGCTGTGATGGAGGTTATAATTGGCGTCAGTTGGAAATTTATTTACCTGGAGGAATAACTCCAAATCAAATCGGTAACATTAAACAAGATCCTGTAAGAAATAGAATATGGATAGAATCAAGCCACGGAATCTACTGGTATCCTCTCGAAGATTTATTGTCAACAACAGAAAAGTCAATTGAACTAATACCCGCAGAGCCAAAACTATTGACGAATTACCCGAATCCATTTAACGCGAGCACAAGTATCCAGTACAATCTGACCCAACCGGGGAATGTGAAGCTGGACGTTTACGATATCACAGGCCGACTGGTCAAAACACTGGAAAACACATACAAACCTGCTGGATTACAGAGTGTCTTCCTCGATGGATCAGGATTAGCATCAGGGACTTACTTCATTCGACTGAATACGGAAACTGAAGTCAGGAACAGAAAGATTATTTTAGTCAAATAAGGTGATCATATGAGTCATTCAATCAATAGAATTACATCCTTTCTTATAGTTGCATTAGTGATTTTCAATACAACTAAAGAATCTTTTGCTCAATATTGGAGCCATACTACCACTGAAGTATTGTCACCAACAAGCATTATTGCCGATGATTCAGGTGAGAAGCTGTTCCTTTCTTTTTTTTCAAATGCTGGTTTGTGGGATTGTAACAATGATGTATTTGCAAATCTTAATTTCGAACTGACCAGTATCGGTGATTACTCGAGTGGTACTTTTTACCATCTAAACACCCCCGGATCGTTCCTGCTCCATGCGGACGCACCCTTGAGTATAGGTGATGGATTTCTTCAATATACACCTGAATCTGGGAGTTGGTCAGCTATTGCAGGATTACATGATGAATGGGTTCGCGATTTTTACCTTGACCCAGATTCAACGACAATTTTTTCATTGATGTACAACGATTCCATCTTGATGTCGCAGGACCTGATGCTCACACATGAAAGTAGTTACTTTCCCTCGACACACAATCTCAGGAGCTTTTTCAGAGCAGGAACAGATTACTATTGTAACTACAGCTTCTGGGAATCAGATTCAATGCGTTCTGCAATTGCTGTTTATAACCATGAGACACATTCATGGGATATGGATAATCCTGTATTCAGCTCCACCGATCATTTCGAATCCGGTTATGCTAGCATCATTTTTGCAAAACCGATTGCCAATGGGGAGATTCTTATTTCAGGATACACAGTTGATCATGACGTTGAAAGATTTAACATTATATGTAATAGCCTGTGGGAAATAGAAACATGGATAGACGATGAAGATGTAAACGGACATTTTTTCTTCCAGCTCCAAAATGACCATATGAATCCAGGTGCTTTGTATGCAAAAATTTCAAAGACTGGGATTTATTATTCTGAGGATAATGGCAGAAACTGGGAGCCATACTCTGCCAGTGGGCTGCCTGAAGACATCATGTCAGTATTAGAAATTTATCAACAACCACAAATAGGTGATTTATACGTTTCTACACAACTGCATGGAGTGTTCAAAAGTATAAATTCAGGTGAAAGTTGGCAGAGAATTGATATTCCTGATATGATTGGAAGTGGTAACTTTTCAATTCAGAACGAATACGTTTGTGTTTCAGGTGACAACTCTAAATGGCGATACTTTGGACATGAGAATTGGGAATCAGTCCAGATTACCGATCCTGATTTTTATCACATCTATCACCGGGATCAACTCTACCTCAGTGGTGATACACTGTTTGGTTTTATAGATGTTCTGGAGGACACAGCTGCCGGCATTTCCAAAAATCTAGCGTTCAGTTCAGATGGAGGTAACAACTGGACATTTAGACCGTATTCATCAGAATATGCTAATAGTATAAGAATGGAAAATGGAATCCGTATTGTATCCCATAACCGAATTGAATACCCATTCTATCACTATTCAGAAGATTTTGGTCAATCTTGGACACCACTTGACGTACCAGGGTATAAATTTACCCAATCGGAAAATTACTTCTATAGTGTTCTGCGTGGAACATCTTCTGACTCACTAATAGTCAGAAAACATGTATCAGGTAATGAATGGGAAAGTTTGGGATTATCTGGGGGAAGCTCTGGTCGATTGGTGATGTTTCCCTATGATGAAGAATCCTTACTGGTATACAGTGCACCCGACCCCTGGATGGATGGTGGATTTTGTAATTGGTTTGATGGTGAAGAATGGGTTCAAGTTGGACAAACAAACTTCCCCCTGTATCCTGATCTTATATTTGAATACAATAATCAGACAATAGTAATGTTCAATATGAACGAAACTGAGTCTATAACAATATCCACAGATTCATGCCAGACTTATGAGCGACTCTATCTTGATTTTCCACTTGATATTCCAATACGTGCCTATTCTTATGATTTGGGATACGACGACACCAACAATCTTCTTTGGGTGAGAACGGATTTTGGACTTCTCTGGTGTCCTGTTGAGGAAATCCTTGATGTCGATGATCATGTTATCCAGCTTCAGCCTGCTGATCCAACATTATTCACCAACTACCCGAATCCATTTAACGCGAGCACACGTATTCAGTACCACCTGACCCAACCAGGGAATGTGAAGCTGGACGTTTACGATATCACAGGCCGCTTGGTCAAAACACTTGAGAACACCTATAAACCCTCTGGGATGCAAAGTACTTTTCTCGATGGTACGGGATTAGCGTCTGGGACATACTTCATAAAACTTGATACTGGTTCAGAAGTAAGAAATAGAAGAATTACTTTAGTGAAGTAGATTAGCTGAAAACTAGATAAATTCTTTCAGAATGTAATAATAATAGATTGATTTGACTAGAAACGATCAACCAGGAAATCTTATGAGAATTCGCAGATACTTTTTCTTTTTAGCTATTCTATTTGTATGTCTGTGCAACCCGTTTCTTGCTTTTCCAGTTGATTTACAACCGGGGCCATTATCTCAATTCTCCCCAACGGATTTCTACTCAAGCTCGGACGATCAAGTATTACTGGCTGGAAGAGAAACCAGCTCATGGGTCAGCCGGGATGGGGGCTCAAACTGGGAATGCCTGGATATCCCTATTAAATCAGTAAATGGCAATAACTATTCCCACATCAGACCTTACATGGTAGACGATTCGACCTTTGTGTTTATCTGCCTGAGTGATAGCACAGGTGCTCAATTCAACAACATCATCGTCAGCTTTGATTGTGGATATACCTTCGAAGATCGTTCCCCAAATACATTTAACAGTAGTATTAATCCGTATAGTTTCACTGTTCATTCAGAAGGCATCGAATCATGGATGATCTTATATGCTAATGTGCTCCTTTACACACAAAATTCAGGACTGAACTGGTACGTTGGTTTGGTGGATTTTGAAGCAATTGATCAATACAATATGAACAACCTTTTTAAGGACCCCCAAAACTCAAACGCCTTATATTACCTTGGGAATTATGACATTTGGCCTAGGGATCCTGTTGCTCGAATGGGCAAGATATACAGAAACACTAATGGAGTAAGTCAATGGAATATCGATGAACCATTTATTGATACCAGTAATCTACCGAATAATAATTTAACTCTTATTGGTGATTTTCTACCACTATCTAACGGTCAATTTTTAATTCTTATATCCGTCTCTCCGTATTCAGTCGATGATTGGCAAAACAATAAACTTGTGACTTTTAGAAGTGAAGGCCAATATGTTGGGCGTTCAGGGGAAGATTTTAATTTCGAAAAGTTCTTTTTTGAAAATCAGATGGTTTCAGGAAGAATTTACGCTAAAGTACATTTTGAAAGATTTGTTCATGTTTCCAATGACTTTGGAGAAACATGGCAGGAATTGAGTACAATCGGTTTACCTTCCCTCGAAGGTGTGCAACTCCTCAACTTTTACCAATCCCATGATGGAACCACCTTGTTCGCCTCTTTTGATGACATCGGCCTTTATTATAGCACCGACCATGGTTTAAGCTGGCAACATTTCGAAACATTTGAGACCTCGGCTTTTTATTCAGTTTTTCCGTTTGAAGAGAACTTGTATTTCGCTGATCGCAACGAATACTGGTACCATCAGCTAGGCGAAAACACTTTCCAACATATTTCTGTCAATTTATCACCCGACAGCACTTATAAGCTCGGTGAGATTTTTTATGCAAACGGAGACACTATCCTGGGGATTGTTGATGTTGGTCCTATGCGTTATCGTCCAAGTATTAGACTCTACAGAACTTATAATGGTGGTGAAACATGGACTATGGTTCATGATCAGGACGACTATGCTGTAATACCTTTCTACGACAGGTACCGTGACCAATTTACAATGTGGAGATATATAATTCACGGTGCATGCTTTTTTATCAGTTTTGACTATGGCGAAACCTGGGAATATCATACTGGACCCTATCACCCTCTTCCAGGATGGCGTGGTTGGAGGGATCCTATCTATTTTTATCATGATCGATTTTATACAAGTTCTCCGTTATACAGTGATGACAAGATGAATATATATGTCAATTACCTTGGAGAAGAAGAATGGACTAACCTTCAATACCCGGACTCAGTGTCCACAGACTTCCCAAGGATAATTCCTGATGAATATGGATGCCATGTCATGGGTTGGGACAGGAAGTTCTACGAGTATTCGTCCTTATTTGGATGGCAAGTGATCTGCGAAATGCCAGATTCCATTGATATTCCACTTCATTTCGAGTTTATCAAAAACAACCCGCTTGGATTTATCGGGTACGATGAGGATGCGTCAAACGTCATTCTAAGTACAAATAGCGGCCACCATTGGCACACGATTGAATTCATCCTTCCAGATGGACAAGCAATACATAAGATTGAAGGTTTTAAGCAGGATTTGATACGAAACCGTTTATGGTTGTCAACAAGTGCAGGTCTTTATTACTATCCAACCGAGGATCTATTGTCGTCAAATGAATCTACTTTTGAACTTATTCCTGCTGATCCAAAGTTATTCACCAACTACCCGAATCCATTTAATGCGAGCACACGTATTCAGTACCACCTGACCCAACCCGGTAATGTGAAGCTGGACGTTTACGATATTACAGGCCGACTGGTAAAGAATCTGGAAAATATTTATAAACCTTCTGGAATTCAGAGTGTCTTTCTCGATGGTTCTGGGTTATCTTCTGGAACGTACTTCATTCAACTAAACACAGGCTCTGAAGTAAGATACAGGAGAATTACACTGGTGAAGTGAGGTAGAAATGCATTTTATTAATAGAATACTTTTCATCTATCTCCTCTTTCTACTAGTAGTACCGTCAATCTCGTTGGGGCATCCATTTGAGACAGTAGTTCCAACAGAACCGTTCCCTGTACAGCTTGTAGCGAATGGGGATGGATCTGAAATATACTACATTGTCACAGGTGGAAGCTCATTGTTGAAAAATAATGGTGAAGAAAATATCTGTCTAGACCCTTTCCTTCGATCATTTGGAATCGACTACTTCTTTGTGTCCTCTCTAACCTCTCTGTCACAGGACTGTGACACTCTGCTAATAAGCGCAGGCAATCAAAACACTTTTGAGCAATCCTTATTCAAGAGTGATGATGGAGGTCGTAGTTGGCGACAAATCCCATGTCCATTTACAAATGCCACTAAGTTTTTTGTCGATCCCTCTGACCAGAATCTATGGGTAGCTGTCCACATGGACGGGACCATCGTAACATATGATGGTGGATTGAATTGGTTTAGGCAAAACATGCCTAATGGAAGCACAAGAATAATATTGGATAAGGTTTTTTTCAGTACTGCTGAAGATACATCCATGTATGGACTTTTTATGGATTATTCAGAGATCAACGCTTATGTCTGCAAATATGATTACCGTCTGAATCAATGGGATTTTACTAACCGTTATTTTGATTTAATCGGCGAACTCGATATCGCGAATGGACAAGTGAAATCATTTAATAAGCTATCGAATGGTGAATTCATTTTTTCCGTCTACTCACCTGATCCATTTGACGAAAATTTCCTGTCAGAAAACGTATACATATACAATTCCAACTGGGAACAAGTAGCAAATACCGGTGCTGAATTCTATGATCAGTTTGACACCAGAATTTTACTGGAGGATAGTGCAAACCCCGGGATTATTTACTCCGCTAGCCCAAACCTGTACAAATCTGATGATTATGGTAGAACATGGACAATTTATAGTGCTATTGGACTACCTGATTTAATGCAATACAGGATTGAAGATATGTTCCAGCCGCATAATTCACCTGACCTCTATTTAACAATACGAAACAATGGTCTCTACCGAAGTCAGGATGGTGGCTCATCATGGGAACAAATCGAAATTATGGATATCGGTTTTGTTGGAAGGATAGATTTATTCCCAAATAATCTGACTTATTCAACTTATGGAAGTACCTCTTTTTATAAACGAAATGAAGACCGTTGGCAAGGAATTTCATTTAATAATCTGCCTGATTATCTAAACATCTTTAACACGTTCGTTTATTGTAATAACGACACGATGATTATGAAAACGCTTTCCAGAGATCTAACTGTTCACCCCGAATATGGAAATAGAAACAGATTAAAAATTTCATTTGACGGCGGTCAGACTTGGAACGAGAGGGATAACGAGAATGCAGAGATTATTGCAACATATCAGGAAGGCCAATTAAACTTGATCAACCCTTTGGTTCGTCCAAATGTATTCGCGATTTCAACCGACCTTGGTGAAACGTGGGAAGAACGATTTCGAGGAAGTCAATTGGCCTATTCAGAAAACTTTTTTTATAGCATTATTCAAGAAATCGACCATACCTATACCGTTTCAAGAATGGGAATAAATTCATCAAACTGGATTCCAATCTATCACTCATTTGATGAACTACCGCGTTTTATAAAAAATCTTGACGATAATCTATTTGTTGCTACACCAACAGGAGAGTGCTCGTTTAATTTTGGTAACGGGTGGATAAACACGGGATTCTTACCAGATTTCGATCTTGTCGAACCGATCATGTTCGAAGTGGATGAGACCTTGTACATTGGTCATATGACAGAGTTTCCAGCTACCATCTACCTCTCCTCTGATACTGCAAGAACATGGATGGAGATGGAGGTTGAATTCCCATATTCAGCATCTTGTTGTACGATCTATGATTTCCGTTTCGATGCTTTTCGAAATAGAATTTGGCTCGATACTCAATTGGGACAGTTATGGACGCCGTTTGAATCCATGGTTCAAAACCCGGAAGACCCCATTCAACTTCAGCCAGTTGATCCGAATCTATTCACCAACTATCCGAATCCATTTAACGCGAGCACATGTATTCAGTACAATCTGACCAAACCGGGGAATGTGAAGCTAGACCTTTTCGATATTACAGGCCGACTTGTCAAAACACTTGAGAACACTGACAAACCCGCTGGGAGACACAACATCTATATAGATGGTTCAGGTCTTTCATCAGGGACTTATTTGGTAAGACTGAACACTGGCACTGAGGTTAGAAACAAGAAAATTTCGCTGGTGAAATAGGAATATATGGAGGGATAATGAGTGCCCGTTATAGTATAATATTCATCGTGTTAGCCACTCTGTTTTTACTGGGCGTTGCTTCTTCGCAGGAATGGAATTATGACTCTATTCAAGTGGGAGCACCACGTAACATTATTGCCGACTCTACAGGAGAGAACTTTTATCTCTCCTTTTATTTCAATAATTGCTTTTGGCATGTGGATCAGGAAGGCTTCAACAACCTCGATTATGCCTTTATTGGTGAGGAGATTGACTACAACTGGGGGGAATTTTTTCCCGACATCGGTGAACATGGATCAATTCTTCTTGCGGCAAAAAGACAATATGGTGATTCAATAACAGATTTTTATCTAAAAGACCCTGATAGTAACAATTGGGAATATCTCGAAGATGTCAGTGGTCAATCCATTGGTCTTATTTATTTCAATCCAGATAATCCAAACACAATAGTTGTTTCATACATGCGTTCGGTTAATGTTTCGTTTGACAATATGGAGTCTTTCCAGACTGTTTTACTTGAAGATTATAACAATCATCTTTTTCCCGGTTTTTTCCATTACGAGAATGAGCTTTATACACGTTTTGACTACGATATTGAAGATGAAACACATTCAAAAATATGCAAATGGAATAATGAACAGAATGATTTTGATTATGCCAATCCAGTATTTGACACAAATGGTATAATCGAGGGAGATAATTTTAGTATTCTAAAAGTTCTGCCTATGGCTAATGGTGAAATTCTTATTTCTCTAAATGGTTACACAGATTACTCGATTGAATCACACCTCTTCATCTGTAATTCGGAATGGGAAATTATTCTAAACGATTATGACGATTTTTTTAATGGCCAGATAATTCGTGATATAATTGAGGACAAAGAGAATCCCGGAATGCTCTACGCTCAAGGATACAGGTTGTATCGATCTATGGACTCTGGTAGAACGTGGTCCTTGTACTCGGCACCAGGACTTCCTCAATATCTATCACATATGAATCCAATTTATCAACAATATCAGAGTGGAGACCTATACTTGGGAATCCGTGGAATTGGATTACTAAAGAGTACAAATAGTGGAGAGTCATGGACTCAAGTGGATATTCCAGGTTTTATCGGGAAGTATGAAATTTCGCTTCAGAATCAGCATATTGTATTAAGTAGGGGAACTTATCCCTGGATTTTATATCAAGAAGGTGAGCTGACTTCAGTTCAAATTCCCTCCACTGAGCAAGAAACCTATTATATGAATGATTTCCTCTATATGAACGGAGATTCTCTATTTGGAAAAGTTGTAGTTGATCCATCGCCTTTATATGAACCAAACCAAACTGTCTTGGCATTGAGCACTAATGGTGGCACAAATTGGACATTTCTTACAGGCGAACGATTTAATACAATAGAAAGCCATAGACTTGAGAATGGTGTCAGGTTGGTTAAAAAAGAGAGTCTTGGGGGGCCAATTGCTTTTGTTTCCTACAACCTGGGCGAGGACTGGTCAGCCATTGACGTCCCAAGTCATATATTTGTTCAGACAGATAATTATTTTTTCAGTTTAGCATATACTGACACAGATGTTAACCTGGTCAAAATGCCGGCATCTGGTGGAGATTGGGAGATCATGGATCTTGATCTTGGGGGACATTCTGCCAGTTTAATACCTTATGATGAGTCCCTATTGGTGGTGAAATACGAGGAGGAAAATGTATTTTCATGCCATTGGTGGCAAGATGAATCCTGGCAACAATCAGGTAGTCTGAATATAAACGAATTATATCCTGAGACGATCTTTAATTACAACGAAATAACTTATGTTATTCTAATGAACGAAAACGGTGAGTTGTTTTTATCTTCTGATCTACTTAACACCTGGCAACCTCTTGAATTCGATTTTCCATTTGAGACGACAAGACCTGTTTTTCATTCAATCACCTATAATCATCATTTAAACCAACTATTTGTAAGCACAGAGATTGGCCTTCTCTGGGTTTCGGTAGAACAATTTTTATCAGCTGAAGAAGAACCGATCATACTACAACCAGTTGACCCGAAATTATTTATATGCTACCCGAATCCATTTAATGCGAGCACTTGTATCCAGTACAATCTGACTCTGGCAGGGAATGTGAAGTTGGACGTTTACGATATCACAGGCCGCTTGGTCAAAACACTGGAAAACACCTATAAACCTGCCGGGATGCAAAATATATTTATGGATGGAAACGGATTGGCATCAGGAACTTATCTCATAAAACTTGATACCGGAACTGAGGTGAGAAGTAGGAGAATTACGCTGGTGAAGTAAAGGACATGGATCCCTGACAGAAAAATTCGGGGATGACAACAACAAAGCCCGGCAAATGCCGGGCTTTGAGTATCTATGGTGCTCTGTAAAAATCTAATGAAACAAATTCACCTACTTGTTCAACCACCGTGGATCACGATTTTCCAATTTGGCCTGAATACCTTCACGGGCATCGTGGCTGGGAAGTAGTTCATTCAGATAGATATTTTCGGTCATCTGAATCGCTTCCGGCACTTTTGCGTATAGTCCTTTGTCTACGGCTTTTTTCATCAAACGAAGCGTCAGGGCACTGGTCGCCTCAATTTTCTGGTAAAAGGCTTCAACTTCTCGGTCAAATTCGTCAAAGTGGTACAATCTATTGACTAGTCCCATATTATGAGCTTCGTCAGCGAGTAAGCGTTCGCCCGTTGCCAAAACCTCAAGAGTTTTATTGCGACCAATAATTTGTGGGTATAACGCGGCCGCCACTGGAGGGAATATCCCGGATTTGATCTCAGGGTGTCCAAAAACAGCGCGGTTGGATGCAATTAAAAAATCGCAATAGACTGCCAACTCCATACTGCCACCGTAACAACCACCATCAACTTCACAAGCGGATAGGACAGGCAATTCATTTAATAAATAGAGTAAATGACCAAAAGAGCTATTCAGTTTTCCAACTTGATCAGGGGTACGGTCTAGAATATCAAATCCCATGCTGAACATGTTTTCTACACCTGAACGGAAGATAATCAATTTCAAATGGTCATCGTGGCGAAGTTTTTCAAGCGCTTTACCAATTTCAGTAATCGTGGCTTCTCCGAAACGGTTTTCCGGAGGGTTTGTAATCGTTATAATCGCTCTGCCAGCATCATGTAGTACGTCCACTACTCCTGGTTTAGTCATTTCCCCCTCCATTAATAGAACCCGTTTCAAATAACTCCTCTTCAGTTATAAAATAGTAAACGAAGTCACAAAACTGAATTGTGATTTGAATTCAATTGAAAAAACACGAGATAGTTTATCTGAAAGAAAACGATCAGTTAGTTTTCCTATTGAAATGTCCTTCATTTCTTTTCATATTTGCCAAAATCAAACACGGGAATCATTTTGCTTTTTAATTCACTGCCATTCACCCTATTTTTACCGCTCGTTTTTATTCTCTATTGGCTGATAGGTGCCAGCAGAATCCGTCTGCAAAACGTTCTGTTGATTGTAGCCAGTTACATTTTTTATGGATGGTGGGATTACCGTTTTCTCTCCCTCATTTTTATAAGTTCAATGGTCGACTATATCCTTGGGCTTAGTCTCGGAAAGACAAAGAATCAGACAGGTAGAAAAGTTCTCCTGACGACCAGCTTGCTCGTTAATCTAGGACTACTCGGATTTTTTAAATATTTCAACTTTTTTGTGGATAGTTTTGAAAATGTGGTTGAGTCTATGGGGATGCAGGTCAACCCTGTGACCCTGTCTATCATACTGCCTGTTGGTATCAGCTTTTATACCTTCCAGACACTTAGCTATACCATTGATATATACCGCCGTGAAATTGAACCGACAAAAGACATCCTGTCATTTTTCGCCTTCGTAAGTTTCTTCCCTCAACTTGTGGCCGGACCTATTGAAAGAGCTAAAAATCTGCTCCCCCAATTTATTAAAGAACGGTCTTTTGACAATATTAAGGCAAAGGACGGCTTACGCCAGATGTTGTGGGGATTCTTCAAGAAGATTGTCATCGCTGACAATCTTGCGCCCCATGTCACTACAATCTTTGAGAACTCCGACAAACTGGATGGGTTAACCCTTTTCCTCGGTGTTTTCTTTTTCGCAATACAGATCTACTGCGATTTCTCAGGCTATTCAGATATCGCCATCGGAACAGCCCGTCTATTCGGCTTCAACCTGATGCGGAACTTCAATTTCCCCTATTTTTCACGGGATATTGCCGAATTCTGGAGACGGTGGCACATTTCACTCTCTTCATGGTTCCGAGATTACCTCTACATCCCCATCGGTGGATCCTATGTGGGGCAAGTGAGGCGTATCTGGAACATTGTCGTAATCTTTACTGTTAGTGGATTCTGGCACGGTGCCAACTGGACCTTTATCATCTGGGGACTCTTAAACGGCCTCTATTACATCCCCCTGATGCTTCGAAATAAGCAGAAACGGTACACTGATCACGCGGCAGAAGATTCATTCTTCCCGGGATTTGGAGAAAGCCTGGCGATGCTGAAGACATTCCTGCTGGCGCTACTCGCCTGGGTTTTCTTCCGTGCGGATTCTGTAGGGCATGCGTTGAGTTACATCTGGCGTACTTTTTCTGTGCCTTTCCTGAAGCTCGACTACAGTGATTATTTGGTGCCTTTAGTTTATGGAGTTGGTGTTCTGCTCATCGAATGGCCTTCGAGGAAAAAACAGTTCGGGTTATCCATTGAGAATTTTCCGATTTACCTGCGTTGGCCCATTTACATAGTTGTTATTGCTGCAATCATCGTCCTTGGTAACTTCGGTAAACAGGAATTCATATACTTCCAATTCTAATTCTATGAAACGATTTCTAATACATACAATCCTGTTTGTCATCTTCCTGGTAATTTCCTTTGAAATTATCTTCAGGACGGTTTTGCCGGCAAGTGAGATTCCTGAAGTCTTCCGTGATCAAGAGTATATGGTGTTAAAATATGATACCAGCAGCGTTCGGGACGGACTATTTACTTCAGGAAGAATGACACAGCAACAAAGCAAATGGCATGTCAATAATGATGGCTGGATCAGTGACATTGATTATTTACCTAAAGATGAGCGACAAAAACCATTAATCGCCGTCATTGGTGATTCCTATATCGAAGGTCTGTTTGTCGAATGGAAGGACCATCTTGCAAGTGGGTTGAAAGAGGGATTAAATTTCGAATATGATGTATACGCCTACGGCATCAGTGGCGCAGTAATGTCCCACTATATTCTTGTTTCGGAATATCTTGAAGCAAAATTCCAACCCGATATTGTTATCTATTTCATAAATCAGAAAGACATTCTCACCAGTATAGAACGGTATGCAAGCCGTGGACGGAACATGCAACTCCGTTGTGTTGACGAAACTTTTTTTGAAATTCCGCCCAGTGTTCAAAGCCGCAGTAAATTAAAACAACTCCTGCTCTATCCAGCGATTACCCGTTATTTCTTCCTGAATGCTAACTTGAACCTGATGAATGCAGGTTTAGTTGATGCGGCAACCAATGTTTCCACGTTAACAGAAGCAGAAGAACTTGAGAAGGAACACCTCGTAAACGAGGCGGCTGTTTATATTGTTAAACGGATGAAGAACAGGTTACCGAATTCGCGTCTGATCTTTGTTGTAGATGGTAATCGGGAAGCATTGTACGACTCCCCTGACGAAATGCCCGAGAGAATTGATTCGAGTGTTCCACTTGAACGTGCATGCCGTTTGGAAGGTTGCGATTTCCTTGATTTGAACGAAACGTTCTACAACGATTACCAGGAACACCATCGCCTCTTTAACTTCAAACACAACTACCACTGGGATGAATACGGGAATGCATTAATCGCAAAAACACTACTTCCCATCATCTCCGAACCGGAAGTCCCTGATACATTATCAAACTTGTAAGATTGATATTCTGAATCCAACAGAAGAGTTGGGTTCGGTGACCCCGACCTACGCAAAGATTAAAACAATTAGTGAACCAAACCCCATGGATCCCCGCCTAATATCCGCGGGGACGACACACTTTAGAATCAATCACTTCAAGCCTCATAAGCCAAGTATTATTACGCAAAAATCGCCAGGTGCATGGATTTCCAGTTCACCTCTTGAGCACCTTCGCAGATGATGCCGATGTTGTTTTTCTTGTCTTCTTCAAGGTTCTTTCGGACTACGGATGTGATGTCGAAGAAAATACTGGAGTCGTCTTTATCGCCACGGAAAAGCGTCCGTGAGCCGATATAGTTCGAACCCTTTCGCGGTGTTTCCGCTTTCAGACCACTTCTATTCAGATAGAGATGAACCTTCACTTCGTTTTCTGCGTTCACAAAAGAAAGTCCGCTGATTCTCAAACTCGCCTTACGGATGTTCAAATGATTGAAATACTTTGACGCGGGGAATCTGCCTTCTGATTTGGCCTCCCCCACTCCCACAGCAAATCCACCGGGGAAAACCATATCAAAGAGGCTTTCGTCCATTTCGCCCTTAAGATTAATCTGCATCATCTCTTCGACGGAATAGAGACTGCCGGAATCAGCCAGCAACATCGCCAGCTTCACCTGTGCCGCTTCGGGGGTCATATCCATCCCACTGATCACACCCCGTTCGAGAAGCCCTGTGCTGACGTCGTAGTGGCCTAAACGGACAGTTCCTGCATGGCATTGAGTCACCACGACAATCCTCACACCTCGTTCGATAGCTGCATGGATTATATCGAGGAAACGTCCGCCGGGAGCATTACCGGCACCATAGGTTTTTAAAATCACTCCGCTGAGGCCGTCAGCATTTAATACTGTTTCGAAAAGATCGTTACTCATTAACGGTGATAACTCAAGAACCGCCACTCCGCGGTCAAAGTTTTTCCTGACTTTTAAGCTTCTTTGACTGGCTTGACGAATCAGTTCAGGATAAATCTCAAGGTTACTTCCAGCAATACCGAGGTCGGGGTAATTTGGAGATGTAAACCCTGTGTAACCGTCCGCATCGTTTTTCGTCGCACGGCATCCTCGAATGAGTGAATCGTGGAAATAGATGCAGACTTCGGGTACAACGGTGTTTCCAATTGCTTCAGCCGCGGCGATTTCAATGGCTGTGATCACGTTCTGGGCAGCGTCGCTACGGTTTTCACCGATAGGCCGTTGAGAACCGGTCAGGATAATTGGTTTTTCAAGATTGTCTATCATGAATGCCAGTGCGGAAGCGGTATAGGCCATAGTGTCGGTGCCGTGGAGGATGACAAAACCGAGGTAATTGTCATAATGCTCTTCGATTAACTCCGCCAGTTCAACCCAGTACTCAGGTTTGAGAAGTGCGGAGTCGAAGACTTCCTTTGTCTGGATAACATCAACCTTGATTGACGTTTCTTCAAGGTAAATTTCACCATCCCTGATCTCAGGCAAATATCTCAACATTTGATCGGGACTGGCCGGCTTTAATGGGGAATGTGGATCATTTATATTTTTACGGACCGAACCAATTGTTCCGCCTGTGTAGATCAGTAGAACGCTGTTTTTATTTGCCATGATTTTGCCTTTTATGATCTTTTAAACATTAACAGCATAATATAAACGTTGTTTGCAAGCAATCAACGCCATCTTTCCATTAGGTTACCCACTCTTCAAAACAATATCTGCATGTCAGGACAAGATTAATTACATATTTTCTTGTTGTCATTCCAAACTTGATTTGGAATCCAGTTACTTTACTCTCCTTATCTGAATCCTGAATTCCGTCGTAAGCCGGACAGGCAAGGTTCAGGATGGCAACCTCAATTTTGATATGAAACCCGGGTGGGCGGTCTTCGCTTAAGCAACGCCTTGGCAGGCAGCTCCCGGGCTACCAGATACCCGTTTCATCGGCAATTGCAACCTTGCGAGCAAAATGGACACCCCGGAACGCCGGTGTCGGAGACACCGACCTACAAAAAAAAGTCCGGTTCAAAAGAACCGGACTCAATGATATATCGAAAATATGAATCGATTACTTTGTTGGTCCTGCCGCGCAAACATCCGGTGTTGTGTCATCAGCGAACTTCTTAAAGTTCTCTATGAAACGTGCCGCAAGCTGGCGATAAGCGTTTTCATACTCATCTTTACTGGACCATGATGATGCTGGATCAAGGACGCTATCCGGGATATTTTCACATTTCTGCGGAACCTGGAATCCAAAGACCGGATCTTCCTTGAACGGCATATCGTCCAATTTTCCGTCAAGGGCAGCGTTGAGAAGGGTACGGGTATATTTAATACTGATTCGTTTACCAACACCAAATTTTCCGCCGACCCAACCAGTATTTAATAGCCACGCGTTCACGTTATATTTCAGCATCTTTTTACGAAGCAATTCAGCGTAATATGCTGGAGGATGAACCATAAACGGTGCACCGAAACATGCGGAGAATGTTATCTCAGGTTCTAACCCTAAGCCAACTTCTGTACCTGCTATTTTTGACGTATACCCTGAAATGAAGTGATACATCGCCTGTTCTGGCGATAGCTTGGCTATAGGAGGCATTACACCGCTGGCATCACACGTAAGGAAAATGATGTTTTTGGGATGGCCTGCCATCTTTTCAGGAACAGCATTGTCGATGAAATTTAACGGGTAGGATGCACGAGTATTTTCGCAAATTGTTTCGTCATCAAGATCGATGTTTCTCGTAACAGGATCGATAACAACATTTTCTAAAATGGTACCATATTTACGGGTACACGCGTAAATTTCCGGTTCAGCGGATGCGGAAAGACGGATCACTTTTGCGTAGCAACCGTTTTCAATATTAAAAATACCTTCGTCAGTCCAACCGTGTTCATCATCACCAATGAGGTTTCTTTCCGGATCAGCGGACAGTGTCGTTTTACCTGTACCGGATAGACCAAAGAAAAGCGCAGATTTTTTATCCTTGCCGACATTGGCACTACAGTGCATCGATAATACACCCTGTAAAGGAAGAAGGTAGTTCATCAATGAGAAGATCGTCTTTTTAATCTCGCCACCATATTGGGAAACACCAACGAGTCCCATTTTCTGTCCGAAATGGGCGATGATAAAGGTATTCGAATTTGTGCTATCGATCTGACGAATCCCTTTGAATCCCGGGGTATCAATCAAGGTAAATTCCGGTACAAACTGTTTGTATTCATCGGCAGTTTTGGGTGGAATTAACATATTCCTGACAAAAAGACTGTGCCATGCATATTCTGTGATAATTCTTACCGGAACACGGTAATCAGGATCAGCGCCTGCATAGACATCCTGTACAAAGACGTCTTTACCCTGCAGGTATCCGTTTACCCTTGCGTGCAGATCAGCAAATTTCTCTTCAGGATAGGGCCGGTTGTATTCACCCCAACCGACGTGATCTTCGGAGGAAGCCTCTTTTACGATAAATTTATCGTTTGCCGCTCGGGATGTATGACCACCTGTTTCTACGAGAACAGCTCCGCCATGAGAGAGTTTCGCTTCACCACGGAAAACAATTTCTTCGTAGAGTGCCTCAGTGGAGAGATTCCAATAGGCTTTTCGCAGGTTCATTAAGCCATGCATCTTCAACTGGTAATCACTGGCTAATGCTTCTGCTATCCCCTCAGCGGGTGTTTTTATATTTAGTAAGTTGTTCACAGCCAATCCCTCACCAGTTTTTTCTCACCAATAAAGAGTTCATTTGGTGATTCCGGATCAATAACCCACTTAATCCTTTCAATCCCCTGCTTAATATCTTTGATAGAACCGCAAATGCTCAATCGCAGGTGCCCTTCCATACCAAATTCAGCGCCGGGAACAGTTACAACCATCGCTTTTTCAAGGATCAATTTTGATAAAGCATTTGAATCGTTACTGTAAGCCCTGAAATCCGGCAGGCAGTAGAACGTGCCATCAGGTGCTGTGGTTCTAATATTATTGAAGGATTTCAGCTCCGTCATCATCACATTCTTGTTGTTTTCCAACATCTGCTGCAGCGCGGTGATGGTGGATTGTACACCATTTAGCGCTCCCTCCGCAGCGGCCTGAACAACCAGCGATGAGGTTGACGTCGTTTGAGCCTGAACATTCATCATAATGTTCGTGAGTTTACGTGGGGCAATGGTCCAGCCAATACGAAAGCCCGTCATCCCATAAAGTTTAGAGACACCGTTGATGGAAATTATTTTAGAGTCTTCGATGTTCTTGTTCGTGAATTCATATGGTGAAGGCCATTTTTTACCGTCAAACACCAGCTTATGGTAAATGTCGTCAGAGATGTAGTAGATGCCCTTTTCTTCGCAGAATTCAACAAGTTCAGCAATGAATTCCTTTGAATACATACAACCCGATGGATTGTTGGGGCTGTTTACAATGATTGCCCGAGTGTAGGATCCCACCATCTGCTTGATATCTTCTATACGCGGATGGAATGTACCGTCCTCCGGTTTTACAATGACCGGGACACCGTACATCATTTTTATCATTTCGGGGTAACTACACCAGTATGGGGCGAGGACAATGACTTCATCCTGAGGATTTATGATTGAATAAAGCAGGTTCCAGAGGGCTTGCTTAGCACCATTGGATACAACAATGTTTTCTGGCGCAACAAGTTTATTATAGTTTTCTTCAGTATATCGGATAACAGCTTTTCTTAGTCCTGGTGTTCCTTCAGTGGGAGTATATTTGATATCTCCCTCTTTTAACTTGGAAGCAGCTCCTAATATAGCTGTTACTGGGGCCCTGTTCTTAGGTTCGCCCGCTCCGAGATGAATGACGGGTTCTCCCTTAACACGTAACAGCCTGGCTTGCTCATTGAGCATCAACGTAGGAGATTCAGCAATTTCTCTCGCAACTAAACTCAAGCTCATCGCAGCGTCCAGCCTTTCTTTGTTTACTGGGTCACACGATATATCCTGAATGAAACCCACACTAAAAATTGAATGAACATAATACAGGTTCCACTTAGTGAAACCTGTAACAAACTGCTAATATCTGGATTCGTTTTTCATTTGTCAAATAAAGGTAAATCTAACTTTCGAGTTTTTTACTTTTGAACTCTCTAAGCTCGGATATTTGTGCAATGAACTACATTCTTAAAGAAGACAATATTTGCTCTATTCATGAAATAGGTACTGTCTAGAAAAAGAGAGAATGCTAAATTCAAATAAAATGCCGAATTGTTATATTTTTATTGCTTAAATGGTTTGTATTTGTTACCCTACCAACCTGAAACAGGAAGTAACGAACCCCTTTGATTGAGAACCATTTCGCTTCCTTTTACTTAGGTCTATCATGTTCAGACATTTTTTCCAATTATTAATTCTTCTTTCCGTACTCCTGCTTACATGTTCTCAAGGACTTGCCAACGGAAATAAACTAGCTCTTTATCATGTTATCGTTGAATCCAAAAGCTTTAGTAGTATGGATCAGAGAATAAACAGCTCGCTCTGTAATAAGCTTAACAAGTATGAAAAATTTGAAGTACTTTCACAAAATGACTGCGATAAGCTGTTGGAAGATCCATCTAACTCTTTGTTAAAAGCACAAAATCTCAACTCTGCGACCAAAATCGCAAAAGAGATTGATCTAAATTATCTGATTACTGGCAAAATTTATGATGCAAATGATGTCATTATCCTTGAAATGGTTTTAGTCGATGTAAATAATGGAAAAGAGATAAAGAAAGTTAGTCGCGAAGTCAGCTCATCTTTTAGCCGCTTGATTTCAGTGGATTTTAAAAACTCACTGGATGAATTACTCCTGTAAGTCATACTCCTTTAAAGTAAAAAACCCGGCGAAAGCCGGGTTAATTCAGAAACGATCCACTCTTCTCGACTATGGCAGGAAGATCAAACCAACGATTCCTACGATCAGGGTGTAGCCAACAAATACATATAACTTTCCGCGCTGCAAAATTTTCATTAGGATATCAATTGCCGCATAACCACTAACCGCAGCAACAATCACCCCTAAAAACGAAGGTAAAATCAAATCACCCGGAATTGCGACAAAATCTTTTGAATGTAAAACTGCTGCGCCAAGAATTGCCGGAATTGCAAGCAAAAAGCTGAATCTGGCGGCACTATCTCTGGAAACACCAAAGATCAACCCTGCGGCAATTGTTGAACCTGAACGGCTGATTCCCGGCATTATGGCAAATCCCTGAAATAAACCAATCAATACTGCCTGCCACCACTTGATATTATGCAGTTTTGTTTTACCGCTACGCACTCTTTCTGAAACAAAGAGGATAAAAGCGGTAAAAATGAGTCCACCTGCGGCGTATTTCGGTGCATGGAATACGCTTTCAAAAAAGTCATTCAGAGTTAATCCGATGATTGCGGTAGGAATTGTGGCTGCGATTAACATAATGCCGGTTTTACGACCGTCACCACCTTTAAAAAATTCCACTATGACTTTTGCCAGGTCTTTTCTGAAATAGACCAGTACGGCCAAGAGCGTTCCCATGTGGACAGAAATTTCGAATACAATCGTCTCGTTACTAATTCCCAATAGGAAATTCGTCAGTACGAGGTGACCTGAAGAGCTAACAGGCAGGAACTCTGTCAAACCCTGAATCAGCCCGAGTATTAATGCTTCCCATATTGTCATTCAATCGTCTCCATTACAGGCGTACTTAATGAATCTATGGTATTTAAAGAATCAAATTCGACTGGTGGTGCCAACATCTCTCTTCGTAACTCTATGTCCTCAGGAATGATTTCTCCATTCCTGATGGTCAACAAACGCATGTATTTTCCTACAATATCCATTCCCTCAAAAGATTGCTGAATGGATGCAAGGTCGAGTGAATCAAGGAGTGAGATACCCTGAGTCATATCTTCCTTGTTTTCATTCTCCTCACCTTTTGCCTCAAGGAGAATATTGGCAGCATCATAACCCCTGATGTGCCATTCATTGGGTGCTTTCCCCGTACGCTTATGAAGGTAGAGTAACAATTCACCCATCTCACCTGAATTGCCGGTAAGGAAGTAGGGAGTTGTTAAAATCAGTTCTTCCACATATTGCCTGTTTCGGTATACAAGGTCTGGGTTATACCACGCTGCATTGCCGATCCGAGTTGTGTTAAAACTGTAGAAAGCAAATTGTGGTGCAAAAAGCTGGATGGTTTCTGGTTCAATGAGCAGATAGAGGCCATCATAGGATTTCATCTCAATATCATTTGAATCCACCTGACCTGTTTTATATGCAATCGTACGTTGAATGCTGTCATTCGCCGCTTCCCAGAATCGCTCGAATTTGATGGAATCTCGTCTGGCAAGCATACTATCCAGCAAAACAATCCTGATTGAATCAGACGTTGAATCTGCAGCCAGTTCAAGCGAATCGAGGAATATACGACTGTTAACAAACCCGGTATCAATGCCTAATGAATCAAGCAAAATGAGTTTATCTTCAAGCACTAATGTATCTAGAGTGGCTTTTATAGTATCAGGGTAAACAAGTTCCTGTGTGAATCTTAAGCTATCCAGAAAATCACGACGGAAACCGACAGTCCTGATTCTCTGGAACTGACGGGAGAGGCTTACACCTTCTTCTGGGAAATACCATTCTTGTGCAAGAATCTCCACACTGTCGCGTTCTTCAATAATCGACAGAAAACCTTCAACAATTTCTTTACCCATATTGGTAAAGGGTGCGACAATTCCGATGGTTCCTAAACCGAGTGAATCAACTGCATAATGAGCAGCGATCTCACCCTCACGTCGCCAGTTTGCTTCAGGTAGTACCACTGTTGGACCAACAGCGTTCAAATTTGGTCGCCGTTGTCCTGGTAATACGATTGGTACATTTGCCGATTGTGCTTCAACACTCGCAGCAATAACATCTGACTCTTTACCACCTACTATGAGTCCCCAAACACCCAAGTCACGAATCATGTTTCTCGTTTCATAAACGGCATGAGCCGATCCGGTGGGTACTCTTTTTATTGCTAAATCTACATCTTCACCCGTCAGGCTTTTCCAACGATCCATTGCTGCCTCAACACCTTCCAGCAGAGCAGTTCCCGGATCATTTTCACTTTCTACCTCAGGAATGAGAACACCAATAAGTGGTTTCTCCGCAGATGATGGCAGGATGATATCAAGCACATTTTTTGTGCTTTCTCTAGTGGCAAGTAATTTCAGTGTGGATGCTTTATAGGCGACCGGACCTTTGATTAATTCTGCCAGATGGTGCAGCGAGTATTCCTGTATCTCTCCTTTTGCACCGCTATCCAGACAACGAACCAAAGCTCTTGCTGATTCATAATAGTCACCCCTGACCTGATGAGCAGTAGCGAGTAGATACCAGGCTTGAGGTTTTAACTCGTTCCCATCGGTAATTCTATCAAGGATAAGCTGTGCCCTTGTCACTGCTTCGCGGCCAAGCCCCAATCGTACTTCACAACGACCAGCAAGCAACATTGCAACGGTTGTGTGTTTTCCGGCAGGTTCCTGTGCAAGGAATTCTTCTGCAAGTTCCAATGCTTGTTGAGCTTCCTCAGATTCTAATAGATCAACAGCATCCCTGAGTGATCTCGGCATATCTCTTTGAGCAAAGCAGGTTGCAACCAAGAACACGCTTAAAGACAAAACCAGTAAGATCTGTCTCATTTTATCCCCTACTCCCATTCAACAGTTGCTGGTGGTTTACTACTGATATCATATACCACCCTGTTAATTCCACGGACTTCGTTGATGATTCTGGTGGATGTTTTCCCCAACAATTCATGCGGTAATGGACTGAAATCCGCAGTCATAAAATCCCATGTATCGACACTTCGTAAAGCCACAACATGTTCGTATGTTCTGGCATCTCCCATGACTCCGACACTCTTTACAGGCAACAGGACGGCTAAGGCCTGACTGACTTTATCATACCATCCCCCAGCTTTCAATTCTTCAATAAAGATGGCATCAGCTTCCTTTAGAACATTCAGCCTGTCACGAGTAATTTCACCTAATATCCTAACAGCCAAACCGGGACCGGGGAAAGGATGACGACCGACGATTTCATCATTCAGTCCTAATCTTTTTCCCAGAACTCGAACCTCATCTTTAAATAATTCTCGAAGGGGTTCCACCAATTTCAATTTCATCTCTTCCGGTAACCCACCGACATTATGGTGAGATTTTATTGTGGCTGAGGGTCCTTTGAAACTAACTGACTCAATCACATCCGGATAAAGAGTGCCTTGTGCCAAAAATTCTGCGTCAGAATATTTTGAGGCTTCTCTTTCAAATACGTCAATAAACGTGTGACCGATCCTTTTCCTTTTTACTTCAGGATCCTCCACACCTTTGAGGTTTGAAAGAAATTCATCGGATGCATCTATAACCTTCAGGTTCACGCCGAGTTTACCCGCAAGCATTTCCGAAACCTGCTCGCGTTCGTTCTTCCGGAGTAAACCGTTATCTACAAAAATACCGATAAAACGATCACCTATGGCTCGGGAAAGCAAAGCCGCCATAACAGAACTATCAACACCACCGCTGACACCACCGATTACGGTAGCATCGCCAACCATTGCACGGATTTTTTCGATTTCATCTTTTTCAAAAGCTTCCATCGACCAGCCCTTATTGGCATGGCAAATGTCCTCAAGAAAATGACGGATCATCTCTTGCCCATCAACAGTGTGCCTGACTTCAGGGTGGAACTGGACACCATAAATCTGTTTATCCCTGTTCGCAAAAGCGGCAACAGGACATGAAGGTGATTTGGCAACTACCTTAAATCCCTCAGGTAGGGAATCAATTTGATCGCCGTGGCTCATCCACGTTTGTGTTTCACCACTAATATTGGCCAATGGAGTTTCTGCTCCATCAACAACTTCAACAAACCGTCTACCATATTCACGATCTTCAGAACCGGTGACTTTACCACCCAGATTATGAGCCATCCATTGCATACCGTAGCAGATGCCGAGGACTGGAATACCCATTTCCAAGAGATTCAGGTCAGCAGTTGGTGACCCTTCTTCATGCACTGAATCAGGCCCCCCAGAAAGTATCAAACCGACTGGTTTCAACTCTTTGACTTTATCTATTGGTGAATCACAGGGCAGGATTTCTGCATAGACACCGTTTTCACGGATTCTTCTTGCAATCAGTTGTGTAAACTGGGAACCAAAATCGAGTACTGCGACGGTATCATATCCTGTACTCATCAGCCTCTCCCATTTGACCAGGTCTGGTCCCAACCAGCCTGTCTCAACTTTTCAATTGATTCAACTGAAGTCCAGTTGACTTTTAAAGGCACCACAGTGGCATATCCCTGTTCTACAAAACTATGATCACCGTTTTCAACTGCCTCAAGCTCAAAACTTTCACCACCTAACCAATAGTAGGGGTGTTCACGGGTATCTAATCTCTTTAATACTTGTTCTCTGAATAGGGTTTGAGATGCTGACGCGACCCGGATTCCCTTGATTTCATCCGCAGGTAGATCGGGTACATTAACATTCAGAATTTCCCATCTCTCCATCTTTTCATTCTGAATCCTGTCAAGAACACTTCGTGCTACCTTCTGAGCACCACTGAAATCCTTACTCATGAAACTCGTGAGCGACATGGCCACTGATGGTAAGCCGTTCATAGCACCTTCAATTGCTCCAGCAACAGTGCCAGAATAATTAGAATTAAGCCCTGTGTTTGTTCCCTGATTAATCCCACTAAAGACAAAATCGGGTCGTTCGTCAAGTAACTCACCCAAAGCCAGTTTTACGCAATCGGAGGGCGTACCATTCACTTTAAAACCGTTCATTCCGATGGACTCATCTAAAGGCCAGGCTCTTAACGGGTCCTTGATTGTGACACTCAGTGAAACAGCACTCTGCTCACTCTCGGGAGCTACGACTATCACATCAGCAACTTCACTCAGAGTATCATATAGAGCTTTGATACCTGATGCGCTAAAACCATCATCATTCGTTAACAGAATTTTCATCACAAACCTTACGTACTTCATAAATAGTTTACGTTAAAATCAATCATACCTTACTTTGAAAAAGAGGATACTATTCCCCGTATTTGTCCATGAATTCGACAACTGCATCGCAGATACCATCTGCGACATTTTGTTGGAACGATTTTTTCTTCAGTAAGCCTTCTTCAGTAGGATTAGAGATGAAGGCTGTTTCAACCAGAACAGCCGGCATACTTGCCCCAATCAACACATAAAACCCTGCCTGATCAACACCGCGATTTTTTAATCCTGTTTTTCGGTGCATGTGGCTCTGAATTAAAGAAGCAAATTCCTCTGACTCCTTCACGAACTGGCTTTGTGCCATTGTTAATAAAATAAAATTCTCTTCTGTAAGGCTAGGGTAATTATCTCTTTTCTCTTCGAGTTGAATTACACTGTTTTCTTTCAAAGCTACGCTCATAGCCCGTTCTGTTCTTGCCGGAGAAAGAAAATAGGTTTCCTGCCCACGTGCTCGGCGGTTTTTATTCGCATTCGCGTGAATACTTATGAATAACTTCCCGTTTGCCCTGTTGGCGATCCTTGTTCTTTCACCCAACGGAATAAATTCATCCTTGTCACGGGTGAGAACAACATCAACTCCCGTACGCTTTTCAAGCTCTTTTTTCAGTGCTTTACTAATGGCTAATGCAACATTCTTTTCACGGGTTCTACCACGGCCAACAGCCCCGGGGTCTTTACCGCCATGCCCGGGATCAACAATAATTTTATCTATTTTCCATTTTGCACGATCTTCAGCAAGAGACTCCAGAAGGGAACGTTCATCATAGGTCAATGGTTGTTCTTCCTCTTCTCCATCACCTTTCATCGTGATGGAAAGAGTCAATAGATTGCCTGCGTTTGGGCCCTTCAGTCGCGCACCCCTGATAGCTCTTGGCGTTTCTATTTTGATCAAACCGCTGACTTTGTCCACAAATACTGCATTCTTCATCGAAGCCAATGCATCAATAAAAATAGATGAATCACCATAGTGTAACTCTGGAACAGTGAAGGCTATATGAGTTGAATCGATCAACTCTATCTGCCCTTGCATAAACTTTGCAAGGATGAAACGATATCGCCACTCGTTACCATTTTCAACGCCATCAACAAGTAGCAGGTCTGATTCGGGGGATAAGTAGTCTATTCTTTTACCGGTTCTATTTATCAGAATGTCGCCGGGATAAAACTGCTCAAGAACCTCGAGCACAATGCCTTCAGGAACAAAAAAACGGACGCCATCTTTAAATGAAGGCAGTGGAGTATGAATTATATCCAAGCCGATTTGTGCGAAGGAACCGTCCTCAACAAACACCAAAGGAGTTTCAGGTAACGAGATAATGTAACGGTCACCCTCATCCTTGTAGTAGGTTATCTCCATGTAATCGCATAGCGAAAGCACATCAAGGAAGGTTTCATCCCCAACTAGACGGATTGGTGCGTTTCCGACCTCTAGACTATCGTGATAGATTGTCCAATGTTCGGAGTTTTCTGCTTTTGAAAAAAGAATCATCGGTGAGAATAGACCGATGATAAGAACGCAGAGCAATAGTAGTCCAAGTTTATATATCATTGGCTTGAAAGGTAAATTTGTTCCATGTTTTGTGCAAGTACTGAATGACGAATCGATTGTATAAATTCAGGAACTTAGACCTTAGAGTTATTGGGTAGGTTGTGCACAAGTTCGAGCACCTTACTCCCATGTTCACATTTTTGATTTGAAAACCCTCAAAACTTCTCACGATCCAAAACCTTATCTATTTCTAATTTTATCAATGAATAACAAAATAATTTTTCCAGGTCTCTCAATTTTTGTATTCAGGTACGATCGTTGCATTTAACATGGTGGGGATAGTAGCGGAATCATTTTTTGGATAGTAAATGCGTTTTTACATGAAACTGGTTGCTTTCGCACTGCTGACTTTGATTACATCTTGCGATATATGGGCTGTAACACCTCTCGCAAGTTGGCAGGGAAACTCCACCCCGTGGGAAGCAGGAACTGAAACTCTGGCGGATGAAAATCGTGTTGTCCCCATTGTTAACGTCATCTCTGAACAAAATTCCAATATTGAATGTTACTATCTGAATGTATTCGGTGGTAATAACGAAGAGTTTATAGAAATTCCTGAAAACTTTAACTACCCACCCGTTGATGCCGGACTAACCGGAGTCATCGACAACAACGGTGTCCCATGGGTTGAACATTGGCCCATTGACCAACACAATTTTGCCCCCGTTGAAGGTATCTCAAATGCCAGATGGTTTATCGACTACCGGGGGATACGGAATTTTGGTGAACGAAAACAATGGATTATTACCGAACAAGACGAGCTAGACACCACACGTTTAGTTCAAGTCAGTTACGGTGACGTAGAAACAATTATCTCCTTTGAGGGATATGTATCATCAGAACCTTTCGTCTATGAAGCACGCGGCAGCAACGTTGTAAATGACGTTTATCTCTACCCCGTTTGGGCAAATGAATCTCAGGATGGTTTTACAATATTTAACCGAGTTGATAATGAAATCGGACATCTCGGGTTAACGGATTCATCACCTCATACCTCAGTCTGTATGTCCTTTGTCCCTGACCAGCATCTTGAGGAATTGGGTTCGGTCTACTTTATAGAAAGGGTTAACACCTATAATTACAAACTCATTCATTATGTCAACGGTGAATATTATGAACGTATGAGTTTTAACTCTGCACATGTCCCGGAGAAACTTATTTCCCCATTTTATCAACCGAATGGAACTTACAGCCCCGATTTCCTGACATGGCTGGCGTGTGATGGAACCAGTAATTACATCCATTGGGCACGGATAACCTATTCGGATAATTTTTTGAATCCTGAGGTAAAACATGACTCTGTCCGTGTGGATAGTCAGATCACACAACTGAGGGCTCACTACCTTTGGGATCACGACGACGTTGGAAATTTCGACTCATGGTACATCACGTACAGTGTGTATGATAATGATGATGATACATCCGAACTTTATTTCCATCCAGCTGGTCGGTATCCAGATGATCCCAACTCCAACTGGGAAATAGAACCTGCTATTCCGCAGGTTATAACCGTTTCTAAAGCGTATCCGAATCCATTTAATGCGTCTACTCGTCTATCTTTTGACCTGACTGAAACCGGTCACATATTTGCCGGAGTCTATAACCTTGTTGGGCAACGGGTGCATACCTTGAGCGACAGGCAGTTCCAGCCGGGAACCCACATTTTGACGCTCAATAATCCCAAACTACCGTCAGGAACCTATTTTATTCAGATCAGCAGAAACACCTCTATTCAATCGACTCAGAGGATTACTCTGGTCAAATAATGATCAGAAATTCATTTTTAACTTATCCTTACACTCACCAACACCTTATATTTGCTCTGAAACTCACTAGAGAGACCGCTGTCTCCTTTTTTCGTGTGTATTGGTGTAACCATCACCCGTCAGGCGTGTCTTACTAGTGGAGGGAGTTAACAATGTTATCCAAACGGGGCTCCTTGTGGAGGGACGCATTAGCACAAGAGATTACTGGCATGACGTTTATGAGAAGCACGGTCCGGCAATACTAGCTTACCTCATAAACAGAACGGGCAAGAAACAGGACGCAGAAGATCTGCTCCAGGAAACGTTTGTCCGGGCAATCAAAGCCAGCGGTTCTTTAAGAGAAGAGGGCAAACTGAAGTCTTACCTGTTCAGTGTTGCCCATAACCTGATGGTGAATTCGTTCAGGAAGCGCCGTGAAGAAAGCCTTCCTGTGAATGAAGACACCAACATGGATCCATTTGAGTCAATACCGGATAACCTCCGATTGGCTCCCGATGAGGAAGCCATGGGATCAGAATTGAACCAGAGAGTTCACTCGACTCTTGAGACGATGAGCGAAAAATACAAGATCGCTTTTCAACTGGGAGTACTTGAAGGACTCACATACAACGAAATAGCGCGAAATACCGGTTGGAGTTTACCACAGGTAAAAATCAACATTCACCGCGCACGAAAACAGATGATAAACGAATTAAGCACATTCGGATTTCTTGATTAACAACGTTCTTGGTTGAGGACGGAGTGATAAAGATATGAGCCAATACGAAACAAACGAAATGAACCTGTCAGCCATCATGGATGGTGAACTTTCCGGCGAAGAAATTTGCCGAACAATCGACGCCCTGATTGAAGAGAAAGAATTGATAGCGTTCTGGAAAAAAGGAAGGCAGTTGAACCGCGGTCTGGTTGCTGATTCTTCCGAAGAAAATGTTGTTATGCCCGAAGGGGTATGGGATAAGGTCGAGCAGAAGTCAGGTCTAGGACGCAAAAAGGTTTTCAAACTTGATAGTTTTCAGCCGCGTGTCTGGGCTGCTGCCGCATCCATTATTCTCGTAATAAGTTTTGCAACATCTGGAATTATCGATTTCAGGGACTTTTTCCAATCCGGGGACCAAACCGTTGAGCTTAGCAGCCAAGGCGGAAAAATGTCCGAAGAGCGGTTTATCCAATTGACCACTGAAATCCTCGAAGCCGACAGCCGTTACCACCGCAAAATGTTTGAAGTTATGCAGGTGGTAAATGAACGCGCTTACGGTAGAGGAGGAGAAACTGGTCGAAATGTCGAGATGGCAGCGGCACGTCCGGAAGGCGATCCCGGACAGGGTCAACAGCCCAGACGCAGGCAGACTGATAATCCGTCTAGTTCAGTTGAATTCAATCTCTGGTAACATAAAATAGGACCGCTGGGTCCAGGAAGTAAGGAGACAACCATGAAACGTATGCTTAGACTGTTCCCATTGTGGATGGTGCTGTTGGCATTTGCACTGATATTCTTATCCACTGCCACCGCTACAGCAAAGCATTCTAACCAGGGCTACATCTACGGGAAAGTGTCCACACGGTCGGGAAATACCTATACAGGATTACTCCGCTGGGACGATGAAGAAGCATTCTGGGATGACCTTTTCCATTCCTATAAAGAGAATAGGCCGTATGGCGATTACCTGGAAAAACATTCTTCCACAAGTAAACGCGAAGTCCGTGCTCTCGAACGCACGATTGACAAGCTTGAACGGAAAGCTCGAAACCTGGAAAAGAAAGCCGCACGGGCTAAAGACAGGGACGCCGAAGATAAACTACTTGAAGAAGTAGAGGCCGTCGAAGAAGAACTCGAAGCCTACTACGAAGAGATGGAAGAAGTAGAGGATATTTATGGATACAGCAATGTATCTGTCCTCGGTGGTGCTCTGAATATCAACTGGAACGAATGGTCAACCGGTTCTCGTATTTTTATCTGCCGCTTCGGCGACATCAAAAAGATCGAAGTCATCGGTAGCGAAGATGCTGAACTGACCATGAAAAATGGGTCCGTTTATACAGTCAGCGGTTATTCCAACGATGTTGGCGGTAAAATTGTTGTCGAAGATAACGGTCTCGGCCAGATCGAACTCGACTGGCGCCGTATCGATATGATTGAGTTCATGGACACACCGAAAAACGTTGAACCAGTCGGCTACCGTCTGCATGGAACCCTATTCACCGATGCCGGTGAATTCAAGGGCTACATCCAGTGGGATAGTGAAGAATGCCTGAGCACAGACGTTCTCGATGGCGACAGCGAAGACGGTGAACTTTCACTGGCCTTCAAGAAAATCCGTTCCATTGAACGCCGCAGTAAAAGCAGCAGCTATGTCACGTTGAAAGACGGACGCCGTATCCATATGGAAGGTTCCAATGACGTGGACGGGTCCATCCGAGGCATTATGATCGAAGATGCCCGTTATGGCCGCATGAAGGTGCCATGGGATTCATTCGACAAGCTGGTTCTGGACGATAAAGGTGATAGTGGCATGGGTTATAACGACTATGTCAAACCGAAAGAACTTTCTGGAACAATTACCGATGAAGATGGTAATACTACCACCGGACGTATTATATTTGACTTAGATGAAGGCGAGACTTGGGAGATCCTGAATGGCGACATGTTTGATGTCGAATTCAACATTCCCTTTGGCAGTGTAAAAATCATGAAACCGCGAAGCAGAAACAGTACAGTAGTCGAACTGCGAAACGGTGAATCTTTGAGACTCGAAGGCGGACAGGACGTTACCCAGAGCAATGACGGTGTATTAGTCTTTGATAAGGGTGAAGACGATCCGACGTATATCCGCTGGGGAAGCATCGAAAAGATCGAATTTAAGTAGGCAGTAAAACTCAAATTGGCAGTAAGCAGTACCTCTCATAAATCCCTCATGATCCACGAAAAACCGGGTATGGGCGTGCCCGGTTTTTCACTGTAAAATGAGAACAAAAGTCCGACCGGATTTATCCGGCCGGACTTTTTATGTTATGTAGTAATGTAGCCCGGGAGCGACCAGTCCTACGAAGCTAAAGCGAAGTAGGATGCATCCCGGGAAGATTTAGAGAATATGTAATCGTAAGTCTGGGTTCTATCCGCAGGATAGTGTGACTTCCTGTCACGGAGTAGCTCCTGTCAGCAATAGCTCTTGTACTCAGTAGCTTTGGCAAATGAGGATAGCGGCGGATAATTGGGTGGCCCGACATGTCTTAGGCGCCAGTCCACCAAAGCTTTAGCGTAGGTGGAAAGCCGAGCAAGTCGGGTTTCATTGTTTTGTTGGTCGTCGAAGTAGGGGGCCGGAGTTGGCGCCTAACCAACGTAGCTCCTGTCTCCATAGCTTCAGTGACGGATGATTGGCGACAGAGGGTCATCCCCACGGACAGCTGAAAGTCCGGCAACCGACGGATAGGCGGGGATCCAAGGGTGTTGGTGTTAAAGGCAGTTCGGGCACTCCTTGTCAGGGCTTAGTTCCGATTCACAGGAATGAAGCCTGACGAACCCGACGCAGTTTCATAGAAGATGAAAAGCCAACAGATATTTGAAACCCGGATGGGCACGAACAAGTCGCGCCTTGCCAGCAGGGTGTCACGACACCCCAAGCCACCCCGAGATGACAGATCGTATTTGATATCGCAGTTGTAGGTCGGGGTCTCCGAACCCGACAAAAAATGGGTGCCTTTCTACCAACCTGCTCTTTCTGGCTATTGCGGCTGCGGGTCATTCTTTGCAATAACGAAGAACATATTTATCTCACGGCGGAAGTTTACCGTAATTTTGTTGTTAAATCTGGATCCTGAATCCAGTCACCGCTAAAAACGTTAATGAGATTTAACCCGGAATTATTTGAGATAATTAAACCAAGAACTTGTTATTACCTGCGTTGCAAGGTATTTTAAAATACTTATTTATACATTGTCCTATTATCTGTCTACTTAACGGTTGAGGTCTATTATGTATAAAACCATCCTTTCGCTAATCCTTTTAATTCTCTTCATTCCATTTGCAAATGCTGAAAATGGTGATTTCCAGAATGTTGAACAAATTGGTTTTTTTGAATACTGGGGTGATGCAAATCAAACCACTGTGACAGGAAACTATGCTCATGTTGCTGTTGGATATAGTGGATATCGTATTTTAGATATTAGTGATTTGGAAAATCCTATTGAGATTGGTCATTGCATGCTTGGTGGCGTTGGTGGTCTAATTTATTGTATGAAAGTCACCGATAATTACGCCTATTTACTTGTTTATTCTGATGATATCAGATCTAGAAGTATTGTTATACTGGATATATCCGAGCCCACTGACATTATTGAAGTAGGAAGCACTATAGTTGACAGTACCCAAAACAGTTTAAACAAAATTGATATCTCAGGTAATTATCTTTTTGCGACTACGCAAACTGATGGTATGTTAGTCTTTGATATCTCCAATCCTGCAAACATAGTGGAAGTTCTCCACTATGCCCCACTAAATGAAATCAATAACGTTCTCTGCCATGATGATTTGGTTTACATTTCAACTTACGAATCAGGAATTGTTGCTCTAGATTTTACCGATCCCCTAAACCCTGTGGAAGTTGGGTCCTGTGCCTCAGGCAATCTTTGGGATATGTTTTTGGCTACAGATTATATAATGGGCTATAACTATGTGAATCCAGAAACTAGATATATCGTTGCAATTAACATCACTGATCCTCAGGAAATGACTCTAGATAGTAGATATCCTCTTCTTGAAGGAGAAGAAATGGTCAATGTGGTTGATAGGAGAGTTTTTATAAAAAATAATATTGGTGGAATTGAATTAGATATATTCGATTTTTCTGATGTAGATTCACCCGTATTAATCACCACTTACGTGGGTGACGCTGAAATTGATCATGTTGATCAATTGAATGATCATCTTTTCATTAGTCAAGGAAAACTGGTGATTGCTGATATTTCCAATCCATCTCTTCCTGTTGAAGTTTTCCGGAGTGAACCCTTAGGTAGAATCTCGAATATCAAAGTTTTGGGACAATACGGTTTTTCATTTAATAAACACGAAATTTCTACCTATGACCTTACAGATCCCACTAACCCATTATTAATAGATGTAACTGAATATTCTGGTGGAATTGAGGATTTTACGATTTCAAACGGATATAGTTATCTCCTTCAAGGAGATTATATAACTAATTCTTTTATTAGGATTCTCAATATTGATGATCCATCAAATGTCTATTCTGAAGGGATCATGAATCTTGACCACAGTTATTCAAATATTGAATCCTTTGATGATGATTATATTTACCTCTCTTCAATTGAAAATAGTGTACAGATATTAGACGTAACTAATCCCTTAGATCCTGTTTTACGAGGTGAAGTTCCCACTTCTGGAATCCCCCAAGGTTATGATAAAGTTGGAAACGATCTTTATTGTGTGGATGATGACGGATTTCTTACCATATTAGATGTGTTCAATCCACTTGATCCTCAGTTAACAACATCATATTTATTTAGCGAACCGGATAGTCCTTTTGATGGCAGACATCTTGGTCTTGATGTGGAAGTTGAAAATGGATTTGCTTACATTTCATATGATAAAGTTGAGAACGGCTATCCAACACCATGTTTTGATGTATTAGATATCTCTGACTATAGTAATATTAACCTTTTAAATTCAATCCCCTTAGATTACATATGTTATTCAATAAAAATCTCCAATGAATTTCTATTTATGGCCAACTACATTGATGGAATTAGAATTTTTGATATACATGATCCTTTAAATGTTGAAGAAACAGGGTATTATGATACATATGGAAAATGTTTTGATATTGAATTATATAATGATATGATTGTAGCAGCAGATAGTTACTTTATGGAAGTAATTGATTGTGAAGTAACTAACGGTGTAGAACAAAACCTTAACGTTCCAAATCCAGAAGAATTCACAATATCATCGGCTTATCCGAATCCATTTAATCCCACGTTGAATATTGAGATTTCCCTGCCGGAGCCTTCAGAAATGAATATTAATATTCATAACATCATGGGACAGAAAGTGGCGAATATTACCAGGGAATACTACTCCGCAGGAATACACAACTTCACCTTTGACGGATCTAAACTTTCCAGTGGTATATATTTTGTCTCTGCCTCATCACCGGGTGAGTTCACTCAGACATGCAAGATTATCCTGATGAAATAATTTTCTGAAGTTCGTGAGAACAAAAGTCCAACCTTTTAAAGGTTGGACTTTCTGTGTTTAATTGGGTAGCCCGGAGCCTGTCCTCAAGTTCTGTTGTTGGGGATGCTGGCAAGGGTCCGTAGCTTAAGCGAAGGAACCCACACGGGTTTCTTGTCGGATTCGTCAGGCTTCATTCCGATAAATCGGAACTACGCCCTGACAAGGAGTGCCCGGCATACGTAAAAACCAAAACCGAGGTTCCTGCTGACCAGCCGAAAGTCTGACAAGGAGAATGCAGGAATGACATCCTCTAACACCAACACCGCTGGATCATCACTATCCGTCAGTTGCCGGACTTTGAGCTTTCCGCGGGGGATGACCCACCACCGCTATCCTCCTTCCCTAAAGCTACTGAGGACAGGAGCTATGGTGGATTGTAGGAAATTCAGGAGCAATGAGAGGTTCATTCTGCCGTTGATCTAGTCAACATGATAAACCTATGTAATTCACTATAGCAGCATGTGTAATTCAGGAGTCTCCACTTTGCCTATTTTCTGGTTTACTTGGTATACACTGCTGGAGGTTTAAACCTTAGACCATTCACATAAAAACAAGCTTAAATATCCCTTAAATCTATATTTTTACTTATACTTCGCATAACTAATCCATCACTATATCACAATTATTTAATATATTGTGAACGATATGGAGACCTTATTCTCTACTATTTTACATTTATCGTAATACTTGTTGTTTTTATGTATCATACATTTATAGTTTATATAAAGATATGTCGATTCTTTTTACAAATGACACTTAATACAGAGAGGGAGGTTGCCATGTACAAGAGAATCCTTTTTATTGCAATCTGTTGTTTATTAATCTCATCCGTTTATGCTGACGATGGAGATCATTTAAACATAGAAAAAGTTGGATCATTAAGTTATTGGGATTGTGCGTTTGATGTTGCTATTTCAGGTAGCTACGCATATGTCACCACAGGCCGAAGTGGTCTAAGCATTTTGGATATTACCGATTTATCAGATCCAATTGAAGTTGGTGTATGTTGTACAAGTGAGGGATATTTCAAAATAGCAGTGGCCGGAAATTATGCTTATGTAACGAGCATTTCCATGATTGGTGTAAACTCACTGATGATTATTGACATCACCGACCCAACCCATCCCTTTGAAGTCGGCAAACTGGAGGGGTTAACTAGTCCGAGAGCAGTAGATGTTTCAGGGGATTATGTCTATATAGCAAACTCCTATGATGGCGTAAACATAATCAATGTTTCGGACCCAACAAATCCTGTTAATACTCTTCACTACCGACCTGGAACTGATGTTTACGATCTAACGGTTCATGAAAATTTGTGTTTTCTTGCGCGACATTATGAAGGAATGTACGTTCTCGATGTTTCTGATCCAGCTAGTCCCGAATTACTCGGAATTTATAACTCTTTGAGAAGGACCCTGAACAACGTTTATTATCAAAACGGCTATGCATATGTCGGCGAAATTCAATCCCCATCACAATCTTTTGTTCAGATGCTTGATGTGTCTGATCCTAGCACAATTAGTGTGGTTTCAACTCTTGAAGTAGGTGCGAATGAGTATTTATATGACTTCTCAGATGGTTATGGCTATTTAGTGACAGATGATCGTAGTGTCGTGCGAATTGTCGATTTTTCTGACCCTGCGAATCCTTCTCTCCTCACCACCTACGATGATTCTGAACAGATATATGGTATTCTTTCATATGAAGATCATCTCTTATTAGCTGGAGATAATCTGAGTATCATCGATTTAACAAATCCATCTCAGCCGAGTTTGCTAAGCAGCATTAACAAAAACATCTGGATTGATAATATTAAAAAGGTAGGTAATTACGCTTATTTAATTCAGGAAAGTAAAAGCTCAATGCTGTCTTTTGATGTCTCGGATTTAAGCAATCCGGTTCAGATTGGACAGTATGAATCAGAAGGTCGCAATTTTGATTTCGATGCCACCACCGGGTATGCCTACATCCTGGTGAACAACGACGCTGAGGAATGTTTGTTGGAAATAGTAAACACAACCGATTCTGCCTCCCCGGTGCGGATTGGAAGTTTGCTTCTGCCAGAACCTTCACGGTATATCGAACTGATCGATGACTTTATCTTCGTGTCCGAATGGTACGGTGTCAGGATTATAGACATTTCAGACCGGGAAAATCCTGTCATCGAGGGCTATATTTCAACGACCTATATGCCCCAAGGATATTTTCTTGAAAACAATACCCTGTTTTGTACAACAGCTGGTTCATCAGGACTAAAGATAATTGACATCTCCTCGCCAGAAACGCCTGTACTTCTGAATTCAGTGGAAGTTAGTGCAGAGGGAGGTGAATACCTTGACATTGAAATTGAAAACGGGTTTGCCTATATACCCAACGAATTAAATACTGACAATCAATACGAGTACACACTGTACATCGTGGATGTCAGTGATGTTAACAATCCTGTTTCAGCGGGATCAATTTCCCTTGAGGACCGTTGCGGCTCTATTGAACTATCAGACAACGTCCTCTATTTAGGGTTATTTGATAAAGGTATTCAGGTTTATAATGTCATAGATCCGACAAATCCTGTGGAGGTTGGATTTTATGATACATATGGAACCTGCGTAGAAATTGAGCTATCGGAAGATTACGTTATTGCAGCGGATCTATTCAATCTGGATATTTTTAATTGTTCAGAAGCCGCTACTGAGGTTGGGGATGATGATAGCAACTTGAGACCCGAAACCTTTGCAATCGCATCCACCTACCCAAATCCGTTTAATCCAACGTTAACTGTCGAGATGTCTCTTCCTAAAGCGGGCCAACTCGACCTATCCGTTCATAACATCATGGGGCAGAAAGTGGCGAATATCACCAGGGAATATTACTCTGCCGGAGTATATAACTTTACTTTTGACGGTTCAGAACTTTCGAGTGGAATTTATTTTATTCATGCCTCATCACCTGGTCAGCTTACTCAAACATGCAAGATTATCCTTATGAAATAATTTTCTGAAGTTCGTGAGAACAAAAGTCCAACCTTTAAAAGGTTGGACTTTTGTTCTAAATGAAGCATCTTCGAAAACCAACCACAATTGATTCTTGCTAACAATGACAAAGAACAACTTAGCTCCACTATTTACTATTTATTCAGATTGAATTTGTAAACACTATTACATCTAACTGATATTCAAAACTATATATATTGTATCGAATTATTATTACTATCACTGACGAGGCTACTATGTGTAAATCCATCCTTTCTTTGACTTTGCTTCTTCTTCTCACTTCATTCTCATTTGCTGAAGACGGCGACTTTCATAACGTTGAACAAATCGGTTTCTTTGATTACTGGGATTCTGCTGACCAGACCATAATCGTAGGAAATCTCGCACATGTTTCCACAGGAATCAGTGGATACCGTATTTTAGATATTAGCGATGCGGTTAATCCTGTCGAACTGGATCACTGCCTGATTGATGGAAGAATTCACTACATGAAAGTTGTAGGCGATTACGCATATCTACTCGTTAGTGATGAGACTTTGACAGACATATTTGTAATCATAAACATCTCTGATCCTTCATCAATATTTGAAGTTGGGCGGATTGAAAATTTCCCTCAAACTTATAGAGTTGATGCTTCAGGTAATCTCGCGTTTATATCGCATTATTGTGATGGCATGTTGGTGATAGACATCTCCGATCCGGCGAACCCTGTGGAAATTTATCACTATGAACCAAATAGTGAGATATACGGAGTGGTCTGCCACAATGATCTGGTTTACATATCAAAAACTGGCAGCGGTGTTGTAGCTTTAGATTTTACTGATCCATTGAATCCCGCCGAGGTTGCATCCTGTTTTCCTGGCCATATCTGGGACATCTACCCTTCTAATGGATATTTACTGGCTTATAAATATGTAAACTCATCTAGCAGGATTATTGTAGCAATTGATATAACCAATCCCCAGGAAATGTCTATTACATCTGAATATCCTCTCCTCGAGGGTGAAGATCTATTAAACGTAGATAGAAGGTTAGCTTTTATCCGAAGTGACCAACAGACCGATTTTCGTGTTATCGATTTTTCGAACATAAATTCACCAACTGAAACAATTAGTTTTCAGAGTACTTCATCTATCAAACATGTAAACAAATGGAACGAGTATTACTTTTTGAGCCAGGGAGAATTTGTGACCATTGATATTTCTAATCCTTCACTTCCTGTAGAAGTCGCTCGGACAGGAGTTCAGGGGACGATAGAAAATATTGAATTTGTGGGTAATTATGGTTTTTCAATTTTTGATCAAACTGGAAACTTCATTGTTTACGATTTTGCAGATCCGACAGAACCTTTGTTACTTGAAATGATCCTCTTTCCAGATTCCATCATGGATTTTGCTATTTCAAACGGATATTGTTATCTCCTCGTTCTAGATGGAATGCAAACCTATAATTATATTAGAATTGTCAATATTAGTGATCCAACGAATGTTTATTCTGAAGGGATACTAAATCTTGCTCATCGTTATACAAACATTGAGTCCTTTGGTGATTATGTCTTCCTGTCATCGTTACAAAACAATGTTCGAATAATGGACGTGAGTAATCCCTTAGAACCTGTTTTACGAGGTGAAATTCCCATTTCAGGAATCCCTCAAGGGTATGATTTGGTAGAACATCTACTATATTGTGTTGATGATGATGGACACTTGACTATTTCATCTATATTTAATCCTGACGAACCAAGAGTGATCACCTCTTATGAATTTAGCGCTCCCGAGAATCCTTTTGATTGGGGTAATCCTGGTTTCGATGTGGAAGTTGTTGATGGATTGGCTTATATCACCTACGCTCGGATTGAGAATGGCTTCGCATTACCGAATATTGATATATATGATATATCTGATCCCGATAACATTGGCCTGATTAATTCAATTCTTTTAAATTACATTTGCTATTCAATGGAAATTGCAAATGGATATCTATTTTTGGCCAATTCATTTGATGGGTTTAGAATTTTTGATATTCATAACCCGTTGGATATTGTGGAAACAGGGTATTTTAATACGTACGGTGAGAGCTACGACATTGAATTCTTTGGGGATAATGTTGTTATAGCTGATAGATTTTATATGGAAATATTCGATTATAATGAAGCGACCAACGGCGTTGAGGATAAATACAATACAGCGTTACCTGAAGAATTCGCAATTTCATCAGCTTATCCAAATCCTTTTAATCCAACAGTGAATATAGAAGTCTCACTTCCGATTTCTTCACAACTCGATCTTTCTATTTATAACATTGTTGGACAGGAAGTTGCAAATCTTAATAGATCAAGCATGTTAGCCGGAAAACATACCTTCATCTTCAATGGTTCCCAATTGTCCAGCGGTATCTACTTTGTACACGCGTCTATTCCTGGATATATGACTCAAACGCGCAAGATTATTCTAATGAAATAATTTTCTGAAGTTCGTGAGAACAAAAGTCCAACCTCGAAGGTTGGACTTTTTGTGTTTAATTGGGTGGCCCGGAGCCTGTCCTCAAGTTCTGTTGTTGGGGATGCTGGCAAGGGTCCGTAGCTTAGGCGAAGAAACCCACCAGGGTTTCTTGTCGGGTTCGTCAGGCTTCATTCCATAAATCGGAACTACGCCCTGACAAGGAGTGCCCGGCATACGTTAAAACCAAAACCGAGGTTCCTGCTGACCAGCCGAAAGGCTGACAAGGAGAATGCAGGAATGACATCCTCTTACACCAACACCGCTGGGTCCCCGCCTATCCGTCAGTTGCCGGACTTTCAGCTTTCCGCGGGGATGACCCGCCGCCGTTTGCACTAAGGCGGGCAGGCACTTCTTCGCTAAAGCTTCGAACGGCTATGCACATTGGTTTTGTCTTTTGCCGGAATTATTCTTACCTTACACGGCTTCGCTCATGCTACGCCGTTGCAAGTGTGGCTTCTGGCTATGTTACAACTATGCCGTGACAAGCCGCCGTTGCATATGTAGCTTTAGAAAGTGAGAAGGGGTCATTGACACCCTCATTTTGGGTGGCCCGGGGTGTTTGCGACACCCTGCAGACAAGGCAGGGCGAAGCATAACGAAGACCGCCCACTCGGGTTTCGAAGAAACAAGATAATGGATCCCCGCCTACTATCCGCGGGGACGACACATTGTTGTACCATGTTAGTGTAACAAGCACCCGTTAGTTAGAATAAGTGAGGATAAATATTTATGAGCACCACTGAGATTCCCGTCATAACTGAGAAGCACGAACGTGTTGACGCTCTTGACGTTTTTAACCACCTGAAAACCAGGATTCGTGAAACCGAAGCCAAGGGTGAGAAACCTGTTATCGTCTATGATATGGACGGAACCCTGTTTGATAACCGTTCCCGTGTTATGAAAATTATCGCTGATATGATCATGACACCAGAAGGCCGCGCCCTCGATAAGTCTATTATCCAAAAAATCGCAACCATCAAAGCCAGAAACATGAAATACGGTATCAAAGACACCTTGCGTGCCCACGGAATCGAGGATGAAAAAGTTCTGGATTGGTTCCAACAGGGTTGGACCGAACGGTTCTTTACCAATGAGTTTGTGATGTTTGACGTTCCCGTTCTCGGCGCGAAAAAATTTGTCGATGATCTCTACAACTTTGGCGTTATTTCTGTCTACCTGACAGGCCGCGACACACCCGGCATGCGTGCCGGAACTGAACGAAGCCTGGCCATGCATGAATTCCCGGCTCCTCGTGGTGACCAGACATTCCTGATCACCAAGCCGACCTTCGAGCAATCTGATATTGAATACAAGATGGAAGCCATTGAGAAGTTGAAAGAAATGGGAACAGTCATCGCAGTTTTCGACAACGAGCCGAAACCGATGAACATTCTGGCCCGTGCATTCCCGGAAGCGAATTCTTACTTCCTGGAAACTCTTCACAGCACCGACCATGAAACCCTTGATGAGGGTATTCAGCTCATGAAAAACTTCTTCATTTTAGATGAATAGTTGAAATTTTTAATGGTTTTACTTGATTAAATCGAAGATTATTGCGATTTTTTCTTCTTGCAAAAAATTGAACGTTTACAAAATCGAGAGAAGCTGATGGCAAAAACGCTGCCTATCGATCATAGCAAAGCGTACCGTATTCGGAGGTTCTGGAACTGGTTCCCTATGGGGTTAACCTATGCCTTCCTCTACATGGGACGGTACAACCTGACAGTTTCCAAAAACGCCCTCGGCGACCTGATGACGAAGGAAGACTTCGGAATCATTTTTGCCGCAGGTACAATCACATACGCCTTTGCGTTCCTGATCAACGGTCCATTAACCGACCGTATCGGGGGTAAAAAAGCGATATTGATTGGTGCCTTGGGTTCGGGTATGATGAACCTGATAATGGGATTAACGGTCCGCTCCATGATGCTGGCAGGTGGTGACATCGACCTGCGACTGATTTTCAGCATCCTTTATGCGGGTAACATGTACTTCCAGAGTTTCGGCGCTGTCGCGATTGTGAAGGTGAATGCTCACTGGTTCCATGTACGTGAAAGGGGGGTCTTCGGCGGTATCTTTGGCATCCTGATCAGTATGGGGATTTATTTCGCCTTCGATTGGGGAGCAGCCATTGTCGAAGCGACCCGTGCAAACGTTACCAGCCATCTGAACTTCATCCAAGTTGCGCTTCGTGGAATTACCGGCGCAGGTGCATCATCTGTTGATGCCGTCTGGTGGGTCTTTTTTGCACCGACAATCCTCCTCTGGATCATGTTTGGCGTCGAATTCTTCCTTCTAAGGGATAAGCCCGGTCAGGCAGGTCTTGAAGATTTTGATACAGGTGACGCTTCTTCGGGAGATACCGATGAAACGTTCAACCTTGGCGCAATCCTCAAGAAGATTCTGACCAATAAAATAATTCTGACCATCGCAGCTATTGAGTTTTGTAGTGGTGTTATGCGAAACGGTATCATGCACTGGTATCCCATTTATATCAAAGAACTGGGATACGCATCCGATCACTTCATGCGTGAGCATTGGGGCCTGATCCTGATGATCGCCGGTGTGTCCGGTGGTATCTTTGCAGGATTCCTTTCGGACAAAGTTTTCGGTTCCCGTCGTGGTCCGGTTGCAGCATTACTTTATGGTGTGTTGCTAGTCGGTTCGATTGTTATGATTTTCACCCTCGATGCACCGTGGTTTGTTCTGGGCTTCATCGTTGCCTTCATGAGCCTTGCGGTAATCGGTGTACACGGTATGCTTTCCGGTACCAGTACGATGGACTTTGGTGGACGGAAAGGCGCGGCGACTGCTGTCGGCCTGATTGACGGTTTCGTTTACCTCGGAACAGGCTTGCAGTCCTTCAGCCTCGGATTCCTTACGACTGCCAACTGGAGCTACTGGCCGCCATTCCTTGTGCCATTTGCGTTGATAGGGTTGGTGCTTGCGATTCGAATCTGGTATGCCTTCCCGCAACCATCGAAGAAAAAAGGTCATTAGCGTCTAACAAGACGATTTTATATAACCCGGAAAGTGAGAACCTTCCGGGTTTTTTATTTGCTAAAGTTGTGAACTCCAAGTGACATTTAACACAATATAGAGAATCCGGTGAGTTATATTTCTTTTAGACAACCATTGAAAGGAATTTGGATAATGAAGTTTTGCAAGACATTAATACTGGCGACTACTGTACTTCTACTTCTTGCAGGTAGCAGCCTTGGGCAGATCACTATTCCAAGCGAAGATATTCCCTCCGCTCCCGGTGAAGTTTTTCGTTACCTGGTCTTGGCTGATACAACCGATGGTATAGAAATCAACATCGGTGAAGAAGGTGGCAATCAGCTATGGGACTTTGATGATCTGACGAGCGAGAACATCATACATGATAGCCTTTTCAATCCTATGAACGGCCCCAGTGGCGAATTATTCTTAAACGCTGACCGTGGAATTTTCAGTTATGGTTTAATGGGACTGGATCTCGGACAAGTCTACCGTTATGAAGGTGTAGAAGATACCGCATGGACAGTTGAAGGACTTGTCCTTGATGTTGTGGTCGATACGATAACGGGGATTCCCATCACCATTCCATTGCCCTTGAGTGAACCAATCCTTATGTCTCCATTACCAATGACCTATGAAGAAGAGTGGTCACTGGAAGATTCAATTCATTACGTCTATGAAGAGGAAGAATCCGGATTAGAGTTCCTGATTGTTCTTGAGTACGGTGGATTTAATGGATTTGATGCTTGGGGCACTCTCCAGTATCCCGGTGGTGAAGCTGAATGCCTTCGTATGCACGCGAACTTGGGCGGTGTTGTAAACGTTTACCCGATACTTTTTGGTGTGCCATTACCTATCCCTGTTTATACACAGGAATTGGCCATGACTCACGCCTACATGTGGTTAGCACCCGATGTGGGTGAACTGGCGACAGTGGTTTCGTTCCCAGATTCATCAGCAGAAATTGAAAGGGCGGCATTTGTCAGGATCAAAACAACTGAGACAAATGGTAGCTCTGAAACTGATGTTACAATTCCATCAGACTTTTCTCTTAGCCCTGCATGGCCTAATCCGTTTAACGCCAGCACACGTTTCAGCTATAGTTTGACAAAGAATCAGGTTGTAAACGTTTCGGTATTTGATGTAATGGGTCGTCAGATTCAGACTCTTGAACATGGAAAGATGGCTGCAGGAACTCATTCTCTGAACTGGAATGCAAATCGTTTACCGAGTGGTTCCTACTACATTCGAGTTTCAACTGCAGGACAGGTATTATCTCAGAAAGTTGTTCTGATAAAATAGACCTGAATAATTTAGCGCGCTGGAGGTCCCTGGTCTCAACCGACCCGAACTTCCAACGCGCTATCCTTGATGCGCTTCTATATGTGTACTAATGACTCCCGAATCCAGAGTACCAGACCCGTTCAGTTCTGATACATTTTTTTACATCTACCATATATAATGGCAATCCGTATGCCTGTTTGGGATAATGACCGCCATACGCTCCTCTACTATAAATTTCACTATCAGTTTTAGGGATTATTGCTCACCAGATTTTAGTTTTGCCTTTATTTTTTGTAAATTGCTCGCACTTAGACATAGGTTAAATTTTTTTCGTGTTTTTGGTGTTCATTATTACTTTCCTATCAAAATTATCATCACATTCCAATATTATTGGCCATATTGTTTCATTATTATACACTCTACATGGGAGTAGCTTTGACTGCGAATGGAACAAAAAAGTCGTTTCGCTTAACTCAATTTTCCAGATGTGTTGGTTGAGCGAGTAAACTGGATCCGGCGGTGCTGGATCGTATTTTACCGACGTTACCAAAACTGGATTCACCTGACCTGATCGTAGGTTCCTCAACTTACGATGACGCAGGCGTATACCGTTTAAGTGATGAATTGGCCCTTGTCCAGACTGTCGACTTTTTCACACCGATCGTTGACGATCCCTATGATTTTGGAAGAGTGGCTGCAGTTAATAGCCTTTCCGATGTTTACGCCATGGGCGGGAAGCCTGTAACAGCGCTAAACATCCTGGCCTTCCCAATTGATGATTTACCAGAAAGTGTTATCGCTGAAATCCTTACCGGCGCATCTGACGTTTGTAAGCTGGCTGGAGTTGCTGTCGCCGGCGGTCATTCGGTGATGGATAAAGAGATCAAATTCGGTCTGTCGGTAACAGGGGTGATCCATCCAGACAAGATTCTGACAAATTCTACTGCCAAAGCCGGTGATTCCTTGATTCTGACTAAACCATTGGGGTCCGGCCTGGTTTCTACTGCGATGATGAATGATGCCGCAAAAAATGAAGACGTGGAATCGATGATAGCGATTATGACCACGCTGAATAAAACGGCCTCATGGTTTGCCAATAAGTATAACGCCAGTGCCTTAACAGACGTCACAGGTTTTGGTCTGCTTGGTCACGGAATGGAGATGGCGAAAGCATCAAACGTGGAGATCGTTATAAACGCTGATGCCTTACCCGCCATGCCCGGCGCAATGGAAGTCGCAACATCAGGGTCATTTTACAGTGGTGGTGAACGGCGAAACCTGAAATTTGTTGAAAAAGATTTGAGTATTGACGCTGGAGTAGATGATTCGAAAATCCGTTTGGCTTCAGATCCACAAACGTCCGGCGGGTTGTTGGTATCATTGGCGTCAGAGAACGTTAAGCCCTTTATTGACGAGATGAAATCTTCCGGGCAAGATGCGTGGTTGATCGGAGAAGTTGTGGAATCAAAACTTGGTGGAATCCGTCTCCGAAAGTAAGATTCAAAAAAATATACGTACTGATTACTAGTACGATTTAGCTATCTTTAGGATAGTATAGCTGGTTCACATTTCATTTTGGTAAATAAGTTTATGCGTGAAAAGCCTCTCGTTCTTGTTGCCGAAGATGACGACAACACCCGTGAACTCCTGGGTCAGATGTTGGAGAATCTCGGTTATCAATCCCATCTAACGGTTGACGGTTTAGAAGCCTGCGAGTTTCTGGAAAAAGAGACTCCCGATTTGGTGTTGAGCGATGTCTTGATGCCGAATATGGATGGTTTCAGGCTATGTGAACGCATAAAAAGTGACCGCAACATGCGTTTAATCCCCGTTGTTTTACTGACAGGCCTTGGCGGGATTGACGACAGAGTCAAAGGAATCGATGCCGGTGCTGATGACTTTATCAACAAACCTTTCCAACTTGTAGAACTATCCGCACGGTTAAAGTCGCTACTTCGATTGAAGCAATTCACCGACGACCTCGAACATGCGGAGGAAGTTATTATATCCCTCGCGTTAGCCGTTGAATCAAAAGACCCTTACACAGAGGGTCACTGCCAAAGGCTGGCCTATTACGCGGAAGAAGTTGGTCATCGTATGAACCTGAACGATGACGATCTGCTTTCTCTCAAACGGGGCGGCTTCCTGCACGATATCGGTAAAATCGGAATGCCGGAAAGTATCCTGATGAAACCCGGTCCGCTTTCCGCTGACGAGATCGAAATCATGCGTGAACACCCGGCTAGTGGTGAAGTGATCTGTAAACCTCTGCGAACACTGGCAAATACATTACCAATTATCCGTCACCACCATGAACGTATGGATGGTAATGGTTACCCTGACGGTCTTAAAGGGGAAGATATTCCCATTGGCGCACGGATTATCGCATGTGTGGACTACGTTGACGCATTGGCTACTGATCGCCCCTACCGAAAAGCTCTTCCGATGGAAGAAGTTCAAGCCTTACTCGATACTGCGATTGAAGGCGGTCATCTCGACCCGAATGTCGCGAAGATTGTAAATGCTATTATTGATGAAGTTCGTGAAAAATGGACGGAAGTCAAATATAACGGTCACGGGTTGTCCTAAACAATACATCTCTTTGATACAAAAAGGGCTGATTACTCAGCCCTTTTATCTTAAACAAAATCTATATCGTGACTTTGTCATCCAGTATGCTTATCTGTAGCCCGGGGTTGCTAACCCCAGGAAATCCAACCAAATCTCAGGAAGTTATATAAAACCAATTGGATCCAGAATTAAATTCAGGATGACAATCATTTATTTCTTAGCTTCAGCTTTTTCTTTAGGTTTTGTTTTTGGCTTCGTTTTTGGTTTTTCTTTTTTGACCTCTGTACTTTCGCCTGCAACTGGAAGTTCAACGTTTGAGGGTTTTCCTGTCAGCCAGCTAAGGTATTCGCTGATACGGTCTTTTAACTCAAGGCGCGGCACCACTTGATCTAGGAAGCCTGTATCCAGCAGGAATTCACTCCGTTGGAAACCTTCCGGTAAATCCTGTCCAATGGTCTGCTTGATCACTCGTGGACCTGCAAAACCAATCAAAGCACCCGGTTCACCGATGTTCAGATCACCAAGCATACTGAAGCTGGCGGTTGTACCACCCGTGGTTGGGTCAGTGAGAAGCGAAATATAGGGCAGTCCCGCTTTTGCCAAACGGGTTAAACGTGCCGACGTTTTGGCCATCTGCATCAGGCTGAGAATCCCTTCCTGCATACGCATTCCACCACTGGAGGAAACGATGATCAAGGATCTTTTTTCAGCGATAGCATGATCAATAGCGCGAGCGAGTTTTTCACCAACGACACTACCGACACTTCCACCAAGGAATTTGAAGTCCATCACAGCAAGAACAACCTTGTGACCATAGAGTTCAGCATCACCGGTCAGAATTGCTTCATTGCGTTTGGTCTTCTTCATGGAAGCGGAGATACGATCCACATATTTTTTTGAATCTTTGAAACCCAATGGATCTACTGATTTCAGTTCATCATTGAATGATTTCCATGATCCTTCATCAGACAGTAGACTGATATATCCGAGGGCATCGAGGCGAAGGTGAATTCCGCATTCAGGGCAAACCTGAAAATTTCGTTCCAGCTTCTTACTGTATAAGACAGTTTCACAACTCGGGCATTTGACCCAGACACCTTCGGGTACCTCCCGCTTCGTTGCTCCCTTTACACCTTCTTTGTCTCGTTTGAACCAGTTCGCCATAACGATCACATCCTTTTTTATCTTTAAGATGTATGTTGAAAATCCAACATCATTTCAACAGCATCTTCACCATCCTGGTAATAGCGTTTTCTAACGCCCACATCTGAAAATCCAAGAGTACGATACAACCCTATTGCTGAATCATTGGATACACGTACGTCGAGATAGACTTTCTCAACGTGATCCCTTTTCAAATCATCCAGCCACCAACTTAGAAAAAACTTCCCAAGTTTTTTACCTCGAACTTCCGGTATCACTGCTATATTAATCAATTCGCCTTCGTCCACAAAGCGATATCCCAACAAGTATCCGATAATTTTCCCGGGATTCTCCTTTTCAACCAGCAGAAATCCTTCGGAGATTTTTAATCTCAGCAACTCTTTAAAATCCCGTAATGACCATGCTTCTTCAGGGAAACAGACAGCTTCAGCTCTCGTGACTGCCTTCAGATCAGCGTCAAGCATCTGCCGTATGGCAAACGAGTCCTTTTCCTCCAAAAAAAGCAGCTTCATCGACTCTTCTTCACCATGTCAATAACGTTTGCAACCTGAACTGCTTCAGCGACATCGTGAACACGAATCACTTCCACTCCCGCTTCAGCGCAGAGTGTCACTGCCGCAAGCGTTCCGGGTAAACGTTCTTTAACATCATCAACACCTACCAACTTCAAAAAACTTTTTCGTGACGGACCAACCAGTAACGGCTTACCGAAGGACCGGAATTCATCCAGGTTACCCAGCAAGGAGTAATTATGTTCCATCGCTTTGCCAAAACCGATACCCGGATCAAGAATCACCTTATCCAGATTGACCCCAGCTTTTTCCATCACTTCCAGTCTATCAAAAAAATATCGTTTTATCTCATCAATCAGGTCGTCGTAAGCCGTATCCTTCTGCATTGTTGCAGGAGTGCCACGCATATGCATGGCGACATAAGGAACGTCCCATTCAGCCACAACATCCAGAATTTCCGGATCGGTTAATCCCGCTGATACATCATTTACCCAGTTGGCTCCCGCATTTAAAGCTTCGCTTGCCACCTTAGCCTTGGTAGTATCTATCGAAATCGGGCAATTGACTTTATGGGTCAAACCTTCGATAACCGGAATCGTTCGATTAATCTCATCTTTTTCTAAAACCGGATCAGCACCGGGTCGAGTCGATTCCCCACCGATGTCAAGGATATCTGCACCTTGATTGAACAGGGTAATTCCATGCAATACGCCGCATTCATTTTCAGCATGAAAACCACCATCATAAAAGCTATCAGGGGTAACGTTCACTATCCCCATGATCTTTGACCTACCTGCCAGATCAATACTTCTATTGTTGCCGGTGAGAATCATCCACATCCTTATCTAGTGCATAGTTATGCAAATTGAAGCGTCAATATAAACGCTTGGAGATGTTCAGAAAATAAAAAAAGGGGCTCTCACGACTATTTTCGGAACTTTTAGAGGCCTTCTTGTTTAATAGAATTACGGCGTTACATCGTTTCATTTATTGCTTTTTTCCTTTTATTGCTTAATATTTATTGAGATAACGACTAAACAAATTTTCTGTGAAAATATTCCCGATTCAGGAGGGGGAACAACCATGAAAAAGAGTCTGACGATACTACTGGCAACACTTTTCATCTTTTCTTTTGTTTTTATCGGATGCGGTGGAGAAGATGATGATAAAAATCCGGTGAATGAGCCAAATGAAACCGTTAAAATAGGTGTACTTCAATCTTTGACAGGTGGATTGATGGAGCGAGGTATCAAACGTGTTGAAGCCATTGAACTCGCCGTTGAAGAGATCAACAATTACAGCGGTGTCTTTGACCGTGAAATTGAACTGATAATAAAGGATACCGAAACGAACGCTGATGTCGCAGTCGTGAAAGCAGGCGAACTGATAGACGAAGGTGTTGTGGCAATCATCGGCGCCAATGCAAGTAGTGCAACAATTGCCGTTGCCAATGGTGTCACTATCCCTGCCGGAATGACCCTCATCTCCCCCGGCTCAGCGTCACCAGCGGTTACAGACCTCGTTGATAACAACACTGTTTTCAGAACAGTGCCATCAGGTGCTTTTGAGGGAATGAAGGCAGCGCAAATCGCTGCGACTGATTCAGGTTATACAAATGCGGCAGTTGTTCATATCGACGGTGCCTATGGTAACGGTTTATCGGACGCTTTTGTTGATGAATTTGAATCCCTGGGTGGCACCATCTCCGCAAACATCGCATACCCTGAGATGACAGAAACAGAAATTGAGAATTATGATTTCAGTCAATACATGGTAGAACTCTTTGGAGGTACTCCAGAAATTATATACATAGTGTCCTACGGACCAGATGGCAGTGCGGTAGTTGGTGCAATGCAAGACTATCTCGACACAGTTGATTTGACGCCACCGCTTTTTTTCGGTTGCCAGGGAAACAGGCTTGATGCTCTGCTTGTCGGTGAAGAAGCAATTCTCGAAGGCATGCTTGGACTACAACCAACAGTACCGGCTGATTCAGAAAACTATCAGAAGTTTGTTACGAATTACACAGCCAAGTACGGTTATGCCCCAGACGAGTTGACTGAGACAGCATATGATGCAGTATATCTGCTAGCCTATTCGATTCTGATTTCAGAAGAGAATTTCGATGTTGCAGATATCGCTGCCAACCTGACTAACGCTTCTGAAATTGGTGATGTAATCAATGTTGATGAATATGATAAAGGCTGGGCGTACATCACAGGCGGTCACGACATCAATTACGAAGGTGCATCGGGTAACATCGACTTCGATGAAAACGGTGACATCACAAATTATACATATGAACTATGGACTGTAGAAAGTGGTGATTTTGTAACAAAGATGATCATTACTACAGGTGAATAGTCAAAGTCTGATTTATAAATAGAAAGCCGGATCAGGAATTCCCCGATCCGGCTTTCTCTATAATAAACCCTGTTTGCTCTCTTCGTTAAGCAAACAGGGATGAAAAATGAAATGAATGGACAGTTTTTTTTATTTTAGTAAGGTTACACGTTTAGTAAGGCGATTTCCTTTCTGATCAGAAACACTCAGCAAATACATTCCACTGCTTAGATCCACTGCATTGACGGATAAAATATGGTTGCTGTTTCCTATGTATTCCCTTGTATCATATACCGATCTACCTAGCATATCAACAAGTCTAACGTTTACTTCTCCGGGATTCGAAATATTCATTTTCACGTTAAGAAAAGCATTAAATGGATTCGGGTAAGTGTCAACCTTAAATTCACTCGGAAGCAGATCACTGCCGGTTTCCGGAGTAGAATTGGTTATCAATTCAATCCTGTAAGCTACAAAACCGTAATCTTCGTTATGCGTAGCATCAAGCAAAGAAGCGCCAACTAAACCTCCATCGTAGAAGCCGACCATTCCCGGGTTGTTATATGTGCCACCCATTGTATTGGTATTCCCGAAATTGAGACTCCAGTCTATATTACCACCATTAGGCAATAATCGAATGATCGAAAATGGTTCATCAATAGAGGTATTCTTACCTGAGATATAAAGACCGCCTTCATCGTCAATTGCCATACTATTTCGATTTAAGCTCTTTAAGAATGTATTTGTTATAGATTCCCAGGTTAATTCACCTGTAGATGAAAATTTGTAAGTCGATAAAGTGTTATTTCCATTCAGTAAAGAAAGAATTGGATCATTTCCCTCAAAAACGATACTGCCTAGGTTATCAAGGTGAAGGAATTGGTTAAATTCCTGATCCCAAACTTGTTCACCATCTTCATTCACTGCGAATAGCACAGTATCAAAATTATGATCAAGTGATAGCAAACCATACAGTTGACCTTCAGGTGACAAGGCTGCGTTGCCAATGAATGATGCAGCTGATGATGTCTCGTTACTGTATATACCAGAGATATCGCGATCCCCATTTCCCAGAATTCGTACCCAACCGACTCTTATGACATCAAAATCCTCCACAACCCCCATAAGGGTTATTCTGTTTGAACTGTCAAGTCCTGAGAATCGTAGGTGATGGGCTCCATACCCACCGATAGAATCGACTTCTGTGGACCAAAGGATTGATCCATTCATTTCATCGTCAGCATGAAGGGTTGACACCTTAAAGTATGTTGAGGAATTGAAACCTAAACCGGTTACAACGATTAACCCATCTTCACGGGAATGAATATCCCTCAAACGCCATATATCTTCTAAAACTTTGTTCCAAATCAGGTTACCATCTGCTCCGACCTTGTTAACATGTGTAAAATTTCCTTCTCCCGGCAAAGTCATTGAGGAAGCTATATAAATGTTGTTATCAACGTCATTTGTAATACTGGTATAATCAGAACTACTGGTCATTGGCAAATCCAATTCCCATAGAACATCTCCCTCAGGAGTTACTTTTATCACCTTCCACCGATCATTTTCTGTGGCGTCCAACTCCTCAATAAATCCAGTCATCACGATGTTGGATTCCGAATCTAGAGTGGCGCTAAAACCTTGATGTCGGAAGTCTGAGTGATGATATTCAGTAAACCAATCAAGTGAACCTTCATCTGCTACCACTATGGAAGCACTGAGTAACATCACTGACACCATCAATAAAACTAATTTTGAAGAACGAAATAAGTCAACCATGATTATCTCCTGTTAACAGTCTTTCTATCAATAAGCATTGACGATAAATTGTTAATAATGAATGCTGAATGATAGACACATTATTAATATACTTACTACGATGCTCAATAAGAATAAAAGTTTTGGATCCCCTAACTCCTCGGGCTCCAACTCAGTCCCAAATACTTTCTCTCAACATCTCATGTGGATAAAAAAAAGCCGGTTCAGGATATCCTGAACCGGCTTTAATGCTAAAACCATACTTCTATTTTAGAAGTGTCACCCGTTTTGACACTCGGGTACCATTTCGATCAGTTGCTTCCAGCAGGTACATCCCGCTTGGAAAATCTTCAGCGTTCAACGATATAGTGTGGGATCTGTTCCCGATGTTTTCCTGTGATTCATACACGGTCTGACCAAGCATATTGACCAGACGAATTTTTACATCACCCCTGACCGGCAAGTTCAGCTTGATGTTCACTGTCGCATTAAAAGGGTTCGGATAGGTATCAACTGTCATTTCAGTTGGAAGCAGGTCAATACCTGTTTCAGGTGCAGAACTGGTGACAGATTCTACCCTGTAAACATCCATTCCCTGATCAACTGTATAAGAAGCACTCAACGTTGATGCACCTATCAAAGCACCATTATTGAATTCAAAGAAACCTGGCCATCCTCCTCTACTTCCGAATGTATCCGTGTTTCCAAAGTAAAAAGCCCACTCTTCCCCGTCACCTTGAGGAAGCATACGAATCACTGCATGAGGTTCCGCTACACTGTTGCTATTTCCGGCGAGATAGACCCGGCTATCATCACCTATTGTCATAGTACCAGGGTATATCGATCTGAGCATAGATGTCGTACTAACGGACCAGGATTCACTGCCTGTATCACTAGTAAATTCTGCACATAAAACAGTATGATCATGGTTTCTAATTGCTACAACCGGGTTTCCCTGATCCAGAACCACCGCGCCACGATTGTCTGAATGAATGAATCCTTCAATCGTTGACTCCCACATAAAGGTTCCATCAACGTTGATTCCCAGCAGTTTTATCGAGGATGGTTCGTTTATACCAACAATGGCAAAGAGTTTTCCGCTATCATCCAGATCAGCTGCCCCTTCAAAGTAAACAGCGGACGATTCGTTAAAATAGGTTCCTGACACATCCTGGATACCGTTGTCAAGAAGACGGACCCAGCCAACACCGTTGTATGTACCATTGTTTGCACGGCCTACCAAGGTCAACCTGTTTGAGTTGTCTAATTCGGCAAAGTCTACATCAACGAGGGAGTTGCCGTCAATGGAATCGATTTCAGCGTCCCACCACACCTGCCCCATCATATCGTCTGCCGCATATTGAGTAATGACACTCCAATTATCTGAATGGCCCACTGAAACAAGGTATCCATCCTCACGGTAGAAAAGCCCTTTGATTGTTCTTAAGGTTGTGTCGTGAGTGGTATGCCAGATCGTGCTGCCGTCCGGTGCCAACTTGTAAACTTGTGTGAGTACGCCTGAACCTTGAAGATAAACGGACGCTGCAACAAAAACATTGCCTTCGTTATCAGCAGTAGTACATGACTTGTAGTCGGGTGTGCTGGTCGTTGGCAGATCAATTTCCCAGAGTAACGTACCGCTTTGATCAAATTTTAGTACAACCCAACGGTCATTAGCGTTGTTATTCGTGTCATCAATAAAAGTTGAGACAACAAGGTTTGATCCTGAATCAAAACAGCCGCTTAATGCAATATGTTCCAATTCACCACCTTGATATTCGTAATACCATTCGAGTGAGCCTTCATCGGCAAAAGTTGTGGATAGTGACAAAATGAATAGAAAAACGAGAAGTACCGAAGCCCTGGAAAGGGAGGATACAGGTTTCATGAGATTTCCCCCAGAAAGAAGAATAGTTGTTGTTTAATAATGTAATGTAGAAAATCCCAAATTCAAGGTTGGTGATGGGGTGCACCAACTCCTAGTAATTTGGGTTCAACTATTCCTTCAAAAACTTCTTCATATCGGCCAGCATTTCGTCATAATCTCTGTAAGCAACTGGTGTGACAGGTAATGAGTTCCGAAGAATCGCCCCCCAACGGCTTTGAGTGATCCGTGAATCACAAATCACGGCCACACCGACATCGTCGGTTTTACGGATCAACCGTCCGATTCCCTGACGTAGTTTGAGAGCTGCTTCGGGAAGGGAGTATTCCATAAACGGATTACCACCGTCGCTACTGATTTTTTCGCTACGTGCTGCGACCAATGGGTCAGTAGGAACGTCAAACGGTAAGCGTGCGATAATCGCCAGCTCCAATGATTCCCCGGGTACATCGATCCCTTCCCAGAAGGAACTCACTCCAAACAAAACGGATTTTCGTTCGTCCCGGAACTTTCGAAGCATCTCCGACTGGCTGCTGCCTGTTCCCTGAAGCAGGGTTAACCATCCTTCACGGTCCAGTGAACTTCCGACGAGATCGTAGACTTCGTTCATCATGTAACGGCTTGTGAATAGAACAAGTGTACCCGAGTCCAACTCCTTGGGAAGCAGGTAACTGAGTTTTCCAATTCCACGGGTGAACTTGGCAGGATCGGCTTTTGGGTTGCCTAGAAAATCTGCCACCGCAATATGAAGCTGTGCACGGATATCAAAGGGGGATTTGTAGATACCGCCGATATAATCGTTGATTCCCAAACGTCCTGAGATGTATTTATATTCTTTGTTTACAGCCAACGTTGCAGACGTGAGGACCAGTGATTCCAGCTTGGGATAGAGAGTTTTATTGAGGATTTCACCTACGTCAAGAGGTGCACCGTATAGAGCTGTTGACGCATTTCTGCCACGGCCCGTTCCACTAGGTTCCTCGTACCAGTAAACTGTATTCTCTGCTTTCTCCCCCGTCAACAAGCGATAGTTTTCGATTAGTCCTGCGACATCATTGATCAACCGCCGATATTCACCAAAAACATCATCACCTGAAGCCGCTTCATCCACATCGAGTTCATCCAGCTCACGCTGGATTAGCCTCATCTGCTTGAGAAGTTTTTCCATCTTTTTACGATGACGGTTCAGCGGTTTACTCACATCTTCAAAGAGTTCATCACCACAACTGTATCGAACTGTCCGTGAATAGCCGTTATTCCTTGATGTTGAACGAGCCGTTACCAGCTGATCCATATCTTTTGCGAGCACGTCACCCGAAGTCAGGGTCTGTTCCACCATATCGATGGCTTCGTCAACGGGACCCAATGCATCTTCATCGTCGGGATTGGAATTGTCGGTCATATGGAACTGGAAAGCACGGATATGTTTCAACAACCCAGCTTTGCTCTTGGGTTCATAGAGTTGGAAGAGTGTTCCACGGAGTTGCATTAAGCTATAACTGATCCCGAGGTGATTGGCGGCGGTTTTTTCCAGATGATGGGCCTCATCACAAATGAGGCGGTCATATTCACCCAAGACACCACCGTCACTGGCCAGATCACTGAAGAGTAAGGCGTGGTTGATTAGAACGACATGGGCCCTATAGGCTGATGATCGTATACGATTTAGGAAGCAGCCCTTTGTCCCACGGCAGGTTCTTGCGCTGCAAAAGCCGGAATCCGCTGAAATTTTACTCCAGACGGACCGTGATCGTCCCGGAATAAATGCAGGTATCTCGCTTATGTCACCACTCTTGGTATCGTTGATCCATTTCACCAATGGCAAAATAGCTATCTTTTCCTCGTAGTTCATCGAGGATGGATCGGCGACCATCGCCTCATAACGACGACGGCAAACATAATTCCCACGACCTTTGAGAAGTGCCGCACGGATACCACCCTTCATTGCCTGATCCAGCGATGGCAGATCCTTTTCGAATAGCTGGTTCTGTAGGTGACGAGTGTTTGTACTCAGCAAGACACGGTTTCCCGATGCCTTCGCAGTGATAATCGCAGGGTAGAGATAAGCGAAGCTTTTCCCTGTCCCTGTTTCGGCTTCCGCGATTAGAGTTCCGCCTTCTGTGAGAACAGACAGGACATCGGAGGACATCTCGACTTGACCTTCCCGTTTCTGGTAATCCTGAACCAGTTCCTTGAGCGGTCCCTCTTCATCAAAAAAGGTTTCGACCGAATTTGTGCTATCTATCGTGTATTCTTCGTTATCAAACGATTCCGGGCCCCAGTCACCTATGAGGTTGTCTGGGAATTCCCAGACCCCGTGTACACCTTTATTCCCCGGACCGATGGCAATTAATCCCTCGATCAGGTTGGTTAATGCAAATGAGCCCGCGATGATTCGTGTCATTTCTGAGAGTTGACCGTAGGGTGTTCGTCGGCCTCTTCTTAAAATTTCCAGAAAGACTTCACCGGTTGCAGCAGCATCATGTACTGCACGATGGGCAGAGTGGAGATCAACCTCAAACGTCCTGGCCAAAGCCCCAAGGCTGAATCCAGTCAACGTGGGAAAGAAGGTCCTTGAAAGGATTAGAGTATCATAAACCAATCCCTTTTTCCATTTATTAAAAAGAGAGTTGGGAAGTCTTTTTAATTCGCCTTCGAGGAAGCCTATATCAAACTGAACGTTTTGCCCAACGATGGGGTCGTGGTCGAGGAAATCGAGAAACTCACCCATTAGTTCATCTATATGAGGTTGATCCTCAAGGTCTTCGTCTGTAATTGAAGTCAGGCGAGTAATAAATGGATCGAGTTGTACGTCAATACCCACGAGTTTCGAGTATCGATCGACTTCTAGTCCGCCCTCGTAACGTACAGCACCGAGTTCGATGATGTAGTCTTTTTTGGGATCAACGCCCGTTGTCTCAAAGTCAATTACCACAAAACGATTCAGACCCAGAGTGGCGAATTCTTCAGGGGTGATATATGAGGCTTCTGGCAGTTTCAGGATAGACTCCACTATGGTTTCTTATCGCCTGAATGTAAACCAAAGAAAAACCCCTGTCCAATCGAACAGGGGTTATATATGAAAGATAAAACTTAGTTTTCTGATGGCTCGTATTTCACCACGGGCTTTCTAGCTGCCAATGCTTCATCTAGACGACGGACAGGAGTTGTTACCGGAGCTTCATGGAGAATTTCCGGGTTCTCTTTCGCTTCCTTCGCGATCTGCTTCATATAACCTATGAACTCGTCAAGGGTTTCCTTGGATTCAGTTTCAGTCGGCTCAATCATCATTGCTTCGTGAACGATCAACGGGAAATAAACGGTCGGAGCATGAACTCCAAAGTCAAGTAATCGTTTGGCGATATCCAACGCTCGTACACCCAGTTCTGCTTGACGGTCCGCACTGAAGACGACTTCATGCAGGCAATGGTCTTTATAGGGCAGTTCGTAGTCAGCTTCAAGTGCTTTGCGGATGTAGTTAGCATTGAGAATAGCAGTTCGGCTGATATTCTCCAGTCCTTCTTTTCCGTTTGAATACATATAGGTAAGCGCACGAACCAGAACGAGGAAGTTACCGTAGAATCCCTGCATCTTACCGATGGATTTTGGATTATTCCAATCCTGATAGTAAAAATCGCCGTCTTTCTTCACAGTTGGAACAGGAAGGTATGGGGCCAGTTCTTCCGTACAGCAAACAGGACCTGAACCGGGACCACCGCCACCGTGAGGGGTTGAGAATGTTTTATGGACGTTGATGTGCATGACGTCAAAACCAAGTGCCTTCGGTGTGGTAATGCCGAGAAGAGCATTCAGGTTAGCACCATCCATGTACATGAATCCGCCGACATCATGGACAATTTTTGCGACTTCATGAATTTTGGATTCAAAAATGCCTAACGTATTTGGGTTGGTCACCATAAGGCCAACCAGAGTATCATCTGCATGCTCCCGAATCGCATCAGGATCGAGCTTTCCGTCGGGTCCCGAGGGAATCTCAACAACTTCAAGTCCGGCAAAAGCGATAGTAGCCGGGTTAGTGCCGTGACTTGAATCAGGAATAATCACCTTGGTTCGTTTCGTATCGCCACGGTCCGTGTGATACTTCTTCATCAACATCAGGCCGGTCAACTCACCGCTTGCGCCTGCCGGTGGTTGAAGGGTCACATCTGAGAAACCGGTGATTTTTTTGAAATAGCCCTCAAGATCGTACATCAACTGAAGCGCGCCCTGGCAATATTCCGTGGGTACAAACGGATGGAGATCAGCAAAAAGGGGCATCCCTGAAACTTTTTCATTCAATTTGGGATTGTATTTCATCGTACATGAACCAAGTGGGTAAAATCCTTTATCCACATGGTGGTTCAATATTGACAATCTGGTAAAATGACGGAGGGCATCTGGTTCACTAACTTCTGGTAAAGGTGCTTCCTCTTTCCTTAAAAGGGTATCGGGAAGTAATGCACTCTTTTCAACATCCAGTTTAGGCAAACGGACACCATGTCTACCCTTCTGTGAAAGTTCATAAAGTAGTTTTTCAGCCATTTCAATTCCTTTTTCCGTTCCATCTGAACATGTGACGAACCGGTTATCTCTTGCAGAGCAACTGACAATCTTATGTAACACTGTTCTCCTCTCGAAGAAGTAGCAATATAAGAATCGTTTTTGTCTAAAAAACAGGATGACGTCTCCAGCTCCAGTACCCATTTTAGTGTATCAGAATTAATCCACAGACAGAGATATTTTGTGTATTGTGGGCACAATAGTATCAGATTATGACAGATATTCCTCTTCATACACACTTTTCTATATCATTTTATCATTTACAATCCAGTTCTTAATTCTTAATTAACATTACACTGATATATTAGTTGTTCGGAATCGTGCATTTTGGCCTACCATTTGCTACTCCTATTAATGAAGCTAATGGTTGCTTCAGACAGGAGGTCATCATGGATACAGGTTCACTAACAGTACAGTACTTAAAACCTGGTGCATTACTCTTTCACAACAGGTCCATGCTGGTCAATACAAATGTCGGACATGGAGTTGTTGTCACACTTTATGATCCAAAGAAAGAAATCGGTGCGATTTGTCATTTCGCGTTCCCACGTATGGATGACGATGAAACACCTACCGGGCTTTTTGCCAAACCAGCTATTTTCTACCTTGTCCGTTTAATGAAAAGAGCCGGTTCAAGCATTTCTGATCTGGAAGCCACAATCAGTGGAGGGGCAATGTTGTCCCCAGTCTATAAGGCTCATCAGAACCTGGCAAAACAGAACATCAAAAAAGCGATTGAACTACTATCCGAACTCAATATTCATGTTGTAAAGAGGGATATTGGTGGATATTTGGGTAGAAAGGTACAATTCAATACTGGCAACGGTGATTTCAACTCATCGGAATTGTCAGCACTCAACTTTGGTGAATGGTTCCCGGGATTTAACGAAGTAAAAACAGTCGACTTCCCTGTACTCGGCGTCAACTAGACAACCCTCTCCCTTCTATAATCTTCGCATAAATCGAAACCCGGCTTGCCCCAGCCGGGTTTTACTCTTTCAGCCAACTATCAAACGTAATCTTTAAACTTCCAAGTAAATCTGTGGAGATTGAATCACTTGCCGGTTCGGGAACATCCTCGAAGTGTTTTGTCAAATCATATATATGAGCTATTTCACTGCCCATAAACTTCGACGGTAGCCACATCATAAACAACGGAACCTGAAGTACTAGTTTCCCCGGGGCTTTTATTTTTACATATGACTTAAGAGCAACCTTCAGATAAAGTTTTTCTGGTCCATAGGCCTGAAGTATAACATTTGCAAATTTTTCCGGGCTATCAAATACCAAAGCAACTTTCTCAGCAAATTCCTTTGCAGAAACAAGGTTGAACGGATAGGGTTGTTTCCCAAGGACAATACCAAAAGGACCGCGGATCATCATTGGTATTGTTTCCATAAAAGCGGATGCCCTGAAAATTGTGGCATTTATTTTACTCTCCAGCAAAACCTTTTCTGCTTTAGCTTTGGCCTGAACAAAATCTAACTTAATCTCATCGTTGACTGTCGACCCGGAGATCATTGTTATGTGTTTAACTCCAGAATTTTCTGCCATACGAACAACATTCAACGTCCCTTCGTATTCAATTTCGAAATAGCGTCTTTTTTGTGCAGCTCCATTCAGATTGAGATGAATTCCATCACAATCCCGCATCGGATCTATTAACGAGGAACGATCTTCAACATTGCCATGGTATATCTCAACTTCTTCCGGAAGATTTTGAGAGGCGCGAACGGGATCTCTTGTCAGAACTCTTACATTGAAACCTGCAAGCAGTAATTTGTCAACTACCGGTCTGCCTAACCGACCGGTCCCACCAATAACCAGAACTCGATTCTTATTCTTCATTGTTCACTCTCCCATTTAATATCATGTATGAAATATCTTCACATATTAATAGTATTTATTGAGATAATTAAGTTCTGTAACTAATTTGGATAGGAATGGGGAGACACTATTATTTTTTCTAAAGGTTTTATTATAGAAGGTGTCTATTATCCAACGAAAAACTAATCGGTGCCATAACAGTGATTTAGGGCGGTTCAAAACTATTAGGTTTTCCTTTTTATCACTTGTTTTCTCTTAGGCTTCGTACTCACATTGACGTCTTGCGAGAGCGCTCATTATTTCATTTGACTCAAAGGGGCCTCTCCCGTATATTCATTGGTTCCAAAAGGAACCGGTTTTCGGACCGGTTTTATTACGTAATCAGGATGGTGGATGCAGTCTTGTCCGTCCATACGCAATAGTAACTCCGCCTGAACAGGTGGAACAACATCTCCGCAAAACTCCATGCGACGTTCAAGAATTTTAAGATCAATTTTTATCCTCGCGCTGATCGTATTAGCGCTGGTCTACTTGTATCCAACTTTTGAATCTTCACAGATGAATAAAGAGTTGGATCAACGACTTGAGGCAATCAGTCAGTCGACAAATATTCCCATGGCAGAGCTTAGGGAAAGGATATTCCAGTTTGATATCGATTTGTCACATTCGATTCGCTCCAATGAGACCATCCCAGCTGATGTAAAAGATCAAGCAATCGAGGAAATCGAACTGCTCCGCGGTGAATTTTTTGAGACATTGGATGAGGCTGACAGTAAAGCCATCAACCTGGGTCTTGACCTGCAGGGCGGTATGCATCTTGTCCTTGAAGTGAATCTCGTTGAATTAATGGACAACCTTGCTAAAAACAGGGATGCCACCTACGAGGAAATTTCGGTAAAGATACACGAAGAACTGACTGCAAATCCGCAGTTTGATTTCGAACGTGTCGTTCTAGCCGCTTTCGAGGAAAAAGATATCAGGATGGCACGCTACTTCGGTGATCCACGACAGAGTGACCGTGAGATTCTTCGCGAACTCCGTACAAATGCTGAAGAAGCTGTAGAGCTGACATTAACCAAACTTCGTAACCGTATTGACGAGTTCGGTGTCAGTGAACCATCTATCACACCTCAGGGTTCAAGACGTATTGTCGTTGAGCTTCCAGGTGTTCAGGATCCCACACGTGCTCGTAACCTTATTGGTCGTACAGCACTTCTCGAGTTCCAGCTTGTAGCCAAGCCGGAAGTCACAGCAACTCTTGTCAGGGATATTGATAATTTCCTTGCAGATAAGCTGGAAGAAGAAGGCGCCTTTGAGGGAACAACTGAACCATCTATCACTGCTGCAGAAGGTGGAGATGAAGTCAGTGGTACACAAGCACTTCTAGGTGGTGATGAAGCTGATACGACAGAAACACTGGCATCCCAGTTCGATCAGGATCGCCCGTTTGTCAGCCTCCTGAACCTCTTCGAACGTCAAATTACCGTCTTTGATAGCGACCGAATTCGACTCGAACGCTACCTGTCCCGTCAGGATGTACAAGCGTTGATACCACCGGAATATGAATTCTTGTGGTCTAACAAGCTACGTACAGGTCGTGATGGTCGCGACTTCTGGACACTTTACCTCGTTAAAGAACGTCCCGAACTGACTGGTTCCGCCCTTAGTGACGCCAGCGTCACCATCGGTACAGGTGCTTCCGATCCGACTCAGGCCGGCGCAGCTATCGTTAACCTCACGATGAAACGTGAAGGTGCCCGTCGTTTTGCCCGTATTACAGAGAACAACATTGGTGAGCCTCTTGCCATTGTTCTTGACGGCAAAATACACATGGCCCCAAGCATCCGAAGCCGTATCCCGGATGGACGCGCGATCATCGAAGGTTCCGAATCTGTTGACGAAGCCAATGACTTGGCCATCGTCCTGCGTGCCGGTGCACTTCCTGCACCCGTTGACATCATCGAAGAACGGACCGTTGGTCCAAGCCTCGGTGCTGATTCAATCAAGGCAGGAACGATGAGTGCGGTTCTCGGTCTGGTTCTGGTAATGATCTTTATGATATTCTACTACCGTGGCAGCGGCCTTGTCGCCGTACTGGCACTGGTATTGAACATCATCTTCCTGATGGCTGTTTTGGGTGGCTTCGGCTTCACCTTGACACTTCCCGGTATCGCAGGTATCATCCTGACGATTGGTATGGCGGTTGATGCCAACGTGCTGATTTTCGAACGTATTCGTGAGGAAATCCGTGCAGGTAAAACTGTCTGGAACGCCATCAAGAACGGTTATGACCGTGCTTTGATTACAATTTTGGATGCTAATGTAACTACTGCTATTGCCGGCTTGGTACTTTACCAATTCGGTACTGGCCCGATTCGTGGGTTTGCATTAACCCTCATCATCGGTATCATCGCATCCATGTTCACAGCCCTGGTAGTAAGTCGGGCCATATTCGATTGGATTACTGACACTTGGTCAGTAAAGAAGCTGAGCATATAAGATATCATGCTACAGATATTCAACAACACCAGATATGATTTTCAGGGCAAGCGCCGCATCGCTTTTATGATCAGCGGCCTTCTGATCCTGATTGGATTGGTTGCCACAGTACTTCGTGGTGGACCTAATTATTCCATCGATTTCACAGGTGGTACACAGCTGATTCTCCGTTTCGAGAATGCAATTACCGAAACACCCGTTCGTGAAGCGATCAACGCTATCGGTTATCAAGATGCCGAAGTGAAGATTGTTTCTGGTGGCGGTGTTGAGGACATCATGGTTCGAGTGCCTGCCACTGAGCAGACAGAAGAAACCATTGAGACTCTTCAGACTCAGCTTCAGAACCACTTTGCGGATAATCCGATCACCGTTCGCAGCGTTGAATCTGTCGGACCAAAAATCGGTCACGAACTTCGAAATGCAGCCATCCTTGCAATTCTTGCTTCGCTGCTGTTTATCGTCATCTATATTTCATGGCGATTCCAGTATAGGTATGCGATTGCAGCTATTGTAGCCTTGGCGCACGATGTTTTGATCGTATTCGGTCTCTTCAGCATTCTGAACCTTCAGATCAGCCTTGCAGTCATTGCATCTTTCCTGACAATTGTTGGTTATTCACTCAATGATACGATCGTTGTCTTTGACCGTATCCGTGAAAATGTCAAGAAACTTCGCGCAAAAACTTACATGGATCAGATCAATATTTCCATCAATGAAACCCTGTCACGTACGATCCTGACATCGGGTACAACGTTGGTGGTGGTCTTCATCCTCTATTTCTTCGGTGGTGCAGTTATCCATGATTTCGCCTTTGCCTTATTGGCAGGTGTCGTCGTCGGTACTTACTCCTCCATCTTTGTTGCTAGCCCAGTCCTTGTGGAATGGAACCTACGCAAACCGGAGAAACGTAACAAAAAGCGTTAAGTCCACATGCGATTTAAATTTTTGCCCGGGGGGCATTAAATCCCCGGGCTTTATTTTGGATGATCGGGTAGGTTTTTGACTATCTTGATCAGTAAATAAAGCCGATTCCTTTACACGGCACATTTATTTTCCTCTAAACGGATTTGGGGGGATTTATGGTTAATGTCGTTGTTGGTTGTCAGTGGGGTGATGAAGGTAAAGGCAAGATCGTTGATCTGCTTAGCCAGAAAGCTGACATCGTAGCTCGTTACCAGGGTGGTCCAAACGCGGGACACACTGTAGTTCACCAAGGCCATCAGACTATCCTTCACCAGATTCCCTCTGGTATTCTACATCCTGACACAATTTGTTGCCTCGGTAGTGGTGTCGTAATCGACCCACGAATTCTTTTTGAAGAAATTCAGATGCTCGCGAATAATGGCGTTGACGTTATGGGCAGGCTTTATATCAGCCATAAAGCCCACCTCATCATGCCATATCACCGTGCACTCGATGAAGCCGCTGAAAATGTCGCAGGAAAGAAAAAGATCGGTACTACAGGCCGTGGTATGGGGCCCTCCTACACCGATAAATATGCCCGTTGCGGAATTCGAATCGTTGATCTTTTAAACAAAAACTATCTCGAAGAGAAACTTCGCAGCAATCTGGCAGACAAAAACAGACTCCTCAAAAATTACTATGACAGCCACGAGCTGGATGTTGATACAATCGTTGAAGAGTATCTGGCTTTCGATAAAAAGGTCAGTCCTTTTGTCAAAGACGTATCCGTCTTCCTGTTTAATTCCATCAAGGAAGGTAAATCTGTCGTCCTTGAAGGCGCACAGGGAACGTTATTGGACATTGATCATGGTACCTATCCATTCGTAACCAGCTCAAATCCAACAGCCGGAGCAGCTACTACAGGCGTTGGCCTTGGCCCACGTGTGGTATCCAATGTTGTGGGTGTGATGAAGGCGTATACGACACGGGTAGGAAATGGTCCCTTCCCAACGGAATTGGGTGAACCGCTTCAGACACAGTTCAGAGAATGGGGTGGTGAATTTGGTGCAACAACAGGTCGTGCCCGCCGTTGCGGATGGCTTGATCTCGTTATTGCCCGTTATTCCGCTCGCATCAACAGCCTTGATTCATGGGCGATCACCAAGCTGGATGTATTAAGCGAACTGGACGAAATTCATGTCTGTGTCGGCTATATCCACAAGGGTGTTGAAATCACAGAATTCCCGACTGAACCATGGATTCTTGAAGATGTAGAACCGATTTTGGAGAAGTTACCTGGATGGAAGGAAGATATTACAGGTGCTCGAACCTATTCGGAACTACCGCCGGCATGCCGTCAATACTTGGACTTTATCACCGATAAAACCGAAGTTCCGATCAGTTTGATCAGTGTTGGAGCGGAGCGTGAAGCGGTGATACCGATGCGAACCATATAAAGGTCGAAAATTGGCTCCAGGAAACCTTTACAGAGCATGATTTTTGTATCTGACTTTTGTATCTTCATTGGCCTGAACGAAACAGATTCAGCCAGCTGTGCCAGGGCCGGACGCAGAAGCTGAATTGACATAGGCAGTACAAAGTGTATCCTCGAGTTTTGACTTCGGGGTTCCACAAAAGAAGTTTGTTGATGCTGTAGCTCAGCTGGTAGAGCAGGGGCCTTTTAAGCCCAAGGTCCTGGGTTCAAGTCCCAGCAGCATCACAAAGACAAAAAAGGTCAGGTCCTTAGACCTGACCTTTTTTGTTTTCCACTACCACACTCTTGGCACCCTTACTTTCATTACCCTACCTTTTAACCATCCCTAAAAAGGAGCAACGGATAGCAGTGATAATCATCGTGTAGGAGGAGTAAAAAATTGACGGTGACTGACCACAGTGGGGGAACATCATACAGTGATCGCCTTCAACTTCTGCATTCAACACTCAACAGAGTTCACCCGATACAGAGTGAATGCTGGGATGAAATCACACGATTACTGAGCGTGCATTCCTATGAGAAAAACCATTACTTCGCGGAAGCGGGGGAATTGGTATATACGATGGGATTTGTTGTCGAAGGCATTTTCCGTGCATTCCACCGGGGCCCGGATGGGGATGAATACAATAAGACATTTTTCATGCCGGGCACATTTGTCGCCCCGCTGACCGCGTTGGTGCGTGGCAAACGCAACCAGATCAATCTCCAGGCACTCACACCGTCTTCTTTGCTTGTTTTCCCGTATGACCGTTTTGTCGCCCTCTACGATCGTTATCCTGAACTCGAACGAATTAGCCGAATTATTATCGAGCAGGAGTGGGCTAAAAAGGAGGAAAGGGAAATCGCGCTGGTCACCCAATCTGCCAGTGAACGATACCAGACCTTTCTTGCTGAACACCCCGGCCTTGAAGACTTGATCCCCCTTTACCACATCGCTTCCTATCTTGGAATTACTCCTATCCACCTGAGCCGTATCCGAGCTGAAATCACAGATAGTTGACGCTGATCTTTTTTGCATGAGTACTGATGGAGACATCTTAACCCAAGTTAATGAGATTTAACTCTTCCCGGAGTTTCCTTGGGGGGTGTCAAGAAGACAACCTCGCAAGGAGATCAAGATGGGCAAACAAATTCTGATGATTGTATTAAGCCTTTTAACAAGTTTCCTCGGCCATACAGCAAATGCTGAGGACCGTTCTCTACAGGATAGCCGTTGGGAAATGGGGCTGACTTTTGGTGAGATCCCTATCCTGGCGAAGAGTTTCAAACCAGGCTTTTCCATAGGTTACCGCCTTAATGAACAGGTGCGAATCAGGCTTGTGCTGCAGGGGGAAGACTACCTTCAGCGCGATGGTAGTTCTTTTAACGCACAGAATACCGGGCAGGATGGCTTAGTCAGCTCGAAGGAACGCACGGGAATGAGATTCTTTTTTGGTGTTGATTATCGTCCTGTGAAATGGAGTCCATACTTAAGCGCCGGAATTGTGGTAAACGGCACCGATATCGAAAGGATGCTGTTTGATCGTCGTAAAAGGCGTATCGGGACCGACAGCTATACTACCTCCATGAAAATCGTCCAGACCCGCCGTGCTGGTTGGGGTCCAGCCTTGGGAATCGGTTACGATGTCAAACTGAATGACCACGTGGACTTGAACGCCGGCATTGCGATGGCTTTCCTTGGTGAGACACCCATCCCTGACATTGAGATTCTCACTAGGAGCGATGTACCAGACTCGGACACCAACAACCTTCGGCACCAAATCCTCGACAAGTATAAGACAAATAGCCATAACAATTATCACATCTTCAACCTCGGGTTGAGCTATCGCTTCGGAGGTAAGTGATGAAATTAATAGAAAATACCATTTTGGTCACAGGAGCGACCAGCGGTATTGGACGAGACCTGGCAATCCATCTCGCGGGTTTGGGGAACAGGGTGATTGCTGTGGGTCGTGACTTGGAACGACTGGCGAAATTGGAAGAGTTTAAAAATGTTGTACCGATAGCGATGGATCTGATGAGTATGGAGGAGATAGAAACCCTTGTACTACATCTACTGAGGGCTTTTCCTGATTTGAACATATTGGTGAATAATGCCGGTGTGCAGTATAACTACGAGCTGCCATCTGAATGTTCACCCATACCAAAGATCGAGATTGAAACTACGATCAACTTCCTCGCGCCGATTCGATTGACTACCCTTTTACTCCCTCATCTAATGGTGCAACCGCGGGCGATGATAGTCAATGTTACCTCTTTCCTCGCTCAAGTACCGAAACAGGAGGCTGCGGTCTATTGTGCAACCAAAGCTGCTCTTCGGAGTTTTAGTAAAGCACTTCGTTATCAGCTTGAGGAATCGTCAGTTGAAGTTCTGGAGGTGATTCCCCCTGTTGTGGATACCCCGATGACAGCAGGTCGAAATACTATGAAAATCAGTTCGCACAGGGTGGCGCTGGAGATCGCTGATGCGATTGGAAAGGGAGAAACCGAACGGTACATAGGTCCTGTGAAACTGGCGAAACGAATCCATCGTTTTATACCCAGCCTGATCGAGAAAAAAATCCGGCATTCCTGATCTTTGTGATTCACGCGTTGGATTCACTGAATCATTCATCGATAGTCGGACATGTTGACTTTGTGCTTCATAAAGATCCTGTGTTCAAGTCCCAGCAGTATCACCATTTAAAAACCCGCTAAGGAATTAGCGGGTTTTTTGTTAGTTTCCCAAACCTTTAAGGATTATTGCCACAGCTGCAAATATGAATAAAATGAACCACCAAAATAGTGTCTTCCATACACTTCTTTTTTCTCCACTCAATGATTCTGCTTCTGCTTTTACGGCACTTTTACCAAACCTAGATGCAATTCCCTTAAAAATTGCTCCACCAATAATTGCAAATATTCCTCCACCGACAATATGATGAGTAAAAAATGCCCCAGCTACAAATCCAAAAATCATTCCAAATACAATCATTAAAATTTTTAGAATCATAATAACCCTCCTTAAATACTATTCTCCTAATTTGTAATATTACTAATTTGACTGAATACAGTCCTACAATAGTTAATTAATCATATCAAATTGTTTTTTCCGTTTCTTAAATCTGGACAACCAGTCTAATAGTTCTCTTACATCAATTTCGATTTCTTCAGGAGAGTATATTTTTTTGGGTGTCTCTTCAGGAGATGGGTGTAGGTCATTAGAGTATTTACCCATTACTTTATTAAGGATGTTACAATCAGATTCTTCAATTATTGCTAATTGCCTCAGCCTTCCCTCAGTTGTAATTTTATGCCTAAATCGTTTAACTACTTTGTTGAGTAGAATGTCTTCAATAAGTGATTCTATTGCAATTCTGATTTCGCTTACAATACCTCTTTCATAAGTTTCATAACCTGACATGTCACCATCATCCATAAACTTTCGAGATTGTATAAGTTTTTCATGTAATATTGTATTTAGTATTGTTGATGCGGATTTTGCATTTAGAGGCAAACCACCTTCAATTCCGGCTTTACCGCCTGTACTCCAAATCCCTATGTATTTTGCCTTATCGCCCTGAATTAGATTAAGTTTGGTCAACAAGGAGATACGATGAGTAAACACAAGAACTTGTCTTTCATTACTCAGTGTTGCCAACCTCTCAGCAACATTACTTTCATAATCATCATCAAGTGATGTAATTGGGTCATCAAAAATAAAAGGAGTACTTTGTTCCTTGGAACGGACATCTGTTAAGAAAGCCGCTATTGCAATAATCCTTTTTTCACCCTCACTTAGTACTTCATTAAGATTATTATGAAATGTATTTTCAAGTGCTATCTCTAAAGATAAGCTAGAATCTCTAATATGTGTTTTAGCCTTTACTTCTATTCTATCTGCACCAAGTAAGTTAAGTTCACGATTAAATCTATCGACATAATCTTGCGATAGATATTGTTCTGAAATAGCCATTTTTATTTTTGAACAACCAATTCTATTGGCTTTACTTGATGCTAATTCCAGCTTATAAATCTGTATTAAATGTTCTATATAAAGTTCAATGCTTTCCTTATTATCGCAAATCCATTTTCTCGCTACAAGTTCAGAAATTTGTTCCTTTATTTCATCTTTGTTTTCCGCTTGACTATCCATTTCATAGTTTGTTGCATCTAAAATTAACTTTTTAATGTTTCTTTTTATAGGTCCTCTCCATTTAAACCTAGGTTTATTTTCAATTAAATCTGAAGTTTCTTTTTCCAGAAGTTGAACAGATCTTTCTCTAAAATTCTCGAAACATTCCAAAACAGATATAATTATTTTTTCATCATTGATTCCTCCTGCCTCAAGTTTTGTCCTGAATACAATTTCATCAGCAATTATGGGTATCATTCCTTCTTTTCTTTCTATTTCACCACTTAACTCTTCTGCTTTTTGGTTTAATTGATTTAATATATAATCCTTGAAATCAAGTAGATTTTCTTTTCCCTCTTTCCCTAATTCTTGCTGGCATAAAACACATCTTGTACCGTTTTTTGTATTGGGAAATTCTTCGTCTTTGTATGCATATTCCTCTGAGTACTTTTTAGCACTTTCCCACATTTGTCTCCATTCAATACTTCCAATTCCATCCAATTTACCTTTAAAAATTCTTTCCGCATCTTGTTTAGCAAGTTTTTTAGTTGCCTCTGATTGTTTTCTCAAACCAACAATTTCTAGGCAATTCTCATCCGATAACATCATACAGTACTTTTTTGAATTATCTAATATTTCATTCAAATATGAAATTTTTTTTCTAATATTTTTCGCTTCCTCGGCAGGAGATTTCTGATCGAATCGTTTCCGCAAATCCTTTAATTCTTTTTCATTTGTTTCATCCCATTCACATCTATATTCTACTTCACTAAGAGGAGTATCTTTATTTATACTATTTAACCACCTAAATGATGACGTACTAGATAATTCATCTGGTCTTGGCGGAATAATTATTTGTTGTTTAAGTCTGTTTAAATCTGATTCTATTCCAGTCTTAATTAGTCCTATTCCATCAATAATATTATCAAATACTCTTAGAAACGGTGATTCATATGTAACACTTTTGATTCCCTTCAAATATTCATTTCCAGATGTACCATCATAAATATCAATTGACTTAAGTTCATTGTTAATTTGTTTATCAATGCTCCATTCAACTTCTCTAATTGATTCATTATTTACTTGGTAGCTAATGTCACATTTTTGAGTTTCTGGGGGGGGTAGAAATACATTTGGGAGAATAGTATTTTTATCAAAGTGATCACTAATATTCTTTAATATTCTTACGAATCCTGATTTTCCTGCACCATTTAATCCAAAAATAACAGTTAGCGGATAATCGCCAAATTCAAGTTTGGTCGTAGGATTTAGGTTATTAATGCCTATCGGATTTCTCAATTGGTTTATACGAAGTGATGTGGAGAATTCTTGCTGGATTCCGAATGCTCTGATTAATTCAATGTCTGATGGACCTTCTATATCAGTTCCATTTGATTCATTAATACATAATATTTTTATATGTTGTATTGTAGTCTCATCTAATGAATCATCGTTTCCAAAATTTACTGCTAAATGTTGAATCCACCTTGGTTGTGTTTTAAAACGAGAAAGAAGTTCATTAATTATTTCTGAGGATTTTTCCATTTTAATTCCAAATTTATTAAATCACTTTTAATCAGATTTGATTGCAATCATTTTGGATATTTGTTGTTTTAACAAATATAGATAAATGGCTATCAACAATTCAAGAAATACGACAATAATTTAAAGATAAGCCCAAGGTCCTGGGTTCAAGTCCCAGCAGCATCACCATACCTACAAGGACTCAAGAAATAATTATTGAGTCCTTGTTGCTTTATGTGCCCCGTTTGGACCAAATTTGTACCACTCGATTCAATACTGGATCTACGCCCAAAAGAGAGGCAACAGGTAAATACCACTCCTATTCACCGCACAACTTGCAGTGATTGGCCTTGACTTTGCGGTGAATAACCGTTATAATCACCTTAAATAATGCGGTGATTAATATGTGGATTCATAAACATAAGAACTGGCCAAACTTTTCTTGGGAGGCAGAAGCTCTTACCTCCAAGTTGGCCGAGGTACGCCATCGCCAAGGGCGATTGCTCGGTCGGATGGAAAGTCTTGGCTTTGAACTCAAACGTGAGGCAAGCCTTAACACGCTCACTAATGATGTTGTAAAATCCTCTGCCATTGAAGGTAAAAATCTGAACCAGGAGGAAGTTCGCTCCTCTATTGCCCGCAGGCTGGGCATCAATGTCGCCGGGCTTGTACCCACGGGCCAAGATGTTGAAGGCATCGTTGAGATAATGCTGGATGCTACGAAACACTATTCAAAGCCCTTGACGAAAGACCGTCTGTTTGATTGGCATGCCGCGCTATTCCCTACAGGTCGTAGTGGCATACAGAGGATAACAGTTGGTGGTTGGCGCACCTTGGACGCAGGTCCTATGCAGGTAGTTTCTGGCCCTATCGGAAAAGAAAAGGTTCACTTTGAAGCACCGAGTGCAGATCGCCTGGAAAAAGAGATGCAGGTATTTCTCACATGGTTTAACATAGAAACCAACATTGACCCTGTGATCAGGGCAGGCATAGCTCATCTATGGTTTGTTACCATTCACCCCTTCGAAGATGGGAACGGACGAATTGCAAGGGCAATTGGGGATATGGCACTGACACTATCCGATGGAACGCCCGACCGTTTTTACAGTCTGTCATCCCAGATTGAGGCGGAACGGAAGCACTACTACGAACAGTTAGAGAAACAGCAGTGTTCGCCCCCGGATATCACTGACTGGCTTTCCTGGTTTTTGGATTGTTTAGGCCGGGCTATCAATAATGCTGAGAACACACTTGGCAGCATCCTGTTCAAGGCGCAGCTCTGGGATATGATCAATCAAAAGCCCGTTAATGACCGCCAGCGAATGATAATTAACCGTATGCTTGAAGATGATTTTGAAGGGTTCATGAACACCTCAAAATATGCCAAACGTGCAAAGTGTTCAAATGATACGGCGCTCAGGGATATTAAGGAATTAATGGCGAGAGGAATCTTCCTGCAAAATCCTGGAGGTGGACGCAGCACAAGCTACAGGTTGCCGGACCGTGAGACAACGTAACATTATATACAACTGTTGGTTGGAACAGGGTAAGAACAGAGACTTATCTCCTAAACCATCTCCAATAAATAATGTTGAATTATTTGAAGTGTCATAATAACATGCTGTTAAAGGTCTATAAAAAAAAGAGTCAGTTTTTGAACTGATTTCTTCCTTCACTATTTAAAAACCCGCTAAGGAATTAGCGGGTTTTTGCTTTATATATATTTGATCAAGCTTTTACTTCACCAAGACCATCCGTTGAGTTGCCTGATGAGTTCCTACAGTCATACGGCAGAGATAGATTCCGGATGCCAGTTGAAGGCCGGTTTGACCTGATGATCGCATCGTGACGATATGCGCTCCAGCTACTAGCCGTTCAGCCACAAGCGTTCGAATTTTTCTACCGTTTATATCAAACACTTCCATTCGAACATGAGCTGGCTCTGCCAGTTCGAACTTGATTGTTGCTGTATCGTTGAATGGGTTTGGCCACGGGGTGAGCAGGTTAAAATCAGGCAGATCAGCCCGTTCAGATTCGCTGGCGCCCGACTGCTGAGGCATCATCCAGGCTGGTTGAGTCTTGGGAGCGGGCCCGGAGGTTATCGCCGTATCGTTCGTTCCATCGGCATCAATGATGTGGATCTGGTCGGGGCCGCTGGATGAATACTGATAGGCGATCCGGGTTCCATCCGGTGACCAGTTTGGTGTGAAATCATGGTAGCTGTTCGTTGTCAAGCGTACGACGTCAGAACCGTCAGGGTTCATTGTGAAGAGATCCTCATTTGCGTTGGGAGTGTCGGTAACTACGATACGGTTCGACACCGGGCACCACTCTGGCGTAAAACCGTTACCGATTGGAGTCAGGCCGGTGCTATCGGTATTGATGATGTAAAGATCCCGTCTTTGGGATGTCCCTGCAACGCTGAATACAATTTGATTGCCATCCGGGGACCAGTCAGGCTGAAAGCTGTTTTCCAGGCCGGTGTTAAAGAAACAGACCTCACCATTGAGATTGAGGATGTAGATCCCGAATCCATTGTCACCTGAACTTGACCAGATAATACTATTCCCATCTTCGGACCAGCGTGGCAGAGACTCGAAACCCGGTAAATCGGTTAACTGTTGGGGTGGCCCGAACTCGGCATTTTCGAGGTCTAGAACTTCTATTACGTAGATGTCGAAATCGCCGTTTTGGTTGGATACAAAAAGCAGACGACTGCCATCGGGGCTCCATGCGGGACATAACGATATATTTGTACTCTCCGTAATAGCCACATCTCCGCTGCCATCCGCATTCATAGCATGTAAAAGGGTAGTGCCACCCTCTTCATACTGATAGGCGATGATCCCGCCTCCCCGTCCATCCAATGGCGTTTGAGCACTCGTACATTGTACGTTCAGCAATAGGAACGTAATAAATAAAATTATCCCAGTGATCTTCATGGCACATCTCTTATCTGGCAAATTCTCTGAGCAGCGAAGAAGGGTGAAATGGTGGCGAGCAGTGTCTCCGTTAGGTGTGTCCTCCTATAACAATCGCTACTGTAATCCAGAAATTTAACCTTGGTGGGTTCGGCGGCTCATTGAAATGTAGGAATCAAAAGCGTGACAGTCAAATATCTATTACTTTTTAATACTAATGCCTGGCAGAACGTTACCTGGAGTTTTTTCACCGAATTTGGGGATTTTCTAAGTCATCCGTCGTAAGCCGAATAGGTTAACTCCATACTACAAGCCCTAGGTTTTGGGTTCACGTCCCAGCATCCTCACTAGAATGCCCTTGTTTTCTCAGATGCCATCCTCGTATGTGTTTTTTTTCATTATTTCTTTAAAACTTCATTGTACTTGAACCTGTTCACCTTCATCTTTACGACATTACTGTGGCTGGATACAGAGAATAGCGAAAGGAAGACAACCATGAAGCTATTTCGACACTACAGAGCGGCGGTGATTTACCCGTCCCTGTTTGTACTTCTCTACAATGCCGTGTTCGCCCTTCTCCATACCTACACCGGCGTACAGGAAGCGAACCCCGCACTGGTGATTGTCTACGTTGTCACTGCCCTACTCTACTCGCTACTGATGTGTCTGCTTGCTCTGCCGATATTCCTGAACAAGATCAGGAAATACTCCAGGCATCTGGCTTTCAATTTGATTACATGGTTCCTCTTGCCCGGCATCTACGTAATAATAATCCTCACCGCCGATTTACGAGATCAAAGCAGATTCCATTTTGGAATCGGCAGTGAATATGTTCACTTTTTCTTCATGATTGTGCCTTATCTCTTGGGTCTGACAATGGCATTCATCCACTACAGAAGAAGCCTTTCACATGAAGTCTCCCTTGTACCAGATCCTCAAATCTCGAAGGATGATAGTGAGGATGAAGCTCAGGTGGGATCACGAAGAAAGTTTATGACTCTCGCCCTCACCGGTGCAGCTACAGCAAGTGCAGGTGCCTTTTTGCTGAATGCGCTCAGACTTGTTGAAGTACAAAACACGATGGATTTACTCCAACCACAATTAGACTTTGATACAAGGAAAATTTTCTTTAAGTGCGGCACATGTTCCAATACGCTCTTCACAGCTCTCAACCGTGCCCACGGATGTTCGAGGGCTGCCGAGGAGATCGCAACGGATCCATTGGCGGGTGGAATACTGAACACACAGAACCAGTGTGGGATGCTCTGGGGCGCTACCCTCGCCCTTGGTGCTGAATCCTGGCGGACGTCCCAGGATCCAAACCGTTCACTGGGTATGGCTATGGCAGGAACACGAAACCTCGTTTCCTCGTTTATTAACCGTACAACCAGCGCAAATTGCCGTGACATTGCGGACTTTGACTGGTCAAAAGCCGATGATGTTTTAGGCTTCATGGTCCCATCACTTCCCGGTGGATTCCTGGGCATGCGTTGTGTTCATCTTGCTGACAAGTGGACTCCAGAAGCGTATACAACGATACAGAAAAGTCTTTCCGATCCGTCAATCGATCTACCCTTGAAACCGAGGAGCTGCGCCTCTGAAGTTGTACGGGCTCTGGGTGGAAGTGATGAAGAGGCGGTTATGGTTGCAGGAATGGCGGGTGGAATTGGGTTCAGCGGAAATGCCTGCGGAGCGCTTGGAGCAGCGATCTGGATGAATACGCTCGCCTGGTGTCGGGAAAATCCCGGAGTGACTGGTTATAATAATCCTCAATCCCAAGTTATTTTGAATGCTTTTCTCGAAACGACCGATTCGGAATTTGAGTGTTCCAAGCTGACAGGAAAAGACTTTAAGTCTGTCGACGATCATACGGAATTCATCAACAGCGGTGGTTGCAGTGAGCTGATTGATCTGCTTGCTCAACAGGCAGTTTAGTGATTGTATTGTAAATGCTGTTTTGCCCAAGGTTTCATGGGATACTAAGAAAACCCGCTGATTATTCAGCGGGTTTTTATGTTTATTCCCACACTATGTATCCAACCATACGCAGTTTTTCCAGATTACTTCAACAGTATGGTCTTTCGTGTGTCGATTCCTGATGCGGTTTCCATACGAACAAAGTAGGCACCGCTTGCTAAGTCTGATCCATCAAAAATTACCTCATGCACACCTTCGGCGACAATTCCATCCACCAGAACAGCCTGAAGACGGCCTGCTATTGTATAAATTGCCAAACGGGTTTGTCCTGCCTTTTCAAGCGAGAACGAGATCGTTGTGCTTGGGTTGAACGGGTTAGGATAAACACCGATAATTTCTGAAGTAGTGGGCAAGTCTGCGTCCTGATTCTCTCCCACACTAACCTGAATCGTTTCATTACGGTACCATGCGATGTGGCCGCTTCCCAAGTAAGTTGCAATCACATCACCAACTCCGTCCCCATCAATGTCAGCATAGGCAACACAGGATGAAGACATAGCGTTATAATCGAGGACTAACCCATCTCCGAAAGTTCCATCTCCATCAAGGTTTTCATAACAAACGACAAGGTTAAGACTTGGTGAAGTACCAAGTAAATCGAGGTCTCCATCATTGTCTACATCAGCGCAGGTAACCCAGGAAGCACGACTTAAATGGCCATCCACCCAGTCACCGTGGGCAAAGGTTCCCAGTCCGTCTGTGTTTTCACTCCAACGGATAAGGTTGTCGTTGTTTTCAGCCGATACAACATCCAGATCGCCATCCATATCGATATCAGCGCAGGTTATGTGACGAAGCCGATCAATATTAGAACCAAAACCTATAGCTTCATCGAAACCCATACCATCGTCCTGATGACGATGCCAGCGAAATTCCTGATCCCAAACGGAATTGCATACCATGTCCAGATCGCCATCCCCGTCAATATCCCCCACAGCCAAGGTTTGGGATCCATACTCTTCGTCGGAAAGAACTCCCATTTCGGCAAAGGTTGCAGCCCCATCCAGGTTCTCAAACCAGCCATAAATATGGTCCATGTCAGCCATGAAAACGACGTCATTATCGTTGTCACCATCCATATCACAACCAATGACAATATTCGCGCCTCTGGCTTCTGAAGTCAGGATGTTTTGAGGTCCGAATTGTCCAGCGCCATCAATGTTTTCGTACCAAGCAACTTTATTGTCATCTTTGGACGCAGAAACAATATCGAGGTCATCATCGCCATCGAGGTCAACCAGATCTATGGATTCCGGTTCAATGACTTCAGTTGTAACCAGTTGTTTTGTTCCAAAATCGCCCTGTCCATTGATGTTTTCAAGCCACCAGATTCCTTCTGGATCACGATCTGAATTGCTGATAAACACAATGTCCTGATCTCCGTCACTATCTATATCCCCAGCAACAATCCTGAAGGGATTCCACGCAGTTTCAGCAATTATGTTTCCTTCATCCAAGGTACCAAGTCCATCAATATTGTCAAACCAAACCAATCCCCTTGCGCCATAGCTGATTACGAGGTCCAGATCGTCATCACTATCAATGTCCTGTGTATACAATGAGTAAGGGAATGATGATCCGGTCCCAACTTCAACAGCATCAGCAAACGTTCCTGATCCATCTATGTTTTCCCAGTAAAAAACCAGTCCATCGTTATACTTGGTTCCATAGAGATCAGGATCACCATCACCATCCATATCGGCTATAGAAATGCCGTAGCAGAATTCCATATTCCCCGCAATCGTGTGCATCTCCCAGGTCGTTCCTGAACCATCAACATTTTCAACCCAACTGATTGTGTCTTCAATGCTGGCGTAAACGATGATGTCCATATCATTGTCACCATCTATGTCAGAGGGCAAGACTTTGTTGACACCATCAATCTCCTCAACGATGGGAACAGGATTATTGAACAGAGTATCGCCGCCTATATTTTCAAAAAGGATAACAGCGTCACTATTAAAAAACGCAACCATCAGGTCGAGGTCATCATCATCATCAAAATCATGGAAGGAAAAGTGGAAGGGATCATCGTATTCAATTGAAATGATCTGCTGTGGTCCGAAGCCTTCTTCTCCTAAGTTTTCATACCAGGCTATTTTATCATCGTCAGTTGATGCCGATAGCACATCGAGGTCGCCATCGCCATCCACATCAACGCAGTCGACATATTGAACTTTATCAGTTTGGTCTGTGATCAGCAAGGTGTCACTGAAATTTCCGGCGCCATCCAAATTCTCTAACCAGTATACTCGATCATCTCGGTAAGATCCTGCGAGGATATCCATATCGCCATCTCCATCCAGGTCACCACAGGAAAGGGAGGAAATTGCCACTCCAGGATCAAAAAAGTTCTGATTTGGGAAATATAAACCGTTTCCATCAACGTTCTCAAACCAACCAAATGATTGGGTTTCAGGCTCAATAGTACGGGTTCCTATAGCGATGTCGAGATCACCATCGCCATCGAAATCTCCATAGGTCATATCACTGAGTCCGTTAGATGTACCTGCAATAAAATTTGGATCGCTGAAGGTATGGCTTTGTGCAAAAACTGGTCTAAAAGAAAATCCGGTAATTATAACTACTATCAATAGATTGCGTACACATTGGTGAGTTGAATAAATTAACGACATGCTCCCCCCTGCATTTTCGTTGTTTTAAGATCAATCATTATAACTTATTAGTTATTGAAATACAATGCTGTGTACTCACCATTTCTATTTCAAAATCAGGACTCGTAGTTCTAACTCCCATGTGGAGAAAAAAATCAGAAACACAAGAATCTGGCTGAAGTTTTCGTTACAGGAAACTATATTCCCTATTGGATGCCGGAATAACTCCAATCTTTTGAAAGAATGGAGATACTATAATGTCTAACTATAGCTCTGCCAGTGATAACAACTCACACAGATTCAATATTGGTTTTTTTGCGGTATTATTTCTTTTACTAAGTCTACTGCTTTTTCCTTCCAGATCGGACGCTCAGATTAGTTTCGATTTGAGCCCGCAAAGGCTCGGAAGTACTATGTCTTTCGGTTTATCCATTGCCGATGTTGACCATGATGGCGACAACGACGTTTTCTTCCCACAGTATGGAACCTATGCTCCCTCAAGGTTGTACATCAACAGTGGAGATGGACAGTTCACATTGAGTGATGAAGATTTCGAGGTCCCGGGCGTTGGATATGTCGCATCTCACGATGGTGCATTGGCAAATCTGAACGGAGATTTGTATCCTGATGTTGTTCTTATAAACCATCATACTCCCAGTCGAGTGTTCTTGAATGATGGATCAGGAGGGTTCGAGGCAACCGATCAAGATCTTGTCGCAAGCACAAATAATCCGTTGTTTGTCCAAGTAATTGATGTTGATCTGGATAACGATCTGGACATCCTCATCATCAGCACCAGAGCGAATAGCCACATCTGGTTCAACGATGGAAACGGCTTTTTTACCCAAAGTGAAACTGGGTACGGTGGTGCCGATGCCGCTATGCTACATCTGGCTGATTTTACAGGAGATGGCTACCCTGATATGTACATTGACATGTTGTCCTCATCAAGCCAGGTCTGGATCAATGATGGTACCGGTAACTTCAATTATTCAGGAATTGATCGTGATAGCGGAGGAGCCGCAATATCATCTGGGGATCTTGACGGAGACGGTGATACTGATCTGGTTGTAGGCGGGTATGAAGAGGTTTATATCCGGCTGAATCATGAAAACTCGGGAACCTTTACTGCAGGAGGCACAATTCCTGTCGGTTCTCAACGGACGGCATTGTTGGATGTTGAATCTGATGGAGACCTTGACCTGATCATTACCGGAGTGGAGAATGGAAACTATCTCTGGATAAATGATGGGAATGGTTCATTTACACATCAGGAATCTGTTTTTGGGACTTCCGTGAGCTATAGTGTTGGATGTGCCGATTTGGATGGAGATGACGATCCTGATGTTGTATTTGGGAAACTGGAGGGGTCAGGCGGCAATTACCTATATTTCAACGAAAGCCAATCTCATGTCGACAATGAAAATGGAACAATCATAAACAGTTGCTTTCGGATTTATAAAAACTACCCGAATCCGTTTAATCCCTCAACGGCCATTTCCTTCGAGATAGAATCCGAGGACAATATTGCTTTGCATATTTACAATATCACAGGGCAGGAAATCGTGGTTCAAGATATGGGGTATTTCGGACCGGGATATCACAATATTGTTTGGAACGGATTGAATCAGGCGGGGCAACCAGTCCCAACGGGAACCTACATCTGCCAAATGAAAGCAGACAATCAGACCAGTAATTCAATCAAACTGCACCTTATGAAATAACGAATTGTTTTCATCAAAAAACCATTCCTTCAACAGGAATTGGCAATTAATACTGTAGCTTGAGAAAGACCAGTGCGTTTGAATACATTTATTACATGACTAGTTGGCAGACATTGAAAAAAGGAAACGATATGAAACGAGTTACTGGTGTTGGCGGAATCTTTATCAAAGCAAAGGATCCAAAAGCTTTACAGGAATGGTACCGTGTGCATCTCGGTATCGGCGAAGAGGGTAAGGACTGGGCGGAATTCCATTGGCTTGAGAAGAAAGATCCACCCGAACCGGGTATGACAGTGTGGAGCGTAATGCCTGACAACACGGACTATTTCGATCCCAGTACGGCCCCGTTTATGATTAACTACCGCGTGGAGGATATCGATGCGGTTGCTGCGGCGTTGGAATCTGAAGGAATTCTTGTGAAGTGGCATACGGATGAAGATTTCGGACGTTTTTGCTGGATTTCCGACCCGGAAGGTAACCGTATCGAGCTCTGGGAACCACCCAAAGATGATTAAGTTCTTTTTAATATTATCATTTCTATCATAGAAAATACCCGCTAAGAAAATAGCGGGTATTTTCTGATACTGAATATATCTACAATCTTTGATGTCAAAAAATACTGCTGAGATCAAAGATGATTGTAGTTCCTCAAGTGATACTTGTACCTAAAGGATTCAAACTCTTTATAAATAGCAATATTTTCAGCTGCTTCATCGGTATTATCAGCAAAGCCTGGATGTATCATTACCTCAATACTTTTGTGTTTCAGCAGCACTTCCTCATTTACACTCCTGAAAGTTTTATAATCACAAAATGTTCCGGTTGTAGTAAATTGTTTAAAATCGGTATCGAGTAGATTTATCCCAGGCGAGAGGAGGTTTTCTGAAAGGCTGGGAAGACGGAACCTTTTAACAGAGTTTCGCTGGAGAACGCTGATTAATGCCGGCTTTAATTTAGGAAATGTATGAGTATGACCATGGGAATCGACATGGCTGATATCTATACCCAATGATCTCACTTTTTCTATTTGCATTGACCATTCTTCAACAATGGCATCAATTAATTCGGAATTGACCACCGCGGTTTTTACTCGCCCATCAAATAAACCACTAGAGTTCACAAGTTTTACATGATCAGGATTATTCGATACAGGCATAAATTCGGTAATATTAAGGTGTACTCCATAGGAACATTCAGGATGTTTATTTATAACCTCGACTACCTCGTCAAATGCCGGTCCATTGGCTAGAATACTACTGGATGTCACAATCCCAGCATCCATCATCCGCATGATTTCATTGTTGACATGGTTGGAAATACCGAGATCGTCTGCATGAATTATGAGTTCTGTCTTGTCGAAGTACATGAAGGACCCTCTATGTCTTTATACTATCCGATAAAAATGTTCCAGTATATGACAATAAGCAAACGGCGGTCGCTTGAATGGAAACCTATTTGATTTTCAACAGGCTTTATTTCTCTGTTTAAAACTCCAGGTTCAACAATACTTTTTCTCTACTATTACTCCTAAACGGGTAATAAAAGTTCAAAGGTCGTTCCAATATCTTTTTCACTGCTAACAGATATTTCACCGTTGTATTTCTTGATAATCCAGTTAACCACATACATACCCAAGCCAAAGTTGCTTTCTTCTGATTTATTTGAAAAATGAGGTTCGAATAAATGTTGTAATGTTATTTCATCCATTCCAATCCCATCATCCGAAATGGCAATCTTACAATACTTTTTACTTGCTTTTTTTACGATTTCCGAACTCACTTTTATGACAATTTTTCCCTTGCTACCAATTGCCTCCTTGGCATTGATAAACAGGTTTGTGAAAAGTTGAAATGCATGTACCCGGTTTATTTCTACCTCAAGATGATCATGTACGTGATTGAAGGTAACATTTCCACGAATCATATTATTTGGAAATGAGATGTCTATGCATTTTTCAATGGTTTTTATAATATCCACTTTTTCAGTTGATGCTGTGTCATCTACTCTTTTAAAAATAAGAAGTTGTTTTACTAAATCGTCAGCATGGAAAATTCCAGAAAATAACTTTTCCAGCAATTTATTGATCTCAACGTTTTCTGAAGCTTCCATTTGAATCAGTTCAGAAAGAATATTCATACTGCTAAGAATATTTTTCAGATCATGCACAGCTCCTGCTGCAACATACCCCATCAATTCCATACGCTGACTATTTGACAATTCCCTTTCCAGGGCATTGTTCTTTTCAATTAGTTCTTTCTGATAACGGTTTATTTTGATAGCATTTTCTATACGGGTAACCAGTTCAATATGATCGACCGGTTTACTCAGAAAATCCAGCACACCTAATTGATATGCTTTCACTCTCAACTTGGTCTCACCGAAACCTGATACAACCAGAATTTGAGGTAGTGAACCATATTTCTTTTTTAATTGGGTGATTAAATCCAACCCACTAAGTTCCGGCATAAGAATATCAACGACCAGTACATCGTAATTGTTCTCGCCTATAGTGTTTAGCGCTTCTCGTGAACTATCTAAAAAAGATAAGTCCCATTTATCGCTTTTGTCATGTAAGCTTCTGTTATATGCTTCCAGAACATTTTTTTCGTCATCGACAAATAGTATTCTAGGTTTTTTACCCATTTTGAAATCCTGACTTATTTTTCATCTTGGTGTAGTGGTAACGTAATATTAAACTCGGTTCCCTTACCAACTTCTGACTCGAAAGAAATCTTACCAAAATGTTTTTCCACAATAAGATTATACGCTATAGCCAAGCCCTGTCCTGTACCTTTCCCCACATCTTTAGTCGTGAAAAACGGATCAAAAACGCGATCCTTAATTTCTTCAGGAATTCCTTTGCCATTGTCTCTAAATATGATTTTCACATTGTTGTTTTCTAATAACGTACTAATTTTAATCTCACCCCTATCTTTGCCTTCCATTTCTGTCAGTCTTTCACTGATAGAATGACTTGAATTAATAATAAGATTAAGAAATACCTGGTTTAGTTCGCCGGCAAGGCACATAACAGGAGGCAGGTTTTCATCAAACTCTGTCGTCAGATTTGCTACGTATTTCCATTCATTTTTAGCAACAACTATTGTATCTGATAACAGTTTATTTATGTTTGTGGGCGACATCTCTTTTTTGCCGGGATGAGTAAACTCCTTCATCGCACGAACAATTTCTGAAACTCTATCTACACCATCAATCGTTTCGTTGATAGCGTTTGGAATTTCTTCCGCTAAATATTCAACATCAATGTCTTTAATTTTTTCATTAATTGTCTGTTTATCCTCTTCTGAAATGGTGCCTTGATTGATCACTTTTTCCATTTCTGACGTTAACTTAATCAGATCGACGATGCCCGGTTTAATGAAGTTCAGGTTATCACCAATAAATTGAACAGGAGTATTTATTTCATGGGCTACACCTGCAGCCAATTGTCCGATAGATTCAAGCCTTTGCGCTGAACGTAGCTGAACTTCTAATTGTTGTTTCTCTGTAATATCTCTTAGGACTCCTTGAACAGCAATTCCAGTTTCAAGTTCAATTTCTGTTGTAGAAACTTCCAACAATAATTTCTGTCCATCACCATTGATAGCGAAAAATTCATATTGCGGTGAGGGTATAATTCCTTTTTCACGGTTTTTTAGTCTATCCGCTATCAGTTTTTTACTTTCAGGTGCAACCAGGGACATAAAATCAAAATTTTTTGCCAGTACATCTTTCTTATTTAGTCCAAAGAGCTCAGTAAACCTCTTGTTGACCAAAACAAACTGATTGTTCTGGAGCAAATAAATCGCATCATTAGAATTTTCAATGATGGCCCTGAATTTTTTTTCTGATTTTTTTAAAGCCTGTTTTGACAATTTCAATACAGTGATATCTGTCCCGGAACTTAGCGATCCAATGATTTGGTCGTCCTCATCTTTAAGCAACGAGTTATTCCATGCAAGAATTTTTACTTCGCCTTTTAGAGAGATAATTTTGTTTTCATTGTATTCAAATTTCCCAACGTTGTTTTGAAGGATATTTCTGAAAACCGACTTCGTTTCTTCTTTTACGTCTTCATGAATAAAACTATCAAACCAGTTTAGACCCAGAATTTCCTTTTCCTCACCTTGGAGAATTTCACATCCTTTTTTGTTAATAAGTGTTACACATCCATTTGGATCCAGTGCAACAATTAATACGCCCGCAATATCTAAATAGTTTTGTACCCTGTCTCTTTCCTTTTTCACCTCGGTTTCAGCTTTTACTCTATCATTTACTTCATTTTTCAGTTTTTTATTAGCTTTTTTAAGGTTTTGCGTTTGACGTTCAACTTGTTTTTCCAGTTCATTTGCGTAAGATGAAATCAGCTTTTCTTTTTCTTTATAATAATCCATACGTTTTAGTAACTCTTCTGGAGATACTTTTAACTCTACCATTACGTCCTGCAACTTCTTTTGCAAGATTTCTACTTCATCATTCGAAAAAACGCTCTCTCTCTTAAGAACTTTATGAGCTTCCGAAGCACTGATGATTCCAGATAAATCCCTCTGCATTTCATTATAAAAAAGTATCATTTCTGATATCGTTATTTGATCTCTTGATTCAAGTCCTAAACTGGTGAGGTTTTTTGTCAGCTTAAGATTTACTTCTTCCTCCGGGAAATACTGTGAAAATATTTCAATAAAGATTCTTTTTTTATCCCCTAAATCAATTGAGGCCACTTCGTCACTATCTTCCTTTATCGGCTTTAACAAGGCGAGAATGCCAACTTGTTCATTCGCAATAATTTGAGAATCATTATCAGATGGTTTTAAAATAGATAATACGATATACAGTGAAATGTTTATTGTGAGCGACCAGAAAACGGATTGACTTAATGGGTCAACAATATCTAAATACAGTAGACTCTCAGGTCTTAGTATTCCTAAACCAAAGGGACCATCAATCAACAAACTGGTTGAGATAAATCCTTCCTTAACCAGTAGTGGAACAATGAGGGTGTATGCCCAGACAATGAATCCAGCAGAAAGTCCCCATATTGCTCCATTTCGATTTCCGTTTTTCCAGAAAAGTCCACCAAGAATTGAGGGAGCATATTGCAAAACTCCAGCGAAAGCAATTATACCCATACTGACTAAGCTGTTTGAATCTCCAAAGAGTACATCAAAAAAATAGCCCAGGAGAATCACTACGGTTACCACTACCCATCTCAATTGAAGTAGATGTTTATTCAGAAACTTACTGATAGATATTTTTTTCCCAATTGGGAGCACAAGATGGTTGGCCACCATTGTAGATAACGTCATACTACTGACCATTATCATGCTGGTTGCTGCAGAGAAGCCACCAAACAGAACCATAATAGCTAAAAATGGTTTTCCTTCCATTAGTGGAATCGCCATCACATAGCCGTCAGCCTGGTTAAACGGTATTCCTTTTGAGAGACCTGAAATGGCAATCGGGAGAACAAACACATTTATCAGAATCAAGTAAAAAGGTAGCAGCCATTGTGCGGTTTTAATCTGTTTTTCATTGGCGTTTTCAATTACAGCAACATGAAATTGTCGTGGTAGAAACAGAATAGCAGAAAATGAAAGAATTGTATAGGTTAACCACAGGGAAATCGGAGTCGATTCAGAGCTGTTAACATTGGGGATTTCGACTGGGAAATCGGCAACGGTAGTCAGTTGGAAAACATGATCAAACCCGTTAAAAACAAAAAACGTTACAAATATTCCGATCAGTAAAAAGGATACAAGTTTTATAATAGATCCAAAAGCGACCACAGCCATCATTCCGGGGTGATGTTCTGTTGGATCCAACCGTCTTACACCAAAAACAATGGTAAATAGGATGAGAATGGAAACAATAATAATGTCAATTTGAGCAAGAATATTCTGGCTGCCTGAATGTGTTTTGTCTACCATTAAGATAAAAATATTTTCGATGGCTTTTATTTGGAGTGCTATATATGGTGTACTTACGACCACAGCTATAATTGTAGTGAAGACTACCAGTCCAAAAGAGTTGTACCTTGTTCCGATAAAATCAGCGATACTCGTTATTCGGTAGCGATCCTTTATTTTGGTAATCTTTCGTAGAATCATCCACCAAAAAACGATACTTATGGTCGGTCCAGTATAGATTGCTAAATACAAGAATCCATCATTTACTGCTTTTCCAACGCTGCCAAAAAGCGTCCATGCTGTGCAATAAACAGCCAGGGATAAGGTATAGACAATAGGACTGTTAATAATTTTGTGTTTGAATTTGAGGTTTTTTTCGACTATAAAAGCTACAAAAAAGAGCAAAAGGATATAGGAAAAAAGGGCAATCAATATTTCTGTAGCTATAAACACTTAGAACCTCCACCTTTTTCTCTATTTTGTGTGTTCTCTGGATTGTATTTTTCTATCTATAAACACAACCATGGCAATTAGAAGCCAAACCATAAAGATAAAAAAGAACGTAAATGCCAGATCCCATTCTACCTTTTCAGACATAAACGGCAACGAAATCATCGTAAACAATATCACTACTATGATTATCTTTAGTGCAAGAATACCTTGATTGCTACGGTATTTTGATTCACTTTTCATCTTTTCGCCTTGATATTACACTTACCAATTCTTTCAGGCCTGTGGTATTTTCAAATGCCTTAAACCGCATGATCATTACTTTGGTTATTTCTTGTCCCTTGTTCGCAAGAAAGATTCCGTCTTTTGTAAAAACTGGTTTTACGATAATCATTCCCGGTTCCAAATCTTTACTGGATAATTCCAAGATCTTTCCCTCTGTCTCATCTGAACTAAAACTTTCAAGTGAACGAAGGAGAAATAATGGATATCGATCATGGTTCCAGGACATTTTCTCAATGGCTTCCTTTTTCGGAAGGTTCATTGAAAGGAACATCTCAAAGTCTTTAGCTGCAGTTATAAGCATCGAACCGAGTTCAACATTATTAAAATTGGATATTTTTGCGGTTTTGTGAGTGTTGATATCCAACTTCATTTCTTTCCCAATCATATCGGCAATCAGTTCCATTCTTGGAATTTTTTCGATAAGTCCCTGACTTATTTTTTTATAGGTGTGGTATTGCAATTTTTCTTCTTCATCTAAATCCATATCGTTATTCACTTTCTGTAAAATCGCAGAATCTAAGGTGATGTACCCGATTTGTGATAATAATGCTGCCATTTCATATTGCCACAAAGACGTAAGTTTTAGTGTTGTACCAATATGTTTTACAATATTCGCAATTCTGCCTATACGACTAAAAGCCAAGGGATTGATAAGACTGAGTAATTCAGACATTAACTTGATACTGCCATGCAAGGTCTTTTCTAATAATTCCTTTTCAGCCATCATTAGTTTTTTATGTTCTATCGCCGTTTCCAAAACTGTACTGAGAGCGTCAGCCCTGCATGGCTTAGTAAGAAAACGGAATATCTGCCCTTCGTTGACCGCATTAATTGCTATTTCAAGGTCGGCGTTTCCCGTCAACATGATCCGGATAGATTCCGGTGCGACTTCCTGCACTTTTTTAAGAAATTCTATCCCGTTCATTCCTGGCATTGAGAGATCTGATACGACAACAGAAAATGGTCCTTCATGCTGGATTTTTTCCAATCCCTTAAATCCACTTTCTGCGGTAACCATCTCGAATCGTCTTCTCAGATTCCTCACGAGAGCATTTAATAAGTTTTTATCATCATCAACAAACAGTATTTTTTCGTTCATTTTAACCTCTAACTTCCGTGAACAATTAGTTTTGCCTTATCCCATATGAACTGTGAATCCGTTTTAACTTTCATCATTCTTAAAAACTCTTCACTTAATTTTTCTCGATATTCTTTTTCATTCTTTTCCCACACCAATCTTTCAATCTTATTTGCCATGTAAACAAACATTGGGCTACCGTAAACCATCACTACCGTATCCGTTTCATGGTGCAATGCAATTCCTTCTGCAACAATATCCGGTAAGCCCCAAAGACTAACTAAATAGGCTCCTACCTGTTCATGATTAGCCCCAAGCAAAGCAAGCTCAGTATCTGACAGATTGGCCCCATCTCTAAATTTATTTAATACTTGATTATATTTTGGGGGGAAATTTGCCATCATTACTGTTTTGCCTAAATCATGTAATAGTCCCCCGATAAAAGCATCATCCTGATCTTTTCCCTCCTGCTTTTCCATAGACGCTAATTCTTTGGCAATCAACGCGGTATTCAGGCAGTGTTGCCAGAATCTTTCCACATCCATATCTGGAAATTCTCTTGTATTGAATTCTGAAAATACCTTAAAAGTAAGAACCAATGACATGATGATATCAATACCCAAATAATTCATCGCTTTGGTTAAATTGGTTATTTCAGTATTTAGGCCGAAATAGGCTGAATTCACCAATTGCAGCAATTTCACCGTCATTCCCATATCTTTGGATATAACTTTACTGATATCTTTCATGGTTGAATTGGGTGCTTCTATCACCTCTAGTAATTCCTGGTAGATAGAAGGTAAACTTGGCACATTCTTCATATTGGCGACCACAGACATTATGTACGGATCATATAGAATTTTTCTAAGTGATGTTGCTTTTTTGATGACAGATTTCAGTTTTGAAGGACTGCAGGGTTTTGATAGAAATACATGGCTTCTACCTGCAGCTTTCAAAACGGCCTCTTTTTCGGAATGACCCGACAATACAATTCTGACTATTTCCGGGTATTGATTTCTAACTATCCCAAGAAGTTCATTTCCATCCATGCCAGGCATACGCATGTCGGTAACGATGACCTGAAACCGTTTGTTTTCCATCATTTTCAGAGCTTCTACTCCACCGTTAGCAAACTCCATGTTCCATTCTTTTTTCATAGGATGTAAAAGTCTTTTCAGACCATTCAGGATTTTGATCTCATCATCTACGAAAAGAACCTGTATTTTATCTGATGCCATGTTTGGCCTCTTGAAATCTAATTCGCCATTTTGTAGAGACAGAGTTCAGACCATTTCTGAAATCTCTCTTTGATTTCTTTGTCAATTTCTAATTTTTCTATAACCTCTAAATCAGATGTTTTTTTGATATTGTTATCGAAAAAATTCGCAAAGAGGATGATACTCCCTATTTGATTTTCTGATGTCAATCCTATATCCCATCTATGATGAAATGCTATTGTTTCAATAATTGTCTGCGGTAACCCCCAAAGATTCATGAGGTATGCTCCTATTACTCCGTGGTCCACACCCCAATATTCTATCTCAATTTTATGAAGTGGACGATCCTCCTCCTGACTTTTAGATAGAATCTGGCCATAGAGTTCAGGCAGGTTTTCAGCTAGAACAAGTTTACCACAATCGTGAAGCATAGCTGCCAGGAATGACAGATCAATTTCTGCTTTTGAGAGGTTTTCACTACTCGCAACGGTTTTTGCCAATTCAGAGACTCTTATGCTATGCTGCCATTCTGATTCGATAGAGAAATGTTCAATTTTCTGATTATCAAATTTGGAAAACACTTTAACAACAAGAACAAGACTTAATATTATATCAAGACCTAGCAGGTTGGTAGCAACGGTGGGATCTGTTATTTCATTGGATAAGCCAAAAAATGCTGAATTAACTAAATGAAGTATCTTCGCTGTCATTGCTATGTCTTGTGATATAATATTCCCGACTTTTTTCATTGACATATTTGGAGATTTAACTTCTTCCATGATTTCCAGATACAATTGAGGTAAACTGGGCAGTGATTCGATCCTTGATACAAGTTTTCTCAATTCATCATCTTTGAAAATTTCCTGCAAAGATGAAGCACGATTTATTGTGTTTTTTAAAGATTTTGGATCACATGGTTTTGATAGGTATTGATGGGTTGCTCCAACCACTTTGTATATTGATTCAAGTTGTGATTGTCCAGATAAGACAATTCTCATTACCTGGGGATACTTTTCTTTAACAATATTTAGAAAAGTGGCACCGTCCATTTCAGGCATACGCATATCGCTGACGACGACATCGAAGGAGTTGCTTTCCATCACTTCCAATGCTTCTTTTGCACTGGTAGCAAAATGAAGACTCCACTCCTTCCTATAACTCCTCAACAATCGTTTTAGACCATTAAGGACCATAATCTCATCATCTACAAAAAGTATCCTTTTCATGCTGATTCCTATTATATGCCAGGTATTAACAATTCGATGGTTGTCTTAGAATCCTCCTGTTTTTGAACATCAATCCTACAGTGATTCGATTTTAAAATTGATTCCATGATCTTATGTAACTTCTCGTCTTCATCACCGTCGAATTTGTAATTGTCATCCAATAATTTTGAATAGAAAGAAAATTTTATAGAGAGATCGGTAATTTTTAATTTCAGATAATTACTTCCATCAACAGAAACAGCCTCACACCAAATTCCAATTTTCTCTGAGGTTGTATTATCTATCGATTGTTTAACTAATGTGATGAGTATCTGAAAGAGGAGGTTTGCTTCAATTTTCGCATATAGTGGACCTTGCACATCATTCCAAATGATCTCACTTTTATTTTTAGATATGGAAGTAACAACTTCAATTAATTCCTCGATTACTGATCTTATATCCGCCAGTGGTTGTCCATGATCTTCACTGCCAAGTCTCATCATTTTCTGAACAATAACATTTGCTTTTTTTGATGAAATGTTCAGGACATTTATCTTTTTCTTCGTTTCAGGGGAAAGAGTTGAGTCCATCGAAAGTAATTCCGTGATTCCGTCAATAATCTGGTGCAGATTGCCCAGATCAAACGATAGTCCCATAGCCATCCATCCAAGGATTTCCTTTTGCTGACTTTCTATAAGAAGGTTCTGGAGAACCGTATTCTTTTTTTGCAACTCTTTTTTATATTCTCTTAGCATCAGGGTGTTTGTGATACGAGATTCAAGATCCTCCCTGTATACCGGCTTATTCAGCAAGTCAACAGCTCCAAAACCCAATGCTTTTCGTTTGAGTGTTCTATCCTCAAGCCCGGTAACAACAATTTTATCAACCAATCGCCCTTTTTCATGTTGATGTAGCTTTTCCAGAAGTGTCATGCCGTCAATGCCTGGCATTTTTAGATCCATAACGATTAAATCTACATCTTCATTTTCAACCATTTCTTCAATGAGATGCGGTTGAGTGAGAAACCTCATTTCCCAGATTTTGTCTTTGTCATGTAAAGCTCTTTTGTACGCTTCCAGAACGTTTTTTTCATCATCCAGGAATATGATAAGCGAATCCATACGCACCCCTTATACGGATAAAGGTAGTTTTATGGTAAAAGTAGTACCCGATCCTTCTTCTGATTCGACTTCTATTTCACCACCATGTTTTTCAACGATAACATTATGAGCTATTGTTAATCCTTGACCAGTGCCTTTTCCGACGTCTTTAGTTGTAAAAAAGGGATCAAAAATCCTCTGGATATTTCCCTGCGGAATGCCTTTACCTGTGTCAGAAAGCTCTATAACTGCATAATCACTTTCTTCATAAGTCTTGATAGTTATCGTTCCCTTGGTATCTGGACTGTCACCGATTTTCTCTTCTATCGAGTGAGCCGCGTTGACGATGATGTTAAGGATTACCTGGTTTAGATCAGCTTGAAGACAAGGCACCATCATCATTCCTGTTTCAAAATCTGTATGAACGTCTGAAACATATTTCCATTCATTTCGCGCCACTGTGATAGTACTCTGGATTGACTTATTGATGTCTACTGCCACTTTCTCATTTGTTCCAGGATGTGAGAATTCCTTCATAGCACCTACAATTTTTGCAACTCTTTCTGACCCCTCTATTGATTGGCGGATCGCGCCCGGTATCTCATCACGCAGAAAATCAAAATCCAATTCCTTGATTTGTTCCAACAAATACTCCAGGACTTTTTCGCGATCCTGGTTCGAAGTCACACCCTGCGACTTTTCAGTCAGGTAATCAATAACCTGAAGGATGCCATCAAATGAATCCTCAAGAAAACGTAGATTGTCACCGACATATTGAATAGGTGTGTTTATTTCATGTGCAATCCCAGCCGCTAGCTGTCCAATAGATTCCAATTTCTGAGCCTGACGAAGTTGAGTCTCCATGAGTGCCAATTCTGTAACATCACGTTTAACGGAAACATAATTGACGATAACTCCATCTTTATTTCGTACTGGAGAGATGGAAGCTTCTTCTTCATATATAGTTCCATCCTTCCGTTTATTTTTTAGTCTTCCTTTCCAAGTTCTTCCTTCAACGACCATTTCCCAAATTTTCTTATAAAAATCGGAATCATGTTCGCCACTCTGTAATAACCTGGGATTTTCTCCAACAGCTTCTTCGTACGAATACCCGGTAATCCTTTCAAATGAAGGATTCACATATTGTATATTCGCTTCAATATCTGTAATAACAATAGCTTCCTCTGATTGTTCAACAGCTGTAGCAAGTCTATTTGTTTTCTCTTCGGATTGCTTTTGTTGAATTGCGTATGTCGCTATTTCAAGAAGAAGGTTGTAGGTATGATAGTTTGCCAGGTTTAATGATTTTCCGATTGAATCGGTATAGAGAATAATAAATCCCTTAACCGTAGTTTCCAGAACTAACGGTAGAAGAACACATGATTGAATATCCTTTTGATTGGTTAATAGGCATATATCATTAAGAAGTTCGACTTTCTCTTTCTCGTCTATGTTTATCTGAATCGGTTTGTTTAATTTTAGATTGCTATGAAGAACGTTTATATCCTGCAGACTATAAACCCTTTCTTCCATTGGATCCATTATATTATTTCCTGAAACCTCGTTGGAGCATACGACTCTCTGGGTGCTTTCATGGATAGTATATAGTGCTGTAACTTTTGAGATAGACAAGTCTTTCAGGAATTCTAGTAACTCGTTTATCGCATAATTAAAATCCTTATTTCCCACAAAAAGCGATGAAATCCTTGAGACTGATTTTTCGATTTCAACCCTTAACTCCAACTCCTCCTCAACAATTTTTCTTGATGTAATATCAGAGAAAACCCCTTCAACGCCCAAAACCTTACCATTTTTATCTTTGTAATAATGACTGCTTACCAACACTGTCAGAATATCCCCATTTTTCTTTTTGATCTTCACTTCATAATTATCTACACTACCTTTTTTGCGTAGAACTCTGAGAAATTCATCCCTTTCTTCAGGATATGCGTAAAAATCTGTGGCTACATTCTTTCCAAGTATCTCCTTCTCAGAATCATACCCTAGAAGTTTTACACCTGAATTATTTGTAAGTATCAAATTTCCATGAATATCGGTTCGATAAAAGACATCCTGCATGTTTTCCAGTATTTCTCTGAAATCATCTCTGCTTTCCTTTAACTCTCTTTCAATTTCGATATATACTGAGACATCTCTGACGATACATATCGCGTTTATTTCATTTCCGACAACGTTGAAAGACAATGAAAAAGCGATTGGAAAAAGCTCACCAGAAGCTTTTTTGCCTGTAAGATCCAGCAATCCCCCAGAAATCTCCGTTTTAAATGGGGTGTCCTTATCAATACTACAGTAATCATAAAAGGATTGACTGCTTTCAGCAGACAATATTGAGGAAATTTCACAGTTAATAACATTGTCTTTTTTAAATTCAAAGATACTTGAAGCTGCATTATTCCAAAACGTAATCCTGTGGTTCTTATCCAGAATTATGATGGCATCACTTGCTGCTTCAGACAATGTTTCGAACTTCTTTTCACTTGCAATAAAATGCTGTTCTGCCAGCTTGCTTTCTTTTATTAACTTTGCTTCATGAAGGGCTTTATCTATTGATGGTAGTAAACGTTGCAGGTTGGATTTACTTATAAAATTATCAGCACCCCCTTTTAATGCTTCAACCGCATATTCCTCGCTGGCTACACCAGAAATCATTATAACTGGAATATCGGAATTAATTCTCTTTACCAGATTTAGTACATCCAGTCCATTAAAACCAATTAGGGCAAAATCTGAAACGATGATATCATAGGAATTTTGATTCAACTCGTTTTCAAGGTTTTCCAACGAATCAACCCGTTTGTATTCCAGATCTATTCCCATTGAGGTAATTGCCTCAATTATTTCCAGAGAATCTTCAACAGAGTCTTCAACATTTAAAAGATGGATTTTTTTCATGGTTCCCCTTACAAACGTGTATTAAGAGGCTAATGTTTCCTTTACCTTCACAAGGAAATTTTTGTATGTAAACGGTTTCTGAAGATAATTAGTATCGCTTTCCATAATCCCGGATTTGAAGATTGTATCAGGATTGTAACCTGATACAAAAATGTGTTTTTTCTTGATACCATTCTCATTTAACTTCGATATAAGGTCGATTCCACTCATACTCGGCATGATGACATCAGTGATTATAAGATCAATATTGTTCTTGTTTTCGGTTAAAATTTTTAAAGCTATTTCGCCAGTTTCAGCAACAATGATTTTATAGCCAGCTTTTTCGAGAATTTTTTTTGTATACTGTCTCACCGAATCCTCATCCTCAACAATAAGAACCGTTCCCGATCCTCTTAAATCTTCTTCGATAAATGTTTCTTCTTCATCAGATATAGAAATTTCATCAGGAGCTGTAGGAAAGTAGACCTTAAAAGTTGTTCCTTGACCGGTCTTACTCTCAACTTCAATCATTCCATTATTCTGTTCAATAATTCCCTTGACAGTTGCCAGACCTAAGCCGGTACCTTTGCCCTGATCTTTCGTTGTAAAAAACGGATCAAAGATCCTATCAATTACAGCTTTACTGATACCAGTTCCACTATCGGAAATACGAATAACAACAAAACCATGTTGATTTTTCTTAATATGAGGTCCAGTATCACCCAATTTATCATAAAATGTTTCAATCGTAAGTTTACCGCCTTCCGGCATAGCATCTTTTGCATTAACAACAAGATTCATAATAATCTGTTCTACTTGGCTTGGATCAAAATAGATATCCACTATGTTACTTTTTGTAATCGTTACCAAGTCAATATTCTCACCAATGATTCGACGAAACATCGTTGTCATATTATTTACAATAGTGTTCAAATCAATTCGCTTACGCTTTAAATTCTGTTTCTTGCCAAAAACAAGAAGTTGCCTTGTTAGATCGCTAGCTCTTAAAGCAGAATCCCTGATTTCTTTGAGATCACCAAAAATCGGATCACTTTCTTCCAGTTGATTTAGCGCAAAATCGCTTTGGCCCAGAATAACGGTCAGTAGATTATTAAAGTCATGAGCAATTCCCCCTACAAGACGACCTATTGCTTCAAGTTTTATAGACTGATGGAGTTGCTCTTCAAGACTCTTTTTATAAGTTATATCTCTGAAAATATAGAGGTATGCCTGCCCATCTTTGTAAGGAAGGGCTGTAATTGATACATCTAATATTCTTGGAACATGATTCAAATCAAGAGAGGTAAATTCTGTGTTTAGCGGTTCTGACGTATCCTTTTTCCACTCGTTAAAAACAAGGACAAATGCATCTTTCTCCTCTGGTGAAATAACATCCTCTACTAAAAATCTCCTCTTCTTCAAATCTTCCACTTCTAACTCAAAAAGCTTTTGGAAATTTCCATTTACGAGCTCAATCTCATATTTATAGATAAAAATCAATGCCTCTGAACTGCCTTCAATAATATTCCGCAGTTTTTCTTCACTTTCCATCAACATCATTTCAGCTTTTTTCACAGAGGATATATCTTGAATTGAGGCTTCAATTGTATTGTTTGGTTTATCATACCTCAGTGAAGTTGAAACAAATTTGGTTTCACCATTTTTTGTTATAATTTCTACCTCATAATTTTGTAAATATTTCTCCTCTTTTAACTTCTGAATCATTTTTTCTATTTCATGAGGATCTTGCCAGATTTTAGATAATGAATTCGAAAACAATTCTGCTTTTTCATATCCAGTAATATTGACGACCTCTTGGTTAACATCCAAAAAACGATTTTCATCAAAGGTAGATCTGAACCTTCCTACAGGTGCATATTCAAATAGATCCTTAAATTTCTTTTCACTTACTCTTAATGCCTCTTCCGCCTTTCTTTTCTCCGTTAGATCATTGAGAATACAATGAGAATGGCTGAAATCACCTTCTGTCCCACGACTAATCCTGCTGATGTATTCGGTTTCAAGATAGTTGCCATCTTTTCTTTTCAGTTTAAGAATCATATGGCCATTATTTCCGAGGTTACGAAGCTTATCAAAACGGGTCAGGAATTTTTTCTTGTCTTCTTCTAATAGAAAATCAACTAATTTTTTTCCAACCACTTCCTCTTTTTCGTAACCCAGCTTTTCGCACCAGGTGTCATTTACTTCTATCAGCCTCCCCGTTTTATCCAGTGACTGATATGCAATAGGTGCTTTTTGGAAAAGCGCTTTAAATTTTTCTTCACTTTCTATCAGTTTTTTCTCGTATTCCTTTCTTTCTTCAACTTCTTTTTCCAAATCTTTTGCATGTTTCTCCAGTTTCAGTATCAACTGCATTCCTATTCGGTTAAATAAAAAAGCACTGAGACTAATCACAACGAAAGCAAGGAGGGCTGCATGGATTCCTGCCTGTATATAAGGTGCTTGGACTTCAGCAATATCAATTTTTGCTACGATTCCCATTCCCAATTCTTTTACGGGTTCATAAGCAGCAATCACCCGTTCCCCCCTGTAATCTAAACCAATCATTGTAGAAGACTGGTTTAACAGGGCTCTTCGCATGGGCTCAGCTAATTCTGATTTAAACGGAATAGGATCAGGTATTTCTAAATGACCAAGTCTATGCCTGAACTGGAAAACGATTAAGTCTCCTTCCTTCTTAGCTAAAGTGAATTCACCGGTATTTCCAAAACCAACGAATTCCTTGTGAGCTTTGATAATTTGACTCATCGTCGCTTCTATTGCCCCACCGGGATAATCGTTGGAAAACTCTCTATCAAACTCTGCCACGGCTTCAATTAGTTTGGCTTGAGATCTTGCAGTAGCGACTAGATCATTCTTTGTTCGTTGGATATGAATATTGTAGAGAATACTAAGAGTGATAGATATGATAAGAAGGCAAGCAAATATCATTAAGCTGATCAAGAGCAGGATTCGCTTTTTGTCAGTACTCATTTTCCGCCTGCAAATTTAAATTATGAATTTAACTATCTATATATTATCATATTAGTTACATGTTTTTCTTTTGGTTTACTCTTAATTCTGATAAGACTATTAAATTATCCCATGGCATTTTTCTAGAACTATCATTAACAGTAAATTACTTGTGCCGACTTTTGAATCCAACAACAATAAAAATTACAAGAGGCAACAGGATAGAAAAACTCTTATCGCAGCAGCAACAAAACAACTAATCAGGTTGTACATTTCTACCCATATTCCTAATTTCATGATGTTCTGAGCTATCTGAATGTGATCACAAGACCAAATCATCTTGATGGTCATCCTCTGGGGGAAAAATGAAGTACTTTATACTACTATTTTCTTTATCTGTTTTTATTTCATGTGATTCTGTGGAAGCGGACAACAACAATCCAACACATTCTGTCGTTGATACTATCTATGGCGATTTCGAATTTGATGGCTATATGCGTGACTACATCGTCTATCTTCCATCAGGATTCGAACCCGACCTCCCCCTTGTTTTTAACCTTCCCGGCTACGACGTATCAGCACAAGAACAGTTTGATTACTCGGGTATGGCAAACGTGGCTGATACGGCTAACTTCGTACTCGTTGTCCCTAGTGCTGTCGATAAAAAATGGAACAGTGGAATAGGCACAAACCCCAACTGGCCAACTCCAAATGTTGATGATGTCGCATTTCTTTCAACCCTCATCGATACAATGCATGAACGATATTCCATCGATCTGGAACGAGTGTATTCGTGTGGATGGTCCAACGGTGGCTTCATGTCCTACACACTGGCCAGTCAGTTGGGAAATCGTATTGCCGGAATCGCATCGGTTGGAGGTGTTCTTTCAGCCGAGGTTGAATCGGGATACAATACAGCCGGCGACGTTCCCGTTATGTTTATTCACGGCACTGTGGATCCATTCATACCCTATGAATCCCATTTTGACGGATGGCTGACAGCTGAGGAAACCATACAGTTCTGGGTAGAGATAAATAACATTTCAGGCCAACCTGATACGTTATCACTCCCAGATAGTGACCCGACGGATGGATGTACAGTTGATGTCATTACCTATTCTGATTCAGAAAAGGCTAAAGTGGTTTTTTGCAAAATCCACGGTGGTGGACACACATGGCCAGGTGGCGCTTTTATCTTGCCAAGTGAAACTTTCGGTGCTTCATGTGGAGATATTCATGCGTCTGAGGAAATTTGGAATTTCTTTAGTCGAAATGCTTCACGACCATAATAAGTCAAGTCCCCCCAGCTTACTAGAAACCCCGACCATGGAAATGTTGTCGGGGTTTTTTCTTCTCAGTTATGTCACAATTTTGTAAATGCTGACCATAAGGAGTCTTACATTCAACGCTATTATTCATGTTCTAAATCATTCGTATTTGTGGTAAATCAAACACTTAATTCCGAACTTTTAAAATGTGGAACAAGTTTTTACGTCCCATTTTACTTTAAATGACGCCTATCTGCTGCCATAAGCTGCCCATGACTTGACAATCATTAATTTATTTGCGATCTTGTATTCATATCAATATGAATACAACAGGGTTTTTATGAATTCCGATTTTGTTTCAGAACTGATTAATCTGGGTATGACCAAACGAGAAGCTGAAATTTATTCTGCCTTGATGGGAAAACCCGAATGGAAATCCGGTGAGATTCAGCAGGTAACGGGAATCTCTCGTGTCCAGACCCATCAACTACTTGAGCAGATGGTCGCCCACAATTATTGTTCCAGGCGATCGGAAGGTAGATTCAGCTTTTATCGAGCAACTCCACCTAACGTTCTTCTCGACATACTGAATGAGCGATGGGAAATGGAATTGGCTTCAAGGCAGGACCGTGCGAGTTCACTTCTCACTAAAATGAACGAGATTTATGAAGATGTGAAAGCTGATGATAAAACACTTGACTTTATTGAAATCATTCAAACCCCACGAAGAGTACATCAAAGATTTATATCAATGTTGCTAAATTCACATGAAGAATTATTGGCGATAAATAGAAGTCCCTACAGTTTTGCAACAGGGAAAACCTCTAAAAAGCTGCAGGACCAGCAGACAGAGGCCAATAGTGTTGTCGAGGAAAGAGGTGTCAAGGTCCGTTCATTGACCATGTACGAGGAAGATACGTGGCCCTTCTTTGAAAAAGAATTTCAAAATATGGGTGCAAATGAAGAAGCGAGAATTATTGATTTCGTACCCATAAAAATGGGAATCTTTGATCGAAAACATGTTTACATGCTGGTGAACAGTGTCCCCACCAATCTTAAAGGATCAATGAATGAAATTATCATACATGATAAAGACATAGCTTCTGCTTGTGTTGATCTATTTGAATCCTACTGGGAAAAATCCATCCTTTATAAAACCTGGCTTGAAATGAGAAAATCTTAAGCATAAACAGTCAGGAACAAAAAAGTAATTTGTACGATATAGATATGCTTTACACAGAAAAACCTGAAGGCAGTATTGTAAAACAAAGGAGAATCTATTTGCTGAAGATCCCGTGAACTGAATACTTAGATTAACCTGTTTAGTCCTGATTGATCTGCTGGCATTGATTTTCGAACATTTTGGGAGGAGTATCTGATGTTTAAAAGTATTGTTTACCTGATGGCAGTTTTTATGGTTTGCGCCACAACTTTTGCCGGTAATAACATTCAGCCTGATTCTGCAAATCAGACTGTCGAAAATATGATCGCCCTCACCCCCCCTTCTTCAAGCAGTTTTGTTCCTGACAACCATATTAATCCTTCAAAGGGAACCCCGGTTATCCAATCTGATGGTGACGCCTTGGATATGGAATTACTGGGATCTGCTCTTCACCTCTGGAATGAACTCTATTCAGTGAAGATTTCGGGTAATTATGCATACATCGTTGGTGGGTGGGTAGGTCTTGCTGTTGTCGATATTTCTGATATGGAAAACTATTCACAAGTGGGGTATTGTGAAACACCCGGTTATGCCTGGGATGTAGATATTGCAGGGGATTATGCTTACGTCGCCGATGGAGAAGAAGGTGTTTGTATCATAGATATTTCAGATCCTACCGACCCATCAGAGGTTGGTTCATTCACAAACGCTAGTGATATCATGAGTGTCTATGTTAGTGGAGATTATCTCTATGCAACAGACCTAACAAACGGTCTATATGTACTAAACATCAGCACCCCTTCAACACCAATCATTTCTGACCTCGTTGACACCCCAGGAGTCTGCGCTAGAGTCGTTGTAGAAGGTGATTATGCCTACGTTGCTGATCAAAGCAATGGCCTTTGTATCGTGAATGTTTCGGATCCCAGCGACATTAGTGTGACAAGTAGCTGTATCACCAATGGTGGTGCTCGCGGCATTGCTATTTCTGGCAATTATGCATATATCGCCATGCAAGAGAATGGACTTGCGGTAATCAATATCTCTGATGTCAATAATCCATCAGTTTCCGGTTCTTGCGAAGTGGGTGGTGGATTCGCCTGGAGTGTTGACGTACTAGGAAACTATGCGTACGTCGTCGCTCAAGATTATGGCCTTCGCGTTGTAGATGTTTCCGACCCAACCAGTCCCTCAATGGCAGGAGTATCTCATTCCCTGGCATGGGCTATGGGGATTGATATTAGCAGTGATGGTGCATATGCATATATCGCTGATACTGAAATCGGCCTCTGCGCTGTTAACATTTCCAATCCAACCAGTCCTGAAGAAGCAGTATTCTATAATGCTTTCGGTAATGCTTGGGATGTGGCTATAAGCGGAGATTATGCTTACGTCGCTCTCCAAAAGGGTGGAGTTGCTATCATTGATATTTCAGATTTAAACAATCCTACCTTGATCAACACAATTTCTAATCCGGGAACAGCTTATGGTGTTACCATAAGTGGTTCTACTCTCTATGTATCTGCATCCGCCGAAGGAGTTTGGATTTATGATGTCTCTGATCCTACTGCAGAGGATCCCATGCTTGGCTATTTTGATACAGATGGTTCTGCTCACAACCTTGTAATTAACGGCAACTACGCCTACGTTGCTGATGAAGATAATGGCCTTGCCATTCTCGATATAAGCTCTAGTTTCCCATCTCAAGTTGGACATATAAACTTTAGCAGTGCCTGGGGAGTTGCTCTCAGCGGTAACTATGCATATGTCGCTGACGAAACTGAAGGTTTGCAGATTATTGACATTTCTGATCCCACTTCTCCACAACGAGTTGGTTTCTGTAGCTTATCAAATTGGATCTTCCAAGTTGCAGTTCAGGGAAATTATGCATACGTCGCTTCAGCAGAAGGGCTCTATATTGTTGACATTTCCGATCCAACAAATCCTTCATTAACAAGCGAATACACAACTGATACCATTGTACTCTGGGATGTTGCTGTAAACGATAGTTTGGCGTTCGTTGCAGATGTTATGGAGGGTGTACGGGTAATCGACATCAGAAATCCCAACAATCCGACAGAAGTTGGCTATTATGATACTCCCGGATTTACTTACGGTGTTACCATTGATGATGACAATCATGTCTTTCTTGCTGATGGATACTATTTCCAAGTATTAGAGTATGAGGCCAGTACAAATGATGTCCCATTTGAGAAAAATAGTATTCCAGATGAATATGAGATATCATCACTGTATCCGAATCCGTTCAATCCGACTCTGAATGCTGTCATATCACTTCCTGAGATCAGTCGATTGAGTGTTGTTATTTTTAATGCCCTTGGGCAGAAGGTTTCAACATTAGCGGATAACCAGAGCTTTAACGCAGGTTATCATACCTTAACCTTTAATGGCAGTGACTTTCCAAGTGGTGTCTACTTTATTAAGGCCAGTGTACCTGGACAATTTAGCAGTGTTAGCAAAGTCGTTCTCCTTAAATAACCATATGTAGTATCTGTTTGACGTTCCAAATCAGTAAGACATAAAGACGAAACCTATCGAATTGATGGGTTTCGTCTTTTAGGTTGAATGGAAACCAAGCAAAAACAAAGAATCTATCTATTTTCAACGATTATTTAGCGGATGGTTTTGGCAATATTCAATTGTAATCCATTTCATAAATTTCCAAGGATCTAGAAACTAATCAATGAATAAACATGGTTGCATATGAATTCATTCGAAACGAATCAGCTTTTTCTTGTTGTGATATCTTTTGCTGTCAGTGCCTGCTTCCTACGCTATCAGACTGCGACTCTATATTTTTTCGATGCTTTTTCCAGCATCTTCCAAAATGAATAATAAAACGACTCAACCCTTTCTATGGCAGCAATGTCTTCTCTTTTTATGACCCTCATCACCAATGTTTTGGAAATGGCGTACGTCGGTTTAACTTCATCGACAGTATCCCCTTTTTGTTTGAGTGCATTGTTCCAGGATTTTGCGTAGACATGGTAACGGGCTATTAACTCGCTCTTTTTCCCATTCTGATAAAATGAATTCCATACTGTGGACTTAAATCCACTAAACTTTGTGTTAATAAAAATCCGTACTTCAAAGAAGAAGAGAGCATATATTTCCGTTAAGAACAAATCATTGAGCTTTTCATTATTTACATCTAGAATGTCGCTGTAGTAGTAGGGTTTTCCCATTAACGTATGAAAACAATGGCTAAAACACTTGTTTAGGACTTCACCCATGTGACGAGGAGGAATCTTTTTCTTAAAGATATTCATTTCATCTCCCCAAGTTTTTCTGCGTTTTCTAAATACCAGGGGGATACAGGATGGTTACTTCAATGTAGAAGAGAAATGTCCACGAAACAACAAAAATCCAAAACATACCAAAATATGTATATTGTTATACTCTGCTAACACGTATAAGTATTTGGCGTTTAGGCCCCCCTTTTAATACCTGCATTATAGATCCAACATTGTAGTGGCGATCAAAAGAGGGTGTTGAATCTTATTCTAAGTGGTTGGATAAATTGAGCTTTACTATTAGTATTTATTTTAGTAAAATGCTTTTATGAACATTGTAGTACCCATTACTTGAAATTGCTGAAACAAAATAAATTCCTGTAGCCATATTTTCATCCAAAAAAAATAAATTCATGTTTTCCAGAAGCCAAGTGTCGGGAACAGAGTTCACTAACTTCCTGTCCATGTTGATTATATATTATTAATGATAATGTTGTTGGTTCCTGTAAATCCACGGTGGCGGACACACATGACCCGGGTGCGGTTTTATCATTCCAAGCGAAAGAGATGGAGCCACTTGCCAGGATATTTCAGCATCCGCTGAAATCTGGAAATTCTTTAAACAGGTACGCTCTTCACCGGATCAACAATAATTGAGAATACAAGGATAGACATGAAAGCTATTGTATGCAAGAAATACGGACCGCCTGAAGTTCTTAAGATCAAGGATGTTCCAAAACCAATCCCTAAAAAAAATGAAATTCTTGTAAAAGTGAAAGCAACAACGGTGACCGTTGGTGACGTACGTGTACGTAGTTTTACCTGGGATCCATGGTTCCGAATTCCTGCATTGTTCTACTATGGATTCAAAGGACCTCGAAGAAATATTCCCGGCAATGAGATGGCTGGGATTGTGGCGCAAGTTGGGGAGGATATTACCTCATTTAAAAAGTGTGATCAGGTTTATGGAATTACTTGGGATTTTCGTTACGGAGGTACTACAGCTGAATATGTTTGTATGAGGGAAAATGAAATTTCGGCGAAACCCTCAAACCTTACTTTCGAAGGTGCAGCTTCAATCCCAATAGGTGCCCTAACGGCTCTGTTTCTATTAAAGCGTGGTAATGTTAAAAGAGGAGATCAGGTTCTGATCTATGGTTCAAGTGGAAGTGTCGGAACATATGCTGTTCAACTTGCAAAATACTTTGGAGCAAAAGTAACAGCCGTTTGTAGTGGCGGGAACTCCGAGTTGGTTCTTTCTTTAGGTGCTGAGGAAGTTATTGATTATACAAAAGAAGATTTCAGGAAAAACGGAAAATTCTATGACATTGTCTTTGATGCAGTATTAAAAACCAGCTACTCTGAATGCAGGAAATTATTAAAATCAGGGGGAAGGTTTTTGACAGTAGATTGGCCGTTGGTTCGAGTATTGTGGAATAAAATAACCGGCAAACACAGAGTTATAATGGGTAGTTCAACAGATATCAGGGATCTTGATTATCTACGTGAATTGCTGGAAGCAGAAAAAATCAAACCTGAAATCGACCGTACCTATCCTATCGACGAGATTGTTGAAGCTCACCGCTACGTAGATAAAGGACATAAAAAAGGTAATGTTGCTATAACGATATAGGAATCAATCTGGGATATTGGGTTCATCACCCCAAACTGGTGAGACAGCACAGTTTGGCTTCATAAATCCCGGACGGTTTGCTACACGGAACGGTGATTTTACGATTGTACCATCCGTTGAACGATATACAAGTCTTTTTTCAACAATAGTCCCGACATATTTACCATCGGGGCCATAAATCTTGTCATTTTTTATCCTGCCAACAAATTTACCCGAACAGCTCCATACTTTGTTTTCGGACACCTGTAATGGTCGCCCTTTTTTCGTGTATAAACTCACAGCGATCTCCTGTTAACGTTTGATCCATACTGACAAGTCTATCTACAAATTGAGTAACGAAATGTCTGTCTATCAGGAAAATTTTTACTTCAAGTACACAAGCTTATGGGTCAGGGTGTCGAATCCATCGGTGGTTGCATACAGAATGTATGTTCCGGCAGAAATGTCTTCAGCTTTCATGTGGATCGACATGGAACCTGATTTCAGGGATAATCCTGAACGGTTCCAGACACGTTGCCCCATCATATTGTAAACAGCCAGATCTATTGATTGACTTGAAGCATCTGCTATTGTTATTCGAACTGTATCGTTAAACGGGTTCGGATAGGTGTTTAGCCTGAATGCTTTCGAGGGTAGTACTCCGTGTTTTTCCTCTTCCACCGACACATACTGTTCAACATTTAGTGTCCAGATATCCCAGTCACCGTTATCACGATTTGAAACAAATGCAATGGTCGACCCATCAGGAGACCATGCAGGATGATCATCGCGGGCTGGATCAGTCGTAATCTGTATTAATTCACCATCGTCCAAGTCTTTGATCCAAATATCATTGTTTCCGCTTCGGTCAGAATAAAAAGCTAGGTAGCGACCATCTGGAGAGATTGTACCTCGGTCATCCCATGCTGTATCAGTCGTCAGTCTTTCGGGTTCACCGTTACCATCTGCTGACATTATGTATATGTCGCGGTTACCATTAATTTCATTTGAAAACACTACGGTTTCGCCATCGTAAGAGAATGATGGATGTGCGATTTCTTCCGAGTTGGCGATAATGGTCGATATGTAATTATTATCCAGATTCAATATTTTTAAACCGTTGTAATGAAATACTATTTTATTATCTACGGGCGACCACGATGGATGAACACCTCGAAAAAGGGTTCCAGTAGGATTTTGAACAGCTCCGCCTTCAATGGGTACTATATAAAGGACCATTCCAAAACTGGTGGGGTGGCGTGCATCAAATACGATCTGGGTTCCGTCCCCGGATATCCCAAAATCGAAATCATCGTTTTCCCCGTTGCCGGTGATTTCGATGGGGGTAACAACCCTGGTGGAAACATCTACGCTTGCCAAACTTATGGTGCTGCCATTATTTACGGTAAATACAACAGTTTGACCGTCAGGTGTCCATTCTGGATGGTAGTCACTGGTTGCATTTGTTGTCAGTTGAACAGGCTGTGCGTTTGCAATCGATAGCAAAAGAAAAAGGCTGAATAACGTTGTGGCACGGAAAATGGAGTCTATCATAGCTTCCTCATGAACTTCCGGCTCCTGCATACTTCTGGGCGAATTCAATACTACTTCAGCAAAATAGAACTGAAAAACAGTATCAATCAAGTTTAGTGTAGCTTTTTCTAATTCTTATGCTTTTGGTATTCTACCTCCTCGAATTAACAACCATAGGCAAAGTGAGAGTTCTGCTATAATTGCAGGTATAAACGCCACTGTTTGAATAATTGATTTATAGTCATCAAATGCCGGCATTAGAAAGCCTGCTAAACTATTAAACAGGTATCCAACAGAAACAACTAAAAGCAGAATCCCTAGTACTTTAGGGATAAATGTTGATTTGATCACCAGATACCCAAGAACAAGGAAATGAAAACCAAAAAAGACGAGTCCTATCTTGAAGCCATACTCATGACCTGTTAGAAATAGCATCGTTTGAGATTGTAATTGTGCCTGACTGAATCCAGAAAGACTTTCAGCTCCGCTCAACAGATACAAAACCATCAACAGATTTAGTCCTACCACACCGTAAATTGCCACGTGGATCAAACGGAACCATGCTGCCAACATCGAAAGACTTTTGTTTACCGGTTTAAGAAATACATATAATCCTAGCGCTGCGACCACGTCAAATACAAGCATCATAATATCGCCAACGATATTCATCCGCAGCATACCACTTGAAGCCCGGTATTTTTCGTACATCGACGTAGCGTCAATACTTGATGCAAATATTCCTGAAATAAACATAAATAGCAGACCAAAACCCGCTACTTTGGCAGCTTGACGTTGTGTTAAGTCACCCATATTTATTTGCCCCCTGGTTGAACATATAATTTTGTAAAATTTACTAATACCCTGTATCCAATACCACTCACCGCTCCTTAATGATGCATTTTTTCAGTAAAAACAAATTTATTGTTCTTTTGTATACTTGCCTCATCGAAAAATCGTATTCTAGATAATTTTAGACTTGATGCTTTGTTTTCTTTCTGAGGACTTCTGTCAATTCTAAATATCATTTGATCTATCTCACACTTGGCAGTCAATATTTCATTATCTTTGATGTTATTCAAAATCACTTTTCTTTGGGGAGGAAGTATGAGCCGGAATCACGTTTCTCTGATCTTAATAATCATCACACTCATTTTTACCATTCCACTATTTGCTCAAGACACTCCACCTGAGCAACTCTTGACAGATGAAGCCACTCAAAAGCTCCTGCAGGAAATGGAGGACATGGGACTCTCTGACGAAGAGGGAAATATGGACATGGAAGCCCTGCAAAAGATGATGCAGGACAACATGACAAGTATGTTCGAACAAGTTGAAGTACCTGTTGGGCTCTATGAAAACACTGAGTATAGCTACTCCTTTATTATTCCTGAAGGCTGGTCCGGGGCGTATGTTTTCGGAGTATTAACTGTTGTTGAAGGCACTCTTGGTGAGATGATGGTTAACCCTGATCTCGCTCAACCTACGATGATGATTATGGCAGTCCCACCCGATGAAATCGAGGGTGATATTGACATAGAAAATGCTGATCTCGATCAGATTAAAGCTGATATGGAAGCGAATGAAGAAGAGGGTGTTGACTTAACAGTCATTGATGTGAAACGAGCAGAAGTGGAAGGTCATAAAGCAATATTCGCAGAAATGATTCAGAAAATCAGTATGCAGATACCCGGAATGCCTCCAATGGAAAATGAAATCCATAGCGCAATCTATATGTTTGAAGCCAATGATCTCCGTTATAACCTGATGTACGCCTCTCCCGTCGGTAAATGGGATGAATACAAAGAATTCTTCAAATCACAGGTAGATAATTTTAAACTGAAATAGATCCTGTTTGACAAGCAAACAGGGATGAATATTTATATAATAAGGGCGGATCAATTGATCCGCCTTTTCTGTCAGACTCGAAACAAATTCAATAAAACAAGTCTCTCAAAAATCTATTTCAATATTGTAATCTTCTTCACAGTTTCCTTCCCACCGACCTCAACACCCAGGTAGTAGGTCCCTGAAGCTATGTTTTGCATATTTCCAGCTAAGGAATAGGTGTGAATCCCTGACGGATAAACCTGGCTTGTCCAGAATATTTTTTGCCCCAAGACATTATAAAGGCTGAATCCTACGTCACTGCTTTTTTCCAACATAAAACGAACTGACGGGGCGGCGTTGGCTGGGTTTGGATAGATGTCTACGTTTAATATTTCGGGGACTGTACTTAACTCTTGATTTACTCCGGAAACACCATATTCTTTACAAATCACTAGTTTGTCACCTTCATGAAAGTAAAGATATTCTCCATCAGAAAACCCTATTTCACTCCATAGACCAACATCTTGTTCTTTAATGATCTGGTACTCATTGATTGAAACAATTACTGTATTCCTTCCCCCTTTACGGATTAAAAAAGAGTCATTGTAAGGAATAATACAATTCGTTATAATTTCTTCATTATTCTCATATTCACGATAGATATTAACTAAAAGAGGTAGAGATTGATTCCCCATTAATAAAACCGCAAAGGCCCCATCAAAATCACCAGCCAGGTTATACTTCTGGTTGATTATAAGTTTTCCGTTGACAAAAATCATGTCTTGGGGATTTTCAAGACCCGTTGAAAAAGTTCCTTCAAATTGCGGATATTCAGGGTTACTTATATTAAAAATACTTAGTGAATCAGATAAAACATAAAGGTTTTCGCCGTTGACCTCAATATTGGAGTATCCATTTGTTTCCAAGGTGGAGTATATCTCTGAAAGGTCAGAAGAAATCAGTTTGACCTGGTTGTTTATTGATACAATTAAAGTTTCGCCATTATGCACATAATCAAATGGTTGATAACCACCAAGTATGGAAGATGAATTTAATACAACTGGTTGACTGGGATTTTGACAATCCAGATGGTGAATACCATAATATTCAGATGCAAAAACATAAGTTTCATCTCCATTTTTTGTCAATCCGCGGAGGTCTTTATATTTCAGAATTTTACTAATAACCACAGGATCGCCACTACCTATATCATCAACAATCCATAATCCATTATAAGGAGTTGCAAGATATTTAATATTGTCGAAACTTATTCCTGCCACAGGCTTCCACGCGCCGGCGTTGTATCGTATCCGTTCTCGTAAAATGGAATCGGAGGTGCGTTCATGTACAACAAATTCTGGGGAATAATTGGATCTCGACAAATACATTTCATTACCTAAAGCGTAAAATGGCTTAAGAGCACGATGGTCAAATGTTCCCATCAACTCAAAAGAATCAAGGTTTATTAGAACCATATGATTATTATCCAAAGTAAGCTGCATATAGGGATCAGCACATTCATTGTATGATTGACACGTCAAATAGTGGTTCCAATAAGGAACCTGGATTTCAGCCTCAACTTCATTGGTAAATGGATCTATCTTTCGCAAGTTTATATACGTCGAATCTTCTGAAACAAATCCCTGATAGACTTTCCCGTTATACACTTTTGGATAGGTTGAAACGAACCTTTCTCCTGCATAAGAATTTATAAAGATATAGTCATCTTCAGTGATTTCATAAATACTCAGATCGTTGTACATACTAGCTACTAGATAACCATCAAAAGTTTTCAAGAAATAATATTGGCCATCATAGGGTAAGAATTCACTAATTACCTCATCTTCGATAATCTGTCCATTTTGGAAAGAAATTTTATAAAGGTTTCGGCTATATTCCCTGACCGCAAAATAGGAATTATTTATTAAACAAATGGACTCAATTTCATCGTTATTGTATTCTTCTTCATATACCCTTGTGGTTGAAAATCCATTTTCATCCAGGACTATTTTATAGATATCGTTGCGGTAAGTCGGGTAGCCGTTGGCTCTTGGATGGACATATAGGGTGTCACTAGTAACATAAAACCATTTAAAGTTTTGATTACTGAAGTTAAGAGAGTCAATAATTGAAAAATTTAGATTGTCATCATATTCCATCATCCAAACAAATCCAGAAGATTCGGAAAAAATCACTTTGTTATTCCATTTTACGATGTTTGTAATCGATTCCCATCTATCTTCTTTTTCTAAAACAGTTTCGAGCCCACCCCAATCTGCTATTACAGGTGTTGATGCTGTAAAAAGGAGTATCACTACTGATATAATCATCAGGACCTTGAATGGCTTGTTCATGATCTATGCCTTATTGGTAATATTACTTCAGAATCGTAAGTTTCTTCACAGTTTCCTGCCCACCAACGTTCAGCCCCAAATAGTAGGTTCCAGACGCTAGATTCTTCATATTATCTGAAAGTGTATAGGTATGATTGCCAGACGGATACACATGGCTAATCCTGAATATTTTTTGCCCCAATACGTTATAGAGGCTGATTCCTACTTCACCAGCATTTTCAAGTCTGAACTTTATGGCCGGAGCTGCATTGGCGGGATTTGGGTAAATATTATAATCATACTCTTTTAACAAAATTGGCGGCTGATCCATTACACCAGCAGTATATCTTGGGTCCATGACATACAGGTTTCCACCATGGGAAGTCGCATATAGATAATGTGAATCACTGAAAACATTCATGTTGTAACGTTCTTGAGGTGTAAAGTTTTCAACGATAACAAATTCATTATCCACAATATCCAGAATGACGTCTCTCGATGGCCTTGTATGTGAAGCACCAACAATATAGTCGCCCAATACTGAATTTAAACTCAGGGAATATCCTTCACATGTAATTGGTGCAAAATTCATAAGGTGTGGCCATAGGGGATCTTCAAGTGAGTAGACATTCAACGTTGAAGATGCCCTGGTGTACAGTGTAGATCCTGATAAGTGCATGAAATTTCCTGAAATATCAACAACAGGAAAGACCAGCTCGAGCTCCCCCTGTTCATTCGCCTCATATACTTTCAGGATACCGTTATGTGTTTTGAACAAATAGTTTTCATAAACAAAGGATTCAAGTCCACCATCTTCAGTAGAATAGATAGTTTCAAGATCCGGTGAGCAAACACTGGTCGTATAATCATATGCATCGTTTGAAGTAACTACTGTAAATTCGCCTAATTTTAGAATATTGTTGATGCTTCCCTGTTCTATTTCGTCTGTTGTATTTATCAGAACTGTTTCTTCAGGGACAGTGCAATCATAGACCTTAAGAAAATTGTTGTATGGATATTCTGATAACTCGCAATAGATATAGAGGTAATTTCCACATTTATAGATGTTTTTGTTCCGACTCCCCTCAGGATATACACGAAAGACAGAATAATTATCACTTGCTATATCTTTTATAATTAATGAACCAGTGGGACCATTGGCAATATAAGTATAGTCTCCTTCAGTAAATATGTTGTAAATACTGAAACTAAGAGGGGCGTACGCAGCAATGAATTCACTTTCCGTATCAGAAGTCGTTTCATAAATATTGAGATCGAAGACAGTGGTTCCCGCGCCTCCACCCGCTGCAACCTGGAAAAGGTGAGAGTCATCATAAGGAAACGCAGGGTACATCGAGTATCTAAGATCATACTCACCGACCCATTCGAGTTCAGGAATGTCCAGGACTTTTACTTTTGGTTCAGAAGACTCAGGCGGATACCAGAAAAATACAATTTTATCACCATATCGGATAAATGTTGACTCTTCACTGCTAACGTAACCACTAAAAGTAATCGTTTCTTCTATTGTATCATTATATGGATTTATCTTATTCACATAGATATTTGGATAGTTGTTAGTATTAAACACATAAATTCGATCCTGATAAGGGATAGCTTCAAATGGCCAGGTATAACCATCAGTCGTATATTCTAGCGATAATACTGAATTTTGAGAACTGAATACCTTGGAGTGGAAAGCCTGATTCTCAAAGTATTTTATGTTTAGAATGGAACCGTCGGATTCAAGTTCTATAGGATTAACAGAAACATCGAAAGATTCATCCAGTGTGGCAGTATTTCCATCATAAGATATACTATATACCAGATTCGATCCTTCGATAAGGCAGTAGCTGGTTCCATTCACGACAGCAATATCTGTAATTGATGCTAAAGTATATTGACCTGACACATTAATTTCGGAACCGCTTAATTCTGCAACCAGTAATCCGTTATTTGTTATGGCATAAAGATCATTTTCGTAAAGTTGCATTTTTCCATATGGATGACCAGAACGAATGTCATCGAAAACAGTAAACTCATTTTGTTCATTTAATCCCATCAAGCAAATAGACGATTCGCCATTAAAGATGACATGATTATTCCATATGTCCATTTGATCATTGAATCTCATGTCATTCTGAAAGACCTGAACCGTGTCTAGTCCTTCCCATTCGGCATTTGCTTGCTTATTTACAATCAAGACAAGCAAAATTAAAAAAATTATATTTAATAATGTTGTCAGCAGAGTTTTCATGTGTTTTCCGATCTGAGTGCTAACGAAACTATTGCCTATTTTTATTGGCTATGTGACACAACATATATAAATGTCTTCTTATAACTTAACAAACATACAGTTTAATGTCAACAATCCACTTAGCGTTAATATGTTATAGACATTTTGTATTCATAGAACGATACCTCTTAAACATTCCTTCTATAACTCTATCCCCAACTTTTCCATTTCACTTATCATATGATCTGTGTGGGAACCTGCCCAATACAGGTTCCCGCAGCCTTCGCACATCTGGTATAGAGTTAAATCGTTACCATTTTTTTCACGTATCAACGGTGGGGCACTCTCAAGCTGTTCCAGTTTTTCGGGTTGAACCAGTAGGTTATTACAGTTTATACAACGTGAGAAACTTTCTATTTTGTCCATCAGATCAAAACGATCCACAATTTCCCGTATCTGGTCAACCGGATCACGGTTCCTGACAAGTCGTCCGATCTTCACTATGTTACGCATGAGTAACTGATGATCAAAAGTCAGGAGAATTCTGTTCTCTATTGCTGACACCTCCGCCAAGGTTTCATCCCCAACATCCTCTGAATAATAGAGTGTATCAAAGCCAAGAAGACGAAGGTAACGAGCCAGTTTTCCCAGATGGACATCGAGGACAAATTGTGGGGGATCGGGATAAGGAAATAGTTCTAATTTTCCATCTGGATTCGGCAGTGAAAAACCTCGCGGATAAACAGTTATTCTATCACCGTCACTAAGGATATAATCCCACCCAACAGGCTGATCATTAACAAAAAGTCCCGCAACTTCAACATGCGGGATTCTTTGACTTTCTATCGCATCCTTAACTGAAGACCGCAGGGTCACTTCTGTCGAGTAGCATTCCTGTTTTTTTTGTTTGGGGAGTAGATCATTGAGTTCACCGTAGAATCTGAATTCAACATTGATCATATTCTCCTCCCCTATTTCTAAAGCCGGATTCGGGGAATCCGGCCTACACTATTTCTTCTGAGCCGGGTGAGGTCGGGATAGTTTCGGGATGACTTCTTCTGCCCAACTGTCGTAATCATCTGCCTTGATATGTTCACGGGCTGCCGCTACCAGCCTGAAATAGAAGTTCAAGTTGTGCGCTGAACCAAGTTTCATCGCAAGAAATTCACCAGAATGATAAAGGTGGCGCAAATAGGATCGGCTATATTGAGTGCAAAGCGGACACGGACATCCTATTTCTACCGGACCTTTATCCAGAGTGTAGCAGGAGTGACGCATGTTCATTTTACCTTCAAAGGTAAACAGCGTCGCACGGCGTCCATTACGGGTAGGTACAACACAATCGAAAAGATCAACACCACGTCCGATGGCATCCACGATGTCCTGCGGATAGCCAACCCCCATAGCATAACGGGGACGGTCTTGAGGTAAGATTCCGGTTACAATATCAGTAGCCCGTTTGGTCTGGTCGCCTTGTTCACCGACTGCCAGGCCACCAATAGCGTAAGCGTTGGCGTTCAGTCTTGCCAGTCTTTCCGCTTCACGGACTCGTAGATCGTCATAGAATGATCCCTGCACGATTGGAAGCAGGGTTTGCTCGTGACCGTATAACGGTTTGGATTTTTCGAAGACTTCAATTCCTCTATTCAGCCAACGCCAGGTTCGTTCACCGGCATCATCCGCTTCTTCACGGGTGGCCGGCCATCCGACCAGTTGATCAAGTGGCATGACAAAATCGGGACCTATGGCCCGTTGAATTTCGATGACCTTTTCCGGGCTGAAAAGATGGTAGCTGCCGTCGATGTGGGACTGAAACTCTACCCCTTCCTCGCTGACTTTTCGTAGCTCCGCCAGTGAAAAGACCTGGAAACCACCGCTATCGACGAGGATGGGTTTGTCCCATGCCATAAACTTATGTAAACCGCCCATTTTTATCAGTGTATCGGTGCCGGGTCGTAAGTAGAGATGGTAGGCGTTGGAGAGGCTGATCTGCGCACCGAGCTCATGCATCTCCCGTGCTTCGATTCCTTTTACAGAACCGACAGTACCTACAGGCATAAAGTTGGGTGTTTCAACGACACCGTGATCTGTTTCGAGTAAGGATGTTCTGGCACGTCCTGATTTTGCTATGATGGTATATTTCATGTATATGTTTTTACCTCGACAACAATATGTTGAAACCCGAGTGACCCGTCTACGCAAAGGCTTCGCCGGGTCTTCGACAAGCATCCCCAACAACAGAACTTGAGGACAGGCCCGGGCCACCCTTCTATCTATTTTACCTCTCCCGAGATGCTATCGCTCCCGGGCTACAAAATAGTCGGTTTGTCCGTCTTCACTGAAGCTACGCCGCGACAGGGAGAAACCGGCCTACAAACCATAACCAAAAATCTGGATCCTGAATCAAGTTCAGGATGACAGATAAATCCTCTCGCTCACTCCTTATAAGGAGCTGGCTTCGAGTGCTTCTTCAAGTGTTTTTACAGGAATAACCTTCAATCCCTTTGGTACGTCATCCTTATATCCGGCGGGGATAATCGCACGTTTAAACGCCATGTGCGCCGCTTCCGATAACCGTCGGTCCATTGCTCCCACTGAACGTACCTCACCTGTCAAACCGATTTCGCCAATGAGCACTGTTTCAGGGTCAACGGGAATATCACGCAAACTGCTATTAATCGCTGCTGCAGCAGCAAGGTCGGCAGCGGAATCATCCAGACGAAGCCCACCGGTTGCATTGATAAAAACATCCCGTCCGGCTAAACCAAGCCCGACCCGTTTTTCCAGTACGGCAATCCACATTGCTAGGCGACGTGGGTCAATGCCTGTGGAATTCCGTTGAGGTTGCGGGTATAAACTGGTAGTTACCAAGGCTTGTATTTCGATTAACATCGGTCTTGAGCCACGGATAATAGTAGCCACCGCCACACCTGAAACACCTTCGTCCCGTTGCCCGATAAAACGACGACTCGGATCAGAAACACCTTTTAGACCAACGTTGGTCATTTCAAAAACACCGAGTTCGCCTGTTGCACCGTAACGGTTTTTCAACGCTCGAAGCATCCTGACCGAACCTAGGTTATCCCCCTCGAACATAAGGACAGCGTCCACAAGGTGTTCGATGACTCGAGGTCCGGCAATCGCACCTTCCTTGGTCACATGACCTACCAGGGCAACAGCCGCACCGTTACTGCGAGCGTAGTCACTCCAGCGTGATGCGATCTCACGAACCTGTGTCACAGTTCCCGGTGCCGAATCAAACTCAGACGTCCGGCAGGTCTGGATACTGTCGATGATAACCAGTGACGGTTCCATCTTTTTCGCCCATTTCAGGCCGGTATCTACATCAGCTTCGCCGAGGACCTGAAAGTCTTTACAATCCATTTCGAGACGGTCGGCACGTAGCCGAATCTGCGCAGGGGCTTCTTCTGCGGTGATGTAGAGAACACCGTTCCCACCGGAAGCAGTTGCACCCGCAGCTTGAAGAAGTAGGGTTGATTTACCAACGCCGGGGTCACCACCAATGAGCACACTCGAACCTGATACAAAACCACCACCGAGGACACGGTCCAGTTCCGGCATTCCAGCATCCAGACGGGGCGCTCGATCCGGTTTGATGTCTGCGAGTATTTCAGGGGTTGTGTCTTTGATTAATTGAGAAACGCGTTCCTTTTTGGTCGGAGCCGCTTCTTCGACGAGGGTATTCCATTCGTTACAGGTGGGGCATTTGCCTAACCAGCGGGGCTGAACCGCACCGCACGACTGACATACGTAGACTGTTTTGATTTTATTTGCCATGCTCGGAAGTTAGTCAAGGGAAGCTTTTAAGGCAATTGGAAATGGGAACAAGGAAAATCCATCAAGACACTTATCCCCGAAAAAAGCTTTCATGTTCGGAAGGCTTAGCCCTATATTTGTAAATTAATCAGATAGTATCATGGAGATGCTGTGTTTTTCTTCTCGAAAGACCCTTATAAAAAATTAAAACGAGCTATCGGCAGCCATAAAGTGCTGGACCGTGAAGAAGACCGTATGGTCTACGCCGTCGATGCGACCTATACAACTCCCGCTGGAAATCACGATCCCGATGTCGTCGTCCTCGCTGAAAGTAGTGAGGATGTCATTGAAAGTATTCTATTTGCCCGAAAGAATGATATCCCTGTTATCCCCCGTGGTGCAGGAACCGGCATGAGCGGTGGTGCGATCCCAATGAAGGGCGGGATGGTCATTGTCACAGAAAAAATGAAACGGGTGATCGAAATAAATGTCCACGAGCAATGGATTCAATGTGAACCTGGTTTGACTACTCAAGCAGTAAAACGTGCAGTATCAGCAAAACGGCTCTTTTATCCACCAGACCCATCCAGTTACAAGATCAGCAGCATCGGTGGAAACATTGCTGAAAATGCGGGCGGGCTGCGTTGTGTGAAATACGGAACCACTGCCGATTATGTACTCGGTTTGAAATATGTGAACGCTGAAGGTGAATTGATTTGTACAGGTGCGTTGGCCGATTCATCCCAGAGTCTCGATCTCACATCGACACTGGTTGGTTCTGAAGGGTTGCTGGGAATGATTGTTGAAGCACGGTTGGCGCTTATCCCCGAACCGAAACACACACGAACTATGATCGCCCATTTTGACGCAACAGGTAAAGCGATTAAAACGATTCATACACTTCTTCCCGAATTGGTTCCATCGGTAATGGAATTTATGGATACCTACGTCATTCAGGCGATCAGCCAATTCGATCCTTATCCTTTCCCTGATGGAACGCAAGCAGCACTACTGATTGAAACCGACGGCAACCGTGAACAAGCAGACCGTGAAGCTAAAAGAGTTATTCAGGTTCTTGAAGACATCGGTGCTCTTGAGATACATACTGCCGACGCTGAAAAAGACCGTGAACGGTTATGGGAATTACGTCGCCTTATTTCACCGAGTCTATCCCGACTCGCCAGCGGCAAGATGAACGAGGATGTGGTTGTCCCACTGGGAAGAATCGCTCACTTGATCCAACGGGTTCGCGAAATCAGCAATAAATACGACATCGTTATCCCGATCTATGGACATGCAGGAGATGGAAATCTGCACCTGAACGCTATGTATGACAGAAGTGTTCCCAGTAATAAAGTGGCCGCTTACGATGCTATTCAGGAATGTTTCCAGGCGACGATTGAACTGGGAGGTACTATTTCCGGTGAACATGGAATCGGCGCAGCAAAAACATCTTATATGTCATTACAATTCTCAGAAGACGAAATGGTAGTTCTGAAAGCCTTGAAAAAGGCTTTTGATCCAGACGATTTTTTCAATCCATCAAAAATGTTCCCGTCCACCTCTAAATTCTAATTTCGGGATTTCTCTTCATGAAACGTTACTACTTTTTTGCGCTTGCTACGATGTCACTATTTATGGTTACCAATCTCTCCCTGGCATGGGAATATGGTTGGACACATCATGATGATGGGCTTAGTACGGGCCGTTTCGACCTCGGGGATACCCATAATTCTAAAGATTCAACCCTCTTCGTTATCCGCTTTGATCCAGAGAACTGGGAACTCAAGGCTTTATCTATAACTGAACAGAAACTTGAGAAAAACCTCTCGGTCCGCGAGTGGGCTCGTCAATACGGTATGGTGGCTACGATAAATGCCGGCATGTATGATGTTGACCGAAAAACTCACATTGGATATTTCCAGACTTCGGACCATAAAAACAATGGTCGCTTACATTCGAAATACAAATCGGTAATAGCCTTTAATCCTGTAGGAAAATCTCCTGCAGCTCAAATGTTTGATCTTGATGTTATCTCGTTGGAAAAGATCGAGAAGTCCTATTCATCAATAATTCAGAATGAACGCCTGATAAAAAAGCCGGGCGAAAACCGATGGTCCCGAGGTGGAAAGACATGGTGGAGTGAAGCTGCTCTTGGCGAAGATAAAGATGGACGAATCTTGTTTCTCTATACCCAAGCCAGCTTCAAAATGTATGACCTGAATAACCGACTTCTGGAACTGCCTTTAGACCTCGTTTCAGCCCAACACCTCGAAGGTGGATTACCTGCGCAAATCTATTTTAACTATGAAGATGTTGAAATTGAATTCCACAGCGGTCATGAAGTTGATTTCAGTCGTGAAAAGAATCCGGTGACCGGTTTGGGAATTCCAAATGTGATAGGAATAAAGAAGAAATAGTACTTTTGAATATTTAGTGGTCCTTTTGCATGTCTCTCTTGGTTATTCAGCACTTTTTCTATTGATTTAATCGCGTAATTATAATTTCCGCATTTTCAAGAGGATATCACGCTCACTCCCACCTATATCTTATCTATAGTATGATTTATAGCCGTACTCCGATTCATTTATAAAACCGAAAAATCCGTTTTACTGCTATTCTGATATAATTATTTTAAGAGTGAGAAAAACATTACCCCCTGTTATTCTCGAAAAGATACCATTGTTAGTCCCCCAAATCGGGTACTCGTAAACTTTGAGAGGCGCATCGAAAAGGATTGTCGGGTACCCGTAATATTTTAGTCCCCAACGCCCACCATTAAGGGCGGAATAATTGTTACTGCCACATATGGTGCAGCCATCATCACAAATGTTGCTATAGAGCCAACCATGACGTAGCTCCACCATGCCTGCCGTTTCTCCTTGATCTCATCCCTTAATCCCCATTCACGAACAATCCATCCTTTTATCAGGATAAACGGGATAGACCAGAGGAAATATTCAACAATAACAATCAGCACAGCGAAGGACATTGTCCCCTTTTCTTTAGCTGCCCATAAATAGCTATCCGTAAATGGTAAAGTGGGTCTCAGGATAAGAATTGTAACAACCATGGCGACAGTACCGGCCAAGAGAGTAATAATTGCTCGTTTTTTCCAGTTTCCGGGAATCAACGGTTTGGAAAAATATACATCTATTCCCATCTGTACGAGTTGAACAAATATGATATATACCAACAACATTATCGGTGATAGATTGTTCATTTATTCCACCTTAAATCGGCTCACGAAGTAACGGCATTGTCATACAGCGTGCGCCCCCGCGCCCCCTGACCAATTCTCCACCGTCGAAACGAGTGACTTCAACCATCACATCTTCAAGGGCTTGAATTGTGTAGTCATTTCTTGCATAACTGAGTACATGGCCCGGCTTTAAAGCAAAGGTATTGGCACCGTCATTCCATTGTTCTCTTAATGCTGCAAGAATATGTTCTTCTTTGCATGGGTAACGTGACTCATGCCCGCCCACAGAAACGACAATTCCTGATTCAATGATCCCCAACTCTTCAAGGCCATCCAACACTTTTATGTATCGTTTTTCAGTCCCATCGGAAGATAGAACATCCATAAAAGGCTGGGAGGACATATCTTCAGGCGAGGGACCATTATAGATGGCGCCAAGTTGATCAACCTGTTTTCTGACTCTCTCGATAACCCGTCCGTAAAGATGTGCTTCATCCCAGATATAGGGCAACGTAACAATCTGCTGGCGATCAACAAAGGTAAAAACGGTATCCAGATGCATAAATTCATGTTTTTTAGGTATATGAATTTTTAGCACACGTTTTATTGTCGTATTCTCAAATAGATACTTTGCCAGATGATTTGCCCCGGCTTCGTTACTTCTTTCACTGATTCCGACCAAAACAGTTTCCTCATCAGCGACCAGGACATCACCACCCTCGAGGGTAGCATCCGGATCTTCAAGAATGCCATCGTACACTTCTACATCTTCGAACAAAGGGTGACGGTTTACGACAGCTCTTAGCAGATAGGCTTCACGGTGCCGTATGGGTTTACATGGATGGCTGATGATCAGTTTATCTGTAATAAAAAATGCTGGATCCCTCATGAAATAGAGATTTGGGATAGGCTCAAGCAGAACCGGCTGGTCGAAGGTGTATTGTTCAGGATACCCCATAATCAGATGATTGGGTTGAATAACACGAGCGTCAATGTTTTTGGGCAGTGAACCATAGACAACTTCATCGACAATTTCACGGTGCATTTGCGGTTTCGCGCATACATCTTTTAGGAGATCCGTAAAATAGAGTACCTCAACATCGTGGTTACGCATTTTCTGTACGAAACCCTTGTGTTCTGGTCGTGCGGATTCAATGTCGATAATATCATCGCAAAGCATGGCCTGCATATTCCAGGGAACCATTCTTTTATGTTCCCAACCCGGTTGATGGACCAATACTTTTTTTAACTTGCCAACTTCAGAATAGACACCCAGCTTAGACATAGGGACTCCTCGTGTTACAATACTCAGGAATATACAAAGGTGATGTTGAAATATCATAGGTTTAACAATTATCGGCGGACTCCTTATAACATTCTTTGTGATTTATTTTACTTGGAATTAATTACACTAACTATTTAAATTATTGCACTCGTGAATATGAAATCAAGCACGCTTCTCTACACTCTTCTTATTAATTTTGGGATTTGAATTTGAGTTCATCACCCGATAAAAACTGGCGAATGCAAACAATTGGTATTGTCGTCCCTTCGTTCCTCACGCTTCTTCTTTTCATCTTCGGCTACTTTTTTGTTTTATTACCCAGCTATAAGAACTCTCTTATTGAAAAGAAAGAACAGCACTTGAAAGAAATGACCAGCCTCGCCATTAAACAGGCTCATGCCCTGATTGCTGATTATTCTCTTAATCCTGAATATTCACCAGAAGAAAAACTGCTTTTGTACTTTGAAGAACTACGTCACGGTACAGGTGAGGACCAGTATTTCTGGATACTTGACACATCCGGCACAATGCTGATGCATCCACACATCAAGCAGTATGAAGGTCAGAATTTACTTGACTACCGTGATCCTTCTGGACGTACTGTCTTCAAAAACATGGTTGATGTGGTTCGAAATCAAGGCAACGGTATGGTGGAGTACTCATGGGCTTATGGTAGCGATACGTCCAGAATTGAAGAAAAACGATCCTACGTTACACGGATAAATGGATCCGACTGGATTTTGGGTACGGGGTTGTACGAAGCTGATTTGATCGAAGAGACGAAAAAATTCACCAATCGACTTACCTTCATCGCTCTTGGGGTCTTCTTTATCATCTTCGCGCTTATTCTTTACCTCTCCCATAAAAGTCTACTGGTGGAAAAGAAACGGGCCAAGGCAGAAAAAGATCGTGAAGAATTACTTGTCCATCTGACAGAGGCTCTGGAAAGAGTTCAACAACTTGGTGGCTTACTTCCGATCTGCTCAAAGTGTAAAAAGATTCGCGATGACAGAGGTTACTGGCAGGAAGTGGAGCTTTATATTCGCGATCACACGGACGCAGAATTTACTCATGGACTCTGCCCCACTTGTCAAGACGATTACTTCAAAGAACTCGAAGAAACAACTGAGTTAATAAGAAAAGCCAAACTTTAAGTTTGGCTTTTTAGTACTTCAAAAATCTTCATATAGCTATTCAGTTCGCCAAGGTGGCGGTAAAAGCGTATCCCCGCAGACATCTTGAATGCCTCCCATGATACTTTCCCTGAGTTTGGGTGAAAGCCCTCGGGGACCTGTTCTTATTCTTCCAGCAATTGTAAGCTCTGCGTAGAACGGATCCAACTGGTTTTCAAGAGTGTACAACCATTGTGCGGTAACCCATTTCAAGGAGTCACAGTTTTCTTGTCGAGTATAAAAAGAGCTTAATTTTGACAAGACATAGTCATGAAAAGGATATATCATAAGGTGACTAACCATAAAATCGGGATCACCAGCCAATTTATTTTTTCTGGTTTTATCCATATAGTCATCTAGTGGTTTTTCGTGATTCGTTTTCACAATCACAATTGATTCCTCGGAACCGGCGATAAACTTTCCATTAGTAGGTACGCCCTCCCATATTTCCAACGAGATATTGTATGCCGTATTATCATCCAGATCTAGCGTCCAGGCATCAATCGTCTCTAACGTTGCCCAACCAATAGTGTAATAATCTTCTCTGTCAATAACATCTTCTTCATGTGTTGTCGTAGAAGGGTAGTATACTGTTAATCCTGTCTTGATGTTCTCCAGCTTCCAGTAAATGTAATCCTTCACATTTTTGAATTTTAGAGGTCTAATCCAAGGTTGGTGTTCTTCGTATTCCTCTCTGCTGATATAATAAGTCACACCAAAAATAGCTTCTCTCGGTTCGGGGTTGTCTTTCCATAAAACCAGGTTAGGAAACGCACCAAACCGATTCTCATATTCCTTACTAATATTGGGATAGAGATCCATCCAATAAACTGGCATTCCATTTTCATCATCCTGCCCAATTGCATGGAAATCCATTTTTGATGTATCTGTCCAGGGACCAGCATTGGATTTAAAACTTACTATCACTAGGATAGCTAATAATACTAACATCTTATTTCGCTTCTTCATTTTAATTACTCCCTTTACTTAAACGCATGGTTGAAGGAAAGGTATCATTTTTATATTCATGTTAATTACCATAATTACTACTAGTAAGAGGAAGTTTAAACGTATTCTTATTAGCTTCATTGTTATATTAACTGATGATGTATGTTATAATATTGTGACATAAACATCACATTGGCAAGTCTAATTAGACTATTTATTAATTATCTATACTCTTCGATGACGACATAAACTCGTTTGTAATTACGCCGTTGCAGGTACAAAAAGCGAGATTCCTGCCAACCAAACGCAGGAATGACCCGCCGCCGATAAAGCTATGGCGGGCAGGCATATAGATCCCGGATTGTGGTTCGGGATCAAAATTGATACAATATCTCCCATAAAAAAGAGCGAACCCAAAGGCTCGCTCACAATCTAGCAGTTCTCTTATTACCGGGTAGAATATTATTTATCCCGCGTAGGCTTCCAGACCTGTGATATCCGCCCCGACGATTAGCGTATGCATCGTATGGGTTCCTTCGTAGGTGTAAACACTCTCCAGATTCATCATGTGGCGCATGATGGGATACTCGTCCGAAATACCGTTAGCTCCATGAACATCACGGGCGACTCTTGAAATATTCAATGCGATTTCGCAGTTGTTTCTCTTGGCAAGAGAAACCTGACGGAACGTGCTGGTTCCCGCTTCTTTCATCTTACCCAATTTATAGACCAGCAATTGTGCCTTGGTAATCTCTGTCACCATCTGAGTCAATTTATCCTGAATAAGTTGGAACCCTGCGATGGGTTTGCCCCATTGTTCACGGCTTAGCGTATAGTTCAAGGAACTTTCGTAACATGCCTGTGCTGCGCCAATCACACCCCAGGCGATTCCATAACGGGCTTGATTCAGGCACATCAACGGGCATTTTAATCCGTGCGCTTTCGGCAAACGCATATCTTCCGGCACAAAGACATCTTGAAGGATAATCTCGCCTGTTACTGATGCACGGAGGCTCCACTTCCCTTTTGTTTCAGGGCAGGAGAGACCTTCCGCTCCCTTTTCAACGAGGAACCCCTCAACAACACCGTCCAGCTTTGCCCAGACAACGAGAATGTCAGCGAAGGTGGAATTGGTGATCCACATCTTGGCACCGTTGAGTTGGTAACCGCCGTCCACTTTTTTGGCCGTTGTGATCATACTACCGGGATCGCTACCGTAATCGGGTTCTGTTAATCCGAAGGCACCGATCAATTCTGCACGGGCGAGTTTCGGGAGAAGATTTTTCTTCTGTTCTTCACTTCCCCATGTGTAAATCGGGTACATCACGAGGGCAGACTGAACACTGACAAAGGAGCGAAGACCACTATCTCCTCTTTCCAACTCCTGCATGGCAAGACCATAGGCAACATCGCCGATACCGGCTCCGCCATACTCCTCCGGTAGGGTTGGACCAAAGAGACCAAGTTCTGCCATTTGCGGAATCAGATGATCCGGAAAAGTTGCATCTTTGTAATGTTTATCAATAATGGGAATAACCTGATCACTCACCCAATCACGTACCGAGTCGCGAACCAGCTTCTCCTCTTCGTTCAGCCATTCATCCAGATTGTAATAGTCAACACCTTTATAACTCATTTTCTTTCCTTCAGTTATTAAAAAGTTTGGAACAACAAATATGTGGGAATTTTTGGATGAATAAAAGCCCAAAAGGTTACACGGTGCTCCTGCTGGCCCCGTAGAGGACTATATCCTTATCAGCATGTTATCATCATCTTCGTCTGATGGATAAATGTAATTTTCAATAGCCTCATCAATTTTCCAACAACGTTCTGCAATAATATCAGGATCACCCGGATACTCAGTTTCAAGTACCAGGCTTATTCCAAGTTTATTAATATTTCGATTCACTTTTCGCACAATCTTTGGATAAAACTTTTTGTAGGTTCTAACGTGCGCCGACATACTAACCGGCTGACCTTCATGCACGATATAGCCATCCATCACCAGCCAGTTCAACATTGCTGATGTCTCAAAAATTAACTGTGCCTCGCTTCCATACAACTCAAAAAGACTATCGCTTGCTGACTTAGGAAATGTCAGACCGGAACTAACCTTTCCAATGATCTCTCTGCTCTGGGTCAGTTGCCTGACATCACAAGGAACTTCTAGTTCATCTGCTAGCTGCTGAAGAGATTCAATGGTGAAGGCGGTATCAACCTGGAGGGGTGTACTTGAATACCAGTCACGATTATAACAGGCTTCCAGTAGCATAGAATTCAGCCCAGCCCCGAAGTCCTTTATCTTCCCCAGTAGTTCTTGAGGTTTGGAAAAGTTTCGTTGATGCCTTTCAGGGTTTGCAAGGTCCATTAGCGGAATAGCGATAGCCATCATCAGCAGAATAATTACCAACAACAGAAACGAATTTTTGAATCCCTTGTTGAATTTCAGATTCTTTTTCTGAATATCTGCAGTAGCGTTTCTTTGTGTGATTCTCTTTGGAAATCGCCTTGGTGGAATAAACGGCTTCCTGGGCATTTTCCTCCCCCAAACATTTACATTTCTTCATCCGGATCTATTTCACTCATCATTATAGCATCCAGGTTCCATGAAGAGTACTCTCCTTTGAGAATTTTTTCAAGAATCTCTTCTTCTTTTACACGCAATCCTTCGGCAATTGTCTCCAGCCGGAATTGGTCTTCATTGGCAATTTTGATCGATGGTTGGCGCGTTTTCATGTTCAGCTCCTTTGTTAAATGATTTCAGGAGTGAATTCGGGAATAGTTCTGGGTGGTAACAACTAGTGGATAGTGTTAATATAAAAATGATTCTTAAATAATTCACACTCATTTTCTATTTATAAAATAGTGAAGAGGAGAAGTAGCTCGGAGATTTTTAGTATCTGATAAGTCAGGAATATTACTTAATTCTTGGAATTCAAACGTTTGATATTTTACGTTCCGCTCTTGTCATGTTTTTTAGGTTTAAGGGAGTCCTAACCTTTGATGTATATTATATACAGGTATAGAGGAGGTTAGTATGAATTCCATCATTGAGCCTGAAAAGAAGACTCCTCGCGACATCCTTCTTCCCCATAAGGTCAACAAACCTTTCAAAAAATCGTCTTCACACCCAGCGCACGAATTTTCTGTGACAGGCAATAGAAGTTCGATTCACATGAGGGAAGCAAAGGATCGACTATTTGAAGCGAATGAATTGTTACAAAACAAACGCGAGGACCAAAATCAATCAGAGTTCTGGATTGGCTAGAATTAGTCTAAATATTTGTATTTTATGACTCGATATTTTCGAGACTGGATATCTCTATTCTTTTTTATTTTAGAATAGGAGACCATGATGGCATTAATCCATCTGCTAACAACGGTCTTCTCCTTGTCCCATCAGCATTCATTACCCAGATTTTTCCCTGGTAACTGTAGGTAATTTTCATTCCATCCGGTGACCATGCCGGGTCAAGATGATCGCCTGGTTCATCTGTTAACGGTATGTCTACATCGCCCGTCAAATCCATGCTCCGAAGCTGAAAGCCCTTCTCTTCGCGTCGCACATAGATGATTCTATCCCCTGATGGTGACCACGAAGGATCAGCGTTATAATTACCGTCTCTGGTCAAGCGCCTAAGGTTCGCCCCGTCGCTATCCATTCTGTAGATATGTGGGCGACCTGTCCTATCGGACATAAAAACAATTTCGCGTCCAGTGGGTGACCATGATGGAGACGTGTCAATTCCTCTACCTGTGGTTATTTTCTGTAGGTGTCCATCCGAAACATCAATCTTATATAGTTTCGTATTCATTCCGGAAGAACCTGCAAAAACAATCTTATCGCCCTTGGGGGACCATGTTGGTGCTGCGTCAGTCCCTTCTCTTTCCAGAAGAAGTCGAATTCGTTTCTGATCAAAATCAGCAATGTAAAGGTCTGCATCTCCACCAGCCCTAAATGAGCTGAAAACAATCTGTTTACCGTCCGGATTCCAAGATGGAGATAACGCAATTGATCCATCCTGAGTGAGATTCCAACGGTACTTTCCGTCCCAGGATACAAGGACCAATTCTTTAACGTTTCCCTCTGATCTTTGAACACAAGCAATTCTAGACCTGAAAGGGGCTGTCATTCCCGTTATCTGCCTTAGGACTTCTTCAGCGGCCGCTTCTGCATATAATTCTACCTGTTCTTCTGTAAACGAATAACTGACGGAGAAGTAGGGTGATTGGTGTGGTTCAGACAGATATAAATTGGCTCGAACAGCTGTACTATCGCCACTGATTTTTACACGAAGAATAATGGAAGGATTATCGGTCCGTGGGATTTCATCGGGTCCAACAAAGAGGGAATCGCTCTCTCTGGCAAATGCAACATAACCTGACCAGTCAATAGCATAGGTTAATTGACTCAGAAAAGCTTCCGCGACCTGAAGATTATCCATAAACAGAAAATCGACTTCACTGTACATCAATAAGTGGGGACGGTAAAAACCTTCTGAATAGGCTTCCAGAACAACTTCAGGAGTTTCGCGATCCTGAGCACTTAAAACAGAAGAGATAGTGATCAGGCCCAACAAAATGGATAATACCAGAAAACCTGTGCGATACGTTTTCATCCCGACCAACTCCCTATTCCAGATTATGTTCTGAAAATAAAACTTCATCAATAAATATTAGTTCCGATAGTATAGAAAACGAGGACTCAGGGTGCAAGGTAGTTGTTACTTTATACTCATGGGATTCTCGATTCTATTTTGCGTCATAGAATCGGTATGTAACACCTAATTTATCATGGTTAAATGAAGGTGGTAATGGAGGAAATTTTGCTCGGAGAAGCGCACTTCTTGCCGCTAAATCGAGACTTGGGATGCCGCTGGTCTTCATCAAAATCAGTTCTTTGATTTTGCCTTTTTTGTCCAGATTGAAGTGATATTCAGACATTACACCACTTCCACGCCCTCGAAAGTTGAACCGTCTTTGTACTTCGACTTCTACTCGCGAAAGATAGACATCGGCTCCCGGAAAAATTGCGTCACTATGAATACCCAATCCAGCACCTTCCGGTCCAGCTTTGTCGCCAACACCTTCTCCGGTTTCTTCAGTGACCACGGCATCAACCTGAATTGGATCAGCTGCTGCGACATCTTCATCCTCTACGATAGTAGAAGACTCGTTTTCAACCGCAACTGTCTCTTCAACCACCTGTTTCACTTCTTCCACAAGTGTTGTTTTTTCTGCTACCGTTTCAACCGGTTCCAACTTTGGTGGGACGATGGGTTCTTCTTTGGGTTCCACTACAGGTTTTGGCTTTGCGTCTGCAACAGGTGAATTATCCGATGGTGCAGTCGTTGGTTTAATCCATCCCGGACGGTTTTCCCCACCGCCTTTCAATCTGACTAACCTGACTTCGGGCACGTCAACTTTTTCAGGGAGTACTATCCTGAAATTTGGATTCAGAAAAAGTAACGCAAGCACCAGGGCATGCCCAATAAAGGCAACCAAGCCACTAGTAAGCCATGTGTTATGTGTTCTATTTACCTGGAACGAGATCATTTAGAGTTCTGCTCTTTTTGAGTCAACATTCCCAAGTCTTCTACCCCTGCCAACCTTAGTTCGTCCATTATAAACACGACATCACCGTAGGGAACCGCTTCATCTGCCGCTAGGAAAACCGGTTGCGGTTTTCCATCAGCACCCGGTTCAGACCAGATATCTTGAAACCTCGAGGCAAATGCCTGTAATGATACTCTTTCATTATCAATCCATACAGTTTTATCAGACAATACTTTTACCGTAATTCCCTGACTTGGATCGGTAACGGCGGTTTCAGCCTTTGGCAGTCCCATTTCAATGGCTGTTTTTATCACAGGTGCAGTGATCATAAAGATGACCAGAAGAACAAGAAAAACATCAACCAGAGGTGTGACATTTATTTCGCTCAGACTCTCAAACTCGTCATTATCTATTCTTGAGCGAGGACCTTTCATCTTCCAAATCCCTCACCCGGTTTAATCGTTGCAACTAGTCTTCTGCTGAACTCTTCACTTCTGCGAATCAGTTTTCTTTGGGAAACAACCAAAGCGTTATAAGCCATCGTCGCAGGAATCGCGGCGAATAGCCCCATGGCTGTTGCGATCAAGGCCTCGGCAATACCAGGTCCAACAACTTCAAGAGCAGGCTGGCCTTCAATCGAACCGAGTTTGAGGAAAGCAATCATCACACCCCATACTGTTCCGAGTAGACCAATAAAAGGTGCTGAACTTGCGATTATTGCAAGAAACGAAAGTCCTCGCTCACCCTCACTTCTAAGCAGATTCCGTTCAATATCCAGAGCCTCATCCCAGGTATCACTTGTTTCACGACCTAGTCTTTCCACCTCACGTTCAGCTCCGAGGTACACTCTGCTAGCTGTGGACTTTACCTCTGCGCGGGCGATTGCATGAATTTTATTAGCATCAAGGTTTCCTCTAAGGGAATCAAAGAAACGTGCGTCCGCTTTTTTGGAAGCCGCAAAATATCTCCATCTTTCGATGATGATGATCCAACTGAAAAGCGACATCAAGAGAAGAAAAACTAGTATTGCCTGATTAACAGGACTTGCATGCTGAAGAATGGTCCAGATATTCATCTTTATTTCCCAGATCATAGGTTCGGATTAGAACAATATTCCAAGTCACGTAAATTAGCCAGATTATGAAAAAAGGGCAACTTCTTATCCCATATTATACTTTCTTCATGATTTATAGATTCAACCTCATAATGGCTCCTCGTTCAAAAGGATGTCTCCATCTTTGATTCTTTGTTCTAATTCCGCTTTTTGATACTTATCTTTCAAGCTGATGAAAATGGTTCGAAGGAGGTTGGCATTAATCAGAATATCCGCTATAAGATACTTATTTCGCTCTGTTTACCTGTCCTTATCCTGACGCTTTCAGGAATGCCGGCGCATGTTCTAGCTTTTGCTCCGGACTCAGACCAACTCCACCGTTCTGTCGGTCAACCTAAAGGTACACTTTGGTTGACAGAGAATTGGGCCTTTCATCACGGGGATAGTCTTAATTGGGCCAACCCTCTATATGACGACTCCCACTGGCATACTACTGACGCAAGGATCGATCCAGATGATTACCCTGAAGGTGGTTGGCAGGGAATGGGCTGGTATCGTCAGTGGATCGACCTTGACGAGAACAAATTTCGTCCCCCATATGGTTTAATGATGCTTTTTTCCGGCGCATGTGACGTTTATATCGACGGAAAACTGGTCCACAAGGTTGGGAGACCCGATTTGGAGAGTGAAGAGGAAATCATCATTCACTACTATCGTCCTCTTGCCATACCAATCAACATTGAGAGCGGAAAACATCTTATTGCCATTCGATATTCAAATAGCAAAGCCCATAAGTATTTCAATCGTGCCAATAATCGCACAGGGTTCTGGTTCTGGGTAGGCGAAGCCAGACAATTGGCCGATCTGGCTCACCATCGAACACGTACAATAAGTAAATATCTTTATTTCTTCACAGGTGCTGCTGTCGCTTTTGCTCTGTTGCATTTTCTTCTATTCCTCTACTTTCCAGCAGAACGTGGAAATCTATATTATGCGATTCATACCATTGGAATCGCGGCCTTAACGTACATCGGTTTCTCCACCAATTTCGTTCAGAGTCCCGACCTCTTCTTTGCGATGATGCTGATATTCAGAGTGTCCATCATACTGGCAATGGTCTATGCTCTTCGATTTTCTTATTCCGTTTTTTATGAACGAAGCCCCAGCATATTTACTGTTTTTGCTATTATCTCTGTTCTTCTGGCAATCTTCTGCTGGTTTGTTCCGCTTTGGCTGATTTATATATACACGATGACGACATTTATTGAAATGTTGCGAATAATTGCTGTGTCAATATTCCGTAAAAAACGCGGTGCATTTATTGTTGGGATTGGATTGGTTGCCTTAATCATTGGTGCGACCTACCAGATTGTCGGCGATCTTGGTTTTCTTCCAGAGGAGATGCGTGTTGAAACTGCATACCTCTATGGCGTTATGGCATTTCTGGTTTCAATGTCAATTCTTCTGGCAAGAAACTCAGCCATCACTAAACAGGTCCTCAGTGCCCAACTCGTTCATGTCCGTGAACTTTCAGAAAAATCTCTTGAACAGGAACGGTTTGCCAAAAAACATGAAATGGAACGGCTGAAGCTTCAAGCGGAAAATGAACGTAAGGAACGTGAGCTGGAGATGGCGAAGGAACGTCAGTCCATGATCACCATGCTTGAGGAAGCGAATAAAGAGTTAACTGAAACCAACAAAGATCTTCGTGACACACAAGCCCAACTCGTTCAGTCCGAAAAAATGGCCAGTCTCGGTAGCCTTGTGGCCGGTATCGCACATGAAATTAACACACCCATCGGCGCTGTAGCCAGTATGCACGACACGTTGTTACGCGGTATTGAAAAACTAAAGACGCAATTTTGTGTTGAATTTGAAGATGAACAAAAGTCAGCAAATTTTGACAAAGTGATAAAGGTAATCGATGACTCAAATGGCGTCATCCATAATGGGATCGACCGAGTCACAACCATTGTTCGACGACTAAGGAGTTTTGCAAGACTGGATGAAGCCGAATTAAAAGAAGCCAATATCGAAGAAGGTCTTGAAGATACCTTGACCCTTATCCACCATGAGATTAAACATGCCATAGAGATTGAACGAAACTATAGTAATGTTGGTTCTATCGCCTGTTACCCGGGCAGGTTGAATCAGGTCTTCTTAAATATCATTAATAATGCCAGACAAGCGATTGAAACTGAGGGTAAAATTACCATTCAAACATCTCGTGATGAAAAAAATGTCTATATAAAAATATCGGATACGGGTTCTGGAATTCCAGAAGAAAACCTCAGCAAGATTTTTGACCCTGGTTTTACGACTAAAGGGGTCAAGATCGGAACAGGCCTGGGTCTTTCCATAAGCTATAAAATCATAGAGGAACACCACGGCCGGATAAGCGTGGAAAGTAAACAAGACAAAGGCACTACGTTTACACTGCAATTGCCCGTCAATCTTGGTGAAATTCTGGATCATACATGATACAGGAAAAGTGAGTAGAATTTGGGCTGGTACATCTTTTTCGGCATACTAATTTTGCTTTCCCTTCCTCTTTTTATCCCAATTATTGTTAAAACCAAATGGGATGACGAGGTCATGGAGTGGTCTGTCCATATTGGATTCCTTCAAATTGCCCCGGATACAAAGGCTCGTTTGGAAAGATGGAAAAATAGATCACAAAAGATTTTTCGCCCAGTATTGAAATTTTTCAAACTACTTTTCAGCCTGCTAGTCCTGATAATCAAAGCTATCATCTGGCCTTTCCAAAAATTTATTCAGCTGTTCCGTTGGCTAAGACACTCCATCTCGAAAAGCAAAAAAGTTGACGAGACTTCTGAAGTACTCTCTCCGGAATACACTGAGGAGGATACTGAACAAAGTATTGAAGTAATCCAGGGAGATGAGGAAGAAACCGTTAAAACTGAAGGTATCGAAGAAGCTGAAGCCCTTGATGTTCGCGAGGAAACAAAGGATTTAGTCCTGGAATACCTCGCTGATGATGACTTTGAGCAGGATGAGGTTGAACTTTCTGAAGAAGAAGTTGATGATGATGAACCACCCTCTGAACAGGAAGCAGAATCAACAAGTGATAAAGAATCATTTGAAGAAAAAAAGAAACGGAAATCTGAAAAACAGTTTAAGAATCCATTTTCTACAATAAATGAAAAACTGAAAAATTTTGAATCTCTTAAAGATAAATTTGATCTTTACCTTGGATATTATCGAAAATATTCCCCACTGGGTAAAAAAATCCTTCGTTCATTTTTCAAACTGATCAGCCGATACTTTCACGCCTTTATCTTTCAACGGTTAAGAGTTGTTTGCAAAGTCGGTGGTGATCCTGCAATTCTGGGAGCTATCAGCGGTTGGCATTATGCCCTTGGCTATACGATCCATCCACAACTACCTCAACGAATTGTGTTCTTGCCCGACTATGAGGAGCAATCGTTGACCGTTAGCGGTTCTCTAAATATTTCCGTTTGGATTTGGCCAATTCGGTTTGTTCTGCCTACTTTGGCCTTTATCTTTGGATTACCATGGATTCGGCTATATAAGACGTACCGTGAATACCGAAAACGTGACGAACAATCTTGATATTAAGGAGTATAAAATGAGCAGTACAGCACAAAACCTTATCGAAGGTCTGCTTGAAAAAGCAAAAGATATTGCTAAAAGTGAAACAATTGTCGGCGACCCGATAACCTTCAATGATGTTTTGGTTGTTCCCGTGGTCCAGATTTCCATAGGTTTTGGTGCTGGTGGCGGTGAGGGTGACGATGGTGCAAAAGGTAAAGGTGGTGCCGGCGGTGGTGGTATCAAGATTGAACCGAGTTGCTTCCTGGTACATGATGGGAACACAGTTCGTCTACTCCCGGCGAAGACTTCCAAAGCCAAAGGCATGGATGCCTTGATCGAAAAACTACCGGACCTGCTGACCTATGCGATGGATTCACTACGTGGTCACGGAGAAGGTGAAAACGAAGACGAAGAAGAGACAAAGTCTGAATAGAATTTTCCGATTATAAAAAAACCCCGAATCATTTTTGATTCGGGGTTTTTTCGTACGTGTAAAATATTCTATTCGCTTCTTATCAGGACTGATAAGTCGTCAAGGACATGATTTGTCTGGCTTCCCGAAGGTAGAACAAACTTGATACATCCAACCGGTCTTGTATCAGCAGTATTCATGTTTGATGTTTCTACGACCCATTGCCCATCAAGTTCTATGCTGAACGTATTATCACTTGACCATCTGATCGTAAGGTGCGACCAACTATTAAATGGGTAGTTCACTTCACTATACTGGATCTCTGTCCCGTTCGTAAATGCGACAGCACCATTATCCAGGAAGATAACTTTTAACTTCCACGAGGGTGCATCCATACCATCTGCCAGTATCTCAAGCTCCAAATTTGAATAAACGGTGAAGTACTGGTAAAGATCAATTTTTCCTGTTGGAATAGAATCGAAATTACGCCACAGGTTAACACTGTTTTCTCCCATTTGGACAAATTGCAGATCATTTGAACCAGAACGGGGGCGTTGATCATCAACATTTATGTAGGAAACCGGAGGACTGTATTCACTAGCATGCCAACCATCCCATTCAGGTGGGGCTTGGTAGAGATCATAACCTTCAAAACTCGTCGTAAAGACAGTATCAAAACTGACAGTAGAATAGGTCATCTGGACTGTATTTGAATAGTCTGATGTACCATCGTTGTTATAAGCATTTACCCTATAATAATAGGTCTGCCCATTCTGGACTTCCTCGTCATCATAATCAGGAGAATTTGGTGCTGTTTCGCCGATGTACTCAAAACTACCTGTCGATCCTACACGTCTTTCAACGTTAAATCCTTCTTCATTTTCAGAATTATCATACCAACTCAGGTTTATCGCTCCTGATCCAACAGTTGCACTTAAACCTGTTGGTGCCTGCGGTACGCTACCGCCTTCCTCAATATATACTTCAATGACGTTTGAATAGTCGGAGGATGCAGATTCATTTCTGGCAAAGATTCTGTAACGATATGATCTATTTGAAACAACATTGTAATCTGTAAATTCATCCGAATCTTCAACGGGTCTTGCTATTTCCTGAAATTGTCCTTCCTCCATCGCACGTTCAATCACAAATTCATCTTCATTATCTGAATTATCGTTCCAGTAAAGTTGGACTTCGTAATGTCCACCTTCACCCTCTAATTCATATCGAAGGTTTGACGGAGCATTAATATCAGCTTCAACCTCATAAATGACCCAAGCGGTATTCGATGGGTTTGATTCACCGTTTTCATTGTAAGCCGTAACTTTGTAGTAGTGGCGTTGATTAGGAACTAGCGCCCACCAGTCGTTAAAAACAGTTATTCCACGGTCAAGAGTTTCTCTTAAGGTGAACTCACCTTCCTCACCTATTTTTCTGTAGAGACGGAACCCGGATTCATCTTCTGAATTACTCCGCCAATCAATACTAAGATGGTCACCATTCATCTCAACGTTGAGAGCTGATGGAGCATTGGGTACATCACCACCACCACCTATAGTTGCTGAAGCGGTGTTTGAATAGTCTGATTGACCGAATTCATTCTCAGCTCTTACTCTGAAAAAGTGCTGGCCAGACTGCAACCCTTCAATCATCCATTCTTCAACACCAGCGCCGACCTCTGCCTCATCTTCAAAAGCACCATCACCATATTTTCTCTGGATAACGAATCTATCTTCATTGTCTGATTCATCATCCCATGAAAGTTCAACAATTACACCATCAAGAACGTTAGCGAAAAGGTCTTCAGGTGCATCAGGTGTATATTCACCACTTCCACCTACTACGGCAGATGCCTCGTTGGAATAATCGGAAACCCGCTGCCCCTCGAATGCAAATACCCTGTAGTAGTATCGAACTCCCTCAGTAATATCATCGTTATCTATAAAAGAGTCCTCATTAGCTGATACAGTATCATCTAAATCTATCCAGGCACTGCTTCCTTCCATCTTACGTTGGATTCTGAACCCTTCCTCTCCGTTGGAATTATCAGACCATTCTAGAATAATGCTATTATCACTAAATTCTTCCGCTGTCAGTTCAGAAGGCGCGACCAGAAGTTCTGTAGCACCAATCTGTGCTGTAACTTCATTTGAATATTCAGACAGAATATTGCCTTGGAAAGCCGCTATTTTATAGTTATAGGATACATTCAACTCAAGGTCACCAGAATTGGTAAAGGTTACCACATCACCGTCTGTATCATCGAGTTCAACCCAGTTTTCACCGACCTGCTTTCGGTAAATCCTGTATCCATCTTCAACTTCTGAGTTATCTTCCCAACTCAAAATTATGGAAGTTTCAGTTGTGGATGCTGAAAGGTTTGTAGGAGGATTGAATAGTGTTACTATTGGATCACTATCGACCGGGTTAGAATCACCATTTGCATTGTATGCAATAACTCTAAAACGTATAGACGTGTTTTCTACAACATCATCGTAGGAATAGCTCGTTCTATTACGAGCAAGATCTGCGATTTCACTCCATGAACCGTTATCAATCTTTTCCTCTATGAGGAAACCATCTTCATTATCCGAATTGTCCTGCCAAGTAATTCCAATACTACCATCATCTTCAAGAGTAGCATCCAAGTGACTTGCTGCCTGGGGTGGATTTTCATCTTCGCCCTCGTTATCTATAAGGTCTTTAGCCGCGTCACATGAAACAAGAATAAGCATCATGGAGATTAACAGTAGAAAAGCTATTCTATTTACACTGGAAAACATCACACCCCCCTTTAGGCATCATAACTACGTAATGTCGCTAAATATATTGCCTTAATATTCTTAAAGATAGGCTTTCCATGTAATATTTTGGGTTTTCTATATTTCTTCTCGGGGAGAAGTTCTGGTTTTTCTAGTAATTAGACAATTTCTTGTTGTTAACTTTTTTCAATAAGCAATAGCTTCTGTATTTCCACTCCTTGCATTACATGTAATTCATTAAAACAATTAAGTAATTTCGCCTTATTATGCAGAATTAGGTTTTGATTATTATCGCCTTTTTTCTCTTTATGGATTTTCCTTCATTCGCATTAACGCATATGGATTATGACCTTCTTGTTGATTAGAGCGGTGCCACCTTGTGAGGTACTTGGAGCTACTTTTCATAATTCTTAAACATATCTGATGATAATACTTGTAATATCAGTCTACTACGCCAGATGTAGTGTTAGTATTTTGTTTGGCCCGCATTATATGGTGCAATTTAGATTATTTTTTTGCGGCTTTTCTTCTTGACAAACAAGAAGCTCACAACTATTTTGACCATCGCTCGTTTACATATGATCTGCATGACATGGGGGAGGCAAATCATCGTGATGGGCTAAATGCAAAAATGGTGTTCTCATTTGCATTTATCTAAACCGGGTAAGACTTTTTGGGTGACTGGTATTATTAGTCTTAGAAATTCTCCTTTTTCTTGCCTGGCATTTTTTACTTTACAACATATTTATTAACAACCACTTACGAGAGTTTACTGGAAACTCGGCATATATCTCTCTCTCTTTTGAAAGAAAGGAGCTAGCCACACCGTTCAAAATTTTTAATATGTTTATTGACAAAATTACTGCGAAGTTGGCAGCAAAATTAGCATGCTTTAAAATCCCTATATATCATTGGGAATAGCGTTACATTGAAAATCAATTAGCATCAACTAACTTCTTGTTCCGGTGGAGGGCAGATGTCTGTTGAAAAGCTTAACTTTGATAAAGATATTATATCCGATGAAGGTGGTAACATTTTGGAAAGAATGAATTTCACCCGCGTTTTCTCGAAAGAAAACAGTCACCCATTTGAAGATATTGAGTGGGAAAAAAGAACAGCACAAATCACCAATGAAAAGGGCGAGGTAATTTTTGAGCAAAAAGATGTCGAAATGCCCAAGCACTTTTCGCAACTTGCAACGAATGTTGTAGTATCCAAGTATTTCAAAGGTAAACTCAATACTCCTGAACGCGAATCAAGCCTGAAACACGTCATGGGACGTGTCGCTAATACCATATCCGACTGGGGTATTAACGGTGATCTCTTCGCAACTGATAAAGATGCTGAGATATTCAGGGACGAATTGACATCACTACTTGTTCACCAATTTATGTCATTTAATAGCCCTGTTTGGTTCAATGTCGGTGTGGAAGAAAACCCCCAATGTAGTGCTTGTTTTATAAATAGTGTCGAAGACAAGATGGAATCCATCCTTGATCTGGCGAAGACCGAAGGTATGCTCTTCAAGTATGGTAGCGGTGCCGGATCTAACCTCAGCCCTCTTCGCGGTTCCATGGAAGGCATGAGCCACGGTGGTCAGGCATCTGGTCCGGTTAGCTTTATGAAGGGTTTCGATGCATTCGCCGGCGTGATCAAGTCCGGTGGCAAAACTCGTAGAGCTGCCAAGATGGTCATTCTGAACAGCCATCACCCAGATATCGAGGAATTCATCGAATGTAAAGTGCGTGAAGAAAAGAAAGCACAAGCCCTGATCAAGGCAGGTTACGACCCAAGCTTTAATGGTGAAGCCTATTCTTCCATTTTCTTCCAGAACGCAAACCATTCGGTTCGTGTCGATGACGAATTTATGAAGGCAGTGATGAAAGACGGTGAATACAGCACACGTTCCGTCCTGAATCCTGAAGAGAAGATCGACACGTTTAAAGCCAGAAAATTGATGAATAAAATTTGTCAGGCTGCATGGGAGACCGGAGATCCGGGTATGCAATTTGACACAACCATCAACGATTGGCATACTTGTCCAAAATCAGACCGTATTCACGCATCCAACCCATGCAGCGAATACATGTTCCTGAACGACAGTGCATGTAACCTTGCTAGTCTGAATCTGATGAAATTCAGGAATGCTGACGGTTCTTTCCACATCGAAAATTTCAGGGCTGCAGTTCGAACGACTATCACCGCAATGGAAATCATCGTTGATAACGCTTCCTATCCAAGCAAGAAGATCGGACGCAATAGTCATGATTACCGTCCATTGGGTCTGGGTTATGCGAACCTCGGCGCCTTGCTCATGAGTATGGGTTTACCCTACGACAGTAGCGAAGGCCGCGCCTATGCCGGTGTTGTTACTGCCCTGATGCATGGTGAAGCATATCGTACTTCCGCAGAGTTATCTGGTATCTACGGTCCATTCCGTGGATATAATAAAAATAAACGAGCCTTCCTCCGTGTCGCACGTAAACACGCCAACGCGGTTGAGACGATCAATTCTGCCAAAGTACCTGCCGGAATGATCGAAGCGGCTGAAGACCTCTATGAAGAGATGATTTCACTGGGTCAGGCAAACGGGTTCCGTAACGCACAGGTGACAGTCCTTGCCCCAACCGGCACCATCGCCTTTATGATGGACTGCGATACAACGGGTATTGAACCCGATATCGCCCTTGTGAAATACAAGAAGCTGGTCGGTGGTGGCGTTCTGAAAATTGTTAACAGGACAGTTCCACTGGCGTTAAAACGACTTGGCTACGATGAAAAAACTGCTGAGTCTATTGTCAACTACATTGACAAGAATGACACAATCGAAGGTGCGCCCGGCCTGAAGCCACAACACCTTCCAGTATTTGATTGTGCGTTTAAGCCCTTCAAGGGTGACCGTTCCATCAACTATAAGGGTCATATCCGCATGATGTCCGCCGTGCAGTCCTTCCTTTCCGGCGCCATCAGTAAAACGGTGAACATGCCGAATACGGCAACACCGGAAGACATTTCGGACGCTTACCTGGAATCCTGGCAGTTGGGTCTTAAAGCTGTTGCGATCTATCGTGACGGTTGCAAAGCCTCCCAACCGCTCAACACCAGTGAAGATGCCGAAGTTGAGGAAAAACTCCCAGCCAAGGCCGTAAAAAAACGTGCCCAACGCAAGAAGTTACCGGACGAACGTAAGTCGATCACACATAAATTCTCAGTCGGTGGTCATGAAGGTTATATCACTGTCGGTTGTTATGAAAACGGTAAACCGGGTGAAATCTTCATCACCATGTCAAAAGAAGGCTCAGCCATCAGTGGTTTGATGGACAGCTTCGCGACATCGGTGTCCATCGCACTTCAATACGGCGTTCCGCTTCAGGTAATGGTCCGTAAATTCATCCACATGCGTTTCGAACCATCTGGATTCACGAACAATCGTCAGATTCCCATAGCCCATTCCATTATGGATTATCTCTTCCGCTGGCTGGCCTTGAAGTTCCTGCCGCCCGAAGAGCATGGAATCAGCACTCCTGACGCTCAGGCGGACGAACTGATCGAAGAGGACGAGAACCTGGGAGCTGATGTGAGCGTAGGCGGAAACGGTTCCCCTGAAACTGAAGCCCATGCTGAAAAGGTGATGGATGAGGCCCGCCGTTTAATCGAACAGGTCGACAGTAACGAACAGTTTGTAGCTGTCAATCAGTCCGATGCACCGCCGTGCACAACTTGCGGTTCGATTATGGTCCGTAACGGTGCCTGCTACAAATGTTTGAACTGCGGCGCAACGAGTGGTTGCAGTTAATAGTTTGGGATAAGCGTTATAAGAAGTCCGTCCTGAGAAATCGGGACGGATTTTTTCTATTTAGTATGGCGCCGGTGTCGGAGACACCGGCCTACCAATTCTATCCAACCATATCCACAAGTTTTTTGACAGTATTCCAGTTTCGTGCCGTTGCCGGGACACCAAGTCTTTTTTCGATTTTGGCTGCCAGTTTTGAACGGCCTATTCCATCTGGTGCATATAGGTAAAAGACTTTATCGACGAGTTTGTATTTTTCCGTTTCGGTTTTTAACGATTCGAGACCATCTAGATCTGGTGCTGATGGATGAGTATCAAGGAAACTGAAATGAAGAACTTTTCCATTGTCCGTTTCAAATGGATTGTTAGAAATAGCTTTTTCCAATTCAGTTGAATCGAGTAATAGTATCTTCGGTTCAAATTTATACTGTTCCAGAACTTTATGGCTGATTTGTTCTGCTATTTTATTGCGTTTTTCGTTCTCGAGTTGAAACACGACATTCCCGCTTTGGATGTAGGTTTGGACGTTGCTGCAACCCAACTCTTCCAGTAGCAATTTCAGACCCTTCATTGGCAGGATGTTTTTCCCACCTACATTTATACCGCGAAATAGTGCGATATATGTTTTCATGTTTTTTCCTGTAAGAATTTTTTCTACACTACCATGATGTTGCGAATCATTTATTTGCCGCATATATTTTCACACTATTAATTATTTATTATCTAAAAGTATAAACGGGGTGCAAATGATGAATAAGACATTTTTAATCCTGATGATACTCCTTGTATCATCCACAGCTTTTGCCGAACGGCATGTCAGTTTAACCTTATATGGTTCGACAAATAAGTGTTCGATGGAATGGAAAGAACATGCCAGCGATATAAGATATTATAGTAGAGAGTTCTTTTCTACTATTAAAAAAACGAATCAAGAAGGGAATTCAAGCCATTCATTTGGTGGACTATTTTTACTAAGTAACGATTATTTTGGATGCGGATTTGAATACGAAAATTTGTATGCTAAAAAGGAATTCAGCAGTAATGAAATAATTATGAAGTATCAGATACCTGCAGAAATATTTTCTTTAACTGGTGTTATTTATTTACCTTTCATAGAGTCAATAACCCCCTTTATAGGAGTTTCTATTGGGATTCTTAGTAGTGACTCAGAATTCTCTTATGTCGATGCTGAATCCAGAAATCAAACTTCAAATCGCGTAAGTAATAAAGGTCAGAGTGTGACCAAAAAAATTTTTGTAGGATGTAGCATAAATATAGATGAAAATTGTTTCTGTAATTTTACTCTGGGACACCGTGATGCTGATCTTGATGTCCGAATAATGGATACTGACATTAACAGATCATATGACGGGACACTTACATGGAGTGGCGCAATCATCAGACTTGGATTGGGCTTCCGTTTTAAGATTTCGGATAGCTAGAACGAACTCTATCTATTTGCTTACTATCAGCAAGATTCCATTTGTTGATAATATTTTTTCCAGACAAATTGGATCGCAAGTTTTTTCTCTTCAGAAATAACCCCGGGATGCAGTCGCTCCCGGGCTACGAAAAACTGACACGGGTGGTCAGGGTGCTGGCAAGGACCAGCTTGTCTGGTCCCACCTGGGTTTCATCTCAGAAAACTCTAGCGATTATAAGAGACCCGGGTGGGAACCTTCGGTTCCTTTTAAACACCTGGGCCACCCTATCTGACTTTTCTTTCCACTGGTTGTCATTCCCGAATTGTGTAATCGGGAATCCAGGGATGTTTGTGTCGTTCTTAAACTCGTTGATCTCTGGCGTGATTTTGTTAACAGGGACCCATTCCCTATATGTTTGATCCGTTTTCATTCCCTATCTTATCCGTGAAGAAAAATTAATCCTCGGGAACAAAAATGATCACTACCATCGTTGTATCAATTCTCACTTTTATGGTCGGAAGTATTCTGTTTTATACCATCGCAAAGTCAAAATACTCAAGCCAGTTGAACACGTCCGAAGTGCTAGTCAATGAACGCGAAAACCATATCGAAGAGCTAAAAATCAAAGCTGATCAGGATTTAGATCAAATCGAAAGGCTCCGTCAGCATATCTCCACTCTCGAAAACGATGCTGCTCGACTCGAAACACGTATTGAAGAGGAACGGAAGCAGAGTGAAGAAAAACTGAAGTTGCTAACTGAAGCCGAAGAGAGCATGAGTAACAAGTTTGAATCACTCTCCAGCAAAATCCTGAAGAGCAATTCCGAAGAATTTATGAACCACGCCCGTAAAGTCCTCGAAGTGGTCAACACCGAAGCCAAGGGCGATCTGGATAAACGGAAGCAAGCGGTTGAAGAGCTGGTAAAACCGCTCCGTGAATCCCTCGAAAAGATGAATCAGCAAGTCAACGAACTGGATAAAAAACGGGTTGGAGATAGCGAGAGCCTGAAAAAACAGCTTGAAATGATGGTCACCTCGCAAGAGAAACTTGAAAATGTCACCAAGCAACTAAATACTGCCATGCGTTCCACCAGCTCCCGTGGGAAATGGGGTGAGCTGGCGTTGGAACGAGTAGTGGAATATGCAGGAATGACCAATCACGTCGATTTTACCGAACAAGTTACTATAGGTAGCGGTGAACGTCCGGATATGATAGTTCATCTCCCCAGTGATAAAAACATTATCATCGATTCAAAGACACCAATGGATGCCTACCTTCGCGCAATGGATACTGACGACCCAGTGATGAAGGAAAATGAATTAAGAACCCATGCTGAACATGTTCGAAAACACATGATGGATTTGAGTAAAAAGGGATACTGGAATACTCTGAGCCCTACACCAGAATTTGTTGTAATGTTTATTCCAGCCGAATCGATTTTCAGCGATGCCGTTCGCATCGACCCGACACTAATTGGGCAGAGTGCGGAAAAACGGGTAATCATCGCGACTCCAACAACTCTGATCGCTCTGTTGAAAGCTATTGCGTACGGCTGGCAACAGGAAGAGGCGTGGAAGAATGCCCAGAACATTGTTGGTGTTGGCCAAGAGCTATACGAACGTATTGGTGTTTTATCTTCTCACTTCACCAAGTTGGGAAAAAGCCTTCAAAGTTCAGTGTCAAACTATAATAAAGCTGTTTCCTCGATTGAATCTCGCGTTCTAGTATCAGCTCGAAAACTCAATTCGATTGGAAGTGGGACAAGTAAGGATATTTTGCCCGTGGAACCGGTTGATTCAACCGCCAGAGAGCTAACGGCGCAGGAGTTCATAGAGTTACCCGAAGGTGATGAAAAACCAACCTAAATCATCGGTTAGGGATAATCTCCAGTTCCCTGACCTCACCTTTTTACAAATAGCGATGCCAGTTCAGGTTGTTTAACTTGTATATACGATTGGCAGTATAAAGTTAATATTGGAGTTTTTAATGTCTAGTAGGGATATCATCCCACTCTTCCCGCTTGGGAAGATTCTATTCCCGAAAATGGTACTTCCTCTGCACATCTTTGAGGAAAGGTACAAAGAACTTGTTGCAGAATGTCTGGAAAAAGACAGCTCTTTTGCGGTCCTTTTAAACGAGTCACCGCTACGTGAAGCAATCGGTACTTCAGCAATTATTCGTAAAGTCACAAAGACCTATCCAGATGGACGTATGGATATTTTGATCCAGGGCGTTGATCGAATCCAGATTGTAGATGTAATTTCAGATAGATCGTTCTTCCAGGGTGAAATTGAAATCTTTAAGGATAAGAGTAACCAGCATCCGGCTGTCGGTCAGATTGAATCATTACTGGATTTATACCATCATTTCATATCCAAACTTGATTTGGATGATGAACAAAAGAAGTTATTAAATGACCTTGTTGATGACATCAATGAAGAACGTGACCTTTCGTATGTTATTGGACAGACGATTGGTCTGGATCCAATTAGTCAACAGGATCTCTTGTCTCAAACAACACCTTCCCACCGCATAAAGTTGTTAACCGATGAGTTACATCGACACCAGCAAATTCACAGCATAGCCCGTGAAATTTTTGAAAAAACTGATTTCGATCCCTTGTCAAACTAACGAACTACGAGTAAGTTCATTTTCTAGTTGATCAATGTGGAAATTCAAAATGAGCAGACGACTATTTTTTAATATAGGCTGGATTAATACGGCGCTACCCGGTTATGAAGGGGAAAACCTATATCTGATCCATGAACCGGATGGTGATTGTGTTATTGTCGAAAACGGCAAGATTGAATGGATCGGTTTTTTTAAGGATGCCCCACTAACCGACGAAACAGAACGGATTGACGTTCAAGGCTGCGGTCTTACTGCCGGATTGATTGATTTCCATACACATCCAGTATTTGCTGCTACCCGTGAAGCAGAGTTCGAACTGAGAACCAAGGGCGCTTCATACGCTGAAATTGCTGCTGCCGGCGGTGGTATTCTTAATAGCACCAAAAACGTTGCCATATCGGATGAAAAAGCTCTGGTAAAGTTTTCAGAGAATTTTATCAATACAGCTCTTGCCCATGGTAGCACAACAATGGAGGCCAAGAGTGGTTATGGTTTATCGTTTGAGGGTGAATTAAAACTACTTCGAGCCATAAAGGCTTTAAACGAGAAATTGCCTGTTGATCTAATTCCGACTTTTCTGGGCGCCCATGAGTATCCGTTGGAATATCGTGACAATCACGAAGCCTATATCGACCTCCTGATCAACGAATTAATGCCTGCTGTTGTTGAAGAAAATCTGGCTGAAGCGTGCGACATTTTCTGCGAAACCGGTGTCTTTTCACTTGATGAAACACGAAGAATTCTTTCTGCCGCCAAAGAAATAGGACTAAAGATTAAGGTCCATGCCGACCAGCTAACTCCTCTGGGTGGAACCAAACTCGCCGCTGAGTTGGGCGCATTATCCGCTGATCACATAGAATTTATTGATGAAGAAGGTATAGATGCACTTGCGGCAAGCGGAACAGTTGCCGGACTACTACCCGTTGCAGCTCATTTCCTCAGGATGAAAGAAGACCCGCCTGTACGCGATATGATAAACCGCGGAGTGATTTGTGCGTTAGCGACAGATTTTAATCCCGGCAGCGCCATGTGTGAAAACATGCAGATGGCGATTCACCTCAGTGTGATCCGTTTCAGAATTTCACCAGAAGAAGCTCTATGGATGGCAACAGCCGGTTCAGCCAAAGCTCTTGGCCTTGAAGATCGCGGTTACATTGCTCCCGGTTATAAAGCAGATTTTGTTTTCTGGAATTCAACAAACTTAAAGATGCTACCTTATCACTTTGGAATAAATCAGGCCAAAATCGTTGTGAAGAATGGCGAAATTGTCGCATTGGAGGGAAAAACATTGGGGTAATAAAAATCGGAACATCTGGTTATCATTTCCTCGATTGGAAAGACTTATTTTATCCTCCCAATCTCAATAAATCAGATTGGCTAAATTATTACTCCACCCATTTCAAAGCCCTTGAAGTTAACACAAGTTATTATGGTGTTCCCAAAGTCGAGACAGTTCAAAGGTGGGCAGACGAGACGCCGGACGATTTTGATTTTATCGTCAAGGTTCATGGGGACACAACCCATAAACGAGAGGGCTTGGGAAAAGAGATTAACGATCTGATGGAATCCCTTTCTCCATTGTCAACAAGTGGAAAACTAAAGGGACTATTAGCCCAATTCCCCCCATCCTTCCATTTCGACGAAAACAACAGAAATTATCTGAAAATACTAGCTGATTTTGGAAAAACAACTCCTATCTTCACTGAATTCAGACATAGTAGCTGGGACTGTGAAGAAGCTGTAAAGTTTGTCCGTGAACTAAATTTTGGGTGGGTCGTCGTTGATTTACCGCCATTAAAGTCATTACCCGGTATACGTCCAGCAAGTACAATTCCAACAGGTTACGTACGGTTCCATGGCAGAAACACAACCACCTGGTACAATCAGGATAAGGGAAATCGTTACGATTGGAACTACGAGGCAGAATACCTGAAAAAATGGATTATTCGTCTCAAAGCTATAACGGGTTACGCTGAAATGACTTACCTTTTCTTCAATAACTGTCATGCTGGGCAAGCGGTCAAAAATGCTCTGCTTATGCGTGAAATACTTAGCCAGGAATTCAAGATCGTTTCATGAAAAAGGTGGATTCAATAAAAAAAGGACAACCCTACAGGGCCACAGAAGCTATCTGGACAACAGAGAGCGCACCGCTCTGGGCACTGAGAACCTATTTAAATCAAACTATCTGTGGACTAATTCAGTCCATTTTATCTGCTACGGATGAATTTAAAAACGTACAGGGTATCGCACATATTCCACGCCGACATCTTGATACCTTGAATTGGTGGCCGGAGGAAAATGAGCAACCTGAAAGTGATTTGATTTCTATCCATCCTGGACGAAACTGGCATTCAATTCCTCAACCCTTTTCAAGAAGAACCGGCATTGGAAAAGATATCTGGATCATCTGGTTCTGCGAAAAAGGTGCAGTTTCGCTTATAGCTAAACGAAACTCACCCCGCAAAACAGCCGGCATGCTCAAGATGGAAACCTGGGATGTACGTTTAACCTGGAGTCCGGATAATATTCGCCAGACGCTCCGCGTGTTCAGGCATTTATGGCAGGATTTTGAGTCTCTCTCGCTCTTATCAAAATCTTATGAAGAGGAATTGACCGGGTATGCACCTTCTGATGGTAATTCATCCCTGTCAGCTATCATCCGTTCCGCTTTAACACTTGCCGACCACGTTGACCCATGGACAAGACATCAACTGACAGAAACAGCCTGGATCACACTTTTTAATAAAATTCAGAACCATGTTGTCTGGGAACTCGAGATTAACTCGTTGATGGCAGCCATTGGAAATATTCTCAATGAGACGATCGGGTATGATCTATTTGAAATAAGCATTTTCTCAGGTGTTGGGAAGCGACATGAAGAGTTTATCTCATGGCGCAGAAACCTCACAGGATTCGGGGATGACAACCTCAGTCTCCTGCTTGATGAACGTCTTGTAAAGGACCTAATGAGTTCTCAACTTCCCATGCTGATCAACACCACAAGAACCGATGGACTTCTGAACCCCCACCTTGCACAGCTCGCTCTGCTTCGGGAGGGTTTACTTATTCCGCTGGCGCATGGAAAAGAAATTAAAGGTTTGATAAGTCTTTATTTCCGTCAACCGACAAACCTTCAGCAAGTTGAATTATCAAAACTTTCTCAAATAAGTAAAGTGATCGCAAGAAGTATTGAAAATACAAACGCACACGAAAATGTGCGCAGGATGGCAACAACTGACGCACTGACTGGTCTTTACAACCGCCGAACTTTTGACGACCAGATACGCAAGGAAATGCGTCGTGCCCAACGTTATAATCAGCATTTCTCATTGATCATGATCGACATTGATCACTTTAAAAACTATAATGATACGAATGGTCACTTGAGTGGTGACCACCTTCTTCAACGGTTCTCATCTATCCTCAAAACCTCTGTTCGTGATCAGGATATTGTCGCACGTTATGGTGGAGAAGAATTCGCAGTTGTTCTCCCTCATACTGATGCTGACAATGGTATTGTCGTTGCTGAGAAGATACGTACTCGTGTCCTTGAAGCTGCATTTCCATACGAAGAAAGGCAGCCTTCAGGTCAACTTACAATAAGCCTGGGCATCGCAGACACTCACAGCCTTGAACGTTTAACCTCACCTCAGGAACTCATTAGTATCGCAGATAAAGCCCTTTATCATGCGAAGGAAACCGGTAGAAATCAATCTGTTCTATACACGTCTGATATTGCTTCTTAACTGAGATTTTTGTATTTTATCTTGTCTTATCTCTTTCTTAAATCGCCCCTTACTAGATCCGGAGGCATTGCGTGCCATGTCACGTTATAACGTATTATATCTGGCAAGTGAACTTTACCCGTTTGCAAAAGTAGGTGGACTTGCTGATGTTGCAGGAAGTCTTCCAAAAGTACTGAAAGAAGAAGAACACGATGTTCGGGTTTTTATTCCTAAATACAAAATAATTCGAGATCGCAAGTATAACCTGAGAGAAGTAATTCGGCTTCGGGATATAGAAGTTCCTCTTGGTGACGAGACTGTCACAGTATCCGTTAAATCCGGTTTTGTTCCAGATTCAAAGGTTCAAGCCTATTTTCTAGAATATAAACCCTTCTTTGACCGTAAGGATATCTACATTGATCCTAATACGGGTGAAGGTTTTAAAGACGATGCACCAAGATTTGCACTTTTTGCTCGTGCTGCACTGGAAACACTCAAGGTTTTATTCTGGCAGCCTGACCTCATTCACGTGAATGACTGGCCAAGCGCTTTACTTCCATATTTCCTCAAAACGGAATACAGCGAAGAAGAATTTTTCCAGAATATCCGTACGATACTGACAATCCATAACGTTGCGTATCAGGGAATCTTCCCTGCTGAAGTGGCCCCGCAGATTTTCGGTTCGAAAGTGAAATTCGATGAGAATCATCCGGCCTATTACCATGGAGATGTAAATTTCCTGAAAGCCGGCATCGAAACCGCTTCAACTATCACTACCGTTTCCCCCACTTATGCAAAACAGATTGTTGCATCAGAGGATCTCGGTGTTGGTCTCAACAAGGTTTTGGAATCAAGACAGGATGATTTTTACGGTATCCTGAACGGAATGGACAATCAGGTTTGGGATCCCTCAACTGATCCGCACATTGCCGAAAAATATTCCATTACTGATCTTGCAGGAAAACAGGATTGTGTTACAGCTCTTCGTGAAGAGGTGGGCTTATCCGCCGATTCTGGTAACATGACAATTGGAATGGTTTCCAGACTCGATACCCAAAAGGGTCATGAGTTAATCGCCAGCGCAATTGAGAAACTGCTTGAATTGCCGGTAGACTTTGTTTTCCTAGGAACCGGACAGAAAGAGATCGAAGAAAAGCTTTCTAAGCTGGCCGAAGATTACCCAGACCGTATAGCCACCAAAATCGGATTTGACAACCCAATGGCGCACCGTATTGAAGCAGGATCAGATACCTTCCTGATGCCATCAAAACATGAACCATGTGGAATGAACCAGATGTACAGCCTCCGTTACGGAACACCACCGATTGTCCATGCGACTGGTGGGCTGGCTGATACTGTGGAAGAGTTCGATTCCGCTTCCAAAAAGGGGAACGGCTTCCGTTTTGAAGAGTACACAGAAGAAGGACTGGTTGCTGCAGTCAAACGTGCTGTGGATGTTTTCCAAGATAAAGATGCGTGGAAAACACTGATCACAAATGGGTTGAAAGAAGACCTCAGTTGGTCAGCATCCGCGAAAAAGCTTGCCGAAATTTATGGCAAGACCATTGTGGATTCGAAATAGGAGTTATCCAAAGTCTTTTGATAGATAACGGGGCTTTCCAATTACGGGAAAGGCCCGTTTTTATTGAAACAAGGGAAAGATATGGTTATTGAACGAAAATTAGTTGGGGTGGTCGGCTGGTTATTGTTCTTTGTTTTAATCAGCCCATTCCTTTTGCCACTACAGGCAGCCCCCTTCGTAACACTGGAACCGGAAAAAAGGGTAATCCTACCAGAAGAAGTTAAACCTCTGGAATTTCCCATAAATAACGTTGTTGTTATAACCGGCCAAGGGATTTCCTTTTCTGAAAGCAATACAAACAGAGTCATCCTGTTGGATGGGAATGGTAATTACCTTGATGAGACCGGCGGTACAGGCTTCGGACTGGACAGTTTTCTGGATATTGCCGACTTGAGTAATGGCGGTTTTGAACTCTGGGTCAACGATCCTCTTAATGGACAAATTAATCGATTCGATCGATGGCTTTCCCCTCTTGATCCGTTAAAGGAATACACTGAAAACGGGTTAGCAAAAAATCTTGATCGGCCTGCCTCTTCTGCACGTTCTGGTAGTGGTGACATTCTTGTGCTGGAAAGCGATCTGTCTGAAATCCTTCTTCTCGACAATAACCTTGAACTTATTGAGAGAATTGGGAAATACGGTGACATGGAAATCAATTTAGTATCTCCCTCAAGAATAGAATTTTCAGATAAAGGGCTCTTTGCTGTAGCGGACCCGGGTCAGAAATTGGCGATTCTATTTGATCGATTTGGTTCCTTCCAGAAAAATATTCGTTGGGTTTCCGATGGCGTTGGACCGTCAGCCATTTATTTTTACGATGATTTTATTTTTCTGTCCGGCGAAGATGGTGTAGGATTGTATGATCTGGATGGAAATGAGATTCAACGTTGGTCCAGCGAGACATTTAACGGGAAGGTTTATGACATTGCGATTCTTCGAGACAAATTAATTGTCGCCTCTGATTCCGTACAGTTCTATCGAATTCAGGTAACCCGCTAAATTATGTGGCTCCTTTCAAAAATATTCCAGCTAAATATATTTAGCCTCAAATGGACCACTATTGTTATAGCTGCCGGTTTGATTTTTACTCTTGTCACATCAACATATTCGCAACAAAAAGGAATTTACGAGGGCGTACATATTGTTGATTCTAAACGCTCTATAACGTTGCCGCATAAATTCATCGATCCTGAAACTATTATCCTAAGAACTAGCTCCGGAACATCTATAAATAGCGATGATATCCAATATGATTCATCTAGTAATTCTATTCAATTTTCTCATGTTGAACCGGGTGATTCAGTCACAATTTCATACTTCCATCTTCCATTTGAACTTGACGGTACATTCCAACTCCATGTGCCCGTTGATCGAAGTGAGATAGACCCTGTTGTCACCGGTGATTCGAAAAATCTCCTTTATGATACCCGTGAAAGACTTCGAAATACCTCTGCCCTTTCAAACATGCGAAGACAGGGATCCATCATGCGAGGTGTTCAGGTTGGCACAGGAAAGGACATTAGTCTTGAATCCGGATTGAACCTTTCGCTGGAAGGTAAAATCTCCCGTGACATAGAAATAAAGGCTTTACTAGATGATCGAAACCTTCCCATTCAACCTGAGGGAACCAGCAGCCGTTTAAGTGAACTGGATCAAGTTTATATCGATATTAAGTCGGGCAAAACTCATGGCCGTTTTGGTGACTACCATCTTAAACAAAAAATGGGACGATATGGATCATTTGATCGAAAACTTGAAGGCGCACTCGTTGATTATCGTAATGACAATTTAAAAGTCCAAGCATCGGGCGCTGTTACAAGAGCTGTTTTCCATTCAAACAGTTTTACAGGATCCGATGGAATTCAGGGTCCATATTTGCTTAGCGGTAAAGACGGAGAACAGAATTTCATCGTCCTCGGTGGTTCTGAAAAAGTCTGGATTGACGGAAAAAGAGTAAAAAGAGGGCAAAACAACGATTACACGATTGACTACAACCGTGGTGAGATAACCTTTACTCCCCGTCAGCCCATTTCCTCTGAATCACGAATCACGATAGATTTTGAATACGTTCCTGATGCTTTCCCTCGAAATCTCTACTCCGGTATGCTTCAGTACCATTCGGATGATTCACGTTATAAAGCTGGGTTTGCATTTGTTCAGGAAGGCGATGATTATAACAATCCCATTAATTTTGAAATGACAAATAGCTTCAAAAATCAACTTGAAGAAGCTGGAGATACAGCTGAACCCGTTTACTTGTCATCTTCCGAATTCCTCGGTAGCGGCAAAGCTGATTACACAAAAGTCGATTCTATCTGGACTGAGGATGGACAAACATACGAAATTTTCAGTTTTGTTCAGCCTGATGAGAATGGAAATGCTTTAGGTGACTGGAGCGTCCTGTTTAGCGAAGTGGGTCTTGGTGAAGGTGATTATTCACGCGACTATGATGCCGTTTTGGGTAATTATAGATTCCAGTGGATTGGACCGGGAAGGGGCGAATGGGCCCCAGTCAGAATCGTTTCACTACCCGAAAGGCACAGGCATTCTGCATTTAATTTTGAAGCAAAACCAAATAAACATATCTCACTAAAGTCTGATTTCGGGATTTCAGATTATGATCCAAATGTCCTTGCAAACAAAAATAACAGTGATAACGTTGGCTTAGCGCAGAACTATGAGGTGAGCCTCACCCCATTTGTTACCAGCGATCAACGTTCTCCGATAGCACTGACCTATCTCTACCGAGATGAAGGAGCTCGATATTTGCCTTTCGGTAGAACCAATGATGTGGAGTACGGTCGATCATGGGGGCAAGATAGCGTTCGCAGTAACCAGAGAATAAAACAGCAAGAAGCGGGTATACGGTTTTCACCGGTTGACAAATTTAATATTGGTAGTAGCTATGCCAACCTCAGTCAGGGTGACGAAAACAATACCGGTTTTTTTGAGAGTAACCGTGTCACAATCAACTCAGATTTTACTTCAAAATTGTTCAACTATTTTTCATCTGCCGAACGAATTATCAGCGACGATGAAGCCACAGCAAATCATTCAGACTGGTCGCGAGTAAATGGAAATCTTAACACCAGAGTTATGAACTATTTTGTCCCTGGTGTTGAAGCTGAATGGGAAAAACGGAAATCTGTCTACGAACAAACTGATTTTCAGGGTTTCAAGTATAACCGTGTAAAAGGCTTCCTTACGTTGGCAGACTTTTATGGCCACTCCGGAACTCTCCACTTCCAAAACAGGAGCAGAGACCTCCAGACGGATGAAGATGATTTCCAACGAAGTTATGGAGAAATAAGCACAGGAATCCTATGGAATCTTCGGAAACGATCCAGTAATTGGCGAAGTAGTGTTCAATTGCTTCACACGGAAAAAGACTTTGAGGTCTCCGATAGCACTGACGTTACCACTGACCTCGCTGAACTACGAGCTGGTTGGACTCCCTACGGTGGCGCACTTAGCACCGACTTTACTTACCAGCTAAACCAGACTGTCACCCGCCCCAGTGCCTTGATCGCATATCAGGTTCCCACTGGGCAGGGAGAATACATCAGGGTGGGAGATGAGTACATCTACGACCCGGAGATAGGGGATATCATCCTTATCCCTGAACCGACCGGGGAAGCATTACCAACCACTGACCTTGGAACGTCTATTCACTTGGACTGGTCACCGCACCGTTTACCAAACGGAAAAGGTATTATCGATGGGTTCGGCTGGGAAGATATTTCGCTAACAACTGACGTTCAAATCAGGGAAGTAACGAGATGGGATAATTCTTCGGAAATTTACTTGCTAAATCTAGCAAAGTTTCTTTCGGATTCCACCATCGAAGGAAATATGTCCTGGCGTCAAGACATACATTTTTTCAGAACAAATAAAGACCTGAATTTCAGGATCAGGTATTATGCGTTAAAAAGAAGAAATAACTTATATGGGACCGGCAGCGAAACATACGGTCAAGATAGCTGGGAATTAAAAGTACAAAATAGAATCGCTCAGCAGCTTGATTTGGATAGTGATGTTGAATACGAAAGACGCAGTAAAAATCTTTCCCAATCCATCGAAAGTAATTATTTCAGTCTATATCGACTTTCCACCAAACTGACATGGCGTGCCAGTAAAAGCTGGCGATATTCACTTCAGGTTCGTGGCTTAAGGGATAGCCAAAAAGGGATTAGCGAAAATGTTACCGGCATAGGGATAAAACCCGGCCTATCGTGGTCCATCCGCGACCGGGGACGTCTTACCGCTGACTTTGAAGCCCTCTGGATCGAAACCCAGATGGAAGAGCTACCGTACGACCTTGCAGACGGCAGACCAAAAGGTCGCAACGGTCGTATCGGCCTGAGAGCAGACTACCGTCTAGGTAGAAATATCTCCATGCGGACAATCTATAATTCGAGGCTGGATCAGGATAAAAAACCGATTCATCTTGCCCGCCTTGAAATTACTTCTAACTTCTAATTCGTGAAGAAATCGAAGATGTTGCCCAACATACTGCTCGGTGCCTGGTAGATTTCCGTGTATCTGCATTGACCACAGGTTACAGTCGTAAATCTCTTATTCTGGACGTCAAATATTTTGCTTAAAACTCCACCGGTAGCTCTGAATTCACCAACTTCGTAATGTGTGTTGCCACATTTCGGGCAACGATAGTTCATGTCTTTCATCTTTCCCTCATGTTTTGGTAATCAAATGTAAGCTATTTTCTCACTGCACACATTCTGTTTTCCCCAAAAGTCATAGAAATCTCGTAGATTAAGACCTTTATTATTAAAACTCTTGACCTATGGGTCTGGTTTTACGAGATTCCTAGCATTGAGAAGAGTTTCCCATTTCGAGGTGTTCATGTTTGACTTCGGAGAATTGGAGAGTGGATGGGATCACCGGGCATTTGTGGCCGGTGCGACGGGTTATGTGGGGCGAATACTTGTTGAACTCCTGATGGAACATTGTGTGGAAACTGTTGCTCATATCCGTCCAGACCAATCGGAAATAGACAGTTGGGTCAATCACTTTCATAGTGTCGGGGCAACCATTGACCTCACAAATTGGGAACAGGTTGAGATGTCCAACACACTGGCCCGAATTAAACCTACCATCGTCTTTGCCCTCCTTGGATCACATAAAAGCAGGATGAGAACCAAACGGAACCGTCGTCCAAATCCATTTGTTGATAGTTATGAGGCTGTTGACTATGGTTTGAACGTCATGTTGGCAAGAGCCGCCGCTTCTGCCGGTTCAAATCCACGGTTGGTCTTTATCTCATCCGTAAACGCGAAAGAAAAGACCGGAAACGATTTTTATAAAACCCGTTGGCAAACTGAAGAGTTTATAAAAAAGACTCGCCTTCCCTATACAATTGTCCGTTCCCCTGCCATCAAAAATGGTGGAAGAACCGATAGTCGAAGTAAAAAAGAAGATGTAAAGGTGATGCTCAAAGATGGTTTATATGCCTTGGCAGGAGTTGGTGGCGCGTCAAAAATTGAGAAAAGACTGACGTCCATATCAAATGAAAATATAGCAGATGCTCTTTTTAAAGCTGCTTTTAGTCCAAATTGTTCTAACAAGATACTTTTACCTGAAGACTACCGGGACTAATTACCTGGAAATACCCAGCAATCGATTTACTTCGTGTTTATCAAAACCCACAACAATGTTATTATTAATGGATATAACAGGTACTCCGCGCTGACCTGAGATTCTAACCATTTCTTTTGCCGCATTTCGATCACGGGTTACATCAATTTCTTTATACCTGATTTTCTTATCGTTGAAATATTTTTTTGCGACTCTGCACCAGCCACATGTGGGAGTAGAGTAGATAATTATTTTTCCTGATTTGCCGGTTTTTACCATCACAAATTCCTTTAAGGCTATTGAACAGTTTCACTTCTGTTTGATGTCTTAAAGGCATTGTAGTTGTTTTTGGTTTCAAGGTAATGAGAGTCTCATTTCGTTTGGTAATAAATGGCCCATTGATATAGTTGGATAAGGCTTTCTTCCTTTGTATCTTGCCCTTTCAATTTTACCGATACAAAAGAAATTCAAACATAAATTGAAAGAGGTGGATATGGCAGCGGACGCTGGCAAAAAGGTGAAAATGTCCCCCTTCCCACGTTCGTTTTACGTAGCAAACGTGATGGAAATTTTTGAACGTATGGCCTGGTACGGTTTTTTCGCCGTTTCATCGCTGTACATGACCAGCCCGATTGCACAGGGCGGTCTGGGATTCACAAGTGAACAACGTGGTATTCTCCAGGGAATTATCCCTTTCCTTCTCTATCTTTTCCCGGTTATTACAGGTGCTTTGGCTGACCGTTTCGGTTACCGTAAGACCTTCCTTGTCGCTTTTGCCATAATGACTCCGTCATACTTCCTTCTGGGTCAATTCCATAGCTTCTGGACGTTCTTCGGAATTTTCCTGATGGTTGCTATCGGCGCGGCAACGTTTAAACCTGTTGTTGTGGGTACAGTTGGTCGAACGACTGATGATACGAATCGCGGTATGGGCTTTGGTATTTTTTACACCATCGTCAACATCGGTGGTTTCTTTGGTCCGCTCGTCGCCGGTTATGTCCGTGCAATCAGCTGGGACCTCGTCTTTGTAATGTCAGCAGTCTGGATTGGATTGAACTTCATTCCTACCCTGTTCTTCTACAAAGAACCCGCTGCAAAAGGTGGTGATACAGATAAAAAATCGATCAAACAGGTTCTTATCGGTGCACAGGAAGTACTTGGCAACGGACGGTTCGCTTTAACCGTTGTTCCGGTCATTTTCCTTATGATGCTCTCCGGCGGTGGCTGGGTTGGCTGGAATATCACCCTTTCAATCGCTGCAGGTTGGGTAGTTATAAACCTTGTATGGAATGTCCTCGCCAAGGGTGATGAAAAAGCACCCTGGTTTGCACAGAAAGCCAAAATTGGTAACTGGCCGTTTGTATTCTACCTGCTGATTCTTTCCGGTTTCTGGGCCAGCTTCAACCAGATATTTATTACGCTACCGGAATATATCCGTGACTTTGTTGATACTGGCGATCTCGTTCGCAACCTTGCAGTATTTGGTCCTGGATTTACACAGTTTATCGCTAGTGTAAACATCGAACAGCTTTCAACAGAGATCGTACGACTTTCGCAGGAACACGGTGCGATTACTGTTGCACAAGCCGAGCAGGTCTTCTTCGAGCTGGTTCACTACAAGGTCCGAATCCCTATTGAAGAAATCAGCGCAGTCTTTACACAGCTTGCCTCAATGCCAACAATTGATGAGGCAACCGTCGCAACAATAGCCAACGAATGGGCAGAGAAATATCGGCAGGTGAACCCGGAGTACATCGTCAACATTGATGCCGGGGCCATCGTGATCTTCCAGATCCTCGTCAGCTTTGTGATTCAACGGTGGAAACCATTCCCGGTTCTTGTCGTTGGTACAATTGTCGCCGGTACAGGTATCGCTCTTAACAGTATTGCGATAACGGGTATCTTCACTGTGTTCGCAATTGTTGTCTTTGCATTTGGTGAAATGATTGCATCCCCGAAAAGCCAGGAATATGTTGCCAAGATCGCCCCTGGAAACAAAACAGCCCTCTTTATGGGTTACTACTTTGTTTCCGTCGCGCTGGGTAACCTCTTCGGTGGTATCCTTTCCGGCCAGGGATATACAGTGTTGGCACGCGAAATGAACCGTCCCGACCTGATGTGGATTCTTTTCGGCGTTATCGGTTTTGCAACTGCAGGAGCACTGCTTGTATTTAACAAGTTTGTTGTTCCAACGTTAGAAAAAAACAATAACGGTGAATAAGATATATTTGTGATATATGTTCAAAGCCCTTCCTTTTCGGAAGGGCTTTTTTGCTCCATTAAAAAGCAAAATTCTTATAGATACTGTTTACTGGCAATACATTTTTTTTTATTCTTAGGGATTGGTTTTGCTCCTGTTAATGATTTTACGCGTGATATGGCTCACATGTCTTGTTCAGCATCTCACGTAATTTCATCGATATTCGATTTAGGAGATGCGAAATGAGAGTTCAGTTCTGGGGTGTACGTGGCAGTATTCCCACACCATTAAGTCCTGCCGAAGTCGAAGCAAAAGTCATTGCGATGGCTGAGGAAGTCGTTCGTGCCGGGATTCGTGATCCTGAAAAGGTGACCGGTCACCTTCGCGACAATCACAGCATGATGGTACGTGGAACTGTCGGTGGTAATACCACCTGCCTCAGCGTTGAATGGCCCGGATGTACCATAGTGATTGATGCCGGCAGCGGCATACGAAAACTCGGTCTCCAACTCATGGACGGTCCGTTTGGACAAGGCAAGGGTGAAATCCAGATGTTGATTACTCACACCCACTGGGACCATATCCACGGCTTTCCGTTCTTTGGTCCACTGTTCCAACGAAATACCATCAACATTTTTGGTGGTCATGACAACATGCAGGAACGTTTTGAGTATCAACATGCTAAAACCCACTTCCCCGTGTCACTGGACTTTTTCCCCGCAAAATTGAATTTCAAACAGATTGAAGAGGGAAAATATTACACCCTTCCTAAAAATGGTCGCTTTAAGACAAAACTCCTTAACCATCCCGGTGGATGCTTTGGCTACCGTATTGAACACGATAATAAAGTGATGGTTTTTGCCTCTGATACAGAATATCGACGAGTAGATGATGATAGTATTCCCAGTGTCGTTGAATTTTTCAAAGATGCCAACCTTCTAGTATTTGATAGTCAATACACACTCGAAGAAAGTTTAGTGAAAGAAGATTGGGGACATTCAACAGCCATCGTCGGCGTTGACATCGCGATTAAAGCCAACGTAAAAAAACTGGCACTTTTCCATCACGAACCAAATTATCCGGATGGTTTCATCCGTGAATTGCTACTGAAAGCACGTCAATACAGGGAATCCCATTACCCCAATTCTCAACTTGAGATACTGGCCTCTATCGAAGGGATGGACCTGCAACTTTGAAAGAGAAATGAAGGAATGGTTCTTCGATTTGAAAAACATTACCGCATCTTCCATGTCCTTTTTCTTCTAGCCGGAACATTAATTCTCCTGTCTCCGGTTCACCTTTTTTTGACCGTTGGAGAAGAGGATCCTGGTGATCCTATCTATGATCTGGTGAGATTCCTTGGTCCTGGTACTGCACTTATTCTCTGGCCGTTAACAATTATTCAGAATTACAGTTTTGCAGGCTTTTTCTTCAGTCTCTTCAGCAAAGCAAGCATCCCCGTTCGATTAAACCTTGGATTAAATTCCGGTATAGTTTCGACTATCGGTATTGTTCTTGTATTACTTTTTCGTTTCAACCCATTCCACACTTTAACTCCGCTCATACTATTATTAGCCTCAGCGTTTTTCCTGGGGGGTTCCAGTTACCTTTTGAAACGGTTCGATTCCATTGATGCAAAAGACAAATCCCAGTTAAAGGAATCACGTTTTCTTTCCCTTGTCGGCATGTCGCTCGGAGCCCTCATACTGATAGTATTTGTATTAACAGTTATTTAGTTCTCTTATGTAATAAAATTTATTTCATTATCCCTCTATACTACCTTGACAGTGCCCTGTTAGTTTCAGTACCATCCTATACGTTAACTGACACTTTATCAATGAGAGCTAAATGGACGAACAGATATTCCAACGTAACGAGTTTATGGATGAGCTGGAAATCACCGAAGATGATCTCGGTCAATGGGAAAAATTGGGTCTTGTTCAACATCTGGGAACCATTGACGGCAACATTCCATTTTTTACAGAGGTGAATGTCAGCGAAGCCCAAAACATTAAGCAACTCCTCTCTGTTGGTTATAGCCTTCCCGAAATTCAGAAGATTGTTCGCAAAGTAGGTCTTCCCAGAAAGAAGAAAAAGAAGAGCGATCAGCGTCTTTTGATCACAGTTGGTGAATTGGCTGAACTGACAGGCTTGAACTCGAGGACGATAAAGTATTGGGAAGAACGAGGGATCATTTATCCCGATGGCCGAAGTAACGGTGGGTTCCGACTCTATTCTAAAACGACTGTCGAACTCTGCCAGTACATCAAAGATCTCCAGAATTTTGGATACAGTCTTGATGAGATAAAAGAAGCCGCTGATTTATACCGTCAATTCATTAAAATAAAGAACAATTCCGCAAAACTATCACCTGCGGAGGTGGAAGCATCACTTGAAACTATAATGATGCGTTTGACTCTTCTCCAGCAGAGGATGAGTCAGTTGAAGAAGGGAATCCATCGCTGGGAAGACCTGCTGAAAAAACATAAAAAAGAGTTTAATCAGGTCAAATTGAAGATTGTTGAAAACACAAAACCTCAGATCTCCAAGCAGAAAACGAAGTCTTGATATAACAGGTTATATAATGAAAAAACTTGTCTTAATTGAACCCAAAGCACCAAATCTTCATATTTTTTCCGGGATGTCCTTACCGCGTTTAGGTTCGATATTACTCGGTACCCTCGCCAATGAAATGGGTTGGGATGTTCAGGTTGTTATTGAAGAACAACACAATATTGAATGGGATGAGATAGCCAGTTCTACTCTCGTTGGTATTTCAACGATCACCCCAACAGCACCCAGGGCTTTCGCCATTGCTGATCGAGTCAGGGAGTTAAATATTCCCGTCATTATGGGTGGCCCTCATGTAACATTTCTGCCGGATGAAGCGCTGGAGCATAGTGATTTTGTTATCAGGGGTGAAGGTGAAATCGCTTTTCAGAAATTTCTGGAAGTAATTGAAACAAAAGGCAATTTCAACAAAGTTCCAAACTTAAGTTGGAAAGATGGCGACACAATAATTCACAATGAAAAAGCGGAGAGTTGTACAGACCTTGATACCCTGCCTTTCCCTGACTATTCACTAGTGAAGGGAAAAACATTGTTTATGGCAGGTAAAAGGATTTTGCCACTCCAAACCTCCCGTGGCTGTCCCTTCGACTGTTCCTTTTGTTCTGTAACTGGAATGTTTGGTAGAAAATACCGCTACCGTAGTACAGAGAATATTCTCGCAGAAATGCGCCTTCATAACAAAAAACGAAACTACTTCTTTATTTATGACGACAATTTCATGGCCAACCCACGCCGGGCTCGAGAACTGCTGAAAGCAATGGCGCAGGAAAAGTTCAAATTCAAATGGTCTACTCAAGTCAGAACCGACGTCGCTCAGAATCCTGATTTGATCGAGTTGATGAAAAAAGCGGGTTGTCACACTGTCTTTATTGGTTTCGAATCTGTCAATCCCCACAGCCTGAAATCCATTCAGAAAAAGCAATCTGTGGAGGATATGAATCTTGCCGCACGAACCTTCAGGAAAGCAGGGATAAACGTCCACGGTATGTTTATTCTGGGATTGGATGATGACAAACCCTCAACTGTCCGAGAAACGATCCGTTTCGCCAAAAAGAACCTGATCAGCTCAGCTCAATTCCTGATTCTAGCACCGTTACCAGGAACCCGGCAGTATGATTCGTTAAAATCAGAGGGACGGATTCTCTTTACCGATTGGAGTTTGTATGACGCTCATCATGTTGTTTATGACCCTAAAAACTTCACGATGGTAGCTCTTCAGAAGGCTCAGATTTTAACCCATAAAAAATTCTATTCCCTTCGCGAGACTGTGCGACGGCTCTTACATTGGAAATGGGGTGATATTGCAATTGCATTTTACGCTCGAAACCTGAACCGTAATTGGAAACGGAATAACAAAACATACATGAAACTGATTAAACTTTTGAAGCCGGAAAAGGACACTCAGATTTTAGCGGACTTCAGACAGCTCATCCATTTAAACCAACGTGTAAATCAGGGATAAAAAAAATGTCGACACCACCATTGGTAACCGAACAACTGATAGACTCACTCAAAAAATACATTCAACTTTCCGGACCAAAAGACAAATCCATCAAGGTCGAAGCACCGTTTGATGGTTCAAAAATCTGTGATATTCCGTCGGGTACAAAAGAAGATGTAGAAGTCATTACACGTAAAGCCGCCCTTGCTCAGAAAAAATGGAGAAGACTGCCGGCAAAGGAGAGAGCACAAATATTCTTACGGTTCCATGATTTAATTTTTAAGAATCAAAACGAAATATTAGACCTGACCCAATACGAGACCGGGAAAGCTCGCAAGAGTGCTTTCGAAGAAGTCGCGGACGTTGCAGTTGTAAGTCGATATTACAGTATCAGAGCAGAGAAATGGTTACGCCCTATTCGACGGAAAGGCGCACTCCCCATTCTCACACTCACTTGGGAACAATATCACCCGGTTGGTGTGGTAGGAATTATTGCTCCTTGGAACTATCCATTAACTTTAGCGATAACAGATGCTATTCCTGCTTTACTGGCTGGGAATGCAGTGGTACTTAAGCCTGCATCAAATACACCCCTTACCGCCCTCTGGATTGCCCGTCTTCTGGACGAAGCGGGATTACCTGAGAACCTGTTTAATGTTATCCCCGGACCGGGCCGCGAAGTCGGTAATGCAATCATCGATTTCAGCGACTACGTTCTGTTTACCGGCTCAACTGAAACGGGAAAATCTGTCGCAGGCAAAGCCGGAGCCAAGTTGACCGGGCATTCAATGGAGCTTGGTGGGAAAAACCCGATGCTTGTTCTACCTGATGCCAATATTTCAAAAACTGTGGATGGTGCGGTTCGAGGATGCTTTGCCAACTCCGGTCAGTTGTGCATTTCCATCGAACGACTTTATGTCCACGAAACCATTTTTAATAAATTTATCAGCGCCTTTGCCAAAAGAACCAGGGCGATGAAGCTAGGCACAGATTACAATTATTCAACGGATATGGGCAGCTTGATTTCCAAAGAGCAATTGGATACGGTTGAAAGTCACGTGGCTGATGCGATTTCAAAGGATGCTACCGTCTTGACCGGCGGAAAACCTCGACCGGAATTAGGTCCCTATTTTTACGAACCCACAATTTTAACCGGTGTCACTGATGAGATGACTATCTTTGATGAAGAAACCTTCGGCCCGGTAGTCTCCGTATATCCTTTTAAAAATCTTGCCGAAGTAATAGACCGTATGAACGATACGTCCTACGGGCTAAATGCCAGTGTCTGGACAAAAAATGTGTCGCACGGTCTAGATATCGCTCGTCAGATAAAAGCGGGTACAGTGAACATCAACGAAGCCTATGCGGCAACGTGGGGTTCAGTCGATTCACCAATGGGTGGATTCAAGGAATCCGGCATGGGTAGAAGACATGGCCGTCAAGGATTTTACAAATTCACTGAACCTCAGACGGTTTCTGTTCAGCGGGTTATCCCAATATGTGCTCCTCCCGGTGTTACCGAACGAATGTGGGCAAACTTCCTGACGTTTGCGTTAAAATTACTTAAGAAAGTACCCGGTTTACGGTAAACAAATTTGAAAAACCGCATTTAGCTAAACCTCCCCGATGGGAGGTTTTCTTTTGTGCCAAGTAATCTTTATTTGAATCCCATTGTATCAATCATTAGTTTGATAATCTCAACATTAGAGGAGCTTGCTATGAAATGGCGTTTGCTACTACTTCCCTTTTTTTTACTATCCTTGATAATGATTTCCGGTTGCGAAAAAGATGATGACGACGATGATGTTGTCACTCCAAACACAAACCAGGCACCAACTATTGTAAGCGTTCGTGCAGACCAGTCAGTGGTCCTTCCCAGTACTATTGTAACGTTTACCTGCGTTGCACGCGACGATGATCACGATGCTATCACTTATAGCTGGTCTAACACAACGGGAAGACAATTTTTAGAGGGTTCTACCTCTGCTACTGTCCGGTGGCAAGCAGTCAGCACTCCGGGTGAACACACTTTTTATGTGGACGTATCCGACAACGAATTAACAACAACCGATTCTGTGACCATCGTTGTCAACGATCAGGTTCCTCGTAGTCCATCGGATCCATACCCGTATAATGGCGAGATTGATGTTGACCTGATGCCAACATTTACGTGGAGTTGCAGTGATCCACAAGAAGACCCTTTAACTTACAATATCTACCTCGGATTAGGTTCTGCATCAGAACTTTTGGCTGAGGGTGTCATTGATACATTCTATATCTCCAGAACAGCCTTACTTCCGGGCAACCTATACCGCTGGAAAGTGGTGGCAAGAGATGATGAGAATAACATCAACGAAAGCCCTGAGTGGGAGTTTACCACATTGACCCGGAATTACGGTCCCCCGCTGCATGATATCCTCTTTATTGATCAGGCTAACTCCGCCGCGACTGCTGATACACCGGGCGAACATCCGATCTACGTCCGAAATGTCGGTCAAAACCTTTTGATTGACGATCCAGGCTATTCAGTCCTCTGGGAACCAGGTGGAACCGCTGAGACATCTCTATTGGCTTTCAACGATCGCTCCGATAATACTGTAGTGCTGCTCGGTGCTGGCGGTGTTGTTGATGAAACCTATGATAACGCCGTACAGGACATCTTCAACTTTTCTAAGAGTGGTTCGCGATTTTGCTATGTGGAGTTGAACGAAGACCGACAACGATATTATATGAAGACCATGGGGGTTTCCCCGATTAGTGGTGAAGATACCGTCGCATCTCTGCCCGTACCCTATGAATTCAGGAGTCGTCCAAGTTATTCATCTAATGGTACTTTAATCACTACTACGACCTATAATTCTGTCCTCGATGGTGACGACCGTTTTATGGTTTATACCAGTGATGGCGATATCGAATACGAGCAGAACATAAGAGTATATGAACCCCAGTTCTGCCCGACTCAACCAATAATCGCTTACCTGAGGCTTGAAGCCGATCAGGGCGATCGACCGGTTCTTCATATTACGGACGCTGATTTTGCTTCAGAGAGAATTTATATCTTTGATGAATTTGGCGGTCAGGCAAAAAGTTTTGCATGGTCACCGGACGGAACAAAAATCGCACTATACGTCTGGGATGCTCCTCTCGATCCTGCACTTGTGATTGTCGATGTGGACGCTGAAACGATGATGGAAATTGAAATCGATGATCCTATCAGAATAGATACGGATGAGGAACACTGGCTGGCACCTGATTGGAACTTCGACAGTAACGAATTGACGCTACTGACGGAACACGGTACCTATTTCCATCTGATTCGTGTGGATTTGGAAGGCAACGTTACAACGATCCGTCCAACCCTGACAACTATCAGCCGCCCAACTTGGCGCAAATAGGTGTCGCGACACCCTTTGAAAAATCCCTGCTGAGTTTTAGCAGGGATTTGTAATACACTTATATACTACTATATTTATTATCATCATATTCGTAAAAGGGCACTATTCTGACATAATAAAATGCATATTGGGGTGTTTATTAATATGAAGATATTACAATTATTTTCCCTTTCACCTTTTTTCATAGCCGTTTTATTTTCATTTTCACCTTTATCCCCATCCTTTGCTGACTGGAATGGCCTAGATACAATAAAAGTCATTCAAGATGAATGGGAATGTATCAATTTTAGAAATGGATTTATGGAATGGAACGGAAAACTGCTCATTGATACGGGAAAAACTGGAATATGGATGATGGAGCTGGATGAGAATGAAGAGTTCCAATATATAGATTCAATATTTATTAGTGATGAGTACTACGAGATGCGTTTTATCAATAATGACACACTCTTTTGGGAATCAAATGACTCTATAGGAAAACTTTTATTAACTCCTAACGGATTTGGCGAAGAAATCTCTTTTTACAATACCAACCACGTATATATGCTATGTTTTGATGGAACCGACTACGTAGCCGTCAACAATGAGAATTGGATTTATAGAATAGTGTTTGATGAAAATTCTATCCATTTCGCTGATTCCATTCTGGTTGAAAGTGAAGCAAACAGTGACATCTGGTATTTTGAGTATAGTGAGTCCATATTAGCAGCAACTACATACAATAACAACGGGAATTATATAACGAATATTTTTGCCCTTAATGATCAAGGATTCGTTGCACTAGACACTTTAGACATCCTATACGAGGAATGGCATGAAATTCCATCTTTATTTAACGGTCATATTTATCTGCAAGAACGTACAGAAAATGGTTCCTACTTAAAAAAAATTGATCCTTGGACTAGTACTATCACCGATTCTTTATTACTTCCTGGTCGAGCATATGCAACGGAATTGTATATGAATCGCCTTGTACTAGGGACTATTTTGCCATCATCATACACCTCTACAATAATAACTGATTTATCAACTTTTGAAATTTCAGGTCAATATGACTTAGAGTTCGACGAAGAATGTATGCCGTTTCCGTTTTTGGAAAATTATATTTTATGGAGAGAATATATTTCAGGAACTGACAATGTATTAACCAAGATATATAGAATACAATCTGAAAATGAGGTTTCTAAAGTCTCACTATTCTATCCCAATAACTGGTCCGTTTCCGATATAATTGTAGACGATACTATCACTTACATAGCCAATTATAATCTTGGTTTGAAAGTAGTTGGGAACATTGACCAAACAGATATGGAAATATTGGATCATATTGTATTTGATAATCCAATAATGAGACTAATAAAAAGTGGTGACATGCTTTTTACAGACTATGGTCACAATTGCTTCTTATTTAACTGTGAAAACAATAATGAGTTGTTTGTTGTAGATACGCTCTCTATTGATCCATATGATATGGAGATTTATCAGGATATGTTCGTTTTTTCTGTAAATGGAGGAGTTAGTATTTTTTCTAATGATTTTCAGGAACAGCTTTCTTCGATCCAAATATCTGGCCCTCCCACAATAGAACTAAAATCTTCTTTTCTATATGCACTTTGTGACTCGTTACATGTATATGATTTGTCTAACCCAGCAAATCCAGTATATTGTAGTTCCTTGTTTGTGGGAATAAATCCACGAGAATTTTTGGTAGAAGGAGATTCTCTTTTTGTAACACCCGGTACTAATAATCAAGGTATTTCAGTCTATTCTATTGAAAATCCGGAATTCCCCACCTTTTTAACTAATATCGAGTTTTGTATGGATGGTACTCCGTTTAGAGCTAACGAGAACCTGAAGAAATTTAATGATATTTTTTTGGGGACACGCCCAGCAAGATATTACTCTATATTTGATCTTATTCAAGAAAACGTTAATGTACTTGGCAATATTGACACTGAATACCGACAAATTTTTTTTCCAGAAAGAACTGGAAATCTTTATTCAATTGATCATATGAAGTTTTACGTAATGCGTGAGAATGAATTCACTTCTATAGATGAAAATTATTATAAGTCTTTACCTACAGAACAGAGATATTCCATCTACCCCAACCCTGCTAATGTAGCACCTTCCGTGAAATTCAGCCTTAGAAATGCTGGTGAGGTTGGATTCAGTCTTTATAACGTCCTTGGGCAACGTGTGTTCTGTACCAGCCAGACATATCCTTCAGGAAGTCATATCTATTCACTGATCGGCAACATGAAGGATATTGCCAGCGGTACTTACTATCTTGGGGTTGAAATCGGTGGGCAAGAGACGGTGAAGAAAGTCACTTTGCTAAAATAGTTACAGGATTTATTGGTTTATAAATATCAACAACATCCCTGCTGAGTTTCAGCAGGGATGTTGTTGTTTATACTAACTGTTATCTTTGATTGAAGTCTGTTCACTATAGCTATGGTCTGACAGGCAAGTTCAGGGTAACAGCATGCGTCATTTGAGTAAAATCATCTTTGTGGTTGCTTCTCCGTGGTTCGTAATTAAATGGCAGAAATATAGCCCAGATGGAAGAACATCTCCCTGTCTGGTTTCAGCGATCCACTCAATACTGTGGTTTCCTGCTTCCATTTGACGGTCAACCAATCTTGTAACTTCCTGACCCAGCATGTTCATCACAGATAACGTTACCTTAGATTGATCAGGTAACGAAAACTGAATTTTTGTCGTTGAGTTGAATGGATTCGGATAGTTCTGTTGTAACTCGAACTTCGTCGGGAGGCTACTACTCTCCTCACCTGTTTCAGGAGTGGCTGTTGTTACCACATCACGAACCAGTTTAATCTGGTTATAGATGCGTATGACGTCACCTTGTGGACCATGCCCAAAGGGGTAGTCATCGGGGTCACCGGATTTAAAATCACTACGTTGCGCACCGGCACCGTGGACATCCATCAACTGGTAATTCCCTGAACCTGGGGGAGGAGCTTCCATCCATCCCGTTGCTTTTCCAAAGCAGACATAAGCTGCTTTATTAACATCATTTCCGGGAGGACCGTCTTGATGGGTTGTACTGGTGTAGTACCACGGATAGTCTCCGTCGTCCAGTTCAGTAACATTAAATACCGGATCAATAGCCGCAGAATTTGTTGTTGCAGGCGAACGGGTATAGTCCACAATGCTCTGCAATTCTTTTACGTTTGGCAGACGCCAGTTGCTGAATCCGAGATAGTTTTCACCGTTTTTCTGCTGAGCCCAAGCAAGCGCCTCTTCCCAGTTAAGTGCAACTTCACTATCACCTTGCTCCCACATTAACCCGGTAGCATTGTCGATAATCGTTCCATCGTCGTTATCGATGAACTGATTCACGCCATAGTCTGTATTGCCGCGGACGTAACGAACGTAAAGAAGTTTATCACCACCAGACATGGGATCGGAAAGGCCATACCCTTTGATTCTGCCATCGGCGAAATTGACACCGAATACAGTGCTATCCCCATTCATAGTAAAGTGAACGTAACGGGTTGCAGACCAGTCCTGGCAATCGATAATTCTTTCGCCGGCCGATTCATCACCGTACTCAAATTCAAAATAGTCATCGTTCAAAAACGGGTTAGACGTTTCTATTGTTATTCCGGTATTTCCTGAAAAAAGAATCAGGGAATAGAGTTCTTTTATGGTCGGCATACGCCAGTCCTCGAAGCCACCGACATCACAATTTTCAGCACCACTAAATGCATCAGCCCAGCTCATCTTTTCGCCACGGGCTTTTACCCATGTCAGACCGGTAATATTATCGGTGATCGTTCCGTCACCATTGTCAGTATAGGAGGGTTGATTACCGTTATGTTGAGCATCTTGACCATAAAACGCTTCACCAGAAGCTGGTTCAGCAATGGATTGCGTGTTATTGTAGGTAAGTGTTTGATCGGTATCGACAATGGGATAAGTTTGCGCTGATACAGCACAAACTATAAATCCCACCAATAGTAATCCAAATAGTAGATTTTTGATCTTCATATTTCTCTTTTTATTCTGTTTCATCTCTGTTTCCCCTTTTGATGACTTGTACTTATTAGACATCTGAATCATTAAAGGGTTTAAAAAGAAAAGCCGGTATCAGAGACACCAGCTTACAATTATCACACTAATCCGCGATTGTCTAGCCTTTGGGGATGTCCTCACCTTGGGCGCGGTATTCGTTGAGCTTGTTTCGAAGCGTGCGAATAGAAATGGAGAGCAGCTCAGCCGTTTTTGTACGGTTGAAATTCATGTCCTTCAGCGTCTGCATGATATGACGTTTTTCCAGCTCAGATAGTGTAATCTGACCGTAATTCTGGTTGCCACCTGCCATGGGACTGCTGACAGCACCCGACATCATGACATCTCCCACATGAATAACCAGATCTCTTGCAAGTACCACCGCACGTTCGATACGGTTTTCCAATTCTCGAACGTTCCCCGGCCATGGCTGTGCTCTCAGGTAATCGAGAGCATCATCGTCTATCGCTTCAAATTGGCGACCGTAACGGGCACCATATTTTTCAATAAAATGAACCGTTAATGCAGTAACATCATCCGGCCTTGCTGCCAAAGAAGGCATTTCGATGGGAACAACGTTCAGTCTGAAGAAAAGATCCTCGCGGAAACGGCCTTCACGGACTTCCTCAACGAGGTTTCGGTTGGTTGTCGCAACAACACGGACATCAACTTTTATAGTTTCGTTTGAGCCTACTCTTTCAAACTCACGTTCCTGAAGCACTCGAAGCAGTTTCGCCTGAAGAGGTAGCGGCATTTCGCTGATTTCATCGAGTAGGATTGTACCACCGCTAGCTGCTTCAAATTTTCCTTTACGAAGCTTTATCGCACCTGTGAAAGCGCCTTTTTCATGACCAAATAGTTCACTTTCGATCAGCCCTTCGGGTAGGGCAGCACAGTTCATTTTTATAAAGCCGGCTTTCGAACGGGGACTGGACCAGTGAAGCGCTCTTGCGACAAGCTCTTTACCTGTGCCAGACGGTCCAGTGACAAGTACATCAACCGGTTGTTCCGCAACTCGCTCCAACATTTCCACAACAGAAACCATCGGTTTGCTGGAACCGACAATCGCTTTTATTCCCTGTTCCTGCTGAACCTGGGTACGAAGTTCTTTATTTTCTTGAACGAGTAGCCTGTTTTGTAATGCCCTGTTGACGGTAAGTTTGAGTAACTCGTTGTCGATGGGTTTGCTGAGGTAGTCATATGCTCCACGTCTCATTGCTTCAACAGCGTTTTCGATAGTCCCGTGTGCAGTGAGAATAATCACCGGTGTTTCAGGAAGTCTACGTGACGCATGAGCCAGAACTTCCAGTCCACCGATACCCGGCATTAAAAGGTCGGAAATAATGAGGTCATATTCATCGTTATTCATTTTTTCGACGGCCGTTTCGCCATCTTCGGCAGGGGTAATATCGTGCCCGATTCGTGTCAACGCTTCTGTCAGATACTCTCTGACCAGATTCTCATCATCTACGACCAGAATTCGGCTTTTGCTCATTTATTCCTCAGGATTGGTAGTTCAATTACAAATGTTGCACCTTCTTCTTCTTCTGATGAAACAAACACTGATCCGTGATGTGCATCCAGGATTTTTTTCACCATGGATAAACCGAGACCAGTCCCTTTGGTTCTGGTTGTAAAGAAGGGATTAAATATTTTCTGAAGATTTTCCTGCTTGATTCCAGGTCCGCTATCGATGAAAGTAATCCTTACCCTGTTCCTAAGTAGATCCCATTTCAGTTTTACAATCACCTTTCCACCGTCCGGTAGGAATTGTATACTGTTTTTCAAAACATTCAAAAAGACTTGCTTCATCAAAACAGGATCGCACTCAACCTGAATCCTTTCAGTAGGAAACTTTTCATCAAATTCTATTTCACAATTTTCATTTTGATCCACTTCAGACATGATCAATTCGACTTCTTGCGAAAGAAGTTTGATCAAGTCTACTGAAGAAAATGATGGTGCCATTGGGCGTGTAAATTCAAGAAGTCTGCTGGCAATCTGATTAATATCTTTAACACCCGAAATAATTTTATTCGCAATTGGACGGGCGGGATGCTCTTCGTCGAGATCTTCCATAAGGAACTGAGCAAAACCCTGAACACCAGCCAGGGGATTTCGTAATTCATGGGCCACTTGAGCAGCCATTTCACCGAGAGAAGCGAGGTTGGCACTCTGCTGCATCCTCTGCTGCAAATCCCGTATTGGTCTAAGGTCTTCTATAACCTCAAGGACTCCCATCGGTTTACCATCATCACCATGAATCCATGAGGTTGAGAATCGAATCGGCATTTCATGACCTTCTTCGGTTCTCAGTATTTTCTCATGTGAGTCAATAATAGTCCCATTGGTCAACGTAAACAGAGCGGAATCCGGTTCATTTACATCAACCGGGAAAACATCTCCATAAGGCTGACTAACAACATCAACGGCTTTAAAATGAGTCAACCGTTCAGCCTCTTCATTAAACAGACTGATTCGTCCATCGAGGTCAAGGACAACGATCCCAACAGGGACATGGGCCAGAACCGAGGAGAGAAAGCCCTCTGTTCTTTCCAGAAGACGGGATTGTTCTTCAAGCTGACTACTAAGTTGTGCGATCCGTTGCTCAAGAGCATTGTAGCTCTTTGCGAAGGAAGATGATGCCTGTGTAAAACCCTCAAAAAGCTTTATAAGCTCAAGGATTTGGTCCTCAGACATCGAAGATAAATTCTGGTCAGGATCAGTCAATTTAGCCTTCCAAATTCATTGCGATAGGAAAATTCTGCCCAGTTGAAATATAGATGTGTTAAATGGTCACAACAAGTAATTTTATGGTTAGGGGGGGTGAAACTGTTCTCTCAACAGGTAGTAAATAAACAGATTAGATTTTCATCATTCCTCTGTTTCTCCGAAGACTTCCGCGCTGAACATCTCTATTAGCGTGCCTTCTTTTTTCCATTCATTACTCGGGAGATGGGCTTTGCGACAGGTCTGGGCAAGAAACTCTTCGCGACTCCATCCATATTTTGTGGCCACTTGCGGTAAGAGTAAGCCACGACGTGATCCTTTTGAAATGATTAATCCATCCCGTCCGATTTCAATCTCATTTATATCATTTACTACCACCGGTTCAGCTAAAAGGCTAATGTCAATTTTGAGACCTTCCAATTCCTCTTCACGTAGAGGTTTGAATCGTGGATCGTTTAACGCTGCCGCACGAGCTACCTGGGCAACGGCGCTTAGCATTGGGTATTCAGGAGTGATGTAACCGATACAACCTCTCAGGTCACCATTGGCCTTATACAGGGTGACAAAGGCGCCTGTCTTTTGCTTCAATATCTCATCATCAACTTCCGCGGGAGTGTAAGAAACTCCATGAGCAGCTTTTTCAACTGACTCCCGCGCCACACTCAACACCATTTTTTTCTGCTCTTCGTTTAACATTTTTATCTTCTTATGGTTTCATAAATATGGAACTGAGATATCCAACAACCCGTTTCTTTTCGCCATGAGGTACATCACCAGAATTGGCATATCGAATCACTTTAGACTCTGTCGCTCCAAGAAAACGGCATACCTTCATCACTGCTGAGAGCGGTCCGACACCACACGCTTCGGATTTACCTGAATTGATCGTATACCACAAATCATCGATATCATTTTCATCAACAGCTTCAACAAGGCGTCCATCCATCCTGCCGGCTTCATCATATCCTTTAAAATGGCTCAAGTCACAAGAAGCAACAAACAGCACCTTTTTATCTACTGCCAACTCTGCCAACGTTTTGGCTAAACCTTCCGCCGCTGTTTTTGTCTGAACCCCCATGACAATTGGGACAAATTTAAATTGCCTACCAAGCACGACCTGAAGGAATGGGAGTTGAACTTCAATGCTATGTTCACCGGAAGGGCCCTGCCATGATGGACGATCTGATGTCTGATGTCCCCGTTCATCCACTCGAATATTCTCGTTCATCTCCGTCAATTTAGCGGCAAAATCGCTGTCGATTTCAACGTCACCGAGGGGAGTGCTATAGGCCCCTTCTACTTGAACTGAATTAAAAGAAATTGCTTCACGGTGGGAGGGTCCAATCACTACGACAGTATCATACTCCTGATTTTGGATGAAACCGTATGCGGAAGCGGCAACTTCCCCGCTGAAAACGTAACCCGCGTGAGGTACGAGAATTCCTGTGATCTTTTCAGCATCGGCAGTTAGTTTTTTTTCATTGACCCACTCCTTTCCTCGTTCGAGGAAGAAGTTGACCTCATGCTCCAGTTCAGCAGGGTCAGAAGGGTAAAAACTCCCTGCAACAGCCGCTTTTCTGATAGACATTTTTCCCTCCGGCGTAACATCCTTTTCAGAACCTACATCCACGCCGGGGATTATGCAAATTAAATGAATTGTTAATCGTTTTCCTTTAGAAAACTCGATCTTATCAAATTTACAATTTCCCTATTGCCTGCAATGGGAAAACCGCTATCGAGAGGATTACCCGACCACGGATCTGAAGTTACTCCACCAGCTTCCTCAACCATTAGAATACCAGCGGCCAGATCCCAAGGCTCCATGTCTGTGGCCCAGAATCCTTCTAGGGTTCCTTCGGCAATCATCGCCAATTCAGCGGCAGGACAACCTAGGTTTCGAATAGCGCCCACCTGCGGTTTCAAAGACTTCACCATTCCGCAGAAATCGTCCATTATTTTTTCATTGTCCATTGGCCACCAGTGCGATACGGTGGACCTACCCAATTTGATATCACTGACGTTAATAAGCTTGCCATTTAACCGAACGCCTGCTCCCTGCCTCGCAGTATACATTCGATCCAGTTCCGGCAGGTAGATGACACCCAGGACAATATCGCCCCAACCCTCAACCACTCCGGTCCTATCTTCCAATGCAACGGATACTGCCCATGTGGGCAATCCGGTCAGGTAATTTGACGTACCGTCCAATGGATCAACAATCCAACGGTAGTTTGTGATGCCTTTTAGCGGCGAATCTTCTTCACTTATAACACCACTTCCGGGGAGGATTGTGGTTAGATCTTCTCGTAACATCGAATCGGAAGTTCTATCCGCTCTGCTGACAAAATCCCCGTGATTCTTATTTTCAATTTCACTCGAAAGAATGTTCTGACGTTCATAACGAAGCCAACGTCCAACTCGTCGAACGACGGATGACGCGGCATCTGCAACTCTTGCCAATTTGGCTTCTTCGTTTGCTGATCTTGAATTGATGGCCATTACAAATTCCTATTTGTACTGATACAAAAAACACTCGTTCTTTTAGCGAGTGTTTAAGATAAAAAAGTCATGATTGTAACATAGTGTTTATCGCCACTTTGTCTCCGGGGGCTCGAAATTCAATTTTTGGATCTCTTTCATCTGTGCTTCGTAGGAAAGTCTATTCCCGCAAACTACCCAGCAAGTATCCAAAACATCGTTTCCCCACCAATCAGTTACAATTCCACCGGCTTCTTCAAGGATAAGTGCTCCGGCTGCCAAATCCCAGGGTTTCAAATCCATTTCAAAGTACCCGTCAAACGTTCCATCACTTACCCAGCTCATGTCAGCTGCTGCGCTTCCGATACGTCTGAAGTCTGAAATCTTGGGATACAGGTTTGTAAACAGGTTGAGATAATTGTCGATATTTTCTCTATTTCTGAATGGAAATGCCGTCGCCAACATTGCTCTTTTCAAATCTCTTCTGTTTCTTACGCGGATCATTTTACCGTTCTTCCACGCACCACCCCCAGCAAAGGAATGATAGACCACATTTATTCCGGGTAAATAGACAACACCGACAACTCGTTGCCCCCATCCATCCGGGTGACTGCGCCTATCTTCAAGAGCTATTGAAACGGCGTAGAGGGGTAGCCCCTGCAAATAATTTGCTGTGCCATCCAGAGGATCGACAATCCAGCGCCAATCTCCTTCTTCAGCTTCAGAAGTCCCTTCCTCCGCCATAACAACACTACCGGGAACCAACCTTTTTAACCCTTCAACCAGCATCTTTTCGGCGTTTCTGTCAGCCCTGGATACAAAATCACCCTGTCCTTTTATTTCAATATGTTCATCCTGTATCAGGTTCAACTCAGATAAAAGGTAAGCACCGGCCTGTTTTGCCAGAACAATAACATTGGACGTTATAACTTCAAGATTCACTACACACTCCTACACCTGAATGTTTTCAGGGATTAATAATATTTGCGGACAACGATTGTGATCACTCCAGCCAGGATTACTATCAACAGGACAATAAAAGCACTATTTGGCGTGTATCCTTTTGCAGTAAGTATCACGTTGTTTTCGGCAAGGTCTTCTGCATCAATTGACCAAACCAGAGTGTCACCCATTGAGGTATCCGGTTTGGAAAAGGTAAACATGGCTGGAAGGATGACATTCACTTCGACATTGTCATCTTTCATGTCGAGCCAGGCCTTATAGCGTTCATCATGTTTATCAGCCTCAGCTAAACACCATTCAAGATCAGCGCCAGTAGCTTCTGAAACGGCTGTAGCCATTGGATACCTGAGGTCAGAATACCATTCCAGACTTACATCCTCAGCCTCCATGCTCTTAAGAGTCAAAAGCTGTATTCTTAAAATAGCAGAAAATCTCTCAACAGCATCGACCATAGCAAGACTATCGACTTCTTCACCCTTTTCCAGATAGTATTCTTCTGCCAGCCGGGCAGCCTGCATCAGATACCGTTGTGCCGCACCTTTTACAAGGCCCTGCAACCGAAGGTTTTCAAGTCTCTTATATTCTTCGGGTGGCAACAATTCTTCCGCGCCTTCTTCATCGAGGATATGTGTTTCCTCGGCAACAAAAGCGTCGGGATCGCCGTAGAGTGCGAGAACATTCCACGAGGGAAATGTAATTTCGAAACGAGTTATTTCAGTAAAGAAGCTGGTGGTTTTCTCTGCTCTAAGAATTCCCTTGGCTTCACCTGGACCGATTGGATGGACAATTTCACCTGAAGTTCTGGGCTTATAGATGAGGGTGATTGACTTACTACCATCCTCGCTAACAGTCTCTTGACGATCGACATTTTGCCAGATAGTCGAATCAGGAAGCCCGATTCTTTCATCATCAATATCGAGTTCATCTCCTTCGATTTTATACTGGACATCCGTTCCAGAAGTGAAATCGATAAGAAAAGTATGTGTTACACATCCTGCCGGTAGCAGGGAAAGAACAAGAAGCAATAGTATCAGTTTTTCTTTCATCATAATAGTTTGAAGGTAATTCATATGGGGTAAAACAGCAATTCGAAGCCCGAGGGTATTTATGAAAAAAGCCTATCAAAAGGACTTGCGGTGGCTCATCAGAAATCGCTAAGTTTGTGCGACGATTGAATTACTGGGAATATTCGCTTATTTATGTATCGTAGAAACTTCACCAGATGGCTCTCCGGTTTAGTCCTTCCGGTCGCCATCTTCTCGCTCTTGACTGGATGCTCAAGCTCTTCTCTTTTCCAGAGAAGTGATAGTGCAGCCCAGGACTCGTCTCCTTATTCAGAGACTGAAAATATAGACCTGACTGAATATCCGACCACATACGAGAATCTTCTCGAATCCATGCCGACCTGGATGGCGGATGCTGACCTTGCATGGTCAAATGGAGATTCGACTACTGCTGAAGAATTATCCATGAAATCTATACTGGCCATTCAGGAGGTACTTGTTAAAGTTCCTGATGAGGCCCGACCAAGCATGGTTGACACTTTAGTCTCATGGAAAAATCTCTACGAAGACCGCTTCAAGACAACCCTCGATGACCTGATTGCCACTGAAGAAGGTCTCGTTGATGTTCTTTCCAACGAAGAAGCGATCATGGAAGCAGAGAGTCTGTTGGTTGAAAGTAAAACGGACACTTTTGTCTTCCGTATTGATACAACCATCGTAGAAGTCGACCGTCTACCTGATATTCCAGAAGCCGAACATAAAAAAATCAATCAATTGATAAAATATTTCACCGAGAATCCTCGTGGCCGCAAAGCGATGACAGTCTGGTTGGAGCGGGCGGGTGAAATGATTCCCCGTATGGCACCAATTCTTCATCAACATGGCGTACCAGAGGATTTAATCTTTTTATCAATGATCGAATCTGGTTTCCGTACGGATGCACGTAGCTGGGCGCGTGCGGTTGGTCCCTGGCAATTTATCTACTCCACAGGTAAAGTTTTTGATCTTGAAGCTGACTGGTGGTATGACGAACGTCGTGATCCGGAAAAGGCTACTCACGCTGCTGCCAGATTGTTACGGCAACTCTATGAACACTCCGGGGATTGGTACCTCGCCTTTGCCGGATATAATTATGGAGAGGGACGAGTTGCCAGAAAAATCCGCTATCACGGTACCCGTGATTTCTGGAAGCTGCATCGACTGCCCAAGCAGACTAGAAACTATGTTCCAACGTTCCTCGCAGCACGCCGTATTGCCAAGAATCCTGAAGAATATGGTTTTGAGCCGATAAAATACCGTAAACCCGTTGAACGGGACACTGTATTGATAAATGAACCCGTTGAGCTGGGTGCACTTGCTGATGCCCTTAAAGTCGAACTAGACGTTCTTAGGAAATTAAATCCAGCGCTCATCCGTTGGTGTACCCCACCAACTCGAACTGAGACTGAAGTCTATCTCCCCAAGGGTTACGGTAAAGACTTTGATAATGTATTTGCCTCCATCCCTCAAGAGAAAAAGACTTCCTGGGTGCGTCACAAAATCAGACGAGGCGAATCACTATCAGTGATTGCGAAGAAATATAAAAGTTCTGTTCGAGCGATAATGGACCTTCCGGCTAACAACATCAAGAATCCTGCGAGGATCAAAGAGGGTAATTACCTCCTGATTCCGGTAGCGCCCGGTGGGGTTAAAGGAAATTACTCCCATCTATACGCGATGGATGATCCTGAGTTGCCCGACGGTTCACAAAAAAGAACCCACGTTGTTCGACGTGGCGACACGCTTTCTCAAATCGCGGAACGTTATCACGTAGGTCTATCCAAATTACTTCGTTGGAATGGTCTATCGAAGCGCAGTATGATTTACCCCGGTCAAAAACTCGTTCTCTACCAGAGAAACACCTATAAATCTAGTAGTAGCAAACCGAAAGTCACCACGACATCAGCCCCTCCCACATCACCGGCAGGTGATGAACAGGCTGGATCAACGATAGACGGTGGAATTGTACACTATAAAGTCCGTTACGGAGACTCTCCCTGGACTATTGCGCAAAAACATCGTATATCCTTAGAATCACTATTGGAAGCCAATGGGCTTTCAAAAAGAGCTGTCATCCATCCCGGTGACATTTTGCGAATACCACCACAGCGTCTGACTAGCGACGGCAAAGTGGTCTATAAAGTTCAGCAGGGTGATACACTGTGGGATATTGCAGGACGATTTAAAGTCAGCGTTAACGACCTGCAAAGTTGGAATAACCTCATCGACTCTAATCAACTCCAACCTGGTGACAGATTGATCGTCTACCTACAAGGTAACCAGTAATGCAAAAAGGCCGTTCTGATCTGCTAATTGCCCTTATTGTGGTCGGTGTGCTCATAATCTTTGCAATTGTTGCATTGAACCAGAGCTCACGACCTGCAAGCTCATCAGGATCTTCTATTACCTCAAATAATTCTGTGGGCTTGATCGAAATCATTGGTGTGATTTATGATTCTCGATCCTGGGTTGAAAAAATTGACGATTTCCGTAAAAAAGATAAAATCAAAGCCATCGTCATACGAATTGATAGCCCTGGTGGAGTTGTTGCAGCCTCCCAGGAATTGTATGAAGCGATCAAACGGGCAAGTGAAGAAAAGCCTGTGATTGCATCCTTTGGTAATGTCGCTGCAAGCGGTGGGTATTATGCAGCCCTCGGTGCAGATAGCATAGTAGCAAATTCAGGCAGCACAACCGGCTCGATTGGTGTTTATATGGAAACACTTGAATATCACGAGCTTATGGATAAGGTTGGGGTCTCATCCAACATTATCAAGAGCGGGAAGTTCAAGGATGCCGGTACTCCCACACGAGAGCTGTCAAGGGATGAAAAAGCCTATTTTCAGAGCTACATTGACGATTCGTTCAAGGACTTCGCAGAAGTCGTCGCAAAAGAGCGAAATCTTACATATTCAGAAGTCTTGAAGATTGCTGATGGACGAGTCTTCACGGGACGGCAAGCGCTCCAATTAGGTCTTGTAGATCGGCTTGGAGATCAGTACATTTCCGTCCGACTTGCCGCCGACATGGCAGGCATTAAAGGTGAGCCTAATGTAGTCAGACCCCCCAAGAAGGGATCTGACTGGCTTGAAATATTTCTAGACGAAGCAGTTAGTCGTATAATTAGTAACCTCGAAACGCAAAGTGTTTTCCATTATCGATGGAAACCGGAGACGGTAAGATGAACAAAGCTGATTTGGTATCCGTGGTAGCTGCAGGCACGGGCCTGACTCAAGTTGAAGTCGCTGCAGTTGTAGAAGGTGTATTGGAAGGTATTAGTGATGCACTGATTCGCGATGACCATGTAGAGATTCGTGGTTTTGGTACATTCAAAGTAGAGCAACGTGCTGCACGTGATGCTATCAATCCGCAGACCGGACAAAGAATCCGTGTCGAAGCGAAAAAAGCTCCTGTGTTCCGCCCCTCTGACAAGCTCAAAGCCAGAGTGAACGGTAAGGCCTGATTGTATTAGCGATACGAGTGACGCTCGCGGAGCCAATTTGTAGAAATACTTTACCGAGGCCTTTGGCCTCGTTATTTTTCCGCGCTATCATTCTCGTAAACAGAAAACCATTATATAACATGCGCTAGGAGTTGTATCGTGCCTTGCGGAAAAAAACGTAAGCTGAGTAAGATTCGCACTCACAAACGGAAGAAAAGAAGGAAGAGAGACCGGCACAAGAAGAAGAAGCGCTAGGTCAGTATTTGCCGTGTGGGCATGCTTGATCTAATCTTCTGCCTTACGGTATTACTCTCTCGACTTTTGGAAACTGTACAGGCTACCCGCTTTCAAGCGGGTAGTCCTGCTATTCTAAAGTCGGATTACCTACGCGTTATTTTTCTTTTGGTCTTATTCTTCGACGATGAACATTGCTGAGAAAATTTACGGGGTTGGTGAACTAACCCGGCAAATTAAACGCAAATTGGAAACCTCGTTCGGACAATTGTGGTTAAGAGCTGAATTGTCAGATGTGGTTCACCATCGCAGTGGTCATCTCTATCTGACGTTAAAAGATCCAGACGCTCAAATCCGTGGAGTCATGTGGCGTGCACGGGTTCAGAGGCTAGATTTCCGTCCAGAAAACGGCACTGAAGTGCTGATTTTTGGGCGGATTATTGTTTATGAAAAAGGTGGTAACTACCAGCTGGACATCGAAGCCATGCAGCCTGCTGGTGTCGGTGCACTCGCACTGGAATTCGAGAAACTAAAATCTCGATTGACCGCCGAAGGTCTTTTTGATCCGGATAAAAAGAAACCTATCCCCCATTCCCCATCCCACATCGGCGTTGTAACCTCCGAAAGTGGTGCGGCAATCCGAGATGTTCTGATTACACTTTCAAGACGTGGTTTTGACCTGCTGGTAACTCTTGTTCCCGCTCGAGTTCAGGGTGACGGTGCGTCCGAAGAGGTCGCCTCGGGCATCATGAGGCTAGAGGCTATGGGAGAAAACCGTCCGGATGTAATCATCGTTGCCAGAGGTGGTGGTTCTTTGGAAGACCTCTGGGCTTTTAATGAAGAACCTGTTGTACGAGCCATTGCCAACTGTGAGATACCTGTTATTTGTGGCGTTGGCCACGAAACAGATACCACTCTTGCCGATCTTGCTGCCGATCTCCGCGCCCCAACTCCAACAGGTGCCGCTGAACGAGCAACACCGGACCGTCAGGAGATGGTTCACAGGGTGGAGAATCTTGGTGATAGACTTGCCCGAGATGTAAACCTCATCCTTGAGGGTGCACAACAGAAGTTATCATATCTGGAAGGTGCTTACGGGCTCAAGATTTTACCGGACCGTATGCAACTACTCGCTCAACAGCTTGATGACATTGAAGAAAACCTGAGTCGCAATCTCACAAGAAAGCTTGAGCTTAGCGAAGAAAAATATGTTCAACTTTCCGGAAAGCTAAACGCACTTTCACCAAAGGAAGTCATGAGACGTGGGTATTCCGTTGTTAAAAGTGGTGATAGAGTGGTCAAGGATGCTGCTGAATTGATGGAAGGTGAATTACTTCAACTGCATTTATCACAGGGTAAAGCGGACGCGAGAGTTGAAAAGGTTATCCCTGAAAAAGAAAAACTCACTTAGATTCATACTGCGAGATTCCTGCCAAAAGAACGCAGGAATGATACTTTTCTCGTTTCAAATTGAATAATACAGTATTACTTTTTAGATATTCTGAGGTAATGATGGCAGGAAAAAGTAAAAAAGAATCCACTTTTGAAGAAGATGTTCAGAGGCTGGAAGTAATTGTCACCAAACTTGAAGAGGGTGGCATTTCACTGGATGAAAGCCTTGTTCTTTTTGAAGAAGGTCAGGAAGTTCTCATCCGGTGCAGGAAAAAACTAAATAACGCCAAAGTCAAAATCGAGAAACTCCTCGAAGATGACGGCAAAGAATCTGTTGATCTTGTTGAGCTAGGCAGATAACAAGGTAATTTGATGATTCTAGGACTGACAGGAAACAGGACCAAAGAACGGCTACTTGCGAACATTCCTTCCTATGTGGAATGGTTGTCCGGCAATAAGGTAGATTTCCTTATTTCTACTGACTTTATTAATATCCCCGGTCTTGAAGAAAATCGATTTGCATCACCCGATGATATCGGTTCCAAGTGTGATGTCCTGCTCAGTTTTGGGGGTGATGGAACCCTGCTGAATACCATCAAACTACTCAAGGGACGAGAAACCCCTGTCCTCGGAATCAATTTCGGCGGCCTTGGATATATGACCGAGGTTAATTCAGAAGAACTCATCAAAAAAACAGAAGAATTACTAGCAGACCGTTGGAAAATTGAAAGACGGCTGATACTCGAAGTGTCGACAGAAGATGGTCTTAACAAAGGACCATGGTATGCTCTCAACGATGCCGTTATCGATAAAGCCGGTTATGCTCGACTTATCCAGCTTCGCGCAAGTATCGACAATCAATTCCTCAATACGTTTCGGGCGGATGGTTTGATCTTTTCCACCCCAACGGGCTCAACTGCTTACAGTTTATCCGCAGGTGGACCTATCCTCGAGCCCAATATGAAGGGCATATTGATCAACCCTCTTAATCCTCACGCTTTGAGCAATCGTCCTCTCGTAATAGGTGAAGATAAAGAAATAAGGGTTGAAGCGAGGACGCCTGTTGATTCTGTTAATATCTCTGTTGATGGTTTGACAGTCTGCCAATTGAGAACAGGCGAAACTGTTGTCATAAAGAGGGCTCCATTCTCTGCCTGTCTTGTTTCATTTGAGGATAAAAATTTTTATGCAGTATTGAGAGAGAAACTCGGATGGGGTAAAACACCCTTCGAAATCGACTAGCGGAACAAAAATGCCATCCTGGAATGAACTTTTCAAAAACAAAGATTTTATTCTGGATACTCCCCACCCCGTCGCTGAAGAATTCGTTACCCATTTAAAAAAACACCAGCTTGTTCATGATCTTGGTTGTGGTGCAGGACGTCATCTCCCATTACTTCTGCGTGCAGGATTAAAAGTCGTCGGAAGTGATAACTCTCCTGAAGCTCTATCCGCATCACGAAAACGCCTTGAGATTGAAGGCTACAAAGATAGTCCGAATATTTCTCTTCAATTAAACGATATGTTCAGCCAGTCTTTTTCGGATGAAACGTTTGACGGAATCCTGTCAATTAACGTCATCAATCACGGTCGTTGGGTTCAAATGGAATTGGCTTTTGGTGAGATTTACCGTACGCTAAAACCGGACGGCATCTTTCAAGGTCTTTTGATTTCCAGTGAAGATCATCGCTTTGGTCAAGGTCGTGAAGTTGAAGAGGGAACGTGGGTTCCGCAACAGGGAAGTGAAGAAGGCATTCCACACCATTTTTTCAACGAAGCCGATTTTAGAAAACTGGAAGCTCGTTATGACTGGACCCTCCAGACAATGGAACTCCAACGCAGGGAATACAAAAAGGGTGACCCTGTTTTCGGGATTCTTCCTGAAGCATACTTCGGTGAAAAACCACCATCCATCGCCCATTGGAATGTGATATTCAAAAAGGGATAGATCGCTAGTCTCATTCCCTTCGCTCTTTGAGCTTTTCTTCGTTCCTGAAACCTTATTTTCATATCGAGTATTTATAAATAGGATTTAATATTTAAAGGGGGAAATAGAAATGGGTTCTGCCGATAAGAATTACCATGTGCACCGTTATGACGTTGAGGAAAAGATTATTCCTGAGAGGCTTGAGAAGTTTCTCAATGGCCTCAAAGGGGATGTCGTTTCAATCATCCCGAATTTGAAAAAGATGTCGCTTTTCCAGATTTATGGAATCACTCCAAAAGTCGATTACCTGGTTATTGTGGAGAAAGTGAAGTAGCATAAAAGGTTGCCTTCAGAAGAAACCCGGGTGGGCACCTTCGCTGAAGCTTAGGAGCCTTGAAAACACCCGGGCCACCCCATTCATACAATTCACAGATAACTACCCACAATTATCACTCCGAGGTAGGTAAAAGCTGAGCATTTCCCTGCTGAAAATCTTACCTTCCTGCATTGGAACTTAGGTAATTTGAAACCCGGGTGGATTCGGACAAGCCGAATCTTGCAAGCACCCGGGCCACCCTGATAAATTTGATTTTTTAGACTGTAAACAACTAGAACACCATGAACTTATTCAAAAAAGTAAAAGACGGTTTTTCGAAAACACGTAATGACGTGGTCGGTAACATCCGTGAAGCGGTTGGTGCTGAAAAACTGAACGATGAAGTATTCGAACAGATTGAAGAGATTCTTATCACCGCAGACCTCGGGGTTGATATTTCCCTTGAACTCGTTGAACGCCTTCGTGAACGGAACAGAATTGAATCACTTAATAGCGAAAGTGTCCTAAAAGTTCTTCGTGAAGAACTGAAAGGAATGATTGGTGAGAATCCTCAGAAAAAAGAGGAAGAATCTTCTCATAAGCCGTTTATCACTTTCATAATCGGTGTAAATGGAACCGGTAAAACTACCTCTGTCGGCAAACTGGCGAATGCCTATGCATCCAAGGGTGAGAGTGTATTGATTGTCGCAGCGGATACATTCCGTACAGCCGCCGTGGAGCAAGTGGCGATCTGGGCCGACCGTGCCAAAGTTGATATTGTCCGGGGGGCAACCGGTGCCGACCCCGGTGCTGTTGTTTATGACGGCATTCAAGCTGCATTAAACAGGGGCGTAGACCGTGTACTCGTGGACACAGCCGGAAGACTTCATACCAAAACCAATTTGATGGCTGAACTCGGCAAGCTAGATAGAGTTGCTAAAAAGTTGATTGAAGACGCTCCCCATGAAGTACTACTCGTCGTGGACGGAACCACAGGTCAGAACGGACTATCACAAGCACGCAGTTTCTCCGACGTTATTCCTGTCACCAGCCTTGTGGTCACCAAGTTGGATGGAACTGCCAAGGGTGGCGTTCTGGTCCCCATACGCAAGAACCTGGATATCCCTGTGAAATGGATCGGCGTTGGCGAAGGAATTAATGACTTGATCCCGTTTTACGCTGACCTGGTGATCGAAGCTGTATTTGGTGATGAAGAGAGTATGGCGGTTGCTGAAAAGATTGTTGAAACACAATTCGACGATGGTCGCCTTGACTTTGATCTTGATGGCGGATTTGTATAAGTGAAAATTGAATCTGACAAGAAGGTTTACCTGCCAAGTCGGAAGGTTTATCTGCACCGCTTAGGTTGTCCAAAGCTGGACGTTGATAACGATCTGCTCACCGCCGGTTTGAAAAAACTGGGTGCGAATCTCGTTGAATCCAGCGATGAGGCGGAAACAGTTATTGTTTCAACGTGTGCCTTCACACTGGATGCAAAAACCGAAGCTGTCGAGGCCATGCTGGATGCTGTAGCATGGAAAGGTGAAAATCCTGAGAATCGAACGGTATATGTTTCAGGATGCCTTCCTGCCAGAAATAAAGATGATTTGATAAAAGAAGTACCTGAAGTTGATGGTTGGTTCGGACCGGGCGATTTTGCGGAACTGCTTACGGATTTTAACACTGAAGATGCCTCAACAATTATCGACGAAAAGACAGGAATAAAACCTGACCATCCCGGACGGATGACGCTGCCGCTTGAAGATCGTCTTAGCCAATTCAGGGAAGCGGGATCCTTACCCTATTCCTATCTGAAGATTTCTGAAGGTTGCAGCAGGTTCTGCGCCTATTGTGCTATTCCGACAATTCGCGGAAAGTACAGGAGCCGTCGACCAGGAAGTATCTTGAGTGAGGCTTCCAGATTGCTATCTCAGGGCGTTAAGGAAATCATTGTTACCGCTGAGGAGGTAAACTCCTATGGCATCGACCTGAAAGACGGCAATACCATCAATACTCTTCTCCCCCGTCTTGGTGAACTCGTGGCAAACCAGAACGGCTGGCTCCGAGTCCTTTACACCCATCCGCCACTTTTCGACGAAGAATTTATAAACACGCTGGCCAATACTCCAGCTCTTGTCCCTTACCTCGATTTTCCCATCGAACATGCAGACGATGCTGTATTAAAGATGATGGGGAGGCATACGACATGGGAAGACATGAAACGTTGGATCGACTTGCTGCGTGAAAAGATAGATGGTATTGCATTGAGGACAAGTATCATCGTCGGGCATCCGGGTGAAGGTCCGGGCGAATTTGCAAACCTTCTGAAGCGACTTGACGACGCTCGTTTTGAAAGGTTGGGCGTTTTCCGTTACAGCCCTGAAGAGGGGACACGAGCGGAAAAACTCTTTGATGAGAATCCTGTAGATGCTGAGGAATCAGCTTTACGTTCAGATAGCGTAATGGCCCTGGCTCTAGAACACGCTGATGACTGGTACCGATCCAAGATCGGTAAATCCACTGAGGTACTGGTAGAAGAGATCAATGAAGATGGACATTCCGTGGGTCGTAGTGTCTGGGATGCTCCTGAAATTGATGGCGAAGCAATTTTTCTCAATGAAAATTTTGATTCAGGCAGTATAATTAAGTGTAAGGTTGTTGACGCTGAACCATTCAGCTTCATTGTGAAACGCTAATAGCAGACTTATCCTGGAGATTTGTTATGCGTTATAGACTTATATTTATAATCATTATAGCTGTATTTCTGCTTCCGTTTAACAGCAATGCTCAAAGACGGGTACAAGACGGATATATGGAAATCGGTTTACCTTATTTTTCTCTAAACGGTGTATCGTTATTCAGTAGTACCCCAGGAAAAACAGAGGTAAAAATCTACGTTGAGATACCACATAGTAATCTTCAATTTGTCCATAACCACAACATTTATACCGCGATTTATGAAGTAGACCTTTCAATCCTTTTCGGTGATGAAGATGATGGTCCTCGCGCTGAAAATAAAATCTGGCGCACCACAGTTGAGGAAAAGGATTACGAGAAAACCACTAAAAGCGGACTTACGAACGTAAGTACTCAATCCTTTGAACTTGATCCAGGGACTTACACAATTATTGCGGTTCTGACCGATGTGGAGACAAAACGGAAATCAAGTACAACGATCCGTCATACAGTAAAAACCATCGGCGAAGGTAGCCTTGATCTAGCGGATTTGATACTGGCAAATGAGGTTAAAGTCGCCTCAAACGGTAGCTACCAGATTGCACCCAATGTTCAAAGACAGGTTGTCGGATCAAATGCACCTTTGTTTGTCTATTATGAGATATATCCGGGTGTCAGGTCAGAAAACCTGAAGATTCTCGCCCGTGTTGTGAACGAAAAAGGCGCAATTATCCGTACTTTTAATTTTGATCGTCTGCCAACAAAACCTATAACTCGCCATTTCTTCAAAATTGACCTACAGGAATTTGCTGTGGGTAGATATGTTATTGAGATGCAAGTAACTGACGGATTTGAAACAACTCTTAAGGGTGTTGATTTCAGGATACGAATCCCCGGTTTACCAGCTTCTGTGGACAACATCGACGTTGCAATCCGTCAACTCCGATACATCGCCAATACCAGTAGACTCCGCGATATGATTAAAGCAGAACCAAGACATCGCGAGGAGATGTTCAGGCGTTTCTGGAAAGAAAGGGATCCCTCTCCTGATACAGAGACAAACGAGTTAATGCTCGAATATTATGGTAGAATTACACAAGCCAACGAGAGGTTTGGCAGTGTTCGTGACGGTTGGGAAACGGATCGTGGTGAAGTTTTGGTCCGTTTCGGTATGCCAAACGAGATCGAACGGCATCCATACGAAATAGACAGCAAACCCTATGAAATCTGGTTCTATTACGATACACAAAAACGGTATATTTTTGTGGATGAAATGGGTTATGGTGAATACCGACTGGTGAGCAACCTGTGGCAATAGTTCCAAAATTTCTTCAAAAAGGCAACACACTGGCGGCAATTTCGCCTGCTGGACCTGTTGAGGAAAAAGAAGTGGCCGAAGGCGTTCTGAATATGGGAAATGCCGGCTACGAAGTTTCTGTCCTGCCGTCTGCACTCAACAATATTGGTTACCTTGCTGGGACCGATGAAGAACGTGCCAAAGACCTTGTAGATGCTTTCCAGAATAGCAAAATAGATGGAATCCTCTGTACCCGCGGTGGTTATGGCACCATGCGGCTTTTACAGCACGTTGATTTTTCCATTATCAAAAATAATCCGAAACCACTTATTGGGTTTTCGGACATCAGTGCACTTCAACATGCCATCTGGTTAAAGACCGGCCTTGTCACTTATTCCGGCCCTCAGTTAGCTCGTGGCGGATTGACAAATCCAGACGAGGAAGGGTTAGACGAGGCGCGCCTCTTCAACTCAAGATGCTGGTTTGATCTACTGGAGGGAAAGCTACAAGGTAAGGCGTTACCATTCCCTGCGGATATGGTACGGTTGGAATCGGTAAAATGTGGTAGTGTCACTTCTCCTCTGTTGGGTGGGAATCTCGCAGTATTATCAGCTCTTGCTGGAACACGGTGGTCGCCCATATTCAAGGATTCTATCCTGCTTCTTGAAGAAATTGACGAACCGCTTTACCGTATAGACCGTATGCTTTCCCAACTGCATCTGGCTGGCGCATTCGAGGGCGTAAAAGGGGTTTTGCTCGGCAAGTTCACTCAACACATTAAAGGTGAACCTGTTCAGCAGCACGATGAAGTTTTAAAAATTATCCGTGAGTTTTTACCTGACGATATTCCCTTTTCACTCGGAGCCCCCTATGGTCACATCGGTCCTTGCTGGACCTTACCTTTGGGCGCAACAGTAACACTGGATTCAAACCGTGGTATGCTAATTATTGAGGAATGAAATGGGTCAGAAGATTCGCCTCGGAATCATGGCGTCTGGTGGAGGAAGCAACGCTAAATCCATTCTGAAAAATTGTGCTGAAGGAAAGTTGAACGCCGTCGGTGGGCTTATTATCTCAAATAATTTAGATGCCGGCGTCCATGAAGTAGCCAAACAATTCGATATCCCAAGTGCCACGATTAACCGTCAGGATTACGGAAAAGGTAGTGATTTTTCTCGAACACTCATCGAATCCTTTATGGCGGCAGGAGTCAATCTGGTCTGCCTCGCCGGCTACATGCGAAAAGTGCCGAAGGCACTCCTGAACGCTTACCCTAATGCTGTGATTAACATCCACCCTGCTTTACTTCCAAAACACGGTGGCAAAGGTATGTACGGCATCCATGTCCACGAAGACGTCCTCAAGTGCGGTGATAATGAAAGTGGCGTGACCATCCATTTTGTGGATGCAGAATACGACCGTGGCCCCATCCTCCTGCAACGTGGTGGCGTTCCCGTCCTTGATGATGACACTCCAAAATCACTGGCGAAACGAGTATTAAAACTCGAACACGAGCTCTACCCGGAGGCGGTTGGAAAGTGGATAAAAGAATACAACTCAAAATAGCATCTTGCGTTTCTTGCTTAACCCTCTATCCTCTATTAAGTTATAAGTTCCTGCATGATCCCGTCAAGACTTTTGGTTCTGGGGGGATTACCGATGAAATTATTTTTGCACTGCTTCGTGCTCGTCTTATTCTTATGTCCAATTCTGGCTTTTTCCTACGATTTACCACTTGAACTACTGATTGAAGTGAATGAGGAATTGGAAGATCAACTCCGCTTCGATTCAATTTTCAAGTCAACATTAGAAAATGAATTCATTGAAATAATTTCAATACGTCCACTCTTTTATGAACCCCAAGAAGATTCCAAGCGGGTTAGTTGGGATCAACTCCAGATGGGACGTTGGTTCAGAGTGATGGGTCCAAGGAAATCTCTCTATTCCATTCAACAACAGATGAATGATGTTAAGGGCGTTCTGTCAGTCGAAGCCGTTTTCCCTCACTACACCAACCTAGAACCCAACGACATGAACAACTACGACATGTGGGGTCTGGTGAATATGAATCTGCCGGAAGCGTGGGATATCCATCAAGCTGAAAGTGAAATTTTAATTGCAGTCCTCGATTCAGGCTGCAAACTGGATCACCCCGATCTGGAGTCAAATATCTTCGTAAACCCGGGTGAAGATCTTAACCAGAATGGCATATGGGACGAAACAGACAATGACAGCATTGATAACGACGAGAACGGATTCATTGATGATATTTGTGGTTGGGATTTTGTTGAATATGTCCTTGAAGAGTGGGATGATCCGGCTGAAGGTGAAGATTATGGTCCCCCAGACAATATGGTTTATCCCGATATTTTGAGTCATGGAACCCATGTTGCCGGGTCAGCTGCCGGTGTTACCAACAATAACGAGGGTATTGCTGCTGCATCATGGAACTGCAAACTGCTCCCCTTGAGATGCGCTTATGCCGTTGAAGACGGTGAACGCCTCATGGGACTCGGACCACCGTTGGACTTTATTGCCGCCATCCAATACGCCGTTGATATGGGTGCAAATATTATCAACATCTCATACGGTGGAGGATTCTACCAGCCATATCAGGATGCTGTAACCTATGCTCGAAACAACAACTGCCTCGTCTTTACGTCAGGTGGTAACGGCAATACGAATGAGATTCAGTTCCCTGCCGGGTTTGTGGGTGCCACTGCTGTCGCGGCTATTGATGTGAATTATGAAAAAGCATCCTTTTCTAACTATGGTGACTACATCAGTCTAGCCGCACCGGGTGTGAACATCTGGAGTACGATGCCCCATAGTCCTTACGATCCCGTCGATTATGAATCCTATAATGGAACCAGTATGGCATCGCCAAATGCTGCTTCTGTTGCAGCCTATGTCTGGAGTCTGAATCCATCGTTTACCGATGATCAGGTTCTGGAAATTATCTCCCAAACCTGTCGAAGTATCGATGCTGAGAATCCCGGCTACGAAGGAGATTTTGGTGCCGGGTTTGTTGATGCTGAAGCGGCTATTCAATTGGCCCTTGAAATGACAATCCCCACTCCTCAGTTTGTAGGTTTCACACTGGACGAGGAAACCGGAGTTGTTGAGCTGGACTGGACATTGAACGATCAGGGTCGAGACGATTTTATGGGATTCAACCTTTATTTGAATGACGAGTTCCTTGTAAGTCCTGAAGACACATTCTACACGCATCAACTTGCTGAATTCGGGGACTTCTCTTTCAGTATCACTGCGATGTTTGGTGAAGATGAAAGTAATCCCGATTATATCAATATTTTCTGGAACCCTTATTTTGGATTCCCCTTCTTCAGCGGGTTTGAAGAGGGAATGGAGGGATGGTATACAATTAATGATGGGGTAACCCTCATCACTGATCCTGTACTTGCGGGTGCGAACGCATTGTCCATTGAAGATCCTGATACAACTTCGACAGTCCTTCATTATTTCGAACCACAAGAAAATTTAGTCGTTGAAGTCTATGCTCAGACCCAATCACATCCAGATATGTTTGAAGGATTTGCTCAGGGAATTGTGCTGAATGGAGACAATGACGATAACCGTCTGGCGGTTTACTACGATGCGCTCAGTCGTGTTGTGCTCGACTATAATGATACCACACACGCTTTCGAGCTTTTCCAGTATCCCATTTATGGTTCTGACTGGTTAAAGACTCGGATTTATTTCAATAACGGTAACCTCTTCATTTCAGTAGCCAACAGCGACTTTGACATCATCGAGACGCTAGCGCATCAAGTGGAGGATATTCTCGTTTCCAGTGCAGGACTTATTGTGAACCAAACCCACAGCCCATCTATCTACGACAATTTTAATGTCAACGACAATGACCTTGATCATTTCCAACCTGTCGAGCCAACTCTCAACGGTTATCCGATAGTTTTCAGCGTAAATCCGGATATTCTTGAAGTCTTCGACATCGCAGAAGTTGCAATGTTTGATGGAGAATTATGTGTTGGAGCTGTGGAGTTCAATAGCGATCCTTTCACCGAGCTTGTCACTTGGGGTCAATCCGATGAACAATCAGGATTTATAGCAGGTAATCCTATAATATTAAAAGGCTATTCTGAAGATGAAAACCGTGAAGTTTTTCTGCCTTTGGAATACATAACTATAGGCGATGGAACATTTGGGTTTGAAACCTTCACAAAACTCCATATCGGAGAAGGATCGAGTTCTACCCCAGAAAACGAAGAGCTGATCCCTGAAAAATTTGAAGTCGGTTCGGCCTACCCGAATCCGTTTAATCCGTCTGTAAGTGTTCCGATCTCCATGCCTGAAGCGGGGTCGATTGAGATTTCTGTTTTCAACCTACTGGGACAGGAAGTCTATCACGACACTAGAAACTTGAACGCTGGGATTAACCAAATAACGTTCGATGCTAATTCATCTACTGCTACTCTTCCGAATGGCATGTATTTCTTTGGCGTGTCCTTTGGGACACAACAAACCATTCAGAAAATTATTCTGATGAAGTAGTATCTTGGAAGCCATCTGGCTATATGTCGGATGGCTTCATTCTTATAGCTAAACACAGAGATTCGGATATACGCCTGTCTTTAGATACACAAGTTCCTCACAACGTGAAGTCCGACAACTGAATGGATAATCATTAGAGGTGTCATTCCTGCATTCTGTAAGCAGGAACCTCGGTGTTTCTAAGATACCCGAGTGGGCACCTACGGTGCCTTGCCAGCATCCCAACAAGAGAACTTAGGGACAGCACCCGGGCCACCCAACCTGCCAATAGGATAGATGGCGTTGTTTGCTAAGTGAATGTGTGATTGAACGAGCAAACAACGTTCATATTATGGATTCAAAATAAGGATAGAATAAACATTGTTTGTCTTCAATAGCCGGACTTACAGCGAGCAAGCATCGCCATCCAACCTTTCCTCGAGTGAAACCTGTCTGCCCACGGTGATTAATCCCAGCAGGTAGTCTTACTCATTTTACAAATCCCTTTATCTATTCCTCAAGAGTCCTCAGCATTCCTTGCCAAACCGACAAAAAAAACGTAATCTTTCGGCATCGATCAGGCGGTCGGCTAAACCTGTTTATTTCCGCCTTTCCATAGACAGGACGTAAAACACAACCAACCGGAATTCACTATGAGCTACAGCACAATTCAAAGAGCTTTGATCAGCGTTACCGACAAGAGCGGACTCGCTGAACTGGGAAAAGTTTTGCAGGATAAAGGCGTTGAGATTCTGTCCACAGGTGGGACAGGAAAAGCGCTGGCAGATGCAGGAATCAAGTTTACAGAAGTTGCAGACTATACTGGTTTCCCGGAGATTTTCGGTGGCCGTGTAAAAACACTCCAGCCCACCATCGCAGGTGGTATCCTGATGCGTCGTGATGACGATGGCGACATCAAACAGGCGGAAGAACATAAAGTCTTCCCCATCGACTTGGTCGTTGTGAACCTCTACGCTTTTGAAGATACTGTTGCCAAGGAAGGTGTCTCCGACTCACAGGCAATTGAAGCGATCGACATCGGTGGCCCCACTTTAATCCGTGCAGCAGCTAAAAATCACAAGTTTGTGGGTGTGTTGACCAGCCCCGATCAATATGGAACTGTTGCAGAAGAAATTTCCGAACACGGTGGCCTAAGCCTCGAAACAATGAGACGCCTCGCCGCTGAAGCGTTTGAACATACAGCACAATATGACCGTGCGATTGCAAACTGGTTTGCAAATTCAGAGGAAGAAGATAAACTCCTCCCGAATAAAATCACCTTTAATCTGACCAAAAAGCAGGGCATGCGTTACGGCGAAAATCCCCATCAGGGTGCCGCTTATTACGGTCTTGCCGAAGAAGAAAATATTGGAATTTCAGCGTGCAAACAGCTTCACGGAAAAAAACTCAGTTTCAACAACCTGATTGATGCTGATATTGCGTTGACTCTGCCGTTCGAATTTGACGAACCAGCTTGTGCCATCCTGAAGCATACAACACCGAGTGGTGTTGGTATCGGCACAAACATCGCCGAAGCAGAAGCCGCAGCTCGAGCATGCGACCCATTGAGTGCTTTTGGTGGTATTGTCGGCATGAACCGTGAATGTGATGAGCAGACAGCTCTTCAGATCAGTAAAGCCTTTACCGAAGTCATCGTTGCCCCGTCATACACTGAAGAAGCGTTGAAGATTTTAACGAAGAAAAAGATGCAACGAATCCTCGTCGCTCCGCCTGAAGCAGCAACACCGTCCGGTTATGATGTTCGCCGAGTGGCCGGTGGGATGCTTTTGCAGATGCGTGACTACGGTTTCCCGGAACTGGATGAGCTGAAAGTTGTGACAGACCGTCAGCCCACCGAAGACGAATGGCGCAGTCTGAAGTTTGGTTGGATTGTTTGTAAATACGTGAAGTCGAACGCCGTTCTATTTGCCCGTCACGGTGCTACCCTCGGCCTCGGTGCCGGTCAGATGAGCCGTGTGGATGCTGTTCAGGTCGCCGCGATGAAAGCGAAAGATACGGGATTAGACCTTAAGGACAGTATCCTTGCCAGCGACGCATTCTTCCCGTTCCCGGACGGTCTTCTGGCCGCTGTGGACGCCGGCGCAACAGCAGTCATTCAACCCGGTGGTAGTGTTCGTGATCAGGAAGTTATTGACGCCGCCAACGAACGTGGTGTGGCAATGATAATGACAGGACGCCGTCACTTCAGACACGCATAAGAAGCTATATGTATTATATAAAAAGCACCTCTTCAAGGAAGGGGTGCTTTCTTGTTTGGAATAGACTATCTACATCTTTCTATAAAAATATCTGATATATATTTACTATTCTTATGTGGTTAATTATATTATAAATACATTACTTCATCACAATGTCCTAATTGTTGAAATATTGCGGAAAATATGAAAAACAGGACCAATCAAATTTTACTTCTTTTCTTCCTATTACTAACTATTCTGTTAGTACCTGGTTGCGAAATATTGTGGTTTGCGGGTTATGCTTTAATGCATGACAGTACTGAAGAGATTGAGCCGTTAGTAACCCCATATGATGATATTCTGGAAAAAGAGACATGGCATGATTTAGGTCTGCAGGGAATGACAATCTCTGCTTTGTGCGCAAGTAATAATACTTTGCTTGCCGGATGTCGTTTCTCCCAAGAAAACCCTGAGCAGAATACTCTCTACATTTCAGACAATCATGGTTTTAACTGGCAACCTCTTGCTTCCAAATTGGACGTATTGACATTGGAGGCTAACTTTGAAGCCCCCTCAAAGGTTTTCCTCGCTGGTATTGACTACACTTCTAGTATCCCGCAGCCAGTTTTAAGAATTAGCGAAAATGACGGATTTTCATGGGAAGATATTCCTTCACCTATTATAAACGATGAAGAGTTACCTGTTTTTCTAATGTCGCATCCAATTGATTTTAATGGCCTATTTCTTGGTACTGCAACTCCATTAACAGGAGCTCTCTATTTTAGTCTCAACCTTGGTGAAGAGTGGGAACAAATTGATAGAAATGGCATACAGGGAGATTTTTTTCAAATCGTTGTTCACAAAACAAACCTTGGCGAGATTGCCGTTGCTTCAAAGGAATATCCATACGTGCTGCTGAGTAATGATATGGGCTCCAGTTGGACATCTTCCCCACCGAGAGATAGCGGAAACATGCTCTTTCTTCAAGGATTGAATAGATTGGATGACGTCGATATTCTATTTGCGGGTTACGAAGATATTGGAATGTATTATAGCGAAGATTTTGGCGAGACGTGGGATCCCATCGGACCAGATTCAACGAATTTCACTGGTTTAACTGAATCCCATTATTACAGATACTATGTTAAAACCTCTCCCCAAAGTGGCATTCTTGAACATCCGGGAGGTATAAATCGTATTGTTTGGCAAAGAGTTGGTGAAAAAAATGTCTACCAGGAAAAACCAGTCATTTTTGGTTACAAGAATACAATTCTTCTTGGTGATTTTGGGATCTGCGTTTATCCATTTGAGTAAATAGGATAAGATATACTTAGTGAAGTTCCTGCTTGAAATATCAAGGCATCCCGAAGAATCAGGATGCCTTTATGTTTGAGGATGGATGTTTTTTAGCTGAAATCCTTAATCGTTTGCGATATCACCGTTTTTCGTCCATTCAAAATCAAACTGGACCGTAACACTTCCAAACCCATACCCACCTACACCATATCTTATCTGAATTACGACTTGACCTTCACCATCCTCAATATCCGTTTGAGCATCATAGAGCTGTTGTGTTCCCCCGGCGTTTTTATAAACATGAACAACCGCGGTTGGTCCCCCTGGATAGTCGAGCCTGGCACCTATCCAACTAGTAAATCCCCAAGGATCAGGCGTCCCGCCAGTCCAATTAGTTATCTGAGCGGTACATTCATCCAAATCATAATTAGAGCTAACACCTAATTCCGAGAAAGGAATGATTAGTGTTCTCACTCTACTATTTGGATTATAGGTCGAACCGGGAGTTGTATAATCAAGAGTTTGTGTATGCGAAACATGAAAAACCTGATTAATCGGAACCTTGTTTTCTGTAAACTGTGCTGAAGCCATAAATGGCACAAACAGGGAAAGTAGAATGATTGGAATAAATAATTTTTTCATGATCATTTACCTCATTTTTTTCCATCCTCAAATTCATCACGATTCTCTATTGAATCGTTAATTTTCTCTAACTTGAACAGGAGAAACATCCAGAGGTATTGATGGCATCCCGACGGATCGGGATGCCTTTTTTACATATAAAGGGTGGGTGTTGTTTTACGTTTTACTAACTAGTCAAGATTGATATCACCGTTTTTTGTCCAATAAAAATCCCATTGCACATCGATGTAGCTGCAGTCTAGTTTAAAATAGAGCAAAACGGTACCGTTACCGGCTTCAAGGTCAGTAGCTGACGAATAGTCTACCCAGGTCCCCCCAGCATTCCTGTAAACATTTACAGGATTTTGGCCTGGACCATACGTCAATCTGGAACCAACCCAGCCCGTTGTTCCCACTCCTGCATTTAGAATTTCTGCTGTCACTTCATCCAGATCATAATTAGTCGTTACACCAATTGAGGAAAAAGGAAGAGTCAACATGTAATATCGACCAAGAGGATAATAAACGGCCCCTGGAGTGGTCGAGTCTAATCTCTGGGAAAAGGATACATGGTACGTTTGATTGATCGGAACTTTCTCGTTCTCGACAATTTGAGGCTGCGCGTAAACACATAGTGGAATTAGGAGAAATACTAATAAGGATACTGATAAGATTTTCGTCTTCATAATTAACCCCATCTTATACCCACCCTGAATAAGTATAGAATAGAATTTTCATCTTCAACAAATCTTTTTAATTGATTCACAAAATCAATTGCCAAATTCTTATATCACGAAAATTAGTTACAAAATTCATCGAATCCGCTTTTCATCCTATACTATTTTTTCTTAATTTATTATTACTAAAATATTTGATAACATTCACGTGTGTTATATAACATCGTTATCTTTTTCCAGCTACTTAATTTTTGAGACAACAGCATGAAAAATCGTAGCCAGCGAATCTTTCTGAGTATCATCTTACTGTCAATTACATGCATTATGTCCGGATGTTGTTGTTGGGACGAGGAAGAACCAAGAGAAGTCCATGATCCTTATGATGGTGTTCTCGACCCTCTTCAGTGGCATCTACTAGGTCTTGAAGAAAAGGAAATAACGGATCTTCATGCCAATAGAGCAGTAATGTTGGCCGCAACAAAGTATTCACAAGATGACCCGGAAGAAGCTACACTTTTCCGTTCAATGGACTTGGGTTTCACATGGTCCCCGGTGATGAGCAAGTTTGACATCGTTAGCCTCGATGGAAACAAAGGTGATTCAATCTATGTTTATATCGCTGGAACTAACTACGCCGGTGGACAACCTGAACCGAAAATGATGTTAAGCCGTGACCGTGGGTACACGTGGTTGCACGTCTTTCACCCCACAGAACAAAATGATGAGTTTCCGTTATTCTTAAAGAGTAATCCCTCAGATTACAGAATATGTTACTTGGGTATGCATTCCCCTGATGGTACTGCTTTATACCGAAGCGATGATGCTGGAAGCAACTGGGAAAGAGTTGACGTTTATGGTGTTGAAGGAACGATCTGCGACGTAGCAATGGTCAGTGGTTATCCGGACTATGTATTGGCTGCAACGAAAGAATCACCTTTCATCTACAGGAGCTACGACAAGGGTGGCAGCTGGGAGAGTTTATACATACAAAATGATGGACAGCTTTCTTTCCTCGAAGTTATGGAGGGATATCCTGCAAAAATCTATACCGGTTTTACCAATAGTGGTATTTATGAAAGTAGTGATATGGGAAGTATCTGGAGAACTCTCGGTCCTGACGGAGCTGGCGTTCTTGACATGATGTATGGTAATTCGAATTCATACTTCATGCTTTCCACACCTTATAACGGAGTCTATGGCCAATATTTTTCAGGTAGCACCAGCAATTGGTATCGTTTGGGTGATAAAACCACGTATCAAACAAGTCCTATACTGGCTGGATATGGAAAAGTAGTTGTCCTTGGTGATTATGGCGTTCATGTCTATTTGACGGACTAAACTAATAGTATCCAAGGAGATAAAATGAGTACAAAACTACTCAGATCCATTTATGTTTCCTTATTTATTATCTTGACTTTCAGTACCATAGGCATTTCACAGATTGATAGTCCAGCCAATCTGTATGAACAAATGATGAGACCTGGAGAGTGGTTAAACTTAGGATTATATGGTCTTCATGTCACAGCATTAAAAATTCATCCAGAAAACCCGATGATCCTCTATGCAGGTACTATTCCCGATGAATTCCGAAAACAGAAGGGAAAACTATTCAAAAGCTCGGATGCTGGTATCACATGGATTGAATGTATAGATGATCTTAAAGTTATTGATATTGATGTAGATCAAAATAATCCCGGGACTGTTGTAGTCACGAGCGCAAAGCATAAGAATCAACCGGCCAGAGTCTATAGATCTATCGACTCAGGTGAAACCTGGCAGGAGATGAACCATCCACTATTTAATCGTTATGAAAGACCTGTTTTTTTGAGAATTTCCCCCTGGAACTCTTCCCACTATTTTTGTGCAACAACAACTAGTAAAGAAAAAGGTTACCTCTATCAATCAACCGATATGGGGAAATCCTGGCAGGATATTACTTATAGATATTTTGAAGGCCCTCCAAACGATATTGCTTTTAATCCTTTTAATGAAAATGAGATTATTATTTCTATTGAAAATTATTCTGAAAGACCCCCTTTAATGAGAAGTTTAGATAATGGGAAAAGTTGGAAACACTTGTGGTTCTTCGCTGATGATATCGCCAGATATATCAAATTTGATCCTGATTCAATCAATACGATTCATGTGGGACTAAAAGGCAAGGGTGTTTACACCAGTTATGATAATGCTTCCAACTGGACTATACGTAGATTTGGACTACCTGAAGGTTCAACTACAAATGATGTCCTAATGTTGGATCATGGATTTTATACCGTTGTTGGTCAAGGGGCCGTTGCTGAAGTCTATTATATGGATGCTAGAAAGACTGAATGGGAAAGAATCATTCGAACACCTTTTGGATTCAACCCCCAGCTTGAAAAATGCGGTAATTTTGTTTACGCGGGGAGTAACGGGATCCGAGTTTACTGGAGAATAACAGAAGAAACCAGGGAAGTAGAATAATCTATTGTTCGTTCGATAAATCATATTTCCTTTTAAACCCCAAAAAATAAGAGCTCATGGGGCAAGTAAACCTCTTGAAGGGCTGTAAATCCCTTGATCCTAGCCGATTCTGTCCCTACTTTCGCAAGTTACTTGGAAATTACTGTTTAAAATGGCCTCAGTGCCGCAATAGAAAAGGCAGAGCGTACTGAATGGGCTTCTTCAATTTTGGTCAATTCCTCACTAGTGATATTGCAATGGACCTGGGCACAGCGAATACGCTAGTGTACCAGAAGGGCAAAGGCATTGTCGTACGTGAACCATCTGTGGTTGCAATCCGCAAAGATGATTCCAAAGTCGTTGCCATCGGGCGTGAAGCCCGCGAGATGATGGGTAAAACTCACGGTCAAATAGATGTAATTCGTCCCATGCGACACGGTGTCATCGATGATGACGAAGTGGCAGAAATCATGATTCGCAGTCTGCTGAGAAGGGTTGTAAAAAACCGTCTCATCAGACCCCGGGCCATAGTCTGTGTTCCTTCCGGTGTAACCAAATCGGAAAAGCGAATTATTCGAGACGCTGCTGAGCATGCCGGATGCCGTGAAGTCCATCTCATCGCTGAACCTATGGCTGCTGCTTTAGGTGTCGGCCTTCCTGTTGACGAAGCTGTCGGTAGTATGGTTATTGATATCGGCGGTGGCACAACAGAAATCGCAATTATTTCTCTCAGCGGTATCGTTAATGATACTTCCATCCGTGTCGGTGGTGATGAAATGGACGATGTTATCGTTCAATTCATGCGCCGCAATTACAATCTTTTGATTGGTGAACGGATGGCTGAAGAAATTAAGCAGAAGGTCGGATCGGCTGTTCCCATGGAACAGGAACTTTCAATGATTGCCAAGGGCCGCGACCTTGTCGCCGGTATCCCAAAAGCCATTGAGATTAATTCCATGGAAATCCGTGAAGCGATTGGTGAACCCGTTGGACAGATCGTTGATGCTGTTAAGCTGGCCCTTGAGCGTACACCTCCTATGTTGTCAGCAGATATCCGCGACCGTGGAATTATCCTGACCGGTGGTGGCGCCCTGCTTCGTGGCCTTGATCAACGTTTACGCGATGAGACAAGTCTACCGATCAACCTGGCTGAAGATCCACTAACGTGTGTTGTCCGCGGAACCGGTGTGGTTCTGGATAATTTTGAACGTTATGAATCAGTGCTACTTAAGAATTAGTGGCTCATTGCCTCAGCTATGATCCACTTGGGTACGTTCATCTGACGGACCATAATTCATGAATATTCTTGCGCTACTCGCTGCATGGCGGGATTGGGTGATACTTGTTTTCGCCCTTCTGATATCCCTCGTTTTTATGAACTCCTCCCAGCATCGTGCCGCTGATACCTTTCGGCATGGAATGGGACAGGCGACAGCGGTACTTTCTGCCCCAGTGACTTTTATTCCAAGGTCAATCGGAATCTGGAAAGAGAATTCTGAATTACGCGCTGAAGTCATCCGTCTGAATAATGAACGGAACCAATGGCGTGATGCCCTTCTGGAAAACGTTCGATTGAGAAAGCTCCTCGGTTTCCGTGACCGTCCCGAGTTTACCTATTTAGCCACAGAAGTAATCGCACGTGACCCTTCTATCAACTTGTCCAGTCTTTTGCTGAACATCGGTAGTAATGAACGGGTACAAATAGGCCAGGCTGTTGTCACGGCTGAAGGATTGGGCGGTGTTATCCATCGATCAACTCCATCCACGTCAGTCGCCTTGCTTTGTACTGATCGAAACTTTGCTGCAAGTGCACGTGTTGAAAGAAGTCGTGTTGATGGCATCGTCCGCTGGGCCGGTGGTGAGACACTTGAGCTAACAGAGGTTCCAAAGAACCTCGATGTCAAAGTTGGGGACCGAATTGTTACAAGTGGTCTTGGTGGAGTTATTCCCGGTGGCGTTCCTGTTGGTCTAGTGACAAAAGTAACCCGCAGAGAAGGTCTCTTTCTCCGTGTTTTAATAAAGCCATTTGTGAAGTTTTCCCGCCTTGAGGAAGTTTATGTTCTGCTTCCAAATAGTAATACAAGCGGGGTGAACAGATGAGGATACGAAACTTTGTCATCGCTCTAGCTGTTTTCGTTGTATTGCAGTCAGCGATAGTCCCCTATCTTTCCATGGCTAATTTCAGACCAAATCTTCCTGTGCTGGTTATCATCTTTTTTGCCGCTCGCAAGGGAAGTTTCGCCGGGGTCATCGCTGGATTCCTTACTGGACTCGCCGTTGATTCACTCAGTACACATTTTATGGGTCTAAGTAGTTTCTGCTACAGTCTTGTCGGCTTCTTTATTGGTAAAATATTTTATAGCAACGTCCCAATGTCCTTGGGGAAATGGGCTGCTGCCAGTGGTACAGGCAGTCTGATTTTCGCAATCATATTTATCTATTTCTACACACTGGGTATCACCCCGAGTTTTGGTGAAGCCCTTATCAAACAGGCAATTCCCACCGCGCTCTACACATGGGTTCTAGGAATGTTCTGGGCCATTAGCCCCTTGTATGAACGCAGGGGCGGCGTACGGTTGGAGTAGCAAATGAATAACGTCCGCCGCTTTGACACATCACGACTTCTTGCATTTGGCTTACTGTTTACTGTACTGTTTGCGGTATTGGTTTTCCGTTTGGCTCGACTGCAGCTTATCCATTCAGACCTCTATTTGAGGCAGTCCCAAACCAACCGTGTTCGTGTGGTTGAGAAATCACCGCTTCGCGGTTTGATGCTGGACCGTCACGAAAGACTTCTAGTCGATAATTTTCCCAGTTATACTCTACTTGCAGTCCCCCAGATGCTGGATGATAACCCCGAAACAAGGGATAGTCTTCTTGCCTTAATCGGCTTGAGCAAGGATGAGTTCAACAGGCGACTTCACAGGATCAGAGGGAATCGTTATACACCCGTTCGAATCATGCGAGATGTCCCTTTTACTCTACTCGCTGCACTAGAAGAACGCAGAGCACGTCTTCCCGGAATCATGTTCCGTGTTGAGACAAAACGAGCATACCCGTCCCAGATCGCACCTCATTCACTCGGCCACATCGGAGAGTTGAAAGAGGAACGCGCAGAACTATATCCAAACCAGAATACGGGTGACATCGTTGGTCTTAGTGGACTTGAAGAACGGTGGAACGAAGATCTTGTCGGTCGAAAAGGGTTTGATTATCTCGAAGTTGATGCGTTAGGCCGTATTGTTGGTCCACTGCCCGGTTCAGAACCGATCCCCGCTCAACAGGGCAGCGACCTTATCCTCACACTTGACCTTGAACTTCAACAATTGGCTGAAGAACTCCTCGGTGAACAAGCTGGTGCTGTGGTTGCCATTGAACCTCAAACAGGTGAAGTTCTGACAATAGCGAGTAAGCCCGACTATCCACCAGAAACGTTTGCAGGACTACTAACTCCCAGCGATTGGCAGAATTTGCAGGATGACCCACAGACTCCACTTCTCCATCGCGCTATTCAGGGACTTTATCCACCGGGTTCAATTTTTAAAATGGCTGTATTGTCCGCTGGTTTGGAATCGGAAACCATTAATACAAAGTGGAAAGTAACCTGCGTTGGAGGCTACCAGCTCGGTCGCCGGTGGTTCAATTGCTGGCACAAAGGTGGTCATGGCGAGGTTGACCATGAACTTTCAATTGAAAGTTCATGCGATGTTTTTTACTACCTGCTCGGCAATAAAATGGGAATAGATAAATTCCATTCCTACGTGAGCCGTTATGGTTTTGGGCAGGTGACAGGCATTGACCTTCCCCATGAAAATAATGGATTGCTACCAAACCGTACTTTTATGGACGACCAATATGGAAAAAACCGTTGGACCAATGGACATCTTTTTAACATATCCATTGGGCAGGGGGATGTGTTGGTGACTCCTTTACAGGCAGCGGTTTATACGATGGCTCTGGCTAACAAAGGCTGGTGGGTTACACCCCACCTGGTAAAAAACATCCGAAAACCCGACGGTGAACTTGTTGACCCCGACTATAGCGAAGTCCATGAAGTGGATTTCAGCGATGAAACGTATGAAATCGTCAGAAATGATATGCTTCAAGTGACGGAGGGAGCTGTTGGAACTGCGCATTGGTTATACGACCCAAGGCTTCACGTCGCAGGCAAAACAGGTACAGCACAAAATCCCGGTGTAGATCATGCATTGTTCGTAGCTTTTGCACCATTTGAAGACCCGCAGATAGCAGTTGCTGTTGTTGTTGAACATGGTGAACATGGTTCAACAGCCGCCGCACCGATTGCTTTTAAGATGATCCGTAAACACCTTGGACTAGACGAGGAAACGTGGCAACGATACCGTTGGCGGGTGATCAAAGCTCAACGTGAGGCACAAGCAGAGAGGGAATTACTGGAATGAGACTTGGACGTCGAGACATAGAATGGCTACTTCCAGCTATTACGATACTGATCCTGTTCACAGGAGCAGTAATCCTCTATAGTGCGTCCAGAAGTGACGACTTTTTCCACTTCTCCCGTCAAATGTTATTCATGGGTATCGGGGTTGCCATATTTATCGGGGCAGCATTTGTACCCGATAGAGTAACCTTTGCATTTGCCTACGTTTTTTTCATTGCTGTAATGATGCTTCTCTTACTGGTTCTGTTTGTTGGAACCGGACCAACAGGACGTTGGTTAGGAATGGGGGCTTTCCATATTCAACCCTCAGAACTTGCCAAAATTGCGACCATTCTCACTCTGGCGAGATTCTTGTCCGATCAACGGAACGATCTTAGCCAGATGAAAAACATATTTTCATTTGCGGTTCTTGCAGCGATTCCATTTGGATTGATTGCTATTGAACCCGATTTGGGAACATCGATGGTTATTCCTATCGCCGCCGGTGCCATCGCGTTCTGGGGTGGGATGCCGATGCTGGCGATGATCCTCATCGTCTCCCCATTTGCAGTAATGATTGCAAGTATTAATCCCTATTCCCTTGTGGCAGTTATCGGTTTACTAATCCTCTTTGCCTATGTCTCAGGTGTACGATTACCGTTGGGGCTGATTTGGGGTTCTGTCGTTGGTGGTATAGGTGCACTAACACCCACAATTCTTGGACAGCTCAAACCCTACCAGCGCCAAAGACTGACAGCATTCCTCGATCCTGAGTCCGATCCCTTGGGAGCAGGCTATCAGCTCATTCAATCAAAAGTGGCTATTGGGTCAGGAAGGTTCTGGGGTAAAGGATTCCTTGAGGGCAGTCAAAGCCAGGGAGGATTCCTCCCTGAACAGCACACGGATTTCATTTTCTCCGTAATCGGTGAAGAGTTCGGTTTTATAGGAGCTGCTGTTGCCCTTTTCCTCTTCTGGTTGTTGATTATCCGTTTGCTGATGTTAGCCCGAAAAGTCGCCAATCCCTTTGCCAGCCTCACCATGATGGGTGTGGCTACTGTGATAGCGTTCCAGGTAATCGTTAATGTCGGTATGACAACAGGAATTATGCCGGTGACAGGACTACCACTACCTCTCATCAGTTACGGTGGGTCCAGCATGTTGACCAACCTGTTTGCGTTGGGAATCTGTACCGGAATGGCCTCCCGCTGGCGACAGCACGGGTAACAATTTTCTCGCTCAACCATCTTGTTATTTCCTTACCATAATTTATGTTAGCCCATTAAAATTCTGGACTTCAATTTGTGGTTTTTGCTATATTAATGACATTGAAATTCATCAAAATGTCATCAAGAGGTCGCGATGAGTGTGTTAAGTAAATTACTCGGTACTCCTTCTCCATTTAAGCATCTGCTACTACATCTTGAGAAAGTCCTTGAATGTGTTGGCCTTATTGAGCCATTGGTGAATTCCCTCCTGGAAGGTGATGAGGAAAAAACCAAAGAAATAAGTCTGGATATTTTCCGCCTTGAACATGAAGCTGACGAAATAAAAGATGAAATCAGGAACCACCTCCCTCGTGGTTTGATGATGGCAGTTTCACGTCATGACTTTATAGCATATCTGCGTGAACAGGACAACCTCGCCGATAAAGCTGAAGACCTGGCGATGATGATCAGCATCCGTAAACTGAGAATGCCTGATGTTGCTGACTTCAGAGTAAATTTGGAGAAACTCGCCAGCAGATCAGTTGAGTCTGTCCAGACAGTCATCAAGATGGCTCATACGTTGGAAGAATATCGACTTGCCGGATTTAAGGGCGACAAGGCAGAGGAAATTCTTGAATTTGCCGACAAGGTTGGAAATCTCGAATACAAAGCGGACAAACATCAGTTCACACTGGTACAATCACTACTCTCCATTGAAGATAAGAGCTGGCAATTTGTTGAGACTTACACTTGGATGCAGATAATTTCATCGTTGGGTAAGCTTGCTGATCATGCAGAAAAGATGAGTGATTATATTCGCCTGATGATTGCCGATTAAGGACTGATTTTTCTTTATCATGAGAAAGATATTTCCTCTTGAGATAATGAGTAATTCTAACGATCTTCTGATACTTTCACGCAAAACATAGAGTTGATTTTATACTTTATTGTTATTTCAATATTAAGAGTACATTAAGGAGAAATCTCTCCAAGCACTTTTTTATTTTTACTAACACAATCCTAACGTAATCTGAATAGCTTCGCGGCTAAACAGGAGATGATAATGAATGTAATGAGCAAGCTCCTTGGCAATCCTTCACCATTCTCGCAACTCTTTGACCATTTGGACAAAGTGATGCAATGTGTTGATCTCGTTGAACCGATTATCAATGCATCCATAGAAGGCAATGCTGAAGAAGTAAAAAGGATTGGTCAGGAGATATTCAAGATTGAACATGAAGCGGATGAGATAAAAAACACTCTTCGCGACAATCTTCCCCGCGATCTGATGATGGCGGTTTCCAGACCCGACTTTTTGGCTTTCTTACGTGAGCAAGATAGCCTCGCTGATAAAGCTGAGGACCTCGCGATGATGCTAAGCATTCGAAAACTTCGTTTGCCGGAAGATTGCGAAAGTGGTCCGTGTACCGAATCACTACGGAAGTTGGCCTCCCGTTCAGTACAAGCTGCCAGGCAAGTTGCAAATATGACTCATCGGCTAGATGATTTCAAACAAGCCGGGTTCAAAGGTCCGATAGCAGAAGAAATTCGCGAAGCTGCAACTGAAGTTGGCCGCCTTGAATACAAAGCTGATAAACATCAGTTTCGTCTCGTTCGAAGTCTACTCTCGAAAAATGAAGAAGAGTGGCAATTTGTGGAAAGCTATACCTGGATGCAGGTGATTACTGCGCTGGGTAAACTGGCAGACCATTCTGAAAAAATGAGTGATTATCTGCGTTTAATGATCGCAGAGTAAGGTATTTTTACATGGATATTCTATTCAATTTTTTCATGACGACTGATCCCAAGTTTGTTGCCCTTGGGCTCATGGCTATCGGCTTTGGTATCTATATGGCCTGGACCATTGGTGCCAATGATGTTGCCAATGCAATGGCCACCTCCGTTGGATCAGGTACAATCTCCTTTAAGCAAGCTGTTCTTATTGCCGGTGTTTTCAATTTTTCAGGAGCCATTTTTGCCGGTGGGACAGTAACAGATACCGTTCGAAAGGGGATTGTTAATACAGAACTCTTTTCTCAGGACCCGACCTTGTTGATCGTTGGGATGGTGTCGGCGTTACTGGCGGCTGCCATCTGGCTTCATGCTGCAACGTTCCTATCCATGCCTGTTTCGACTACCCACTCAATTGTTGGTGCTATTATTGGATTTGGATTACTTGTCTACGGACTAGAAGCTGTAAACTGGAGCAAGGTAGTTCAGATCATTATGTCCTGGATTATTAGCCCGGTGGGCGGTGGACTCATATCGTTCCTGATCTTCATATTTATCCGTAAGAATATTTTGAATGCCAAAAGTCCGGGGAAATCGATACGTTTTTACGCTCCCTTGTTTGGTGCCTTGACCATTGGCATCATTGCAATTTCAATGATCTGGAAAGGTTTGAAAAACTTTCACCTGAATTTCACACCATTAGAATTGGTTGGAATCGCACTGGGAGCTGGTTTAGTTGGATTTATAATCCTCACGATCATTGTCAGAAGGCGTTCAGCAGAAAACTTTAATGACTTGAAGCAAGTTGAAAAAGTCTTTATGATCCTTCAGTTAATTACAGCTTGTTATGTCGCTTTTGCACACGGTTCAAATGATGTTGCAAATGCTATTGGCCCTGTCGCGGCAGTTATCGCAACTATTGGTCAAGGAGTTGTTGCTCTGAAAGTACCTGTACCTTTCTGGATTCTTCTTATGGGTGGTTTGGGTATCCTTTCCGGGCTTGCAACCTATGGTTATAAAGTAATGCGTACTGTAGGAAAAAATATCACAGAGATCACACCGTCCCGTGGATTTGCAGCGGAATTCTCCGCAGCGACAGTGGTGTTAATCTGCTCTAAGCTCGGCTTACCAATTTCAACAACTCACACTCTTGTTGGTGGTGTGCTGGGCGTTGGATTGGCACAAGGATTTGATGCATTGAATACAAAAGTAATTAAGACGATCATTTTCTCATGGTTACTTACACTTCCAATCGCCGCAATTTTAACCATGTTAATCTTTACCGGGATAAGAGCAATTTTTGCTTACTAAGACGGATTATCTATCCTATTAACCCCCGTATTTTTTATACGGGGGTTCGTTTTTTCCGAGCTTTCCACCTTATAACATCTTGACTCATCGCTTAACCCTAACTAGCTTTTCCGGTCAGCACTAATTTGTTAGCCATCTCTATATAAACAGATAGGATATTTCCATGGCAAATCATGGCATTCCAGATAAAAGAAGAAGTACAACGGTTTTAGCTGTCAGGTTCAAGGGCAAGTCTGCCATCGGAGCTGATGGGCAGGTGACCTTTGACGATACGGTAATGAAAGCAACAGCGGACAAACTTAGAACCATAGACAATGGTAGGGTCGTTGTTGGTTTTGCCGGTGGTGTAGCAGATGCATTGACGCTTTTTGACCGTTTTGAAGAAAAGCTGAAAATCCATCCAAAGGACATCCGCCGTGCGGCTGTTGAACTTGCCAAAGACTGGCGACTAGACCGCGCACTTCGCCGCCTTGAAGCTTTACTTGTTGTCGCAACCAAGCGGGAACTATTCCTGATCAGCGGTCAAGGTGATGTCATTGAACCAGATGATGGAGTACTTGCCATCGGTAGCGGTGCACCCTATGCCACATCAGCAGCGAGAGCCTTAACGAGGCACAATAAAGGAATGTCTGCCGACGAGATTGTAACCGAATCACTTAGAATTGCCTCAGAAATTTGTGTTTACACTAACGATCACATACAGGTTATTAAACTGTGAAAAAGAATACTCTGGAACTGACTCCAAAACAGATTGTAAAAGAGCTCGATCAGTATATCATTGGTCAGAATGACGCAAAACGCGCCGTCGCTATTGCTCTCAGAAACCGTTGGCGCAGACGTAATGTTGATATCGATATGCGTGACGAAATTATTCCCAACAACATTCTGATGATTGGATCAACGGGTGTTGGTAAGACCGAAATCGCACGAAGACTCGCTCGGTTATCTGGAGCTCCATTTGTAAAAGTAGAAGCGAGCAAGTATACCGAAGTCGGATATGTTGGCCGCGATGTAGAGGGCATTATCCGTGATCTGGTTGAAGTTGCTGTCAGCAATGTTCGTTCAGAGTTCACTAGCGAAGTGGAAGAAATCGCTGAGAATAATGTTGAAGAACGTCTTCTGGACCTTCTTCTTCCGCCAGCGCCTCCAAAATCAAAACCAGTTAAAAAACATACTGCTTTAGACGATATTCTTTCATCGGCAATGGATATGATGAAAACCGATTCCGATGAAAAATCAGAAGCTGAACCCGAATCTGAGCCTGAACCACAACCAGAAGAGATTATCGAATCTGCTCCAACAGATGACGGTGTGGCAAGGGCCAGCAGGACCAGAGAAAAATTCCGTGCGAAACTTAAGGCTGGATTACTGGAAGACTATGAAGTTGAGATAAAAACTTCTGACCGTTCCGGTGGCGGCCTTATGCAAGTCTTCGGACCGATGGGAATCGAAGAAATGGGCATCAATCTTCAAGAAATGATTGGTCCCATGATGCCAAACAAAAAGAAGAAACGAAAAGTCTCCGTGGGTGAAGCACGCAACCTTCTTCTCGGTGAAGAAGTCGACCGTCTGCTTGATATGGACGCTGTCATTACTGAAGCCATGCGCCGCACTGAAGAGATGGGCATTGTTTTTATAGATGAAGTCGATAAAATTGTTGGTGCCGATGAAGGTGGGAATGGTCCTGATGTGAGCCGTGAAGGTGTCCAGCGTGATATCCTTCCAATCGTTGAAGGAACCCGTGTGACCACAAAGTACGGTCCCATCCGTACCGAACATATTCTTTTCATTGCAGCCGGCGCATTCCATGTTTCCCGTCCGGCGGATATGATTCCTGAGCTTCAGGGACGTTTCCCGATCCGTGTGGAACTCGACAACCTTGGCAAAAAAGAATTCTATCGTATTTTGACTGAACCAAAAAATGCAATAATCAAGCAGTATAAGGCGCTGTTTGCTACAGAAAACGTTGAGTTGGAGTTTGACAAAGCGGCTTTAAAGGAAATCGCTTCGCTGGCTGAAGAGATCAACGAAACGATGGAAAACATCGGGGCTCGTCGCCTTCAAACTGTGATGACAACGATTCTGGAAGAGGAACTCTTTAAGGTTCCGTCCAGAACGATTAAAAATATAGTTGTTACAAAAGAACGAGTGAAGAACACCTTGCAGGACCTCTTCGAAGACGAAGATTTGTCCAGATATATATTGTAGGATTAAAGGTGTCGTCCCCGCGGATAGCCTGTCCCGACATAGCCTTGGCGACGGCGGATAAGTGGGGATCCAGTTTTTCTTAAGCCGGTCCCGATAAAAGGGATCGGCATTTTTGTTTGGTTAAAAATTCCAATATGGAAAATTTCTACTTCACCACACTGAAGTCTTTGCCTTCACGTCCGTAGTATTTCCGCCCAAATGTAACGGCATCGTTTCGAACTTCGAATTTGCCAACCCGCACGGCATACAGGGTACTAGTGGGGCGTTTAATTGTAGAAACATAAACTGTGAACCCACGTCCCCGTTCTTTGGCGGCCAGCCGTTCGGCATTTCCCTTTGATCCGAACGCTCCAATCTGGACAGCGTAGTGTGATCCAGATGGTGTGGCTGGTTTTTCAGGTTGGGTAACAGTTGGAACTTTACCGTCTGCGAAATATTTCGATGAAAGCTGTTTGTTGTTATTCAGGTTTTTAATCGCTTCAGATATCCCACCAGCATCTGCTACCAGCTTACGGTATCCGTATAGATTAAACCATGCCAGACTTTGCTGTTGTGAATTCGCCTTACTATCCGTTGCAATCTCCTGAAACTTCAACATGGCTTCCAGCCCTGTCTCTTCCGTCAAGGCTTGTGCCAGTTTTTCGGATACTGTCCCGCTCCACATGCCCCCCTCAAGTCCAATACGGATAGCATTGATCTTACCCTCATTGTAGAGCGTAACGACTTGTGATGCTTGTACTGAACCGGAAAAGACAATCAGCACCAATAGCAGAGTAATCTTAATGCGAGTATTTATCATTTTCCTCAATTTTCTCTTTGTCTAAAAATATTAGAAAGTTAATCATTAAAGGGGTCTCGTGACACGATTGCAGTTGAAAAAGCAATCTCGTTAATGAGAGTCTGCCTCTTGTTAATTAGCCTTTCCTTCCTTAATCTTGTTAGCTATTGGAGCCAATTTAATTATGACGTTATAACCGTCAAAGGATGAGGATATTCACATGAGAAAATTTGCTGCACTTTTCCTATCAATTATTTTTGTCGTCAGCATGGTAGGTGGAGTTTTCGCCCAGAAGCCGAACACTTTAAACCGCGATGAAATCCCTGATGAATACAAATGGGATCTTTCTGTAATCTATTCCGATTGGGATGCTTGGGAAGCTGACCTTGTTAATATTCAGGGTCTTATGGATGAATTTGTTCAGTTCCAAGGTCGCCTCAACGAAGGCCCGGAAGTTCTAGTACAGGTTGAGAATGTATCTGATGAACTGATGATGCTCGCCTATAAAGCCTATTCCTATGTTTCATTGATGGGTGTCACTGACATGACCAACAATGAAATTCAGGCACGTGAACAGAAAATTGGTTATATGTTCGCAATGTTTGGTCAGGCAACTGCATGGTTCACACCTGAACTCCTCGCCATCGGTGAAGAGCAGGTCCTCGCATGGGTCGACGAAACACCAGAATTGAAAGACCGTCGTTTCGGTTATGAAGACACCTTCCGTATGCAGAAGCATGTCCTCGATGAAGCCGGCGAACAACTTCTTTCCTACTTTGGTCAGTCACAGGGTACAGCCGGAAACGTCTATAGCATGCTTAGCACTGCCGACGTAGAGTTCCCGGAAGTTACTCTTAGCAACGGTGAAACAGTTGTTGCCACACACGGTCAGTATGCAATTGCTAAAGAAAGCTATCGCAACCAGGACGACCGTATGGCAGTCTTCGAAGCCCACTTCAGCACACTGAACAACTTCGAAAACACATACGCTGCCATCATGAATGGCAAACTGCAGGCAAACCTCGCCAGCATGCGCGCCCGTAAATACAACTCAACAGCCGAAATGTCACTCGAAGGAAATAACATTCCTGTCGAAGTGATGGAAAACCTGATTGAGACAGCCAAGAATGGTTCAGAACCTCTCCAACGTTACAACAAGTTGCGTAAACAGGTTCTCGGCCTTGAAAGCTATCGTTACTTCGATGCCTACGTTCCACTTGTCGAAGTTGACTGGCCCTTCTACTATGAAGATATCAAACCACTTATCCTGAAATCTCTGAAGCCCTTCGGTAAAGAGTATGTTGCCACAGCAACACGTGCTTTCGACGAACGCTGGTTTGATATTTATGAAAATGATGGAAAACGTTCCGGTGCATTCTCAGCCGGTGTCTACGGTGTCCATCCCTTCATGCTGCTGAACCACAGCGACACAATGAACGATGCATTTACACTGGCCCACGAACTTGGCCACACAATGCACACGGTTCTTTCCGATGAGAATCAGCCTTTCTTCTCACACAGTTACACACTGTTTGTCGCTGAAGTTGCCAGCACAATGAACGAAGCTCTTTTCCTTGACGTTCTTCTTGCAGAAACCAAGGATCCGAACAAACGTATCGCATTGCTCGAACACGCCATCAATGGTATCCACGGTACATTCTACCGTCAAGCCATGTTCGCTGACTTCGAACTTAAAATGCACCGTGCCGCCCAGCAAGGTATGCCGATCACAGCCCAGAGCCTCCAGCAGATGTATCTGGAAAGCCTGAACGCTTTCTTCGGTGATGCACTCGACGATCAGGAACTCTATCGCAATACATGGGCACGCATCAGCCACTTCATGCGTCCCTTCTACGTCTACCAGTATGCCACAAGTATTGCCACAAGCAGCCAGTTCCACAAAATGGTCACAGAAGGTAAAAAGAAAGACCGCAAAGCAGCAGTCGAAACTTATCTTACACTTCTGAAATCCGGTGGTAATGACTATCCGATCGAACAGCTCAAGAAAGCCGGCGTCGACTGGGCAACACCAGCAGCAGCCGAAGCTATGGTCGCTAAGATGGATATGCTTGTTACACAGCTCGAAAAAGAGTTGAAAAAAGCAGGTATGATTGAGTAGGTGACGCGTCACCTTGGTATCGCGATACCTTATATAAAAAGCCCAGCGAAAATCGCTGGGCTTTTTTATTTATATCTGGCCTCGGGATGCAGTATTCCGTCATGCATATAAATCGCTCCCGGGCTACATCTCACTGAGTAAATAAAGGCATACTTTCGGGGTAGCCCGGGGTGTCGCGACACCCTGCTGGCAAGTTCCAGTTTATCTGGAACCACCCGGGTCTCTTCTACTATGTATGATGTTACAAGAAACCCGGGAGGGCACCTTCGCTTTCGCTTGTTGCCATGTAACATCCCCAACTATAGAACTTGGGGACAGGCTTCGGAATGACACTCAATTTTCAGGTATTGTATGGATTACTAAAGTATCTTTTTCTTCTTCAGTTTCGGTTCAAGTTCCTGCCAGCAGACGGGTTGCTGACGGCCCGCATCAAAAGCATCCTCAAATTCAGCACTAACTGCCATCGTTTCTGGACTATCACTCTCAAAATGTTGTTCAGGGTGGAAACGGTGCATCAAATGAAGCATACCCGCATGACCGGAGAGTGAGGTCAACATTGGCAAGGGTTCTATACCAGTGATTTTTTCGGTCTCAAAACCTACAAGTGCCGCTCTTTTCACTTTGGATATCTCTTCAGGTGCTGTTCCTGCCGGGAATTCCCATGCTCGATTACCGCTTACGGGACGGTTAGCGTCGCGACGCTCGCTATCAGGATCAAGAACGTTTTTTAGCTTGATCAATGGTTTGAGATTGAAGAGTTCCTTATCCACAAGGTGGAAAAGCGCAACTTCTGTTGCTGCCCAACCTGAACGAGATCCAAGACCGAGTAGCGAGGTAACAACTTCAGCACCCTCTTTTTCGCCGGAAAGTGTATTGGCCAGACCAAGCCCCAACTGATCGGAACATTGAACGGAGATATTTTTTACTTGTATGCCGGATTTCCTATTAAGGAAACGAATCCAGCCAGCCATTGATCTGGGCGGCAATGCTCGAGGTAATGGATTCCCCAATCCCATGTCATCAACCAGACGCCAGCGTGGCTCGATACCCCGTGGACGGGCTTCATCCATCACAGCGTCAATCACATCCAGAACATCCTGTGGTTTCGCCCTTGTAATATCTACTAGTGCAATCTCGGGAATAAGATTCAACAAACAAGCATTTCGAACGATTTCAGCCGCATATCCCGGGGATCGTTTGACACCATCAGGTAAAAACCGGAAAAGTCCCGTTTCCGTTGAAACCGGTACATCAAAAACAACATGTTTGATTCCCATTTCGGCAATTGTTTTCAGCTTGTCGCTTCGTGGTTCACATCTCACAACCGCAACCAGACTCTCCTTTTCCAGGATAGAACCCAAGGCACGCCGGTCGTCATCGTGTTCACTGTAACATTCCATACGAACAGAGATTTTATTTTTATCAGCCCAACGGGAATAGGTCGTAATGACTTTTTTCTGCTCTTCGAATGAAAGCGGTACTCTTCCCCATGTCCCCTGAGTTAAGGCTAATTCAGTAAACTTCATTTGTTTTTCCTATCAAAAAGAAAGCGCCACAAGCTGCGGCGCTTAAAAATATTACAATTGAAACTTAGTTTTTACCGAGACGTTTCCGCGTATAGGGAATCAAACCACCTTCATCCATGATTCCAAAAACAAATTCACTAAACGGAGGGAAGCTGATTTCACCCTTTTCACCCTTGATGATACCTTTATCAAAATCGATTTCAATGGGATCACCATTCTCAAACATATCCTGTGCTTCTTTGGATGTAATCAGGGGTAAACCTGTATTGACACCGTTACGGAAGTAGATACGGCTGAATGTGGGTGCGATAACAGCTCCGACTCCTTTTACCTTGAGGCAAACCGCAGCTTGTTCACGGCTTGAACCGCAACCGAAGTTTTTACCGGCAATGATCACATCGCCCTCATTGACATTATCCTTGAAATCAGGATCGATGTCTTCCATGGCATGTTCGCCCATTTCAGTTGGATCAGAAACGGTATAGGTGTATTTACCCGGGAAAATCACGTCCGTATTTACATCGTCACCGTATTTCCAGACACGGCCTTTTATTTTCTTCTGCATCTATAACTCCATAGCATTTGTGGTCTTGAGATTCCCAAAGATACAACGAATTCGCTTAAAAGGAAACAGGGGGTGAATTCACCCTCTAGAATTTTGCTGAAGCGATTGCATGGACGACTGCAGCAGACAGTCCCTCCCCACCCGGAATAGCCACAGCGATATTCAGCAGGTTATTACCCGTCTCCAATTGAACGCCTGTCCCAAACGCAGTATCCCAACTCGTTTCGTCACCCCTGTTTTTAGCTCCAAGGTCGAACAGTAGATAAACAAAACTCCTGCCCCCGATACCACGCCGTAGCTCAGCGTTTATCCATCCTGCCTGATCAGCCAGCAGACTACCCTCACCATATCCTCTAAACGTTTTTGCTCCTCCGTATCGAATCAATTCCGAGACAGGAATAATTTCATTCCCGACCGTACCAGTATTATATGCGTTCAGACCTCCAAACACCGTCCAATATTTTGTAACAGGAAAATATTCCTCCAGCTTAAGTCCCTGTTTCCTGATCTCAGTAGGACCAGACCCGCCAGTGTTCCATTGACGGCCAAGGGTGACTCTGTAACGGCCACCTTTGCGGGGGTTAAATGGATTATCAAGGTGGTTATATTCTGCAGCGAGAAAGAAACCTGCTAAACGATAGTCAGAACTATCAGGACCAAATGCCAGGGTGTCAGCATTTACTGTTCTGCCGGTAAAATTTGAGGATACAATCCAGTCATCACCAATGGATATATTAAAACCTGCTCCGTAGTCAAGTGATACATAGTAGCTGTCGACAGTGGACTGTGATAGGTGGACGTGCATTTCAAGAGGAAGACTAAAAATAAAGGGTTCGGAATAGTCTATCAGGAATGATTCATGTTCGAGACTTTCCCGTTTCCAATTGAGATGAATTTTTCTACCGTTTCCCATCAAGTTTGAGAGATAGATATCCAGAAATCCTGCTAAGCCCCCATCCGATTGATCGTCTGGAACATATCCTACTGCTCCACTAACCGTATTGGTGTTCTGCTCGACCACATCAAAGAGTAACCCATAGGTACCATCATATTCTCGGTATAATCCTGGATAGGAGACGTCTGAATACCAGCCTGTACGCAATAATCTACGACGTGCATTTTCATTTATACTGGGTTCAAACGGTGAATTTTCTTTGACTCCCGCCACTCTTCTTGCCAAATCGAGTTTTGTTCTTTTTAATCCGTTGAATTCCACCTTAGATACATGTACAGGTAAACCCGGCAGAACTTCCAGTTCAACTGTTACAGGAATAAACTCGACATCAAGAGTTTTAATTTGATCGCTCTTGTCAAAATCCGGGATTAGCCCTTTTGTTGTCAGTCGTGCAAAGGGAAACCCTCTCGCTTCATAATGCTCTGCAATCAACTTCAGATCATTTTCCCATACTTCGGGAGAAAACACTATGTCTTTTCGAGAACGAATAATCGCAAGGATATCATTCTCGTCTTTTTTCCCGGGACCGCTGAGAACAATCTTCTTAATTATTGTCCGGGGTCCTTCGAAAATTTGAATAGAAAGATCAACATATTTTTCATCAACATCTATTTGATAATTTTTCACCGAGGCAAAGGGAAAGTCTCTTTTCTCGCCTAGATAGTCTTGAATTCTCTTTTCACGGTCTTTGAGATTCTCAAACGTATATGTGTTTCCTTTAAAGAGGTTCAATGTCTCGAGTATTTCATTTTCACTTAGATTCTTATGCCCCATGATTCGTATTTCTCTGAGTTCATACGAATCATCTGAACTTTGTTGTTGGGAACCAAAAACGGTCAAAACAGTAGAAAAAAAGACAATGATAAATAAGAGGTATCCTGTTGGACGAATCATATTGAACTTTTGCTTAGTGATGATGTCGATTTGTTTCAAAAGGGACCTTACTAGTAAAATCAATTCATGCTGTTGAATTTATGGTTTTTATGTGACTCTATCACTGTACTTTAAATGAGAAACGTTTAACGAAAGTTTCCAAACCAGTAACTCCCGGGGCATCGATTTTAGCCACTCGAGATTCAAAATAATAAATAAACCCTTTGAAGTTAGGAAGACTTTTCGCGTACTTTTGCAAAGTTTAGGTTGAGAAAAGACGTTAAACAATATTCTATCTGATTTTTCAAAGAAAGTGAAGTTGTTATCATGGGCAGGAAAAGAATCGCGATCACAACCGGTGGTGGAGATGCCCCGGGACTTAATGCAGTTATCCGAGCTGTTGTGAAGACTGCAATTAATCGTTTCAACATGGAAGTTATCGGTATTGAGGACGGTTTCGAAGGATTAATTAACACGCGCCGAATTGTTAAACTGGATCGTAGCTCTGTTAGTGGTATCCTCCCAAAAGGCGGAACAATTCTTGGTACAACAAACAGGGGTAATCCCTTTGAGTATGAACTGACTCAACCAGACGGTACCTCAAATGTTGTCGACCTTTCTGATAAATGTATGGAGAACTTCGAGGCTCTCGATCTAGATGCACTCATCGCCATTGGCGGTGATGGTTCCCAGCATATAGCTCAACGTTTCTTCGAGAAAGGTATGCCTGTTGTTGGTGTTCCCAAGACAATTGATAACGACTTGAAAGCAACAGACGTAACATTCGGTTTCAATACTGCGACGACTGTAGCTACAGAAGCCATTGACCGTCTCCATTCAACTGCCGAATCACATCGACGTACTATGGTCCTTGAAGTGATGGGCCGTGACGCTGGATGGATTGCTATTGAAGCTGGTATTGCGGGTGGTGCTGACCTTATCCTGATTCCTGAAATTCCATATGACCTTGATAAAGCGTTGAAGTTCATCAAAAGACGTTATGCTACAGGTAGCACATTCAGTATCGCTGTTGTAGCTGAAGAGGCAAAATCGCTTCCTCATCCTGATCTTGAGGTAAACCATCGTCGAACGAGTGATACACCGGGAACCTGGTTCGCCGGTATGGTTGCAAAGCATCTAAACGTTGATGTTCGCCATACGATTCTTGGGCACTTGCAGCGTGGTGGTACTCCTACAAGTCTCGACCGTATGCTCGGAACCCGCTTCGGTGTTCACGCAGCGGAACTGGTTGCACAGGAAAAATTCGGACGTATGGTTGCACTTAAAGGTCAATTGGTCCACGATGTTCCCATTCTAGACGCAATCGGCAAGCAGAAGTTTGTAGATCCCGATGGACAGCTTGTAAATACTGCTGAATCTCTGGGTATTTTCTGTGGAAGAGAATTACCGTTCTAGAATTTTTATTCAAATCAATTTTGGGCACAGGATATGTATCCTGTGCCTTTTCTTTTTACCGTCTCTCCCCCCGTTTGTTCTCACTGTAGCTATCATATAGATTACTTTCCAAGTGGGCAATTTAACTGCAAACCATCGCAGAATTTCAGGGGAAAATGATGACAACACCATTAATTCCAAAGCATATTGATAGACTTATTCCTTATCAGGCAGGAAAATCTGTTGAGGAAATCAGGGAAATGGTTGGACTAGATCGTATTATTAAACTCGCGAGCAATGAAAATCCTTTGGGATCCTCTCCAAAAGCCGTTGCAAAAATGCAGGAAGCTTCACAAAACCTTTCTATCTACCCACGTTCAGGTTTGGCTCTTCGGGAAAAAATTTCTGATAAGTATGATTTAAATGTTGGTAATGTTATTGCCGCTTCTGGTAGTGAGGGTGTTTTGTTAGCCGCCATGCGTTCCTATCTGGAACCCGGTGATGAAGTAATTACCGCCGAGGGTACGTTTATCGGATTTTATGTTATCGCCAATGCGATGAATCTGGATTTGAAGACAGTGCCACTGAAATCTGATTATACATACGACCTGAAAGCCATCCTCAACGCAGTCACAGAAAAAACGAGGATGATCTACATAGCGAATCCCAATAATCCTACAGGGACTGCTTTTACCAAGGAAGAATACGTTGAATTCCTCGAAAACCTTCCTGAGGGTCCTATTGTTATTTTGGATGAAGCTTATTTTGAATATGCTAAAAGTCTTTCAGATGATTACCCGGATAGCTTGGACTACCGTCACGACCAGGTCCTGACGCTTCGTACTTTTTCCAAGGCCTATGGACTGGCAGCTGTTCGTATTGGTTACGGAATCGCGCACGAAGATGTTATTGGGACAATGTTAAAGGTCAAACTACCCTTTGAACCTTCCGCTGTTTCTGAAGCAGCCGGAATAGGTGCCTTGGATGACAGAGGGTTCCTCGCTACTACTATTGATACAAACAGAATTGGGCTCGACCGTTTACACAAAAAGATTGAAGATCTGAAACTTGAGCATACCAAGAGTGTTTCAAATTTCACCTTGATCCCGATGGAAAATCCTGAAAAGGCTGAATGGTTCAGTAATGAGTTGTTACAAAGGGGAATTATTGCTCGTCCGATGGTTCCCTTCCGCCTTCCTCACGCTGTACGGATTACAATTGGCAGCCATGAGGAGATGAATGTTCTCCTTGCCGCGATGGATGAGATATTTAAGAAAGATTAATCTTGGACAATGTTGTGGGTTGCCACTTCTATATATAAAAAAACGATCCACCTTTTGGCGGATCGTTTTTTATGCAAGAAGGAAGCACGAATTCGTTTAATGTAAATCCCTTTCCCGTCAAAAGGAACCTACCCGGGTATCGTCCCTCCCGGTATATCATCCAGGTTAAATCTTAATCTTTCCGCTCTCTCAACTGTTTCCGCTGACGGAACAATTGCGAAACGATCTATAATTTTCAAATCCCTTAACGTCTGTCTAACCCACCATGGAATATCAGCAAGGATTAAATCACCACCAACCCGCGATAGCTTTTGTTGAGTGGCAAGAAGTCCTGCCAGAAATGTGTAGTGGAAAAATTTCATATCAGCAAGGGTGAGCACGATCCTCTTTGTTCCATTCAGGATCAGACTCTCCATCACCTCTTCCAACCCACCCTGTAAATCAAGATCAATAGCTTTGCCCCCATGCAAATAAGCGGTCCGTCCTTCAAGTCTTGTCGCATAGGCAGTGAACTTCATTGATTCTCCTGTTGGCATGTTTTTGCACTAAAAACGGATATGCAATAGCTGTGCCTTTTGGGAGTTCTTTATTATCAACCATATACACTTATTGAAGAAATAAAAAAGGGAAGGTGTTGCCCATTGCCGGGCGTACTTTACCTCTTAGAATATTTGTTGTGAGTTAAGGGGATTTATACCATCAACTTCAGCAGAAGATCTTTGTCTTTAGTGAAGTCCATAATCTTCGGTTTCACTCGGTTCCCATCAGGATCCGCATACAAAATAAGGATTGGTTTGGCTGGGTGTTCGCCCTGTTCCTGAACGACCCCGTAGTAACCCTCCAGCCCAAACGATGTACTCCGTTGAATTTGAACCATACTACCGGTTGGGTAGAGACATACAATCTGACTGAACGCATGGCAAACGGCTGTATTAAATTTCTTATGGGAGAAAGACATGATCGTACCCAACGCCTCAGCCGGATCGAGAGGTCTCGGTAATTCACCGTTACCGTTTACAAAATTATCAAATGATTCAGCTACGGCAATTATCTCTCCGTAGGGATGAATACCTTCAGTGAAGTTTTCTGTTGTTCTCGAAGGTGAAAGATTTTCTCCTGTTAATGCCTGCGGATAACCTTCCCCATTTTGCCACTCGTGATGATGCCAGATAGCTAATTGCTCAGCAACGAGTTCAGGATCTGTATTTTTGACCAGAATTGCACCGAATGTTGGGTGTTCCTTGAACCTTTCCTGCTCTTCATCTGAGAGATCGTGTTTCGGACGTTTTATAAAGTTACCCAAACAGACTTTTCCAAAGTCATGCAACAGAGCAGCCAGCGCAAGTTCACGTAACTGTTTGCTTGAATAGCCAAACTGCCTTCCGATTAAAACGGATAATGCGGATACATTTACTCCATGACGATAGAGGTATGTTGTTTGAGCTACCTGCGCGAACACATCCACTAATCCAATATTTCTATCTATTATGTCGCGGACGATGGATGAAACGGCCCGTGTCATATCATCTGCATTTGGAACATTAAAGAGATCTGGATCATTCTGAAGTAATTCTTTTGTTATTTCACCCGACACTGTTTTGAGTTTAATTGCGTGCTGGAGTCTTTCGACACTCTCACTCATAGCGCTTTCTGCCAAACGCCTGGAAGTATCAGAGAGAACATCCTGAGGTTTTATCGTCTCAAAGCCTTCCTGTTCAATTACCGCATATTTGTATCCGTGTTCTTTCAGTAATTGAATAAATGCCGTATCAAGGGTTTGACCGGCGGCAAGCGCTAATTTGTTCGGACCAGAATAAAGGGATCTTCCAAGAACCATTCCAGATTTTAAATTCTCGATTGAGACGTTTCTCACTTTTTCCTCAAAGTTTTCCGAACTTCTGAAGTCCGGAATGTGGTCCAGCTGAGATTGTGTTTATTAAAAAGCCTTCCTAACTTATCAGGAAGCATAAAATTACTGTACTATTTGTTCTAAGGATACTTATAAAGAAAATGATATACAACCCTACAGCAAAAAAAACTACCGAACCGGATGTTGAACTTGGACTTGTAATGGAGTCAAATGGCTCTATTATTGTCGTTCAACCTCAAGTTTCATCTGCATGTAAGTCGTGTGGTTCCAACTCTGTATGCTTTCCATCTGAGGGTAATTCTCCTAAGGTCGAGGTGAATAATCTGGTCAATGCAGAGGTCGGAGATAGGGTTCGATTAAAACAAGCTGAAGCTCCAAAAATAGTCGCATCTCTTATTGTTTTTGGGATTCCAGTTATCACCATCCTCGGGGGAACAGTATTGGGTATGAATTCAACGGGTGATTCAGCTGGTGGAGCAGCTTCAGGAGGGATAGCCGGTTTCGCCCTCGGAATGTTGCTGGTATCATTCCTGAACCGATTTATGAAAAGTACCTCAACAACTCGCCCTGATGCCGTTGAAATCGTCAGTAAACACAATTCAGAGATATAAAATCAATGTCAACTATTGAGAACCGAATAAAAGAAAAAGCCAAAGAGTTCGGATTCTCATTCGCTGCCATCGCATCGGTATCACAACCTCCCTGGGCTGAGTCTCTGGATAAATGGCTTGAAGAAAATCATAACGCCGATATGGGATGGATGGCCAGAAATGTTGATCTTCGAAAAGATCCGTCGCTTCTAATGGACTCTGCGAAATCTATACTAATCTTTGGATTTAATTACTTTCAAAACCCTGAATTTTTGGCACATTCTGAAGATGTTTCAAAAGGCAGGATTTCCCTCTATGCCTGGGGAAAGGACTATCACGATCTCATACGTGAACGACTTCACAGTTTTGCATCCTATATCAAAGAACACTATTACCCTGAGCTGAAGTACAGGGCTTTTGTTGATACCGCCCCGCTTCTTGAACGATCCATAGCCTATTCAGCCAATCTGGGTTTTATTGGAAAGAATAGCTTACTGATTCGACCCGGCTTTGGTTCGTGGATGTTTCTTTCTGAGTTGATGATCAATCTGGACCTGACTCCTGACCCATCGCCAGAAAAAAATAAGGGGTGTGGTAAATGTACGCTATGCAAATCGAGCTGTCCGACTGGTGCTTTGAAAGAGGATTATTCTGTCGCCGCTGAACGCTGCATCAGCTATCTCACTATTGAGAACAAGGGCCCGATTCCCCTGAAATACCGAAAGGCTATGGGGAACCGAATTTATGGTTGTGATGATTGCCAACTCGTTTGCCCATATAATAAAAAACATCCTGAACAAACGAATGAAGAATTTTTCAGAATATCAGATAAGGACATAGCATCTCCACCGTTAATTGACCTCATGGAATTAGATGAGATAAGTTTTCGTTCCAAATTTGAGGGCAGTGCTATCAAACGAATAAAACGACGTGGATTATTACGGAACGTGGCCATCGCGCTTGGTAATTGGGGTCATCCGGATGCTCTACCCGTTCTCATGAGAGCAATGAATGATAGCGAAGCATTAATCAGAGGACATGCCGTATGGGCCTATAGCCAGATTGAAAAACCAGAGACAGTTAAAACAGTATTACAACACAAAAGAATCACGGAAAGTGATCCTTTTGTTTTATCTGAAATAGATTTTGTCTTACAAACCTAAGAATTTACCTCTTCTAATTTTTTCGCCAATCTTTCCTGTATATCAAACATGGCGTTTTTCATACCAACATAATCTTGTGAATCAAGCTCTCCACTTTCAGCCATTTCACGCAAACTTTCGACAACCATGTGGATTTTCTTTGATCCGTTTTCAACTGTTTCTTTTAGTTTAGCGGCTTGATCTGGATTATTTGTATCACAGATTACCGCAAAACCCTGCATAGCCATTAGAGCATTATTTATATAATGTGCGATAGTTACCATTAATTGTGATAGAGTTTCAATTTTTGCCTGATTTACACCCTCTTTTTCGAGAAGTTTATGTTTTAGTCGGCTCGATATTCTTGAGACAAGGTCCTCACCAACAAAAGGTTTGATGATGTAGTCATCGGCCCCAAGTTCAAAACCGAGACTTTTATCATCGGGGTTACGTAGTGCTGAAAGGAAAATAATCGGAATATTTTTCAGCTCATCATCTTCTCGCATTTTTCGTGCTGCTTCAAAACCATCCATGTTCGGCATTTGCACATCGAGTAGAATCAGATCAGGAGAGAATTCTTTTGCTACCCTCAACGCCTCCAGTCCATCAACGGCGTTTTGAGTCTCTAATCCCCTTTTTTCCAAAAAATGTTTAACCAGACTCCTGATATGAGGCTCATCATCTACGATCAGCACTTTTCCGTTCATACTGGACCTTTCGCACAATTAACTAATATCCGAAGAAAACAAAATATCCCATTTTATCTCGTATTCAAAAGGGTAAGAGTAATTCCATCCAACTTTTTTCCTATAAAATCTCTTTCTTCTGGTGATCAAAGCTCTTTATAACCATATTTCAAGCACCATAAAAAAAACCTCGGAGGTCATGAAATGAATTACGAGAAAATCCATCTTGAATTATCTGATGAGATTGCAATTGTCACCATTGACAACCCAAAAGCCAATGCTTTATCCCGGCAGGTATTGAGTGAGCTCGACCATGCATTTGCTACAATCCGTAAAGAAGAATCGGTACGTGCTGTTATTCTAACCGGTGCTGGAAAAATGTTTGTTGCGGGTGCTGACATCAGTGAATTAAATAAGCTAACTCCTTTGGAAGCTGTTGATTATGCTCGCTTTGGTCAACACTTGATGAGTCGTATAGAAAATCTTTCAAAACCTGTCATTGCTGCGATTAATGGATTTGCACTCGGTGGTGGATGCGAAATCGCCATGGCGTGTACCCTTCGTATTGCTGCTGACGTTGCCAAATTTGGTCAGCCTGAGGTGAAGCTTGGTCTGATTCCTGGTTTTGGTGGCACGCAAAGACTACCTCAACTAATAGGTTTTGGACCAGCATTGGAACTTTTGCTTACGGGCGATATGATAGATGCCATCGAAGCGCACCGCCTTGGTCTAGTCAATCACGTTGTTCCAGTGGATGAATTGATGGATACAGCGAAGAAGACGGCGAAAAGCCTTGCGTCTGTTGGTCCAGTTGCTTTAACCCTTGCCAAGAATGCTGCATACCGAGGAATGTCGATGCCATATTCTGAAGGTATGAAAATGGAAGCCGACCTCTTCGGTAGTTGTTTTGCCACTGAAGATGCAAAAGAGGGAACGGCTGCCTTTCTTGAAAAACGCGCGGCGGATTTCAAAGGAAAATAGTCTTCACTACAATATATCATGCGGCGGATCATTTTTGATTCGCCGTTTTTTATTTTATTTCGTATTTTCAAAAAGATATTTCAACAACCTGGAGTATTAGATGATCGAAATCCTTCCGGAAAACCTCAGCTATGGACATCAGGAATCACGACGCAAGATTCTCCGCACGCTTACTCTTCTTCTCGTGGAAGCCGTTCATGATCCCGATGCACTCCAGTTGGCTTACAGTATTGGGGATGGATATTTCTTTCACTTCGGCGATAAAAAGGCTCCGATGCCTTCTGAGGTTCATGAAATCAAAGAAAAAATGACGCAACGCATAAAAAACAATGCTGAATTAGTTCCGGTTATTGAATCAAGGGAAAATATAAATAAGGTTTTTAAAACACTTAATCGTCAGCGGAGTCTGGGTTGGTTGGAAGATCGTGGTTCAGATATGCCGGTCATGATGAAAGTCAACAAAGAACTTTTTGCTTTTGACGGTGACTTATGTAAACGGACCGGGGACATTGGGCAATGGGATCTGATCAGCTACCCACCGGGAATTTTACTGAGATTGCCACCCAATGGAGCACCAACATTGCCGAAATATACTGAAAGACCAACTCTCTTCAGGTCTTTCTATTCCGGTGAGAGGTGGGGGAAGATTTTAGGAACCAGTTATGTTCATGATGTAAATAATCTCATTCGAGAAAAAAAAATTGGTCAGTTAATTCAAACCGCTGAATCAATGCAGGAAAGAACTATTGCACAAATAGCGGATAATATTCTCTCGATGCAACCCCGTCCACAGGTCGTTTTAATAAGTGGTCCCTCTTCATCGGGAAAAACCAGTTTCTCCATGAGGTTAAGCACTCACCTTCGTTTGCTTGGGTTGAATCCACATCCTATAGGACTGGACGACTATTACCTTCCTCGTGAAGAAGTACCGAAAACCGCTGATGGTGAGTATGATTTTGAGGCCTTGGAAGCTCTGGATATCGAACTCTTTAATGAAACCCTCTTGAGATTAATTAGCCTCGAGGAAGTACAATTACCCAAGATCGACTTTAAAACTCATAAAAGAGCCTATGGTCGTAAGATAAAGCTCAAACCGGAGAGCATCCTTGTTGTTGAAGGGATTCATGGATTGAATCCAAAACTCACGCATCACCTGACTGCGGCCTCCGCTTTTAAAGTTTATGTTTCAGCCCTGACACACCTCAATCTGGACCGTTTAAACCGGGTATCTACAACTGACCTGCGTTTACTCAGGAGGCTGGTCCGTGATCGTCGTTCAAGAGGCTATGATGCAGACGATACTATTTTTCGATGGCCTGCTGTTCGAAAGGGTGAGTTAAAACATATTTTCCCATACCAGGAAGAGGCCGATATGATGTTCAATTCAGCCTTACCCTATGAGTTGAATGCATTGAAAGAACAGGCCCTGGTCGCTTTGGCAGATTCCACCTTACCAGAGTTGAAGGAACCGGTTAGAAGGTTAAAAGAACTACTCCTTTCAGTTGAAAGTCTGGATAGTTCCATATTGAACCAACATCTACCTCCAACCAGTATACTCCGTGAATTCACCGGAGGCAGTGTACTGGTGTCCTAATTTTTTTTTGGCTACAAAGGTTTTTTGGAGTGGACCACTCCACCTTGTATATTGCCCAATCAGTAAAAACGCTATTTCAGATATTAACTCAGATGACGGGAAGATTTTGCCATGAGCGAAAAAGAGCCGCAAGACAATGAGGTAAAAGCTGGTGAAGAATCTACCAAAGATCTCACTCTGCTTGAGAACTTTAAAATCCTCTTCGGTGCTTCAAAGGGTTTTTGGCTTGTAAACCAGGTAAACTTCATTGATGGTATTGCCTATTTCGGAATCCTTCACTTACTGACCCTGTTTATCAGTCGTGATGCAGGTTTCAGTACCAATGCCACAACTATTGCAGTTTCAACTTTTACCGGTTTTGTTACTCTTTTCATGTTTGGTGGTGGTTTTGTTTCGGACTGGTTAGGTGTTCGAAAGGCAATGACGCTTTGCCTTGTGATGCTTCTCGTTGGTCGTGGTTTGCTACTTGTCAGTCCGACGTTGATGGATGCCAGCACATTAACGATGTGGACAGCACTAATCGTAATGGCTCTCGCAACGGGTATTTTGCAACCAACACTATATTCGGGTGTAAAAGAGTTTTCTGATCCACGAACAGCAACAATTGGCTACTCCCTCCTCTATGCTATCATGAACCTCGGTATTGTCGCTGAAGCCGGATTAAGCCCACTTATCCGCGACAAGAGTCGAGATGGAATGTTTGACGGCACGTTTATGTCATCATTGGTAAATCCTGAGAATGGGATTGGTGGTGTTTATATCTTTCTGGTGGGCGTCACTGTCTTAATGCTGATATTGCATGTCACCATGTTTACCAAAAAAGTTGAAAATCGTGACCGAGTTGTCCATGTTGAACCAGAGGTTAAGAAAAAAGACGAATCGCAGAAGACATTCTGGGAAAAGGTCAGAGCACTTCCATTCCTCGATTCAAGGTTCATTTTTTTCATCTTCATTTTATTACCTGTAAGAACCTTGTTTGCTCATCAGTTCCTGACAATGCCTGATTACATCATGCGTTGTTTCCCTGAAAATATTGGTCACCGTCTCGAATGGTTCCAGGGACTAAACCCCTTGATCATTGTAATCTTTGTTCCGTTAATCGCGGCCTTCACTCGCAAGGTTAGCGTTGTAAAAATGATGATCATCGGTACAACGGTTTCAGCATTAACAACCTTCATCCTCGTACCAGGACCAAATCTGACAACATTGATCCTCTATGTTATCATCTTCAGCTTCGGTGAAGCAATCTGGTCCAGCCGTTTCCTCGAATATGTTGCCAACCTTGCCCCAGCGGGACAGGTCGGTGCTTATATGGGTCTTGCGGGTATTCCATGGTTCCTTGCCAAAGCGACAACCGGATGGTATGCCGGTTCAATGCTTGATACCTTTATCCCACTTGGGGGAACCCATCAGAGTGGTACGATGTGGCTGGTATATGCTCTTATTGCCTGTATAAGTCCCATTGGATTAATGCTTGGATATAAATGGGTCACAAAGGGCGTAAAGGCTGCTTGATCCAATTCAATATTAAAAACGCCGTTTCCTATTTCAGGAAGCGGCGTTTTCTTTTTTGCAACAGGCGTGGTTGAATTGAAACACTTTACCAACAAACGATTCAGTGGTATTTACATTTTTAATTTTTATAACTCTGGAGACTTGAACCTTGATCTAACATTATTTACATAACATCTGTTAGATTACGCGCCTTAGTTAAGAGGGATTTTTATGCCACCAAGCACCATATTTAACAAAGAAAAAGTGTTAATAGCGGCATATGAAATATTAAAAGAATCTGGATTGGATGGTCTTTCGGCCAGAAATGTTGCCAAACGAATTGGCTCATCCGTTGCCCCTGTTTATAGCTCTTTTGGTTCGATGGAGAGGCTGGAGTTTGCAGTTATAAGGTATGCCAAAGAGGAATTGCTGGAGTATTGTAAACGTGACTTCACCGATCGTCCATTCCTGAATATTGGCTTGGGAGTTGTGATTTTTGCCCGTGACTATCCAAATTTATATAGGTCTTTGTTTATTGACGGTAATAGATTCCAATTAATTCTGGATGAACTTCTTGCTGACTTACAAGGTCTTGTTCCCACCGATAACAGGCTTGTAGCACTAGCGGAAGACGAGAGATCCCGTCTCCTGAACTTGCTCTGGATATTCCTGCATGGGCATGCGACCCTCATTTGTTCGAACCTTTATGATGATGACAGTGATGAACACATTATCGATAATTTGAGTTATACAACAGAAACACTTGTCGAGGCTGCATTATCGAGAATCGGATAAACTGGCATGCCATTAGCATATTGCCATTCAAATAAATCATTTTTTCGTTTCGTAGACTATTGCTTTGAAAAATTTGTTATCCATGAGGAGAAGAATGAAAGCGTTGCTAGCAGGTCTGTTGATTATAGTGGCTATCACAAGCACTGTTCTCGCGGGCCAACCCATCAGGGGATTTGTAATTGACGCGACGAACGGCGAGCCACTGCCTGTGGCTAATGTCCTGATCGAAGATGTCAATCGGGGGTCCTCAACAAACCTTGATGGCTTTTTCCTTATTCCAAATCTTGATCCAGGTGAATACACCCTGACAGCTAGATATCTGGGATATAATAAGGGTGAAATAAAAATCAAGGTCACAGCAAGCCTGGGTGAAACCGTCACAATAGAGCTTTACCCATCTTCAGTTCAACTGGAAGAAGTGGTATATACAGTTGAAGAAAACAATGATGAACTCGAAAGACAGGGTCCCAGGGTTTCCACTGTACCTGTGGATGGCAAAACGATCCGTCAGATTCCAAGTCTTGGAGCCGAGGTAGACGTCCTAAGAGCGATTCAGGCGATCCCTGGTGTGAAAGCATCATCGGATCTTTCAAGTGCTCCGCACGTTCGCGGTGCCGGTCCTGATATGACACTAATCATGATGGACCAATCAACTGTTTATAATCCATCACATATGTTCGGTATCTTCAGTACGTTTAACGGCGATGCTGTAAAACGTCTTGAATTGATGAAGGGTGGTTTCCCCGCTGAATATGGTGGACGCTCAGGATCAGTTCTTGAAGTTGTTACCAATGACGGTAACCGTAAGGAAACTGAAGGTCTGGTCTCTATAGGTGTTGTTTCCGCCCGTGGTGCTCTGGAGGGACCGCTTCCCGGTGGAATCGGTTCCTACGCTATCTCAGGCAGAAGGACCTACTTTGAACCTGTTCTTGAAATGTTGCGTAATTCCAGTGACGAATTAAAAGATATCCCCGATTACTTCTTTTACGATGGTAATGGCAAGATCAACCTTGACGTAACAAAAAATACGACTTTCACCCTTGGTGGATACATCGGTCTTGATGAGTTTGACGGTGAATTTGGTGCTGATGATGCCCGTTTCTTGTTTAATACATATTGGGGTAACAGAACTTATACCGCGCGCTTGCGTCACGTACTGAACCGGAACAGTTTCCTAACGGTTAGCTACGCTTATAGTCGCTACCGTAGTGGGGCTGATTTCTGGGATAAAGATGAAGAATCGGGTGAAGATATTCTCATTCAGGATTTCTACAACCGTTTCAATGATTCCGCCGTTCGTGCTGATCTCGAGTTCCTTGGTTACCAGAACCATAGGATTAAAACAGGGCTTCAGTACAGTGCTTACGCTGTAGATGTTATCAATAAAACTGCGGATGTTACTTATTTCGCTATTGATACGACAACAGCAAACCTTGCGTGGTACGTGCAAGACAAATGGACCGTTAGCCCGCTACTTGAAATACAACCGGGTGTACGAGTCTACTACCACGAAGATGGTGATATGACGCGTGTTGACCCACGATTAGCTGTGGTCTACACATACAGCCCTGAGATGAGATTTAAAGTGGCTGGTGGTCGTTACCACCAATGGGTTACCGTCTCTTCAGCAAATAGCGCCTTAAGCTTCTTCGACATCTGGTTCCCACTGGATGGAAGTGTCGATCCCATTCACATGGATCAGTATGTAGTAGGTTGGGAATATGATTTCCATCCTCAGTACGAGTTTACATTCGAAGCTTACTATAACGATATGAAACAGCTTCTTGAAACCAATGATCGAATTGATGAAGGCAATACTATTAAAGATGCCTATCTGGAAGGTCATGGATATTCATACGGTTTCGAGTGGATGCTTCGGAAAAAAACCGGTCGTTTTACCGGGTGGCTTGGTTATTCAATGAGTTGGTCGAAACGTATATTCCCAAATACCTACTTGAATGACGGCGATTGGTATTATCCCAAATGGGATAGACGCCACGACTTTATAGCAGTGGGTATGTATAAGATTTCAGAACGTTGGGACATATCTGGTCAATGGCGTTATAACACTGGTCAGGGTTATACACGTGGTTTAGGAATTTATACAAGAGAATACGCAGGAATACCAGCAGAATATCAAAGTGACAATGGCCGTTCCGTTTTGTATGGTGATAAAAATAATTATCGTTTGCCTGCAGATCACCGTCTTGATGTTTCAGCAAACTATCACCACAAGTTTTTCGGTAAAGAAGCCAAGTTGACGCTGAGTGTATTTAACGTCTACAACCGTCGCGCAGTCTGGACTAGATCCTATGACACGAATGAGAATCCAGTAGATGAATCGGATGCAAAATTACTTCCGATCCTTCCGCTACTTGGCTACGAAGTGAGGTTTTAAATGAATCCTAAAATACGAAACAGAAAATTTTTATCGAGATGGTTATTCGTTTTTACAGCTTTGTTTCTTGTAATTCTTTTTACAGGGTGTGATGATACACCATCTGAGTTCGGTGACTATGAAGCAGAACCGTCCTTAACCGCTTTTATCGCCACAGGTGAACCTGTTGAAGAGATATATCTAGACCGTATCGGTGCATTTTCAGCCCCTTATTCCAGAGAGAACAACGGTATCTCTGGAGCCGAGATCATACTTTATCCAGTAGCTGCACATGCTGAAACGGAATCTATAGACCCGACAAACCCCGATAGCTTGAGGTTTGTTGAAGATGAAAATATCAATGGTCGATATGTTCCTGTAGATAACGATTATCGTCCGGAAGGAAGGGTACGATATCGCATTGAAGCCAGGAAAGCGTCTGAAGACGTCTATGTTTGGGCTGAGACGACGGTACCTGACACGTTTTCCATAGAAACATTTTATCAGCATGATTTGGTGAATCCCATTGATCTTGATGGTGATACTTTGCGAAGAACTGATGATGAGTTTCTTGTCACCTGGTCAGAATCAGCCACGGCTGATGGTCATGTACTCAACATCCTTGCGCTCTCGCCAAAAGACGAACTAATTCCTTTAGATCCTGACTGGGATCCGAACGATCCAGATGATGAGATTGATGATGAGGATAAGGAACGCTTCACTTACACTATTGCTCCGGATTACCAGAGCTCGATCACAATGGCATGGTTTTACTTCGAGTGGGCAGGGTGGACAAGGCTGGATGTTTATGCGTCATCTGATGATTATTACCAATATGTGTTCAGTATTCTGACTGCATTTGGCGAAACTGATAATCCACAGAGCAACGTAAACGGTGGACGAGGTATCTTTGGTGCGGTAGCAAAAAACAGCTTCATGGTCTACATGGAAAGAGCCTTACCCGAAGAATAAGGATGCTGATGACTCATTTTATAATAGTTCAACACCCGGCAAAAGTCGGGTGTTTCTTTTTGAGTCAATTCAAATGAACACTCATTATAGAAACTCTCTCTAATCCTTAAATACACAGGATATATCTAAATCTCAGATTTTTGGTCTCCAGATTGCAATTACATCTATTAGTTAGTTGAAAGTGACTCAATTCTGCACACTGGAGTTTTGAGTTGTGTGACATCACGCACACATTCAGTAGTAGTTTTAATGCACATTATATACTAGATATGTCTATTGTCAGACAGAAAGCGAGAGAACGATGTTTGTGATTCTAGCGATTGCGGGTTTCGGAATTCTTTTATTTTGTGCGAATGAGTGGGTTCAGAAAAGAAGTGAATAACGCCCTCTTTTTCTCGATACAGTTATGTAGCTATAATTTCTGAATATCATTTTGTCTATCACCAATCCGCATATTATCTTCAGCCAATTGTAAAACACTAGAGAACTATGTCCCTTTCTGCTGTTATACTTTTGGCCTTTGCATTAGCCGCTGATGCGACAACTGTCGGTGCTTTTCTTGGTTTGAATTACCGGGAGAAACGCCAGATATTTCGTATTGCATTCCATTTTGGACTATTCCAGGCCTTATTCCCTCTTATCGGTGCTTTTGGTAGCGAATTGTTATTGCATTATATCGAAGCTTGGGACCATTGGTTCATATTCGCCGTTTTATTCGGTTTAGGTGCCAGAACTATCTGGGAAACTATAAAGGATGGTCAGGATAATGTTGCCCGCGACTACGACCCTACACGTAAATGGCACATGATTGGGCTGTCTGTTGCTGTTAGTATTGACGCTTTAGGCGCCGGGTTTGCCCTGACAGAGACGACCTTTTCAGTCTTTTATGCTGTGGCTATCATCGGTGTTATTACTTCACTGATGACAACCATTGCCATGGTTGGGGCAGGGTTTGTCACCAAATATTTCGGGAAAGTACTTCCAATCACCGGTGGTATAATTCTTATCGGGCTGGGGTTTCAAATACTTCTAACCCATCTTGGATATCTGTGATACCATTTGTGGAGGAAAAAAGCATAGAGCGCTATCTGTTGTACATTATTAAAAAACACATAAAAGGATTATACACAGAGATTCCTGCCTACTGAACGCAGGAATGACACTCTTCGGGGTTTGTCAGCGACTGGAATCCAAGATAGTCGCTGAACTTTTGTTGTTTTACCTTATTCAACCTACTTTGATCAGTTCGTATTCCATTGGTGTGACCACTTCAACTTCGTTCTCACCAACGATTACTGTATCCTCTACTCCGACACCACCGTCCGGGAAAATAATCTTTGGTTCGACCGCTACAACCATTCCCTTCTCCAATGGATCCCTGAACGGTTTAGCCAGTACAGGCCACTCGTCCAGTTCAATGCCGACACCATGACCGAGGAAACGGACCTTATTTGGACCGTAGTTCATGTAGTGATCACCGTAACCTGCTTTTTCAGCTTCTTCCAGGGTCCAGAGATAGATTTCAGACGGTATCGCACCGGGAACCATTTTTTTCAGAATCTCTTTATGCAATTCAACACAGAAGTTGTGAGCATCAACAAATTTTGAACCGATTTCACCGATATAATAGGTTCGGGTCATATCTGTCATGTAACCGTTGTATCCAGCGGTATGGTCGGCAATAATCGGCATATTCCTGCTGATTATCCCATTTCCAGCACCAAAGGGTGCCAATGGATTTCGTCCTGGTTGTCCGATGGGACCGTCAAAGACACTAATTGTAGATGCAGAATTTCCGGCAGAGACAACACCTCGGGCTTCAGCGTTGAACCCTCGTGTACGTCCACCTGCCTGATCACCGGCACGACGCATGGCAACATCCATTTGTGCCTGAGCTTCGTATTCAGGGATTCCCTCTTTCAGAATCGTCTTCAGTGCCTGGAATCCGGCAGTGATGATTTTTCCACTTTCACGAATCAGATCCAGCTCCGATTCAGATTTTACTGACCGCTGGACCCGTATGGTGTTTGAGATGTCCACTGATTCTGCATCCGGCCATACCTGCCCCATAATTCTTTTGAACCATGAAACCGGGACAACATCTTCTTCCCAACCGACCTTTTTCCATTGACCAACACCTGCCTCTTTTAAGGCTAGAGTCAACTTTCCAAAACCTTTAACAATTAGTGGTTCCAACGGGCATTCTGAGCTGATTCTTCCTTGTCCTCGCCAGACAAAGAGTTGTGACTGCCCTGACGCTGGTATGATCAACGCTCCTTGAAATGCTGCACCTGTGTAGTAAATCAAATCCGCTCTCTGTAACAGTAGGACTCCGTCAAGACCTTGAGCGTTTATACTTTCCTGTAACTGATCCAGTCGGTTTTTCAGTTCGTCTCTTTTGAATATAGCTTCGACCACTTTCGCTCTCCATTAACGTACGAATTGTACTATGTATACAATTCTGAAATTATCAACAAATCCCGCAATTTCGCCCTAATCCCTCTCAGTTTCTCCAGATAGGAGACCAACCGAAAGAAGATTCTTAATCGACAAGCCTAACCAGATATATAACCGCTACATATATACTATACAAACAGGATTATCACAAAATATTGTGTTTTATGCCAATCCTGCCAATGCACTGAGCTGGTAAACGATCACCGCAAGGGTCCATGCGACAGCTAATGTGTAACCAGCCATAAAGAAGACCCATTTCATACTACCAAGTTCTTTCCTCACAACGGCCATTACAGCCATACAGGGGATATAGACAAGGACAAAGAACATCATAGCTAAAGCCATGGCTGGGCTATATGCCGGGTCGTTTGCCATTTTTTCTTTTAGTGGAGTTCTTTCACTGATATCACCTTCACCATCGGGATCAGCATCTCCAATCCCATAGACAATACCCATGGTCGATATAATAACTTCTTTTGCGGCAAACCCAGCAAAAAGGCCTACGCCAATCTTATAGTCAAATCCCGCCGGTTTTAGAGCTGGTTCAATAAATTTCCCAATTCTCCCGGCATAACTGTTTTCAAGTTGAAGTGTTGATATCTGGGAATCTGTCAGCTCAATTTCACCAGCAGATTTTCTCTGTTCCTGAATTTTTTCGATTGAAGTTTGTGGGAAATAGAGGAGGAACCAGATGATCAGACTTGCGGCAAGAATAAATGTTCCAGCCTTTTTAACATATAACCAACTTCTCTCCCACATGTGGTGCAGAATACTTCTGACAGTCGGCATTCTGTATGGAGGGAGTTCCATTACAAAGGGGGCCGATTCCCCTTTAAAGAGAGTTTTGCGGAACGTATATGCTGCCAAAAAAGCAATGATCCATCCGGCAAGCCAGACCAGCCAAAAAACGAACGCTGCATGTGATGGGAAAAACGCTGCTGCCAGCATGGCAATAACTGGCGATTTCGCCCCGCACATCATTATGGGTGTAACGAGGATTGTAATGATCCTGTCCCTGGGGTTCACCAACGTTCTGGCAGACATCACAGCCGGCACTGCACAACCTGTCGCAATCATAAAGGGGACAAAACTACGTCCGTGCATGCCAAAGGTGTGGAAAATCCTGTCCATGACAAATGCTGCCCTTGCCATATATCCTGAATCTTCGAGGAAAGACAACCCCATAAACAGGAATAATACGAGGGGGAAGAAAACTAAAACTCCGCCAACGCCTCCGATGATTCCGTCAATGAGAAGGTCTTCAAGGATGCCATTGGGGAGAATACCAGATAGCCAGCCACTAAACATGGCTATACCTCCATCCAGTAGATCAGACAGGGGGTTTCCAATAGCAAATGTCACCTGATAAATCAAAAACATTACAAGGAAAAAGATAAATAAACCAGCGTATTTATTAATGACGATACGGTCGACAAGTTCAGTTACATTTATTCTGTTAATATTTTCTCTTTTTGTGACAGTCTCAATTACTGCTCCATGAATGTAGGCATACCTCTGTTCACCCACGACAACAGGACTTTCTTCATTAAAGTGTTGATTGATCCATTTTTTTGATATTTCGACTACTTCCTTCACCTGATCAGAATCACTATGGTGCTTTTCTATTTTTTCAAGTGCATCTTTGTCTTCTTCAAGAAGTTTTATTGCTAACCAGTCAGGATTATATCGTTCTGCAAATTTTTCATCTTTTGCCAATTCGAGACTTACTTTGTGACGTTCCCCTTCAAGCTCGCGCCCGTAATTTATCCTTCGACTATTTTTAAAAGATTTTTTCTTAACATATTCAACAATTGCTGTTTTCAGTTCTTCGATACCTTCCCCTCTATGTCCTATTGTTTCGACAAAGGGGATGCCCAGAATTTTTCCTAACTGTTTACTGTCTATCCAAATGCCTTGCTGTTCGGCCTCATCCATCATGTTAAGTACACCTATAACAGGAATACCCAATTCCTGGAACTGGAGAAGAAGGTAGAGGTTTCTTTCAAGGTTGGTTGAATCAAGAACGCTAACGATGATATCCGGTTTTTCTTCGAGGACAAAATCACGTGCGACCAGCTCTTCAATTGAATACGCTGAAAGACTATAGGTTCCGGGAAGATCAACAACTTCGATACCAAGGTCACCTACAACAAGGCTACCGACCTTTTTCTCTACAGTGACGCCCGGATAATTTCCGATGTGTTGATGCTGGCCTGTCAGTGCATTAAAAATACTCGTTTTGCCTGCATTGGGGTTTCCAGCAAGGGCTACCCTGATTTTATTCTTGACGTTCTGACTCGACATTTCATCAGGAAAACCATTACTGAAGATTCGATTAAAACCGCGGTGATCAAACATACGGCGACGTCTACGATGGTGACGGTCAGGCATCCAACTCCTCCACAATTATGCCCGTCGCTTCAACCCGTCGCAAAGACAACAGTGCACCGTTCATTTGAATTTCTATGGGATCACGAAGTAATGCTTCGCGGAGGATTTGTCCTTCAGTTCCACGGACAAAACCCATATCAACCATTCTTTGTCGAATTTCACCACTTGAAGTCACTTTCAGCACCCGGAAAGAGCGACCCGGCGTCAAGTCTGCCAGAGTTCGTCTTTCCCGTTCAGAATGTGAACCTGAATCCTCGTTTGCAAATAAACCTTGTGAACGAACATTGATACAGTCAGCCTGCATTCCTGAGATATCCATCTCTTCACCGGCGATATGTACCTGATACTTGCCCCCTTCACGGACTGTTATAATCCTGATGGAAGCACCGGGAAGCACCCCGCGCCTGATGAGAGGTAATCGGCATTCTTCATTCCCTGTGACACGGGCAATAAAACCGCCCTCACCCTCACCCATACTCGAAAGCTTTTTAGTACCATTCACTTTGTTGTGACGACATTCTCCATCGTTATGTTTACCGTTACTGGAAAGATGCATTAACCATCTATCTCGGAAATGGGAGATCAAATCCGCATCTACTTCGGGGCAGTACGAGAGAAATTCACTAAGGGAGGCAATTCTATCCAAGGTGGAAACGCTTATAGCATGCTCAAGAGTACAAGCATCTTTTTCTGCGGTTTCATGGTCGACTTGAAGCAAGTCAGTGAGAAATCTCTTCAGAAAGGTGTGGCGCTGATAGAGTTTAAACGCCAGTTCACGACCGCTCTCAGTAAGGTCAACGTATTCACGAGCTTTGTAGTCAACCAAATCTTCTTTGGCCAAACGTTTCAAAGCTGAGATAACACTGGACGTCTTTACGTTCTGGATTCTTGCAATATCTCTGACTCTTGCAATCTTTTGTTTTTGCAGAAGTCGGAATATTGTTTCCAGATAATCTTCCAAACTCTCGGTGAGATGTCCAACCCTCATTTGTACTCCTGGTAGAATTAACTACCAAAGTTAAGAACTACCTAACAAATCTTCAAGTATTTCCGTTTGATAGCGTCTCTCATGTTATCATTTTCACATTTTAATTGAAAAGAATCCAAATAAAAAAGGATGGCCTATGCCATCCTTAATATCGAAAGAAGTATTTGACTTAATCTTTTAGTTTATTAAGCACTTCGTTGGGTTTTATACCCAACTTATCGGCAATTGATTTCACTTTGGTAGATCCATCCACATCAGCTACTCCTTGAGCTTTAAGTTTACTGATCGCTGAATTTAATCCGATTCCATTACCTTCGCAGATTTCCTGTAGCGTCATGCGACCATAGCCATAGCCATGAGTACCTTTAGGAGAATCTTCGGAATGTTCATTATTATGCTCAGAATCAGCAGATAGGGAATCCATAATCTTTTTTGGTGAAACACCATATTGAGCTGCCAGATCGGAAATAAGGATTTCTTTGTTATCTGTTTTCCAGCCAAGTTTTTCTAATTCAACAAGGACTTCCTTAACAGGTTGCTGGAGTATTGTTTTGCTGAATTGCTGGAGTGTCAGTTCTTCCGCATGGGGAATCGGTGGCTGATCATTCTGCACTTCATAGGAATCCTTTACATAGTCGCGAAGTTCTGCCACCGCAATAACACCGGGAACCTCGTAAATCGTACCAAAGAAAACAATGAGGAAGAGCACCACCGTTATTGAGATTTCCAGAGGAAATTTTAAACCTTTTCCAAGCTTTTTGCCCAGATATCCCAAGAATGGTTTCCAGTTAAACCAGAATAGATGGAGGAGTCCGAAGATTAACATCAAGGTGATACTTGAAAGATGAACGGCTTCCCATCCATCCTTGGCCAGACCGAGGAAAGTCCAGTCTGTCCAGTTTGCGATTCTGCCGCGTGGGGTCAGAAATAGTGCGATCCCTGAAACCGAGGCTAAGAAAAAGTTCAACGTGAGAGTAAGACTGGTAAACACTTTCCAGCGGAATTTCATTTTTTTATCTCCAATTGGACTAGATATCCCTTATATCAGGATAGGTATTGTCTTTGTTTTTCTACCTGATACCATTCAATATGATAATCGCGAATCGTTTAGGTTATGTCAAATACCCCGGAGGTCATTTTCGCTACTTTATGTTGTCACAAAAAAGGTAAAACTTCACCTTTATTTCTTTTCAGCTTCTGCAATCAGTTCCTGATTGATTTCATTGACAATTCCATCAACATCTTCCAATCCGGCATCTTTAATCGCTTCTTCAACTGTCTTCCAAAGTGGTGTCCCGCACCTCAGGCATACAATGTTTCGTTTGGTCAGTAATCGTATCGCAATTGGTACCTCTGCCGCAAGGTCTTCAAGGTCCATATCTTTTGTGATCTGGTTTTTCATGTTTTCTCCGTCCTAATCAATATTCTATTCCAAGTTTTGATGCAAAACTTCAGTGATGGATGTTTACATCCATACCCCGAGACAGAGAACAGGTTTTTCTTTTGTCTTTCGTATCCATGCCCTATTTTACCTTGAGATTTAGTACATTATATGAGAACTATTTTAACACTTAAGAGGATATGGACATGAGTTACTTGCGAAAGATCTGCTTTCTTGTTTTGCTCATTTCAGTTTTAGCGCCCCAAGCAGGATTAGCCTATACAACTCCCGGCACCGGTGTGAACTGGAGTGGGAACGACCTGGTTGCTAATTCAGGCGGTGTTGTCACTTTTGACACATTTAGTGATCTATACACCAGTACTGAGGGAATTGTAGTTTCTCCCACTGATACTATCACAATTTTAGATGATTTTCTCGTAGATGCCGTTGCAGACAATGACTGGACGATTCAAGGTGTACTTTTTGTCGGTGAAGGTGATACAACGTCTACAGACACTATAGAATTTTCGGGTAGTGGTACTGACGGACCCGCTGGCATTCGAGTTGAAGAAGGTGGTCGTCTTGCCATGGTTCGTTGCCTGATGGTTGGTGGCGGTGCAGATGGGGACGATACTGCTATCCAGGTTACCGAAGGTACTGCTCTAATTTATGGTTCACGATTTACCGACTGGGCAGGCAATGTAATCAACACGTTTGGATGCCCTGATATTATAATTGAAGATTGTATTATTCATGACAACCACGAATACGGCATCAGTATTCGGAATGGATCAACCGGTTTAATCCGTGGTTGTTATTTTGAGAACAACAATCTCGCAAGCCCAAACAGTTCAAAAATTGTCCTCAACGTTGGCCCACAAGGTGTTAATCACGCCGTGATCGAGGATTGCCACATCGTTGGTGCTGCGGGGAACAAAGCCGGTGGTATTGTTGTCACAAACCTCCTGGGTGAAACCCAAACAGCTATTGTTCGCAACACTATTGTTGAAGATGCTTGTTATGGTATCAGCGTTCAATACGGAGGCGCATTTGCTGAAATAATTGGATGTACCTTCATCAACAATACTGCGGTCAACGATCCCAATTACTACGGTATGGGTATATCCGTTTATGGTCCTGCTTCAATCGAGGCCGCCGGAAATACAATTACTGGAAACCTCTGGGGAGTTACCGTTACTCCAAGCACACAAGGAGAACCAACATCGGTTATCCTTGGCATTGATGGTTCAGAAGAACCAGGCGAAGCCGGCTTAAACAGCATCTACGATAACTCTAATACTGGATTTGATCACGGATACAATCTCTGGAACAATTCCACAATTGATATCTCAGCCCAGAATAATTACTGGGGAACAATGAATGAGACTGCTGTCGCAGAAAACATTCATGACTTCGCCGATGATGCAACAAAGGGAGTTGTGACCTATCTACCGATTTGGGACGGTGTACAACCGAACTACCCACCCTTTATCGATTGGCAATCACCTGAAGATTCAGACCTGACGGTTGTTGTGGGATCTTCAATCACCTTTGATGCGACTGCCATTGATGCAAATGATGATCCATTAACGAGCTCTATATTTCTGAATGGCGCCGAAATCGATATGGGCATACCTGCAACTTTGCAGTTTGACGCTATAGGCGACCAGACAGTAATGATCGTTTTTACAGACCCACAGGCTGCTGCAGATAGTACAACATGGAATATTCACGTTGTTGAGAACACTGCTCCAGTTATCCAGACTTTTACACCTGAAGATACTGAATTGACGATTGACGTCGATGATAACATCGTTTTCAACGCCACAGCTACTGATGCCGACAACGACACTCTTACTTGGGAAGTGTGGTTGAACGGAACAATGATCAGAACCACTATCCCTGCTGATCTGGAGTTTAGCGAAGTTGGAGTTGATACGGTTGAGCTCGTCGTCAGAGATACCCACGATGGTTCCGATTCAGTACAATGGATAATCACTGTTATCGATCCGAACAGCGTTGGTGAAGAAGGCGATTTGCCCAGTGAGTTTGCCGTGAGCGCCTACCCGAATCCATTTAACGCTCAGGTCCGTTTACAGTACTCATTACCGTCATACAAAGATGTAACATACGCTATTTACAGTATAGATGGTCGCCTTGTTGAAAGGCAGGCCCTTGGTGGTCAGATTCCCGGTCACCATGAAATTACCTGGAATGCTGAAGGAGCCGCATCTGGTGTTTACCTCGTCAGATTCAACGCTGGTTCAGAGACTATTTCGAGGAAAATTACACTGGTGCGTTAAATCTGTCTCTATATCCCGGTGCGAGAAATCGCACCGGGTACTTTTCTTTCCTTTAGTTTTCCACCTAAAAACAGGTATGGAAAATTGACAAAACCTATCTCCAAAACTCGTTCCAAACCCGTTAGTCAAAAAGAAATTACCCGTATTGCCATCGCCCAGGAATTAAGTAGAATCGGTGCAGTCGATGAGGAGGTTGTTATTCCCGATTCTAAAGAAAACACCCCAAGTAGAAAAAAAACAGTTGCATCAACTCGTTCGAAAACCAAAGCCAAGACCACTAACGCCAAAGGGAAACCTTCCATGAGTAAGAAACGAAGAAGTCCCAAACTGTTTGTTCTTGATACGAATGTGTTATTGCATGATCCAACAGCTATCTTCCGTTTCGAAGAAAACGACCTTGCTATTCCCATCACAGTTTTAGAAGAAATTGACCGTTTCAAAAAAGGCACCGACACCATCAACTTTCACGCTCGCGAAGTTGCACGGAACCTTGATGAACTGGCCAGCAAAGGTGGCCTGACTACCGATGAAGGTGTCCCGCTTGGGGATGGACGTGGAAGCCTGAAGGTCACTGTAGGTGGACCCTTACATAAATCCGTTAGAGATGTTTTTCTGAAAGACAGTCCAGATCACAGGATTCTTTCAAATGCAGTAAAAACCAAAGAAAAATATACCAACCGTGACGTTTACCTGATCAGCAAGGACGTTTCCCTGCGTTTGAAGGCCAAAAGTCTTGGCCTTCAGGCAGAGGACTACGAAAACGATAAAGTGCCCGAATTGGACAAACTTTATACGGGCCGTTTTGTTATCGAACATCTTCCCGGTGAAATCATTGATGATTTTTACCAGATGCCATTCCAGGTACCGTTGGAAAAATTTGAAATGGATCCGCCGCATCCCAACGCCTACTTCATTTTGAAAGGTGAAGGGAAAAGCGCATTAGCAAAATATGATGCCATTGAAAATGCTCTGGTTCGTATTGAAAAACGTTCAGGTTACGGAATCAACCCTCGCAACAGCGAGCAGACGTTTGCCATGGATGCGTTGACTGATCCACATATTCAACTCGTAACATTAAGTGGTAAGGCGGGAACGGGTAAAACACTATTGGCGCTTGCCGGTGCGATGGAATGCCGCCGTAAATACGGTCAGATTTACCTCGCGCGCCCCGTTGTCCCCCTTGGTCAGCAAGAAATCGGATACCTTCCCGGCGATATAGAGGAGAAACTCGATCCCTTCATGCAGCCACTTTGGGATAATCTTTCGGTGATCCGTTCCCAGTATAAGCAGAACGATGCGGCACATCAGACCATCCAGAAAATGCTGGAGATGGAGAAGCTGAAGATCAGTGCGTTGGCTTATATTCGTGGTCGAAGCCTGAATCGAGTTTTCTTTATTGTGGATGAAGCACAGAACCTGACAGGCCATGAAGTAAAGACCATTATCACACGTGCCGGTGAAGGGACAAAGATCGTCCTGACGGGTGACCCGTACCAGATTGACTCACCCTATCTGGATTCACGGTCCAACGGTCTTACACGGTTGATCGACCGTATGAAAGGGCAAGGCTTGTATGCCCATGTAACACTTGAGAAGGGTGAACGGTCGCAGTTATCAGATCTGGCTTCGTCGTTGTTGTAAATCAATTAACCACGGAATAGACGGAATACACAGAAATTGCAATGTAGGCCGGGTTCTTTGAATCCGACATCTCCGACACCGGCTTTCTTTTGAAACCCGAGTGTCAAGCACTCGGGCCACCCAACTATTGGCCATGAGCTTTAGAACAATAGTAGTTCGGTGTGCCAGCACTCGAACCGCTCACAATAAAAAAGGGACCACAAATGTGGTCCCTTTTACCCTTATATCCTGCTACCCGGCGAACGAAACTACTTCACGTTTGCCTGTTGAGAATCGATTTCGTAAACACCCATTACTACTAAATGAGCTTCTTCATTTGAAACTTCCTTAAAACTCTTGTCCAGTTCAAGCCTGAGCTGGTCCTGCCTTGAAAGGATGACACTCTTCGGAAGCTTTCTAGCCACATCATTCACTGCTTCATCCAGATCATTCTGGATAGCATTCGCTTTGCTGGATAATTTCGGCGATAAAAGCATTAGTTCGATACTAACCGCGGTATCATCTTCATATTGAATGTCATATGTGGACTGAAGCGGTCCCGCTTCGTTTAATAATGACGTTTTGCATGAACAACCAATAGTCATCGTCATCACAACAAATACCAGGATAAACAATAACGTTTTTTTCATTTTTCTGCCCTCCTGGTTAAATGTCTTTTTGTTTACACCACTAATATAACCAGAACAGAGTTCTAACACAATCCTAATAATCCACACACAGAGCTAATATTAATATTTTCATAATATTATGATTGCTATTCTTTTTAATTTAAGAAATTTCACTATTGATAACTTATATTAGAATAAGGTTTAGATTGTGCTAGTTTTGTGTTAGTCGGAAGTTAACATTTAACAAACATGTCTCTAACAATTCATTTTAATCAAGTGAAAGAAGTTTGCGACAAGGGTATACTAGGCTCTTGGGTGAAAATCGGTGTGTTCTTGCTTCAACATCTGTTTTTCGATATGAGTGTAGATTTGTGTGGTGGAAATGTCAGCGTGACCGAGCATCTCCTGTACTGCTCGAAGATCAGCCCCAGCTTCTACGAGGTGTGTAGCAAAGGTGTGACGGAAAACGTGTGGCGTGACGTGTACTTTAAGCTTCAACGGTTCAGCGTATTTACGGATGATCTTGTAAACAGCATCTCGGGTTAATGGTCGCCCTCGAACGGACAGGAATATCCTGTTTTTGTCCAACCCTTTTTGCCCGGTGAACTTGCTCCTGATACCACTCAGAATATATTTGTCCTTCGCCCACTCTATGGCACTATTACCAACCGGAACAAGCCGTTCTTTTGATCCTTTGCCAAAGACACGGATAAACTGGTCACTCCAATTCACATCGTTCAAGGTAAGATTTACGAGTTCACTGACACGCATTCCGCACGCCCAAAGCAGTTCAAGGATTGCACGGTCTCGTATACCAGCCTCAGTTGATGTTTCCGGTGATTCGACAAGTTTAACCGCTTCTTCTACATTCAGGTAAGTGGGCAACCGTTTAATTTTACGTGGTGTTTTTAGATGTGACGTGGGATCATTTTTGGTCAGATTTTCTCTAAAGAAAAAACGGTGAAAATGTTTTATTGCAGCAGCGGAACGTGCAACTGTAGCATCCGCAAGTCCCAACTCCCTGAGGTTCGCCAAGTGGTCGGTCACCATATCCCGTGTGATGTCATTCAGCTCGCTTACTCCAAAACCTTCAAGGAATCCCAAGTATTGCCTAAGGTCTCGTCGATAGGCAAGCGATGTGTTTTCTGCATACGATCTCTCCAGACTGATATGAGAAATAAACTCCTCCAATTCCTCCTGAAGAATCACTTGTTTCATTTTGAATCCGCTGATACTTGATCAATCGTCCATCTCTTCAGCTCCAGCATCTCATCTTGAAGAGTGTTAGCATATTGTTGCGTCTCTTCTTTATTGATTCGACGTGGAATATTGATTGGCTTGCCGAATGAGAAAGCTGTTTTTGTAAAAGGTAATGGAACCTGCTGTTTATCCCATCCGGGTAATGTCAGACATGTTTTACCCGCACAAAGCATCGGCACAATGGGTTTACCTGTTAATGCTGCGGCACTGATGACTCCGGGTTTTACTATGTTTCCAGGCCCTGACGGTCCATCCACAGAAAACGCAACAGGATTACCATTCTTGGCGTTCTTAGCTATTTGACGCATGCCTTGATTGGGACTGAACCCACTGGACCCTCTTGCGAAATTATATCCCAGTCCATCCATAACTCTAGCGATCAATTCACCCTCATAAACGGGTGAGACGAGTGCAACGAGTCCCAGATCTCTTAATGTATATAGAATGATTGTTAAATCAGTATGGAAGGACGACAGGATAAACGATCCCTGTTTTTTTGCTTCGCGAAGATTATCAAGACCGTAAACATGATGATCCCAAGTGCTACCCCATCGACGGTAAATCGGGGCAACAACAAACTCCATTAAATCAGGCAATTTTTCCCAGAACCAACCATCAGGTTGTTCCGGTACTTTTTCCTTTTTACTCATTCTTATTCCTAAATATTTGTACCCATGATTTTAATTGAATTTTTGCAGAGATGCAAAAGTCTCCGCATTCACTGGGCAAAATTTTACCGTTTATCTTTTCTGATTTTTTTATCCTTCGTTTCCTTGTTCTCTACGTTGATTATAATCAAATGCATACAAAGTGTTATTTTTACTCAATTTTAAACGAGAAGAGGCACATATCTTGCTCAATAAGAATTGAAAAGGAGCGCTTATGTCTGATAATACTGTAAGAAATTTCTTTTTTAACCGTATGGACGGTATGACATCTCTCCGCAAGGGATTGGATGCCTACTCTCTACGGCAAAAAGTTCAAGCCTCAAATATTGCCAATTCAGAAACACCCAACTATATGGCAAAACAGGTAAAGTTTGAGGATGCCCTTTCCAAGGCATTAAATAGATCAGGTGGCGGTATCGCTCGAACGAATTCTGATCATATTGCATCTAGAAATGGATTAAAGAAAGTCGATAAAGTTCAGGCACGAGTAGAAAATTCCGATTTACCGCCGAACTTTAATGGCGTGAACAACGTTGATATTGATCGGGAGATGTCTTCGATGGCTACCAACCAGATCCATTTTGGACTGGCGAGTAAAATTCTTAGTACAAGATACAAGATGATACGATCATCGATTATGGGTCAATTTATTCGCTAACAATTTTTTATCTAATAGAAAAAGTGCATGTCTGATTTCAGGCATGCACTTTCTTTATATCTATACTTTTGTTTCGTCTCAATCAACTTCTTCGTGGAAAGCCCTGATGAAGTCTCTATAGGGTCCGCCATTACTGGTGGTCTTCTTCAGGAAATTAAGGAAGGCCTCAATACGAACAGTGGTTTCTTCACTAACCAGGTGCTCTACTTTACATGCATCATCTTCAGCATTATCAGGTTTGACGTTCAAAACCCAAGTAAAGAACTCAGTAAAGAGTTGATGGCGATGATAAATCTTGCCGGCGGCTTCTCTGCCTTTGTCGGTAAGTTCGATATCACCGTACTTCTGATGCAGAACCAAACCTCGGTCTTGTAATACTGAAAGTGCTTCAGTAACCGATGGTTTTGAAACACCCATTGCATCAGCAATATTTTTAACCTTGGCGGCATGCCCCTCGATATCCTGTAGATAAATGGTCTCCAGGTAGTCTTCCATGTTGGGACTTAATTCTTTTTTACTGGGCATGTGTGGTGACATCCAAAATCCCTCCGTCCTTGCTTTCCTTTAGATAGGGTCAGAAAAGAAAACTCCAGACCCAGAACATTTCAAATCATGCTAGATTGCTTGATAGGATTGTCTAACATCAGCATTGAAGATAATGTTTGTTTATCCTAAAGGCAAGTTTTACGCCGCGCTCTACTGCCTGTATTGCTCTGTCACATCTTCGTTCGTAAATCCGGCATAAGCTTTAAAATCTGTTGGTACCATTGAGACATCAACTTTTAGCTTTATGAGGATACGGTAACGAAGCATAATCCGGTTAATTTTACTCTTCAGGCCATCATCTGTCAGGTACTTTTTCATCTCAGGATGTACAACAATTCGTAGTCTGCGCTTATTCGTATGGTGAATAAATCGTGCTATCCATCTTTCAAGCTCAGTTACAACTGTTTCCTTGGATGATACCATACCAGTACCATGACATGCCGGACAATTTTCCTTAAATGTGAACAGTAGCGAAGGTTTAATCCGCTGGCGGGTCATCAGGAGAAGACCGAAATGCCCAATAGGGGCGACATCCACTTTCGCACGGTCTGTGCGAAGTTCTTTCTTCACCTCATCGTAAACTTTTTTACGGTTCTTTTCGTAGTTCAGATCGATGAAGTCGATGGCGATAATTCCGCCAATGTCCCTCAATCGAAGCTGACGACATGTTTCACGAGCCGCTCTTATGTTTACTTTCAGGCTATTTTCTTCATGGTTCTGCTTACCGACAAACCTACCGCTATTTACGTCAACGGTAACCATCGCTTCCGTATGTTCGATGATGATATATCCACCACCCTGAAGCCATACTTTTCGTCGGATTCCCTTTTCGATTTCACCCTCTACTCCATAGTGATCAAAAATCGGGAGTTTTTCGTTATAGAGGGTCAAACGGTCAACCAAGGTTGGGGAAACATTCTTCAGATATGTTTTAATATCGCCGAAGAGTTTTTTCGAATCCACATCCACATGGTCGATTTCAGGACCGAAGAGGTCACGTACCACACTGCTAGCCAGGGACATTTCCTTATAAATTAATGCGGGAGCTGTCACTTGCTTTGATTTTTTCTCAACCCGTTTCCATAGAGATACGAGGTGATCTATGTCAGCCTGAATAGTATCATCATCACGAGTCTCAGCGACAGTTCTAATGATGAGGCCATAACCTTCTTCGCGAAGTTGACGACCGATCTTTTTCAGACGACGTTTCTCTCGAACATCAACAATCTTTCGAGATACACCAACTGTACGTTCATTTGGAACAAGTACAACAAATCTACCCGGGAGAGATACCTGGCTGGTTACACGAGGACCTTTACCACCGATGGGTTCTTTTGTGATTTGGACAAATATTTCCTGTCCAACTTTCAGGTTTACTTGCGAATGCCTGTTCCGACCTCGGCTATTGCCACCGTTCTCATCGTCAGACACTTCGTACATGCTGCTTACATCATTGAAATGGAGAAAACCATCTTGTTCCCAACCCAGATCAACGAATGCTGCGGAGATACCTGCTAAAACTTTTCTAACTTTACCTAAATAGATGTCACCAACATGTCGCTCGTTTTCCGGTCTTTCAACAAAAATCTCAGCCAGTTTTCCATCTTCAAGTAATGCTATTCGGGTTTCCGCCGTGGCAGCATTAATTACCAATTCCTTCTTCATTAAACAATTCCTTTGACCTTGAGATAGCAGTAGTGATGGTATCAACGGGACTAAGCCACGTGTCATCCCTGTTGATCCACATTGCTAAACGAGAAGTTTTCGACCCCAATCCAAAGTCGCTGACTTCCCAAGCCTTGCCCAGTTCATCTAGACGGGCTGTGGCACCATTTACTACTCTCAAGCGTAACTTCCAAAAACCTTTTTCAAGCGGCTCAACACTCTCAACAAATTCGCGAATGTTGACCTGCTTCCACTTTTGCTTCTTCAATCGAGCAATTTCAAATCTATCTACAGATAAAAATGCTTGCAATTTTTCTTTAAAATGACCTTCGTCATCTATATAAAACTTATAGTCTACTTTCTCTATTTCGCTGGCGAGTGACTTCTGCTTTTCTTCAAATGTCACCACTCCGGCGGGATACAACCCATCGGGAGCAAAATAGCGAAGTCTTTCAAGTAATGCTTCACTTGAGAGGCTTTTATTTAAATCTAAATCTACGTATTCCTCCTCGCTCAACAGTCCTACTGACAGCGGCGGAGAAAAACTAATCCTTGGATGGGGATGAAATCCCTGTGAAAAAGAAATGGGAATTTCGGCCATCCTGATGTACCTGTCCCAGAGCCTAACAAGGTCAAGATGTCCAGTCCACCTAAGACCTTCTCCCCTTTTGTAAAGAATCCTCGCTCGAATGGCAACGTCCGTTTCAAGGGTCCGTTTTGGCTTGGCTTCTTCAGGGGGAGCAACCTGTTCAGGATAACTATTACAAACGCCTGAACTTGTATTGATAAATTTCGACAACCCACAACCTGTACACTTACCTTCGCGGCAGTCTGGTGTCTCGACGCCCTGATTGGCCCTCTCCATCTCTTTCTTCTGGAATTTTTCGGTCACACCCTTTGTGATATGACCCCAAGGGAGAGGTTCGCCATCAGCAAATCCGTTAACAAAATCTTTTACATCATACCCTGAAGCAGTGAATGCTTTTTCCCACCGTTCTGGATTGAAACGGTCATTCCAGGCTTCGAGCATACCACCATCTTTCCAAACCTTTTCCAGCACTTTGGACATTCTTCTATCACCACGCGCTAAAGCTGTTTCATAAAGCGCACTAACGGGGTCATGTCCTGAATAACGGGCAGGATGTTTCTTAAACTTCTCCGAAAGGTACTTGAGTTTTTCCCGTACACTTTCTACATCTTCCTGCGGAAATCTTTCAAAAGGCGTGTGAGGTTTTGGTGCAAATGGGCTTATGGATACCGATACCTTCTGGTGACCCTTCACGCGAAGTTTTGCTACTTTCCGGGCTAAATTGGCAATGCCATCAAGATCTTCGTAGGTTTCACCGGGTAAACCGATCATGAAGTAAAGCTTGATGGAATTATAACCTTCACTGAAAGCAAGTCCGCTTGCCCTGAGCAAATCGGATTCACTGGAGTTCTTGTTGATGATGTCCCGTAAGCGTTGCGTGCCGGCTTCAGGGGCAAACGTAATTCCACCCTTGCGACCATCGGGCATTGCCATCGCCATTTCTTTAGTAAAAGAGTCCGGTCTTAGCGATGGAAAAGCGAGGGAGATACCTTTCCCTGAAAATGCTTTTTGCAAACCATTTATTAGTTCAGGCAAAGGAGTGTAGTCGGAAGTTGAAAGGCTGGTCAGGCTGATCTCATTATATCCCGTGGCTGCGATATTTGCTTCAGCTTGACGAACGATATCCTCAATTTCTCTCTCACGAACAGGACGATATAAAGTCCCTGCCTGGCAGAACCTGCATCCCCTAGTACAACCTCTCATCACTTCCAGTGAAAGACGGTTGAAAGTAATTTCCATCTGGGGGACCAGCGGCTTATCAGTATAATACTCTGGCTTGAGCTCGGGAACTGTGGCACCGTGTACAATTGGCTTTGTGGGAATCTCACCATCTATCGAAGCTATCAGACGACCATTTGGCTGTTCAATTACCGAAAATGAATGTGGATTGTAGACGCCTTCAACCTTGGATATTTCTTCTAGAACTTTACTCCTTGACCAATCACTTCTTTTCCCCTTCAGGATGATTCTCGCAATTTCAGGGAAGCCTTCTTCAGCTTCACCTATAAAAACAAGGTCAACAAAATCAACAAACGGCTCAGGATTATAGGCGACTGGGCCACCGGCTATAACAATCGGATGATGTTCATTCCTTTGGTCAAAACGGATAGGAATCTTTCCTAAGTCCAACATTTCGAGCATTCCCGGGATCGCCATCTCGTAAGAGAGGCTAATACCGACCAAATCAACTTCGTTCAGCGGAAAATGCGTTTCCAAAGTGGTAAGTGGTAGACCTGTTTCCCTGAAACGGGATATTGCATCTTCTTCAGGTAAGAATACTCTTTCTGCGGCAATGCTAGTATCTGCGGAATTCAGGACATGATATAAAATCTGAAGCCCTAACCAGCTCATACCGATTTCATAGAGATCGGGAAAGCCGACTGCAATTCGGACCTCGGCGTCCTCTTTTACAATCCTGTTTAATTCTTTACCGGCATACCGATGAGGTTTGCGAACGTAAGGAAGAATTTCTGTCTGAAGTATTGCTGATGAATTAATCTTACTCATACCTACTCTCACTCCCAGGTATAGGCAACCTGACAATGTTATTAAAACAAAGATGAGGAATTGCTTCCTCATTTACGAAAAATCAATGATATGTCAAGCGAAGGTACGGCTTTAAACTGCCAATGGTTGATTTATTAATCCACTCCAGAGTCAGGACTCCTTAACCTCTTCGTCTTCAAGAACATCAGATGGCGCTCTGACTAAAAGAGATATTATTCGATTATCCTCAACGCCAGCGATAGTAAAGGTCCATCCCAAATGTACAAATGAATCGCCTAGAGCGGGAACTTCCTCCGCTTTGGAAAGGATGAAACCACCTAATGATTCATAATCCTCTTCAGTAGGTACAACATCTTCACCAATAAAGCCATTAAAGTCTTCAACTTCTATTTTAGCCTGTACCTGATAATCACCGTTCTCAAGCTGCTTCACCAAGATTTCTTCATTATCGAATTCATCTTGAATTTCACCCACGATCTCTTCGATGACATCTTCCATCGTGACAAGTCCCTCGGTACCACCGTACTCGTCAACGATAATGGCCATATGTATTTTGTCTTTCTGGAATTCCTTTAGTAAGGAACTGATTTTTTTATTCTCAGGGACAAAGTAAGCTTCGCGCATTAATGAAGTGATTGAGGTAGATTTATAATCACCAGAAGTTTTACCAATTAAATCCTTGGCATATAAAATACCAGCGATGTGGTCAATATCCTTATCAAAAACCGGAATTCTCGAGTGACCTTTGTCGCGTATAATTTCAATTGCTTCCCCGATGGAAATTTCAACGGATATTGAAACAATATCAATTCGCGGAACCATAATCTCATGGACTTCAGTTTCCCCAAATTCAAAGATGGAGTGAATCATTTCGCGCTCTTCTTCTTCAAGCACGCCGTGTTCTTCACTCACTTCCGCAAGAGTCCTCAATTCTTCTTCATTGAAAAGAACTCTGGTCGCTTCAACACCAAATGTTTTAGCAATGATATCAACAAAAAACACAAGTAGTTTGGTTAGCGGCCAAAGTAACCATAAAGTCACTTTTATCGCGCCTGACAACCTCAATGCCCAACCTTGATTATGTCTAAGAGCAAATACCTTAGGAGTAATTTCGACGACAACGATCAATACAAAAGTCACTGCTACAATCTGGAGTAGAAGTGCAGCCGTTTGATTAAATCCAGCCAATACCGCCAGTTCGTTTACTGTTATAGCCGCTAGACTAGCCGTAGCGGTATTCACGATTGTATTACCGATGAGGATTGCAATTAGTAATTCACGGGGTTTATCGAGTAAAGAGGCGACTCGTTTTGACCCCAGATCCGTGGAACTACGAAGATCACGAAGTTGCGCTTTAGAAAGGGAGAAAAAGGCTGTTTCGCTTCCTGAAAAGAACGCTGAGAAAATAAGAAGTCCAATGAAGAAAAGGATCTCGGTTATAAAACTTGATAGGTCCACCTTTTTTGTTTTCCTCTAGTTTGCCGGATCTTTTATAACCCAATTAAAACTGCCTGTTTTTTCGCTAGCCCGCTTCAAACCTTCATCTTCGCGAGTTGACATCTTTTTCCGTTCTGCTTCCGTTTTATCTGACCACCCTGCTAGATGAAGAAGACCGTGTAACGCAAGGCGTGTCACTTCATTTGTCAGAGAAACTTTATACTTGACTGATTGTTTCATCGCCGTTTCAAGACTTACATATATTTCGCCTGATGGGACACCAAAATCAAATCCTTCGGGCATATCCTCATCTGGCAACACAAAATCATCGTCAATCGTATCTTTCAAGTTAAAAGCAATGACATCCGTTGCTCCCTCATGATCCAGATAATCCTCGTTTAGACGGGATATGACTTCGTCAGTTACGAGAACAAGGTCAACGTCCATTTTGAGCTTTTCTCGAACGGCTTCTTTCTCAAGCCAGCTAAGCAGAACATCTTCGTTTTCGACTGACCAACCCTCGGCATCAAGGAAGAGATTCATTTTTAATCTCCCTCTTTTTCAACGGCAGCGTTTAACAAAGCCTTGTCCCGTTTGGATTCTAGTTCTTCACGGGATGGATATTGAATACGATGGTGATGAATACCCCTTAAAATGGGTACAAATGCTTCCATGATCAAACGTAAATCATGTAAAGTCAGAGGACATTCGTCCATCTCTCCATCACTGTATTTATTTATAATTACACCTCTTACTGCTTTCAGGATACTGTCTGGATCTGGTTCATCAAGGCTTCTGGTAGCCGCTTCTGCTGAATCTGCCAGCATCAGGATACCAGTCTCTTTCGTCTGTGGTTTCGGCCCGGGGTACCGGAATTCACGTTCATTAACCTTGCCTTCAGGCCGGATTTCTAGTGCTTTATTATAGAAAAACACCATAAGACTTGTTCCGTGATGCTCGAGGATAAAGTCCTTTATCGAATCAGGTAGATGATATTTATCTGCAATGACTACACCTTGAAGGACATGTTCAGCAAGCATTTTTGCCGATTCTTCCGGTTCAAGGTTGTCGTGAATATTTGCCTGACTCAGTTGGTTTTCTACAAAATATTCACGGCTTATCATTTTCCCTATATCATGATAATAAGCCCCGGCTCGAACCAGCAGTGGATTTGCATTTATAGCTTCAGCAGCCGCTTCAGCCAAGTTACCAACCATGATACTATGGTGGTAGGTTCCCGGTGCTTCAAGGGATAATTTCTTAAGCAAAGGCCTATTGAGATCGGCTAACTCCAACAAGGTCAGATCGGAGGTTACTTTAAAAGCCAACTCAATAATTATCAGAAGTCCCAGCGCCAGAAGTGGTGTAGCCAAAGCATTAATCGTCGAATACATCAGATCAAAGAATACACTCATTTCTATGAGTTGGTATGTTAATGCCCTTCGTGCCACAATTACCAGCACAAGTCCTAATAGTATCAGGAATGATGAACGCATGATCTGTACACGGGTCCTGACTCTCAGAACAGCGAAGACAGACAATGCTGCGGGGATAAAGATCGAGAACATGGCAAAGAGGTCATTTCCGGACAATAGACCGCCGATGATTGCCAAAATCAACGCATAGAGGAAAGAAACCCTCGCATCAAAAACTATTGTCAGTATAACCGCCCCAAGTGCTGATGGGAAAAGGTATGGATTGATCTCATATCTCTGGAAGATCAGGCCATAGGCTGCGACCATTACTGCCAGCATCGTCCAGAAAAGAAGTAATCTATTAGGATATGCATAGATGTCAGGTCTGAACTTTCTCAACCAGAATCCAAAGAAGAAATAAATTAATCCAGAAGCAATAAGCCGTCCGGCTAAAGGCATAAATCGGTTGATTCCGCCTATTTCGCTCGCCATCTCGGCTCTTTTTATCTCCATCGAACGCAGAATCTTCAAATGGCGATCAGTAATCCGTTCGTTGGAGTCGATAACACGTTCATCTTTGAGAATAATATCATCACTAAGGGGTACTTTGGCTATCGCCGTATCTTTTCTCCGTCGGGTCTCTTCTTCATCATAAAAGACGTTTGCAACGATATAGGAACTGAGTAATTCATAACCGACTTTAGTGACGGATTCATCCCCTTCTTCTATAACGTCGATCAGTTGTTCATTTAATCTTTCGAGAGCGACATTTAAAGCTTCTTCCATATCATACAAGTCATTTGCCTGAATGACCTGCTCTTCACCCTCTTTGATTACTCTGATCTGATCTCTTGCCGTCTCGATTTCATTCCACGGTCTATCAAGTACTCCAAGACCATTTACATCCCTTAAGATAGAACTCAGAAGTTCATAGGTCAGATAATTTGGGTTTTTTCTATTTCTATAACGGATATCACCCAGTAGGTAATACCAGGAATCATCATTCAATTTTACGTTGTATTTTTCCCGAACATCTGCAAGGAGTTGACGTCTTTTCTCAACGAGTTCTGCACTTCTGACCCTCGCCAGCGGACGGAGTGTGTCGCGCGCGGCTTCCACAGCGGCAAGAGCACCACGTAACATATCCAGTTGGGACAGCATCACCGAATCACTACGAACAAATACGGGATCTACTGCCCGGGCAGCATCTTCTCTTTCGCTCGCCAGCACTTCATCACTCTTCAATACTTCAAAAGTGAAGGGTGCAATGATTTCGTCCTGACTGATACTTCCTTTGGTGTATTCGTTATAACGGAACGCACCTTGATGAGGAAACAGAAACATTGTCCCAGCAGTAATGATCACCCATAAAATTATGGGCATTGTGGGATACATCTTCAGGGTAAAAAGTTTACCCTTCGATTTAGGATTCGTTTTCTCTGTCGTTTCGATCTCGTTCATATGCCTGCACTATCTCCCTGACTAACTTGTGCCGGACTACATCGTTATGATCTAAAGTTACAAATCTAATTCCCTTAATACCTTTTAAAATTCGATTTGCCTCAGCTAATCCGCTCTTTTCCTTATTAGAAAGATCTATCTGGGTCAGGTCTCCAGTCACAATAGCTTTTGATCTGGCACCCAACCGTGTTAGAAACATTTTCAGTTGTTCATTGGTTGTGTTCTGAGCTTCATCCAGAATAACAAAAGCGTTGTTCAGAGTCCTTCCTCGCATATAAGCCAAGGGGGCAATTTCCAGTCTTCCCTGTTCGCTGAAACGTTTCATCTTTTCTGGGGTCAGCATATCCATCAAAGCATCATAGAGCGGTCTGAAATACGGTTCAACTTTGTCCTGCATATCACCTGGCAAATACCCCAAGTGCTCACCAGCTTCAACAGCCGGTCTAACGAGTATGATACGCTCAACATCTTCCTTAAGTAACGCTCTTACCGCTAAAGCAACTGCCAGATAAGTCTTTCCCGTTCCCGCAGGTCCAGATGCAAAAATCAGGTCGCTATTGAGTGCTGATTTAACATACTCTTCCTGATTCCTTGATCGTGTTCTGATGACAAAACCTGGACGTTCAAAGACAAGTACACCTTCGCCATTACTGTTCTCACCATGGCTTTGTTCACCATTAAATCCCACAAGGGCTAAAGCAGCACTGACGGATGCCTCATCCACATTGCCCATTTTTGCGGCACCGGCGAGATCTCTAAAAACCTGTCGTATTGGTTTTTCTTCTTCGTCTGGACCTTTCACAATAATCACGTCATCCCGCAGGATAAACTGTGAGCGAAAAACATTTTCCAACCGTCGAAAATTGCTGTCGCGTGGTCCGACAATAGCGGGAATCAATCCCGTATCAAGCTTAATTCTGTATTCTATTTTCAATAGACCCTACTTAGCAAGAAAAGCGGCTACCATCGGCAAGAGCCGACGGTAAGCCGCTTATACAATCACTTGAAAAAGCGACAACATCTACGTCGTTTTTTCTTTCTGCTCACTTTGCTTAGCGCTCGGGAAGATCAAGAATCATTTCCGGAACTATATAGTTCGGATCCTCGATCAATTCCTTGTTGGCTTCATAAAGTTGACGCCATTTAAATGGATCTGAGAAGACTCTTTCAGCGATACCATAAAGATGATCACCTTCACCAACGAGATATTGTGTGTTGTCATCAATATCAAGCGGGATTGTGAACTGCTGATCCGGGAAGATCAGGTCTGGATCATCAATCTGATCATGGTTGACTGAGTAAATTCTCATCCACTTTGCACCATCACTATAGTGCTCGGCCATTGATGAAATCTTCCACAGGTAGTCGCCACGAACAACCGTGTAAACTTTAACCTGAGGTTTGGCCATACGTGCATTAATGCTTTCAAGCTGAGCATATAGACGATCAATGATCATCTTGTACTCGGTTAGAAGGCTAGCACGGTGTCCGGCGAGTCCATCAAGACGGTTGCCCAACTCTTCGAGTTCGGCGCGACGCTGATAGATTTCTTCCGGGCTCAATGTACCAAACATTTCGATTTCAGCACCGAGAGCATCAAGTTCAGATGCATAAGCATCCAGCTCGGCTTCCTGCAGGTTCAACATATCATAGATGTCCTGCCAGGTTTGAGCAATCATTTGATCAAGCGCATCAATATCAGCCTGGAGAGCTGCAATTTCAGCTTCCAAAACAGCTATCTTGTCCAATGCGGCTTGTTCACGCTGAGTCCAGCGTTCCATGTCAGCCATATACTCTTCATAAGTCATCTTATCCTGAGCAATGGCGGGGGAAATGGTGCCTGCAACAAGAATCAACGTCATCAGGCTAACGAAAAGAAGATTACGTTTCATCATTCTTCCCCTCCTTCGCCTTCGGTTGTCTCTTCCGCACCATTAGTCAGACCCATGGATTCAGCTTGGTCCTCGGAAAGCGCTTCCACTCTTTCAGTAACAGCTGCTTGTTCAGCTTTTACTTCCTGAAGTTTAGCTTCTTTTTCAGCTTTGATCTGCTCAAGCTTTTCCTTTTCAACCTTCAACTGTTCCACTTTTTGTTCAGCGGACAATGCGGCCTGCTTTTGATTCTCGAGATTCTTGAGATCTTCATCGCTGGCATACTTGGTACAACCGGTACCGAGTACCAGGAGGAAAACCATGATTGAGAATACCAAAAAGGCCTTCACGACACCCTTACGTCTCATCCTCTCCTCGCCGTTTGGCTAACGCCACATGGGCTATCAACATTTTTACAATTTTCGCTGAGAGTCTCTCTATCCCTAGCATATTAATAACCTTGGACAGAGACTTCCACAACGTTTTTTTCAACAGTATCGCTAGAAAATACCCATACCGATAAACGAAGTCAAGCCAATTTCTCGTTCAACTTCAAGGAAAATCATGCCTTTTCGTTTTTGGGTTTCCTAACATTTGCCAGTCCCAACTCGTCTAATTGCTCATTATCTACGAAACTTGGCGCACCCTCAAACATGGCTATCGCCGCTGTAGTTTTCGGGAAAGCTATGACGTCGCGTATTGATTTCTCGCCAGTTATCTGCATAACAAGTCGATCCAAACCGAAGGCGATGCCTCCATGAGGCGGAGCACCATATTGGAGGGCCTCGAGAAGGAAACTGAAACGTTTCTTCGCTGTTTCCAAATCGAGCCCAATCAACTCAAAGAGTTTTGACTGCATGTTTTTGTCATGAATACGGATAGAACCACCGGCTACTTCCTCACCATTCCAAACCATATCATACGCTTGGCTATTGATGTTAAGTGGCTCTTTATCAACCCATTGCGTCCAACTATCTATCTCTGGAGCTGTAAATGGGTGATGGAGTGCATCATAACGTTTCTCGTCTTCGTTCCACGCTAAGAGTGGGAAGTCCGTCACCCAAAGTAACTCGTGACGGTTCTCATCTATCCATTCAAATTCATGACCGAGTCTTAACCTTAGCATTCCCATTACTTCCTGGATTCTCGGTTGGCTACCTACAGCAACCAGAGCTAAATCTTCTTTCACGTCCATTCCAATAGCTTCACAAGCTTCCTGAAGTTTTTCAACTGGAATAAACTTTCCAAGCGGTCCAAGGAAGTTGCCTTCGTCATCCGTTCTCAGAGGCATTAACCCTCCGAGACCACGCTCCTTAACGTACTCCTCCCAGAGCGAAATTTGTTTACGAGAGGCTTTTTTCTGACCAGGAACATGAATAGCAATGACTCTTCCACCGTTTTCGACAGTTTTATCGATAACTCCAAAGCCATGACCATTAGTATAGTCAGTCAAATCTATCAGTTCATTTCCGAATCGAAGGTCAGGCTTATCTGAGCCAAATCTTTTCATCGCTTCAGCGTAACTCATTCGCGGAAACTCTTCGGGCAGTGAAATATTCAAGAATTCGGAAAAAATATTTCTCATCAATGCTTCTGTCACCTTGAAGATATCTTCGGGTTGGACAAATGCCATTTCCATATCAATCTGGGTAAATTCAGGTTGACGGTTTCCACGAAGATCTTCATCACGGAAGCATCTTACGATCTGGTAGTATCTATCGTAACCAGAGATCATCAGAATTTGTTTATACGTTTGTGGAGACTGGGGTAATGCATACCAGTCACCGTGATGAATTCGACTCGGTACGAGATAGTCTCTGGCCCCTTCCGGCGTACTTCTGGTCAGGAAAGGCGTTTCAACTTCAACAAAGTTTTCACCATTAAAATGATTACGAACCAACTGCATCAGCTTATGACGAGCTAAAAGGTTCTCCTGCATTTTTTCCCGACGAAGGTCAAGGAAACGCCAACGCAAGCGGTGTTCGTCTGATGGTTCGAATTCATCTTCAGGTTGCAGGGGTGGAGTTTCGCACGAAGCTAACACTTTAATCTTGTTACCTGCGACTTCAATGGCACCCGTTTCCATCTGTTCGTTCACCATATCCGGCGGACGGTTACAAACGAAACCAGACAACTGGACAACCCATTCACTTCTGAGATCTTTGGCCTTTTGAGCCAATTCATCATCTACACTGGGATCAAAAACGACCTGAGTTCTACCATAACGATCCCGCAGCGTGACAAAAAGCAATCCACCCAGGTCTCGAACTCTCGCGACCCATCCGGCAAGTGTTACTTCCTGACCAACATGTTCTGATCGCAATTCACCACACGTATGCGTCCGGTACACAGTACCTCCAAAAAGTCAAGTTATTTCTTAAAACTTCAGCAGCCTGAAATATACGATGATTTATCAGTAAATGCCTTGACTCCGAACTGTAATAGAAAGGTTACGAGAAAAGAGAGAACTACGTTTGGAAGACTCTATTTCAGGAAAATATCAGGGGGAAATCGATTGGTGTTTCTTCATCTACACTGGATGGATCAAACTTCCAGAGTAGAATTTTCTGCTTCAAACATCTTTCAACACGTCTGCCCAATGCGGGATTCGACCAACGAGAATTGCGGAAACGAACGCTGGAAACTGTCCCATCCTGTAGAATAATACACTTGACCAGCAACGATCCCTTGAGGGATTTATCTTTGTTTTTTTGTGTCAAATAGCATGATTGCAGACCTTTAACGTTATAATCAATGAACTCTTTCACATTCTCAGCACTTCTGGCCATTTCAGGTTCGGCCTTGCTTCGAATGATCGGTACTGTTTTAAGTTCAACTGAAGCCTCGCGGATTATATTTTCAAACACAGGTATTTGCAGCTTTGTAATTTCAAGGTCAAGCTCAACTTCCCTGATTATTCCTTCTTCTTGGAACTCTTCAATTATGTCCAAATCCGGTCGGGTTGAAATTTCCTCCATCGATTGTGCGATAAGCCCTTGCAGACTACCTCCCGTCAACGAAAGTGCTTTCCCGTTCCCAATTTCAAAGGTCGGAACCTGCGCTCCAGCAGCGGTGAATAGTCCTGTCGACCTGATTTGCTCAAGTCGTCTCTCCTTGCGGGTTATTCTTTCGTTTATTCGTCTTTGAGAATCGGCTCTTCTTTCCTCGAGAGTTTTGCGGGTAACTGTTACTTCTTCTTCGCCCACGATCTCTGCGGGAATTTCTTGCGCAACTTCTTCAGATATTGCAGGGGCTCGATAAATTACTCGAAGGTATTCCTCACGTTCCCGCTGAGTAATTTCCTGAGGCGGTAGTTGACTGAGAAAAATAATCGCCGGAACAAAAAGGACTGTGAGGACAACAAGGATCACCCATAAACGGTGATGATTATTATCCCAGAATCGTGATTCAAGTGTACGGGGAAATTTCAGGATCAGTTCGCTCATCCCTTCCCTCCCGCGGACTCTTTCATCACAAGAAATTCAAATACGTCATATTCCTGTTTTGATGCTGAGTTTATCAGCTTCAATATCCATTCATAGGGCACATTATCAGCGGCTTGAATAGTGAGTTCACGGGACGGAACCTCTTTACCAAGTGCAATTTCAAGGTCGCGTCTTTCCTTCAAATACTTTTCAAGTCCGGGAAGTGCAACATTATCTCCACTGGCAAGTTCCAATGGTTCGACTATAATTTCAACGTTGGAGAAATCGACAGCACCGTTTTCGTCCTGGGTGTCTTCAAATAGACCGTCCCGAGTGAGGATAACGGAGAGTGATTTCCTGGGTTCAGCGTCAATGGTTGATTCAGGAAGATTTTCGATCGCAGGTTTAGTCAGTCCACCGGAAACAGAATAGGTTTTTAGAAGGAAAAGCAGGATAATTGTCATAATGTCCAGCATGGCATTCAGGCTGACCTTGGCAGGTTCAGTTGTCAGCAACCTTCTTCTTTTGGATGGTGCAAATGCCATATAGACTTTTATTCCAATATTTTTATCGTTTTAGTTAGAAATAAAGATATAAAAAGAAACGTCTATTCAAAATCGATCAAATACAAACTACGAGATTCCTGCCATGAAAACGCAGGAATGACATTAGCAGGTAGTCCGGCGTGGCTCACGCCGGGAAAAGTAGGTCATGGAATTAATGTTCTTTTCGTTTTATCTGCCCCGGGGTCAGCGACTCAGGGCTACCTAGCAGGGTGGCCCGGATGCTGGCAAGGCACGACTTGTTCGGGCCCATCCGGGTTTCAAAACAAACGCTAAACACAAAAAAGAGTCGGTTTCCGAGAAACCGACCTACTAAACAGTGAGGTTCTTCACTTTCGTTCAGAAAGACAGCCTCTTCTAAAACATTATACCCAGATTCCTGCCAAAAGAACGCAGGAATGACACACAATAAGAAAACTAGTGTCTTGCTGTGATTCGATTGCTAGGCAAATTGAAATCTGTGGGTTCGGTGTATCTATAGTCAATCGTCACATAACCGAGGAAGATTTTAAATTTTGCCCTCAGGGGTATTCCACGACCATCATTTGTATACCAACCCTTAAAGTCACCCGTCAATCCAGCGATTCCTGAATAGTGCATGATACCGTCCAGTTTAATGGTATCATATACCTCGCCGCCATACTTCAACTGCTTGTCGGGACCAAGATTGTTTATCAGGGTCTTTTCAAAACCACCACTGAGTTCAACGGTTGCCTTTCCCCCTACTCCTTCAAGAACGTACTGCTGTGCCAACCATAGCTGACTGGTAGCATCGAATGCATTGGGTGGAAGAGGGTGTTTTACGATATGCCAGTAGCCTGTTCCCAACCAGACACGGACTTCCAGCTCACCTTTGTCATAATTGCTGTCGTAATTCTTTATGGCACGATAGCCATGTTCATTGTAGGACATGGCAAAACTTCGGGTATGGCGAAGCTCACGGTCAACGTGTGAATAGAACGTATCCTGTATGGAGATAAATGGGAGTCCAGGTGAAGATTCAGCTATGTACCTGATATAGAATGTTGGTTTGCCTTCGTATTCACCTGTGGTGACATCTACATCAAGGGTTCCAACTTTGATCAATCCCCAACGAACGTTATATCTCAATTTTTTCCCAACCGGCATCACAAGTTCAGGATCGGCAAAAGCTTTACCTGATGGATAGGCGAGTTGGTGATACTCATCGCTGAAATCATAGTCACCATTGGGATTTAACCGTTTAAGATGAGATACCATCTTTTCTTTATTCGGACCCATTGGATACTTCAGGATATATTCTTCAGCCAAGGGCAGGATTTCCGATTGTTTCCCGTGGGCATCATAGTAGTCGATTAACTCAGTGATCAGAACTTCGTATGGAAAACGATCATATCCTTTGAGGAGAATTTCCAACGCTTTGTCATCCTCACGTAGCGCAATATAATTCTTGTACATCTCGATATAGGCAGGAACGTAGGTACGGTCACGACCAAATGCTTTTTTTGTCGCCGCTATCGCTTCCCGGTTTAACCCCTGAAGTCTCAAAGATCGACCGAGTTCGACTGAGGACTCGTAGTATCCTTTGTCTATACTGACAGCTTCACGAAGATACTTTTCAGCCTCGGGTGCTCTGCCTTCGTCGTTTAAGGCAACACCATACCAAAGTGCCGCCATGTAGTATTTCCCTTCAGCATTGTAGGCTTTTTCAAACCACTCCAGCCCACTACTTTCGCCGTTTATCCTTGCTAACATGCCACGGTTAAATAGTTGAGCAGAAGTGACAGTCCCATGATCCTCAAAAACAGAATCTAGAAAAACAGTCGCCGCTTGGTAGTCACCTTTCAGGAATAATGAATCTGCATGAGACGGGTCCAGCATAACATCACCGGTTGTAATCACACGCGAGAACTGAGCGTATGAAACATTTATTCCAATAGTCGTTAAAATCAGAAAGGACAGGAAAACCATCCTGTGATCAGATCGTAGAGTAAAAAATCTCATGTTATTTTCCATAAATCAGGTTTACGAGGAAAAGGGATAAACCTTCCCAGTAGGTGATAATGATTAAAGCCACTAACATGATTCCTATAAATGGTAGGGCTGAACGGTAAAGTGTGAGCACCGATTTTTTGAATCGGAAACTGGAAATAAAGAGGTTTAATCCCACCGGAGGAGTCGAAAAACCGATTTCGAGGTTTGTCAGGAAAATGATTCCCAAGTGTACCGGGTTTACGCCGAATTCCTGCGCGATGGGGAGAATCAATGGAACTACCACAATGATGGCCGAAAAAATATCCATTAATGAACCGACTACCAGTAAAAAGATATTTAATGCTATCAGGAAGGCCCATTTAGATGAAATTGATCCTTTTATCGCTTCAAAAATTGCCTGTGGGACCTCTGCATCAATCAGGTAGTTTGTCAAGCCCAATGCTGAACCGAGAATAATCAGGATGCCGCCAACCAGAACCATGGATTCTCGAGCTATAAAAGGCAACTTCTTTATCGGGTGTATGTCTCTATGTATAAACACTTCAACGATTATCAAATACATTGCAGTTATACTGGCAGCTTCGGTGGCGGTGAAGAAACCGCCATAAATCCCCACGAGGATGATAAACGGGAGCGGCAGTTCCCATATCGCTTCCCGAAGGGCGCCAAGAGCTTCACGACCATTAAACTTGATCGTTTTAATCTTGCTTTTTCGCGCTGTCCACATACTATAAAGGGATAGAACAAGTATCAGGAAGATTCCAGGAAATACACCTGCAGCAAAAAGTTGATCCACTGAAATACTGGCGATCATCGCATAGAGGATTATTGGCAAACTCGGCGGAAATAGAAGTCCCAGGCTGCCTGAACTGGTCAGCAACCCAAGGTTAAATCTTTCGGGATATCCCTCTTTCCCGAGAATTGGAAAAAGAAGTCCACCTAATGCAACAATGGTTACGCCGGAAGCACCTGTAAAGGCCGTAAAGAAGCTACACACCAACAACGCGACTATAGCCAAACCACCCGGCATCCATCCAAATAGAGCATGAGAAACACGTACGATTCTTTTCGGAGCACCAGATTCCGCGAGCAGGTATCCGGCAAAGGTAAAAAGTGGTATTGCCAATAAAGTCGGTTGTGAAGCCAAACGATAGAGTTCAACAATAACTGCAACAGGTTCGATACCCTGACTCATAAATGCAACCATTGCAATGGCCGCAAGAACAGCAAACAGAGGGGCACCTGTTAACGCAAGAAGAAGAAAGCCTATGACAATCAAACCGGTCATTCTTTTTCTCCCCCGGTTGATTGTTCAAGAACTTCATTTTTTTTGCCAAGTAATAGATTAAGGAGCACCTGGAAAGCAATGAGTATAAATCCCAAGGGGATTATAACCTGAAAAGGCCAGGCAGGTAATCCTTCCATCAACGTACTTTTGTATTCAAATTCCGAAGCAATAAAAACCCAAGATGCCTTTGTCATTGATATACAGACGATGATGGTAAAAACGCTGGTTAGCCAAAACATACCCAAACGGATTTTGGGAGTGGCGATCCTCGAAAGGACATCAATGGCGATCTGACGGCCCTGACGAGCGGCAAGCACAGCTCCAAACATTCCCACCGCCAGAACAACATGACGAAGGACAACGTCACCCCAGGGAATTCCGGTATTCGCCAGATTTCTGAGGAGAATTTGTATGAATGAAATAATAACGAGAAACAGTAAGCTGAGAACAACAGAAACCGAAATCAGCTTACCGAATATTGAATCGATCTTATTTAGAACCCTTTTGTACAGGGGATTACTCCTTAATTCCGTTACGGTAGTCTTCCAGCGCTTTTTCAACCTCAGCCAGTAACTCGGCACTATATAGCGAACCGATTAATTCATTCTTGACTTTTTCGCCTATATCTGAATATTCCTTCATCTCTGTATCCGAGGGAAATTGCGACAATTGAATGCCAGATTTTTTCATCTCTTCTATACTGACCTTATTGTCATTTCGAGTAATTTCTGTCAGTTCTTTTAGTTTATTCCTGCTGATATTCAGTAGTGTTTCCTGATGTTCGGCTGGAATCTTATCAAAGAGTTTTTTACTCAACAATACCGCACCCATGGAATTTGTTATGGGTTCAGGATACATGTATTTGACACGGGTAAACCACTGCATACTCACCGCTGCCATTGGGGCACAATAGAGAGTGTTAATCATTCCTGTTTGCATGGCGGTTAGTACTTCCGGAACCGACAATAACACAGGAGTTACTCCAAACGCATCCACGAGGGCTGAAGCCAAGGGATCGCCCTGCCAGGCCCATAGCTTACTATTCCTAATATCTTCAGATGAAGTTAATGGAATGTTGGAATAAAAATAGACCGACCCGACTTCCGTCCAACCAAGCAAAACATAACCTTTTTTACGGAATTCTGAATCGTAATAATCGGTAAATTTATCGAGAATGAAATCGACTTCATCTTTTGTCTTAAAAAGGAATGGTAATTCAAGGATTCGCATACTCGGTAGGATTTCACCAATACCTACTCCGGTGAACCCAGCCGCATGGAGCTGTCCGAAACGCATTTTTCGCAAAACATCAGGTTCATCACCCTGAACACCGCCGAGGTAGAACTTAAAACCGACTTGATTGTTTGTGGCAACCCTTACCTCCTCATCCATTGCCCTCATAATCGTCGCCCAACTGGTTCCTTCGGGGGCGATGCTGGCAAATTTAATCAGATGTGCAGGCTTTGCCGCAAAGGAAGTTGATAGGGAAAAACTAAAAAGAAATAGTAGGATAGCAATCACCCGTACACGGTAATAAAGCTGTCTAGTGGCTACCTGCATATACATTCAGAACTCCCGGGTATTTCAAAATATGAATCAGAGGGTGGATTTCATTCTTGTTAAAAATAGCCCCCTGCTACTTTCACAAATGTACCAATTAGACCCATTATAATGCTGACAAGTTTCCGAATTGGCTCTAAAAATGAAAAATTTATAAGTAATCTTCTAAATTCAGTAGCAGTTTTTTGGCTTTTAGCTGTGCTATTCGATTTATCAGCCGATTTTCTTCAGGAGCTGAGTCTAGGTCGTATTCCAATATATAATTCAATCTTTTTTCGGCAGCTTCACCGTCCAAAGCGGGTAAGTCCACATACTTCACCATAAAGAGGTGACCGAGTAGCACTTGTCCATCGGTGATTTCAATCTGCCGTTCAAGGTGTTCTTTTGCTTTTATCGGACTACCACCGAGGAAAGCTGAACGTGATCCGTAATACCCGCCAAAGAATAAATGCGACCCACCGAAGTAATAGGTTTCATCAACATTCAAGGCAAATTGCATCAAGGATTCCACTTTTGGAAGATTTGTCACAGAAGCCATATCAGTCAGGGATAGCAGTAATGCTGATGCCCAACTATTTCCCAACCAAAAGACACCCGGCATGGCTTTGTCCGGTAGGTTTGCCACTGTTGCCTGAAATTCTTCCAGGTTCTGTACTTCCAACAAATCGATTTTATGTTCAGCTATCAACCAACGGTTGGCATAATCACGTGCTCGAAGGTAAAGCCTTACCGCTCGTTCAGGATTTTCATCTTCTGCAAAACCCAACGCATAGGCAGTAAATCCTTGGGCTGCAACAAGCAACAACCGTGTATTTCCGGGATCGCTGTGTATCAAACCTTCAACGAGTTTCAGGTTGGATTCGATGGATGTTTTAGCCAATTCGATATCGTCTTCCGCCATCAAAGCCGCAAAGCCGCCGTCTATGATGGGACCGGTTGCCTTCCTCACCACAGCCTGTTGAATTCCGCAGCTATTCAGGAAAACAAGCAACACGATTAAGAAGGATAAAGCGAATCTGCGAATTTTTCTATTCACCATAAACCTCTTTATGCTTATCCGAAAAAGCATGTTTCCCGCAAGCCATTGTCATAATTAACGGTAGTTTTTCTTTGACCTGTTGAATCATTTCACCCGCAATATTCCGAATGTCCCATTGAGCATGCATGTCTTCACGGAGCCGGCTGATGTGATTCATCTCCCTCATATTCGCTTTGAAGATAATTCTTCGTCTATGAGCGTTGGTCAATGCATACGGCGCAGCGGCTGGTGAAACTTTTGCGATTTCTTCAGCCAGTGCGATGGATTTATTCATAATCTCATCAAAGAGCTCTTTGCCATTCACTTCCAGCACAGAATCAGGGTATGTCCATCCAAGACCCGGATCGTAGGGGCCGAGTATTTGTGTCGCCATTCGGTGCCGTTTGATCTGGCCGTAAGCCGCTGATGAAAGCACGATGTCAAAGGTGCATTCAGCCAATTCGAACTCACGCGGTGCAGGATCCCATTGGGCATTATTCTTTAAAGAACTGATCAGGATAGCTTTTTTATCCTCACAGCTCATGGATTTTAGCTGTTCAATCGCTGTCGACCAACTCAACCCCTTTTGGTTGACAAGTAATCCTGCCAGGATTTTATCTTCACCATTGCTGTCATAATCAACCAATTCGACTTCGTTATTACAAGTACCGTACTGCTCCGGCCAGTAACAGGCTCGACTAAACTGATCTTTTTCGTAATCCGTTGCATCCAGGTATTTCACAAGACTGGGCGCCAGACCTTTTATCTCAGACGCAATATCATTCGCAAAAACGTTGATTTCATTTAACGGATGGGCAAAACCATCCCGAATCATTGTTTCCAGAGTACGTGCGTTAATGGTCATCCCAAACTGTGCTTGAGTTGCCAGGCTGACAACATAACGAGCGTCCTCACTGGCGTTGCCCTTTGCCATCTTTTCAGGGTTCTTTTTCCCCTGATCGGTATAAATCTGTGTGAAATAATCTTTCAGTTTCGGATAGAGAGTGAAGTAACCGTCATTCTGGAATTGGATCAGCTCGAGGAATTCGTCTTTAAATCCCGCATCTACTATTTCGATGGGAACAACGATATCACCGTCAAGTTTGATATAACGTTGAGATTTTTCCGTGAAGGATGCGAGGCGATGCCGTTCGACTGCTTCAACGGCGAGACGGCTGATTCCGACCACATCAAAGTTGAATGCTGCGTGTTCAGCGACTGAACTATGTCCCAATCCGAAGACGATGTTTTCGTTACTCTTCCTTGCCTTCTCCACTTCCAGCCGTGAACCTTCACGGATTTTTCCTACCTCGGCGGGGTTTCTGCTGATGCGTGCATATGCCGCTGAAATAGTCTCTGGGGTAACAGCATCCAGAGGTATTTCCAGTTGTTTCTCTATCGAGTTTCTTTTCAGGATATCGATGACATCCCTGTCAACGTTATACCCAGCCAGAGTTACTTTCAGGGGGAGTTTATCGCTCATTATTTTTAAACTTTTCGGCTAAGATTTGATCACAATTAGTGTAGGGGAAAGTTCATCAGCGAGGGGCAAAATGTCAAGCGGAAACACTTGCTTCAGAAAATCTATTGGTTACAGATTCGAACCACGGAACACTCGGAATACACAGAGAAGAAGGACGGCTGGTACTTAAGGATGACCTGCTACATCGGAATCCGGCACAGTTGGATGATGACAAATAAAAAGAGTCGGGTTCGGTGACCCCATCCAACTGTTGAAAACAAAAGATAAGAAACCCGGGTGGGCGGTCTTCGCTTCACTACGCCCTGCCTTGCCAGCACCCGGGCCACCCATTTGATACACCGGAATCCGACGATATGTAGATGATGACAAATAAAAAGAGTCGGGTTCGGTGACCCCGACCTATATACTAAGAAAAACAGATTAGCCCTTGATTGCTTATCCCGTCCGGACGGGAGGGCAATCAACGGTTTATTATAGCTTTTGGAAGTAGGTGAGCTTGTTTTATAAATCCGGCATAGTTGGATGATGAAAGTAAAAAGCGTCAGGCAAGGGACTGCCCGACCTACAACGGCCTACTAGTTATTTTCCTAGATATTCGGTTGCCATTTCACATAATTTTTGATCGGTAGAGTTTTCCAGAACCTCTTCTATTAAGGCATCAGCTCCAGAAACTCCTTCATTACCATACCTTATAAGGGTTTTCATGGCGATATACCTGATGGGCACAAAATCATCTTCAGTAATTCTCTTAATACCCTCGAGATAAATACTGTCCAGTTCATTGCGGACAAAATCTAACGACATTGTTTTTGCTTGAAAGTTCTTATCAGTTAAAGTCAAAGGAATGGTGTTCAGGATTTCATAAGCTATGTGCTTCATTGGCAGGGTATTGCCTGATCTTTCGATTCTTCTTGCTGCATGTAATCGACTGTATATTGAGTATGATGTATCATACATAATCGATTCACACAATTTCAGACTTTCTAAGGATTTGTAACCAACGATTGCATCATAAAAAGAATAGCGTTCAGCATAATGGAGAGCGTCAGCTTCAATCATTGTTCCTTTTAATGACCTTATTAGGCTTTTTGTTTTCATTACCTGAATTGGATCATCTAATTGAGCTGAATCCAACTTGGAAATCAGGTACGCTTGAACATCGGGACTCGTACGCAATAATGCGATTATCTCATTTATCAATGCTTCTATTTTTATAGTATATGCCTCTTCTTCAATGGCTACTATGGTTTGATAAAGACCACTCGTTTTTGTATCAAGCTCAAGAATAATTTCTCTTACCTCATTGAGCTTGGAACAAGCGACTGCTGACCCCAATGAGTCCACTTGATCACAAGCTCTGTATTGATCCAATAGTAAGTGAATTTTGTTCATCCTGTCGGCATCAGTGTCAGCTAACAAGGTGGATGAATACAGCATCGCAAGGAAGGTCATCAACAAGAGGAGTATTTTTTTTCTCATGATTAAACCTGCTCTCTTTAACAACGTTAATGAGTCGAGGTTCGCTACAGCTCCTGTTTATGGTACTCAAAACGGTAGAACTTTGTTCCTTGGCGACTAAAGTAAAAAACATACCATGTCTTCATACTAGTCGATCCCATAGAGATATCCCTAGTGGTTGTATTCGGTAAAAGATATAGACCACGGAACACAACAGTTTTCGCTAAAACTTCACAGGATAGGCGCTACGAAGAAAAAAGATTAGCCCTTGATTGCTTTTTCCGTCCGGACGGGAGGGCAATAAACGGTTTATTATAGCATTTGGAATTAAGTGAGTTTGTTTTATAATTCCGGCACAGTTGAATGATGACAAATAAAAGAGTCGGTGTCGTCCGCCTTCGCCAGGGCTATGGCGGGACTGGGGGACAACGGCCTACATTTGTTAAACAGGTGTTTTCCCGTGGATACGACCGTATAATCTGTTGGCGGCTAATCGAAGGGATGGGTCAAGAATGATGATGTCCCGTGCACCAGCCTTCAGCCATTTGGTGATCTTTTCCTGCCCTGCACCCCGTGCGAGAATAAAAACCTTTACGCCGTGCTGGTCCGCCCAGTCGACGGTGAGTGACAGCATTGTTTCCAATTCCACTTCAAAACTATCACCGTCCAATAAAATCCATTCGGGAATAAACGAATCCAATTCGGCAGTGATACCCTGAGATATCTTCAATACAGAAAAATTTACCAGAGAACGGTAGTTCAAAGCCAGACCAAGTCTGTATATGAGACGAGAATCCTGACTCACCAGCAATATCCGTTTTCCTTCACTAAACTTCAGTTTGTTAAGGGCCCAGAGTATTCTTCTTTTGCTATCAATACGGTTCAAAGAAGAAGGCAAGAGATCAAATGCTCCGTAGTCGATGAGGTCGAGATCCATCTCATCAAGTTCAGCTTCTTCATCCTCTTCCTGAACCTCAGGTTTGAAGGAAAAAAGTTGCGGTTTCTCTATTGTTTCAGTGAACCAGATTCGTGGAATTTTTCTAAACTGGGAAACAGACCGAAGTAATCTTTCGACCTGGATAGCTTTTTCACCCCATAAGTCGGCGTCACCAACGATAAGATCACACCTTTTTTCGCCTATTTTTTCGGCAATTTCGGTTAAATCAAGTGTATCCAGTACCGTGAGATTTCCCTGCTCGGAAAGATACTGCTTCCAGTCACCACGTTCTGCAAGAAGGATTATCCCCGGCTCAAACGCTTCGGACAGGACATCATGTTCCTTGACAACGTAGCTTACATCCTTCTCAACATATTTATTTTTCCTTTGAGATAATCCTGATGCAATCCGCCATATTTCTTCAACGATTGAGGTCAGCTTCTGCTTGGCGATACCGTCAATTTTTTCGATATGTACTTCAAAACCACCGTTCCTGTGGCGATACAAACGAAGTTTAACCGGTATCTCGGCACCGTCATCATCCAACTTCAGGGTTGCTTTTGGGATAGCGTAACCATCGTCACCAATTTCGCCATCCAGTTTTACATCAAAAAAGAGACGACTGATGGTTATTCTATCGGGCTTGACGTTAATCCAGTCACCGTACCAGATAAACCCTAATTCAACCGGATGATGTTCAGCCAGTTCGGCGATATATTCTCTTTTTTCACTGGTCAAGTCCCAGACTTCGTCAAGGACAACCGCACCACGTTCCTCATATTCTATCTTCTCGCCGAGGGATGCGTAAAAGAAAATCAGCTCTTCGATCCCTGCATCAAACGTTGCGATCTTTGCTTGAAAAGTGACCTGCTCATCCCAGATATCTTCTTCCGGTTCCGGTAGGAGGTTGTCGATGATAAGCTGAAGTTTGTTGTTACTATTTTGAGCTTCCAGCAGAAGGCTGCTATAGGCTGCTTCTCCCCCACGGGATAGCATTAAAGTGTCTTTGTTGGTTTGTGGTGCTGAAAGCAGAGTAATCCATTCATCAATTTGAGAGGCAGGTTTTTTATCCGAACCTTTGAGCAGTTTATGCAGAGAATTTGATAGTTGAGGTTTTTTCATCTCAGCAACTTTCCTCTAATTGCCAATAGTGATAAATCGGATAAAAAGTCAGGCAAGTATATTAAACAAGGTTTTGCCTCACCGCAACCTGTTGTTCATAAATAACAAACAACTATGCAGTCAGGTCAATCGAGGAAGTTCCGTCAGGTGAGGGTGGAGGTTTCCGTTGAATCTCCTCTTCCTGCTTCTCTTCATCTTTTTCTTCTTTTTTCTTCTTTTTCTTCCCCTGCTTGGGCAGGTTCTGGAAATTGCGACGGAAATCTACTTTTCTAATTCCCGATGAATCATTCATGATTCACTCTCTCCCTATCACCTTTAACTGATGATATACGATAAATTTACAGAGAGTTTTCATCAGGAACAAGGATTTCGGAAGTTAATTCACAAATAATTACATTTTTTAAATTTTTTCACAGACTCCGGCAGGCATCCATCCTTGACGACCGTCAGCGAGGCGAATCTCATACCATCGTTCCAACTCTTTGATAACTTCAACTTTAGTCCCTGCATGGAGGGAAAAGACTTCTGTAGATGTCTTATCGGGGGCACTTCTTAGTTCGATTCTATCCACGAGTACAATGGCGAAATCATTTCCATGATCACCCACGATTCTCAGGTTAACAAGGAAAAGGGCGGCACAGAACAATAGAGCGGTAACAATACTTCCGGTCAAAAGAATCCGTTTTGTGGAGGAAGATTTGGTCAATAATTTTATCACAAAAAGGATGGAGGTTACCACAGCTAATAACCAGGCGGAGATGGCAAGTAATTTTGGGGAAACCATATCCCTGAGTGCATCAACCCAATTCCAGAAGAATAGCCTGGGCGGGGCTTCAATACGGTCAACAGTGCGAGCGTAGGCAAGATCAAGGTTGTAACGGATATCTTTGTTGTGAGGCATTAATTTTTGAGCACGTTCATAGTAAAGAATTGCTTCGGGAATATCACCGTTTTTATAGAAGGAATTGGCGAGATTATAGTATAGACCTCCGCCTTCATATCCCGATGTAATCAGTCTTGAATATAGTTCAATCGCTTTCTTATAGTTTCCTTGCTTATAGACTTCGTCACCCTCTTTTGCCAGCTCATCCAACGGATTGGCCAACACAGGTGAAAGTGTTCCCGCAATCATGAGGATTGAAATAAAGACCACAAAAGAAGTTCGGGCAATGGGAAGATAACGGTGAAACCCTGAAAGCCGCGTCATTCTTGTATTAACGTGGGTTATCCACATGTTATACACCTCTTTTTCACAGGAGTTATCCCCAACCGATTCAATTTTGCTTTGTTTTTTAAATTTTCGCTTATCATTTAATATTTAACATGTTAAACATGTAGTTATTGTTCGATTTGGATTAGTACTGTTCTTATCCACAGCCTATCCACAGGGTTGTGAAACAGACGTTATCCACCGTTTCACTAACTATTGAATACTCTTATCAACTCCAATTATCCAGCGTTCGGATCTGTCCAGTAGTGATTGTAACGATTTCTCGTCCGAACCCATTGGAGTGAAACGTGCAGAGTTACATAGATTGAGAATATCTTCGATCTCTGCTATGGTCGATTCTGCAATACTTCTGCCCTGAAGTTCCTTCCTGATTCGGGTTGTATCCAACTCAAGAGCCGGCACCGCCCAACGGTCAGATAGGTAAACGGTGATCCCTTTTGACAGCGCAGTATAGGCTTCTTCCAACTCAGCCTTTGCCTTTAAGTCTCGCGCCTGTTTTAAAACCTTTATCGCGAATTTCGCCGCTTTTTTACTCCTGATTTGACCCTGCTGCTCGTTAACAACCTGAACTCTTTTCCTGGCCCCAAAACCACCTGCGAGAATCAACAAGGGAATCGCATATAAGACCCAGTATCCAAAGGATTCATGATAGGGTCTTCCAACCGGTTTTAAGCCGGAGGATGCTCTCATAATCCAACGGATATCTTTACCCGTTGTCTGAACCAGTGCAGGACTACCGCCGGGAATATTGTCTGTATCGGTCCATCCTGAAGCCGCCAGTACGTCGAGTTCCAGCTGTTTTGTCTTCAGAATTTCATATTGTTTCTTCTTGGGATTAAAAACAGCTATCTCAACCGGCGGGATTGTCTGCTTTCCCGCTCGACGTGGAATCAATAAATAGGTAAAGGTTTTTTGTCCTTTTACGACACCATCAACGACGTCATGATTTTCAGTTATTTCAGGTTCATATCTCTCGATATCAACGGGGATGTTGATCTCCGGTTCAGGGATGAATCCGATGTTGCCCTCTCCGCTGATTGTCACCAGGAGAGTTACCGATTCATTGGCCTGAATTCTATTTACATCAAGTGCAGCCCTGACCCTGTAATCGCCGACAATATTCTTAAATCCGTCCGGTTTACCCTTTTCAGGAAGAGGTTTTACCTTCACCTCTATCGGTTCAACAAGAACCAACTTCGTGTTGTACTGGTCATCAAAAAATGAATCAAAAATACTCCGTGACCTTTTCTGTTCATCACGATACTGAATTAAGGATTCCATCTCACCGATTTTCAGGGTGCCTGTTTTAGCCGGGAAAAGAATACTTCGGTAGATGACTGCTGCGTTATAACGTTGCCCACCAATCGTTTCACGAAAGACATCCGGCGGATTGGGAATTGGCCATTGCTCTGTCCAGAATCCTTCGGTTGTTGGCAATTGCTGCAAATCATAGGTTTGGACTGAAGGTTGAAAATAGAGTGTGTATACAAGGTTAACCGGTTCCTGAAAATAGACTTCCCGTTGTTCTATCTCGCCCTTCATAAAAATTGGCTCAGCGCGGCCACGAGGGGCTGAAGAACCGGGAGTACTTTTCTGGTTACGGTTTGAACGGCTACTTTTGCTTTGTGATTGTGTCGATGGAGATGTGGAAGAAGCTCCAACTTTAACGATGACTTCGTTTCCCTTGAGTACCTTCCTGCGAACTTTCACTTCCGGGGCTGGAAAGGTAAAGTCACCTTTCCTCATGGCACGAAGCCTATACGAGATCACTTTGGATGATCTCATTTTCCCGCCGGTGAATTGCATATTCAAATTTGAATTTGGACCGGATACGATCTGGAACGAGCTTGGAATATTCACGTTCGGCGTAGGCATGGTACCGGTACCGTTAACGGAAACCTGGTACAGCAAAATCTCCCCAACTTCCACTCCGTCCGGTTGAACTTCAGCAAAGACCTCTTCAACTTCCGCTAACACTTCTGTCGAGAGAAATATTGATATAAGGAAAACCATTAACCCTATTACCAGAGGGGTAAAATTTCCATTAAACAAGCTTGTCTTATTGTTTCCCTTCAACATCACCAAGGTTTCTCCGTTCCCTGATTTGTCTTTGGAACCTGCTGACGGATGACTTCCTTCAGCAATTCTTTTTCATCCTGTTGAAGCTGATCGAGTAGTCTCTCAGCCAATTCTTTATCTATATCTTCAGGATTCGGTTGTTGCTGCTCCTGCTGATCCTGTTGTTCTTGCTGTTGATCCTGATTCTGCTGATCTTGTTCCTGATCCTGTTCCTCATTCTGCTGCTGATCTTGCTGCTGTTGATCCTCTTTTTCCTGCTGGTCTTTATTGTCTTGATCCTGATTCTGTTCCTGCTGTTGTTCCTGTTCCTGCAACTGTCTTAAAGCAATTTCCAAATTCTTTTTCGTATCCATATCATCAGGATTCAGCTTCAACGATTCTATAAACGATGGGATGGCTTTGTCAAATTGTTGAGCATTGGCATATGCTGTCCCACGGTTATAGGCTGAACGAGCCAGCAAGTCTTTACGGGTGTCACTGGGTAACGTTTTCCAAAGAGAATCGGCTATCGCGTATTCACCTTTTCGGGCCATTACGCCGCCCAAATTATAATTCAATTCAGGCCGTAACGAATCACGGGTGGTCTTTGCTTCAAGGTAATTCACCAGCGCCTCATCAAGATCGCCATTCACAACCGATTTGTTACCTTCTTTTACCATTTGATGTGCGTTATCTGCCCTTGAAATGGTCGGTACAGCAAGAAACCCCAGTAGTAACAGTGCGACCACTTCTTTCTTAATCTTCGCTTTTTTCATCTTTCTTCCATCAGGAAGTATAAACTGCAATATTAACAAGATAAGAGCGATCAGTAGTATTGGCTGGAAACGATCTTCATGTCCTGCAATCTGTTTTGCCTCAAATTCATCACGGTCCAGTTTAAATATCTCTCTATATACTGACGTGAACGCATCCCCACTCTGACCTGATCGACGATAGATACCGTTAGCTGAGTTTGCGATCTTCCGTAACAATTCCTCATTCAACTTACTTGTGACTATTTGACCCTGGCTATCGGTCAGCCATCCGGATCGAGTCCCTGTTCCATCGTACATGGGAATCGGGTCGCCCTTTGCCTGGGCCATTCCTATAGTATAAATAGCAATGCCGGATTTTACAGCTTTTTCTACCATTTTATCAACATCACCCTGATGATCTTCACCATCGGATATGATGATAATAGCTTTGGCTCTTTCACTCTCTGCCGGGAAGGAACGCATGGCTTCTTCAATCGCACTACCAATATTTGTTCCGGGCTGTGGAATAAGGTCCGAGCCTAGTAAATCTATAAACATTCTAGCGGCGGAATAGTCCAGAGTTAAGGGTAGCAATGGATAAGCTGTGCCGGAAAATGGAATCAGTCCAATTCTATCACCCTTTAAGCCTTCTAAAAACCTTGCTAATTCGTAACGTGTTTTACCCAAACGGCTGGGTCTGATATCCTGACTATCCATACTACGGGAAACGTCTACAGCGAGTATAATATCTATACCTTCACGTGTAACTTCTTCATACCGTGTCCCAATTCTTGGGTTTGCCAGCGCCAGGATCAGAAAAAGAAGAGAAGCTGCAAAAAGATATCTATTTATCCTGCGAAGCGAATCGCTTCTGGACGGTGACAATTTTGCCCAGAGTTCACCCTTGGCAAAAGTGGCTCTCGCCTTTTTGTCGCCGATTCGTTTCAGAAGTTCCAACCCTATGATCAAAAAGGGCAGGATCAAAGCTATTAACCAGAGTGGTTCACCCCAGAGTATCATGTTTCACCACTATATTTTAAAACGCAAGGTTTCTAAACCTTGTGATAACCAATAGTCTTTCCAGAAGAAGTAGAAGTAGAGCCATCCAGACAAAAGGATAAAACTTTTCTTCCCAGTGCCGCATGTGTTCCACTTCGATTTCAGTACGTTCAAGCTCATCAATACGGTTATAGATATCGCGAAGAGCTTCGGTACTCGTTGCACGGAAATATTGCCCACCTGTCATTGTAGCCACCTTCGCCAGCAACTCTTCGTCTATTTGTACTTCCACGTTCCTGTAAACAACTCTACCACCGCGTGTCTGAACAGGTGCCCTAGCCGTGCCTTGTGTCCCAACGCCGATGGTATAAATTTTGATCCCGAGTTGTCCCGCCGCACCTGCTGCGGTCAAGGGATCAGGTTGGTCAACGTTGTTGACCCCGTCCGTCAGTAGAATCAAAACTTTGCTTTTTGCGTCGCTGCTTCTTAAACGGTTGGCACCAGTTGCTATTGCTTTTCCGATGGCTGTCCCGTCGGTAACAGTTCCCGCTTCAACCTTTCCCATCAATTCGGATAGGACATCATAATCGAGGGTTAACGGACACCATGTGTAGGCCTCACCGGCAAACATGACCAATGCTATTCTATCGCTTATCCGACCTTCAATAAATTCAGCAGCCACTTTTTTCGCAGCAACCAGACGGTTTTTGGGTTGAAGATCTTCGGCTAACATTGACGTTGATATATCCAACGCAATGGCAATATCAATACCTTCTGTGTTGATTTTTTGTTCATCCAATGCTTCACGCGGTCGTGCCAATGCCAGGATGATTAAGACCAGGGCCGAGATACGAAGTAAAACAGGCAGATGGCGAAGTAACCGCTTAAAGCGACCTGTCAGTGGTTTCATCTTCGATGCAGATGGAAATAGAACAGTCGGTAACGGTTTTCTGATCCGAACGATATAAAGCGCTATCAGAAGAGGGATCAATAGTAGAAAACCGAAATAGAGAGGAGATGCCCACTCACTCATGGCTCACCTCCGCTTTTTCAACTTTTTTATCAGGGCTTGATACTATCGCTTTTTTATTTTCTTCTTTAACCGCTTCAATTTCTTCCGGCAATGGTTTATATGCCACTACAATCTTTTCCGTTTCAGCATAAAGCTGATCGCATTCAGTTGTATCCAGAACGCGTTTGGCGAATTTTACCGCATCACCCTGTTCAAGCAAAGCGATTAAATCAGAGGTTTCGCAACGGAGCTCACTAGTTCTCACCCAGCGACGCACTTCACCTGTTGTCATTTCAAGTACAGGATTTTCGTGTACACGTTCCAGCAACCTTTTCACAATCTGACTTAACAGGGTAACATATCCCTTCAAATCACCCTTCTTTAACGGACTGTCTATCTTCAACCGAGCTAACGCTCGCACAGCTTCTTCATATGGTGGCACAGGCGGTTTTACCCAGTCTTCATCCTGTTGCTTCCGCTTCTTCATCCATTTCCGAATGAGATAAACAATCAACACAATTAGTGCTATCCCAATCAGGAACGGCAACGTCCAACGGAGCAAATCCGCAAGTGTTATCGGAAGATCTTCCTGTGCTTTGTATGGATTATATTCCGTTCCAGATGAATCTGTCAGAACAGTCTGGATCGTGATACTTTTTTCAGGGATATCGAAGGAAAATTTTTCATCATCAAACGTTAAGGGACCAATTTCGAAACGCCCGGTATCGTAAGCTGCAACTGTAAGTTGGAGTGATGCTCCACCCAGTTTTTTTGCATCTCTATTCTTGAGGGTGTCGATTCCGAGGATATGAAGATCGCCGATTTGGCCTGATGAAAAATCTGGCCAGACAGCATCATCTACTGCCACATCCTTTTGAGTGATGAGGATAGAAACCGGGTCGCCAATGCTGGCATTTTCCGGTGTGACATTCATCTGCACTGTCGATTGAGCCAAAGTTGACCCGATCCCGACCAGCAGGACAAACATACTTGCGATTATTCTCTTAAGACTGGATACACGAAACACTCTATCAATCCTCAATAATTCAGGCCTTTGTGTTCGAAACCACTTGTTTTGTTAACGCCTCTGTTCTCGTTCCCTGAAGAAACGAACTAAAGGACGCAGATAGGGTTGATCCATATCTGTTAAATTTATTTCAACACGGTCTATTCTGTGTTTTCCGCAGAATTTGGTAACTTCCCTGATTGATTTTTCATGGTTCAGTTTATACACATCTCGAACCATGGAGTCACTGCTGTCAATCCAGACAACTTCGCCCGTTTCAGGGTCTTCAGCCGCGAACCATCCAGCTTTGGGAAGTTCTTTTTCCCGTGGATCAATAATATGCATGGCAATCAGATCGTGTTTAGCTGCCACGACTTTCGCCGCTTCTTTCCAGGATTCATTTTCATCCTGAAAATCACTGATAAGGAAAACGATGGACCTTTTGGTCATACTTCTTAGCAGTGTTTCCAAGCCGGCAGCGATACTGGTGCCCTTGCCCTTGGCTTCCCAAGCGAGAAGGTCTCGAACGAGTCGCAACGCGTGGTGAGTGCCACCACGAGGTGGAACATATTGCTCAAGAACATCGCTGAAGAGAACCAGACCTGTTTTATCCTGATTGCGTAATGCACTAAAGGCTAGCACTCCTGCGAGTTCAGCCGCCATTTCCCTCTTCAGGGAGCGGACACTACCGAAATCACCTGACGCGGAAACGTCTACCAGAAGCATTACGTTGAGTTCACGTTCTTCTTCGAAGAGTTTGACAAAGGGTTTACCTTCACGGGCTGTCACATTCCAGTCGATGGTGCGAACATCATCGCCCGGGACATATTCCCGCACTTCGCTAAACTCTATGCCGCGACCTCGGAACGCACTATGGTATTCGCCGCTAAAAAGTTCGTTAACGGCGCCACGTGTCCGGATCTCGATATTCCTGACCTTCTTGACCAATTCCTTCGTGGTCATGGTACTTCAATACCCAGAAGGATTTCATTTACGATGTGGTCCGATGTCATCTCTTCTGCTTCGGCTTCAAAGCTGGGAAGTATACGGTGACGGAGAACATCATGGCCAATGGCACGGATGTCTTCGGGAATCACAAAAGCTCTACCTTGAAGGAATGCCCACGCTCTGGCTGCTTTTACAAGGAACAACGTTGCACGGGGGCTACCACCATAGGCGATCAGCTCTTTGAGATTGCCCAATCCAGCGGCTTTCGGATCACGAGTCGCGAAAACGATATCGAGGATATAATTCTCGATTTTTTCGTCCACGTAGATCATCTCAACCACTTTCCTCGCTTCGAGGATGTGTTCGGGATTTAATACCGCGTTTAATTTCGGAATATCGCTCTTGCCATGAAGGCGGAGAATCTGCCGTTCTTCATCACGGGTCGGATAATCAACACTCAATTTGAGCATAAAACGGTCGACCTGTGCTTCAGGAAGTGGATAGGTTCCCTGCTGTTCAATCGGGTTCTGTGTAGCAAGTACCAGGAATGGCGACGGTAAAGTGTAGGTTTCATCACCCAGCGTCACCTGTTTTTCCTGCATGGCTTCGAGTAAAGCACTTTGGACTTTTGCAGGGGCACGGTTGATTTCGTCTGCAAGAATCACGTTGGCGAAAACCGGACCTTTTTTCGTTTCGAAACTGCCTTCTTTGGGATTATAGATCAACGTACCGAGCAAATCCGCCGGGAGTAGATCGGGGGTAAACTGGATACGATGGAAAGAAGCAGCAACACCAGAAGCCAAACTATTAACGGCAAGTGTTTTTGCCAGTCCGGGAACACCTTCCAACAAAACATGGCCATCTGCCAATAAACCGACCAGAAGCCGTTCGATCATATAATCCTGACCGATGATTACTTTACCAACTTCTTCAGTTAATGCTCTGAATGGACCACTGGCTTTTTGAACCTGTTCACTTACAAACTGAATATCCTGGTTCATATAGTCAAACCTCCATCAAAAATTCTATAACAATACCGGAACGTTTCGAAGATAAAACTTATCAGACGGGATTGTTACTCCTGAATGCAATCAAAGTTCCCCCCTGCAATTAGGGGAGCCAGAGGAGACCCGGAGTGCAATATTGATAAATCATTCCCGTTTTTATCAAATTGGCTTTACGTTCTTTAGCATTCTTTTCCTGTATAAAATCGCTGTAACCCAAGCGGCACCTATTATTTTCTGAATTTCAATATTTAATTTGCAAGGGAGATTCTGGCTGAGTAAGCTATAAGTGAAAGATGACTTTTGGGCTCTAAAAAAGGTTTTGTACGGGCGTTAACAATTAAAAAATCGGGTTGAGCTTCAACCTTACCTTAAAAAAGTGGGCGCCGTCCGGACCTTATTAGAGCCAACTATAACCGCTTCCCTATGGGAAGCGGTCTTTTTACATGGTTAAATGGCCTTGATTGCTTGCCGAAGGTCCGGCTTGTGCCGGGCAATCAAGGTTTGTATTATGGTAACCGACAATATGTCATGTCATAACTTTGGCAACGGTGAATAATTGGGAATTTCGCAGTTAAAGAATCACCGAGGTTCCCGCTTACTGAATGCGGGAATGACAATCTAAAACCACTAAATTATATCTATCATGACTATACAACATCCCCCTAAGATTCCAAGCTTGCATCAGATTGGCAACATGGCTGTCTGGTTATTCGGCCTGATTGTTACGAAACTCTTCAACCGTTCGTTTACTCCCGCAGCGCCTATCATGCTAATGGTGGAGCCGACAACCGCCTGTCAGTTAAAATGTCCCCATTGCCCGACAGGACGTGGCGAATTATCCCGTCCGGCTGGTACAATGACATACGCAAATTTCCAGAGAATATGGGACAGCATTTCCCCTGCCCCGTTCCTTCTGCAACTCTGGAATCAAGGGGAACCTCTTGCGAGTAAACATACACCGGACATCATCCGGCACGCCGCCCGTTCCGGTTCGCAGGTCGTCATGTCAACCAATGTTGAACTTCTGGCAAAGGGATCATTGGCTGAAGAAATCGTTGCATCTGGATTGCATGAGCTGATCCTTTCACTCGACGGCGCCACACCGGAAAGCCACTCGGCTTATCGTGTAGGTGGAAAATTCGACCTCGTGGAAAAGGGAATTAAAGAGGTGGTTGCCGCCCGTAAAAAACTGGGTGTGAAGCATCCGCTCATCACGTGGCAGTTCCTGCTTTTCAAACACAACCTCCACGAAATTGAACAGGCGAAAAGGCTGGCGAAGGAATGGGGAGCGGACCGTATTGTCTTCAAGACTGTTCAGCTCGAAGCGTTTGAAAAAGAAGAAGGCGAACAATGGTTGCCGGACGACCCCAAACTCCGCCGTTACGAATTGAAGGGCGACCGTTGGGTTCTCAAACGGAAAGAACGACCCGGATGTAAACGGATTTACGGTAGCGCTGTCATTCAATGGAACGGCACAATGGCACCCTGCTGCTTCGACAAAGATGGTGATTTTATTGTCGGTAATGTGTTGGAAGATGGATTTAACGCTGTCTGGAAGGGCAAGGAATTCCAGCAGTTCCGCGACCGTATCCTGAAAGGCGAACGTCCCGAGATGTGTTCCAACTGCACCGAAGGATTGCCGAAGCTTTACTCCTCACCGAAATGAAAAAAATAATCTGGGTGGCCTGGGTGTTTACAAGGCAACAAGCGAAAGCGAAGGTGCCCACCCGGTTTTCTTATAACATCATACATATTAGAAGAGACCCGGGTGGTTCCAGATAAACTGGAACTTGCCAGCACCCGGGCCACCCAGACTATGCCATATGTTAAGATATTTCGTATTCATTAAGCGCATTAAATAATTCGCATTCCCAAGGAATCATATTGCTGAGTAATTGTTTAGGAGCTAATTTAAAATCGCCATAAGCAAGTATACTTATTCCATCTTTAAAATCGTAGAACTTTGAGGATTTGCTCCAAATCCAAGTAATATATCAGAACTATCTTTTGCTGGTCCAACATTTATTTGCCAGTCTTCATTCCATTCATCTTTATGCTTAAAATAGTTTGCATATGCATTAGTAACCGAAGCATAGCTCAATCCTTTATTCAACCTGTCCTTGCCAAAATCCATTATTTCTGATTTTCTAAATTTAAAATACTTTTCTTGAAAATTTGATATTTCTCCACTTGGGAGCAAATTTTTAAATTTCATTACATCGGATACTAGGGCAGATATTTTGGTTTGACACATTATAAAACAAGAACCACATATAGTTTCAGTTAATTCTCGATAGTATCCTTTGAGATATTCATAAAGTTCTAAATCTCCTTCTTCTTTAGTTTTATATAATTTAGTATTAAGTCCTAATAATTCTTTAGACATCATTTCCATATAATCATGATAAATATTATCCTCCATAATAAGATTATACATATTTAAGAGAATTTTCTTTTTTTTGAGAAGGTTACCCTTCATGATTACCTCACCATTTGCTATTAAATAAATTATTCACTTTATAAAAATACTATTAGAATACACCCTGAAAAAGAATTTAACAGTATAACCTTTTTCCCACATCCAATTATACTAATACATCTGAACTATTCCTTGTATGGCGTTTTATCCTTTTGTAACTTTTACATTGCCTGAAAATACAGGACAAGTATGTCTTATTTATTGAATTATTCGTGGATCTATAAGGACATTTGATGAAAACCTTCTGTGATAGAATAAAAAGTGGAGTTGTCCTTGGTGACGGAGCGATGGGGACCCAGTTCTACGAACGTGGGATCTACATCAACCGCAACTATGACGACCTCAATATCACAGACGGACATCTAGTCAAAGCCGTTCACCGTGACTACATCCAGGCCGGCGCACAGGTCATCGAGACCAATACCTTCGGCGCCAATATGATCAAACTGGGCAAACACGGTCTCGCCGATAAATCCTATGATCTGAATAAAGCGGGAGCAGAACTGGCGCGGCGTGTTGCTGATGAAGCGTCCGGGGTTCTTGTTGCAGGGTCTATCGGACCGCTAGGCAAACCGATTTCACCCATGGGAAAAATCCCGCAGGATAAAGCTTCGGTTGCGTTTCAAGCTCAAGTAAAAGGCCTGATTGATGGTGGCGTTGATCTATTTATCCTCGAAACGTTTATCGACTTGCATGAGATATTGTTAGCCATCCGTGCGATTCGAGATCAGTCAGAATTACCCATTGTCGCAATGATGACCATCGACCATACGGGTACAACCGCATACGGCCGTACACCCGAACAGATCGCGATGGCGTTAAACGATGAAGCTGTTGAAGTGATAGGCCTAAACTGTTCGACCGGACCGCAGACCATTCTCGAAGGCATCAAACAGATGCGTGAGGTAACAAACAAACCCCTCGCAGCATTTGCCAACGCCGGCGAACCGAAGATGGTTGAAGGTCGAATCATCTACCTTTCGACACCCGAATATTTCGCTGAATACACCAAACGGATGATTCAACACGGGGTCCGTTTCCTCGGTGGCTGTTGCGGTACAGGACCATCCCACATCAGGTTTATGGCATCGGCAATCCGTGCGCTTCAGCCCAGAAGTGAAGTTGAAATAGACCACGGCGGAAAAAAGGGACAGGTTTCAGTTAAGGAACGTCAGAAAGAGATCATGTCGCTGCCGCCAAGAGGAGAGCGATCTGATCTGGGTAGAGTTCTTGATGATGGTTTATTCCCTGTTTCCTGTGAATTGAATCCACCACGTAGCCCTGCGGTTTCCGGTGTACTCAAGCAAGTGAAATTGATGCAGATGGCGGGCATTAATGCTGTCAACATCCCCGATGGACCTCGAGCATCGGCACGTATGAGTCCGATGGCATTAGCGCATATTATCAAGAATAAAACAGGTATGGATGCCATCCTGCATTATACCTGCCGTGATAGAAATATTTTAGGGATGCAGTCAGATTTACTCGGTGCGCAAGCGTTGGGAATCAGGAACATCCTTTGTGTGACAGGCGATCCTCCCAAGCTTGGTGATTACCCAATGGCAACTGCTGTGTTTGATGTGGATTCCATAGGACTGCTGAACATAGCGAGCAATCTGAACTTGAGTTTAGACCTCGCGGATAACCCAATCTATAAGCCGACCAGTTTTTTCCTCGGTGCGGGTTTTAATCCAGGTGCGATTGATATAAAACTTGAAATTGACCGTTTACACAAAAAGATAGAAGCCGGTGCAGAATACATCCTGACTCAACCCATGTTCGATCAGGAAAAATTCTTTGAGGCAATGGAGTTAATTGGCAAAATTGACATCCCATTTTTTGTCGGGATATTACCATTGGCTTCCCATCGTAACGCTGAGTTTTTCCACAACGAGGTTCCGGGTATGACAGTACCAGAACATATCAGGGAACGAATGCGGGTAGCATCCGACAAGAGCAAGGAAACTGCGCTCCGTGAAGGAATTACCATTGCACAGGAAGCGTTGCTGGCTTTGAAAAAACACGCTAAGGGTGCTTATGTAATGCCACCATTTGGACGGGCAGAAACGGCTATAGACACTGTAAGTGTTTTAGACGGTCGACCAACTTACAAAGACGTTTTGAAAAAATTTGAGACCGAGGTGAGTCCGAAGAATTAGTCTCATCTCAGGGGGATATTATGGAGAATTACAGGGGCAATGTATGGATCACCGGCGCATCCAGCGGTATTGGATGGGCAACCGCTATTCATATGGCTCGTTCTGGTTGGCGTGTAGCCGCCAGCGCGCGAAACAGTAGTGCCCTGAAAGCATTGGTAGAAAAAGACAGCTCAATTTCTGCGTATCCATTGGATGTTACGGATGCAGAAGCACGAGTTTCCGTCTATAAAAGAATCAGAAAAGAAATCGGTCCGGTTGACATTCTGATTAATAACGCCGGTTATGGAATCCGTGGAACAATTGAAGACGTTCCAGTCCATGAAGTGCGGAACATGTTTGACGTGAATTTCTTTTCTGTTCTTGAGCTGACTAAACTCGTTTTGCCAGACATGCGCTCCTATAAGTCAGGCCGGATAATAAACGTCAGCTCAGTTCTGGGCCGTGAATCATTCCCGGTGAACGGACACTACTCTTCGACGAAGTTTGCCATGGAAAGTATTAGCGATGCGCTCCGGGTGGAAGTTATGCCGTGGAATATCAAAGTTGTGCTCGTTGAACCCGGTCCTATCAAAACCAATTTCCCTGATGCTGCGAAATCCTCTTCTCTCGACCGTTTGAATAACGAGAAATCCCCTTATTTCGCCGTATACCAGAATTTCCTTTCCGATGGCTATTTTCAGGGAACAAAACGTTGGGGTGCAGCTTCTGTAGCGGAAGTAATCCGTCACGCTTGTGAAACGGAAACACCAAAAGCACGTTACCCTGTTCACCCGCAAGCGGTCATACTTCCAATCCTTGGAAAAATCCTTCCAACGGCTTTACGGGACAAACTGGTGGGCTCGAGGTTAGGATTAACCGATCCAATCAATCTACCGGAACACCCGGATTTGGAGAATGAAGAATGATTTCTATAAATGTCCCCGGTTGGCGAAACCTGATGTTGGATACGTTGCTTTGTGATTTCAATGGAACCCTCGCTACTGATGGTATTTTAAGTGACGTGGTAAAAGAGAAACTCACTTCATTAGCCAAAGAAATTCGTATCGTGGTCATCACATCCGACACTAACGGAACCGTCCGTGAGGAATTGAAGGACTTACCAATAGAGGTTGAAATTATTGAAAAAGGTACCGAAGCCATGTCCAAAAGATTTTTACTGGACAAATTCGGTTCCATGAGTACAGCCTTTATGGGTAATGGTGCAAATGATGAAAAAATTATGGGCGCCTCAGCATTTTCAGTTTGTGTCATTGGAAACGAGGGAGCATTTGTTAAAGCGATCAATAATGCTCACATTGTTGTATACAAACCTGAAGATGCATTGGATTTATTCCTGAAGCCGACAAGAGTCGTTTCAGGATTAAGGCGATAAATATAAAATCATGAGGCAATCATGTTTCGCGTTGGATATGGTGTTGATCTCCTTAGGCTTACAGAAGGCAAAAAACTGATCCTTGGTGGGGTTGAAATACCCTATGAGAAGGGTCTTGATGGTCCTGGAAACGGTGATGTTCTGGTTCGTGCGGTTATTGACGCCTACCTTGGAGCCTGTGCATTCTGCGATCCGGGTCCGATGCCACCGGTGGAAAATGGTGAAGACAATCAGGATGCATTACTTGAGTTGAAAAGAATAGCCAGCCGTGCAGTAGAGATAGAGACAAAAGTTGTAAACCTCGACGCTACTGTTATGGTTCATCGTCCTCCAATTTCACGTCACATAGATAGGATGAGACGAAATATTAGTGATGCTTTGGGTATAAGTGCTTTAAATGTTTCCATCAAGGAAAGAAGTCCTGAAGGTCTTGGCCCTGCGGGTCGTGGTGAAGGCATTGAAGCGCGAGTCATGATGCTCGTACAGGAAAAACAAGAATAGATTACAGAGTGGAGACAGGCTTGTGAGTCCTCGCCGGATATATACCGGTATTATTGTTCTAGTCGGAGCTTTGCTGGCAATCCAGATATTTAATTCATGGTATGAATCTGGGTTGATCCGCCTTGTTTTCGATCTTGCCGTTTTTTCAGCGGCAATGCTCGTCTTCAGCAAGGTAAAACCGGCTGAGACAGTGCGGGGTGAATTGATCCGTTTGGCTGTAGGTATCGTTTTACATATAGCAGCATTACTGATCCATGTTAGCCTTCTCAACTCCCTGATGGAACCAATGGCCAACTCGTTTAACGAGGGTTGGTTGCTATTATTAAGGTTACCGCAGGCTTTCAGTCTGGCATGGTCAATTCTGGCAATTATCCGTATTGGCGAAAACGAATGGGCAAGGCGCCGACGTAGAATCGTTGTTGGTGTTGTTATTACCGTTGCATTAGCACTATTGAATGCCCCAAACGGAGTGATTTTTGTCGTTGCCCTGTTTGTTGTTCTATACGTCGTACCCGGAAGGTGGATCGATGAATTAACCGGAAAATGGGGTTGGTTAATCCTCGGAATGCTGATCCTCGTTCCTGTTGGCGCTATGGTTTTCCTGGTTGATGTGCAATCCGACCTACCGTCTGAGATTGAATCTCTTGCACCGCGCGTGACCAGCCTTGTAGCAATTATTGACAGTTCGCTCTTTTCTGTCATTCAATCATATTTTGGTGTCTTCTGGCTTCTTTTCCCCTTGCGTTTTATCGTCGCTGTTTTTCAGGGAACTTTTGGTATTCGTGTCCCTATCTGGTTAAAACTATCCAGTAATTACATATTCAGTACAGTTATTCCTGGTTTCCTCCTTTTGGCACTACTATTCGCTTCAATCTATTTGGGCATTGGTTCTATGCGTGCCCATGCGGTTCGTGATTTGATTTACATGGATCTAGCGATTCTTGAAGAAGCCCATAAGAACCAGAACCTCCACCTCTTCAATGAGAGTGATAGTCTTGTCACCGGTCAGTATTTTCGTTTGATCCCTGTTATTGACGAAGAGAGACAAATTGCTCCTCCATCTAACCCTGGATTGGGCGAGGGAGGAACCTTCGACGGTATTCATCTGCAAAGTGACGATCTTCAATGGCGATGGAGTAATTCTGTTGCTGAACTAAGTAATGAAGACCTGGAAGAGGAAATCTGGATTTGTCTATCTAAAGATGAAGGCTCATGGTCCTTGCCTGACACACTTCCCCTCTTCCCCGGTTGGAAGGATAGTACAAAGATGCATCACGGTATTGTCCCGGTGGGAAATGGCAGAGTTGCCTATGCTTCAGCAATCGCATTGGAAGCGGGATCTCCATACGTTTCCATTGTCTTGATGCCTTTGAATAGACTAATTCTGGATAAATACAAAAATATCGTTCAAGCTGAAATCAACATTAGTGCTTATAGTGAATTTACTCATGGTTTTATGGAAGGATCATCGACCCAGAGCATAAATCTTGGACCGATGTGGGAAAACACCCAGAACGTAAAAACCAATCCATTCAGACAAGACTTTGCATCTACTTGGAAACAATTTATACATACACCCATATACCACGGAGTATGTGAACTTCAGGTCTGGCCCGGAACAACGGAAAATGTGAAGCAGATGTCGGGACTTGTTTCAGTTTCTACATCTTTGTCCAGCCTGTTTTCCACCCTATATACGACTGAAGGGTTGAATAGAATAACGCTTACATTGCTTGCAGTGCTCGCTGGACTTCTGGGCCTTGCTGTTATTTTTTCCTCGATTCTCGGATTTGGAATAAATCGAACCATTACGTCTTCGATATCGGCTCTACGTTTGGGAACTGAGCAGCTTCGTAAAGGTAACCTCGATACGACTATTGTTGTAAAGAACAGAGATGAATTGGGTGATCTCGCTGACAGCTTCAACCAGATGACGGCAGACCTCCGCCGTATGCTCATCGATGTTGCTGAGAAAGAAAGACTGGAACAGGAAATACAGATCGCGAGGCAGATTCAGCTCCATTTACTACCTGCCCAATTGCCGGTTCATCCACCATTGATGATAGGTGCCAAGAGTGAACCTGCTCTTGAAGTAGGTGGTGACTATTACGATGCAATTGATCTGGGTGAACGTGGTATTTTAATGGCTATCGGCGATGTCTCCGGTAAAGGGGTTGGTGCAGCCATTCTGATGAGTAACCTTCAAGCGAACCTTCACATCCTGAGTGGACAGGATTTAACGCTAGATGCTATCGTTACTCAACTTAACAACCATATTTTCCGCAATTCAACATCAGAGATGTTCATCACTTTCTTTATTGCTTTGTTCGATCCAAAAAACATGCAATTGACTTATATCAACGCAGGCCATGACACACCTGCAATTATCAAAGATTCTTCAATTATTAATCTGGACAAAGGTGGACTACTCCTCGGTATCATGCCGGAGATTTCTTACGAATCCGAGCAGATCACCTTGGAACCAGGCGATATTCTGGCCTGTTATTCTGATGGTTTGACCGAAGCCATGGATGAAGATGGAGAAGAGTTTGGTCGAGATCGACTGATAGCAACCATTACCGACCTCTACCAGAACCGTCTGGAAAATGATTCAAATGTCATTGTAGATGAAGTAATTCATTCTGTCAGACGTTACGCCGGGGATGAAAGAGCCGGACAGGACGACCTGACCCTTCTAATTGCCAAAGTTGATAGCTATAATCTGGAGTTATAGATGTCTCGAATCCTTGTTTTGTGTGGTGGAGATAATTCTGAAAGACGTGTTTCCCTCGCCAGTGGTGATGCGGTAAGTAAGGGATTGACTGAAGCTGGGCATGACGTTCTTAAGTTGGACACATCTTTCCCTGAAACCGTTGTCGATGGACTTACTCCTCTTCTAGAAGGTCCTGTAGGAACCACCCCACCGGATGAGCAGAATGCTGTCCGGATGGATACGGCTAAATGGCAACAACTCACTCAGAGTATTCTCAACAGCAACGTTGATGCTGTCTTCCCTATCTTACACGGAAGCTGGGGTGAGGATGGTCATATTCAGGGATGGCTTGATCTTTTGAACGTTCCCTACCTCGGTAGTGGTATGATAGCCAGTTCCCGTGCCATGGATAAACATACCAGCCGTTTATACGCTTCAATCCTGGGTTTACCCGTTGCTGAAGGATTTTTTATCACTGACGAAGCACCGATTGATGAAGTAAAATCACTTGTTAGAGATGATCTTGGCTTTCCTGTAGTAGTAAAACCAAACCACGGTGGATCATCTGCCGACCTCATCATTGCAAACAATGAAGAGGAAGTTGTTCAGGGAGTCATCAACATTCGTAAATCTGGTGATGATGTTCTGATTGAAGAGTTTATCGATGGTTGCGAGTTGACTGTTTCCATGCTGGATGGATCACCGTTACCAGTGATAGAGATTGCACCCAAAGATGGATTTTACGATTACACCAATAAATACACACATGGAAAAACTGAGTATATCTGCCCGGCCCCGATCGACCCCGAAATTGCACGGCACGCTCAGGAAATGTCCGAACAGATATATGAACAAATCGGATGTCGTCATTTGGCAAGAGTTGACTGGCGCCTGAATAAAGATAACGATCTCTTTTTCCTCGAAGTGAATACTATTCCGGGAATGACTTCCTTATCTCTGGTGCCGATGGCCGCAAAAGCTGTTGGAGTTGACTTCCCCGGTTTAATGGATCGCTTTGTCAAAATGGTAATAGGATGACAGGTGATGGAAAAAGGTTCTGATCAAGATGATGCTGTTGAATTACCTATAGACGGAACACTTGATCTGCATACTTTCCATCCAAAAGAGATTAAAAGCCTGATCCCTGACTATATAGAAGAATGCAAAAATCGTTCAATTTTTGAAATAAGAATCATTCATGGAAAAGGCACTGGAACCCTAAGGGAAATTGTCCACTCCATCCTGAAAAAAAATCCCGATGTGGTTGAATACGGACTCGCTTCAGGAGATCTCGGTAGCTGGGGAGCTACTTTGGTCAAATTAAAACACTAGTATCAAATCCGGGGGAGAATTGCCATGAAAGCACTTTTACCTCTTCTTCTACTATTTCTTCCTGTCTACTCATTAGCTCAAGTGACACTCAGTGAAATCATGTACAATCCCACTGGGGTTGACTACTACACAGAATATGTCGAAATCTACAACCTTGGGGCAGAATCAATTGATCTATCAGGTTGGAAAATCACCGATGGTAGCAGTATAGACACCCTTATTTCCCACAACGGAAGCCCTCCAATCCTTACCCCATTTTCTTTTGCATTGATCTTAGATTCAGGGTACTGGGAAAATGGAAACGGAGTCTACGACTCAGTGATTCCAGGCGGAACACTCCTCCTTACTACTGACGATTCAGGCTTAGGTTCGGGTGGTCTTGCAAACTCTTATTCGGAAGCTGTCAGCTTGTTAGACCCAACTGGAAATCCTGTATCAACACGGGAATACCTACCCAATGCCGCACAAGGCAGCAGCGAAGAAAAAATCCTTCTTGACGCCGGGAATGATGATGACAACTGGGCATTTTCCGATTCAGGCGGTACTCCGGGATTGGAAAACAGCAGATTTCACTATGATTTTGATCTTGCCGTTGATAGCCTGAAGGCTGATTTCTTATCGCCAATTCTGAACGACGAAAACAATATTTTTCTTTCCATATACTTATCGAATAACAGTATCGAGAGATTATACGATCAGACTCTCTTGATCTTTATAGAAAAAAATTACTGCAAGACTGAAGAGCTTTTTGCCGAAAAAACGTTTTCTTATATCTATGATAGTCACCACTGGGAAGAGGAATTCCCAGTGGGCGAATCTCTCCCGGGAACCTATGTTTTTAGAGCTGAATGGGATGTGGACGATCAAAATAACGATAATAACAGTTCCGTTGATACATGTTCTGTTTCGATGGAAAGCCACTATTTGCTCATAACTGAACTAATGCCATCACCCACTGAAGACTTGCCGGGTGAATGGATTGAAATCTATAACAATTCCGAAATCTCTCTGCCTGTTTCAGACGTTATCCTCGTTGATGCCGGAGGTCGGGCGTGTCGGTTTGATTCTCTATTAAACGGAGAAAATGAATTCCTTCCAGAAGAATACTACGTGATTTGCGATAATTATGAAGAGCTTTTTAACTGGCCAAGGATGGATTCATCAAAAGTGGTTTTAGCTGAAAGCCATGTAACGTTAAATAACGGTGGCGATTCCTTGACCCTCTTCGATTATACAGGTAAACCCATTGACAGGATTGTGTATCCGGAATCAATCTCTGGATATGCTTACCAAAGGATTAAATTCGGTAATACTCCTTACCAGACTGACTGGGTTCTATCACCGGCTCAAGACGGAGGGACTCCCGGTCTGGAAAATCCCGGCGTGAATAATCCCGGAGAAAATCCTGAGATATCAGAGATCGCCGTCGTATCACTATCCCCAAACCCCTTCAGTCCAGATGGGGATGGTTTCGAAGACAATCTTCTTTTTTCGTTCAAATTTCCAGCGTTGACCATTGAAGCGACTCTAAAACTTTATGACCAGAATGGACGCCATGTTGCTACACTCCTGAAAGACAGGCTATTCGACGGAACTGATGAATGGGAATGGGATGGTCGAACCGGATTAACCGTGGAAAAGCTATATACAGGGCTATATATTTACACTTTTGAAGCTGTCAATACATCAGGTCGCAGTTGGAAGAAAAAGGGAGTTTTTGCGACCACGGGGAGCTAGTTTGTAACCTTTTACCTCTGAAATTGTTCATATTACAAGGGATTATGATAGGCAGTATCAACTACTCTTGAGGGGATTCATGAAAAAATCTATTTCTGTGGTAATACTTGCATTTCTCCTTCTAGCCGGCTGTTCCCAAAAATCTGTCTGGTTTGAAGGAAGCTTTGAGGATGCAGGGAAGAATGCCGAGGCAAACGGCAAATTGTTGTTGGTTGATTTTTATTCACCTGGTTGAGGCCCTTGCCGATTGCTGGACCAGCAATTTTTCAACAACACTCAATACAAAAAATTCTTGAACGAAAACTTTGTCCTTTACCACGCTGATACTCAAGTCGAAGCGGATTTAGCACTCTTTGAGAAATATGATGTTCATTCCACGCCTAGCGTTCTGATTTTTGGTGCGGACTTGCAGGAAGTAGATCGGCTCACTGGATATAACGATAATGAGCAGTTCAAGGGTGAGCTTGACCGCATCCTGCGCGGTGAAAACACCATTATCAACCTGACTTTAAAAATCGAAGAGAATCCAAATGATCTCCTCGCAATTGCGGCACTTGCTAAAAAGTACCATGAGGCATATGCTCATCAGACTGCGAGAAGCTTTTCATCTAAAATCCTCGATATGGATACTCTTGCTGCCAAGACTTTCGGTCCGTTCGGTAAAGATGAATCAGAAATTTCTGTTTTAGAATATGCTCATTTTATGGAGTGTTATGGTGAATGGACAAACACTAAATATTTCCTCGAAAAATATCCCGAAAGTGGTTTATATGATCATGCTGTAGGTATCCTTGGATGGCTTCTAAGAAATAGTGAAGACAATGCTGAGATACTAGCCTATTTCCATAAGCTTAAAGAGGGTAATCCAAAGAATAAGGCAATCCTTAAATCAATGGTCCGTTATTATGACTCCATTGACGAACTCGATAAAGATGGTATTCGATATACTCACTATCTCCTTGCCGGCCATATCAAAACTCTTGAAAGTGATGAATTGAGAATGTGTGCATCACTTTTCCTCAAACATGGTAAACTTTCAGAAGCTATGGCTGCCTACGGTCCCGCTTTTTCCTTAAAAATGATTGAGGAAAAGAATTCTGATGCATTAAATGGATATGCATGGTTCTGGGCGTTGAAGGAAGAAAATTTATCTAGTGCGTTGGTCTCCGCTAAAAAAGCTGTGGAATTTTCACCTGAAGATGCCAACATCTGGGACACATTGAGTATGGTGTATTGGAAAATGGGTGACCATCAGAAAGCTATCGAAACCGAAGAAAAGGCACTTAAGCTTGCCGGTGGCGAAGACGAAGGATATAAGGATCGTATTGAAAAGATTAGGGCGGATATGGCGGGGTAACCAGGTGGTCGGCTTATCCGAAACCGACTCTTTATTTCCTGTACTTCGATATTCCTGCCGGATCCCCAACAAAAGAACTTGGGGACAGGCTTCGGAATGACACCTTTTTAAGCTTTACAAAACACAAAAACCCGCCGCTTGGCGGGTTTTTACATTGCTGCATCTAAAACTGATCTTAAACGAAGAAATCAGTCAATCAGAAACTTGCCCACATACCCATTTTTCTTTCGCGAGCTTCTCTCTCCAGTTGGATGTATTCATCCAGACGTGGATGCGGGATTGAAGTGTCGACAGCCACATATCCAGCACGAATCAACTCGGCGCCCAGATCCTTGTCTTCAGGTGTACGGATATACCTCAGAAGGCGACCTGACTTATCGTAGTTGGGAAAGTCCGGTCCGGGAACTTCCAGAGTAAATGAGTACCCGTTGATGACCTTCATCGTGTAAACTGAAGCTTCGTTTGCCCATGCTTCCGGTGGATCGGGATCAATTCCGATAACACGGATTTCTGTCCCCTGGCCGAGTTTCGCAGTTTTATTACATTTTTGATGCCAGATTGAAGCACACCCATTCATCAGTAGAAATGTCAGAACGAGTAGAAAAAGGGTAGGAAATAAACGTCTTTTAGAACTTTGAATAGTATTCATGATACCGTCTCCTCAAAAATGAACGGTATTCCGGCTATATATAACATTAGGGTTTAGACAGTTGAAGTCAAGTCTATTGCGGTTTTTTAGGAAATTCCGCTCTGAACCTAAACAGATTTGACCACGGAATATACTGAAGGCACGGAAAAAGTAGACTCTTTTTGAATTTCCCCCGGGATGCCGTACAGTCTTGGCAAAAGCTACGCTCTGGCAGGCAGCTCCCGGGCTACTCGTGCTATTGCAGTATTTTAGAAAATTCTACTCTTTGTTGAAACCCGGGTGGGCGGTCTTCGCAATGCTTCGCCCTGCCTTACCAGCATCCTCAACAAAAGAACTTGGGGGCAGGCTCCGGGCCACCCCCTGAAAAGCTACGTAACACGCGAAACATATTGCGTCAAACAAATACCCACCGATTTCGTGCCCGCGGGTAATAAACCAGCCCTGGGATGCAGTCGTTCCCGGGCTACAATTGGATTGATAAAAGGGGTTAGAGACAGCTCTTTTGACACCGTTGCCTTTGCCTACTATATTCACCTCACCGGAAAGGTATAATCTCTGTTCTGAGACTAGATATCAGACGTTCTCCGCGGTCCCCGATTTGATGGGGAGTCTGATCTCAGAAGTGATGCGGCAACATTGCTTTATCCACTAAAGTTGCGCTACAAGGTATCAAGATTATACTGGTAACAATCACCATAGAAAAATGAGGTAATCATGGCAAAGCGCTTACTTATCATGGGCGCCGCAGGACGTGACTTCCATAATTTCAACGTTCTTTTCCGCGACAACAAAGATTATGATGTAATTTGCTTCACAGCAACACAGATTCCCGACATCGAAGGTCGTAAATACCCAGCAGAACTCGCTGGCGAACTCTACCCGGCAGGAATCCCGATTGAAGACGAAAAAGACCTTATCGAATTGATCAAAAAGAACAACATCGACCAGGTTTATTTCTCATACAGTGACGTGCCTTACGAATATGTGATGCATAAAGCTGCCCTCGTTAACGCCCTTGGTTGTGACTTTGTGATGGCATCCGCCACAGACACAATGGTCAAATCAACCAAGCCGGTTGTTTCCGTTTGCGCCATCCGTACCGGTTGTGGCAAGTCCCAGACAAGCCGAGCCGTTGCCGAAACACTTCGCGCAGCAGGTAAAAAAGTCGTCGCAATCCGTCACCCCATGCCTTACGGCGATCTCGTAAAGCAGAAGGTCCAACGATTTGCTGAACTCGATGACCTGAAAAAACACGAATGCACCATCGAAGAGATGGAAGAATACGAACCTCATATCATGGCCGGCGGCGTTGTTTATGCTGGTGTAGATTATGAAGCTATTCTTCGTGAAGCTGAAAAAGAAGCAGACGTCATCCTTTGGGATGGTGGTAACAATGACACACCGTTCTACCAGAGCGACCTTCAGATCGTCATCGTTGACCCGCATCGTCCAGGCCACGAAGTCACCTATTACCCAGGTGAAACAAATCTTCTGATGGCTGACGTTGTCATCATTAACAAAATCGACACAGCAGACCTCGAAGACATCGAAGAAGTTCGTGAAACCGTTATGGCCATGAACCCCGATGCCACAATCCTCGATGCAGCCAGCCCGATTTCAGTTGACGATGCAAGCGCTATCCTCAACAAGAGCGTCCTCGTAGTCGAAGACGGCCCGACACTGACACACGGTGAAATGGGTTATGGTGCAGGTGTTGTTGCAGCCAGCAAATTCGGTGCACTCGACCTCGTCGACCCACGTCCGTGGGTAACAGGTAAAATCTCAGAAACATTTGAGAAATACACCGAAATCGGTACACTGCTTCCAGCCATGGGTTATGGCGAGCAGCAGATGAAAGACCTTGAAAAGACCATCAACGATGTCGAATGTGATTCCGTTATCATCGGTACACCCATCGACCTTCGTCGTGTCATCAAGATCGACAAGCCAGCAACCCGCGTTGCCTACGACCTCCAGGTCATCGGCAAACCGGACCTCGGCGACGTACTGAAAAAATTCATGTAATCTGTCGCTCGAAGCGTAACGCTTCGAGACTAGATATAACCCGGTCCCATTCATTTGGGACCGGGTTTCTTAATCCAACATCAACATGGTGATCTGGAATTGGGAGTATTTTTCCCGTTTCCTGGAGACTATCATGGCAGATAAAAAACCTATTGCTGTAGTTGCCCTCGGTGGTAACGCCATCAGCAACCCGGATCAACGCGAAACCATTCATACACAGTTCGCGCAAACCCGAAAAAGCCTCAGCGGCATCATCGAAATCCTGCGTGCGGGATATCGCCTTGTCATCACACACGGAAACGGTCCACAGGTGGGTTATGAAATGGTCCGTGTGGAGGCCGCGCAAGGTCAGGCCCCTGAACAGCCGCTTGGTGTACTGGTTGCCAGTACCGAAGGCTGGATGGGCTATATGATTGAGCAATCCCTGATGAACCGTCTTCGTGATGAAAAAATGGACATCCCGGTTGCCAGTCTTGTCACACAGGTGATTGTCGACCAGAATGACCCAAGTCTACTTGATCCGACCAAGTATGTGGGAAAAGTTTATCCCTACTACGAAGCCCAGAAGATGGCTGAAGAACGTGGCTGGGTAGTGAAAAAAGACCAGGGACGTGAAGGCTGGCGTCGTGTTGTCGGTTCGCCCATCCCGAAAAAGATTGCCAATTCCGACGCAATCAAAAAACTCCTTGAGAGTGATTACGTTGTCATCGCCGTTGGTGGTGGTGGTGTTCCTGCATACATCGACGAGAACAACCATCTCGAGGGTGTGGATGCAGTGATCGATAAGGACCGAGCGTCTGCTGTTCTCGGTAACGAAATCGGCGCTGACGATTTGCTCGTCCTGACGGCTGTTGAAAAAGTATCGCTGAACTTTGGTCGTAAAGACCAGGTTGATCTAGACAAGATGACAGTCAAAGAGGCAAAAGAATATTTAGCCGTAGGTCATTTTGCCCCGGGAAGTATGGGTCCGAAGGTTGAAGCCGCGTTGGACTTCCTTGAAAAAGGCGGAAAACGTGTCATCATCACCGATCTTGACCATATTTTACCAGCCTTAAACGGCGAATCCGGCACTACGATAACAGCGTAAAGAGTGTTTACTCTCCATAGCCTTGGCGAAGGAGGGTCGTCCCCGCGGACAGTAAGCGGGGATCCAGCAGTTTAGCCAGTCCTTTTTGGGCTGGCTTTTTTCTTTTTCAACATTGCAATCAGTTAATATTCAATATTCCAGTTACTATTTTCATAATTGCTAATTTTGTCATACTGCTTCATTGTCACTCATTAATAAGAATAGGTAATTATGCCATTTCTTTATCATGATACAACAGAATATAATCAGGTCTTCCAAGGATAATTTAATTTTTTCTATAGACTTATTAAGTTTGATATATTAATTTTAATAAGGATTGTATTAGTACTCTTCTTCTATCAGAATTATCCTATCTCACTTTCGAGGTCTTATCGCGACCTCTCTATTCGTTTTCCCAATGATCAGAGCTTATTCATTCTTCCTGAACAGGTCAATAGTGGTTCATATAATCATGTTTTTAAAAGCGAACAGAAAAAGTGATAACGTTTAATTGAGGGTGAACATGAAACTGTCACAAAAGTTGGGTCTGGGATTCGGGGTCATAACGTTCTTACTAATATGCACCGTATTAATGGGAATTCTTGATTTAAAGATGAGTTCCAAAGAATTTAGCTACTCCCTTTCTCTTAAAGATGAAGCCAGTAAGGCTAAAACAATAGAAGTATATATTCTTCAAGTCAAACAAAACGAGAAGGACTTTATTACTCATCACGATCTGAAATACTATCATAAAGCTTCCGAATATTTGAATAAAACCGAGGATGAGGCTAATGAACTAAGGAAGAATGTCGAAGACAAAACCCTTAGTGACGAATTGGACATCATTATTCAATCCATACACGACTATCACCGTTCTCTTGATGAATTGAAAGAAAACATGCTGACGCGAGGATTAAGTCATAATGATGGCATCCAGAATAACTTCCGCGATGCAGCCCATGAGATTGAAGGACTGGCAACTGGAAACTTAAAAGCTAAAATCATGGAACTTCGAAAGCACGAGAAAGACTACATGTTACGTCTTGAACCAAAATATATTGATCGTGCGAAAGAATCACTGAATGGACTGCGGGGAAATGTTTCTGACCGGATCCTGAACAACTATTGGTCTAATTTCGAGGGCCTGGTTGAAATAGATAATAAAATTGCGCAGAATCTTCTGAGCATGAAAAAACATACTGACCTGGCCGTTGAATCCAGTAAGCATTTGTTTGGTGCTCTAAATAAAATGACAGAAGAGAATGTCATAAAAATCATAGATAAGACCAATTATGCAATTATCATTTTTTTAGCTATCGGCATTATAGCCATTATTATTGCTGTGGCAACAGGCATATATCTCGTTCGTATTATTACTAAACCTGTCATTCGGGTTGTAGAGGTTGCCAATTCAATAGCCTTAGGTGATTTCAGCCACTCCATTGAGATAAACCAGAAAGATGAAATTGGCCAACTGGCGGACTCAATTAACAAAATGAACATATCCCTAAAAACGAATCAAGAGGAAATGCAGGCTAATATTGATATGGGTCAGGCTGTTGTCGAGGAGATAAAAAAGACAACCCGCATGGTCGGTCGTGAAGGTGATATTGAATACCGACCTGATACGAGCGTAGGAACGGGAAGTTACTATGAAATGCTGGTCGAGCTCGATGAATTCGTCAATGGTTTTGTCAGTGATATGCTTGAAGTGATAAACGGGGCTTCGAGTTACGCAGAAGGAAATTTTGAGTTTATCGCTAAGGATTTACCGGGCAAAAAAATAGTGCTTACAAATGCATTCCATAAGCTTCGTGGAAACCTTTTGGCCTTGATTGATGAAGGGGTAACCGTTGCTGAAGCAGCTAAAAGTGGAGATCTTAAAGCACGGGGTGATGTTGACAAGTTTCAGGGTGGTTATCGTGATATTATCAGTGGGATAAACAACATTGTAGAAAACATCCTGAACCCCATTAATGAGTCGATACGTAGTCTGGAGGTCATGGCGAAAGGTGACCTGACTCTCAGTGTTTCAGGGAACTATAAGGGTGATCACGCCTTGATGAAAAACGCCATCAACAAGACACTTGATTCCCTGAATAGCCTACTGAATCAGGTAAATATTACATCTGAGGAGGTATCATCCGGTGCCCAGCAAGTTTCCGATTCGAGCCAATCCCTATCGCAGGGAGCAACGGAGCAGGCGAGTTCCCTTGAAGAAATAGCAGCCTCAATGACAGAAATAGGGTCGCAGACCAAAGTCAACGCCGACAATGCTTCCCAGGCAAGTCAAATAGCATTTGAGGCAAGAAAGGCTGCCGATAAGGGAAATAGTCAAATGGAAACCATGCTTGAATCGATGAATAATATCAATTCATCCTCAGGCGAAATCGGTAGGATTATCAAGGTTATCGACGAGATTGCATTTCAAACCAATCTTCTCGCTTTAAATGCTGCCGTCGAAGCTGCAAGAGCGGGACAACACGGTAAGGGTTTTGCCGTTGTTGCAGAAGAAGTCCGTAACCTTGCCCAGCGCAGTGCTGCTGCGGCTAAAGATACAACGGAACTGATAGAAGGGTCCAGCAGAACGGTTGAAGAAGGAGTAAACATAGCTAATAATACGGCTGAAGCTTTGGGTGAGATTGTAAAGAGTATCGCCAGTGTAACCGATCTTGTCAGCGAAATCGCGGATGCTTCAAAAGCACAAAGTGAAAGCACCAACCAGATTAGTGAAGCGATTCAGCAAGTCGATAACGTCACACAGAGTAATACAGCCAACGCTGAAGAAAGTGCCGCTGCTGCTGAGGAATTATCCGGTCAATCAGAAAGCCTGAAGCAAATGCTGAAACGCTTTAAACTGAAAGCAAGCGGTCATTCTAACAATCAGCAGAAACGAATTCCAGAACAGAAAACACAAAGAGAGAATAGAGAGAATATCGATACATTTCATTCAGAGAAAATAGCTAAAGAAATTGATCCGAATAGTATCATTTCGCTTGATGATGATGATTTCTCTGATTTCTAAACTATTGGTCTATAAACAGGGATAACTCTGTTTGTCATCCCTGTTTATAGATCATATTCTTTTAGATTTAACAACTTCTTCCGATTTCAACGCAATTCTGAAACACCGATTTTATTAGGAATATTGTTTGACAATATACATCCACGAGGGAGATTTTGATCATGTCATCAACGATCTGGACCACGTCTAGGAAACACTACACGATAAATCCGGCACGACGATAACAGCGTAAAGAGTGTTTACCCTCCATAGCCTTGGCGAAGGAGGGTCGTCCCCGCGGTAAGCTTGTCAGCCTCACGGCTGTTTAGCGGGGATCAATAAAAACATGAAACCTGACCTGCCATGCATGTCGGGCTACCCATATCATTCTCCCGGGATGCAGTCGCTCCCGGGCTACATATTAAGATAACCTGGATCAAACCTTGATTGCTCATTGTATTAAGCAATCAAGGCCATACATTTGCTATTCTTCTGCTTTAGCTTCATCCTCTTTTTTTGCCATTTTCATCACCTGCAACATGGCGCCCGTATTGGCAAGGAACAATGACACTACAGTACCACCAATAAGGATATTTTTAATTTCATCGTACATACCTGTACCTTTTAATGCTGCCGAGCAACCGATGATCACTGCGCCCCAAATGATCGCCTGAGCGATGATGTTGATCCCGTAAAAATAGATAGATCCCTTCATAATTCCCCCCTGATTTATTTATAGTATAAGTGTTTTTCTATATATTGAGATTAATCTGTTTTATTTTCACAGTCAAATTCTATCCAACAAAAAACAATATTTATCATTAATTATTCTCCCGATTGTTTTGCGTTAATAAGTGTTGATTACTAATTTTAGGTCAATTTGAGAATTGCTAACGGTTCGGGAATACGAAATGAAACCAAGAATCTTCCTGCTTTTGACAGTGTGCATGTTCATTACGATATTTTGCGGTTGTTCGGAAGAAACACCTGGAAGTGCAACATTAAGCGAAACGACATTTATTAAAACTTACGAAGGAATATATCTTGATTCCGGGATGAAGGTTCTGGAATCTTCTGATAACTTCTATTATATAGCCGGCTCAAGAATTAGTGATTCCGGTAACGATACAGATGTTTTCCTGATAAAAACAGATAAAATGGGAAACCTGATTTATGAAAAAACTATCGGTTATGTTTGTGATGAACATGGCTATGCTATGGTTGAAATGCAGGATGGAAATCTTTTAATTGCAGGAGAAATTGACCGAGATGGTAGTTTCGGTGATGCTTATGTTGTTAAAGTTAACCCAGAAGGAGATGCGCTTGGTGAATATTCATATGGTGAAGATAGACTGGATTATGTCAACTCAATCGTTGAGTTAAACAATGGAGATATTATCCTTGCAGGAGACTCGAAATCATTCCATGAATACCGAAGATTGGTTTATTTGCTAAAGATAGATTATTCTGGAAGTGAATATTGGTCCAAGACTTTCAGTGGCCTGGATGAATTTGTGAATGAAAACCTATATACGATTGACGCTTGTCTAACCAATGATGGCAATGTGGCTATTCTGGGTGAAATAAAAAATGGTCCATTCCCCGTAAAGACCTTTGTTCTGAAGGTTGATCCTGATGGGAATCAGTTATGGCTCTGGATTTCTGATTTTTGTGATAATGATGTGAATGCCAAATGTATGACTCCTTCCATTGATGGTGGAGTTATTATTGCCGGTGAGATGAATCCAAGTTGGAGCCAATCGTTCCCATTCATTACCAAACTTGATGAAGCGGGAAATCAAGAATTGTTATATTCTTATGAATCCTATTCAAAACACAACTTTAATGACATATTGCTTACACCAGATAATGAGTTATTAGTGACTGGTCACAGATACTCTGGAAGAAATTATCTAATGGTTTTTAAAACGGACCATGAAGGAAATCCAATCTTGGACCAATCGTATGGAAAAGGGGGTTGTAGGGAGGGACGGAGTATTAGTTTGACCCACGACAATTATATTTTAATTACAGGAAAAGCCATTGGGGTGGGAGCTTCTAACTATAATAATATGTGTTTTATAAAAACAGATATAAACGGTTGGGTTGGTGGAGATTTGCCCTGAGTATTTAAAATGGCTGCTATTGGGAGCAGCGCCTATAAACTGGAAGACGGTTTAACAGGCCCCAGTAGCATATGCAGAGCTTCCGATGGCGGATATTATATCATGGGAGGTTCAGATCCATACTCCACAGAATTCAAACCGTTTTTCCTACTAAAAATTAATGGTTCCGGTGAAGAAATATGGTCCAATGAATACCCGGAAACTGGTTTTCTTTTCGGATCTGATGTCGTTGCAACTCAAGAGGGGGATATGTCGTAGTCGGTCCGACGAGTCAGTATGATATATCTATTATGAAAACCAACGAATTTGGTGAGATGAGTTGGAGCAGAACTTATGGTGAATCAATGGGTGATGCTACTGAAGAAGTAATCGAGTTAGAAAACGGCGGATTAGCTATTTTCGGATCAACATCCTCTTTCGGAGCTGGTAGTAATGATTTTTATTTTCTTAAAACCAATCCGAATGGGATAGTCTATTGATTCATTAAATTATTTGGTTATATTATTGCAAATATCCTCTTATTTCCTGAGAAAATACAGCTTAACGGGCATTTTAAGGGAGCTTCCAACCTACTTTTGAAGAATGATCTTTTCTTTATTGATTCAAAGAATAAATTCAAAATGCGAGGGTATTATGAAAACCTTTAAATCCATTCTGCCTCCCCTTCTTCTTTCTTTGTCTATCCTTTGTATCTCATGTAGTAAAGACAACTCATCCAATCCTGATTCAGATTTCACAAACTTCATTAAGACTTTTGATACCGGATATTTCAACCTGGGGATGGATCTCCTTGAAGATGAAAACGGGGATTTCGTTGTAGCAGGATACTCAAAATCAGAAGATGGATATATTCATCCTCATGTTTTAAAAACAGACAAAGAAGGTCAGGAAATCTGGTCCCATCTTTATGAGTCAGACATAAATCGACATCGACTCGTTTTTAAAATCCTCCCCGTTGACGGTGGCTTTGTCTATGGTGGGAATAAAGTCGATGGAGTCCGTGCAGACAACCAGTTTTTCCTAACAAAGATTGACGATGAGGGTGAAATCATCTGGGAAAATTTTTACGGTGAATATGTTTCACCGGCTCTTTATCCAACCTTCATTCTCTGCAATGATAACTCTATCCTGATGGCCGGCGCCAATCTCTCATATGACACTGGGTTCGAACCGAGGATTTATCTGATGATGATCGATCAGAACGGCAACGAACTCTGGCAGGATATCCTTGAGATCTACCCCTATTATACATTTGATGTATGCCAGTCATCAGACAATGGTTTTGTTTTTGTCTATGGTACAGATCCTTTGGATGGAAGAGTTCATGTTCTGAAGATAGATTCAGATAGAAACATTGTCTTCCAGAATAATTATGGGATAGAGGGGATAAACTCTATCGGGTATAAAATATCCAGCACTTCCGATGGTGGTTTTGCTGTAACTGGAACAGCCACTCAAGTTAATTCTCGCAATGTCTTTATGCTCAAACTGGATAGTAATGGTTTTGAAGAATTTTTTAACGTCTTAGATACTGAGCAATTGGACCTCAGTTTTGATATCCATGAAACCTCTGACAACAGACTCATCATCACCGGACTATCGAATCACCGTAAGCTATTCCTGGTGAAAACGAGTTACGATGGTAGTGTCACCTGGGCCAGGGAGTATGAATATCGAGAATATACCAGTGGTCAAGGAATAATCGAGACAAGCGACGGTGGCTTTGCGGTAAGCGGTAGAACTGAAACAACACTAACAGGAAGTACTGACCTTTATTTTATGAAAACCGATCCGAATGGAATAGTATACTAAAAGGAACCAAGATGAGAATTACACCTTTGAAAGCCCTATTGCTTGTAAGTTTCCTATTAGTTTTCGCAGCATGTAATAAGGATAATAACCCGGCTGAATCATCTCAATCACCCCTTGACACTTCTCTAACATTCCAGAAATCCTTTGATTTTGGTTCTCATGAAAGCGGTCAGGATATCCTGGAACTCAACAATGGTGATTATATCCTTGCTGCAAATTCCACAAGAGAGTCCGATGAGGTCAGGTTTGTCACCGTTATTAAAACGGACACGTATGGAAATAAGATTTGGTCAGAAAGTTACGGCGAAGATTTGCGCCTAGCATGTAGCAATATTGTAAAAGCAGATGATGGCTACATCTTTGGTGGAAACATTGGTGGAAACATCCACGATAGATCTTCTTTGTTCTTAACAAAAATTGACCTGGAAGGAAATGAAGTCTGGCATTACACTTACTGTGAGGATATTGCAATAAAAAGTAAAACAGTGCTATTAGAACTAAGCAATGGAAACTTTCTGATATCTGGTGGTGGTTTTTCATTGTCTTCTTCTTACACCTGGATGGCAAAATTGGTTGAAGTGGACACCAACGGCAATATAGTTAATGAAATAACAGTAGATATTTTTGACATGTATTATTTTTCTGTTTGTGAATCAGTAGATAGTGGCTATATCCTGGGCTACAATGTTGTTGGTTCCATGACATACATACACAAAATCGACAGCCAGGGGAATACGGTCTGGCAAAATGACTATACATTCAATGTTGGTGATATAAGTCATACATATGGCAATTGTTATGTGATCACAGGCTCTTCTATTAATAGTGATTTGTACTTGCAAAAATTCGATGATTCAGGCACTACGGTTTGGGAACACTCGTATGCATTTAACACCATGGGTAACGATGTAAAAGAAACTTCTGGTTTTGATATTATTATCACCGGAAAGGATATACATTCTAATACCTGCCTAATTAAAGTAAATCGGTTTGGGGAATTACTCTGGCGTACGCAGTACAACCATGAGGAAAATGCTGCAGGTAAATGTATAATTGAAAACAACCGGGGTGGATTTGCCGTATTAGGACATGTTTTTAGCGGAACTAATGGCAATTTAGATAAGGATATCCTTTTCACAAAAACCGATTTGAATGGGATTGTGTATTGATGAAACCCAGGGTAGTCCGGCAACTGCGGGACTACCGGGCTTCATTCAGAAAATACTCCAGGATACCCACATAACTGAGAGATTCTTCACTTCGTACAGAATGACTCTGTTTGATATTATCAAACAGAGTCATTTATTCTCTCTAGTAGATAAAATATTCCATTAACAGATTTCACAAATTATCTATTCCTGTTTTAAAGTTCCTCCGTCAACATCTCGAATTCAGTGGTATCAAGCCATTCGGCTGAGATTAGCGCCCAAAATTCTTTAGCAAAACCTTGTAAAACGTATTCATAGGGTAACCAGCCATAACCCTCTTCACCCCATTGAGTTCCCCAAGAGTTTCTAATCAATATTGCACCCTTGGTGACTAGATCACATCTGGGGTTCTTGATCTCCATTTTATCATCATAGCCAACTGCAACAACTGCATGACCTCTTTTTGCTAAATCAGCAGGACATGGAAATGGAATACGTCCTTTTTCATCTTCCCACGATATTTCAGCACAACTGAAAAGAGGTAAACCAAACATTATCGGAATTTTGCTCGCTAAATGAGTTTTAATTGATTTAAGCAATTCTTCTGAACTGCCTGATGAACCGTCCTGATCCAGTCGGTAGTATCTTAGCGCCTCATAGTTATCGGCCACGGCATAATTAAATGCTGGAGGTTCTAAATCGAATTCCTCTTCATTATCTGTGTATTGCCAATATTTTTCAGGTGAAGCACCTATTATTGCCAATGAGGCCATGGCATGTTTGCAGCTGGATCCGCTGTCGCCAATGGTTCCAACAAGCCTTCTACTTGTCTTATAGGTAAAAAGTGGTGAGGCGAGAATTATCTTTCGATAAGAAACATTTTGAAAATACTCTACGATTGCGGTAGCAGCAAATGCTGTACAGGAATTCAATCCACCCTGATCGCGAACAGGTGGAAAATACCTTCTTAGATCAATATGACGTGGTGGTCTTCTGGCAAACAATCTTCGCATTGCTTCATTTTGTTCATAAATGGAATCGATTTCTGGATGCTCGATTGTGTAGTTTCTCTGGTCAGGCAGTGGTGGAATCCAACCTGTTGAGTAAGAGTACTTGTTTGAAGTTTTGTTACCTTCTGCGGTTTTCATAACTCCTCCTTTAATTGGTATAACAACGCATATAATAAACAGATAGCTTGCTTGAACATTGAGGACAATATGCATTAACGAGAAATTAATATCAATTATATTTTATAACTTCCTCTTTTTTTTTCTCTAATGGATCCCCGTTAAACAGCCGTGAGGCTGACAAGCTGTCCATGGGGACGACGCCATAAGAAATCCCGGTGGGCGGTCTACGCTTCGCTACGCCCTGCCTTGTCAGCATCCCCAACAACAGAACTTGGGGACAGGCTCCGGGCCACCCATTTTCGCCGGGATGCATCCTCCTTCGCCAAGGCTACGGAGGACTTGGTCGCTCCCAGATATGAAACCCGGGTGGGACCGAACAAGTCGGTCCTTGCTAGCACCCGGGCCACCCATTTTCCCCATGATGCAGTCGGTGATGGCAAATAAATGCCATCGGATAAACAAGTTCAGGGTTACATACAAATGACACGCGTGTCAAACAGAGCCGATTATTCTCTCCTAATGGAAATGAAATTCCATTTAAGTAATCAGAAACAGGAAAACTGCATTTTTACACTGTATCTTTGTCGGATAATATTAGGCAAAACGGGTGAACTTAACCGGGAGCTATTTGGATGAAAATCCACGAGTATCAAGGCAAAGAGCTATTGAGGAATTTTGGTGTAGCCCTGCCGGAAGGCAAGGTCGCCACAACTCCTGAAGAAGCTGAAGCTATCGCAAAAGAGCTCGGCGGCACTGTCGTCGTTAAAGCTCAAATCCACGCCGGTGGACGTGGTAAAGGTGGCGGTGTAAAAGTCGTTCACAATTCAGACGATGCACGTAAAGCAGCCGAAGATATTATCGGCATGCAACTGGTCACACACCAGACTGGTCCTGAAGGCAAGAAGGTGAAAACTGTTCTTGTTGAAAAAGGTAGCAACATTAAGCAGGAATTTTATGCTGGACTGACCCTGGACCGTGAAAGTGCAATGGACACCTTTATGGTAAGCACCGAGGGTGGCGTCGAGATCGAAAAAGTCGCCGCAGAAACCCCGGAAAAGATCATCAAGGTCGCTGTTGACCCTGGATTCGGACTTCAACCATTTGAAGCTCGTCGCCTGGCCTTCGCTTTGGGCCTTGAAGGCAAAGCCGTCAATAAAGCCGCAGGATTTTTCCTCGCGCTTTATCTGGCGTACACACAGACAGACGCTTCATTGGCAGAAATAAACCCCCTCGTCCTGACAGAAGAAGGCGATATCATCGCTCTCGATGCCAAGATGAACTTCGACGATAACGCCATGTATCGTCACAAAGACATCGCGGGGTATCGCGATCTCGACGAAGAAGATCCATACGAAGTGGAAGCTAGTAAATATGACCTGAACTACATCAAGCTCGACGGAAACGTTGGCTGTATGGTGAACGGTGCAGGTCTGGCTATGGGTACGATGGACATCATCAAGTTCTCCGGTGGCGAACCGGCAAACTTCCTCGATGTCGGTGGTGTGGCAAACGCTGAAACTGTGAAAAACGGTTTCAAAATCATCCTCATGGATGAAGCAGTCAAAGCAGTCCTGATCAACATTTTCGGTGGTATTGTTCGTTGCGACCGTGTCGCCCAGGGCGTTATTGATGCTCTTGGTGGTGATGATGTCAATGTGAACGTACCGGTTGTTGTACGTCTAGCTGGAACCAACGCCATTGAAGCCGCGAAGATGCTCGAAGAATCATCGCTGGACTTCATCGTTGCGACCAACCTCAAAGACGCTGCCGAAAAAGCGGTTGCAGCCGCGAAGGGGGTGAAGTAATGGCTATTCTCGTTAATAATGACACCCGTCTCGTGGTCCAGGGCTTCACAGGTGCTGAAGGTACCTTCCACGCTGAACAGATGATTGATTACGGCACAAACGTTGTCGCAGGCGTTACTCCGGGCAAAGGTGGCACCAGCCACTTGGAACGTCCTGTCTTTAACAGTGTCGCAGAAGCCGTTGAAGAAGTCGGTGCAAACGCAAGTGTCATCTTCGTGCCGCCGCCCTTTGCAGCGGACGGTATCCTTGAAGCTGTGGATGCAGGTGTAGACTTGGTTATCTGTATTACTGAAGGTATTCCGACAGCCGACATGCTTCGTGTTCACACAATGATGAAGGGCACAAAAACCCGTCTTGTCGGTCCGAACTGCCCCGGCGTTATCACTCCGGGACAAGCCAAGATCGGTATCATGCCGGGATTTATTCATACACCGGGTACAATCGGCGTTATCAGCCGTAGCGGTACTTTAACTTATGAAGCTGTCCATCAGCTCAGCGAGTTCGGTTTCGGACAGTCCACCGCTATGGGTATCGGTGGCGATCCGATCATTGGAACAACTTTTACTGACGCATTAAAACTCTTCAACGATGATCCCGACACCGAAGGTGTTGTGATGATTGGTGAAATCGGTGGTAGTGCAGAAGAAAAAGCCGCTGAATATATCAAAGCAGAATTCAAGAAACCGGTTGTCAGCTTCATCGCCGGTGCGACTGCCCCTCCGGGACGTCGTATGGGTCATGCAGGCGCGATTATCGCCGGTGGTAAGGGTACAGCCGCAGATAAGAAAGCAGCGCTTAAGGCTGCCGGAATCGCCGTTGCTGAATCACCAGCACTTATCGGTCAGACAATGGCTGAGGCAATGGGCAGGTGACGCGTCACCTTTTTATACGATACTTCTATAAACCGGTCCCGATGTTTCGGGATCGGTTTTTTGTGTTGTGAAACCAGAGTTTAGTTATCAGGGATCCATTCTTTTAGGTTTGAAACCCGAATGACCAGTCTTCGCAAAAGCTACGCCTTGACAAACCAGCACTCTGGCCACCCATCCTCAACACTATATCCGCCCCTTTCTGCTCGTCAGAAAGGGTCTATTTTAGATGTTGGTTTTTCAGATTGGAATAATAGAAATCAGTTCCTCTAAAATATAAACATAGCTGATATTTTTGGATATCTTGATATCCTTTTCGTGTTAACTATTATCTAAGAAATTCCGGTTTTTCTACATTCAATATTCTGTTTTCACCCTTCTCCCAAAACTTGTAACTTGACCATGACCACTCTCCCGGATGTTTTGCTAATTCACGTTTTACAGGATTTGAATGCACATATTCGAGGGTTTTTGTTAACTGTATATCTGTTCTAATTTCGTTAATGCTTCCGCCTCCTGCTTGCCAAAACCTATAGCCCTTTCGACTTCCATATTCGAAATAGAGTTCTTGATGTAGATCAGGAAATTTGTCTCGAAGATATTTAAGAGCGTGAAAAGAGAATGGTCTTTTAATTGACGAAAGGACTTTACCAATAATGGAATGTTCAATGTTTAGGATTAAATGTACATGATTGGGCATAACTACGTAAGCATAAACCTTGAAGCCGTATTTTATCCGAACGGTTTCAATCCTCTCAAGTAACAATTCATAAAGATGCGGGGATTTGAATAACCAATATCTGTGATAACATGAGAATGTTATGTGGTAAACTGTGTCATTTTTCATTCTAGATCGTGGTTTTATCATTATGGAACGCTTCTAATACTAACGACTAAAATACACCTTGATTGCGAGCAATCAAGGGCTGAAAGTGTTTTTTTTTCAACATTCATCAACACTATATCAGCCCCTTTCTGCTCGTCAGAAAGGGTCTATTTTAGATGTCGGTTTTTCTGAATCAAATCAATAAAAATGACTTCCTCAAAACAAAAGAAGAACTGATTACAGCTATAATAAACCTTGACTGCAAGCAGTCAAGGGCTGATTGTATTTTCTTGTTTTTAACTAACCTCCGCCCCTTTCTGCTCGTCAGAAAAGGTCTATTTTAGATGTTGGTTTTAATTTGTATCATCATTCCTGAGTATTAAAAATGAAACCTATATCCGTTATAATAAACCCTGTTTGCTAGCAAACAGGGGCTACACCTGACGAACTTTAGAACATGTTTTACTGAATCTGCCCGAGGTGGGGATTTGGGAAAAGAGGTAAGAATCGTCCATCAGAGGATTTATATTCGCGGGTTAAATCCATCACCTTAACGATGAGTTGCCAATTTGTATTTCCCTTCGCGGCAATGGATACTGTTTCCGCATCTTCAAATTTATAGATGTACTTGTTATAGGTGCGTCCTGTAGCTGGATCAACGTCTATCAACGTATCCAGTGGAACTCCGATAGTTTCATTCTTGATTCGAACTAACTCGCCTTGAAGTCTATTGTAATCGTGTACGTTATTCAGAAGTGGAATAAAGCGATAGTTATGGCCACTTGTTTCACCAAACATACTGATCTCGAAACCGTTATCCAGAACATTGAGCACCAATCCCAAGTACTCTTTTCCTTCATCATTTCCCTCGCCCAATTCGGTAATGTCCTGAGCGATGGGGGGTTCATATTCCAACAGAGAAATTCCCACATATTGGGTAACGCCCAATAGGAGAGGGATCAGAACAACCATCAAGTTCATAATGGGAGTAATACTGGGTTCAATCTGAACCTGAGTGGCCTTCCGTTTCCTGCTGGGACGGTACGCCAACTCACATTCCCCCGGTGAGGAGATGGATCAGTTTTACTGCATGTTCGTCAATTTCTTCAATAATCCTGTTGGTCTTGGATATGATCAGCGAATGAGAGATAATCGCTGGAATTGCAACCATTAATCCCGAGAGTGTTGTCATCATCGCCACTGAAATTCCCTGCGCCAGTTCGCCCGTTCCCGCTCCTGCACCTCCAGCGGCACGGAATGAGATGATAAGTCCGAAGATGGTTCCCATCAAGCCGATCAATGTGGAAACGTTACCGATCATCGCTAGATATGGAGTATAACGTTGAAGTTCGGGTATTACTTCCAGTGTGGCTTCATCAATAGCGTTCTGGACAGCACGGTAGTCAATCAACTCCTGCCGTTGCGTTTCCATCAAAGCCGCAAGGATTACTCTTGGTAGCGCCCGTTTACCAGCCGCACGTGAAAGGCTGATCGCTTTTTTATAATCGCCAGCTTGAACCATTTTACGGATTTCCATCATAAAACGGTTGGCATTTACATTAGCTCTGCCCCAAATAGCGATAAAACGTTCAATGGAAATTCCCAACATCCAGATAAACATTCCGAGTAGGATCCACATAAACATATAGGCCGGTGATTCTGGCAGAAAAGAACGGAAAAACTCGATCAGCATTTTTATCTCCAATTACATCCTGAATAGTCATATCCTGTTTTGGACTAACGAAATATACTCATCAATGTAACGTTCTAAAATAGAATACAAGTTCAAAAGCCAAATGGCCTACTCATCTATTATTAACATTTCAGAAAGGGTTTCGAGTTCCCGGTATGAATCAAACGACATTTTCCATGCGATTCTATTAGGTATTTTTTTGTTGCGATTTATTGAGCGAACACTTATCCGGTTGTTTTTTTCAGGGAGGATCAAATCGGTGATTGCTTGTGAATCTATTTCATTGTCCACAGTGCCTTCACCTTCAGCGGCAAACTGACGGTTCACAAATATTTCATACGGTTCATTTGAAACGATCTCTATGGAAACATTGTCGAATATTGCTGGAAAGGGAAAATGGAAAACATAATTCAGTGTATCAGCGTTGTCATCTGAAACAAAATAAGTCACTGTGTCTGTTGAAGCTATTTCCCATGAGTTCGTTATCTCGCCTATCTTCCATTGACTCGAATTCGCTCCTTCTTTTTTGTTCATGTTGAACAAATCTGAAGAGGAGTAGAAACATTCTTTCTTACCTGTTAGCCCCAAAATGTTGACATATTTTGATGGTTCCCTGATAGCCATTTCAATCAAGCACGCCTGTTTTATCTCTGGTGTGAATGATGTATTGTTTTCAAGTAAGAACCAGAGCGACAGAAGAATACGTTTTTCAGTCTCACGGTTGCCCGTTAATAAATCTTCCATCAAGTAGCTTTCTTCCCCTATAATATTCCGGCTATTTTTCCTGAGGTTACTTGTGATTCTGGATGACCTCCTTACTTGCTCTATAGCAAATCTTACAAATCCTTCTATATGATCGTTTGATGTCGCCATCAAAAGGTTATCGTTCAGATTTATTGCCATCATCTCACTGGAATATTTTAGCCCTGTGACCACAAAATCGCTCATCAATTCCTGTAAATCGAGAAGAGTATTAATTTCATTTTCTGACGGCAAATAACCTTTTTGTATTTTTTCATTTAGAGATGATATCCCTGGTTCATAATGCCCAAGAAACAGACGATCCTGCTGGCCAATATTACGGTTCAGAATTTTTATAAACAGTTCAGTAAAATCGCTTATTTGTTCCGGTACATTTTCACCTGAATCAAAAAACCTTTGGTAGATTTCCCCAGCTAATTTGAATCGAGGTAATACGAGTTCATTTAAAACTGAATAATCGTAGTATATAATGGATAGTTCATCTCTACCCGGACTTCTGACTTCTAAAAGATTTCTGATCAAGTCCTGTAGCTCTGATAGTGTTTCATTAATCACCCATTCGCTGTTTGAAGTAATAGTATTTTTCAACTCTTCCAGAATTTTTACTTCTGAGAAGTAGGGGTATTGATTTTTAATCCCATAGGAATAAATGCCGAGAAAATCCCAATAAACATCTCTGTTTCTCCCAGTTTTTATGGTCATTGTATCGAATACAGCCTGAATGATATCCAGCTTTTGTCTTGCATACTCAAGATAGTTAATGGCGTTTTCATAATGCGCGATGGCTAAATTCAGTCTTTCGTTCTGCTCAGGTATCATCATCAGGTTGGAAGCATTTCCAGCTATCATTTTTTTTATAGATTCGGCAAATAACTTTTCGTACCCGGCGATTTTTATTGCTGAAGAAATTGTGTTAACAGATTGGATTTCAAGAAGTAGATCAAACGTTGTCTTTATCGTATCAAATTCATCTTTGAGTTTCTTGTATTCATTAATCGATAATTGATTTTTTTCTCCTATCGATGCGAAAAATGGTTCATACTTGTTTTCAAGCAATTCAGTTTCTAATAGATTCAACAGTTTTACTGAGTTACCGTTATTTATGTTGTCGATGTCCCTGCAATTAACCTTGTACTTGTTTAAAATCTCTTCTGCCGATTCCTGATTTCCCTTTTTTATCTCCATCAGAAACATATACAGAGTGGCTTGGCTACTCATATCAATATTGTTGCTGGAGGTCATAACATCTGCTATACTATCCAGTTCAGCAAGTTCGTTCATGCGCCAGAGAAGTGATGAGTAGCGATTTAAGGCCAGACTGTTATTAGTGCTTTTTTTATTGGAATTATGGAAGCCGCGTATTGCCTCAAGCTCCCTCTCATCATTGCCAACATATTTGAAATATTCCATAGCGCGGTAATACAGGGCATTCCTTTTACTATCTTCACTGCTAATTCTGGCTGCTTTTAAAAAGGCATAAGCAAGATCTTCTCTGGTAATAGATGTATGCCCTTCACCAAGCTCAACTCGCATCTGCTTTTCCAATAGGTAAGAGTAATTCTGCAACGCTTCGGGCAGTAATTGGGATTCAGGATAGATATCTATTAGTGTTAATATATAATCCTGTGCCTCCTGTAAACGGCCATCCTCTTCCGCTTTTATTGCTAACTCGAATAACGCCGAAGCACTTGTTCCGGCTGACGGGTTCTCTTTTACCGCACTAACCAGAATTTGTTCTGAATCTCTCTCCTCCCCCTCCATGCTCAGTTTTTTTGCTATTAGAATTTCCAACTCACCTTTGTACTTCCTGACCTGACTTTTGATCTCTGGGCTGAACTGATCTGATGTCAGAATAAGTTCTGCAGTTCTACTGAGTTCATCATAATCTTGTAACCTGATAAAAACTGAAAAATATCCGTCAATTACCTTTTTAAGATGTTTTCCTCCAGGATTATTCTCGATATAGTGTTTATACAAATACCCAGCGCTCATATAGTAGCCTTCGTTAGCAAAACTACTCGCTGCAATTGGAAAAGACAGGCCATCATCTGATTCATTTTTTGTCCCATCAATGTAGAGGATCAACGCTTTTAGTAAAGCAGTGAAAAGGGTTGGAATCTTATTCACTATAAAAATTGAACCGGACAAAAGAGATACGATCTCAGCATCGTTCATGTCGTCATTAACATTGTATCCGTCAGCTATGATTCTGGAAATCACATTCGTTAGTACTTCATTTTGAATCTCACGATCATCGATATATTTCAGTGATTCTAATGCAAACTGGACTGCCTGGACTTTGTCTTCTTTAGATATTGCTGATGAGTACATCAATTCAGTTTTATTGATTGCCACTTTCCCTGCCAACGGGGATTCCGGATATTTCTCTAAAAAAGTATTTGCCTCGTTTCGGGCTATAGTCAGGCAAGATTTATCATTATTAGACAAAAATACTGCCAGTTCGAATGTCTGAAAGTGGAGATTTTCCTGGTAGGTACTTTTATCTTCGATAAGTAAATGATTTGGGTTACTATCAATAGATTCCAGCTCTTCCAGAACTGTTTTCCGTCTGCTGTATCCTTGGAAATAATCTCCGCTTATATTTTCCACACAATTGATTTTTAGCAATTCCAAACGGGGATTGAAACCAATTTCAGATGACGTTCTTTGGATGATTTTATTGACGTCTGGAATACCGGGATAGATGCTATATAGAGTCTCCAAATAGATCGTTTTTACTGCTTCATTGTATTCGTCGTTATTCGGAATAGAAAGTAAATCGGCAATGTCATCCTGACTTTTTTCAAAATCATCGTGATTACTTTCTATTATGTTTTGCGCCAATAAAACAACTGATTTCTCAAACCATTCTGACTCTAATCCTATACTTTTATAGTTTCGAATCAATCTACTCAATTCTGATCTTGCTTCATCAATTTCATAGGGATCGTCCTTGGTAAAACGCCATTCAGATTCAAGGAATATGGCTCTTGCCCTATAGCGAAGTGAGGGCCAGTTTTTTCCATGGGTAAAGTGTGAAATCGCCCTATCCAGATCGGGTCGGTTTTTTGTAATCTCAGCCTCACCCAGAAGAATATACGCCAACTGCGTTTCAGGTTTTTCTGGGAAAGATTGGATAAAGTCCTGAAGTAGATTTTCAATAGTCGCGATTGAGTTTTGATTTCCCGAATCTATCTTTTGTTCAGCAATCTGGATCAATGTTTCTGGATAATATTTATTGTCTTTATACGTCACCAAATCACTGATAGTCATAGAAGCAGATGGTTGTTTAGAATCTCTTTCAAAGCTCCTTTTCACGATTTCTAAGTCATTGAGTAAACGAGCCGACTTTAGTGAATACTCTGAGTCCCAATCCTCATTAAATAACTCAAATAATTCATTAACGGCAATATTTAATCTCTTCAGTTCACTGAATCGGACCTTGCTGTTTTCTAATTGAGCACAAATGTTTTCGGGTATCGATTCTATATAGCGGTCTGGAGAGTTGTATTCAATTTCCTTCCACAAGTCTGCCGTAGAAATAGATGCTGAATACATTACTCTTTGCAGGTCATTGCCAATTTTTTTCCATCTGGTATAGTCCTGAAGATTTTCATCTTCAAGGATTCGTATACCCAAAGCGGAAACCTGATGGAGAAGTAGTTCTGCGTATGATATCTGATGAATGTTTATTTCTAAAGCCGAGAGATCATCTAATTTTTGGATAAGTACTTTGTGTCTGTCTGGTGATTTCAAATCGGTATTATTTTCAAATCCCAATTTTTCAGTATTTATTCTGGGAATGTCTTTTTCGTTTACCTTCCAGAAAAGACCAGGGTCTATATCGGTGGTTAATTTAAGACTGTCAAATTCTGCTCTCGCTCTTTCGGGATTGAGATCTGCAAGAAGTGATTTTTCAATTAACGCATATCCGTGAATCAGGTCTTCTGGGTCAGGCGGAATTAAAATTGAAGACTGAGAGCTTTCTGTACCGCTTGAGGACAACGGAAACATACAAACAAGAACAGCAAATATCACAAGGGAAGATACTTTGTATATTCCTGCTATTTTATGAAAGAATTTCATTCCATGACTTTCCAGTTATCCTTGATTGAAAGCTAAGATTACATAGGAGATTGGTCAAGTTTGTTGTTGATGCTATTTGATTTAGAAGACCTGATTTTCCTGCTTGGGCCTAAGCCAAAAGCAACGTATATTTGCATCATGGAAACCGTCAACAAAATTGAGAAAACAATGGCCGACAAAATAAAAGTATGTGATGCATTACAATATGATCCTTCGGAAAAACCCCTTTTAATTGCTGGTCCTTGTGTCCTTCAATCCAGAGATGTCGCTTTTCGTATTGCCGAAGAGATACTTGAGATTGTTAACAGGACTGATGTTCCGTTTATGTTCAAAAGTTCTTTTGATAAAGCAAACAGGACTTCTGCCCAATCAAAAAGAGGTCCAGGTCTGAGCGAGGGTCTAAAAATCCTTGATGAAATAAAAAATGAATTCAATGTGCCAGTGATTACTGACGTTCATGAAACAGGACAGATTGATGAAGTCGCTGAGGTAGCTGATGCTATCCAGATCCCTGCCTTTTTATGCCGCCAGACAGATCTGCTAATTGCGTGTGGTCGTAGTGGGAAAACTGTAAATGTTAAGAAAGGTCAATTCCTTTCACCCGAAGACATGAAGTTTGCGAGAGAAAAAGTTCTTGAAGGTGGTGATGTCACAGTATTCCAGACGGAACGAGGGGCCACATTTGGTTACCGAGATCTGGTTGTAGACTTACGTTCTCTTTATACCATGCGTCAATTTGGTCCAGTTATTTTTGACGGGACCCATGCGGTTCAATCACCGGGAGGAGCTGGAGGAAAAACGGGTGGAAACCGCGAATTGGTTCCCCTTCTAGTCCGAGGAGCACTCGCAGCAGGTATTGATGGCCTTTTCCTTGAGGTCCATTATGATCCTGACAGTAGTCCATCGGATGGCCCCAATATGATCTATCCTGAAACGTTGAAAAAGCACCTTCCCATGTGGCTTGACATCCATCAACGCGTGCAAGAGGAATTATAATTGAATTTTGGAGAAATAAGCTCAATTGTGATCACCGGTTGCCTCGGTGGACTGGGGAGTACTCTGGCCAGAGAGTTTCTTAAATCCGGCAAGCAGGTTTTCGGGATTGACAATTTCGACCCGGGTTGTGCTTCCATACTCCATCATCGGTTTGTACGTGAAGAACTGGAAAAAAACGACTCCTTTTCTTTTTTGGCTCATGATATCCGTAGAACATTACCTTCAGATTTCTTACCCCAAAAAGGCCGATTTTTGTGGTTTCATTGTGTAGATTATACTCCATCAAGAAACAGCTATTTTGATCCGGTAACTGCTGACGAGGTGTTGTGTCAGTCTATCGAAAAACAGATTTCAGGGTTCGCAGAAGATTTTCATTTTGTTTTCCAACATATATTTAATGGTATGGAAAATAGTCGGCTCAATCACCCTGAATGGTTGATAGTCCTTGAGTTAAATCAGAAACTCAGAACGAATTGTTCAGAATCTGAGAATGTTCAATTCATCCCCCTGCCACTCCTGATGGGGAAATACCAATCACGGCATACCCTTCCACTAAAAATGTTCTTACAGTTTAATAGTGGAATACCGATTGAAATACATCCAAATCAATTAAACATTCAAGCTGTCGATCTTGATAAGTATGTAACGGGAATTTTGGACGGTCTGAATGATAATATGTTAATGCCTTCTGAAGAGAACATAGTAGTAATAAATCAAGATAGTGTCCTTGGTTTTCTGCAAGGAAAATTCCCTGAAGATGAAATTGAAACCAAAAAGACAATTATTTGTTGGGGTCCCTCCTCAGAAAAAGAAGTCGACTTATCGATTCTTCAAACGAAGCTTGAAGAAATTTATGGTCACATGGAAAGCATTCCTCATTATCCTCCCAATCAATGGGCCAGGGAAATGAAAAGAGAAGAAAAAGAACGACGAGCAATTAGAAGAAGACAACACAGAAGAAGAAAGAAAAACAGAACGAATTAACCTCCAGATGTTGCTCCAGTTTTAATAACTGAATTATAAATACCTTAAAGATTGTAGTCTATTGTTATTCTTGCGGTAAGTCCTCGAGTATTTCTTAATATTCCCGTTTTCAGTTTCTTGTTTAAGGCTCACTTCTCCTCAAAAATTAAAATCGAGATTAGACTCTATCTTTTCTGTTTTGTAATATTTATGAAGGAATCATTAATATTTAATCGCTTATAATTTGTCTTGACTTTATACTGCAAATTTCGAGGAAAGTATGACTACCTCCAAGGATTTGATTCTTCTTGTAGATGATGACACAACTATTCTTAGTACTTCTCAAATGATGCTTGAAGCATTGGGATATGAAGTAGAAGCCGCTGAAAGTGGAGAAAAAGCGGTTGAAATTGCGACTGGGAATTGCGATCGATTTAAACTTATTCTGACCGACCTTTCCATGCCTGACATGGATGGACAGGTTTTATTAACAAAAATGCGAGAACTTGGTTTCAAAGGTCCAATTGCTATTGTTTCTGGCTATGCTCTGAATGTTGATGATTTGGACGGAGATTTTGTCGGAGTTTTAATGAAACCATTTCGTTTGAATACATTAAAGGAAAAAGTAGCCGAATTTCTTGGAAATTGATACTGAAAATTATTTCTGACGGTCGTTATCACTTATATTGAAGTTGTCGGATATTCCGGCAGGGACTCAAGTCCTTTTCCGTTTACTAACTGAAGCGGAGGTGATGCCCATGTGTAATAATATGGACTACGAAAGGTCGCACGTCTGATCGTGCATATAGGGCCGCTAATTTTTTAGCGGCCCGTTTTTTTTCATTTTTACTGGTTTCCAAAATTCCTCATGCTGTATCGTACTCAATAAAAAACCCCATCCGAAATCGAATGGGGTTAATTCAAAAGTGTCGAGCTATAGATCAGACGCCCTCTTGGCACCGTATAAACTCAGGAAATGTTCAATTTCACCTTTTGAAAGCATTAAAGGTGTATTCCCATCAGTATCCTTGGCGTTGATATCTGCGCCAAGCGAAACCAGTATCTTGACGACTTCATTATTACCCTTGGATGCTGCAACATGTAAGGGCGTTTGCCCCTCGTTGTTTACACTATCAATATTTATGCCATGATCAATAAGTTCACGGGCAATTCTTCCGTTGTTCTCATAAATAGCCGCAAAGTGCAGGAAAGTGTTACCATCTTCATCTGTTGTGGATAAATTGACATTCCCACTTTGAAGGATATAACTGACAAATGGAGCTCCTGCACGAATTGCCATAGCCAAAGGAATTTTATCGAAATCTGTTTCAACATCTACCGGTGCTCCATTTACAATCAACAATGAAAGCATGTCGAGGTTTTTCAAATCAATGGCAAGTTGGACTGGAGTCAGTTTCCATGTTGAAGAGACAAATCCGGCATTTCCGCCTTTTTCAACTAGTAGTCGAGCCAAGCCAATTTTTTGTTCCTCTATTGCAATATATAGAGGCGTCCGACCTTTTTTATCAGGAGCATTTGGATCTGCGCCAGCATTCAATAATAATTCTATAGCATCCGCATTTAATCGATCAAGAGCATATTGTAATGGATCTTCACCATTTTCCACACCTTCTACATTAGCACCGTTATCCAATAATAACTTGATTGACTTTAAATCATTATTTTCTATAGAGAGTATCAGTGGTGTTTCATCCTTGCGGTTAACATGATCAACGTTTGCACCATGCTCAATCAATTTTGTAGCAAGTTCATAATCCTTCTTCTCAAGAGCCAGATCCAGCGGTTTTACATAATCCACATCATTTTCAACCGAGGCACCCTTTGAAAGAAGAGTGTCTAACATTGTTGTATGATTTTCTTTTATGGCTATCATAACCGGGGTATAGCCATCTTTATTTCGTCTGGCAGTAAAGACATTTTTTTCGAAGATAACCGGAAGAATCTCCACTCTTCCAAAAATAACAGCAAGGTGTAGAGAAGAGGCTTCCCGTGTATCGGAATTCTCGAGTCCGTCTGTCGTTTGTAAATCGACATCGGCGCCTTTATCCAGAAGAAGTTTCGTCGCTTCTACATGCCCGTTTATGACTGCTTCGTGTAATGGAGTAATTCCTCTAGCATCGCGATGATTTGGATCCGCTCCTTTACTAATCAGGAAATCGATCATCTCCAGATTGCCGGCTTCAGCAGCCATTTGAAGAGGCGTTTGCCCCAGTTTGTTCTGTGAATCAGACAGGATCAGACTTTTTGAGATGAACAGTTCCGCCATCTCAGCAGAGCCCATCATAACAGCGTAGTGCAAAGCGATATTGTCAAATTTTCCGGGAATTGCAGGATCCGCACCAAGTTCTAATAGATGTTTCACCATTTCTATGTCATTTCCCTGCACAGCATATACCAAGGGTGTCAACCCTAAATCATCTTCAGGGTTTATATCAATGTCTCCCATTACGATATAGTCAAGGATATCACGATTACCATTAATCACTGCATTATGGAGCGGAAAACGTCCGAAATCATCTTTTTTACCGATAAGTTTCTTTTTCGGATCACCGGCCAGGATAAGCTTTACAGAGCTGAAATCATCCGCCAGGATGGCTTCATTTAATTCCGTTGCCATACCTTGAGAATTCAGTAAAAACAATACTGCTATAATTGCAATCAAGATTTTTTTCAACTTCATATTTTCCTCAAACATTGAATACTGCGTTTGAAATCAAATGATATCTATTTGGCTTTTATCAAGATATTTCTTTGCGTAATCCTTTACCAGTCCAGATTCAACAAAAAGATCAACAATATTGCCATCCAAATGCATGTCCTTTACCATAAAGCCTAGTATTTTTACAGCTTGGGATAACATCATTGGTTTTTTGTAAGGACGATCTTTTGCAGACAATGCTTCAAAAACATCTGCGACAGCCATAATTCTGGATTGAAGATTAATTTCTAAACCTTCCATACCATCAGGATAGCCACTACCATCCAATTTTTCATGATGGGCTCCGGCGATTCCAGGCACCTGTTTAAGCTTTTTGGGCCAAGGAATTTCACTCAGAATTTTCTGAGTCATGACAGCATGATTTTCGATAATCTCACGTTCATCTTTGGTGAGAGTACCTTTTCGAATACCCAGATTTTCAACCTCATCATCGAGGAGGAAGGGTTGATTATCTCCATTAACTTTGTATTCTCTACTGGCAATTTTATTCAGACGGTCAAGCTTTTCATCCGCCATGAATTCACCACCGGTATTTGTATGTACAAGAAACTCCAGATCGTTTTCCAAGGCTTCCAAATCGCTGTCGCAAGCGGATTGGATCTCTTCACTCTTCCTGGGATCAATATGATCCTCAACTTGTTTCAGCATCTCCTGGTAAGCTTGAAGTTGCCTTTCAAGTTTGATTGTCTGCCACCTTGTTTTAACAAGGTCAATTCTGTCAAAAATTGTTTCAAGTTTATTTGCTTTATCTACGACATATTCAGGGGTTGTTATTTTGCCTGTGTCATGTAACCAGGCAGCGATCCTCAGTTCTTCAAGTTCATCATCGGTGAATTTAAAATCTTTGAATGGTCCTTTTTCTGCTTCATTGACTTTTTGAGCAATAAGCACGGTCAACTCAGTGACCCTCGCGATATGACCACCCGTATACTTTGATTTTTCATCAATCGCAGTTGCAATTGCCTGAATAAAGGATTCAAACAGGTTGCGAAGATCGCCAATTAATCTCTGCTGTGTTAGAACTACTGCTGCCTGACTGGCCAGAGCAAGCGCAACCTCTTCTGTTTCATGTCCAAAGGGAATAGTCTCATTGGTGCCGGGATCTTTGGCGTTGATCAATTGCAGAACACCGATAATTTCGCCTTCGTGATCCCGCATGGGAACAACAAGCATGGACATGCTGCGATAGCCCATTGCTTCATCAAACTTTCGTGGACCGTCAAAATTAAAGCCTTTGGCTTCATAAACATCTTCAATATTTTCAACTTCGCCTGAAAGTGCGACATAGGCCGAAACGTTTGCGTGATTAGGGGTTCCATCCTCATTGTAGAGTTTGACGTTTGGTAAGGCTACTTCATTTCCTGAGGTCCCCCCCATGTAAGTGTTCAACGTTTCATTATGAACTACATGGAAAGCGAGTTCGGTAGCATCATCTGTGAGCAGATAAAGTGTTCCACCATCAGCGTTAGTAAACTTTCGGGCTTGCGCGAGAATCATCTCAAGCACCCTGTTGAGATCTCTTTCTGCCGAGAGGGCAGCTCCGATCTTAACAAGATCATTAATATGTGAAGCCTGTTCTTCCGTGAATACCTTCAGCTCTTTTACGACCTTTTCGAGCATCAGGTTAATTCTGGGATTATCGCTGAAACATAATTTATCCAAAGGATTACGCATTCACGCTCCAGATGACTGGGAATATACTTTTTCTATTTATGAGTAACACTCATAATAATAATCATTCATGCTGAATCGTAATATATGTATCTGTAACACCTTTAAAAACCATTTTAAAAAAAAATAGTTCAAATTACACTCAGTATTTCTGTTCATTTGGGACATTTTTTATTGATATTTGGTGTTATTGTCATTTAAGTTAGCCCCATAATCTTAGTCATATATTTTTAGTCTATTTTCCCAATGGAAAAACATGAAACAGCAATTACTAAAATGGATCTCGGTACGCTTTATTATCGTCTACACTTTTCTTGGTATTTTATGGATTCTGCTCGATCACTTTTTGGCTACACGACTAATAACAAATATTGAACCGACGACTATTCCCCATCTCATTTCAGACGTATTTTTTCTTCTCGCTACAGGGATTGCTGTCTACATACTTCTTCGTTTCTGGGAAAAGAAGAGATTTATTTTTGAAGAACAATTAAGAGAAAACGAAGAAAGATTTCACCAGATTTTTCAAAACGCACCAGTTGCTTATCATTCGCTGGATGAAGATGCCAACATCATGCTGGTAAACAATACGTGGCTGGACTTATTGGGATATGAGCGAGATGAGGTTGTTGGAAAATGGTTTGGAAACCTACTAACAAAAGAATCTCAACCTGAATTACAAAAAAATTTCTCCTTATTTTTGAAACAGGGGGAAATAAGAAATGTCGAATTTCAAATGGTGAAGAAGGATAATTCGGTTATTTATATCAATCTGACAGGTAAAATTGGTACTGACATAGATGGCAATTTCAAACAGACTCATTGCGTTTTCAGAGATGTAACAAAAGAGATTCAGATCAGTAATGCTCTTCAAGAGAGTGAAGAAAAGTACCGCTCGATCATAAATAATACGATGGAAGGAATATTTGTTATTCAAGACAGAAAGCTTGTCTTTTGTAATCAAAGATTCTGTGATATTCTTGGCGGCGAATCACCCGAACAGATGTTGGATACATATTTCAGCAATTACATAGGTTCAAATGATAAAGAAGAATTTGAGGAATATTTACTGGAACGTGAAGCAGGTAAAGAACAAAAATCTCTTTATAATTTCACTGCCATTCGTCAGGATAACAGCGACCTCCAACTGGAAATTTTCAGTCATCTCATCTTTTATAACGATAGACCAGCTCTGCAAGGAACCTTCAGAGATATAACTGAACAGGTTCTCTTGCGTCGACAACTTGCTCAATCCCAAAAAATGGACTCTATCGGCAGGCTCGCAAGCGGAGTCGCCCACGACTTTAATAATCTATTAACGGCAATTATCGGTGGAGCGGAACTTGCCAAGCTCAACATGGAAAATGAAGTGTTTGACCATGAATCGCTTGATGAAATACTTTCCACATCGAAAAAGGGAGCAGAACTCACCAGGCAATTACTTGCTTTCAGCAGGAAAGACATTATAAACCCCATTGCTCTCAATCTTAATGAAACCATTAACAATCTCGACGTTCTTTTCATGCGACTTATCACAGAAATTATAAGCCTTTCCTTTGATCTTGAACCCAAGTTGTGGACAGTAAAAGCTGATAACAGTCAAATTGAGCAGGTTTTGATCAACCTTGTTATCAATGCACGGGACGCCATGCCTGATGGGGGTAAGCTCAGTATAAAAACGGAAAATGTCACAATTGAAAATCAAGTGTGCCTAATCTGTCATGAGAGTTTTTCAGGAAACTTTGTAAGAGTTTGCGTTGAAGATAACGGTATTGGAATTGAGCAGGAGCAAATTGAGATAATCTTTGAGCCCTTCTATTCAACAAAAGAAAAACATAAAGGTACAGGATTGGGTTTATCCACTGTCTATGGTGTGATGAAAAATTCTGGCGGCCATATTTTTCTAGAATCAACGATAGGTCATGGTTCAAAGTTCCACCTATATTTCCCCATTGTTTCAGAACCAGTCTCTGAACTTACCCATCCATTGAGACCATCTTCTCTGAAGGAAGGAACGGAAACAATACTTGTTGTTGAAGATGAAGTTGAGGTTAGAAGAACGACTGTTCGTTCGCTGAAACAGTTTGGATATACTGTTTTTGAAGCTGAATCCGGTAAAAAAGCATTAGAACTTGTGTCAAGCCTAAGTGAGATGATAGACCTTGTGTTGAGCGATATTGTGATGCCGGAAATGGACGGCAGGATCCTCATGGAGAAAATACAGATAGTAAAACCAGAGATGAAAGCTGTGTTTATGTCTGGATATGCTCCTTCATCATTGGAAGGTAATAAACCATTACCTGCCGACATTCCGCTGCTTAAAAAACCTTTCCATCCCAAGGATTTAGCCCTGACTGTTCGCCGTGCCCTTGACATGAAGTCCGAAGTTTGATTTATTCCCTATCTCAGACGAGTCTCAGCGACACATAAACATTGCGCTTGATAACATAATCACGTAGTTTTCCCCGGTGGAAAAACGGACATTTATAAGATGAAAATTGCCAAAATTTTGACTCACATCCATCCGGACCTGGATGCAATCTTCTCCATTTACCTGATGCGTGAACACGGTGAAGAAAAGTTGCCCGGAATCTCTTCAGCCGGTTTTGAATTTGTTTCAGCGAATAACCTTCCTGATGGCAAATCAGCAGAAGAACTTGAAAAAGAAGGTGTCATCGCTCTCGATACCGGTGGTGGTCGTTTTGACAACCATCCAATCGAAGGTGAGAGTAATGAAGCCAAATGGGATAAATGTGCTTCCCAACTCGTCGCTGAAGAACTCGGTGTTGTAGATGAAAAGGCATACCGATTTTTACTGCCTTACACTATTGCCCATGACTCACAAGGTCAGGCGATGACCAGTAAGGAAGCTAGTCATCACTTGCTGGCTCCTCACGGTCTGATTGATGGTCTTCATCGCAATGCAGAAGATGATGTCCTTGTTGTTGAACAGATGTTGATCTTGCTTAAAGGTATTGCCAGAGCAAGTATCCACGATGAAATTTCAACACAGGATGTGGCTAATATTTTTGATAGAACCCTCGCCTCCTACTTGAACGAGAATGATCTACCTGATGTAGAGTATTTTCGTAAGGAAGCGATTGAATGGCCTGAAACAGGTGAATGCCATGTTGCGGCCCGTTTAAAGGGAGCCAGTTTAAGGCGTGATCTTGAAAAATTACTCAAGATATCCTCATGGCTCCTCGCCTCCCAGCCAAATGCACTGCCTGAAGTTGAACAGGAAAAACGAGTCATCCTGCCTGTAGCGCTCCTTGGATTGGCTGAAGAATTCGGCGAGGGAAGTGAAGAATATAAAAATGCCGTCTACCCGATTCTGAAGGCTGCGATTCAACGCGAAGCTGACTGGTTCCAAGCGATAGATGAAGTTGAAAGAAGTGCAAAAATTGTCCGAGGCCGTGGTGTTTCCATGGCAGCGATTGCCAGTAAAAATGGACTTTCTATAAAGGCAGCACGGTACCGTCGTGGTGTCAGTGCGGTTCTTTACATGGAACCCGTCTCAAAGAATGTCACCCTGCAATCAGGGCAACGAAATGATGGTCGCCCGGTTCTGAATCTCGAACGAATTGCTAAACGCCTCCGTTCCGCTGAAGCTATCCGCAGACGTGGTAACGGGAAACGTTTAGAAAAGAACCTTGGCGAAGTGGGCATGGTTGAAGGTTGGTTCCTCCATCCAAGTCTCCGTCTTTTGAACCGTGGTTCACCCAAAGCACCAGATGTAGAACCATCCGCACTTAGCTGGAAAGAAATTATTGAGGTTATAAGAGGAGATTTCCGTCCGGATGAAAAATTATCCGAATGGTTATGTCCTGAAGATAAATGTACCGAAAAAGAGTGTTCGCTGTTTCCCTTACGTTTCATCAACTGCCACCTGTTCCGGGAACGCATTAAAAGCACTCCTCAACGTGGTACACTTGGTGAATTATTTGCGGATAAGTTGAAAAAGAAGTAGATCAAAAGAATAACGTCCATTTGGACAGCAGGAGTAGTACTATGTCACTAATAACAGAACAACAGGTTACATCCTCCAATAAAAATATTGTGATGGTAATCGCAGATGGTCTCGGTGGTTTACCTCAGACTCCCGGCGGTAAAACGGAACTTGAGAAAGCCAATACTCCGAACATGGATCAATTGGCAAAAGATGGTAGCCTTGGATTATTGGACCCCATCGGCCCGGGAATCACTCCAGGAAGTGGTCCGGCACACTTGGCACTGTTTGGATATGAACCGATTGAAAATAACGTTGGCCGTGGACTGCTTAGTGCCCTTGGTGGTGATTTCCCACTCTTGGATACTGACGTTTGCGCCCGCGGTAACTTCTGCACACTTGATGATGCAGGCAATGTTACAGACCGTCGCGCCGGACGTATCCCAACCGTCGACTCTGCCCCGCTTTGTGAAAAGCTGGAAAAAGAGATTGACCTCGGTTCCGATATTGAAGTTTTTGTCCGTTCAGAAAAAGATCACCGTTTCCTGATGGTTTTCCGGGGCGAACACCTCAGCGACCAACTTCAGGATACTGATCCGCAGAAAACTGGCGTTCCCCCACTTCACTGCCAGCCGCTTCGTGAAGAAGCCGCCAGAACAGCTCGTTTGATTGATGATGTCACAGCTCAAGCCCGACGAATTCTCGCCGGTCAACCACAAGCGAACGGTGCATTACTTCGCGGTTTTGCGAAAATGCTTCCGATTCCGAGTATGGCCGACCGTTTCGGTATTCGTGCCGCTGCACTTGCAGACTACCCGATGTATAGGGGTTTGGCAGAGTTAGTAGGTATGGAAGTGATTAGTCGCGATAGCGCAGTGGAAGACCGCTTCCGAGCTGTTGGACAGCACCGCGATGAGTACGATTTCTTTTATGTCCACTTCAAAAAGACTGATGCGACCGGAGAAGATGGCAATTTCGAAGGCAAAGTAAAAGCACTCGAAGAACTTGATGCCGCAATTCCAGCTATCCTTGAAACCAAACCTGACGTCTTGATCATCACAGGTGATCATAGTACTCCGGCAACCATGGCTGGCCACTCATGGCATCCTGTTCCCATGTTGATCTGGGGAAATAACGTTCGGGTTGATGATACAACTGCTTTTGGTGAGGATCAGGCTGTGCACGGCGGCATGGGACGTTTCCCGATGATGCACCTGATGCCTTATGCTTTAGCCCATGCTGATAAGCTGATTAAATTTGGTGCGTAGGACTTAGTCGCTTCCGGGCTACTTGATTGTTTGCCGATCCATAGACATTGGGATCGGCTTTTTTATGCAATAGATGGTGTTGTTTGCTTATCGATGGCGGCAGCCGTGCATGCAAACAATGTCTATACTGAGAAGCCCATCTATTGTCATTTACTTCAGCAAAAGCATCTTTTCAGTGTGGGTGTAGCTAGATGATGTCAGGGTGAGGAAATAGATTCCAGCGGGGTAACCGGATGCGTCGAAAGTCAGGTCGTAGGAACCGGCCTGCCTGAAGCCGTTGTACAGGCAAGCCCTTTCCTGGCCTAATATGTTAGTCACTGAGATATTAATCTCTATTCCTTCAGGTATGTCGTATTTGAACCGTGTTGACGGATTAAAAGGATTCGGGTAGGGTTTACTTAAGTTGTAGCTTCGGGGTAGTTCCTCTTCATCCCCAATTTCATTTGTACTTCGACATTGGCCTTGAATCGGAATTACCAGTAATGAATCCCAACAGTTATTACTTTCGATGATTAACTCATCCCTGTAGCTTCCAATTTCTTGCGGGGCGAAAAGTATTTCCAGTTCGTAGGTCTCCCCAGTACCGATTGAATCTGGTGTTGTACCCAGAATAAATGCCGGATTACCGGCCTCAATGTTGGAAATCACAAGTGATGCTGAACCGCCATTGCGTATAGGAAGTGTCCATGAAGTGGCGGATCCGGGCGGCACTGTTCCAAAATCATGGCTACGCTCTATTTGACGGATATTCGCCAACCTGTACCCAGTAAAAGGTGTACTGGAAAAACCTTCCATCGGGATGTTCGCGAGGATCGTGTCCCCCATCCCATCGGGATTCGCTTCCTCATGGTAGGGCCCTGTCGGATCACCGTAATAGTTGTCTCCTAGGTTCACAATGCAAGAATCTTGCGGAAACCATGAGTATCGAGTAACTGCTTTTCCCTGATTATTATAGAAATCATTTTGAGAAATAGTAAGATTTGTCCATTGCATAGATAAGAGCAAACCTCGACGTTCTGGATTTCCTTCAAATGTCGTTAATATATTATCTATAAATACATTATCTACTATTTCTACATGAGTAATATGTCCTAATCCATCTTGCATTGTATGGATTGCACTGCCTGTAATTGCTGTGTTACCACGACAATAATTGTTGTGGAATAATATGTCGTTTTTGACAAATATCACACCGGCGTTAAATGCATAATTTTCTATAAATGTATTGTTTTCTATTGTTTGTTGCGTGTAACCAGCAACATACAGTGCTCCTCCAAGTCCACCATTGGAGGTATTTGCAGTATTATTCTGGAAATTATTGTTTGAAACAGAAAGAGTGGATAAGGAATCAATTATACCTGCTAAAAAAACCGCACCTCCTTTTCGGGATGAGTTTTGTATAAAATCATTATTATGTATTACTATGTCGCCTTGACGGATAATATGTACTGCTCCACCAAAACTTGTGGATATATTTTGAACAAACTTATTATTCGTTATTGCAGAGGTTACTTCTATAAACCTAATGCCACCTCCCTCTCTTGTCGAAATATTTTCAAAGAAAACATTATTTTCAACTTCTATTGAACCCTTCATTGCTTCTAATCCCGCAGCACCTACACCTTCATTTTCAGAAAAAAAACAGTTTTGCACCATTGAATCACTACGGTATATATAAACACCTCCACCCAACCAAGCCCTATTATTAATAAATCTACAGTGATCAATAAGTAGTGACTCAACGGAATCCGCCCTTATAGCTCCTCCTTCTAGAGGATCATCTACATAGCCATTCCTGAAAGTCAAACCTGATATTTCAATCCTGCCAGTCGTTGTCGAATCTATTGTAAGGATTCTTATACGACTATTTAATGGCAATAGTACTGTTGAAATGATTGCAGTAGTATCATCTGAAAGGATATAGGTTCCTGCTATAATGATGTTCTTACCACCAAGATATAAATTTTCACGATATTCACCAGGCGAAACCAGAACAGTGTCACCATTCAACGCTAAGTCAATTCCATCTTGAATATTGGATGCATCCTCAGGAATACTAATTACTGAGCCCCAGAGTTTAAGGGATGTGAACAGTAGAATAACAGATATTTGAGTAATTTTATTCATTTTATTCTCAACATATCAGCCATGTGGATTATCCACATGGCTGATATGATTATTTTACCAGATGAAATCATAATATAGTGTTCCAGAGGCACCATACACATTTGTATATTCAGCCCATAAATATCCCAATGATATGTCAGCATTTTGATGATAATACCATTGATCTGTGGCTAGGTTATGGGAATTCTCCACAACCGTCTCTCCATCAACTGATACTTCAGTGGTTAGCGTGAAACTACCACTTAATTCAGTTGCATCGTAATGCGTTTTGGCTGTAGCTGATGGATAAATAGTGGTTGGAAAAGTACGCTGAAAATGTTCTCCTGGGTCAAGTTCTGCATAATAACTGAGATTTTCGCAAAATACCGATGGTACACTCATTAGCATAAGTAATACCGTTAAAACAGCCAGTCTCTTGTAATTCATAATAGACCTCACTGATTATTTACCATTCCCCATCGGAATGATTGTTTCATTATACCCCCCCCCCTAAGCAAGAAAGCAATACCATTAACGAAATATTTAAATATTATTTAAACAATTGCTATATTCTATTGAAGTAACAACCAATACAATATTAGTTACTTATTCCAGATTTATCAAGTATTATTGCCATAAAGTGTACTTTTCATTAATAAAGGATATTCAATTAACTAAGATTTAGGGTTGAATATTTGTCTCAAACAAAAACTATAATAAACCCTGATTTCGATATTTGATTTCAGGGTTATTTTAATAGTCCACTATCGCATCAGCTTCGATTTCAACGAGAAAGCCCGGTGCAATTAGCTCTTTAACTTCAACCAGTGTGGATGCAGGTTTGATCTCCCCAAAAACTTCTCCGTGCGCTTTCGCTACACCTTCAGCATGGGATATATTTGTAAGAAAAACTCGGGTTCGGACCACATCTTCGAGGGTTGCCCCTGCTTCTTTAAGGCAAATCTTTATTTTTTCAAGAATATATTTTGTTTCCGAATAGCCGTCTTCGCCAATCCTTTTACCGTTTTCGTCGGCGGCCATTGTCCCGGAGACAAAGATAAACGGACCCTTTTTAACTGCTCTTGAATAACCGTAGAAGTCGCCGATAGGTGAATCGGTTTTGATATTGGTTCTTCGCATTATTTATCTCCCCGAATTATTATAGTTGTCGAAACCTTAAAATAAACCTTGATTGCAAGCAATCAAGGATGAAATTTACTATGTAGTATATACCTTTCTGTTTCATCCCTGTTTGCTTGTCAAACAGGGTTTACTTTTTCGAAAATAACAAAATTTGTTGTCGGACATAGAAGCCCGAGTGGGCACCAAATGGTGCCTTGAGTGCATCCCCAACAACAGAACTTGGGGACAGGCTCAGGGCCATACTGTCGGATTCTGAGAATCAGACCTACCTACAGAACGACGCATAGAATAAACGTTGCTTGTAAACAAGCAACGCCATCTAGCCTGTACCTTACCCATAGAACAAACATTGTTTGCCCTCCCGACCGGACGGGATAAGCAGACAACGCCATCTTAAATGTAGTTTCCCAGAATAAAGCCCGTCTCGTACCATAAACTCGGGCCACCCAGACAATATTTTTTGTCTACGATAGCATCAGCTTCGATTTCGACGAATTAGTCAAGACAATAAAAGCCGGCTAAAAATAGCCGGCTTATCTGGATCCTGAATCGAGTTCAGGATGACATTTTATTTATCGTTCAAGCATTCCGACTTTAACCAGTTCTTTTTCGAGCTGGGTCACAAGATGATCCATCTGATCAACCATCGCCTGGTACGTGTCGGGGCTGGTCATATCCACACCTGCGTTTTTCAGTAACGTTACAGGCTGATCGCTACCACCGGCACTGATTAATTCGATGTAACGTGTAAGGGCTGCCTTACGATCTTTCTTTTTGCCCGTAGTCAGGTCAGCGTGCAATTTCGCCGATGCTGATTTACTGGTGGCATATTGGAAAACATAGTATGGTGTTTCAAAGAAGAAATGCGGGACATAGGCCCATGTATTACGATAGAGTTCCTGCTCATCCATCGAATCACCGAAGAACTCTTTTTGTGATTTAAGGAAAACTTCCTGAAGCACGCCGGCAGTTATTGGCTGGCCTTCTTCAGCAAGCGTATGAGCTTTGAGTTCATAATCGGCGAACATGGATTGACGGTAGAATGTTCCTGCGATACCGTCAATACTCTGTTGCAGTAGTGCAATCCTGACGTTTGGATCGTCAATAGTGTCAAGAAGGTGATCCATAAGCAGGTATTCATTCATTGTCGAAGCAACTTCAGCGATAAACGTTGCATAATGAGCGGTGGCATAGGGCTGTGTTTGAGCTGAATGAACGCTATGCATTGAATGGCCGAGTTCGTGGGCCAGGGTAAACATATCATTCATGGTGTCGTTGAAGTTCATCTTGATGTATGGATGGACACCGTAAACGCCCTGATTAAATGCACCGGATTGTTTGCCTTCATTTTCGTAAACGTCGATCCAACGCTCATCGTAGGCTTTTTTCATTTCGGTCTGGTAGTTTTTGCCTAAAGGCTTGACTGCCGCTAGGCAGTTGGCTTTGGCAGCTTCCCAGTCAAAGGTGACATCGGCTTCAACAATCGGCAGGTAAGCATCAAAGTAGTGATACGTTTCGACACCGAGGACCTCTTTACGAATCTGGTGGTAACGCTGGAGAGGTTCTGAACCTTCACGAGCAGTTTTTACCAGTGTTTTATAGACGTCTACAGGGATAGCGTCGCTATCGAGACGCATTTCCAGAGTGGAGTTATAGTTACGTGAACGAGCGTTAAACCAGTTTCTCTGGAAAATGGAATTGGCTACTGATGCGTAGCTGTTTTCGAGATCGTTGTAAACGCTGTATTGCGCTTCGGTAACGGTTCGACGGTCTGCTTGAATTGGACTTGTACGTTGGATGCGTTGGTAGTTTCCGTAGGTAGCAACAATTTCGGAACCATCACTCAAAGTAACAGTAGGGAACTTCACGTCAGCCGTTGATAACATCTCATAAATTTCAGATGGCGTGCTCTCAAAAGCTCCGCCGTAGGCAAGGAGTTGTTCGCTTTTGGCGTCCAGAACATGTTCCTGCTGACGGTATCCTTCCATCAGGTTGAACTCATGGTCTTTTAACGCTGGCGTAGTGGCAATCCATTCGATTATGGTGTCTTTTGGAATTGAAAGTAATTCCGGCTGCATCCATGATGTCGCCTGCGACAAGTTATTGCTTAAAGTATTTGCGCGTTGCAGGTATGCCTGAATTTCATTTTTACGAGAATCTTCGACGGTCTGAAGGAAAGGATAGACATAAACTTTTAACCAGACCTGCCATGTGGCATTCTGTTCGTTGATTACTTTTGCAAGGTGTTCACCACCCTGATCCAGTGTTCCCTGATAGGCAGCTAAGACGGGAGTATTTGCTTCAACTTCCGCTGCAGCGATTTCCCATTCATCCCAATCAGCAAAAATATGACTCGTATCCCATTTATACTGATCATCAATTTCATCTCGAATTAATGTGGATGGTATAGCAAAAAGGGACTGGAAAGAAAACAACAGGACGAGAACAACCATAAATGACGTTAGACGTTTACTCATGGAAAAAACTCCTTGTACAGTGGGCGAATCTTGTAAAACCCAAATACTCCGGCCTCGAAAGAGATTAAAGTATACAAAAAACATGCCGTATGGAACTCCAATGTATAAGCGGGATTTTATTTTCAATAAGGAGAGAAATGTTCGATTATGAACAGTTATTCGTCATTTTAGAACATTTTGCTACTCACTTCTTTACTTGAAACTGGAACATAAATGAGAGCCTCTGGAGCCATTGGGGTGCAACTATTAGGCAATCCGAACATCAAAGTTGTAGATTAGGAAAGACAAACAATTAGGAATTACGATATGAACGCGAACGTTGGGACAGCCGATAGAGTTGTTCGATTTATTCTCGGAGTAGTGATTATAGGACTTGGAATTTATTTCAAAAGTTGGTTTGGAATTATAGGTGTTGTCCCCCTATTCACCAGTCTGGTTCGCTGGTGTCCGTTGTACCTCCCCTTCGGACTCAGCACGTGTGCGAGGAACCAGGCAGATGAGGTTACAAAGTAGTACTCTTATCCCGTTAGAAAATCCATTAGTAGCAAAACCCGGTTAGCCGCCGGGTTTTGTGTTTTATTTTAAAAAACATTTTTGGTTCTTAGTGCTGATAAGTTCCATCTACCATTTCGAAAGTGGCATTATATTTTTCTAAGACATTTGTACTGTTTCCATTTATATCAAGCACCTGCATATACTCCGTTGAGATGCTTCTTCTGACCGCTCCTTCACTTGACATATAATCTTCTACAACAACAAGATTTTGATTAAATAACGGTTCCTTGTACTCTTTTCGAACAATCGTACAGTCCCAAATCCGGAAATAAGCCGTTTCATCTTGTGTAATACAACTCCTTAGATATGGACCGTACTCATCGCCAAAAGCCAACGGTTCATCTGAATCATATTCTTCTGGTAAAACTTTACGAACCGGTATTTCCATAATGTGATCATTCGGGTAAAAAATGTCTCGTTCAAAGATCGCGTTACCCGGCAGAGGACTCAACTCGATAAAATGGCTGTGTTTTAGATGACCGCTCTCATCATCAAGATTCATTGGATTTTGATAATAGACGGCCATGCAATATAAACCATCCTGTTGCTGTGAATAGTAGTGGTGAATCTCACCACTTTCCTCATCGCTGGTCCAGTAATCAATCACATGTATACCCAACTGACTTGTGGGGAGTTCATCTTCCCCGAAAACGACTACGCTATCCCGTCTGGTTACCGTATCGTAAGATGTTACGCTGGACCCCTTTCTTTCAATAAAGGAGATTTCACCTTCAAATATCCAGTATTCACCTGTCTCAAGTGGATACTGCTCACTCCAGGTAGCTTGAGAATCAGAGTCCATCCCTCGAAATAAAAGCAAAAAAATAATTTCGCAACCGCTGAATAGGACTGAACTTAGGAGTAGGAGAATTACCAAGATGAGTTTTTTCATTCTCAAGACCGTTTGTGTATAATTGCCGTCTACTATTATAACCTATTACCAATATTTCTACGTGTCAATAACAGTCTTGTAAATTTAATCATTTATTCCATTGATATAAAATTATCGTTATTAACCCCCGAATTGCTCTCAATCAAACTTGAATTTCACTCCTATAAATACGATACTTAAAACCAAGTATAATTGATCCAGATTATGACGATTTTACACCTGAAGGGGGAACATCTTCCATGGAAAAACTGATCCAAAATGGTGGCAAGGGAATGAATATAGTCGTTGTTGGAGGTGATGCTGCCGGATTAAAAACAGCTGCTCGTTTACGTAGACTTCTACCCGACTCTTCCATTACAGTTTTGGAAAAAACAGACATCGTATCCTATGCCGGCTGTGGTTTACCCTACTTCCTTTCTGGTGATATTGATTCATTTAATGAACTGATTGAGACAACTTGGGGCGAGATCAAAACCCCGGAATATTTCAAGAACTCCAAAGGTCTTGATGTGATTACCAATTGTGAGGTAACACGAATAGACCGTCGGGAAAAATGTGTCTATGCTCAATGTGCCGACAACAAGGACAAAACTTACGCCTACGACTATCTTGTGTTAGCTGTTGGCGGTAAACCATTGGACCTGAGCAAATTCGTACGGGGTTGTGACCTGGAAGAAGTCACAAACTTCACCCGTCCTGAAGAAGTGAAGAAGTTACGTCAAAGCCTTCAGAAGAATGAAATTGGTCGAGTAGCCATCGTTGGTGCCGGCTATATCGGCCTCGAAGTCGCCGAAGCTTTCGGGGCACTTTGGGGTGTAGAAATTCTTCTGCTGGAAAAAGAACAACATGTGATGCCGGCAAACCTCGACGATGAGATGGCAACCATTGTCGAAGACCATTTACGCAATCAAGATGTTGATTTAAGACTTGGCACAACTCTTCAACGAATCCGTAAAAGCGAAGAGGGCTTAATTGTCACCCTCGATAACGGTGCAGAGGAATCTGTAGACAGGGTTATTCTTGCTCCCGGTGTACGACCTAACACAAAACTGGCACTCGATGCCGGTCTGAAAATAGGTGAAAAGGGTGGAATTCTGGTGAATAACTTTGGTCGCACAAGTGATCCGGCTGTTTATGCTGCCGGTGACTGCGCCGAATTGCCCGATGCCAATGGCACTCGTATCATTCCACTCGGTTCTATTGCCAATCGTATGGGACGAGTCGTTGCCAATAAAATAGCGGGGATGGATACCTCCGGCATCCCAAAACTCTGGGGTACTGGCGTTGTAAAGGTATTTGACATAAATGTTGCCAGCGTTGGTCGTTCGGCAAAAAGGCTAGCGATCCAGGGAATAGAATGCGTTGAGTATTGGGGTTCATTCCCGGACAAAGCTCATTATTACCCTGAAAATGTAGACGTAAAAATAAAAGTCACTTGCGAAAAGAATGGCAGACTGGCAGGCTTGCAGGTAATAAGTCGCGGCGAAGTTGTCCGTTGGGCGAACGCCTTTGCTCAGATACTCGACCTTGCAGAAGGCGAACCAGAAGCGTTGATGCGTTTTGAACACGCATACGCCCCACCTTTCTCCACAGCTCTTGATCCCCTTCACAACATGGGTGCGATGATAGAAAACGGGGACGATATGCAAATTAATCCCATGGCCTTACTAAAGGGTGGCGAAGCGGGCTGGCATTGGATCAACCTTTTGGAAGAAGATGAGAAACAGGTGTCGGTAATGCCTGAAGTATGGGGCACAGTTCAGGAATTGACTATCCCCGAACTCCGTAAAGAGATCAAAAACTTGCCAAAAGAAAACGTTATCCTTGTTTGCGCTCGCGGTCCCAGGAGTTATGAAGCAACCAGAATGTTACGTCATGCAGGAATAGACGCCAGATATGTAGCCGGTGGGATGGGCTTTTTACGTTCATAATCAATAACAGAGAGTAACAAAGAGCACCCACGAAAATTATAGTTTTATGTTGCGTTTTGAGGTGCAAATAGCTGTTTTATATGATACCTTAGTTGCAATTCTTCTTAGGAAGAAGTGAGTACTGTAGTATCCTGTATTGAGGCGCATCGATTCAGGAGGAGGCATAGCCCGGCAGCTGCCGGGCTATGTATTTATAATCCGTTACCTATAAAATAGTACGGGAAAGAAATCGAACGAAATGCAATTACTCTTCTAATCGAAGTTCTACCTGCCAATCCATTCTCCAGAGGTGAAGACAAACTATATCCAAGATCCCGGGTAAATGTCAGAGACACAACCTCATCAGATATGGCACTCGTGATATAGTAGTTTTCTGTCGCGGGAATTGCATTATTTTGGACTGGTGAGGACATGTACATCGTAAGGTAGTGCCAAGCTGTGTAGGATTCTTCCGATACTTCCTGATTCTCCAACGGAAAATTGTTCTGCCAGTAAAAAACAAAATCTTCGCTGTAGGGAACGGTATTGGTAACGTATGGTGCCAGATAAACATTGTTGCAACTAAGATTTTCTATATGCGGGTTAAGTGCCAAACGAAGAGTATCGTTAAAAGTCGATTCACCATATTCAATGATCATTGTGAGTAAAGTATCATATGGGACGACAATACTTCCTTTACTGGTGTTCTCACTCGTATAATTTAATTCTACCTCACTCTCCTCTGCAAAAAAAGCGATTTCTTCGTCAGTATGACTTATTTCAACCGAAATGCTAATTGTGCCTTCATCATTTAAAGTCTCTTGGGTAATAATATTGTAGCTGTAAGATGGTGGAGGTGGATCAGAATCTTCATCACCACAACCACTAATGGTAACTATTAATAGGTTACTCAAAATTATATAAAGAATATTTCGCCAACTCATTTTTCCTCCGAAACAGTACAATAAGCACTTCAAGAATCAACATAGGTTCCATTCGCTACCTTTTCAAACCAAACCCTCTCTTCTCCACACGACCGCCTCGGGTCTCCAAAAATCGATTTTGGTTAAAAAAATTTCTTACCTTACGCAGTTCAGGAACTGAAAGGATGAAATAACGTGGTATTAAGCGTTTTCGGATTCAATTTTCGCACTGCGACTGTGGAACAACGTGAACCCTTCCAGATTCAACGGAAAGATCAGGGTGACGCGACCCTCTCTTATCAGAGAATCTCACGGGTGGATGAAGCACTCGTGCTTGCCACATGCAACCGTGTGGAATTCTATCGTGTAAACATCTCTAAAGGCGATCCTGATAGAGAAATTGTTGAATTTTATAAAAACCTTGGCGTAGAAAACCCTGAGCGAATTCTAAAACTTGGATACCGTCATGTGGGTGCCGGTGCCGCCCGTCATCTATTCCGAGTAATTTCTGGAATGGATTCTCTGGTCGTTGGTGAAGATCAGATTAGAGGACAAGTAAAAGATGCCTACAGTGCTGCATGTTCTGTTGGTGGTCCGGGTAAAGTCATTCACAAGTTATTACACCACGGTTTCCGTGTATCAAAAAAAGTCCGTCATGAGACTGAACTAGGTAGCGGCATACGCAGCCTACCCGGCGCCGCTGTCTCCCTTCTTTGTAAGGAAAACGTTAAAGGGAAAAAAGCGGTCATCGTTGGGGCAAATGAAACAACAGAAGTCGTAATATCACACCTAAGTCGGCTCGGCGTATCTCAAACCATTGTAAATAGAAGCCTTTTTAATTCGGACAAAATTGCCAAAGCTTACAAAATAGACAATTCTCCGTGGGAAAATCTACCTGACTTATTGCTGGACGCTGACCTGGTATTTTCTGCCACAGCCTCTTCTGATCCCGTTATTACCGGCGAGATGTTAAAAGGTCGTTCATCTGAAAAGCCACTTCACATCGCTGATATGGCTGTTCCAAGAGATGTCGATCCATCCGTTATAAAAATCAATCAAAACATTCATCTCTATGACCTAGAGGATTTTAAACATCACCTGAAGAGTTTCGAAAAGGAAAGGAATGACCATCTTCCTGAAGCTCAGGGAATTGTTGAAAAACAGGTTGAACTCTACCTGGAGTGGCTCCATGCTCAGCAGTTTTATGGGGGCATTGAGGCACTGAAACGGGAGATGCACGAAGTCGCCAACGAGGAAGTAATTCGTTTTAGTGGATCATTCCGCAAGTCGGATGCGAAAGCACTCGAAGCTTTGTCACATGCAATTTTAAAGCGTTTTATCAAGGTGGCAACCCATCACCTTGATCTCGAACCTACTCTTGAGCAACGAGTAAAAGAAAGGGTCGATCCGGCAACGATTGAGGAAAAGCAACTCCAGAGTAAAAAACTATCCTGCCGCGAAAAACGCGCTCTGCGTGATGGTAATAACTGATGAAAATACCTTCTGCAGAAAAAGCCGGCGACAAACTCCTCAAAAAACGAGTTGCTGAAGTCGTTTCAGACTTTGAAGAAGAAAAAGGTAGACTGATCTGGCCTGGGCCTCGGGACCCGTTGGCAGGTTTGGTTCAAACCCTGTTGACACATAATACAACAGATGCAAATTCCTTCCCTGCTTATGATAGGATGCGAGAAAAGTATCCAACCTGGCAGGAGGTACATGAAGCGCCCAAAGAGGATTTGGCAGCAACAATAAAAAGGGCTGGCCTGCAAAACCAGAAGGCTGATAGAATCCAGAAACTTCTGGCTTTTGTAAAGTCCGAATATGACGATTACACTGCCGATTCGTTGAAGGATATGAATTTTGATACGGCGTTAAAAACTTTTGGACACTTGCCCGGTGTCAAACATAAGACCTTGGCAGTTGTGCTCAGTTTTGATTTAGGTGTCGATGTATTTCCTGTAGATACTCATGTACACAGGATGTGCAAGCGACTTGGATTTGTCTCCGAAAAAGCTGATCCAGTAAAAACGTTCAAGGAAATGAGACCTTTGGTACCTGCGGGAAAAGGTTACCAGTTCCATATCCATTTGATTCGATATGGCCGGGAAATTTGTCATTCAAGGAAGCCGGATTGCGAAAACTGTTTTATCAAGAATAAATGTCTCTTTTATCAGGAAGAGACTTAAGGTTAAGGAAAACCCTTATGGAAAAAACCTTGTTTGCATTTTTAATCGTTTTATGTCTGACCACTTTTATAGTGGATGCCAAGTCTGAGATAATTGTTGATGGAACTCTTTCGACCGATTACATCTGGCGTGGTTTCGACAATCTGAATGGTGGCCCAGCCTTTCAACCATGGGTTTCCTATGTCGCCGGTGAAACCGGTTTTGAGGCCAATGCATGGTTCTCCTGGGGGTTGACAAACCGTGGTCAGCAACAAATTATCGACATGGACGAAGTCGACCTGACTCTCAGCTATACTCGCACTTTAGGTAGTGTGATGGTGCGAAGCGGTCTTTTTCACCTGAGTTGGTATCAGAGAGAAAACTATCCTGACAAGTATAGCACTGTTTTCGAAGCCTTTGCAGGCGCGACTTTCATCAAATTACCGTTTTCGCCTGGATTGAGCGCCAGTTATGAATTGAATAGCGATGGCGGCAACGATCTCTATTTGGAGTTCTCGGGAGGAAAAGATGTTGATTTTTTCACAAACTTTCCCCTATATGTAGGTCTTAAACTAGGTTACTTTGATGCCGACTGGGTGGGGAAAAGCGGTATTAGCGATATTAACATGGATTTGTCTACAGTTCTGGAGCAGGAATCACTCGCTATTACACCCAGGTTTGTCTTGACTTACGTTCCGATGGATGAGATTAATCAGAATCATTTCATCTTCTGGGGCGGTTTTTCTATAACAAAGGTAATCCCGTAATATGATGTTTTAAATCCTGTCACAGCTTTATCCTGATAGACAGTTTGCCCAGTTCACCTGCCAGCAAGGGCTAGAAAACTCAAAACAATTGATATGGGAGCGGGTTCCAGATGGAACCGGTGCAGTAAAGAAACGTATAGATGGAAACATAACATAACGATAATATATAGCATGACATTCTCTAAGGAGGGTATCTCTGTGAAGTACGTCTATTTTTTTGGTGATGGAAAGGCTGAAGGCAAGTCCGAGATGAAGAACCTTCTCGGTGGTAAAGGTGCAAACCTTGCTGAAATGACCAATCTTGGCATTCCAGTTCCCCCAGGGTTCACATTGACAACAGAAACAAACACCGCGTTTTTTGAAACCGGTGGTAAACTGCCAGATGAAGCTATTACGCAGACAAAAGAAGCAATGGCAAGTGTGGAAAAAATCATGGATCGCAAATTTGGTGATCCCGATAACCCTCTCCTCGTTTCTGTTCGTAGTGGCGCTCGCCAGTCAATGCCGGGTATGATGGAAACTGTCCTGAACGTTGGTCTCTGCACAGCGACAATTCCCGGAATGATTAAAAAATCCGGTAACGAACGATTTGTATACGATGCCTATCGCCGCCTTATCACAATGTATTCAGATGTGGTTATGGAAAAAGCAGCCGGTATCGAATTTGAAGATGAAGAAATGGCCGTCCGTCCCCAGCTCGAGAAGTTGATGGATGCCGTTAAAGATGCAAAAGGTTATACCAACGATACAGATCTCACAGCAGAAGAATTAAAAACACTCTGCGAAGACTATAAAGTCAAGGTCAAGGAAGTCCTCGGAAGTGAATTCCCGGATGACCCATGGGCACAACTTTGGGGTGGTGTCGGAGCTGTTTTCCAGTCCTGGCGCGGCCGTAGAGCTATCTCCTATCGTCGAATTGAAAACATCCCGGAAGAATGGGGAACTGCAGTAAACGTTCAGACCATGGTCTTCGGAAACATGGGTGATGATAGTGCAACAGGCGTTGCATTCACACGTGATCCAGCAACCGGTGATGCTCACTTCTATGGTGAGTGGTTGATCAATGCCCAGGGTGAAGACGTTGTTGCCGGTATCCGTACACCAAACGCCTTGAACAACTATTGCAAACAAGCTGGCCAGAATGACATGCTTCCTTCACTAGAAGAGGCCATGCCGGAAATTTACAAGCAGCTTCATGACATTCGTGACGGACTTGAAGATCACTTCCGCGACATGCAAGACCTCGAGTTCACCATTGAAGACGGGCGTCTCTGGATGCTCCAGACTCGTATTGGTAAACGTAATGGTCTTTCCGCCGTCCGTATGGCCATGGAAATGCTTGATGAAGGAATGATCGACGAACTAACAGCCCTGAAACGTGTAAAGCCAGATCAGCTCGACGAACTCCTTCACCCAATGATTGACCCCGTTGCTGAAAAAACAGCACCAAAACTGACAAAAGGTCTGCCGGCAGGTCCCGGTGGCGCAGTTGGTAAAATCGTTCTTAACAGTGCACGCGCCTGGGAACTCGGTAAAAAGGGTGAAAAACTCATCCTCGTCCGTCTCGAAACAAGCCCGGAAGATGTCGACGGTATGCGCGCTGCAGAAGGTATCCTGACAGCCCGTGGCGGTATGACAAGTCACGCAGCCCTCGTCGCCCGCGGTTGGGGTAAGTGCTGCATCGTCGGTTGTAGCGATCTCAAGATCGATTATTCCGCACGTACAGTCACAGTCGATGGCAAAACCTTCAAGGAAGGTGACTGGCTCAGCCTTAACGGTACCAAGGGTGTCGTTTATGAAGGCCAGATGCCATTAGTCGATGCCGACCCGGAAAGCAACGAAACATACAAGAAGCTGATGAAAATCGCTGAGAAGACCAAACGTCTTGGCGTCCGTACAAACGCTGATAATCCCGAAGATGCCGCACTCGCACGTAAGTTCGGCGCCCAGGGTATTGGCCTCTGCCGTACAGAGCACATGTTCTTCGGTGAAGAAAGAATCCGCCCGATGCGTACCATGATTCTTTCAGACACGGTTGAAGAACGTGAAGCCGCTCTTGCCAAGCTTCTGCCGTTCCAGCGCGATGACTTTTATGGCATCCTTAAAGCCATGTCACCATACGCCGTCACAATCCGTCTACTGGATCCGCCGCTTCATGAGTTCTTGCCACAGCATGACGATGAACCGCGAATCAAAGAGATTGCAGACGACCTCGGTGTTGACGTTAAAGTCATCAAATCCCGTATCGATTCACTGCATGAGTTCAACCCGATGCTTGGTCACCGTGGTTGCCGTCTCGGAATCACAATGCCAGAAATCAGTGCGATGCAGGCCCGCGCCATCCTCGAAGCTGCCGCGCAGCTCACCAAGGAAGGTGTTGAAGTCCATCCTGAGATCATGGTTCCATTAATCGGTGGATACAAAGAACTCCAGAACCAGAAAGACGTTATCCTTGAAGTCGCCGAATTGGTCAAGAAAGAAAACAACCTGAGCGAACTTGACTTCAAGATCGGTACAATGATTGAAGTCCCCCGTGCAGCCATTACAGCTGACCAGGTCGCCGAAGTTGCTGAATTCTTCAGCTTCGGTACAAACGATCTGACCCAGATGGGTTGTGGATTCAGCCGTGACGATAGCGGTACATTCCTGCCTCACTACGTTGACCTTGGCATCTACGACGATGATCCATTCCAGTCAATCGACCAGCGTGGTGTTGGCGAATTAGTACGTATCGCCGTTGAAAAGGGTCGCGCTAACAACGATCACTTGCACCTCGGTGTATGTGGTGAGCACGGTGGTGATCCTGCATCAGTCCACTTCTTCCATAACGTTGGACTCGACTATGTATCCTGCAGCCCGTTCCGTGTACCAATTGCACGTCTCGCTGCAGCACATGCAAATATGGATTAAAATAAACAGCCTCGTTCATTTGCAACGAGAAACTGTTTTCGTTTAATTTAATGGCGCTAACCGAATTTGGTTGGCGCCATTTTAAGTTTGTGGTTTTTTCTCTGAAATCCTGGAGGTTTCGATGCGGCGTTATGGAATAGTAACAACACTTCTGATACTCATTATAATCTCATCATATACTGTTCCATCTCTTGCTCAACTCGGCGCTATCGCCGAAAGACCTCTCTACAGTCTGGAAGTCTCTCTTTACCCTGAAGAACATAGGGCCAATGGAACCCTGCTGATCAAATATGTAAACCCACTGAATGAAGATCTTTTTAATATTGCATTTGCAATGGATAATGATGATAAACTTGAAACCCGTATATCACGGGCTCGAGTGAATCGCCGCAGCGCTGAAGTGATCTACAAGTTCAAGGAGGATGGAGATTCATATACTGGTTTTGAATTGGTTGCAAGTCGCAGAATGCCGCCTGGCGTTGTTTCCGAGATTGAAATTAATTTCGAAACCCGTTCCGCAGATAAAATATTTGGTTTGGTTCGTTACGATGGAGACTGGTTTCCCCGTGTTCTTGGACCTCCCGAATTGGAACTAAGCTCAGCCACAAGGGACATCGCTGATGTTGATGCTGTCGTTTCCTACCCCCTCGAATGGCGTGGTGCATTGAGTGGTTTGATACTAAATGAAGTTGGGCATGGGGCAACTGTCGACATGATGAATGTTGCCGCTCAAGTCACCAATTATGGTGTTTCTCTGGGGCAAAACTTAAGGTTGATTGAAGTAGAGTTCTATGGAATAAAGATCCGTGTATTTACACCCGAAAATGAAATGGGCTGGGCACAGGATGTGATGCCGGATGTCCATCAGGTTGTTGAATACTACAAACGGCATACTCCCTTTGCTCCCCCATTGACTATCAACGTAATGCCGGGTGCCCCCGACAAAGAAGGCGCATTCCCCATTTATGCCAATACGATTATGGTTCATCGAGGTGATCAACCGGGGACAGCAAAATTTAGAAACGAAGTGGCCGAAGCAATTGTTGATCTTTACTGGGGTTTTGAAGGGCCAGACCGTGACATTGGAGAAAAGAACTCTTTCGAACGAACTCTTTCTGCATATGGTGTATTGCTCTATGACAGACAATTGAACGTTAACTTCGACTGGTCAAATACACTCCGAACTCAGTACCTGGCCAGCCTTGTCGCTGAGAACCATCCTGATCTTAAACAATTGGTGGAAAACAATATTATCAATCTCGACGGTAGTGAATTCTCCCGTCTTTTCCAAGGGTTTATCATCCTTGAAAATCATATTGGAAAAGAAAAGATGAAGCAGGTTTATGATGAGACATTTGACCGTTGGCGTTTGAAGGAAATTACGATACCCAAGTTCCTAGACGTATTACTTGAATTGACTGATATGGAAACCGCTGAGCTCTACTCTTCATGGGTGGACAATGATGTTTGTATTGATGATCACATCGTTTCCAGCGAGAATAAAGGCCGAATTGGTGGTCGCTATATCACCGATGTAACACTTGAGAGAAATCCCGTTTGCCGTATCCCGTTGACCATCGGTGTTGAGATGGAAAATGGACAGATCGAGTTGTTTGATCTTGGTCGGGATGAATCGACTACTACACTTAGAACGGTATTGTCACCGGGAAGAATTATCCTCGATCCCGAGAAAAAATTCCCGCTACTGGTTCACGGAAAACAGGACCCGGAAGTTGTTGCCTTTATCTCGAGAACTCTCGCGGAAAAAGGGCTGTGGGTCAACCTGCACGATTTCCTCCACCATTCCAACGGCTGCGGTGTTGTTACTGCTGAACTCTGCTACTGGTATGCTTTGGCCAACATGAAAACCGGCGACTACATCGGCGCAAAAAAGGTGCTGATGGATACAAAACTGGATACGTCAGAGGATGCTATCTGGACAGCCAAAACGCAGCTATTATTAGGCAAAGTATATGACTTACTTGGCAAGAGAACTCTTGCCTTGGAAGCCTACCGTAATGCAGGGTCACATCGTGACATAAACGCAGAAGCCCAACTCTATCTGGAAAGACCTTTTGTTCAGAATGGGAAATAATTATAGATCGATTTTTCCTTGTCTCGGCGCAGTTATTCAGCGCAGTTATAACGTAGACGGACGAAACAAATGCTTTTTCGAAACCCGGGTGGGCGGTCTTCGCTAAGCTTCGCCCTGCCTTGCCAGCATCCCCGACAACAGAACTTGGGGACAGGCTCCGGACCACACAGCCTGTAAGATCAAACTCAATATCTATTTTTCATCCCTGTTTGCTTAGTAAAGCGATAGCTGAACGGGCAAACAGGGTTTATATTATGGTTTAAATTTTAATGAAGAGACGTTTCCCCGGGATGCATCCTGCTTCGCTAAAGCTTTGCAGGACTTGGTCGCTCCCGGGCTACTCACAAACATTGATATACGGAAGATAAAATGACCTATACAGCTAAACCTGATACACGAAACCGCAACGACATCCCCGATAAATACAAATGGAATGTGGAAGATATTTTTTCCGGATGGGAAGAATGGGAAGCGGCATACGCTACCCTCGAAAACAAAATTGAGCAGCTCGCTGACCTTAAAGGGAAAATGGCGAAAGATTCCGGGAACAACCTTCTGGCATTTCTTCAGCTCAATGACGAAGCCGGGATGGAATCCTACAAGGTTTGGTACTACCCGTCTCTGAAGTTCGACTCCGACCAGAAAAACAACGATATCGAAGCGAAACGTCAGAAAGTTCAAGCCCTATTCGCACGCTTCAGTGTGGCGACCGCATGGTACTCACCGGAAGTCTTGAGCATTGGAATAGAAACGATTCGTTCTTTGATGGAAGCCAACAACGACCTTGCCCTCTACCGTTTCAGCCTTGAAGAACTCTATCGACTGCAAGAGCACGTTCTGGACGAACAGGGCGAACACTTGATGTCCCTATCCAGCCGTTTCGGTAGCTCTCCCGGTTCCATTTACTCCATGCTTTCAGTTGCTGACGCGAAGTTCCCCGAGATTGAACTATCAACAGGTGAAAAACTGACCGTCAGTCCCAGTGCTTATGGTTCCCATCTCCATACGAGTCGAGTACAGGAAGACCGTAAAAAGCTTTTTGAAGCCCATTACGGAGTCTATAACCAAAACGTCAACACCTACGCTGCAATCTACAATAGCATCCTGCAAAGGGGCTGGTTTAACGCTCAGGCTCGTGAATATAAATCTGTATTGGCAGCCAAACTCAACGGCAACAACATCCCGGAATCGGTTGTCACCACGTTAATCGAAACAACACAAAAGGGTACTAAACCCCTTCAGCGCTACCATCAGCTCCGGAAACAAATGTTGGGTGTGGATAGCTACCATCTATACGACGGTTTCACCACCCTTTTTGATTTTGACAAGAAATACGGATATGACGAGATCAAAGAGCTGATCCTCGCTTCGGTAATACCTTTGGGCGAAGATTATGTCAAAACCCTTCGTGAGGGATTTGATACGCAATGGATCGACGTTTACGAGAATGAGGGCAAACGTAGCGGTGCATACTCCGCCAGTGTCTACGGAGTCCATCCCTATATGCTCCTGAACTATCAGGACACGATGGACGATGTCTTTACCTTAGCCCATGAGCTGGGTCATTCGATGCATTCCATCCTGTCGGACAGGACTCAACCTTTTGTCTATTCCGATTACACTATTTTTGTTGCGGAAGTTGCTAGCACTCTTAACGAAGCCCTTCTCCTCGATGAAATGTTGAAACGTAGCGATGATCCCCTCGAACGGGCTGTTCTGCTGCAACATGCCATTGACGGAATCATGGGAACTTTCTACACTCAGGCCCTCTTTGCGGGTTACGAGCTAAAGGCTCATACGTTAGCAGAAGCAGGGGAACCCATCACTTCGGATATCCTCAGCGAGATATATTTCAGCCAATTGAAAGAGTATTACGGTGATGTGGTTGATCTTGACGAACTTTACAAGGTGACATGGGCTCGAATCCCCCATTTCTACAACAGCCCCTATTACGTCTACCAGTATGCGACTTGTTACGCCAGCTCAGCAACGATTGTGAAAGAGATTCGTGCCGGAAATAAAGATGCGTTGAATCGTTATCTGACACTCCTGAAGTCCGGTGGTAGCGACCATCCGATGGAGCTACTGAAACGTGCTGGCGCTGATCTGAACAAGGCGGAAACTGTTCAAGCTGTTGTGGATCAGTTGACTGTGCTCGTTGACCAATTCGAAGCTGAAGTGAAGAAGCTGGGGTTGGTGTAGAGTTAGCTAACGAAATCGCGAGTAGGATATTATTGTCGGGCACATTAGTGTCCGACTTTTTTATGGATGGGTGGCCCGGATGCTGGCAAGGCACGACTTGTTCGTGCCCATCCGGGTTTCAAAAGAAACACACTAACGACACAAAGTTGTCGGGTTCGGGGACCCCGACCTACATTAAAAACATTGAAACCCGACCTGCAAGCTCGCCTTTGGCGAGTAAACATGTCGGGTCACCCTTAATCTATTACACCTCTGGATCCCTGCCTACGGTCCGCGGGGACGACACCATTAAAACAAGATTCGCAGTGGGCGGTCATCGCTTCACTACGCCCTGCCTTGCCAGCAGTGTGTCGCGATACCCCGGACCACCCACTTCAGCTACGGCGGGCAGACAGCTTTTTTCCCCTTGCGGGAACAGGAGCCAAACCCTACCTTCTGCTCATGTTTATTGATCGCGTAAAACTGGAACTGATCGGTGGAAACGGAGGAAATGGCATCGTTTCCTTCCGCCGTGAAAAGTTCGTAGCCAAGGGTGGTCCCGACGGCGGCGATGGCGGCCGTGGGGGATCAGTTATTCTCCGTGTGGACCCCCAGCTCAGTACCCTGATGGACCTTCGGTACAAAAATGTAATTAAAGCACAAAGAGGTGCTCACGGGATGGGTGCGAAAAAAACCGGACGTTCCGGTGAAGACACCATTGTCCGTATCCCCCCGGGAACTCTAGTTATAAATGACGAAACTGGAGAACAGATTGCCGATTTAACCGAAAATGGGGAAGAGTATATTATCGCCCCCGGCGGGAAACCCGGCAAGGGTAATATCCACTTTGCTACTTCAGTCAAGCAAACACCTCGAAAAGCAACTGAAGGTAAACCCGGAACACATATTATCGTTCGATTTGAGTTGAAACTCTTAGCGGATGTGGGTCTAGTTGGTTTACCAAATGCTGGTAAGAGTACCCTTCTCTCCCGTGTCAGTGCAGCACGGCCGGAGATCGCCAATTATCCCTTTACGACACTCACTCCTCATTTGGGAATCGTGCAGGCATCCAAATACGAGAGTTTTGTGATGGCTGATATTCCGGGATTAATCGAAGGTGCTGCGGAGGGTAAGGGATTGGGGCATCAATTCCTCCGCCATGTTGAACGGACTAAAGTTCTGGCTATTTTGATTGATTCAAGCGAGGAAAAGCCCAAAAAGGTTTTGGAAACATTGCTTGGCGAACTTGGTGCTTTTAATCCGGATATGCTTAACCGTCCACAGATTATTATCCGTACAAAAACCGATGTAGTAGACGAGAAATGGGACTTTGAAGATCATGCCATCAGCGCTGTAACAGGCGATGGAATTGATCAACTTGTATATAAATTAGCAGCTATGGTAAAAGAATCGAAATCCACCAACGAGGAAGAAATCCTGTCCACTTCTGATTTCGAGTAACACGAGATCAAAATGAAACTGAAAGTAGATTCCACCGGGTCAGAAGTTATCGACGCTGTCCCGGAAAATGAAAAAGCCGCAATCTTAAATCTCCTCCGCGCCGATGAAATCGGTTCAGCTACAGTTCGTAAACTTCTGGAAACCTTTGGCGATGCTCAATCCTGCCTGACCGCTGATGACTCTACTCTCGAAAACGTAGGTAGACTCAGCCGTGATTCCATTGAATCTCTCCGCAACGCCCAAGCCAATAACTTCGGCGAGAAGCAACTTGAACAAGCAACCAGACTGGGAGTAAGGGTTCTTTGTCCTGATGACGAAGAGTATCCAACTCTCTTGAAAGAAATCTATAATCCCCCTTCTGTTCTTTTTGTCTTGGGAAAACCAATACCGACCGGACATAATTTTATTGCTGTTGTCGGTAGTCGGAATGCCAGCGAACCGGGAATAGAGATCGCCCATCAACTCGGGGCGGGACTTCATAAAGCGGATGTATACAGTGTTTCGGGAATGGCTCTTGGTATTGATGGCGCTACACACAGAGGCAGCCTTCAAGAGGGCGGGAAAACGATTGCCGTACTGGGTTGCGGAGTTGATAAAGTATATCCCTCAAAACACCGCAATCTTTATAATGAAATCGTTCAAAAGGGAACAGTCATCAGTGAACTATTTCTTGGCTCCGCCCCTGAATCCAAGAATTTCCCCATGCGAAACAGGATTATCGCCGGAATGAGCAGTGGTACTGTTGTGGTGGAAGCGGCAGAAAAGAGCGGATCGCTGATCACAGCATCCTACGCTTTAAATGAAAACCGGCAAGTATTTGCCGTCCCCGGTCATCCATTTTCCAAAAAACATACAGGCTGCAACTTTTTACTCCGTCAAGGTGCCACATTGATACGTCACGCCGGAGATCTTCTTGAGGACCTCACCCCTGTGCTGGATCTGGTAAAAGTGGGTAAAAATCAGGGCCAGCTCCCATTTGAACCGGAGATGGAACTTGACAAGGAAGAATTACGTGTGTATAACGAGTTAGATGTTATGGAGTCGAAACATGCGGATATTCTCTCCGAACAGTTGAAGATGGATACGTCCCGTTTGGGTGCTATCCTGCTTTTGCTGGAGATGAAGGGAGTTGTTCAACGGCTTCCAGGTGATAATTACCGTAAATTTGCCTACAACGGCTAATATACTGGAGACTGCTGTTTATCTTGGCTTATAGTCGCATGGACACTTTAAAATCCCTACTTTATATATGGCCGGTCTTTTTGACAGAAACTCAGGCATTTGCCTGTGGGAAACCTCTTATACATGAATGACACTCAAATTAGCTCCAAACCCCGTTATGGGATTTTTATAGTCTTTGGTATCGTTATCGCTTTTGCACTTGGTGCATGGGTTAGTGGTGAATTTCTCGCAAAGAATATTTCGAAAACTCTTCCGGGACAGTTTATCAAGTTCAAGGAAGCCGTTTTCCTGATCAACGAAGCCTATGTTGATGAGCCCGATATTCACTTGATGGTTGAAGGTGCGATACAGGGGATGCTCGAGAAACTTGATCCACATTCTGTTTATATTGCACCCGCAGAACAGAGCGTTGTGGAAGAAAGATTCGCCGGTGAATTCAGCGGAATCGGCATTCAATTCGACATTAGAAACGAGATTCTGACCGTCGTGAGCCCTATTCCGGGTACTCCTGCGGACCGTATGGGACTTCGTGCAGGTGATAAAATTGTTGAGATCGAAGGCGAAAGTGCCTTGGGAATCACAAACGAGCAGGTTCGAAGTAAACTTAGAGGTAAAACCGGAACCAAGGTCAACATCACTGTTCAAAGGAATGGTTTAGGAAAACCGTTCGATGTGGAACTGACTCGAGGTAAAATCCCGATCCACTCTGTGGAAGCCAGTTTCATCCTGAACGACCGTAAAACAGGTTATATTATGATTAGCCAGTTTACGGCGGTGACAGAAAAAGAATTTGAACTTGCGTTACGTGACCTCGAAAAGCAGGGTATGGAACAACTGATCCTTGATCTGCGTGGTAATTCTGGTGGATATCGTGGTCAGGCCCGTGAAGTCGCAGACCGTTTTATTGAAAGCGGAAAAATCATAACAACGACTAAAGGTCGTGCAAGAGGAGCTAGTGATACCCTCTGGGCATCCAGCAGGGTCACACGAGATATGCCCCTCATAGTTCTGGTCAGTAACGGTAGTGCTTCAGCCAGCGAAATTGTTGCTGGTGCGATTCAGGATCATGACCGTGGTCTAATCCTTGGGCAACCGACGTTTGGTAAGGGTCTTGTTCAGTTGCCTTTCGAGATGAATGACGGCAGTGTCGTCAGAATCACAATTAGCCGTTGGCATACTCCATCAGGACGATGTGTCCAACGCCCTTATGACGAAGGAATTGGTGAGTATTACGCCCACGCCTTCAGAGATGGTAACAGTGAAGAAGTCGATACAGTTTCTCAAGAGTATTACACTCGAACCGGAAGAGTTGTCTATGGTGAGAGTGGCATTCAGCCGGATGTCCTGATAGATTCTGGCGTTCTGAGCGAATATGGTTCAGCGTTATTGCGTCAAAGAGTGCTTTTTAATTGGTCCCAAGATCATGCTGACAGCTTGGGCAATGCAATGATGAGCTTTGATGATTTCAAAAACAACTGGACACCCAGTCGAGAGGAAATTGATGCCTTTATTAACTATGCGGACTCAAAAGGTATTAAATTTGATAAGGATGGATGGGAAAAGGATAAAAATTATCTTATAACACAGATCAAAGGCGAGATGGCTCAACGGCTTTATAATGGTCGAAATTTCCTTTGGGAAGTGTTGATAAACGGTGATTCTGTCGTTGATAGTGCTTTAGTGCGGATGGGAGAGGCAAAAAGCCTTAAAGAACGTCCTTCGCTCTAGGAGAAAGGTTGACAGAGTTACGCATGTTTGGGTAAAATAGCAGACTATTGGAATAGTTAAAATGGTTAGGGTTCAAGGTTCATTTTTCGCAAGAAAAAATCTATAGAAACCACTGCCAATACACGGAGGTAAGGATGGTTGAGCTGTTTTTACGGGGTGGCGCATTTATGTGGCCAATCCTTGGCGTCTTCATCATTGGTTTGATGTTCGTCGTAGAACGTTTTATTAGTCTTACAATGAACACAGTAAACACCAAAAAGTTTGTTGTCACAGTAAACCAAGCCCTTCAGGATGGTGGCCCTGAAGCAGCAATGGATGTTTGCTCACAAACTCGTGGTCCAATCGCATCTGTATTCCATGCAGGATTACAGCGTATGGGTCGTGGTGTTGACCAAGTCGAAAAGAACATCATGAATGCCGGCCAGATTGAATTGGCATTCCTTGAAAAGAACCTTGTATGGCTCTCAACAGCAATCGCCATTGCTCCGATGCTTGGATTTACCGGGACAGTCTCCGGTATGGTTAAAGCATTCGACGATATCGCTGCAGCCAACGACATTTCCCCGGCTATTGTCGCCGGTGGTATTTCCCAGGCTCTTTTGACCACATTGTTTGGTCTTATTGTCGCCATGACAATCCAGTTCTTCAACAACTTCTTCGTTTCCCGTATCGACAAAATCGTCGCTGACATGCAGGAAGCATCAGTCGAATTTGTTGACACACTCGTAGATTACGAAGAGAAGAACGGATCGGCTAAATAAAGCGGACGGAGGCGTGCTATGCTAAAACGCAGAATCCGCGGGGAAGACGATATTCCAACGGGCTCATTGCCTGATATTGTTTTTATGCTCCTCATTTTCTTCCTGGTCACAACGACCATCGATATGGATAAGGGTATTCCGATGCTCTTGCCAGACCGAGGAGGGCAATTCAAGGTAAACCCGGAGAATATCTCAAATGTCCTGATTAATGCGCAGGGACAGATTCTGATTGACGATGAACCGGCTGAAATCCACCAGGTTCGTGACATCATCACCAGTAAGGTGCAGTCACGAGGCATGGATAATGATGGTAAGCCGAAACTCATTGTTTCAATCAAGACCGAGCGTTCCACCTCGTACGATAATTATATCAACGTTCTCGATGAGATAAAGCGGTCCGGTGCGACCAAAATATCCATCGCGGAACCTGAATAACGGGGAGGAAGAAGATGCAATTTGCCAAAAAGTCACGAGCAGGCGGCGATATTCCAACCGCTTCTCTACCTGACATCATCTTCATGCTCCTGATCTTCTTTATGGTTGTGACGGTGTTTAAGGAGTTCCGTGGACTCCCGGTGCTTACACCAGCCGCCAGAACCACAGAGAAACTTGAGAGTAAGCGTAACGTTGCCTATCTCTTTGCTGATAAACGTGGTCAACTTTCCGTTGACGACAAAATTATCACCTTGGAAGATATTCAACCCATTATGGCTGAGAAGTATGCTCAGAACCGTCGTCTTATTATCAGTCTCAAGATCGATAAAGACGTTGAAATGGGTTTGGTAACGGATGTTCAGGAAAAACTACGTGACGCTTATACGCTTCGTGTCAGTTACGCAACCAGATTCAAATAGGAGGTTTCCGCATGTTATCCTATAAAGTACCCGAAGCGGAAACACGGCTATTATACCCAAGGCTCGTTGAGTACGGGTTAATCGCCGCCCTGTCACTGATCATTGTGGTGTTTCTGACTTCTAAGAAGCTCGATAAGACCATTACTATCCGTACGTTGGAAGATGTGGTCTTGGAAACGGAAGAAATTCCGGTCACTCAGCAGGTCAAAAGACCACCACCCCCGGCAAGACCAACCATCCCGGTTGAAGACCCGGAAGTGGATGCTGAAGATGACTTGGCGTTCGAAGATATTGATGAAATCGACTGGACAGTAGAAGCTCCGCCGAGGCCAGAAAATGCGGCTGACGAAGTTGTTGAGTTCTTCCTTGTAGAAGAACCGCCAAATATCAAGGGTGGCTTAAAAGCGCTCTATGATTATTTGTCGAAGAACGACCTCTATCCCGAAATGGCCCGTAAGGCTTCCATTAACGGCGATGTTATCATCGGCTTTGTTGTCGACACAAAGGGTAATCCAACCAATGTGACTGTTATTGCGGAACGTCCCGCAGGTCTCGGGTTCGGTGAAGCCGGAATGAAGGCAATCAAGGCGATGAAGTTCTCACCTGGCTACCAGCGTGATAGAGCTGTGGCAGTTCGTATGCAACAGCCGTTGAAGTTCCGCTTAGAGTAGGGTGATTTTTTTGAAACCCGATCCCGACCTTTCGGGACGGGCCACCCCAGAACAATATCTTTTTTTGTAGGCCCGGCAATCGCCGGGCTTTTTTTGTGCCTGAGCCATGTCGGGTCACCCGAATAACTACTTTTCTTTCACTTCATATCCCCTTGCTAATCAGACCCGGTTTTTATTAGACTAATCCAATAATGAAATAGTGGGCCTGTGAATAGATGACTCACAAATGTCATCCTGAACTTGATTCAGGATCCAGAAAATGAGACTACTATGAATAAGAAATATGCTGTGTACATCCTCGCTAGTAAAATGAACGGAACTCTTTACATAGGTGTAACAGGAACTATCACCGCAAGAATTCAACAACATCAGTTGGGTGAAGGAAGTGCTTTTACAAAGAAATATTCAGTTCATCAACTAGTTCATTGTGAATTTTTCGATGACATCAAGTATGCCCTATACCGTGAAAAACAACTGAAAGCATGGAAAAGAAAATGGAAATTGGCGCTAATAGAAGAGAATAATCCTGAGTGGAATGATCTTTCAGAGACTCTCATTTAACACCTCTGGATCCTGAATCAAGTTCAGGATGACACTTTGATGTGAGTTTAAATTATTAAACATAAGGATTAACAATGTTCGGATTATTTGGTTTTTTATTCTGGTTAGCCTGTCAAGCGGCATTACTCTGGTTTATCATCGTTTTTATTACACAAGCCCATCACACCAATTTCTGGGATGTCCGTTGGCAATTTGTCGGCTACTACCTTGTTTCGGTTGTCATTGGGGTTCTGGTCAGTTCTATGTTCGGAAATGAAATTATTCAATTATTGGTATCCAGGGGGATTCTTGCGATTGGTCTGGGTTTGATGCTTTATTTACGCTACATCTCTGACCTTAAAAAGATAGCTATCATTCTGGGAATATTTTTCGTAGTCACGACAGCAATCCTGATGGGATACGATGCATTTGTACATGGTCAGGCAGATAGGACATTGGATATGATGATCGGACAGGAATAGAATGTGCTGTAGAGAAGAAGCCCAGGTGGGACCAGACAAGCTAGTCCTTGCCAGCATCCCCAACAACTGAACTTGAGGACGGGCTAAGGGCTCCACCCACCGATGTCGTCCCCGCAGGCTTCAGGCAGGGATCCAAGGATGTTGGTTTTTCTAACTCCATATTTCAGTGTAGAGTGTTTTATGGTGTGTCTTTATGTAAGCAGGTTGAAACATCTATTGTTTCCAGAGTGCAACTTTTTTTGGTTACAATTGCCCGATAGAAGGTCTTTGTGGCTTTGGAGAAAGTATATGTTCTACCAAGATTAGTTGTCTCAGTGTATGTTCCGATTTTAATGTTACATGAGATAAACATTCCTCCTACCATAAGAATTAGATAATCATCATCATACCAATGGAGTTCAACGGAATAACCTCGGTAAAAAGGCAAATCAGAATGAGGTATTGTCATGTCTAAGGTGCCGTTAGAATAAATCTTTACAGCATCCGGACCATATTTTGCACTGCGATCGCCACTATTGTTGAATACAAAACCTTCTGATCCACTCACCACATTTTTCATGTCTTTTGTATCAATCTTGTAGACAACTCCATGGTCACCAGACCAATACAGGAAATCATCATTGGGGTTAAAATCCATATAGGTATCTAATGCTTCAAATCCCACGTCATCTATATCAACTGTTATCAGTTTGTCGTTTTCATATTCGTAGTAATTTATTGCAGTTGCAACGACAGTTTCATTTGGTTGATATCCACTGAAAAAGAAAACAATTTTTTCAGTTGGGTGATGATAAAACGTAGAGGGAATAACGTCATCAAAGACCCTGATTACATTTCCGGTTATATCTATGAGTGTAGCTTCATAATAGTACTTTTCATTATTGTATGTTGATCCTGTTTCCGTTACAAATGCTCCTAATGTAGGCATACTAAAAATATCATGAGCAATGATGGGAAGTGAAATTGTACTCATGGCTCCTGTAGAAAGATTGAAACAATAGGCTTCATCTCCTTTTATACTTGTCTCCATGTAATACTCCTGTGGTACAGCTATACAGGAAATTGTAAAAAGTAACAGACAACCTACTATGACGTGGATTCTCACTCTCATAATTTACCTATTGCAAGTAAAGTAATTGTTTACATACATGATAAAACTGAAAATATTGGGTGACTTGCGAATATCCCAACAAATACTCACTCAATCCAAATTAGTCACGATTATTCAGGATCGGCTAAATCAAAAATCGTGTTTTTTTGCGCCAATTCATATATCTTTAGAATATTCAGTGCCTTCCCCTCATCATTTTGATTCATTTGGGATACTATAGTCACAAGTACCTTCATCTCTTTGGGTGGAAGTGTCCATTGAGTCAATCCGTGTAATCGAATCCTGTTCCCAACATATCTATCAAATGCAAAGGTGGCATAGATTGACTTTGGGTTTTTCTGTAACAGTTTGAGATATTCAAGTGAGGCGAAACCATACTTACTTCTGCTTTCATACAAAATGGCTTTTTTGAGAAACTCCAATTCTAAATCATTTTTCTGTTCTGTGTTATCTGCAAACAAATCCTGCTGCTCACAGGATCCAGTCATGAAGTCTAGAAGAATTTCACCTTTATCCCCACCATAGAGATACTTATTCAGTTCTCTGAATAGAATTTCCTCATCAACGTTGGGAATTTGCAAATAGGATTTTAAAACATAGCTTCCATCACCACAAACGATATTATTCCCGCTGTTTTTGACTAAGGAATTATTGTAAATCAACGGGTTTGAGCTCTTTACGAGTAAACCAGAATCACTGCATTTCAATATTACGTTTTCAGTCAGAGTAACTGCAAGGCAATCATTCAGATCGATCCCGCTTCCCCCACATCCCTTAATAAAATTGTTGGAAATGATGGTGCCATGGGAATTCTTCAGATAGATACCCCTTCCTTTCGGATGAAGAATCCTATTGTTTACTATCCGCCCACTACTATTAGAAAGATAAATAGCATTACCTACTGAAGCTGAAATTTCATTGCCGTACAAATATGCTTCGCACCCTATAACATGAATTGTTCCCAGTTCATTCCCGGAATAAAGAAATTTACAGTTTCTGATTTTCGAACTATAATAACCACTTGCCTTAGCCTTTGTTGCTGGATTAACAATTAGAGCTTCACATCCTTCTATATTCGTGTATTCAATATGTAAATCTTTTCCACTAGAACCGATAAACTCGATTGGTCCATATCGAACACCATCAACCGCGGATTTTATGTTTATTTCATTGCTTTTTCTATGCCCTAAACATCTAAATTTCCCCTTAATGGTCAAGCTGGCATCGGGATCAAAAATAATATTTGCTCCTCGTTCGACTACAATCTGTCCACTTTCCTCAATTGTGAGAGGACCTGTGATATGGATAGTTTTAGAGTTGCCGTTACTCTCTTCTGCATGCCAGATTTCATGAGATGTGACACTCCCCTCGGATGTATAGTCATGGAAACTAAAATTCTGTATTAAAGGTTTCGATTCAATCTCATCAATAATTGTAAATGCTCTCATTTCCCATTGGTGTGCTGGTCTATGAGCAATTACAACCCCAGCAGAGATATCAGTATACGCTTCCCCAGGTAAACATTTTTTCGTAGAACCAAATCCCCAATAATCTTGAGAACCATCACTCCTCAGTTCACCATAGTATAGCTTTATCTCCTCAGCGCGATCACCAGGATGACGGAATATCCTAAAGATGAAATTACCTTCTGGATCACTTCCCAAAAATGAAATAGAATCCGGAGTAAACGTTGGACTTTGTAGAATCGTTTTTTTCATCCAAGGTGGAGGTGTTACTGCTGGATCATTACTAATCCCCCTTACCCAGAATTCAGTGGGTTCATGGAACACAAAACCAGGATCACTATTCAAATCAAATGATGTACTAGTGCGATAAACGAATCGAGTGTTATAGTTTTCCTCGATTAGAGATTTCCAACGTACTTGGTATCGCCGGATAGTTGATCCTTCACTCGTACGAAGAACTGGCCATGACAAATTGAAAACAGTATAGCTATCTTCAATACTTGTTGGTTGATAAATACTCAGTTTTTCAACCTGCTCAACTTCTTTTAGTTCAATTTTACCCGCCTGAAACTTTCCTGAGACAACCCGTTCTTGCTCTTCGGAAAAACTCTCTAGGTTGTATGAATCGCCGTATCCGTAAGGTTCATAGAACTGATCATAGTAGAGAATAACCTTAAAGTTTGAATAGGAATAATTATATAAAAAGTCATGGTTTAATTCGTTTGGTCGTTTCATATCATCCAGAAAGATGCGTGAAATCCCAGGATTAGAGTAATAATGATCCTCTGGGTTATCCCATTTTCCAGAAACGATGACCATAGAATCTACGCATATATCATATCTTTTCGGAATTATGGGTGTAGGTTTAATAATTTCTATGTATCCTTTTCTTAGATAATCTTCTTCATCTTTGTTTAATTCGACCTTAATACTCGTAACTTGAGATGAAAGGTTCAGCTTCCATATCCCAGAATCACTGCTATACCGTTCGAGTATATAAATTTCTCCAAGATTCCTTCTACCTGTTCCTGGACCAAACAATCCAGCAGGCTGACTTGAGTGAAACACTGCTTTGGGACCATTAAACTGTAACGAATCAGAAGAGCGTTTATAGGGATTTTCGTTCATATTAAATGTTCTTGATACAGCTATTTGAGCCTTCTCATAAGTTAGACTGTCTTCATCTGGATTTTTTGTTAGAAAGGTCGTTACAAGGCCATCATCATATTCAGACGACCAGAGAACACTGTGAAAAGCTCCCTCTCCAATCGTTTGTAATGGTATTCCTCTTCCAAGTGGCGAAATGCCAAATCGATTTATATTTGGATCTTGACTTGTACTTGTGACAATATTTGGAATTGAATAGTTTTCATTTCGAGTTGAATCATTATCCATTTTTAAAAATGTGAGACCATAGTAACGACTGTAAATAAAATAGCAGTTATTGGTATGGTCTTCAGTAGTGCGCGTTATTGAAAGAGGTCCTTCGATTTCAATCTGTTCCTGGATAGAGGTTTTTTTGTCCTGATCATATCTGAACCATACCAGCTTTTCATTACCTTCGTCACACACAAAAACATTTATTGTATCACCATATACATCAAGTGCAACATCGGTAGGACTATTCAATCCGGTAAACTCATGTATCTTCTTTATAGAAAATTTACCGTTATTTTTGAATTTCACTTTGCACAGGTAAACTGAACCCCTCGTTTTGCCCTTTCTGGCGCCTTTATCAGCTATTGCCAGCCAAGCTTCGGATAGTTGTTCCGGTGTATCTCCATAATGTCTTAAATCCATCCCGGTAGGTTGCGCAAGCTTCACACCGCGAATCTTAAGAATTTTCAGGTTACGGTTTCGTTTGCCTTTTTCGTTAAAAAACCTTTTAAAGATATTTATTTCAGATTGAGGTCCAGAGAAAGCAACGATCCTTTTCCAATAAGGATCACTAATTGCTACAAATTCAAATATCTGATCATTTTTTCCTTTGAATCTTGTAAAAACACCATCATAGGGTTGATTAAAAAGCTTCCAACCTTTTCTATTAGACTCCTGAATCATTGTCCTCGTGACACGGGCATTCATATAGGAGGCTTTGCTGGTATCCCCATTTACAGGGATCAATGCTTTTTGTCCGTATCCTATAGACACAAACTGTGTAATAATGAGAATTATAAAAAAATTAATAATTTGTTTCATGACTGTCTCTTAGTGGATGATTGAAGCTGTTGAAATGCTAATGAGGGATGGTTTTCCATCAATATTTTCTATGCGGTAAAACGTTTTGGTCTTATTACAGAAGACATGATTATGTTTAACTATTTCTGTCTTCCTGTATGACCCGTTGTTCACATCGCAGATGTAGGAAAATCCACCAACTCTAATGAAAAGGATATTGTCATTTATCCAGTAGAATTCCCTTGGGTGAGAATGTTCCTTAGTCAGATCATAAATTGGTATCGTCATAACAACTTCAGTTCCGTGATATATCCAGATGGTCTTGTTGTCATATTTTACGCTTCCGCTGCCGCTGTCATTAAATATATATCCAGTGTTAGAAATCAAAACATCCTTAAATTCATTCGTATCTATTTTGTAAACAGAACCTTTTTTTCCCTGGAAATAGATAAATTCATCGATCGGATTGTAAGCCATGAATTGATTAGTTTTTATTGAATCAAACTCAACCGTTTGAAGAATATCATTTTCATAATCGTAGTAGTTAATAGCATGACCAACAGAAGCAGTATGCTGCCGATATCCGTTGAAAAAGAAATAGCTTTTTTTAATCGGGTGATGCAAAAACGAGGAAGTCAAAGCTGAATAAAAGGTACGAAGTATATCACCTTCTTTGTTAATTAAAGATACTTCAGGATACCGGATCTCAGAATTCGGCTTCCATCGTGAACCTGTTGCAACAGCGATAGCATCTAATGTAACATCTACCCCAAACATATATGATTTAACAGGAAGTGAGGTTGAGCTCATTTCACCCGTCGACAAGTTGAAATAATTGGCGACAACACCAGATTTTAGTCTTACAAAATATTCTGGTTGGGCTGCTATACTGGAAAAGGCAAAAATTAACAAGCCGCCAACTATAATAAGAATTCTTGCACTCATAATTTACCTATTGCAAGTGAAGTGTTTGATTACATACATGTTATAATTGAAGATAAGAGATGTCTGGTCAATATTCCAACAAATTCTTACTCTACCCAAGTTAGTTAAGATTATTAGAAATCGGTTTTTTTTGAACCCGGGTGGGACTAGACAAGCTAGTCCTTGCCAGCATACCCAACAACGGAACTTGAGGACAGGCTCCGGGCCACCCACCGATGTCATCCCCGCGGACTGCCTGTCCCGCCATAGCTTTAGCGTCGGCGGATAGGCGGGGATCCAGGGAAGTTGGTTTTTCTAGCTTCTCGGATCAAATCAACTATCCCGTTTCGTGGAGAAAAAACCTTTACACAAAGAAACCTGATCCCGATTTTTCGGGATCAGGCCATATACATTGAACGTATTAAACATTTTGATTTCGAAAAAGTTTAGTCTTTTTTCATGAAATAACCGTACCCGAAGAAGACAATTAAATTGGCAAGGATTCCCAAATGGATTCCGTCTATTCCAAACGGTTGATGCAGGATATAATCCCAGATACTTAACGCAACTGCACCGGCAATTGCCGACGCAAAGAACTGTTGTTTTGTCGCTTTTGCACCCATTATACCGGCCGCGATCGGGACGAGAAGCATTGGTGCCCAGAAGGAATATGAGAATGTCAACACGTCTAACACGTTGTCGATGTTGAGGGCAAATATTGTCCCCAATAGTCCGACGACCACGATAACAATACGGGCCAATTTTAACTGGTTCGGTTCGGAAATTTCTTTTTTCCGGAGTGGTTTTACAATGTCCTGAGTAAATGCTGCTGAAACCGCAATCAGGAAAGAGTCCGCTGAAGACATTACAATGGCGATAATACCCGCCAAAGCCAGGCCCCTAATCCCAATTGGCAATGCTTCCTGAATAACGTAAGGGAGTGCATAGCCCGATGGAACTGTGCTGTCCATTGCCAATGCAACCAACCCCAGCAACCCTGTGATTGTGAAAAACGGAATAGAAAATAAACCACTGAAAAGTGTACCGCGTGCAATCGCCTTTTTGTCCTTTGCGATCAATAACCGTTGCACATAGGGCGGGACAAGCGTTTCACCGAACATAAAAACGAAGAAATAGGACACAAGAGAAACGACTGTAAATGTTGATCCGGGAATATCCATATGACCTGCCGGAACTGCATCCATCAGGGGCTTAAATCCACCTATTTTTATTATTCCGACGACAAGGGTAATGGGTATAATAACAGACAGCAGAACAAACTGAACAACATCTGTCATGATCACACCGCGCATCCCGCCTACTGCCGAATAGATGATAACAACAAGTACACCGATAATAATGCCGAGGGTTGGATCAATCCCGAGAAAAACCTCAGAGACCATTCCTAAAGCTTTGATCTGGGCGCCAACAACTCCAGCGCAAAACAGTAAGGCCAGAACACCGGTTGTGACTTTCGCCCATTTACCATAGTGAACTTCGACAATATCACCAACGGTCATCGCATTACTATATCGATCCATTCGAGGGGCAATAAATCGGGCTACGAGGATTTCTTTTACACTGAAACCATATAAGGCAACGATGTTGACTATGCCGATAAGAAAAACCTTTTCCGCGTTTCCAATGGAAAATCCACCTCCGATAAATGAGGCAGATAAAGTCGCAAAGACAATAAAGGTTGAAAAATTTCTTTCGCCTTTGTTTGAACCAATGAGGAAGTCTGAAAAGCCATGGACTTTCCGGCTACTTAAAACGCCAACAGCTACGATAATGCCCAGATAGACAACAATAATTGCAGCATCAAGCATAAAGTCCCCCCTAACGATAACCAAAGACGAAAATAATTTTTGTTTTCAGAATATAAATGATAATAATTAATGTAACAATATATAATATTTTGTTTTAATAGAGAATCATCGTATGTATTCTCAAATATGGACTGCAACCTTTTCTTCGAAATTGAATCAAATATTTAAGATACTATCCGACTACAAAACAAGATGATAAAGGATTATTACAATGATTAAAAATGGTAAACCCGCACCTGATTTTACACTGAAAAATCAGGACGAAAAAGATATCAGTATCAGCGATTATAAAGGCAAATGGGTCATTCTCTACTTCTACCCTAAGGACAATACATCCGGCTGCACCCGTGAAGCAGTAGAATTTACCGAAGCTGAAGCTGATTTTAGTGGTCTGAATGCTGAAATCATCGGGGTTAGTCCCGATAGCTGCAAAAGTCACCGTAATTTTATCGCCAAACACGAACTGGGTTTTACTCTGCTCAGTGATCCTGAAAAAGATGTGTTGGAAAACTATGGTGTCTGGCAGGAAAAGAAAATGTACGGTCGTACGTATATGGGTGTTGTTCGAAGTACCTTCCTGATCAATCCCGAAGGCAACATTGCTGAAAGCTGGACGAAGGTAAAAGTCAACGGACATGTGGAAGCGGTGAAGAAAAAACTGGAAGAGTTACTGTAGTCATATCCGAAAACCTGGATTCCTTACTTCCAGCCACAAGGCTGACAAGCTAAACTCGGGAATGACAGTATAAATGAAAATAAACATTGAATACATCCTCCATGCTCTGGCTTCAAATGGATCACAACATCTGCTTTTGATTACAATCGATACAACGATAAAAAAGCCGGTGTATAAACACCGGCTTTATCTATTCTAAATTATATCGCTATGCAATCGTTTACCAACCAAATGAAAGTTGAGCATATACCCGATCATCGGATTCTTGCCCGGGTGCTTTCCCTAATTCTCTGCTAAACATTGCAAAATCCAACTTTACCAGTGCAAACCGTAAACCAAGACCATATGTCGGATAGCCCTGATGGTACCCACCGCGGAAGCTGAGAAGTCCAGCCAGGACACTCATTTCAGTTCCCATATTCACACGTTGGAAGAAGCTGACACCATCGCGGTTAAAAACATCCACAGCTTCAATACCAATATCCCATTTTTTCAAAAGAGCATTATCTGCAAATGGCAAATGGTACATGGTACCTAACTTCAGATTGGGTTGTACATATTCCCCGTCAATACTCCCGTAAAAATCCTGAACCGCGATCGCCACATCAAGATAGTTTTCGCTACCAGGTTCACCTATTTCGAACGAGTGAATTGCACCGAAATCAAGCCCAAATCCAGAAACCGGGTCAGGAAGTTCTTCCCACATTGTTTCAGCTAAAACATCAATTTCTTTTATATCTGATGCGCTAATACGCTCAGTCGGAAGTTCTTGTCTCTGAATAGCCCTTACGGCAATACCCATACCTATTTCACGGTCTGCAATTTCAAATGTCTTGCCAAATCCTGCTGCCAAAACTAGATCGCCATAAGCTCTCATTCCAAATGCTGGTACCAGGACACCTTGGTCCATTTTAACGTTAGCGTTAACTGTCTGATATACAGCTAAGCCAAAATTTTTGAATGATAAACCTAAAAATGGGGATGTATTTAGACCGAACCATTCATTGTCAAAATTCTGACTTTCCTGTAGGAATTCTGCCTGTCCTTGAGGTCCCAATGAATCAAATGAATTAAAAGCATTGATTCCCTCTTCTCCATAATCAGAGAAGTCTTGAATAAAGGAAGTAAGGTCAAATAAATCTATGTCAGCGCCAAACGGGAGAGTTATTTCCAATGCAAACTTCTGCCTTGTTAACATTCCCGGATTATAAATAACAGTATGTGCATTGCTCGAAACTGTTGTGGTTAAACCACCCATTCCCATCTGTGCCACATGAAGATGGTTGTCCACTCCTTGTGGCATAAACTGCGCATAGGATGTTCCTACGAAAAACAGAATGAAGAAAGCTGCAAGGGAGATATTTAATTTCTTCATAATTCTTGCCCCCCTCGGCTAAACTCATTTCTGTCACTCTGCTTAATCATCTTGTCGGAGCCAGGTCCTTGCCTCGAAATGAAATCTTCAAAACCATATAGGATAGCTTCGATTACGGCATCAAGATTATCCGTATCAAATCCAACGTCAAATTCTTCTTCATCAAGATCTTCCAGCAATGAATTCAGGAAAAATTCCAGAACATCACCACTGTTTACTAGTAAATCTTCTAACATCGCATACATGGAATCCTGCTGTGCAGGTGTAATGTTATTGTTCCATGTATCCGAATCCATCTCAAATTCACCCCAGAGATTGAACTGTGCGTTCAAGTCGAAATCATTTCCGTCAATATGCCCATCACCATTTGTATCCCTAAACAGCAAGATCGCTTGAAGTGCCAGGCTTCCTGTATAATCAAGGGCTATTGTTTCATCATACAGTTCAGGGTTAGTAGCCTCTCCGGAGTATATTGCCAGTAAATGTTCGTTGGTTTTTATCACACCTTCATAAAGTGCGTTAGCGGAATCCACTGGATCATCCATAAACGGAAGAAGTGCCCCAGACGATTGAAAAGAGGCTATTTCTGCCATAATACTGATAGTCGTATAGCCTGATTGTCTTAGATAAGCTTTTGCCAGACCCCAATGTGCATCAGCATTGTTGGGTTCTTCCTCAAGTACTTTCAAGTATAATTCGATGGCTTTGTCATAGTCACCATCTTGAAGTGCCACAAGCCCATCCATGCCCTGAGATTCTGCATCGTCTGGCGCAAACGAACTGAAAATATTGCAACCAGCAAACATCATTGTAGTCACGATAACCAGAACCCCGATAAAGAGTTTTTTCTTCATCTGGCTTCTCCTTCGAATTAGTTCCAGATAGGTTTATACTCCTGATATTTCTTAAATAAAATTAACCCCTGTCTCAATAATGAGAATTTGATTAGAAATTAGTTTCAAGTCAACAAATACAAGAAATAATTATATTATTGCGAGTCGTTTTATTTTCTTGTTTTGACATGATTTTGAGAGCATAGGTTAGTCATATATTGCTGTTTTTTAATATATTAGAAAACGTTCTGATCTATTTAACGGCAACAATAGAAGTGTTTTCACGTGTTAAGGAATTCTATTCGATAATTTCGGATTCCAAAAATCGAAAATTCTATTTACGATCCAATTGATAGCTGAACTTATATTCGTTCTCCGGGATTCTGTCCGGGAGCATTACCCAGTTCACTGGTAAATCTGGCAATGTCAATTTTATTAACCTTCAAATGTATTCCCAAGCCGAAAGTAGGATATCCCTGATGGAAACCTCCACGTAAATTGGCCCATCCAGCAAGAAGGCTGATGTCTGTCCCATGTTGATATGTTGTAAAAAGCTGACACCTTCCTGGTTAAAGACATCCACTATTTCCATACCCAAATTCCAACAGTAGTATCTCCTGACTGTCTTAAATAAGCCTTTGATAAACCCTAGCGCACTTCGGCATTATTTGCATCATCTGGTGTTAGGTTACTGAAGAGGTTACAGCCTGCGAATAGGGTTGCTAAGCATATTACAACGATTGCTGTTTTAAAAGGATTCTATATTTTTTTCCAAAAAAGTACGCTATAGACCGTATTTTTAACATGAGAAAACCGCTAATAAATGATCACTAGTGGGAGCTTACTTTCAGCACCGAGTATTTGAAAGGCTTGTTGCGTGGTAGGAACTAATTTGTAAAAATATTGTTCAACTTTTTGATCTTCTTCATCGAGTAAAATACTTTTCTCGATTAGAGCAAAACGGTGAATTTCATTCTTCTTAAATTCATAACGCGTATTTTTACTTCCCGCGTCCTGATTTACATTTTTTAAGACCATTCCCTGCCATCCTGCAGGAACATAAATCCGATTGATTGCTTCAGCTTGAAGATAAACTGTCTTCTCGTTTCCTATATCCAGATGAAAATGGGTCGATGCATTTGTAGGAAAGGGAGTCGATACTGCGATAAATAACACAGCATGGTTTTCCGGGATGATTCCTGCGTCCAGATGAAAGCTGGAGTTTTTTACTGAAACACAACCAGTATTCACAAAAACTGAAAATATGAATATTGTTAATAGTTGGAGGTATTTGCCGTGTTGTCTCATTATATCGCTGAACTTTCCATGTCGTATTTCAGAAGTTCACCCATATCACTCCATTGGATGTATTCAATGATCGTAGACAGTTGACCTGATTGTATTCCCATATTTTCTAAAGCAGTATAAACATGGCTTGTATCAATTCTATCTAATTCAAGACCAACTTTAAATTTACTCATCAATAAATCAGCAAAATAGACAATACTGGTCAATTTTGGCGCAATTTTACTATTGGACGGTCGATGATGGAAAGCAATCACATCTTTTAGTTCATCGGGCAAATCCCATGCATCCGCTAATTGCGTTCCTATTTCGCAGTGTGAATAACCCAACGTTTCCTTTTCGAAACTTGGCAAATTGATTTTTGGATCTGCCAAAGCTCTATAAAAATCTTTAAAGATTCCCCCTATAAACTGATCAAGTACAACTTTTCCGATATCATGGAGTAGTCCAGCAGTATAAGCGATACCCGGATTTACTCCGCCCATAAATTGCGCCAATTTATCTGCGACAATTGCGGTACCCAACGAATGAAAAAACAACCCTCCTTTTACCAACGAATATCCCTTAGGCTGTAGAATAAAAAAGGGTTCTAAAGAAGCCGAAAGTAGCATTTGAAGGAAGTTTTTTTCGCCGATCATCACAAGGGCAGTATCAATTGAACTGATTTTCTTTCTTGTTGGAAAAAATGCCGAATTACAGAGAGTAAGTACCCTGCCCGCCAGAACCTGCTCCTGCTTCAGGTCTGTGGCGATCTCTTTCATTGTATAATCGCTATCCTGAAGTTTGTTAATAATTTTGAGCAACACCTGAGGAATCGGAGCAACAGAAGCGATGGCTTTCCCTATTTCTTCTTTAGTCATTTTTGATGGTTTCACATACTTTCCAGTATGTGCATCTTCGAAATAGGAAATTTTGGTTTTAAGCTTAGAACAATCAATTGTCAACTGACAGCCAGAAGCCCCCCCTGTTTCACTTCGTGTAATTTTTATATCATGTGCGGTTAAGTACTTATGCACCAGTTCAGAGGTCTGACCACCGACATTTAAGTCCATGTCCACTCTTGAAACCGGACCAATAAGAGCCCCACCAGCAATGACAGCTTCCAGATGTTCCTTTTCAGCGCCCTTTTTTATTAACTCTTCAATAAAGAGGGGTAAGCCACTGGAAGCATAAAACATCTCCTGTGCAACGGGAATCGTTCCAACAGGTTTTGCTAACAGGAAGTGAGCTAGACCAGACACTCTATTTTTTCTGTCAATAAGTGCAACACCGATGCAGGTGCCAAGGTGGGCTGAAAATCTTTTATCGCCTTCTTCACAGATGACATAATCGCCAGAGGCGACAGGGTAGCTTGGTTTTGATAGTGCCATAGTTATATACCGATTAACATCAGGTTGTTTCGCCAATTAAAAAATTCTAATCACTGGCGAAAGTGGTACCGGCAAATGTTACTCTAAGATTCTTCGAAACATCTCATTGTATTTTAACATAGAGTCACACCCTCTTTTTATCAAGTATATAAAAAGTTGCCAGAGCCTAAAAGAGGATGCTCCAGACAGAGCATCCTCTTTCTGTAGGAACCATTTGTTATTTCAGTAACGTGACCTTCTCTATGCTGTTAGCAACGGTTCCATTCATTTTGCTCGCAACCTGTGTCCTCACGAAATACGTTCCAGAGGTCATCAGGTGCCCGTCAATATTGACGACATGCTGTCCCGCCGATAGAGATCCTTGCATCAATTCGGTAACTTTTCTACCTAAAATGTCATAGACTTCAATTTGAACTATACTCGCTTCTTTCAATCTGAAAGTCATGACGGATTGTTCGTTAAATGGGTTTGGAGCAATGGATTTAATATTGAAGAGATTTGCCTCGTGCCCTTCAACAACAATTTCTGCCCATAGCGGAATAAAATCATCTCCACTCATGACGACTTTATAAGTGTACCCAACTCCTTTTTCCGCTGTATAATCCATAAAAATCAGATCTGTAATTGCTCTTTCGTTCAATTTTTCCCAACGGTTTTCGCCCTTTGTCTTCCGGAAAATATCAAATCTGGCATCATAGGGGATCTGATCAGGCGACCATGTGATCCTTACGCCACATGTTTCTACATATACATGAAGATTAAAGCTGTCCGATACCGGATTTGGCGGATCTGTATTGTAGTCAGTGTAAGGCGTAAGAATACCATATTGCATACTCAATTCAACAATCATCTCTATAATCTCGTCATCTTCGCCATAAACAGCCATCCATGCCAACCAGTAATCGATTTTTTTAATCGCCCACATCCTAGGCACAAATCCATTTCCATCATCCATCCCAAAATCAAATGGACCATAGGTGATGGTTGTGTCATAGACGGCAACACTGGCATTGATATCTATAGTGGTGTTGGGTGCCCCTACGTACTTTCCAGCAATGATTGTCTGCATTCCTGCGAAGATTGTGTAGGGTTGAGGGGGGTATACTTCATCAATGACAGCATCGCCGTAGTCAAATGTGATATTGGTAAGCACCGGCGTGGAAAATTGATCAAAGAAAACTGATATAATATCTGAAAGGTCCACTAAATTAGGATCAGGACTGATAGAGAGTCCGTTGTTTTCAGTAGCAATCAACCTCATAAAGTCAAGGTTATCGTCTTCACTACCGATCGCAACAGTAAAGATTGATGCGTTTATCGTATTGTTTTCATCAATAGCACTGACAATTGTAGGAAGGTGAGTGGATACTCCTGAAGTTGGATAGCCATCTGACAACAACAATATCTGACTTGTAGTTCCCGCACCGATTTCCTGATTCAGTGCATCCATCACAGCACCATATAGGTTTGTCGAACCACGTGCATGCCGTGTGTTGATGTAGTTCACCGCAGCGTTAATATTGGCTTGGGTAGCTGGTACTGCATTTTCTCGCCATGGAGTAGAATAGTTATTAAAAGGTATGATATTGAAATAATCATCTTCATTCAGATTTTCAACGCAATAAATGGCCGCTTCTTTTGCCTGTTGAATACGGTTACCGTTCATACTCCCTGAAACGTCCATTACAAAGGTGAATGTTTTTCTCAATATTTCGCCAGGCAGTACATTTCCCGGTTCCAATACTGCAAGGAAGTGACCTGTTTCCTCCATATCATCAAAACATGGAAGAACCCACATGCCAACATCTTCCTGACTCACAACAATTTCCACTTCAAGATCATCAAAACAATTAAAATTGTTACCGGCTATTACCGCGTGCAGACTATCACTATCCTGATATAAAATGTCGGCATCATAGTTTGACATCTGGAAATATTCAATAGCCCTTTGAGATGTCAGGTATAGATCTATTTCAACTGTATCGATAGCCTGAAGAGAAAAGTTCGGCAGACCAAGAGGATACATGAAGTCATAGACGCCAAAGGAATAGTCCATCATTTCAGAGAACTCGAAGCGAATGTTCAAGTTTCCCGGTGCCAACCTTTCAAGTGGAATACCAAATCCATTGGATCCCAGGAATTGCCCTAATTCTGTATCCCCATTACCGCCGCCACCACCCGAAGAGCCTTGCTCGCCCGGTTCTAACGGATAATAGTGAAGATAGTCACCAAAATATTGACCGAATCCCGTCACCGATGCATTCTCCGGTACGGGGTAATAATAGGTAGCATCAACCGAATCCGTCATTTCGTTCTCGAAAGTCTGCTCAATCACAGTATTAACGACGTGATCGGTTACAGTAATCGTAGTACGAATACTTCTCATGGGTAAAAAACGGCTCCAGTAATTTGATGCTTGCCCATCCAGTAATGCTTCAGCATTCACATTGTTCACGCCGATCATACTCAACATCACCAGAACGAATACCCTAATCACTTTTTTCATTTCTGCCCCCTAAGCTAAAAGTTACACATGATAGGGCAATGGTTGTGCCATTTTCGTTTTTGAGCTTGCATTTATCTATATTAACGTTTGATTAACATACACTTAATTGTTTTTTATTTGGAAGTTAATGCCCTCAAGATTATATTTATTTACATGGTTTTGACTATATATATTTACATTAGCTGTGCACGATATTCCCAGTACAAGTGACAAGCATCACAACAGAGACGCAGTATTTCTTCATATTATTATAATCAAGCTTCCTATTCTTATAGTAAGCTCGCTATATTTCGAGAAATCAGCATGTGAGGATATTATGGGACAACAGCAATTACTGCTACTCGTTCTTGGTGTTATTATAGTCGGAATATCAGTAGCCGTAGGTATTACTATCTTTCAGGGTAGTGCAGTAGATGCTAACCGCGATGCTGTTGCCGCCGACCTCGCTCATCTGAGTTACCGTGCACAGCAGTTTTATAGTAAACCCGGCACCATGGGTGGTGGTGGACGTGATTTCAACCGCTTTACCCTTTCCACATTAGAACAGGATAATCAAAACGGTGAATACCGTGTTGCCACTGCAGCTCCTGCAGCGCTTGTTGCTGCAGCCCCAGCTGCTGCCGCAGCGAATACCGCTATTGCCGTTGCTGCTCAGACGATATATGTGATAGGCTACGGGTCGGAAAAGGGTCGTGACGATACAAACCTCGTCATGGTTTATTCGACAGTTACTCCCACAAATGTCACAGTGACTATTTTGAACTAAAAATTTCTTCTGTTTGAGTAGCGATGTGAACGACATTCACAGTGGAACGTAGCATAGTGTTAAATGATTTTTAATCCCCATTCTCCGCCACTCCTTTCCACAAACACAATAGCCAGTCTACTAATTATATTATCAATTACTTAACTACTCTATTTTTTGAGACTCCCCTTCCATCTATCAGCCTGTTTATTATAAGGAACAATATTTGCAATAAAGTTCACCATTAATGAGATCCGGCTTGGAACAGCTTTCATTTTGGGGAGGTTCACGTGAAGAATATTGCTAGACGTTTTGTAATTCCAGTAGTTTTAAGTTTTCTGATTTTCACCATGATGGTTTCCATTTCATTTGCCACACCAATGATTAGGGTAGAACTTCCTGCACCGAACTCTATCGATGCCTTGATCAGAGCAAACCTTGATATAGCTTACCGTGCCAATGACCATGCAATGATAGTGGGTTGGCCTGAAGATATGGATCGACTAGCCTCATGCGGTCTTGACTGGAACGTTGACATCGAAAATGTTGAAGAATATTACCGTTCAAGGCTGGACAACAGTCTAGATGAAATGGGTGGGTATCCCACTTATGATGAAATCTGGGCTTGGGCGCTTCAAATTACTGCAGATCATCCGGACATTGTTTCTGGTCCAGATACCTTGGGCTACACCCTTGAGGGTCGTCCGATGTGGGTTATCAAAATTTCGGACAATCCTGGCGTTGACGAAGACGAACCAGAAGTTTATATCAATGCAGCTATCCACGCTCGTGAAGTTATCACCCCGATGATTGCAATGAATTTTGCAGACTTGCTTACAGATAACTATGGTTCTGATGCCCGTGTTGATGCCATTGTCAACGAAAGAGAAGTCTGGATAACTCCGGTAATCAACATTGACGGTTATCTTTATAATGAAGAGAATGATCCCGAAGGCGGTGGGATGTGGCGTAAGAACAAGCGCGTGGTTGACGGTAATATTATGGGAGTTGACCTTAACAGAAACTTCCCATCAATGTGGGGCCTTGATGATTGGGGTTCATCACCTTCTCCTTCAGCACAAACGTATCGGGGTTTATCGCCCGCCAGTGAACCTGAAACCCAGGTTATCATGGATTTCGTCAATAGCAGAAACTTTACATTGGTGATGAATTATCATTCCTATACTCATGTAGTCTATATCCCACAGAACGAACAGTGGCAGCCACCTGAAGAAGCTGCAACTCTCATAACTCTTGCCCAGAACATTTTTGCAAGTATTGAAAACTGGGGTGTTGGCTGGGGTGGTGTTAGTGGTGGTACCATTGAATGGATGGAAAATGGAGCAGACTATCACATGTTTGCATTCCTTCCTGAAGTTGGCTTCCAGACTGATGGTTTCTGGCCGTCACTTGAACGTCAACCTGTACTCATCGCTCAACATGAAGAACCGTTACTCCGTTTCTGCGAAGTCGCCGATCAGCCTCATCAATTCTTGAATCCTGTTCCGCCGGTGATTTCCGACGCTGCCGATACTGTTGCAACTACTTTTGACCTGACTTGGGAAGATGGTGATGATCCTCGCGAAAATACGCCAGTTGCATACGATGTAATTGAGCTTCAAGATTTCACATTAACACACGATTTTGAAAACCCGGAATTTGTCCCGTTCCAATCAGGAGGTTTTGGGGTTACTGATAATGACGCCTATTCAGGAACATACTCGTTCGGATGTGGTAGTATACCGAATGGACAAGTAGGTTTTGCGACAAACGCAGAATATACAGTGGCAATGGGCGATACCTTGGTCTTTATGATCAACTATAACATTGACCCCAATGATGCCATTGTTGTACAGGGATCAAACCCCTATGTCACTATGGCCCTTGAAGGGAATATCACTCAACCTTGGGATCAGGGTGGGCAACAGTTTGGTCACTTGATCTTTGGTTCTTCAAACGGCTGGGTTGAAGCACGGTTCCCATTGACATCTTTCACCATGCAAGCACCGACAATTTCGATGACTTACTATAGTGGTCCCGGTGGAAATGAATACTTTATCTACGTTGATGATTTCTTCCCATTGCCGTCATTCGAACAAGCTCAGATCCTTGATGCAGGTCTTGTTGAAAGAACTTACACCATTGAAAAACCTGACCTGACAACACCAGAACTCTTCAACTATAGAGTCAGGGCAATCGACGCTCAGAACCAATATTCGGTATGGTCAAACACTTATTCACCGATCCTTGACCCAAATACTTCTGGAGTTGGTCCAACGATTAATGTCCCGATGGCATTTAACGTTTCCCCGGTCTTCCCGAATCCATTTAACCCAACAGCTATGTTGAATGTCACACTACCTGAGATCGCTGATGTCAGTGTGGTCGTCTATGATATCCTCGGCCGTCAGGTAAGTTGGATTCCAATGGGACTACACTTACCAGGTATGCATTACATTAACCTTGACGGTAGCGAATGGGCTTCAGGTGTTTACTTTATCAAAGTGGAAGCTAAGGCGAGTAACGGTGAAGTCTTCAGAAACGTTCAGAAGGCATCACTGCTGAAATAGAGATATCTACTTAATAAAAAAGGCGGCTCATCAAAGCCGCCTTTTTTATTATTATCTATGACTTAAACCGTCCGATCTTTTTCATGTATTGTTTTGCCTTTTTATTATCGGGATCAATGACGAAAACCTTATTAACCTCTTCTTCCACCTTGCCCCATTCTTCCTTATCCTTGATCTTTTCTTTGGCTACCGCTAGAAGTTCTTCGATAACAACCGTTTTTACTCGTTCCATACGTTTTACTGTCGCATCATCGGTTGGTTTTAGCTCCATGGCACGAACGTAGTAGTAATAAGCTTCGTAAAAATCATGGCCGTGGTCATAATAGACTTCTGCTTCATAAATCAACCACGAAGCAATCTTTTCAGCTTGTTCCCTGTATTGTGCCAGCAGATCAGGATCATCTGCCATGTAGAGAGCTGCTTTTCGGAGATCATGGATCGCATCATCGTAACGTTTCAGAATTGTATCCCGTTCCACCTGAGCGGTGTTCCAACCTGCGGTATTAATAAAATGATCCGCCAAGTCGTTACCCGTCTTTAGAACAAGCTTTTCGTCTTCATTGAGTTTCAATAGATCTTCAATTCTGAACTGCCAACTTTTTATTACCGTGTTGGAATAGATAGCTTTATTCACCGCGTTGAAGTAATAATTTTTAGCTTCTTCATAATCACCGTTTGAAACACTATTCCTGATGAGTAATTCGATAGCGTGAAGGTATCGTTCAGCGTGTTTATCCCAGAAACGTACCTGGTTTGCTTTTTTCTGGATTAGGGAAAGTGGAATTGTGGTCAGTTTACCGTAGACATACTCCGGCATATAAATGCCGTAACTGTTCTTTTTGCTTCTTTTTTCAATAAAACGGTATTCACCACCTCTGAAGACATTGCCGGGTTCACCTGAAACATCTGGATTCTTAATCCTTAGGGTACTCTCTTCTTTCACAACTCCCGATTTATAATCAGCGCCATCGGAGGAAAGGGCTATCCCTCGAACTGTCATCCCATTCCTGTCAGTTCCCTGAATGATCCCTTTGATTATATACCTGTTTCCATATTGAGCATCTTCGTACTCATTTATAACAATCTGGGCATTTCGAAAATGTAATTTTAGAGTATCTTCCAGGGTCGATAAAATGCCCGGATTTTTCAATATCATGTCGCTTGTGAGGTCATCCATGGTGCTTGCATGAGCGATAGAAAAAGAAAAAACAAGCAGAAACAAATAACCTAAAAATCCGAAAGACCTGATTTTCATTCTTTCCTCCTATTTCACAATAGAATATGAGACGAAAATCAAGATTCTTCAATAGAAAAAAAACACTCAATAAAAAACTCACCCTCAAAAAAAGTAGCTCTATATGTATTGCACACTCACTATCACTATTATGATAAAATTATCATTTACAATATTGATAATACTCACTTTGACAGAATCCCAAAAAACCAAAATTAAGAGAGGTTAACTTGTAACAATTTAGGATTTAATTTAAACGTACGAAAACGATACTCAATTCGTTACATAACTTATTTCATCATAGAAAACGTTCTATTATCAATAAGTGTCACCTATCTATTTGTCCGAATTAAACCTCAGTTGAATTGTCTTCTCATTGAAATACAGTTGAAAACCGGGATATTGCGTTAAAAACGAAAGGGTTCAAAGGGTGAAAAGTCTACTTGATCTGCGTCTAAAAGCACGCCTTGTTGTATTATTCCTGATAGCAGGGATAGTACCGGTAACATTGGTTGTATTACTAAGTTTGTACAAAGCCTCGGCTTTGGTAACCATTAGCTCTGTTGTAGTGCTAATGATCGGTATCGCGATTCTGGCGGTCTTCACTGGAAGACAAATTGCAAGCCGCATCTGCCGTGCTGTTGAAGTAGCCAAATCAATCGCAGTTGGTGATCTCAGCAAATCTCTCAACATTCATAGTAACGATGAGTTTGGTGAACTCTCAGACGCCTATGACAGCATGACCACGGCTCTCAGGAATAAAGCAGAGGTTGCTCAGGCCATTGCTGAAGGAGATGTCGAAGCTGATATTGAGATTGGCGGTCAGGACGATGTTCTTGGTCATGCAATGGTTACCATGCGCAACTCGATAAATGCAATGGTCAGAGATGTTGAGAAACTTGTGATGGCAGCAAAACGTGAAGATTTTTCTGTGCGTTCAGATGCAGATAAACATTCAGGCGAATATCACAATATTATCAATGGTATCAACGAAACTCTGGAAGCTGTAACCGGGAAGATTTTTTGGTTCGAGCAGATGCTCGACGCAATGCCGTTGATGGTATCTGTTACGGACAATGATTTAAACTGGACCTTCTTTAACAAAGCTGTTGAAGAAGTCATTGGTAAAAAACGTTCTGAACTTATCGGAAAACAATGCAGCAACTGGGGTACAGAAATCTGCAACACAGATGGTTGCGCCATTGCTCAGTTTAAAAAGAACAACCCAACGGTAGAATTCAAGTATTCAGGTCTTGATATTAAAGCAGATAGTAACAAGATACTTAACTCCGCAGGTGAACAGATTGGCTTCCTCGAAGTTATTCAGAATGTTACTCCTCAACGTCGAGTTTCCCATTATATGGAAAACATGGTTGTTGACATCTCAGACAAACTGTCATTGATGGCGAATGGAGACCTGTCCTTCCAGATGAAAATTGCCGAGGCCGACGAATACACTGAAGAAACAAAGAAAAGCTTTGATGATATAGGTGTTGCATTGAATGGATCACTGAACTCATTAAACGAGGTTCTAGGTCAAATCAGAATGGCATCTCAACAGGTGAATAGTGGTGCCCAGCAAGTCAGCGGAGCGAGTCAATCCCTTTCGCAGGGAGCAACTGAACAGGCAAGTTCACTTGAAGAAATTTCAGCATCTATGACCCAAGTTGGTGGTCAGGTGAAAATGAATGCTGACAATGCCATCCAGGCAAGCAAGTTAACAGAAGCTGCTCGTAATGATGCCCATAGTGGCAATGAGCATATGCATGAAATGCTTGAAGCAATGAACGTCATTAATGATCAAAGTAGTGAGGTTCAGAAGATTATTAAGGTCATTGACGAGATTGCTTTCCAGACAAACCTACTGGCTCTCAATGCTGCTGTTGAAGCGGCACGAGCTGGCGTACATGGAAAAGGTTTTGCCGTTGTTGCTGAAGAGGTTAGAAACCTTGCGCAGAGAAGCGCAAAAGCTGCAAAAGAAACCACTGATTTGATAGAAGGCAACGTCAATAGTGTTCATCGAGGTGTGGAGATTGCAGAAAGTACTGCCGGAGCACTAGCGAACATTGTTAATGGGATAACGAAAGCCACTGACCTCGTAAATGAGATTTCTAGTGCTAGTCAGGAACAACGTTCAGCTATTGATCAGATCACTGATGCTCTTGGTCAGATTGATCATGTCACTCAGGCCAACACTGCTAATGCTGAAGAAAGTGCAGCGGCAGCAGAAGAACTCTCCGGTCAATCTAGTCAGATGCAGAACATGATTGGAAAATTCAGATTAGCAAACGGCCATTCCGGTACTAGACATGCGAATCGTCAATACAAAATAGGAAGTGATAACGGAACTGATTATGGTAATGGAAACGGCAACAGTGGAGCCGTTGATCCTCAGCCCAGTGATATCGTTTTCAACGGTTCATCAGCGAATACAAAGGTAACAAATCCAAATGAAGTCATTCATCTTGATGATGAGGACTTTGCAGGATTTTAAATAACAAAATCCCCCTTTAATCAGGGGGATTTTATTCTCTTTATCTCCCCGTAAACACGGGGAGATTTTTTTATTGCATCAACATGATTTTTCGCGTCTGTATAAATTGGTTTTCCACTTCGGTATGGATGAAGTATATACCACTGGATAATCCGTTACCGTTAAAATGCAGATTGTGATACCCGGCAGGGTATGTACTATTAGCCAAATCAGCAACTTTCTGCCCAAGGAGGTTAAATACTGTAACTTTAAGATTCCCATTCTCAGGTAGACCTATTTTCACAACTGTCGCAGGATTAAATGGATTTGGCCATGCTTCCGACATGGAATATTCCGTGGGAATTTGGGAATCTTCCAACTCGACAGAATTTGTAAATCCATCGGTAATTAAAATATCATCCAACATCAAACCATTGCCTTCTGGATATTGAGAAGTGATGACATAAATCAGTAGCTGAACGTCAGGATTTCCTGTAATTCCCTGTACATCCTGATCCCATGTTGACCAGTCCAATGTAAGACCATAACGGCTACCAATTGGGATCAACTCACCCTCTGTGGTTCTGAATTTAATAATGAAGACATCTTCCGGACTCATTGCTTTATAGTAACGAAGGCGGATATGGGCTTCATTTGGTAACCTGAACGTATCAGAAACCATCAGATCAACCTGTCCCGGAGGATATCCCGGCTGATCACTGAAACTCCATTTTAATGAGTGACTTGGCGAAACATAATCTTCATCTGTAATATCAAAATAATCACCTACTTCAACCCATTGTTCATTTAAAGGGGTTTCAAACGTTTCAGAAAAAACGAACTCGCCAACTTGTATAATAACTGTATCCTGTTTTACCAACTCGCCTTCATAGGTCATCGTAACCGGAAATTTCAGAATTGACAGATTAGCGCACGCTTCATCAATATCAACGACCAATTCCCCTGAAGTCACCGCTTCACCGGGATCAGCTTCTGCTAGTTGTGACGTGCCTTGAATTACCTCTGCCATAGGTCCTATTGATTCAATTTCCAGTTCTACGGGTAGCGACCTCAACCCACCGGTATTTTGGTATTCCAACCTCAACGTAATCGTTTCTCCCGCTTCAGCATATCCATCACCGTCACCATCAGGAATAGTGTCCTCAAGGTTCCGTTCAATCAGTTCCAAATGAGGTGCAACAATCATATGTGATTCATAATACTTTCGAAGAGTGTCTTCGTCTGCAATAGCTGTCATCATCAGATTAAAGGAGGATTGATGTGGTGCCAGTAACCCCACACTTACTGAAATTGGTGATTGAGCTACACCTGTTTGCCCTGGCTCGATCGAAGCAATACTCGTTGTACCGGTCAATAGTGAGACGTCATCATTCTCCATTAAATCGACTTGAAGACTAACTTCACCGCTTGCCACATTTCCGAAGTTTTTCAGTGACGGATAGATGTCGATTGTTTCTCCTGTCTCAATGAGACCATTGTCGTTTCCATCTGTATCGTCTACAACACTACCGTTTGATTTGATAGCTATTCCATTTGGAAATATATCGGTAGATATTCTTTGTGCCGATTCAGAGAATATCTCGTTTTCACCGGGATTATTTGCATAAGAAATCTGCAATCCGTCGGTTCCATCCTCGTTTCGGATTCCAACTGTGGAATAGTTTTCACTTGTATCACGGTCATATATTTCTTTGTAGATAAACTCAATGTCACCATCACCACTATTGGTCGTATGATAGGCGGGATCATAAAGAATTATCTGAAAGCTCAGACTTTCATCAGGTCCCATGTTAATAGGAATACGAACTCTGGACCATTCGACGATAAACCGGTTTGAGAAATCGTCATACCATGCAGAAACATCCCCACTAACAAAAAGGTCATCCCAGAAGGGACATAACATATTTCCGGGTCCAGGGCCGTCCGGTAAATTCCAGTTTCTGAAGTAAGGGTCCGGGGTTTCTCCCAGAGAAATCCAACCGTTGGAGCAAACCGCTATCTGTTCAAAGGTGTTGCCATAGTACGTGAACTCAAAAGGCAGTTCAACCGGCACGATCGCATCCAGTTCTGGACCTATATCATATAAGGGTAGCAGCGTTCCTTCACCCCCAAGACCTGGACTTATTTCCAACCAATTGTATTCAGGACAAGACCAATAGGTAGTATCATCAATACTGTATGCACGGTATCCATAACGGTCAGCACTTGATGGAAAACCTTCCCCCCCAGAACCGGTTCGAAGGTTAAAAACTCCTCTTTCCAACCTGCCATCAGTGTTTTCAAACGTCCATTCGATTGGATGCACGTCACCACTTATTATATGAGGACCAATATTAGTTTCGAAACCGGTGATTGTTTCAAAAGCACCGGAAGGTATCGAATTGACGTCCTGTTCACCCTGGACTATAACCATGTCAATGTCTTCAGGTAATTCCAATAAAAGGGTACCACTTTCTGAAGTCGCCAAGCCCAAATTATTCACAATCAGATCAAACTCCTGTGAACCACTTTCACCTACCTGAATCATTTCCGGTGATATACTTATTCGTGGCGCTCTAGCAATTAGAGGTAGTGCAACACTTACTGAATCCCCACCAAAATCAAGATCGAGGATCAGGTTCAGGTCTTCCCTATCGTTCACATTTTGTTCAACCAGAAAACTATAGGTCATGGGATCGGCTTGATTGCCAGTGCCACCAAGAGTGGGATAACTATTTGTTGAATCTATCAGCGTAACTGATGGGTCTATTGTCCATAAGTAACCATCAAAAACACCTTGAGTTTGAGTTCCCGAATTGGACAAATAAGGAGTGATTGTGATCGTCTCGCCCGGTTCAACTATTCCCGAAACAGTCAAAGAATCAAGTCTGACAGCCAGCTCTTCAACACCAACATGAACCGTATCAAGGGCGGGAATTGTATTATAACAAATTCCTGTCAGGAATATCTGATCGCCCATATTATCAATTTCATTGTCGCTGAATGTGAAACGGACTAAACCCGATTCATCCGTTACCAACGTTCTTTGAATACCTGCCGGTGAAAAAGCAGTGACTGCTACACCAGCCAACGACTCATCATCAGCTCGGATAACTTGAACAGGTAAATCATTGGACCCAAACGGAAGAGTCTGCTGGACATCAAAAGTCATTTCAACCGGAGTTACAGTTCTGACGAGTAACCCGGGATCACCCATGATACCGTACGCAAGGAAGTAGAGATGAACGGATGAATGTGAGTCCCCCCATCCCCTGTTGTTTGGAAACGCCTCCCATAATCCCATTTTGCCACGGTGAAGTAAAGGAGCAAGTTGAGTTAATCCTTCCTGAAAAAGTCCCCTGTAGAAAGCAGTGTTCAAACAATTATTCCAACGGGTGGACGTAAATTCTTCACTTGGTCCAATAAACGCCACGGCGCCACGGGGAACATTGGCCGAACCACATCTAAGAAATATTTCACTCATACAAGGTTCAGTGGCAGCGTCAAAACGATTTCCGCCACAAACAATACTCGTAACAATCGGTGTCTTCCAGTTATTACCCAACTGGGCAACGAGATCCGTTGTAACCGTTGGCTGATGCCATCCACCCGGATGGCCAAAACCACGATAGTTCACCCATCCCTTACCCGTGTTGATCGCTTGGATGACGGTGTTTGGGTCGGGTTCAGGAGGATTGCTGATAATCTGAACATTATCAAAACCAAAATCCAACATGGCGTTTTCAAGCCAGCCCTGAAGCATCCCCACACTTGGGTGATAATTATTGCTTAGTACAAGACCTCGTTCAACCCATCTATCGTCATTTACTTCATCAAATACTGTTCCTTTTTCGTAAGCCACTGTTTTTCTGGCAACTGTTACTGCTTCAGTGACTGTCGTTACAGACCATCTTCCCACCCACATTTCCGGGAAATAATCTTCACCTTCTATCATTACGTATGGATGATCAGTGACATAGGGAGCTGCCTGATTTGAGACAAAGTAAGTCGTAGGCATATTCATTGTGCCAACTACAGGATCACCAACAAGCAGTAGATATTCAGGTTTGGGATTAATTGAAAAATAAGCATCCTGAATATCGTTTCTTACGTTGTTGTAATGTGGAGTACCCTCTAGAACGATTTCATGGATGGGATAGCCACATTGTTTTTTCCAGTCGATCCAATCTTCTATAGCATCCAGATACATCTGCCCACCAACGACTAAATAGCCGCCTGACACGATCTGTGTGCCTGTTTCATCCAGATCATCCAACCCGGTAAAAACATCGTTGTATAGATTCGCAAATGAGGAGGATGCTGTTGATAATTGAGGTCTGTAATTCAGGTTCTCGAGATCGACTGATACACTTTCAATTGGGTACCAGATTCCCTCTACCTTAACGAACGGAAGAATTTCGATCTCTACTGCAAACACCTCTCTAAAGACTACATTTTTAACAATTTGAGCTATTTGTACATTATCCGGCTCCAACTCCAGAAGTACTCTGATAGACTCGGGAACCGGGGTCTCACTGACATCATAATCTACATTAGTGATGGAGGGATCGGCTGCTTCATCCACAGGAATCAACGTACGGAACGTTGGCAGAACCACCTCTGATTCCATTTCATTCTTCAGGGCGAAGCTAGACTGGTCGTCCCAATTAAAATTAATACGGTCCACAGCATTTGACACTTCTTGAATGGAGAAACGAGAAATCGTTTCGTCATTTTGTTGAAAGGCGAACACGTTCAGGGTAAGCGTAAATAGGAGTACAAGAATAAGAACAGGACGTTTTGGGCGCAACAATACCATGATCTACTCCAAAAAAGGAAGTCAGCATTTACATCAATGACTTTTGTCTTTGCTGGAAGCTCTCCAGCGGAATAGCTACTACCGGCCCAAAAAGGATACTATTAAGAAGGGTCCCAAATCCTCTCAACTATAGTGTAATCAGAGAAATGTGTTCAGTCAAATAGAAACCAGTTTCGGGTGTAATATCTAGTATAACCGCTCTATACTTCTAATCATTTAATCTCATAATTAAGATACTTGTTGAGATTGTTTGTACTTCATTCTGTATCTACTTATAATTCTTTATTACAAATCTTATTCTATATCTATTGGTCTGACAATGAAAACTTTGTTGCGATATTTTTTATTACTCGTTTTAACACTCATAAATTATCAGTCTTCCTTTTCTAACCCTGTTGTCTTTCATGATCACCCAAATCATCCTGTCGTTGAACTACAAGTAGAATTGAAGAATCAAGGAAAAAATGCTCGTGTGTTTTATAACAACATTCAAAGACCTTTCAAATTTCCAAATGATGGAAAAATCTCATTTTTGGCACATAGAAGCGATACTGTAAAATTGGAAATCCATAATATCGGATATAAAAAGATTAACATTGCTCTGAACCTTGATAAGATATCATTTCAAAAAAAACAAGAGCAGGGGAAACCACTAACACACCTTATTACTATAGACTATAAATATAAATCCTATTATGGTAAAGTTTTTGAAAAAAATGTATTCTTCGAAATGATACCTTTAGAACCTGTGCAGCAATGGATGGTTGGAAACGTACTTGATAAAGAATCAAAGAAGTTTGTTCATGATGCAACCGTCTATTTTGTTAATCCTTTCCAATATTCTATTCACAAAAATGAGTCCGTCCGTTCCAACTCAAAAGGAGGGTTCTGTATTCCAGTATTTTGGGGAGGCGACCAATTCCTTGTTGTAGAAAAAGAAGGATATTTTCCGACAATTGAGTTTTCAGAATTTGTTAAGCCTGAAAATAGAATCTCTTATGGAACTCAGAGTTATTCGTTGGATCAAGTTGAAATTAATAGACAGAGTTTGAATCAAAAATCTATCTCATTTGTAGCCTATGACAGGCATAATCAGAACATTGAACCGATTCGAAATATTACAGTTGTCAAAAACCCTGATTTAAAAAAAATCAAACTTAAAGATAATTTTTATTTTACTGAACTTGTTTCGGGAAATGAAATCTTTGATCTAGGTCTTTTTCACTCTGAAAAAGGATTTAACCGCATAACGGCTACCCTGGATAACAGTTTTGTGTTTTATGATATTCTGTATGACCCTGAATCTGGATCTGCTATTGTGAGTGATTGTGGCAACTTCTTTAAGTTTTTTCGTCTAGAAAATCATGAGAACTGGAATTATAAAAATATTACAAGGATGATGAAGGGAAATTCCAATTTTGCAGGGACAATAATCAATAAGGAAACAGGTAAGCCCGTAAAAAATGTAAAAGTCACTTTAAATGAAAATGAATGGATTACATATACAGATGAGTCAGGATGTTTTTACTTCAAAAAAATCCAGAATAAGAATTTTACCTTTCAATTAACAAGAAAAGGATATTTTAGTAATATCCTGAGAATTAATCCTGGAATTCCTCCCTCATTTCCTATTCAATTAGTCCCAATTCCCAATTACAGAAAAAGTGCGATAGAAGGTGTATTAATCTCATATGAGACATTGGAACCCTTAGTGAAAAAAACGTTATTTTTAACTGGTACACCTCACCATACAACCACCGATGCAAACGGCTATTTTCAATTCTCAAACTTACCTGAAGGGGATTACTGCCTTAGTACCTCTAGCAATAGTAGAATGGATTACAATTTTTATCTACCTCCAGACTCTACCATAAGTGAAGAATTATACCTTAAACACAATCTCTTCCTTGTCCAGAGAAAAAGAACCTACTACGGTAAGCAAGGATATACACTCCCAAAAGGAAGTTTATCTGGAAATATCAGATTAAATAACTCCGATGAAGTTCTTGAGGGAGTCTATGTTTTTATTGAGGGCTCGAGGAAAATGACCACGACAAACAGGTATGGAAGTTTCATGTTTGCGAACCTTAAGCCCGGATATTACAACCTTATTGTCCAATCGGATCAACATAAGACTTTGCACGTTGATAGTATTCATCACGAGCCCAACAAACCTCAATTGCTAAACCTTGAATTACAAAAACCACTTTTCTTTAAAAAACCAAAACACGTGGTTGATAATGTGAAACCACCCTATTCCGAAGATGCAAAAAAATCTACTGAATCAAAGAGTTATATTGTTTCTTTTGAGAAAAAACCAAAAAACATTATGTCAAAGATATTTGGAACAATCCGTGGAAAAGATTTGCAATACGGTCTCCTTGGTGCCGGTATTTTTATAGAAGGGTTAGAATGTGAATTCCGATCAAGATTGGGTGGTGCTTTTGAAATTGATTCACTAAAGAGAGGTAAGTATAAACTTGAAATTGTTACCCCAAGATTCTCACCTGCAACAAGAGAAATCGAAGTTGGAGAGAATGAATGGATAGAAGTTGAATTTTACCTTGAAAAAGATGAAGACTTCAACCCGGGATCGTGGCCATACTCAAAGGCTAAACAAAAATTCCATGATGACAAACTGAAATCTGAAGGCGTTATTGTTTCTCAAACCCAACACCCCAATGGAAAAAATTCTAGAATCATTGGTAATATTCATTCAGTGGATCCTCGTGAAGCTATCATCGGAGCAAACATCATCGTTGAAGGGACACGCAAAGGAGCTGCTTCAGACCTAGAAGGTGATTTTTTTATTTTTGAGATGAAAGGAGGAAAGTATACAGTTAAAGCTTCATCCATTGGCTATTTACCTGCCACTATAGAGATTGACCTTGGTCCCAATGATCTTCTCGAATTAGAGTTTTCCCTTGAAGAAGATCCAAATCACAAACCATCATCATATTGGGGTCATGGCCGTCCTCGCGCTTTAATCAATCCCTATTATGCAAATAAATCTGAAGCCTACATTAAGTATCGTAACAACGTCGAGAAAACTTCTGCTTCAAAGATAATGGGTGAGGTGGTTGATAAAATGTCGGGGGAACCGATCATTGGCGCGACTATTGTGATAAAAAAATCTGCTCTTAGGGCCACAAGTGGTTTAGATGGAGAATTGGCTTTTTTATCTATGAAGGACGGTGATTATGTGTTGAAGGCTACTGCTAAAGATTATCTTCCTGTAGAGATTGAAATAGTGTTGGGAAAGAATGAAGTCGTTTTTTGCAGGTTTGTCCTTGATCGACCACAATAATTCGACCATCTGAGACAAAATCCAAAACCACAAGTTGAATAAGATTAAAACTTGTCATGCTATTTGAACCCAATTGCATTTCTAATTTTGTGATTTTTTTAACAAAAAGGACTCGGCTCCATATTGCATTTTAAGAATGCTTAACTTTAACTTTTGTTGTCCGACCGTTTGCTGCTTACAAATCGAGTTATCGTTCCCTTTGTAAGGAAGACAGTTATGGCCGCAACAACTAATGGAACCAGCAGGTTAGCGGTTCTAGACGAAGAACAGAAAAAGCATTACCGGGAGATGCTCAGGCATACTCTTTCCCGTCTACTCCTTTTTTACATGACCCCATTCCTTCTCCTTTTATTTTTCTTCTATCTTGAAAACATACAGATCTATAAAAAAGGCGTAAAATCCCAGTTGTTGTCCATTGCCAGCCATCAATCCTATATCCTTGATCAGTTTCTTAGCGAACGAGTTGCCAATCTGAACAGTGTTTCGAGTAATCGAACAAACGGATTTATCCCTAATACGGTAGAAGCGGAGGAGATGTTGAAGTGGCTGCAAAGTACCAGCGATACCTTCGTTGACCTCAGCTATTTCAATTCTCAGGGAGACCTTGTCACATATTCCGGGCCTCATCCGGAACTGACTGGAAAAAACTATTCGAACGAAAGTTGGTATATAAACCTCAAAAACTCTGAAGATGATTTCATCATCACAGATATTTATCAGGGATTTCGGGATATTGCACATTTCACCATTGCGATAAAGAGGTGGGTGGATAACGATTACTATGTAATTCGGGCAGTACTTTCTCCCAGCAAAATTCATGAATTTCTATTAACAAGTGAGGATACCGGGGATCTTTCTATCGATCTTTTCCTCGTTAACCACGAAGGATTGTTTCAGGTTTGTTCTGGAAATATCGGTAGTTTACGTGCCCCATCTCATATTCTACCGCCCAAGGATCCCTGGGTAGATGTTCAAAAAAACACCTACAATAAAAACAACACCTATTATTCCTATGCATGGTCGCAGGTGGTTCCCTGGACAATTATTGTTCAGGAAAAACCCAAGAGTTGGTTTAAGAATGTCTCTGAATTACTGAATTGGTACATGATTGCCTTTACCGTTATCATCCTGGGTATTGAGTTCATATTTATACTTAACCGAGCGCAAAACAGGGTTAAGCGGGAAATCGAAACAGAACAAACTGAGGCAGAGCTTTCCGGTCAGCTTGTCCATGCTTCAAAATTGGCCTCAGTAGGTGAACTTGCTGCTGGAATCGCCCACGAAATCAATAATCCACTTGCCATCATCTCTGAGGAAGCCGGGTTGATAAAAGATCTTACCAACCCTGAGTTCTCGGACGGGTTAACCAATGAGCAGCTATACGAACACCTTGATGTGATTAGTCGTGCTACCTATCGATGCAGGGACATCACCCGTAAACTTCTAGGATTTGTCCGTCAAAACGACATAAAACTGGAGTGGCACGACGTTCACAGCATTGTCGAAGAGGTTCTAGACGGATTACTGGGAAGTGAGTTTCACGTTTCAAGTCTGAATGTCGTCCGAGATTTTAATCCAGATATGCCGGAGATTTACACAGATCGGAACCAACTCATCCAAGTCATCCTGAACCTATGCAAAAATGCGCTCGACGCCATGGGTGACAATGTTGGGACGTTGACACTTCATACCGACCAATCGGACGAAACCATAACAATTTCCGTAAGCGATACTGGTTGCGGAATGACAAAAGAACAAGTGGCAAAAATCTTTTCTCCATTTTTTACCACTAAAGAGGTGGGAAAAGGAACCGGGCTTGGACTTTCTGTTTCACTTGGAATCATCCGTTCCATGGGTGGCGAAATCTACGTGAACAGCAAACTTGGTGAAGGCAGCCGTTTTACTATCAAACTACCTGTCGATATTAAGAAGGATAGCTGAGTTATCCTTTTTCCGGAGCGATATATGGAAAACAAATGCAAAACAAAAGTGTCGGAGCTTATGCTACCTTTGGCGGAATATGCAATTGTAAATGACAATGCATCCGTGGCAGAGGCGCTCAAAACACTTAAGAAGAAAAATGACGAGAATCGAGGCCGTAAACATCCCCATCGCGCAGTTCTGGTAAAGGATTCACTAGGTATAATTGTTGGCAAACTGGGTCATTTCAGTATTTTGCATGGTATCCTGGAGAATCCTGTCACCCAGTTCAAAATTCATGCACAAAACATTCTTCAAAATCACCCTGAAATGGTAGCTCGCGCCAGCGAAAACCTCCAGTTACTTGATGAAAACATGGATGTAATTATTGACAGGGCAAAATCAATTCCTGTCACCAGGTTTATGCAGCCCATTTCGAGCAAAATTGAAGAAGACGCCTCTCTTGTGGAAGCAATCCGGATGTTTGATGAATATCAAGCTCTTTCACTGATTGTCACAAAAGATAACAATGTTGTTGGTGTTCTCCGAATAGCTGACCTATTCGATGAGATCGCAGAAAACATTAGAAAATCTGATAGATAGGTGAGTTTATAAAATGCCTAAAATTCTTTTAGTCGATGATGAGAATCAATTCCGCGAAGCCTTGGCTAAACGATTAAATCTCCGCGACTATGAAACTCTGGACGTTGATAACGGAAAAGAAGCGATTCAGCTCGTCCGAAAAGATCGCGATATTGATGTCGTTATCCTCGATTTAAAAATGCCGGAGATGGACGGAAAAGAAACGTTGAAAGAGATAAAATCTTTTCGTCCGGAGATTCAAGTCGTTATCCTGACAGGGCATGGAAACCTTGATTCAGCAACTGAACTGGGCAAGCTGGATGCCTTTTCCTACCTAGCCAAACCTGTCAACTTTGACCAACTTCTGAAAGTTGTGGAGGAAGCTCGGACCGAAAAAGTTCACGCCAGTTCAAGGTTGGATATTGTCCATCATGAACGACCAACACCAAAACAATGGTTAGTAGGAAAACATAATTCCCGTCCACTCTTTATCCTCATCGGTATTTTTATTCTGGTCTGCTTTACTCTTTGTTCTCCTCCGCAGCGATTGATTGAGATTGTTTCGGCAAAAAAAACGACCGAAAAAATTGATGTCAATAAAATGGATACAAACGCTGGGTATACTGATTATAAAAGAATGGAAGTCGGTCAATCCATCGCAGGCTATTACAGCAAAAAGTTTAAACTGCTAACAAAAGAAAAAGATACAGACGGTACAATAAAGGAACGTTACCTGAACGGCGAAGAAACCGCCTATCGTGCGATGATCATGCTTGGCTTGATCATCGTTGCCGCCCTATTCTGGGCGACGGGAGCTGTGCCGGTAGGTGTTACATCTATGCTTGTTCTTGCTGGAATGTACTTCTTCGGGGTAATGCATCCTGATGATGTAACCAAATCCTTTATCAAAGATGCCGTTGTTTTTGTGTTTGGTGTATTGGCCTTGTCTAAAGCCATTTCAAAGACTGGTTTAGATAGACGAATTGGTTTATTGTTATTGGCTCCGGCAAAAAACATCACACTTCTGATGCTGGTCTTCTTACCCATGCTTTCAGTAACCTGTTCTTTTGTTTCAGAGCATGCCCTGGTAGCGTTTACAATGCCACTATTCGTAATGGTATACGCCAATTCCATCCGTTCTGCGGGAATCAAGGTTGACAAACCTCTCATGGTCATGTTTGCGCTTTCCTTATGTTATGCAGCCAACTCTGGAGGACCGGGTTCACCCGCGGCAGGTGGCCGTAATGCCATCATGATCGGAATTTTACAGGATTATGGAATCGCACCCAGTTTTGGTGAATGGGTTATCTACGGTTTACCGTTAGTTCCGGTAATGTCATTTATGATCGGTTTATATTTCCTGCTGACCTTTAGAAATAAAATTCAGATAAAAAAACTGGATGTTTCAAACATTGTAAAGTTGGCCAGTCAGAAAATCGGTCCGATGAGTCGTGACGAATATATCACCGCCCTTGTCCTCATAATGGTTATTGTCCTCTGGATTACTGCGGGAAGTTTCCTTGGCATGGGTGGTCCAGTCCTTCTTGGACTAGTTATTTTAAACTTGCTACGGATCCTTCAGTGGCGAGACATCGTCAGTATCAACTGGGAAGTTGTTTTCCTTTATGGCGGTGCTAGTGCAATCGGTAAAGGACTGGCGGTCACAGGCGGTGCACTATTCCTCGCCGATGGATTTATAAATATTCTGCCTCCATTCATGATGCAGGGAGAAGGACTTGCCATTGCCACCAGCCTCTTCACTGGACTCGCGACAAACTTCATGAGTGACGGAGCCACCGTTGCAGCCATTGGACCTATCACAGTTCCAATGGCGACTATCGCGGGTATCCATCCGTGGATGGTTGGTTTTGCCACTGCGTTTGCTTCCTCTTTTGCTCATATGATGATCATCGGGACACCTAGCAATGCGTTGGCATTTGCTTTAGCAAAAGATCCTGTAACAGGAGAACAACTTGTAACTTTAGGTGATTTTTTCAGACATGGACTTGTTATTCTGCTGATCTGTTTTGCAGTTTTATGGGGATGGGCGTTCTTTGGTTATTGGCAATGGATTGGCTTTCCTCCGTTGCCCTAAAAATTGATTCTAAATAATTGAACGATAGATGAGGTTACAAAATGGACAAGAAGATTAAGCTGCTCATCGTGGATGACGAGAAGAATTTTATTGATGCCCTTGCAAAACGTCTTGAAATGCGTGGCTTCGATGTCACAAAAGCCTACAATGGTCAGGAAGCTCTCGATGCAGCCAAAGTCGGCAAGTTTGACCTGGCGTTGCTCGATCTTAAAATGCCGGGCATGAACGGTGATCAGGTTCTTGCTCTACTGAAAGACGAACACCAATTTCTTGAAGTCATCATGCTGACTGGGCACGGCTCGCTGGATAGTGCCGTCAACGCCACCAAACTTGGTGCCTTTGATTACCTGCCGAAACCGTACGAATTGGATAACTTGATTGAAACGCTTCACAAAGCCTACGAACACCGCATGAAGAAAAAGTTTGAAGCTGACATCGAGATGACAGAAAAGATTATGAAGATTGTCACAGGTGACAGCCCGCTGGGCATCATGAAACGCCTTCGCGAAATCGACGATGACGAGAAGTAGTTTTTCCGTTCTCCAACTATAAAGCCCCGTTTGGGGCTTTTTTTATGGGAAATGGAGTGATTTGTCTGCTCCGCCTTGCTACTTTGTTTTTTGTAAATGAGGTATCAATAGACCTATATTCCACTCCCTTGAAGTTAGTGTGTTACGGAGATTCATTGTAATCCTTTAACAAGGTCCTCATCATGGGCAAAGAGAGAATTGCGATTTACCCGGGAACATTTGATCCCATTACAAACGGTCATCTTGATATCCTTAAACGAGGATGTGATCTCTTTGACAAGGTGATTGTTGCCATCGCTCAGAATCCGGCAAAGGACGAGCTGTTTAGCCTTGAAGAACGCCGAGATATGATCCGTGAAGCTTTAGTCGAACACAAGCTCGACTACTGCGTGGGTGTGGATGTACTGGACGGATTATCTGTTGAGGGCGCACATAAAAACGGTGCTATTGCATTGATCCGCGGCCTTCGTGCTGTGAGTGATTTTGAATACGAATTTCAGATGGCATTAATGAACCGTCACCTCGCTCCCGAGTTGCACACCGTTTACCTGATGCCGAAAGCGGAGTATGTCTACTTGAGCAGTACGATTATCAAGGGTGTCGCCCGTCATGGTGGCGACGTAGATACATTCCTACCAGAAAGTGTAAGAAAAAGACTTATAGAGAAATACGGTAACAAACAACAGTAAAGGTAGTTCCGATGGATCCGGTTACACATATTGTAAACCTCGCAAAAGAACATTCACAGAAAATCGTTCTTCCCGAAGGTAACGACGCCCGCATTTGGGTAGCAGCTCGCAACATGGTTGATGAAGGTATAGCAGTACCCATCATTCTTGGTACACCTGATGAACTCGAAGCCGGCATGAAAGAGGCCGGAGTCGTAGGCGACGGTATAGCCACAATAAGTCCTGAGACTTCAGAAAAACGTGAAGAGTATGCTCAGGAATTCGCAAAGATGCGCGAAAAGAAGGGGTTAACCCTCGATCAGGCTCGCGAAGCGATGAAAGATGTGCTCTATTACGGTGCCATGATGGTCCGCAAAGGCGACGCCGACGGTGGTGTCACCGGTGCAGCGCACGCAACTGGAGACGTTATGCGTGCAGCATTCCAGGCCATCGGTATGGCCCCGGGAATGAGCATTGTATCCTCCATTTTCCTCATGGTCATGCCCGACGAACGCGTCTTCACATTTGGTGACTGTGCAATCGTTCCCGATCCCGATGCTCAGCAGTTGGCCAGCATCGCCATCGCCAGTGCAGCGACACATAAAGCGTTAACCGGAACCGATCCGGTTGTTGCCATGCTCAGCTTCAGCACCAAGGGTAGCGCAAAACATCCGTTGGTCGACAAAGTCATTGAAGCGACCGAATTGGTCCGTAAAGACGCTCCGGAATTGCCCGTTGATGGCGAATTCCAACTGGATTCAGCGATTGTTGAAAAAGTCGGTGCGAAAAAAGCCCCGGGTAGCCCTGTTGCCGGTAAAGCCAATGTTCTGGTCTTCCCTGACCTGAACGCAGGAAATATTGGCTACAAGCTGACTCAGCGTCTCGCGAATGCTCAGGCCATCGGCCCTGTCGTTCAGGGTCTTGCGAAACCGTTTTACGATCTCAGCCGTGGTTGCAGCGCGGAAGACATCGTGAAGACAAGTGCCATTTGCGCTGTAGTTGCGAATGCCAGCAAATAGTTGAAGCTATAAAGAGGTGTCATTCCCGCAGGGTGTTAGCGGGAACCTCGGTGTGATAAAGGTCCCGAAAAACCGGGACCTTTTTTATTATAAACACGTCACAGTTGTTGCCAATCAGCCGTCGCTAAAGCTTTTGCTGACGGGCGCCAGCAAGTAGTTGCGATTATAAAAGCTGTCATTCCCGCAGGGTGTTAGCGGGAACCTCGGTGTGATAAAGGTCCCGGAAATCGGGGCCTTTTTTATTGGAAAAACATCACAGTTGTTGCCAATCAGCCGTCGCTAAAGCTTTGGCTGACGGGCGCCAGCAAGTAGTTGCGATTATAAAAGCTGTCATTCCCGCAGGGTGTTGGCGGGAACCTCGGTGTGATAAAGGTCCCGGAAAAACCGGGACCTTTTTTATTTTAAAACCCGAATGGCCAGCATTCGGGCCACCCGTCCCTATAGTAAATTTATCAAGCATAGTATTAGAAACACGTACAGATGTTGCCAATCAGCCTCCGCTAAAGCTTTGGCTGACGGGCGCCAGCAAATAGTTGCGATTATAAAAGCTGTCATTCCCGCAGGGTGTTAGCGGGAACCTCGGTGTGATAAAGGTCCCGAAAAACCGGGACCTTTTTATTATAAACACGTCACAGTTGTTGCCAATCAGCCGTCGCTAAAGCTTTGGCTGACGGGCGCCAGCAAGTAGTTGCGATTATAAAAGCTGTCATTCCCGCAGGGTGTTAGCGGGAACCTCGGTGTGATAAAGGTCCCGAAAAACCGGGACCTTTTTTATTTTGAAACCCGAATGGCCAGCATTCGGGCCACCCGTCCCTATAGCAAATTTATCAAGCATAGTATAAACCCTTGATTGCCGCTACGTAAGCAATCAAGGCCATTCTTATTACTTTAGTAAGTTAAAATCCTTTTTCATTTTGTCTCGCTGACCTCTATTCCTGTTGATTTTTTTATCCGTAACTTTATTCCATCGTTGGACATAAAGGAATGAAAAAATGAAACTAGCCAGCAGAACAGAAGTCCTTACCGACAGCCTTCCCCTGAAGATATCCGCTAAAGCAAAAGCGATGATGGCGAATGGGGAAAATGTGGTCAACCTATCCGTTGGTGAACCCGATTTTCCGTCACCAAAAAACATAAAAGCAACCGGGATTGATGCGATTAACAACAACATCACCCGTTACACAGCATCCGCAGGGATTCCCGAATTACGGAAAGCCGTCGCTGCCAACTTAAAAAAGACAAATAACCTCGACTATGATTTCACGCAGATCATTGTCACCAACGGCGCCAAACAGGCCATTGCCAGCACCTTGCTTGCCCTTGTGAACCCTGGTGATGAGGTGATTTACCCTGTGCCCTGCTATGCCAGTTATGTGGATTTGATCCGTTTGGCAGGTGGAGTTCCTGTGCCATGTTTGACTACAGCGGAAACAGGATTCCGTATGGTCCCCGAAGAGCTGGAACAATTAATTACGGATAAAACAGTCGCTGTCATCATTAACAATCCGAACAACCCTACGGGGGCTGCGTTTACACCCGAAGAAGTTCAGGCGCTTGGTGAAATGCTGGTCAAAAAAGATATCTGGGTGATCAGTGATGAGATCTACGAAAAACTTCGCTACGATGGAAATAGTCACCTCAGTTTTGCATCTATCGATGGTCTAAAAGAAAAAGTCGCCCTGATCAACGGTGTTTCAAAATATTACTGTATGACAGGCTGGCGCATCGGCTTCCTCGCTGCTGAACCCAAACTGGCAAGCGCAGTTGGTAAGATCCAGTCGCAGATGACAGGTTCACCGTGCAGCATCAGCCAGAAAGCTGCTGTCGAAGCGTATGCCGGTGATTGCAGCGAACCGGAAGCGATGGTCGGTGTATTTAAGGCTCGCAGCGAATTGATCGCCGGACTCTTGGACGAAATCCCAGATTTAAAAACGATGAAACCCGAAGGGGCATTTTACGCCTGGGTGGATGTAACGAGCTACTTGGGGAAAAGTAGCTCGGGAGCGACCGCATCCCGGGGCAAGATTATTAACGACAGTTTTGCCTTATGTGAATACCTGTTGGAAGAGTACAAGGTTGCGCTTATTCCAGGGGTTGCATTTGGAATGGAAGGTTATGTCCGTTTCAGCTTCGCCGCGTCTGAAGACAACATCGCAGAAGGTGTGAAACGGTTCGGTGATGGTTTGGGAAGTTTGGTGTAGATAAAAATACTATCGATAGATTACCCGGCCCCGTTTGCTCGCCGAAGGTCCGGCGAAGACGGATAAACGGGGTTTATTTTAGCAGTAAATCGTTTTACCCAACGAATAGAAATCAAAAGGCTGCCAAACTATTGGCAGCCTCTTTTTTGTCGGGTTCGGTGACCCCTCCCCGGGATGCATCCTACTTCGCTAAAGCTTCGTAGGACTTGGTCGCTCCCGGGCTACACAACAAACAGACTTGAAACCCGGGTGGGCGGTCTTCGCTTCACTACGCCCTGCCTTGCCAGTATCCCCAACAACAGAACTTGAGGACAGGCTCCGGACCACCCCAACGAATGACCAGTACTCGAACCACCTCATAGAAAACCCGGTCATTCATGACCGGGTTTTCTATGTCTGGATCCTGAATCAAGTTCAGGATGACACTTCGTATTATTTCACAATAATCAGACCATTATTCGCGTTTTGATCAGCGAGAAGAAGCTCACGAAGTTCATTCCAATCGGATGCTTCGTAACGTTGCTTTGTCAGACTGAGCATACGTTTCAGGCCGATTTTACCGTCTTCGTTTGTCACCTTCAACACGAATTTTCCCGCACCGTTTTCAATGGTTTTTGCTTCCGGTAATGAGACAAGCTCGAGGTCACCCAATTCAAGGTTGACACAAACTTTTTGTGTCATTGTTCCGGGAAGAATAACCGGTGTTGAGCGAACGTGCTGGTAAAGATGGACATCATGCGGCAAAGAACCGAAGATACCTTCGGACGGTGATTCAATGTTCAAGACCAAACGATCAAGGTTATCCCTTGAGCAAGCCTTGGCTTTGAATTTGAATCCTGCGGCAATGTTGAAACGGTCGAAACTTGTCGGGTTATAACCCTTAACTTTCGAACCGCTTAACACACTACCTGCGACATCTTCAAGGTAGGATCGAGCTTCATCGTTCAACCCTTCCATCTTGTCGTAGGGGCAGAGTCCGCCTTCACTACTCAGGTAACCTTTACCATAGAGAAGCTTCTTTTCACCACAGTATGAAAGGTCCATCTTGACTATCATCGTGCTGGTAGTCCCTTTACCAGACCAACGGACTTCAGGTGTGGTTTCACTTCCGGGTAACCAGATAGCTTTACCGAATATCGGGGCAAGACCATTCTGTACGTCACTATGAGCTGGGCAGTAATAGGCTTCAAGACCTTCACCACTGATCCATAGACCAACTTCATCCATACGGTTCAGTGAGGGAATTCCGTCATCAATATCGCCATACGCTTTCGCCATAAAGACAGGCCATACTTCAAGACCGGCTTCTTTGACTAAAGCTGCCATCAAAACGGCACGGTCCAACCTGTTGGCGTAGGCAGTAGAATAGATACGAGCTGGTTTACGAATCGAAGCCCAGAACCATTTGCTATCGTAATCGATATAACGCGTGTTGTCACCAACAAAAGCGGCGATACGGTTAGCTTTGTCAACAGGGCTCACTGCACCGTCAAGTTCATCTGCCAAAAGCGATTTTAGCTCGTCATCCAACATGTAGTTGGCTTCGAATGCTGCTTTCAAATCGTTACCGAAGGATTCCCAACTGCCCCATGTGGAGTAGCTGACGTGCGGAAGTACTTCAATAGCATCATCGAGTTCAGGAACAGGAGCTGGTTCAAACGGACCTGCTTTCCAGAGTTTTGTTTGCATTCCATCTGCTGTGCCTTCAATGAAATCACCAAGGCCTTCAGTGGCATTAAAAACAAACTCGCTACCGTCATGTGTACTGATAAAGAGAGCTGAACTCATCACAGGATGTTCGTACTGGAAGTAGAAGATGTCTTCCATACCCATTCGATAAGGTTCTTTATCTTCAATGATGTAGGAACATTCCATAATACATGGTAGTTCGACACCGTCATGCAGAAGCATCATCTCACGCAGATTTGTATAATCCGGTGCGGATGCTAACGCGGCTGGAAGTGTTTTTACAATGGCTGTTTCACGGTTGTTAATCCAACGACCATTGCTATAGACACGCAGTGTTTCAACTGTGAAATCCTGTCGTTCCAAGTCGTATGGAATACGAAGATCAGCAAACTCTTCAATGCCGATATCACTACTGATCCAGATGACTCGGTGGAGTTTGGTTTTTCTGCGACCGTCAGCGGTCCATGTATCTTCACGACCTTCGATGAGATAAATGGCATCCTGTTGAGATAAATCATAAGCGGCTTCCGCTTTTGCCATCAAAGCACCGATATCATATGAACCGGTATAGGTCATTGGTTCAGCATATGCCAGACCAGCGATCATCATCAATGCGAGGCTAACGAGGATAAGGGTTTGCTTTCTCATTTTGCACCCCCTTTCGTGACGCGAACCGTGGTTCCGGCCCAGTCATCCATTTCGTCTATCACTTTTTTGAATCCTTGGTATCCACTCGGTGGAATCTGACGACGGCGAACGTCTGTCAATGAAGAAATCTTTAAACCTTTTCGTTCCATTGCGATGGAAGCATCAAATGCTGCATACGTTTCATTGAGGCTGACATTTTCAACTTCATTAGCCAGGCTGAAACCTTTAGGCAGCTTGATGTTTTCTGTGATATCCAAACGCTGCGTGTAATACAGGAAGATATCATTTTCACGTTCTTCACCCCAACCGACAGAACCTGCGCGGAAGAGATAGGCGTGGTCTTTTACGACGTTGAGAAGTCCCGGTTTAAATTCAAGTCCACCGTCAACCATCTTTGCATAATCTTTAATGGTGTAGTTTACTTCCCACCACATATAACCTGTAAAGTCATCCACTTTTCGGTGAGTAACTTCAATGTTGGTGATACCATCACCCATTTCTGAAAGGAGTGATGCAACGTAATCCGGAAGAGACGCCATCGAACGTTGGTAAACAATCCGTCTCAAGCGACTATCAAGAGCACCTTCACCGTCAAAACGAATTTTGCCGGTAAGTGAACCATCCATACCGAGTGTTGCGTTATGAGCAATCTTCAAGGGTGATTCTTCCGGTGGGCTGTAACGAATCTGCCCAAGGTCGACACCGTCCGGGTGACCGATAACATAATGCTGTTCGGTTTCCAACTTTGACCAGATGTCATTGTTGAAAGGAACCCATGTGGGGTCAAGCATGGTGAATGAACCATCCTCGCGTTCCCATGCAACCACGCAGTGGTTGAACTGATCAGCGGGGATATCTTCAATGCGGCTACCTGCCATTGTCATGGCTGGATATGCGTTAAATCCTGCGGCACGAAGGAATGTGATGGACATACTTGCGATGTCTTTGCAAACACCGGAGCGGTTTTCGAAAAGCAGATCACTCGGGTGAAGCGTAAATCCTTCACCCACTGGAATGGGTTGACCACTGTAACGGATGTTCTGGGCGACCCAATGGTTCAGGGCTTTCGCCTTGTCCATATCGGAACCTTTGGTGGCACCGTAGTCAGCAATAATCTGGTTCACTTTTTCGGTGATATCAGGGGTCACTTCAAATTGATTTTTATTAACATCAAAGAACCACTGACTCTTCGCTTCCCAGCTTTCGGCTGTGGTCATGACCACTTTCGGGGACATGTCACTGGCATCCGGCATACGGGTTTCGCCCTTCAATGCAGGAACATCTTTACTCCACCATGTATAGTAATCTTTTTCGGCGTCGTAAGAAGTCTTGGCGTAGATAGGACCATTATAAACTTCGCTGATGAGTCTCTTATCAGACGGAAGTTCAAGGATGTATTTCTTTTCTACGATAGGTACATCACCCTGGAAGAGAACGATGTCAAAGTAGTGACCGGCCATCGGCGGGATATAACGGTCGTCGCCTTCGGCGGCGATTCTATTCTGCGCACCCAGGTCAGTTTCGACATCTGCCAGCAATGCGTAGTTATAGCCTTTGCGCATGGCTTTGACTTCGATACCGTCACCGACTTGAAGCCTTGGAAGTTGCAGGACCTTGATCCTGTTGTTCCAATAGATGGCACTTTGAGGTGCCGGGAGGTCAATGATATCGTCAGTGGAAACAGGAATAATTTCCTCACCACGAACGATGTTGACTTCGGCAACTTCAATGAAGCTGCTGTTAGGGTCGTAGTCCCAACGGATGGCCGACTGATCCAGGCAACCCTGTTCAGTTAGTACTTTTGTAAGCAAATAAAGGTCAACGTAGGTTATACCACTATCAATAACCTTGTTGATGGAGTGGTCATAGACCACAATATGATCAAAATCGGGATAATCTTCAGCGTTTCCCGCATCCGCCAACCGTGTAAAAAGTGTCACCGGTGGTTTGGTTCCCGGCGGGGTTGGACGGTCAGATTCCATTTGTGCAAATAATGGTGAAGCAATGCTAACCAGTAGCAATGATAAAACCAGTGTCAGCATGGAAATAGTAAGTTTTCCCTTCCTCACAGTTCCTCCTAGTAGGGTGGTACAGGTTGGGTATTGATTTAATGTTTCTTTCTGAGTTGATAGAACAAATAAGGTAGGTTTTATAAGGGTTATGAGCAAGATAGGGATTTGCCAATGTGGGACGATTTCCATTGATATCAGAAATCTGCTCTCATCATTTAATTCAAAACCAAAATCACCTTTCATTATCATTACTTCTTCCTTTATAATTATTTAGATGAAAAACATTATAACAAACCCATATTCCTCACAATGAACCTAATAGACTACGCAACAAATTGGTCACGTCTTCTTGATTGGCTAGGTATTGACCGTGGTGATATCCTCGCTCTGAGTGGTGGTGGGGCCAGGGGACTTGCCCATATCGGTGTACTCCAGGAAATTGACACCCTTGGATTGAAACCAGATATGATCACTGGGACGAGTATGGGCGCTATTATTGGTGCTCTCTACTGCCTTGAAGGTAATTCTGACAAGATAAAAGATACTCTACTAGCCATCACCGAAAGCAAAGAATTCAAAAGGCTTGGATTGGATGAGCTGGTAAAATCATCAAAGGGCGGCAGTCGTTCTTTTGATGAATGGAGTTCTCATCTCCGCCGTGTGATGATGCTTACAAAAATGATGCACCTTCCTGCGGTAATGGAACAAAATTTACTTACAGATACAGTAGAAAAGATTTTTGGTGATGCAACGTTTGAGGATTTGAAAATACCATTTATTGCTATGGCAACTGACCTGATCAGCGGGGAAAACATTCCGTTTTCTTCAGGTCCCCTGGCTCCTGCAATATCAGCCAGCGCCTCAATCCCGGGAGTTTTTCCTCCAGTTCAGATAAATGGAAAACTACTAGTTGATGGATGTGTAACCATGAACGTTCCAATTCCAGAAGCGGAATCCCAGAACCATAAGGTTATCGCCGTGGATGTGCTGCGCCCACTTCACCATGTTGGACCGTATAATCATGGTATTGATATCCTGACCCGTTCCGACTGGATCACTCAAGAACACTTGAACCGTTTCTACCTTGAACGAGCTGATCTGGTTATTCAACCCCAAGTCAGGCATGTCCATTGGGCTGACTTCGGGAAACTTGAGGATCTGGTTGATGCGGGCAAAATTGCGGTAAGTAAAAAAACAAAAGAATTAAAGAGTATCATGAAATAGAGGTGTAAAATGAATATTGAATCATTCAGAGACGATTCTCTTCAATCCAATAAGATTTGTAGAGCCGGAAATTTTATTTTCACCGGTGGTATCTACGGTACTACTCCTGAAAAAGACGGTCCCGTTGACGGTGGTGCTTATGATCAGACAATAGCCGCATTGAACAACTTGGATAAACTGCTTGATAAGGCAGGAGCCAGTCTATTGGAAACCGTAAAGATCACATTTTACCTGCGGCACTACCAGGACTATGACGCTGTGGTAAAAGCTGTTAGTTTTATGACAATGAGTCCGCATTGTGTTGTGAATTACGTTTTTACTTCAGCGATGCTTGACCCACGGTTTAGTGTACAGCTCGAAGCAGTGGCGGTGGTATAGATAGAAACCGGGTTCGTCCGTAGATATGTAGCCCGGGAGCGACTGCATCCCGGGATTATATATAGAGGTAGCCCCGAGATGTCCGGCCACTGCCGAACTCCAGGGCTACAAACGAAAGGGTCGCACCCCTTACTTCATATACACCACTTTTGACGTTTGTCTAAAACCGCTTGATGTCGAAATCTCAGTAAAATATAATCCTGCCGGTTTTTCTGCAATGTCGATGACAAATCTCTGGTCACCCTTGTCCATCCAGCCATAGTTCTGGTTGTAGATCTCCTGACCAAGAACATTGATCAACCTTATTCGGACTTGATCCCTTTTGATCAATGTCATGTTAAGGTTGAAGGATGAGTTGAAAGGATTCGGATAGACTTTCTCAACACGGTGGGTAATCGGTAATGTAGCTGATGAACGAGGTCCATCACCAACACTCAATGGAGTGTCAAACAAAGGTGGTGTCAACTCCTCAAGACGCTGATCGTAACGGAAATGTTTTGTATAACCGGTAAAACCATTATTACGAGTATAAAAATAATCCCGCCTGTATTGCGCCATTGACCCTATAATGTACAGTGTTCCTCTATGATCAGCGACAGTTCCATTTTGAAATACATATCCGTCATGGCGAGTCATCCCCTCAGGAAAGTTTTTGTTTTCGAAAGAAATACTGCCTTCCAATGAAACTAATGAAGCAGTAACAATGCAGTGTTTTCGAAAATGGTCATTTAGAGGTCCATCATATAATCCGTTTTCACGACCATTCTCCACAGTGTTTGCGATCAAAATATCATTAACTGCAATTAAACCAAGGACTGAGGTTGTGTTCTCAGGAATGTATGTCGGATTGCCAAAAGAGACTTCACTGTATTTAAGGTTGTCGATAATTCGAATCTGATTATCACAAACGATGGTTGTAGTACCACTTACACTATTACCTTTAATCTGAAGAGGATCTTCAACAAAGAAAACCTGATTGACATCATAAGCTATATCAAATTCCCACTCTATCGTTTCAGGTAGTAAGGGGATACCGAGAGGCCATCGGACAATATGCCAGCCGTTTGCATTGGCTTCTATTTGTGTCTGCCAGTTATTGGTATTATCAAAATAATGATCCTGTTCTTCGGCAATCTGAGCTATCTCTTCCAAGTCAAAGGGAAATTCGAATTCGGGCACATTAAATACGGGTTCATGTTCGAAATATGCATCTTCCCAAAAGCCTTGAAATTCACTCTGTGATGAATACACATGATCAAAAAATACAGGATTCAATTGAATGGCAAGGAAATCATTACTTCTTACAGCACCATAAAGCGTATCATGGGCTGAAAACCACATCGTATCGACTGGTTCAGTTGCATCCCAAAAGGCTGTCTCAACCATTGTGAGGTGGAGATACCCATCCACTGTGTTGGGCATTTGAGCGTAAGAAATAGCAGTCAATGCTACCATAAAGAGTAATGATGCTAGCAGTAAGATTAAGAATTTCATCTTTACCCCTTATTTCATAAATACAACTTTTGACGTTTGTCTAAAACCGCTTGATGTCGAAATCTCAGTAAAATATAATCCTGCCGGTTTTTCTGCAATGTCGATGACAAATCTCTGGTCACCCTTGTCCATCCAGCCATTGTTCTGGTTGTAGATCTCCTGACCAAGAACATTGATCAACCTTATTCGGACTTGATCCCTTTTGATCAATGTCATGTTAAGGTTGAAGGATGAGTTGAAAGGATTCGGATAGACTTTCTCAACACGGTGGGTAATCGGTAATGTAGCTGATGAACGAGGTCCATCACCAACACTCAATGGAGTGTCAAACAAAGGTGGTGTCAACTCCTCAAGACGCTGATCGTAACTAAAATGTTTATCATAACCGGTTCTTCCGCAATTTGAATTTGCCATATAATCACGTCTGTACATAGCCTTGGACCCGACAAGATAAGCAGTACCTCTTCTGTCTTGACTTTCGCAATTATTATAAACATATCCATCATATCGAGTCATACCGGGGAGAAAATTTTTGTTTTCATAAGAAAAACTACCTTCGATAGAAACGAGGCAGGCTGTAATCACGCAGTGTTTGTTACTATGGTCAGAAAATGGACCTTCGTTCAATCCATTTCCCCGTCCATTTGCTTCAGTGTTTGCGATATGAATATCGCCCGATGCAATTATTCCTAATACATGTGTTGACGTTTCAGGAATTATGATATCGTTACCTATTATTGTTCCAACATACATCAGGTTATCGGTGATTCTAACTTTCCCATCGCAAACAATAGTCATATTTGATTGTACATAATTTCCCTGAATTTCCAGATCGCTATCGATATAGATGACTCTGCCATTATCGTAGGCAATGTCCTCAAAAATTAAAATGGTGCTGTCGCTTAACTCTTCATCAGCGGGCCATTGAGTCAAATGCCAAGCGTTTTCCATCGCCTCCAATCTGGATTGAACTCTTTCATTGCCAAAAAATCCAGAATAATAGAATCCCTGATCTTCAGCAATCTCCTGCATCTCTTCCATCACAAACGGGAATTCAAATTCCAGTACGCCCATTTCAGGTGCATATTCGAAATGTGCATTTGCGCTGTTTTCCCTGAAATTATCCTGTGAAGAAAACAACGGACCCAAGAATACAGGTCTTCTTTTTATTGCTATATAATCATTACTTCTTAGTGCGCCATCCAGTGTATCACCATCATAAAACCAGACAATGTCCTCCGGTACACTTTCATCCCAGAAACATGTCTCAATTTGTGTAAGATGAAGATAACCATCTACTGTGTTTGGCATTTGAGCAAATGTGATAACGGTCATAGAAGAAAGTAAGAGTAAAGACGCGAGCAATACGTTTAGGTGTTTCATTTTTTTACCCCCTATTTCATGAATACAACTTTTGACGTTTGTCTGAAACCACTGGAAGTTAAGATTTCGGTGAAATACAGCCCTGCGGGTTTATCAGCGATATCGATGACAAATCTCTGGTCGCCTTTTTCCATCCAGCCATAGTTCTGGCTGTAGATTTCTTGTCCAAGAACATTGATCAACCTTATTCGGACTTGATCCCTTTTGATCAATGTCATGTTAAGGTTGAAGGATGAGTTAAAAGGATTCGGATAGACTTTCTCAACGCGATGAGTAATCGGAAATGTAGCTGATGTACGAGGTCCATCGCTAACACTCAATTGAGTTTCAAACAGCGGAGGTGTCAGTTCCTCCAAACGATGGTCGTAACGATAGTGTCTGTCGTACCCCGTGGTTCCGCAGTTTGACGTTCTGATGTAGTCCCGTCTGTGAAACGCCAGCGACCCGAGTAAATAGATTGTTCCACGTCTATCAATTTCATTTGAATGATGTCCGTCAGGATCGCACCATTGGTAACCATCAAAACGCGCTTCACCTGCACTGAAGTTTTTATTTTCAAATGAGAAGGAACCGTTAAGGGATACTATTGAAGCAGTGATCACACAATGTTTGTTACTATGATCTGAAAATTCCCCTGTATTTAAGCCGTTTTCCATACCGTTCGCGGGAGTATTGGCGACAAGAATATCACCAGTTGCAATTAGCCCAAGTGTTGCGGTTGTGTCATCTGGGATAACGATATTGTCACCAATGATGGTGCCGTCATAGGTTAGATCGTCTAGGATTCGGACTGTACCATCACAAACGATGGTTGTATTTCCTTTTACATTGGAACCAAAGATGTCAAGATTGCCTTCAATGTAAAATATTGTCTCTTCATCATAGGCCCATGAATCTTGATATTCAACTGTATATTCATTATACCCTACACCGTAAGGCCAACGTGATAGTAGCCACCCCCACTCATTAGCCTCTAATCTACTCTGCCATCCGTTTTCAGCATAGTAGCTATCCCGTTCTTCAGCTATTTCCTGCATCTCTTCCAATACAAACGGGAACTCAAACTCGGGCACGCCTAGCTGTGGGTCGTACTCAAAATAGCAATTAGCATTATGTTCCATAAAACTATCTTGAGACGAATAAACAGGCCCAAGAAAGATTGGACGATCATGTATATAGATAAAATCATTGCTTCTGATAACACCGTTTAACGTGTCACCGTTTCTGAACGACCATACATATTCCTCCTCCATGTCGGCACCAAAGATTCTTTCGATTTGCGACATATAGAGATAACCATCGATGGTTGATGGTGCTTGTGAATAAGTAATCGATGAGAACGTGAGTAGGAAAAGGCAAAACAGGACAGTAATACGAGATAAAATATTCACTATTTCTCCTTCAAATCAAAGCTGCTCTTTGTATGTAAAGAATTATTTATCATCATGCAACCAAGCGATATTGCTTTATTATTTTTCAGAGAACTGATGAGAGATTGAATATCGATTATCAGCAGGCTATTTTAAACACGTTTAGAGTTTCCATTTCAAAAGAGGAATAAAATGACTTCAGTAGCCCAAGATTATGAAAATTTGAAGAGTCAGATGTTAGAAGTCGTACGCCTTGAAACGATTGGTGCATTGCTTGAATATGATGAACAAACGATTTTACCTCCGGCGGCTGCTGCCTATCGCGGTGAGCAGACCTCAATGATTGCCGGACTTCAGCATGAAAAAGCGACCAGCCCATTTATCGGTGATGTATTAAAAAAACTGGAAGACAATATTTCTCAGTTTGATGAAAATTCACCAGAGAGGATTAATGTCCGTGAATGGCGCCGTGAATATGATAAACAAGTAAAAATTCCGCGTTCACTCGTTGAAGAAATTACCCTTACAGGGGTAAACGCACGTTCAGCCTGGCTGGATGCGAAGCAGAAAAACGACTACGCACTTTTTAAACCACATCTCGAAAAAACGTTTGAACTTCAGTTAAAAGTCGCTGAACACCTTGGTTATGAAAATGAGCCATATGATGCTTTACTGGACCAATATGAACCGGGAATAAAAACGGATGAAGTTCAGTCCGTATTATTTGAGTTGAGGGACGCTATTATTCCATTGGTGAAAGCTATTGTGGACTCAGATCAAAAACCGCAACCAAATCTCCTTTACGGTGATTTTCCGTCGGAACTTCAGCACAAACTCGCCAGTGATGCTGCCACAATGATTGGTTACGATTTCACACGAGGAATCCTTGGGAAAACGGCTCATCCCTTCTGCTCCACTCTTGGCCCAAATGACGTTCGCATAACCACCAGAGATAACTCAGAATACTTTGACATCAACAGTGTTATGCATGAAGCTGGACACGGGATTTACGAACAGAACCTCCCAACGGAACATTTTGGTACTCCATTGGGAACCTACGCTTCCCTTGGAGTTCATGAAAGCCAGTCCCGTTTCTGGGAGAACCAGATAGGCCGTTCCCGTCCCTTCTGGGAAAAGATTTATGCACAAGCTCAAGATTATTTCGCCCCCTTTAAATCCGTTGAACTGGATGATTTTCTCTTTGCCTTAAACGAAGCCAAACCGTCCCTTATCAGGATCGAATCGGATGAATTAACTTACAATCTTCATATACTGATTCGTTTCGAAATAGAGCGAGGACTGATTAATAAAGAGATAAGTTTTGACGAATTGCCTGAAGTCTGGAATAGCAAAATGAAAGAGTATTTGGGTATTGATGTGCCGACCGACTCGGAAGGCTGCATGCAGGATATCCACTGGGCTCTTGGTGCTGTAGGCTATTTTCCAACCTATTCACTTGGAAATATTTATTCGGCTCAATTTGCCAATGCGGCTGAAGCTGAATTAGGAAAGATGGAAGTGTTGATAGGAAACGGTGATTTTATAAAAATCCGCGACTGGTTTGCTCAAAACGTTCATTCGAAGGGTCGTCAATACCTTCCTGCAAAACTGGTTGAAGTCGTTACAGGCAAAAAGCCTTCCGCTGCCTACCTGATAGCTTACTTAAAAAACCGGTTTGGAAAACTATACAATATTAATTTATAGTAATAGTGTATTTCCTTGTGGCTCTTTCCCCTGATTGGGGGGAAGAGCTCTTTTTATCCCCTTCATTTTATATGGGTGTTTTTCTATGTTATAGCTGTGGGGAAGGCGACTCCACATGTACCCTTTCTATTAAACGATCTATAAAATTCGTTATGAAACTTTCTGAATTACACTTTTCTTGCACTGCAAGAGTTTTGAAACCCGGTCAAATGACCGGGTTTTTTGTCTCTCATCCCCAACTGGGGGGAAGCGTGAAAATCTCCCCCTTAGTTTGAAACACAAAACTTTGTATTATAGGTGTGGGATTAAGGCTCACCCCCTTAATTCTTTATAACGCTTTATCCCTATAAGCTATGCTCTATTAGCAAAACTCTATGACTCCGGCCCTTGCCCGCTTCGGCGGGCAAGGGTGTTTTTAACCACTAAGTGGCAACGTTCTTATAAATCCAACAATAATTAAAAAAACAACCCTTCCAACAACAAAAACACGCCTTAGTCTAACAGCTGTATACCTAATCGAAATAATTAAATTCACTATCGAATATCCGAGTAATGCAATACCCTCAAAATAGAATCCTCTCCAAAGTACAAATAAAGAGCCTAATATTCCCATTTCAGCCACGATCTGAATGTGTTTACCTATTTTCGTATGGATTTCATGCTCAACATTGACTGTTTTTATATTTAGATGCTCTCCACCAGCTCTAAAAAGTGCCCAAAGAGGTCCGGCTATACCTAGAATTAATTCATCAACTTTATCTCCGGCTGCCAATGCAATGATCACCACCACGAAAAACATCTCTACACCCATATGTGCAATCTTAATTGCATGCATTTTTTCATTCCACCCATGCTTCAACAGCATGGATATTGTAACTGCATCCTGAAGTGTACTGATAACAAGAAGCCAGCCCAGAGGTGTCCCCCACCACATTAATGCGGCTAAAATGGAGAGAGTAAAATATGCTGAAGCAAACGGCGGCATAGTCCACCTATAAAAACTTGGAAGATGTAAGCTTAAACCGTTAATTAAAGAAAAAATGATAGTAGAATCAATAAAGAACACGAAAAGTGATGTTGTTAATTCCAAAATAATTATATTTAGTGTATTAAATAAGGATTTATTATTTGATAGGAACTGGTGTTAAGAAAGATAATCTATTTGGGGAAATAGTTTTTTCCCCAAATAGAAATAAATGCTTGATTATTCAGGAAGTAATGTGAAATTATTTTCTGTGTTGAGATACAAAATGGGATCTGAATTTGTATTTGTACATTCCACTTCAACGTAGGCTTTTCTTGTAGCTTTGTCATAAGCATCCTGTAACTCTGTGGAAGTGACATCCCAACGATATCCCCCCTGGATCACAGTTTTCACCCCTGTAACTGATTTCCCCTGAAGTTTCAAAACACTTGTATTTGTGGCGTTGCTAACAACCATCTGCCCACTTTTGCTTTTTTCAGCTTCAAATGAGGTTTCACCTTTAATAGTGCCTCCACTCTTTTCCATGTCCGAGTTATTCCTCGGAACTAACCAATTTGACATAATTCATCTCCCTTTTTTTTATTGTTACAGAACAACTGAATTACCTTGTACATCTCGAGTCAATTGGATTCTTTTCACAGGAGACTAGAATGTATATAAAAACCACAAAAGAATAAAAATTATTCTTTAAGCTGTTTGTCTCGCTTTGACATCACAGCAGCAACTTCTGCCTTCATATTAATTACTAATTCCAAGATTCCTGGATCAATACGGTAAAAGAGCTCATGAAGTTCTTTCGTTGACATTGTGTCTAGTCCTTTTGTCTGGGCTGTCTCCATAATTTCGACCAGCCCTTTTACAGCAGGAATCGCTTCGTCCAATACACTCTGGTTAAGTTCACCACTTTCAGGTAGTGGTTCAGCAGGAAGGTAATCAAAGAGGCGAGGAAAATATTTTGTGAACAACTCACCACCCAAACGATAGTCTAGGATAAGTAATCTGAACAAAGGTATATCACTCGCGCCCCACCCATATGTACCGCCAGTGCTATAGTTTTGAATTGTTTTTACGGGTATTCCAGATTTTTCTGCCAGCTCATCCATCTCTTCTTCAGATCCGATTTTTTCTTTTATAAGATGGTTCAGGACCGACCAGGGCCTGCCATACTGATTGAATTTTTCCAAAATCTTATCGGGTATATCCAACACGAAGGGATCAATCGCGGTTGCCATATTTTGTTCCTCATATCCAATATTCAAAAAGATAAATACTCATTTTACAGAAATAACAGAAGCAGCAACATCGCCCTCCTATTGCGTCAATTTTTCTCGGCGAACTGTCTTTATGAAGATAGTAAATAATTAACATCATATCATGTTTTCGGAACAATAGTGTAAAATATTTGGCGAAACATAGTGAAATAAAATAGTGTTTCGACATTGTTAACTCTTTCACATACTCACCCCCCTACTGCAAGTCTCTCTCATTGATTTATTATCATAATATTTAAGTTCTGACATATTCACATTATTAAATAATTAACAACCATTAACGCTCATTTTATGGTTACGATATTGTCGAGTGCTCCTAGGGCTTACCTAAATCTTTTTTATTGTGAATATTTCCACAATCTAGGTAATTTTTCTTAAGAATCTGCTTGGACAGGTTCATTTGAGACGTTGTTTTCCCAAAGCTGGGATAATTTTTCAGGAGAATTTTTACATGCAATTGTCTGGTTTGAAGTATGGAGCCCGGATACTGGATTTGGTAGACTTTCCAATGCCTGAATTCCTGACCGGATCTGCCACAAACGGCGAAATCCAGAGAATGCTCGACAAGTACGGCAAAATCGTTGTTAAACCCGTTTTCCATGAAGCTGTAGGAAAAAAAGGGAAAGCCGGTTTAGTTCGTATCGTCGACAATCTTCCGGATGCATTGCAGGCCAAACGTGAGCTATACTTCGCGACACATAAACACGGTAGCCGTACCGTATCAGCAAACGGTGTTACATTTGAAGAATTCGTCAACTCTGAACTGGAAGTCTATTTCAGCATTGCTGAATCCACCCAATTCAGAAAGCCAATGATGAACATTTCCCCGCACGGTGGGGTGGACATCGAGAGCCTTCCTGACGAAAAGCGAAAATCTGTCTGGATCGATCCATTCATCGGGATAAAATCATTTGATATCACTAATGCTCTTAATGATTCCGGTTGTCCAGAACAGTACATCAGCCCATTGGTACAGCATTTACCAAAGCTCTGGCAACTCTATGAAAAGTATGGTTTATCAACAATCGAGTTGAATCCCATCCGTATCAAGCAAGTAGGCAACCATTGGCTGCCTGTCGCTTGCGACCTGAAAGCTGCTTTTGATCAGGATAATCCGGGTTGGAAACGGACGGGTTTGCCGGCAACAATTTTTCAATCTGATATCACAACATTTGAAGCTGACATCAACAGGTTGCGAACTTATCAGGGCCAAAGTGACGTTCTGGAATTGAACTCAAAGGGTAGCATCCTCCCCTTCATGTTTGGTGGTGGAGCAAATTCGGCAGCCACAGAAACGTTGGGGAGTCGTGCAATATTTGCTTCAGACTTCGGTGGTAATCCACCTTATCAAAAAATGTATGAAATAGCGCGTATCGCGTTCCGTCACCATCTGGAACCGGCGAATGTCCTTCTTGTCATCGGTGGAAAGGCTAACAACACAGACATTTATGTCACTTTTCGTGGGATTTTTGATGCACTTCGTGACCACTTCGCTGAAAACGAATGGAAACCCCTCCATGTGGTAATTGGTCGAGGGGGTCCCAATTTGACCAAAGGTCTTGTTTACGCACGAGACATTCTTGATTCCCTGAAACTGCCATACAAAATCTTTGGGTATGATACCTCGATGATCCTCACCCTTGAATATGCAAAGCGTGTGGATGAGTGGTGGGGTCGCGAAGGCAAAAAGGATTACCTGGCATCATTAAAAAAACGTGCCTGAGTTGTTGAATCATTGAAAAGATTGGATATGTCATGCGACAGTTAAAGACAAAACCATTTCCATATTACGTTGGTGTTTACAGCCTCGAAGAGTTAGTCACAAAGAAATCGAAGGTCTGTGTCATCAACATCCTCGGCAATGAAAGCCGAAAAGTAACCCCCGTTTCCCACGAATATTCTGGCGGAAATGTTGTGGCGGGTGTTCAGTATGGTCGTCACGGCAAACTTGAAACAGAACTGGGAGATATTCCCGTCTATCCAAGTGTTCGCGACGTCATGAAAAACGGTCATACCTTCGATACTGGAGTCATCTACTTACCTCCAAGTGCTGTTAGTCAGGCCGCCAGCGAACTTGTTTCCTTCAACCATGAGTTGAAGCGGATCATCATCGTTACAGAGAAGGTATCCACCACCGATAGTCGAAACATCCGTTTCCTCTGCCAGGAGGCCGGGGTGGATGTTATCGGTTGTAACTGCCTTGGAGTTGCAAACGCTTGGGATGAAGTCCGAATTGGGGGAGCTCTTGGTGGAGATCACCCGGAAGAAACACTCAAGCCGGGATCGATTGCCATCCATTCCAACAGCGGCAACTTCACGACAACCATCGCCGAGTACCTGCGTACCAGCGGCTTTGGAATTTCAACAGCAGTCAGTTCCGGCAAAGACGTCTACATCCATTTTGCTCTACCAGAATTTCTTTATGCAGCGCAAAACGACCCAAGAACCAAAGCTGTTGCCCTCTATGTTGAACCCGGTGGATATTACGAGAAGCAAGCCCTTGAAATGATTGAGTCCCGCGTATTCGGATTCAATAAACCCATCGTTGTTTGTGTCACTGGCCGTTGGAAAAGGGATTTGAACCGTTCATGCGGTCATGCAGGCGCTCTTGCAGGAAGCGGTGATGATGCCGTCAGCAAGGAAAGCTGGTTCGACGACTATTTTGGTGTACCCGTATTTAATCCTGACATTCCCCTTGTTTCCAAACGCGGGGTCCGTGTGGACAGTATCCAGTCCATCCCTGAAGCAATGGCTGCGGTTTATAAAAAGATAGACGAAACACCAGATTTTGATTCAAGTGGTGACTTGAACCTGAAGCTCTGGATGAGCGATAATTTCGTCAAGATGCCCAAGGAGCTGGAGCTCCCGACAGTTACCCCTATTCAACCTTACGATGAACAGTTTGCCGAGATCAATAAGCAGATCGGGGCGCAGCCCCTTCGTCAGAACATGGTGGATAAATCTGGTGCATCACGGATGGACAAGACTTCTCAAGTGACACATATCCACGGTCGCTCCATCCTCGAGCTTTCCGAACTCACCCTTGAAGAGAACATCTACTTCAACCTCGCGAAAGTGATGCCAGAAAGAAGTGACATCAATACGATCAACCTCATTCTTAACCTTCTCCTGAAACTGGATGCTGGTGAGATGGACATTGTTAACGTCGCACGTCAAAACAATGCGAGTCCGAACGCCTACCTCTCCACAGCGTTGGCGGCGTTGGGTGATAATGAGATGTTGAAACGAACCCGTGAATATTCAAGGTTTGTCATTGATCTCATCCGTGAATTCGGTATAGACGAATTGACGAAAAAAATGCCGGAAGAACTGGACGCTTATGTCATCGAAAATCTTCTTCAGGAAGAAGAGGGTATCATTGATGACAAGGTAGAGTTCCTGCTTGGTGAAGTGAAAAAGAGTCGAAAGGAATGCACGTCACTCCGTGTCTGTCAGCATATAATAGAGTTGACAGAAAAGAAGAACATGCATATCCCTCATCCGTTTGAATTCCTTCTGGCGAGCATTTCGGTATGCATATTCTGGCAGCCCATGCTGACGAAACATATAACCCGCGGAATTGTTGAGGACGTTGTCACTTATTTCTACGTAATCGCCCGTCTTTTCGCGAATTCAGTTATTGATAGAGACAACAAGTTCTGGCAGAAGATATCCGGACCCAAGCTCAGCAATATGAACGGATCATTCACAGAGAATGCGTTCAAGATTCTCTTCAACCGAAAACCGGTTGAAACTGAATTGATCGAGTTCAAATATCTGATCGGTCTTACACTTTCCAACGGACCGGGTACAATCTCAGCCAAGGGCGGCAAGGAATCTGTTAGTGCCCGTAATCATATTCCCATGGCCTTTGTAGGGATGTTGGCGAATACCGGTTTTGCCCATGGTGGAAACGGTTTCGAGGCAGTGGAATATCTGTTGAAGAACTTTAAGGATATCAAACTCACCGATCCCGGCAAAAAAGAAAAGGATATTGACCTCAGCAAACTCGCTGTCGATGCTGTTAAGGAGTATGCAGAATTCAAACAGCGTGAAAAGACTCTAGGTAAGATGCGAGTGAAACCTATCCCGTGTGTCAACCATCCTGTATTTAAGGGAAATGATGTCAACATCGACCCCCGTGAAGACTTCATACATAAACAATTTGAGGATAGTGGGATATACAATATTTTCCTTGATTTTTACCATCGACTTGTGCAGGAACTCTTTAATCATGGTGTGACTCGGAATGTCTTCTGTGTCAACATTGATGCTGTTCTTGCAGTGATCAGCTTGAAACTGGTCTGGGAAGACCTGCAAAAGGGAAAACTCAGCCACAAGCAGATTCAGGATATGGTGTTTACCCTGTTCCTTTATGGACGGACCATTGGTGTTTCAGCGGAAATCGCTGACCACCGGGACCGTGGTACCGATATGGACTGCCGTACCCCACAAAGTAAAGTCGGATATGTTTTGTAAAATTATTATTGCTGTAAAAAGACCCATTCTGGAGACAGGATGGGTTTTTTTTATTTGTCCTTTATCCTCCTTTCAAACAACCATATAGTTTTGAAGGAGCTTCGCTTTTCTTTATATTTTCGACTCAGTAGTTAAACAACATTTCAACCAATTCAGGCGATTCTACAATGAAAATACTTATCACTGGTGCCGCAGGCTTTATCGGATTTCATCTCTCACGACGACTCTTAAAGGATAATCACCAGATCGTTGGGCTCGACAACTTCAACGATTACTACGATGTCAATCTGAAAAAAGACAGAATAAAGCTGATCGATTCAAATCCCAACTTCAAACTGGTAAAGATCAATCTGGAAGATTCTGAAGCGATCAATTCTCTCTTCACTGAAGAAAAATTTGATGCGGTTGTCAACCTTGCAGCACAGGCCGGTGTCCGTTATTCCATTGAGAATCCCCGCGCTTACATAGACTCAAACATGATCGGCTTTTTCAACCTATTGGAAAACTGCCGTCACAATAAAGTTGGTCACCTGCTATATGCATCATCCAGTTCGGTTTATGGTTTAAATAAGACTGAGCCCTTCTCTGTGACCGACAACGTTGATCATCCGATTTCTCTATATGCTGCGACTAAGAAATCCAATGAATTGATGGCCCATACCTATTCCCATCTTTTCGGTTTACCAACAACCGGTTTGAGGTTCTTTACGGTTTATGGTCCTTGGGGTCGTCCAGACATGGCACTGGCGAAGTTCAGCCGAGCCATCCATCACGACGAACCCTTGATGCTTTTCAATTACGGTGACATGCAACGCGACTTCACTTACGTCGATGATATTGTTGAAGGCATAACAAAACTTATCCCTGTTATTCCTGAAGGAAACCCAGATTGGGATGGTAAAAATCCCGATCCGAGTAGCAGTCTTGCTCCCTATCGTCTCCACAACATTGGAGCCGGCAATCCTGTTCGACTGGATACGTACTTGCATTATATCGAAGAATACCTTGGTAAAAAGGCTATTGTTAAGCGTGTTGAAATGCAACCTGGCGATGTTCCTAGCACTTCCAGCAACGTTGACAGCCTTCATGAAGCGACCGGCTATAAGCCTTCTATCAAAGTCAAGGAAGGCATTAAAGCTTATGTAGAATGGTTCAGAGAGTACTATCTGGAGGGGAACCGTCCAATTCCGAAAATGTGAGGTTATTTTATCAAAGCGTCATAGAATGTCAAACCGTTACCTGTTAATTCTGCTGATTGCCTTTCTTTTGTTTCCGGCACTTTCTATTGCAGCAGATATCCAATACAATCATCCCGTATATACTTATTCTTGAAAGATGCGAACTACAAAGTTTTACAAATCATTCGTTATCACATTCCAAACCTTATAGCCGTTTAACTGTTGCCAAAAACCTCGTTGAGATATATGGAAACAGAAATCAACTCAGCCGTATTGAAAAAGACCTTCTGGAAAGATATCTATACGAATTCTCGGATGATATCGAAAGAGTATCACCCGGCTTTATTTCAGAAAAACCTTTCATTCCTATATGGGGATCCATGAGTAATTTGGAACTCCTGCAGAAATATGGTTTATTTCAAAACCGTCGCAACATTGCTTCTTATACAGGTAAAGATCGCAAAGTCTTTGCCAATACTATCGGAGGGTTTGACTACACTTCTAAACTCTTCAACGAGTATAGCACTGAGTCTGGTACACAACTGGTTAGCAGTAATGGATTTTCTGCTCGAGCGTGTATAAAAAAAATGGATTTTGCTGGATGGACCTCTGAGAATCAGATGTCGGGCGACGCTAAATTTATTGATAGAGACCGTTTCCCTTACAAGTTATAGAGAAGGTAAAACTGACCAGTATGATTTTACGAAACGGAAACCAGTGTCAGCGAATACTGGGTGAACCATACGGTAGACTATAAATCGTCTACACCTGATTATGACGATACAGGACTGGAATGGTGGGTTTCACTCTTCTGGCATCCGGTCCGTTAAGAGTTAAGGCCTCTGGAAATGCCTCGGCATATGTTGCCTCGGTGTCCGTTGTGCATTACCTTTGGCGTTGCTGAAGGGTATAAAACTTCAGCGAAAAATATGGAATTAAGCCGTTATTGCTAATTCCCCTTCGATGGTTAGGGGAGGTGACCGAGTGGCTTAAGGTGCTCGCCTGCTAAGCGAGTGTGCGTTCGCGCGTACCGAGGGTTCGAATCCCTCCCTCCCCGCTGTTATTATTATACTTAGCCCTGTATTATGCAGGGCATTTTTATTTATGTATAGTCACCATGGTTCTATTGTGGTTCTACTGGGTAGTTTAAATGATGTACATCTTCCCGTTGACTCTCCATTTTCAATCCTTTAATGATTATGAATTCTTGAATATTGTAAGTTAATTCTTAACTTCTTATATTCTCGGTCAGGGATAAAGCATTCATTTTTAATATAGGCGAAGTGAAAGGGTGAGGACTCTGTCGTTTCGCCCTTTTCTTGTTAGGGATAAGAATGGAAATTTTGAAAAAACTGAATAGGAATAAAGAAAAGGAATTGAATCTGAAGAAGTGGGAGGCTTATTACCAATATGGCCATAAGGTAATGGATGAGTATATCGATATGTTTGTAAAGCAGGATGAAAAGATTAACTCCCTCCTTCTGTTTCATTCTATAGTAATCGTCTTATTGTCTTTATTGATTAGTGTTGTTGTAAAAAACATTCAAGATTCTTGTATGGTAATAAATGTGTTACTAGCCTTTACTGTCTTTGGAACATTGATTTTAGAATTGGTTTGTATTCATAAGCTATTATTAGGTGTTTCGTATAAAGAGATAGAACAGAATAATAATAACCGCGATAAAATGTGTGAATATTGGGAAAATAATGATCTTGAAAGTATTTACTGCGTTCGTGGGAATGATGCACTGAATAGCGCAAAAAGGAATGAAAAGGCTGCTGGGGAAAAAATAAAAATAATAGGTTCCTCGATTGAATTAAGTAAGAAATCGGTTATTTTATTGATCATAATTGCATCGTTATTATTTGTTCAAACAGGAGAGAGAATAATGTTTTCTGACGACACAAAATCCAGTGGTGATGGAAATGGTCCGGGTGGGAATGTGGTGAACCGTGGTATGATAAAAGAAGGTGAAGATCGTTCGACACCAACACCTCCGCCACCCCCACAATCAAATGAGTCAGGTGATAGTTCGAAAACGGAAAAATAATTATGTTTTCAGAAAAAAAACAAGTAATTCTGACGAGAGTCCTGGTCCAAATCCCGTTAAACGTGATAAGATAAATGAGGAAAAGAAATTGCCGTCTAATAAACCTCAGTTACCTAAGAATACTGATTCTGAAAAAGACAAATACAAGGAGTAGTTATGTTTGCTGATGATAATAATAAAGATGGCGAAAAGGTTAACGCTTCGGGCCCTGGGGGAAAAACTGTAAATAGAAGTAAGGTAATACTTGAATGTATGAAAAGTCCGACTTCAACTATATATAAAAAAGAATCTAAAATTACTCCAAAAAATGAACCTGAAGATATTCAGAAGAAAGATGAAAGTTAAATTCTGTATATTACTATTTAAAGTTAAACCCGACTCTTTAGTCGGGTTTTTTATTGCCTTCTTTTGGCTGTTTATGCGGCCAGTGCGATTGACCAGTGTGTGAAAACGTTTGATTTTTCTGGTAAAGAAAAGAAAGTCCTCACTGACAAGGTGGCTGGATTATTGTATAACGATTATGAACACTATATTGAATTTGAACCGTCGGATGAAGAGGTTGAATATCAGGCTATTCAATATGCCCGTAACATTCTTAATTCCTGTGATTAAAAAATTCAGGATGAACTCGATGATATTTACGGTCGCAATGGAGATCCAGAAACGTCAGACTGATACTGATTCTTTTTGACTCTCCATTTTCAAAGCTTTAATGATTATGAATTCTTGAATATTGTATAGTTAATTCTTAACGTCTTATATTTTCGATCAGGGATAAAGCATTTTTTTATATGGGCGAAGTGATAAGGGTGAGGACTCTGTCGTTTCGCCCTTTTGGTTGGAGGGAATAGTGATTGATTTGGTTACTACAGAGAGACTAGTGGAAGCGATTGTACCGGCTGTGGACATTGATAAGTATTATTGGTTTCATTCGACAGTCGCCCAGGTTGTTGCAGGTCTGTTGGCTTTTCTTGGAGCTATTTTCTTTTATGCAAACAGGAACGAGGCGGACACAACGCAAAATGTAAAAGGGGAACTTTATAAAACAGTTGTAGATCATCTTCCCGATTCAATAAGGTCTGACTTTCGTGATATGACTGCAGGATTTATTCTTGCATATATGTCTGGAAAGCATATTTGCAGTCAACTGAAAGGTTTCATGGATAAAATTGACCTTAATGATGAAAACCATACAGATGCCACAAAAAAAATACTTGTGCAATATATTGCAATGACGCAAGCCCAAGAATATAGAACTCATGTAAAAATCCCGTTCATACTAATAATTGCTTTGGAGATATTATCTATAGTATGTTTGATGTTACCAGTTAAGGATTTCATGTTTACTAATAACAATTATTTTATTTATTTAACTTATACAACGAGTCTTATGTTGATTGTTTTTATATCTATCTCCTTTGTATTTCTTGCTAAAAGCGTATATGGATATGAAAAATGAAACCCGGTCACTTGACCGGGTTTTGTTATATATGGCAGAAAGTGGTAGTTTTAGGAATTAGTAGTTTATGTGGGTGTGGATTATTTATTACCAGCGAGCTGCATAATATTGGTCATTGGAACAGTCGAGTAGAAAATGTTTCTTCTCTCATAAATTCGGTTGCGGATTTCTTTGTATTTAGTAAGTTGATCGCCATTCGAAACAGCGATTCTCACTTTAACTACTTTAGCGTTAGTAGGTTTTTCCGTTTTGTTATCCATTTTTTTGTCCATCCTTTGGTGCCGCTGGGGCCGCAAGTTTATCGTAGGCTTTAAGCGCATCCAATAATATGTATAGCGCATCAGCGTACATAAATCCAAGGCTTACATCAACACTTGGGTTAAAAATATTAACGTTCTTTGAGTCAACAATCAAAAAACCATGAAGAGTCGCTACGTTCTTATCTATAAGTCTTATCGGCCAAACAAGCGTAGAGCTGAAGGGGCGCTTGCTAATATTGCTACCTATCCAAGAGCTCTTGAAGGTACCGTTTTTAAGATCATCCTTGATATCATTATTAAGATAGTATACAAATTCATCACTTGAAATAACTTCTTTCATGTCAGTGTTATCTGATAATTTTACTGTTTTGCCATTCTTTTGTTCCCTTGGGACTCTTAAGAATGTATCTACTAACAAGTTTGGGTCTTTTGGTGAAATATCCTTGATAGTTAAAGTCGCGTTTTTGTTGTTTTTTACGTAAACATGCTTGATAATGACCCTTACATCGTTTCCAGTAATATGTTTCATTACCCTGTGCCATGCATGAAGAGAATCTAGAGAAGCAAGAACTGATTCTTCTGTGCTTTTTCCGTTCGCTCGTAGCTCGGCTATTGAATTTCTTATATGGTGGATAGCTAAATGGATATCATTTGCAACCTCTGCTACTCTGGCTTTTCTTTTCAGTGTGTTATGGGTTGCAACAAAAGTATCATTAAAATTCTTTGTTAGGCTTTCTATCCGTTCATCAAGCAATTTAGTATACTCTTGAGATAGCCTTTCTGATTCTTTTGCATACTCTTCAGATTTTCTATCGTGTTCTTTCCTTGTAGTGTCAATTGTTTTTTGAAACTCTTCTTTGGTGTCTTTGAGGTCTTTGGAATAGTTTTCTGATATGCCTTTTATTTCATAAGCAAATAATTCGCCCTGTGTTTTTAATGTCGCTTGGTAGTTTTTTAAGGTTGAATTCCACCTGATGGCTTTTTGGCGAAGTGATAAGAAAAAAACGACTGCTGAACCAAAAATAATCAATCCCCAAAATATGTTAATAATCCTAAAATCAATAAACTCCATTGCCTTTAACTGTAAGAGTAGCCCAATTACTCCTACTGAAAGCCCTGAACTTGAAATAATTAAAGATGTGTTTTCTTTGGTTGGTAATTTGCTAGTTTCAGAAATAGCTTTATTATCCGCCACTTTCCCTCCCCAGTGAATTGACGGTTTGTGAAATCCAATATTGTGAAATCTTTCCCACTCATTAAACCAAAGTCTAACATTTTCTATTATTGTATGCAACAATTATTTACTCGATCATATAAATTGTTCAGTTTCCAAGAGTACGGGAGGTGGTGATTAATTATCGGCGAAAATTCTGGTGAGAATTTCTCCAAATGACCACTCCTGAAGGTGTTAAGGAAATATTATCGATGTATCCAGGTTTCGCTAGACCCGGCCAGGTGGCCGGGTTTGTTGTTTGTGTCAGTTATTCCATCAATCCTGCAGCGACTAAAGCGTCACGGATAGCGTCGATTGACGCGGCCAGGGTTGCCAGGCTGGAATCGTCAGCGTCGGTAACATTGGCTGCAACGTTGTTAGAGATTTGATGCCAGTCGCCAGCGCCTGTAGCAGTACAAGTGTATATGGTTGTTTCGCCAGCGTCATAGGTTTGGCTGTCCAATGGGGCAAGGGTTACGTTCGCATTTGTTTTGGATACTACTTCCCACTCCCCGTTGTAACGTGACGCTGTAGTTTCGGCATCGTCGGCATAACCTGAAATTGTTACTTTCTTATCAGCAACTAGGTTTGAATTTTCGATATTAAGTGTGATATTGCCGGTTGCGTCTGCAACGGTAAAATCGCCGGTGTAGATATACTGTCCGTTTTGTGATAATGCGATGTAGCATTTGTCGGCTGCGGAATTAATCGCGATTTCTCCATAATGATGTGGGTTGGTAATGTCGGGCGTGATTGACCTTGTTCCTGACTGAGCAATAGGCTGCCAGTCATTGATAATGATTGTATTTCCGGACGCTGCGTCTCCTGTAATTTCATCACCAAGAGTAATGGTTGAAGTTGTCAGATTGGTAATTTCGCTGAAGAAGTAATCCCCTGAATCAAGTAAAACTGCAGCTAGCATCCCACCTTTGACTGACGACACTGAGTTGATGGATAAAACTGTATCGCCGGTGGTTGCACCGCCGGAAAGAGATTTTGAAAGATATCTGGACTGCATCCAGGCATAAGCTTCGCCTCGCCCAGGTGCACCATTAAAGGCTATTGTCCCTTCAGGATATATCTCGTTCTCAGGCGGTTGGTTTACTCTGAATGAATTGGGGATGTAATTTGAATTTGTTGGTAGGGTAAATGCAAACGTGTGATTGCTTACCGAATAGACTGAAAATCCCCGTAATCTGAAATCCCCGGTTGATGGTCGCTGAATGATTAGTCGAATAGATTTGACGTTGTCAGCGACAGTGAACTGTGTATTTTTTAAATTACTGAACGATGATCTGAATGCACCGCCAAAATTAGTTGTGGATGCAAATTTTGATTCACCAGATTTTATTCCTCGGATATGATTTCCGGTCGCAGGGTCAAGAATATTGGCGGTAGAAGGATCTGCACCGTCGAGCGCCTGAATAACAATATATCCACCGGTTCCTAATACAATATCCCTGGACACGATGAATGTCTTAGCCGTTTCAGTGTTGACAAAAATTGCCGGGCAATCGTTGTTGCTAAAATCTACTCCATCATCGTATTTGATCGCAGTGCTGCGGAATTCCGTATAGGAATATGCGTCGCCGGATCGTGCACGCATTAGTCCAGGAATGTACTGGTAATTGTTGTCGCCGGCATATTGAATAATCTTGTTTTGCAGTTCCGAAATTGAAAAGACCGGCAGTATTTGTGTTGGTTCAGTAAGTTTACTGACCGTATTCCCGGCAAAACTCGATTCGTCCAGAATAGTGGGCTCGCCATAATCCAGCTCGACCTGGTTGTTGTATGATTCCCCGAGTGTGTGCATGGTTGGCGAGTCGTTTCCTTCATCACGGATGTTGAAATAGTTGTAACCGCCAGAAAGAATTTTAATCGGTAGGCAATCACCGGTAGTATATGAATCTCCCAAATCGATTGATTGATTAAAAAAGTTGTTTCCGTTATTGGTATAACAATAGGGAATTCCCGAGGCTGTCGGACCTTCGCAGGTGATGAGAATGCCGATACGATCCGATGTGCTGTGGAGCGGGATATTTCCGCAGAAAATGCGTCCACCATGAATGTGATTTTGGTTGCACCATCCGAACGACTTGATCAATGCACCGCGTGTGGCGCCCGTTGTGATTTCTCCAATCAGGACGATTTGGGTACTTGATGGGACGCTATCAATCTCGTATAGCCCATCCTCACTGTCATTTGGCAAAAGCCCAAGTGTTCGGGCGTTACTGCCTATATCGTCGGTCGTGAATCCGTGATCGGTGAGGGTTGTGATTGTGGTTTTCCCGTCGGCGTAATTTATTGTGGCGGTTGCTAAATCGCTGGTAATTCCATCGGCGGTGAGTTTTATTCCAATGTAGTTATTACTGATAAGTCCATGTTTTAGATTGGAGTTGATGAGTCCACGTGTATAACCGACCGCTTCAATTCCGACTGTAAAGCCTGTTACCTGATTCACCACAACTTCGCATTCTGCTAAATTTTGAAGTTTAACACCGACACATGCTTGTGATGTCCAGTCAGATTGAATTACCCGAATTGCTCCAGCCAGATGGTATATTTTATGCCTGGAGTTGTCGTCCTGATCACCAACCACGAGCGACGTTGTGTTGCTAGTGCCGGTAAAAATAATCGGTGATAACTGTTCAACGTCAATATTTCCCGAAATGGTGACTGTTGATCCGCACGGAATACCATCAATTTTATTAAGCGAAGAATAGGTCAGTCCTGCATCAAATAAAATTGATGTATCTGTTGTGGTGTCGGTTATGGCCGTTATCTGCCCGACGTGAACATCTGAGTCCGAATCGGTGATCGTTATCCATTGACCTACAACTGCATTTTCAATTTTGACCGGGATGCGAACTTTGGTGTTGTACGCGACCGGAACATTAGTCGCCAAGTCAACCTCTAGGTCAGGATTTCCAACATGGGGAATGAATAACTTTTTTCCTGTCAATGCCGCTGCCTGGGCGGCCATGTTTAACGCATCGCTGTTGTCGGTTAAAATGTCCAGTCCGAACCATAGGGCATTGATGTGGTCGGCATTGTAGATTTTTGGAGGGACAGTGCAATCGAATAGCTGATGGTCTCCGTTTAGTTTGCCGAAAAACCGAATATTGGAAAGATCGCCGTTAAGTATTCCTTCACCTTCAATTTTGACCGCGACGTTGGCGGGAATAGTGATCGTGTCGGCTGATGTTAAAGCTATCGATTTGCTAATAACGATCTGTGCTGGATTGGTAGCAATTTCGGAAATGGCTGTTTCAAGGGCAGATTTCGATCCGACCAGGCGATGACTTGCTGATGCGACTTCCTCGTGCATAACCAACGGTGAGTTACTGCCATCGGCGTTTTCGCCTCGATGGTTGTGGTTGTTTAGTGCATTTAGAAAATCGGGTGTGACAATATCGTTGTTGTTTAAAGTTGTTTTTGCCATGATTGGAACTCCAGATAATAGCGTTATCAGAATCCCGAACATTATTTGCTTCATAACTCCTCCAGGTGATTACCTGAATATAATGCCCGGTTAATATTTCAAAAGGGTGTCGTCCCCGAGTTTTTTAGTTGGGGATCTGTGTTTTATGTCTCCAGGTAAGTAAATGACAGATCAATGTGTCCAGGTGTAAGGCGCGTGCAAATATCTTCAACAGCCTGGACTGCGTTGTAGGTGACAAGTTTATCACCTGCACGGCTGACTCCTGCGCGGAAAACAACCACCGGTGATGAGTGCTGAACGTGAATGATTCGTTTGCCTGGTAACGGTGATTCAATGGTGATCGTATATCCTAGTTCTGCGAGATAGCTGATCAGGTAAGCGTCTGTCGGGTCGACCTGCTCTCGCGTTTGCATGACTATACGTTTGCGATAGATTTCGTCGGTCTCATCGTCATATTGTTTAACGCCGGTTCGATCTGCCCAGGGTATCAGATTGTCGGCGATTTCAGGAAACGATTCATTCCGAATCTCTTCAACCGCATCGCTGAACCGTTTCGGTTCCTGGGCGAATGCATCCACAAGATTTTGCATGGTTGCTGATTCGCGAAGTTGTGTCCAGAGTAATCCTTTTGGGAATAGCTGCCAGATCATTGATGCATAATCACCTGCACTGTATCTATTTTGGAATTGATTCATGTGAAAAACCTTTTTAATGTCACCGATAACGTTTCATCACCGGTGTCGACTGGTATCCCCTCTCGACTGGTATCCCCTACGACAAGTGGTCCTACTCCAGTGGTGGTCCACCACGACATGTGTACCTTAACCCCCACAACTCGTAACCCTTCCCACTGGGTGCCCTACCCTTTAAAACGGCATATCGTCGTCGTCGGCTGAACCGAACGAACCGTCATCCTGTTGACCGCCTTGCGGCTGATGAGTCTGCTGTGACTGTTGTTTCGGTTTCTGATCATTCTTCGCCGGGTGGTTGTCCTGGCTGCCGGATCCGCGAGTGCTTAAAAACTGGAAAGACTTTACAACGATGTCAGTCGCATATCGTTTCTGGCCGTCCTGCCCTTCCCATGATCGATAATGAAGTTTGCCTTCGACGTAGATTTTTGAACCTTTCGCCAGGTACTCGTTGACGACTTCGGCGGAACGGTTCCAGAATACCAAGTTGTGCCATTCGGTCTGTTCCTGTTTATTACCCTGTTTGTCGGTCCAGTGCTCGGTTGTTGCAACAGTAACCTTGGCGACTGCCGCACCGTTGGGCGTGTGTGTCAGCTCAGGATCCTTCCCAAGGTTCCCGATTAGAATTACTTTATTGACCATTATTCCACCCAGGTTAGTGATGTGAGGACAACTATCTGTCCGGCAGACAGGCTGATGTCGTTTTCGCCGTGATCGGTATGTTCGCCGGTGCCATCGTTCCAGTTCACCGTCACATTGTCGACGGTGTACGAGCGAACTCCTGCCTGTTGGAATGCCTGATGAATTACGCTGAATGGCATGTAGTCGCCAGGTGTGACTTTGTCAAAAATCAACTCTTGAATATTTTCACGGATCGTCGTTTTTGTATCGTCGTCCAGATCCTCGACAGGGTGAACTGTCAGTGAAAGTGATACCTGCGAGAGAGTGATCATGGTCAGTGATGCCGCGCCCGGCATTCTGGACGAATCTTCGATGTACGCCTGAACGGTGTTGCGAAGTGTCGCTGATGGAATCGGATTTGTACCGGTGGCGGCAAATGAAAGTCCAATCGTTCCGGCGCCAGAGTACGCTCGATACGCCCAGGCTTTACGAACGCCACTGACCGATTCAGCCCAACGTTCATAGTCGGATAGATTTCCGATTTCAGTTGCACCGGTTTGTTGATCTTTAACAATTCGTGCTACCAGGGACGTGTCGCTTTCCAGATCGGCACCGCCAGAAATGCCGTCACTTTCGATCGTGGCATCATTGTCGACTCCGGCAATTGGTGAAACTAGCGAGAGGATTCCTGAATCGACGTTTCCGTCGAGTCCAGCAACCGATGCTTCAACGTCAACGGCAATCGAACCACCTGCAGGAATGGTGACCTCGTTCGCGGTTTTATAATCGGTGTTGTCTGATCGCTGAAAAACCGTATCAACTGGAATGACCGACGCTGCTGTCCCGGTGATTAAAATTGATCCGGATGCGTAGGCAGCTGGTTTTCGTGTTAACGGTGAAACCTCTTCGTGTGGTGTGATATCACCGGCAGTTTTAACAAAGATTTCTTTTTCCAGTTGCGCGAGAACACCATAAAGGATGTGGAATAGTCCAGCGTAGACCGCCACAAAAACTTGAATCAGTGCGTTTTGAAATATGGATGAAGTACCGGACAGACGACTTGTAAAATCGTTGCCGATCCGCGTTTTAAGTTCGTTTTTTGTAGGTCGAGTGAATGCCATTATTCGCTACTCCCTGAAAGTGATGCCGACATTGTGTCCCATTTCAGATTAAAATTATAAAGCAGTTCCGATGTTGTCTGGCTGCTGGCTGTTGACCTCTTCCCTGTCCGGCTGATCCCAATTGTGAAGTTCAGCTTTTCAAGGTTTGATGAATCGCGAGAAACAGTGATTGTGACCTTGCTACAAAGTTTCCGGTTGACCATCCATTTGAGAGCGTCCTCAGCGTATTGTGTAAAGAGTGCGATGTTGTTTTCGGTCAACTTCGCTCGTTCCAATAGCCACAATTTTGAACCGATGGGCTCGCTGAATAATTCATCAGCCCACCATCCACGACGGTCTGAATTATTTCCCGGAAGCGGATCGTCAGTCGATGCTTGACGGTCGGTAAACAGACTGATCAGAATCGCGGTCAGGATGCCGTCGTCCTGGCTAAAATCGCCGTCAGTGATTTCGATATCGAAGCCAGCAGGATCTACCAGGTTTATTTTTATGTCGCCAGAGAAACTCATGATTTGGCAAATACCTTTGTTGAATTTTCTGTGATTGGTCCGCCACCGGACGGAGCAAGTGAATGTCCAGTCGCAACTCCGGTAAGTGGATCGCCGGTGCAATCACCACCCAAGTGAACCTCATCCGCGTTCAAAATTGCTTTGGCAGTGTTGACATTAACTGCGTTTTCTGATTCGATATCGATTTCGCCACCGGATTTTAACAGAATAAATGATCCGCGTTTGTCGTAAACTGCGACATCGCCTTCTGACATTTCTTTTTTCCGGAAACTGAAATCTTCAACAGCTATGACAACCTCTTTACCGTCGAGATTAATCACAATGCAACTGGCATCTTTTCCCGGAACTGAAGTGAAACCGTACTGCTGTATTCGGGTCAGCGATGAGCGTAAACCTTTCCCAAAAAGTTTTACCCTAACTTTTTGAACTGGATCATTATCGTTGACCTGTTCAATTGTTCCAGTGCTGAAAAGATTTTTTATTTTATCTAAAATGTCTGAGAGCATTACCAGGATTCTTCTTTGATTTCGACTTCAGGTTTGAATTGGAAGGCATCCGGACGAACGAGTGTTAATTGTGTTTCAGATCCTTCGTTGAATTTTTTGAACATCCGTTTTGCGATCAATCTGTCCGTGTCGAGTCCAAGTGCTGGAATGACCGTTCGGGCGAGTGTGTTATATTTCCAGAGTGAACCGTCGGGTTGGGTAAATCCAGGAATCGAAACAGATATTTCTCTTGATTTTGCCGCTCGGATATTTGTCTCCCAATTTGCCCGTTCTTGCGCATAATCCTGGGTAATCCCGCTGACCTGTAGAATTTTCGGTCGATGGCGTTTTATGTCAGGATCCTTCGTGCTGGCTGAGATTTCCTCGCTACTTGAAAAGTCGTCGCTGTTGGCTTTACCCTTGATAATGATCTCAGAGAAACGGCTGTCGCGTCTGTTTTTCTCCTCAATCTTTTTGATGTTCTGTCCATAGACTAAATCGGCTGATCGTCCGAAACTGCCAGGTGTAGTCAGAAAAATATTTTTATGAACACCTGCAATGGGTAAAATCATCCTGCGTTTACATGCGTGGGTAATTGCATCCCATGGTGACCAAGTCGGCATCGTTACGATGGATGCAAATGGTTCCCCTATAGTCGCCGGTGCATTACTGATCAGGAGTTCAAAGTCGTAGGGTTCAATCAATTGCTGAATAAACGCATCTAGTTTTATGTTGTTGAATTCATGTTTATCGCTGTCGATTGAACTATCTATCAAGTCGGCTGCATGGCTGCGACCCATGACGGTGACTGAACTTTCAGATCCTTGAATTAGCGGATTGATTAGATCGATATAACCGATCAAAACCTGCTCGTTGTTGATCACAATTGAACATGGTTCATCGGTATTTAAGGCGTTGCAAATTGCCTCGAGTTGACTGGTTTGCGTTCGTAATACAAATGTTCCGGCCAGGCTGTCAATCGCATGTGTGACCTGAACCATATCCCAACCGGTGATCACTTTGCCGTTTATCCTGAACTCGATTTTAGTCAGCATGATTGACCACCTCGAGTTCAACAGCCGGTTGAATAAATCCCGGATGATTGATTTTATTTCTATCTAAAATTTCCTGTTCGTTTTCTATATTACCATAAAGCTGATGCGATAGTACAAGCGCCGGTGTATTGACATTTAACGTCAGTTTAGTGATTGACGGGAGATTGAATATTTTCTCGTCGGCGTATTTTGTCAGCTCCGCCCTAAAATCGTCCAGAGCAGAGCTGATGTCGTAGTTCATAGAGACTGCAATTAGTTCATCGTAACGGTTGATTAGATCGTAAAAAACTTCCTTCGCTTCGTCGCGTGTTTTGAAATCGAACGTTGTTAGTAGTCCTCCCCAAGCGATGCAGATATTTTGCAGGATGAATTGATTGAGGGCGTCCGCCGGTGACTCGTCGCCGGTAATCGTGATTGATTCTGCCATCGCTCGAAATTCGGCAACTTGATCGGCTGAATTGGTCGACACTCCTGATGTTCCTAGTGTTGCTCCGAACGTCAAAACGTCCTGCAGTTCGTTCGCCAGGTTACTCACATCAAACGCCAGTTGATCACCACGACTGTTGATGTTCTCGAGTGTCCGTTGGAAATCGGCGACACTTCCGACAATCCGTCTGGTTTCTGTGATCAGGGAAAGCCCTTGATCGATGGCTGTCTGTGCGTCGCGTGCTAATTCGTAGGGAACCGACGTAACGTCATAGACAGTCTCGAAGCCTTCACGTATACGATCAAAAGTGGTTGGTTGAATCTGTTCAATATTTGGTTCGGAAGGTAGTTCGGTGATGACGTCCTGTTCGCCGGCTTCAATAAAATGGATAGTGAAGTCGGTTATATTTTTTGATGTGGCTTTGTTGGATGTACGAAGCCTTGTGACATCAACTTGAAGGGTTCCATAATAGGGATGAATGAGGGTTCCGGTGGTTCCCTCTTCAACCGCTTCGCGTAGATCCTGAGCTTGAAGTAAATGGTCGCTTCCAAGTAAAAAGCCCTGGACCTGAAAAACTCGTCCGGCTCGACCTAAACGCTCGTTGTCGGGTACATCTTTCCCCGGCGATTGGTGTATCGCGATACGGTTGCCGAACTCGTTGTCAGCGTTCTGGATGTGGAAAGAAATCCCTTTATAGCTCGCCTGGATCATTTCCCCTCCCAAAATGCATCTTGCCAGAAACGTCCAGTATTAATTTCGGTTTCGATGTTGACGTTTTCACCTTCAGTCAACATTGCTCTAGCACCTGGCGGAAGGTTTTCAAATTTTACGGTAACAATAGAATTATTTTTGAGTTGATAACTACGGGCATCATCTAGCCAGTCTTTATCTGTAAAAAGTTGGGCTAATTTCTCTTTGACTTGTGCATATACACCAGCCCCTCCCAGCGGTCCGGTTGAAAATGGTGTTCCTTGTAGACCTAGCATGTAGGCAGTATTTCGGGTCCTAGTGCCTCCAACGTTTTTAACTGTGGCAATAGTGTCGGTGATCGCTGCTAGGGCTATTGCGATTGGTCCGAGTGTTGCTTTTGCAGCCCATAAGAATTTTGCGAATGTCGCAGCGCTTCCAGCGATTCCAGCCATTAACGGTGCAATAGTTTTTACTGACCATACAACGCCGGCGAGTCCAAATATTCCAGCACCTACTCCGGCAAGTCCAGCTCCTCCCCAAAAAACAGCATCCAGAATTTTCGGATTTGTTTCACCCAAATCACGGAGGGCTGAGGTCAGTTCTTGAGTTTGTGTTGTTAGGATAAATAATGGGCTTCCCTCTGTTCCTGGACGCATGACTGCAATTTGTAACTCTTCGAAAGCTGACTTTAGATTTTTGAGTTCACCTGCCAAACCTTTGTTCATCTCTTTAGCGATGTGTTCACTCAGTCCACCGCTGTTGATTAATTCGAGATTGAGTTTTCGAAGAGCTTCTGATCCTTGATTGACGAGACCCTGCATTGCCGGACCGGCCCGTTCGCCAAAAATCGCCAGCATGTCGGATGCGGTAGCACCGGATTTTTCCAGTTTTTCAACGAGGTTTATATAGCCTTTGACATTTCCCTCGCTGTTAACAAAATCCTCGCGTTTCAGTTTGAGACGCTTGAGTGCTCTGATTGCTTCGCCAGAAGGTTTAGCAATTTTTGATAGCATCCCGCGCATAGCTGTTCCGGCCATGGTGCCCTGGATGCCGGCATTTCCAAGTGTGCCCATTACAGTAGAAACTTCGGTCAGAGGGATTTTCATTCCGGTCGCTGATGTAGCGACCATTTTCATTCCTTCACCGAGCATGTCAAGGGTTGTGTTGGTGCTGGTAAATGTCCCTGTTAAAACATCGCCGACCATGTTCATTTTGTCGGCTGAAAGATTAAAGCCGGTCAGGATATTGGAGGCAATGTCTGCGGACCTGCCGAGTTCTTCGCCGGCTGCTGCAGCTAAATGTAAAATGCCAGGCGTCGCCGCAAGGGTTTCATTTACTTTAAACCCTGCCATTGACTGAAAAGCCATCGCGTCAGCGACTTGTCCGGCACTGAAAACGGTTGATGCGCCGAGCTTTCTTGCCTGTGATGACATCGCGGCAAACTGTTCAGTGTTGGCTTTCGATAAAACTTTCGCCTTGTTCATCTTGGCTTCGAAACCCATCGCTGTATTTGTAGCCAGCGTACCGGCGATCAGGAGTGGAGCGGTAACTTTTCGTACATAAGAGCGTCCCATTCGGGAAACATTTTTGTGGAGTTTGTCAGCGTTTTTCGCTACAGACCCAAATGCTGCCTGTGAACGATCCTGTCCGCCAATAACAACCATGAGACGCTTGAGTGCCATTTAAATATCACCTCTTTGTATTTTTAAAAATTCAACTGCACGGCTAAACCAATAGTGGAGATCGTTGATTCCCATGTTGTCGATCTCACTCGGCTGGATGTGCAATACTCCAGCGATAAACGAAATCCATTTGTGGATATTGCCCATCAGCCATTCTATGTCATAAAAGGGATAACCACCTGAACAAGTTGATTGACGTCGTTAAAGGATAGGCTGTCTATAACCGACCCGGGTTGATTGCAAATTCCTTTTGCAACTTGAAGAACATCGCCCAGTCCGTATTCGGTCACTCCTTTAGCCTTTGCTGCCTCAAGTGCTGCAATGCTGGAATAAACTGGAATTTTTAGATGACGAAAATCTTTTGCAGTCGGCTTCCGTTCGATAACGATCTCAGTAACCATTTCGCTTTCGGTCAATTTGATCGGACTATCCAGTATGATCGTGATCGGTGGTTCCTGAATGTCTGGAACCTCTTGCGATTTCTCTTGGGAGTTCATTATGACCATTCACCTTTCTTGCCTGTGAATTCAACAGGAAGTTTGTTGTCCTCGGTGTTGAAGTTCCCGTCACCGGTGTGGGTAGCATCGGAAAGGATAAAGATTTTCCCGTTGCGGGTTTCGGCCATTATAGTGGCACCATCAACATCAAGGATGTTCTTAATTTTGGTTTCATCCTCAATTATCAAGTCGCCCTTGATTGATCCAGCGACCGGTTCAATTTTGTGACCGACGAGACCACCATTTCCTATGATGGGTTCTTTTTTATCGTGTGACACTTGCAACTCAAAACTGCCCTGGGTTGGATAGGTCACACCATTTATTGTCAGTTTTTTTAGTCCTGCTTTCATTTCTTTCTCCGATTGTGGGCTGCGGCATAATTGCCGCAACCCAATTTTCGATTATCGAATTAATCAGGGAGATTAATTTTTTTTTATAACAGATATTGAATCAACGCCGCACCAACTCTGAACTGATTTACCAGGTCAGGTGACAGGTAGAATTCAAGACGATTCGGGTCAGTAGTTGAACGTGTGACGGTTAATTCGTCAATGAATTGATCAGGTGCCTCGACAAGTCCGAGTGTTTCCCATCCACGGAAGATTGAAATTACCTCAGTTTTTGCAATCATCGGGGTAATAACCTGCTGGCCTGTTGGGATGTTGGCTGTATCGTTCATCAATTTTGCGCGTGGATACTTAGTCAGGAAGGTATTCCTGAATGACCATCTCAGATAACGCAATGTTAGAATCGTGTTCATGTCGAGGAAAGCTGTATCAGCTGCCCCTGCCGCATTGGTCTGGTAGGTTGTGATCACCCGTTCAATCAAAACCTTTCCTGCGTCGGTGACGGTGAATGTGCTGATCCCGTCATAGAGAAGCGTGTTGCGTTGGGTCTGTGTGTAGATGTCAGCATCTGCCGGCGGGAGAATCCCTTTTTCTTCAAGTGTTTGGAATGGTCTCGCAGGATCAAGACTTGCCTCGTCGGCGATAATCGCGGTCAGCCCTGCAGCTCGTTCCCATGGGGAATTTGGAATGCCGTTATTATACATGACAACAGTGTGTTTTGAATTTCGAGCGTTGCCGTAGGTCGAGTAAGCGCCGAAGTTCGCGGCACGAATGGCGGTGATGCAGGTTCCCTCGTTGGTTTCGATGGGACCGTAACGATCGTCAAGTTCACTCTCCATTGCGGTCATGTTGGTCGCATCGGTCCATGGCATACTGAAAAGCTGATACCAAGTGTCGCCTATAACGTCGATAGCATCCTGAACGTCGGGATTGGTTGCGCCACTTGCCATCGCTGTTAAAACAGCTGTGATGCCTGCCGGAAGTTCTTGACCTGAGTAATAGTTGAGACGGAAATCGATGTCGTTTCCGCATTCGCCTTTATTCCTGGCAGTCAGGGTGACTGTTCCTGAATCAGCAGCGGCAGTGACCGGTAGCGTCGTTTCGGCATTGATTGCGGCTGCGACGGCTGTCGCAACTGCTGCGGCTGCATCGCCGGATGTGACTGACGCGGTGACCTGGACACCGTTGATCAGGATATAAACGGTTCCGTCGGCTGTCGCAGTACCTGTGAAGGCAATAGTTCCGGTTGCGGCAACTGCTGCGGCTGCATCATCCAGTGCGATCATGTGGAGTTCGGCTGCCGGTTTATTGGCGAACCATTTCACAGCCTGTTGATGAAGAATGGAACCTTCACCGAATTTTGTGGCCGCTTCGTCGGCTGACGAGACTGACTGGACAATTGCTTCGGCGATAGTGCCGGCTGCAAGTCGCTGTCCAATGATCAAAACTTTGTAGGGCAGTGTGCCTTGTGTCTGAACTGCCCGGCTGCCGTCAATTTCAACGGCAAACATTGGTGTTCGCATCGCGGGAATACTCATCTATTCCCCCTTTCCTGATTTTGCCGAAACGGGTTTTGCGGATTCGGCTTTATTGGATTTTTTCTTTTTCAAACGAATTAATGATCCGTCATTTACTAACTTTTTGTAAAACGTTTTCATCGGCACGGATTCACCTTCCGGTTGGTCGCTGATTAATTTTCCGTTTGGGTGACGGACTGTCGTTCCGAGTGGTCGCTGGACATACATTTTAATTCTCCAGATTTATTTTGTTTTTCGGATTATCGTCATTGCTATTTGAAACTGCCCATGTGCTTTCCAGGTCAGTACTGCTGGTTTCGCGTTCATTGGCAAGGGGTTCGCTCTGCCATTCAATTTCAACGTTGATCGTTAGTGCATCGGCCAAATATTCGCTTTCACTTGTTTCCAAGGAGAGAGCTTTGGTGCCTGTCATATTTATGTGGTCGGCATAACCATCCAGTAACGGATTTTTTTCGAGCGCGTTTTCAATTTCTTCAGCGAAATCGTCAAGAACATCATCAATATTCACGTCCTTGATGCTTTCCTTTTTATCAAACGCCGCGACGGTGATCACAAAAACTGATTCTCTTTTGTATCTTCGTGGTGAATATTGTTTTCCGTCGCTGATTTCATCAGAAAACGAAACGATAATGCACGGCAGATCGCCTTGTCTGATCTGCTTGACTCTGCCATTGAAAACCTTATTCTTGACGATTTTCGCTTCGGTCAGGATTTCGACAAGCTTTTTTCTAATCTGTTTGCGTCCGTGCATTTTTACGCTCGTTTCAGGTAGATTTCAGTCATCCCCAGGTTGGTGCCTGGCACCCCAAAAACATTGTATCTCAATCCCTCAACTATGACTTGATCTCCTTCGACCGGCTGAGGGTGAATTGATTTCGCTTTAATCAGAATTCGCGGATGTCCTGCCATAACCTCAAGCCCATCCATGCCGATAGTGTCGAAGTCGTTATCGAACAGTGCTGGAATAGTTTGAGACGTATTGTCGCGGCTGTGGTGATACGTGATATTGATCGCGAATTCATCTGTGTTGAAAAAGAGCTCATCCATATCCTGTTCGAGCATTTTCTGAAAATCATTTCGCTCGATGGTTGTAACTGTCGGCGTTTGGACGTTTTTATTTGATGGAATAGAATTCATTAGAGTTCAAATATCCTGTCAGGGTTGCTATTCCATTGAATCGGGATATTTTCGCCGGTCGGCGTAATTGGGAAAACAGTGTCGTCGTCAAGCCAGGCGATTAATCTCGATTCCTCGTCGTTCTCGTTATATTGGGCGATCAGCAGTCCAACTATTTCTGAACCGCTGACCGCTTCGAATGTGACATCATCCGCGTCAGCATCTGGACCTGACACGGTTTTTCCTGTTAGGAGTTGTTGGGAAACGATCGCGCTTTGTGTTACATCAGAAAGGAACTCGTCGTTTGTGATATCCGGACTATATTCGGCTGTGATCAGCATGGCGGAAATACTATCGTTCAACCAATCGATTTTTCCGGTCAGAAAATTTTCAAGTCCCTTTTTAAAAAGCGCGTTCATTTATTACTCCTGATTATTAGAGTTGATCAACTCAACTGCCTGATTGATCATTCCTAGTGCTTCTTCGTCGCCGATACCTTTGACCTCGGCAATTTTTTCGGGATCGGCGCAGGACAACTCCTCAACGCTATTGATCCCAAGTTTGATTAGCTCGGTAGCAGATTTTTTTCCAATGCCGTCGATATGACATAAGTCTGCAATCTTTTCCTTGTCGGGATCGGCGGACCTGGAAGCGTGAAGGGCTTTAATGCCTTCCGGGTAATCCTTTTTCTCGAAGGCTTCGACAATCACAGACTCTGCCATTTCAGCTCGTTTGATTGCATCGTCTTCGTCGACCAAGTCGGCAACCAAATCTCCAAGTTCCTGATTGGCCTTAACTAGATCAGCGGCTTTGTAGACTACTCCGTCGACGGTAACTGTGTCGGCGCTGGATTTTTCGACTGTCGGTGGCTGAAAAGAGCTGATCTTCTTCTCTTCCTTGGCGGCTTCAACTTGATCCGCTTCGAGCGCATATTCAGAATCGATCAGGGATTCTGCGTCCTTCTTTGTGGCGTCGAATTCAGCGCCCGGGGCAATATCTTTATCCTTGTAAACAAGGGTGGTGTTTGTAATGTTGATAAGTTTCACGATTTACCTGCCTATCTGACTTTTGCGCTGAAGAGTGTTTTCGGCTCGTGGAAAATCGGAACTGCCGCACGTTTCAACATCAAGTTTGTGATTTCGTCATCCTCTGATTTTTTCCAGGGATGAACGAAGTCTTTTTCAAACTTCTTGGCCCGTTTATCGTTCGGCCAGGCAAAGTGGTTGATGTTGAGTGTTTTGGAATTTCCGAGGAGTACACGGTAATCATCGAGGAAGTCGGTAATTGCGCCGGTGTCTGGATCTTCATACGCACCATGATGGACGTAGAAACGGAGATTGATCGAGCCGTCAGCAATTCGGCCCATATAAACCAGGTCGCCTTCTTCGGTCCATTCGGGTGAAATCTTTCCGAGTTCGATGTCTCGATTGTTTAACATGCCGGTGAAGTCGGTATCAGCTTCCAGGTACGCCCATGCATTTGCTTTCATAATGCAAATATTCGGACGTTTTTTACCGTTGCCTGCAATGGTGTTGCACCATGTTTTTAGGTTGGCGTAGGGTGAAACTCCAGTTTCGCCCCAACGGGCTGTTGTTGTCAGAGTGACTTTATGGGCGGTCAGCATATTCATACTGATAATCTGACTTACCCCTCGGCCAGTTGCTGTGATCTGTCCGTCCTGCCAGGCGCGGGAACGCATCCATTCAAGTCTACGTTCAGCACGTTCAAAGAGGAGTTGATAATCGTTTTGCAGGAGTTCAGCCTCTATCGCCATTGGATCAAAGTCTTCGGCGTACTGATGGGATCCTGCCTGAACACCTTCGACGTCCTCTGTGGTCAGGACCGTTTTTTCTTTTGTGGTTGGTGGTGTGAACTCATCAACAACGTGACCATCGCGTTCAACAACAACCGCTTCACCTGTTGATTTGGCGTATGATGCGAGGCTTTCTCGACCTTCAACTGAATGGACTTCGATTGTCTTTGTAGGCCAGACTTTGTCATCAAAGTTCATCAGTTTGCCGATGGTTGCAACAAGAGGTAGCGCCCCTTGCTTAACCATTAAAATGCTCTTTCGAGTGAGCAAACTTGCGTCAGTCATTTTGTATATTCCTTCTGTGTTGTTCTCGTCGTGGGAACAATTGCGTTAAGAGGTCCGGGCGTTGCAGCGCCCGGACTTCGTTATTCAATTCGATTAATACTGTTGTGATGCACGAACGAAAATGCCTCGAGCGCGAAGCAGTGAGCGGAAATCGTCTGCATCAGAACCGTCAGCGAAAACCAGTTTGTTCTCGTTGACAACGCCGCTTTCAATACCAGCTGTCACAACATCCGCTGAAGATGCGTCGTTGGCTTCTTCGAGGATGACAAGGTCCTCTTCCTGGCTACCGTCAACAGAGTCTTTGTTGGCGAGTTTGTACTTGCCGGATCCGGCAACGACCGGGATTGTGAAAACATCACCGATATCAAAATCTTCGGTTCCATCGGCGATACTGAAACCGATGAACTCGTTCGCGTATACAGTGCCAACAACAGCGTCATCCAGACGGATACCGTCAGGATCAACCACCTTGAATGTTCCACCGTTTGTCGCTTCAGTAATACAAGTGATGACATAGTTGCCGATTTTGCTTTTAGACTTCAGGGCTTCACCGGACATCACACCGTTCCCGGTGTTTGATCCACCGACAACAGTTGTACCAAGGGCCTTGGTGATCTTTCCCAATACTGACCCGAGGGTAAGGTTCTGCCCAGTCAGAATTGTGATTGGCAGTGTGTGCCCCCGTTTGGTTACCAGATTATTGGGGTTGTAAGTCGTACTCATTTTTTCCTCACTATTTGTTAGTGATTTGATTTTGTTTCAAACAATTTTGGATAGCTGGAAAAGCTTACTGGTTACATCCTGGCTGCCTGTCTTTCCTCTTTCTTTGCTCTGGCTTTTCTGATGGCAGTCAATGCAGCCGCTTGTTTGTCATCGTCACTCTTTGCGTGTGCAGGAGTAACGTCTGGTAAATCGCCCGCGTCAGCTTCCAGGTTGGCGAGAATGTCGGCGCCCTTTGCCTTCATTTGTTCGTGTTGGGCTTTGATGACCGAGGTTTCTGTTGCTTCCGGTTTGAATTTTTCCTCGGCGACAAATTTTTCGAATCCTGGTAATGCAGCAGCTTCGATGTCCTGAATGCGTTTACGTTCAGCTTTTGCACCTTCAGTGATTCCGTCGTTTTTTGCCGCTTTCAGTTTCTCAGAGAAACCGCTTTTTGCATCCGTTTTACCCTGCTCATAAATCGCTTTATAAGTCTCAGGATATTGAGCCTTGAGTTCTTCAGGTGTCATTTTCTGACCTCCGATTTTGTTTGTAGAATTTTTATTTCTGGTTTTGTTAAGTTCTGCGATAACGTCCTCTTCGCCAGTGACAATAGCGTCAATCATGCTGCGTTTTAATGCTTTACTTGCGGAAAAAAAACTGCCTTGTCCGTATTTTTCGTTTACTGTTTCAATTGAAACGCCACGATTCTTAGCAACGTTTTCAGCGAAGTTTATCCCGATTTCATCGACCACTGCCTGAATGGCTGCCGCTCCGCCTTCCGTAGCAGGACTTTCACCCTTTCGTGGAGAGTTACTGGAAACAAACGTCAGTTCTTTTAACCCTTCCATCTCTAAGGCTTTTGAATCGTCCATGTAGGTCGCAATACAACCAATACTGCCAGTGAGTGAATTTTTCTGTGCATAGACTTTTGAGGTTGCTGAACCCAGCCAATAGGCTGCCGAACACATCAGATCCTCAACAAAGGCTACAATGGTTTTTTTGTGGCGTGCCTCAAATATCATTTTTGAAAGTTCTTCACAACCGGCAACAGCGCCACCGGGGCTATCAATCGAAAGAAGGATTGAATGAATCAAAGGATCTTCGATGGCGGTTTTCAGTTGACCTGCGATGGATTCATATGAGGTTGCTCCACTGATGCAACTAAATAGGTCAGCGTGTGGGATTAATGGTCCATGAATTTGAATAATGCCGATTCCATCCCGGACCTTTAAGGCATAATTTTCTCTGTGTGTTTTTCCTGTTTCCTTCAATAGGGCATCAATACTGCCATCTCGATGGGCTATACTCAATACCTTTTTGTATGCATCTTCGGTCATTAGCCAGGTATTTTTCATGAGAAAGTTTATTGCACTGAATTTCGACATTTTATTTTTCCTCTTTCGCTGATTGCTGGACGTCCGGATCATCATCACCGTAGTTTTTTCCACCCGGTTTTAAACCGTGTTCGATTAAAAGATTGTTTTCACGTTGAAGTACGGAAGGCGTGTTTTGCCAGTCGTCATTGCCGAGACGTTGCGCCTCAGTTTCGTGCGTTGACAAATTGGCATCAATGCGTTCACGTGCGGCCTTGGTTTCCTTTAATGGATCAAGTTGGCCTTGACCTCGTCCGGTCCAGGTAGCGCTGCACCATGCGTCTCGGATAATGGGATCGCTAAAAAATCCCGGAGCCTGAACACGTCCAGTTGCAATAGCTTCAACGAGGAAACGTTCATAAACCGGCTGACAAAATTTATCTATCAGGAATGACCGTTTATCGCTGAAAAACTTCCAGGCTTCCTGGATGGCTGCCCGGCTGGCTGAATAACTGGAAGTGAAATGCTGAGTTAGTACCTCAAAAGTGATGCCGGTAGATGCAGCGATCTGTTTCACAAGGGCATTGAAAAACGGTTCAAATTTTCCGGACGGACGACTCGGGTCGGCCATGTCTATTGACTGACCATCATCAAGTTGAATCATTGTGCCGGATCCCATCTCGATTCCGTCCAGAGAGTTTTCTTCCTCGTCGCCAACGTTTGCATTTGTATCGGCATCTTCGATGGCGTCTGCATCTGTTGTGAAATTGTGTATCGGGCTGCCGTCCGGGTTGGCGGATTTTACAAAAATGGTTAAAAATGATTGGACAACCGCTGCCATTAATTCCGCTTCGGTTAGCCGGCTTAATTGCTTTAACTCCAGCAGGACAGGTGCAAGCATTGGAATTCCGCGATGTTGGCCAGGACGTTCCCGTTCGAATACGTGAAGAATGTTCAGCTCTCCGGATCGTTCGCCATAAAGAGGAATTGTTTGATCGTCTTTGTCGAACCATTCGCCTTTTACGGGATCCCAGCTTTTAACGTGATAAGCGACAGGCTTATCGTTGACGTCGAGTTTGACACCCATTACCCAATTTTTACCGTTAATATTCCCGTGGGGATTACCGACTTGATCAGCTTCAATAATCTGGAGGGCGAGTTTGTAGGGTGACTGTTTTTTGTCGGTGTGCCTGAATATGGTGAAAACGTCACCACTCATCAGGTACGACAGAAAAACTAAGCCCTGAAGTGTTCTAAAATTATCTGTCCCGGTGGCGTCACAATGTTTACACCAATGACGGAATTCACGTTCAACTTTGCTCTGCCAGATTTCGGCTTCGTCTTGATCAATGTTTAAAGCTTTGGAATCGATACTTGCCTGCAACTTTAAACCAGGTCCAACAACGTTTGTTTTGGTACGTCGCAAGGCTGCTGTCGCGATAGGTGTATTCATATATAGGTCGCGGGCACCGGCGCGTAATCCTTCGGACTTGCCGACAAGTTCACCGTCTGCGGTGTACCTGGAAGGTGACCATTTGATCATTGAGTGCTTACGGGATCCTGGATGATTATATCCGGACGCCATCACTTGAACCATACCTCGGGCAGCTGCCCTTTTTGCGCCCTGAACAGGGTTGAAGTAACTGACAATTCTGTCGACGATATTTGAACGGGCTTTATTCATTAGCTTTTCCAGTTATTTCGAAATGACTGACGGGCTGAAAGAACCTTTCCGACCGCCTGTCCTAGGGTTGGTAGACCGTTGAAACCGAGTGAACGAAGATTTTCGCCCAGGGATTCCCATTCTGTTAAAACGACGAACATTGCTAATACGAAATGGATATGCCTCATCCACGAATAGAGATAAATTCCGGACGGAAGTGTTTCGCCATAAACGCCTAACTTGTAGCACATCAAGGCTACCAGGTATAAAATCAGGTAGCCGACGATCTTTCGGACACCTTTGACGCGCATCTGATAGCTGGAATATTCGCCTCTGCCAACAGCTGCAATTGACCCGGTAATGAAGTCGATCAGGATGATAGAAGCGACAGGGATGTGGAGCATCGGAAACGGACCAATTAGATAATTCGCAATTGCTCCTAATACCCCTATCGTTAGTTTTATAGCCGCAAACTCAGACCATTTTCCAAGCATGTCGGTCATTGCTTTATCCTGTTATTTTGGGATTGCCCGTAAAACTGACTTTTTGGAACCTTCCAGCCTTGCGACTCGATTCTCCCATTCCTTACGCCCTTTGATTATTTCTTGCAGATCCTCGCGGGTCATTGTCCTGATAGAATTGCCCTGGACGATTTTATAAGATTTGCCAGCAAGGATTGCCGCTTCTGCTGTCATATATTTCGCAAGCATTGATTTTGCTTCAACTAGTTTTTCTGTAGTTGTCACGATGCAACTCCCCACCGGTCAGCGCCTACGTAGACCTGGAGATGTAAATGGATGTTATTTCCTTTACCATGGAGGTACGCAACCTTCTTCTCTGGACGAGCTTTGTCGTATTGGAAGTGACGGTTTATTTCGGCTTCGAGTTGTTTGGCTTCACCTGCTAAAAGGTTGTGAACTCGAATATCAACTCCTCGCCAATATCCATGGACGCCTTTGTCGCCTGGACGATGAATTGAAGTGATGACAGCGAGGACGTTATACTTGATTGCCATCAAGGCGGCTGTATAAAGCACAACGATAATCATCAGGGGATGAAGTTCACTGCTTTCCCATTGCTGCCGGATCTTGTCGTCTTTAAACCGGATCATTGTCGTCCTCTTTCATCCCTTTTTGAATTTCTTCATTAGCCATTACCGCAAAAGACAAAGCAGATCCAGCATTGAGTTTCTCTTCTTTCTTTTCCCATGCCTCAATGCCGTATTTCTCTCTTCCCTTCTGACTTATAACCCTACCAAGCCACCGGAAAAATGGTCGCCATTTGTCATTCGAGATTTCCTTAACGGCTGCACTTCCACCGGTAATCAAACCGATGACTGTCGAAATACCTCCGACTACAACACCTGCATCACCGCCAGTCTGAACAGCAGTGACAACTCCACTAACGGTCGCGGCAGTACCGACGACATATCCTAAAATTCTTTTTATTGCATTCATGCTGATACTCCCTTTGAGATAACTCTGGCCCGTTTTCTCTTTTTTTGAATCGGTCGTTTCCCAGCATTACCACTGATAATTTTTCCGGCTTTTTTTATTGCGGCTAAATCTAGTCGACCCCAAGCAACAGCCTGTTCAAAACCTGCCATCGCTAAAACACGACAGTCCAGTGCTTCGTTTCGTCGGCCTGATGGTAAATACCATTCAATAATTTTTTTATTTCCACGTTTAACTGTTCGTTGAATTTCGGCGGTAAGCATCTCAAAAAAATGAGGATCGTATACATCTTTTTCGGGGAAATGACAATAACCCTGACCGGGTTGTTCAATATTTAGATTTGAATAGAGAAGTTGTTTAAATTCATCAACAAATAGAATAAATGGATATACACCGGCTTGATTACGTTTTCCATATTTCGGCGCCTTTATCCAGCCTTGACCTGGCCCGCCTTTACCCTTTGATGGGTAAATATTTCTAAATTCTCGGGCCTTACAGAATTTATATACCGTTTCAGAATTATAGCCCGAGTCAATAAACGTCCAGGCTGGACGAACATGTTGCCCGTTCTCGTGTTGCCAGGGTTTTAATAAATACTCGTCAAGTTGATTCCATACTTCAGCGTGTTCTGTATCCCCCTTAAAAACGGCATAATCGATCGACCAACTTTCACGGTTTGCTGCCCATCCCACTATTTCAACCTCAAGGCGGTCTTCTTGGACATCAACGCCGGTTGTTAGAATTAAAACGTTGGCAGGAACGTCAGTAGAATATTCCTCAACTCGTTCACTAACAATTTTATCTTGTACTGATCGCCCGGTTGTTTCCCAAGGCTCACCTAAAACAGTATTTACAAACACTCGAAGTAGAAATTCATTGCCGGGTTTATTCGCGTTAATCCAATTCCTGACAGCGTCGGTCCAACTCCAAACAGGCGAATAAAGCGCATTTATAAAATAGCTCTTAATTGTTTGTTCTGGATATTCCTCGCGCCACTCGCCATTGATCAACATATCCTGTTTGAAAGATTCATCTATCAGTGCACCACAATCCTCACACAACAAATGCACTGACGTTTCGTCCAGGCTGCCGTTCTCAAGTTTTTGATATTTTATGTTTGTCCATTTTATTGTTTGGAAGGCACCGCAATGTGGACAAGGAATGTAATATTTAGCCTGACTGCCAGATTTATAAAGCGGTTTTATCCTTGATGTTTCAGCCGATCCTGGGGAACTTATTGCAAAAACTTTCTTGCTTGGGAAATTTCGGGTCCTGGCTTTTGCCAATTCGTACGGATCGCCTTCACCGTCAACATCTTGCTCAAAAGCGTCCACCTCGTCACATGCTAGATTTTTAATTGGGCGGGAACGCAATTCTGCCGCAGATTGAGTCCCGACCATAACGAGATAGCCACCGGGGAACTTCTTGTACATGATTGTATTTTCAGCATCGCGACTTTTCGGACTTCCTAGTTTTTTGGAAACTGAAACAACCAGTTCTGCTGAAGGTGCAATTCTTTCCCTGGAGAACGCCTTTGCCATGCCCTGTGTTGGTTGCACTAACATCATTGGCGAGGGATTTGTATCTGCAGTATAAAGCGCCCAATTTATTATAATTTCACTAAATCCTAGCTGACTACCCTTCATTACGAATATTTCCTGGGCTGGATCTCGGGGACTTAGCCGTTCCATGATTTCAATTAAAAATGGAAAACGATGAATATCATACCTTCCAGGCTCAGTTGATGACTCAGACGGCAACACACGGTTATCTGCTGACCACTGCCAGACAGTCTGATCTGTAGGTGGTCGCATCGCGTGTTGAAATACTAATAATAATGTCTGAATTTTATTCATAATTATGTGAATTAGGCAGCTTCAACCGCCGATTCATCTCCACTATTTTCGACTACGTCATTTAACACTAGCTGAAAATCATCCAAAACCTGGATAACCTGTTTTTTTACGATTTCTTTTATTTTGTGTTGGGTGGCTAACTCAATAATCGTTGCTGATAATGAATCGGGTATTGCATTATTTTGGTTAGCTTCTTTAAGGATTTCTGATCGAATAGATAACGCCACTCGTTCTGGAATATTCATTAGAGCTTTTCGGGTGACTATTCCGACCTCTTCCCATTTCTGAAGAACATCATCAAGGCTAACAAGTTTTCCCTCTTCCTTTTCCAGTTTTAATCGACGTGCTTCCATGTCTAAAAACTTGATAATTCGATTTACCTCGGCCGAATTTGGCATTCGATCAAGTAAAGCCTTTAATTCTGGCGGTAATTCTATTCCATCGTCGCCGGTTAAAGAATCTTCAAGTGATATTTGCTCGGTTTCTGAACCGGAGGTACTGGTTAAATCATTATGAATTAAAGAAGTTTGACCTTCATCTTGAACACCTTTTTTACACGTAGATTTATAGGTTTCGAGTTGTGTTAGCTTATCGATAAACTCTTTGCCTTGATATTCATAAGTGGTGATTTTTCCGGCCCTTATAGCCTTTGTTATTGCGGCAGCAGATACCCCGGCCAATCTTGAAAATTTAGCCTTGGTAACAAGTTCCATTCCTTTGACCTCAATCGCTGCCATAATGCTTTATAGTCTCCATAAGTAGTTAATAATTAATAAATAGACAGGTTAATTAACCTCAACATTTTCCTAAAACTAGACCGCTCTCGCGCCTTCGCGTGACCCGTAAACGGGTACTCGCTAGAAGGACCCGCGCCTATGTGGCGGTCCTTATTGCTAACTCTATGTTCTTTCTAAAATTCCATTCATAGTGAAGGTTTATATCATTCATTGCTGTTTCTTTGAAGCGCCACCGCGGTTTTATCTTCGCTTTGTCTATCAGGTTGTAAAGTGTCGCCAGTGGATAACGTTTACGTCCAGTTCGTTGCGCTATGATCAAGCTTCCCCGTTTAGTCCGGGTAATGAATGCCTTCCCCTTCCCTCGTCCTGGACGGCCTGTAATAGCTTTTCGCCCGCCCCGATACGGTTTATAGTCACGTAGTAATGATTCAGGTTTGTATGTCTTCTTTACCTTGCCAGTCTTCGTACGGTATGCTTTCCTCTTCAGATCCTTCGCTGGTGTGGCAATTGTTACCCTTCGTGGTGATCTGGATTCTCCGGTTTCATGGTCCGGCATGAATCCTGATATCTTTGGTGCCGTATAGACTGTTGCCTGGCAGAATCCATAACGGACGAGGTCGTGCTTCCTGGCGGCTGTGATACGAATCCCATTAGGAATGAATGGACCGTGAAGATTGAACTCTTTACGGGTTTGACGTTGGGTTGCGGACTGGGCGTCCTTGGCGGTGTCGGTGAGCGACTTCGCGATTGCGAAGGGGAGTTGACGTTTCGCAAGTCGGTCCAGTGAACCGGCTAACGCTTTTACGCCTTCTACTTTTACGAACGTCTCGCTCATCTTTTGTGACCTGTTTCGTTGGACATAAAGTCGCTTTTTCATTCTGCGATGGGTTCCGTCCAACCGAAACGCAGATCACTAAAAACAAGATATAAATATCCTATCTCACGCACAAGATGTAGTACGACGGAGAGCTTGCAAAAGTCCGTCGCCACAACATCTTGAAGAATTCTTCTAGATGTTTATTTGAGTTGATTCTCACAAAGAGATTCTGTAATCTTGGGTATATCACTATAATTATTAATGGAGTGTATTATGAAAAGGTTTTCGTGTGTATACGTTGTTCTTTTGATGGTAACACTTTTTGTCCAGTGCGTAGCTGTTCAAGCCCAGTCTAGTGGTTCCCTTTCAAAAGAACACAAATGGGTTGAGGATAATGTTTATGGGGGAATGAAATTTGATGCAGACTATTTTAAGGCAAAGCTTGGTAAATATGAATATCTCGATGTGCCAGGTGAACCGAATAAGAATGCTGTAGGTTATTATTATACTGATTGCGGTGTCACGTTGATTGTAGATATAGTGAAAGCCAAGGTGATGAGGTTTCATTATGACGAAAAATCAAGTGCTGAATTGTTGGCTGAAAAGCAGAAGGAGCTGGAAGCAGATTCAGGTGATAATTTAGGGTGGGAAGAAGAAGATCCTTGGCCTAAGGAAAGGCGTTGGATTTCTGATCACGTTTATCAGGGAATGGTGTTCGATGAAAAATTATTTAAGGATAATGTTGGAAATTATGAAATGCTAATAATACCAAATGTTGATCCAGAGGTTGAGCGAGTGTATTATTTTCCAAATGCTGATGTTGGTGTAATTGTTAGAATGGGTGATTTGAAGATCCAGACATGGGAATTAGGCCGTCCTGGTTTTAAAAAATTCTTCTAGAAGTGGCTCGGTGGCTCACTTTATTTTATAAACTTTTCTTAAACGGTTTTAGTAGCCCTGTACTTACACAGTTATAAGTATAGGGCTATATTATTGTAATCTATCTTTTTTTCCGCGTATTATTTGCAAATAAAAAGAGCCACTCGAGCCACTTTGCATTTAAGTGTTTAATAATATTTATTATACAGTGGCTTTTTTTGTGGCTCTTTTTGTTTGAGTGGCTGAAATAATTGAGCCACTTCTTGAAGAATTCTGCTGGATGTTATATGGTGGCCATTTTTGTGGCTCTTTTTAAAGGTTGGAAATATCCTATTTGAGCCATTTAATAATAAAAAAAAGCCACCCATTTAGCAGGTGGCTAATATTTATTTATGATTGTATTAAAAAGTAGCTTTGAGTTCAGACTGGCTTCCTCTTGGTACAATGCCAACGAAATGTCGTTCTCGCCTTCCATCTACTTGAATTCGTTTTTCGGTTATTGCCCCATCATAACTGTTCAAAAGATAACGGGCAAATGCGTGTGTAGACATTGGGCGTTGGTCTTTTCTGTATTCATTGAATTTGTCGCGTAAGAGTTTTGTGGGAATACTTTCTTTGGGGTCGAGAATACACTGTTCCTCAATAAAATCCATTAACGGGTTCTGGCTGTCGTAAATATCCTCTCTGCTTTCAAGGATTTCGGCAGGTAGTTCACCGAGGCTGTGTTTCTCCAGATATATCTGAAGTCCTTCAACTGCCCATGCGAGTATCGCCGATCCTGTCTTTTTCACATCGGATAACGAGGCTTTGAGTGACGGGTCCTCTTTTCCTTCTGGAATGCTAAACGGGAACGGGAACGGTATAAATCTCCGTTTTAACGCGCTGTCTGATGCATCCAGGCTTGGCGCGTTGTTCGCTGCAAAGATGATTAATGCTTGCATAAAAAAAGTGACCGCGGATTTTGAATGTGGGGCGCGGGCGGTAATCCAGTCACCACCGGAGAGACGTTTGAGTTTCTCGGCGTCTATACGGCGATTAGGCGGCAGTTCTGACGTGATGACAAGCCGTGCGCCCTGCATCGCCACGAGGTCTGCCCTGGGGCCGCCGGGGTTGTTTCCAAACGACTGCAGGAAAGATTCTGATTCAGTGTCTAGGCAGTATCCGCAATTACCATTGCCTAACGATGCACCGAGAATCGCCCGCATGGCTGAAAGGAATGTCGATTTTCCTGACCTGGTCGGGCCATAAATCAACATGAACTTTTCTTCAGGGTTGCACCCGATTAACATGTATCCGGCCAGACGTTGCAAGTATTGCCTGAGTTTGGCAATAGTTTCGTCCTTTACCTCTTTGATATGTCCACCGCAAACAACGGTGATAAAATCATCCCACTCTTCCGACCTGGCGTCCGCCCCCTCCCACTTTACCGGTGCTATTTTAGTCAACAGTGCATGAGATTCATGGGGTCGCAGGGTGCCGGTGGTTAGGTCCATAATGCCGTTTTCAACGTTTAACACCCATGGATCGGCGTCAAATTGATCCGCGTTGATCCAGATTTCTCTAAAGGTTGTTGCTACACGAACAATCGACGTGTACATCCGGTCGGTCGCGGATCGTCGCCACGTTTTTAAAAGGCTGGCTTGCTTTTCCTCGTCGCCGACCTTCTGGATTCTGTCGAACAGATCCTCGGTGATCAAAACTCTTACCAGGTATTTGATGTCGACTTCGGTCGTGTTTTCCCATCGTTTTCCATTCCATTTATACCAAATGTCCTGTTGGCGTTCATACAAAATTTCATGGCCATGTTTTTCAATGAATGTATTGGCGATGCCGTTCTGTGATAAATCAATAAATCCCGGATCAATCGTTCCGCCTCCGGAATGGTGGCGCGGAGGTTGGTTGTTGTTGCCGGATCCGGCTGGCTTGTAGAATATATTACAGTTGGAAATTGCTTTTTCAATCGTTGACCGTTTGTAGTCCGGACGGTTCCATTTTTCGCGCATCAATCCTGACTGCTGGAAAAGGCTGTCTATTCGTTGAAAATCGCCGCCGGTCCTGGATGCTAAATGTCCGCACAAGGCTAAATCGGCTGACGAGTGGTCGTCATCATAGGCTGACATATTGCCTGACCATAACGCCTGAATTTTATTCCCGTTCTTGCTGGCAAACATTTTGTCTAGTAGTTCAGCGTCGGTAATGTCGATCGGTTGTTTTGATTTACGGACCGGCTTTTTCCGTTCGTTGAGTCTAAGCTCTTCGTACAGTTTCGCGAGTACCGGTGTTCGTTGCTGGATCTGGTTTGGGTCTCGTGGAAACTGACCGTCTTTCGTTTTGACGTTGTAATGGTGGCCGGTGATTGTCAGGAATTTTGATTTAAAATAGACTTCCAGTTCGCCGATGCTGTATTCCGGAAATTTTTTGCGTTTGCATTTGAATTCCTTATTGACCTGGATAAAAATACGAAGCCCATCGCCGCCGGGTGATAGTTCAGTGTAGCTGTCCAGTCCGGCCAGAATCTCGTTCATTTTGGTGGACGTCATCCCTTTATCGTTGACACATTGATCAACGTCAATGCCGATGTAAGAATCGGATGGAGATAGCGCGAAGCTGATGCCATCAACGTCCGGTCGATGGTTGAAACACTTCAACGCATCTTTAAAGGTTGACCATGTTTCTGGCTTCGTACTGGACGCATGGACGAGACGTCCGCCCATTTTAACCTGAAATGGAACCCGTTGAAGATTACCGTCCTTGTTGGGCGTTAATTTCCAAACGATCCATTGAGGTCGGGCCTTCATCTCCTCCGGAATTCCTTCCGGATTTAATGAGATAGCGTTCTTTTTTATTTTTTCTGTCGCCATCAGGTTTATTACCTTCAAGTTACTGGATGAATGATGACTGTATATGTCTTATCAATAAATGAAAGCGGAGGTTGTTGTGGCATATGAGGATTTAGGTATTGGTGATTCAGTATTTCTGAAAACAAATCATCTATTGGATGATGCTTATATATTTTATGAAGCAATAATGAAGTTTCTGATTTATGAGGCAAGGATAGGTGATCCAAATTTTGAATACTTTTTTAAGAAAAAATATATTTTTAGAGGACAGGCTAATTTTAAATGGCATCTAGTTCCTGCTTCTCTACGTGAAAAGTGGTTTTTAGATAAAGGGATCACCAAAGAAAATCTTTTAGTGCGGCTTGCTACTTCATTTAAGGAAGGGAATGATGCTGTTGATTTAGATGATGCCTGTTTAGCGATTGAGTATAGTGATGTCTACAATTTCTTGTATTATGCTGACGTAAAAGGTTTGATCGTGCCTGACTATAATGCAGTAGATAGTAATAGTTTTTACTCGGATATAGACTCAAATATTTTCTATCCTTTCGGAAAAAAATTTCCTTACAATTGCTTATTTTTGAAAGAAAATGGAGTAGCCCTTCGTCATTATGCAATTGCACAACACTATGGAATACCAACTCGATTGTTGGATTGGACTGATAACCCTCTTGTTGCAATTTATATGGCATGTAATGAGACAATAGAACACAATTTAAACTCTTCAAATCAGTATGAAGCTTTTAGTGTGTGGGTTATGCCTACCAGTGTACCATTAGTACAATACAGCAAAAAAATGCGTGAAGATGATAACATTATTGTAAAGGAAAATATTCTGTCACAACTTAGGGTACCATATAGTAATAATAAGAATATGACAGCTCAGTCAGGGCTTTTTACAATTTGTCCGTTGCAAAAAATAAATTCGGAAGAGGAGTTCCCACAAAAGATTAAAGGGGTGGATGAGTTTACGTCTGAAGATATCAAGGGATACGGTGTTAATTGTGATATTTTTAAGATAAGTCTAGTGGCAACGGAATGTATTAAAATGATGAAAATCCTTAATGCTGTAGGTATAAATGCTTCTTCTGTTTATCCAGGTTATGAAGGTGTAAAGAAATATATGGATGAAAGGAAATTGTATGAATAAACCTCCGCTTGTCAAAGAGCGATAAAACAGAACAACAAGTATCTGATACCGGTGATGAATAAATCAGCCGGCGATTCTTTTCAGTTTTAAGTCCTATTCATTTTTAACCTGAAATGGAACCCGTTAAAGATTACCGTCCTTGTTGGGTGTTAATTTCCAAACGATCCATTGAGGTCGGGCCTTCATCTCCTCCGGAATTCCATCCGGATTTAATGAGATAGCGTTCTTTTTTATTTTTTCTGTCGCCATCAGGTTTATTACCTTCAAGTTACACGATGAATGATGACTGTATATGTTCTATCAATCAATGAAAGCGGAGGTTGTAATGGGTTATAAAAAAGGTGATAGGGTATTAAGGCTAAAGGCTAAAAATTTAAAGGATTTTATTGACAAGATTGAATCTCTTCCTGTATATATAGCCAAATTGGTTGAAAAATATCATGAGTTTTCTTGGGATGCATATGTTGATGAATATGTTTATAGGGGACATGGTCACGAGAAATGGGAACTAACTCCATCTATTTATAGAAAAGAAAATTATGAATTATATAATTATCTTTTTGGTATACACGCTGACCAGGATTTCTCTAAACCCCACTCTATGTGTGTGGAGCACATAGTTAATAGATTTTCAGAAGAAGCAAGTAACCGTGGATTGTATGTCCCAGGTTATAGTAATAAAATAAAAAATAAACATTTAATTGAACAATATAAGCCAATTGATTTAAGTGTTGGGACTGATCAATCTCACAGAGTAGCCTTGGTGCAGCATTATAATTTACCTACTCCGTTTTTAGATTGGAGCAAAAATCCTCTTGTTGCATGTTATTTTGCAACAAAATATGCTATTAATCTTTATTTAGGTGAACAATTAAATGAAAAGCCTTCCAGTATAACAGTATGGGCACTAAATATTCGACGGGCAAATTATGATTATGAGCGGTATGACGAAATTTTGAAACCGGGTGTCCCCCCTTTTATCATACATGATGTTCCAAGATATGGAAATAGTAATATGGTTGCCCAAAAGGGTGTTTTTTCCTACTGGAGTAAAATGTTTGATGAAGAAAACCAAAAGATATATGCGATGGATTCACTAGACCTTTGTCCCAAGTTGATATGTGAATTGCCTATGTTAGTACGAATTGATCTCGAAATTAAATATGTTTATCAGCTAGTAAGGTATCTTCAGAATCGGGACATAGAAGCCTCTACGGTATTCCCAGGTTACTACGGTGTAGCTGAATCTATAAAGGAAGAGGCTTTACTTAATAAATTTTACGATGAATACAAGTTAAATAACCTCCGCTTGTCAAAGAGCGATAAAACAGAACAACAAATATCTGATGCCGGTGATGAATAAATCAGCCGGCGATTCTTTTCAGTTTTAAGTCCCAACCGTTCTCGCCGAAAGTTGACCAACCAACGCGGTCCATACGGGAAAAGATTTCCAAGTATGGTCCGGGACTGCAACGTTCTACCAGGTCGTAAAATTCTGACGGTTTACTGCTGTGTTTATCACCGCCAACTGGCGCCAAAAACCATGTCGGGGTGCTATTATTTCTAGTTTCCATATTGCCTTTTATTCCAAAGGCGATATGTTCAGTTGAACCTCTGAAATACTTTCCTAATCCTAGTGCTGGGTTTGGTGCAAGACAGCGTGGTTTTCTTGTGCAACCGCTGAACCTTGTATTTTTCGATTTGTAAACTTTGCACCATGTCAGATTAGTGTTGTGGCGGAAACCCCATGCCATGCAGAGTTCGGCCGCTTTGTAGATCGAACGGTTTGTAACCCATAAATAAAGGTGAGCGTTTTCCGCTGCCAGATCCTCGATTGGAAGTTTGATCAGTTCCTCGAATGGAATCGTCGCATAATCCGGATGGCTGCGTCCGAGATAACCTGCCCCGTCCTCTTCGTCGTCCCAGTGCCAGGGTGGATCAATGACGATCGTGCTGAACCGTGCGCCTTGATCGATGGCCGTCTGCAGGTTGGGTGCGTTTTTGATCAGCTCGGCGTTTTGGTCACGGACTTCAAGGCGTTTTGCTTCGTTGGTGTCGCGCTGAACTTTTTTGTAGGCCTGGTTAATCGACATCGCACCGGCGCGAACCTGTTCTTTTATGTCCGGATCGGCGCGGTCGATGATCGCGTTTACCCGTTGAATCGTGTTTTCTGATGTACCGGCGATTTCTGCCAGCTTCTTTCGTGTCGCTTTACTGCGTGGTTTTTCATCCAGCTTGTCGTAACGTTTCCCTTGGTTGTCCTTTGCTTCGGCTTTCAGTATAGTCTCAAGTTTTAATGCCAGTTCGGCCTTTGCAAACGTACTCAGGTTTCGTCGACCTAATTGATTGCGAATGATCCAGAGTAATGCTTCCTCTCGATCCGGAAGGCTGATCTCGATTATGTCGTACAGAATGACGTTTTTCGCGCATAAACGGAACCGGTTATGTCCGTCCAGGAGAAGGTTCTTTTCCTTCCAGACGATTAACGGTTCCCTGCAGCCTTCGGCGATGAGGTTGTCTTCAAGCTGCTTTTCCTCTCCCCTGCTTAATGCTGGACAGAGTTCCTGCAGTTCCGGGTCTATGTCGAATCTGTGATCAGTCATTGTCTAAAGGTTTTTTATATCTTAATAAAAGAATATTTTTCTCTATTTTATTTATCATACTTCTTATTATTCTTATTAGTTGTTCCTGTTTTTGAGGTTTTGATTCCTTAAGCTGAGTGGAATGGAGATGTATTGATCTTATTTGCTCACAAATATTATCAGCATATATATACATCCTTCTCCCAAGATTATCATTGTGTTCTCTTGAAATAGATAATGTTAATTTCCATTGTTGTTCTTTTATTTCTTCAATAATTTCAGTAATATTATTAATATTATGTATGGATGTGTTGTGATAATTATTAAGAATTTCTCTTTGTGCTTTCTTAAGTAATGGGGAAATGTTTTGGGAAAAGTATGTTTGTAAATATTCTAATGCCTTCTTATGATTCTGTCTATTGTCGAGTTCATTCAGTTGTATTTCAGTTGATATCTTAGCTTGTTTTCTGAAGAGAGTGAGACCAATAATGAACAATATTATGACGGTAAAAACGTTTAATAATCCCATAAGGTTGCCGAAGAAATCTGTCGACATGAATTGATAGATTTGATTCCATATCGAAACAGCATCAAAAACAAACCATAGTTGTTTTAATAAAAACATGACTATCTCCCTTAATCCTATTTGGTGTAATAGAATATAATTAAAGCAGTTTCAATCTTTCCTGTTCGACCGGCGGAATTGACGGTAATTCGGGTCTATGTCGAATCTATGATCGGTCATAATAATCAATCAAATGTATTTTTTAGAGTGGTAGTTAAAAAATTTTCAAACTATTTATATTCATCTGTAAGGCTAAGATTTCCGCTTGTATAATTTCTAACTTATCTCTTTGTTTTGATTTGTCTTTAATTTTCCATAATGAGATTCCTTGAAAATATATCTTTAGTATTTCTTTGATTATTCCGCCTGTATACTCCATTATTAGAGTTGAAAGCTTAGGGTTTGCCTCTTCAAAGAATTGTTGAAATAGTTCATTATGCTTTTCATAAAAAGGACTGAAAATGTCTTGGCAGATTTTCTCGTTAATTACTATTTCATCGTATTCTTTATTAACCATCTTTTCTCTAAAGTTTTCTATTAGGGGTAGAATGTTGTCAAGTAGAGAAGTATAGGATGTCTTTCTAGCGATCAATATCATTTTTCTTCTTTCTTGTTCATCCAATTGTATTTCCGCAGTCATTATTGCTTGCTTTTTATAAAGGCTTAGACCATAAAAAAACAGTATAAATACAGTGGCGATATTGCTTAGTCCTATTATGTTTGCAAACAAAGTTGACGAAATAAAATTGTTGATTTGGTCGGGTGCTGAAACTGCAACAGAAGCCTGGCATAATTGAATTGTCAAAAACATGAATATCTCCTTTTATCCTATTTGGTGTAATAGAATATAATTAAAGCAGTTTCAATCTTTCCTGTTCGACCGGCGGAATTGACGGTAATTCGGGTCTATGTCGAATCTATGATCGTGCATTATAGTCCTCTAAAAAAAACTCTTCTCTGGTCATTTTATCCTCTAATCTTAGAATCTCGTTTTCCATCTTTAGAAGGTTTAAATGTACCCACGTTTCAAGTTCCGCTATTTTTTCATAGTCTTTGGGTTCAATTTTATCAAGAGCTGAGCGATATGTATTTAATACGAAATTGAGTACATTTTTTGAATCCCTGTACATTATAGAGCTAACGTTTTTATTTGTGTGATTATCCATAAACACTTTTAGCTTGTTGTAAACGGTACCGAAAGGTATGATATATTCTTCAGTATACTTTTCTATTAATTCATCCTGTAACATTCTGGTTATTTTTAGACGCGCCTGTAATATCAGAGGTCTTAATGGGTTTATTAGGTGTTTTACGAGAAGCTCATTTGCTTCTCGTTGGTTTTTCCTTTTTTCTTCTTCATCTAATTGTATTTCAGCTGTCATTATTGCTTGCTTTTTATAAAGGCTTAGACCATAAAAAAACAGTATAAATACAGTGGCGATATTGCTTAGTCCTATTATGTTTGCAAACAAAGTTGACGAAACAAAATTGTTGATTTGGTCGGATGCTGAAACTGCAGCGGAAGCCTGGCATAATTGAATTGTCAAAAACATGAATATCTCCCTTAATCCTATATGGTGTAATAGAATATAATTAAAGCAGTTTCAATCTTTCCTGTTCGGCCGGAGGAATTGACGGTAATCCTTCGACTGTTTCTGGCGGGACTCTGAATATTCCCTGCTGTCCTCGGTATGGAATTGCTTCCGGATAAATGACGGCATTGTCGCGGATCCATGAGTACTTATTTTCGGCCCGACACAAAGAAAGAGGTTCGTCGTTGGGCGTCCATAATCGGCAACCGGTGATATTTACTTCCCCGAGTAATGCACCTTTGATTTTGCAAAAAGCGCGTTGTTCGTCGGTCAGTTCGGCGACAGGTTTCAAAAATTCTGCGAAGAAATCTTTCAAGTTGTCAGGTAGCCTGTCATAGGCTTCGTAGGGGTTTTTTAGAAAAAACTTTATCGCGATATCATCAACTTTTTTAGCTGCGTGAATGATCAGTCTGCCCCGGTGTTTTGTTGGTTTCCAACGGGTTTCGAAGAATTTATTTATTAAATACAGTCCTGCCCATGGCTGCCATAAACTGAGTGCCGGTATGCCATTCATCTTTTTCCTCTTCCCTGTCTTAATTCATTAACCGACTGGATAGTGTTTCCTGAATTAACCTGGTCGGGGTAAAGTTGTTGTGCCTGAACACCTGCCTGATAAGCTGCAGTCAATTCGTCGGCTGCCTGAACAGCTACCTTGATCTCGTTATCAATGATGTTAGAAACTTTTATTTTCACTTCGTACCAGATCATTGAACTGTCGTCCCTTTGGGTAATTTAATCCATATACAGCCGTCATTCGTTTTCTTGTACTTCCCATCCAGTGTTATCATTTGTTGACGGCCATGAATGTCACTCGCTATGATCGTTTGGACGGCATTCAGAATAACCCGTCTAGGCTGACCGGCGACCGGAATTTTCGGAGGTTTGTCGGCCATGCTGCCGTCCTGAGTCATGATTAATTCGCTCTCTCTTTGATCCAGCGTGAATGAAGGCTATTGCCGAGAGTGTTTCCGTCGGGACGGACTCGCCCTTGGTTCGCTAAAATTTTTAAGCCTTGGTGTAATTCGCGGCTGGGAACATTGACTTCCCGTTGAATTACACCAAGTCCCTTGAATTCGCGTGTACTCATCGTGTCGAGTACTCTTTCCAAATTGACATTAACCATTTTGTACCTCCTGAACGGGTGACCGGCTGATCACTTCCAAAGCTTCAATGAAGTCGTCCAGCTTGTCGTTCTTTTCTATAAATAAAAACAATGGATCGCGGACCTCGTCTGGAATGTTGTCAATGATGTCTGCGACTAAATGGGCAGCATGATTGAAGTCCATTTTATCCCACCAAATATTTTATAATGCCTAGTCCGGCAATAACAGCCGTCCTGCTGGTTACAATGAATCGACGGTATACTTCCATCTTGAAACATGATTCAATCATCAGAGTGGAACCGCCGTAGACAAAAACTGCCAGTCCAAGTAGAATTAGGTAGTCTGATTCTGGAGTGTTATGTCCATTGGAAAAAATAGTAGCAACGGCTTTTCCGATGATTAAAAGGCTGCCGAGAACTGCCATGTCACCAATTCCGACTAAGCTGCTGTTAATGCCCCTGTAGCGAGTCGTGTTTGTAAGCGGTAATGAATTGTCGTTGGTAACTGATCGTTGAAAGCGGTAGAAACTGGCAACAATTAACAGGATCCCAAAGATGAGTTCCTCTTGGCTGTCGCCATTCGTGGCGCCGATCGCCATAACAATCATTGCTGTTTCAGCGCCGATGGACGCGTGACGGATTGCATTTTCAGATTGTGGGTCAATATTGATTTTTTTTAGAATTAATCCAGTAGCTTCAATAATTAAACAAAACTGGAAATACCATCCGATAGCTGTATTGTCCCAGGTAATGGCAACGGCCAGGACGAGGGTAAGATATGTAATGTGTCGTAACATTTGTTCCTCTTAAAAACCGGTCCAGTCCACCGGACCAAACCGGTTTATTCTTTTTGAGGTTGTGCGGCTACTGTTGATTATTCCAGTAGTTGTTATCGGTGCTCAGGTAAAGCACTACTCCGCTGTTGCAATTTGTCGATTCAACCTCGACGTATTCATTGCCGGACGTTGCGTTGTAAGCAGTGGTGAATTCTGCACCGGAAACTGACCATTGATATCCGCCTGATATTGCGGTTTTTAATGAACCAACAGTTGTTCCGTTAAACTTTAGAACGCTCGATGCGGTGGCTCCGTACACTTTTACATTGCAGCCTGAATCCTTGTGGGCTTCAATGCTGGAATCTCCAGCTACCTTCCCGCCATTCTTTTCCATGTCCGAATTGCTACGCGGAACATAAGTGACTACATCAACGAGGTTTTGACGGGTGCTGGCCGACAAATCCTCCTCTCCGGTTACGGATAAACGTGTCTCTTGATTGTCGTCCTGGCTGATTTGTCCGGCGATGTTTTCCGGCTCGTTTTGATAATATTCCAGCCTAGCTGATTGTTCGGGTTGTGAAATCGATTCGATGTCATCAGTAACATTGACGATTTCTGATTTGATGACGTCTGTTTCCATCGCTAAAACGGATGGTTCAATTGCTTTCAGTGTGAACTGTATCGCGAAAAATGCGATTAGTACACAACAAATAAGCATGACGTCTTTTAGTCGTCGGCTTTTGATATAAGCCTCCTTTCTGATTTAGTGGATTGCAGTGTTTTGTGAATTACTCATCGATGAGTTATTGATTTGTAGTCCAGCATAAACCCGTAAGATTTTTGCGAGATCAATCCATTTTATCCATTCGTCAACACCGTTGATCTGGACAAGGCTGTTGGCCCTGTCGATGGCTGTAATGACGAAGGCGTTCGGATTTGGCTGGATCGCGATTGCAAAATTGTTCGTCGTAACGAAATCTGGAATTTTAGAAGCGCAAAGGTCCTCTATTCCCTCAATTCTGTTTTCCGGAATCTTCAACATTTCAATGATGATGTCCGGCTGTTCTGGATTTTTATCTTTTCTTAAATTCATTTTATTATTCCTTTCATCTCCGGGAATTGGTGGTATTGTTGACCAAATAGTTTGTCGGATTTCTTTGTAGGAATCGTGTGGGAATTTTGCTTGTAGAAAAAGGCTACTCCTGCTTTTTGGCAATCAACTCTGATCTTTTCTGCCCATCGTGTATCCATGTAACGGGCTTTTGATCCGGATTCACCACCTACGATAATCCAGTTTATTTTTGGTTGATTGAAAACGCATCCGCGCCCTTCGACTCCAATAACGCCTTCGAGAGGATGAAATATGGCGTCACCTTCATCGATCCAATTCGGGTCAATTTCCTCAAGCATTGGTTCGATGCTCACACCGCGAACAGCAGCAGGTGTGTTTAGTAAAATGAGAACTCGTGCGTTATAGCTTGCTTGATCTTCAGCCGTAACCATAAGAATAACATTCGGCCAACCATCGTTCCAATCATCGGGTAAATGGTCGGCAGCGCGTTCGATCCGTTTTGTAAGCAGGACAAAAATGACGTCTGGACGTTTTCGCATTAATTCGTAATACTCTTCACGCCATTGGTCGGCGTCCTCGTGGAAAAAGTCGGATAACGAGCAGACAAATACTACATCGCCCGGGTTCCATTTTTTGTATTGGTTCCAAGTCGCTTGGGTGGTTCGCTGGACGATGGTCGGGTCCCATCCGAAACGATTCGCCATGGTGTACATATAGCAGTTTGTGCAGCCAGGAGAAATTTTCGTGCAACCTCGCCAGGGATTATGCGTGTGCGTTGTCCAGCTAATTTTTGAATCGATAGCCATAGTAATTCCTATCCCAATCTTACCGGCATGACGACTGTTAATAATTCTGTCATCGCTTCCTGGACTTCAGGGTTGACTATGACGGCTGTTGTTGGTCCATCCATCAAAACTATGACGTTGTCACCGTTGATATGCTTCAGGTTGTCGATCAAGTAAAGTGCGTTAAAACCGATAATGATCTCATCGCCGTTGTGGTTTCCGTCCAACGTGACAATTCCCTTACTACCGTCCTCGGTATCCTCGGCTGAAATGGTCTGGCCGTTTTTATCGATCTTCAGAATGACTTGATGGTTGATCGGGTTGGTGAATGTGTCGGCAAGTCGGGTCGCCTGAATCAGATCCTGGCGGTCGATAATTATTTCGTTTTCGTTTTCCTTGGGAATAACTGAATCGAAGTGCGGGTAATGCCCTTCGATTAATCGACTTGTTAAAAAAGCCGTGTCCAGATCGATGTCCATCCGGTTATTGTCGAAGCTGATAATGACATTTTCAGCCTCTTCGGATATCAAGCGGGTGATCATGGATAGCGCGTTGACTGGAAAAATAACTTCAATATTCTTTTCGACTTCTAGTTCCTCGACCTTGTGCGTCAATTTCATCAGCCGGTGGCCGTCGGTGGCTACTGCTGTCAGGAGGTTGCTGTCCGGATGTATTTGGAGGCATATCCCGGTCATGGCTGGACGTAGGTCATCTTTTGCGACTGCAAACGAAAGCTTGTTTGCAATATCGAATAGGAAGCTTTTATCCAGTGTGATCGTGTTGCCGCTTGTCTTTGTCTCTGTGTTTGGAAATTCTTCGGCGGATATCGTTGGAATGAAGAACTTTCCTGTTGGAGTGGTGATCTCTAGCGTGTTGTTCTGTTGTTTGCAGTTTAGTTCAGTGTCGTCTGGCAATCCTTTTAGAAGTTTGAATAACCGTGCAGAATTAATCGCCGATGATCCTTTGCCGGAAATCTTGATTGTCGGAACGGTGACCGTTACTGATTGCTCAAGATTTGTTACCCGAAGTGACAGTGATTTGTTTTCTGCTGTCATTAGGATGTGGTTCAAGATCGGTAATGTTGGATTTTTCGGAATTACCGGCTGAACGTCGCTGACAGCTGCCATTAGAATATCGTTTGAAATTTTGAATTCCATTTTTCTACCTGTTCAAGTATTGTTCGTCGTTGACCAGGTTACGGTCGCGTTTAATTATTTTTTTCAGTTTGTTGTATGCGGCAATCGCAAGAATTACCCAGCCAGTTGTGTAGGCTGCATGAGCGACGATATCGATAAGGCGGTCCATTATGACGCCTCCTCAAATGCCAGGCTTTTTTGCGTGCATGTGAAGCTGTCCAGGTTGACAATGCTGAGTTCGGATGCTTTCAGATACTCGATGTCGCTGGCTGGAATTTTTACCATGGGCGTGCCGTTGGTGTCGGCGGCCTGATACCATCCGCGTTCTGAATTGGAGTACGCTAGATGGTGAACTGCGAAATGGATATCGTTGATTGTGATGCCGTTATTCCAGCAGCCAAGGAGACGAAATGTTTTATCATTCGGCGAAGCTTCCAGTTTCCAGTTGATACTCCGAATGATCTTTGACGGGTTCGCTGGTTTATGCGTCATAATGGACCTCTTCCCTATTTAAGGAATCTGCCAGTGTTGCAATTTTGGTCAACGTTGCTGATGTGGTCGTATAGTGTTCAGATAAGAATTTGACGGCTGTCGCTGGAGATAATTGATGATGGTTTAAGATTCTATGGTCAGTTCGTAATGCTGAAATCACTGCCTCTTTAAGTTCTTCGATCAGAGTGTTGAATCGTTCCTGATCAACGGGTTCGGCGAGGGTGAGAATGTCTTCGATGTTGCGAGCATGAAGTGAACCTTTAAGCCAATCGTTTAGAGTCTGTCTGTGAGTTTTAAATGTACTCGCAGTTGTGCTTTTGCCATATCGATCACAGTGACATACTAGGGTTGTAATCGTGATAGATCGGCATTGCTCTAAACGTTGGCTGAATGGTTCTGGTTTCATTTTCAGCTCAATGAACAGATTTTGAAATTTGAATTACATCGGCCTGATGTTCGTGCTTTCTTAAGAATTCGTTGATGTGAGCCTGGCTGAAATAAATCGAACGTTTTCTGAAACGGTAGCATTTTAGTTGACCTGAATAGACAAATTCCCTGACCCATTTTGTCGACCATCCTAATAGTTTTGCAGTCTCTCTTAGGCTGTACATAACTTTACCGTTCTGGCCGACTAGTAAAGACGTTTTGTCGGTGTTCATAATTCTTCCCTGTTAATTCGTACTTCTGATTCGTTGACTTCAGCTTCAAGGGTAGCAAGTGCCCGATAAATTTTTTCTATGTGGTTGCGTGTTTCCTTTATGGCTTTTCGGTTTGAAAGGTTTTGGGCTGCTTGAATCATCTCGCCCAGATTGATGTTTAGTTCCCCGATTTCATCATTAATGGAACCGTTTGTTTGACCTGCAGGAGATTTTGGAATTGATGATCGTAGCCCGATTGAGTTGAGAGTTTTATCAATGAGTATTGGATCGCAAGTGGCTAGGTAACTTGTAATGATGTCACCGAGGGTGAGCATGGCGCGGCCAGGGTAACCATCGGCACGGGGAAACTGAGCATTTTTTGTCAGTGTGTAAATATCCTTTTTTCCCATTTGAATCGCTAATATTTCGGAATTCCCGCCCCGGTCAGTGAAGTTGTCTAGTAATTCGCGGAAAACCCTGTTGGGTTTGAAGTAGGTGTATATCTCTTCTTTTACCTTCTGATTGGCTGTTTTTATATCAGAATTCATGGGAATACTCCAGTATTGCCTCTCGTCCCTTTTGGTTCATTTTTGGACTTGAGTTGCGGCTGGTAGTGAAATACTTTACCATTGTAAAACGAATAGGAATCCCCGCAGACCGTGGGAAGGTTAACCTGCAGGGATTCTTGGGTAGCAGATGTCGGGGACGGCCGACGGCTGCTGTTGTAATAGTTTTGTTTTTGATGTTTTGATCTATCATTTATTTCTCCGTCCAGAAAAAGTGTGCAAACTCGAACGACTAATCACTTTATTAGTGACCAACTGTTATAATAAGTGATTTAAGGTGACTTGTCAAGACTATGATCTCTTTTTCTGAAAACGAGATAAAATCGTTGTTTTCTTTAATGGATTCGGTCCTTGGGTTGACTCCGAAGGACATCTCTGTTATTGCTGGTGGAGTAGCTAAGGCAAGTGTACATCGATGGAAAAATTCGGGTAAGATTGCAAATAAGTATCTAGTTGAAATATTAGACCATCTTGAAATTGAATATGGAATTATCCCTGCCGACCTCGCTGCGGATGATGTTGAAGAACGATTCCGTGAAAAGAAAATCCTTTCTGCTAAAGCGAAAAGAAGAATCGAATATATGGAACGTTCAGGTTCTCGTGTAAAAGAGTTACTAAATAATTCTCCTGCTGAAAATCTTGCAATTGCTAGGAAAATGGCTAAAGCTGCCGTTGATCAGTTTGATGGTGATCTGGCAACACCAACACCAGAGTCTGCAACCTCTTTTTTCTATCGTAATGTGTCGACAGGATTAGAAAATCTGCCGTTTCTTGAGGCTAAGTATGAAGGACGTCAGAGTGATGGATGTTATGTTCCAGCAAAAGATTCGTTGAATCACATCAGTGGAAATAATCAGATTACATCAATCCCAAATCTTCGTTTACTTGCCTTCATTCAACATCAAGAATATATATTTCAATACGGAATCTCTGCCGTTGAAATAAATGAGTTAATCCATGCTAATTTGCCGGAGTGGTGCTGTTCACCGGCAGTATTGCTGGAGATGATAAAAGAATTGAGACGTGTAAAAATGACGGGAGAATACGACATAAAATTAAAAACTATGCCGCCGCATCGTCCTGATCAAATAAAGACATCTGGACATGGTCAGTAATACAATTTTGAGTGTCGTGAATCCTGTTTAGTCGATGAATGGTTTCATTTTTTGAAATATCGTATGTTTTAATGTCAATAATTAGACTTTCTACCATAAAACTTGAAATCAAGTGGAGTTGAAATACGTTGTGTGATAGCATCATTATCTCGGCATAAGTTCACGTTATTGATATTCGAATATTATACTTAGTCTTAGTTGTGTAGTTTCATATGGCTTGGAGTAATTTTGGGTTATATCCAATCTAGAAAATTAAAATCCGGAGAATTATCCTGGCGATTTATTTACTACTACTTTGGCCGTCGGAAAGCAGTCAAAATTGGTAAGACGAATAAAAGAACTGCGACGATTAGGGCTGGACAGTTTGAAGAAATGTTGGCGCTTGGTAAAGATCCTGCAGTTGAAATTGTTGGTGCATATAGCCCTGGCATAACACTGGAAAAATTAAAGTCCGTTGATGTGAAGTGGTGTAAAAACCGGTTCCAACCACGAACGATAAGAATGACAGAGTATGCTTTTGAAGTGTTGATCGATTGGGCTGGAAATAAGCCACTGAGTTCAATCAATAAACGTTTGGGCGAATCGTATCTGGAATATTTGAAAAATGAAAAGAAGTGGGCTAGTACGACAATTAATATGGCTCTGCGAACCTTGAGAGCATCATTTCAACGTGCTGTAACTGAACATCGATTATTGCGAGAAAACCCTTGGATTGGCATCAAACCCTATAGAGTAATAAAATCCTCTGATCATGTAGAATTCTTGTCCGTTGGACAAGTTGAAACACTACTTAATGAAGTCAAGAAAGGGCGAGATGTTGAGTTTTACAGACTGATTCGTTTTTATTTATTGACGGGTTGCCGTCGTAATGAGGCATTAGATGTAAATCCTTTAGTAGATATTAAAATGGATGAGGGTGTTATCTATTTAGGTCAGCCTGAAAGTAGGACAAAGCTTCGACGAGATTTTCCTTTATCAGATTCTCTTCGTGATTTATTAAAAGAATGTAATTTATCAAAACGAAGACTATTTAATTTTAACACGCGGCAAGTAAATTCGCGGTTATCTCGACTTGGAAAAAAGGTTGATAATCTGCCTGATCGACTCTATCCGCATTTATTGAGGCATACCTTTGCTAGCTATTTAGTGATGGATGGGGCGGACATGAGGACCGTAGCAGATCTACTTGGACACACCACTACAAAAGTAACGGAGTTGTACAGTCATTTACTAGAAGGCCACAAACTAAAGACCCTTTCAAAACTCCCCTGGTAACCTAAGTAATTTGTTCTATAATGGTTCTACTAATGTCATGATGCAAGGTTTTTTCTGCTCTTATATTCCCTTGAGATACAGTGTTATCTATTTGATATTATATTATTTTACGGTCTATACCAGTACTTACGAAAACAGACGCTCATGCATCTGCTAAGCGAGTGTGCGTTCGCGCGTACCGAGGGTTCGAATCCCTCCCTCCCCGCAACACAAAAGCCCTTCCACCTGGAAGGGCTTTTTGTTTGATGTCATACTGCAATTCCAAGTCTATGTCGAATCTATGATCGGTCATAGTGTTTAAATTAAAGTTAGATGTCGGGAATCTCTGTTTTTAGTTCGTTGATTTTATCGCGAGTGTCCCATACTATGTTTAGCATTCCCTCATAAATGTCTTTTTTGGACTCCTGGTTGCTGGAATTTATACAGTATCTACCCATTCTTTCCAAATCACGAATGTTATTGAAAATATCATTGTCACATTTATTTATCTCGTCTGTGTATTTAGGGGCGTCAATTTTCCATTTTGCTATTAAATATTGTTGAAGGCAATTATCGAATGCTTCTACGATTAATTTTATGGCAGTTGTACTTGATTTTCCTTTGGTGTGATCATAGAGTATCTTTGTGGATTTTTTTAGAACTGGTGTGAATTGTTCATTGAAATATCTAAATAAAAAAGTTTTAACTTCGTTCCTTAAATTTCTTTTTTCAAGTTGGTCTAGTTGGATACTTGTAGCTAACAAAGCCTGTTTTCTATAGAGGTTTAGTCCAATAATGAACAATATTACAACGGTAACAACATTTAAAAATCCCATTAGGTTGCCGAAGAAATCGGTTGATATGAATTGATAGATATGAACATAAATTGAAACGACATCAATAGTATTCCATGACTGTTTGAGTAAGAACATTATCCCCTCTCCTGTATCCTATTTGTGTATTAGAATATAATTGAAGCAGTTCCAATCCTTCCAATACATTAGGTGAAATAAACTGTTATTCTTCTAGTGTCTCCGGTGGAATTGTGAATATTTCCTACTGTCCGCGGGATGGTATCAGTTCCGGACAGACTACTGTTACCAGATCTCTGCAAGGTCTTTTAATACCCGACCTGATGAACATGTCTGGCATCCCGACATCAACAAACAACACCCCTGGATCCCCGACTACTAAACTAGGGGATGACACGGCTTCGTTTTCAACTACGCCGTCGCAAGCACTCGGGCCACCTAAAAAAGAACATCCGTACCCAGAATTACGACCGGGAAAGACAAAACAACCACCCCTTCCTCTTGCTGGAGCCCCATTTTTTACGTACCGTTTTTCATTAGACAAATGTCAGCCTTTTCTTTGATTATCATTAGTGGCTGTTTAATTGCGACCATTTAGGGGTTTTTTGATGAAAAAATTATTGCTGGTTTCTATTATCGCCCTTTTTCTAACGGGTCCCGTTTTAGCTGCTGATTCAGACAACCCCATCAAAGAGATCATTTCGTCGGAATGGGTATCATTCAGCGGTGAATATTTTCTGGGTTACAAAGCCGGCAACGATGGCGGAACAGACTACTCAGTATTTGAGATTCGTCGAGCCTATCTTACAGCTAAAAAGACTCTTGTCCCAGGGTTGTTAAGTTCCCGAATCACCCTTGATACAAATCAGGACGGTGATGGGGACGGCGAAGGCGATATGGAAGCTCGTATCAAATATGCCTACGCGAAACTCCACTTGAAAGACTTCCTCTTTATCAATAAAGCCAGCGTTGAATTTGGTATGGTTCACGCCCCTTGGCTTGACTACGAACAGAGCATCGATCATTACCGCATGCGCGATAAGATGTTCATCGAACGTGTTGGCATTGTGAACTCTGGCGATTTCGGTGTGACCTTTTTTGGTCTTCTTGGTGGCGAAATGGACAAAGAGTTCAAAAAGAAAATCGGGAAAAAATACGCCGGTTACTGGGGTAGTTTTGCCCTTGGTCTTTATAACGGTGGAGGTTACCACGCTGTTGAGAACAACACGAACAAGACCTTTGAGGCTCGCCTTTCACTTCGCCCGTTACCTATACACCTCCCCGGACTTCAAGTCTCCTATTTCCTCACAAACGGTGAAGGAAATAAGGCCGGGTTTGCTGACGAAACCCCCGACTGGGTTATTAACAGTTTCTTTATATCCTATCAGGCACCCAGTTATACGTTAACAGGACAATATGCCTCCGGTGAAGGCAACCAGAAAGGGTCCTGGTATTTTGACAATCTCTTCTTTCCCAACGATATTTCCCAAGCCCTTGAATGGGAAGGCTATTCAGTCTTTGGTGAAAAGAAATTCTTAAAGGATTGGCTTGTCATTGCAGGTTATGACTTCTTTGATCCTGATTCACGGTTGGAAGAAGACACCTACACAACCGTCTTTGGTGGCGTTGGTTATGATTTTGGCGGAAAAAACATCTTGTTGTTTGACTATAATGTGAAGAATTACGAAGCATCAAACGTTGACAGTAATACCTGGATGCAAGTGACAATGCAGATAAAATTCTGATATTTTGTGATGTTGAAACTCAACACCGAGGTCCCTGCTAATCAGTCTTCGCTAAAGCTACGCCCTGACAGGCTTCACTCAGGGATGACAATTTAGTACAGATTAATTTGTTACTACACTGCTTGATGTTATTGGGCGCTACACTTACCTTGTAGCGCCTTTATTTTTGAAATTAGGTAAGACTCATAATATGCTGGAGATCGTTATGACATTTATCATTAAAAGAATTCCCGTTTGGCCGATTGCCAAGATCGTTTTTGTGGTCAGCTTTATTTTGTCGTTGGTCGGATTCCTATTTTATTCAATGTTCCTGACAAGTTTCTTATCTGGAATGATGTCAGCTTTTACCGAAGGATATGAAGGTTTTCCAGCACTAACAAGTGGCGCCATTATTATGGCTGGACTATTTATGTCAGTCTTTTCGTCCATTCTATACACCCTTGTTGTAATGTTGGTTGTGCTGCTTTATAACGGATTGAGTAGTCTCGTGGGGGGCGTTGAAATGGAGGTAGACAAGGTAGAAGATTTCTTATCTTATCCACCCCGTCAAATGGAAAGTGATCTGGCTGTTCAGCAGGACACAATAGCCCCAAAGATGGAAACGAACAAACCTGTAGATAATGAACCCCCTGTTCAGCAGGGATAAAGACATATAGAAGAGATGGAAAAAAAGATGAGTGTAGCACGACTTCGTTTTGCCCCTAGCCCCACCGGATTTCTCCATATCGGTGGTGCCAGAACAGCCATTTTTAATTATTTGCTGGCCAAAAAACTCGGTGGTAAGTTTCTGCTGAGAATAGAGGATACAGACAAAAAAAGATCCAAACCAGAATTTGAAAAAGAGATTCTGGATGCTATGGCTTGGTTGGGCCTTGAATCGGATGAACCACCACTCAGGCAATCAACAAGACTCACTTTTCACCGTGAAGCTGTTGAGGAAATGATCGAGCGTGGTGCAGCGTTCCGTTGCTTCACAACACCAGAAGAAGCCGCGAAGATCAAAGAACAACTTCAGTCTGAAGGTGGATTAGTTGCATTCCGTAGCCCGGACCGTGATCTAAGTCGCGAAGAATCTGATAAACGTGCCCAGGCGGGTGAACCTTTCGCCGTTCGTTTTAAAGTAATGGGTGATAGCATCCGTTATACCGACGGTGTTCACGGAGTCGTCGAAGTACCCACAACATCCATAGATGATTTTATCATCATGCGTACGGATGGCACACCTACTTATATGGTGGCTGTAGTCGCGGATGACTTCGAAATGGGCGTCACCCATGTAATCCGTGGAGATGACCATGTGAATAACACGCCGAAGCAGATCATGATATACCGTGCCCTCGGATGGAATCCACCCGAGTTTGCACATGTCCCGCTTATCCTCGGTAGTGATAAAAAACGGTTGAGTAAACGTCACGGTGCCACCGCAATTACTGAATACAGAGATATGGGATACCTACCCGAAGCGGTGCTTAGCTATCTTGCCATGCTTGGCTGGTCACCCGGCGACGACCGTGAAAACCTGACTCTTGAAGAGCTCGTTGAAGCGTTTGACGTTCCAGGAATCAACAAAAAATCCGCTGTCTTTGATGAACGTAAGCTCGAATGGGCCAACGGACAGTTTATATCCAAGGCAGATGACAAAGTTCTCGAGGTGATGCTTCGTCCGTTGGTGGCTGAAAAAGTGATTAGTGGTGAATTTGATAAAGGGGCAGGTAAAGCCCTTCCCATAGCCGTAAAATTGCTGAAGAGCCGAAGCCATTTCCCAAGTGATATCGTGGAAAAAGGGTTCTACTACTTCAAAGAACCCGACACGATTATTGACCGAAAAGCGGCAAAAAAACGGCTTAAGGACCCAGAGACCCCGAACTATCTCGAAAAACTTGCAGCGATTTTTGAAGGTCTCGATAGTTTCGACGAAGAAAAAGTGGAAGCGACGATGCGCGACACAGCAGAGAAGATGGAAATCGGCATCGGCAAGTTGATCCATCCGACCCGTCTGGCTGTAAGTGGTCAGGGTGCAGGACCGGGACTTTTCGAAATTCTCACTGCATTGGGTCAGGAAACGACAGTTAGACGTATGCGTTGGTTGGCCGGCTTCCTTCGCGAAAAGGGATGCCCACCGCAGTTGGATGAAGAATAGTTAGTTGGTAGGTCGGGAGCCTGTCCTCGGCTTGATCGTGGATCACCGAACCCGACGCAGAGGTTTCCCCGGGATGCATCCTACTTCGCTAAGGCTTCGCCCTGGCAGGCAGCTCCCTGGCTACCTGTACTGAAACCCGGATGGGCTAGAAACTGTAGAATTCGAACATCATTTTGAAGACAATTTGACTTACAAGCTAAAATAAACCGTTGACTGCCCGCTTCACTAAGCAGTCAAGGGCAGACTATTGTTCAGGTGTAATATGGGTCATAAAGTACCGGGTGAAGGAAAAGGGTTGAACTATCTGCTGTTTCAGCAGAAAAAAAACCACAAACTTCCATCAGAAGAAAAATGGGCGGATAACGCCGGAGTAGGTCATTCAGAGCTGAAATGGTGTTCAATGGATTGTGAACACGCTGACTGGCCACGCGAAAATGTGGATGGTTCCAAGAGCTGCCGAACCTTCAGTGCAATCTGGTGCAAGGTTCTTGAGGGTCACGTGACAAAAAATACGCCATGCTCAGTTGAACATGGCAGTCGTAGACCTAAACCAAACTGGTAATCTTAGATTTTGAAACCTCGGCGCTATTTCAGCAGAAGCATCTTCTGACACTCATGTCTTTTATCCACTTGAACACGCAATATATATAGTCCGTTTGACCAATTTGATCCATCAACCGGATAGCTGTATTTCCCCTCACTGGAAACACCATCCAGAATTTTTGCAACCTGTTGCCCAATCAGGTTAAACACCTGCACCCGCACATAGGCGTCCCGTTTTAACTCGAGTTTTAATGTCGTTCTGGAATTAAACGGGTTGGGATGCACTGATACCAAAGCTAGTTCTTCAGGTAGAGTTGTAGCATTTCTCCCCCCAATATCTATTCCCATGGGATCAGGGACCGCGTTTACAGCAGCAACCGCTTGTACCAAGCCGGCGCCATAGTCATTGTCTTTACCGTGTTGTCCAAGGTCTATTGCCGTTGTCTGAAGAATGGAATCCACATGGACAGGAAGTAGTTCTGGATTTTTTGATAACATCAGCGCAGCTACACCAGCCACATGAGGTTGTGCCATTGAGGTGTGAGAAAATGTAGAATAACCATCAACGGTCGAGTAGTTGAGTGAATGACCGTTTATACCGGGTGCACAAATATCTGGTTTTATCATTCCTGTATTAACACTATCAATCGGGTAGTCGTTCCAGGGTTCAATCTCCTGCCAGGTGACCGGTCCAGGACTGGAAAAAGCTTCGACTTGATTATTCTGAATCACAGCCCCAACGGTAATCAATCCGCCACGACCACCTATTCCCGTTTCATCCGGATGACGCCAGGGTGAAGGCACCCTTCCAGGTACGGATATACTCTCAGGAACCGAATGGGTTTCACGACGGTTGCCCCCTGATTTAGTACAGACAATTCCTGCTATGTTCAGAATCTCATAGATGTTTCGCCAAGTCTGACGATCCCCATCGGCTGGAGATCCCCATCCCAAGGACATGGCAATGATATCTGCACCGTGTTCCAATGCAAAATCTTGCGCCAGCCATGCAGATGAAACTCGGCCTGTATATAAATCATGCCGCACTTTGAGGCACATAATGGTGGCATCTAACGCCACTCCGGTTGTATCCCCAGAAGTACCGTCACCAGCAATAATTCCAGCCACAGATGTTCCATGACCTTCGAAATCCATGGGATCATCATCTGAATCATGGAAATCATAGCCATGGTGCGGGAATTCTTCCCCACCATCCCAGAGATGATCGTTTATATCGTTGTGATTGTAATTAACTCCCGTGTCTATAATCGCAACCAGGATTCCTTCACCGGTAATTCCACTTTGCCAAACTTCAGGTGCACCTATATGTTCTACACTCCACGAAATATCATCCAACCGGGCCGCTTGATTTTTCTTCGTACGAGGTTTAGAATCACCAGGTTCTACTGCATTACCGCCCAGAATACTCTTGATATCTTTTCGTTTAAGTAGCGCTTCGATAACATCTTTTTTGGCTTCAAGTACAAATCCATTTGCGATATACAGCGTCTTAAGTTTTGCAATTCTTGAAAGGTTATCTCGTTTACCAAGGAATTTTCGAACCGAACTTTGACTGCTTGAAGCAAGGTCAACCAGTTCCTCCCACACTTTTGCCTTGCGTTCGTTTTTCGGCAGATATCTGACTAATTCTTCCAGTTTATCCTGATCAGGGCGTTCCTTCATCAGAACAACAACATGCAGATAGGTTGAATCCGGGGTTTCTTTGAGAATTTCCTCGATTCCATCTTTACAATCCGCATTGTTGGGAAAGAAAAGGGAAAGGAGGAAAAACAGTGGGAGAATATGAATACTCTTTTGCAACATAACTTTCCTTGAATAAACCGTCAAAATCTGAATCAACACCCTGTTTACACCCAGATAACAAATAATTATATCAAAACCTGTGACCCAGAACACGTTTCGCTGTGCGACACTTCACCGAGCCCCGGTGATAACTGGCAACATTTCGGATATTTCGTTTCTCCATCTTATAAGTAGAGGAAGTGGAGGAGGAAATCATGGATGTTGTACTCTTAATCCTGAGTGTCGTTGCAATAGGGATCGGCTTTGTTGGAGTTCTGGAACTCCTCAAAGACCTTCGTGCCAAGAACTGGATTGATCAACTGGACGATAATTTTGAAATTGACGTTGACCCCGATGAAAACGGTCATTCCTGACTATAGAAATATGATCTAAATTAACGTATCCCTTGCCCCGAGAATATCATCCTTAATTGGATATGCCGTAGTATAATGCAATCCTCGGCTTTCTTTTCTCTGCCTTGCGCATTTAACAATTAATCTGGCGACCTGCGCCATGTTTCTAAGTTCTGCCAACTCAGGCATAACAGTTGTATTTCTCCAATAATCTTCAACTTCACGTGCAATTAGCGCAAGCCTGCGGGCTGCTCTTTCAAGTCGGGCGTCACTCCTGACAATACCGACATAGTCTTCCATCAGTTTCTGAACTTCCTGCCTGTCATGTTTTATTAAGACCCATTCTTCGGCATCGTATGTACCAAAATCATTCCATTCTGGAATCTCAGGAAGTATTTCGTTTTCATTATCATCCAGAATTTTTTTAGCGCTTTCAACAGCTCTGGAAGAAAAGACAACCGCTTCCAGAAGGGAGTTTGAAGCTAGTCTGTTGGCACCATGCAAACCTGTACACGCCACTTCTCCCGCTGCCAGAAGTCTATCCACAGTGGTTCTTGCTTTGGTGTCAGTTACAACCCCTCCACACTGATAATGGGCAGCAGGGACAACTGGTATAGGATCGAGAGATATGTCAAGGCCATATTTATCTATTAATGTTTCATATATCATTGGGAATCGTTCACGAACAGCTTGACCGTCAAGATGGCTAACATCAAGCCAAACGTGTTCAATACCCCATTTTTTTCTTTCGCTATCAATCGCTCTTGCAACCACATCACGGGGGGCAAGTTCTTTTAACGGGTGAAGATTTTCCATGAATCTTTCACCGCGCTGATTTGTTAAGATTCCCCCAAACCCTCGGACGGCTTCCGTAATAAGAAAAGCTCTATCAGGTTTGGCCCTGTCGAACAATGCCGTTGGATGGAATTGCATAAATTCAAGATTGCTGATTCGTGAACCGGCACGCCAAGCCATGGCAACCCCATCGCCTGTTGCAATTCCCGGATTTGTTGTGTTGGACCAGAGGCAGCCCATTCCACCGGTGGCAAGAAGTGTGATCCTTGCTTTGATCAACTCCATCTTTTGTTTCTGACTACTGTATACGTATGCGCCATAGCAACGTCTGCTGGTAGGTTTACTGGAAGAAACCATATGGCGATCGGTCACAAGGTCCACTGCAAGCGCATCTTCACTGAGGTGAACCTGGGGATGACGTTTCAATTCAGCGATTAAAGATTCTTCAACTTCTTTACCAGTCTGATCTTCTTTGTGGACGATACGGTTTGCGCTGTGACCACCTTCTCGGCCCAGTGATAATTTATCACCACTCACTGAGAAGTTGGCGCCCCATTTCATCAATTGACGAATCTTGTCGGGACCTTCAGTCGTTACAATCCTGACAACATCCTCGTTGCACAAGCCTGCCCCGGTTTCAATCGTATCATTGATATGTAGATCAATGGAATCATCATCACCCATTACCGCAGCGATCCCGCCCTGAGCATAATTGGTCGCAGATTCGGCTCTGTTCTTTTTAGTAACAACTACCACAGAGGCTATCTCTGCCATCTCCAGAGCAAAACTTAATCCGGCAATTCCAGATCCAATGACCAGGATATCATATTGTTTTTCGTAACTCACTTTGGCAATACCAACCTTATCGTAGTACCCTCTCCGGGCTTACTTGTTTTCACAAAGATACGGCCTTTATGGGTCTCTTCCACAATCCTTCTGGCAAGTGATAAACCCAGACCCCAGCCTCTCTTTTTAGTAGTATATCCAGGCCGGAAAATTGTTTCCTGATCCATTTGGGAAATTCCTATTCCTTGATCTTTAATGTCAATAAAAACGTCTTCCCCTTCAAGACCACTTTTTATCTCTATTTTTCCTATACCGGACATGGCTTGCGCTGCATTCCTGATCAGGTTCTCCAGAACCCAACCGATCAACTCTGCCTGAACCAGTGCTTTAGCCTCTTCCAGTTCCTCATAGCTGATTACAACTTTTTTTCCAACCCTGGTCTGCATGTAAATTTTTGCCTGTTCAACAATGTCACTCACAGGTATTGCTTTAAGCTCTTCACGTGCACCAATTTTCGAAAACCGAATAGCAATTTTCTCAAGTCGGGCAATATCCTGTTTCATTGCAACAGTGATATCCCCACCTTTTTCACCGAGAACTTCTACCCACCCCATGAGAGATGAAATAGGGGTTCCAAGTTGATGGGCGGTTTCACGGGCCATCCCAACCCAGACAGAGGTTTCCTCTGCTTTCCGAATGGAACGAAAGCCGATGTAGCCCACCAGAATGTAGATGGCTACAATCAGTGCTGTCGAAATGGACATAATTCGAAGTAGACGAACAAGTTCAGGGTCACCGTAATGGAAATAATCCGTTTGACCGGGCAGAATCTCTACGGCGAGGGGTTTATTCCCCTGTCTTTCAGAATCCGCTATAAATTCCCTCAGTTTTTCTATTGCTTCCGGTGAAGTGTCGTCCTGCTCAATTCCCATGTTGCGCCACGCTTTTGGGGTCCATTCCGAATCGGTGAGCACAATTGGGAAATCAATACCTTCAACAACCTGTAACGCCAACTCCGGGTTACCCTCCAGCAATAGCTTACGGTAGGTTTCAACTGAACGGTTCAAATATGAAATAGCGGTTTCTTTTACTTGATCAATAAGGGTATTTGTGTACATAAACAGACCGGCAGTGAGTAAGACACCACCCACAAAAAGGAAGCCCTTATAAAGGCCCGCCCGTTTTAATTGTTTTGGGGCACCGGAAAGATGTTTGGAATTTTTTTTCGTATTCGCCATAGGATTATCTATCTGAGATTTCTCTCGCAGATCGATTTTAAAAGTCTTCTAAAGAAGCGCCGTGGTGTGTCCAGAAGAATAATCAGCCTTGTACTACGCTTGATATTCTTTGATAGTCTTTCCAGCTCAATTTCAACCACGTTATCTCTTCTATTTAGATTTACATTCATAATCAACTCTTGACCAACTCAATTATTGCCTCAGCAGTCCTTTGCGAGGCATTTCCATCAAGCTCTCCAACCAGTTCTGGACCATATTTATATCTTAGCTGCCTTTTCTCTTCGGGACGATCAATACAGCGCTGGACCGCAATACATAATTCATCTATACTTTTCACACGAACTGCAAAATCCCGCCATGCAAATTCAATGTCGTTTTTATTGTAGTTGTAAAATTTCTTCTGAAAAGGGCTATCCACAAGAATTACAGGTTTATCCAGTGCCATCGCTTCCATACTTACCGATGATACATCCGAAATGACGATATCTGCTGCCACTAGAGAAGCCGTTACATCGTTATCTTCGACAAATACTACTCTTTCCTCTTTTTCTGCCAGAAGACGATAAAGTTTATACCACTTCGAAGAAGATAGCTCATGCAATTTAATTAGAAGATAACTTCCATTTTCAGTCAGTCTTCGTATTTGGTGAGTTACAACTGGTACTGCGGAGAGTTCCCAGTTAAAGGTTGGAGCAAATGTTACAACTTTTGCTTCTACGGGAATACCATACTTTGTTCTGGCTATTTTCTGACTGACTTCTCCATTCACGTACTTATCAAATTTCACAAAACCTGTCGCTAAAACAGGTACATCAAGGATCTGCGACATAATGTTTTCATGGTAACGACCAGGGACGCAAACCAGATCTGCGGCATTATCGCGTTTGGCGAAACGGGATCGTGTGTAATAAAACCCTTTGCAAATCAAACCATGATTTACATTTACTTTTTTACCGCCCCAAGACACTTTTTTATAGATAACATCTGCCAGAATTGAAATATCCGGGGCCCATTTTTTTATTTCTTTCTTTTCTTTCCACAAGAATCCTTTTTCAACCAAATCAGACACATCATTTTCTCTTAACCCTTTGACCGGTGAAGAGAAACAGACCTCTATCTCCTTCCTGTTTTTCTTCATCCAGGAAGCAATAGGTTCAAGGTGAGGCAGATGAAAGCTTCTGTTGGCATAAAAAAGAATTTTAATCATCTTTACCAATTATTCTGGTTTCAGTTAGAAACCAATCAATCCTCAGGTTACTGACTTTTATCCGTGTTCAACAAGACATCCCTGTAGACGTCCTCTATTTCCTTCACATACATTTCAGTACTTTTTGGGACCTGACAATTTTTGCTCATCGAACGAAGATATTCCGGTTGATCAATGAGCTTTTTTAACATCTTGTAAAGATGTTCGCTGTCACCCATTTTGAAATGCAATCCGTTGAAGCCATCCTCAATGGTCTCAGATGGTCCCCCCTGATCACTGCAAATAACCGGAACACCGCTTGCCAGAGCCTCAACCACAATCCTTCCAAATGCTTCATACCAGATTGAAGGAACCACCAGAACGTCAAACTGGGCCATAACCGTACTTATTTCATTCGCTTTAAATCCGTTTTCATGGATAAAGATGTCCTCACGGTCAAAGAGATCTTTTGATTCCAACCAATATCCAATGCTATCCGGATCTGTCCAACCCGGCGATCCAAAAATGTGGAGTTCGCTTTTTAGTTCCGGGAATTTCGAAAACGCTTCCAGAAGGACGTGGATCCCCTTTATCTTTGCAAATTTTCCGATATAACCAATTCTAACCAAACCATCACGAAGAGGCCGCTCAATCCACGTGCATCTATCCCTTACGTCCGGTGCTTGATGAATTGTCTTTATTGACAATTTGTTGCCCAGCATACGGTTTAAACGCCAACCGGTATCATTACTGATGGAGATAATCTGATCAACTTTATTCATTGCAGACAAAACACGCCTGTTTCTCAAAGCGAAATCGGGTGTTTGTTTTAGCGTTATGGGCGGCGGTACGTTTTGCTGTTTTTTAATGACTACCTGCAATGCTAATTGCCACGCTCTCCACGAGAGGATGTTTTTCCTTATCGCCCATAGAAAAGAGTTCAACCTGATTTTTCCGGTTCTCTTTTCCGATTGCTTCAGGCAATTCAGACAATCCTCTTCCAGATCACTTTGGGTACATAGTTCCCCGTTACCTCGAATGAGGTTAATCCGTGAACAAACCAGGGCATAATCCCTCAAGGAGTATACAACGGGCAGCCCCATCTTTTTTGCTTCATCTATGATGGAAAACGAGAGGTTATTCAAGTGGTGAATGTGAACGATCTGCACCGAATATTTCTCAATATGTTTTCTGAAAGCTTTTGCTAATCCATTGTGATGTAGATAGCCGTTTTTGTGACGTGGATTGAAGTAAACTCTACTTACAGCTAAACCTTGATAAGTCTCGTCTTTTACTTCCAGTTCTTTATGGAGATATCCTCTTTCACCGGCAAAAATTGAAACCTCATGACCGTTTCCCTGCTGTTCACGGGCGAGTTCAAGAGTGGATAGTTCTACTCCATGACGATGCCGTGGAAGAAACTGATGAACAACGTGGACAATATGTAGTTTTTCTTTCTTCATGCACCTTCAGTCAGTTTTGACAAACTATTTCACAATGGATTTCGACCAGGCTTCCGGTGAAATCCTTAGTTTTTTTCTGACAAAGTATGACATCAATATGGCAGACATCAGATGCCCAACAGTCAAGGCCATTGCTGCGCCCATCATGCCGTATTTTGGAATCAACAAGAAGTTAATGATAATATTGAGTAGTGTGCTAAGAGATGTTCCGAAAAACGCTTCACGAGTGTGACCTGTCATAATCAATAATACGATTAGCGCACCAAAACTGATGACGACAAACTCGGCAATACACATTAATATCAAGGGATAAAGTCCAGCGACAAACTCCGGTCCAAAAAGTAACAGAAACCATTTTCCAAATAGGATTAACAAAATGGTTGGCACAACCGCAGCAACAAGACTGACACGAGAAGCCTTCTTGGCGATACTCTGCATTTTATCCCATCGTCCTTCAACGTGATAAGATGCGATCAACGGACTGAGTGCTGTATTTACGGCAAGAAAAGTATAGAGAATGATGGTTGAACCACGGTTAGCGGCATTGTAAATACCTGCATCAACTGACCCAAGCATCGAACCAACCATTATTACATCTATTCTGGAATTCAGAATTTGAACACTGCTAACCAGCAACATAAACAGACCACCAACCAGCCAGTTCCGTGTGTCGAATTCCGGTGTTGAAGAAAACACCTGCTTTGGGATATACCTTCTCGATTGAATCCACACAAATACAATAGCAATAACCATAGCGATTATGTGGTAATGAATTACCTGTGTGGATGAAATTGACTTTTGCAGGAAAAAGATTACTGTGGCAGTAATACCCAAATGGAAAACAGGCACAAGGACCATTTCCGAAAAATGGGCTATTGCTACCTTATCCAGTCCGATAAGGAGTGACTGCCTTGTTCTGAGATAGGCAAAGAGTGGAATCAGAATCATGCCCACTTGGAACGGACGGATGTAATTTACATCTATCGAATCAAAAACAGGTTGGATAAGGGTAAACGTTATAGCAGTTAGCACAGCAAGGATAACTCCTACAAGCATCACCCCCTGCTGTGATCTACGAAGTAATCCTCGAAATAGGCCCCATTTTTTTGTGCTATTGAACCCTGCGATTTCTTTTACAACGAGTCTATCAAAGCCGAGCATTGCCGGTATTACAAGAACCTGCACCCAGGCGAGAACGTAGACGTACTCACCATAACCGGCAGCCCCGATGGTTCTGGAAAGAAATATTCCCGTGGCAAAAACCGAAAGCATGGAAAACAAGCGGAGACTAAATAAACCTATTGCGCCAGATGCAAGGTGCTTACCTCGCTCAGCCATCCCAAGTTTTATAGCAATTTTTTCCAGAAAATCTGCTATCATTTTTTTCCCAAAAGACTATTGTTTAATACCGGGGAAATAGTCTTTCCTGTTTTTCCAGAAACTGAATCCTGCCAAGCCTAATATCAGAAGTATTGAAATCCAGCTAACAACAATACCGGCACTGTTTTCTGGTGGATGGAACTCAAATCTGACGATATGTTTCCCGGCGGGGACAGCAACACCCCTTAAAGCATGATTAACCTGCCACACCTTGGATTTCTCACCGTCTATATAGACTTCCCAGCCCTGCGGATAATAGATTTCACTCACAACAAGGAATCCATCTTGAATGGCATTGGTATATATATTAAATCCATGAGCAGTATAATCTTGCTTAGGAACCAAAACGTTTGAGTACAACGCTGAGTCCCCAACAGCAAAATTCGGTTCCTCGTTCACGTAGGCAACCCGTGTAGGATCAAACGCTCTGGATGCAACACTATCCATGAGTGCCACTTTATCCTCAACGTAGCTTACACTATCCACAAACCACGCTCTCGGTAAAGCGAATGGGTTTAAATAAACGGATTCATTATTAGCACCACCATCAAAAACCTTTTCAAAATTAAACGGGAATTCTCCTTTGTGAACGATATACTTACCGTTCATCATCCCGGAAATAACAAGGTTCGGAACACCTTGATGAGTAACATTTAAACCATAGTCGAGTAAATCCTGATAAACCCTCAGTTTAACTGCTGAATATCCACCGATAGATTCAATACCCTGATGCATCCAGTAGATTGATTGATAACCCGTCCCAATGGGATAGATTCTAAATGGTTCATCTGATATTTTCTGTTGTTCCTGAAGAAATCTTGACGTTGGTGATGGTGCAAAGCTGGTTCTTAAGGAAGTATTGGGAACTGGGTGCATAAACTTTTTGTCCAGTGAGAATAGATCCATCGTCGTCAACAACAGTGCAACCAAACCGATAATGACATAGCGGCTTAACTTCTTTTCCTTCATTTTCAATACGAGGAAAGTACTTGCAGCAAATATCAAGAGATACATTGCGGTTGTCATCATGGACTTATTAAAGAGAATCCAACGGAGGTCTATTAACATTGAAACAGTTCTGGCACCGTATGTACTCAGCTCCCCATCTTTCACAAACATCCCAGAATCTATTTCCGGTGCATCACTACCTGACACGGCGAAGATAATACCGAACAATGCAATTGCCATAAATACTACCAGTATGATTGGTAGAGTTTTGTTTTGATTCTCTCTTGATTTTTTTATCTGGTTTAGAAGTTCAACCAACCCAAATCCTGCAAGAATTACCACACAGATTGTTGTCAATGTCAGGATTAGCGAAGGAATCCTGAATTTTGCGAAATATGGCATATAGAGATAAAGTGGTTTATAGAGTATCGGTAAATGCCTTCCGAAGGAGATAATCAGTGAAACAATTGCAGTTATTGACATCCATTGAACGATTTCAATTTTCCTGAAGAGAGTTATTCCAGCAAAAACAGCAAGGATCAAGACTATAATTCCCATATACAGAGAACTCTGAGTGAAGGGCATATGTCCCCAATAGAGGTTATAGTCCATCACAGTTTCCGGTGACAAACCTCTACCAGGAGGTTGGCTACCACCTAAACCAAATAATCCAGGAACCAGAAATTGCAACATCTCGACCGGGTGAAAAGACCAGTTAGTTGCATATTCCCAATCCAGTCCGGTGGGTCCTGATTCTGCTTTGAGTGGGCTCGTGCCACGAATGGAGTACTTTGAATAGACCAGTAACGGCCAATAGAGATAAAACGCGAGACCTATACCTAACGCGTTTGCCCCTGCAAACAAACCCCATCCTTTTATTGTCTGCTTTATATCCTTAAATGCTTTTCTAATTCCCCAGACCAGAACGTAAAAACCAACCGTTAACAGACCGTAATAAGCCATCTGAACGTGCATGGACAGAAGTAAAATCCCGACGGATAATCCCAACAAGGTCATATCCAGTAATCTCTGTTTTTTTACTAGTCGCCAAGTCGTCAATAATACAAGGGGTATTACAGCGATGGTCCAATGCTTACTTCCATGCCCTGCCTCCATTAATGAGACATTGTGGGGATTTAAAAGCATCGCAGTTCCCGCAAAAAGTGCAACTAAAACAGGTAACCCTACCCCTCGAGCAAATATGTATATGAACAATCCACTCAAGAAGTAATAAATGATATGGTCGTTCATGTTGTAGGGACCAAAAAGGTATCTTGCGACAAGCACAGTTCTATGAAGGGGATTGAAATTTATATGACCGAGATAATTGAGCGAACCATAGGAAGGATAACCCATAAAGACATATGGATTCCAAAGTGCTGTGGTTCCCAATTCTTCGGATAGCCTATGTCCAGTTAGAGTCCAGATTGATGCATTTGCGGCATCACCACCGGCACTTGAACGAGTATCCTCGGTTACAAAGGGAAAAAAGACAGCGACTGTCATGATGTACATAAAAAGAATGGCTGCTATTTCTTTTGCCCAAAACTTCTTTCTGGGAGACATGTTTTTTAAAAATCCACCAGAATCCGTAGGGACGGCTTGCTTTGGTGTCTTGCTTGAAGTGTCTACTCTCTTCTTTTTCTTCGGCATGTCTGCCCCCATTAACTATTGGAAACCCGGATCGCAGGACCCGGGTTAAAATCTATTAATTCAAATGGAAAACATTAACTGTCAGTTTCCGTTTTCCAATCCATGTACACGTTCAAATATTTTCTGTAACTGTTTTTTCAACTCATCACCAGTCATACCTCTGGCTATAAATTCACCCTTGTACGCCAGCGAGATTAACCCGGTTTCTTCACTGACAACCACAACAGCAGCGTCCGACTCCTCGGTTACGCCTAAAGCAGCCCTATGTCTTGTTCCCAAACTCTGGTCAATGTTCGGATTTTCTGTGAGAGGAAGAATACATGCGGCTGCCTCAATCAGGGAACCATTAATGACTATTGCACCGTCATGAAGTGGTGTTCTAGGAAAGAAGAGGCTGACAATCAGATCTGATGTTGTTTCCGCTTGGAGTTTAACACCGCTTTCAATAATAGCGCGAAGGCCCATATCACGTTGAATTACAAACAAGCCACCGTATCTTTTTTGTGACAGGTCAACAGCAGCCTTACTGATTTCATCAATCACACGTGTTGGGTGAACTTTGAACAACCTTCTGACAATTCTGGCTTGACCAATTTGAATGAGAAGACGGCGGAGTTCCGGCTGGAACAGGATAACAAAGGCAATCGCCCAAACTTGCGCCAGTGAACCCACCAGCCAACTCATGCCTTTCATACCTATAGCACCAACGACAATACTTACAACGAGGATGAGAAGCAAGCCCACAAACATCTGTGAGCCACGGGTTCCGCGCATGATATCATACAACTTGTAAAAAACATAAGCGACGATCAAAATGTCGATCATGTCTACAAGGGTGAATGTTAAAAATCCTATGCGGAAAAGCTCCACTATCTCTCCTCAGAAAGTCTCGTTATTCGAAAGCAAAGGTATCAAACAATTTTACAGCTTGAAAGTGTTGAGATTAAAAAGGTAATAATTCTAAATGCTGAAGACCTTATTTCTCTCCTTTTCGAGTAGGCATAAAATCCGCCCCGTAATCAACATCAATATCCAAAGGAGAAGATTTTCTACCCAAATTCCATGCATTTAAGCTGGCAAATGCAAGTGCATTAACTTCAGTATTCAATGTTGCGTTTTCAACTAATCTATCGGAAAGAAAAGCTTCTATTTCCTTGGGATGTTTCTTGTAACCTATTCCAAGTGGCAGAACTTTTCCTTCAACTTTCATTTCTGGTGAATCAACAGGAAATACACGGACATCATCGAGGGGTTCAGGATTCCGCCCACCTCGCATTACCTGACCGCGAATCTCTCCACGACCTGTAAATGCCAACGCCCAGACGGTTTCTCCTTCAGAAGCTCTGGCGGCCAACATCTCGTATGATGAAACAGGTAACACAGGAATACCTTTTGCCATGGCAAAACCTGTTGCGAATGCAACACCCACACGTAAACCTGTAAACCCGCCAGGACCGACTACCACTGCAACCGCATCAATTTGATCCCATTCATGTTCTATTAACCATTTATTGACCCCCGCGGCAAGCCGTTCATCATGCTTTCGCTCCTGCTGAGTTTCCACAGGATCAAGGGGTCCATTCTCTGTCACTCCTACCCATCGCGCAAAGGAGTCCGAAGTGTCAATTGCCAGAATTCTCATCGTCATTCTATTGTTAATTGTTCACCGATTTACTTATGGTAATCAAACGGTCATCTTCATCACCGTTGTATTCCAATTCTACTTTCCAATTGGGATTTCCCCATTCACCACCAGCTCTTTCAGCCCATTCGACAAGGAGTATCCCTTCCTCAAGAGCTTCTTCAAAATCCAGAGCCAGCAGTTCGTTCTTATCAGATATGCGGTATAAATCCGCATGTACTACCTGAAACTTTGCAGGATAGATATTAACCAGAGTGTAAGATGGACTTTTAACGCGTCCTTTGAAGCCCAGTTCGTGGACCAGACCACGAATAAACGTCGTCTTACCGGCTCCGAGTGAACCCAGAAATGCAACAGCATCACCCGTTTGCAGGCGACTACTTAACCATGCACCTAATTGCATTGTCGTTTCACTGGAAGTCGTATGAACCTTTTTCTCTTCCTGCCACATCAACCAAAATTCTCCGCTTATTTGCTTCTCAACACAGCAACAGGAAGCACCATTTCTTCGAGGGAAATCCCACCATGAATGAAGTTATCCCTGAAACGATCGGCATATTTATTAAACTCTGTTGGATAGACAAAATAGGCGTCCTGCTTGGCAAGCAGAAGGTCTATGTTTACACCCTTGGAATGTATTCCCCATTTCAATGGGTCTTTGACCTTGATTGCATGTTTGGGGTCAACGTTCAAGTTTCTTCCAAATTTATAACGCAGGTTGCTACTGGCTTCTCTGTCACCCACAACTTTTGACGCTTTTCGGGCACGGATCGAACCGTGGTCACTTGTTATTACGATGGTCACACCTCGTTCACCGAATTTTCTCATCAATTCAAACAACGGTGAATGCTCGAACCATGATTTTACGACACTGCGATAGGCAGCTTCATCGGGAATGAGGGTTTGTATGACTTCTTCGGTACTGCGGTGATGTGCTACAATATCAACGAAGTTAAAAACCATACTAACCAACGGTTGATCAAAATAGTCAGACGCCTTTTTAAGGGTTCTATTGGCTTCTTCTGGATCAAGAATTTTTGTGTATTTCGGTTCAGGATTCGGCATCGCACCCAGATTTTTCAACTGCCTGTCAAGCAATTGCCGTTCGAAACGGTTGACGTTTGTTTCTCCATCCCAATCCAGCTTGTTGAAGAGGTCGCCATTCACGGTTGGGAAGGTATCCGGTGACATACCGCTGAAAATACTATTACGTGAAAATGGTGTGGCTGTTGGAAGAATCGAATAGTAGGCATCTGTCTCAATATTGAAATGGTCACGCAAAACCGGTTCAACCGACAACCAGTGATCCAATCTTAAGCAGTCGAGAACGAGGAAGAGAACCTGCTCACCTTTTTGCATGTGAGGAACGACCCATTCACGGACAACGTCACTGCTGAGAGGCGGTCGTTCATCCCTTTTCATCTTCATCCATGCGGGATAATTTTTTTCAACAAACTTGGCAAAAGCAATGTTTGCTGTTTGCATTTGCTGATCGAGAAGATCCTGTAGACTGGTTTCACGCATGGCGCTGATATCAATTGCCCAACGTGACAGACGAACTCCTAACTCAAGCCAATCATCCCAGTCGAGGTCTTCTGTTTCGATTTCGTCGTTGATCCTGTTGAACTCAGCCACATAATCCCGGTTCAACCTCTCCTGACTAATGGAACGCGATTCAAGAATTCGCTTTAACGCGCTCAAAATCTGGCTGGGGTTGACAGGTTTTGTCAGGTAATCATCAATTTTCCCGCCAATGGCTTCTTCCATCAGCGATTCTTCTTCACTCTTGGTGATCATTATGACAGGCAACGCCGGTTGGATTCTTTTCACACGCTGCAACGTCGCGAGTCCGTCCAGGCCAGCCATCTGTTCGTCGAGTAGAACCGCATCAAATGTTTCGCGAGCTACAGCTCTGACAGCATCTTCGCCGGAGGTCACGGCATGGATATCATAACCACGTTCATTCAGGAACAAAATGTGCGGGCGCAGTAATTCTATTTCATCATCAGCCCATAATACTCTTCGTGTCGCCACCTTTACTCCATTTTTTTAGTTTTGTGAGATTGAATTTAAAGCACGTTTCCAAGATTCATATTGTTCCTGATCCTTTTTATTTCCTTCAAGAAGTAAGAGGGCTAGTTTTTCAGTCAGACGTATGTAAAAATCAGTTTCACTGTTACTCAGGTTTTCTGAGTGAGCTTCCACAGCCTCGAAATCGTCACGGATCACCGGACCAGTTGCGGCATCATGAGGACCAAATTCACCCATACTATCAACCATTCCCTTGACCAAAGGCATGAGTGCTTTCCAGGCTTTTTCGTAATCAACTCCCGCCTCAACCAATCTTTTCGCGCCAAGATCCAAAAGGATGGGCAGAAAATTGGATGCCAGAACTGATGCCAAATGGTAATCCGCCCGGTGCTGTTCTTCTACTTCCAGCTTGGACAAACCCAGAGCTTTGACCAGTTCGTCAATCAGTGATCCCGCTTCGTTATCTTTGGTCACACCAATAGTAACACCCTTAAATCGATCCGCAGTTGCTCCGGTGGGGAATGTCTGGATCGGATGGAATGCCACCCGGGAATAACTCAACTCTTTCAGAGGATTTAACACGTTGAGTCCCATTCTACCGGATAAATGGAATACAAGATTGTTTTTAGTGGTTCTACTTGATTCACCTTGCCGGATTTTGCTAAGAATATCCGCTAAATTTTTTGCCGTATCTTCAATGTGTTGATCACTTACTGCCAGAAAAAGTAAATTTGGAGTAGACTCCATTGACTGAATTGATTTTGGGTTAAAACCCTCTTGCTCCGCCCGTTTCCAATTGACTGTATCCTCAATTTCGAAAACATCAACGAATTCAAAACCATGTTGATGGAATAGCTGAGTCAGGGCACGCCCGACAGAACCATAACCAACAACAGCTATTTTTGTTTTCTGAATTGGAATATTCATCTACTTTTCGATTAATCCGGTGGGAATGTTGTTACGGATAAAGGAATTAAGATTTTTCCATCGACAGAACCTTGATTCCTTCGCGCTTCAGCATTGCCGTAGTCACTCCATCACCTTCTATGGTTTTACCATCAACAACGATTGAACCGCAACCGCAAGATGGACTTCTGGATTTCAGAAAGGCGAGTTTCAAATCATAGAACTTAGCCAGTGACAGAGTACCCTCTGCCCCTCTGATAAATTCAGCGGTGATATCCTTGCCTGACTCGATAACCACAACTTTGGCGGAACCATCCAGAACATCGTTTCCGTCACCGTTTTCGATCTGCGCAGCCGGCCGTGGAGTTGCCAAACCACCCATCTGTTCGGGGCATACTGGAATCAGGTCATACTTCTCCTGGAGCTCATGAGCTACATCCGCCAGACAATGACCACCGTCATATCGGCACTGAACCCCGAGTAAACACGCTGATACCAATGCTTTTTCTTTAGGATTTTCCATATCTGAATTTAAGATTTTCACTTCCGTTTCGCACTTATAATTAATAATTTCACTCAAGAGACTGTCCTAATGTTTCATCATCATAGCAAAAGAGACTTTTAATATGACTATCCTTCCATCTTTGTGGCAAAAAACCCTGAAATTTACTCATCATTTGCTCGCTTTAGGATGGATAGGGGGTGTTATAGTCTCACTCTACATTTTCCATCAACTAGGCAGTTCAGCGGATGCTGTTTTACAAGAACAGTTAAACCTACTCTTGTTCAATTTAGCGTATAAACTGATCACTCCTTCGTTCCTCGGAATTATAATTACAAGTCTACTTTTCGCGCTCTATACTAAATATGGGTTCTTCCGTTACTACTGGATTATTTCAAAGTGGATTCTGCTGGTTCTGGCTTATACCGTTTTTTCATTCTTTTATCTGCCTGAATTGCATATTCTAGCAGCGCTGGCTGATTTGGGAGAAACGACGTCCCAACAGATGACTCTACTCTATGAAACAGCCTTTACCAAAGCTTTTGCCCTCAACTACCTCAACCTGGTAATTCTGGTCTGCGTCCTGTTGTTATCCGGGTTTAAGCCCTGGGGATTACGGAAGGGTGCGAAAGAACACAAACCAAATCCGAAGCTCAGACTTTTTATAATCGCGGCCTTTGTTATTGTAACCGCTTTCGGAATAATGGGTCAGATTCAAATGGACAAAGTGAGGAACTTGCCGGTTCGTTCTCCAGACTTATCCAAGATGGCATCTGACACCTATTCAGGAGAATATGATTACCACTACGTTTACAACGTGAGGGTCATTATTGAGGACGGTATTATTACCGAGATTGATGTTCTGAATAACCGTGATAGTATCTACGCGAAACTAGCTGAAGGCGTGACCAATAAAATCCTTCACGAACAGAGAGTTGATGTGGATGCAGTTACCGGTGCCACAACCACCAGCGTTGCAATTCAAAAAGCTGTGGAAAATGCGTTAATGGATTAATTTTCAGTTTACCAATATGAAACCCGAGTGCTCGCTATCGCTAAGCACACGGCCACCCGTTTGAAATGGTTTGTTATCCCGGACTTGATCCGAGATCGAGATTAGGACAGAAAATATAACCACTGGATTCTGAATCAAGTTCAGAATGACAAGGTAGATGGCGTTTTTTGCTTAGTCCCGGCTGTTCGGGACGATGTCTATACTACGGGGGAAGCCATAGAATAGACCTTGTTTGCGAGCAAACAAGGATGGAAAGCAGCCTTCGCCTATGGCTATGGCGTAACTGGCTTCACTCGGGATTGACATTCTTTTTTACTTCAACATTAGAAAAGAGTCTGATTTGAAGTTGCCGTCTCAAAACAATTCGACATGTAGAATAGGCATTGCTTGTAAACAAGCAACGCCATCTAGCCAAAGCTCACAAGTCTCTTCTGGGCTACACCTACATTTTTAACCATTTGAAAATTCTGTCGGGGATGTGGCGGATAATCATCATGATGAAGGTCCACGGCCAAGGTGTATAAATCACATTCTTCTTTTTATTTATCGCTTTGGCAATGTCTGAAGCGACTTTAGACGGGAGCGCCAGTAACGGCAGGTTTTCCATTCCCTCTGTCATTGCTGTCTGAACCGGCCCGGGTTTCACGGTTAATACATGCACCTTTTTCCGTGCTAATCGTTGACGAAGCCCCTGCATAAACACCGTTAACGCCGCTTTGTCCGCACCGTAGAAATAGTTGCTCTGCCTGCCTCGGTCCCCGGCTGGGCTGGAAATGGCAACAATCATCCCACGCCTCTGCTTTTCCATACGGTTGGCTATTACAGAAAGAAAACGCATGGCGGAGAGATAATTTATCTCATGGTGCAACGATGCCTTGTCCAGATTCTTTTCCAGTTCAATCTGGGACCACATTACGCCAATCGTCCAAACGATTCCGTCGATGGGACCTAACTTATCCTCAACACCATCAAGAAATATTTTAATCTCTTTATTTTCTAAAACATCAAAGGTTGACGTATAAACTTCTGAATCGTATCGAACCCGTACATCTTCTGCGTTTCGCTCCAATAATTCATTCGCTGATTCAACGTCAGCGAGGAAAAGGCGGTGCCCTCTTGACGCAAGTTCACGGACGAGGTGCGTGGCGATCCCGCCTGCAGCACCCATTACCAGCCAATTACTCATACCCCATCCTCCATTTTCAAACGCCGGGACATATTGGAAGAAAAACGCCAGTCCGGGTCAATCTTCATTTTGGTTTCATGCCACTGACTAAACCTTGGATACATTTTTCTGAACGTTTCCGGTGAAAGGTTGCTATCCTTTGCGAGGTAGTTTCTTCCGCCAGCTTCCAGAATGATTCTATCAAACTTTTCCGTCAACTCAGGTAATTCGTTTGTCACTGGGAAGTCCATGGCAAAGGTCCATCCAGATTCCGGGAAGGAAAGGAAATTACGATTCTCTTCGCCCATTGTTTTCAAAACAACGAGTGATGGTATTTGCTTCATACTGTGAGCTGTTTCAAGGATTTCACGTACAACGTCTTCTCCCGAATCAAAACCGACAACAAACTGATACTGTATAAAACCACGGGGTCCATAGAGATGGTTCCATTTGTGTACCGCATCCAATGGGTAAAAGAACTTCTTCATTGGCACAACGTGGGATTTTTTCTCCTCGCCACCGAGCTTGTATTTCAGGTTGTTGAATACTGTTACAGTTTCGTTCCAGACCATTGAAACAGGCATGGTAAAAGGAATTTCTACTTCAGGTGCACATCCTATATCAAATGGATTTCTCTGCGTATCGAAAGGTAATAAATCGGGAGTTGCATGGTTTCCTAAAAGAACCTGACCTCTGCCAAGCTCCTCACCCCTCGCCGCACAATCCACCCATGCAACAGAATAATGAAAAGTGTTTGCTGAAGTAGCGAGCACATCCATCATCTCTTTCAGGTTGGATGCCGGGATAGCCTCTTCCTGAATCCACGCCGATTCCACCTTTTTTAATGATAGCGAAATCCTATAGATAAATCCCGTCAGTCCAAGACCACCAATTGTCGCATGGAAAATATTTTTGTTCTTTTTATTGCTGCAACGGATGGTTTTTCCATCTGCGGTGATCAGATCCAGCCAGTTCACATATTCGCCCAAGGTCCCCGCCTGATGGTGGTTTTTCCCGTGAACATCCAGTGAAAGACAACCACCGAGTGTCGGAAAGGCTGTACCGGGTGTGACAGGAAGGAACCACCCCTTCGGGAGAAATACTTTTACGATGGAATCCAGTGATATGCCGGACTCACATACGAGTTCACCAGTTCCTGCATCAAAGGAAATAACTCGGTCAAGGTTGTCGAATTTAACAGCAATTCCACCTCCATTCAGAGGTGTGTCACCGTAGCTACGGCCCTTTCCGTAGGCGAGAATGGGAGCCTCTTGCCGTTTAGCGAGCTCAGCAAGCTCCTCCTCAGATTTTGGAAAAGCCACCATCGACCAAGCAGTGGAATTATTTCCCCAACCTGCCAGTTTTTCCTGTCCTAATTTCATACTGCTCTATTTTCCAGATTTTCTTAGAAGTTTCCGGTGAGGATCAATATGACCATAACCGCCCAGCCAAGCACTGCCACCTGCACCCATGGATCGGTAAGAACTGTTTCTGTCGGGTCTTCACCCTTTCCTTCAGTGTAGACCGAAACCTGGTATCTCAGGAGAGCAAAAACGACAAAGGGCGTGGTGAAAAGCAATTTTTGCGAACCGATTTTTCCAACTGTTATCGGATCAAAGGTGTAAAGCGTGTAGCAGATAATGGTGATGGCGGAAACCATGCTGATCCATAGATCCCACACACGCAATGGAGGTGCCTTTTGAAGGCTTAACCTGCCGTTTTCAGTATCATCACCCAACCTTGCCAGTTCCTGCCTTCGTTTTATCAACGCCAGTGTCAAGCCGATAAAGAAAGCGCAGATCATCAACCATTTGCTGATTTCAACTTCGATGACAGCCGCACCTGCCAACGCTCTGGCGGTGAACCCACCCGCGATAATAAATACATCCAGTAATAAAATCTGCTTCAGTTTCAAACTATAAAAAATCATCAAAAGTGAATAGCCGGCAATAATCGTGAAGGCCCACGAATTGAAGGTCCAGGCCCAACCGATTCCGACGGCTAACAATATTATCGCCAACACTAGTGCTGTTCGGGGTTTAACTTCTCCTGAGGCAATGGGTCTATTCTTTTTCTCAGGATGAAGGCGGTCTTTTTTAACGTCGCATAAATCGTTGATGATGTAGATACCGCTGGCCACTAAACTGAATACGATGAACATCTGCACGGTCGATATCCAGGCATCCATTTCCCTGAAATGGTAGGAAAAGAAAATGGCGGCAAAAACGAGAACGTTTTTTGTCCATTGGCGTGGTCTTAGTAGTCGAAAAATTGCAGACATCCGAGCTCCGGAAATTACTCAGCAGATTTAATGTTGACGTTACGATACTCTTTGGTCGTATTCTTCCGTTTATCAACGGTGATATCCATCCCAAATCCCTGATAGTACTTGGTCACGAGAATATCATCTTTAAATGTGACCGTCAGAACTTCCTCATCGTTAAACCACGAATACATTTCTTCGGGAGTTGATGCAACTCTTTTGCCTTCAGAATCAAAGAATCCCGCGATCTCATCCAGGTTCATATCAAATGTAATTATATCAAAAATGTCGTTGAAACCTTTGATCTTTTTCCTGTCAACGGTGGACTTCTTAGCAATATTCACCGTTTCCATCTTTTTGGTTTTTTCCCTCACCATTTCAAGGGTTTCCAACGCATTCACTTTGCTGTTCTTATTAATGTTCAGATCATAATTATTCGTATAATGAATTGATTTAGCTTCGTTTCTCTCATAAATGATCAGTATAATTTCATCCGTTTTCAGGAGCCTTTCGTACCGCCAGACAGCAATGGTTTTTCCGTCACCAAAGATATTGTCATACTCTTCTGCCGGTTCTGATAAAATTTTTTCTATTTCACTTACCGACATGTCCGCTTCAAGTTGAGCCATGAAATGCACTTGTTCCGTGATCTCACATCCTTTGTCACGGAGTGACTCGATCAAGTCATCAGCGAAACTTAAGCTTGGAGTTATCAAGAGTGCTGAAATAAGGAGAAATGAAAAAAATCTCAGGTTTAAAATACCCTTGTCCATTTTAACCACCATCAATAAAAAATATCCCGGACATGAAAATTACGATTTTCTCCATTGGTTTCCAACCTCTCACATCATAATTGCTTGAAAGAATATGAATTACATCCTTTCATCTCTTATATTCAGTTCCATGAGAAAAGACAAAACAAAAAAATTTAGAACCGCGTTTCTGTTGATCGTTTTAGGACTATTCTTCCTTCATGGTTCCCTTCTGGCTGCCGATTCTACCAGAACCCTTGACAACGAAGAAATGAACTCAGGCTGGAAGGCATTTATTGCTCCTTTCTTATTTGCTAATAGCGATGATGGATTAATCCTAGGTGGTGGGTTTGGGCTTTCCCATGAACCCGGTCTTTACCTTATTTCCGGTTTTGAGTTTACCACAAAGGGAAACAACATTGTCGGGCTGGAGGCAGAATGGCGCAGGACTCATGCAACGATAGCCACCAGGATGATGATGGGCCGTTCAAAAAGATATATCTATCCTGCCTCGGGCATTGATCCTGAATTTGACATAGAATCAGAAGTTGAAGAGTATGAATTCCGTTTTTCATACTTGCGTAACTATTCCGAGAAATTCGAAATGGGGCCGACTTTCTGGTATGAAAACCTGAGAGGTTTGAACGCTACCGATAAGAATAAGAATAGTGTTGATGTTGATAATTATTTAGAACTTACATCATGTTACACCGTTATGGCGGGTTATCGAGCCAGGCTCTATTCCACAAGAAGTACTATTAGACCTTTGGACGGATATATTCTTGATTTAAAAAGTATGGGTGGCGTATCAAAAAGTAAGCCTTGGAAAGATGTCAAAGGGGATTTTTATTCTGAAGTGTTTTTTGCTTTTGCAAAACCAATTCAAAAAAACGTACGAACCTACGTCCGTTTGGCTAGCAGTTATCAACCCAATACTCCAACTCCTTTGCGAAACTACCTCGGTGGTGACGATCGTCTGCGAGGGCAACCGGATAGGAGAGATTTTGGAAACGGAGTAATCTGGGGACGTAATCAGATTCATTTCACTTTGACTCGATCGTTTGATTGGCCGCAAAGAGTGGCTCATTCCATCTTTGATTTTTTCCCAACATGGCCTTTGGAAGTGGAACTTATCCCATTTTATGATTATGGTAGTACTTACGATAAAAACAAAGGATGGGGTCGTACACGTCATGGTATCGGATGTGGCCTTCACTTCATCCTGCCACCTGAACTGGTCGTCAGACTTGATCTGGCATCATCTCCAGGGGGCGATATACATTATTACTTTAGTCTTGGACAATCCTTATAGTTTCGGACATCAACAATAACCCTAAACTTTCCGGGGGTCATTTTGGCTTCAAATACCTCGAAATCATTTGTTTTTATATTAGTATTACTCATAGTACTCCCATCTGCGATTTTAGCTCAAAATCCCGGCAGTGATACAGGTGAAGAGGCAAATAATTACGCAGATATTGCCAGCCAGGTTGAAGAAGAAGCCAGGAAACAGAAGTGGCAATTCCTTGGCGCGCCCTATGTGACGGCTGATAGTGATAACGGCATCATACTTGGCATAGGGACCGGAATCGCCAAAACTCCAACTGCCGCCTTTATTATCAATTCCTCCGTTTCTACTACAGGTCTTGCCGGATTTACTCTTCGTGGTGAAATGGGCAATGAACGCACCCGATATATCCTACGAAATGCACTCTGGTTATTCCCTTCTAACATCTACCCGTTTCAGGGAGATCTGCCGGACTGGGAAGCCACGGCACTACTACAACACACTGAAATCCAATGGGCTGCATTAAGAAAGATCACTCCCAATTTTGAAATAGGTCCTGAAATATGGACCGATTTTGCCAAGGGTATTGAACCTGAAGACCAAGACGGTAATCCATTAAACGTAAACTATATACCGCGCCTGATAGATGGATCACTCGTCCTCGGTGGTATCCGAGCACGCTATAAAACGACAAGCTCCGTTCGTCCAATTGACGGTGTGATTCTCGACCTTGCTGTCAGGACAGGTCGAGCGGATGGTGTTATGTTTAAAACACCACGGCACACAACTACAGCTGATTTCTGGGCTGCCATAGCTAAACCGATTTCACCAAAACTTCGTTTTTACGCACGAGGCTGGTTCCGCTATCAGGATGAAGCCGCTCCGTCGGTCCGAAATCCCATTGGTGGTGTGTTTACACTTAGAGGACAACCCTTTGCCCGTGACTACGGTCGTCGGATGGTGGCAGGACGATTCCAACTGCACTATAAAGTGGCTGAACATGTCAAAAGTATTGGTAGAGTGGCTCACAGAATTATTCCCTTTATTCCTGAATGGGATCTGGAGTTTGAAGTTGCCCCGTTTGCTGACATCGGTGCGGTTGGTGATCCTGAATACGGTGGATGGCACCGAACCCGTCAAGGTTACGGAATGAGTTTCCGCCTAGTTTTACCACCCGACCTGGTCCTTTTCCTGGACCTTGCATTCACACCGGGCGGTGCGGGCAGCTATTACTTTGGTGGCGGAGAATCGTTATAAAATATGATGAGATTATGAACAAATCGATCAAAAGAGCGCTTTTGTACGTTTTAAAGTATACGTGGCCATTAATCCTTGTTATTGCTCTTGTTACAGGGTTCGGCGGATGCTCAGGACACCTCGTAAAGGATGCTGAAGAGACTTATCCTCCTGTTGGCGGTATGATTTACGTGGATGGATCCCCTGTCCACTACATGGACCGTGGACACGGCTTCCCAATAGTGATGATTCACGGCGTGGGAAGTGATCTCAGCGGTTTTTATCCCCATCTGGTTGAACCTCTTAGTAGAGATTTCCGTGTAATTCTGCTGGATCGTCCCGGACACGGCTACACTCCCCTCGCACCCGATTCAACCTACATGGGACCGATTGAACAAGCGAAGTTTGTCGAAAAATTCCTCGATCAGATCGGGATAAACGAGTGTGTGATGCTCGGTCATTCGTGGGGCGGTGCTGTTGCGACAGCCTACACAATCCAACACCCAAAACAGGTCAAACACCTTGTCTTGTTAGCCCCTTACCTCGTACCCTTTGAGCGTAAATCCGATTTTATGATGGCTTGGGCTGAAAAGGCTTTCTTTAAGAATTTTGTAATCAAAACTATTGCCGTACCTATTTCACGATTGATTCAACCTCGCATGGCGAAAAAATCCTTCTGGCCTGATCCTGTGCCTGATTATTACAGCACCGGTAAAATTATGCTCCCCCAACGGCCTGTCAGTTTGATTGCCGCGGCAAGGGACTTAAGGAGTATCAATCAGGATCTAAGATTGATGCGTCCTGATATGGATAAAATCAATTGCCCGGTTATGTTGTTTGAGGGTGATAGCGACCGTCTGATACCACCGGAACCGAATATTCAGCTCGCGGATCATTTAGGTTGGAAAGTGCGCGTTTTTGATGATACAGGACATCCCTTGCACATTGTTCGCGCGCAGGAGATTTTAGACTACTTGCTGGATTTGAAGTATTAGGATTATTGTAGGCCGGTGTCACCGACACAGGCGGATAATAAAAAAGCCGGATTCTGAGAACCCAGCCTACAACTTCAAAAATCGAGATTCTTCACTTCCGGCTTCGTCCCGACTACGCTGTGACGAGTCGTTCGTTCAGAATTACACTCTTTTTCCTGAAGTGACAACCTTGATGCATTGATCTCTGGAATAACAATATTAAAGAAGTCCAATCCCAACAAACCACCCAAAGATGGCGTTGCTTGTTAACAAGCAACGTTTATTCTAACATATATAACATTCTAGGATGAAGCCGCTCCCGGGTTATCCAAGTCTTTAATCAGTGATTACTCTGATTTTAGAGCATGCTGAGGTAATAAGTTTAAAATATTGAGCTAACAATGCAGATAACTGAAACAACAGTATGGGATCTTTATTTCCCCACTCAGTCCTTTCAATAAATGTTTTTGATAATTGATAGATTGGATTATTTTGAGGGGAATTTATATTTTCAGATGCCAAATTCCAAGCTTCAGTATAACAAGTACTGTTTTCGAAAACATCCTCATTCTTATCAATCATAAAAAGAACATAAAAATCTTCTAAGACATCTCTTCCATTTTTTAGTCCCTCTTCGGTCGCTCGGCATGATAAAAAGAATACTAATGAAGATAATTCACTTTTCAATAATTCAACATCCCGAACCTCGTCAATGATTGTCAAATTAATCTCGTTATCATTTGATATGCATTCGCTAAAAAATTCTTGCATTACTTTATATAACCAGTCAGTATAGTCTTGAGAAGACATTTTACTTTTGAACAACCCCATAATTGCTCCATGTTTTTATTGATGATAATTTAGTCCTATAACGTAATACTGATAACAAAATCTATATACGAAGATTAAAATGGGCAAGAAATAATTACCAGGACTTAATGAACATAAAAGCCCAATCCATTTATAAGAATCGGGCTTTTATTGTCGGGTTCGTCCGTCTTCGCAGAAGCTACGCCGCGACAGGGAGTACCCGACATGCGATTATAAAAAAGAAACCCGACTTGCAAGACAAGTCGGGCCACCCAGAATGGATATAATCTTTACTCATAAACCAATACCGTACTATACTTTTAAACCGATACCGTTTTTTACGTCCTTGATGTGGAGTTGCAGGTAAACAGAACCCGCCCACTCGTTCTCTTCAACCGTATAAACGATCTGGTTGGAGGCACGGTTCGGATCCAGTCGATCCAACCTCTGCCCGAGGTTGAAGCCGATACAATCGATAACCTTATTCTCTGCCTTCACCTTAAACTTCAGGTGATTTGATCCCACGATTCGCGGATAACCGGAAAGCTGGATACTACGGCTAACAAAACTCGGTACCGGGTTGTTTGGACCAAACGGTGCAAATTTTTTCAGGTTAAACAGCAGGTCCGCATCCACCTCTTCGAGTTCAAGCTGAGCGTTAATGTGCAGTTTCGGAATCAAATCTTCCGAACTCAACATCTCTTTCGCAACGTTATTAAAACGTCTCTTGAATTCCGGGATATTTTCCGCAGGCAAGCTCATTCCGGCGGCATAGGTATGCCCACCGAACTGTTCAAGCAAGTCACTGCATTTGCTTAACGCCTGATAGATATCAAACCCGGGAATAGACCGTGCTGAACCTTTGCCGACACCATCTTCAATGGTAATCATAACCGTTGGACGGTAGTACTTTTCGATCAGACGTGACGCAACAATTCCGATCACTCCACCGTGCCACGATTCACGAGCGAGAACAATACTGTAATCCTCTTCAGGATCAAAAGTATCTTCAACCTCTGTGATCGCTTCATCGAGAGTGGTAGTGTCGATTCTTCGTCGGTTCTTGTTTTCCATCTCAAGTATTTGAGATAGTTCACGTGCTCGTTCGGCATTGGCGGTAATCATCAGGTCAACAGCTCTATCAGCTGAACCTAATCGACCAACAGCGTTGATACGAGGTGCAAGTCCGTAGATGATTTGACCGACTTCAATACGACCCAGTTTCAGGTGTGCCGTTTCGATAAGTGCTTGAATTCCAACCAATGGTTCCCGGTTGAGTTTTTCCAGCCCCATACGAACGAAGATACGGTTTTCATCTACAAGCGGAACGATATCCGCGGCAGTTCCCACAGCCACTAGGTCGAGGTAACGGTGCAGATAATCTGTTTCCAGTTGAAGCGTCTTCGCGACACCCTGGGCTAATTTGTAAGCAACACCAACACCAGCGAGTTCCTTAAATGGATAAGGAGAACCGGGTAGTTTCGGGTTGATTACAGCTAGCGCGTCGGGAATCTCTTCAGCGGCCTGATGGTGGTCGGAAATGATGACATCCAACCCCAGCTTTTTGGCGTGTTTGACTTCTTCAACGGATGTGATACCACAGTCAACGGTGATAATTAACCGTGCACCACTATTTTTGGCAGCCTCCATCCCTTCTTCGGAGAGGCCATAGCCTTCGTTTTGGCGGTTCGGGATGTAGTAACTGACATCGCCACCGAGATCTCTAAAAAATAAATAGAGAAGACTCGATGATGTAATGCCGTCTACATCATAGTCACCAAAGATGAAAATCGGTTCTTTACCATGTAATGCATCAATGATACGGTCAACAGCCAGGTTCATGCCCTCAAAAAGAAAGGGATCATGCAGGGCTTTTCCTTCAGGATTGAAGAATGCCCTGGCTTTTTCCGGATTGTCAATCCCCCGCTGAAGCAATAGATTTGCAATCACCGGTTGGATATCCAATTCGTTTACCAGGTCGTCGACACTCTGATTTTCAACTTCTGCCGCCAGCTCCCATCGTTTTTCCATGTAGGTTTTCTATATTGTTATACGTTACAAACGAATCATGGTACTGCAAAATAACGCGTCGAGGCAGCCTGTAAGCCGAATTCTGTACGGTTGCGATTGGCTCGCTCCCGTGACGGCCATTGATCTTGGCTGGATTTTACAACCCAGCTCCTGCAGCCTACCCGCGGGTCAACGGAACGGACCGTTCCGTAACGCCGAAACGTTTTCCCGCCTATTTGGCCTTGCTCCGGATGGGGTTTACCATGCCACTAACCGTTACCGGCAGTGCGGTGAGCTCTTACCCCACCGTTTCACCCTTACCTGTGCCCATGGAAAAAGCTCACAGAATATTATGAGCTTTATCCATGGGCCATCGGCGGTCTATTCTCTGCTGCACTATCCGTCGCCTCGCGACGCCCGGCCGTTAGCCGGCATCCTGTCCTGCGGAGTTCGGACTTTCCTCCCCCGTGGAAACCACAAGGGCGACCGTCCGGCCGCCTCGCGCATAATCATCAGGATAAGAGCTAAACCTACTAAATCCCGATTAAAACTCTATATAAAGAAAACTCCTGGAGAATCTTTAAGTCTAAAGTTCTCCCTCGAATTCCAGATACTCTGGTTCAGGTAATAAAATCACGCCACAAGATTCGCAAAGAATAATGTCTTTAGTCTTTCTGATTTCTGCTTGTCTTTGTGGTGGAATTACTGCGAAACAGGCTCCGCATGCACCCTGGTAAATGTGTGCAGCACCAGTGCCATTACGGGCTTCCCGAATGCGATCATAGTGAGCGACAATCGGTTTTTTAATACGGGCTGTAAGACGGTCTCTTTCTTCTTGAAGCTCCGTCTCTTCCGTTTCGGTTTCCTGCTGTTTGGAATCCAATTCGCCTTCGCGTTCCTCGCGTTCAGAATCCAGCTCTGTAGTCGCATCTTCAATTTCATTCAACTGTGTGTTGAGTGAATCTTCTTCTTCGAGAAGTTTGAGCTGCTCGGCTTCAATTGCTTCCAACAGGTTTTTATTTGTTTCAATTTCCTGATTAATCGCATCATATTCACGATTGGTTGTCACAGAATAAAGTTGTTCTTTGTACTTATCCTGTTTCACTTTAAGCAGTTGCGCTTGGCCATCATTGGCTCTTTTCAACTTAGCAACTTCCGCCAGTCGTTCATTGATTTCTTGTTTTTCAGTGTCTTTTTCAGAGAGATCACTGTTTAACTTCTTAACGAGATTCGGTAAATCACCCTTTTCGAGTTCAAGATCCAGCAATTGAGTATCCACATGCTGGAGACGGGCGACCATTTCTAGTTCCTGGCGAACGTTAACACCTGACATCAGAAAATCCTTTCGGGTTACTTCATGCTATCGCAAAAAAAAGAATCGTGCCGGGTCTTTTACAAAAAGAAGCACGATTCCTAAATAATTCTAACGGAGCAGAAGAGGGGATGTTGGCTCATCTCCCCTCGTTTTACGCCCGTTTTTCGAAAATCCTTTTGCGACATCATATCTATTCTGTCCTACAATTCTGAAAAATCAAATATCTTTATCATCTTAACTTCGTGGGCCCACCAGGATTCGAACCTGGGACCAACCGATTATGAGTCGGGGGCTCTACCGCTGAGCTATGGGCCCAAATAACGAACCATTTCCTTCGGAAACAGTACCAATCGGCTTGTCAAGCAATCCAGAAGTTATAGCAATACCCCTTCTCAATCAAGATTTTCAAATTTTTATGACTCTAAAATCCCAATAAGAGTATCATTTAATACTTCTTCTTCCGTCCACCATTGCCATTCGGTCTCAAAGATATAGACAGGAAGTTCAAACTCCTGACTATTGGGCCACTTTACGGCATCTTTGCCTGTTATTATAACAGCTTCACAACCAGAAGACAATGCCTTCTCAAACATTTCTTCTCTCTGCCAGCTTGTCATCCATGCATGGTCACGTAGTTTATGCTCCCGTAGCAATTCTGCACCTACCCCTTTTAGCATGCTGAAGAACCGTTCTGGTCTTGCTATTGCAGCCGATGCGATAATCTTTTTTCCCTTGATAAAGGTCAGGGGTTTTTCTTCACCTGTAACAATATTTTTCAGGTGAGATGGAGCAATTCCGCCGTGAAGAATGTCAGTGTCGGAGAATTTTCTAATCCACGAGTGCAGTTTGTATTTCACTTCTGAGTTGACTACTCCTGTCATCACAATCAATCCTGCTCGTCGAAGGGAAGATGGCATATCACGGAGGTAGCCACCGGGTAGTGGACGCCATGTCCAAGACGGTGCGGACGAATCAAGGATTACAATATCCAGATCCCGTTTGACTTTTCGATGCTGAAAACCATCGTCAAGGATAACCAGTTCTGTTCCAAACTCTTCTCTGGCGAAACGGATACCGTTAATTCGTTTCTCGCTAACTACGACGGGGAAACCGGGTAAAGCATTGGCGATCATAAAGGGTTCATCGCCACCAGAGGTGGCATCCATTAAAACTTCGGTCTCATTGGAAACAACTTGAACACCCTTGGTACTGCGACCATATCCACGGCTAACCACGGCAATTTTTAAATCAGGTTTGAGTGCTTTTATTTCGGCAGCAAGAGCAATTGTCAGTGGAGTTTTACCGCTTCCACCGGCTGTAATATTGCCGACGGAGATAACTTTTATTTCTGGATCTGCTGAATTTAGAATAGCTTTATCGTATAGGAGATTTCGTAGAGTGACGACTCCTCCATACAGCAAGGAAAGTGGAGCTGTGAATGGCCATCCACCCTTCATTTCCAATTCCTCATCATCATTTTATCTGCATCAGCCCTTAAGTCCATCAGGCTTTTCTTCAGATTGTTGCGAATCTCTTCCATCTCTTCTTCATTGGCCCTTTTAGGCACAGCTATGGGTTCACCATAGGACATTAATACAGTACTAAACGGTTTTGGAAGTAAAAATTTATCCCACGAACTAAAAATAATCGGATTATCGCAGCTACATGTAATTGGAATAATCGGCGACTGCGTGGCTCTTGCGATGGCAATAGATCCTATTTTCGGTTCATCTATTGGACCACGGGGACCATCAATCATCATCGCCACTGGGCCTTGCCTTCCGGCCTTTATGATAGATTTTAATCCGCCGACTGCGCCTCTGTGACTACTACCACGGACTGTTTTGTGGCCGATTCCTTTTACCAGACGTGCAACCATTTCACCGTCTTTACTCTGTGATACGAGTGTGGTTATACCATCACGACGATGCAGCCAGACAGGAACAAACATTCGTCCATGGGAGAGGGCAAAAATCCAGTTTGATGTCTTTTTAACTTCCAGAAAACCTTTATAATTATGTCGTTTAACCTTTAAGGTCATCCAGTAGAGACGAATGATTACAGGACCCAGATACTGTATCAGAATTAGAGCCGTTTTTTCAAGTGCTGATTTCATTTATTTTCCGAAGAACTCTTTCATCCACAAAGCCAAGCGTTTTGTCCCACCCGGTTCGCCTAAAATAGTACTTATTTCGGCTAAACCCTCTTTCATTGTTTCCCGTTTTTTACCTGACCAGAGGTCAAAAATATCTTTCGAGAGTGTCTCAGGGTTAGCCTCGTCCTGAATTCTTTCCGGAACAACTTCACGACCCGTAAGAAGGTTTGCCATCGCTATATGTTTTACACCTTTGATCAGCAGCTTTCCTAAAAAATAAGTCATCCCTGATACTTTATAAAGGACAACAAAAGGTGTTCCGATTAACGCTGCTTCAACAGTACTTGTTCCTGACTTTACCAATCCAACCTTTGAAACGGCTAAGGCATCGTAGGAACCATCAGATGTGATCATTACGTTTTGTCTATTGCCTATAATGCTGTTCAACAAATTTTCGTCTACAGTATCAGCTTTGGCAACGATAGCTTTTATGGGAGAATCTACTTTTTTTCTCAGTCTGTCAATGGCATCCAGTTGGACAGGCAGCAGCCTTTCAACTTCTTGCTTACGGCTACCCGGTAAAACGGCTACAGCCTCTTCTCCGTCCGACAGGTTGAACTTATCCCTTAGATTTTTTATTGAATCCGAGGGGTTCACTTCACCCGCCAGTGGATGACCGTGGAAAACTGCCTCGAGTCCGTGAGGCTTGTAAATCTCCGTTTCAAACGGGAAGAGCACTGCCATGGCATCGGAGAGTTGAGCGATTGTTTTAGCTCTGCCCTTTCGCCACGCCCAAACTTGCGGACTGACGTAATAAAAGACTTTTACTTTTCCACCGGATTTTTTACGGAGTTTTTTCGCCAGGTTGAGGTTGAAGTCTGGGAAATCTACCAGTACCACAACATCAGCTTGCCAATCGACAATTTCCTGAATCAATCGTTTCTGAAGTTTAAATAGTCTAGGCAGGTGTTTGATAACTTCCACCAACCCCATCAGCGCCGCTTCCTTGAGGTTTGCTACTTCCCTGCATCCGGCGCTTTTCATTTGGGTACCGCACATGCCTGCATGCTGCCATTCGGGAGCTGTCTTTTGCAGCTCTTCGATCAGCTTTGCGGCATGGTGATCGCCGGAGCTTTCTCCAACTACCCAGAAAAGACGCATTAGAAAAACCTCAATGCTTTTACCGGTGCAAAATGCATTTTCACAAACTGATTCATATCATCTTTATGATCTTTGGCCATAAGATTCAAATCTTTTTGAGCCTCGGCACCACTACCTGCATGTGGGATAAATCCGAGTTTATCCTTCATGTTCATTAAAGCATATTCAAATTTTTCGCGGGCGAGGATCGCGGCAGCAGCAACTGCGAGGTTCGATTCAGCCTTCGGACGCATGACAATTTTGGCTGGGCTTTCAGCTTTTGGCAGGTGTCTCTTTAGCCTGTGCTCACCGCCAAACTTGTCAACAACAGCCGCTTCAATTCCCGGGAATTTTTCCATCATGTCCCTGATGGCGCGAGCATGCCCCCAGCCCAGTAAACCATTGATCCCGCCTTGTGTTTCAAAATCAGGATACATTTCGTTGTAACGTTCGGGATAAATTGCGACGATGCTATAACGATCCGGGTAGGCTTCCCTGATCATTTTTGCCACACGCTTGATTCCTGCGGAACTCATTTCCTTGGAATCTTTAACACCCATCAAGGCCAAAGGTTCAACCATATCGCGGTCTGCGACAAACCCACCTACCACCAGCGGTCCAAAGAGATCACCCTTGCCAGTTTCGTCTGTACCAACCCAGCATTTGAAACTATTTTCTTCAGCGGATACTTCGGGTCGTTTTTTCTTCTTGGATGGTGTGGTCGACTTGATAGATTGTGTCAGGTATCCTTCCAACGCTTCAGCCAGATCATCGGCGAGATACTGCACGTTTTTGCCGTTGGGAACCCACGATATCTTCTTTTTCTTCGCACTATGGTAGAGTGAACCGCTCGCTTCATCACCGCGGTCATACAGGGTGATTTTTATGCCGTACTGGACGGGCTGTGTACCAATAGTCCGGCCGTTTTTTTCCAGTTTCTGCCTGAGTTTATCGAGGATATGGAGTAGTGTTGGATCGTTTGTCATTATTTACCGCTGTTCAAGTTCAAGTTTTTCCCACAAGTTTGAACCAATATACAATTATTTCTTTTTCTTTTTGTATTTTTTTCGCGATTCCGAATAGGTTAGCATGTCCTTCTGTCTTTGCTTCCTGTTCATGTCTTTTTCGACATAAATTTTCTTGCCTGTGAAAGGGTTCTTTTCAGTGTAATACATGACACTGGACCAGGTTGACGGTAACGGCGTAAAAACCTGGACCTGTTCGGGATTTATTCTCAGTTTTTTACTGGTGAACGTCTTCAATTGCTTCATCTCTTTTTCAGTGCAACCGGGATGAGCAGCAATAAGATAGTAGGAAAGAAACTGATTTTTGCCAGCTTTCTGATTTTCTTTGTAGTAGAGATCATTAAATTTTTCAAGGAAATCTTTACTCGTTTTCCCCATCAGATCCAAAACACTATCTTCTGTGTGTTCGGGAGCGATTTTCATCTGCCCTGACACATGATCCCGAATTAATTGCTTGATATATTTTTTGCCGTTATCCTCGTCCTGAAGGATCATATCATAACGGATTCCCGAGGTAACAAAGACCTTTTTTACACCATCAATTTTCGACAGCTCATTCACCAATTTAGCGTGGTGGGAGTGATCAATTTTCAGTTTGTCACATGCTTCCGGATAGAGACATCTCTTTTTTGTGCATGCACCTTTTCTTAATTTTTTATCACACTCGAATCCGTACATGTTTGCCGTTGGCGAACCACCGTCATAGAGGTATCCCTTAAAGTCTGCGATCTCTGTCAGCTTTTTCGCTTCATTCACGAGGGATTTTTGACTACGGGATTGAACTGTTCTGCCCTGATGAACGGCAATCGCACAAAAGTTGCACTCACCATAACATCCGCGATGGGTTGTTAGAGTAAATTGTATCGTTTCCAACGCACGAATTTCGCCATCTTCTTTGTAATAGGGATGAGCGTCTCGTTCGTAATCCAGTTCATAAATATGGTCCAGTTCTTCATTTGTCATCGAAGGTGATGGTGGATTCTGAACGAGGTAACGAGTGTCAATCTGCTGGACAAGACCGTTTGCTTTGATAGGATCGTTATTCAGGTAAAACGTTCTGAACATATCAGTAAATCGATCTTTATCCGCTTTCACATCATCAAATGATGGTAGTTCGATAAAATCGTCTGGTTTTTCTTTTGTGATAAAACACAATCCAGCGACAGCCTCTGGTGATTTTCCAGCTTTTAACAGGTTCGCCAGTTCAACTATAGATTTTTCGCCCATTCCGTAAACGAGATAGTCAGCTTTGGCGTCAAAAATGATCGGTTTTCGTATGTTATTTGACCAGTAGTCGTAATGTGCGACTCTTCGAAGGCTGGCTTCGATTCCACCCAGTACAATCGGAGCTGTGTTCTTGAAGAAACGGCGTATCAGGTTGGTGTAGACAATTAACGCCCGGTCAGGTCGTTTGTTGTTTATTCCGCCCGGTGTGTAATCATCACTCTTTCTTCGTTTTTTCAAGGCAGTATAGTTGGCAACCATTGAATCAATGCTGCCAGCCGTTACCCCCCAGAAGAGTTTGGGTTCACCCAGTCGGGTGATGTCTGCCTCTGACTCGACATCAGGTTGAGCGATTATCCCAACTCTGTACCCTTGATCAAGTAAAACCTTACCGATAACGGCGATACCGATGGTTGGATTATCGATGTAGCTATCCCCTGTCACAAGGATGATATCCAACGAATCCCATCCCAGTTTTTGCACTTCCTCTTTTGTTGTGGGGATAAACATATTATTCTTTCGTCTCTGTCAATTCGCCTACACTCGCCCCGGCAACCCAGCCCGTCGAAAAGGCAGCCTGAAGGTTAAAACCACCAGTGTCTGCATCTATGTCCAATACTTCACCGGTAAAATAGAGATTTTTTACCAGTTTTGATTGCATGGTTTTCGGTTCGATTTCGCCGACATCTACACCGCCGGCGGTGATGATCGCTTCACTGAAAGGGCGGGTTTTCAAAACGTCTATTTTAAATTCTTTTAGCCAGAGTCTCAGCCTTTTTCTTTCATCCGCTGTTATCTGATGGCAAACTTTGTCCTCATTGAGTCCTGTTTGTTGTAGACACAATGGAATCATCGCAGAAGGTAGCAGGCTTCGCAAAACGTTTAAAAACTCTTTTTTACTGTTTTTGGTCAACTCGCGTAATAGCCTGGCATCCAGTTTCTGATGGTCAAGTGCGGGTTTCAGGTCAATGTGGACTTCGACTCGATCTTTTTTGTTAAGAGCATCCACCATTAAAAGACTCTGGGACAGGATAATTGGCCCGGCCAGAAAACCGGAACGGAATTCCAGGTCACCAAACTCCTCCGACTCCTTTTTACCCCTTATCCAGACACTCGCTGTCACATTTTTAACAGTTAATCCGTCCAGCTTTTTCCCAATTCCTGCCCCAATCTCGAAAGGTACCAACGATTGACGAACGGGAATTATTGTATGCCCCGCCTGACGGGCAAGTTCAAATCCATCACCTGTGGAACCTGTGACAGGGTATGATGCTCCGCCGACTGCAACTATTACGGCTTTTGCCGGAAAAAACAGTTTCTTTTTATCGTTCGAGTCATCACGGTTTTTTAACCGTACACCCTTTATTTCACCATTTTCGAGAACCAATTCGTCCACGTATGAACCAGTCCGGAGGATTACGCCTTTCTGGACAAAGGTCCATCGTTTCAGTACGTCAACCACATCTTTCGCGGAGTTGCTGGCGGGGAAAACCCGTCCACCACGTTCTTCGTTCGTTTTTAATCCAAGCGATTCGAAAAAGTTTACGAGGTCAGTGTTGGTGAAACGGTGCAAAGCCTGGCGCAGGAATTTACCATTTTTACCGAAATGGGGAATAAATTCTCGGATTGGGACAGTGTTGGTAATATTACATCGTCCCTTCCCGGTGATCATTAACTTTTTACCGGGTTTGTTGGTTTTTTCAAGGACGAGTACATCCGCACCCATTTCTGCCGCTTTTCCGGCAGCCATCATACCTGAAGCACCAGCTCCGATGACGATTATTGTTTTTTTTTCCATTACAGTTCCTCATCTGAAACCCGAATGGCTAGCATTCGGGCCACCCCTCTAAAAGGTTATCAAAGGTAAGTGATTAAAAAAGGGTAGGCACGCGAGAAGCCAAATCGGGGGAGAATGTTTTTGATAGATGACTGGATTGATTTACCTATCGCCGGGTTCGGAGAACCCGGCCTACATGCTGGGCCGGAGCTGAAGTTCAAAAGGGTGTCATCCCGGCAGACAGCTTGTCAGCCTTTCGGCTGGTTAGCGGGGATCCTTTCTGTTTCTTTTTTGTGTGGGTGGCCTGACTTGTCTTGCAAGTCAGGTTTCATATATATTATACCACTATGAAATCAACACTTATTACCACACTCGCCCTTCTTCCTATCTTTCTTTTTGCTCAATGGCCTACGGATTTACATACTGGTTTGCTTGTCGCAGAAGGTTCAGACTCATATGAAATCATTAGGACTTTCGTAGCTGATAATGAGGATGGATATTATTTTACTGTAGAATCAAATGCTCAATTATATATTCAGCATTTATCCATAGATGGTACAACCCGTTGGGATGTTGGTAGGCCCAATCCCGAAAACTTCACTGATGAAGATATCGGATGGGGATATGAGGGTCTTGGCCGTGGTGATGTTTTAATGGCTGTAGGGCAAAATGATGAAGTCTGGGTGTGTTGGGAAGATTTTAGACACGCTAGCATTGCATTTGATGGTTATCCAACAAATAGTGAAATTTTTATTCAAAAGTTTAATACAGACCGTGTTGCTCAATGGGAACCGGAAACAGCTATACTTGTAGCCCCACAAGTTGAAGAACCAAATCAATACACTACTGATTTCAGACACCTTTTACATATTGAACCACAAAGTGATGGTAGTATTATGGTTTTGTGGAAAGATTATGATAGAATCAGCATCAGTTATGAGGGAAATCTTTGGGTTCAGAGGTTTGATGTGGATGGAAATCGAATATTCGAGGAATATCCGGGAAAACCAGTTTTTGCCGATACTACTTGGAATAGACATTATCAAGGTATATCTGAGAGCGCAAGTGATGGTGAAGGAGGACTATTCTTTGGCTTCAGAAGACAACTTTTGCATTTATTACCAACCGGTCAACTTGATTGGGACTTAAATAGTGTAGTTATTGATACACTACAGGGAATTAGCAATCTTTTAATTAATTCTGATTCAAATATTTTTATTGAAGGCAATGGAAGAACGTTGTACCTGGATAATGATAATAGTTATGGGGCTATTTTTGATTTTGATGGGAATCTTATAGTACCCCCAACAAATATTGGTCTACAAAGTGAAAACGCCGATCCAGGTCTCTTCGCAAGTTCTTTCAATGAAGATTTTGTTACCGTCGCTTATGGAGATAGTGGAAGGTACACGTATAGATTCAATAATCAACTAGAAATAACTTGCGAAGTAGTTTTGCTCGATACAATTCCTATAATTCATACCTACGGTTATGCTGAATTATTTCATCATGGATTCAGAATATTCTCCAGTAATTATTATGGTTACCAGGAAACCGATAGAGAGATCATCGGCTATGATATCGACGGAAACATGACATTTGCTTATCACCTGGACGATGACAGCTCAAATATTTTCAGACCAATGTTCACCGTTGATAATTCTGGTAATACCTGGATATTCTGGAATGTTGGTGGATATGATTTTGGATATCCACCCGGGAATTTATATGCCAACGTTATTAGTCCTGATGGTGATTGGGGATTACCGTATAACTCAGTAGATAATCCGTCAGATTCAAATATTATCCCTCAAAACATATCGTTAAATGTCTACCCCAACCCGGGGAATGGGCAGTTTACGGTGACATATGATCTGGTCGATCCATCTCCGGCACAGTTTTTATTGACCAACGTGTTGGGACAACGGATACAAGCATTCCAACTTCCCCGGGATGCAGTCGCTACCGGGCTACGTGGTCCCGGCGACACGTCACAGGGCTACATGAAGGCCGCCACCCTGTCGCTGGACCTGAAAGATCAGGCATCGGGAACGTATTTCTTACAGGTACGGACAGAATCAGGGCAGGTTCAGCAAAGGCGGATTTTGCTTGTGAAGTGATTTAATGATATACGTGAACAATAAATGTAGTGTAGAATAAGAAGCAAAAAGGTGTCATTCCTGCTGACAGCTTGTCAGCCTAACGGCTGGTAAGCCGGGACCTCGGTGTTGTATACTCTTTTAACAGCTAAAATAGACCGTTGATTGCCCGTTACACTAGGCAATCAAGGGCATACTTAATGGAATATTGTAAAAGTACATGCACTGGATATCCATGTTTAGTATAAATGCTATGGTTCAGCTACCCACTTGTTTTCCTCGATTATTCCTTTTTCACTAGCAGAACGGACTTGACGAAGTTGAGAAGCTCCCCTATCTTTGGCAGGTTCATTAGCACTCGCGAGCGTAGAGTGCTGATTATTTCTCCTTCTTTATATATACTCCGGGAGAAAGCTGGAACCTGAAAGATTTTGTTTCGTATTACTTGTGATTGATTTCTCCAGTTTCGATATCATCATACTGGAGATTTACACCACAGAGTGTATCCATCTTGCAAAAAAACAATAAAAATAATAAACAGGATCGTAAGGGAGAAAAAAAGGGATTACTATGATCCACATTGAAAACTTGCGAAAACTTTACGGTACCTTCCCAGCAGTAGATGGAATTTCTTTTGACGTAGCGCCCGGAGAAATTCTCGGTTTCCTCGGACCAAACGGTGCAGGAAAATCCACTACGATGAAGGTTATCACGGGTTACTACCCACCAAATGAGGGTATTGTTGAGATTAACGACATGAGCGTCGTTGAACACAGCCTTGAAACCCGTCAACTCATCGGCTACCTGCCGGAATCAAATCCGCTCTATTTTGAGCTTACAGTTTTTGAGTACCTGCAACACGTAGCTGAAATGCGTCAGATTCCGAAAAACAGACGGAACAATCGAATCAAGGAAATGGCTGACATTACCGGTTTAAGTGACCGATTAGGTCAATCCATCGGCCACCTTTCCAAGGGTTACAAACAACGCGTTGGCTTAGCCCAGGCGATGTTACACGATCCCAAAATCCTGATTCTCGATGAACCGACTATCGGTCTTGACCCAAACCAAATCGTAGAAATCCGATCCTTGATCAAACGTCTCGGTCAGGAAAAAACGGTTATTCTTTCCACTCACATTCTTCCAGAAGTACAGGCAACATGCGACCGTGTTGTGATTATCAACAACGGTCAACTGGTTGCGGACGGTACTCCAGACGAATTGAAAGCGAAGTTCCAGGGTCAACCCGTGATCTACCTCGACATTAAGGGTGATGGTGCGGATGAAACCAGCAACTTTGGTAGTATACAGGGTGTTGAGAGCGTCAACCGCAAAAGTTCCACTGAACCTGATGTTGTCAGCTACCGTATCGCTGCAATTCCGGGACAGGATCCACGCGAAGAACTCTTCCGTCTCGCAGTAGACAAGGGTTGGACTTTGCTTGGCATGAACCGTGAAATCCAGAGTCTCGAAGATATCTTCCAGAAATTGACACAGCACGATTCGGCTCACGAAGCAGCCGGGGAGGATGCGGCATGAACTGGGGAATAGTTTCCGCAATTTGGCGCAGGGAGATGAAGAGTTATTTCGGTAACCCTGCCGCATATATCGTTTTGGCAGTTTTCCTGCTGATTTCAGGATGGTTTTTCACCCTGAATCTGTTTAAGGAAAATCTCGCCCACATGCGAAGCATTTTTGACATTCTTCCTTTCCTTCTCGTAATCTTCGCCCCTGCTATCAGCATGCGTTTGATCAGTGAAGAGAGGAAAAGTGGCACACTGGAACTGCTCGTTACCATGCCTGTACGCGACTTTGACGTTGTCTTCGGCAAATTCCTGGCAGCACTTAGTCTCTACTGTGTCGCTCTTTTGCTGACCTTCGTGTATCCATTTACAATTTCAATGTTGGGTGATCCACAGGGTGGACCCATTGTCGCGGGTTATTTCGGCCTGTTACTTATTGGAGCTGCATACCTTGCCGTTGGTGTTCTTGGTAGCGCGATGACAGAAAATCAGATTGTTGCATTTATTCTGTCGTTTATGATCAGTGCAGTACTGGCGATACTCGTCTTTTCGGCGAATATCATTCCGCCACCCATGGCAGATATTATCCAGTACCTGAGTACGACCTATCATTTCCAGAACATCGCACGCGGTGTTATTGACAGTCGTGATGTCGTCTACTACCTGAGTCTTATTTTCCTGACTCTGCTGCTGGCGTCACGTGCAATCTCACAACGCAAATTCCTGTAGGAGGCCAACATGAAAAAGACAGGATTAGTTTCTTCAGTTGGCATCTTGATGGTTGTCGTGATTCTTGTGTTGATCAACCTGATTGCCAATTCAACATTTTCGAGGCTTGACCTGACTGAAGGCAAAATCTTCAGCCTGAGCAAGGCTTCAAAGCAAGTAGTGGCTGGACTGGAAGAACCCCTGACAGTCAAGGTTTTCGCCAGTGAAAATCTTTCACCACAGCTTAATGATGTAAAACGTTTTGTAAACGATTTACTCAGTGGATACCAAGCCTACGGTAAAGGTAACTTCCGTTACGAATTTATCGATCCGGGTAGCGATGATGAGCTGGAGAAAGAAGCTCAGAGCTACCGTATTCCACCGTTCCAGGAAAATGTCTGGAACAAGGATAAACTCGAGCTGAAAAAGGTTTACCTCGGCGCAGTTTTCCTTTATGGTGACAAACAGATGCCAATTCCCACTCTGCAAAGCACCGCAGGGCTCGAATACAACATTACGTCGTTGATCAAAAAACTGAGTCTCCAGCAGGAGTTTACCCTCGGTTTGCTCACAGGTCATGGCGAACCCGGTCAGGATGTTATCGGCCAGCTTAGCCAAGTCTTAATGAGCAATTACAAAGTCCACGAGATCAAACTCGATAACGAAAATCCCTTTGACGGTATTGATGCACTCTTCGTCGTTGGTCCAGAAGAAAAGATCAGCATGGAAGACCGTGTAAAAATTGACCAGTACATTATGAAGGGTGGTCCGGTTGGTTGGTTCTATAGCCCGGTGAAAACAGACATTCAGCAGGCGAAGGCTAATGACCGTCGTATAGGAATGGATACCTGGACCAGCAGTTACGGGTTCCGTATCAACAGCGACCTCGTTGCGGATATCAACAGCAGTATGATCAACATTCAGGAACGTCGCGGTTTCTTCACGATACAGAATACGATCAATTACCCGTTCTTCCCGAACGTGGTAACGTTCAACGAAGATCATGTAACCGTTGCCGACCTCGAATTGATCAGCCTCTTCTTCCCGTCCAGTATCGACACATCACTGGCAGGCAACATGGGCATCAACTTGACGCCACTGATGTATAGTGGTCCCCAGTCAATGGTCCAAACCGGCCGTTACGATATCAACGCCACCAAGCAGGTGGATGTTAATCAGTACCAACGGCAAAACATTGTCCTTGCCGCAGCACTTGAAGGACCCTTCAAGAGCTATTTCGCCGGTGGTGCAGAATTTGTCGCTGACGAAGAAGAACCCTTTAAAATTCCCGAAGGTTTGATTAATCAGGCGCCCGAAGGCAGCCGTATGTTTGTGATCGGTAACTCCAACTTCATTCAGGATGCTTACCTTTCCAACCCTTCGAATTTGTTCCTCGTGCTCAACGTTGCCGACTGGCTTGTCGGGGATACTGACTTGATCAACCTGCGTTCACGTGAAATTTCCATGCGTCCGTTGAAGGATATCAGCGAAGGTCAGAAGGCTTTCTGGAAATATTTCAACTGGTTCGGTCCACCGTTGATGGCAGTACTCATCGGTATTATCTATATGATCGTTCGTAAGAATCGTCGCTATGGGGAGTCATAAAATGAAGAATAAACAACTTCTTTATATGGCAGGAGCGATTGTCGTATTGTTCGTCATCTATTTCTTTACGCAAAGAAGTAGTGTCCCTGTCGCAGATGTAAACTACATCTATGACATTGATACGTCCAAAGTCACCGAAGCCACACTCTATGACGAAGGTCATACAGTGACAGTGGTCCGTGATGGAGCAGAATGGAATATTGTCAATCCATTTGAATACAAAGCGAATCCTCGTTTCGGACAGATTTTGCTGGAAAAACTCGCCGACATGCGTGTCGAATCCGTCGTTACTACAAAAGAGGAACGATGGGATGAGTTTGGTTTGGCTGAAGATCCGACCCGTGTCGCCATCAAACAGGGCGACAAGGAAGTGATCTTCTACGTTGGCAAAACAGCCGACGGATACCGTCAAACCTACATGCGGCGTGATGGATCTAACGATGTTCTGCTCGTCAAAGGCAGCTATGGCGTTGCATTCACCCGTATTCCCGAGCAGTGGAAAGACAAGACCATCCTGAAGCTGGATCAGCATACGATTCAGGGTGTAAGCACAGACGACTACCACATGTTCCGTAACTCCGATCAGGATGATACATGGTTTGTTGATGCCAAAGGCGCTGACACTCGTACGTGCGATTATAGCGAAGTGAAACGGGTGCTTTCTTCTGTTTCCAATCTTCGTACAAGTGACTTCCCTACTGAAGACGCCTATGCGAATGTCAAATGGGACAAGCCGAAGTATACGATGACGGTTGATTTCTTTGACGGTAGCAACAATAAGTTGCAGTTCTTCAAAGATCCTGCACAGGATAGCTTCTTCTTTGTGAAACTTGAAGGTAATGATGTGGTGTTTAAGGTTTATCCCGGCACCACTAACCAGATATTTAAGAAGGCTGAAGATTTATTGCCGAAAGAAGATGCCTAGGTAGCAGCGGCTACATTTTTAACTGGACAACAAATAGTTGTCCGGTTTTTTTATGCTTCGCTCCGGCGTAGCAATAGCGAAGCCGTGTCATCCACGAGTTCCGTTATCGGGGATCCATAGAGTGTCGTTCCTGCGTTCAGTTGGCAGGGATGACACCATAAGAAACCCGGGTGGGCGGTCTTCGCTACGCTTCGCCCTGCCTTGCTAGCAGGGTGTCGCGACACCCCGGGCCACCCGACCTACGAAAACTGTAGGCCGATGTCTCCGACACCGGCTTTATTGTCCAAACATTGAAACCCGTCCTGACAAGCATGGCGGGCCACCCACTTAAACCAACACCCCTGGATTCCCGACTACCAGCCATAAGGCTGACAAGCCAAACTCGGGAATGACAGTACTGCCCTCTACCCATTGATACAAACAGAAAACCCCTTGACACTAAATATCAAGGGGTTGTGTATGTACAATGAGTACAATTTGTATGTATTGTAAATACCTTTTGACTACAACTGCTCTGGATCCTGAATTCCGTCGAAAGCCGGACAGGCAAGTTCAGGATGACACCCTAAAGCTAGATTCTATATTTACGTTCTCAATGGCATTAGTGTTTCTTTTTGCTCTGCCTCTGTTTTTTACCCTGGTTCTGCTGTGCCATCTGCTTCTGGATTTTTGCCCAAGTGTCGCGAAGGGTAATCGTCCTATTGAAGACCAACTTATCTTCCGTGGAATCGGGATCGACAACAAAATAGCCCTGACGTTCAAACTGGCAGAACCAGCCGGCGTCTTTGTCTGCTAGCGACGGTTCCACTTTGGCGCCTTTAAGCACTTCCAAAGAATCCGGGTTGACGTTGTTTATCCAATCCTGTCCTTCTTCTACCTTTAACGGTTCCTGCATCAGGAAGAGGCTATCGTATAGACGGATTTCAGCATCTAAAGCCTTTTCAGCGGAAACCCAGTGCAGGGTCGCCTTGACCTTACGTCCGTCGGGAGAATCGCCACCCTTTGTCTCAGGATCGTAGGTACAATGCAGTTCGGTGATGTTACCCTCTGTATCTTTTATCACATCGTTGCAGGTGATGAAGTATCCGTAACGGAGTCTTACCTCACGGCCCGGCGCCATACGGAAAAACTTTCGGGGCGGATCTTCCATGAAGTCTTCCTGCTCTATGTAGAGTTCACGGGAGAACGGAACTTTCCGTGTGCCGGCATTCTCGTCTTCAGGGTTGTTGATCGCATCGAGTTCTTCAACCTGTCCCTCAGGATAGTTGGTGATCACAACCTTTAACGGACGAAGTACTGCCATGACCCGTGGGGACCGTTTGTTGAGATCCTCACGCAGACTATGCTCCAGCATTGCCACTTCAACGGTGCTGTTGTTTTTTGCGATACCGGTTTTATTGCAGAAGTTGACAATGGATTCAGGAGTATAACCTCGGCGACGCAGCCCTGAAAGGGTCGGCATCCGTGGATCATCCCAACCGGTGACATAACCTTCCTGTACCAGACGGAGGAGTTTACGCTTGCTTGTCACCATGTTGGTGAGGTTCAGTCGTGCAAACTCGATTTGCCGTGGTTCGTGAATTTCAAGCTCTTTTGTAAGCCAGTCGTATAACGGACGGTGCGCTTCAAACTCAAGCGTACAGATCGAATGGGTTATTCCTTCGATACTATCCGACTGACCGTGCGCGAAATCGTACATGGGGTAAATACACCACGTGTCCCCGGTGTTGTGATGTGTCGCATGGAGAATACGATAGATCACCGGATCTCGCATGTTCATGTTCGGGGATGCCATATCGATTTTTGCACGAAGGGTATGGCTGCCATCAGGGAAATCACCGTTCTTCATCTTTTCGAAGAGTTCAAGATTCTCTTCAATTGAACGTTCACGGTAAGGACTGTTTTTCCCTGGTTCAGTTAACGTGCCACGATACTCACGCATCTCTTCAGCGTTCAGATCGTCCACATAAGCTTTGCCCTTTTTGATCAACTTCAAGGCATATTCGTAGAGCGTACCAAAATAGTTGGACGCGTAGTAAAGGCGGTCTTCCCAGTCGAAGCCGAGCCACTTGATATCCCGTTGGATCGCGTCAGTATATTCCACATCCTCTTTGGTGGGATTTGTATCGTCAAAACGGAGATTTGTCTTGCCGCCGTACTCCTCAGCCAACCCAAAATTGATCACGATAGCTTTGGCGTGACCGATATGCAAATAACCATTGGGCTCTGGTGGGAAACGGGTCATTACTTTACCACCGTATCGGCCATCTCTATTGTGTTCGTCAATTATCTGACGAATAAAATCTTTTCCTTTGACCGGAACATTATTTTTTTCTTCAACCATGGTGTCATTTCCACTAGTAAGGAGTTGGTTCAACTCTATTTATTCAACCTGAACTGACAAATGTAGTGATCTATTGCCTTGACTCCAAGCCGCTAAATCGTTGCTCTTTGCTGATTAGAACCTCTCCTCCGGTTTTTATCAAGACGTCCATGTATTACATTTGGAATCGTAACTACAAAAGGTGTATTTATGGAACTCAATAAAGAACTTCTTAACTACCTCGTTTGCCCGGATACAAAATCACCCTTGGTCCACGAAGGTGATACCCTTGTCAGCATCGATCCTGAGACCAGACGTCGCTATAACATTGTTGACGGTATCCCGGTAATGCTTGTAAAAGAATCCGAAATTCTCGAGGAAGATGAATGGCGCGGTATTATGGAAAAACATGGAAAGCTGGAAGTATAACAGCCCTAATTTTTAGCCTTTCTCTCTTTTATATTTTTCCTTCAGCTTTATCATCTCCTCCATCACGTGAGGATAGCCGTAGAATTCCTGATTTTGACGGTACTTCCGCGTTTACTTTTTTGTATAAACAGGTCGAATTTGGGCCCAGAACTGCCGGAAGCGAAGGGCACAAAAAAGCGCAAGACGCTTATATTGCCTGGTTCGATACATGCGGGGGAATTGTCCGTGAACAGGATTTTACTGCTGAAATTGACGGTAACAAAGTAGAAGGAACCAATATTATTGCGTTTTTTGGGCCAAGATCCCATTATTCATCATTAGTTATTGCTGCTCCGTACGATTCTGCCCCGTATTCTTACTCAGAAAATGACATTATTTCACAACCTGTCCCCGGCGCAAACGATAACGCCAGTGGTGTAAGTGTGATTCTCGAGTTATCGCGTTTATTTGCGATTCATCCCCCAAAGGCGAGCGTTGAGTTTGTACTATTTGACTGTTCTGTACAATCACCCCTACCGACTAATCAAAACATTGGCAGCCAGTATTATGCAACAAATCACTCCGGTCGATCGCCCGACGGTCTAATACTACTTTCAGGAATTGGAGATCAGACGATTAATTTTTTAATGGACCAGATGTGTTGGAATTATGATCGAGAATTTGTAGAGGAAGTTTTTGAAAAGGCAATAAAACTTGAGCTGCCCGCGTTTCAGAAAGAAACCATAACGTCTATACGAGGTGATCACATTCCACTTATTCAGGCGGGATTGCCTGCATGCTTGATTTATGATCATGAGTATGAATACCGTTTAACCCAACAGGACACTCCAGCCGCTTGTAGTTCGCAGTCGCTTCAACAGGTGGGTGACTTGCTGGTAGATTTGATTTATAAAGGATGGGAAGAATAAAAGAAGCCGCACCCAATTGGATACGGCTTTAAAATCTTTTACTACTGAATTAAACTAACATCGTCGGGCAAGGGACTGCCCAAGCTACAAATCTCAAACACCGAGGTCCCTGCCTAAAGCCCGCAGGGATGTCACTTTTAATTACCCACCAAAAACCAAGCCGATACTGAAGTAAGGTTTGTTGATACTTATGTCTACACCGTTCCCGGCCATTTTGTCAGTTCCGAAGTACCATCCTTTTTCTGACAGTGTATTCAGATAAAATCCAACGCGTCCTTCAACAGCCATCCAGTCCAGAACAAAAACACGAACAGTCGTATAGGGATCCATTAAAAAATAACCACGGAGAATTTCTGATTCAATGTTTGTTCCTGAAGATGGGTCACCGATGTATTGGTTCTGGATATCCTCCCAGGTAACAGTCCCATTATCCTGCTTTAGGGTCACAGTCGCACCACCACCACCGATCCCTGTTCCAACGCCGAAGTTTATCGGACCAATCATCCACGGGGAATACTCGATGTAGAAGACACCACCACCAAAAGTCAGTTCCATACTGCGGTTATAACGGTTGCCATTAGTGTCGGTATAGATTCCAGATGAAGTACTTGAAAAACCGTAACCACCGCCACCAAGGCGCCATCCGTTACCGACATGGCCCATGCCATAACCGCCCATACCGTGGGCCGTATGGCTCATTTCCTCGAGTCCCATCGCTTTGGCGAGTTTATCCAAATCACTGGACTCCCAGAACAGCACACTGTACATGGGGCCGCCATGCCCGCTGAACCCTGCGTGACTTCGTTTTGTTTTCCACACCTTCCACTCGTAGCCATCATCATCCTGAGCAGAAACAATACTCGGTAATAAAAAGGCTACGATTAACAGAGATACGGCCAAAAATTTTATTTTCATCGGAAACTCCTTGGGTACCAATTTCTAACTAAAGTACAGCTAAAGAATATATTGCAATCCATGTGCCGATAAAAGGCTAAAAGCTGTTTTTACCTATTTCTATATAAAAACAGGAGATAAGAACGATGAGTATCCACACTACGTGTGATCCAGATCACACAGGTGTATTGTTCACTAAAATGAAAGCTTATGTATTGCAACTGGAGGATCGTCCAGTGATACTCTCAATCTAACGGTATCTTCTTTAACAACACAAAGTGTCATATCATCAAAACAAGCCACAAAGGTTCCATCATAATATCTACTACCCGCGCAGGACATTGCACCCATATCCGTGTTTATATACCTGACAAGATCTGGAGCCTCATAGTTATAGGTGATGATTAATCCATTTGCGTCTCCGGCCGAACGCCATCCTCCACATGCGATATAGAAATCAGGATCAGTGAACAATATTCGCCTGGGGTAGGCATCCACTGTAATCGTATTGAGGTGATTAAGGTCAGTATCGAGTATCCAGATTTCACCCGTATTTTCTCCGTAATCACCAGTACAAGTAATATGCAGAGTTCGATCATATTGACAATACTCAATAAATTGTGGATTAATACCAAGCTTTAGGGAATCTAAAAAATCACCATTAAGCGTATCCGTTCTTTCTTCATAATAAATGCTATATTTGTAAATACTGCCCGGATTGTGACCATTTAGTCCAGCGGAAAAATCATACCCCGAATTGATTACATAAACATAATTACCATCACAGAATATTCCTCCGGGTGCCTGTCCGGTTTGAATGGTTGTTTCGATTTCTAATGTATTTAGATTCAATACACTGAAGCTATTTTGCATTAAATTGGTGATATATAGGTTATCTTTCCCAAAAGCGCCATAATAGGGATTGTTGTTTTGTTGAAGACCAAGGTCAATGGTATGTAATAGTTCTGGCTCACCATCAATAATGTTTGCATCTATAATTTGTAAACTATTGGATATACTGTTAATTACATATATTTCCTCATCTACACTGTTTATCCAATTCGCACCCACTCCCAAGCCAACCGGTTCCGAATAAACCATTTCATCATAATTTGCATCATATACTTCAAGAGTTGAAAGTCCAACTACTCCAACAAAGTCAAACTGTGATCTAGGGACATGAATCAGTCCAACACCAGAAGGTTCATTTTCGTCACATCCAATCAGATAAAAAAATGAAGCTAGCAGTATGGTTCCTGCAAATAATCCTCGAGTATTCATGATCTTATCTCCAGTTTTATACGCCAGATTCTGCCGGGCATTGGCATACGTTCAAGCAACTCATATTCTTCGTTTGTGATATTTTCTACACCTAGTGTTCCCTTAAAGATTAACGAATTAAATAACATCCATTCACGGTTGGCAAACACATTCAGAACCTGATAGGGTTCCAGACCGTTTCCCGCGATAGTGTAAATATCGAGGTTGCTTTCCATACTGTATCTTCGACCGGAAAAGCGGAGGTCAGACATCAATTTTATATCATATAACGTGTTGAGTGTAAGATAAACACTCCCAAGGTAATTCGGCTGGAAAGGAACGATGTTATCGTAATAGTGAGAAGATTTGGTACTGTTGCGAATATCTTGAACTGTCAGGTTGAACCCTATTTTTTCGATTGGATTTTGCCCGTTTGAATTGAACCATTCAGCAAATGTATCAAAACCTCTGCCAATCGCTTCTTCAAGGTTATCCGGGAAATACTGCCCACGCCAGTTACGACGCCAGACAATTTTGTCTTCAGTGTGCCGTAAGAATCCACGTAATGAAATAGTGAAATTACCGTCTGATATTTGTTTTGTGTAGTGAAGACCGGAGGTTAGTTCTTCTACTTTTTCCGGTTTCAATTCTGGGTTTCCAAATGTGAATGCTGACTCGACGAGGAAACGGCTGACAAATGATGGAGGCGAATATGCCCTGGTCACAAAAACATTCCAACTTAAGCCGCTATTGGGATGGGTTAACGAATACCCCGCCTTCCCACTCCAACCAGAAGTTTCTGATAGATTGCTGAAACTACCTTCGTTATCACCATAAGAGTCAAATCTCAGGTGAAGAAGAAGCTGATTGTCTATTTTCCTAAAGTGATTTTTTAGTTCTGACTTCAGACTACCATAATACCAAGTCCTGTGGATATCGCCTACCAAGCGATCTTCTATAGCCCCGTTTTCCAGATGGTTTTCTGAGCTGAATTTTTCCAGCCTCACGGATGATTCAAAAGCAATATCAAATTTGTCCTTACCTACAAAATCGTCCATGTATTGAAGTTGGTAAACTTCGTTAAAATCATAAATATCCTGTGGTGTGTGGTAGACCCATGAATCGATTTCCGGATTGTATTGGATCAACGGATTTCTGTATTCCCGTTTTCTAGTGAACCCGGATAATGTCAAACGGTTTATCCTGTTTTCCGAGTTTCTTTCGATAAAAATCCGACCGTTTAGGGATTCTTCCTTTAAAGATGCGTCAGTGGTTGGGGGTTGGTAAAGGGGTCCTGGTACACCAGACGAGTAATTCTCGCCAAAAAACATCACACCAAAATCTATATTTTCAGTCAGGTTATTTTTCAGCCTCATTGAAAATGATGTTCTTTTCCTCTGGTTATTGTAACGCTGGTTTGTATCCCCGTTTTCATCAGTGTAGTCGTATTCCCCTGTATTTGAGATGTGCCGTACGGTAAATCCTGTATAACCTGACTCATTACCTGAATCGATTGTTCCAACCAAACTAATAGCCTCAGGTTCCTGCCCTTCCACAGACAGACTTCTGTCTGTCTTTCTGCCTATTGCTGAGGAAATGGATCGTGTGATAATACTTATTGTTCCCCCGGCAGCACCTGGAGATGCTTCTGGTTCAACGAGTATACTTTGAACATTATTGAGTGGGATTTCAGCCAGATCAACTGCTTTACCATCCCCACTGTTTAACGCGATACCGTCAATCAGAACCAGAACCTGCTCGGGTTTTGCGCCGTGGAAACTGACGGTTTTTCTACTGCCCAATCCTCCCTGTTTATAAACTTGAGCGGAGGGAATGCTCGCCATTGCGTCCCCGACATCACTCCAGGACGAATTCTTTATGTCATCAATATTTACGGTGTAAGCTTGATCTTCCGATTTACGGGAATAAACAACAGGCTCGTTTTCTAATATTCTTGGGGATAAATGAACTGTTAGGAAAAGAGGTACGCCCTCTTTAAGGTCAACGCTTCTTTGTTCTGGATAATATGTAATATGCGAAATAGATAGTGTATACATCCCGGATGGAACGTTTACAAATTCAAAGGTTCCATTTTCGGTAACAATAATACCTTCGCTGGAATTTTCAAGGTAAACATGAGCATTACTGATTGGCTCACCCGTTTCAGAATCCAATATTGTTCCAACTAACCGTGGTGGCATGGGCGACATTTCAGCAAGTGCGGCAGAGTAAACCATCACCAATAGCAGGATAAATCCTACAACGGGAAAATGATTTGTTTTTGATAGATGCACTTTCATTGCCTGCAACCCTATTTGAGATAATAGACTTTTTGTGTGGCGGAATTTCCCAATTCATCAACAGCACGAATGACGTATAATCCAGACCGTAGGTTTTCAGGTTTCCAAAACCATTTATTTCCAGTAATACCAGAAGTCAGTATCAGTCGACCTGTGATGTCATAGATTGACAGGGCAACGTTTCCGCTGTTCCAGTTCTCCAGTTGAACAGACAGAGTGGAATTGAAAGGATTTGGCCATGTTGTCAGGAGTAAATGTGATAAAGGAAGAGATTTTTCATGATCCACACTATTCCCGTTTTCACCATTGATTGCGACAACAGCATCCAGATCGAATGACGGACCGCTGTCATTTACAAACCCTTCTGTGTCAATGAGTTTGACGTAGTAAACCCTTTCGAGACCTAGATCAGCTAGATCAAAAGAATCACCACCACTTATTGAAGGGTTTGTCGGATCGGCAGAACCGATAGTCGGGGTAACGCCTGCAAGCCCGATTAAGGTTTCATCGTCATGGGAGAAACGGAACCAGCTCTCTCCGTCCTCACTGACTTCCACAAACGCGGTTTCTTGAAATGGAAACTCACCTAGGTGGAGAAAAACGTTTTCAAAAACTGTAAAATCCGGTCCTTCTCCGTCAGTAATTCCACCATCATTAAAAACGAGAATAATACTTCCACCGCTACCAAGAGTCAGTAGTTCTTCAGGATTTGCTGATGGAAACAGCTCTGTTGCGGCTGTATCCGGTGGACCAAGAATGTTATTCGGGAAATAGTCTTGGCCATACCCAGCTCCAAAGCCGTACTCCACTTCGATAACTTCATCGGCCCATGGATCAGCAAGAACCTGACTTGAAAGAACAAAAAGAATAAGGAATAATATTGTCCGTTTTCTGAGAGTGTTTTCCATTATTTCACCAACGTGATCTTTCTGGAAACATTGCCAGAATGTGATTGGACCGTTAGGAAATACGTGCCAGAAGTAAGGTCTTCACCGTTTATTGCAATTTGGTGAATGCCGGTTGAATAACTGTCTAAATCATAGCTTTGGACTTTCTGACCCAGCATGTTATAGATCAATAATTCAGCTCCAGAAGTTGAATTCAATTTGATTTTTACTGTTGTTGTACTATTAAACGGATTGGGCCAAATAGACAGCAATTGCGGTGTTTTCGGTAGAATAGACGCTAAACCACCTTGATCAACTCCACTTGTTTCACCTTGCCAGAACTGAATGCTTACTACTTCTTTTTGAAGAGTAGCCATCATCGTAGGCTGAGCGAAACCGTCGAGTGAGTAATGGTAAAGCGTATTGTTCATTGTTGAACCGATATAGAGCTTATTTCTATTACCAGTGAGGCACCATCCACCGGATTGCCCCGATAAGCCGGAATCTTCAACTGACATGTCAGCACATTTATAAGCGTAAAAATTGGGTGTACTGAAGGCGTACTCATCGCCTGTAAAAACGATATCCTCACCAAAACTATTTTGCACTATTTTTATTGAAGACGGAGTACCGTCAAGATCGAGACTGGAAGTTGTAACAGGATCGCTTGTTGTATCAAGTTTCCAGGCACTTCCGAATACATCAACATAATTTCCTGTGCAGATAGTATGGAAGTTTCCTTCTCTATCCACGTCCAACCATTGTGGATTAACACTTACATCCACTGCTGTAGGTGTATCAAGTGATACTGGATCAATCAGGAATATTCTATTGCCGTTTCCTAAACCGGATTCAGCCACAGCTACAAACTGTCCGTTATAGGCTAAGCCTTGCGGGTAGGAGATACCGTTGAAGGTTTCAACAATCTCAAACCCGTTTTCCATATCCAGTACAACAACACTATTTGCCTGTTGGTAGGATATAAACAAGAGTGAATCGACTTTTAAAATATCATAGGGATTTGTATCGTCGGGTAAGTCAATCACATTCCAGTCTACATCTCTATTTTCATTAACTGCAGTCTGGATTTCTGTTCTTTCTGCGAACCAGAAACCTGACCCTTCGCCTGTTAGGAAATCATCCCCGTTCAGGACAAAAAGTGTTTCATCAAAAAGACGAACTACAGTTGCGGTTTCATGCAGCAACGAGATTGATGTTGTCGTCGGATTGATATCATCGGTAATAAAAACCAGCTCCTGCTCGGAGTAACCAATGAGTGCAATAATACCCGACTGCGATAACTGGGCAAAACAGGATGAAGTAACGAATAGAAGAGCGACGAAAACGAACTTGCGGAACATAAGAAATCCTCCCGATTTCAAAAAAGGAACTACCGGGGGATTTGAAGGATATACTCTGGCGGGAATGCCGATCCTATTCCACCATCCCCGTGGCAGTAAAAGTTTGTTGAAGCCGGTCTCCGGACTTACGTATCATCCTTCCATAACGCCTTCCCAGTGATTCAACCCAGTTTTGGATCAACATTCACCAGTGGCAAGTTGTTATGGTTGTACACGTTTACCGTGGCGGGGGCCGTTCCCGAATTTCACGGGATTCCCGAACACTTCAACCTAAAATAAAGAACCATTCTGAAAAGCAAGATAGATCATCCCAAGAAGGATGACAAGTTCAACTTTCCAGTACATAAAAAAATCCGTCCGTAACAACAATTACGGACGGAAACACTTTTTAACGGGTAAACTCTACCCCATCGAACCAGATACTTATACCTTAACGCCTTTAGCGCGGAGATCTTTGATCACTGCACTAATACCTTTTTTATCGATGGTCTTAAGAGCTTTTGCTGAAACTTTAAGTTTCACCCAACGACCTTCTTCAGGTATATAGATGCGCTTGGTCTGCAGGTTCGGCAACCAGCGACGTTTAGACAAGTTATGGGCGTGGCTGATACTGTGGCCCGATCTCGGACCCTTACCGGTTACAACACAACGGCGTGCCATGATATATTCCTCATTACTTTCGATCAACAGAGCCCAAATATACGCGGTGGAAGGGCACACTCCAAACGGGATTTCCCCTTTGGAGAGACCTTGGGCTCCGGGAAACTGCGCTAAATCAGCTTGATTCCACTCAGGCATGAAAGAAAATAGATTTGTCCATCCTTTTCAAGCTGATGATAATCTCCGACTCTGGAGGTCAATCTCTTCTGAAAATCCTTTAAATCTGATTCCTTGTTCTCGAATGATGTTTCCAGAAGCACTTCAGTATATAGTCTTTTTGTCTCATCATTGTTTGTGGAAACCGCCGTAACATAATAATTAACAACCTCTTTAAACGGTTTCAACGTTTTCGATAAATGACACCATGCAACGTTGAAGACATTTGCATCAACGTTCATTTTGAAGTCGAAACTCAGGTTTATATAGCGGTAGAGATTTGCCACATCATCCTCTTACCGGGCTACTTGATAAAATCCACCCTGACTATTGAATTTTGATTTCCAGCTTTTAGACTAATGAAATAAACTCCACTTGGAATACCTTCAGCTTTCCAGCTTACGATATGCCGACCAGCCTGCTGGAAACCAAGCGACGCCCGGTCTACAAATCTTCCCAATACGTCAAAGACAGTCATCTCAATAGTATTTGATTGACCCATCGTATAAATCAGAGTGGTCGTACTGTTAAATGGATTAGGATAGGTGCCTGTTATCTGAATTTCCGATGGATAGTTAGGTGAATTTTCCAGATCAACATCGTTGGCGTGATGGTAGTAGTAAGCTCCGATATCGGAGGGGGAACCATCCGGGTCAGGATTTACATCCGCGGAACCGGCATCAATACATAACGAGCCTTCACTTAAATGATAATCCAGATTATTCGTATCCACATAAAGTGGATCGGCGGTGATATTCCCTTCACGTCCTTCAAGCTCGGAAAGAGTTTCAATCCAGTCACCGTTATCGTTGCGATAGAAATCGCAATGAGAAATGACTGTGGGGGTTTCTTCAAGCAAATAAACCGAACGACCATTAAGGGTATTCGACACAATCGTATTAATAATTTCAACACGACTTTCGGCACGAGTTGTAATGGCTGCACCAGAGTTATAGGTAGTCTCGTTGCCATCAAACGTACAGTTTGTGATGGTCATTGTAGACCGAACGTCCACATGCACGCCGGACCCATAAATGGCTGAAAGGTTGTCTACAAAGAGACTTCCTTCAATATTGAGGCTACCGTACCAACCTGTGGCAATCGCACCGCCTGTTGAGGATTCATTTCCAATAAAAACGCAGTCAATGACGTTGACGTTTGAGTTTTGCCCGATGATGGCAATAGCTCCACCTGACGTGGAAGCGTAGTTATCAAAAAAAATAACATTCTTGATTGTGACTGATGCATCGTCGACGAGGACCCCGCCGCCTGAGCAGAGCGGTCAACCACCGTCCGCATCACCACCTTGAATGGTGATGTCTTTTATTTCACTCATCAATGACTCACGGTTGTTCAGAAAGAATCCGTGTTCATTCACTCCGTTGGCTTCGCCCAAAATATCAATAATACAATCTTCAGGGTTCCCGCTTATCGAGCAAAGAATCAGGTCTTTACCCTGGAACGAAATCTCATAATTTCCTACCCCGGAAAAGACACCGTCTTCCAGCAAGATAGAATCTCCCGGCGCTGCAGCGGTGATCGCATCCTGAATGGTTGGGTATTCAGATGAACCATCTGGACTTACAATAAATGATGCAGCATTGGCAAAAGAAGCCAAAACTGCGGCTATTAAAAAGGACAAATATATTCTACGCATTGATACCTCAAATTAGCAGTCGTTGTCCTTTAATTTACACTATCAGAGGAGTGTACTCAATTGATAAATAATATCAGGAGGAGAATCGGGATTTCATCCAGAAATAAACAACTGCACCGCCTGCAAGAGCGATTGTTAATGATATTGTACCGTTAACTGGATTCAAAAGCGAGAAATAACCTATGGAAAATGTTAGTCCGAATGTCAGTAGAATCCCACCGAGCCAACCCAGCAAGTCTCCACTGATTTTTTCTTTAATCGGCTGCGGTCCCTCTTCCAGTAGCCAGTTTCGGCGAACGGGTCCCCAAGCACCGGGCGTACGAGTTCTCTTGTAGAAAGATATCAGCGTTTCCATTCCTACAGCTTTTGTCAGGAAGGTGATAGGCAACCAGAAAACAGCCGAACCAAAGGTGATGGTAAGTACTTTAACAGGGAATGAAATATCCCCTGCAAAAACATAAACAAGAGTCGAAATCACGGTTGACGCTACCATCGCAGTAATTTCACTCCAGGCATTAATTCGCCACCAGAACCAACGCAGGATTAATACCGGTCCCAGTCCAGCCCCGAAGGCAATCAGGAACTTGAACGCCTCAGTCACCGAAGTGATGAAATAGGAGATAAATGCTGTCAACAGGATAAGCAACAACATGGATATTTTGGCTGCTTTGATATAGTGCTTTTCACTTTTTCCAGGTGCAAGCCAACGTTTATAGAGGTCGTGAGTCAAGTAACTCGCACCCCAGTTCAACTGGGTATCAACGGTCGACATAAACGCCGCAATCAGCCCAGCGATTAGGATTCCTATCCAGGGAGAAGGCAGGATTGTCAGAATCAGTGTCGGATATGCAAGTTCATCGTCTGCTAACTCTGGAAGGATCACAAGGCTTGCCAATGCAACAATAATCCAGGGCCAGGTCCTGAGTGCATAATGGGCAACGTTGAACCAAAGAGTGGCGCCAAAGGCATGTGCCTCGTTTTTCGCTGCACTCATCCGTTGGATAACTTTCCCGCCACCGTCACTGTTGATATTGGCCCACCACTGTATTGAAGCGTAGACGATAAAGCCACCAAAGGCAGACAACCAGAACTGACCGGTAAAAATAGATTCGGGTGGAATCGAAGGTATCAAACTTAACTTTTCGGCACCCACAACTTCGATGATGTTTTCCATCCCTCCGGCAGCATTTACAGCAAAAATTGCCAAGGCAACTGCACCAACCATTGCAATAATAAATTGCGCCACATCGGTTACAACTACACCCCAGAAACCAGCTAGAAAACTATATGAAACGGCGAGTGTTGCTGCGATCAGTACTGCAATCCATTTCGGACCACCCCACGTGACTCCGATTATTTTGGCCATCGCAAGGACAACCCAACTCATGGAAATTGTATTGATGATAAGTGCCATCCAGCCGGCACGTAAGTAACGAAGGATTTCTCCCGTTTTCCCACCGTATCGCAATTCTGTCAGCTCTACATCTGTGACTACTTTTGCTCTTCTCCATAAACGGGACAGAAGAAACGCACTGAAAAGTCCACCGATTGCAAAGGACCACCATTGCCAATTGAGTGAAATGCCTCCAGAGCGGACAAGACGGGTTACATATAGCGGTGTGTCACAACTGAAACTCGTTGCGACCATACTCGTCCCGGCTATCCACCAGGGTAATCCTCTCGAGGAAAGAAAGTAACTTTCAGTGTTTTTGTGGGCTCTGCGGGTAAAGGCTGCACCAATTACAAATATTAAAGCGAGGTAAATCAGAATTGTTACAAGGTCCAGGGTCTGCAATCGTTATAACTCCAGATGTTTTGCTTCAAAAGTGCGGAAAACATCCATTACAACCTCAGCGGATTCAGCACCCATCAACGCTTGCCTGAGTTCGGGGTTGTAACAGAGACGACTTACTCTACTGAGAAGCTTCAAATGAAGAGATATTTCATTTTCAGGTGCGAGAAGAAGAAAAACAAGGTGGACAGGTTCACCGTCAATTGAATTAAAAGAAACGCCCTTTTGGGTTCTGGCAAATGCCACCCGAGGTTCAACCAGATCCTCAAGTGTTGCATGTGGTACGGCTACACCCTGCCCGACACCTGTACTAAGAGCATTTTCACGTTCAATGACTGCTTGTTGCGCTTTTTCAATGTTCTGGATATATCCGGCATCCGCCAGTTTTGCTACCATTGAATGAATGACATCTTCTTTTTCATTGGCTACCAAAGAAAGGTCAATACATTTAATATCCAGTAAATCACTAAAACGCATCTATGTCTCCAAGTCATTTTCCTAGAAAATTGTGAACACATATTTTACAGTAAGTGAAACTAAGCAAGGTTCCTTTTATTTCCAAGTAATTTTTCCAATGAGACAAGAGAGAGTGGCAAAAAGATCAATAGAATCTTAATATTTGTTGTTATAATTTTGTAATCGTTATCCACAATTTTCATCAGAGTTCACTGTATTTTACCCCTTGACTTTTCATCGATATCATTCGAAATTGAAATGAATATATTTTCCTTAATGGATTCGCGGTGAGGCGAAGTAACGAATAGCTTGGCTCTTCCAGCCTTTTTATGGAACGGGTTGTTAATGGAACTTTCCTATGCTCTTCCCAATTTTCCTTTCCGCAAAAAAGCATCGAACGATAGGTTAATTCATCAGTAGGGAGTCGCCTTATGAAGCGTGTAGCAGTCTTCATTGACGGCAGCAACTTCTACAACGGCCTGCGTGACAACGTTGGACGTATGGACGTAGATTTTCACCGGTTCGGCAAGAGTCTTGCTGAAATAGCCGGTGGCGAGCTGCTCAGGATTTATTATTACAATGCGAAGGTTGATCCGGAATTTGATCCTGATAACCATGAGAAGCAGCAGCGGTTTATCACTCATCTCGCGCACACACCACACCTCACACTTCGTCTTGGCAAGCTTGTTTATTACCAAGTCCGTGGAGAAGATAGTGGACGTAAGCATTATGCAGTCGAAAAGGGTCTTGATGTTAAATTAGCCATCGACCTCGTTCGTCTTGCAGTTAATCGTGCATGTGAAATCGCTGTTATCGTTTCAGGTGATAAAGATCTCGCAGAAGTCGTTGAATATGGTAAAGAAATGGGTCTCGAAGTTGTTACAGCCTTCTTCCCCCGTGGTCTTTCCGAATCATTGGCGACAACCGCTGACAAGGTGATCTACTTCAGTGAAGACATGCTGAAGAGAATCTTCATTGGACACGATGAAGAGAACGGTCCTGATGTCCCGCCCGGTACAGTTACCGGAGGTGGTCTTCCCCCCGAAGAAAAACAGCCGAACCACTATGCGTGAGGCGTATTGAAATAGAATTTTAAGCTCGGCAATGCCGAGCTTTTTTTTTCTTCCTTTTTTGAAAATTTCATAAAGTTTGTGCAAACAATAAGATTGATCTGTTAGAATGATTATATTCCTTCCATCTTAATCTGTTCTATTCCGTTACATTAGGGAGGTACGGATATGTCTGAAGTTGTCAAAGATCGTGGATCTTCCAAATGGTCAGACCTCTGGAAGATGGAAGACTATTGGGCAATTTGGCTTGGGGTTATCATCCTGATTGTTGGGATGGCGATTTTCTTCAACCGCACACCACAGGGTATGCGTGAAAAGATTGACAATGCCAATCTGGTTCTTCAGAACGAAGCAGACCGCGCTCCTATCAAAACAATTGAATGGTACCAGGCCAGTGACAGCAAAAAATCGCTGAAAGCAACCAGCCATCCAATTGCTAAAACGATTTCTTCTTTCCTCGCAAAACCACACAGTTGGAAAAACAATCCACTGGACGCATTCTACCTGAGTGAAGGGGCAGCCGCGGCATTAAAGGTCAAAGCTGAGGCAAAATATGCGGCAGCTAAAGATCATGAACGTGATCTGCTGGTTAATGCCAGAAAAGCGCAGCGTTATGCTGAAGAAGCGGGATTTGCAGATGAAAATCTCAATACGGCTGCATTGGTACATATCCTTGCATGGCGTGACGCTCATTCCAAAACCAGTAGTGCAAAGAAAAAACTAAAGGTTAAAGCCTTTAATCAAATACCTTACCTGATCGGTCTTTCCGTGGCAATGGGATTATTTTTTGCTTTCGGTATGATCTTTATGGGTAAATCTGCAAAAAAATTCATCCTCGGTTTCTTATTTGTTTTTTTGATCGCTGTTGTGGCCTATCTGGCAAGTCAACAGGCAACAATGAAACATCTGGGGATTGGATATGCCGCATGGGCAATTCTATTTGGTCTACTGATCAGCAATACCGTCGGAACACCAAAATGGGTCATGCCGGCAGTTCAGGTTGAATATTTCATCAAAACAGGGTTGGTTCTTTTAGGCGCGGAAATTCTTTTCAGTAAGATCGTTTCCATTGGAATTCCCGGTATTTTTGTCGCCTGGGTAGTAACTCCAATTGTTCTCGTAACAACATACATTTTCGGGCAGAAAGTCCTGAAGATTCCGTCAAAGACTTTGAACATAACCATTTCTGCCGACATGTCGGTATGTGGTGTTTCAGCCGCCATTGCTACCGCAGCCGCATGTAAAGCGAAAAAAGAAGAACTCACCCTTGCGGTCGGTATGTCGCTGATATTTACCAGCATTATGATGATAGCAATGCCTGCGTTTATCAAAGCGGTTGGCATTCCCGAAATCCTCGGTGGTGCCTGGATGGGTGGTACTATTGATGCAACCGGTGCTGTCGCTGCTGCAGGTGCCTTCCTCGGTGAAAAAGCTCTATACGTTGCAGCCACTATCAAGATGATCCAGAACGTTCTTATCGGAATTATTGCATTTGTAGTCGCTGTATACTGGTGCGCCAAGGTGGATTGTGTGGAAGGTCAGCATGTTTCCATCTGGGAAATCTGGTACCGTTTTCCGAAGTTTGTGCTTGGCTTCATCGGCGCCTCAATTATTTTTTCAACCATTTACGCTTCGTTTGGCGCGGATGTGGGTTATGTCGTCGTTGATCACGGTGTCATACGTGGGCTTTCAAAAATTCTTCGCGGCTGGTTCTTCTGCCTGGCCTTTGTTAGTATCGGACTGGCAACGAATTTCCGTGAACTGAAACATCATTTCAAGGGCGGCAAGCCGTTGATCCTGTATATCTTCGGGCAGTCGTTTAACCTCTGCCTGACCTTGCTGATGGCATACATCATGTTCTATCTGGTCTTCCCGGATATTACGGCAAGTATTTGATGGAGATAAATCTTAAAAAGACAAATGCTCCCGGGATGCGGTCGCTCCCGGGCTACATTAAATGGCTGAAATTTTCAATCGGCATCTTGTTGATCGGCATCTTTATGTTCGGTGTGGGACCTCTCGTTTTGAAAAATGAAGCCGCACAGATTTTGGCACAGGAAATCGACGAGAAAGAGATCGAAGCAGGAGCCTTATGGTGGTCAGAGGTGGAGATCGTTGCCGACGCTGAAATGAACTGCCGCAATACGGTGGAGTACTTACCAAAAGGACCTGTCGTAAATAACTGAATAAAATATTCGGTATATTTTAAAGCCTGTTTTATAAACAGAACGGGCTTTTTTATAGAATTAAATTACCTCGAATACTTCTGGCTTGAATATCAGCCTCATTGCCAATGTGATCAATATTGATGATATATAATAAACTCCCAAAATCTTAAGCTTCATTTTCCATTCCAGTACATGCGCTTTCAAGCCTAACACGAAAAAGAGCAATACGGTAATAACTAATATCCCAATCACCGCTGACATTTCTGGACTTACCAGATAATCCAGTAAAACGATAACTCCCACCCCAAGAACATGGACAAGAACCGTCCAAAGCCCGAAACTCATCCAGTCGAGTTTGTGGTCTTGAGTGAAATAAACCGTTATAGCCCAAAAAAACAGGACTTGAAATAGCAGACCGATCATCGTTGATTATTCCTTTCGCACACAAGTAGCATAAAACTTTCTGGATGCCCAATAAGCCTCATCCTCTACATTTCTCAATAGTATATTACTTTCTAATAAAAGCGTGTCAGGATTATCCACTGACGTTTTCAAATTGTAATTCCAGACTAATTGAGAGTAATCTGGATTTTCTTGATCAATCCAGACCAGATATGAACTGTTAACAAACCAATTCATCGTACCTAGAGTATCCCCCCAGACCATTGTTCCATCTGGCAAATATTCGCAATCTTCCAAAATATAAGATCTTGGCAATCCTTCAATTTCAATGGAAATACTGGTCCAAACACCGAGGATGTTTTCATTCTGTACATCCATCTCACGGATGTACATATCTTCTAAACCGTTTTCATCGGTTAAACGCAGGAATCCGATCCCACTACCGAGAAGATATTCTCCATCAAAAAGTGTTGAATCTTCGAGCCTTCCAGTTATTGTTAAATTATTTTGATCGGTTTCCCAGTCAATAACCCGGCTCAACCTTTCTTCCCTTACCTCACCCGGTAATTCGCAGTATTCAACACCTGTGCCGTTACCATCCAGAACGAGTTTTGATTTGTTGAATGCATTGGTGGTATCATCAACAATTCTTGAGTATCGGTAGTATGTACCGACAAGGTTGTCGTCTGTGGTATCAACAACGTCGTTGTCGTCGTCATCATCGTCAAACATGTCACAAGCGGCAAATGAAAATAGGAATACCATATATAGGGATATTAATAATACGGTCGATTTTTTCGACATCATTACCTCCAAGCTAATTAATGTAGATTTTAGTATAAATCGCTGTGCGCTTGACTGGACTCCACCCCAACATAAGGTCTTCTCTTCCATAACTGGTCAGGATTAATGTGTCGAGGGCTTCGGTGTAGTAATATGTATGCAGGCTGTAATCAAAATTTGGATTCTCCATATTCTCAAGTAGGAGATAAGATCCATTGACACTCCATGAATAGTCAGGCGAAAGATAAGAAGGAACAATTCCATTTTCGCGTATGTCCAAAGCCGCAAGCCGATCAAAGTCGTACCCTGTACCTCCTTCAACCATTAGAGTGTCCAACCACCATAAGTCCACCAGGTTCTGGTCAAGGACCTCCATTTTACGGACATAGAAGTCCTTCATGCCGGAGTCATTTGTGATTGTCAAAAAATCAGTACCACTACCGATAACATAGTCTCCTTCAACCAGGGTAGAATCTGTATTTTTTTCAAGGAATGTTAATACGTCTCCATCTGTATCCCATGTAAAATCATTTTCTACTGCATATAAGAGATCCTGCGTAAATCCCCCTATGTCAATTAACAGGAATGTAAATTCAATACCAGATCCATTTTCCTCAATTTCCAGTTTCGAAGGAATAAAATCATTTGATATTCCATCATCTGATAATGAATAACGATACCATGTTCCGACAAGGTTTTGATCTCCGCTAAAACCGGGATCATTGTTGGCATTATCGTCGTCATCATCGTCAAACATGTCACAGGCTTGAAAGAAAACGACTGAAAAGGATAGCAACAGAATCAAAAGTAGACAGGAATTGGCTTTGCGGCACATAATATCTCCCGGTTTTCATTGACTACTGTTTATAATATATACTGATTCCACACTATATACTGGGTATACCATGGATTATTAACAGTTTTATACCACACGGCTCCAAAAGAAAACCCCGGAATTGCCGGGGTTTTTATGAATTCACTAGCGAGTTTACTATTGTCTTTCAAAAACCATTGCAACATTCTGAACCACAAATTCACCGTCCACACTCCAGATACGGTTGAAAAGTAGTGAAAGACGTGTATCTTCAGACGTGAGCTGGTATTTTGTTACTGTATCATAAAACAATATCTCATCACTGCTTCGAATAACAAGGTATTCACCGTTCACAAACCATGAACTCACCGTTGATGAACCGTCATAGGTCACAGAGCCGTTCATGTTAAAATTATGGGTTGGGGAATAACCGATGTCTTGATTTTCGCCGTCAACCGTCATTAGTACCATATCCCAGCTACCAAAAACAGTTGTATCTATTCCAGTGGAACCTTTTACATATACGTCAACATAACCACTGTCGGCGGTGAACGTCACCCCGCTACTATCAACATTAAATGTATATTCTCCCTGGAACTGGAGAGAGTTATCTTCACGTAAATATTGACGATATTCACCATTCACTATTCGCCAGTCGTATTCAGTAACCTCTTCGTCAACCGTCATATCTCCTAAAACAACTTCGGTTTGATCCAATTCACCGTCTTCACTGAAGACCAATGTGCCAGGTATGTAGTCGTTACCCAAACCATCCTCAATAAAGGAATACCTGTACCACGTGCCTAGTAAATAATCATCATAGGTTATTGTATCGCCCGGGTCATCCACATCCTCGTCACAGCCTACAACAGGTAACAGTAGTAGAACAGCAAGCAATACATACAGAGAGTTCCGAAATCTATTATTTGACCACATGTATCCCTCTCAAGTGTTAATCACATTCTATAGTCAAGATAGTGTTGAAATTGGGACATTACTTGATAATTGGAAAAATACTCCAGACCAATAACCTCCATTAGCAAATTGAACATATCGTTGTTATTTATAACTATATACTTAACACATTATTGTACGTTTTGGTTATTATGGTCAATTAGTACATACTTTAGCGATATTCTGGATTCTTTTCTGGAGCGTAATCAGCGGGATCTGATCACAAGGTATGCACTTGCACTGAAACCGTCATAGGTGAAATAGCTATCTGATGATTCATTATTTGTATAGTTCAGGTTTGTACCGACAGAGATATTCGGCCAATTATTGGGAACGTTGAGGACATATTTTCCATGCAGACGTAATTCCAAAACGTCATCTTTTCTTTGATCCACACCTGTCACGCTGAAGGTTTCGGTGTATTTTTTCTGTGATAAACGGGTACTGAATGATATAAACCACGGCATCTTGCCATAATTCAGGGAAGCATTCACGTTGTAACCACTCCACAGAAGATCACCTGGATCTATTCCTCCCTGAACCAACGCTGAAATGGCATCACCCGAAACAGATACCTGCTCACGAATCATGGCACCCAGAGAAACACCTGTTTTATCGCCTATAGGTCTTGAAATTCTTGAATTAATCCAGAAATAAGATGTGTTGGCAGGTGTATCCAACTCACTATACCGTCTGAATTGTAACCCGGGTGAGATATCCAAAGCAATTTTTTGTTTGGTCGCAATGTTGACACCTAGATAGAGGTATGATTCGGAATAGCTTACAGCGAGTGTGTCATCATTTGGGTAGTCGTTGTAGCTGAGATCAACACCTGAGCGCCATCGAACAAAGGGGGAACTAATCCATCTGAAACCACTTTTTAATCCGGCGCCCTGACGATTAAAGAGTTCATAATCATCACGATAGTTAAGCATAAAGCCACTTAACCCCGTAAATATTTCCCCTCTATTTTTTATATATTTTCCAACTTCTATACCTGCATTGTGGTCGAGATTTGTCAAGCTTGAGGTCTTATAATAGATTTCACCTAATCCATCATAGTAGAGTAGGAGATTATCAGTCAAAGGTTGTTCGTAGACAAAATTCAAACTGGAGTAGTAATCCTCGATATTCGTACTATCGGCAAAGAGGTTGTTTGTTGTACCGGAAACAATACTTGTACTGAACCACCCTTGGGGCAATGCCAGAGCAGAATTGGCAAGTATAACCATAAAAATCAATGTTGCCAGTAAACGTTTCAATTCAGTTCTCATCACGGACGGCCTCCACCGCCACCGCCGCCATTACCATTTCCACCACCGCCGCCACGGCCTCCACCTCTACCGCCGCCGCCGCGACCACCACCACCACGGCCTCTTCCGGGATCATCAAAGCCACCACCCCTGATACCTCTGTCAAAACCACTGAATCCATAGGCACCCCGCCCCAACCTTCTGCGGAATTCATCCATTTCCATAGATTCACGCCAACCGTACCAGGCATCCAGCCAATTGTGGGGTCGTTCGGTTTGTTCCCACCATCCCTTAAATGCAACACTGTCTGTCATGGCACTATCGGGAATGGCGCGAAACCATGCCCAGCGGCACTTGGCCTGCGGTCCGACAAATAGAGGGTCAAGATCATCAGGTAAACCGTTACCGTCTGTATCACGGATCAAATCGTTGATGCCATCACCATTTATATCTAAAAACAGAGGAGTAATTTCGTCTTCGGTGGATTTTTGGGCAGAGTTCTCCTGCTCTTCCTGTGCAAAAGAAGTTATTCCAATCAAAAGCAGAATCATTAGGGTTATATATTTGTAATATTTCATCTTAACCCTCCTGAAAACAGGAAAAATCTACCTGTGTCAACTGTTTTCCCACCGTTTCAATCTATACCTTATGGCTTTTTCACTAAGCCCAAGCCGTCGAGCAGCTTCGCTCTGGTTGCCGTTTGCTTCTTCCAGAGTCTTTAAGACTACAGTCTTTTCAAATGCGTCAACTCTGTCGGGCAAAGGCATTGAATCGTCATCGCAATAACTTACGCTCGCTGATGAGTTTTGCGACACTGAATCACGAATATTTAACGGCAAGTCACGTTGGCTCATTACACTGCTTCTTGCCAGAACCACGGCGCTTTCTACCGCATTTTCAAGTTCACGGACATTGCCTGGCCATTCATATTTCAGAAGAACATCCACGGCATCATGGCTGAAACTTTCAACATCTTTCCCATTCAACTCAGCGTACCGTTTAACGAAATAGTCAATGAGATACGGAATATCCGTTTTCCTATTACGTAATGGTGGCAATTCGACCTTAACAACGTTCAATCGATAGTAAAGATCCTCTCTGAATTTTCCTCCAGACAGGGCTTTATCGAAATCCATGTTTGTTGCTGTGACAATTCTTACGTCAACGTTGATCTCTTCCTTACCACCAACTCGTTCTATCTTTCCTTCCTGAAGAACACGAAGTAATTTTACCTGAGCAGACATCGGCATATCACCCACTTCATCAATAAAAAGTGTTCCGCCCGATGCGCGTTCGAACCTTCCGATCTGCCTGTTTATCGCTCCGGTAAAAGAGCCTTTTTCGTGTCCAAACAGTTCGCTTTCTAAAAGTGTTTCCGGTATTGCAGCAATATTTACAGCGACAAACGGTTTTTCTTTACGAGGCGATGCATTATGAATCGCCCTCGCGATCATCTCTTTACCTGTACCGGATTCACCCAGAATCATTACTGATGCCTTGCTGGGTGCCGCGCGGGAAACCAACCCCAGAACCTCACGCATTTCGTCAGACGATGCGATTAAGTTGGACCCGTCTATTTTGCCGGTGATCGCTCTGAGCTCCCGTACTTCTTCCTGAAGCTGCTTTCTTTCCAGAGCCCTCTCAACCTGAATCTCAAGGTTCGCCAGATCCACCGGTTTCTGTATATAGTTAAATGCTCCTACCTGCATTGCTTCAACTGCTGATTCTATCGTTCCATAAGCTGTGGAAACCATTACCTCGATCAGGGGGTTAACTTCTTTCACCTGTTTAAGGAGTTCCATTCCATCCATTTTAGGCATTCGTAAATCACTAAGAACAAGATCAATCGTCTCGTCCTTAACGATTTCCATTGCATCAGCACCGTTGTCGCTTTCCTGAACGTTGTATCCTTTTTTCTTCAGGAAACCTGAAAGAATACCTCGCTGCGGTGCCTCATCATCTACTATTAGTATCGTTGGTTTATACATATCACTTTTTCAGTTGCATGGTGATGGATGCCCCGCCCTTTGGTACATCCTGGACCAATACTCTACCACCGTGCTCATCTGCAATTCTGTGTACCAGGGATAACCCTATCCCGGTACCCTTTGCTTTTGTTGTGTAATAGAGGTGGAAAATCCGTACTCTCTCTTCTTCAGGTATTCCTGATCCGTTATCACTGACCTCTACTTCAACAAATTCCCTATTAACTCTTGTACTCAGTTCCACTCTTCCACCGGATGAAGGAACCGCTTCGAACGCATTTCTTAGCAAATTCTGTATGGCTTGTGTTACCTGTTCTTCATCGAAATTGAACTCTTTTTTTGCATTATGATTAATTATAAATTCGCTCGCCTTACTAGCGGCTACCGGATGAAAAAGTGTTTCCATTTTTATAACAATTTCATTCAAACGTCCTAATTTTTTTTCTGTTTTTGGTGGACGGGCAAAAGTCAGAAAATCTTCTACAATTTTGCTGATCCTGCCGGATTCACTTCTCATCGTTTTTACGAGATTCAGGTAATCCTCTTTGTCCGCCTTTGGTTCAAATTCCAAAACCAAACGTTGGGCGACCATTTCCACCGTATTCAACGGGTTCCTGATTTCATGGGCAACGCCACCTGCGAGTTTACCCATCGCTTCGAGTCTTTCGCTGGCACGCTTATCCGCTTCCAGATTCTCCATTTCCTTTTTAATTCGTATTGATTCACGAATTAATACTTTCTGATTCTGCCTTATAACAATTATTGCAAGGCTAACACCGGCCAAAACAATAAAGAGTAAACTTCTTAGTAGTAGTGAGCTGATATTTCTCGATCTAATTTGATTTATCTCTTCGGACGCTAATCCAATTTTTAACCAGACCCCTTCAAGAATATTTAGAGGTTTCAGCACTTCATAAATTTCGCCATCAGCGACTTTTGTGAATCCCATCTGAATGGAGATGTTTTTTTGGTCAGCAGTAATTTCATCAAGATTCGACTGATTCAACCATGTTGGTAAGTTTGATGTCGCGGCTAGAATTCCATTCTCACTGATCATCATTGCATAGGAAACTTCCGGATGATCTTCAAGATGTTTGATGATAGAACCGAACCCCAACTCTTCACGCCAGGCGATTAGGTCTGCTGCATCGTAACCGGCTAGTAGTAGTCCACCATTTTTGTAATCGACTGTTACAGCAAAATTTTTGGTTCCATTTTCCGCATCATCGTAAAAACCGATAGTAAACTCTTGAAGCCCTTCCTGATTATAGAGATCATTGATGTTGCTTATCATCTCCGTTGAGATGGATTGTTTACCATCATTACTCGCAACAAATTGGTTTTGCTTGTCAAAGAGCTCAAAATTGTGAATTCCTGCATCAGCAGCCAGAATATCCAGTTGTTTTATCCTGCCCGGGTTTTCCAGAATCATACGTTTCGCCATGTAGGCGGATGAATAGAGGTGGTCGGCGACAAGATTCAACGTTACCGATTCACTGATAGCCGCATTTTGAAGCTCTCTTTCAACCTGATAAACCAGGCCTTCTGCTTCACGAGCGGCTAAACTCTCTGTTATCGAATTAACTCTAAAATAATTCCAGACTGAGAAAGAACCAATCACCAGAATAAGCACCAGCAACAATAGCAGAACTGTGCTGGTAAACCTGAATTTATTTCTGGATGTAGTCATCAAATGGGCCCAATGAAATTATTGAATGTTCGCTTTCAATTTAAAGCCCAATATTGAAACTGCAAAACGGTCACACCCTGTAAAACAGGGTATGACCGCTCCAATGTCACGAGTTACTGATGAAGGTTCCTCCGTGACATTTGAACTAAATACTACTCGACGCGTTGGTGCCGATGACCACGTCTGTGACGATTTCCGTTGCCGGGATCGTCTGGATTACGCGGATCACCAGTACATTCGTCTAACTGCAGATCGACATTAATAACACCTTCTTCGGGAACGTCAATAAGCATTTCTACCATTCCAGTTCCACGAAGTCCTGCATGGATGGTCCATGTACCTGCAGGTACATTTTCCAAGAGGTATGCCCCATCAGCATCTGTGATATCATAGATGCAGAAGCCACCGCCACCATTACCACGACCGCCGCCACCGTTTCCACGGCCACCACGACCACCACAACCTGTTGTATCTCCTTCGGCAACGCCGCGGATCACAACATTGGCACCTTCAACAAGGGTACCTTCGGCATCGGTAACAATACCGGCTACAGTTCCTGCCATCGCTGAAGTCGCAAGAATCGCTAACAGTGCGAGCGTAAACAGGGTTTTCTTCATGTCTTTCTCCTAACTGATTATTTATCTATGGAACCTTCTTTTTTCTTTAGGACTATTGCGAACAGCGTGCCAGAACGGTGACTCCAAGTTATTTTATTCGTATATCTAGTATTATTAAACACATAAAACAGTATGATTCAATAATACGAATTTTTACTCCATTTATCACAGCAAAACTTCGTCAATCTTGCCGAACAACTCGTCCCTATGGTCGAGAATTCTCTTGAGATGTATGTGTGAATTGAAATAATCACATGCCTCCTTGATAATAAACAGTTCCAATTAGCACAATTCATTCTTTTCCTACCGCCCTTTTTGACGAGATTTAGTAATCCTATAATTGAAGACTTTGAGCATATATAGCAACTCTCCACCTGTTAAGTTAGTGTTTTATATCATCATGCAGTTTTTTTCCTTCTACCACCCAAAAAACTGGCACATATCCTGCAATTACATCAGACAGAACACAAACAAACCTTAGGAGGTTATCATGAAAGGCAAACTTTCAACATTAGTAATTCTGGTCTCACTGTTTATTATTTCTGCCGGTGCATTCGCGATGGACAAAGACCCTGAAATCCAGCACGGCCCACGCTTTGTTGACTTGAACAACGATGGCTACAACGACAATGCGCCTGATGCAGATGGGGACGGCATCCCCAATGGTCAGGATGAAGACTACGTTCCAGCAGGACAACAGAACGGTTCAAGCAATAATGGAACCTGGACCCGTGGTCGTCGTTTTCAGAACAGAACCAATGTGGACATTGGCCCAAACTTTATAGATGCTGACGGCGACGGTGTCTGCGACAATTTTGGACAAGGCAAAATGCTGGGAAAGCGTGGAAATGGCAATGGAATGCGGCAACACATGATGCAGGGACGAGGTCAGGGAGCCGGTCGCGGCCAATCCAGAAGAGGTCCAAGAGGATAAAGAGCTTTTAAATAACTATTCATATAAAACCCGCCCCAAAGTACAGGGGCGGTTTTTTGTCGACATCAGATTCGAAATAGTGTAATATCCTCCATCATTTCATGTAGACAACTAGCTTAAAACTGGTTATTCACATGTTACATATTGTATAAGTTCATTAATGTATAGACACGTAGAGCCTATATACTTTTTATAATTATTATTCTTATGGTACACTTGATATTTGCTGTATTTGTTTGTAAGTATTTGATAATTACTGTAATATTGATAAATACAAAAATTCAATATAGCTCAATTTGGTTAAATAGGGTTCATCATACCCTTGCCATAACAAAAAATGATGTTCAAATCCTCGTATGAAGTAGTGAGGCTAACGATGAAATACATAATGTTTTTTTTCGCACTACTTTCTTTTCTTTTTATAAGCTGCGATTTAACCGATTCTGAACCTGATGAATCCATACCAGCGATCCCCTATGCAGGTATTACTTTTAGCTGGTCACAAGAAGTAATCCCCAGCTTTAGTGCTGGTGATACTGCTATTGTCAAATGTCATGTGACCGTCGATAGTTTGAGCCAACTTCTGGATTATTTTGATAGACACGGAACATATAATGACTCTTCTGGCAGAGAAAGATGTCCTGAAATGTTCGAACTTCTGGAGGAGTGTCACACCTCACATGATGTAAGGTTAGAAATAAAAGAAGTAAACGAAAGATTTTTTACTTTCGTCGGTCCCAATGTTTTCACAATTCCCGCAGGTGAAGCTAGTGGTAATACGACTACTCTTGAAGTACGCTTCACGTCAAGCGAATATACTGTTGCACGAACACTGTCGGCTGCCTTCGTTTTTACCCCTGTTGATTCAACAGACTTCTGGTTCTTACGATCAGGCAGCGTCTTCGATGCCCAAATGAATCCTTAAAAATTCCAAAAACGTAAAAAGGCATCCGGAAAATTCGGGATGCCTTTGTTATGAAATCTAAATCTTGAAAACTATATCGTCGCTATAAAATCTTTTACAACCTTAACAACCTGGTCTTTGTCACGAAGGACAGTTTGCGCTAAATCTATATTTTTTGAGCCCGCTGTGGCGAAGTCGGGTTTACCACCACCGCCACCACCAGCTTTTTTAGCAACCAGTCCGACGATTTGACCTGCCTTTACACCTTTCTGGATAAGACCCTTTGTAACTACGCAAACAAACATAAAGGTTTTATCTATGGGTGCGCCGACAACACCAATTCCCTCTTTACCGGCCTTCAGAATCTCTTCGGCGATTTTATCACCTGCCGCTTGAAGTGCATCACGATCTGTCGCGATATCGTAGACTCCAGGAACCAACAGAATCTCTTCGTCTTTGAAGGAGAGTGGAACTGACCAATCACCAATAAAATCAACCGCACCTTGAAGAGCCGCTTTTTTCAAACGTTCAATTTCCTTTTCGAGCCCCTTGGTCTTTTCCATCATCTTTTCAAGCTTTTCAGCCGGGTCTGACCCCTTGTTGCCAATGATGTCCTGCATTCGTCCAAGGGTTAAACGTTCGGTTACGGATTTTTCATAGGCCGCTTTACCTGATGTACACTCCATACGGCGAACTCCGGCGCTCACCGCTGATTCCGATTCAATTCGGAATAGACCCGCTTCTCCGGTCATCGTCATGTGTGTACCACCACAAAGCTCACGGGAAACAACATCGCCATCATTCCCAATGGTGATAACCCTGACAACATCACCGTATTTTTCACCAAACAATGCCATGGCGCCAGCTTCTTTGGCTTCAGCGATACCCATTACTGCGGCACCTACTGAATAGTTCTTCAAAATGTTACGATTTACAATCGCTTCCACTTCCTGAATCTGTTCCGGTGTGACTTTTTCAAAATGAGTGAAGTCAAATGTCATGTAATCAGGTGTCACACGTGACCCAGCCTGTGTTACATGATCGCCCAGTACTTCCCGCAACGCAGCTTGTAGCAAATGGGTTGTTGTATGGTGCGGTAAAATGTTTCGTCTACGTTCAATATCCACGGCGGCTTCAACCTGTGCCGGCCAGCTTTTATCTTCCGGTAACCTGAGGATTTCACAATAATGAACCCTGCGGTCACCTTCCTGACGGACATCATACACTTTCAGATGGAGTTCCTTGCCTCGGATGGTTCCGAAGTCAGTTACCTGACCACCGGATTCGGCGTAAAAGGGTGTTTTCTCGAGAACAACTGAAACCTTTGCGTGTTCGGATTCATTATTATCATCGGACACCCGGCCAACCATTTTGATTGACGTGCGAATACTTAATTCATCGTATCCGACAAATTCGCTGTGTTTACCTTCGCTAAGAACCTCGAACTCGGCTCCGTCAATAACAAATCGACTTGCCGCCCTGCTCTTGTCCTTGGCTTTTTCCATGGCAACCTGGAAACCCTTAACATCCACTTCTATACCTCTTTCACGAGCCATCTGCTCTGTCAGATCAAGTGGGAAACCAAAGGTGTCATAAAGTTTGAAAGCATCCGCGCCAGCGATTTTACCGTCAACGACCATGTCGTTAAAGTGGGCCAGTCCCTTGTCCAGAGTTCTACCAAAGGCTTCCTCTTCTGCACGGATCACCGTTTCGATGTGTTTCTGACGTTGCTTTAGTTCTGTATAGTGGTCACCCATAACTTCAATCAGGACAGGGACCAGATCTACGAGGAATGGTCCTTTTATACCGAGTTCACGAATAAAGCGTGAAGCGCGTCTCAGTATCCGCCGCAGGACATAACCACGTCCCTCATTTCCTGGTAGCGCACCATCGGCTATCGCAAAGGATAGGGCTCTTAGATGATCGGCGATAACTCGGTGTGGAATGTACTCTTCGTACGTTCCGTCCTTTTTGTACGCTTTCCCCGAACGTCTCTCTATTTCTCCAATAATCGGAGAAAACAGGTCAGTTTCGTAGTTTGAAGTCACACCCTGAAGCAGTCTACAGACTCTTTCGAGGCCCGCACCGGTATCAACATGAGTTGCTGGAAGATTATGCAGTTCCTTGTTTTCATCACGCATATACTGGATGAAAACCAGGTTCCATATTTCCATATAACGGCCGGATTCGGTGTTGGGACCGTCATTTTCTATTGGGTCACAACCGGGAGCCGGTTTACCGAGATCATAGTGGAGTTCAGTGCATGGACCGCAGGGGCCAGTTTCACCCATTTCCCAGAAATTATCTTTATGACCGTGGCGACTGATATGGGTCGGATCTATATCTGTTTCCGACTTCCAGAGCTCTTCAGTTTCATCGTCATCGGTGAATACCGTCGCGTAGAGTTTCTCTTTTTCCAGCCCATAAACGTCTGTCAGGAGTTCCCAGGCCCACTTGATCGCTTCGGCTTTGTAATAATCGCCGAAAGACCAGTTACCCAACATTTCGAAAAATGTATGGTGGTTTGGGCTCGGCCCAACCTCTTCCAGGTCATTATGCTTACCGGAAACACGGATACATTTCTGCGAGTTTACCGCACGAGTAAAATCGCGTGTTCCTGTCCCAAGGAAGACATCCTTGAACTGGTTCATTCCCGCGTTGATAAACAGCAGGGTCGGGTCATCAAGGGGCACGACCGGTGCTGATGGGGCAAAAGTGTGCCCCTTACTCTTAAAAAAGTCTATGAATTGCTGACGAATTTCCGATGAAGTCACCGTTCAAATCCTCTTGGTATCTTGTTTAACTGTTGCGGAGAGAATGTAATTCTAAAAGAGTGAAAACGAAACCCGGTAAATCCGTTTCGTTCTCGGAAGTTACCGGGTCTCTATATAGCTCATATCTGAAACGCTGTTAACGTGAAAATGGTCCTTTTTTCGCCTTCTCTTCGTTTCCGGTCACTCGCTTCCAAGTGGCCCAAAGACCATTGAAGAGAAAAAGTCCGAAAATAATCCCACCAACAGGATCAAAAGCGGTTGTTTTTAAATTGGAGATCATATAGCCAAGACCAACCAATCCGACAAAACCACCGATCAGTGCAAAGGAACCACCCACTTAACTATTCCGCCTCTTTTTTCGTGCTTTTTTTAGCTGCTTTCTTTTTGGGCTTTTCTTCTACTACTTCAGCCTTCACACCCTCGTCGGGTTCAGAAACTGCTTCGGCAGCCATCGGTCTTTCTACGACTTCATCTACATCATCTTCAGTATCATTATCTTCATTCCAGGCTTCTTCCAGTTCCTCATCGCGGTAAGGTTTTGGAAGGATTCGGTCCAATAAAAAGACTGCAACTGCGACTACTATACCCAGAACAAGGATAACCTTGAAGAAAGACCAGCTTTTCTTCTTTTCCATAATTTCCCCTTTGGAAACTTCTCTTACTACCCGTTTCATCGTTTCAGGTGCCTTTTCAAAGGCACGCTCTAGAATTTTCTTCGATTTTTTATTCGTTGGAAGCCCAATTGCCTCCAGATAATCTTCTTTTAACTTTTCTGTTTCATCGGTAAGCTGCTTTTGTACTCCCATAACCTGCTTACGAAGCTTCTCACCCATCCAGGCAACAGCCGCCCAGGCAGTTGCACTTTTAAACGAACCTTTTATAGCATTTTTCACCCAAGGGTGCATTCTTTACCTCAGCAGATAATATACAATTCCGACAACTCTACAAATATAGTATTTAAAAAGTATTTACTCCGCTGTTTATCCCCCGGAGAATAAAAATATTCTCCTGCTCCCAATCAAACGATTTCATCCAGCATGTGCCTGATGACATCGCTCTGAAACCCCTTGCTATACAAGGATCTCCAGACTTTTGCGACGGTCTTCCTGTCGGATCTTGAATCAAGTTTATGCCGTTTAACCAGCTTTTCGAAGAGATATCTTGCGTGGTGGGCTTCGATACTATCATCCCAGACTTCGTCGATTTTTACCGAAGCATCTTCGTAGGAGAAACCGCGTTTTGCCAACTTTTGGATCGCTCTTTTGCGGCTAACATCCCGGTATCCGGTTAACTCAGCCGCCCAATCACTCAAGGCAGCTTTATCGTTTACGTATTTCAGATCCGTCAACCGATCCAGCGTTTCTTCGATGTCCGAATCAGAGTACTCCCTGTCCTTCAGTTTCTTCCGAAGTTCAAAAGAGGTTAATCTTCTTTTCGAAAGAAACCGGACAGCTCTCTCAAACGCAGAGACTTCTACTGAGACTCGTTTCTTACTATTTGTACGTTTCGATACTTTTATACAATACCTCTAAGCGCTTTTATTTCTTAGCCTTAGCTTCTTCTACTGGCTTTGCCTCCTCAGGTTTCTCCAGTAGTCCAAGTTCTTGACGTATTTTGATCTCAACTTCTTCCATCAGCTCTTTATTCTCTTCGAGGAAGAGGCGGACTCTCTCACGACCCTGCCCAAGTCTCTCTTCACCGTAGCTGAACCATGTGCCGGCACGAGTAAATATTCCATATTCGAGAGCGAGGTCAATCATATCTCCAGACCGGCTAATGCCTTTACCGTAAAAAATGTCAAACTCTGCCTGTTTGAAAGGCGGGGCCATCTTGTTCTTTACGACTTTGACTCTTGTACGGCTACCGACGATGTCGGTTCCCTCTTTGATTGAGGCAATCCTACGGATATCCATCCGGACTGAGCTATAGAATTTAAGTGCATTACCACCACTCGTAGTTTCCGGGTTTCCGAACATAACACCTATTTTCATACGAATCTGGTTAATAAAGATAAATGCGGTTCGACTTTTTGAAACAGTACCGGTTAATTTTCTCAAAGCCTGACTCATGAGCCGCGCCTGTAATCCCATGTGACTATCGCCCATTTCCCCCTCAATTTCAGCACGGGGGACCAGAGCAGCGACGGAATCGATAACGATGATATCCAAGGCACCACTTCGGACAAGAGTTTCAGCAATTTCTAACGCTTGTTCACCGGTATCGGGCTGACTGATCAGAAGGTTCTCTATGTCAACACCCAGAGCTTTGGCGTAAGCTGGGTCTAATGCGTGTTCTGCATCAACAAACGCGGCGTATCCGCCTTTTTTCTGCGCTTCGGCAATCAGGTGAAGCGTCAGGGTTGTTTTACCGCTGGCTTCCGGACCATAAATTTCAGTTACGCGTCCCCTTGGAACACCACCTATACCCAGGGCTGTATCCAGGGCAAGTGAACCTGTTGGAATAGATTCTACTTGAACCTTTGCTCCTTCTTCGCCCAGCAGCATGATACTGCCTTTACCAAACTGTTTTTCGATTTGCGAGATGGCCAGATCGATCGCCTCGCCACGCTGATTTTCTTTGCTTTTTGCTTTCATTTTTTCCTCTATGTCTTGCTTTTAAAAATAATTATTTATCTAAGCCAATTTTACCGATTCAACAGGGATATAAGTTGGTCCTTCAGGACTCAACCGACTTTCAAAAAGCGTCAGCCTGTTAATTCCGGTAAAAAGTGTTTCCACTTTAATAGATTTCAATCTTGTAATCAATGGGCTATTTTTTTCAACGTATTTGACTCTACCCAGAGTGAGGTGTGGTGACCATTTTCGTTCGTCCCTCTCTACTCCTACCCTGTATGCTGCTTCTTCAAGAAATTGCTGCAGGGAGCTAAGCTGATCATCAGGTTTTACACCTACCCAAATAATTCGTGGATTATTTCTACGGGGAAAAGCACCCAAATCGCCAAATCCAAGGCGAAATGCTCCCCAAAGGTTTGCAGACTCTTTTACGGCTGTTTTTAATCCAGCTATTTTCACTTCATCAATATCACCCAGGAATTTCAATGTCAGGTGGATGTTGTCATTTTCCACCCATTTAACATTTGCTCCGGTGTTTGCCAATGCGTAACGAACTTCCATGAGTTTCGACTTAATAACCGGAGGTAATTCCAGTGCGATAAAAGCTCTCATAACGGTACCTTTTGGGAAACAACTGAACTTATGTTCAGATTAATAAAAATGCAAGTATTTGAGGAGTTTTAATACAAAAAGCTCTCATTCAGATGAGCATAAATTCGCCATCGGCGTTTTCAGGAGTCATTTTATCCATCAACATCATCATTGCCGCAGCAGCGCTTCTTTCACGATTCGCCTTACGGTTTTTATCCAGCACAAGTCGTCGATGATCCACCTGTCCAGCATCGGCGTAACCGATATAAACCAGCCCAACAGGTTTGTCATCTGTCCCGCCGGTTGGTCCGGCTATTCCGGTAATAGAAAGGGCAACGTGCGCCTTGCTGTTTCTTAGAGCACCTTCTGCCATAGCTTCAACGACTTCAGGTGAAACCGCCCCATGCTCCTCGATAAGTTTCATAGGAACATTCAAAAGCTCATTTTTTGCTTCATTGGAATAGGTCACAAAGCCCCGTTCAAACCATGCGGAACTTCCAGAATAGTCCGTTAATTTTTTGGCCAGCAACCCACCGGTGCAGGACTCAGCCACCACCAGTTTTTTTCCTGCCTTTATCAATTTCTGAGCTAATCCTTCTTCCATTGTTGCTTCTTCACCAACGGCAAAGATGTAGTCGTTGATTTTTTCACGGATCAACTCTTCGCCTTTATCCAGAAGTCTGTTTCCATCCTCTTCGGAGTCTACTTCAACAGTTAACCTGAGTTTTACACTGTTATACGCCGGGAGAAACGCGAGACGTGCATAATTCAATATCTCTTGTCGGTTGTCCAGTTGAGCGTAAAGAGCAGCTTCCTTAATACCATAGGTATGGAGAGAACGGAACATGATCTTTTTACCGAACTGCAGTGATTTCAGTTTTGGCAGGACAAAATTTTCCATCATGCCGCGCATTTCATACGGTACACCCGGCATGGCGACAAAGTATCGTCCCTGTTTTTCGACCCAGATCCCCGGCGCAGTACCGTTTTCATTCCGTATAGGTATAGCTCCCTCAGGAAATTCGGCCTGTTCGCGGCTGGTCTCAATAAATTTCAATTGCCTTTTTTCATAGATCTCTTTTACCTGTACCAGCAGATCATTTCTGAATACAATCGGCAGATCGAAGAAACTTGCGATCATCCCTTTGGTCAGATCGTCATTTGTTGGCCCCAATCCGCCTGTAATCAGAACGACATCGCTACGGTGAAAGGCTTTCTGAAATGAATCCAGGATTGGCTTTTCCTCGTCGGGGATTACCGATATGTAGTTCACCGCAAGTCCCATCATGGATAGTTTTTTTGCCATCCAAGAGGAGTTCGTGTCCTGAGTCTGCCCCAGCAGTATTTCATCACCAATTACGAGAATTTCGACTTTCATAATATCCCCTGAATCAGTGTTTCGGTTTAAACATTACATTTAATATGGCACTTACAATTGAGATAAAAATCGATCCGATAATCGCAGAAAAGAAGGAATGGATATAAAAACCATTCACAATTGCAGCAACGACATAGAGAAGAATTGCGTTCAGAACTATCAGGAAAAAGCCTAAAGAGACAATGATCATCGGCAGATTTAAAATGACCAGCAGTGGTCTGATAAAAATATTAATCAGGCCAAGAAATAATGCTGCAACCAAGGCAGCGCCAAACCCATCTACCTCGATTCCGGGAACCACATAGGAGGACGCAAACACCGCCACAGACATTACCAACCATTTTGCGATAAACATATAAACCTCGAATTCATAATATCAATACGTTAAGGTACGCCTTACACTGGTCAAAGAAAAGAAATGATCCCAAAATATTGCTCATTAAGAAACGGACTCCTATTCCAAAAAAACCGAAATATTTCTAAAATCATTTAAATTTACCCAAAATTCAGCTATCTTTCCTTTCTTGAATAACAAGTTAATTAGTAATTATTTTATTGGTATTTCAGGAGATAAAAAGATGAGACACCACGGCGATTTCTATAACCGTTTAAGAAAAATGGACGAGATGACCCTTGGTTACCGTAAATCAATGCTCCTTTTGACAGCGAATCACATGGGTCTTTTTCGATTGCTGGCGCAATCACCTGCTAATTCCAGTGAAATTTGCAGCGCATTAAAAACATCTCCACGCGGTACGAGACTGATGCTTGACGCATTGGTTGGATTAGATATCATTTCTCTGAATGACGGCATCTATGAACTCGCAGGATTGGGACTTGAATTCCTTCATCCTGATTCAGAGTACTACATGGGTGACATATACGAACACAACTATAATCTGCTGACCCGTTGGATGAAACTTGAAGATTCAATAAAAACAGGCGAACCTTTATTAAGTGATGACGACCAATCACGAACTGGCGATTCCCTAACAGCATTTATTATGGGAATGCAAAACCTGTGCAGTGTACAAGGTGATGGTATTGCTGAAGCGCTTAACATAAAAGATGTCAAAAGTATTCTTGACTTAGGTGGTGGTCCGGGAACACTGCTTCATGCTGTCCTCAAAAGGCAACCGAACGCTAAAGGTGTGGTTTTGGATAGGGCGGATGTTGTTGAACTTGCACGTCAGGAATCAGCCAAAAACAATTTACCAGAAATTGGTTATATCAGCGGTGATATATTTAGTGCTAATTGGGGTGGTCCCTGGGATATGATCCTGCTTAGCAATATCATTCACAGCTACTCCGAAGAAAAGAACCGCGAGATCATTAAGCTTTGTGAAAAGAATCTAACTCATGGCGGGCAACTGGTTATCATCGATTTCTTTCTCGATGAAACGGGAACAGAACCCTCTTACGCATCTCTGTTCAGTTTGAACATGCTATTAAATACGGACATGGGCCGTTCATATCGGCTTTCCAACACAGAGGATTGGGTTCGTTCTTCCGGCTTGAACCCCATTAACTATGTCAAGGTTGGGCTCAACTCAGGGATATTGACCGCTACAAAACCATAGACAAACCAGTTGGGTAGGGAGTACCCAAACTACAAAATCCTCTAGTCTGCCATTTCCAGTTCGAGTCTTCCCATATCTGGATCGGCGTGGGCAATCTTGACTTTCATCCGTTTGCCCGGGCAGAAAACCTCTGTTCCAGTGATTTCAACAAACGCGCCGATGCTTCTATCAAGGTAGACAACACCCAACTCATCTGATTCGATTAATCCCTGTGATCCCATTCCAACTATTTCTACAATCACTCCCTTTGGGATCACGCTAACTATCATTCCATCAAATACTTCGCCAATCCTGCGTTCAAAATACTCAGCTTGACGAATTTTGAGCGATTGCCGCTCCATATCTTGAGCAGCTCTTTCCCGTTCACTGGAAAGCTCACAATCTCTCTGAAGGTTTTTGACCTTATCATGCGAATATTTTGCGTTATTCTCAATGTCATCCAAAAGTAATCGATGAACCATTATGTCGGGATACCGTCTGATCGGGCTGGTGAAATGCGTGTAATTGCTGAACCCAAGACCGTAATGACCTATGTTTTCAGTGTTGTACTCAGCCTTTGCCATTGCACGAAGAGTGTGGATACGGATCACATCAGCCAACGGATGACCGCTAAAGGATTCCAACCAGTCGTTTACTTGCCTTGATTTGATTGTTTCAAACGAATACCCGAGTGTCCATTCGATGCCTAATGCCTGAACAAAGGCAACCAGATCTTGAAGTTTCTCGGCGCTGGGTTTATCATGTATACGATAAATGAACGCCTTGGGAGTGTTACCTCTTTTTCTAACAGCATGTTCGGTCACAACTCTATTGGCTGCAAGCATACATTCTTCAACCAGATGATTCGATTGAAATACTTCCCGTACTTTTATACCTGTCACCACATCGTTATCGTCCAACTCGATTGCGTATTCCGGTACGTTCAGGTTTAACCCACCATCAACAAACCGTTTATCTCTCATCTTGGTTGTCAGATGATCCAAATGCATTAACAAAGTGTTTATACCGTTTGAACGAAGAGCTGGGAGTTTTCCCTGCCATTTTTCTTTGCCTTCTTCAATCCTCTTTTGCACTTCCTCATATGTGAACCGTTTTTTACTCTTAATAACCGTTCTACTGATTTTTGCGTCAAGGATTTCGCCTTCGAGGTTGACAGTCATGATTGCACTTACTGAACGACGTTCAACACCCTCACGAAGACTGCAAAGGTCTGAGGAAAGTCTTTCGGGCAGCATGGGGACGGTTCCATGGGAAGTATAAACAGTAGTTCCCCGTTGGCGCGCTTCCTTATCGAGATCGCTACCTTTCGGCACATACCACGTCACATCGGCTATATGAACCCCTAGTTCATAGGTGCTGTCATTCAACTTCAGAAGACTTAGGGCATCGTCAAAATCGTGTGCTGATTCGGGGTCAATTGTTACTACGAGATGGTCTCTATAGTCCAGACGAAATGCTTTTATCTCTTCAGCGGAGATTTCCTCGATCGCTGCTTCTGTCTCTTCGCTTGCCTTCTGAGAAAACTTTTCACGGAATTTATGTTCTGTGATTAACGCTTTCAGACGACCTGACGGATCATCCGCTGGACCGAAAGACCGGAGTATTTTTCCACGGTGTCCTTTTCGATCATCCTCAATTTCGACCTGAACACGGTCTCGATCCTTTGCACCCTGAAGATGATGTTCACTAATTTCGATGGGGCCTTTGACACGAGGATTATCCGGGTAAACAAGACCGCCACGGCCGGGCAACGAACGAAACTTTCCAATAACGGGGGTATTGTTTCGTTCAAGTATCCGCAGGATTTTGGCTTGTACCTTTCCTTTACCAGGAGCATTTGTGATAATTATTTCTACTTTATCGCCTTGCCTTGCACCTCTGACTCTGGAACGAGGAACAAAATAGTCTTCTTTTGCGCCTGTGACTTTTACAAAACCGAAACCGCCTTCGGCCAAGTCCAATGTTCCAACCAGGGAGTCTTCTTTATGATCGCTGAAACGAACACTTTTACCTTTTACCCGTGCGATAACACCTTCATCCACAAGTTGAATGACGGCATCACGAATCTGGCGTTCCTGATTGGATGATCTTGCCAACTCACGGATAATATCTTTTATCCGAAAAGTAATCGTAGGATTGTCCGCGAGAAACTTCTGCACTTGATCCACTACGGAATCGTAGGCAGGAGTTTGAGGTCTTCTGTGTTTCTTTTTCTTTGTCCCGCGATTATAACTTTTTCTCTTGACTTTATTTCTCATATCTTCTTTTTGTTATGTTTGCTGCAAGGTAAACAAAGCTTGAACTATGCGCTCAATTTTCATTGACTCCATCTTTTACAGGGGAAAGTGTCCTTTGCTAATCCCCTATTCTATTCCGTAAACTATTGACTTGGCATAAGAGTGGAAAATATTGCAACTTGATTGGGAGTTAATGCGTCTATAATATGCAGCTTCTCCTATCAACAGGAATTTAATGAATATCCTAAACCGATATATTGTCCGGGAACATGTGGCCCCATTTTTTATCAGCATGTCGCTGATTATGTTCCTCTTCGTCCTGAACCTTGCGCTCAGGATGCTCGGCAGGATTGTCGGTCAAGGTTTGGAACCATTTGTCATCGTTGAGTTCTTCCTGTTGAACCTCGCATGGATTGTCACTCTGGCAATTCCGATGAGTGTCCTGGTTGCATGCCTGATGGGATTTGGACGATTGGCTGGTGACAAAGAGATTGTGGCGATGAAGGCCGCAGGCGTTGGTATTGTCAGAATGATCCGTCCAGTATTGATTATGGGCATCCTTGTCAGCCTTTTTTCTCTCTACTTCCAGGATCAGATCCTCCCGGACATGAACCACCGGAGTAAACTACTTTCCAGTTCAATACGTAAGAAGAAACCAAATGTAGTACTCCGCGAAGGAACTTTTACACACGAACTGCCTAAGCAGACTTTGCTCGTTAAGGAAATAGACCCCGAAACTGAGCTCCTGAAACATGTCACAATCTTCGATGAGTCCGATCCCAATCAGCCTGCAACGGTCAGTGCTGATAGTGGTCGTTTGACATATGTCGATACCCTTGCAATGTATAATTTCAAGCTTTACCAAGGTGAGATTCATCAGGTAAAACGTGAAGAGATGCATGTGTACGAGATCATGGCTTTCGATGAAGCTCTTTTCCGAATCGAAGCCAGCGATCAACTCTTGAAGCGCCGGGAAAAAGGATACCGCGGGGATCGTGAACTCGGCTTGCAGGGGCTACAAAATAGAATTACAGAACTAAGTAAACGCACTAACGCCGACCGTTACGCACGTCAGATCAACCGATATAAAGTTGAGTATCATAAAAAGTTTGCCATGAGTGCCGCTGCGATTGTTTTTGTCCTCATTGGGGCACCGCTTGGAATAAAACTTACGCATGGTGGGCTGGGTGTTTCAGGACCACTTGCAGTATTCTTCTTCCTTCTTTACTGGACGTTCCTCCTCGGAGGTGAGGATATGGCAGACCGGGGAATGGTTTCCCCCTGGTTGGCGATGTGGGCGGCAAACATGCTTCTTGGACTCCTTGGACTCTTCCTGATAAGGCAGGAGATTCGTTCGCACAGCGTCATTCGACTGCCCTGGCAACGCAAGAAGCTGGATATGGATGACGATCAAGGTGGCTGGACATCTCTATCCAAAGATGAAATCAAAAAATTGGCTGAAGCGGAAGTAGCAAAGCAGGTAAGTCAACCATCGGACGGAGATGAACATGCCGCTGATTGACCGCTACATTGCCTCTCGGTTTTTCTATTTTTTCTTCCTTGCCACTCTGGCTTCAATGACGATTTTTCTCGTCGTTGACCCAATTGACAATCTCGACAAGTTTCTCGACAAGGGCATAAGTACTCTGGTAATCATTAAGTACTATGTCCTCTACATGCCTTATATCTATTACCTGATATTTCCTGTGGCGGTTCTACTCGCCACCATGTTCTGCATCGGTGGACTAACTGCTTCCAATGAATTAATGGCAATGACAGCATCAGGAATTCCGTTATGGCGGCATCTGATTAAACTCTGCCTGATGGGATTTTTACTGTCTGTTTTCACCTTCTGGTGGGGCGAAACTGTTGTCCCGGAGACAAACCGCGAACGGTTATCAATCTGGCGTCAGCAAGTGAAGCAACGCAAGGATTGGCGGCTAACTGATCAGGGGCAGGTTTACCTTCAGGATGGGCAGTCGAGAGTGATTCACCTTGATCTATACCAACCTAAGATTGAAACCGGCTACGGCATTGATATTTACCAATATGATGATAACCATAAGATTGTTGAACGTGTTACCGCTGTAAGCCTCGCTTGGAACCAGAACCGTTGGCTTCTGAACGAAGCAACAATCCGGAATTTTACCGAGGAAGGCGAGCAAATTTCAACTAAAGCGGTTATGGAAATCACACTGGATATTGTACCCTCTGATATGGTTGAGCTTAAGATTGAACCGGAAGAGATGAGCCTTGCGGAATTGAAACGGTTTGCTCAACGGATTGAAAGTACCGGCGGCAAAGCTGACCGTTGGCATGTGGATATTCACAGTAAGGTCGCTCTGCCGTTTGCAGGATTAATCATTATCCTGTTTGGCGTTCCGGTTTCAGCAGTAAGGCGCAGATCAGGAGTGATTTTCGGTGTTACCATCAGTCTTCTGATTTCGTTTATTTATTTTGCATTTATGCAGGTTGGAAAAGTACTGGGCTACAAAACTGTTCTTGATCCCTGGCTGGCCGCCTGGCTTGGAAATATTGTCTTCTTTATCATTGGAATTATCCTGTACCGTCGTACACCACGATAGGGATTTATTATGGAATTTATAGAGACAGCGTTACCGGGTGTTATCCTCATCAAACCAGATATTTTTGGTGATGATCGAGGTTATTTTGTTGAAACATGGCATGGAAAAAAGTATCCGAAAAATGGACTTGATGTCTCATTTATTCAAGACAATGAAAGCTCATCAAAACAGGGTGTACTTCGAGGGCTGCATTTCCAACTCAACAATCCTCAGGGAAAACTGGTTCGAGTCGTTTCCGGTGAAATCCTTGATGTAGCAGTAGACGTTCGCCGTGGTTCTCCTAATTTTGGTAAATGGGTCGGTGCTACCCTTTCCGGTGACAACAAACACCAGCTCTATATTCCCCCCGGTTTTGCACACGGATTCTACACAATTTCCGACGCAGTTGTCGCCTATAAATGTACTGAACTCTACGACGGACCATCAGATTCCGGCGTCATGTGGAATGACCCTGACATTGGTGTTGAGTGGCCGAATTTTGACCCGATACTTTCCGAAAAGGATAAGAATCACCACTTCCTGAAGGATGCCGTATTGCCCGAATTCTAATCCGTTTTTCTTTAAAAACTCGAACATGATTTGCGTTTTATTTGTTTGCCGCCTTATTATAAGGGGGTAAACTGGAGTGAACTATGGATTACCTTGAACTACCTAAAAACCAAGCCCTAATTAAACACGCCTCTGAACGACAGGGCATTGACCAGAATGCAATTGAAACGCTTGTCACCCTTCAAGGTTCATTGGGCCAAATAAATGAAGCCCTTGAAGAGTTTCTCTCCAAATTTGGTTTATCACAAGGTAAGTTTAACATTCTCCTTTTGTTGATGGATAATAGTGATGGGTTGCAACCGTCACTTCTTGCTAAAAATATTGGCGTCACCCGTGCAACGATCACTGGACTTTTGGATGGACTTGAGCGAGATGGGCTCATAAAACGTGACCACGACCGTAGTGACCGCAGAACGATGACAGTCCGTATGACTCCAGTAGCTTTGGGTGTAATGGAAGGTGTTCTGGGAGAATATTATAGGAAAATTGGACGTTGGATGCGTAGCGTCAGTGGTGGTGGACGCCGTACACTTGTGGGAGTGCTTTCCAGTATTCTGGACCGTGTGGATGAAAACGAGGACGAACCATTACCGTTATAATTGTCCATTAATATGATTAATTGTCATTCCAGCGGATTGCTGCAAGTCCGGCCTTCGACGGATTAGCAGGAACCTCGGTGTTTGGTGCCGTTTTTTTATTAACAAATACATTGAAGTCTAAGCTTTCCACATGCCAAACAGTGTTGATTTAAACGCTCCGAACGCCAGAACAAAATCACTCCAGTATAGAACAAACCCTTTGTATGCGATGTAACCGGCTATGGGAAGAACTACCAGCCCCAGGAGTTTCCCCATTATAGTGGTATTTCCCAGTAATTTTTTCAATCCGAAAATTCCACCGAACAGACTTAATAATGCGGGAGCCAGAAAATAGGCCAACGCCTTAATCAGGGTCATGTAGTCTTCCATGCTGCCACGTGCGATCTTTACGGATACGATTACGAAAAGGATTAAGAAGGCTAGTCCAATAAGGAGCAAAAAGACATAGAACTGCGACCAGATAAATGTGAAGATTAACCAGAGGAAGTTTTTGATTATTCTCATGAGATTCCCATTAATCAGATGATGAATATCCGAAATCTGGCGAAATGAAACAGCGAAAACAACAAATTTTTTGTTTTCTATCCGCTCTCATATGACTCCAAAGTTGATGGCTCGTTGATATTGAATACTCATGAGGTTGTCTTTATATTCGGAGTCGCAGCCAAGGTGGTGAAATTGGTAGACGCAGCGGACTCAAAATCCGCCGGGGCTTAAACCCCGTGGGGGTTCGATTCCCCCCCTTGGCACAAGAACCCTCTCTGAATAGAGAGGGTTTCTTTTACTTAGTTATCTACAGACAATCATTTAAGATCTATGTACTCATGTTTTTCGTAAAGATTTTCAAGATTCTTTGGTTTTATTCTAAATTGACTTCTTCTTTTTGTTGTTGGGTGTTTTGTTGAAGCTTTCTCGAGTTTAATACCTGGATCATAATATACCATTCGATCAGAAAATGCCTTCAGAATTCTTTCAAATGAAGTCACTTCACAAAGCTTTACTGGACTCTGATAATGATACTGTCGCCTTGGCTTTTGTTTCATTTCAGATTTAATATAAGCGACTTTATCATGTTTAGTTATCCAGTGATTTATAAGTTTTGAAAATGCCCAACTAGCAATAACATCTTCTCCTGAGGTTAATTCTAATCCTCCATTAACATCAGTAATTATCTTTCTATTTGAATCAAACCCTCGCAAGTTTAACACAATCCCCTTGTTTCTAGCTGGAATACCACACTTATACGAACCTCCAAAATTCAATCGATCCTCACGTCCCATTTTATCTAAGTATCCAAATTTACGAATAAACTCCTCTACTCCATTTGTTTTGTAGAATCCTCCATCCGGTTCTGGGGTAAACAGTGTTATCGCATTTGAGGAGACTGAATGTTGTTTTAATTCCCACCCTAGGTAATCTGGTAAAGGCAGTCCATTTGGTGTGATGCCAAATTCTGCCTCTAATGTCATTCCACCACAATTGGAACTGTTACAAGGTAAAATTTCCCCCAGATTATTTAATCGTTTTGAGTCTATCCAGCCTTTCTTGTGAATCTCCCGAAGATTATCGATCAAAATCTCCTTGTTCCTTCTGATATCGTAGCTTTCAATTAATGGAATTTCATTAAATACCCCAACTGGCTTGATCCCTATAGTTTCATTTAATTGTCTTATTATACCTAAGTCAGGTAGGGTAACATGGGCAATGACATGTCCATCATTTCTTATGCCTAAGAAAAGAACCCTTCCTTCCATCCTGTCTTCTTCGTTCATTAAATGGGAAGGGGCCTTTTTACATCCTTGCAGAAATCCGGATAATCTGACTTCTGGATATTGAGGATACCAAATAAACTTTGCGTTAGGAGCAGGAAAAACAAAACCAGTAGCATCTATCCATGAAAAATCTACTTCTGCATAGAAAATCGGACCTTTTTTTCCTTGCTGCTTTGGTTTTACTTCAAGTTGAGGAATAAAATTCAAAACCTTGAAATCGGGGCCAGAATATATTTGCTGTTTTCTATTATCGTTGGCTGCAAGCGGTTTATAAAATACTCTTGTGCAACCTTTTTGAATTAAGGCTTCTTTTATAATCTCAACATTAGTGAAACTCTCAAAAGTTTTGGTATTATTCAAAATTTTTCCCTTCAATTTCATGATAAACCGAATCAGATTTAATCCATATGGATATTTGTTCTATTAGTTCTGGAAAATCATGTTTGAATTTTCCTTTTATTGAGCATTCCCAGACTTTCAATATTCTCCAACCAAGCTCGGTCAGTATGCTATCAGCTTCTTTGTCTTTCTTGATATTTGTTCTGAATTTATTCTCCCAGAACCCTGTGTTAGAGGATGGTAGCTTAAAAAGATGACAGCTATGTTTGTGCCAGAAACATCCATTTATAAAAATGACCGCACTATACTTTGGTAATACAATGTCCGGTTTTCCCGGTAAATTTTTGTCATGTAGTTTATATCTGAATCCCCTATCGTGAAGAGCATGTCTGATCGTTAATTCCGGTTTGGTATCCCTCCCCCGAATACCTGACATCATTTTACTTCTTTTACTTTTTGATACTATATCAGCCATTATTTAATCGCAGAAATTTCTCTAAGTTTTTTTACCAATACTTTTGCTACATCTATTACAACAGGTACAACAACGGAGTTACCAAACTGTCTATATGCCTGAGTATCAGATACTGGTTGCATATCCTTATCTCGTTCAAAGAATTTTTGATATTCAAACGGGAATCCCATTAATCTGCAACACTCAAGAGGGGTAAGTCTTCTGGGTCTATCTTTACCCAATTCCTCTTGGTCTATCAAAATTTCGGCTCCATCTTTGTGATATCTTGCTGATATGGTTCTTGTGTATTCATCCTTCTCCGGGTTTATCATTCCATATCCAAACCCCTGCCCTATACTTTCATGATGTGCTTTATGTCGAAGCAATGTGTTCCATGTACCTGGCCCTAAGGTATATTTATCAGGAACCAAGTCTGGATGTTCAATTACGGATGTTAATGGGATACTCTCGACTGGAGGTTCAATTCCATCTAAAAGTCTTTGGAGTTCATCGCTGGATACATAATCATATTCTTTGTTTTCAGGTTTCCTTATCCCGACTATATATATTCTTTCCCTATGTTGTGGAACCCACCCCTTTGCATCAATAACCCTGTCGGCAATTTCATAACCAAGATCTTCTAGGTTCTGGCTAATAACAGCAAAAGTGTTGCCTTTATCATGGCTTCTAAGATTTTTAACGTTTTCGAGTAGAAATGCCTTCGGTTTTTTTACTGACAAAATTTGTTTTACGTTAAAAAACAAGGTGCCTTGTGTTTCATCATCAAAACCATGCGGTCTTCCAAGAGAGTTCTTTTTTGAAACCCCTGCTAAGGAAAATGGTTGGCATGGAAACCCCCCCGTAAGAATATCGTGATCTGGAACACACTGTTGAATCAAATTAGTGGATGATAACTTTGTGATGTCACCTGTTTTTCCAAATAGTAATTCATTACAATCATTTTCATATATTGGTTTTTCACCAAAAAACGTTTCATATGTTATTTGGGAAAATTTATCATATTCAGAGGAAAAAACACACTTTCCCCCGTTATTCTCAAATGCAATCCTTATGCCCCCAATACCTGCAAACAGATCAATAAACTTGAAACCGTTCATCTCTTATCCAATCATCGATACTAGTACACTCTAAGCATTATTAGGTTCGAACTTATAAGTAATTTACAACTGTAGTCGTTCTATTGCCATTCACAATAATGGTTTTCTTTGTGTTTTTTTCATAGATCCGCCGGGGCTTAAACCCCGTGGGGGTTCGATTCCCCCCCTTGGCACTGATCAATAACGCTTTACCGATATTTTCGGTAAGGCGTTATTCTTTTATCCCATTATATTCCCCATCGGGACTCATTCCTTTTACCGACATCTTGACAAAAACAATAAAAGAACTATTCTTGATATGTATGTTTAAATCAATCATATAATAAATGAGTTATTTCAGATATTCATCCCTATATTTGTCACAGAAGCTAAATCCTATTCTTCCTGTTTTTCTGGAATTTTTTTGTTCACAAATCAGTCAGCTTGTTTAACATGATGGAATCATGGCTATTTCAACTCGGCATTTTTTGATCTCGTCAAGTATTCATGTTCGATGTAAAACTTACATCTTATAGAACGTACAATTGATAGAACACAAATAATGGAGTGAATATGTTGCGCAATCTTTTCGCAGGGGTATTATCAATTCTACTGATTTTATGTTTTATCGGATGTAATGAGGACGATGACAAAAATCCGGTCGAACCACAGTTTACAGAGACACAAGAGACGCTGGTTGCTCTTCTTGATAGCTTGCCATCTAAATATGGTGTCCCGGGAATAAGCTTCGGAATGATTAATGAAGATGGGAGTACCTGGTCATATGCCACAGGGTATTCACATTTGAATCCCTTAACAGAAATGGTATCAGACGATCTTTTAAAATTGGGCAGTGTATCTAAAACATTTACTGCCACGGTTATTCTTCAACTTATTGATGAAGAAGAGTTTGAATTACAGGATGACATACGGCCACTCCTCCCGGCCAACATCGCCGGATTAATTCCTCCGTGTACGACCGACTCTGTTTTAACGGTTCATCGCCTCTTAAGTCATCGAACCGGAATTCTCAATTATGTTCATTCACAGGATTTTGCGATGTCCTATGTAATGAATCCACACCAGACATTTACTGATGAACAGTTATTGGGTTTCGTTGGCGATACTCTTCTTTTCGAACCCGGTGTGGCATATGAATATTCAAATTCCAATTATATCATCCTGAGCGTTTTAGCTGAGGAGGTTTCCGGTAAAACATTAGGTGAACTCTTCCAGGAAAGAATTTTCGATCCATTGGATTTGGACAATACCTATTATCCACTTGCTGATACTGAATTACCTGAGGGAATCGCTGACGGCTATTACGACTTCGGTGGTGATGGTGTCTTAAACGAATCGGACTTAATCACCTATAACTCACCAAGTGCTGCAGCTGCAGCAGGTGCGATTGTTTCCTCTATACCTGACTTGCTCAAGTATTTGCCAGCTCTGGTAAACGGTAACCTTATTTCAAGTGAGCTGCTGACCGCCAGGAAAACCGATTATTCAACATTTGATTATGAGGGTGTCCACTACGGCTATGGATTAGGATTAGCTCATCAGGACAATATGGCTTGGGGCCATCAAGGTGGTATTGATGGATATAACTCTATTATCAATCTGCTTGACGACGGTATGGGATTTATCGTAATCGTAAACGGACAATCCCCGCTACCTGAATGGATGCATACAAATGTTGCAAATGATGTCTATCAGGACGTTCTGGCTGCTCTCGACATCACCGTTCCAGAAACTCAAGGTTCATCTATTATGGGTGCCAGACCAACTGATAGTGGCTACGGACAAGGTATGACGATGCTGGGTTATACAGAGTAGAATTTTTTATACGTGTATGTTATCGGGCGACTCATGTCGCCCGATTTTTTTTCATCATATTTTTAGAAATGAATCTGGATGCCTGCCGCTTGGTGTGTATTCGCCCTCAAGACACCTGGCCACGGTTTATTGGTCACATCCCAGTCAAAAATATACGCCAACGCAATGTTTCTTGTTACAGGAAACATGAGCTTACTTTCACTCAGGAATTCATACAACTCAGTATCATCTGTTGGGTGTTGCAGTCTCATTTTCGAAGAGAATATCAGGTTAGGAAGAATCATATAGTTGATGGATATTGCATAGTAGAGATTTACAAATGACTCGTCATCAAGGGGGACAACCGGGGAATATTTTTTTGTATCGTTTCCAGCCCCAATAGTGACATTCAGGTCAACGTTAAAAGGTAACCGTGTATAAATTCCCAGTCCACCATAAACTGCTGTTCGCGTGTCCAGCAATTTTTTTGTATCCTTTTCCACGTAAAAACCGGCATCAAGGAAAAAGAGTCTATTCAGATCAAAGCGTAAAATATCATCAAATTTATACTGTTCTTGGGTCGCTTCCTGATTATTCGGAATAATTTTGTAATCATAGTGATTTGAACGAATCATAACATAGTTCGTGAAATGATTTTTCCGAATAGCTATGAGGAATTTGCCATCATGTTCAGCCCCTTCCATATTGCCAGATCTGGCTTCATAACTATATTCAACTTCCGTATGAAAGAGGATTTTGTTTGTCGTATCGACAGCCACGTATGAACTGTTTGACCACCATCTTTGTGGGTGAATATCCGCTGCTACTGCATTAGCCAAAGGATAAGTAGACACTAAAGTGACCAAAACCAGTACTAATATCTTAATCGATTTCACAACCTATCCCCTTCTAACTTGGTTAGCTCAATATACATCATATTACCTCCATGATTCGAGCTCGCAGCTACATGACATGAATACGCGCTGAATCTATTTAAAGGCGAAACATGATATTTCTTTGTATCCAGAGTCGCTATCGTTCCTTGCCAGGTAATGGCCTCTTTTTCATTCGACCAACCCCTGCCGTCAGCTTTGATAACAGCTTCCTTTTTTGTCCACATCTCATAGAAAGCGTCAAGTTGTCCGTCATTCTCAACAATAATGCTTTCCCATTCAACTACACTGAATCCGGTTCTGTACTCATTTATATCTATCTGAGATTTTCTTTCAATATCTATCCCAACAGATCCATAATCAGAAACAGCCACAACTACCCTGTCAACAGAATGAGATATATTAGCGTCACCATTTTCCAAAGGCCAAACAGGTCGACCATACTCAGTAATATTAATTTCCTCATTTGCTGAGTGATTGCAGTTCTTAAGCGCCATATTCCAGATCAATCTACCAATCAGATGTGATTCTTTATCCTGCCAACGATTATATTTCATAATCTTCATCTGGTCTTGCACAGAGACTTGCGCCAAAAGCTTTTCGAACACTTCTGGCTTCCACCTCTCTGGGTGATGATATGAAAAGACCTTGATCAAGACTGTTACCTTCAGAATAAACAATTAATTCGTTTCTGTTGTATGCATCATTTTATCAACCAACAGTTTTGCCAATTTATTGAGACTTGAAAAAGGGAAGAAGTGGTCTCCCTCGAACTGATACATCGACAGAGGAAACACTGTTTCCCTTTGCCATTGCTGAATTTCATCACATGAATAAATATCTTCTGTCCCCGCAAAGGCAGTAATCGGAATATCCAGTGGACTTTCATTCTGGAATTCTATTGAGGAAACAATTTCAAAATCTGCCCTTAGTATCGGGAGAAATATCTCTTTAATGTCTTCATCCCATCTCTCTGGATTATGGACTCCCCCTAAACTTGAGAGACGTTCGTAAAAAATATCTGATGGCAAATCATGCAGCCCCTTAAGTTTTACGGGGACTGAAGGTCCAGCACTTCCACTTAGAAAAAGGTGCCTCAGAGAATTGGATTTATTTCTGCGAAGCGACTGTGCCACTTCAAAGGCAATATGTCCACCCAGGCTGTGACCATAAAGACAATAATCCTCTTCACTCGTGGGCAGCTGTTTAGTAACATCGGAGACCAAATCTTTGATGTTTTTGCAGAGAGGCTCTGCCATCCTTGCACCATGACCGGGATATTCGATTGATACACAATCTATCCCATACCTTGTCAAAATCGTTTCAAGTGGCGTAAAGACAGAAGCCGAACCACCAGCATGGGGCAGGCAGAAGAGTTTCATCTGGGGTATACTATCCTGCGGTATGTTGGAGTTACCTCGAGTCATCAATCACTGCGGATTTTTTCACGACAAGGATCTCTACATGCTCATCAGCAAATTTATCCTGATATTCGAATTCAGGAAATACTTCGTCATGTTTGATGGATGAATGTTCCGTGTAAATCTGGTCATGTTTTACACCATATCTGACCAGGAATGATGTTATTCTTGAAGCCTTAATTCCTGTTTCCATATCGTGAATCGCATCATCAAGAGCATGTGAAAATGAGCTCGCTTCAGCTTTGCTAACACTTTTAATTCTAATTAAAATCGAGTCATTTGCATGTGCAGCAAAAGCGATTTTGTTCAATATTTCTCTACCTGTGGAATCAATATCTGATGAACCACTGTTAAAGACATTGTGGTCTTCCAAGAGAAGAAGGACTTTATCTTCATCTGAATATAACTTGACGGTTTTCTCTTTTATCTCGGTAGCCAACTCCTGCTTCAACCTCGGCGTAAAGGAATGAATTCCTGCGGGTTCTTTTTTAAGCTTTGTAATCTTTCCCTTTTCAACCTTTGACATATATACCGGCTTGCGATAAACATTACCGTCGTCATCAAAGTCATTGGAACCGGTTAGACCATCATAAACGGAGTTAAACTGTAAATAAGTAGCGAGGGTTAATGGGTGAATGGACCTGGCGTCTTTAACGGCCTTTTCTAACAACTTCAAAGCATCATAACCATACGCCGCATAACCGTCCGGTTTTACAAAATCTTCCTCGGACAGCACAGCTTTATAATCAGAAGAAGCATAAACCTGTTTTAGAGAATCACCATAGACATTATAATACTTGTCAACAAAATTTTTCAGTTCTTCTGAAGGATTCTCATAGTCGAACATATCCATGTTATAAACAGTAGTACTATTGTAGAGAGGATTTTCAGCAAGAGTATGCGCATCCAGATTGATGGTCATAAACTCCTCTTGAACCCCCATCTGAACAGCCTCTTGAAGCATGTTGAAACCGTATGCTTGACCAACGGCCATTACTATCAGATCATAATCAAAAAGCTTAAGCTGATTGATAATCAGCTTGTAGTTGTTTTTCCATTTCAGAAGTGTAAAATCATAGACGACATCTATCCCAAACTTGTTCAATTCAGTCTGGTACAGCTTGGAAAACTTCTGAGCAAAGATATCATCCTCAGAAATTATCACAGGATTTCTATAATTCAGCTGTTGAGTAAAAAATGCTGCTTCTTTCGCCATCTGAGCTGTGTTTGGAATCGTTCTGAAAAAAGTATCAATGTTATGCAGACTATGAAGTTGAGCCTGACAACCCGGGGTAATAAAGAGCAATCCGTGGTTAGCATAAATAAACGAGGTAATCTGTGCTATGGAAGAGTAAAAATGTCCTATCACTGCTATGACATCGTCTTCATCACAAATTTCTAAAGCAACCTTTCTTGCATGTTTCAGGTCGCCTTTTGTGTCATAGACTTTCAGTTTTAGCGGTTGCCCATATATCCCGCCGTTTTGATTTATCTCACTGGCGGCGAGTTTTATTCCTTCAATAAATTTATTGTCAGTCGTCGATATCGGCCACACAACAGCGATGGTAAGTGGCTCTGATTTCGGATCAATTAAGGTTATTGAGTTGAGAGAATCTTTGTTCTGCATAAACAGATCATTGATTTGCCTCTCGTACTCTTCAGCGCGAGCAAGCCTATCCTCGATATGCTCTTTCGGCGTCTCGTGGATAATCACAGAAAGGATTATCGCCAGGGGGATCAGAAAAAAAATTATTCCTGCTGTTGTTTTCCGAAAAGACATCTACTGATTCCCCAAGATGATTGGAAGACCGTCTTCACCGCTACCGATAACAACAACTTTGGCATTCTCGGATTCAGCAAGTTCCTTTGTCGCCTGAATACCTTGATATCGCAGGATGTTTTCTGTAATACTCTCTTCAATGATCGAATTGAAGTTACTGATCCCCTCAGCTTCGATCCTCTTCCTTTGCGCCTCTTTCATCGCAGACTGTAAACGGAAATCAAATTCCTGAACAAGTTGCTGCTGCTCAATTTTTCTCTGGATGGCACTCTGGATTTTATCTGGAAGATATATTCTCCTGATAAGAACATCATCAAGATTAACGTACCGTTCTTCAACTTCTCTATAAGATTCAGAAACGATTCGCTCTACGATGGCGTTCTGGGCAGTATAAATCTCTTCGGCCCTGTACTGACCAATAACAGTACGTACAACGTGTTCGATTTCAGGCAGGACAATAATTCTTGGATAGTCGGGACCAACTTCTTTGTGGAGTAATCCAAGAATGCTTCGGTTCGGGTAAAACCTTACCGATAAATCCAGATGTATTGTTAGTCCGTTTAGCGTCAGAACATCAACCGAATCCCGGATTTCCTGGGTACGGAGATTATACAAATACATCTTGTCCCACGGCCAGATGAAATGTGTACCTTCGCCGAAAACTCTGTCAATCTGGGTACCGCCACTGAACCTTTTCCACTTAACGGCACCTTCACCTGGATTAACAAATACCAGGATGTGAGGTAAAAAATACACAAAGAGGAACAGGGTTAAAAGAAAAGTCATGATCAATTGCAGACGGTTCTTTTTCCAGACCCTCTTAAAATAGTCGAATATCTTATTCATGCTTTTCCCTGTTCGTATGGTCAAATTCTACGAACTGGCCACAATCCATTTTTAAAACTCTGTCTGCACAATGGAAATAACGATCATCATGCGTAACTGCAATGATCGTTTTTCCTCGACTCTTCAGGTCCTTCAGTAGATGTTCATAGAAGAAATCCCTGAAATGTGGATCTTGATCAGCTGCCCACTCATCGAAAATATAAATCTGCTTATCCTCAAGGAATGTGACAAGCAATGCCAGACGCTTTCTCTGCCCAGTGGATAGTCGAAGATTTGAGAACCGATTGTCATCATACGTCGTTTTGTCACTGATTTCCATTAATTTCAGTAAATCATTGACTTTAAATGGTTCTATATCTCTCAATCCGTATAACTTATCAAACAGATGAAAGTCCGAGAAAATAACAGAAAAGAGCTCTCTGTATGCCTGAATATTTTGGGGCTGGATGATGTTATCATCAACCGTCATCTGGCCGGACGACGAGTGGTATAATCCAGTCAGGAGCTTGAGGAAAGTCGTTTTACCACTTCCGTTACCACCAATTATGAAAATGACTTCGTTTCGTTTTATTTCCAGATTACTTGGTTCAACGCTGAACAGCGGATCTCCTTCATCATCTTTATAAGTAAAAGAGATGTTTTTCAGGTCAATATTTTTGAATTTTTTGAAGGGTTCAATCCATTGAAGATAGGAATTGCTGTTCCCGTCATTCACATTGTCCAGGCGTTCTTCCAACTCATACAGATTTTCAACTGCAATATTTGATTGTGATAGCAGCGAAACCATGTTAACAACATTTGAAAGTGGTCCGACCATAAACAGAACAGCTGTCGTCAGTTTGACAACGACGTCGTTGAACGTCTGATACAGGTTTGGCAACAGAAATATAATGATTGCTATCAAGAGATAGAAAAACACAATAGAATAGATATAGTTATTAGCAAACGGTATGAGGGCATTTACTTTAGCATCACGAACCGAGTCCGATGTATTCGACAATTCATCAATAACATCATTGCTCTTATCAGTATTAACCTTTATTTCTTTAAAACCATTTAAAACATGCCCCAACACATCAAACAACTTCACTTCCTGATCGGAAGCAACACGCATAAAAGCTGATATTTTTTTGTCGTTCACCAGGTAATAAATAATTGACCCGACAATTGCGAGAACCGATAACCAGAAAGCAATCGGTGACAGAAAGAAGATGTAGATCATACAAAAGAAAACCATCACGGCACTCTGAATAGCATTCATTATGACCGGTGAGGTCTGTGTAATCGTTGTTGAATCTTTAGAAATTCTCGAATAAACTTCTGCGTTTCCAAGTTTCTCAAGTTCGTAAAAATCACTCTTTCGTACTTTGTCAGCCAGCCTTACTCGTATTGCATTAACAATTGTTTCGGAGATTTTTGTAATTTTAGACAAAACATATTTTTGCGAAATGATAAATAATGCTATTGTTATCACAAAGAGGATAAAAAGCCGGTAATTCGGGTTGCCGAAATCAACCGTATGAGCGGCCTGGTTGATAATTACAAGAAGTATTGCATTGGCACTCGCTGAGATAATCGTCATCAACAATAGCGGCCATGCATCACTACTTCCCCTTGACTCCCTGAAAAACATATCAAGGAAACGAAAGTTGGTGGTGACAAATTTCATAGAGTCACTGTATCCTTATTATTCCCCCTCATAGTGATCCTATGAAGTAAGGATATTGTAATCCGTTGAAGATGCTTGAATTAATGTTATTTGTCTGCTTTGCCAGATGAGGTAAAAAAGATAAAGAGCAGCGAGATAATTGGAGTAAAAAGTACCGCTGCGAAAAAATGCCCCCAGAAGCCTATCCTGGTATTTCTGCCAAAAACGCCAGCGATCGCAGACCAAATAAGGTATGCGATCAAAAAAGCTGGCGAAGCAAACATGTGTGCAAAGAAAATAAACATTCTACGATAATCCGATATGGTTATCTGAATTCAATATTATTTCTTTTTTTCCATCTTGCTGGCTATCTCTTGACCTTCAGCAAATTTCTCTTTGAAGAAATCGTTCATCTTGTTTACATCTAGATCAAGAAGTGTTCCACCGGTTTCAAAATGCTGGATGAATAGTTTTCCAATTGCATAGGTTGCTGCTGCTGAGAAAACAGACATCGAAACAGTTCCCATGATAGTCCCGACAACAGGAACCATTTTCAGCAAACTTCCAACAAACCCTCTTGCCAAACCATTCGGGATCAAAGACCCAAGTAACGATAGAACTATTTTGCGACCAGCATCCTCTGTGAATTTCACATCATAGGTACGAGATATATCCGCAAGCATTTTTAATTGTACGCCTGTCACTGCCGCCATATCTACTAATGGGAAAGGAACCAAACCTGCACCCATTGACCACCACATGTAGTTTTTAACTAACTTGTTGGCAGTTTCCAGTACCTCTGGCTGGTTTTCCATCGTTGCATTCTCTTCCATTTTTTTACCTTTCAGTATGGGTGTAAAAATGTATTTTTATTCGGTGTATCTGTCTCAGTTGGTCAAGGTATAAGACTAAAAAAATGATGTCAACAAGTATTAATACAAAGAGAAAATAGAGAGGGTGAATCTCACCTTTATTCGCATTAATCAAGTAGAGTTTTACTCATACATTCCGTCGAATAGAGCTCCTTGATATCTTTCTATCTGGTCATTTGAGATCGTGTAAGATGCAATGTGCAGAGGTGCTGATTCTATCCCCCATTCCTTTAACTTCATGTACTGATTTCGACTATCTGCAATTTCGACTGAACCAACCGTGTTGTGAATTCTTTTTTCGTTGTGTTCTATTAGCCCAGATAAAACACATCCGGTAATTCTGTCCAACGGGAAACCATCAAATGGTTTCGAACCAGACCTGGTTATTAAACGTTCCATATCCTGAGAGAGATACGCTGAAACATCGGCGGGTGAATTTGTTTTTAATACTCCACCCTCGGTGAAAAGGATATCGTTAGATTTCTCAAGTCGTTTTACTGCATCGTGAAGTGAGAAACAGTGCGGCCCGGAATCATCCACGATCATCGCACCGGGTTTTAATTTGCTTATTTCCAGCAAATCGGGAACATTCGTGGCACCTATGATCAGATCTGCATCATAAATTTCTTCCCTGATGTCACCGTCTGAAAGGAGAAGCCGAGCACTTTTAAAATGGGGATATCTATCGATCAGGTTGTCCACATACGTCTTGATCTCTTCTTCATTCACATATAAATCCGCTAGCATTACTTCATTCAACTCCAGCTCCAGATCAAGCATCAACTCGAGGACAGATTTTCCAACAGATCCCATTCCAAGAAACGCGACCTTTATTTTGCCAATCTCTCTGCCCGAAGTTGTTAACATTTTTTCAACGGCGCGCACTACTGTTGCTGCTGTCGCATCGTGACCCGTTGTAATTTTCGGCATAGCAGATTCAGACATACCGATTCGCTTGGCTATATCTCGACCATAATCTGTTGCGCTGGGAATCAATCCCGTAAGTGAAACGTGAGAAGCCCCGGTGTTTTGAGAAAGGAGAAGCGCCTCATCTATTTCGTTCAGCAGTAAGTTTTTATCCTGGTAAATGGATGATGTGAACCTTGGCAGATGTATAACACCAATCACTCCATGCGGCGTTGTAATGTGGTACCTGATGTGTATCCCGGCATCAGAACATTGAAGATATTCTTCTTCGCTTAATCCCGATCCACTAACCATCTCGTTTGAATAATAACTGAGCGCGACAGAATCCAGTGGCGCAAGTTTTCCCGATGATATGAGATTTTCCAGTGGTTCGTTATAAACATCAACGTTACCAGATACGGATCTGCTTTCCGCGTTTTCAGATTTTCTAGATTCTACTGCTGCTCCTGGACGACCTAGTTCTCCCGCATGAAGGGTATACTCGGAAAGGACTGGATACTTGAATACTGTTTGAACTTCGACTAGACGGTTCATCTCCTTCGCAAGAAGCGTCGTCATCTGTATAGCGGCCAGTGAATCACCACCTGACTTGAAAAAATGTTGAGCGGGTGACGTGACTTCTTTTTCAAGAACTGATTGCCAGATTCCTGCGACTTTTTTCTCAGCCGTATTCAGTTTTCTTTCAGGCTTTGTCTGATCAGACAAGGACTCTATTTTCAAAAGAGCTGCCCGGTCAACTTTCCCGTTAATATTCAATGGAAATCTATCCACGAATGTGAACGATGACGGAATCATATATTCAGGTAATTTTTCTGAAAGTGAATTCCTGATCGATTCAGGTTCTATTCTCTTGTCACCTGTTAAAAATGAAGAGATTCCTTTTCTACCGTCTGAGTATTGTTTGACTAAAACAACTGCATCATTTATATCTTCAATATTCTTAAGTGAGACCTCTATCTCACCTGTCTCAACACGGTAGCCACGAATTTTGACTTGAAAATCAGCTCTGCCTTTAAAGTACAAATTTCCTTTTTCATTCCAGATTCCCAGGTCTCCAGTACGGTACATTCTCCAGCCAGGATTGAAATGATCGTCACTAAATCGCTCGAGATTCTCCTTCTCACGGTCCAGATATCCTTTTGCTACACCGGCACCGGCGAGATAGATTTCACCCGTTACTCCCGGTGGTAAAAGCTGCCGGTTCTTATCCAGAACGTAGATCGTAGAATTGTCAACAGCCCTCCCCATCGGAATTTCATTTTCTATTTCTAACTCTTCTCCAACTTCCTGCAGTGATCCACAGACAGAAAATTCTGTTGGACCATACGCATTGAAGTAGCGGTGCTTTGACCTGTAGTAGTGGACATCTTCAGGGATCGGCGCCTCACCTGCAGTCATTAAAACACGCAATTCGCCTAATGGAGATCGATTCAGAGTATGCAGATACGCGGGAGGCAATGTTGCTACAGATATGAATTCTAATTTTAGAAAATTAACAAATTTTGCAGGTTCTGCAATTACGTCATCCGGGACAAAAGTGAGTGCTGCTCCTGAACATAATGCCTGGAATATCTCTGCAAGTGACGCATCGAATGCCAGAGAAGCAAATTGTAGAATTGTATCCCTTGAATCAATTTCCAGTGATCTTATCTGGTAGCTGATCATATTCACAAATGAGTGATGGGCAACTATAACACCCTTAGGAATTCCCGTAGATCCTGAGGTAAAGATCATGTATGCTATGTCATCGGCTCTAACAGTGTATGATTCTTTATTATTGGAAATCTTTTTATCCGTTGATTTGAAGTCTATTGTTGAGCAGCAGTTCTCATAATTGTTTCCGATATCAGAATCCGTGATTAGCAGTTCTGCTTTTGATTCCTTGAGTATTATCCTATTTCTTTCAACAGGTGCTTTTTTCTCGAGTGGAAGATAGACACCACCTGCTTTCAAAATTGCTAATAAAGCAATTACTACATCGCTTGACCGGTCCATTAAAACCGCTATCGGTTGTTGATGTTTGAATCGACTATGCGAGGCCAGATAGCCTGCGAATTGGTCGGATTTCAATTTTAAATCTTGATAGGAGAGGTTGGCAGTCCCATCAACCACCGCAATCTTATCCCTGTATTTTTCAACCATTCGGTCAAAACAATCACAAATGGTCAGTGACCTCTGATCAGAGACAACTGATCCATGCGACCAGTCCAACACTATTTTCTTCGTAACGTCGTCTAATATCGGAAGCGACAACAGCTTCTTTTCAGGTTGATTTATAGATGCCGTTGCCAGTGTAACCCACTGACGAAGCATCTCAGACATACGGTTTTTATTGAATAGGTCTTTGCTGAATGTTATTGACAGTCTCGCGGAATCCTGAGACATAAAGAGATTGAACGTAACATCATTACGACTGATGTTCATTTTCAAGGGTACTGACTCTACTTCCAGACCACTGATACGTTCGTTAACCACCATCTCCTGATCAAGAACAATCATGGCACCAGAAACCGGTGGACGGTTTATTAATCTCTCTACTTCCAAGTCGTCAACCAGCTTGTCAAATGGATATTGAGAATGTGAGACGGCCCCCTCAATGATACTCCTGGTTTGTAGAAGGTTGTCTCTGAAGCTTTGTTTCGGGTCAGGGTGCAACACCAAGGGCACGGTATTCACAAAAAGGCCAATACTTTTTTCTATATCAGGATGATTTCTACCTGAAACCGGGGTTAGCAGAACCATTTGATCCTGCTGAGTCATTCGCCCGATCAAAGCCGAGGTAATTGCTGTGTATAGCGTGAAGAGAGTGATCGATTCCTTTTGACAAAATGTTTTCATTTGGTCAGAAAGAGATTCTGAAAGATCGATGGTTACTGTATCACCATCATAGCTGGGTCGCGATGGTCTCTGATGATCGCAGGGAAGCTCTGTTACCGGTAATTCATCCTTAAACAGCGTTCTCCAGTATTTCTCACTCTCGCTGTAAATCCCACTGTCAATCCTTGAATTATGCCAGGCAGCATAGTCTTTGTAGTGGATCGAGATGGTGCTGGAAACATCACCATTTCCATTCTTGCTGAAGTTTTTATACAACTGGATAAATTCTTCTTCCAGTATGGACATGGATGAAGCGTCACAGATGATATGATGTATTTTCAGCAGGAGCAGATGTTTGTCTTCCTTCAGGCGAATCAGAACAATTTTCCATAGAGGAGGTTCTGATAAATTGAACGGATTATCCATCTCCTCGTAGACAAAATCCATTGCTTTCTGATAATTGTCACTATCTGTATTTTTGCTGAAATCGTATTCATAGAGAGGGATGCTGTCCGATTCTGATATCTGCTGATAAGGGATACCGTCTACCTCTGTGAAACTCGTTCGTAACACTTCGTGGTGACGCATCAGAGTTGTAAAAGTTTTTACCAGTGCTTGATGATTCACCCGACCTTTAAGTAACGACACGCCACCCATTAGATACAGGTTTCGATGTTCAGGCTCCAGTTGATCCAACACCCAGAATCGTTTCTGATAATTGGATATGTCGTAACTGTCTTTATGATCCAGAACAGGAATGGGTTGGGTTGATGTCTCTCCAGCTATTCTTATGCTGGCTGCCAGATCCTTTAAAACGGGTTTAGAAAATATCTCAGAAAGTTGAAGTTCGATCTTGGTGATTTTCTGTATCTGTGATAATAGAGCCATCGCCTTCAGGCTATGTCCACCCAGTTCAAAAAAGTGACTGTTTCGACCTATCGTTTCCCCGGGAAAGAGTTGACCGAATATCCTGGCAATAAGGATTTCTTCTTCATTTAGTGGTGGAAGAGATTCAGCTTTCTTCCTTGGTTGGACAATTCCTTCAAGTACTTTTTTACGGTCAACCTTACCACTTGCAGAGAGGGGAAAAGAACTGACTTGATTGAATGTTGAAGGAACCATATAACCAGGGAGAAAGGAGTCGACACTCTTTCGAATTACATCGTCTGAAACCTCGTTGCTAGTTGGAATATAGAAAGCATGAATAAGTTTCTGGACAGGCTGATAAACAACGATGGCCTGTTTTATTCCGTTTACGGCGTTAATAACATGTTCGATTTCACCGAGTTCAACCCTGAAGCCGCGGATTTTAACCTGGTTATCATTACGGCCAAAAAACTCAATAGTACCGTCCGGCAGCCACCTGGCCAGATCACCGGTGTCATAGTACCTACCGTTTAAATCTCCTTCATACGACATGAATACTTCGTTCGTTTTTTTATCGTCGTTCCAATATCCTTTGGCAAGCCCCTCACCACCAATAAGTAGATTGCCGACCACACCGATAGGTGACAGATCACCGTTTTCCGTTACTATGTGGGTTGATTCATTCAGCAGTGGCCTACCGATAAAAACATTTCCTGAGGTTACTTCCCAAGACGTTGACCAAATCGTGGTTTCGGTAGGACCGTACACGTTTATGACTTTTGTCTTGTTAAAAGTGGCCAGTTGCGCTGCGAGTTTTTCTGGTAAAGCTTCACCTCCAACCAGCAATACTCCCAACGATCTTAATATTTCTTGGTCATCACTTTCGAGCAGAACCGCAAAATGCGAGGGAGTTATTTGAAGAGCAGTACAAGCTTTCTCTTTTATTGTCTGGAGGATTGAGTTGAGATTCTGGAATGATGAATCACCGCCAATTACCAATTCAGTTCCATTGAGAATCGAACCGAGCAGTTCCAACCCTGAGATATCGAATGTATAAGTGGTGAGAGCAAGAAGACGCTGCTCACTTTCCAGTCCAAAACGTCCCCGCAAATTCGTAAAGAACGAGAGAAGGTTGCCGTGTGTTACCTCTACTCCCTTGGGCTTACCGGTTGATCCCGAAGTATATATCACATAAGCACTATCGCTTTCTCTTAAGGTTGGAAACGACTGTTTTGGATCAAGGTCAGTGGCTAATACTTCTGGTATATTGGCAACATGGATTTCCCCCGGCATCTCGACTTTCAACTTCTGATCAGTCAGGATCAGCGTCGGTTTAACGTCCTCAACAATTCGATTCAGTCGTGAAACAGGAGTTGCGATGGACAACGGAACATAGGCCGCGCCTGCCTTCAGAACACCAAACAGCACAGCCGGGAGATATCTGTTTCTGGATGTTAAAAGAACAACCCTGTCACCTTGCTTGATACCCTGATGCTGGAGATAAACGGCAACTTTATTGACCAGTTCTTCGAGTTCTCCGAAAGTCAGGCTTTGCTCATCATCAGAGACAGCAATTTTTTCTGATCTCTCCGTCGTTATTTTGGAAAATGCACCAACCAGTGAAGGATCGCTGACGGCCTCACTGCCGCCGTAAGAAAACTTTGAAAGGATTTCTTCTCGTTCATTTTGTGGCAGTATCGTGTATTCAGAGATGGGGTGAGTTGGATCTTCCAACAGTTGTCCCGCAAGATACTCAAGTCGCAACCCAAGATTTTCAATATCCCATTTTGACAGCCGTTTTGGGTCATAGCCAAAACGAAAACGAATCTCCTTTTCTGGAAAAATCGACACTTCCAGAGCATAATGAGTCTGTTCATGGATCGAATAATCTTGTGCCATTACTCCCGGTAAAAACTGATTTTTGTCATTTTCTTCACTCTGGTGTCCTTCGAAAACAAGAATGTGCTGAATCAGGTTCTTACGTGCCCGGGTATAGTTCTGGATTTCTGCTAACGGCAGATATTGGTGGTCATTGATTGAGGCATAGGCCTCTTTGGATTTTATTAATATTTTATTGAAAGTGACTTTATCTGTCTTTACACGAAACGGCACTGTATTAATAAAAAGGCCAACCATATTCTCAGAACCCGGTAATTCTGCAGGCCGCCCATTAATCGTAATCCCGAACAGCACATCATTCCTGTTAGTCAATTTAGATAGCAGAACTCCCCAGATAGATAGAATCGTATGGTTCCTTGTGACACCATATTTACGTGATAGCTTTTCAATATTAGAAGAGAGTGTCGTGCTGAAACGAATAGTATGTTGTTCGAGTTGGTTTTCGGATTCAGGTTCTTTGACAGTTGACGGTATTTCACTACTACCCGAATACTCCTCAAGATATCTTTTCCAGAATTCGCGGTCAGAATTCTGGTCACGATTTTTCCACCACAGTAGAAAACGAGAATAAGAAGGCACTGCTTTTAAATCTGACGTTTTTTCATTTTTTCGTGAACGGTATAACTCGAATAGATCACTGTGCAAAACAGGAAAACTCAGACCATCCATTAGAAGATGATGGAAACTCAAAACCAGTTCATACTCCGAATCGGAAGTCTTTATCAGTTTGACACGAAAGATATTTCCTTTTGAGAAATCGAAACCCTTTTTCAGGTCATCCTGAAGAATTCGTTGTATTTCAGCATCTTTTGAGTTGTTCTCCAGGTTTGAAAGGTCTGTGAATTTCCAAATAACCTTTTTGTTCTTAAGAAAGACCATTAATGGCTGAGGGGCGTTTTTATGAGTAATGATCGTCCTTAGAATGTCGTGCCTGTTAACCAGCCCCTGGAAAGATTCAGCCAATAGGACTGTGTCAAGGTTGCCTGACAGTTTGAATTTTATCTGTTGAAAATAGGCATTCGACGAGGGATTCATTAACGATTGAAAATACAACCCCTCTTGAATACCAGACAGTGGTGCAATATCCTGAATATTGTCCCTGGAATTCATTAATTACCCTGTAACTACGATTTTGCTAATTTGACACCATCTTTATACATGGAACGGAAATACTCTTTCATCCTTTTCGGATCAAAATCGAGTAGTGTTCCACCGGATTCAAAGTGCTGGACAAAAACTTTGCCTACAGCGTATGTTGTTCCGGCTGCTGCTATGGGGTATGAGATTGTATTCCAAAAGAGATGGAACCCCGGTACCATTTTGGATAATGAAAGCCAGGGAAGATGAGATACTGAGTGTGCAAAAAGACCACTGAGAATTACCGAGAAGAGACTCTTTTTCATCTCTTCATGAAATGGCACTCCATAAATCGAAGCAATTTCAGCGATCATCGTTGTTTGAGCTGTTACCAGTGATGCCAGATCGAACACCGGAACTGGAACGAGAACGAGACCGGCAGACCATTTTGAGTATTTCTTTATAAGCTTATCGACTTTCTCCAGTCGGACTTCTTCTATTATTACACTGTTACCTGATTGCGGTTCAGCCTTTGCGGTGATCACCTTTTCGTGCACATTGGTTTCCATTGATGCTTTTGTTTCTACCTTAGCCGAGGCCTTTTTAGCCCCGCTTTTCTTTGTAGTTGGACTCTTTTTTGTCTTTGAAGTGTTAGCCTTAACAGTAGAGGTTGGCTTGCCCGTTTTATTCGTCGTGGCCTTTTTGGCCGTCACATTCCTTTTGGATCCACTCTTTTTATCGCTTTCAGCAGACGGCTCTTCGTATAACCGTCGTCTACTCTTTTTCTCATTCATGTCCTACTCCGGTTTAAATAATCTTGCTTAATCCGAGAATGTTTCTGACGAATTTATCGTATCGCTTCTTTGCTGGGTATTGACCTGGTATTTCGAATATTGAAGCCCGTTGATCAAGGGCTTTGGAAAATTGTGTACTCGTTGGGACCGGATCAGGAAGTAGCATCTGGCGATACTTTTTCTGCAAATAGTCGTAAGTTCGGCCTGAGAGTTTTTCTCTCTTGTCATACTTAGTAAAAAGAATCCTGATTTGAGGTTTCTTCACATTAAATGACTTACAAATCGCTTCTATTTCACTAATCGTTAGATCTAATCCATGCAACGAGAAGGGGTCGCTGGTAACAGGGATCACGACAGTATCTACTGCGGCGATTGTTGAGATAACAGCAGTCCCCAGCGACGGTGGACAATCAACGACAACGAGATTAAAGTTGTTTTTCTTCAAGCTTTGTAAGGTACTGTGAACCGCCTGTTTCTGTTTGTCAGGCGTATTTAATTCCGTATCAAGCATACCATTATATAGCGATGATGGCAGTAGAAACAGCCTTTCACGCATCTGAACAAGTGCGTCCGATACACTATCTGGATCTTCCCATACATCAATAAAAAGTGGATCATCATCTGTAACCCTGCAATCTAAAGCCAGAGTCGATGATCCTTGTGAATCCATATCTAGAATAGCTGTTTTAAATCCAAACTGCTGTGCACGAGTCGCCAGTGTTACCGAGGAAATTGTTTTCCCAACTCCACCCTTTAGACTTGTAAAAGCGATGCTCTTGAATGAGGAACGCATTCCCTGTGATTTCAGGTATAGCCAGCTCTGTTCCGGAGAAACCCGTCTTCCATTGAAGACTTGCTTTTCACGATTTATTCTACCTATCTCTTGAAGTAAACTGGCGCTTGTTTTCCCTGTTATTGAGCTGAAATCGTTAAGCGTCATTCGTCCGAAATGATCAATAACTCTTTCATTTTCACTTTTTATCTGTTCCATTTTTTTCTCATTACTCGTCCAATTCAATATCATTTAGAAATGAATCAAGATCGTCCATGTCCAAATCAGATGCCGTAAAATCACTAGGTGTAAACTCTTCACGGGCAGACTGAGTGTGTGAAACAATCATCAATAATTTAGAGATAAATCCCTTTAGCAAACCTTCCGCTACTTCAGCACCTATAGCTTCGTTATGATAGGACAGATTCGCTTTCAATTTATGGTTTTTCACAACGACAGAGAAATTCAAACCCGAAGTCATTTCACTTTTTTCACTGATTTCTGCTCCCGCCACCCAATCGAGCATTTTGAATGTTTTCATAGTACTGATATTGCTGGTGTCGCCAAAGTAGTTGAAAAGGATATCTGGTTCGATTCTCGGAATAAGCGGTTCATCTTCACCCTGTTCCGAGAGAATTCCATAACTCAATCCCTTGTCGGGAATTGCTCGAATCTGCTCTTTAACCGATTTAATAATATTCGCTGTATCCGAAAAACTCTCTTTTGAAATGGGTAGAATGTAATATGAAGTGAACCAACCTACTGTTTCACTCAGGTCAATATCTTTTCCGGGTATCTCACGACCCGTACTTTCCATTCCAATAAAAACACGATTACTGGAAACGGTCTCTTCATGGGACATCACGAGAGCCGAGATCAAAAGATCGTTTATTTCGGTATGATACGTCTCGTTCGCTTCTCCAAGCAAAAGTTGTGTCGTATTGGCATCTAATTCGGCATCGATATTTTTGAAATCTTTCCGAAGCCACTTACGTTTATGTACCGATTTACGATTTTCTATTTCTGAACCTGTCTGACCGAGAATTTTCTTCCATTTTTTTTCAGAGTCATTTATTGATGATGATTCTGCGAACTCTGAGACAAGCACACTCCAATCTCTGAAAGAAAATGTGGTTGGGAGTTCTTTCATCTCTGAATATTCAAGTTGTTGCCTGTATATCCTGTCGAGATCGTTAAGAAGGATTCTCCAGCTGACACCATCCACAACAAGGTGATGGGCAATGATTAAGATATATCTCTTTTCCTTCAGGTTAAAGATTGCTGTTTTAAACAGGGGACCCGATTCCAGATTAAAACTTCGCTGCATATGATCTGCAGATTTTTGAATATCCTCGATTCCATTTTTTGAGTTGCGGAGATCGACCTCAAGTACCTGCAACGTTTCTATCGCTTCCGGTATAGTAAACCTGATATTGTTTTCAATTGTCATACGGCTTCTTAAAACAGGATGATGTTCATAGAGCACCTGGAGTGAATTTTTCAGTACTTCGTACTCTGTCGAATTATCTATTTCCAGAATCACAGACTGGTTGAAATGTTCGGGACAGTTTCGTTGTGTTCGGAAAAACCACTTTTGAATCGGCAGGAGTTCAGCCAGTCCAAAAGGATTACTCGCTGTATGCATATCCTGAATTGGATTCAGATTTAGTGACATCTCTTCCAGCACGGGATATAGAAATATGTTTCGCATGTCGATACTAAATCCGTGTTCACGTAACCTGCTCACCATTTGGATCGCTTTTATCGAATCACCACCGACTTTGAAAAAATTATCCTTTATACTTATTTGCGATTTTCCCAGGACACCTTGCCAAACTTCCGCCAGGATTTTTTCTTCCGCTGATCCTGCTGAATGAGTTAGTTCAGAGGTTTCCTCCAGGTTTTCGGGTTGAGGAAGCGCTCGTTTATCAATCTTGCCGCTGGCAGTCAGTGGAAACTTTTCAACCTCCATCAAGGTTGATGGAGTCATATATTCTGGTAACTGCTTTATTAGGAAACTTTTTATCTTTTCTTCATTAACGGTTTTAAGGACCGGAATGTTTTCGTCTGCAAAAAGCTCCTGGTAAAAGGGTGTCTCTTTGAATTGCTTTCTGTTGTGGTGCGATTTAAGAGTGACAGGAACATCAACATTGTTTTTTCGGCAAAGGATTCCATCCAGTGTAAAGTCTGGATTTAATCCATTTTCGCACAACGTTCTCGATATTCTGCCGGTAAGCGTATCGCCCTTTGAGACTTCAATTCCCTCTATAGACACGGGCAACCAGACTGGTAGCCAGCTCTCCGGTGTTTTGAGAGTATCAATGACATGATCGTCATCTGTGTAAAGTGTGAGCCATACGACAAAACCAGTGAAGTTGCAATTCCTGTTGAAGATCAATTGGATATCATGATCTTCTTCCAGTTTCATCTCTGCCGAATAATCAAGATCCTCAAAATTTTCGTTATTCGAGCATATTGAACTTACCGGAAAATCTTTTACACATAGTCGCAGGTCAAAGGAGTAGCCCTGCTCTTCAAAAATTCGTTCGACATAATGGGATGCTATTTCAGGAAAACCTTTGAGTAATTGATCTTGCTTAAGATCCGAAGCGGCAATAAGGGTCCTGCTTCTTGACGGAATCATGTGAGACGGATTATTCAGCTGTTTACGAACCTCATTGATAATGAATGCAGCACCTTCACTTCCGCCGATCCCACCTACAATTTCTGAAATACAGTAATCTACTTTCGTCGGCAGATTAACTTTTGTCACATCGCCATGAATCAGGGTAATCCCTGATTCAAGTCCCAGTTCTTCTATTCTTTTTTTAGCGCGCAAATAGGTTTCTTCAAGTAATTCAACGGCATAGACATGTTTTGCCCCGGCCTCAAGCGCCAACCGTGAAAGGACAAGTTCCGGCCCAGGTCCAACTTCAAGGACTGAAGCACCACTTAGATGTTTTTTGAACGTGGCCAGGTACTTCTGATTCCTGCTGCTATCCGTATACATCGCACGGTACAGGACCTCATCATAAACATAAAATTCGGCTACAGACGGCCAAAGTGAAGGTTTTCCCGCCCTACTCCAATAGCCGATCAGATCATTCTGGTTACCATTTTTTCTTGTAGTTATATGGGCTCTGCCGATTTCATCGTGCGTTTCCAGAACCTTTTCTATTTCACCCGGTTCAATACGATGACCTCGAATTTTGACCTGCTGATCAAGTCTACCCAACATCTCCACTTCACCGTACCTGTTAATTCTTCCTTTATCGCCGGTACGGTAAATGATCTTATCATTAAAAAGCGGGTGTTTTACAAAATATCTATTTGTCAATTCGAGCTGATTCAGATATCCCTCAGCAACACCTGAGCCTGCGATGCAGATTTCACCCGGGAAACCATGAGGCATTGGCTGGAGGTTCTGATCAAGGATCAGAACCTCGCTATTGGCGACCGGTTTACCAATGGGAATAACGGCACCGTACCTCCTTCCATCCTCAGCAAACCAGGTCGTGGCATGAATGGAGGTCTCAGAAGGACCATAAGCATTGCAGAATCGAGTCTGATTCTGATAGCGTTCAACATCGCTGACAAGTGCAGCCTCACCGGCACTGATCAATAGTCGCAGGCTGGAAAAGTCGCACTCGCCCAGTGCATTCAGATAGGTGGGTGTCAATAGAGCGACACTAATTTTACTGTCCTGAACGTATTTAATGAACCTTTCGGGTTCCTGCCTCGTATCTGAATCGGGAATGAAAAGTGTTGCTCCAGTAAACAATGCGGGCAGGATCTCGGCAAGTGAAGCATCAAACGAAAGTGACGCGAATTGAAGAGAATTGTCACCTTCTGACATCTCCCAGAATTTCACCATATCAAGAACGGTATTCAGAATCCCCCGCTGTTTTATGACCACTCCCTTTGGCGTTCCTGTTGTCCCCGAAGTGTATATGATGTAGGCTCTTCCATCCAGATTATCATCTCTTTCCGGAATAGATTTTTTCGCATCACAATCGGCAACAAAAACAATTTTTGCAGAGGTTTTTATGGGTAATTCGCTATCTGAAACGACAAAGCCGGCTTGACTATCCTCGAGGATGATACGGATACGTTTTTCAGGTAGATTCGTGTTTAAAGGCAGATAAACTCCGCCGGCTTTCCAGATACCTAAAATGGCAGCGATTGCATTCGCCCCCCGATCCATATAGAGAGCCACTATATCACCGGCCCTCAATCCGTTTTCGATAAGTTTTGCCGAGATTCCATTCGCTCGCTCATGAAGTTCCTCAAAACTCCACTCATTGATACCGTCATTGACCGCGATTTTATCTGCGAACTTTGTATTATTCTTTTCTATCAGCCTTATTAACGGTTCATCAGGAAGATTAACTCTCTCACCAACACAACTCCCCAGAACCTTTGGTACATCCGAGTCCGGCATTAATAAAACTTCTTTTATCGGAACAGGTGACGGTTCGGACATGGAATTTATCAGGTGACATAAGACGCTTAGAATGGATTCCGCCGAATCCGGTAGATAGATATCACTGTTGTAATTCAGCTCAATTTCTACCTCGTCACGAACAACGCGCAGTGTCATAAAGAGGTCGTAGGTACTGGAGTTTTCTGAGATATCTACCTGTTCAACCTCAATACCCGGGATTGTCATATCTTCCACAGATTCTTCGTGAAGTATTAATGCCGCGTCGAAAACTGGATGACGTGATGGGTTTCTATCAACACCCAGTTCGTCGATGAGCAAATCAAAAGGATATTCGGAATGTTCAAAGGCTTCTTGTGTCGTCTCATTGACACGAGAAACGAATTCGTCAAACGTCATTTCATCGTTCAGGGCATCGCGTAGGGCTAGTGTCTGAACGTAAAAGCCAACCTGATTCTCAAGGTATGGATGAGTTCTGTTGGCGATGGTCGTACCAACAACAATCTCTTCCTGATGTGAAAGGCGATGGAGAATAAGTTTAAATAGAGCAAGGGCGATAACAAACCTTGTCGATCCGGTTCTCTTACAAATTTTGTTAAAATTATTATTCTGTGTTTCGCTAAAAACGACTTTAACTGTTCCCCCATTGTACGTTTTCAGATTGGGTCTTTCAAAATCCGGAGGGATGGAGAGAATCGGCAAATCCCCACCTAGTTTTGTGAGCCAATATGCTCGTGATTTTTCAAAATGATCACTCTTGCTGTTCTCTCGCTGCCAGTGGGAGAAATCCTTATAGTGGAAGTGCAATTCTTTTAGCGATACAGGACTTTTATCTGTCAAAGCTCCATATATTTTTTTCTGTTCAGCTGCTAAAATATCTAGTGACCATGCATCACATACAATATGGTGAGCCTGCAGCAATACCAGGTATTCGGAATCTCCGGTTTTTATCACGTTGAGTTTGAACAGCCAGCTATCATCTAATTGTATTGATTTCTCGCTTAAGGATTTCACTCTCTCTTCTACTGATTTTTCGCTATCTCCTGACAAATCCTCAAATTTTGCTTGGAACTTTTCCTCATGAACAATCTGCCTTGGTTCTTCGTTTTCTATAACAATCCTCGTGCGAAGAATTTCATGCCTTTTAACAATTTTCTGCCATGATTCGAAATATTTATCGATATCCAGTTCGCCGCTTATCTTTATTGCCGAGGAAATGGTCATCACCCCGCCACCCATCTCCATCGAATCAAGAGTCCATAATCTACGCTGTCCATAGGACAATGGATAACTCGCCTGTTCAGGGGCGGGCGGAATTGTAAAAGCGACTTGCCTGTCTGACTTCTCGAGTAATAAGGCGAGATCTTTCAATAGGGAAAATTTGAAAACATCATTAATTAAAATCTCTATTTCAAACTCACGGTATACCGCTGAAACCAGCCTGATCGCTAACAACGAGTGACCACCCGATTCGAAAAAATTGGAGGTTCTGAAAAGTTGCTGCCTATTGAGGAGTTTTGACCAGATTGTTGCCAGCCGTTTTTCGAAGTCACTTTCTGGCTCTTCACCTGCCTTGATCACGTCTTTTGATATTTCGAGGAGTGCGACACGATCAATTTTACCGTTACGGTTAAACGGCATCTTATCCAGTTTAATCAGCCGATCAGGATTCATATACTTTGGAAAACGGTTTGCGATAAAACCTTTCAGATGATCTGCATCAACATTTGAGGCGGATTCGTAAAACGCCAGCAGTTGGATGCTGAAATCCTCCGCCTGTTCACCCAGAACAATCGCGTGCTCGATATCACCGTATGATTTTATGACCGACTCAATTTCTGTTGGTTCAACTCGGTTCCCGTGAATCTTTAACTGGAAATCAACTCGTCCACAAAAGACAATGCTCCTATCCTCGCGATAGTATCCAAGATCACCCGTTTTGTAGATGATGTCATTTGGATCTTCACCTAAGGGATTTTTGACGAAATGTCTATCCGTTAGCTGCTGGTTCTTGTAATATCCTTTTGATCTGAACGGTGTTTTTATATATATCTCACCCTCTTCACCGATCGGACAGAGTTTCCCGTTTTTTAAAATTAGAACAGCGCTGTTGGAGATGGGTAAACCGAGCGGAATCGTTTTGTTTCTTCCCGGGGACAGAGTTCCTACTTTGTGAAAGAGTTTGGCCAGCGTTGTTTCAGAGGGGCCATATAGATTAACTAGTTCTGCGCTGTCACCGGCAACGTTTCGCCACTTGAAAACATCACTTTCATATAAAACTTCTCCTGCTAAAAGAATCCTTCTCAGGTCAGGTAATGGGCGTTCTATTTCCCGTGCCTGAATCTCTTCAATCAATAAACGGAATAGCGATGGAACCATGTGGGTTGACGTTATTCGCTCCTCTTCAAGCCATTCGAGGAGTAACCGCGGATTCCGTTTCACATTTTCTCCAGGAATCACGAGAGTCCCACCAGCCAGCAAAGGCACCAGTATGTCACGTAGGCTGACATCAAACATGGTTGGGGCAAACCAGCTTATCCTGTCCATATGATCCAGAGAAAACTCTTTTACCTCCCAGTGAATAAAGTGACTTAAGCTCTTGTGCTGTCCGAAAATAGCCTTTGCCTCCCCAGTTGAGCCTGAAGTAAACAGGATATAGTTACCATCATCAGGATCCGGTGTTTTTGGGGATAACTTGTCGTGGTTTTTCGGTAGATCCACCTGGCTAAAATAATCGATGCCCTGCTCTACATTCTCCCTGATTTCAAAACTGTTTGATCCATATATCCAAACCAATATCTCGGCCACACGTTTTGATTGGCTGGACTCAACGAATAGTCTGGACGGCCGCACTTGATTCAAATAGTTCTTTATCCGTTCGTCGGGAAGATCTTTTTCAAGAGGAAAGACAACACCACCAGCCTCCCAGATGGCGAGCATGGATACGACATATTCAAATGATGGTGCTAACAGGCAAGCTATCGGTTCTTCCGGATTAATTACTTTTTCACAAAGAAGCGCTTTTATTTCTGATACAGATTTGCTTATCTCATTTCCTGAGAACTTCTTATCCGAAGTCTCTATGAAGAGAGTATCGGGGTTCTCTCGAAACTGCCGATTGAGCACCGTGTGAATTAATTTTTTGTTCATATCACTCATCTATATGCACCGATAATCAAAAGTCTTCATCAATATCAGAGATAGTACTGATAAAATCCTGTTCTTCCAGCATTTCGTTTTCTGTACGCAGATTTTCCATCAATGTTGATATCTTTATCTCTGCAGAATCTTCAATTACCTCAATCATCATCCTGATGTTCGATATCATGTCCTTAAGCCGGGATTCACTTATTCTTCCCGGCTGATACAGGAAATGAAACTCGATTGCATCGTTCAGGTATACTTCGATGGTTAAGGGGAAATGGGTCGCTTCAAAAGTTGTAACGCTAGTGAGCTTTATCTTTTCGCCCGATTCATTACGTGTTTCAAACAAATCTTTATCAATAGGATAGTTTTCGACTGTAAGGATGTGATCAAACGTGTTATCAGCACCCATTTCAGTCAATGAGGTCTTCAGGTATGCTTCACGCTCCAGAAAATGATCTCTCATCTCGACCAGGAGTTCCCCAAACATCTTGTCTTCTGTCCACTTCATTCTAACCGGCAGTGTTGCCAAAAAAAGACCCGCTGTATTTTCCAGGTTATCGATCTCATCGGGTCTGACCGATTTTACCGATCCAAATATCACATCTGTTTTACCAAGCTGTTTTCCCAGTGCCAATGCCCAAAGTAGATGAACGATCTGACTGGAAGACGTTTTATGTTTTGTCGCCAAAAATCGAAGCAAATTCGATTGTTCTTCATCCAGTTTCTCAATCAGTTTTTCACCAAAAGTACTGCTTGGTTCTTCTGTCACAGAATCAGCTAATAGTGATGAAGTGTTTTCATTCAGGTAATTGTCCCAGAACCTGACCGTATCACCATGAGATTGTTTCAGGTACCAGTCGACGTAATCCGAATATCCGTTTCTAGCCCCCTGCTTATGAACTCTTTTTTCACTTAGCTGAAAATATGTTTTGAACCAGTCTTCCAGAACGATTGCGGTTGACCAGCCATCCAGCAGAATATGTGGATAAGCCCAGATCTGGGTCCAATTTTTGTGATCTCGTTTGATAAGAACAAAACGCTGGAGTTCTCTTGATTTCAAGTCAAAGGGCCGGGTGTATTCACGGTTAACAAGGGCTTCGATTTCTTTTTCCTGAGACTGATCCGACATGGATGAGAAATCGACAAATTCAACAGCCACCTCTTTATATGAGTGAACGAGCTGAACAGGATAAGGTGTCTTACTCGAATGAAAACTGGTCCTCAATATTGGATGGATTTTACGCACCCTGTTCCACGATTCCTGAACCTTCTCAATCTCTATCGGGCCTGAATAGTCAAAGCGGAACACTTCATGATATACTAACGATTCCGGATCTTTCAGCTGATGGAAATACATTCCCTCTTGAACAGGGGTAAGCTTGTAAAACGTTTCAATAGACCCTGCTTCAAAGTTATCAGATATGAAGTTCTCTACTTGTTGACTGTTTTTTGATATCTCACTGATTTCTTTCTGAACATCTTCAACTAACGATTTGAGGGCTTTTAAGAAACCTTCCCACCAAACCTTTACTTTCGATCTATCAGATGATTCTGGAAAAACCAAGTGAAGCTTCAATTTTCCTTTATCTAACCACCCTTCCATCTCAAAGCTGTGACTTCTTGGATATGTCTTGCCGATAGAACCCCGTGTAATCAAATCGTTCAAAGCAAAGAGTGATTTGTCATTCCCACTAGAAATATCTCCCAGGTAGTTAAAGATAAAATCCGGTGATTTTATGTCGGGCGACAGTTCTCCATTTTCCTTCAACAGGAGAAATTCATTGGATATCACAGTGCTTGTCTTTATGTAATTGTTGATATCCTTCAGTCTTGATATCGTACGAGTCGAATGACGCCGCTCCAGTTTGATGGGATATATGTTTGTGAACCAGCCAATTGTACGTGATAGATCGAGGTCTTGCGATAATGCTGTCCTGCCAAAATGTTCAAGATCAATAGACCAGGAATTTCCACTGGAATAGTTTTCCTGATGCACCTCCATCGCAGCCAGTAAAATGTCCTGAACAGTCGTCTCGGTAGATAATGCTGATTCAACTACTTTGTCTGTCTCATCTTTATCATATTCGATAGCGAACAGTGACGTTTTACCGTAAGTATTTAAATCAGTATCCTGAACAACATTCTCAATTAACACCCCTGTTCCATCGATAATTTTTTGCCAGAATATGCTTCTCTCTTTTAGTTCATTCGTTTTTAGCCACTCTTGCCTACTCAGTACATAATCGCGGTAAGAATGTGTTCGTGACGGTAGTTCCGGTTTTTTACCACTGATGATCTGCTGATAGATATTGTTCATGTCCGAAATGAGGATTGACCAGGAAACAGCATCGATAATAAGGTGATGAGCTACCATCAAGATATAGTCAGCTTCACCATTGTGTATTAACCGGGTTTTAAGGAGAGAACCCGATTTCAGATCCATCGAAGAAGCCATCTCCTCAGCATTACCTTCGAGCACCTCACGGCTATAGCTGGTGTCTGAATCTACCCGATCAAGCTGAATGAAAAAATGATTGTCTGCGAAAGATTGCTCTACAATCCCATCATTTACTCGATAACGAGCACGTAAAATATCATGTTGTTCATGTATTAATCGTAGTGTTTTATATAGTGCTGTAAAACTCACTTTTTCGGAACTCTGAATCAGTACTGCCTGAGTATAGTGCTGCCTGTAAAACCGGTTCTGACTAAAAAAGTTTTTTTGTATCGGTGAGAGGGGCACAACACCTGTAACAGGAGATGGGTCAATAACCCGTTCACACTTTATTAGCTTCACTCTTTTGGCAAGCTCAACAGGAGTTGGTGCTTCAAAAATATCCCGGACGGTCACGCTGTATCCACTAGCATTCATTTTGGATATAATCTGTATCGATTGAATCGAATCACCACCGATGTTGAAGTAGTTATCGGTAATACTCACCGGCGAACGGTTCAGCACCTCTTTCCAGATATCAACAATCGTTTTTTGTATACGATCTTCCGGTGCAACAACATCTCCAGAATTTTGATGCAGTTTTGCACTTGGATCGGGGAGTGCTTTGCGATTGACTTTTCCATTAATCGTGAGAGGGATTTTATCTATCTGGATGAAAAATTCGGGGACCATATAGGCTGGCAGTCTGCTCACAAGACTTTCCCTGATTGAGTCCACCTCAAGTTCCAGATCACCGGTCATGTAAGCCGCAAGCTTCAACTTATCATTAGTGTCGGTATAATCAACAACAACGGCATTATTGATATGATCCAGGTTTAGAATTTCGTTCTGGATTTCAAAAGGATCGACTCTGTACCCACGGATCTTTATCTGCTGATCGTTTCGCCCCAGGTATTCGAGCTCACCGGCAACTGTCCAGCGAGCCAAATCTCCGGTTCTATATAAAACGTCACCACCGTTAAAAGGGTTTTGAATAAACCTGGAAGAAGAAGTTTCTGGGTCTTTGTGGTATCCCGATGCAACAGATTTACCTCCAATAAATAATTCACCTTCTGACCTGACGGGTACAGGACGGAGCAGCTCATTTAAGAGGTAGACCTGGGTGTTGGCAATGGGTTTACCAATAAGGATTGACGGGTCATGAATCGATATGTCTTTTGCTATAACACCAACGGTGGTCTCTGTCGGCCCATATTCGTTCACAATCCTGGGTAATGGATGAAATCTGGATAAGATTTTAAGATGTTTCGGCAGAACCTCTTCACCACCTAGGATTACAAGCTTTATTCCTGTCTCTGTCTGTACTGAGGAATCGTTGAGCAACAGGACGTGGGAAGGAGTCATTTTAACGGCATGTATCCCTGAATCGACGTTGAATATCTCAGCAAGTGCTTCCTGTGGATAAGGCGTACTTTCCTTTATATGCAAACACTGTCCAGCGATTAACGGCAAAAAGAGACTCGTTACCGTTAAGTCGAATGATAACGATGTGTACAGTGGAAAATCGCCGGGGCAAGATTCACTCAAATACTCATTCCTTGCCCAACAGAGATAGTTCGCGAGATTCCTGTGGGTGATTTTTACTCCCTTTGGGGTTCCCGTTGTACCCGATGTATAGATGATATATGCCAGTGAATCCGGCGATGGTAAACGTGTTGATTTAGTCGTTTCTGAAACGGATTCAACAAACAAATTGTCTATTTCTATTGTTTTGTAATTCTGACTTTGTTGTTCGAGGATTGAATCCTGATCCGTTATCACAAACCCGCTGCCGCTTCGCACAATAATGTCCGATATTCTATCGGAAGGAGTATTTGGATCTATTGGCAGATAGGTCGCTCCCGCATTCCAGATACCAATTAGAATGGATGGGATATGGACTGAACGGTTTAGGACAACGGCTACAATGTCATTTTTTTGAACTGAATATTGGTTGATCAGATTGCTGGATACGCATTCTATGGCCTCCCCGAGTTCATCAAAACGAATTGTCTTTTCAAACAGTCTTACAGCAATTTTATCGCCACAACTGGAAACTATCTTTTTTATTTCGGATGGCACTGTTTTAAATTCCAGGCGGGCATCCGTTTTATTCCATTCGTTGAGTATTTGATTTTTTTCAGTATCATTTAAGAGGTTCAGTTGGCCAAGCAGGATTTCGGGATTTTCTATAACCTGTTCAATGATCCATTCAAACTTTTTACGCCAACCCTCAATTGTATTTTTGGAAAAAAGTGATGTTTTATATTCAAATGTACATGCTAATTCGGAACCACTGTCTGAAATATCCAGCGTAAGATCAAATGATGAAGTGTGTTTATTCAGAGGAAAAAACTCAGTCTCTTTTCCTGCCAGATTCAGGTTGCGGTCATAGGATGTTTCATAAACGAAGGAAATATCTGTTAGTGGATTTCGTGATAAATCGCGCTCTAAATCAAGCCCATCGACGATCTCTTCAAACGGGTATTCCAGATGATCGAATACTTTGAATGTTTCCCTCATCAGCTCATTAGCATATTGGGAAAAGGATTTATTAGATACAGGATTTACTGATAACAACCCGGTTCCGGCAAACATTCCTGCTACGTCTGAAAATCTTTCATCAAACCTTCCGCTATGAGGAAACGAGATAACAAATTCATCTTGACCTGATACTGATTTCAGGAGAGCAGTGTACGCGGACATCAAGAATACATGCATCGAAACGCCTGCTTTACTAGCGCTCTTTTTTAAGTCCTGGAGCTTTTGTCCTGATATTTTAAATTCGACGATATCCCCATCGAAATTCTGCGTATTACCCCTTTTGAAATCTGTAGGTAGGTCCAGTGGTGCCGGAATATCACTAAAATAGTCCAACCAGAATTTTTTATGCTCTGTGTACTCAGTCCGTAGAGATTTTCCATTTAACTGAGTTGACGATTCTGCAAATGAAAATGGGATAGGATCAACATGTTTTGAGTTGAGGATATATTCAAGATCTTTCAGGAGAATTGTCCAAGAGATTCCATCTGCAACAATATGGTGTATGTCAATCAGGAGACAGCTTACATTTGAGTCTATTGCTTCCAGCAGGGTGGCGTGTATAAGGGGTGGTTTTGATAGAACAAATGGTTTGACAAAGCTAATCAATTTCTCATCAATTTCCGCTTCAGGACAGGAATATTTTTCAAGTTGAAACGTGACTTCTGGGAAAATGATCTGGTTCACTTCACCTGCTTCAGCTTTAAATCCAGTCCTTAAACAATCATGGCGATTTATCAGAACGCGGAAAGCGTCTTCCAGTTTTTTATCGTTAGTGTCGCCATGAAATCTGATAACTCCCGGTAAATGATAGGGTGCTTCACCACCTTCAAGCATACTCAAAAAATAGAGTCGCTTTTGACCTGATGTCGCAGGGAATACCGACATGTTTTCTTTAGATTCTTCCGCGAAACTCATCCGTTCACTTATCCTCGGTTGAAAAAGTGAAACCGCCGTCACGCATTTTTGCAATCGCTGATTTTACATTTTCTACAACCTTGTCCACATCTTCATCCGAATGCTGAATTGAGAGGAAACAGACGTGACGCTCCCACGTATAAATACCTTGATAATTCAACAGGTAGAAGAAGATTTCCATTTCGATCGGATTATGAACCAAGTCGTATTTTCCGAATGATTCGAAACGGAAAACGGAACCAAAATTCCTCATCCGAATCGGTACATTGAACTCTTTATAGTACGTATTTAATCGCTGGACCAGATTGTCCGTACGTTTGTTAAGGTTTTCCTGCAGCTCAGGCCCTTGATCAATCAGGAAGGTTAGAACGTTTTTCATCACACGCATGGTTAATGGGTGTTTACAGAATGTGCCGGCAAACATCGTTGTGTCACGTGTTGGATAGGAAGAATCACCAAAGCTCCATTGGCCTCCATCGAGAGCGTCCATATACTTTTTCGATCCACTCACAATTCCAACCGGCATACCACCACCGATAACTTTACCGTAGGTGATCATATCGGCTTTTACACCAAAGTGGGACTGCGCACCTCCAGGATGAATACGGAAACCGGTTATAATTTCATCGAAGAGGAGTGCGGCTCCAATGTCATCGGCGACACCCCGCAATTCGTGAAGGAACTCTTTGGGATGGAAACCCGGGCGCCTGCTCTGTACGGGTTCAACCAGGATCGCCGCTACAGATTTTCCGAGTTCACGAATCTTTTCCAGTGCCGATTCGTCACCGTAATGAAGCATCACAACATCTTCTACCATACCCTTGTTAATCCCTCTAAATGCGGGCATGGTTTTGTCGCCATCCGGTGTTACCAAAACACCATCGTACCATCCATGATATGAGCCGGAAAAAACAACTATTGTTTTACGATGTGTTACTGTTCTGGCAATACGTACGGCTGCCATGATTGCTTCAGTGCCCGTATTTGTGAATGCAACTCTATCAACTCCGGTTAATTTCCGTATCAGTTGAACCACTTCGCCTGTCAGGTGGAATTGCGGTCCCAGTTGAAAACCATCGTTCAGTTGTTCTTGAATTGCGTTCGATACAATTTCCGGGTTGTGACCCAGGAAATTAACACCGTACCCCATGGCAAGATCGAGATATTCATTATCATCTACATCCCAGAATCGTGAACCTTTTGATCGTTTTGCCACAATCGGGTATAGAATCTCCTTTAGGGCAAACCGGAAATTCACCGCGTTAATCCAGTCAGACCACCCTTCACGGTTTTCAGCAATAAATGCTTTTGACCCTGCTGTTTTTTTTATGTATAACGGAATGAATTCATCAAGGAATTTCTGTTGTTTATCTGTAAAATACTCTTTCCCAAGATGTTGGAACATGGAAAGGTGTTTTGGAACTTCGGTAACACTCTCTTCCTCATCATCTTCTTCAATATGGGGACTTCTCGATTGAGGGATCTGGCTTAATGCTTCAAGCTGTTCACGCATCAATTGCTGCATGGCATTCAGTTGTTGTGAAACAACTTTTTCATAGAGCGTATTACCTTCTACTGAAGAATTCATGTCCTTAACATTCAACATCCGCAAATGATCCGGGGTCATAATATCTTTCATTGGCATGACCACCTGTTCAACTTTGGTCTCTTCGGAAACCCTGCTGGACAGTTTATTCACGTTATCAACTTTATCATAAAAGTCCGCCATGGGAATTTCCACAGAATACTTCTTCTTGATAAATTGACGTACTCTTACCAGCATGAGCGAATCAATCCCAAGGTGGAAGAAGTTGAGCTCAAGATCATCATTGCCTACTGTTATTCCCGCAATGTTCTTTAACTCTTGCCGTAGATCATCCATTACAATATTCTTATCCAAGGTTCTACCCTCTTTTATAATTTGTTGTGAATCATTCATGCCGATTACACTACTTGAACGGTTCTTTTTCCGTGGTAAGGCGAAAGAATCTTTGGAAGGTTCACTCACATACCAGTGTCGATCTTTGGCAAATGGATATGTAGGAAGGTTGATCCGATTCGCCCGCCTATCAGGATCAAGGATTGAGAAGTCAACTTCATACCCCAGGGACCATAGTTTTCCTACTGCTGAAAGTAGTTCCTTTTGATCCGGTTTTTGGGGATTCATGCAGGATATCCAAGAGATTTGCGACTCATTTTCCATTTCATAGAAACTTGCTGTCATTTGACCCAGTGTTGAAAGAACAGCTCTCGGTCCGATTTCTATGAAGGTTGTTTGACCGCTTTTCAAAAGGGTATGGATACCCTCTGTGAATAAAACACCTTGCCGTACATGATTGACCCAGTACCCTGATGTGGCAATTTCCTCAGTTGCCACTTCACCGGAAAGGTTTGATACAATTGGGATAGAAGGTTTGCTGTACTTGATACTCTCAGCAACAAGGCGGAACTCTTTCAGCATCGGTTCCATTAATGGTGAATGGAAAGCGTGCGATACATTCAACAGCTGCACTTTTACACCACTTTCTGTGAACTGCTGAACCAGCAAGTCAACCGCCTTTGCATCGCCAGATATGACAACATTTCCAGGCGCGTTAACAGCAGCAATGGAAACCGACTCAGAGAAATCTTCCAGCTTTTTGGATACGACATCAAACGGTTGGAAGACAGTGGCCATTTTCCCGCGTACCGGAAGATTCTGCATGAGACTGCAACGAGCTGAAACCAGCCTGACTGCATTCTCAAGCGAAAAAACACCCGCTAGAGTAGCCGCGACAATTTCACCGATACTGTGACCTATCAGTATTGAAGGTTTGGAGTCAAACGATTGCAGTAATTGAGCCAAGGCATATTCGAAACAGAAGAGTGCGGGTTGAGTGTAAATCGTCTGATTGATTCTATTTTCGGATTCAGCATCCGTCTCTGGTTCTGGATAGATGATTTCATGTAAAGAGAAATGCAACTCATTTTCAAACAGTGCAACACACTGATCAAATTTTTCTTTGAAAAGTGGAAAACTACCGTATAGCTCTTTACCCATGTTGATATACTGCGACCCCTGTCCAGTAAACATGAAGACCAGATCATTGGTCTGTTCACTGGTTTTTGAACAAGCAACATCACCAGATGAACCGTTTTTAGCAAATTCCTGGAGTTCCCGATGCAACTCTGGGAGGTCTTTTGCAACAAAAGCCTTCCGATATTTCAGCCATTTTCTTGACGTATTTATCGTGAATAAAACATCGTAAAAATTTGTGTTAGGATGGTTTATCAGAAAGTCGGCAAGTCTGCCTGAATAGCGGGATATGGTATCCTCCCGGTTGCCACTCAAAAGCAGGACTTTCGGGTTGTCGTTACTCGCTGCACTTTCTTGTTCAGTATCTTCAAATTCTTCCAAAACAAGATGAGCGTTGGTCCCACCTATTCCGAATGAACTCACTCCGGCACGTCTTGGAGAACCATTGGTTTCCCAGTTTGCCAAGCGGTCATTTACATAAAAAGGAGAATTCTCAAAATCTATTTCCGGGTTGGGGGCGGTGAAGTGTACTTGCGGTGTAAGAGCCTTATTTTTCAACATCAGAGCAGTCTTCATAAGACTGGCCACACCCGCGGCAGTATCAAGATGACCAATGTTGCTTTTAACAGACCCTATTGCACAGAATAATTTCCTTTCCGTCTCACTTCTATAAGCCTCGGTAAGGGCGTCTATTTCGATAGGATCACCAAGGACTGTTCCTGTGCCATGTGTTTCAACGTAGCCAATTGAATCAGCATCCACCTCGGCGATTGATAACGCCTCCCTGATTACTGACTTTTGCCCTGCTGGCCCGGGTGCTGTATATCCGATTTTTTGCGATCCATCGTTATTGATCGCACTTCCGCGGATGACTGCAATAATGGGATCATTGTCCTCGATCGCATCTTCAAGGCGCTTCAGCAATACGATGCCTGCCCCATTCCCTGTAACCGTACCCTTGGCTTTCGAATCGAATGCCCGGCAGCAGCCATCAGGGGATAATATCATACCTTCCTGGTAGAGATAGCCCTGTTTTTGTGGAACGACAATCGTTACCCCACCGGCAAGCGCCATATCACATTCACCATTTAGAAGGCTTTGACAGGCCATATGGCTGGCAACAAGCGAAGTCGAACAGGCTGTTTGAAGCGTGATTACAGGACCTTTCAGCCCAAGTTTATAGGCGACTCTAGTTGCAAGAAAATCTTTGTCGTTTCCGATGAGAATCTGGTATTTTTCTGAAGAATTTTTCGATTTGTTTAACGATGCCAACTGGCTATTCAGGTAACTTGCATAGCCTACTCCTGCAAATAATCCTGTCAACGGTTCCAATTCTGCCGGATTGTATCCTGCGGATTCCAACGCTTCCCATGCGATCTGGAGAAAAATTCTCTGTTGAGGATCCATATAAGCGGCTTCCGCCGGATTATATCCGAAAAATTCTGCATCGAATTTATCTTCGTCTTCTATTATCCCACGAACGGGAACGTACTCAGGATCATTAATCAGCTCTTCCGGGACACCAGACTCGAGTAACTCTTCGCGAGAAAATCTGGCGAGTGACTCTTTCCCATCGCAGATATTCTGCCAGAATTCTTCAGGGCTAGCCGCCTCAGGGAATTTGCACGCCATCCCGACTACAGCTATTTCTGATCCTGAAAACTCATCATTTCGTGTCATATTTTCTTTCGATTATCGTCTACTTTTTAACCTTTTTGATCTTAATGATTTCTGCCTGTTCTTTCTCTGTGCTGCTTTTTCTTCTGCATTGAGTTTTACCGATTCTTTTTCCTCTTCAACACTTGCCTCGTCATCCCTCATGTCGAGTTTCTGTATCCACTCAGCCAAGGATTCCACCGTAGGATATTTAAACAGATCCGTTGTCGACAACTTCACTTTCATCGTTTTCTCGATCAGATCCTGAGTTTTTAACAGTAATAGCGAATGGCCTCCAAGATCGAAGAAGTTGTCCTTTTTCCCAATGTGATCCAGGTTTAGAATGGCTTTCCATACTTCAGCGATTATCATCTCATAGGAATTGGAAATGTGAATAATATCAGTGGTTGTTTTACGATCCGATTCTGCTGGAATTGGAAGCGCTTTTTTATCGATTTTACCTGATGTTGTGAGTGGTAAAGTATCCACCTTAACATAAGCAGATGGAATCATATACTCTGGCAGTACACGGGAAATCATTTCCTTAATCTCGTGGCGATCAATCTCTTTCCCTTTGTTCGTAACCAGATAGGCCGCGAGATAGGGTTCCTCACCATCCAATTCAATGACTTTTACAACAGCTTCAAGAACATCAGTGTGATCCCTTAGGTTTGCTTCTATCTCACCAAGTTCAATTCTATAACCTCTAAGCTTGATCATCGTGTTCACTCTGCCGACATATTCAAGCTGATCGTAGGAATTCCATCGAACCAGATCGCCGGTTTTGTAGAGACGATCATATGGGGGGGTTCCCCATGGATTCTTTATGAAGCTCTTTCCTGTCAATTCCGGTTTGTTTCTATAACCAAGGGCCAGTGATGGACCGCTAACGTGCAATTCGCCAACCAATCCAGGTGCTACCAACGCATTGTTGCCGTCCAAAACGTACACTCTCGTTTCTCCAATTGCTCTGCCAATAGGTGTCGAGTGCATTTCCGGTGTACACCGGGCTACTGTGGCACATACTGTTGTTTCTGTTGGACCATAAGCATTAAAAAATTTTCTATCCTTGCCCCAGGTTTTGACTAGACGTTTGGAACATGCTTCACCTGCTACAATGATATTCTCAAGATCCGGAAAATCATCCTCAGGAAGGTGTGAAAGTATACTTGGTGGGAGAGTCACATGTGTGATTCTGTTTTCTTCCAGCACTTTTTTGAGCGGAGCTCCCGGTAAAATTTCATCTCTTGATGCAGAGACAAAGGTTCCGCCAACACCGAAAGCCATCAACATTTCCCAGACAGAAGCGTCAAAACTTATCGACGCAAATCCCAGGATGTTTGATAACTCTGTTGTTTCGAAAAGTTTTTTCTGAGAATAAGCCAAGTTGATAGCCCCACGGTGCGATACTTCAACACCTTTGGGTTTTCCTGTTGAACCGGAAGTGTAGATAACATATGCCTGATCATCTGGATTGACATCAACTTGCGGTTGTGATGAAGCCATTTCACCAGCCAGCTTATTAAGCTCCGATCTGGTCACAGCTCTCTTGTCAGATCCTTCCCAAAGAGCTGTATTTTCGTCTTCAGTAACAATGACCTTCACCGAAGAGTCCTCAACCATGTACTCAAGTCTTCCAATCGGATAACTCGGATCCAATGGTAGATACACCGCTCCCGCACGCATGATTCCCATTAAGATTGGACTTAGTTCAAGCGATCTATCTAAATGAACACCTATGGTTTCACCTTTTTTTACACCAAAATTTATGAACAGGTTGGCAATTGAATTTACCTTTAGATCCATCTCTAAATAGGTTAATGTCTTGTTGCCCATCCTTACAGCACAATTTCCGGGAGTTGCCTTCCCCCAACGCTTTATAAAATCAGGAATCGAATTCTCTAAAGGATTAAACAGCGAAATATCCCTGCATTCACTTAAATCCATAATCTCTTTAGAATTTTGGACTGTCTTTAAAGAATTGACCTTCCTGTCAGGGTTTTTGACAATATCAGATAAAGCTGTAACGAACTGTTCTTTAAACCTCTCCATCGTTACAGTCTTGTACTTGCTCCCCTCATAATTCAGGCAGATTGTCAAATCTTCGGGATCTTCAAGAATATGAATTACGATATCGTCTACCGCGTAGTTTCTTTGTCCACCTTCAAATCGGTGTAATTTCAGGGGTTCGAATTCAATTGGATTGTCTGTTTTGAAGGAATTGAAGTCCATCTCTTCCTTCAAAAATGTGTTCACCCCATTTTTCCGTATAACATTCATTGATATCTTGAAGAAAGGATTTCCTGATTCCCTGAACTGACTGTTTCCTACATGGCTGGACAAGAGTGAAACGGGGTACTTGTAATGGAGTGCATGATCTTTAAAATCCTTTGAAATTTTTAAAATCGCTTCTGTACAGGACCATTCGGGATCAAATGAAGTTGAAAACGGTGCGGTGTTTATAAAATATCCCAGCATTTTTTGATCTTCAGGATTGTTCCGGCCGTGATTTGAAAAACCGATTGTCTGTTGAGTCTCGTTCTGAATTTTCGACAGAATAAAAATAAAAGCAGAGAGAATTATCCTGTATGGTGCAATTTTTATCTTTTCAGCGAGACGATAAATCGCAGAGGTTAATTCGGGGTCAATGTGGGAATAAATTGATGGAGTGAATTTCTTTTTATCGAGATCAGTATCAAAATCATATGGAATCATCGAAATATTTTTTGATCTCTGGACCCACTCTTTCCAGAACTGGCGATTTTCATCACTCGCATCGGAATTTATGTATTCCTGTTCACGTTTTACGTAATCGATGTAACATGGCGGTTTATGTTTGTCAGAATTCAGGTGTTCCTTATCAATGGTAGATTTAGAATAACACTCCAGAATATTCCGTATAAAATTATATTCACCTAGGTAGTCCGAACTAATATGGTGAACCTGATGAACGAGAAAATGAAATTTCTCACTCAATTGAATTAATAGGTATTCATACGATGGTAAGGGTTCCGTTTTAATTAATTTTTTTGTGCTTGCTAGCAGCATCTCCGCAATTTCAGAATGATCCATTCCCATTGCATCGATCAATTTGAATTCAGTTTTTTTGTTTTCATTTGGAGTGAAACAAAGCTCACCATTAATGCTGGTAATTTTATGACTTAATACGATGTTATCATTGACAACTCTTTCTAAACACCGATTGAGAAGATCCAACTCTATTTCACCTTCAATCAGACACACCATATCAAAATGGTATATTACTGGATCTACATGGTCAGAATGGATGTACATGGCCTGTTGACCAAGGGAAAGCGGTAGAGATTCAAGCTCTGGTTCAGTTTTTATCATCAATCACCTTCTATAACATTTTTGAGTAGTGATGGTAGATCTCAAACCCTAACGTATTTTTTAAAATTTTATTGCTGCTTTGCTTATATATTTAAATTTTATAAGCATAACCACTATTATTTTAATTGACAAAGCACTCCAAATAAAGATATGTCTACAAAACTTATTTGCTGTACGTTGCTGTTGTGGAGTCGCGAGACAATCGAGTAATTATATCGGATTGATAACGTAACAAGAAAAACTGTGTATTAAAAGTATCGAATGAAAAAAACACCTTTTGGGGTGCGTTTTTATTGATAATTATATGCAAATCATCTAACAGCAAGTCTTCTATTCTTCTTAAAGTTTTCTTCTTCTGAGACTGACACTGATAATCAGATACATATAATGCGTGTGGCAGCAACCATACCGAGAGTTTGAATCACATCTACCGTTAACAATAAAAAATTATACGTTTAAAACACTAGTTTTCTTTAATAGATCGGTTTAATCAGAAACCAGGATTTTTACCTCTCTTCTGTACCTTTTTTTTTATTTGCAGACAACCACCTTTATACACTTAGACCTCATATGAGTTACAGCTTATTAATAAACACATAGTACACGGTTATCAACAATCGGTCTCAAGAATCTTTTTTTCATCTAGTAATCGATTCTAATATTATTTATCCTATTATGAAGGTATAGTGGGTCGAGATTATATCTTAATACTTTATATCTGAGAGTAACTGTTTTTAATTTTTTAACTTCAATCTATCATGAAGAAGATGACTTTGAAAAAAGCATTCTATCCTTTGCAATATGTTGCAATTCAAGCAGTTATATTGACTGCATTGATTATTGTGTCTCTTTTGTGGAATATCACAAATGAAAAAAAGGGAATGCAAAAACTCACCATTGAAATCGCAAAAACCCATTTCCAGAGAGATGTTTTGTATCGAAGATGGTCAGCAAGTCATGGAGGGGTCTATGTTCCCATGACTGAAAAAACTCCACCAAATGAATTCCTGACTGTAGAAAAAAGAGATATTGAATCGCTGGAAGGTGATAAATACACATTAATCAATCCCGCTTATATGACTCGCCAGGTATATGAGCTTACGAAAAGTATGGATGTTATTCAGAGCCATTTGACAAGTTTAAAACCTAAACGCCCATCAAATAAACCAGACGAATGGGAAAAAGAAGCATTACTGTCATTTGAATTGGGTTCCGATGAGTATTTCACATTTGACATCCATAACGGCAGCAAACACCTAAGATATATGAAGCCCTTTATTACAGAGGAAAGTTGTCTTAAATGTCATGCTGACCAAGGCTATAAGGTTGGGGATATTCGTGGTGGAATGAGTTTCCTGATCCCCATGGAACCGTTCGATGCGATTTCAAAAAAAAATCGGATGAATTTTATTATTGGCCATTTTGCTATCTGGGTGGCGGGTTTATTTCTCCTATACCTTTTTGCTAAAAGTATTGAAAAACAGAATGAGTCAAAAAAGGACAATGAGCTTAAATTATTAGAAACAAAACAGTTTAACGAGAACATCGTCAACAGTTTATCTGAAGGTATAATTATAGAAGATGCTGAAGGTTTTATTCAATTTGCGAACCCGGCAATGGCACGTATCCTTGGCTATGAAAAAGATGAGTTAATTGGAGTACACTGGGAAGATATTGTTCCTGAAGAATTTAGAGATGTTGTTTCAAAGGCCAATCAACGACGTGAAAACGGACAAGCTGATCAGTATGAGATGGAATTACTATGCAAGAATGGAGAAAAAGTTAGTGTACTGGTTGGTGGTGTTCCCCACTTTGAAAGCAAATCCTACAATGGATTACTTGCAGCATTCACTGACATTACATCCCAGAAGAGTGCCGAGGAAGACCTCCGGCAAAGCGAAGAACGTTTTAAGGCCCTTCACAATGCATCATTCGGTGGAATAGCAATTCACGATAAGGGTGTGATTCTTGAATGCAACAATGGTCTCGCTGAGATAACCGGATTCAGCCACGACGAATTGATTGGCATGAATGGACTACTTCTTATTTCTGAAAAAACCCGTGACATGGTTATAGCAAATATTGCCGCTGGTTACGAAAAACCGTATGAGGCTGTCGGGGTTAGAAAAAACGGAAAAGAATACCCAATCAGACTGGAAGCACGTAATATTCCTTATAAGGGAAAAGATGTTCGAGTTGTTGAATTCCGAGATTTGAGTGAGCAAAAGAAGTTGGAAGAACAACTTCGTCAAGCACAGAAAATAGAATCCATCGGCCATTTGGCTGGTGGAATTGCCCATGACTTTAATAATCTTCTTACACCAATCATTAGTGGTACAGAATTGCTGATGTTTAACCTCGATAAGTCTGATCAATTGGCCATAGAACTTGCGGAAATAAGGGGGACAGCGTTAAGAGCTGCTGAGCTAACCCGTCAACTATTAGCCTTCAGTCGAAAACAAATCCTTCAGATGAAAGTTGTTAATATTAATGATTTAGTTAGTAATTTTCTATCTATTCTCCGACGTACAATACGAGAAGATGTATCAATAAATATAGACTATGGAAAAATCGACAAATTGGTAAAGGTTGACGTTTCGCAGGTCGAACAGATATTATTAAATCTTGCGGTAAATGCTCAGGACGCAATGATGAATGGAGGTAATATTTCCATTCAAACTACAGAAGTTGGAATATTGGATAAGAACCAAAATCAGCTTGATATTCTAGAGAATGGTAATTTTATCGAATTAAAAGTATCTGATACAGGTACTGGGATTTCAGATGAAAACATAGAGAAAATTTTTGACCCCTTCTTTACTACAAAGGATGTGGGCAAGGGAACCGGACTTGGACTTTCCACTGTATATGGTATTGTTAAGCAGCATGGTGGAACGATCTCCGTTGAGAGCACCATTAATAAAGGCACCACTTTTACTATTCATTTTCCAGTGACTGCACAGAGTGAAGAAGTATCCCAAGACAATGCTATTCCTAAAGATGAATATGCCGGAAGCGGAACCATATTGATTGTCGAAGATCAGGCTCAGGTAAGAAAAGTAGCAGAAAAAATATTGACTACTTTTGGATATGTCGTTCATGCTTTTGATAACGGAAAAGATGCTATAGAAAAAGTGAAATCCGGTGAAATTGTCCCTGATTTGTTGTTGCTTGATGTCATTATGCCAGATATGAATGGGAAAAAAGTCTTGAGTGAACTGACTGAAATTTTACCGGAGATTAAGGCTCTATTTATGTCCGGCTATCCCAGCGATGTCATTGCCCTGAGGGGTGTATTAGATAAAGATATTAACTTTCTTCAGAAGCCACTTAGTGTAAAAACACTTACTAAAAAAGTTAAGACTATACTATCTAGTTGATTTTTGCTTCATTTGATACCTATGGCAGTATGCTTCTTTATGTTCTATTGATGGGAAGGAAAATAGAGAATGTACTGCCCTTTCCTTCGTCACTTATCACTTCTATACGTCCTTGATGATTCTCAATGATCTGATGACTGGTCATTAACCCCATACCCATTTTTATTCGTTTGGAATTGGCACTAAAGCTGAAATCAAACAAGGACTTCAGTTGTTTTCTGGGTATACCAACCCCATTATCTTGTATTGAGACTTTTACCTCATCACCAATCTTCTCTGTTATCAGTGAGATTATTCCTTCATTGTCTTCGAAGGATTGAACAGCGTTTCTAATTAGATGCATAAAGATCTGATTCATCTCACTTGGGTTACAGAATACGCCTGGAATGTCTCCATAGTCTTTGATTATCGTTACTTGATCCCCGAATTCACTATGGAGAATGTTAAGTGAACTGTCAATGCCTTCATTCAGATTTGCTATCTGAAATTCAGCCTCATCTAACCGTGCAAATTTTTTAAGATTATCAATGATTGATGCAATCCGTTGACTAGCATCAGCGGATATTTCATTGCTGGTTTTTAGTGCTTGAAGTGATTGAAACAGTTTTGTGCTTTCAGGGATAGTTGAACGTAATTCCGGTATTTCTAACACTTCTTCTATCTTTATAATCGCCCTGTTGATCACATCTGATGCCGAGACTACAGCCCCAACCGGTGTGTTCACTTCATGTGTAATCCCAGCCACCAGTTTACCCAAAGCCGCCATTTTTTCCGATTGAATCAAACTATTCTGATAGGACTGAAGACCTTCCAGCACAAGCTGAAGTTCCTGATTTGATTCTTCGAGTTGCCTTGTTTTTCTCTGTAGCCTTAACGTTCTTGCTTCAACTTTTCTTTCGAGTCTGAGGGTTTTTCTTTCCATTGCGGTCAGTCGTAATTTTATCGTCGACCAACCGATAAATAGAATGATCAAGACATAAGCTGTATAGGCAAATCCTGTTCTATGCCAAGGAGGACGAATTTCGAATTGATATCCAACTGGCGAACAAACTTCACTATAGATATTAGTTGCCTTAACGTGAAAAGTGTATTTTCCCTCAGGCAGGTTGGTGTAATCTTTAACGTTTTCCGAGGTCAAATTCGACCAGCCGTCTTCAAAGCCCTCTAACCATATCTGGTATTGAACTTGACCGTTTCTTTCGAAACTTGAAGCAGAATAAACAAATCTTAACGCTTTCTTACTAAATTCCAGACTAAGGCTGTTACCCTTGTTTAAAAATTTATCATCTGCCATGCCCCCGTAAAACAAGGTGTCGCCCGAGCTGATTATATTTCGAATAGAAACCTGAAAACAGTGATCGTGATTATCGTCTTGAGCAGGATCAAAACGGGCTAAACCCGAATAGCCGGTGAACCAGACGATGCCTTTATCATCAACTTGAACATCAACAATATCACCTATTCCTATTCCACTCAAATGTCGTACTTGCCACGAATAGGAACCATCTTCATTTAAATTGGACACTCCTGCTTGACCGTCTACGACAGCCCAAAGGTTTCCATGTTTATCCTCCGCAACTGCATAGACAATTCTGGTGGTATCAGCAAGGAAGGAGCCATAGGATGAGTCAGGTAAGAAACCGGGTTTCCATGTTGGATCTGAGATGTCTGATGGTTGGTTAATCCTTCTAAGTCCGCCTTGGGAAGTAACAAATAAACCTTTACTGAGTTTTGAAATCTTATTGTAACTATTTGAAGGAAGTCCATCCGAAGTATCAAATCGAACATACGTTGGTGAGATGGTAAATTCATTTCCAAAATCTAAACAGGCTAAACCATCGAAGTAACTACTCAACCAAATAACTCCATTGTCATCTTCAACAATTCCATAACTATTACTTAACCCACCTTCAACATAATCAAATCTTTCATAGTCTTTACCCCGTGATTTAAATGAAAGCAAACCATCTGCATTTCCAACGAGAAGTATGTTCTTAAACTTGCTTGGCCGTAGGACACTCATCGCATAACATTGAGCAATATTTCTTCCGGTATTTCCAGAAAGATGATAGACTCCATCACCTGATGTGACGAGTAGTTGATCTTCCATTTTATAAAAATCAAGACAAGGCATGGTCAGACCTTCCACAGAGGAGAAAGGTGTCCAGGTGATTGCCGTTCGGTCTGAAATGTTCAAGTATTCTACACCCTGATTGGTGGCAACATAGATTTCGTTTTCAAAGTGATAGCTGCCTTGCAGAACGTCATCTAACCCCATCTTTTCATTAAACATTGTCATTGGAGACGGATATTCAATACGGTCAATTCCCTGATCCATCCCTACCCAGATTCCATTTTCTGAGTCCACGTAGGCGCAGTACGTCTGATCTTTTGCCAATCCAACAGAACTATTCAAAATCTGGAGCAATTGTCCTTTACTATCAAGAAATGCAATCCCTCCACGGAGTGTCAATACCGCAACATGACCATTGGGCAACACTACTGTGTCAAAAATAACGCTATCAAGGAAATAGCTTCTATTTCCTGTATTAAAGGGCAGATACTGAATCCCATCAAGAATTTTGAAGCCTTCCTGTACCGATCCGATTAAGATTTTCTCATCATCTAATGCAAGCATCGCCCTGACCCTGATTGATGCAAACCTTTCACCACCAGGAATCATTTTCAGGGAGTCGCCAACCAGCTTTTTCAAACCAGTTCGCGAATCCTGCACATAGAACGTTTCATTTACGATAAAGCTTTTCAGGAACCCTGTTTCTGCTTCATGAGAAATAATTGAGTCACCATCAAGCTGGAACAAATAAGGGGTGGTTCTGAAAAACAAATCTCCATTCAATTCGAGTATTTCATACACTTCACCAAAATTTTCATGTTTTGATTTAATTCTATCCAGAAGGCTTTTGAAAACTGGTTTACCAAGACTATCTGCCTCAAGTACTCCGAAATCATTATAACCACCGACAATAATCCTGTCCTCTGAATCTATAAACAGTGCTCGGACAACATCTGAACCCGGGATGGGAATTTCTCGCCAGTTCGAACCGTCATATTCTAAAACACCCGATGTATTTGCATAGTAAAGGATTCCACGACTGTCCTGATCTATTTGCCATACCTGACGAACGTTCTGGTAATCTGAAGGGGCAAAATTTTTAATAAATGGTATACCTGAATCTTGGGGGAATTCTATCTGCCCGATTGCTGAAGTCGTGGACAGCATAAATATTGTAAAAACAAGTATAATAACAGTGTGATGTACTAAAAAGCGATTCATAACCCAATCCATGAATTGACATGAAGTTTAAATATAGGGTCCAAAATCATTGCCTCAAGTATTAATAATATTATTCAATTAAATATCCGAAGAGTGGTTTTTCTCAGGCTCTATTACTTTTGCAGAATAATTTTTTGTGAAAACAAATTTCCACGATCCCCATCAACGTTCAATACATAAGTTCCGCTGGGAAGGTCTGATAAATCGACAGATACGCTATGTTTTCCAGCTTTGTATAAAGCTGCTGAAATTGTTTTCGTCTCCCGACCGATAATATCAAATAGGCATATCTCGAGATGACTGGGTCTAAGTAATAGGAAGTTTGCGACAGCAGATGCATTTGTTGGATTGGGATACACTTTTGCTTCGAAATTTGATAATGGTAAAACAGGAGCTTCAGGTTCTGTTGCCCCCAGATTCAGAGCTGATGCAAAGGCATCAAATATCTCTTCATGGTCGTGGATAATATCATAGAGGTGGTAGGTGAAGTTGAGGTCTCGTTCGATCATTTCATGGAGCATATCTCCTACCCATCTCATACCTCCGTTAACACTCGTCAGCAGATCTCTATCCACACCAAACTCGCCTATGTTCATCGGGACATTATTGTCCAGTCCGAACTGTACCCAACGGTCCAGCTCACTCCTCATGTAATTATTGTTCCAGGACACCAAACCTGACCCGTTTGGGTTGGAGTAGAAATCAACACGACAGATCGCGAAACCATTTTCAGGCATTCCTTCAGCTTTTATTGCTCCGCTTGCTTTATAGGCAAAACCTTGTTCCACTTCAAAATTTGATCGTAGAGTTGTCCATCCTCCGTAAAGAGTTGCATCATTTACCTGGAGTGAAAAAGAATCATCATAGCCTGTGGTATCACACGCTACCATCTCAGCGCCATAATTATTCCACGCGTACCGCCAATCGTCAGTTGATGAAATCGCTTCATAAAAAACCGTATCAATCAACTCCCCGTTCTGGTTGTGACGAGTGAGAAGTACATTATCGAACCATACTGTTCCGTTACAGAAGCCCACTTGAAGGTTCAGAGCTCCAATCTTTAGATCAGGATCATCCACATAGAATAATTCCCCCTCATAATATTGCCAATCTGTGTCTCCTTCTGGTGGTGATGGGTTCCAACTGGTCCCATTTACCCAACGAGCATCATGAGGTCTAAAGATGGTTCGGTAGTCCGGCCAGCATGGTATATTTGGGCTGAAACGGTACCATTGGGTGAACTCTAGTGGACGGTAAAAATGGACATCGTACAAGGTATTGTCATCATCAACGGTAAACATCACATCGTCGGGGTTGTCGTAATCTCCCTCCCACCCGTTTGAAATACCATATAGCGGTTCCAGAATTATAAGATGGTTTGTATCAACCGTTCTGATTGTATCGATTAACGCTTGCGCCAGATTGGTCCATTGTTCCATTGATTCTGTCGGTGTCGGTTCGTTTAGCAAATCATACCCACCGATAGCCGTTTCATCTACAAATCTACTTGCAAACTCCGCCCAGAACGCTTTTAACCGTTGTTGATTCTCCTCGTTATCCCAGAACTCGGAAACATTTCCCGGTTCAGCCGCGGGTACTCCCATCGCCACAGGGTTGAGGTAAATTCCGTTTTGCCTTGCCCAACGGAAATTGGTAGCCATCCATTCGAAGGTTTCATCGCTATAGGTGTAGGGTGATGTTTCGAACGCATCCACTCGCATGTAGAAGCGGACTGCTGTCATTCCAGATTCAGCAAAACGCTCGAATAACGTTGAGTCGTGATGCATAAAAAGTGTGTCGGGGTCTGTGATGCGGTCAAAGACATAGTTACCAATGCCCATCCCGCGAAGCCAGATCTGTTGGCCGGTATCACCAAGCTCCAGCCGATTCTCCACAACGTTTACAAACTGTCCCGGCTGGGCTAAAGGTTGGCCCACAAAGACAAAGAAAATTACTATTGTATAAATGATTTTTTTCATTGTTTACTCTATTTAATGATATAGTATTAGAATAGGAGATCGCGGGCATTCTTGTCAATGTAAATGAAGCTCTTTGTGCAATCATTTATTAATAGCGCATCATTTGCATTTTGGGTCCATTACAGAGTTTTATGCTGACCTTTATAATTCTATGACTAATCTAGACTTATCGGCTGCATTTTTATTTTACTATGAGAGGCATAATGATTGCTTTTATTCAGTTTACATAACGAATCAGCTTGGGGGAGATCATTATGAAACGGAATATATTTGTTTTCGTCTTGATGTTTATCATTCTCTTTATCGCACCTCAAAAAACCTATTCAAACGATAGTTTGAATGTGACAATGCTGGATACAGAATTTGAATTTTGGTATAGCGTTGATGATGTCGACACAAAAGATAATTTGGCATTTGTTGTAGGTAGTAGTTCCGGATTACATGTTTTTGATATTGCCGACCCCGGCAATCCTATTCCAATGGGATTCTTGTTACTTAGCAGAGCCTATACGGTGGAAGTATTTGGTAATTATGCTTATGTGACAAACAGGGACACGAACGGGAGCTATATTCAAATCGTAAATATTTCAGACCCGTGGAATCCTCATATTGAATCCACCTTAAGTTATGAATACTACTCCTGGTCAAACTTTGTTGTAGATCAGAACACTTTATACGTATCAAAATACTTTTACGGTGGACAGAACAACACCAATGAGCTATTGGTTTATGATATTTCATCACCCGATGATCCCGTTTTAATCTGTAATCAGCAAATTGAAGGTCAAGTTTGCGATTTTGCACTTTCCGATCAAAAACTTTATCTCCCTGTAAAAAGTGAACAGGGACTGTTTTTTCTTAAGATTTTCAACATCATAAATCCCGCATCTCTTGTCGAAATGAGTAATACGAGAGTATTTGCTCCCGTTACAAATTTTTTCAGAATGCGCGTTCTAGTTGAAAACTCTACTCTCTACCTTTCAGCTGATGACGATTTGTTGATTCTGGATGTTACTGACACTCTTGCTGTATCTACCCTTGGCAGTCTTACAGTGGAGTGGGATGTATGCGAAATTGCACTTCGAGACAATCATATCATCAGTATAAATAATCTTCAGATGCGTGTAATTGATGTTTCAGACCCCTCCCAACCAACCGAAGTAAACTTTATTGAACCGGATGGAATATTCTCCAATTTTTCCATTCATAATAATGAATTATACGTTCTTGTGGGTCCCTATGTAACCGAAGAACCAACTACTTTCAATTTATCTATCCTGGATATTTCGGACTTGGAGGATATTGAAGAGATTGGAAGTATTAACAACCATAACTCCATTAACTCAGTTCATAGTCATCTCGATTACCTGTATGTAACGACTCAAGATGGAAGTTCAATTCTCCTTGATATTTCAAATCCAAATGACATGACTATTTGTGGAGACTATGATGCTCTGAAAGGGGACCTCTATACTCAGGGCAACCTTCTCGTTCAACTGTACGCTGACAGCTTATCCTTTTATGATAACTCTGATCCTTTGAGCCCCATTCTACTGTATTCTGGTCCCAATCAGTACGACATCTCAAAGATATCCATTAAAGAAAACTATCTTTTCGGTTTTAAATACTGGCAGAATGAAGAATTTTATGTTTTTGATATAAGTAATCCGTCAGATGGACCAATATTACTAACAACCTTCAATGGTGAGTCTAGTAACCATCATCACTACTTCTTTCCAAATAACTACCATGTGTACGAAGACTTTGTATACATGATCGGTGGTTTCGGGGAAGACGATGACGGAAATAATCTTGATTTAATGGTACTCAATATTAATGAAGATGGTAGCCTCACCGAAGCTTCCAGAGTTGCCTTGATTGACGGCAACAACTCCCCCCGATTCATTCTCACATCAGGCGATATGCTTATCCTCGCGGATAATGATATTTTTATTTATGATCTATCCGATCCCCTAAGTCCTGCTTTCATCTCCTCTATACAAACCGGTGTATATCTTTACGATATCAAATTTGATGGAAACCAACTATTTCTAGCTCTGGAACATGGTTTTCGAATTATAGATGTTGTTGATCCATCTGCACCTCAGGAGACCGGCTATTATTACATGGACAGTGGATATGAAAATATCATTAATTACCATGATGGAGTTGTTTATTTATCCCGTTTCCTGCAATTGCAGTCTTTTGATGTATCTGGGGCTATGGGTGTTGAGGATAAATATAGTGATAACTTTATCCCAAGCGACTTCGCGATTGTGAAGACATACCCTAATCCCTTCAATCCGACTCTGAATATCACTGTTGCTTTGCCGGAAGTGTCGAACTTGAAAGTGACAGTCAGTAATGTCCTCGGGCGAGAAGTGGCAACACTATCAAATAGTGTTTTTCCCGCAGGAACACATAACCTCGTTTTTGATGGATCTGAACTTTCCAGCGGAATCTATTTTGTCAGGGCGTCTGCCCCCGGGAGGATGGAGCAAGTTCAAAAAGTTGTGTTGATGAAATAGATACTGATTTTGTGGAGTGATTACCTTAAAAAGAAGAACCCGGGAAGTGAGGTACCGGGTTCTTCTTTTGTTTTACGAAAGAATTATTTCGCTTTTGCGCGGAGAGGTGAATAATTCTTCCTGGTACTTACCAATTGTTCCGGTCTGAGAATATCCTCAACGTGGCATGTGTTACAATCACCAAGTTCCGGATGGTTCAGCTCAACAGCTTTTTCGATATGGCAGTTGATACATGATTCATGCAACGCACGGTGGTAGCTGGGTGCGTCAAGTTGAGCCAATTTTCCAGCGGGCGGATTAATCGGTTTCATGTCCTCGTTATGACATTCAAGACATCCCTTCGAATTCACACCGGTTTTAGCCGTATACGCTCCATGACAAACGTTACAGGATTGATTTTCTGGATGCCATCCAGTAAATCCTTCCGTATCAGCCACGTATCTTGCGTGACGGTTATGGTCAAATATCTTCGCGTCCTCTTCCATATATTTATGACAATGTCTGCATGAGGTTGCCTGATCCTGCGGTAATGCCAGATGATGGCATTCAGCACATGAGGTTTCACCACCCAGTCGCTCCTGATGTGCCGTATGAGCAAATACAGCTGTTACTCCTGAACGGTTACCGTCCAGTCGAAGTGTATCCCGGGTAACATCCACAGCCATGGGAGGATTCACTTCCAGATTTTCCTTTGACATATAGGGAGGATAGAGGAGTAGGAATGCTAACGGTAGAACCACAACAGCGATAATGGTATTCCGTTCAAGACCTGTCATCATCCGGTGATTCCATACATAGGTTAAACGGTCAAACGCGGAGGTAATTTTCAGCTCTTTGCTTCCCCTGAGTTTCCAGTTTTCATCAAAAACGCTGAAATGTTCGACAATAAAAAAGAATGCAAGCCCAGCCATTGCCAGCACACCCAGTGTAATCGCCCATTCGATCGCTGAGGGAAAATAGAGTTCTGTCGCATCTCTGAAATATCCGAAGATTCCAACGTTCATCCTGTTGAGGGCTAACCCAAAGACTCCAAACGCTGAAGCTACTGCTAGAGCAACGGGACTTTTCCGAACACTTGGAGTCCAGATCATTACGATGGGAATGAAAATCGCAGTAAGTAATTCGAAACTGTATAGCGAACTTTCCCATGTTCCCGCCGTCAATGCTGCTATGGCCTCCGGTCTTAGAAACAGATCACCCAATTTCAGCAAGAGATAGAAACCAAGGACTCCTGATCCAACACTCAGCAATGCTCTCACCGATGCAAGGTCAGAGGCTTCTTCACTTTCATTTTCATCTTTTCCAGCATCACAAGCCTTGCATTCAATAGCATTCGATTTTTCACGGTGTGAAGAGAAGATTGTGTCGCGGTCGTACCACCATGCATACAGAATTTTTACCAATGCCAGCAGTAACATCCCGCCACCGATAGCGGATACGATAAACAGCAAACTGATGATTGGACTGTACCATAGTGAATGAAGACGTACAGGTGTTACCAGAAACAGTGATCCCAGGGATGTATGATGCATACTTGAAAGCGTGATTCCAATAATAACAAATACTCCTGCGGCCTTATGAAGCTTTCCACGTAGTTTCGCCAACCCTATTCTTTCAAGCAGGACAGGACTCAACTCAAGGAAGGTGATACAGAAGTAAATTGAAACACACCAGAACACTTCAAACAGGAAGGAGTGGATATTCCAGTGTACAAATGGATGCCAGAAACGCCAAGGCAATCCTATATCAAAAAGTAGAGCAAATAGAGATGAACCATAACCGAGAAATGCCACAAGCACAGCCGGTTTTACAAGCTTCTCAAACTTTTTGATATGCAGAACATGACCTAGAAAGCCAACGGTAAAACCACTGGTGGCAAGTGCTGCACCACCTATCATGTTTAAGATTTTCCAGAGACCCCATGGCACACGGTCAGAAAGGTTGGTTGTTTCACCTAACCCAAATACAAAACGAAGGACCATTGCAACGACACCAAAATAAGCCAATATCCAGAGGATATCCTTGATTCGTCTTGTGCGATCCAAATTGGCAAGATCACTCATTCTCCACCTCCCTCGATCTCTTTTGAATCAGATGAATCCGCTTTCATTAATGCCATCCGTCTTTTAACTATCCAGTTCAAACCCGCCACTCCCGCCAAGACACTTCCGGCGATATAGGGAGTCGCTTCTACTACCGGTTCGACCATATGAGGGATTGATTCGCGATGTTCTTCAGGCCAGTCTAGCGATGCCAGGTCAACGTCTGAGAGATACAACACTTTTGTTCCACCATGTTCACTCTCACCCCAAACATGATTGATATATTTTTCCGGATTATTTCTGATCCGGCGATGTGCTTCTTTCAGTAATTGCGAACGTTCCCCAAACAGAATCACATCCTGTGGACAGACTTCCGCACATGCGGGAATTTTCCCCTCCGCCAGACGATCTTCGCAGAGTTCGCATTTTTTCACAAACGGTGCTTTTTTAGACCATTCGTAACGAGGAATATGGAAGGGACAGGAAAGCATACAGTATCTACAACCAATACATTTATCTTCATCGTATACAATGGCACCGTCTTTGTTAATGGTCAGTCCACCCACAAGGCAGGCTGAGACACAGCTCGGTTCGAGACAATGCATACATGCTTTTTTTACGTTCCGGCCTTCAATCTGGACGATGGTTGTGAAACGATTGTCTGAAAGTCCATCTACACTAGTGGCTTTGTCGTATTCTGCTTTATCGGCATCGAGTCCATTCGCTTCAACACAGGCTGAGACACACCTTTCACAACCCACACAACGGGTTACATCGATCAGCATACCTTTCATCAGACCTTCGCCTCCTTCCCGTACAATGCCTCAGCAACCCGTTCACCGGCGCCCGGCCGCAATTGCCAATGCATTTCACTTATACGGTCAAAGAAAATCAGAACGATGTGCGAAAGTTTGCTGAAGGGAATAATCACAAACAGTAACTCTGCACTCAGCAGGTGAAGCAGAAACATGGTATCCCAGCGAAGTGGGTTAAGTGATGGATGCGCCGCCAGAAATCCCGTTGTTACAGGTATCAGAATTAATATTAGTAGCCAATAATCCGATGGACGACTGATCGCCCGAACTTTTGATACAAGGGTACGGTTGAGAAGTAAAACTAACAGAGTGACAATCGTCGCAACTGTCATTGCGTCTGCAAAACCCGGCCCGATCTGGGGCAGGTTTACGCCAAGGATTTTTTCCCATAAGACGATGTGATCTGCCAGAAACAAGGGAACAAGAATCACACCGATGTGGAAAAGAAAGGAGGCATTGGAAAAAGCGATATTTCCGGTCAATAGATGTTTAACTGGAAACGCCCATCCCAAGCTGTCTTTCATCATCTTCATCCATGGGATATATTTCAGACGATGTCGTTTTTTACGGAAAATAGTATCCATTTGAAGGACAAAATGTCTTCCCAGACCCAGAATCATAAATAAAAAAGTGAGGGCAAAGAGTGGCCCCATTGCTATGTCGATCCATTTTTGAACCACAATTCCTCCCTACATCGCGTAAAGTTCAGCTTCTTCTTTTCGTTCCTCGGCACTTTTTCCACCGGGAATTTCAATGGCTTTGAGAATCAAATCGTGAAGTCCCATGATCTCGCAATCAATGTTGTAATAACTCACAAGTTCCTTCAGTTGCTTCTTGCAGTTGGCGCATGGGGCAATACATATCTTTGCGCCTGTCGCTTCGATCTGCTCTGCTTTAACCTTTCCACCCACGGCCATGCGGAATTCATAGATCTCATCAATCGAGACCAAACCACCTCCGCCACCGCAGCAATAGTTATTACGTCCGCCGGGAGTCATTTCCACATAGTCGTTAACAAAGGATTTCAGAATTTCACGAGGTTTCTCAACCAGCCAACCGGAACGGGCCATATTGCATGGATCGTGGTAGGTGACTTTGTCCGTGATAATATCTTTATTCAGCTTTATCTTGCCGTTTTTAATGCAGTCGTAGGTGTATTCGATAAAACTCACGACAGGATAGGCTTCCTTGCCACCAAAAACCGGGACAAAATCGTGGGCAGAACGAGATGCATGTCCACATTCGCCAATCAGTAGATTCCTACTCTCCAACCGCGTGACTTCCCCTACGAGCTGCTTGATAATTCTTTCCAGATGCCAATCGCTGTAGAAAAGACCGTAGTTGATTCCATCATAGTTTTCCGAACCTATGGTCCATTTATCCCAATCGCCGGCCGCCCAAAGCACCGCCATGTTTCCCAGCAACGTATCGGGTTCCATCAGGTAATCGCTGACCGCGCAGAAGAAGGTGTAGTCGCGGTTTTTTTGATCCACCGGAACCTTCAGTTCAATACCAAACTGATCGTTAAACTCTTCTTCAAGGAACTCAAGGTTACTGAGCAGAGCTTGTTTCGGAACCTTCGAGGTGTTATGTGTCTCACCTTCAAGCTGTTCGCGGACACTGACCTGCAAGGCTTTGGACGAAATATCTACAAGGCTTAGCAGGTAACGGCCCAGACGAGTGATCAAACCATGATCCATACCCATGGGGCACTCAAGTGAACACCTTCGACAAGCGGTGCAACGGTAAAACACATCCGCCATATCTTCTATAACATCTTCCGTCAATTCAAACCCGTTGGGGGCGAAATGGGACTTTAACATCCCGCCCATGGTGAAATAACGTTGGTAAATATTGAGCAGAATTGTTGTCTTGTAGCAGGGAATATCCCTTGGGTCGTTCGTTACTTTGTAAACAGGGCAAGTTACCGAGCAACGGTTACATTTATTGGTTGTTCTGCAATATGAATCCAGAAGTGATTTATAGTCTGAATGTTCAAGAACAGCCGCGAAAGCATCCAAAAACCTCTCAATGACATTTGTAGGTTTTGGATTCTCAAGATGATAGGGCAGCCTTAAACTTAAGTCCCTGATCCCTCCATCATCTTTCGGGATTTCTTTGATTGTTGGGGCAGCCATCCTGATCTCCTGTGATGGTTGTTTGCTTTTAATCGGCTTGTTTGCAAAGGTCGTACCTAAAATGAAAGTCGCTTCCCAATAAGAACAGGTAAATCAGTTAAAAGCATGATCATGTATGGAGTTAGGGTTGGGATGGATAGGGGCTCCATTTATTAATAGAACCTGAACAGGATTTTATCTTATCAGTTTTCAGTAGTTTCTGAACGACTTACCGTCGCAACCGTTGCGACACTTTGTTTCATTGCAACAGTGATGCAACACTGTCGCCGAGTGTTGCAAAACCACTTCTACACTATTTTCTGCATAGGGAGTCAAAATAAATAATCAACCAATTATCAGGGTATTCATTGATAGAATCCGCTCTTCGCCATATTCATCAAGACATAAACTTTTTCATTTTCCTCGACTCAACACCTCCATTTATCTATTGGGCACACCCCTTGCTAATTGATCAGTTAAAGCGAGGTAAAATATGCAATTCAGTATTCCAGTTTTTGACGGTCGTATCGCCCCTCGTTGCACTGTTGCCGATAGTATCCTGCTCGGAACTGTGCGACATGGTCGCATCACCTATAGCCACAAAATTGACAAAGTCATCCGAAGCAGTATGGATCTGGTGGGTGCATTGCTTGATCACAAAGTAAAAGTGCTGGTATGCGGTGGCATTGATCAGAACACTCGTAAAGAGCTTGAAGAACTACAGATTGTGATTACTCCAAACATCTCCGGTAGTCTCGATGAAGTGCTTCAGAAGATATTGGATAACGAAATAGACTTATGCGACGTTGAACCAGCACAAATGGAATCGACTCCAAAAACAAGAAAGCCTTCGTGGGATACTATATCGAAAATAGAAGAAGAAACCACAACGATCGCTGGTGAAATCAGTTCCCGTGAACACGATATGCTTGAGGTGGCTTACGACATCAATTTTGAAGAGGAAAGACGGCTCTGCCGATTAGCCGAGTTGGTCTATTTCTGTCTTGAGATGGAGTATAAATCAGTTGGAGTGGCCTTTTGCAGCGATCTTGCTGGACCTGCTGAAACATTGGTACGCGTTCTTAGACGTTTCTTCCTCGTACATCCAGTCAGCTGCTCCCCCGAGGATAACTCTTTTAAGCACAGCAACAGCAATTCCTACTGTAATCCAAAGCTTCAGGCGGACATTCTAAACCAGCTTGATACGGATTTGAATGTCATTGTAGGGCTCTGTATTGGTGCTGATTGTATTTTTGCCCAACGAAGCCAGGCACCTGTCACGACCCTGTTTGTTAAAGACAAAGCATTGGCAAATAATCCCATCGGGGCGATCTACTCGGACCGTTACCTCAAAGAAGCTTCCAACCCTGAACTGCAAATCGTTCCAACTAAACAAAATATTCTAAACGACATAAAAACCGATAGGAGTTTATCATGACCAGCATGCTGCTTGAATCCGTAGGTCTCTGTTCCCACTATTCCAAACAGGGAGATTGGGCCTTTGATCTTGCGTTTAAACTAGTTCAGGAGAAAAATCTCCAACTGAACATTTTCCACTTTCTGCACGATCCCTACGATGCTGACCTAAAGCCTACAGAAACCGGATCTAAAGAAGAGAAAGATGAGATTATTTCATCACGTGAAAAGAAACTTCGGTTCTACTATGATGAACGTCTTGGAGAACATCTGAAGGCGGGATTCCGTGTTTGTGAAGACCGTGAATGGACCGAGTTGAGACGATGCCTGATTAAAAGGGAATTTCAACTCATCCTGGTGCCCTTCACTGACCGTAAAGCAACCTTCGGTGGTCAACCTATTGAAACATTTGCCCATCATTTCGGCGCACCGATGATGCTCGTTGGACCGGATTCTCCCGATGAAATCCTGCTAAATCAGCCGGCCAGACTCCTGGCTGATCAGCTTCAAATCTCAGAAGATTCCTGGCAGATCATTGGCGAGAAAGCGGAAATAATTATAGCTTGATACGTTCTCGCGACTCCGTTATCAATTGGAGGCAGGGGTTGATACGACAGTGTTGCAACACTACGTTGTAGTATATACGTTATGAATAATCAGTGTTTTAGCTGTTTACTGATAATTTGTTGTCATTACACGGTTTACGTTAAAGGATAGGTCGGGATGGACGAAAAACTAAGTAAAATCATCTTCCAGAACATCCAGGACGGTGTCTTCACAGTAAATAAGGAGTGCATCATCACCTCCTTTAATAAAGCCGCTGAAGACATCACAGGATTTACAAAGCAGGAAGCCGTTGGTCAGCACTGTTTTGATATTTTCCGTACGGAAGTGTGCCACAAACAGTGTGCGCTTCGCGACACGCTCAACAGCCAGGAACACATCGAAAACACCCGTGTAACCATAATCACGAGGGAGGGTTGTGAAACACCTATCAACGTCTCCACAACTCTCCTTCGCGATGACAGTAAAAGTATTATCGGTGCAGTAGAATTTTTTCAAGACGTAACAGAGCTTGAGCAACTACAGAAGCGACTCAACCAACGCGATGTCTTAAAAGAAATCATCAGCGTCAACGAGAAAATGCAGAAGATTATTTCTCTGCTTCCTGATATTGCTGCGGCTGAATGTAACGTGCTAATAGAAGGGCCCAGTGGTTCAGGTAAGGAATTGATTGCTCAAGCCGTTCACAGCTTGAGCTCGAGAAAGTATGGGCCGTATATCCGAATTAATTGCGGCGCATTACCTGCGACCCTGCTTGAATCGGAATTGTTCGGCTATGAAAAAGGTGCGTTTACCGATGCCAAACGAAGTAAGCCGGGAATGTTCTGTCTCGCAAACGGTGGCACATTATTGCTTGATGAAATCAGTGAAATGGATTTCACCTTACAGGCGAAGCTGCTAAGAGTCCTAAATAACGGTGAATATCAACCCTTGGGATCAACACAAACCCTCCGTACTGACGCACGAATTGTCGCAGCAACAAACGCCAACCTGCATGACATGATTCAGAAGGAAAAGTTCCGCAGTGATCTCTACTATCGTATAAACGTTGTGAATGTTGCGATTCCCCCGTTAAACGAACGCCAGGATGACATCCCCATCCTCGTCGACCATTTTATGGAAAAAGCCCGCAAAAAAATCAGAAAACCGATCCATCATGTCCACCCGGACGTGTTAAAAATCTTGAAACGGAATCCCTTCCCTGGTAATGTCCGTGAACTTGAAAATGCGATTCAACATGCGTTTGTCATGTGCCACGAAGATACTCTTCGGCCCGAACATCTCCCTCACCACATTCGTGAGGAGATAGAGTTTCACGAACAACCCCATCCGCTTGTTCAGGATGAACGACGCGAAATAGAGGAAACTCTCCAAAGGCACAAGGGGAACAAAACCCACGCCGCCCGTGAACTGGGTATGCACCGTTCAACTCTATGGCGCAAAATGACGGTTTATGGGTTAAGGTGATCTTATTTTAGAAGTACCACTTTTTGTACTGATTGCCATCCGTTTTCAGTCGAAGCCTGGATGAAGTAAATACCTGCGGCTAGTCCCTCAGTCTCGAAAGAATATTCATGGCTTCCAGCTTCCAATACAGTGTTGCACAACACTCTTACTTCCTGACCAAGGTGGTTGTAGACTTTGAGGTGCAGTGTTGATAGTTCAGGCAGAGCTACAGTCACCCTTGTAGACGGATTAAACGGATTCGGATAGGCGGGTTGTAAAACGTAATCTGTCGGCAACTTTATTTCATCATCCGGTTCATCCACATCTGATGGAGGAATTATTCGGAAACGGGACGGGCTAGCACAAGGTCGTGTATGATCCGGAGTAACCGCATTCACCCACCAGATACCATAAATGGGTTCGGAAATATCTTCTATTGAAACCAGTTCAAGTATATTCACCTCTGTTTCCAGATCATGTGTATCATGTTGATAATAGACATCCCCTTCTATAGGATGGTTCAAACGTAGATGAAAATCATAGGTAACGTTTTCACTTTCTGAAGGAACCGACTCCTGCCATGAGAATATAACGGTACTCGTTGAATCTCGGTACAACAGTAAATCATTGGTAGGATATTCCAAGCTGAACTCTTTAGAAGGAATGGGAAGATTGTGTGAAAAACTCTTTAATTCGTATGCATTTCCGGTTATGAGGTAGTTTCCATTCATTGAGATATTACAGTAATCTTCGCGATTTAACGTGGAAGAAATCAGGTCAGGCTCAACCGGATTGGAAAGATCAAATATCAGGATATAATCTTCACCTATTTCTGTACTCTCAAATTGATCTGTAATCACCAGTAGAAAATCACCGTAACATTTTGCTTCACTTACCCTTGTGATTTCTGACATAACTATTTCATTTTCCGGGATCAGGATACCATTGTCATTCATGTCAAATACATACATCGTATTATTTTCCGTGCCAAAGATATAGATATAGTTGTCATAAACGGCCATAGCTTCAGAGCAAAGCATGACATCACTAAATGCCTTCATAGCGAATTTTTCAGGGGCAATGGTTTCGTATGTTTGCAAACTCGCATAATCATAATGGTTTGTACCATTCAGGAGAATTGCTCTATCATTTTTGAGCTTTATTTCACGGGTTAACCCAACATACACTTCTGTTTCTATCCTGTTAAGATTATTAGTTTCATCTACAGCATACCAGTGCAGTCTTGAATCCCCATTTCCTGTAAAACAGGCATGGAATAGATGGTTCTTCTGCCTATCAAATCCCAACTTTTCTAGGTAAGGTACTGGATAGGAATTGTGAAGTATCAAATCCCCGTTTTCTTCAATGTCATAAAAATAGAAATATTCAAAATCTCCGACGGTTATTGTATTTTCCAGTCGGACTAGGTCGTAAACACCTCTTTCCAAAAATACTGTAGTATCCCCTATAATGCCTTGGTCAATAGAAAAATAGCGGTTGTTTTGTTTACCAAACGTGTAAATAATTTCACCGGAATAATCTATCCCGGCACTTTCATAATTTTCAATCAAGTTGCCTGCTTCTGTAAGAGAGGGCAGGGTACTCTTACTATATAATTCGATATAATTTTTCCACAGAATGTAGACGTAGTTTTCGGAATGTCCACTTATTCTATCGAAATGGTAGGGGTGATACCCCAATCCGATGACTTCCAGGTTCGGGTCGGAAAGGTCGACCAGATGCCAGTTTGAAAAATCTTTCATGTAGAGATATTGATCAATCAAGCCAACTGTATCAAATTGATGAGTTGATAGTAGAGTTGGATTTACAGGATCTGTCAAGTCGATTAAATAGGTCCTTCCTTCCTGGGCTCCGGGACTGCTATCATGCACAATCCCCACGGAATTGTAACAACCGTAAAGGGTTTCCCCTTCTTCAAAGATGTCCGGCTGTGAAACGATGTGTGCATTTTCAGGATTGGATATATCAAAGACCCTCACCGGGTCGGAAGCATAAAAATAGTGCCCGTAAATGAGTCCAGAATTACTTCTTATAGTTTGACCAGTGTACCGGACATTTCCCATATCTTCCACATCAAAAACCTGAAATAAGTCCCGGTCCGTTTTGATAAAAAGATAGTTTCCATATTCAAAGATTTCGGTGATCCTGTTTTGGTAAAAACTGTCATTTTCCAGCGTTTGTATCAGCACAGGATTTGAAGGTTGTTGAACATCGTAAATATCAAGCGTGCTCGAGTTCATTTCCTGTGTAAAGATGTAACGGTTCTGATAGGATGCGAGATATTTGTAATCCCCCATTATCCTGGCAACTTCAATCGGCTCTGCCAGGTCCGTAATGTCATACACCAGAATTCCTGTTCTGGAAGAAGCAACAAAAACACAATCATCATGGATGCATAGTCCACCCGTATTGTGCCAGGCTATTCTTCTGGAATCCAGTGAGTGAACCAATGTACTGTCCTGGGCAAATAACATGTTGATGAAGTGAGAAATTAACAGGACGAATAGAATCACTATACTTTTAGAATATTTCATATAGATCACTTTATTAGTTGTATTTTACGTGAGATCCTAGTGCCATTATCAGTCATTAGATTCACGATGTAGGTGCCCGTACTACCATCCAGACGAAGTGAAACATCATGCTGGCCTGGTGTCATAATTCCGTAGTCAGTGGTTAATACCTGGCGTCCTATAATGTCGAAAATACTTATTTCAATATTGGAAACTCTGTTTATTGAGAACGTCAGGTTTGTGGTACCGTTAAATGGATTGGGATAAGTTCGATGAAGAAAGATATCCGTCTCCGGTATAATATTAATCGGCTCATCTACAGAATTGGTAATATCAAGTCTGTATGTATGAAGATCACTATCAACAGTTGCATAAATAATATTGTCTTTAATCATAAATGAGTTACACTCGAAGGGCGCTGAACCTATATAGGTGGGATTTAAGGGATCCTCCAAGTGTAGAATTTGAATGTCATCCCAACTTTTCACACACAAATAATCTTCCTGAACACTTACCACACAATACAAATCCCATTCACCGCTATTTACTGTGTCAACCGGTTCCAGTTCTAACGGGTTTGAAAGGTCAAATACGGACATTGTATAAGCTGATACACCCGTCAACAAATAAAGATATTGTTCTTTTAATGCCATATATACGGCATCGGTATTAATCATTTGTGAAAATCCGGCCAATTGAGGTTCGTATGGGTTTTCGATGTTATACATCCTTAATATCCTTTGACCAACATCAAATTCCACCAGGATAACCAGGTAATTTTCATAAAATTTAATATCAAATGGAAAGCCAAGCATATCAATAGCCGTAACCTGTACAGGGGACTGGGGATCGGTAAAATCATAAACATTGACTCCTCCATGCATATTCTCTGTATTGATATACATGTCATACACAAAGCCATCTTTCTCAATACAACGGTTTTCCATTTCTTCGATCCAATTGATCCTTTCAATTTGTGAAAGTGGCTGTATTACCGGAAACTCACTTATATCGAATGCCTTGATATATTCCCATTCTTGAACATACAATATTGTGCCTGAAACACATAGCGTCCTTGCACTCCACGTATAGTCACCCAGAACAACAGAGTGATAAATACTATCCGGATTAGCGGTGTTAATCCCACAAATTCTGGATGGGGTCTGCGTAAATACAGCAGAATCGTTCATTGCAAAATTGTAGATATAGTTCCCTGTTTCATAGGTATAATTCACAGAGTCCAGAAATGTTAACTCGAAACCGTCTTGTGACATTACGTTCTTAAATGAGAGTAACAAAAGACTCAAGAGCAGCAAGGAGGCAAGTTTTTTTAATTTTTTTCTGTCTTTATAAGAAATATTCACAATAGTCCCCAGTGCAAAAATGCGTACAATAAGATTAATATATCTTTTTCATTATTTGGGTTTATTTTTAATTTCATTGTGATTGAAATCACTCGACAACAAAAACTCTCAAGTGCCTCAACCATCAGTGCATTTGAGGTCTAGACAAACTTTGCCCACAACGAGAGATTGGATACCAAATTGTATAGAATGCAACAACTTGATCAATAAAAGAGGAATATGATTACATCCCCTGAAAACGCGGCAAGCACATTTAAAAGCTCTGGCGTAAAATGGCGGTTTATGGGTTAGCGTAATCCTATTTTAACAGGACTACTTCATTACTGATTGGTATCCACAGACACAAATTGTGAGTAGTTCCTCCACAAATAATTCGTAGACATTAATAGAAGTTCTATTTGCCCTTTTGAAAAATACCACATATAATTTATGCCAACGATAAACACGCATAATTGACCTCGGTATTTGAACATGACAAACTCAGACTTGAACAGCGAACAGTTCAAAAAATCTCTTGATGTACAAGACGAACAGATTATCGAATTTCTTCCCCTTTTGCTAAAAGACCTCTGGGAATTGGGTGGGGATTCCAAGGGAATTACAAAGCTGTTGCAAAGAAACAACCTACTTAGAGATGGCCTTGAAGTTATTGACCTGGGTTGCGGAAAAGGGGCAACCGTTATTGAGTTGGCAAAACATTGTGATGGAGATTTTACTGGAATTGATATTGTAAAAGAGTTTATCGATGAAGGCAGAACAAGAATTGAAGGTGGTTCTTTAAAGGGTCGCGTGCATTTGATTGCAGGAGATATGTTGGAAGCTCTGGAAAAGAGCAATCAATATGACATTGTCATCTATGGTCACGATTCAGATATCTTGGGAACAGAATCAGAAGCACTTAAGGTATTAAACCATATTAAAAAAGAAACCGGCTATATTATTTTTGAAACCGCTTTCGGAAGTCAAGATTGCCCAGATAAAGATTACCCAACTTATGATCAATTGGAAAATGCAATACAAAAAAGTGGATTGACAGTTGTGGATAAATACCTGCGAGATCAGGCTTCAATTATTAAAATAAACGCGGATTACAATCATAAAATCAAAAAAAATGTTGATGCCTTAAGCCTTCAATACCCTGATAAAAAACCGCTTTTTGATACCTACTATCAGAATCAACTGGACGAATCATACGTGCTGGATCACTTTGCCAGTTGTATTTCTTTTCTCTTAAAGTGATAGGAATCTTACAACGTTCACCGTCCGAATCCGTACATTAGATGTGCGAATGCGGTGATCTCTTCATCTTACTTGTCCATATAGGTGTTGTTATTTAACAAATTAAGTTTTGGTACACACATTGCCATTTTCCCTGTGGGATACAGGGAGAAAAAATGTTCAAGCAAAACTTACTCGTTGCATTACGACATCTTAGAAAAGAAAAACTTTTCACAGGTCTCAACCTGATCGGCCTGACATTAGGCATTACCTGCGCTATTATCACTTTTCTTTTTGTCCAATATGAGCTGAACTACAACAAAATCCATTTGAACGGCGAACGAATCTACAGGGTGGTTACTCACTGGATCGATCAAGGTAGTGACCCTGAATACTTCGATCATACTACAACCAGAATGCCCCCCTATTTTGCTGAATCCATGGATCAAATGGAAAACTATGTACGGATGATGGAGGACAATGCAGATGTCCGGCAAGAACAAGACATGTTTGCGAAAGAAAAAATCCTCTACACCGATCCCAGCCTGTTTGACGTTTTCACTTTTGTCAGTCTGCGTGGAAATAAAGAATCCTTTCTGGACAACCCAGATAAAGTTGTAATCTCCCGTTCATTTGCCGAAAAACTTTTTGGGCATACAGATGTTATCGGAAAAACAGTCGAAATCCGGTGTCCTGAAGAGTTTGTTGATTTTATGATTGAAGGTGTTGTTGCTGACGTACCGGATAATTCCGATTTCAAGGCGGATTTGTACGTCAACCTTGAAGTTCCATATAAAATCTATTTTGGTCCTGACGGACAAGACTCATGGACCCTGCAATGGGCCAGTGCCTATCTCCTGCTCAAAGAAGGTGCTGATCCAAAAATTCTTGAGGAGAATATTAATCAAGTTCTGGTTGATGTAGGGATGGTGGAAAAATGCCGCGAATATGGATTCGAATTTTATTTTCATCTGCAGCCATTCCATGAACACTACATCTCTTTCGATAATCCACGAGGGATTCCAACTCAGAGCAATGCTAAAGGTGTTCTTATCCTGATGTTATGCGGTGGTGCAATTCTGCTGCTGGCCATCATCAATTTCAGCACATTTGCAACGGGCAAGGTATCCAACAGGCTGAACGAGTTCGGTGTCAGAAAGGTACTCGGCGCAGGAAAATGGCACTTTTTGAAACTCTATTGGCTGGAATCATTTATCCTATCATTTGTTTCTATTCTGATCAGCCTTGGAATATGCGAAATCTTCCTTAAGCATATCAGTATTTTAGCGCGGCGAGAACTTGACCTAATCCTTTCACCACAAATGCTGCTATTCATGGCAAGCATAACGCTGGCCATCATTCTGTTATCCAGCATTTACCCCGTCCTGGTAGCTTCACGATCAAAAATAGTAGATGTATTTCGTAATAGTGTCAGTATCGGAGGTAGAGGGCGGTTGCGGAAAATTCTTTTCCTGATGCAAGTCTTTATATCAGTTCTGCTTGTCAGTATCACCCTTATAATGCACGCTCAACTCAGTTATTTGTTGAATAAAAATCTTGGCTATGAAAAAGAACAGATTGTCATTTTGAATCTTGATAACCATGAGGATCTGGCTCGCAAAACCATGCTTCAGTTCCGTCAACATTTTGCTTCCGACCCCGATGTTTTGTCCGTTTCCGGTGCTAGCTGTTCCTTCGGGGACGTATGGAATGAAATCGGCTGGGTACACGAGAATTACAACAAGCCCATCGTTTATCAAAACACCATTGATTACAACTACCTCGATATGATGGGTATAGACATTATTGAAGGGCGGAATTTTGCAGAAGATCATCCTGAAGACTGGGAACATTCGATCATTATCAACCGCGGTTTCGCCGATCAGATGGAATGGAAAAATCCTATTGGTCAATCTATTCCAGAACAGTATGGCGGTCATACAGTAATCGGTGTTGTAGAGGATTTTAATTTTCTGGATCTCCGTAAAACTGTTGAACCCCTTGTTCTTTTTCTCAATCCTGAATTTTTCAGTTTTCCGGGACGAAAGAATTATGGAGGAAACGGCCCCGATATACAGAAAATCATGGTTAAGGTTAAAGCCGGTCAGATTCAGCCAACATTGAAAAAACTCGAACAATACTGGCAACAGAATGTTCCAGATCGTCATTTCAGTTTTTCATTCCTCGATGAGAAGGTGGCGAAGCAATACCATGAAGACCGTTTATGGATTAATACGTCTACTCTGGCAGCGTTTATCGCTCTTACCATTGGAATTCTGGGTATGGTGGGAATGACAGTAATGCAGATATCGCGACGTACAAAGGAAATCGGGATACGAAAGGTTCTTGGGGGTCACTTCTCTTCGATCATTATGTTGCTGTCAAAAGAATCCGCGATACTCATCTTGATTGCTAACGTGATGGCGATTCCCTTAATCTACCTGATTTCAAGGCAATGGCTTGAGGGTTTTGCCTACAGTATTTCCCTCAATGTGATCTATATAGTAGGTGGTGGAATACTTGTATTCGTCATTTCAATGACTACGCTATTTCTACTGGCCTACCAAGTGTCAAGAGAGAATCCAGTAAAAGCATTGAGGAGCGAATAATCGCGACTATTTCTCTCCTTCAACGAGGATAGTCTTACATAAATATTTTTTAGAGATATATGCCAGGCCGGGGGGGCTGGCATCACATCCAGCGGTGAACCCAACGTTAAAACCGGCTTTTACCATCTGTTCCTTCAGGAAACGGATGGTGAAGATGCTCATGTGCCGGGGGTCTGCTGCTGGATGCGGCATTTTACCCCTGGTTAAAGCCAACAGATATTCAATGAATTGAAGGTTGGGAACCGAAATCAGGACCCGTCCACCCGGTTTAACCACCCTGTATAACTCTTCCAGTGCATGTTCACGAAGAATTAGATGCTCGATCACTTCAAGGCAGGTCACAAAGTCAAAGCTGTTATCGTCAAACGGGAGATTCTCTTCGTCGAAGTTGACTACTTTGCTATCATCCAAAGAGGTCGCTTCCTTGAGTGCTGTGTCGACAAAATCTACACCAGTAGCATGAATGCTCGGAAATGAACCTTTCACTACTTCAGCGAGGTAGCCGTTCCCAGCACCAACGTCCAGCCATTTGTCCGGTTGAGCTTCACTGATTCGTTTCAGCGCAATTTTGTAACGGTGCTTCAGTTTGTAGAGCTTTTTTCTATCGGGACTACGGCGGTCCCACTCTTTGGAATTATAATCGCGAAGGGATTTCATGTTAAACCTTGTAAAGGTTGAAGCCGACCAATTAAACAGGATCGTGCTCCGGTTTGGTGACCGCTCATTTTAAGGATAGGTAACGTGATATTCAAGTGGAAAGATAAAAACGTTTGTTTTGAACTGTGTTTTGGTTGATCCAAGCTAAAAAAAATACCCCTTTTCCTTAGAATAAACGCTGTTTGCCAGCAAACAGCGCCATCTATTTGGATCCCCGACTAAGAAATTCGGGGATGACATATCTTTGATATAATAGACGACAGACCTTTGATGCAATAAAATAATGTTTATTAGCTGTGAATGATCTGACTTATCTAAATCGCCTCAGGCGTGAGGCTACCGGGTATTATCTACGAGACTCCTGAGACTGATTAAACCCTCCCCTATTTTTCGCGTCATATAAATACAAGCGTTGATATGGCTCTATCAACCTTTCAGCATATAGAAGTTAAAAAGGGAAAGCAGTACCTCATCCCAAAGTTAAAAAGTGGCCGGACAAAACACCCACCCAAAAGCACAACCCCTGCTAATAGATGGCTGTCCGGTCATTTTTTTGTTGAGTAAGAATGGGCTCCCATTACTTATCAATAGTGAGTTTCATCACTCTCTCCGCTTCTTATAATTCTTATAATATGTCTAAGAAAACAATTTTAGGAGGTTTTATGTATTTCAGGAAATTGGTTTTAGTCTTTTCAATTGTTCTTCTTTCCTCCTTTATCGGTTATACAGGTTATGCTCAGGAAGTCACCATTGAAAACGACAATCCTCTTGAACTGGAGGAAGGTGAATCTATTCAGCTCGAGGCAATTTACTTCGACGCTGAAGGTGAAGAAGTCGACACTACATTCGACTGGTCAATCCATCCTGGATTTCTTGGGAACATTGACTCACTTGATGTTCTTTACACGAACCAGAATGGTGAAGGAATTATTGTAGCCAGTGTTGGAGAGTTTTCCGACACCATCACCGTCATTGTAGAGGGTGAACCCGGCCCAGAACAGGGAGTGGAAATCCTCAACGAGGAAATTGAGCTGGAAGTTGGTGAATATCTCCAGTTAGAGGCTGTCTATTATAACGAGGCCGGCGAAGAAACTCCAGTAGAGTTTACGTGGTCGATTGACCCTGAAAATCTTGGCACTATAGACACCCTCGGTGTATTCCTTGCTCTTGAAGCGGGTGATGGAACAATCACTGCCACCTATGGTGAATTCAACGATACCGTCAATTTTGAAATTGAAGAAGGTGAAGAACCCCCAGAAGAATCCCCGGTTTTTGTTACACCTGGTGACACCGTTGTCACTATCGGCTCCCAACTCCAATTCTATGCATGGGAGATGGACACTCTAGGTAATCCAATTGAAGTAGATGCTACCTGGTCATTTGTTGGTGAACCTATCGGAACTCTTTCAGAAACCGGACTACTGGATGTTACTGTTGCAGGATTTTCATTTATCCAAGCCACCTCAGCCAACGGTTCAGCTACATCTTTGGTTATTGCTGAAGAGGAAGTTGATACCACCGGAACAAACAGCATTACCATTACCAGAACGACACCGAACCCTAACGGATATTCTGTTATGGCAGAAATCACCGAAGGTGAGAGTTGGACGATTGGTGGATTACCCCGCCCGATGAATGTCTTGAATGGCGGCAAAATCTATTTCCCCCATGGATCACTCCACGAGGACATTCGTCTCCATGTTGATCTACCCGGATTTGCAGAACATCACGGCGATAGTGTGGGATACGGTGGAAATATTGTCAGCGGCGTTCAGTTCCGAGTAATTGTAAACGACACAATTGTTGAGCCATACTACTTCGACGACCCACTTTTTGTTGGTCTTATCTTTAAACGTGGACTGCTTCGTAACATGGGAATAGACCCAGCAGACCTTGCCCTCTATTTTGCTATGGAAGAAGGTGACACGATTGCCTTTGATACCACAGGCATTTCCAACACTGTGGTGGACAGTTGCCGCAACATGATTTTCTCAAATGTGATTCATTTCAGTGACCTTGTCATTGCTCCACGTGCAGGCTCGGTAAACGTCGACGATCTGGATCCTGTTTCAAGTATTCCATCAGTATTCTTCCTTGAACAGAACTACCCAAATCCGTTTAATGCTTCAACAAATATCCGTTATAACCTCACTACAAAATCCGATGTCCGGCTCTATGTTTATGACATTCTTGGTCGGGAAGTAACGAAGCTAATAGAAGGTGCGCAAAATGCCGGTTACCACACGGTAAAATTTAACGGGCAGCACCTGGCAAGCGGCCTTTATTACATAAGGTTGGGAAACAACACATCATGGATGCAGACGCGAAAGATGACTTTGATTAAATAGTCTTCTGACTTGAAAGCACCTATTAAAAACTCTTAACCGGGAGAGAATATTTTCTCTCCCGGTTTTCTCTTTCCCTCTCAAACAACTATATTCTCAGCAGGTTTCAGAACGATTTTTCACGCTTATTCCAAACTTTCTGACGAAAGGTTTTATCGTGTCAGGCACAACATATAAAGACACCGGTGTTGATATTGATGCTGGCGAAGAGCTTGTAAAACGGATCAAACCGGCAGTCCGTAAAACGTTCGGTCCCGAGGTCGCAGCAGACCTTGGTCTTTTTGGTGGAGCATTTCGCCTTGATGTTAAAGAGATGGAAGACCCTGTCCTCATTAGCAGTACTGACGGTGTCGGCACAAAAACATTGGCGGCTATCTGGGCAAACCGTCATGATGGAGTTGGTCGAGATCTTGTTAATCACTGCGTGAATGATATTTTTACTTGCGGCGCAAAACCCCTCTTTTTCCTCGATTATTATGCCACAGGAAAACTGGACGTAGATATTGCTGAAGCGGTAATTGGTGGCCTTGCTGCCGGATGTGCAGATCTTGGTGTAGCCCTCGTAGGTGGTGAAACGGCTGAAATGCCTGCTGTCTATCACGAAGGATCATACGATTTGGCCGGAACGATCGTTGGTGTTGCAGACCGTGCTAAAATGATCACAGGTGAAAAGATCAAAGAAGGCGATATGTTGATCGGCTTACCGAGCAACGGACTTCATACGAACGGCTATACTCTTGCCAGAACTGTCCTGATAGACAAAGCAGGATTAAAACCTGACCAGGTACTCGACGGAATGGATGTGGATGTTGCCACTGCGCTCCTGACACCACATCTCTGTTATTACCCAATCGTGAAACCGTGGCTGGACCGTAGTCTGCCTGTCAACGGCATGGCTCACATTACAGGCGGTGGTATTGAAGGTAATACCAACAGGATTATTCCCGATGGATTAAAGGCAACCATCGAGTGGGGAAGCTGGGAATTACCTCCGTTGTTCCGTCACTTGAAAGACCTTGGTTCAGTACCTGAAGCGGACATGCGCCGTACCTTTAATCAAGGTATCGGATGGGTTCTTGTCGTCGATCCAACACGGGCAAAAGAGGTTATTCTGCATGCCATGAATTCGGGTCTTGAACCGAAACGTATCGGAATTGTTGAAAAGGCTTAAGAATTAACAATAGACTTTTTGGCCGGTTCCGATGGGGAGCCGGCTTTTTTTATGTGACAATGAGACTTTTTCACGGGTTCCTTAAGCCTTATTTTGCATTACTCAATGTTATTGAAGGAGAGACGAGATGTTGCTAATGGCAGCAGTTGTTGCCGCTTACTTTTTTGGTGCGCTGCCCACTGCGGTTATAGTAGCCAAACGAGTGGGTAACATCGACATATTTGAGGCGGGTAGTGGTAACCCGGGGGCGAGTAACGTCTTCCGTATCTTGGGACCACGTTGGGCTTCAGCGACCCTTGGTATCGATGTTTTCAAGGGGTACTTACCGGTCTGGCTGGTAAGTAAGATGGCGAGTGAGTTAACTCATCCATTTTTTGCTCCCACCGAGTTGGGTGTATTGGCTTGGGTAGGATTTGCTGCGTTTCTCGGGCACGTCTATTCACCCTTCCTGCATTTCAAGGGTGGTAAAGGTGCTGCAACAAGCCTTGGTGCTATGTTTGCAGTTGCGCCCCAAGCTGCAACACTATCGATTCTTGCCTACGCTGTGGCGCTTTATATTTGGAAAAAGTTCGCCGTTGCCACATTGGTTACCGGGTTGGTTTTCCCTGTAATCCTGTTTCTCAGGGAAGGTAATATGGAGTGGGAAAGTCTGGCATTCGGAGCATTAGTGCCAGTATTGCTGGCATTCACCCATAGATCAAACATTGCCCGTATTATTAAAGGTGAAGAATTACCTCTTAGCGATAGAGATGATGAAAAGGGAGAAAATTAATGGCTAAGTTCGCCGTTTTAGGTGCAGGTAGTTGGGGTACGGCCCTGGCTATACAGCTTGCGAAAAATGATCATGAAGTCACACTTTGGGAGTTTTTGCCCGAAGCCGCAGAGAAACTGATCCAAGACAGGGAAAATAAAACCTTTCTGGCCGGTATTCCCTTTCCTGATTCTATAAATGTGACCAATAATCTAAAAGAATCTCTCGATGGCGCTGAGGGTGTACTGCTAGTTGTTCCATCACAAGTAACACGAAAAGTTCTGGAACAGATTGATGTCAACGTAAACGACTTTGTATGGATTGGAGCATCCAAGGGTATAGAAAATAAAACCCTGATGCGAATGTCTGAGGTCTTTACCGATGTTTTTGGGCCTGATTCGTCCAGCCGTTATGTGACACTGTCTGGACCGAGCCACGCTGAAGAAGTCGCGTTATCGGTTCCAACAACTATTGTTGCTGCAGGTGAAGATCACGACCTCGCAATGCTGGTTCAAGCATGGTTCAGCAGTCCGACGCTCCGTGTATATAGCAGTGATGACATTGTGGGTGTTGAACTGGGTGCGTCACTAAAGAACATTGTTGCGATTGCCACCGGAATCTGCGATGGATTAAATTTTGGTGATAATACTAAGGGCGCGCTGATCACACGAGGATTACATGAAATTACTCGTCTGGGTTTAGCTCTTGATTGTAAACGGGAAACATTCTCCGGTCTATCGGGTTTGGGTGATCTTGTGACTACCTGTACCAGTAAACACAGCCGGAACCGTTTTGTTGGAGAGGAACTTGGACTCGGGAAAAAACTTAGCGATATTCTCGACTCCATGCACATGGTTGCAGAAGGTGTGGCTACAACTCAATCTACCTACAATCTTTCAAAAAAGATGGGGGTAGAAATGCCGATAACAGAACAGGTTTATCGAATTCTGTTTGAAGATGCTTCCCCAAAGGAAGCCGTATATCAATTAATGACCAGGAAGTTGAAGGTGGAGAAACATTTATGAAGCGCGTGTACATTGAAGACTTTGCAGACTACGCCGGACAGGAAGTAGAAGTCGCCGGTTGGCTTTACAACCAGCGTGGGTCCGGAAAACTGCGATTCCTCCTCGTTCGTGATGGAACAGGCATCGTCCAGGCAGTCGCCTCAAAGGCAGACTTGGGTGAGGATCTGTTTGCTGAAGCTAAAGCTCTAACACAGGAGACTTCGCTCTATGTACGCGGCATTATCAATCCGGACGATCGTGCACCGGGTGGTTTTGAGCTTCAGGTCACCGGACTTGAAAAGGTAGGCGATTCTGTCGACTACCCGATCTCTCCCAAGGAACACGGAACAACGTTCCTGATGGATAACCGTCACCTCTGGTTGCGGTCTAAAAAGCAGCATGCCGTGTTGAGGGTTCGCCACGAGATCAAGTTGGCGATCCATGACTTCTTCGACGGTCGCGGATTTATCAACTTCGATTCGCCGATGTTCACTCCGAACTCGGTGGAAGGTACAACTGATCTCTTCAGTACCAAGTATTTTGATACGACAGCCTACCTGTCGCAATCCGGTCAGCTCTATGCTGAAGCGGGTGCGATGGCATTCGGTAAGGTTTATACCTTTGGTCCGACCTTCCGTGCGGAAAAAAGCAAAACCCGCCGTCACCTGACGGAGTTCTGGATGATCGAGCCTGAAGTGGCCTACCTCGATTTGGCAGGCGATATGGACCTCGCTGAAGATATGACGATGTACATCGTTGAAAGAATTCTGGAAAAACGCAGGCCGGAACTGGAAACACTGGAACGGGACATCAGCAAACTTGAAGCGATTCAGAAACCCTTCCCACGGTTGCATTACGATGATGCGGCAAAAATCCTTGTGGAATACGCGAAAAACCATCCCGATGAAGAAGAAGCCGCGTTTACACCCGGCGACGATTTTGGCGGACGGCATGAAACGATTCTTACGCAAGAATATGATTGCCCGGTGTTTATCACTCATTTCCCAGCTGACATCAAACCCTTCTATATGAAACGCGATTCTGAGCAACCGGATAGAATGCTCGCTTTCGACATGATCGGCCCGGAAGGCTTTGGTGAGTTGATTGGTGGTTCCGTCCGTGAAGATGATTACGATCTTCTACTTGAACGGATTAAAGAACATGATCTCCCGGAAGAGGTTTTCAACTGGTATCTGGACCTGCGGAAATACGGCAGCGTTCCCCATGCAGGTTACGGCCTTGGATTGGAAAGATTTATCGCATGGATCACCGGACGGAAACATGTGCGCGAAACCATCCCCTTCCCGAGGATGATGTACCGGATAAATCCTTGATCAGGGAAAATAGATAATCTGAATTAAAAACGTTCGACTATGGTCGAACGTTTTCTTATTTTCTACCAGAATAATTCGATAGAAAGATTGAAGTAATGAGTGAAGCAAACAGAGAAAACTCTCTCAGAGTCCATATTTACGTCGAAGGCCGTGTCCAAGGCGTAGGGTTCCGTTGGTTTGTCATTGAGACCATCCGAGGACATTTTCCTGAGGTAAAAGGCTGGGTGAAAAACCTTTATGACGGCAGAGTTGAAGTTCTCGCCGAGGGTGATTCGGACCAGTTGGAAAAACTTATCTCGAAAATCGAACGAGGACCTCGAAGTGCCCATGTGGCGAATGTACAGGTTCACCGTGAGCCCGCCAGGGGCGGATTGTTTGGATTTGACGTGACCTATTAGTCAACGCCGGTTTCAGAGAAACCGGACTACATTTATAGCAAACGTCTCACACCGAGGTTCCTGCTAATCCGTCGAAGGCCGGACTTGCAGCAATCTGCAGGAATGACACCCTTTTTTCACTTTCATATTTGCGAACAACGGATGGCGTTGTTTGCTTGCAAACAACGTTTGTATTACCATCTACTTGAAGAACACAAGGACGGGTGCCCGACATGCTTGACATGTCGGGTTTCTTTGTTATCTTGGCCGGTCTCTTAAACACAGGTAATAATAATGACGCCGGTTTCAGAGAAACCGGCCTACACTGAAACCCTAAAATAGACCTTGATTGCAAGCAATCAAGGTTGAAATCTTTATAGAGTAAAACCTTTCTGATTCATCCATGTATGCTCGTCAAACAGGGTTTACTTTACGTAAAGAGCGAAAGTTCAGGCCTGTTTTTTTCTGGTGAACATAGTAAAAGACTTTTCCGGGATCAGCGACGCCGGGCTACGCCAAACTGGACTCCCAATACCAATCATGGAAGGTTCATAAGAAAACCGGGTGGGCGGTCTTCGTTTCACTACGCCCTGCCTGGCAAGCATCCCCAACTACAGAACTTTGGGACAGGCTCCGGGCCACCCATCAATATGATTTAGTCGATATATTCAATATCTCTTGATTTAAAGGGTACCAGAAGCAAACTCTTGCTTATCACTGGAATTGGCAGTAACTTCGTTTAATAGCATCGGGGCTTATAACTCCCCGATGTATTTTTTATGTTTTCCGTTTAAATGAGGTTTGTTATGCAAGATCGGATCGATGCCGTCCGAAAACAGCTTATTGCCGAAATCGCCGAAGCTACCCACGAGATGGAAGTTGATCTTCCGAAACGTATTGATGAAGCTCGACAAAAAGGTGATCTTTCCGAAAATGCGGAATATGAGGCTGCTAAAGAACGCCAGAATTATCTGGCTGTTTATCTGCTTCAACTCCAGCGCCGTCATGCAAAACTTGCCAACATTGATCTCGACCAAGTCGATAAAATGACCGTTGGGCTCTACTCTATAGTCGACCTTGAAGAAGTAGCCAACGCAAAAAAATATACCTACGAACTGGTTCTACCTGAAGAGATGGATATTAAAAAGGGTATGATCAGTATCATGTCCCCCATTGGCCAGCAATTACGAGGTTCAAAGGCGGGAAAAGTTGTTTCTATAAAAACTCCTGCTCGTACATTTGATCTCAAAATTCATGGCTTTACCAATATCTTAGGTGATCGTTTCGATTCCTGATTTTTTCTTGATTTTATACATGCTCTTCGGTTTAATTTCCGAACCGCACTAATGCCTGTTTCTTAGACAGGCAGGCTAAAGAGTACTGGAAGTAGAAGATGATTCCTTTGTCATCCAACGATAACGTTCCTTTTTCACAAAAGCTGAAAAACCTGCTGGGAGAGTTCCGCTCCCGTGAATACAGCTTCAATATCCTTATGGGCCTGATTATAGGTGTCGTAGGTGGATATGGTGCAGTTGGATTCAGGTTGGCAATCGGCTTTGTGCAGAAGTTGTCGTTCGGTGCTGTTGAACCAACCTTCCACTACCTGCTGGAATTGCCCTGGTACTGGCGTCTGGCGATTCCTACAATCGGTGGATTAATTGTTGGTCCAATCGTTACGTTTTTTGCCGCTGAGGCCAAGGGGCATGGTGTTCCCGAAGTCATGGCAGCGGTAGCAACCCGCGGTGGTATTATCCGTGGACGAGTCGCTGCTGCGAAAGTTCTTGCCAGTGCTGTCACTATCGGAACGGGTGGTTCTGCCGGTTCTGAAGGTCCAATTGTCCAGATCGGTAGCGGGATTGCTTCCGCACTAGGGCAGTTGTTCAAGGTTAGCGCACGCAAGATGAAAACGTTTGTGGGTTGCGGTGCTGCTGCCGGTATTGCCGCAGTCTTTAACGCTCCGGTTGCTGGAATGCTCTTTTCCCTTGAAGTGATTCTTGGGGATTTTGCCGTTGCCCAGATCAGTCCGATTATTGTCGCTTCTGTTACAGCAACCGCCATCAGTAGAATGCATTTGGGTGGTGCTCCGGCGTTTGCAGTTCCTGAGTACACGATGATCAGTCCGCTTGAGTTGATCCATTACGCCATCCTTGGTGTACTTGCGGCAGGCGTGGCTGTTCTTTTTGCTAAAACACTCGACTCCAGTGAAACGTTTTTTGAGAAACTGAAGGTTCCCGATTTTCTTAAACCAGGAATCGGTGGTTTAATTATCGGTTTAATCGGTGTCGCCGGTTTCCCGCATATATACGGTGTTGGTTACGAATTTATCGAAGTCGCCCTTCGAGGTGAACTTGCAATAGGATTACTGGTGGGCCTCATCTTCGCCAAAATCATTGCAACTTCTGCCACTTTGGGTTCCGGTGGTTCGGGAGGTATTCTCGCCCCCTCACTCTTCCTGGGCGCTATGACAGGCGGTGTGGTATGGTATGGTGCACACCTGATTACTCCTGATTTAATTGCTCCAAATTACGGTCCCTACGCACTGGTAGGAATGGCGGCTGTTGTTGCATCAACGACGAGGGCTCCCCTTCAGGCTATCCTTATTCTATTTGAGCTTACCGGTGGCTATCACGTCATTCTGCCTTTGATGCTTAGTTCTGTTATCGCTACGATGGTGGGAAGCCGTTTGATGGAAGAGAGTATTTATACTGTCAAATTGAAAGCCAAAGGACTGACACTCCGTCATGGTACTGAGGTCAATGTCCTGAAAGAAATAAAGACGAATGATATCATGCGTTCAGACTTCAAGTCTGTTCCTGAAAATACTCGCTTAAAACCACTCCTCGACATAGTGGGTGGTACATCCTTGAACTCCACCATTTTTATTACAGATAAAGAAAACCGTCTAAAAGGTTTTGTTTCCTTCCAGGAAATCAGACGGGTGCTGTTTGATGTGGAAGCTTTAGCTCCTGTTCTAGTTGCAGGGGATATCGCCAATATGTCTTCAGCAGCGGTGACCACCGAGGATTCGCTTAACCTAGTGATTCAGCTTTTTGCACGCCTGAATTTGGATGAGCTACCGGTTGTAGAACCCGATAATCCCGACATCATCATTGGTAGTGTCCACCGTCATGATGTTGTCGATGCCTACAACCACGAGATATTTAAACGAGATCTCACAGGTAGCATTTCCAACACGGTTAGTGTTGCCCAGAAGACAAAAAGCTCACCACTCGCCCCCGGTTATTCTATGGCTGAAATAGAGGTACCCAGTGAATTTGCTGGTAAAAATCTTCGTCAGCTGGATCTCAGAAATAAGTATGGGCTTGAGGTAATGCTTGTCAGAAGACGTGATATCAGCAAGCCGGATACCATAAATGGATTGGTTCCATCTCCAGACATGGTTTTCCAAAACGGTGATGTGCTTTTGATCAGCGGTCCACAGAAGGAAGTTGAGAAACTGACAAAGCAGTAAGAAAAAGTTGGGTAGCCCGGAGCCTGTCCCCAAGTTTTGTAATTGGGGATGCTGGCCTGCCAAGGCGTCGCTTTAGCGAAGACTGGTCACTCGGGGTTCTGCAAAATAACACAATAGATTTTTGTATAGATAGAGAATCCGCCGAAAGGTGGATTCTTTTTTAGAAGCGATATCCAAGATTTACAACAATTCGTTTGGTTTCGGGACCGTTCTTGGATTTTGGGGAAAAGGCACCCCACAACTCCATTGGACCGAGGAATGTATCCATGGCCATTCCCACAGCATAGGATTGGATAAGGTCATTGCGCTGAGGCCTCCAATCCTTCTGGTCACTGAAAGCGGCAAGATCGTAACGAAACAGGATATACGTATCTGCAATCATTCGACTGATAAGGTCATAACGCAATTCTGCTGTTCCACTCAGCTTTCGCAATGCTAGGAACCGGTAAGTTCGAAGAGCGGTAAAATCGGTGATGCCACCGATAACATATCGATGGGTCGAGGGGGTGGTTACTTCGGCAATACCACTAAAGAAGTTCAGTCTTCCAACCAACCTTGAATAAATTGGAATTACCTCTTCCAATTCGACACTGATTGTATTGAAGCTCAGTTCCTTATAGAGATTCCAATAAACATTGTATGAGAAGTCGATGAATGTACCTGACCTTGGGAATGGTCGTCTATCTTCTGTGTCTATTGTTCCCCGGATCATCAATGATTGATAGGCACTATATCGATCATTCCCGTCAATCAGATCTGTTACTCTGCTGATGTTGTAACCCGCAGAAAGACTTCCAAAAGTGCTTAGGTTAAAAAGCGCATCCAGTTGAGCGTTTGAGTTCCATTCATCAGCGAACCTGATTCTCTGCCCCTTAACATTATATATCGGAATATCTATATCGTTGTATTCCAGTTTCCCACGCCACCCGATGTAGGTTCTTGCCAGACGGTCGGCCCGGAAATTCAAACTGTAGGAACGATCATATTCACCATATCTTGCACGAACTATTACCTCTTTCCCGAGATGAATTAATGGATTTGGAAAAGCGACCTCACCGAGGTAACGAGTTCTTCTATCGCTATCAAAACCCATCCCCAGTGCAAAACGGGGCATAGGAGCTTCTTCGAGGAGGAAAACAAGGTCAATGCCATAGTCTTCCTGTTGTTCGAAATAGCAGTAGACTGTTGAATAACGACCGGTAGCATGCAGACTTTTAATCGATTTTTGCAGTTCATTAATGATTAATGGTTGACTCTCATCAACTTTGATTTCGCGCAGTGCCATGGAAATCATTTTCTCGTCGATTCCCTCGATACGGATATTTCTAACAATTCCCAGATCAACATTGATTCGTAAAATACCTTCTGGCGTTATATCACTTTGAATACTGGTGGCTCCGTAACCCCAGAGTTTGAAGGCTCTCAGTAGTCTTTCCAATCCTCTGTTCAAGTCTCGGGTGGTTCTTTTGCCTGTAGTTAATCCGATATCTTCCGGCAACCATTCCCGTTTAATTGGATGATCAAATGCGAGTTCCAACCCTTTGACATTTATTACAAGGTCTGGCGGTTCAATAATTTCAGGTGTAATTGATTTGATCTTTTCTATGTTGGCTTCGGTGACTTCTCTTCCCGCCTGAATAATCTTTCTAATCGTGTTAAAATCTGTGCTACCAAGCCCCACAAGATCTGGCACCAAAATTTCTGTGGCCAAAGAACGCGAAATAGAATCATTGGCCGCTGACATTAACGTTGTTACCTGGTTCGCGATTTCCCATGGTGAGTCAGGGTCAAGTTCGGGGGTTGTGGGAGTAGCACAATCCACCGCAATAACAATATCAGCCCCAAGTTCATACGTGGCACGGACAGGTACATTCTCCATTGCGCCACCGTCCACTAGGAGTCTGTCACCCCAACGCATTGCACGGAAGACGATTGGAACAGCCATAGTGGCCCTGAGGGCCAACGGCAAGCCACCCTCGGTTAAAAGTACCCGTTCACCCTTCTTCAGGTCTGTGGCGACCATTCCGAGGTCAATCTTTGTGGAACTGAACGGCTTCCCGTTTGGTGAGTAAGGAGCGTTTACAGTAAGGTTCAGGACTTCATTAAATAATGTCTGACCGGAAACCAGTGCGTCCGGGATATAGGGTTTTCCATTTCGGAGACGAATTGTGAGCAATTCACGGTTGGCGTTTTCTTTTTGAGCTAGGAATAAATTCCGTCTACTGGGAGCATCCGAGAATAGAGCGCCCCAATTCAGTTTTTCTGTAATTCGTTGCATCCATGTGGGAGAATATCCAGTGGCATATAAACCACCAACTACCGCCCCCATCGACGTACCGACAATAACATCGATAGGAATATTCTGCTCCGATAGAACCTGAAGTACACCAATATGAGCGAGTCCTCTTGCTCCACCACCACTTAATGCAAGCCCCACTTTTGGTCTATTGTATTCCAATTCCGGCAACATACCGGATGGTTGGTGTTTTCTTCTAAGATTCATTCCCTCAAGATCAATTTGGCCTGAATCTAAATCGAAATAATCAATTTCTTCGGGAACAATAACGGCAGTGCTATCCTTAGTATAACTGGGAATTGGAGCGAGAAATAGCAACAGAAACACTATTCCCAAGAGTAGTCCGGAAATTCGGTTGGAACATTTTATATAATTTGATGAGTACACTTACATTCTCTGCTTGAAATAGCAACGATAAACCTTTAATTGCATATTGCTTAGACAAAAGATAGTAATTTGTCAGCTCAAAGACCATCTACAAATATTGAAGGGAGCATTTATTTAAACTCGTATTATTTCTTACATTGTTACCAGACTCTGACGGTAAAATATTCGATTTATATACTAAAAATCACGATGGAGCTCTATCTTGAGTTTGGATCAAATAAAAAGATTCTTCGCAAAACCCATCGTCTTTCCTTTTTCAATAATCCTTTTATCTCTAATAATTAGAAGTATATACCTTTTGATGTCTGCCTCAGAAACAACCTTTCAGTCTCCCGGTGGAGATGCTGAAATATATGTAAGCATGGCAAAAGCATTCCTCGACGGTAGCTGGGAAAGTCATCCGTTTTTCCGTGCGCCCGGTTACCCAGCTTTTATAGCGTTACTAGAAAAATTCACTGGGGCTGGCCTATTCTGGCCTATTCGTGTTTTTCAGATTGTTCTATCTGCCTTTGGTGCAGCATGGCTTTCTCTTCTCACCAAAAATTGGTTTGGAAAAAGAGCGGGATGGATCGCTGGGATTCTCTGGACATTTTATGGCCTTAGCATTTATTTTGACGGAGAAGGACTTATCGCCAGTCTGTTTGTATCGCTATTTGCCCTTATGCTCTATACGTTTGACATCTACCTCAAGAATCGAAAAACAGTGCCCTTGATTATTGCCGCCTTTTCCCTTGGCCTAATGACAATCTTTAGAGCAAATGCTTTACTCTTCTGGCCAGTCTTTCTGTTTTTCACCTTGTATCCATTAAAAACTGAAAATACTAGTACTCTTAAAAACCGGATAGTTGCTACCATTATTTCATTCGTGTTGATAATCACCATCATTTCGCCTGCATTGATTCACAACTATAAAACGAGCGGACGGATGGCAATTAGTGTTCAAGGTGGAATAAATCTCTATATCGGCAACCATCCTGTCAGCAAAGGGGCATTTGCAGTTGATCCTGATTTTGGAAGTGACTGGACGGAAGCACAGATAACACAACGCGCTATCAATGAAACAGGTAAACTTCTCAATCCTTCCGAGGTATCCAGTTTCTATGTGGCAAAAACAGGTGACTATATATCCGCAAACTTCAGCGATTGGCTGAAGCTGGAAATGAAAAAAGTTCTTATTCTATTCAACTTTTATGAGTTAGCCAATAACCGTGCAATTTATCCATATTTGAATTCGATTAATGGATTTTTCAGCTTCATTCTATTAATGGGTTTTCCTGTTGTATTAATCTTTTCGATTCCGTTTATCCCAAAAGCATTGGCAAAACAGAAGCGATGTTTCCCAATCCTTCTATTTGGTGCTGCCCATGTCTTCATGCTTCTGGTTTTCTTCGTGAACGCTCGTTACCGTTTCCCGCTTATTCCTGTGTTGCTACCATTCACCGGATTCGGAATCCTTTATCTATCTTCAAACTGGAAAGAACTTATCACCTTCAGACGCAATAATAGAGTTGTTGCATTTGCTTTGATTTTAGTTTCAGTCCTCGTTTTCCTTCCATCCCACACAACCGCTGATGACGAACGAGCATCCTGGCTTTACCATCGTGGGACAGCCTCGCTAAGGCTTGAGCGGTACAGGGAAGCATTAAAATCGTTTACTGAGCTAACGGAGCAATACCCCCAATACAAAAATGGCTTTAACAACCTTGGAGTTGTTTTCCTGCATGGCAAAAAAATGGAAAAAGCACAGGAATGCTTTGAAATTGAATTAAAATATCATCCCAACAATGCGAAAGCACTTAACAACTTGGGAACGATCTTTCAACACAATGGTCAGATCGAAAAAGCGGTCTTCTATTACAAACAAGCCTTGGTTTCAGATCCCAGCAACTCTGACGCGAGGTTTAACCTTGCCCACATTTATCACGAAAAATCTACGAGTTGTTATAATGAGGGCTTACTTAAAGAGGCCCTTGAATCAGCTTATATGGCTACCGAATTTCTACCAGACAACCCAAATTACATGTATAACTACGCTATCCTTCTAACTGAGGTTGGAAATCCTGATTCAGCAAAGGTTGTTCTTGAAAAACTACTCTCGGCATTTTCTCATTACCCTCCAGCGGAGCTGGCGCTTCAACAACTTAATAGATAAAAAAAAAGACCAGCCAAAAGGCTGGTCTTAATCGTTCAAGCGAACTTATATCAATTATCACCGATAATCATTGTGTTCAGGTTTGGATTGTAGAACCAGTCCAGCATTTCTGTCCAGACTTCGACAGTTTCATCTTCTTCTACAAAGTAATAGCTGAATGTACTCAGGGCGGTTCTGAATCTCAATGTCGAGAAAGCACCATCCCTGGCTTCAACCATTTCAACCCTGACTTCACATGGTTTCAGGTGAAGTTCGGAAATCGGATCATAAACATAATCCACAAGGATAGAGTCTCTTCCGTTCCATGGGTTGTTACCCTCGGAATTTGACCACGGGACGCCTTCATCATAACTCACAAGAATCTGATTGTTATTAATGAACTGAATTTCGCCCTCGTAGTTTGGATAACCAGCATCCAGGAAGGTCTTGTTAATTACCCTTGAAACTTCTGTAACATTTGGATTATTTGTTCTCAGGTAACATTCCGTTGATGTTGGCGGGAAATACAAGTCCCCAGGATCAATACCATTGTTATCCAAGTCAACTCGTTCAATCGTTAAGGTATTCTCTTCTTCAACTTCTATCAACAAACCGGAAGTAATAGATTTGATGTATTGAGTTGTTTGCGCTCCAGTAGACCTTGCAATTGGGTCAACACCTGATTGACCATAGTTTGTTGAATCAACATATCCGTAGTACGGCGGAGTATCTTGGGACGGCACGAAGTTTTCATCAGCTTTATTGTCATCAAACGTTAAACCTGTTAAACCTTGAATACCGGGGCTTGTTCCAATCCATTCGGCAAAACATTGCGCTCCAAAAGGTCCGCCAATATGAAGTCCATCTGGATAGGCGATATCTTCGACACCGAAGTAATTAAACATCATTAGCTCTTCTTGTCCGAAGTTAACACCGGCATCCGTTCGGGAATAGTCAAGTGCACCCTTGGCTACCATACGACCCATAACCCAGATTCGTCCACCAACCTGTAGATACTCTTCCATTACCTGTGTTTTTTCTTCCACATAGTTTCCAGTGAATACAGAATGGGTGGAATTGAATTGATCAGCCGCAAAAATTACCATTTTATACTGACTAATCAAGGATTTTGAAATGCTGGCTGTCTGGGGGGAGGAAACATTCATAAACCGCACATCGATTCCATCATCCAGATTCAACGTAACATGCTCCAGATTCGGCGCAACTGTCTCCAGCAATTCACGGTAGAAGGTTGTTAATGAATCTACCAGTGGTAATCCAAACGGAGGAGTAAATGGGGTTTCAGTAACCACCAAAAGATTATGCTCAAATGTCGGGTTGAGAACATTGAATTCAACACGAGCCGGGGCGACAGACTCTGTAAGACCGTCATCACGCGACCACACATTCAGTGTATAAAAACCCGTTTCCAAATCTACAATATTCAATTCCTGATCATCCGACCATTGGGTGATAAATTGAGTATCCGAAGGTGCCTTTACTAGAGACGCCTTAAACTCGAGTGGAATTGTATACAGGGCTTTATCATCGGGATCAGATCCACGCCATGTGAATTGAATACCGGGATAAAACGCGGTCAGACTCGGTGCTGAGAACAATGTATCCTGAACAACGTAACGAGTGCTGAAGAGTGTTTCGTCTGTACCCGTTGGTCCAATTCTTGGAATGTTCGGTGCATTATTCGTACGGAAAAATGTTCTGTACTTAATTTCTTCGCACTGCAAACCTTCATTATCCGTACAACGGATATAGAAGATGTGCTCAGTTGTATCTCCAGCTTCAGTAAGCAGGAAGATTTGAGCCTGTGTTGCCAGAGTGTCTACCCAAGCTTCATCCGGTATCTGAGTGATATAATCGATTGGGTTTGTGACCGCTTCAGCATCGATAATGTCGGCATAAGAATAGTGCCTTACAAAACCGTCGGGGTCATTACCGGTCCAATAAATGATCGGCGCAAAATCGAATATGGATGAATCTTGTGGAACGGTCACAAAGCTAACGTTGGGAGGTTGATTTGTGTCAATATCTCCCTTCATTTCGCCGCACCCTGACACGACCAACATCGTCAATGTCAAAGCGAAGACCGTCCAGATGATACTACTGCGTAAGCTATACTTCATCATTTGGTCTCCTAAAATCCGCGGACGATAGCGTCCAACCGTTCGATTTCCTGAGCAATTTCATCGATTCCTGCATCAGTAAGGTTTCCTTGTCCATCCCTACCAGGAATAAAGTGCTCGTTGAGTTTCCAGATGAAATCCAGGGCATCATTGTCAACGTCATCCGATTCGTACTCACCTTGCAGGTAGTAACATTTGGCCAATGTGACATAAAGATCATTGATGTCAACACCGGGCATATGGATGAAGCTATAAGTTGGAATATTGAGCGCGATATCTCTAATGTGTTCAATCGCGGAATCAAAATCCTCATTATCAAATGCCAGGAAACCCATACCTATATGAATATCGTTTTCACTGCCTGTTTTGCCGAGGCCCGTTTCCCATTTCTCTTGAGCGGTTACGTTTGAATTCGGATAAGCGTCGTCCGTTACCATGTAGTAGGTCCAACCAGCACCGCTAAACGCGTCAGTACTGTTTGCCCCTGCATTAATGGCAGCTTCGAAGTTATAAATTGCTTCATCCCAGTCCAGAGCCTCAAAAGCACTCCAGCCTGCTCGCGCAAACGCCAAGGGATCAGTTACTGCCGGTGCAGCATCATCATCGTCATCATCATCACCTGTACAACCAGTGGTGACCATGACTAGACCCATTACCAGTAGAACGATGAGCCAGGACCATTTTAGATTATTGTTTCTCATCACTTATCCTCCTTACCGCATCAGCACGAGTTTGCGGGTTTGGGTGATTCCCATTGACCCATCTGCCGGACGCGATTCCATGCGATAGAGATAAACGCCACTGGCTACTTCATGTCCCATCACGTTACGTCCATTCCACATGACGACATGGTTACCTGCAGTAAACCAGTTATTTGTGATTGTTGCTACTTTTTGACCGATGATGTTATAAACTGAAATCTGAACCTTCGATGCTCCGTTGAGAACAAACGGAATGTTTGTTGTCGGGTTGAACGGGTTCGGATAGTTGGCACCCAGTTTGGATTTCGTCGGCAAAAGTTCACTTGTTGAACCTGATGGTTCATAGAACGTTGCATGACGGCCAGGACCCGTTGACTTGGCATGTACAGTTCCGGAAGTCAGATCCACGTACGATTCCAGCATGGACCATTCACCATCCCTGTTGCATCGCCAAACCGACAGTCCTTCTTCGGTACCGGTTCTTACAACATCTTTATCATACGGCATAACGATTTCTGCCTGATTGGACCATGAATCAACAGGAGCTTTCACTTCCCATCTTGGTCCAGCAATAGCGGCATAAATCATTTCCTCAGGAACACTCATATTCTGATCTGTTTCACCGATCAGGATCATATCTCCACCAGCACTATTTGGCGGAAGTATCAATTGTGCGCCTGAAATATCGGTTAACTCTGCACCGTTAGTTGAACGATAAAGTGAAACGGCAAGAGTTCTTCGGATCTTCGCTTCTTTGGTTTCAGCACCATCCATATATTCAGCAGAAGCAACAAGCTCAAGGTAGCTGGATTCATCTGCCACGTAGCTTGCTCTCCATGAACGGTCTCTGTCACCAAATGCTGTCAGTTCAAGCGTTTCTGGTGTCGGATTAAATGTTTTCAATGTCAAGACAGGATCATTTTCCAGAGCCTGCATTGCATTGATGACAAAATGTAATCCGGCGGGGTTGGTCGTATTGTAGAACACTCGAATCTGAAGCGGATTAGCAGTCCAGTATCCTGCATAAGGACCACCAAAGATACCCACATCATTAGTTTCTGTTCCTAATGATGGTGGGAAGCTGTAGTCCATGAAGCTTGATGATGGATTACCAAGGTCAATCAATGGGCTGTTTTCATCCCATGTGATAAATCCGTCTGCATCAAATTCCAATTCAGGATTCAGATCGAAGTCGGAGGCTGTCCATCCACCCTCAATATCGTTGTAGCTGCTGATTGTGGAACCATCTGCCGACGTATCAATCTGTGCACCGGCATGACCATAAACAACAGAGTTTCTAATCACCGGTTTGGAAAGATCAGTGACATAAACACCAATTTCTGCACCGTCATCAACGTTATTAACGATGACACTGTTCATGATGTTTGGAGTACTGATTTCTGTCATTCCAATTCCATCACCCATTCCAGTTGCCATATTTTCAGAAATTATGGTATTTGCAACAAGTGGACTTGAATAGGAACGCATGTAGATTCCGCCACCGTTAACGGCTGTATTGCCATTAACAAGGTTGGCGTAGAAGAAGGGGGCACTTCCCCAGAACATGGCGCCACCACCGTTGGTAGTTGCCATATTGTCGATGATTGAACATCGGGTGAAGTTCGGTTGTGACTGGTATACCCAGACACCGCCACCGTCTTTGAGGCTTTCACAATTCTTTACTGTGACCTGGTAGAAACTTGGGTTACAGTTATAAATGGTGATACCACCACCGTGACCTAATTGATGCGGAATTGCAGTGTCAAAAGGATCATCAATTTCATCATCTGGATCGAGATACTCTTCGATTTCAGCGACTGTCCAGGTAGTACCACTGTCGATGACCGCCCATTCGAGCCTTGTGCCGGCTTCAGCAGAAAGGAAGATTAAACCACCATGGAGTGCATCTGAGCCATCCTGCGGAACAAATTCAACAGGTTCTTCTTCAGTACCCAGTACTTCTAGGGTACCTTCAACCTGAATGAAGTTTGGTCCACCGATAGCATCGGCCCTTGGGGCTTCAAATTCAACTCTTACACCTGGAAGTATTGTGATATTGCTTCCTGGTGGAATTGTTGAGAATCCTGCACAAACATATACTGAGTCATCTCCAGCTCCCCAGACATCACCGATGCCTGAAGCCAGATTTGGAATATTGTCACTGAAATAAATACCACCCTGCGTACCAATACCTGTTATGTAGAAGGGATCGAAAGGATAAGTATTTGTCGTAATCCTCAAAGTATCCAGGTGTTCACCGAGCCTTGAAGGATCGAAAACGAAAGTCAGACTATCTTCTTCACCAGGACCGATTACTTTGCCATCAGCCGGAGGATCAAAGAAGAAAGCATTGTCATTGTTCGTTGCAGTTAGAATCGTCAGGTCACGGTTACCATTATTAATGATCCCGATTGTTCTTGTGCGTGTATCAGCAAGATCAACGAAGTCAAAATCGATATTGTCGTCCAGTGGACGAATAATTTGAGGTAGTGGACCAATGGCATAGGCACTCAATGTGACGCCAACTGATCTATCATTGGTACCAATTCGAAGGTCTTCCTGAATCGGGCCAACCGTTGAAGGATCACAAACGATGTGATAAACTCGAGAGTTCCCTGGCGCTATCGCTTGCATACTATCAACGTCAGATTCAACGACCGAGAAATAATCCATTGTGTTATATGACATGAGGCGAAGATCAGTCGTACCGATGTTGGAAATTGTCATTTCCAGTGTGTCCGGTTGAGCAATTTCAACTGTGTCATAATCAAGGGACGTGACTGTATAAGAAACTACCGGATCGTGGAAGTTCTTACGAATTTCCCAACGATATGTACCGGAGTTTGTTATGAGTTCAAGAATGTCGTGTTCGCCACCGATGAACTCTTCATCACCTTCCAGCGGTGTATAGAGCATTTCTACGATAGCAACACTATCGGGTCTCGCCAGAATCGGTTCTTCACTTTCCACCCATGAGAATCTTGACGTAGTAGGTCCTGAAACCCAGTACATATTTTCGGGTGTCGTTAAGATCGATAAATATCCAGCACCGATATTCTTAAGCTGTAGGGTTACCGGGTTTGATTCACCGGGTCTAGTCCTTGCCGAAACACCAGCGAAAGGAACTGAACCAATAAAGGGGTCACCGGCAGCATCAACTTGTCTTCCAACAGGCAATGATCTGGTGGCGAATTGAGTACCACCCCAGGCACCAATGTTAATATGGGGATTACCTGTATCCTGTGGACCACCACTTGGAAGAGGTTCATTGTAAGCCATTGGATCATTGGGGTCACCAAAGTCAACAGCCCTGGATGAGTCACTCAAGGTCCAGAAATTCTCATCTTCGAAGTAGACGATCTGGTTACCACCCGGATCTTTACCCCGGTAGTTAAAATTATCCAGTTCATCTTCCGACAATGTCGTTATGACGCAATATCTGAACGGACGTGCATCACCTTGAATAACACCGGCATTGTAATATGAATCATCATCATTAACGCTCAGCCCATCATTCGAATACAGGATTGATGAACGAACAAAAGGATCTGTACCCGGACCGAAATACATACCATTTCCATGGTAAGCATTAATGTTGGATCCAGCCCTGTTCATGACGACTGTCAGGTTCCAGAATTCTACAGGTGAGTTATCTACAAAGACACCACCACCAGATTCTGCAGCATAGTTACCCGCGATAATATTGTTGCGGAATTCTGAGTTGCAGGACCACATGTAGATACCACCACCAGAGTAATCTGCTCTGTTATAACGAAGAATGGTGTTTTTGATTGTCGGGGATGATGAATGAATAAAGACACCACCACCACAACTTTCCGGCCAATCCCCTCTGGCATATCCATATTCAATAATTACCCATTGCAGTATTGATCCCTGCGGCGAGCTATTAAAACGGATACCTTTCCAAAGCGTATTCCAGCCATCACCTTCTGGATTTGTCCAGTTCAGATTTAGTCCTGTTGTATCCTGAGTGAATTTCACCCATGATATCTGGTCGGGAGTATACCTGAGAGAATCATCAGTCACTTCAGGAGCAGAACCCCGAGCATCCAGAATACCAGATACATTAAGAGAATAAGCACCCCTAAAGAACACGGTAACACCGGATTCGATGGTTAAACTAACCCCACTTGGAACAGTGACGTTACCATCGATAAACACGGTATCAACCGACGATTCCCAAGTCTCATCGGCCGTAAACGTCGTGTCTCCGGGGATGGTCATGTTCGCCACCGCTATCCCTGCAATGAGACACAGTAACGTTAAGACCGTCATTCCTTTGGTGATCAGACGCACGATTTCACCTCGTCTATTGATCGTACAAGAGTCAACCGCTTCCTATTCAGGAAACATCGCTGATTATTGTATCAACTATCGCCGAAACATCGGCGCTTCAATTATCAATTTCTAACCGTTTTACCTGCCAAAACGGTATGCAAGGCTGAATCGGTGAATGTCACCGACATAGCCAATATTTGCATAAGAGTAATCAACGCTAAGGCCGATACCCCTGAAATAAAGTCCACCACCAAAGGAAAGACCATCAAAGCTGATCATACCATCTTCATCAATGATGGGATATTCCACGTATGGATTTTTTCCTTCAATGTCATCAAGATATTCGTCATAAGTGTCGCGTTTGAAGCCATTGAACTTCTTACCTGCTCTTAAAAACGCTGATTCTTTGAATGCATATTCAAAACCTAAATGCAATTCCTCAACGTTGTCATTCGGGTGAAGAAACTCAAGTACCATAGTCAGACGAGTGATGTCTGTTTTCTTCAAATCTGCCGACGTACCAAATTTAAAAATCATTGGTAGCGGGAATGCCGAACTGATGAAGTCCATATCCGGGCCGAAATTAGAAATCAACATGGCAATCTTGATTGATTTCCAGCCGGTGTCGTAAAACGTACCGACGTCAATTCCATAACCCCTGGCAACTTCATTCGCCAAGTTTTCCTGGATATACTTTCCAGTAAAACCAACGGAGAACTTGTTGGTCAATCTCTGGGCGTATGAAACACCTGCAGAGAAATCTGATGCTGTAAAGGTTCTTCCTGTACCGTAGGGACGTTCTGGAGTAGTTTCATCCATGTCACCCGTATACAAACCGAACACCTGCACACCCATCGCAGCGCCTAATGCAGGCAGCGGCTGAGCATAACCGATGAAGTCATAGCTGATATCGGCAGGGTAAGAGACATGTGAAACAAGCATTTCGTTGTTTCGCATGTTGACCATACCTGCTGGATTATACCAAAGAGCACTGACATCGTCGGCAATTGGCAAAAATGCATCTGCCATTGCTACAGCCCTGGAAGATGGTCCGATTTTCAGGAAGTTAACCCCTGTCGTACCAACTTTTGCTTGACTCCAGGCGATTCCGGGTGCGATAAGCACGACCGCCAGGAAAATGCATAACAGCTCATTCCTTTTCATGCTCGCACCTCGCTTATCTGATGACAACAAATTTGCCGACATCAATGTTGCCTTTATTTGCTTCTGTCATATCCTCAACGCTGAAGATATAGATACCTGAAACAATCTGTTGTTTATTTCTACTGTTCATGTCCCAAGCTTCTGCATGGGCACTATTCCAGTTGCCGATTCGGCCGTTCTTGTTGACATCATGTTCAACAATGTCAATAAGGTCACCGGATACCGTAAAGATACGGATCAGGCATTTTTCCGGAAGATTGTAGAAATAGATTCTTCTGTCAGTCTGAGGGAAGAATCCAGCCGTACCGTCATCCCGGTTTTCCCAGGAAACGGAAGTTGTATCTACATCGTCAAACGCAATTTGCAGATATTGTCTTGTATAATCCTGATCAGCACGGTATGGGTTCGGTACAACACCGACCTTTTTAAGTCCGTAACCATCGGGTGCGACATATTGCATATTCGCTGATTTTGCAGATTCCAGTGGTTCTGTTCCACTACGATAGTCACCAAAGTCATAAGATGTAACTGAGTAGTAAAGTGGAACCATTGGATGTGCATTTTCTATCACAAACTGGTATGTAGAATCATCACCGGCTGTTCTATGAGCGGTGATTATATCTTTACCAGTATTCAAACCGATCGGTTGAAGATAACCGAGGATATCACCAGGGAATGCCTTTGTTGGGGGCAGATCTGGTCTGACATCCGGGAATGCAGGATCATCAGCATAATAGGTGCTGTCGAGCAAAGAATCATTTTCTGTATAATATGACCAGCTATAGTTATCAAATGATGCCAGGAAACTGAATTCGTTTTCCTGACCTGTATTTGATACATATACCCTGTAGCCTTCAAAGTCCTGCTGGCGACTGAATGGATCACGGTAGTCAGAATCTTCAGATGGTTTCGCTGTCCATTGAAGAATGACATCATTGCCATCCGTAATTGCCTTCAAAACAGGAGTGGGCGGAGGTGGCGGTCCCTGGAAGTCAGCGAAACCATCACCTTGGTCAAACAGTTCGTTTCCATAAGTATAATCAACTGTCTTCGGGCGTGGCGCAACATCTTCCTGCGGCTGGAATTTACCATCGCGTTCGCCAGTATCCTTACCGGGATATTCAAGTGTGATCAAGTTGTCAGTTGCAATATCATAGAAACTGACTGTCATACCTGGTTCGGCAGCATACACACAGTCAATACCAACGTCTTCACCAAACCAACCATCCTGAATACCGGTGTTGGGATCTGGTGTATCGATCATCGGGTTATCATATACTTTAGATGCCCAGTCAGCATTGTACTGGAAATCAGCATAGTTAAATTTATTCGGATCGATGATTTCATCTGTTGTTTGCGGATTGTTACGATCGTGGAAGCCGCTACCGGCTACGTAGGCGATCGTCATGGAGAATTTTTCACCCGGGTTCAGACGATAAATACGATTTCCAGATTCATCGATGAAGTCAAATACTCCAAGTGGTCCCCAACTGATGAGGTAGCGGGTATCAAAACCGTTCGCAATATCACGACCGTTTTCAACACTTTCCTGACGCCACTCGTGCTCTTCAACAACGTTTCCATCAATATCCCGAAACTGCTGTGGATTGTCGGAAATCCAATCGAGGTCAGCAACACGAATCTGATCGTAATCAAACTCACCGTTACTCAATACATGGTACTTATCAGAGTCGGTAATCGGTGTACCAAAGGTCGCAGTCCAGTTACCCTGGGAACCATCATCCACCCATGCGGGACCAAAGTCGAAAGTCGGGTCACCGTTGGAAATCCACCAGTTGAACGAGGTACGAAGTCTCGGGTTCGGCGCACGAACAACACGGGATCCTGTTACGTCAGGACAGGTGAAGTTGGTACCACTGCTGGTACCGTTACGACGACCATCATTATCAGCAATCCATGCTGTATTAATGGTTAAGACCTCAATGTCGCTTGTTCCTGGAGGACTATATTCATAGGTTTTTGTGAAACCGCAAATGTCATCAGCATAGTGCTGTGATTGACGATCTGAAGCGATACCGCAGTCAGCATCTACATAAAGGCCAACGTACAAGTTTTTAAGGAACTTGTCGGCGATATTTTCGATTTCATAGTCCATGATGATGAAATCCTGAGCATAGTTATAAGACCATGCGTAGGATTTCTGGGTAACTTTCACACCAAGCGGGACGTGTGGACCATCCTGGGGATGGCCAACACCTGCACCACCGGCCTGTGTCGTTACTGTATCAGCATAAGCTGTAATAAAGTCCTGTTCTGAAATAGCATCGGGGTGCGATGTGTAATCTCCAAGACAATTTGTCTGGTTTGCACGAACCGTACGTTCCTCGATGTCCATGACAGCATAGAATTCCTCATCGGCACCCAAGTTGTTAAACCAACCTTCAGTTCCGTTTGAAACTCTAGGATATTCGTACCCTTCTTCCTGAATCATTGCACCGACCCAGATAGCTCCCTGGAAGAGGTATTGTGCTTCGCTACCACCAGGATATTCCGCCTGTGGCGACCAGTCGCCAGTACAAGGATCAATAAGAGCTGTGCCATCTCCAGGACTATCGTTACCAAAATAGCCGTGGTTGGTAATCGTTAACCAAAGTCTCCCTACATCATGAAGTCTGTTTGCCGGGTCGACATAGGACGCCATTCTTGGAGTTTTGGCAACAGGACCCTGATCCGGATCTCCATTTTCCGCCGGAGGAGCAAATCTGGCCATTGCCATCATTGCAAACCCGAGGATCAGGAGCACGACCAATCCTGTTTTTGCCAGTTGTTGTTTCATTTGCCGCATATTTCCTTCCCGTACCTATAAAGGTCTTCTCCTGAATCTACTTATCTGCCTAGTGGCCAACCCGTGGCACCCATACCAGCCGCTGGACTGGAAGCTGGAATAGTGAAATTCCCAGCATCTGGATTGGTAAACAACGGATCAGTTTCGATTAATCCAGTTGTTACCACACTACCAACTGTACCTTCTATGAAGTTTACAGGAGGTAATTCATCAGATTCAGGTTCATACGAGGTATAAATATTACTGTCAGTAAGTTCGGCTCTTGATGATACTTCTGCTACGATACCGGCTCTTTTGTATTCCGACAAGACGGAGTTTGTGAAGACAACCGGAGTACTATTATCAGTACTTCTCACAGCATAGTATATGAAGTTTGTGAATCCACTTTCATCTGAACTTTTACCGTAAAGAGTAAGGTGATCGATTGTAGGTCTTGACCTATCAACGACCAGACCGCTTACGGTGACATTGTAGATTAAAGCGTTTGATATCGTTGGGAAACTATTGTTCATCAACATGATCCCGTAACGATTCACATTGCGAATGAGCAGATCTGTAATCACAGGACTACAGTTCAGATCCATAATAATACCATCGGTATTTGCACCATCAATTTCCAATTTGTTGATGGAAGGTGCAGAACCATTTGAGCAGTAAAGGCCAGCCCAGTAGGAGTCACGGATGGTAATATTGTCCAAGGATGGTGAACAGCCGAGTAAGCTAAGAGCCCCAAGGGTGTCAAAATTGGCTTTGGATGTATTCTCAACCGAACCGTACTCAATAATCACATTCGTAAGGAATGATGAGTCATCAACTCCGGCCAGAACTATCTGACGCCAATCCGCTCTCCCGGGTTCTTCCAGCCCTGATGTGAAGAGAATTGGATTTGAAGATGTACCATCTGCTTCAATATTTCCTTCAACGATCAAGCTATAAGGACCATCAAAGAAGATTCTTGCGCCTGCACCGACTGTTAATACATCACCTTCTTCAACATAGCTATCGCAAGTGATGTGATAATCAGTGTTGGCGTTGAGAACCAGTTTACTGCCTTTCAAAACCTTCGAAAGGTCAGTGACATTCTGATAGATTGGTAAGGCACCCAAATCCATCGCGGTTCCATCGGGATCTGATCCATCGTTTGGATTAGCCGCATCAATCACTCCACTACATGGATGCAGATGGTAATCACCACCTTCAAAATCGATGAAGTAGGGATTTCTGTGAATGTCGGTGCTATGATCTGATTCAACGCTGAATTCACCGGGAACGTAATCAAGAGACACGTTGTTCCAGATGTTGTTATAATACATCGTTGGGATCAAACCACCTGAATAGAGGGCGCCAATACGGTCTGGAAGTCGAATACCTGCATCATCATTTTCAACAAGGATGTTGTTGTTGATCCTTGTGAATGGGATCGAATTCGCTTCGCCATCCCAGAATGCAACCCAGTTCGGTTCGACACGAATGGCATTAAAAGCGTTGCCAATAATCGTATTGAATTCAATTCGAACTGTGTCATCACTCATTGTACCGGGAGCAACGCCGCCGATAACATGGATGCCATCGTAACCACCCTTATCAATGATACAGCGGCGGATGGTAGGTGTACATTCCTTAACGGTAATTGCACCACGCATCAGCAAGTCGTAAATGATTCCGTTTCCTTCTTCACCCGGATGGTCATATGTACGAGTTGTATCATCTATCAGGTTGTATTTGTTTGCGTACTCGACCTTTACGTATTCGAGGATCGTGCCATCATCGGCATTATCCAGCCAAACACCTTTCCAGTCACCACGATCAGGCATTGATTGCCCGGAAGTAAATGTGATATAGGAGTCTTCCATACCGACAGCTTCGAGTTGTCCTTCAACCTTAAACGCGAAGTTACCCTTAACAAGGATTTCAACACCGCTTTCGATTGTGACGCTCGCGCCATCAGGAATGGTGACATCTCCCCGCATGACATAAGGACTACCACCGATTGTGAGGTCTGTTGTCCTATTGCCACTTATCGCTGTCATGGATGTAGAGTCGTCATCATCGTCGTCATCACCAAATAGTCCACAACCGGAGAATCCGAGGAGTAAACTTGAGAAGATGATCAACCAAGTCAGGAGACCAAGTTTTTTCATGTTGTTCTTTCCTCCAAACATTTAGAACTCCACTCCGACTTTAAACATGATTTGACGACCTGAACTATAATTCCAGGGGTTGAGGTCGTATTGAGCTCTGTCAGTGAACGGGTTGTATGCCGGGTTTTCCGGGTGAATTGCTATATCCGGTGAACCTGTTTCTTCATACAGCCTGTTAACGTTGAATTTATCCCAAACGTTGTGGACCTGTAAACCGAATATCCATCGGGAATCACCAACGTCGAAGTATTTTTCGAAACGGAAGTTTGTGGTTTCCGTCCAGGGCATTCTTTCAGAGTTTTCAAGAATCAGGTTGGGATCCATACCCGTTGTGTACTGTGACGGTGTGTATGGACGACCTGAACCGAATTGCCATTGCACTGAAAGCAGCCAGTAGTCAGGAAGACGGAATCCGAAGAGAACCGGATAATCACCCTTACGATAACTGACAGCAGTATTCAATGTAACTCGGTGCGTTTCATCCCAATCCAGTGGATACTCATCGTAGTTCACTGGAACGTTGGATGCACGATTTTCGAATTCATCGAGGACGCCAGATGACTTACCGTATGCATAAGAGAAGTCATAGTTGAAAGAGAATTGATAATGATCAGCAAAACTCCTATCAATTTTCATTTCGAAACCACGCATACGACCATAGTCAAGGTTGATGTAACGGTAAATGGTAACACCACTATCGACAATTTCAACCGTAGATATCTGATCATAGAGGTCGCGATAATAACCGGCAACCTGTATGGAAAGATTATCTGTCAACTGGTTGTGAACACCAAGTTCGTAGGTGACTGTCTTTTCATACTTAAGGTTCGGATTGCCGACAGTACCTTCGTTGACGTTCGTTGTCGTTGCTTTATAGAAATATGTAAATGACGGCAGCTGATAGAAGTGTCCATAGTTGAAATACAACTTTGAACGTTCTGTAATCGGATGACTGATACCCAAGCGAGGGGCAACCTGAGTACGAGACTTACGGGCTTGAACAGCGCCCGGTTCGCCGGCGTCAAAACGTCTCTGCTGTTCATCCACAACACCTTGGTCATGAATAACAAAGTCTGTACGAAGACCAGCATCAACAATCAAGCCTTCGAATTCCATCTTGTCTTTCACATAGAAAGCACCTTCGATGGGTTCGTATTTCCAGAAGTCACGAACGGAACCAATACCAGGATAGATTTCACTTGTACCCGTTTCTGCGGCACCGGTATAAATCTGATCAGGTTGTTCGATATACTTCTGTGACATGATGTAATATTTTAACTCGGTACCGGCTTTCATTTCATGGAACTTATGTACCTGACTCTGCCATGAAGCCTTGAAAGAATACTCTTCCGTACGGCTCTTTGACCAGACAGCGCCATCATCCCAGGTTCCGGGATTCAGGAAAAGGTCCTGAGTGTTCCATACACCGTTACCGTTATAATCAACATATTGCTCTTTTTCACGGTCATACGCACCGTTTGGAGGATCAAAAACCCACGTGCTTCTATCGGAAACATCGTTCGGGTTTATATCGTCCAGCGTTCGGTTGTTCCAAGTACTATGCAAGGAGTTGTATCCATAATATCCCTGGATACCATTTGCGAGTCTTGGAGTGTTGAGCCAGTCTTCTCCATGAAGGCTTGCGTCATAAGTGTATCCAACCGGACTGTGCTGATCACCAGTGAAATAGGTGAAGAGTTCGTATTCGTCGAAGGTTCCGTTGGGACCATCATACTGACCATTCAGCGTTGGAACGCCAAACTGGAAAGCACCGAATCCAAAGTTTGAAGTCGGAAGGTCGACATAAGGCTCGCCCGGATCCCAAGTACCATTGAGTGAACCATCAATAGGATCAGGAAGATCCGTGAAGGGCTCACCAGTATCGAAATAGATGTCACCATCATAGAACGGTTCTGGAATATCTTCATTGAGGTTGTCAACAAGATCCGGCAGGTCGATATCACCACTCAGGTTACTATCATCATAACCCTCGCCATCATCCTGTACGCCGTTACCGTTGATATCCTGGAAGGATTCACCTTCGCCGTTATCCCATCTACCGTTACCGTTGATGTCAGTCCAATCCCAGACACCGTTACCGTTGGCATCGACAAAGCTTTCCCAACGATCGAAGACACCGTCGCCGTTGGCATCCTGGAAACGTTCACCGTCCCAGCGACCATTTCCGTTGATATCCTGCTCGGAAGCTTGCGGTTCTGCCGGATCCCACACACCGTTGCCATTTGCATCAACGAAAGGATCCCATGGGTCCCAGACGCCGATGTTGTTCTGGCCGGTTACGGGGTCGGTTCGATCGGTCCAGGCTTCAGCGTAGTCGTATACGCCATCACCGTCAAGATCGATCCAGTCTTCACCACGATCCCAGCGACCGTTCAGGTTAAGGTCTTCATACCCTTCGTTTCCACCTTCGAAAACACCTGAGCCATTGGCATCGTAATAACCATCGAGGAAGTTATTCTGATCCTGGTCGAAAGAAAGCTCGTCGCTGTCACTATGGACAACACCGTCGCCATCAACGTCTTGATCCCAACGGCCGTTACCGTTGATATCATTAGCGATTGCAGCATTTCTTGTACCGGATTCAATTTCTTCTTCTAACGTAAACTCATCGGGTTCCTTACCACGGGGTTCCTGACGCGTATTGATAACACGACGGCCGACAGACATTGTGATCACTGTCTTTTCGGAAACCTGGTTAGTGAAGTCCACGATAAAGCTGGAACGTTTATCAAAAAATTCAGGAACGTTCTCGATATTGTAGTTATAAAGCCACGCACGAGCATCCTGAACTACAGTTCTTTCACTGAAATAGGCGGAAAGTTTTTTACCGCGACCCAGATCAAGAGCAAATTTTGCACTGCCACCCCAGTCATTATACTGACGGCGAGGAAGATCGATGCCGCTACCGATATAATCTTCGTTCTCATAATCACCACCCAGGTACGCATGGGTATTTGTGACATTACCGTTAAAGGTGAGGTAGAAGGTTATCGGGTTTTTGCCGATCAATCCTTTTGTGAAAGGAAGCGGACCACCTAAGGCAGCATCCACCTGGTCTTCATCAAAGGACCACTCATCAGAGAACATATCAGTCTGCCACATGACAGTACCGTTATAGGAATCCGGTGCACCTTCCGGAGTAGTAATGGTAACAAAACCGGACATCGCCTGCCCGTATTCTGCTGACATACCACCGGTCAGAATCTGGATTTCCTGAATGTTAACAGATGAGAGGTTCAAGGGTAATGATTCACCGGTAATCGGGTCACGGGTATCGATACCATCAACCATGAAGCGAGCTTCAGTGTCACGACCACCACGAATGTGAATTTTACCTTCATCGTCAATCTTAAAACCAGGAGTTGTGATAAGTGCGTCATTGACATCATCAGATGCCATCATCTTCAGGTCGCCAGCATCGTAGCGTTCAACCTTGGATGAAACACCAATATCAACCACCGGTTTTTTGTAGACAATAACGACCTCTTCCATTTGGATGGCCGATGATGAAAGCTTGAACTCCAGGTTCGACGTCAGGTCAATGCTGATGACTACATCAGCCATCGTAACAGCTGAATAACCAACCGCACTGGCTTTTACCTGATAGGTCCCTGGCTGCATAGCCACAATTACAAAATCCCCGTCCAGGCCTGTTGCTGCACCACGACTCGTGCCTTCGACAACAATATTGGCACCAATGATGGGTTCTCCGGTTTCATTGTCGAGTACAACACCGACAATTTTACCTGTTTGCGCGAACGCTAAACCCGGCAGCAACATGCAAAGCGCGAGTACGGCTCCGAACCATGTCCGAACGCTTACGCCCCGCATAAACAACCTCCGTAATCTTCTTGGGTGAACAGTTATGAGAGATGCCAAGCCTTACCATTTCTAACACCCGGCAACTTCATCAGTAAATCAATGCGCCCTGTCCCGTTTGGACGGGGCGCACAAATTACTCGTTCATCCCATATTTTCAATAATGGCAGAAGCATATTCTGAAGTACTTAACTTGGTTGCGCCTTCCATCAGACGCTCAAGATCGTACGTCACACGTTTCTGCGTGATTGTTTTTTCAACTGCATTGCGGATCATCTCCGCAACTTCATCCCAACCCATGTAGTCAAACATCATGCAACCTGAAAGAATGACAGAGGAAGGATTAATAACATTTTTATCCGCGTACTTCGGTGCTGTTCCGTGTGTCGCTTCAAACAGACCGATGTGATCGCCAATGTTTGCACCGGCAGCCAAACCAAGACCACCAACCATGGCTGCACCTGCATCTGACAGGTAATCACCATTGAGGTTTGGCGTCACGACGACTGAATACTCCGCCGGGCGTGTCTGAATCTGCTGGAACATACTGTCAGCAATACGATCCTTGACAACAATGCGACCGTTGGGATCACCAGCTGGTTTGCCGCCACGAAGGTCAGCAAATTTTCCAGGTGCTTCGATGGGTGTTACACCATCTTCGGCAACTGTTTCATCCCAGAGTTCAGCTTCTGTAATGACATAATCGCGGTATTCTTCAACTGCTGTTTCATAGCACCAGTCTTTGAATGCGCCTTCGGTAAACTTCATGATATTACCTTTGTGCATGAAGGTTACTGAAGGAAGTTTTTTGTCAATCGCCCATTGGAAGGCTTTTCTTGCCAACTGCTTTGTACCGGTTGGGCTGATCGGTTTGATACCGATACCGGAATCATCACGAATCTGATGTTTATCGTATTCGTCCTTGAGCAATTTGATTAAACGTTTTGCTTCAACGGACATGCTTTCAAATTCAACGCCGGAGTAGACATCTTCCGTGTTTTCACGGAAAATAATCATATCCATTTCGTGCGCTTTTCTTGAGGGACTGGGGACACCTTCAAAGTGTTTTGTCGGGCGGACACAGGCGTAGAGGTTCAAAACTTGCCTGAGTGTAACGTTGAGGCTTCTGAAACCACCACCTACTGGAGTTGTAAGGGGGCCTTTAATGGCGATGATATACTTACGGATGGCATCGAAAGTCTCTTCCGGCATCCATGTATTGTCGCCATATACTTCAACAGCTTTTTCTCCGGCATAAACTTCGCACCAGGCAATCTTTTTCTTACCGCCATAAGCCTTTTCCACTGCTGCATCAAAAACTCTTTCCGATGCTTTCCAAATGTCTCGGCCTATACCATCACCTTCAATAAAAGGAATAATGGGGTTGTCCGGGATCTCCAGCTTGTTGTCTTTAACGACAATTGGCTGTCCATTTTCCGGAACGACAATCTTGTCGAAATCTGACATTGACCATGCCTCCTGAAACGATGGCGTTTACTGCACTCTTATAGCACAGCTACTCTGAATTGAATTAATGAATTAAATGGGATTGCGAACAGTTTCACTAATGGAATTACACAATCGAAAAAAAGCCCACCAATTCCTCGTACGTTTTATCATACAATAAAACGTCAGAAATTGACCGGCCGGCTCTTTTCTGATGGAACTAGAATGACCTTCTTGCGTGTACTGATTGTCCCAATAGAAGGTTCTTCTGTGTTCCTGAATTGTGTATATCCATGGAAACCGTACAAAGCGTATACCCCTCATCCATTGTATATCGCATCCAGTCTTCCCTCAAAAGACCAAATGCTAAGGCATCATATAATATACTTCTGGTCGTAACCCTCTGCAAGTTTCGGTGATATACATCACAAACACTTATTTAACATAAATCTCTTGAAAGGTGTGTTCAAGTCATTTCAGCGTTTTGCTCAATAAAGACCGAGATTCTTTCTCTGATCTTCCTTCAGCCTCTACGAGTCAATATGCCTTTATTTTGTCCTCTCAACCGTTCCTTAACGCGAGTTTGAGAAGGCTTTCAACTGTCAATTCGCCGTCTACTTTTTTCGCTGCCCGACTTATCAACTTCTCCGCCTGTCCCTGACTGTGTCCCAAAGCCATTAAAGCTGATGCGGCTTCGTAGACAACACCTGAATCACCTGAATACCCCGGTTCGCTGATATCACCGACCTCGACTGCTCCAAATTTATCTCTAAGTTCTACAACCATACGTTCGGCAAGTTTTTTCCCAACACCCGGTGCAACGGTTAACCTTTTAAAATCACCGGCAACCACTGCGTCGCGAAGATTTGAGACGGATAGCGAAGATAGTATTGCCTGCCCCACACGAGGACCGACCCCGTTCACGCTAATTAGCATTTTGAACGCTTCACGCTCTTCCCGTTCGGCAAAGCCAAATAATTGCAAAAGATCTTCTCGTACATTGAGATATGTAAATAGGGTGACCTCTTTGCTGATACCGATTCTCTCGAATGTCTGGAGGCTGATGGAAAGGTGAAGTCCTATTCCTCCCACTGACACTACGACATGAGTCGGATCTTTTTCAATTATCGTCCCGCTTACCCTGTCGATCATTTATATCCTCAATTTTTCCCTTTTTTCCATTTCATAATTGCTTCTATATCTTTTGGGTTGCTGGCTAGCCGTGAAATATTCGGCCCTTTTGAGTCTACTGTTGCCGTTCTTTTTGAACGATGGATGTGGCACATGGCGACTGCAAGTGCATCGCTTGCATCCAGAGGTGTCGGTGCTTCTTTTAGATAGAGCAGTTTCTGAACCATAAACTGTACTTGCTCTTTACTGGCGTTTCCGTTACCAGCTACTGAAGACTTGATGGCACGAGGTGCATAACTGGCGACCTCCAAACCGCTACGGGTCGCCGCAAGGAGTATCACCCCTCTAGCCTGACCCAATACCAGGGCACTTGAAGCACTCTTGCCGACAAATGGATTTTCCACAACCACAATGTCGGGTTTGTATTTTTTAATCAACTTCTTTGCTTCGGAATAGATTTTCTCCAGACGGATCTCTATGGATTCACCAGAAGGGGGTTTTATGACACCAACACCCTCCATTGATGGTGAGCTTCCATTCCTGATTACGCCCCATCCAGTTACCTGCGATCCCGGATCAAAACCCAGAACCACAAAATCTTTCTTATCGCTTTTATTTGTCATGGAAATTGAAGATAGAGATAGTTCCTTTCCCTTCAAAGTCGCTGCCAACGATTTTGTTCATTTTATTCCACAACTCCAGGGACCTCGTTTTCTCTTGCCGCAGATGTGTTAATGTCCTAAACTTTATTTGTTAGACGCTCTGAACTTTTTGCTCTAGATTTACAGCAAAAATAGGCTTAAGTTTGTCAAACATTTTTTGGCGTAAATACATTTTATAGATAAGGAATAGATTATGCGTGCAATAATATCCCCGGAACAGATGCGCTTACTTGACAGCAGGACGATAAACGAAGCCGGTCTCCCCGGTATTATCCTGATGGAACTGGCAAGCCGCGGTGTCATGCTGGAAGTCGAGAGAATCCTTGGGGGGCATGTTGATGGATCACGTGCACTAGTTTTCTGCGGCAGTGGAAACAATGGTGGTGACGGTTTTGCAGTCGCCCGCCGTTTCCTGAATGCTGAAGCTGACGCTATCGTTTACCTTCTCGCCGATCGCAAAAAGATTCAAGGCGATGCGCTCACCAATATGACCATTTTTGAAAACCTCGGCGGAAAAATTGTCGAAGTCAAAGAAAAAGCTGACCTCGAAAATATTCCCATGGCTGATGTCGTCATTGACGCTCTACTAGGAACAGGAATCTCCGGTCCTGCCAAAGGAATTATTGCCGATGGTATTAAAATAGTTAACGACATTCAGGTTCCCGTTGTCAGTGTTGACATTCCATCCGGAATCAATGCGGCTACAGGTTACGCCGAAGGCCCCGCAGTCAGGGCAGACATCACAGCAACCTTTGGTGAGATTAAAGTTGGTCACCTGATTTCTCCCGGACTGGAACACGCGGGTCGTATCAGCCGTGTCGACATTCAGATTCCACCCAAATATCTCGCAGAGTTGGAAGCACCTCTTTACCTCGCCGAAGCAAACGATGTTTACGAAATGCTTCCCCAGCGTTCGATGGACGCTCATAAGGGCGACGCAGGTAAGGTTCTTGTCGTTGCCGGATCAGTTGGTATGACCGGTGCAGCCGAACTGGCCAGCCTGGCTTGCCTACGCAGTGGAGCGGGATTAGTTAAAGTCGCCACAGCAAAAGATGCTCAGGCTACTCTCGCCGGGAAAAACAGCGAAATCATGACGATTCCAGTTGCCAATACTGAGGAAGGTTCCATTTCACCTGAAGCTGAAACGACCATCGACGAAGCTCGCAAATGGGCGGACGTTGAAGTGATTGGACCCGGACTTTCTCTTAATCCCGAAACCGTTAAATGGTTTCAGGAACATGCACTTGATCTACCGTTACCAACGGTTATTGATGCTGACGGTCTGAATGCGCTATCCCAAATGCCTGAACTGCTGGAAAAACTGAACCCAGAAATTGTTTTGACTCCTCACGTGGGTGAGTTTGCAAGATTGACCGGCTTAACCAGCGAAGAAATTGCTAAAAACCGTGTTGAACTGGTAAATAAATATGCTACGAAATGGAATGTTACCCTGTTGCTTAAGGGTGTTCCAACGTTAATCGGCGTTCCCAACGGTCCTGTTTATGCCGTGCTGGCCGGGAATCCTGGAATGGCTACTGCCGGAATGGGTGATGTGCTTACAGGTGTGATCGCCGGACTGATGGCACAAGGCCTTAATGGTCTGGACGCTTGTGTTGCTGCTGTAACGATACACGGTCTTGCCGGCAATCTCGCGGTACAGCAACTTGGTAACACCGGTATTGTTAGTGGTGACGTTGTTGATAGACTTCCGTTAGCTCAAGATATCGTTGCCGGACGCGCTCAGTACCCATCCCAAGGTCACAGCGGTGGCTGTGGTTGTGGTAGTGGTGGTGGCGGCTGCGGAGGTGGCGGCGGTGGTTGCGATGATGATGATTGTGGCTGCGATGGCGGTGGCTGCGGTTGCTAGATAAATCGGCGATAAAAAGTTTGAGGGCTGTCCCAGTACATTGGGGCAGCTTTTTTTATTCTACAATCTCAAATATTACCAATCAGGATATGTGTCCTTACTTCAACAACATAAATTTTTTCCCTTGGCTGTATTGACCATCCACTTGTGCATGGATAAAGTAGATGCCGCTGGGTAGATTGTTGGCATCTAGATTAAATTGGATGGTTCCTGCGAGGTGTTTGCCATGAGTTATAACGTCCACTTCCTGCCCCAGGAGATTGTGAACTGACAACCTCAAGATGGAAGTCTCTGGTAAGTTGACTGTGATTGTAGTCTGTGCATTAAAGGGGTTCGGATAGATACTTTCTATTTGAAATTCCGACGGTGTAGTCGCTTGTGGTTCTATAATCCCACTTTCACTTCCTAATCGGATCAACCATAAATCCTGATCATACATCTCAGATGTAGGACTATAATCACCTGCAATTATGTATCCTCCATCAATTGTCTGTTTTACTGAATATGAGCCATCAGACCAAGGACCTCCAAAGGTTTGGTTCCACACTTCATTTCCCAGAGAATCAGTTTTTACAATCCAGATATCCACTGATCCAGCACCAAACGATGGAGTCCAGCCGCCGAGGATATAACCTCCATCCTGGGTGGCATCAATACATGCGCAAATATCAAAGTTGGAACCTCCATAAGTCCTTTCCCATACCACTTCACCGAAAGAATCAGTTTTTAACAACCACCAATTCATATTTCCAGGATCAATTGATTCATTTATACCAGCAACGATGAATCCTTGATCAGGAGTCTGTAGAACACCTCCGCCAGTCTCTCGCAATATTCCACCATATTCACGCATCCATTCTTCTCCTCCACTTATATCTGTTTTTATAAGTAATAAATCCCAGTTGCCATGTGAATCAGAAGAATATCCAGTTATTATATATCCCCCATCAGTAGTTTGTTGAACATCATATCCATATTCACCATCGGACCCACCATAGGTCTGATTCCATATTTCGTTTCCTTGTTCGTCAATTTTTAATAACCAAACATCACTTCCGCCTGAACCAAATGAATTTGTACGACCAACGAGAACAAAACCGTTATCATTTGTTTTTCTTATAACTGCTGCATGATCACTCCCAGATCCACCATAAGTATAGTTCCATTCTTCCTCCCCTTCAGATGATACTTTTAAAAGCCAAAAATCTTTTCCACCATTACCAAACGATTCAGTACGTCCCAGAACAACAAAATCATCGTTGGATATCTGAACAACGGATTCTCCAACATCATCTCTATCACCACCATAAAACCTTCGCCACTCTTCAACCCCATTTCCATCCACTTTTATCAAGTATAGGTCACTATCATTATTTTCAGTTTTAAATGCTTCACCTGTTACTATAAAACCGTTGTCTTCTGTTGGTAATACATAGTTAGCTCGATCACGACCATCATTTCCATATAACCTGGTCCAAAGTGTATCTGGTGGTTGGGCGTTTGAAGACACGATTAAACCTAGAAAGGCTACAAGAAAAAGTTGGAAGCGCATATTAGAATCTCTCTGATTTTGCCACGAATACTCACACAATATAGATTATTTGAGTTGAAATTCTCCCAGTATTACCCAACAAAACACAAATAGCTGGTCGGAAATGACCAGCTATTTATGATGACATATTAAGATAGTTACTCTATTCTTCGGGATCATGTTTGGTGAAAATTGCCTGGAGCCCACTTTGGTCGGGGAAAAACTTCGGGACACAATTTTCACAGAGGGTTCGGTTAATTCCCCTGTTGAGGACTTCATTGAGATAAGAATCCAGATCGTTCCAACGGCCTTCATCGCGGATACAATTGCATGATGCACAAATCTCTATCCCCTCTGAATTGTCAACCGTATTACAATCGCAATCCAATTCGCTGTCGGCATCGCCATAACTGATGGTAAAAACCGTCCCCATGTGTATATCGTTTTCAAGGATGGGACTTGAAACAAAGGTCAGGCAACCGTTGTTTCTATCAAGGGGCTTCGCTCTACCACAATCCTGCTTTCCAAAATTAACTGTATCACCATCGGCAGTTTTACTTTGCAACACAAGGATGCTGTCAATGGTGGTTCCAATAATCTTTTCCTGCTCCAGCCGCAACATGCTTATAGCATGACTATTGACGTATGAAATCACACCTTTGGAGTCAGCGATAATGATACCCTCGACCATATTTTCGATAGCCGTTTTAATAAGACGCATACTGATTCTAATCGCCTTATCGACACCGCTTCTTTTTATCGTTGATTCAAGGGTTATTGCAAGTTCTTCTTTTCGATATGGTTTCAGCAGATAACCGTAAGGAGATACATCGAGGGCTCTATCCAGAATTTCTCTATCTGAGTGAGCTGTCAGAAATACCGTGGGGATTTTGAAACGATTATAGAGGTCATGGGCAATCTCGATACCGTCCCTTGAACCCTTTAGATGGATATCCATTAGGGTGACATCAGGGAGTTTTCCGCCTGCGAGATCGAGCGCAGAGTCCGCTTCGTCGGCAATACCAACGGTTGTAAATCCGAGGTCAGTGAGGGTGGTTTCCAGATCGAGTGCAACAATTGATTCATCTTCAACTATCAGAACAGAACCCTTATCCATACCGTCTCCCTGAAATAGTAGTCTTTTCTCTGAAGCCGTTAGCCTTATTAAAGATAGAGAGGATATTATCACTCTCGAATACTTTCCCGTGCTTCCGAGAGGCAATTCTTAAAAAACAATACTCCTATAAACTTTTCTTTTTATCGCCCATGATAAACCACTCGTCATAGATAATTTCAAGTTCTGATTGGTTTTTATCCCGCTTATCCTTTTTTATCATTTCACGTTTTTTATTGCCTTTTTCCACTTCCTTTTCTATTTCCTCGTTCAGCCGTTCAATTTGTGCTTCAAGTCGATGAATCTCTTCTTCAAGGAAAACAAACCGTTTGGCGTTAAATTTTATTTTCTTCTGCTTATTTTTCAGGGACTGCTCTTCGTTGGCCTTCTCCTTCTTAAGGATTTCCTCTTTTTCCATCTCTTTAAGGAGTTTCTGATCGCGCCAGCTCTCCCAGAATTCAGAGAAATTACCCTCAAAAGGTTCAATCTTTGGCGTTTGAACATATACGATCCGACGTGCAATCTTGTCGAGGAAGTAACGGTCATGGCTGACGACCATTATCGTTCCTGCATATTCTTCCAATGCATCTTCGACAGCCTCACGGCTGTAGATATCGAGGTGATTTGTCGGTTCATCCAGTAGCAGGAAGTTTGCTCCACCCGCCATTAGTGCCGCTAGCTGTAGTCGTACCCGTTCACCGCCTGAAAGCACTGACACCGGTTTTGTGTGATCATCTCTCCTGAAGAGGAAACGGTACAGGAGTGATTCTGCCTCATTTCGGCGCAAGTCAGCCAGTCTCATTAATTCCGTTACAAGGTCGTTATCCCTGTTTAATTCCTCACCCATTTGAGATAGATAGCCAATTTTCATCGCCTTTCCGACTCGGAGGATTTCATTCTCCCATCGGCCATCGTAGTAGACATCTTTCAGGAGGGTACTTTTGCCTGTACCGTTTGGCCCGACCAGCGCAACCCTCTCCCCTTGTCTTATCCCAAAACTGACGTTTGTGAATAACGGATCATTTTTATCGAACTGTTTCGAATATTTTATAACATCAAGGGCAATATTACCCCTTGTTTTCCCTGTCCCAAGGGTCAGCCCGATTTTTCTTTTATCCTCACGTGGCCCGTTTGGCGTTTCCATCTTTTCAATACGGCGTTCAAAACGTTTGGCTGTCCTGGCGAGCTTTGGATTGTCGTAGACACTAGCCCAGCTTTTCAGACGCTGAATCTGGAACATCAATCTTTCTTTTTCGCGGTCTTGCCTTTTTTGCATCGCCTCCGCTTTTTCCATTCGGAGAAGTTTTTCAGCTCTATAGGCAGAATAGTTTCCGGCATATTTTTCAACTTCACCGCCTTCAATTTCCCAAATGGAACGGCAGACACTATCGAGCAGATAGCGGTTATGACTGACCAGTAGTATGGCACCTTTAAACCGTTTCAGTTCATTTTCCAGCCAATCCAGTCCTTCAAAATCGAGGTGGTTTCCCGGTTCATCAAGGAGCATTAAATCGGGGTCTTGAACGAGAAGTCGTGCCAGCCCGATGATATTTCTTTCTCCACCGGAAAAGGTAGAGAGATCGCGATTCCAATCTTCATCTGGAACTTTTAATCCATTTAGAATCGCCTCAACTCTGGCGTCAGCACGCCAACCATCCCGTTGATCATATTTATCCTGCGTATTCGAGTAACGGTCTAAAAGTTTCTGGTAATTACTCTCATGTTGCTGAATTAGAGGATCGGCAAGTTGTACTTCCAGATCCCTGAGTTCATTTTCCAGCTCGTCCAGTGCAGCGATTCCCTCTCTGACTTCCTCATAGAGAGTTCTTCCTTCTGGATATTGCGGGTCCTGCTGTAGATAACCGATTTTGATTCCGGGACTGAAGGAGATATGTCCGTCATTGGGCTTTTCTGATCCGGCGATCATTTTAAGCAGAGTGGTTTTTCCGGCACCATTTCTGCCAACAAGACCAATGGGGTTGCCGCGATTAATGTCTGCTGAACAGGATGAAATTACATCCTGTGCACCAAAACCTTTTTTTATGTTATTTAGTACTACTATGCTCACGTTTTATACCTTTTAGAGATAAAAAAGCCGGCAGCAAAAGCCACCGGCTCTATTTTAAGCTAAAAGAGTGGACGATTCAAATCTAACGAAGCAGAGTCGCTCTTGTCATCATACTTCTTCCATCGGCCTGGAGACGGATGAAATAAGTACCACTTGCAACGATTTCGTCAGCGTGCCAGATAATCTCTTGACGTCCTGCATTTACAAAACCGTTCACCAGTGATTGAACCTCTCTACCCTGCATGTCAAACACTGCGATATTGGCCTGTCCTGCAACCGGAAGGCTGTAGGAGATGCGTGCTGTTGAGTTGAAAGGATTCGGGTAAACGGGAGCTAAGGAGAAGCTGTTTGGATTGAGGTTCTCCTCATCCACTGAACTTTCTCCAACGTGAAGAGTAAATTCAGTGCTAACAGAATCATCCTGCTGGTTCAGGTTTCTGATTACAATGATCATACTTCCTGTGCCATCAGTAGTTGCAACGATATCCATGCTAACGAGATCATCGACGACCCCGGCACCCATGGTAATGGTTGTCGAATCGACAAATGCCGGGAAACATCCATCCATTGTGCACATGGTTCCCTGCCAACCCTCGGGAAGATCATCGTCATATTTCAGAAACTCATAAGTCTGCTCTGAATCGGTACTGTTTGTCAAAACGCAATGAAATGCATACAATTCAGCAGTTTCTATTGTAGCTTCGGTTTCTTCAACTTCAAGTGTAAAAGTAGTCTGTGAAAATGCGAGAATAGGAAGTAGCCCAATCATCACACAAACCATTAAAAACTTTTTCCCTGACATTGTATGCTCCTCTAAATGATTTCTAAACGAGTTCTTTCACTATTCAAAATAACTTCAAGTTACCCGAATCTCAAGCAAAGGCTCTTGTTCCCCCCGGGGAGAGGAAAAAGTTCTCGATGTAAAAAATTCTCTGATTTTGACTCGGAGATTTAGTTTTTTCTTCCGTCTTTACTATTATATTTACAGTGTATAGAACGGTTTTCGTTCTTTTTTATTCCGGTTTTACTAAAGTTGTGTTTGACATTGCTTTCTTCTATATTAATAAGACTGGAGTGTATCTAAAGACGTCTCAACAGTGTGATTGACAATTCAGCCAGGTGGAGTTGACCATGTTTTTGACGAATTGGAAACGTGTTCCTGTAGTTTCCCTACTAGCTCTCATGATGATTCTTTCATTGATGACAAGCTGTAATGATCCCGAAGATTTTGACCCTGAAGAACTTTTTTCTCTTGAGGATTATGTAACTGATCAGGATTATCTGGTCCTGTTGCTCAGCACGATGAACCGTTGGTACGATGATACAAATGCCGCCAAAGGTTATCTTGATATCAATGCCTCAGCCGTTCCATTCAGCGAATCTGTTCCTCCCGGTTGGGATTTACTGAGCGAGACGAATCTTGTCTCACAACCTGGCGATACCGTTCAGACAATTTTTGATCTTATCGGTCCAGAATGGTTTGTTCATACTGTTCAAGATGCCGAATACAATATTGTAAGATTTAATTATGGTATTGAAGATGATGCGGTCGCAGATCCTTCTTTGGTTGAATATGGAACTCTCTATTCGGAAATGACTCAGGAAGGTAATACCCATGTCAGCCATATTGTTGGTCTGGCTTATCAGAACGAATATACCAACAAGAGTCTTCTTCTTGGTGGTGCCAACGCTGGAGATGTTACTCTTGTCTTTGCCACAGCAGGTGGCGGTGGCAACTTCATCACGAGTCCGGCTGTTTTTTCATCCCAGCTATATTTGAATATTGATGAAATGTCCAGCCGTTTGGACAATCCACTTCTTCTTGGCACCCTGACAGGGATTGCAAACATCCGCAGGGTCGGAAGTTTTGATACGATTGATCTTGACGTTACTGCAGACATTAACATTCGGTCAAATGGTCGCGGCGATGCCAGTCTGTCCATTGATGGCGTTGAACGGGTAAGAGTTAACTTTGATTACATCGACACACGTTACCACGGAACTTATACCCTTTCTGAGACAAATTTCGCACAGCCTGAAAACTTCTAATTTTTGAAGAAGCTGAATATAAAAAAAAGGGGCTGAATTTCAGCCCCTTTTTCTATGTCCTATTTTCCCTTTTTCCATCGACCCAATTTTTCAAAAGCGTCATCAAGGGACCTTTTTAGCAATTCCAATTTTACCGGTTTAATAAAATAATCATCAAAGCCCACTTGCCTGCATTCCATCAAGTGAAATACGGATGCAAAACCTGTCATGGCATACATCACAGAAATGCTATCATCTTCCCTGATCTTTCGGCAGTATTCAATCCCTGACATCCCCGGAAGTTGAAGGTCAACGAGTTGTACCTTGATTCGTTCTTTTTCAATGATTTCAAAGGCCATTTCAGCTGATGTTGCCTTTTCAACATCGTAACCGAAGTCCTTGATTGAATCAGCAATGATTTCCAGTAGATCTTCCTGATCTTCGATGATCATTACTTTCTTGTTCATAATCAATTCCTTTTTATTTTTTGGATATCTAAGAATATATATCAAATTATTTCTTCTAATTCTGAAAATTTTAGAAAAATGCACCTCCCGGTTACTTTGTTGGAAATTCATCAATTGTAGATATTTCGCCAACCATTGTAGAAAAATCCGCAATATTAAGCACCCCCTGCTACTGAATACCATATTTATTTGGCATGTAAGAGATTATTAATAATATATTTAAGCGTTACGATATGATAACTGAGAGTCATTTTTTATTACTGGCACAACGATTGTAATCATTTATGAGAAAATGACACAATCTATCCCTGGAAAAACACTATGCGTATCCTACTCGTTGACGATGAGCCTATAAACGTTCAGAGTCTGGCAAATGCCATTCGACGGGGAGGTCACGATATCACAACACTATCTGATCCTTTTGATGCATTGGCTACCTACAAGGAATGGCCTCACGACGTTGTTATAAGTGACGTTAAGATGCCGGGCATGAGTGGTATAGATCTTCTTGGTTCACTTCGCGAGTTTGATCCTGCAGCGAGAGTCATTCTCATCACAGGTTACGGTGACGCAAAAACCGCAATGGCTGCGATCAACAATAGAGCCTGGGCGCTTTTGGCAAAACCAATCAGCCTGGCAACAATGATGGACACTCTTGGAAACATCGAAAAAGAGTTAGAAGAACACCGTCAAAATGCAGTAGATAGTCAGAGAGATGCAAATAAAGCAAAAGATATTCAAGATCAAAATGATCATAATAACAACCTTAACACAAAAAATGATCCCAATCCAGACAAATTATAAAGCCCAACCGGGATTCAATTTAAACAGCCGAAAACAATCATTTGTTAAGGTCTTTTTGAAGAATAATGATACTTGCTTCGGAGTATCTACACTGGGAGGACAAAATGAAGTTATCGTTTAAAGCACGAATCATCTCGTTTATGTTGGCTGCAGCCATCATCCCCTTAGTATTTGTCATTGTATTAACAACCGTCGAAAAATCAACTGTCAATGAATTAATCCAGACTGAAGTCGACGTGCTTGCAAAATCGAATCTCGCCCAAGCTGCCCAGGATGCATACGAAATGGCGGAAGAAGCCTTCACATTTACAGAATCTACAACCATGGCTGACGGCCTCTTTAAGGCTATCAGGAATATCAAGGTTGGTAAAGAAGGCTATGTGTATGCCATGAAGGCAAGCGGAGATGAAAGAGGCGTTCTAGTTGTTCATAAAGTGGATGCATCTGTGGGAAAGAGCTTGTGGTTATCCGAAGATAGTGATGGTAATTATTTTGCCCAGGATCAGATCGCGGGCGCAAAAAAAGCTGGCGATGGAAATGTATACTACAACTACTATACGTGGAAAAATGAAGGTGAAACTCAAGCCAGGCAAAAGATAGCGGCTTGTACCTATAATGAAGAATTTGACTTGGTTCTATGTGCAGGCGCCTACATGGATGAATTTACTGCTGCACAGGTAAAAACGGAAAAAGCCCTGAACAAACTAGTCTTTATGATTGTGATTGGTGGTTTGGTTATGGCAGCCATCGTTGCAGTTATCGCCTACCTTTTCGGAAGTAAAACCGCCGCTCCCATTATTTTTATAACTGATGTAATTGCTCGTCTAACAAAGGGTGATGCTAAACTCGAAGGTGTGGATACTAACCAGTTTGATAAGTACGGTGAACGAACTGATGAAATTGGGGATATCAGTACTGCTATGACCGGTATGGTTGAGTATTTGCAGTCATACGCAGAAATCACCTATCAAGTTTCACAAGGTAATTTAGGCATTGAAATAAACACTGCTTCAGATGAAGACATCCTCGGAAATGCGTTGGTCAACGTCCGAGAAACACTTCAGAATATGTCAGCACAGATTAATGACATTGTTGAAAACGCCATCAAAGGTCGTTTGGATCAACGCGCGGATGCTAGTGCTTTCAACGGTGATTTTGCTGAAATTATGAACGGAATGAATGAAGTTATTGGTACACTCGTAGGGCACCTCGATTCCGTTCCAACACCAGTGATGATAGTCGACAATGACTTCAGCATCCAGTACATGAATAAGTTTGGAACAGAACTCCTTGGTAAGAATAGTGCCTCTGAATTAATAAACAAAAAATGCTACGACAACTTCAAAACATCACACTGTAAAACCAATGATTGTGCCTGCCACATGGCGATGGATACAAAGTCAATGGCTACACAGGAAACAGATGCCCACCCCCGTGGTCTAGATCTCGAAATTAAATATACCGGTGTGCCGATTTTTGACAGACATGGAAATGTAAACGGTTCCCTTGAAGTCGTTATGGATCAGACTGACATCAAGATCGCTGAAAGAAAAGCCGTTAAAGTGAATGCATTCCAATCCGATGAAGTTGAGAAACTTTCCTCCGCTTTAGAACATATGTCACAAGGTGACTTAACCGTTCACTACAATGTTTCTGACGCTGATGAAGACACGCAGGAAGTCTTTGAATCATTCTCTGGTATAGCCAATGCACTGAACCTTACACTGGACCGTCTCAACGACATCCTTGGACAGGTGAAGGTTGCAACTGATCAGGTGAACAGTGGTGCAGAACAGGTCAGTAGTGCAAGTCAATCCCTATCTCAGGGTGCAACAGAACAAGCCAGTTCGCTTGAAGAGGTCTCTTCCTCACTGACAGAAGTTGGTGGCCAGACAAAACTTAACGCAGACAATGCCCATCAAGCTAGCCAACTTGCCGGTTCAGCTCGTGATTCAGCGGACACAGGTAACAACAGTATGCAGCAAATGCTGAATGCGATGAACGAAATCCACAGTTCAAGTTCAGAAATTGAGAAGATTATCAAGGTCATTGATGAAATCGCTTTCCAGACAAACCTACTTGCCCTGAATGCTGCCGTTGAAGCTGCTCGCGCAGGAGTGCACGGAAAAGGATTTGCCGTTGTTGCAGAAGAGGTACGGAACCTTGCCCAAAGGAGTGCAAAAGCAGCAAAAGAAACGACAGAGTTGATCGAGGGGTCAGTTGGTAGCGTTGAAAACGGTACCAAAATAGCCGATGAAACAGCTACCGCTCTAGACGAGATCGTCACAGGCATCACAAAGGTAACAGACCTCGTGAACGAAATCAGCAGTGCTTCACGGGAACAAAGTAATGCTGTGGGTGAGATCAGCGAAGCATTGGGCCAGATTGATCAGGTAACGCAGGGAAATACAGCAAATGCTGAAGAGAGTGCTGCCGCTGCAGAAGAACTATCTGGTCAAGCCGCGAACTTGAGTGAAATGGTTGCCAGATTCAAACTGACAAATTCAGATTCTTCTCGCGCTCTGAGTGGTGCCACAATGGGATCGACGAGGATGATAGGAGGCTCTCTAACATCCTTTGAGAGAATCCCCGACGCTTCAGAAAAGATAAAACTGGATGATGTCGATTTTGCCGGATTCTAGATCATTCGAATTCTGATTCTTATTAATCGAATGTTGATCCACCTTTTATTTCACGATTTCAACATTCGATTAATAGTTTTTTACTGTTCTTTCTCACTAGCAAACAAACATTCTTCTTGGGTATTCTTATCATTTACCCAGCCTTAAAGAGGCGTAAAACCGTAATAATTACAACGACTTGCTAATACTATTTTTACTCTCTTTGGCAGATATTTATAAATATTCTATTTCTATCAGATTTTGTTCATATTAGATTTTGGATACTAATAAGTTGAACTATTTCTTCAGTGAGTGGTCCGGGATTTCTGAGGTAGTAGCAGTTATCTATTAGCTAGTTCTTTTTCTTTGTTGCAGAGTCTTTGTATTGTCCGAATAAGATTGTTTTCATCCTAATCAACTTGAATCCCTGTTTTTGTACCAATAGTTGAATTCTGGTTTCATTGTACTGACAACAAAAAACATTGGTACCGTGTTTTGCAAAACAATTGAAAAATATAATTCGTTCTCCAGCGTCCGATCGCCTTTAGCTGGAGTTTGAACTACTTTCAGGAGGGTACAATGAAGTTGTCATTCAAAGCTCGCATTATTTCTTTCATGCTTGCTGCTGCAGTTATTCCACTTATTTTAGTCATCATTCTCACCTTTGTGCAAAAAGCCAGTGTAAACGATTTGATTTCTGATGAGATTGAGATCCTTGCGAAGGCGAATTTAGCCCAAGCTGCTCAGGATGCCTATGGAATGGCAAAGGAAAACTATGCTCTTACCGGTAGCAAGGAATTGAATTCGCATCTATTCGATGCTATCCATGACATAAGCGTGGGTAAAGAGGGTTATGTATATGCTATGCCTGCATCAGGAGATGATAGAGGAAAATTGATCATACACAAAGTTGCCACTACCGTTGGAAAGAACATCTGGCAATCAAAAGACAACGATGGTAACTACTTTGCCCAGGACCAGATCAGTGGTGCTAAAAAAGCCGGTGACGGTAACGTCTATTTTAACTATTACACCTGGAAAAATGAAGGCGAAACAGTCGCCAGACAAAAAATAGCAGCTTGTATTTATTTTGAAGATTATGACTGGGTTTTTGCTGCAGGCGCCTATATGGATGAGTTTACATCCGCCCAGGTAAAAGCGGCCGACGCTCTCGGAAAACTGGTTCTTTTCATCTTTATTGTTAGTGCCGTCATGGTAATCCTGATCAGTATTGTTGCTTACATCTTCGGCAATCAAACCTCCGCCCCCATTCTTTTTATCACGAAAACCGCTACCTTGCTTTCTGAAGGTGATGCAAAATTGAGTGGCGTAGACACAGGATTGTTCAGCAAGTACGGAAAACGAACCGATGAAATCGGTCGCATCAGTGATGCCATGGATGGACTTGTTGATTACTTACAACGTAACGCAGAAGTTGCTGATGAAATCGCCAAGGGTAATGTTGGTGTGCAGTTTGAGGTTGCTGGTGCTAACGACATCCTCGGCAACGCCATGACAACCATGCGTGACCAGATTCAGGAACTTATTTCTGATACCAACTTAATTATTTCAGCCGTAAAAGAAGGTAATCTGGACTATCGTGGTGATCTGGACAAATTTGATGGTGCATGGGAAAACATGATTGATGGTGTAAATCAGGTTGTTGATGCATTTGTCGCACCACTTCGGAAAATCATCGAAATTCTTGAGCTCATCAGTAAGGGTGAAATTCCTGATAACATCACCGAGGAATATTACGGTGACTTTAACAAGATTAAAGACAGCATTAACATGAGTATTGATGCGATCAACCTTCTTGTTGAAGATACGAAGGAACTGGTTGACGCCGCTCTCGGTGGCGAACTTGATAAACGTGCCGATTCCAGCCGTCACGGTGGTGATTTCGGAAAAATTATCAGTGGCATTAACGAAACATTAAACGCCGTTATCGAACCGATTAAAGAAGCCAGTGAAGTCCTGTCTCACATGGCAAAGGGTGACCTCTCCTATCGTGTAGAAGGCGTCTACAAAGGTGACCATGCGATTACGAAGAACTCCTTGAATAGCACACTCGATTCACTTAATGACATTTTATCACAGGTCCTTGTTGCTGTTGATCAGGTTAATAGTGGAGCTGATCAAGTAAGTAGCGCCAGTCAGTCATTATCCCAGGGTGCAACAGAACAAGCCAGTTCGCTTGAAGAGGTTTCTTCCTCACTAACAGAAGTTGGTGGACAAACGAAACTCAACGCTGATAACGCCCATCAAGCCAGTCAGCTATCTGGATCTGCTCGCGACGCAGCAGATACCGGCAACAGCAGTATGCAGCAGATGTTAGGCGCCATGGGTGAGATTCATAACTCCTCAACAGAGATCGAAAAGATCATTAAGGTCATCGACGAAATTGCTTTCCAAACGAATCTACTGGCGTTAAATGCTGCCGTTGAAGCGGCTCGTGCCGGTGTTCACGGAAAGGGTTTTGCCGTTGTAGCTGAAGAAGTCAGAAACCTTGCTCAACGAAGTGCAAAGGCAGCCAAGGAAACTACCGAACTGATCGAAGGTTCTGTCAACAGTGTTGAAAACGGTACTAAAATTGCCGATGAAACAGCGAAAGCCCTGGATGAAATTGTTACCGGAATCACCAAGGCCACTGACCTTGTAAACGAGATCAGTAGTGCGTCACGTGAGCAAAGTAATGCAGTAAGTGAAATCAATGACGCCCTTGGTCAGATTGATCAGGTTACACAAGGTAACACAGCCAATGCTGAAGAGAGTGCTGCGGCAGCTGAAGAGTTGTCCGGCCAAGCGGCTAACCTTCGCGAAATGGTGACACGTTTCAAACTGTCAAATGATGTTATGATGGCTCGTGAAATTGGTGGAGCAACAATGGGCGCAACCAAAATGCTTGGGGGAGACGTCAGCTCCAATATGGTCGGTTCATCAGGTCCAGTACACAATGATCTGGACGATATAGATTTTGGTGATTTCTAGAAACCGCTGATAAGGTTAGAGCATCGAATATAAAAAGAGTGTTGAGTTTTTTACATTCTTCGAGTAAGTTTTTTGGATGATTGCATTTACTCTGTTATTTTCAATGCTCTGACCGTTATAAACAAACAAGATTATCTTTTCTGGAGGACGTTATGGCCGAGGAAACCCGCCTGGATATTGATCAATATATTGATGGCGATGAAGATACCTTGGAAGGGCTTCACCTTACATTCTCTCTTGGCAAAGAAGAGTATGGTGTTGAGATCCGCTATGTCACAGAGATTATTGGTATTCAGAAAATTACAGATTTACCTGATACACCTGAATATTTAAAGGGAGTAATCAACCTTCGAGGAAAAGTTATTCCGGTGATCGATATGAATATCCGGTTTAACCTTGGTGAACGCGATTATGATGAACGTACATGTATTATTCATGTCAATATTCGTGGCACATCGGTTGGACTTATTGTTGATACTGTTTCTGAGGTGATCGAAATTGCCAAGGATCATGTAGAAGAGCCCCCATCAGTCAGTGCTGGAAACAGCAATCGCTATATCTCTGGCCTCGGTCGAGTTGGGGATTCTGTCAAGATTCTGTTGAATCTGGAACAACTTCTTTTTGAAGATGAACTACAGGCTATCTCCGATCTAGGTGATGCAGGATAGGTTCAGACGTAAAATTATTTATCTGAATATTTTTATTTAAATTATAATCAGACCGTGTTGACTCCGGTCTGATTTTTTATTTTCCTTTACTGTATATACAAGGGAAAACAATGACAAAAATCCTCTTTATTGATGATCAAATTGATCGACTAAGTCCACTCCTCAGCGCTGTTATGAACTATCTTAGTGATGTCGAAATAATGACTGCTGACAACGGCATCGATGGCCTTCTTCTTGCGAAACAAGTTCAACCTGATATCATTTTTCTCGATATTGCAATGCCCGAGATGAATGGATTTGATGTATGTAGAAACCTGAAAAAAGACTCTTCAACGAAAAAAATCCCTGTATTATTTCTCTCCAGCATGGAAATGACCCTCCACGAACAGATGGAGGCTCTTGACCTCGGAGCGGTGGATTTCCTTCGAAAACCCATCAGTTCAATTGAACTTGCCTCACGTATCAGGGTTATGAATCGTTTTAATGCCCATACCAACAAGCTTGAAGAACTTGTACAAGAGCAAACCCATAAAATTGAGAAACAACAGATCATAGCCGGTCGTACTGAAAGACTGGCTGCCATGGGAACATTAGCCGCCGGAATTGCACATGAAGTTAATCAACCCCTGAATGCGTTAAAAGTGACCGCCGATGGATTATTATACTGGAAGGAAAGAGAACAAACATTTAGCGAAGAGGAAATTTTTGAAGGTCTGGCCTTTATTTCTGAACAGGCCAACCGCATCGATGGAATAATTCGTCACATGCGTGACCTTGTCCAATCCCATCCACAAAACGACATAGAACCGGTATACTATCATAAAATAGTTGAACGAGCGATGGAATTGGTAGGAAGACAGTTGGAGGCTCACAACATTGAGGTATCTGTAAATATCGACAAGAATCTTCAACCGATTGTTGGAAATCACACCCAGCTCGAACAAGCTGTTATAAACCTTTTGAACAATGCAATGAACGCACTGGATCAAGACGAGAAGAAAACAAAAAAAATTATCATCACCTCCAAACAATTGAATGGATATAGTGAAATTCATGTAAAAGATAATGGACCCGGAATACCCAATGAATTTATTGAACAGATTTTTGATCCCTTTTTCACCCAAGATGATACCGGTCAGGGTATGGGTTTAGGTTTATCAATTACCCAAAACCTTATAAACAACATGAATGGCACTCTCTCAGTAGTAAACAATAAAGATGAGGGAGCCACCTTTATTATTTGTCTTCCTGTATTTCACAAGGAATAAATTCGATGAAAATTCTTCTCGCAGAGGATACGCTTGAAAACCGGGATATTATCTCAAAGTTTCTTACAAAACTTGGACATGATGTCACTGCCTGTGAGAATGGCCAAAAGGCTTGGGAAAAACTACAGGAAAATTACTATCATCTTGTCCTGAGCGACATCCAGATGCCCGTAATGAATGGACATCAATTACTGGAAAAAATTAAAAAATCTGAAAAATATAGCGAAACATTAGTTGTTTTGTTTACTGGGTATCGTGACGTTAAAAGCGCCATAACCGCTATGCGGATTGGAGCCTACGATTACCTTTTAAAACCAATTAATATAGAAGAACTCGCAATTCTTACAGACCGTGTCAACGACTACCTGTCACTTCGCAAAGAACATCACGAGTTGACCCATCAGTTTGATGAAACTGTTGGCAGAGCTACCGAAGATCTGAAGTATAAACTAAAAGACACCCAAAGCGCTTTAGCCAGACTCGTTGGTACGGAACATATCGGTGTCTTTTCTGAAAAAATGCAGAATGTCATCGACACTGCCAAAAGACTTAGAACGAATCCCGATCTTCCGGTGTTGGTCGTTGGCGATACTGGAACTGGAAAGGAATTACTCGCACGCTATATCCATTTTGGTGAGGGTGACAATGCAGCCCCGTTCGTTGCCATCAATTGCGCAGCAATCAATCCAAATGTTTTTGAAAGTGAACTATTTGGGTATGAGGCCGGAGCTTTTACAGGAGGTAATCCAAAAGGCCAGCCGGGTAAACTTGAATTGGCTAAAGGTGGCACCTTATTCCTTGATGAGATCACAGAAATGGGGCTCGAATTACAAGCCAAACTCCTTCGAGTTCTGCAAGAGAGAGAATTTTACCGAGTAGGCGGATTAAAAAAATTAAAAACTGAAGTCCGTATTATTGGTGCAACAAATAGAAATATTGAAGGCATTGTCGAAGAGGGACTTTTCAGGAGGGATCTTTATTACCGTCTCAATGTGGGGATGCTCAAAGTTCCTTCAATTGATGGGCGTCCCGAAGAGATCATTCCCCTTGCACAACTTTTTTTAAATGAACACAAGGAAAACAACCGTACACATTTCGAGAATATCTCGAAGGAGGCTGAAGAAATCCTCAACAGTTACGACTGGCCCGGAAATGTTCGCGAGATAAAAAACGCCATCGAACGTATTGTCTTGTTGTACGATGACACCGTTGTTAAGAAAGAACACCTTGATTTTCTGCCTGTCAACTGCAATTCTTCGTCTGGAAGCGTAAAATCTGTTTCCTTGACCAATTCCTCTTCATTACCTGATGATGAACTTGATTTGAACGCCCACATCCTTGATATCGTTGAATTGGCGTTGGAAAAATTTAATGGAAACCGTACGAAGACCTCAAACTACCTTGGTATCACCAGGAGTATGCTATACACCTATATGAAACACCTCGAATAATACTTCTGTTTTTAACCTTCCGGGGCCACACGAAACCCACCATTGTATCGTATATTCCATCTGCACCAAAGAAACCGGAATGGTACGATGAAACTGATTTCCCATTTTTATAAAAACAAGAAAAACCAGGATACTCTTCACAAAGAGTTACGTCACCGTTTCGACCGGTTCCGTAAACTCCTCGAATACAATAATCACATCTTATATATCATAGGTGATCTGGAAGAAAAAGCTCAAGGCGATTTCCTTTTCGATCTTGCATTCATCCGCCATCATCTTGAAGATTTGTATCAATCAATCAGGGAAACGATTTCCATGATGGTTGACATAGGCGGAGATCAGTATCAGGAATTACAAACTCAAGTCCTAGACATAGAGAGTAGTATCAACAGCTTGTTGCCCGGCGGTAACACAATCAGCGAGGATGATTATGTCCTGGATTTTGAATTCATTGACAAAACTCGCTCCGCCAGTATAGGAAACAAAAATGCGCAGTTGGGTGAGATGTTATCCCTCGGCATTAACGTTCCCAAAGGTTACGCGATAAGTGCTTGGAGCTACCAGAATATTCTGGACGTGAACTATCTGCAGGAAAAAATCAGCAAATTTATTACAACTCTGGACGTAAAAAATCATCAGGATTTAGTCACCGTTAGTGAAAAAATACAAGACCTCATTCAAAAGGCGGAAATACCGCAAGTTATACAAGATGAGATTGTGGCAGCATACGGGCGACTGAAGAATAAAAGCCAACAGGGTGATCTGGTTGCTGTTCGATCCAGCGCAATTGGAGAAGATTCCATCTTCAGTTTTGCTGGCCAATACTCCAGTTTTCTAAATGTGCCTGAAAAAGATCTGATCAAAAGGTATCGCGACATCCTGGCGAGCAAATTTACTCCTAACGCTATCTATTATTTATTAAGTCACACTTTGGATGAAGCCCAGCTGGGGATGAGTGTAGGTGTAACTGAAATGGTGCATTCGAAAGCCAGCGGAGTTATCTATACACGTGACCCCTTAAATCGCGACAATTCTACTATAAACATCCATAGTTCCTTTGGGTTGGGAAGTTTTGTTGTTGAGGGAATTGTAACCCCGGACCTTATTCGTGTGGACCGTTCCACTAAAAAAGTGTTTCAGAAGCAAATTCAGAAGAAAGAAAAACAACTCGTTTTACTGGATTCGGGTGGAACCGAAGAACAGGACATACCTGAAGAACTTCAGGGTGAAGCTTCGATTGATGACTCTACAGCAATAAAACTAGCCGAGATCGCTCTAAAACTCGAAGAACATTACAGCACTCCTCTAGACCTTGAGTGGGCCCTGAATCGTGAGAACAACGAGATATACATTCTTCAAGCACGTCCATTGCGATCCGTATATTCCACGCCTTCTGAGGGCAAAACCGATCTCAGTAAATACGAAACACTACTCCGAAGTGGAACAACTGTCTGCCCCGGTTCCAGTGGTGGAAAAGTCAGGCTAATCCATTCACTTCGCGACTTGGACAAGGTGGAAAAAGGCGATATTGTTGTCGCTCACCATCCATCCCCAACCCTTGTCAAGATTATTGAAAAAGCCTCTGTCGTTCTTACTGAAATTGGAAGTGGGGCTAGTCATTTTGCAGCATTGGCTCGTGAAAACAGAATTCCCACCATCGCAGGAATGAAGGGCGTTTTTGATGTGTTAAACGATGGGGAAATGATTACCGTTGATGCCTCCGATTGTGTTATTTTTAAAGGTATTCAGCAGGAATATATAGAAGCCAGCATGGTTGATTTTGACCTCTTCACAGACACACCTATTTTCGATTTATTACGAAAGCTTTTGAAAAAAATAGCATCTCTTAATCTTGTAAATCCTTCTGACCCTGCCTTTAAAATTGAGAACTGCCAAACGTATCATGACATTATCCGTTTCACTCATCAACGCGGAATTGAAGAAATTTTCCTTCATGCCCAAAAGGCAGGATCGCTGGGGTCTGGTAACGGTTTGATTAAATCAAAAATGCCCTTACCGGTTCGACTTCTTAATCTCGATAAACGACCCGGCTTATTTTTTCGGAATGTCTATAATGAGACGAAACTGCCTTCACTCCCCTTGGACTGCTTCTGGCATGGCATATTAAAAGAGGGATGGCCAACCAACCTTCCCGACTCAAATAAATTTGTGGCCGTTTCAGCAACCACGGGCGGCAACCAGAGAGCGGCACAGTTTACGGAAAACAGTTTTGCCGTCGTTGCCACTAATTATATGTTGATCAGCCTCCGTTTAGGCTTTCATTTTACCAGCGTTGAGGCCATGATTTCGGACGATGAAACCCAGAATTTTATTCGTGTCCATTACAAGGGTGGTGGTGCTGCAGCAGACAGAAGACTGAGAAGAATTCGCCTGCTGGAAGAACTCCTTGAAAGAATGGGATTTGAACATTCTGTTAAATCGGATTTTATTAACAGCAGTATTTCCAATATGAGTAAGGAGAACGCTGAAGAAATATTGCTTCAGCTTGGTCGATTGACCATGATGACCAAGCAGCTAGATATGGCTCTCTCCAATGATCGCGTCGCACACTGGTACACAGAAGATTTTGCCAAACGTATAGGTTTGGTTTCACATGAGGCATTCCCATCATGAAAAAGGGATTTCTTAGAAAAGTCCGTGGGGTCTGGTTCCGCATAGTACTTTCTCCCTATGTGGTTCCTGTCAGCACAGTACTCTTTGCCAATATTTTCCTTTTTTCGGCAATCATTGTTCACGAAAACATTAAGAGTACTCGTGAAAAAATGATAATGGATACATTCAGGCAAAATCAGGTTTCTGCCGCACAGTTTGAAACCAACCTCAATCAAATGATTTCCTCCTGCTTCAACCAATTGGAAGTTCTGGATGATTTGGACGGAGGATCACAAAAATTATTTCATTCTTTTCTGGAAAAAAACCGTTGCTACGAAGGAATTGCCATATATAAACCGGGAGAAAAATGGAACGTTGCCGGAATCTTTCCCGAAAAGGACCTTTCCCTGCAAACGGGAATTCTGCAGCCAAACGCAACTCTTCCCTTTGGACTACAATCCGATTCTCTGATGTTGATCGAGTACGAATCCGGTTCATCCAAGTATTTCATAAGCTTGAACACCAAAAAGGTCTTCGGAGGTTTACTGGCTGAGCTTGACACCTTTTACCGTCATCAAGTGTGGATAATTTCAAAAGAAGGGAATTGGCTGTATCATCCAGAAAGCGAACAAACCGGTAACCATATTTCAGCGACAGAAAATTCTGAAACCGCAAAGACACTACATGAACTAGCTGAGCATATCGCAAGAGAAAACAAATCAGGCCATCAATTTCTATTCTTTAATAGTGCAATACACCCGACTAGTCACAGAAGTATTGCCTTTCATTACCCCCTGAGATCATCGTTTATCAAGGATGATGTTTTGGGGAATTTGCTGATTGTTGTTCCTCAACAAAGGGTGTTAAAAGGAGTTAATGATTTATATAAGCGCCACTACCTCGCTGAAGGTGCCATACTCGGCGGGATTCTTCTCTTTGGATTAATCTTCGCCAGCCAACAACAGAAAACATCATTCCAGCTAAGAAATATTGTTGGGGAACAAGATCAGATCCTTAGCTCTGTCCTCGCCAACTCCGTGGATGCAATTATCGTTATCGATGATGACGATACTATCCAGATGTGGAACCGGGGCGCCCAACTGATTTTTGGATATGCTTCCGATGAAACTTTGGGACAATCCATTGAAATGATTATCCCATCTGATATGGACGCTGAAAAAGAGATTAAATGGATTAACAAACAGGTTGAAAAAAACGGATACCTGCGAAATCATACCACCCATCGCATTACCAAAGATGGTAAACGGATAACTGTTGATGAAACCAGAACGCGCTTCCAGTCACCCGATGGAAATATTACAGGTAGCACTGCAATTATAAAAGATGAGACAAATCGTCTTCAGCTTGACCAACGGATGTACAATGCTGAAAAGCTCGCCAGTATTGGTTTGCTTGCCAGTGGTGTCGCCCATGAGATTAACAATCCTCTGGCAATTATTTTAGGTTTTACCGATCTATTGAAGGAAAAATTTGAAGAAGACAGCACTACCTATAAAGACCTTGATATGATCGAATATAATGCCAATCAGGCGCAGAAAATCGTGAAGGACTTGCTTGGTTTTTCAAGAGTAAGCGAAGGTAGTGGTGATGATCACTTTGAACTTATAGATAGTGTACAAATCGTAGTAGATTTAATCCAAAATACTAAACTCGCCAAAGACGCTGAATTTGAAACGGATATCTCCGATCACCTGCCTCCTGTCCGGGGAGACGCACGTGAGTTTCAACAGGTATTACTTAACCTGATAAACAACTCCGTGGCAAGTTTTGACAAGGGTAAGGGTCATATCAAAATCAGAGCCCGCTTCCTTGAAAAACGGTGGAATGTTCTAGAAATTATTGATGATGGTTCCGGGATACCTTTGGATATCCAGCAAAAAATCTTCGATCCCTTCTTTACAACCAAAGACGTGGGCGAAGGAACTGGACTTGGCTTATCCCTATGTTATGGAATTGTGAAGAAAATGGGCGGCGCCATCTTACTGGACAGTCATACAAAATCAGATAGCCCGACCGAGAAAAGCGGTACCAAGTTTATTATCCGTTTACCTGGATATCAGGAAATTGTTGAGGAAGCCTGATGCAGAAACGAATTTTAGCTATTGATGATGAACCACACATGCTGATCCTTCTGGAAAGGATCATCGGCGAAAAAACTCCTCACTATCTTAAAACCACCAGTAATGCACTTGAAGTTCCTGAGATTCTGAACGACGAACATTTCGATCTTATCATCACTGACCTTAAAATGCCTAAGCTTGATGGGCTGGACGTTGTGAAGCTCATTCGCGAAAGTCACCGAACTGAAGCCATTGTGATTATTACAGCATTCGGAACTGATGAAACTGCCCGCCATGCAAAAGAACTGGGCGTTGATAGTTTTATCACCAAACCCTTCAGAAAAGAAGATATTCTGGATTGTATAGAAGCCATTTTTCAACGGCAAGAAGATTCTATTGGATGATTTTGCTTAGGTGATCTGGTCGAGTGTTCTTATTGATAAAAGTGTTAATTTTCACCTCGATCCCTCTATGAAACAGCGTAAAAAATTAGCTATCTTTTATTTTGCCGGTTGAAAGTGAAATATTTCTCAAGAGAAAATGATTTTTGACATAACATCAAATTCCAGTTAAACATAACTTGGGAGACAAAAATGGATAATATACGGGCCGGGGAGATTATGGTCCCCTTGGACCGTTACCCGCACATCCCGTACTGGTTTTCCATTCGCCAGGCTGTGGCCGAAATGGAGACCGCGGAAATCGATGTGAAGGGTCGCAAGTCTATTCCACGAGTTGTTCTTGTTTTTGACGAAGCATACCGTTTAATGGGCTTTGTCCGACGTAGAGATATCCTGCGTGGTCTTCTTCCTTCCTTCTTAAGAGATGGTTCACCTGAATACGCAAACGAAGCCTTTTCTGTTTCAGTAGATCCCAACCTCTCTGAAGTCTTTTCAGATAAAGAGTTTGGCGAGTTACGTGAACTCAGTGACAAACCGGTCAGTTGTGTCATGAATCCCATCGTGATGACAGTTGACTATAACGATCACTTACTGAAACTGGTCCACGATATCGTTGACAAAAACTACTACATGCTACCTGTAATGCGTGATGGTAAAGTTGCCGGCGTTGTTCGATCGATTGACGTTCTGCATCATGTAGCGAAGCTCATCCTGTAAGACTGAAACGACTCCTAACGGACTATAATCATGGAACATAAACTAGAAACTAAAGAAAAAGCGGAAGAGAGCCATTCAGGTAGTGGATTACCAAACCGCCCTGGTGAAATTGGGCTTGCAGAACGCACCAGAAAAATAGATAAAAAGAGATTATTTAATGTTTTTCTTGGTCTATTCCTGTTTTTTGCCGTTTTTTTCTCCCCGGAATGGAATGATGCAATCGATCCCAGTGGGGATTCATTCGCATTATCACGAGAAGGTAAACTCGCCATCGCACTTTTCCTTCTTGCCGCGACGTGGTGGGTCACCGAGGTAGTCCCGATCGGTATTACTTCCATCGCCATCGGCGTGATTCAGGCTCTATTCCTGATCCGCCCGGCACGTGTTGCTTTTACTGATTTTATGGACCCATCCGTATGGTTCATATTCGGTTCATTGGTGATCGGTCGTGTTTTCTCCAAAACCGGATTGACCCAGAGAATGGCCTATAAAATGCTCGTTATCGTAGGTGAAAAGACGGGTATGATTTATCTTGGGGTCTTTATTATGACCTCAGCCATGACGTTGATCATGGCACATACAGCAGTCGCCGCTGCTATGTACCCGCTGCTCAGGGCTATTTACTCCATGTATTCTGAATCATCTGCTCCAACCAAGTTCGGTAAAGGTCTCTTCATTGGAATGGCCTTTGTCGCTGGTGCGGGTAGTATTATAACCTTGCTTGGTGCGGCTCGAGGTGCTGTGGCGATTGGTTTCTTCACCGATATTGTTGGCCGCGAAATTTCTTTCTTCGAGTACACGTATTACCTCGGACCGGTCGGTGTTGTAATGACCATTGTGCTCTATTTTATGATTCGTGTGCTTTTCAAACCTGAACACAAGGAAATTCCAGGACTACGTGATCGCGCCAAAGAACTTTATTCACGTTTAGGACCTATGAAGGGTTCTGAATGGCTGGCAATTGTCTTGGTCTTTTCCGCAATCATTCTTTTAAGCCTGAGATCTTTTGTCCCTGAATTGGCCGCTCTAAACAAAAGTGCAATTATCCTGGTGACAACTTTGCTTTTCTTCTTTACAAGGATTTTGGACATCAAGGATCTCGAAGATATTCCGTGGAATATCATTCTGCTGTTCGGTGGGGCCATGAGTATCGGCTTCTGCCTCTGGCAGACAGGCGCAGCCACATGGATGGCTGTAAGCTTTATCGGGTTATTACAAAATGCTCACTGGTTTGTCTTTGTTGTCGGAATTGCTTTCTTCGTTATGATTATGACAAACCTGATTATGAACGTGGCGGCAATTGCGATTGTCCTACCTGTGGCACTGGTGATCGCGGGCTATCTGCACGTTGCCCCAGAAGTGATCTTTTTTGCCAGCCTTGTAACGTCTGGTATGCCCTTCCTCTTCCTTGTGGGTGCCGCACCCAACGCCATCGCTTACGAGAGTAAACAGTTCACCTCGGGTGAGTTCTTTGTGGCAGGTATTCCTGCGAGTATCCTGTTGATCATAGTGACTGCATTCTTTATCGCCTTTATCTGGCCGATTATGGGTATGCCGATTACTCTTCCGCCGGGATAGAGCGTTTTTATCTTTTTATCTCAGCCGTGTTTGTTAAATACAAGCACGGCTTTTTTATCTATCGTTGTGAGACCGAACTTCCTGAATTCTGTTAGGATGAGCAAGTAACAGGTATAAATAATCGTTGATTGCTCGTTTCACTAAGCAATCAAGGGCATTCTGTAGACTATGAAACCTGACCTACACCTTCTCTAAAGCTACTCCTAGAAAGGCAGGTTCAGTATGACATAAGAATGTCGTTCTGAACGATAGTGAAGAACCTCGCTGTTTACTTTGCACCTTGAAACCCGACCTGAAACCCGGATGGGCACGAACAAGTCGCGCCTTGCTAGCATCCGGGCCACCCGTTACATCTCATTTCCTACCAATACTCCATTTGCGTATTGTTGCAATGCAACATAAATTGTTGCAAGGGTGTTGCATGCAACAAGAGGTGTGTTGTGGAAAATCAGGAAAGTGGACTTTTTAAGGTAATCCTCAGCTCTGTCGCTGACGGAGTTTTCACCGTTGACCAGAACCGTTTTATCACCAGTTTCAACCCTGCTGCCGAACGGATAACAGGCGTACCATCAACGGCAGCAATGGGAAAAAAATGTTACGATGTTTTCCACAGCGACATCTGCACCGAAGGGTGTTTGCTTGAGCGGACGATGAAAACCGGGCACGAATCGGTGGATATCCCCGTGCGTATAGTCAACTCCGCCGGTCGAGCGATTCCGATTTCCATCTCCACAGCAGTACTTCGGGATGATTCCGGTGAAGTGCTGGGTGCTGTTGAAACCTTCCGCGACCTGAGCGCCATCGAAGACCTTCGAAAGGAGTTGGAACAACGCTACAGCTACGAAGACATCATCACAAAAAGCCCAAACCTCTTGAAAATCATTAATACGTTACCTGACGTGGCTGATAGCGAAAGCACTGTTCTCTTGCAGGGTCCATCGGGGTCAGGTAAGGAGTTATTCGCCAAAGCTGTCCATAATCTCTCGACCCGTAAGAAAAAACCATATGTGATAATCAACTGCGGAACGTTACCCCCGCAACTCTTTGAATCTGAACTTTTCGGCTACGTGGAAGGTGCGTTTACCGATGCCAAAAAAGATAAGCCCGGTAAGTTGGCAGCGGCTGAGGGCGGAACTGTCTTTTTCGATGAAATCGGCGAACTACCTTTCCAGACTCAGGTCAAATTGCTTCGCCTCATCCAGCAGCGCGAATACGAACCGCTTGGAAGTGTAAAAACAGTGAACGCTAACATCAGGATTGTTGCCGCGACAAACCGCAACCTGCTCGAAATGACCCGTATGGGTAAGTTCAGGGAAGACCTCTATTACCGGTTAGCAGTTATCCGTCTTGATCTACCACCACTAGCGCACCGTCGCGAAGACATTCCAATTCTCGTGGATCATTTCATCCGCCGTTACAATGCGATGAAGGGCAAAAACATCCTCTCCGCCAGTCCGGAATACATGGGTGTTTTGATGGAACATGATTTCCCTGGCAACATCCGTGAACTGGAAAACATTATTGAATACGGGTATGCCGTCTGCCGTGGTAGAACCCTTGACACCTCCCATCTGCCTGTGGAATTAAAACCATTGCAGGACGGTGAAGCCTCTTCGCCCATACAAGAAACCACCCGGGCAATATCACTGACAAGCCCTCTTCACCTTGCATTAAATGAGGAAACGGCCATCAAGGAAGCGTTGAAGAAGGCCGGCGGACGTAAAGGAAGTGCCGCTGAAATGCTGGGTATAGACCGAACTACACTATGGCGTAAGATGAAACGATACGGGATTAAATAGAATCAAATTATTTGATTCATTACTCTGTTATTTCGATTTTAAAAGACTATCTGAAGGGCAAGATTTTTCCTCTCCTAACAATATTTAGCTCAATATTTTCAGCTCATTGTTGTTATCAGAAATCCATTACCCTACACTATAAAGAATAATCAAACAATAATTGGTTCTTCTTTTCAGGAGGGTATATGACAAAGAAGTTCTACGTAGTTGCGTTGTGTATGGCCCTGTCTGTCCTCTTTCTTTCGTTTCCAGTTATCGCTCAAGAATCCAAGGTTCAATCTGGCAAAGGTGTTCTGGAATACGAGGATTTCGAGCGTCCGGTCACGTGCAAAGCGTGCCATCTGGATATCTTCCGACAATGGGAACAGTCCATGATGTCCCAAGCCTATACACATCATTGGGACGAAGTTGAATATTTCAAGCTCGCAGTACCACATGCTAAAAATGATCCAAATGTTGCCGAAGAAGTTCAGGAAGGTTGTAATGGTTGTCATGCTCCGTTAGCATTCCTTGCCGGTGATGTTCCACCACCCCATCCGGGAAACAGCCGTGCGGATGAATCTGTCTCCTGCGATATCTGCCACACTATCGTTTCTGTGGACCATGAATTACCTGTCAATTTTAATTGGTCCATTGATCCTGGAACACGTAAACGGGGTCCTCGAACAGTTGGCGATGCCATTCAGTCACCGCACCACGACATGGTTTTCAGTGATTTCCACAGAACAACCGAGTTTTGTGGTTCATGCCATAACGAAGAAAACCCTTATGGCATGATGGTAAAGGCGACACAAATAGAGTTGCTGGCCGGACCCTACGGTGAAGAGGGAGTCCGTTGCCACGATTGCCACATGACAAATGCTCCAGGCACATCAGCCAAAATGGGTAACAAACACGCAGATGTCCGTCAACATCTTTTCCATGGTGGCCATGATCCGGGTAAGGTTCGGGGCGTTGTTGAGTTAAGAATCCATCCTGACATCCGTGAAGCGGAACCGGGTGACGTAGTCCAGTTTCAGGTTGCCTTATTCAACCAGAAAACAGGCCATAAATTCCCAACAGGTTCTGTTGAAGATAGAATCCTCTGGCTTCACGTTGAAGCAACTGACAAAGCTGGAAACGTTTATCACTTGCCGGTTGATCCTAAGGGGTTTGATGGTGAGGAGATGACAATTTCCGCTGATGTACTTGCTTATCAAGACATGGCTATCCCTCTTGGTGATCCGGGATTCAAGGGAGTGCAAAGGGATGGAGTCCCGTTTGGTGACCGGATTTTCCGTATGCCTTACCTCGATTCTGAAGGTCGGATGACCATCATGCAGTGGAATACAACCAGCTTCGGTGTGGATTACCGTCTTGGACCGAGAGAAACAAAACTCGAAACATTTACTTTTGAACTACCCTTTGAAGTTGAGCCCGGCGAAATGACCATCACAGCAACCCTGAATTACGCTCTGCTGGTAAAACCTGTGGCGGATTTTCTCGGAGCGCCTGAAGAAGGCGAAACAATGGTGGTGAACACACACAGTACAACCATAAATGTTCTTGATTAATAAATTTTCCCGGGAGGAACAATGAAGAGATTTTTGTTTTTATCCGTAATGATTCTTCTGGCTTTTGCATTTATAGCAGAAGAAGCGGCGGCGATTCCTGCTTTTGCCCGTAAATACCGTATGTCCTGCTCGACATGCCATCAACCCTTCCCTCGGCTGAAAGAATTTGGGGATGATTTTGCAGGCAACGGGTTTGTATTGGAAAACGAGGAAGCACCACGTTATTACGTCGATACGGGTGACGAAACCTTGGACTTGATCCGAGATTTCCCGATTGCTATCCGTCTTGACACATGGGCAATGTACAACACGGAGTCAGGCCGTGATCTGGACTTCCAGACGCCTTATGTTATGAAACTTTTATCGGGTGGAGAACTAGCAAAGAACTTTTCATATTATGTCTATTTCTACCTCGATGAATACGGTGATGTTGCCGGGATAGATGATGCATTTGTTCAATTCAACGACCTCTTCGGACAGGACCTTGACCTCTATATCGGGCAATATTCCCTGTCTGATCCGTTGATGAAAAGTGAACTTCGAACCACTTACGAACCCTACAAAATCTATAAAAGCCGGGTCGCAGGGTCTAATATTCGCCTAAGCTATGACCGTGGTTTCTTTGTAACCTACGGAGGATTACCTACAGGAACCGGGATCACGTTTGAAATGGCGAATGGGAACGGTATCGGTGGTGCCGATGGCGACCACAACTTCGATAACGATGCAAATAATGTTTTTGGACTTCACCTCAGTCAGGATGTTGGCGGGCTCTTTAGCCTAGGTGGATTTGGGTTGATGGGTAAGGAAAAGAATGTCAATGAAAACGAAGTAATGTACGTTGGCGTTGATGCTGGAATGGACATTGGTCCAATTGCATTGAGTCTTCAGTATATGTCACGTACCGACTCAAATCCATTGTTTATAGGAACCAACCAGCTTGAAGTCGTAACTAACGGTATTATTGCAGAAGCTGTGTATCTCCCCAACGGCGACAAAAGTAAATGGTTCACGACCCTACTCTTCAACATGGTGGATTGCGACAGCGATGATCATACTACATGGATTAACAACGGGTATGGCCCGATGGATTACCAGACAGCAACAGTTCATTGGGGATACCTGATGCGTCGCAACGTTAGACTCGGTATTGAAGTTCGTCAGGACCTTGAAAACGACGAAACCCGTGCAGGTATTGGTATCGTAACGGCATTCTAAGTGACAAAAAACATCACATTTTTTCTAAATAGTATACTGAAAAGCCCTTCTGAAAAGCGGGGCTTTATTATTACGCTTCATACTCCCGGCTTTTGGTTTTGTTAGATAACGAAGGATTCTTCATCAATTGGGTGTACAACTCCACCCTTGATGACTCTACGGGAGGTTGTAATGATTTGCCTTTTTTCACAGGAATCAATACATTGGGCGCTGTCCTGTGATTCTGCGGTCTCACAACTGCTTTCTTATTGTCTGTACATGGAACCAGGGACGACGGAGGGGTGACCGAGTGGCTTAAGGTGCACGCTTGGAAAGCGTGTGTGCGTTTACGCGTACCGTGGGTTCGAATCCCACCCTCTCCGCTGATTATAAACAACTTAGCCCCTGCCAATCGGTAGGGGCTTTGCTGTTCATAACACGCTTAGGGATTCTTTGGTATCTGCGCCCACAGCGAACCGCGGACTTTCCTGGATAACTCCAACGGTGGGGCACGTACAGTATAATAGTCACCGTAAATATTGCTATTGCACTTCAGCGCACGGCTTATAGTTGTACGATTACGTTCTAATTTAAAAGCAATTTCGGAGACTTTTTCGCCCTTATAGTACATCTTGGCTATGATTTCACGTTCGTGAAGCGTAAGTTTCTGGCGTGGTATTGTCTGTTCCGTCCTGATTTTGTTCTCGCAAACTCAAAATAAGAACGAACTGCGGTGCCACATCTTTTTTACTCCAAAAGCGTGTGATTCATTTTTTTTGAATATAGGCGATGTAGTGAGTTTTCATAAATAAAGTTTTAGTAGAGTATGTGCGTTTGATCAAAAATATTCTTATGTTTTTATGTTTCATAATTGCAGAAGAACATTCACCATTACCTTCGGATTTAATAATGCTAAAAGGTTACAAATTAACACTGCTGGCTGTTTTCCTAATGTTTCCTATGGTGCTTTCTGCTGCGGATGTCCAATACAACCATCCCGTCTATAATTTTCTCGAAAGGTGCGAGCTGCAGGGTATAACAGCAAATTCATTATCCCAATCCAAACCATACAGCCGTTTAACCATCTCCAAATACCTGGTACAGATTTACAATAATCAGGATAAACTCAGCCATGTTGAAAAAGGGCTGCTGGAAAGATATGTCTTCGAGTTTTCCGATGATATCCAGCGATTTTCACCCGGTTTTTCTTCGGATAACCCCTATTCCCCCGAATGGAGAAATATCAGAAACCGGGGAGGCTTACAAAAGTACGGCTTACTTCAGAACCGCCGTGATATTGCAACATATGAAGGAAAAGACTACAAGGTTTTCGCCAATGTAACCGGTGGATTCGACTATACTTCTAAACCCTTCAACCATAACAGCACAGAATCCGGCACACAATTGGTCCGTAGTTACGGTTTTTCCGCACGCGCCTGGTACAAACGTATGGATTTCGCCGGATGGACAACCGAAAACCAGGTTTCCGGTAACGAAGCATTTATAGATGGAAACCGTTTCCCTTATCGCTTCGGAGAAGGAGATTCTGATCAGTTCGACTTTTACGAAACCGAAACGAGCGTTAGCTACCAGGATGATTATTTTGTCGTTTATTTTGGCAAAGGTGAAAACTTCTGGGGTGGAAGTCCAGAATCCTCCCTTACCCTTTCAGATAAAGGTATTCCCTATACCCATTTCCGTATCAAAGGAACTCTTGGACCACTGGAAATGACTATTATCCATGGCTTTATTGTCGCAGAACCTCCTATCGTTGAAGGAGTAGATTCTCTCCTTTATGCGACAAAAAAACATTACGCCGACAAATATTTTGCAGCACATCGTATCCAGTGGAACCTCAGGAATAATCTCCAATTTGGAATGTATGAGGAAGTGTTTTATGGACAACGCGGAATGGAGTGGGAATATGCCCCCCCCATTTTATTTTTCAGAGGAGCAGAACATTACTTACGAAGTCAGGACAATATGCTGATTGGTCTGGATATACGTTGGCTTCCCGTTAAAAACATTTCCTTTTATGGAGGCTTTATACTTGATGAACTGGTTGCCAGTAACTTTGGTACAAGTTCTTATACTAACAAACAAGGTGCAATTGCTTCGATGGCCTGTGTAAACCCGCTTGGATATAATGATAGTCGTTTTTTTGCTGAATATGTTGCCCTTCGCCCATATATCTATTCACACAAATTCCCCATTAGTAGAGCAGATCATTATGGTATCACCCTCGCTAATCCAGGTATCCCGAATTCAAGGAAAATCACATTGGGATTGGATAATTTCATCCTTCCTTCTTTGATGATCACTATGAAACTCCAGCAATTTAAACATGGCGCCAACCTACAAGACGGAACGAATGTTGGTGGTGACCACATGATTAGCTATAATGAGCAAGGGTTAAAACATGTGAAATTTCTTGGTGGTGACGTGCATACATGGAACCGAGCTGGCCTTGAAGTTAATTGGGATATAGTTTACGATTTGCGTTTTCGGTTTAGTGGTTACATGACGGAATACTCTATCGATTACGAATCCGGTGACACTGGGTTTGATGATATTGGCTTTGAATGGTGGATGTCTCTAATTTGGCACCCAGTGCATTAAGTATTTAATTACCTTAATACTTAAACATTTGAATCGAACATAGATTCGGAGAATAGTTTTTATGAACGAATGGGAATACGGAAGTGATTACCATTGGATAGACCACAAACATTCTACCAACTCTTCCCATCATTGTTATATGGATAATGGTATTTTTTATTCTTGTGGACGAGGAGCAATAAAGGCACTTCTAAAATTTTTGTGTTTAAATAATGATAAAAAAACGGTTTTTCTTCCTTCATATTTTTGCTTTGATGTAACGACTGATATTCTCTCAACAGGTATTAACGTTCAATTCTATGAAGACAATCCATGGGTTAAAACCAAAAGTTTCCCTGTAGGTTCTATCACAAGGGATGCGATAATAATAATCGTTAATTATTTTGGAATAAATGCAAAACCAGATATTTCTGATTTAAAAGAAAAAGGGGCTATTGTTGTCGAGGACCATAGTCATGACGTATGGAGTGAATGGGCTGAACAAAGTGTTGCCGATTATTGTGTTGCTTCACTAAGGAAAATTCTTCCTGTTCCAGATGGTGGAGTATTATGGTCACCTGTTCAAAAGAAGCTTCCCGTCCCTCCGCGACCTGTTAATAGCGAAATTATTGCATCATACAACAAGCTTACTGGCATGTTGTATAAAAGAATGTATTTAAACAACTTAATTCAAGATAAAAATGTTTTCTTTAAAATACTAAAGGTCGGTGAAGTAAATACGGGATTATCGAAACCTTCCGCTCCCTCGCCTGTACTTGAAAAATTTCTCTCGACGTTTCCAATTGACATGTGGAATAAACAGAGACAAGAAAATTACTGGTTCTTATTCGAAAAATTAAGAGACAATAAGTCAATTGAAATATTAGTACCCGAGATTAAATCTTTTTTCCCATTTAGTTTTGTGTTATTAACTAGTGATGCCATGAAACGAGAATACCTTCGAAAGGAATTAATTCAAAACAAAATATATCCAACAATTTTATGGTCACTAGAAGAAGTTAAGGATGACATCGATGACCACTCATTAGACATTTCCAGACGAATGATCTCTATCCCATGCGATGGTAGGTATACAAAAAATGATTTAAATCAAGTATCCGATATTATAACATCAATTTTGAACCCAAAAGAGTTAACTATATCGTAGGTTTTCTGTAAGCTGGAAAAAATCCTGAAAGACGGTCTTCATCCTTCACGGATTCCATTCCCTTCACATTGACCAACTTTTCGTATACTGGTTCATTAATTATCATACGCCAGGTATGGAATGAAGATCTTGCAGGTGAATATTTTGATTTGAACTTAAACAAATTATCTTCATTGCTGCCTGCTCCACCGCCAAGATGAAAACGATGATTTCCTCGACTATGTGCCCAGATTCTTGCTTCATCAAGAATGAGCTTCGAAGGATTGTAGTTTTTATATTTGTCCTTTGTGCAAGATAAATGGTATTGTACGATACCTTCCGTTTCGACAAACAACGAAGCCGATGCCAACTCGTCGTTAATAATATTTACCATTAGAATGAGTGACTCACTCAGGGCTTCCTTTAATTCATAAAAATACTCACTGGAAAAGAAATAGTACTCTGATGCATTTACACGATTCATCGTATCGTGATAACACTGAATAAACTCGTTATAATATGACCAGTCAGAATTTACAAACACCTTCTGAATTCCGTCTTTCCTTGCTTTCCTTATATCATATCGCAGCCCCTTCTTCATTTGCATAAACGACTCTTCAAGGGGAATATCCAAATCAATATAAACGGTATCTGTATGTTGGATAACTCCATTCATTTTATAGAAATCGTCAGGCATTTTCAGCAACGGATGGCATCTAATAAATAATGATACAATTCCGCGATTAATCAACAATGATTTTAATTCTTCTTCAACCTTATAAAAATCCCATACATTTTCCGATGATAAAAATAAGGGTCCAGGATAACCATAGGGCGATTTAGCATCCCAATAATCGGTTCCCGGTACAGGAAGAAGCAAAATGGGGATATAAATAAGATTCCCAGCTTCCACAATTGATACTACAGCTACTTCCGCTTCTTCTTGTTTTGCACATAACTGTAAATATCTTGATTTGTGATAGAAGTCGTGTTTTTTGTTGCCTAAAAAATCAATCCACTCTTTATCATCAGGTTTTAATAATTTACCACCCAAAAGATCACCTTCTTAAAATGAATGTAATTTTACACGATTAAGACTAAAACACATCATGATCACCCATGCTCGTATACCAATTCCTAAAATCTAAAATGGGCCCATAATAACTTAAAGGTTTTAATAAGTACAACCCAAAATGAAATATTGGGGATTCAGGATAAAAACCAAGTTTCTCCAACCACAGATATCTTGTTTTATCGTACATACTATGCCACAATTCAACTTTTAGACCTTCGTTTCCAGCAAAGTCCAACAATTCTTTCAATGGCGCAATAGCTTCTTCTTTGTTGGTTGAATCGCAAAGCCACTCAGTAATATTTATCTTTTCTGGATTTTCATTCGGGTATTTTTTAAATATTACTGCACTTTTAACTTTTCCTCCGACTCTATACTCATGACAGTAATAATTAAATGCTGGTCGGTTTACATAGCGCCAGGATAAGTAATCCGGATCTCGAACGTAGCCGTATTTTTTTCCACCATCAGTTACCTGGCACAATTGCTCAAACTCTGAAGTGAATTTATTGCATGGAGAAAATGGGAAAGCTTCTTGATTATATCTCCTGATAGCCTTTGGATTAAAGGCCATGGAGGGAAGAAGGGTTAAATCCTCGTAGTGTTCATGACGCATTTGAACGTTGTGGCTATTTTTATTTGGATGTGAAATTAATAAGTCGATGTCTTGGCCTCTAAAAATATCTTGAGCCCCATTGATGAGTTCGTAATAAAATCCTCTTCCTCTGTGTGCGGGGTCACTCATCATACCGTGATTGGATAAAATTGTGCGAACCCTCCCGTTCATTTTACACAACCTTGGGGTGTAACCTACATGAGCGACCAAATGGTCCCCCAACCAGGCACCCTTACTGAAATGACCGGGAACAGGAGGATTAATAAATTGCCATTTATAATACTCTTCATTGAATTTAAAATTATAGATTTTGTTTGAAAGAGCCTCTACATCTTTGATGTCATCATGGTGTATGGATCTAATCTCAATATCACCCTTTTGCATACACATAAATTTTCCTTTGTTCCCAGAGCATCTTTTCGATTATTGTCAGACAAGTGATTGAATTATATTTTCCAGTTCTAAAATATGTTTCCTTCTGTCATAATGTTGTTCAGCATATGCCCTGGCATTTGAACATACCTTTTCTAACAGTGACCTGTCTTCTTTAATTGAAATAAGAATATTAACCGCCGTTTCTGGATCCTGCTGATGGGCGATAAAGGCAACATTATGCTTTTTCATGTCCTGCGATAACTCAGACTCATAGTTAAAAAGAGTAGGAATTCCAGCCGAGCAGTATTCAGTAACTTTATTGGGCGACTCTCCTCTTTTCCCTGGATAAACAGTCATTAATCCCATATTTGAAGCCTTGAGCAGTCCTGGGATTTCTGAAGAAGGAACAGGATCATATACCCTTACACTTTTTATCTTTTCTGATTGAATTCTTTTTTCAATAGAATCCCGAAGTGCCCCACCACCAACCAAAGCAATCAGTATGTCTTTTATCCCTTTTTTATCAAGTATTTTGCCCATATCTACTGCATAATCAAGCCAGTTCGTAAATCCCATTGCGCCTGGATGTATTAAAACAAATTTTTCATCCCAACCCATTTGGGTTCTAATCTCTTTAAGATCTTTGTCACTATATTTTTCATATCTTTGTAAATCTGTTCCATGAGGTATTACCGTGATTCTATCTTTCGGAAAATTCCATTCAGTAACTCCCACGGCATTGCTCTCACAGGTAGTGATGATATGAGTGGCCGATTTATAGATACGATCAGCCATTCGATTTGCCATGCCTATAAACAGTTTCCCCTTTAAATGCCCGCTTTCAATGGTTGTTTCTGGCCATAAATCCCTTATCTCAAAAATGAATGGACACTTGTGGTGACGAGATAAAAAACGTCCAATATCACCTACCGGCAAAGGGGTGCTACTTGCAAATACCACATCCTGTTTTGGTAATGATTTGCCAAAACTATTGCACCACATGATGAACCGTTTAAAGGCTATCAATCTCCTGTAAAAACCCATTTTCTGACTGTATTTCACGGGTGCGACATGAACCACAACACCCGTTTTTCTTGTTATTTCAATATCCTCTTTATCCATTCTTTCGAAGTCACCGGTGAGCAGCGTAACCTGATGACCCATTTTCTGTAATCCGGTAATAAATTCGAAGGCTCTCAGACTACCAGAACCTTTTGGACCACCATAGTGTTGTTGAATCCAGAGAATATTCATTTGTCGCTCCATTAATCTGGATGATCCTGCTATCAAGAATTTAAAGATGGTTATACGCTATTAAAATAACGATTTAATAATTGAAATGATATTTAAAACGTCCTCATCCTTCATGGCTGTTCCTGAAGGCAGACATAAACCATTTTTGAATAATCCTTCCGAAACATTACCACCAAATGATTCACAGGAATTGAATACCGGTTGTAGATGCATAGGCTTCCAAACGGGACGTGATTCAATATTTTCTAACTCAAGCTTTTGTCTTATCTGTTCAGGGGTAACACCTGTCATCTTGGGATCAAGGAGCATACATGTTAGCCATCGATTAGATTCCCCAAAATCGGCTTGGGGCATAAACGAGACAAAGGGCAGGTCTTTCATTCCGTTTTGATAAAGCTTGAATAACTCATGCTTTCTTTTTACTCTTTGATCCAAGACCTTAAGCTGTCCTCTCCCAACCCCTGCAACAACATTACTCATTCTGTAATTATAACCTATTGATGAATGCTGATAATAAGGAGTATCATCTCGTGCTTGAGTAGCGTAAAAAAGTGCTTTGGCTGCCTCGTCTTTACTATTGGCAATCAACATTCCGCCACCTGAAGAAGTAATAATCTTATTGCCGTTGAAAGACAGAATCCCAAATTTCCCCAGAGTTCCCGCCTTTTTACCTTTATAGGAGGCCCCTAATGCTTCTGCAGCATCTTCAAGAACGGGAACATTATACTCATTACAAATTTTATTGATCCTATCGTAGTCAGCACATTGACCGTACAAATCAACGACAACTACAGCCTTAGGAAGTTTGTTCGCCACCGCCTTCTTTTTAAGTGCTTCAGCCAACAAATCAGGGTCCATGTTCCAGGAGATTTTATCAGAATCAATAAAAACTGGTTTAGCGTTTTGATAGGTAATGGCATTTGCGCTGGCAGAGAAAGTGAAGGTTGAACAAAACACTTCGTCATCGTTTTCCACTCCTAGCAATAATAATGCAAGATGAAGAGCTGCTGTGCCGGATGATAAGGCTACTGCATAGCCATTTTGCAAATAGTCTTCTATCTCTTTTTCAAAGCCCAAGACATTCGGTCCTAGTGGAGCGATCCAATTGGAATCAAATGCTTGATTAACATAGCCTTGTTCAAATCTTTCTTCGGACATGTGCGGAGGGGAAAGAAAAATCCGCTCTTTATTGTTCATCATAAACCAAAATTTTAAGGTGAATTTAAGTGGTAAACTTAACTCCATTCTTCAATAATATCAATAGGTGTTTTTTGCACAATTGAATCTTAAAAACTCGTCTTTCTATATCAAATGATATTTTTACCGACCTGCGTCAGGATTTATCCATAAAAATATCCTATGACTTTTCATAAAAAGTAGATACATTTCCCCGGTAATTTGTTGTTTTGAATCACAGAGTCTAAAACAGGCAGTGCGTTGGCACCCCCATGATCACCTCTGTTTGCTGACATGACGATTCTGGGTATTGATACCTGACACCCTTAATAGTATTTTGCAGCTGTTTACTGACCAAGTGATTTCTATTGAAATCGTTTATCATTAACTTTATAGCGGGAAAACAATGTCAATCTATTTACGAGCTTTTGAATTAGATGATTATATTCTCATTAATAAATGGCGAACTGACCCAGAGATACAATCTCTTACAGGCGGAAACATGAATTTTGTTTCTTCACATCGAGAGAAGATGTGGGTAGAGGACAAAATCAAAAATAATCAGCAGAATATTTATCTGGGTATTTGTTTAAGCGACAACAATGAGCTTATTGGGTATCTTAGCATTAACGATATTGATTGGCGTAATCGCAAAGCTTGGTGGGGTGGTCTGGTTGTGGGCGAAAAAGAACATCGCAATTTTGGTTATGCCACTGATGCGTCTCGCTTGATGCTACAATATATTTTTAATGAATTGGGTTTAAATCGTTTTTCAGGTTACTGGCTTACTTCTAATATTCCCTCAATAAAAGTTGCAGAAAAGCTCGGCTTTAAAAAAGAGGGCCTTCTTAAGGAAAGCGTTTACAAAAATGGAAAATATCACGATCTTTACCTAATGACAATTCTTCAGGAAGAATTTTTCAACCATTCTTCACAAAAATCCTGATATTTTTATTATCTTTGAGAGTTTTTATTCACAATATTATTTGTATTCATACTAACGGTGTTCAACGGTTTTGAAAGGACACAGATGTTACTTTCAGATATAAAAAGAGCTCTAATTATTTCACCTCATGCAGATGATGAAATTTTGGGTGTGGGAGGAACAGCTGCAAAGTTAACTTCACAAAACGTTGAGGTTTATGTTGCTGTTGCCTCAAAGGGTAGACCTCCAATGTTTCCTGAACCCCTAATAGAAGAAACTATTATACATTGCCTTGATGCCCACAAAGAGCTAGGAATAAAAGAGACGTTTTTCCTTGATGAAGACGACATGCCTGCAGCAAGACTCGACCAGGTTGGAGCCGTTAGACGTAATTCGAAAATCCGACAGATTATTGAAAAAATTGATCCTCAGTTATTATTTGTTCCATTTCCCGGTGATATTCATCTTGATCATAAGCTTATTTTTGAATCTTCCATGGTGGCGATACGACCAAATGGGCAAAAGATACCTGACATGGTTTTGTCTTATGAAACCCTATCTGAAACCAACTGGGAGGCTCCCTATCTGAGTCATTCTTTTCAGCCAAATGTATTTATTGACATTTCCGACCATCTAGAACAGAAATTATCTGCATTTTCTCAAATAAAATCTCAGGTAAAACCCTTCCCCAATGAAAGATCATTAAAAGCTATTGAAGCATTGGCAATCCATCGTGGAGCCATGGCGGGTATACCAGCAGCAGAAGGCTTCGTGTTAATTCGTAGTATTCAGATCTGAGAAAGAGTATTGTTTATTTTCCCTTTTGTAAGACTACCATACAGGTTTATACGAGGAATATCTTTCGCATTAAAATATTATACTCTTGAGAATTTCTTAGGGACATTAGTGATCAAAGGTAATACGACAAGGACTCTATAGAGCGTGGCGCTACAAAAAAAAAATAAACTTCTGTCATCGTTCAGAATTAATTTTTTGAGTGTTATGACCGGAAATATCATTTATGGCATTGGTCAATGGATTATCCTCATAATTCTCGCAAAAAATGTTGATTTGGCAGGAGTCGGAAGATTTTCGTTTGGTATTGCTTTGACGGCCCCCATTTTTATGTTCTTTTCATTTCGTCTACGTGAAGTCCAGGCAACAGATGCCAACAATAAATACTCTTTTTCAGATTATCTCGCTCTACGTTTAGTCAGCATAGCTGCTGGCATTTTTGTTACAATCATTATCATCTCTATTATTAACATTGATTTTGAAAAAGCGATTATAGTCTTTTTATTTGCCCTTGTAAAAGCAGTTGAAGCCGTTAGTGATATTTATTACGGTTACATGCAAAAAACCGAAAGGATGTCATACTGGGCTTATTCCTTATCCATTAAAAGTGTTACCTCGGTTACGCTTGTTTTTATAGGGGTGATACTTTTTAAAAATAGCATAGCAGCTGTCACGGGAATGCTGATATCGAATACGTTATTACTCTTTTTCTATGATAAACGTAAAATTAGTAAATTGATGCATGAGCATGAAGATAAAGTATCAAGGGGTTTGTTTTCTTGTGTGGATAGAAAGACACTGATTACTCTCTTTATATTTGTTATCCCCTTGGGTCTTGTACAACTTCTGGCGAATCTACGTGTAAACATTCCAAAATTTATTATTGACGATTTACTTGGCGAAAATTCTCTTGGTTTATTTTCTGCGTTGGCTTATTTTCAGATTTTAGGAGCTAGAGTTGTTAATGCCTTTGCTCAAGCAGGAATTCCCAGACTAGCGAAAAGATTGGTGGAAAATGATACACAGGGATATGTAAGATTATTCACTAAATTGATCACCATCGCCTTTGGCATCGGGATTATTGGTATACTCGTCTCGTTTTTCTTCGGAGAATTCATTACTAGTACTATCTATACTAGTGATTATTCAACAGAGCCACGACTTTTTGTGTGGATAATGGTTGCATCGACATTTGAGTTCATTGATATTTTAATTATCGCTTCTCTCATGGCGTTAAAAAGATATAAGTTGTTGATACCTATGTATATGACTTCTATCATAACCATCACTATATTTGGGTTTATTCTAATTCCAAAATTTGAACTTATGGGAGCAGTGTATTCATTAAATCTTGCAAGTGCCTTGACTTGCATTGTTGGTTTCGCAATCAATACTTACCTGATCGTGAAGTTAAAAAACAATTCGGTTTCTGGAGGCACCCAAAAACCAGATAAAATATAAGGATGTATAACACCTAAACATACATGAATTTGAAGAAGCGTTTTTCATAAATTTCATATGGATTTGAGTTTTGGCAAATAAAGTTGAAAACTTAGGTTATTATAGAGTTGGCCTATCAATACTGGCCGGTGCAGTGCTTTCAATTTTTTATTATTCTGGTCGCTGGGGTTTAGCTAGACTAGTTAATATTGATGAATTGAAGTGGGCTTATGAACCACGAAATTGGTTAGTTCTTTTTTATATCATTTGCACAATTTTATCCCTTAGATTACCGTTTAATCCCGAAATAAAACTCACTCGTGGAATGGCTCTTGACACCGTTATCATTCGTTTTGGTTTAATTATTATTCTTTTCTATGTTGCTTTTTCTATTTTTTGGGCACCCGTTGTTCCTTCTTGCTTTGTAAAACTTTATGAAATTTCTTTTCTTCTGATTCTGACTATATCCTTGACAATAATGTTGAGCCGTTTAGATATCCTCATTGTGATTAAGTCTTATTGGATTTCCTTTTGTGGTTTTTCGATTCTTTTTGCTCTTATGGCTATTCCTGCGGTCTTGAGTGCATTAAAATCTGGTGATTTTGGTCGTTTAGCTGTATTAGGTGGTGGAGCAAATCAGTTTGGACGAAATATGGGGTTTCTTTTCATAGGAAGTCTCTTTTTTATCCAGCTTAATAAGAATAAGGTTTTCTGGACATTGGCGGCCCTGATGGGAGGTATAATGTTATTTCTATCAGGATCTCGCGGTGCCCTTCTTTCTACCACTATTGCCCTCATTGTTTATTTGTGGTCTGTAAGAATAAAAATGGTAAATTTAATTATATATGTTTCAATTGGAATCGTTACCTTGATTCTTTTTCTTGTATCAACCCCTTTTGGTCAAGCTATTATTGCTGTATATAATAAAAGAATTGTCCGCCTTCTTCTTAATAATTCAGAGGGTGTATATACATCTGGACGTGATGTGCTGTACAATTATGCAATTGAACTTGGCAATCGGTATCCTTTTTTTGGAGGGGGATTAGGCGGTTTTAATGCGAGAGACCTTGGTGTGTATCCTCACAATATCTTTTTAGAGTTTTACGCTGAAACCGGGCTGTTTGGTTTATTTATATTTGTTTCATTTTTTATATTATTCCTTACTTTTATTTTTCGTTATCGAGATAAAGTGTATCCTCAAAATGTTGCGGGTTTTTTTCTGGCATTTACGTTTAGTCAATTTAGTGGTGACTTCTATGCCAATCGGGCAGTGTTTATCTTTCTATTGCTGACAACAGCACTAAAACAACCCGAGAATGGGTCATTTAATAATGACCATACGACAGAAAAACATCAATCATGAAAAAGCTCTCTTTTTTGCTGAAAAGGGTGATAGACCGATTTATGGCCGCTGCAATGATAGTAGCGCTATTGCCTGTTTTTATTATTTTGATTCTAACACAATTTATCTTTATTGGTTCACCGATCTTTTTTGTATCCACACGTGTTGGTTATAAAAAGACAACATTTAAAATGCTAAAATTTAGATCCATGACCAATGCAAAAGACGCTAATGGTCATTTTCTCCCTGATGAGGAACGTTTAATTTCTTATGGACGCTTTATAAGAAAAACCAGCCTGGATGAGGTACCACAGATTTTTAATGTTTTAATTGGAAATATGTCTTGGATTGGACCCAGGGCTGTCCCACAAGGGCATCTCGATTTTATCAAAAACGAACATGAAAAACGTTTTGATATGTTGCCTGGAATTTCGGGATGGACTCAAGTGAACTATAAAGGTAAAAAGAGAACCTGGGAAGAGAAACTCGCTTTGGACATAGAATACATTGAGAACTTTAATCTATTGTTTGATCTTAAGATTGTTTTAATGACTATAACCGTTTTATTTACCAGATTAAGGTATAATAAAAGCGGCAGTAGTCTATAAAAGAGGTATACACTATGGATGTTCAGGAAGAGAAAAGAGAGAGTAATAACCTAAAATCATATTATTATTCTATTATTGAGATTGGACTCCAAGAATTTAGTTTCGTGAAGAGAAACTTCAAAGTATTTAGAAATATAGTGCTGGCTGTGATCTTATTGTCGATAATTTACGCGATTTTGAAGCCCTATTCATATCAGGCTAAGGCGACAATTCTGCCACCTATGGAAAATAGTAATAGTTTATCCCCTCTTGTTTCACAGGTTGGTTCTATAGCTGGTTTTGCTGGCCTTACGGGAGGTAATTCGTATTTTGAGATGTATCCCGAAATACTTAAGAGTAATTCTTTACTTTCTGATGTCTTAAATCAAGAGTATAGAGGTGTTCAAATTAAGCAATATTTCTTGGCAGAGGATGCGTCTGATACGGTTGCAGTGAAAATGCTTATAAATGACCTGAAGTCGAGAATTATTGCTGAAAAATTAATAATGCCTTCACTTCTGACAATCAAATATAACTATACGGACAAAGTGTTTGCTGCCTTTTTCGTCAACACATTGTTAGAAAGACTAGAAGATTACCTTAAGAATCAAATTGTTACAGAAACCCTTAATAAACACAGAATGGTTCAGACAAGGTTGACCGAAGTCAAAGAAAATCTGAACATCCTTGAAAATGCTATGTTAGAATTTCGAAAACAAAATAGGATTATTAGCGGATCTCCTGCTAAAATCTTGGAGGAAGCTCGGTTAAGAAGAGAAATTGAAATTAATAATACTATTTATATTGAGTTAATGAAAGAATATGAAATGTCCAAAATCCAACTACACAGTGAACAACCAATATTAAACATTTTGGATTGGGCTTCTATCCCAACAACTCCGCCAATTTTTACAAAGATTCAAGTTGTCGTTATTTTTACTTTTATAGGATTCTTTGTTACATATATTCTCATGCGAATTAAATCAATACTTATTAACCAAAAAGGATTATAACTTTATCTGGGAGTGATGTGGGGATGGCGAGTGTTCTATTCTGCTTTTGTGTGATTTTTCATTGGCAAGGTTCTAATAAATATTATTATAGGCACATATTCTGGTATTATAGAAGCATTTGAAGAAATAGTGGGTAGGTGTTTGGAAAGCGTGTGTGTGTTTACGCGTACCGTGGGTTCGAATCCCACCCTCTTCGCAACTATAAAGAATCCCATACCTAATTTTCGGTGTGGGATTTTTTATTTGATTCTGCCCTATCCTATTGAATAAATGAATCATTTTCACTTACGACTTGCACTCAACTACTCATCATTTTATGTTAGATGTAAGGGTTAGATGAATGCATTATGCAATCCACAATCAGGGCCAATTGCAGAACTAAACGGGGAATTCTGCATGTGTAAAGGTCTTATTGTGTGATGAGGACAGTGATGTTCAACTTGTTTTGATTCGATTAGTTTCGAATCAACCGTTTTCGTCACTCTCGGGGGTTTATAATGTTTTCTCGCGTCCGCTATTTAATTCTTGCCCTTTTACTCCTCTTCATTTCCGTTCCATCATTTTCCCAAGATAGTCTGAATGTTACAATGCTAAGTTCGACCTTAGTCAACTGGGGATCTGTTAGTGACGTTGAAACGTATGGAGACTACACCTTTATAGCCTGCCGAGAAACCGGTATCAAGGTCCTCGACTTTACTGATCCTGACAATGTCGCTGAAATAAATAAAATTGTACTAGATTCCTATTTTATTGAGATAGATGAAGCTAGCAGAACACTCTATGCCATGGAATATCTCACTTCCGAATCATCCCGTGTTCACGCCTACAACATTGCCGAACCGGAATCCATTATTGAAATGGGAGTAGGCACGATCAATCATTTTTCTGATGGTTTTTACGTATCCAATAACATCCTTTTTTCTGAATCCCCTTTTGAAAGTTTTTCATTGATGGATGTCAGTAGTCCATCAACAATGAATGTTTATGCAAACGTATCAGTGCCAAATCCAATCGTTGATTCACGATTTTCCAATGGATTTGCATATATTATAACCGCGTGGAAACTATATATCTACGATTGCACGAATCCATCTGACAACCATCTTGTTCATGAAGAAGAGTTAAATGAATGGTGTAATACATCCCGTCTGGATGTACTCGGTGATTATCTCTACATTTATGAAGATAAGAGTCTACCTGATAATAATTCATTTCTAAAAATTTATGACATCACCAATCCCTCGACACCGGTCAGAAGATCAACAACACCTGTAACCAATTGGCCGCTGAACCTTAAGGTTATTGGCGATTATGCCTTCGTTCTCTGCCGGACCACTGACGATCATTCTTCACGTTTCATTGATATCTACAATGTATCCAACCCATCAATCCCTGTATACACAGGGAGTTATGAAGATGAAACAATCTTTAGAATCTGGCCAAGTGAAAATTTTCTGGCTTTAAGGAAATTGAATGGTCCTGTTGAGTTTCTGGATTACAGTGATATCAATTCTATGCAATTAGTTCACTCGTTTGATCACAACGGGGGTATTAACGATCTCACTGTAAACTCTAACCAAATCTTCATTGCTGATGATGAAGGCGGTCTGATGGTCTATGATATTTCTGATGAAACATCACCTGCTAGAGTTGTACAATACGACTTTGATGGTTTTCAACCGACAACAATTGTTTCCCATGACGGATTAATCTATGCAAGCGACACAAACCAACTAAAAATTTTGGATTTTACTGACATGGATAGTCCAGTTGAAGTCGCTGTTATTGATCACTTCGAGAATGGAATAAATCTATTCGATATATACGGAGACAGACTATATCTGATGGTAGGAGGTAGTATTCATTTCTATGACATTTCTGATCCATCCTCCCTCGTTGAGCTCTCAAACATTCAAGTCTCGGGCAGTGTCAGGTCTTTTGCTACGATTGAAGACCACCTCTATGTCTATAGCTCTTTTCACGTTCTGACCTACAGTTTCTATTACTTCAGCATTATTGACATTTCCGACATGGAGGACCCAATCTTACTACTGGAGCGAGAGGATTTACCGACTCTGACAGCACTTGCTACTGATGGTCAGTATCTCTATTGCGGTTCAGGTATTTGTGGTGGACCAAACTACCTGGTTTATGATGTCTCCGAACCCGAATCCATGTTTTTATTAAACAGCCTTGAGTTACCTAATGGAATCACAGAAGCGACAATCCACGAAGAGTATGCCTATGTCACAACCAAGTATGACGGTCTTTCTATCGTTAACATAGAAAATCCGAACGATCTTTCTATTGACGGTTTCTATCACACACCGGGTCACGGTAGAGATATCGAAATCTACGAAAATATGATTGTTGCGGGAGACTACTACTACTTGGATATTCTGGATTTCGAATACCTCAATTCGTTTGAAGAAAATCCTGATCCTGTTATTTCAGATTTTAAACTGAGCGCCGCCTATCCTAATCCGTTTAATTCGACAGTTCGTTTTAACGTTACAGTTCCATCAGAGAGTGAATTACGGATCAAAGTTTATAACCTGCTTGGTGAAGAGGTTGCCGACCTGCATTCAGGGATAACACTGCCCGGAACACACATCTTCAGCTGGAAAGCCGACCTTTCAACAGGGATTTACTTCCTTGAAGTATCGAATAATACCGGCTGGCGCCAGGTTCAGAAGGTTATTTTCCAAAAATAGTCTGTTTTCACTTTAACAATAAATCCCATGCCTAATTCTCAGGGTGGGATTTTTTATCTCTTATACCTTTTCTGCTTTGTTTCATGTGATGGCTTAGTTAGAAGTAGCACGGGAGCGACTAAGTCCTCCGAAGCTTTAGCGAAAGAGGATGCATCCCGGGAATCGGGGAGACTCATTAAAACCGAGATCCCTGCCAACCAGCCGTGAGGCTGACAAGCTGTCCGCAGGGATGATTTCCTAGTCCTGAGTAGCCAAAAAAGAAACCCGAGTCTTTTCACTTCATCTCTACATCTCTGTTCTGCCCTTGATTGCTTATCCCGTCCGGACGGGCGAGCAATCAACGGTATATTTTAACTGTCAGATTTCCTTGAAAACATAACAGTGATCCTTGAAGACGAAAAACCTATAATGAACCCTTTCTGCCGAGCAGAAAGGGGCGGATTTATTTTTGTCATCCTTAATTTTGCCTGTCTGGTTTACGCTCTAAGTCAAATCGGGCCACCCAGCCACTACACCAAGATCCCTGCCAAAAGAATACAGGGATGACAACATATAATGAAACCCGACTTGCTCGTCTTACACTTTAAGTCAAATCGGGCCACCCAGTACACCTTGTTACTCCTGCCGGATAACATTGGCTGGATTGCTGTCAACCGTTTTTCCCGCCTGTAAGACAACGATCATCACAGCAAAAAGAAGTGTTGCCAGTCCTGTCAGGACAAACGGAATAACATCCATCGGAACTTTATAAGCATAACCCTTTAACCATTCGCTGGACGCGTAAAATGCCAATGGCCATGCGATCAGGTTCGCTATCGCCAGAAGCAGGACAAACTCTTTGGTCAGCAACAGATGGATGTTGGACCGAGAGGCACCTAAAACCCTTCGTATGGCAATCTCACGTTTCCGTCGTTCTGTTGAGTGAACCGCTAGCGCCAAAAGACCAAGGAAGGCAATGGTACAAATGATTATTGAAAACGTCATCAGCGTATTGCCGAGTTTCCGTTCGGATTCATACAACCCGTTAAAATGATCATCAGCAAAAAAACTTGAGAACGGTCGGCCCGGGTAATCGGCTTTCCACATCTTTTCTACTTCAGCAATTGCATGGTCGATTTTTTCAGGACTTAGACGTATGGCAATAAAGTTGTTTTGCCAGAATCTTTTGTTCTGGAATATAACCGACGTGGCTCGTTCTTCTTTGATGGATGATACCTGGAAATCTTCAACTACCCCAACAACTGTTAAATTGTATGATCCCCAAACGTCTATCGTTTTACCGATGGGATTCTCCCAACCGAGATCCTTCACAACGGCTTCATTAATCACAACTGCACCGTCCGTATCTTCCCTGTCAAAAGGATCCCCGGGGAAATCGTCTGATAGGAATCGGCCTTCAGTCGTCCGAAGTCCGAAGACCTCCTGCCCCGCCTCGTCCATGGAATAGACAGTGACAACCCAGTTGTCCATACCAGTTCCCTCAGGTTCCATTGACCATGAAGAGGTATGGCCTACCATGTAATCGGAGCATGGAGTTGCGGCAACGACACCGTCCAGGAGTGCAATCCTGTCACGCAACGCATAGGCGTTTCGTTGTATATCGGACTCGTGCAACTGTATCACCCAAACTTGTTCACGATTAAAGCCGGGGTCCTGACGGAATGCAAACAGTATCTGCCTGTAAATCACAGACGTAACGATGATAACTGCTACAGATGTTGTGAACTGAAATATGATTAACACCCGCCGTAGGCCGCCGTGCGAAGCTACTCCCCAATGGGATCCCTTAAGGACCTCCACCGGTTTTAGCCTTGAGATGACAATGGCGGGATAAATACCCGAAAGAAGACCTATTACCGGAATCATTCCCAGCAATAGAAACGTTGTGAACCCTCCGTCCAAAACGTTGATCGTGCAGGTTCGTCCGGTTAATTCTCCAAATGATGCCGCCATCAATTGCACAATGATTGCTGCAATAATCGCCGCCGGGATAGCCATTAAAACCGATTCACCAATAAGCTGACGGATAATTACCCAACGGTCGGCGCCGACTGTTTTACGGACACCTATTTCACGTGCTCGTCGCGATGTTCGCGCTATGGCAAGGTTGATGTGATTAATGATTGCCAACAGGAGAATGATCACACCGATCAGAAAAATAACCTGAGTGATCCGTATGTTCCCCTTGAAGTGCTGGTTGTCCTTTATACCTGCTGAATAGAGGTGGGCTTCAGAGAAAGGTTGTAAGGATAGAGTCGCCGCATTTGGCGTTCCCGAATCCAGGTATTCCAACATAAAGGACGCTATTCTTTCCGATACCTGCTCGTAATCAGCACCCTCCACGAGTTCCACATCAACCCGTGTATTGTTGTTGTAGTGCCAATGGGTGCCAATATTATAATCTATACATCCACGTTCGATGGGTAACAAAACGTTAAAGTTGATGTGCGATCCAACTTCGGGTAAATCCACCACCGCTGAGACAACGTATTGAAGGGTGTCAACCAGTGTAAGCACTCGTCCCACGGGGTTAATATCACCGAACAACTGTTCTGCGGTCGTTTTTTCCAGCACTATCGCACGATTCTCTTTCCATTCTCCCTCCGTACTACCATAAAGTACCGGAAAATCAAACATCTCAAAAAAGCCTGAATCCACAAGTTCTATTTTGTCAACGTATACACCGGAAACATCATCAACGCGCATGAGTGTTTCGCCAACACTCTTAAAACGGGTCATGTTCACAATTTCAGGAACATCGTTGAGTAATGCCGGTCCTAAAGCCACAGGTGTCCAGACGTGAACCTGTTCACCCACACCAGCAAACGAGGCGGTTTGAACCACACGATACAAGTTATCCGCCTTGGAATGCATTTTATCCCAACGGAGATCATCGCGGACATATCCGGAAATCAGAAGGAATGTTGCGATACCAATTGCCAGGCCAATGAGATTAATGATGGAGTAAAAACGGTCTCTTCGAAAAACACGAAGAGTGGTACTAAGGATGGATTTCATGATAATAAGCCCTGGAAACACTTTGCCCGGCTCTGGGAAAGTATTTAGCAGATCGCAAATCGAGTATGGTCAGTAATTTCCACTACTAATGGGACATCACTCTCTTTACAAAGGTTACAGGTTATTTATTTAAGGTTTCCAGAGTTTAAAGTTGAGAAAATAAAGCCGGGTTCTGAGAACCCGGCCTACATTCTATCTGATAATCCATAACGTCTTAATACCTTCTCAATGTGCCTTCGAATGTGTCGGGATCAATTTCGTAACGGGCGGCTTTGTACCATTCAAAGGCTTCCCCATCCGCACGGATTTGCCAGAAATCGTAGTTGCCATATTGACGGTCACCTGCATCATTTAGGATAACCGGACCGGTTACGCCAACGTAGGTTTCGCTGATTTCGCTGAACTTCGCTTTAAGGTCAGCGAATTCCGGCGAATCGTTCCCCAATTCGAAATAACTTTTGGCAGCTACCCAGGCGGCGTCATAGGCTGCAAATGCGTAAGATTCCGCTTCTCGTCCCAGTGCTGTTTCCAGACGGGTCTTTAGTGCCTCAAATTCCGGTGAATCATTATCGCCATATGTTGAACATGGGAAGCCAACGATAGTTGCCACTTCAGCGGCAACTGCATTTGTGGCGAGGGATGCGTTTTTCGCTGCTGCAGAACTACCGTACCAGTCGAGGTCGAGCAGAGTCTGTATATTGGCAACTTCTTCGAAAATGGAGGTAATTTCACCAAATGTCAGAGCGTAAATCCCAATTTTCATCTGAGGGTATTGGGCGATTGCCGCTTCAACTATTCCGTTAAATGTTTCCAACGTTGACGCAAAATCATCCGTGGCTGGATCGTACTTCACTCCTTCCAGTACAATACCACCTGACATTGCAAATTCTAATGTTGTGGCACCCAGTAAATCGTTACCCCAAACATCATCACGCGATAGCGGAATGATGACGTCCATGGTATCATCAAGTAACATGGCGGTCATTGCCTTGGCCTGGTAGGTGTCGTTGGTGACAAAACGGAAGAGGTTGTCTTCGGGCAAGGCTATGGATATGGCTACACTGGAGGGACTGACCAGCAGAATGTCATTGTCTGTAGCATATTCACGGATATAATCCGCTTCCGCGCTGGTTGTCGGCCCTATAACTATATTTTCCCCGTTTGCAAGGTTTTCCAGTGCAGCTAAAGCTGATTCGGTGGAACCCTGTGTATCTACCAGATTTATATTGACCGACCACTGGTCGTTCTCTCCAACCATCCATTCGTTGATGTCATCTTCAGCCAGTTGTATAGCTGCCCAGCAAGATTCACCAAACGACGAGGAGTTGCCGGTAGTTGCCAGCAGTGAAGAAATGTTAATTGTAGTAGGGGCTGGCATTATGGAGTCGTCATCATCATCGGAACTGTCGCAGGAGACAACACAAACCACCATAAATAAAGCCAATATCAAAGTCGCAATTTTTGTTTTGAACTCACTCATACTATCCCCCAATGTATCTGTTCATTTTTATAATGTTTAGAGCTTACAATTACAATCATTAAAGGTCAATTGATATTCCAAATGAAATTTTCTTTTGGTGTAAAATTTCAGAAATAATAGAATGTCATGCTGGAGAGAGGTATCGGTTATATATCTAGAAATAATAGTTCCTTCATGTGTATTAAATATCACTCACGGCAATAAAGCCTTGATTGGCAAGGTGTAAAAGAACTAGGTGGGCCGATTGTTCTGGATTCAAATTCTCTGTATTAATCTCGATTTCAGCATCTTTAGGCTCTTCGTATGGATCAGAAATACCTGTAACGTTCTTTATTATTCCTGCTCTGGCTTTTGCGTATAAACCCTTTCTGTCCCTTGCCTCACAAACCTCTAGCGGAGTGGCAACATGTATTAAAACAAATCCCCCCCGGGCTTCAACAACTTCGCGAACTTCTTTTCTAATTTTATCATAAGGAGCAATAGGAGCACAAATTGCTATGCCGCCGTTCTTTGTTATTTCTGATGCTACAAAGCCTATCCTGCGAATGTTTATATCACGATCCTCTTTTGAAAAGCCTAATTCGCTGGAGAGATTCTTCCTCACAATATCGCCATCCAGCAGCGTCACTGCTCGACCTCCAAGCTGCTTTAATTTGACCCGAACGGCATTTGCAATTGTTGACTTACCTGAACCCGATAGTCCTGTAAAAAATATTGTCACGCCCTGTTTGTTTCTTTGCGGATAGCTTTTCCTTAACTCCTTTACCACTTCCTTATAAGTAAACCATTCAGGTATCTCTCGACCTGTTTTTAAGCGTTGACGTAATTCGGTGCCAGAAATACTTAGTCCATAACTTTTTTTATCTACCTCTTCCTCGGCGATATATTCTCCCAGATCCGGTACATAAACCATAGACTTCATTTCGACCATTTTAATGCCTATTTCATCTTCATGTTTTTTGAAGAGTTCATGTGCATCATAGGTTCCATAAAAAGGTTTGCCACTCTCACTCAATCCTGGACTGGCATGATCACGACCGATGATAAAATGCGTACATCCATAGTTCTTTCTTATAATTGCATGCCAAATAGCCTCCCTCGGCCCAACCATTCTCATGGATAATGGTAGAAGAGAAAGAAAAGTTGAGAACTGAGGGTAATGCTTCATTATCTCCCTGTAACATTTCACTCGGGTAAAATGATCTATATCGCCGGGTTTAGTCGTTCCAACTACCGGATGAATTAGCAAATTTGCTTCAGTTTCACGGGCAGCAATCTTGGTTAATTCATAGTGCGCCTTATGCATGGGGTTACGTGTCTGGAAAGCGACAATTTTATTCCATCCTTTTCTTGAAAACTCTTCACGCAGACTTTTCGGACTCCGCCTCAGTGCAGGAAAATCATAATGGGTGGGTAGTTGTAACGCTTCAATTTCACCACCGACATATACGGGGTTGCTCTTGTTGAGCAGGTGGTCTACGCCGCTATGACTTGTATCGGACGTACCATAGACTTTCTTCGCTTCTATCTTTTTGTCTGGTTCCCAGATGTCTTCTACCTTCATTGCTGCAATAACAACACCCTCAATATCCCTTAATACAATAAATTCGCCCGCTCTAATTTGTTCGGAGAAGTCTTTGGAAACATCCAAAACAATTGGGATAGGCCAAAGAGTTCCATCGAAAAGACGCATATCATTACAAACTGAATCATAATCCGTTTTTTTCATAAAACCTTTTAACGGTGAAAAACCACCATTAATTAGCAGTTCAATATCATTTGTCTGTCTTTCATTCAAATCCCAAGACAACCAATTCTTGGATTCATGGACAATTTCGCTAGCTCTACTGTTATCTACCAGTAAGTCTACCAGTTTTCCTCCGTGTGGTTTCATCTGAGTATCACTCATTTTATTTCCAGTAATTGTGTTATGACAGTATTGTATCTATCCGAATACCCTGAATATTTATACAAATCATCTGTTGGCGATGCGAAAAGTGAGATGAAATTACGCTAACGACATACTCTTGTCAACCAATCATCAACCTTGTATTTATATGTTTTTTATTTTACTCTTTCACATCTCATTTATAACAGGATACCCCATGCTTCTCCAAAATGACGAACTCTTGGTGGCCTTTGAAGCTGTGAAAATAGCTTCAGAGCTCTGCCGGAACATTCAGCATAGAATTATTGTTGATCAGCTCACGAAAAATGACCGTAGTCCTGTTACTGTTGCCGATTATTGCAGTCAGGCTATTATATGCAAAGCGATACGAATGGCGTTTCCAAACGATCCCATTATTGCCGAGGAAGGGTCGAAAGGTTTAAGAGAGGAAAAAGGGGGAATTCTTTCGAAAAAAATAATCAAGGAATTGCATACCTTTTTTCCTGACGTTGATAATGAGTCGATTTACCGTTGGATCGACTACGGTAATTCAACTTCCTACTCAGATCGTTTCTGGACATTGGATCCCATTGACGGTACCAAGGGTTTTTTACGTAAAGATCAATATGCCATCTCTCTGGCATTGATCGAAAATGGTGAAATCAAACTGGGGGTTCTATCTTGTCCCAATCTCGCTAAACACGATCCCAAAGTGGACAAAAGTGGATTGATGTTTATTGCGCAAAAAGGATACGGTTCGTTCGCTTTATCTATTTCCGGTTCGCTTGGTGATGCTGAAAACATTCGTACTAATACATCTGCAAACATTTCAGAATGTGCTATTTGTGAGTCTTGGGAATCTGGGCACAGCAATCACAGTAAATCTACAGTTATTTCCAAAAGTTTGGGCATTTCAAAACCATCCGTCCGTATTGACAGTCAGGCAAAATACGCCTTGGTTGCAATGGGTAAAGCCGACATCTACTTGCGTCTACCAACCCAAAAAGGCTACCATGAAAAAATCTGGGACCACGCAGCAGGTGTTCTCCTGGTTGAAGAAGCAGGGGGCAAGGTTGCTGATATTTTTGGCAATAAACTAGATTTTACAAAAGGCACTAAACTGACTGAAAACCGTGGCGTTGTTGTTTCCAATTCAGCAGACATTCAGAATCAGCTTCTTGATTCTATTGCCACAATATAATCGGTTTCTGCCAACACAAAAAACCCGCCTATTGAGGCGGGGGTTTTAAAAATTTTAGCTTTTTCGTAAGGTTTAATCCGCTTCTTCAATAGAACATATTTTGAGTCCACCAAGCCCTGACGCAATAAACAGAACACCGTTTTTATAGGCTACGTGATTCACAGATTGTTCATCGTCAAATCTCAGGCTACCAATCATCGCCAAATCATCGACATCACAACCGCTTGAACTGAATCGGTCACTGGATTGAGCCATATAGACTCCCGCTTCACCATTTGACATGAACAGCAGTTTTTTATCTGCTGTTGCAGCATTGGTTACTGTCAACGATGGGTCCAGATCAGGAATGTCGGGTTGTTCAAATGTTTCAACGACTGAACCGGTTTCAATACAGACAATCTGCATTCCTCCATCACCTAAAGCCATTATTGCTTTACCGCCAGCGATTTCAACTGTGGATTTCGAGAAGGGTATCGAAGCCCCAGTCAACGTATAATCAAAAACCGGTTCATCAATATCATCTTCAAAAATGATCAACCTTGCAGGTGTACCTGCAACAACTGCAATCTCGTCGCCGTCAACATTTACACCTCTGGCATCATTAATCGCATATGTGGCCTGCACAGCAAAGTTGTTTTTGCGAATAATCGTCACAGCTCCACCATCTGCACCGGATGTGACATAAATGTTGTTTGAGCTTACTGTTACATCCGTTCCGGCGTAGCTTGCCAAATCAATAATGTCGCTATTATTGGTCGGCAATCCTCCCTGTAACTGTATTCTTTCTAATAACGCTGGCGAATCAATATTTACAGGTTCCTGTGCGGATGCAAGATAGAGGTAATTGCCATCCATATAGAGACCATTCACATCTGTATCAGTGAAAACCACACTTGATTCAAGCTGAGGGTTATCGGGGTCCTGGATGCTGAAAACGTCCACACCGCCCAAAAAGGTTTCTCCTCTGACATTATAACTCACGTAAGCTTTGTTACCGTGGATGGAAACATCTGTTGCTTGCAGAGAGGTTCCATCATGTTCTGGGGGAGTAACTTCGGCGACTAAGGTTATTACCACTTCATTTTCATCCAGATTCGTTTGTGAACCTTTGAAGAATGTTGCCGCTGTGTCGACCGAATCTATTTCAACAACTTCGTTCAGGTAATCCATACGTGCCGATAAGGCAGCTGGGTCAGTACCAATAATAAGTCTGTTATTGTCAGTGGGACTGGTTGGTGAATCATCCTCGGTACAGGAAACCAGACTGAAAACGAGTAGAGCAACCACTAGGGATGAAAAAACCAGAGTGAATATTTTTCTTTTTTGCATGGTACACCTCAATAAACTTCGATAAAGAATTCCAGATTTTGAGTTTTCTCATTTAATCCACTTTATAGGTGATTAGTATCACTACTTTCGGAAAAGCAGAGTCAACGACCCACCGCGCTGAGCACCAGCAAGCTCATCATCCTTCAGGTTCGCAGTAAAATTGAACCCTATGGAACTGGAAAAGAACTTCTGATATCTAACGGACATGACATCGCTTTGTATTACCACAACGTCATTGAGCCAGGCAAAATTCACAAATTCCTTTTCTCGGCCCAAGGCAATTTCCAGAAAATTATCCACTGTATTAAAAAATCTTTTGATGGTCAGTATGTGTGAATCCGCGGTCTTTCCGTCCTTGGGGACGATGCTACTTCTAGCCTTAATATTCCACTTGCCAAGGTATTTAGATGCAGAAACAACAAAAATGTTCACTCGCTCTGAGGAAAAATTCATCAAACGGTAGCCGCCTGAGAGTTCCCATCCCAACCCAACACCTTGAAAGATTTCTGCTGAGACATCGTATTCTGGTAAAATTTCAGCATCGTTTGTTATCTGTATGCGAGCGTTACCATAGGCCCGAGACCAGGCATCGAAATAGCTGTCTACGATAAAAGCTTCGTCTGTAAGATCAAATCTTTTAGCTTGAAAAATCTGGAGAGAAACGGAACCTTTTGAAAGTTCTCTTTTTGCTGAAAAATTAAATGACGTCCAGTCAGTACGATCACTATCGAAGGTCTGCTGGTCAACGTTGAGGGAGTATTCCATGGGAACACCGACAGGTTGTCGGTCAAGTTTGCGAAGTCTCTGAGAAATGATAACGGGGTCACTACCCAATTTTTGGGCTCTGGCAATATCTGATCTGGCTCTGTCGAACTGCCGTGTAAGCATGTAGATTTTCGCTCTTGAAAGATAGAGATCGGGATTTTCCGGATCTAGACTTATGCATCTATCATACGCTTTCTTCGCACCCTCGTTATCCATCGACCACATACACACATCGCCCAAAGCATACCAGGCGTCCATGTAATCAGGATGGTTTGATGTGACTTTCTTTAAATCGTTCAACGCTTTTTCGTATTCACCCTGCCAACCATAAACTCGCCCCCGTCCGAGCAAACCGTCTGCATCTTCGGGGTAATATTGAAATAATTTGGAATATGTGAGGATGGCATTTTCCAACTGACCGCCAAATGCGTAAGCGCGCGATAGACCATAGAGTGCTGAATAGGAAGTCGAATCTTTCGACAATTCTTCTACAAACGCTCTTATCTCTACCTGATTGTCCTGCTGAGCGTAAATTGCCGGAGTAAAGGCAAGTAATCCCGTGACAAATACCAGAAGTTGAATCCTACAGAACATAATGTCCCTTTCCGCTTGCTGATAATTTCCATTAGATAACATCCTTACACAAAACAACATAATCACTATTAATTGAGCTTTCTACTGTTTTTATTTTTTGTTCCTTTGTTGTTATTCCCTTTGTTCGCCAGGAATATGGGTTTAATATTACTGAATCTCTCTCATATTTATATTATTATAAATATCTTGGTATGAAAACCTTATATTTATTCAGCTTGATTTCATAATAGCGGATCTTTTATGGAAAACCACTTTAATCATGTTGAGATTGCCCCAGGATCTTATTGGATTGGCTCACCAGAACTTGGCGCTGGGCTTCAGTGTAATTCCTACTTGATTGTCGATGAAAGCGGTGAAGCTATATTTCTTGATCCAGGTCATGTTCTCAATTTTGATGTCATTTATAAAAAACTTGTAGACATCATTGATATTGAGAAAATCACTCACGTTGTATTACATCACCAAGACCCCGATCTTTGTTCCAGTATGCCTCTATTTGAAAAAAAAGGTCTGAACACAAAAATTATCACGCATTGGCGAACAGCGGTAATTCTGAAGTTTTATGGAATCAAATCTCCTTTTTACATGGTCAATGAAAACAACTACGAATTCACGTTCAAATCTGGACGAAAAGTACATTTTATTCCCACGCCATATCTTCATTTTCCCGGATCTATCATGACCTATGATCCTAAGACGAAGATTCTGTATTCATCCGATTTGTTTGGTGCATTTTCACAAAACTGGACATTGTATGCTGATGATTCGTACGTGGAAGCCATGAAGGTTTTTCATGAGAATTATATGCCAAGCAATGATATTTTACGACCTGTTATGGAATCACTCCAGCGTTATGAAATCGACCAGATCGCATCACAACACGGCTCTATTATTAACACAAATATCAAAGGGCATATCAAAGCACTGATGCACCTTGAGTGCGGCTCTTTCCTTACTCCCATAAAGAAAAACCTTGCTGAATCCGGTGGATTTGTCGGTATATCCAACGAAATTCTTAAATCATACCTGGCTGTTTACGGCAAAGATACTATCCTTGAGCTGTTCACAAATTCAAACATAACCCTCGATCGTAAAACCGGTCTGATAAAAGATTTTGACCTCACTGGACCTGAACTATGGAATGAGGTCTTTGCTGTCATCTATGCAAAAAAGGGGCTGAGTTGGATAAGCCTCACTGAATCAAAAGTTGAACGAATTATCAAAGAATATGAGATTGATTATCCCGAAGTATTTAACACATTTATGTTTGATCAGGAAAGACAAACGGATCAGTTGAGCCAAGACTCTATTGATTTGATCATTTTGAATAAAAAACTGGAAGATAGTCTTAATGATGCAAAAGAGAAGCTCATAAAATGTCCGGTTACAGATTTATTCAATGAGTCGTTTTTCAAAAATTACCTTGCCCTGGAATTTAAAAACATTTACCAACGCGAAGACAATGGATGTTTGTTTATCATCGGCCTTGATAATTCTTCCAAAATCTGGTTTGAACATGGAGAATCTGGTGGAAATGAAGTCCTCAAAGGAATCGCAAATATTTTAATTCACAAAAAAGAAAATTCACATGCTGTTTTTCGATTGAATGGACACCTTTTTGCCTATTACATCCCAAAATTGAATCCCGAACGATCCTTTGAGTTTGCCGAAAATATCAGAAAAGAGATCTTTGAGTCTGAATCGTTTATTGAGCAAATATCCGTCTCTATCGGCTTAGTTCATATTGATGAATTTGATGAGTTCCGGATGACACTGGAAGAAAATGTTTCAATGATCTACAATGTTGCCATGCGAAGAATTTCCATCGCTAAAAAACGTGGAACAAATACAATCTGTTTTGAATCAGCTGTCTATGAGGAAGATACTATTTTGGGGAAAATTCTTATTATAGACACGGACGAGCTCAATATTCGGGCAATGAAGGTTTATCTGGAGAAGGCAGATTATGAAGTAATCGTCAGCAGAAATGGAGAAGAAGCACTGGAATTAATAGAAAAGGAAGAACCCGATTTAATACTCGCTGAAGTTATGATCCCAAGAATTAATGGATTAAAAATAAAAGAAAAAATCCAGAGTAATTACAAGTCAAAAAGCATACCCTATTTACTCATCTCTCATATTAAAGATGAGGACCTCGTAAAACAATCCTTAGAACTTGGGATCGAATACTACTTCAAGAAACCATATATGATGACTGAGATTCTTGGCATAATTGGCAACATTATCAGGAGAACCGTCATCCGATGAGTATGAGTCTGGATACTGTTTTATGGATCATTATTTCCATGGTATTCATGGATATCGTAGGACTTATTGCACTTTTTGTTATTCAAATACAACCTAGAATCCAGAAAAATCGTGAAGAACGAATGAACGACTTTCTCTTGAATGAGTTTGCTGATCTTCAATATATAAGCAAGAATAAGTACGCCAAAAGAAATGTAAAATTGCTTCTAAAGCAATTCGTTGAACTAAATCAATCCATTTTGCTCCCTCTTAAGACTCATGCAAAAGTCGTCAGCTATTTACAACAAAAAAAAATCGACCAGTTTTACATCAATCGACTAAAATCTCCACTCAAGTTTAGACGAATTGAAGCTGCATCTACTTTGGGATATTTACCTTCCTGGGATGTCAGAATTGCCCTTAAAACGGCTATCGTTGAGGAAAAACTCTACCCTGTTAAATTGAACATTGTTAGTGCACTAGCCTATATCAATGATCAAACGTCAATTCCCTTGATAATCGAATCATTAATAGGGGCCCCCGACTATTATCAACAACGTGTTCGGGAATTGCTGGTAAATTTTGATCAGAAACTTTTACGGTATATCCCGGAAATCATTGATAGCGATAAACCTGAAATCGTATCACTCATTATCCGTTTTGCCTCGACTCACAGAGATGAAAAGCTCAAAGAATACCTGATCAGAACTGCCTTATCTGACACTGTAAAATTTCGTGATGAAGCTTTGCTTGGATTGGAAAAAATGTATGGCGAAGAACTATCCAATCACGAATTTTTATATAATGAGGATTCCGTCATACAGGGAACGGCCATCAGGACGTTGGGTCGAACCCCCACACGATTTAACTTGAATCATCTGTTGACCTTTTTTGATAATCCTGAACTTTCAGAAAACTTGATCCACGCCCTTTCAAATCTTCTTGCCAGAAAACCACGATATCTAAAAGATCTTGTAAAAATATTTTATAATGAGGAGAGTGGGCACAAAAAGACTTGCCTTGCTCGTGTATTGTCTAACCGGATTGAATACTTCCTCAGCAATATTTTAGGAAGTGACAACGCCACCATTAAGACTCTGATTTATGAGATTCTCGTACTGAAGCAAACGAGTACAATTATTGGCTTTCTAAATAAAAATCAGAACCATGAAATTGAAAATGAAATTCTCTCTGTCGTTAAAATTGTCATTGAAGAATTAGATGAAATCCGTGATCAGTTCAGAATTTATCTAGATGATAGAGTTCTTGGAAGGCTAGGCCTTGAGAAAAAAGTTGTGGCATCAGAAAGAAAAGAAGAAAAAATTGAATCCCTCAAAGTAAAAATTCTGTATGGTTTTTTATCGTTTGCAATTCTACTTGTGCCTTTAACCTTTGTACTTCGCCGATTTGAAATGATCAATTCATTTCCCCCTATTGAACTGCTTAAGATCTACGTTCTAGACTTCAACTACTATTTTATTTTTTATTCATTTATGGTGAATTTTATCTACATCGCTATTCTGTTTTTCTCTTTACTTGGAGTAATAAAACAAGCAAAATACTGGAATGTGAAAAAAATGGGGCAGATGTTTCAAAGTAAAATGCTTCCATCTATTTCGATCATTGCTCCTGCTTACTGTGAAGAAATGGGAATCATCGAAAGCTGCAATTCCCTTCTAAATTTAAAATATCCTGATTATGAACTGGTTGTCGTAAATGACGGTTCCTCAGATCAGACATTAAACCGATTGATAGAATACTACGCCCTTGAAAAGATCGACCGAATATATCATGAAAAAGTTCATACGATGCCTATCCGTGGTTTCTATTTTAATCCAGAATATCCGAACCTGATTGTTGTTGATAAAGTCAACGGCGGCAAGGCTGATTCATTGAATGTCGGCATAAATGTTTCTCGAAAAGAGTATTTCTGTGGTATTGATTCTGATTCCCTTCTTGAGTCGGATGCACTATTAAAAGTGGCTTCGGGTCTTATTGATTATGAAGAAGAAAGTATCGCTGCCGGTGGAAACATCATGCCTATTAACGGCTGCAGTGTGAAGATGGGTGAACTCACCGACATTCGAATCCCAAAGAACACTATCGCCCGCTTCCAAACTATCGAATATATCCGTGCCTTTATTGCAGGACGTGTTGGTTGGGCTTACTTGAATACATTACTCATTATTTCAGGCGCCTTCGGTCTCTTCAAAAAGTCCCGTGTAATACAGATTGGTGGCTATCTGGCAAGCAGTGGCAGATTCAGGAAAGATACCGTTGGCGAAGACATGGAACTGGTTGTCCGACTCGCTCGAAGTATGCGAAAGAAAAAATTGCCTTTCAAGGTCCATTATGCTTACAACGCTAATTGCTGGACAGAAGTGCCGGAAGATTTAAACATCCTCTCTAAACAACGTGATCGCTGGCATAGGGGATTAATCGACATTCTTGCCTTCCATCGTCGGCTGATGTTTAACCCCCATTATGGCCGGATGGGATTAGTTGCCCTACCATATTTCGGTCTTTTTGAAACCCTTGGTCCATTATTTGAATTTCAGGGGTATGTGATGGTTATTCTCGCCGCTATTCTTGGAATGATGAATGTAAAACTGGCCTTGCTTCTATTTGCCTCCACTGTCCTGATGGGTACTTTTATTTCCATCTCAAGCCTGGCCATGATGGGCAAACAGATTAAAGTGTTTAAATTCAGAGACGTTCTTCTACTGATCTTGTATTCCATTATTGAAAATTTTGGTTTCCGTCAGCTCAGCAGTTTCTGGCGGGTTACCGGATACATCAACTCCCTGAAAAAGCCAAAAGGTTGGGGGAAAATGGTCCGCAAAGGTATAGGTAGCCAACCTGCTAAGACTTAGCTTCTACTTTCTCTCCACTAAAAATTCTAACGAACGATTTCGGAAGAAATCACAATCCTCCTTTGTTATACTACCTGCATGAAACTGACAAAAGAGAATAAACTTGAGCTGTTTTATTCCCGTGACAAGAGCGCTAACGGTAAGTTTATCACCGGCGTTTTGACCACCGGAATCTACTGCCTTCCGTCTTGCACGGCCCGTAAACCGAAACCCGAGAACATTCGCTTTTTTGATACTGAAGCTGACGCTATAGAATTTGGACTACGAGCATGTAAACGGTGCAAACCTGATCTCTATTATAAAAACATCAATCCTGACGAAGTGCTGATAGATGAAGCTTACTCGCTAATCCAAAACGAGCCGGAAAAATGGGGAAGTATTGAAATATTTTCCAAGTACCTGAAAGTGGGTAAGACAAAACTGTCCAAACTTTTCCGCGATTATTATCAGACTTCATTTACCTCCGTTCTTCAGAAAGCGCGTATAAAAAAGGCGCGTGATTTACTCCTGAATTCCGAGATGGATTTGCTTGAGATTTCTGAGTTATCTGGATATGATTCCTCCTCGTCGTTCCATAAAAATTTCCGTGAAATCACTGGACTAAGTCCAAAGGAATACCGTAGGCTCAACACTGCTGATTCGTTCACCGTAAAGCTACCTGAGGATTACCGTGCGGATTTACTGATTCGTCACCACTCATGGGAAGGGGATGGACCGGACCATGAACTGATCGTTGAAGACAGTACGATCACCATTACCAAAGCGATCACTCTGACTTCTTCACGATTCATTCTGAAAATTACGCTTGAAGGCTCAGAAGCAGAATGCAGAATCCTTGAAAGGTCTGTAGGGGACCCACCAATGGTGGAAGTCCATAACATCGCTCAAAAGTTGCTTGGATTAATCGTTAATCCCAGCCCGTTTGAAACCAGAGTTCTGGCAAATTCAAAACTGGCGCCATTAATAAAGAATCGTATCGGGATGCGTATCCCACAAACGGCCACACTCTACGAGGGTATTGTCTGGGTAATCGTGGGTCAGGCTGTATCGGTCGCCGCGGCAAAGTCCTTACGTACAAAGTTGATCAAACTTGTCAATGCCGGTTCAGACACAATCCTGATCTACCATCCAAGCCCGGATGAGGTCAGTAAGCTTTCTATTGAAGACCTGCGTTCATGTGGCTTCAGCTACAGCAAAGCGAATTACCTGCTGGATATCACCGGCAAAATACTCGACAAAAGCCTCGACATGAACTCATTACATGAGCTGAACTCTGTAAAACTAGAGAGTGAGCTCACTTCGCTCCGAGGTTTTGGCCCCTGGTCGGTGAATTACTTGATGATGCGTTGCCTCGGTTTAGTCGATTGCGTGCCTTTGGGTGACACGGGTTTGGTTGCAGGCTTAAAGGCTTTTTTCAAGCTGGACCATAAACCGGACCGTAAAGAGGTGGTAAAATTAATGGAACGTTTTGCACCCTTCAGAAGTCTTGCAACGTTTCATCTCTGGATGGGATTGGACGACTAATGAAACTTTATAAAAGTGATATTGATACAATAATCGGCACCCTGAGGGTGGCTGTTGATGAAGACGCTTGTGTCTGTGCGGTGGAATTTCTGAAGAATGGGCAACCGAAAATCCCGATCATAAAAAAACTGAGCAACGATGTTGTAGCCGATCCAGGCAAATGTAAAACGGCGACAACCGAGATTATAGAATTTCTAGATGGGAAACGGACGAGTTTTTCAGTAAACGCTAAAATGACGGGCACAGATTTCCAGAAAAAGGTGTGGGATGAGCTGACACAAATTCCCTACGGTGAAACCATCTCCTACCGTGAACTTGCTGAAAGAATTGGAAACCCGAAAGCTATCCGGGCCGTCGGCTCAGCTAACGGTAAAAACCCTGTGTCGATTATTGTTCCTTGCCACCGTGTGATCGGTTCAGACGGCTCCCTCACCGGCTTCGGCGGTGGACTGGAAAACAAGCGGAAGTTGCTGGAGCTTGAAAGAATAAACCTCTAACCCCCAGTCAATCCCGATGGTTTTCGCCAATACAATTAAAACAAGATTAGAAGAAGATTTCCAATGAAAAATCCAAGCGGTCTAGGTTTTCCAGTTGTCCATAATTTTGTTTCGATTCACCGATACTAAAGCCAACATATTTCCATGTAAATTGAATGTTGTTATTTACATCCCAGCTAACTTGGGCTCTTCCCACAAAATTCTCCGGTGAATCCAACCACATCGCCATAAAACTCAAACCCAAACGATCGTTCATTAAATCTTTGGACCATCCCATCGCCATTTCATTCGTCGAATCGTTTCTTTCATTTTGAATTATCTCTGAAGAGAACTCATGGATAAATGTTCCTGCCAAGCCCATGTTGAAGTCATATCCAACGACAAAGCCAACGACATCCTGCCGTTCATAACCTGATGGAATTCCACCAAAAAACTTCTGAATTGGCCTATTTTGATCATAAACAAACTCGCCTTTTAGCAAAAAAGGTTCGAAGGCCCATTCGGTCATTATTCCGAAAAAATTGAAGGGTACGTTTTGTTTATAAATCGCTATTTTTCCAGCAGAAAAGTTTGTTTTCAGGATTGGCGTACGGTTGTTAACACGTCCAGCCAATAGTGCTACACTACCTTTCGCCAGATCCGTTTCAAATCGAAAAGCTGCTTCGGGGTTTCTTTTTTCTTCTTCCCGATCTAGAGAATAGCTAGGTGAAATACTATAGGGATGATCACTATCCGGTGTACGATTATATCTTGGATATGGAACCAGTACCATTGACCAATTATAACATTTTGAATATTTGTCAAATCGAACGATGTTTTGTCCCATCATGACATCTTCAACTTCGTCAAACATTCTTCTCGAAAGATCGTAAACCGAAATTCGATCTGTTTGGGTTAGGAAGTCTGCCCGACTCCACAAGACAACCTGATTACCCACTGAAACTGTACAGGAGGCGTATGGTTTTTTCCAGAATAGTTCACGAACAGTCAACTCATACTCATATTTATTGCGTGTTGAGTTATTGCTTCCTTCAATCTGATATGCAGAATTCCATCTGAACGACCCCTCTCCGTAGATCTGCCCGAAAGAACTGAAGTAATCGAGTTTAGAGTATATGGATGGTCCAACGTCGATCCACTTTTCGTTATAAGTTGCAACTTGACGGTTCCCCGTCAGCTTTATGGAAAAGCTGACGGGACATGGATTGTTTCCTTGGAGATTAAAATTAGTTGAGATACTATCCTGATCCGACCAAACATCATCCCCAAAATCGAATTCATCCTGGGATAAAACCGCTGAAGCGATTATCAGGGTCGCCACAATAATCATCATTAATTTGATAATGTTTTTTCTTTGGTTTTCTATGTTTTTCATTCTGTAGTTTTCCGTATTTTCTTCATTTTTCCCTCACGGAAGGCGGCATCTTCCAAAGCTCGTTTTTCAAATAATTCATCGTCAATTGGGATGTTCAGAGATACTTTTTCAGCTCGAAGCATACTCATAAAACCACTATCGTGGTTCACAATGATGTTCGAGGTGGAAAGCCAGATATCACCATATTTTTTCAGTTTTTTCCGGTAAACGGTTTTATAGAGTTTCCCCTTTTTGTCGTACAGTTCCTCCTTCATTACAATTTTTGAAGTTAGATCCACCCATTTTTTCTGAAAGGAGTAACTTGTCTCTGGGTATCGTTCTTTTGTTGGAAATGCTTCGATTACATCACACATACGACCATCAATCTTTTCTTGGTCCAACAAAGAAAACGTGTACTCCGAAAGTTGAAGTCTTTCACTATCCTCGTAGGAAATTTCAGTGCCGAAGACAGAGCCGGTCTTGGGTGAATTTTGGCTCTGCGATATAATTCTTTTTAACTTTTTCATCGCAGGGAAATACATCCACTGATCCACATCTTTTTCCGGATTATCGTAATCATGTTGAAGAAAAGCCATATTCCGGTCAGATACAGGCTCAATAATTCTTCCCAGCGAGATCATATCTCTGCCGCCTTCTCCTGTATCCTTGCTAATATTTTCTATTACTTTTCGAATAGGTTTTGATGCTGCCTTGTACTGGGAACCCACCTTTTTATATTTACAGGTCAGAAATGTCATTAGTTGGTAACTTGTAGTTCCATCGTTTCTGTAAATTGACATTTCCATGATCTGTCTGGCTTTTTCCAGTTCTGCCAGATCATTTGCCTGCGATATTGCCGACTTTGTAAAAGTCATCGTCAAAAGAATCACAGAAGCTATAATTCCTACCAGAGATGTTTTAGTGAGATTTAGCTTTTTCATTGGTCATTTCCCCCACCCAGAGATGTTACGATTTTTTTATCTGAAACCTTTTTCACTTTTGTATGATGACTGAGTCTAAGTAATGCCGGAAGTAATAGCAGATCAGCAATTGTGGCTGTTATCACGGCTATCGAACAGAGGATACCGAAATAGCCGAAACCTTTATTTACAGCTATCAGGAATACTAAATAACCTGCGGCCAGTACCAGTGAAGTGAAGATGATCGCCTGACCCGCTTCTTTCATCGCATTTGAAATAGCCTTTTCCACGTTACCAGATTTTTTGTATTCCAACCTGAAATGAGTCAGGAAATGGATTGTATCATCTACCGATATTCCGATAACTATGGGCAACACCAGAAGCGTGTGAAGATCAAGAGGCACCTTGAAATATCCCATCACTCCAATCACTGTGACAATTGGAAAGAGGTTCGGAATAATCGATACAAGGCCGGTGCGTAATGATCCAAAGACCAAGAAGAGAATTACTGAAATCGCCCCTAATGTGACGGCAAAACTCTGAATCTGCGCCCAACTCATATAACTCATCATACTTAGGAACAAAGGAATCTGACCTGTATAGTGGTAATTCAGATCAGGATACTTCTGTTTCAGATCGAAAAAACAATCATCGGCTATTGCTTTCACTTGATCCATAAAGGGCATACCGTCTCTCGAACCAATGTTTCTTGTCATTAGTGTGATTCGAGCTTTTCGATAGTCATCTGATACTAATAGTCGCCGATCTTTGGGGTTTGCACTATCAAACAGAAAAAGAGTCTGGGATAGAACCTGGGGATCTTCAGGAATAATATATTGGGAGAAGTCGCCATCATTCAGAACACGGAACGCGTCTTTAGCCACATTGGATAGTGACAATGATTTGTAGACTATATCGCCAAGTTCGCTTTCGACTCTCTGTTGAAATCCGTTTATAGCTTCCAGCACAACTGGATCCTTCAAACCATCTATTGATCCTGAATCAAAATAGACTTCTACATTTCCAGTTCCAGCCATTTTTTCATCAATTAAATCATAAGCCGCTCGGATCGGTTGATCTTCCCTGATAATGGTGATGATGTTGGAATCAACCACTATCTTACTAAATCCAGATAACAACACGACTCCGATAATCACTGATATAATTGTAATAAGGATCGGTGATTTTTGACCGGCTCGTTCAAAAACCCCAATAGTTTTTTGAATCATGGTTGCTTTTTTTGATGATACCGCTTTTCGGGAAACGGGCTTAATCGCATCCATCATCAAGGGAAGCATTACAACAGTAATCAAGAATGCGTATAACACACCCAAACCGGCGAAAATACCAAAAAGTTGCATGGAAACAATCGGTACAACTGTCATGGCAAACAAACCAGTCGCTGTTGTTACACTTGTCAAGAAACAGGCAAAACCCGATTTTTTGTACACCGACCTGATTGCTTGTTCATGGTCCTGACCTTTTCTTCTAAAAAAGAGGTAACCGGATAGAATGTGGATTGCATCGGCCACACCTACTGCGATGAGCAGAAATACGATGATGTTCACCGTATCACCAATCATTAACCCGCTCCACCCAATGGTTCCCATCATCCAAATCACGGAAGCAATTACAATAACAACAGGCCAGAGAACCGCACTAAGGCTGCGGAAGAGAAGAAAGAGCACCAGCATGATAAGTAGTAGTGATCCAAGGATGATGATTCCCATCTCTTTCATCATCACATCAGCTATAAATCCGCTACTTTCCGGGGTTCCTGCGTAATAAAACTCCAGGATGTCCTCATCGTCTCTTTTATCCGTTATCGTCCTCACAGCTGCTATGAAAGGGACATAATCCTGCATTGGTGTTACATCAAAATTGTATTGTTCCGGTGAACCATTACTTGATGGTTCATCAAAAGAAAATTCAAAATCATAAGCCTCTTCCTTGTCAAATATTTTGTTGTTTTTATTCCTTGCATTGAAGTCCGTGCGGATGACTATTCCACCATATTGACCGTCCTCAGAAACATAGATCAATGGATAATCGGGGTGGGATAGTGCCACCTGTTTTAGTTTTTCACTTTCTGTTTTGTTCTCTGGCAATTGGTCGATAAAATCACGCGAAACCAACGCATCTTCCCAGGCTTCCAGGTAGGAAACATTTATTATACTTGTTACATCTGTGATACGGTTAAGTGCTGTATCATTATTGGTACTACCTGTTGTGTAGACATTTTCCAATTGATCTACAATATCCCGTACAGCACGCAATGAACGATTCGAAAAAATATCTCCGTCCTTAGCCTTGTAAACGATGTACAGAATTTCATCGCTTCCAAAATCAGCTCGGTAACGATCATAAGCCAATTTCACCGGATCATCGTCCTGAAAGAATGATTCCATTGAATTATCAAATTGTATCAGGGTAGCGCCCCAGATCATCACAATGGTAATAGCAATAAATAGTAGCCAAACCCAAAGGCGTCCTTTTTTAACTTTTTCCGGTAGCCTTTGAAAAAAGCCGTTTACGTTGTAAAATGCTGAATTCATCTCAACTCCAAAATGTTATTTCAATTAAAATTTGTTTCTGCTTTGTGACTGAACTTTCAGTCATTAACGACGCGCACCCATAAAAAATAATTGTGTTTTTCTGCTATTGAAGTTCCCCTAATTTCCATAGATGACTGAACTTTCAGTCACCTACTGGATATAGTGCGACCCATTCAGTGGCTAGTATGTATAAGAATGGGGTTTCTCCCGACGTTACTTCTTTACGAGATAATCAAAAACAGTATCTGCGATCTCATGGATGCTATATTTTTCGGGGTTAATCACATGAAGTATAATTAATCCGTGAAATAATGCGATTAAACCCGCGGCAACTCGTTCTCGCTGAGCCTTTGTACTGCCGTTAGGCAACACCTGCGACAGGATTGGTGCCATAAACGTTATAAAGTGATCAATGGACGATTCCAGGGAATGCTTTTCAGAAGAACGGATTACTGCCGACCATATTTCCGGTATCAACTCCACTGGATATTTGCTACTTAGCATTGCCTCTATATGTTTTGCTATGACTAAACGTAGTTTTGTTTCTGCCGATAAATCACTGTTCATCAGCTCTATAATCTCCTGCCCGTTCGAACCCATTTCATAATGAAGAACTTCACGCAGGATTTCATCTTTGTTTTTGAAGTAAAGGTAAAGTGTACCCTTAGCCATACCAGCATTATCTGCGATATCCTGAATTGTGACCCCTGCAACGCCTTTTGCTGCGAGTACGTTTATCGTGGCTTCCAGAATTTCTGCTCTTTTTTCTTTTTTGTTTACTGGCTTACTCATATGAATTCCTATTTAACAATGAATGAACGGTCAGTCAGTTATAATAAAACCCATTTTTTGACAAAGGTCAAGACCTTGGTGCTCTCCTTGGAGACCGGTTTAAAAATACATGGAATTATAACATCCCCGGTGATTAACCGGGGATTGTTTTTAAGCTACTTCACGCATTTTACTGGCGAACAACATGCCATCAGGATACAGGTATCGTTCCAACTGTGGTCGAATACCAAACATTTCCTGGAGTGTACGATATTCATCCATCGTTTTTTCCAGCTTGTTTATCTGCGCTTTTTGAGCTCGAATCATCACGTTTTTGTCGGTGTATCGTGACGTTATGAAGTCGATCACATTCACATCATAACCCTGCATTTTAAGTAGCAGTGCCCGTAGTGAATCACCCAGCATATAGACTAATTTATCCTTAAATACGCGATGCTGGGTCAACCCGGTAAATGAACCGGAACGCATCTGCTTTTTAATAAAATGCTGGCAACATGAAACAGAAAAAATGTTCCTTGCATTCGTTTTACACCCTAGATAAAGAGCCATATCTGTAGCTGTATCGCATGCATGTAAAGAATAGACAATATCAGGACGGCCCTCAAAGCTGTAGTCCTGAATATCAGTGGCGATAAAGTACATCTGATCAAAACCCAGCTTTTCAGCTAGCAGACGGTTTTTTTCCATTAACCGTTCGTTAATATCCAGGCAATAAATTTTGATCTTTCTACCTTCTATTTTGTTAAAATAGTAGTAGATCAATAAGCTTAGGTAACAGTTTCCAGCACCACAGTCGATCAAAACCAGTTCCCTTCGACGGGAAAAGTTTTTGATTCTGGCGTTTAGAATTTCCAGGTAGGCGAGAATCTGTTCAATTTTTGCTTCTTTGTCTTTTCCTGATTCGTTATTTAAACCTTGTAAACGAATGGTCTGGAAAAAACTATTTAGCGATTCTTTTGTTTCCTGAGGGAATAGCATTGCTTCCTCCTGAGATTACAGAAGTGAGCAACGTCTAATACGGATAATTACAAAAGAATCCCTTCCAGCAAAATGAACTTATACTGTAGAAAAAACCGCACGACGATCCTGACTCACTTCTAATTAGAATGAGATGATCTGTCATCTGTGTTTAACGGTTTGTTTCTACAGTCCCAACTTAGCTTATGTTTTTATAAGCAGGTCTGGGGTGACCCTCCTTATTTCAGGAATAAATCCTGAATATGGTTTTTTCTCAAGAGGAATGGTTTTCCAATTCCACAGCGGGAACATATAAAATATTTTGGGCTATTTCAAGCGAGTTACCGGAGTTCCGTTGATTTTTTGTTTTTTTTCTGCTTTCTATTCTTATAAAATTTCAGGTATATCGGGATTGGAATTAGACGTTTTCAAGTTTGACAGGATATAAACGGTTCATAAATCTTTATCGATATCCATTTACATCCATTTAGAATTAGAGCCGAATTGGATATAAATGGATATTCCACAAACACAAAACCCGATCCAAAACTTCTGGATCGGGTAAACTATTATCTTCTATCTGGTCCTACTTCACGAACATGATCTTACGGACTTCCTGCCAGCCGTTTTGTGTGGATGCACGCAGGAAGTAAATTCCCGACGGACCCTTAGCCCTCCAGACATAGCTTTGATGCCCGGCCTGAGCCACGTTGTTGTAGATCGTGTCCACATGGCGACCCATCACATCAATAACATCAATCCGCAGATTCTCCGTTTCCGGCATTGCAATCACGACGTTAATCGATGGGTTAAACGGGTTCGGGTAGAGTCGCGCGATACTATGTTCAGTAGGAATCACTCCATAGAGTTCGTCCACCGAACTTGTGTGCGGCATCAAGGTCAGATTGAATGGAATACCACCGCCGCCCCACGTTTGCAAACCGTTGCTATGTGCTTCCACATTCCACACGATTTCAATAGGTGAGAACCAAAGGATGATTCCATCGATCAGGCTATCCGGCACACTGTAGGTATAGAGCGTATCCGGAAGATTTTCCACAACGATATGAGTATCGAGTACCGGATCATCACATGTAACCCAGAGGTTGAGGTTATAGAGAACCTCATCATTGTCAGGATCTAGTGCTGATTGCCAGATATACTCTTCATCAAACACATTCTGTTCGTAAGTAATCTCAGTCATATCTTCGGGAGCAATGAGATCAAACTCGTCCGGCGGTAAATCGGCCTCTACAATGAAGTACCAGTTATTTTGAGTCGACCAAGTCGTGCCACCCCTATCATCAAATGCTTCGATTCGCCAGAAATAGGTTCCATTCTGGTCAAAGGTGGCCAAAAACTCCGGAGTGTCGTGGGGCGCATCGTTCATCGGAGACCCCGGGTTCGTAGGAATAATCGGGTCTGTATCTACATAAATGTTGTAGAATACCTCGTCGCCATTGGGATCAAACGCCTCTTCCCACTCCAGCATAACCTCAAAGAGGTCGGTTCCGTAGCCCGGTTCCGGTGCCAAAAGGTCGAAGGAATTTGGCGGTTCATTCGGTCCGGGACCACCGTCCCAGAATCCTCCGATAAACAAGGCCGGGAAGGGTTCACCCATTTCGTTTGCCAACATGGAGTTGGGGGCAAAGTCGAAATGCATCGGCCCACCTTCGTCGGTGACATAACCGTCAAAGGTTGCCAGCCATTCGCCATCGGGGATGGTAACCGTATTGGGTATTCCCGCCCAGATGATATGGATCATGTCATCGGTGATATTGACCGTAGCGTTGGTGATATTCGGGTGTAGACCGATACCAACCACCGTATAGACTTCCTGATCGTAACCAATGTGCAGTTCCATACCCGCAACGTTTTCAAAACCAGTCGTTTCGATCCGAGGTGGAATGTCTGTGGAGAAATCACCGTCAGGAATCTGGAGCACAGCGAAGTCACCGGTGCCGGTTCCACCCCAAACACCACCTATATAATGGGCGGGGAAGATTTCGCCAATTGCATTACTCATCATACTGTTTGGCAGGAAGGTAAAGTTTGTAACTCCGCCTTCACCGACGACTGACCCCACAAATGATGCAAGTACGGTGTGATGAGGCAGGGTAATTGTGTTGGGTATACCTGCCCAGATAATGTGAATAACACCATCCATCACGTTAACGATAACATCCGAGATGTCTGGATGAAGCACCACTTCGAGCACCTCAAAAACGGTATTATCATATTCAACATGCAGTTCAATACCTGCAACATTAACGATACCGTCTACCAGTACCTCAGGCATCATGCCGCTGTCGAAGTTACCGGACGGGATTGAAACCACTGCTCCACCACCGGTCCCTTCCCACATGCCGCCATCATAGCTAGCGGGGTAGGGATTCCCGAATTCATCGCTGAGCATTGTGCCCGGCATAAATTCAAACGGAGTACTACCACCACTGAGGACAATGCCCTCAAAGGTCGCCAGAAGTGTTTCGTCCGGGATGTTAAGTAGCTGTGGAATACCAGCCCAAATGATATGAATGAAGCCATCCGATACGTTTACAGTTGCATCGGCAATATCCGGATGAAGGGTTACGTTTAACACTTCAAAAATGGTTGGATTATAACCGATATGGAATTCAATTCCGGCAACGTTTTCGAAACCATCCACAAAGAGTTGTGGCATTCCGGTCGCAAAGGTACCGTCCGGGATATAGACTTCGGCAATATCACCGTATCCTTCCCAGAAGCCCCCAAAGAAGTCTACAGGATATTCATATCCATCGAGGTCGCTGAGAATGCTTCCTTCAGTGAAATCGAACATCGTTTCACCACCACCACCGATTAGGTTCCCCTGCAAAGTGGCAAGAATGGATCCATCCGGTAGTGTCAGAGATTCTGGAATGCCTGCCCAAATTATATGGACCATCCCCGGTTCAATATTGATGGTAGCATTTGCGATGGCCGTATTCAGGATAACATTGGTTACCTGAAAGACTCCACCATTGTATTCAATATGCAGTTCTAATCCACCAACATCTGCTAATCCATCCGCCATTACCTGAGGATATTGCCCACCACCAAAGGTTCCGTCCGGGATATAAACAGATGGCCCAGGTCCACCACTAATGGCTGTTAATGCCGCTTCAGCGTTGATTAAACCTGCACCAAGTTGATCAATGTAACCCGGATTCTGGGGATTGATATCGTCAGCAGTATCGTAGATAAGGGCTTCAAGGTCATCATCCGATAACGTGGGATCATAACTCAAGATTAAGGCTGCCACTGCTGCTGTATTTGGGCACGCCATTGAGGTTCCCTGGTAACTAGCATAGTCACCCGGAGCATAGATTGAGTTGGACATCGTGCTCCATATATTTGTTCCGGGAGCACTAATCCCAATCCAATCACCGAAGTTGGAAAAACTTGCTTTTGCATCTCCGGTTGTCGTTGCTGCTACCGCGATAGCACCATCATATGCAGCAGGATAAGTCAGGGTTGAATATGCTTCGTTTCCTGCCGATGCAAAGAGAATTACATCGTTGGCACGTGCATAGTTAATCGCGACGTTATAGGGTTCATAATAGCCAGTTCCCCCAAACGAGATGCTAATGACACGCGATCCATTGTCAACTGCATATTGGATAGCGGCAGCAAAATCATCACCGTATCCGACACCATATTGATTACCATCTTCTGGATTAATCCACGCAAATCCGGCACGCAGGGGCATGCTGGTGACGTTCCAACTCGCTGCTGAAACGCCAACGTTATTGTTTGTCACCGCTGCTGCTGTTCCAGCTACATGGGTTCCATGACCATCGATATCCGGGAAAACTTCATTATCCCTTGGGAAATAGTCTTCTCCAACAGCCATTTCTGCTTCGGTGGGTTCGTAGTCAACAAAATCCCAGCCGCTGATATCGTCAATGAACCCGTTGGCATCGTTGTCGATTCCATCAATATCGGATTCGTCCCAGATGCCGTTGCCGTTTAAGTCTTCTCCCGGATTGACGTAGATATTTCCTGCCAAATCGGGGTGACTGATTTTTGTTCCGGTATCAATCGTCGTGATTTTTATCGGACTTGGATCCTGCTGTTGGTGGATTTCCCATGCTTCAGGGAGCATCATCCTGTCCAGACCCCACATGCTGAAGTTCGTGTGGTCGTCTGGAATCAGCGTTTTCCTATCCGGCTTAATTACCTCGTATGAATAGATATCTTTTCCAAGTAACGCGTTGTTGGTCAAGACTTTCAGAGATTGATCCTGACCTGTTACCCGGAACCATCTATTCATTCCAAGGTCATACCAGACCCGCCGTTTATCGGCATCTTTCGGCTCATAAAAGAGCGGTTTAAGGCCGATGTCCAGGTTCTCCAATCCATTTACGGTGCTGAGAGTAAACCCTTCGCTCCTCAGCTCATCCGCAAGGGGGTCGGAAACCTCGATCACTAAGCGGTCGGGCAGTGCAAATGCGGCTGACGAAAGGAATATCATCAGCAGCACAACCAGACTTAATGTTTTAGTGATTCTCATCAGTAGTACCTCGCCTTAGTGAAATTCTTTTGTTCCGGCTGAACCGGAAGTTTCCAGCTCAGCCGGGAAAACTAGTCACGTTATCCAGTTCCTATTTCACTAGCTGAATAGGTACCACCTGCTTCATATCTGCTGCCTGCATCACAACGTAGTAGACACCGGATGCCATTCCGGCACCATTAAATGTCAACTCATAACGACCCATTGGAACTTTACCATTGTAGAGTTCACCAACCATCTGACCGAGTGTATTAAATACCCTGACACTCACTTCAGAGATTTCCGGTACGTCGAAGGAAATTGTGGTAGTCGGATTGAACGGGTTCGGGTATGGTGTATGCAGTTTGTATTCTGTTATGACAAGTGAATCGTCGAAACGAACCCCTGTTGTCATCACGTTTACATCGCCATTTTCAAGGCTGACGTCGATCAGGTTACCATCATAATCAGCAATCATAACGTCATCGATTGAGATTGTGGTGGATTCGCCTTCTTCTGCCAGAACATTGAACCTGAGCGAAACAATCGCATTTTCTGTCTCGATACCGTTTGAGATATCAGACCAAACAAGGCGAATGGTTCCATCGATGTTATTGGCAATAACACCATCTTGATTCACACCGATGAATTCGAGTTTATCGGAATCGTAGTTAACGTTTAGCTGGTAGCCATGCATAGTGTATTCACCGTCATACCAGATCGGCACGTTAATTTCTTCACCCGGCGAAGCACTCACTGAAACCACCTGGAGGTTGCCGGTAATTTCGTCCGTTCCAGTCGGGAAATCGAAGAATGATGCGTTTACGTCACCAAAGCAGACACCTGTGAAATCAATATCCATCGCTGATGGCGGCAGTGTTACATTAATCGCCATCGGCGCGACCCACCAGTTATCAAATGTGATTTCAAAGAGTGAATCGAAGAAGCCCATTGGTCCAGATGGTAACGGTGCCAGCATTGCCAATGCTTCTTTCATATTGACAACGTCGAGAATGGTGACATCACCATCCACATCAACATCACCGGCTATCATCTTAAACGGATCGTCAAACTCTTCAATAACTGCCAAGTGTCGATTCGTTTTAACGACATCAAGAATGTTCATACCCCAGTGTAACGGGTATTCTTCATCTTCCATTGCCGTTACCGAATAGGACCCATCATCCACAAACATGAGATAACCACCTTCGGGTCCAGTTGTAGACGAAAAGTCTCCTGCAAAGAGATGGATCATCGGCATCGGGAAGCCGTCATAATAGTGGACGAAGCCACCAATTGCATTTGCTGCGCCCCCATCATCGGCCGCCGATTCTGCCGATATATAGGCTGTAAATATATCCACAAGGTTGCCGTTGTGAATGAGTGAGAAATCAAAGTAAACGTCTCGCGGCAAATCAGCGAACCAGTCGGCAAGGAAAGTACCAATGGTTGCATTATCCGATGTGAGTGTTCCTTCAAAAACGAATGGACCAAAGTCACCATAGTTGTAATCTTCGTCATCCATGACGTTGATCCAGACTTCAGCTATTCCTGCATTTGGAACGTCAACATCAATCTCAAAATCCCACGCCTGGAAGAGACCGTCATCATCAAAATCGAGACCCTCACCCAGATATACGCTCCAGAAGTAGGGTGAATCCTCAGGTGCACCCGCATCTACCGGCACAGACAGTGTGTATGTATCTACAATGTTTTCAGGTGTTTCTTCGGGGTTATCTACTGGGAAGCCAAGGTCGAAATAGAAGTCAACAATCATTGGTACTTCAAATTCGAACATGACGTTGTTCATCCCGTAGAGAATGACGTTGTCTGTGGCAAGTTCTCCCTCGAATGTATAGGGACCATACCAGCCATAATCGTTTCCGTACATGTCTGAGAAATGGAGTTCAACTTCCGCTATTCCACCTTCAGGAACATCAACATCAATTTCAAAGTCCCAGGATTCATAGTAACCGTTCTGGTTGAAGTCGGTTGGGTTTGCTACCGACACATCAAAGAAATATGGTACCGGAACAGATACTCCTGCCGGAACATACGTGGTAAATTCATCAACAATGACTTCCATGTATTCAAGGTAAAAATCGAAATATACATCTCTGGGGATTTCGGTGAACCAGTCTCCCATAAAGCCGGTGATGAAAACGTTATCGGTGGTTAATGATCCAGTAAAGGTGAAGGGACCGAAGAAACCATAATCGTTTCCTTCATCATCGACAATGTTCACATATACTTCAGCCGTACCTTCATCCGGGACATCAACATCAATTCCAAAGTCCCAGGATTCAAAGAAACCGTCTTGATTCAGGTCCATCTCGTTTGTTGTATAAACATTCCAGAAGAATGGAAGGGGAACTGCCCCTGGCACATCAATCGGTTCTGTAACATCATACTGGTCAACGATACTGCCTGATTCAAATGGGAATTCAAGTTCAAACAAGAAGACCACATCGGCCGGCACCTCAAGTCCTACAAGATCAGCAGTCATGCCGGACATAGTTACATTATCAGTTGTCAATGTGCCTTCGTAGGTGTAAGGACCATACCAGCCGTAGTCGTTGCCCTGATCGTCAATCAGGTGAATGCCTACATCAACGATACCACTGTTTGTTACATCAACATCCACGACAAAATCGAGTGATTCAAGGAAACCATTTTCGTTCATGTCGATTTCGTTGATGGTTATAACAGACCAGAATGAAGGTACTGGACCATCATAGGTACCGGCTGGAACCATCACCTGCAATTCATCGACTATTTCGTCATCGAAAATAAGGTCGAAGTCGAAATAGACATCACGTGGTATCTCGGCGAACCAGTCTCCTTCGAATCCTGTGATAAAGGCGTTGTCAGTTGTTAATGTTCCTTCAAAAGTGAAGGGACCAAAGTTGCCGTAATCAGTGCCTTCATCATCAACGATGTTAACCAGAACTTCAGCGGTAGCTTCGTCCGGTACATCGACGTCAATTTCAAAACCCCAGTTTTCATAGTATCCATCGAGGTCCATATCGACTGGGTTATGAATGTATATATCCCAAAATTCTGGTATGCTGACTATCGGTGCCGCATCGACAGGCACACTCTCGTCGGTAGTATCGACAATAATATCAGAGTTATAAGGGAATTCAAGATCAAAGGTGAAGGTGACAACATCCATGGTTCCTAAACCGACCAACTCAGCTGTCATCCCCTCAAGTATGACGTTATCCGTTGTCAGTGTTCCCTCAAAAGTGTAGGGACCGTACCAGCCGTAGTCGTTGCCAAAATTATCATAAACGTGGAATCCTACTTCAGCCGTGCCACCATCTGGTACGTCAACATCAATTTCAAAGTCGAAGGATTCGTAATAGGTGTTTACGTCTGCATCCACCGTATTGATTGCATTAACTTGAAAGAATCCGGGGATTGGAGGTGCTTCACCAGCCGGTACAAATGTTTCATATGTATCAGAAACGCCACCATCCCACTCAATATTGAATGTGAAGTATACATCACGAGGAATTCCTGTGAACCACACTCCCTCAAACCCGCTGATGAAGGCATTATCAGATGTTAAAGTTCCAGTAAAACTGTAGGGACCAAAGTCACCGAAGTCATAACCTTCATCATCAACAATGTTGATATACACTTCCTGTGTGCTACCATCCGGAACATCAACGTCTATTTCAAAGTCCCAGGTTTCGTAGTAACCGTCACCATCGGCATCAACTTCATTGACATAATCAACACTCCAGAATTCGGGTGGTGTAGCTACTGGAGCTGCATCAATTGGTACCGTAAGATCGAAGGTCTCTAAAATCGTTGTTGATCCATAGGGATGCTCCAAATCGAAGTAGAAAATCACATCTCCTGCGACAGCCAGGTCAACCAATTCAGATGTCATTCCTGTAATGACAACATTGTCGGATGTCAGATCAGAGGTGAAAGTGTATGGACCAAACCAGCCGTAGTCGTTGCCCTGATCGTCATAGATATTGAAACCAACCTCTTCTGACGTTTCATCGGAAATATCTACGTCAATCTCAAAGTCGACAGATTCATAATATCCATTGACATCTGAGTCCTCAGTGTTGATCGCAACTACTTCCCAAAAAGATGGGATTCCATCCAGATCGTTCAAAGTGGAGCCTGTTCCTTCAGACTTCACTGGGTTTGGAGTTACTTCCCCCCTTAGACGATTCGATTTGTCGACTTCACGTCCTGGTCGTTGTTCTGATGTCATCTGACTAGTTCGAGTTTTCTCGATTTCATCACCGGGTTGTTGGCGACTGCGAAGGTTGCCGATAAGTCTTCCGTCAACGACATAGGAGGATTTATTAATATCCTGACCCTGACCACGGTAAACGTTCAAGTCCCTGGTCATTTCTTTCAAAACTTCCGGACCGGGCAAAATACTTGAGCGAAGCAGGCCCAGCATTCTGTCGCCTGAAGTGGTTCTTGATTTGTCCACTTCCCTGCCAAAACCCTGACGGGATGCAACAACTTTATCCGCCACGGCTTCATTGGTTTTAACTACCGGATCTCCAGGAACTACTTGTGAACGGAGGAGGGTTGCTTCCGGTTTAGTCGAAATCTGCAGTTTTTCATTTTCGACATTATTAACGTTTTGAGCAGTGTTTATTTCCCGTCCCTGATTGTCTTGTGCTTCTTCTGCGATTGTTATGGTTGAAAACGCCATAACAAAGATGATCAAAAGCATTGGTACCATTAGCCTTCTAAACATCTTTACCTCCAGGTTAAGGCAATTCTTTATATTTTAAGTCTTTACATGCAGAAGTTTGTGCAATGTTTTGACAATCACAAAATTTCTTGTGCTGATTTTGGCTGGTGAAAGCGAGCGAATTCGGGTGAATAATCTGTAGGAAAGTGTGTGGATAGTTTAGCGCTTCAGTGCCATTCCCCTCAACAACCTGAATCTATTTTACTAATGTGCTTAACTGTGTTTTAATTGTTCTGGCTAAGAATATTTAATTGTTTTTCTTAAAATCACTTGTTGATGAAATAAAGTTACCCCTGCTCAATACTTGTCACAAGTGATAATTATCCTCGTCAAGCCAATATGCTAAATAGTGATATTCAATAACAGTGACCTGAAGCACAAAAACAAAAATCTTATAAAAAACTCTCGAGTACTCAATCAGGATGTAGACCCTTCTTTTCTAATTTCCAGTAAGCCCCATTTTTCCAACTGTTTAATAACTTGAAATGCAAGGTCATGTTCAGTCTGCTTTCTGGCAAGGTTGGGATTCGCCGGATCGGCGTGATGATTGTTCTGAAATAATTCGCCCAATGTCAAAAAGTCTAAAGCCAACGAGTTCTTGGAGTTGTCAGGAGTATTGTAGTTCCTGTAGCCGTATTTATGGCCACACCAGTTTACGATAGCTCCATGCACGGGTCCCATCACCACATGAACAGGCAACAAAAGCCAGTGCCACCATTTTGTGGCGAAGGTGACATAATAAGCTATATAGATTAAAACAAAAATAACAGGAAATAGCAGGTTCCCTGTTACCACTCTATCAAAAGCGTCCCATTTCGGGATGTTATCATCAAATTGTTTTCCTATATCGCTTCTCTTGAACAGAATGTTACTGTAGGTTTTATAGGTTTTCAGCATCATTTCCATCGCATTTTTGGAAAAATGGGGCGAATGCGGGTCTTTTTCTGTATCAGAATATGCGTGGTGCAATCGGTGAAGGATAGCGTATGCTCGCGGATTTAAATATGAGGAACCCTGGGCGATAAAAGTGAAGAGATAAAAAAAACGCTCCCAGAATTTCGACATGAAAAACATGCGATGGGAGCTATAGCGATGAAGGAAAAATGTTTGAGAAAATCCCGCAAGGACCCAATGACCAATAAAAAAAGAAACGATCGCCATGGCAGGCTCCTATGGTCTAATTCCCTTTACTAAATAGATAATGGGAAATATACCACTCTTTGCCTCCGTTGTACCGGAAAAGTTCTTCACAGGCCATGAAAAAAAGTCTCCACCGGCCAAACCATACCAATGCGTTATTTTTCCCGTAAGTCTTTTCAAATATTGCCATTATTTGCTGTCGGTTATTGTCCATTTTATCAAGCCATGCCCGGGATGTTTTTGCGTAGTTAATTCCATCGACAATCCAACTTTTCTCATGATCCATATTTTGCTTAAATTCTGGTAGAAGATCATGGGAAGGCATTTGTCCTCCAGTAAAAAAATAGCGGGCCATCCAATCTTTCTCTCCCTGATCTAAATAGGGATATCCATATTTATCATGGGTGAAGATATGGACAAAAAGTTTACCCTGAGGTTTCAACCACTTCTCGATACGGTTCATTAAAACCTTGTAGTTTCTCATATGTTCAAACATTTCAACGGAAACGACTCTGTCGAAATGCTCTGAAGTCGAAAAGTCATTCATGTCGGCAGTGATAACCTCAACATTGTTCAGTCCATGTAATTCAGCCTGATGGATGATATAGGTACGCTGCGCATGGCTGTTGGAAACAGCTTTTATTCTGCTGTTTGGATAGTGTTCTGCCATCCATAGTGTCAGAGATCCCCAACCGCATCCCAGTTCGAGAATATCCTGGTCATCTTCCAACTCTGCACGGAAACATGTGAGTCTAAGCATCTCCGCTTCGGATTCATCCAAGGTGTTATTACCATTTGGCCAGAAACCTCCACTGTATTTCAGATTTTCTCCCAAAACTGTTTGGAAAAAATCCGGTGGTAGTTCATAGTGTTGCTCGTTTGCCTTCTCTGGAACAATCGCAACAGGACTATTACTCAACTCCTCTATCCAATTGAGCCTTTTCTGGTCTTCGATTTTGCTGTTAGGGCTTGAAAGTTGTTTCAACGTCACTTTCAACCTCTTCCTTATTCCGTAGCGAATTATTGAATCTGGAAGAATACCCATCTCCGCCATATCAACTAAATTTATCATCATTATTCCTTTATACTTTTTCAAATACTAACTGGGAGGTTCCTATGTGTTTTTCCAGAAAACCTGCTTCACAATAGGTCAGGTAGTAACGCCAAAGGCGAATAAATCTGTCCGAAAATCCCTGACCACGGACATCCTTCAGTCTTGCTTCAAATGATTCGCGCCACCTGTTCAATGTTTGAGCGTAATGCAATCCAATTTCTTCCATCCCGATTGGACGGAATGTGCTGTTGTCCTTTAAAACATTCAGGAGGTGATTTACGGACACCAGGTTACCCCCGGGGAAAACATATTTTTTGATAAAATCAACCGATTTCCGGTATTGACTGTACTGCTTTTCGTTGATCGTAATCGCCTGAATGGCGACCTTTCCTCCCGGTTTTACCAGTCGGTTCAGCGTTTCAACAAATTCCGGTATAAATTGATGGCCAACAGCCTCGATCATTTCAATGGAAACGATTTTATCATACTCGCCTTCAAGGTGCCGGTAGTCTTCTTTAATGATTGTGATCAGGTGATCTAACCCTGATTCTTTGATTCTTTGTTTTGCCAGATCATATTGATTTTCTGATATAGTGGTTGTTGTCACTTTGCATCCGTACGTTTTCGCTGCATGAATGGAAAAACTTCCCCAACCGGTACCGATTTCCAGGATATGATCTTCAGAAGAAATGTCCAGTTTTCGGCAGATTCTATCCAGTTTCTCTATTGATGCCTCTTCCATTGTCGACTCTTCATTTTCGAAAATACCCGATGAATAGGTCATAGTCGGATCAAGCCACAACTGATAAAATTCGTTGCTTAAGTCATAATGTGCTTCGATGTTCCGTTTACTTCCTCGAACGGTATTTCGGTTATAATAGTCATAGATTTTATCTCTGAACCTTTTCAGCCAATCAGGAGATTTTGCCAATCCAGAAACCTCACTTTTGTTTCTTAAAAATATTTGAAACAAGGCAGTAAGGTTATCGCATTGCCATTGTCCATCCAAATAGGATTCAGCAGCTCCCATCCCTCCACCTAAGGCGAGGGATTTATAGAAGTCTGGACTATGCACCCTAATTGTTGTTGATAATGGATCAGCTTCTTTACCAAAATGGTGATGAACCCCAGCCTCAATTAGCGTGATTTTTCCATTCCTTATTTTTGAAAGATGCTTTAGTACTGATCTTCTGAAAAGCGATTTAGGGAGTGTCGCTCTTCCTGTTGAAGTAATTTCAGCGGAGTCTATTTCTATGGCTAGAGAATCCTGTTTCATGCGGCCTCCTTGAATCTCTTTTGTTCTTTCTTTCCCGTATTCGGGAAATAGGTGGCACCTTTCAGCTTGAGCTTTAGTGCCTGCCAGTAAATTGCGACTATTACTTTAAATGTTATTAGTGGAAAACGAACGAGAATATTGATAAGGTTTTTCTTGGAAAACTCTTCTTCGTTCAGGTTTAAGACAGCTATAAATTTTCGTTTGGATTCACGCATATTTGAAATTTGAACATTGAGATTTTCGCTGGGCAGTGTGAAATTCATGTCGTAGTGATAATTCATGTCCATAAACGGGGAAACGTGAAATTCTTTGTCTATTAGATATCGATACCAACCCTTTTCTTTGGAAAGATTTTTTTCCGGGGAAAGAACATAAGAGTGTCTTTCTTTCCAAGGAGTGTTGGTAATTTGAACAACAATATGAAGTACGTTTTCACCTTCTTTATCGTAACAATAATAGAAGGTGACGGGATTAAATACATACCCAAAGGTTCGCAAATGGGTCAACATTCTGATTGGTCCATCTGGATATACTCCGGTCTGTTGCTCCACCTCGTCTCGAACGGCTGAGTCTAAAGGAACATCAGGGTCACCCAGGTAATCGCTCCGACGAAACTCCATAACTGCTTTGAGCTTTGAACTGAAGAGCAGAGAATCTTTCATCAGATTGTCAATTTCATCAAGGTCCAAATAGGCCATGAAAATCTTATACTGAAAGCCATGTATAAACGGCTCGAATCGTTTATGGGTAACGTTACCGGTGTAGAGGCGGCTTTTCATCAGGCAGCCCTTTTCGCTTTACCGTTTATTCCCTCAACGACTTCCAATGCACTGACAACACCATCTTCATGGAAACCATTACCCCAGTATGCACCACAATACCAGGTTTTATTCACACCATTAATGATATGTTTGTGGCGTTGTGCATCTATCCCTTCACTTGTAAAAAGTGGATGGTGGTAGTCAATCACCTTCAGGATTTTATCTGGATGGATATCATCATGTCTGTTCAGGGTAACGTTAAAAACATCTCTGGCATCAAGTCGCTGAAGGATATTCATGTTGTATGTTAAAGCTGTTCTTCCCTGTGTATTTTTAGCTATATGATAGTTCCAGCTTGCCCACGCCAGCTTACGCTTCGGCAAAAGTGAAACATCGGTATGAAGAACAGCTGTATTTTTCTGATAGGGAATTGCTCCAAGAATTCGTCTTTCAGCATGAGTCGGCATTTCTAACATCCGAAGTGCCTGATCACTATGTGTTGCAATGACGACCTCATCAAATTTTGTGGTTACCCCATCATTTAGAATCAATTGGACTCCTCGTCCGTCTCTTCTAATCGCTTTTACCCCGGTGTTCAGAAATATCCTCTCCTTGAAGGACTTCGTCATTTTATTTACGTACGTTTTTGAACCACCAATAATTGTTTTCCACTGAGGTCGGTCCTTTATATCCAGCAAACCATGATTCAAAAAGAAACGAATAAAATTTTGAGCCGGGAAAAGCAACATGTCTTGTGGTACAGTTGACCAGATTGCAGATCCCATAGGTAATAAGTACTGTTCAATAAACGGTCTGGAATAGTTTTCATCTTTCAGGTACTCACCAAGGGTGATTGATTCATTTCCCGGCTCCAGTAGCAATCGGGAATGTTTATTGAATCGAATAATGTCATTGATCATTCTGAAGAATGAGGGTTTGACAAAATTGCTTTTCTGAGCAAACATTTTCGCCAATGACCCCCCGTTGTATTCCAGGTTGTTTACCTCGTCCTTAACACTAAAACTCATCTCCGTCGGTTGAACGGCAACATCAAGTTCCTCCAGTAAACGGACAAAATTCGGATAGGTTTTATCGTTGTGGACAATGAATCCTGTATCCACATCAAATGTTTTTCCATGGGATTCAACCGTTATGGTGTTTGTATGACCACCGATATAACTATTCGCCTCGAAAAGGGTTATATCATGGGTGTCTTTTAGCAAATACGCTGCCGTTAGTCCTGATATTCCTGATCCTACGATGGCAATGTTTTTTCTTTTCATTTCGTTTACCTATCCGTTATCCCACTCTTGGGGTACAATCTTGATCAAACTCGTGTCATAACCCTTTTCTTCCAGATCCTTCAAAATCTTTTCGTAAACTCCGTTTGGGATGTTTGGCTCACGTGCCATTATCCAGAGATTTTTGCGGTTTGGAACACCAATAACGGTGTAGCTGTAATCTTCGGCTACATCGATGACGAGATAGGGGAATTTTATGGGCCAAAAGAACTGGACACGCCATTCTGAATACTTACCATCCTCTGGGACAAAAGCGCGAGCTTCAAATTTTTTCATTTCACCATCAGTACTGTCTTTGTGAAACGTATAGGTGATATCCACATCACCGTCTTCACGGAGTGAATAGTTTTCTATGGCGTTTGTCGCGTGTTTTTCTACAAAAATTGGGATAAAAGCGATGACGTACCAGTCACCCATAAACCTGTCCAGTTCAATAGAGTCTACAGGTTCCAGTTTTGGCAGGCTCGTTGATGCACAGGCAGCAAAGAACTGAATGATCACTAATAGTGCCGTAATTTTCAGAGCCGTTTTCATGCTGTTTTCCTCCCCAAGGGAAGAAACGCAGATGTCTGGTTGATGTAGGAAGCATATTCCGGATTCGTCTTTACCAGTAACTCATCCAGCATTTTAACTCCCGATACCCTTACCAACAGGAAGTTCATAAACAGGGGACTTATAAGCGCCCACCAAGCCCCTACCGAAAGGGCAAGAAGTCCTAATCCCCACCACAAGACGGCTTCGCCGAAATAGTTGGGATGTCTGCTGAGGGCCCATAATCCTTTATCAAAAACTTTGCCTTTGTTTGCCGGGTCTTTTTTGAATTTTAATAATTGCCAGTCAGCGATTGTTTCGAAAAAGAACCCGATTGTAAAGAGGAATAATCCCGCTATAGATAGTGGCAGATTGTTCGACGACGTGTTATTAAAAACGGCATAAATGGGCGCTGAAACGACCCACATTACAGCACCTTGTGTTAAGAACACCTTTATGTAACTGCGCCACCACCAGGCTTTACCGTTTTGATTACGCCAGTTCTTGTACCTGGGATCTTCTTCTTTCCCCAAGTTCCGGTAGGCTATGTGAGCTGAAAGCCTCAGGCCCCACATGGTTATAAGCACAGCCATGATAAATTGCCCATGACCGACTTCGGGGGATTGCAAAAACAGACTTATCGTTACAAGGATAAAACCAATCCCCCAGTAACTATCCATAATACCTGCATCTTTTTTTATCAGGCTGATAATCCAGACAAAAGTCACCAGTGCCAGGATAATTAATCCGCTATTTAAAATTATTGTATTCATTTTCTATTCCACCAAATCTGCTAGTTCGTTTTTCTGCTTTGCAGCTTGAATTACATCTTTAAATAATTCAGCAACACCTTTACGATTGACTCTTTCTACAATAAAATTTGGAATCCAACCTCCGGGATTCATGTATAAACGGTGCGTGATGTGCCAACTAGTATCCATTTGCTCAAAAATCCAGATTCCCGCACCTTCATCTATACTTAACGGTGATTCTTCATAATGGAAATCAGGTAGTTGTAAATCCGGGTGAACCTCTTCGGGGACCAACGTCCATTCGGATTTATATTGACCCGATTCTGTTTCATGTTTTTTCTTCATTTCAAAAACGACATATCTATTTCTCATGAATGGAATTTTATAAAACTGATACCCAATTATTGTGTTTTCGTCCTGATCTACGAGGTTACAAATCATGTTGCGGTTGTCTGCCAATACATCGTTATACGAATCAACGTCTTCCAAAACTTCAATAACCCATTGAGGAGTTACATCTACTACTTGGCTTATTTCCAGTGCTTTGAGTTCATATCCCTCAAGACTTTTTGTTTTTATTTGAATTCCCTCATCCGTCACCAGCAGTTTTTCCCAACCATTGTTGTTGTATAAACTGTCTACCAACGCCTGACCTGCTAAGACCTGTACAAATGGAATAAGCAGAATAATCAGAGCATATTTTGGTATGGACTTAAACATTTTCTGTCCTCAATTTCTTTCTTTTGTATTGCCGGGAAAAAGGGTTTTAGCGCCGATAGAAAAAGACGCCCCGGTTTTAAGCCGGGGCGTTAAATGGTTTAGTCTTCCGGCTTAAGAGGCATGTCGTCAAAATTGACGCAACCCTGTGCACTTAAATCACCGTTTACATCAACCCCTCGATCACATACCCAGTAGTTTCCATGGGAATCAACTACAGTTTCAATTGGACGTGCGCTCGGCCTATGGATTCCATTACCTACTTTTGCATCATGCTTACTCATTTTGTACTCCTTTTTTGTGTTGTGTTTTTTTGAACTTCTGGTAAGACTAATTGCAACCCATGTGCCAGTTTTAGGACGACCTAACTAGCGTAGAAGAGAATTTGTGTACCATGTTGTTATTGTTTGTTTTGCGGATTCTTGTTTTACTTGAGGAGAGTTTTGGGCAGTGTTTGATCTGTCAAGAGTGTAATATTTTACAGTGTAACAATTTTACACTTTTTACATCTACTACTTATACGAAATACCAAACTTGCGCATTAAATAGTAAATATTTTGACGGGTGTATCCTAGAGCTTCGGCCGTTCTTGTAATATTCCAAGCGTAACCATCAAGAGCTTTGATCAGTGTTTCCTTGTCCGGCTTTCTTCTTCTTGAAGTGATCACTGCTTTATTGTTGACCGTTCTATTCGCTTGGAACGGCTCGTTCATGTGAGTTTGATTGGCAAATATTTCCTGGGGCAAATGAATAGGAAGCAGGATGTCTTCGTTACACATAATAAATGCGCGTTCAATAGTATTTTTTAGTTCTCTAACGTTCCCCGGCCAGTTGTGGTTTTGTAGTATCCTTAATGATTCTGGGGCAATCTGTTTAATCCGAGCCCCCATCTCGTTATTTAGCTGTTGACGAAAATGATTTGCCAATAAAGGAACATCTTCTTTTCGATCTCTCAAGGGCGGGACATTGAGGGTGACCACATTTAGTCGATAAAAAAGGTCTTCTCTAAATTTCTCCTCTTGAACCCTTTGGTAAAGATTTCTGTTCGTGGCCGTAATAACCCTGGCATCTGTAACGAGAGTCCTTGTATCACCCAGTTTTTCAAACTGCTTTTCTTCAAGTACTCGTAATAACGCGACCTGCATTGCCGGAGAAATATCACCTATTTCATCCAGAAAAATTGTCCCACCTTTTGCCCGTTGAAATCGTCCAGAACGATCTGATACAGCCCCTGTGAAGGCGCCTTTCACATGACCGAAAAGTTCACTCTGCAGCAATTGATCGCTAAGAGCGGCGCAGTTTACAGCCACAAATGGTCCATTTCCAACCTTTGAATATTTATGGATAAGTGAGGCGATTAGACCTTTACCTGTTCCGCTTTCACCCAGAATTAAAACGTTGGATTTTGATGGGGCTACTTGTTTAATCAGGCCATAAACCTCGGCCATCCGATTGCTGTTTCCGATCAATTCTCCCAGATCACGGTGGTCGTTCACCTCCCTTTGAAGAGCGTAAAACTTGGTCATGTCCCTTATAACAACAAGTGCCTCATGAAAATCATAATTTTCAACCTGCAGAGGGCGTATATTCACAAACAGTATTCTAAATCCGATGGGTAAATCGACTTCAATACGAATGTCTTTAAATGATTCATGATGTTTTAATGTTTTGTCTATATACCCATCAAGATCTGCAACCTCGCCGTTATACAATTCTGTGAACGTTTTTCCGACAATTTCATTTTTCTTCAGCCCCAGCATCGTCAATCCAGTTCCATTCACCCGTGCGATTTGCCCCCGGCTTGAGATAGCAATTATGCCTTCTTCTGCTCCCTGAAATATTGCGTTTAAATGTGCTCTCTGTTGATAGATGAGCAGTTCGGATCTTTTTCTTTCATCGATGCTGTTATGGGCAATGACAGCTCCACCTTCAGGACGTTTTAACGGTGTGACAAACATTTCAAACCAAAACTTCCCATCTGGCATATCGAAAAAATATTCCGTCGTATAAAAGGATAATGAGCCATCTAATACTTGTTTTATACCCTCAATTGCCTCTTGAACATCCTCTTCACCTGATGCGCCTGCTTTATTTAAGTAGTCGATTCCAATACCATCAATAGTATCTTTAGCCGCTCCATTCTCTTCTGCAAACTTTTTCCAGGGTTCATTGACGGCAATGATAATCCCCTTGCTGTCTACTACCGCTATTCTGGCTACCTGTGAATTAAGAACAGCGTTGGCAAAAGTTCCCATATCCATATTGTGAATTTTATTTTGCGTTTTCATTGTTGATCCGGGTTTATGTGGATTCAATTCGTAAGTGTAAAATAGTGTAAAATTTTTTACGTTGCCCTCCTATTTGATTTTCCTGTTTTTTACAGAGAGTCATTTTGATGTGAATTCAATAAAAAAGGTGAATGGGATTTTCCATTCACCTTTTAGTATCTCGAGAAAACTTTATAGCGTATTAATACTTATGGATCCTGATTCTTCCTCCTCTATAATTTCTAAAATCCGCGAGTTATCATCAAACCTCTTGTTGATGAAGTGGTAATCAGGATCGATAACTATTTTATGTGGCTTCTGGTTAACCTTTAGTTTTATTGGTGTCGTGGATGCTCCAACATGCACACTTTCCGCTAAAATTAAATCCCCTCTTGAAGTGTAAACTTCAATATTAATCCAATCATTTAACTCAGCCGGCTCTTCATTTCCTACTCCATCAACATACGATTTATCTGCTAAAAGATTAATGCCGATTTGGTATTTGTCGTCTCGGCTTTCAACAACCTTCTCGATCTCAAGTCTAAAATCATAGAGAGTAATACGTTCAAAAAAATCGGTGATCATGTTTTGAAGATCATCAGGAGTCTCATCCCTTATGCTCTCTATCAGATCAGTTGATTTTGGTAAAGGTCCATCGAAATATCTGAACTCGCCTATCATGGATTTCAGGGCCCTGTTCATCGCTTCTTCACCAAGAATCTCCTGAATAGCATGGAGTACCAGTCCCCCTTTATCGTAATGGAGATATCCCTGGTCTTCCATGAGATTGAGTGGCATTTCGCTTGTAATTTCGTTTGATCGTCCTTCAAAATAGCGATCCAGTTTGTATTTCTTTAACCTTCTGATGTGGTCTTTTCCATACCGTTTCTCTGTTACCATCATCGCGCTATATTCCGCCAGGGATTCATCTATTAACAAACCACCCTGAACCTCCGCCGCCACCACTTGATTCCCCCACCAATGATGGGCTACCTCATGGCTCGTTATAAAAAACGGATAGTCAATAAAGTCTTCTGATTCTCTGTCTACGTTTGCGATGAATCCAAGTTCTTCAGAGAATGGAATTGTGTTGGGCATGGACATGGCAAAGGAGCTGTAACGGGGGAACTCGACAACTTTGACATCACCTTCTTCAAAGGGCGAAAAAGTCTTGGTGAAATAGTCCAACGAACATTTTATACCATCCAGCATTGCGTCCACGTTATAATCATGTTCTTGATGGTAATACACCGACACTGGAATCTCTTTCCATGTACTTTTTTGAGTCTCGTATCTCGCCGACTGGAAAGTAAAAAATGTCCATATTTTACCTTCTGATTTATAGCGGTAGTAATTGCGATTACCATTCTTCCATTCCTTGATCAGTTTTCCCGGAGCAATCGCTATCTGATCTTCACTAGTACTTACGACCGCTTCAAAATTTGCGCGATTACTAATCAATGGATGGTTATTCTCCTGCTCGATGGACATCATTCTTGGTCTTGGCGGCAGGTTAAACCTCTTTCTTACATCAGGATGTTTAAGTTCTTTCACACGGTTGTAGCCAAAGTTCGGGAAAAGCAGGTAGCTGTTTATGAAAGTGCCGTTCTCAACGATCTGCTTGGAGACCTTGGAGTTTGCAAATCCTTTTTTGCTAACAGTTACCTGAAATTCGCAAAGGCATGAATCGCCCGGTAAGAGAGGTTGATCAAGATCATAAACGTAGAATCCGAGTTTTTTGTCCGCAACAACTTGTGACGTTGGGACACTGAATTCCAGCTTCTCGATTTCCATTCCTCGTGCGAGGTTTCCAAAGATCAGCAATTGTGTTGGAAGGCTGATGACAAAACTGTCCAGAGCAACGTTGTTACTGTTCACCAATTGGTATGTTCCCCGGGCTGACACTCGATGCTCGCCTGGGAAAATATCGACTTCCGAATAAACGTCGATTATTGAGGGCTCAAGCGCATTTTCATACTGTTTATATTGTACTTCATAGGAATATGCTGATTTTCGTAAACTCGCTTTTGTTACATAATCGTTCAGATAGACGGTGTTGTATATGATGACCGCTCCGGCTACCACCATCACTAGAAATCCGGAAAGAAGTCCCAATACATACCATCTGTTTAACCCGGAAATGGCTCGTCGAATTCTTTGCTTTCGTCTGGTGTCAACACCTCTAACCCACATCAGTGAACCGGCGACAAGCAGCATTATGGCCCAACCGTATCCTGACAATGCATGCCAGGACCATTGCTCAAGGGATGCCCCGTATCCATTCATGTCCGAATAGATAATTCTGGGCAGTTTCATTGGAACAAACAGTAGATGTTCCAGCCCCAGCTGGGGAGCCATTGTCCCCCAGACGTAATAGAGGACCATTAATAAATGACCCAGAGCCTTGCTGTTGACTAGAATCTGTACAAAAAATGCGAGAAATATGAAAAAGGAGAACCGTGTCATATTCAATACAAAAAGATCAAAAAGATAGAGTTCAATTTTGAAATCGAAAAAGCCCTGTATGGCCTGAATAAATATTGCCGGTGGAATCACAATGATCAGCAGTGCAACAACAACAGTGTGAAGCGCTATCACTTTCGCCAAATAGTAAAAAAGTGATGGCATTGGACTGCTGTCGTTTACTTGATCCATGTTTACTGTTCTTGACCGCCAGACCATTTCGCCCGACAGAAAAATGATTGCAATCAAAAGAACTAGCGAGTAGAGGCGAAGAACAAACTCCAGCATTTCAAACGTTACAGGAAGAGTTGGTGTGCCGAAACGACTTCCCACAACCGTACTCATGGCAAAGAGAAAAAGCAGACCAATCGATACGATTAAGAGGAGGTAACGGTTTCTGAAGGACAACGTAAACTCGAGTTTAATCTCGCTAATCAACGCTCTCAGGTAGCCGGGTCTGTCAAACTTTTGTTTCGTGTTTAACCATGCCGGGTTCATTGAAATTGTTTGCTGAGGTTCGCTGATTTCCTTAACGGTCTTATCCTTTTTCTTTGGCAATTTTTCACTATAGACCAGCTCAAAGGATCGGTAGAAATACGAGAAAACTCCTATTCCCAACGCCAACCATAATAATCTATTGGCCAGTACTATCCCGTTAATCGGCATCAACAGATGGTTCTTATCGACTACTGTCCAATATTTTGTAATGATATCAAAGGCTGTGAATCCGAACGGGTCGACAAGGGAAGCGACGAGCTTATTGTTCATGTCCGGCAACATTTCCTGAGCGATGGCATAGGTGATAAAAAGTATCACCGAACCCACATACACCGATGTCATTTTCCGTGAATACAGCACAAGGCCAAAAAAGAAGAGTCCTATAACAACGTTTGTCGGCAGAATACTCACCAGATAGGGATGGAAATAAGAGATAAAACGGTTGGGTCCCAATAATTCCGATTGAACGAAAGGCATCAGCGTTGCCAGGTATGATCCCGCTGCCATGGAAAGTGAAATCAGGAACACGACGGAAAATGAACCTATAAACCTTCCGAAGACGTAGTCACGTTTTGAAACAGGTTTTGTGAAAAAGAGTTGCCACGTTTTATTCTCAAAATCTCTATAGATCGCCTGTCCCATAATGGCTGAAATGAGGAGTACCGCGATAAAGTTGATGTTCACAAATATCTGATGCAGCATGTAGGGAGAATTGGCCCATTCACGGGTATTTCCACCGATGACCTTGCCGGGAAAGCCGCCGGAAGCGGAAACCATTACCAGAAATGTGATGAGAAACATCGCCCCAAAATAGATCCAGGTTGACAACTTTTTAACGCGATATTTCAATTCTTGAAGTGCTATTTCAGTGATCATGATCAGTTTGCCCCGTTTGAGGTTAAACCTTTCACAAAGACAAAATAGACATCCTCAAGTTCCGGAATTACCTGCTTGAAGCCTTCACCAGGGTTATTGATACTGAGTAGACGTAAAAACGTTTTTCCCGAAGAGAGGCGGAACGAAACCAAACCCGGATTTTTTTCGTAATGTTGTTTCTCTTCAACGGGAATCGTCTTTTCCCAAATTTTACCTTCCAGATTTATCATCAGTTGGGAGGGTGAACCCTGCTGGAGAACCTGCCCTTTGTTTATAATTGCCATATTGGAACATAAAACAGCGATATCATTCACAATGTGGGTAGATAGAATGACCACGATATCCTTGCTGATGCTACTAAGCAGATTATAGAACCGTATATTTTCTGCTGGGTCCAAACCCGCAGTTGGCTCATCAACGATCAGTAGTTCCGGGTTGCCAAGCAGTGCCTGCGCGATCCCGAACCTTTGCTTCATTCCCCCCGAGAAACCACCGAGGGATTCCTTTCTGACATCGTACAGGTTGGTTAATTCGAGGAGCTCGTTAACAACCTGAAATCGTGTTCTTTTATCGCTGATTCCCTTTAATATTGCCAGATGGTTAAGTAGGCTTATACATGACACCGATGGGTATACGCCAAATTCCTGCGGCAGATATCCGAGGATTTTTCGTATCTCATAGGGCTGTGCTATGACATCACTACCGTGAAACTCTACACTACCCTTATCCGGTAACTGGAGTGTGGCAAGAATACGCATCAACGTTGATTTTCCGGCACCATTGGGACCGAGCAAACCAAACATCCCTGAACCAATTTCCAGGTTCACGTTATCGAGAGCTTTGACCCCGTTTGAGTAGGTCTTGGACAATCCTTCAATCTTCAACATTTCAGGTCTCCCTGGAACTAAACTTTCGGCTCTGCCATATAAAACAGGTAATTCATTCTATCTTTAAGTGTTTCGACTAAATCCCAGCTTTTATCCGAATTGCGCCATTCGTTTGCAGTTCCTGTGGCGATACTTAGCAACAGCTCAGCCATTATTTTTGCATCATACTTATCATTAATTTCCCCGTCCTTCATCCCTTCTTCCACATGCTTTATGCTGAACTCAAGAAATTCATTGTCAAGGATGTTCTCTTCGTCAATTAAGGAATTGCTGCTTGCTTTTACCTGATTCAAGGATAGATAGAGGTCGGGGTGTTTTATTGCCCTTCTGGCGATGTCGGTTATGTAGAAAATGATCGCTGAACGGTGATCTTTGTGCTTTTTGGCCTTCGCTTTATTGAGTGAAGTAAAGGTCAGATCGCTGTAGTACTGAGTCAGGATGTCGTCTTTACTGGGGAAGTAGTTAAAGAACGTTCCTTTGGCAATTCCCGCCTTTTGGCAGATACTTGCAATGGTAGTGTTTTCATAACCGTTTTTTATAAAGAGATCCAAGGCGATGTTATAGATTTTTTCCCTGACTTCTTCTCTCATCTTTTTTCTTACGTCTTCTATTGTACTCACGTTCAACTCCGTTTACGGTTCACTTTAATGACCACGGTCAATATAGTGACCACAGTCATTATGTGTCAAGAGGAAAAGTTTGAAATAAGTTTTAGTTCTCTCTGAAGTATGTATTAAACTCCCCTGCTTTTCTTGCGTCTGATAAGAGAAGACAAACATACATTGCTGGGGATTATTATGATTCGGTGCTTAGAAGACTACTCACCAAAACTGATTTTGCAGAGCTTGCTTGTACTAACACTACTCCTTTTCGCTTCAACCGCTTTTTCAGACGATTTTTACGACATGGACTCCGTCCGCACCATAGAACTCTTCTTTGATGAGGCTAACTGGGACCAGATTCTGGACGATTATTATGCGGCAGGAAACGGAGAACGCCTTGTCGGAACTGCGATCATCGACGGAGTCGTTTTTGACAGCGTTGGGGTTCGATACAAGGGAAACAGCTCCTATGAACCTAACCGGATTAAATGCCCGTTTAACATAAAACTTGATCACATCATTGAAGATCAGGAAGTTGATGGATACGGCACCCTTAAACTCTCCAACGGTTTTATGGACCCCAGTTTTGTCCGTGAAGTAATAGGCTATGAAATTGCTAGAAAATACTCCCACGCCGGTCTTGCAAACTTTGCCAACGTCTATGTAAACGACAATCTGATGGGACTCTACACCAACGTTCAGTCGGTGGATAAAAGTTTCCTTGCTGACCATTTCCACAACAACGACAACACTTTTATTAAAGGCGATTTTTCAGGTCGTCCCGGTTTTGACGGTGGCGCAAGACTCGTTTATCTGGGACCGGACACAGCGGACTATTACGACCACTATGAAATGAAATCGGATTACGGCTGGGAAGACCTTGTTCACCTTTGCGACACGTTAAATAATCACACTGAATACGTGGAGGATATTCTGAACGTTGATGCCGTTCTCTGGCATTTGGCCTATCACAACGTGCTGGTCGGTCTAGATAGCCCGTTAACGATGCCCCACAACTTCTACTTATATCAGAACAGCGACAGACGGTTCGAGATTATTTTCTGGGACCTGAACATGACCTTTGGAACGTTCGCCATGGGTGGCGGTCCCGGTCAACCAAGACCTTCATTTGTGGATCTACAACACCTTTCTCCGTTGCTGAATATTGACAATGCCCAGTTACCGTTGGTCAGCTTGATTCTTCAGAATCCGGACTATCAGGAACAGTACCTGGCACACATGAAAACTATTCTTGAGGAGAATTTTGAGAATGGATGGTACGAAGAGCGTTGCCAGGAATTGCAGGAATTAATCGACGAACATGTGGCCGCTGACCCCAACAAACTTTTCAGCTATGAAAACTTTTTAATTTCCTTTGATGATCCTGTTGCCAATGGTCAAGACAACATTATCGGTATCACCCAGTTGATGGAAGAGCGTACCACTTGGCTCGGTAATCACGCACTATTCCAATCAGTTTCTCCTGAAATTGTTTCAGTTACTCCGGAAGTGGAAAATCCGGCCCCCTATTCTGAGCTGGTATTTCAGACGGAAGTCTCAAGCGCAACAGATGTCTTCATTATGTACAGAGAAATTTCCGGCACCCGTTTTATTCCAGTGGAAATGTTTGACGATGGGGCCCACGAGGATGGCGGAGCTGGAGACGGCTTATATGGAACTACAATTTCACTCAACAGCTCAAATATAGATTATTACGTTTTAGCCCTAAACGAAAATGCCACAACGCTACTGCCAGCACGGGCTGAATTTGAATTTTATTCAATTGAAGTTGTTGGCGATCTGGTCATAAACGAATTTTTAGCGTCCAACGAGTCCATTGCGGCAGATCAGGATGGCGAGTTTGATGATTGGGTCGAACTCTATAACAGAAGTGATTCTACAATTGATCTGTCTGGATTTTATCTGTCGGATGATGCGGCGGAATTGGATAAATGGGCTTTCCCAGATACCTCAATAGCACCGTATGAATACCTGATTATCTGGACTGATAACGACGAGGAGCAAGAAGGTCTGCATACCAGTTTTAAACTGTCCGCTTCCGGTGAAGTTATTCTCCTCGTAAACGGTGAAGGGTCCATAGTAGATGAAACTATTTTCGGTGAACAGAGCACCGATATCAGTATGGGAAGATATCCCAACGGTGATGGTCCCTTTGTGCAGATGACTCCGACGATTGGTGAGCAGAACCTTGAAGGAGTTAGCGGACTTGAGGAAAGCGAGGACCTCGTTCCATCTGAAACCTATCTAAGGTCTAACTACCCAAATCCGTTTAACCCAAGTACAACGATTCGTTACAGTTTGGCAGAAACCAGCCCTGTAGAGATTAGCATCTACAATATTCTGGGTGAAAGAGTTGCTACTCTTTTGAAAAACCAACAGAATGCCGGAAGTTATGAAGTCTTGTGGCAAGGGATAAACGATAGGGGGCAGACGGTGAGTTCCGGTGTGTATCTCTGTGTTTTAAAAGCCGGTAGCGTTACACAAAGCAGAAAAATGATCTTGATGAAATAGGTCAGCGGTTTTATCACCCTCCATTCGAATAATTCATAACTATTACCCCCAATAGTTATGGATTATTCATCTTTTTCCTATATATTATAACAATATTAGTTGCCAATATTATCAAGATAGCTTTACTGGAATAAGAAAATGAAAAGACTATTAATGTTAGTGATGATTTTGCTTTTGGCGTCAAGTAGCTTTGCCAAACCTCCATGGGATGAACATGGTAAACTAAAAATGGAGATTAAATTTGATGGGAGCTGCGATGCATGGAGTAATATTTGGGCTAATATACCTGATCACTATATCACTCGTTTTGGTGCCTACCCACAGTTTATGCTTTGGGATGATATAGACCAGCCGGTGTTATTTGTGATGGATTTCGGATTTTTGAGGTACAACAATCCTAATCCGCATTTGAATCCACCTCTACCAGACTGGTCAATGGACTTAACCTGGGCGGATGTAAAACAGCATTTCTACTGGCGAACTGAATCTGTATTAAAGGGAGATGTTTTTTATTACCCTGTCACTCAACATGATGATACTACTCATATTTCCTCAACCAAATATGATGCCAATGGTGATTGGTTCGTTCATTTCAATTTTGATGCTCGCACTCTACCCATACCTAACGATGATTCTGCCTGGAAACTGAACCTTCAGGTCTTTGACAAGGGACCTGCCGAAGGTGACCCACCTGCCATCTCTTCAGATACCGTTATTGTCATTAGAACAACACGTTCCACACCAACTGATACACTAATGTGGTCTCGTTATGCGGACATATTAGATGAAGACAAAAATATGAATATGCAGTTGCTTCGACATTTTCCAAATAGTAGGATCATGCTACTAAATATGATATTTATATATGCTGAAGAAGCAAATTGTGATTCGTTACAGTTTTACTGCCAGCGTTACATTGATGTATCTAAGGCAAGATCTGATCCTCATTATGTAACAAATGATCTTTCTGGAGTAACACATTCACAATCCAGTCCTATAACGCATGCTGATTATGATTTTATCCAGGAGTTACTATTTGAAACGTGTGGGGATTCTTTGGATATCGTTCGCGATGTTCCTCCAATTGAGGAAGAATACAATCAATATGAACTTGTTCACTAGAGGCAATTCGATTATTTATATATGATAGCCGTACTTGTTTGCAAGTACGGTTTCTTATTCAACTGGCGGGCGATAATAGTATGAATAAGGAATAAGAAAATGAAAAGACTATTAATGGTAGTGATGATTTTGGTTTTGGCAACAAATAGCTTTGCGAAACCCCCATGGGATGAGCACGGCAGATTGAAAATGGAAGTAATATCTGATGGAAGAAGCGATGCATGGGATAGTATATTGGCTAATGTCCCTGATCATTATATCAACCGCTTTGGTGCCTACCCTCGCTTCATGTTGTGGGAAGATGTTGATAAACCTGTTTTGTTCCTTTTGGATTTTGGCTTTTTAAGGTATAACAATCCGGATCCTGATTTGAATCCACCTCTACCAGACTGGTCAATGGACTTAACCTGGGCGGATGTAAAACAGCATTTCTACTGGCGAACGGAATCGGTTTTAAAGGGAGATGTTCTCTATTACCCTGTCACTCAACATGAAGACACAACACATATCTCGAATCCATATGATGATGCTAATGGAGATTGGGGTGTTGCTTTTAATTTTGATGCTCGCACTCTGCCCATACCCAACGATGATTCAGCTTGGAAATTAAACCTTCAGCTCTATGATAAGGGACCTGCCGAAGGTGACCCTCCTGTTATATCTTCTGAAACTGTTGTCTTTGTCAGAACAACACGTTCTACACCAATGGATACTCTTTTGTGGGCTGATTATGAGGACATCCTGTGGGAGGATAAGGACCTAAATCTTCAATTACTAAGAAGCTTTCCGAACAGTAGATTAATGATCAGGAATATGATTGATTTTTATACTGAAGAAGCCAATTGCGATTCGCTTCAGTTTTATTGTCAACGTTATCTGGATGTATATAAAGCTCGATCTGACCCCCATTACGTGAGAATTAACCTCTCTGGCGAGACTCATACTCAGCCAAGGCCTATTACAAACACAGATTATGATTTTATCCAGGAGTTACTATTTGAAACGTGCGGGGATTCGCTGAACATAGTTCGCGATGTTCCCCCGACTGAAGAAGAATATGGTAGAATTGAACTTGTTCATTAGAGGCAATTCGATTATTTATATATGATAGCCGTACTTGTTTGCAAGTACGGTTTCTTATTCAACTGGCGGGCGATAATAGTATGAATAAGGAATAAAAAAATGAAAAGGCTACTAATGTTAGTGATGATTTTGGTTTTGGCAACAAATAGCTTTGCGAAACCACCCTGGGATGAACATGGAAATTTTAGTGTTGAGATAAGGTTCGATGGGAGTTGCGATGCATGGAGTAATGTACTTGCAAATATCCCGGACCACTATATCACCCGTTTTGGTGCCTATCCACAGTTTATGCTATGGGAAGATTTAGACCAGCCGGTGTTATTTGTGATGGATTTCGGATTTTTGAGGTACAACAATCCTAATCCGCATTTGAATCCACCAAAACCAGACTGGTCAATGGACTTAACCTGGGCGGATGTAAAACAGCATTTCTACTGGCGAACGGAATCGGTTTTAAAGGGAGATGTTCTCTATTTTCCTGTAACACAATATGCTGATACATCTCATATTTCCTCAACCAAATATGATGCCAATGGTGACTGGTTCGTTGATTTTAAATTTGATGCTCGCACTCTGCCCATACCCAACGATGATTCAGCGTGGAAACTGAACCTTCAGGTCTTTGATAAGGGACCTGCCGAAGGTGACCCTCCTGTCATATCTTCTGATACTGTTCTTTTTGTTAGAACATTTCGTTCTACGCCTACTGATACTTTCAAATGGGCTCGCTTTGAGGGCCTCCTATGGGAGGATAAGGACCTTAACCTTCAATTACTCAGGCATTTTCCAAATAGTCGTACGATGATCAGGAACATGATCGATTTTTATACTGAAGAAGCCAATTGCGATTCGCTTCAGTTCTATTGTCAACGTTATTTGAATGTATATAAAGCTCGATCTGACCCACACTTTGTAAAACACGATCTTTCTGGCCTAACCCATTCTCAACCCAGACCGATTTCGCACGTTGACTATGATTTTATCCAGGAGTTACTATTTGAAACGTGTGGGGATTCTTTGGATATCGTTCGCGATGTTCCTCCAATTGAGGAAGAATACAATCAATATGAACTTGTTCACTAGAGGCAATTCGTTATCCAAAAATTATTTTCTACCCCGTTTCTTTGCTGAAAGATTTCTTTTCGACAAGTTGCGGGGTTCGTTTTTATTTCCAGTGAATCTTATACTCGGTGTAAGGACTGGCTTTTGTCATGGATGGACCAATAAAAACTTCAACATTCCGTCCGCCGGTCAGCTCAACACTTCTCTCAATGTATCCGCCGATCCTGTTTTCCATCACAACAGTCATACCTTCAAACTCTGTAATACGAATAATAACTTCACCTTTGCTATCTTTCACAACCTCGGCATTTGCAGGTTCATAATACCGTGAAAGGATTTTTGCTGCTAGCCTCGCCATATATCTAACACTTGATGCTTTAATAAATATCTTCATCAATGTGTTTAGAGCGAAATCGGCAGAAAACCTTCCTGCTTCCCAAGCTCCCTGCATTTTTTTCTTGTAAAAAAGATTGCACATCACTTGGGTGGGATCATTTAATCCGTCTTTGAGTGAATACCACTCGTTTAAATTTGGTTTTGTGAGGAAAAGTTTCTGCGATTCAGGTGTGAGGTTTTCAAACCATTTTTTGTAGCCATCTTCCATACCGAATTCTGACAGTACAAAACTTTGCAGCGCGATCAAAGCGGGACCTTTTACCTTCATTATCGCCTCTGATAATTCACGTAAATCATCTGGTTACTTGAACTAATTTTAAAACCCGATATCTTTATTAAAGTGAATTTTAAAACAGATAGCAACATTCATCTTTAGGTGTGACCCTGTTTTCCTTTTTTGTATTGATCATTGTTGACCTTTCTTTCCTGTTATCAATACAAAACTGGAGCATGTTTGCCCGTTCCAGTTTGATTTTCCTTATCAAAAAGAGTAGTTTTTCAGGTGATAATACGAGGATGCGCCAGTTGCTGCACAAAACCACAGCAAAAAACATATTAACGATGTGGCTGATTGTTCAGGTTTTTTATCTGACCAATGTTTACCCGTTTAGCCATCGTCATAATGTGCCCCATCACCATTCATATGAAGTGAGTGAATGTTGTGGTTGTCAGGATGGCTCTACCGATCATATACATGAAGATTCCTTTGTCCATTTCCATCAGGGATGTGGACCTGACTGTCATCAGCAGGAAGAGGGAAATCATTTCGATCCGGATGCTCGTTTTCTCGTCAGCAAAATTTCTTCGAAACTAAGTATATCAACAATATCATTAGTAAAAACTGTTGATATATTTGAACCTTTTGAACAACAGGAAAGTTCTTTTCCTGTTATCCTTGTAGACAGGGCTCCAACCCTCTCAACGTTTTGTACTTCCATCAACAGGCGTGGTCCTCCCGACCTCGTTTAGTACCCCCGTTTTACAATCATAGTAACCATTTAAGAAAATTTATAGAGGTGAAGTAGCATGGCTATCCGTTATCTACTAGCCATTTCAGTTATTGCACTGATATCGGTGACTTCTGGTCCTGCTTTATGTGATGAAACGTCCTTAAGGTTGGATGAGATTGAGGCACTTGGAATTCAGAACAGCCCATTAATTGAAACGGCAAAACGGAACTACCTGAGCGTTCAGGCGGAGCGAAAAGAAGGGCTTACTTGGCAAAACCCTGAACTCGGTTTTGAAAGAGCGACGGCAGAAGATGACGCAGAGCAGGTAATCGCTCTTGGCAAAGAATTTGAGATGCCCTGGGTGTATGGAAAACGACGCAGTAGTTGGAAGCACAAGCTGGATGCAGCAGGATACGCAAAAGATTCGGAAATTCGCTTAATCATCAGTGAACTGAAGAGCGGTTATGTCGAATTACAACTTATGAATCTCCAGGTTGCCGATCTTGACTCACTCGTTTCCACGTTGCAGAAATTGTTTGATTCCACCCGTGAGCAATGGGAAGCCGGTACTCTTTCGGGCGTCGAAAGACAGATGATTCACTTTTCCCTCATCGACATCATGGCTGAACTAAACGAACTGAAAAGAGAATACCGTGCCCTCGAATCAGCTTGGCTGAATGACATGGGACTTACACACTTGAGCAATGTCTCTTATGTTACCCCGGTTTATTATTCACCTTTTGATTTGATGGATGCGAGTGACTATTCAACTCGCTACAACCTGACACCTCTTTTCAAGCAGAAAAAGGCCGAAGTGGCCTCCAGCAAGGAGCAACTCGGACTGGAAAAAGGTTCTCTTATTCCCGCTATCAGTGTTGAAGCCGGTTACCGCACCGTAAGTCCGGATTTTACCGGATACAAGGTTGGACTTGGAATCCCCTTACCACTTTTGAATAGAAATTCTTCCCGCATTCAGCAGAAGAAACTTGATTTGCAGGCCAAAGAGGCTGATCTCGCCTACTACAAATATTCTCTAAAAGCTGAGCTCGAGCAATTGGTGTTATCCATCCAGGATCAGATGAAACTTTTGGATGGAAATTCTTCCTGTATGCTGACGATGGATTCCTATCTGGATGGTGTTATCCTGGCCTATAAAGAGGGGTGGATGTCACTACCCGAAATGCTGGAAGGTATCGAACTCTACGTCAAAGGTCAGACATCGCTGAATCGTCTTGTTGCTACTTACTATTCCGATATTTTCAAACTCGAAGCCATTACAGGTGACAACATTGTCACTCTTCCCGAGATAGAAGGAGAAAACTGATGCGTTACGGATTAATACTACTCGCCTTGATCTGGGGAGTCTTCACCACACCCTTTGCCTTTGCTTCAGATGATCACGACCATAGCGCTGAAGAGGATAGTCATGATCACGCACACGCTGATGGGCCAACCGTCGGTGTCACCCAGTGGGTTGGCGACTATGAACTCTTTATGGAGTATCCTGTTCTTGCTGTTGATCTTCACGGTTCGTTTATAATCCACTTGACCGATTTAAGAGATTTTAGCCCCGTTCTGGATGGCAAAATCTTGCTTGATTTTAAACACGAAACCGGGAAAACATACTCCTTTAAATCCACTCACGTTGCCCGTGATGGAATCTTTACACCTGAACTTGCCTTGCCCTATACTGGCCGATATGATTTCACCCTCAGGTACCAAAAGGACGGTAACGAAACCCGTTTTGAAATTGGTGAAATTATTGTCTACCTGAACGCGGAGAAATTCCCTGAATCGAGAGAAACCTTTGAAGAGGGTATCTCTTTCCTCAAAGAACAACAGTGGAAAATTGATTTTGGCACTGAGGTAGTTAGTAGAAAAAATCTCCGTCCATCCGTTCACAGTGTGGGTGTTGTAAAACCTGTTCAGACCTCCTATGTCGACATCGTTGCTCCAGTTGACGGTATTATCAGTTACAGCCAGAACAATCAAATGGTCATCCCCGGTAGCGACGTGGAAAAAAACCAGCATTTATTGACCTTAACTCCTCCATTTGATGGTTCCGGTAGCTGGACGGAACGTAATCTGGCATTTGAACAAGCAAAAAATGACTTTCAACGTGCTGAAAGACTGATCACCAGTGGGTCCATTTCGCAGCGCGAGTACGAAGAATTCAAAAACCGTTACGAAGTGCAGAAGGCCGGTTTTGAAGAATATAATTCCGATTCAAATTCCCAGCTCATGACCCTCAATGCGCCGTTAAAGGGAAAAGTGGTCAACGTTCTCGTCCATCCCGGACAAAAAGTCGAAGCGGGTCAGGTCTTGATGACAGTTGTTGACCTCTCCAACGTCTGGGTTCAAATGCAGCTATTTGAACGCGATTTTTATGCCATGGAAAAACCTGTTGAAGCGACAATCAATATCACGGGCCGTGAAGAAAGTATCATTGTCGATAAAACCCAATTCCGTTTGTTAAATAGCGGTCAGATTTTTGATCCAGTCAGCCATACACTTCCCGTTCTTTTTTCCATGCCGAACGCTGATGGAATCCTGCGTCTGGAACAGAGGATCCATGTGGACCTCTTTGGAGATTCCTCAATACCCTTTCTTTCGGTCGATAGAAATGCTGTCATAAACGACAACGGTCAGGATGTGGTTTTTGTTCAGGTCGAAGGCGAATTTTTTGAAAAGCGGACAGTAAAAACCGGAATAACTGACAATGGCAACGTTGCTATTCTTGGCGGAATCTCCGAAGGAGAACGTGTTGTCACCAAAGGTGCATATTTGGTGAAACTCGCCAGTATCACCACTGAAGTCGGGCACGGACACACACATTGATGAGGCGCAATTATGCTTGAAAAACTGATGCATTTAAGTTTGCATAATCGCCTTATGGTTGTTGTAGGTGCGATTGTGCTACTGGTTGGCGGTCTTTACACATCCAGCAATCTTCCCGTGGATGTATTTCCCGATTTAACCGCTCCAACTGTTACAATCATGACTGAATCTCACGGTCTGGCCCCTGAGGAAGTTGAAGCATTAGTCACTTTTCCAATAGAAACGGCTGTCAATGGTGCATATGGTGTTCGGCGAGTCCGATCTAATTCCCTACAGGGACTCAGCACGGTTATCATCGAATTTGAGTGGGGAACGGACATCTATATCGCCCGTCAGATCGTCACTGAAAAGCTTCAGGTTGTATCTCTGCCTGAAAACGTTGATCAACCTCTCCTGACACCCATCACAAGTATCATGGGTGAGATTATGATGGTGGGGCTGACTTGCGATACAACCAACATGATGGATCTGCGCACCCTCGCAGAATTTAACATTGCGAGAAGATTGCAGGCAGTACCCGGTGTGTCACAGGTTCTCGTTTATGGTGGTCTCAAAAAGCAGTACCAGGTGATTGTTGACCCTCATGTTCTGACAACTTACAACTTGACAATTGCTGAGATTGTTGAAGCCGTAAGCGAATCGAATGTTAATGCTTCCGGTGGGTTTTACATCGATAAGGGGCAGGAACATCTGATCCGAGGTATGGGGCGAATCAATTCGCTGGACGATTTGGAACAGACGATTGTTGCAGTACGTAATGGAGTACCACTTCTCGTAAAAGATGTGGCCAAAGTTCAAATTGGACCAGGCACTCCTCTTGGTACAACATCGGTGAACGAGGATCAAGGTGTTATCTTGATGGTATCGCGTCAACCGGATGCCAATACGCTGAAATTGACCAAAGAGCTTGAAAGAGTACTGAAGGAAATAGATGTTTCTCTACCTGAAGATGTTACTCTACATCCGGACCTCTTCAAACAATCCGATTTTATCTATCTCGCCATTGAGAACGTTTTAAAGGCATTGCGAGATGGTGCGTTTCTGGTAGTCATTATTCTTTTCCTTTTCCTGATGAACTTCAGAACAACCATTATCTCTGTGGTTGCCATACCAATTTCATTAATTGTCTCAATTTTTGTGCTGAAAATTTTTGATTTATCCATCAACACTATGACCCTTGGGGGGATGGCTATTGCCATCGGTGTTCTGGTAGACGATGCGATTATCTACGTAGAAAACGTCTATCGCCGACTTCGGGAAAACGCTCATAAACCGGAGGGAGAACAGCGCGAGTTTACCAAAGTTGTCGCGGATGCCGCTTCCGAAATCCGTTCACCTATAGCCATGGCGACCTTTATTGTTGTAGTGGTTTTTATTCCATTCCTCTTTTTAAGTGGTGTAGAAGGAAGGATGCTAAAACCGCTTGGGCTTGCCTATGCTGTCAGTATTGTGGCTTCATTGATTGTGGCTGTCACATTAACTCCGGCGATGAGTTCCTACCTGCTTCAAAACGTTTCGAAAAAGAAGGAAAAGGAAAGTTTCCTCGTCGGCTTCTTGAAAAAACTCTATCTCCCTGTTCTTCAGCAATCCATTAAACACAAGGGACTGATTCTCATTGTTTCGGTGGTTCTGGTCATCTCGACCATTGCGACTCTTCCCTTTTTCGGCCGATCCTTCCTGCCAGAGTTTAACGAGGGAACATTAACCCTGAGTGTTGTTACTCTACCGGGAACCTCGCTGGAGGAATCCGACAAGCTCTGCCAGATGGTGGACAAAATGCTGCTCAGCCACGATGAAGTTCAGTCCGTTGCAAGACGTACCGGGCGAACAGAAATGGATGAACACAGCATGGGATCCCATTCGTCGGAAATTGAAGTAAAGTTCGAGCTGAACGGCAAAGATCAGGAAGTATTTTATAACGAATTGCGTGAAGATTTCGCCTTACTACCTGGAACCAATGTTACCATTGGCCAGCCTATCAGTCATCGCATTGACCATATGCTTTCCGGCACACGCGCCAACATCGCTGTGAAGCTATTTGGCCCTGATCTCTACCAATTACGCCAGATTTCGCGCAAAATCCGCTCAGAAATGGAGTCAGTTGAGGGCGTGGTGGACCTTGCGATTGATCAGCAGGTGGATATTCCCCAGACAAAAATCATCATCGACCGTCACAATATGGCCATGTTTGGACTCCATCCCGCTGACCTTGACGAAATGATGGATGCTGCTTTCCTGGGTGAACGGGTATCACAGGTTTTTGAGGGAAATAACCGCTTTGATCTTGTGGTTCGTTACGACGAAAGATACCGTAACAATCTTGAGGCTATTAAAGGAAGCCTGATCAATACTCCTGATGGCGGAGTGATTCCCATTGAGATGATCGCAGATGTTGTTGCTGATTACGGCCCCAACTACATCAGCCGTGAAAATGTTGAACGGAAAATTGTCGTTCAGGCAAATGTTTCTGACCGTGATGTTCGCAGTGTGGTCGAAGACATTCGTACAAACATTGAAACAAACATCGATCTACCTCAGGGTTACTACGTTGTCTATGGTGGTCAGTTTGAAAGTGAAGAACAAGCCACCAAAACGGTACTCTATTTATCGCTACTCTCATTCGCGATTATTGTCCTGATACTCTACCTCGAGTTCGGGAATTTCCGTCAAGCATTTTTGGTGATGGCAAACTTGCCATTGGCATTAATCGGCGGGGTCATTGGATTGTTCATCACAGACGGCATTATCAGTATCGCTTCTCTCGTTGGCTTTATCACCCTGTTTGGAATCGCTGTACGTAACGGAATCATCATGGTGACCCATTACAACCACTTGATGATACACGAGGGAAAGAGCCTCGTGGACGCAGTTGTTCAGGGTAGCATGGAGAGGTTGAGTCCTGTGCTGATGACAGCGATGACTACCGGACTAGCGCTAACACCGCTAGCTTTCTCAGGCGGCAAACCGGGTAGTGAAATTCAGGCACCCATGTCTATTGTAATCCTTGGTGGGTTGATTACTGCCACTTTACTGAACATGATCGTCCTGCCCGCTCTTTTCGCCAAGTGGGGAGTTGGTAAGGGTAGAATAAAGGCCTAGCAGGAAGCAGATAAGAGGAATAACATACCTCGTCCTATATAGCCCGATACCTATCAATTGGTGTCGGGTTTTTTTTCTGATTGTCGCTCATTAACCTTAATCCGGTCGACTTAATAAAAATTTCTAAACACGATACTAACTTGCTCTCAATAATTTTCTTTCCACATATTGATTTTAGTTATCGTTAACCGCGAGACCTCATATGACAAAACAGAAAACAGGACGCTTGTCCTTTCTTGACCGTTACCTGACGTTATGGATTTTCCTCGCCATGGCGGTAGGTGTCGGGCTAGGAGCGTTTACTCCGTCTGTCCCGGAGGCTATAAACAAAATGTCCGTTGGGACCACCAGCATTCCCATCGCCATTGGTCTGATCCTGATGATGTATCCTCCTTTAGCCAAGGTTCGCTACGAGGAACTACCTGGTGTTTTTAAAGACGTGAAGATCCTTACCACATCTTTACTTCTTAACTGGGTGATCGGTCCGATACTTATGTTCCTGCTGGCCATTTTATTCTTACGAGACCACCCTCAATACATGACAGGATTAATCCTGATTGGCCTTGCCCGATGTATTGCGATGGTTATTGTCTGGAACGATTTAGCCAAGGGCAGTCGTGAATATGCGGCGGGACTTGTTGCATTTAATTCCATTTTTCAAGTCTTTTTCTATTCGCTTTACGCTTATATCTTCATCACTGTTGTTCCTACCTGGTTTGGCCTTGAAGGGTTTTCTGTAATGATCAGTATTGGCGAAATCGCCAAAAGTGTCTTCATTTACCTTGGAATTCCCTTTATCGCAGGCTTTCTGACCCGTTTTGTATTACGTAGAATTAAAGGAGACGAATGGTATAGAAAAGTTTTTACTCCTATAATAAGTCCAATGACCCTCATCGCCCTACTTTTTACTATCGTTATAATGTTTTCGCTAAAGGGTGACTCCATCCTTGAACTACCCTTTGATGTGATCCGTATTGCGATACCTTTGATTATATATTTTGTGGTGATGTTTTTCCTCTCTTTTGCTTTATCAAAATGGATTGGTAGTGATTATACCAAATCGGCTTCCCTTTCCTTTACTGCGGCCTCCAACAATTTTGAGCTTGCTATAGCGGTTGCAGTGACGGTTTTCGGAATCAGCTCAGGGGAGGCCTTTGCTGCAGTCATTGGACCCTTGGTTGAAGTACCTGTTTTAATCGGTTTGGTTGGAGTATCGCTCTGGATTAAGAAGAGGTTTTTTGCTTGATTTTAGAAAATAAAGAGCCCGGCAAATACCGGGCTCTTTTGCGAATGGTATTCTATTGGGTGAAGAATACTATTTTATCAATAACATCTTGCGGCTAGCATTAAAGCTCACTTCGCCTACTGAAGTCATCCTGTAGATGTAGACACCGCTCGCCATATCACTTGCGTCAAATGTGACACTGTGATTACCTGCTTGATATTCACCTTCAGCTAATCTCATCACCTCACGACCTTCAACGTTAAAGACCTGCAATGTGACACTTGAAGTCATCGGCACACTGAAGGAAATTGTAGTTGATGGGTTGAAAGGATTCGGATAGTTCTGCTGGAGTACGAATTCAGTCGGTAGGTTATTGTCGGCAACATTTGTTCCCAAAGCAGAAGAAGTTACAGAAATTGAAAGTGGAATTGGTTCACCATCAGAATAAACAGGGATATCTTCAACAGCTTTTAGATCATATTCTTGTTCTGCTATAGTCAGGGTTATGGAATAAGATTCCGGAAGATCCTCTTCTATGTTTCTAAATGATAGTATTAATTCTGCTTCCTGAGAGTTAATTACATAATTCCATGTTTCTACTTCATTTTCTTGTAATGGTGGTCTAATATCTCGCGATATCTCTATATCGCTTGACTCTGACGATATAGAAAAGTAATCCTCTGATGCTGGGTTGGGAGGTAACGGAACATCAAACCATGTGTCGAACTCGCTAGTTGCACCATCAGCACAACCGAATGCAGCTAAAGAATTTATCCAGTTTCCGTTACTAACGGAGAATGGAACAATCCAATCAGCATTCCTATAATATCCAGTTCCGCTAAAATCTTCTGCTGTGGGATTGGGTCCATAAATCGGTGTGGAGGGAGTAACAAGTGTCAAACCTGACTGATTCACTAGCATCCAATATCCGAACCAGCTTTCGATTTCCCCCGACGTCCTGTATCCAAATGTACCGTTTTCCCAAGTATCCAGTGTGTACACACTTGGCGTCCCAATCCATCCAGCATCAACCGCATCAATGAAAGTGAGGGTTGTTGTACCATCCGTTACGATTAGATCGGATAAAGGTATCGTCCATGTCATTGGATCTCCTATTAGATTCCATCCGATATCTAAATTTTTTTCGTAATCTGAAGAAGAAGGATATCCATTGAAAGAAGATACCGCAGGTGCATTGGCTACAACTGCCATCCAATAGGCATCGCCATAGTAGATACTATCCGTTAAGCAATAGTAATTACCAGAATTTCTTTTGAAGACAAACGAAATTGTGGTGTCTCCCATGATCAAGTCATTTAATGCAAGTTTATTTGTTTCCGGTCGAGCAGGAATACTCATAAGATGCCAGCCGAGATTAAAATCTTTTTGTGCTGTCGAATTACCCAGATAAAGGGTAAAGCGCCGTGAAGAGGTGTATATGAATTGGTAGGTACTGTCTGACCTTAGATCTTGATAATGATTCTGCGTTTGATCCAGCAAATAAATTTCACATTCTTCAGGAAAATCATTCGAGGGTGTAAATGCTAGTTCTGTCATTTCGCCTATTTGATCCGTTTCAACGACAAAATCGTAACCCATGGATTCTGTATCAAGATCAATTACCTGGCGAATATCTTTCATATAATTATCCCCTGTCACAGCACTCCACTCAGGGTGTGGAAGATAGATATAGATGTAATCCTGTGTAGGTGCCGGAGGTTTCGGGACGTCAAGTGCAAAATCCAAACCATATGTAGCATAATCACTTATACCTGCCTGAACATTGCTATCGAGGCATCCATTTGCTGAACCACTGATTTCTACATGAAATTCAGCTGGTGTATGCCTGGGACCTAGATACTCGAACACAAAAAAGCCGTCATTAGCACCTACAAAAATGATACTGGAATGTAGCACAATACTTGTGATGCTGGTCGCTAACTCGTAATAACCCCATTCGCTCATATTCGCAGGATCACTAATATCAATAATCCTTAAGCCATCATTTGATGACAGTGGGTCGTCGTGATGACCACCCGTATAGGCCAGGCCATCCTGAATTCTAATATTAAGAATTCCTTCTCTGGCTATAGGCAGCATGTCCACATTTATTGGATTCGTCGGATCAGTGATGTTAAAAGCATGCAAACCATTCCAGTTGTCAGCCACAAACAGGTGGTTGTCCCATATGTCAAGACCTGTCAAGTTCTCACCACCAATATCAAAAAAATCTCCGTGATTTACTGGGTTTATCGGATCCGAAATGTCCATAACCCAGAATCCTCTCCATCCATTACCCATAAATGCATAATTGTTTTGAATTACCACATCATGGACCAAATCCGAGGAGGGGGTAATGGATAAAGTCTGGGGGTAAAATGGATCACTAATGTCAAAAATGCCTAGCCCCGTTCCCTGTTTCGCTGAATACAAGGTAGTGCCAATTATCTTCATATCAGAACAATAACCGCACGAAAGAGATGCAATAATTATGGGACTTAAAGGATCGGAAACATCAATAACATTCAATCCGTCGTGATAAGCACCAACGTACAAATAAGTGCCATCAGTCGCGATTCCATCAGCCCCATTACTTCCCATGGGCATTTGGTGGACAAGTTGGACGTTACTTAAATCGGAGATATCGAAGACATTTAATCCTCCGGGATTTGGGGCAGTACCATAGGCATAATTACCAATAATAGCAATATTGTGAATAGGTTTGTATTGTCCCCATTGTCCTTCAACACTTGATAATTTTCGTACGTTCAAACTGTCTTGTCCAAAAGTAGATGAGCTCGCCACAACAAGTGCGAGTGCTAGAATTACAAGTATCACCCTGTGATGCTTTTGCATAATACAATCTCCCTGAATAAAATTAAGTGAAGCCCTTTTCTTCACCTTAGTATTTAAACAGGTTAAGTGAATGCACCTGGCGTATCAGAAAATAGATAAGTGAGTCTTGTCAGAATATTCCTACATGGAGATTTAGAAAGGAGTGATACCACATTGTCGGGCAAAATCAATGATCTTAATACGGTTATCGACATTGAGCTTTCTTTTTATTCGATCAATATAAGTATACACTGTTTTCCCATCTATATTCAACAATTGCGCTATCTCTTTATTATTTAGTCCTTTTATAACAAGGAGTACCACCTGGAATTCCTGGCCTGACAATATAGCTGAAAGAGGATTATCCATCTTTTCTTTTACAGTTTTATTCAGATTCTTCATGGTAGATTCAAGAGCGAAGTAATTGTTACTCAAAACCGTTCTGATTGCTTTCAGGATTATATCAGGAGTTGATATTTTATTTACATATCCTAATGCACCGGCGCGTAGGGTGAAAACACCGAAAACCTCTTCGTGTTGCACACTTAGTACAAGAATTTTTAGAGAAGGGATTTTATTCCTGAAATATTTTATAACCCATAGACCTCCTGCGCCGGGTAAACCTAGATCAAGGAGAAGTAAATCAATATCAAGAGTTTCTGTTTTATAGATGACCTCTTCGGTTGTATGAGCTTTAGACACGACTCTTAGGTCATCGGTACTATCAATCAGTTCCGTTAATCCTGAACAGACGATAGGATGGTCTTCTGCAATCAAAATCCGGGATCGTTCAGGCATGATCTTCTTCCTCGATTGGTTTATGGTTCAACACATCAACTGATATTAAAACCCTTAGCATGGCACCACTTTCGGGTAGGTTTACCAAAATCACATCGCCCCTATAGGGATGTAATCGTTCATTCATCCCAAGGATTCCAAGACAGTCAATACCTTCAGTATTTTGATTTTCTATACCCCTTCCATTGTCCTCAACTTCCAAAACATATGCTTCACCATGGGCAGAAATTGTGATTTTAACTTCTGACGCTTCTGCGTGCTTAACCACATTTGTCAAAGCTTCCTGAACAACTCGAAAAAGGGCCGTGGTCAATTCATCTGAGATTGGTTCGATCTGAGTATTACATATGACATTACATTTAATGGATGATCTGTTTTCAAAATTCTCTCCCAGCCATGTTAGCGCGGCAATTAGTCCAGCTTTATTTAAAATGGAAGGTCGAATCCCTGAGGATATATCGTGAATTGACTGGTGTAAATCTTTTATCATATCATCAATCTGATTTACTTTTCCTTTCTCTGATGATTTTAACCCGTGTATTGCCCATTTAAGGATGGCTAATGGTTGGCCAAGGTTGTCATGAATCTCACGCGAAATTTCCTTTCTTTCTCGTTCCTGGCTTTGAAGTAACCTCTCAGTAAGACGCCTAAGCTTAAGATTCATTAATTCCATATCTTTTTTAGACTTAATTCTTAATCGAACATAGCGGATCGTAAAGCTTATCCCAGGAAATACAACATTTAAAATTAGAAATGAAACAAGTATCCAGCGATTTCTCCATATATACCATTTTATCCAGGGTTCTTTTTTAATTCTTGTGTGAATGAAATTAGCATGAATTTCATTAGGTAAGTACCGGGATAGAAAGAGGTTGTTTCGGGAAATATTCACCACATTATTAGGGCTATATCTTCCATAATACAAACCGTTTAGTTTTAAATCTTTGTCCAAAAGTCCACTCCAGCCATGATTGGTATGGAACATGAAGTAGTATTCATTATTTAGTTCTAAATGGAAGCCCCATGGGAGTATTTTGAATGGTAGGTTTAAACCGGGTTTTATCAGTGTTAACGTTGAATCAATCCATGAAATGTTGTTATGATCTGAATTAATATTAATGAACCATTTATCTTTTTGACTGGCTGAATTTACATTTGAAAGAACCATCCCTTTATACTTTCGAGTGGAAATGATCGACCCATCACTTTTTTTGATAACATATATATAGCTAGTGTTATATTCTTCACTATAAGCAACGATTGTTCTTATGGCTATAATAGCAATTTTAGACACAGGATGATTTACTATCGAAGTACTGCCACCACCAGGACCAAAATCTTTTTTCCAAATTATTTGTCCTTTCTGGTTCATTGCCAGAACGTATTGATGAGAATCATCCAGGCCATTTCTCACCCTACCGCAGGAAGGGGCATTTGTACCAAAAATAAACTCCAATTCACCATCGTGATTTATATCATATAAATTAGGTTTTCTGAGAGGAGATCCCGTATTAAGTTTAAACTCACGACTAACAGAGCCGTCTTCCTGAAAACGGTACCCTTCGACAGACCGTGGGTAGTTGGCCCTTCCTACGCCAACCAAAATAACGAAATCAACCTGTCCGGGATCATTTTTAGGAAGAAATGTTATTCCTGAAAATCCTACATCCCATAAACCATCTTTCGCAAGGTGTTCTGGAGCTTCACGCTCAAGTAGAGTATCAATTGTTGAAGTGTCCAGGTCGATACGAAGAAATTTTGCACTCAAATGATTTTGGGTCGTGATATACAGAAACCCATATTCCGTGCCTTCAGGTTTCAAATAATGACCCAAATTAAAGTTATCACCGTTTTTCTGTAGATGTTCAGAGGGTTCCAAATTTATTCTCTTTACAACATTTGACCTATCTATGTTACTAATTTGTATATAGTTTGGAGATTCACTTGCTCCGAAATATAGATCAATAAAAAGTTTTTCCTTATGATTTGCTGAATCCAAGGGAATTCGAAAATTATGATTTTCCCCAAAGTTTGACAACTCTTCCATACGAAAAGGATAGGCTTGTGAATCAAAAATAACTTTGTCAAGGTTTCGATGAAGTAAAAGAAAGAAAAAAAATATTGTAACCAGTAAGTAGAGGAAATACCAATAAACAGATAGGGTCGTTTTTATTTTTTTCATATGTCTATTCCATACCAGCATAAAATAATGAATATTATTGTCAACAATATTGGCTAAAACTTTTGTGTTTTCAAGCAGTTGAACAAAATAAGTATAAAGCCCGGCAAATGCCGGGCTCTTCTGCGAATGGTATTCTATTGGGTGAAGAATACTATTTTATTAATAACATCTTGCGGCTAGCATTAAAGCTCACTTCGCCTACTGAAGTCATCCTGTAGATGTAGACACCGCTCGCCATATCACTTGCGTCAAATGTGACACTGTGGTTACCTGCTTGATATTCGCCTTCAGCTAATCTCATCACCTCACGACCTTCAACGTTATAGACCTGCAATGTGACACTTGAAGTCATCGGCACACTGAAGGAAATTGTAGTTGATGGGTTGAAAGGATTCGGATAGTTCTGCTGGAGTGCGAATTCAGTCGGTAGATCACTAACACCAGGATTATCTGGTGCGCCTGACTCGGTCATTCCAAATACAGCGGCCACTCCAGACATTACCAGAGTTCTGGCTTCTGCTGTAGCAATCGCTTCAAATGGGAATCCGAAGAGAACACTATTGTAATCATTGTTTTGACGATAGATACCTGTACGATTAATTCGGGACAGCTTCAAACATTCTGAACCACCGAAAAGACCGAAGACTGCAGGTGAGCCGTTATTATCTGCACCGTCGCCGCCAAACAGGTCTGCATCAACTGTACCAAAGAAGACTTCGTCGGTATAGCCAATGATATGGTTACCTTCTTCAAAATGACCTTGACCTGTTGCACCTAAACGCATTATCAGGTCGGTTCCACTCAGGTTGTCAGCAATCATGTTACCGTTGAGCCAGAGGTTTCCGCCATCATCAAGATATTCCACCATTGCTGCGATACATTGAGCGTTCATTTCTCCATCAGCACCACCTGCCCAAATAATGATTTCAGGATTGGCTGACATCAACTCCGCTTCATCCAGAGCATAAATGGCGTTATTCCAAACACTCGATGTTAATCCATCGAAAGCGGTCAACTCTGCCATAGCATCTGTGTAGTAGGCCATGTTGGCCGGAACGAGTGTTTCATTTACGATCATCACATCGCCGGCAGCATTTACATAGAAGGACACAGATTTTGCAGCTTCCGGGAATGAGTCTGATGTAATAGAGAATGTGACTGTTCCGTCTACACCCATGGCCTCATTTGTTGTAATGGTTACATCACTCTCGTAGCTGGCATCTCCAATGAGACTGATCACACTATTGCCGGTTTCAATACCACTCGGAGTTGTGTATTGGAAAGACCAACCTTCCGGCAGGTTTGTTTCGACAGCAACGTTGAAGTTGTCATCAAGCCGCAGAAGATTGCTAATGGTCATATCATACTGAACTTCCAAGCCAGCAGTAATCAATGACGCATTATCACCGTAGGACAATCCTACGTTACTTTCGCCTGGATAGACCCAATCTACGTTCAGAACTTCTTTGTCCGATTCATCCTGCACAAAGGCTATAACCTTTACGTTGTCCAATTCCATTTCCTGACCATAAATGGTAACCGGCCAATCAAGAGTGGCACTGAATGTTTGGGAAGAATTTGCTGCTACTGCGCAGTCAATTCCAACGGCATCCGGTGTCATATTCAGACAATCGTAATGGAAATCGTCCTGTCCGTTGGGAGCCGGATAGAAATCCATTAAATCCATGTTAATCAAGGCAATCCGTAACTTGTGATTACCAGATACTGCTTCACCTGCAGTTGTGACAGTCACATCCACGGAGATTTCATCACCAGTCAAATTCGCCATAATCTCAAGCGCAATAGGACTGTCAACAGCAATTCGTGTGTTATAGCCATTAGTCAGTTGGCTTAACACACCGGGGTGACCGTGCTGAATGACACCGTCGATCTGCATGTCTGGATAAGCTGAAACGCCATAGTATGCATTCCTGGCCTGATGTACAGCAGGAGCATATATACCCCATGGATCAGTTCCGTTGGCATAGTGATAAACGATTGGAACTACGTTGTCACTATAGGCGGGATCATTAATAAAACCGTGAAACGTCGGCGCCGCCGACGCACAAGGGCCTCAACCATTCCACCAATACACTTCATAGAATACTTTCCGTGGGAAAGCTAATAGGCTGGTAGAAAAAAAGCCCAAAGCCAAACAAACCAATAACACTTTGCGAAGCATACTCGTCCTCCATCTCTTTGTTTCACGTCTTAAGTAGGATTTTTAAATACGAGTTTGCCCGTGGAAGGAGATCAGATCAGAGCGCCCAGAATTAACTATACCCACCCCCGGGGTACTTAAAAATAGAGTGTGAGTATTTTTGCCGCAACCTTAATGATTGCATATGATAAATTTTTTCGCTAAATGACCCGAGAGGTCTTTTGATAATTAATAATCATGAAGATAGTGTTATTCGCTATTCAATATAGTTGAAGGATTTGTGTTGGCTGTCTTTATGGATGTCAGGCTGATGGTGATAAATGCCAGTATTATTGTTATGCCGGCAGCGGTCAGGTAAGGCATTATTGTGAATTCGGCTTTATACACAAATTCCTCTACCCATTTCCGGTAGGCAAACCAGGCCAATGGCCATACGATGACGTTTGCCAAAGCGACCCACACCAGAAATCGTGAAGAGACTTTCCAGAGAATACTTAAAACGCTGGAGCCCAGAACTTTGCGGATGGCAAATTCTTTTCTTCGTAATTCTACTTCGAATGCGGCCAGTCCCAGTAATCCCAGGCAAGCGATAAATATTGCCACACTGGAGAATATGGTGATGATTCTATTGAAAAGCCTGTCGTTTTCATATTGACGAGCAAAGTGGTCATCAAGGAACGCAAAATCCGGGCTGTCGTCTGGATAGAATTCCCTGAATGTTTGCCTGATCTGCGTGATAGCTGCTTTTGCGTCGTTCCCCTTGAGTTTCAGGTATACCCATCCACGCAGGCTGTTTGGCGTATAAAAAATCATCATTGATTGAGCATCTTCACGGGCCGAAGCGAAGTTAAAATCCTTGACCACGCCAACCACCTGATAGTTTATAACGTTCATTTTGTAGTCGTAGTATCCGACTTTTTTACCAATTGGATTATCCCATCCCGCTCGTTTTACGGTTTTTTCTGTGACCAGAATACTATTAATCGAATCCGCTTCCGAACCTTTAAGAAAGTTACGTCCGTCAACTATGGGTATATCCAAAGTGTTTAGCCATTCATGATCAACGAACAACGTTTTTAGCGAGAAATTGCTTTCCTGCTCAGGATATCCCTCGGGAATTGCATAGGTTTCCATCAGGTTTCTACCAGGCAAAACTGTTGCAGAACTAACCGATTCGAATACGTCGGCTTTTCTCAACGCTTCAATAAATGACGCCCTGTTTGCTGCCCCTCCTCTAACATAGGGAACTCTTAATTCCAAAACCTGATCCTTATCATACCCCATGTCCATTGTCTGCATGTAGTGAATCTGGTTGTTGATTGAGAGGACGATAATGATTAAAAATGTTGATACGATAAACTGTCCCGAGATAAGAATTTTTCTCATCAACGAACTCGACTTATCTGTACGGAATTCGCCCTTCATTACCTTGGTGATTTTAAAACCGGATAATACCAATGCTGGATAAATACCAGAAAGTATTCCGACAATAAAAACAACTCCCAATATGGGAATAAATAGCGCCGGTCTTGATGTGGTCAGATCGGAAATATCTTTTCCAAGGACCGGACTCAAGTATGGAAGGAGAATTTCTACTGCTATAGCAGCAATAAGAGTTGCAAAAAATGACAGCAATACTGTTTCACCAATATATTGAAGAACCAGCTGCCATCTTGTAGCCCCGAGCGTTTTACGTAGTCCTACTTCTCTAGCCCTCTTGATAGCCAGTGCTGTTGTCAGGTTTATAAAGTTTATTGAGGCGATTAACATGATCAGAATAGCAACACCCGACAGTACCAGTACGCTTGTATAGTCGCCTTTGTTATAATTAATCCGATCGGCGAACATAGATTCCAGTTTCAGGTGCATATCTGCCATTGGAAAAATGTGGGGGTAGGCATCTTGAAGCTCAGTGTTGGCCCTGATTAACGTGTCAATTTTTTTCTCTAGTTCTCTTAGATCTGTCCCATTTTCAATAACCAGATATGCATTTACAGCCCATATTTCCCATTCATCCCACCAATTCGCATTCTCTTCACTTCTAAGAAGGGGCAGGAGTATATCAAATTGCATATGGGTTTGGCGTGGTAGATCCTTGATGATTCCCGCTACAAAGCCTGGTGCTTCTCCGACAATTTTCACGGGCTTTCCCATTGGATCATCAAAACCAAAGAGATCTGACGCCATACTTTCGGTTAGAAAAACCGATTCTCTGGTCAGTAATTCAGGTTCAAAACTCCCTTTTATTATCTCAAAATTGAAAATCTCAAAGAAGTTTGGTTCGGCCAGAACTGTCCTCGCAGCGATTTTCTTATTTGCGTAGGCGGCATCATCCGTTCTGGATATCTCTAAAGTTCCGGGGCATTGCGTGCATACAACTTCTTGAACTTCTGGATAATTCTCTTGCAGGGCGTGTGCCATAGCGCTGGACACAATTAATGCTGGAGCACTTTCACCTTCGGGGGTAAACTCTTCATACCAGACTACGTATTTATTTTCAAGATCACTGTGGCATTGTTCGTAACTCATTTCGTCAAAAACAAATAGTGCGATGATAATACAAACAGTAAGGCCCAACGCAAAACCGGTGATATTGATAATCGTACTAATTCTGTCTTTTCTTAGATGTCTGAGTGCGCTTAAGAAATATGTTTTCAGCATTGTTGTCCCCTAGGTTCTGACCATTCAGGTAATAGAAAGGCAATGCTTGTGCCACTCATCTTCGATTCTAACTTATTAATAATATTAATGCAATCAAAGCCGTTGAGAACGATATCCGTCCGATTTCGTACACTCGTTGTTCGTTCAGGAACATGGAATTAGAAATAAATAAAAAACCGCCCCCATAATCCGAGGGCGGTTTGTCTCTATATAGACAACTTTTAGAAGTCACCAAAATCGTCGTCATCCAACGATATGACATCATCTGGATTAACAACATCTGCTTTCTTTGGAACGTTCACTTCACTATTGCTGTGAAAGTCAGCTACCTGTGCTTTAGGTAGTGCCTGGGTTTGTGGTGCCGCGGTATAGGTGCGGTTCACCTTAAACCTGTTCAAGACATCCTGCAGGTGTGCTGACTGGCTGGAAAGCTCTTCGGACGCTGCAGCTGACTCTTCAGCGCTGGCTGTATTGCTTTGGGTAACAGCATCAATTTGACCAAGAGCATCACTTATCTGGTCAATACCCTGAGCTTGTTCACGGGAAGCCATATCGATTTCGTTCACGAGGTCAGTTACTTTAGTGATACCACCCACAATGCCTGCTAGAGCCTCTGAAGTGCCCTTGGCAATTTCGTTTCCGCGTTGGGCTTTCTGTACCGATCCTTCAATAAGCTGCGTTGTTTCTTTCGCTGCATTTGCTGAACGTTGGGCCAGGTTCCTGACTTCTTCAGCCACCACTGCGAAACCTTTACCATGAACACCAGCACGCGCCGCTTCAACCGCTGCATTTAATGCCAGCAGGTTCGTTTGGAAAGCGATTTCATCGATAACCTTGATGATCTTCTGAATTTCACCAGATGAACTATTAATGTCATCCATTGCTGAAAGCATTTCTGTCATCTGCTGGTTACCTGATTCAGCTGATTCTCTGGCAGTGTTAGCCAGTTGGTTGGTCTGGGCAGCGTTTTCAGCATTCTGCTTGGTTTGTGACCCAATTTCAGTCATTGAAGCAGAAATCTCTTCAAGGGATGCAGCTTGTTCTGTTGCACCTTGAGATAGCGATTGACTTGATGTTGCCACCTGGTTTGCGCCATTGGCCACTTCATCCGCTGTCAATAATGCTTGTTCAACGGCATCATGCATGGCACCGGTCATTGAGTCAATGACGTTGGTCATTTTAGCAAATTCACCCTGGAAATTTCCATCTACACTAACTCTTAAGTCACCCTTGGAAACCTGCTCTAAAACGGTTGAGGATGCTCTCAACGGTTTAATAACTGCATCCATCAATTCGTTGATCGTGAATATTATATCAGCATAGGAACCGCTGTAATTATCGACATTGCCACGGTTATCCAGTTGACCCTTCTGTGCACTTGAGATTAATGCGCCAATCTCTTCAATGAGCGACATCAGGTTTTTGCGGATTTTATTCATCGCATCCGGCAGAATCATCTGCTTGCCTGGCAGGTCACGCATAATTTCATCAAACTTACCATCAGCATAATTATTCAGGATTCCTAATGATTCCGCAACAGGTAACGCTATAGCATCAAATGCTTCGTTGATCTGCGTTGCCAGTTCGTTAAAGGCTCCCTCAAATTGGTCCGCAGTAACTCTCGCTTCAATATCCCCTGCCTTCTGATCGTCCGCCATCTTGGTTAAGTCTGCAACAAGGCTGTTGATGTTATCAATCATCTGTTGCATTGCTATACCGAGCTGGTCATCTTCACCAAGGACCATCAAATCGGTGGTAAGTTTACCGCGAGAAATATCTTCTGCAGCATCCGCTTTATTCAACAATGATTCAATCATAAAGCGGAACGCATTGGCAAGTTTTCCCAGTTCGTCCTCCGACTGGTGATTCACTGCTACATTCAACTTACCTTTAGATATGTCTTCTGCGGCCTTGGTCATATGCACAAGCGGCTTTGAAATCGTTCCGAAGAAATAGAAACTTATTGTCAGAACGATAATCACGATGATCAATCCAATAAAAATAGCACTTCTGGTTTGGCCGTTTAAAACGGTTTTAACCCGCGCCTGAAAATCATAAAAATCATCATCGTATGCGGAAGCACCAATGACCATGTCCCACGGTTCAAAGTAAATTCCTGCCGCAGTCTTCAATCGTGCTTCTGTTTCACCTTTGTTGAGCCAAGGGTAGTGGATATAGAAGATGTCACCTGGGCTTCCCATCGTCTTAGTAACGATCTCTCTGATAAACAGGTTGCCATCACTGTCTTTGGCGTCAAGAATAACTTTACCATCAGATTTGCCCTGGAAAGAAATCCTGTAGGTTCCCTTGGAATCCAACACAAAAACATAACCTGATTTTCCAATGGTCATGTTCATAATACGATCATGGATCAGTGGAAAACCCTCTTCAAAGCTGCCCTGTGCTGCGGCAACTTCAAACATCTGGTTAACCGTTTGTGCTATATTCGCCAGATTGGCTTCGGTGAGTTTATCAACTTCTTCTTTAATTCCCAACTGAACCTTTGGCTTTGTGACTTCCATAACCACAATCAGAAGAATAACGGGAATCAGTACAAACAAAAATGAGGCTCCTGATAATTTTACGCGAATTGGTGCGTTTTTTATCATGATAATCTCCATTTGTTTAGTTTATTAGCAATTATCATGAACTCTATGCGTCAGGATCGATACCTTTTGTCAACCAATCAAGCCCCTTTTGCTGCCAATTGGGCTCATTTGATGCATCGATGTAACGCTCCCAAGCATAGATACCACTTTGTTTGGCGAGACGTTTAAATTGCATTGTGACGACAGGACTGCTGAGAACAACAACAGACTTTGTCATGCCTTTAGCTTTGAATTGTTTCTGGCCCTCTTCCATTTCGGCCTGCGCGTCAGCAGGTAGTGGATTCAGGTTACGCATGTCGACAAAAACTCCAAAACTTCCACTTGCTGTAGCAAGAGCTTTTGCGGATTCTTCTTTCCACTTTTTCATTTCAGCGACACTGATTGAACCACTGAATGTCAGTGTATAACCGTGTGCTCCCTTCTCAATCTTGTACATGGCGACTCCCCAATTGTACCCTTTAATGCGATTTTCTTTAAAATCGTAGAAATTAATGACTGCACTTTTTCTTGAAAAATAATCGTTCGAGTAGCCCGTGGGATATCCAGTAGAATTCAATCTGTCATTTGTATCATATTTACACAGACTTTATGATTTAGCTATATTTATGCAACGAGTATGCCATTCTAATATTTTCGTTAAATTCAAGAGTCATTTAAGAATAAGTCTTATTAGCAACTATTTTATCTATTTGTTATTCTGCCAGTTACAACATTCGCAGGGAGTATATTATCAGTATTATAACAATAACCCTCGCATCTCTTATCATTAGACCTGAATCAAAAGCATTGGCAATATTTTAAATCTATTTTGTTGTGTCTCTTTTTGATAATTTTGACGAATTACCTAAACCATTATTTAATTATCGATTACGTCGGATCTTTATTTTAAGAATGGCTCCAGAATTATCCTCGAGTTTTTATCAAAGACCGGCGCTCCCTGGAGGTTGCACAACATTGCATAAACTATTTCTTTTTCCGGGTTTATAAACAACATTGCAGCTCCGCCCACAGGCCCACCGCCATGTCCTACCCACTTTTCATCCTTTTTTTTCCAAATTGACCAGCCTGTCCCATAACCTGTCAATTTTCCATCTTCTAGACTTTGCTCTTCCCATAAAAATTCGACGGTTTTCGGCTTCAGTATTTCGGCGTTCATCACTGCCGCACCGAAGCTTACAATATCTTCAGCACTGGCAATTAATCCGCCCCCCGCCCATTTATGACTGTTATCCACATAGGGTGCGTTAAGGATGGTACCGTCTAATGCCTTGACATAAGGTGAAGCACGATTACTTATTAATGAATCCACGTGGTCAGCCACTATTGTTCCTAAACCTAGTGGTGTAAATATTTCACCTTCTAAATAACTTAAATACTCTTGTCCCGATGCTCCCTCAATGGTCGCACCCAGGAGGTTTGTTCCATAACTGCTGTACAAATATTTCGTCCCCGGCTCGTACTCCAGAGTATCATTAGCTATGATTGAAAGGGCACTATTGAAGTCATTGTAGTGATCTCGCTGATAGTACTCGTTTCCCCTATACGTTCTTACTCCACCGATATGACCGGCGACCTGACGGATTGTCATTGGCCACCGTTTTTCTGGATAGTATGGAACATATTTTTGAATCGTGTCATTCCACTCCAGTTTTCCTTCTTCGTAGAGTTTTCCTAAGGCAACAGAAGTTATTGCTTTGGATATGCTTGCAATCCTGAATCTTGTGGTTCTGTTAACGGGAACCGCCAACTCCAGATCAGCATAACCCCATACCTCCGACCAGATGATTCTATCCCCTTTATATAGGGCTACTGCAACGCCGGGTATTTCTGCTTCATCTACAAATTTTACTAATCTCTTTCTACTTTTTTCTATCTGTTTTTCATATTCTTGATCTATAACATACAAAAACCTTGTTTCCGGCTTTTCTGCTATTGATATGCCTGCTAATAATGCCCACAATATTAGTACGGTCGCTAACTTTCTCGCCATCCCCATTCTTATCTACCTTATATTAGCCATCTTAACAGTCTATCACTAATAATCCAAAATATTTCAGGGCTAACAATGCCCTGAACGTTACCCAAGGACTTGGTTTACCTTTTTTATCCAATTCAGCCCACATTTTATTATTAAACCCACCAACCATCTTCCACTGGTTGTCTTTGTTTTTCTTTGAAAGCACCACTTCTAATGCATTATCTATGGCTGAGTTCCGTTTTTCTCCTTCTCTGCCCAGTAAAAGCAACACTTCCAACAGATCAGAATTGTAGTTTTTGGGAAAATTGAACTGCTTCCAGCCAGATTTTTCCTGACGAGGTTCGAGTTTACCGTCAGCTATCCATTTTTGCTTTAAAATCCTTAAATCTTTTCCTTTTGCACCTCGAGTACGATCATGCCACTCTTTGTATGAAACCGGTTGATATTTATACAGATCGTACTTATATAGCAATTCTATTAGGCGCCTTATTATCGTTTGATCTTCAGGTTTACGGAGATTTACAGGAATTTCTGAAAATGTTTTAAGAACGATGGGGACTGTCATATAACATTTTGGTAGAAGTGAGTAATAGTCCATTACCTGACATTCAAACCCCTCACCTTCTCTGAAAAGATGTCGGACTGATTTTAGGGCAGCTTGTATTATTGGGTTTTCCAGTTCACCGTAACGGATCAGGATTGTGGAAACATTTGCGTTCAGGCAAGCGATTGGATATCGCCAATGCATTCCCCCTTCGCAGTCCTTTAGGAATTTGCCTTCCCATTTAGTCATGTTCTCTACTGGTCGAGCTTCATTCAGTAGATACTCCACGCCTTTTTTGATATGCGGATCATCAGCAGGGCAACCAACCTCACTCAGGTGAAGCATGACCCAGGAGGTTCCATCGTATTTAGTATAAAACCCTCTTCCCCAGGATCCGTCATCGCTTTGAGCAGCGAGGGTCGTTTTTATCCACGGTTGCGTGGAAATGTTTTTCTTTGTCTTTTGAACGTCTTTATTTGTTTCGGAAGTATCTAGAAGTAGGGTTAAAACTTTGTAACGAAGGGCAGGGTCAGCGGGATTCAACAACCAGTCAATGGTTTTTTTTCCGACCTGTAATGGTTCCATTTATACCTTCCCCCTGTAGCTTGTGATTAGAATGTATTCCTTTAAAGCCAACAAAACCAGTGTTATATAAATTGGTGAGAGTAAATCAAGGGCGACATAGTGCTTTTATTTGGTGTTTTTGGGGAATAGAAAAACAATCTATGAATTACATTGGAGTGTTTCTGGCTCAGGTCACACACTGACTTTTCTTCAGTAAAAAGCTGAAACCCGACTTGCCCGGCATTAGCCGGATCTTCGACAAGACAAGTCGGACCACCCTTCCGTGATTTAATTGAAACCCGAGTGTGATCCCCGACTACAAACTCGGGAACTCGGGCCACCCTGTCAAAAATGATACATAAAAAAAAGCGGCTGTCATATGACAGCCGCTTGGTATTTACAACAAATGGTAGCGCATCTTAGAAGATGTATTTAACCGGGCGTTTAATCATTTCCCAGCCGTTTTCGGCATCCCATTTGGCGTTTGCGAATGCAAGCCAGTTTTCCTGGTCCATCTTCGGTGTGTCAGCGCGGAAGTAGTATCCTGGCCAACGTGTTTCAGTACGGAAGAGCATGGTACGAACATGCAGTTCTGCCTGCCACATACGATGGATGTTTTCCCAGACGCGTGTAAGTTCATGGAGGTCTTCAGCAGCGAGGTTAACGCTGTCTTCTGAAAGCATCTCGAGGAGTTCAAGGGCTCTTTCAAGCATTTTCTCGTTCGTTGTGAACTGAGCGCTTACGCCACCTGCATACTCATCCATAAGCTTCTGGAGACGGAACATGAACATTTTCGGACGCATGTAGTTCGGGTTGATGTCTGCGTCTGAAGTTTCGTCTTTGTGTGCTTCGAAGATATCGAGCGGTTTAAGGATTGTTGCTTTCATTTCTTCGATTTCAGCATCTGACGGGAAGTTGTATGTCGGGTTGTCAAGTGCAAACTTAACAGCTGCTTTACCGGCAATACGACCTTCAGCATGTGAACCTGAAGAGAATTTATGGGAACTTGCACCGGAGGCATCGCCAGCGTGGAAGAGACCCTGGACTGTGGACATTTGGTCATATCCCCAGCAGTATTCGTCTTTGGTTTCGTCTGTCTGAATGTCAGCAGGACCTGATACCCATGCACCGGAGGCGCCTGAGTGTGAACCGATGAAATAAGGTTCTGCAGCGGCAATCTCAGATGGTTTTTCTTCTGGCTGGACGTTTGTGGATGCCCAGAGAAGTGCCTGTGAGATTGTCATGTCGAGGAAGTCTTCCCAGGCTTCAGTCTCGAGCTCTTTCATCTTTTTCTTATGGCCTTTGGGGTCATCTTTGTATACATCAGCAAGCTTCTGGATCGCTTCTTCTGTACGCATAAAGATTGGGCCCTTACCATCGCTGATGTCCATCATACCGAGCCAGTTACGGAGGTTAGCCGGGATCGGCTTTACTGTTCCGTAGGGTGCCCAGTTCTGAAGTTCATCACGATTCTCGACCATGTATTCGCCGCCCATTGCATTGGTTGCTCTTGATTTAAAGAGGAGGAACCATGCACCTACCGGACCATAACCATCCTTGAAACGGACAGGAATGAAACGGACTTCGTGGCATGTCTGCTCTGCACCGGCGCGCAGTGAGAAATATGTTGATGAACCGGTGTTCCATGGTGGATACCATGCGCGACCAAGACCTTCACCAGTGCTACGCGGTTTAAAGATGTGGACTGCTCCACCCATACCGGCGTATACGGCTTTGGCTTTGAATACGTAGAATTTGTTTTCGCGTGTGCTGAAACCAACAGCACCGACACAACGACCATCTTTGACCAATGGTTCTACGATGAATACACGTTCGTAGATATTGTCCATACCGATGGCGTTTTTGGCTGCTTCAGCAACGATGACCTTGTAGGATTCACCGTTGATCATGAGCTGCCAGCGACCTTCGTGTACGTAGTTTCCTTCGTCATCTTTCCAGATTGGGAGTCCCCATTTTTCGAAAAGGTGAACGGATGAGTCTACGTGACGAGCAATGTTGGCAACGAGGTCTTCACGGGTGATGCCCATGAGATCTTGACGTACGTAGTCAACATAGTCTTTGATTGTGTTGTTGCCTGATTTCAGGTCAACATACTGGTTGATAGCGGAAAGACCCATGGCGACGGCGCCTGAGCGATCCATTGCGGCTTTGTCAATGAGTGTGCATTTCAAGCCGTTTTCTTTTGCCCAGTAGGCTGCTTCAACTGCAGCGCCACAGGCTGACATACCGCCACCGATGATAAGTACATCAGTTTCGACGGTTACTGTTTCAAAATTTGCCACGTTAAAATCCTCCTAACGCGTGATTACTTGTGATAGTAAAAGTCCGTTTCGCATGAAGCTGGCTGGGTATAGAGCAATGGATTGTTGAAATCGCCTTCGCCGTTACCATAGTTGCCATCAGGAACTGCCGTTCCTTCTTCCGTTGTACGGATCGGGAACTTGAATCGCTTCAGGTTTCCGTTACGGAACTTCACTGTCCACATGATGCTGTCGCTACCACGCATTGGCGTGACTGCTGCACCCATTGGGACGAAGTCTGCATATCCACGAACCTCAACTGCCTGTACCGGGCAAATCTTTACGCAGTTGTAGCATTCCCAGCAAAGTTCTGGTTCCTGGTTGTAGGCCTTCATGAGATCTTTGTTAAGAACCATGAGGTCATTCGGGCAAATGTGCTGACAAGCTGTTTTGTCAAGAGCTTTACATCCGTCACATTTGTCGAGGATCACATAACTAGGCATGGACCTCTCCTTCCGTTAGCCTGTTACCGTGTACATCGTGTCACACGGTTCCATTAGTTTGTTTTTTACTTCTATCTGTTTACTTGTGTGCTTTCGCTGAATCCATACCCTGGCTTGCACGGTGTTCCTTGACTTCAACCTTCTCGTCGTCTTTCAATCCGGCGTAGTAGGCTACGAGGATGTCGAGGACTTCCGGACGGCTGAACTCTTTCGGAATCTCATCAACCTGACCTTCACTCAGCATCTTACGAAGCTTTGTGCCGGACAGGAAGAGTCTATCTTCTTTGCCATGGGGGCAGGTTTTCATGCTGGCCATACCGCCGCACTTGTAGCACCAGAAAGTCCAGTCGATGTTCAACGGCTGGCAAATCAGGGCGCCTTCCCAGAGTTCATCAAAGATTTCCTGGGCTTCGAACGGGCCATAATACTCACCAACACCGGCGTGGTCACGACCGATGATCATGTGGGAACAGCCGAAGTTCTGGCGGAAGACGGCGTGGAGGAGACCTTCACGCGGTCCGGCATAACGCATATCAAGCGGATAACCACCTGTCAGAACGCGATCTTTCATAAAGTAACCATCAACGAGAGTGTTGATGCAGTTGACACGGACATCAGCAGGGATGTCACCAGGTTTCAACTTACCGACGAGCTGGTGAATGTAGATACCATCCATCACTTCGTTGGCGATCTTTGCCAGGTATTCGTGGCTGCGGTGCATTGGGTTACGAAGCTGAAGGGCTGCGACTTTTTTCCAACCATTGTCTTCGAATACCTTACGGGATTCGGTAGGTGTCTGGTAGATGCCCTTGAACTCTGTTGGGAACGGACCTTCGGAGAGAACTTTGACCGGACCGGCCATGTTCACTGCTTTTTGATCCATTACCATTTTTACGCCGGGGTGATCGAGTTCAGTTGTCTTGTAGACATTCTGACATTCGAATTCCCTGTCGATGACGTATTTCTCTTCGACCTTCATTGTCCCCATGAGCTCGTTGTACTCTTCTGAGAAAAGTGCAACTTCTTCACCGATGGCGATGCCGTCTGCGACATCCTGATCGGCTGACATGGTGATTGGGATTGGCCAGAAAATACCATTCGCCATTTTCATGTCGGCGCAAACACCCTTCCAATCGGCTTCACCCATGAAACCGGTCAGAGGTGTGAAACCGCCGATACCAAGCATGATTAAATCACCGGATTCGCGTGAAGAAATAGTAATTTTCTTCATGCCTTCGGCTTTTTTCAACTCGGCTTCGCGTTCTGCCCCTTCAAGCAACAAGATCGTTAGCTCATCACTACCATGGGGTGGAACTAATTTCGACGCCATGATTTTCTCCTGATTTTGATGTGATACTATATCACTTTTTTTTATGTCAACAATCGTGAATTTTTCACGAACTACTGTCTAGAAATCCTTGAACGGGTTGGCACCCATCTCGTCGACCTGCTCGGAATATTCTTCGAGGGTCGTGATGGCTTTTTCCCATTCATCAATAGCGACTGAAGTAATCTGGACACGTTCGGTTTCCAAAGCCATCTGCTTCAGTTTTTCCTGTACGTTATCCATACGATATTCAGCCAGTTCAGAACCACGGACAAAGTGGCACTGGTAATCATCCCCGTGCTTACAACCCATTAACAAGATTCCGTCAAATCCGGCGTCGAGGCAATTTGTAATCCAGATCATATTGACTGAACCAACGCAGCGAACCGGCATTATCCTAACCCAAGGATTAAATTTCATGCGTTTTTGCGCAGCAGCTTCGATAGCCGGCATTGCATCATTTTCGCAGACAAAAGCAATAATTCTTGGTTTTTCATCAAACTCTTCCGGAACCTCAACGGCCTTGATCATGTTGTTACCCATGGGCACTGAATAGTTCTGGAAATTGATGATACGTTCCGGGCATGCACCCATACAGGTTCCGCAACGGCGGCAACGGGTGATGTTCGGTTTTGGTGTTCCTTTTTCGTCTTCGTCCAAGGCACCAAACGGGCAGTCTTCCGTACAACGTTTACACTGTGTACAACGGTTGAGGAAGAAGTCCGGGAAAGAAAGGTCGCGCGCACGCGGGTGAAGGGTTTCGCCTTCTTCAATCATACTAACAGCCTGAACTGCTTTTAATGCGGCACCGTTGGCATCCATTCCTGCTTGGGCCATATCCATCGGAGCGCGGACTGTACCGACTGCGTAAATCGCTGTACGACGGGTTTCATATGGGAAACAGATAAAGTGACTATCCGGGAAACCGTATTTCAGTGTTGGCAGATCTTTACCTTGACGGTAATTCAGGTTCAGGATGTTTGCACCTTGTTCGGCTCCGGCTGCTTCTTTTTTACCATCAGCTGTTTCAACCGGGGCATCTGGTTTTGCTTCTTCAGCATCATTTTCGTCAAAGACTGTATCTTCGACTTGTGAGCTGGGAACCATACCTGTTGCAAGAACGAGCATATCGGCATTAACGGTGATCGGTTCACCCATGAGGGTATCATCGAGGTCAATGCTTAGTTTACCGTTGGCTTCTTTAACGTCGGCAACTTCACCCTTGGTAAAGAAGAACCCCGGATCGTCCTGAGCTGCCTGATAGAAGAGCTCATATTGACCTGGGGAACGAATGTCTTTATACAGCACGTAAATTTTAGCATCCGGATACATTTCACGGAGCTGCATCGCATGTTTCAAACTGGCGCGGCAACAAACACTGGAACAGTAAGGCAGATGTTCCTGGTCGCGGCTACCTGCACACTGGATAAAGGCGATGGATTCAGGTGCTTTACCGTCGGCTTTGAGTACCTTACCGTCAGTAAGCATTTCTTCCATCTGGATGTTGGTAACAACGTTGTCGATACCGTATCCAAGGTGACCCAGTTTTTTGGGTTCGTAGGGACGCCATCCGGTAGCCTGCACAACTGAACCGGCGTTGATCGTTTCCAGACCACTACCGTTTTGCAGGTTGACGATGAACATACCCGGTTGACCGCTAATTGATTCAACTCTCGTATTGAGTCTTACTTCGATGTTTTCGTTTTCTTCGATGCGTTTTACAAGCATCGGAAGTTTACTCTCGATAAGAGTATCGTAAGGCGGTGTGGTCGGGAAAGATTTGCTGAACTTTGCAGCCCAGCCACCGAGATGATCTTCTTTTTCCACGAGGATAGCTTTAACACCGGCACCAGCAATATTCACTGCTGTTTTCATACCGGCTATACCACCACCAACGACGAGGACTGTTTTGGTAACTTCTGGCTTTTCCGGAGTCGGGAATTCAATCCTGTTGGTTTTAGCTATGTACATGCGGACGTAGTCTTCCGCTAACATCTGGGTGTCTTCATCATTTGGTTCATGAGTCCAGACAACCAGTTCACGGAATGCGACTTGATCCACCATGATATCAGGACCAAAATCAAAAAGTGTTGGGTGAACGCGAGGTGAACGGTCAAGGATAACAATCCTGTTGAGACCTTCAGACTCGATGTCCTTTTTGATTAATTCTACACCGGCAGCACTGCTGATACCGGGAACGACTTTCCAAATTGCTGCTTTTTCTTCTTTTACCGCAACATTTTCCAGCGCGTCCATGTCCAATGCGGATGTGATCTCATCATCACCAGCACAATAGACACCCATTTTGATTTCTACATCAGCCATGTTTAGGACCTCCTCGCCATTTGAAGGGCCTTCATTGCGGCGCCGGTTGCATCCTGTAAAGTCTCTGATACTGCAAGTGGTCGGACGTTAGTTCCCACTCCATAAATTCCTGTAGCTTCATCGTTTTGAATGATGAATCCGTTTTCATCCATCGGGACATCAACCAGTGGCTTTTCAATGGAAGTTGCAGGTTGCATACCTGTTGCGAGAACTACGAGGTCAACGGCTACCGTTTCGAGGTTGCCGGTCATCGTATTTTCTGCTGTGACCTGAAGTGCATCACCAACTTTTTCAACTTTAGCGACTTTTCCACGATGCAGGTTGATCTGCTCGACATCCTGACGTGCCTGGTAGAAATCTTCCAGGCGTCCCGGAGTACGAACATCGATATAAAACATGTGAATCTGTGCTTCTGGAAGCTTTTCGCGGACATAAGACGACTGCTTCAAGCTGGCTGCACAGCAAACTCCGCTACAGAATGGCAGGTGGTCACGGTCTCGGCTACCGGCACATTGCACAAATGCAATCGATTTAATCTCTTTGCCGGAAGGTGCTTCGAGTTTACCGTTTGTCGGTCCGTTCGGTGCGCTCAACCGCTCAAACTGAACGTTTGTAACGACATCGGGATCAACTCCGTATCCAAGAACTTCAAGGTTCTTCGGATCGTAAGGAACCCAGCCTGTAGCCCAGGCGATGGATTTCGCTTCAACTTCTATTTCAACATCTTTCATCTCGAGGTCAATGCCACCGTCGGGGCATCCTTTTGCCCATTCGGCGAATGCGGAATCGTTAACTGCTCTTTCGTCCACAATCCAGCTGGCCGGGTAGGCATTTTCACTCGGATAATAGAGTGCTTTTCGGTTGTTGAGTCCGTAATTGAAGGGATCTTCGTATTCGACAGGACAGGATTCTGCCCATTCGGTGTAATCCATAGCTTCCGGTTTCACATAGCGCGGCTTGACTTTTACGTTTGCCTTGTATGCTCCGGCATCACCCTGGACGGATGTAACTTCAGCCAGTGTCAGAACTTTGACTCTTTCATTTTGCCTGAGTCTTCGGAAGTTGATCTCCAATCCACACGTGGGTGGACAGAGTTTCGGAAAATAATGATGGAATCTTGCAACGCGACCACCGAGGGAGGGTTCACGTTCCACCAAGGCCACAGTCAACCCTGCTTCAGAAGCTTCAACTGCAGTGGTCATTCCGGCGACACCGCCGCCCACGACCAGCAGGTCCACTTTCAAGGGGTTGTTATCGGCCAGATCCTGGCTCATACTCACATCCTCCATTGATTCTATGATGCTTAAGTGAAACCTTTCACACACTTTTAGGAGAAAAAAAGAAAGCTTAAAAGGGGTCAGTCTTTTACTTTCGGAAATACGAGTTGTTCGTGGCTTTTGATAACCCATTACCACTCAACAACTTAGCTTGTCATGGAACTGCCCCTTTAGTCTTTCTCTTGCCGTGAAAGACAGCGGTCTCCCGCAAACAAAAATTCGTTGAATAAAGTAGAATTTTATCGCGATACTTGTCAAGGATTAAGGATGGCCTAACTTACTGCATTTTTATTAGTTTAGGACTCGTTTTTACGGGACCTTAACACCCGACTTTGTATATCTTATTCACAAAGTAATATAGGTTTAAGTTGTAATAAGTACGAATAACTCTTTTTCTGGTTCCTTCGATAAAGAATAGAATGCTCCCAGAGGTGGAGCCTCCTGGAGACTGAAAACCCCTACCTTTTGAAAAGGTAGGGGTCCTAAACTATTCTACTCGAGATTACTAAGGTCCGGTTATCATCTTTCGTTAAGGACTTTAACCAGCAGCTCGAGGACAAATGGGGTACCACTCATATCAAACGGAATAACAAGAACCAAATCGCCGTCTTTATAGGAAATATTGTGGTGCTTTCCGACAATAACCGAAGGTACGGTAATGTTAAAATGCAGGGATTGGTTGGAGAACACCGTTTTGGCGTTTCCCGCCACAATGTTCGTCAATTCCCCTATCGAATCCTGAACGTCGATGGTCACATCATTGATCTCTTCGCCCATCATTGCTTCGTAGATGGATAAGGCTGATTTCTCGGGTAAACTGATCGCCACAGACCCAACGACACGTTCACCGGCAAAACCGACGATTCCGCTGACATCACCCCAATTAGGTTGCTGACCTTTCAGGTATGGTCTTTTAGTTGTGGGTGTTTCACCCAACATCATTTCCATTGTTTTTACGACACTGTCGATAAAAGGACGTACGTGTTCTATCCTCATCGAATCCTCTTGGTGGGTTAAAAATTATTATCAAGTGAAAAAAGCTAAGAAGCTGAAAAAGGCGGGGCAAGTGCTTTTTTTTCAATATCTCAGTGAGCACATTGCTACAAGATTAACAATTACTACACTATCGCATTGAAATTATAAGATTTACATCACTTTTTGGTTTGGGGTTTTTTGGAGTTCAAGATGTTCCCTCTCCCACATGTAGCTGGAGAGGGAACGAGGTTTATGCTTAATCAATCTTCAGCCATTCTGTCATTTATGGCTTCGTCCGGTACTGGAAATTCAATCATATGTCCTGCCAAACCACGAAGTCCATTCAATTCATTTAGTGCTTTAAACTCCTCTACCTCAGGTATTGAAGAAGAGAATCTTTCATATTCACGTAGGGCTTGTGATGACTCTCTTAGGTCGCGCACCAATAGCTGGGCTTCAAATACGTTGGGTGGTATCAATATTTCAGGAACCTCGGGAACTACAACTTCGGAATTTACGTGTAGTGCGTGCCTGATTTCTGGAACAACTATTTCGGGAATCACAATCTCTTCATATCGAAGATCGCTTGTTATATCTTCAAAATAATCGCTTCTTACGTGTCGATATTTTTTCGCTCTTCGTGTCCGTTCGTCACGAGCAAACTTATAGTCATCTACGCGGCTACCCAAGGTCGCTTTGAATTTCAATTGTCGGTTATCTCGCCACACAGTAATTTGTATTTCGTCACCTGGTTCCATTTTCCAGAGTGCCCTCTGAAGCGCACGGCGGCTGCTAATATCCTTGTTGCCCACCTTCAAAATCACATCGCCGGACTCAATTCCTGCCCGTGCTGCAGGAGATCTCCGTTCGACTTTCTCGACATACAATCCATCACCTTTGAAGCTCGTTTCTTTCTGCAACATTTTTCCCAAATGCTGAGTATAAACCCCGAGGTAGGCTTCTCCACCGGCTGAACCTGAAGCATTCAGGAGGGTGGGGGTTAAGGTGGCCAGAAGAACGACAACAATGAATGCCGTTCTGGGAAGAAACCTTGTAATTTCATTTGATTTCATAAGAAACCTCCATCAAATTATAGGGGTTATCGCAAAGATGAAATTTCAATTGTATACTTGTACGACCCTTTGAACGTCTAATAGTTACATCACGACTCTGAATTGTCGAAAGGTAAATTGTGAACTGGTCAGGACAACGCGGATATTCCGGTAGCGGGATGCTTCCCCCAACCGTAAAAGCGCTTCTAATCATAAACCTCGTGGTATTCCTTCTCCAGCAAGTTGCCGGCAGGATGATGACTTATTACTTCGGTCTGATTCCAGCCCTGTTCTGGAAAGGGTTTATCTGGCAGCCTGTGACTTACATGTTTATGCATGGCGGATTTGGACACATCTTTTTCAACATGTTCGCCCTCTGGATGTTTGGCCGAACGTTGGAAGAGATATGGGGTTCGAAAAAATTTCTAATCTATTACATGATCTGTGGCGTTGGGGCTGGTCTGCTTAGTGCGGCTATTTCTCCCGGCAGCCCTATTCCAACCGTTGGAGCCTCCGGTGCTGTCTACGGACTTTTGATGGCTTTCGGTTTGTTGTTCCCAAACCAGATGATCTTCATCTACTTCCTTTTCCCGATTAAAGCCAAGTTTTTTGTAATCGGTATGATTGTCGTAGAATTCCTTCTCAGCTTCAACCCAGCTAGTCCAGTTGCGCACATTGCTCACCTTGGTGGAATGATCTTTGGCTTCGTTTATCTCAAGTGGCCTCAGTGGAATCGAAAGATCGCAAGGGCTACCCAGGAGAGGAGAAGCAGAGAAAGTCTTAAAGTTGTTTATCAGCAACGAGAAGTACATAAACGGGAAATAAAAGCTCTTCAGGCTGAAGTTGATGAGCTACTCGATAAAATCAACCGCGAGGGGCTTGAAAGTCTCAGCGCAAGCGATAAGCAACGGTTGAAAGAAGCCAGCCGTAAGCTGAAAGAATGGGAAGAAGACGGAACCATTCACTAGGATGCAAATGCATCTTCATAAAAAGCCCCGGAGTTTTCCGGGGCTTTTTTTGTTATTCAGATACTAGATTCTTGTGAATCGAACGTTAAGAGTCTCAAGTTCATAGAAAAACATTAACCCTCTTTTTCCAGGTTTTTTATCACCACCTCAATCCGTGCAACAGTTGTCTGTATCTCGCTAAGGGTCTGTCGAATTTCCTGGCTTAAGGACTGCAACTCCTTTTTATCGCTTTTGATATCATCAAGGTGTCTTAGCTCTGATTTCAATTTTCCGTATGCGAGTGTAATTGATACAAGTAGTGAGGCAAACCAGATGATATCCCGTAATGCGAGACTAAACATCTTAAATATTTCCTTCACTTCTCATACTTCCAGCTTTGGCCATTCCATCACGCAGGAAAAGAGCCAACACAGCGGGCAACACAAGTTGAACGCCCTCAACAACATTCATTTGACCTGTAACAACCTGCTCAAGGGAAGCCACGATTGCTGTCATTGCGGCCCAGAACGTTTTTGTTTTTATTATTCGTTTAAACATCACATCTCCTTCTCATAAGCTTTGACGTTACAACCTGATCCATTATGCAGAAATGTTGAATAAATCAGGCGGATAGGAAGTAGAATTTTCCCTTCCTTTTTATTCTGATGTTGCCTTTAATAGGGAGTGATCGTCTATTTTCCTTTTCTTCACCTTCATTGTCTTCGTTCATTTCAATCCCTGTTCCATGCACAGCGCCCCTGTAAACCAGCGACCCCTCTGTTACTCTTTGCAGGTCGTCGTAGTAGAAGAAACAGGTTTGCTCATCATAGTCTCTGCCGGGCCAGTGTGAACATGAACGGATGTCACTATTGCAGATGGAACATGTTGGTGTTGAATAGACGAAGGCAATAGATGCTTCATTATAAACCCCGGCATCAAGCATAATTCTCAAGTCGTTGGCTGTCGAATGATCTTTTGGCCAGTAAAATTTTGGAATGATCCAGTTTACCCCTTCCCGGGTTTTTACTTCACCACCAAAAAAGCGAGCGACACCGAGTGTTCTGCGGTCGTGACCAATAAGGACAGGTGCACCTTGAATCATTTCAAGGAGACGGGGTAAATCCTCTTTCCTGAAACAACCAAAACGGGCATCCACACGGTCACTCGCCAAACGGCAACTACGAATAAAAATATCGTCTGGTTTGAGCTGAACGAGGGGTGGGTTGGTCAATCCATTGATTTGTTCTATGTCTGATTTGGTGGGTAAGTATGGTTTTTTAAGAAGGTCGCCTACCAGATTTTGTGATAGCATTTTCTTCCTTTCTAATGCTTATTATTTACTGCCTTTTCATATCCGAGTTCTCTTGCTCCCTGTTCCTGTGTGATAAAACCACCGTCTACAAGCCGCTCCACTCTTTCTAGTTCCAGTAACTTGGCGTTATTTCGTTCAACAATAAACGGGTCCTGGTTGGGTGCATACCTCCAGCGTGCTTCTGTCAAGTTTCCCGCCAGACATAACTCCAAGTGCATCAGCCACTCGATGAGATCACTACCCAGCCGTTGAACTGAATCAACGATTTGCATCAGTAGGTTGTATTGGGCAAAAATCCAATTTTTGGTTGTGCCGTGACTGCGGCCAAGCGCCCAGGGAAATAGTTTTAGTCCGGTTATCACATCTTCTAGAACCTGTTCACGGTTCAACTTCCAGACAGAGCCCTCTTTTCCACTACCACCAACGAGTTCCACCTGCACATCGGACCATGTAAAAATGTTGTCATCCGGACCCAATTCCCGGAATTGACTTATTGTCTTATCGAAGTAGCTGCTGATACGGGCGGTGTAAGTCTCGTAGTCTTCACCCGGCATCTTTTCTGGTGGTGCTAATCTGATCTGAAGGCGCTGGGTTCCAGCGTTGTGACTTGAACGGGCCATGTCCTCCAGCATCCGTTGTTCTATTTCTACCACAAATGGGAGGGAGGCAAGGGGTTCTATTCCATCCGGTTTATGGAAGTCTGTTGAAAGCGTTCGGTGAAAGAAGATTTCTTTGTTTATTTTACGGTAATTGTCCTTTTCGGTCAGTAGTCTCGGTTGCTGAGTTCCGTCCCGCGACTGGACCCATTTGATTCGATAGGGATCAAGAGCTTCCACATGGCTAATACCGCTACCATCTTTAAACAGGTGAACCTTGATGGCAGTTCTTCCAAGGGTAAAGAGGTCGAGGAAAAAACTCTCTGTGAGTCTTTCAAACCCGTGAGTATCCCCATCGCGGCGAGGAAAAATTCTTCGTTGCAGATCCTCGACAAGGTATTTTGCCTTTTTTATTTCCCTTTCATCGCCCCTGTATTCAACCCTTTGAGGAGTGGTACAAAGGTGAACCCACGTCCATATTCCAGCAGAAATGATAGGAATATTATCCCTTAAGTATCTGTAGAAATCACCTTTATTTTCGCCGGTGAACACAAATTTACTTCTTGAAGAAAAATTATTCACCGGATTTTCAAGACTCGGATAGCTATTTCTAATTACTTTTGTACTGCTTTTTTCAGGTGGGGTCGATGTGGTTTTACTGCCGAAAAGTTTTTTCAGGTCTAGTGCCATTTACACCTCATTTCCATGATTAAGGTTGTCTTGCGGTAATCCTACAATCCGTGGGGGTAAAACGGGGCTACTTAGTTGAAAACGGGGTAGGTTCACCACAAGGTAGCGTAATGCGTCCATTAGGTGATCACTTTCGCCGTCTTTCTCTGGTAATTCGCCATCTTTTGCCCACGCATAACTTTCAAAACAATCAATTAGCTCATTGCAGCATGGTACTAATTTTAGAAATGCTTTCCCGTTTGCATTCATGAGCATACTTCGAACGGCCTCGATACCGGGTGAAATATTGCTTGTTCTCCAGATCAACTTCAGACCTTTCTGCTGCAAGTATTCAACCGGAGAAAGTCCAAAATCACCTTTCGCTGAACCCGCAGGATCAACCGCTGTCCAGGTAAAATCTTTTTCACTCAAGCCATGCTTCATGTCGATCATCTGGATTTTCAATAACAGGGTTTCAAGGGGCCATCTATTTCCAATCAAGTTGTCAAATACTATTAGTGAGCCGTCCCTTTTTTCTTCAACCCATACAACCGCTGGTCTGCGGTATCCAAAATCGATCCCCCTGTATAGCCGGTTTCCTATCTCTCTACCCGGACTATAATTTGAATCCAATACGTGCCGTTTCTTCTGGAACTGGTCATACACCTTTCCTTCCGCCCCTTCGAAACTAAGCTCCTGTTCACGCCGCCATCTTGATTCAGACAAACCCGATCTGGCATCTTTTTCCCACGAATTGCTTTTTTCCGGATTCTCGGAATAATGGAGCCTGAAAACATCAAAACCAGGATTGTCGCCGTGGATCAAATCGGCAAAAACACCTTTTGGTCCATTGGGAGTGGAAACACCAAGGAAAGAACCGCCCGAATCAATGGCTGGTTTTACTGCTGTCCATATTTCGTCATCATATTGAGTAAACGCCATTTCATCCCAGAACACTGTATGAGGGGATAAACCCCGTACTGCATGAGGCGTTGCGGGAAGTGAAATGATTCGAGAGCTCGTTTCACTAAAGGAAATCTGATTACTCTTTGCCTTGAAGGTTGGTACAGTGATGTTCTTATTTAAGTGGCCCAGAAGAAACCTTATTCTCTCGATGAGCTCACGGGCTGAACGTTCTTCCTTTGATAATACCAGATGAATGCCCGGCCCGCTGTTTACGGCTCTGAACAAAATGTAGGCGCAACCCAACCAGGTAACCATCATTTGACGGCTTTTAACGACGAGTAACCGCTCTTCCGTTTCCATTTTATGGGCTAACCGTTTTACGTATTCCCACTCAGGAAAATCCCTTGGTTCTGAATAACCGGGATCGAACGTCTTGCATCCATTCAGAAAAGAACTAAAACTCATTGGAGTTTCCGAAGTTACCAGTTTAAGCCTGTACCGGAGGGTGAGGCTGTTTTTGATGGGGTTGGCAAAGGATGCCGCAAACACGGGGATAAAGTGGAAATCGCCCGCTCTTCGAAACGCTTGGCAAGATCCATAAACCTTTTTGATCTATCGTCAGCCGACGTATCACCAACTGCAGTCAATGCTCTCACCGCCATATCGTCGCAGATCAACGCAATGGCTAACTCTGTCGCTCCCATTGTCAGTCGATCATCAACAGATTCAGTCGTGAAATCATCGTTTAATCTGGCCTCAATCTTTGCTTCTGCTTCCGTGATAGCCTGAGTGATTAAGGCGTCCGTTGCCCCGGCTGCTGACGTACTATAGCTAGCAAAAAGAGACGCTGTCTCTGGAATATCTCCATCTGGTTTCCTAGTTACAATTCCACGGACTTCATCAACTTCGAAATCTGAATCGATGGTATATTTTTTTAGTGGCAAAAACCAGCAATACACCGTTTCGCCTGATTCGATGTTGCTTCCACTTAACCTTTTCACATTACCTGATGCATAGTCAACGACAAAATCGACACCCTCCTGATACCGTTTTCTTCCCAAATCATCCGAAGAAACGACCACACTATCCGGCAAAAGCACTTCATCACCAATGTTTGTCCAGGCCGTATTGTATAAAACAATCAGATTGGGGCCAGACGGGAAGTTTAGACGGTTTTGATAAATACGTATGCTTTCTCTTACAAGCGTGTTATTGGGTAACTGGATAGATTCACCATCTTTCAGAAAGATTGGGTAAAAATGAACCGTTAAAGCATCTACACTGAAGGCTTGCAGGTGGAGTTTAACCACTTCCGGAGTTGTCCAACTCATGAAAAATCCTCCGTGAAATAGAATGCTAGAGTAGCCATTACTGTGGAGTTCTGGGGGATATTATTCACCTCAAGAACCGATGCAAATCCATTCAGAATCAGAGTGATTGTATAGGTGTTTCCTACTGTATAGTTTGCATAAAGAGCTATACGGTCCCCTTTGCTCATTGGGATCTCCGCCGTGGAGGAAATCTGGTTGACTGTGTTTGTTACACGGAGGCCCACAATTTTTCCATCCCAGGGAATTGGTATACCATCCCCACCTTGTCCACCGGGACCAAGCAAATACTGCGATGTTGTGCCAAGTTGAGCGGAAAAACAGAGCATTCCCGGCGAAACCAGGCTTTCCAGATAGCTTGCTGTTATATTCAGTGGCATGTTTTCCTCACAGTCGACCCCGGTTTATCACCGGGGTCGATGGGTGAATTAATAGTTGCAGGTCTTTCGAGCATCATCCACCATGACTGTATACACTGCTTCTTTTGATACAACGGCAGATTCCAGTTTTCTTTCGATGACTTTATCTGCTTCAATCATCATGGGCTGGCTGACGGATTCACGCAATGCAAAACGGCTGTCGATGGCTACAATTTCCTTGTTTGCTGCACCCGGAACCACAACCATTCTTGCGTTCATTGGGAGGAGATTCGCCTGAGTGCCCTTCCGCTGGAAGAGTTGTGTGGCAGTGAAGGCTTGGGCATCCTGGAACTGACTCATGTTGAGGATCACTTCAATGTCACTCTGGTTGGCGAGGATGTGGCTCATTCTTGATGGGACATCAAAGCTGCTTGAGAGATGGATCAAGTCGCTGTAGGAAAATGTGCCGGCTGTGCCGTCAAAAACATCAGCAGCTACCGGACTGGCGATATCTCCACTCTTGACCACATTGTAGATGTCATCGATTTCATCATAGGCGAGTTGTGCGCCAATCCACCAGAGGAAAACCCTGAATTCAGCGAGTTTCTGGTTTTTGACTACACGGTATGAAAAATCAAACTGACGACCACGATCGACAATGGATGCTTCCTTGTCCCTGTAGAGTAACTGAACTTTTGGGTAAGCTGCACCGGATGAAGCACGTTTTCCGGCTTTTTGCTTTGCCGTTTCCGTTTTGATATAGATCGGACGGACCGAAGGGCCTTTTTCAGGAACACTTACCGCTACTAATTCGCCGGGATCCTGAACCATTTTGTAGCCGCGACGAATCTCACGCAGGATATATTCCGGTAATAGAATTAACGCTCCGCCAACAAAAAACTGCTCTACAGTAATAGCATTCACTCCATTTGTGATCACATCCTGAACTGCCAGTTGCCTTTCAAAAGCGTCTAATTGTCCAACGACATTCCCCCGTTCGTCACGTTGGCTGGGGTCATTCTTTTCAAGCCAGTCGGAGAGGGTCAGCCCCATCTCCTGTGCTTCATGGTAAATGCTGAGATTTGCAGAATGTGAATGTTCCACAATTGTATTCTTAAGTGCTTTTGCACGAGTTAAATCCATTTTACTCTCCGTTTTAATTAACCGAGCCATACATCACATGTTGAATTTGTCGCATCTACTGCAATCACCTGCCCACGCATCAAATGACCGCCGGACCCGATGTCGGCGTCTGCGGATGCTTTTCTCACTTTACCTCCACCCGCCAGCTCAACCATCATGTTGACCTCGGGTGCCGGTGCCAGGTAGGAAAACCTTGCAACGCCTCTCGCCTGAACAGCGCAATTAAACGGAATGACGGTGCCTTCAATTTTTTCCGTTGAAACCCATACAACTTTCCCAAAAAGCTTTGCACCTTCCGCGCCCATGGATACTTCGTTGTTTCCTGAAATAGAGCAGGCAGTTAGATTTCCATCAACATCATCCTGAGAAAAATCTAAATCGGCGGTTTGATCGATAGTCATTGTCAGAAAAGGACCGCCCCCAATCCCTTCGTTGTCAATTACATACGTTGAACTCATTTTTACTCCATTGTTGTGTTAATACAACTTATTCTCTGCCACTTCGAAATTTTTGAGTCATTTCGGCTGATAATTCCTGCTTTTTCTCTGACTCAGATTCCTCGATTTCATATCGGTTTTTTAATTCGTTACTGAGCTCGTCGTCCAATTTTTCCAGGATAGCGAGTTTGCCTGTTTTTGCCGACTCCATTTCCGATTCAGGACGGTGCAGAAGTTCGCAACGTGCAATCACTCGCTTGCGAAGGTTTTCCACCAGACGGGCATGTTCTGATTTTGTTTCCTCGTGACATCCAACCTCTTCCGCAGCGTATCGCAAAAGAAAAGAAATCTCATCAAGGTTAATCTCCTCGCTACTTTCGCACATATCGGCAGCAGCCAGAAGTTTTGGCAATAGTTCCATACATTCTCCTTTGTTTAATTGAATCCCGGCGGAACAATAAGTGGGATACTGCCCCGCCGGGCTAAACCCTTCTCTACTGATTCAAACGACACTATCAGTCAACAGGATGGTGGTACAGGACAAGCCGGAGGGGAGAAGGATTAGTGATTCCCGCAGGGTGCGGAGGCTGGTAATCGGTTAGCCCTGTACGTGAAGCATTTTAATTTAAGCTAAACATTTGTTCAGCTCTTTTCTATTATAATATTTAGCCACGATGTTGTCAATAGACAACAGAGCGCCTCCCTCTCAACGGAAACAAAAACCTCATTTCAGCCCATTTTAGTTGGATTTTCGTTGTGCAGACACAACAATTGTTGTATAATCGGAAAGGAGGCCCTATGGACAACACCGCTTATTCTTTCGGACAAAACCTGAAGCAGGCTCGGCTTAAGGCTGGGCTCACTCAGCTTCAAATGGCCAAAAAGTCCGGCGTAGACCGTGCAACCATCAGCCTCATTGAAAATGACCGTGAACAGCCACGTACCGACACCATCCTGAAGCTCGCACGGGTTCTGGGACTATCGCCTTCGTCCTTATGGAGATCAACAAACGAATTAAATTCATATGAAGCAGAGGAAACAAACAAACCTCTGAAGTATGAACCGATTGATACTCCTGCCCTCCATTCTGGGCTGAGGGAATTACTTTCTGATGAACGTACTCGGTTGATGTTACAAATCACCGACGAGGAAGAAATAATGCTCCGTTCAATCCGTACACGAAGTGAAGCACGCCTGGGGAAAGATTTTTTTATTGACGTTCTTGTCTCTTTTCGTCGCCACCATTCTGAATAGACCGTACGCTTGAGAGTACTCCAGTTAGCCTCCATCTCCATTTCTTATATTTCGTAATTGAATGATTATTCTTTATCTTTGTTATTGAAAATCACTACTGTTTTTATTCTTTTTCGTTTTCGGGGTTTCTTGTTTTATGGATGTTAGACTCATCAATCCTTTTGTCGATTCACTAATCGAAGCGCTATCGATGATGGCGTCCATGGACCCCGTTCCTCAAAAACCCTTCATTAAAGAGAGCTCTACCGCAACACACGAAATTACCAGTCTTGTCTCTTTTGCCAACGACACAACAGCCGGGACTGTTGCTTTGAGTCTTGACAAAACGTGTGCCCTTGATATTTATGCCCGTTTCACCGGAGAAGAGTTAAGCGAATATTCTTTGGAAGCACGCGATGCCGTCGGAGAGATTGTAAACATGATGGCTGGTGGGGCAAAGCAGAAGTTCAGTGAAGAGGGAAACAGTTTTCAGATTTCTCTTCCCACCGTTATAGAGGGTGAGGATTCGACGGTTGAGCATCAGAACGGTTGCCCTGTAGTGGTTATCCCCCTCGCTGCAGACGATCTCAACATGTGTGTTGAAGTCGCGATGGTGACAGAATAGAATTGGTCTCTCAGGAGCTACAAAAATCAAATATTCGGTTAGTTAATTTCCCCGACGAACTCTGTGTTCAATTTCATTCTTTTCCACCCAATATACATGCCCCTCTTTTAACCATTCTGTTGACAATGGATTTATTGCATTTGGATTTAAAATCATTGATAGTTTAGGGCTGGTCATTTCAATTGGGCATGGATTGGCTATAAGTATGGCGGATATTTCATTTGCTTTTTTGGTTAAAAAGCGCGTTGTAGATACTGGACTTCCCGATTCTTTTATTATTTGAGGTTTACTTGGGTAATACTCGTTAACAATCTTTGAGCATGTAGTATCAATTTCAACTGTGTATTGACCTATTCCAAAAACAGACTCAAAGATAGATTGAACCATCTTATATCCAAGGATTCCGATGGCGCCAATTGCAATAACATATGGTTCATCAGGCTGTATTATTTCTTTTTTTAAATATATCTTATATTTCTCATGTTTTTCAGATACCGCATTAAGATACCTTAGGTTAACCTTATCTTTGTGTGGATGAAAACCACACCCAAACTCGTTATTTTCTATCGCATCCGGTCCATTTCCTTTTTCAACGAACTGGGCTTCTATCCAAACATGCTTTTGATTATCAAGAATGCAAATATCTGGACCTGCAGACTTTCTGCCCTTTTTCTCTTCCAACTTAAAACCTTGATTTAGTAACTTACAGGTAAGCCACATTTCCCAAAACCTTGGATAAAATTGCCTGCCTACTTCTACTGCAAAATGTCTGTCTGCGTATGGCTGATATTGGTTCCACAATTCGTTTATCGAGTCTCTTTGCTTCTTCCAGTCTTTTGAATCGCGTATTTCTTGGAAAGTTAAATCTGAGGGATTAGTGACTAGATTAAATAGGTCGTTGGGACACATAGTAGCTTTTTTTCTTTAATTCCAAAATAAAATATTATCGTTCACAATATAGTATCTCTTTTATAGGTTCTTCTTCATTCAACATAATTTGACAAAAAAAGGGACTGTCTTTTGACAGTCCCTTAAAATTTTGGTGCCCGAGGCCAGACTCGAACTGGCACGCCCAGAAGAGCACAGCGCCCTCAACACTGCGTGTCTACCAATTTCACCACTCGGGCAACAATCTATGAAAAAACCTTATTCGGTTGTTTCCGGTGCATCTGTTGCTGTTGCTTCTTCACCCGTTGCTTCAGTTGCTTCGCCACCGAGGAAATCCAGCGGATAAGCTTCCTGCATCGCTTCCTGGGTAACAGAATGGGGAATGCTTCTACCTTTGGAAAGAACACCAAGGAGTAAGCAGTTCAACCCAAACACAGCTGCCAGCACAATCGTTACTTTGTGCAAGAGTGTTGCTGCCTGACGTCCGCCTAATGCTGCCGAGCTGGCTGCGCCACCGGCAATACCGGCGAGACCGCCACCCTTAGAGGCCTGCATTAAAACTGCAATAACAAGCAGGATTGAAACAATGATATGAATAACTAGCAAAAAACCGTATAACATGATTAACCTTCCAGGTTCATTCAAGGCTTCGAAATATAGATTTCAGCAAGTGCTTTCGCAAGTCCCTCAAAACCAGTGGCTCTTAGCGAGACGCTTTGATGATTTCGCTGAACGATTGGGCGTCAAGGCTTGCTCCACCAACCAATCCACCGTCAATATCGGGCTGCGACACTAAAATCGCCGCGTTATCGGGTTTCATCGATCCCCCATAAAGGATTCGTAATGAATCAGCAACTTCCTGACTGAAATGCTCTGCAATCCATTTTCGGATCATTTTATGAACGTCTTGTGCAACTTCTGGTGTTGCTGTCCGTCCGGTCCCGATGGCCCAGACTGGTTCGTATGCGATAACCAGTTTTGCAACATCTTCATTTTTAAAGCGTTCGAGCGCACCACTTATCTGTCGTTCGATTACAAGTGACGTGCTTCCTTCTTCCCGCTCCTCTAAAGTTTCACCAACACAGACTATCGGTGTCAATCCGCTTTCAAGGGCTGCGAGGGTTCTGCGACGAACGGAAGCATCCGTTTCGCCGAAGTATTGCCTTCTCTCACTATGACCAACAATAACATACCGGCACTTTGCATCAACAAGCATATTTGCTGAGATTTCACCTGTATAAGCTCCTTTTTCTTCCCAATACAGGTTCTGCGCTCCTACCACTACCTTACTCTCACTAGTTGCTTCAGTAACAGTCGCCAACAATGTGAAAGAGGGGCAGAGCAATACATCAACACCATCGACTGCCTCAGCTGCATTTACAATTTCATTTGTCAACTCTTTGGCCTGATTAACCGAAAGGTGCATTTTCCAGTTTCCGGCAATGAGTGGTGTCCTCATTTTAATTTCCTTTTTCTAAGCATCTGTCAGAGCTTTTAATCCCGGCAGTTCTTTTCCTTCAAGAAACTCCAGTGAAGCTCCTCCCCCAGTGGAAACATGTGTTACCCGATCAGACAGCCCCAGTTGCTTTATTGCTGAGGCACTATCGCCACCACCGATCACGGTTATAGCACCATTAGTCGTGGCTTCGGCAAGGGTTTCCGCAATAACTTTTGTTCCGTTTGCGAATGGCTCCATTTCAAAAACACCCATTGGTCCATTCCAAACAACAGTTCCGGCAGTTTTCAAAAGATCTGAATATAGTTTGCACGTTTCAGGGCCGACATCCAGTCCACGCCATCCGTCTTCTATGTTTCCCCTTTTAACCGTTTTGATTTTTGCATTTTCATCAAACGCATCAGCAGTAATATAGTCAACTGGAAGATAGACTTTCGCCTTACTGGTCTCGAATTTTGCTAAAAGTTCGCCGGCCATTTCCAGTCGTTCCTCTTCAACCAACGAATCCCCTACATTCATCTTTTGAAAGGCGTCAAACGTAAAGGTCATCGCCCCACCAATTAGGATCCCATCAACCTTATCCAAAAGGTTTTCTATTACATCTATCTTGCCGCTGATTTTAGCTCCGCCAAGAACTGCATAGAAAGGACGTTTTGGCTCGGACAATGCTTTTCCCAGATATTCTATCTCTTTTGCCATTAAATACCCGGCAACGGCCGGTTGTATTAGGCTGGAAACACCAACGTTACTTGCATGCGCCCTATGGGCAGTTCCAAATGCATCATTAACAAAAACATCCGCCAGGCGTGACAACGATGCTGCAAACTCTTCATCATTTGATGTCTCACCCTTGTAGAAACGGGTATTTTCCAGCAGGACAACATCTCCGTCTTTCATGTTTTCTGTCATCATCATTACTTCTGGACCAATACAGTCAGGCAATAAGTCTACCGGTTTTTCCAGAAGTTCTGATAATCTTTTTCCGGCAGGGAACAGGCTGAATTTCGGTATCACTTCTCCCTTTGGACGACCTAGATGACTTGCAAGGATTAGCCTGCCACCCTCTTTGATAATTTTTTTTATCGAGGGTAAAGCCGCGATAATTCGACCATCATCTGTAATTTCACCGTATTCATTCAAGGGTACATTAAAATCCACTCGCATCAGGACTTTTTTACCCTTTACGTCGATATCATCTATCGTTTTTTTATTAAACATAGCTATAACTCACGCATATTACGCTTTTGTATGAAACGCCAGACTAAAGTGGATTTCCACTCCCTGTCTGGCGTGATAATTTCTAGTTTGGCAATCGACTTCAGGCAATCTTTGCAATCAGGTCAACAACCCTGTTTGAGTAACCCCATTCGTTATCATACCAGCTAAGGATTTTGACAAAGTTGCCACCCATAACAGTTGTAAGGGTTGCGTCAAAAACACTTGAGTGGGGATTGCCAACGATGTCTGTTGAGACGATGGGATCTTCTGTATACTCAAGAATACCCTTCATTGGACCTTCAGCCGCTTCCTTGACCGCGGCATTAATCTCTTCGGCGGTTGTATTCTTCTCGAGTTCAACGGTTAAATCCACCAGACTACCATCGGGGACAGGAGCGCGAACAGCCATGCCGTCCAACTTGCCCATTAATTCCGGGATTACCTTACCAACGGCCTTGGCAGCACCTGTGGTTGTCGGGATCAGGTTGATGGCTGCAGAACGTGCTCTTCTAAGATCGCTATGTGGAAAATCAAGAATACGCTGATCGTTTGTGTAGCCGTGCAATGTTGTCATTAAGCCACGAATGATACCGAATTTGTCGTTCAAAATTTTCGCTACCGGAGCGAGGCAGTTGGTTGTGCAACTGGCATTTGAAACGATCTGTGCATCATCCCTCAGCATCTCTTCATTAACACCGAGAACGATGGTTGCGTCGATTTCATCTTTTGCCGGAACAGTTAATACGACTTTCTTTGCTCCTGCGTCGATATGCTTGGCGATCAAGGCGCGAGTTCTGAAAACTCCTGTTGACTCAACAACAATATCCACACCCAGTTCTTTCCATGGGAGGTTGGCGGGATCACGCTCGGCGAGGATTCTAATTGGTTTGCCGTCAACGACGATCGTGTCATTATCTACTTCTACCGATGCCGGGAAGCGTCCGTGTGTGGAGTCATATTTCAGAAGGTGACCGAGTGTTTTGGCGTCCGTAAGATCGTTGATTGCAACAAACTCGAGGTCGTCACGTGTAAAGGCTGCTTTAAACACCAGTCTTCCGATTCGCCCGAACCCATTGATTGCGATACGAGTTGACATAATTTAGTTCTTCCTAAGTTTTAGTTTTTTAATGCTTTAATTGGGGGCGGTTTCCATTCAGAAGGAAACATCCTCAACTCCCAATTTATAGTCTATTATATGGTGGTAAGTAATGAAGGCTTTTTTTAAAGTGCAAGGATTAAAAAAATAAATATTGTCTCGAAATTCCGTTGTCTCCAATTCATGCCTTCTGGATATAAACCCAGCTCATTATATGTTTAACCTCTAAAAGGTTTTCTTTTCCCCCTATACTTCTAACTTGAATTTTTAAGATTTGTTTCAACTTCTATACGGCTTTATCAGAGTTCTTTTGATTATGCTTCTTGGATAAGCGCCGCTGCCAGAGCAACCCCTTTTTCCAGATTCAGAAGAGCTGTGTTTATTGTCAAATGATAATGTGATGGATCTGTTAGGTCTGATGAAAGGTATTTTTTCACAAATCCTTCCCGTTGCTGATCGATTAATAAAAAGGCTGATTCGTTTGCCAAATCGGTCCTTTCAGGATAGTGATCCTTAAAATAGTTTATACGCCATTGCAGAGGAGCAACCAGGCGGATATGAAAACCGTTCTTCATTCCTGATGTAATCAACGAACTCCCTCTTCCTATCATAATAGAATGACCTTTTGCAGCAATCGCTTTAACCGCAAACGCAAGGTTCCTGAATGCACTCATCTCTGACGCTTCACCGGAAAACAACCCAACAATCCAATCCTCAATTTCACCTCGAATTCGTTTGTTAAGACTGTCCATCAGATTCTTTGAAACATTCCTCTCCTCACAAACCCATTCAATCAGCTTACGGTCATAGACCACATAATCCCTGCCTTGAATTACTTTCAATTTTTCGCCCAATAGTTTTGCAAAAGGAAATGCTGGACATCCAAACTGACGGGAAATTGTAAAAAACGGTTGATTTTCCAGGTGAGGTTTTTCTTTAGCTTCACTGGAGTGACGTCGCCACAGCTCTACCTGGGCTTTTATTCGAGCATCAAAACTGGGAAATACCGGCATGTTTTCCATGATATTCTCCTATCTCAAGATTCATGGTGACGGCATAAAAAACTACCTGTTCTTTTTAAGTTTACCACTCCCACACTTTTATTCTCAAGTGCTAAAAAATTAAAGAAGAGACGGATAATACACGGCAATGTCAAGACAGACCCCATGAGAATTTTATCACTTGACCTGCAATTCAAAATACAATAAATTTGGTAGACAATTCTACCAACTAAAGACATTTCTTTGAGGTGTGATGTGAAAGTAAAAAAAGTGGCCGTTCTGCTCGTCATTGGATTGACTATGAGTTTAAATGGTTTCTTTGTATCAAAGTCCAAAGCGACGACAAATCCTGACTCGCTGGCTATTGAGATTCAAAAACTGAGGAGTGAACTCGACCAGGCAAAGAAAAAAACCGATACAGCTATTCTTGTTTTGATGAAAGAGTTGAATGCAGGAAAAAGCGATCATCAAGCTGAGCCATCTAATGCTCCCGTTCTTGGTGGCTATGGGGAAATTCATTTAAATGGTGTTGAGGGTAGCGGCGGTGAGTATGCTGACATCCATCGCTTTGTTCTTTTCCTTGGATACCATTTTAACGATTGGATATCCTTTGATTCTGAAACTGAAATTGAACATGCCTATATAAAAGATGGAAACGGTGAAATTTCAATTGAGCAGCTTTACGTCAACCTTAACCTGAACGACCATTTCAACATCAAGTTGGGACGTATCCTCGTACCGGTAGGTATCGTCAATCAGCATCACGAGCCACCGGTTTTCCACGGAGTAGAACGCCCAACAATGGAAAAAAACATCATTCCTACCACATGGTTCGGCGAGGGTGGGGGTTTCTGGGGCCAGATTAATTCAGCGCTGTCGTATGAACTATACCTTTTGAATGGTCTGGATGCCTCTCAGTTTAGTGGCTCCTCCGGAATCCGTTCGGGCAGGATGAAGGAACGGCCTGGTTATAATAATCCTGCGGTAACGTCCCGGTTGAGCTATTCAATTCCAACGCTGGGACCTCTTAGCAAATTCAAACTTGGTGCTTCTGCCTATTACGGTGGTGGTAACAATACCAACAAAGGTGGCGATACCGGACTGGTCAATGAAACGGGTGTCTACTCCGGTGACTTACAATTCAATGTATTTGGCTTTGATGTGAAAAGTGTTTTTGCTCAAATATATATCTCTAATGCTGGTCAGATAGGTAATAATGTGCCTAAAATAGCAAGTGGGTACTACGCGGAACTGGCGAGAGATATTCTTCCTGAAACAATAAAGAACGGAAGACTTCAGGCGGCGTCCTTATACTTGTTTACACGTTATGATGTAAGTGACAACCAATTTGAAATGCCTCAGGGCGTCGCGGCAAATCCATCATACTCCCGAACAGAAATAACATTAGGGCTCACATTTTTGCCAATACACAACTTCAGTATTAAGACTGACATGCAGATTCCGGGCGATGATACAAACGAAGATCTACCAAAAAGATTTAACTTTGGTGTGGGCTGGTATTTCTGATGAGAATAATCCAGAGAGTTTTTTTGTTCTTTTTATTCACCTCATTACCCAATGCTTTTGGGAGTGAGGTGAATGAACTTCTTCCTGTTGTTCATGAGACTTTTGGTTATGAAACTGAAATGGAAGAAGATTACATCTTTCTGGATGAAAAGCAGCAAGACGAAATCGATAAAAAAAAGCTGGGTTCAGCCCCAGCTTTTCTTCCCTATTATAAGCTTACAGCTAAGGGTGATTTAGTGGGGTATGCTGTAAACTATGAAAGTATGGGGCGATATCATCCTTTTTATTTTTTGTTGATTTTGGATAGTGATCTTACAATCAAAAGTGTTACCGTTTTAGAGTATCATTCTCCCCATGGATATGAGATCAAGGAACCTTCTTTTCGGAATCAATTTATTGGAAAATCAAACAAAGATCCCTTAAAGATTGGTAAGGACATTGATGGCATCAGTGGGGCAACAATATCCTCCAATTCCATTACCGACAGTATTCGCCTTCTAGTAAACTACTTTGAGACAGGTATGAAATAATAGATCTTTGATGTTGCTGAATGTCTTTCTTTAAGATATTTTCTTTTTTCACATCAAAAGGGTATAAATGACCGTCATTTTCGCGACTAGTGGTGTAGAAACTCAACTATGGCTTCCGTTTATCGTGGCTTTATTTGTGTCTGGTTTTACATCCATTGGTGGTGTTTCCGGAGCGTTTATCCTGTTACCGTTTCAAATGAGTGTTCTTGGATTTACCGGGCCCGCTGTCTCTGCAACAAATCTTCTTTTTAATATCATTGCCATTCCCGCCGGGATTTACCGCTTTATTCACGAAAAAAGAATGGTTTGGTCGTTGACCTGGATAATTATAGCGGGAACACTCCCCGGTGTCCTTGGTGGTGTCTTTTTTCGAATTCTCTTTTTACCTGACCCCAGGCATTTCAAATTATTTGTAGCCTTAGTCCTGATTTATATGGGGATTCGTCTCTTGGGTTCACTTAAGAGTGAAAAAGCCGGTAATGGAAACAGAAAGACTTTTGTTGTTGAAAAAGAGAAAGTCAGTTTTCGTCAACTTCAATTCCACTTCAATGGGGAAGAATACCGGGCCAGTACCCCCGGATTGTTTATTTTGAGTTTTATCGTGGGATTAATCGGTGGCACCTACGGTATTGGAGGCGGCGCCATTGTGGCTCCATTTCTAATTTCATTCTTCCGTTTCCCCGTTCACGCTGTTGCAGGGGCAACCCTTATGGGAACTTTTTTGACCTCAGTTTCCGGGGTGGCTTTTTATTCACTGATAAATTCTTTTGATAAGTACTCCCACCTTTCTATTACACCCGATTGGTGGCTGGGTTTACTTCTGGGATGTGGGGGAGCGATCGGAATCTACATGGGAGCCCGGCTACAAAAATTTATCCCGCCCAATTATATTAAAGTACTTCTGATTTTCATTCTCTTCTTTATCTCAATTAAATACCTTGTTGAGTTCTTCTAATTACTTTTTTCTCGCCCAGATTTTCTCGATATAGGAGTAAGCATCTGATGTTTTGCAAGATGTTTCCCCATGATCAACTTCAACCACTCCAATCTTTTTAGCAACATCCTGGCAACGTTTCTTCAAAGCCTCTGAACGGCCACCAATTGCAATGAGAGCACTGTTCATTGCTTCACGTTTTCGGTTGATGTTGTTATGGATGGTATTCTCGACAGTCGAAATATAGTTTTCGAAATAGTGGTCCTCTAACTCTTTGTCATTCATAGCGAGGTGGGCGAGCAAAGTCCAGCCAGCCCTGCCGTACCATTCGTCATCTGATGCCGTCCACTGCTCTAAAAACGGTATGGCGATCTCCATTTTAGACACCACATTTTTCATCAACAAATCGACTAGCAAATGGTATTTGATCTCCGCCATCCATTCTTCTATAAGTTCTTCGTTTACTTCGGCTGGCTTAAGGATCATAGTGGCTAAAGTTTGAGCGTCAACATTTTGAGTTTTCCATAGTTGCTTTGCCAATTCGGAGTCAAACTTAATTTTCTTTTTCAGCTTATTAAGGTTGGCGAAACTTACCCCGAAAAGATTGTCACCTGCTCCGTGTCTTTTGTAGATTTTTATATTCTGGTCTGTGCCTGACTCTTTGAGTTCTACCATTACCTCTTCAAACGTCATTTTTCCTCCACTTTATAAACTCAGGGTACCGATATTCCTATTTCTTATACTTCCTTTTATCTCAATTGAGATTTATATTAAAAAAGTCGAAAAAAACGAAAATGTTTTTTTTGCGTTTGCATTCCAATAATGTTAGTGGAAGCTAATATTTTTTCTTTTGTGCCCCAACTCTTTTGGGACCAAACGGGAGCAACTTGATGCTTCGTTTCAGATTCTCCAGAGTATTGATTTTCTCCCTTGCATTTTTCCCTGTTGTTTTTAACTCTATAGCCGATTCCAATATTGCCGAAGAGGGCATTCCTTTTTTTGAGGTTTACACACCAGACATTTATAGATCTCAAAGCCAGAACACTGCGGTTGCTCAATCATCTAATGGATTCATTTACATTACCAACCAGAATGGTTTACTTGAATATGATGGAACCTCTTGGCAAGTAACAAAGCACCGCTTTGGGATGCAGCCTCTTTCAATAGACATAGATTCGAATGATCAGATTTTTTTGGGGTATGATCATGATATAGGCAGAATGAAGGTTGACAAAAAGGGTTCGCTCTATTTCGAATCCTTCATACCTCTACTGGAAGACAGCAGCATCGTTATTGATAATGTCTGGAGTACTGTTGTCACTCCCGAAGGTGTTTTTTTTGAAGATTGGGAAAATATCTATCGTTGGAAACCGGGCACGAATATTGATGATCCTGGTGAGCTCAAGGTTTTTTCTTTTAGTGAAGACACTCCCTTTTCCCGTCACGCCTATATTCGCGGTCATCACTACGTAACATTGTATGAAACCGGTTTGTGCGAAATAGTCGGTGATTCAATTCTTCCTGTGCAAAACGGCAAAGGTCTGGGACCCTACCTTCCTTTTGAAATTCTACCCATGAGTGATGGTAAATTACTTTTTCCCAGTTTTATTGAAAATGAAGTTGTATGGTTGGTTTTTGATGGAAAAAATCTTACCGAATTTAACGGTGAAATTGTAAATTATTCAAAAAATCTAAATCCGATCCATTGTACATTTTTAAAAGAAAATCTTTACGCCCTTTCCACTGAGATCGGCGGACTTCTGCTTTTTGATGAAAAGGGCGTCATAATTAACGAATTTAATCGCGATTTTGGTCTTCCCGATGAGGTTGCCCACACTCCAATACTAGACCATCAGCATGGACTTTGGATTCCTTTAGATTATGGAATTTGCAGGATCCGTTTGAACTCTGCCCTTTCTCACTATGGATACAATCAAGGTTTACACGGTTCGATCAACACTTTAACTCGTTTTCAGGGAACCCTCTTTCTTGCCACAAATGCAGGACTAATGAAACTTGTTGAGTCTGAAGATTTCCAGAAAAAAAATGCTGTTGTTCAAGTTGAAGATTTAACGAACTGGTGCTGGAATCTGCTTGAAGTCAATGGACAGCTACTTGTGAGCACCTACCAAGGTATTTATAGGATTAATTCTCCTGATAGTCCCGTCGAACTAATCTCCGAAGCATGGGGTGAACCTCTTGCAGCAACTCATGGAGGAAAACGTATTTTTTTTGGTTCCTACTTCGATGGCATTGGGTCACTAAAGTATCTCGGTAATGGTAAGTGGGAAGACGAGGGCTACATCGAAGGCACCCAGGATGAGATTTATAACATTCTCGCTGAAAATGATTCCACGTTGTGGCTAACAGTGGGCGGACGTGCGCTTGACAAGATTACAGTAACGACAAGTTTAAAAGAAAAACCCACCCTTATCAGTACTAGAGCTTACTCCGCTGAAGATGGGTTGCCTTATACAGAAATGCAGTATCCTTTCTTTTATAATAATGTATTGATGACAGGCAACGTGTTGGGTTTATTCTATTACGATGACATTGAAGACCGTTTTTATCCAGATACAACGATTAACACTTGTTTGCCTGAGAACTTTACTGATTTTACAAATCCATATGTAGATTCAAGGAATAGAATCTGGTTTGAATCAAACAATGAAAGTGGTTTGTGTGCTATTCCTTTGGCGAACAATAACTTTAACATTGCCCATTTCTTATCACAAGGTGTGACAAGTACATTCAGTAGCTACCACTTTGATTCCGACGGCACTGTTTGGGCAGGTGGTTCGGGTGGATTGCTTGTCAGGTATGATGAATCGCTCGTTGAACCATCATCACCAAAAATCAGAACCGTTATCCAGAGAATACTTATCAACGGAGAACAGGTTTCTTCCCATTGGAATCCCTTAAGTGGGAAACAACTCGTTATTCCATATTCGGAAAATTCAGTTCGACTAGAATACTCTATTCCAGAGTTTAATTTCTCGTCACAAAATGAATATTCATATCTATTAACAGGACTTTATGATAAATACTTGCCCTGGTCGCATGAATCGTATCGAAACTTTGATGGGTTACGTGAGGGTGCTTATACATTCCAGGTGAAGGGAAAAAACATATACAACCAGATCAGTCCCGTTACTTCTTTCAGTTTCAGGATACTTCCTCCCTGGTACCGTACCCCAGCGGCTTATCTTGGATACATAATCCTTCTGGTTTCAAGTGTTTATGTATACATCAGAACCAGAACAAAACGTGTGGAAAGGATCAACCGCAAACTTGAATCTCTCGTCGTCCAAAGAACAAGCGATCTTGCAAAAACAGTTGATGATCTTCATAAAGAAATTCTGGAACGTGAAAGAGCTGAGTCTGAACGTAAAAAGATGGAAGAACAGCTCTATCATGCTCAGAAAATGGAAACCATTGGGAGAATTACCGGTGGTATCGCTCATGACTTCAATAACATGCTGGCTATCATAAAGGGCCATTCGGATCTTGCCCTATTAACACTCGATCCTGATACTCCCATTTATAAAGAGTTTGATCTTATCCTGAAAACCGCTGAACGTGCGGGGAATTTAAGTCATCAACTTTTGGCTTACAGTCGCAAACAAGCGATGTCCCCTACTTCAATTGATCTGAATTCCATCGTTAGAGACATAAACCAGATGATGGATATGTCTGTATTTGAAAAAATCAAAGTAGAAATTGTTTGTGCAGAAAACCTTTGGAAAACCCGTGCTGATAGGGGCCATATGGAGCAGTCCGTCTTCAATCTGGCGATTAACGCACGCGATGCAATGCCCGAGGGTGGCGAACTAAAAATAGAAACCTGCAATTTCACTGTTGATGAAAAATATCATCGTGAACACCCCTACATCCCTCATGGGGAGTTTGTACGCCTTTCTGTATCTGATACAGGCGTGGGAATTCCCGAAGAGATTCGGAACACTATCTTTGAACCCTTCTTTACAACTAAAGAGCAGGGAAAAGGCACCGGGTTGGGCTTAAGCTCTGTTTATGGAACAGTGAAGCAGAGCAAAGGTTTCCTCGAAGTTGTCAGTGAAGTTGGTTTGGGAACAACCTTCCACGTTTTACTGCCCAGAGATTTAGAATCATAAAAAAGGGTACCACATTTCTGCAGTACCCTTAATTCAACAGATTTTATCTTAGAAGAATATTGCCCATAGGGCAAAAACTATCAGACCGAGAAGAATAGACATCCCGATGTTGATCTTGTTCCAGAACGGACTGATTGATAAAGCCTCGCCGGCCGCAAGCCTGTATCGGAACGTTAATCCATCCAGCTTTTCCTGTTTCGGTTTTTCTGTGAATAGTGAGACCAGAATTAGTACAGCCGTGCAGATCCCAAAGAGCAGTATCGCGAAATGTAAAAAGTTAATTTCGGCAAGCCATTCGGCTGGAGCAAACGTTAATGGATTCGATTTGTTTATCAGCTCAAGAATTAATCGTAGTGCTCCGAAACCAAACCCAGTGAACAGCGCCGCTAAAGCCCCTTTACCGTTCATTCGTGTCGAAAAAACACCGAAGAGAAAAACGGCAGCAATGGGTGGGGAGACGTAGGCCTGAACACTCTGCAAATAAATGAATAGCTGGTTAGAAAGACCCTTGATAAAGGGAACCCACATGATACCGAGAACAACCAGAACCACAGTGGCTAGTCTGCCCATACGAACCAACTCTTTTTCTTCCGCTTCCGGTTTGAGCTTTTTATAAACATCCATGGTAAACAGTGTTGAACTACTGTTAAAACAGGAGGCAAGGCTACTCATCAACGCCGCCAGAAGACTGGCTATCACGACACCTCTGACTCCCGCTGGGAGCAGTTTTGTCACCAGCGTCGGATATGCAAGGTTGCTATCTTTTGCAATAATTTCCGGGAAAAGTATAAAGGCAATGAGTCCGGGAATAACCATAATAAAGACGGGCAGGATTTTTAAATAACCGGCAAAAATAGTTCCGCCACGAGCATCATCAATACCCCGAGCACTCAGAACCCGTTGGACGATATACTGATCCGTACACCAATACCAGATACCAAGGATCGGAGCACCAAAGATAATTCCTGTCCATGGAAAATCGGGATCCGACAACGGTTTGAACATATGCCAGAATTCGGGAGGAGTATTACTCTGTAATCCAGATACTCCACCGACTTCATTTAGCCCGACAACGGTCAGGGTGACAGCTCCGCCGATAAGAATAAACATCTGGATTAATTCTGTATATATAACCGCTCTTAATCCTCCAATCACCGTGTAAATCCCCGTCGCAACGACCATAATAATCGCAGAGGTAACCATATCCCAGCCAACAATCTGCTTAAGAAGTAACCCACCTGCAAAAAGAGTCACCGATATTTTTGTCATCACATATGCGACAATTGAGATGGAAGTCAGATACCAGCGACTTGCGGAGTTATAACGCCTCTCAAGAAACTCCGGCATAGTAAAGACACTGCTTCTCAGATAAAACGGAGCAAACAACCAACCGAGCAGGAGAACGATTAAACACGCCAGCCATTCGAAGTGCCCCACAGCAAGACCGCTTGCCGCACCTGAACCGGCAAGACCGATGAAGTGTTCACTACTGATATTTGAGGCAAAAAGAGATGCACCTATTGCAAACCATCCGACATTTCTACCGGCAAGAAAATAGTCTGTACTATTTCCTTTTCGCCTTGAAACAGCAATTCCAATCCCGAATAGAATTATGAAATAACCGGCGAGCACGAGGATGTCTATACCAGCGATGTTAACAGACATAAGTTTTCCCAAGTAAAAATCAAAACCACTCAATTTACGTGGAATACTATAATACATCACCGGGGTAAAAACAAAAGGGACAGAATAAAAAAACAATTCTGTCCCAAAGTCTGGCTCAAACTCTAAACGAAAAGACTATTCTTCGCCCTGAGTGAAATCCATTACATCATCTATTTCTTCAATGCTTTTTCCGAGGTTAGCAAGCTCCCACTTGGCAGAAAGAACCATTCCTTCGTCTGAATTATCGCTGTAATCCTTTAGGAATTTTTCATACGCCACGCGAGCGTTTAACGTATCACCCAAATCGTTTGCATAGAGAAAACCGATCATAAACTGGGCTTCGTCTGCCTTGTCGCCCGTTGGGTATTGAGCAACTACTTCTTCATAAGCATTGACCGCTGCATTGAAGTCTCTGGCTTCCTGCGCTGTTTTCGCCTTGGTGAAAAGGTCTGCTTCGCTTGGTTTCTGTTGACAACCAACGACCAACACCAGGATAGAAATCAAGAGGATCAATGGAATAATGACGATCCGTTTCATCAAACTGCTCCCGTTTAAAATGATTAGAGCGAGAATTTATCAATGTGCTTGGCAATAAGCAACATGATAAAGTTTATTTTTTGCTCGTTTCTATTCCGGCCTCATCAAATGCCATGGCTGCCGCTCCAAGCAACCCGGCCTCATCTTTAAGTTCTGCTCGCTGGAATCTGACTTCTTCCCAGCTTGGAGTATAGCTTCTTTTTGCTGCTACTTCTGCTGCCGGCTCAAAAAGCCATTTTCCCGCATTGGCTAAACCACCACCAACGAGAATAACTTCCGGGTTAAAAATATTCACAAGGGCTGCCACACCAACACCAAGGTAATGACCAACCCGTTTCCAGGTCTCAATGGCCCATTCATCACCCATTTCGGCGGCTTTTGTCAATTCCGAGGGAGTCTCTGGAACCATAGTTTTGGGGAATACTGTTTCCGCCATACGCATCGTCCCGCGAATGTTACAAAAAGCTTCAAAACATCCGGTTGCTCCACATTCACATCTTGGCCCATTCACATCTAAGGGAATATGACCCAGTTCACTTGCACCACCACCGCTACCACGGAAAAGATTTCCGTCTATCATAACCCCACCGCCAACACCTGTCCCCAGTGTCAGCACAACAACATTGCTGCAACCAACGGCACCGCCCCACCGAGTCTCTGAATAGACGAGCAAGTTGGCGTCATTTTCAAATGTAATCTCTATTCCGTCCGCAAACGGTTTCAACTTATCCACGATGTGGACATTATCCCAAAGTGGAAAATTCGGTGAGAGACGGACTATTTTGCGTGTTCTATCTACTAAACCCGGAGATCCAACTCCAACACCAACAATCTTGTGTTCCGGGTCGCTTGTTTTCTCTTTTATCAAACCACCAAGTAGAGATATTACCTTTTCAGGCGCACGGTCATTTACCTTGATTCGTCCACTTTTCAGTATTTTGCCATCAGGATTTACTACTCCCCATTTTATAGAGGAACCACCGATATCTATACCCAAAACATTCTTTTTAGACACAAGACTCACAATTCCCGCCTAACTACGTTTTTAAGTTCTACTCCATCTATGGTCAAGGTGTTCCTGCCTAATCTATCCGGTTTACGTATTACCTTTACGGCACTTCCCTGAGCAAGCTTGAATTGACCTGACAACATAAATCCATTCACCGGAATATCTTCCAGATTGATGATTATATCTACTTCTCCGTCAAAGTTTTCAAAACTATAGAGGCCACGCGCCGGATCCATAAAAACAACGACATTCTTTTGTCCAAAACCAGCATTTACTCTGGTCGCTTTTCCCTGCCAGAAAGATTCTGACCCGTTTGGAGCAACATTCAAAATGGCATGACCCGGTTTACTGGTAATACCCATTATGTTTTCATATAAGAACTTAAGTCTCTCTGCAACGACTTCCACGTCCTGATAACTTCCACCAGGAATCTTTCGTTTATCACCACCGGGGGTTTTATACCACGTTGCATATTCTGGGTTCATGTAGCTCGTTAACGCCACTGAAGAAGATTGGTTGTTGAGTGTTCTGGTGTGTCTCCAGGCTCGCCACAGAGGAGCAGTAAAAGCAACCGCGCTAAATTCTTCAGATGCGTGGACTCTCAGACCACCATTTAAATGTACCCATAATCCCAAGGCCATCTCAGTAAGCTGCTGTCTATTCCTCCGTGATTCGCCACGCAAATTCCGATCAATCAACGCCAGATTACATGCGGGCATTTCACTCGCGATTTTATGGACCATGGCAACGTCACTACTCCAATTTTCTGGAGGTGACAATACAATATTGTGAATAGGTAAACTGATCGGCGACAAACGCATTTTTCCTGATAAAAGGTTTGTATAGTCGCCGTACCACGCTGCTTTTCGGTCTGTTGCTGCCCTAATCGTCCCAATTGTGTTAGCAAGCAAATCGTCCAAACCCAGTTTTAACCTTAGGGTGTCAGACGGTAACCCAGAATTTCTGACATCAATATCCCATCGCGTTAAATTTGGCAGATACTGAATCGTTCCATTTTTTAATGCCCAATCCAGTAGTGATTCCAACCCGCGACTATTATCTGAAGACAGGGTGTCAACATAGGACGAATTATTTGTATAGACATAGCTTTCAAACAAACCATCTATAGCAATAAGAAACCCTTCGGGATCACGCATGGAAAGTTCAGGGTTCAAACTTTTTGCAATTGTATAGGGTAACCCCGTTTTGTTTCCTGCCAGTTCCAAGGCGGGCAGAACGGTCCCATTGGCACCGGGGTCGTTAAAAGAAGGGAAGGGGGGACGGTTAATTATCCGTTCCCGACCTTTGGAGTTGATCGTTCTTGAATTCTCCAGTAGCCAATGGTCCCACGCAGCCACCACTCGGAATTTTTCGTCTTGACTATAAAAGGACCGTTTCTCAAGAACATCTATCACTCGTTTGGTTGCAAGGTTTTTAAGTTCGCTTTGATTAGTTAAAGCGTTCTTCGCTAACTCAACGGCTTCTTCTTTCGTTTTGCCTATCGCAAAAACAACGACTGGTTTTTCTGGACTGAAGAACGAAAAACGACCGAATAGTTTGGTTCCTCGTATGGGTTCAAGGGGAGGCCATGGGTTAACATACTCAACCCTTCTGGTCTCTTCGTCCGGCATCCATTCGCCGTTTGAAATCAACGCCATTGTTGTTTCGCCCGATTCAGAGGTAGCCAAAAAGACCTTGTTTACATCGTCCCATTGCGTCGAGAAATTGCGACCTTTTCCTATCAAGGACTGGAAATCGAAGTATGGCGAGAAGGTAGCAACCTCCCTGTATTTGCCTTCCAGCTCAATCATACCACATGCATTTTCCGGGTGCAGGGTTATAACTTCTACAACCGATCCAACGATTTTCCTCTTTAGAAAATCCGGCCTTGCAAGTGTCGGGGTTGAATAGTCCTCTTCAGCATTGATATCCCAAATCCATTGGTCCAGAAACTTTTGACCTCCACGAAAAATTCCTCTCCCGGGATTTGAATCAATTGGATCGTTCTTTAAGTAGGTTTGCAGGTTGGCGACAACTCCACTATGCGATATAAGGGCGATGTACCCTTCGCTCGCCGCACGGTGTTTTCCCATTACATCCAGAAATGACTGGGTAGTTTGGTGGGGTGGAGTAATGTCCTTGGTACAAGAAACCGTTAGTAGAAGAATCAAAAAGAAAAGTGATCTAAGCTGTTTCATAATTATCTCTATTTGATTTTCTTATTGTCAATTCCCGTTTTATACGCTTGGAATTAATACGGAAATAGTCGTTCCGTCTTCACTTGAAGTGCTAACCAATAGCTTTCCTTCCAGCAATTTTACCAAACGGACAACGAGAGTCAGTCCAAGACGAATGCCCCCATCTTTGAAATACAGAATTTCTGTTTTATCAAGGTCGTTTTGTTTGTGAATCCAGTCAACGAGTTCCTGATTCATTCCCGGACCATTGTCGTGAACCGTTATCTTCTGGTGCTTTTCTTCCTTTTTCAAACTCAGGTCAACCACTCCGCCATTGGCAAACTTTATTGCGTTGTGAGTCAACGTTCCAAGAATAATTCCCAAAATCCCGGCATCACTTTTGAGCATCGTGCTGCTGCGCACCATTCCAAGTGTTAGCTCAACATTTTTCATGACCGCAAAACCTCTTGATTTCGCAACTGTTGCTTCCAAAAGGTCCTTCGCTGGAAAGACACTCAGTGCCACATGTTTTGATCCAGCTTCCAGTTTTGCAAGTTCTCCAACACTTGACAAGAGGTCTTCCAGTCGATCAGTACTCTCACTGATCTCAGAGATAATATCTATACACGATTCACTCATCTGATCAACTTTGTTGCTGACGAGCTTTACTTGTGATGATAGCTTGGACAGAGGTGTTTGCAATTCCCGCGAAATACCTGAAATGAATTTATTGTCAAAATAGGTTTTTACTTCGCCTGCCCTTTGGTCTTTCTTTAACTCTTCCTGTAAAGCGGCGATTTCAGTAATGTCGACCGAGGATTCCCCAAATCCTTCAACTTTCCCCAAGATGTTTATAATTGGGAAATAGGTGACTTGATATACTCGCTCCTCACCTGAAATTTTTACCTTTCGACGAGTGTTGACGGGTGTCTTTTCTGTCATCGCTTCTTTGGCATAACTTGCTGTATTCCACGACGTTTTTTCAAGTATCCAGCCGGCACCTTGCCCAACAATGCCATAGCCATGACGCTCCATAATCACATTGTTTGCATATACAACCTTGAATTGACGGTCCATCATGGCAACTCCATTGTCCAAAGAATTCAGGATCAATTGGAGTCGAGACGTTTTTCGGGTCGCATTTCTATAATCATCACTAATAAAACGCGCAGTATTGCTGATTGTGCTAACCAATGGATGAAATAGCTCATCAACATCGTTTGTTGATAAGGAAAGCGGAACATCTTTCCCTATCTCTTTTACTTCCTTTTCTATCTTTTTCAGGGTTTCCTGATGCTTGTCAATGCTCTCGTTATCCTTTTTCTGGATATATTTTAAACTAAGCCAGAATACTAGAATTGCAACTAAAGACAAAACGATGGTTACAACAAGTGAAATCACCGAAAGATTTTGAGTCTTCGATGCTAAATCAATTTTTTCCCTGCCGGTGACCAACTTCCAGCCTGTGTTCCCAATGGGTAAATAATGACAGAAATAGGTCCCATAACGGGACATGATCGTTTCTTCACCTCTTATTCGCTGAACAACCTGTTTTCCCAGTTCGCTAATTGAATGAACTGGATGGTTGTTTAGTGAAGTTCCTGTTCTGCCAATCAAGACGGCTCCCAAGCTATCGAGAGCTACAACCCGTCCCTTTGAATCAACAATCATAGACCATTCTTGATCAGTATGTGTCATTTGTGGAAGTAACTGCCCACCATCCATCTCAATGAAGAGTATTGATACAATGGATCCTTCGATAATGACGGGCCATGAGGCGCCAATCGGTTGGGGTGATGGAGAGGTTGAAAGTTCACCGCCGGTGTACCACGCCGCAGAACGTCCCCTCGTTGTGGCACTTTCCCGAACAGATTTCAAGTTATGCAACTGCTCAAGGTCGCGGACCTTGTCAACAAGTCTGTCGCCGGGAATTCTACGGAGAACACCTTTCATGGTAATGAGACCAACGGCATCGATGGATGGGTCGGTGATTATTAGTCCACGCATGTTTGCATCGAACTCATTTCCGCCCGCTCCCCCCAGAAGGTCATTTAAAATCGCTTTATTGGAGTATACAAGAATCTCGCTTGCGTTTTCGCCACCGGGGTAATGCCAGGCTTTTCCGCGTGGAATTAGATTGACCGAAGGTATTGATCGTCCATCTTCATACCATTCCCCTACTGTTGAAACAAGATTTTCCAAGGCACTATTGATTCGATTTATTCTCTCTTCAATGTTTTTAGCAGCGGTTTCAGTGTAGTGCAGGTTCCAGCTATTATCCTGCCGGGAAAGAAGATTTTCGTATCCTGAACGCCAGATCTGATCCACGCTCCAGGTGGAGAGGAGTGTTATTATCAAAAACACAATCAATAAAGGAGTGATTGTCTTTACTGAGTTAAATATTTTATTATTAGTTTTTGTTTCTGCCTTTTTATTTTCTGTCTTCATTGAAAACAAGCCTTTATGAAAAAACAACAACAAAAATCCTGACGAATAATGGAGTCTCTCTATTTACTAACTTTTTAGGTATTTAAACAAGTGCGATGAAGAGGTTTTATTGAAACAAATCCTCTTTTTTCCCTGTAGCTTTGGCTTCAATTTTATTCTGATCTTTTTTCCCGTTTCGCTGTTTAACCCCTCTTAATACTAGGCAATACTTTCTGACTGTCTGTGGCTATTTGGTTTAACTTCCCTTAATTTCTGTTTCAACGTATTTGGAAAAAACATGAAAAAAGTTTCGCACATTATTTTTGCCTTATTTTTATTGATGTCCCTGTTCCTTTCAACCGCGCTTGCTGAAGAAACCGAAAAACAAGATGTGATTTCTGAACGCTTGGAACGAGACCATTATTACCAGAATGCGACCATGTCACCTTTTACCATTATTGGTCGAAAAATTCTGGAAGAGAATAAACCCTTAAGGGTAACTCTTCCCGGAGATACTCTGCTCATGGGATATCCCGGCGCTGATGTTGGCATTCCAACCCTGGAGTTTATCTGGAAAAAGAATTCCAGCGTTGTTTATGTGCGTTCACCTCTTGGTGGAAAATTCTATAAGGACCGGCAGAAAATAGGTCCAATACCTGTTTCCCTTGTATCTGGCGACACTGTTGTTGCCGAAAGGTTCCGGCTGCGTCTTTATGATGGTAGCCTTGGGAAAAGTATCATGGCATATGATCCAGATCTTTCAAAGAATGTCAAGCTTAGAGACTATCCTGTAAACTCAAACTACGTTGTTGAAGCCACATTGACTCGCCACGGCGTTCTGGATACCCTTGTGATGGCGACCAGCACCGGCAAAACTCGATCGTACCTTCGATTTGCCAAACTTAATTTTACATTAAATGGCCTTCCATCTTCACTTACCCTTTTTGTGCCAGCATCAAAACCAGACGCGTATGGATTTATTCCATTCACGGATGCCACAAGCGGAGTGGAAACCTATGGCGCCGGTCGATACCTTGATGTGGAATTGCCCTCTTTTGACGCCGAAACCATTATTCTCGATTTTAATCGAGCCTATAACCCATATTGCGCCTACACAACCTATTTTGATTGTCCAATCCCGCCTTTGGAAAATCACATCGAGGTGAAAATTGAAGCAGGCGAAAAGAACTATCACTGAGATACTCCCATGCTAAAACCAGGTAATCCGGGTAGAAACGGATATTTAATAGTCTTTGAAGGTATTGACGGATGCGGCAAGAGTACTCAGGCCCGTATGCTGGAAGAGTATCTCACTGAGAATAATTTGAAGACAATCAGGTCTTTTGAGCCTACAGACGGGGAATTTGGACAGAAATTACGCGAAATCTGGAAAAAAGGGGTCAGGCATGACCCAGCCGAGGAACTAGAACTATTCCGATTGGATCGCAACGATCATGTCAACCGACTCATCTTGCCTGGTCTCAAAAATGGGACCGTTGTCATTCTGGATCGTTACTATTACTCCAGCGAAGCCTATCAGGGAGTACGCGGCGACTTCAACCCAAAATATGTACACGATGTTATGGCGACCTTTGCGCCCCAGCCCGACCTTACACTCGTGTTCAACATGGATATTGAGGATGCTCTGAACCGGATCATCTCTTCAAGGAATGAAACGCCTAATGTGATGGAGAAAAGGGAAAACCTCAGGAAGGTTCAGCAGGCATTTAGCAAAATGACTTATCCCGAAATCTGCCAGATTGATGCTAGCGGATCGATTGAAGAGGTGTTTTCTCGAGTACTACAGCCTGTAAAAAAATTGCTCTCCGTTTGATTAAATAGAAAAAGCGCCAAAGAATTCTTGACGCTTTTCTGATCCTCTAAAAACATTAGCTATCTATTTCTACAGTATCCCCGATTGCAGGGAGGAGTTCCAATTCCTTCTTCACAGCGACATACATTATTTTTTTGTTCGGAACATCATAAACTTCCATTGTGGGCAAATCCATATTGCCTTCAGCATATTTTTTTAGTTCTGGATATACTTTTATGATTCCCATTAGTACCGAAAAGGGCCCTTTAAAGGGAAATTCAGTGACAAAACACTCCTGTTTGGGGAAATCCATCACTTCACCCGGCTTGTTCTCCAATGATAGTTTTCCGTAGTCACCAACCTCAACAATACATCCGGCATAACTTCTGAGTTCCTCTTTGGGTGTAGTCTGGGGATTGTCAAAATAGATACCAAAACCCTTTGTTGTGCTGATTTCTATCTTCAGCAAATCCTCATAGATTTTATCCATTACACCCTTGGTACCTTTGTACTCACCTATATGTTGGTTATAAACCAATCTAAAAGGACCAACAACTTTGCTTTCGATTTTCGGTCTGACAAAGAGTCCATTATTAAACAAAAACACTAAAATTCCTATTACAAGAACAGCGATTACGATCAGAGCGTATTTCATTTATTTTCCCCTCCATTAGTATTCGGCTCGCCATTAAACTAATCAAATGTTCAGTAGTTTTCAAGTTTCAAACTCCTGTTCTCCACATTACACAATCCTTAACTCTTCCTTTGTCGTTCCTTATATTACGAGTCTGAACTTAACAGAAGAAATAACTTATGAATCGTGAATTAATTGAACGCCATGTGCAGGCTGCCGCTGAAAAAATCAGCGAAGTCGAAGAGAAAATGGCCGATCCATCTATCGTCAGTGATCGCAACCAGATGAGCGAGTTGGGTCGCGAACACCACCGTTTGAAGGAAATTCTGGCTGCCTCAGCGGAACTAAAGGACCTTGAAGAACAACTCGAAGAAGCCCAGGAGATGGCTGCTGACGATTCCGACGAAGAGATGGCTGAGCTTGCCAAAGCGGAAGTGGATACGCTTACCCCTAAAGCAGAAACAGCCATTAATACTCTTCATATAGCGTTGATACCTCCCGACAATTCTGATAATAAAACGGCCATCGTTGAAGTTCGAGCCGGAACAGGTGGTGAAGAAGCCGGTCTTTTTGCTGGCGATCTTTACCGTATGTATCTACGTTACGCGGAAAGAGCAAACTGGAAAACAGAGACTCTTTCCGGAAACTCCAGCGAAATGGGCGGATTTAAGGAAATTGTTTTTGCTGTACGCGGTGATGGTGCCTACGGACTTCTCAAATACGAAAGTGGTGTTCATCGAGTACAACGCGTACCTTCAACAGAATCGCAGGGTCGAATTCATACCTCAGCCGTTTCAGTGGCTGTGTTGCCTGAGGCTAACGAAGTGGACGTTGATGTTGATGAAAACGAGCTGAGGATTGACACCTACCGCGCCTCTGGTGCTGGTGGTCAGCACGTCAACAAAACTGAATCTGCAATTAGAATCACGCACATTCCTACCGGCCTTGTTGTCACTTGCCAGGACGAAAAAAGTCAGCATAAAAATAAAGCGAAAGCAATGCGAGTACTTCGTTCTCGTTTATATGAACAAGCCCTCCAGGCTGAAGCCGATAAGCGTGCCGAGAGCCGCCGTTCACTGGTTGGTACTGGCGATCGTAGTGCTAAAATCAGAACGTATAATTTTCCACAGGGCAGAGTCACCGATCATAGAATTAACCTCACACTCTATCGTCTTAACGAAATTCTTGATGGTGATTTAAACGAAACTATCGACGCTCTCAGGTTGCATGACGCAGAAGAACGTCTTCGCGAAGGTGTTTCGTCCAATGCCTGATGCCGGTAGGGGAGTCGAGTCTAAACGTTTGATTGATTTCCTTAAACTCGGGCAGGAGTATCTCGAGAAAAAGGAAATAGATGAAGCTCGGCTGAAAGTTGAAAGACTGCTTTGTCACATTCTTGAAAAAGATCGTATAGGTCTCTACCTCGATTTTGACCGTCCCTTGTCTAGGGTGGAAATAGATCGTTTCCGTGACCTGCTTAAACGAGCTGCCTCCGATGAACCCATTCAGTATATCATCGGTGAAACCGGTTTTTACAACAGTGAGTTTTTTGTTCGACCCGGTGTTTTGATCCCACGACCTGAAACAGAACTTATCATTGATTTATGTAAAAAATACTTACCTTCGAAAGGCTACAATAACGGTCTAGATATCGGTTGCGGGTCTGGAATCCTGGCGATTACGGCTCTGGAAGAGGGAATTTCAGCGAAAATGACCGCTTTAGACGTCTCAATGAACGCAATTTATGTCACGTGTCTGAATGCCGTGAAACACGGATATGCCGTTATCGGTGACTTGGAATTGCCCGACAATGAACCTTCTTTTAGCGACTTTCTCCTCTCAAGTGGTAACACAATTACGCTAACCAAAAAAAACACTGACACGCTTCAAACGCTGGTCGTTTGTTTGATGGATGCGTTTAAAACGGGAGTAACTCTTTCCGGTGCTCCATTTGATCTTGTGATTTCTAATCCCCCCTATATCACACAAACAGAATACGATTCTCTGCCGCAGCACATTCAGAATCATGAACCGGAAATCGCGCTTCGTTCTGGTCAGGACGGATTGGATGCTCACCGCAGCTTAGCGTCTTCACTGGAGAGATGGCTGGATAATGCTGGTGTCTACTTTGGTGAAATTGGAGCTGAGCAACAGGACTCCATTCTAACTATCTACAAAAAATCTTTCAATAACGTTGCAGTCTTGAAGGATCTTAATAATCTTCCTCGAGTGGTTCACTGCAAAAAACTTTGATACGAGTTACCTATGAAGGCCAAACAATTTACGGTTGACAGAGATTACCTGAATATTGCATGGCCTTTTCTTGTGGTCGCATTTCTACTCCGTTTATCCATATTGTTTCTTGTGCCCAGCCATCCGGTAGGTGATCAACGCATTTTTCTACAACTTGCAATTTCTTTGGCAAATGGTGCCGGCTTCAGCGATGTTGCAGGCCATCCTACAAGTTTCTTTTCACCTGGCTATCCTTTTTTCATTTCAGTCTTCTATTCTCTATTTGGAACGACTGATTTCTTCTTAAAATCTTTTCAGGTTCTCTTATCTATAGCAACTTTGGGTATAACAGGTTTTTTCAGTTACCGAATCGGGGGAAGGTTTACCGGACGCGTTGCCTTGGCTTTTGGAACGCTTTATCCAGCGGATATTTTTTACACAAATCTACTTTATTCAGAGGTTTTATCCGCTTTCTGCGTCACATCTATTCTGCTTTTACTATATCCATATTTAATGGAAAAAAAACGTGTTCGGTTGTCCAGTTCTTCTATAATCCGATGGGGATCTGCCGGACTAATTGCCAGCTTTATCAGCCTGATTCACCCATTTTTTCTACTATTTGTGCCACTTCTCGGAATTGCTGTTATTGTCATTCAAAGAACCAACAAACGTTTGATTGTCCTCTTGGCAACTCTCGCTTTTACCGTTTCTATCATACCCTCTGGGTATTGGTCTATCCGTAACAACCACCTGTTTGGTGTGCCCTGGCCTTCCTCCAATACCGGAACACAATTCTGGATAGGAAACCATGAAGGGACCACGGGTGGCTACCCCTGGACATCCTCAATCTTGCCAACGGAAACACGGCAACAGGAGAGCTATAACCTGTTTGTACATTCAGCCACAAAATATATAACCACTCAGCCTCACCGTTTCATTAAAAGTATTCCATCAAAAATTCGATATGCCGTAGGAAGTGATTATGGCCCCATTGTTGAATCATTCTTTAACGATGAGTTCGATGATTTCAATAAGGTTACTCAACGAACACCCTTGTTACTTCTGTTATTCAACTGGTTCCTTCACACTGTAATCTTTTTCGCAGGCTGGGCTGCGTGGTGGTTTGCTCCTCGCGGCCATTGGCGCTATATGGTAGCTGCAGGTATAATACTTCCGTTATTGGTTTCAATATTTTTCTACGGTTTGCCACGTCTATTTTTCCCCTTCACACCTCTGATCATTATCGCAGCTTCTCAACTACCGGTGGACCACGATAAGTTTTTCCTCGGAACAATTCTCTGGCGATTCAGCTTCATGCTGATGAGCCTTTTCCTGATCTTTGTCTGGGGTCTGGAAGCTGCCGCTTTTCTTTCTCTTATCTAAAAAAGAAAAGCCCACCGAAAAATCGATGGGCTTCAAACCAAACTCTATTAAAAATCAAGCAGCTGTTTCTGCTTTTTCTTCTATCACCTGCGGTGCCGGTGTGACACTACCATCACGGCCCAGTACGCGCTTGTGTTGTCTTGCCCAGACCAATGCCAACGTTCTATAAAGCATGTGAGCAAATTTTGAATATGGCATATACCACAGAATGAAGAAGACAACCACGATGTGGATGTAATACATGGGATATGCGATCAGGTGAACATCAAGTGCCCTGAACATCCAGGAGAACATACCTGTCGCACCAACCAGGAAGACCATCCAGAGGAAAAGTTTGTCCGGATAACCATCTGCGCCGACATCATCTGATTTGTTGCTACGACGAATAACCATCATCAATGAACCGATCATAATCGCAGATCCCGAAACCCAACCAAGAATTTTAATGGGGTGGAACGGACCATAAGGTGACAGGCTTGCAATTTCAAGGTGTAGCATATGACCAAAGATAACTGAGAACGTAAGAGCCAATCCGGCTGTCAGTGCTGCACCAATAAAACCATACATCACCAGAAGGTGAGCGATACGACGTGGCCTATTCTGTCCACATTCAGCAAATCTTTTATGGGTAACAATCTCAATGATTGTTGAAATCAACGCAGAAATGAATCCTGGGCCACCAGGAAGTGCGGCACCGTGGTTTAAGCCTTTCCAAAAACGGAATAAACCAATTCCCGCAATAAGGAAGATCAGTATATTACCGGCAATGAAGAGCATTTCAGTCTGTCCTGCTGGAATAAATGTTGTCAGCATTACATGCTCAGACTGGAAGTAGCCACCAATTGAAGTTGGAACCATAAAATCTTCGTGATGGGCCGCAGGCTGTCCGCCATTCACCGCCATGTTTCCAAAGATCAATGCCAGAACGATGAGTGCCGGGAGAAGAAGGAGAAGAGGAAGAGCCTTTGGTGAAGCAAGCGCTTTGCCCATGAACCTTGGGAAAGTAAAGGATTCATAGATGTAGTCTCTAATTCCTGCCAGAACATCACCGGGCCGTGCATCGCGAGGACAACGTGTTGTACAATCGTTGCACTGGTGACAGAGCCAGATATCAGGATCGCTCAGAAGCTCGTCTTTCATACCCCACTGTGCCCAGAGCATCTCTTTTCTTGGGAACGGTTTATCTACTGGGGACAGTTCACAAACAGTGCTGCAGGTCGCACACTGGTAACATTTTTTCAAGGTATCTCCGCCGGCAGCTTGTACTCGGCGAATAAACTCCAGATCAGGTTCAATAACCTTACGGTCAGCCATCACTCACCCTCCCAGGGCATATCGTCTAACTTGACTTTTAAACACATGTTTCATGCCGTTGCAAAGATTGGCACAATATTGCGAAATATAGTGCAAAGTCGAGTTTAAAATCCAGCAGATAGGCAGGACTAACCCGATGTTAATTCAAGAACCCGGAAAGAAAAGAGACGCTTTTGTGCTTTTCTTCACAAGGCTTTAATTGCTTTTCGCTCTTTACGCAGTCAGTGCTCCCGGAGACATCCTTTATCACCTATCTGCAACCTATCTCTCTCAGTAAACCACTTTCTTTTCTCCAAACTCCTCCTCTTTTTATTGATAACAATACTTTCCAAAGCCTTATCATCTTCATTAACTTGGAGTTTCGTGATAGCGGTCACCAATTTATATTGACTTTGTTCGCACTATTGCGTTATTAGCCCGGTGGTCCGGTTAAAAAATGATACTGCTCACTCTATCCGGCACTGTTCGCCTAAAAGTTTAAAACGTTATAACTATCTTTACTCAAGGAAAAAACAATGAGAATTTTGAAAACGTGTTTTATCGCATTATTCCTTTTAACCGGTGCTTTTTCTGCATTCGCTGAGAGTGAAATCACCGACGTTACCTTTACTCCAGAATCACTTGGTATTGAAAGACTGGTTAAGGTCTATACTCCGAACGGATATGATCCTGAGGACGCTACAGGTTACCCACTTATCATTTTCCTGCACGGTGCAACGGTAGATCCAAACTCGTTCACGGATTCTGGTGACCTTCAGGATGCACTTGACCTCCTGATTCAATTCGGTACAATTCCACCATCAATCGTTTGTATCCCCGATGGTAGCATTGAACCATTCGCCGGAAGTTTCTACACCAACTCCGACATGTATGGTGATTTTGAAGATTTCATCCGTATCGACCTTGTTACCTTTATGGACGAGAGCTACAACACCGTCGGTGATCGCGCCAACCGTGCGATCATGGGTCACTCCATGGGTGGTTTCGGTGCGATGAAAATTGCATTCACCTATCCCGAAACCTTTGCAGTAGTTGCTGCACACAGTGGTCCCCATACACCTGAACTTTTCGCTGACCTTGTTCCTAACGTCATTGAAGAGAACGATCCAAACGATGAAGGTGCCCCCTATACCTATGATTACGAAGCCGGAATCTTTACTGAGCTGATGTTCTCCATGGCTGGCGCTTTTACACCCAACGTCGATTCACTTGAAGTTCCGTTAATCGAAAACCGTGTTGACTTCATTCTTGATGATCAAGCTGAATTGGTTCAACCAATATTTGACCAATGGCTCCCCCATTTCGCAGCCAATAAAGCCCGTGCAAATATTGACAACATCCAGTATATGCCGATCTACTTTGACTGTGGTACTGAAGATGAATTGGGAATCTATCCGATGAACATCGCCTTTAGGGACACCCTCCTCGGCTTAGGTCTTACTGAAAGACCGCGTACAACCGGTGATGGCAATTTCTACTGGGATGATTACGTTGGTGGTCACAGTGATGGTCTTGCCGACCGTCTCCCGATCAGTTTTGGTTTTGTTGGACATGCTTTCAACAATCCTAATGGTGTGGATGATGTCACCATCAGCATTCCAAATCAGATATCACTTCAGCCAAACTGGCCGAACCCATTCAACGCCGGTACATCAATCAGCTTTGACCTGAACAAAACTGCCAATGTCACCCTTTCGGTTTATGACATTAACGGCCGTCTGGTCACAACGTTGATGCAGGGACAGCAGAGTGCTGGAAGTAAAACCCTTTCATGGCAACCAAATGCCAGTGTAGCCAGTGGTGTATACTTCCTCAACTTGAATACTGAAGACGCCAGCGCCACAAGGAAAATTCACCTTGTGAAGTAAGGCGTATCCAAGTCTATACTATGGGTGTTCCGAATCTTCGGGACACCCATTTTTTATCGGAGAAACAATGCCTTTAAATTATCGTGACGACCTGCTGGAATATTCTGAAAACAAACTCTTCAGAGATCCCTTTGTTGATTCTGGAAGAATGATGGGGCACCCCGGCTTCAAAACGGCCAATAATGGAAAGTTTTTTCTCTTCCTATACGAGGATGGTTTTGCGTTAAAAATGCCGCCCGAGGTTTATTCGGAATTATTGGAAAGGGAAGACGTTACCCATTTTCAACCCGGGAAAGATAAAAAACCAATGTCGACCTGGATTGTCTGGACATTGCCCGAACCAATGGAATACGATAAGGACTGGGAAAAGATTGTGGGGGCTGCTCGCGACTACACAGCCAAAGAACCACCAAATGAAAAGAAGCCACGTCGGTAGCGACTAACAGATTCTACGGTTGTATCAATGGCTTAATTGAACAAATCCTTTTCGCCTTGACGGATCAGGTGGGCTTTTACATACCTCAAAAACAGTGAATATCCGGTGGAAACGGCTAAAAGTACACCGCGAGGTCCGTCCTTCCAGCCTTCTTTCAAAATCAATTTTTTTATAAACCCTGCGTTGCCATGAACAAACGCCAGAAACATACTCGTTTTTTTCTTAGGATTATTTGCGATTTTCTGCGCTGCAAGAGTGGTATAACGGTCAATCTTTTGCAAGTATCCGCTCATTGTGGGGTCTGTATGGTGTTCCATCGATGAGTTGAGTCTGCCTAATGGACCCTCAACAACTATTCTTTCGTGTACCAGATCGTCCGTACATTTACCGCGCCCATTTTTAAACAAGCGCAGCACATAATCTTTTTCCCATCCACCATGTTTCATGGCTTTTCCCAGAAACCATGACTGTCGAGGAATCTCGTAGCCCACATTGTGTTCCGGATTTCGGATTGCTTTTTTTATCTCATTTCGAAGTTCTTCTGAAAGCACCTCGTCACAATCTATTGATAGGACCCATTCTGATGTTGCCTTTGAAATAGCAGATTGTTTTGTAATGCCAAATCCTTGGAACTCCTCGGAAAAAACGTTTACACCCATGCCCTCAGCTATTTTGACGGTTTCGTCCGTCGAACCAGTATCAAGCAGAATAACCTCATCGGCAAAGTTCTGATCTTCCAGCACGCTTTTTAGTGATTTTTCCATTCGCCAAGCCTCATCCTTGGCGATATAGACAACCGAAAGTGTGTATTTTTTCTGCTCTGACATTCTTTCTCCCAACGGAGTCTTTATTGTTTACTGAAGACCTGCTTATATAACTCAACATACTTCGGGGTTATCGATTCAATGGTTACGTTTTCTTTCGCCCAAGTGTAAGCTTTATCTGCCATTGTTTGACGTTTTTTCTTATCATCGATCAATGTTGATAGGTGTTTCGCCAAACATTCCGGCTCACGGGGGCCGCAAGTCAAACCTCGATCTCCGACACTATCAAACATCCCACCTGTCAGAGTCGACACAACGGGTACTTTATAAATAAAGGCATCGTATATGCTACTACAGAGACCCTCTGTTTCGTTTGATGTAATAAGGAAGATATCAAACACTGCAAAGTAATCCTCTACACCATCAATATGGCCAAGGCATTTATAGTACGGCCCCAAACCATATTTCTCTATCAGAGGAAATACACTCTCTTTCATCTGATTGTGGCCGAAGTGGAGGAAAATAAAGTCGTTACGCTCCTCCTTTAAGCATCGAATCGTTTCCACCATTGTCAACGGATCTTTTTGCGGCACCATGTCGCCGGTTGTCGCGATGATTGACTTTCTTTCGGGGTTCCACTCGGTGATATCCGATATTATTCGGGCTTCACTAAGCGGTTTTTCTTCTATTGCTGAAGAAATAACTGTCACATCGTGGACGTCAAACTCGTTTAAGGTGTCTTTTATTGCGTTACTTATGGCAACAACTTGATCTGTCAAACGATACTTCTGTTTCGAAAGGAATCCGGACTGTGAAAAATTCACCCGCCTTGTGTAAATAATTGGTTTGTGATGGAATACTTTTGAATAGGCCGCCAACGAATGGCCTTTGCCCGTTTGCGGATGATAGATATCATAATTCTCTGGGTTGTTTGCGAGAAAGAAGAAGGCTTCAAGGCTTGAGTTTACAACGTAAACAGGAACACCCAACTCCCTCGCGGCCTTTTCCAGGGGGAATCCTCTACGGCAGAGAAGTCCTACCTCAATACTTGAATCCTTTAAGCCCTGGAGAGTAAAAAGGGTCTGCCTTTCGCCTCCCCGCCAGGTTTTTTCAGTATTTACCTGAAGAACCTTCATTATTTTCCCGTTTTTAAATACCTTATTGGCTGAATGTACAAAGACAATCTCTCGTTCGCATCAGCGAACGGTACCATTTAGAATTTGGTTTAAAATGAATTTTGTGAAAAAAGAAGATGTTGTAGAAGAATTAATCCTGGCGGGAAAACGCCTTGATGCCAGAAAGCTGAACGCAGGCACGGACGGCAACCTCTCTTACCGTCTAGATGAAAACACGATTATCATCACAGCCAGCGGAAAAATTAAAGGTCTTTTAAGTCCGGAAGATTTTATTCTTGTTTCTATGGATGGGACACCTGTCAATCCAGATGACGACCCTAGCAGTGAAACTCATGCTCACACAACCGCCTACAGTGTAAGACCGGATATCCGTTGTGTTATTCATGCCCATCCACCTCACGGGATCGCCTGTACTTTGGCCGGACACTCTCTTGAGGGAATCCACATCGCAGAAGCAGCTTACGCCATGGGAAGTGTTCCAACCTGTAGTTTCGCCGTCCCCGGAACAGATGAAGGTGGGGAGTCCATCCGGCCCTGGATCGGCAAAAGAGACGTTCTTCTGATGGACAGACATGGAGCATTGACAGTGGGGGAGACCATACGACAAGCATTGTCACGGATGGAGATGCTGGATGCTGTTGCGTATGAAATTTTGCTTGCCGGTGGACCGGGAAAAATAAAACCCTTGAGTGTTGATGAAGTAAAGAGAATTTATAGCGTGGTTCAGGCTGCACAAACGACCCACCCGGACAGTTTGGACGACTGGTATAAAAACGCTATTTCATATTGCCGGAAATAAACAACCCGCAGGTCCTTGGCTATCTGCCTTAGTGCCTACGGGTTGACGGAAGCAGGTTCTTTTTCTGCTTGCGGCGCGGAATTTTCTCCCCGCTTCAACTCTATGTTAAGGGGTTGTTACTTGAGTGAAGTCATCACCCCTTTTGTATCTTTCGATCCTCTTTATTGCAATATCACGCCAAAGGCGATAAGATTCCATATCTTCAGTGACTTTTGCAAACTCGATATAAACATCACCCGCTTCTTGCAGGAAACGTTCTCTTTCAAGTAGCCTTGCCAGGTCCATTAGTATTTCAGGATCATCCGGTCTAAGGCTTAGCGCCTTCCTGTAATGAACAATAGCCCTTTCACCCGCCCCGGCCTTTATGTATGCCACCCCGAGAGCTAATTGGCTCTCCACATGATCAGGTGATAATTTTACCGCTTTTTTCAACGAACGGACGGCGTAGCGATATTGTTCTCTCTCGATTCTAACTAATCCCAGATAATAATGAGCCCGTGAAAGCTCATCATTCATCTCTACCGCTTTTTTCAAAGCCTTCGTCGATGTTTTATAGTCGCCGGCGTAGTAGAGAGAGAGTCCCCTGTTCATGTAGTACCATGTCACAGGTTGCTTTTCTTTTTCCCCTGCAAGGATGGCTCTATTATATGCTTCGGCGGCTCTATCATATTTCTTTAGTTTGTATAGGGCAAAACCATAGTCTGCCCACAACCTTTTATCTTTGTCTTCATATTGAACGGTTATTTCCAGTACTTCTTCTGCCTCTTTGTATCGCCCAAGACGTAAGTAGTCCCTTGCGTTTTGCTTAAGTATATCCACATCCACCATTGACGGATCGGGCGGATCAAAACTCCAACTATTCTCGTATCGTCGAGGTAGCGACTTATTCTTTTCTTCTGTGACAGGAGGTATTTTTATTTTTGCTGGAATCTTGAGGGTTTCCGGGATTTTGTCTTTCTTAATCTCTTTGCCCGGCCAGGAAATTAACCATTCTGAGGTTTCCTTTGCCCTCTTGTTTTGTGGATCGGACCTCAAAACCCGGCGCACTTGTTCTTTTGCTCTTTCAATATTCCCCAGCTTGGCTAGAAGTATTCCATAAGTGACTCTTGAATCAAAATGGTTTTCGTCCAGTTTTACCGCTCGCTCGTAAACCTTCAGTGCCTCTGCCTCATAACCCCCTTCAACTAACGTTCTGCCGAGGTTTCTCCACGCCGGAGCATAGTCGGGGGCGGCTAAAACACCATCACTTAGAGTCTTTATGGCATCAAGCCTTTCACCAAGTCGATTAAGGAGGATTCCGAGGCTGTTATATGCGGGGTAAAAATCATCTGCTATGGCAATACTTCTCAGGTATGCTGCTTTGGCGTTTTCGAAATGGCCCATGTCGGATAGAATTCGCCCTGCTCTATATGCGCTCCGGTAGTTCAGCGAATCCAACATGTAAGAGTCTCTATACAACGTGTAGGCTTGTTTCAGATCTCCGGTTACCTCAAACCTTCTTGCCTCCATAAAGGCATAGTTGCTTCTAATTCCCTTCCCCATCTCAACCGTTACTTCCTGGTCAAGGGCGTAACAAGAAGAAACAAATAGAAAGAATAAAACAATGCGTAATATGTGTTTATTGAAACCGGACATCATTAGCCTTTTGGCGAATTTTAGAGACAATTATCTTGTCGACGGGAAACTCCCTAATCTCTATATCGGTAAATAAAAATATTTCTCAAGTTTTTTTGCGTTTTTTCATCGTATTTTACATGCCTCTTATATAATGAAGGGAAATAAGCCATAATTTTGTTCTTACGACTTTTTCTCTATAGTTTATAGGTTACCATTTTGAGGGACCGCAGTTCTCACAGTCTATCTGCACTGCTTCGATACGGGATCATCCCACCGGAAGGATGTCCTGCGTTGGTTCGGTTGACTTTGAATAAGGATTTTTAACATGCACAAACGCCCAATCCCCGTGTTGCTTGCAACACTCCTGTTTCTATTGCCTGGATTTCTCTTCTCTTCAGACGTTCAGCCTCTACCAGAAGAAAGATATTTTACTTTCGAAAAAAACGCATCAGGTATTGATGTTCATTTCGATGTTCCTGCAGTTCCGGTGACTTCTGAAGATGGAAACGAAACAAGACTGGACTTCATTGGCTCTGGCGAACTACCTCAACCCGATGGTCCATCTTTGCCGGTTTATAGCCGCCTTGTTGCTGTCCCAAATGGAATGGATCTTGTTGTCAACAACATTCAGATTGAATGGGAAAATCTTGGTGTAAACGAAGTTCTGGATAAACGGTCACCGGAAGACAATTTTTCCATCGACCCCCAGAACATTGACAATCTTGATTATTTATATAACAACCACGTTTCAGTTGGAAATACATTTCGCTGGCGCGATCTCCGTGTTGCAGAATTAAACGTTCTGCCGGTGAGACGCAGCCAAACCAGCGGCAAACTTGAAACTGCAACTTCTTTTGATATTGATCTGGGTTTTGTTCAATCCAACGAGCTCGACGGTTTTGACCCTCCGGGAGTTAGCGAAGCGCTACTTCCGCTCTACACCGAATACGTTGCCAACGCTCTGGATGAAATCGATGTGGAAGAGATGTCGCGAGGCACCTACCTGATCATCGTTCCCAGCTTGTGGGATCACAACGTTGATCTGCTTGCCAGGTGGAGAACCCGTACCGGGTTTAATGTCATCGTTACAACCACTGATGAAACCGGTGTTTCTTTCAACTCAATAAAAACATATATCGAAAACATATACGAAACAGTTACACCAACTCTTGACTACGTAGTTCTTGTCAGCGATATCGATGCACCTGGATTTATCGCGACTAATTATGTCAGTCCAGGGGTTCCAAATCCTTACGATCCAAACATTGCCACAGACCACAAATACACCTATGACCTTACACTCGGCAATCACTACCAAAACGTCTTGCCCCGATATCTCATTGGCAGATTGTCTGTTGATAACGCCACAGAAGCTTTGACAGTGGTGAAAAAGGTCCTCCAATATGAGCGTGAACCCATGACAGGGAACTCCGCCCGGTGGACTAAAGCGCTTTTGGCTGCTGATGCATCCACAGCCTTCAGTGTTGAGCAGACTCAGAAATGGGTCGGCCACAAAATGAACAGCAACGGTTTCACAAACGTTCAAGAAATATTCCACAATGAATTTAATAATCCTCCCTCCACGGCTTTATCAAATGCCATCAACGATGGCGTTAGCTGGGTTGCTTACAGAGGGTTTGGTGGTTACCAGTATTGGACAGGGAACCATTGGCAGTGGTTTACCAGTTACGATGTTGGAAACCTAAGAAACACAAACAACCTTCCGGTTGTCACCAGTATGGTGTGTGGTGGTGGTGCTTTTGATGAACAAAATGAAAACTTCGGTGAGGTCTGGATTCGTGCCGGTTCTCCAAACAATCTTAAAGGGGCAGTCGCTTTTGTTGGCCCATCAGAAATTGACACACATACCCGTTGGAATAACTTCATTCTTGGTGCCTGGTATAACTCCATGTTCGACCAGGGATTACGTACCTTGGGTCAGTGCCTTCTTTCTTCAAAGATGCAACTCTATAGAAACTACCCACTATTATGGAACGCCGAAGGAAGTAACGAAACCAGTGTCTGGTTCTACTTCCACTGCTACAATATTTTAGGTGACCCTGCACTCCAGCTTCGTATAGAGACACCCAAAAACGTCACCGTGCTACATGCACCCAATTTTGATGAAAACACAACGCATTTTACTGTTACAGCTACTTACGATGGTACAGGCCAGCCTGTTGAAGGTGCGTGGGTGGTGATCACACATAACGAAACTGAAATTCTCGGCAGCGGTATTACTGGTCAAAACGGTACAATTAATCTTGAGGTTAACGTCGATGTTGAATTGGAAAATGTCGAACTAACCGTTTCTCGTCCGGACATTTTGCCTTACACGACTGATCTTGTCATTCGCCGTGATTACGGTTTGGAATTTGCCTCATTCAGCATGGTTGAAGTTGAGAGTGACGCGAACACCACTGTGGATAATGTGTTATTACCCGGCGAGCTTTTCACACCTGAAGCAAGCTTTGATGTGACAAATATTAGTGAACTTGAAAACCTGAACGTTTCCGTTACTGTTCCTGAAGGGTTAGGAGAAGTAGTGGTCGGTGAAGAAAGCCTTGGTTCATTTACCACCAGCGAATCATTCACTCTTTCAACACCTCAGATTCGTATTTCTAATAATGTGGAAGATGGTACACGGATACCTGTAACGTTTGATTTTTCAGCGAGTGAATTTTTTCAATCACACCTCTATGTCTATGATGCCGTTGCGGCACCGCATGTGACTATAGAAGAACCTGTTTTTGATCAGGAATGGACCCCGGGAACAACGGCTCAACTTAGCCTGACACTTGGTAACGACAACGCTGACCTGAATGCTGGAAGTGTAACTGCGCAGCTATCCATTGAAGATCCTTATGTCGTCGTCCTTGATGATTCCAGCCACTGGAGTGATCTCGGAGCTGACGCCACTGGTGTCACTCCCGACTATTCATTCACTTTGCAGGCAGATGAAGAAGTTTATCCCGGTCATGTTGTTAAGGGAGAGGTGTTGTTCATTACTTCTGACGGCTATCAACAGCACAGACAAATTGAATTTGAGGTTGCTGGTGCAGGACCCAATACGCCAACGGGTCCGGTTGGTCCGGGATACTATATGTACGAGGACGCTGACACCGGATATGTCTACACGCCTGACTTTGAATATGAATCAATCGTTGGAATGGATGGCGCCATTAACCTAGGCATTCAGGACTTTGGATACGACCATGACCGTGACCAGACTGACCAGACCGTTTTGACTGATTTACCGTTCAGTTTCCCTTACTGGGATGACTATTACACTGAGATATCAGTTTGTTCCAACGGATGGATTTCGTTTGGGGAAACCGACCTCTTTTTCTTCAGAAACCGTCCGTTGCCAAGCCCCTTGTCACCAGATGGAGCCATTCTTGCTAACTGGGACGATCTCATTGTCCAATATAGCAATAGTGGTGTTTATGCCTACCATGATGAAGAAAATGGCTGGTATACCGTGGAATGGTATAACATGAAAAACTATAACCGCGCTGGATCAAATATCAATTTCCAGATTCGGTTGTTTGACCCTGAAGTTCATGATACACCCGGTGGGTTGGGACAGGTTGCGATTCTATATAATACCGTCTACAACATGAATTCCGGTGAAAACTTTTTAACGGCTGGTATAACAAGTCCCGATGGAAAAGAAGCCCTCCAATACGAATTTGCCAACGTGGAAGCAGCTACAGCAAATGGTGTTGAAAATGGCCGGCAGATATTAATTGCCGCAGGACAGGGCAGCACTTTAACTCCTCCAAATTTTGAAATTTCGCCCGGTGAGATTCAGATTAACGCATCAACCAACAGCACCGGAACCACCGTTCTGAATATTACAAATACCGGTGGACAGACCGGACGATTCCATTTGACCGCAGAGGGAATCAACGCCGACTGGGGCGTTGGACAAGGATCGGACATTGATGAGCAGGGTGGTCCTGATGGTTACGGCTACCGTTGGTATGACAGCCACGAAAGCTACGGACCCACTTTTGAATGGGTTGATATTGAAACTGAAGAAAATATCATTCCAATGACCGGTGGCGACAATAGTGGGAATGCTTCCATCTCAGAATCCATTGATCTTTCATTTAATTTTCCTCTGTATGACGATTTTTACGACTCTTTCTGGATTTGCGAATCCGGGTATATCACGTTTATGGCGCCGGGTAATTCAGGAAACTCAGCCAACTCTGTCATTCCAAGGTCCTATTCACCGCGTTCTAGTATTTTTGCCTATTGGGATAACGTCGGCATTAATGAATCAGGCACAATTTACGCTGCCGAGGTAAACGGATACATGGTCGTTTCATGGGTTGGGATTACTCACCACCTATGGAGTGAGAACGATGGTCCATATTCATTCCAGATTATCTTTACTTCCGATGGTGCCATTCAGATGAACTATCTGGAGATGAACGGACGAATTGATAGCGCGACAATCGGCATTCAGAATGAGACCGGTGATACAGGTCTTCAGATATCCCTGAATGCTGAAACGGGCGAACTACTGGAAGATGAATTTGCCATACGAATCGTCCCGGGTCTTCATTGGCTTAGCGTCAACCCATCAACCGCAGGTGTCCCAGGTGGTCGGACTCTTTCTGTTTCTTTGAACGCCGATGCCAGCGATATGCCGATCGGTCATTATTCCGGCAGATTACTGCTTGAGGCCCCAATTACGGGCCAATACCTATCAATTCCGCTCGATTTCTACGTTGTGGAAGGAGCACTCGGGTATGCACCAAACATTGTAAGTCTTCCGAGCGAGGCCGTTGGCGATGATGGTTTATTCACTTCCTTTAATCTGGATCCATACGTTGAAGACTGGGATAACCTCGATAGCGAACTTTCATGGACGACCTATAATGATGATGGTTTGGACATCACCATAAATGAAGAACGACAGGTTAGTATTGAAGCCACAGACGAGTGGAGTGGAGAAAGCATTGTCACCTTCAAGGTTGAAGACCCAAGCCACAATGTAAACGAAAAAGTGACTCGTTTCTTCCGAGGTGAGGGAAACAACGACCCGAGATTTGATACTGCTTCACCTGATTACGTCGGCCAGATTACACCGGGAACTCAAATTCACTTTGAGGCGACCGTTTCTGACCCGGAAGATGAAGCCGTATCTCTTAGTTGGTACCACGGTCAAATTGGTATTGGGACCGGAAGCTCGGTGGACGTAACCTTCAACTCAAACGGACCGGACACTGTCTTTGTTGTCGCTGAAGATGAGAGTGGAAACCTTTCGAGAATCTACTGGTCATCGCTTGTCTTTGTGAGTGATATTGAATCACCGGGAAGTGTTCTTCCTCGAGAATTTGCACTGGAGACATTGTATCCAAACCCATTTAACGCTGAAATGGTTATCCGTTACGCTCTACCGCGAACTTCTCCCGTTGAAGTAACCGTCTATAATCTTCTCGGTCAGCAGGTTGCTCGTCATTTAATGGGATCGGTTCCGGCAGGAAGACACGAGATGACTTTAAACGCCCACGACTGGTCAAGTGGCATTTACTTTGTCTCCTGGAAAGCAGGAAATATTACTGACGTTAAAAAAGCCGTGTTGATGAAATAAACTCCAACTTTAACCCCCACAGTGACTTAGGTCACCGTGGGGAGATTTTATTTCACCTAGATTCCTATTGGTGAACGCACTTCACTTTTTGTATCTTCCACTAGACTGTGATCACTTATCTTATGACTGGAGGAAACACATGAATCGCAGACTTCTGTTAGGACTTCAAGCACTTCTTTTTCTTGTGATGTTGTTAACCACCGGGTGTCCTGGTGGTGGTGGCGATCCATTGCCCCCGGGACCCGTCAGAAACTATGGCCCCCCTCTGCATGATGTTATTTTTCTGGACCAACAGGATTATGTGGCGACAGTTGCCTCGGATGGTTCAACTCAGGAATCCTATCTGCTCGACGTAGGTAACAATCAGGATTTTAGCAGTCCGGGGCTTGGTGTTCTCTATAAAACAACTCCCCATGGAATTGAAGGTTACAGCATTCTCGTATACGATTACAGCACAAAAACATTGAACATTTTGGATGGCGAAGGCGGCATCTACAGTTATGACAACATCTTGCCAGATTACTACGATGCTTCTGAGAGTCGCGTAGCTCGGATTCAAGAGGTTGAAGAAGGCGTATATCAACTTCAGAGATCCAGATGGGAATCTGTTTTACCACTTGATGATCACGGTTCAGTTCAGGCACCATATTATTATGCCAGCAGACCTTCCATAAGCTCGAACACCAGTCGCATACTGATTTCTATTTATAATGCAAACGATCCAACTGTTAATAGAATCTCAATTATGGGTTCAAACGATTACGAACATCATTCTAGAACAGTAACAGCTCTTGCTCCTCAATATTGCCCTGTTACCGATGATTCAATAGCCTTCCTTGAGGCACCTGATGGTCCTGAAATGGTCACAAATCTGGTTATTGTTGATGGCGAGTTGGATAACGAGCATTTTCGCTTCGACTTCTCGTCCTTTGGCGCTGGCGCAACATCCTTTGCCTGGTCACCAAATGGTGAACAGATCGCTCTTTATACAGGAATTTATGGTCCCGACCCAAAACTCGTTATCGTTAGTCTAAATACGATGTCCATGACCGCATTGGATCTGGGCGACTATACTGTTTCACTTGGCGTTGGTGATGACCTTGTTTGGGCTTTCCCAGAGTGGAATAATGATGGCAGTGAAATCGTTTTCCCCGCAAGGATAGACATTGATGGCTCGGTGAAATATCACATCGTCAAATACAATTTCCTTGAAAGTTCTCTTCTTGCGATTTCGGATAATGCCACTGAATCCACTCATCCTCATTGGCGAAAATATCTTTACTAGACTATAGAAAACATTTGATTCAAAGGAGTCGCGTGGCGGCTCCTTTTTTTATTTATCCATCAATGGCAAACCATCTTTTTTGTGACAGGAAAACATGAAGAGTGCCGAAACAAACCAAAGAACCATCGTGATTAAAAGGGTCATTGGTTTGCCTATGTAGTTCATTGCAACATAAGCCAGCAGGGGAGCAAAACTACCTCGTACACCTGTCGCTGCCACATGAACGGCCTGATACTCTCCTGCATCTTCTTCCGCGGCAAAACGTACAGAACCAGTGTGCCAGACAATCGATACTCCGCCCATTGCTACACCCAAAGCGGCAAATGCTGCATAGACAGAAAAGATTCTTATTTCGATAGGTAAAACTGTCGCTAGAACGAGGAAGAGCGGATACAGCGTAAGAAGTAAAAAGACTCTCCCCGCCAGGAGATGTGGAGTAATCTTGTCGAAGATTCGACCAAAAATGAACAATGCCGGAATCATTAATAGTTGTTGAATTGCCCCTCTTGCGAATCCAATTGTTGTATAGTCCAGTTGTAAATCGTCAACAAGAAAAATGGGTACAACAGGAAGCGTCATCATAAATGCAACGCCGTAAATCATAAACCCTATTTCAAAACGAAGTAAATCGGGTCTTCTTTTTATCAGCTTCCATGAGTTCACAAGGGGGTCGATGAAGTTGATCTTCGTCTTTTCTATTAAGGGATCTTTGTTTGAAGTGGGTATACTTGAAAAAAGAAGGATGGAGATAAAACCGATGAACCCGCCGAAAAGAAACAGGTGGCGATAGCCTTCAACGTGCGTATCCATCCACCACCCTGCAATGAGTGAGACTACCGCTGCTAATGCCATTCGGAAACTATTGGAAAGTCCAAAGATTCCTCCCCGGTTCTTTTTGTCCACATGTTGTTGAAGAACTCGGTTTTGACCTGTCAAAAGAACCGCATAAGCCAGATAACTCAGAGCATAGGCAACAATCAGATGGCCCACTCCCTGAGTCCAATAGCAACTCATTATTGCAACGCTTCCAAGTAGACCTGAAACGAACAATGCCTTCCTTTGATCACGTCCTTTGAGGATTTGACCCCACCACAAAGCGGACAGGCTGACAATCGGCATTGTCATTGTCAATACAGTAATTGACAGTGCACTCGCCTGAAATGATTTACGTGCAACAACTTCACCAAATTGGAGAGCGGCAAAGAGTGGTCCCTGAAGGATCATTGCCCAGATAAACCGCTTACCCATGGAACCCGTTGGAGGGTTAAATAGTGTGTTCCATATCCGCATGCCTGAAAGATAGAATCATTCGCAGCGATATAAAAGGTACTTTGAAATTGACACCAAAAATCGTATACTCACTTCTGTTCCTTAGTTTGATGATTTTTCACGTGATTTTACCCGGAGCTATCAAATGAAGAAGTTTGCAATCTCTATCCTGACACTGACAATTTTTGTTTCAATTTTTCTCTCTGGCTGTGCAGAAGAAGAACCTCGGCACAAAAATATGCCGGTTTCTGTCTTCATCAAAAATGTTGTAACAAGTCAAAATGAACGAACAATTGATCAGAGTATTGATGCACTAATATCCATCGGTGGCCCCGCTGTTCCATATATCCAAAAAGCATGGAAGAAAAACGACGATGCAACCGTCCGCTGCAGATTTTGTTATGTAATAGAAGGTATTGGTCCAGCAGCATCCAGTATGGTTCCCTATTTGATAAAAGCCTTGGATGAAATAGAAGAACAGAGAATTTCTTGCGCAGCTCTTGCGCTTGGCGGCATTGGCGAAGCTTCTGCTCCCGCTTCTGCAAAGCTCGGCCAGCTTCTGCGCTCAAGCGATACTTTAACTCAGTCCAATATCCTTTATGCTTTAGGTAGCATTGGTTCCGAAGCCGCGGACCAGATTCCGTTGGTAATGGAAGCGGTTGATAGAGATAAAACTCGCGAGATTGCAATTCAGGCCCTCTCTGGTATGGGACTTGAAGCAGTTAAGGCCGTTGAGGGATGGCTTGAGTCAGGAGATAACGACCAGCGTCTAGCCGCTTGCCAGGTTTTATCCGAAGCAGGTGAAGAAGTTGCTGCCGTTTTACCCGGTCTAACAAAAGCGTTAAAAGATAAAAGCCCGAACGTTCGACTGGCCGCTGTGAAAGCGATTGCCCAAGCCGGCCCCTTGGCCCTTCCCGTAGAAGATGATCTTATTGCCGCTTTAGCGGATAAAAATGATAATGTTCACCGCGAGGCCATCAACGCCCTCGGAAAACTAGGCTTTGAGAGTACTCCAAAACTGGTTAAAGCCCTTGATAGCCGAAACTCAAGAACCCGCGAAGGTGCGGCGAGAGCTATCGGCAGATACACCGATCGAATTGAAGTCGCAAAACCAAAACTGCTGACACTTCTATCAGACAGCAATGTGAATGTTCGCCTTGCAGTAATTGATGCTCTAACCAACTCTGGTCCCAGCATTGTCCCAACGATGATCCGCCAACTGAAATCAAGTAACGTGATCAGGCGTTTTAGCGCTGCACGTATTCTGGGTAACCTTGGCGATGAGTCAAAAGATGCGATTCCAGAACTCAGAAAAATGCTTAACGACAAAGACTCTCTATTGCGTGAAGAGGCTCAGAGGGCACTGGCAAAAATTCAGTAATTGATTATATTTTTTGTATATTCGCGCCGTAGATAACGTTTTAAAATTTGAGGTTTGAATGCTAGTCATTCCGTCAAGAGATCCAATCGTCATTGAACCCTATGATCCTAATTGGTCAAACCAGTTTGAAACAGAAAAGCCAACGATTCTCAATGCTTTGGGAAAAAAGATAAAGCAAGTCGAACATATTGGTTCTACTTCCATTCCCGGGTTACCGTCGAAACCAACGATTGACATGATGGTTTCTGTTACACCCTTTGAAGAACCCGACGTATATGCTGCTCCACTTTCCGAAGCCGGATATGCCTATGCCTCCCATGGAAGCGAAGAAGGCAGAATTTTCTTTATAAAGATTACTCGCCCCAACTTCCACCTTCATATTGTTGAGCACGGTAGCTGGATGGAACAACGACATATCTTGTTCCGCAACGCTCTCTCGCGTGAAGAAGCCTTGCGTACTCGTTATGAAGAGTTGAAAAGAGAATTAGCGACTCGTTTCCGTGATAAGAGAGCGGCTTATATCAATGGCAAGACAGCTTACATCGAACAAACAGCGCGCGACGAACAAGAGAGATTGATGTAAATATCCTACTTGGTTTTGTTACAGTTTGGCACGTAAGATGATTACGTGCCTTTTTTTGTAGGGACTAATGGGGATCATTTAGGTTTTAACAAAAAAGAAGTGTTACATTAGTAATTATGCCTCAACTGAAACCGGAAAAAATACTCGCTCTCCTCAAAAAGTTGAGGAAAACCCAGAAACTTCACTGGACCTTTTCTGTTGGTCTTTTGTCGGTATCTCTCCTTGCCTTTTTCGGCTTCATTTTACTTGTCCTCGAAGCTGTATTCTGGTTTTCTACCGACGTTAGATTAGACCTTACTGAAACTTTTGCTGGTGTTGTTTTGGCCGTTTTCTCTTTATCCGTTTTGGCGGTACTCTTTCTGTTTTTAAAGAAAGATTTTCCCGGAAATGAATCCCTCGCTAAACGAATCTGGAAGCACAACGATGACGTTCGCGACAACCTCCTGAACGCATTACAATTATCTGATAGCGGAGACAAGAGAACTAGCGAAGCCCTGCGGGTTCTAGCTGTCCAGCAAGCCGACAAATTAGCTGAAGGCATCAACCCAAAAGACTATGTAAACCGTAAAGCCGGTCACCTTGGCTTGATGATTGGGCTACCTGTTTTTGCTTTTCTTTTTGTTTCGCTCGTCCTTTTTTCGGACCCTCTGACATTCAGCTTTGCCCGACTGAACAATCCCGGATTCCATTACGCTAAACCCGGTATTGCACGATTAGTTCTAACCGATGCGGATAGTTTGGTTGTCGTTGAAGGTGATTCTCTTGAGTTGCGCGTTGAAACATTTCTTGCTGAAGTACCCGGTATCCAATTCCACATCAAGGACAATACAGGTATTCCAAAAACCCTTCAAGCCCAGCAAGATTCTCTGAATTCCAGGGTTTTTAAGGTTCTTTTGAGGGAAATTAGACAACCTGCGACATTTTTTGCTTCCTCTGGCGACTTATCAAGCGACACGGCTTCTATACACGTTTTACCCAGACCAAGAATCACTCGATTAAAAGGAACTGTCATTCCACCTCAATATACCGACTCTGCGCCGTTCCGTCTGGAAGAGGGCGTTGGCGACTTCAGTGCGTTGGCCGGCAGCCGTTATAAAATCGAGATTGAAACAAATAAGCCTGTTGCAAAGGCGACTGCATTTCTCCGGGCGTTGGATGGAAATACCCATTCCCTACCGTTGGATGCAAGAGACAAAAATGTCGACGGCTTTATTCTTGTCAAAGAGGAAGTTGACTGGTGGGTTGAGTTGGTTGATATAGACAACATCTCTTCAATCGACCCCGTTGTCTGGCATATCAATACTCTTATAGACCGTTATCCCGATGTTACTATTCTGTATCCTGATGATGGAAGTTTAATCCCTGACCAGTTGTTGGTTCCACTCGTCGTAAACGTCTTTGATGACTATGGCATTTCAAAGATGAATCTCAGGTACAACGTTTACAGCAATATGTTCGGTCCTGACACAATCCCCGAGTCTGATTTTGCCGGTTTCCCCATTTCCTTTGACATCGTCAGTGAAGGTCAAGCTGTCACTCGCTCCATGTGGTCACTGGCAGAGTTGCCTCTTTTGCCCACAGATGAAGTGCAATTTTACGTTGAAGCCTGGGATAACGATGCCTGGTCTGGTCCAAAAAGATCACGATCCTCCATTTACCGCCTCGTTTTTCCTTCCGTTGAAGAACTTTTTGCACAAACTGAAAGAACTGAAGAGGAAATCTTTGAGGATGTCGAATCTTCCCTGAAGCAGGTTGAAGAGACCCGCGATAAAATGGAAGAAGCCCTCTCTCGCCTTCGAAGCAATCCAGAGGAGTTAACGTGGGACGAAGCTGTTGATCTTCAGGAATCCGTCAAAAAACAGGAACAGGTTCTGGACAAGCTGTCTGAAATGGCTAAAACGCTTGAGCAAATGCAACAACAAGCTGAATCTCACAACTTGATGAACGATGAATTACTACAAAAATATTCTAAACTTCAGGAACTAATGGAGGAAATTGCCACCCCTGAATTACGGGAGGCCATGCAAAAGCTGAATGAGGCCCTTGAAGAGATGGATAGCGAAAAAGTTCGTGAAGCTCTGGAAGAGATGTCTTTTGATCAGGAAAGCCTTATAAAAAATATTGAACGAAACATGGCTATTCTGGAACAGCTAAAAGCTGAAAAGAAGATGGATGAACTCGCCAAAAGGGTAGAGGATCTGCTCGAAAGGCAGGAAAAGGTTTCAGAAAAAACGGATAATGCAAATAACGAAGAGTTAAACGATCTATCTGAAGTACAAGAAAAAATAAACGAGGACTACTCAACGGCAGGGGAAAAAACAGAACAAACTTCCCAGGAGCTGAGTGAATTGAATGAGGCAATCGCTGATTCTCTTGCCAAAATAGCCCAGGAAATGAAAGAGAATGGACTTCAGCAAATGATGGAGGAAACATCTCAATCAATGAAGTCGGGCAAGCAGAAACAGTCAAAAGAATCCTCTGAAATGACAGAGGACATGCTTCAACAGCTTTCTATGCGTATGCGTAATCTACAGCAGCAAATGAATGACATGAACAAAAGCGAAATTGCCTCCCAAATTGACAAACTATTCCAGTCTTTAATGATCGTTAGTCAACAACAGGAAGAATTACGGCGCATTAGCGTGAATTTAAGCCTCGCCAGCCCCCGTTACAGGAATCTTGCCGCAGATCAGTTCGCACTGAAGAGCTCTCTGGACATCCTTGATGTAGAAGTTCAGAAGGTAATGGAAAGCACTTTTTTTGTAGGTGTCGCCGTTTCCGGAAACCTTCAAGGCGCTCGTTTTTATATGGACGAGGCCATTCAGAGATATTCTGACCGCCAGCCAAAAAATGTGGCCGATCAACAAACTCAGGTTCTTGTTTTACTTCACAGAAGCATGAAGGCTCTGCTGGAATCACAAAAGCAGATGCAACAGTCTGGTAGTGGTACAGGCTATCAGGAAATGATGCAGAAATTGTCTCAAATGGCAAATCAGCAGCAGATGTTAAATCAGGGAAGCCAGCAAATGCCGGTTCCTATGCCCGGGCAATCCGGAAAAGAAATGATGATGCAAATGGCCGCACGTCAGCGGGCTCTTGCTCAACAAATGAGACAACTGGAAGAAGAAGCAGGGTCTATGGAAGAAATCCTTGGAAACCTGGATGGTTTAGGCGATGCTATGGATGCTGTAGCCAAAGATTTGCAGGACAGAAATGTTTCTGAACGTACCCGCAGACTTCAGCAACGAATACTTCAACGCCTTCTGGATAGTCAACTCTCCCTTCAGGAACGGGAATTCAGCAAGGAAAGAACTGGAAGGATTGCCGAGAACATGCCGCACATTGCTCCCGGAATGCTACCGGAAGAGGTAGAAAGTATTATTCGATTCCGCATGAAAAAGGCTCTTGAAAGCGACTACCGCTCCAAATGGAAAGAGACCATAAAAAATTACTACCGTTCCCTCGAAGAAGAGAACCGAAAGCCCTAGATCCCTCTGTGACATCTGTTAACAGTACTGTGCACCTTAGTCACACCCCATCTACCTTTTTACTTATTTAGCACCTGTGTTAGGAACGCCTTTTCTCCAGAGAGTCTCTTTATTTTACTGTGTTTAATAGAATAACACCCTGAAAGACCCTCCTCTTTTTTGAAATTGGCCCTTCAATTGCTCCTCCTTACATGAGGTTAAGCTTTTGATTATGCGGACTGGAAAACGGTCCGGGAGTTCTTTACAAACGAACGCCGCCCGTCCCTGGACAACATTTCCAGATCCGATCCCCGATTGAGATCATAAACGAAAGGAGGGTAGGCATATGAAAAAGGCAACCTATTCAAGAAAGCGTACCCTACGCTGCCGTCCTCAAACGAACTCAAACAAAGGTAATTGTGTTGAGTGTGGAAAAGCTTCGGCCTGGAGGTCTGTGAACCAACGGTGCTGGAGATGTGAGGTGGTTTCCATGAAATCACGCCAACCAATGTATATAGAACGCGATGTTTTAATGATGGTTACAAACGCTTCCTAACCTAAAAAGCGTTTTACCTCCAGCAGAGAACGCTATGGTTTATTTAGCCGTAGCGTTTGATTTTTCAAAAACTAGTGCATAATTTCGTAATTGAGAGGGATTTATAGTTGTAAACCCACTATTTACGATTGGGACCGTTTATGCGGTGGCTAGTATTGATCCTTGCTATCTTGCTGTGTGCGGCTTTAGTTCTGCTGTCTGGCTGTGGTAGCGAGAAAGAAGATCTGGTTCCGTCCGAGCTGAATAACGCCTACGAATGGGGCGAGTTTGCTATCGGCGGCAAAACAGCTATGCTCTATGCCGATTTAGAAGAGCCCATCGTATCTTATACTAACCTGATCGTTTATTTCCCAAACGCTACTCCGAGTGATCCGGAAAATAGCAATACACGTCTATCCGTTTTTATTCATTTAGAAGATGTTGATCTCGAAGACCTTGAAGGCACTGTTTTTGACGATCTTCCAGATGGCTATATCTTGGGTGGTCCTTCCACCAACCCGGCCGTATTCGATAACAATAAATATTACTTCTCCACCGCAATCGCACCTTACATAGAGGGTGATTGGACGTTTGAATTTGTGTGGACTAGTCCAGACGTTAACGTTAGCTCGTATATGCCCATCGAAGTACAGTCAAATCCGAGTTATCGAGCAATCATCACCGCCGGTACCTGGCAACGAATGATTGTTTTGGCGTGGATTGAACCAAAGGTTTTCCGTCCGGGATCCCAACCCTATAGAATCATGAGTTGGCGTTCAGCCAGTGGAAGCCAGCGATATGTTGTGGATAGTACACTCACTATCGAACTGTCGGTTACGGTGAATATTCCTGGATATAACCCGGACACTAGTATAGCTGAATTTGAAGGCGGGGCATTTGTCGGAAACATTACTCTGCCCGAACTCGATACGTGGAAAATTCAGGCTAGAACGTTTGATGATACCGTTCTAGTTGGACAGGGTGATTTTATTTTCGACATGTCTTCCTACAAGGGTGACTGACCAACCTGTATTAATTTTTAATCCGTAAGCCTAATTACCCACCAGCCAATAACTCCGCGATTTCTGGCCGGTAAATATAGTAATGTCGATTTTGATTCTAATGATTTAGTTACGGGTCTTTCTGGAGATATTTCAGGAATTTTGCTTACAATAATGTCACGCCAGGAAGTGTCTGTGTCTTCACTGGACCACGGTTCATGTTCTTCGTTTAACGCTACCTCTTTTTGAAGACTCAGCCACGCCACCGGACAATCAGGCCACATTGGCATTCGTTCCCCTACCCCAGCCCGACTGCTTAACCCTCGGTAAATTGTCATTACAACAAAGTAACCTAGCAGAAGTGTCATCAGGATGGCTGCTACTGCCAGCACGTTGATTAACGAATCCATTATAATCTCCGGTTCAAAACAAAAAGTGGGATTTCAAAAATGAAATCCCACTTATATCACTAAAAAAAGACTCTATCAGATGAATTTTTTAACATCGGTCATTAGACCTTTAACAGCGTCAACCGATTTATCAAACAGTGCCTGTTCTTCTTCGTTGAACGGATATTCGATAATTTTTTCTACACCGTTACTGCCGACAATCATTGGGACACCCATGTAGATGTCTTCGTGACCGTATTCACCCTGCAGGTATGCACAGCATGGCAGTACGCGTTTCGAATTCTTAATGATTGCTTCAGCCATTTCAACAGCACCGATAGCCGGAGCCATATAAGCAGAACCAAATTTCAGAAGTTTGACAATTTCACCACCACCACCGGCGGCGCGTTTTACCATCGCATCGATTTTATCTTTTGAAACCCAATGTTCCAAAGGAAGACCAGCGATTGTTGTGAAGCGGGGTAACGGAACCATGGTGTCACCATGACCACCGAGAACCATTGCCTGGATATCGCGAACACTAACACCTGTTTCCATCGAAATGAACGCACGGAAACGGGCGGTATCGAGAATACCTGCCATACCGAAAACACGATTTGGGTCAAAACCTGTGACCTTCAATGCCACGTATGCCATTGCGTCGAGAGGATTGGCTACCATTATCACAATTGCGTTCGGGCTGAGTTCTTTAACCTTTTCCATACATGGACGGACAATTGCGATGTTTGCTTCAAGCAAATCATCACGACTCATTCCCGGTTTTCTCGGACGACCGGCCGTATGAATGACAATGTCACTCCCGGCAGTGTCTGCCCAGTCATTCGTACCGATAACTTTGGTGTCTGTACCCCAAACAGTCGAGGATTGACGTTGGTCTAATCCTTTACCCTGAGGCATGTCTTCAACAACGTCGATCAGAACGACTTCTTGAGCCAGTTCCTGAAGCATTAAAGCTTGAGCTGTATGTTCTCCAACATAGCCAGCTCCTACAACTGTGACCTTCTTGACCATAACTTCATCCCCTTTCAGGTTATCCCATCAGAGAGAAACGGGCCAACTTCACCAATGCCTGTCTCTGCTACGAGTTATCCTTCGTCAGGCTGGACGTGAACGGTCTTGCGGCGTAATCCCTTGGTAGAAAATTCGACTAAACCATCGGCTTTGGCAAACAGTGTGTCGTCTTTACCGATACCTACGTTTTTTCCGGGGTGGAACTTGGTTCCACGCTGGCGAACGATGATGCTACCGGCAGTCACAAATTCACCGCCGTATGCTTTGACACCCAGCATCTGGGGATTACTGTCGCGACCATTCCGCGAACTACTTTGTCCCTTTTTATGGGCCATGACTTACTCCTAAATTCCTCAATAATCCGGGAAAATCCCGAAAAAATCACCCAATCATAAACAACTTAGATGGAAAAAGATTCCACTTCGATGATCGTCGTGTGTTGACGGCCTGTGTTGTTCTTCCTGTAGCCCTTACGACGTTTCTTCTTGAAAACGCGGACTTTTTTGGAACGGACATGTTCCAAAACTTTTGCGGAAGCTTCGGCACCTTCTATGTATGGCGCGCCGAGGGTGACTTTACCTTCTTGGTTAACCAGCAACAATTTGTCGATCTTGACAGCGTCGCCAGCTTTTACCTGCAGTCTCGGGACATTGACCTTAACACCTTCTTCTATGCGAAATTGGCGTCCCGCGATTTCTGCTATTGCGTAGTTATGCATCAGACAGAGTACTCCCTTATCAATTTTTCAGCAGAGCGGAATATACATTTCACAACGGTGTCCGTCAACGGAAAAGTACTGTAGCCTCCCCGAGATGAGCCCATTATACAACAGGTTAAAGTGGATTCGAAGTTCTTCATTTCCCAGATAAGCTGCACAAATAAAATTCTAGCAGTCTGACCCCATTTTAACGTCTTAATAATGATTAAATAACCTACAATTTTAAACATTGCATGCACAACACTTAATAGCTACTTATATTAATGTCCATGCAGGAATATAGGGAAATAGAGCACTTCCGGGAGGAACTGGATAAATGCGTGACTTGCGGCATTTGCCAATCCGTTTGTCCCTCCTTTCAGCTCACCGGCAAAGAACTTTTATCGCCCCGGGGGCGTATCTCTCTTCTACGAAGACTCCTTGATGGAGATATTGTTCCTGAACAGGTTAGCGCTGACACTTTTGATTTCTGCACCCTTTGCTACGCTTGTCAAACGGCATGTCCTGCCGGCGTAAAAACTGATTTACTCTTTATTTCTGCCCGAAAGACATTAGCTGAAAGTAACGGTATTGGCCGAATTAAAAAGCTCGTGTTTAACACCCTTGAGTACCCGAAAAGGGTAAACATGGCTGTGTTGATGGGGTCGTTAGCTCAATCAACGATTGGTCAAAAAAACGTAAACTTCATTGCCGGTGGAATGAGTGTTCCTTCGTTGAGACGATCCCCCTATTTGAATAAAATTCCCGAGACAATTCCCCCTATGGGGCGAAAGAGAGCTCGGGTGGCTCTCTTTTTAGGGTGTATGTCCAACTACGTCTCCGAGGAACCGGCTCGCGATTCTATCGAAATCCTGCGACGCCTGGGGGTAGAAGTTTTTACTCCAAAAGACCAAGTGTGTTGTGGTGCTCCGGCTTTTAATAATGGTGATTTCGAAACCGCAAGGAATTTGGCGAAAAGAAATCTGGATATTTTGAAAGAGGCAAACGTTGACGCAATTGTTTCTCCAGATGCAACATGCGGAGGGGCGTTTAACCATGAAATCCCAGAATTATTGAAGGACGACCCGGAGTATGGTGAATTGGCCAGAGAAATATCAGCCAAAACAACCGACTGGACAAGTTATGTCGTCGAGTTCCTCGATCCCGTCTTTCCCGAATCGAAAGCCTTACCTATATCTGTTACAATCCACGACTCCTGCCACCTGACCCATACCTCGGGAAAGCAGGATAACGTCCGCAACCTAATTGCGCGACTTCCGGGAGTTCGTATCGTTGAAATGGCAGATTCAACCATATGTTGTGGTTTTGGCGGTTCCTTTATGGCTGCCTACAGCGAAGAGTCACAGGCGTGGAGTCAGAAAAAGATTGACAACATGGTTGCAACCAGAACCCAGATTGCCATCGCCTCCAGCCCGGGCTGTATCTCCACACTTCGCTCTAAAGCCGAGGATTCAAACTCCTCCAGTATCCGTATCTTGCACCCTGCTGAACTTATTGTTGAAAGATGTAACTGGCAGGCATAATTCCGAGAGCGAAATTACCCCCAATTTTTTACAAATCTGCTTTCTTAACTGCGATTTTTAGTGGTCTCCTCTTATATTAATAGTGGGTTCCTGAAAGGAACTTTTCCAACGGTAAACCATTATAAAGGGAAACGTTTTGTTCTTTTTCCTGTCTGATTCTTATCATCAATAATCATAGAAAGGGCTTGATATGGAAGCGACGGATATGTTCCTGAACGAAGAACAGAAAATGCTTCGTGACATGGTGCGGGACTTTGCTGAAAATGAAGTGAAACCTATTGCTACCGAGATAGACGAAGAGGAACGTTTCCCCGTCGAAAATATCAAGAAAATGGCCGAGCTAGGTTTGCTTGGTATCTGCTTTGATGAAAAATACGGTGGGGCCGGTATGGACGGCCTTTCATATATCATAGCTGTAGAAGAACTCTCTAAAGCTTGTGCTTCCACAGGTATTACTCTGGCGGCCCATGTTTCGTTAGGCGTTGCTCCTATCGCAATGTTTGGAACTGAGGCTCAGAAAGATAAGTTTCTCCCCGATCTTTGTAGTGGCGAACAGTTAGGTGCCTTTGGACTAACAGAACCAAATGCAGGTTCAGATGCCGGCGGTACGGAAACGACTGCTGTTAAAGATGGTGACGAATGGGTGCTCAATGGCACCAAGATATTCTGCACAAATGGCGCTGTAGCCGGAACAACTGTGGCAACAGCACTTACTGAAAAGGATAAAGGCACCAAAGGTATTAGTAATTTTATTATCCCAACCAACACGCCGGGATACGTTCGCGGCAAAAAAGAAAAGAAATTGGGTATCAAGGCTTCTGACACTTCAATGATCCACTTTGAAGACCTTCGACTCTCTGATGATTATATGCTGGGTACACAGGGGGAAGGGTTTAAGCAATTCCTGATTACTCTCGATGGAGGTCGGATCAGTATTGGTGCTATGGCATTAGGCATCGCTCAGGGCGCTCTTGAACAATCCATTCAATACAGTCAGGAACGTTTCCAGTTTGGTAAGCCAATTGCTGCTTTCCAGACAATTCAGGAAAAACTAGCGATTATGGCTACTGAGATTGAAGCTGCACGCCACCTTGTTTACCATGCAGCACGCCTGAAGGACAAAGGCATGAAATTCTCCCAGCAGTCTGCCATGGCTAAACTTTATGCATCCGAAGTTGCAACCAGAGCTGCAAATCAGGCGATACAGATTCATGGTGGATATGGTTACGTTCGTGAATATCCCGTCGAAAGAATGTTCAGGGATGCGAAACTCACCGAAATTGGAGAGGGAACCAGCGAAATTCAAAGGCTGGTTATTGCAAGATCCCTGTTGTCATAAAAATATCCTTGTAGAGCCCACCATCCTGTATGGTGGGTTTTCTCTGTTCGTTGCAGCAGGAGGATGGCGATGTCTCAAAGTACCGAATCTCTTGTTTTCAAAATATTGGTATGGATATCAAAAGGTTTGAGCGTCCTTTTGGTAGCCTTCTTCCTGTTTTTTCTGGTTTCATATATTATCTCTGATGGAATTGGATCATTTTCAAACCTGACTGCTAAAGAAATTCTGATGTTCATCGTATTTTTTGTTATGGTTGTCGGTCTTTCCATTTCACTAAAATGGCAAGGAACGGGTGGTCTGTTAACAATCGCGGGATATCTGCTGTTTGCTCTTTTGGATAAAAATTTCTGGCCGGGAAGTGTTATCCCCGTTTTTCTATTGACGGGTTTACTACATGTATACCTGTGGATTCGGCAAAGACCGTTTATATCCAAGGTACAATCAGGCAAAGATGAATAATTCGTAACTCCTAACCTTATTCGTTGATAATTATGATAGTAGACAACACCTCCTAAGCTCTCACCCCTTTTCGTACTGTTGACATCTTATTGTTTTTTTGTGAAGTTATACACCCCTAACAGTTTTATGGAGAAAGAATGAAATTCGGAAATTTTGAACTATATGTGCTGGATGATGGTACTTTTCGACTTGACGGTGGCGCGATGTTCGGTGTTGTTCCAAAAACACTCTGGACAAGAGTAATGACACACGATGAACGTAATCGTATCCCGATGACTTCAAACACTTTGCTTATAAAAACCGGAAGTGAAAATATTCTGATTGATACGGGCTGTGGCGGCAAGTGGCAGGACAAGGAAAGCGATATGTTCGCCATGCAAACGCCCCGTCAGCTTGTAACTGAGCTATTGCGTGTTGACCTTCGAGCTGAAGACATCACCCATGTTATCCAGACCCACCTGCATTTTGACCATGCGGGCGGCGGAACGTTCATAGATCGTGAAGGAAATCTGAAGGTTCAGTTCCCCAACGCCAAATATTACGTTCAGCGCGGTGAGTGGGAAGTAGCCCAAAACCCCAACCTCCGCGACCGTCGAAGCTACAAACCAGAAAATCTTCTCCCCCTGAAGGAGGAAGGTGTTCTTGAACTGGTGGATGGGGACGTTGAGGTATTGCCCGGTATCAGGTTCAGGATTACCGGGGGCCACACCAAGTACCATTCAATTATTGAAATTGAATCGGAAGGAAACAAATGTGTTTTCCTTGGTGACCTTATCCCCAAATCCGCTCATCTCCCTATCCCATACATCATGGCATATGATCTTTACCCAACTGAGACAATGGAGTATAAGACCACGTTCCTGAGGGAAGCGTTCGAGGGAAAATATCTCCTTGTTTTTGAACATGGCGTCGAGAATAAAGCGGGGAGATTAATACAAGATGCAAAAGGACGGTTTTCATTAGAAGCTGTGGATATGGAAGCTGAAACTTATTCTGTTACTTAACGATGACTTGAGGAAATGATGTCTTTATATAGCGTTCTGGATACCTCCAGTTCACCCGGTGTTTCCAGAAACAGGGGACAAATCCTGGCGTCAAATGCCTTTATTAAGAAACGTATCGATCTTAACCCGGGTTTAGTGATTCTGGAAATTGTCCCGGATGGATGGCGTTTTAATCCCTTTAAGAGTGGGCAGTTCGTAAAGGTTGGCTTAAAAATTAATCGCGACGAGGTGGATCAGGTTGAGCTTGAGAGTTTTCCAACTCCTTCTGACAAGTCCTTGAAACGAGCCTATTCAATTATTAGCCGTCCGTCACAAGTTGATTCTGTAGATATCTTGGTAAATTTGGTGCCGGATGGTGACTTTACACCATCTTTATGGCGATTAGATCCCGGAGATCGTATCTATGTTGACCAAAAGATACGGGGAACCTTTACCACAGAGGGTGTCTCAAGAAACAGCAATGTGCTGATGGTTGCAACCGGAACCGGTATTGCTCCTTTCCGTTCAATGATCTTAGATCACCAGGACACTCCTATCTGGAAAGATGTAAAGTTGATTCATAGCGTACGCCACGATGAGGATCTGGCATTTCGCGAAGAGTTTGAGTCCATCTCTGAAAACAACACGAATTTTCATTATTTGCCAATCGTCACGCGTCCTAAGGCTCAAAACTGGACCGGTGAAACACGACATATACAGAACGTTTTGTCCGCTGAGGATTCTACTTGCAACCTTAGCAACTATCTCGATATAAAAAATGACCACGTCTTTTTGTGTGGCAACCCCATGATGATCAAATCTGTTTCCGAGCTTTTCCTTGAAAAAGGATTCAGAAAGGCGACATCTGGGGAAGGCACCCTTCATTTTGAAAAATATTGGAAGTAGGTGTGTGGAGAAGAGAGACGTTTTGCTCTTAATTGATACCACAATTTGAATTATACGACGTGAAATCTTGACCCGGCAAAAAGACTTATGTATCTCTAAGGACTGCATTAAACACAAATATTGTGGATGTTTTACAGGGGGGGGAGTTGTTCCCTGAATTGTATCCCTATATACGATTGATCGTGACATTTATCACATAACAAACTTTCCTGGGAGGCAAAGGATGAAAGACGCTGTCATCTTATCCGCTACAAGAACACCTATTGGTTCATTTAATGGCATGTTTACCCGTGTTCCGGCCATTCAACTCGGTGGCGCAGCCATCTTAAACGCCGTGACAAAAGCTGCAATTAATCCCGACGATGTTGATGAAGTCATCATGGGAATGGTACTTCAGGGCGGTATGGGCCAGGCACCTGCACGCCAGGCGGCCAAAAAAGCGGGTATACCGGACAGTAAGTCCGCATGGACAATCAATAAAGTTTGTTCATCAGGCCTTAAAGCTGTTATGGAAGCTGCCGGCTCTATTATGATCGGTGAAAACGAAGTGGTGGTCGCCGGTGGTATGGAAAACATGACACAAGCACCTTACCTGCTCCCAAATGGTCGTAACGGTTACCGTTATGGTCACGGAAAAGTCGTCGATTTAATGATGCACGATGGTCTTTGGGATCCCTATAACAACCAGCATATGGGTGATTGCGCTGAAGTATGCGCCGAGGAAAACAATATTACCCGAGAACAGCAGGATGAATTCGCTATCGAATCCTACCGTCGCGCAAACGAAGCTATCGAAAAGGGTTTGTTTAAGGAAGAAATCGTTCCCTTGACCATGCCCAGCAAAAAAGGCGATTCAATCATAGATAAAGATGAAGAGCCAGGACGTGGTCGTCCGGATAAAATCCCGGGATTACGTCCAGCATTCAAAAAAGATGGAACCATTACTGCTGCAAACGCATCTTCGATCAATGATGGTGCTGCTGCCGTAGTCGTTGCCGATCCGGACTGGGCTGAAAAGAACGGCAAAAAGCCAATGGCGCGTATCGCAGGTTGGGCAACATTCAGCCAGGAACCGATCTATTTCACAACGGCTCCACAGGGTGCGATTAAAAAAGTCCTCGCCAAGGTTGGCTGGGATATAAAAGATGTCGACTTCTTCGAGATTAACGAAGCTTTTTCAGTCGTAAGCATTTATAACAACAACGCCCTCGGTTTGGACGGTTCCAACGTGAACGTCCGCGGTGGTGCGGTTGCTCTTGGACATCCCATTGGTGGTTCGGGTGCACGTGTCCTTGTTACTCTTCTTCATATCCTGAAACAAGAAGGAAAGAAGAAGGGTATTGTTAGTCTTTGTAATGGTGGTGGTGAAGCGACCGCCATGGCAATCGAAATGCTATAATCGCTATTTTCACCCCGGCCACAACTTGGTCGGGGTGTTTTTCTGGCAAGAGTTACCGGGTTAACAACTGTTTCTTTTTAGTTTTTTTGGTATTTATATATTTCTCTGATACTCTTTATTTTTAGCCTTTTTGGTCATTCTTCCAGAATTTACATAAGCATTCTGCTCTTTTTAGTGTGATAATACATAGTTACGGGTTTTTGTTATAAATACTGACGTAACACATATCACCCGGATTTCGTGTATATAAAAGCACTTTGACAATTTAATTTCCACTTCACATGATAAGATTCTTGTAATCTGTTTTTATTGAATCTTACTTTTTTACTCAGGGAGACGAATTATGGCTATCCAGAAGTTTGCAGTGATTGGTGTTGGAACAATGGGCAACGGCATTGCACAAGTAGCCGCCCAGACAGGGCTGGACGTCATCGCGGTTGATGTTAAACAGGAGTTTCTGGATCGCGCAAAGGCTATCATTGAAAAGAACCTGGGGCGCATGGTTAAAAAGGAAAAAATGACCCAGGCAGATGCCGATGCTGCATTGGGAAGAATCACTTTTAGCACAAATTATGCTGACCTGAGTGGTTGCGACTTTGTTGTCGAAGCCGCCACGGAAAATCCCGACATCAAATTTAAAATTTTTGAAGAACTCGACAAGCAGCTTCCAGACAACATTATCCTTGCCAGTAACACCTCTACTATTTCAATCACCGAGATTGCTGCCCACACAAACAGGGCAGACAAGGTCATCGGGATGCACTTTATGAACCCGGTCCCAATGATGAAGTTAGTAGAAGTTATTAACGGCTTGGGCACGAGCGACGAAACCTACGCCCTTGTAAAAGAGATGGCTGAAAAAATGGGTAAGATTCCGATCCTCGTGAACGACTACCCCGGATTTGTCGCAAACCGTATCCTCATGCCGATGATTAACGAAGCGGTTTACTGCCTCATGGAAGGCGTCGGTCCTGTAGACGCAATTGATGGCGTGATGAAACTTGGTATGGCCCATCCGATGGGACCGTTACGCCTGGCCGACTTGATTGGAAATGACGTCTGCCTTGCCATCATGGAAGTCCTCCACGATGGTCTTGGTGACTCCAAGTATCGCCCATGTCCATTGCTTAGAAAAATGGTCGCCGGTGGCTACCTGGGGAATAAATCAGGTAAGGGATTCTATGATTATTCTGAAGACCCTAGAAATCCCACGCCGCGAAAGTTCTAAGTCTACTGATATATACCAGAAAGCGCCGGAAGATTTTTTCCGGCGCTTTTAGTCTCATTTAGAGCGTTATATCCATTTTATACTTTAAGTTAGGGTCTGATTTGCCGATCAACCATCCCTTGCTTAAATTCAAATATCTAACATTTTTACGGGGGGTAATCCGTCTGCCATGCCGTACCTTGGCAGCAATCATTTGCTCCGATTAACCTTCGGTCGTTACCAGAAAAAAACAGTCATAAAACATACTTTGTACTAGCGAGGGGAAAATGGACTTTTTGCTTAACGATGAACAGGAGATGGTAAGGCAAACTGCACGCGAATTTGCAGAAAAAGAACTAGCACCAGGTGTTGCCGAAAGAGATGAACTTGGCAAGTTCCCCGCCGAACAGGTAAAAATGCTCGGTGAACTTGGCTTCATGGGAATGGTTGTAGGGGAAGAGCATGGCGGAGCAGGATTTGACTCTGTTTCATATGTCATCGCTCTTGAAGAACTCGCACGAATCGACCCATCAACTGAAATCATCTGTAGCGTTAACAATAGTCTCGTTTGTTATCCTCTAGAAAAGTTCGGTAGCGATTTTATAAAGAAAGAATTTTTGACCAAGTTCGCTTCCGGCGAATGGCTTGGTGCATTCTGCCTGACAGAACCCGGTTCTGGCTCTGATGCTGGGGCAATGAAAACAAAAGCTGTTCGTGATGGCGACGAATGGGTACTCAACGGATCAAAAAACTTTATTACCAACGGTGAATCGTGCGACGCCTATGTACTGGTTTGTGTCACCGATCAGAATGCCGGATCAAGAGGAACAAGCACCTTTGTTGTTCCTAAAAACACTCCCGGTGTTATTGTGGGTAAACATGAGAACAAAATGGGTATCCGTGCGACTGATACCGTTTCCCTTACCCTCGAGGACGTCCACATTCCCGACTCTTACCTGGTGGGTAATCATGGTGATGGATTTAAAACCATGTTGACCGCTCTTGATAGTGGTCGCTTGGGTGTTGCCGCACAGGGTTTAGGAATTGCCCAGGGTGCACTCGAAGCTTCTGTACAATACAGCCAGGAGAGAGAACAATTTGGTAAACCTATTGCCGCTTTCCAGGCAATTCGCAACAAAATTGCCGACATGGCAACCCGAATTCACGCTTCACGCCTGATTTTACGGAATGCTGCATGGAAAAAGGATTCCGGGGCTCGTTACTCCCGAGAAGCCGCCATGGCAAAAGTTTATTGCAGTGAAACTGCCACCTATTGCGCTCTTGAGGCTGTTCAAATACACGGTGGATATGGTTATACTAGGGATTATCCGGTTGAAAGAATGCTTCGTGATGCGAAAATCACCGAGATATACGAAGGTACGAATGAAGTTCAACGCATAGTGATCGCTCGCGACATCTATGGTAACTAGTAATTTGTCAGGTTTGGATCAGTAATTGATGACCAGGTTATACTTTGCTCGACATGCTCAATCACAGGCCAACGTTGAACAGTGGATTTCCGGTTGGACGGACGTTCAATTAACCGATTTTGGCCGTGAACAGGCAAAAGAGCTTGGAAATAAACTTTGTTCCGTAAGTTTTAGTAAAATTTTGCAAGCGATCTGATGAGAGCCCGCGAAACCGCAGAAATTGTAGGGAAAATTCTTAAAAAACCGGTCCAGATGGAGCGGAATCTTAGGGAACGGAACTACGGTGAGTTTACGGGGTTATCATATAAGGAGCCCAAAGACGTCCTTGAGGGCGCAATCGCTCGCATGCGGACAAACTTGACGTATATTCCTTCTGACGGTGAATCATTACTTCAACACCAGACTCGTGTTGTGGATACCGTTAAAAGTATTGCAGAGAAACATGAGGACGAAGACGTCCTGATTATTTCACATCGAGGAACAATACGCGTATTTTTGATGTGGTTGTATGGAAAAGAATACGCCCTGGATGTTGAAATACCGGATCCACCCGGCTACGTTGAAGTGTTGTGGGAAGAGAACAAAAACAGGTCTGATATTCTACATACCATGATTACATAATTTCAGGGAGACTGGTTATGGGTTTCGAAGGTAGTGGCAAAATCTGGATGAACGGAAAACTGGTAGACTGGAAAGATGCTACCATTCATATTGGTGCACATGTTGCCCATTATGGAACTTCCGTTTTTGAAGGCATTCGGATGTATCACAGGGAAGCCACTGATGGTAAAAGCGTAATTTTCCGTTTAAAAGAACATATTGATCGTCTTTACAATTCCGCAAAAATTTATAGAATGACTGAAGATGATGCCTTTTTAGAAAGTGCGGAATATGCAAAATATCTTGAGTATTCCGTTGAAGAGATGATGCAAGCCTGTATTGACACAGTCAAAGCCAATGGCGACAAAGATGCTTATCTGCGTCCGCTTATTTACAGAGGTTATCAAAGTTTAGGTGTAGATCCAAGGCCTTGTCCTGTAGACTTGACCATTATGACCTGGCGTTGGGGAAAATACCTCGGCCCGGAAGCTCTGGAAAAAGGTGTAGACGTATGTGTTTCATCGTGGACTCGTTTTGCTCCAAACACACTTCCGGCCCTTGCAAAAACCGGCGCGAACTACATGAACAGCCAGTTAATCAAGCAGGAAGCGATTAAGAACGGCTATGTAGAGGGTATTGCCCTTGACGTAAACGGTTTTGTTTCTGAAGGTTCCGGCGAAAATATTTACGTTGTATTCCATGGCAAAGGCAAAGAAGGCCGCGACCTGATTTATACGCCTCCGCTTGGCAACTCTGTACTTCCCGGTATCACTCGCGATAGCATTATTCAGCTTGCTGCTGAAAACAATATTGAACTCGTTGAGCACATGATTCCGCGTGAAATGCTTTATCTCGCCGATGAAGTTTTCTTTACAGGTACAGCCTCAGAGGTAACACCTATCCGATCCATTGACAAAATCAAAATCGGTGAAGGTGAACGTGGTCCAGTAGCGAAAAAACTCCAGGATATTTTCTTCGGCATTATTGATGGAACCGTTGAGGATCAGCACAACTGGTTAACTTATATTGACATAGACTAAAGTATTTTCAAGTGCGGCGCATCTTTTGTGCCGCACTTGTTTTGTTCTTTTTGTGGAGAATTATATGGATGTTCGTGGTGCCACTAGCAGACATGAAGCACGCCAATGTGCGCTTCAGGTTCTTTATGCTATCGAGGTTGGAAATAGCGACCCTTCAAAAACTTTTTCTGACTTGGTAGAAGGTGGCGAAAAGCGACATGTGGAGTTTTCCCGTCGCCTTGTAAAACTTGGACATCAATACCGCAAACGTATGGATGATCTTATTTCAACGAAGTCCGAACGATGGGATCTGAAACGTATGGCTTTGGTGGATCACCTGATCCTCCGCCTCGCTCTTTGTGAACTCTTTTTTGTTGATGATGTACCGCCAAAGGTTACGATTAACGAAGCAATCGAAATTGCAAAAATGTTCAGCACCGACCAGTCTGGCAGGTTTATTAATGGGCTTTTGGATGCGATTTTTACTGAAAACGAAGCTGACATCAGAAAAGTAAAAAAGGACAACTCTTCCGAAAAGAAATCGCAATCAAAATCAGATAAACCTCAAAATAATAGAAAATAAGCTCTTTGTCTTTATATATTAGTAAGTACACAATTGGAAGGATTTGGCTTGCGCTACGCGATTATTTCTGACATCCATAGTAATTTGCACGCTCTCGAGGTAGTGGTAAGCGACATTAAGGATTCGTCGGTTGATCGGGTTTTATGTTTAGGCGATGTTGTTGGCTATGGCGCCTACCCAAACGAGTCCCTTGCTATCACACGGGAAATCTCCCACACTATCCTTGCTGGCAATCATGACCATGCAGCAATTGGCCTGATGGATATCTCTGCATTTAACCACTATGCAAACAAAGCCGCTATCTGGACAAGGAATAAATTGACTGAAGAGAATACTTCTTTCATGAGGGAATGTCCCTTTATCTATGAAGAAGGAAGTCTTTTATTTGTGCACGCCACACCTGAAGACCCAGCCAAATGGTCCTACGTTTTTTCAGATATTGATGCGCAGTTCGTTCTTCAGCATAACCCGGGAAGAACTATCTTTATTGGACATACTCATATTCCAAGAGAACATTCAACAAAAGATGGTAGACTAATCAACGTTGGTTCCGTTGGTCAACCTCGAGATGGTGACCCGCGTGCTTCTTACGGTATTTTTGATGGAGAAAGTGGAATTCTTGAAATTAAACGGTTGGAGTACGATATCGATGCGGCTAAAAAGGCAATCTTAGACGCAGGATTGCCCCCATTCCTCGCTGAACGACTTAGCTTGGGCCGCTAGGTCATTTTTTTTATGTATTCTTCGGCTTTCCGGTCTAATTCCTTGTAAGGTATCTTTAATTCTACCGTTGTGCCCTTACCTACTTCGCTTTGCAAGTCAATTATAACCCCTTCGGGTTCAAGCAGGTTTTTCGCGTGGGTCAACCCAAGTCCCATTGCCAGCGTTGGTGGATATTTGCCGCCATGGTCGGGTGTTTTTGTTGTGAAGAAGGGGTCGAAAGCCTGGTTCAATGTTTCCTTGCTCATTCCTTCACCAGAATCCTTCATGACAAACTTTATATATTCATCATCATAAGATAACCCTATATACAAAACCTTTTCACTACTGTTTTCCATCGCCTCTACTGCATTGGTAAACAAATTACTGATTGATTGCGAAAAATCTCCAGGAAATGATTTAAATGAAGGAAAGTCTTCCTGAATATCCATTTTCACTTCTACCATGTGCTTCAGGCGTGGGTCACCCTTATAAAACTCGTATTCATTTTTTACCAACTTGGGGAGGTTAATCATGATTACTCTTTTTCGAGCCTCCAACTCTGCCTTATAAAGCATCACCTTGATTTCTTCCTGTAATCTGTGTCCAAGGTGGGTAATTCTTTCAAAATCTTCACTAAGACCGGGATGCTTGAGCTTTAGTAAGTCCATGGTTCCCAGAATACCGGTCAGGGGGCCATACAGGTTGTGAGCAATTCCCGCAACCAGTAACCCAAGCTTGCTTAAATTTTGTGGAGCCAACTCCGGTTTTTCGCTAGAGTCTGAGGGGGTTTCGCCTATCATCATTTTTGCTTACTCTCCCTGAAGGTATAGAATGTTGGATAGATCAAAAGTACTACTTTCAATTTCAGTGGGTCAAGCTCAAGATTTGAGCTTGACAGTTAATTGGGCAAGGTCTACCTTTTCAATTCATTACAATCGACTTCAAAATTTTAAGGGAAATTTCCCAATACAAAGCTGAACGAATACGGAGTAAAAATGCTGACTCTTTCTGAAAAAGTTTTCATTTCTGAAGAAACCATCCTCAAACGCGTAGACGAAATGGGCGCCCAAATCGCGAAAGAAATGGGTTCTAACGGTCCTATTGCAATAATTGGCCTATTAAGAGGATGTTTTGTTTTTACTGCCGACCTCGTTCGCGCAATCTCCAGACATGGGTGCCGGGTTGATGAAATCGACTTTATCATTGCGTCAAGTTATGAATCTGGAACCGTTTCGTCAGGAAATGTTAAGATTGAACGCGATGCACGTCATGACATTGCTGGAAAGAACGTTTTAATTGTTGACGATATCCTTGATACCGGTAACACACTCAATAGAATTGGTGATCTATTCTCCAATAGAAAACCAAACATGCTCCGTACGTGTGTTCTGCTGGATAAACCCTCCAGACGGGAGGCTCCTGTTGAAGCTGATTACGTTGGTATCAGCATCGAAGATAAGTTTGTTGTCGGTTATGGCCTTGACTATGACCAGAAATACCGCGAACTACCGTATATTACAGTGATGGAAGAGTCCTGATCCTTATTCAAGCGAATCGTGGGGAAGAGAACTCCTCGGCGAACGCAGGTAGACATAGGGTGTCTGGAAAGCAAAATTTGAAACGCGCGACATGTAAATGTCCGCGTTTTTTTCTATCTGCCGGGCCATATGGCTTTTGTCGTTACCAGAACGCATAATCAAACCCCACCGGGAGTTCATCAGCGTACTATATTTTTTAGCTAACGGTGAAATTTCCGCATCCAGTTCCAAAATCTGCTTACGAATCAGCTCAAAATCTTTTCGCCATCTCTTGCTGCTCTTCTTGTCGCGTGCCATTTCCAGACGGTAATGATTTTGCTTGTGTTCCAGTTCCGCTTTTTTCGCCATCTGATCAGTCAACTTTTTCTGGTCCTGTTCAAACGTTTCGAGGAACTCTAACTCTTCCTCCAACTCGCGGACAACCAGTGCCGTTCTCCAGCGAAGGATATTTTTTGACACAGTGACATCAGCAAAGATGTGATCACCAACGTAAAGAATCTCCTCGCCGTTGAGGTTCCACATCTTTTCGACCATTCCGGCGTTTCCGCCAACGTAGATTTTTCCTTCTTCCAGCCCACCTACAACTGGTTTCAGCATACCTTCTTCGTTGACAATTTCATAGGCTGGCGTGGTCTGGTTAAAAAAGGCCGGTTTGCGGGCGGCGACAATTATAAGATCAAATAGATCACGCCATGTCTCCCCATTTTCAAGAAACTTGTCAAATGCATGAACCATAATATCCCGGGTGTAACTCCACTCCGAGTTGGTAATTAACAGTGTTTTTTTACCTGCTAGCCGTTGGTCTTTAATCGCCTGGATGGTGTCAAAGTCAAAATCTATATAGCTATCGGGATCAGACAAAATTTCTTCTTTAAGGATCCCTTCTGCGTGGGCTTCATCAAGGGCTCTATTAACAATCTTGTAAAGTCCCTCATAGCCGTGAACACCGGAAAGTTTATTTTGGTCAAGCAGGTCAACCATTTGCGCAAACATACACGCTTCTGAAAGGGAGAAGAATGTATTTAGAAACTTGTACTTCTTATCGCTAAGATCTATTAGAGTCCGGGAATAGGTTGCCCGAAGCTCCTCGAACGGCATTGAAGTTGTCCCGTGATAGGCCTGTTTTACATATCCAAACCTGTTGGCCTTTAAAAGGTTGCCCTTTTCCAAATCAAGAATCAAACCACGTACACTGAAATTCGGCACGTATTCCAACTCTTTAACAGGTAAGTTTAATTCCAGTAATTTGGATTTAACGTGTCCATAAGCCTTCTTTTCCCAGCTATCTGAAAAGTAATGGATCAAGGTGTAATCCATGTCGTAACCGATAGCCTTCAATGATCGCATATTTAGTGTACGATTACTATATATTCCTCTTCCTGGTGGAATTGCTGGTATATTCAGCTTATCCATAAAAATTAATCCTTCAGTAATAAAAATTTTGTTTAACTCTATTTGATAAGTCCATTATAAAAAAAAACCGGGACAAAATCCCGGTTTTTAAAAGTTTATTTTGGCAGTAATGCCAATATCTCTTTTTCGAAAACTGCCTTATCTACATACCCCACATGTCTTGAGCGTGCTCTGCCCTGGGTATCAATTACAAATGTTGTGGGTATAGATTGTATCCCACCATAACTGTTGTTTACCGCTTGACCGGCGATTACAACCGGGTAATTCATCTTCCATTCCTTTGCAAATTCAGCGACAGTTTCCTCACCGTACCGCCCGAAAGCCGCACCGATGATAACCAAGCCCTGATCACCGTATTTGTCTTGGAGTTCTATGAACCCGGGGATTTCCTTTTTACATGGTGGACACCACGTGTCCCAGAAATCAAGAATTACAACTTTACCTTTGTAATCGGATAGTGTCAGTGTCCCGCCGGCGACATTTGTCAGTGTAAAGTCCGGTGCAATGGGTGCTTCACCAGCCTGCAACATTCCAGCAGGAAGTGAATCATCGATAGCATCACTAGCATGCACCTGTGGTTCAGGTACGGTTTGACTCTCTTCGGCGTTTGTTTCTGCCTTACCACATCCAAAAACAACTATGCCTAATGAAAGGACTATAACCAAAAAACTAAGCTTCTTCATTTTATGCCTTATATTCGTTTTCGTTGCTGACGTCAGAACTTTCTTTCTGCTTTTTTCCTGACGGGATAAACCCACCTATTAACCAACCAAGCAGGGCACCATAACCTGTTGCTATCCACGGGTTTGACCAGATTGGGCAAGTTCCGCCAATACATCCTACATAGCGCCAGTATAGCCATCCCGATATCGCACCAACGATTGACGTTGCAATTACAATGAAGTACTGTTTTTTGGGCTTACTCATTCACAATCACCGTTTTCTTCACACTTAAGATTCAAGGATTTTTTCAGACGGAATGTGACATCTTCAGGTACTTCTTTTGCCTCAATCCTCTGGTAAACCTGAACAGTACAACCAAGCGTATCAAGCTCTGCACGCCATTCGGGATCTGCCTTTAGCTCATCAAGTAGTTCACGACATTTTTTCTTGCCCTTTTCGGCACCTAAGTGAACCTCAAGAGCATCACAAAGCTGATTGGGTGTCAGCAGTTTTTTATCAAAGCTTTCCATGCTCTCTCTCCTCAACAAACTCCGCCAGTTTCTTCCTGAGTTTTACTCGTGCTCTGTGTAAATCCGCTTTTATTGCGGATACCGTTTTTTCTGTTCTTTCGCCTATTTCGGCCATGGATAAACCTTCGAGATCCTTTAGTACAAAGGCTGTTCTAAGGTTTGTGGGCAGTGTTGCAATTGCTGCTTCTAAATTCTGCCTCAACTCCTCATCAAGGGTCAATTCCAATGGATTGCGATCCAGACTTTTGGCGATATAGCCGATACTGCTTTTTTCATCCTGATTATCTGGAATCTCTTCTTCTATCGTCACAAAATATTTCCCTTTACGACTTCGCATTCGCATCAGGGCTTCATTTGTGGCCACTCGATGAATCCAGGTTCCAAGACGGCTATTGCCTTTGAACAGATATAGCTTTTCAAAAACCTTCAGGAACGTATCCTGTAGGATACATTCTGCCTCGGATTCGTTTCCACCTAACCGGAGGCCAAGGTTATACACGTTTTTCTGATGTTTCTCGACAATTTCAGCGGATGCATCCTGGTCACCATTCAAGGCGCGCTGCACCAACTCGTAATCATCTCGATACACCTCTTTTACAGTATCCGGCACATCTGGTAATGTGGCGGTCTCTGTTTCAGTTTTTCTTTTATCTGAAGTGTCCATCCCGTAAGATAAGTCAGACGAACACTAAAGTTCCAATTTTATACTGCTTTTAAAACCTCTTTCAGAACATCTGCCTCAGGCATCATACCCTCGACAGCACCATCTTCGTTGATAATGGTTCTGGGTACTCCGCGAACGTTGTATTTCATCGACAACTGAGGAAATTCTGTTGCTTCAACCATGTCCCCCGTAACTTTGTCCGTTTCAAATGCCATCTGGTGAGCCAATCGAACTGCTCCCGGACAATAAGGACATGTCGGTGTTACAAAAACCTGCATGTGGATTTCTTTTTCGAGTTTTGCAAGTGCCGCCTTTGTATCGTCACTTAGCCCCGAATCACCTGATGATACCATGAGGATATCGTCCAGCAGGGAGGCAAATTCATAACCTGACGGAACACCGTAATAACGAATGTTCTTCCTGGATTCGCCTGGATCAAGAACCAATGTGGCCGGTACTTTGTCAATGTTGTAAGCGTCGGCCTTATCTTTGTCTTTTACGAAATCATAGAATTCAACGCTGATTTTATCGCTCAACTCTGAAATCTCATTTAAGAGGTCATGGGTTTCGCGGCAATATTGGCATTCCATTTCCTGTGTGAACATTACCAGTTTGACTTCGCCTGTCATTGGGCTAAGCCTCTCCTGAACTGCCTTTTTGTCTTCATCTCTTAGTATCGACATGATCTGTCCTTTCTACTTTCGTTCCATTACATTGAAACAATCTGATTTGTTGCTTCTTTAATTGTGATGCATAAGATTCCATTGAGATGCACCTTGGAAACTCTCTCCAGAGAGACCTTCGTTATCTTTGAACAAAAAAAATGAGATAAATATGAGTTTAATGATTGGCTGGTTTTCATTTGATGGTCCGTTTTTTTCGGTTGAGGACATCCCTGAAAACGGGGGCGTTTATACTGTGCTCTCTCAGCCGAAGGAAAATCAATACATGATGTTGGGTGTTGAACATTCAGACAACATGAGGTTGTCTATCCAATCGCACGAAAAGGCGAAGTGTTGGGAAGAGAACTGTGATGGAAAACTCTGTTATATGATCTATGGCTCTGCAAAGATGGATGAGGACGAACGGATAAAAATTGTTAAAGAAATACGGATGCAGTATGAAATGCCCTGCTCTCCCAGCGCAACACCTGAGCACGGTTACTGGACTCCATAATAAAAAAGCATCCCGATTTTTCGAGATGCCTATATATAGAGAGATACAAACGCTATCTAGCTGTCTCTGGCCGTCACAATTTCCACTGCCATTTCAAGCACGGTATCAATTCCCCTTCGTGTATCACGTGGGTTCTGCTGCACTTCAACTACCGGTGGAACGTTCATCATGTCGTTTCCAAATCCAATAACTTTTTTCGATGAACTCGTAACCCACAAATAGGTCTCTGGCAAACCAAACGACATCGGCTCTGACATAATAAACGGGTTACTACCTGTGGTTTCGCCTACTGTTGTTGCTTTTCCCGTCTCGTTTGCTGCGGCTGCGATCATACTTGCAAGTTCCCCGCTTCCGTGATCAACAACGACCGAAATCAAACCGTCAAAAACCTGCTTCGTGGACGTGGTGTCTTCAACACCTCTGAAAACTGCCAGTTCGCCTTTTTTAGTATTCCAGAGAATCTTACACGTTTCACAAAAAATGGGCGGATACCATCTCTGGTACCACGGCAACATCCGAGCATATTTCCGTCTGATGCGGGTAGAGACCCTGATTTCTTCGCGGTTTACTATATTTCCTGCACCTATAAATTCCCCTAAGAGTTTTGCTCCATCAAGGTCATAACCCCTAGTTCCCCTTAAATCAACAACCAGACCTTTAGCTTCTTCAGTATTCAGGCCAGTCTTTATTTCAGCTAATTTGCTTTTCAAACCTTCGATGTCAGAAAGTGACTTGCAAGTAAGGATGGCTGTATTGTCCTCTTCTCTAAAGGTCAATTCATACGGGGCTTGTGTTTTTTCTGGTCTTGCTTTTTCAGCCAGTTGAGCCCCAGTCAAGCCAATAACATTCCTTGACACAACTCTTTGCAGCGGTGTTCTATATCGTGGTCGGGGAATTGTGATACGGACATTTATTTCATACGGACTTTCCATACGGAATACATACCATTGCAATTCTCGGAAACTTATTTCCAACAATTCTTTCTTTTCTTCCGGGTCTCGTCCACTGATATAATCTAGAAGTGTGCTTTCTATCTGCTGTACCGGTACTCCGTTTATTGATAGAATCGGTGTTCCCGGCGCCAATAGGGTATCGTTGGTGTAGTTATGAAGAACGACTGTTTCTTCTCCGCTAAAGTCGATGTCCAACGGGAAAAGGGGAGCGTCTTGAGCGATATAGGCCGCTCGTTCTTCCTGGGGAATGAGGATTCCTGTATTCTTGTCACCAAGTCTTGCTACTACCGGAGCCACTGCTTTGTAGAATTCTGTCCGTGGTTCCTCAGAAGTAAACCCCACCTCCGCTTTATCTTTCAGGAGCTGAATTTCCTGTTCAGTGATGTAGGTATTCAGGTTTGGGTGAACTTCGCTCATGGTTTCAAACATGTAATGAAGATCTGAGACCATTAATTCTGGTGTAAAGAGGGTTTCCTGCTCTGCTTGAGGGAATTTTTTCAAAACATCTGTTTGCGAATTCAAAGTAATCATTATTCCAAGCAGTAAAAATAAAAGCAGAAGAACCTCTAAACTTCCCGGTCCTTTACTGCCTGTGTACGTCGTCTGCTTTTTTCCTCTTAGTTTATTTCTTTGCAGACGTGATTTATCCATTTTATTCCCCATTTATTTTTTTTGTCGTTCTGCAAATATAATATTGATGTTTTCTTTTTTCTGGAATTTTCTTTCTTCGTTTCTTTTTGTTTCCAGACAAATCCTCCAACTCTTATAATATCTTTCTCTTCTGTTTATTACAAGAATTCTTTAGTAAGCAGCATTAGGCTTTAACCTGATACTCATATTATTACAGCTCTTACCTACCCTTCTTTAAAATGTTCAAATATTCGTTCAGTTTGTCTGGTTGAAGCTCCCAGACAGGTTTGAAGTTGTCCAACCACTCCAGGACCCCCTTCAATGGTTTAGTCTCCAGTCGACAAAAATTCTGTCTCCCGTCTTTTGACCTTGCAATCAAACCCACATCCTCCAGAGTACTGAGGTGACGAGATATTGCCGGCATGGAGATACTGGTCAAGCCAGCCAGTTCACTCACGTTGGCCTCACCGTCGGCCAACCGCTCCAGCAACTTCCTCCTAACGGGGTTCGCTATTGCCGCTAGCACCTCTGACATGGAGTCGGTTGAGTTTTCTTTCGGTTTTTTTACCATAGGGACCACCAGACGATATTTAACATAGTTGTTATATTTACGTTTGTTTTTTTGTATATGCAACCCCGGGTTATTTAAAATATTCATTGTCTTGAACCGTTGTTTCTTTGACAAACGCACACATCTTATTATCTGTATAATCGAATATAGTGGCGATGTGCGGAATCTAACCGCCGTCGCTTGAACTAACCTCCTCTTTATTCTACCTTCACTTGACTAACGGGGAGGATGTATGAAAAAGGGACAACTTTCAAGGCGCCGCTTTATTTCAACGGTTTCTGCCGTTTCAGCATCATTGCCATTTCTGTCACCATCAAAACTTTTTGCCTCTAACGCCAACAGCCTCAAAAGGGCTACAACACCCCTGGCAATAGCCTCCGCTAACGGTTTAGCCGCTACTGAGCTTGCTGTGAAGCAAATGATGGATGGGGTTGATCCCCTGGATGCAGCTATCGCAGGGGTCACCCTAGTTGAGAATGATCCTGATGATATGTCCGTAGGACTGGGCGGTTTGCCCAACGAGGATGGAGATGTGGAACTCGATGCTGCCGTTATGCACGGACCCACCCATCGTGCCGGCGGGGTTGCCTCTATCCGAAACATTAAGAATCCAGCCAGTGTGGCCAAGTTGGTTCTCGAACAGACCGACCATGTCCTGATTGTTGGGGATGGGGCTCTCCGTTTTGCTCGAGCTCACGGATTTAAAGAGGAAGATTTGTTAACCGACAAGTCAAGGAAGGTCTGGTTATACTGGAAACAGAAAATGTCCGATGCAGACGACTGGATTCCGCCCGACCCCTCTGAAGTGGATGAAGATGTCCGCTCCATTGTCGACAGGATTACCGGCACCATCCACCTTTCAGCGATTAACACCAAAGGTGACATGTCCTGTGTAACGACCACAAGCGGACTAGCCTTTAAGATTCCCGGGAGGGTTGGTGACTCTCCAATTATCGGAGCCGGGTTATATGTCGACAACGATTTTGGCTCTTGTGGCAGTACGGGAAGAGGAGAAGCAAACCTTCAAAACCTTTGCAGTCACCTTGGGGTGGAATTGATGCGTCAAGGCAAATCACCTCTCGACGCCGGCCTGGAAGTTCTCCGCAGAGTTATTGAGAAAACCTCAGAAAAGAGATTGCTAAATTCCGAAGGGAATCCCAACTTTGGATTGAAGTTCTATTTGGTTGATAAATCAGGTTCTTACGCTGGCGTTTCCATGTGGGGACCATCAAAATTTGCCGTTGCTGACCATAACGGAGCCCGTCTCGAAGAGGCAGAGTTCCTTTACGAATACAGATAAGTGAACATTGTTATTCTTTGCTATATCAGGAGATAGTATCGTGCCTTCAATTATTAATCAAAGGTTTTCTCGTAACAGTATTTTCCACACTCTGGTTACATCTCTACTGGCATTCATGTTTGTATTTACCCTGACCCCATCCGAAACTAGTGCGTCCCAAGACGACAACATGGGTGACTGGGTTAAAACCATTCACGATTCCTTGCACAATCAATGGGTTGCTTCCTCGGGTGAAGAACACCTTATCCTCACTTACCAGCTTGGCATGTGGTGCAGGAATAACGATTACGACCAAATCGATCCGTGGGACGACAGGAGTGAAGCTCTTTATGAGCTGGCCATGTTTGACCGAGGATTTTTTGAACTCTCAAATGATGTTTATCCGCTTCAAATCAACGGAGAAGATCACACGACAGGACCACACTGGACAAAAGCTTACCGTGATTTGAAAAAAGATCTTATCTACGAGAATTTTGACCACATTTATAAATCGTATTACTACTCCTGGCCTACACTACTCGACGATATTAAATACCTTGCCGATGGGACCATGCTTGAAAGGGCTCACGATCTAGAAGAAGCCCAGAAGGCATTTCTTGAAGGTCTAAAGGTTAGTGAATCACCCGTTGTCAGGGGAGAGTTAATGCGTGGTGTTGCCAAGACCTTGTATCGACAAGGAAAATTCGCGGCATCCCTCGACACCCTGAAGTCTGCCCTCGATCAGGGATATTTTTCAACCAACATCCTCTTTGATATCGGAAGAACTTTAATCCGGCTGGGCAGGGTAAGCGAAGCCATTGACGTTTTTGCGTTCATTCTGGAGGTAAATCCCTACCACGAGAACGCTCACTATTACCTCGGCAATGGATATTCTACGCTTAATTATTCACAGATAATGGAAAAGTATCCAGACTGTTTTGCCGATTCATCAAACATCGAAATCCTCACCGATATTCGGTCTCTATTAAAAAGCGGCCTTCAAAATGAAGCCGTTGAACTTCTTAATTCTGCGATTCAACTACACCCCCAATGGGTGGAAACCTATATTATCCTTGCTTCAGTCAATTGGCAGGAAGAAAACTACTCCGAAGCGGAAGCCCAATGCATGGAAGCACTTAAGTATTGTCCATCCTATGGTCGTGCACATGCTGTGATTGCAAAAATACAGGAGTCGAGGCGACTCTTAATCTCCGGTCGCCGTCTCAAGCAACGGGAAAAAGTCCGATCCATACCAGAGCCCATTGTTCCAAAAATCGAAGAATATATTGTGAACTGGGACGAGCTGACTCCACGGCACAAAAAGATTGTAGCCCTCTCCGTTGAGCCATGGAAACACTTTGTGCCTGTGCTGGTTTCTACAAATCACACCTATTATATCAAACCTCTATACGAACTACTGTCTGAATCGCCGGGAATGGAATCTCTAAGGAATCAACGAATCAACCTCGACTCCCGACTCTGGGATGATGTTCGGGGAGCGGGTGGCTACCACACCGTTACCGGTATAGAAGATGTCGAGAGAATCTATTACGGTGGGTACAATACCGTAATCCATGAATTAACGCATCAGGTTCACGGAATCCTTACTGCTCCAGAACAAGAAAGAATCGAGACTCAATTCCGATTGTCAAAAGAAAAGGATGCAAATGGTATCGAGACTTTTATGAGTCGTTACCAGAAATCTACCGTATGGGAATATTTTGCTGAAGGCGCGAATGCATATGTTTCGCCAATGATAGATAAATATGATGATCGTGAGATAGTCCGTGAACGGTTATTCGAGCTCGATACGGCGTTAGTCGCGCTTGTAGAACATTTCTTTTCCGTTGAAGATATGATGCCCTATGAGGCGGTTGGAGCTGTTAATAGCGCCTACCAGATGCTTGAACGCGGTGATGCCGATTCGTCGTGGTTCCATCTTCAAAAGATTCCTGAAGCTTTTGATTCCACTCGTTCTGTTTTATCCGCAAAATCCTATATTTGTTCTATCCTTGATCTGGATTCATTGTCCACCGGTTATGCTGAAAAATACTATACCGCCTACCCCCACGAATCGGACGGCTATAGCCTTTATACGTCTGCGCTATATACCAAGAATCCGTTTAGTGAGAAAATTGTGCCTCTATTAAAGTCTGCATTAGAAGACACTTTGAACGATGACCTGTCTTCACTTCACCTTGCGCTTGGTTCACAATATCTGCTCACTGGCGAGCCTGAGCTTGCTTACCCGAGTTTTGTTTCAGCCCTTGAATCACAGTCTGATCTCCCCGGAGGTCTTTGGGGACAAGCGGTGAGTTTGGCTGAGCTTGCAATACAAAAACAAGACTCTACACTTCAGGATAGCGCATTTAACGTTTTTGAAAAATTGGTAACGTGGCGTAGCGGAGTAATGGAATACCGTCTGGATTTTGCGCGCTATCTGCTTGAAGCCGGATTGTTGGGAAGAGCGGAACAACAGATCAACGAGGTGGAAATACTACATCCCGAAAGTCCCTTGGCAAAATCCTACAGGGCCCTTTTCCTGGTTGCGTCTGAAAAACCGGATGAAGCACAAAAAATTGTTGGGTCGATCAAGCAAGATTTGACACCACCAGATATAACCTACCTCGTTAATGCCATTCTGGGATTACAGAATGCTGAAGAAATATTGAATCGATTCAGGTCAGAGGCTCCATATTACATTTACAATCCCGACCTTTATCGATATGAAATACGAGGAGAATATTATCCCTGGTATCAAAGATTAGTTGAAGAATTCAGGATTGCTGGTATAGAAGAATAGTCTGGTTACAAAAAGGTGTCATCCTGTGCGCAGGGAAATATCTCGTAGTTATAAAAATAAAATCGAGATTTTTCACTTCGTTCAAGATGACACCTTGTATTTATTTCTCTCTAGACTGAAAGTACTATTACAACACTTTTCCGATTCGTTTAAATCTCACCTTTTTCCAAAGAGGCGTTTTACTGTCACTATCCCACGACATTGTCACCATTCTGGCTTTTCCAATGACACTCTCCTCTGAAACCGGTCCGAAATAACGGCTATCTGCAGAAAAATCTCGATTGTCGCCCATTAGGAATATCTGACCTTCCGGTACTTTGAATGGACCCCATTGATCCCTGTTTCCCAGACGAGATGGAATGCCATATTGCCTCATCCCTTTTGATAACATTTGTGGGTCGCCATTGACTACATATTCATCTTCCTGCTGGATTCCATCTACGAACAGCTTCTTATCCCGAACAACAACCGTCTGGCCACCAACAGCAACGACTCGCTTCAAGTAGGGAATTTTGTCTTCTACGGGTACTTTTACAACGACGATGTCGCCCTGTTTTACATCCCTGATTCCAGGAAGTTTGACGGCAGGAACGTTAAATCCTGCCTTAGTATAGGGTATACCTATCCAATGAGGTGTTCTTGGGCCGAGAGTAATATTGTCTACAAGCACCAGATCGCCGGTCATTACTGTTTTTTCCATAGAACCCGTTGGCACATGGTAGGCTTGAACCACTCCAACCTTGATTATAAACACAATGCCAAGGATGATTGCGGCTTCCTTAATAAAGGAAATTACCGTTTTTGTTAAACTTGGTTTTTCGTTCTTTTTTTTCATTATAGCTTTTTCCCTTCGGCTCAAACACAATGGTGTAACTCTTGGATTACCATTCTGGTTCCGAAGGTGACTCTGGCTTTTCTGGAGGTTATCAGTTGATAAAAAAAAATCCGCGCCCTACTTTGAAAGATTCATCATTAAAGACAACAGACGGGATATTTTTATGAGTAACGACATTGCCACCCTTGAAAAAATCAAAAACATCAGAGAATCCCTGGATAGCCAGATAAGCAAAACGATTATCGGACAGAAGGATATTATAGAGCATCTGCTGATTTCTGTCGTAACAAAAGGGCACATTCTTCTGGTTGGTGTTCCCGGCTTGGCAAAAACACTCCTGATTCGTTCACTATCAGAAGCTTTGGACTTGAGCTTTAACCGAATCCAGTTCACCCCGGACTTAATGCCTTCAGATATCACTGGAACAGAAATTATTGAAGAAAACCGTAGTTCCGGTAAAAAAGAATTTAAGTTTGTAAAGGGACCGGTTTTTTCGCAAGTCATCCTTGCCGATGAAATCAACCGTACACCTCCAAAAACTCAAGCAGCCCTGCTCCAAGCGATGGCGGAACAGGAAGTAACAACAGCAGGACAGACTTATAAGCTGGATCAGCCGTTTTTTGTTCTGGCAACCCAGAACCCCATTGAACAAGAGGGGACCTATCCCTTACCAGAAGCTCAGCTTGACCGCTTCATGATGGAGCTGAAGATAGAGTATCCGACTTTAGAAGAAGAGCTTGAAATTATTTCAACCACAACAACTATTTCCGAAGACAAAATTATCTCTGTTATATCCGCTGAGGACATTCTTGAAATTCAAGACCTCGTCCGCCGGGTCCCCGTTTCCGAAAACGTCCTCAATTTTGCCGTTAATCTTGTCAGAGCAACCCGTCCAGATGATTCCCCTCTTGATTTTATAAAAGAGTGGGTCCGTTGGGGAGCGGGTCCTCGCGCCGGGCAGAACCTTATTCTGGGAGCCAAGGCCAGAGCCCTTTTGAACGGTCGCCCCACGCCAGAAGTTGAGGATATTGCTGCACTTGCAAAACCCGTCCTGCGGCATAGAATTGTACGAACATTTAGAGCTGAAGCAGACGGAATTGACACAGATCAAATAATTGGCAAGATAGTTGCTTCTCTCTGATGTGAAAATGATCAACTAGCTGGGATTAACAAGAAACGCCCAAATGCCTGACACTATCAACAAAGAGCTTGTTTCTTCATCACTTATCCACAAACTTGAACCTCTTTCATTAAGAGCCAAGGGTGTTGTGGAGGGTTTTCTTACCGGCTTGCACAAGAGTCCCTACCACGGATTTTCTGTGGAGTTTTCGGAACACCGTATGTATCAACCTGGCGACAGTCTGCGTCATCTCGACTGGCGGGTTTATGGTCGTTCGGACCGTTTCTACATAAAACAGTATCAGGAAGAGACAAACCTTCGTTCAAATATTTTGCTGGATATCAGCGGGTCAATGGGATTCAAGAGTCAAAATAGCCATGTAACCAAGTTTGAATATTCCAGAACTCTCGCCGCTTCTTTGATTTATCTACTTCTTTTACAAAGAGATGCTGTTGGATTAACCTTGTGTGATACGGAGATTAAAGAATCCCTGCCTCCAAGAAGCGCAACAATCTGGCGTAATGAACTCTGGAAGCATCTGGAAAACGCTATCCCCGGTGGTGACACAGCTTTAGGTCCAATACTTCACTCAGTTGCTGAAAAATCCGGGAGAAGGGGGCTGATTATAATGATTTCAGACCTCTTTGATGATGCTGACAGCATTATTAACGGCCTTCACCATTTCCGTCACCTCGGTCACGAAATTCTCCTCTTCCATGTGTTGGATCCCATCGAACTGACTTTTGATTTCAAACGGGAAGCGCTGTTCAAGGAGCTCGAAGGTGGTGGTTCTATGGTCGTTGATCCATGGCAAGTAAAAGAAGGATATCGTGATGCTATGTCTGATCATATAAAAAAAATTCGCGAAGGCTGTTCTAAACACAACATTCACCACCATTTGCTTCAAACCGATACTCCGCTGGAAGAAGCTTTGGTTTCATTGCTACTAAAAAGAAAACGACAACTCTAATACAATACAAATAAGTCGAGGGAGACTTGAAATGAGTAAATTTTCAACCGCACTGCTAATCTTACTCTTAGCACTGCCGGTTTTTCTAAACGCGCAACCTCATAATCCGATGTCTACACCGGGTTCTGGTAACCTTATTGCCATGCCTTATAATCCAGTTGCACTCCCATCACCAACCTCCGGGCTATGGACAAATTCCGCCGGTGTTGGTGCTGATGGCAGCAGCGGGCTGATTTATCTTCGACCGATGAGCCTCGATGGTTACTCCAATATCTACAATTCGGATTATGCCATAGGGTTGAATTTGGGTGGTCTGGGCTTCGGTGTGGAAGAAGTCAATCAAGGCGATAGATACAGGCGCTACACAACGGCCCTATCCAGCGAAATTTCTGAGGGATTCCAGATTGGTATGGCTTACCATTGGTCTGACAATCTCGCAAGAGAAAATAGTTGGGATTTAGGTATGCTGATCCGTCCCACAAGGTGGATTTCCCTCGGGGCCAACATTACCAACGCTATCGGTGGTAATTCTGCCGGGACAGTCCTTGAACCCGCCTACAACCTTGGGCTGGCACTGCGCCCCTTCGGTCCCGATTTAACACTGACCGCAGACGTTAACTTATGGAAAGACGCCACCAATAATTACGGCGACGAAATGGACCCCACATTTACTGCAAGTTGGAAAGCACTCGATGGTGTTTACTTGCGTGGTGGCTATTCTCTCGATAGTGAAGTGGCTTTTGCCGGGCTTTCATTTAGCGTCCGTTCAACTGAGCTTTCAACCTATAACGGATTCAGAAGCAACTCTGCTGCTGGTGTACCGGAAGATGCCGGTGTCAGTTCTTTAAGACTTTCTTCAACATGGAAGCCATCAATTGCTGACAAATTCATGAAAGACCGAATCGTCAGGATCAGGCTTGATGGTCGTTATGAAGAAGAAATGACGACATTCAGTTTCTTTGCGCCCAGAAGCAAAACGATGTATTCGGTAATTTCACGACTCCAAAAACTTACCAACGATCCCGAAGTAGCTGGAATCTGGCTTGACATCAGAAATCCATCGGTACGTTTCAGCGATCTTGTTGAAATCCGTGACGCCCTGGAAAGATTTAAAGCAAAGGGTAAAAAGGTCGTTGTCTATTCTAAGAATTACAGTTTAGGAAGTTATTACCTCGCCTCTGTAGCGGACGAGGTCTTCCTTTACCCCGCAGGTTCTATCATTCTTCCCGGAATCAATTCGAAGCAATTCTATTTCAAAGAGCTTCTGGATAAACTGAAGATTGAACCGCAATTCCTTCATGTTGGCGACTATAAATCAGCCACAGAGATGTTTAACCGAAGCGATATGAGTGACGAAGCTCGTGAAGCAACCGAAAACTTCTTCCGCTCAATCTGGGATGAAATTGTCGAATCTGTTGCTGCCAGCAGAAACGTTACCAATTCAACCGTTGAAAGCTGGATTGATAGCGCACTTGTTGAAGCACACCAAGCCGAAGAACTTGGACTGGTGGACCAGCTCGTCTACCCGGACGAATTTATGAAGAAGTTGAAAAAGGCGATGAGCCTCTCTGAAAACACCCCCATCGTTTCTGAGGGTGGTTACTTCATGACTGCTCCTCCTTCCGAAGAGTGGAAGGATATGACGTCACCAAAGATTGCCATCGTAGTGGCTGAAGGTACGATCAACACAGGTAGCAGTAACCGTAGTCCATTCTCCGGAAACAAAACACTTGGTAGCGCAACAGTTGCAGCGGCAATACGAAATGCTCGTGAAAACCCACGCGTGAAGGCTATTGTTCTCCGTGTTGATTCTCCCGGTGGTTCTTCACTTGCTTCCGATATTATCCAGAGAGAAGTGGCGATAACCACTGACAGAAGTATTGAAGGTGTAAGGCATATTCCGGTTGTGGTCTCCATGTCTGACCTCGCAGCATCTGGCGGTTACTATATCTCTTGCTCTGCTGATACCATTGTCGCTCCAAGGACTTGTATTACAGGTTCAATTGGTGTCTGGGGTGGTAAGTTTGCCTTTGACGGCCTACTTGATACGCTGGGAATCGGTGTTGACGGTGTCAGCTTCGGACGAAACTCTGGATTAATGGGTGTTGAACGTTGGAATGACGAGCAGCAGGCCATCATACTGAAATCCATGAGGAATACATACGATACGTTCCGAACCAAGGTTAGTGAAGGTCGTGGAATGGACATGGAACGGGTTCATGAACTCGGTCAGGGTAGAATCTGGTCCGGTGAAGATGCTCTTGAAAATGGGCTCATCGATGTCCTCGGTGGTCTGAAAGAGGCTATTGATATCGCCAAGGGTATGGCAAATATTGAAACGGACAACGTGGATGCTGTGATTTATCCCGGTGTTTTTGGATTCAATATTTCCCATGAATTCCAGTCTATGATTTCGAACCAGATGCCTTCAGGGTTTAAAACCTACATGGAACTCGAAGAAGATATTGAATTCATGAAGAACAATAATTCAATGCTCCTCGCCCCCATCGATAGTGAAAACCTGATTATTAAATAGTTCAGATAGATCAAAACAATAGAAAAAGGGGGCTGAAAATCAGCCCCCTTTTTTTGTTCCTGATATCTATAAAATCAGGCCTTGCACTGGCGGGCAATTTCCTCTGCCAGTTCAAGAGCCTTGGTGGCTTCAAGTCCGCCAACTACAGGTTTTGTATTGGTTGCTATGGATTGTATAAATGCATCGACCTCGCGGGCTAGTGCATCTTCGTTTTTCTTGGCTCGTGTCTTTTTCATTACCATTCTGAGATCGGAATCTTCCGCACCGGGAATTGGTAAGGATTTCGGAGTACCTTTGGGGACGCGCTTGAATATTTCTGCTCGTTTCTTTTCAAAGTTCACCGAAATGTATGCGTTTTCATCAAACATACGGAACTTCCGCATTCTCTTCAGTGAAATACGGCTGGCGGTCAGATTTGCTACACGATTTCCACTGAAATGGATTCGAACGTTTGCAATGTCTGTCTCTTTTGTGATAACAGAAACGCCTGTAGCATCTACCCTTTCCACCTCATGTCCCATCCAATGAAGTAACACATCAAGGTCGTGAATCATCAAATCGTGGATAACACTCACATCGGCACCACGAGGAGAATAGGGGGCCAAACGGTGGGCTTCGACAAACCGGGGATTGAACTCAACGCCACGCAGCGCTGTCACGCCGGGGTTAAATCGTTCGATATGTCCCACTTGAAGGATCAGGTCCTTCTGGTCAGCTTTCTGTACAAGCTCTTTCGCTTGGGAAGAGTCTGCGGCAATTGGCTTTTCCATCAGCATGTGGACGCCTGCGTCCAGAACCTTCATCCCAACGTCATGATGAAGGGTTGTGGGAGCTGCTACACTGACTCCATCAACAACAGCCAATAGCTCTTCCATGCTTTCAAATGCCCGGCTGTCTGTTTCTTTGGCTACTTTTTGTGCAGCTTTGATATCCGGATCAAACACTCCGAGAAATTCCGCGGCTTCATTTGCAGCATGTTTTTGCGCGTGAAATCTCCCCAATCGGCCAACGCCTATTACACCCGTTTTTATCTTTTCCATCAGAGTTCCTATATCTCGTGTCTTTTGCTTTCAGCAACAAAGATAATTACAAAAACACCGTTTATTCCTTTTCTTTCTTCCGAGAGCACCCTTCACTCAACACATTATCCAATTCTCTGATTTCACCTCATTGACACTACTTCCATGCAACACCAAACTCATGTTACAATCAGCTCCAGATTTCTTGCCTGAAGGAAACCCTCTCTTTACCTTCTTTTCTGCTTATCCTCGGGAGCTATTGATGTCAACGTTTGACGCTAAAGTAGTCTATATATACTCCGACACGCCTGCCTACGTTCGTGCAAAGAAAACCTTGCAGGTTCTCCAGCCAATGTTCCGTGAAGTTCATTTTATCGGTTGTCATCGCAAACATCAATGGGACACGAACTACCCCGAAGGTATTACCTATCACATTGAAGATCGTGTCATGGGAACCGGTGCCTCAACCCTGACTGACATCTTTGGTTTCTTCCGTTACATAAAGAAAACCTTGGACGAGATTAAGCCTGATATCGTCATTGTGGTGAACGAAGAATATGTACTACCGTTTACTTTCAGGATAATTCCCAAACATGGCAAGTTGGTTCTCGACCTTTATGATAGTATTGGAATGAGGATCCTTGGGCCACTCAAAAAATTCAATTTTTTGTGGCGGTTCTTATCTTCAGTGGCAATGAAAACTGTTGATGCTGTCGTTGAAGTCTGTCAGGAGCGCCTTGATTGGCATAAAGTATTGCCGAAACATTCAACTGTCGTTTATAACTCCCCAAACTACATTGAAAACCTATCCCCAATGACTGACCTGCCGTGCGATAATTTTATCTATGCCGGGGGAACATTTGATGATAATATTCACGGGATCGAACCGCTTTTTGAGGCAATAAACCGCGTAAAAGATATCAATGTTATTGTAACAGGAAAGCCGCAAGGGGATTTTGTTAAAAACGTGTTCCTAAAACACCCCAGAGTTCATTTTTTAGGAGTGGTTCCCTACGAAGATGTACCCCGTATTTCCGCGGGTAGTCTTGCTGTTTTTGCCCACTATAACCCCGTTAGATTAAACTATGTTTATGGTGCCCCAAATAAGCTTTACGAGGCGATGATGGTAGGTCGCCCTGTTCTAATTAACAAGGAAAATAAAGCAAGTCATTTTGCTCTTGAAAAGAATTTTGGATTGGTTTCACCCTACGGAAACGTTGAAGCTCTTGCAAAAGACATTCGCTCTCTGATTGATAATAATGCGAATATCAGACCGGATATGGAAACAATAAGAAAAGAATTTAAGAGGAATTATTCCTGGGAAACAATGGCCCACAAGCAATGGAAGTCGCTGATATCAGAAATGGGGTTCTAGGAGAAAAAAGTTTATTTCACTGGTTCTACACCGCCTTATTTCTTTATGCATATACGGTTATCTTGCCTGTTAGCATAACAAATACCGATGTTTCTTAGCACTACCTTTAAGTCTTTTCTCTTGTCGCCCGATATTGCGTTTTTCTTCATTGTTTTTATAACCATGCCGTTTCATCGTTTTTTTCCTTTAGATTTACCTCCTTTTTATTCTCTGGGTTTTGTTTCTTAAATTTCTGACAATCTTATTGATAACTAGCAAAAAAGAAGAGGGTGTGTTTTTGAAAAAACACACCCTCGTTTATAGTTAACAATTGCGTTAATCTTTTTTCTTTGTCTTTTTCTTCTTTTTAGCCGGACTGGTTGTTGCGTCAATCCATCTATCAAAGAATCGCAATAATTCTCTTGGCGGACGTAGCCAGAGATCGGCTTCCGTTTCTCTGTATTCTGTTCTTACCAGAATATTCAGAGCTCTATCGCCAAGCACCCTGAAAGCATCTTCATCTGTAAGGTCATCTCCAACGCAAGCGACCACAGTATCCTCGTCCATCTCCTTTAAAACCGTTTCTACAGCAACTCCCTTATTTCTGCCCGGAGTATGGAGTTCCACGCCTCCGTTAAACTCGTGTAATAAGAGACCGGTTCTATTTGCTATATCAGTAAACTTTTCGATTGCCATTGGTTGGATACGTTCACGTTCAACCGTTACCGCCGCCTCCCAGTGAAAGGCCACAGTTGCCACCTTTGTCTCAAGGCGATCAACCATGTGGTTTTCGCGTGCCCAGAAAATCGCTTCTTCAAGTGCCTTTTCATGGACTTCATCAATCTGCCAGATTTCAAACCGTCCATCCTCTGTCAGACGTTCCCAGCCATGAGTTCCCCATAGTTCAGGGGGTGATTCCAAGTCTAGCTTCACCTTAAGGTCATGAAGGGGTCTACCGCTTATAACTATTACCCGTGTTTTAGAATCTTCCATTATCTGGCTGATTTTACTCCTGATTCCTTTGTAGGGTTTCGCCATCCTCCATTCAAATACAATGGGGGCGAGCGTTCCGCCAAAGTCTGTAATCAGAACACGGTTCTTTGCCTTGGCTAAACGATCAAAAAAATCGTCGAGATTTGTATCGTCTTTTAGTTTCTTCATGCCTTATCCAAAAAGTGGTTAGCTTATTTACTTCAGCCTATGATATTAAAGCAAACCTATCTTCCTAAGTCAACAGCTTATTTCTTTTCGTCTTCCATCCTGTCATCCCAGGCTCCAGCCTGATTCTTCAGGTATTTATCAAACCATTCAATATGCATTTTTTTACTGGTTATATAGCTGGTACGTTTACCCGCCACGCCATGGTCTTCACCCGGGAAGCGGACAAAGGCAACTTCCCTATCCAATACCTTTAGGGCTGTATACATCTGGTCGGATTCCATGACAGGAACATTGTTGTCTGAGTCCCCATGTACCAACAGAAGCGGCGCGGTAATATTATCCGCCCAGTAGAGAGGAGAATGGTCTATATACCATTGCTGTGCATTCCAGGGGAAGGATCCGGCAGAAGCCATATCGCAATAGAGATAGCCCCACCAACCTTTTCCCCAATAGGAAGCAAGGTTGCTGATTCCATAGTCACTAATCGCTGTGGCATAGGGATAGTAATCTTTGTGGTCTTTGGGCATGGCGAGAAGATACATCGCAAGGAAACCACCATAACTTCCCGAAACAAAACCGACACGCTCCCCGTCAACACCTGGTACGTTTTCTACTATGTGGCGGACGCCTTCGTTTATATCTCGACTTGTCAATTCACCCCAATCGTTGGGATGGGTATCAGCAAATTCACTCCCGTATCCTGCTGCACCTCTCGGAACAGGGATATAACAGAAATAGCCTCGGCTTGCATAAACTGAACTGCCCCACATCCAACCATCACCAAACCCAATCACCCCACCGTAGGTGTCAATAACCATGGGATAGCTTTGTTCTGGATCATAGTTTTCAGGGTAGTAGAGATAGCCCGGGACGGTGACGCCGTCTGAATTAACATAGTCGTAGTCATCAACTCTTGTTGGAGGAGTTGTTCTCTTCTTGAGTTCCTGCGATACGACAAAGAGTTTTCCACCCTTTTTCTTCTTCGTGTTATACCAGTATACGTCGCTAAGTTGCGCTGTTATATCTCCAGAGTATACAACTGTTCTAGCCTTTTTTCCTGTTGCAACAGTCAGATTGCTGAAACCAGGTGTTTCAAGGAGTTGTGTTGAAATATTGCCCGATTCGGGGAAGTAGACGCAGAAGTAGGCCTTTTTATTATGCAGAGCAGGAAAGATCAGGTGGCCATCATCGTGCCATGTGAAAGCTTCATCGTTTCCGCGACCGGTTCCGTAATAGATGATATCAACAGCCGGGTCGAAATCCGGTGAAACGTTCGTTGCTTCGCCTGTCTCCAAGTCGAGGATGTACAGGTCTTTATCGTAATAATTGATTGCCGGGTTTTCGTTATTGTTGCCTGTTACTGGAAATCTGGGTGCGGCAAAGGCCAGCTTTGTTCCATCTGGACTAATTGCCATCCCGGAAACCGTTTGAAAATTCTCTTCATATATCTTTTCCGATTGCCCGGTTTTGGTGTCAATGGTAAAAAATTCCACCAATTCAAACGGTCTTTCGGTATAGGGAATGGAGCGTTGGATTACAAGTTTTGATCCGTCCGGTGTTACCACGAGGTTGTCTGGATCATAACGTCCTTCCACAAGGACGACCTCCGTTTGACCGGAAAGCCCCAGATAACATACCTGTGTTAAGTCACGCCACCCTGTCCATCGATCTTCCAGACTCCACATCACCTTATAGGGGTTCTCTGACTCTTCGTACGCCACATTCTTTGTGAAATATAGACCCTTACCGTCAGGCGCCCATGTAAACGAGCTGGCGTCTTGTAAACCTTTTGCTATACGTTTAAAGCTATTGTCTTGTTCGTTCCATAGGTTCAGGTCTGTTCCTTCAACACCTGTCATCTTAATTAATAATCCAGAATCGTCCGGTGCCCAACCGTAGAGAGAAAAGGAACCTGATTGCACGTAATTCCAGATGACCTTTCCTTTGCTGATATCCCAGATTTCAAGCTTATACTCTTTTTTATTCTCTTCTTTTATCCAGCTTCCCCTTTTGACCGCAACCAATGTCCCTTTGTGGTTGATCATCATGTCAGAGATTGACTCCTGCATAAAATAGTCTGTGATGTCAAAGGGGTGTTTGGGGTCTATTGTGTTTTTGGGTAATACTTGTTCAGACTCGAGTGAAATCTGAAAATCCCACGCCTGAGGTAACTCTTCAGCGTTAATAGCAGTTGCGAGAATAATTACATGTCGCCCCTGATCAAGGGTGATTTCATCTGTGAGGTTTTCTTCATCGTCGGTCATAACGGCTGTTCTTCCAAAGACTTCCTCTCCATCGAGGAATAACTTCACAGCAGCATCACCCTCTAGGCTCAAGGTTGCTTTTTGCCATTCTGGCGAATCCAAATATGTTGCCGCCATAGAAAACCATGTCCCACCGTCGCCATTAGAAACTTTTTCCAGAACGGACATTTCGTTGGCTTTACTGGATGGATATCCACCAAAATCCAATGACCCACTGGCAAAACGTGTGTCGCCCCATGGACCAAACTGAATTTTTTCTCCCTGTTCCGGCCAAAAACTTGAAATATTCACAGGAAGGGTCGTTAATAAATTTTCCAGTTGGTTTGCGCTAAAATCTTCATCAATAATCGCATGGGGAATATGGACAACCTCAGTAGTAATCCAGGAATCGAGCTTGATTGTTTCGCTTTGTGCGGAGGTTGTGGAAAAAGCACTAATCAATAGAATGGTAAAAATAATCGTGAGGAATGACGGTCGACAATATTTCATTTCGATACTCCTGAAGGACTATTGTTGAATGGATTTGAATGTGTTCCAATTTAAGGGAAAAGTGTTCTTTTTCATAGAATGATATAAATCTTTCATGCGGAATTAACTCCCTTATTTTCTCCTGTTTTGTACCATTTAAATTAATTCTAAATTATATTAAGATATTAGCAAGGAGGAAATGAAATGACAGATTCCAAAGACCAGAAATACCAGGATAGGGATCCTTATAATTTTGGTCGTTCTTCAACCCACTCAACTTGGAAACGTCTAAAATACGCTGCGGACCGTGTGTTCAACCGCACCGCCAACGTTACCGGCGATCTCGCTCAGAGAGGAATAATTGAAATGGAAATCGCCACCTTGCGTTTACGCTTAAAGGCAAGGTATGCTGAATTGGGCGAGTTGGCCTTTCAAATGAAGGTAGGTGAAGAGCAGCAGAACGTTCTGGATAGCGAAGAAGCCCTCTCCTATTTTGAAGAGATTAAGATTCTCCATAGTCAAGTTTCATCGCAGAAACAGAGGCTTGAAAAGTTAAAAGAAAAAGCACGCCGCGATGAGTATGCGGGTGCTTGATATATATGTAAAATGAATAACCCCATCTCGAAGTTTCGGGATGGGGTTTTATTTCTATTCTTCTGCCTGAAGTTCTTCCGCGAACATTCCAATAGCCCCAAATTTTTCAATTCGTTGCTCAACAAGCTCGTCTGGATCAAGCTTCTGTAGCTCTCTAAAGTTACGAAGAATTGTTTTCTTGAGGTCAGCCGCCGTTTTCTCCCAGTCTCGATGTGCACCACCGAATGGTTCTTTGACGATTTCGTCGATAACCTTCAATTCCAGCAAGTCAGGTGCAGTTAGCCTGAGTGCCTCGGCTGCTTTATTTGCCAGAGCAGCGTCTCTATAGAGAATCGATGCACAACCCTCTGGGCTAATAACGGAATAGATTGAGTGTTCCAACATGATTACCCTGTCGGCAACACCAATGGCCAGCGCTCCACCAGAACCGCCTTCACCGATTACAACAGCTACAATCGGAACGCGAAGTTGACTCATTTGGAAAAGGTTACGTGCTATCGCTTCGGATTGACCTCTCTCTTCAGCTCCCAATCCAGGATAGGCCCCAAAGGTATCAATCATCGTAAGTACTGGATTGCCAAATTTTTCGGCGAGTTTCATCGTACGCAAAGCCTTGCGGTAACCTTCAGGATGTGGCATTCCGAAGTTTCGGTCAATGTTCTGTGCTGTATTCCGGCCTTTCTGGTGGCCGATAAGAGCAACATTCAGGTCGTCTATTGATGCCAACCCTGCGACCAGGGAGTGATCATCGCGGAAGGTCCTGTCTCCTCGAATTTCTTGAAAGTGCTCCGTCATTAACTCGACATAATCGAGGGTAAACGGACGTTGCGGGTGCCGAGCCAGTTGTACCATCTGCCAGCGATCAAGGTTATTGTAAACCTCTTCGCGTAACTTCACGGCCTTTTCTTCGAGCTGGGTGATCTCGTCGGTTATATCAACATTGCCGGTGTTGGAAAGCTCCTGCATTTCGACAATCTTTTTCTCGAGTTCTATAATCGGTTTTTCAAAGTCGAGGACAAAGTCCTTCATGCTCTTACTCCAGATAACTTTTGTTTGTCCCGTTCTACATTTATAAACGGAAAAATATTTCTGTATGTTAGCAGTCGTGAAAAATAATCGGTTCAAGATAAGAAGTGCAAAGGGCAAAAGCTGGCATTATAAAGTTTTTATGATTCCTGGAGGTTTATCTCTTTTGAACAAATTTACTTGTGAATTACATGTAATTTGCGAATAAGAGTTTATTTCTGCCTCAAATATGCTGGAAGTGCTTGCCATTACTAACTTATCTTCTACCATTGATAGAGGCAACAAACTTCGCCTCATTTGTAACACAATTACGGAAGATTAGATGGAGCCTCTAGTCTCAATTATCATCCCCCACAAGAACTCTATCAACGTTCTGATCAACTCCCTTCCTGTCATTCTTGAACAGGATTTTGATCAACCTTTTGAGGTAATTATTGTTGATTCCGGTTCTACCGACGGCTCTATACGTTTAATAAAAAACTATCTGGAAAAGGATACTCGACTCCGGTTGCTGGAGATTGAGCCAGACTCCTTTCACCACGCCAAGACACGCAATCTTGGCATTCGCCATGCAAAAGGCAGATACGTTGTGTTCTTGAATGGCGACGCTTTACCAACCCATACGACCTGGTTGCATAACCTTGTGTCGCCAATGATGCAGGACGGAAACATTGTTGCCACCTACGGCAGACAGGAGCCGGATATAAAGGCAGATATAAACAACCTTTGCAGAATGACTTTCAACTACGGACCCGAACCCCTCTTAAAGAGAGGTGATAGCCCACTTTCCGTTAAGGATAAATACTTCTTCAGTAGTGCAAATTGCTGCATTGATTCTGGTCGGTTTGAAGAGACTCTTTTTGATGAAAAGATTCCTGTAAACGAAGACGTTGTTTTCTCGCGCAAGGTCCTGGACCTGGGTCACTCAATCGCCTATATACCTGACGCTAACGTTACCCACTCTCACAACTTATCTCCCAGCGAGGTTTTTTGTCGCTATTTTGATAACGGGGCTGTTTACAAAAAGATCGGTATTATTGGTAAAAGGGGTCAGTCGCTAAACGCTGACGGGAAAAAATACCTCAAACATTCTCTTGAAGTACTGAAAACAAAACAGCCTTCTGACTGGTTAAGTTTTTTTGTCTTTTCTCTATTTGCAGTTCTAGGTTCTAAAATGGGCGAATACTCTTCGTTCTTTCCAAAATCTTTCCGAAAAAAAATTAGCCGATATGCGGCTGATATCGGCTAAATTCTCTGCTTAAATATGTGCTCTATTTCAGGAACTGCTACCAAACCGCAATTTCCAAACCATCAAAATTGCTTCAAAAATAATCCTTTTACTCATCTTGCTGGCGCCATGCGTTCTCTCTGTGAACACAATGGGGCATTCAACAAGCCGGAAACCCTTTTTCCATGCCTTGAATTTCATCTCTATCTGGAAACTATATCCATTTGAGCGAACGTTATCCAGGTTAATCGACTCAAGAGCTTCCCTCCGAATTAACGCAAACCCTGCGGTCAGATCCCGGAATGGCATCCCCGTAATAACTCTCGAATAAAAAGAGGCGCCATAGGATAAAAGCAGTCTTCGTAGCGGCCAATTGACAACGTTTACCCCGTTTACATAACGGCTGCCGATAACAAAGTGTGCGTTATCAGCATATTTAATTAAACGAGGAATATCATCGGGATTATGGCTAAGGTCGGCATCAATCTCAACTACAGCATCATAGCCCATTTTCAGAGCATATTTAAAACCTTCAACATAAGCCGTACCGAGACCAAGCTTACCTTTACGTTCTATCATATTGATTCGGGGATTGTCTTTGGCTAACTCCCGAACGATTTCACCGGTACCATCTGGTGACGAGTCATCCACAACGAGAATCGCCACTCGGGGGTCTGTACCCAGAACCTTGTCAATGACAGTTCGGATGTTCTCTTTTTCGTTGTAAGTCGGAATTATTGCGACAATGTTTTCTATTTGCTTCATTCTTTCTGTTCCATTAATTGAACTTCGCTTCTTCTTGTCTATAAAGCTGAAGAGCTTCTTCCACGTCACAAAACTTCATATCAAGTTCTTTCTGGGCTTTATCTACAACAAAACCACTTTGTAATGGTCTTTTCGCCGGTTGACCCAAAAGCTTTGTGATCGTCGGTTTGATTAAACTCTTGTCCAAATCGTAAAATTCCGCCACCTTGACGGCGAAATCAAAACGGCTTATTACTTCTCTACCCGAAATATGGAAAACCCCGCTTTTATTGAAGGCAACCATCTTCTTTATGGCTTTTGCGAAGTCGTCAACCAAAGTAACGTTGGAAATCTGGTCGGTGACTATTTTGACCTCGGAGCCCTTTTTGAGCGTAGAAACCAGCCAATGAACAAAGCTGGGTTTCAGTTTCCGTCCATGACCAAATAACACCACCGTCCTCGCTATAACCCAGTCAATCCCACCACCCATAATTTCGTTCTCGGCGGCAAGTTTGCTTTTTCCGTAATAGGAGATAGGGTTTACTCTGTCCAGTTCGGTGTAAGGTCCAGCTTCACCATCAAACACGTAATCGGTTGATATCTGAATTAGACGCGAATCAAATCGCCGCGCAGCATCAACAAGGTGTTTAACAGATGTAACGTTTATCTGCCAACATCGTTCCTTTTCGAACTCACAGGCATCAACGGCCGTCATTGCCGCCGTATTAATGATCCATGTTGGCTTGATCGAACGGACCAACTCTATAACCTCAGACCGTTTTGTTATATCCAGACAGTGATAATGGTAACGTTTTCTCTCCGCAAAGTAGTTTTCCTTTTGGAGATCTACTCCGTGCAACTCACAGAAATCCGGATCCAGAAACTCAACTAGTTTCTGGCCTAAAAGTCCATGACACCCCGTTACTAAAATTCTCTGTTTCATGGCAGAATTAAATTTTGAATCCATTTGCGGCAAAAGCGTCGAGCTTAGCTGCAATGGCTTCATCGTGAAGTGCAATAATTCTGGCTGCCATTACCGCAGCGTTGGTTGCACCTGCTTTACCAACCGCAAATGTACCGACCGGTACTCCACCAGGCATCTGCACAGTGGACAACAGCGAATCAAGACCGTCCATCAGGCCTCCCGGAAGCGGTATGCCCAAAACAGGAAGTCGCGTTTTTGCTGCAACTGTCCCCGCCAAGTGGTTTGCCATTCCTGCGGCCGCGATTACAGCCGTGAACCCTTGATCCACAAGACCTTCAACATATACTGATACTTCGGCAGCATTTCGGTGTGCACTAAGGACTTTCACTTCATATTCAATCCCAAAATGCTCTAAAATCGGAATCGCTCGTTCAACGATTGGTTTATCCGATGCACTGCCCATCATAATCGATACTTTTGCCATCTTTTCGCTCTATGCTTTGTGTTAACGATAAATTACGGCTTGAATGTTGTTAAAATAATCTCCAATTGACGAATATACATCTCTTTTGATCGGTCAGGCGCAAATACCTGCCCATCTAGGAAATAAACAAATTCTTCCTTCTGGAGTAAATAGCCAACGAAGGGTCCGCCTCCGAGTATGCCTGTGGTTTCCCATAGCCCATGAATCTTCAAAGCATCATACCCGGCAATCTTTACTTTTTCGGTAACCATTAATTGTGGGTTAACTATCGCCTCGTCTGCGAAGGTTTTTCCCACTTCGTTTCGCCATTCTATATACAACTCTTTGTTCAGCTCCCCAGTATACCCGTATTTCCACCCAACGGTCAGGAATCGGTCTGGATACATTCTGCGGAATCTAACATAGTTCGGATCAACATTTGAATTGACAAGTCCAAAATCATGTGGAATTCGTAAATGCCAACCGTGTACGGTCTGCAACGAATCTGAAAGGCTCTTTTGTTCATAAAGTGAATAGAGTTTGCGTTTCATTCTATCGTAACGGTCTGAGGCAAAATATTCATATACTTCAGATTTATTTGTGAGCAACCAATCTGTCAACTCGGCTTCATTTGGAGCAACAAGGACTACAACTGTCTGCCCTTTTGCCCAGACATCTTTTTGCCTGAATACCCTGAATTTTCCTTCTTGAACTCCTTGCAGGGTTTCGTCGTTTAACATTCTTTTCACACGTTGGGAAACAGCATCCTCGCTATCAAGAGTTCCAACGAGCAAAACATTTGACCAGCGGCTTACCCGCCCAAGAGAATCATCTTTAACATACTTGAGATAAAAACGTTGTTCCGCCTGAGGGGTGTTCACTATTCTTTCCAGTGATTCAGTAAGCATCGGCTTTACTGCCCCTGTCAGTCCGCCTTCAACGACCACTGCCAGAAGTGCATCACCTTCGAGAGCGTCTCTTTTTAACGATGTACAACCTGTAAGAATAAACGTGGTGGAGAATAGCAGAAAGACTAGTAACAAAAGGATCGTTTTTCTAATAGACATATCCGTTTCTCCTATTTAAAGCTCAAAAAAAAGCCCCCATTTAGGGGGCAACAATCAATAAGTTTCGCATCTTATAGTTTGAACCAGTCTGTGGCCGGAGCAAAATAAAGTCTTACACCGCCACCAAAGAAGATTCCTGAAAAGTCCATGGTCATATTACGACCTGGGGACCATTCAAACGTTTCTTCATTTCCGTCTGCATCTTCTTCAACAAGACGGTCCATTTTTGCCATGCGGTATCCAGCTTCGCCAAAAATGGCAAAACCTTCAGTGATCACCAACTCAATTCCACCGGCAACACGGAAACCAAAACTTTTTCCCTTGATGTCGTAGACGCTTGTTACAGCTGTTGATCGCCTGTCAAGTGTACCAGTAATGATGGAAGGACCTGCACCGAGGCTGATATGGAGGCGTTCACCAAAACGCAACATATAGCTTCCCATGAAATACAGTTCATTTCCGTTCACTGTATATTCATTGATGCCTAAAGAACCATCGCCATTTGTCCAACTGGCTTCGGTTAAGTCTTGGCCCATGGCGTTAAATCCAACTGTCCAGCGGAAACTCTCGTGGCTTCTATAAAGAAGTGCCACACCGAATCCAACACCTGAGGTCACATCTGTCTGGTTACCAAGATGGTCTGTACTTGCCCGGTAGTCATTTACGTCTTCCATGGCATAGTTGGACATTCCACCTGTAATCTGAATACCATATTTACGCGGTAGCTGATCGCCTTCACGCGAAAATACTGAAACATTTTGCGCCTGAACTGTTCCTACTACGAGAATCAGTCCGAGGATCATCCCTGTCAGCAAAGCCCGACTTCTCATCCCGGATGTTCTCCTCTCACTAAGTTATACCGTATTTCCGCGTCCTTCGCGGAACTCCTCCAGTCAAACAAAGTTATGCTTTGGATCGCATAAGTGCAACTAGCTGCGAGACACTTCTAACCCCTTTTATATAGGCAAATAAAATCGAATTACGGTACATGATTTTTCTAACATCGGCGTCGCTTCTGGTCCGCATTAACTGGACGTTTTTGCGCTTATTGATCGTTGTTTTCAATCCACGCAAAAAGCCGAACCAGCCGGCCCAAATCGCAGTTATGCGACTAGGTCTGCCCTGAATAAGCTCTCCAAAACCAATACCGTTATCCATTAAAAATCGTGCGACAAGAAGCCACAAACAATTCTTCCTACTGCTGTTTTTCACTAATGTTGTAAGGCTGTTTCTATGGTTCAAATACATCTTTTTCCAAGACTGATAATTCAAGGTACCTCCACCCAAATGGTGTACAACACCAGAGGGAGCGGAGAAAACCCGCCAACCTGAAATCCAGGCCCGCCAAGCTAAATCAATCTCTTCCATGTGCGCAAAGAAACTGTCATCAAGGTAACCTATTGCGTCGAGAGTACTTTTTTTCCAAAGACAGGCTGTTCCAGAGGCCCAGAATATTTCCCGGGACGTATCGTACTGTCCTTTGTCTTCCTCGACTGCTCCGCCAATACGACCAAGGGTGAATGGATAACCATACATATCCATCATGCCCCCGGCACCACCGGCATATTCAAAGAAACCCGGTTTTTTAAGCGCTAGAATTTTGGGTTGGATTGCTGCAATATCCGGTGCGGAGTGACCTACTTTTAACATTTCATTCACAACGCCCTCGTCGAGACGGACATCGTCATTCAAAAGCCACACCCACTCGCCGGAAGATTTTTCTATGCCTTTATTACATCCACCGGCATACCCCAGGTTCTCCTTCAGGGCAATTACTCTTATCCACGGATGTGCTTTTTCTGCCGCCTGAACAGAACCGTCCGTTGACGCATTGTCTATCAGTAAAACCTCAAGGTCTTCAACCAAACCCTTTTCCCGCTTAAGATCATCCAGAAGCGGGAGAAGCATTTCTGTACCTCTGAGGTGAGGTATGACAACTGAAACTTTCATAAAATCAAATTCTACTTTTTAGACCACTCTTCCAACAACTCGCCGGCATTTTTGTCGTTCGGGTTAATTTCAAGCCACTGATCCAAAACCCTCAACACGTTGGCTGTATCTTGTTTTGCCTGATAGACACTCAACAGACCGCCAAAGATTTCACCACCCTTTTCACTGGATTCAAGCAGGGACTCGTAAATCGCTGCCGCTCTATCCCAGTTCTCTGTCGAGTAATAATAGGACGCCAAATCAAGTTGATCGCGAAGGGTTAAGTCTGTCTTCATCGACAAAATGTTCAGCACCTCTTCGGACTTTTCAACGTTTTTCATCCTTTCCAGGATCGCCGCGATATTGAACAGCACCGTTGTGCTTGGTTTGTCTTCCAGAAGTCCGTCGATTAGCTCTATCGCTCGTTCCGGGTTACCTGCATGTTCTGCAAAATAATAGGCAACCTGCAAAATTCCCTCGTGGTTACCATGAAGCTGTTCGAGGGCGTGGTCGATATATTTTTGACCCATTTCCGGTTGATCTAAATCATAATAGATGCGACCGATCTGAAGGGTTACCTCACGATTTGAAAGTGGGATAACTTCAGGTGGAATCAATTCGTCCATTGTATTAAGCGTAAAGAGTGCTTTTTCTCTTGGAGTCAGCTGTTCAAATTGATCTTCCCACTCTTCTTCCGGTATGCCACTTGTGCTTACTTCCACAGGGACATTGGCAAACATTCCCGTTTCCTGAGCTTCTCTATAATATTCATACACAAGCTGCAAGAACCCGCTACGGTAGTTTTGTAGCAATTTTGTGATGTTCTGGAAGAAGTAAACGTCCGGGTTGTTCAAGTTGCGATAGTTTTCTCTGTAAGTATTAAAGACGTTTTCCCGCAACTTCTCTTCGTTTATCGCATTTACCTTTTCAGAATGCAGCTTAAATACAAGCCCTTCCATAGACAGGTAACGATCCAGACCCATCAAATTGCTTTTTGAAACGGTAACCGCGAAATAAATCGGCTTTTTCCATCCGTTTTCTTCAAGGATGTGAAGAATCATGATGTCTTGAACACGCAGGAAGTTCGGTTCGCCCGGTCTTTCGCCCGGTAGCCCTGTCGGGATATGAAGGCTCGCAGGAACCTTCCATTCCATCGTACCACCATCCGGAGTTTTTAATTTCCAGTCACGTTGGTTTTCGGGCCAGTATCGTAGCAACAGGGATTCATCCGAACGACCTGTTAATTTCTGGTCAATGTCTTTATCGGAGAAGGAAACCGGAACAGGAGGCTCCTTATCTCTAAGTTGCTTTATATACCAATTGGTATTCAGGAGGCTAAGGTTGACAACACGAACGTCTCGCCTGATGCCTTCCACAACCTGCAAATACCACAACGGGAAAGTATCGTTGTCGCCGTTCGTGAACAGGATTGCCCCTTCTTCACAGGACTCAAGCATGTTGTGCGAATAGTCCCATGCAACGTAGTTGCCTCGTCGGCTGTGGGATTCAAAATTTTGAACCAGCATGTTGACTGGAATCAATAACGCCAGCAGACCAACGGTTCCAAGCGCTATCGGGCGGACGGGAACTTTTCCCTTGTCCCTGAACAGGTCTTCTATAAACTCAACAACAGCGGTTACACCGATACCAATCCAAATAGCAAAGGCGAAGAAGCTACCCACATAGGCGTAGTCTCGCTCGCGAGGCTGTGGATTGTCCTGATTCAAGTAGAATACAATCGCAATTCCTGTCATCAGGAAAAGCATTCCGACTCCGACACCTCGTTTGGGGTCCCTCCAGAAGTGCCAGACCATACCAAATAGACCAATCAAGAATGGGAATATCAGGATTTGACGGCTCTCACCTATAAAATATTGCCACGATAAATATCTTACGTACATCTGGTTGATCTGGTAGTCCCAGAAATCAGCCTTTCTTTCGAGGATGTGGAAACGCAAGACTTTTCCGCCACCCAAACTGATGAACTTGGCTCCGGATCGTTTCAGACGACTCATGGAACCGCGGGAGACATCATGAACCTCTACAGGACCAACCGCACCATACTGTTCACGGTTGAGGTAAGAAATCAGCCTTTCGACTGTGTCGGGCTGGTTTTCGTTGATCTCAGGATCAAGGTTGGAACGGATATAAATAACAGTATAGGTTGAATAGCCAATCAGCACGAGTAATACACTACTAAGTGCTAATGACACGATGTGTTTTCTTTTTCGAATGGCAAAAACTGTCCCGGCAATCAGAATAATCAGAACTGATACCCGTAGCCACATACCGGCGGCCAACATTTTTGGTACACCAGCAACAATACCTGGATATACAACAAGAATTGCCATGAAGGAAATTGCGGTAGCGAGGATAAAACCACGCCATGTAAATTTGTATTTCTGGAAATAGATCAGCAGGATAATAGGGCTGACAGCCAAAACGTTCAACAGGTGAACACCCGTTGACAAACCAACCATATAGGCAATCATCAAGAGGTATTTTGTCGCCCCTTTTGAGTCCGCCTCGTCCATCCAGCGAACGGCCAGCCAGAAGACAACCGCTGTGAAGAACATACTGATGGCATAAACTTCAGCTTCAACAGCGTTAAACCAGAAGCTGTGAGATGTTGCAAACGCCAGGGCCCCGATTGCGCCGGAACCATAGAGTACGAGTTTCTCTTCGAAGGTTTTTTCAACACCACGCCAGCGACGAATCAAACGAACGGTGATGAGATATGTCAATAGAACAGTAAACGCTGAAAGTAGAGCAGAGAGAGCGTTGACTCTTATCCCAACATCGGGAATGAAGGCCAGAATCAAGGTGAAAAAACGACCCAGTATAAGATAGAAAGGTGCACCGGGAGGGTGAGGGACGCCCATTGAATAGGAGCATGCTATAAACTCTCCACAGTCCCAAAACGAAGTCGTTGGTGCCATTGTGCTGAAAAACAACACGATTGAACTTAAAAGAACACCCAGGCTGAAATACCTGTGCATCCTTAAATCCACATCTTTGAGACCGGACAAATCTTTGCTGATGTCGTTCACTTTTTTATCCTGACGTTATCTAAAAAGATTAATTATCAACGTTTATACCTGCGTCCTTCTTGCCACAACCATCATTGACGATGAATGCGAAACACCTAGCCGTATGTTCTCACTAAGACTCTTAATCCAGATCGCAGCCATCCTGATCAATGATTTTGGATCGCGAGCCCCAGAACTAAGCAAAATATTATATGGTGTGTCCTGGTACAATGAGTGGGCTCCAATTATCTCAAATCCATATTTGTTCTGAATTCGGGTGAGACATTCCAAGTCAAAATGGTAAAGGTGTCTAGGGGCATCGTAGGGCGCCCAGCTTTTCCCAAAGTATTTTCGTTCAGGTGCATTGTGGTTTGGTACTGCAACAACCAGTACTCCGCCCGGTTTCAGCATGCCATCAATACTACTACCATATAGGGCATCGATATCATGAATATGTTCTAACGCGTGCCACATTGTAATCAAGTCATACTTCGCGCTTTTCTTTAACGCATCTAAACTTTTTACTCCCAGAACGCCCCTGCGTTCCGCCAAAGCCAGTGCTTCTGGACTCGTATCCTGTACTGTTACATCCCAGCCATATTTAGCCATGTGTTGGCAGAATTCGCCTGCTCCACCGCCAATATCAAGAAGTCTGCCACGGGAAATGTAGCGTTCAACTGTTTTTTTCTTCCACGTCAACGCTATCGTCTGAACAAATCTATACGCAAAATCAAATAGGGTTTTCGTTTGGCTTTTGTGGGGGTCATAGCTTTCGTGTTCGTAATATTTGCCGATCTCATCAAGTGCCGGACGGGGATTCAGAAACACAAATCCGCATTCACACTTTACGATCTCAAATTCCATTCCGCTGTCAAAACGGTCTGGCACTTTTACAAACGGTTTATGATTTGTACTTCCACAAATTTTGCAAGCTATCTTTTCCATCAGGATTCCGGCTCTTTTTCTTGTTCACCCTTGAAGAATTAGAGCCAAATATAACTACTCACTGCATTGATCCCTAATCGTTTTCTCCGCCGTTTTTTAAACGTTCAGGAGGTTGCTCCGGCTTATCCGGTTGCCTTGGGACCTTCCCTGCAATACTTTAAAGTATAATTGAACTTATCGATTGGTTTCCGGCATGTATTCTCGTTTAGCATTCGCTCTTATTTTAGCTGTTCTTTTTCCAGCACTGGCCCAGTCTCACCCCGACAACGTCCTTGACGGGTATGCGGGAGATCCTCCAAACAATCAAACCTGTGTTGTTTGCCATAGTGATTTTTCTTTGAATAGCGGTCCAGGAACAATCGGTATTACAAATATTCCGTCCCATTACCAATCCGGTGATGTTTATACAATTTCTCTTTTTGCCATACATCCCGGCGCATCTCGCTGGGGATTTCAGGCAACAATACTTGACGCAGAAAATAATCAAGCGGGAACACTCTTCCCAATGAATGATCGGACCAGAGTTTCCGACAACCCCGGCCCTTCACCGGACTATATCTCGCAAAGTCTTGCTGGAACAATCTCCGAGCAAATGTTTGGTTGGTGGAATTTTTACTGGATCGCCCCTCCTACCGGTACTGGGGATGTAACGCTCTATGCAACAACACTTAGTGGTGATGCCGGTGGCGATGAGTTTGGTGATTACGTCTATTCCACAACAATGATTCTGAACGAGGATATTGTAACTCCACCCGGTGACGGCGAGTTTTTCACCTTCTGGAATTATCACGATTTCGGTAATACCCCTGTTGGAAACACAAGGAGCTGGCAAACAATAGGTGTTAATACCGGTGGCGATACTCTTCGAAATCTCGATTTCCAGATGAGGCATGGCACCAGTTTTAACATTCTCTCGCCTTCGCTAATATCGATTCCACCAAGCGAAGTAATAACTATTGAAATTGCGTTTGAGCCACTTTTCAGTAGCTACTTTTCCGATTCACTCTTGATCAGATCACCCGATAGACCCGACACTGTTTACATCATCGGTCTCTATGGTTTTGGGACAAGCCCCCTTCGTCCGACCCCGTTTCATCTGCTCAGCCCTGAGGATGGAGCCATCGTTCGCGAAGAAAGCCTGACCTTTTTTTGGGGTGCCTCGTTCAACCCGGATTCAACGTCTTCAACCGTGAATTACCAGCTTCAAGTGGACCGTGAATCTGATTTTTCAAACCCGATGATTTATGAAACGGGTTTTGACTCGGTCTTTACAATCGCAACCGACGGATTGGAAAATGATGCTTTTTATTTCTGGAGGGTGCTGGCTCACGACACAAATACCGAAGGGCGTTATTCCGAAGAATTTTTTGCCTTTATTACTGATATTGATCCATCTGGGGTGGAAGAAATAGATACAGGTTTGCCGGAAAATTACTGGACCCTTGAAACCACCCCGAATCCCTTCAACAACCACCAGAAGATTTCATTTGTTTTGAATTCCGACATGAATCTGGAGATCACAGTAGTTGATGTTCTAGGCCGTCATGTTGTCACTCTTACCAACGATTATTATAAAAAAGGGCAACACGACATCGGTTGGAATGGGGGACTAACCTCTGGTATTTACTTCATCATAATGCAGAATGCAGACGGAAAATCCCTGCACAGGAAAGTTGTCTATTTGAAATAACTGCTTGCCATTACAGGTTAGGCTCACTAAACTCTTTCTCGAGCAACTGATAACAACTATCAACACACTTGGGGAAGAAAAGATGAAAAAACTTATATTTCCTGTTCTTATGGGTGCAGTCGTCTGGCTTGTCTATATGACCCTTTCCTGGACTGTTTTCCCATTCCATACAGCCTCAATCAATACTATTCCTGACGGTCACGAAGTTCTTCAGCAATTGGAAGGTCATTCTCTCAAATCGGGTGTTTATACTTATCCTTCACCCGAAGACATGGACACTCCCGAAAAGGCAAAACAATTCACCGAAAAAGAGATGCCGGTGATTGCTTTTATGGTTTACAACGATAGCAACGCCTATTTCAAAAACATGGCGCCTTCATTTATCCGTTACTTCATATTCCTGTTTTTGGCTACAGCTATTGTCGCCTACCTGATGACCCTTGCGCTACCTAACCTGAATTCCTTCTGGAAAAAGGTGCTCTTTGCGACACTTGTCGGTGTTGTTTGCGCCTTTATGGGTCCGTTAACTGATTACAACTGGTGGCATTTCCCATTGAATCATGTGATGGCCGTCGTTTTTGATAATGTCTTTGGATGGTTCCTTGTCGGACTGATTCTGGCCTGGCGCATCAAACCGGAAATTGCTGAATAGAATTTTTTTATGTATTCAGAAAGAAGTCCGGCAAATGCCGGACTTCTTTTTTACATGTATTCGGTTTGTTTACCACAATGATCGTTGTGGTTTTTTTTCGGTCGGGCACTCCGTTGCCCGACCTTTTTTATTCTGAACTCTCACCAAAAAACTATCACCATCTGTAGAAGTAGTGGTTGGCACATGGGTGGCCCGGGTGCTGGCAAGGCAGGGCGCAGCGAAGTTAAGACCGCCCACCCTGGTTTCTTATAGTAGTGGTAGGTCGGGGTCACCGAACCCGACGAAGTTGAATCTGACTTTTAAGTAATTATTAATTTCATTGATAAACGAGAATAGAAAACAGTAAATCTTAACTGAAAAACGTCTGTGGGCGACCCAATATGTTCATCAGGTCGGGTTTCATTGTGTTGATAAAAAGGGGTGGCCTCGTTTGTTCACAAACGAGGTTTATGTTAGTTTGGAACAGTTGATACAAAATTAGCTGTGAATTTGGCGTATCTGCCGATTTCAGTAAAAATAGACCTCGTTGGACAAAGCCAACGAGGCCACACTTCTGTCTTATTTAGTAATCGAATGATTACCCAATTTCCACTTCCAGTTCACTGTTTTTTTCTCTCACCTTCAGCACCGCACCGTCGCCGACTTTTTCGGCAATAATCTGCCGTCCGATCTTCGTTTCCAGTTCGTGCTGAATCAAACGTTTTAACGGACGTGCTCCGTAGAGAGGATCATATCCTTTGTTCGCGAGATAGCTTACAGCACTATCTGATATGTCGAGCTTTATTCCGTGTGATACGAGGCGGTTGGAGAGTTCGTTTAATGTCAAACGCACAATCCTTTCCAACTCTTCTTTCAATAAAGTCTTGAAAAGAACGACGTCATCTATACGATTCAAAAATTCCGGTCTGAAGTATCTCTTCAGGTCTGCCAGTACGTTATCCCGAAGCGTTTCGGAAATCTCACCCTTATCGTCTATTCCTTCCAGAAGCAGAGAGCTACCAATATTTGATGTCATGATGAGGACTGTATTTTTAAAGTTCACCGTCCGACCCTGACTGTCAGTAATACGTCCATCGTCCAGAATTTGCAGTAATACGTTAAATACGTCCACATGTGCTTTTTCTATTTCGTCAAACAAAACCACAGAATAGGGCTTTCTGCGAACCGCTTCAGTCAGCTGCCCACCTTCATCGTATCCGATGTATCCGGGAGGGGCGCCGATCATCCTGCTGACTGAATGTTTTTCCATGTATTCGGACATATCCAGACGGATCATGTTTTCTTCAGAATCAAAAAGTGCTTCTGCAAGTGACTTTGCCAGCTCCGTTTTTCCAACCCCTGTGGGACCGAGGAAAAGAAATGAGCCAATGGGGCGGGAGGGGTCTTTAATTCCCGCTCGTGCGCGGATTACAGCATCGGAAACCAGCTGAACGGCTTCATCCTGCCCGATCACGCGTTGATGCAGGATTTTATCCAGTTTCAGGAGTTTTTCCCGTTCACCTTCCACAAGCCGTTTGACGGGGATTCCTGTCCAACGGCTGACAATGTCCGCTATTTCATCTTCTGTTACTTCTTCGCGGAGGAGTTTATTTTCCTTGTCCTCTTGTTCGGCTTTGCTTTCTTCGACTTCAAGTTCTTTTTGTAAATCTGGAAGAGTTCCGTGCTGAAGTTCCGCCGCCCGGTCAAGTCGGTATTCTCTTTTCGCCTTCTCTATCTCCGCTCGAATCTCTTCTATTTCTTTCCTAAGCTTGCTTATTTTTTCAATTCCACCTTTTTCGTCTTCCCATCGGTCCCTCATAAACCGAGACCTCTCCCGCAGATCAGCTAATTCCTTTTTCAACTTATTCAACCGCTCTTTACTACCCTTGTCTTTTTCCTTGGTTAGAGCTCTCTCTTCAATTTCAAGCTGCATAATTTTACGGGTGACTTCGTCAAGTTCTGCCGGCATGGAGTCGATTTCGGTACGGATCATTGCACATGCTTCGTCCATTAAATCAATCGCTTTATCAGGGAGGAATCTATCTGAGATATATCTATCAGAGAGAACACTCGCTGCGATCAGAGCGTTATCCTGAATACCTACACCATGATGAATTTCAAATCGTTCTTTCAGCCCGCGTAAAATACTGATTGTGTCTTCTACCGACGGTGCATTCACCATTACAGGCTGGAACCGTCTTTCAAGTGCGGCGTCTTTTTCAATATGTTTGCGGTACTCGTCCAACGTTGTCGCGCCAAGGCAGTGGAGTTCGCCACGGGCCAGCATTGGCTTCAACATATTCCCGGCATCCAACGCTCCTTCGACCTTTCCTGCGCCGACAATGGTGTGAAGTTCGTCGATGAAAAGGAGAATATTACCGTTGCTGTCTTTGATTTCCTTCAGCACCGCTTTAAGCCGCTCCTCAAACTCTCCTCTATACTTGGCACCAGCCAATAATGAACCGATGTCAAGGCTATAAATCGTCCTGTCCTTCAGACTTTCAGGTACATCTCCACGGAGGATTCGGTGTGCTAATCCCTCGATAATGGCTGTTTTTCCAACACCGGGTTCTCCGATCAGCACGGGATTGTTTTTTGTTTTACGACTTAGAATTCTTACAACACTTCTGATTTCACTATCACGTCCAATAACGGGATCAAGTTTTCCTGATTTTGCTTCCTTGACCAAATCCCGTCCATATCGTTCCAACGCCTCATAGGTCTCTTCAGGATCGGCACTACTGACCCTTTGATTCCCCCGAACCTTTGTTAAGGCTTTCAGTACGCTATCACGGTTCAGGTTAAACGATTCAAAAAGATTCTTTAGCGATTTATCTACTTCACCGTACTCGATTGCCGCGAGCAGCAGGTGCTCAACGGAAACGTATTCATCTTTTAATTTTTTAGCTTCTTCAATTGATGCAACCAGAATTTTGTTTAGGCGACCGGAAACATAAACCCCTGATGCGGGACTACTACCTCCACTCTGACGAGGTTTTCTGTTTAGCTCCGCTTCAACCGCTTTTGCAAAGAGTTCTTTCTGAACTTCGGCCTTGTCCAATATTCTTCCAAGGACGCCCTGTTCCTGACGGGTGAGGCTCAGTAAAACGTGTTCTATATCGACTTCAATATGGCCGTATTGCACCATTAGTTCTTGAGCTTCATGAATTGCCTTCTGAGATTTTGTGGTAAATTTGCTAAAATCCATTTTGTTTCCTCTATTCTCTTATACTCCTGTATACAGCATACGTAAAATACAAATCCTGTGCCAGAGAGGAATATTGCTAAAACACTAAATTTTAAGAAACTAGTTCTTTCATGTTATTGTCTTCGGTGACCGTTCGCCACTATGACGCGAGTTCTCTGCCATTTTTGCAGAGGTTTACCACCCTAAACGACTATGTTTTTTCTGCTTTTCTCCTTATAATTCCTTTGAACTGGCTATGGTTTCAACTGTGGAAATAATGATTAAAAGTGATCAGATCGAGGTGGCTCCGGTTGAATTCTGGGTGGGTGACAAGACTCTCCTCACTCGGCCATGTGCGGCAATTCTGAACTCACGACAGGCAAAATATCTCTCCGCTAATCAACCTTGGATTCAAAACACTCTTCATGCTGCCGCTTGGATCGCCGAACACGAAATGACGTTAGTTACAGGAATCGATTTACCCACTTGGGAGCTTGGCTTGTGGGGGACAAGTGAAGTGCTGGGTTATAGCGCCACGTTGGTGCCTGTACCCGATTGGGCAAATGTGGACGAAATTAATAGAATCCTTACAGAGAAAATCAGCGACTTCGGATTAATGCCCCAAAACGCTTTGATGATTCCCTTTTACGAAAAGAACCCCCGCTCCCCAAAGAAAAGCTGGTTGCCCCGTGATCGTTGGATTCTTGAAAACGTTTCAAACCTTTTTCCGGTTTCGGTTCGTGATGGTGGTTCTTTTGCAGATTATTTAACCTACAACACCCTTAGTTCAAAGATACATCAACAGTTTCGGGTTTCTTACAACCCAAAATCAGAGTTTAAGCCATCGATTCCCGACTCCTTCAAATCTTTGGACGATCTCGGAGATTGGAACTATTTAACCCATTGGACCAGGAGTACCCCCAGGCATTGGCCGGGGGAGTCTTCGACATCTTTTTACACCGATATCGTGAATCCTGGCTCTGATTATCCACGATCCGCTTTTGAAACCCTTAAACACATTCTTGATGAGCTACAAATCCGTGCTTCCGGTTCGAAAATGTATCAGAATAAAAAAATGGTTGCACTCTCCTCGGCGCACCCGGCCGACATGCTAAACAATATGGTTTGGCGCCGTCAACAGGTCCGTTATTCGTTCGAACCCTACGCCATTGCAATAAAGAGACGTCCGGCTGAAGCCTTGGGGATAACAAAAGTGAGGTATGGCTCTTCCGAAGAAAGGAAAGGGCTTACTGCTGCGGAGAGAATCTATTTTCAGACAGATAACAGTGACGATGGTGTGTGGAGGAAAGAAAAGGAATACCGTTTTCGTGGCGACCTGACCCTTACCTCATTGGATCCCAGCGACATATTGGTGCTAGTCCCGACAGAAGCAGAAAAGGAAGTTATTCGGGCGGAATACGGCTTACCTGCGTTTGCATTAACAGATCGTTGATTTTTTTGTTACATCCTTGCGACAATTGAAAATATCGTTTCCACTCTTTTTCGATTCTCTTCAACACCACGTTTGAATGCTTCTCCACTTAAAGGATTTTCTACAACTCCGTTCGCAAAATTATCAACGATAGCAATGATTGAATGGGGAATTTTCAATTCCTGCGCTAAAATGGTTTCGCTGGCGCATGTCATCCCAACGACATCAGCGTAATCCTGCAGATACGTAATCTCCGGGGCTGTCTCAAAACGGGGCCCGAAGGTTTCTGCATAAACACCACCGTCAACAAATTTTATCCCGTTTGATGAGAGCGTTTCGGCAATTTCATTCCGCCAATCGTGCACCATCTCCGGCACCGTGTAATCAAAAACACGATTTCGATGGGTAGTCAGTTTGAATGGTGAAAAACAGTTGTCTATTAATAACACAGAACCCGGTTTGAGGTCAGGTTTTAAAGACCCAACCGAACCAAACGAAACGATTCCCTCAACTCCAGCTTTTTTGAGTGCTGCAATATGTTTGTGGTGATCTATGTTATGAGGCAGAATTGTCCCATCGCGTCCATGTCGGGGAATAAACACCAAGGCATCTGCGACAACGACATCACAGGGTCCATATATCGTATAAAATCGGGACTCTTTGCCCCTGGATAAAATGTCAGAAGAAAAAAATGATGTTCCGCCAATAATGCCCTTTTTCATCCCATGTCCGTTTTATACTAGTTGTTTAGGCTCTTTATGTACTCGTCTGCTGTTTTTTCGTAATACTTCAAATCGCTGTCGTTAACGCTATACTCGTCCACTCCGCCAGAATCAAGGTAAAGCAGTTTGCCTGAGTTTTCTCTTTTGTCCCATGCGTTTTTTAGACACAGAGCATAGAGTTTTAACTGGTGATCGTATCCCATTTCTCTCGAGACTGCTCCCTCGTTGCCCGCATTAACTGCATTTGTTTTGTAATCATAGACTTCGACCCTGTTTTCTCCATACAGAGCCAGGTCTACGTTGCCGTTCAGAGTCAGCTTTCCAAGCTTCAACGATACTGGAATCTCACGGTGAATTCTGCCCTCAAGCTTTTGAATCGCAAATAGTTTAATATTGCCGATCAAACGTTTAATTGTATTACGAATTTCCTTCTTGTCGTCTGCGTCCAGAAGTTCAACTTCACTTTTTACAAAACCTCGTGACTCTTCCCACGATACCAACGGACCAAATTTCTGAAGGGCTTTATGGACAATGGTGCCGATTTCTTTGCCTAGTCCGCCTGAGTCTTTCTTTTCGGTGAACAAGTCGGGTTGTTTTGGTTGCTTTTCTTTCAACTCGGCTTCAGCTAGAAACTTTGAAAACTTGGTAAAAGATGTGTGAAATTCTCTTTTAGGCGGAACTGTATAAAGCCGAAAATCTGGTAACGCATCCTTTGTACTGTTATTTGTCTGGTTGACATTTGTTTTGTTTTCCAACTCTTCCGCTAATTTATCTAGCTTAATTAGGCTGATAATAGGGTTTTCGGGTATTTTTAGCTTGTCGCTTTTTTTGCCTGTTCCTTCAATCCCAAGTGCATCTGCAATGTGTTTTATTGGGGGGGGGTTTTTGCCTTTTGTATTGTTGAAATGTCCGAAGATCACCAAACGGTCTTTTGCACGGGTCATAGCGACATAAAGTAGACGTTTTACTTCTGCGTCGTTTTCAATTTTACTAATGTTTGAATGCATCAAATTGTGGATCTGTTTTGTGTCGTCGCTACACGCCTTTGCGAACAGACCTAATGAAGGATCTGTGAGAATTGAAAGGTCTGACTTTTTAACAATTAAGTTCCCTTTATCCAGCTTGTTAAGCGATGCCTGTTTGGGACCAGGGTTACCCAAGTCGGGTAAGATCACATATGGAAATTCCAGTCCTTTTGCACCAAATATTGTGAGAATTTTTACGCCTTCTCCGGCACTGACATCCGCCTCTGCCTCGTTTTCTATCAGTGATTTTTCTGCTTCAGCCACTCCTTCCTTTAATAAAGAAAGTGTTGAAGCTCCTTTCCTCTCAACTTCATTCAGTAGATCTAAATATTTTTCAATGTTTGCTATTTTCTGTTTGCCCGTCATACCTACTGCATAGGCAGCAAGCGCACCGCTTGTTTCCAAGGTCCATAGAATGTTTTCTACAGGGTTTTCATCTGCAAATCGTCCTTTTATTTGCATCCATTTTTCTAGACCTCTTTTTGATTCTTCCAGTTCCTCTTTTTCCAGTAGAGCCGCTTTTGCCTGTTGACGTCCATCGACTAAATTTTTCCAATCTCCAATAACATCATTTGTTTCTTTAAATAAAACTGCGATTTGCCTATCAGACAACGAAAAGACTGGACCTCTTAGTACACCCATCACTGCAATTTTATTGAACTCGTTTTCAAACGCATCTATAAGGTTTTTAACGTCTTTAATCTCTTGCTTTTCTAGAAATCCCTTTCCGCCAACAACAGTATATGGCACCGCTTTATCTTTGAATTGTTTTTCAATTTTGGTTGCCGTCTTCCAACTACGTACGAGTATGCCTATATCTGTATATCTTAATTTTCTGGACTCGTTACGACCATCTACATCTCCCTCTACACGATAGCTACCACTCCCCACATCTTCCTTTATCTTTGACGCCATTGTGCTGTAGAGTTGGTTCTCTTCGCCCTCCTCCTGGTAGTAAAGTTCAATTGCAGACTCAACACCTTCTGCAACCTTTCTCGAAGGCTTCAGAGACTGTGAACGGGCTTCATAGACATGGGACTTCGCGTCACGAGGAACCAGTACTTTTTCGAACAGCTTGTTTATTTTTTCTGTTATTTCGCTTTGAGTTCGAAAGTTGTCATTTAGGTTAACTATCCAATTCTTATTGTTTTCTGGCGTTTTCTTAAACTCGCCTTCTGCATCTCGCACATTGGTTACATTAGCGCCTCTAAATCCATAAATAGACTGCTTTTCATCTCCCACAAAAAAGACTTTGCTATCATCAAAAACTTTGCCTTCAGTACTTGCTAGCAACTTTACTAATTCCCACTGTATTGTTGATGTGTCTTGAAACTCATCTACCAAAAGGGCTTTTATTCCTTTTGTCACTTTACGTAAAACCTTGCTGTTGTTTTTCATGAGATCGAGGGTATAATACTCTAAATCGTCATAGGAGAGCTCCGCCACCATCTCGTTTCTGTTTTCAATAATTACCGGTTGAATTAGATCATAAACTTCATAAAGAAGCGCGACATATTCTGCGTGATCTCCTGTGCTTTCTTCGTTTTTGTTTAACCCAAATTCCTCCTGAAACTTACCATATTCAGCGTTCAGATAATCGACAAGTGCTTGTTTTCTGCTTTCGTATTTTTCCAGCAACAAAATCAGGGGCATAAAGTTCAGTAATTTTGTACATCCCGCTTTGAGTTCATCGTATTTACCAAACCTTTGGATCAGACCTACAAAGCCTTCGTCGCCGCTATACTGTTTCTTGCCAAGTAGTTTTTCAAGGTTCTGTGTGGAGGCTTTCGCTTCTTCGCCGACAATTATAAACTCTGGATCAACTCCTGCTTCAAGGGGGTGGGACCGTAAGATTTTGGTCAAAAAGCCATGTATAGTGCCGATTCTGGCCCATTGCATTTCTTGATTTACTTGTTGCCAGAACTCTTTGTTATTTCCGTCGTTTTCACTCTTTTTAAGAATCTCTTTCCTGATTTTTGCCTCAAGATTAGCAGCAGCTTTTTTGGTAAACGTAATGGCCACTATTTCTCGGGGTTTTGTTTCTCCGCTCTGAAGTAGTCTCAGGTATCTTTCAGCCAAAACGGTCGTTTTCCCTGATCCCGCACCCGCCAGAACCATTTTGCCGCCGTCGAGTTTTAACGCCTCTTTTTGATTTGGAGTAAATTCTATTTTGGCCATGATTATTTTTCCTCGAGGCGTTTAGAAAGTATCTTGTGCGTCGGTGGAACATATGCGTTTTTAATAACTTCTATGTCCATTTTAACTTCTCTAGCTTCGAAGAGTTGGTGGTCTTTTCGGCAGACATCTATATAGGGACAGTAGTTGTGTTCATCTGCCTTGCAGTGTTTTGCGCTTTGGGTAAGGGGTTGATGAAAATGCCCGTTCTTTATCGCCACCACAATATCTTCAATAAACCGTTTTACCTCTTCCTTTTCTTTTACATAATTTTTTTCGTAATTGTATTTTCCGAGTTTATTGTGCTTTGTGCTATAATATTCCGCACCCGAAATCTTGTTTTCCTCTGTTTCTTTCGTCCCCAGGTAAGCCTCAAGTGCCATTAAATAAACGGGAAGTTGAAAAGAAACACCATTTTTACTATCTGAAGTTGGTTTCAGCGTCCCCGACTTATAATCTACAAGGTAGTAGCCTTTTTCGGAGTCATAAACGACCAGATCGACCCGTCCAGCCAGCTCAACTATACCGTCTTTTATTTTAATTTTTAACGGCTTAACGGTTACAACGTCCTCTCCGCTTTCGTCCATCCCAAACGATGCCTCAACAAAAACCGGAACAGCATTTTCAAAACCTCTCTCCTTATAATTTTCAACCATTTTTTTCAAGGTGCCGCTCTTACTTGAATCGGCCAGCCCGCCAACAATCTCTTCGCATCTTGCCCAAATGATCGCATTTTCTTTGTGATTTGGTTTTATATGTGCTTCTGCGCATAAGAGTAATATATTAAACGTGGCCTGCGAATTGTCGCCTATCCCCAAGTTTCTTTTTCGTAATTCGCGGTTGGCATCTGCAAGGATATTGTGAATGAGGTTCCCTTCTTCAAACACCTCAAAACCTTCCTCTATTTCTGGATCCTTTCCTACTCCCAAAACCCTTTCAATGAAAAACCACATTGGGCACAGTGCATAACAATCCAGCTTTGAGACCGAGAACGGTTTACCCAGAACTTCGTTTGTAAGATTATTAAGCAAATCTCCTTTACTAATGAACCCGTTGTATTCAGTTAAACTACCTGGATCCTGCCTGCTTTTCTCCACGTTTATAGCGCGATCAATGTCACCTGAATCAGCTATACTGTTTATGCCTTTTTTGTCTTTTAGGCTACCAAAAAGCTCCTTGCGTTGAACGCTGGTGGCGGACGCCAACCACGGAAGCAGGTCGTATGACGTTCTGATTGTTCTGTCAGACGACCCCTGCAGCTCTTCACACACGATTCCCGCCATTTCAATTTCATGCAAAAACGATGAAGGCTTATCTTCGCCTTCGCTTTTTTGGGGACATGGTATCGAAATAGTCACATTCTCGCTGTTCGCTAATAGTTCATAGGTTAGCGCACGAAATTCTGCCTGTTGAACCAGTACCGATTCGAAGGCCCCGTTGGGATCCAAAACAGTTCCCCTGACAGGTTGAGGCCACGCTCTTGAGGTCGCTCCCATGAAGTAGGAGTATTTCTTTTTTAATCCCCGTAGGTCCAGACTTCCCACTGCTAATATTTCTTGTCCATGTCGTGGGGGACCGTCAACACTAAGCTGTTTGGTCAGTTTTTCGAAATTTTCCCTATATGTCTCAACGTTTAGTCTGTTTTTGCTACGCAATCTTGTCGTTTTAGTTATGCTTCTGTCCAGCAGGTAAAGTTTTGACAGGGCCCGTTTGTTCAGAATTCCCTGCGGCTTATTTTTCTCTTCAAGCCTGTCCAGATACTCGATCACCCCAAACTGATGTAGCCGTTTCTCCAGCCAATCCAATATTGGACTATCAGATTTTTTATTGAATTCTTTTGTTAGTGTTTTTGCAAAAGCCTCAAATGACCAGAGCGCTCTTTTTCTATCACTGAGTGAAATCCCCTGTTGTTTTATCCGTTTCTCATCAAGACTGCTTATGGGTTCTATCCACGATTTATTGTAGTCCAGTGAACCCCATCTAATTCTTGCCAGTTTGCTTAGCAGGTCTAACGTGTAAATATCCGCTTCCTTGAAGCTTTTGTTCTGTTTGAAAAGTGGATTACGCAGCACACGTATCACAACGTTGGGAGCAAAACCACAACTCTTTATCGAAAGAATATCTGCCACAAGCGAAATGATCTGTAGACGATTCAGCTTAACACCCAGTGAGTGACCGACCTCTAGTCCATAGCGGGGAAAAAACGCCTCCAGATAGGGAATATACTTTTCAAGGTCAGTACAGATAACGACTACGTCAGATGGGTCAATATTCTTTTCGTGAACTTGTTTGGAAATTGATTCCGCTACTGACTTTACTTCGTAAAGAATGTTTCGGTTATACGAAATCCCAATGGATTTCTGTTGTTCCCTATTTTTTTCTGGAAATCCGTTAAAAAGTTGAGCGGCAAGCTGGTGGTTGCTTTTTTCCAGAGGAAATGTTTTTTTTTCTACTCCGGGAAACCTGATCCATCTTTGATAGTCAAGTTTCGAAAGGTTCAGGGCTGGTGCATTTTCTTCACAATAATCAACAAGTATATGCGCCTCAGGGCTATTCTTCGCTACACATTCTAGCAACATCATTGTCGGATCGGGGGCGGGCCCAAGGCGATTTATAAATACAATATCCCACGGTAATACGTTTTTTTCCTCAATTAATTCTTTTGCAATAAACGGCAAATCGCTTTCATCCATGTACCCTTTCTCTGCCAGAAGTTTTTCGTATTCCTCTATCGATTCCAGCAACCAGGGATAACTTCTATTCAACTTCTCTTTCAGTTTCTGTCTCTTTGTCCCAATTTCAGATTTGATGTTCTTATATGCCTCAACTGCTATTCTCTCCCATCCACGTGAAAGCTTTCTGGTTTTATTAATCTCACTGTCGCGAAGAAAGTCCCAAAGCATCAAGCCCCTTTCTTCGACATCAAGGGTCGGGGCATTTACCACTGCCTCCTCAAGTATATATAATGCCAACCGCCCTGCAGCTACGACTGATAAACCCGACAAAAAACCACCACTCATATCAAGGGCTTTTTGTTCTAGTAAAAGGGCGTGCAATCGTCTATCAACAATCCATAAGACCCGTTTACCGGATCGGCAAGCGGCAACCGTTTTTTTCAGCGCCTTCGCCTCACGACCACTACCAGGTAGGCCTGTCCACAGCTCAATACTGTTCATGAACACTCGATTTCTGAGGTTAAAAATTTTATTTGGCTGATGATTTTTTATTGCAACCTTAAAATATCCTATTTACGTTTTAAATACCAACCAATTGGAGGATGAAATGTGGATTGTTGACCCTGATAAGAAAGTCATCCACGACATGAGCCGGCCGCAGTACGAATGCCACATATCAAAGATTTCCAAGGAAGGTAGAAAGAAAATTTTTACCATGGATGGCGTGAAACGTTACGTCGATGACCCACTAAACAAGGGAGTGAGTTGTTGTCAACACTGCATGCCCGAATTTTTCGAATTTGACATGAATTCATTATTCAAACAATGACAAGTTCAGACACGAGTTGGAAACAAAAATTTGCTCTGATCGCAAAAGACCGTACCCACGGTGCTTCGGTAATAGTTGAGGCTGCCGCAGATGCCTTGATGTCGCTTGAAGTGGCTGATATAAAGGATGGTTCGCTTAAAAGCGCTCTAAGGGAACTATATTTCGCTCAGTCGGCGATGGCTCCCGTTGCCCGTTTTGTTTCTGATTTAAGGCATTGCCTGAATAACCCCACTGATAAAACCTTTGATAACTGCAAAGACGTTATATCATCGTGGAAATACTCTCTTCAGCATTCTAATAGCAAATTTAATAATCATCTCCTGGAAACACCACCAGATCAAAAAGCCAGAGTCGCGCTTTTTTCCTATAGCTCCACAACAACTTCTGCGTTTCAGGCACTCGCAGACAACAATCTTTTTTACGAAATCGCCGTGGCAGAATCAAACCCGGGTGGAGAGGGTAAACACGCCTATGACGAGCTGCGAAATGCTGGCCACCAAGTCTGCTACTACCCCGACCCTCATTTCTACGATCTGGTCTCCTACGTCAAGGTCGACGCACTGGTGCTAGGTTGTGATGCCCTGGATAACCAGTACTTCATCAATAAAATCGGTTCGGGAAGTCTTGCTGAGCTGGCCCATGCCAACAAGGTTCGTGTTGAACTCTGGACATCATCCCTAAAGTTTTTACCTCCCCCCGTTGGAACATCGTGCTTGAAGTGGGAAAAACGGTACACCTTCCCGGAAGGGTGTGGTAGTAAGGAAGAAAAAGCAGAATACCCACTTTTCGGTAGCGGACTACTCGAGTTTGTGGATTATGTCCGTTGCGAAAATGGCCTACTAACGGTTCCTCGTTTTTTACAGGACAATAGCGGCGTAGAACCCTTAGATTTGCCCTGATTTTTCACCGGAAGAGCGGAAATGAAAATACTGATTGTCGCCCCGTACCACGTGTCTGGAACTCTCGATCTCTGGCAGAAGGAACACCGGAGAAGGGGCAACGAATGCAGGGTTGTAACTCTTTTTAAGAGTCCTTTTGGTTTTTCAGAAGATATCTGCCTCAACCTTCCGCTTCAGCCAACCAAAGACAGTTTTGTTATAAAAGCCCGTGAGGCCTTATACACGTTGATAAAAGGGCCAAATCCAGAGGAAATTCCTATTGAAGAGGTTCCGCCTTTTTGGAAAAGTCCCGGATTAATTCCATCCGCTTTTTTCAGATTCAGAGATTTTGTAATAACGCCAAAAGTTCTTCAGGCCTTTAATAAATATGATTTCGACTCTTTTGATGTGATTTGGCTTGATCAAGGCGCAGAGTTTTTCCGTGACGCACGTATTGTGAACCGTTGGGGCAAAATGGGGAAATCCATGATATCCTACTACCACGGTAGCGACATGCGAAACAGGGGAATATACCCTCAAATTGACAAACATGTTTCCCTCAGGCTCACGTGTGAAGTTGATTTGATGCATCTGGACAAAAGACTGGAATACCTTTTCCTGCCTTATGAAACAGACAAAATTATACCTGTAAACCATCGCCCCGGAAAAAAAATCAGGATTGCACACGCTGCCCGGGTTCGAGGTTTTAAGGGAACAGACGATATTATCCGTATTGTTGGGGAGTTGGAAAAAACGTTACCTGTTGAGTTGGTCCTGATCGAAAACATGACCCACGCAGAAGCAATGGCAGCCAAATCCACCTGCGATATTGCTATCGACCAGATCGCCGATACCGGTGGTTGGGGGTACGGCATGAGCAGTGTTGAATATTTGAGCCTTGGCATCCCAACGTGTACCAGTATGGTTCCAGAAATGGAAACGTTTATACCTGACCATCCCTTCATAGCAGTAACCAGAGACACGCTGGCTGCTGAGCTGACAAAACTGATTGAAGACGAAAACTACAGAAAACAAAAAGGGGCGGAAGGCCGTGAGTGGGTTGTAAAATATCACGACCTGAAGAGTGTTTGTGATACCCTTTATGGCTATTTTGAACGTGAAAAGTGGGTCTGATTTTTTCTACTTTTTTATGCCAAACATTTTTAATGCTGCTGCTATCGCGCGTGGTTTTCCTGCCAATTTTAGCCTGATTTTTCCATCGGCCCATTCTTTTCCCCTGATTTCAACCTTGTCATCGAGGTAGTCAAGTTTTTTTAGATCCGATGGGTCAACATCCACATCGGTTTCCTCGGTTCCAACATACAGCATACTTTCCAGCCGGTCGTAAAGCTCCCAAAGCCTTAACCCCTTAGATGCAGAAATAAACAGCGCATCAGTATACTTATCCCTCATTTTTTCCAGAATCGTTGGGTTGGAAAGCTGGTCGATTTTATTAAAAACCAACTGGACCGGCTTATCGTCCATCTCGAGGCTTTTAATAACCTTTTCTGTCTGCCGAATCTGTTCTTCAACACCCGGGTGTGAGATGTCGGCAACGTGAACAAGCACTTCAGCATCCATTGCCTCTTCCAGCGTCGAACGGAAAGAAGCAACCAGGTGATGGGGAAGTTTTCTGATAAAACCAACCGTATCGATTAATAAAACAGGGTGCCCGACGTTCTTTTCCACCCGACGTACTTTAGAGTCCAGGGTCGCGAAGAGACGGTTTTCAACAAACGCGTCCTTTTTCCCACTTAACGAATTCAGGAGTGTTGATTTGCCTACGTTTGTATAACCAACCAGCGCTGCCGTTGGGGCATCGTGGCGACCTTTCCTACGAGTCTTCCGTTGTTTGGCTATTCTTTCGAGGTCCTTCTTTAATTTTGAAATACGCCTCTGGACAGCTCGACGGTCAACTTCCAGCTGTGTTTCGCCGGGCCCACGGAACCCAACACCACCCTGCTGGCCCTTCAAGTGACCCCACATTTTTGTCAAACGAGGGTAATTGTATTCAAGTTGGGCAAGTTCTACCTGAACGCGGGCCTCTTTAGTCTTTGCCCTGCTGGCAAAAATATCAAGAATCAGACCACTACGGTCTACCACTTTGCGGTTTAACCGTTTTTCAAGATTCCTGACCTGAACAGGAGAGAGGTCGTCATCAAAAATGATTAACTTGGCATTGTGGTTTGTGCAAAGCGTGCCAATTTCTGTGACCTTGCCTTTTCCAACGTATGTCGCCGGGTCTGGTTTCATTCTTGGCTGCATGACCCTTGCCACCTCAACCGCTCCTGCCGTATCGGCCAGCGCAGCTAACTCATCTATATGGTCCTCTGCCTGCCAAACTGCGGTTCCTGCGCGAATAACGCTAACCAATACCGCATTTTCGATTCCATCACTAGAATCATCAGAAATCCGGTGTTCTTGTTGTCTATCTAAATCATTCATACTTTTTTATCCTGCTTTCACGTGCAATCAAACTCTCGGCAATAAATGTAACCATTGCCAATATCAGCAGTAACCAGCTGATTTCCTTGCCAAATCGCCTACTCTTCAGAGCCTCAGATAGACTCTCATTTTCATTAAGGTGAACAACGTGTCCCTTTAGCTTGCTCGAATTAAACGGGAAACCATAAAATTGGCTTTCCTCTTCGGGCACATTTACCGCAACCTCGTCCACTCCTGTTTGATTCTTCTTCAGACTATAAAATCCCGGCCATTTCGACCCTTCAGTTAGCAATGATTTTCCAGATCGGTTTACAATAGGTCTCGTTGAAAGCTGGTTTCCCACGGGGTCCTCAACGGTATAAAGCTCCTGACCGGAAAAACTTGCTGTTTTTCTCCACACAATATCGTCCCCACAAACCAAACTATTACTGGGAAGTAATGTACCATTACCAAGGTAGAGGGCTGAAAGCTGGACCATCGGGGCAAAAATGCCACTCATCATCCAGTCGCTTGAGGAGCTATCGGCATTAAACGTGGACAGCCACACTTTTCCTTTTCCCGAATGCGCCTCTACAAGACAAGGCCATCCGTTACTTAAAAAGACGAGGTTTCTGATCGTTTCATGTTCGTTCAGTTTAAATCTGATATTCTGAATGGGATTATCTATCTCGCCATCACCTTTAATAATTCCATCAAAAACCGGGTGCGTTTGATCCATTCTATCCCAGGACAAACTCGACCTGTTATTTTCGAATGAAAGTTCGCCCATATCTAATTCCGATAACAAGTAGCGGTTCAAGCGTGGAATGTCTGTTCTTTCACCCGGGAGGACCCACAAGCCCAACCCCGACAAACGAACAGCTTGATTAATGCGCTTTAATGTTTCCCTGTTAATCGTACCCGGATCTGATAACAGTAGTACGTCGTATTGGGTGAAGTCTACTTCCGCCAACGAGCTCTTTTTTAAGGTCACGTCAAAGTTCTGTCTTTGATTGCTTTGTAGTGCCAAGTACAGATGGTTTAATGCCAGAAGGTTTTCCCCGGCAAGTAATACTCGTTTCTTTTCCGGAACTTTCAAAATAAAATTATACCTGTTGTCCAGAAGTAACGCATCTGCAGCTTCTATTTCGATTTCACCACGATATTGACCCGATTCCGGGCATTTAAAGGCTATACTTTTTGAGATTTTTTCATTATTACCTGGATCTATTGAAGTGTTTGCAATGATTTTTCCGTCAAGGGACAATATGGCGCCTGAGGCAGATTTTATCTCGCCAACATAGCTGAACGTGATGTCCAGATGGATTGTCTCGCCTGGTGTAAAAACGGCTTGCCGTATTTCCGCCTTTTCGATAAAAAGGTTTGGCGCCGGTTCTTCTTCACCAATCGGTACACACCAGAAATGGTAGTTCTCCATTGGTGATGTTAATAAGCTGTCTGGAAGCGGAGAGTTGAAGTCAGATATTAGAACAATCTCCTTTACTGTCGCTTCGCTTCCCTCAAGAATATCCTCGGCCCGACCAAACGCCGACCCAAAGTCCTCGTGTCTGCCGTCTGTTGACAGTTTTCTTATGAAATCAACGTCTCGGCCTTCGCCGCTATCTCTTATTATGTCATCTTGATCTGATTGTTGAAGGACTACCAGCGAGACGATGTCGCTACTTTGCCAAATTTCTTCTAGTTGTTTTCTGGCGAGATCTACCCGTTTGTTTTCACCAGATGATTTTTCCATAGATGCTGAAAGATCAAGCAGAACAACACTGTGAGTTTTTCCTGATCCTGTAAAGTTGGCACTTTTAAACGCCGGCCGGAGGAACGCAAGTACAAGAAACAGAACCCCCAATGTTCTCAAAATCAATAGTATTAGTTGCCTTAGCTTGAGCTTTTTCATTTTATCTGTCTGGAGATTTTTTAGAAAACTTAGGGAGGAGAATACTTCTGTCTTTCTCCTTTGTCTTCCAAAAAGATGAATAATCACAGGCAGAGTAATGAGGCCAAGTGCAAAAAGTAGGGCTGTGTTAAGAAAAGTCATCTTGTTTCCTGTCTCTTTCGGCAGCTAAAAAGGTAGAATATTCTAGTAGATGTATCAATTCATTATTTTTAATTCTTCGTCTCGCATCCACGATAGGTTTACTCGAGTTTTTCCTCCCATGTTGCATCCAAATCGTCAATGAGCTTAATTCCGTTATATTCAGTAGTTATGCACCTTTGACCGCCCCGTTAGCCTCTCCGAAAAAGTGGAAGGTGAATAGAGATAGGCGTATATTGTGCATGAGTTCACAAACTTTGTACTCAACCATTACACTAAATGTTGTTTAGATATTAAGGAGTGATTTTGAGCCCCGAGACAAAAATCATGGAAGCGCCTATCTGCCCGCACTGCGAACAGAAAATGTTAAAAATGACAACTCCACCCATGTCCAACTTTGATTCACTGTTTATGTATGTATGCTTTAACGATGAGTGTTCATACTATTTGAAGGGCTGGGAGTGGATGGAGAAAAAGTATTCTTCCGGCACTTCGTACCGATATAAAGTTGATCCCTTTACGGGTGAAAAAGGCCCGATTCCTGTCTGGTCTTCAGAAGCATTAAGAGAATTTATTGATAAAAAGGAGTAGTCTTGTGAAGAGCCAGATGGATGCAATTGATAAACTGAAAAAAAGTGTTTTTGACAATTACGATCGCCTCAAGGAAGACTCCTCGTTTAAGTTCGGGTGTCACCCCGGCGTTGCCTGCTTCAATAAATGTTGCAGCGATGTAAATATTTTCTTAACACCTTATGATATTATTCGGTTGAAAAATCGCCTCGGTATCGATTCGGAAGAGTTTCTGACACGTTATACTCTGATGCCCATCCACGAGAAACAGCATTATCCAGTAGTGATGTTTAAAATGCGTGACGATGAAACAAAGGCGTGCCACCTTGTAGATCCAGAAAAAGGCTGCACGGTGTATGAAGATCGGCCTTGGCCATGCCGTATGTTCCCAATTGGTAAAGCTTCCCCAAAATTGGACGAAGCTGACCCCTTCTATTTCCTGATGAAAGAAGATGTATGTGTTGGCTGGGAAGAAGACACTCAGTGGACCATTAAGAGCTGGATCGAAAATCAGGAAGTAAAAAAATGGGATGACGCGGGAGAGAAGTTTAAAGATATCACCCTGCACGACTTCTTCAGTGAAAATAAACTTTCACCTCCACAAATGGAAATGTTCCACATGGTTGCCTACAACTTGGACAAGTTCCGTTTGTTCGTCTTCAACACAAGTTTCCTTAACAAGTTTGATGTTGACGCGGAGACCGTAGAGAAAATGAAAACCGACGACGAAGCTCTGCTGGATTTCGGTTACCTATGGTTGCGATTTGCGCTTTTCCGCGAAAAAACAATGAAGATTAAAGATGAAGTAGCAGAAGACAGTGCAAAAAATTAGCCGTTTTGTTTGTGAATAAAAAAGGGGGCCCAATGGCCCCCTTTTTTTGTCCAGTCCAAAGTCTATTCCACAACAAATGGGTCTATGGGAAGGTCTTTGTCCATGATTTCATGTCCATCTTTGGTCACAAGAATCATGTTTTCGGTACGGTAGCAACCAACACCAACTTCATACATTCCCGGTTCATTTGTGACAATCATTCCCGGTTCAAATTCAATGCTCTGTCCGAAAGGAATTCCAAAGTCATCCAGTCCTTCTGGTAATGCACTTACTTTTGGCAATTCGTGTACATAGGCTCCGCCAGTTCCATGGCCTGCGCCGTGGAATGGTTTTTCTATACCTGCGAGCTGTAGGCCAACGAGGTATGCATTTCCAGCCTCAAATGCTTTTTTGCCCGGCTGAACTTGCGTTTCAACGGCCGCCATCCAGTTTTCCTGTAACATTCTCATGCCGGTAATAATGTCCGGAAGTTTTTTCTGACCCATAAGGATCATTCTGGTCATATCTGTGCAAACACCTTTGTAGGTGAATCCCCAGTCTACGAGCATGGTGGTTCCCTCGGCAAGCGGCTTCGGATCTCGTGTCATATCTGGATGTGGAGTATCTCCATCTGCATCCATGGCAACTAATGGCTCAAAGGAAACGTCTTCAGCGCCAAGCTCTTTCCCTTTTTCAACGAGTTTTTCGCCGAAGTCCATATCTGTTGCTGTGGCCCTGTTTGCCGGAAGCCATTCTTCAACCATGTAGAGGAAAGCTTTGGTTGCAATATCAATCGCTTCATTAATAAGTGTCAGTTCGTAGTCGCCTTTTACCATTCTCAGTCTATCAAGAAAACCTGATGGTGCTTCAACTTTCTCTACGCCCAACATCTCTGGAAGCTTATTAAAAATATCCAGCGGTAAACCCTTTACGTCGACGACAATTGTCTTTGAACCTTCCAGAAGGTCCTTGAGTTCCGGGTACATGTGCATATGAATCGTACCCCAGATATATGTTTCTACCCCGGGTATCTCGGGCACACGGTTTTCATATCTACCGTCTGTTATGAAATATGCTTTGTCTGGCGCAACAAGAACCCTTGCGTCTTTCTGGAAGTCAACCGGAATACCGGTTAGCCAACCGACATTTGCCGGATCTGTTACGAGCATTGGTGCATTAAGGTCTGCTTTCAGGGCTTCCTGAACCCTTGAAATTCTTTCCTGCAATAATTTTGCTGGGGCTGCCATATTTTCTCCAAATATCAAGTGTGTTTTTCGTCATACTATTATGTAAAAGTCAAAAAGAATAAGCAAGGCCGAATAGAGCAACCTTCGTTTATGTTCCGCTGTTTTTAAAACATACTACACCCTGTTTTACTATATTGAGCTTCTGATAGAAAGCAAGAGGTGGATACTGGCATGAATAGTAAACTTTCTTCAAACAATATTAAAAACATTGTCCTCAAGGTCGCGATCCTCGCTGCCCTGCTTTTCGTTTTCTTTTTTATCCGTTTTCAGCACTTTAAGGTGATCATTGAATCGCCCGTTGTTCAAATCCCCATTATCGATTCACACTACTTTCTGGGGTGGGCACAGCAACTAAGTGATGGTTTGGGGTTTGGACCAGTTGCTTTCTTTATGAGCCCCTTGTACTCCCTTTTTATCGCCTTTTCTTCCATTTTCTCTGAAAATCTTCCCGTTGGGACTCTGGTTCTTCAGATTTTCCTCTCGGCAATCACGCTTTTGTTGTTAATAAACTATACTAACAGAAGGTTCGGATTTTATCCTGCTGTGTTTTCGGGATTGTTATACGCCCTCTATGCTCCTTCTATTTATTTTGATGGTGTCCTCCTCACTTCAACCTTAATCCTGTTTTTGACGGCCATTATTCTATCCTTTCTCGATCTTGCAGATAACTCTGGAAAAACATACAAACTTGCCGCTTTCTTTTTCGCGGGTATGTCCATTGGCCTTTCGGCACTAGCCAGGCCAAGCGCCCTTATTCTTTTACCCGCTCTTCTGGTTGTTTATCTACTTAAAGATAGAAAGAGAGCCGTTAGCTACATCATAATTCTTACCGTCGCTACGTTTATAACCGTTTTGCCTGCCTTGATTCGGAATTATCAGCATGGTGGCGGCTTTGCCATGACCACAAGCTCAGCAGGAATAAACCTGTTTATCGGTAATCATGGTTCCGCCAACGGCCTATACACACAAGCCCCGTGGCTGACCAGCGCCGAACCTATTTATGAGTCAGGCGACTTTATTGCGGAAGCAGAAAAGCGAACCGGCAAAACCCTATCAGACGGTCAAGCTTCACGATATTGGACAGGACAAGCTCTTGGCTGGATCGTGAAGAACCCCGGAACTTGGCTCAAGCTGGAAATGACGAAGTTTGCCTATTTCTTCAATAACGTTGAATCCCCAAACAACGTTAGCCTATACGGGGCACGGGAGCACTCGCCCCTGTTGAAGAACCTCCGATTCTTGGGTTTTTCTCTCGTTGTTCCTCTTGGATTATTAGGTCTTTTTGTGTCTCGCCGTAAGAAATCCAGTTGGATACCAATTGCATTGATTCTCTCTTATCTGGCGGTATGTTTAATCTTTTTTGTTTCTAGCGAATACCGATACCCCATTGTTTTTGTAGCTATCGCCTATTCCTCTGGATATTTTGCGTGGCTGGGACACCAGTTTGTAGGTAAACGCGAAAGTGCTGGACTTATCTCTATTTCTGTATTACTCCTCTTGGTATTGTTTATGAATATTCCGTGGAAGACGATGAAGACCATCGCTTCTTCGCGTATGGATTATTTTAACTGGGCATCTGTAAGCTACAAAAAGGGCGACCTTCCCAACGCCAGCCTTCTCTATTCCGCCGTGTTGGCCAAAGACCCAACGTTTAAAGATGCTCACCTGCAGCTCGGTTTTGTCTTTGACGATTTGGGGATGCATGAGTTCGCCGACACAGAATACCGCGAGGCAGGGCTATCCCCTGAAGAAGTAGAATATGTAAGACTTACGGATCAGATCGCTAAGCCAATAGAAGAAACAACAAACCTTGATAGCGTTGGTCTTGAAGAGCTTGTGTCGCTGGGCCGCAGCTTTAATCAGCTCGGAAAATACGATCAAGCCCTGCTGGTGTTGTCCCAGGTATTAAGTAAGGACAAGGCCCATGTTGTCGCTCTATATGAATATGCATCCGCTCTTGAATCGACAAGACGATATACTCAAGCCATTGAAGCATATAGAGAGCTGGAAATCTTAAGAGAAAACGATCCCTACATACCATACCGCATGGCATGGTGTTTTTATGGGAAAGGTCACAGGGGTGTTGCCTACTCCACCATGGAACGAGCGTCAAAGAAAGTTGATCAACTCGCCGATAAAGAGATTAGGCGCAAGTGGAACTCTGTGATTTCCAAGGCGATAAGTCAATTCCGGAATTACTAACCCGGCGAAAGCCTTATTATGAGTTTAAAGGTATTAATAATAGACGGCGATCCAATTGAATCCCTGCAGGAAGCTTTTGAATCTCAGGGTGCAGAGGTGGTCTCCTTCCGTTCGGGTCGAGCGGCATGCGAATACCTTGACGAGGCCGCCGTTGATGCCATTGTTACTGATACCGTTTTGGAGGGCATTGGCGGTCGAGAACTTATTCAGAATTTCCTGGTTGAATTTCCTTCCCTGCCAGTTTTTGTAAGGACAGAACGAAGTAATATTGAAGAAGCTTTTGAGTATGCCAGAATTGGTGTTCGGGGTTATGTGTTGAAAAAGGACCTCGAAGAAGAACTAGTGGAATCTGTCTTAAAAGAAGCGAAGGGAAGACTTCCCGCAGAGTTTGAATCCGATGAATCCCTGGCTACCAATCTTCCTTTTTCTCAGTACGTCTCAAAAAACGCAGAAACTGCCGCAATTTTTAAAACGGCCATTGAACGGGTTGCCAAAACTCCTTCTACTGTCCTGATCACCGGCGAATCAGGGACGGGAAAAGAACTGTTGGCAAGGACAATTCACCACTTCAGCGATAGATCAAACGGAAAAATGGTGGCTGTTAACTGTGCCGCATTACCTGAAAATCTAATTGAAAGTGAATTGTTTGGTCACGAAAAGGGGGCCTTTACTGGAGCGACAAAGAGACGAATCGGACGGTTTGAACAGGCTAGTGGTGGAACCTTTTTCCTCGACGAGGTTGGGGATCTTTCCACTGTTGTTCAAACAAAACTTTTAAGAACTATTCAAGAGCGATCCATTGAAAGAGTTGGGGGTAATGCTCTGATACCTGTTGACGTTCGAATTGTAGCCGCAACACACCGCAATCTGAAATCCCTCGTGAAGATTGGAAAATTCCGGGAGGATCTCTTTTACCGCTTAAGTGTAATTAATTTGACGCTACCTCCTCTTCGAGAAAGACCGGAGGATATTCCGGGATTAGCCAGATATTTTATCGAAAATTTTAGAAAAAACACTGGCCGTGATCCTATTATTCTAACCCCTCGTGCCGAAAGAGCCCTTAAGCGATACCCTTGGCCCGGAAATGTCCGCGAACTTGAAAATGCTATTGAACGGGGCGTCGTTCTTGCGTTACACAACCGTGTGGACCTGGAGGATTTGCCGGAGGAAATTCAAAGGGTCAGCGAAGAAAGAGCAACAACCATCTCGCTAAAAATTGCTAAGGAGCAATTCGAAAAGGAATTTGTTCTGCATACACTGAAGTTGAACGATGGAAACGTTTCTTCATCCGCCAAACAACTCAGCATCGCACGCAAAAATCTCCAGGAAAAAATAAAGAAGTACAATATTGATGTAGAGTTTCTCCGCCAAAAGGACAAATAACCCGTTCTCCTCTTTGATTTTACCCAATGCTCTCATATTGCTCGCTCCCTTGCTCCACAAATCTTACCTTTATTCCGTGTAGTGAAACACGCAAAACCATAAAGAACAACCCGTACCTTATGAGCAAAACCGGAAAATCAATGCTGATCTTGTGGCCGATGTTATTCGTCCTATTGGACTTTGTAGCCCTCTCGTCGGCAACGATTATTGGATACTATATTCGATTTAACGCTCCGTTTACAAATATTGTCCCTATTGTTCACGTCGTTCCGTCCTTTTCCTATTACCTGACCAGCGGTATTATTGCCGGTGCTTTCTGGTCACTATTTCTAGTTTTCAGGGGAGCTTACAAGCATCAACTGGGGCGCAACCTTGTTCACAGTACGTTTAGGGTCCTGATTGACTTTTATCTCGGTTTTGCATTTCTCTTTGCTTTGCTCTTTTTCTACAGAGACTTTTTGTATTCACGAGTTGTCGCAATTATTACCCTTGTTGTTGCTTCGATACTAATTGTCGTTGTCAGAGTTTTACTCTCCTCTCTCCAGGCAAAAGTCTTACCGTCTCGCCCCCTTTACAGCCTGTATATCGTTGGCCCAAACCACAACGAAGTAAAAAACCGTCTGGACCAACAAAAAAATACCGGCCTGAAATATGTAGATGGTTTTTCTGGAGATCCTGGTTCTGTGACCGACGAGGGGTTGGACGAAAAGATCATGACTTCTGGGGCAGACACAGTCATATTGGCCTATCCCTTTAATGCGTTTGCCAAAGCCCGACTGATCGTAAATCAGCTGGTTGGTCATCGCCTTAATTTCCTATATGCGCCAGATTATAGTTCAATCACAACGTCCAGACTTTCGACACTTTCCATCGCCGGCATCCCCATGTTACAGTTACGTGAAGATCCCCTGGCTGGCTGGAATGGTATCCTTAAAAGGTCTTTTGATTTCCTTCTTTCATTTTGTTTGATGGTGTTCTTTTCACCGCTTTTCTTCCTGCTGGCTTTGCTTGTAAAACTCACAAGCAGGGGGCCTGCTATTTACAAACAAACTCGCGTTGGTCTTGACGGAACCCCCTTTACCATCCTCAAGTTTAGAACCATGCGTCTGGGTGCCGAGACAGATACGGGACCGGTTTGGGCTAAAAAACACGACTCAAGAAAAACGGTTATCGGTGGATTTTTAAGACGCTGGTCTTTGGATGAATTGCCCCAGCTTTGGAATGTTTTTGTTGGTCAGATGAGTCTCATAGGACCTCGCCCTGAACGCCCCAGCTTCGTTGAAAAGTTTGAACAGGAAATTCCTAGTTACGCCGGTCGCCATAGAGTGAAGAGCGGCATGACGGGCTGGGCTCAGGTTAACGGGTTACGGGGACAAGCCTCCATTGAAGATAGAACCCGTTACGATATGTATTATGTGGAAAACTGGTCTTTAGGGTTTGATTTGCGAATATTGGCCAAGACAATGATTGCTGTTATATCAGGCGGGGACGCATATTAGTTTATATGTATATGTGTTATGGTGAATAACTTATGGACGTTCTAAAAAGATTCGCAAACTACCTTCGGCCATATGCCATTCATTTGGTGGCAATCCTATTGTCCACGGCACTATTTGTTGTCTTTTCTTCGGCAGCATACTGGCTGTCTGCCTCCTTTTTAACCACTCTTTTTTCCGGTGAACTTGTTGTTAATCCAGATGATAATTCTATAAACGGACTCCTAAAGCGGGGAACCGCCGCTATTTTAGTGGCTGATTCAACAGAAGCAACCCTGTTCCGAGCTGCTCTTGCCATCATTTTTTCTTTCTTGCTAAAAAATATCTTCGGATATCTTCAACTCTACTACGTCAGTTTTGTTGAACAACGCGTTATCAAACAAATCCGTGACCAGCTTTTTAGTCACATTATATCACTGGACCTCGGTTTCTTTCAGACCGAAAGACGGGGCCATGTTATTTCTACTGTCCTGAACGATGTTGAACGACTGAACATTGCATTGAATAAAAGTTTCACCAAGTTAATGCGAGATCCAATTAACGCTCTGGTGCTCCTTGTTTTACTGGTTGCCGTCAGCTGGAAACTTACCCTGGCAGCAATTGTAATTGTCCCCACCGTTGGCTGGACCGTTCAGGTTCTAGCCAAACGGATAAAAAAACATGCCATCGTTGTTCAGGAGTTACTTGCCCGGTTAACCAGCCACCTTCAGGAAACACTCTCGGGGATACGAATTGTTAAGGCATTTGTAAACGAAAAATTTGAGTCATCCCGTTTTCAGTCCCTTACCTCGGATCATTTTAGAAGTGTTTTTTCACAAGAACGCCTCCGACGTCTTGTGATTCCCTTAAATGAATTTGTTGGTGTGATTATTATTAGCGGCATTTTATATGTCGGCGGCGAGCTTGTTCTGGTACAAAACACTATTAACAGCGAAGATTTTATACGGTTCCTTGTTTTACTCTTTGCTTTGTTGAACCCACTCCTGAGCCTTGGGAACCTTACGGCAAATATCCGATTGGCTGAAGCGTCCGGCTCAAGGGTATTCCGGCTTCTTGATACCGAAACGAACGTTCCGTTGAACCGTTCAACAAATTCTGAATTTTCTTTCGACAAAACACTTTCTATTAACAAGCTAACGTTTAAATATTCAGACGACACACCCGATGTTTTGCAAAATGTGAACCTTTCAATCAATAAAGCTGAACACATCGCTATTGTGGGAAAAAGCGGTTCCGGTAAATCAACCCTGATAAACCTCCTGCCCAGATTTTACGATCCATCTGCTGGTGACATTCGGGTTGACGGGGAAGATATCCGCACGTTAGACATAGATAAGTTGCGTGGCCTCTATGGCATGGTGACTCAGCAAGTCATTTTATTTCATGCATCCATTTACGACAACATCGCTTATGGATTGAAGGACGTAACCGAGGAACAGGTCGTTTCGGCCGCAAAAGCGGCATACGCAGACGACTTCATCGGCAAGTTGCCCGATGGCTACAATACCATTGTCGGTGAACAGGGTGCCCTCTTTTCCGGTGGGCAACGTCAACGAATCAGCATTGCTCGTGCTTTGCTACGGGATCCATCGATTGTCATTCTCGACGAAGCAACCAGTGCTCTTGACCCCGAATCTGAAGATGCCGTCAGTTCTGCCCTCCGTACACTCACACAAGGCAGAACGGTTATTACGGTTACTCATCGACTGGCTACAATTCAGGACTACAAAAAGATCGTTGTTCTGGATCAGGGAGTTGTCGTTGGGCAAGGGTCACATTCCCACCTTTTAGAAAGTTGCCCCCAATATCGCGAGCTTGCTTTGAAGCAAAAGCTGGTGGGGGGTGTCGCATGAGAGCGGAGAGAATCTTTTTTATGTGTTCCAGCGTTGCGTGGGCTGGAACAGAAAAGTGGGCTCTGCGCGCCGCTGAAGAAATTTCCTCTTCCGGGAGAAAGGTGACTTTTGTTGCCCGTGCCCCTGAGGTTTTTAGGGAAAGACAAAACCTCCCGCTTGATATAAAAAAACTACCCCTCAAAAACGACGGCGATTTACTCTCTATCCTTTCTTTGTCATGGCTTCTTAAAAAAGAGAAGGCTGACGTTTTAATTGTAACAAGAGTCCGCGACTATTGGCTGGGAGGACTCGCCGGACGACTGGCGGGAGTGCCCGTATTGTTAAGACTAGGTGTTGTGAGAAAGCTACGGCAACGTCATTTTATGGATTACTTCCGGTATGGCGTTCTTCCCAGCAAAATTCTTGTCAATGCTCAAGCTATTAAAGAAACCCTCAAAGAAACGCCGTGGGTAAAATCAGATGACATCAATGTTATTTATAACGGTGTAGATGTTCCGGGACCATTAAGTGAGGAAAAAATTCAGGTATTCCGGAATACCGAGAATATTACGCAGGATAAGTGTTTAATTGTCGGGGCGGGCCGACTTGCTGTCGAAAAACGGTGGCGCTGGCTGATTGAAGCAGTTTACAAACTTCATTCTGATGGTAAACCCGTTGTTTGTTATATCCTTGGTGAAGGAAACGAACGACACAAGCTGGAAGAGATGATTAAACAGTTCCGGCTTGAAGGCGTTGTCCACCTGCCCGGCTATAAAAAAGATGCAAACATTTGGCTTGGGGCTGCCGATATCGTTGCCCTGCCCTCTGATAATGAGGGAATTTCTAATACAATGCTTGAAACAATGGGCATGGCTACCCCCGTGGTGGTAACCGCCTCTGGGGGGGTCAGAGAACATTTTTCTGACGGAAACAATTTATTTCTTGCCGATACAAATGATTTTGATGGTTTTTATAGCAGAACCCTCTCCCTGGTTTCTGATCCAACTCTAAGAAAAGAGCTTGGCCTTGCCGGCCTCGAAAAGGTAAAAAGTGATTTTCAGTGGAACTCGATGACAAAAAAACTGCAAAACCTTCTGGATGGAATGGTTGGGAGTGACCTATGAAAATCGTCTTTGTCAATTTTGCCTCTGAATGGGGCGGCGGGGAAGGCTGGACGCAGAGAACGGCCTGTGGTCTGGAGGAAAAGGGCCACGGTGTATACATTATTGGAAGGAAAAACACCCCCTTTCCGGCAAAATGCAGGGAATCCGGGTTAAAAGTAAGCGAAATGGACATTAGTTTCGACTATAATCCAAAAACTGTTTTTCGTCTTCGTTCTCTCTTCAAAGCCCACTCCGTTGACGTTGTTGTTGTCCACCACAACAAGGATGTTCGGCTTGCCGGTGTAGCTGCACGACTATCAGGTATACCTGTACTTCACAGAAATGGGTTTCCTGTAATTCACGACAATATTCGTCACCTTTTTACCTCTCTTTTTATCAATAGAATCATCACAAACTCAAGACGAATAAAAGACCACTATCGGACGTTTTCGTGGTTAAAATCAAAACCTGTTGATGTTGTTCCCAATGGCATCAAACTACTGCCAACAACTATTCCCGATAGGAACCAGTTCTGGGATAACAATCAGTCGGTTATCGATGCAAAGCGTGACCTGATCGCTCTTTATTCCGGAAGACTGACAAAAGTAAAACAGGTGGATATACTCCTTAAGGCCATTTCCCAAATAGCCGATTTTACGAGATGGAAGCTTGCAATTCTCGGGGATGGTTCAGAAAAAGAGACACTAACAAAAATGGTAAATGAATTATCTCTGAACGATCACGTTGTTTTTCTGGGTTTCAGAAGAGATAGTGCCGAACTAACCGCTTTTGCCGATTTGGTCGTTTTGCCCTCAAAAGACGAGGGGATGCCCAATAGCCTTATGGAGGCAATGTCTCACAAAACAGCCGTAGCCGCATCTCCTGCAGGAGACGTTGAATACCTCCTTGACGACGGAAATGCCGGATGGGTTCTTCATAATAACACTCCCAACGAATGGAAAGAACTACTTCAAAAACTCGAAAAAGAACCCAACCTTCTTAAGGAAATGGGAAAGAGGGGATTTGAAAGAATTGTCGCCGATTTTAGCTTCGAGAAAATGATAACCGGGGTAGAGGAATCACTTCACAAAACAACTCGAACTCCTTGAAACTGCCGTGCAATTGACCCTCTTTTCTTATTGACAGTCAATTTAAACTTGGGCTACCTTTTAGATTGTTGTTTTTCACATGATAACCGCATAGAATAGAAGATATGAACGATAGAATTTTCTCACGCCCCTGGCTTCGTACTAAGTTTTTTCAACTTCTCTCACGTATCCTTGAGGGAAGGGGCACAACCGACCGTCCGGAAATCCCAGCAAGCCCGAGGAAAATCCTGATACTGTTGCCTGTTTTGCTTGGCGACTATCTGGTTGGTACGCCGCTGATCGCCGGGGTAGCAAAAAGATTTCCCCGTGCGGAAATCTCTGTGCTTGTGACCAAAACCAGTTTGGGATTGGCAGAGGTCGACCCAAATGTAGATCGGGTTATTCTATACGAAAAGCTTCCACGATGGCCGCTTTCCATAATAGAGATTTTCCGCTATCAGCCTGACATTGTTATTCTTCCAAAAGGACATCCAGCGACCACCGAAAGCATTGTGCTTACCGTTTCTCGTGCAAAAATAAAGATTGGTCTTTCTCATCCGTCTCACGACTCTTTATTAAACATTCCCGTCCAGCACGACTGGGAAAATGAACATCGCACCGAAGCCTTCGCGCGGCTTTTGGCCCCATTTGGTGTTGATCCAATCACCTCAAGCCGTCGATTACACGTAGGACGAAAGCCCGTTGTCGAAAGCTGGGCAGACAACCTTGTGTCGTCTATGCCAAAAGGATCTCCTTTTTTCTCGTTAAACCTTTCGGCAAGTCGCTCTACCAGAAGGTGGACTCTGGACGGTTGGCGAAACCTGATTACAGATCTTCTGCAATTCAAGCCTGATTCCAAATTTCTGGTTCTGAGTGCTCCGAACGAAAGAGATATGTGTCAAACTCTGGCAGAGGAATTTGATGCTGTTCAAACAGTGCCAACATCCAACCTTCTCGAGGCTGTGGCACTGATCGCACGAACGGATATTCTTGTCACTGTGGATACTGGTACCGTTCAGGCTGCTGCTGCAAGGGGTATTCCCCTGGTTGTCCTTTATAATGGTGATCACGAGGTATATACACGCTTTGGCCCACAGAGTATCCAACACAAAGCCATCCTTGCGCCAAAAGGAAAAACTGTTTCCGACATCAACCCAAATGAAGTCGCCCACATGGTTGTTCACTTAATCGTTGAACTTGAGCAGTCATGATGACCAGGCAAGGTATAGAAGAAGCTCAGACCTCGGGATTATTGGTTGAAAGTAACCCGCCCTCCTTTCCAAAGAAGTGGTCAATCGTTGGTATGCTCTGGGTCTTGATACATTCATTTGTGGTGCTTTTTAGTGGGGAGTTACTTGCAGTCTATTCTTCGCTTTTCTTTGGGCTGTCACTCATCTTTTTCCTGACCGCCCTGAGGGTGTGGCCACACCCAAGACCACATATAGTCACTCGGTATTATGTCGTTTTTTTACTTCTCGTACTTTTCTTAAGCCCTGATAACGGTTTGGCCTATGCTTCAATGTTTCTACTCCCTCTGCTGACTGCCGTCTGCTTTAGTTGGTTGGTCAGGGGTAAATTTTACATTGAAACAACTCTTTTTTTTATCGTGGCGATGGTCCTGATTTTTCAAGCCCAGGAACTTCTGATCGTTCTTGAAAATCAAGACATTCGGCCCGACTTTATCGTTGAACCTTACTTTTTTATCATACTGCTGCATGTTTTAATTGCTTTTGCATTAAAAAGCAAGGGCATTAAAAACAAACTGTTTCGTTTTACGTACCTCGTTCCATCTATTGTCTTGTTTATAGTGGTTTCACGTTTGGACCACACCCCACTTTCTGAACGTTACTCTTTACCTACGCCTAACAGTCTTGTTCAATCTCTCTTTGGTGATATCAGTGTTCTCTTCTACCTCCTTACCGCTGTTTTTACCGGAATCGTCATTTTGTTTCTTTTCAGAAATAGAAAAGAGAGAGGACGCTGGAAAAAACATGGTGACTACACTGGTCTGTTGGTAGGAGGATCAATTCTGGCGTTGATGTTCCTGACAATGCCCGCTTTACTGAAAGGTCCACTTTCGGCAGACTATTTTGCGTACATAGGATTGATGTTTGGTCTGGTTTTTATTGGTAGAGAACGACAAATTTATGAAGACGTTACGCGTCACCCCGCTTGCAGAAGATCTTTTATCACTGATTATCTACAAGAAGTATTAATTGCTTTGCAGTCCGTTGGTGGTTTCCTTGGCGCCCTTTTCCGCAAGAATGACTTAACCGCTACAGTTCAGAAACGAAAAGTTCTTGAAAGTGGAGGAAAACTCTACAGCCCTTACTCCAACGGCAAACCCAGGCTCATTCCTCTTGTCATGCACATGCATACGAACCGTTGGGAAGGATGTTTTACACCGGACGAAATCGTTCAGCACTATTCTGATATCGGTTTTAACGCTGTATTTATTACTGACCACAATAGAATAACGATGGCCGATCACCCTGCTTCCGTTTTGCCTGCTTATGAGCACGGTTGGGGTCCGCATCATCACCATGTTTTGGTTATGGATGCAAAAGAACGACTGCAAGATCTTTTTCCTTTTGGCGGCAAAATCGACTCTCGTCGTGATACACTGAAGCGCTTAAGGGAGATATCAAGTCTAATTGTACTCGCCCACCCCGAGCATAGAAACGCTTGGAGCAAAGAGGATGTTCTGTTTCTGGATTATGATGCCATAGAACTTTTTAATAAGTCTTCCGATAGTTTTACCCGTTGGGACGAGGCCCTTAAAGGTGGCCTGCTCGTCTGGGGAACAGCGGGAGATGACTGCCATGATCCACGTAGTCGCCATCAAACCGGAAAACGATACCTGCTACTCGACGTAAAAGATTATAGCAACCCTCTGGACGATTCCGGCACCATTAAAAGAGATGTGTTGCTCGATGTTCTTGAAAAGGGTTCTTTCTTTGCCGTCAAGCACTCCTCAAGAGATTTAACAAGGCTCGTCCCAGATGTTTCCCTACCAATCATTGAAAACATTAACATTTCCAGTGATTCCGTAACTATCACATTTGATAGAGCAGTTGAAAAAGCATTGGTCGTTGATGGTAGCGGCGATCCTTTGGAATTCTTAAACACAAGAACTATAGCGTTCGACGTAAAGAGAAGTTCTTCTTTTGCTCGAGTTCAGGTCGAACATCGTGACCATGTCTTATCCTTCAATCCGTTCGCAAGGATTTCAAAATCCTTTACCGTCTGATTGTTCTCCTAAAGTATTCCAAATAGAAAAGGCCACCCCGATAATTCGGGATGGCCTTTGTCTTATACCGTTAAAACGGTAAGCAGACTCTTATTTCATGAGCATGATCTTCTGGACAGCATTGAAACCTTCGGCCTGCATGCGGACGAAGTATACACCACTGGAAAGAGCTGATGCATCAAATGTTGTCTGGTAGCTGCCGGCAATCATGTTCTGGTTGACGAGTGTAGCAACTTCCTGACCCATCAGGTTATAAACCTTCAGGCTGACGAGGGAATTGTTAGCAACGTCGAAGCTCAAGCTTGTTGATGGGTTGAACGGGTTCGGATAAGCATTGTTCAGTGCAAATGTTGACGGAACGTTGCTGTCGACTGTTTCAACACCATTGTAAGCGGCCATCAGAACGGTGATGTGCCATGCGGAATCAACTTCGTCTGTGATGGTTGTGCCATCATAACGATAGATATCACCCTGTAGCGGACCCGGGTTTGTGATGAGTGGGAAGGGCTGTACATAGTTGACGCCCATTGTCAAGAATTCAACATAGACCCAGAAATCACCCGTAAGGTTCTGAAGTGCTGCTACTTCACTAACGTCGAAGTCCATGTCAACTGCACCATGGAAGGCTTCTTCTGCTGTGAGTGTAACAACTTCATCATAAAGGGCTGCACCTGGAGCATCAGCGCCTGTGCCATAGAAGTAGACATGAAGATCTACGCCATCGGCAGGCATACCACCAGCAGCACTATGTGTGAAGAAGTCACCCATAACGTTGGTGATGTTCCATGTACCTGTTTCGAATGTCGGACCGAAGTCGGCAAGGTCGAAGTGATACAACATACCTTCGTTGACGCCGAAGTTGGCTGTCATGAAACCTGTGAAGTCACGGGTATCATTACCAATTTCGTAAACACCTGCATCCATGACTGTGAGGTCAATAGTTGCAACGTCATTATCCGGAATCTGGTCACCGGCAAGACTGTGGCTTGCGGAGATTGTTGCATCACCAGCACCTGTTGGTGTCCAGCTTTCAACAACGCCGTCATCAGAGATATAACCCATAATTTCGCCACCAACGAGGAGGTCAAAGTTCGGGTTAACAACTGTGCCGCCAAAGCTTACTGGTAGTGACGGTGTTGGGCCAATACCCCAAAGGGCAATGACGCCGGCTTCATCATTGACGCCGTAGTTAGTATAGGTTACCATACCCGGTGTCGGTACGCCTACTGTATTGGGATACGGTACGTAGAGTACTGTACCAATATCATGTTCGAGCGTATTTTTCAGAAGCTCTACATCATCCCAAAGGACTCTGTCGAACCATTCTTCTTCTGTACTAAGTGGGTCAACAACTCCCGGAACCGAAACAGCAATACGTATTTTGACGTCTTCTAAACCGGCCATATCGGCTGGAACGATCCAGTCGGTACCAAAGTCTGTCGTAAAGTCTGACCAACCTTGTGATCCACCAACGTAGACATAGCTGTTACCGCTGATGTCACGAATGTTGGAAGCATACCACCACTGGTCTTCTTCCGGATCCCAAATATGACACTGCCAGTCAGGACGGCCACCGGCTGCTGCATCATAGAACATTTCGGCATCGATCTGGGTGTTGAACTGAAGATCTTCACCGGCCTGTAGTTCTGGGATATCAAATTCTGGTGATGTATAAATCTGGAAGAAACCTTTTTCATCAGTGATAACACCAAAGGCGCTAGTCGGTGATGGGAAGGTGTCGTTTGTTGCAATGGCGAACAAGTTCGCAACGCCAGCAACGCCTGCACCAACGCCTGGTTCCATATCAGAATTTGCTTCGTCTTCTGCATCGTCTGTAAAGACATCAGCGCCATTGTCGTTTAGGACAATGTCATCAACCATAAAACCGAAACCTTCTTCTGTGTTACCATCTGAACCAAAGACAAATGCAACCCTGACATAATCATAGGTTGTATAAGCTGAAAGGTCCATGGTCACTTCGTTCCAGTCTAAGAAATCTTCATTGCTTGACCATCCAGAGGCATCTGCGAAGTACGAGAAACCGTTTACGTCACCGGTATATGCAGGACCCGTTACCGGGGTAAGAACTGCATATTCATGTGTTGTTTCATCTGTTCCGTAAAAGACCCATACTGATGCACCATCCCAGTTGTCGCCTTCACAGTGGAGACGGAAGAAGAACGAAAGTTCTGGGGATGAAGTTAAGTTGGCTGCAAGGTTCGGGGTTTTTAACCACTGGAACCAGTCGGCACCATAGTAAGGTGCTTCTGTCAGGGTGGGATCATAGCATTGCCATGAGTATGTACCACCATGGGCAGCCATGTCGTTTGTTGACCAGAAAACCGTCTCGTTGGCAAGACCGTCTGTATAGGTCCAATCACCAACGCCGTCTTCAAAGTCTTCAACCCAGATTTGAACTTGCTCATCAAGGCTAACAGACTGTGAGCCTGTTGAAACCTTCTGAAGCTGTCTGTCGATTGGTGCAGATGCAAATGCCGTTCCTACGACGAGCATCATTGCAAGAGCAATAACCAACCAATAAGATTTACGCATAAACCTTCCCTCCTTAGTTATGTGGGAGTACCGGACAAGTAAGCTCCCTATAAAAAAATACCTTCCAAAGCCCCATATCTAAAAAAAATAGCTAGAAAGCACACGTCTCGCAAGTCTTTATTAAATGAGGTTGTACTTCTTGCTATGACTTCTTGTCGCTTGATACCTTACCCGCTGTTATTAACAAACTCGATAAAAATATGAAAACTTCTGCCGATCGGCTAGTATTACTTGTCTCAGATTCACATTTACCTCTGGATAATCGCTCTGGAGCACAGGGGCAAATAAATGAATTTATTGGGCTTCTATCTCATTACCGGGAGCAAATGTCCAGCCTTATCCTTCTAGGGGACAATTTCGACTTCTGGTATGAATGGAAACACACCATCCCAAAGAGAGCCTATCCTGTCCTAAAATTACTGGACGATTTAATAAATCAAGGTGTTTCCTGTCACTATTTTGCAGGAAATCACGATTTCAAGCTCCTCGGTTTCTTGAACAAAGAAGTCGGATTAAATATTCATATGAATGAATGGAAGACTGTTTTTGATGGAAAACAGTACTATTTCCATCATGGTGACGGTATGGCGGATAGCGATGTTAATTACAGGAAAATGAAGAAAGTCTTTCGTTCCAGGTGGGCCCAGAAACTCTTTGGAACCTTTATTCACCCTGACCTCGCAATGGAGGCAGGAAGGCTAACAAGCGAGTCTGGCAGGTATCGTCACAGGAAAAACCTCAAGGCTAATCCACCACAAAAAGAGTATATTGCAAAAGCCCAGTCTATTATAAGGCAGGGTAATGATGTTGTGGTGTTTGGTCACACACACCTGCCCTGTTCTATCGAACTGGAGGGTGGCCTATACCACAATCCAGGTCCCTTTCTTGCCCAAAAAAGCTACAGCATTATTGCTGGGGGATTACCGCAACCAGAGGTTTGGGAATGAGTCCCATTTCAAATCGTCAACATTTCCGAGAATTATCCCGACGACGTGGAGTAAGGGGAGGCAGGGGTCCGTCCCTCTCTTCAATCGCGATGGGTGCCGTTGCAGTTGCTCTTGCCGGTGCCGCAATTGTTCTAGCGATCATTCAGGCGCTTTCCACCGACCTTCCCAGTTTGGAACAACTCGAAACTTACCGTCCGAGACTGATTACTAAGGTTCTTGGTGCGGACAGCACCGTGATAAAAGAGTTTTATACTCAACGTAGAGTTCAGGTCCCACTCGACTCCATTTCTCCATTCCTTTTGCAGGGGCTGTTGGATACAGAAGATATCCGTTTTTATACACACTGGGGCATAGATCCCGTTGGTATCCTTCGTGCGTTTGCTGTGAACGTGCTTGCGTTTGATAGTGACCGTGAAGGTGCTTCTACTATTACACAACAGCTTGCTCGCGATCTCTACCTGCATAAACGGAAAACCTATAAACGTAAAATTCGTGAAGCCATTACCGCCATCCAGATTGAACGAACCTATGCAAAAGATGAAATCATCCAGATGTATTTCACGCAGGTTTATTTTGGTCACGGTTCCTACGGCATCCAGTCTGCTGCTCAATTCTATTTCGGCGTCAACGCAAAAGATTTAACCCTTTCGCAGTCCGCTGTTTTAATCGGCCTCCTGAAGTCTCCCAACAACTATTCCCCAAAAAGAAATATGCGGGTGGCTACCATTCAACGAAACATCGTATTAAAAAGGATGTTGACCGGCGGCCATATTGATCAGGCGACCTATCAAAAAACGATAAACGAGCCCATTGTTCTGGCTGAAGGTAAAAAAGACGAAGTAAGCGTTGGGCCGTATTTCACAGAATGGGTAAGAAAGAAACTCGAAAAATTACAGAGCGAATACGGGTTTGACTATTATAAAGATGGACTAATTGTCCATACGACCCTTGATCCTATTCTCCAGAATGCCGCCGATGTGGCTGTTGACAGTCATGTCACTTTTTTCCAGAGAGATTTTAATAAAAGATTTACACGTAACGGGCTACTCGATTGGCTGGAAAACAACTACAAAGACAGTTTGAAGGTTAAAGGTGTTTATGTAAACGATGACTCGCTTCAGCAGATGGTCATGCTGGAGACTGCGGACGATACCCTTTATAGCTTGGCCTTCAACGAACTACGAGACCGATTGGTTCCAGATACGGTATACGCAATACCGACCCATTTCGATAGTTTGACGAATGACTTTGTCTACCGAGACAGCGTTGTATATGACACAATTTCAAAAGAGAAGATTCTCGAGGGTTTAGAGTATTCACCTCGGGGTCTTGCAAAAACGGTCATGCAGGACACATCACTCGTTGATAGTATTCTGAAAGAACATTTTACTGCTCAAGTTGCGTTTGTTGCTTTAAATCCAGAAAATGGCGATGTCTGGGCTATGGTTGGTGGTCGTGATTTTGATACCTATAAGTGGAACAATGCCGTTCAGGCCACCCGTCAACCCGGCAGTGTTTTTAAACCTTTTGTTTATACAACCGCTATCGACAATGGAATTTACGCCAATTACCAAATGCTGAACATGGTTCAGCCGCTTCTGATGGATGACGGTACGTGGTGGCGCCCTGAAAACTATAACGTACAGAACCGCGGCGAATATGTGTGTCTGCGTGATGCCCTTCGCCAGTCACTTAACAATGTGACCGTTCGTATGGTTGCCGGTGAAGATGCCATCGTTCCTATTCGTGAAATCATCCGGTACGCACGCCGAATGGGGATTACAACTCGGCTTCAGGCTGTTCCTGCCATGGCGTTAGGGTCAAACGATGTTATTCCAATTGATATTGTCTCGGCATATTCCGTCTTTCCTTCGGGTGGCGTCCATTCAAAACCGCGCGGCATTTCGAAGATCACTGACCGTTACGGTCAGGAAATCGTTCAATTCCCGGTGAAACGCGAGGTTGTTCTCAGTGAAGAAACCGCAGCCATTATGACAAACCTTCTGGCCGGAGTGATTAATGCCGGTACCGGTGGTTCCGCAAGGTGGAAGTGGGGCTTCAGGGCTCCCGCGGCCGGCAAAACCGGAACAACAAACAATTACAGTAACGCATGGTTTGTTGGATTTACACCCCACATTGTTGCCGGTGTCTGGATCGGATTTGACGATCCTAGCAAAAGCCTTGGCACCCATCAGTCCGGAGCAAGGGCGGCTCTGCCTGTCTGGGCAATCTTTATGAATGAGGCATATAAGAATAAAAACTGGGCGTGGGATGATTTTGAACTTCCCGTTGGCGTTGTAAAGGTCAACGTCTGCAAAGATACCGGTCTTCGAGCTGGTCCCTATTGCCCTCATGTCTATGAAGAACTCTTTAGAAGGGGCGACGAACCCATCGATGCTTGCGATACACACGGCTCTTCGGGTGGAGGTTGGTGATGAATACCTCTCCTCTCAAAGGAGTCATTTTCGATCTGGATAATACTCTTTTTGATTTTATTGCCATGAAGGAAAGGGCGGTGGAGGCCGCCGCCTGGGCGATGATTGACGCTGGATTGCCTTTAACGGTAGATGAAGTTCTTCGAAAAATCTTCGATATTTATGAGATGGAGGGTATTGAAAACCAGACCGTATTTAATACTCTTTTGCTTGATGTCTTGGGAAAGGTCGATCCAAAAATATTGGCTGCAGGAATTGTCTCTTACCGTCGCGTACGTGAATCAATGCTGGTGCCCTATCCTCACACACGGTCAACGCTGGTAAAGCTATTAAAAATGAACCTCAAGCTTTCTGTTGTTTCGGACGCTCCTTCGGTTCAGGCCTGGCTCCGGTTATGTTATCTTCAAATACACGATCTTTTTGATGTGGTCGTTACTTTTGATGATACCGGAGAATGGAAGCCCTCTCCGAAACCCTTTACCTTTGCTCTGCAACAACTTCAGCTTGAGCCAGAAGAAACGTTAATGGTGGGCGACTGGGTTGATCGCGACCTGCTTGGAGCAAAAAGGCTTGGAATCCGAACCGTGCATGCGCGCTATGGCTCTGAGATTCTCGATAACGAAGACAACCCTCATGCTGATGCTGTAATTGATGACATTCAGGAACTTTCTACCATCGTTAGCCGTTGGATGTAATAGATACTTCAATCGTGAAAACACTTTATGAACTCACTCAATAGCCAAGAAGCTGGTGTTGATATCGTTCGAATTGATCGTTTCAGAAAACATGTGGAAAATCCACAATTTCTGAATCGCGTTTTTAATCCGTCAGAAATTAAAGCCATCCTCTCACACAAGAAACCTGAAATTCGAATGGCAGGTCGTTGGGCCGCCAAAGAAGCTGTATCAAAGGCTTTCGGGTGTGGTATTGGCGAAAAGCTTGGCTTCAAAGATATTACAATTACCAATAATTCAAACGGAAAACCTATTGTTGAAGTCGACGAAACCGTAAATGCTGCTTTTGGTTTTCCAAAAATTTCCCTTTCTATTTCGCATGACGGCGATTATGCCATAGCCTTTGTAGTCGTTCATTTTCCATCATGAGGACACTATGACCCCGGTTTACACGTTGAGACGCTCTTTTCTTGCTTTTTTCCTCCTTTTTCCTCTCTTTTCCTCTCTAATTCCTCAAAATTCAGCAGCACAATATCGTTTTGACGAAGGAGACTGGATCGCTTGGGCCGATACCCGAGAGGTTAACGGCTTTGGAATAGGAAAAAACACCATTTATGTCGCAACTGGCGGTGGAGTGTTGAGATGGGACCGAATTGCAAAACAATGGATGCTTCCCTGGTATTCTGTTCCCGGCCCCCTCGATGCTACCTATTTCCTGAACAATGTAACGTCCGTTTATGAAGACCCCAGCACCCTCGATGTTTACTTCAAAAAAGGCAACGGCTGGGTTGTAAGGGATTATGCCAATTTACGCTGGCGCCCCGTTGACCAACTACCAGATATGAACCAATACAACTATGAAGCAGAAACGTCCAAACTCATTGAGACGCCTGATCGCTCTATCATTCCTCCCCATGGATACTTTCTGAATGAAGATGGGGGACTTGACTATCGTTTAACGGAATGGGCGTTTGTTGGTGGCATATCTGATAATATGGGTACCTCAATTGTTGGCTGGAATAAGCTTGGGGTAGGTGTTTACTCCGAGTTTGACCCCGTTGTTCAACTTTACCCTGGTGGGCCAGGTCCTGCATCTGTTTTAGATGTAAACGATAGTTCGGTCTGGTGTGCATCAAATCTCGATTTGAACTCACGCTGGGTTTGGCAAAGAGATAGAAGTGAAGATCGGTGGTCTTATCATCACCCCGGTCTGGAGTGGGGACTCACTGAATCAAAGCTTCATGCCCTACGTATCGGTAAAAATGGAACCGTGTGGATTGCCTCAAGTGAAGGCGTTCAGTTTTATAGCAATGATAACTGGCACCGTTTCGAAAAATCTGATGGTTTACCTCGCCAACGAGTCTACGACGTTGAGCCAATTGGCGATGGCGCTTGGGCAGCGACAGAACTCGGTCTGGCATTTATTCACGAAATGCCACGCGAAGTTCAACCGTTAGATAGGAGGACAAGATCCAAACAAGCTACTTACGCTTTTTCTGTCTTAACCAGTCATCAAGACACCCTTTTCGCGGCGGGTCCGGGAATTCTTTTGTCATATTCGCCTAACGGAGTGTGGCAAGAACTGAAGTTGCCTTTTCATACTGCAGTTGCTTCCCAACCAAAAGCTATTTATAAAGACAATAAGGTTCTGGCTTTAGGTGATGATGATGGATTTTCGTGGAAAATGGGTAACGGTGAATGGCTTTTTGCGCCAGCAACGCTATGGCATCACGGGTCTGTTTTGTCAATCGACTTTCACGGCGGCTACTTCTGGCTGGGAACAGACTCTGGGCTGGTGAAGTTTGATCCTACCTATAAAGATGCTGTCGTATATACCAGCGAAGAAGGATTGCCGGGCAGTATTGTTTTTGAAGTTTTTGGGGAAGGCGACTGGCTGTGGCTGGGAACCGACGTTGCGTTGGTTCGCTTTCTTTGGAACGCCCCTGGACGATTGGACTAGTAAATGAAAAGGCAAAATGCAAAACCACACAATCCTAAAACTCGTGTAAGGACGATCTATATAACGCTTATATGTATATGCATATTGGTGTTTTTTGGTGGGACTGCGTTTGCCGATAATACAAAAGAAGGTACGCTTGAACCTTATAAAAAGCATATCAAACTACTTATTTCTTTAGAGTTGTACCCTGAAGCAGAGAATGCTATTGATTCGCTGTTTTTTCAGCAGAATCACCCTGAATGGGGTCACCTTTTTCGGGCGACACTTCTCCTGACCCAACAGATTGATTTTGGCGATTCACTTGGGACACAACAACTATTTAGTGATCTTGATAGTGCCGAACACCATTTTTTTGAAGAGTTTCCCAAAATCGACATCTCCGATTCATTGAAAAAATCTAATAACCTTTTGGGCACGGCTACTGTTGCTGCGCTTCGCGCTCAGTATTTAAACGAAGTCGCTGGAAGCCCCATTAAGGCCTATAAATTTATCAAAGAAGCCAAACGAAATTTTCAACAGTCTCTGGCATATAACCCAGGGAACGTCGACGCCCTCACAGCTTTGGCCGTCTTTGATTTTTGGCAGAGTCACGTTCTCCGTTATTTAACGTGGTTGCCCATTTTGGCTGATAATCGGCAAGAATCACTAGAGGTTTTACGGGAACTCACTAAAGAGGGGAAAGAGGCCGATATCTCTTCTACCGTTTCTCTTGTGTGGATTTTAATCGAAAATAACAATAACGCCGAAGCTCTTCGTATTGGTGAAAAGCTGATTTCTACGTTTGGTCCCCTAAGAAGTGTTCATGAACCCTGCGGTAAAGCTGCCTTTATGCTTAAGAACTACGGTAAGACCCAAGCTCATTACATTGCGCTAATTAAATCCCTTGAAGATCAGGAGCGTACCAATAAAACGCGAATTATTGGCGCCCTTAACCGACTTGCAATTATCGCTGACTCCGAAAAGGATTATACTGCTGTTGTTTCATACGCCGATAAAGCCTTATCCTTCGACCTGAATGAGGCTCAAGCGAAGAAAAAAGCCGAAGACCTTGAGCGCCTTATTTCGTATAGAAAAGAAGCCCTGGATTTATTGGAAGACTAATTGAAAAATCAGAAGACATTTGAAGCCCCCGACAATACTGCCAGGATTCTGGATACTGTTTGTGCTGCTGCCAAACAGTTTGGAGTCAAGGTGTATGCTGTTGGTGGATATATTCGCGACTCTCTGCTTGGTAAACCTTTTAGCGGTGATATTGATTTTTCTGTGGTTGGAAACGCGCCAAAATTTGCCCAATTCCTTATAGATCAGAATCACCTCAAGGGTAAGGTACAAATCTACCGTCGTTTTGGAACTGCCCGAATAACACTTAACAAAACCTATATTGAGTTTGCATCCAGCCGTAAAGAAAGCTACAAAAGCTCAAGTCGAAATCCTGACGTTCAACCGGCCCCCTTTGTGGACGATCTTGCCCGACGTGACTTCACTGTAAATGCTTTGGCTGTTGATGTTGAAAATCCGTCTGACATTATTGATAGATTTGATGGTTTGTCTGATTTGGAAAATGGTATCATTCGTACCCCTTTGGATCCCATTACCACGTTCAGTGATGATCCCCTACGAATTTTAAGAGCCATTCGTTTTGCCGCGAGGTTAGACTTTGAAATTCACGGGGAAACGTGGAAGGCTTTGGTTTCGGAAAAAGAACGTTTGAAAATTGTTGCCCGGGAGAGAATAAACGAAGAGTTTTTCAAAATTTTGTCCGATAATCCTCCCTCGGCGGGTCTTCTTTTACTTCATGAATCTGGCGTATTGGATGAAATCTTTCCGGAAATAGAAAAACTGGGCGGCGTTGAACAGATAGGAAAGCATCACCATAAAGACGTATTTCTCCACTCGTTGAAGGTTGTTGACAAAGTTGCATCACTTACCGACCGCGTTGATTTACGCTTTGCGGCTCTTGTTCATGACATAGGAAAACCAAAGACAAAACGTTTTGACGATCGTGTCGGTTGGACATTTCATGGCCACGAATACGTTGGCTATAAAATGCTCAAACGTTTTGGAAAAAAATACTCTTTAGGCGAAGGGCTTATCGAAAATACATCCAATCTGGTTCGACTCCACATGCGTCCAATGAACCTTCAGGACGACGGTGTCTCTGACTCGGCAATTCGACGCCTGGTCGTTCAGGCCGGCGAACAAATAGACGACTTGCTGCTTTTGTGTCGTGCGGATATTACTTCGGGAAACCAGCAAAAGGTCAGGCGCTATCTTGCTGAATTTGACAGCATGCTTGAACGCATGAACGAAATTGAAAAGAAGGATCAGCTTCGCTCGTTCCATTCGCCAATAGACGGTACCGAAATTATGAAGCGTACCGGTTTACCCCAAGGCCCTCAAATCGGCCTTATTAAAGCATACATTGAAGAAGCAATCCTGGATGGCGAAATAGAAAACACTCCCGAAGGAGCAGAAAGCTTCTATCAAAAAGCACTTGCCAAGGTAATGGAAATGGACAGAGAGTCTGTATTGTCCACATTAAGGGAAATAATGCGTGCCCGAAAAGAGGGTGTTCCTCCAGACCAAATATAAAAAAGCGCGGTATCTATTCAACACCACGCTTAACATTGTTAGGCAGCTAACAACCTACTCTTCCTGTTCAGCCTGTTCTTCAATTTCTTTTAACATTCTCTTATACTTACGGCCAGTCTCAATGCCGTAGCGATGTAGCTTATTGATCAACGCCTGACGGCTTAAGCCGAGCTGGTCAGCAGTCAGAGATTGATTGTGGTTGCATTTTTCCAATGCATCCATAATCATACGTTTTTCAATCGTTGCAACTCGTTGTTTCAGGGTTCCTTCGCCCGTATCTACGGCTGTGGGCTGTTGGCTACTAATTATCGGCCTGCTGAGTGAGGCGGTAACGAGTTGGCCTTGATCTGGAGTTCTTAGAACGGCCTGACGAATCTCTTTTTCGAGTTCTGCGTAGTTGTTTTTCCAATCCCACGTTCCGAGGAAATCATATACTTCGCTGCTGATGCCCGAAATATTTTTGCCAAAGACGGCCATGTGTTCATGAACCATACTTTCAACCATTATCGGAAGATCCTCAACACGATCGCGAAGCGGCGGCATAATGAGGGGGAAAATGTTCAATTTCAGATAAAGCTCTTTTGTAATAATCCCATCGTCAAATAATTGACGGGGATTTTTCGATGTGGTGCAAATGAGGCGAACATCAACTCGATAGTCTTCTGGACCACCATCAACTTCACAACGCCCCTTTTCCAAACCGTCTACAAGTTTCTTTTGATATTTTTTACTCAAGTTTTCGATGTCTTGGAGCACCAGGGTTCCACCTTTGCCGTCTCGAATCGCTCCCTGTTTTCCTTTTATGGTTGTACCGCGGATTCCAGCCATACGACCAAACATAAATCCACCGATAAGCTTTTCTGGAATATCGGCTAACGGTAAAATAACCAATGGCTTCTTTTTCCTGGCACTGTTGTTGTGAATTGCCTCACCCGCAATTTCTTTTTTAGTGCCCGGTTCACCTATGATTGTTACCGGAATGTCCGTTTCTGCCACCAGTTCCATTGCGCGACGAACACGCATTATTGCATCACTTCGGCCTACCAGACTATCAAACGTTGCCTCTTGTTTGATCTCGTCTTGCAGTGCTTTATTCTGAAGTGTTACGCTTTGAATAGTTCTATCCAGATTAAATACTCTGCCAAGAGTCTGGGCGGTATCCTGAACAGCTTTTACTTTCAGCGTTTTTATTTTCAGGGCACCTTTTTTCTTTTCTCCCAGGTAGATAACACCAAAGGATTTTCCTTCCGAATAGATCGGGAAGATTAAGGCGGCAAGTGTCATATCTCTACGGACACTTTTTCTAGCAGAGAGCTTTTTAACCTCTTTGGCAACGGGGGCGATGACGATGCTTTCTTTTTCTTCTGGGTGGTGGGCGGCATACTGGGCAAAAATACGCATGTCCTGATTCAGCATATCTTCCACTTCACCAAAAGTTGCGATTTCTCTTAAGCTACCGGTTGTTTCTTCAAATTCCAGTAAAAAACCATGATCACCGCCAAACTGGGCTGTGGCAGATTTTAAAACTTGCTCCGCAAGTTTTTGTCGTTCCCCCACAAAAGACAGAATTTTTTCAAAATCTTTCAACGTTTTATCCCTTTCACTAAAATGACTGCATCATAGATAAACACATTATTATACAAATTACCATTAAAACTTTACTGCTTAAGTAAACTAAATTCTGATATCAATACAAATCAAGTTAATTGTAAATAATTTTAACTTTTCAAAATACATATAACCAAAATTTTACAAAACGGATTCATTGCTAACACCTGTATTATTATGCTTCTAGTAAACTTTTTAGTCTCGTTAACTTACCTTCACTTCTCAAACGTTTAGGAGCCATACAATTATGTAGTATTTTTGAAATCATCTTTTTTACATAAGCCCTACACCCTTCGTGACTCCAGAGTCATGAATGAAAAGACTCTGCTCTGATAAACACTGACTTTTTTATCGTAAACTCTTCCCATTACGACGATCAAGCAGAAACTCCTGTTATTGATTGTTTGTTTCTGGCCGGAATCTATTGACTCAACCGTCCACTCCGTATAACTTTAGCTCTCGCCGAATGAGGCACCTGATTTTTGTTGCGCTGACTGGCTTTCAGAGACTTATCCACATTTCATTTTTATGCTTGAATTTTAGAATTATCAGTAACTTTTTTTCGGAAATCGTAACTTATTCACACAATTAACAAAGAATTGTCCACAGCCGCTATGAGTACACTCGCAACATCACGACCCCTTCTTTCTCATGAGGGAAACACAAGCCTTGACGAAGCCGCTGGACATGCGTGGTCTCTGTTCTGCAAGCACATTCAAACCGTTCTACCCGAAAAAGCTTTTCACACCTGGTTTAAGCCCATTGTGCCAATCGATTTCAGGGAAGGTACCCTTAAGGTTCGCGTTCCCAGCCGTTTTTATTATGACTGGATTGAGGGACACTATGCTTCTCACATAGAACGAGCCTTGGATGAAACGCTGGGCAACCACGGCAAACTGGTTTATGTGACAATAAAAGATGAACGTACTGATGCGCCCACACCTTTTCAGGTTAGTGAGCCTGCAGTGATACAGGCCCCGAAAAGGGCTGTTTCTGCCAACGGACTAAATAGTAGTGGTTTGAATTCAAGATATATTTTTGAGTCCTTCATAGAAGGTCCACCCAACCAATTTGCCCGGGCTGCAGCCCTCTCTGTTGGAAATTCTCCCGGACACACCGTCTATAATCCGTTGTTGATCTACGGTGGGGTTGGTTTGGGAAAAACACATCTTCTTCAGGCCATTGGAAACGAAGTATTGCGTCAAAACCCTACAAGCAACGTTCGATATATTTCAAGTGAACGCTACACACAGGATTTTGTTGAAGCTATAAAAAGCCAACGCGCTGACGAGTTTTCTGCCAGTTATAGGCCGGTGGATGTGTTGCTCGTTGACGATGTACAGTTTTTTGCCGGACGGGGTCGGACGATGATGGAGTTTTTCCATACGTTCAATGCTCTTCATCAGGCGGGCAAACAAATCGTTTTGACAAGCGACCGTCCCCCTCGTGAACTCGATGGCCTCGACGACAGACTTGTGAGCCGGTTTGCCTGGGGATTGGTTTGTGATGTTGGCCCTCCTGATTATGATACCCGTGTTGCTATCATCCAAAAATTGAGCGAAGAAGAAAAAATTGATTTGGATACAAGAGTCACTGATTATCTCGCTCAACACTTTTCCAGTAACGTACGTGAAATGCAAGGCGCTTTAATCCGCCTCTTGGCGCACGCCAGCCTTACGGGATCAGAGGTAACAATTGAACTTGCACATCGGGCACTGCATGATTTGATCAGTAATTCTACTCGCAGGATATCTATAGAAAATGTCCAGAGTGTCGTTGCACAACATTTCAACATTGCTCCCGACCTACTCATGGCAAAAATAAGAACCCAGCCGATTGCTAAAGCCAGAATGATTGCTATGGCCCTTTCGGTTCGTTTAACCGGCCACTCCTTAAAACAGGTTGGACGGCATTTTGGCAAAAGGGATCACACCACCGTTCTTCATGCTCGAGAAAAATTAAAACAGTGGGAAGCGGAAGACTCTCTGTTCCTGGAAACCATTGCTGGGCTTATAAAACGAATTGAATCTCTTGAGGATTAATAATTTGGTACTCTCGTTTTAGATTATTCATTCCTTTTATTTTCCTTGCTTCATTTTCTTGACCTTGAGTAGGCTGAAACCCTATATTTCAGCGATTTTGAATGGGGTTGTAAATACCCCGTATTTTATCCACAATTCTCATCCACAGGTGGGAATGAGCATGTGGATTAATTTTGTTTTTAGTTGTTTTTTGATGTTCTTTGAGTACCCGGAGTTAATGGGAGGGGATAAATTAACTGATTATCAACTCTCTATTCACTCAACGTTTTTTTGAAAAAATTGTTTTCTTGTTGAGGTTTTTTGTGGTAATTAGAGTTTATCCACGTTATCCACTCTACAAGAGCAAGAGCAAATATTTATAATAAAAGTTAATGTTTAAAATCTGGTGGGGATAATCACCCACTATAGCACGAGGAACACCATGCGTTTTACAGTCTCCCAAACAGAGTTTCTTGATTCTCTGGGTCGTGTAGCACCTGCTGTACCGACTAAATCGACTCTTCCCATCTTATCTAACGTTTTGCTTAGGTTGGAAGGAAATATCCTGCGTATGGTGGCAACCGACCTTGAGGTGTCGGTCGTTACTGAAATGAATGTGCAAGGAGAAGAGGATGGTGAGCTTTCTATCCCTGCAAAGAAAATAGCTGATATTATCAGGGAACTTGAAGATCTGACCATAACGTGCAAAACTGATGAGGCATTCCATCTGATTATTGAAGCAGGTGATGATGTTTATCAGGTTCCGGGAATATCGTCCCAAGAATTTCCTGCTCTTCCAGAGTTTGAAGCTGCTGATACAATCGAGCTTTCTGCAGAAAAATTGAATAGCATGATTGTAAGAACCATTTTTGCAGTTTCTAAAGATGAACTGAGACCGGCATTAACTGGCGTCTTTTTCCAGATTAGAGCCCAGGAAATCCGTGCGGTAGCAACTGATGGTCACAGGTTGGTTAGAATTATAGATCAGAATTTCACTTCTGATAATGAATCCCGTGAAATTATTCTTCCTGTTAAAGCACTGGATATGATTCGCCGAAATTTACCTGAAGAAGGAATGGTAGAACTTGTTTTAGGAACAAACCAGATATTGGTGAAATTACCGGATGCAACCCTTTATAGTCGTTTGATTGAGGGAAGATATCCCCATTATGAGAGTGTAATACCTCAAGAAAATCACAATAGGTTGGTTGTTCCACTTTCAGAATTGATTAGCAAAGTAAAACGAGCTCAAATCTTCGCCAATCCCATTAACAGACAGATTGTTTTTACGTTGAAGAAAAACAAAGTAGAAATATCTTCTGAAGATGTTGAATTGGGTGGTAAGGGTAAGGCTGTAATCAATTGTCAATATGATGGTGAAGATCAGAAGATTGGTTATAATGCAACGTATGTTTTGGATTTGTTGAAACAGATTAAAACAACAGAAGTCCAGTTTGATTTGGGTGGTTCTACACAAGCTGGTATTGTCCGACCCACAGAACAGATGGGTGGAGAAGATTTCCTAATGCTGGTTATGCCAGTAAGATTGTCATAGTATTACTATGGTTAATAAGCCCAGAAAAAAAGCATGGAATAGTTGGGAGTTTGAAAAGCAGCGCAAAGGAAGAAAAAATAGTGATAATGTTGAACGTGATATTGTTACCTTAAGCGACGCTGTTAAAGACTGGGCTAAAAGTAGGGGAATTGTTAAAAGGCTTTCAGAAGCAGAAGTTATTTCAAAATGGCAAGAGATCGTTGGGGAAACGTATGCACAACATGCTGTTCCGGTATCTCTGAAAAGAGGATGTTTGGTTCTGAAAGTTGCAGATAGTTCCTGGCGAAACGAGTTGCATTATATGCAACGTGAACTGATAGGCAAAATCAACTCAACCTGTCAGTCAAAAATAGTAAAAGAGATTGTATTCACTGGATAATATTTATCCAATTAGTTGCAGTTGTTTTGGAAAGAAAAGCACATGTCAAAAACACCAGAGAAGTCAGGTTCATCTTATAGTGCATCTAATATTCAGGTTTTAAAAGGTCTTGAAGCGGTTAGAAAAAGACCTGCTATGTATATCGGCGATACAGGTATTCGTGGTCTACATCATCTCATATATGAAACCGTTGATAACTCAGTAGATGAAGCTCTGGCCGGTTATTGTACCAGTATTCTTGTAACTCTTCACACCGATGATAGCGTTTCAGTGGAGGATGATGGTCGTGGTATCCCCGTGGATTTTCATCCTGAATACAAAAAACCGAAAAAGACTGCCCTTGAAGTGGTAATGACCGTTCTTCATGCCGGTGGTAAGTTTGATAAAGGATCCTACAAAGTTTCGGGTGGTTTGCACGGTGTTGGTGTTAGTGTTGTTAATGCCTTGTCGTCCGATTGTACTGTAACATCAGTTCGCGACGGTGTTCCTCACACACAATCCTATAAACTCGGTATTCCAACTGGTCCTGTAGAGCAAAACATAGTAAAAATAGGAAGAAAAAAATCGGGTACAATTACCAGCTTCAAACCCGATCACGATATATTTTCAGAAGATGTATTTAAAACTGAAATAGTAGCTGCCAGACTTCGTGAATTAGCATTCCTCAACAAAGGCTTGAAGATAACTCTTGTTGATGAAAGACCCGAAGAAGGTCCAACTCGTGAAGAGTTCATGTTCAAGGGTGGTTTAGCGGCTTTCGTAAAATATCTGGATGAAAGCAGAACACCTATTCTGGCCAAACCCATCTATTTTGAAAAGGAAAAAGATGGGGTTCCGGTAGAAATATCTTTTGGCTATAACGATAGCTACCGTGAAAACTTGCATTCATACGTCAACAACATTAATACAATAGAAGGTGGGACGCACGTAGTCGGTTTTAAAACTGCACTAACCCGTACCCTGAATAATTACGCCAATAAAGCAAAATTATTCAAGAAAGAGGGTTTCTCACTTTCAGGTGATGATTGCCGCGAAGGTTTGACTGCGGTTATCAGTGTTAAAGTCAGCGAACCCCAATTTGAGGGTCAGACAAAAACAAAATTGGGTAACGGTGAAGTAAAAAGTGTTGTTGAAACCATCGTTGGCGAGCTGCTAAGTGAATACCTTGAAGAGAATCCTTCGGTAGGTAAAAGGATTATCGATAAAAGTATGCAGGCAGCCTTGGCTCGTGAAGCCGCAAGGAAAGCGAAAGACCTGATCAGGCGAAAAGGTGCTCTTGAATCAGGTGCTCTTCCCGGTAAACTGGCCGACTGTAGTCTTCGTGGTGCCGATGGCACAGAACTTTACATTGTCGAGGGTGATTCGGCGGGTGGTTCTGCCAAACAGGGCAGAGACAGACAGTTTCAGGCCATCCTGCCGTTACGCGGTAAAATTTTAAACGTTGAAAAGGCTAGATTAGACAAAATTCTCTCTAATGAAGAGATAAGGACTCTTATTTCGGCCATTGGTACTGGAATAGGAACCTCCTCAGAGGAAGACAAGACACTTTTCAGCAATGGAGATAAACAGAAAAACGGTAACGGCAACGGCACTAGCTTTAACATGGAAAAACTGCGTTACGGCAAAATTATAATCATGACTGATGCCGATGTGGATGGTGCACATATTCGTACCCTCCTGTTAACGTTCTTCTACCGTTACATGTTGGATCTGGTTGCTAATGGTAATATTTATATTGCCCAGCCACCGCTTTACCGCTTGAAAAAAGGCAAAAAAGAATACTACGTCTACGATGATGCAGAACGTGAACGTAGAATGAAGGAAATTGGCGACGAAGGAAAGGTTTCAATCCAGCGCTATAAAGGTCTTGGTGAAATGAACCCCGACCAGCTATGGGCAACGACCATGGATCCTGCCCGTCGTACAATTATTAGAGTTGGCATTGAGGATGCCGCCAACGCAGATAAACTATTTAGCACTCTTATGGGTGATCAGGTAGCACCAAGAAGAGAGTTTATTGAAAAGAACGCGCGATACGTGCGTAATCTTGATATTTAGCTTATCTTTCAAATAGTATTTGATAGTTAGTAGAGGATTTAATGGATTACAAAGAAGAAGCTAAAACCCCGGAAAAGGGTGATGATTTAGGGTGGGAACCACCACGCATCCTGGAAAAAGGTAAAGTTGAAGCAAAATTGTTTAGCGACGAACCAGACCCGTGGGGTCCATAATTTCAATTCTATAGATAGAATTCGTTCGCTGACAAAAGAATTCTGGCTTCCGGTATCTGGGGCGTCGATGCTTCCAGTATTGCGGGATGGTGATTTGGTGTCTGTATCTCCAATAGCCAGAGAAGATGTCAAAAACATTGTCGTGGGAACCATCGTTTTGCTGGAGCATAATAACGAACTTGTTGTGCATCGGCTCGTTGGTTCCCACAACTCGTTTCTGGAAGAACGGGGTGACAGAAACGGGAAAATCAAAAGAATTGATTTTTCTGATGTGATAGGAATTGTAAACAAACGGAAAAGAAACGGAAAAGAGAAAAGAATCGGTTTACCGTTAGTGTGGAAACTGAGGAGCCTTTTGAAATAAGAATAGCTTATGATGAAAGAGACGCGAATAGAGCTGGTTGCCAGTGAACTTGCGAGACTTATTTCTGGATCCCCTCCCTCAGGAAAGAATGTAGATCCTGAAACTCTTGTCGATCTTGCATGTCACCACGATCTTGACGCCTTGGGGTCACACTTGGCAGGAAAAAGTGCTGCCTGGCGGAAATTTCTCGACGGAAAACCGTTGGCGAGATTAGACCAACAGGTTCTCAAAGCAAAAATCAGACACCGCATGGTGAACGACTCTCTTCACGACGCCATTGACCTTTTGTCCGAATTAAGACCGCTTTTGTTTAAAGGCTTGGCATTATCAGAATTATATCCGTCCCCTTATCATCGTAATCCTGGTGACATTGACCTCATCGTTGAAGAGGATGCATTTGGGGATGCAACAAAAATACTTGAAACAAACGGGTGGCGTCTTCAACCCACAGTACATAGAGATAGATTAAACGAAGTCGCAGACGAGTATGGGTTTGCCAAGGTGTTCAGGCATCCAGACAGGCCGGTAATTCTGGATTTACATCGCGCACCCATTGATAAGACTGAAGCCTTCTGGATTGAACCGGAGGATCTGTTTAACCATTCAATTCAAGTAAAATTGAATAATGAATTTTCTATTTCAACACCAGGAAATGAAGAACATCTGGCAATGATTGCATTGCACAGCATTCGTCATGGAACGTTTAGAATTGGATGGTGTCTGGACGTACATCTGGCCTGTATGGCCTGGCAGGCATCTATAGATTCTGCCCGCTTCGAAAACTTCTGTGATCGTTGGAAAATAAAGAAAGCAGTTCTGGTAGCGTTTGAAGTATCAAGAAGGATGTTTGATACGAACTGGCACCCACTTCAACATATCCCTCTTGATTATTTCACAATGGCAGCAATTAACAGAAGAACACCAGGAGTTATTGCTCACGGCCATCTTGTTCAAAGAGGGGCGTGGAGAAGAGTAAGCGCCATGGTAGATATAATGGATAACATGTCGCTCAAATCAAAATATCTATTGCATACGATGTTTCCACCAAAAAGGCTCTATACAACAGAAAAAATAAAGGACTTCAGTACCCTCAGTTATATAAAAAGAAGATTGATCAAATTAAAAGATTTCATGGGTTTATTAATAAAACCAAAAGGATCGAAGAGATAAAAGAGTTGCTGTTTTTGTATTTTTGGTATTACAATCAGAAAAGGAGAAATAAATGCCTTCTTTTCCACAAAAGGAAGAAGGAGTGGTGGAGCAAAAAGTAGAAGAAGGGCTGCTTCTTTTACGTGATAATGGCGAATATCTGGTGTTAAATATGACCGGCTCAATGATCTGGAAATTACTTGACAAGTATCAGAGCTATACGGAACTCATTGACGATATCTCTTCATTAGAAAATGCACCACCATTTGAAGATTGTAAAAAGCAGGTTGAGGCTTTTATCGATCAGCTGGTAGACGTCGGATTTTTACGGAGATCAGTTGAAGAAATTTAGTTTTTCAGGACTCTCATTCAGTCTTTCCGTAAACGATCAACTTTCTCCTGTCGGGTTGCCAATGGCGATTATCGAACAGGAGGATACCGACCTTGCGAGCGATATCCATATCAATGTGGATATAGGGACGTTGGAAGAAGATGTCCCCGGCGGACCAGCTAAATTAAAACGGGGCAGGATGGAAGCCTATGGATCTAACGAGACACTGGTTTGGGTTCACCCGGAAATAGGACCGGTCTCTGTCACAGATTCCAATAAAGGAAAAATTGACATCGTTTTACCGGCCTGGGCATGGCAAAAGACTGAAAATATTTTTGATCAACTAGTTTTACCTGCGATTCTACCGGCTTTTGCAATGCGCGGGTTAAGAGGGGTACACGCAAGTTCAATTGAGGTGCACAAAAAAGGTATCTTGATTGCAGGACCCTCTGGAAGTGGAAAAACCACAACGGCACTTTACGCTATATCGAATGGAGCCCACCTGATATCTGATGACATGACTTTCATGTTTATGGAAGATTCAAAGAGGATGATCGGTGGTTTGGGTGATGGGATAAAAGCTCACGATTATACATGGGATAGATTTCGCTATTTACAACCAGGATCGGTTGATCTTGCCGGAAAGAGATTGTTGAGACAAGACAGGGTTCCGTGGGTGAAGAAATCTCCCTTGAAATACGGTTTGATATTTACAAATAAGTTTGGGAACCAGGAAAGAATAAAAGATAAAAATGCTATACCATTGTTACTTGAATTGTGTTATCATATTTCAGAAAACGAAATAATTCTAAGGCTTTTGACCTCTATTTTGAAAGAGGTGCCGTTTTATGCCGTCAAAGGACCAGAGTCTGCGGCGGAGTTTATTCAAAAAATTTGATGTTTAACCTTTAGTATTTAAACAGGTGTCGCTATGTCTCAGAGGCGAGTGCTCATAGTGGACGATGAAGTCGATGTATGTAAGTTTCTGGAATACTTTTTCGAAAACAAAGGGTATGAAACCAAATATACCACCGAAGGATTAAAGGTCGCGGAAATAGTCAAATCCTACAGTCCACACGTCATTTTACTGGATTTGAAGATGCCGGATATGAATGGCCTTGAGGTTCTCGAAGAAGTTCGTTCCTTTGATAAAAAAGTTGGCGTTATTGTGGTTACGGGTTGGCTTGATGAAGACATCGGAAGAAAAGCACTGAAATTTGGTGCATCAGATTTTATAGCCAAGCCAATAGATCTCGACTATCTGGAAAATAGTGTTCTCGCTAAAGTTGTTTCAATGTTGGGATAAGGATATTCTCAATGACTCAAAAGAAAAAGCTTTGTTTTCTACTGTTTATGATTCTTCTGGTTATTCAGGTTCCCGCTTTTGCACAGAACCCGGATGATCTGGATCAAACCGAATCAGCAATGGAAGAATATAAACGTCAATATATTCTTGAAGCTGGTGATAAGGTGCTTATCACGATTTTTGAAGATGCTTCACTTTCCGACAATGGCAATAATATTGAAGCAATCATTGGTGATGATGGTAGCCTTTTTCTTCCTCTGGTTGGAGAGGTAAATGCTAAAGGCAGCACCATTCAGCAGTTAAGAAGTTTATTACGAAAAGAATACAGAAAATACTTAGCCAACCCCATGGTGAACGTTCAGGTGCTGGAATATCGCGGGTTGGGGGCATATATGCTTGGAGCGGTTAACGTGTCGGGTGTATATGCGGTCTTTCCGGGGATGTCCGTTACCCAGTTTTTAACCACAAACGGAGGAATAACCTCCAGTGCCGATTTAAAAAATGTCATCATTGTCAGAGAAAACGATGAGGTCATCAGGGTTAATCTCTGGAGTTTTTTTGAAGAGGGAGATTTGTCACAGGACATTTCGGTAGAAATAGGTGATAAAATTTATGTTCCCGATAAAAAAGCAACCTTTCTTGATGAAGTATATGGTGTCTTACGTTTTGTCGGTCTAGCACTTCAGATTATCATTTTGATTACAGTTATTGGTCAATAGGTCACTTTTGTGATTTTAAATAATAGGTAGATTTTATGGCGCAATATGATCTAAACCTTCGAGATCTTCAGCGAATTCTTCGTCGACGCTGGAAGGTCGTGATATTTGCAACACTTCTCGTTGTCAGCTTCAGTTATTTCTTTGGACGTTCAAGACAACCTCTGTATAATTCATCGTCTTCTGTAAAGGTAGAAGAAACGAGTACGGTTGCCGGATTACTACTACAGAGACTTACCTATACCCGATGGGACAACATTGCCACTGCGGAGGAGTTGATTCGCAGTTTCCCCGTAATGGAAAAAGTAGCCAAACGGCTTGGAAAAATAGATAGAGACCTTCCTAGCTCAGAAATCCAGAGAAATCAGGAACTGGCTTCGATGGTCAACTCTATGATTGGGAAAGTAATAACCGAAAGAAGTGGAAGAACCAATATTATCGACATCGTAGTTACTTCCAGCGATCCCTATGAAGCTCGAGATATTTCTCAATCCCTTGCGCAGGTGTTTACGGAAGTACACCTGGAACAACGATCTAGACAAGATAAAGAAACACGCGAATTTATAGAGACCCAAAAAAGATTAGCCCTTTCAGCGTTAAATGCTGCGGAAGAAAGGCTTCAGGAGTTCAGAGAAACAACGCCCCTTCAGGCGACCGATGATCAAATAAACTCGAAACTCACCGAACTTTTGAACCTTAATGAAGAAAGAAGATATAAAGGATTTCAGATTAACGATCTGGGCGTCCAAATCGAACAACTAAAGAGTAGAAGAAGACTCGACCTGAATGACCAGAAATCACCTGATTCACCAGTTCAGGATCTGGATTCGATTCAAACCCGATTAATTGATTGGTTTGAAGGGGGCGACGAAGGCGATAACGCAGTTGCACCACTAAATAAACGGCTACTCGAACTTGAAGTAGAAAAAAGACAACTACTCAGTCAATATACTCCGACCTATCCCAAAACCCAGCAAATTGAAGCAGAAATAAAGGAGCTTCTTGGCCAATTAGTAATTGAGGGACAGGATAAACTTCGCTTGCTTCGTAAAGAAGTCTCGGATCTGGATGGGATGATAGGTGAACTCGAAGCGGAACTCGAGTCTGTCCCAGAGGCCCAAAGAAGGATGGCTCAACTCCAAAGGGAAGTAACCCTGCGCGAAGAACAGTATTCTTTGCTTTCAGTGAAATACCAGGAATCCCTGATACAGGAAGCCGATCAGGCAGACGAGGTAACAATCGTTCGCCCCGCCATGCTTAACATGGTACCCATCAACATCAACATGAGCCGAATGGTTAGTGTTGGGTTTGTTATTGGGCTTACCCTGGGGCTTGTTTTGGCTTTCCTTTTTGAAACATTTGATACCTCTATCGGTACGATTGAAGATGTTGAAGAATTTCTTCAGGTTCCCGTTCTCGGCGTGATTCCAAGCATAGACATTGATGCTGTCACAGAACACCTTCTTGGTCGCAATCCCGGTCTTGAAAACAGCCCTCATCTGGAGGCCTCTGCCCGGTTGATAACACATTTTGCGCCAAAGGACCCGGTGGCAGAGGGCTATCGTGCGCTTAGAACAAATTTGCAGTTCCGTTCGATAAACAACCCGGTGAAAACGATTACCTGCACCTCAGCATCACTGCAGGAAGGTAAATCTACGACACTTGTCAACCTTGCACTGACCATGGCTCAGGGTGGCACAAAGGTGCTTCTCGTTGGGTGCAATTTACGGCGTCCAAGTATTTTTAAGGTTTTCGGAATAGAACGAAGCCCCGGTGTTGTTGATATTATTCTTGGACGGCACCCCTGGCGGGAAACGGTAAAAACAGTAACAGACATTATTATGGGTGAAATGGGGATGGACTCAACCCTGATGACACCCGGTATGGAAAACTTGCACATTATCACCAGTGGTGGAATTCCACCAAATCCCGCAGAAATGCTTGTTTCAGAAAAAATGAAAACTTTCATAGACGAAGCGAGAGAAGAATTTGACATCATTATTTTTGATGCACCCCCAATTCTTCCCGTCACTGATGCCGCGATTCTTGCAAAAAGAACCGACGCAACGCTCTTGGTCTATAGAACCGGAAAAGTGCCCCGTGCCGCATTAAAACGCGCCAAAGCCCAAATTGAATCCGTTGGAGCCCACGTTATGGGTGTTGTACTCAACGACCTACGTGCCGACCTCATCGGCTTCTCGAGCTCCCAATATTATTACGGAAAATATTACGGCGCCTCTGGCGATAACGAGGTTGTTGTGGCGGCGGCGGAAGGACCAAAGAGGAGGTCCTGGGCAGAAAAAACGTTTGGTAAGATTAAAGGTGCAGATACACTGTTTGGTTTGAAAAACAAACAGAAGAAGACATAAAATGCAGTTTAACATGTCAGGATTTGACACATCCACGAGCAAGATGGCGTTTGTGGCAACACTCGTCATCGTAGTTGTGGCTGCTTTTGGGGTGGGTCTTTTGACCGGTCAAGATGAATCTATTGCCCTCTATGCAGTTTTGGGCATAGGTATATTTATCTTCGCCTTCCTGAACATGGACTTTGCCCTTTCCGTTTTAATTCTTTCCATGCTACTCTCGCCAGAATTCGGGAATAATACAGCCCACGGAGCAGACCGTGGTGTTGTAATCCGTATTGACGATCTAATTTTGGGTTTGATTACGGCATCAACCATGATGCGTGTCGCCATCTATAAAGACCTTGGGATGTTCATTCGCACGCCACTCAATAGACCTATCTTCATATACCTTGGTTTAAGTCTATTGGCAACGTTTATTGGGATATTTAATGGTGACGTCCGCCCACTTGTTGGTATCCTATATAATGTTAAGTACTTGCAATACTTTTTAATCTTCTTGATGGTTGCTTCACACGTTAAAGACCTTAAGACGCTGAATAGATATTTATTTGTGATGATTTTTACGGCTATTGCTGTTTCACTCTATGCAATAGCACAGATACCATCGGGAGTACGTGTTTCTGCACCGTTCGAAGGGGAGGCGGGGGAGGCGAACACACTTGGCGGATACCTTGTCATTATGATGATGATGGTTTTCGGAATCCTAACAGGCACAAAAACTGCCGGAAAACAATCGAGATTGGCTTTGCTTCTCGTATTGATGGGGGTTCCGTTTTTGTATACCCTCTCAAGATCATCATGGATTTCAATTTTACCCGGCATAATAATATTTACCGTACTATCGGAAAAGCGTAAAAACATTATTGTGGCCGTACTGATACTTTTAGTCACCGTTCCATTTTTATTGCCAAGCGCTGTTTATGAACGCTTTGAATATACCTTCAGCATGGATAACACCCTAAGGACAGACGTTGTGGAGTTGGGTGACACAGCACTGGATCCATCGACTTCAGCCAGAATTATTTCGTGGTCTTCAACCATCGAACAGTGGATGGAGAAACCCGTTTTTGGTTGGGGGGTAACGGGGGCCGGTTTTAAGGATGCTCAATATTTCAGGGTGCTTGCCGAAACGGGAATGGCGGGATTTGTTGCCTTTATGCTTTTGATGGTTGCTATCCATAAAATGGGATATGGAATATTAAAACAGATAAATGAAAAGAAATATCCTATATATTATGGAATTGTTGTTGGATATATTGCAGGGTTCTGGGGGTTGCTTGTTCATGCGATTGGGGCAAATACGTTTATTATTGTCCGTATAATGGAACCCTTCTGGTTCTTTACGGGTTTAATTATTTTGCTACCAGACCTTCTAAAACAAGAAGAAGAGAAGAAAAAACTTTTAGGTGACGATACACCGTTAAAGGAACTTTCTGCTTCTTGATGGAGAGAATATTGAGTTGGATTAAACGATACATAAAACGAAACCGCAAAGATCTGATAAGATCGCTTATCGTTCTGGTCTCGGCAATTGTGGTGGGTTTTCTGGTGGTGGTTGTTGCTCAATTACTAGAAAAACCTATCCAAAGCTACTATCCACATGATGAAGTTCGCGGAACAAACAGCATACAATGGGAGAGGGTTATCCAGTCTGCTGCACCAACGCTATCAGACGAGTTGTTTCAATACTAAAACTGAACGATGGGGGAAGATTGGAATTGTTTTCTCAATTTTCCACTTTGAATTATCCACCGACTTAAACTCTCTAAGTCCTTCAGGGCCCTTCCAGACGAGGAAATAGCCACCAGGTTTCAACAAGGATTCGACCCATGGAATAGCCTCTTTAACTAATCCAACGGCCTTCATTGTAACCAGATCAAACTTTCGATCATCATGTTCGTGGAAAATCTCAGCTCGCTCATGAATCACTTCAACGTTTTCAAGCTTGATTTCAGAAACGATACTTCGAAGCGCAAGGGTCTTGGCGCGGCGACTATCTAGTAATGTAAATTCCGTTTCAGGGAGTGAAATTGCGAGAGGGGTTCCAGGAAAACCACCACCGGTACCAATATCCATAACCGACTTGATTCCGCTCCAGTCAAACACTTTTGCCGGAATGATACTTTCCCATAAAGAATGAAGTAAAACGTTGTCGACACTAGTGCGGGACACAAGGTTGATTTCTTTGTTGAATTCGGCAACAAGGAGGAGATGGTCAACATACTGCGAGACAACCAAATCGTCTTGGGGGAAATCAAATCGCGCAAGAAGGTCTTTTACGGTTGATGATGAAATTGGTGGAGTCTCGGCCTGCTGGTTAAGCATCCAGTCGGGCAATTTATACCCGAACCGGTCGGCGGGAGAAACTCCCTGTTTCAGTTTCCGGCGCGGTTTTACATCGTCTTTTTTGCCGCTGGATTTAATGGAAGCATCTTTCCATTTTCCGGGGTACTTGCCAGAAGACTTCTTTTTGAAATTATCGTTGCGCTTGTGAATCATCACCGTCTACAATCTTGTTATTGATATAAATCGACCATGAAATATACGGGTAATAAAATGGCTTTGCTTAAGCTTTTTTGCTCTCGCGGCGCTTCAGGGTAACCAGAAGGATGGCCATGTCGGATGGTGTTACACCTGCAATTCTGGATGCTTGGCCCAAGGTAGTTGGCTTGTGGAGTTCAAGCCTGATTTTTCCCTCAGCGGATAACGCCGTTACTTCGTCGTATGAAAAATTATCGGGAATACGTTTGTTTTCCTGCTCACTCATACGTTCGATAAGCCTGCGCTCTCTCGCAAGATAACCCTCATAACGAACTTCGATTTCCGCTGCACTTATAACAGGAAAATCATTCTCAACCTCACCAAGCAATCCATTGCCCAGCGTTTTATTTAGCCCCAAAAGGGTAATACCGGGTCGTTGAAGAATATTGGATATAGGCTCAACCTTATCCGGATTCTGTGTATCAGATAAAACCGTCTTTCTTGCAACCCTGTAAGAGTGAAGCCGATGAACAAGCGCATTCTTTTTCTCAACGAAACTACGTATAGAGGTGTATCGATCCTCATTAATTAACCCGGCGCGAAAGGCTTTCTCATAAAGTCGCTCTTCTGCATTGTCTTGTCTCAACAGCAGGCGGTGCTCCGCTCGACTTGTGAACATGCGATAGGGTTCTTCGGGGTGGAGTGTTACAAGGTCGTCCAGCAACACGCCCGCATAGGCTTCGTCCCTTCTCAGGAGAATGGACTCTTTACCCTGCACTTTTAGAGCTGCATTGGCACCAGCTAACAGGCCCTGAACTCCAGCCTCTTCATATCCCGAGGTACCGTTGATTTGCCCCGCAAGATAAAGCCCTTTAACGGCTTTTGTCTCCAGGGTAGTCTTAATGGAGTGAGGGGGAACGACGTCATACTCAATGGCATAGCCGGATCGTTCTATAACGACATTCTCACAGCCAGGCACCGTCCTAAGGCCTTCTAGTTGTAAGTCGTGGGGCAGACTTGTTGAAAAACCATTGACGTAATACCACGGGTGGTTTACACCTTCGGGTTCGAAAACCAACGGGTGTCTTTCCCTTTCGGGAAAACGCATCACTTTATCTTCAATGCTGGGACAGTAACGTGGACCGGTTGAATCAATAGATCCATTAAACATGGGAGCTTCACTAATGCGTGCACGGATTTTATCGTGAACTAACGGAGAGGTGTGGGAGCGATAGCAGGGAAGTTGGTCAAGGTGGCGATGTGTTGTTTCGTGACTGAAGAACCAGGTGTCTTCATCGCTACCCTGTTTTTCCATCTCGCTGAAATCGATACTCTTTCCCAGCACCCTTGGCGGAGTTCCGGTCTTAAACCGAACGAGTTCAAATCCGTTTTTTCGCAGGCTTTCAGATAGGTGGTTAGAGGCAGATTCACCGAAACGTCCAGCCTCTTCTTTTTCATTTCCACAATGTGTCAGGCCACGTAGAAAAGTCCCCGAACAGACAATCGCTGTCTTTGTGCTAATAGTTCCAAAGCGTCCGGAACACTCAACCCCGGTCAAGATGCCACCCTCAACGACAAGACCAATAGCCTCGTCCTCGATGATTTCAATGCCGGCATATCGCTCTTCGAAGAGCTCGTTAAATACTATACTGTAATAGTCGCGATCAACTTGGGCTCGAGGGGACCATACAGCGGGACCCTTCGATTTATTCAGCATTCGATACTGGATGGCAGTTCGATCTGCAGCCACCCCCATCAATCCCCCAAGGGCGTCAATCTCTTTGACGAGTTGACCTTTTGCCGTTCCTCCGATGGCAGGGTTGCAAGAGAGTCGCGCGAGAGCACTCTTGTCCATTGTAACAAGAGCTACCTTCGCGCCGACCCTGAAGGCTGCAGCAGCAGCTTCGGTGCCCGCGTGTCCACCACCAATAACGACAACATCAAACATGCGCATTCCTCTAAATAGTGGGGAGTAAGGTATAAAATGGTTGTGGACGGGAAAAGGACTATCGACAGCAGAAACCCCGGGAGACAAACCTTCTCAACAAAACGTTTCACGTGAAACAAACTTCTCACAAACCCCACAAGTGTTTCACGTGGAACATCCTATTTCCCGATACAGAAACCAGCGAATATCCCGTTCAAAATCTCGTCCGTTGTCACAGTTCCCGTAATCTCTCCAAGGTCATTAATCGCCGTACGGATCTGAAGAGCAATTACCTCGGGGCCTTGTTCCTGTTTTAGGGACTCCCGCGCCTCAACGGTACGGTCCAGGGCCTCAGAGAGGCAGTGGGCGTGCCTTTCTTCAAGCACAACCATCTCGGAGGGATCATAGCCTCGCAAGAGATTCTCGGAAATTAAACGTCTCAGTTTATCGAGGTTGTTACCCTCCAGAGCGCTAACCGCCAAGTCATAACCAAACGGAACAGAAGCAGGGTTCTCAATGCGATCGATCTTGTTCAATACGATTAATTTCTCTTTCGGTAGAGATTCTTTATCTGAAGGCAAAGTGAGGTCGGGTGGGGAAACAAGCCAAACGACCAAATCGGCGTCTGTAATCAACTTTTGTGACCGGGCGGCACCTTCCCCTTCAATAGAGTCTTTTGTGGCCCTCAGGCCCGCTGTATCGAATAGGTGGACGGGTATGCCGTCCATGTCAACAGTCACATCAAGGTAATCTCTGGTGGTTCCGGGGGTTTCGCTGACAATGGCACGGTCGTACCCGATTAAACGGTTTAGGAGGGTCGACTTTCCCGCATTTGGGGCACCTGCAATAACAACCCGTGCACCATGACGCAAAACCTTTCCCGCCTGGAACTGTTTATACATGTCCCGAAGCTTGGCTGAAACATCCTCAAGTGATTTTAATAGTTCGTCTGGCGGGAGGATGTCAATTTCCTCCTCAACAAAATCAAACCCCAACTCGAGGAGGGAAAGCAGATGAACTAGTTGGTCTTGAATCGTTCTGATTTTTGAACCCAGACCACCTTCAAGCACTCTAAGAGCGGCCTTGGCGGCTGAGCCGGTTTTTGCTTCGATCAGGGCCGAGATTGCTTCAGCCTGTTCAAGATCAACTTTGCCGTTGATGAAAGCGCGTCGGGTAAACTCGCCGGGTTCTGCCTGGCGTGCGCCTAATTCAACAAGCCGCTGAAGAACAAGGCGAAGTGTCTCGCGGCCACCGTGACAAAAGAATTCAACGATGTCTTCGCCGGTATAGGAGTTGGGAGACTTCCAGGGAAGAACGACCACCTGATCCAGACTGGTACCGCCACCATCCTTAACAGTGGCAACGATAGCCGAGCGGGCCTTGAACCCCGACTTACCCTCACTACCAATAGCATTGGTAGCTATTTGCCAGGAGCCCTCACCTGAAAGACGAACAACCCCTAAGGCAGAAGAGCCGTCAGGGGTTGCAATCGAAACAATTATATCTTTATCCAGAACGACTGGATTCATTTTAAGCTCTACTTTCTCTTTTTCTTCTGATTCCTGCGTTCCTGCCTTTTAACCTCGATTTCTTTTTCTTTGGCCACGTCTTCAACAACCTGTTCCAGGCTTGGGTCTTTCACCTTCATAAAGTGTTGTTGTGCCCAGCTAAGCAGGTTAAACAGGGTATAATACAGCGTTAATCCGCTGGGGAAATTGTTGAACAGGAAGATGAACATAACCGGCATCATATACAACATCATCTTCTGGTTCGGGTCAGTCATTGTTGTTTTAGACTGAAGGAAAGTACTACCTGCCATTACCAACGGCAGAATACAGACATGATCGCCGTACAGCGGGATTGTGAACGGTAAATTAAACAGCACATCCGGCATCGAAAGGTCGCTGATCCAGAGCACAAACGCCTGACCGCGCAATTCGATGGTTGAACGGAAGATAATAAACAGGCCGTAGAAAAGCGGCATCTGAAGCAGAACCGGCCAACACCCGCCCATGGGGTTAACCTTGTGCTCCTTATAAAGGCCCATCACTTCCTGTTGCATTTTCTGCTGGTTGTCTTTGTATTTAGCCTGTAAAGCCTTCAATTTCGGCTGAAGCATCTGCATACGCTTCATGGATTTGTGGCTTTTTATGGTCAAAGGCCAGACAATAATCTTTACGAGGATGGCGAAAACAATCAGCACCAAACCGTAGTTGGGGATAAATCCGTGTAAAAAGATCAACGCCCAGTAAACACCACGGGAGAACGGTTGAATGATTTTCCAACCCCAGGACATGGTTTTTTCCAGCGATGGATCCAGTTCTTTTATTCTTTCCTGATCAAGAGGACCAAAATAAACGGATAACTCCTTTTGGATATCACCACGATCAAGATTGAATATTAAGTTGGTTTCGTAGAGTTTGGGTTTGTGCTTGCCCGTATAGCCCGAATCCGGCCAGGTATACATCTGGACACCAACGGCCTCTTCTTTTGGAAGCAACGCCATCACGAAGTATTTCGTCCGTTGGGAAATCCATTTTGTAGCACCTGTTTCGTGACCTTCGTCGCGTTTACGTCCATTTGATTTGAAACGTTCAACGTTGTTTCCAATCATATAGGACGCTTCGGTATAATAAACATCTTGAGCGGTATCTTCTTCGGTCAACGCAAGTCCACCGGCCCACCCAAAGGTTGCGCTGGCTGCGCCCGTCAGGCTGGCAAGGCCGCTACTTTCGATACGGACATCAAAGTGGTACTTGTCGGGATAAAAGGTATAAATCTCCCGATAATATTCGTTTGGCCCGAGTGGAAGAGTAAATACAAGTTCCTGTGGAGCGTCTGTTTCGTCTAGAACCAATTGTTTTTTATCAACTTCAAACACTTTTTCGCGGGTTCTTAAAAGACCAAGTCCGCCACGGGCAGTCAAAGAAAGGTTGCCCGTGTTGTTGTCTATACGGACAAGCTGCTCGGGTTCCATTAAATAGGACTGCACCGGTTTGATAACCCAGGATGTAACTGACGCCCCCAAGGTGCTGAATTGTGCCGAAAACAGAGGGGTTTCAATCTCAACCGTTTGTGAAAGATGTTGTGGATCTGGTGCATGCCACGGCCGAACGTCCTCATACATCGCCGGTTCTTCCGTTTTTACAACAGGACGATTATCCTGGGTGACGGGTGGCGGTGTTTCCTGAGTGTAGTCGTAGTCACTCACAGCCCGGGTAGAATCAACTTGACCTGGCTCTTGGGGCGGTGACACCCAGTTGTAGTAATAGGGAGTCAGCAGGATTATTGCACCTACTATAACAATTGCGATGATTGTCTGACGGTTCATGGTTTAAACCAGCTTAATTCTTATGTATGTTGACAAGACTTTTCGTTTTCTGTTCCTGGTACCGGATCAAAACCTCCCGGATGAAGAGGATTACACTTTGCAACGCGAACGGTTGAAAGGTAAAATCCCTTTAGAAAGCCGTGATGTTTAAACGCCCCTTCGGCGTAATGGCTGCACGAAGGATAAAACCTGCAACGGCTTCCAAGCATATAAAAAACAGGGGATAAGACCGCTCTATAAAACTTCAGGGTCGGAAGAGCGATCACCCGAACAAGGGTTGCATTTATTGAATTAATGAACGTTTTCATTGGACCTGAACGTCTCTTGTTCTTTTTTTTGGGAAGACTCCTTAAACAAACCTTCGTGACTCTCCAGGAGGTGCACGATGTGTTCGAAAAATCGTTCCCAGTTTGTGGGTGAAATATATAAACGAATAAGGGTGTTGTGGTAATTCGGGAAGAGATGTTTATTATTTCTGTAAAACTCGCGAATGAGGCGGCGAGCATAGTTTCTTTTAACGGCGTTTCCAAAAGGGCGGAGCGGTACAATCATCCCAAACCGTTTACGGCTGGACGGCAAAAAAAAAGGGTGACACCTCGTCCGCGCACCCTAAATCCCTCACGAAGCAAACTTTGAATAGGTTTGCGACCGCGTAGTATTTCTTCTTTTCTGAGCTTCAAACTAGATCTTTGCGTCAGAAACTGTAAGACGTTTGCGACCCTTGGCGCGACGGCGTTTCAGTACCATGCGACCATTTTTTGTGGCCATACGTGAACGGAAACCGTGCTTGTTACGTCTTTTACGATTAGAAGGTTGATACGTTCTCTTCATTTTTTCCTACCAGGTTTACTAAAAACGGGAACTCTGCCCCGTATTGAACTTTCTTAATTTCAGAACCACAAATATAGCGGTAACCCTCGGGATTAGCAACTCTATGCAAGGGAGACGGCCCCGCAGGGAGACAAAGAAAAAATTCCTTTATTCTGGTCTGGGTGCTAACTTATGGAACAGACAATTATACGAAGAAATAAGGAAAAACAATACATTTAAGTGGAGAAATATATGAGAAAAAGTAAAAACCTATCCCATTTATTGTTAGGCACTAAACTTATTCTTATTGTTTGTTTTTTATTAATTAACCAAATAGTAGTTTGCAGTGCTAAGTCGAGTAATAACAAAGATGAGGGCGAAATTACCCACACAAGGGAAATTTCGACTTGGGGTAGCGTTGTTCTCTCCGAGAAATGGGAAAAAGAGAATACAACAGGAGATACTGTTCTCTTTGTTCTAAACGATCACTCCTCGAGCCTGAAATTTTATCCTCTCCACAAAACAACCACCTCCGATGGAATGAAGAGTTACCTCATTGAAAAAGCAGTAGAATATATGATTCCCACATTTTACAGAACGGTTGGAAACGAACAGCTTGAAAACGTAAACGCAAAAAACGGTGGTTTTGTGCAGGGAACGGCAAGTATAGATGATCGCGTTGGCGCCGAAGAGGACGTTTTGGTGGAAGACTCCTTGGCAACTAGTCACGAGGTGGAAGAAATTGCAGAAAATAGCGACCCAACCACAAGTCAGGTTCGATACGTTGTCGTAGTTGGCCTTCAGGGAGCCAAAGGCGTATTTATTTTGGAAGCAACTACAACAGAGCTGGAAGAAGTGCCCATGAGTATAAGCCGTGCCCAAAGAAGTTGGTTACTGAGATAGCACTATCGCTTATGCGAGTAAGGAGATATTTCAACAATGACAACGGTTTCAGGCGATGCCATTCGTGTAACTGGGCAGATTAACAGAGTCCTTTTTAGCGAGATCGATGATAATAATACAGTCAAAATCTCGACTAAAGACGTTGGTTTTTCTTTCGGTTTCGGGGCTGCGAACAATAATATCAATGAAGCCAGAAAAAATATGGGGGAACTATTAACCCTTCCGGGCAAAACGATGTTTCTGCCCGCCCAGAAGGATGCTAAAGCCCACTATTATGATGAACTCGACGGATACCTGTCAACGCCATTCAATGTAAACTTGGGGAATTTAGACGACGAACGATGGAATATGCTGGATTTTCAAGAGAACACTGCCGAGATCGGCTATTTGATAGAACATTGGATATTACAAAGCGATCCTGAAGGAAAATATCCACTATACGGCTTCATTTATGAGTGCAAAATTGAAAGACTTGAGGGTGCCTGGGTAATAAAAATCCCCTTTGAAACAACGAAACCGAAAAATAATGGAAAAATCAGTGACTCAGAGAGCGTGAGGGACTATTTTAAATTTTGTTCTGAAGCAGCTAAAGAGGAAACTCGTGCTATTGTGGTGGGAGTGGCGCTAGACACTCAAAGTAAGTCTCTTTCGAAACTAAACGGCAAAGAAGCACTTGTTTTTTATAATAATCCCGGCGATAAAACGAGCCGGAACCGTTATAAAATTCATCAACACGGTGTAATATATACACCAAGTAAAAGCGTAAAGATTGAATCGCAAAAGGATGTTGCGACTGCGATTTCAGAAAAGAACCTTCTGGACGTTAAACACATTTTGGACAACACCGTGGTGTCCAGCGTTGCGGGCGTTCTGAAGGGGTACGATTCAATTATTGGAGAATCAAAGTGTTAGAGAATAGTCAACTAAGGGAAATGTATAGCGAAGGCTATAGTTGGGACGACTATTTACTGTTGGTGAATAAATCAGCAAACTTGCATCAAAAACGTTATGACGAAATCCAGAACGTCGAATTGGCAGATATCAAGCTCCCGCCGAACCTGAAAGCCATCATTATTACCGAAGAAGGCTGTGGGGATTGCGCGTGGGCAGTGCCAAAATTAATCCATTTACTTAATAATTTACAAACAGTTGAATACAAGCTTTTTCCCCGAAGAGAGTTTCCTGAAATACAGGATAGTTTTCTAACAAAGGGAAAAAGGTCTGTACCCAAACTCGTTATTGTTGATCAAGGCTTTAACGTTGTGGGGCAATGGGGCCCTCGACCGTCGGAGATACAGGCCTACGTGGAAAAGAGTGTTGGGGTAATTGAACGCACCATATGGTTCCCTAAGGTATTAGCTTACTATAGAAGCGAAGAAGGCCAGACCTCCTTAATAAACGAAGTCGGCCAAATGTTAAACTCCATCTGACAACGCTAGAGAAGACAAAATGAATGCCTGGACGAGAAAAATACTATTGATTGGTCAAATACTACTGATATCTACTTCAATTCAGGCAAAAAGCCTCTATATACTACCAAAAGAGAACCCACTATCAACGAACAACAAAGCTATAATTAGCTCTAAGCTGAGCGATTTTAACATCCTGAGCGTAGAAAGAGCATTCCATTTAAAAGAAATCAACAGAAATCATAGAGTATATAGGTGGTTTAAGGTCGAAGTGGATAATCTCGAAGATATCCAACCCATTAAAACACGCCTTAATTCAGATCCCTCAATAGAAATAGTTGAAGAAAATATTATTCGCCACACATGCAGCAAGGTTGGACTCGATGAAAGGACAAACGACCCGTTATTGTCTCACCAGTGGTATTTAGAAAGGATAGCAGCATTTGCCGCTTGGGATGAAGTGCGGGAAGCCGAAGAAGTTGTCGTCGCGGTGATAGACAACGGCGTAGACAGGTACCATCCCGACCTGGTAAACAAACTATGGCGAAATCAGGCCGAAATTAACGGTCAGAGTGGTGTCGATGATGACGGAAACGGCTACATAGACGACAAATATGGTTGGGATGCATATCAATGGGACGGCGACCCACAGCCAAACAATACCTTTACCGATGGGCATGGAACCCATTGCGCTGGATTGATAGGGGCCGAGAGTAATAATGGCATTGGCATCGCAGGCGTTGCTCCGAACGTCAAGATTATGGCGGTTAGGGCGGGGGCTTTCAGGGATATCGTTAGCGCTCCGCAGGGAATAGTTTATGCCGCTGAAAATGGGGCCGATGTAATTTCAATGTCTTTTTCAGCAATTGCCCAGTCACAGTTTGAACAGGACGCCATTGATTTTGCCGCTAGTCATGGATGTATACTTGTTGCGGCAGCGGGAAATGATTCCGACCCGGACCCACACTATCCCGCAGCATATACAAATGTTATCGCTGTGGCATCATCAGACGAAGCGGACTATCTATCCAACTTCAGTAACTATGGCTACTGGGTGGATGTCTCCGCTCCTGGTTCCAACATTTTAAGCACGATCATCGATAGTTATGGATACATGAGCGGGACAAGCATGGCGGCCCCGATTGTTTCTGGAATAGTTGCTTCCCTAAAAGGAATTTACCCAGATATTTCTAAAAATGAGGCCGTTTCCAGGCTTCAGTTTGGTAGCGAAGAGTTGCTTGGGCTACAAAACATTCCTCTGAATGCTGGTCGTGTAAACTACTGGCGAAGCAGTGTTTCCAGCCATCCGTTTATTGAAGTTGTCAGTGCAGATCTTCATGATCCCGACTCAGTCGTACCACAGCCCGGTGAACAGGAGTTGGACATAACGTTCAAACTCTACACAGAGTCAGAATGTGATGTGGCAATAAACGTATTAATGGAAGAAGACCGGCTTTATGTGAATCACTCGGAAGTAATGAACAATCTCTCGGCAGGCGAGTTTTCAATCCAAAATATTTTTGCACAGACAACACCAAATACAGTAAGCGGGCTAAATCCAATAATAATTCAAATGGTTGCGCAGACCGTGGGCGATTCGTGGTCAGATGAAAAGTCGGTTCTTGTTTCCTACAATTCTCCATGGCGAACCCACAACAATGGTGGGGCAATTGCAACAATCACAAACTTTGGTGCCATAGGTTATTGGGACAACATATACAATCGTGAAGAAACGCAAGGTGTAAGGCTTGCATCAGAAAGAATCGGTTGCCTTTTCCACGGCTCGATTCTCGTTTCTGATGGAATTCGTGTGTCAGACGCAGCCGACCGGATATATTCCATAGGGGCTGGCGACCGTGATTTTGTTGGAAATTTTGAAGATCATGTCGAGACAGAGGAGAGTCAGACGTTTATCGCGAATCTTTGGGATATGGATAACCCTAATCCAGTGGGAATAACAATTCAACAGACCACCACAAGTATGATAAACGAAGAATTCGTTTTATTCGAATTCGAATTACAAAGGCGCAACTCAAGCACAAACATCGACGCAGTCTTTAGTATGTTTTTTGATTGGGATATTGGAAACCTCGTTCAAAATTACGTGGGTTTTGATCAAACGCTTGAGCTTTCTTACATGTATGGCTCAACTGGTTATGCGGGAGTCACCTTCCTTGGGGGAGATAGCGGTTCAGAGCTGACGGGTGCGGTCGCAATTCCAACAAGCAACATCTTCAACAGCGACAACGATAAACGCAACTTTATGAATCAAGGGTTTGAAAACGCAGCAACCTCAGAATATGACGATTATGCTCACATGATTAACGTAAGCGTGCCCGATGTTACGATTAACGAGTCTAAAACAGTGCGGTTTGCGATGGTTCTGGGTAAAACAGAAGAATCGTTCTTCCAGAACGTGGCAGATGCAAGGGATACATACTTCAGAAATCCAGCAACTCAGCCCAATACGTTGCCATATTCAATTGAGCTGGTAAAACACTACCCGAACCCCTTCAATTCAAATATCAACCTGGAATTTCTACTACCGGAAAACAACGACTTAGATATATCCATATACAATGTTCTTGGGCGAAGTATCTATACTTTTGAGCAGATTAAAGGTAATAATGGCAGAATATCGTTGAATTGGGACGGAAAAGACCAAAACGGTCGTGACGTCTCTTCAGGCGTCTACTTTTTAAACTATAACTCCGATAAAACCACGGGGTCAACCAAGCTTCTTTTACTGCGATAATATGGATGGACTTATGCTGAAAATAACAAGAATCTCGATTCTTCTCTTTGTTCTAATACTATTTGCGTTCTTTCAAACGGGACAAGCCAAAGAGGCGGTTACAATTAGCGGATGTCTGGTCCTCGAGCTGTCAAATCCAGAAAATTTGCCTGAAATAGTCGAGCTAGGCGAAAACGTAGCAAATCCAGCGAAGATTGTGGCCCTAGACAAAATCCTGAACGAAATCAACGCCATCTCGCTTAAAAACGAATTTGGCCCAGAGCTAAATAAATACAGGGTCTTAAGGTTTGAACCGTCATTGCAGAACGAAAAATTGATCACAGATCTCGAATCCGTTTCGCAGATAAAAAAAGTCTGGAAAAACAAAGCGTTTTATACATCTGAACTAACGCGAAGACCCAACGATGGGCAGCTCTCATCCCAATGGCATCATGACGCCATTAATTCGCTCAGAGCCTGGGCCGTTACGACTGGACGAAGTGACGTTGTTATTGGCATAATTGACACAGGTATCGACTACACACACCCCGATCTGGCAGCATCAATGTGGGTTAATAGTTCTGAAGACTTGAACGGCAACGGCATCTTTGACGAAAGCGATATAGATAGTCTCGACAACGACAATAACGGTTATGTGGATGACGTAATAGGGTGGGACTGGGTAAATGTTTCAGAAAGCGAAGTGTTTGCCGGCGAAGATTACGCACCGGCAGATAACAACCCGGCAGACTACCAGGGGCATGGGACCCACTGTGCAGGGGACGCCGCAGCAACAACAAACAATACGACGGGCATAGCATCAACCGGTTGGGGTTGTTCTGTCGCAGCGCTTCGAGCAGGCTGGATGTCGCCTAGCGGACAGGGTTTGGTGGGATTGGTTGAGGCAACAAGTGCTGTTACTTATGCAATTGACCACAACTTTTCAGTCATTTCCATGAGTTTTGGAGGGGGAGGAGGAAATCCCGGTTTCTTTACAGATGCCTTGCAGCTAGCCCACGATAACGGAATTATTCCGATTGCCGCCGCAGGAAATGAATCCTCAAGCGATCCCCATTATCCGGCAGCCGAAAGTATGGTAATATCCGTGGCTTCCACCAATGACGAAGGTCATCTTTCAGGTTTCAGCAACTATGGTGACTGGGTTGATATCGCTGCACCCGGTAGTGCCATCTGGAGCACAACAATAAACGGCAACTATGGTTCTGCCAGTGGAACTAGTATGGCGTGCCCGGTACTGGCAGGCGCAGTAGCACAACTTAAAAGCCTCGCTCCCAACTGGGATCCATGGCGAATAGAATTACGTTTAGGTTTAACAGCAGACGAAATGACAGACCCGGGAAGCGGAGCAGGGCAGATTAACTTCGGCAGGTTTGTCGATCCCTTTGTAAGCATTGACTCCATGTGGGTTCAAACGGGTTCAATGCCGCGACTATATTTCGATACCGAGGGTATTATTGGTTTGAGATGGCACAAGCTGGATTACAACGATTTTAACGTGTCCATTACAATTGAAGAAAACGAATCGGCTTTCACATTGGGAGAAGATTCGCTTTGGGTAGGCAATGTGTCACAGGGCGAAAATGGAATTTTTGAAATCCCAATAACAGTTTTTGAATCAGTAGAAACAGAAGGCGAAATTCAACTAAATGTAAGAATCAAAGGTGACGACCGTTTTGGTGAACCATACGATTACACTCAGCCCATTTTCTTCTCTGTTGGCCAATCGCGTTCGCTGGTTATCAGTCACGATGAAGGTGGTAGCGGACTTATCGAAATGTGGTATACGCAAACCCTGTCACAGTTGGGAATCTCTTCAGACGTAATTAATCGCGAAGATTTGACTGATCTTGATGGAATTCTGGACGGATATGAACTGGTGATTCTTGCCACAGGAAACCGTGAGGAAAACACGCTTTCTGAGGCCGATGTTCTGGTGTATGAAAACTATCTCGCCGCCGATGGTAGTCTGATCATTAGCGGTCAAAACATTGCCGAGGACCTCAGCACTACAAACAGTGAAATACTAGGCTCTTTTTTACAATGTGAATTTGTTGAAGCGCATTCAAATCGTTTAACCGTTTATGGATTAGAACAGCCCTTGACCGAAAATATCTACTTCATTCTCGCTGGTGGTGGTGGAGCAGGAAACCAGAATAGTCTTGATGTAATTAATCCCAACGAAAACGCGATCCCATTGTTTGTCTATAGTGAAGCTGACGAAAACCGTTTTGCCGGTATAGAAGTACTTCCTCAAAGTCAAAAGTTTGCCTTCTTTTCCTTCGGGCTGGAAGCGGTCAACGATGAAACCAGTTCGGGAACAACACGATTTGAATGGTTCGAACGACTTTTAAATCATTGGGAAATGGAAACGGGGATCAAAGAAACTGACCCGTCCCCAAAAATACCGCAAATAGCATTAACTGTATGGCCCAACCCAGCAAACAATAGGGCCGTCATTCGTTTCGAAATGCCAGAATCTTCTGAAGTAGTAGTAAGTCTGTATAATCTGATGGGGCAAAACGTCTTTTCGGGGACTTTTAACGCCCCAGCCGGATTGGTGAAACACCCGTTGGTCTATCCTGCCCACCTTTCGAGCGGCAGTTATTTTCTGAATGTAAAGGCCAAAAACGTTGACTTGACAACCAAGGTGTTCTTGTTGAAATAAAAAAAGCCGCCAGGTTTCCATGGCGGCTTCATTTCGAAATATATAGATCAATAAACAGGTGACAATGTCGCCTGTTTTAACTCTTCGGCAATTTGATTTATATCAACAGGAAATTCTCTCGGGTCTGATATCACACCAGTTAATGCTGTAGCCGCAGCTGTGTGTGGGCTGGCGAGGAAAACTTCCGACTCGCGGTTGCCCATGCGACCCTTGAAGTTTCTATTCGAAGTAGAAAGCGTTTTTTCGTTATTTCCCGGAACGCCCATATGGTTGCCCATACATGGACCACAACCCGGGGTGCCCATCGCGGCGCCAGCACTTAGAATTGTTTCAAGGTATCCGAGGCGCATGGCATCGATCTGAACCTTACTACTCGCCGGGATAACAACCAAACGAACGTCCTTGTTGATCTTTTTGCCCTTTAGAACGTGGGCAAGAATAGCCAAATCATCCAAACGGCTGTTGTTGCAACTACCGACAAACACCTGTTCAACTTTCTCACCCTTAATTTCGCCGATATCAACCACATTGTCCACCGTATGTGGGCAGGCGACCTTTGGCTCTAGTTTACTCACATCAAATTCCAGAACTTCGTCGAAGGTAGCGTCTTCATCTGAAAACAGGGGTTCATACTCACCCTTTGCTCGGCCCTCGAGGTAGTTGTATACAATTTCATTCGGCGGAACGTAGCCGACCTTGGCACCCATCTCAACCGCCAGGTTCGCAAGGGTCATTCGTTGGGAAATGTTGAAGGTTTCGGTGGCGGGACCTGTGAATTCCATTGCTCGATACAGGGCGCCATCTGCACGGATAGTGCCGGTTATATCAAGCGCCAGATCTTTAACATATAAACCACGTGGGAATTCGCCGACAATATTTAATTTCATCGTTTCAGGCACACGGAACCAGATTTTTCCGGTGGCCATAATAACCGCTGTTTCGCTTCTAGTGACTCCCGTACCAAAAGCACCAAGGGCACCGTAGGTAGTGGAATGGGAATCGCTACCGGTCATAACTGTTCCAGGAAGGCAATGTCCATTTTCCACAAGAACCTGATGACAAATACCGTTGCTGATGTCGTAGAAATTTTTGACACCCATTTCCTTGACAAATTCACGAATAGTTTTGTGGTTGTTCGCAAACTTTTCGTTAGCCGGTGGTACACAATGGTCCAGGGCAATGACGTGAATGTCGGGATTAAAAAGCTTTTCAACACCAATCTGGGCAAAAGTTTTGGATATTGCAGCGGTGTTGTCGTGGCTCATGGCCACAGACGGAGTAACTTCTACTATCTGGCCCGGGACGACTTCGTCAAGACCACTATATTTAGCAAGCACTTTTTCGCTAAATGTTTTCGGCATGATGTCTCCTTAGAAAACCTTCAATAAGGTTGATTGCAGCGAAAAGGTAAGCAAACAGCAACCCAACTTCAAACAATATGGAATCAGAGTAAAATTCAAGCAGAACAAGACCCACCAGAAGAAAAACCCTATCTCAAAAACAAAACAACCACGCCATGCGGTTATATGTATTTACGCATACACCTTGACGGCGTTTAATGTTTTGAATAAACACAATAAAAAAACCCGCCAATCGGCGGGTTAATAGTTACTAGCGACTATTGCCACCGTCTCATAAAGTCCAATAACAAGCGCACGCCAACTCCCGTTGCGAGCTCTTTGTGAGGCACATAGCTGACTGGGACTTCACTGGCTGTTCCTGCGATATCTAGATGGACCCACGGAACATCATCGACGTATTCTTTAAGGAAAGCACCGGCTGTACTGGCGCCACCAGGACGGCCTCCGGTATTTTTCATGTCGGCAACTTCACTCTTTATCTGCTCGGAATATTCATCCCAAAGGGGTAATTCCCAAACACGTTCACCTGTGAGGGTTCCCGATTCAGCCAGCAGGTCACGAAGTTCATTGCTCGTGCCCATTAAACCTGTAGCATGGTGCCCAAGGGCAATCCAGCAGGCGCCTGTTAAAGTTGCGAGATCAATAATCGCATCAGGATTGGCTTTTTCAACAGCATAAGCAAGAGCATCGGCCATGGTGAGGCGGCCTTCAGCATCAGTATTGTCTACTTCAATGGTCAAACCTTTATAACTGGTCAGGATATCACCAGGACGATAGGCAAAACTGCCTGTCATATTCTCAGCGGCACCAATAAAACCTTCAACTCTCAGGTCGGGTTTCCATTGGTTTAGAACCTTAAAAATTCCCATAACAGCAGCAGAGCCGGCCATGTCAATTTTCATGTCGCGCATACCTGCAGCGGGTTTTATGTCCAGACCGCCGGAATCAAAGGTTACGCCTTTACCAATAAGAGCCAGCGTTTTCTTTTTGCGTGATGGGTCTGGATCATAAATCATATGGATTAATACAGGTTTGTGAGCACTTCCTTGACCAACGGCCAACAAGGCACCCATACCCATCTCTTCAAGTTTCGTATGGGGAATGACTTCAACCTTCAGGTCACCACCAGCGAGTTCCTTTGCCATGTTGCCATATGATTCCGGGTAAAGATCCATTCCTGGCATGGTTGCAAGGTCGCGGGCAAAATAGTTTCCGGTGATAGTGGCTTCTGCATCATGAACAAGCTGACCAAAGATGTTTTTATCAAAACCTAAAGGAGCGATAACCTTCAGCTCGTTCAATATCGGTTTTTTATCAAGGTTTTTGCTGTGGCGAACAAAGCGGTACATGGCCAGAGCAACACCTTCAAGTGCTGGAATTACGAACGTAGAATCGTCTTCAACAAACAACGGCAAGACAACAACATCAACGTTTCCTTTGCCACGAGCAAACTTGCCGGCATCTCCAAAAGCACGGCGAATCTTCTCTTCGGTGATTTTTTTCCGTTTTCCCAGTCCAACCAGTAAAACCTGTGAAGGACCCTGGCTACCAGTAGAGGTCAAAACAATACTTTGACCATTTTTACCTGAAAAGAGGTCGCTATTGAATGCATTTTCAAGAGCATTAGAAGTTAAATCATTGATTTGTTTAATCTCGGAGCCCTGTAAATCATCTCCTTCAAACATGCCGGTTATGAATAACTTTTCAGTAATACCCGAAAGGGGTTTATTTAGGATCGTAAGCTTCACTATAGCCTCATTTGGTTAAAGGTTTATTGTTGGCATCTACCACAATGACCTTTGGAGAATGGGATTCGATTTCATCGCCATGAAGGTCAACATAGGTAACAACAATAATCAGGTCATCGACTTCAGCAAGGTGAGCGGCAGCACCATTGACGCACATTTCACCTTTACCGGGTTCACCCACAATAGCATAAGTCTTAAATCGGGTGCCGCGGGTAATATTGTAAACTTCCACCTGTTCGTTAGGTAGAATTCCTGCCAAATCCATTAACTCCTTGTCAATGGTCAGACTGCCTTCATATTCAAGATCGGTCTGGGTGACATGGGCGCGATGGATTTTAGTATTCAAAAATCTGCGTAACATTTTTCTTCCTACTGACTTTCTTTTGGCATCAAAAATTTCAAAACGATCAATCAAGAGAAACTTAGCTAGTTTAAACCTTGTGTACAAGGGCCTAAAGCGGGACTCTGCAAGCAAAAAGGCGCCCTGAAACTCAGGACGCCATACAAAAATCTAAGATCGCGTTTTTTCGTGCAGCAATGCCGAAAGTTGACTGATGTTTGGTCTCTGCTGTTCGAGTGTATCTCTATCTCGTACGGTAACTGTTTGGTCGTCAAGAGTCTGGTGGTCAACCGTAATACAGAAAGGAGTGCCGGCCTCATCCTGGCGACGGTACCGACGACCAATATTACCAGCTTCATCGTAAAATATATTATAATCGAGTTTTAAATCTGCCATAATCTTGCGAGCGACATCGGGCAAACCGTCTTTTTTAGTTAACGGGAAAACGGCAGCAGTATAGGGAGCAAGTTTCGGATCGAGTTTAAGCACAACACGACTCTGGCCTTCGACTTCATCCTCGCAATAGGCATCAAGCAAGGTTGCCAGGAGACCCCTGTTTAATCCGGCGGAAGTTTCAACGATAAACGGTAAATATCGTTCACGCGTTTGGTCGTTGAAATGCATCAAGTCTTTTTCTTTTCCGCTGAATTCAGCATGTTGCTTTAGATCATAATCCGTACGGTTGTGGATGCCTTCAAATTCATCCCATCCAAAGGGGAACTGATATTGAATATCCCAAGCGGATTTCGCATAGTGAGCCAATTCGTCCTCGCCGTGTTGATGAAGGCGGAGGTTTTCAGCCTTGATACCAACGGTATCTCTCCAGAATGCCAACCGTTCTTCTTTCCAGAACTCCATCCACTTTTCGTCGGTATTGGGTTCCACAAAGAACTGCATCTCCATTTGTTCAAATTCGCGGGTTCTGAAAATGAAGTTTCCGGGAGTAATTTCATTACGGAAAGCCTTGCCGATCTGGGCAATACCAAAGGGTGGTTTCAACCTGGCGACAGTTTTTACCTGTGGATAATCCACATAGATTCCCTGAGCGGTCTCCGGTCGCAGAAAAACAGCATTGGCAGCCTGTTCAACAGGACCAATAAAGGTCTTGAACATCAGATTAAAGCTACGAGGAGGTGTTAGTGTGCCCCGTTGCCCGCAATTGGGGCAGGGGATCTTTTCGTATTCGGGATGATTAGGGTCAAGATGCTCATCGTCGAGAATAGGAAGTTCGTCAATCCCCTTCGCTTTTTTTACATGGGCAATTAAACCATCTTCCCTGAATCGAGCCTTGCAGCCTTTGCAATCAACGAGAGGGTCTACAAAACCATCAACATGACCGCTAGCCTCCCATGTACGTGGGTGATAAATGATAGCGGAATCAATACCAACGATGTTGTCATGCTTACGAACCATTTCTCGCCACCATAAGTCCGCGAGCTTCTTTTTCATCTCAATCCCGAGGGGGCCGTAATCATAACTTGAGCCAATGCCACCATATATTTCGCTGGTAGGCATGACAAAACCACGCCTTTTAGCGAGGGCTACAATCACATCCATCAGGTTTTTTTCTTTTGCTGCCATGAAAACCTCTTGATATAATCAGGGAAATTAAAGATCACTTGGAAAGTCGAATATAGAAGATAGGTCTTAAATGAACAAGCGGAAAAGAAACAGGACTCCAGGAAATTTCTCATTAAAAGAAATTGAAAGATAGATTGAATGTTAGAACAGAATGACTTGCAAAAATTGGAGAAAGACTACTATTTTCGGTTAACTACGAGGGAGCGATGTTAATTTCCGAAAAACTTGTTAATGCGACAGCTAATAGCCACCTTTGTGTGGGCCTTGATCCGGTACTGGAAAAACTGCCGGAACCATTGAGGGATAGAAAAAAACCGGTCCTCGAATTTCTACTAGGCATAGTAGAAAAAACATGGCCTTATGTTGCGGCTTACAAACCGAATCTCGCTTTTTTTGAAACGATGGGCCAAGAAGGCGACGAGGCTCTCGAGGCAACCATTTCCAGAATTCGCGAGTTGGCGCCGGGATGTGTCGTTATTGGAGATGGAAAGAGGGGCGATATAGGAAGTACTGCTGAAAAATATGCCTCGGCAATGTTTGACCGCTGGGGGTTCGATATGACGACGGTCAATCCATATTTTGGTTCAGACGGTATATTGCCTTTTGTTGAAAGAGAGGACAAGGGGGTCTATCTTCTCGCAGCAACATCAAACCCGAGTGCAGTGGAAATCCAAAACGATGAATTCGGTGGGTTTTTACCGGTAAGGGTTGCAGAGCTAACTGTTAAAAAATGGAATAAAAATAGAAATGTAGGGCTCGTTGTTGGGGCCACCAGGACGGAAACAATGGAAAGGATCCGCAAAGCCGGGAGCGATATTCCCTGGCTTATCCCGGGGATTGGGGCCCAGGGCGGGGATCTGGCAAAATCACTTGGTTTCGGTCTTGGAGAAAAAGGGAGAATCCCAAGTCTTATTAATGCATCCAGAAGTGTGATCTATGCTTCAAAAGGCGAAGATTTTGCCGAAAAGGCAGGCCTCGAGGCAAAAGCACTTAATGATGCAATAAACGAGGCAAGGGAAATTAAGACATAAGAGGTAGTGGTTTTGGATAAAAAAAACGATCCGAAAAAACTATACCTGCGTGAACAACTCACGTGTCGAACGGAGCTTTCTGGGAAAGTTTTCAATTTCGAAGTCAGGATCGAGGATATAGATACAAAAGGTATCCTTACAAACATACCTGATCTCGGGGGGCACTCTTTGTCCGTTGGGCAAGAGGTTTTAATCCGTTACTATAGATCGGATTCAGCATATCAATTTTTGTCGAAAGTTATAGAAACAATTGATAAATCGCCCAGGCGAATAAGATTCGGATTTCCAAAGAGAATTACTCGTTATCAGCGTAGGCAGCAACCCCGTGCCAAGGTAACCGGAACAGTGAAATTCTTCCCACCTGGTCAATTGGACCAAAGGATGCGCGGGTTTATTCTGGACCTTTCCGCTGGTGGTATCCAGTTTTCCACCAAACAGGTGGGTATGTTTAATACCGGAATTCGTCCCGAAGGCAGGCCGTTGATGATAAATATCTCGGCCGATGGTGGAAACGAATTTATAGGTATCGAGGGAAGTATTAGAAGAGTAAAAACCGACTACAATCGCGGCGGTTTTGTTAATGTTCAGGTAAAATTCACAAAGATGAGCCCGAGCACTCAGCAACGAATTTATCAATTTGTTAAAAGAAGAGCCTAGATATCTCCTAATCACGAGGAAGTAATGACAGACCAGCAAGCCCTTGACCTTCTGAAGGAAAGTGGCGCCTTAATGGAAGGCCACTTTAAACTCGCCAGTGGACTTCATTCAAAACAATACGTAGAGAAATTCCGTTTACTCGAAAATCCATTAATGACTGCAAAACTTCTCGGCGAATTGAAGGATAGAATCCTGAAATATAAGCCCGATGTTGTGGTTGGCCCAGTCACAGGCGGCGTTATTCTTTCTTATGAAATGGCAAAACAGCTAGGCTGCTACGCATATTTTACCGAAAAAACCGAAGATGGCGGCATGGCACTGCGCCGAGGCTTTGATGTTTCTGGTAAAAAGGTGTTACTCATTGAAGATGTCATCACGACTGGTGGAAGTATCATTAAGGCAGCTAAAGCAGTAAAAGAAGCTGGCGGTGAAGTTGTTGCATTTGCAATTCTTGTAGATAGAAGTAGCGGGCGCTTTGATCCAGACGAACCGGTCGAAGCATTAATGAAACTGGAAATAGAAACGTTTGATCCGGACAATTTGCCGGAAGAATTGAAGGCAATTCCACTAAAAGAGCCCGGGAGTAAGCATGGCTCAAAGTGATATGCCCCTGGCGATTTGCCCCCTTGCTTCAGGCAGTAAGGGCAATGCCTACTATCTGGAGCAAGGGGGTGTCTCCATTCTGGTGGATGTCGGTCTTTCTTTCAAACAGCTCTCGTTGCGTTTGGAACTAATTGGAAGATCAATAAATGACATAGACCATGTTTTTATAACTCATGAACATAATGACCATGCAAAAGCTCTTGCGGTACTAACAAAAAAAATAAAACCGACAATTTGGGCCTCCAGGGGAACCCTTCGGTGTTTAAGGGGTGTTCTTGCGGAGGGGTCAAAAGTTAGAATGATGAACGGTAACGCCGAATCCGCGGGAGGAATAACTGTCAACGCTCTTTCTGTTAACCATGATGCATCGGACCCACTGGCCTATAGATTTGATTCGCCATCCGGAAGCGTTGCTGTAGTTACAGATTTGGGAAAGTGGGGCAAAGAGACGGTTGAATTTGTAAACAAGGTTGATATCATTGTTTGCGAAAGTAACCATGATCCAGACATGTTGCAGCGTGGCCCGTATCCGTTCTACTTAAAACAGCGCATAACGTCGCAAAAGGGTCACCTGAACAACGAAGAAAGCGCAATGCTGGTTTTGGAAGCAGTCAAATCTGGCACAAAACACGTTGTACTGGCGCATCTCAGCGAATCAAATAATTCGCCAAGCCTGGCGATAGATGTCGTAAGAAACATTCTGGAAACACAAGAGCTGTTTCCCGAAATATTTATTGCTCAGCAAGACGAACCCGGTCCCTGGGTGAAGGTAAAACGAAAAAAATCTCAAAGAAATAGCATAAATAGTTGAAAGGAAGAAAGATGAACCGGATAATCGGCATCTTACTTGTGGTTGGAGTTTTATTCATACTTACAGGTTGTGGAGGCGGTGTGAAAGAAGAAGTAGCTGTATTAGAAACAACGATGGGTCAGATCGTTCTGGGATTTTATCCAGATGATGCTCCCAATCACGTTGAAAACTTTAAAAAACTTGCCAAAGAAGGCGTTTACAATGGTGTTCTGTTTCACCGGGTAATTCCGGGATTTGTTATTCAGGGCGGTGACCCGAAAACAGCAGATCCATCAACACCAAAAGAGATGTATGGTACTGGCGGTACCGGAAATATGTTACAGGCGGAATTTAACGACAATCCCCACCAACATGGCACCCTGTCAATGGCCAGAGCGCAGGATCCAAACTCTGCCGATGCGCAGTTCTATATTTGCCTGGGAAGAATCCCGCATCTTGACGGTAAATATACCGTTTTCGGAGAGGTTCTTAAGGGACTGGACGTTGTGGATGCAATCGGTGCTGTCGAAACCGAATTCCGTGATATTCCCGTTACTCCTGTACGAATTGAATCGGTAACCATTATTGCCAAAAAAGACGCCGGTTTGGAATGATAGCCTCTTTGTTCAATAAGAGAGTGTTTTTGGGGTCGGGTGAAAGTTATTTCCGGCCCCTTTTTCCTGTTATCTTTTTGATTCTGTTTTATTTACTGATTCCTCTGAGCGCCCTGGCAACCGATATAAGCACTTCATCACAAGTCGATAGCATTTTTTACGGTGAATACTCAAGCGGAGAAATTATCTACGACACTCTTGCCATCTCTGATCTGGTTAACGGGGAGCTGGTAAGGGTAAACGCCGTGGATAGTGACCAAACCTGCGATTGTGTTACTTCATCTATCCTTGAAGACGGCCGGGTTGCGATCAGTCTCTATCTGGATCCCACTGAACCATCTGGTCAGATGGAAAAAATCCTCTATGTTTTTTCCGAAAGCAAGGTTAATGATTTACTCCGAATAAAATTACGGGCAATCCACAATAAAAACACAGAGAGCCACCCATATTCGTCCGGAATAGACGCTAATTCTACGGATTTCGTTGAAAAGTCTACAGAAAAATCGGTTGGCGGGAAGGTTTTAATCAGGTTTTTCTATTCGCCGGGCTGTATTTCATGTAGAAAAATAAAAACTCAGGTTCTACCGCAAGTTGTTGCTGAATGGGGCGATGGCGTTTCGGTTGAAGAAATAAATATAGACAATGCGGACGGATACTTACAGATGTTGGGATTCAGGGAAAAGCTTGAAATTAAAGAAACCCGTTCCCCCTACCTGATCATTGTTGGTAATAATTACATCGTTGAAAATGAAAACACATATGAAGAACTTAATAGAGTCATTAACGAACAAATAAAAAACGCCTCAAACCTTACTGTTAATACAAGCAGCGAAAGTGCACCATTTGAGGTGGCTGCAAAATATCTAAAATCTTTCACCCTTTGGACTGTTGTTGGGGCCGGGCTTCTCGACGGAATAAATCCGTGTGCGTTTGCGACACTTGTTTTTTTCATCGGCCTACTCAGGTATGTGGGGTCATCAAAAAAAGATGTACTTATTGTTGGCATCGGATTTACAGCGTCGGTTTTTGTTGTATATCTACTTTTGGGGCTGGGGGCCTTCAAAATCCTGCAATCTTTAGCAGTCTATTCCGTGGTTAGTTTGACCATCTATGTATTGACCGTGTTGTTGCTTTTTGTTCTGCTTGTATTGTCAATAAAAGACACTCTTAATTACTACCGGACAGGAAAAACAAGCGACGCCTCACTTCAACTTCCCACAAAAACAAAACAACGCATCCACAGGGTAATGAAAAAAGGTTTGGGCGCCAGAAACCTGTTACTCGGAGCTGTGGGTATTGGGGTACTGGTTACACTTTTTGAAGCAGCTTGTACCGGTCAGGTCTACCTGCCAACGATAGTTCTTGTACTTAAAGATGATTTAACAAATTCTCGAGCGTTTGCTTTTCTGATACTATACAACCTGATGTTTATTCTCCCACTGGTTGCGGTGTTTGGTTTGGTATATGCAGGAACAAGTTCAGACACATTTATTGATTGGTCAAAACGGAATTACGGTTTGACTCGAATATTACTATCGTTCCTGTTCCTTTTAATGTTTTTGATGATGTTGTGGCAGGTCTTACAACTATTATAAATCACGATTTTTTAATGTGAGTTGCGGCAAGCTGTCCGCAGGCGGCTGCAACATCCGAACCCCTACTCCTTCGAAGTATCACAGTATGCCCCAAACGCACCAATTCCGCTGCAATAGCCTCAATTGCGATCTCTTTCGCCCTTCTGAACCCTCCTGCAGCATCATTATATCGTAGAAGGTTGATCTTAACGGGGAGTTTTCTTATCCATCGATGGAGAGCTTTTGCATCTTCAATAGTATCGTTGAATCCATCGGCTACGAGGAGAGCCACGGTAATTCGGTTCCGGGTTTTGCTGGAATAATACGACAAGGCTTGATGCATTTTGTCAAGCGAAAATCGTCCGGCAACCGGGAGTACTTTCTGACGGATTTTTTCGTGTGGGGATGCGATGGAAAAAACCAGCTTCGGGGGATAAGGGTATTCAGCCAATTCACGAATTTTGTCAGGCATACCAACAGTAGATATTGTCACCTTTCGCTTCGACAACCCAATGCCATTGGGGTCTGTCAAAATGTCCCAGGCACGCATTACGTTTTTCAGGTTGGCAAGAGGTTCGCCCATGCCCATAAAAACAACGTTACTGATAGGCTTGTCGACACCCTTTTTTAACGCCAGCAACGTACCAACGATTTCGTCATAACTCATGTTGCGCGTTAGACCAAGTTTTCCTGTTGCACAGAAAGTACAGCCAAAAGCGCAACCAACTTGCGAGGAAAGGCAAACGGTTGTTCTGTCATCGGAGGGAATATAAACAGTTTCAACCTGTGTGTCATCTTCAAGTTGATAGAGGAATTTAACGGCACTATTATGTTCGCTACCTGACGCCATATCGAGGACGAAAGGCGTGCCAATGGTATGTTTTTCTATAAGTAAGGCACGTAAGACCTTTGAAAGGTCCGTCATCTCGTTAAAATCGATCACATTCTTATTGTAGATCCAAGAATAGATCTGACGGGCGTGAAAGGGTTTAAACCCGTAACCAACAATTAGACTCTCAAGTTCCTCGCGGGAATATGTTAAGAGAGGTTTTGTTTGTATTTCATTGTTCATGCGAACAAGGTAGAACGAGGCAAGGTTTTGGTCAAGCAAAACAAACATTGATAAAGGAGGACGTTACCATGAAAAATTCAGTCTCATTCCTATAATAGGAGATTGATCTTTTATTCCAGTTATTGGCAGAGCCTTAACCTTAAATCCTGACATTTGGAAGTCAATCTGGGAAAACACATAAACACCACCAGTAATTCCGGCCCATAGCTGAAGTGTTTTATTCCAATCGTTATACTCTTCGTACCTTTTTTCAATTTTGGTGGGATTCATTTCGTTTTGATAATCTTTACGAGCCTCATCTTCCTTGTTATAGGCATTTAAGAGGGCATATGCACAGCCCGCCTGAGCGGTAAACCAGAAGACACCGCGTAAAGGTTGACGTCCAGAGACGATAAAACCAGACCCCGGGACAAAAAGGTTAGAAAGTGATCCGACAATATGGTGCGGAGGCATCTTGGGGCTTGATGGTAAATGTTGTACCGGAACATACAAGTCGGACCGGGAATCTTTGAAGTTTTTCGCCCTGTTGAAAGCGCTATAGAGCGCAGGAGGAACATAGACCTGATCGAGAGTCAGATTCGGCCTTATTTCGAGGGCCTGCAAAAAGGCGTTTTGTGCGTCATTGCTCCTTCGGGAGAGCTCCCAAGCAAAACCAAGGTACAGGTGAGCCGCAACTTTTTCCTCTTCAGAACTCTGTCGTGAGGGGTGAAGCATTCTCAACGCTACCATTTCCATTTGTTCAAATTCACCATTAGTAAAAAGGCTGTCCAGTGTTGGGCTGAGGTCCATTGGGCGGACCGTTATCACCTGAGCATTAACATAGAAAGCGGGTAGGATAAGCGCGAAAACAACAATGGCCACGGTGAATTTCATCTAAAATGGTTCCTTATGGTAAACGGATTAATTTTTTTGTTTGATGATGGTTTCCCTGTTTTACAACAAGAAAATAAATTCCGGCTGAAACATCATTGCCGCTAATGTTTTTCCCGCTCCACGATAAAGTATGCTTGTTGTCGCGGGCACTAACATTCCAGTCAGCAACCGGTTGCCCAAGGACATTATATAGAGTTATGTCTAGGGCCTCGCGGGAGGTCGACTCAAGCCTGATAGTAATTTCGCCATTTGAGGGATTGGGTGATGCCGCAACTTTTAGCGTTTGCGGAAGAGGTTCCGTAGGTCCAAACTGATTGTGTGTACTTTGATGAAAATACACAATCAGGTCGTTTAATAAAACCCGTTCACCTACTGTATTTCTATAGGACCCCCCGGCAACAAAAATACCGTCCTCATAGGCCTCCATAATGTGGCCGGATCTGGCTACTGGCAGGTCATCTATTAACGGAAAATCGTCGCTCCACTCCATATTGTTGGCGTGAAAATAGCGAATATTTGAAGATTCACTCGTTTCGTCTCTTCCTCCAGACAACACTATCAGCGGTTGGTCAACAACATAGAATACGGTTGTTCCCATACCGGCAAGAGCAGTGGGCATTGGTTCAAGGGTTGTCCAACCGGAGGAGTTATGCATATAAGCATCGTTCAGCGGCCAATAATAATATCCACCAAAAACATACAATCGTTGATGGACAGCTTCCATCGTATGGTAGGAGCGAGGTGTAGGTAATGTGTCCGCAGCGATATCGATGTTAATGGAGAAGGTTGTGTCTTGCTCAAATAGAGATATAACGCTGATCCTGGAGTGACGGTCAAGGGGAGAAGAAATTCCACCCGAAAGGTAGATATGATCCTCGATGACCGATGCACGTAAACCGGCACGAGGAATATCAAGTTCACCAATCTCCAACCACGAGGAGAGGGTTGGGTTCCACAATTCAACCGAGCCGTAATAGCTGTCTTCGCTTCCACTCCCACCAAAAACCAGCAGATTTCCCATAAAAGAAACGGCTGCCGCGCCAAACCGGGCAGTATTTAGCTGCGGGGCGGGAGGAAGCCATTCAAGGTTGGTCAGGTCGTAGCGAAGAACCTCTGGAGATGTGACCGTACTTTCACCGACAGGAATAGTGCCACCGATGATATACAGGGTGTCCCCCATAACCGCCGAACACATGTCTGTACGGGGTACCAGCAGTGTGTCAAGAAAGACCCACTCCTGGGCATGAGTGATTCTAGGCGCTATAACGAATAAAGCAATAATCGCCAGGAACAAGGAATATGTTTTTAAAATACGACTATTCATCTTCTGAACCTCCAACAGAAGAAGAAGCAAATTTTGTTCCTTCCTTTTCAATATTGGAGTGAATTGTCAACGCACGCCCCTTTTCTGCGGTGAATTCCTTTAATACTAGACCAAACTCAGGGTGCTCTAGTTTCAAAACATGGTCTCCGGGGGATATATATATGGGCGCTTGCAGAGGCGTTGAACCCACAGGCGCTTCGTCTAAACTAATGTTTGCCCAAGGCACGGCTGTGATTTGCAGAGTGGTTACGTGGTCAAGTAAATCTATGGATAAACTAAGAGTATCAGACGATTTAAGCGTTGTATCCAAGGGGATTGGTGGAAATCCCGGATTGTGAAGTGTAAGGTTTATCTGACCAGAAGCACTTTCAAAAACAGGTAGATTTGGAGTAGACCCAATCCGGACAGCATTCATATAGACGGTAGCCCAAGGTTGGGTCTTTATTTGAATCCATCCCGGCCCTTCCTCCATAAGAGGCTCTGATTCGATCACAGGATCAATGGTCGAAGAGGGTTGGGGGTTCTTTTCGGCAAAAGCCTCCTCCTCTGTGAGGGAGTTGCGCACCTCTGTGAACGGAGTGTCTATAGCAGTAATTTCTTCCTCGGGCGTCACAAGATTTTTAGTCTCGCTCTTATCGTTCTCTTGCTCAACACTATCTTGGAGTGAGGAGGATTCTGAAAACGAAGTTGAATCGTACATTGTTGGCAAAGTAATAAGAGTGTCTATTCCAAGGTAGTTAGGCAAAATCAGAGATGCGATAATTAGTGGAATCGCCAGTCCTGTGGTGACAAAAATCCTTTTCCTGGAAGAGGTTTTATCTTTCAGATTAAGCAGTGTTGAGTCACCGGTAAGTTTTCCCAGCTCTCGCAATGCCTTTGTCGCGGAGGGAAAGCGATTCTCGGGGTTTTTATCAAGTAAACGATTAATCCAGCCATCAAAACCTTTTGGCAGTTCAGAATAAAGGTCTTCCAGAGGTGAGGCTTCGTGATGACGAACTTTTTTTATCGTCGCAAGTAAATCATCTTCTTTAAACAGAGGTTCGCCGGTAATCGCTTCGTGAATCAGCACACCACACGCAAAAAGGTCTGCTCGTACATCAACAGCTTTTCCTGCCGCTTGTTCTGGGGCAAGGTATCCCGGGGTGCCAACAATGGACCCGGGCATTGTATAGTTGACTTTAAAGGGGCCGGTTGCGAGACCAAAATCTGTGATACGGGCGCGACCATTTTCGGTGATACGGACATTCATGGGGCTTAAGTCACGGTGGACAATACCCGCATTGTGAATAGCACTTAAACCGGAGAGCAGGTCTGCCGCAAGCCGAATAGCCTTATCCGCAGAAAAAGAACCGTCCCTTTCCAAAACCTTGTCTAGATCGTCACCTTTGATCCATTCAATAGCTACATAGGGCAGGTTATCGGCATCACCAACTTCATATATGCGGGCTACATTTCGATGGTCGACAGAGGCCCCCAAACGGGCTTCACGCCGCAGACGACCAACAAGCTCCTCGTCATCATGGCCGCCAGGATTTAACCATTTTATCAGGGTTCGTCTACCAAGAATGGTATGACGGGCCTCATAAACAGTTACCCAAGCTCCACGACGAAGTTCTTGAACAACTTCGTAGTGCTCGCCTATTTTTCCGACCATTTTCTACAAGGCAGTTAAACTGCCAGGCCCTCTTCTCGCCATTGTTTAATCAGGTTCTGGAGGTAGCGACGACTGATACCCAAAACTCTGGACGCCTCGCTACGGTTTCCGCCAAGTTCCTCAAGCACACGTAAAATATGTTTTTTCTCGGCTTCTTTAAGGGACAGGTCCTCGGGTCCCTCGTTTCCATCGGCACTACGCGTAAAGATGAGGTGTTCGGGTTCAACCTTATGGCCCGAGCACAGAACCACTGCACGCTGTACAGTGCGTTCCAGTTCTCGAACATTTCCAGGCCACCTGGCCTTACACAGAAGATCAAGTGCCTGACGGCTGAATTGCATCGATTCGCGTCCTATTTCCTTCAAATACCTTCTAAGGACGTAATCTGCCAGCAAAGGAATGTCGTCTCGACGCTTCCTTAGCGGCGGAACTTCTATCTCAATACCATTAATACGATAATAAAGGTCTTCACGGAACGACCCCTCTTTTACAAGTGCCGCAAGGTCGTGATGTGAGGCGGATAGAATACGAACGTCGGACTTGAATGATTTTGTGTCACCGACCGGTTTATAAATTCCATCTTGCAAAACGCGAAGTAGCTTGGCTTGAATACGCGGAGGAACATCAGCAACTTCATCAAGCAGTAGAGTTCCACCATCGGCAAGTTTAAGAAGCCCGGGTTTATCCTGATAGGCACCGGTAAACGAACCTTTCTTATGTCCAAAAAGTTCACTCTCCAGCAACTCTTCACCCAGGTTTCCAGCGAAAAGAGCCAGAAACGGCTTCTCACTACGCGGACCGGAGTAGTGAAGGGCTCTTGCAATAAGCTCTTTTCCGGTTCCCGATTCACCTCTTATCAAAACGGGTAAATCTGTGGGAGCAACACGTTCCATCAGAGCAAACACCTGCTCCATGGTCTGGGAGTCACCGATAATTTCATTAAAGGAATAACGCCCCGCTTGCTGACGTAGCCGTTTGTTCTCAACCTTTAATGCGTTAACGGTTAGCGTGCGGTCAATGGCTTGAGCTGCGAGGGCTCCATAAATTGAAAGTGCTGCAACGGAGGATTCAGAAAAATCATTGGCACCCAAATGGTTATCCAGATACATGGCGCCGATAGTCTTTTCACCTAGAATAAGGGGCAATACACAGATTGAACGGATGTCGTGCATTATGATCGATGTTGAACCGGCAAACCTGGGGTCTTGTTTTGCATCTTCTGCTAAAACAGGAGTTGCAGTTTCAATGGCTTTTGTCAGAGTGCCTTGGCTGATTTCATTCAGAATATCTTTCTTGTCTACCTTAAATCCCGTTGAGGTCTGAATATCAAATTCGTTATTCGAGGACAAAAAAGCGAGAAAACCCCTTTCAGCATTAAAGGTTGTCATTGCCTTTTTAAGTATTACCTCGAGGATGTCATCGGGCAGAGCATTCTCGTAAATGGATTGTCCAATTGCAAGCAAACCACCAAGCAGGGGGTCAGTGTTTTTTGGCGTGGACATCTTTTCCTCTCTAATAATGGCTCTATTCGGTGGTTCTTACAATAAAAAAGGCGTGTTCGCTAACTGTTTCATTTCCCTTGTCGTCTATTACAGAAACCGTCCAGTAATATTCGCCGCCCAATGATAAAGGCTGGGAAACAGGAACGCTGTCAGTTGTGTCGCCTTGAGCAGAAGTCCGTTGGATGTTACTCCGTTCAAATACAACTTCCGACGGGAACCTGCGAACAACAACGGAATAAGTGATGTCAAAACGGCTGGAATATTCCATCCACTCCAGCGTTGGGGTACGGCTGGTTGAATCTGTATAGCCAGGCGAGCCGGCCGCTTTTTTTGGATAAACAATTTCGGGTGAATCTTCTAACACGCGAACAATCATCTCTTTTTCACTACGTGTTACATAACCTTTTCCATCAAATATATATGTGTAAAAGGATCCGCCTATGAAGTCGAAGACACTGTAACCATAATCTTGTGGATCAAACGAAAAAGAATAGAATTCCCCGCCGGAATTATAATCCATATCAAAGCGTAGCGTATCATTTACTTCCAGATGGACTTGTGTGATATCATCGGGATCATAAAGCCTGGCTTCGGCAATAGATAGAATCTTATCCTGTTGGGAAAAGGGGGTGTCTTCAGGAATATGTTTTGTCCTGACCCGAAAAGAGTTAATTGTCGTCGGGTTGTCAGGATCTGGATAGATGATATTTCTGTCTGTTCCGGGGTCATTTGGGTTGTCCCGCGGAGCATCACATCCAGGAAAAAAAGAGAAAACCAGAAGGAGTATAAAGAATATTGTCGCTATTCGAGTCGTCATAATAAGTATCCTTTTTTTCTCAGCTGTGCATAACTTACACACCTTTCGCAGAATGAGCAAGCTTTTCGTGTTTCTAACCCATTGGTTTAATAGTTTTGGCTCCAGCGTTTTTGTTTAATCACACGTGTTACAGCCAAAAGGAGTGAATATCCGCGGAGAAATAGAATGAGGCACGATTTTTGTCTTTTTCTCCTGTGATTTAGAGGACTCGGTAATAGTTGCTAATAATAGCGACTATTCGTAATATACCCGGCTAATAGAGATAAAGATTCTTACTAATAGAATAGCGCTAGGTCATTCTGAGGAGAAATCATGAGAGGTTTTGGAGTATTGGGAACACTGCTGTTAGCGTTAATCCTGGTCACCGGTAATGTATTTGCATCAACACATTACCTTGATGATACGGATACTTCCGAAAACGGTCTATTCAAAATCAGTGGAAGTATGTCAGGAACACTCGAATTTGAATGGAAAACCAACGCTGTTGAAGTCAACTACAATGAAGACAACAGTGTCGCCTATTCTATAAATGCTGAACGTATGCTGTCCAGTGAATCCGAAGTTCCCGTTGCGGGTGGATTGGTACGTTTGCCTTGGGGCTATAACGGAAGCCTTTCCGTTAAATCGGGTCTTCTTACAAAATTTGATGCTGAAAATGGATTCACAGACCAGATGGCAATTGGTGACGCATCTTTTGACATCTCAGCTGTTGTTGAATTGGGAAGTTCAGCAATTTTCAGAGATATCACCGTCGCGCCATTGACAATTAAGCCTGTCGTCAATGACGACTTGGGTAATACCTGGATCGCCAGCGTGCTGGAGTTTGAAGTTCAAGCGACAGAGCAGATCAACGGGTTTACGAAATCACAACCACAGCGTCCGGTTTCCAGAGCATTTTACCCCATGTATCAAGGTTCGCTGCTCAACGATTTGGACGAAATTGGCGTCCGTTTGGCCGAAACCAAAGGCTCCTATGTGATTTTTGCCTCAAACGCGTTTGCTGGAGCGCTGCATAACTTTGTCGAATGGAAAAGGCAAAAGGGCTACAATGTTGTCTTAAACACCTACGACGAAGCGCCCGGCTTCAACGAAATGCGAAACCAAATTGTCAATTATTATAACACCCTCGAACCCCAATTGGAGTATGTACTTCTGGTTGGGGATGAAAACAGGGGCGGTACTTCAGCCATTCAGTCAGAACGAATTCAAAACCCGGGTTTCCCGTCAGAAAACGATGTAACTGACTGGCCCTACGTCTTTATTGAAGGCGACGACTATTTTCCTGAAGTCTTCATTGGCAGAATGACGGTTGAAACTTCAAATGAAGCCTATAACGCTTCATCGAGGGTTGTCGATTACGAAAAGAACTCCGAAAGTCTTAGCCAAGACGATCCTTATTGGTCAGGTGCAGCACTGGTTGCCGCAAACTGGTCTGAAGGCGGCGCCACACCACTCACACCCGTTGCAACAACCGAATGGTTATACGAACGGATGAGAGAAGGTTGGGGAATTCATGACGCTACCTTGTTGCCGTGGCATCAGGGTGGTGAACAGGCGACTGACGTTGATGTAACTAATACCATCAACCAAGGGGCGTTGTTCGTTACCTATCGTGGTTGGGGAAATGCTCGCGGTTGGGATAAACCCGACTTTGACTACCTTGACGTTGAAGGTCTAAATAACTATGGCAAGCTACCAGTTGTTACCTCTTTTGTTTGTAACACCGGCGACTTTGGAAATGCAACTTATTCAACATGTTTTGGCGAAAGCTGGATTGTTGCCGGTTCAGCCAATAGACCAAGGGGTGCGGTTACTGTTATTGCCCCATCTGACCTACATACCAGAACCAAATATAACAACGCATTGTTGACAGGTTTCTATACAGGGTTGTTTGATGAAAACCTGTCAAGCATTTCTCAAGCATTGCTTCGTGCAAAACATGAATTATTCATGGGCTTCCCCAACGAAAGATCCTCAGGAAGTTTTGTTGAATTTTATTATCACGTTTACCATGTAATCGGTGACCCGGAACTTACGGTTTGGAAGGGTAGTCCTTATGACTTAACAGTCACAATGGACGAAAACATTCCGCTTGGTCAAGACTATCTGGAAGTACATGTCGAAACAACCCACAACGTTCTTCGTGATGGATATGTTCAGGTTATTCAAGGAGAAAACGTTTTTGCCGGTCGTTATACAGACGCAGACGGAAACGCATATATCCCACTTGATGGTTTGGCAGAAGGCGACCTTCAGGTCACGATCACAAAGCAAAGATGTCAACCCTACATAGACACCGTTCAAGTTGCCCAGCAGGGCGATTTCTTAAGTGTAGATGGTTGGAGTGCAGGGGTTGGTCCTGTTTCGGTGGGCGTGAACACTGACCTCACAGTTACCGTGAAGAACGATGGAACGAATAGTGCTACTGGAGTAACTGGCACCCTTAGTACAGCAAACACCGAATTGGTAACCATATCCACCGCTGACGCCACGTTTGGTGATATTGCAGCAGGTGGCACTGAAGACGGAGCGTTTGTATTTACCCTGAACGATTATGTTGAAGACGGTCAGGTGCTGGAGTTTGATCTATTGATTGAAGACAACGGATCAAATAGCTATAGCACAAAAATCTGGATCCCCGTAAGTGCAATGAACCTTCAGTATGTCGGATATGAAGTGGAAGATGGAGAGGTTTTTGAGCCGGGAGCAACGGCAAATATAACCTTTGATCTTCTTAATATTGGTTCACTGCAAGAAGAGGGAATGACTGCAACATTGATCTCGTGGGACGAAGTAATGAGTGTGACTTCACCTACATCTACGCTCAACTTCCTCGACGCTCAAGGAAACGCTCAGGCGGGACCGTTTGAAGTTACTATAAGCAGCGAAACCTACGGTGGTCGTGTCATTAATATGGCCCTGGTTCTTTCGCTGGATGGAACCACCCACGACGCTCTGCATTTTGCCTTGCAACTGGATGGTGCATCTCAGGACGATCCCCACGGACCAGATGCATATGGCTACTATGCCTATGATAATATAGATACCGACTGGGACGAGGCACCTGAGTATACATGGCACGATCTGCACAACCAGGAAGGTGCTGAAATTAGAGGTTTGACAGACGACGACAACATCTGCCTGTCATTGCCCTTTGATTTCCAATTCTACGGCGAAGTCTACGAAGAAGGCAGCACCATAACAGTCAACTCAAACGGCTGGATGGCACTTGGATGGGAAGAGGATTACACAGTCAACTTCTTCCGTAACTGGCACATTCCATCAACACTCGGACCACACACGCTTATAGCTCCGTTCTGGGATGACCTTAAACCGCATCCGAACAACGAACGAATCCATATCTACCATTATTATGATGAAGCGGCAGGTGCTCTAATCATCGAGTGGTACGATTCAGTGAACCGTTTTGGTTACAACATTTCAAACTATCCAGAACGTTTCTCAATCGTCCTGTACGATCAAGATGCAATGCCAACGGAAACGGGCGATGGTGTAATTGAATTCCACTACCACGATGTCGTTAATATTGATGAAGACAATAACTACGCGTCAGTGGGAATACAGAATGAGGGACATTCTGTTGGACTGGAATGCAGTTATGGTAGTCTCTATCCAGCATCTGTGGCGCCGCTTGAAGGTGGCAGAGCTATCCGCTTTACTACTGAAGCGCCTGACGCTTTCTTCACAGGTAATAACGGCGAAGATGAATTAATAGCAAATAGCTTTAGCTTGATGCCGAGTTATCCGAATCCATTTAACTCCTCAACCAAGATTCGTTTTAATCTGGTTACAGCAGGAATGGTCAAGGTTGGCATCTACAACATTCTTGGACAGGAAGTTGCCTCTTTGGTTAACAGGGAAATGAAGGCAGGAATGGGTGAAGTTGTCTGGGATCTTGCGGGCAGCGATATTTCATCCGGCCTATTCTTTGTAAAACTGGAAGCTGCCGATGGCACTCTCTGGCAGAAGGTTATGTTCGTGAAATAAGGCTGTTTCAGAAGATAAAAATTTAACCCGGCACTGGTTATACAATGCCGGGTTTTTTATTGGAGGTACTAGTCTGTTTTTACTTTTTTCTCCAAGAAGAAAAGGAAGGCAAAGTAAAGAATAACAGCAACGACCGAGTAAATGATCCCTTGAACCATTGCAGTTGTATTTTCGAGTCCAAAAAGACTCTGCATGAAGTCAGGGAAGAAATTATAAACAAACACAGCCGTTACCAAAATCAGCGGCCTGCCACGAACGACATAGGTCATCAAAAACCAGATAATAGCTATAAATGCAGAAGACTTTATGAGGACAAAAAGCCATTCTTTTGGGTCACCGCCACCAGTGCCTTGGAAAAACAAGGCCATTCCGAGTAGCAGCAAAATACGTAGCCCCGGCATTCTGACCCTCTCCCAGAGATAACCGGCAATAACAAGGAATGACACTCCCACAACCATACCAGAGGCCAAAGAAGCAAGAAGGTTTCCCGCAATAAATGGCGTTCCCAGCCATCCCGGAACACCAAATCCGCTAAACGGTATCCATGATGGCAAGGTCATGCTTAACCATCCCGTTCCATTCTTCAACAACGTCATTAACCCGATTGTTCCAATGAAGGTAAAAACAATATCGAGTTTCATACCGGATGGAGCAGAACGCAATAGTTCGTCTTTTTTCTGTGGATATAGAGTGAAAACCAAAGCGAAAGCCATGAACGCAAAGAGATACATAAAAATGAGACCGATCAGGTTTCCAACGGTCATAGTGGTAAAAAAGACATTCCATTCAAGAACAGGGTTGCTGAAATAATTTCTGTTCAAGCTGTAAAGTTGGTTTGGTATGGAAAGTAACCCGACCAACGATAATGGTATTGCCCATAAGGCAGCCGTTTTCCACGGAACAAGGTTTTTTCGAGCGCGCAAAATCAGTATGGTAATGCCAAAAGCAATAAATCCGGCGATGGAAAGAACAACCAGAATAAGGTGAACCATCTTGAAACCCGTAGTGGATCGTCTTTCGCGTGTCCACTCTTCAGGCACCTTGTAATACGGGTATTTGTGAACAGAAACATAACTACCCGTTATACTACCCGTATAGCGGAACAACGCTTCACCTATATGTCTTTCATCACCAGCGGGTGCTTCGTAAACAAAGAAGTGGTCAAGTCGGTTGGGTCTGTTGTCTTCCCAGTGGGATTCCAGAACCAGGGTTTTCAGGTCTATACCAATCCTGGCAAAGGTTTCCTCAATTAATACTTTCGCGCTGTCCTTGGAAAGGCTGTCACCAGCCATTTTTTCGGGCATTAACACGTTGATGCCCTGGATATCTCCCGACTGTGCATCTATCGTTGCGGCAAAACGTAAGCGGTTACCGTGCGTCCAGGCCCTAACTGCCCATGTTCCCGAACCAAGTGTATTTGAATAAAGGTCGTTAAATTTCTCTATCGAATTTAGTTCCTTGAGCACGTATGCGTGGGATGATGCACCATATCGACCCCCGTTTCCACCCGCATAACCATCAATCAGCATTGTATCGGGGTTTGCCCAGCCAGAACTAAGGAGGGAGTCGCTGAATGTGGCTATAGCTTGCTGTTTGGTTACGGGGTACTCCATATAATCACCAAGCCGATGAGTCGGAGCGATAAAAAATCCCAGAACAAGGATAACTACGAGGGCAATTTTTATCCCATTAGGAATAGGTTTCTTTTCGTAAGAAATTTGCGTTATAGGTTTTTCGATTTCCTCGGGATAAGTAGAAATGGAATCAGAATCCTTTTCCGCGACAATGTCTTTATTTAATAGCCCCTCTTCGGATGTAAAACGTCCGGTCTTCAAATAGGCGATTAACAGAATGATAAGAGGAACGACCAATAAACTTGCACCAACACCAGCCGTTATAATGAAGTAAATGTTGTCACTTCTGAATAAAAGGAAGGCAGTATAAAGTGCATCAACTGTGTAGTGCCAGACTAGTGGCCCCAGGATACCGAAACGGAGGAAAATCACACTGACAATCAAGCCTGCAATTCCCACCTCAGCACCTCGAATCCAGAACGGTTGGTTCGGATAGCCGGCGTGACCAAACCCCCAGATTATCGACGGGATAAAGACAGCCAGCCACAAAAACTTTCCGCGGAACAATTTTTGTAAAAACGGTATCGAAAACATGCGGCTGAGGAATTCTTCGCTGACTGCCGGCATAAAACCAATCATTAAAACAGCCACCCACGGCATAGCAGTATTCAAGAGATTGCTATAAGGAACATCCGCCGGACTCCACGCCCCAAATTTCGAACTGACCATGTAAAAAACAGCTTGATATGCGAAAAAGAACCCGGTCATTGTCACACCAACAATAATGTTGATGAAAGATCGTTTTGTTCTCAGTCCTTTTATTGTAAACATCGTGGGTAGCGATGGCATGTTTGGAAGCTTTTCACGGAAGATCGCTTCAGCACTAGCGGTCAAAAAGGCAATTAAAACACCCGAACCCAGAGCGAGTAGAAGGCCAACACCAAGTTGTTGGGTTAAAAATCCTGACCAGGAATCAGTGGTATTGTATCCATATAGAGTGTTAGGAAGACTGTTTAGTTGATTCAGGTAAACCAGAACGGCAGCAACAGCTCCAAAGAAAATAGCCGTTTTCCAATGAATTTCTTTATGACGGATTTTTGTAATAAAGACATACACAACTGCAATAACAGTCAGGAACATGAAAAACGTTGCGATAGTTCCCGCAAGGTTGTTTAGGCTGCGAAGTTTTGAATAGTCGTCACTCCACGCCTCAGGAACGTGTAGAAATTCACTGTAACCGCCAACCTCATCACCAAGAATTGTGACTCGATATCGATAGTTTGACCCTGGTAGAGGTTCAAAGTCTTTCTTTTTATAGGTGAAATACCAGTCGGCACGGTTGGGCCTGCCGTTTTCAGAGGCCTCCAGTAGCTCTACACTCTCAGGGTCAACACCCATTCCGTTAAAGATAAATTCATCTGACAGAAATTTTGCCGAATCCTCGGGAAGTTCTGCGCCGATGGCGTCCTCATCAATCAGGTGCGAGAAACCGACAATCTCGCCCTTTGGAGAGACTTCAACCCGAAATTCCTCTTTAGTGCTGGGCTTGAACCAACGATGATTCCAATGCCACAGCCGGACAGGATTGCCAAAATACTGTTGAGCTGAATCGAGTCCCAGCTCTTTTTCAAGGTACACCTTGGCTCTACCGCTATAAGAGAAAATTGAGGCATGGCGATAGTCCTGTGGAGGGATAAGGTTAATTGATTGTAAGTAATTTTCTGCAATGGGCTGCGTTTCCTGACGGTTGAATTTAAAGTCTATCGTTGACTCAGGAAAAGCATTGTCAAAATAAGATATTCCAATTACAAGACTTACAGCAAAAATCAAAACACAGACAAGAATTGTGTAATAATCTTTCCTTCCCAACCTTTCGCTTCCCATAATTCCCCCCAGTGACATTTTTAACAATTGTGGTTAATCTGGGTATATTCCGAATAAAAAGAAAGGCTTAGGAGAAGGAATTGCATTTTTTTGGATTGAGAGACGTTTTTTTAATAACATGTGTTTATGTGCCGGGGGGCACAGAATATCTGGTTTTTTTTTATAAATTATCAGAAGACAGAAACGAGCCATTTATAGATATTGCATGAAACAGAGAGGTTGTAATGAAGAAGCAGTGGTGGGTGTTATTGTTAACGGGGTTACTGGTTCTTAGTGCCTTGTTTATTGGCTGTGAAGAAACTGACGACGATGATGATGACTCAACGGGCCCCTCAAGTGAGCTAGACGGCTTGATCGGAACGTGGGTTATGGCGTCAGCCAATGTTGACGGAGTGCCGGAATATTATTCTTCCGTGAACGAATTTGAAGAAAACGGTGATGGCGTTTCCTACTCAATTGTATACGGCGATGAAGACGAATATGAAGAGTGGAACTTCACCTGGGATGACGTTGATGGAGATTTGGAAGTTGATCCTGACGGTTCAGAAGAACCATTTATCGTCGAAGTTGACTTTGTAAATGACAACAAAGTGAACATGGATTACGAATACGAGGGTACCCGCAGCGAGGTTTATTACAGGGTCACCTCAGACCTCGATGACGATCTCTATGGACTCTGGAGTCTTGTGTCAGCAACCGAAGATGGAACCCCAATCCCAGACGCTTCGGGAATGATCAATTTTACAAACGATGGGGACTTTTTCCTTAACCTGACTTACAACGGAGAAGCTTCTGTTGACACCATGACGTGGTCAATTGCCTCAAGCGCCTTGGTTATCTTAGGTGATAGTGATGGCGTGGTTAGTGGACAGGTGATAACCTATTCAATTAGCGGAACAACATTGACCGCACAAGTCCATGACGGCGAGGGACTTCAGGTTAATGTTTTCGAAAAATATGAAGCTGGCGATATTGACCCCGACCTGGTTGGTCAATGGATGACTTACACCATGATGTCCGGTGGCGAGTATAGCGATTTTCGTGAAACAGTAGTTTTTAATGATGATGGAACAGGTGTCAGTTATCACACAGACACAGATACTGAAGACTACGATACTGAAATTACGCAGTTCTTATGGGAGGTTGTTGACGGTGACTTGATTGTTGATACCGAACAAGATGACCCCATAACCATTGACTACACAATCCAAGACGATCTCTTAACGCTTGATTTTGTAATGGAAACAAACCCGGTAACTGAAGTTTTGGTCAAATGGACAGATGAACTGGATACAGAATTGGCCGGTGAATGGATTATGACGTCAATGACCGTAAATGGCATGCCCGAAGAGATTGGGTATAATCTTACGGTTATCAATGACGATGGAACCGGGGTGTATACATTTGACGAAGGAGAAGATGAATATACGTGGTGTGTCAATGGCGACAAAATGCTTATCTCAAGCGACGAAATGGTTGGCTATGTTGGTGACTACACTGTTACTGAGGAAGAATTTGTTTTCACCGAATACCACGCGGATGGAGAAATTGTCAGTACATACGAGCCCTTTACTCCCGGCGAAGATCTTGATCCAGACCTCTTTGGTACATGGATTGGAAGTACCCGGTATGTAGACGGTTCAATTATTGACGGGTATAGTATGATTGTACTGTATCCAAACGGAACCGGAATCTTCGCATTTGAACTTGAATATCCTGGAGACTGGCAAGAATACTATCACAACGTTACATGGACTACAGACGAGGGAACACTGATCCTTTATGAAGGACAAACAATCCTGCATAGCGTGGACTATGTTGTGAGTGGTGATCACGCTGCAACAGGATACACGGACGAGAATAACCAGGTCTTCGAACAGACTTTTTACCGAATGACAGGGGATAACCCGTCGGATCTCGTTGGAACGTGGTTGATGCAATCCGAAACACTTGATGGTGGACCAGATGTAATGATGTCTATGGCTGCCACTGTCGAACTGGAGGCAGAAGGTAGCGCGACGATTTATGTGATGGAATATGACGAAGAACTGGAAGAAGACATTATTGTAGAGTACTATGGAGAATGGTGTGTTGCAGACGGCTACTTCCTGATGCGATTCATGGACGAAGTTGAAGAATATATGGTTGCAGAGGCAATTGAATACGAAATGCCGCAATCGAACGTTCTTGAACTGACCGACCCGCGTGACGAGGGCGAATATATCTTCACTTATCGTAAATTTGTAGGAACAGTTGATCCCGATATGGTTGGTACCTGGGTCGGATATCTGATGACCATGCAGACAGGTATGGGGAATTGGTCAGATTCAGAACAGACACAAACGATCGTTGCAAATGCAGATGGAACAGGAACGACATACTCAGCATATGAAATGGGTGAAGACGAGAATCCCGGCGATTACTACGAATATGATGAAGTCGATTTTGTTTGGCTGGTCAGTGACGGATTGCTCTTGGTTATTGATGATGACGGTTATGGTAGCGTTATGCCCTATACCCTGGACGGCGATTTCATGGAAATGACCATGACCGAGAGCGAAATGGATATGCGCTATACAATCGTGATGAACTGGGTCAGGGCCACTGGCGAAAGTGATGTCGCCCTGTTAGGCGAATGGGTGTTGACCGATGTATATGAAGATGGTACCTCTGTTGGCGTTGAAGAAAACATTACAATCACCTTCAACAATGACGGCACGGGGCTTTACGTAGAAGCGGAAGAAACCGGAAACTTCTCGTGGACAACATCAAACGGCTACCTTGTGATACATATTGATGACAACGAATCACCTGACAACTTATTTGAAGGAATTGAATACAGCGTTGAAGCTGGTGAGTTCAGGGTGGTTGAGTACAAGGTGGATTATTCAGGAATGCCAAGGACGATTGAGGTTGTTGAAGTGTTTACTCAACCCACAAGATAAAAAAGACCATAATAACAGCGCCCGCCTCTTGGTTGAAGCGGGCGTTTTTTATTCTATTCACCACCGCCGGGTTTACCACCAGGGTGGCTACCACCACCCATACCGTGTCTCTTTCCAGAGGGAGCGGCAAGAACAATGCTTGTGGTATGCTCTGTGCCATCTCTCAAATAACCAACCTGAATTGTGTCACCAGGTTTTCTGCGTTTTAAAACGAAGGTGAAATCGTAAATGTTGTCAACGATGACATCATCCATCTTGATGATAATGTCCATGGCCTGAAGCCCGCCTATATCTGCGGGAGATTCAGCCCTTACACCCTGAATACGGAAGCCGTTCAGGTCGTCGGGCTGAGAGAAGTCAGGAATTGTTCCCATGCTGACTTTCAGACCACGACGCCCACCTCGTTTCGGTGGGGTTGATTCTTTGTAGATCAGTTTGGTTTTATCCAGACCGGACAGGTAAACGAGGTTCAAGGAATAATCCAACACGTTGACCAAATCAATGCTGTTGATCTTGTCTATATCATCTCGAGTCGTATGGTAATCGTCGTGTAGCGTTCCCATTAGGTGGATAACCGGAACCCCTTTGGTGTAAAAGGATGTGTGGTCAGAAGCTCCGTAGCCACCGCCTGTATAGGATAGCTCAAGCTGGGTATTCTTGGCAGCATCCGAGGCCATTTCCACCAAGCCTTCGGCGCTATGCACGCCGTAAGCCGTAAGTTTGTGGCCTTCAATTCTGCCGAACATATCAAGGTTTAACATGAACTTGATGTCTTCGAAATCGTCGGGTGGGTTGTTTACAAAATGGTTTGAACCTACCAGGCCAACTTCTTCAGCGGTAAACGCAACAAACCAGAGGGTCGGTCCCACGTTTTCTTTACTGGATAAAACTCTTGCCATTTCAAGAAGGACAGAAACTCCAGATCCGTTGTCGTCTGCACCGTTATGAACATCGTAAATACCGTATTCGCGTGTGCCGTTTTGGCCGAATCCCAAATGATCATAATGGGCACCAATAACAATAATTTCGTCCTTTTGTCCAGGTAAAACGGCCCCAACGTTTGAGACAGGGATTTCGTTTCGATCCAGTTGTATTGAAAAAGAAACCTTGTCCTCGCCGAGGTCCATGCTGCGAGGGGTTTCGTTCAAATCAATCGAACGTTTTGCCTTTTCGGCGTCCAGCCTTGGGGCCAGCATACTAATTGCCGAATGGGTGACATAGGCGGCAGGAATACCGGAATCACGATAGGGCTCATCGGTGCGAGGATAGGGGATTTTGTCCCCAATGAGGTTGTCGGTGATAATCAACAGGCCTATAGCGCCGTGTGTTTTCGCGTTGATGACCTTGGACCGTAACATAAAGTGGTCTGTGTCGGCTTCTCCTTCAAACTTCGAATCAGCTTCATCTTGTGCGGGTTCGCCCTCCAGCACAACCACAATTTTTCCATCCACATCAATTTCTTCGTAGTCATCATAATCGTATTCAGAGGCGGAAATTCCGTAACCGGCGAAAACCAGAGCTGTCTCAATTTCGCCGTTACCAGAAAAGCCAACCGGCATGTAGTCAAACCCAAGGCGCAAACTGCTGTTTTCGCCACACTCGATTCCGCATCCGTCAAGCAAGGTTGCGCCCCAATTCATCGTAAAGTTCTGTTGATACGAATCAAAAAAGAGGGGATCTAAACCATAATCTAGAAAACGACGCTCAATGTATAGTGCGGAAGAATCAAGTCCTGCCGTGCCGATTCCGCGACCGTCACGTAGATCAGATGCAAGGTAAGCGATATGTGTTAACAGGCGGGATTCTTCATCCCACGGCAAATTGTTGTCAGGAAGTTTGGCACAAGAGGTTGAGAATATAGAAAATAGAACAATGAACACTAGAAAATGTTTCATAAGAACTCCAAAGTTCAGCTTTTAGTCGCTGTCAAGATGGTTGCACCTACCGGCCCTTTCCAGCGAGTACCGTCAAAAGATAGTCCGGGATCATCCAGACATAAAGACCAAAGTTTGTTATAAAACTCTTCACCGGCTCGTTTGCGAATTCCGCGAATGTGGGGAAGAACCTCCATCGTCTCACGTAAATCTTGAACCGAATCAAACTCCCAGTGGGCGTTCAGATGTGTGAGTTCAACGTCGGAAGCACCTGTTTCTCTAAGAAAAGAGAGGCTTTGCGCCTCCCAGTCGGAGTCGGGTCGAGGAGAGAGGGTGTGGGATGCGCGGTGCAATGAAACAAGCGGCCCCTCTTTGCCAATCGGCGTTGGGGGGAAATATACAGCAAAGATCTTTCCACCCGGAACCAAAGAATCGTACTGAGATTTAATGGCTTCAAAGGAATAACGAACCAGATGAACAGTAAAATAGGAAACGGATGCAAAAACAGACTGTACGGGAATAGCGGAAATGTCCCCAAGAAAGTAAAAGGGTGCGTTATAACGAGTCTTTGCGTTTTTTACCATTTCAGGCGAAATATCGGAGGCGAGAATGGGGGAATTTGGGTAAACATCATGCAAAAACTTCAACTCAAAACCAGGTCCTACACCTGGGACATGAATACATTCATTCTTTGGGTTCAGGGGAAGAAATTCTTTTGATAGATCGAAAAATGGGCGATTAAGCCCAATCCACTTGGCAAAGTATTCGTTGGCAGACCGACACCACCCTGTGCCTGAAACAGAGCCTATCTTTTTGTTATTTAACATCAGTTACACTTTTCGTTAAATAAGTATTTTTATAGAAACAGCCAAAGAGTTGCGCGTCAGAGCACCGCTTATTAACAAATACGCATATACCGCTTAACAAATAGAACCTAGTTGATATAACGGATACTCCACTCTGCCATGCTGCGGAGTAAAAACCAGTCGCTTTCATAATCAGATAATTCATGGCCAAACCCACCGTCATATAGAGGGTTGTCTTCTTCAATCTCCGGGTGAACGTTTAGTAGGCCAACTCTACCCATTCCATAATCAAAAATCACCGCTGCAGGTGTTCCTGTTGTATTAAGGCGGGCAATTGTCTGAGCATAGGGTTCCGTGATAACCCAACTGGGTCCATTGTAGTATAGAACGTCAATCAGATCAGGATAACTGATGTTGAAGCGCGAGTCTTCGATACTAACCCGTGTCATAACCGGTTGATCAAGCGGGGCAATCAAATTGATCGGACCTTCGGCGCTGCCCCTATAGAGGTCAATTGGGTCATCAACAAAAGAACTGCCCATCTGATCAAATATCATTGTATCCGCGGCAAGGTAGGCACCACCACTAATTCCAATGAATCCGCCACCTGAATTTAGCAAGCCTTGAATTCGCATTTTCCCTGTTGTACCAAGGGCGTTAGCCATCTCCAAAGGATTGCCACCCGGGATAATGATTAAACGGAATCTGGCCAGAGAGTTCTGAACCTGGCTTTCGTCAACCATTTCAAGCTCAAGGGGGAGGGAGTCAAGGGCGGCCATCACTGCCTCGGCGCTGGCTTCCCACGCTCCTATGCCGTTATAAATGGCGATTTTATCCGGAACATCGTCATCATCGTTGCCACCACTACACCCAAGTACAAACGAAAGGGAGAGCAAAACTAAAACTATCAATAGATGCCAAATTTGTTGTTTCATGGAAGTTGTCCTTAGTTGTCTTCGGGCAATGATGATAATAGAAGATTAATATGGAGCCACCTTTCAGGCCAGTCAATGCAACCTTCAAGACTTAACCTTAATCCAAGGGGGCCTGCTCCCCTGAGCTCGACGGGCATATCGTGCAGACGGCCCACCATGTCGGCCAAACGGATTTCAAAGTCTTTTCCGCCGTATTCTTTAACAAACGTCAGAAAAACAACATCTTCATGTATTTCAATTTTTGCCACTCCAGCGATCACCGAATAGATTTGACTTGAAACAATCTCAAGCAAATTACTTACGACTTCGGGCAGCGGACCGTAGCGATCACGCAACTCTTCACGCATGGTGTCGACGGTTTCTATCTTCTGGGCACGGCTAAGCCTCCGGTAAAGTTCCACTCGCTCTGATCCGTCCGGTACATAATCGGAAGGCAGCAGAGCGTCTACGGGAGCTTCAACCTTAATTTCGTTGGAGTCGCGTTTAGGTTTCGTGGGTTCAGGCAAGCTGGCAACACCTTCGCTATTCAAACGTTGCACAGCGTCTGATAACATTTCTGTATACATCTCGAAACCAACAGTGTTGATATAACCGCTTTGTTCTGCGCCAAGAAGGTTTCCTGCACCCCTGATTTCAAGGTCACGCATGGCAATTTGAAAACCACTGCCAAGGCGAGTGTGTTCAGAGATAGTCGACAACCTTTTACGTGCATCAGCAGCGAGTAAACTGCGGGGAGGTGTCAAGAGATAGGCAAAAGCCTGCCTGTGGCTACGACCAATTCTACCTCTTAATTGATAGAGCTGAGCAAGACCAAAACGATCAGCACGATTGACAATCATTGTGTTTACGTTTGGAATGTCCAACCCCGACTCGATAATCATCGTACAGACAAGAACCTGAAACTCTTCGTGCATGAATCCCTTCATGACAGCTTCAAGTTCTTTTTCCTTCATCTGGCCGTGAGCGACTTCCATCTTAACGTTGGGAAGAAGGATTTCAAGCTGGTGTTTTATGTTGTGGATTGTTTCAACACGGTTATGAACGAAGTAAACCTGTCCACCACGGCCAACTTCCCGAAGAATTGCTTCCCGGATCAGTCTTTCATCAAACGGAGTAACCTCAGTTTCTATGGGAAGTCTATCTTGAGGTGGTGTACTGATCATGGACATGTCCCGAGCACCCGCCAAGGCCATATGTAAGGTTCTGGGGATGGGTGTCGCGGACATGGAAAGGACGTCAACAGAAGCACGAATGCTCCTCAATTTCTCTTTATGCTTAACACCAAAGCGATGTTCCTCATCAATAACCAGAAGGCCCAAATCCTTAAACTTGATGTCTTTTGATAAAAGGCGATGGGTTCCAATTACAAGGTCGACCTCTCCCTTTTCAAGATCATCGAGAATAATTTCCTGACGCTTTCTTTGCACAAACCGGCTAAGTACTTCAACGCGGATGGGATAACGCCGCAATCGCTCTATAAATGTCGTGTAATGTTGTTGGGCAAGGATTGTGGTTGGGACAAGAATGGCAACCTGCTTTGAATCCTGAATCGCCTTAAAGGCGGCACGAACCGCCACCTCTGTTTTACCAAACCCCACGTCGCCCACAAGAATACGGTCCATGGCGACAGGTTTTTCCATATCCTGCTTAACCTGAAGGGAGCTTGTGGTTTGGTCGGGTGTATCTTCGAACTCAAACGCCGCTTCCATTTCCCGTTGCCAGGGGGTGTCGTCTTGAAATGGGAAACCACCTTCAATTTGACGGCGTGCATAAATTTCCAGGATTTCTTTTGCGAGCTTTTCAACAGCCTTTTTGGTTCGCTCATGGCTGCGGGTCCAGTCGGCTCCACCTATTTTCGAAAGCTTAGGCTCAGCACCTTCGGTCCCCTGGTACTTCTGCAATAATCCAAACTTGTCAAGGCGGACATAAACCTTAACGTTATCCTTAAACTCAATCTGGACACATTCTCGTTCAACACCACCCACTTTGATGTTTTTTAGACCAACGAATCGTCCGATTCCAAATTCAGCATGAACAACAAAATCGCCCTGCTTGAACTCTTCAAAGGTGGCAGGATCAACTCTTCTTTTCCGTTTACGGAAAGGAGCTGTTCGTTTGTGACGGCCAAAGATTTCATGGTCAGTTAGAACGGCGATGTGTGCATCCGGCCATGTAAAACCGCCGTGAATGGAAGCAACCAGCACTGGTGGAACACGCTTTAAACCCCCATGTTCATCCAAAAGCTCCTTAATTCTGTCAACCTGACTGGCGTTATCACAAAAAATAAATGGCTGGTAATGGGTATCGTGCAGATTGTTTATGTGAGCGACAACGCGGTCCAGTTCACCGAGGAAACTTTCGTGGGCGATCGCCTGAAGGTTTACAGCACCCTTACTCGGGGCAGCGGGTCCTCGGTAGACCAACCCTCTTCTTCTTTCCAATTCTTCATGTAACCGTTCGATGGAAAAATAAATATCAAGGGGTTCAGGTGTTTTTCGGTCAAGTTCAAGATTCTTGCGTTTCTCGTACTGGTATTCTATCTCTTCCCAGTGACGGTCCAGTCCGGCATTTATGGAATCAGGGTCATTATAAAAGACTTTGGTTTTACGAGGTAATAATTCCCACAAACCGACAGTGCCCATAGACTTTGATTGCTCACCGGCATAAAACTGAAGCGATTGAACAGGATTTAAAGAACGCTGGGTTTCTGGGTCAAAGGTTCGGATTTCCGAAATTTCGTCACCCCAAAGTTCAAGACGATAGGGCTCAGAGGCAGAAGCTGGGTAGATGTCTATAACAGAGCCGCGAATGGCAAATTGCCCGGGTTCTTCAGCACGAATCTCGCGATTCATTCCCGATTCAGCCAATACCAGTGCTAAAGCATCCCTGTCGATATCATCACCGACCTTTATCTCTACAAGCCGTTTTTTCTGTATACGTAGAGGTTCATACTTTTCCAAAAGAGAAGCAGGAACGGCAATAATGACGTCAAAGTCACCGTGAAGTAGTCTTTCAAAGACTCCGGCTCGTTCATCAAATCGTGAATTATGATGATAGGGATCATAGGGAATAGTGAATTGAGGGGGCAGTAAAAAAACCCTCTCTTCTCCAAGAATTGTCCTTAAATCATCACGAGCCCTTTCGGCATGCCTGATATCGGGGGCAATATACAAAAAGGGACATTTGTGCTTGATAATAGCAAGGGCTACCAGAACGGAGGACATGGACCCGGGGGCGTTGATAAATTCCGTTCGGTTAACAGAAATATCTTCCAAAGGTGAAAGTAAATCCACCAAAGGCCTTGAGTGTTCTATTTCGTTAATGAACGAATCCTTCAGATCCGCTCTTTCACGCAATTCAATGTCAGGAGTCATCGTTATAATTGGTTCCAATCCTAAGGAAACAGAGATAGCCCCCAGGTATTAAATACAAGGGGGTAAAAACTTGGCTGAAGGGTAGTTTATTTACCAATAAATTGCAAGATAACTTCACGCCTTCTGGAGCGATTGTCCCAATCAAAAACTACAATTTGTTGCCAGGTACCCGTTTGAATTCGGCTTTGAAAAAACGGAACACAAAGTGATGGGCCCATTATCGTGGCCCGAACGTGGCTGTGTCCATTACCATCATGCCATGTTTCATCGTGAAGATATGGTTCCTCGGGGTTAGAGGGAGCAATTCTTTCCATGGCCGTGGGCATATCTTTTTTTAGTCCGGGTTCAAATTCAATTGTAGAAATCGCGGCTGTTGATCCAGGACAAAAAATGGTGACATTACCTTCAATCATACCGACACTACCAAGCAAACGGGTAACGTCCGGAGTTATGTCCAGCATATCTCCGTTTCCGTTGGTGGCAATTTCCAGGATACGGGTTTCAATAGTTACTTGATCTGAACCGCCTGCACCGGGAGAAACGTTCATTTCTTCCCCTCACAAATTGTTATAAATACCGCACCCATACTTCCACAAGAAACTCAATCGTTGACACCGGATTGCCGGAATACTCCTGAAAGGTCTGCCAATCAGTATCAGCACCGCCATTGGAAAAGCCAACGCCGGAGAAGTTGTCGGTTGCAAACGGATATACATCACGCACATAAGTTCCGATTGCCATATTGGTCGTGTCCGAAGGTGTATCGGAACGGAAGACAACGTGATATCGATTGTCTGCAACTAATGTGTCTGGGATATTAAATGTTGCGGCATGGAATCCAACACTTTCAAGGTCGGTGGCTTCCAGTGTTGTTGTTGAAGCATCACTTAATATGGTTGATGGATATACACCGTTAGATTTGAAAAGTTCAACAACGATATCTCTGTCATAATTCATCGTCTCGATTGCCAGTGAGTCAAGGTAGAAACGGACAGAATCAACAATACATGTTCTTTCAATATCAAAACGGATAAAATAATCTGCATAATCACCCGACTCGTTGGTGTCGGGTATAGAAACAGCATTTAATGAATCCGGGTTCCAGTGTCGAAGAACGCCAACACCACTTGGGGGTAAAAAATCAACCTCAAAAAGAATAGGTGCCGAACTGGCAAAATTACCCTGAAGGTCAAAAGCCTTTACCTGGAATGTATGCGGACCGTTCTCTATCGAGAGTTGATCAAAATCAAAGAGATAGGCGTAGGGTTCTTCAAAAACAACAGCGTAAGTCGTATCGTTAATACGGTCGGATCCATCCAGCAAAAAATGAACTCTGTCGACTCCTGCGTTGTCAACGGCCGATGCGGAAGCGGTGAAGTTAGTACCGATTGTTGCTCCCGGTGTAGGATAGTCAAGAACGATAGTTGGAGGGATGGCGTCAATGCTGGATCCATCAACTCCGGCAGGCCCTTCTTCACCCGTACAGGATATTAAAAGGAAAAAACCGGTAATAATTAGCAGAATAAAAAGAGATTTCTTCATCACTCGGTAGCTCCCCTGCTAATGCTTGAATCGATCAGCTCGGTTGTTCCATTATTGTATGCAACACGAACACGAATATTAAAGTCCGGCGTACCGTCATAGTGAGCTTGCATCGTACCCCAAAGACCATTTGACTCTTTTTCGCTGGATCTATGTTCGGTTTCATCATCCAACGCAATAGGATTCAGATTTATTACTATAGGTAGACCCATATTATCATTCATTAGTTGGGTGTATTCATCTTCAGGAGGGCTAAACCCAGCGTGAAAATCACCCGCAAATTCCAGAGTTGAACTTATATCAGAAAAATCTACAATAGTCCAATCTCCATCAAACTCGATATTTTCACTGGCAACAAAACGAGATACAACTGCCGGTTCAACAGGAAGATTTTCTGCGCTGTCCCATAGATATACATCCATGTCACAAGGTCCGGTTAACACACCACCATCATCGGACTGGATGGCACCTTCCCAGTCACGAAACAGAAAATGAACCTCTACAACCTGGCAGGTGTCCAGTGGTGTAAAACGAACATTCCAGAACTTATCTGAATAGATGTCGGGCAAAGTACGATACGTTTCCTCGCCTAAACCGTGGTAAGCAATTGTCTGCTGCGGAGGTAATGGAAAGTAAAAAATTATCCGTGGGGTACTGAACCCAACGTTTCCGGTATGGTCTACAGCCTTGGCTACAAGGGGATAAACTCCAAATCCATGGCCACTTCCAGCGAGGGTCCACTCAAGATAATAAGGGGCCTCATAATCTCTCGCCAAAGAGTCACCACCAAGGTCGCTATCACCATCTAGCAGGAACTCAACATAACTGATGCTGTCGTTATCCGTTGCAGTGGCAGAGACAAAAAAGGTCTCGGTGTAGACAGTGTCAGTCTCTGTGGGTAAGGTTAACGTGACAATAGGGTCCATAAAATCAACATCTCCAGCCCCTTCACCGGCTGGACCCTGTGGTCCTTCACACCCGTAAAGACAAAAAACAACGATTAACAAAACCGTTAACAAAGAAAAACGACGATTTATGGACGACATGTCGACCTCTATTTTTGTTATGCGCATTATCGCATACTGCTAGTCTTTAAAAATACTGCCATCAGCAAACAAGAAAAACAACAACACCGTCAATGTAAATCAAAAAGGAACAATAAAGTTAACTCTATCTTTATATTATATAACAAACTACACTAGTTCTGGCCTTGGTAGTCAACGACGACTCGAATCGAAGGAACAATGAAACTATTCTTATCGACTCCAGAATAAAGAGGGGTCCATGTCGAGTCGGATTGTTCTTTACCATGCCTGAAAAGAACGTTTTTTAAACTGGGATCGGAATCCACGGATTTTACAATCGAATTAACAGATATTCCGTGGAATGGAATAGGATTTGGCAGAGAAATATTAGCTCTTAATCCAACAAATATTGGAAATTCTGGACCAAATTCCATTTCTGCATCAAAATTTTCGAAATCTGAAAAGTCAGTACTATGCCAATGGTTTAAGTAGATAGGATCGTATTCAACAAGGACAGAGTCAAAGGGAGTGCCAGGTTTACCGTCACTATCTTCTTCATAAAGAATGAGCCAGTAGTCATATTCTGCATTATATAGTTCGTTTTTAGAAAATGTACGGCTTACTTCAATTGATCTAAGGAAACACCTATAGCCAGGAGTATATTTCGTAGCAGTTACATCTGAAATAAAAGTGATAACCGAATCTTCTTCAGTTTCAATACGAATCGTGGTCGTATCAGGGATGCAATATCTGAAGGTTGAATCGCCACTTGTGTTGCAATAAGAAAGTGTGTCAAGTCCAGAACGTAACTTTCGGTTGATCAGGGTCATCGGAGATGTGCTGGTGTTGCCTGCGGTATCCCAAGCCGTAGCGACGAGGTCTAGTACACCGAACGAATTTTGCGCATCGACAAAGTTCCACAGGAAAACATACGGTGAATCAACAACGACGGCACTATCTGTACCGTTTGTTACTTTTCCGGAAACAGAAAAAATAACTCTTTCAACCTCGGTGTCATCAGTAGCATTTGCCACAAGGGTAAGGGTGTCTTCAAACACCTCTTGGCCGGGAGTTGGATAAGACATGGATACTTGAGGAGGATAATGGTCAAAATCCTCGGCATCCTTGCCATCCAGACCAGCGGGTCCGTCACACGAGATCCCAAAAACAGTTAATAGAGAAAAAAGCAGAATGGCTATTAACCCGTTCTTTTTCATGATTAACTGTTCCTGCCTGAGAGATACCGTACCTGTTCACGTAGGTCAGAAAAAGCCCGATCGAGCCCAAGAAATAACGCACGGGCAAAAAACTCATGTCCAAGTACGATTTCGTCGATTGTGTCAAGGTTCACCAGGTTTGCAATGTTCTTGTCGTTTATTCCACCGAAGACAGAAACCTGCAGGCCAAGTTTGTTGGCAGCCAACGAAGCCGATTCAATTCCCTCAAGGTGATATAGAGCGTCGGAACTGTTTGTTGCTGCGGTAAAAGGAGAAACGTCAATACTGACAGCATCAGCATTCAAGTTTCTTGCCTCTTTAACAGATTTGAGGTCCGCAGAAATCATAATGGCGACATCAACGCTCGCAGCGTGAAGCGAAGAGATGTATTCACGCAAGCCGGCGTGACCGTTTGTAGCGACCTCGCCGTTGGACTCGTGCCCGTTCTCAGGTATCAGGGTCACCATGTCGGGTTTTACCTCAAGAGCAGAACGTACGCTGTCTTGATTGACAGGAATTTCAACATTTATATGGCTGTTAGAGGCGGATCTTATTAACGCAATGTCTTTATTTGCCAAATTGCCTGAGGGGCTGACAATGATCCCATCGGCTCCAGCATTATCCAGTAATAACGATGCCGTCAGAGGGTTGGGGTTGCCTGTCCTCGAGCCGGATTTAAACCGCACAACAGGATCAAGGTGAACGACGAGTCTCATTGTATTTCCTTTCAATCAAGTCCAAGTTGAATTGCATGGGATAAGGAAACGAATTCTATCCCCTCTTTCAACAGTCCCGGGACTTTATTTTGTAAAACCTGAAATGTAGATTTTCTTGGGTGACCAATGACAATTACCGGCCGTCCCTTCCGTTTTTTAGCTACTCTGATGGCCTGATCAAGCGCACGTTCGACCGACTCTTGATCTCTATCGTGATCAAGGAAAATATCCCTTTTAAGACCCGGTACCAATTCCTCTTGAGCGGCTTGGTACATTTTTGTTTTCGGATGGGTAATGCTGTCAAGAACGTACCAGTCATGACGGCTACACCAACGCGCTAACCTGGCCATTAGCTCTTTGTCTTGAGTGGCCAGGGATCCCATGTGGTTGTTCAAGCCAATTGCATAAGGCAACTGAAAGCCCGCAGCCATAAATCCTTCAAATTCCTCTTCGTCCATGCTCGAGGATAAAAATAGATTCTCGCGGTTGGAAATTTTTCTGACGGGCTCCATGGGTAGATGAACAATAACTTCCTTACCCTCTGCGTTTGCCTTAATGGCAATACTATCACTTGCCCACAACCCGGGAATAACCGCGATGGTAATCTGAACGGGAAACTCAAGCAACTCTTGCACTACAGGCGTGGACCAATTGTTTCCAAAATCATCAATAATTAAACAGATTTTAGGCTTGTTAACGTCTGACGCCTCCGGTAAAAGATCATCTCCAGCAAAAGCCGGATATTTATCCTCGGGAAAAAGCACTGCGGCAGCAAAAGTGGAATCAGATAGCACCTGTTCATCACGCGATATTAGATCGGATAACTTTAAAAAAGCAAGAAGCAAATAAAACAACACAACCATACCGGCAAGAAACACAACCAGTCTGGTTTTTTTGCTAAGTCTATATTGAATGGGATTAGCCATTAGTAGTCATCCCACCACTCTTTTAAACGAAATTTTCCATCGTCTTCACTCTTGGCTTTGAAACGGGCAAAGCCGGAAATAGGAGATTCCTGGTCCGCACTCAAGGTAAACGTCACAATAAACTCTATCGTGCTATCGGGGAGTGAAAATGTGTCAATGTCTGTGCTGATAGGGCCCCAACTAAGGTCCAGGCGAAGATAATTACGCATTAAGCCGCCAGTGGCTCGAAGTTCAACGTCACGTCCCCAGTTATCATAGCTGCCATAGTCAATATTGTAATAGTGAAATTCAAAATCTCTGGCTATTAAATCAGCGTAACGAAGACTGTCCCTGAACACATAGGTGGATTGAAGATTTCGAAGTAATCCTCCAACCGTTTTCTGGTTATCCCAGACGTCCGAAGACAAACCACTCTCTTCCGGAGCAAATGGATTATAGCATCCAGCAAGAATCAGGAGTAAGCCTGTAGCCAACAAGAAGGATAAAGCAAAACGGCTTAATCCGTTTTTAGTTCTAATGTGTGTGTCAGTTTGCGTCATTCACCACCACTCATAAAACGTTGCTACAAGATAAGAAATGAAAGAGGCAATAACCTGAATGTAAAAAGACAGAAAAAAGATGTGCTATCAAGTTGGTGTCTCAAAAAGAAAGGAATCAACAACAAGATTTTTAATGAGGAAAGATTATAGTACTTATCACAGTAAGTGGTTGTAAGGTTTTTTGCTTTATGCGTATATGTGTATTATTTAATGCTTATGAAAGGTAATCAGAGCTGGGCTCGAAGTTGACTAAAGGTTGGGGTAGGACCACCGGCATCATCTAACCAGGATAAAATCCGCCAACCGCCATCACTCTCTTGCTTCAACACAACTTCCATAATGCCTTCGTAGGTGTGCGGTAACGTTTCACGGGTTGTATGAACTTCGAGTAGATAACTCTCAACGTATTTCGCAGAGTCGGCCCAGAGGGAGGGCTCAAGCAATTGGGTGAACTCCAGGGCAACGGTCGAGTCGGGTGGGAGAAGTGTCGCGGACAGAAGGCTGCGAATAAAGTTGTCTTCCATGTTAAATGTCCAAGAGTCGAAGAAGTCATCGGAGCCGGGGTAGGCGGCGACAGTCGCAGCATAGCTGAATTCACTGGAGATAACATTCAGGTAAAGGTCAGGGTCACGCAATGTCAGCGAGGTCTTAAAAATCGAAAATACCTGTTCCGGGATTAAGGCTATGTCCTCTCCGGTCTGTGAGCCGGTGGGGGCTTCCGGATCACGAGTACTGAAAAGTTCACATGAGGCAAACAGAGTGAGTAACACAAAAAGACCAACCACGTAAAGATAAAATATGGCAGCTTTTAGCGGAATTGACGAAAAAACAATATGCGAAGTCCCTTTTTTGGAACTTCGCATATTTATAACAGATACAGGATAACTATGATTTTCTTGTTTAGAATATCCAGTCATCTTCTGTTTATTATCCAAGATTACGGATAACCTCTTCTGTGACCTCAAGGCTCGTATTTGTGCCATTAAGGTCATAGGTCTTGGCTTTTCCTTCAGCGATGGTCTTTGCAATCGCAACATCGAGCTTGTCGGCAAGTTCTGTTTCGCCTAACCACTCAAGCATCATTTTCGTTGTGATTAACATGGCCATCGGGTTGACTTTGTACTGGCCGGCATATTTTGGAGCGCTACCGTGGGTAGGCTCAAAGACGGCATAGTTGTCGCCAATGTTTCCGGAAGCAGCAAAACCAAGACCGCCAACTAACTGGGCTGTCAGGTCGGAAATGATGTCGCCAAACATGTTTTCAGCTACAAGAACGTCGTAGTCAAACGGGTTCTTTAGAAGCCACATGGTCTGGGCATCAATGTTGGTTTCCCAAAGGTCAATTCCCGGGTAGTTTTTCGCAACTTCACGGGCTGTACGAACCATCAAACCACCGGTTTCGCGAAGAACGTTCGGTTTGTCAACGATTGTGACGGATTTACGGTTGTACTTCTTGGCAAATTCAAAAGCCTGGGTAACGATGCTGCGGCAACCTTTACGGGTCATCACGCGGCAGGACATTGCCATGTCGTTAGCGTCGACACTTTCAAATCGTTTTGCTTTTGGTTGATGTTCCACCATTTTTTCAATCAAGTCGTCTGGGACTGGATGGAATTCGACACCAACGTAAAGGCCTTCCGTGTTTTCACGGAAAACAACAAGGTCAATCCCTTCCTTGAAATTCAAGGGGTTTCCGGGATAGGCTTTGCATGGGCGAAGGTTTGTGTGAAGGTTGAGCTTTTGCCTTAATTGGACGATGGGGCTGGAGTAGACATAACCTTTGTCGCGAAGACTTGGGTCAAGTTCTTCAGCTGCTTCATCTCTGGGCTTGGATGTGATGGCGCCAAAAAGAGCACAATCAGTTTTATCCAATATTTCAAGTGTGCGATCCGGCAGGGGGTTTCCTTCTGACTTCCAGAATTCCCAGCCAATATCTCCATGTACGTATTCCGCATCGAACTTTAATGCGTCCAGTACCAGGCGTGCACATTCCATGACGTCGTTACCGACTCCGTCACCGGGCAACCAGGCGATTCGATGTTTAGCCATTTCCTCTTGCTCCTGTTGTAAGAGGTTTACGTGTATTTTGTTTGTTTACCAGGTAGCGCTGACACTGATACGTTGGGCTGTTCCCAAATCCTCTTGTAGAGGAGTGTAACCGTAATCAAAGCGCCAACTTTCCCAATTCACTCCGAATCCGAAAGATAAGCCTTGTCCTTCGATGCCTCCAACATATCCGACTCTTGCAGACAAGTATTCGTAAACATCTGCCTCTGCACCAACCTTGAGGTTCAGATCATAAGATTCAACCTTTACAACGTCCATCATAATACGTGGTTTAAACAACTGGCTGGAGACTGAAGAAATATGATAAACCATGCCAAGAGAGTAAGTTGCAGGAAGCTTAAATGCTTCTTCATCAATGGCGTCAATATTACCTAGGTTTCTAGCGGAAAATCCAATATCTAGTGAATAATTAAAGAGTTGCGAATAGTAGAGCCCAAAGTTTGAAGCCCACCCGTTGGCGTTATGGACGTAAATAGATTCGGATAGATACTGCACATGAACACCGGCTCTTAGCCGGGATATAACCGGCAAAGCAAGGGTTGCACCAATGGCATAGTTACGGGCATCATATTCACCGATTGGGGTCGCGGAAGGTCGGCTCCGTAACTCCATATCGTATATACCGACGTGAATTGCATCAACAGCAAACCCAATCTTCCCTTTACTGAAGTCACCCGCTAGATACTGGGTAGAGCTTTGGTCAACCCACCAGTCTGCGTACATCACCTCAATACTGCTTCCAGACAGACCGACTTTTGCCGGGTTCCAATAGGAGGCGGTGGCACCGTTTACGGAGGCAGTCATTGCTTCGCCAAGAGCAGCGGCTCGACCACCGGGACCGATTTCCAGCCAAGATGAACCTGGTCTGGCAACAGCTGATACCGTCAACAGTGAAATAAGAATAAAAGCAGATATCAGTTTACGAATCATACAAACCTTCTATTTTTAGTAGTAAAATTTCCAGGAAATAATCTGTGTTGCTTCTGGTGAAACATTTTCTACAACATAAGCATAATCAAAACGAGTCACACCAAAGCTCTTGAGACGAAAATCAATGCCAATACCGAACGTTGGACGGGTATTATCAACACCGCCTCTTAATACAATCCCTGCATTAGAGCTGCTTAATAACCCTGAACCGGAAAACGAACTGTCTGTTCTTTGGATCAATGTCACTTCAACACCAGCCTTGGGACGTAAAAGCTTATCCAGATCAGTCTCGAGGTCAAGATAGGTCTGAAGTATAGCATGAGGAGAATAAGCCAAACCGATACGGTAACGATCCGGGTAATAGTCGGTTTTGGTTGTTCCTTGACTCCAGTAATCAGTTGTATTCCAGCTGTTTTTACTACCCATATCATAAACGGCTGCACCTAAAACAAGAGAGTTCAGGCGATACGGGATGCTAGAATTATCCATAAACGGTCGGAATTGAATACCGGCATCTGCACCAAAAGTTGTTGAGGTCAGTGCCTTGGACCCATCTTCGAGTACATCGCTGAAGAGCGAATAAAGCACACCAAGAGAAATACCAAGGGAAATATTTTTACGCAGTCTTAATCCAAAAGACATGGAAAAACGATTGTCATAGTATCCCAAAGTACCGTATTTGATTCCATCAAAATCTCGCCCTTCGATGTCGTCAGTACCGGCATGAGTCCAGTTAATAGCAATAGCGGCGGGTTTTTCCTGAATCTTCATGTATCGGTCCGCAAGAAGGCGGCGAACATCATCTTTGTTTTCAGGAGAAGTCTCAACACAAAGCTTAAGGCCAATTTCAAGTACTGGAGCCAAAACCCCAACATTGAACATCTGGTTATCTAGTAGAATAGTCTCGGGAATCTCAATTTGGTTTAAGTTTTGGTTTTCATGTTCCCTGTAATAGGTGTAGATAAAATGAATTAGAGAGTTCATGTAATCTCTAACTCTTAGCTCAATATCACCAGACAGACGAAGAGCGTCAGGATAAATCAGCGTTGGGTATTTCGCTTGAGGAGAATCTTTTCGTCCTCGAAGAGGAATAATAGGTTCACTCCAGAACGCCACCTGCTTGATCTGGAAAAGAGCGCTGACGTGAGCCAATTGTCTATCCAGCGAAAGGACGTGGTATCCTGCGTAGACATCATTTGATTGTGAATAGGGGAGACCTGCCGGATTGTAGAAGGCCTGTGTTGCACCATAACTGGCAGCAACACCTGCATCCCCATTGCCTAAGGCAACAGCGCCAGAACCCATCCGCAGAAAGGCGCCGGCATACCCGGCGTAGCCTTCAGCAAAAGTCTGGACGGGGAGTAGCGCCACAAATATCAAGGTGAAACGAAATATATTTTTAATCAGCATGGTTTTTTCCTAGTCCAGAATAAGCAGTTTGCCCCAACGTTCCTCGCCGCCCCCGGCAATACGGAAGAAGTAGACACCATTTGCGATTTCACTTCCTCCCGGGCCTTTACCGTCCCAAGCCTCAGTGTGAGGACCAGCTGTTCGCCATTCATTCTTAACGGGACGCACAACGAGTTCCATGGCAAAATCATAAATCTCGAGGCTAACCTTTCCTGAATTATCCATTTCATATTGGAAACGGAGGGCTGGGTATCGGTTGGGAGAAAAGGGAACCGGATAAGCGTATGCATCAGGCGTAGAGCCTTCTCCCGGAACAGGATAGGTGCGGATTATTCGCCAGCTATTGCCGTAATCAGGACTAACAGCCAAACCTTCAGGACCACCTCGCCAGAGTCGATCTAAAGCGAAAAGAGCGCCATAGACTTCCGGACGGTAGGTTCTTTCGCCGCTTATTGGGTCGTATATGTCGGGAAAAAGACCCCAAGTCTCGCCAAAATCGGTACTCTTATATAAACCGTCATTACTGGCAGCAAAGACTACAGAATCGTCAAATGCAAAGTTGTTTACTAAAACAGGTTCGTTGATACCGCCCAGCACCCTTTGCCACGTGGCTCCAAAATCTTCACTTTTGCTGACACCATTAAATTGGGTTGCATCGGAACCAGAGTTTTGGGTTGATCGAGTGGCTGCCCATAAGACATGTTTGCCACTGGTAGTAATTTGAGCGGCCATTGCTGGGGCCCAGTTTCCGGAAACTGTAGCTTCATTTGTGGAGGAGTGGGTGAAGTGTTGCCAAGTCTCCCCATTGTCGTTACTTAGGTTAATTCCTCCAGCACTTCCTACCCACAACAGGGTGTCCATTACAGCGATACTGAACGCTAGATGATTAAGGTTTGCCTGAACATTAAAATCGTTTGTGTCGGGTGGTTGGTTGACCCAGACCAGATCTTCCTCGGTCATGTCTGGTGATAATTCAAGATATCTCAGACCGCCACCCCAACTAGCCGCCCAAAGGCGATTGCCAAGAAAACCAAGGTCCCAAGTCGTATTCTGAATATTTGTGACCGTTGGTTCAAATTCGGTTTCGTCCAGCGAGTCAATAGGTTGAGGCATCCATAACCAGTTTTCACCGTTATTATCGCTAATAGCGATACCACCGCCTGCCTGAAAATCTCCCAGACCGGTTGTTGTATCAAAGATTGTGGCAGCGGCAACGATTGATCCGAGACCAGGCACAAAAGATGTCACAAGGGCGCTAACACCACCTCGCCCTAAACCATCGGATTGATTAAATGAAAGCCACGTTCCTTCAATAGGATCAGAAGATCCAGCAGTCGGTGTAAAGCGGCCAACACCTTTGTTCGTTCCGACCCAGATGTTCTCATCAAGAACACGGATATCAACCATGTTGTTGGAAGGTAACGTTGACCCTGTGGAAATAGATCGAGATGTTTTTGTGGTTTGTCCCGTTTTCCATGTTTCGGGAACAGCTTGGTCGGCTTCTGCTGAAAACGAAATAGCAAAAGCGATAGCCCACGCCACAGATATTTTAATAATCGTGTTTTTCATATCTATAGAGTCTCCGACGTTTCAGCGACTTCCACAATCTCCTTGCTGATGGGTCCGGTTAGATTTCCAGCACGATCCAGTGCAAAGAAATAGAAAATGTAAGTTCCAAGAACCGGCGGATTTTCGGGGTCTCGCGCCAACGGAAAGTCATAAATAAAATTTCCGTCGTCAGCAACTTCATCTGGTGGAATTCCATAATCGCCAAAACTGAAGCCAAGGCCGTTGTTATCTCTGGTTTCACCGTCAGGTCTTCGGAGAGTGAAATAGACTTTTTCTATATCGCCCAGTCCCTGTTGATCAGACGAAGAGGCGTAGAAAGTGTATTGATTAGCACCCTCGAGTGGAAGTATAACTGTATCGGGAACAACCACATTGAATAGAAGCGGAGGACTATTTTCTATCCACATGTTAAGTGTATCGATGACTGTCTCTTGTTCAAAAACGTCGATAGCTCGAATTTCTACAGGATAATCTCTGGTTTCAAGAGCTACAGCAAAAGTTGAATCGGTAGATAGGGACCACTCGTGATCACCATTAAAAGTGAAGAGCCTGTCATGGGTTTGGGTATCACTTAATATCAGGTGTATGGTTACATCGGTGACTCTGTCATCAGCTTGTTCGTCGGGGTCTGAAACAGTAATTGTCCAGACTTGGGGCTCAAACCCTGAATGTAAACTGTCTGGAAGATCAATGACTTCTATTATTGGAGGCGAATTGACTTCAACAGTCATCGTGTCGAGTAAAAACGTAGTGGTGGTGGCGTCAAAATCCGCTCCAGGATAGTCGTCAAACCATCCTGCATATAGCCTTACCTCATAAATCCCTTCTTCGGCGGCAAAGGCAGAATTAATTCTAAGATTATAGATGAAATCGTTGGGAATCAGGTCACCAGAATACTCTTCTACAAAATCAAAATCAGACTGGATGGGGATCGAGCCACCGTCGTCTAGAAGAGAAACGACATTCGTAGGTTGATCGCCAATTCCAGCAAAAACCTTTGGCTTTTCCAGGCTTCCTGAAAGAACCGCTTCACGAACAGATGCGGGCAAATCAAGCTGAATGGAAACGTTTTTGGCAATTGTAGAACCAAACACCCAGAATGATGGTATCTCGATAGCATCTATTCCGGGAGCCATTGCAGAGGCATCCGGACCAGGATCAACACTGTCGGAGTTATCACACCCGGACAAACCGCCAATTAGCAGAATGGTGCTGATAGCTAGAGAAAAAGTATGTTTTGTGCGGGATAAACGTAGCCGTCCCATAAGAAAAAATTCCCTTCGATTTTACAGGTTTCGAAGATGGAATATTACCACCCTGATAGCAAGCGGTTAGAGACGACCTCACAGGTTTGTTTACGCAGGTAAAAATGCAGCCTGCTGATTTAACAACAGGCTTGTTATATAGTATAACCTCAAGATTATAGCGTAATCAAGCGTAAGATGCTCTAAACAAGCCGGCAAACCAGATATCCATCTTCTGGGATTCAATAAGATCAAACCCCATTTTCTTCATTTCATTGATTAATCGTGATGACTCTTCCTTCTCTCTTACACCCGTGAAAACAACATTCGCACCCTCTTTTAAACAAGATTTCCAATTGGGGAACCCTTGTAGTATGGGTGTCACAAAAATATTGGCAACCATCAAGTCAAACTTACCGGGAATTTTGTAGTCAAGTACATCCACAAGGGAGACTGTTAGTTTGTCAGTAAAACCAAGCAATTCGCCGTTTTCCAAGGTCTCTTGGTAGGATTCCGGTTCATTATCCAGAGCAAGGACTTTCTCAGCACCCAGACTCAATGCACCAATGGAAAGAATACCGTTACCACAACCCAGATCAACAACAGAGTCGCCGGGTTTAACCGTTTTTTCAAGGAAAGCCAGAGCCATTCTTGTGGTTTCATGCTCCCCGGTTCCAAATGCCATTCGTGGTTCGATGTTCAGGGCAATGTCGTTTTCTTCCAACGGAGTCTCGATACCGGACGGGATGATAACAAAATGTTTCCCGGCACGAACAGGTCCAATAGCTCGACGCCAACGTCCAACCCAATCTTCCTGTTCGACCTCATCAATAACAAAGGGGGCGTCGGGCAAAATTTCGGATTCGATTAAAGAATTAATCTTTGCTTGAATCTGCTTTTCTATAGATGGGCTCCATACGTCCTTTCTGAAAAAGACATTGAGATAGAGTCCCACGCAGGTAAATCCATCAGCACCGATTTCAAGCAAAAAATCACCCGCTAGCTCAGAAACAAGGTCGCCACCGGGGATACGGACTACTTTCCAATACTTATTTTTCATTTATCCGTCGTTTTCTTCGTCAGGATCATCAGAGCTTTTCATCGGTTTCTGGGGATCATGGACATTTGCTTCATCAAAATTCCTGCCAATATGAAAGAATGTTCTTCTCTTCGCCCGGGCTCTTTTTTCCGATTCGCTCATTTCACGTTCTACTGGCTCTCTTCGGCGGTCAATGTCCTCGGTAATAAAAACACCGTTGTCGTGGGTAACGTTTATCAGCTTGTAGCGACCGTCACCTGCAAAACAGAAAGAAATCATACCGCTGGTTTCCCACGTCACGTAAAGATGTTCAATATTGGCGGTGGAGACCACAATGCTGTTCACTTCCTGCTTAATATGGGAAGATGAAATTCTAAGGTTCGAACCACCCTTGTCCATTTTTGATTTTGTGAGTTCAACAACCAACAGTTGATTTAATTCATAGTTGCGCAACTCAATAATAAAACCACGGTCCACTTGTTTGGAAGTTCCACGTAGCTGACGAGTAGCCATGGCAATAACGTCACGAATAGAAAGGGTAGAAATGTCGCCGTCAAAAACCTGTGTCGTACTCATAGAGATTCCATTTTGTGATCGAGAATAAGGGGTTCAATTGCATAAGATAGTACTTTTAGGGGGAATCTCAATATGAAATCTTTTTAACGCCTAGTTTTGTAGCTAATTACGCGAGTCACAGTGGCGTGAAGTTCCTCGATTGAAAAAGGTTTTTCAATAAAACCATCCGGGGGAAACCTTGATCCGTCAAGCAGTTGTTTGTAATGGGAGTAGCCGGTAATAAGGATAACAGGTGTATAAATAGCGAGAATTTTGATTTTATTAAGAAGTACAACGCCGTTTAGAAATGGCATGTATATGTCTGATATTACAAGGTTTGGGCGGATTTCTTTAAAAATGCGCAGAGCCTCCATGCCGTCAACAGCTTCGACAACATCAAATCCATATAGTTCTAGTGCTTCTTTAAGAAGATGACGAATCTCGGACTCGTCATCAGCAACCAAAACGACTGGTTTTTTGCGGCTCTTTTTTGCACCTAAAAGACTCATAACTCTCGGTAGTTGTAAAAAAATCCCGAAATATCCGAAACGGGATTAATGATATTTAATTATGGACATAATAGCAATAATTATTTTTAGAGAGACTTCTGGTACATTGTTAAAAATTCAACAGGATTTTCCAATGCGTGCTTGGGATTCTTTTCGGATTACTTTACGTTTCAATATGGATAAAAGATGATGCGGAGAGTTGTTGAATATTCTGAAAAACTATTCCGGCAGAGTGCCTGCCTGTGGCGTTTTTTGTGGTGGTTGCCCGGTTTTCACTCGCGAAAGAAGAACATGTCCGGGGGCTGAAGCCAATAGGGCCCGGTGCGAAAACTGTAAAACCTTTCACCTCTGTTGTGAAAAACGGGGTATAACTCACTGTTATGAATGCAGCATCTATCCTTGTAGAAAGTTTAAGGATTTCGCTGGAAGATGGTTAAAATATGGTCAGGATTTTCTGGAGAATCAGGAACGATTGAAAAAAGACGGAGTGGAAAAATTTTTGGAGCATTACAATTCACAAGTTGATACTGAAAATAAATAAGTTATAAACGAAAGATGTCTGTTTTTAAATAAAAGGCCTAGCTGTATGCATCAATACAAAAAACAAAGAGTGGGGTTATACCTCTTACTGTTTGCCCTACTTTGGTTATCAGGGTGTTCAACAGGTTTTTTCTTTGCGGATAGGACAACACCGGAAATTACACTGGGCCAGCTTGCAGACTCACTTTTAATAGCGCCACTTCAAAAATCAGGGGCTTCTGTCTCTTTATGTGTTTCAACGATCAATGGCGAAACTCTTATTGAACATGATGCTGAAAGGTTGATGGTTCCTGCCTCTGTACAAAAATTAGCCTTGGCTGCAGACGCTTTGTATTTCCTTCCAGAGGACTTTAGGTGGAGAACCCCAGTTTATACTACGGGCGAAGTTGACAGCAACGGAGTACTTCATGGTGACCTGCAAATAACAGGTAGCTGGGATCCATCACTTTCGGGCGACAAACCCTACATGGATTGGCCTTGGCGACATCTGCATTCGTGGGCCGATATTTTATCTGCATTGGGATTAAAGCATATTGAGGGATCTCTCGTCGCTGTTTCAGACATCTATCTGCCCGGTGGATGGGAGGTTGAAGATTTACCTCAACGCTATGCACCCGCCATTAGTCAGTTGACCTGGAACGACGGTTTAATTACGACATGGGCAGGAGGATTTGATAGTTACGAAGTGTGGGAGGTCTGGCCAACAAGACAATGGTGGCAAAATGACCATAAACCAGATAGACTGAAATACGAAGTTGAGGTACAGTCCGATAACTTGAAAAAAGTGTTTTATAGCCCAAAAGGTGACGACAAAGACATTCTTTGGCCAGGCGAAGATAAAACCAAAAGGTGGTGTTCTCCCGACCCGCGCTTACTGACACTGGATGCCTTCAGGCAAGCGCTTCGACAATTTGGAATAACGGGTGGTGATTCATCTGAAATAATTCTAACCTCAGAACCTAGACATCCTTCGGGAATCGGATTTGTTCATACGAGCGAAAAAATCACCCCGATTCTTACTTCAATGATGAAAACATCAAATAATGGCTGGGCAGAACAAATAGCAATGACGGTTACTGCTGAGGTAGTTGGTGCTCCAGAAAAATATCCACACTGGCCAGTGGTGCTGGATTCACTTCGTATAGAGACTTTGGGAGTGAAGGGCGTGGATGCGTGCGGCATGGCAAGGAAGAACAACATTTCGACAAAAACCCTTAACGAGCTGTTGCTGAAAAGTTATATTAGGTGGGACAATCGCTGGTTGAGCCTTCTACCAAAGGCCAACGAAAGGAACTCCACTCTCTATAAAAGGTTGGAGAGTGTAGAAGGAAGGGTTATTGCCAAAACAGGGTCTCTGTCCAGGTGCAGGAGTCTGGCAGGATATGTGATGTCAGAAGAAAAGCCAATAGCGGCATTTTCTATTATAGTTAATAATTCGCCGATGTCACCTCAAGACAATATTGACAAATTTGTTGAATCTTTGGTATATATACTGGATAACAATTATCCGGCGGAGTAAAAATGCTGTTTTCAAACCTCTTTGGTAAAAGAGAAAAACCCAGACGTTTTATTTATAACCCACGATACTATGATCCAAAAACAGACACAGACCGTTCGGAAAGAATGAGGCTTGACAAAAGTGCGTGGCAAAAAAGTTTCAGTCGTGGGCGCGGGGTTCGCAGTCCAATGATTATGCTGATGTTTGTTGTCATTGTTGCTATACTTATCTGGGTCCTGAGGTCTCCTTCAATAGTAGGTTATCAGCTCGACGACGTGGAGTTAACACCACTGGATGTACCCAGTAAAACAGTCGACTCTCTTGAGATTTCACAATAGAACGAGAAAGAAAACGCGTGATACCCAGAAATAAAATTACAGTCTTGCCGGAAGGGTTGGCGAACCGAATTGCTGCTGGAGAGGTTGTGGAAAGACCCGCTTCGGTGGTTAAAGAGCTCATAGAGAATTCTCTGGATGCTGAAGCCAGATCTATTACAATTTCCGTTAAAAAATCAGGACAGGAAGAAATTCTGGTTTCAGATGACGGATGGGGTATGGACGAGGAAGATATCAACCTCGCTTTTCGCCGTCATGCAACATCAAAAATCAAAGAAGCAAAAGACCTTCAATGTATTCTTCACCTTGGGTTCAGGGGTGAGGCATTGCCGTCCATTGGATCCGTTTCCAGGGTCGAAGTGGTAAGCCGTCGCGAGGACCGTGATAGCGGAATCCTCTATCGGGTTGATGGAGGCGTTGAGAAAGAGATAGAACCGGCACCACGTGAACGGGGAACGACTATAAAGATTCGTTCACTGTTTTACAATGTCCCAGCAAGAAGAAAGTTTTTGAAAACACCGGCCACCGAATATGGGCGTATTGTTCAGGTGTTTAAACGATATGTACTCGCCTATCCAGAAAAAGACTGGGAATTGATCCGTGACGACAAAAGAGTGTGGAAATTTGAAGCGGGGGAGTTGAAAGACCGTATCAGGGAGCTGTTCGGGGAAGATGCCGCAAATGATTTACACGAAGTAGAGAGTCGTTCAGGTGATGTTTTTGTCAACGGAGTTATCGGCGGGAGTTCATTATTCAAACGAACAAGAAGAGACCAGTACCTCTACGTTAACAAAAGACCATTCCAGAGCAACTCTCTTCATCACGCAGTGGTTAATGGCTTCGGCCCACTTATTGAATACGGTCAAATTCCGTTTTATGTCTTAAATCTACGGCTTGATCCCGAGGAGTTTGATGTCAACGTCCACCCAGCGAAACATGAAATAAGGTTCAAAGATGATGGCTTGACCTACAGAGCGATCCTCGTTGCTGTACGTGATGCTCTTGGGCTTGCCTTGCGAAGTGGTGATGCTCCGGTCAGAATGCCGTTGGCAGAAAAAAACAAGGACAACCGTCAGAGTAGCATTGACGGAATCAAAGAGCTAGAGCTGGTTTTTGGCCGTCCTGAAAATCAGCAACCTCAAAACACAGTTGACCAAGTACCCGTCTCAATTCCAGAGGATGCGCCTTTAGTTATTCCAGAACCACCTATGCCGGGACAGAAACTTTATACCATTGGGAAAAAAGACCACGAGTCCTCGGAGTCATTGTCAAAAATGGCGGGGCCGGAAACGGGTTCGGCTTTCAGTCACGACGCGACTGCCCCTGCTAGTAGCGGTGAAAGTGCCCAACGGGTTAACGTCTGGCAGGTTCACCGTACCTATATCCTTTCGCAGACAAAGAGCGGCTTGGTGATTATTGATCAACACGTAGCCCACGAACGAATACTATTCGAAAAAGCTCTTGCTGCAATGAAGGAAAGGCCCTGGAATGGCCAGAGATTGCTTTTCCCAACGTCAGTAAGTCTCGATCCAGCAGATTCGGCTTTGCTTGAGGAGTTAGTACCGGGACTCTCAAAAATGGGATTTGAAGTTGAACCCTTCGGTGGAAATGATTGGGTAATTCGTTCCATACCTGCAGGCGTTAAGGTTAAAAATGAAGAAAAATTATTGAATGAAGTAATAGCGGATTACCGTCAGGAACATGAAATACGGATGCAGCCGGAAGAGAGTCTCGCTGCGAGTTTCGCGTGCAAAGCGGCCATTAAGGCTGGTGATCCCCTGAACCTCGAAGAGATGAATGCCTTGATTGACGAACTCTTCACAACAGAATACCCCTTTGTCTGCCCACACGGTAGACCGGTGGTCGTAAACCTGACGTTAAGCGAATTACACAAACTCTTTGGACGGGAATAAAAGTGTCTGGTGAGTTAAAAAACAGAGAACTTCCTGTCGTCATCATTGTTGGTCCTACCGCTTCAGGTAAAACGTCTCTGGCGGTTGAACTGGCAAAACAGATTAACGCTGAGATTATTTCAGCAGACAGCCGTCAGATATATAAATTTTTGGACGTAGGAACAGCCAAGCCGAACGAAGAAGAAAAGGGCGGGGTTGTTCATTATGGTTTTGATATTGTTCGACCTGATCAGGATTACAGTGCGGGAATGTTCGCAACGGATGCCAGAAAATGGGTAGCTGAGATTCGGGCAAAGAATAAAAACGTGGTTGTTGCTGGTGGAAGTGGCCTATATGCTGACGCGCTGATAGACGGTTTCTTCTCAGGTAATGATGCAAAGGATGATTCTGTTCGCAAAGAACTTGAAGAGAGAATAGATGTAGAGGGTATAGAGAGTCTTTACGCTGTTTTAATGGATGTTGATCCTGAATATGCTCAAAAGATAAATCCGCTTGATAGGCAGAGAATACAGAGGGCATTAGAAGTCTACTATGTTTCAGGTGAACTTTTCAGCGATGTTCATCGGCGTGAACGGGACAAAGCGGACTTCCAGTCTGTCTGGTTCGGAATTAAGTGGCCCCGCGACTTACTCTACGAACGGATAAACCGTCGCGTTGATATCATGTTCGATGGAGGCCTTCTGGAAGAAGTAAGAAGTGTTGTCGATCGTGGTTATAAGAATATGAATGCTCTGAAGAGCGTAGGATACGAGGAAATATTTGATCTGTTTGATGGTAAATACAGCACAATAGCCGAGACAAAAGAGGCGATAAAAAAGAACACCAGACATTACGCTAAAAGACAGATGACATGGTTCAAGCGAAGCAATAGAATTCAATGGCTGGATGCATCAGAATTAAATTTCAACCAGATGTTAGAACAGATTTTGGAATCGCTGGATTAACCAGACGCCAACCGTTTTACGCCCCAACCTTTGGGCGGTGTCGACCAATTAAACTGAAACAGCCTTTCGTTGGCTGGTGGAAATTGATAACTCAACAAATCATCAGGATGAATCCACCTCCACTCGCTTACTTCTCTGGCCTCAGGCTCACCATTTGTATATAAAACATGAATTCCGGATAACGTAACAATTTTGTTACCGTAATCATGGACAACTCTGCCAAATTCTTCCCCTGCCTCAACACTCAGATTCAGCTCCTCGAAGATTTCTCTTTCGAGTGCGTCGGGCAGAGACTCACCCTCTTCGACTTTTCCGCCGGGAAGTTCCCATTTGTTTGCCTGGGATCCACTCGGGAGTCTTTTGGAAATAAGGATAAACCCGTCACTACGCCAGATTAAACCGGCAACTACTGTGAAATGTTGTTTGTTTTCCACCCGTTTCCCACGTTTTACGGCGGAAATAATAGTCAGGATAAATGTGTGTGGCAAGTGTTTTGTGGAGTGACCGAAGTTTGGGTGTTCTCCGCAAGGGTTGTCTCGCCCTTGTAAGTTAGAGATTTTTGTTATACCATTGAACAAATGTTTAGTGTTTATGGAGGTGCACGTTGGATTTGCCGGAAACGCCCCAATGGGTTTGGCTTAAAACAAAGCAAGGCTATATCGTAAAATATGAACTCGACAAAGTTGCTGAAGACATTGTCACTGGTGAGGTGATTTTTAGTCTTAAAACAATCGACAATAAAAATGTGTGCACAAAAAGAAAACACCATGCCAAACAAGGTGACATGGTGCAATTTCAAACAATATTCAAATCACTGGAGGATCAATAATCTTCCATATTGTTCCACTCGGCATTTTCCATCCATCCGTCTGGGCGGGAGACAAATTCTGCAAGATTGCCAAGAACTCTGTAGTGACGAGCTTCTTCATCAGCGATTTTGTTTAAAAGGTCTTTTTCGTGGATGACGGTTGTTTCATTGGCTTTTTCACGGTAGAAATCTTCGCTTTCTTTTTCAACCGTCTGGGCCTTTTTGTAATAATCTGCTGCGTCGGCATCAAACTGGAAAGAGTCTCCGGCTTCCTTCATTTCAACAAAGAGATTTTTTACTTCGTTAAGGAGATTGCTTGCCGGTAGTGAATCGGCTTTGCCGTCTTTGAGTTTGCTGAAAATATTGTAATGTTTTACCTCTTCGTCTGCGAGGAAGTTCAATATTGTAGCAAGACCCTTGTTTCCAGTGGCTGCAGCTTTCTCGGCGCCATCTCTATAATAAGCTTCGCCATCTTTTTCCATTTGCATTGCGTATTCAAACACGTTCATGCTTTTACTCTCCTGATAGGTTGGCAGAAAAAAATCATCTGTTCTTATTGAGAATAGAATTAATTTTTTTCTTTTACGTATCTTTTCTTTACACTGCTATAATAGTGACTTTCGATTCTTTCGGTCAAGATAATTGTTTAGATGATAAACCTTGAGAAAGGTTTTATGAGGAGCATAAATGAAAAAGGAATTTCCATTCGAATTGGTAGACTTAAGCTATGCGATAAGTGCCAATATGCCATTATGGCCGGGAGATACGGAGACTCGTCAAATCAACCAAACAAGTATTAAACAAGAATCCTACTACTTGCAGGCTTGGCAAATTGGAGAACATACTGGGACTCATGTTGGGGTGCCCTCTCATTTTGCCGAAAAAGGAAAATCTGTTAACGAGTATAAAATAGATGAACTGCTACATCCCTTAGTCATTGTGCCATTAAAAAATGCTATGCCCAATCGAGCGCTATCAATTTCAGATATAGAGGTGTTCGAAAAAGAAAATGGAAAAATTCTGGACGGTAGCGTTTTGGCGTTAAATACCGGTTGGTCCAAGCGATGGCCTGACCCCGAGATGGTTTTTGAACGGAACAAGGCAGGAGACTTTTTTTATCCAGGATTTAGTGTTGAATGCACACAATGGCTGATAGAAGAGAGAAAGATATCGGGACTGGGAACTGATGCTCCCGGCATTGATCCGGGAAACGATACTGAATTCAAGTCAGGGCACCTATTGGCAGAAAAGGGAAAGTTTCACCTTGAAAACCTTGCCAATTTAGAAAAATTGCCCACAAATGGCGTCTGGATTTTAATTGGGGCTCTTAAACTGGCAGAGGGTTCAGGTTCTCCCTCTAGAGTCTTTGGGTTTATTCCCAAATAAAAAAGCCGCTCTAAAAGCGGCTATATAAGTAAAAGAGAATTTTTATTAAGGGATCTGTTCAGCCTCAGAAGATTCCATTACCTGACCGGTAACCTCTTTTCCTGTTGTCACTTCACCCGAGTTGTAATCAAACGAACTACCTCTCGCGCTATGGGGAATCATGTAGGTTCCAAGCAGAACAAAAGCAGCAGCAAAAGCAAACCAGCGTCCGCGTCGCTCACCATTTTTTATCGATAAGCGCCAGATTGCAATAGCCCACGCCAGAACAGCCAAAGCCAGTTTGTTGTCCGTTAGATCTTCACCCAAAGGCCACCCTGTCCAGTATGCACCAAAGGCATAGTTTTGAACAATTGGACCAAGTATCAGACCTCCAACCACAAGCAGACCGAGGGTGATCCACGAGAGAATTCGTGTCTTCTCTTTCGCAAGTACCGCAATTGCCACCCGCGTACTGAAGAGCATTGCAAAAAACATTGCGAAAATATGAGGAACCAGAACGTTACCAGGTACCTCACCCTTATACCTCAATACTGCGGTTTCACCGTTTTCAGGTAATTGCACAATATCTTCACCATTACTTACAACTACATAATACTCTAGCTTTCCTGCTGGAGGTTGCTTTGGTAAGTGGCCGACGAGGGCTGTTATAAAAGTAGGCTCATGGCTGTGCATGCTTTTATAAACCTTTGCCGAATCGGTGTGGGTCATTTTAACGGACGTATAAGGTTCGTCAAGAAGATAGCGTTTCCAGAATAACGTAGCCGTTGCTTCCGGGTGTGTTACAGGAATAACAACAGCATGATCTATATCGCCACCCTGGGTTCGTTTTATGCTGTACTCAACCCTTTCGCCAGCCAATTCAAAGGAGCCGGTGATTGGATGGGTTGGACCTGTTTTCCTCTGATAGATTGCCATAGAAAGGGTCAAGACTAAAGCAAAAATCCAGAAGAGAATATTTTTTAGAATTTTCATGATTTTCCTTGGTTGATCATTGGAAAACAAAGGTGATAAGAGCTTTCATCAGGATCAAGTCCCAAAAGTATGCCCCGGAGATAGTAAAACCTCAAAAATGATTGGATTCTGCGCTTTACATGATAGGCGCTTCGAGCGTATACTTGTGGGTTAATATGGGTACATCTATTCAAGATGGTTTTTTCTAACAAAAGAGAAGTGAAAAACAAATGCGTTTATCCAAAGCTTTTATCCCCACCCTAAAGGAAGTTCCCGCTGATGCGGTGGTTACAAGTCATAAGTTAATGTTACGTGCAGGACTAATCAGATCCTTGATGGCTGGTGTTTACAGCTACCTGCCGTTTGGCCATAAAGCAACGTTAAAAGCAATCAATATCATACGTGAAGAGATTGACAATATCGGCGGTCAGGAATTTGGGCTTCCAGCCCTAAACCCAGTCGAAATATGGGAAGAAACAGGCAGGGCGGAAAACTTCGGTTCTGAAATGTTCCACCTCCGTGACAGAAAAGACAGGGAGCTGGTTCTAGCCCCGACCCATGAAGAAATTATTTGCCATCTGGCAAGAGGTGAGGTGCGCAGTTATAAGCAGCTTCCCCAGATCTGGTATCAATTCCAGACAAAATTCAGGGACGAACCAAGACCGCGTAGTGGCGAACTCAGAACACGTCAGTTCACAATGAAAGATGCGTACAGTCTTGATGTAGATCAGGAAGGACTGGACGTGGCCTACGAAAAACATAATCAAGCCTATCGCAGAATCTTCAAACGTGCAGGTCTTAAGTTTTTTGTTGTTGGTGCCTCCAGCGGCTTGATGGGTGGTTCCGGGTCTGAAGAATTTATGATAGAATCGGATGCCGGCGAGGATACGTGTGCTGTATGCGAAAGCTGCGGTTATGCTGCCAACGTTGAAGTTGCCACATCGAACCTGGCCGAAGAACCCGTGAAGGAAGAAAAAATAGCGTTTGAAAAAGTACATACACCTGAAAAACGGACTGTTGAAGAAGTCGCAGAGTTTTTGAAAATGGAGCAGGGTCGATTTGTTAAATCTCTCGTCTTTATGGGAGATGACGGTTTGGCGATGGTGCTTGTCAGGGGTGACGATGAGGTAAATGAGGAAAAATTATTACCGATTTTGGGCGCCAGTATGCGTCCGGCACACCCAGAAGAGGTGAAAAAGGCGATGGGTGCCGAAATTGGATTCCTCGGACCTGTGGGTATGGAAGGAAAAATGCCCATTTACGCCGATTTTCGCTTGAAAGACGCCATAAATATGGCTACAGGCGCCAATGAAGACCAGCATCACGTAATAGGTATTCAAGTTGGCGAAACCTTTAAACCTGATTCATACAAAGACTTAAGGTTGATCAAAGAAGGCGAGCCTTGTCCAAAATGTAACGAAGCGTTGAAGGTCGTTAAAGCGATTGAATTGGGACACATTTTTAAACTTGGCACAAAATATAGCGCAGCAATGGGTGCCACAGTTCTCGACTCAAACGGTAAAGACGTTCCGATTATCATGGGGTCATATGGTATCGGTGTTGGTAGAATGATAGCGTCCGCAATCGAAACAAACGCAGACGAAAATGGAATTATATGGCCAATTTCATTGGCACCGATTGAGGTTGCGGTCGTTGCGTTGAAATATAAAGACGAAACAACAAAAGCCGAAGCTGATAGAATATATGACCTGCTGATCAAAAAGGGCTACGATGTGGCTCTTGACGATAGAGCGGTAAGCCCCGGATTCAAGTTTAAAGATGCAGAATTATTGGGTTACCCCTTCCAGATTGTCGTAAGTGAGCGTAACTTGGCAGAGGGCAAGCTGGAACTGAAGCGCAGACGAGACGGTGAAAAACTATTATTACCAATAGAAGAAGCACTTCAGAAATTTGAAGCTTGGTACAAACAAGAGTGGGAGATTCTCGCCCAATAGTTTCTTGTGGGACATGGGGGTGAAACATCTCAGAGATGTTTTACATAGTCTTCTAAGGAATAGCACATGAAGCGAGTCATGGATCTGGTACAGGAATTTACGGCTGCCAGGGAGGTAATCGAAAACGGGCTGTATCCCTATTTCCGACCGATCGAAAGTGAACAGGGACCCACCGTGACAATGCACGGTAAGCCTGTCGTGATGATGGGATCAAATAACTACCTTGGTCTAACCAATCACCCGGAAGTTAAAGAAGCTGCTAAAGCAGCTATAGATAGATATGGCACTGGTTGTGCCGGTTCACGTTTCTTGAATGGCACTCTTTCTATTCACCTTGAATGTGAAGAAAAACTTGCCGAGTTTATGGGGACAGAAGCTGTTCTCGTATACTCAACGGGTTTTATGGCAAATCAGGGAGCTATTGCACACCTGACTCAGCGTGATGGTGTTCTCCTGATTGACAGAATGGACCACGCAAGTATCATTGATGCCACAAGGTTGTCCTTCAGTAAAACGTTGAAGTATGATCACAACGACATGAATGACCTTGAAAAGAAACTCAAGCCGGTCAAGAATAAAACAAAAATCATTGTAACTGACGGCGTTTTTTCCATGGAAGGGGATATCGCTCCCCTGCCGGACATTGTTCATTTGGCCGATAAATATGGAGCGGATGTTCTAGTAGATGATGCCCATTCTGTGGGAGTGCTTGGACCTAACGGGCAGGGAACCGCGTCTCATTTTGGTGTAAAAGACAGAGTTCTGGGGACCATCGGTACATTTAGCAAGTCTTTTGCGTCCATAGGAGGCTTCTACGCCGGTTCTGAAGACATGGTTCACTATCTAAGACATCATAGTCGAGCGTTAATTTTTTCTGCCAGTCCACCACCGGCTAACATGGCAGCTGTAATCAAGGCGCTGGAGATTATAAAAAGAGAACCGGACAGGATTGAAAAACTCTGGTCTCTTACAAACTACCTGAAGAAAAAACTGCTTGATGAAGGTTTCAATATTGGTAGACCAGAATCACCGATTATCCCGGTTTATGTCGGCGACGATCTCACCGTTTTCAGAGCATGTATGATGCTGCAGGAAGAAGGTGTATTTGTGAATCCGGTTATCAGTCCGGCAGTTCCACCAGATAGTGCACTGATTCGCCTCTCATTGATGTCGTCACTCAAAGAAGAACACCTTGACTTTACAGTTGAAAAACTGGTAAAAGTTGGCAAAACCCTAGGGTTCCTTGACCCTGAAAAATCACGGAAAGTTTGAAATAAATGAAAACGGGCTTTTGGATAGATTTGCGATAAAAAATGTGAAGACCGGAGTAGACCTCCGGTTTTTTCTGTCTTGAGGAGAAGGGCATGGCTGACAAGATCGATGTTGTATCCGCACAAAATGGAAAAGAATTCAAAGATTTTCTGGAAATTCCATTTATTATTCAGGGAGATAATCCCCTTTGGGTTCCACCGTTAAGAGTAATGGACAAGGAACTTTTTGACTACAACAAAAATCCATTTTACGCACATGCAAAGATGAGACGGTTTGTCGCTTATAAGAACGGAAGACCTGTGGGGCGTATTGCCGCAGTAAACGACGAACATCACAATAAATACAACAATGAAAACACATGTATCTTTGGGCATTTTGAAACAATTGAAGATTTTGAAGTAGCAAAATTGTTGTTTGAAAAAGTTGAAGAGTGCGCAAGGGAGTGGAACTTTGATCTGATAAAAGGACCGTTTAACCCTCATATCAACGAGACAATTGGAACCCTGGTGGATGCTTTTGATCTGCCTCCAGTGATTATGATGCCTTATAACCCTCCCTATTATCCAGAGTTTATTGAGAAAGCAGGGTACGGGAAGTGTATGGATGTTTTTTCTTACAAAGTGGAACAGACCTCTTTCTCAGAAAAAACAATTCGCGGCGCTAAAATTATCAAAAAACGGACCAAGTTGAACTTTCGTCATATGGGCAAAAAAACGTTCTGGCAAGACGCCGAAAAAATTCTGGAAGTCCACAGCAGGGCCTGGGAAGACAACTGGGGTGCTGTTCCTTTTACAGATGAAGAGTTTCATCATCTGGCAGTAAACATGAAGAGTACACTTGATTACGATATGATTAATCTGGCAGAGGATGATGACGGAAAACTCGTGGGGTTTTCCTTAGCCTTGCCGGATACCAACATTGCCCTAAGAAAAATCAGAGACGGAAGGTTATTTCCCTTTGGTTTACCCAAACTTCTCTGGAATACGCGCAAAGGCGCTATAGATTGTGTGCGTGTTATTATCATGGGCGTGCTTGAGGAGTATCGGAATCGTGGTGTGGATGCCGTATTCCACTACGACAACTTGATGGTTGGCCAGAAAAAGGGATATAAGTGGGCCGAGATCAGTTGGGTGCTCGAGTCCAATAAAATGATGAACCGAGTTGCCGAAACGGTAGGCGCGCAAAAGTACAAGACCTATAGAATATATGAAAAACCTGTAGGTCATCTTGCCATATAGTGGACGGAGTCTGGGAGTGTAGAGTCGGTGTTCTCTGTTATTAAAAAAATATCCGATGAGTCCGCAAAGGTATTATTCCGTTTTTTCGGGATAAGCCTTTGTCTTTTTACTGCCTTGTTGGTTTCGGACGGGCCGAGTGTGGCCTCTGCTGAATCAATAATACGCTCTACCACTATCGACACAACGGAAGCAATTGTAGATTCCGTAGCCAATGATACAATAAGACTAGAATTGGTTTCGGACGGGCCGAGTGTGGCCTCTGCTGAATCAATAATACGCTCTACCACTATCGACACAACGGAAGCAATTGTAGATTCCGTAGCCAATGATACAATAAGACTAGAACCGGTTGTTCCTGATTCCAGCCAACAGAACATTCTCCGTTCTATTATTAATGCGATCCCCGATACCGTCGTTGGAGTACCAACAAACTACGTTCCAAACAAGATTTTTGGAACACTCGAATCATTGGCAAAAGATACTTTTGCAATAGATACCTCAAAGGCTATCCATTATCGTGCCCTTACCATGTTGCGAAGGGTATATGGTCAGCTCTATATCACAATCGAACAAACGACATCTATTGGCGTAACATCAATCAGTGATCCTGAACGAATCATAAAATTAAAAGACTATTTTTCTGAAAACGGAAGAAAAACAGGTTGGCATCCATTGCTTGACTTTACCTCAGAGACACGTGTAAAAATTGGGGCTAAAATATTTTATAGGCGAAGCGGGGCGGGTGCAGCCTTCCGGTGGTTGTATACAAGTGAGGAAAAGTGGCTGACAAAGGCCTATATGACACACCAGTGGGTTGTGGATAAAGATATCCACCAAATATCTGCAACAATTGAACGAAGAATGGATGACGATCTTTTTTATTACGGTCATGGCGCTGACCCTCACGACAATAATAAAAGCCACTTTCTTTCCGGCGCTAAATCAGATAGGGGTCATTTTCATCACGATATTTTAAGAGCGCAGGCAATTCTAGGTGTAAGAAAATCAGCAAAAATGTCCTATCGTCTTTCTCTAATATTAACCGAAAGAAGAATAATAGAACCAGAAATTAATGATGAATCAAAGTTTTCCCATGTCTTCGATGTTACCAATCTCCCCGGTGGAAGAAAAAAAGGAAGAAATTTCTACAACGAATTCGCCGTGAATTATGATTCAAGATCTCAGTTGGAGGGAGTATCAAGAGGGCTAATGGCTGAAGCATATTTTGGGCTTGGAGTTGGGATCGGTTCTGCGGATAGAACGAGTTTTCTGAGATATGGTTTCGAAACAATCAGAAGTATTCCCACCTTTAGTGAAAGAAGGCAAATAGTTACAAAACTCGCTGTAAACATGGTAGAAAACCTCGATAAAAAGCAAGAACTGAAGTTCTATGACTATCCAAGACATCCAGCCTTTAGGGGGGTATCAACTCGCTATCTGTTGAGGAGCGATAAGATTGTGGCTGTGCCATCTATTGAGCTGGATCAACCGATAATGAAAAGAATAATGGGAACGGCTTTTTTTGATTACCTGGTGGTTGGGCCGACAGCTAAGGACATGGGGTGGAGTTTGGGGGAATGGGCCACTGGCATGAAAGTGACTTACCATAACCGCTACTCGGAATTAGGTTCCATTTTGTTCGCCTATGGGCCAGAAGGAGTAAGGCTTAGTGCCTCTCTTGGTACACAGAGAAACCGAAATGAACGGTCTCGTTGGCATTAATTCTCCTAATTTTATTGCATTTACTTCTAAAGATGTACTAAATATCACTATACATGCTTGGTGAGATCAAAATCCTTTTAGAGGAACTATGAATAAGAAAGTAATGGTTACCGGCGCGAACGGGTTTGTGGGAAGCCACATCGTCGATGCACTTCTCCGAAATGGGTATGAAGTCCGTGCGATGGTTCGGGAAACATCTGACCTGACGTGGTTGAAGGAAAAACCGGTAGAGATATGTATTGGGGATTTGCACAACGAAAAAGCCCTGTTGGATGCGGTTGATGGTGTGAGTAGTGTTATTCACAATGCCGGGATAGTCAGTGCTTCTAATAAATACCTGTACTACCGATATAATTCAGAGGGAACCCAAAACCTTCTTGAGGCGATTCTTAAGGCTAATCCAAAATTGGACCGCTTTGTTTATGTTTCCAGCCAGGCAGCGGGCGGCCCAACGGCAGGAGATAGACTAAAGACGGAAGAAGAGGTATCAAACCCTGTTACCGATTATGGCAAAAGTAAACTCTTAGCCGAAGCCATTCTGAAACGCTATTATGACAAACTTCCAATTTCAATTGTTCGTCCGCCATCCGTGTATGGTCCAAGAGACTTGGCCTTTCTGCCAATGTTTAAAATGATACTGAAGGGCATACAGCCGACCTTCGGGCAGGGGCGGCAGGTGAGCATCGTTCATGTACAGGATCTCGCCCGTCAGATTCTGTTGCAGATGGAAAATGACGCAGCTATCGGGGAAATATTTTATTCAGCACCATTTGAACCCGTTTCTTTTGAAGAGTTCGGCAAGGTAATTCAGAAAGTTGTAAGCAGTAATGCAAGGGTCATTAAAATTCCAGACAAGTTTTTGAAATATGGTTATCCCGTAGTTTACCCACTGATAAAGGGCGTAGGCGTAAAGCCACCGATTGGGGTAGATAAAATTCCGGAATTCATGCAAAAACGTTGGACAATTTCTGGAGACAAGGCGACGACGGTCCTTGGGTTTGAAGGAAAACTTCCCCTTGATCAAGGAGTGGGTCAAACTGCAGAATGGTACCGTTGGAAAAAATGGATTAAAACCCATCGTGATGTTCTGAAAGAAAAGGGCCAGGCATTAATTTCTCGAAGATTCCTTGACGGAAAAGAGAGAGATTTTGATAATAGTTGTGACTTGTGTGCGTTAACATTTGATGGTGAAATAAAAACAAAAAAGCACTACGAAGACGATCAATTCGTTATTGTTGATTGTATGATTTGCCGGGTACCAATGGCTGTTTTAAAAGAGCACCGTGCATCTTTCACAGAAGAAGAGAAAGTGCGACTTCTTGAAATATTCAAAGATTTATTTGGAAACGAAGCCCACCCTGATTTTGAACAGAGACGAATTCCAGAACACGCTCACGTTCATTACCGTACGATGTTGCACGCTCCCCCCTGGGTGAAAAGACCTGAATAATTTTTTCCTTTAGAAAAGGGAGGCTAACCCTCCCTTTTTTGATAATAAACATGTTAGGTACACCTAGCCTCTTTGTAGCGTAGTGATACGTTTCGGCCTGGTGCCGTATGATAATGATGGTGCCGCTTAATTAAACGGATTAAGGTTTCTCGTTCACGAGGAGTCGTATATACATGTCCTTTCGATACTTAAGTAGCCTCGGAGCAAAGGTCTCCTCCTTTTGGCATAGCCATTGCAAAAATACAGGTAAAGCTGAACAAAAAGAACTAAGAGGCGATCATGAAAAAAGCAACGTTAATTCTTATGGTTTTAGGACTGTTTGTAATGAGTTCTGCGGCGATGGCCGATGGAAGATTTTCAAGTCATTATAACGGCCCCAAAATGGAACCGATTTACAACAGCGGACCTTTCGAAGCGCAATACAATGCGCCGGGCATGACTCCTGTTTATGACAGTGATGAAATTGACAAGTGGTACAATGACCCCTCGCTGGAACCCATTTATACTTCTGGACCTGTAGATAGGGCCTATAATGCTCCGGTACTATTGCCGAAGTATGATGTTGAATACAGGGACGGACACAGAAGTAGGTATGTCAAAGTTAAATCCCAAAAGGTTGCTGAATAAGAATTTATTTTTGATCGCCATTAAAAATAAAAAGGGGTGATCGTCGTTCGCTGAAGTCGAAAAGACATTTCATTGAAACATTCCCTCCTATCCCTCATAACAGGATTTATCCTGTAAGATTGAAGCGAAAACGATTTGTCCCGAATATAAAACCCCGGCTTGCCGGGGTTTTTATGTTTATGTATTGGAAGAAACAGATTGAGGGTTGCCGAGGATGTTTACCAACAACAATATGATACTGAATAGTCCCCCAACGGCACCGAGAATAAACAGTAGATCATAACTGTAGGAGGTAGCAATAATACCAAAGAAGATAGCTGTTACTGTACTGCCAACGTCCCACATTCCGGTTAGAAGGGACATCACCGTCCCCTTGTGACTATCGCTTGCCAGATTATAACCCAATGTATTAAATGCAGGGAAGGCAATTCCGTGGCCGATACCACATGAAATACCTGCAAAAGCAAGATGTAGAGACTTGGTGCTGAAATATATCAAGATCAATCCAAGCGCATAAAGAAAATAGGCAGGAACCATAACTCGGCGAACGCCAAACCGATCACCCCACTGGCGACCAACCAAACGTACCCCGATGCCACCGATGGCGTATCCAGTAAAATAGAGCCCAAAACTTTCGATCCCCCGAACACCGGCAAGGGGGGCTAAAAAGAATTGTGGCGTAGAAAAGGCAACAGCAAGAAGAAATGAAAGTGCAAAAACAAGAGCGTATTTTTTACAAAATATGAGTTTAAAACTATCCAATAGTCCAGGAAACTTGGTACTGCTTCCGTTTGCTTTGTAGTTGACCTTTATGAAGCCGATAATAGCCGAGGCGATCAGGCCGAAAAGTGTGACCATCAGGAAGAAAGACCCAGTTCCATAAATTTCAAAAACCTGTTCTCCAAGGAATGGACCGATCAGGTTGGCTGTTAGACCTGAGAGCCCATACATAGCGATGGCTTCATTTCTTCTGCTTGGTGGTGCTGTCTGAGCTGCAAGGGTAAAAAAGGCAGAGAAGTGTGCGCCAAATCCGAAACCATGGACAATCCTGAGAAGCCAGACAAATGGCACTAAGCCATCATTCATTAAGGCCCAATAGCCGAGTGATGGTAGGGACATTGTGATACTGCCAATGATCAGAACTGGTTTTACCCCCCAGCGGTCAATTAAAAATCCAATAAGAGGGCGGCTGATAACAGCAGAAAAAGCCGTGAGGCCCATAAAAAGACCAATGGTGCTTGCATTACCTCCGGCATTTTCAACATAAAGTGGGTATATGGCATTATTGCTAAAATTCAACGCCATGAAAAAATTATATAAAAAACCTAAAACGAAGGTTCCATTATAGAGTTCTGATTTAGATCGGATAGTCATCGAGTCCTTTATAAACAGCAATGTAAGTTAATTACATGTAATAGTTTGCGAACTCTAAGCCTCTAAAATTCTAGGTCTTGAGGACTAAAAATGTTGCACTATACGTCAATTTAGTTTGATCTTCACAAACTGGATAATTGTTAACATTAAAAAGCTGTTACCGCCACCAAGGTAGTGAAATATGAACGGATTCACTAGCGGGTGAGGCTGGTTAGTGAGGGGAGAAATTTATGAGTCGCTATTGGAGTAAACTTCGACCAGATAGAGGAGTGTTCCCATTAAGTGAACTCGTCCAGAGAAGTGTGGACGATTTTGGGGATGTTCCCGTCATGAGGAAATGGAATGGGGTGGATGGGTATGATGAAATCAATTACCCGGAACTTCTTCACAGGGTAGAAGGAATTGCAAGATGGCTCATCAATCTGGGAATAGAGCCTGGCGACCGGGTCGCAGTACTGGGTGAAAACTCCCCAGATTGGGCTTCAAGTTATCTTGGGGTTCAATGTAGTGGTGCAGTTGCGGTGCCTGTTGATAGTTTGATGCCACCATCAGGTATCCGTCATATACTTTCCGACTCAGGTGCGAGAGTGCTATTAGTCTCCAAAAAATTCTCCAGCGTTATTGAAGATATGGCAGGAGTATCGACGCTTGAAAAGAAAGTCTGTTTCGAAAAAGTAGATTTTGGGGATTATTTACTATTAGCTGACGTTATCGATGAAGGCAGTAAAACTCGAACAGAACTACCGAAGCGAAACCTTGACGAAATGGCGTCCATTCTCTATACCTCAGGCACAACGGGGCACAGCAAGGGCGTAATGCTTACTCAACGGAATATTGCTTCCAACGTGGCCGCAGCTAGCCGTATTCTTGAAATTGGTACGGACGATACATTTATCTCCGTATTGCCCGTTCACCATAGTTTTGAAGCCACAGCAGGCTTCCTGCTCCCACTCTATTGCGGTTGCAGTATTACCTATTCCCGTAGCTTGAAAAGCGCAGATATTGTCGGTGATATACGAAACACCGGCGTCACCATTATGGTGGGCGTACCTCTTCTGTATGAAAAAATGCAGCAGGGCATTACGAGGAAACTTAAGGCGCAGAATAAAGATAAACTTGTCTTTGGCTTAATGAAGGTTGCCAAGGCTGGCGGAAAGATCAAACTGAACTTGTCGAAAACACTGTTTAAGTCTTTGCGTGAAAAAGCAGGCATGAATAAAGTACGTTTATTCGTAAGCGGCGGCGGTCCACTTGATCCCAAAACAGCCGACTTCTTTAATCTTCTTGGTTTAAGGTTGATTCAGGGGTACGGCTTGACCGAAACCTCACCGGTTACACATGTAAACCTGCCAGAGAATTTTGATAATGAAACGGTTGGTCCTCCAATTCCGGGACTTGAATGTAAAATTCTCGATCCTAACGCCGAAGGTGTTGGAGAAATCTGTGTCAAAGGACCGGGTGTTTTCCAAGGCTATTACAAAAACGAAGAAGCAACACAAGAAACGTTTACAGAAGACGGTTTCTTCAAAACAGGTGACTTGGGCTTCATTCATAAAAACGAATTCCTGCAAATAACAGGTCGTGCGAAAAACATGCTCGTTTCCGGTGGTGGAAAAAATATATATCCGGAAGAAATTGAACATCATCTGAACCGAAGTCCTTTCATTGCAGAATCTTTGGTTTTGGGTATTCCCAGGGCAAAGGGTTTAGGCGATGATGTTGCTGCGATGGTTTACCCTGATTACGAACAGATTGACCTTCATTATGAAGAAGAGGGTAAAAAACCAAGTGCCGACGACGTCTTCCAGTTGCTGAAAGCCGAGATTAAGAACTCAATGAAAGAGCTGGCGGATTACAAACGGATTAAAACTTTCCGTATAGTTGAAGAAGAATTCCAGAAAACATCAACGAAGAAGATAAAACGCTTCATGTATGGTGGTGAAATGGTAACTGTAAATGGGGAAAAGATATGAGGTCGCAAATGTCTATAAGCAAAAGCTTACTCGTCTTGAGTTTGCTGGTTCTTTTTATGTTTTCGTCAACTGTTATTGCTGAACCATTAAAGAGATATTGTCCAGATAAAGCCCGTGAAGCGGTAAAAACAATTGAAGATCCGCTGGAAGCCGCAGATATTCTTGATCTCGCATGGTTAAATGAAGAAGCCGTTGCTGTTCTTGAGGGTGTTGATGACAGAAACGCGGAAGTCCTTTGGCGCCTCGCTAGAAGTCGAGTAAATATTGGGGAAAATCTTCCAGAAAAAGAAGCCGAACCCTTTTACGAACAAGCTTATGAGGAAGCCAAAGCAGCCGTGGAAAAAGATGATACTATCGCTGACGCACACCTCATGGTCGCTATAGCAGCAGGCCGGATGGCATTGATGCGTGGACCCTTCAAGGCAAGTGGTTTGGTAAAAGAGGGACGTCGTCACGCACTACTGGCAGTTACTTTATCTGACTCTATACCGGCAGCCCAGTATGTGCTTGGCAGGACACATAAAAAACTGATGGAAAAATCTGGACTGGCCAGAAAAGTAGCGGGCTTGTCGTTCGCCAGCAATGATTCAGTTTCCTACTATTTTGACAAATCGATTGAGATCAGTCACGGAAATATGATCTCATGTTACGTTGAATATGGAGACTTTCTGTTGAAACATGATGACAAAGAAAAAGCCAAAGAGATGCTCGAAAAGGCTCTCGAGTTACCGTTGCGCGACGAACAGGACAAAAAGAATCAGGACAGAGCAATTGAATTACTAAAGTAGCTCTTTTCATTTCGAATAAATCAAGGCATCCCAAAACGGGGTGCCTTTTTATTTTTCCATGTTTTTTCGGATCCTGAGGGGAGTGGCTCCACTTTCAATGGTAAAGTCAGTTTTGTTATCGGGGAAAGCAGGATGACGCAGGATAAGAGTGTGATTTCCTGGAATAAGGTAGACAGGTTTGCCTAGAGGGGTTCTCCCCAGGTATTCGTTGTCGATATAAACCTCGGCCCAAGGTGTTGCGTCGATAAACTCTATGATGCCGACTTTATCAAATAAATCAATTCTAACGGATGAGGTATCGCCCGGAGTTATGGTGACCTCGTGCTGAATCGGTGGAAATTGGGGATTAATGAGTGATAGAGTAATTGTGCCTACGGGTAACTCAACCGCTTCGTTAAAAGGTGTCTGGATAATAAACTGGTTGTCGTGATAGACGTTTGCCCAGGGGCGGACGTGAAAATAAAGATATCCATGACCAGTTAGTTCTATTGTCTCTTCAGTAGAGGTTAAACCACTATCCTTAGCAATATCATCAACTCGAATAGAGTCTTTAGTAACCGTTTCGGGTTCAATTGACGATTCGGCGGGCTGCGAGACAACAGTCTCTATCGGTTCTTCTGTTTGAACAGGGGTTGACGAAATCTTTTCATCGATAGAAGGGTCCGATATTTCTGGTTCGATGGTTGACGTTGGTTCCTGAACGATCTCCTGACTCGTTGTGCTTACTGTGTCCACAGTGACAGGAAGAGGTTCAACTTTTTTGGTTTGATTATAAACAAGAATAATAATAGGGATTGAGGCCATGAGAATGAGGGCCAGAACCACTAGAAAAAAACTGGGTCGCGTTCTTTGAATTGGTTGTATGGTTGAATGCGTACGAGACTCTTTGCCAGCACTGGATTGAGCATCATCACTGTCACCTTCATGAACATCTTCCCACCCTCGTTCAATTCCAAATTTTGCGGCGAGGGGACGAATTGTATCGAGGGCTACCAGCGCAGAAACTGGCCGGCGACTTGGAACCTTTGACATTAAGGACATCAGCAGGTCATTAAACTCATCGTGGATCCCGCTAAGGGGTTCTGGATGCATCGAGGCGACATTGTTAAGGGTCTGGGAAAGGTTGTCTGCCTGAAATGGATTGTTTCCGGTCAGAAGTTCATAAAGCGTAACACCCAGATTATAGAGGTCGCTTCTTTGGTCGGCAGCTTGACCGCTGATAAGTTCAGGGGCAATATAAGCGGGAGTTCCCATTGTAACACCTTGTTGTGTGACGCTGGGCGATCCTTCAAACTGGGCCAAACCAAAGTCTGTAATTTTAATCACACCGTTTATAGATATAAGAAGGTTGTCAGGTTTGATGTCGCGGTGAATTACACCTTTTTGATGGGCAACAGATAATCCTTCAAGGACGCTTAAAGCGAGGGCAACCGCCTCTTTTTCATTGAGCGGACCGTGTTTCTTTGAAAACTCTTCCACCGATCCACCATCAATCCATTCGGAAACTAAAACAGCTTGACGATCGTCGGCTTTATAGTCATAGATGTGGACGATATTTTTATGTTTGATTCGGGCGAGAGCATGCGCTTCACGCTCAAAACGAGTGCGAATCTCATTGTCACCCAGAAGTTGGGGATGAAGGCTTTTTATCAGAACTTTTCGGTTTAGAGTTTCCTGATAACCCTGATATATAGAGCAAATGCTGGATCGGGAAATCTCTCGGTCTATTCTGAAATCTGCTAGTTTTCTGTCGTCTGCCACTCTTTTAACCGGTAATGAAGCCAACGAAGACTAACCCCAAGAATATCGGCAGCTTTTGTTTTATTGCCGCTGGTATCATCCAAAGTACGAAGGACAATTTCCCGTTCATGTTCCCGGAGTGTTTTATTCACCTTGGAGTCGCTGGATTCTGTTGAGATCAAGAGATCGTCAATAATAATTTCTTCACGGTCCATAGAAAGGACCACTGCGCGCTCGATGGCATTTTCAAGTTCACGGACATTGCCGGGCCATCGGTAGTTTAGCATCATCTTAAGCGCAGCTTTATTGATTTTTTTGACAGGTTTTCCCTGTTTTTTTGCAGCTCGTTCAAGAAAATGGTTTGCGAGAAGCGGAATGTCATCGTTTCTCTCTCGCAGTGAAGGCATCCTGATGGTTATAACGTTTAAACGATAAAAAAGATCTTCACGGAAGTTACCATCATTAACCTCATCCTGAAGGTCCTTGTTAGTGGCTGAAATAATTCTAAGATCAACACTTCGGTTTTGAGTTCCACCAACTCGCCGAATAACACCATCCTGAAGAACGCGAAGAAGTTTAGTTTGAATCGCAGCACTGATATCGGCTATTTCATCCAAGAAGAAGGTGCCACCATCGGTAACTTCAAAGAGTCCTTTTTTATCTGAAAATGCACCGGTAAAAGAGCCACGTTTGTGACCAAAAAGTTCACTCTCAAGGAGGTTTTCGCTAAGGTTACCGCAGAACTGAGCCATAAAGGGTTTATTTCTGCGAGGACCATTATAGTGAAGAGCTTGAGCTACGAGTTCTTTACCTGTTCCGCTTTCGCCAAGCAACAGAACGGAAATATCTGAGTTAAGAATTTTACGCATCAACGTAAAAACTTCCTGCATTTTTGGATGCACGCCAACAATCTCTGGAAAACCATAAACCTTCTGCATCTCTGTCTGCAGAGCAAGGTTTTGTTGCTGAAGTTTATCAAAACGGGAAGCATTTACATAAGCAAGGGCAGCCTGGACAGCAAAAACATTAAAGAAAGCTAAATTTTCTTCAGTAAATTTTGAACGATTTCTGCGGCTGTCGACGTAAATAACGCCATGCAACTCATCACGAATCAGCATCGGAACGGCAATAGCAGAAGTGATCTGTTGCATGATAACACTTTCGCTACCTTCAAAACGCGGGTCGGTCATGGCATCGTGAACAAGTAGTGGTATCTTTTCTGCCTGAACTCTCTGGAGAATTTTGCTGCTTGGTCCGGCCAGTTTATCCGCATCCTCAACACTGAGATTATGACTCGTTCTAATTTGCCATTCTTCACCACTTTCAGGCTGAATCATGATAAATCCACGTTCAGCATTAACCGTTTCCATCGCTATTGTTAAAACACGCTCCAAAAGCTGGTCTCCGTCAAGGATTGACGATAGAACCTGGCTAATTTGTATTAATGCCTCAAGTCCGGATTCACTTAACCCCTCGGTTGAGGAGGAGATAGGTAAATCTCTGTTATCACCATCGTCCATAGATAAATCTTTCATTGTATCATCACTCATTTCGTGCTCCCTCGGCGATTACGTAATTTTTCCTTAGTGAACGAACATAGTTACCGAAAGGATCAAAAATTGTCAATCGTGCAGTTAAAGGGTCACCCAATGAAAACGGGACGTCGTAATGGGTATAATTAAGAAAATCATCACTCACTACGTCGTAGTGGAGCAGGGTGTCGAAGACTAGGGTGTAGGGCGATGTTCCTTCCATGATTTCAAGTCGAAAATCATGTGGATAAAACCAATGTTCCCAGTCTTCAAACCGAGGATTTTTCCACACAAAGTGAAGACTGTCAGAAGTAATTTGTTGTCCTGAGTCATCTTGTAATAGCGAGCCAGCGCTGACATAATAGAAAAACGTATTTAATAAATATTCTACACTTGTTGAATCATCGTCATCATCAATAATCACCAACCGCAGATATTTACCGAACAAAGAAGTCATGTCTTCACGATTAGTACCAAAATCTCTGGTGATAATAAAATGGTTGCCGTCGTTGGAAAAACCGTCTGAAAATGGTATTGGTGAGTCAGGTTCATATAGCCTGACCTCTTTGATGTTCTGGACGCCATCATGATCTGAGGCAAGTAGATGAAGGTCGTAGCTAAAAACAAAATTGTTTAAATCTTCCTGTAGGACAGCTGTTATCGTCCACACGGAATCGATTGAAGGTAAAGCGTTCAGCGTACTGGTAAGTGAGGTGTTTTCGTTAAGGGTGATCGTTTGATCGTAACGCTGCTCCTGAAACCCATCACAGTAAACAAGAACGGTATAATCACCGGGTAGAACCTCTAATTGCGTACGACCATTTTCGTCGGTGAACGAAGCTTGATTGGTATTTTCAACTCGAACTGTTGCCTCGGAGATACCATCACCATAGCTGTCGTTTACCTGGACGACTAACGTGCCATTAGTTGCATAATTGTTTCCGTCTGGATCGACTGGGTTGTCGCGGTCTGCAAGGTCACCACAGGAAGTCAGAAATATCCCAAGAAGAAAAACAGGGATATAGAAAAAAGCGACTAACCGGCCAAAGCTCAACCCCTTGTAGACAACCTTCATTAGAATATCCCCTTTACCCGAACAAAGTGAATTAGTCACGCAAAGTAGAAAAAATTGCAGGGATATGCAAATATTGCACGAACATATTTAGTGAATTACATAATAAAACAGGGGAGACGGGAGTCAAAAAGGAAAATACATGGACTATCGGACGAGTAGAATCCGTTGAGTTAATACCTGATGTTGACTCTTAACACGGATAAAATAAATACCAGAAGAAACAGGACTAACTCCAGAGAAACCATTCCAGTGGAAAGAGTGTTGTCCAACTGCAAGTTGACCGGCGTGAATAACCGTAACTTCTCTACCAAGCACATCATAAATGCCAATATTTACATCGCGTAGTTTGTCGACCTGTAGCGCGAAACGAATACCGGAATTGAAGGGATTAGGATAAGCCTTTATTAATGCAAAATTTTCCGGAACGACGGGTGTTTCTGTCGATAACTGATGGAAGTAATGCATACCCAAGTCGGAAATTGTACCATCTGGATCGCGCGGCATTCCTGGAGTTGGATTTCCAGCATCAATACACGGCGAACCGGCAGAAAGATGATAGTCTTGTTCTATCGGGGAAATCCAAAGGGGATTGTCAATGATGTAATCGAAGTTTTCTACACCAGCTGAACCCTCAACCGCAATATCATAAAGGCAATTATAGCGGGCAATAATCACCGGAGAAAAACCTTCGTTCAGATAGAAAGCAAGATTTAAACCCTGATTGGTCCCCGTGGTGTTGGCAATAATAGAATTATTGAACTGGACTCGCGTTGACCCGGTGGCATAAACCCCGTATGCACTGGAATAAGGAACACCCAAATCAACACTCATGTGATCAAAGAGAATACTACCACTACCTGCAACTCGGATCGCTGCTGACTGACGTTCGAAAGAGTTAATCTCTGAGGCAAGTTTGATAGAGCAGTGGTTGATGTCCAGGTCTGAACAATCAACAACGTTTAATGCATAAACCGCACTTGGCGAAGAGACATGAATCTGATTATTGAAGAAAACACCTTCGGCGTCGTCAAAAACCATTCCGATAAGGTGATCGTTGGGATCAACGACTTGTGCAAAAACCGAGAATCTTGAATCCCGGGCCATAATTGTCGAATCTTTAACCTTCATGGCCGTTGCAGAAAGTTTATCTGCAGCGACACTGGCAATGAGGTTTGACAGGGAAACATCCGAGTCGTTATCAACAGCGACTGCTCGTTCAAGAGATAGAATGGAAGTATTTGTCACATCAAAAGCGACATCATCAAACTGTATTCCAATAGTACATCCAGAAATCTGCGCATAGTTGATCAGGCCACCATCAGCATCCTTGCCGCTTATGGTTATACCCTTCCAGGGGTTGATTTCGTCCATGCCTCTAATGATAACGGGGGAAGATGGGGTTCCAAGAACCTGAAGCAAACCAAAAACCTCTAATTGGGTCCCAGGCTCAAATTCAACAACTACGCCTTCTTCAATTTTCAGGACTTCTTCTGCGGGTACAAATGCGTTTTGTATGACATGATAAGGGCTCCCGTCAACAGTGAGTATACCGGTGACGTCATCTTTCAAGTCGGTTTGTGCGGAGCCCACTCCACACAAAGCTACGACTAAAATGATTGATAAAACCAAATGTCGTTGCGAAAAACGCATTCTATTAGCCCAGTTTGCCCAGTCGGCTTAGAATTGTATGCGTCTCAGAATAGCAGTCTTGGTAAGCGATGCATAAGTCTTTAAGTATATAGAGATATGGGATATGACGCAAGTTTTATGGGGCAGAATTAAAAAGCGGGAGCCAAAACGGAGCCCCAGATCGGAGCTAACTCCCGCCTTTATAATGAGGTATAATTATTTCGTATTCGCGTTGCTTTCAACGATACGTGCCATTAAGCATGCGGCTTCTTCAAGGTCAGAGATCTTGATGTATTCGTTCGTTGAGTGGACGTCCTGCATTCCTACTCCCAATACGACACAGGGGATACCTTTGTGGGTAAGAACGCTACCGTCAGTACCACCACCGCCAATAGCAGTGCTCATTTCCCAACCCAGAGACTTTCCTGCTTCAAGTGCAAGCTTCACAGGATAATCGTCTTCGGAAAAACGAACAGGTTTATAGTCATCTCCACGATCAACTTCGAAACGCGGTAAATCAGTACCGTTTTTTTCGCGCCATGCAGCACAGGTACTTTCGAAACAATCATTCATGTGAGCAATCTGTTTGTCGAGCTTCTCAGCATTATGGCTTCGAGCTTCGGCTTTCATTTCGACTTTTTCAGTAATAACGTTTGAGGCGGTACCGCCGGAGATCACACCAATGTTGGCTGTGGTTTCGTCGTCGATACGTCCATAAGTCATTTTTGCGATAGCTTCAGAAGCGACCTTGATTGCACTAATACCTTTTTCAGGTTCTACGCCAGCATGTGAGGCTTTACCGATAATACGATAATCAAGGCGAACAGCACCAGGGCTACCAAGACATACGCTTTTTGGATCGTGGTCATCGAGGATGTAACCGATTTTAGATTTGAAGGGAGTCGTGTCTAATTCCTTGGCGCCCAGCAAACCAATTTCTTCACAGATGTGTATGGAATATTCCATGTCACCACGGGGGACATCCGGCTGATCTTTGGCCAGGCGTGCAAGCTGAAGAATGCAAGCGATACCGGCTTTATCATCACTACCAAGAATGGTATTGCCCTTTGAACGCACAACGCCGTCTTCAATAATCGGCTCAATACCGTTAGCAGGTTCAACCGTGTCCATGTGTGAACTGAACAGGAGTGTATCCGCATTTGTGTTGCCCTTGAGGGTAACACGTAGATTACCGGCATTACCTCCAACAGCTTCACCGGCTTTATCTTCATATACTTCGCAGCCAAGTTCCGTAAACTTTTCTGTTAACCAGTCGGCAACAGCTCTTTCGTTCTTGGAGGGGCTGTCAATTTGAACCATCGTTAAAAAATCATCCAATAGGGGTTCTGATAAAATTTTGTAGTTACTCATTTGGTTTTCCTTGCGAATAAAATGTCTTTGTCCTTGTCCACGGATAAAATTTCTATCGCAACACGTTTCCGGGGCTCATGAGTTTCATCAAGTAAACGTGTTCTAAGATATCCACGGCTATATCCAGTACGTCCATCATGCTCAACTAATAGTTCATCCAGATTGCCAATTGAATTGTGCAGGTGGTTTCCCCGTTGATAGGCAGAAAGCCGGCGAAATTCTTCAGCGCGTCTGGCGATTGTTTTCGGGTCCAGATGATTGTCAAATTCAGCGGCGGGAGTACCCGGGCGGACTGAATATGGAAACACATGAAGATAATGCAATGGAGCCGCACTAACAAAGTCCATGCTCTTCTTAAAGTCAGATTCTGTTTCACCGGGAAATCCAGCGATAATATCAGCACCGATGGTGGATTTTGGTCTGACTTCCAACAGAGTTTTAATTGAAGTCTTAAGATTGTCCAGATCTGTTGGTCGTTTCATACGATTTAATACATCAGGAGCGGCACTCTGCAAAGAAATATGAAAATGTTCGCACCACGCAGGATTCTCAGCAAGCCTTCTAATGCGATGCTCGGTAATTTCCCATGGCTCAAGACTGGAAATACGAACCCGTTCAAAACCAATATCGGAGGCAAGATAAACGAGATCAACAAAGTCTCGATTTTCACCTGAAAGGTCACGACCCCAAGCGGTAATATCCACACCGGTAATTACAATTTCCTCAAAACCAGCGGCTAAGGTTCGCTCCATCGTTGAGCTGATTTCATCCCAAACGACACTTCTGGATTTTCCACGGACAAGTGTTACAGCACAATAGGTACACGCATGGTCACAACCATCCTGAATTTTCAGAAAGGCACGAGATCTACCTGAAACACGGTTTCCAACGGCAACCTTTGTCTTACGGGAATCATCGGATATGTGGATTTCAGGAGCGATCAGACGATGTGGATGTTCGGGGATAAAATCAAATGGAGTGTTTTTTTCAGAAACACCCAAGACATAATCAACTTCGCACTCTTCGGCGAGTTCCTTTGCTGCACTGGCGGCAAAACATCCAACAGCTACAACGGTAGCATCGGGATTTGTTCTGCGGGCACGGTGAATTAGTTTTCTTGATGAACGGTCCGCGCGCCCGGTTACTGTGCAGGTGTTGATAAAGTAAAGGTCAGCTTTTTCTTTAAAGGCAGTCTTTACCCAGCCACGATCAGCAAATTGTTCCATCACTGAATCGGTTTCGGCCTGGTTTAAACGACAACCCACGGTAGAAAAAGCCACCGTGGGTTGAATATGACCAGAAGAATTTCGGTCGGAATCTGAAGATTTGAAATTAGGCATCTTTGCCTGAATCCTCTTTTTCCTCTTCCTTCTTGGCTGCTGCTTTGGTTGCCTTTTTAGCTTTTGGCTTGGCTTCCTTTACTTCAGCATCAGCTTCGACTTCTTCTTTTTTAGCTGTTTTTTTGGCAGCCGGCTTTTTCTTCTCTTTTACTTCTTTTTCTTCTTTTTCTGCCGGTTTGTCGTCAGCCTTTTTTGCTGCTTTTTTTGTGGTCTTCTTGGCTTTGGCTGCTTCTGCCTTTTCCTCTGCCTGGGCCTTTTTCAGGGCCTGGAGGAGGGGGTTGTCATCGTCGAGGGTATCGGCAAGTGTCGGGCCTGATGTACCTGAACGTTTTGAGTTATCGGAGTAGGAAACTGCGGTTGCAGACTCTTCCTTCTTCTCAACCTGTGCGTTACTGAGGATGACTTTACGTTCTTCCTTATCGAATTCGAGGATCGCAAGATTCAGTACGTCGCCGACCTGAACACTGCGTTTTTTGCCGTCGAAGTATTTACGGGCCAACTGGCTGTTGGGCATAAAGCCTTCGATTTTGTGTGGCAGCTCGATGATGAGGCCTTTGTCGATAAGACGAACAATTGTTCCCTGGGCATGCGTATTGATCGGGAAGTCGCGTGAGAATGCATCCCACGGATTCTCTTCAATCTGCTTATGGCCGAGGGCGATACGGCGTTCGTCGCGATCGAATGCAAGAACGACGACTTCGACTTCTTGACCCTTTTTCATGATCTCGCCGGGATGGCGGACTTTACGGGTCCAGGAAAGGTCACTGATGTGAACCAGACCGTCGATGTTGTCTTCAAGTTCGACAAATGCGCCGAAGGGAACCAAGTCACGGACAACACCTTTGTGCTTCGTACCGATACGGTACTTGGCCTCGAATGTTTCCCATGGATCTTGCTCGACCTGCTTGAGGCCAAGGCTGATCTTCTTGTTGTCTTTATCAATGCTGAGAATGACGATTTCTACATATTCGCCTTCACGGACAACCTGGTTCGGATGTTTGATGTGCTGTGTCCAGCTCATCTCGCTGATATGTACGAGACCTTCAATACCGGGCTCGATTTCAACAAATGCACCGTATTTGGCAAGGCTGACAACTTTACCCTGTACTTTTTGACCAACGGTGTATTTCTTGTCAATTTCGTTCCAGAGGTGTGAATAAAGCTGCTTGAGACCGAGGCTGATACGTTTACGTTCAGCATCATAACTCAGGACGCAGACTTTAATTTTCTGGTCAAGCTGTACAACTTCGCTTGGATGGGCAACACGGCCCCAGGAAAGGTCTGTGATATGAAGAAGACCATCAACACCACCAAGGTCAACAAAGACACCGAAGTCTGTGATGTTCTTGACAGTACCTTCGAGCATCTGACCGATTTCGAGGTTGTTGAGGAGCTTTTCGCGAACTTCGCGAAGGCTTTCTTCTTTAAGGACCTTATGAGACACAACAATATTTTTGCGAAGGTCGTTGATCTTCAGGATCTTGAATTCCATGTCTGTGCCGATGATTGCGTCGAAGTCGCGAACCGGGCGGACATCAATCTGGCTGCCGGGAAGGAAGGCATCAACGCCACCCAGATCAACAACCATACCACCCTTAATACGACGGACACAACGACCACGAATGATACCATCTGCGGCGTAGACGTTTTTGACACGATCCCAGACACGCATGAAGTCGGCTTTACGTTTCGAAAGGGCAAGCTGACCGTCATTGCTTTCCAGGCTGTCAAGGAATACATCAATACCATCGCCGACTTTTAATTCTGATGGATCGTCGAACTCTTCAATCGGAACGACACCTTCAGATTTAAAGCCGATGTCAACAGCAACTTCTTTGTCACTGATGGCGATGATCTTACCTGCAACAATTTCACCTTCTTTGATTTCGGTAAGAGAGTCATTGTACATCTGCTCAAGATCAGCAAATTCGAGAAGGGCTTCTTCTTCAGCAAGCAGTAAATCTTCAAGCTTGATGAATTTTTCGCCGTTACGTTCCTCGATTTTGTCACTTGAGAAAACCGAATCAATCATGTCGATTGTTTCAGTGTCTTCAATGACCGGCTTTTCTTCTTTTACTTCTTCCGCAGGTTTTTCTTCAGTTTTGGCTTCTACTTTTTCTTCAGCCTTAACTTCTTCTGTTTTTACTTCCTCGGCCTTTGCTTCCACAACGGCTTCGGTTTCAACTTTTTCTTCTGCGGCTTTTTTGGTTTGTTTTTCTTCTGCCATTTTTGCCTCCAGGCACCTATAGGGTTTGTGGGGGCAAGGACCAGGGAAAACTCCAGTATTCCAGGCCGATTTCGCAAGGATGCCTATACTTGCGCCGGTTTCTGAAAACCTTGTATTGGAGGGAATCAATCAACAGGAAATTGAGGACCAACTCAATACAACAAGGGTACTTGCCTTCTTTACTCTATCTCAATCCGAAACCTGCTTCCGTCGACTTGATTGAGTGATGGTTTCGCCAAAGGCGTGGTCTATGTCGAATAAACCAAAATTTATAACTAATCGTCTGGGGCCATATCGCGAATGGATTGCATAATTGAATCGGCGACCAAACGGTAGTTTTCTTTTTTAGAAAGATCTTTATTAACAAGGCTTTCCAGCTTTATAACCTCTCCGTAACGAAGAGTAATACGGTTACGTCTAAACAGGCTTGGTTTTGCCTTGTGAGTACCGTCAATTCGGGTTGGAAGAAGATCGGCTTTTCCCAGTGTTGCTATCATGCCGACACCTGCCTTTGCTTCTATTCCATTGGGGTCCAACGTACGGGTCCCTTCGGGAAAAATCAGCACCGGATTGTCCTCTCGGAGACACTTTGTAAGTTTCTTTATGGCTTCGGTATCCGAGCCATGACGGCGAATGGGAATACAGTTATGGTACCGAAAAAAAGCACCAATAATTCTGTTCTTAAAAAGTTGTTCTTTTGCGGCAAAAAACACTTCACGTGGGGTAAAAGAGCCAATTATTGGTGGATCCAGCTCAGATACATGGTTTGATACAAGAATAAAGCGTCCCTTTTTAGGAACGTTTTCGAGTCCATATACCTTCAGTCCATAGAGTAGTTTAAATAGAACTCTAACGACAAACTGGGTGAACCAATATGTTGGACGAATACCTACTCGTGTCATGCTTCATTCTCCAGATTAAACCTTGCTCTCGCCAGAGTCAAAATGGCTTCAATCTGTTCTTCTATAGTAAGCGAAGTTGTATCAATGATTTCAGCAAAACGAGATTTGGTAAGAGGGCCTTCGGCGCGTTGACTATCGCGTTGATCTCTGATTTTGACGTCTTCAATTACTTCTTCAAGAGTCATTTCAGAACCCTGTGCAGCATAATCGGCTAGCCTTCTTCGGGCACGCTCCTCGACAGAAGCATCGAGGTAAACCTTCAGTCCGGCATCGGGAAAAACGATGGTTGTTATATCACGTCCCTCAAGAACACTCGGATGTTGTTGTCCGAGGTGCTGTTGGCTGGCGACCATATAATTACGAACAAAAGAATGAACACTAACCTGGCTGGCACCTTGAGAAACTTCTGGTGTACGTATCAGGTCAGATACGTTTTCACCGTTCAAAAAAACCTTAATTGGTAAACCGGGTTCCAGCGTTATAGTCGTTTTATCAAGAATAGGGCGAACATCTTCTTCAACAGTAGGGTCACCATCGGCTTTAAGTACCGCAAGGGCTAGGGCTCTATACATGGCGCCGGTGTCAATGTATTGCCACCCAAGCCGTTTTGCGACTTCTTTGGCCGTAGTGCTTTTTCCGGATCCCGCAGGACCATCAATGGCGACAACTTTAAGTAAAGATGACACGTTTATTCTTCCATTATTCCATTTCTGATACTGCTTTTTGCATCGCTTCTGCGGCGAGTTCAATCGAATGTCTTTTTCTTTCGGGAACACCACCGAGGTATTCATCGAGCGTGTCGGCTGTAATGGCGCCAACCTCAGCAAGACTTTTGCCTTTGGCCCACTCCGTTGCAGCCGAAGAGGCAGCAATAGTACCACTACAAGCGCGAGCCTTGAACATGGCGTTTTGGACAATGCCGTCTTCTACACGAAGCGTCACCCTTAAGCGATCAAAACAGCCACCGCCTTGATGCTCCACTTCTGCAAGCACACGTGGTTCTTCGAGCTCGCCAACATTCTGGGGAGCCTGAAAGTGCTTCAGGTAGATTTCACTATATCCCATCTTCTTACTTACCCTTCAGGGAAATGCTGTCGGAAAGTTTGATAATGGCATCAACGACGCCGTCTAAACCTTCAAGGTGTTCACGGGTTTCTTCTTCTATGTTCTCGTAGAACATTTCCTCAGTTTCGCCCATAAGCAATTCCACAAAAATTTTGCCGTCTTCGATGCGAATTTCGCGAACCATATTCATTTTTACAATGCTGGTTCCGGTCTCGGGGTGAATGACGTCACGGAGAGATTCAAGAATGAGTTCTTTTGTTAGCTCAGCCTCTTCCTCGTCTTCCACCAGGATACCTTGCTCTTTTTCCCATTCGCGGATGGCAGATTTAAGGCCGTTGATCGAGAGAACACTGCAATGGATTTTTACAGCGGGTAAACCTTCCAACTCCTCGGTAACAACTTTCGGGGAAAGGTTTTTTACCTCGTCAATGTGTTTGCCCATAGCCAGTTTTGTCGCAACACTCGCCGTGGCGATGTTGCTGGCACAACCGTAGGAACGAAACTTGATATCTTTAATGATCTTTGTGTCAGCATCAATAACCATGTTGTAGGTAATCATGTCACCACACGCCGGGCTGCCTTCTGTGGCAACGGCGTTGGCGCCCTCAATCTCACCCACGTTTTCAGGGTTCGTAAATTCTTTGATGACTTTCTGGGAATACTTTATAGCCATTAGTAAATCCTTTAATCAAGTGCAGGTACTGCCACATGTATAAAACAAAACTACTTGTTTTTGTAAAATGTCTCTGCGTCTTTATTTAGCCGTTTACTGTGTTGTTCTGGGATAAATGCCGTCATCGCACGTAAACGTTCTACTACTGTTTTAGATGATTCAATCGCCTTTTCGATGTCAGCATCCGTTGTGTAACGGGACAAAGTATAACGAATCGATCCGTGGGCTTCTTCGTGAAGTAGTCCGATTGAAGTCAGCACGTGGGATGGAACCAGAGATCTGGATGAGCAGGCGGAACCCGATGAAACAAAAACGCCATCAAAGTTAAGGCTCATTAGAATTGCCTCACCTTCAATGTAACGGAATGTGACGTTCAGGTTACCGGGCAAACGGTCGGTTCCACCAACCGCAGGTCCGTTCAGGCGAACGTAATCAATCGCCAGTAAGCCATCAGCCAGTTTTTTAGTTAGACGGTCTATTTCTGGTATTACAGTATCCAAGTCGCGGTTTGCAACCTCAACAGCTTTCGCAAAACCAACAATCGCGGGAATGTTTTCGGTGCCGGGTCGAACGTTATTTTCTTGCGGTCCACCTTCAAACGTACGGCGGACTTTGACTTTTTTACTGACATAAAGAGCACCAACACCCTTTGGTCCATGCAGTTTATGAGCGTTAAAACTGGCAAGGTCAACAGGCAGAGCTTTCATGTCCAACGGCATTTTGCCAAGTGTCTGGGCCATGTCAGAATGAAAGACAACACCTTTATCACGACAGACTGTGCCAAGTGCTTCTAAATCCTGAACAGTGCCGATTTCGTTGTTGCCGTGAATAATGCTGACCAACAAAGTGTCATCACGAAGAGCTTCCTTTAACGTGTCGGGATGGACAAGACCTTCTTCGTCTACAGCTAATTCCGTTAATTCGAATCCGTCACTCTTTTCCCACTTCTTTACGATGTTGCGGATACTGGCGTGTTCTATCGCTGAAATCACGACATGCTTTTTGTCGGGATGTTTAAAACGAAGGCCGTTTAAGGCAATGTTGTTTGACTCAGTGGCACCGGAAGTAAAGATGATTTCTTTTGTGCTGGCGTTGATGGATTTTGCAAGGCTATCGCGAGCTTCATCCAAGGCTTCCTCTGCTTCCAGACCTAATGCGTGAAGGGAGGCTGGATTTCCATAACTTTCCTTCAAATACGGCATCATGGCATCAAGGACTTCATCGTGAATCCGTGTGCTGTCGCCGTTATCAAGGTAGACAGAATTTGTGTCGCTCATTTCTATTCCAATAATCGGTTATATCTATCAAAAACGTACCTCACCCATAAAGGGAACATGAAGGTACGAAAAGAGATAGACCACCTCAATCATATGGGAGATTACTGGCTCGGTTGGGAGGGGTATCTGGATACCATTTTTAAACCACGCAGTTTCACTTGTGTGGTTTTTACAATGACTACGTCATCTTGTTACTACGCAAGAATGCCCTTGATTGCTTAGAAGCGTAGCCTGGAAGCGAGCGCATTTCTGGGAAGATAATTACAATATTACCTTCTTGTGTTTTCATAAAGCTATGAAGTGATAATACAAAAGAGCTTCGGTTTTATTCTTTATCCTCAGACTTTTTCTTTGTTAATGCTGTAATAAGTACAGCGATTATAATTAAACTGACCCAGCTGATTCCACTTGAATTCGTAATTCCAGAATACAAGGCAAACGCGCCGACACCAAATAAAAAGCCGATTAGAACACTGTTTAAGACTTTTTTACTCAAAACACACCTCTTTTTTGATGGTCTTTAACGATATAAATACACCGAACAACGCGTCAATATCTTGATAAAACTTCACGTAATTTGCATAGATAATGAATTTAGCAGGAGTAGTCAACTTTTCAACACACCCCAGTCAGGGACTAATTTCAAAAACATCCCCTCGACAATTAAAAGCTGCAATTATAAGGTATAGACACGAGTTATATATGTTTAGTCGTCATATGGAACGGAGGTTTTATGATCTGGATACTATTATTTATCGGATTTGGGTTGGCCGCGTCCCTGGTCGCTACGTCCAGTGGAAGAAATTCAATTGGTTGGTTTTTTATTGGATGTATCACCGGTCCCATGGGATTTATTCTGGCACTGACATTACCGGAAAACGAAGACGAGTGAATAGCACATTTGCCACCTCAGTAAGATAGGGAAAGCTGGAGGAAGGGATGTTGTCAGTGCGGAATGTTGGCAGGAACTGGTGTATCTCACAACGGTAGTATCTCGAATTCTCGGTGTTTGACAGCGTGTCAGTTACTTCGCTACCTGAAACTTTGATGATAAAAAACGCCACACAGAAAAATCCGTGTGGCGTTTTAAAAAAGGTAGCGCGCTAACCGCCGGGTCGACCCGCAATTTTGCCATAAAAGAGTTGGGCAAGTTTTGCTGTTTCCGCTTGTACTTCTGGATGGTTATCTGCGAGAAACCGTTCAAGTTCTTCCGCCGAAACTTCCATCTTGTATTCTTTTTCAAGAACCATCTCGAGTACCACGAGTCTTTTAAGGAAAAGCTCTGTTGCATGAGCAGCAGCCAAAGGTTCTGCGTGTTCAAAAAGCCTTCTCAAGAGACCACTGGCAGCGGATACACCGTATGCATCGCCTTCACTATTTACGACGTTTGCCATGGGATCGTCAGCCATTAGCTGATACCCAGTCGGTCTTTGCCAAAGTCACTCATCATGTTAACGTTCCACGGTGGCTCAAAGGTGACTTCAATGAGGCAGTCCTTAACACCTTCGACATCAAAAACGGCTTTTTCTGTCGCCTGAGCAATAGATTCACCCATCGGGCAACCCATGGTGGTTAACGTCATCACGACGTGGACTTCGTTCTCTTCATTTATTTTAACATCATAGATAAGACCAAGATCAACAATGTTGATATGAAGTTCTGGATCGATTACTTCAGTAATGGCATCCATGATGCGTTCTTCAGTCAGCTGAGTCATTTCTTTATCCTTTTTCTGCTGTAACTTCAATGCCTTTTAGTACACTTTCTGCGATTCCGTCAAACACCTCGGCAATGGGTGAATCAGTCGCTGCAGCCGGTTTGCCGGCATCACTACCCTCGCGAATTTCAGGCAGAAGAGGAATTTCACCCAGGAAGGGAACGCGTTGACGCAGGGCTTCACGTCTTGCCCCACCGTTACCAAAGATTTCGTAACGTTTACCTGTATCAGGGGCGAGGAAGTAACTCATGTTTTCAATAAGACCAAGTACCGGAACTTCAACCTTCTGGAACATGGCGATTCCCTTACGGGCATCTATGAGTGCCAGTTCCTGTGGTGTTGTTACAATAACAGCACCGTCAAGTTTTATTTTCTGTGCTACTGTTAACTGAATATCACCGGTTCCCGGGGGCATGTCGAGGACTAAAACGTCAAGGTCGCCCCACACAACATCGCGCAAGAGCTGTTCGACAGCACTTGAGACCATAGGACCACGCCAGACAAGTGGTGTGTCAGAATCAACCAGAACACCCATACTCATGGCCTTTACGCCAAACGCTTCCATGGGAAGAAGCTTGTTCTGGCCTTCGGCGGGTTCAGGTTCGTCGTTCAGGTTTAGGAGCATCTGGACGGATGGTCCATAGATGTCCGCATCCATCAGGCCAACTTTTTTACCCTTTTTTGATAAGGCAATGGCCAGATTGGCAGCAACGGTGGACTTTCCAACACCGCCTTTGCCGGATGCAACAGCAACAATATGTTTAACAGAAGGAAGCATGTTTTCAGTTTCTTCCGCTTTTTTCTCTTCCTTGGCCTGTTGTGGATTTTTGTGGATTACCTCGATGTCGGCATTTTCAACTCCTGCTTCAGCAAAAACCTCACCGATATCATCGGTGACTTTCTGGGAGATGGAGGTGTCGTTAGTCGAAAACTCAAGAGTTACCGTAAAACTGTCGCCTTCAAAGTTGATACCACGAATGATGCCGAATGAAACGATGTCACGGCTAAATCCGGGATATTTGACCTGCTTTAACAGGGCTTCAATTTTACCAGCATCGAGCATGTCATTGCCGCTCATTATAATGTCCTTCAGGTATGGTTTAAAGATAGAGGGTTGTCGTCAACCATCTCTGTCACGCTTCAATAATCGAAAAAATAAGGTAAGGCTAATAATCTGGCAATAAAACGGGATTAAGGAGACAGGGAGACGGAAAAACGGGCCCTCGACAGGAGTGAAAAAAAATGATACAACTGGATATTAACCTTAGATACTGTATAACTTAAAAATTCCCTCTCATGGGATGGTGTGGATGGGCTGCAGTTCACTAATTAGTTATTGGGTAACACCAAATGAAAATTCTTTTAGTCAGCCGTAAAAAATCAGACGCAACCAATTTGCGCCACCTCTTGAAAAATTTTCCCGACCACGAAGTTACTGTAAAACATCGGCTGGATTTGGGTGATATCCTTGCAGGTAAGCACCTTCATGACATCCTGATACTTGATGAATCAATTGGAAAGAATCTCCATACGGAAGACGTTCAATTAATACAGACTTCCAGCGGCTTCCCTGCCTTGGTTTTACTGATGGATTCCGTTTCACTTGCGCAAAAAGTGGGTTTGATGAAAAGCGGATACAGTTCTCTTTTACTTCGGTCTGAAATGATAGAGGACGACTTTGTTTTATTTCTAAGTGAGGTAAGGAGTTTTGCCTTGAATCATACAAGGCAGATTAAAGAAGCCTCCAAATACAAACTCATTCTCAATTTGCAAGGGGAAGGCACAGGGATTATTGATGAAAATGCAAACATAACGTTTGCTAATCCAATGTTGGAAAAAATGTTTGGTGAGAGTCCCGGAGGACTGATAGGGCGGAATTTTAATGATTTTCTTGTAGTAAAATCCTCTTCAAGCGTTATGAAACCCAAATTACAGTCTGGGTATGATAACCGGGGCACTTACGAAATCAACATGAAGGGCAAAGGCGAGGAAGACAATCATTTTCTTATTACTGCGACACCATGGGAAGACGAAGATAGGGATCTTAGGGGGTCGGTTGTTGTTGTTAGAGATGTTACAGACCAGGTACGTACGAACAGAAAAGTAAGAGAAAATGAAGTTCTTTATCGACTACTGGCACGGAACATTCCTCAAGCTGCAGTTTTCCTTTATGACAAATCTCTTACCTGCTCGTTGGCAGAAGGAGCATTGTTACCAAACCTTGGTTTTAATTCATCAAGATTAATAGGAAAAAGGCTTGAAAAGGTTTTTGAAAAAGAAGCCTTCAAACTTCTAAAGCCTCTTTTTAAATCATCGGTGATAGGACGAGTAGCAAAAGTAAAACAGTTTTACAAAGGGCAAATATATCAGATCAGTGCACTTCCGGTAATGAATGATGTTGATGAAATCATAGGCGGAATGACTGTTGTTCTGGATGTTTCCGATTATGAAGAGATTCAGAATGCATTAAAGGTTGCAAACCGGGAGTGGGAGAGAACGTTTGACCTTGTTCCTGATATTGTGGCCGTTTTTGACAACAAGCTCAGGGTTGTTCGTGCCAATAAGGCGATGTGTGAAAGATTGGGAAAACGACTTGAAGAAATTATTGGACATAGTTGTCACAATGGTTCTGAAGCGGAGGATTGTAGTCGTCTATTCAGTCTAGGTGAAACAGTACTAAAAGAAGCTAAAACGGTTGAAAAAATAATAGAAATTCCGTCACTTGATGCGATCTTCAACGTCACCGCCGTACCGATGTTGGATGATAACAACAAAGTGGAGGGAGTTATTCATGTTGCCCGCGATATTACCGAGACTAGAAGGGCGGAAGTAAAGCTGAAGCAGAGTGAAGAGAGACTTCAGCACTTGCTGACAACAGCCCCTGCAGTATTATACACCCTAAGAATATCTGAGCCCAGATACGTTTCCTTTGTAAGTGATAATATCGGCAGAATTTTTGGCCACGATCCTGAAAAATTCAGGGAAGATTTCGACTATTTCTATTCCCTCGTTCACCCCGACGATCGAAACAAACTTCACGGTGAATTGCAAAAATTACCCCCAGAACGGGAATTAAAAAAAGAATACAGAATAAAGAATCAAAATGGAGAATATATCTGGATTCGTGACCAGATGAGAGTGCTGTTGGACGATAAAGGATACCCTCGGGAAATGGTAGGCTTTATGGCTGACATCACAGAAAGCCAGAAAGTCGAAAAAGCACTGGAAGCGTCCGAAGCGAAGCTGAAAGCGATCCTGAATAACAGTCTTCAAGGTTTTATGCTTCTGGATAATAACTACCATCTCCTGGTACTCAATAAAATCGCCGCAGAGTACTCAAAAAGGCTCGTTGGACAAGTACCGGTTAAAAATAAATCAGTTCTACTGATGCTTCCTAGAGTAGAGAGGGTGGATCTTGAAAAAAGGCTTCAGACCTGTTTTGCTGGAATTATTGTTAGTTACGAACGTGCACTTGTTGACATGGATGGAACCCGGTATTGGTTTGAAATTCAATTGATTCCCGTTTACGATAAAAAGGGCAAGGTTGAAGAAGTATTGCTTAGTTTTATGGAAATCTCTGACCGTAAAGAAGCTCTTGAATTATTGGAAAGAAGCGAACAAAGGTTCCGTTCGCTTGTTCAAAACTCTTCGGATATCATAAGTATTTTAAATGAAAATGGAAGAATTATATACCAGACACCTGCCGGCGAAGAATCTTTTGGTTTAAGTATTAACGAAATGTATGAAAAGGATCTTACTGAATTTATACATGAAGAAGACAGGGATAATGTCGTACGTGAGTTTAGGCGTTTGGTGAAAACAATAGGCGCCATTACTTCGCTTGAATTCAGGGTAAAAAATGCAAAGGGCGGATACGACTATCTGGACGCGATTATGAACAATCGTCTGGATGATCCCAATATCAACGGGGTTGTCGTCACGTCACGAAATATTTCAGAAAGAAGAAAAAGCGAAGAACAGATTCGTTTATTAGCAACAGCGATTGAAACAGCAGGCGAGGCAGTCCTGATTACCGATACTGGGGATAAGACATCTGACCCCCGCGTGGTTTTCGTAAATGATGCCTTCACAAAAATGACAGGTTATTCACCCGGTGAAGTTATAGCAAAACCACCGAGTTTTCTTCATGGTGTAAAAACAGACGTAGATATTATAGATAAAATAAAAACTGAAGCATTGCAGGGAATTACTTTTTCAGCTGAAACAGTGAATTACAAGAAAAGCGGAGAAGAATACATTGTAGAATGGACGATTTCTCCTGTAAGAGATAAAATCGGAAATATTACTCAAGTCGTATCCATTCAGAGTGATATCACAGAAAGAAAAAAGGGCGAAAGGGAACTTAAAAAGTCAGCAATAAAACTTTCGCAACAAAACAAACAGCTTGAGTTAGCTAGACGTGAAGCAGAAAAAGCCCGTGAAGCAGTTGAAAGGGCAGCGGGAGAGCTGCGATTGGCCTACGAGGATGCTGCCGGAGCGAGAAAGGCTGCGGAAAGTGCAAGCGAGGCTAAATCAGAATTTCTGGCCAACATGAGTCATGAAATTAGAACTCCAATGACGGCGGTGCTGGGTTTTGCCAAACTGTTCAAAGAAACGACAGCCGATCAGGAATCAACAGAATTTGTCGAACAGATTGTCTCCTCGGGCGAACATTTGCTCGACCTGATTAATGACGTGCTTGATCTAAGTAAGGTGGAAGCGGGACAACTTCAAATAGAACCGGAACCCTTCAACCTGAGAAAACTTGTCGGCGAAATCGTTGATCTTTATACACCGCTTGCGGTAAGTAAAGGTTTGAGGGTTATCTGCAAATTCAGAGACCTACCACAGTATGAGGTTTTGGATCAGAACCGCATTCGTCAAATTCTTTCAAACCTTTTGAGCAATGCCATTAAATATACTGAAGATGGGTATGTTTCATTAGTCGTAAAAAAATCTGATGATGGCAAAGGTGTAAAAATAGACATTCAGGATACTGGTGTAGGAATTAATGAAAGCCATCAGGCACAAGTATTTGAACCATTTTTCCAAGTGAAAGAGACGGGGTTATCTCCCCAAGCGGGTAGCGGACTGGGTTTGGCCATCTCTGCAAGGTTGGTGAAAGCCATGGGTGGTAGTCTTGAGATGAACAGCGAGCTGGGGAAGGGGACGACTTTTGAGATTTCAATCCCTTGTGAGTTTGTTGAAGAAAAAGCCGTAAAGGAAAAAATAGAAAAGATATCGGCCATAAAGAAGCGCGAGGAAGTGCGAGGACTCAAAATACTTGCAGCAGATGATCATGCAGCGAACAGAAAATTGATAGAGCACGTTCTTGTCGGAAAAGGACATGAGGTTCGGTTGGCAGAAAACGGAGAAGTTGCTGTTGATCTTTTCCGCAAAGAGGCGTTCGACGTTGTAATTCTCGATGTACAAATGCCTGTGATGAATGGGTATGAGGCTATTCGGAAAATTCGAGCTCTTCCCGGAGGAAACAGAATTCCAGTTTTGACTCTAACCGCTTATGCGATGCGTGGTGATCGTGAAAGAGCCATTTCGGCTGGAGCAGACGAGTATCTTTCGAAACCCTTTGACCCACAGGAATTGGCGAGTGTTGTTCACTCTTTAGCTAAAAAGGGTGTGAAAGTAAAAATGACAACAACAACCATTGATCCAGAGTTGGATAGTTTAAGAACGGAATATCTAGAAGATTTGATTAACAAAGCCGAGACGTTTGTTGGCGAACTCCCAGAAATGAACGAATTGAAAATCTGGGCCCACAAAATTGCAGGAACAGGTGGATCATTTGGCTACCCGGACATAACTTCATTAGGAAGAATAATTGAGCAGTCTCTTGAAGAAGATGAAGATGATCGTTCCTGGATAACGAACATGTTAACAAGACTAATCAGGCTCGGTCAGGAATCACTTAGAGCTTTGAAAAAAGAGAACAATTAAGGAAAATTGGGGGATAAATGACGCGCTTTTCAGGAAAAAAGAATATTGGCGATAAACTCCTTTTTCTTTTCTTAACAATTATCATCCTTATTATTTCGATCTCAGTTACTGTCGAGATGTTAAAGCCGAGCGAGCGAAAGGTGATTGTAAACGACCTTCTTCAAGACGGACTTGCAATTATTTCAGCAAGTCAGGCGTGGGTTGTTGATCCAGACAGAAACCCCGAATCGGGCTCAACCTCACCGTTTAACATGTTGAGGTTTGACCAAATTGGCTATTTTGAGGGCGTCAGCCCAGACGGAAGGACGATGGCCAACCAGAAGGCAAGTTATGTCTTGCTGATTTCCGATGACGGGGGAAGGTTTTCGTTGGAAATAACCGGATCAGACAGAATAAAACTCACTTGGCAAGGAATAACACCAACCTCATACCCGGAACCAAAAATAAACTAGATTCCTCTCGTTTGCTGAAACGACAAACTATTACTATTTTCTGCCAGACAAATACAGGAATTCCTGTTTCCTATAAACGATTTGCAACATTTTTGGGGAAAATGCTATGAAGCAGATTGTAGAATGTGTGCCAAATATTTCTGAAGGTAAAGATCAGGCCATTATTGACGCATGTGCCAACGCTGCCGCAGAAGTCGAAGGTTGTACGTTGCTCGATGTAGATCCTGGTGCCGACACCAATCGAACGGTGATTACCCTTGCAGGTGAACCTGAAGCAGTTTTAGAGGGGGCATTCCAACTTATAAAAATGTCTCACAGGCTCATTGATATGAGCAAACATCATGGTGAACATCCCCGTGCCGGAGCAACAGACGTTTGTCCGTTTGTTCCTGTTTCCAACATAACGATGGAAGAATGTGTTGAGTTGGCAAAGAGGATGGGGCAACGTGTTGGTGACGAACTGGATGTTCCTGTTTACCTGTACGAATTTGCTGCCAGCAAACCCGAATGGGCAAACCTGGCAGAGGTCAGGAAGGGGGAATATGAGGCCCTTTCGCAGAAAATGAAGGATCCTGAGTGGAAACCGGATTTTGGTCCACATGAATTTCGTCCGAAATTTGGGGCGATTCACATCAGCGCAAGAAAATTCCTGATTGCCTATAATATCAACATGAATACACGTTTTGCCCGGTTGGCAAAAGATATCGCGCTAAAAATTAGAGAAAAAGGGCACCTGAAACGTGATGAACGCCGTGAATTTGTTCTTAATGAAAATGGTAAAAAAATCAAGGTTCCCGGACTCTTTAAAAACTGTAAAGCCGGCGGCTGGTATTTAGATGCGATCAATAAAAGTCAGGTCACAATGAACCTGACCGATATGGATGTGACAGCACCCCATCAGGTTTTCGACAAGGTATGTGAACTGGCAGCTGAAATGGGTGTTCGGGTGACAGGCAGCGAAATTGTTGGATTAATTCCGCTCCAATCGATGTTGGAGGCTGGGCGCTATTTCCTGAAGAAACAAAAAAGGTCCACAGCCGTTGATGAACGCGAGTTGGTTCGTGTAGCGATTGAAACAATGGGTCTTGAAGATGTGGCAGAGTTTGATCCAGACAAAAAAATTGTTGAATATACCATTGCAGATAAAAACCGTAAAAAACTGGTTGATCTGACAATTACCGGTTTTGCAAATGAACTCGCAAGCGAATCACCTGCCCCCGGTGGTGGTAGTGTTGCTGCCCTGGCGGGATCCCTTGCTGCATCCCTTGCAACGATGGTCGCCAATCTGACCCATGGAAAATTTGAATATGAAGAAGCGTGGGAAGATGTGGAAAAGGTCGGAGTCATTGGTCAGGATTTGAAAGAGAAACTCCTGAAAGCTATTGACGATGATACAGATGCATTTAATGAAGTCATGGCAGCCATGCGTCTACCTAAAAAATCACCCGAACAGGTTGAGGCAAGAAATAAAGCAATGGATGATGCAAACAAATTGGCGACAAACATTCCATTTAGCGTTTGTGAAATGTCCTTGCAGTGTTTTGACTTGATAGATGTTGTCGCTAAAAAGGGTAACCCAAACAGCATTTCCGATGTCGGAGTGGCCGCGCTTTGCGCTAACGCTGCAGTTTACGGAGCTGCTCTGAACGTAAGAATCAACATTCCTGGTATTAAAGATCAAGACTTTGTTGCTGAAAAGAAGGCTAAAATTGGTGAATTTATCAAGACCGCTGAAGCCAGGAAAGATGCTGTTTTAGAAAGAGTCGATGAAGTTCTGAAGTTATCGGAATAATTTAAAGTCAAGGAGGTCTGCTGTGATTGACCCAAGACATGAAAAGCTGGCCAGTCTTTTGGTCAACTATTCCTGTGAAGTTAAGCCGGGGGAAAAGGTTCTTATCGAATCCTACGACACCCCAATTGAATTTATTGATGCGCTTGTAAAGGAAGTATATAAAGCCGGTGGTTTCCCGTTACTGGAGATCAAATACAATAAACTGATGCGTACTCTTCTTTCCGGTGCCAGCAAAGAAAGTCTTGCGGCAATCCGGGATGCTGAACTTCATCGTATGGAAAATATGGACGCCTTCATTGGTGTTCGTGGCGTCTCCAACGCCAAAGAGTTGAGCGATATTCCATCTGAAAAAAACCAGCTTATGGGAACGGAATGGTTCCAGCCGGTACATGGCCAAGAGCGAGTTCCAAATACCAAGTGGGTCGTACTTCGCTACCCAACCCCCGCAATGGCTATGATGGCTAACATGTCCACCGAAGCGTTCGAAAAATACTATTTCGACGTAACGGCTGGAGTTGACTATAAAAAAATGTCTGACATGATGAATCCGGCTTCCGAATTTTTAAAGAAGGCGGATAAAGTTCATATCAAGGGTCCGGGAACTGACCTAACATTCTCTATAAAGGGAATCGGTGCAGTAAAATGTGATGGCCACAGAAATATTCCTGACGGAGAAGTCTATTCCTGTCCCGTTCGTGACACAGTAAACGGAACAATTCAATACAATACTCCATCAAGTTATCACGGGTTCACGTTCAAAGATGTTAAGCTTCGTTTTGAAAACGGAAAAATTGTTGAAGCGACAGCAAATGACAACGAACGTGTGAATGCAGTTTTTGACACAGACGAGGGCGCCCGTTACATCGGTGAATTTGCTTTGGGATGTAACCCTGAAATCAACTTTGCCATGGATGAAACACTGTTTGATGAAAAAATTGGTGGTTCCTTCCACTTTACTCCCGGTAATGCCTACGACGATACCGATAACGGCAACCGTAGCGCGGTACACTGGGATCTGGTTTGTATCCAGACACCTGAGTACGGTGGCGGAGAAATCTGGATTGACGGGGAACTAATTCGTAAGGATGGTGTTTTTGTACATCCGAGTTTCAAGGGTTTGAACCCGGAGAACCTGAGGGCTAAGTAAAGTCCACATTGAATGATAATTTCACCCTTGTCCCATTTTTGGGATAAGGGTTTTTTCTTACGGAAAGGTCAATCTTCCGGAAGTTCTTCAATGGGGGGATCGTCACCAAGCCCCAGAGCGTTATATAGGTTGTGGTTTTCTGCTATTTTCAGAATCATCAATTGTTGTTGTGGATGTAGTTCGAGATACACAAGGCGAGTGTCATCTATATTCATTCTGCGTAGCCGTTTGTTTTTATCGCCTTTTTGCCTGACCGCGGATGCCTCTTTTTCCAGTTTCAGCAGAATTTTACGCTGCTGGTTTGGAGTAAGCTCAAGTATCTTTTTGTGAGCTGCGGGTGCAAATTCAATGGAATAAGCCATTCACTTTCTCCTATAGGCCCAGCTGTTGTTTGATCTCCGTAAATGATACCGTTCCCTTCTCCTGAGCTTCTTTGAGAGAGTTCCTTGCATCATCAAGATCAAGTCTTGCTTCTAAATCATGAATAAGGTTCATATCTTCGATTGGAACAACGGCTGCCAGTTGTTTGCCATGACGGTGAATAACTATACGTTCACCACCAAATGCGACTTGGTTTACCATTTCGGCGAATTGCTGACGAGCATCGCTTGCGGTTTTTTGAATCATCTTTTCCCCCAGTTGATCGGTAAGGCTGATCGGGTTTTTGTACGAATTGTATCAAGGTAATGAGCTCAAGGCCGAGAGTGAAAGAGGTTTTTCAGGCTCCAATTGGGATATTATGTAATTTACATCACTCTCGTGGTGACAAAATCATGTCATTATACTATCTTGGTAACGGTGCAGTATGATTACGATTAATTGCGAGAAATCTGGGTTATGGGCGAAGTCGCGTACAAAAGGATTGTTTTACTGACGATTTCAGTTCTCTTGATTTTGGGAACAGGAACCCCTCTCTCCGCAAAAAAATCCTACTCTGAGGATTACATAATTAATCGACAGATTAGCGCTGAACTTATCCAACCTTTCTCATCTGTTAGTCGATATAAAATCAATGAAACAACAAATAGCAGCAGCGACCCTGCATCAATTGCCAAGGAGTATTTGGTAAACTGTGCCGAAACCTATGGTGGTAGTGTCGTTGTTGATGGTCTTGAGTTAGTAGAAGTCGTTACCACAAAGGCCTCAGTACACGTCCGTTTCAGGCAAATGTGGCAGGGAATACCAGTGTATTCCTCTGGTTTTAATGTCTCAATGACGCCGGAGAGCCAAGTCAGCATGGTGGTGGCAAGTTTCGTCAGAGACGTGAATATTGACCAACAACAACCATTAATCTCAGGCGATCAGGCTAAGAACCTTGTCCATCGTCAGGTTGGCGGTGGAATGCTCGATGAAAACGAGAATCCAGTAGAATTGATGATATACAGGGATAACGAAGAGGTTGACCGTCTGGTTCAGGTTGTTAATTACCCAAGCAGCAATCCCCAGGGCGATTGGGAAGTTGTTGTTGATGCTCGGACTTCGGAATTTCTAAAACTCAGAAACACTGTTCTATACCTTGATGCCACAGGAAAAATATTTCATCCTGATCCACTTTCAACCGCTGAAGCAGAATATGGTGATCCGGGATTTGAGGATAATGATGATGGTGACAGCGATGAACTCAATGGTCAACTGATTAGTGTGACCTTGAGGGATATCACCCACGATGCTGTCGGTTATCACCTAAACGGTCCATTTGTAAGAATCACAGATTTTGATGCGCCCTTTATACCGCCAGTAGTTGTCAATTCGGATACGGGGTTTAGTTTCACACGAAGCCAGAATGGTTTTGAAGCGGTAAACGCATACTTTCATATTGATGCAATGCAGAGATATGTTCAGGAACTGGGAATAGATAATCTTCAAAACAATCCCATTGATGTGGATGTCCACGCCGTTAACGGAGCGGACATGTCCTACTATTCGCCCACTCTAAACGTTTTGGCTTTTGGTGATGGTGGTGTGGATGATGCAGAAGATGCCGATGTAATCATTCACGAGTATGGTCATGCACTCCATTACGCCGCTGTCAGCGATCTGGTAAGTAATGATATGAGGTCGGTGTCTGAAGGCATATCGGACTTTCTAGCAGGATCATACAGCGCAAAACAGACGTCGTATAATTCGGACAGGGTCTTTAACTGGGATGGCTTTAATCCCTTCTTTGAAGGCAGGATGTTGAACTCTGATGGGATCTATCCCGACGATTGGACGCCTTGGGACTACTACATTAATGGATCAATCTGGGCAAATGCACTTTGGCGTATTCATAGCAGAATTGAACCCGATTCTGCTGATGCTCTTATTCTTCACAGTATGTTTTACCAGGGACCCAACGGAAGCGTTCTCGATGCAGCCGAATCATTATTGCAGGCAGAAGCAGACCTGTACGATGGTCGCTACAGAACGGCCGTGTATGAATCGTTGGTAGAAAAGGGATTTCTACAACCCACTTTATCTGTTGAGCCAATTGAATTATTCATAAACCTCGAAAGAAATTCAACACTGGACACCAGTATCGTTGTTTACAATCGAGGAGGTCAGATGAGTTGGGTCGGCGAAATTTTGCCACCCGAAGAGGAGCCCATTGATCCAATGACACCCTTCACCTCCTTGAACATTGGATGGAACAGCGAGATGGAGCAGTTTGCCGGTGTTACTGTGATGGAAGATGGATTTTTCTTGACCGCGATTGATGCAGAACAAGATGTCTGGCTCATGCAATACAATGTGAATGGTGACATTACGACCTCCAGACAGTTGGACAACGTACTTTCTGGGTCGTTTACAAGTCTTACAAATGATGGCGAGCTGATTTATGGCATTTCTGACAATCAGATTCTTGGGTTAACACCAGAAGGAGATATCGGAGAAACGATAGCTTTGCCTGTGGAAGTTGAAAACCAACTCACCTACCAACCCGGCGAAGATGTTTTCTGGGTAGTAAAAAATGATAGCACAATTGTCTCCCTTGACAGGCTGGGAATGATTCAGGATACCCTGAACGTAGAGATGGAGACAATTATTGGTCTTACTTATATATATCAGGATAACACCCACCCCTCTTTGATGATCTCCTCCTCCAATGAAGGAAACCCTGTTGTTTATGTTGTTGAAATAAGCAGCGGAATCGTTCAAAGAAGATATTTTCTTCCTGAAGATATAGGGAGGATCTCGGGTTCGGACTGCGGGGTGTATTCCTCAGAATTACCCAATCACTTACTCTACACAACAATAGCTGTCGAAGAGGATTTATATGAACGATTGAATATATTTCTAATGGATTGGCATTTTTCATACGTCGAGGTGGGGCCGCTGGAAGGCGTTATTCCTTCTAACAGCAACGACACCATCCCTGTCCATATTTCCTCTGAAAATCTCGAAGGTGGACTATATGACGCGGACATCTATTTCTATTTCGAAGAACTGGACGACACCTTAAACGTACCGTTCAAGCTGAATGTGATTACTGTAGGTAGCGAAGAATCAAATATACCAAGAGGATTCAAGATTGGAAGTGCCTATCCAAATCCATTTAACTCATCCGTTAAGGTAGAAATGGTTCTGCCGGAAACGATGGATTTGAATGTCGAAATATTCAACATTCTTGGTCAGAGAGTGTTTGATAGAGATTTTAGCGCACTAAGGGCAGGCCGACACCAACTGTCGTGGCAAGCAGACAGTCAACTTTCTTCGGGTATGTACCTTCTGAAAATAAAGGCAGAGGGCTACAGCGATCATATGCAAAAAATACTCCTGATTCGTTAACCAACCCACTTTACAGGAACTCATGGAAAACAATTTAAACTCAACGGGCAGAGGTCTGCCTGTTTCTGATATGGGCTTATCTGATGGCCAAACAGCTTCACTCGTGGGATTCGAGGATAACTCTCTGTCTGAAATACTGGAAGCTGTTGGGGTAGAAATTGTTGATGCAAAAAAACCGGGACGAAGGGATCATTACTTCGTCTACATGGATTCACTGGAATCCACGATCACTTTTGGTTTATTGAAGCAGAGGCAAGGAAAAACAGGAGCGATCTGGGCCATCTTCAAAAAAGAGAACAAAGAACTCACCAGGCCAGAAATACTCACCGCTGCAGAACAGAAGAACTTGACCGTTGTTTTTGAAACAGACTATCAACAAGAGTTTGAGATGATTAAATTCATGCAGGAACAAGCGGGATAAGAGTAGTGTATAATTAACACCCTTGATTCTTTCATTGTTGATGGGTAGTTTGGGTTAGGTTTTACTAACACGGAATATAAAATGTCTTTAAAAAAGCTTAGTCTTAAGATAAAAGGCTTGCACTGCATGGGATGTGCGGCAACAGTTAAGGATATTCTTGAAAGTGATTTTGATGGTGTCGAGGAAGCAGAGGTCAGCCTCGAAGAGGAGAAGGTTTCACTCTCTTTTGACCCATTAAAAAGCAAACTATCGGATATGGAACAAACGTTAAAAGAAGCTGGCTACACCCTTTTAACTTAAGATGCAAAAAAAATCCATTATAGAAGCAGAGTTCCCTGTTATCGGGATGCATTGTGCCGGTTGTGCCGGTGCTGTCGAAAGGGCTCTGCTGAAAAAAATGGATGGTGTTGAGGCAGCAGACGTAAACCTGGCATCGGAAACTGTTCAAGTAATCTACGATAAGACCAAAACCTCTCCCTCCGAAATGGCGACATCTGTAGAATCCTTTGGGTACCATCTCGTGTTGCCGGAAAATGTAGCTGGGAACGGGGAAGCAGAAGCACGCCATCAAGAGGAAAAACATCAGCTTAGAACCTTAATAGTTGGTCTGGTTTTCACAATTCCATTGTTCATCCTTAATATGGGTGGAAACATGGGATGGTTTGTTTCCTTTTCAGATAACCCACTATTTGGCTGGCTGTTGTTTGTTCTGGCAAGCCCCGTTCAATGGTATACTGGGTTCGATTATTATACAGGTTCATATAAAAGTCTGAAAAACAGATCGGCCAACATGGACGTTTTAGTGGCTTTGGGCGCCACAGTGGCCTACTTCTTTTCTCTATATGCTCTAATCGCCGGGCTGGACGTACATCTCTATTTCGAAACATCAGCAATGATTCTGACATTTATTAAAACGGGCAAATGGCTGGAATCCAAAGCAAAAGGGCAAACCTCAAATGCAATAAAATCGTTGCTGGATCTCACTCCAAAAAAGGCAATGAAAATAGTCGACGATTCAACGTCAAAGATTGTTCCTTTGGGCATGGTAGCGACTGGAGACAGCCTTCTGGTAAAAGCAGGGGAGGCGATTCCAGTAGACGGAGTCATCTTCAAAGGTAGCTCGACACTGGACGAAAGTATGCTGACAGGAGAATCCAAACCTGTATACAAGGAAGCGGGCGAAAAGGTGTTTGCGGGAACGTTGAATCAGGAGGGTGTGCTAAAAATCGAAGCAACCGGTGTCGGTAGTGACACCATGTTGGAGGGTATCATCAACCTGGTGCGTAAAGCTCAGGGAAGCAAGGCTCCGGTTCAGAAATTCGCTGATAAGGTTGCATCAGTTTTTGTTCCAATTATTCTTTTTATAGCCATTATAACGGCAATCTTGTGGTGGATTTTTACGAACAGTCTGGAGTTGTCAATCGTACGAATGGTGTCGGTTTTGGTTATTTCCTGCCCTTGCGCCCTTGGCTTGGCGACGCCAACAGCGATAATGGTGGCTATGGGGATAGGTGCACGAAACGGAGTGCTTTTCAGGGATGCCTCAGCTATCGAAGTTCTTCGGAAGATCAATGTAATGTTTTTTGATAAAACAGGTACGCTTACCTATGGTACGCCGGAATTGACAGGAATCTATCCAATAGGTGCATTGAGCAACGAAGATAAGGTGTTGCAAATCTCCGCCTCTATCCAAAGGTTCAGCAACCACCCATTGGCTAAGGCGGTAACGGCAAAAGCAGTGGAAAAATCAATTGGACTTTTAGAGGTTGAAAACCATAACACAATACCGGGAATTGGAGTAGAGGGGCGAATATTCTCTAAAAACTACAGGATAGTAAATCCAAATAATTTGTCTGAGAAAATAAATAGTAGCCTTGAAAACCTTTTAGAAAAACCGGAAATCGATTTTTCTTCAGTCCTTGTACTCGAAGAAGAGGGAAAAGTTATCGGTATAATGACAGCTATGGATAAAATCAGGCAAGAATCAAAATCCATAATAACATGGCTAAATGGAAAAGACATTAAATCAATTCTTCTTACCGGGGATAGAAAAGTTGTGGCGGAGAATGTTGCAAAAACGGTTGGAGTTAAGCAGGTATTCTCCCAAGTAAAACCAGAATCAAAAGCCCAGATTGTTGAGTCCATGAAATCAGATAAACACAAGGTCGCAATGATTGGTGACGGAATAAATGATTCTCCCGCTTTGGCTCTGGCAGATGTGGGAATCGCCATGGGTGGTGGAACAGATGTCGCAATCCAGTCCGCGGACGTCACTTTATTAAACGGCAATCTCTCCGGGTTGAAAAGAGCGTGGAACTTGTCTAACAGGACAATGAAAACGATAAAACAGAACCTGACTTGGGCTTTTTCATACAACCTGCTTCTGGTGCCAATCGCAGCTGGGATTCTGTTTCCATTGAACGGCATTCCTGAAATTTTCAGACAACTTCACCCGGCGATGGCGGCGGGGGCGATGGCCCTGTCCAGCCTGACAGTTGTTCTAAATAGCCTCAGGCTTGGAAAAGCAGAAATATAGCGGAGGCTCCGCAACACTTTTCACTTCGCAATGGATAGTTTAATACACTATCTTCCGCCAACATTTTCCAACGTTTCGATAGGTTCCGATATTGGCAACACCACCATTTCCATATGCCGGCGAAGTCTTTTCGCTGATGACAGCGCTTCTATGGGCTTTTGCTGTAATAATCTTCAAAAAGAGTGGGGAAAATACCTCCCCATTAGGACTGAATTTTTTTAAAAATTCCGTTGCGTTTATCCTCTTTCTTGTCACAATGGTGGTCCTTGGTGTACCGTTTTTTCAAGACAGACCACTTTCAATCTACTTACTCCTTGTGACAAGCGGTATCATTGGAATTGGTTTTGCAGATACCCTGTTTTTCAAAAGCCTGAACATTCTTGGTGCAGCAAGAACTGCCATCGTAGAGTGTCTTTACAGCCCGTTAGTAATCCTACTGGCCTTTATTTTTCTTGGGGAGAGGTTGACGCTATGGCAAATAGCCGGAGCGGCATTGATTGTATTTGCAATATTCATTTCGACCTATGAAAAACAGAAGACACCGTTGGACAGAAAATCGCTGGTATTGGGGATGTTGTTTGGTGCCCTGGCGCACCTGTTGATGGCTGTCGGTTTGATTATGATCAAACGGATCCTTGAAGCGGAACCCCTGCTTTGGGTAACCGAATGGCGGATGGTTGGTGGAATACTATCATTGACGATCATCCTTGCCTTTCATCCAAACCGGCAACGGGTTTTCCGTTCAATCTTTGACAAGAAAAGCCGGATTTACACTTTCAGCGGCTCCATCGTTGGCGCTTACCTTGTTCTGATGACATGGCTGGGAGGGATGAAATATACCAAGGCGTCGATCTCGTCAGCACTTAACCAAACGAGTACAATCCTGCTTTTTCTCCTTGCCGCAATTTTGCTGAAAGAGAGACTGAATAAAGAGAAAATTCTTGGAATTATTCTGGCGATTATTGGGGTTGCAATGGTATCCTTTGGGTGACCTGTTTCTGAAAGGATTATTGATAGAATGGCCATAGAATCAATTCCCTACATAGGTGAGATTTTCGCCCTGATGGCACCACTCGCCTGGTCTTTTGCTATAATACTTTTCAGAAAAACAGGTGAGCTTGTTCCTCCGGTTGCCCTAAATCTTTTCAAAAATGTTTTGGCGATGGTCTTGTTTATGATGACTTCGCTATTTCTGGGCGATGGAATATTCAGAGATGTTGAAAACAAAGATTACAGTATGCTGGTAATCAGTGGTGTTCTGGGAATTGGAGTAGCTGACACACTTCTATTTGCCGCATTAAACAGACTGGGTGCAGGTCTCTGGTCCATTGTAAACACTGCTTATAGTCCTACCATAATAATCCTGTCCGTAATTATTCTGAACGAAGTTCTTACGCCCATTCAGGTTGGGGGCGTTTTTTCGATTTTACTGGCCGTACTGATTATTACCCGGATGAAGGATAAAAACGGGACAATTTCGAAAAAAGACCTACTCGTTGGAATATTTATCGGGCTGGGAGCAATTATTTCTCAGGCAGTCTCAATTGTGATGATAAAACCACTGCTTGAAGAATCCCCACTATTCTGGGCAAACCAATGGCGACTTTTGGGTGGACTGATAAGTATGATAGCCATCCTTCCCTTTATGAAGGAAAGGAAAACATATCTAAAAGCACTTAGAAATACAAAGGCATTAAAGATTATGCTGCCAGCCGCTTTTCTCGGGACTTATGTTTCCCTCATTTTCTGGCTGGGAGGAATGAAATATACTCAGGCATCAACTGCATCAGCGCTTAATCAAAGCGCTACCCTGTTTACATTTATCCTTGCAGCGATACTGCTGAAAGAACCCGTCACAAAACATAAAATTATCGGGCTGATTCTTGGAGCAATCGGCGTCCTGCTGGTAACCTTTGGAAAATAAATCGGAAACGGGATATGCCATTTCTTGGTGAAACAATGGCCTTGGGATCTGCGGTACTCTGGGCTGTAGGTGTTATACTTTTTAAAAGGGTAAGCAACGAGGTCGACCCTCTTGCCTTGAATTTTTTCAAGAATAGTCTTGCTTTAATCCTCTATCCTTTCACCTTGCTATTGATCGGTCAGCCGATTCTGGCAGACGTTCCTCTCAAAAGCTACATCTTGCTCACGGTTTCTGGAATATTGGGGATGGGCTTTTCCGACACCTTTTTCCTGATGGGATTGAAAAAGCTGGGTGCGGGATTACAGGCAATTGTAAATACGATTTATGCTCCAACAGTTATCCTTCTTTCTATTCTGATTCTGGATGAAAGACTTTTTGTTTTCCAGTTTGTTGGTATCGCAATGATTCTGATAGCGGTGCTACTTGTGGCTGTGAAAAATCGTTCCAATGGAACAATTACGAAAAAAGAGTTTTTGACCGGTTTTTCCTACGCGATTTTGGCCATCATCTCCATGGCTATCAGCGTTATTATGATCAAACAAGTGATGGAAATATCTCCATTGATATGGGCAACCCAGATGCGGGTTTTTGGTGGAATTATCTTTATCCTTGTAGTTCTACTCTTTAGAAAAAACAAAAAAGAATTATTAGCACCACTGTTGACAAAACGGGTTCTTGCGAACCTTGTCCCGGGGTCTTTTCTCGGTACTTACATCACCCTTCTTCTATTGTTGGGAAGCCTGAAATATGCACTGGCTTCTATCTCCACAGTCCTTAACCAAACCAGCAATCTTTTCATTTTTGTTCTTGCAGTTTTAATCCTGAAAGAACCATCCACACCACGTCGATGGATAGGAATATTTGTAGGAGTCGCAGGAGCCATTCTTGTGACTTTTGGAGGCGAATTATAAAAACCCTGTAATCATTGTCACTTTCTGAGCATCTAACAATAAGAAAGTCTATCCTCTCTTTAGAAGAGGAAATGAGTGGATAGAAGGAACAAGCACATTAGGGAAAACGTATAACTTTGGGAAGTAAAAGGATTTGAGTCGCGAGATAGCTGGTTAAATCAGCTTGCAAATATCAACTAACAGCACTATATTCTCCGTTCGCGTCGAGGTACTGAATGAAAGCAAAAAAACTATCCACTCACAAGAATGGCGGTATAATACTATTACTGGCCGTTTTTTTTGTATGGATAGTTGGAATGTTCTCAGCACAGTTCAGACATTCCAGCCCGGATCAGGAGACCTCGCACAAGAGTTCCGAAGAAAAAAGTTCTTTAGAAGAAAAAGGTTTAAATGCTAAAGATCTTCCGTTGGAAGAAAAAAAGCATTTAGCAGATTTGGAAACGGCCTTCGAAAATCCGTTTGTGGAAGTTGCCGAAAAACTTAAACCCTCTGTTGTCAATATTACCGTAGTCAAAACGTATAATCATCCAGGAAGAATGAATGGACTCGAGGAACTCTTTGGAATACCGGTCGTTCCCCGAGAATATGATGCCACAACAGGTGGTTCTGGTGTCATCATCGACCGAAAAGGTTATGTCGTAACGAATAATCACGTCATAGAAAATGCAAAAGAAATTGTTGTAACACTATTTGACGGTAGTGAAAGAAAAGCGAGACTACTCGGGAGCGATCCCGAAACCGATATTGCTCTTTTAAGCATTGACTGGATAGACAGGGATCTGGTTGCCAACCTCGGCAATAGTGATAAGCTAAAAATCGGGGAATGGGCGATTGCCATGGGAAGTCCACTTGGTTTGGACTGGACGCTGACGGTAGGTGTGATCAGTGCAAAAGGTCGCAGTGATCTATTGCTGGATGGTGGTACACCGATTTTCCAGGACTTTATTCAAACAGATGCCTCAATTAATCACGGTAATTCGGGTGGACCTCTCTCAAATATTTATGGAGAGGTGATTGGCATTAACACCGCAACCAATACTTCAGCGCAGGGCATTGGTTTTGCCATCCCGGTTAACATGGTTAAAAGTGTTGTGGCTGATCTTGTAGAGAAGGGATATGTTAAACGAGGTTATCTCGGATTAATCCCCACTCCATTGGATAAGCTAAAGAAAGAGGCCCTGGGACTCGATGAAGAGTATACGGGTGTTTTTGTTGAATCCGTTGCCGACGGAACACCAGCCGACAGAAATGGGCTAAGAGCATCTGATGTAATTCTTGAAATAGATGGCGATGAAATACAGGACGTAGCAGATTTCAGGATGAAGATAGCCGGAAAAGAACCCGGTGAACGAGTTAGACTTAGAATTTTCAGAAACAAGAGCAAGAGGACGATTAAGGTCGTTCTGGCCGACAGAGCAGAATTTATTGTTACGGCAAACCCGGCACCGGAGAATGATGAAAATCATTGGCTTGGTGTGAATGTCGGGGCCGTTGACCGGGATAGGGTTGAACAATATCAGTTGGAAGTAGATCAAGGTGTAATCATTCTTGATGTGGAAGCGGGTTCACCGGCAGAAGGAAAGTTGCAACCGGGCGATGTAATCGTCAAGGTGGGAAAAAGTCGTATTGAGACCATCAGGGATTGGCAACGGACCATGCGTGAATTCGAAGACGTAGATAAAGCATTATTGGTGAAGTTCTACCGGGGCGGACGCGGTTCATCGCGTTTTGTCGCCTTGAAACGGTAGAGTTAATATTAACGGTTTTTACCGGTAGGTAAACGTGAGAGCGAATCAGTCTCTTGAAAAGTACCTTCAGGAAATCGGAGAGTACGATCTCCTGACGACCAAAGAGGAAATTGAACTAGCCCGAAGGATTCGTGCTGGCGAGAAAATCGCCTTGGAAAAACTGACAAAAGCAAACCTTCGTTTTGTGGTCAGTGTTGCCAAACAGTACCAGAATCAGGGTCTGAGCCTCGGTGATTTGATCAACGAGGGAAATCTGGGTTTGATTAAAGCTGCAGAACGTTTTGATGAAACTCGTGGTTTCAAGTTCATTTCCTATGCCGTTTGGTGGATTCGGCAGTCAATCTTGCAGGCTCTGGCAGAACAGAGCCGTGTTGTGAGATTACCCCTGAACCGTGTTGGTGCGCTTAATAAAATTAGCAAAGCGCACGGAAACCTTGAACAGAAGTATGAACGTGAACCCAGCCCAGAAGAAATTGCTGACGAGCTGGAGATGACGCCGTTCGAGGTGACTGACACATTAAAAATGAGTGGACGCCATCTTTCAATGGATGCACCATTCAACCAGGGTGAGGACAACCGTCTTCTGGATATTCTCCATAACGACAAAGAACCACCGCCCGATACCAGCCTGATGAGCGATTCCCTGAAAAAGGAAATCGAGAGGGCTCTGGCCACATTGTCTCCACGTGAGGCAGAGGTGATAAGGTTGTATTTCGGCCTGAACATCGAACAGCCATTAACCCTCGAAGAGATCGGTGAAAAGTTTAGTCTGACCCGTGAGCGAGTGCGACAAATTAAAGAGAAGGCTATACGCCGTCTGCGACACACGTCGCGCAGTAAAGCACTTAGAGCTTACCTGGGATAGACAAAAAAATTCTACAAAGGGCAGTGGATATTTCCACTGCCCTTTTTTGTTATTGATAGTAGCAGTATTTAGTATTTCACAGGTTTTTGATTTTGAAAGAGATATTGTTCTTGAAGAGAAAAACGGGGTGTCCCCAGTTACTCTCAATAAGCTAAATTATGGGTTGACAATGTTGTAGGCAGGTGTGTAAGCTACATTCACAGGGGAGAGAGTAATCTATACTTTCCGAACGATAAGACATTTATCACATGACATAGAGTTTACAGCAAGTCAGTACAGAATTTTTTTTAATGATCCGTTCGATGCGCTTCTGAAAAAAGTACTCAATGACTTATGTGATGTATCCATTGCGAGGGTGACTTTTTAGTCACCCTCGAATTATTTATATGACAATCATACATACAATTTAAAGATGTCGCGATAGACCTCTTGTGCTTGAGGTGTTGCAGAAGCAAAAATTCCCCAGTTTTCGGTCATTCTTTCTCCGTTACTCCAGTCAAAATCTTTTCCAGCAAGATCCGTAGCGACACCACCTGCTTCCTCTACAATCAAAGCCCCTGGAGCGTGATCCCAACAGAAAAAGGAACCAAAACTTTTGCTCGGTTTTCGCGGATAAATATCCGCTGCACCTATAGCCAAAGCAGCATATTTGGCCTGTGAGTCCAAGGAAAGAAGCCTAACTTCGAGTTCATCGCTATTCAGGGGAGATGGTAGATCAACAGTTTCGTGAGCGCGTGAGGCCACAATTGTTAGCACACTTGGATCAAATCGGGGTTTCTTAGCTTCAACTTTTTCCTGAGAAACGGAATCATAAACGTGCAATCCACGCCCTCGTGTCGCAGTAAATATCTTACCACAAACCGTATCCAGCGATTTCATTTTTCCGGGAACTGCCATCCAGCTTTCCTGTAATACATGGTTGCTGTCCATTCGAGCCAAGGCGATGGAATATACCAATCCTCTCAAGAATCCTTTTGTACCATCAACGGGATCAATAAACCAGGAGTATCCGCTACTTCCAGAGCCAGTAAAGTTAATCTTCTCCTCTATTTCTTTTGCAGAAAGGGAAGTGTTCAAGATTTCTTCCAAGTGTTCACGCAGGACAGGAAGCTGTCCTTTTTCGATTAACTCTCTGGCATTTTCTTCAGAAAAAATTTTATCGTCAGGAAATAACTCTGAAATAGTTGACATCAGAATATACTGTGAGCCCAAATCAGCAAGAGTCACAGGCGAATTATCTCCCTTTTGCCAACCAAGCTGAGGGTTTAGTTGTTCCTGAATATGATGGGTAAAATGGGCTGAAGTTGAAAGGCTGAGCAATAAATCATTATGGGTTTTGGTGTTCATTTGATATCCTGAATAGGTGAAGTGAAAGGGTAGAATTTAAAACAGGTAAGCGCAAGATTCCGTCAGAAACAGAAGGGAAAGGTGGAGGCAATTGAACTCTTCTTTTTTTGCGAGATAAAAGGTCAATCCATACATTGAAAGGCCAATAATTTATCTGGAACATTAGAAGTAAAAAGGACATATCGCAATGATCTACGACTCTTCGTTTGAAAACAGGAATACAGATTTTTTCTCCACACTTGACAATAGCGATCAGGTTCTCCCGGCATCACGTCTTGAAAGAATGTTTGGAAAATCTTCTTCGGAATGGACCTCCGATGATCTAATCGAGTTTGTTAGAGAGAAAAAAATCCGATTGGTCAGCCTGATGCATATAGGTGGCGATGGTTGGCTTAAAAACCTCGACTTTGTTCCACGCGACTTTATGCATCTTCGCGATATTATCCTCGGTGGTGAAAGAGCAGATGGATCCAGCCTCTTTGGGATGATGGGTATCCCAACGGGTAAATCCGATATTGTCCTCAGACCGAAAGTTGAAACGGCGTTTCTAAATCCATTTTCGCCCGTTCCGACTCTGGCACTACTTTGCAGCCATTATGGTCAAGACGGAAAACCATTGCCGGAATCACCAGAAACAATTCTCCACAATGCTTTTGATCGTGTAAAAAAAGTGACGGGTGCAGAACTTCAGGCACTTGGAGAAGTAGAATACTTCCTTGGTAAAAAACCGAACGAAGGCGACGTTTACGGTGCAACAGACCGTGGCTACCATGCAACCAGCCCCTTTGTCTTCGGAGAAGCCCTAAGACGTGAAGCGATGGTCATCCTGGCCGACATGGGGTTACCTGTAAAATACAGTCATAGTGAAGTTGGATATATTGAAGCAACTGAAAAAGATAATACAATCTGGGAACAGCACGAGATAGAGTTGGCGCTTACGCCGTTACCAAAAGCCGCGGAAGCGGTTGAACTTTCCATGTGGGTCTTGAGAAACCTCGCACACAGAAAAGGCATGAGTTGCAGTTTCGATCCAATCCTGCGTAAAGGACACGCTGGTAGTGGGATGCACTTCCACATGTCTCCTGTTATTGATGGTGTTCACCGAGGTGGGGTTGATGAAAATGGTGTTCCTGATGATCCGGCCAAATGGCTTATCGCAGGTCTTTCCCATGTTGGTGGAGCACTGATGGCATTTGGCAACAGGGACGAGAGCTCATTTGTACGTTTGACGCAAGGTAAGGAAGCACCGAATAAGGTTACATGGGGAATGTTTAACCGTAAGGCTTTGATTCGTTTGCCAATCGTCGCCACGGATGCTACCGGCCGAGCGGTAAGTCCACCGACGGTAGAGTTCAGACTACCAGATGGAGCGGCCCATCCACACCTCCTGTTGGCTGGAATCGCTCAAGGGATGATCGCTGGTTACAATATCAAAAATATTGACGAAAGACTGAAGGCCACATCCGCAGCGGAAGCCGAGAAAAAAGCTCCTGATGATATCGCGGGTGTTCCAAAAAACTTTAAAGAAGTAGCCTCAGAACTGAAGAAACGAAGAGAAATGATAGAAGAAGGTGGAGTTTTCCCGAAACATGTAATAGATAGAGTTATTGAAAATCTGGAAAAGTGATTAAAGTTGCTTAAAGGTAAATTTAATTATAAAATTGATAATAGTGTTGTTATATTGTGTTCGGAGATAATTGGGGGGTGTCCATTCAGAAAGTTGTGAATGAGGCACTATTGAAGATAAAGTCGGAGATATTATCATGGCGCGATTGAGTTTACGATTATTGGTCCTGTTTGTAGTTCTTGCGATGATGGTGATGATGTCAGGATGCGCAGGATCAAAGGTTGTGACCAAAACTGAAGAAGGATACAAGCCAACACATGTTGCCATAGGTGCAATGACTGTTTATCTGCCAACTCAGACGGGTACAAATGTCTCATCATTAAAAAAACTGATTAGACAGAATCTGGAAAGAACGTTAAGATCACAAGGTATTACCTATATTCCTTCTAGAGAACTTGAAGGTACCGGGGTAGCACCTCACAACACAGTTCTGATTGATATGACGGTTTCGTTCCAGAATTCAGCTCGCGGTGGTGATGAAAGTGTTGATGCACGAGTAACCTATTCATTGGTACGTCGTAGCGACAGTTCAGTCTATTCAGAAGGTTCTGTAAAATCATCAGATAGCGCAATCTCTCAAGGTGCAGCTGTCACGATGGACAAAGCCATTGAATATTCCATGCTGTCTCTCTGTAAAGATATTAAACCGATTCTCTAGTAAAACTACCGGTTCTCCTGTTTGGCTCTCTTTACGGGATCAAATGTGGTTGAAGTAACCTGAATTGGGTATTTTCAAGCCGACTTTCTGAATGACGGAAAGTTCGGCTTTTGTTGTACTGGAAAGCATCAAAACAAAAGACTATAAAAATCCTATAGACCTAAAAGAAGAAAAGATCATGGAAAGAACACTCTGCATTATCAAACCGGATGGCGTTGCAAACAAAGTGATGGGTAAAATCATCGCTCGTATCGAAGACGAACAATTTGCAATCCTCGGTATGAAAAGAACTCGCCTGGCAAAAGAACAGGCAGAAGATTTTTACTCAATCCACAAAGAACGTCCCTTCTTTGGCGAACTCGTAGAATATATGACAAGCGGTCCGGTTGTCGTTATTGCCCTTGAGCATGAAAATGCCGTCAACCATTGGCGTACAGTTATTGGTGCAACCAACCCGGCAGAAGCTGCTGAGGGTACTATCCGTAAACTCTACGGAAAAGATGTAGGCACCAACACGGTACACGGTAGCGATTCAGCAGAAAATGGTTCTCTGGAAATTTCAAAGTTTTTTGCAGAAGCTGAGTTGATCAGGCAGAGATAAGCATATTTTTGATTACTAATAGTTTTAAGCGTTAAGGTGAAGATCATGGCAGAAGAGACACTTCAAGACATTCTGAAAAGTAATTCCGCATTACCAACGGATGATGATGTACTAAGCAGAATCGCCGTTATTGGTGCCGGTACAATGGGGTTGGGAATAGCACATGCTGTTTCCTCCAAAGGTCTTGAAGTCTTATTGATTGAGAGGGATGATGACTCTCTCAAGAGAAGTATTGAGCAGTTGCAAGTCAACCTCGACCGTGAAATAAGTCGATGGGGGATGACAGAGTCCGACAAACGTGCAGTGATGAGCAGGATTCGCGGCACAACCGATATCGCTGAAATTGAGGGCTATAAGCTGATCATCGAGGCGGTCCCTGATGTTCTAAAGCCGAAAAAAGACCTCTTTGTTCAGCTCGACATGTACGCCGGTAAGCAAGCTGTTTTTGTAACGAATACATCGACACTCAGTGTTACTGAAATCGCGGAAGGAACAATCCGTCCCGACAAAGTTATCGGAATGCACTTCCTTCACCCGGTCCCCAAAAGGCCCTTGGTCGAAATTGTTCGTGGTCTTCAAACGTCAGATGAAACATTCAGCTTTGTTAAAAGCTTTGCTGAATCAGTCGGCAAAGCAGTCGTTGAAGTTTATGAATCACCCGGTTATGTCACAACTCGTGTCATACTCCCCATGCTGAATGAAGCGATGTATGCTCTGATGGAAGGTGTTGCCAGCGCAGAAGGTATCGATCGCGCTATCCGCCTCGGATACGACTTCGTGCACGGTCCCCTTGGTCTTGCTGACCAGATGGGTCTCGATGAAGTCATGGCATGGATGGAATCCATGTTCCGCGAAACAGGTGACTCAAAATATCGTCCATGTCCGTTGCTCCGTAAACTCGTCCGTGCCGGTCAACTCGGTGTAAAAACGGGACACGGATTCTTTGAGTATGATGAAAATGGTCGCATGATACAGAACAAAGCATAATGGTTAACGAAGCCCACACAATCTGGATTCAAACAACTCTTCCCGAAGAGGAGCAGAATAAAGCTGCCTCAATTTTTACCGGTGAGTTGAAAAAACAGAAAGCCGATTCTGTTGAATTGGTAGACGCTCCGCAGATCGCAAGAGACGCCTATAAAAATGGCAAATCTCCTCTCGGCATGACACTCGGTTTGCTTGCTTCCAGGATGAATGCACACGGGATCACCGTGGTCATCTTCGGGGCAAAATCGGATTCAGATAGCATTCGATGGGGTCGATATAAACCTGCAAAACTTGTCGATTTATCATGTGAAAGAGATCCTGATAATGAGGACGCCTTCAAATTTATCCCGGTTATCAAAGCGAGTCAGGCATCTCCCACAAAAGGGGATTCAAAGGCTGAGCTTGAAAATCAGGATAAGGCCATGCTCGATTACATGAAGCAACTTGATCAGTAGTAATAGTGTTCGAATGTAAAGAACCCGGTGATTTTCGCCGGGTTTTTGTTTGTGGCCCGGAAGGGACTGCATTCCCGGGAAAGGCGTTGATGGGTCTATTTTTTATCTCGATGCTGCTGTTCATCCGCCCGTAGTAATCCTTTTACGACAGCCACATCAAACGAAAGCAACATCATCTTAATCCGTTCGTCTTCGTTTTCAACAAGCCGACGAGTTTCGCGTCTAGCCAGAAATATCCCTACAAAAAGTGGTATCAGGACAATTACGGAAAGAATTGAGTAAACAATCACCCATGTTACAGCATCGATCTGACTGCCGACGTCCACGTTAAAACGGGCTTGAAAATTCAGAATGGCAAAGAGGGATACGAGAATAATTGAAACAAGGCTGATCAATAGGCCGGTGAAAAATATCTTACGAGCACGTTTTTCAGGATCATTAAGATTACGGTAGGTTTGGATAAGAGATTTACGGATTCTATGGATCTGAATGACAGCCTTTTCTCCATTCTGGTTCGCGGGAATTTCCTTTATTCGCACCAAAGCACCCTGAACGAGGGAGGTTTCCTGGCTTGTCAGTCCGGCTTTTTTCTTTTTGCTACCGGGAGCCATCGGTTATTCTTCTTCCTGCTCATTTAATTCCTGGGTCAATTTCTGATAACGCTTGATAGCGTTTTTCCCGGCGGAATTACTCTTTATTGCTTGCTTAAGTTTGTTCAATTCTTCGCGGATTCCATGATTGCGGATTGCACGTGGTGCATCCCGGATAATTGTGTCCACGTAGTCATTGGAAGAAGGATCGGGTCGATTCAGTATTTGACCAAGTTTGTTTGATAAGCTGGAGTCTTCGGTGGCAAGGGTGTTATAAAGATCAGCCTCGCTAATGGATCCACCTTCAATGTGGGAGGCTTCAAGTAAACTGAACACTTTTTTTAACGGGTGACTTCCGAGATCGGACGTTTTAAAGAATGAAAAGACTTCACCTCGTTTCTCTGGATAATTAACCATTACCCACAGAAGGTTATAGAGCATCTCCTCGAAGTAATTGAGCGATATACCGTTATTCTCTGCTGCGACTTCCTTCGGACGATAGGTACTCCGTTCGGCCTTTTGCAGTTCGGATGAAAGAGTGTATTCATCTACATTCAACTTTTCGGCCACTTCATGGATGGTGAATTGACGAGTGATCGGATCATTTATCCGTTTGATAGTTTCTATCAGGGAATGAATCGCTTCGCTTTTCTCCTGTGGAGATGTTAATGCACCGCGTCGTTTGTGGTAATTAAGTTTATAGTCCGTAAGTGATTCGGCTTTGTCCAGTACTTCCCGAATGGCCGCGTCACCACCTTTTTCAACGAGTGTGTCCGGGTCTTCTCCCTCAGGGAGAAGAGCAATGCTGACCTCGAGGTTCGCACCAATAAGGATATCTGCACCCCGGAAAGCTGCATTGTCTCCAGCAAAATCTGAGTCATAGAGTAGAACTGCTTTTGATGCAAACTTCTTGATCATAGATGCCTGATCAGGGGTTAAGGCCGTTCCCAGTCCTGCAATGGTGTTTTTGAAACCAGCCTTATGCATCGCAATTAAATCGGTATAACCTTCAACGAGGATAGCAGTGTTTTCCTGACGCATGGCATCGCGTGCATGGGTCAGACCATAAACCAGACGGCCCTTGTTGTAGATAGGCGTATCCTGGGTGTTAATATATTTTGGTTGAGGGCGGTCTTTTTCCTCTTGTAAAATGCGACCACCAAAAGCGACCACACGGTTCCCGGCGTTAAAGATGGGAAACATCAATCTTCCACGGAACCAGTCGTAATATTTTCCCTTATCTGAGCGACGTACCAACCCGGCTTTTTCAAGGGCTCTTTCAGAAAATCCTCGTTTCGTCGCAACCTTTAAGAATCCATCCCATTCCGTAGGCGCGAGTCCAATCTGAAACGTTTCTGCCAACTCGTTGCTGATGCCGCGATCTTCAAGGTATTTGCGAGCGAAGTCAATGTCCGGACCCTGCATATCCGTTAGACGGTAACGAAAATATTTTAACGCCAAAGCCGAGGCTTGGTAGAGGACTTCGGTTTCACCGGTTTGTTTTTTCTGACCCTGTTCATTAATGGTAATTCCGGTACGTTCAGCTAACCGGCGAACAGCATCAGGAAATTCCAGCCCTTCAACTTTCATCAGGAAATTGAAAACATTGCCACCCTCACCACAACCAAAGCAGTGATAGGTCTGACGAGTTGAGTGAACAGAAAATGAAGGTGTTTTCTCTTCGTGGAAAGGACAGAGGCCAAAGTAGTTGGCTGAGCCTTTTTTCTGAAGGGAAACGTGCTCGCTGATGATTTCAACGATATCGGTGCTTTCACGCACCTGCCGTATGGTATCTTCCGGAATTGACATAATCAGAATTTAGAGGATAAGTTCATTTGATCCAAGAGGTAAAGAGAGAGCGCTCAAAAAGGAAGACGGGGCAGGTCAACGTTTCCACCACTTAGGATAAGCCCAACACTTTTGCCCTTGAATAAATCGCGGTTTTCCGCAATCACAGCCAATGTCACAGCGGCAGAGGGTTCGACAACCAGTTTCATTCGTTCGTAAATAAGTCGCATTGCCTCTATGATTGAATCCTCAGAAACAGTAATAATCTCTGAAACAAAATCTCGAATGATAGGAAAGGTTAGTGTCCCGAGGGCAGAAAGTAAACCATCGCAAATGGTATTTGGTAAAACTGATGGCAATCTCTTACCGGTCTGAATAGACCGATACGCATCATCAGCTCCCGCAGGCTCAGCGCCAATGACCATGGTTTTTGAAGCAAAATAGTTAGCGGATAATAACGTGCCGCTCAATAGCCCACCACCGCCAATCGGCGCAATGATATAGTCCAGAACTGGAGAATCTTCAATTAACTCCTTACACGCAGTAGCCTGTCCCGTGATGACATGTTTATTGTTGTAAGGATGAATAAAAGTTGCGCCCTTTTCTTTGACAATTGCATCCAGCGTAGTTTCGCGTGATTCCAGAGTTGGTTTGCAAAAAGTGATCTTTGCTCCATAGGAATTTACTGCTTCCACCTTAACTCTAGGAGAATTTTCAGGCATGACGACGTAAGCTGTCGTATCTCGGTTTTTTCCAGCCAGAGCCAAAGCTGCAGCATGGTTGCCGGAGCTATGGGTAGCGATTCCCTTTTTTACATCCTCTTCGGATAATTGCATTACAGCATTAGTGGCACCTCGAATTTTAAACGCACCTACTTTTTGGAGGTTTTCACATTTAAAGTAGAGTTCAATGCCAAGAAGCGAGTTGATGTTTTTACTCGTTAGGACGGGGGTGCGGTGAATAAACGGCGTAATCCGTTTATGAGCATCAACGATTTCTTGTTTCGTTGGAAAGGCCAACTTAGTTCTGTTCTTTCAGGAGTAGGTCGGTTACTTCCGACCATTTGTGAACAATCTTATCCGCCATAGAACACTTGGCACATTTTGATTCGTCTTTACCACCATCAAAACGGATAGCCGCCATTCCAAGGTTTTTCGCACCAAGGATGTCCGTTGGATCCATGTCACCAATATGAACCGCTCTGTGTTGAGGAATTTTGATTCCGTCCAGTGCAGTCAGAAACATTATTTTATTAGGTTTTGAGACACCCATTTCTTCGGAAAATACACGGACTTTAATAAGGTCGGAGATACCCCACTTTTCGATTAGTCGATTAACGTTTTTTGCTCCGCTAAGTCCAGTATCGCAAATCAGGGCCAGAGGAAAAACCTTTGCAAGTTTTTCTAACGCCTCTTTCATCCCCTCGATGGGTTCGGGTGGAGCGTCAACCATGGCATCATCTATAATTAAGGCCAATTCCTTTTGTTGGGACTCGTTTAGATTATATCCGAACTCATCCATCAGGAACAGAACAGCATCATAGGCACCGGGTGTTTTCTGTTTTTCAAGCCAGTTTTTCATCCACTGTTGACTGAAATCGTCCAAAGCCATTACGACTTGATCAAAATCAGGTTTATAACCGAGATCAAGGAAAAATTGATGGGTTCTTTCTCGTCTCAACCTCTTTCTGAGGTCATAGGTGGAATCGAAAGCCAGAGTGGCCCAGAAATCGAGAGTAACCCCTTCGATTATTCGGCCATTCAGACGGTACTCTTTGTTCTCAGACATTCATAAATCCAGATCAGGGTTGAAATTTCCATGGTTGAGTCATTGCAATAGGTTTCTCTAGCCCGGGCGGGAACGTCCATTGGGCGACCCGCTGCGCCATCGAATCGGTCAGTGACTCTGCCTTTACACTACTCCATGCTGAATGCTTTACCTCAACATATTCCACATGACCATCGGGGAAAATGATAAAACGAAGGGTGACTTGTCCTTCAAAGTCTTCACCGTGTTCCTCAAGAGCACGACGGTAGAGTCCGTCCAGAGCCTGAGTTCGCATCATAATCGTCGTGTCGCGATATGCCGTCGTATAGGTTGTGCCTTCGGGCCAAACAGGAAAGTCAGGCGGGACATCAGTCCCTTCAAATATGGGAATCCCATATTCGTCAGCGATCTCGTAGGCGATCTCCTCGCCGGATTTACCCTCGTAGGAGGTGGAACGTTTTTGTGGCGCTTTCTTTTTACTGCAACCTGCAATCAGAATTAATAGGGCGAATGCAAGCGTTGGGACAACGCGAAAAATTTTCATGGATTCAACCAAATATCGTTAAATGGGTTCTGTAATAGCGATGGACCAGAAGGTATTTCCCTCCATTGGACATATTGCCCAACCAACAATGTGACGGTGTCCGTCAATCAGCCCTCCAGGAATATCGATTCCATCGTAGTTCAAATATCCGTTAGCCGAGCTGGGGTCTGTCATCATGGTTGCCAACGAAACAGCATTGGGTGAAAAAGATTGAGGGTTATTCATTGCTTGGCCAAAATAGCTCTCGGATCTGTCGTAAATAATCTTGGAGCTTTTTTCAAGTATAAAAAGTCCTCGTTGGTTTTCTTCATCTATTTCAGCGAGTCCAGTGGACAATGATATCAGAGAATCAGCGTTAATAGCGCAAAAAAGGACACCAAAAGGTTGATCAACTTCTGTGATAGAGCGGTAATAATTATAGCTTCTTCGGTCAATACTGTTTTTGTCTACTGTACCGGTCAAAAGGCTTGGTGTCTCAAGGGCATCGTGTACTTGAGGTATATCATACCAGGAACGACCCAGAAGGCTATCCTCTGTTACAGGAAATACCTTTAAGACCTGACCTTCGTGGTCCAATAGGCCGGCAGACCAGATCAGGGAGGTGGTTGATACCAGTTTTTCAAGAAGACTATCAGCAATTTCTTCATTCGGGGAACTATTACCCCAGAAGGTATTAAGTTTGGAACGGATGGGGCTTACTTGCCCCTGAACCTGAAAGCTTATGAGTTCGGCCTGCGTGATCAGAATTTCACCAGGATTATCCTCTGGTACATCGGTAGTACTCTCCTCGCAACCAATGGAAAAGAATATGACGACGAAAGAAAGAATTATGGTATTTAAAATCTTTAACGCTCGGAAACACATAATCACTCCATAGCAGGCTTTACCCTAAACAAGCGATAGGGTTACATATACAATATAGACAAGAAGCAATAGAATTCCCGCTATCCGGGTAATTTTCTCTTTCAATCCAACAAGCACAAGAACAAATATAGTTAGAGACGCATAGACAAGCAGGTCAAAATGGATACCGATTTCAACGCTAATCGGTCTGATAGTGGCGCCTGTCCCAAGGACAAGTAGTACGTTAAACACATTACTTCCAAGAACATTGCCGATAGCAATGTCTCCTTTGCCGTGAAGAGCGGCTGTTACAGACGCAGCCACTTCAGGCATGCTGGTTCCCAAAGCCACAATAACAACACCAATAACCCATTGAGGAACACCCATCGCTTCAGCAATGACTACCGCTCCGTCAACGAGGAACTTGCCGCCAAGGAAAAGGCAGATTAAACCAACGACCACCAGTATGGAGGCAACAGGGGTACTATAGGCAGGGGTTTCCTCAGCCTCAATATTGCTAAGGCGGTCTTTGTTCGCTCTGCGAATCGTTCGGAGTGTCGCCAGGACCATGCTGGCCAGAAGGATTATTCCTTCGATACGGCTGATTGTGCCATTCCAGGCAAATAGCATCAGCAAAACAAGCACGAGAATTGCAGTTGGTAATTCGTTTTTAAATATTTTTTTCTTCAGGAAAAGAGGTGCAACCAGAGCGGCGACACCAAGAATCAACCCCAGGTTTGCAATATTACTTCCAACAATATTTCCCAAGGCCAATCCCGGGGCCTCTTTGATGTTCGCAATTATTGTTACAGCTAATTCGGGAGCAGAAGTCCCGAACGCAATAACAGTTGCTCCTATTACAAAGGGCTGAATTTTCAGACGGGTGGCAATGGCTGAACCACCACGGACGGTACCTTCACCTCCAAGGATCAGCAAAACCAGTCCACCAATGACCAATAATATGGCTAAAATCATAAATAAATCCTGTGTGATTGAATCTGATAAGATATATGCTGGGGATAATAAAGTAAAATGACTTATAAAGCTGAGCGCCCGACCTTCGTGAAGATCGGGCGCTTAACTCAGCTACGAGCTGAGAGGAGCTTACAATTTAACAATGCAAGGCTCATCATCTTCGTGTACCGGGCATACTTCGATGCACTGCGGTTCATCGTTGTAACCTTCACATTCGATACAAGTATCGGGATCGATTACATAAATATCGTCGCCTTCTGTGATGGCTTCAACCGGGCATTCCGGTTCACATGCGCCACAGCTGATACAGGTGTCAAGAATCTTAAGAGCCATTATTTCCTCCGTTGATGCTCTTCAGCAGAAAACCGTGAATATGCATTAAATCCACGATAAGGTTTCATGCAAAAGTACTTATTGTCTCAAAAGATTGTCAATAAGTTAATGGAGGCTAAGGGGGGCAAAAAAGAAACGCGATGTTGGGAGAACATCGCGTTATGGGAAGCTAAGTTGAGAGCAATATTAGCTCTCTTAGTAATCAGATTTCAAGTACTTCTTTTTCTTTTTCAGCTAAAATTTCATCGACCTGTTTGACATGTTTGTCAGTCATTTCCTGAACATCTGCCAGACGGTCGTGCATGATGTCTTCTGAAATTTCAGAATCCTTCTGCAATTTTTTCAGCTGATCATTAGCATCGCGCCTCACCTGGCGAACACTTTGCCGGGTGTCTTCAGCATAACGATGAACGACTTTTACAAGCTCCTTACGACGTTCTTCAGTGAGTTGGGGTATGTTGATTCGGACAACAGTACCATCATTCACAGGGTTCAGACCGAGGTCAGAAACCAGAATCGCCTTTTCAATCGACGGGATTGAGTTCTTGTCATAAGGCTGAATTACGATCAGCCTCGCCTCTGGGGTTAGAATATTAGAACATTGATCAAGCGGCATCTCGGTTCCATACATATTTACCTTTATGCCCTCAAAAAGACCAATCGACGCTTTTCCTGTGCGGATTTTGGATAAACTTTCACGGTAAACATTTACAGATTTATCCATACGATCATCGGCATCAAGAATAATCGAATCTACACCATCCATGATTGACTCCATTGGCAAGTTGACAAGACGAACTCATTCTCCTGTAATTGACGTCCCTACTTTACCACCTTTTATAAGAGAAAGCAAGTTTCCTCGCTTCTTCATGTCAAAGACATAAAGAGGAGTATTATTGTCATGACAGAAGGTGATTGCTGTCAGATCCATTACTCGCAACTGCTTGTGCAGTATCTCTTTATAAGTCAGTGAATCGTAACGAACGGCATCGTCGAATTTTTCGGGATCCTTGTCGTAAACTCCGTCTACCCTGGTTCCTTTAAGCAAGACGTCGGCTCGAATTTCACTGGCTCTTAGTGCTGAAGCGGTATCTGTTGTAAAGAAGGGATTACCCGTTCCTGCTGCAAAAATGACAATTCTGCCCTTTTCGAGGTGACGGATTGCCTTTCTCCTGATATACGGTTCTGCAACCTCATCAACAGAAATAGCAGACATGACGCGTGTCTGAACACCAAGCCGCTCAATGTTGTTTTGCAAGGCGACGGCGTTAATCACCGTAGCAAGCATTCCCATATGATCAGCAGGTACACGTTCCATACCTTTTTCAGCGGCGTGGAGGCCACGGAAAATATTACCACCACCAACAACAATCCCAAGTTCAATGCCCAGCCTGGAAACTTCTGCAAGTTCCTGACAAATGGCTTGAAGGATTTCTTCGTTGAATCCGTATTTGTCCTCGCCGGCCATCATTTCGCCGGAAAGTTTCAACAGGACTCTTTTATAGGGCAGGTTGCTCACGATTATGCAGCCCCTTCTCCAACCTTAAAGCGGATGAATTTATCGACTTCAATTGCAGCGCCGGCTTCTTTTACACGGGCACTGACCTTCATTTTCGGCTCTTTGACGTAAGGCTGATTCAGCAGACATACTTCTTCATAATACTTGTTCAGTTTGCCTTCTGCAATCTTGTCAATGATGTTTTCAGGTTTGCCTTCATTGAGCATCTGAGTTTTATAAATTTCTTTTTCCTTCTCTTTTGCTTCGTCAGAAATTTCATCTGATCTCACATAGAGAGGGGATGCGGCAGCAATCTGAAGGGTCAGGTCATGGCCTAATTCTTTGACAGCGTCAGAATCTTTGTCGCCTTTAAGAACGATCAATACACCCAGTTGGTCACCGGGATGAATGTAGTTGTCAACGTAACTGTCAGCATCAGCTATATATGCAGCTCTGCGAAGTCCAAGGTTCTCGCCGATTTTTCCGGCTAAGGCGGTAATTGCTTCAGTGTCAAACTCGTCCACTGGAATCAATCCGTTGATACCTTTGGTTTCGCCAATCTTCAATGCCTGGGCAGCGTATGTATCGACAAGGGCTATAAACTCTTCGTTACGCGAGACAAAGTCTGTTTCACTGTTGAGTTCAACCATGGCGGCTGCGGTGTGGGTGTCATTGATAATAATTGCAACGCGACCCTCTTTAGCTTCACGGTCGGCACGTTTACTTGCGCTGGCCATACCTTTTTCACGGAGAAATTTGATTGCAGCTTCGAAGTCGCCATCGTTTTCCGTGAGGGCTTTTTTACAGTCCATCATACCTACGCCGGTCTTTTTGCGCAGTTCCATTACATCTTTTGCGGAGATAGCCATTATGCTGAGCTCCTATCACTTATGATAGACTCCCTGCCGGAAGTCTATCGGTTGCACTCTGAAGAACGCCGGGCAAAATGTTGCCCGGCGTTTATACGATTATCTATTGGTTTTGGGCTTGTTGGGGGCGCCACGGCGACGACGAGGTCCGGAGCGACGCTTGCCACCATCCTGCTTCTTGGTCGGAGCAGGTTCATCCTGTTTCTTTGCCTGAACCAGTGCGACACCTTCAATAACGGCATCGGTAAAGGTCTTGGTGATCAACCCAATTGATTTATAGGCATCATCATTTGCCGGGATTGGGAAATCAATGTGATCAGGATCGGAGTTGGTGTCAACAATTGCAAAAATCGGGATGTTAAGCTTTCTGGCTTCGCGAATTGCAATGTCTTCAAGAAGAGTATCAACAACAAACATGGCACCAGGAAGACGCTTCATGTGACGGATACCGCTCAAGTTCTTTTCGAGCTTTTCGCGGAGTTTGTCCATCATAAGACGTTCTTTTTTGGTAATACTTTCGTAGGTACCGTCTGTAGATTTTTTCTCAAGGCTGTCAAGCTTCTTAATTGACTTTCTAATGGTCGAGAAGTTTGTCAGCATACCACCGAGCCAGCGTTCGTTGACATAAGGCATTCCAGCGCGTGTGGCTTCCTGCTTCATGATGTCGCGAGCTTGTTTTTTGGTTCCGACGTAAAGAATGCTGTCGCCGCGAGCTGCAATTTTATTTGCAAGTTCGTTTGCGTCTTCAAGCATCTTCATTGTTTTAGAAAGGTCAATAATATAAATACCGTTTTTTTCCATGAAGATGTAAGGTTTCATCTTTGGATTCCAACGGCGTGTGAGGTGCCCGAAGTGGGCGCCGGCGAGAATTAACTGCTGTACATTTACCCTTGCCATGGGTAGTCCTTTCCTTGACCTCACCGACGCGAAGCAGGGGTGCTCGTTCTTTGCACGCCCTTGGCCGGGGTATTGATCGGTTTTGTTAGTGGCAAAAGCCTGAACAATTTATCATTGCAATCAGGCTTGTGAAACGAATCGGGAGCTTGCACTCCCGATTCAAAGTAGATATCAAAACTCGTAGCAGTGGTAAAGTACCACCAATAGGAGATTTTTAACGCTTGGAGAACTGGTACTTTTTACGTGCGCCAGGCTGACCATACTTTTTACGTTCCTTCTCACGTGGATCACGTGTAAGGAAGCCATACTGACGTAGGGAAGAGCGTAGTTCTTCGTCGAGCTTTACAAGAGCGCGGCTGATACCAAGGCGGATTGCACCGGCTTGACCAGAAAGACCGCCACCTTTGCAGACAGCATAGATGTCGTACTTGCCGACGCCGTCTATAATTGCCAAAGGTTGTTCGATAACCTGCTTGAGGATATCTCTCTTGAAGTGACCCAACAGCTCTTTGCCGTTTACGACCACATTTCCATCACCGGGGGCAAGCCACACTTTTGCGACTGCGCTTTTTCGCCTACCGGTTGCATATACTGAATTAACAGGAATTTTAGCCATCTTTTCCTCTTACAGCGGCATTGGTTCTGGTTTCTGTGCTGTGTGAGGATGATCACTATCAGCATAAACCTTCAGCTTTTTAATCTGCTTACGACCGAGCGGCCCTTTGGGAAGCATTCCCCAGACGGCTCTACGAATTACACGATCTGGATGCTTTTCGAGCATTTCACTGAGCATCGTTTTACGTTGCCCACCCGGATATCCGGAGTGACGGAGATAATACTTCTTCTCCAGCTTTAATCCCGTAAGCTTGATCTTGTCTGCGTTCGTGACGACGACAAAATCTCCACCATCTACATGGGGGCTGAAAGTTGGTTTGTGCTTCCCACGCAACACTGTTGCGATTCTTGAAGCCAAACGTCCTAATACCAGATCTTCTGCATCAACCACATACCAATTGCGGTCAACTGTCTCTTTGTTTAAATGTGCGGTTTTCACCATACCCACCGTACGTATATAAAAACGTATATAAAATTCAAGCCCGAGAATATAGATTCACATAGGCTTAGAGTCAACACAGAGACCAATTGGCCTCTATGCTCCAGGGCTATAGATTAATCAAAAACAAGTGAGCGGATATATACGGGAATGAAGGCGAAAACGCAAGAGATTAGGGTACCTCCGAGGAGCAAAACCGCCTTGGAGGTACACCATATGTCTTAGAAGAACAAATTAACCCTAAAAATCACACCTCAGTCCAGGTATATGATGAAGACTCTTGCCGCATCTTCAAAGGCATAACCTGTTGTCACCATAAGTATTTCACCGTCTTCACTAGCTCGAATACCATCACGGCTAATCGGGTCTCTGAAGGTTTGAGTCCACTCTATAGTATTTGTCAGTAAATTCCATTTCTGAACCAGGTTCTCACTGCCTGTATAACAGGTTATACCATCAGGCGCAATAAAGACAGCAGTTGGCCCGGTACCGGGGCCAGTGTCAAGCATATCCGTTATTGAGAAATCGTTGGGATTTATAATCTGAACATGGTGTGGTGACTCGCATGCGATAAACAAGCTGTTGCCTGATGGGTGCAAATCAACATCCCATAAATTGTACCCAAGCGTATTATGAAGGTCTTCATAAATCAGAATGGGTGGATTTGTGCTGATATCATACTTGAAGAGACTGGCAGGGAATCCACCAATTTCCGAAATATAGAGTTCATCGGTTTCGTCATCTACAATCAACATTGAATTGGAGTAGATCAGACGGGAATCTGAAATAGAGGTGACGTTATAAATGTCACCAAATCGTTCCATTCTGAGCGGGAAACGATTGTTGGCTGTAGCGTAAATGACCTGATTGTCATCGTCGTAGTCAAGATACATGGGTTCCAGACCCCAGCCTCGCAGATCAATAATGCGCGAGAAATAATGCCCGTCCAGATCAATACTCCAGACAGCACTATCGCCGATACTACCCACAAAAAGTTTTCTCTCATCTTCAGCAACACCAAAACCCCACGGACGGAAGAGAATGTCGTAATCCTCGCCGGGTAGTGAATCATTAAACCAATAGAAATAGTCAAGGTTGTTTGCAGTGACATCAATTGCATAGGCTCCCGGCGGGTCAGGCAAGGCCGGAGCTGTTACGTAAAGATATTCAGTGGCATTGTCATAATGCATATCGCGAATGGCAGAGGGAATAAAGTTATAAACACCCGCTGTTATTATTTGCGGATAGCTGTGTGCAGTAAAACCAAAGTCGTATTCAACGTATAGAATGTAATTGTAGGTTTCGCCCAGAACGATTGAAGTGTCAGTAAATGAAGTTGTATTTAAATCCTCAATGTGGGCGATTTCCATTAGACGACCGCCGGTGCCTTCCTGTCTCATAACCTTGTATGATACAAAAAGCTCTTCGTCACCATTGTGTTCCCACGTCAGGCTGTTCTCGAGGTAATTTCTGTGAACGGGTTCAAGAACAATCAAGTCTTCCTGAAAGACATTTACGGTAACTGTATCAAGTGATCGGTAGGCTTCGTTTACACGGACGTCCAAAATGATTTCATGAGTGTCCTCACTAAGTGTGCCGGTGAATCCAACAAAACCCAATGTGTCGGGACCGGTATTGTCGAGAATACCATCAACATCACTTCGCCATTCCACTTCAAGGTAGCTGCCGTAGAGGTTCTCCCATCCGGCAATACGTCCAACAAAATCGATATCCATGTTAGCCGTATAGAAGGAACTATCCCTCGGAGTCATTAATATGGCTTGGAACAGGGGACTACTCACCTCGTCATCAACCTGAATAAAGGCGCTGTCGCGGGTAACGGCATCGCCATCACTTACAAGAATTTCGAAACCGAAGCGACCGGTTTCTGTTGGAGCACGCCACTCAACGTAGGCCTGGTCGGTCGAAGTGATAAATTCTCCTGCCTGGGCCGACCAATCATACCGTAAAGAATCAAATTCGATATCTGGATCATCCGCATCGGGATCTACTGCTGTAACGGTTAAGCCGGCTGTCTCGCCCGGTAATACAGGATTTGGGGAGATAACAATGCTTTGAATAACCGGAGCGGAGTTCTCTTTGTCGTCTTCGCTGTCGCAACCGAAAATAAGTAGAGAGAGAACAATCAGGAAAAAGGATAAGAATAAATAACGAGGTGTACGCATGTTGACCTCACCGAAGTGATTGACAATGCTTTCAACCTGTTACCAAAGGTTCCCGGGAAGAAAACCTAAAATCGGGAAGCCTTTGATATGGTTTTTATTATTGTAACTATTATAAGTAACTCTTGGACACTCAATCAATAGAAAATACAAAATTTATGGGGATTCAACGAGGTTGATTTGAGAAATATCGTTCTCCTGGTTGTAGGTGATGACGACCAGAAAACGATCATCATCCGTAATTTCGATACCATCACGAATTACAGGACTGGCAAAGCGGTAGTTCTTCACAAACGTCGGGTTTTGGATATCTGAAATATCCCAAATGTTTATCTCGTTGTTGCTACTGGCTGTATAGGCAAGAGACCCATCGGCTGAAATGGTGACAGCGTTAGGGTAAGGCCCGGTCTCAATTGAGGATGTTTCAGGGTAAAAACCGTTGGTAGTCGGAACGATCTGTATTTTATATGGTGATTCACAGGCGAGCAGTAGTCTTTCGCCATCGGGAGTAAAAGCCATGTCCTTTAAGCGGTAGCCAAGGTGTCCGAGGTCCTCCATAACCGACCACGTATCAGCAGTACCCACCATAGTATATTTGAATAGACTCATCGGGTAGCCATCATATTCACTTATATAAAGTAAACCTCTTGTTTCATCTACCATTACAAACGAACTGTCGTGGATTAATCCCGAACGTTCAAACTCATACTTTTCTATTCCAGAAAAAGTCTCTTCTATAATCACCGGATAGTTATTCCCGGATACTGTAACAATTAACGCAAAAGACGGAAATTCCCTGTAGGCCATGTACATGGGATTACGTCTCTCATTGGTAGACGTAATCGTAACGCCAATCTCAGAACTTACTGTCATATCATCAACGTTGATTTCGGTAATAGTAGTATCACCTGAGTTGGCAACATAGAGTAGGTCGTCACCGTTAAAGGCGAGGCCCAGAGGACCACTGTCCGTTCCAAATCTGAAGTCGATACTATTAGAGGTAATATCCAGAACAACGACAGAATCCACATCGGTTTGGCTGGCATAAGCATAGTTGCGCTGGTTATCAAGAACAAGATCACCGAGTGGTCCGTTAAACTGAGAAAAAATTCCAGAGGCGATACTCTTCACATTTGAGGGAGTGCTACGTCCGAAGGTATTCAGGCCGCTTACAGTATATCGAACGGTTTCTCCGATAACGATTAGCGTATCAAGATAACCGGAAGTGTCGTTTGTGGTATATCCATCCAGAGCGCTTAGGGTATCATAGGAGATACTTGTGCCATAAAGTCCGGGGGTTCTGGACACAACATATCCCGCAAAATATTCGCCGGAGGCATCAATAAATTTACTCCAGGTAAGGCGATTATATTTGTAACTCTTCTCAATGTCATATAAAACAAGTGCCTCAACCAAGCTGTTGTTCACCATGACCGTATCACTTGACATAAGGGTGTCAAGCTGAAGGATTTCAGTGATCACCGTATCAGATACAGATGTGTCAATGACGTTTGAAGTAAAAACAGTCGCATCAAGAATAACCTGACGCTCGCCGTAGCCCAATGCGGACGCAAAACTCAAATTTGCAGCATTAACCGTTTCGTGGAGTGTGCTATCGGCGATTCTCCAACGGAAATAACTTGAGTCATACGTGATGGATTCCAGGCCAAGAATAGAGGCTGTAAATGTTACAGTATCTTCGGGCATATAATAGGAGTCGGATTGAGGAGTAATAATTGTGGTTGCGATTGGGTTGTTGAGGTAAATCGTGACTGAGTCTTCAGAGGTTATGCTTCCGTTAGTAGCTTCAACATAAATAGTGGCGCTTCCAATTCGATTTGGGGAGGTCCACACTACAAATTCAGAAGGAGTGCTCAGCGATTTTGTTGTGGGCGTAGTACCAAAATAACCTTCGAAGGTTGACCAGGTATATGTCAACGTGTCTTCTGGACCGACTTCGCCATCCAGTACTGTCAAAGTCGATGTACTACCGGGTACTATAGAGTCCGGCTCAGCGATAACCGATCCGATAAGGTCGATGGTGTCGGTGGGTTCTGTTGGGCTATCTTCCTTGGCGCAGTGCGCAAGAAAAATTGACGTGAGCACAAGTATTGATATGGAGAGAACAATATTTAGACGACGTGCTTTCACATCAGCCTCCAGAAAATCACTTTTCCACATCCTGAAAGATGCAAATGAATTAATAAATCAGCAAGATTTTAATTCAATAGGTTTTATACTAGACTCTAATTTCATTTTTATGCTGAACGAATAAAAGCTGATGCAGGACTACTTCTATTTTCAGCAAGGTTCTCCACCCAATCAAATATAGACCCGCCGGGAACATAGGGATCCGTTTTAGCATGCAAGGAAGAGTAGGCGCCAATATTTAACTCGTTGTATCGATCTGCCATTCCCCGGTTGTAAATATCTTGAAGATAAAAACGGAAGCAGTCATTTAGATCAATGTCCACCACGTTAGCGTCAAAGCTGATGTTGGGATCACTCTGAGTCCTTTTCCACAGGGAAAGAATCGATTCAACTCGTTTGATTACTGGAACAATAACGGCCGCGTTATTCTCAAGGTCAGTTACATACTGTGAAATGAGAGGTTCCTTGTTCCATTTCTGGAAGAAATCAACACACGCCTTCCCAATACGGTAGAGTCGATTGTAGTAACCATCCAGATCAAACAAGTGGTGATGATAAACGATGGAGTTTTCTGCAAAAACAATTCGATTTCCGTTAATTTTCCATCTTAGCCCAAAGTCGGTATCCTGAAACCCAAAGGGTAGTGCGGGATCATAACCACCAACAGCCACAAACCGTTTGCGATTTACCAGCGCATGAGGAGCATAATGGTGGCCCGGTTTCAGGTTGTTTACATCTTTTATGGATTGAAAATGAAATTGAAAGTTGGAGTCATTGGTGATAAAATTGGTAAAACGGTCTTCCATCAATTCCGGGGAGTGGACGATGTTTCCCTGTACCAATAACCGTGAATCGTAGGAGCCACGTTCAATCAACTCCTGTAATGCATCCCGCTTGGGTGTAACGTCCTGAACAAGCAACCATAAAAATTCGCCTGTGGCGTGTTTTGCTGCAAGATTAGTCGCTGTCGATTGGCCCGCGTGGTCTTGGTTAATAATCCTCACGGGAAAGAAACTATTTACGGGAACCAGATGAGAGATGTCTTCGTTCAGGCCATCAACGCAGAGCACAATCTCTAGCTCGATCCCGTTAACAGGATGGAGCTCTCGGATGGACTCAAAAAAGCGTGGCAGAGTCTCAGCACCTTTATACACAGGAACAATCGCTGAAATCAGCATAAATCTCTCATATTTATATAGATATCCACTTCTCTTATCGGTAGAAAGAGGGAAAAACTGAAGGGGTCGGGGGGAAATACTTCAATCAAACGGGTAAGGAAAGCGAGTACTGGAAATCAGGAATGTTTCTTTTCTTTGTAATCCGGGTCTTGACCATCATTTAATCTTTGCCCGGCCTTCATAAAGATCACAAGAAAAATGATGGGTGCGTAAGCGATTAATAATACCGGAATTGACCAGTTGGAACGGAGTAAAACGGTCCAAACAGCCAACGGTGCAAGCCAGAAAAGGTCGATCAATAGAATTGTTCCAGTGACCCGGGCGTGGCTATAACCCTTTCTAATAGCATGGTGAAAAGCAAAATCGCGGTGGGTAGTCGTGGGATTTTCGCCTTCAAGTAGTCGACGAATGATCGTATAGGTTGGATCAACGTAAAAGATTGCCATTAGAATAAGAAATGCAGTCAATGGAACCGAGCTGGTCAACTTTCCCCATAGACCAAGTATGGCCATTGTTATACCCATAAAACCGCTACAGAGGTCACCCATAAAAATTTTGGCTGGATGCCAATTCCATTTGAGGAAACCTAAAGACGCAAAACCGAGAAGGTAATAGGCCAAGGCGAGAGGGAAATTACCGTTAACCCAAGCAATCGTTCCCGCAGTTGCCCCCATAAAAACGGCCTGACCAGCAGCTAAACCGTCTATACCGTCCATAAAATTATAAAGGTTAATATTCCAGACGACGTATAGTACGATAAAGATTGTTGCAAAGGGGCCTGTCAGGTTTATCGCTCTTGGAAAAATGATTTGAAGATTGCTGCCGATCCAAAGTATGACAATAAGAGCTGCAGCTATGTGTATAAAAATCCGGATCCGTTTTTTTATCTCAAAAATGTCATCAAATAGACCAACGGCGATGATTAACGAAGAGCTGACAAATAGAATTAAATACCAGGGCGTATCCAGAGTGACAAGGAAAGAAAGTATTAAAAACCCCAGCATAACGATTAAAACAATAGAAAGGCCGCCGACAGACGGAACGGGTTTATTGTGAGAACTTCGAGCGTTGGGAATAGCAAGGTAACCCTTTTTCTCTGCCCATTCTTTGACGTATCCGGCAACAAGGGCAGTGATGTAGGTTAGCAGCACTCCTGCCACAAGGACAAGTGACGCATTATATATGGTTAACTCAAGGTTCAAAGGGTCATCCGTTTTTATCATTTATTTCGAATGAAAATATAAGGGTTTCTACATTCAAAATCCTTGGGACAGGGAGAAAGAAGTAAGAAAAGAATTTTTTGAGGAACTGTTTAAAATGAAGTATTAGCGACCTACCTTTAGTCGACTACCCCAACGGACAGGAGTTTCATGAAAAACGTTAGCCTCTTTATTCCCTGTTTTGTGGATCAACTCTATACCGAAACAGGGCATGCAACGGTTTCCCTGTTAGAAAAATTTGGCTGCAAAATAAACTTTCCAACCGGGCAGACCTGTTGTGGACAACCGGCATTCAATTCAGGCTATTTTGATGAAGCTCAGCTCCTTGCTGAAAAATTTATAAAAGTTTTTGCTGAGCAGGAGTATGTTGTCGCTCCCTCTGCTAGTTGTGTCGCAATGGTCCGTCACCAATACTCGAAGTTAAATATTCAAGATGAAGGGCTAATTCGGAGTTATGAAGAACTCAAGCCCCGTATATATGAATTAAGCGAATTCCTTGTTGACGTTCTGGGTGTCAAATCAGTTGATTCATCCTTTCCACATAAAACCGCCTATCATGCATCATGTCACGGATATCGTGAACTGGGCATATTCGAAAATCCTATGATGTTGCTGGGAAGTGTAAAAGATATTGAACTGGTAGAGTTAGAAGACCGAAAGGCGTGTTGTGGTTTCGGGGGGACATTTGCAGTAAAGACCCCAGAGATTTCAACCGCAATAGGTGAAGATAAACTTGAAGCCATCACTAGTAGTGGGGCTGAAGTTGTAACAGCGACAGATGACTCCTGCCTGATGCATATAGCCGGTCTAGCGGAAAAGAAAAAACTCCCATTGAAGTTTATGCATTATAGCCGAATTCTCAACGGGGAGCAGATATGAGTTATGCGTCAAATCCCCGAGATCTGAAGAAAAAGGCTCGTGAATCCATAAAAAATCGTGAACCAGGAAAAGTTTTACCTTATAAAAAGAATACTCGTAAAGCGGCTCTCGCCAGAGATGTAAGAGCAGATGAGTGGACTGATTTTGAGGAAAAACGGAAGAGAATAACAACCAACCGTCAGGACATCGTTGACAATCTGCCGGACTATCATAAAAAGTTGAGAGAAAAATGGGCAGAGCATGGTGTCATCGTTCACGAGGCGCCAGACGCAAGTAGCGCACGAGAAGAAATTCTTAAAATTGTAAAAGATGTGGAAAGGAAAAAGGACAACGGAGAACCAGTCCGTGTACTGAAGTCCAAATCCATGCTCAGTGAAGAGATCGAGATCAACGGGTTTCTGGAAAAAAATAGAGTAAACCCCGTTGAGACAGATCTGGGTGAATACATCGTTCAGCTTCGCAAGGAAGCACCCAGCCATATTACTATGCCGGGTATGCATCTGGACCGATACGACGTTGGAAAATTGTTTGCCGAAAAACTGAATGTGCCCTATACACATGATCCCACGGAATTAACAAAAATAGCTCGAAAAGTTCTTCGTGAAGAGTTTTTGAAAGCCGATGTTGGAATGATCGGGGTGAATTTTGCCGTTGCTCAGACCGGCCATATTGCCACTGTAACGAACGAAGGCAATGGGCGAATGGTCAGCAGTATGCCTAAAGTCGTAATCGCCCTTATGGGATATGAAAGGGTGACACAAAACCTGGACGAACTCGCTATTCTCTGGCAAATGTTAGCTAGAAGCGCCACTGGCCAAAAGGCAACAGTCTATTTGAACCTGATGTATGGACCGTCTCCAGGACCAACAGGTCCAGGTGAGGTTCATATCGTCGTTGTGGATAATGGTCGGAAAAAGATACTGGCCGATAAAAAAGTAAACGAAGTATTACTGTGTATCCGTTGTGGTGCATGCTTGAACGCTTGCCCGGTCTACCAGCAAATTGGTGGTCATCCTTATGGTGGTACCTATCCCGGCCCCATTGGAAAAGTGATTACACCGCTGTTGGAAGGTTTGGACAAAGCAAAAGATCATGCCTTTACTTCCACTCTTTGTGGAGCGTGTGAGGATATATGCCCTGTATCCATTCCCATTCCAGACCTTTTGTTGGAGTTGCGAAAGAGAACTATCGAGGAAGGTTATGGTAAATCTCTTGAAAAACAGATGTGGAAAGGTTTTACTCGGACCATGGAAGACGAGGGTAGTTATAACAGGGCTGCTAAACTTGGAACTATTGTACAACGTGTCACAGGTGACCTTGCAGCACCGTCGGCATGGAGCAAAACCAGGAAAGTTCCAAAGTTGAAGAAGAAATCGTTCAGGGATGAATTCAAATCGAGAGATGAAGGATAAAAATGAGTCTTTTTGCTAAACTTGAAAGGTCTTTAGCTGAGGTAGATGCACTGCTTCATCGAGTTTATAAATCAACAGCACGCGGTTGTGTTAATGGTCTTTTAAATGGGCTGGATGCAAAACAGGTGGCAATTTCATCGGATCCGATTTTTTCAGAATTGGGCATTCTGGACAAGATGAAAGAGTCGGACTTTAGAATAATAAATCCTCCAGGATTAGATATGTCGCCTGAAGAGTATATAATCTGGAAGGATGAGGTGGCAAATGCAGATGTGGGACTGACTTCAGCTTTTGGAATAGCAATGGAAACGGGCACAATCTTGCTTGAGCCTCACCATCCTGATGAGCGAGCAATCAGTCTCTTACCTCCATTTCATCTCGTCGTGATTCCCAAGTCTCGAGTTGTGGAAAATATTTCGGAATTGATGAAAAAGTGGCAGGAAAACCCTGAAAACCTCGAAGGATCTGCTGTAATGGTTACCGGACCCTCCAGAACAGCAGACATAGAAAAAGAACTCGTATTGGGGGTACACGGACCCCAAGCTCTTGAGGTCGCGCTTATTCTGTAAAATGACTCCAAGTGTGCTCTTCTTATTGATGTCAGGTGATTATTATCACACTGATTTTGCTATAATAACACTAAATATACGAAATGACCGACCTTCCGTTTCTTCAGAGAAACATAGATCCGCATGCCTTCAATAATCATTCTATATCTCGTTCATGGAGGAATTATGTTTTTTGATGCCGGTTCTAAACACATCTATTTATTATTAGTAATTGTGTTATGTCTTACAGTAATCCCTGTTATTGCTCAGGAAGCCCCAACGGCTGAACCTGTTTATGGAGGATACGTCGAATGGTTGGACGCAATAGCACTTGACGCAACAACAACCCGGGTTTATATCTCAACGCTTAGTGCAAATACAATGTTATATATGGATGTTGACCACAGTGGTGGTAGTCCTGTATATGGAACATGGAGTACCGTCCCGGATATGGATTGGGACGATGGTTTCGGAGGGATGTCCAGAGGGTTTGATGCTGATCCAACTTCGGGATTTGTTTTTCATGCCACCGGTCAAGGGTTGTACGGTCTTGATATAAACGTGGGTTCATTATATGAAGTGGAACCCACTACCGCTGAAGACGTTTTGGTTTATGATGATATCCTGTTTTACCTGGGAATGCCCGGCGGAGAACTTCACCTCTACTATAGAACGATTAATAGTGATGGTTCAGTAAATACAGAAAACTCAGTGTTGGTTTCCTCCACCTATTCAGGGGGAGGGTTCCGTCCAGAAATTCATGTCAACCCGGTGAATGAATATGTCTATGTTTTTGTTCCAGGGACCCCGCCTGACATTTATAAGAGTAGTGATACCTATGATGCCCTTTCAGGTTCAACAGCATTTTCCTCCCTTTCTGTGGCTGATCTAAACAGTACGGGTAATGATTATTGGGCAACTACGATTGCACCCGATGGACGATTCTTTGCAGGTGGGTATTACGGAACTGGTCCGGACAGGGCAACCTACATCGGCTACAGCGATGATGACGGAACGTCATGGACAACCTTTGATTGTGCAGATGCCGATGGTGGTTGGGCGCCAACCATGTCAACAGCAGGAAATGCGAGTAACTACAACGTTTATTTCGGCAGAGCATTAAGCACAAATAACGGCGTATCTGGTTCGTGGGGAAGGTATCCTTCAACCGTTCAGGGTGGTCGTGTAATGGACGGTCCGGTTGCTATTGACCCAAACGATTCAAATACAATTTACATGCGGACAGATTGGGGAGCAGGTTCATCAGATGATGGCGGCAGTTCCATTGAAGAAATAAACGATGGATTGACAGCGGTTCAGGTTCACGGATTCGCAATGGATGTCACCAAAAACACAGCCTGGGTTGCCAGCAAATCTGGAATCTGGTATGTCACTGACTACCAAACAAGCCCTACATGGAATACGGTTCCGTATTGGCCACAATATGATACTACTCCGTATTCGGCGGTAGCTGCAACCGCAACGGCAGACACTGCCTACATGGGAAACAGCAGTTTGCGTCTTTTCAGGTATGAAAGTGCAAACGGAGCGGTTTCAAATGCAACAATTCTTGAAATTGCCGGGATAGATACTGCATTTACTCAAAATTCTCTTATTTCAGCGATAGCAAACGATCCATACTCATCCACCGAAAGAATTTTTGCGGGTGTTTATGACGGTGAAGATTACGGTGAAGATGAAGAGTTCGGTGGCGTAATGTTGTGTGAAGAGAACTCCCCATATTGGGATTGTTCAAAGATCACCGGTGGCGCCTGGCCTTCATTTGGAGCTGATGTTAATGATGTAGTTATTGTTCAGGAGGATGGACTAACGGTCCTCTACGTTGGGGTGGAATACTATTACGACGCATCAGCCGGAACAGCTCGAAGCATCTACCGAATGGAAGATGATGGCTCTGGTAACTGGACGATTACCCAGGATATGCTAAATGACACCCAAAATATTAGTGTCACTATTCTCGATTTATATGCCGACTCAGATGGTAATATCTACGCCTGTGGCGCTAACACGAGTGGTCATCCGGTAATCTACAGCAAAACCGCAGGTGATAGCGTTTGGACGGTACTAAGTTCAGGTGGATCAGGAATTCCCGAGGACGTCGGGGCAAAAGCCATTACCGTTGATGAAACAACAGGGGATGTATATATAGCTATTGACCATGAAATTTATGTGTTAACCAGTGGTGCAAGTGAATGGACACTTTATTACGAGTACCCGGTTGGAACAGATATCCAGTTTATCTACTATGACGAGTTACTGGTAGGAACAGGAACAGGTTTATATGCCCATCAACCCGATGTCGGTGTTGATCCAGTAAATGGGTATTTACCCGTTCAAGCCAATCTGGTTAAGGCCTACCCAAACCCATTTAACGGTACCACCAGGATTCACTACACAATCAACAACAATCAGCGGATCAACCTCTCGGTTTATAATTTAACGGGGAGGCACGTTGGTACAATTGAAACCGGTTTCCAGCAAAAGGGGGTTTATGTTACACAATGGAATGCTCCGAACCTCTCAAGTGGTATCTATCTTATTAAGCTGGAAGGTAGCAAGGGTGTGAATGTCTCTACTAAAGTGACACTAATCAAATAATATTTTAATGGTGGAGGGGAATATTCCCCTCCACCTTTCTTTCCCTCGTGTGATATAGATTACACCGTTTTAAGATTAATGTGTTTAGACTGTTTACGGGGTAAGAGCAATATCAAAATGGGGTCGCCGGGAAAGAGATAACAGGAACTCTCAATTCCCAAAAACTTCCAATTGCAAACTAAAAACACTTGTTCAAAGTGCCTAAAAACCGTAACGTTTTCAGACTTAATAATTCTTAATTCGCTAATCCTCAGGAGGAGCTATGCGCCTGATTACAAATGATGATTTTGACGGTGTTGTATGCGCATCAATGATTGCTGATATGGAAAAAATTGACGAGATTCATTTTGCACATCCCAAGGACGTGGAAGATGGTCTTGTTGAGGTTCGCGATGGGGATATTGTTGCCAATCTTCCTTTCCACCCAAATGCTTCAATGTGGTTTGATCATCATGCAAAAGGCGATGAAGTCAGTGTTTTACCGGCAGGAGTTAAAGGTAGAGTTGGAATTTCGCCATCAGCCGCTTCTCTTGTTTATGGTTATTACAATTCTGAAAAACTTGAACACTACAACGAAGTTCTTAAATATGTAGATAAGTATGACGAAGCCAACCTCACCTACGAAGAAGTTCTAAAACCGGAATCATGGGTTTTACTGGGCATTACCCTTGATTCAAGAACTGCTCTGGGTGATACAAGTGAGTATGCTCTTGAAATCATTGCGGCCCTAAGAAAAGGTTTACCGATAAATGAAATTCTTGAGCTTCCTGTAGCAAAGGGCAGAGTACGAAACTACTTGCGGGACGAAATTAAGTTTAAAAAAGAGATTATGCGTTGTACTGATATGGAAGGTCCTGTCAGTATAACGGACTTTAGAGGACTGGATGAGATCCCTGTGGGTAACCGTTTTCAAGTTTTCGCTCTTTTCTCAAGATGTAATGTCAATGTGAGGGTGTATGATCACAGAGATGTTACCAAGGTCATGGTGGCTGTGGGCAAAAGTATCTTTGATCGAAGCAACACCCACCACATTGGTGATCTTATGGCTAAATATGGTGGTGGCGGTCTTGAGGGTGCCGGTAGTTGTCCGTTACCGGTTAATGGTGCCGATGGGATTATTAACGATATCGTTAAGAGGCTGAAACTTCAGAAGTAGATAGTCTGTTTATTGATGAAGCCGGGCATACAAAATGTCCGGCTTTTTTATTTGCCTAATTGAATAGTAAATCGTGTGATATTGTCTTTGTCGGTTTGAAGTGAAAACACCATACCATGTTTTGTTAGAATTTCTCTGGTAAGAGTTAACCCAATACCCTGCCCATTTTCTTTAGTGCTGAAGAAAGGAGTGAATAGCGATTGACTTACTTCATCCGTAAGACCAGGTCCATTATCCTCAATTACAAGATATTTGCTATGGTTTTTCTTGAGAAGGTGGATGTCAATTTTACCATCCTGATCAATAGCTTCCATGGAATTTCGGAGGATATTCATCAATGCCTGCTCCATCTGAACCATATCGAGAGAAACTTTCCAGTTGTTATCGTCAGGGTGAATTTCTATCGCAATGTTTCGTTTATTTGACTCGGGACCTAAAAGCGATTTAATCCTTTGCAGAATTTCAAGAGGATCAACATACCCTTTTACAGGATCAGGCAAACGGATTACGTCAGCGTAACTCGCCATAAACTGATTCAATAGGTCTGTTCGTTCTATCGCCACATTTAAGGCGTTCTCAAAGTCCTCTTTATCCTCGCTGTTGAGTTGAGAACCATAGGTCAGGCAAGAGCGCAGAATTGAATTTGTTGCTCCTACAGTATTATTCACTTCGTGAGATAGTGTACGGATCAGAGTCTCATATGCTGAACGCTCAGATTCCCAAAGTTCGTGTGTCATTTCCTCAACAAGGTAAAAACTGCAGAGGAAACCTCTTTCACGGTACTGAAGATGAGAACAGCGCAATTTGCGACGGGTGTTAAGGCTGAAGACTTCTGTTTTTCCTATGGGTAGAGTTATGAGTCTTGAAATTAAATCAGAGCTGAAATCTGTTAGTTTTTTCCCGGTGATTTCCTTTGTTTCTATTTCTAGAAATTCGAGAACTGAAGGGTTATACATCCGAACACAATCATTAAAATCCAGGGAAAGAATACCGGATGGCGAAGCGTTAAGTACTTTTTGAAGGAAAACCTGCTGCTCTTCGAGAAGAATTTTTTCTTCACGGAGATGGGAAATCATTTCATTATAGATTTTTACCAACTGATTAATGTCTTTTGGTTTGACTTCGGAAAAGGTATGACTGAAATCTTTTTCTCTTATAAAATCTGCTCCTGATGAAATGATGTCCAAATGCAACCCGAAACCCTTAATAATCTGTAAACCAATGATGTATGAACCAATAACGACGACTTCAAGTAGAAGAATCCAGGGTTTATGTGAGTTCCACAGGAAGTAAATTCCTGTACCAGCGATGGCAAAGTGAAGAGTGGTCAAATATAAAATTAGCCGGAGGCGTAAATTCATTCATCGATCCCATGTTTTTCCAGCCTACGATAAAGAGCAGAACGGCTAAGCCCAAGAGCATCAGCGACCTTGGACATGTTGGAGTTGTAGTAGCTCAATGCATCAAGTATAACCATTTTCTCTATTTCTTCAAGCGTCTTAGTACCTGGGGCAGGCAGTTGAAATGAAGATTTTTGCGGCAATTCCATTTCTGTTGCAACCATAAAGCTATCGCTATCTAGACGGTCAGAATGGGATAAGAGAACAGTTCTCTCGATAAGTTGCTTAAATTGCCGGACATTTCCAGGCCATTTCTGTTGGGCGAGGTAATCAAGAGCGGCCGGAGTGATTTCCATCTCGGGCCTGTTGTACGTAGTCGAAATCTGCTTTAAAAAATGATTAGCAAGAATTGGGATGTCTGTTTGACGATCCCGCAATGGTGGAATGTGAACAGTGATCAGGTTAATACGGTAAAAGAGGTCTTCCCTAAACCGACTTTCACTGATGAGTTCAGGAAGGTCACGGTTTGTTGCTGAAATAATCCTCGTATCAATCGTCCGGCTTTCACTGGAACCAACCTTTTCGTAGGTACGGTCCTGAAGTACACGCAGGAGTTTGACTTGGCAACTTTCGTCCAGATCACCAATTTCATCGAGGAAAATCGTTCCGTTATCTGCCGCTTCAAATCGTCCGGTCCGGGCATGTTTGGCGTCAGTAAATGCGCCTTTCACATGACCAAACATCTCACTTTCAAATAGTGTGCTGGGTATACCGCCGAGGTTAACTTTTACAAAAGGATCCTGCTTACGGTTGCTATTGAGCCAAATTAATTCAGCGAGAACTTCTTTCCCTGTACCACTTTCACCAGTAATCAGGATTGGAGCGTTGGTCGTGCTAACCTTAACTGCGATACCGATTGTTTTAAGGAACTCCGGGTCTTCTCCAATAAACGAAGAGATGTTGTAGTCCTTTTCAAGTTTTGAGCGGTTTTCGTTAGCCAGAACAGCAAATCCCTTACGTGCCCTTCCGAGCTCAAAGGCATTTTCAACTGAATGCAGGATTTGTTCGTTTGTCCAGGGTTTCGTTATAAAGTCGCTGGCACCTTTTTTCATCCCTTCAACGGCAAGGGGAACCGAACCCCATGCGGTCATTAGTATAATCGGTATTGATGGGTTTGAACTCAGGATGTTTTCAAGAAGTTGAAGTCCTTCGGTACCGTCAGTTCTGCGTGAAAAATTCATGTCCTGAAGAATCAGATCAACATCGTTTTCTGCAAGATAGGAAAGGGCTTCGGCCGGTGATTTTGCAGTGGAGGGAGAATACCCTGATTGCTTCAGGAGTAAACTGAGGGAAGTTGTAACGCCTTTATCATCATCAATGACCAAAACCTTGGCAGAGTTCGCCGATACCATATATTCTCCCTGAAAGATGTTCTAGAATATAAAATAAAGCGGAGAGAAAAGGACTCTCTCCGCCAAGAAAAGTGAAAAACTATTCGTAATGAAGGGCTTGGGCAGGTTCAATCTTTGCCGCAAGCCATGCAGGATAAAGTCCACTAGCCAAAGAAAGTAGTGTCATAAATATAAGTGTCAGTAGAGTCGAAAGTAGAACAACATCCCAACCAACAGTTGGCAAGATTCCTAGAAGCGGCAACTGTACGACCAGGATTATTGCAAAGAAACAGGCGATAAGTGTAATAAGCATAATTTCAAAAATCAGCTGTCTATACACCATTTTGCGTGAACTCCCAAGGGCTCTTCGTAATCCCAGTTCGTCGGTTCTGGCTGTAACATTCTGCCAGAACACTCCAAGCATTCCCAGAATAACCATAATCATCAGGAAAGCAGAAATGATCCCGACAATTAAAACAGGGGCTGTCGCAAACTTTGAATTCCTTTGCAGGACATTTTCAAGGGGTTCAATGTTAACGCCAATATTTGGAATGGCTCGTTGTGCAATTTCAGTCGCTCGACCTTCAAAATCTGCGGTGGTTCCCTCTTTCACCAATACGGCGAACTGAACAATATCTCGACTGGAATAACGCTCCGTGCTGACCCTTCTAATCAACATGGGACGGATGCGGCTATAACGACCTGAATGCCTGAAGTGGTCAACGACTCCAACAATTCGATATTCTGGATCGGTATGGACGATTTTCCCTATGGGATCCACACCTTCCTCAAACAATTCCTCAACAGCGATACTGTTTACAATAATAGCGTTATAATCCAACGCTTCGTCGTTTTCGCTAAACCAACGACCTTGTATTATGTTCATGTTAAAAACATCGTTACCCTTATCGCTGGAGTTCATAACACGGGCGTTAATCTCACGATCCTCAAAGGTGAGACTTCCGCCTTCCATGGAAAGGCCAAACGGAATAGGTGATGCAACACAGACACTTTCAACTTCATCCATGCTCTCCATGGCATCCAGCATACCAACGACTTGGTTAAATAAATCCTCACTCCATCCCGCTTCGATATCGCGCCAATCAAGACCCATGGAATAAACGTTGTTCCACTCAAAACCCATCGGTTTTGTATATCGTTGGAGATTAAGAATAGTCATCGTGCATACAGCAAATAGTACCAGGAAGGAAACAAATATCTCAACGCCGAGGAGAAAATTGCTTCGCTTGCGGTTCCAAATCAGTTTAAACAAATGGCGAATCATAATTTGCCTCCTCTCAACGCTTCAACCGGGTGCATTTTGGACATCCTCCACGCGGGATAAACACCGGAAAGGAAACCAAAAACAATAGAAGCGAGAAGCGCATAAACAAGAATCCTGAAATTCAACATGAATTCTGCGTAAGGAATTAACCCGGCACTTGAAATCAAGCCAAGAATCAAATAAGCCAAGGCAATTGAAAGAAGACCACCAAGGAGAGTCAGGAGAAGATTCTCAAAGATGAACTGACCGATCAAAATTCTTTTTGGGGCACCAAAGGCTTTTCGAATACCGATTTCGCTGGCACGTTCCATGATTCGGCTGATGTTAAGGTTAACGAGGTTAATCGAAGGTAAAACCATAAATAAAACACCGAGTAGAACAAAAACACCAATCAGTTTACTTGATTCATCTTCAAGAGATTTTCCCTGAGAGAAGGCTAAACGGGCGACCATTTGAAAAGGCGTTTCAGGCTTGATGATCAACTTGGTAAATTTGGAGTCGGTTAAATCGAAATTTTCCACTCGGGAAATAAATTCTTCACGGATCAAAGGGAACGAGGATTTCTTGTCGGCTAAAATAAGCCCCATGTAGGTACCAATTAAACTATCGTCCTTATTATAGTCGCTATCAGTTGTGTGAGGAATCCAGATGTCAGCAAAGGATATCCACCGGAGGAATGACACGTTTTCTACAACTCCTACAACTTTGTATGAAATGCCATTTGTTCTGATCGTTTTCCCGATAGCGTTTTCATCACCAAAGAATTTTTCACGAGTTCCTTCGTTGATAACGGCAACGAAGTTTCCATTATCGTACTCGTCCTGGGTAAAAGGTCTACCTTCGAGAAAATCGAATTGAATAATGTCGAAAAAATTGGCATCAGTTTTCTTTAGAAAGGATTCAATTCTTTGGTCACCCACATGAGCGATTGATTGCCACTGCATGTTGAAAATGGATGTTTTTTCAGCTCCGGGGAGATCTTTAAGATGCTTATCAAGAAACTTGTAGGTAGACATCGCCGAACTGATGCCTGACCGATCGTTGGTTGCAGTGACACGAAGAATGCTCAACGTCCTGTTCTGGTTGACCTCGGGTGGCGCACTACCTAAAAACTGATCAAGCAAAGCAGAAGCCACCAGCAATATTGCCAGGGTAAAGGTGATCCCAAAGAGGTTGATAAAAGTAAAAAACTTTCTCCTCAGGAAGACGACCCACGCTGTTTTAACGTAATTAAGAAACATGCGATACCTCCGTCTAGTTGATCTGGTGACCGTCAAATAGACGGATAGTCCTGTCTGTTTTTTCCGCGAGATCTGAATCGTGAGTAACCATAACGATTGTGGTTCCCTTTTCACGGTTTAGTCTCATGAGGATATCCATGATCTCAGCGCCCATTGTGCTATCCAGATTTCCAGTCGGTTCATCGGCAAGTATGAGGGAGGGGGCACCCACAATGGCGCGGGCGATGGCAACACGTTGCTGCTGCCCACCAGATAATTGACTTGGCCGATGGCTGACACGGGAACTAAGGCCAACCTGTTCCAAAGATGTCAGGCAACGTTTTCTTCTTTCAGATGCTGAAAGATTCCGGTAGAGAAGGGGGATTTCTACGTTATCAATGACCTTCAGGTCACGAACCAGATGAAATTGTTGAAAAATGAATCCGATTTGTTGGTTTCGAAGCTTTGCCAACTTATCATCTTTCCATTTTCCAACCAATTCGTTGTTAAGTTTGAGGTCGCCACTTGTTGGCATGTCCAGCAGTCCCATCAGGTTGAGAAGGGTACTTTTTCCACAACCGGATGGTCCCATAATTGAAATAAATTCTCCCTCTTCTATGGTGAGGTTAATCTCCGATAGCGCAAGGGTTTCAATTTTGTCCGTACGGTATACTTTTTCAACGTTCTCAAGAGTTATCATTGTCTTTTACCTTTATCTAATGGCTCTATTTTTTGACTCGAATTGTTTCAAGATGCAGGCGTTCACGCATGTTTGAGATGACGAGGGTTTCGCCAACATCAACCCCTTCCAGAATTTCGTAGTAATCAACACCGGCCATGCCGAGGACAATATCTTTTCGGGTGGCGGTTTTTCCATCAATCACAAAAACTTCCTGACGTCCAGTACCGTTAGCAAACGGTCCTTTTTTTATTCTCAGTACATTATTTTTGCTGTTGATAACGACATAGATATCAGCACGAAGGTTTGGTTTGAGTACGGGGTGAGCCGGTTCGTCCAATTCGATGCTGAAGTTGACCATTCCACGGTTTAAACTGGGGGGGACATTGCTAACGTAGCCGTGAAGCGTGTCGTGTCCGAGGGTGGCAATAACCGACATCCCACGAGTAATAATCTTTGAGTGAATCTCGGATGCTGTTGCCTCAATTTTGAAACTACTCAGGTTGGCAACTCTTGCCATTACTTCACCTTTGCGTAGAGCCATTCCCTCTTCCGGTATTAACCATGTCAAAACGGAGGATCGGTTGAGTGAGGGGGAAGCTTGTGTGATCAGTTCTTCCTTTTCAACGAGCTGTTGACGGAGCAACTCTATTTCAATGTGAAGTCCTTCAATCTGTTTGGTGATGGATTCGGCTTGACGAATCAGTTGTTTCTCAAGTTTTTGCAAACTGATTCTCGACATGGTTTCATCGAGTTCTGCCTGACGGACGTCCCACTCTGTTGCCGCTTTCATCTCGAAGAGAGTTTGTTGTTGCTTTGTAACCGCTTCTTTGTATTCTATCTGAAGTTTCAGCTGTGCAATGTCACTCTTTAAATCCTCTTGATGTAAAATCAGGCTGATTTCGTTCTGTTCTATTAGGTTTTGCTGAAGGGCAATCCTGTCACGAAGTTCATCCGCTTCAAGGTGAAGGGGGCGAGCGTTCAAGGTCAGGATCGTATCCCCGGGAGATAAACGAGCCCCGGGCTCTTTGTGGATTTTTAACACACGGGTGTCAAAGGGGCAGGAAAGAACCTCTTCAAAAACGGGAACAACAACCCCAGATGCGTCAACGGTTGAATTCACTGGACCCATTTCAACAACGGCGGTTCGCACCCGGCTGAGTTTAATGCTTGGCGTAACCAAGTGACGAATCACAAAGAACACAGCCAGCAACGCCATGACCACGGCCACGTATCTCGAGTACTTCCGAATGATCTCACTGCGAATTGTTTTAGTGTCGATGTTTCGATCCATGCTTCCTCCTGACCTTTCTATAAACAAACCATAGGCCAAAAAAAGAGGAACTGATAATCAACAACTTAGAAGGATCACAGGATTAGTTATAAAGATGATACCGAACACTACTGTTCATTTCCGAAATAAAAAAGGCCATAGGACTATTCCCATGGCCAAAATATTATCAACCTGTCATTCCTGCGTTCTTTTGGCAGGAATCTCGGTGTTTCTTAAAGATGTTATTTCATCATCACAACTTTAAAGGTCTGAACTTCTGGGCCCGTCTTTACCGTAAGGAAATAGATTCCGCTGGAAAGGGTTGAGTTGTCAAAGCTTAAGGTATGATAACCCGTTGACAATCTCTCCGTTTGCAGAGAGTGTACGTTCTGCCCCAATATATTAAACAGGTTGGCAGAAACAGGGACACTTTCCGGTAGGCTTATCTTCACAGCAAATGACGGATTAAATGGGTTGGGATATGGTTTTCCAATTTCCCACTCTGTAGGTACTCCTGCCATTTCATCAGCACTACTGGTTCCCCAGTTCAATTCAAACGGTTCCGAGGGTTCGGAGGGGCCACTATTATAGACAGCCGAAACAGTATAGAGATATATCCCGTGAGGCAGATCGGAAAGACTTTCCTCGAAATGAGGATCGGTCAGAACAGAGGATATAACGTTTTCATCCCTGTAAACCATGTATCCGATTGGAAGAGCTTCTGCGGGAATACCATCGGGCATGCCCCATGTCAGGTAGAGGTTCTCTTCTAAAACTTCACCGTTCAGGTTACATGGCCGTTCCTCATCCCAAGCGGCTGAAATGGAAATGTCATCAATATACCAACCCTCTCGGGTTGTACCGGTATCCGAGAAGAATCTGAATCGAACCTTTATAGAATCAGCATCACTTCTTAACGTAACACTATCATAAGCCCATTCGATAAGACCACCGTAGACAGATACACCAGCACCAAGGGGACCTTCACCACGAGTAACATAGTTGTATCCCGGCATCATAACAGGAGCCCATGTTTCCCCGTCTTCAGTCATCTCAACACGACCACCATCATAACATTGGCCTATGTACATGCCTGAAATCTCTGCATCCATATAATGGTTGAAGCTGAGTACAACTTCTTCGTTTATGGCAAAGGTTGGTGTTTCAAGGCATATGTCTGAGTCATCCATATAGGGAACCAGACCACTACCACCCGCCTTCCATGAATATGTTCCACCGGGCGTACTATTACGGTAGGTGTCCTCATGCCAGTAGTCTGAATTTTCATTATTGGAATAGTGGGTCCAATCAAGGCCAGTTTCTACATCGTTAAAAAGACCACCGACATCAATAAAGAATGTTTTGCTGAATTGGTATTCCGTTTCAGGATAACCAACGAGCATGTCGAAAAAGACTCTGGACGGATTTTCACACGATTCATCCAACTGAACGTCAATGTATTCTGTTGAAATAACCGATGATCCTGCTGGGACTGTCTGGTAAACGGGGTCGCCCTCGAGGATGGTTAAATAGTCATCTTCTTCGTTCATGGATAATTGTGCGTCCACCAGATCGGAAGTACCCTGATTTATATACTGAACAACAATAGAGGCTGTTTCACCCGGATCAAGGCGGTGATTTCCGTTTCCTGTAGCTTCATCATTAACGCCGGCTACCGAGAAAGAAAGAACAGGAGCGTGAAGGGTGATCTCAGCATCCTGATTCCACTCTTCTTCGGCAGTAAAAAATTCAACGTTAAAGGAGATAGTCGTTAGGTCTTCAACCATAAGGCTGACGGTAGATTCGAAATAAAGCGTATCTACGTCGTTTGTCTCGATGATTTCTGTCTGGTGAACATCAAAGTCGATGTCTATTTCATCATCGTTATTGTATATGCGAACATCAATGGTGTCAGTAGCTTCAACTCCAACATTCAGGATTTCAAGACCCAGATAAAATGTTTCGCCAAAGTCTGCTTGCCCGTTTTCTGTCGCAGGGTTCAGGTCATCTACGACAAAAACACTGTTGATGACAGGGTAGGCGCCAGTCGGGGCAACTGTAGGTAGAGTCGTTTCTATCGGTACACAGTTATGAGCTGTGACAACAATGTTGAGTTCGCCAGCTTCAAGAATGTCAAATTCGACAAAGGCTTCGCCACCACCATCACTGTTGGCTACGCCGAGTAATTCATTGTTTCGACTAACAGCCACAGAGTAGGGAATACCACTTTCTGAAGTAATGGTAACTCCGTCACTTCCCAGGATAGCGACGGGCGGGAAAACAACTTCAAGTTCTTGAATGGTATCGGTATAGAGTTCAACACTAGGATCACCAAAAAGATTAATCTGATAGTAACACCACCTCATGCAGCTACCGTTGATGTTGACAATATTGTCATGCTTTGAATCGCGGTTTACATCGCCAACGTTGAAAATATTTTCGGCAAAAATGGCATCAAAAAATTCCCTGTCATACTTTTGAGATGGCCCATCGGTATTGTTTCCTGAGCCCCAACCATAACGGCTGTTGGCAAGCACTGCAAAGGCACCGTGGTTAATGGTATTCCATTTTTCCATGATGCTGTTTTGTTCAAATGCTCCGCAGTAGCAGCCCTGGGTGTAAAGCAGGTAATAGCTATGGTTGTCACCATCATTGGTGAGGTTCTGATCAGTGATGTCACCATTGGATGCCTTCATTCCGTATCCAGTAGAACAGTGACCGAGATGGTTGACAAAATGGACCCCGCTGTTCAGCTCGTCAAAAAGCTGAGGGACAGTCCACGTGTTGTTCATATCGTAAAGAGTTCCAACGTCCCAACTGGTGGGAAAACCTTCGGTAGTGTAACCATGATTCGATGAACCGAGGCGAACCTCATCTTTATATTCACCGCCCCATGATGTCCATCCCAAATCCTCACCAACCATCAGTCCGTTGGTCACTTCACCAATCACAGGAGAGGTCACATAGGCCATTTGTTTCGCGATCCACGTGTAAACCATTGCAGCGTTGGTAATGGATGCACGGCCTACTGAAAGTTCCTGATAAAGATCTGCTTCAGAGGGTTCACCCCAGAAATTATCTTCGTCAGTATTCCAGTTTCCGTCAAGGGCAGCGAAATAGAGGTCAGAAGGAATATTTATGTCTTCTTCACCACCGGCTGTCGCAAAGAAGCCTCGATAAGGAACATAACTCACATCCCCGCCAAGTAGTACATATTCCAGACCGGAATTATAATAGTCAATCAAGGCGTTTCGGACCTTATCTGCGTTGTCTATGCCTTCATAAGTCGAGTAAATAACGTCGGTAGTAAGAATTTCCGTCATCATACCCATACGATTTTTGAAGTCAGCATAGGTTTGCCATGCTGTGGAATGGGTGGGATCGCAGACAATGACAAACCGGGTGTCCAATTCATCCAGTTCATCAAGTGATGAATAGCTGGCTAACTGGGCGGTGTCTATTGAGAGGGATTCTATCTCTCTGCGAGTATTGCTGTCTGATCTCAATAACCCGAGGGCGTTTTGGGCTTTAACACTCGGTGCTGTTTCTATTGAGACGACCAAATTTGTTAATTGTTCAAGTTCCCCTGTTGATGGATTCCATCGTACGGGATGCACAATAAACTGCCCGATACCATGTCCCTTCAGATAGTCGGTTCTTATGCCGTCAAGGGCGTTTTCCGGATAAACAGAATTGCTTTCGTAAACAAACGAAGGTTCTGCCATAAGCGGTTTTTCTTTTGAGCTTATCGGGAAAAGTGGATCTCCGGGTGTGGGGAGAATGTCACCTGCAACCGTAACCCATTCCGCTGCCAAAACATCGACATTCTGGACCTCTTCCCCTGAAGGGAGAACCAGTCGATATGCTTGAAAAGGCAGTTTTGGAAATCCCGGATCACCATATGTTTTAAGACCGGGCATTGTAATAAAATGATACTCTTCGGCCTGCTGAATCTCTACTTCCTGAAAAGTGAATTCTTTCTCAATTGTGGCGGAAAAAGAAGTGGAAGTGATAAGCAGCAAAAAAAAGAGGCAGCAAATCTGAAAGCGGCGCATTGTCCCTCCGAGGAAAACGTCTATCAGTAGTTATGTTCTCAAATCCCAGTAAAGAAGGTATAAAAATTCTCCTAGTCGAACAAATGTACTTATAACTCATTTATTTAAATACTTTATTGATAGAGTGTGGTAGAGTTGATATCTTGGTTAGACCAACCCGAAACCGAAAAGACAATGAAAAACAGCTACAATGATTTGCTGAAAACGAGTTCACTGGGCCAGATGCTTGGTGAAGAGATTTGCGATGACATAATGATAATGGGTCATCTGAAGACCCATAAACCTGATAGCATAATCTTTCAGGAAGAAGACGACTCCTCAGGTATCTGGATTGTGCTTGAAGGAATGGTCAAGTTGACTCGTTACACAGAAGATGGACGTGAAGTCATCATTCATCTTGCTGAATCCGGAAGGATAATAGCGGAAGCCTCGTTATTTATCGGCAAATATCCGGCGACAGCAGTAGCTGTGGAAAACTCAAAAGTCTTATTGATTTATAAGGAAAATGTTTTTCAGTTAATGGATAAGTATCCCCAATTTTTGCGTCATATCTTTGATTCCATGGCTGGCTGGCTGAATCGACTGGTTTCAAAGATAAATCAATTGACACTGAATGATGCAACGGCGCGAGTGGTGAATTATTTATTTAATCTGGACGGGGAACAGCACAGCGACGGCAGGAAAAAGGGGCAAATAAAGCTACCGGTTAAAAAAGGCGAATTGGCAAAACTTTTAAATATGAAGCAGGGAAGTTTGTCGAGAGTTTTCAGAAGGCTGCAAGACGAATCCTTAATTGTTGTTGACGGACGAGAGATCGTGTTAAAAAACGAGGAAGAATTAAACAAGCTATTGCTGCCTCCTTTGGATTAGAAAGAACATCTTTGTCAGAAATCTGATTCGCAAAGCAAAAACATATGGCTATGGACCATAAAAGCTCGAAAAAGTTATGGTCATCATAGCCATGGAATCTATTTATAACAGATTTGTCTGCCTCAATTTCCCTATTTAATCATTACAACCTTAAACGTTCTGGCTAACGGACCGGCTTTTACAGATAGAAAATAAATGCCACTCGATAGGTTGTTATTGTCAAAATTCAACGTATGACTTCCAGCAGACATCGATCTGGATTCTATCTTTTTCACTCTCTTACCAAGTACATTGTATAACTGGGCTTCGAGTAATGTGTTTTCCCTTAAATGGATTCGGACGGAAAAAGACGGGTTGAATGGATTAGGGTACGGATGATCAATTTTCCAGTCTTGCGGTACCACATCGCTGATATCAACATCTGATACCTCCCAATTAAGCACATAGGGGGCGGAAAGGTTTGATTGGCCTTCGTCATAAACAGCAGATATTGAATAATTATATGTTGAATACGGCAAATTAGAAAGATCCTCCTCAAAGAACGGTTCAAATAATAAAGAGGAAATAACGGAATTGTTACGATAAACGTAATAGGCATTGGGTTGGTGGTTTTCCGGGAGAAATTCCGGTGTGGACCAACTCAGTGAAAGTGTTTGATCAGTGACCTCACCGTTAGGCGCAGAGGGTGGGGCTAAACCCCAATTTCCAGAGATAGAAATATCATCGATATACCAACCTTCATAATTTGCCGCGACAGTAGAAAAGAACCTGAATCGAAGATATAAAGGGTTTGAACTGTAGTTTAAAACTACTGATTCATAAGTCCAGTCAAATGATCCACTGTAAACATTAGAATTGGCCCCAATCGGGAATTCAATTGCGGTTAGGTAGTTGTATCCAGACATAGACAATGGGACCCATGTTTCTCCGTCCTCGGAAATTTCAATCCATCCTCCATCAGAACAATATCCAGGACTATAGGTAATGGTCTCAGCATCCATTCGGTGGTAAAAACTCAAAACCATTTCCTCGTTCATGTCAAAAGCGGGTAACTCAAGACAGCAATCGGTTGTATCCAGATAATTTTCATACCCCTCGCCGCCCATTTTCCACGAATATCCGCCATTGACAGTATGGTTTCTACTTGACTCAATGTGCCATTGGTCCAATGTTTCATTCAGAGAGTAATGTTGAAATTCAGTTTCTGTTTCCACATCACAAAAAAATCCGCCGACATTGAGATAACCAACCTGTTGAATGGCGCAATCCGTTTCTTCAATCCCAAGCATCATAGAGAAAAAGACTTGCTGAGGATTGGAACACTGGTCCGATGCAACAATCTGAAAGGTTGTTTCTGACACAATTGAAGAATCAGAAGGCAGGGTTAGAAAAAAGGAATCACTTTCGATAAACGAGATGTCGTCAGAGTTTTCTAAAAACGATAGCCTCGCATCCATTAAATCTGATGTTCCGCTATTGGCAAACTGAACGATGATTGAGGCATTTTCGCCTGGATCCAGTCGATGATCACCATCACCGTCTATTTCATCATTTATACCAACCACTTCAAAGATGATATGCGGAGCATGGGCATAGATGTTTTTGGTCTGGATCCATTCTTCATCTTCAATCCTAATTTCCGAACGAATATCTATTCTACTTAAATCAGAAACATTCCAATCAACACTCGCTTCCAAATAGAGCGTATCTAGTCCATCAGGGGCCAAAGGACCAATTTGAAAAAGAGTGGTGTCAATCGTTAAATCGGTTGATTCCGAGTAGAGTTGAATCTCGAGGGAATTAATCCCTTCGGAACCCATATTTTTAACTTCCACACCCATTAAAAATTCTTCACCGAAATCAGCTTGTCCATTGGCGGATTCTGGATTGGAACTGTCTTCAATAATCAGTGATCTGACAATGGGGAAAATATCCTCATTGCTAATAATTGGGATTTCTTCAACAATTGGGACACAGTTGTGAGCTGTAACAACTACTTCAAGGTTTCCAGCTTCAATAACATCAAGTGCTACCTCCGCAACGAAATCAGCGTTACTTTCAGCAATACCAAACAATTCATTGTTTTTACTCACAGCAACTTTGAACGGGATACCTGAATCTGAGGTAATCGTCAGGATGTTACTGCCAATTACATAGGAAGAAGGGAAGTTGAGTTGTAGAGGTTCAATTGTATCAGAATAGAGCTCGACGGATGGATCTCCAAACAAGTTCAGTTCATAATAACAATACCTGACAGTAGTCACATCAATCACACCAATATTATCATGTTTTGAATCTCGGTTAACATGGCCCAGATTAAAGATGTCTTCCGAAAAAATTGCGTCAAAAAATTCGCGGTCGAATCTCTGTGATGGACCATTAGTGTCGTAATGTGACCCCCAACCGGAACGACTGTTGGCTACAACAGCAAAAGCCCCATTCTCAATATTGTTCCATTTTTCCATGATACTGATTTGGTCAAAAGCACCACCAAGGCATCCCTGTGTATACAGAAGGTAGTAATTATGATTAATTCCGTTGTTTGTGAGGTTTTCATTATTAACCATACTGCTATCGATTCCCATAGCAGTAGTGACATTGCAATGGCCCATATGATTTATATAGTGAGGACCCGAATTAAGTTGGGTGAATAGCTCTTCATCTGTCCAGATAGCATCAGAATCGTATAATGTTTCAACGTCCCAGCTTTGAGGAAAACCTGAAGTGGTGTATCCATGTTCAGATGAACCTGTCCGCACCTCCTCTTTAAAATCTGAACCGCTGACGTTCCAACCCAAAAACTCCCCTATCATCAATGCCTTATTTACCTCAGTCTCTACAGGTTCTGATTGATATGATATCTGCTTGTCTATCCAACTTTGTGCCATCTCTATTGTTGAAATACAAGCTCGGCCAACGGAGACTTCCTGGTATAGGTCATCCTCACCGGCCTCTCCCCACAAACGGTCTCCATCAGTATTCCAGTTACCGTCAAGGCCCGCAAAGTAGATGTCAGCCGGAACGGTGGCGTTCATGTTGGCAAAGCCTTCGGCAAAAAATTCTCGATATGGCACAAATTCTACATCACCCCCCAAAAGGACATATTCAAGGCCTGAGTTGTAATGGTTGATAATGGCATTCCTGATTTTTTCTTGTAGATCTGCGCCGTCATAGGACCTAATAATATCATCTGTTCCAAGAACAGTTGTTCGAAGTCCCATCCGGGTTTTGAAATCAGAATAGGTTTGCCAAATGGACTCATGAGCCGGATCGCATATGATGACCATAGCAGTATCTATTTCATTTAATTCATCTAAAGCGGAATACCCATAACTTGATAGATATTCACTGTTAGATGTCTGTGATTTGACATAGTCTCGTGTAGTTTTATCATTTCTTAAGAACTTCAGTGCATTTTCAGCGCTCTGGTCCGGTTGGGTCTCAATAGAAATTGAAAGGTAAACCAATTGATGTAATTCTTTGGTAGACGGATTCCATCGAACGGGATGTACTGTAAAACGACCGAGGCCATGTCCTCTATAAAAGTCAGTAGCAATACCATCAATAGTCTGAGAAGGAAAGGCTTCACTTCCTTCATAAATGGTTGAAAGTATGGGGCTATTGTATAAATCCGGTTCGTTAATTGGGAAAAAGGCACTTCCAGGTCTTGGTAAAATGTTTTCTGCCGCGAGCACCCATTCTTCATCAACAATAACAACATTTGTCAGGGTTTCACCGGCGGGGAGAATCAGGTTAAAAGACTTAAAAGGAAGTCTGGGCTCACCAGGATTTGAAAAATCCTCTAATCCATGAATAACAACTAAATCATATTCATCTTCGTGCATAATATCCAAAGGAGGGAAATTGAATTCCTTAGAAATATCAGCAGAAAAAGAAGTTGAAAATAAAGTTAGCAGTGCAAAAAGCGAGCAGATCAAAGTTCGACGCATCATTCCTCCATGAAAATCCATTGAAAATAACAAAGTTACGTACGATGGTGGAAACAAGTTATTAATATCCTTAGAACAGGACAACTAAAATATCTAAACGAGGATTTTTTTGTATTGGATAAACAAGGAGTATTCTTTACTTTAAGGTCAACAAAGCAAACGCTGGTTTAATACTCGTGTTCAAGTCAGGGTATTTGCACAAAAGGAGTATTTGTTGGTTATAAATGAACAATGAGTTTTAGATTCAAAAGAGAGAAAAATATTTGTTTTTGAATAATAAATCATATCAGAATGTTGTTACTACCTCCATCGGATAATATCCAAAATTTCACCTAGGTGAAAAATAAAGATTTAGAAGAATCTTAAATTTTTTCATTAGATGAAAACGAAAAGATTCTATAAAGAATCTTCAGCTGGGGAGGGTAAAATGAAGAAGCATTATCTTTATCTACTCGTTGCAATACTTGTTTTTGTAGTTGCATCGATTGGCCTTGCCGATGAAGTTGTCAAAGGCAAATGTATGACCTGCCACAAGGAAGTTTCGCCCGGTCTTTACCATCAATGGTACGATTCAGAACATGCACGGCATAATGTGACATGTTATGATTGTCATGGGGCGGATAAAAAAGATGTGGATGCTTTCGTGCACGAAGGCGCACTCATTGCCACATTGGTAACGCCTGGTGATTGCCAGAAATGTCATGAAAAAGAAGCCTCGGAATTTATTCCATCACATCACGCAAAAGCCGGCAAGATTCTCGATTCAAATGATGCATACCTTGCTCATGTCGTCGGTGGTGATCCTGTTGCGATAGCTGGTTGTGAAAGTTGTCACGGCACAAAAGTTGAGATCGACAAAAACTCGCCAAACAAACTTGCGAGAAAAAGCTGGCCAAACAGCGGCATCGGTCGAATCAATCCTGACGGAACATTAGGGGCTTGTAACGCCTGCCATACGAGGCACGCATTCTCCAAAAAACAATCCCGTCAACCGGAAACTTGCGGAAAGTGCCATCTTGGCCCCGACCACCCCCAAAAGGAAGTCTACGAAGAATCCAAACACGGTAATGCCTACTTCACAAATACCGACGAGATGAACATGGATTCGGATCGTTGGATTGTAGGTGAAGACTATTATGCAGCCCCAACATGTGCAACATGCCACTTCTCAGCTACCAAGAACCAACCCGTGACTCATGAAGCAGGTGCAAGAATTTCCTGGACCCTACGCCCACCGATCTCAAAGCATACCGATGAGTGGAAAGGCAAGCGAGAGGCAATGAAGGACGTTTGTAGTGCCTGTCACGGTGAAGTGTTTGTTGATGGACATTACTACCAATTGGACGGTCTGGTCAATCTCTATAATGAGAAATTCGCACGTCCAGCCACAGAAATAATGGGTATCCTGAAAAAGAATAAATCCCTTAAAAACACAGCCAGTTTCAGTAATAAAGTTGAATGGATCTATTGGGAACTCTGGCATCACGAAGGCCGTAGAGCTCGTCATGGCGCAGCGATGATGGGGCCGGACTACACGTGGTGGCATGGTATCTATGAAGTGGGACAACACTTCTACTTCAAATTTATTCCTGAGGTAAGGAAAACGGGGGATACTGAAGCAATCGCCTATATCGACGACCTGCTGGCTAACGACGAAATGCATCAATGGCTGAATACACCGACTAAAGAATTAAAAGAAAAGATTCGGTCAGGTGAAATTCAAGACATTTACAAAGACCTCTTTACACCAGAAATGGGTTCAAAATGAGGCGTTTATATCTCGCATTTATAAGAGGATTATCCACCGACACGTTTAGCCGTGTCGGTGTGATACTTGTGACGACGAGTGTCTTCTCTTTCTTCTTTATGGAAATGACGAGAGTTATTGGATTCATCACCAATGCCTACGTTGGGCTGGTCACATATATGCTCTTTCCCGCCCTGTTTATTTTAGGGCTGATTCTTATTCCAATCGGATGGAAAAGGTATTCGAAGCGCACGGGTAAACCTCTGAAAGGTTTGCTAAAGAGCCGGTTCGATGAGGATGACCTTAGAGATTCAGACGTAGGTTCAAGGTTGGTTAGAACGGTGGCATTTCTGACCCTGTTAAACGTGGTGATCCTTTCAGCAGCATCGGTCAGGATGCTTCACTTTATGGATAGCGCAAAATTCTGCGGAACAGCTTGCCACAAGGTGATGAATCCCGAATGGACTACTTATCTCCAGTCACCTCACGCCCGGGTAAAATGTGTTGAATGTCATGTAGGAGAAGGCACCAAGGCACTGATAGACGCAAAGCTTAACGGAATGTGGCAGGTTGTTTCTGCAACATTCAATTTGTATGAAAGGCCGATTCCCACACCGGTTCACAATTTGAGGCCGGCAAGGGAAACGTGTGAAAAATGCCACTGGCCTGAAAAATTCCATGGAAACACGGTAGAAAACATCATTCATTACGATTTGGATGAGGCCAACACCCCGTTGTACACGACCTTGATGATGAAGATCGGCTCCGGTCAAGAAGGATTGGACGAGGGTAGTCATTGGCATGTAGCGTCAAAGAATGAAATTCGCTATGCCACCCGCGACGAAAAACGATTGGAAATGGTTTGGGTTGATGTCCGCCAGGAAGATGGAAAATTTAAACGGTTCACCAACAAAAAAATTGCTTATGAAGGTTGGAATGGTGAAGCGCACGAAAGGACAATGGATTGCGTAGATTGCCATAACCGTGCAACCCATATCTACGAGAAACCGGAAAATGCTCTTGATATGAGGATTAAGACAGGGCAAATTTCCCGTTCATTGCCATACATCAAGAAGAGAGCACTGGGAGTTATCCTTAACAATTATCCAAGTAAAGAAGCCGGACTCAAGGCGATTGATACTCACATTCGGGATTTTTACGGAACAGAATATCCCAAGATCTATCGATCTAAAGGCAGAGAAATAGATCAGGCTGTGGAAACTGTTCAAGCGGTATACGCACGAAATATCCACATTGAGATGAATATCGAATGGGGAAGTTATCCTTCTCATCTTGGGCACCGTGACGGACCCGGGTGTTTCCGTTGCCACAACACAGATATGATTGATGAAGATGGGCTTTCGATCTCCATGGACTGTACCCTCTGTCATTCAATCCTCGCGGATAACGAAGATGTTCCTTTCAAATATTTGATGCCGCTTGGTGAAGAGGAAGGGTATACTGGACGTGAAATGCACAAATATTTACAAGAAGAATTTCAAGAGTCGTCACTTGAATAATACTTATATTTCAACAGGCGGGTTTTTAACCCGCCTGTTTTTTTTGAGTAGAAGGCAGTATCTGATAATGAAGTTTAAGAATTAACAGGTTCTTATATTGTTAGAGAGCTCCATTCCGCTACACCCCAACAATTTTCCAGAATAATTGACCAATATTTTTGCTCAAGAGAGGTTAGAGGCAAATCGTGTAACTCTTTACCTGTTTACCTGTTCTACTGATAGGGAGTATAGAGATTCTAGGGTCGAGACTAATTATTAGAAAAATTTTAATATCAGTGTCGGGTCTTGCAGGATGTTTGAGAAAATGCTAACCTTTTATTCGGGGTTTTTAGAGCGTTATTTTAAGGGTGAACTTTTAGTTTATGAACGGATCAAAGCCAGACAAAAAGCACTCGAACTCTTCCAAGAGTCTACCCGTATTAATCTTGGTCATACTCTTAGTGTGTACCACATCCGCGTTTGCTGTAATCAGTGGCGAACAGGGCCGCCTTTTCATGCAGAAATTTACCCTCAAGGAAACTGGAGGGGCGAGCCAGAATTTTGCCATTGTTCAGGATTCTCTGGGTCTTGTGTACGTTGCCAACCTCATGTCTGTTCTGGAATATGATGGTGTTCGCTGGAGATCGGTTCCCCACCCGGAAAGACTACGACCCGTATCAATGGATATCGATAATACCGGAAGAATATTTGTCGGTTTTCAGGGTGATATAGGATTCTTGCAGGAAGATAGACGTGGACGAAAACGAATTATTTCGCTGAAATCCCAACTTCCAGAAAATATTGGCAATATCGGTTACATATGGGGCACAAAATCTACCAGAGATGGAATCTTTTTCAGATCACAGAATATACTCTTCCGTTGGAAACCGAGTAACCCCCAACTTCAAACGGGCGAAATGAAGGTATGGCATTTCCCTGCTGACCAGAAACTAATGGGTCTTTCAAATGTGAATGGACATTGTCTTTTCTGGCAGAAAAATGTAGGGATTTTAAAGGTCGTTGAAGATTCTTGTGCGGTTCTGAAAGGTTCGGAAAGACTCAAAGATATTCAGACTAGAAGTATCACATGGTTTAAAGACAACCGCCTGCTGCTGGCTTGCGAAGATAACGGGCTTTTTATCTACAGTAACAACATGGTCACCTCCTTCGATTCTGAAGCCAATTTATACGCAAAAGAACATTTCGCCATAGGAATCACCCCACTTCCAAATGATCAATATGCCCTTGCGACCCGAAACGGTGGTCTGGCCATTTTTGATTCTGAGGGGAAGATTCTATATGTCGTCGATAAATCACTGGGTCTTCTAGATAACAACATAATTGGATCTCCCTACCTGGACTTACAGGGTGGACTCTGGCTCCCACTGAACTACGGAATCACCAGAGTTGAAGCATCCTCCTCAATTTCATACTACGACTTCGATCAGGGTGTCGAGGGAAGCGTAAATACTGTCCTCAGGCATTCAGGGTCACTTTACATAGGAACATCGCAAGGAATCAAGGTACTTCGATCCGCTTCAAAAACGGGTGAACCAGCCTCGTTTAAGGCGATTCCTGAAGCAAATCAACGTTGCTGGCAGATGGTTAACGCACGAGGTAAACTTTTCGGAGCGACCGAACGTGGACTCGAAGAAGTTGCCAGTCCCGATAGACCATCGAGGTTAATCTATAGAAACAACATGGCCTACTGTCTGGCCGTTTCCAGGGACTCATCGCACGTCTACCTTGGAACTTATGATCAGGGTGTTTATGCCTTCAAATTTGTTAATGGTGAACTGAAATTCGAAAAAAACATCCCAGGCACATCCAGACAGATTTTACTTATGCAGGTGGACGAAGATGGTTCATTGTGGTTAATGGCTAACTATCGTCACATTGAAAAAGTTGTTTTCAGCAATGTAGCAACTTCGAGCATCAGTCGTATAAAAGTGTATGATACGTCAAGTGGACTGCCCCAGAATAACCACTACTATCCCTTCTTGTTGGATGGAGAATTCTTTGCGGGTAATCCAGCGGGACTCTTCCGCTATGACAGGGAACAGGATTTCTTTGTAAACGATTCAGTTTTTGGTGAACAATTCGAGTCAGGTGAGCGCGGAATGTGGAATATTGTAACCGACACTCAGGACAGGGTCTGGTTCAATACTCAATATGCAAAAGGGGCGAGAGTTTTTCCTGTTGACGATGGTTATGAGCTTGAATATCCGCTACTGCGTGCCTCCCAGTCCAACTTCTTGTGTTTCTTCCCAGAGGAAGAGGGGACAGTTGTCTGGGCGGGCGGAGAAGATGGTAGGTTAATCCGCTACAACGAGAATAACAGTTTTCCTGATACGTTGAGCTTTAAGGCACTGGTCAGACGAGTTACAGTCGGCGGAGATTCAATCCTGTTGGATGGGAGTCTGCCACGAAATTGGGAAACGCCAAGGTTGCCGCATCGACTGAATTCACTCAGGTTTGAATTTACATTCCCGCGTTATGATGCCCCTGAAGCAAAAAAATTTCAGTATCGTCTGGTCGGATTAAACGATGAATGGTCCGAGTGGTCTGAAGAGACTTATAGGGATTTCAACAGTTTGCCAGCCGGACACTACAGCTTTCAGGTCCGTGGATATGATATCTATTACCACGAATCAGACGTAGAATCCTTCGATTTTCAAGTTTTACCGCCCTTCCGACAATCCGTTTGGGCTATAATCCTGTATATACTGGCAGGGATTGGGTTCATTTACCTGATACTTAAGTGGCGGTTCCGGCGTATCGAATACCAGAAAAAACAACTTGAAAAAACAGTTGCCCTAAGGACTGACGAGCTTAAAGAGGCCAACGAAAAAATTCAAGAATACAGCGAACACCTTGAAGTTATTCTGGATGAAAGAACCCGTCACCTGATTTTAAGTGAACGGCAGGCAGTATTTGGTCAAATGGTTCAAGGAATTGTACACAACCTTAAAAACCCTTTGACATCAAGTTCGCTAAATGCACAAATGATTCAATTTGAACTCCAAAGATCTGCCATGCAGAACTACAAAACAGGTGAAGAGGAGCTTACCGGCTTAAGAAAGAATATTTCAGCTATAGAAGACAAAGTCGGTGGAATTGTCAAAGCTAACGATACACTGAATAATATGATCGTATCTCTCTTGACAAAAAGCAGGAGTGACACGGGCGAAAACAAAAAAGTCATCAATCTAAATGACCTTGTTCGAACAGAACTGGAATTTATTCAAGCTGATCGTCGATATAAGTTAATGGAAAATAAAGTTCTTGATCTCTCAGTTCATGAAATTTCTGTCAAGGTTGTGCCGGGTGAATTAGCCCAGGTAATACAAAATCTTGTACGTAACGCGTTGGATGCCATGCACGGAGTTGAGCAGCCGGCTATGTACCTTAAGACAGAGATTGTGGACTCAACAGCGGTCTTTTCGATAACAGACAATGGATCAGGAATCGAAGATTCCATCCAAGAAATGATTTTTGACCCATTCTTCTCAACAAAACCACCGGAAGGTGACGAAAGTGCCGAGAGTGATGAGCCCAAAGGTACCGGGTTAGGACTCTACATGTGTCAGGAAGCAATGAAAAGTTTTGGCGGTGAGATACAGGTAGAGAGTGAAGTAGGAAAAGGCACAACATTCAAAGTGATTCTCCCCATAGCGTAATTTACGAATTATCAAACAGATTGCTTCTCTGGTATTTCTTTATTTGGCCACATGTCGGCAAATTGTTCCGGCAACAATTACCTACCCGGGTAATAGTTGCCGGATTTTTTTACCTACCTACCCATCAAATATTTCTTATTAACAAAAAAATCCGAAATTCTTACACCAGCCTCAGGAGGCAGTTTTTCTCAAAAAGCATAACTTTTTTCTGATATCAAATTCCAATAATAGTCCTGAAATAAAGGGCTGTAGAGCCACCAAGAGAACAGCAGGTTACTAAAAAACATGGAGTCAGGAGAAAAATCTTCTCATTCACGAGAGACTGGTATAGCGGTTGCGATAGGAAGGGGAGTCTTAAATGGATGAGAAGTTATTAAGGGTGCTCCATTTAAGGAATATTGGCCTAGAGCCGATATAAGAATTAGGAGATCAAGAGTTTTCTATAGAAACTAAACTGCTTTTCCGGAGGTGGGCATGAAAAGAGGATGGCTTGTATTCGTGATACTGATGGTAATTCCATTGGTAGTGCCAGCTGAAGTAATTCACGTTGGTATAGATGTTCCGACAGTAGAAATCGCTGTTGAACTCGCAAAAGACGGTGACACTCTGCTTTTGCCGCAGACTGCTTCAACACAGTATGTTGATCTTGACGGGAAAAATATCGAAGTTGGTTATGACGATATTGAACCCCCAGGTGCCCCGATTGATTCAACGATTTATGGAACAAACAATCCGTTCCCAGCGTCACCGCTTGAAAACTAATTTTGATTTCAAAGTTGTTTTCAGATATAATCCTGTCAGAAATGGCGGGATTTTTTTTTGAAACTTTTAAAGGTAATTCGAGTCCTATAAGTAGATAAAAAGAAAAAGGTCGTCATATTGACGACCTTTGCTGGGGCACAGGGAGTCGAACCCCGATTACCTGAGCCAGAGTCAGGCGTGTTGCCATTACACCATGCCCCACCGCGGCGAAAAAGATAATCTCCCGAGGGTGTTCTGTCAAGCAATTGTGAGAGTCCATTATATACCCAGGAAGATTGCTTCGTTTTCTTCATAGGTATAGATTGCATGTAGTTATACAAATATACTGAGGCAAAGATGAAAAATATGAAAATTCTCTGGTTAGCAGCGGTTCTTATCGTTGCCGCAGCAATGATGTTTGGTTGTGCAGGCCAGCAACAGACAATGACAGAAGAGACTCCAGAACAAGAGCAAATCGTCGAAGAAGAGGCTCCTCTGGTGGACGAGGAACAGGTAGCTCTTGAGCAAGCTCGTGCCGATTCCATAGCACAGGTGCAGGCTGAGGAGCAGAGACGGCTTGAAGAGGCAAGGCTTGAAGCAGAGCGACTCGAAGCTGAAAGATTAGAAGCAGAACGTCTTGAAACCGAAAGAAGACTTGCCGAAGAGCGAGATGCAAAAGCATCGTTAAGGACGATTTATTATGCCTTCGACAGTTCATCTTTGACTTCCAAGGCACGCGAAGACCTCCGTTTCAATGCAGAATTGCTGAGACAATACAAAAACTGGTCTCTGATCATTGAAGGACATTGTGATGAACGGGGAACGACAGAATACAATCTCGCGTTGGGCGAAAGAAGAGCAACCACAGTAAAACAGTATTACCTCGATTACGGTATTGCTGCTTCGCAATTGAAGGTTATCAGTTACGGTGAAGAACGTCCTCAGGTTTCTGGAACCGGCAAGGCAGTCTGGTCCAAAAACAGACGTGCAGTTACGGTAGCGAAGTAGGGAGCCATAATGTCGACGAGATGGGCCGGAATTGAAAAAAGCAGAAAAAGTGTTGTAATCAGTCTGTTTGTTTTCTCTTTTGGGATGTTACTCCTGACCGGGTGTGCATCCAGAAAAGAAGTTCGTCAATTTCAGACTGACCACACAGAGTTCAGAGGAAAACTGCAAGGATTGGACTTCCAGATGGAAGAACAGTTCGATTCGCTAAACCTCCGTATTGATGACCTTGATGCAAAAATATCGCGCCTTGAATCGCTCCTGGGTGGCAATGTTTCAGACTATTTACTGGCTCAAGAAGAATTATTAAGAGCCATGAGGGCCGATCAGAATGCCGTGAGTTCTGAGCTGGAGAGGTTAATCGTAACGTTAAGCTCCAGAGTGGACGAGAGCGAAGAACGTCTACAAAGACTGCTGATGCAGCTTGATACGTTTAATTTGTTGATGGTACAGGTGCTAGGTGACAGCCTTGCATCGGTTGGGATGGATGCAACAGAAGCGCAAAGGCTCTTTCAGCAGAGTTATGGTGATTACCTGAAGGGTGAAACCGAAATAGCCAGAATGGGTTTTGATCTATATGTAAAAGAATATCCCACCACCAATATGGCCGACGATGCGCTTTACTGGGTGGGGGAAACCTTTTTGGCAGAGGAACAACCCGATTCTGCCAGAATTGCCTTTATGCACCTTGAGGATGGATACCCGGAAAGCAACCGTCTTGCAACAGCACTTCTGAAGAGGGGTATAATTCGACTGGATATGGGCGATATAAGTGCAGCAAAACGGCTGTTCAATAGAGTTATAAACGAATTTCCTGATACTGAAGAAAAGGATCTGGCAGAACTGAAACTTCAGCAGGTTCCCGAAGAAAATCCACTTGAAGAACCACCAAGATAATAGAGCATAATCCCGGTTTAGGCCGGGATTCTTCCTATCTCATTCGTTGGAGTATTCTCGTTTAATCCCTTTCATAAGCACGATAGAAAAAGTACCTTTGTGGGTTGGAAGAGTATAACTAAGGCTTCAGATGTCAAAACTTGATCACATACGTAATTTTTGTATCATAGCTCATATTGACCATGGAAAGTCAACTCTGGCAGATCGTCTGCTGGAGGAGACAGCAACACTAGGTCATAATGAAATGCATGCCCAGGTGTTGGATTCAATGGACCTCGAGCAGGAACGAGGCATTACCATTAAATCTCATGCGATCACAATGGAGTATTTGGCTAATAATAAAGAGAAATATGTTCTGAATCTTGTTGATACACCCGGACATGTAGACTTCAGCTATGAAGTTAGCAGAAGCCTTGCTGCCGCAGAGGGTGCCCTGCTGATTGTGGACGCAGCTCAGGGGATGGAGGCTCAGACCCTTGCCAACCTGATGCTTGCCATTGATGCAGATCTAGAGCTGATTCCGGTAATTAATAAAATAGACCTCCCATCGGCACAGGTTGATGTCGTGACCAAACAAATTGTAGATCAAATCGGTTGCGATGAATCTGATATTATGAAAGTATCTGCAAAAACCGGTGAAGGGGTTGCAGAACTTCTTGAAGAAATTATTGAAAAGGTTCCAGCACCAGATGGTGATCCAGATAAACCGGTCAGAGCATTAATCTTCGACTCCATGTATGACAATTATAAGGGCGCCATTACATACATCCGTATGATGGATGGTACCCTCAAAAAAGGTGACGAAATCTTCTTTATGAAGACAGAAAAACGTTATCTGGCTGAGGATCTGGGGATATTACGCCTCAAACGATATTCGAAGAAGCAACTATCAGCCGGTGACGTTGGTTTCCTTGTTTCGGGATGTAAAGACATTAAGGATACACGCGTTGGGGATACTGTTGTATCCTATCTGGATAGGGAAAAAGTTGAACCCCTGGCAGGCTACCTTGAACCAAAACCAATGGTCTTTAGTGGCATTTTCCCAACAGAACATGAAGACTATGAATCACTACGTGATGCACTCGATAAACTTGCGTTAAACGATGCCAGCCTTCGATATGAAGCTGAAACATCAACCGCTCTTGGATTTGGATTCCGTTGCGGCTTTCTTGGACTGCTCCACATGGAAATTGTTCAGGAAAGACTGGAACGAGAGTTTGATCTCGATCTGATTTGTACCGTTCCCAGCGTTCGCTTTAAGGTCATAATGGCGGATGGCAAAGAAGAGTGGTTGGCAAATCCAGTGGACTTCCCCGATCCGGGATTGATTGATAGAATAGAGGAACCAATTGTCCGTGGACAAATTATTGCTCCAACGGATTATGTTGGCCCGGTAATGAACTTGGCGCGAGAACGGCGAGGCGTGTTTGTCTCACAAGAATACCTTGAGGCAACTCGTGTTGATATCACCTATGATTTCCCGCTCGCGGAAGTAGTTTTTGATTTTTATGATCGCTTGAAAAGTCAGACTCGCGGCTATGCAAGTTTCGATTATGAATTCAAGGATTATAAACAAGGCGAAATGAAACGACTTGATATCCTGATCAATGGCGATCCTGTTGATGCTCTTAGCATGATTGTCCATGAAGACAAAGCATATGACTGGGGTCGAAAGGTTGTCGACAAACTCAAAGATCTGATCCCCCGTCAACTCTTTGAAGTTGCAATTCAGGCTGCCATCGGTAGTCAGGTGATAGCAAGAAGCACTGTCCGTGCATTGAGAAAAAATGTAACGGCAAAATGTTATGGTGGTGATATTACCCGTAAAAGAAAACTACTGGAAAAACAGAAGGCGGGTAAAAAACGGATGAAACGGCTCGGTAGCGTTGAAGTCCCACAGGAAGCTTTCCTTGCAGTTCTCAAAGTGGATTCATGAGATAAGAAGAACCAAAATGACTGAAGAACAAAAATCACAAGAAGTGGTTCAGGAAGAAAATAGAGTTGAAGATAAAGAAGGTCTCTGGCACCGTTACCTCGCTTGGCGTTGGCGCAGAAAAGAACTGGCCAAAGAACGTCGGAGGCAAAAGGGACCGTTAAGAGATTGGGTCGAAACAATCATTCAGGTCCTGTTGATTGTCGGCGTGATCCGTGTTGCAGTAGTAGAAGCTTATCGTATTCCAACAGGATCAATGGAGAAGACGCTTCTGGTTGGCGATTTTCTTCTCGTAAACAAGTTTGTATATGGAATAAGAACACCCGACTGGATCGGTATCCCCTTCACGGATATAGGGTTCAAAATGCCCTATACACGTCTGCCAAAGATTAAGGAACCGAAGCAAGGTGACATCATCGTTTTCAGGTATCCCCTGAATACTCGTGTCAACTATATCAAACGGTGTGTAGCAACTGCAGGTCAGACTCTTGAGATAAAAGACAAGGTCTTGTTTGTGGATGGTGAAGAATTTCCGCTACCACCCAAAGGGCAATTTACTGACCCTTACATTCTTCCCGCTGATTTGAAAATGAGACACATTGTACCGCTGGGTGCTGGAAACAAAGATAACTATGGACCCGTTATGGTCCCCGATGGGCATCTTTTCATGATGGGCGACAACCGGGATAATTCTGCGGATAGTCGTTATTGGGGCTTCCTCGACGAGGACTTGGTCCTTGGAGAAGCGGCGATCCTCTATTTCTCATGGAATAAAAAAGCGCCATTCAGTCGTTTCTGGGCCAAGATCAGGTGGACCCGTCTCTTTAATATTATTCGATAGGAATTTGAGAGACGAATTACGCATGTTAACTTGACACTTCAAACGTCAAACACTACTTTTTGCCCGCTATAAACGGTTTTGCTCATGTTAAATGGGGCTGTAGCTCAGTTGGGAGAGCGATGCGTTCGCAACGCATAGGTCAGCGGTTCGATCCCGCTCAGCTCCACAGGAAAGCGTCAACCCGGCTGCTGCCGGGTTTTTAATTGAAATCTCTTTGGGGTGCTAGGTGGGGAGCTAGCGGTGCCTTGTAACCCGCAATCCGCTTCAGCGGGGCCGATGCTCCGGTGAGGCCCACCGCCCTCTGAGATCGTTATTACTTGATATGTTGATGGCCGGGTCCTGTGCAAGGGCTACGCGCCCAACCCCGTCAGATCCGAGAGGAAGCAGCGGTCAGCGACGTAGGTCTGTGCCGCGGGGTTGCCTGGTTGGAGTATCTTGTAAGACGGTTCTTGGTTTCGGTAGGAGGTCGATCCGAAGTGCACCCCGATTATAAACGGGCATGGGGAATTAACTTCATGCCCGTTCATGTTTTAGGTGATTGAAATAAATCCTTCAGTTTACTCTTCACCGTTTATCCGGTGCCTAACATGAATTATATTCTTTCCGGACCTGTTTTGATTAAATGAGGAAGGGGTAACGTGTGTCTTACCTTGTAATGGCGCGCCGTTGGCGTCCAACAACATTCGACGAAGTCATCGCTCAAGAACATGTCACGCAAACTCTGCAAAGGGCACTTGAAAGAGGTAGGGTGGCGCACGCGTATATCTTTACCGGTCCAAGAGGAGTAGGCAAAACCTCAACCGCCAGGTTGTTGGCTGCTGCCGTCAATTCAAAAGATCTCAAAAAGAATGAAAAAGGGTTTCTGGACATTGACCCGGACTCTCCAACCTATAGTGAAATTTCCACAGGCAATGCCCTGGATGTTATTGAAATCGATGGTGCTTCAAATAACAAAGTGGAAGACATCCGTCAGCTTCGTGAAACAGTCAAATACGCTCCCAGTAGTCTCGAAAAGAAAGTTTATATCATAGATGAAGTTCACATGCTCAGTACTAGTGCTTTTAATGCTCTATTAAAAACACTCGAAGAACCACCTGAACATGTAATGTTTATTTTTGCCACAACAGAAATTCATAAAGTGCCGGCAACTGTATTATCTCGTTGCCAAAGGTATGATTTCAAACGAATCCCAGTAAAAGACATCAAACGTCAACTTCTGAAAATCGTCGAGGGCGATAAGATAGATATTGATGATGCCGCACTCGTTTCCATTGCGATAAAAGCCGAAGGGGCTATGAGGGATGCTCTGTCCGTTCTGGATCAGCTGGTTGCATATCAGGGAGATGAAAAGATTACCGGGGAAGTTGTACGTCAGGCTCTCGGATTGATTGGTAGTGAAATCTGGTTCCGTTGTACCGATATGGCAGCAACAGGTAATGTGGCAGAGGCTTTAGAAATTGCAAATGCAATTTCGGGTGGTGGACATGATCCCCGGGAATTTCTCAGGGGTCTACAACATCATGTCATGCGTTTTCTCTTCCTGAAAGCAAAAGGAAATGCAGAGGAACTAGACGTTTCTGAAGAAGATAGAAAAAAATACATCTCTGGTCTTGAGCAACATCAAGAAGAAGATTTACTTCGAATGGGTGAATGGGCGGCTCAAGCAGAAGATTTGCTTAGGGATGCACTTGATCCACAGGTACGTCTTGAATTGTTGATGGTCCGTATTGCACGAATGGATAAGGCCGTGGATTTGGGAGCCTTATTGGCTCAGGCCGGTGTAACTCCTTCAACGTATAAGCAACCACGGATAAGACCGGAAGAATCGAGTTCAAAAAAAAAAGATGATGAAGTAATAGCTGATCCTGTGCCGGAACAGGAGGAAGTACTCGAAAAAAAACCTGACCCGGTCGTTGAAGAAAAAGTAGAGGAATCAAATCCGGAATCAGGTGACAATGGTGAGGAACTTCCACCGGACGATAGTCCGGATGATGAACCACCGGATGATTCGCCTGTAACAAGTCCTGTTATTCCCGATGATGAGGATAACGAGGATGATTTAGAAGACGAACTTCCCGAAACCAATTCTGACGGTCAGGATCAATTGTCTCTTATTGATGTTAGAAATACCTGGTTGGAATTCAGTGATTTAGTAAATCGCGAAAAACGTGGTTTGGGATATCATCTGGAACAGGGTGCCCCTACTTCCATGGAAAATGGTGGCATTGAAATAACATTTGAAGCAGAAAATAAATTTGATCACAGTCAGATTCTTAAAAGCAGGGAAATGATAGGAAGAATCTTTAGGCAGAAATACGGTGTATCCAAAAGAATTATTGTCCAGGTTGGATCTGTCCCCGAAGGGGCTAGACCGCCCGTACGCAAGAGTGAAGAAGAGGTCTTCAACGAAAAGTTCAACTCTTATCTGGAAAAGAATCCAGTGTGGACGGAAATGGTAAAGAGACTCGAACTAAAGTTTAATGACCGCAAAAATTGACAAAACACAACACAATTTCCGGTAACGGAACATAAGGAGTTTGATTGATGAAAGGCATGGGCGGTGGTATGGGAAACCTGCTAAAGCAGGCCCAGAAAATGCAGCAACAGATGGTAAAAGCACAGGAAGAATTAGCGGATCTGGAAGTTACTGCCAGCAGCGGTGGTGGGATGATCACTGTGCGAGCCAACGGTAAACAGGAAGTGCTTTCAATAGAGATAAAGCCCGAAGCTGTCGATCCAGAAGATGTGGAAATGCTGGAAGATCTCGTACTGGCAGCGGTAAATGAAGCTTTGCGTCAAGCGGCAACAACGGCTTCTGATCACATGGCAAAAGTGACCGGACCCCTTCAGGGCATGATGCCTCCGGGCATGAACATGCCGGGCTTCTAAAGAAGCGACACTCGTTTTTTATTTGCCCATCATACTATGATGGGCAATACTTTTTTACCTAACCAGTTTTAAGAGGGAAAAATGGCCGCATCACTACCTCCGGCAGTGATTCACCTGCAAGATGAATTCAGTAAAATGCCCGGCATCGGTAAAAAAGGTGCACTTAGGATGGCAATGCACCTTCTTAAAAGTGAAAGGGAGGGGGTTGCAAAACTCTCGCAGGCTATTCTCGATGTGAAAGACAAAGTGAAAGTCTGTAGTATTTGTGGCTTTATCTCCGATAGAGATCCTTGCCCCATTTGTACTGACGTGAAAAGAAATGCCAGCCTGGTTTGTGTTGTTGAACAGCCGGGTGATGTTATCGCACTGGAAAAGGGTGGTATCTTTAAAGGAAAATACCATGTCCTTGGAGGAGTGTTAGCCCCGCTGGATGGAGTCGGGCCAGAGGATCTTAGAATCAGGGAATTATTGCAACGATTGAAAAATGAACCAATTAAGGAACTGATTGTTGCTACAAATCCAACACCAGAAGGTGAACAGACAGCTTTTTATCTTTCGAAACTTATTACTCCTCACGGTGTAAATGTAAGTCGTATTGCACGTGGAATACCCGTGGGAGCCGAGTTGGAGAACGCCGATGATCTTACCCTGACACGCGCCCTTGAGGGTAGAGTGAATCTGTAATTCTTGAAAAAAACAGCATAGGAAGCCCTAAATTCACCAATTCTAACGCTTATTTTTGTAGAGTCTCTCAGAGCGAAGAATGGGTATTCAACGAATACAAACCTTTACGATTTAGTGGTGACTAACATCTTGATCTTGCTTGATATTACGCCTTGAATTTGCGATATTCTTCACTAACTTTAACATACCTTATAGTGGCCTCGTAAGTAATAAAGTCCAACATAGCAGACGTGACTGGATTTACTAAAGATAGAGTTACGCCTGACAGGAGAAGGAGAGAGAGATGGCCGGGAAGTTTGTGACCATCGATGGTAATGAAGCTGCGGCATATGTCGCACACAAGACCAACGAGATTTGCGCAATTTATCCGATCACCCCATCATCAAACATGGGCGAATGGGCAGATGAATGGTCCGCAAAAGGTTTGAAGAACATTTGGGGAACAATCCCGAATGTCGTCGAGATGCAGAGTGAAGGTGGCGCGGCAGCTGCTGTCCACGGCGCACTGCAAACAGGTGCCTTAACAACAACATTTACAGCATCCCAGGGATTGCTGCTGATGATTCCGACGATGTATAAACTCGCCGGTGAATTAACAAGCACAGTGTTCCATGTAACCGCAAGAACAATTGCAACACACGCATTGTCAATCTTTGGTGACCACAGTGATATCAACGCTGTACGTCCAACAGGATTCTCACTGCTGTCTTCCCATTCTGTTCAGGAAGTCATGGATACCGCGCTTATTGCCCAGGCCGCAACTCTTCGCGCCAGGGTACCTTTCGTGCACTTCTTTGATGGTTTCCGTACGTCACACGAAGTTCAGAAAATTGAACAGCTCGAAGATTCTGTGATCCGTGCAATGATTGATGATGAACTGGTATTCCAGCATCGTGCACGTGCAATGAATCCAGACAAACCGGTTGTTCGAGGTACAAGTCAGAACCCGGATGTATTCTTCCAGGCTCGTGAATCAGCCAATAAGTACTTTGAAGCTGTTCCGGGAATTGTTCAGGAAGAAATGGATAAGTTTGCGAAACTGACTGGTCGTCAGTACAAACTTTTTGAATACATCGGCGACCCCGATGCAGAGAATGTAGTCGTTCTTATGGGTTCAGGTGCCACAGCTGTAGAGCAGACAGTGGATTATCTTCGTGCCCAGGGCGAAAAAATTGGTGTCCTTAAGGTTCGCCTCTATCGTCCGTTTGGTGCAGAACTCTTCATTAAAGAGCTACCGAAAACAGTCAAGAAGATCGCAGTCCTCGACCGTACAAAAGAGCCGGGTGCAACAGGCGATCCGCTTTATCTCGACGTCATGAGTTCAATCGAGGAAAGCTATCGTGATGGTTATGCACACTTCGATTCACGTCCAATGATTGTTGGTGGCCGCTACGGTCTTTCCAGCAAAGAGTTCACACCTGCGATGATCAAAGGTGTTTACGACGAACTTAAAAAAGACAAACCGAAGAATGCTTTTGTTGTCGGTATCGTTGATGACGTCACCAACACCAGCATCGATTACGATCCTTCCTTTAGTGTAGAGAAGGAAGACGTTTTCCGTGGTATGTTCTACGGTCTTGGTTCAGACGGTACTGTTGGAGCCAACAAAAACTCCATCAAGATTATCGGTGAAGACACAGACAACTATGCACAGGGTTATTTCGTATACGACTCCAAAAAAGCCGGTGCGATTACAACCAGTCATCTGCGTTTTGGTCCAAACCCGATTAAATCTTCATATTTGATTAATAATCCGCAATTTGTCGCTTGCCACCAGACAACATTCCTTGAAAAATATGAAATGTTGGCAGACGCTGAAGAAGGAGCAATCTTCCTTCTGAATACACCTCATAGTGCGGATACAGTCTGGGATACACTTCCAAAGCCAGTTCAGGAACAGCTTGTTGCGAAGAAGATGAAGTTCTACGTCATCGACGCTTACAGTGTTTCAAAAGCAACAGGTATGGGTGCCCGTATCAACACAATCATGCAGACCTGTTTCTTTGCTATTTCAGGTATTCTTCCACGCGATGAAGCCATTCAGGCTATCAAAAACGCTGCCAAGAAGACCTATGGCAAAAAAGGTGAGCAGATTGTCCAGATGAACTATAATGCTATTGATCAATCCGTAGCAAACATGTTCGAAGTCAAAGTTCCGGACACAATCACAAGCAAAATCGAACGTCCAGCCACAGTTAGTGATGAAGCGCCCGATTACGTTAAAAACGTTCTCGCAGAAATTATCGCCGGCAATGGTGATGACCTTCCAGTATCCGCTTTCCCGATTGATGGTTCATTCCCAACAGGTACAACCCAGTGGGAAAAACGTAACATCGCTTTGGAAATTCCGGTATGGGATACAGATTCATGTATCCAGTGTGGTAAATGTGTCTTGGTTTGCCCGCATGCAGCAATCCGTGCAAAAGTCTACGAACCAGAAGTTCTCGACGGAGCCCCTGAAACCTTCAAGTCCATGGACTACAAGGGTAAAGAATTCGGCCCCGACAAAAAATATACCATTCAGGTGGCACCGGAAGATTGTACAGGTTGTGAACTTTGTGTAGAAGTTTGCCCGTACAACAAGAAGGCTGAAAAGAAAGCCCTCGAGATGGTCGACCAATTACCGCTTCGTGTATCAGAGAGAAACAACTATGATTTCTTCCTGAATACTATTCCTGAAGCTGATCGTGGTCTTGTTAAGAGAACAGTCAAGGGCGTTCAGTTCCTCGAGCCACTCTTTGAGTACTCAGGTGCCTGTTCAGGTTGTGGTGAGACACCTTATGTCAAACTCCTCAGCCAGCTCTTTGGCGATAGAGCCCTCATCGGTAATGCAACCGGTTGTTCCTCCATTTATGGTGGTAACCTCCCGACAACACCTTGGTCACAAAACAAGGACGGAAGAGGCCCGGCATGGAACAATTCACTATTTGAAGATTGTGCAGAATTCGGACTCGGTTTCCGTCTCACAATCGACAAGCAGATGGAATATGCAAAAGAACTTCTTGCCGGCATGAAAGACAAAGTCGGTGCTGATCTTGCTGATGCAATCCTCAATTCAAAACAAGAAAACGAAGTCGAGATTTTCGAACAGCGTGCTCGTGTTGAAGAAATGAAAGCCAAACTTGACGGTGTTGATACCTCTGAAGCCAAGAACCTGCTTTCAGTTGCCGGTTCATTAGTCAAGAAGAGTGTCTGGTCTGTCGGTGGTGACGGTTGGGCATATGACATCGGTTACGGTGGCTTGGACCATGTAATTGCCAGTGGCAAAAACATCAACATCCTCGTTCTCGATACAGGCGTGTATTCCAATACGGGTGGCCAGTGTTCCAAAGCCACACCGCTTGGCGCGGTCGCGAAATTCGCTGCTGGTGGTAAGCCTGCAATGCGTAAAGACCTCGGCCTTATCGCAATGGCTTATGGTACAGTCTACGTTGCTCAGGTTGCCCTGGGTTACAACGACAACCAGCTTGTCAAAGCAATGCTTGAAGCTGAAGCATATGACGGTCCTTCAATCATTATTGCTTACAGTCACTGTATTGCCCACGGTATTGATATGGCCAAGGGTAACGACCAGCAGAAGCTGGTAGTTGAAAGTGGCGCATGGCCGGTATACCGTTACAACCCGGCACTCAAAGCAGAAGGCAAGAACCCGCTGTCAATGGATAGCAAAGCACCGAAGAAGACTATCGCTGAGTGGATGAACAGTGAAACACGCTTCAAGATGCTTAACAAGTTCAAACCTGAAGATGCAAAGAGAATGATGGAAGAAGCTCAGTTACATGCCGACAGCAACTTCAACTTCTACCAGCAGATGGCAGGAATGGATTATTCAGGTAAAACCGAAGAATAATTCTTTCAGATAAATGCTAAAGGGGAACATTCATTTGTTCCCCTTTTTTTGTTTTTGATAAGTACGAATATTCGTTTATTATATATATAGATTGGTTTTTTAATTATGGAGAAGCTATGAATAAACCATCAGATGTTATGACGCTTACCTTATTGAGTGCTCTTCTTCTATTTACAAATGCCTTTGCTGATGAGGCAGAAATACTATTTGATGATAGCGAAGTTCCCACGTTCTATATCACAATACCATACGATTCTCTTGAATGGCTTTTGGCAGAAGAAAATCTTAACAATGATAGATACCTTCTCGCCGACATGGAGTATATCAGTTCACAAATAGACACTTTTATTCAAAATGTTGGATTTCGACTAAGGGGGAATACCTCAAGAAATGCGAGCAAAAAGTCGTTCAAAATTTCAATGAATACATTTGAGGATAAAGATTTCTACGGATTGAAAAAAATTAATCTGAATGGCGAACACAACGACCCCACAATCTGCCGGTCAAAGTTAAATTGGGATCTATTGAATGAAATCAATGTTTCCTCCTCGCGTTGTTCCCATGTACGTCTCTATATCAACAATGAGTACAGGGGTTTATATATCAACGTTGAGGAATACAATAAGGCATTTCTCAGCGATCGGTTTGGAAATAAGGACGGCAATTTATACAAATGCACCTACCCGGCAGATTTAACATATCTGGGTAACAATCCAGATATCTATAAGCAGGAGCTATGGGGGCGTCGGTTTTATGAACTAAAAACCAACGAAGAGGAAGACGACTATTCCGATCTTGCCCACCTGATTGACATAATCAACAATACCTCCGATGATGAATTTGTTGATAGTCTTGAGACTAACTTCAATACATGGTCTTTCCTGAAAGCACTTGCAACTGAAGTAATCGCCGGTCATTGGGATAACTACTGGTACAATAAAAACAACTACTTTCTCTACAATAATCCCCAATCAGGAAAGTTTGAATACATCCCATACGATTTCGACAATTCATATGGTATCTGGTGGGATGGAATTGAGCCTGATCGCGATTGGGGTACTCAGGATGTTTATGAGTGGGGTAATGCCCACGGAGAAGCGCGGCCTCTCGTAGATAGAATACTGGAGGAATATCAATACAGAGTTCTCTATACGATTTTCCTTTACGAATTAAGTCAGGATCATTTTAACAATAATGAAATGGATCAAAGAATCTATGATCTGCGCGAACAAATAAGTAATGCGGCAGAGGAAGACAATTTTCGTACGATAGATTATGGGTGGAGTTACCAAGACTTCTATAACTCTTTTAGCGGTCCAGTGGGTCAGCATGTTTATTATGGACTCACAGGTTATGTCAATACCCGGATTTTAACTTTGTCATTAGGTCCTGGACATATTCCCAACCAGGCACCTTTTATTCCAGAACATCCACAGGTTCATTTCAGTGCAGAAAATAATACAATTGAGCTGGCGATCCAGGTTTTTGACGATCACGAAATTGATCGAGTTGAGATGGTTAACGTTGAAGGTACCACCGAGACATCTTTCGAAATGATTGCAGATGGAATCGTATATGAAGGTTTGGTAGACTTAAACAACTATGTTCTGGCTTATCCGGTCACAGAAGTAGGCGATATGATGGAGTATTATTTCAGGGTGATCGATGAAGACGGACTGGAGACGACTTTCCCCCGTTTTGCACCGGAAGAAACGCTTTCCTACTACGTGAGCGGTTTCTGTATAAACGAATTTCTCGCATCCAATCATGCAACAAATCCAGATGAAAATGGAGAGTATGACGATTGGGTTGAGCTTTACAATTACTCAGAATCTATAGTGAATCTGGGGGGCTATTTCCTTACGGATGATCCAGGCAATCCTGATAAATGGATGATGCCCAATGTTGAAATTGAAGCTGGAGAATTTTTACTCATATGGACTGATGATGACGAAGAACAGGGCGAGCTGCACACAACGTTCAAACTTTCGGCTGAAGGCGAATTTGTAGGAGTCTTCAAACGAAACGGAACAGATTTTATAGAGATTGACGGTGTCACATTTGGGCCACAGGAAACAGATATTTCGTGGGGTCGCTTCCCCGATGCCGGTGAAAACTTGGGTCAAATGAGTCCAAGCCCGGGGGCATCAAACAATTCTTTGAATGTTGAAAATGAACCAAATAATTTTCCCTCCAACTTTGCTCTTTACCCGCCTTATCCAAATCCGTTTAATTCAGAGGTCGCAATAAAATATTCGTTACCAACGGGATCTAGTGCTGAGATCAGAATCGTAAACATTGAAGGTCGACTGGTGGATAGTATTCAGGATGTGGTTGGGGAAACACTGCATTGGGACGCATCAAAATATTCCAGTGGCATTTACTTCGTACAACTGATCAACCAGCAACAAATGCAGGTAAAAAAGATAGTTTTACTAAAATAGTTGGCAAAATCGATCAAGCGGAAAAACATTGGAAATGTTACTTTGTTGATATCAACAATCATCAGCAATCGAGGAAAAGATGGAAAAGCTTGATCTTTTTAAAGAATTGAAGGCCGAATATAATAAGTCGAAGAAACCGAATATTATAGAAACCACATCAGCCAACTACCTGACAGTAACAGGAATAGGCGCTCCCGCTGGTGAAGAATATACAGCAAAAGTGAGTGCTTTATACGCTGTGGCTTTTCCTCTGAAAATGAACAGCAAAAAACACGATAAGGATTACGTAGTTTCCAAAATGGAGGGATTGTGGTGGGCGGATGAAGCCAGCGAGTGGGATTTTCTGGATGTCCCCCGTGAACGTTGGCAATGGAAAATGATCATCCGTACGCCTGACTTCATCTCGCAGCCCGATGTCGATTCCATTATCGAAATGCAGATAAAGAAGAAAAAAGAACTACCGATTGCCGAAGTGACGTATGAAGAAATTAACGAAGGGCTTTGTGTCCAAGCGTTACACGTCGGACCCTATGCGGATGAAACGCCTTTGATTAGATCAATGCATGAACTGGCAACGGATGAAGGGTATGAATTCCACGGTCTACACCATGAGATATACCTATCCGATCCCCGGAAGGTCGATCCATCAAAACTAAAAACGATTCTTAGGCATCCCATCAGGATAAAATAAAAAAGGCGCTTCAATCGAAGCACCTTCTATATGCTTTTTATAAGGAATAATCTTTCACTTTTTTAAAGATATATCCACCTTTTTCAGCACCCCAGATGTGATTGTCGTTGCTGTCAAAACCACGATCCCAACTAGTGATAGCATCCTTGGTAATCGTAATCACGCTTGTCGCATAGGTCGCGTTATGGAGTTTACTGATACAGCCCTTACCGATGGTACCACCCTTGTAGCTACCATCTTCAAGTTTCGTTAGAACAACATCACAGCCTTCACGGAGCGACACAACGTCAGGTGTTAATTTTGCCAATAGGGAAGTATCGCGATACCCACCTGCATATTGAAGGGGTTCATCACCCAAGGTATAGACTTCACTGGTGAACGAATCATCATCATTTTCGTATACACGGTATAGCCGTTGACGGTAAGGTCGGTCCAGATGTGATCCGACAGCCTGCTCCACATAAAGCCAGACAACACCTTCGTCATCGGGCCAAATTCGTTTCATCTCAAGACGAATGTCATAATAAGATGAGTCAGCTTTTGCCTGATCTTCACTGCTGAAAGAGCCGGACATCAACTCAGCGAGGGCAACAAGGTCTTTGTCCATATCTGCGGCTACTGTAGTCCCAACAAAGCCTGAAAACATCAACAAAAAAGTCAAAACCATCATTCGGTTATTTATACGCACAGGATCCCCCCATTATGTTTTTTGCTCTTTCTTTTTTGCAGCAGGGAACAGAATGTTATTTAGAATCAAACGGTAACCGGGGCTGTTCCTGTGTAAATGCAAATCGGTTGGTGGATCACCTATCATGTGACGATAGTCTTCTGGGTCGTGACCACCATAAAAAGTCCATGTTCCTTTGCCAGATGAACCGTGAATATACTTTGCCACCCCAAGGCCTTCCTGTCTGCCCATGATGACCACAGAGGGTTTAATAAATTCTTCACGGTAAGCCGTGGTCTGTCCCATAAATCCTTTTATGACAGAGGTGTGGTTCTGGGTGAGCATCGTTGGCACAGGGTCATGTTTCGCACTGAATTCAAATAGAGTGAAGTAGTCCCCGTCGTCACCGCGTGCATTGTATCCGTTTCTGGGAGTAGCGTCAATTTCACTGAACTCATAAACCATGGGGTCAGTTATTAGTTTAAAATCCTTAAATGCCCATGTTGAAGAAAATTTTAGGTTATTTAACGCCGATGGATCAGCAGGGTCACCGTCAAATACATTCTCAACGATGTCTGTGCCCATTGCGGCTTGGGCGATGTCATAGCTGTCGGTTGCACTACACATGGCAAATAAAAAACCGCCCTTGTCCACATAGCCTCTGATTTCACGGACAATAGCTGCTTCCATAAGGGAAACCTTGCTGAAGCCAAGCTCTTTGGCTCGGTTTTCCTGTGCAGCTTGACGTGATCTATACCAGTCGGCATTTCGGTAAGTTGCGTAAAACTTTCCATATTGCCCGGTAAAATCTTCGTGGTGAAGATGAAGCCAATCGTATTCCTGAAGTTGACCGGAAAGGATTTTCTTGTGATAGATTTTTTCGTATGGAATTTCAGAGTATTCAAGAACCAGAGTAACAGCATCATCCCAGGGTTCGTTGTCTGGTGGAACGTAAACCGCAATCTTTGGGGCTTTTTCAAGCTTTATGACTGTCATGTTCTCTTCATCAATTGTACTATAGATATTTGCCATTTCACTCGAAGAGATCGTCTCGGTTTTAATGCCCTTTAACCGAGCTAAACGATTAATGCTGTCATGAGAATCCAGAAGAAACGAGCCACCACGGTAGTTCAACAGCCATTCTGCTTTTGTACCGGCTTTGATGGCGTTATAAACAAGACCATAGGCTCTTAGATGATCGGTTTGGGTCAAATCCATTGGGACCAGAAGGCTGGTTTGTCCCGAGGAAAGAGAGGGGACAAGAACCAGTAAAACAGCAAGTGCTACAATAGATAGTGGCCCGGAAATATTGAAGGAATTTTCCCGAAATCTACCGGAAACCGTTTTAGGAATGGCGTTCACTTTGTATCCTTTTGTCCCTGTTCAGAAAGACCGGGAATTGCTTGATCACGAAGACTATCCCTAAGTTGTTGGACAAGACTTTTTTCTCCAGTTTCTTTGGCGAAAGAGTCGGTTTTCTTTTTTCTTACAATATCAGCGAGTTCATCAACTCCAGCTTTGACAAACGAGGTAGTATCAATCTTCAATTTTCCGCTGTAAAAAACCATCTTAATGCTAGTTGAACCACTTTTCGAATGAGGGGTTCCCTTTTGGTTCACTTTCAATTCGATGAGTTCATCAAAAGAGTACCAATTGGATTTATTTCCAAAACTTCGAATGACTCCTATACCAAAAGCGTTATAGTAGTAGCCTCTGGTAATGTATTCAATCAAGATTGTGATAACGATGAGAACAGCGAATCCAACTAGAAGAAGTATTTCATCGTTGCGGACAATTTTATCAAACAATTTTTGTGCCGGTTGAAAAAGAAATGCAAGAGGGAAGATGAGAGTTGACCCCATCTTCTGAAGGTTGAACTTTAACTTCTTCAAGTCTGATTGAAGTGGAAAGTGATCCATCGTCTGATTATTGTTCATCTCAACTCCGGTTATGATTACAAATATACGAGCACAGAGTATATGTCACCATGCCAGGACCAAAAAAAACGCCTCCCCTCTGGAAGGCGTTTCAGGCATATAAAATAAAGAATATTTCTAGAATTCACCAAAATCATCATCATCTAGAGAGATGATGGAATCGGGATCAATTTCTGCTCCCCGTCTTTTTGTTTTCTCGACATTCTTCGCAACATCTGATTCAGAGGAGAAACTTCCCGATAGATCCATCTCGCTTTTCATGGACCCAGTGCTGGAAATCAGTCTTGTCCCATCGTCTTTTAGTTGGAAACGTGAGATCATTTCACGGAGATGGTTTGCTTGTCCAGATAATTCCTCTGATGTTGCGGCACTTTCTTCGGCGCTTGCTGTATTGGACTGGGTTATCTGATCTACCTGACTGAGCGCATCGCTAACCTGATCAACGGCAACCGACTGTTCTCTACTTGAATGATTTATCTCAGAAATAAGATCCGTCACCTTGGTAATCCCGGTTGCAATTTCTTTCAGGGACTGCGCTGTTCCATTTGCTATCTCAGCACCTTTTTCAGCCTTTGAAGCTGATCCTTCGATCAATTCGGTAGTCTCTTTAGCGGCAATAGCGCTTCGTTGTGCCAGATTTCGGACCTCTTCAGCAACTACGGCAAAACCTTTACCATGAACACCGGCTCGGGCTGCTTCAACAGCAGCATTCAAGGCAAGCAGATTTGTCTGGAATGCAATTTCATCAATTACCTTGATAATTTTCTGAACCTCAGCAGAAGATTTATTGATCTCCTCCATGGCCTCAAGCATCTGGTCCATCTGTTGGTTACCCTTTTCGGCGGCTACGCGTGACTCATCTGCGAGACCGTTAGCCATGGCAGCGTTTTCAGCATTTTGTCTTGTTTGTCCACCGATTTCGGTAATAGACGCTGAAACTTCTTCAACAGCCGCAGCTTGTTCAGTTGCACCCTGTGAAAGAGCTTGGCTGGACTGAGAGACCTGGTTGCTGCCTTCGGTAACTTGATCGATAGCTATTGTGGTCTGGTTTAAGAGTTGGTTTAGGGCTTCAAGTGATTTGTTTAGCGAGTCTTTAATAATAGCGTGATCACCTTTGTAGTTCCCTTTAACTTCGCTTGAAAGATTGCCGTTCGCCATTAAAGCCAACACAGAAGAGGCTTCTGTCACTGGTTCAATAACGGCGTCCAGGGTTTGATTCACACCAGAAATGATTTTTGAGTAATCACCGGTATGATTTGTTGCATTAGCACGGAAGTTTAAATTTCCACTCAGCGCCGCATCCACAAGAGACTTTGTATCGTTAACAAGAAGATCAATTGATTGAATACAGGAATTCATTCCATCCTTGATTTTGTTAAAGTCTCCTTCATATTGATCTGTTATTGTATCAGGGATATCGCCGCTACCAAGCTGAGTGACATATTGACTTACAACTTCGAGAGGTTGGACAAATGCTTCGATCAGCTGATTCAAGCCTTCTATCAGATCGGCCCATCCACCTTGGAAGGCGCTTGTATTGCCGCGTTTTCCCAGATTTCCAACTCTAACGGAGTCGGTAAGTCCTTTGATTTCGCTTGCAAGCCCTCCGATCTTTTCTTTCATGTCGGTCATCGCTAAACCGAGCTCATCTTCATCGGAGGCAACGGTGATATCAATGTTCAGGTTCCCCTCGGAAATTGCTTTGGCAACGTGTGCTTTCTCTTGAAGCGAGGTTGTCATGTCATGGAAAGCGTTTGCCAGTTCACCCACTTCGTCATTTGACTTAACGTTGATTTTGGAACGAAGGTTACCTTTTGCTATTTCAAGAGCAACATCTTTTATTTTTAGGATTGGAGTTACAATTCGACCACCAAAAATAAGGGAAATGGCTGTCATAATGACGATGAGAATAACTCCGCCGATTAACGAAGAAATGATGAGAGTAGAGAGGGCTGAATTTACTTTTACATAGGCGGTCTGGAACTCGTCCTCATAGGCACCCGCACCAATTACCCAATCCCAATCCTTGAAGTAGGTTAGTGCTACTCGTTTTACTCTACCGTCCCACAAATAATCAGCATAATAGGATTGTCCAGGTTCCAGTTTGGCAGATTCCTCTACAATTTCACGAATGAAATATTTTCCACTTTCATCTTGGGAATCCCAAATGTTTTCACCATCCCGTTTTCCACCTGCAGAGATGATGTAATGTCCTTTCTGTCGGCCTTCTGCACCGAGGACATAAACATATCCGGTTTGCCCCAATTTGATGTTTAAAATCTCTTTTCGAAGTGCGTCAATCTTATCAAGCGGAACACCAACGTAAAGGATACCGATAACTCTACCAGAACTATCCAGTATCGGTTGATATTTTGTTAGATACCATTTGTTGACGACATAAGCGCGACCGCTAAAGACTTCACCCTTCAGCACTGCAGAAACAACGGGGTTGCTTTTTCCGTCTGGATTCGTGGCAGGAATATACGTTCCCACTGCTCGGGTACCGTCAGTTTTAATCACGTTTGTGGCTACACGCAACATGTCGCCCTGATTGTTCATTCTCTGGAATATGGTGTACGTTGCTTCTGTCATTTTGCCCATGTCATCAACAATAGGGACGTAGTTGCGGAGGTTTTTCTCTTTGCCAAGCCATCTGTTGCCTACATACATCTTTGGAAGGGAGATGTTTGAGGATGCTTTAGTATACTGGTTGATAGCCTCCCAGGACACGCTTTCGTTAGATGTTCGAATTTGTCCTTTACTCTTAATATGTTCATTTGCAAAATTCAGGTAGTGTTCTAAGGAGTTGATCAACAAGTCATTTGTGGCGACACAGGCACCGTAAAGATCGAACGCTACTTGTTCAAGGTTTTCTCGAACAAGGATATCCAATTCGGAGACGACGACTTTTTCAGTTTGTTTTTTTTGATAGGCAGTATTAATGAGTATTCCTACAAGTGGTAGGATTGCGGCCAAAAGAGCGAGGCCTACGATCTTTTGCTTTAATCTTAAAGTCATATTGCACCCTCTCAATAACAAATTGCAGAAATAATAGGTGATTAATTTGGTACGCTAGCAATTTGATAAGCCGGATAAGGAATTCAAAAAGATTTTTCCTTGTATTTATACAATCAGAGGTTACTAGAATTATCTAATTTTTGATATCTATCAAAGCAGTAAGTCTAATTGGTAATGGGAAAATATTAACCATACAGTTTTTGATATTATCTAGTACTATGTTATATTAGGGTTTACGTAAAACATTAGAGCTCCTTTATTGAAAACGACTGTTCATTTCTGGTGAAATTTGTCCTTACCTTAATAAGAATGCTTAAACACTTCCTCTTATCAGTTGGAGATTGGTTTCAATTCACAAAGCGGAAGCAGGTTTAAGTCTGATCGTTATTTACATAAACATCATTATATCGTGGAGTAAAAGATGACCCTGAAGAGAAAAACAAAACAAAAAGATGCAATTAAAAATGTATTGGAAGAATCACCTCGAGCTTTTACGGTTCCTGAAATACATGAAGAGGCAATGGCAGATGTGCCAAACATCGGTATTGCTACAGTCTACAGGCAAGTAGGAATTATGGCCGACGAGGGTACATTAAAAGTTGTAAAATTACCAGGCGATCCCCTAAGATTCGAGTGGGGAAACAAGGGTGATCATCATCATTTCAAATGTTCTGAATGTGGTAAAGTGTACGACGTCGATTGCAAACCCGGCGTGTATGATGACATTCTTCCGAAAAGCTTTCAACTGAAAAGCCATGACCTGTTCATGTATGGTACATGCGGATGCAAATAAGAAAGAAAAGCAGCTATCGAGTTTTTTTGACTTTCACTTTCATAGTTCTGCTTTTAATGGGTTCCGGTTGTCAGAAAAGTGATCACCCGAAAGTAGCTGGTGGAAAAACTGTAGTGGTTACAACAACCATAGCTGGTGATGTTGTTCGAATGGTTGCCGGTGATGCCTTAAACGTGGAAGTGTTACTTCCATATGGGGCAAGTCCACATGACTATAATCCGTCTCCTTCTGATGTCAGCGTTATAAGCAAAGCAGATCTGGTATTCATCAACGGGTTGGGTCTGGAGAAACAGATAGTACCCCTATTTTCAAACTTGAAAAGAGGGGTAAATGTCATTTCTCTATCCAGTCAAGTGGATACAAGAATGCTTGTGGATGATGATCATTCCCATGAAGGTCACGATCACGGCGAAGCGGATCCACACGTTTGGACCGACCCGGTTAATGTTATCGGATGGGTAAATGTCGCTGCTTCAAGTCTTGCCGACCTCATGCCGGATAGTACCTCTTTCTTTGCGACAAACGCCCTGAATTATATTGATTCTCTCGGTGCGTTGGATCGTTGGATAACAAGTGAAGTGGCGGAATTATCTGATAGACAAAAGAAACTCGTAACCGATCATAAGGTATTCGGGTATTTTGCTGACAAATATGCTTTTCAACAGGTGGGTGCCGTAATCCCCTCCTTTAGTAGTTTGTCGGAGCCTTCAGCGCGCGATATTGCCCAGCTAGAAAATGAGATTGTTGCAAAGAACATAAAGACCATCTTTGTTGGAAAGCAGGCGAATCAAACCATATCGACCAGAATTTCATCTGACCTGGACCTAGAAGTTGTGGAGTTGTTGACGGGTTCCCTTGAAGAAGAAGGTGAAGCCTCCACCTACATTGGCTACATGAAATATAATGTGGGCAAAATTGTTAAAGCGCTCGGTCAATAATCAAATGAAGAATTTATTTTATTCACTCGGGCAAATGATAAAACCTACCCATCATCCTCATTATGATGACAGGGCTGCCCTTCGTGTGTCCGGTGTTTCGGTGCAATATGAATCTACTTTGGCACTTGATAACATTGATTTTCATTTGAAACGCGGTTCACAAACGGCCGTAGTAGGTCCGAACGGGGCGGGTAAAAGCACACTTTTTAAAGTCATTGTAGGGCTTGAGAAGGCAGCAGGAGGAAAGGTCCACATCTATGGTAGTGAGCCGGGCAAGCATATTTGTATAGGTTATATACCCCAGAGAAATCAGGTGGACTGGGATTTCCCTGTCACAGTTTATGATGTGGTAATGATGGGACGTGTGGGTAAACTGGGTTTTTTCAAGCTCCCGGGAAGCGATGATAAAAGACTTGTTGATGAAGCTCTAAAGTTGGTGAAGATGGATAAGTATTCTGATAGATCGATAAAGCAGCTTTCGGGTGGGCAACAACAACGAGTTTTTATTGCAAGGGCATTGGCACAGGAAGCAGAACTGTTGTTAATGGATGAACCCCTTGCCGGGCTGGACAGCAGATCACATGATGAAATCATTCGGATAATAAAAAAACTCGAAGAGAGAAATGTGACTTGCCTGATATCATTGCACGACCTTTCTCTGGTAAACGAGAACTTCAAACAGGTGATGTTACTTAATCAGAAAATTATTGCATTTGGGAAACCCGAAGAGGTGCTTGACCGCGAGAGTCTCGCCAATGCTTATGGTGGACATTTACACATGATTGAAAGTGGTGGTGGAGTATACGCACTGGAGGATACGTGTGTAGATAAAGGGAGGAAAAACCATTGATTGAGTGGTTTCTTGAACCCCTTCAATATGCGTTTATGATACGCGGCTTTATTGCTGCAGCTCTTGTGGGATCAATATGTGCAGTGGTTGGAACATTTGTTGTTCTTAGGGGAATGGCATTTTATGGTGGAGCATTAGCCCATACGATCTTGCCAGGAGTGGCCATCGGTTACTTGATTGGTGGTGGAGAACGGAAATATCTTTTCTGGTGGGGAATGTTGGCGGCGGTTTTTAGTGCTTTTGGTATTGGCGTTATTCGTCAGAGCACAAAAATTAAAGAAGATACTGCTATAGGAATTATCTTTGCCGGCATGTTTGCATTGGGAATTGCGATTATTTCCACTGTGACAAATTATTCTGTGGATCTGACACATTTTCTTTTTGGTGATATTCTGGGTTTGACTTTTCAGGACCTGATTCGTACTGCCCTTTTCAGTGTGGGTATACTCTTTTTTATCCTTCTTTTTTACAAAGAATTTATGGTAATATCCTTTGATCCTGTCTTAGCGATTACCCTCCGATTACCGGCAAAATTGCTGGATATGTTACTGATGTTATTGATTGCCGTCACGATTGTTGTATCTTTGCAAACAGTTGGTATTGCACTTATGGTTTCAATGCTGGTGACCCCGGCCGCTACAGCTTATCTGTTGACCAGAAGGCTCTCCAGAATGATGCTTCTGGCTGCAACTTTTGCTGTGATCTCTGGTATTACAGGTCTATACATCTCATATTATGCGGGCATTGCCTCTGGGGCTGCGATTGTACTTGTTACAACAGTTGTTTTTGCAATTGTATGGTCAATTCAGCAACTTAAAAATCGAATTATGAATATTTCAGGAAGCTAGTCAGGAAAAAGAATGACTGATCACTGGGTTCACGATTTAAGCCCTTTCCTAATAAAATTCTGGGGAAATTTTGGCGTAAGGTATTATGGATTGAGCTACGCTTTAGCCTTCCTGATCGGATATTGGCTACTAACCCTCTATAGAAAAAAAGGCCGCTTGAATATCAAAGATGGTGATGAAATTACTCTAATCATTGTTCTGGTACTTGGGACAATGCTCGGTGGTCGCCTTGGCTATATGTTGTTGTATGATTTCCATGATTTCATTCGAGCTCCATGGATTATCGTCAAAGTCTGGCAAGGTGGAATGTCTAGTCATGGTGGTTTTATCGGCGTGGCTTTAGCTGCCTTGTATTTGAGTAAAAAGTTTAAAACGGGTATGGGTAGACTCAGTGACGTATTGGCTACTCTGGCCCCTCCAGGGTTATTCTTGGGACGAATCGCGAACTTTATTAACGGCGAACTATGGGGAAAAGTAAGTGATGTTTCCTGGGCTGTAATATTTCCCTCAAGCGCTCCATCGTGGATGCCGGTTGCCCAAATTCCTGCACGACACCCATCCCAGCTATACGAAGCAGGTTTGGAAGGTTTGGTGTTGGTAATTTATACCCAGCTTCGATTCTGGAAATCAAACATATCAAAAGAACATCCAGGTCAGCTTGCCGCAGAATTTCTTTTTCTATATGGAGTACTAAGAATTTTTGTGGAGCAGTTCAGAGAACCCGATGCATCTCTTATCTTAGGCTTGAATCGCGGAATATTTTATTCGGTATTTATGATTATTACGGCAATAATTGTATTTTATAAAGCAAGACAGGTTAAACACAAAGACTAGTTGTTTAACCTCCAACGCAGTTGACTCAAAATACTTTTTATCTTATTGTACCCCTTTGTGGGGGGAAGAAAAACATCCCAAAATTCTTCAACTTTTCCATTAAGATTTGAACGAGGATACAGATGAGTGAAAAACACTATGATGTAATTATTATTGGTAGCGGCCCTGCTGGTTATACAGCCGCTATTTATACGTCCAGAGCCAACCTGAAGGTGCTCGTTCTAGAGGGGTTGATGTCAGGTGGTCAGCTAATGATTACAACTGATGTTGAAAACTACCCCGGCTTTCCTGATGGTATCACAGGACCAGATATGATGGAACAGTTCAGGAAGCAGGCGGAACGATTTGGTGCGACCCTGATTTCGGAAAATGCAAGCCGTGTAGATCTGAAAAACGGTTCACCTTTCAAAGTCTGGACAGATGATGAGGAATTCACAGGTGATGCAATTATTATTGCTACCGGTGCCACTGCCCGTTATCTCGGCCTTGAGAGCGAACACAAATTGAAAAACTTTGGCGTCTCAGCATGTGCCACATGTGATGGATTCCTGTTTGCAAATAAGGAAGTCGCCGTTATCGGTGGTGGTGATACCGCCATGGAAGAAGCTTCTTACCTTACAAGAATGTGTTCCAAGGTCCACGTAATTCACCGTCGTGATGAACTACGTGCCAGCAAAATTATGCAGGATCGAATCCTTGAAAATGAAAAAGCAGTCGTCCATTGGAACAAAGTTGTTACAGAAGTCTTCGGGGATCAGGAAAACGGAGTAAACGGTATTGGCCTTAAAGATACCGTGACCGGAGAGGAATCAAGATTGGACGTTTCGGCGATGTTTGTTGGTATCGGACATTTACCGAACACAGCTTTCCTCGAAGGACAATTGAAAACAGATGAAGCGGACTATTTGATAGCGGAGGAAGGATCAACGCGAACAGATGTCGAGGGTGTTTTCGCCGCAGGGGATGTTCGTGACCAGATTTACAGGCAAGCGATTACAGCCGCAGGTTCAGGATGTATGGCTGCAATTGATGCTGAAAGATGGCTTGAATCAAGGAAATAGTCGCCAAGGCGGTTAATATAAAAGTAAAGGCTGGAATTTAAAATTCCAGCCTTTTTCTATTACATATCGAAAGAAATTTGAGGTTTGAGTTTCTTTATCAACTCTGCAGCGGGCAGTTTTTTATCCAACCATCCTTTACAGTCATAGGAGGCGTTCCAGTAAGTCTGGAATAGCATCTGACATGAGAGAGTAAAGCCGGGATCCTCGATGATAACCATCGTAAAGTCGTTTCCCGTTTGACCCGGAATAGATGGCAAGGCAAGCATAACCTTCTTGCGGTCAAACACAAACATCTTCATGGGCAAATCAGAGGTAAGTCGACCCTCTTCTCCCTGGGAAAGTTCCAGGTGAATATCTGGTTCAAGCCATTCCCAATCGGCCTCTTCAACCATGTAAATTGTCTTTGCTCGTACACCACGGTTTGATGCATCAGTACCCACTTCCTGTTGTTCCGCGAGAATCGCCGGATCAAGGCAAGCGTATGGGGAACGGTTGAAAACGAGGACCTCTTCCTGAGCTTCACGCATTAACTGGAGATAGCGGAGATTGATTTGTTCTGAGCTTCGGATAACCTCAATGAAGTCCAGAGAACGATCTGTGTTGGCCCTGTTGTTAAATAATTGGCCGATACAACCTACAGCTTCTTCGGCTGCACTTCGCTGGTGTTCCCATTCGACATCTCGTTTTTTCTTCAACGCTTCGTGAATATGTTCAGGATTTACAGCACGGTAGAATTTCTGACGTCCTTCAATTCTTTCCATACAGTAACCGTTTCGAACCATCCGTTCCAGAGTTTCGTAAATCTTGTTACGGGGAACCCCGGATAAACGTTGGAGCATTAACGCATTTGATTCGGGTTGTTGAAGCATGGCATAATAGAGACGAGCTTCACGAACCTTCATGCCTAGAGCGTACAAGGGCTCAAGAATTGTGGTGTCTTCCATATTTCCCTTCCAAAGACTCAATATTCTATTCTGAAAACTAAGTTATTGTGAGTTAAATATCAAATATGTTTTGCTCAATATGCCAATTGTAAGTGAAAGAATGAACAGAGGTTACAATATCAAGAATGGGGGAGGTATTCTCTATACCCCCCCCGGGGTTATTTAAAGGCCTAAACTAGTTCTATTGCTAGAGCTGTAGCTTCACCACCCCCGTTGCATAATCCAGCGATTCCGCGCTTTTTCCCACTGTCCTGCAAAAGGTGAATCAGGGTGACAAGAATTCTGGCACCAGATGCTCCAACCGGGTGACCAAGAGCTACAGCGCCACCACGAACGTTAACATTGGAACCATCCAGACCAAGTTCGCGGTTGTTGTAGAGACTGACAACAGAAAAGGCTTCGTTTATCTCAAAGAAGTCAACGTCGTCAACTGACCAGTTTATCTGCTTGAGCAACTTCTTTATTGCCAATTCCGGGGCAGTCGTAAACCATTCTGGGGCATGGCTATAGGTAGACCAACCCATAATTTTCGCAAGTGGATTCAGTCCATTTTCTTCAGCATAGTCTGCATCGGCAAGGATTACAGCAGAAGCTCCATCGTTCAGAGAAGAGGCATTTGCCGCGGTCACCGTTCCTTCTTTGGCAAAGGCTGGACGCAGAGCCGGAACCTTTTCCGGTTTTACTTTACCCGGTTCCTCATCACGATCAACGATCAATTCACCTTTTCTCGTTTTCAGAACCACCGGAGTAATTTCCCTCTGGAAAAAATCTTTTTCTATTGACTCGTTTGATCGTCGGTAAGATTCCAGTGCATAGGCATCCTGTTCTTCACGGGTAATTTTATACTCTTGTGCTGTCTTTTCTGCACAAGAACCCATGTGTTGATTTGTGTAAGGATCCCAAAGGCCATCATAAATCAAACCGTCTTTGACCTCTCCATGACCATAACGGTAGCCGGTTCGCCCATTTAACAATAAGTAAGGAGCGCGGGACATGGATTCCATACCACCAGCCGCAACAACGCTGTTTTCACCCACCATAATGGCTTTACTACCTTCCATGACGGCTTTCAAGGAGCTGGAGCACGCTTTGTTGATCGCCCAGGCGGAACTGGTGTTGGGGATTCCGGCTGCAATTGCTGCTTGTCGAGCTGGGGCTTGACCAACTCCACCCTGAAGTATCTGACCCATAATTACTTCTTCAATATCTTCGGGTTTTAAACCTGATCTTTCGATGGCTGCTTTTAACGCAATGCCTCCCATGTCTGTTGCAGGTAAGGAACTCAAGCTTCCGCCAAATGACCCGATGGGTGTTCTTGCGCTACCCAGGATTACTACATCTTTCATGTTGACCCCCTCGTGTTCAATCTCTCTTGGAGAACGAAGAATGAACAGAATTTAAATGTTAATGGAATTCGTCTTGACTTTCGCTTAAAATAGCACAACATTTGAAAAGTTTCAAACGGTGAGAGAACATGCGAACAGTTATTTCCTTAAAAGAAGAGTTCATTCAGGACTTTGGTGAAGCATATCAGACATTTGGTTTACCAAAATTAATGGGTTATGTCGTTGGTTTACTTCTATCTACAGATGAACCGATGAGCTTGGATGAAATTACAGGCGAGTTGGGGGTCAGTAAGGGGCCGGTTAGCCAGGTCATGAGCAGGTTGAGAGACAACCGTCTTGTTCATCGTATGAACGTACCCGGAAACCGTAAGGATTTTTACGTTGCCCACGACGACATCTTTGGAAAAGCCTTCAATAATCATGCAGGACTTCTCCATCAAAACCAGTTGATAGCAGAAAAGTATCATCACTTAATACATGAAGAAGGTGAACTTTCTGAAGAGAATAAAGTGTTTCATCGCAGGGTAAAAGAGATGGAAGCATTTTATGGTTTAATGATGAAACACCTTAAAAATTTCATGAATGAGTGGCAGGAAACGAAAAAGAAGACAGATTTTTCATAAAAGGATTTGAACGATGAAACGACTTCAGGATAAAGTCGCAGTGGTCACAGGTGGTGCTGCTGGTATTGGAAGGGCAACAGTTGAACTTTTTTGTGAACATGGCGCAAAAGTCTCTATCTGGGATGTTAACGAAGAAGCGGGAAAAGCAACAGAAAAAGAGCTGATGGAAAAAGGTTTTGATGTTGAATTCCGTTCGGTGAATACTTCTGACTCAGAGCAGGTAAACTCAGCCACAGAAGAAGTAAAAAATAAATACGGCAGGATTGACGCACTTGTCAATAATGCCGGTATTACCCGTGACGGCACCCTGATGAAAATGTCGGAAGAAAATTTCGATCTCGTCGTCGATGTCAACCTCAAGGGTGTTTTTGTCTGCGGTCAGGCTATTGCAAAAGTGATGGTTGAGCAGGGAAGCGGTTCGATCATCAATACCAGTTCTGTTGTTGCACTCTACGGTAATTTTGGTCAGACGAATTATGTCGCAACAAAGGCTGGTGTTATCGGGATGACAAAGGTCTGGGCACGTGAACTAGCCCGCAAAGGTGTCAGAACCAACGCCATCGCCCCGGGATTTATTGCGACTGAAATGGTCAAAAAAATGCCTGAAAAGGTAATCGATATGATGAAGGGTAAAACCCCGTTAGGCAGATTGGGTGAACCGATTGATATCGCCAATGGTTTCCTTTATCTGGCTTCAGATGAATCCTCATTTGTTAATGGTACGGTATTGAGCATTGATGGTGGTCTTATTTCATAAGTAAAGCGGTAAGGTGATCGTTATGAGCAGAAATGCAGCGATAAAAGCGACTGGTTTCTATGCCCCGGAAAAGGTGGTTCCCAACTCGTTCTTCAATGAAATTCTTGGAGAAGATGTTGATACATGGTTACGCACAAATCTGACAATCCGTGAAAGACGTTGGTGTGCTGAGGATGAAAGCACCGCGGATTTGGTGGTAGCTGCCTCAGAAAAAGTTTTGGTAAATGCTGGACTAAGAGCAGAGGATCTGGACTTAATCATCATCTCAACGGATACACCTGAATTTATTTCACCCTCGACTGCGTCAGTTGTTCAGGATCGTCTTGGTGCGGTAAATGCCGGCAGTTTTGACGTAAACACAGCGTGTGCAGGTTTTGTTACCGCTATTGATATGGGCGCAAAATATATCAAGTCAGATGACAACTATAAACACATCCTGGTTGTGGGTGCATACGCCATGTCCAAGTACCTCGATGTGTATGACAAAAAGACTGCAAATCTTTTTGCTGATGGTGCAGGCGCAGTAATTCTTGAAGCTGTAGAAGGCGACAAACGTGGCTTTCTCGCTTCTAAGTTACATACCGAAGGTCAGTACAATAGCTGGATGGGAATATATGCGGGCGGAACAAATAAACCCGTAACAAAAGAAGCAATTGATCGTAAAGAACACCTGCTGCAATTTGTAAAACGTTTCCCTACAGAAATAAACCCAACTACCTGGACCCGTATGATCAACGAAACTCTCCAACGGGTCGGGAAAAATCCTGATGATGTCGCTCATTTCTTCATGACTCAGATCAATATCAACACCATCCGTCAAACGATGGATAATCTGGGGCAACCATGGGAAAAAGCACACACCATTATGGATCGTTACGGTTATACCGGTTCCGCATGTATTCCCATGGCTTTAGCGGAAGCGGATGAACAAGGGAAATTGAACCCTGGCGACCTGATCGTATTTATGGGGTCAGGCGGTGGTTTGGCTTTTGCCTGTGCTGTATTTGAATATTAGAACCTCAGGGAGGATTGATGGAAACGGGAGGTACAGTTAGCCTTGTGACATTCGGATGGATTGCTGTGTTGTTATACATGGCAACAATTCTGGTGTTTGTTGTTCGCGGGGCACTGAAAAACAAGTCCATGGCGGACTATGCTGTCGGTTCAATGACATTTTCACCGATAGCCGTTGGCCTGGCTTTAGCTGCCAGCATGACAAGTGCCGCTACCTTTATCATCAATCCCGGATTTATCGCCTTATATGGTATAAGTGGAGTTATCTCCTACGCAATCGTATTACCGTTAGCTGCTTTGTTCTCTCTAGTAGTCCTGACAAAAGGGTTCCGTAAACACGGCCAAAGTGTTAAAGCATTATCCTTAGCCCAATGGATGGGCACCCGTTACAACTCAAAAGGGTATGCACTCTTTTTTGCATTCTTGTCACTACTGCTCCTGACATTTATTGTACTTATCGTCGTCGGTTTGACAAAAGTGTTATCTGCAACGCTGAACGTTCCTGAAATGGGAGCGTTACTCGGAATTGTAATTTTCATCTTTGGATATATGATGTTCGGTGGAGCCAATTCGATGGTCTACACCAACACAATTCAGGCAGTGTTGATGCTGGTCGTTGCATTTATTCTACTGACATCAGGACACGAGCATTTCAGCAATGGTGTACACGGATTTCTCGATAAACTGAAAGCCATTGATCCGAAGCTCGTTATGACAACCAATGACAATAGTTTCCTCTTCAGGGACTATTTCGAAATAATCTTTGCCCAGATAGTGGTGGGAATTGCTATTGTCTGCCAACCTCACATCATCACAAAATCGTTACTTCTTAAAACCGATAAAGACGTTAACAAATACCTCATAGCGGGTGTTATTACTGAACTGATTTTCTTCTCAGTAGTGATTACGGGGCTGTATGCTCGCCTGACATTCCCTGATCTGATGGTCAATGGTGCTCCGCTAAAAATGGACGGAATTATTTCCGCCTACGTGGTCAGAGAGTTTCCAGTATTTATAGGATTGGTCGTAGTGATGGGATTGATTTCAGCAGGGCTATCAACGCTGGAAGGTTTGATTCAATCCCTCTCAACAACAATTACTTCCGACATTATCAAACCCTTATTTGGAAACAAAATTTCATCAGATTTAGAAAAACAGGAAAAGAGTCTTTTTGCCATAAATAAAGTGGTCATCGTGTTGTTGGCAATAGGTTCAATATTCCTCTCATGGGATCAGCTGATTCACCCAAAATTGAGTGTTGCGATCTTTGCACAAAACGGTGTATACGCCTATTTCTCGGCCGCATTTGTACCGATCCTGTTCGGAATGTTTTTAAAAGATGTTCCGCGACTTTCTCCCATTTTAGCGTCTATTACGGCCGTAATCGTTCATTTTTCCATGTATTTCGGTAAGATTCCGGTTCCTTTTACTGCCTCGTCTGGAGAAAATCCAGGCGTTGCATCATCGGTAGCCATTGTACTATCTGTGATTGTTGGTGGAATTGTCTATTTGATCAGCAGGAGGAAAAACCATGTTCCTGCCTGAGATGGATTGGATTAAAAAATGGGCGAAGTATACACCAAACCGTATGCTGGTCAGGGACTATGATTCCCAGGAGGAGTGGTCCTACTCAGAAGCACATAAACAGATTAGTTCACTAGCGTGGCATCTGGAAAAAGAGTTGGGTGTAAAGAAGGGTGATAGAATCGCCATCTACTCGCCAAACTGTGTGGAATTTTTCTTTCTCTTTTTCGCGAGTATGAGGATAGGCTCAATCCTGGTTCCATTGAATTTCCGGTTGTCACCACGTGAACTGGATGTACTGATAACGGATAGTGCGCCGACTCTGTTTGTGTATAATGGTGAATATGAAGAACAATCAAATCAACTTAAATCAATTGATTCGCATGTAAACAAAATTGAAATTGGAACACTGGAACCATTAATTCGAAATAAAGAAAGTGTCGAAGAATATATTCGAGAAACACAGTGGTCGGAAGATGAAGTCGTCATGATTATGTACACATCCGGTACTACAGGTGTACCCAAGGGTGCGATGATCAACCACCGCAACCTCTACTGGAATGCGATTAACACAGAGCTAAGGCTCGACATCACGACTTACGATCATACACAAAACTTTGCCCCCTATTTCCATACGGGTGGTTGGAACGTTCTGGTAACACCGTTTATTCATCACGGTGCTTCCCATACGATTGTCAAGAAATTTGACCCTGACCTGATCCTCGAATTGATGGAAAAGGAAAAAACAACGCTCTTTTTTGCGGTCCCGACGATGATGCAGATGCTGGCGGATTCTCCGAAATTCGAATCCGTAGACCTCAGCAATCTTCGATACGTTGTGGTTGGTGGTTCTCCCATGTCCATCCCTCTTATAAATAAATGGCACGATAAAGGTGTGTTCATACGGCAGGGATATGGGCTAACAGAAGCAGGACCGAATGCCTATAGCCTTCACCATGATGACGCAATTCGTAAAAGAGGCTCAATCGGTTTTCCAAATTTCTATTTTGACGTAAAAGTTGTTGATGAAAAGGGAAAAGAGTTGGGTTGTAATGAAGTGGGTGAATTGCTACTCCGAAGCCCCGTTATAACACCCGGATACTGGAATAAGCCTGAACAAACAGCTAAAACAATTATTGATGGATGGTTCCAAACGGGTGATATGGTCAAATACGACGAGGACGGTTTCTTTTATGTTGTGGACCGTAAAAAGAACATGTTTATCAGTGGTGGTGAAAACGTTTATCCTGCGGACGTGGAGAGGTTCCTCTTAACCAATGAGGCGATTAAAGAAGTTGCAGTAATTGGTGTTCCAGATGAACGATGGGGTGAAGTTGGGAGCGCATTTATTGTCCTGAATAATGGATTCGAAGCGACACCCGAAGAAATATCAAGCTATTGTTCAGGCAAGCTTGCAAAATTTAAGATACCAAAGTACATAAAAGTAGTAGATGAAATACAAAAAAATGAAGCCGGAAAAGTAGATCGCGCGAAACTTGGGTAATTCGCATTTCCGACTAAAAAAGAAGGAGAGGGGAACGATGAAGTTTTGGAAACTGATGTTGATTATGGCGCTGATGGCGGGACTTTTTGTCTTTGTCGCATGTGACGATGATGATGACGACGATGATGATAACACTGGTCCAGTTGAGACAATCGAAGACATGGTAGTAGGTGAATGGCTAAGTGCTGGAGATGACGTAGCCGCTCTTCTTGTTACCTATTTCTCAATTGATTCTGTCGTTGTCACGTTTAATGAAAATCAAACAGTCACGACCAACAAGCATGTCATTGACACTGGCTGGTCAATGGATGAAGGTACCTGGAGTATCGTTGAATCTGACGAAGGGGCAATTCACACAATCCATATCGACTATACAGCACCTGTAGCTTATTCACAAGACGGAATTATTCGTGTTGTTGAAGGTACAGAAGACGTAATGACACTCGAAGTTGTCCAGACCGATCCTGATATCCAGGCAACAGTGCCTACGGTCGATGGTGGCTTTGGGGTTGATCCTACGTTAACTGACATGAACGTTCAGACCTATCGGAAGTAATGTTATTTATTTTTACCTGATCCCGATTCGTCGGGATCAGGTTTTTCTTTGCTGAGTTGGAGGAGAAAAGGTCCATGAAGCGAATACTATTATCTATCATTCTTCTGGCAATGCTTGTAACACCTCTATTGGCCGAGGAGAAACCTGCTTTTCTTGTTAAAGAGAAAAAACAGGAAAAAAGCGAATTCAGTTTCATCGGCTACTATTTTCTGCGGATGGAACGCAATAACATCGCTCCAACAAACGAGTTGTTGAAGGGGCAAGTCGTTGGCCGTTTGTTTGGAACAAATTCCACAATGACTTCTAAAGAAACCTCCAAGTTCAGCGAACAACGTTTTATGCCAATGATTACTTATACACCCCGTCTATTTGATGGGTGGGCAAAAATGAGAATGTCCTTCGAATTTGACTGGACTCACGGTGATATGAATTATACAACCGGCGGAAACATTGGCGGTGGGTATGCAGCAGATGTTGTTAATATGCAGACCCAGAACCTGTTTCTTGAGTTAAGACCGAAGAAAAATATCATAATTAACGCAGGGCTTCTTCGATTTTATGACAATGTTAGAGTGCCGTACTACACACCTGTGGATCACTTGACATACAAAGGTTACAGGTTAGCATTCTTTGGGTCAGATGCTTCGGGGGTTGGTTTCCATTTTGTTCCGGCACAAAACAAACGAATTAAGTTGGGCGCTTATCAGCTTTATGAAGGTAATGTCGAACAAGATGATGATGTGCAGTTCTATGAATTTGGTTTTGAATATGATCTAGACATCATCAATACTATTGGGCTTACTGCATGGTATCTGCGGGATCACGCCAATGGTGAAGGTGGTGTTTCAATCCTTGGACAGGGTTTAAGTTCTGGATTAGCAAAATACAACGGTGTGTTCAATTTTGATTTCAACAATGAAGACTACAAAGCAGATGTCTTCTGGTTTGGTTCAAACTTCCATGGTAATGCATTACTCGATCAGGGTCGATTTGGATACAACGGCTTCGGAATGCTGAACGTTGGTCAGGCAAAGACCGACTTCCGAACAGTAGATATCATGGGGTTTGCACTAAACACACGCTTAGCTTACAAATACGGGAAAAACCCGAATGACTTTTTGTCGGTGGATGCGATCTATACTTCGGGTGATGAGGATGGACGTTCGGACGGAACCTATAGTGGTGTTCTGACAGGTAATAACTGGACTGCACCCGGTGCTGTCTGGTTCAGCCACGGGCTCTATCTACTGTTGCCTCACGGAAATGTTGTTAACCGGTTCAATGGTGCGGTACTTGATATTCAAAACATGGGTTATGGTTTGAGCGCAGCAGCTTTTAACGCAGCTTATGATATCATCCCAAATAAATTCCGCGCTAAAGTAGGTGCTGGTATTGGCTTTGCCAATGCTGACCCCACTTACACCTATACCAATGATGATACGGGACAGTCCAAAACATGGCTAGGCGGGAAAATGATCGGTTCAGAAATTAACCTGAATCTGAGATACACCCTGCGAGTGTTTATGGATTTAGAATTCCATGCCGCTTATATGGTTTTGGGAGATTTTTACGAAACTCCGGCAACTAATGGTTGGAATAAAAATACTGATCCTATCAGTACTGCTGGCGATATTCCAGATAATCCGTGGACAGCATTTGTGACACTCAAATGGATCATGTTTTAAGGGAGGCTGAAATGAAGAAACTTATTGTTGTTTTGTTAGCTGCCGCCCTGTTCATGATGCTTTTTGCAGGGTGTTCGTCAACGTCGAGGTATTACAAGTTGGCACCGAAAGAGTTTAACGAAATTGATTACGGTTATCCTGTGAAATACGCACAGGTCCGTAATATTAAAATCGGATACATTGAGCAGGGGAGTGGCGATCAGGTTCTACTTTTGATTCATGGTCTCGGCTCAAATGCTAAAGGCTGGTCAAGGAACCTTCCCGTTTGGGCAAAAGATTTCAGGGTGATTGCGCTTGATCTACCGGGATATGGTTATTCGGAGAAAAAAGCGTATCCATACTCGTTATCATTTTACGCAGAAGTCCTGACAGAATTCCTTGATGAGCTGGGAATCGAAAAGGCGACCTTTATTGGTCATTCAATGGGTGGTCAAATCTCCACAATTACTGCTTTGACCTATCCAGACCGGGTTGAGAAACTGGTTCTGATCAGTCCTGCAGGAGTGGAAGATTTTGAAGATGGCGAAAAAGATTGGTTCCGCAAGGTTGCTGTTCCCGAGTTAACGTTAGATTCAGGGTACCGTCAGATCGACATCAACCTGAAGAGTAATTTCTACGAAACTCCAGCGGAAGCAGAATTTATGATCACCGACCGTATACAGATTAAACGTGCCAGTGATTTTAAAGACTACGCTTATGCCGTTGCTCAGAACATCAAGGCAATGGTCAACGAGCCGACTTCAGATCTTCTAAAAGATATTCAGCATGAAACGTTAGTTCTGTTCGGTGAGAACGACAACCTGATTCCAAACCGTTTCCTGAATGGTGGACCGACAGCAGGAGTGGCGGAAATCGCGAAACGCGAAATCCCGAATAATACGACAATCCTGATTCCAAGATGTGGGCACTTTGTCCAATTCGAACAATCGGATGTCACCAATAACGCTGTCATAGATTTTATGAAGTAATCAGGTAAAAACATCGAATATATAGAAACAGTCCGGTCAAAAACCGGACTGTTTTTTTTGGGAGCAAGTGTCCCATTTCTATTCAGCCTCTGGGGTGAGCTGAAGAGAAAACCACATGGTTTGAGGTTCTAAGTTCATCTTTGGACCACCACCGGGTCCACCGCCCATTCCACCTTTTCCACTACCGCGTCCGCCACCCATTCCGCCACCACGACCACCACCTCCGCGTCCACCACCACCGGGTCCACGCATAGCAGACATATCAGGCATTTGTGGTGGTAGGTCAAGGCAGAGAGCGACTTCTCCGTCCGGCTCAACGTTCAGGGAGTAGCTCAATTCTGGTTTTAATGGGAAGGCGAATTCATAGACAAATATTCCTTCAGAATAACGGCATGCAGCCTGAGGGCCAATGGGTCCATTTGTGGGAAGCGTTTCAAAAATCTTACCATTTTTATCGATGACTAAAATCTTGTTTAAAAAGTTTTTATAGCGAGTCATTTGATCCATCATTTCCGGTCTTTGCTGTTCACTCTGCTGTCGCTGTTTCATTTGATTGATCTGGAAAGGAACCAGCTCTTCACCGTGATATCTGAAGCCCACTTTTTTGTTTTTCTTACCCTCCACATTAAACCAGATTGTGGTGCCAAAACGGGTAAACATCTTATGTGTGTTCACATCGCGAAACTGCATCAGGAAGTATAGAGAATCGTTGTCATTACTTATGCCAAAGGAAATTCCGGCATCTTCGAGAAAAATCTTTCCGTGATTGTCCCAGTCACGGTTGGACCCATCAACGACTATACCTTCGTCATTCCATTCGCTATTAAGTGTTTTTTTACAGCCGATAGTTAAGATTAGTATGGAAAGCAAACTTAACAGGGTTATAGAAATTCTGAATCTGGACATTATGAGCTCCTGGCTATTACTCTTTTCACTTAATAGACGCAGGAAGTGTTGGGGAGTTTAAAAGCCCGGCAAGAGCCGGGCTTCAAACGGATAAGGACATCATAGGTCAAAAATGAACAGGATGATGCTTCATGTTATTTAATCAGCATCATTTTTATTGTCTTGACATAGGCTTCTGTTTTCAGCTCACAGAAATAGACACCACTTGCCAGATGGCTACCGTCAAAAGGGATTTCATGTTCACCTACCGGCATTACCTGTTGATCTACAAGCTTTTTAACAATTTGACCTTGCTCGTTATAGACTGTCAAGTTTACTGTCTGACCCTGTAATAACGAAAATTTGATGTTGGTGGATGGGTTAAACGGGTTCGGAAAATTGGGTTCGAGATTGAACTTTACCGGTAACTCTTTTGGTTTTTCAGGAGCTACCAGATAGGTTTCGATAGCCTCGGCGATAGCTTCGCACATTTCAGTGCGGTAAAAACGGCTCCGTACTCCGGTTACGATGTTTCCATCAATGATGGGTGGATGATCATCACTGACAAAGATCGCTCCAGCAGCTTCATATTCCGCAAGGTAATCGGTTTTACCGACAACACGACGACCATACAAGACCCCTGCTCTTGCCAGAACCCTGCCACCACGACACCAGGCACTAACAACTATGCCAGAGCTATTCGCTGCACCAACAAGGTTCAGCAAATCAAGGTTGTTCATCAAATTATCATGGCCACGACCCGGCATGATAGAGATCGCATCATACCGTGTGATATCGTCGATTTCTGAAATCAGGGTGTCAACGTCAATGGATGGCTGGTTAAAATAGGCACCAGATACATGACAGGAATCGAGGTGATCAACAACACCGGCGGTCGTAATATTCCACCCATAGGATTCCATGATTTGACGGATATTCAAGTTGGGATCGCCGGTGGTAAAGTTGTAGTTGGCTCCAAAACTGTTGTCAAAAATCAGGAGGATGTCTATTTCAGGTTCAGGTTCAACTGTGCTATTGCTAAATATTTTAATACTGCTTCCGGATACCACCATGTCCTTGTCGTTTGAATAAGAATAAGCAAGCTCAACAATAGCTCCATCAGGAGGTGTGGTCGCAAGAGATACCCAGCTATTTAAAAGGTTATAACAATAGTCTTCCAGAGAAAGTTCTGTCCCGTTTACAGAAACAGACGAAATGGAATGTAGTCCTTTCTTTTCAATACGAAACAAGCTTGTGTTTCCATCACATGTAAAGGTGGTCGCTTCTTCAACAACCCCTTCATTGTCATAATCACCCCAGGAAATTTGTTGTATGCTGCCGGCGTTGTAGGACCATGCGGCAGGTTCCTGAAGAGTTCCATCAACATTTTCAAAGATTCTTAGATGTCCATACCAATCGCCTGCAGCCAAATCGAGGTCACCATCACCGTCCGCATCACTCCAAGAAACAGTTGCAGGTTCATTACTATCAAAACTGGACCATGATGGTTCAGTTTCGAGAGTACCGGCATTATTCATAAAGACATGATAACCACCGGGATTTCCCATTGCCGCAGCAGCGAGATCCCAGTATCCATCTCCGTTCATGTCACCAAAATCAATCTGACGGCCCATGTCAGGGATGTGAGTTGATTGCCACGAAGGGGAGGTTTCAAGAACGCCATCGTTATTATAAAAAACGCAGATTCCCATTACTCTACCTGTGAGGGCCAGGTCCAGGTCGTCATCGTTATCAATGTCGATAAATGACCCATCTACGGCATAATAAAGGGAATCTGTTTGCCAATAATTAACTGTATCAAGAATGCCTACAGTATTGAAATAGATTTTTGATCGATGAGGAGCTGAACTTGCGTAGTTACCCATAGCAAAACCCACATCAAGGTCACCATCACCGTCAACGTCACCCAGTGTGCATGAGAAGGAGTTGGTTGAGGGATAAATCTCTACACCATCAGACTCTAATCCATCGTTGTTATAATAGATATATTGTGGTTCAACGGGGAAACCGTCATCGCGGAATCCAAGTGTTGTCGCCACAACATCCATGTCTCCATCGTTATCCAAATCGCCCACGGCAACATTTCCGGTTGTCTGGTTTTCATCTGAATACCAGCCCGGTGCGAGGTCGAGATAACCGTCAAAATTGAAGTATACCCGATTTGTTACGTGCCGGTAGTCACAGCCGTTACCTGTGACAATATCCAGCCATCCGTTTCCATCAATATCAGCCCAAACAATTCCAGTGGGAGTGGTTCCATCACCAGTACGCCAGGAAGGAGTGGAGGAAATTGTGGTTATTTCCGCGAAAGTGGGTCTAAAAGATGAAATAATAACAACACAAACGAGAAGGCTTATGGATAGAATTGATTTTCTATTCCATAAGGAAAAATCGAATTTAGACATAGTTGCCCCATGGTGTTAAACACAGATTTTGAGGCGCGGATCATTATATACTAATCATGTTTGGAGGGGGGCGCAAGTGATAGGGCGAGATTATTAGAAACAGTTTGAAAATAATAGAAGTGGATACCATTTAGAGCCAAAGGAGAAAATACGGTATCCACTTCATCTCGGAGCGACAAACACGAGATTACTTCATCAATACTACCTTCTGGACATCATGGAAATCGCCAGCATCAATACGAATTAAGTAAAGACCACTTGCGTGATTTATACCATCAAAGGTAACCGAATGACGTCCTGCGGCTATTTCTGTATTCACTAGACTGGCAACCTTTTGACCTAGCATATTGAATACTGAAAGAGATACATGTTGAGTACTCACTATGTCAAAACTTATAGTGGTTTGGGGATTAAATGGATTCGGACGTCCCGGATAAAGTTTGTACATGTCCGGGAATATGCTTAACTCACTAGCCCTATTCGAATAGTCGTAGTGAATAGGGATTGAGGTGGTATCATCTTCAATCACGTTAATTACACAGCCAACTACATATGTTTCACTAGTAGGAAGATTTTCATCTTCGATGTCAACAGTGAATACAATTTCTTGTGATTCACCCGTCCCAAGAGTATCCGAGCTTGGAGCTACACTAATCCAGGGGGGAACAGTTTCCATGTTTACATCCATTATACAGGCCAAGTATACCAGATCCCCGGAACCTGATGAAGAGAGAGTAATGGTTCCTGAGACTTCGTCACTTTCACCAACAATATATTCAAGATCAAGTGAGGAGGGTGAATAAGTGAAATCAGCGGTTTTTAATAAGACCTGGCCTAAGTCTGTTGTTTCTCCAATAACAACATTTCCGGTTAGAATCTGCGAGGGCCAAAGGCCATCTTTGATAAACTGGAATGTGTGATCAGTTCCTTCCGCGGTAGGAAACGTTATGATACCATCTTCATTACTAACAGCATTGGGAAGAAGCGTGCCGTCAACACGAACCTGGGCACCTTCGCAAGGCAAATCATCGCTCTGGGGGTTATCTATCATCACTGTAGCAGTAACTAATCCGACATCGGTATCCTGCAGGAAACGAACCATAATGGCGCAGTTATCAACAAGAGTTTTTTGAACACCATAACCCTCTGTACCATCTTCGTTTTCTACTCCGACAATAGACATCCGGTAGAAAGAAGAATACCACAGCCAGTCATAAGTTGCAGAAAGATATTGGAAAACATACTTATCTTCATCGGGATAGATAATTAACTGAAAATTATGGATATTTTGGTAAACAGTACCCGGATATAGTGGCAAACTCCACTGAACGACAATACGACGGTTTGCGGTATCAACTATATACCACACATCGGAATTTTCATCACTATATCCATCAGAATAATAAGCCCACAAGGGAGCAACGAAGGTATTCGGGGTCTCTTCAGTTGGGATCTCTGTGGTGTAGCTGGGATCCTCGATTGTCGCGATTTGATCATATGTGATTAGGCCGGAGGTGCCAATGTAAAACGTGTCATACGTTATACCGTAGTGGTTAATACTCATTCCATCCATTGAGATGGCTTGGGAAACATGGAAGTCATCTTCGACATCAATGTTGAGAGGAATCCCGTTTCCACCCTCTGAAGGACGAAGTTCAATCCAGTTAAAAGCATAAGTAGTATCAACTTCAAGGGCACCCTCGCCTGATGCTGTTACTGCATCAGAAAACACCAAAAATTCATCGCCGTAACCGTAGTCAGCCGCAACAGCAAAAGTGTGGTCAACATAATTATCCCCAAGGAAAAGGGTGTGACTTGTTTCATCGGTTCCAACCCCATTCTCAAGAATGTTGTCGTCCAGTTTAAAACGATATCCGCTGAAATCACCAAAATCATCAAGTTCGTCAAGACCGATAGCATTTGTTTTTGGCGCACTCAATAGCGCTTTAAGACGAGCGATTTCACTTCTAATAACCCTAATGCTGTTTTTCTGAGCTGATGTTTGTGCATTATAGGACATATAATCTTTTAGTAAGGATTCACGTACATCGATATAGCTCAAAAGGGTTGCTTCTTCAGCATGATTTAAAGGTTCATCCCATGACAGGGTCACACACAATTCACTTGGAAGAGCCGTAACGTTGCGAGGCGGAAGAATTTCAAGAATTGGGAATTGACCGGTGGTGTTTTCTTCATTTACTGAAATATTAACAAATACCTGATTTTGATGGTAGGTGCCGTCAAAATTATCGAAGCTGACTTCCAGTTCATGAACGCCTACCGGAATGTCGTTGAACACAAAAACACCATCTTCATCGGTGAGTGCAGTGAAAGAAATTGCCGATATCGTTACCCTAGCATCTTCTATCGGCAGATTCTCCGTGTCGGCAGAGATCACGGTTCCAGTGTAGGTATCAATAGTTCCAGCAAACTGAAGCGATATGTCATACGTATTCGTGTTTTCAATCGGCACTTCAACATCGGCGACAGTGGCGTCGTTATAGCCACCACAAGAGGCATTGATGGTCAAACCAGTCATCGTGGGCAAATTAAAAGAATAATTACCTGTGGAATTAGTAAGGGTACTGATCAGGACATCTTCACCTCTCAAAAGACTTATTTCGGCATTTTCAACCGGGGCAGAAGTAACAGTGTTTGTCACGGTACCAGATGCATAACCAGGTTCCAGGCTGATGGAATAAGTTTGCTCGTTAGCAGGAAAATCGTATCCCCCGCCTGCAACAAGATTTTCACCTGATCCCGAAGCTTCATGCTGAAAACCAATGTATACGTTTGTCCATGCTCCCCATACGAATGTATCATAGCATAAATACGCATCATCATATTCTGTATCTAAAACAAGTTGTGCACAAACAGCAAAATCGTCAGAACTGTTGCTGTCGGTATATGTCAATATGAGCCTATTTCCTTCAACCTTATATTTGAAACTTGCAACGTTAAAGGATAATCGCGATGCTATTTCAATAACATTATAGTTCTCGGTTGTTGACGGAAGAATCGTAAAATTACTCGCATTAGCTGTAATACTTGGATCGTGAGATGTGCTTAAAACTACCCATCCTTTAATTCCGCAGTAAAGGTGAGTAATCTCTTCGCCATACCATGTGAAATTGTCGAGCCCAAGGGATTCAAATGATATATCATCAGAACAGTAATAATAGCTATCCACATCGATATCGATTGGAGTACTACCTGTAGTATCGTACCACGTAAAGTTATCTAAGAGGTGTGTGTGTAAAGCGAATTCTTCGGGAAGTACGATTGTACTATAACGATCTGTTGGAGCTGTACTGGGATTGTAACCAATAAAGCCTACTGCATCAGTAGCTTTAGCGTAATACACGAGGGTATCAACAGCAGAGAAGTAACTGTTGGGAATAGAAGCTGGATATTCACCTTCGTTTTCACCTTCAGTCAATACAATTTCGGTTTCTTCTGACACAATTCCGTTATTGTACTTTGCATAGACTAAAACAACTTCATCCAATTCCACATTGTCGGAAGCGTTCACAGTCAGATCTAAGTCATTTCCTTCAAAGATACTGGGTGGAGGAGAGCTTATACTGACGGATGGGGCTTCAAAATCAATATCACCATCGGTACCCCAAACCTGAACTTCATCAACGGCCCACTGATAGGCTTCACCCGTTGCTTCATAATAAAAACGAACCTTAAATGTACTGTTTGCAACTTGGTCGGAAATGTCTAATACCTCTCTTGAAAACCACTGTACTGTAGTATAGGTTGCGACAGTTATCCAGTTTGTTCCATCGTCAATTGATACCTGCACTTGTGGGTTATCGTTTGCACTGGGATAATAATGGATATTGTACAGCAGATAAACACCACTCCAGGCAGAAGCATCAATGCTATTTGTGGAAGTAAGGGCTTCCTGCCATGTATCATCTAGGGAGTTGTCAGCATTTCAGTCTTCATAAGGCCAGCAATACATAAACGGAGGATTGTCCGTTTCGATGGTAGACCAGCCATTGTTTGAAGGTGGATCAGGTCTTTCTTCGGATTGGCACCAGGTATAATCAGGATATGTAGCTGCATCCCCGCCATTAGTAACAGTCCACTCACTCCGCCAGGTGTCCGTTTCAAAACCCGAATAGAAGATCATGTTTTGTTCATCAAGGTTTACACTTGATGATAAATTGGTGTTCAGTAGCGCTGTTTTTCCACTATAACGCCAATCCACCTGTTTCGCTTCAAATTCAGAATCAGTAGCAGCAAATGAACTCAAGCCAATTGCTGTAACCGTCAACAGTGAGAGCAAAACGACTAAACCTCTTCGCATTTTTTACTCCAATTTAACATAACGTAGTGTTGCCTTTTTAAAGGCTATTCTATATGACTTTTACCGAAAAAAGATGTCCGGGTTGAGTTTCTTTTCCTGTCCGATATTATGTTTATATAAAAAAAACGGATAAATGCTAAAACACATTTATCCTTAAATAATCACACAATGGTTGAGATTAGGGAAACAAGAGTACTTGAATACTGTTTCAATGCTTGCATTGTGTTAACCGTTTTTCTAATGACTATCATGTTAACCGTCTATTACTCCAATAACGTCTATATTGTGCTACTAAATCTTCACAATTATTTCCTCATAGTTTGTCATATTTTCTACATCTTCGGTCGTTTTTGCCAACTGCCAAAATGTTTCAAACAAGATCATATAACTCTCAGCAAAACCGGGGTCCTGAATCTCAAGCATTGTAAAATCGGTACCAGTAATACCCGGAACAGAGGCCAAAGCGATGAGGGTATTTTGTCGATCAAATACATTCATTTTAATTGGCAACCAGTTCGTATATCGTATTTCAATACCTTGTTTTGACAAATCAAGAGAACTACTACGAGCATTACTATTCCACCAACACTCATCTACCATACATATGACTCTATATTTGACGCCACGATTCAAACATGCTAATTCCGCTTCATCTTGTTCTTTGGCTGATCGCTCATCCGATGAGGCATAGGGTGGTCTTGAAAAACAGACAATTTCATCTTTTACAGCTCTTAGTGAGGAGATATATTGATCACTTACACCTTTTTTACTCCGGATAACATGAACAAAATCTGTTTTTTTCTCTTCATGTCCATTTTTGCTCGTAATATCCTCTAATACTTCAAAAATATTGTTGGCAGATTGTTTTTTTTGTTCAATTTCTTTTTCCCATTGATTGACTACGGTATGTTTAACCGATTTTAGAGGGGCAGCTTTATAGTGTTTACTCCTCCCCTCTGTATGTTCTATCAGGTAACCCATTGAAACCAGATGTTCAGCAGCTTCATAAATTTTTGTACGTGGGATGCCTGATAGTCGATGAATTTCCGGAGCAGAGGCTTCTTTTACCTGTAAAAGGGAATAGTAGATTTTTGCTTCTCGTTCGGTTAGACCGATAGAATACAATAAATCAAGGATTTTGTTGGTATTCATATTGTCTTCTAAGATTAGTTTTTTTGTAACCCCTCGGCGGGGTTATTAATAATATGTGCTATGTCTTTGAATCACAACAGAAAATAGCCAATAATAAAAATTTCCAACTGATTCTGCTCCCAGAGCAAAAAGTCGAAGTTAAAAAAGGATGGATATAATTGTGTTTGAAATATGTTGGGATACGTTTTGTGGGGTTGGGTACCAGTTGTAATTATTGGTTATGAAAATGTTGTTATATCTATTCGTCGAGGACTTTTCGCGCGGTAGTAAGCAGCTCTATAGGGCGGAATGGTTTTCCGAGAAAATGTATCTTCCCAAGATATTTATGCTGATCGAGGATAAAATCACTCGTGTATCCTGAAATGTAAACAACCTTCGAATGTTTAAGTTTTTCAGAATTCTTTCGAATAAAATCAGGACCATTCAGATCGGGGAGAAAGACGTCTGCTATAATCAAATCAATGTTATTTGTATCCAGATCAATAATTTCTTGTGCCTCAGCTGAGGTTCTGGCATCAAACGTTGTGTAACCAAACTTCCTTAAAGTGGCGATAGCTAATGTCCGAACAGCATCATCGTCTTCCAGAATCAAAACGTTTTCTATTCCTGTGGGAGGTTCGGTCAAAGAAGCTACGTCAGAGTCTACCCTGTCATCCTTTTCAAGAATTGGAAGGTATACCTTAAAGGTTGTACCAGTTCCAACCTCACTATACATATGGATAAAACCATCATTTTGTTCGATAATTCCGTAAACGGTTGCCAGCCCAAGCCCGGTTCCTTTTCCTTCGGGTTTGGTGGTAAAAAAAGGTTCAAATATTTTGTCTTGTACTTCCTTAGGGATACCACTACCAGTATCGGTTATTGAGAGAAGTACATACTTACCTTCCCGAATTTTATTATCACCAGAAACGTTTGTTTTATCTAATTCTGAGTTTTCGGTAGCGACAAAAATGGTCCCTTTTCCGTCAATAGCATCTCGAGCATTGACGGTAAGGTTGATAAGGACCTGGTCAAGTTGTGAAACATCAACCTTGGTTAATGAAAGGTCAGAACTCAGGTCTAGTTCTATGTTTATTTTATCACCAATAATTCGATTAATCAAAGGCAGAATATCTTTTATAGACGAGTTGAGATTAATTGTTTTTGGGTTGTGTTTCTGTTTGCGGCTGATGGTTAGGAGTTGTTGGGCAAGGGTGCCTGCTCGTTGGGCAGCATCCAGGATATTTTTCAAATCTGTTGCAACTGGATGATCTGGATCTGTGTTTAGCAGTGCCAGTTCAGCCTGGCCGATAACAGCTGTAAGCATGTTGTTAAAATCATGAGAAATGCCACCGGCAAGTCGACCTATGGCCTCCATCTTTTGAGAGTGAAAAAGTTGATTGACAAGGCTTTTCCTCTCTCTTTCTGCAATTTTCTGATCATGTATGTTGGTTGAAAGTCCAAGGATACGAAAGGGGTGACCATTAGAATACTCAACGACTCTACCTTTAACTGAGTGCCAGTAATATTCACCGTCATTATATAAGATTCTGGCTTCGTAAAAAATTTGATCTGTCTTTCCATGTAAATGGTCGAAAATTGATTTTGATACAAGTTCGCGATCATCAGGGTGATTTATATTTCTTGATTCTTTAACAGTAAGGGTTTGTTCTGGTCCCTTAAAACCTCGAATATTGGGCTGATAATTGTACATTGAAACGGTCTGGTCAACCAGGTTTACTTCCCATACATGTGTGTTGTTAATATCCAGCGCGGTGGCAAGTAATTCTTTTTTTTCTTTTAAATCGTCTTCGACTACTTTTTGCTTCGAAATGTCTTTAGCAACGATGGCGACAGCTCTAACTTGGCCGGTACTATCTTTGAGTGGATATGTTTTGTTATAAAATGTAACGCTATTTCTTTCATCTTCCCAGTCTATCATTTTACCGTGACTAAAGACTTTTTCAACATAGCCACGTCTTATTTTTGTAACGCTATCTTCAAAAAAAGAAAAAACGTTCTTTCCAAGAAAATCCTGAATTTCACCACCCATCCTTTGTGCAGCGATTTGATTTAGAGATAGGACAATATGATTTCGATCTACCAGAAAAAGGCTGTCTTCGCTAGAATTCAGAAGTGTGTCGACGGAAAGCGAGGGTGTTTGAATCTCACTGTCGGTGTTACTGTTGAGTAGTTTTTTAATTTTGGCAAAATACTCCATTTGTTCATTTGACAGGTTACCGTTAAAAGAGTTTTGCAGTGCAACAAACAAACATTCCAAAGACGTGGAAAGGTTTTGGCTGTTGGCAGTTTTTGCCATATAAACGGACTCGTTAGTGTACCCATTAAGTTTAAGATTAATAGAGATATTGAAACAAGAACAATATTAATAATATTGGGTTATTGAGAGTAGAGGCTTTGAAATCAGTAAAACAGATACTGAGTTGAAATAAAGGAACTTGCTCGCGGGTGACTTGAAAGAATTTGGGGATTTACTCAAATAAAGGGAGGTTAACTCTTTTGAATATTCGTAGCGAAACAAAAGCCACCCAAGAAGGACAGAGGTTCATGAAAATTTTGGATGGAAAGAAATAGTTGATTCTTATCATTGGTCAAGAATCTTCCGTACTGTTGTAAGTAATTCAATAGGTCTGAAAGGTTTACCGAGGAAAGGAACATTTCCAAGATTTTTATGTTTGTCTCGGATAAAATCACTTGTGTATCCTGACATGTACATCACTTTAGTGTCTGGATTATCTTTGGAAACATGGTGAATAAAGTCAAGTCCATTGGTTACCGGCATGAAGATATCTGTGATTATTAAGTCAGGGCTGGATTTCATACTACTCAACAGATCTTCTGCTTCTGCAGCAGAGGTTGCATCAAAAACGTTGTAACCGTATTTAAGAAGGGTGGCAACTGTCAGAGTTCGAACTGCATCATCGTCCTCTACTACCAGAATAATTTCGTCACCTGAAGGAGGAATTTGAATAATCTCGTTCGATTCTACTGCCTCCTTATCAGAATGAACTGCAGGAATGTAAATCCTAAAAGTTGTTCCTTTATCCTCTTCACTATACAAGTGAATTGCTCCGTTATTTTGTCTAACAATACCATAAACAGTGGAAAGCCCTAATCCAGTGCCTTTTCCTTCCGCTTTTGTTGTAAAGAAAGGTTCAAAAATTTCATTAATAATCTTTTTGGGTATACCGCATCCGGTATCAGAGATTGAAATCACAACATATTCGCCTTCAGTAGTCAGCAAATCGCCAGCCAGATTAGATTTACTATACGTTGTGTTTTTGGTGGCGATAAAAATCTTGCCATTGTTCTCAATTGCATCTCGTGCGTTGATAATAAGGTTCACCAGTACTTGATCTAGCTGTGATGGATCAAATTTAATTTCTTTGATGTTCTCGTCAAGTATGAGCTCAAGGGTGATATCTTCGCCGGTAATTCTTTTTAAAAGCTGAAGTAGGTTTAGAATGGATTCGTTAAGATTTAATACCTTTGGATTGCGTTTCTGTTTTTTACTTATTGTAAGAAGTTGACGTGAAAGGACACTTGCACGTTGGGCGGCATCCAGTATATTTGTTAGATCAGAGAAAATTTGTTGATCTTTGGTTGCGTTTAATAGGGAGAGTTCGGCTTGACCAATAATCGCAGTAAGCAAATTATTGAAATCATGAGAAATACTTCCGGCAAGTCTACCAATGGCTTCCATCTTCTGTGACTGATAAAGTTGGTTTTCCATATCTTTTCGTTCTTTTTCAGCCAACTTTCTCTCGTTAATATTTGTTGCCAGGCCTAGCGTTCGTAATGGAATGTTGTTAATATGATCAATAATTTTGCCAGTAAAAGCATACCAGTAATACTCCCCATCACTATGTTTTACTCGTGACTCATGGTAGAAACGGTCAGTTAATCCTTTTACATGATCGTCTATTACTTTGTAGATATCAGGCAGATCATCAGGATGAAAATGTTTCATTGACTGATCAAGAGGTTCCACAAACTCCAGGTGTTCCATGCCATCAATGTGCTCTCTGTAATTGTGGCGAGTAAGAGTTCCATTTATAATATCGGTAGTCCAGATATGTGAATTATTTATCCGCAAAGCAGTACTGAGGAATTCGTCCTTATCTTTAAGTTCTTTTTCAATATCTCTGTTGTCCGATACGTTTGAGGAAATTATAAACGCATGCTCTGCAACCCCTTCGTTGTTTATTATAGGCACTACCGTGTTAGAATAATCATGTTTTCTAAACAACGCCTCCCAGCTTGTAAAGACATTGGAATCCATGGCATTTGTAATCAAAACCTTTGGCATATTAGTATCATTTTTGGAATAATAAATGTTATTGCCAACGAGGTTTTTATCATCCATTTCTTCTTGAAGGGATTGATTTATAAACAAGATTTTTCCTGACAGGTCAATTAGAAATAGAAAGTCTTTTATTGGATCGAAATTGCTAGGTCTACGACCATATAGGAATGCCTTCTCATTCTCATTGAGATTTGAGAATATTTGGTTAATCAATAAAAAAAGTTTTTCAACATTTTCAGTTGTCTCTTGTGGGGAACGATCAATAAGAAGTTGAGCTAAATTATAAAGTGAGATATCTTTTTCGTGCCTTGAGGAAGACGGGATATCCATAAAAAACCCCAGTATGTTGTTGCAAACAAAGTTAATGAATCTTTAAAAACAACGATAGGAAAAAATCACTACAAGTAAACAATGAGAGGGTTTTGAAGTAAAGCAAAGAAAAAAAGGTTCATAGTTTCTTTAGAATAAGAAATTTTAACATAAGCTGATCCACCTGGTTGTGGATCAGCTTATTGATGTTTTTTAAAATTCGTATCTGATTCCGGCAACCGTCAATTGACGGAATTGATAAATCGTGTCTTTTGTGCCATCATCTCGGTAGAAGAACTGGGCGATGTTTTTGTTGTCCAGAAGATTCTGAATTTCCAGATAAAAAACCAGTGCACTACTGCCATAATAGTATTTACTGTCTATTCTAAAGTCCCACCGTTTATAATCAGGGAACCTTTCATTGTTGTGACCCTGTGTCTCCCAATGTCCTTCATAAATGGGTTCGGGTGAATCTACACCTTCAGCATACCAGGTATTTCGTGTGTATGGCCTCCCGGTGATGTACCGAACCCTTGTAGAGAATGTCACTTCATCACCGTTAACTGGGATAAGGTAAGTCCAGTAGAACCATGGCTTGTGAACAATGTTTCTGTATGTATCGTTCGTTATCAGAGATGTTTTATATCCGACAACACCGGTAAAGGCATGCCTGATATCAAAGTCACCGGAGTATTCAGAAAAAGCTTTGTCTTCAGCTTCTGAACTTCCGTAAGAATAGCTCAGGGTGCCATAAATCTTTTTCGCCAATTTTTGATGCACAAAAAACTCAAGGCCCCAGGATGTTTTAATCTTTTTTGCCAGATAAACGTCGCTATCAAAGGTGTAATTGTTCAAGGTTTCACGGACAACATCCTTTTGGCTAACCAGCAGATTGTCATAATCTTTATAATAACCTTCAAGACTGATCAACGTGCTGGGTCGTGGATTAAAGTTAAGGCCGGCGATATACTGGGTTGCCTTGCTGTTGGGTAAATATCGATTTGCATCGTTGACGGAATCATCAAGGTAAATACTGGGATCCTGGGCCTGGTGGTAGACACCCCACGCCAGGTTAAGATTCCACTTAGGATGAAATCCCCAATTCATGGATAAACGTGGATCAACCGAAGATTCGTCGGAATATTCGACAACATCATAACGGATTCCACCGGTAAAGGCGAGGTTACGTTTCGGATGCCAGGAATACTGCAAATACATACCGTATTTCAGAATAGTATCGTCGACATTTTCCACATTGTCGTCAAACACAAATGTGTCTGGATGGGTATCAACAACTCCCAGATGTCCGTCGTTAAAAATGATTGTATCACCCTCAACCCACATTTCGCTCTTATAGGTTGTTGGCTTTAAACTGATTCCGGTTGACCATTCGTCTTTGTTGAAACCCTTGCCAGTATAGTGAATATGAAGCTGATCAATGATGTCGGTGCGATTACTGTAAACCTTCCTGTGTTTGACTTCAGATGTACCCACAGAGTCACTTTCAAACATTTCATAACGGACATAGTTTTTGGCTCGACCGACGATAATGTCTGTAAACCCATGCCCCCACAAACTTCTTAAGCGGGCACCAAAAACCTCTTTATGACCATTATAATTACTTGCATCATATTGCAGGTTATCGTTTTCCTCTTCTTCTTCCTGTTTCTGCGTGTCTTCCAGCTCGATGACATGTTTATCTTCGAGATAAAGACCGTTAACTGTCAGAAGTTGTGTTGGACTCAAGTCATAGGTCGCTTTTAATTGGGTGTTCCAATAATGAGGGACTGAAGTCAAACCAACGGCATCTTGTGGTAAAAAATCCAGATAACTCTTATGGGCTGAATAGAGGAAACTTCCCTTCTCTTTACGAATAGGTCCCTCGATATAGCCACCAATACCATTCATTCCGAAATCAGCAGAACCGCCAAAACCCTCTCTGCTACCTTCCCGTAGTCCAAGGTCCAGTATGCTGCTCATTCGGTCACCATAACGGGCAGAAAAACCACCTGCCGCAAAGGTCACATCTTGAAGGAACTCGTTATTCAGACCGTTGATACCTCCACCGTTACCCTCTTCGGCAAAGCTGAAGTGATTTGTGTTATCTACTTCGATTCCGTCAAGGATAGTCATGTTTTCAAATGGACTACCACCTCGAACCACAATCTGATTCGTCTGGTCGTTCTGGTTTACCACACCTGGCAGAGCCTGCACCATCCGCTGAACATCTTCTGCAGCGCCGGGGGCACGACGAATTTCTTCATAACGGTAGTTACGTGTACTGGTTGGAAGGTCGGGAGAAACCTGGGTAAAGGTTTTTCCCACAATGATTACTTCTTCAGAAATGATTTCTGTTGGCTGAAGAAGGAATTCAAGGTTTCGACTTCGTCCCGGAGTAACCACAATTTCACTGAGAACGTAAGACTCATAACCCAATGCACTTGCCATGACATGGTAAATGCCGGGTTTCAGGTTCTCGATTAAAAACTTGCCATCTATGTCTGCTGCTGCTCCGCGAGTCTGGTCAATAATGACAACATTGGCTGCGGGAATTGGTTGACGGTTGCTACGGTCAACCACTTTTCCCTTGATCGCTCCTGTTTCATCTTGAGCATTAACAGCGAGGGGGGTGAGTAGCAAAACGAGAAAAAAAAGTAGACCTGTGGATACAGATTTGTTTTTCTTCAAATCAGAACAGGTATTCCAATTCATTATTTTTCCTCCGCTTCAAGTTGAAGAAGCGTTTTCAAAGTGTTGTCAGCCCACTCCACATATCCTTTTTGAATAATCTTTCCCCTGTCCAGCGTGATTTTCAAATAGGGATGTTGGGGTGAACCTTCAAACTTCTTTAAAACCTCTTCTTCAATTGAATCATAGTGTGAAAGCAAATTGTTCGACTGTTCTCGCAATGCAAGAATCATGTTTTGTAAAACAATTGGTTTGCAGAGACTACCGAAAAAGACCTTAAGCATTAATTCACTTCTGAAAAGATCTGGTTCTGATGGTTCTGCCAGCCATTGGGTCAGCATATCTCGACCTGAATCGGTAATCGTATACACCTTTTTGGCGGGTCGTCCTTTGGATTTTTCTTCGCGAACCGTAACAAGCTCTTCTTCGTGCATCTGGTGAAGAAGTGGGTAGATTTGACCAAAACTCCCGTACCAAAAATTTCCGATGTACCGCTCCGTTTGTTTTTTCAGGTCATAACCGGACATTGGTGACGCTGACAACCAGCCCAGTAATGCAAAGACCGTTTTACTTTTAGTTAAATCCATCAATCCCTCACTTCACTCGTATATATGTCCAATATATATCGGGCCAATATATATAAATATGACCGGGCGCACACATCCATACAATGTCTCAGGAGCAAACCAGGCGAGAATGGGTTCACCTTTTATTGAAGACTCTGAACCCGACATCTTCCCCAAAATTTTACTATCTTAAATACGAGCCGAAGTTCGGAGGAGTAAAATGGCCTTTCATGAGTTGAGGCTTTTTTTCCGCACGATTCAACATCAGAAGTTTTCCACTATCCTGAATGTCGTCAGCCTGACGATTGGGTTAACAGCCGTTTTTTTTATTGCAATCCTGTTAAATTTTGAATTGGGATATGACCGCTTTCATAAAAACGGTGATTCTATAGCCCTTTTAGGTATGAAAGGTCAGTTCGGTGGTGATCAATCCATTTATGCACCATTGAGCTCGGCCCAGATGGCTGTTGATATCAGTAATAGAGTCAGTAGTATTGAATCATTCACAAGAGTCGATCCATGGAAGGGTCGCCGAAATATCCGTTATGAAGACCAGACTTTCAGCGGTTTAATGGCGATCTATGCGGACTCAACCTTCTTTACACATTTCTCTTTTCCCCTTGTAAAAGGTGACAAAGATAAAGTTCTTCAGGATAAATTCTCTCTTGTATTAAATCAATCAACAGCAATAAAAATATTTGGTGAAAAGGATCCGATAGGTAAAGCAGTAGTCATTGATAATGATCCCAACCAGACTTATACGGTCACAGGAGTAATGGCTGACTTTGATAAACCTACTCACATGCCGAACCTTGATGTGATTTTTTCTTGGTCAAGCCAGGGTATCCCGGATGAAGCTGGATGGATGGATCAGATGGGCTGGTTGACCTATTTCAAACTTTCCGACGGTACAAAAGCAAAAGATCTGGAGAAACAGATTAACGGTGTTCTGGATGAATTCCTTGGTGAACAACTCGAAGCAATGGGATCAACCATGCACCTAAGTCTGCTTCCCCTCCGGGATATCTACCTCAGCTCCAAGGAATACGATTACTATCCATACCGTTTGGGCTCAATGGAACAGGTTCGTCAATTCACGATCATCGGTTTTTTTATCCTGATCATATCAGTTTTGAATTTTGTAAACCTGGCAACAGCAAAAAGTTCATTACGTGCTCGCCATGTGGGTTTAAGTAAGGTTTTAGGCGCATCAAAAGGCCGGTTAATCCTCCAATATATGACAGAAGCATTTCTGATCACCATAATATCAATGGCAATATCCATTGCTTTGGTCTGGCTGTTATTGCCACATTTTTCCATGATGGTTAATTCGCAACTGACCACAAACTTACTGACTCAGCCGGGAATAATTCTGTTGCTGCTTGGTATAACTCTTCTGGTCGCATTTTTTGCGGGAGCGTATCCTTCATTTTATTTATCCGCTTTTCAACCGGCAGAAGTTTTAAAAGGCAAAATCTACACAGGCAAGAAAGGACGTTTCAGAAACGGGATCGTTCTTGTCCAGTTTATTATCTCCATAACTCTGATTATATCCGCTGTAGTTGTTCTACGGCAAATGGATTATATGAAGAATAAGGATCTTGGATATAGCCTCGACCGCGTACTGATGATTCGAATGAATAATCCCGCTACTCGAGCCCGTTACGAGACTTTCCTGAACGAGGCAGAAAAGATACCGAACGTTAAAGTTGCGGGAAGCACTGATATCGTTCCCTTCAGCATCACCTACAGCAGCTCCTTTCATGTTCCCGGCGATCCGATGGAGAAACAAACTGCCTTTTATGTGCAGGATGTTGGGCATAAATATGTCGACGTTTTAGGGATGAAAATCGTTGAGGGGCGAAACTTCAGCCGTGAGATAAAAACAGACAATCAGAACGCGATCATCGTGAATGAAACGGCGCTAAAAACTCTCGGATGGGATACAGCCGTTGGTAAAGAAATTGAGATGATTCAGTCTGTTGAACCGTTACAGAAGATTCCCTTCAAGATTATTGGTGTTGTAAGTGATTTTAACTTCAACTCATTACATACGAAGATACAACCGTTATTCCTATCCCTTCATCGCGGGGCACCAGAATGGGTTATGCTAAAAATTGAAGCGTCCGAAATAGAGAAAACCATCGGAAAGATTGACGAAGCATGGAGAGGTTTCTCGCCAGAAGAACCAATGGATTACCGTTTTATGAATGGAGTGTTCCAACGTCAATATCTTCAGGAAATTCGCCTGAGTACGACCATAAACGTTTTCACTTTCCTGGCTGTGTTTTTGGCTCTTTTAGGTTTGTTTGCTCTGTCACTATTTGTCGCGGAACAGAAGAATAAAGAGGTGGGAATCAGGAAAGTTTTGGGAGCTACAACTTCAAGCGTGGCGATTTTCTTTACCGGAAGATTCCTGAAAATGGTTCTCTTCGCCAACTTGCTGGCGTGGCCCATCGGCTATTTTACGATGGATAAATGGCTGATGAATTATGCATACAGAATTTCTATTGATTGGTGGATATTCCCCTTATCGGCTTCTATGGCGCTGATTTTCGCCGGATTGACGGTCTTTTTCCAGTTCCTTCGGGCATCCAGTATCAACCCGATAGATACCATAAGGAATGAATAAGACACACAATTTGTCATCCTGAACTTGATTCAGGATCCAGAAGTAAAAGTCCGGTATTACCGGGCTTTTACATAACAGGGTAGCCCGAGTGCTAGTTTGTCAAGACGAAGCATAACGAGTGCTAATCAATCGGGTTTCAATCTGAACCCGAAACAAAAGATACGTGGATTCCCGACTACAAAACTCGGGAATGACAGAAAAAAGCCAACTGAATTTCAGTTGGCTCTTTCATGTGGGTGGCCTGACTTGTCTTGCAAGTCAGGTTTCAAATCAACTTTCCTTAACAGCTTCGATCAGTTCCACAAACGCCTTCTTACCGTCACTGAAGAACATCAACGTGTTATCCAATGCGAACAAGGGATTCGGGATACCGGCAAAACCGGGACTGAGGGATCGTTTGATCACAATAACCGTGCGTGCTTTATCCACATCTATAATCGGCATACCTGCAATCGGGCTTTTGGGGTCGGTACGGGCAACGGGGTTCACCACATCGTTTGCACCGACTACAATGGCCACATCTGTCTGTTCCATCGTGCTATTGACTTCATCCATCTCCTTCAGCTTGTCGTAAGGGACATTGGCCTCGGCAAGCAGGACGTTCATGTGACCCGGCATACGGCCGGCAACTGGATGGATCGCATATTCAACTTCAGCACCGTACTTGGATTCGATCAGGTTACCAAAATCACGGACCACGTGTTGAGCCTGACTGACGGCCATACCATAACCGGGGATGAGCATCACTTTACGGGCTGTTTCCAGAACCATTGCGATTTCATCGGCGGAAGTAGACTTAACAGTCTTATAAACTTCGTCAGCATCGGGAGTGTCTTCTGTTGGACCCATAACCCCGAATAAAACGTTTGCCAGGGAACGGTTCATTGCTTTACACATGATGTTGGTCAGAATAATTCCCGACGCACCAACAAGCGAACCGGAGATGATTAGCACTGTGTTGTTAATGACAAAACCTGTTGCGGCTGCGGCGAGGCCGGAATAGCTGTTCAGGAGTGCGATAACAACCGGCATATCTGCGCCACCGATTGAAAAGCTGAGGATCACGCCAAGCACACCGGCATAGGCGACTAATACCCAGAAGAGCAATGTGTTTTGAGGGTTCAGTACAACCAGTATACCTAAACCAACGGCAACCAACGCGGAAATAATCTTCAATATATTCATTCCCGGGAAAGTCGCTTTTTTATTTAAGAGAATCAGGCTGATCATTAAAGAGGCTAGAATCAATGCACCTGCAAGATAGGGTTGCTCGCTGAAATTACTGTAGCCAAGCCAGATACCACTGGCAAGAACCACCAACGAGAATCCGTATTTGACTATTTTCTGCCAGAGGTAAAGTTTCCACTTCACGGCCAAAAATTCTGCAAGCTTTCCAAAGGCAACATAGCTACCAAAGAATGTGACAGAGCCAATGATTCCTGATAGAACCGTAGCAATTTTCATCTGCATGGTCGCTTCTCCGCTTCCCATACTCTGGGTGACGGCAACGAGTGCGGATGCGGCTACGAGGATGGACGCACCACCACCGAAACCGTTAAAGAGTCCGACCATTTCGGGCATGGATGTCATCGCTACACGTAGAGCGGCTATAACGCCAATTAACGCGCCAATACCTACACCGATGAGGATGAACTGGTATTCGAAACGTCCGCTGAGCAGTGTTGCGGCAATGGCAATTGCCATTGCAAGGATACCTGCACGGTTTCCACGGACTGCTGTTCGCGGATGGGCCATCCATTTCAAATCGAGAATGAACAGGACCGCCGCGAAGATATACGCGATATTTACAATGTTTTGGTTTAGCATCTTATTTCGTCCTGAACATTTTAAGCATTCTGTCGGTAACGAGGAAACCACCGACGACATTTATAGTTGCAAAGATGACAGCGACCATGGCGAGGTATTTCGCCAAAGGAGCATTATCGATTTGCCCTGCTAAAACAAGAGCACCGATAATGGTGATGCCGGAAATTGCATTCGAACCGGACATCAACGGGGTATGAAGGGTCGGAGGCACCTTTGTGATGATCTCAAAACCCACAAAAATCGCGAGTACAAAGACCGTTAGTAACATGACAAGTTCAAACATGGTTCTCCCCTCTATTTACTCTGTTCCATACTATCAAGAACACGTTGATTAACAATTTTTCCATCACGGGTGATCATGGATCCGGCGATAATTTCGTCTTCCATGTCCAATACAAGTTCACCTTCTTTGTTGATCATGTTGAGGAGGAAGGTGGTAATGTTTTTTGCCCACATCTGGCTGGCGTGATATGCAACAGTTGAAGGAATATTTTCTGGGCCGATAATGGTGACACCATATTTTTCGACGGTTTTTCCAGATTCGGTCAACTCGCAGTTTCCGCCTGTTTCAGCGGCAATATCTACAATCACAGAACCCGGCATCATCCCTTTTACCATCTCTTCGGTAATAAGTAATGGTGCTTTTTTCCCTGGAATCGCTGCAGTCGTAATAACAACGTCGTTTTCCGCTACAACACGGGCCATCAGTTCACGCTGCTTCTTATAAAAATCTTCGCCCAGGGCTTTGGCATAACCGCCGCTATCCTGTGCGCTATCGGTATCGAGTTCCATCTCTACAAACGATCCGCCGAGGCTTTCCACTTGTTCTTTAACCACTGGGCGAACATCGTATGCTGAGACAACTGCGCCTAGACGTTTCGCACTGGCAATCGCTTGAAGTCCGGCAACACCTGCACCAATAATAAAGACTTTAGCTGGTGTTATAGTTCCGGCTGCAGTCATAAACATCGGGAAGAACTTCGGAAGTCTTTCAGCGGCCCAAAGGACAGCCTTATAACCGGCAACAGTAGCCATACTGCTGAGGATGTCCATGCTCTGGGCACGGGTGATACGGGGAACCAACTCGAGAGCAAAACTGGTAACACCCTTTTCGGCCAAGGTTTTGGCCTCACCGGTGGCGACCAATGGGTCAGAAGAACCAATAATGATTTGATCTTTCTTCATCAAATCAAGATCAGCTTTCCCTAATTCTGGATTAGTGCCGAGACTTCTAACCTGTAAAACAATATCTGAATCAAAGACCTCTTTACGCTCGACGATTTTTGCGCCTTTTTCCGAGAAGCGTTCGTCCGGAAATCCGGCTTTTGTTCCTGCACCGCTCTCGATTAGGACAGTCGCCCCTTTCTTGCTTAAGATCTTCACAAGATCCGGGACCAGGGCAATGCGGTTTTCCCCCGGGAATGTCTCTTTCGGGATTCCAACTTTCATCTGATTCTCTTTTCATCAGTTTATTTGAATCTGTAATCTTTCGACTATTCATGGAATTACAACTATTCTTTGGATGCATTTTCAATGATTGAGATGCTTCTACGTACCGGCTCTCGCATCTGTGAGCTTGGGTCGTCCGCATATACACGTAAAACGGGCACATGAGGCATCACAGCATCGCGGTCAACGAGAGAAATATGGGCTACGGCGAGAGCTGCGTTCGGGCAGTTATTGCCAGACTCCTCGTTTAACATCCACATCAAACGACGCAGGAGATCAAGAAGTTTCTCACGATCAAACACTTTTGCAACGACTTCGAAACTTTTAAAAACACGTTCGAGTGAGGTCGGATTAGTCTCATGCAGGAGGGAAAGCAACTTGCGTACTTTACCCGGTGAGTCTTGTAGAAGTTTGCTGAGTTCATCATAGTTTGAACCATTGACGAGATCAGCTACTGAAGTTCGTGTTGACATGACATCCCCCTGTCAGCCTAATTAATAATAGTAATTATTACTAATATATGTAGAGGTTTAAGTTATGTCAATAGATAGCTCCTGCTAGAGGCCACCTACTCGTTGATCAGATCATCGATGTTTAACGTCTTTTCCAAAGAACGATTTAACTTATCTACAGTGATATCAGGATAGATTTCGTTTAAGGAAACTACAAAGTCAGTATGTGGTCTTGCCTGACGGTATTCGGGTTCACGGGGAGGGTGGGCGAGGTACGAGTCCATCAGGTCTGTTTTGGGTGTTACAAGCAATGACGCCGTGTAATAGGCGTAGTCTTTCATTCGGTATAAAGCGGATCCGGAAATTTTGCGATCCCCGATGACAAGATCAGAAACCCCATCACTATAGACATCCTTGATTCCAGCCGCATCCAGACCGTTTATCATCCAGTCTGTACAACGGTTAAACCATTTTTTTGTGTCTGTTAATCCAGCTACGGGTAAAACAACCGAGACTATAAGATTGCCAGGGTCAAGCACAACAGAACAACCGCCTCCACGGCGACGGTAGACGGTTACTTCATCAGCTACAATGGGATCAATATTGAGCTCAACTTCGGACTTACTACCCCTTCCCAAAACAATAGCTGTTTCGGGAAAGGGATATATTTTCAGACGGGGTTTCCCGTCATTGCGAACGTCAGAAAGTAATTCTTCGTCATAAAAAAACTGTTTGATATCAATTGTTTCATTTTCGGCAATCAACTTCTACCTCATTTCTTTTTCTGAGGTAATAGATGAACGGTTCCACCTGCGGCCATTTCTGCGGCTTCCATAATGGATTCCGAGAAGGTCGGATGCGGATGGATACTTACAATCAAGTCTTCAACAGTGGCACCCATTTCGATGGCAAGGTTACCCTCGGCAATCAATTCAGACGCGTGTTGACCAACAATACCAACGCCTAGAACCAGCTTCGATTCCGGATCGATAATGACTTTAACAAAACCTTCAGTTTTGCCAACACTCTTTGCGCGCCCAAGGGCGGTTAATGGGAAACGTCCCACCTTTATCTTTATACCCTTTTCTTCAGCTTCACGTTCTGTAAGGCCTGTCCAGGCGACTTCGGGATCAGTGAAGATCACTGCAGGGACTGTTACGTTGTCAAAAGCGGACGGTTGGCCGGAGATTACTTCAGCAGCAACTTTACCTTCACGACTGGCCTTGTGAGCAAGTGCCGGGCCGTGAGTCACATCGCCTATTGCAAAGATGTTCTTAACGCTGGTGCGGCATTCTTCGTTGGTTTCGATTAAACCTTGTTTGTCAACCTCGATGCCAACTTTCTGGAGTCCAAGATCATCGGTGTTGGGTTTACGACCTATGGCAACGAGTACCTGGTCAAAATCTTCCTTGAAGGTTTTGCCTTCGTGTTCGATCTCCACAGTGTAACCCTTACCACTCTTTTCAACACCGATAACTTTACTATCTGTATGGACAGCAGCAAATTTATTTTTGACCTTTTTAACAACCACGTTGACCAGATCTGCATCAGCTCCGGCAAGTAGGCTTGGTAAAAACTCCACCATGGTCACATTACTGCCAAGTCCGGCATATACCAGACCCATTTCCATACCGATGTAACCACCGCCAACGACGAGTAGTTTTTCTGGTATCTCTGGAAGCGTTAACGCTTCGGCTGAGGACCAGAGGGGAAGGTCATAGTCACCGGGTAGTTCATTGATACGGCTACCAGTGGCGATGATGGCGTCTTTGAACCGGATGTATGCGTTGGCGCCTTCAACGTGAAGTTTATTTTTGTCTACAAAACGTGCATGACCTCGGACAACATCAATATCACGTTTGGTAATCAGGGTATCGACACCATTGGTGAGTTGATTCACCACGGATGATGTCCACTCCCGAAGTTTCGGCAGATCGAATGAAATATCACCGTGAATGATGCCGAGTTTTTCGCTGTTGCGAAACTCGTCAGCAACTTCCACTGCGTGAATAAGTGTTTTAGATGGAATACAACCCTCAATGAGGCAGACTCCACCGAGTTTTTCACGTTTTTCAATCAATACTACACTTTTACCGAGATCAGCTGCATGGCCTGCGGCTACATATCCACCGGGACCGCCACCTATTACAACCACATCGGTATCGAGTATCATTTCCCCCACGACCATGGGTCACTTCCTTTATTCATGTAGGCCGGGTTCATCGAACCCGGCTAAAAATTAGCGTTTAATTCTCCAGAAGAAGAATGTTGGGATCGCTTAGTCTTTTGATCAGTTCTGTTGTGAACGTTGCGGCTTGCGCTCCATCTGCAACACGATGATCAAATGCTAACGTTAACGGTAGAATCTTACGAATTACAATTTCACCGTCACGAACAACAGGTTTCTCCTGAACTCGTCCCATACCAAGAATGGCAACTTCTGGATAGTTGATTGTCGGGATTAGGCCTGTACCACCAATCGGACCGACATTTGTAATGGAGAATGTCCCATCTTTCATGTCGCCGGCTTCGATGTTACCCTCTCGACCTTTGCCTGCTAACGCAGAGATTTCTTTAGCTACATCGACAATACTCTTACGATCAGCGTCCTTGACAACAGGTACAATCAAACCACGAGGAGTATCAGCAGCGAATCCCATGTTGTAGTACTTCTTATAGACAATTTCCTGACGATGGGGGTCAAGGCTTGCATTAAACATCGGATATTTTTTCAGAAGTGAAGCAACAGCCTTAACAACAAACGGCATCAACGTCAGCTTAGTTGCGCCTTCAACATCACGGTTCTGTTCGTTGTGAGCCAACCGGAATTCTTCCAGTTTGGAAACATCACATTCGTCCATGTGGGCAACGTGGGGAACCATTATCATACTGGAGGTTGTACGAACAGCAACCTTCCGTCTGATTGAACGGACAGGTTCGCGTTCAACAGGACCGACTTTTTCAAAGTCAGGCAGCTTTGCCACTTCGAAGAAGGGGATAGAAGCGTTTTCAAAATCAGTGGAGGTTTCGCTGGGCGCAAAGACAGCTTCTTCTTTAGGTGCAGCACCTTCAGAGAAGTTTTTCACGTCCTGAGGCGTAACACGACCACCGGGTCCGGTACCGTGAACCAGTTTAATATCCACACCCATTTCCCTCGCCAGTCGGCGTGTGGCTGGTGCAGCGGCTACACGACCGGGAGTTCTGGATACTGGAGCTTCAGGCATCGGTTTGGTAGAATGTTGAGCAGTTTCCGCTTTTGGTTCTTCAATTTTCACTGCGTCAACGGGCTTTTCTTCTTTCTTAGAAGGTGTCGCCGGTAACTCACCTCCACTACCATCGTCAACAACTACAATCACATTGCCGACGTGAAGGGTATCACCAACTTCGCCATTTAGTGCGGCAACCTTGCCCGTAAAAGGGGAAGGAATTGTCACCGCAGCCTTATCAGTTTCCACATCGCAAAGTGGATCATCTTCTTTAATTTCATCGCCTACCTTATGATACCATTTCAGGAGTTCACCTTCATGGATACCTTCACCAAGGTCGGGAAGTTTAAATTCTAACACCTTTTCCTCCTAGAAGTCGAGTGTTTCCTGAATCGCTCTGCGAATCTGGTTTTTTGATGGCATATAAAGTAATTCACGACCGAATAACGGCATGGTTGTGTCATACATGGATACTCGTTTTACCGGAGCTTCGAGATACATTAAGGCTCGATCATTAATGTGGGCAATAATTTCTGACGCCGGACCGAATGAACGGTGCGCTTCCTGAACAACGACAGCACGACCGGTCTTTTTAACGGATTCGGTTATCGTGGGAACATCCATTGGAGAAATCGTAAGTAAGTCGATTAGTTCCACGTTGATGCCTGTTTCTTCCTGCATCTGCTCAACAACAAGTTGAGTGTCGTGGAACATGGCGCCCCAACTGATCACAGTAAGGTCGGTTCCTTCCTGAACGATGTCAGCTTTACCGATTTTCATGATCTCCGGTGTCTCAGGAACATCCTCTTTAAAGGCTCGATAAGAACGTTTTGGTTCCATAAAGATTACCGGATCTGGATCGTTGATCGCTGCATGCAAAAGTGCATTGGCATTTTTAGGACCAGAGGGAATTACAACCTTCACTCCGGGGGTTGCAGCATAATAAACTTCTTTACTTTCAGAGTGATGCTCAAGCGCTCTTACGCCACCGCCAAAAGGCATCCGCACGACTAGTGGTACAGTAAACTGACCACGACTTCGTGCGCGCATTCGGCTGGCATTACCTTCAAGCTGATGCATGATCAAGTATGAAAAACCTGAAAATTGCATTTCAGCGACAGGTTTCAAACCGCCCATAGCCATACCAATAGCTGAACCAATAATTCCAGATTCCGCAAGTGGTGTATCTATTGAGCGGGATTCACCAAACTTTTTATATAAACCATCAGTCGCACGGAAAACGCCACCGTTTACGCCTACGTCTTCACCCAAAACCAGGACGTTATCGTCCTTTTCCATCGCCTGGTGTAATGCGAGGTTAATAGCTTGAATCATATTTATTTTAGGCATCTTCCTGGTCCTTTCTCAGATTGTCGAGGAACTCTTGTCTTTGTTCTTCGAGAATCTCCGGCTGATCACCAAACACGTAATCAAAATGTGCGTCTGGCTTAAACTCTGTCATGGATTCAAACTCTTTCACCGCTGCTTCGATCTCAGCCTTAATCTCAGCTTCGAGTGCTTCCTGCTTCTTATTGTTCCAGATCTTTTTGTTTGTGAGATATTTTTTGAAACGGATTAGTGGATCTTTATCAACCCATTCTGCAACTTCATCATCTTCACGATACTTTGTAGGATCATCAGCTGTCGTATGCATAAGCATACGGTATGTGACGTTCTCTATAAGGGTCGGGCCTTTGCCGGCTCTTGCTCGTTCAACGGCGTCTTTTGTAGCCTTATAAACGGCTAGCGCATCGTTGCCGTCAACCTGAATACTTGGGATACCGTAAGAAATAGCCTTTTGGGCAATCGTGTTCGATGCGGTTTGTTTATTTCGCGGTGTGGAAATAGCGTATTGGTTGTTCTGGTTCACAAACACAACCGGGGCATTCCAGACGGCTGCAAAATTCAGTGCTTCGTGGAAGTCACCTTCAGATGATGCACCATCACCAAAGAATGCGAGGGTAACCGTGTCTTTTTCACCTCGTTGACGGGATGCATAAGCCAACCCAACGGCATAAGGAAGCTGGGAGGCTAAAACAATGGCTACAGGAATGGTGCGATCATTGGTTGCGTTGAAGTTTCCTTCTTCCCAACCATTATAAAGAAGCATGGTGTTGACCAAAGTGTCGCCACGCATCAATCGTCCACCTAGTTCGCGGTAGGTACCAACAAACCAGTCATTGTCCTCTATGGCCAGAGTGGGTGCGCAGAAACTTGCCTCCTGACCCATACAGGCTGGAAGTGTTCCAAGTCGCCCTTGGCGTTGCATCTTTAACATTCGGGAATCGGCTTCACGGCTAAGTACCATGGCACGATATAACTTCAGTAAATCATCATTACTGATGTCCGGTTCAAGGTTTTTATCAACCTTACCCTTTTCATCGAGTATCTGCATGTAATCGATACTGAATTTTTCTATAGTTTTAAGCGGCATTTTTTCTTCCTTCTTTTCCTTTTCCTCTTAACTTTGTTGTTAAGATAGGTGCTCCTAACTATTATTACAATCTAATGGCTCCAAGTCACGCTCCGCTGTTACTGGGGCCTTCTTTAAATCTCTAACATGATCCGTTCAGGATTTTCAAGACATTCTTTGATGTGCTTTAGAAAAGTTACTGATTCAGCCCCATCTATGATCCTATGATCATAAGAAACAGCCAGATACATCATTGGTCTAACTTCAATTTTATCTTCGGGCTCAACAACTACAGCCCGTTTTTTGATAGCATGCATGCCTAAAATTGCGCTTTGTGGCGGGTTCAAAATTGGCGTAGACATCATCGATCCGAAGATGCCACCATTGCTAATTGTAAAAGTGCCACCTTGGAGGTCATCGAGTGTGAGTTTTTTCTCGCGAGCCTTTTGACCAAGTCCGTTGATCGTTTTTTCGATCTCGCCAAAGCCCATTTTGTCAGCATCTCTGATCACCGGCACAACAAGTCCGGTATCTGTGCTAACGGCAATACCTATATCATAATAGTTGTTATAAACAACGTCGTTTCCGTCGATTTTAGCGTTTACCGCAGGAACTTTCTTCAACGCCTCAATAGTAGCCTTAACAAAGAATGACATAAATCCAAGTTTTACGCCATGCTTGGCTATAAAAGTATCCTGGAGTTTTTTACGCATATTCATTACTGCGCTCATGTCCACTTCGTTGAACGTTGTCAAGATGGCAGCGTTTTGTTGTGCCTGAAGCAAACGTTCAGCAATCCGTTGTCTCAGTCGTGTCATTGGGACACGGGTCTGCCGTTCCGACGGATCGACCAACTGTTTGATTGGTTCAGGAGTTACTTTCGGTCGTGGAGGTGCTTTTACTTCAACGGGTTTTGCCTGTTCAACCTTCGAAGGGGCAGGTGAAGGTTTCTCTTCCTTCATACTTTCAAGTACGTCACCTTTGGTGAGTCTGCCACCTTTTCCTGATCCTGCAATGGCAGAGGGGTCAAGGTTCTTTTCCACGATCAACTTGCGGACAGCCGGTGACAAAGATTCTAGAACCTCTTCTGATTGCAGAGATGCAGCAAGCTGTTGTTTGCCTGCTTCTGGTGTGATCTGCGACGCTACTTCTTCAACGTCAGCCTTTGTATCTTTGACTGCACCATCAGTTGAAACATCTTTTCCGGCAGCTTCTGTATCAATGGTCGCCACTACCTGACCAATTAAAACATCACTGCCTTCATTAACCAGAAGTTTTATTGTGCCTGCATATTCAGATTGGACAGTGAGGGTGATCTTATCGGTTTCGAGCTCAAAAAGCTCGTCGTCAACTTGAACCTGCTCACCATCTTCTTTATTCCAGCCGGCAAGAAAACCCTCTGTGATCGACTCACCAACTTCAGGTATTTTTATTTCTATTATCATTTAGTCAACTCGCTTTCAGCACGTGGTGTTACATCCTTAGATGATACATCACCCAAGATGGTTGCATCAGAAATGAAAGCTTGCTCCTTGAGGTGACGTTTCAAAGAGCCAGTAGCAGGGCTGGCTGCATACGATCGACCAATATATCGAATGTTTTTGGTCGGGAAAGCATGATCCAAAACAGCCCGCATATGTGTCCAGGCACCACGGTTTTTTGTCTCTTCCTGAACCCATACAATATCATTAACATTTTTATATTTCTTAATAATAGGCGCTAGTTTTTCTTTGGTAAGAGGATAAAGCTGTTCGACACGAACGAGAGCCACATCTTTAACACCCTCTTCTTCACGTTTTGCGAAGAGATCCCAATATATTTTTCCCGAGCAGAATGCTACCCGTTTCAACCCCTTGGCAGGGAGTTTATCGTCAATTATTTCCTGGAAATGACCCTTGGACAATTCTTCAGTTTTTGATACGGCAAGTTTATGTCGGAGCATACTTTTCGGCGCCATAATAATTAAAGGACGGCGGAAAGGTTGGTGAATTTGTCGTCTCAGGACGTGGAAGTATTGGGCCGGAGTACTCAGGTTACAAACCTGCATGTTGTTTTCTGCACAGGCAGCAAGGTATCGTTCAAGGTAGGCGTTGGAATGCTCAGGACCCTGACCTTCGTAGCCGTGTGGAAGTAGCATTACCAAACCACTTGTTCTTGACCACTTACTCTGCGAAGAGGTAATAAACTGATCAATGATGGGCTGGGCTCCATTGGCGAAATCACCAAATTGAGCTTCCCAGATAATCAGCATACGTGGTTCAACAAGGGAATAACCGTATTCAAACCCAAGGACAGACCCCTCGGAAAGAGGACTGTTGTAAACGCAGAAATGTCCCTGGTCTTCCTGAATGTGGTTGATCGGTTTATATTCTTCTTGAGTTTTCATGTCCTGCCAGACAGCATGGCGGTGAGAAAATGTGCCGCGTTTACTGTCTTGTCCACTCAACCGAACGGGGCCTCCTTCTTCAAGCAAGGAACCAAATGATAGAAGTTCTGCTGTCGCCCAGTCAAGATCGCCGTTATTGCTGATTGATTCCATTATTTTTGGAAGTCGACGAGCAATCTTGGGGTTGAGAGTGTAATTCTCGGGAATAGTTGTGAGAGCTCTACCAATTTTTTCAAGAGTTTTTGCAGGAACACCTGTTTCAATAATTTTGTCGGAGTAAGGTTCTTCCAAACCTTTCCAGATTTTATCGTAGGCGGAGACTGTTAACTGAGTCGGTGTTGCTTTTACTGCTTCAAATTGTTGCTGAAGTTTCTTCTGGAACTCGTCAGCTATCTTTTTTGCATCACCTTCTGTAAGTGTGCCTTCTTCAACCAGTTGACGTACATAAATCTCTCGAGCAGAAGGATGATTTTTCAGTTTACTATATAGTATTGGCTGAGTGAAACGAGGTTCATCACTCTCGTTATGTCCATGACGGCGGTAGCAAAGCATATCCACCACAATATCCCGGTTGAATTCCTGACGGAATTTCAGAGCAAGCTCGGTAGCAAAGACTGTGGCTTCAGGATCATCGCCGTTTACATGAAGAATTGGAGCCTGAATGGATTTGGCAATATCAGTACAATATTGAGAGGTTCGGGAATCCGTTGGATCGGTTGTAAAACCGATCTGATTGTTGATGATAAAGTGGACTGTACCACCCGTTCGGTATCCATCCAGTTGAGACATGTTTAATGTCTCAGCAACAAGACCTTGCCCGATAAACGCTGCGTCACCGTGAATAAGGAATGGAATAACCTTTCTACGATGTTCGAGATCGTCGCGTTGGCGCTGTTTGGCTCGAACTCGGCCTTCGACTACAGGGTTAACGGCTTCAAGGTGACTTGGATTATCTGTAAGGCTAAGGTGAACGGACTTGTCTTTTCCAAAATGTTGGTGGTGATCGGAACTGAAACCCTTGTGATATTTAACGTCACCGTCACCGGCAACAGTGGCCTCAAGGTAATTCCCTTCAAATTCAGCAAAGATATCTGAATAGGGTTTATCCAGAATGTTTGAAAGAATGTTAAGCCGACCGCGATGGGCCATTCCAATAACAATTTCCTCCACTCCAAGATCAGGTGAGAACTCGACAAAAGAGTGAACGGATGGAATTAATGTTTCTGCACCTTCCAGAGAAAATCGTTTCTGGCCGGGAAAACGGGACTGAATAAATTTTTCAAAGACTTCGGCATCTGTAAGCAGCTCAAGAATACTCTTTTTGACTTCCTTTGAATAAGTAGGTCGATTAAATACCGGTTCCATTTCAGCTTGAAGCCAGCGTCGGATACTTGTGTCTTCAATATGTGTGTATTGGACACCAATACTGCCGCAATAGGTAGCTTTAAGGATTTCAAGGATTTCACCCAGAGTGGCACGTTTGGGCCCCTTCAGATGTCCTGTATCATAAACCTTGTCCAGATCACTTTCAGTAAACCCGAAGCTTTCCAGACTTAGTTCTGGATGCTCTACGAGGTTGTCACCCAACGGGTCGGTCTTTGCGATCAGGTGACCCAGCGATCGATAGGCAAAGATTAAACTGGCTACACGAGATTGAGCGTCTGCTTGATCAGCGGCAACACAGGCTCGAGGGCACATGGCCATCTCGAAACCGCTGAAATAGTACTGCCAGGATTCATCAACAGATTCAGGATCCTCTTTCCATTGTTTGTAGAGGTCATCCACGTAATCTGCATTCAGACCGGTAATTGGGCCGGAACCATTCCCACGGCCCATGTCAGTTTTTCCCCCCGTTCTGAATTCTATAGACACATTTACTCCTATTTATAACCATCAGAATCAATTTGAACTTTGCCCCTGAAGATGTAGTATACATAGAACGTATAACCGACAACAAGTGGCATTCCGGTTAAAGCAATAATAAGCATGGTTTTTAAAGTCTTGGGTGTACTGCATGCATTGTAGATTGTGAAGCTGTTTGCAAAATCAAGACTCGAAGGAACCATTACTGGAAACATACTAACTGCGGTTATTCCAATTATTGACAAAGTTGTTAAAGTTGTCGCAGTCATTGTCAGGTGGAATTTACCTGATTTAACAGATATCGGGATATAACCAATTGAGACAAGGAGAGTAATAAAGAAAATCCAGAAGAGCGGGTTAGATAAGTTCCCCTCGAAAAGATATCTAGCGATAAATATAGTGTATATCGTTGCTATAACATAAGTTACAACAAAGACAATCCAAGTGCCGTTAAGCCACTTTATGGCGTTTTCCTGAACATCATCTTCTGTTTTTACGGCTAGATAAGCAGCTCCGTGCATTACCTGCATAAAGAGACCGGTTAAGCCGATAATGATTGCATACGGATTAAGTAAGGCAATAAACGGTATATCAAGTGAGCCGTCCGCTTGAATGGGAAGTCCCTTCAGGATGTTTCCAACTGCTATACCAAAGAGGAGAGCGGGGGTCAAACTGCCAATCCCAAACATGATGTCCCAGAGTTTTTTCCATTGTGGGGAATCGAACTGAGCCCTGAATTCCATTGAAACGGCTCTGAGAATCAGGGTCAGAACCAGCAAGGTAAATGCGAGATAAAATCCGCTGAATACCTGAGCGTATACGATTGGAAAGGCTGCAAAAAGGGCACCACCACCTGTTAAAAGCCAGACCTCATTACCGTCCCAGACAGGGCCAATCGCTTTCAGATGAATTAAACGTGCTTTTTCACTTTTGCTGAAGAGATGGATAACACCAACTCCAAGATCAAAACCATCCAGTGCTGCATATCCCCCAATTAAGAGGGCGACAAGGAAAAACCATGTTGTATTCAGATCCATCTTAATGTCCTCCCGTGGCAGCTTTTGGTCCGGCCTGGATCATCTTGAAAAGAGTCACCATGTAGAGACCAAATAAAAGAACGTAGATCAGTGAAAAGGCTATCATCGAAAACAGCACTTCGCCACCACTTACGTTTGAAGAGAAAGCATCCGCAGTTTTCATTACGCGATAGACAATCCAGGGTTGTCTGCCGACTTCGGCAAGAATCCACCCAAATTCAATCGCAATAAGCGGTAATGGAACTGCCCAGGGAAGTATTTTCAGGTACCACTTTGAATCATATAGTTTGTTGCGCACCATCAGGAAAACACCGATAGCTGTTATAAGGATAAACACACCACCGAGAGTGATCATGATATGGAAAGATGCAAACGTTAGAGCGAAGGGAGGCAATGGCCAACCTTCCTCTTCCAACTCCTTCATCCCTTTTACATATGTCTCCGGATCGCCACTGATCAACCAGCTCAAAAGACCTGGCACTGCGACCTGCAGTTTAATGTCCTGAGGATTTTCTGTAGGAATACCGAAAGCCGTAAGGGGGGCATTTGTGGTGCCCTCATAAATGCCTTCCATCGTGGCAAGTTTTTCAGGTTGGGTTGCAGCAACTTGTACTGCGTGACCATGCCCGGATGGAGACGCTGCCCATAGCGTTGCGATAAGACCGGCGATTAATCCAAGCTTCAACGTTCGTTTGCCAACTTCAACGTCTTTTTTCTTGAGTAATAGATAGGCAGAAACACCGATCACCATAAATGCGCCGGCGACCATACAGGCTGTCATCGTATGATGGAAACGGTACAGCATGGACGGGTTAAATACTGCTTCAAAGAAGCTGGTTAATTCAGCACGACCATTTTGTAAGACGAATCCGGTTGGAGTCTGTTGCCACGAATTGGCAACGAGGATCCAGAAAGCAGAAACGGTTGCTCCAAAAGCAACCATAAAAATACTGAACCAATGGATACCCTTTGATACCTTGTTGCGGCCAAAGAGATATAGACCCAGGAATGTTGATTCGAGGAAAAAGGCGAAAACGCCTTCTGCGGCTAGTGGAGCGCCAAAAATATCTCCTACAAACTTTGAATATTCAGCCCAGTTAGTACCGAACTGAAATTCCATAACAATGCCCGTAGCCACACCGACAGCAAAGGTCAGGGCAAGAATACGGGCAAAAAACTTTCCGGCCTGCTGCCATACGTCACTATTCTTTTTCCATCCTATCCACTCCATGATAACCAGTAGCCATGCAAGGCCAATGCTGATTGGTGGAAAAAGGAAATGAAAACCTATAGTAATGGCAAACTGCAGCCGCGATAACAATAACACGTCAAGACTCATCGGTTCCCCCCAAGGTACCGTTAAGTAAATAAATCAATGTATAGCCAATTTTTTACGAGCTAACCCAAGGCAACATCAAGCGACATCATTATCGCAAACCCAACAAGGGCCCCGATTGTTGCCGCGTCGTTATTGTGATGTCTTTGTGATTCTGGAATTAATTCCTCAACGACAACAAAAATCATTGCACCAGCAGCAAAAGCCAGTCCATAGGGTAATAACTTACCCATTGATAAAACCAACCAGGCACCCATTACACCGGCGATCGGCTCAACAACGCCACTTGCCTGGCCATACATGAAAGCTTTTCTTCTTTTCATGCCTTCTCGGCGAAGAGGCATGGAAACCGCCAATCCCTCAGGAAAGTTCTGAAGTCCGATACCTATCGCAAGAGTTGCACCACCCATAATCAATGCATGAGCGTGGGCCGGGTCTACTGCGTGAGCAACAGCACCAAAAGCTACACCAACAGCCATACCCTCGGGAATGTTGTGTAGTGTTACGGCCAATACTAGTAACACACTTCTTTGCCATGAAGTCTTTATGCCTTCAGCTTGGGAAGTATCTAAACCTTTATGAAGGTGCGGCAATGTTTTATCAATGGCATAAAGGACACCACCGCCAAGCAGGAAACCTACTACGGCGGGTCTCCAGTCGCCTCCGGACATATCAATGGCTGGTGCCAATAGAGACCAGAAGCTGGCCGCTATCATAACACCGGCAGCCATTCCAAGCATACCATCCATTAGTTTTTGGTTTACTGTCCTGACAAAGAAGACAGGAAACGCGCCCGCAGCAGTCATGAACCATGTAAATAACGTTGCAATTAACGCCATTGTGATGGGTTTGAACTGCGAGAAAAAATCATACAAAAAATTTTCCATTTTATTGCCTTAATAGAAGGACGCTTATTCCTTAAACTCCTTCTTCTTGTCTACGAGGTACTTTATGTGTCCATACTCTTCCTGAATAATATTCTGAACGTCTTCTTTTCCAAAATCGTCTGGAACCATATTCAGGAGGGCAGAGAAAAAGACGATAGCATCTTTCTCACGTTGGACAGCTCTTTTAATAATTGCAAAAACATCGTTTGGAATATTCTGTAACTCTTCCTCAATGGCTTGCGCTTCAAAAACCTTTTCATCTGCGATGGCCTGAAGATAACTGGAGGATGCCAGATCGGGATCAAAAACCGGGAAAAGGTCCCTGTTAGCCGCAAATTTGTCGCGCATGGATCCGAAAAGTCGCTCGTGCTCGCTTTCCCAATCAGCCAGTTCTTGAAAAAGAGATTTTGCTGCAGGTAGCTCGACAACCTCTGAGGCCTTGAGATAATACCTGCGACCATTCTGCTCAATTTTGACAGCCATCTCTAGGATTTCATCAGCATTGTAAGTAACAGACATTGTTAGTCTCTCCAAATAAAATTAAAACAGCTCCCCCGATTAAATCGGGGAAGCAAAATAATGACCTAAGGCTTACCAGTTTTCTGCGAGCATCTCAAAGTGAGCTTGCGGGTGTGCGCATGCTGGGCAAGCGCCCGGAGCTTCTTCACCTTCATGGGTATAGCCACAATTGCGACAGCGCCAGGTAGTCTTTTCAGCTTTTTTGAAAACGGTACCATTTTCGACGTTCTTCAGGAGACCGAGATAACGTTCTTCGTGATGTTTTTCAGCAACACAAACGGCTTCAAAAACCAGGGCAATGGCAGGGAATCCCTCTTCACGAGCGATTTTCGCGAACTCCGGGTACATATCTGTCCACTCTTCGTGTTCGCCCATAGCCGCGGCTTTCAGGTTTTCAGCAGTTGTTCCAATAACACCGGCAGGGAAGGTTGCGGTTACTTCAAGGTCACCACCTTCAAGAAACTTGAAAAATCTTTTGGCGTGTTCTTTTTCCTGGTTAGCAGTTTCTTCAAAAATCTGGGAAATCTGGACGAAACCTTCTTTTTTAGCAGCACTGGCGTAGTAGGTATAACGGTTACGTGCCTGTGATTCTCCAGCAAAGGCGCAGAGAAGATTTTTTTCCGTTTTTGTTCCCTTCAAACTCATTGTGTCCCCCTTGTTGACAGAATAGTCGAAAAAAGGTCTGGTACCAGAAAGGCACCAGACCTGAAGTTGTATTTATGCTTTCCAGAGACCGTGAAGATTACAAAATTCACGGGCGGATACTTCGGTTGCTTCAACGTAGAAACGGGCTACAGGTTTGTCACCTGGATTCAAATACTGGCGATAGGATTTGCCATCTGCGATCAACTCAATCCATTCTATCCAGTGTTCGTCGAGCATCGGATGCTCAACAGAACCAACGGAAACCTCAAAGCCACCGTCAATTTTTGTAATCACAGGTACGTGTTTCTCTGTGGCTGCATCCTTGGTGTTTTCTTCCTGGAGTGTCATCGGCTGATTACAGCAAACAAGCTGGCCGACTGACTCATGAATCACCTGGGTCATATTACCACATACGTCACACTTATAAACCTGATTTAGTTTTGTAGCCATTGTTTTCCCCTTTAGAAATACGTTTAATATATCCCCTGATTAAATAAGATGGTCAACCGGCCCAACAGAAGCTGAGCCGGTCAGGGGGACGACCATCTTAATCTTCTGCGTGTTTTGCCAGATAATCAGCAACGCCATTCGCTGTTGGTTTCATGGCTTCGTCGCCTTCAACCCAGTTGGCAGGACAAACTTCGCCGTGTTCCTCGGTGAATTGAAGCGCATCGACCATTCGAATGGCCTCGTCAATGTTGCGACCGAGCGACAGATCGTTAATCACTGAATGTCGAACGATACCATCTTTATCAATCAAGAATGTTCCGCGCAGGGCTACCGCATCATTAACAAGAACGCCGTAATCACGAGCGATATTCTTGTTCAGGTCCGCAACCATCGGGAACTGTACATTTCCAATGCCACCTTCTTCAACCGGAGTACTTTTCCATGCAAAGTGTGTGTATTCTGAATCAACAGACACACTGATAACTTCTACTCCGCGTGACTTGAATTCTTTCAACTTCTTATTGAAAGCAATGATTTCTGATGGGCAGACAAATGTGAAGTCCAATGGATAAAAGAAAAGGACGACATATTTTCCACGATAATCAGAGAGCTTCAGCTCTGCAAACTGATTGTCAGGCATTACTGCCTGCGCGGTGAAATCAGGTGCTTCTTTTGTAACTAACGACATTTTATTCTCTCAATTCTTTCTGTTTTGTTGCTGAGTAGTCAGCGTTATTTATGTTTATTCTTCTGCAGGAGGAGCAGTTCTTCCGCCTAACTCCTGATCCATCATAAAGACTGCGACAGGGCTGTCTTTTACAAACTTCAACTTATCAATAATTGCTTTAACATTTGCTTCTTCTTCAACCTGCTCATCAACAAACCACTGCAGGAATGAATTTGTGGCATGGTCGCTTTCCTCTATTGCAAGGTCCACGAGTTTGTTGATTCTGTCTGTCACTTTTCTTTCATGTTCCAGTGAATCTTCAAATGCGTCTAGCGGACTCTTCCATTCGGTTTTAAGCGTATTGATGTCTTTGAGAATTACACGACCGTCGCGCTCATTAATGAAGTCAAAAAACTTCTGAGCGTGGGCTCTTTCTTCTTCAGTCTGGATTGTCATCCAATTCGCCATACCTTCAAGACTTTCAGACTCAAAATAGGCGATCATGGACATATAGAGATAAGATGAAATCAATTCAAAGTTCAGTTGATCGTTTAATGCGTCCTGCATTTTTTCGCTTAACACGGTATACTCCTAAATTTCTATTGTTCTAACATCTGGTGTTTTTTCTGGCAGTCAGGGCAGACACCGAGGAATTCAAAATTGAACCCAACAATGGTAAAGCCACCCAACTCTTTGAACTGTTGCTTGATAGGATGATCGCTAAACTCGTGTACATCTCCCACTTTGTCACAATGGACACAGCGGACATGGTTGTGGAAATCAACATTTCCATCGAATCGAGTCGAACTTCCGTTTTCAAGTTTACGGATAGTACCCATTTCTGCTAACTGCTCAAGGTTCCTGTAGACAGTGCCGAGGCTGACGTTAGGCAACTTCTCGCGCACAATCTCGTAAAGCTCGGCAGCAGTTGGATGGGTGTAGAGCTTTTTAAGCTCATTTTCAATGATTTCCCGCTGACGGGATCTTCTCTGAGGCTTTTGAACATTCATAATAAACTCACTTAAATAGTAATAGTTACTATTATAGATATATTTTCAAGATAAATCAAGTTTCCGCTGGCACTTCAGAGCCTCAGATAAATAGTTGAGTGTGTTGACTCTAGAACGGAGAAAAACCTCCCGCTGACCAATAATCCTCTTTCAAGTACTCTTGCTGACGTGAGAGAAGTTCGTAGTGGCCCGACTCCCATTCAACAAGTTCCATGAAAAATCCCTTAATGTCAGGGTCTTTTGCAATTTCTGCTTGGTCACGATAATGTTTTATAGCGTTTAATTCGAGCTGAATGCCTATGGATAATGCACTCATTTCCATATGGGCATCCTTGATCCTGGACTTGAGGCCGGTGGAGAAGATGGGGCTTTCTCCATCAAACTCTTTGCGTTTAGGAAGTTTTACACCCGAATTTGGAACACCATCTTTCAGGATGGACTCGTACTGAGTCCGAAGGTATTTAATATGATCGCCCTCTTCACGGGCGAGCATCTGGAAGACCTCTTTACCTTTTTCGTCGCTGGTATTATCAGCGGCTAACATGTAAAAATTGTAGCCATCACCCTCTGCTGTGATTGCCTCTTTCAATCCTTTTAAAATCTTTTCATGCGTATCCATAACTCTCACCGCTAAAAGGATTAACCCATTTCCATATTAAACTCTTCCATACCAAAGAAGAATCCATCACCATTCACTGCATCAAGTTCAGCCTGAACAATTGCGACATGTCCTTCTTCAATCTCCATAAACTGGGCAAACATCTTCTGGACGTTTCCATCCATTTGACCAGCTACACTTTTGTAAAATTCGTAGGTCTGTGTTTCAACTTCGATCGCCTTCATAAGGAGTTTGATCTCGGTGTCAGTAACCTTACTCTCCAGGGAACCCTTCAAACTGCCAGCCTTGGCTTCAAGCTGTTTACGGCTTGGAACGAATCGGTCCACTTTTTCTGGATTTATATCGCCACTTTCAGCTAATTCCTTCTGACGATAGAGGAGATAATCGAGATGGCCCTGTTCTTCTTTAGCAAGAACCCGGAAAACACGCTTTCCAGTTTCATCATTCGATTCTTCTACTGCACTGAGGTAAACGTCGCGGACTTTTGTCTCAAATGCGATTGCTGTCTTCAAAGCTTCTTCTGCTGTCATCGGTTTAGCGCCCCCTGTTGGCACGGTCATTTTTGACCGCCGAAATAGTTCTACTGTGTTGTTTCTATAGTATGAAACAACACAGTAGAAAATGCAATAGGTTATTGCTTATGCGTAAGGATATAGGTCTCTTTTGAACTTCTCTAGAGCTTCAAGCATTTCATCATGTTTCTCTTCATCTTTGAGGAGATAATTAATCAGGTAGTGCTGGGGCGAAAGGTGCTTCATTCCTTTAATTGCCTCAAGACCTTCCTTGGCGAATTCGATTGTTTTCTTTTCAATTTCAATGTGTTCTTTAATAAGGTCCCACACTTCAGCCACATCTTCAGGTTGAAGACTTACTGGACTTTTTTCCATACTGTCAACAATCATTTGCTGAACACGATGGTGGTGCTGTGAATCTTGCTGAATGGTCTCCGCAACGAGACGGATGAGCGGATTGTTTGTTTTCGCAATAATTTTGCCTGTGGAAACAACAGCGGCATTTTCAATTTTTTGCCACTTCTTCATGTTTTCAACTAGCTGTTCCTGACGCTCTTTCGAACTCATTTCTTTTCCCCTGTTTTTAAGTAGTTGTTAGTAGTAATAATTACTGTTACTAGTATAACCCAATGTTTTTTGACTGTCAAGAGCAATGTCTCTTAGAGAGTCTATGTAAAGTCGCGATGGTTGCAGTAGAGAAATCGTTGAGGTTCTTCTGATTAAAAAATGGTAAGAAAGGAGGGCTGGCTCTTCAAGTGAAAAGATTAAAATAAAAAATGCGCCGGAGCTAACGGCGCATTATAAAAGAGTATAGAAACAAGGTGTTGGGTTACTCGGACACCTTTTTTATCTGTTGGGCGACTTCAACGCCAAGCTCAAACCCAGCCAAAAGAGCATCTGCTCCAGGTACGTAGTTACTGGTTAGCTTGGTCTCCACCAACTCTATTTTCATACGGGTTAACCATTCCTCAAGCTTGCCGGTTGATTTATCACTCCAGCCATAGGACCCGAAAACAGCACCGTTTGGTGTTCCAGGGTTGAGGCCTTCCAGATAGGCTAAGGCATCTGCTACTGTGGGGAAGAGGTTTGCGTTCAGTGTAGGTGATCCAACGATTAACGCGGATGCATCCAGCACCTCAAGAGCAACTTCGCTTCTGTCATTTTGCTGCAAAGGCATCAGTTTGTATTGAATACCTTCAGACATCAGGCCTTCAGCTATCGCACGGGCAATTTTGGCAGTACTACCCCACATAGTATCGTAAAGAATCACTGCTTTTTCTTTTAGTTCGCGACTTGACCATTTCCCGTACCAGTCAAGCACATCTTTTTTATGGCTACGCCAGATGGGACCATGGTCAGGAGCAATCAATTCCAGCTCGCCCAACTTATCCAGACTCTTTGGAAGTTTATTGACAAGTTTGCTGGTCGGAAGCAGGATGTTGGCATAATACTTTGCTGTTTCTTCTTCCAGAATGCCGAAGTTCAGCTCATCGTCAAAACGTTCGCTACTTGCAAGGTGCATACCGAAGGCATCATTGCTGAATAGAACTTTATCTTTGTCCAGGTAAGTGAACATACTATCGGGCCAGTGGACCATCGGGGTTTCAATAAATGTAAGCGACATGTTTCCGAGGTCGAGCGGCTCCTTTTTATTGATCTTTTCAACCTTGTCGCCCAGTCCAAAATGGGCATTCAGTGCCATCACACCTTTGGCAGAAGCAAAGACACGTTCGGGTTGAACAATGTCCATAACTTCAGCAAGGCAACCGCTATGATCCATTTCCGAATGATTGGAAATGATGTAGTCAATCTTTTCAGGATCAATGATAGAAGCAATCCGTCCAAGGAGTTCATCTTTAAAATGGGATTTGACCGTGTCGATCAGGGTGACTTTGTCGGCGAGAATCAGGTAAGCATTATAAGTACTTCCTCGAGGAGTCGCATATCCGTGAAAATCCCTTAACTCCCAATCAATGGCGCCAACCCAATAAACGTGTTCGCTGATCTGCCTGGCTCTAAATACACTTTCCATGGTAACAATCTCTCCCAAACATGGGTTTTACGAATTCAAAAGTTATCGCTGGGAATATAGTATAAAAAGGATGGCTTTGTGAGACTTGCGCAGAGGTGAAAATGGCTATAAACTATTTACTAGATTTTGTGCGAACATGTCTAAACTACTGAGACGAATATCACACGTGTGTCCCATATCCGCTTGACAGTAATCGCTGTCACTTTTCGCTAGAGAAGGAATTACCTCACCTTGCTTTAGTAGGTGAAGTACATCCATTTACCATATCTATAGTAGTAAATTAGAGAACAAGTCTATTCGGAGAAAAAATTGAAATTCGTCACTCGAGAAACCTGCGCTAAGTATGAAAGTTTTTTTGCTGACTTGAACCATAATATGGTAATGGTACAGCAAAAAATGACCCCCGAAATGAATGCTGATGCCCTGAAAGTGACAGGTGGATGGGCTACTTTTGACGGGATAGGTGCATTTAATACCCAAATTGTTGGATGGGGGTCATCAGCGGATGTTTCTGATTCTGAGATAGAAAAAGTGCTGGAATTCTATGAAGGAAAACCGGGAAATGTAAAAATTGAGCTCTCCATGCTTTCAGATTCAACCCTTGTTTCACGCTTAGAGGATAGGGGTTATCGTGTACGTGGGTGGGTTGTGACAGCAGGTAAGGAGTTGAGAGAGCAGGTCAACCCAAAAGAAAGTGAAGATCCTTTTGAGTTCAGATTGATTGAAGAAAAGGAAGAAAATGTTTGGGCTGAAACGATGATTCGTGGATTCGAAAACAACGAATATGGCGAAATCGATAAAGACGTTTTAAAACTAAGTCGGGTGACTTCACGTTGCGAATCTCATCTACCGTTTATCGCATTGGAAAATGGCCGTCCGGTGGGTGCAGCATTACTGTCAGTGGAGGGCGATCTGGCATATTTGGTGGGTGCGTCGACCATACCCTCGTATAGACGGAGGGGGATTCAGACCGGATTGCAGAAGGCACGGATAGCTCTCGCTATTCAAATGGGAGCAAAAACACTTCTTTTCAACGGCTTTCCCGGGACAGAATCACTTCATAATGCATATCGTCAGGGGATGACATCGTTGTACACATCGGTATTGTTATCACGTCATCCGATTGACAATCTGGCCTTTTAGTGTCAGAAAACGACCTAGATGATATCCCTACCCAACAGGGCAGGGATATGTGTTTTCCAATAGACAACCAAATAAGGATTATTGAAATAGGAAGTTTTAACTAATAATTTAATTTTTTACTTTCTCGAGAATTCCCATTAAAACCGATTCGTTAGCAACACGATCACCAGCTCTGATATTATCAAGCATCTCAAAAACATCCCGATCTTCCATAGGTAATATTAAGCCGCGACCATCATTTAAAGTATCCTTGCATCTCTTAAATATTTTGGTTTTGTTTTCAAAAGATCTTGAAAGCGATATTCCAACATTTCCTCGATAATAACCAAATCTGCCAGATAATTGGTCTATTTCAGGATTGTTTATTTCATCTCGATAGTTTTTACACTCTATTATCACAGAAATGGGATTAATTTCCTTTAAAGAGCTTAACTGTTTAAAAAAACCACCAATAGCGGAATTATCCATAAAAATATCAATCCTTTTTCTTCCTTCATGAATTTCATATTCTTTTCGAGGGCGTGTGAGAGATGGATAGAAAATAAATTCACAAATCCCAATCATTAAAGAGTGATAGTTTGAAGCATGTGTATGACCGACTATTATTTGTTTCAGTCTATCAGACAATACCCCAGAAGTATATTTTTGTTCGGCCTCGTCCATCAAAGATTCTTCAACCCTGAATTTTTTATTCAGAATGTCTTGATATTGTTTTAGTAATTCAGGATTTTCTTTCGATATATCAAATAAATAATTTTTAGTTTTAGGAAAAATTGCCTTCAATATCTTTTTAGTTACCCTTCTTTTTCCATTTTTTAAGGTTTTTACTAGCGAACTACCCTTTCTAATATGTTCAGTTTGAAGGAAGTTTAAAACAATATTGTTATAGTAATCCTGACTGTCATAAGACATGTTGTGTCTGGCTATAATCTTTGGGACCAATAGAATCTTGCTATTATTAACTATAGGCAGTTTTCTAAAAGCCGATTCCCATTGCATATCATTTGTATTCAGAATATTACTAACCGGCACATCCGAAAGGGGGATATGTAACAGTTCACATTGGGATATAGTATATTCTATAAGTTGTTGTTTTATTACATTGGTAGTTAAATCAGATATTCGATCATGACTAATACCATCAACCATCAATTCAGTCTCTTCAAGTTTACTCAAGAATCCAGTTTTTACTGCTGAAGATTCGGAAAGCGCTTTATGTAGATTTTTTGCAGTTTGCCCTCCAATGCCGGAACCCCTAGATTTGTGCTTTGAGTATCCCAAATGTGTTTCGTTTGGCTCTCTTAGGTTGGATAACAAATCCAGAGCATTTCTGTTCTTTTCATCTCTAATTAATTGAACAATCTCATTAAAAAAGTCGACAATAATAGAGTTAGCTTTCTGTGACCAAATATCTTTTCTAATACTGATGGCGTAGGGATCAATAAAAAGCTTAAGATCCCCACCATCAATTGGAATATCAACAAAATCTAATTCTTCTTGTTTCTTATTTAACTGGAAATACTCACTGAATTTCATAATAACCTCGGCTTGTAGTTATAAATATTGAAAGATTAATAATAACAGTAATGAAAATATAGTATCAAGACGGGGTTTGTTCAATAATTGACTGATATGTTTCAAATTTATTTTACTACATGAGTGAGAGGAGTGGATTGAAGTAATGTAGTAATAAGGGGAAACTTACGGTCTTTATTGGGAGAAATACCGTCAATAGTACTTCTCCCAAATAGTAAGGTGTTTCTAAAATTCGTACTTCACTCCGGTCATCTTTTCAGATTCTTCCCATAATCTGGCGGCTATTCCAAGATCATGGGATAATTTGTTAGATTCAACCAGTTTTGGGTATCCCTGCATTTCGTTAAATCCCCGTGGTCCGAAATATTCACCGCCCATTAAATTGGTTTCCGCAGCAGCCATTAGCTGGGGCAAGGTTCCCTTTTCAACACCCTGTGCCATGATATGGTTTAGCTTGGCAAAAAGTCCAGAATGTCTTTGAAGATTTGTGCTTGTATAGCCGGGGTGAGCAGCGACAACTATTGTTTTTTTATCTGCTTCTTCAAGTTTCCGTTGCAATTCATAGGTGAAAAAGAGGTTCGAGATTTTACTCAGACCATAGGCTTCCCAGGGAGCATATTTTTTCTCGCTATTCAAATTATTAAAATCAACCTTGCCAAATTTATGCGCCATACTGCTGACGTTCACAATACGGCCGCCATCTGTATTTTCTATCAGATCGAGAAGTTGACCTGTTAGAGCGAAATGCCCAAGATGATTGGTTCCGAATTGCATTTCGAAACCGTCGGCAGTTTTTTGACGTGTGGGTAATGCCATCACTCCTGCGTTATTAATCAGAAGATGAAGCTCTTTATACTTAGCTCTGAATGTCTCAACAAATTTCTTGATGGATTCGAGGCTGGCAAGGTCCAATAACATCAGGGATATTTGAGCGTTGGGAATGGTTGCATTCAGTTCAGCGATTGCTGTCTTTGCCTTTTCTTCGCTACGTGCCGCCATAATAACCGTGGCGCCCTTTTTTGCCAGTTGACGAACTGTCTCAAGCCCAAGACCGCTATTGCCACCGGTGACGATGACGATTTTTCCGGACATATCAGGAATATTGGAAGTTGTCCATTTTTGCTTACTCATTACTTAACTCCTTTGACTGGTTTTCTGCGACTAATCCATACAGAAAGGTTTTTATCGCCTGTGGAAAATGAATTTCAAATGAAAGACACGATTGTTGCATTTGAGGATGCTCGTATACTTTCTGGATTACCTCGGAGGGGTGGCTAAGTGGCCATAGGCCGGCAATCAGCATGTGAACCATACTGAAAAAACGACCTAGCTGTTCAATAGAGAGTTCAGGAAGAACTGCTGAAAGATACTCGATCAGTGTCAACGAATAGCCTGTAACCCGAAGTTTAAAATCTAATGCTACTTCGTAAGAAATGTTTTTCTCAAGTACAGTGCCTAAAATACCCATAAGCGTAGCAAGACGGTTGTGATCCAGAATTGATTTTGTCAGGATTGGGACTATCTCGTCAATTGTTATTGGTGTCGAACCTAATTTTACACGGATGTCCTCACCCCATTCCACCAAATCCTCGTAGAACAATTCAAGAAAAATGTTTTCCTTGCTGTCGAAGTAACGGTAGAGGTTGGCTTTTGCCTGACCAGCTTCACGCGCTATTCCATTGAAACTGACGGCGTCATATTCGCCATTTTCAAACAGCTTCGCCGCGGCATCCAGGATTTCCTGCCGTCTTTCTTCTTTCTGCTCGGGTTGACGTGCCCTTTGCCAACTCATAATGTCTCCGTTTAGTGACCGGCGGTCATATAATAAATAACCGCTGGTCACTTGTCAAGAGGTGAAACGCTTTCGGCTCCATAGAGACAGAAGACCCAATTCTAATTACTCGAATTGGGTCTTAGTAAAAAATGAAGTTTTAGCTTGATATATGTTAAAGATCCCCGTGTTCTGTGCGACGGATAATCTCGTTTTGCAGGTCTTCGCCCAAGTCTACAAAGTAGTCGCTGTAACCTGCCACACGGACAATCAGGTCCCTGTATTTCCAAGGTTCCATCTGGGCAAGACGCAGAGTGTCGGCATCTATAACGTTGAACTGGATATGATGTCCGTCCATACGGAAATAAGTCCGAACAAGTTTACCAACTTTGCTAAGACCATCTTCGCTGTCCATAATCTTCGGGCTGAACTTCTGATTGAGGAGTGTTCCACCCGTACGGAGATGATCGATCTTTGCCGCTGACTTGATCACTGCCGTTGGTCCACTGCGATCCGCACCCTGAACAGGGCTTACACCTTCCGCTATAGGTTCGCTTGCCTTTCGACCATCAGGAGTCGCCCCAAGGACACTGCCAAAATAGACATGGGACGTTGTGGGCAGGAGGTTGATTCGGAATTTCCCACCCTTCGTTGTCGGACGACCGTCCACAGCGTTAAAGTAGATTTCGAACACGCGACGCATGATATCGTCTGCCCGATCATCATCGTTACCGTAACGAGGTGTGTCATCCATAAACATCTTCTGTATATCGCCATGTCCCTCGAAATTGTCGGCAAGGACATTCATCAGGTCTGACATTGATAGGCTATTTTTATCGAAGACATGAGTCTTGATTGAGGATAGGCTGTCGGTGATACTACCCAGACCAACACCTTGCACATAAGAGGTGTTATAGCGAGCACCGCCGGCGTTATAATCTTTGCCGCTATTTATACAATCGTCAATCAGTATTGACAGGAAGGGGGAAGGCATCTGGGTTGCCCAAAGCCTTTCAATCACACGGTTGCCCTTAATCTTTATATCAATAAAATGGTTGAGCTGTTTTTCGTATGCAAACATCAATTCGTTAAAATTTTCCAACGAGGTCGGGTCGCCCGTTTCAATCCCGATGGTCTTAGCCGTGCGTGGATCGTATCCGTTGTTAAGGGTGATCTCAAGAACTTTTGTCAGGTTGAAATATCCGGTTAATGTATAGCTTTCCTTCCCAAAAGCACCGGTTTCAACACACCCACTGGCCCCTCCGTTACGAGCGTCAACAATGTCTTTCCCGTGACGGACCATTTCCTGTATAATTGTGTCGGTATTGAAGATTGACGGTTGGCCGTAGCCGGTTTTGATAATACGAAGAGCTCTTTTCAGGAATCTGTCGGGATTCTTTTTGCTAAGTTGGACCATACTGCTGGGTTGAAGGAGACGCATTTCTTCAATGGTATCCAGCAACATATATGACATCTCGTTGACAGCATTATCGCCATTTTCATCCAGTCCGCCCATATTGATCAGGCAGAAATCGGTGTAGGTATTACTCTCCAGGGCCGTGACACCAACCTTTGGCGGAGCCGGCTGATTATTGAACTTGATCCAGAACGCTTGAAGTAGTTCTCGAGCACCCTCTTCAGTCAATTCTCCTGACTCAATTCCCTTTTTGTAAAAAGGCATCAGGTGACGGTCCAACCGTCCCGGATTAAACGCATCCCAGGTATTCAGTTCAGTAATCACACCCAAATGGACAAACCAGTAGTACTGGAGTGCTTCGTGGAAACTCTCTGGTTTATTCGCAGGTACTTTCCTGCAAATCCTCTCTATTTCGAGTAATTCCGCTTTACGTTCAGGTTTTGCTTCAATCTCTGCAAGACGGGCGACTTCATCTGCGTGACGGTTCGCATAACCGATCAGTGCTTCAGCGGAAATCCGCATCGCTCTCAACTCTTCCTTTTTGTCAAACGCTTCTGTATCATTTTCGTAATCAAGGGAAGAGATGGATTCGTCTATATTTGCGATAAAATCAAGAAAGCCATTTTTATAGATTTTGTCATCAAGAACAGTATGTCCGGGAGCACGTTGCTCCATAAATTCAGTAAAAATCCCTGCTTTATAGGCATCACGCCATGTTTCATCAACGGAATCCATTATTCTATGGCGAAGCGCACGTTTCTCCCAAAACGGGAGAATGTGGTCTTCCTGAATATCCATCGTTTTACTATCACTCTTGAAGGATACTTTTTCTCTATCGTTGAGGATTAGTAAATCTTGACGGGTGTGGGCGCAGACTTCAGGATATGTTGGTGTTGCTTTTGGAGACGGACCCCGTTCCCCGACAATTAATTCTTCATCGCCTATCCAGATGTTTTTATGATCCAGGATATAGCGGAACGCGAGGGCACGTTGAACGGGAAGTGATACACCAATGGAATCACTGCTTTGCATGAATTTGGTTATTAGTTCGGCACGTTCAAGTGAAACTGTGGGGATGGCATCCAGACTGGCCTGCCGAAGTCGTTTTATCCTGTCGTTCATCTTAGTCCCTGTAGTAGGCATTAATTCCAAGGTCTTTAAAGAAGTCTGCTATTCGTTTTAACTCATCTTTAGTTTGCTCATGTTGAGTAGGTAATTCAAGGCTTTTTCCCATCCGGGCGTACTTGCTGGAGGCAAAGAGGTTGTAAGGTAGCAGATCAAGAGGGTGCGAATGAGGTAGATTATTCAGAAAATCAGCGACTTCATTTAGATTTGAATCCGTATCGGTGATACCGCCAATTAACGCAAGGCGAATTCGTAGATTTGCCCCGACAAAGGACAAGGATTTCAGGTTTTCGAGAATGATAGAATTTGAAACACCCGTATGTTGGCGGTGAAGATCCGCGTCCATAAGCTTGAGATCATAGAGGTAGAGGTTCGTGAGTGGTACTGTCTTTTCAAGTGTACTCCATGATGTCAGCCCGCTCGTGTCAATGATGGTATGAAGTTCTTCTTTTTTGCATTCAGAAAGTAAGTCAACAAGGAATTCTGGCTGCATAAAGGGTTCACCACCGGAAAAAGTCACTCCCCCGTCTGATTCTTCATAAAAAAGCTGGTCTCTCAGGATTTCACTCATCACTTCGGAGACTGACATCTCCTTGTGTTTAGAATGGTTATCCACACTGCATTCGGGATTATGGCACCACGAGCAATCAAGGGGACAACCGGAAAAGAATACCGTGGTTCGGATTCCCGGCCCATCCTGAATCGCATACTTCTTAATGTCGAATATCCGGCCCATAATTCACTTTCGGTTAGTTCAAGAACATAAGATAAGTCACAAGAATGACAATAGCTCCAGAGGCATCCTCTATTTTCAAACTGAACCGAGATTCCTTTTGACTGATTGTTTTAATAGTTATATTAATTATTAGGATAATCATAGTATAATAGAATAAAGAGCCATGAAAATTTATCGCCTATTTATCGTTTTCGCCTTTTTAATATTTCTGGCGGCTGAAGTTTTTCTCTTCGATTTCACAGTAGAGGATTCCTTCAGCACCTACCGTTATGTCCAGAGTCTTGCTTTCAGCGATAATGTTCTATTTACTCTTTATAATGGTAGTCCACATGCCTCAAATCCGGTTTGGACATCGTTGCTGATGCCCTTTGTGTGGTTGAATGTTCCCCTGATAGTTGTAGCGAAATCGATGGGAATTATTTCAACCTTGATTTTATCACTCTTTTTCTATCTCTTGGCGAAACGTTATATCACTAAAAATACATGGCAACTTGCGTCGATGCTGACCTTGTATTTACTGACAAACATGTCCATTCTTTTCTATTCCGTTTCTGGTAGAGATACTCTCTTATTTGCTGCGTTGATAATGGTGTTTTTATGGTTGATCGAGGAGAAACACTGGGTTTTAGCGGACATTATCCTCTGCCTTATTTTTATTACTCGGCCGGAGGGGATGTTTTTAATCCTGCCTTACTCAATAGCGCTATTCAGGGACAAAAGAGTCTCAAAAATCACATTTGCCATTCTTATTCCCGTTTTGCTTTTCGGAGGGTTCCTGCTCTATAAATGGAACTTTGTTGAGAATCTCTTCCCCGAAGGACTCACTACAATAATTCTTGGTAATGCTGGTCCGCTAAATTTGTTGATTAATAACACGATGACCTTCATTCCTGAAATTTCCTTCTGGTCCCTGACAATCCTTGGATTGGGAAGTATGGCAGTTTTTGCTCTTACCGGAATTGTAAAAACCTGGAATAAAAATCTACCGCTCTTGTTTACGGTGTTGATATTGTTCTTCCAAATCTGGTTCCGTGGTAGTGAAAGTTTGGCCTTTAACCAGACCTTTGTTCCAGTGCTGGCCCCGGTGTTGCTGTTCGCGGCGGTTGGCCTTGATGGTCTTTTTAAACAGATCGAGGTCGCAAAAACACGGAAGTGGATTTTTCTTGCGACGGTTCTTGTATTTCTCGGGATGAACGTTACCTATACGAGTTTCTGTACCTATCATCTCTATAACAAAGATCTTTTCAAACCGGAAATGACATCAACCATTCACCGTGAAATCGGAACCTTCTTTAAGGAATACGCAAATTCATGGGATGTTGTCGTGACCACAGATGCAGGAGCGGTGAATTACTATTCCGGATTAAAAACGGTGGATCCCAACGAACTAATGCAACGGGACAGTCAGGACCGGAAACCTAAAAACTTTACACAACGGGACGCTCGCGATGTCTTTAAGTCCGACCCTCGTTTCATTCTGGTGAGTGTGGACGAAGCGAACAGCAGTGATATGATGGACGAAAGCAGCAAGTCGATTTATAATGAAATAGTGAAGTACGGCAGTTATTCCCTCCTGAAAGAGTTTGATCACCCCAGTAAAAAGAAATGGCTCCTCTACGAACAAGCCCTAATGGTCGCCACCAAGTAAAATCAACATAGGTGGGGGATCCGACATGACTAATGCGCCAGTCCACCAAAGCTTTAGCGACGGTGGAAAGCCGAGCACTCGGGTTTCAATGTCGTAGGTCGGGGTCACCGAACCCGACTCTTTAAAAAGTTTTGTGACGGTGGGTCACTCGGGCTTCAAGTGGATAAAGGGTCTCAGTCCTAAAAGTTAAAACAACCAAGATATCTCTGGATCCTGAATCGAGTTCAGGATGACAAGACATATGATTGGGTGGCCCGACATGGCTTAGGCGCCTGTCCACCAAAGCTCTAGCGAAGGTGGAAAGCCGAGCAGGTCGGGTTTCTATGTGTTAGATGCCCCCTCTTGAAGACTTGTCACGTGTAGCCCGGGAGCTGCCTGCCCGCCATAGCTTTAGCGAAGACTGGACCGCATCCCGGGAAAACTTAAACGAAATAGTCAACCATGTAACCATTTGCAAAAAACTCAGTCCTATGAGTGAGCTGGAGAGCTTTACCCGGGTTAAACATGTTTAAAAACTATTTCCTCGTGGCGTTTCGTAACCTGAAACGGCAAAAGGGGTACTCTCTGCTCAATATCTTCGGGCTCGCAATAGGAATGACCGCTTGTATCCTGATCCTGATGTACGTCCGCTACGAACTCTCCTACGACAAATTCCACAATGACCTCGATAGGGTTCATCGTGTAGTCATCAATTTCATACGCTCGGATGGATCAAAACAGATTGGATTTGCAAGTGTTGCCCCACCTTATGGTAAACACATGCGAGATCATTTTCCCGAGATTGAATCCGTAGCAAGGTTCCTTGACGCAGACGATATTCTCTTGAAACACGGTGAAAAGAATTACGTGGAAGACGACTTCTTTTTTACTGAAGCGGAAATCCTCAATGTATTGACCATACCGTTGGTGAAGGGTGATCTGCAAACCGCTCTTGATAATCCGCAGGACATGGTTATTTCCCAATCAATGGCGAAAAAGATATTCGGAGATGAAGACCCAATTGGAAAAGAGCTGGCTGTTGAGGGGCTGTACCCATATATCATCTCAGCAGTTATGGAAGATTTGCCATCCAATTCCCACATCCATTTTAACTTCTTTATCCAGCTTCAAGAACTTCGGACGATTGTCGGTGAGGATTATTACAGCAACGTCATTTATAATGACAATTTCGGGAATAATCTACTTGGTACGTATATCAAGCTCTATCCAGGAGTTGATGCTGTCGCCTTTGATCTGAAGATCAGACGGTTTATTGATGAGTTAATAGAGGGTTGGACGGATGACGAAGGCAACTCCCACCTCGCTAGCGATAGACGGCAACTAGCTCTCCAAAATGTCGGCGATATTCATTTGACATCGAAACAGAATAAAGAATATGAACCCGTTGGCGACATCCGTTACATCAAACTTTTTGCACTTATCGCAGCGTTTATCCTTCTGATTGCATGTATCAACTTCATGAATCTCGCCACCGCTCGTTCAGCGAATAGAGCACGTGAAGTTGGCCTCAGGAAAGTGATAGGTGCAAATAGGGGAATGTTGCTATATCAATTCCTCAGTGAATCGTTAATCATCAGCACTATCGCATTATTGTTGGCGATTCTCCTTACCCAACTTACAACACCGATTTTCGCCAACTTTGTAGGAAAAGATCTAAGCTTCAATCTCTTCCAAAACGGTTTCTTGATCGCATTTATGATATCAATTCTATTTTTGGTGGGAATTGTAGCAGGTGCCTATCCAGCGTTTTACCTGAGCTCTTTCCGTCCGAGTCATATCTTGCGTGGTGAACTCACGAAAGGCAAAAAAGGTGCAGCATTACGTAAAGTACTCGTCGTATTTCAGTTTATAATCTCAGCATCACTCATCGTATGTGTCAGTGTAGTCTTCAGTCAGATAAACTATATGAGTCATAAGGACCTGGGATTTGACAAAGAGAATATGCTCATCATTCAAACGGATAATGTGATAAAAAATAATTGGCCGGTAGTGAAAAAGGAGATGTTGAAAATTCCTGGCGTTTTAAATGCGACAGCGTCCAAACGGATTCCATCCGGTCAGTTAAACGATTGGTGGGGCTGGAGTGCAGAAGTCAATGGTGAAACAATCTCCAATCAGTTCCGTCTACCAAACCATCGTGTTGACTATAATTTCTTCGAAACATATGGAATGGATGTTGTTGCAGGTCGGGCTTTTCGAGAAGATATTGCAACCGATGATGAATCCGCAGTTATGCTAAGTGAAATGGCAGTGCAAAAAATCGGTTGGGCTAGCCCACAAGAGGCTGTCGGAAGCTCATTTTCAATTGGTAACACCAAATGTACGGTCATCGGCATAGCAAACGATATCCACTTTGAATCACTCAGAAACGAAAAATTGCCTTTGGTTTACTACGTCAGTTTAGCAAATGCAAATCAGCTTGCTTTGAGGTTAGCACCGGGAGATATCCCTGAAACAATCAGCCGGGTAAAAACAGTTTGGGATGATTTCCATGAAGGCGGTAGTGCAGACATGAGTTACTCCTTCCTTGACGATAAACTCGCAAACAACTACGAGAACGACACAAAATTGCTAACCCTGTTCGGCATGTTCAGTGGCTTGGCAATTCTGATCTCATGCCTGGGCCTCATTGGACTATCTGCATTTACAGCGGAGAAACGAACCCGTGAAATTGGTATTCGAAAAGTATTGGGGGCAACTGTAAGTAATATCCTTACGTTGCTGGGTAGCGAATTTACAAAGATGGTCGTTTTGGGTTCGCTGATAGCATTACCAATAGCATGGTACGCTATGAAACTCTGGCTGGAGAGTTTCGCCTACCGGATTAATATGAATGTTGGTCATTTCCTTCTGGCGGTAGGTATAACCTTGGCCATAGCAGTTGTAACAGTAATAACCCAAACCCTGAGAGCTGCATCAATGAATCCAACGGATGCGTTAAAACGTGAGTAATGGACGAGAAAAATCATAGATAGTAATTGTAAAGCGGCTTTAGGTCGCTTTACCTTTTTGTATCGTAAAAGGGTTTTAGAGGTTGAGGAAGATATGCGGAAATATGTGATTGTTCTTTGTCTAATTCTTTTGGGATTACCTGTTATTTCATCTGCACAGGACGGAATCTATCTGCAACAGCCGGAGCTTATGATAGGTTATGTGGATAGTTGTGCCCAGTTCTGGATGAACGCGTGGGATCTGACCTACGGTGGCTTCTATACTGAAGTGAATCGTTCCGCCAACGAGGTTTTTGGCAATAAAAACATGCTCACCCAGTCCCGTAACGCATATGGTATGGTTCGAGCCTACCAGATGACAGGTGATACGACTTACCTCAACCTCGCCCATGATGCCATCCAGTGGATGGTCCTACACGCATGGGACAACACAAACGGTGGCTGGTACGCTGAATTAAACGCTCAAGGGCAACCGTTAAATACTACAAACAATCGTTCGGCGTTTGACGCACATTACGCTTTACTGGGTCTTGCAGCCTACGTGGAAGTTACCCGCGATACAACCATGATGTCCTACCTGATGCGTGGTTACGACGATCTGGAAAACAAGTTCTGGGATGACCGCTCTGGGTTTGAAGGCTACTACGATTACACAGCGTATAACGGAACAAGTCCTCGGAACAAAAGTTTTAATGCAACCGTGGATGCAATCACAACTCACCTGTTATTACTACAACTGATGACGGAAAATGACGCAATCTATTTGACCCGTTTGAATCAATTGGCAGATAATGTAACAACCCACCTCGGTGGGTCCATGCCCGATCAAGCGATAGGTTTTGCCGAAGAATACGATTCCGATTGGAACGTTCGCGCGAGTGAAACAATGACTATCATGGGCCATGTTCTGAAGTCATCGTGGTGTATGGGGCGAATCCACCGTCTCACAAATAATCCTGATCACCTGGAAATGGCAGAAATCCTTTTTAACGATGTGTGGGATAACGGCTACGATCACGATTTTGGCGGGCCCTACAAAGATTATAACCGCCTTACCGGCGAGATGCTGATGTGGGGAAATCCAGATACTGCCAAAGCGTGGTGGCAGATGGAACAGGGTGTGATGGCGGGGCTTGAACTACATGGCCTACTGGGCAGCACCGACCCGCTCTCAATGGGAGATGAAACCCTCGATTTTTTCATGGAACATTTTGTGGATCACACCTACGGTGATGTCTTTGAAAACCGGACCCGTTATGGTGACGAAACCTGGGGAACATGGAAAGGCAACGGCTACAAGGCAGGATACCATTCCATCGAAACCGGGTACTACAGTTACCTCTATGGTAGTCTATTTGTTAATCAGGAGATGGTGACACTTCGATATAAGTTTGATGTGATGGATGAGGCGCGTTTCTATCACCTGACACCCATTGCCATAGCCGACAATGAACTGGTAATTGAGGAAGTCTACCATAATGGCGAGCAGTACACTCTCTTTGATCCCGAAACAAGAATAATCGAATTAGCGGCAGGGGCGAGCGGTGAATTTGAAGTCACCTTCAGGCCGATTCCTGTTGGTGTGGGGAACGGCACTAAAATTTCGTTGGTGCCGAGTTCACTAACAATGGCAAAGGCCTATCCGAATCCGTTTAACGGGATCACAAACCTCGCCTTCCAGTTGAATACAAGCAGCACTGTGAAGATGAGTGTCTACAACATCAACGGTCAGCGAGTAGTGGATCTTCCAGAACAACAACTGGCTGCCGGATCGCATAGACTACCAATTTCGATGAATAGCATAGCAACGGGGACCTATTTCGTTCATTTGGCCACTCCTCACGAACAGGCTGTGGTAAGAGTTGTGATGGTGAAGTGAGAGGAGTTGTCAGGAGAACCTGAAGCCTGATTGGATGTGGCTACGTGCTAAGCGATAGCGAGTACTCGGGTTTCATGTGGATATAGGGTCTCAGTCCTAAAAGCTAAAATAAACCCGGTTTGGCGAGCAAACCGGGGCATAGGGTAGGGGTGGGGTCACCGAACATGACTCTTTGAGTGTTGTGTAGGTGGTTAGCCGCGCAGAGATGTAGCCCGGGAGCGACTAAGTCCTCCGAAGCTTTAGCGAAGGAGGATGCATCCCGGGGAAGCGAATAGCTTGTAATACAACAAAGCCCGGCAAAGTTGCCGGGCTTTTATAATGTCAATATTGCTTATCTCGGGAAGAAGAAATGATAACCGACAGTTATGGAAACTGTCCGGTTTTTCCTGAAGGCATCATCCTCTTGGACCGCTCCCTGTAGATCATCAATATCCTTCAGGATGTTTTTCAGTCCGTGATAATATCGAAGGTCGAAGTAGAGATGGTCAACATGCATTGTTGCGCCAAACGTTAATCCAAAATCGGTAAATTCAAAGAAATCTCTTAAAGCTTCATCGTCATCTGGATCGCTGCTTTTTAGATCACCAAGTTCCATTAAAACGACATAACCCAGTTCGATACCACCATAAACCGAAAAATAAGTGGGCTTGTCACTGAAGTTGAATTTTACAAGAAGAGGCATCGAATAATAGGTGATTTTCCAATCCGTGGTTTCGCTACTATCTGGTTCAATGGATGTTCCGCGGCTGTGTGTCCAGATTTCAGCACGGATGGAAACCTGTTGGTCAGCGTTAAATTCAGCGGCAAATCCAAGAGCCAGACCTGTCCGTGGTTTGAAATATTCCTGACCTTCATTAACCGCCAGATTGCTACTATCAATACCAAGTTGAACACCAAAATAACTACCGGAATTCCGAGTAGTTCCTGTATTCAACTGTTTCTTCGGGGCAGTATAAGTAGGCTGGGGTGTTGCCACAGGTTCAGGTTCGGCAACAACCTGAGTTGGCTGGGTAGTCGTCGCAAGTGGTTGAGGAGCTGCAACGGGTTTTCCGGCTAACTGTCCTGCCAGCTGAGTTAGAGTTGTTGTCATCACATCTTCGATGGGGCAATTGCAATCAATCGTTTTTGTATCAACAACCTGACCAGATAGAGAATTTACGACCTGAACAGAAACAGTAATCATATTCCCGATTTTAGAAAATGAACCGAGGAGAACTCGCTCGACTCCGGCATTACGACCCGCTTCGGCTGCTTTTTCGGGAGTGTTGATAGATGCGGGGTCAAGTCCGGTACCGTTCAGCTTTTCAAGCATAACGTTACGGTCCAACACGTTGTAAACACCTGTCGTTTGTAACTCCTGACGCAACCGTTGGGAAATGGGAACACTCAAAGCAGCATCGATACCGTATTCAACGGACAAATCTATTACCGCAAGGCCGAGCTGATGGCTTCCCTGGGCATATATAAGATTAGACGAGAATAGCAAAATGGTAAGTAGGAAAAGGAGGGACCATTTCCTCCAGCGAAGCATATCCATAACGAACCCCCTCGAATAGAATGCAATTAGAAGATTTTGATCAAACGCAAAATAACCAAAAAATGCTAATTCGTCCATTGAAGGAAAAAAGAAAAGAAAAAAGTTGTGATTGTCCGAAGGTGTAAAAAGAATGTGAACGTGGAATTGAAAAACCCGGTTTTAAAAACAGAACTGGGCAAATTAGTTGGCCCGACATGACTTAGGCGCCAGTCCACCAAAGCTTTAGATGTAGCCCCAAAGCTGCCTGCAAGAGCGTAGCTTTAGCGAAGACTGGACCGCATCCCGGGAAAACTTTAACCAAATAGTCAACTGCAAAAGCTAAAATAAACCATGTTTGCTCACTTTGTTCAGCAAACAAGGGCAGAAGAGGGTTGTTACTGGGTGGCCCGTGTGCTTAGCGAAAGCGAGCACTCGGGTTTCAAACAGACGAGGTCTATTTCGCCTTATATCGGTCAGGCTCGTTAAAGATGATAATTGCTTTGTAGCCCTTATGAACAAGAGCACCGTGTGATACCCCTGCCGGAACGAAAAATGACATCCCGGGAGTGTGAGGTGTTGTGACACCGTTCATTCGGACATCAACTTGGCCTGCGACAGGCGTTTCCCATTGTTCGCTGTGTGTGTGGTCAGGTACGTCCACAGTCTCAGTCGCAACCATAAATACCACCTGCTGTTTCCCCGTTTGCATCAACCATCCATGGATACCGTCAAACGGCAAATCAAGTTCAGGTAATTCCCTGATAAAATCCGGTATGTTAATGTCAGACATTTTCTAATCTCCTGAGTATCAATTCTGTAGAATACGATTCTGTTCGCTCTTCACAAAAAAATAGGATGGAAAAGAGTTCTTTGGGAGTCTTTTTTACCTGAGTGAAAAAAAACTACTAAAAGCAGTTTTAAACTTTTCCCTGACAAGACAGCAACACAAAACGTTAAAGGGAAATAACTATGGATATGTTCTGCTACCAGTGCTCAGAAACCTCAAAAGGTACAGGATGTACGGTGCGTGGTGTTTGTGGCAAAGATCCAGAAACATCTGCTCTGCAAGAATTATTGATTCATGCCTGCAAAGGTATTTCGCAATACGCTCACCGTGCCAGGAAGTTGGGTGCATCAGTTAACAACCTTGATGTGTTTGTCGTAGAATCACTTTTCACAACAGTAACCAACGTTAATTTTGACCCAGATGTGTTGATCGCCAGGATAAACGCGGCAATCAACTACCGTGATGTTGCCAAAAAACTCTACCTCGATGCTTGTATTAAAAATGGGGAAAATTCTGAAAAAATCACAGGTCCTGTGACATGGCAGCCCGCAGAAAATAAGGATGAATTACTTCTACAAGGTGGTCAGATTTCTGTACTAAGCCGGATCAAACAGCATAGCGCAGATGTAGCAGGATTGCAGGAATTGATCCTTTATGGAGTAAAGGGGATGGCGGCCTACGCCGATCATGCGCTTATTCTCGGTGTTGAAGATGACAACGTATATGCCTATTTCCACGAAGTACTCAACTTCCTTGCATCAGATGTAGCTGATCTGGATTCATTGGTCGCAATGACATTGAAGGTTGGGGAGGTGAACCTCCGCGTGATGGAAATGTTGGATGAAGCCAACACAGGCACCTATGGTCACCCCGTCCCGACTCAGGTCCGCACGTCAGCAGTGGCAGGAAAAGCCATTCTCGTATCAGGTCACGATCTTAAAGACCTCGAGGAACTTTTAAAGCAGACAGAGGGAAAGGGCGTCAATATCTACACCCATAGCGAAATGCTTCCGGCGCACGGTTACCCCGGACTAAAAAAATTCAGCCATCTCGTAGGTAACTACGGTGGTGCATGGCAAGATCAACGCAAAGAATTCGAAGCTTTTCCCGGCGCAATTTTGATGACGACAAACTGCATTCAGAAGCCAAAAGACAACTATAAAGCCAGAATTTTCACTACGGGTTTAGTTGAGTGGCCCGGTGTAACCCACATCAAAGGTCAAGATTACAGTGAAGTCATAAATGCAGCCCTTGAAGTGGATGGTTTCCAAGCCGACGAAGAGGTAAAAGAGATCACTGTCGGCTTTGGTCACAACAGTGTTTTGGGAGTGGCGGACAAAATTGTTGATGCTGTCAAAACAGGTCAGATCAACCATTTCTTCCTTATCGGTGGATGTGACGGACGTAGTAATGAACGAAACTACTACACCGATTTTGCTAAAGCTGTCCCGGATGATGCGGTAATGATGACCCTTGCTTGCGGAAAGTACAGGATCAACTCCGAGGATTACGGGGACATCGGTGGTATACCTAGATTACTGGATATAGGTCAATGCAATGACGCTTATAGTGCCATCAAAATCGCAGCAGCATTGGCTGACGCGTTCGATTGTGGTCTCAACGATTTACCACTGTCATTAATTCTGAGCTGGTACGAGCAGAAAGCGGTGTGTATTCTACTGAGTCTTCTTCATCTCGGAATGAAAGACATCCGTCTCGGACCAAAACTTCCGGCATTTATCAGTCCTGCCGTTCTACAGGTTCTGGTAGATAATTTCAACATTATGCCGATCACTTCTGTGGAGGAAGACTTGAACGCCATCCTCGGTACTGAGGCTGTCGCATAACAATAATTCTATACGATGTAAATCAGCCCTGCTGAGTCACAGCAGGGCTTCTTAATTTACTCTTCTTTGAGTTCGTCAACAGGATTAGCAGTAGCTGCCTTGAGACTTTGAAAAATCACAGTCAATAACGATAGCACTAATGCTGAAGCTATGGCCAGAATATAGACGGATACGCTCAATTCTGTTCTAAAAGCGAAATCTTCTAACCAACGATTCATTACAAAATTTGCCAGAGGTATCGCTAGAATACTAGCCAGAGCAACCAGGAGCAGGTATTGTCTACTAAGTAACGAAATGATGTCAAACGTTCCGGCACCCATGATTTTCCTGATACCGATTTCTTTTTTCCTTCTCTGGGCGATGAAGGATGCTAGCCCCAGCAAACCCATACATGCGATTAAAACACCCAGTAACGTAACAACCCCAAGGGTTTTACTCACCTGTCGTTCATATCTGTATACTTTGTTAAAATCTTCATCCAAAAACGAGGAATAGAGGACATGCTCTGGAAATATCTCAGCCCACTTTTGTTTAATAAAGCGAAGCGTTGGAGTCGGATCACCAGCTTTGATAGAAATTGTCAGGTTGAAGAATCTGGAGGTGGAGTATTCCATTAGAAGAGGGGCAACGTTTTTCTGCAAACCTTCATAATGAAAATTTCGTGTTACACCGATTATTTTTTTTGTGCGGCTATAATATGATTCACGCAATTCCAGACCAAGGGCTTCCTCTGGTGATGATAGCCCTAACCTTTCAATTGCGGCTTCGTTTATCAACATTGACCGTGAACCATCAACTCTTTCGTCACTGAATGTTTTTCCAGCTAATAATTCGATTTTATAATTGGGTACAAAATCTTCGTCGATGGATAAAAAATTCATTTGAATGGGGTCTTGCCAACCGGGCTCCGGCCATGGATGGCCTTCACCTCTTAAGCGTACACCACTGGTCAAGGGTTTCTGCCCGGGTACAGATGAAGACGCGGCAACAGAAATCACGGATTCGTGCTGAAGAAATTCAGTCTTTAAAGTTTCATAATGTTGCTTGAAATATTCCGAGTTACTCAAGAACGGAATAATAATTTTATGGTCTTTATCGAATCCTGGATGACTGCTTTGCATATAATCGAGCTGCTTAAAAACCGTCATCGTGCAGATGATCAGAAGGATGGAGATAACAAACTGACCCGTAACGAGGAAACGCAACAACAGGGAGCCTTTGGAACCGGGAGTGGTCGAACCCTGAATTGCCATGATCGGTTTAAAAGTGGTGAGAATAAATGCTGGATAACTCCCTGAACCCAACCCGACGAGCAAAATCAATCCTGCAAAACAATAGTAGACAATCGGTTCATCTATTGAGAAAAGAGTCAGTTTTGTTCCAGCAAGATTATTAAAAAGGGGCAACATGTAGTACGCCAGGAGAATCGCCAACGAAAAAGAGAAGATGGTAATAAGCATCGACTCCACTAGAAACTGACCAACAAGTTGAGTTCTAAGTGCGCCAACAACTTTACGTAAACCAACTTCACGGGTTCTTGTAACCGAACGGACCGAGGAAAGATTTATAAAATTCATACATCCAATCAAAAGGATTAAAAGAGCTATAGCACTATAGATATAGATGTAAAGAACGTTGCCTGGTGCTTCGGCCTCATTTCTGAGGTCAGATTCAAGATGAATTTTGGTTAATGGTTGCAGGAAGTATTCGCGTGTCTGACCCCATCGTTTAAAATCATCACCTACATAATTATTTGCAATGGTCCTAATTCCTTCCTCAATTTCTCCGAAATTGGAGTCGGAAGCGATTTTGATGTAAGTGTATGTCCCTCCAGTGTGCCATTCATTCAGATAGTGATAATAGATATCGTCCAAGCTGGAATAGGAAATCAACGATCCATATTTAAGATGAGTGTTGCCAGGAGGATCTTCAATGATACCGGATACTTCTAATTCATAAGTGTTGTCGCTTCGCGTGTTCGATTGACTTATGGTAAATTCGACAATCTTTCCAACAGGGGATTCCCTGTCAAAAAGACTTTCAGCCATCTGTTGAGTCAGGACAATCGTTCCCGGCCTGTCCAGAAGTTTATCTGGATTACCCTGTAAAACGTTAATGGCAAAGAGGTCGAGTGAGTTCTGGTCAGCACACCATACACGCTGGGTTAACTGCTTTTTATCCAAATTGCGAATAACTCCAGCAGGCATTTTTTTAAAACGGGCAGAGCCTTCCAGCTGCGGAAAATTCTCTATCAAGGCAGGTGCTAGAGGTGGACAGGTAGTAGCTAAAAAGAACTCCCCAATTGGCACAATTCTATGTTCAGCTACCCGGTAAATACGGTCTGCATCGGGATGGTAGCGGTCATAACTGAGTTCAATATTCACATAAAGAATGATGATGATTGTGCATGCCAAGCCGACAGCCAAACCGAAGATGTTGATGAAAGAATAACCTTTGTATTTCAAAATATTTCGTAACGATAACTTCATGTTCTCGCGGAACATGAGGATTCGCCAACTAATGGACCTTAAAAGAAAGGGAACTATGGCAAGCAGTACCTGGCCCCAGTACCAGAAGTCAGCATAAGTTTTCCCTCGTTCATCAACGTAGTCATGATAGAGTTCTTCCACGTCACCGAGCATGGTGTGAAATCCGTCATCTTGTTCCATTGATCGAAAGAGTTTTCTGGCGAACCTTGGTGGGTCATCGTTTCTCATGATAGAGCACCAGCCAAATCGGGAATGTTATTCCACATTGCTTCCTGAATAGTACGAATCTCGAGTAGTTCCTTCTTTCCGGCAGGGCAAAGACTGTAGACCCGTTTGCTACGCCCACCACGTTTTTTCTCAGGTAGAGTCAGGTGAGACTCTATCATGCCTTTTTTCTCCATCCGTTCAAGAGTGACGTGAAGCGCACCCACAGACCAGCTCTTTCCTGTGACACTCTTGATCTGTTTTCGAATGGAGACGACATAGGCATCCTGCTGTAAACGCCAGATGGCGAGCAGAAGCATTTCCTCGGACCGGCTAAGCAATTTCATGACGAACTCCAATAGGTATTTTATATTTCCTAAAAAGTAAAACAAATGGACCATAAAAACAAGAGAGAATCGGATTTGATTCAAAAGGAAACTTTTAAAATTATTATGTTAACCTTATTATGTTAATAAATAAGGCTATAGACAGGCTGTTCCATTCTTGATGTAGATGACTCCAAGCTTTTGTTTGATATGTCCCCCTAGAGGGGGCTACATCTTGCATTCTGCAAAATCTCTCCATATTTTAGGTCTAGTAGTCCCCCGTGAGGGGGCAGTTAAAAGCCAATGGTAAAAATGAAGAACATCGAAGAACATATTGAGGAGTTTAAAAAGTTCGGGGTTTCTGAAAGAGAAACACGAATTTACCTCGCTCTGCTTGAACACGGAGAACTGAAAGCAAATGAACTTCAGAGGATAATTGGATTGTCAAGAGCGAAGGTCTATTCGGTTCTCAGTGCCATGCAGGATTATGGGCTTGTTAAGACACGAAAGGCAGCGAAAGGGCAATACTATATCGCATCCAGTCCTGGAAATGTGTTAAAAATTCTAAAAAGAAAATGGAAACAAACAGACCATACCTACGAAAACAATGCTGATGAAATAAAAAAGTTGATTTCAGATCATTTTCCTGGTACCGATACTATTCAAACTCTTAACCCAATTTCACTTGTCAGAAACCGTATTCAAATCCATCGGCATTTCATTTATCTATCCAGTCAAACCACAAAATGTGTAAACGCATTTAGTCGCACTCCCTATTCAGTTTCCAGTGTAAAAGCCGCCGAAGAGCAGTTTGAGGTACAGCGTGAGGCTCTGAAGAGAGGAGTAAAGATGCGTACGGTTTACTCTCGCAATCACATGCCGGACCCGAATATTGAAATCGAAATATTTCATGAAAATGACCAAATGCGAATTGTCGATAACCTGCCGATTAAGATGTTCATTTTTGATTCTGAAGTAGTTCTCTTAGCTGTTCCATCTACCCCAGAGGGGAATGTTAATAATTTTTCAATGGTAGTCGTTGAAGATCCAGGTTTTGCAGAGTTATGTGAATCGACGTTTGAAGTCTATTGGTCCATGGCTGAACCGGTAGATGTAATCAAATCCAAATCTTTAGAAACAAAACGATAGAAGAAGAGTTGAGGTCATCTTCAAAATTGTGAACTGTGTTCAAGGAGGAATCATGCTTGAGAAAAGGTTGGCAGTTGTTTTAACAGCGATTCTGTTAATCACTGTCGCAAGTCTAAGTTTTGGTCAAACGTCAATTAGACCAGAACTGCCTGAATTCGGAAATCTTGCTGGAGTCAGTAATGCCGGTGAAGTGCTCGGTTACAATGGCGGCAGCTCATACTGGTATTGGTCGGAAGAAAATGGATTGACGCAGTATTTCGCTCCATCATCAGATGTAAACTGCCAGCAGGTTTTTGGTATGTCAGATAACCACGAGGTCGTAGGAACCTGCCAAGTGGCAAAAATTGGATTTACCACCGGTGCATCCTTTGATGTTGTCGCTGGTCAGGATATTGATATTTTCGGAAATGTTCTTTTAGCGGCCGATGTTGATGGCGATACGCTGGAAGCATTCAGAGATTCATCTTATGTCTTTCGTAATGATTCTCTTTTCGTCTGGAACAGATACTTCAGTTCATGGTTTACACCCAGCATCTACATCGACGGTGATAGTTTCTGGGTAAAGGGCGATTCTTTAAGTTATGCAAGAGTTCCTGCACGTTTTGTTGATGGTACCATTGAGCAGATGGATATCTTTGTCGATTCAACCAGGACAAATACAACCAACACAACTCTTGGTGAGGCCTACAGCATAACAAATGACGGAACTATTGTTGTTGGTAAAGTTCTTCAGAATTCTGATGTGAGTAAAGCCTTTGTCTGGGACGAAACAAACGGTAGTGTTGTCCTTCCTTCATTAGCAGACCAGGATCATGTAAACACCAGCGCGATGGAAATAGCCGGCAATGGTTCCCTTATTGTTGGTATCCATTATATCGATCCAGCCACTCCCGATTCACCATGGGATGATAAGCCTTTCATCGCTATGTGGGAAATGGTAGATGATGAATGGGTTGTTGATACGTTGGGATACTGGAGTGAAGCGATTGTTGGCTTGAACCAGAGTCTCGGTTCAGATGCATGGAACCGTTCAATCAACTCTGACGGTACTTTCTTTACTGGTTATGCAGAAAGTCCAGGAATATCAGGTAACACTGGATTCGGAATTAAATACGATGTGGTAAATGATGTTATAACAGAAATTCCTGACCAAAACTGGTGTATGCCGGCAATTGGTCTGGGGGAATCACCACGCCTCATAGATGATTTCGGAAATCTGTATGGTTCACTTCAGTATGGTGATTTTATGACGACCTACTATGTGGGCTGGATGTATACTGAAGAGGATGGAATTGTTGATCTTCAGGGAATTCTAGAAGATGGTGGTGTTTCATCAACAAATTCCGGTATGATTATGCAGGATGTCAGTCCATCAGGTAAATACATTCTGGCAAAATATGTTGAAGGGTGGAATCCCGCTGACATTCAATTAATAACAATGGCTCCACCAAACCCGGATACATTGATCACTGAACTGGTAAATCCCGATACAATTCGTATGGAATGGACTGGATCATATCACGAAGGCAGCACTTTTAATCTTCAGATTCGTGTCCGCTATGCAGGTAGTGACTACTGGACAGAATATTACCCACTCGTTGAAGATCTTGCAGATCCCACATACGATTATATCGTAGAAGAACCAGGCACATACCAGTTTATGGTTTCCGCTGTTTCCAACTTCTGGGGTGGTGTAGAATCAAACTGGGTTGAAGGCTTAGAAGTTGATGTTCTGGATGCACCATCCGCTCCCGCGGATTTCTCTGCGACTTATGATCTGGAAAATGTCGCTGTTGATCTTGCTTGGGCAGACACAGCAGACGATGAGACGGGTTATCTCCTCCAGCGTAGCATGATGGATGATGAAGGTAACTGGGGTGCTTGGGAAGAAGCTGCAGATCTGGATGCAGATGTTGTTTCCTACACAGACGACACTGTTGTTGCTGGAAATGTTTACAGCTATCGTGTCCAGGCTTCCGGGACCAGAATTGGTTCAATTTGGGTTGAATCTAATGAGGTTATAGTTGAAATCCTTCCACTTGCACCATCTGATCTTGCTGCAATATTTGAAGTTGAAGCAGGTGAAGTTACCCTCACATGGACAGATAACTCCGATAATGAAGATACCTTTGTACTCGAACGTGGTATTGAATTAATCGGTGGTGAATTTGGTGGATGGGCACTTGCAGTGGAAGTCGATGCAGATGTCGTCACATTTGTTGACACTGAAGTCGCATGGGAAAACAACTATGCATATCGTCTGAAATCTCAGAATGTTATAGGTTCTTCAGACTGGATTACAGTCGAAATGCGCGTTTCCGATATCGTCGAAGCGGGTAGTATGCTTCCGACAGAATCAAGAATCACAGGTAACTATCCTAACCCCTTTAATGGAACAACCACAGTTGCTTTCGACCTGCACAAGGATGCAAATATTCAGTTGAAAGTTTATTCCATCGATGGGCGACTCGTTGCAGAACCTATAGCAGAGCGTAGGGTAGCCGGGTCACATAGGATCGCACTGGATCTGGAACTCCTAGCATCTGGAACGTATTTCCTCCAACTCAAAGGCGACAGCTTCACAAGTATGCAGAAGATCGTCTTGCTGAAGTAACATTTAGTTAATCGCATTCGTTGCTCCTGAGAATAGCCGGGACAGTTTTCCGCTGTCCCGGCACAGTGAATCAAGCTTTTTCGATTTAGCAAAAAGGGTACTGGGATGTACCTGGAGATAGATATGAAATATTTAAACAGATTCCTGCTAAGTACGGTTTTACTCTTGTCTGTTCTAGTACAGGTACAAGCTGACCCGATTGAGTTTGTTGAGTTGCCCCGTGATTATAACGCAATGCTTTCGGTTGGGGTGACAAATGATGGCGAAAAAGTAGTGTCAAATCCCTATGCATCTGGCCATTGCTATAAATGGACAGAATCAACGGGTTTTGTTCGCCTGGGCCGAGAACTTTCCGTTATTTGGGATGTCGCAGATAACGGAAGAGTCGCTGGATATTCATACTTCTGGGTAAACGGTGATTCCACAAATACCGAAGTTTCCATGTCTTACTACGATGATCCATCGAATACGTGGATTCGTCTTGGTTCTGCTTACAGTCATTTTGTAGACGGAACTGAAAGTACCGGTTTTGGAATGAATGATGCCGGTACCTACGTGACAGGATATTCCTGGAAACCCACAGGGGGAGTGGAAGCGTGTTTCTGGTCTGAAGAAACAGGGATTCAGCCCTTAAATCAGGTGTTTAATGGCTACAATAGTCGTGCAGATGGCGTAAGTGGGGATGGTTCGATCATCATGGGCTGGAGTGAAAATGTTCAGGGTTGTCGAATGGGTTACAGATGGGTTCGCAACGAGGACTCAACCTATTCGGTACAACCTCTGGGAACATTATGCACCGATCCGACATGGCCCCATGCCGAACCCATGGATATCAGTGAAAACGGCCTCTACATCGTGGGATGTACCGCAATTGATGGTTGGGGAGGTTCTCACGGGTTTCTATGGTCAGAAGAAAATGGTATGCAGAATGTAAGCGATGGCTTGGAAGGTATTCATAGTGCCATTGCTACAGCTGTAACAGAAGACGCTTCAATTGTTGTCGGTCAGTTTGAATATTATGCCGGTGGTTTACCCACCGCCTTTATCTGGACTGAATTGACCGGGGCAATGTCGTTGAAAGAATATCTGATTGAAAACGGGGCGGATATCCCGGATGATTACACCTTAATGACGGCTGGTGATATTTCTCAAAATGGCCGATATATAACAGGTCACGCCTTAGATTTAACTCTTGATGAAATTTTCACCTACGTAGTAAGAATAAACATTCTGGCACCGGAAAACCTCGTCGCTTCCGTTAGCGAGCCTGATACCCTTCACATGAGCTGGGACTATGAACCGGTTCGCGACGATGATGAACTGCTTCTCGAATATCGTTATCGTCCAATTGGAGACGAGTGGGGAGATTATCAATTTGAAGGAGATATGATCCCGGGAACACAAAGTAGCGCATACAGGATTATAGAGTTCGACGGTTCCTACCAATTCAGAATGGCATCCATCGTTGATGGAGAAACATCCTATTATGTGGAATCAAACATTGTTCAAACCTATGGAATACCAACTTCTCCTCAGAATTTTACTTCTCAAGTCTTCTGGGATGAAGGGTATGTGTGGCTTGAATGGGATGATGTGGACGAAGAGGGTCGCTACCGCCTCGAATTCAGAGAACAAGATGCAAACGGTAACTGGCTGGATTGGGATTTAATAGCTGAACTGGAAAGAGATGTAGTCGAATATTCTGATTATGAAGTTGAATCTGATAGAACATACGGTTACAGATTAAGAGCTGAAAATGATCTAGGTAATTCCGAATGGGTGGAGGTTGAAGTGACGGTCTTATCCGCTAATGAAGAATTGTCTGATTTGCCAACAAAAACCGAGATTACAGGTACTTACCCAAACCCATTTAATGGCACAACAAACGTTTCATACAATCTGCATAAACCCAACTTCGTAGCATTTCAACTATTCTCCATTGATGGAAGACTCGTTGAAACGATACTGTCGGAATCAAAACAGGCAGGTTCTTTCACACAGGTTATAGATCTTCAGCACCAGGCGACCGGAACCTATTTTTTGAAAATGCAAACAACTGAAACAACAAACTATAGAAAACTAATTCTTGTGAAATAAGCCTTTATGGATTTAGTCACTGTAGTTGCATGAAGATAGAAGGTAAATATTTCGGATTTTGAGGACAGGGATATGTGATTATCCTGTCTTACACAAACTGTTTTCTAGGAATGAGTGGAAGGCGCATAGGTGCCGGGAAGGATTTATGTTTAACAAAAGAAAAAGTATTCTAATTGCGGCACTTTTGGTATTGGTTTCAGTATCCACAATAGTTGCTCAACCGGTTGAATTTATCCAGTTGCCTACAGATAACGGGCCAATGGTTGCCCTGGGTGTTCAAAATGATGGCGAAAAGCTCATTAGTCATATTTCTGGAACATATTTATGTTTTAGTTGGTCAGAAACAGATGGCTTTACATTTCTGGGTGATTCAGAAGTTCATAGAATAGCCGATAGCGGACGTATAGGTGGTTCAGCCTGGTTTGATATTCCCGATGATTCTCTTGATATGAGATCAATGGCTTACTGGGAAGATGGGGAATGGACCAGCCTGGGATCAGTCTATGGATATTCCCTCGATCATTCAATCAGCTCTGGATTCGGAATGAACGATGATGGTAGCTATATCGTTGGATACTCATGGAAACCCGGTTTGCTGGCTGAAGCATGTTATTGGTCTGAAGAAACCGGCATGCAACCCTTAAATCAGGTTAATCCTGGCATGAGCAGCAGGGCCAACGATGTAACCGCTGATGGTTCTCTTATCGTTGGGTGGAGTGAAGCTCCAACAGGAACAAGAAAGGGCTACCGATGGGTCCGCAATGCCGATTCAACCTATACTCCAGTATTCCTCGGAGCCTTTGGTTCTGATCCTGCCTGGCACAATAGTGAACCACAAGATATTTCGGAAGATGGGACGTATGTAGTTGGATCTTCGTGGACAGATGATGCTGGCCCAGCAGCCTTTTTCTGGACCGAAGAAACGGGAATTCAGAATATTAGCACAGATATTGAAGATGTTTCCAGTAGTTACGCTTACGCCGTTTCTGAAGAAGGTGTTACTGTCGGTAGCTTTAACTACTATAATGGCGGTAGACATACGGCGTTTATCTGGACTGAAGAATTGGGGACACAAATTTTTGCCGATTACCTTACGAACATTGGAGCTCAATTACCAGAGGGAGTACATCTGATTACGGCAGCTGATATCTCCAGAGACGGAAGATATATCACAGGATATGCTCTTAGTGCCAATGACGAAATATTTACCTATCTGGTGAAGATAAATATTCGTGCCCCCGAGAATGTAACAGCCACATTTATAGAACCGGATACTCTGCACGCATCATGGGAATATGAAGCGATCGGTGATGATGACGAACTCATGCTTGAATACCGTTACAAACCAATTGATGGTGAATGGGAGAACTACCAGTTTGCAAGCGAGATGTTACCTCCAACTCAGTCCAGTGCCTATGTGATTATTGAGGAAGAAGGCTCATATCAATTCCGTATTGCTGCAGTCGTTGATGGTGAAACATCTTACTATAACGAATCAAATATCGTTCTGACATACTCCGAACCAGAAACCCCTCAAAACCTTTCAACAGAAATCTTCTGGGACGATGGATACGTTCTTATTTCCTGGGATGATGTAGCTGAAGAAGCGTCCTACAGGCTAGAATCACGCGAACAGAATACCAGCGGAGAATGGCTCGATTGGGGTCCATTTGCTGAACTTGACAGGAACACTACAGAATTCGTTGATGATGAAGTTGAATCGGGACAATCCTACGGATATCGCTTGAGAGCAGAGAACGACCTTGGAAATTCTGAGTGGATTGAGACAGAAGTGACAATCCTGACCGTTGAAAAAGAATTCTCTGTCTTACCCACTAAAACGGAAATTACCGGTAGCTATCCGAATCCATTTAATGGGACGACAAACGTTTCCTATAACTTGCATAAAGCAAGCAGTGTCGAATTACAACTCTATTCTGTTGACGGTAGACTTGTTGAAACAATTTTATCAGAATCAAGACAACCGGGTTCCTATACTCAGGTTGTAAACCTGGAACATCGTGCTACAGGGACATACTTCCTGAAAATGCAGACACAAACGACAGTTAGTTATAGAAAACTGGTTCTAGTGAAATGATGTAGAATCGGGTTCGGATATATGTTGTATCCGGACCCGAGATTCTTCTTCTGATTCAGGGATTACCATTTCCCAATTGTCTTTACGACAACTATATTCCACAGACGATAGATGTGCCATTCGTTTAAACAGGTGGAGAATGAAAGAAACAACGGTTTTGATTGAGAAATTCAAGCAGTTTGGTGTCGCTGAACGTGAAACCAAGATTTATCTTGCGCTGCTGGAACATGGTGAAGCAAATGCCAATGATGTCCATCGAATTACCGGTCTTCAACGGACAAAGATTTACTCCGTTTTGGCACGGATGGTGGTCCATGGCCTCTGTCATGAGAGGATTGAAGGACGGAACCGTTTCTTTACCGCAGTATCCCCAAAAGAAGTACTGGGTATGCTTAAACATCAATGGCGCTCAAACTTTGCAGACCTTGAGGAAAGAGCAGAAAACGTTTTACTGGATTTGGAGAAAAACTATCCGCTTCAACAAAACGGAGCATTTCTAAATTCGGTTGAAGTAATAAGAAATAAAACCCAGATCCATCAGCGTTACCTCACACTCGTAAACGAAAGCAAAAAAGAGATTCTCGTGTTTAACCGTTCGCCGTATGCTGCAACGACGAAACAAAAAGTCGAAGAGCAGTATCAAGCTCAGCGAAAAGCGCTCGAACGGGGCGTCCACCTGAAATCTATAATTGTTGAAAAACAACTTCCTGATGATATTAACAGTGTAGAGCATCTTGGGGAACATGATGAAATGCGGGTGCTGAAACAACTACCGATAAAAATGTTTGTTTTCGACCGATTAAAAGTTCTACTTGCAATACCATCGACACCTGAATCAGATTTAACAAATTTCTCAATGGTCCTTATGGACGATCCAGGTTTCGCAAGCCTATGTAAAACATCATTTGATTTCCATTGGACCAAGGCGCGTCCGGTTAACGGAATCAATAAGAATTCAAAAGAGTAGCCCTCCAGAGTTTTGTGCACCAATCCACTTTGTTTTATATCAATCCTATTATATATTACGTGTTATATAATGTGAAATATAACAGGAGTTGAGTATGGCCATCGATATTCAGATTGAAAAAGAAAAAGAACTCATTACTCCGTTCAGCATAGGATACTGGGCCCTGAGAATTCATTTGGCGCATCACGCCATGTTAGCGCATGAACTGAAAGATTCAGGTTTGTCTGGGGCACAAATATTTTTCTTAAACGCAGTCATGCGTTTTAAGGGCGAAGATCCTTCGTTAAAAGATCTGGCAAGAGAATTGGGGTTCACACATCCAGCGGTAGTTCGTCAGATAAACGAACTGGAAAAATCGGGTTTTGTAGAAAAGTATCAATCTGATAAAGATAAACGAGTGAAATACGTAAGGTTGACACAAAAGGGGAGCGATTTTGAACCTTTTATGAAGAATGTTTTTAAAAGTGTAGAGGGAACAATGGGGGTTGGGATTACATATGAAGAAAAAGGGATGGTAATGGAGGTTCTTAAGAAAACCTATTTCAACATGACACAGAAAATGAAAGACTTCGAATAATGGTTTCCAACGACTATGTTTTTAGAAACACACCTGGAAAGGCATTACTCAAATTATCCTATCCAATTCTGATAGGAATGATCGCGATGACACTATTTAATGTCGCGGATACATGGTATGTAGCTCGCTTGGGAACGTTGGAATTGGCTGCAATTACTTTCACATTTCCCGTTATCATGCTATTAAACGGAGTAACATTAGGGCTTGGCGTTGGATTAACCGCAGTGATAAGTACCAAGGTTGGTGAGGGAGCAAAGGATGAAGTAAAAAAGTACACTCGTGATGGACTGGTTTTAGCACTAATCATTGTTTTTGCTATTATGCTTGCAGGCTTACTAACGATAGAACCTCTTTTTAAGATGCTTGGGGCGTCAGACGAGATTCTCCCACTTATAGCTGACTACATGACTGTTTGGTATTGGGGAGCATTCACAGTTGTTGTACCAATGGTAGGGAATGCTGCAATTCGAGGTACAGGAGATTCTGTCACACCGGCATGGATAATGTCATCGGCGGCCATCCTAAATATTATTCTGGATCCTTTTATTATCTACGGAATAGGACCATTTCCCCGAATGGAAATGCAGGGAGCGGCAATCGCAACGGTTATTTCCAGAACCGTAACGATGATGGCGGCGTTATACATTCTATGTTATAGAGATAAACTAATAGAATTTAAAATTCCCCACATAAGTAAACTATTTAAGAGGTTGAAGGATGTCCTTGAAGTAGGAGTATTTACAGCCATGATTCATATCCTGATCCCAATAGCATCGGGAGTTGTAACAAGGATCATTGCTGCAAACGGTCCCATTGATATAGCGGCTTTTGGGGCCGGGTCCAGAATTGAAATGTTTGCAGGTATGGTGCCTATTGCCTTTTCATCAGGAATGATAGTATATGCCGGGCAACATTGGGGAGCAAAAAGTTATAATAGAATGAGGGAGGGTATAAAGAAAGGCATCCAGTATGTACTCATCACCGGTTCGTTGATCTATGCTATAGTATTGCTGGCAGCAAACCCGATTTCCGTTTTTTTCACAAAGGATCCTGCTGTTCAAGAGCTATTGGTCGTATTTCTCAGAGTTGTACTGGCTGGGATTATGATAGAGGCAGTATCCAGCATTGCAGGATCTGTTCACAACGGAATTCGCCGTCCAAAGGTCGCCTTTATGGTATACAGCGTCAGGTTTATCCTATTAATTGTACCGGCAGTTTATTTGGGCAATCTTTTCGGTGGAATAACAGGAATTTTTTATGGACTTCTTATCTCAAAAATTTTATCTGGAATTTTCGGATGGTTGGTTCTAAAAAGACTCTGTCGAGAAATGGGGCAACCTATTTAACGAAAAGACCCGGGCTAACCCGGGTCTCTTTCACTTTAAACAATCTATATGATAATATCTATTCCAATAAATCCGCGTTTCTAAATGGTCGGTTCATGTTTTCGTGATGAATCGCTTCGTCCATTTGAGCTGTATGACAAACGTCGCACTTTCCGTTTGAACCGATGGGTAGTGGTTCCCCCATGTACTGCATGGGTTGACTGTTATCCTTGTTTTTTCCGTAGGGATTTGAAGCAGGATAAAGGGCGTGAGGAGATCCGTGGCAAGCTGCACAACGGACCATCTCGCTATATCCATGACGCATACGGAATAGCTCTGCTCCCTCAACCCAGGTATTGTACCCGTCAATACTCTCTGGTGGCTGGAAATCAACGTGACAATTCAGACAATCCGGTTCATTCAGCCACGGAATACGTCCATTAATTTCTTCGTAGGTATAGGAATTGGATTTTAGATATTTGGCAAGGCGGGTCGCTGCTTCCTTTCCCTCCTCACCTTTAACTAATGCCAATCCATGTTCCTGCATTGTACCATGGCAATCAGTGCACTCGAGGCCAATGGTTGCGTGAATACTTCGCAAGCATCGTGTAAAACCATCCTCACGTGCAGGGTGGCATAAGGCACACGCTTTTCCACCATCGAAGGGCATGTAGTTGGCATGCCAACCGTGCATAGCCGAACTGAAATTCATTACACCTTCAACACCCGGCGTACCCACCGCAGGGTCAGCGTGGCAGGATTGACAGAGAGCAGGTTTCCTATTGATGGCATTCTGCAGAAGCGTTGTACCGTTAAGTCGGTCATGAGCAGCAAGGAAATTAGATGCAGTTTCTTTAGCGATACCTGCACCCACCAATTTACCCCAATCACCACCGTGGCAATTGCGGCATCCCATTTCGGTGGACGTTGGAGTGATAACGTTTGCACTTACTAACTCATTTCCGGTCTCGCTATCAACGGCTCTGACAACAAATTCCGGGAACGGCATAAATGCACCGCTATCATCTTTGTAAGGTGTTGCAGGAATCATTTCGGCGATGAAGGAGGTCGGAATTTTTTCGTTCAGGTGCATCTGTCCCTTCATACCGTTGCCGGCTAAACCCACGTCTTTTTCAAGATCTACGCCATAGTTCGATTTACAAAAATCCCAGAAATCGAGGTGTTTACTGGGTTCATCCATTTCCTCAGGAGCGGCGTATTCCAAATGAACCCCCTCGGTAATGACTTCCGGTGGATCACCCCGCTTGATCAGTTGGGCTTCAAGTGTATTGGCTGGAGGTAATAGCGCGAACATTTCGTCCATATCAGAGATACAATGCATTCCCAGATCGTTCCAGACGAGTAAAACGTATTCATCCGATTTTTCCGGGATCACCTGCATTTCATTACCAACTGCAAGGGGAGCTGGGTCAACAACAATATCTTTGCCTTGAAGTTCATGGATAATATAGGCGGCCAACGATTTCATCTCTGCCTTTGTACCAAGGAAAGGTGGCATATATTCGAGAACTTTTCCCTGTCCTTGTAGTTGGGATAACATCCCGATATAGGTGAATTTATCCGTACGGCTTATGATGTCATTACGCCCACCAATCGTATGGCAAGCAAGGCATTGACTGTTGAATAATTCTTCACCGGCGATAAAATCAGGGAAATCACCCACCTCATGAATCTGGGTCCATTTCATACTGTTCAGGAAACCAGCCTTATTCAATTCTTCAACATCTTGTTTCAGGACTCCGGTGGAATACATGTAATCGTAGATCACGTATGGCTTACGGGCGATTTCACGGGAATACTCAAAGCCACCCATCCAGATAAGTCCTGCTATGGAAATGAGGATTGCAAAAATCTTCTGCGAAGATTTGTTCATTTTCAGCAGGAAAAGAAGGCTCAAAAGTAAAAGAATTGGAGAAAGTGTCAGCAGTGTGTTAAACGAAACAGACATTTGAGCGTTTAAATCAAAGTTGACCATTCGGATGGATTCAGGGACACTGGCAAAATACCAGAATCCGGAAAGGGTCAGTCCAACAAATGCAATAACCAGCCATTGAACTCCAGTTCTTGCGATTATTTTTCGGAGAGACTCCTCTTTCTGGAATGATCCCACAAGAAAGGCAAAAATTCCAGCCACCATCACAGTAATAAACGTTCTGAAAAAGAGGGAAGGGAAAAATCCAGGATTAAGAAAACCGTGCCAGAAGTTACCTGTTTCAAGCCAGGTTCCAGGGGTCAGCATAAAACTGAGAATGCCGTTAATAACAAACAGGCTCAGCCATGCAAAAACGAAATAGAAAAAGGCAATTGTTGTTCGATCTTTGCGTTGGAGTTTATCGAAGTAGTAGTGGTAAATTAATAGAGCTATAATTTCACCGAGGAAAAAGACCCACTCAATGGCCCATCCGAAAACAAAATGGTGAATAAGGGTATCAGTTCCCGCGGGGGAAACCAGCCCGATTGTCCACCAGATACCTACACCTGTCATACCGCCGAAAACCATCGTGACAAGCAGGAAAATCCAATTATATTTACGTAAGAATCCGTTTAATTCTTCGTTTCCAGTTTTTGCAGTTTTACGGTCCATTAACCAGATGAAAAGACCACCGCCCACAGCGAGATGGGAGATGTAGACGTGAAAAACAGCGATTAAGGCGATTAGCGTTCCACCACCTAAGTTGATGAGTTGCCAGCTTGGAAAGTTCATGAGTTCGCCCTCCTCACAGCTTTAACCATCCAGATAATCGACAGGATTCCCAATGCGAATACCACAAGGAATAACGCTAGAACTCCGTATTGACCGTTCAAAACAAATTGATCGTAACTGAAAAAATCCTCAATGTAGCTGAATCGCAACAATGATCGAGTGAAAACCATGATTACGACCATTCCAATCAAATGGTAAAAGGTGACCATGAGTTTGCCTCGATAGGCAGTGAAAAGCATGGATGCCGAAATCAGCATTGCCAGTACAAACATGACCGTTCGGATCGTACTGTCACCCATAAACTGCAACATGATTTCCCTTGGTAAGGCCATAATCCACCAGAACCCGACCAAAACCTGAATGACGGTAAAATGTCCAAACCATTGAAGTCCCTTTTTTACCATATCGTTTTGTTCAGGGTTTTTGAAATGATAAAGAACTGATGCAACTATCGAAGAAATCGCCAGGGAAGCAAAAAAGAAATGGAGGAAACGGGGGATAAATGTTGGATCGGATAAATCAATAAAACTACCGTCCCGGTGATCAAAATAGGCCACCCATTTTTCTGGCGCGACCATCAAGGTCATATTGGCGACAAACATCTTCGCGATGTAAAGGATAAACAAGCCAGATATAATGATTGCCAACGTTCGGAGCCATTTTTTTGATCCACGGACATGTATATAGAGTCCATAGTAGCCTAGAATGAGTAAGGGGATAATCATCATCCACGCCTTGGCCATGAGTACACTACTTGAATAAAAAAGATGGCCATAACTCACTTGAAGGAAGAGAAGTGGTGCGACCCCAAAGGTAACGGACAGGGCAAATATCGAAGGGATTATTTTCTTCAAGGGGTCAACAATTGAACCTAAAGCCGAATTCGTAAAACGCTGAACAATTAGGATCACGACACTTCCTACAACAGTACTTATAAGTAGAAAATGAACGGTTAAAGTTAAAAGAGATAAGGCTTCAAATAGCCACCAGGGTGCGGGCAGCATATTAGGCGTAGGGATAAGGCTGGATGCATCCATATACAATCCCTCCAGAACTACAAATCGAGTTGTTTTTAGCTAAATGTTTTCCGAATTCAGGGTTTGAATCAAAAAACAGTATTTTTTGCATATTCTAAATATTCAGGGAAGTTCTTCCTGAGAACTTTCTCCTCACAATATCGCCAGTATAATACTGCAAATAAACCAGGGAAGGCCAACATAAACGAATAGCATGCGCTATGAATTAATGGATAACCAATGAGAATGAGAAGGAAACCGAAGTACATAGGGTGGCGCAAGTATCTAAAAAGGCCATTTTGTATAAGAGTTCCCTGTCCCTTGAAACCTCTCAGCTGAAAAATTGTACCAAAAAAAAGAAAAGCAGCCGACAGGGAAAATATCCAGCCAATGATTTTGAGATACAATGGATATGTTGCTTTGGATGGATCATTTTCTACTAACATGAACCAGGAGCTCCATAGCAAAAACATGAGGATTATCACCCAATTATTGTGGCGACTTTCCAACGTAACGTTAAACTTCCTGACAAGGTAAAAGTCAAGAGTTGAACGTACTATAAGACTAACAATAAACACTAAAGCCAAAGCGATAAACACTTTTCCCTCGTGTTTTGTTTAAGAAGTGCTATTCTTTGGAGTTGTTCTCTTCATCACTGGAATCAGTAGACAAATTGTGAAGATCCAGCATTTTTATCCCTTGCACATAATCTACTTCTGGCAAATGGTCAATGTTGTGAAGTTGATTTACAAGTTTTTTCATCTTTTCTATTTGATCCAATATAGATTTCTGATAGGCTTTTTCATTTTCTGCAATCTGATCAGTGAATAGTAACTCTACTCGACCTTTAATCACTGCAAGCGGATTATTAAACTCATGTGAAACAGCCGTTGCAAGTTTTGTGGCTGTTAATAATCTTTGTGACTCGATCTCGGCCGATTTTCTGGCATTTATTTCGTTGAGTTCTTTCTGTTGGGTTTCATGAAGTTGCCGAGTCCTATCCTTAATAAGTTCTTCAAGAACCCTTTTTTGACTCTCAAGTTGGTTAATTCTGATGCGAATGAATCCGTATACAGACAAACCAAATAGTACAAACCACAAAGTCATGGACCAGGCAGTCCGATACCAAGGGGGTTTGACAGTAAAGCGGAATGTTTCAATTTCGCTTTCAATTCCATTGGCGTCCTTACCCATCACCTCGAAGGTATATTTTCCAGGATTAAGGTTGGTAAAATCCTTATAGGATTCATTTGACCAGAGACTCCATTCATCAGAGATTTCAGTCAATCTATATCGGTATTGATTGAGTGAGGTTGATTTATAAGATGTTAATGAGTATTCAAAACGTAAGGATATTGGCCAGTTGATTACTAAACTATTGTTGCCGCGATGGGAATTGCCTGAGGATAAAATATCACCGTTTTCATTAACAATCTCGCGAATAATGAGCTTTGGCAAAGAGGATTCCACGATCAAAGATGGCACATCCACCATTATGACTCGTCCGTCGTCTGTTCCTAATGCAAAAATTCCCTCTTCAGAAGTCTCTGCTGATGTAATTATTCTCCTGATACGCAGTTGATTCAGGGGAGTAGTTACTTCCAGTTTGTTTTTTTTAGAATCAATTTTATAGAAATAATGGTTATATGGTCCGGCTGAAACGAGAAGGCGATCAGACCCTATTTTTTTCGCGATTGAAATGGGAAACTCAGGATTTATTGGATCGCCATAAAGCTTCTCTACACTTTCAAAAATCCCAAGCTCAGAATTGAAAGAGAGAAGCCCTGTTTCTGAATCAATAAATATTTTTTCATCCCATGAAAAAAGTCTGCTAAGAAGTTCTCCAGGAAGTTCTAACTCATTATCCAGTTGTTGAAGATCCAATTGTCCGGGATTCTTTTCACTATAATCAGATCGCCAGAGACTTATACCTTCTGTGCTATTTGTTGTCGCCCATAAATAGCCATGTTGAATTTTCATAGAAGAAATTGCCAGTGTCCCGATATCAAGTTTTTCTACCAACTCAAGGTCCTTTCCATTGTATTTGAAATGAAAAAGTCCATTTAGTTCAAAAAACATGTAGATATCGCTCTGATTAGGTGCAATTTCTATGCAGGTAACATTATGAGCTTCTTTATGGGACTCATCGACTTCAAAGTTTGATTCCAGTAAAATGGGTCCTCTTACTGTTCCTGCGAGTAATTGGTCCTCTAACTTAAATAATCTCCAAACGGGGTAGTTGATTTCAGCAATTGAATGAAAAACGTTCTGTTCCCCAAGTTTCCCATTGAATGATAAGTGTTGCAGACCAAGAGTTGTTCCGGCAACAAGGATATCGTTGAAGTTGAGTAGAGAGATAACAACACCGCTTAAGTTATTTCTATCATCAAGAGTTCTGATTGGAGTGTTTATTTCTATTCGGGCAACGCCGTATTCCAGTGGAATCCACAATCCGCCGTCCAGATCAAAGATTGGCCTCCGGTTAGCAACATTGCTCGGTAAACCAGAGTCCTTATTTATAATCTCAACAACATTACCCTCCTTATTGAATACAATTATTCCAAAAACGGAGGAAGAAAGCGCAAATCTGTTTTGACTCAGTTTAATTGAACCAAAACTGAGGGCGTTTTCTGTATAATCATTAATAGTACCTTCTAAAGGGTAGAATGTATCATCGTTAAACAATGTAATTTTTTTATCGAAATGAGTAAGAAGAAAAGTGTTTTCGTCAAAAACTTCGCAGTCAACAGTTGTAGTTCCTTGATGCTGAAGGGTAGCTGGTACAAATATCAGGCTGTCACCAATCATTTCCTGAAGTGTGGTCTTAGCTTGTTTCACGAACAACCTGTCTTCAACAAACCTTGTCATGGTAAAACCACGATCAGAAGGCCAACGCTTTATCTCTCCCTTTAATACATTTTCATTTGTTTCAGGTTGATATCTCAACAGTAATCTGGGGGATTGAAAGTAAATTCCGTCAGGCGTAGGAGTTATTCGCCAGACCTGTGTTAAGTTGTGAACGCTGTCCTTAAACGTCGATTCCAAAAGAAAATGATTCAAGACGCCTGTAGTACTATCCGGTACAAGAACGCCGGCTCCACGGACGCCTCCAGTCCAGACCCTGTCTTGGGAATCCACCGCAACTGAAACAATAAGGTGACCTTCACTTCCGGGTATAACTCTCCAGTTAATTCCATCAAATTCCAACAGACCACCGGCATTAGCAACATAAACAAGGTTGTCAGATGTAACAGCGATGTCAAAACACTGTCCTTCACCTGGATAGTCTTCTGGAGTAAAAGAGGTGATATACGGATTTCCGAAGCGTGAATCCATGATGGCGAAACCAGGAATACTGACGAAGAATACTAAGCAAAGAAGAAAAATAGTTCTATAAAATACGTTTGACATTTTCCACCTATGATCATTCTAACAAGCACTCCATTTTCAATAAGATAGAAAATTCTTAAATTGAAATCACTATCTAAATAAATAAAGGGGGTATAAAAAAAACCCGGCGTTCGCCGGGTATAATTTCTTTGTAATCAATCTCTACTATTTAAGATAAACAATTTTCTTTTGATCATTTCTGGATGAAATAAAGTAGGTCCCGCTACTGATGTCCTCTGCGACAATGGAGATTGAATAGGTGCCCGGTTCCATCCTACTGTTGACCAGTTCCGAAATCTTTCTGCCTGTCGTGTTAAACAGGTTTAAAACGACATCTTGAGGATAACTAACAGTAAAAGTTACTGTCGTTGTTGAGTTAAAAGGGTTGGGATAAACATTTAAAATGTTAAATCCGTCAGGAGTTAAATAGCCAGATTCTTCCACGCTGCTCGTGCTTGTATTTCGCCACCATGTAACCACATCCGACTGATGAGCGGCAGACAGTACATCCAGGTCATCATCACCATCAAAATCGACAACACACACACTTGCCGCACCATTATAATTGGTGCGAATCAAATTCTGGGTGAAGTTTGAATTGCCATCATTTTCATACCAAGCAATTTTATCACCAACTTCTGCGGTGGCGACAATGTCAAGATCGCCATCATCATCAAAGTCGCCCGCTTCACAGTAAACAGCTCCGTTGAAGCTACTGTCAATGACATTAAGCACCCAGTTGGTGTCCTCCTGTGCGTACCAGATAAGATCACTTGAGGCATAAGATGCAGCTAAAAAGTCTAGGTCGCCATCGTTATTGATGTCGGCTGCAGTAGCCCAATGAGCCCCTGAAGAAGCTCCTACCGTTTCGCGAGTAAATGAAGCACTACCATCATTTCTGAATAATTGGTATCGGCTATTGGTATAACTGTTGGATAGAATGTCGATATCACCATCGTTATCGATGTCTACAGGTTTACAACTTTGAGACGTATAGTTACCGGGATCAATGGATGTTTCAGTGAAAGAACCAGATCCATCATTAAAATAGATTCGGACAGGATTTGTACCTGCGCCTGCAGCGATAATGTCAATGTCTTCATCGGCATCAATGTCAACAGATTCAACCGTATGTGCGTGAAGAATCTCACCAATTATTATACTACTGAATGTGCCGTCATCCTGTTGAAACCACACACCAATGTCATTGGCTGTCCAAGCGGCACAGGCAATATCAATAAGGCCATCCCCGTTAAAATCATCAACACAGATCCCATAGGCTTCATAGAAGCCGGTGGCAACGGTATGGCGGGTAAAGGTGGAATAATTGTCGTTTTCGTACCAGACAATCATGTTAGCAGAATAGCCGCATGCAACTATATCCAGATCACCGTCACTATCCATGTCCACGGCGGTAACATCAACAGCACCGTTGAAGCTGGGATCAATCACAACTTCTTCAAATAAATCTTGTGAGTGAGAAACAGACGGGAAAGACAGCAACAGAATGGCAAAAATTGTCAGAGTAAAAGATTTAGCAAAAATCATATGGGCGCCCCTCAATTGCGCACCATTCAGATTACCTGTATTCCCCTAGAAATATTGGTCAGTATGGTACACAAAAACATCGGCTCCTCTTTAACTTATTGGCAAAGAAAAAGTATTGCAACTGTTTTTACTTCATACCACAAATAGTGCCTATTCCTGCCTTAAAGTGTCAGAGGGATTTTTGTTACTCGCTCTTAATGCTGTTGAACCCGTTGTAAGAAGGGCGATGATCAAGGCAAGTACTCCAGCGACAAGAAATATCCAGATTGGCATTTGAGTTCGGTAGGCGAAATTCTCCAGCCATTTATTCATTGCATACCATGAAACAGGCCATGCGATTAAACTCGCAACAGCAACCAGGATGCTAAATTCTCTTGTCAACAAGCGCAGAATATCTGGAATAGTGGCACCCATGATTTTACGGATAGCAATTTCTCGTGTTCTTCGTTGAGTAGAATAGGCGGCTAAACCCAATAAACCAAGGCATGCAATAATTATCGCCAAACCACTGAAAGTCTGCATCATACTTGCCTGACGAAGGTCCTTGCCATAACTACGTCCAAATTGTTCATCGAGAAAGCGGTAGTGGAATTGTAATTCGGGGAACATATCCATCCATATCGTTTCAATATTTCCAATAAGATGATCAAGTTCCGACGACTCAAAACGAATTGAAATTACACGATTCCAGTTATCCGATGCTAACATCGCTAATGGTGCAATTTTGTTGTGAAGAGATAGAAAATGATAATCTTTTAACACGCCAACAATTGTAAAGGTGGAACCCCACGCTCGTGCTGTTTTTCCAATCGGTTCGTCAAGTCCAAATTGTTTTGCAGCGGTTTCGTTGATGACCATATTACCCACACTATCATCCTGGGTAATAAAATCTCCGACAAAATCACGCGAGAAGAAACGACCACTGACCATCTCTAATCCAAGCGTTTCCTGATATTTGTCATCACAAATAAGAATCTCTGTCATCTGGCTACGGTCACTACCTTCAGGCGTAATTCCCGACTGACCGCTTCCCCAACTTGGGATTGCGTTAGCTGATGAGACCGAAAGGATACCCGGTGTATCGTTTAATCTGTTTTGGAATACGGTCCAGCTAGCCCAGACATCATCACTTCGAATAGGCAATATGATTACCTGTTCGGCGTCAAAACCCAGATTGTAGTTTTTAACAAACTGTACCTGTTGATAGATCACGCCGGTTGCCACTAACAATACAATGCTGATTGCAAACTGGAATACGACCAGACCCCGTCTTAACCAGCTACCTCCAGAAGCAACATTTCCCTTTCCACTTCCACGCAAAACCTTCATTGGACTGAAACTGCTTAAAATTATTGCTGGGTAAAATCCGGCAAGTAATCCGATAGCTATCGCAAGAGCGCCAAGCAAAAGTGTTGCAAAACCGCCGTCAAAGAAATTGATTTCCAGGGGTCGAAGGGTCAACGTTTCAAAATAGGGTTTGGAAAGCAGAGTAATTAGAATGGCCAATATCGCAGATAAAAAAGAAATCAGCAGTGATTCACCGAGGAACTGAATAATCAAAGCTCCTTTGCTAGCCCCTGACACCTTACGCATTCCTACTTCACGGGCCCTACGTGTGGCTCTTGCTGTTGAAAGGTTAATGAAGTTAATGGCAGCGATTAACAGGATGAAAACACCAATGCTCGCAAGTGTATAAACGGAAGAAATGTCAGTTGCACCATTATTCAATCCGTCAAGTTCTATATGACTTGAATGCAGGTGCATATCTACAACGGGTTGGGCCCAGAAGATCAAACCTTCCCAAGAACCATGTTCGTGGTATAATTCAGTGATCCTGTTTCCCAATTGCTCAAGCTGGCCTTCGTAGGGATTTGCTAAAAGCAAATAACAAGCATGATTATTACTCTCCCAACTGTTCATGTCATAGTCTGGCTGATCGAGGGGAATTGAATGAAATGGCATGAGATAATCAAATTCAAGGTGAGAAGAATAGGGAAGCTTCTCCAACACACCGGTTACTGTTACTTCTCGATGTCCATCAAGCAACAGGGTTTGCCCCATAGGATTTTCATCTTTTTCAAAGTAGGTAGAAACGGCTTCTTGACTTAAAACGATGGCGTCTTGACGTACCAAAGCGGTCTGTTCGTCACCATATTCCAAATCAAAACTGAACATCTGGAACCATGTGGAATCAACATAGGCCGAGCCATCTTGGTAAATTTCTATTTCACCTCTTTCAAACAGAGAGACGCGTTTCATCATCATACGTGTTTGCGCAACGACATCAGGAAAATCCTGGACAAGCTGTGGGCCAATTCCAGACATAATCCAGGCGACATCAGTCAGCTCTTCTTCCCCAAAATTCTGTTTTTCTATTAGGCGGACCAGACGATCTGAATTCTCGTGAAAACGGTCCCACGTCATATCAACGCGAACATGTGAGAAAATCAGGAGGGTGGCAGTCATGCCCAGTGCAAGTCCAAAAATATTCAAAAGACTGTACCATTTTTGACGATACAGGTTTCTAAAGGCAACAGATAAATAGTTTTTGAACATGATTCCCTCTCTAGGAATGGAAAGACAAAATTTGATATAAACAATAGACACGGAAATAAATGAAAAAGTTACTTGAATTCAAAGATAGTGTAGGATGTATACAAAACGGGTTCTAGAATTAATTGTATCTGAGATCATTTAAACCCTATCGTATGTTGTTTGGGGTATTGGCAAAATCATTCTGAGCCTGCTCGTCATAAAGAACTTTGGGGTTGAAAGGAGTACAAAAAAAACAGAGAAACTACTCTTTTGGGTGAATATCGATGATGGTTTCGCCATAAGCATAAGGTTTCTCTTCTACTTTTTGGATCTCCAATAATTTTTTTACCAAGTCACGCATTCGGTCCACCTGTTTATTCACTTTAGCAAGTTTTTCTTTGAAATTGTTTTTTCTCTCGATGTCCATTTCTATAAGCTCTACGGATGTTTTTATTACAGCGAGAGGATTATTGAATTCATGGGCGATTGTTCCTGCCATTTTATTAGCAGTTTGAAGTTTTTCAACTTCAATTTCTCGTTTTTTTGCCAGTTCCAGTTGTTTGTACGATTCCCGCAAGTCTTCATTCAATTTCTTTAATTCAACATCGGCTCTTTTTTGTTTCAGTATACGCCAGAGGTTGTTCATGAAAAGGGTGAGTTGATTGACATCCGATTCATCATAGGGGGTCTGTTTATTCCCGACACCAACAATTGCAACAACTTTGTCATCGTTAAAAACGGGAACACTCATATGTCTTATAAGCGGAAAGTGGCCTTCCGGATACCCCTTTCTATTGGGTTCATTCTGATAGTCATTATGGATGACTGCGGCTCTGGTTCTGGCGCTATCGGCCCAAATTCCAGCCTCACTAATGGGGTAATGCTCTACTTTTTCAGCAACACAAAGCTTCATCGTATCTTTTGTCCAAGCGTGCAGAGTCAATGAGTTCTGATCGTCGGAAACAAAATGGAAATAACCAACTTCGCTATCCGTGATTCTAACAGCTTCTTCCAAGGCATGCTCAGTAAGATCCTTCTCTTTTAGCATTTCCACTTGGGATAAATCAAAGAGTGCTTGAAGCCTTTTTTCATTTAATTTGATCAATTGTTCGTTTCGGATTCGTTCAGAAATATCCCAGAAAATGCCCAATAAGCCGATAAGATTATGGTGGTGGTCAAAAACAGGCTTTTTTACAATATGAACGGCTTGAAGCTGGCCATCCATAAAAAATGTCTCATCTACTTCTTTTGTTGTCAGATTTTCCAGAACATCTCTGTCATCTGAAATGAATTTTTCAGCATCCTCTTTAGGAAATAGATCGAAATCTGTTTTTCCGATCACATCCGCAGGTTTTTTTAAAACACTCTGAGCAAAGCTATCGTTGGCTGCTAAATAGTTGGACTTGGTGTCTTTATAGAAAATACTAAGTGGTATAGCATCCATTAACAGACGGTACTGATTCTCATTTTCCTTTAATGCGTGCAGAAGTTTTTGTTGATGCGTAACATCATGGAAAGATCCTGCCAACATGATCGGTTGACCATCTTTGTCAGTTTCAATTTCTCCTATTGAAACAATATGTCTTATTTCCCCGTCCGGTCTGACAATCCTTTTTTCGATATGGTAAGTTGATTTGGTTTCTATAGCCTTCGCTACAGCCTGAGAAGCCATTTCTCTATCGTCGGGATGGATCAGGTTCATTCCTGTTTCAGCAGTTGGCTCTATTTCACCCGGTTTATAACCACAAATCCTATAAAACTCATCGGACCAAACACTCTTTCCAGTGGCGATATCCATTTCCCAGCTTCCAAGATGAGCAAGCCGCTGGGCATTGATAAGACTTTCGCGGGTTTTTAGAAGATCGAGTTCGCTTTGTCTTTGTTCGGTGATATCCCTTGCAACAATTACCCTGGCAGGTTGATTACGGAAAATAATTCGACGAGTAGTAATGGAAGCCAAAATGGTTGAATTATCTTTACGGATAAGAAAACACTCTATCGGTTTACGATTTGTAGCTTTCAGACTATTTTTATAACATGACTTTGATTCGGGTGAGATGTATTTAAAAATATCAGAGTCGATTACACTTTCCCTGTCATACCCGAGTATGTCCAGAAAAGTCTCATTTACTTCAACCAGCGTGCCCTTATCGCTAATGGCAATTCCTTCTGTGGAAGCATTTGCTAATTGCCGCAAACGAATTTCACTCTGTTTTAACTGTCTTTCGTATTCAATACGTTCAGATATGTCCCTTATGACAAAAACTCCACTACCATCAGGCATAAGGGTTGCCGATACGTCAACGGGAATGTGAGATCCATTTTTATGCTTGGCATCAAAGTTGTACGTCAGAGAATTATTGATTTTAATTTCACTCGATATCATCTCAACATGCTGAAGAAATAATTTCTCAGAATGATAGAAGATATTAGGTGATTTTCCGATAAGCTCTGAGACTTCATGTCCAAATACTTCAGTAGTTTTAGGGTTGGCATTTAGAATGGTGTCCTCTTTGATGATCAAAATACAATCGTAGGACTTTTCAAAAAGAGAACTAAAAAGGTCAACATTATAATGGTCGAATTCTGAAGAGAGATGGGCCTCATTTGGCGAGATTTTTCTTTTAAGATTTTTTATCTCTTCAATGAGTTCTTTTTTACTCTTTCTCTCGTAATTCATGAAAGTCCTATGAAAAAGAGTTAGCTGAAAATTCTTTCTGGTTTAATAGATACTTATTTTCATGAACACGAGTTTGCAGCATAAAGGTGTTGATAATGCGTAATTATTTTAAAACTAGCAGTGAACTTTTTGGATATCAATGGTTTTCGAGTAACGAAGGAGGCAATATTTTGGGTTTTTGACAATTGGGCATTAAAGCTATTCAGGCTGGGTTTGATAAGAGTTGTACTCTGTAGAATTGTAAGAGTCTGTAAGTTAAGCCATTCACTCTACTTCTTTTTCAGTTGGTTTTGATCCAGAACTACTTTCATTCAGGTCATATATGGTAATTGTATCAGCATAGTGCTGTTCTTCAAGTTTATCAAGATTCAAGAGGTTTTGGACGAGTTTTTTCATTCGGTCAACCTGTTTCAGAATAGCTTCAACCTTGGGAGTATACTTTTTTCTTTTATCATCCGCGTTTAAATATAGATCGCAATTTCCCTTAATTATTGCCAAAGGATTATTGAATTCATGTGCAATGGTGGCCGCAAATTTGTTTGCAGTTTTGAGTTTTTCAACTTCAATTTCTTTTTCACGAGCATCTTCTAGTTGTGTTAGAGCATTCTGAAGATCGATTGTTTGACGGTCAATGGTCTTTTGCAAACTACCAGAAATAAAGCGAACAGCTAAAATCAAAAGAATTTCAGCGATAAATAATCCGATTACCGCGAAAAGAATATTGGCTTTCAGTGAATTATAAAACGCGGCAAATTCATTATCCATCGGTTGATAAACGGCAACAGTTCCAACCGGCGAAAGGTTCTTATTGACCGTTCCCCGGTAATCACGTAGGGGAATTGTTGTGATTGCGAATTGATGGTGGTCAACTTTGACTAGTGTTGTATGGTGACTATCGGTTAAATAATCAATAGTGATACTCTTCAGCAAATTTTCATCATCCGGACAGGTACACCCTTCAAGATAATGACCGCTAAAAACAGGTCCATCTTTGTAATGGGTTTTCTGGAATTCAGGCCATACGTTTTTCTCTATGTGGCTTTTTGTGAGAAAAACAGCCATTTCACTATTCAACTCTTCTTTCAGTAAATCCAGTAAAAGGGAGAAGGATGTGCCGGCTTCCAATGCACCTATCAACTCAGGATTATTCTGGTTTTCGCTGGAATCATAGACGGGAACTACGCCACGTATACCTGAATAAACCCGGCCGGTTTCAAAACCCCCAACAGTTTTCCCATATTGGTTTACATCCACCACTGTATACCGAACCTCGTCCATTCGGTCGCCAAATTTGTCTGGACGGTGCACTCGTAAAAAAGAGAGTGAACCGGGACCGAGATGAAAATGGAGTTGACGTACTTTAAATCTGTTGGTCATTATCTCCCAGCTAGGATCAACTAGCCGGCGGAGATTCTGGCGCTTGATGTTCGCCAGTGCTTTGCCGCGTCCACCACCCTCAGCCAGAACAGCATCACGGCCCTCTTTGAAAGCTTGTATAATTTGTGGATCGTTGGATATGTAGGTGGCAAGCATCTGCATTTGATTGATAGAACTCTCAAGAGTACGCTCAAATGTTAACATTGCCGATTCACCAAGACGAACAGCGTTGAGTTCAAGGGATTTTTTGGCACCGAAGTAGTTTATAGCAACAAAGGTCAGATCGGAAACAATAAGGAAGCAGGTTAGTAAGATTACGATTCTGGTAGATGATTTCATAAGGCTTTGTCCAGAAATAAACATATTTTCAATAACAAAAAACGATATAGGAAAACCTCACCCTTTTTCTACCTTAACGATTGTGATGAAAATTAGATACTGTAAAACTATTCGTTGTGTCTTGACGATACAACGTTTTTAATAAGTGATTGGAGACAAGGGAAAGGTTGTACCTGTCACAAATTCACCAGCAAAAATGTAATAGAATACTAAACATCATATAAACGTCAACAAATTTATGGCTCACTGTTCACAATGTGCTTTTACTATATCAAAGTCTTCTTCGGTTCCTTTTTGAATCATCTTTTTCATCATCTTATTCATTAGATCCATAAAAAAATTCTTTGTGATCGCATCCATTGCCATGGTCAGCACAACTGCTCCGTCTTTTTCTTCAAAGGTAAAAAGACTATCCCAAACTGTTCCACCGGCTTCGGTTTTGATACGAAAATGGTCGTTTTCAACGTATTCCGTCACTTCAAATTCCATGGATGCTTTCCGTTTACCCATGACACGAGTCTCAATAAAACGAGCACCAACACCAACACGGTTTTTAGTCAGATATTCCACGTCAACGATGCATGGAACCACTTCAGAAAAATTGCGGATATCGGCGACAGTATTAAAAACCTTATCGATAGGGGCGTTTATGGTTCGGGTGATAGTGATACGGGTCATGATCCTCTCCACGGTGTATTTGCAATAGTTCGATCAATATAAGACCATTGGTGTATTGATAATGACAGAAAAAACAAAAAGGAGAGTTAGGGGCTACAAATAAAGGTTGTTTAGTTTGGGATCGGAGCGACTGCCATTAAACCCATGTTAAGATTTGCACTTTTTTTCATGAGAGTTAGATCACTGGTAAGCAATCCCAATGATCCTGCCCATCCCTTTACTCTTCCGGCCAACTCAGGGTTATTCTGATTAGCTTTACTTCTGATAATTGCGACTCCCATGCCACCACCTGCAATGTAGTTTTGAGTGGAAACCTGGTAATCAAGATAAGTCATACTTTTGAGTTTACTTCTGAAATACCAACGATGACCGAGAGTTACACCCTCAGCATCAATGAAATTCGCTTTGTCGGATTCAACATACTCTTCCTCGCCAAAAAGTATATCATAGGTGTTTCCAGCAGTGACCTGCAATCCCAAAAACCACCCCCCGGAAAAACAAAAACCAAATTGTAATCCCGGGCTTACGTAGGTACCGACATGATGTGTTTGGGCAAACGAGAAGGAGGGAATCAGCAAGAGAATGAATAGAATAACAGGTCTAATAGTTTTCACAGCACCAGTCCAGTTGTTAAATATGAGTTATCAAACACTTAAAATATAATAGTCTGGAGATTGATGGGTTGTCAATGAATAATTCCACAAAGATATTCTAACGAAAACATTGATCTTTGTTCATATACTCAAATCTCTTCTCTTATTATTTGCATTTCTATGATGATGTTCCTTAAAAATTTATTATGATACAGGAACAAAGCCCTACCAAAACCGTTATTGAATAAAGATGTCAATAAGTCAAATGTTGGAAATGAAACATGGATACAAACATCGAACCGAAAAAGCAGAACGCATTGGTCGTCGAAGACGATGAATCCATCATCGAATTATTAAGAATTCACATCGAAGATCTGGGCTATAAAGTTACCACTTCCGGCGATGGTCTTTTGGGACTTGATCTATCACGAAAAAATAAATTTGACCTGATCATCCTTGACATCATGTTGCCCGGGATGGATGGCCTGGAAGTGTGTAAACAAATACGCCAGAGGGACAAAAAGACACCCATCATCATGTTGACCTCACGCTCAGAAGAGATAGACAAAGTATTAGGCCTTGAGCTTGGTGCGGATGACTATATCACTAAACCTTTCAGCATCCGAGAATTTATCGCACGGGTAAAAGCCCTTGTCCGCAGGTTGGAAATCACAGAAACACCTGATGTGGAAGAAACCGTTAAGGGATTGCTGTCATTCGACAATCTTATCCTTGATATGGAAAAGAGGAAAGTTACTCTTGACGGTAAAATCCTTGACCTCACAGTAAAAGAATATGATTTGCTGGAACTCTTCGCACGAAATCCCGGAGCTTCGTTTACTCGTCAGAAACTACTAGAGTTGATATGGGGCTATTCATTCAGCGGCTATGATCATACAGTTAACACTCATATAAATCGTTTAAGAAATAAGATTGAAAAAGATCCGTCTCAGCCAAGGTTTATACAGACTGTCTGGGGTGTTGGATATCGCTTTATAGATCACGAGGAATTATAGAATGATAAAATACTTTCAATCGTTTAACGCGAAACTGACCGGAGTACTTCTTGTATTGTTGGTTATCATTGGAGTCTCGCAGGTTGTAATCACAACCAATTCTTTCAGAGAACTGAATAACGAAGTCGATCAACGGCTGAACCTAACTCTCGCAAGGGATATGGCATTCGAACTTACATCTCTGCTGGACGAAAATATTGACTACTCCAAGATCGGTGAACGTATTCATTACATGATGGTGATGAATCCGAAAATTGAGATATATCTCCTTGATAGTAAAGGTAAGATTCTTGCCTTCTTCGCTGAACCAGGAAAGGAAGTTGTTTCAGAAACCGTTGACCTCGGACCCGTAAATGAGTTCATCCAACATTCCGACAGGGTGCCCATCCTGGGAAGTGATCCAAGACAGCCGGGTAAGTATAAACCCTTTTCGGCTTCAACTTTACCCATCGGCGAGGACAGTGGCTACCTCTATATCATAATAGGAGGGACAGATTATGATTCTGCCTACTCCTTCCTGCGTGAGAGTTATATCGCAAAGGCGATGGTTCAGGGGTTGACCTTGACACTGGTGTTAACTGCGGTGATAGGTATCGTTTTGTTCTGGTTTTTAACCAGTCGGTTAAGAACAATAACCGAAGGGGTGAATGAGTTTGATCATGGTAATCTTGAACGAAGGATAGATGTAAAATCTCAAGATGAATTTGGGCAGCTCGGCCAAGCTTTTAACAACATGGCGGATAAGATTGAGGAAACAATCGTCAAGCTTGAGGAAACGGACAACCTGCGTCGGGACTTAACGGCAAACGTTTCCCACGATCTCAGAACACCGATCGCTTCTATTAGAGGTTACATCGAAACAATACTGATGAAATCAGAATCGATGTCTACTGAAGAGCGGAACACACACCTGGAAGTCGTTTCCAAAAATATCATAAGCCTCGGCAATCTGGTTCAGGAGTTATTTCAACTCTCAAAACTCGAAGCAAAACAGATTGAACCTGAAATCGAAAAAATGTCCATTGTCGATTTAGTTCAGGACGTTTATATGAAATACAACAAGATTGCTGAAGAAGGTGATATTGAGTTGAGTGTGGATGTAGAAAATGGAATCCCTGTTGTAAACGCGGACATAGCTCTCATCGAAAGAGCGATTACAAATCTGCTGCTCAACGCTATTCATTACACACCCTTAAAAGGCAAAGTTGAAATCAAGCTTAGAAAAATAAATAGTGGTGTGACCCTTTCTGTTAATGATACCGGCCATGGGATAAAACCGGATGAACTTCCCTATATCTTTGATCGCTACTACAAAACCAAAGATAGACCGTCAAGGAGTAAAACCAGTACAGGCCTTGGTTTGACTATAGCTCAAAAGATAATTGAGCTTCATGGTAGTGAAATTCGTGTTACCAGTGAAGTGGATAAAGGGTCAAGTTTCTCGTTTGATCTGACAGCCTAAAAGGAGTCCTTAGTGATAAAGAAGTAAAACTCCTGTGATACTTTTGTGATAATTGGCCGCTAGATTTTCTCTCAGAAAATGTGATAAACACATCTAAGGAGAAAATCATGTACAAGATAGTAACAACACTTTTCATCGTAATGTTTCTGTTTATCGGTTGCGATGATGATGACAATTCGACTGAACCAACAACAAAGATGAGTTCTTCTTTTGAAGTAACCATTGAAAATGTTTCTAGCGAATACAGTTTGAGTTCAAGCGGTGTCTTCAATACCCCGGTAGGTGCATCCTCACCCGCTCCAGTTGGTCCGGGTGGTGCATATGAATTCAGCTTTTCTGCTGCCCCAGGTTCCAAGCTAAGCTTTGCCACGATGTTTGTCCATTCAAACGACCTGTTTTTTGCACCATCGGAAATGGGTATAGAATTGTTTGACGATATGGGCAACCAGATGCTTGGGGATGTCACATCCTATGTTTATCTCTGGGATGCAGGCAGTGAAGTAAATCAGGAACCGGGTCTAGGCGCCGATCAGGCACCACGCCAATCGGGTCCGGACACAGGTGAAGAAGACAGCAATATGAACGTTCGTATGGCGGATGATGATTTTAACAATCTCCCTGCCGTGAGCGATGTTATCAGCGTCACCCTTTCGTCAACTTCTGCCACAGGTTTTACACTTCGTATTGAAAACGTTTCAGACGAAGGAACCTTGACCATGTCAGATAATAGTACTGCTGCCGTGCCAATCGCACCGGGAGTCTGGGTTGTGCATTCAAGCGACTCACCCTTGTTTGAAGATGGTAGTCCCGACATGAATGAAGGTCTGGAACACTTGGCAGAGGATGGCAATCCGGTAATGCTGGCTGACTATCTCGAAAGCCAAAGTGGAATTACACAAATGCTTGCCCCAGGTGTCTGGGCTGTCCATTCGAGTAGTAATGTCCTTTTCACAGCCAACAGCATGGATAGTGGTGATGGACTTGAAGCACTTGCCGAAGATGGAGATCCCTCAGGTCTGGCTGGAGCGGTAGCATCAGAAGCCGGTGTGATGTCTAGTGGTGTCTTTAATACACCAGTCGGTTCATCTGGACCTGGACCTCTTACTCCTGGCCATTCCTATTCCTTCATGTTTGAAGCTGAAGAGGGTGAATACTTAAGTTTCGCGACCATGTTTGTCCAGTCAAACGACCTTTTCTACGCACCTGATGGAATGGGTATCGCCCTCTATTCTGGTGGAATGCCTCGAACGGGTGATATTACCTCTGAACTTATGCTCTGGGATGCCGGAACTGAAGTTAACGAAGAACCGGGATTTGGTCTGTACCAAGCTCCCCGCCAAAGCGGTGCAAACATGGGTATGACTGAAAACGGTGACGTACAATTGGTGGATGATGGGTATTCCTATCCTGCCAACGGAATGGTCCTGAGAGTAACGATTTCTACACTATAAAGAAGCACTCTAATTGGCAGGATAGTATTTTGCTGTCCTGCCAATTGACTAACGGTAAACGTTAATGCAGGTTTGAGGTCATCATGAAGAAACTACTATTAATAATTATTGTTCTAAGTGCCGGATTAATTTCCGGGTTTTGGAATACTAGCAAGGGACAAAAATCAATGTCAATGTCGAATACTGGAGAAAAAATAGCCACTTTTGCCGGCGGTTGTTTCTGGTGTATGGAACCGCCCTTCGAAAAGTTGGAGGGAGTAAAAAGTGTAACCGCCGGTTATACGGGTGGAAAGACGAAAAACCCCAGCTATAATGAAGTGATTTCAGGGAATACAGGTCATTACGAGTCCGTTCAAATCGTATTCGATCCGTCAGTCGTTTCCTATGAAACTTTACTGGAAACGTTCTGGCAAAATATTGATCCTACAGATAAAGGTGGTCAATTCTATGACAGGGGAACACAATACTTCACTGCCGTATTTTACCATGACAAAGCTCAGATGAAGTTAGCCGAAAAGTCAAAAAAAGACCTTGAAAATTCGGGTGTTTTTGATAAACCCATTGTTACAGCGGTTCTCCCGGCTAAAGATTTCTACAAAGCGGAAGAGTGTCATCAGGACTATTATCAAAAAGAACCGGAACGTTATAACAGGTATAAGCAGGGCTCTGGACGTAACGATTATTTCAAAAAGATATGGGATGATCAGGAGACAAAGCTGAAAAAGGAAAAAGTTAAAAAGGCCAGTGCAGATATGTCAAAAGCATCATTGAAAAAAAGGCTGAATTCCTTACAGTATACCGTTACCCAGGAAAATGGAACAGAACCACCTTTTCAAAACGAGTACTGGGATAATAAAGAAGAAGGTATATACGTTGATATAGTCAGTGGGACAGTGCTTTTCAGTTCCCTTGATAAATATGATTCCGGTTCGGGGTGGCCATGTTTTTCACAATCTGTTGATGAAACAGAGATAAAAACTCAGACAGATTGGTCACACAACATGGTTCGTACTGAGGTCCGTAGTACTGATGCAGATTCCCACCTTGGTCATATTTTTGATGACAATGCTTCACCGACCGGTAAAAGGTTCTGCATCAATTCGGCTTCATTACGTTTTATTCCAAGAGATAAACTGAGTGAAGAAGGATACGGTGATTACGAAAAATTATTCAAGTAAATCACATCGAAAATGTACTTTACTTGAATAATTATGGTACGAAAAGACTATTGATAATTGACAAATAAAATCAGAATGTTACAAACCCAGAACTTTTGTGGCGGTGTCCTTTAGGGTATCGTATCTGAATGGTTTTTGGCAGAATCCGGATAGTTGTTCACCACTGAAACGGGTTGCGATGTCTTGTTCGCTATATCCGCTGGCAATAATCACTTTCACCTCTGGATCAATCTTTCTCAATTCATGAAAGGTCTCTGCACCGTTCATACCTGGCATTGTCATATCAAGAAGGACAAAACTTATTTTTTCCATCTGTTCTTGATAAAGAGTTACCGCATCTCTGCCATTTGATACAGTTAAAACGTCAAATCCGATATGGTCAAGCATTCTCTCCGCCATTTTTCGTACGGATTCTTCGTCATCCACGATCAGTACTGTCCCTGAGATTTCGTCTGTGTTCGTATGTTCGGAAGCTGCTCCAGCAGGCTCTAGCGGTTTTTCCAGTGCGGGGAAGAATAGACGGAAGGTTGAACCCTTTTCTGGTTCACTTTTTATACTAACAGCACCCTTGTGACCGTGCATAATACCTTGAACGGCAGAAAGACCAAGTCCTCGACCGGTAAATTTCGTGGTAAAAAACGGATCAAAGAGTTTGGTGATGGTTTCCTTGTCCATACCTGAGCCGGTGTCGGCAATGTCGACAATAACATATTGCCCAACAGGCAGATATTCACCAAGCGTCGTCTTTATTTCTTTTTCAGAACCACATCTAATTTCACCCACCCATATACTAATAATACCTCCTTTTTCTCCGATGGCTTCAGAGGCATTGATGACAAGGTTCATTATGACCTGACGAACCTGGGTAATGTCCGCCTTTATTCCCGGAACACTATCCGAATATTGCGTTTTAAGAATCACCTGTTTGGATATGGATGATTTTAGCATATAAACCATCTCGTTGATGATCTCTCGAATATCAACGTTCTGAATATCGAAGGAACCTTTCCCGGAGTAAGCTAACATCTGCTTACTCAGGTCGGCAGCAGCAGCGGCAGAACTAATAACGGTTTGAATATCGTTATAACCCGGTGATGTGGGCGAGAGGTTCATTAATGCGAGCTCAGCACCACCGATAATACCTACCAGGAGATTGTTGAAGTCATGGGCAATCCCACCGGCCAGAATACCGAGACTCTCCATTTTTTGAGTCTGGAGCATTTTATCTTCAAGCTGTTTTCTCTCCGTTACATCTATATAGGTTCCTGTGATCAGAACAGGATGACCTTCTCGAGTTCTTTGAGAAAGTTTCCCGCGTGCATTAATCCATAGCCAATGGCCGTCTTTGTGTTTATACCTGAATACAGCATCATAAAATTCAATTTCACCTGAGAAATGAAGCCCCATCTGTTTTTCGGCTTCTTTTTGGTCTTCAGGATGCATTCTGCTCAGGAAATCGTCAACATTACTCCCTTCCAACTCCTCCATAGTGAAACCTAGGATTTTAGACCATTTTTCATTATAAGCGATTTCTCCAGACTGGATGTTCCATTCCCATGTACCAGCGTTGGCACCTTCGATATAGCTCTGAACTCGAACCTTCTCTTTTTCAAGAGCTTCCTGAATTAGCTTACGATCTGTAATATCAATGTGGGTACCGCTGACTAATACGGGATTGCCGTCTTCATCAAAATTTGTCACTTTGCCACGTGAACTGATCCACACCCAATGGCCATCTTTATGTCTTTGCCTGAATTCAACATCATAATAATCTACTTGTCCAGCCAGATGTAAATCCATCTGTTCGTGAACACGAGGTTCATCGTCAGGATGGATTGAATCAAAAAAATCACTAGCATCTTTGACTTCAATTTCTGAGAGAGAGTAACCGATGATTTCGGCCCATCTTTTATTAAAAACCTTTGTTCCGGTAAGAATATTCCACTCCCAAGTGCCGGCACGAGTGCCTTCGATATAGTTTTGGGCTCTATTCTTTTCAATAGTAAGTTGGTTTTCTGCTTTGACTCGTTTTGATATATCGATTCCGGTTCCAACCAGACATGGTTCGCCATCAAGTTCAAACCGAGCACCGGTCATAAGGTGAGGGATTGTGCTACCATCTTTGACGACAAAATTCCCCTCAACAAATGATTTGCCGTTGGCGAAAACATCCTCTATTGTTTTTAATATTTTCGCTCTCTCCTCTTCCCGGAAAAATTGGAGAGGATGCATTTTGGATATTTCTTCGGGCGTATATCCTGAAACTACCTCAAAATTATGATTCCACTTAAGGATTTTTCCCTGTTGGTTAAAGACATAGAAAATCCCAGCCAAACTGGAAAGAACAACATCGAGAAATGATTTTTCTTGCCTTAACGCTTCTTCAGCATTTTTCTCTTCTGTTATATCGCGTGCGATGCCTTCAATGGCAGTAGGCTGTCCCTTATCATCACGGACAAGAACGTTGCGTTGGTTAATCCAACGTTTTTCCCCCGTTACGGCATGAATGATTTGGTACTCATAGAAGGGGGGCATTTTTCCATCAATAAGGTTCTTCCATTGTTCCGAAAAATAGGGGTGCCATCCAGGAGCAATTATTTCAAGAATAAGCATTGGATTTTCAAAAAAGTCTTGAGGTGAATAGCCAAAGATTGTCTTTGATGCTGGGCTGATATATTCGTAATTCCCATCAGGTAGACTCATTCGGTAAATCATGTCACTTGCATTTTCTGCCAGGCGACGGAATCGTTCCTCACTTTCAGCTAATGCTTGCTCCATATTTCGACGTTCGGTAATATCATATATTCTGCAATACCATCGAATTAGTCCATTATCCCTTTTTACTGCCTTGGCAACCGAGTGGACCCATCTATATTTTTCCTCCTCTACCCGAACTCTGTATTCATAGTCAAAGACCGATTCAGAGTCTTGGGATTTATCAGCTGTTGATTGAAAATCGGCAATGTCGTCGGGGTGGATAAGACGGATATAATTGTTGATGTCGTTTACGATTTCTGGGACAAAATCACTTTTGAGTATGTTTTCCAATCCGGGACTAAAATAAACCGTATGACGGTTACCATTCTCATCAATGTCATACACAATAATAATGCCGGGTGTATTTTCAGCGAGGAGGCGAAACTTTTTTTCGCTTTCGGTAATATCTACCTGGCTAACATTTGAATAACTCTCTTTAACTTCTTTTAACTGCTTCTTCAACTCTTCCAGTTCAGCGATTAATTGAGCTTTGGTCTTATCAGTGTCCTTCATCAAATCTCCATACAGATTTTAATCAACCAAATGGGAACAATTATCATTCACGTATCCATTAAAGTAACCAATCGAATCTCAAAATTATTTTAACGGATAGAATTAAACTCGCTCTCGAAGACTGAAAAGGTGATCAGGATAAAGGGTATTGTTTCTTTGCAATACTGATCTGACCGATGTGGTACATTTCATGCAGAACATAGGAAAAAAGATGTTTTCCCAAGTCGCGAGGTTTGCCGAGGATGGTTTCCTGACGGGGTTCTGACAGTGTCTGATCGTCAAGTGAACGGAGGGCATTTATAAGCAAGTCAAACGTCACATTAATTAATTCTCTCATCTTACGATAGGGTACAGCATTCTTGGGGTCGGGTTTTGTCCCGGTTCCATACATCGAAAGGTCAGGAATAGGGCAGACATCGCCAACGCCAGTCATTTCAATTGCTTCAACTCGTTCCGTCAGAATATGTCCCAAAATCCAATTGACTGGATTCCCGCCTCCGTCTACTTCCTGTCCGGCCATTTCAGCAGTTATATCCTTCAGGAAGTGTTCGAGTTGATTTTGACTTATACTGAATGCAACGATGAGGTCTTGGCTATTCATAAGCTATTCCGGTTATTCTGTTTCGATGAAAATGGGTGAATCGGTTTGGCATGTCAAGTTGGATTGCAGAATTAAAAAGCCCCACCAGATGGTGGGGCTTAAAAGTGTTGCGGAGGATGATTTACGTCGGGCACTTTTTACCATAAATATTCTAAGGGAGAATGAGTTGACGATCATCCACAGTACTATTTATCATCTCCTGTCTGAGCGCGGCTTCAAGCAAAACATCCTGATCGATTAGACTCAAATTCACAATCTCATGGTCACCCGGGGTGAAACCGAAATACCAGTCAATATGATCAGTTACATATATAATAGTACCGATAGAATACAGTTGTTCTGGAACAATGTCTTGCCCATTAACAGTTGCACGTATAGAATTTCGCTGGACAATATAACGTAATCCACTGATTTGCATCGATCTGGAATGATCTGCAAGACTGTGGCGGATGATTTGAATCAGTTCTTCGCCTGTAACCTCTAGCTTTACCAGTTGATTATTAAATGGTGTGATCGCATAGATATCTCGAATCGTTAATGGACCTGCTGGAAAATTTGTCCATATGGCACTTGAATTAATAATTCCAACATCAGCTTTGGCGGCATGACGATACGTTTCAGCCACCCAGTTGCCAATATTGCTTTCCCCATCCTCACTACGAATCCAGGGGGTAACCAGTGTTGCGACCTCAACATCCAACTTTTCGGAAAGAAGTGTCTCCTGGCGATCCAGGAGTTCCTGAATAGCGGTGTCAGCAGGTAAGTCTGATGCCAAAATACGTTTAACATGTGTTTGACTATCGGTAACGCGATGGTTGAGAGTGTCCACCTCAATATCTAATTCACCGTACCATTGCCCGCGAGATCCAGCCTGGGTGATCAGAACACCGTTTATCCTTCTTCCTTCTCGAAGCAAGGAATGGGAGTGTGCACCTACAATGACGTCAATCTTGTTCCCGAATTTCGTAGCAAGCAGGCTGTCCTGTTCAAAACCACTATGACTCAAAACGATTCGAACATCTACTGCAGCTTGTTTAAAACGCTCCAGGCTCACTTGGATCATGGAGTCAGCCGAGAGTACTTCGAAATGACTGGCAACCTGCTGTGTTAACAAGTTGTCAAAATACCCTGCCATCACACCAATCAGTCCCACATCGATTCCTTCTATATTTAAAATGGTGTCAGGAATAGATACAGGATTTCCATTCGTTCGGATGCGAATATTACTTAACAAAATTGGGAACTCTGCTTCAGCAAGACGCTGATGGAGGATTTCTGGTCCATAATCAAACTCATGGTTGCCAAGAATCATAGCATCGGGAAGGATTACATTCAACAGTTCAATTTGGCTAGCGCCCTGAGTTAAAGAACTGATAGGGGAACCCTGAAAATCATCCCCTCCATCCAGTACGAGTACGTACTTGTGATTACTGCGAACTTGTTGCACGATGGATGCCAGTTGAGCGATTCCACCTACTTGAATCGTATCGCCGTTTTCTATTGGAAATGCAACTGGGGAATTGGCAGCGTGAAAATCATTCCAGTATAGAACTTTTAATGGTATTGTCTTGTTATTATCACAACCACTATTTGGCAGAATCAGGACAAACAACAGTGAAGTAAAAAACAATGAAGCAATAATTCCTCTGGATTTTTTCATCATGTATCATTATCTCTAAAGTTCGAAATAGTTTCAGCGATACCTTGTCCTTGACTATTCTACTAGTATATAAATAAAATATTTAAAACAAGGAAATCCAAGACAAAACATTTGATGTTAGCAGAAATATAATTTATTGGGTAGGGTTGCTCACCTGTTACGGTAATTTTCAGAAAAAAACTTAGAGCCGTTATTTTGTATCCGGGGTATCTAGTGAAGAGTCAGATGAATCATTATTGTTAATGGAATCAGGTGGATGGATGTCAAGTATTTTCGTACTGGCAGCGTAATCAATCTCTTTTAGCTCCCTTAATTCAAGCAGATAGTTGACAAGATTTTTCATCCGTTGAATTTGTGCGCGGATTTTTTCAAACTGTTTTTCTTGCTCGGTAATGTCAGTAACCCCCATACTGATAAGATCAAGAGTACCACTGATGACGGCCATGGGGTTATTAAATTCGTGTGCAATTGTTGCTGCCATTTTATTTGCCACGCGAAGCTCTTGGGCTTCCCGAAGAACTTTCTGTGCGTTGAGTAACTCTGTGATATCCAATTGAATGCTAATACCAGCAACAATCTTGCCTTTCTTATCTCGGATAGGGGCCGAATTTGCCATCAATATATGCTCTTTACCGTCAATAAAAACTATGAGTTGGCGACGGGATGTTTCACCCTGCTGAATCGCACGAGTTAATGGACCTTTATCGGTGGGTGTTTGACTACCATCCGGTTCCCATGTTTGCCACTCTTCAGCCAGTTCGGTCACCTCGGTTGATTCTGGTTCTGGACGATTGTACCAGTCCCGAATCGCTTTGTTTGCAAGCCGAACACGGCCATCAGGTGCATCGACAATTATTATGCCAAACTCATTGCCTTGAAGAGCTGCCTGCAATGTTGCTTGACTCTGATAAAGATCAGCAGTTTTTCTAGCAACCTGCTTTCGAAGCATCCAGGACCAGAGCATTGTACCCAGCAGTGCCAGCAGCAATGGAACAAAAATTATAATAGCGAATTTTAGATATTTTGTTGCAAGCTGTTCTTCGTATATCCCTAGCCATTTTTGACGGATACTATGATACTCTCCTGATTCCTTTATCAGCTGAAGCCCTTCACCGAATAATGAAAACAATGTCTGTTCACCGTCTAAAACCGAATAGCAATATTCGGCTGTAAGAAACGGGGTCTCACCCAATTCCAGATTGTCCCATTCAAGTTCATTTATCCAGTAAAGAGCTGACCTGCGGGAAACTAAGGCACAATCTCGACGGCCTTCGGCAACAGCCAGAAGTGCCTCTTGTTGGGAGCGAACAGTCGCCAATTCATCTAGTAATCCGTTACTCAACGCATAATGGTGCATCGCACCATCACGCATTACAGCCAGTTCCATACCAACTAAATCTTCAAGCGAAGAGGGTGGAGTAATATTATCCTTACGGACAACGCTTATATACTGGATAATCGTATGAGCAGGGGAAAAATCAAAATATGCATCGCTTTCTACAGAATAGGGCATACCCATTATGGCATCAATTTTACCCGTTAGCAGACTGTTTCGGATTTCGTGCCAGGCACCAAGCTGGAATTCCACTGTTAATCCTACTGTCCGAGCGATGGCTTGGGTCAGCTCTACGTTGAACCCTGTTGGACGGCCTAAAGGATCGAGAAATTCATAGGGAGGGAATCGATAGTCGCCACCAATGACAATACGGCTCCTGGTGGGAAGCTCCAGTGGGCTAAGCCATTCGGCGTAAAGTCGGCGTTTAGTCCCATTTTCCGTGACTTTTGCAAGCCCTTCATTGAGTAAAGCAAGAGTATGTTTTTCTCCATCACGGACTGCAAAGCAAAATTCATGTTGGAGTTTTTCAATCACCTGCGGAAGCACATGAAGTCCAAGTTCTGGTTTTTGCCGTTGGATCTCCAGGGCATGAAGGCGTTGCATAATCACGGCATCCAGATTGTCGTTTCCGAGTTCCTTCAGAGCGTATTCGACCTGCTTCTCGATTGGAACACCAGGGTCAATAATAGAATGATCAAGTATGTCTATCCCAAGTTGCATTGGGTAAGATAGATCTGGTGGGCCAATTAAAACGGCAACTTTTCGACCATGTAGGTGGTCAAGGGATTGAATCTCCGACTCATCGTGACGTACAACAATGGCGCCATGGAGAGTAAGGAAGGGGAAGGTATAGTCAAAGTTTGCTTTGGTACTGGAATCTCTTACGACTGCTGCGATTACATCGACCTTACCATGTTTCAACCACTCCTCGGAATCCTGTCTTGAGCCCCTCTGGACGATCAGGTCTCGCCCCATACTGGCTGCCGCTTCGCTTAGCAATTGGATACTGAAATTATCTATCGCATGGATATTATTTGGATTTTGACTTTCAGGTGCGGGGAAAACATTTACAACACGTAATGGATTCTTTGACGCGCTCGAAGCGCTAGCAGGCAATTGTGATAACAAAAGCAGGAATAAACTCACAAATAGAATTGATATCCCTCTAGAATTCACAGTTAATCCGAAATAGAAAATACGAAACATGTTGTAGGTACAACAGTTGGAATGGAGGGTTCCTTGTCATTATACCTCTAAAGCTTATGCTTCTTATTGGTAAAGACCTAAAAAAATACGCCCGAAAGCTTGTTAAATCAAGTCTTACGGGCGTTTGGCGGAGGATGAGGGACTCGAACCCCCAAGGGCGTTTCAACCCGGCGGTTTTCAAGACCGCTGCCTTACCAATTAGGCTAATCCTCCGGGACCGATAAATATACGAGATGAAATCAGGTACGGCAATTGTCTCCACACCTTTTTAGGTCTCCGGAGAAAACATAAATCTTTGTTTATTAAACAGCACAAAAACAACGAGATTCCTGCCAACCGAACGCAGGAATGACATCAAGAGTGTCTCCATACCTTTTTTGGGCTCTGAAGTTCAGGCTGAATAATTCGCGATTTCACTAACAAAACCGGGAAAACCCTTTAACCACGGAATACAATTAAAACTACTTTTATGATTTAGAAAAATTATTAAGAAATATGGCATTCGAACGAAAAGAAGATTTGGAAGTGGAAAACATGTAATCCAGAGGCAATAATTATTTTAAATCCTAAATAGGCAGATTTTTTCAGTGTGTTCAGTGTATTCCGTGGTTAAAGGCTTCAGGGGGTCTAAGACTTCATCAATTCACGGATGAAGTCTTCTGAACCGCGAACGTCTTTGATCAACGACTGAATGGTCTTGTCAACATTGATCTCTCGCGGCCAAATCCTCGATTGCAATGTTTCCCATGAGGGATCAGTTTCAAGCGGTTTCTCGTCGGCTTTATCGGCGAAACCTGCACCGAACCGTTTACAGATACGATTGGCCAGGTGAACGATGGCAACGGGAATCGGATAGGTTTTTTCAAGGTGCGGTGTATGATGGCGGCGTATGATCGAAGCCAGTTGTTCAGGCAATCCCCAGCTTTTTGCCAGATGGGCGCCTATCTGAGTATGGTCCAGACCCAGAATATGGGATTCGGCAAAACGGATATGAACGTTATGCTGTATTGAATATTTCAGACAAACGTCATATTCGAGATGGAAGCGACTCCCCATCAATATTTTACCGATATCATGCAACAAGCCACCTGTATAAACATCCCCAGCGTTAGGAATTTTCAATTTTCTTGCCATCGCCCCGGCGACATTTCCAACGGCAGCACTGTGAGTCCAGTAGAGTTGAGGTTCAAACTGAGCACTGGAACTTTCTTTGTTGAAACTGGAGAGCACAGAAGATGTCGCTATCAGACGCATTAACTCATCGGTACCCAGCATGACGACAGCTGTTTGCAGATTGTCAATACGGTTACGGAATCCATAAAAAGCAGAGTTGGCTACCTTTAAGATTTTACTGGCCAATGAGGCATCGTGACGGATGATTTCCTGGAGTTGGGCGGCATTACTGTCCGGGTCAGCGGCGATACGCATGGCTTGCAGATGGATTTGCGGAAGCACAGGAAGGTCCTGTGATGCAAACAACCGATCTTGAAACGTTGCATCCACAAGCGAAGTTGGCGACATATAGATGACCCTGAAATGATAATAAAGGTGCTAAATAATTCTGAATATGTTTCTTACAGAAAAAATGATAAAAAAAATAGCCAGTGGAAAGAGAAAACTCAACAAGATGGAGTTTTCCTGTAATAGAATTCAAGGTGGAGCATTAAGGTTAATTCGCCAGAACGGACTTGGTGAACTCTACCGCACGATCGAGGACCCCATCCATGTCACTCATGGTTTTACGGATGTCAAGTTTCGCCGGTAAAATACGGCTGGCAAGAACACGCCAAGCTGGATCAAACTCAACAGGACGTTCCTCGTTGCCGGAAAACAAACGTTTGCCTTTTCTATTGGCGATACGATTGGCAAGGTAAACGATACTCACAGCCAGGAAGTGGCTTTCGGCACGTTTAGGTTCATGGTGATGACGGATCATGGTTGTCAGGGAAGTGGGGAGATTCCATTGATCGGCTAAAAGACCACCAACGTCAGCGTGGTTTAATCCAAGAACTTTCAGTTCAGCTTCTCTAAGGGTGATTCGCAGCTCTTCCGCTGTAGAAACAGCTGTTTCATACTCGTCCTGAAAATGTGAACCCATGAGTATACTGCCGATGTCATGGAGCAGTCCACCCGTAAACACATCGCCTGTGACAGGAAGATTCAGCAATCTGCCGAGATGGTTTGATACTTCAGCAACGACGATTGAGTGTTCCCAGAAACGGTATGGATCGAAACGAGGGTGAAGTCGCTGATCTTTGAACGCTGAGATAAGTGCAGTTGTGCTGATCAATCGAACAACCTCTTGAGTACCGAGCATTACAAGAGCAGTTCGCAGAGATTCTATTTCACGCGGAAATCCATAATAGGCTGAGTTAGCAACACGGAGAATTTTAGCCGTTAAAATGGGGTCGTAGCGCAAAACTTCCTGCAGTTGGTAGGCATTACCATCAGGATCATTTGCCACACGAAGGGCCTGCATGTGTACCTGGGGTAAAACAGGTAAATCATGTATGTTTTCGATACGATTTTTAAATAACGTATCTACCGGGGCTAGAGCTTCCATTGAAAACATCCTCATCACTCTCAGTAAATATCGAACTAATAATTCACAAAGCCCAAGATCGCAGAATCAAAACTGAAATCAAAACGAAATACTGACATTTTTTCGGATTTCTCTGAGAGGGAGAGATCGTCTTTAACCAGTAATAATATGGGTTTAGAAAAACTTTCGAGTCTTAAATAGAAAAGGTTACTCTTACCTTATTTTTATTTCAACCGTGTATCGAACAACATCTCGAGAAAAAACTAAAAAACATCTGAATCATGGAAGAAATCTTCGGCTCCAGTAGCAGAGTTTTCATTCATAATAATTGTAATAGCTAATCGATTGACTATAATCAGTTTGGATACATGGGAGGGGCGAGAGGCTAGGTCTGTCTATTCAAAATACATTGTGCTATATTTCACGTAGCCGGTAGATTCCGGCGGGTTACAATCTGTGACAAACAGAGTAGTTCAGCAATTTCGCGCGCTTGGGGAAAAGGCGCGCTTTTTCGTTGATCTGAACGACAAAAACGGTAGGAGTTTTAGTCATGGCTTATGATGAAGAGGCCCTGAAGTATCATTCCGAGCCTGTGCCTGGAAAAATCAAAGTTGTTGCATCAAAACCTTGCATTACACAACGTGATCTTTCCCTGGCCTACACACCTGGAGTAGCTGTACCCTGCTTAAAAATCGCTGAAAATCCTGAAGACGCTTACCTCTATACCTCAAAGGGTAACCTGGTAGCTGTCGTCTCGAACGGTTCAGCCGTTCTTGGTCTTGGAAATATCGGACCTCTCGCCGGTAAACCAGTAATGGAAGGCAAAGGCGTTCTTTTTAAGAGATTTGCAAATGTTGATGTTTTCGACATCAATCTAGACACACAAGATCCGCAGGAAATTATCCGGACTTGTGAATTATTGGAACCCACTTTTGGTGGTATCAACCTCGAAGATATTAAAGCACCGGAATGCTTCCAGATCGAAGAGACATTAAAAGAGACGATGGAAATTCCAGTATTCCACGATGACCAACACGGCACAGCGATCATTTCAGGCGCTGCACTTATTAATGCCTGCGAAATCAGTAATAGGGATATGGCAAAAGCCAAAGTCGTTGTTAATGGAGCTGGAGCTGCTGGTATTGCGTGCGCCAAGTTTTATGAGGAACTGGGCTGTACCCATGAAAACATCATGATGTGCGATAGTAAAGGTGTCCTCTATAAAGGTAGAGAAGATCTGGAAGAGGATCATCCACGTTACAATAAGTATAAAGCTTACTTCGCAGTTGAAACCGATCGTCGTTCCCTTGCAGATGCAATGGTTGATGCTGATGTCTTCTGTGGTTGTTCTGTTGCTGATGTTGTTGATAGAGATATGGTTCGTTCAATGGCAAAAGATCCAATCGTTTTCGCCATGGCCAACCCCGATCCTGAAATTACATATGAAGAAGCTAAAGCCGCCCGTGAAGATGTTATTTTAGCCACTGGTCGCTCTGACTATCCGAACCAGGTGAACAACGTTCTCGGTTTCCCGTTCATTTTCCGTGGTGCTCTTGATGTTCGCGCTACCAAAATCAACGAGGAAATGAAAGTTGCTGCTGCCCACGCTCTTGCGCAATTGGCAAAAGAAGATGTACCGGATACGGTGCTTCATGCTTATCGCGTTGATCGTTTACACTATGGTCGTGAATACCTGATTCCAAAACCATTCGATCCTCGAGTATTGACGTGGGAATCAATTGCTGTTGCTAAAGCCGCAGTAAAAACAGGCGTTGCACGCAAAAAAATCACGGATTGGGATGCATACCGTGATAGCCTGGAAGAGCACCTTGGTTCAGAACGCCGTTTGATCCGCCGTTTGGTCCACTTCGCTCAAAAAGAAGAACACAGCGTTGTCTTCGCAGAAGGAACGGATGAGAAAGTTCTTCGCGCCAGCCAGATCATTGAAGATGAAAATATCGGAAATGTGATTCTCCTTGGTAAAGAGGAAGAAGTAAAGGCGAAAATCGAAGAACTCGACCTTAACCTCAAGGCGTTGGTCATTGATCCAAGAAAAGATTATCGTCTGAACGATTATATCAACAAATATTACACCCGTCGCCAGCGTAAGGGTATCAGTGAATTTGAAGCAAAACTTCACATGACTTCACCATATCGCTTTGGCCCAATGATGGTTCGCGAGGGTGATGCTGATGTTTATATTTCCGGTCGTACACGCTATTATCCCGGTTCAGTTCGTCCAATGCTTCAAGTATGCAGTGACGCACGCAAACCTGGAAAGGTAGTCGCCGGCGTTTATATGATGATCGTCGGAAATAAACACTACTTCCTTACAGACACTGCAATGAACATCAACCCGACAGCCGAGCAGCTAGTAGCCATTACCGAAGATTTACACGACATGGTTACCGACTTTGGCTTCGATCCGAAAATTGCCATGCTTTCATTCTCCAACTTTGGTAGTGTCCGTTGTGACACTTCAAACAAAATGCGTCGAGCGACAGAGATGTTGTGGGAAAAGCATCCTGATTGGAAAGTTGAAGGTGAAGTTCAGGCTGATGTCGCAGTGAATTCGGACATTCTGAAAGAGGATTTCCCATTTGCAAAGATTCAGGGTGGAGCAAACTGCCTTGTTTTCCCCGACCTGAACTCGGCTAATATCACCATGCGATTGATCCGTGAACTCAGTGAAGCATCCTCAGTTGGCCCAATTCTAACGGGTCTGGATATGCCTATGCACGTTCTATCCGCAGAAGCCAGTGTAGATGCGATTGTCAATATTGCTGCGATTGGTGCTGTACAGAAAACGGTTAACAAGAAACGCTAATCGTTTAGCTGTATACGCAGTACATAATTGTTAACGGCCTCTAATTGATTTTGAATTGGAGGCCTTCTTTTTGTCTTATTTTCAATGAAAACAAGTATTAATAAGAAAAACTCCAAGGGCTCGTGAAAAAAATGAACATGTGAAATAATGGGGAATTACTTGTAATCATTGCTGCTTTTTGACTAAACTTAAACTTCAGAAAACAACTCTTTTCATGTCGGATGAGAAAGGGGGTTCCTTTGGGACAAATTGAACTCGTCACGATGTGTCTTACCGCATTTTCAGCAGTTTTCTTCTTACTCGCAGTACTAGCCGGAGTCATGCACCTTATCACCCTGGTATTCCCAGAAAAAGCAAAAAAAGTTGATGCGACTTACGTTGCAGCGATTTCTGCTTCAATCAACAGCGTGATTCCTGGCGCGAAAATCACACGCATTGAGGAGAAGGTATGATTTACACCGAGAACAAAAAAACAATCCGGGTAATGTTTACTCCTTTCCGAGACGGCCTACAAAGTATGTTTGGTGGAAAAGCACGGATTAAAGATTTACTTCCTGCCATGGAAGCTTCCGCAAAAGCAGGGATCAAGCATTTCGAATTTGGGGGTGGAGCGCGTTATCAGGCACCCTATTTTTATTGCGGTGAAGATCCTTTCGAAACCATGCAGACAATGCGTGATACAGTTGGACCAGATGCTGATCTGCAAATTCTGACACGTTCCATCAGTGGTGTTACCTTGACAACGCAGAACATTAAAGCGTTGGAACTCCAGGCAAACCTCCATAAAAAATACGGTACCACATGGGACCGAAACTTTGATTTCATGAATGACGTTGACCTTTTGGCAAAAACAGGTCAACCCATTGTTGATTCTGGAATGCACCATCAGGTGTGTGTTGCCTTAATGGGATTACCCTTTGTATCAGACCAGGCACATACAGCTGAATTTTATATCAATGTTGCTAAAAAGATCATTGCCAGTGGTGTTCACTTTGATAGCCTTTGCCTTAAAGATGCCAGCGGTACAACAACGCCGAAGGTACTCTATGATGCTGCAAAGGGAATTAAAAAGATTCTTCCGCCCGAAGTACCACTTTGGTGCCACACTCATGATACTGCCAGTACAGCGGTTTCATGTTACATGGCAGCCATTGAAGGTGGTGCAGACGGTATCGACCTTTCGGTCAGACCGCTTGCCAGCGGGACAGTCCAGCCGGATGTTCGTTCAATGGACCATGCTCTGAAGGGGACAGGCTATGACCTTGATCTCGATGTCAGTGCAATGGGCGAAATTGAAAATCTGCTGAATGAAGGGTTGAAAGACTATGTCTTTAATCCTGTTGTCACAAGTGCTGATGCTCGCGTCGTTGGTTTCCCAATGCCGGGTGGAGCAATTGGACCGAATGTACATATGATGGTTAAAGCAGGTATCCTGGACCGTTACAGCGAAGTCCTCGCAGAATTCCCGGTCGTAGTGAAAGCCGGCGGCGGTTGGACATCTGTAACTCCGGGTAGCCAGCAATACTGGCTGCAAGCGTTTAACAATGTCCTTTATGGACGTTGGAGTAAAATCGACGCAGGTTACGGCAAAAGTGTCCTCGGATACTTCGGAAAAACGCCGTTACCATCCGATCCTGACGTTATCAAGATCGCTTCAGAACAACTCGAACTACCGGTACTCGAAAAAGATCCATTAAGTGTAGCCCCTGACGTTCTTCCAGATGCTAAAAAAGCACTTGAAGAAAGAGGATTGCCAACGGATGAAAAATCTATTTTCCTCGTTGCCGCGGCAATGGTTCCAGGAAAAAAACTGGAACTGAACGAGGGACTACGGCTACTTATGGGTAAGCCGAAAATAGAAATTCCATTGAAAAAAGAAGATAAACCAGCTCCAGCAGCACCAGCGGCCGTGCCAGCAGGCACAGCAGTCATGCCGGCAGGTCCGGTTGTTACCAATGTTCAGGTCGTGGAGAACGGTACAACTCGTAACTTCGAAGTTACTGTAGACATGCCCGGTTCTGGTGGTGGAGCAGCTCCTGCTGAAATAGCAGCGGCTCCTGCTTCCAATGGAACACCCGTTTTTTCACCCTTTGATGGAGATGCTCCCCTCGTTGAGCTTTATGTGAAAGCCGGTGAAAAGGTGACTGAAGGGCAAAAAGTCGCTGAAGTGGAAGCAATGAAAGCGAATCATGCAGTTAAAGCACCTGTTGGTGGTATTGTCAAGGAAGTCTTTGTCGGCATTGGTGACGATGTCGGTGCAGGTAAACCCATTATGACAATTCAGCCCCAATAAGGTGGTGAAATGGATAGCTTTACAAAACTGATAAACGATTCAGGTATTGCCAATCTCACAATTGGAAACATTGTGATGATTTGCATTGGTCTGCTTTTGACCTACCTGGCGATTCATAAGAAATACGAACCGTTACTTCTTGTACCCATTGGGTTTGGCGCAATCCTTTCCAACTTGCCGTTATCGATGATGTCGGCAGGTTTGGATATTGAACATGGATTGCTCCAGCACCTCTATAACGAGGGTATCAAGACCGAGTTACTTCCCCCAATTATTTTCCTTGGAGTGGGAGTACTGACAGATTTCAGACCGTTGCTTTCGCGACCCTATACCTTCCTGCTCGGCGCTGCCGCTCAGTTAGGTATTTTTGCAACAGCTCTAGGTGCATTTTATCTGGCAGGTTTTGATATCAACGAAGCGGCCGCAATCGGTATTATCGGTGGGGCTGATGGACCAACATCCATCTTCCTGACGATTAAACTCGCGCCGCATCTCCTCGGTGCAGTGGCGGTGGCAGCCTATAGTTACATGGCACTGGTCCCGGTAATTCAACCTCCGATTATTCGCTTGTTGACCACCAAAAAGGAACGGGTCATCGACATGCCGCAAGCAAAAGAAGTGTCGCAAATGGCTGTGATCCTTTTCCCGATTATCACGGGTATTGTGGCGATTCTTTTTGTTCCGACATGCGCTCCGCTTCTGGGTATGCTGATGTTCGGAAATGTTTTGCGTGAATCGAAAGTAACAGAACGTTTGAAGAAAACCGCAGGTGGACCTCTGACAGACATTGTCACCATCTTTTTAGGAATCACTATTGGTGCGACAATGACGGCGGCGGAATTCCTCCGTTTCGAAACGATCAAAATCCTCGTTCTCGGTGCGATAGCATTTTCGATTTCGACAGCTGGCGGAGTTCTCTTTGCAAAATTGCTGAATCTTTTCCTTAAAAAAGATAAAAAGATTAACCCATGTATCGGTGCGGCAGGTGTTTCCGCTGTTCCAATGGCGGCACGGGTTGTGCAGAACTTTGTGTCGAATGCAACGGGTGGCAAAGTCAATCCGCTCATGGCGGCGATGGGTCCAAATGTTGCCGGTGTGATCGGTTCAGCGGTGGCTGCCGGTGTCTTCCTGGCGTTACTGAAATAAGGCTAAATGATCGACGATTCAAGGACCAGTTTAACCGCTGGTCCTTTTTTGTTTTATAGTCAAATCCAATTGAGGAGGAAAAGACAAAAAGACTGTCATTCACGAGTTCTGTTGTCGGGAATCTAGGAGTTTTTTATCTGTATCCTCTTGAAAGACTATTTTCGAAGAAGAATAAAATAAAAGTTTCCATTGCCTAAGATTTAATACACCCATATATTATATGCAGTTACGCTCAGCAGTAGACCGGATTTAGGAGGGGTTCGGCCATGCCAAAAGACGAGCAGTTAATCACAGCAGAAATTCTTTCCTATATACGAAGCTTCCACGGTTCCGTGTCCGACTGGTTTGTGGCTTCCGCCGAGAGTGGTAGCTATTCCCTTTTTGAATATCACAACGTGAATAAGGATGAAGACCGTTGGATCTTCAGAAAGGCCTTTTCAGTCGAAGCGGCGCATCGAATTGCTGAATACTTCAGACGGGACTTTGGAACTGACGGTGATCCCACAGAAGGCGGCGAATCGCCACATTTTGTTATTGCCTACCGCAAATCAGGACATACCATACCATAAAATGTAGCCCGGGAGTGACCGCATCCCGGGAAGTTTAATTCAGTAAAATTCAGGATGACAACCTTGCCTAAGACACAGGATGTCATTCCTGCATTTTTCTGACAGGAATCTCGGTATTCTCCATCTCAACCACAGGGTATTTTTTCAAAAAACGCATAAAAAGGTAGAATCCTGTTACCAACGGCAATATAGAAAAATAGAGGAAAAAGACTTCAATACTGAAGGTGAAGTTGAACCTTATAAAAAATGCCAAGGCTACCAATAACGCATATCTCTTTAATCTTTTTATCTTTGTTATTGCTGCTACAAATTGCAAAAATACTGCAGCCATTGTGCCAAGAATGAGGTAAAGGTAGGTATTAAAAAAAGAAGAAATAGCTGAATCTTCAGCCTCTAAAATAAGAACGATAGAAAAGATTAATCCTAAAGCGATAACGGTTAGTATAAGGGCTTGCAGGACCTGACGTTTTCCATATTTTTTTTGATCGTTATAACCTCTTCTGGGAAAAATGAATTTTCTTTTGAAGAATTCTATGTAGTTTCTGACAAATGCAATTGGAACAAGAAATACCAGATACATTAGTATTCTGTTTTCGATCTCAAAATGCATGTTAACCCATGCCCACAATCCAATGAGTCCAAGGAAAAGTTCGACTATCCCATCCTCGAAGGATTCGCGGATCATTTTGTCTTCAATTTCACGTATTTCTTTTTCGGTGTTCATTTTCACCCTCGTCTAACGATGGTTTATTACGATAACCCTTCTATCTCTTCAGGCTTATTCCTTCCATCCAGAGGATGCTTTTTAATAAAACGGTAAAACTGAACACTACCACTGAATACAAATAAAAGGGACCAGAAAACCTTGAGATGGTCGAAACTAATTGGGAAAAATTGTTTTATTCCAATAGTAAATCCCAGGACAAAACCATAATATTTCAATCTTCTAAAATGGCCAATTTTTCCGGCAAGATAGAGAAAAATGGCAAAAGCAATTCCCATGATTAAAAGAAGGTAAGTTTTGGTGAAAGCTGCTAATTCAGTAAATCCGTGGTTAAACTCAGCCACAAATAACGGAACAAAAAGAATGAGTCCCAGGGGAAGCATATAGAAGGCTTTCATAAGTTCCCGTTTGCTGAAGTTGTTTCTTTTAAGGTATCCTGTCCTCGGAGCTATATATTTTATACGGAAGAAATGCAGCACTCTGCCTAAAACTCCAATTCCTGCAAGTGTTATTAAAAACTCAAGAGTGGTATCACCCGGCATCAGTAGTTTCATACCCCACATCCACCAGAGACATACTGCTAAAAATAATTCTCCAAGACCGTAAGCCAAACCAAAGTCATTAATCTTAGATTCAATCCTGTTAAGTTCTTCTCTGGTTTTCATTTTTCACCCCAGCATCCTTTTCATTGTTTTTCTGTAATTCTCGAACGCTTTTTTTCCGTTTTTACTGATGGCAATTATTGTTCGAGATATCTTATCCACAAAGGTTTTTTCTATCGTGATGTATTCCGCCTTTTCTAGCTTCATCAGATGAGCTGAAAGGTTCCCCTTCGTTAATCCCGTCTGCTTCAAAAGAAATAGGAAATCCGATTCCTTTACCAGATAGAGGTTCGCCATAATCTGGAAACGGGCAGGTGCATGGATGATGGGATCTACCTGCAATGGTTCGTCAGGTTTAGCCTTCCGTGGTGTCATTGCCTCCATCCTTAATAATTGGATGTTTTTTTGCAAATTTTGCCATCAATACGCCACCCATCACCATCGAAATAAAACCAAAAATCATGATATTTATTCCGAGGTAGCGAGCTGGATCATGAACAAGGGGTGAGTTATTCTGACTTAGGATATTTCCTGTTACCATCATGATAAAAGTTAACAATCCATAAAAGTGAAGTCGTTTTATGCCAAAGCTTCTTGCAACAAAGAAGAAGATCGAAAGAAAAAAGAGTCCGATCAGTGCGATAAAATAGCTGTCAAGGATTAGCGGTAACGGTTTGTGAACGTATTTCATCATCCCCAAAGAAGATAACAGGATCACAGCACCAAGAACATAAATCACAAATGAGTATGTCACTTTGATATGATCCAATGGAACTCCACCGGCATAGCCTGTTCGAGGATAGACAAACTTGTTGTTGATGGATTTTGTGGCAATAACGACAAAGACAAAAAGGAAAATAGCTACCGTCAGGTCAAACCCCACAAAAAGGCCGAGGAGAAGGATGGCTATACCACTAAGTAAATCCACAACGCCATTTTCGGCTTCGCTTTGAATCAGGTTTTGACTGATGTTCTGAAGATTCTGTTCTGTACTCATAATAAACTCACTATAAAAATGTTGCCGGCTAGGACTGGATGATCTCGTTGTCATCGAGGATAGGATATCTTTTTTTGAAGCGGATCATCCATATTGATCCGACAATAAAACTGATCAAACCCATAGCAAATACATACCAGGCCACCTGCATATGCAGGAAATGACCAAGTACAAATATTCCCCCTACCAGTAGGGCATAGAGATAGAATCGTTTGATCCCGGTGATGATCGCAGTACTTATTAGATACCCAGCAACTAGAGCAGCCCCAAATAGGAGTAGGTAGCCGTCCAGAAAAGGAGGAACTGAATGATTCTTGTATGCGATTACTCCCAGCAATATTATTGCGACTGTTAAAACGAGTAGCACCAAGATCATAATGGCTTTTAATGAGCTGTTTCCAACGTTATCAGGTTGTGTATAACCGATTCGGGGGAAAGTAATTTTTTTACGCATGGCTTTGGTAAATATCAAAGGGACCAAAAAGATTCCCACTAATTCAGTTCTATCCATGAGCATCGTAAAACCAACACCGATGAATGTGATTCCCATCAGGAAGTCAATGATTCCGTCGGAGCTATAATCTGCAACAATTTTTTTCTCCATCGCCTTGATATCCTGTTCCACATTCATTCCACACCTCAATGTTTCTTTTCCGTAAACTGGTTTGTAATGCAAACCGGTTTAGTATATGCAAAAATGGAGACTATTGTCAATCCCTCCAGGAGGAAGGTATGAGTTATCCAGAAAGGGTGTAATTTTCTCGACTAAAAAACCCGACCCAATGGGAGGGGCGGGTTGAATGATAAATGTTTTCCATAAGACTGTTAGGCGGCTTTACCCTCAATTTGTGGGACATCACCTCCGCAAGCCTGTTGGAATCCAGCTATCTGGACGATGAGTTTTGCGACAAGAACAACAGTTTGTGCAATGAAGTAGGCAACAGCGACTTCAGTGCCAAATATCCATGTGATCAACTTTGCAAGGATCTTGGCAGCAGCCCACCATGAAATACTTGTGGCACACATCCATAGGAATTTTTTCAGAAAACCAAAATCATAGAGTAATCTCAGAAAGGACAATATGGACCCAGCTGTAAATGTTGCACCCAGGATCGTTCTCAGTGAAGCCTGGAAAGCCGGATTATTCCAGAGTTGTTGTGCAAGTTCTTTGATTTTACTCGCTGGAGTTGGGATACCGAAAAGATCCATCACGCCGGTTAGTAACGTATAAATAAAGGTCATCACCCAAACGACACATGGATCAATATCATCCACATGTTCTTTGAAAAGGACTATTGATTGTCCTTTATGGTGATAACTAATCACATGATGATCATCAACTATTTCATGTTTTACTGTTCCACCAGGCAAAGCGTCAGGATTTTCCTTTGCGAGTTTGAATACTTCATCTAGTTTGTTTCGCAGTTTGGCTCGAGTTTTACCATGCAAATCCTGAATCTTTTTAGGTGTTTTGGAAAGAAAATGATCAAACTCGTCCATGATCATTTTTTTATGAGCTTCAGAAAAATGATCCACTTTAGGTTGATTATCTTTGAAAGCCTGGAAACGGCATTGTTCATGAGGTTCAGGTGGCGGCGGTGGTGGAACCAGGGGTTGTGAAGTGAAATCATAGCCACCTCCTGCCTTGGGTGTCATGAGGAGATTCTGGATGATGGCGCCGTTCTTTTCTACTATAGAGTGTCCATCAGAAAGATCCTTTGACGGTGGCATTGTGAAATCGAAGATGGCAACTTGATTCGCTTGGTAAAAGGGTTTTTGAGTCATCCATATTCCGATTTCGTTAATGGATAACGCTTTTGTCCATACAGCCATAGATTGCATATAGCCCTGGAAAAACATACTTGGACTGGTTCCAACCATGGCAGCACCGATTAATACATCCCCATCCGGCATGGTTTCTATAGCCCCGAATTGACCGCTGGCATCGAGGGCTCCGTTGATATAGATACACAACGATGTGCCATCATATGTCGTTGCAACGTTATACCATGTATCTGGTAGTAATGTTGTGGCTGAGGATAGTACCTGACCGGTGCTGGCGCCCCTCTGGGATTTTAGTATGCCATTTTCCACATAGAACGCAATTCCGGAATTGGCATTAAAATCACCATTGGCAAAAATTGATTGTTGTCCGCTGGTTTGGGAAAGAAATAACCATGACTGGATAGAATAGGGGTCACTTCCGCCCGGATTTATATCAGCTTCATCGGAGGGATCTGCATAGGCATTATTGTTTAGATAGAGACCTGGGGTTGTGTATTGTGAAACAGCCCCGCTACTAAGTGTAATCGGGTTGTCGTGACCCGAAATATCGCGAGCAGGCAATTGAGTAAAGTCATAAAAAGCAATTAATCCAATTTGTGGTTGTGGTGGTTCATAAGCAGCTTGCCAGATAGCTTCCTGATCCCGGGCAACGTTCCAGGCCCTGAAGCTGGACATGGCACAATTCAACAGCGTATCCCCGCCATCGTTTGCCAATTGAAAGCTATGCCCTTTATCCGGGGTGCCTTCATCATGGGTCACCATGGAAGCTTCAATGTCACCATTCAGATAAAGGGTGATGGTTTGTCCATCGTAGGAAACGGCAACATAATACCAGACGTCCTCTTTGAGTGTTGTTGAACCCTGAAGCGGACCAATCTGGCCGGTTCTTTCCATATAAATGCAGCCACCTTTAATACCGAGAATAAACTCCTCATCCTTAGAAAAGATGGTGCCATTGACATCAGCTCCCTGGGGCCGAACCCAGCATTCGAAAGTATAGGGACTATTGCCTTGAAAGCTTATGTTGAGATTAAGGACAGTTCCCAAATCAATATAGGCATTGCCATCCAGATTCATCTGAACGGCATGTTCTTCTGGAAATACTGACATGATATTTCTCCTCGTTTAATTAGATGAATTGTTATAGACTAACTTTCAACCTTATAGGTAAAACATCCTAGATAGACAAGCGGTTGTACACCCTTCAATGCTGGATGACCGGCTTCATGATTTCCGAACGTTCTTTTTACAGATTTTGCATCAGCAAACATTAATCCATCGGTTGAATTTGGTGCAACATATTGTTTTATAGTAATAACAGCACCAGCGCTACTTCCGTTAGGGGTAAACCGGATGACAAGATTATCAGAAAAATTAGCTGGAAGAGAAGACGTTGCATAGATATTTTGAAGAGTAGGGTTATTGATGGTTTGTGTTGTATTGATAATCGGGTCCGGGGTCGTTGCAGGACAATAAATTTGAAGGGTAGACCCTACCGGGCAGCCTGTACAGACAGCTTGAATCACATGTGTATGGGTGGTTGGATCTGGATTGAGTAAATCCAGATGCCACTCTGTTCCGGTATCCGGGATATTGTTAACGAAGGCAAGATTTCGTAGTGCAACTGCTGGATCACTGGAAAGCCAGTTCCAAAATTCGTTCCAGGTTGAAAAATCAGGAATAGGATCTGGATGATCAGCTGTTGACACACGGCCGATAAAACAGTAATGAGTATCAATGCTTGAAGGTGGAAGCCAGATAATTGGTTCTATTCCAGGAGCAATCTGACCTGAATCAGACTCCACTTGTACTAGACCGACAGGGTTATTTTTCCAGAGGTTTGGATAAATGAATGTCGAAGATGGAGCAAAGTAAAGGTATAGTGTAGCTGAAGAGTGTTGAGGGGACAAATTTTTTGCCCTCATGTAGATGTAATTGCTTTGGCCAAGTTCGATGTTATCGCCCGGATTTTCTCCATAAGTTGTTTTTAGATAATTTTCAACCTGTGACGGATCGATTGGATTCGGTTTTGGAATAATGTCAGGGCTGCTTTCTCGCTGGGTACTGGGATAGGTCCCATCGTCCCATCGTGAATCTCGAATATAGATGTCATTGTACATAGCCATAATAAATTCCTTTCTAATGATTGATTAAACAATGTCATAAGTGAAACATCCTAGATACACAAGCGGCAAATCATTGTTCATACCGACAGGCACATTTCCTTTGAGTAATTTTTCAGCATGGACAGCATCCTTCATCATATTTACATCCGCTTGAAGGGGAGAGGTGTACTGTTTGATAATGATTGTTGCACCAATGGGTTTCTTATCACCTGGGGGCTGAAAGGAGACGACAAAGTCATCTAAAAAGTTTGCAGGCAAATCCGACATTGCGACTACATTAGCAAGGGTGCTATTTCGGATCGTTTGAGTCACATCAATTTGCGGTGAGGGCAAAGTTGATGGGCAGAAAATCGAAACTGTAGATCCAATGGGGCAGTTATGACATTCAGCTTCTATTGCATGAGTATGTGCAACGGGATCAGGATTTAATAGCTGAAGTTTCCATTGGGTACCGGTGTCCGGAATATTATCGACCAATTTGACGTTTCGATTGGCAATAGCAGCGTTTCCATGAACCCAGGCCCACCATTCGTCAGAAGTATCAAAGTCAGGGATAGGATTTGGGTGATTGTCTGTGACAACCTGGGCAATCAGGCAATAACCATCCTGTCGTTCTGGTGGCGGTGTCCACATGAGCGGTTCTGCGTTAGCCGCAACTGCATTTGGTTGGGAGGAAACGTTAATAGTTCCGATTTTATTATCTTTCCATTGGCGTGGAAAAATAAAGGTTGATTCATCAGTGTAGTAGAGATTGATACTACCGCTCTGAAGAGTACTTGCCAAATTTTTCGCCCGCAAGTAGATATAGTTGATTTGACCCTTTTCCAGATTTTCGCCGATATCAGAAGAATAAGTGTCTATCAGCGTTTGAAGAGCTGTTCCGGGCGGCAAGGGTTGAACTTTGGGAATGATATCTGGACACCATTCATTGTAATTTTGATAAGGTACCTGACCCGTGTCACTGAGTGAATCACGGACCATAAGATCATTGTACATAGCCATAGAGAGATCTCCCAAGGTTGGACTGCCGGAAGTGTTGCATTGGTAGAGAGGATGCATGAGAGGGCAGTTTGATTAAACTGAATTATATTTATTGTACTACGATAAAGAAAAATTTGTCATATTTATGATTCGTTTCAGGTTAAAAAGGGTCTAAGACCAAGACAAACAATGATAAAAAATAAATAAGAAATAGGACTCTGGGAGGACTAAAAAAAATTACACAATTTGGTGTTTTTAGGGGTTGTACTTACTTCATAAAAAGGAAAAAGGCTACGATTATGTAGCCTTTTTCCAAAAGAACAATACTTTAGATCAAATGGTGCTCTTTTGCGTACCGTTCAAGGTCTTCCCTGAAATTTGGATGAGCGATACTGATCATTGCCTTCACACGGTCGCGGTAACATTTACCAAAGAGGTTCACTGCACCGTATTCAGTGACGACCCAGTGGACATCCGCACGAGTTGTAACAACTCCGGCACCCGGTTTGAGTTGGGGGACGATTCTACTGATGGTGTCCTGCTTCGTGGTTGATGGCAACGCGATAAAAGCTTTTCCACCTTTACTCATGGCTGCACCACGAACGAAATCGACCTGACCACCAAAGCCACTGAAGAGTCTTGGACCGATACTATCGGAGCAGACCTGCCCTGTGATATCTATTTCTATGGCTGAGTTCACAGAGATCATGTTGTCATGCTGGGCGATGACCTGAACGTCGTTCACGTATTCAGTTGGACGGAATTCAACAATCGGGTTGTTATCGATGAAGTCAAAGGTCTTTTTAGTTCCCAGGACAAAACCGGCAACAATCTTTCCACGGTTAATGGATTTCTTTTCGTTGTTGATGACACCCTCTTCAACGAGGTCAACCACTCCGTCGGAGAACATCTCAGTATGAACGCCTAGATCCTGTTTCTCATGTAGATGATGGAGGACAGCATCAGGGATCGTACCGATTCCCATCTGCATTGTACTACCGTCATCAATCAAGTCAACAATATTTTCACCGATCTTTAACGGAATTTGTGTTGCGGGATCATCAGGATCAAAAACAAACTGAGCCATTTCCTGAAGCGGTTCTTCATGAACAACGAAATAATCAATTTTTTTAACATGGATAAAGCAGTCACCCAATGCTCGCGGCATCTGTGGGTTGATTTGGGCAACAACAATTTTTGCTGCATCTGCGGCAGCTTTGATTGTTCCGACATCTGTACCGAAACTGCAGAATCCGTGTTCATCTGGAGGGCTGACATGAATCATCGCAACATCAATCGGCAGGTGTCCATCACTGAAAAGACGGGGGACCTGTCCGAGATGAATCGGCATTGCATCAGCACGGCCTTCAGCCACAGCCTGTCTGGCATTAGGTCCAATAAAAAGTGCAAGGTGACGAAAAATACCTTCGTACTCAGGATTCATGTAAGCCGCTTCACCCATAGTAAGAATATGAGCGACCTGAACATTTTCAAGTTCCTTGGATCGACGGACCATGCCGCGCATTAGTTCCATGGGAACTGCACAACCGGGTTGAAAAATTACCCGGTCACCACTCTTTATTACACTAAGAGCTTCGTCAGCCTCGACTCTTCTTTCATGATAGCGTTCGAGCCACCTCATTTAAGTACCTCCGAGGCCTCTTTGGTTTCCACTTTAAAAGCACTCCCTATGGATTTTCGTGTAGCGATACCTTCGTAGAGATTCAGACCGGAAGATAGATTGGGTCTGTTTCTCAGGGCATCCTGAATACCATGTTTAACAATACTGCGCGCCATGGGTAAAACCTGGTTCTGGAAAGCGCGAGTTGATGTACGTGGTACTTTGGAGGGGATATTCGGAACACAGTAATGAATTACACCCTCTTCTATGTATGTTGGATTAGATAGTGTTGTCGGACGTGATGTTTCAACAGCACCACCCTGATCGATGGCAACATCAACAACAACACTTCTATTTTTCATGTTTCTCACATGTTCACGTGTAACGATGTGTGGTGTTGCATAATCTTCGATTAACACCGCACCGATCATGACATCGACAAAATCACTGAGTTTTTCGATGCTGTTTTCTGTGATGAGGGCAGTTTGCAGTCTGCGACCATAATGCTGGATTGCATTTCTAAGTGGGGCGACCTTCTGGTCGACTAGAATGACATGAGCGCCCATATCAAGAGCCGCTTCGGCAGCCGCGGTACCTACAACGCCGGCGCCAATAATACCAACACTTGCCGGGGGTACTCCGGCGACTCCACCCATCAGGATACCACGACCTTCTTTATCTGCACCCAGATACTCGGCTGCAACGTGAACTGCAAGGCGACCTGCAATTTCACTCATTGCGCGGCGAACAGGATGACCACCACCTTCGTAATAAATATTCTCAAGGCCGATGGCTGTGATTTTTCGGTCTACCAGATTGTTAAAAACTTCCAATGGAGCAAGTGGAAGTTGAAGGTAGCTCATTAACGTTTGACCTTCACGAATCCAAGAACTCTCTTCCACGTTTGGCGGAATAACCTTCATAACAAGATCTGCCCGACCGATCGCTTCTTCTGCGCTATAAGCAATGGTGGCACCAGCTTTTTCATAGTCAAGGTTAATCCAGCCGGCAGCAGCACCCGCATCTTGTTCTACATATACAGTTGCGCCCATTTCAACGAGTTCCCTGACACCTGCAGGGCTGAGTGCTACTCGACGTTCATCTACAAAACGTTCTCTCGGGATACCCACGTTCATGTGCGAAACCTCCGATTAATCGATTTTTTCATATTATTTATAAGAATAATGTCACACAGGAATATAAGACCTCTCTGCTTTTAGGACAACGAAGACCCCATGAGACATAGCTTGAATAGCAAGGAAAGACTTGATTGGTTCAGGACCAACAACCATATTCATGTATCACATCCCAAGAGAGCCTGATACCCTTCCTTGGGGGTACAAAATTTACTAAGTTATTGTTGAGGTTAGTAATGATTCAGAAATGGGAAAAAATGCCGCGTTTTATGCACGGATTTGCATCGATATTGCTGTTAACTCTGTTTCTTACCGGTTGCGTTGGAATGCGTCCTGCAGTTAAACCGCCACCCCCGGCTGCAGAGGTTCAGGCAGAAGACTCCAAAGAAGATGAACAGCAAACGTCCACTCCTGCTCCGATGGAAGAAGAGATTCAGGAAGAAGCTACCATAGAAGAAATTGAAACTGCCGAAGAGTCGGTTCAGCTTAATGACGATCTTGATTTACCTTCCAGTGCAATGCCGGTTGGTGTCTTGCCAATGGCAGTCATTCCAATGATTCCAAACGATGGTCCGGCTCCAAAAGGTGAAGAACCTGCGAACTTGATTGACGGTTGGAAAGTGCAAATTATATCAGCACCAACAATAGATACTATTCAGCAAGTCCAAAATGAGCTAAGTAAGATTACCGGTGAAAAAACCCATATTCATTGGCAGAACAGCAGTTATGTCCTGGTTGTTGGAAACTACAATGAACGAGTTGACGCAGAATCATTGAAAGAAAAGATGATCCTGCATGGTTATGAACATGCTGCTGTAATCAAGTCACCTATTGTCGCAGAAGTGCCCGTTCCGGAAGTTGCGCCGGTAGAAGAGAATAATTCGGCGTCAGAAGAAATTCTCTACGGATGGCGCATTCAGGTCATGAGTTTGGCTGACAGGGCAAGTGCACGGGCTGAGCGGAGTAAAGTGGAAAATATTACCGGTTTAAAAGCATACATAGAAGAGGTTTCCGGTAGCTTTAAAATAAGGGTTGGAAACTTCAAAGATAAAAACGATGCTTTAGAGGCTAAAAAACGGGTTGTTGAATCGGGCTTTGAGGGAGTGTTCCCCGTCGAGACACGCATCGAAAATGAGTAAACCGCATCAAAAAATAATGTATGTAGAAAAACATATTCCTGAAACTGCGAGGAAATAATGACGAAGTACATAAGGCAATCAGGTTTAACAGTTTTTTTAACTGTTTTAATGCTAGGGTTTTTACTCCCGTTATCATCATTAGCGCAGCAACCGGTTGAACCTCCGGTGGAAGTTGAAATCGCCGCGTCACACTTTGCACAACCCGTTGGTGGAGTGTTAGAAATTGTAGCAATCTTTCATGTACCTGATGATCACCACATTACAGATAAGAGTTTTGGAATTTTCTATCTGGAACCAAAACTCCCGGAAGTTTTGACACTCCGTGAAGAAGTTTGGCCAATGGGTGAAATAGAACACGGTGAAGAAGTCTATCGTGGTGATGTTGCCCTTAAACTTATTGTAGATGTAACGAATGACGCCCAAGTCGGCGACTATACAGTATCCTACGATTATTCATACCAGATCTGCCGTGAGCTGGACCCGGAGATGTGTTTCTTGCCAAATGGCGGAGCTGGGAATTTCATCTTTAGCGTTCTTGATGCCGGCGAAAAAGCACAAGCCAACGATCACCCGATTTTTAAGACCAACGATTCAAACGCTTCGACCACGGTAGAATCTGCAGATGGTGGCCGTCTCGAAGATAGACTAACTCGAGCCCTTGAGAAAAAGAGCTTTATTGCGTTTTTCCTCGTTTTTGTGGCAGGTATTCTGATTAGCTTCACACCTTGCGTATACCCAATGATTCCAATCATCATCGGCTTCGTTGGTGGTAGTGCAGGTGGTAGCAAAATCAAAGGATTTATCCTCTCTGTCTTTTTTGTCCTTGGTTTGGTGATTACGTACTCAATTCTTGGTGTGGTTGCAGGTGCGACAGGTGCCCTCTTCGGCGCCTTTATGTCCAACCCGATTGTTCTCTGGTTTATTGTAGTTGTCTTTATTGCATTAGGCGCATCCATGATGGGTGTTTTTGACCTGACGATTCCTGCTGGCCTCCAGGGTGCGATGATGTCCGGTGACCGAAAAGGTGTTGTCGGTGCTGTCCTCATTGGCGCCGTGACAGGTATTGTTGCCGCTCCTTGCGCAGGACCACCACTCCTGGTTCTTCTTAGCTGGATCGGTAACACGGGCAACCTGCTTCTAGGTTTCCTCTACATGGCGACTTTCGCTATGGGGCTTGGTGTTCTCTTTATTGTTATCGGAACCTTTGCCGGAGCGATGACTGCACTACCACAGGCGGGTTCATGGATGGACAAGATCAAAAAGGGACTTGGTATTGTCATCTTCGCAGTAACGATTTACTACCTCAGTCTGCTACTGAGCCATTCACTCTATACAATAGTCCTCGGTGCGTTCCTCCTTTGGGTGGGTCTCTATGTCGGGGCGACAGGAAAATGGAACGAACTGGCCGGAGCAGGTAAGGCAGGTAAAGTGCTCGGAACTCTCTTCCTCGTTGCAGGTCTCTTCTATTTCATTATCGGACTAGCTGAACTCAATAATATCTCCTTGTCGGGAGGTGGTGTTGGGACTGCATCACAGTCCTCTGCGCAAGTAGATGAAAAACATGTGGCGTGGACTGTTAACGAACACGATGCAATCCTTGCTCAAGCCAAGTCTGAGGGGAAACCAATCCTTATAGATTTTTATGCTGACTGGTGCGGAGTTTGTGTTGAATTGGATCACAAAGTCTGGAATCAGGATATAGTAATTAAGGCTTCAGAGAGTTATCTTGCATTGAAATTAGATTACACAAGATCAGACCCAAATCTGGATGCATTACGCAAGAAATACGGCGTTGGTGGTTTGCCGACGGTTATGATTCTGGGTCCGGAAGGAAAAGAAAGGTCACGTTTCACATCGTATAAGTCTCCCGAGGAGACAGTGGAGTGGCTGAACACACATTCTGGAAACTGATTGGTGTTATCTTGAGTGGAAAGAAATAAGTTAGGCAGGTTTAACCAGCATACGGAAAGAGGATTCGATGGAAATGGTCAATGACAGCACTTTTAATGATGAAGTGCTCCAGGCTGACGGTCTAGTAGTGGTTGATTTTGGCGCAACATGGTGTGGACCCTGCAAAAAAATCGAACCGATTCTCGACGAAATGACATCAGAGTATGAAGGACGCGTGAAAATTCGTAAAGTCGACGTTGGTGTATCACCGTCCATCGCTCAGAACTACAAAGTCCTTTCAGTCCCAAGAGTTCTCTTCTTTAAAAATGGCGAAGTCCGTGATCAGATCACCGGTCTTGTCCCGAAGCATGTGCTGGTCGAAAAATTCGATGAACACCTTGAAAAGGACTAATATGAAGAAAGTTCCAGGCAGTGTAATTAAGTTTTTTATTATTTCGACGTTTTTGATGTTAATGGCCGCAAATAGTTTTGCACTCGATTTTACTCTCAACGATCTAGAGGGTAACGAAGTAAAGCTATCCAACTATGAAGGCAAGGTTGTACTTGTCAATTTCTGGGCAACATGGTGTCCGCCGTGCCGTGCAGAGATTCCTCATTTTGTCGAAATGGTTGACGAGATGGGCGATAAAGGTCTTGTCATTCTGGGAATCAGTCTTGATCGTGGTGGTGTACCGACTGTCGAGAAGTGGCTTGAAGATAATCCGGTGAACTATACGATGGTGATGGGTAACGACCAGGTGATGCAGGATTTCCAGGCGTTACTTCCTCAATCTGACCGTGGTGGGATTCCCTTCACCTTCATTTTCGACAAAACGGGTGAAGTGAAGCATAAAATAGTTGGTTATCGTGACAAGGGTCAGTGGTCAACTATGATCAACCCATTGCTGGCTGAGTAATATTGGCTAAATAGATTCATACGACTATAATCGGGTGCTTTTGCGCCCGTTTTTTGTTCAATGTTTTGCCCCTTTCTGCTCGTCAGAAAGGGTTTATTTTAGATGTTAATGTAACCCAGGGAGCTGCTTGCCGGGGCGTAGCTTTAGGGAAGACTGGACTGCACCCCGGGGTTTAAAAACTTAAATGAACCCACCAGAGGTGGATATTGCTGCTGAAGTGATGGGATGTCATCCCAGACTACGATCTGGGATCCAGAAAATCACTAATTCCTGGATCCAGCCTTCGCTAATGCTATGGCTTGATAGGCGGTTTCAGGATGACACCCACTCACTGAGTTCCCTACAGAAGTTCGCAGGGACGACACCTTTATCCACATTATCTGCCCCTTTCTGCTCACCAGAAAGGGTTTATTTTAGATGTTCTTATTTGAAGTTCACTATAAGAATGTTAATGAATATCTAACGACTAAAAGAAACCTTTGATTGCCCTCCTGTCCGGACGGGATAATTAATCAAGGGCATATACAAAACGGTGTGTGGCCTCGTTGGCTTTGTCCAACGAGGAACTATGACTCTGAATTGTAATTATTTGTCAACCTTAACATAGACTCCGTTAGTCCATCTTCGCTTAAGCTACGTCGGATCTTCGACAAGCAAAAGGGGCCAAGTTTGTGAATAAACAGGGGGTGGAGGTTGTACCCACTATCGGTCAAAAATCATCAAATCCCATCTGTTAATGACCCTTAAATCGTGATTCAAAGAGTATGAAAATCGAATAAATGCACGAGTGCTCTCTTTTTACGGGAATATGACAGGATTTTCGTAAATAAAGGTAACTCAGAGAACAAAAGGGTGATTCTGTTTTGTAATGAGTAATTTTTACTTATATTCGAATCCGCGAGAGCCAGAGGGCGCTTGGAGCAAATTCTTATTTAGCTATTGACTCCAAAGTCTTTACCCTTATATTTACAGGCTACACAATTCAGGGTAATCTGAGTTGTTTTGTTTTGAAAAAAACATCGCGTTTTAGCCGGTGTAGCTCAGTTGGTAGAGCACTGGATTTGTAATCCAGCGGTCATCGGTTCAAGTCCGATCGCCGGCTCCAGCCGGAACGGAGTCAGGTTCGACTCGGATGAGGTTCCTGACTGTCCGGTATTGAGAGGTGACGCGCGACGTGAAGCAGGGAGGTTTCTACCCCAGCATAGGTAGCGACCAAGATACCTGGATCATGAGCGGGGGTCACCGTTTGTGTGTCTTACAGGACACATTTGAAAAGCGAGTTTTGTGTCGGGGGGATGCCCGAGCGGCCAAAGGGAGCAGACTGTAAATCTGCCGGCAGATGCCTTCGTAGGTTCGAATCCTACTCCCCCCACGAAATACCAGCACGCCTGATGCTGTTGCACATTTCTTCTACAGGCTCTGGTGAGCAGAATTGACTTCTACCTCGCAGGGGAAGCTTTTTGCGGGAGTAGCTCACGTGGTAGAGCACCAGCCTTCCAAGCTGGATGTAGCGAGTTCGAGTCTCGTCTCCCGCTCAGGAAAACGGACCATACTGGTTCGGAATTTTTTCGTTAAGACGGCCGGCCATATTGTTGATGTTCCTTCTGGAAAATCAAGAGCCGAGGGCGGTTCTTAGCGTTTTTGCTGTTCGCCTTCGTAGCTCAGGCGGTAGAGCGCATCCTTGGTAAGGATGAGGTCACCGGTTCAATCCCGGTCGAAGGCTCGAGTTTCAAACAATGACAATAATTCCCTAAACCGGACGTTAGAAAACGCCGGTCCATCAGGAGGCTATAACGATGGCCAAGCAGAAGTTTGAGAGGACAAAACCTCACGTCAATATCGGAACGATTGGTCACGTCGACCATGGTAAGACGACCTTGACGGCGGCGATTACGTTGACACTGTCGAAAAAGGGCGGTGCGGAATTCCGCAGCTTTGATTCGATTGACAACGCACCGGAAGAGCGTGAACGTGGAATCACGATTGCGACAGCACACGTAGAGTATGAGACGGACAACCGTCACTATGCACACGTGGACTGCCCAGGTCACGCCGACTATGTAAAGAACATGATTACGGGTGCAGCCCAGATGGACGGATCCATCGTGGTTGTATCAGCAGCAGATGGTCCCATGCCACAGACTCGTGAACACATCCTTCTCGCACGTCAGGTAAACGTGCCTGCATTGGTCGTGTTTATGAACAAGTGCGACATGGTGGACGATGAAGAGCTGCTGGATCTCGTCGAACTGGAAATGCGTGACTTGCTCAGCGAGTACGACTTCCCAGGGGATGACCTTCCAATTATCCGTGGTAGTGCCCTTAACGCACTGAACGCCCCGGACGATGAAGAAGCTACCAAATGCATCTATGAATTGATGGACGCAGTCGACAGTTACGTTCCCGAACCGGAACGTGCGACCGACAAGCCCTTCTTGATGCCGGTAGAAGATGTCTTCAGTATTACCGGTCGCGGTACAGTCGCAACTGGTCGTATTGAACGCGGTATTGTCAAGACAGGTGAAGAAGTACAGTTGATCGGTCTTGGTACAGACCGTAAGACCGTCGTCACCGGTGTTGAGATGTTCCGCAAGATCCTCGACGAAGGTCGGGCTGGCGACAATGCCGGACTGCTTCTTCGTGGTGTAGACAAGGATGCAATTGAGCGTGGTATGGTCCTGGCGAAGCCGGGCAGCATCACCCCCCACACCAAGTTCCAGGCTGAAGTTTATGTTTTGGGCAAGGATGAGGGTGGTCGTCACACGCCATTCTTTAAAGGTTATCGTCCGCAGTTCTATTTCCGCACGACGGACGTAACCGGTGCAATCGAACTTCCCGACGGCGTAGAGATGGTTATGCCTGGGGATAAGATCACCGTAACAGTGGAACTGATAACCCCCATCGCCATGGATGATGCAGATCGTTTTGCTATCCGTGAGGGTGGACGCACAGTAGGTGCTGGTGTTGTCGGTAAAATAATTGACTAATGTTCGCACTCGTGCGATTGCTTCAAGTGTTACTTGAAGATAACGACCGGTCTGTCAGGATAGAAAATGCGTGTTAAAGTTGTTCTTGAATGCGAAGTTTGCAAAAGGCGTAACTATACGCATAGCAAGAACAAGATTGAGCACCCGGCCAGACTGGAAGTAAAGAAGTTTTGCCCGAACTGCAATAAGCATACGCAGCATCGGGAAACGAGATAGTGGCTTCATTCTTGAAGCCCGCAGGACACTAGCTCAATTGGTAGAGCACCGGTCTCCAAAACCGGGGGTTGGGGGTTCGAGTCCCTCGTGTCCTGCCAGGTAGTATGTGAAGTGTTGAATCCGCAGGATTAACCGCACTCGCAAGTCGACAACTGTCGACACGAGGGTGCCAAGATTAACGGGGCAGTCAATGTTTTCAAAAATTGCCAATTACGTAAAAGGCGTTCGCGTCGAAATGAGTAAGGTAACTTGGCCCGACAGATCGACCCTGATTGAGTCGACTTCTGTCACTCTTGTCCTTTCTGTCATCTTGGCCATATTTATCTTTGCCGCGGATATTATTATTTCCCGCTTTATTAACATTCTTATCTGACCGGTGGGTGGCGTCTAATGGAATGGTATGTCGCACATGTGTTCACCGGGCAGGAAGGCCGAGTGAAAGAATATCTGGAACGCGAAATTGAGCGTTTAGGATATCAAGAATATATCAATCAGATCTTGATTCCCGCTGAGGAAATTATCGAGATGCGTGATGGGAAGAAACGTGTGAAAACACGTAACTTTTTCCCGGGTTATCTGTTGGTCGAGATGGAGCTGATCAACGAAACCAAGCACCTCGTTACAAACACTCCCGGCGTGATCGGATTTGTTGGTGGTAGTGGAAGTGACCCCGAGCCGTTGCAGGCCCACGAAGTGGACCGAATCCTCGGACGTGTTGAGGAAAAAGCAGGTACCTCAACGATTGAAATCCCATTTGGAATAGATGATCAGGTGAAGATCAATGATGGTCCCTTCAAAGATTTCCAGGGTACCATTAAAGAGATTAACGCTGAGAAACGTAAACTAAAGGTACTGGTTTCCATCTTCGGACGTGAAACTCCTGTTGAAGTTGACTTCCTTCAGGTTAGTACTGACTTCAGTGAGTCGTGAGGCATAAGCCATGGCGAAAAAAGTAATTGGAATGGCAAAATTAGTCATTCCTGGTGGACAAGCATCCCCGGCACCTCCCGTAGGTACGGCACTTGGCCCCAAGGGTGTAAACATTATGGAGTTTGTCAAGGCATTTAATGCCAAGACACAGGATCAGCCAGGTGTGCTTATTCCTGCAGAAGTAACGATCTATCAGGATCATTCCTTCACCTTCATTACGAAAACATCTCCAGCAAGTTATTTGATCAAGAGAGCTGCAAAGCTCGACAGTGGATCCGGCGAGCCCAACAGAGAAAAAGTTGGGAAAATCACACAGGCCCAGTGCCGTGAAATCGCTGAGATTAAGATGGTGGATTTAAACGCCCATACGGTCGAAGCCGCAATGAATATCATTGCTGGTACTTGTCGGTCTATGGGAGTATTGGTGGAGTAGAGGATGAAACATAGTCGGCGCTGGAAGGAAGCGATCAGCAAAGTTGACCGTTTCCGTGAATACCAGCTCGAAGAAGGCCTTGACATGATCAGGGACTTCGCGAAAACTACGAAGTTCGATGAAACAGTCGAACTGACTGTGAATCTAGGTGTTGACCCCAGAAAGGCCGACCAAATGATTCGCAGCACCATCGCACTTCCACACGGAACCGGTAAAGAGGTAAAAGTGCTTGTCCTTACACCTGGTGAAAAACAGGTCGAGGCGCGCGAAGCCGGTGCAGATTTTGTGGGATACGATGAGTTCATTGAAAAAATTAATGGCGGCTGGTTCGAGTTTGACGTTTGTATCGCCACTCCCGATGCCATGCGTGAAGTCGGTAAGTTGGGTCGGGTCCTTGGACCCCGTGGCATTATGCCAAACCCGAAAACCGGCACAGTGACTTTCGATGTCGGCGATGCCGTCAAGGAAGTTAAGGCCGGTCGTATTGACTTCCGTGTCGATCGTTATGGTATTGTCCATATCGGCGTGGGCAAAGCTTCCTTTGAAACAGGTCAGCTACGCGAAAATATAAACGAGGTGCTTCGCACTTTAGTTCGTTTACGTCCAGCGACTGTCAAGGGAACCTATGTGAAGAAGATTTCCATTTCTTCAACAATGAGCCCAGGTGTAAAAGTAGAGCGTATCAATACGTTGAGCGCGTTGAAGTAGGCATTACGTTCTGAGTGTAAAGCAGAACGGAATGGAGAGATATAGATGGCTACCATCGAAGCAAAAGCAAATCAGGCGAAGCGAGACGCTATTGTCATCCTCGAAGAAAAATTCGAGAAGGCACAGGGGATTGTCTTTACTGATTTCAGGGGCCTATCAGTAGCGCAGATGAACGAACTCCGCGGCAAATTCTTTGAAGCCGGCGGAACCGAATTTCTTGTCGCCAAAAATACCCTGACCAAAATTGCCCTTAAAAACAAGGGTACAGAGATAACAAACGATGATCTTCTTATCGGACCCACAGGCATGGGGATCGGTTATGAAGATGCAGTAACACCTGCAAAAGTCCTGTCAGCATTTGCCAAAGGAAATGATAAGCTCGTATTTAAGGGCGCTATCGTTGATGGTGAATATTATGATGTGGACCAGGTAAAGCAGTTGGCTTCCCTTCCGCCAGTCGATCAGCTTCGCGCTATGGTTGTCGGTGGTATCGCAAGCCCGCTTACTGGATTTGTCGGCGTGTTGAACGAAACCGTTCGCAGTTTCGTTGCAATACTCGATGCGATCATTGAAAAGAAAAAAGCTGAAGAAGCTGCTTAAAAAGCAAGGTATAGTTTCCTGCTAAGAGGGTTATCACGTCTGCGGATGTCTGACCGCAATAATGTGAACACCTCTGGAAATGACAACACTTGCAACGTTATTCGATAAAAAAGAAACACTAATAAAAGTGAGGTTCACGGTGGAAAAGTTAATCGAAACCATCAAGAACATGAAAGTTCTCGAGCTTGTAGAGCTCAAAGAAGCACTCGAAGAAGAGTTTGGTGTAACAGCTGCTGCCCCCATGATGGCTGCTGGCGCAATGCCGGCCGCTGGTGGCGATGCTCCTGCTGCTGCCGAAGAACAGACTGAGTTTGACGTTATCCTTAAAGAAGCTGGTTCCTCAAAGATCCAGGTCATCAAGGTTGTCCGTCAGATCACAGGTCTTGGCCTCAAAGAAGCCAAGGGTCTTGTAGACGAAGCTCCAAAGCCCGTAAAAGAAGCTGTTGCCAAGGAAGAGGCTGAGGATATCGTAAAGAAGATCGAAGAAGTCGGTGGCGTAGCGGAGATCAAGTAATTGATCGCCTTAGCGTTACAGTTGTTCGATGTGTAAAGCGGAGTGCCCGCAAAAATGTGGGCTCCGCTTTTTCGTGTTCTTACCTAGATGTCATCAGGAGGGTCGCGCGTGACCATGAAAGGCCCGATTCAGCGCCATACATTTGCCAGAATCGACGTACCTCTGGAAATTCCGGACTTGCTGGAAGTTCAGCTTAGATCCTTTCATGACTTCCTTCAACAGGACGTCAATCCGGAAGATAGAGAGAGTCGAGGGCTTGAGGCTGTTTTCCGCGGTGTTTTCCCAATTGTGGATAACCGCGAAGAGCATATACTCGAGTACGTTGATTATTTCATTGAGGCGCCCAAGTATAGCGTCGCTGAGTGTAAAGAGAGAGGTGTCAGTTTTACTGCACCCCTAAAGGCTAGACTTAGACTGTCAAGCCGCATCGAGGCTGATGAAACCGAAGGTTATGATCAGACGATTGAAGCTGATGTATACCTCGGAAATCTCCCGATGATGACAGCGACCGGTACCTTCATTATTAACGGTGCCGAACGTGTTATCGTCAGCCAGCTTCATAGAAGCCCTGGTGTATTTTTCAGCGATTCTATCCATCCAAACGGAACGACAATTTTCTCCGCAAGGATTATCCCGTTCAGGGGTAGCTGGATAGAATTTACAACAGACATTAACAACGCTGTTTTTGTCTACATTGATCGCCGGAAAAAATTCCCGGTTACCACCTTCCTCCGTGCAATCGGGTTCGGTGGTGATGGTGACATTCTTAATCTCTTTGGCTTTGCTGAAGAAGTTCCACTCTCCCGTAAGGAGATTGAGAACTACTTTGGTAGAATCGTTCTTGCAGATATCGTCGACGAAGATACCGGCGAAATCCTGACGGAAAAGGGTGCGGAATTTGATGAAGATATGATGAAGCGTCTAAAACGTGCGAAAATTCGCCGTGTACCACTGCAAAAGAAAACGCGTGGTAAAGATGCAGAACATAGTCTTCAGATTATCAGGAACACTCTGGAAAAAGATAAAACTAGCAGCGAAGACGAAGCTCTGGAATTTATCTACAGAGAAATGCGTAATGGCGATCCGCCCGATGTGGATACTGCACGCAAGCTGCTGCAGCGCATGTTCTTTGATGAAAAACGTTATGATCTGGGTGCTGTTGGTCGTTACAGAATCAACGTTAAACTTGATCTGGGTATCGACCAGGAAACCACCATTCTGACACCAGACGATGTCGTCGCTATTGTCAAGTACGTCCTTGACCTTAAAAACGGCAAAAAATCCACAGATGACATTGATCACCTTGGAAACCGTCGTATCAGAACCGTTGGTGAACAGCTCGCAAATCAGTTTAGCGTAGCTTTTAGCCGTATGGCTCGTACCATTAAAGAAAGAATGAACGTCCGCGACAGCGAAAAGCTTCAACCGCAGGACCTTGTTAATGTCCGAACGGTTTCTTCGGTCATCAATACTTTCTTCGGTACCAACCAGCTTTCCCAGTTTATGGATCAGGTCAATCCTCTTACGGAATTGACTCATAAGAGACGTTTATCAGCACTTGGACCCGGTGGTCTTACCCGGGAAAGGGCTGGTTTTGAGGTGCGTGACGTTCACTATACGCACTACGGTCGTCTCTGCCCGATTGAAACTCCTGAAGGTCCAAACATTGGTCTTATTTCCAGTTTGACTACCTATGGACGTTTCAATGCACTTGGTTTTGTTGAAACACCTTACCGCGTTGTACGTAACGGTAAAGTATCCAAACAGTTGAAATATCTCTCGGCTGATGACGAGGATAAGTATATTATTGCCCAGGCGAATGCTCCATTACTTGATGACGGTACATTCAAGAATGATCGAGTAAAATGCCGCCACAAGGCTGAATATCCCGTTATGTCGCCGGATAGAATAGATTTTATGGATGTTGCACCGAATCAAATCGTATCGGTAGCCGCATCCCTGATTCCCTTCCTTGAGCACGATGATGCAAACCGTGCCTTGATGGGGTCAAACATGCAGCGCCAGGCTGTTCCGCTTCTCGTTCCAGAGGCACCGTTAGTCGGTACCGGTATGGAAGCAAGAGCGGCCAAGGATTCCAGAGCAATTATTGTTGCCGAGGAAGACGGTGAAGTGGCCTATGTAGATGCCAATAAAATCGTGATTAAAACACGACGGAAGGGTGTCTCAAAAGAACGGCAAACCGAGTTGCCGGCCACTCATAAAACGTACACACTAAACAAATTTATCCGTACAAATCAGGATACCTGTATTAATCAGCGTCCGCTTGTACAAAAGGGTCAGTTTGTTCGTACAGGTCAACCTCTTGCTGATGGTCCTTCAACGGATCGTGGCGAATTGGCCCTCGGAAGAAATGTTCTGGTTGCCTACATGCCATGGCATGGTTTCAACTTTGAAGATGCTGTCATTATTTCAGAACGTATTGTTCGTGATGACGTCTTTACCTCAATCCGCATTGAAGAATTCGAGTTGCAGGTACGTGAAACCAAACGTGGTAAAGAAGAGCTTACCAGGGAAATTCCAAACGTTTCTGAAGAAGCAACAAAAAATCTTGACGAAAACGGCATAATTCGTGTCGGTGCACTTGTTGATCCGGGCGATATTCTGGTAGGTAAGGTGACTCCGAAGGGTGAAACCGACCTCACGCCTGAAGACAAGCTACTGAAAGCCATTTTCGGTGACAAAGCCGGTGATGTAAAAGACGCCAGCTTGAAAGCACATCCGGGAATGTACGGTATCGTAATTGATACAAAGCTATTCAGTCGTAAACGCAAAGATGCTGAATCACGCCGTCGTGATAAAGAACGTGTCCGTCAGGTTGAAGAGGATGCCGCCCATCAAGTAAGACTTCTTAAGAGAAGTGTTACTGAAAGTCTGCAAGGCATTCTTGTCGGTCGTACAGTTCAGCGGGTAATGAATGTTTCAACGGGCGAGGAATTAATTCCTTCCGGTTCCATCTACACTGAAGAAGTGATTGAAGGAATTGATGTTGAGGCTATCCCGAATGAAGTGGCGTGGACCGACGACGACGAGACAAACCTGCTTGCATCCTATGCGGTCAATGAATACCGCATGACCCGCGACAAAATGGAAACCGACACAAGAAACTTGGTACACAAAATCCAGGTCGGTGACGAACTGCCTTCGGGTATTCTCCAGTTGGCTAAAGTCTATATCGCGCAACGTAGAAAGCTCAGCGTTGGTGATAAGATGGCCGGTCGCCACGGTAATAAGGGTGTTGTAGGTAAGATTGTTCCGATGGAAGATATGCCCTTCCTGAAAGATGGTACACCGGTTGACATTATTCTTAATCCACTGGGTGTTCCGTCTCGTATGAATATCGGGCAGATTTTTGAAACAGTCCTTGGTTGGGCCGGTGAAAAACTTGGCAAGCACTATGCTACGCCGGTTTTCGATGGTGCCACAGCTCAGGATGTTGCGGATCAATTGGTAGAAGCAGATTTACCGCAGGATGGTCAGGTACAGCTTTATAACGGTCGCAATGGTGAAGTTTTCGATCAGAGAACTACCGTTGGTAAGGTATACATGCTGAAACTGTCTCACCTTGTTGATGATAAAATCCACGCTCGAAGCATTGGACCCTACAGTCTTATTACACAGCAACCGCTGGGTGGTAAGGCGCAGTTCGGTGGACAGCGCTTCGGTGAAATGGAAGTTTGGGCACTCGAAGCCTACGGCGCAGCACACTTGCTCCAGGAAATGCTCACAGTCAAGTCTGATGATGTGGCTGGTAGGGCAAGGACCTATGAAGCAATTGTCAAGGGTGAAAACCTGCCGTTGCCGGGTGTGCCGGAATCCTTCAATGTGTTGATCCATGAATTGATGGGTCTTGCGTTGGATGTGAAGTTAGACTAGTTCGAATAGGCTGTTAATTCAGTCTAATGAGATAATCTCCGGGTCAGTGAGCCCGTGGGGTACGCTTTTATAGCGTTGCAGTCAACCCTGTGTCAGGAATAAGGAGGCTGCCGTGTTAGCACCCAGCCGAACGCTGGATACAGATCCGAAATCAATTAATCGTATTTCGATTAATGTTGCCAGTCCGGAAATGATTCTCGCCCGTTCATACGGCGAAGTCACAAAGCCGGAAACGATCAATTATCGTAGCTACAAACCGGAAAATGACGGTTTGTTCAGCGAAAAGATCTTTGGCCCTACAAAGGACTGGGAATGCCATTGCGGTAAATATCGCGGAATCCGTTATAAAGGGATTATCTGCGACCGTTGTGGTGTTGAAGTAACCCGTAAAGATGTGCGTCGTAAACGCATGGGACACATTAAGCTTGCCGTCCCGGTCGTGCATATCTGGTTCTTCAAGTCATTGCCTTCAAAGATCGGATACTTATTAGGTCTTACGGTTCGCGAACTCGAAAGACTGATTTATTATGAAAACTACATCATTATCCAGCCGGGTAACTCTGGCAGGAAAACGATGGAGTTGATTACTGAAGCTGAGTATCTCGAATTGATGGAGCAGTTTGGTCAGGCAAATTCACAGTTACCAGACGATAGTCCGGAACGGTTCATCGCCAAAACAGGCGGTGTAGCTGTTCGTGAACTACTCCGAGGTCTAACGATTGATGAGCTTGCCCGCGATTTGCGTCACAAAGTCAGAACCGAAACTTCTGTTCAGCGTAAACAGGATGCGATTAAACGACTGCGCGTCGTTGAAGCCATCCGTGAACAGCCAGAAAAAGATCCCATTCGTCCCGAATGGATGGTTCTTTCTGTGATTCCAGTCATTCCGCCGGATTTACGTCCGCTGGTTCCATTGGAAGGTGGCCGATTTGCCACGAGTGACTTGAATGACCTCTATCGTCGAGTAATCATTCGAAACAACCGTCTGAAAAGATTGATCGATATCAAAGCTCCTGAAGTCATTCTCCGAAACGAAAAGAGAATGTTACAGGAAGCTGTCGATAGTCTTTATGATAATGGTCGTAAGAGTGTTGCCGTTAGGTCCGATGGTAACCGTCCGCTGAAATCCCTTTCAGATAACTTGAAAGGAAAGCAGGGTCGCTTCCGTCAGAACCTTCTTGGTAAACGTGTAGACTATTCAGGCCGTTCAGTTATCGTTGTTGGTCCTGAACTTAAATTGCACGAATGTGGTCTGCCAAAAGATATGGCCATCGAACTGTTCAAACCGTTTGTTATTCGCAAGCTGATTGAACAGGAATATGCGAAGACCGTTAAGAGCGCTAAACGTATGGTAGAGCGTCGCGATGAAGTCGTCTGGGGAATCCTGGAAGACATTATTGAGAATCATCCCGTCATGCTCAACCGTGCACCAACGCTTCACCGTCTTGGTATTCAGGCATTTCAGCCTCTTCTTATAGAAGGTAAAGCGATCCGTCTCCATCCGTTAGTCTGTTCAGCATTTAATGCTGACTTTGATGGTGACCAGATGGCCGTCCATATTCCGCTTTCATATGAAGCGCAATTGGAAGCCCGATTGCTCATGCTGGCAGCACAAAACATTCTCCATCCTGCCAATGGTCGCCCGATTACTGTTCCCTCACAGGATATGGTTCTCGGTTGCTACTACATGACAAAGATTCAGCCTGGTGCCTTCGGCGAAGGAATGTTCTTTGGTAGCCAGGATGAAGTGATTGTTGCCTTTAACCATGGCAAAGTTGGTATGCACGCAAAGATCTATGTGCGTGTCAATCATAAGTACATTATTACGACGCCTGGGCGAGTTCTGTTTAATCAGATCGTTCCGGAAAAAGTCAAAGAAGAGACCTATTACAATGAACTTCTGACTAAGAAGCGCATTGAGGAAATTATTTCTGACTGTCACATGCGAGTGGGTAATGCAGAAACCGCCAAGTTCCTTGATAACCTTAAAGAACTCGGTTTCCTTAATTCCACACGTGGTGGTCTTTCAGTGGGTCTTGAAGACGTTATTATTCCGTCTGAAAAGAAAGACATCCTTGCCCGCAGTCAAGCGGAAGTAGATGAAATCCAGCAGCAGTATGAAATGGGTATCATTACAGACGGTGAAAGATACAATAAGATTATTGATATCTGGACCCATACAACTTCCGAAATCGCTGAGATGATGTTCCGCTACATGAAAGAGGATCGCGACGGTTTCAACCCGATCTTCATGATGGCGGACTCAGGTGCTCGTGGTTCTAAGGATCAGATTCGTCAGCTCGCAGGTATGCGTGGTTTGATGGCGAAACCACAGAAAACGATGACGGGTGGTAAGGGTGAGATTATTGAATCACCAATTACCGCTAACTTTAAGGAAGGTCTTTCAGTACTTGAGTACTTTATTAGTACTCACGGTGCTCGTAAAGGTCTGGCCGATACAGCCCTTAAGACAGCCGATGCCGGTTACCTTACCCGTAGGTTGGTAGATGTGGCGCAGGATGTCATCGTCAATGAACCTGACTGTGGAACCCTTCGAGGTATCACAGTTGAAGCACAAAAAGAGGGCGAAGAGGTCACAGAACAACTCTTCGAACGTATTCTTGGTCGTGTGACTGCTGAAGATGTAATTCACCCGATTACCGGTGAAAAAGTTCTTGGTAGAAATGTCCTGATCGGCAATAGAGAAGCAGAATTAATTGCCTATTCAGGTATTGATAAAGTTACAATCCGTTCCGTACTGACGTGTGAAACGGAAACTGGTGTATGCGCCCGCTGTTATGGTATTAACCTGACAAACGGCTTGATGGTTAACCGTGGTGAGGCAGTAGGTGTTATTGCTGCTCAGTCCATTGGTGAACCTGGAACACAGCTTACACTGCGTACCTTCCACATCGGTGGTACTGCATCCCTTATCGCATCTGAATCTCAAGTAAAAGCGAAGGCTAAGGGTACAGTACTCTTTGACAACATCCATGCAATTACCCAGAAAGTTACAGATGGTGATTCGGGATCGATTGACGGTGAGCGTTTGATCACCATCCGTCGAAATGGTGTTGTCAAGATGATCGATGAAAACAACCGCATCATCGCAAGATACACTGTGCCATACGGATCTCTGCTGCACTGTCGTGATGAACAGGAAGTCGCCCAGGATGATATCCTGTTTGAGTGGGATGCCCATATGACATCCATCCTTGCGACTGAAACGGGTACTGTGAAATTCATTGACATCAAGTCAGGTCTCACAGTCCGTGAGCAGGTTGATGAGATCACGGGTATGAAGCAAAGTGTAATTATCGAAGTTCCTGGACAAAGAAAGCTGAATCCGAGTATCGTTCTTCAAAGTGAAGAAGGAAAGAAGATCGGCAACTATATCCTCCCAACGGGATGTAACCTCGTTGTTGAAGATGGTCAAACTGTTCAGGCTGGTGATCCACTCGCCAAGATTCCGCGTGAAGCGCTTAAGACCAAGGATATTACCGGTGGTCTGCCGCGAGTTGCGGAACTCTTCGAAGCACGTAAACCAAAAGATCCGGCCGTTGTTAGTGAAGTCGATGGCTCAGTAAAGCTTGGCAAGCTCAAGCGTGGTTACCGTGAAATCAAAATCACGACGCCGGAGAATAAAGAATTCGAATACCAGACGCCTTATGGTAAACACATTCTTGTCCATGACGGTGAATTTATCAAAGCTGGCGAGCCCCTTTGCGAAGGCGCTGTGTCACCACAGGATATTCTCTCAGTCCTCGGGCCTGGAAGTGTACAGGAGTACTTGGTAAACGAAATTCAAAAGGTTTACCGACTGCAAGGTGTTCGCATCAACGACAAGCACATTGAAGTAATCGTGCGTCAGATGATGCAACGTGTTCGCGTTCAGGATCCAGGCGATACTCGCTTCTTGCAGGGTGACCAGGTTTCAATCTTCAGACTCAACCGAACAAACCGTGAAGTTCAAGGTAAAGTCGTTATTGAGGCTGTTGGCGATAGCCGCTTCACTGAGGAGCAGTTGATCGACAGGATTGAAATCAATAGAGAAGTTCGTCGTTTGAAGAAGTTGGATTTGCAGCCACCGACACACAGGCCTGCAAGACCAGCCCTTTACAAACCGTTGCTGTTGGGTATTACCCAGGCAAGCTTGTCAACAGAATCATTCCTGTCGGCAGCATCCTTTCAGGAAACAACTCGTGTGCTTCCTGAAGCGGCAATTGAACGTAAGAGCGATGAATTACGCGGTTTGAAAGAAAACATGATTATGGGTCATATGATTCCAGCCGGTACAGGCTTGAAGAATTATGCCAAACTTGAAGTTGTAAACCGCGAAGAAGAAGAACTGAAACGTCTCGAAGCAGAAGAAGCAAAAATGCTTGCTGAAGAAGCTGAAAAGGCGCGTATTGAAGCGGAACAATTGTCCGAAGAATCTTATTTAGCACCACAAGTTGCTGACGATTCTTCCGACGCAGAAGGTCTTGTTTCGACTCAGGATAATGAAGTACCGGAAAGTGGCGAAACTCCAGAGGGAGTCTAGTAAAAACATACTTGACTCCGGCTGAGAAATCCTGTATACTTACCGGACTTCAAATGGAACCTGCTAAGATTCCAGGGTGCGAAGGCTACCGGGGCCCCTAGTCCCCTCCCGATAGTTCTGTATCGCTAACTTGGAAGCAGGAACAGTTTACAATGGGGACGACCGTAACGAGCGGAACCGGGGTGTGCCGCTCGTTGTTTTTGTCCTAAATTCTGAATTATTAAGAATTTGGGCGGTTAAAAGGCGCTAAAAAGAATATGTGAGCTGGAAGGCAGCTAGACTGCGCCAGCTACGAGTTGACGGAGAAGATATGCCCACGGTCAATCAATTAGTGCGGAGCGGCCGAAAAAAGCAGCTGAAGAAAACTGGCGCGCCGGCGTTACAAAATTGTCCACAAAGGCGTGGCGTTTGTGTCCGTGTTTACACCACAACCCCAAAGAAGCCGAATTCGGCCCTGCGTAAGGTTGCACGTGTAAGGTTATCAAACGGGATCGAAGTGACCGCTTATATCCCGGGCGAAGGACATAACCTTCAGGAGCACTCGATCGTTCTCATTCGTGGTGGTCGTGTTAAAGACTTGCCAGGTGTTAGATACCACATCATTCGCGGTACTTTAGATACCGCTGGTGTAAGCGATCGAAATAATGCCCGCAGCAAGTATGGCACGAAAAAGGGTAAGAAGTAAGGTAGCCTGTTTGTCGAACTAGGTTTGACAAGGCAGATTCAGGAATACGATATGGCCAGGCGTAAAAGAGCAGTAAAGCGAGACATCCTTCCCGATCCGAAATATCGGTCAAAAAAGGTTGCCAAGTTCATCAATAACCTGATGGAAAAGGGCAAAAAGTCAACCGCTGAAAGCATTTTTTATAAGTCCATTGATATTATTGATGGCAAGAGTAAGGGGCAGGGACTCGATACCTTTGAAAAGGCATTGAAAAATTCCCAGCCGCTGCTGGAAGTAAAAAGTCGTCGAGTTGGTGGTAGCACCTACCAGGTTCCTGTTGAAGTTCGTCAGGATCGTGGCGTTGCGTTGGCAACTCGTTGGTTACTCCAGTTTTCGAAAGCACGTCCCGGTAAAAATATGGCTGAGAAGCTTGCCGCCGAGATGATGTCCGCTGCAAACGGTGAAGGTGCAACCATCAAGAAAAAAGATGATACGCACCGTATGGCAGAAGCCAATAAGGCTTTCGCACACTTCCGTTGGTAGCATTTTATACCCGGTTTTTTACGGGTTGGCGTTTTTACCAGGTCGGTATGTAGATGGCGAATGTTAAGAAAAAGAAAAACGGCTCATCAAAGTCGAAAAAAGTTAGTCGTCCGTGGCCAATGGAGCGTATCCGAAATTTCGGAATCATGGCGCACATTGACGCAGGAAAGACTACAACGACTGAGCGTATCCTCTACTATACCGGGTTGACGCATCGGATTGGGGAAGTGCATGATGGCGCTGCCACAACCGATTGGATGGAGCAGGAGAAGGAACGTGGCATTACGATCACATCTGCATCCATCACCACGGAGTGGAAAAATCATCGATTGAGTTTGATTGATACTCCAGGACACGTCGACTTTACTGCTGAAGTAGAAAGATCTTTGAGAGTTCTTGATGGTGCTGTTGCCCTGTTCTGTGCTGTTGGTGGAGTTGAGCCTCAGTCGGAAACAGTGTGGCGTCAGGCGGATACCTACAGGGTGCCGCGTATTGCATACATCAATAAGATGGATAGAGTTGGTGCTGACTTTTTCGGCACTGTTGATATGATAAGGGATAGGTTTACAATTACTCCTATTCCGCTCCAGATCCCAATGGGTCAGGGCGAAATGTTTAACGGTCTTGTTGATCTCATTACCATGAAAGCAGTCTGGTATCATGAGGACACACAGGGTTTGAAATTCGAAGAAGGCGAAATTCCTGCTGACCTTGAGGAAGAAGCGCGCGAATGGCATGAAAAAATGCTTGAAGCCATCAGTGATTATGATGATAACCTGATGGAGCTTTTCCTGGAAGGCAAGGATGTACCTGAAAAGGATTTACGTGCCGCTATTCGTAAAGCCTGTTTGGATTTGGAAATAGTACCTGTTCTTTGCGGTTCGAGTTACAAAAATAAAGGTGTACAGCGTCTATTGGATGCTATCGTGCATTACCTGCCCAGCCCAGCCGATGTTGGCGAAGTTGAAGGTCTGCACCCTCACACCGAAAAGCCGGTTGTAAGAAAGCAAAGGGATGAAGAACCTTTTGCTGCTATAGCCTTCAAGATTGTGACTGATCCTTTCGTTGGTCGATTAACCTATATCAGGGTGTATTCTGGTACGGTTGAGTCTGGCAAGATGGTTTTAAATGCCAGAACCGGAAAGAAAGAAAGGGTTGGACGAATCCTTGAGATGTTTGCCAATAAGAGGGATGAGCGGGAAACCGTTTTTTCCGGCGGCATTGTTGCCTTGGTTGGCATGAAGGATATTCGCACCGGCGACACATTGTGTGACCTTTCTGATCCGATTCTTCTCGAATCATTGACGTTCCCAACGCCAGTTATTACAAGGGCAATTGAGCCAAGGACAAAGGCTGATCAGGATCACCTGGTTAACAGCTTGCTGAAATTGGCCGAAGAGGATCCAACGTTTGTGGTTCATTATGATGAGGAGTCAGGGCAAACACAGATAAGTGGAATGGGTGAACTTCACCTTGAGATTATCATTGACCGACTGGTACGAGAGTTTCAGGTTCAGGCAAATGTTGGTAATCCGCAAGTCGCTTATCGTGAAGGCCTTGGTCGTCTTGCAAAAGGCGAAGGACGTTTCGTCCGTCAGTCCGGTGGCCGTGGTCAATATGGCCATGCCATTATTGAGGTTGAGCCATTCAAGTCTGAAGATGGTTTTGTTTTCGAAGACAAGATTGTTGGTGGTTCAATTCCAAGGGAATACATCTCCTCTGTTAAACAGGGTGTTCAGGACGCTTTAGGTTCTGGTATTCTTGCGGGCTTTCAGGTTGATAACGTTAAGGTTCGTCTTTTGGAAGGAAGCTATCACGCGGTTGACTCCAGTGAAATGGCGTTTAGGATCGCAGGATCGATGGCTTTTAAGGATGGGGCACAAAAAGCAGCGGCCTATTTAATGGAGCCGATCATGCTTCTGGAAATTGTTACTCCGGAAGAATATGTCGGCGATGTAGTTGGAAATTTAAATGGTCGACGCGCAAAAATTTCAGGCATTACGCCGAGGGGAAGTGTGCAGGCAATTCGTGCAAACGTCCCACTGGCAGAGATGTTCGGATATGCGACCCAGTTGAGGTCGATGACTCAAGGAAGAGCGTTGTTTACAATGGAGTTCGCACAGTATCAACGTTGTCCGGCGAGTATACAAGAAGAAGTAATTAAGAAAATGCGGGGCTTTTAGGAGCAGACCGATGGCCAAACAGAAGTTTGAGAGGACAAAACCTCACGTCAATATCGGAACGATTGGTCACGTCGACCATGGTAAGACGACCTTGACGGCGGCGATTACGTTGACACTGTCGAAAAAGGGCGGTGCGGAATTCCGCAGCTTTGATTCGATTGACAACGCACCGGAAGAGCGTGAACGTGGAATCACGATTGCGACAGCACACGTAGAGTATGAGACGGACAACCGTCACTATGCACACGTGGACTGCCCAGGTCACGCCGACTATGTAAAGAACATGATTACGGGTGCAGCCCAGATGGACGGATCCATCGTGGTTGTATCAGCAGCAGATGGTCCCATGCCACAGACTCGTGAACACATCCTTCTCGCACGTCAGGTAAACGTGCCTGCATTGGTCGTGTTTATGAACAAGTGCGACATGGTGGACGATGAAGAGCTGCTGGATCTCGTCGAACTGGAAATGCGTGACTTGCTCAGCGAGTACGACTTCCCAGGGGATGACCTTCCAATTATCCGTGGTAGTGCCCTTAACGCACTGAACGCCCCGGACGATGAAGAAGCTACCAAATGCATCTATGAATTGATGGACGCAGTCGACAGTTACGTTCCCGAACCGGAACGTGCGACCGACAAGCCCTTCTTGATGCCGGTAGAAGATGTCTTCAGTATTACCGGTCGCGGTACAGTCGCAACTGGTCGTATTGAACGCGGTATTGTCAAGACAGGTGAAGAAGTACAGTTGATCGGTCTTGGTACAGACCGTAAGACCGTCGTCACCGGTGTTGAGATGTTCCGCAAGATCCTCGACGAAGGTCGGGCTGGCGACAATGCCGGACTGCTTCTTCGTGGTGTAGACAAGGATGCAATTGAGCGTGGTATGGTCCTGGCGAAGCCGGGCAGCATCACCCCCCACACCAAGTTCCAGGCTGAAGTTTATGTTTTGGGCAAGGATGAGGGTGGTCGTCACACGCCATTCTTTAAAGGTTATCGTCCGCAGTTCTATTTCCGCACGACGGACGTAACCGGTGCAATCGAACTTCCCGACGGCGTAGAGATGGTTATGCCTGGGGATAAGATCACCGTAACAGTGGAACTGATAACCCCCATCGCCATGGATGATGCAGATCGTTTTGCTATCCGTGAGGGTGGACGCACAGTAGGTGCTGGTGTTGTCGGTAAAATAATTGACTAAGCTGTAGGTTCTGGAGGTTACAGTGGCCGGACAAAATATCCGGATACGCTTGAAAGCGTACGACCACAACCTGTTGGATAAGTCGACCCAAAAGATTATTCAAACAGCACGTTCAACAGGTGCAGTTATATCTGGGCCGATTCCGTTGCCGACCAGGCGCAGCATTTACACTGTGTTGCGTGGGCCGCACGTCGACAAAAAGTCGCGTGAACAGTTTGAGACAAGGATTCATAAGCGTTTGATTGACATCTTGAATTCTACATCAAAGACGATTGATGCTTTGATGAAGCTCGAGTTGCCGGCCGGCGTTGACATTGAGATCAAGACCTGAGTGAGGCGTCACGATGCCTGAAGGATTGTTAGGTCGGAAAATTGGCATGACGGCCGTATACCTTGAAGGGGATCAAATCCCAGTCACGGTCATAGAGGTCGAGCCAAATCCGGTGGTACAAGTAAAAAGCGAAGACGGACCCGATGGGTATACCGCACTTCAGCTTGGTTACGGTGCCAAAAAGAAAAAGAGGGTTACCAAGCCTTTAAATGGCCACTATGCCAAGGCTGGTGTTGAACCGAAATTGGTTCTTCGCGAGTTCAGGGATATGGTTGCCGACAAAAAGGTTGGTGATGTGATCGGTTTGGAAGATGTGTTCGCCGAAGGCGACCTGGTTCACGTACGCGGCAAGTCAAAAGGTCGCGGTTACGCAGGTGTCATCAAGCGTCACGGATTCCATGGACACAAAGCCAGTCATGGTACCCACGAAAGTTTCCGTGGACCGGGTTCAATCGGATCCTCGGCCTGGCCTGCACGCGTCTTTAAAGGCATGCGCATGGCAGGAAGAATGGGTAATACGAACGTTCTGATCAAAAACCTTGAGATCATTGAGATCCTGGCTGACAAGAACCTCGTATTGGTAAGTGGTGCTATTCCCGGTGCACATAATGGCATCGTAGAATTGCTGAAAGCTTAAGGTGAACCATGAAGTTACCGGTACATAGCCGAGAGGGTAAACCTGGCAGCAAAAAGGTAGAGCTGGATGAGGCCGTCTTCGGAATTGAGCCTCACGAGCATGCCATGTGGTTAGCTGTGAAAACACAGATGACCCGAATGCGTCAGGGTACTCATGCATCTCGCAACCGGGCTGCGGTGCGCGGCGGTGGCCGCAAGCCATGGCGTCAAAAAGGACGAGGCATGGCTCGCGCAGGAACAACCCGAAGCCCGATATGGCGTCACGGTGGTACAACCTTTGGACCGACTCCTTTTGAACACAAAATGAGGCTTCCGAAAAAGGTAAACCGCTTGGCACGAGCGAGCGCTTTGGCAACAAGGGCACAGGAAGAGGCGATTATGTTGGTGGAAGATTTCACCTTCGAATCACCCCGTACTAAAGATGTTGTTGCCTTGGTTGGTGGGTTGAATCTCGCTGGCGAGAAGCTCTTGATCCTTACGAAAGAATACGACGGGAATCTGGTCAAATCTATTCGTAACGTTGCAAATTGTGACGTTGCTGTAGCGGCCGAAGCTTCCACGTACGAATTGTTGAACCACAGGAAACTCCTAATTCAAGTGGGAGCCCTGGAAGCCATCTCCGAGGTGTTAGGTGGACGAAAGCGCGCGTCTGAGAAAGCTGCTTAAGCGACCGTTGATGACTGAAAAAGTCGTCCGGATGCAAGAAGAGCAGAATACGTACGCCTTTGAAGTGCCGCGCGAGGCGAACAAGATCGAGATTCAAAGGGCTATCGAAGAGATTTTTGAAGTCGAAGTCGATAAAGTCCGCACGATCAATGTTCGTGGCAAACTGAAGCGTTTGGGTCGATTCGTCGGCCGTCGCGCAGCAAAGAAGAAGGCAATGGTGACCTTAAAAGAAGGTCACAGCCTAGAGCTATTCGAAAACGTGTAGCAGCGACCGTTTCGTAGTTAACCAATTGGTTAATTGGGGTTGACCACGAAGGGCGATGTCTATGCTGGCACCGCCATGAGGGGATTATGCTGAAGAAATATAATCCGGTTACACCGGGACAGCGATTTCGGACGAACCTTGACTATAGTGATTTAAGCAAGGTTGAACCGGAAAAGAGTTTGTTGGAACCACTGTCAAGTACAGGTGGACGCAACAATAATGGTCGAATCACGGCTCGATTCCGTGGGGGCGGTCACAAGAGAAAGTACCGCCGCATAGATTTCAAGCGTGATAAATTCAATATTCCGGCACGTGTTGCCACATTGGAATACGATCCCAACAGAAGCGCGAACATCGCACTCCTCTTTTATGCGGATGGCGAAAAGCGTTACATCCTGGCCCCAAAAGGCCTGAATGTTGGTGAAACCGTATCCAGTGGTAAAGATGGTGTGGATATCCAGACTGGAAATGCCATGCCGTTGCTGAACATCCCATTCGGTACTGACGTTCACAATGTTGAACTTCAGCCTGGCAGGGGCGGTCAGATAGCGCGAAGCGCCGGTGCATCCGTCAGATTGATGGCACGTGATAGCGGTAACGCTGTCCTTAAGTTGCCGTCAGGTGAGATGCGCCTGGTTCCGGAGTCCTGTATGGCTACCATCGGGATTGTTGGAAATGACCAGCATGAAAATGTCCAGTATGGTAAAGCGGGTAAGTCTCGCTGGAAAGGGCGTCGCCCTCACAACCGTGGTGTCGTAATGAACCCGGTGGATCACCCGATGGGTGGTGGTGAAGGTCGTTCATCCGGTGGACGTCATCCCTGTACACCATGGGGCAAACCGACCAAGGGCTACAAGACGCGTAAGCCCAAGGCGTCGGATAAGTTGATCATTAAGCGTCGCAACCAGAAGTAACGGCGAGGGGTAAAGAACTATGGCCCGTTCCGTGAAGAAGGGTCCTTTCATCGACGAGAAGTTGGTGAAAAAGGCGACAGAAGCTCAAAAGAGCTCAAGTAAAAAAGTGATTAAGACCTGGTCGCGTCGCAGCACAATCAGTCCGGAGTTTGTAGGCTTGACCATAGCAGTTCACAATGGTCGAAAGCATGTACCGGTTTTCATTACCGAAAACATGGTAGGACACAAACTTGGTGAATTCTCACCGACCCGGACGTTCCGTGGGCACGCGGGTAAGAAAACCGAAAAGGCCGGTAAGGTCAAGTAGCGAAGGGCATATGGAAATGAAAGCAAGAGCTACAGCCCGATTCGTTCGTATCGCGCCAAGGAAAGCCCGTTTGATTGCGGATATGATCCGTGGCATGCGCGCAGGACAGGCACAGGGTGTGCTTACACACAGCCCAAAACGTGCTGCACAGCCTATGGAGAAGCTTCTCCGCAGCGCCCTGGCGAATCTTATGAACCAGGAAGAGGCGCGAGGGGTAGATATTAACGAGGCAGTCATCACTGAAGTTCGTGTTGATGATGCACCGACATTGCGTCGCTGGCGCCCCAGAGCTATGGGTCGTGCCACGAGAATTCGCAAACGCACAAGCCACATGACACTAGTGGTTAAAGCGTAAGCACCAGACCGTTTCGACGAGGGTATGATGGGTCAAAAGGTTCATCCAGTAGGGTTCCGACTGAAGGTCAACAAGACCTGGAGCTCGAATTGGTTTGACGAAAAGAATTTTGCGGTAAGGCTGGAAGAGGATTTAATGCTCCGCCGTTACCTGGCAAAACGTCTGCAGAATGCTGGTGTGGCTAACGTTGAAATTGAACGTACACCAAAGCTGATCACCATCTCGATTCACACCGCAAGACCGGGTATTGTTATCGGTCGTAAGGGTAGTGAAGTTGACAAGCTGAAGGCAGAACTCGGACAAATCACGGGTAAAGATGTTCAATTAAACATCTTCGAGATTAAGCGTCCGGAAGTTGAAGCCGCATTGGTCGCAGAATCAATCGCACATCAGTTGCAAGGTCGAGTTAGTTTCCGACGTGCAATGAAAAAGTCAATCCAGGCTGCAATGCGTATGGGTGCCGAAGGCATCAAGGTTATGTGCAGTGGGAGACTTGGTGGAGCGGAAATGAGTCGTAAGGAAATGTATAAAGATGGACGTATCCCTCTGCATACACTTCGTGCGGACATTGATTATGCCCAGGAAACAGCGCGTACGACCTATGGAGCTATCGGCGTGAAGGTCTGGATCTGTAAAGGTGAAATTTACGGACGTGGTCAGACCGGTTCACAAAGAAAGAACAAGAAGAACTAGGTTGTGGTATTATCACAATCCGGTCATTGTCGCAAGTTTGTACGTATAGATAACTAATTCCTGCTTTTCGGTCCGTCTGGGAGTTGAGCAGGGAAGAAGGACGGGAACGGCACCATGCTGGCACCGAAACGAGTAAAAAGGCGTAAGGTCCATCGCGGACGGATGAGGGGACTTGCCCAGCGCGGCAACATGGTCACCTTCGGACAGTTCGGGATTATGGCCCTCGAGCCTGGGTGGATAACTTCACGGCAGATAGAAGCTGCACGTGTCGCTATGACACGCCACGTCAAACGTGGTGGTAAAGTCTGGATCCGCATTTTCCCGGATAAGCCAATTTCTAAGAAACCGGCTGAAACCCGTATGGGTAAAGGTAAAGGTTCACCAGAATTTTGGGTATCGGTTGTAAAACCTGGTCGTATTATGTTCGAACTGGGTGGTGTGGATGAAAAACTTGCGCGCGAAGCGTTAAGAAGAGCAGAACAAAAGCTGCCGATCAAGACGAAGATCGTAGCGCGGTTGGAGGCGTAGGACCATGCCAAAAAATATTGAAGAACTTCGTGGCTTGTCAGTAGAAGAGTTACGTGTGCGCTTGGCCGATGCCGAAGAAGAATTGGCGAACCTGAAGTTTCAAAATGGTTCAGGTCAGCTTGACAGCCCTATCAGGGTACGTTTGGCCCGTCGGGATGTAGCGCGGATCAATACGTTGATCACCGAAAAGGTTTCAGCTCCGGTTGAAACCCCTGAGAAGGCATAAGGAGGCGCAGGTGAGCGAGCGAGGTCGAAGGAAGACCGTGACTGGGACAGTAGTCTCAGACAAGATGGACAAAACGGTGACCGTGCTGGTGTCGCGCAAGTTGCGTCATCCGGTATACGGTAAGTTTGTCACCAAGTCAAAGAAGTATCATGCGCACGACGAAACGAACGAGTGTGGTAGCGGCGACATCGTGAAAATGATGGAAGTCCGTCCACTATCAAGACTAAAACGTTGGCGTGTGGTAGAGATCGTCAAAAAGGCTCTTTAGAGCTCATTGACGTGACGAGGGTATCATGATTCAGGAAGAAACGTTACTGAATGTTGCGGACAACACAGGCGCAAAAAAAGTCAAGTGTTTCCGTATTCTTGGTGGGACCGGCCGCAGGTACGCTTCCCTTGGCGACGTAGTCGTTGTCAGTGTGAAGAGTGCCATTCCGAATAGTGCTGTGAAAAAGGGCAGTATTCAGAAGGCAGTGGTCGTGCGTACACGCAAGGAAGTGCGTCGCAAAGATGGTACATATATCAGGTTCGATGATAACGCAGCCGTCATTCTTGACGAACGTTACGAGCCAAAAGGTACACGTATCTTCGGGCCAGTAGCCCGCGAGCTTCGCGAACGCGAATATATGAAAATTGTCAGCCTTGCCCCGGAGGTACTGTGATCCGGCGAAAGAAAAAACAGCTGCCGAAGCATCAGCTTAAAGTCCGTAAGGGCGATGAAGTCTTAGTGCTTTCAGGCAACGACAAAGGTAAGCGCGGTAAGGTGTTGAAGGTTTTCCCTGGTGAAGACCGCATCATCATCGAAGGTGTCAAATTCGTGAAAAGGCATACACGCCCGAATCCGAAAGCCCCACAGGGTGGCATCGTTGAACGCGAAGGTAAGATCCATGTCTCCAACGTTATGGTTATCGATCCAAAGTCGGGTAAACCGACCAGAATCGGTCACAAGGTTGTCGAGGCAGATGGTGGCAAGATGACCCGAGTCCGCGTGGCCAGGGTCTCTGGCGAAACTATCGGTTAGGGGTAGAGTCGTGGCGAAAAAAGGTAATGCTCAGGCAAAAGGTAAAAAAGCGAAGGCCGTCGAATTAATCGAGGCCCCAGCTGGTTATATCCCTCGCCTTGCAGTGTCTTACAAAGAGAAGGTAATCCCTGCTCTTCAGAAGCGCTTCAACTTTGAAAATCCCATGGATATTCCACATCTCGATAAAGTTATCTTGAATGTGGGTATGGGTGATGCTCATAGTGATCAGCGCTTGCTGGATAGTCTTCTGGATGAACTGACGATTGTTTCAGGTCAAAAGCCGGTTGTTACCCGCGCCAGAAAATCTATCAGTAACTTTAAACTTCGTGAAGGTATGCAGGTTGGTGCCCGTGTCACTTTACGTCGTTTCCATATGTGGGAGTTTGTTGACAAGCTCTTTAACATTACTGCACCGCGCATTCGAGATTTCCGTGGTTTTCCAGATCGCAGCTTTGACGGTCGGGGTAATTATTCCCTGGGTATTAAAGAACAGATCGTTTTCGCGGAAATTGATTACGATAAGGTAGAGAGAATTCACGGAATGGACATCACATTTGTGACGTCAGCCAAGAACGATGAAGAAGCGAAAGCTCTTCTCGAAGAACTTGGTTGCCCCTTCCGTAAACGTGGTGAACAGCCAGCAGCATAACGCTGCGGTTTTTGGGAGAAGTCATGGCAAAAAAAGCCTTGATAGCCAAGTCAAAACGCAAAGCAAAGTTTCAGGTTCGTGAATACAGCCGCTGCTCACGCTGTGGTCGTCCTCGCGGATACCTTAGAAAATATGGCATTTGCAGAATTTGTTTTAGGGAACTGGCCCTTCGCGGGATGATTCCTGGTGTTTCAAAGTCAAGTTGGTGACAAGCCATGAGACTGGCAACCGGATTACTTTCATAGTTTGCTAATTCGAACCCAGTCACGGCGTGGTTACGTCCAAAAAAGAAAGGGATACGGACCGTGTCGCAATACACAGATCCGATCGCGGATTACCTTACCCGGATTAGAAATGCGCTGCATGCGCATCATCCGAAAGTAGATATCCCATCTTCTAAGATTAAGCGTGAAATCACGAAGATTCTTATAGAAGAAGGGTATGTTCGCGATTTCATTAACATCGAAGATGATAAACAAGGGATCCTTCGCGTCTTTCTGAAATATGATCGACGTGGTGGTTCGGTGGTTACCGGGATAAAGCGTGCCAGCACGCCTGGTCTCAGGCATTATGTCGGCTACCGTGATATTCCGCGTGTACGCAATGGTCTTGGCGTGGCGGTACTTTCTACCCCGCGCGGATTAATGACAGGACAACGGGCCAGCAAAGAACAGGTTGGTGGCGAAATCCTGTTGTACGTCTGGTAAGAACGGATATGTCTTCCGGAATAGGCCGGAAGGTGTACCCTTCGGGAGGAAAAAAAATGTCCCGTATCGGGAAATTACCGATCCAGATCCCTGATAAGGTCGAAGTAAAGATTGATGGTCAATTAGTTACGGTAAAAGGACCGCTTGGTGTACTCGAGCATACATTCCGTGATGAGATTGAGCTGAAACTTGAAGGTAATGTTGCAACAGTTACTCCACTTGGAGAAACAAAGCTGCACAGATCTTTACATGGCCTTTCCCGTACACTTTTTAACAATATGGTTGAAGGTGTCAGCAAGGGATACGAAAAGATTTTGATTATTGCTGGTGTTGGTTACACAGCAGAAGTTAAAGGTAGTGGCCTCATGCTTCGTCTCGGATATTCACATCCGATATGGATGGGCGCCCCACCATCAGTTGAATTTGAACTTTATCAGCCTTCACAATGGTCAGAGCACGGCATTGTAAAGCAGATTGAAAACCAGAATTTAGCTATCAGGGTCTTTGGACCCAATAAGGCTTTAGTTGGTCAGGTTGCGGCACGTATTCGTCGTATTAGACCGCCAGAGCCCTATAAAGGCAAAGGTATTCGTTATAACAACGAACAGGTCCGCCGTAAGGCAGGAAAGGCGGCTAAGTAACCATGGCGACTAAACAAGCGAAATTAAAAGCGGCCCAAAAGCGTCGCAAGATGCGTGTAAGAAAGCGCGTCAGTGGAACAGCAGATCGTCCGCGTTTATCAGTCTTTCGTTCATTGCGCTATATGGCTGTAAGCCTTATTGATGATGACCGTGGTGTCACAATCATGGGTGCAACGACAAAGAAAATGGAAGTTGAAGGTCTTGAGCTTCCCAAAAAACCGGAAGAATTCAAAGTCGGCGGCAAGAAGTTACCCTTGAAAGGTAAAGTCGCAGATTCGTTCCGTCTCGGTTTAGTAATCGCAACAAAAGCAAAAGAAGCTGGAATTAGTCAGGTTGTCTTTGATCGTAACGGTCAGAGATATCATGGACGAGTTCGTGCAGTTGCGGAAGGTGCCAGGAAAGGTGGTCTGGAACTATGAATCGAAGAGGTAATAGAGATGACCGCGCTCCTAGCGCAGCCGATTTGGGGCTGATAGAAAAAGTCGTCCATATCAACCGCGTTTCAAAGGTTGTTAAGGGTGGTCGTAACTTCAGCTTCAGCGCCATTGTTGTGATGGGTGATGGAAAAGGTAAAGTCGGATACGGTCTTGGTAAGGCACGTGAAGTCACAGAAGCAATCCAAAAGGGTGGCGAACTGGCCAAACGTAACATGAGGCGTTATCCAATGGTTGGGACTACTTTATCCCACACCATTATTGGACGATATGGTTCCGCACGCGTCGTGATTAAGCCATCCGCTCCCGGTACTGGAGTTATCGCCGGTGGCGCTGTCCGCGCCGTCATGGAGTGTCTTGGTGTTCGTGATGTACTTACCAAATGCCTCGGCAGCCGTAACCCAAATAACCTTGTCAGGGCTACACTTGACGGTCTTGCAAATATTGAAAGTCTGGAAGCAGTTGCACACAAACGTGGCAAGTCCTTCCGGGAGGTATTTGGACTGTGAGCGCAGCGAAGAAGAAAGTAAAAAGAATCCGTATAACCTTGGTTAATAGTGCCATTGGCCGCCAAGGGAAACAAAAACGGATTATTGCAGCCCTCGGGTTGCGTAAACTTCACCAGAGTGTCGAACATGATGATTCCGCGATTATTCGAGGAATGATCAATAAGGTTCCCCACCTGGTAAATGTAGAATCTATCTAGGCCTAAGGGGATAGTAAGATGCCTAAGGATCTAAGTAATCTGTCGCCGGCCAAAGGTTCGGTAAAAGTGAAAAGACGCCGCGGTCGTGGTCAAGGTTCCGGTCTTGGTGGTACAGCCGGTCGTGGTCACAAGGGTGCGCAGTCAAGAAGCGGTTACAAAAGACGCGCCTGGTCAGAAGGTGGCCAGATGCCGATTCACCGTAGACTGCCAAAGCGCGGCTTTACAAATATATGGCGTGAAGAGGTCCAGGAAGTCAATCTGCGTGATCTCGCACGTCTCGGCGATGTCGTCGAAGTAACACCGGAAGTCCTTAGAAATAGTGGGATTATTCGTTATATTGACAGGCCTGTTAAACTTCTCTCAATGGGTGAAGTTGATAAAGCCTATACGATCAGTGTGACGGCGGTGAGTGCTACGGCTCTCGAAAAAGTCGAAAAAGCAGGCGGCAAAGTTATCGTTCCTGGTCCAGCTCCAAAAAGAGGCAAATACCTCAAGCGGAGTGAACGGGAAGAAAAACAAGCATAAAAGTGCCATAGGGGCGGACAATGCTCGAGAAGCTTCGTAATATCTTCAAGATTCCAGAATTGCGTAAACGTATCATCTTTACGCTCAGCATTTTTGTAATTTACCGGCTGGGTGGTCATATCCCTGTTCCTGGTATTGACGCTGGTGTTCTGGGGCAGTTCTTCGAAGAGCGCGCGAATACGCTCTTTGGACTGTATGACTTGTTTGCAGGTGGTAACTTCTCCCGTGCAACTATCTTTGCACTGGGGATTATGCCTTATATTTCCGCCTCAATTATTATCCAGTTGCTTGGATCGGTGATTCCTTATTTCCACCGCCTTCAGCAACAGGGTGATGAGGGACGTAAAAAAATTACCCAGATTACCCGGTATGGAACCGTCGGTATCGCAGCCCTTCAGGCTTTCGGTGTCTCCGCATTCCTTCAGGGTATCCAGATTGGCTCACAGAAAGTGGTGCCAACAGGTGGTCTTGGATTCTACATGCTGACAATGATTACATTGACAGCCGGTACAGTCTTTATCATGTGGCTGGGTGAGCAAATTGACGAACGTGGGATCGGTAATGGTATAAGTTTGATTATCTTTATCGGTATTGTTGATAGGTTCCCCTACGCCTTCCTGGATGAATTCCAGTTGATGAGCCAGGGTATCAGATCACCATTCATGTTCCTGTTCCTCATTGCAATCTTGATTATGACAACAGCAGCAGTCGTTGCTTTAACGCAGGGTAGCCGGAAGATTCCGGTCACCTATACGAAACGTGTTGTCGGTCGTAAGATGTATGGTGGCCAGTCCACCCATATTCCACTTCGTGTGAATACTGCCGGTGTTATGCCGATCATCTTTGCCCAGACAATCATGTTTTTGCCGCAGACAATTGCAACATTCCTGCCGGCAGGTGGCGTACAAGACTTCATCAGTTCTGCGTTCAGGTATGATAGCTATATCTATATGGCTTTCTACGGTTTGCTGATTGTTTTCTTCACCTATTTCTATACAGCTATAGCTTTTAATCCGGTTGATGTTTCAAACAACCTGAAAAAGCATGGTGGTATGATTCCGGGTGTGAAGCCGGGTAAGAAAACGGCTGAATTCCTGGACAACATCCTGACAAAGATCACACTGCCCGGTTCAATATTCCTGGCATTGATCGCGGTCTTCCCGTCCTTGATGGGTAAGTTCGTCAACATGGGCGCCAACCTCGCACAGCTTTATGGCGGTACTGGATTGCTCATCGTCGTAGGTGTCGCACTTGACACGTTGCAGCAGATTGATAGTCACTTGCTGATGCGTCACTATGACGGTTTGATGAAGTCAGGTAGATTAAAGGGGCGTCGGAGAATGTAATTCCGGCACTATGGGGATAACCTGGTTCGATAGGAAGTATAAAACATGCGTTTGATTCTTTTAGGCCCCCCAGGGGTAGGCAAAGGAACACAAGCTCAATTCCTGATCGATGCGTTAGGTGCAGTTCAGTTATCGACTGGTGATTTGCTTCGTGCTGCGGTACGAGAAGGAACCGAACTTGGCAAAGATGCCAAGCGGTATATGGATGCAGGTGAGTTGGTCCCTGACGAGGTTATTCTAGGGATGATCAAAGAAAAGATGGCTGAGCTTGGCGACAAGGCAGTTATCTTTGACGGATTCCCCCGGACAGTTGCACAGGCCGAAGGCCTTGATGCTTTGATGACTGGCCTTGGTATGGCTGTTGATCACGTTGTTGAATTGACAGTTGATGACCAGGTTGTTATAGATCGCTTGAGTGCAAGACGCACTCATCCGGCAAGTGGCCGCGTTTATAACTTGCTTTTCAATCCTCCAAAAGAGGAAGGTAAAGACGACGTTACAGGCGAGCCGCTGATTCAACGTGATGATGATAAACCTGAGGTAATTGCCAACAGGCTTAAAGTCTATCACGATCAGACTGCACCGGTCGCAGGATTCTACCAGGGCAAGGGCAACCTGCTGAAGGTAGATGGCGCAGGTAAGGTTGAAGAAGTTCGTGCAAAGGTAGCAGAAGCCCTTGGCCTCTAATACCGATTTCGACTTCAGGAAGAACTTATGATCCGGGTTAAAACTCCTCAGCAGATTGAGGAACTGGCTAAGGCAGCACAGATTGTAGCTGACTGCCATCAGATAGCCCGTGAAATGGTCAAGCCGGGTGCTACAACGGCTGAGATCAATGAAGAAGTAGAACGGCACATTGAAAAAGAGGGTGTAACTCCGGCATTTAAAGGTTATCCTGCCGGCACACCGGGCGTTCAGGACTTCCCTGCTGCATGCTGTATGTCAGTAGATGCGCAGGTTGTTCATGGCATCCCAAACGAGACACCGTTGGTTGAGGGTCAGATCCTCAGCGTTGACATCGGCGTCCGGACAAAAACGGGATGGTATGGAGATGCGGCCAGAACATTCCCGGTGGGCAAAATCGCGGATAACGTGCAGGAATTACTGGATGCAACGCAGCAATCGCTTATGGAAGCGATTAAAGTGATGAATCCCGGTAATTATGTTGGAGACATTGGCGAAGCGGTTCAAAACCATGTTGAACCTCGAGGGTTTTCAGTTGTAAGGGACCTCGTTGGACATGGCATTGGAAAAAATCTTCATGAAGAACCGCAAATTCCCAATTATGGCCGAGGTGGTCGGGGATTAAAACTTCGCGAAGGCATGGTCCTTTGTGTAGAGCCAATGATCAACCTCGGGACGTACAGAGTTAAGATGTTAAACGACGGATGGACTGTACTGACGGAAGATGGCTTACCGTCGGCGCACTTTGAGCACCAGATCGCAGTTACTGCGAAAGGTCCCAGAGTGTTAAGTCTTGATCCGGATTAAGAAGGAGCGTTCAGGTGGCGAAAGAAGCGGCGATCAAAATGGATGGCACGATCGTAGAAACACTACCCAATGCGAGCTTCCTCGTGGAGCTTGAAGGGGGTCACCGAGTGCTTGCACATATTTCAGGGAAGATGAGAATGCATTATATTCGCATTCTTCCTGGTGACAAGGTAACTGTCGAGCTATCGCCTTATGATTTGTCTCGTGGTCGCATTGTCTATAGGTATAAGTAACCATAAACGAGTGCGGGAAGGAACGTAACGATGAAGGTCCGCGCATCGGTAAAAAAAATTTGTGAACACTGCAAAATCATCAAACGTCGTGGTGTCGTTCGAGTGATCTGCAGTAAAAACCCCAAGCATAAACAGCGGCAGGGTTAGGAAATTATGGCACGTATTGCAGGTGTAGACCTCCCCCGTGAAAAACGGACGGACATTGCGCTCACATACATTTACGGAATTGGCCGTACAAAAGCCCGTAAAATCTGTGAAGCCACAAAAGTAGATGGCGGTATCAAAGTTCGCGATCTGAACGAACAACAAGTTCGTGATATCCGCGAAGAGATCAACGCACATCATAAGGTAGAAGGTCCACTGAGAACCGAAATCCAGATGAATATCAAACGTCTGATGGATGTTGGTTGCTATCGCGGTCTGCGACATCGTCGTGGTCTCCCGGTACGTGGGCAGAACACCAAGAACAACGCCCGTACCCGAAAGGGTAAGAAACGCGGCGCGGTTAAGAAGAAGAGGTAGTAGATGGCCGCCCCGAAAAAGCGCGCAAAGAAAAAAGAGAAAGTAGACGCGAATGGCCTTGCCTATGTCAAGTCAAGTTTCAACAATACGTTGATTACTTTGACCGACACATTCGGCAATGTTATTTCCTGGTCTTCCGCAGGACGCGTTGGCTTTAAGGGCTCACGTAAAAACACTCCATTCGCCGCGACACAGGCAGCTACTACAGCAGCCAAAGCAGCGATTGACCTTGGCATGCGCAAGGTTCAGGTGTACGTGAAAGGTCCTGGAGCTGGTCGCGAATCTGCGATCCGCGCTCTTGCAGCAGCTGGATTAACAATCTCGACGATCCGTGACATCACACCCATCCCCCATAATGGGTGCCGTCCGAAAAAACGTCGTCGTGTTTAATTAGTCCGATTTTTTTAAATCGGATACCTCCACGATGGGCAGGAGGTGAGGCTGAGGGCGCCCGACCCGGAGGAAACCGCTTCGGCGGCGTAAACGGGTGAGATGGATTTCCATCTCTGTCCCCTCACAAACATCAGTTAGGATTAGCTACATGGCTCGTTATACAGGCCCGGTTTGTAAGCTATGCCGTAGAGAAGGGCAAAAGCTCTATCTCAAAGGCGAAAGGTGTTACGGACCGAAGTGCGCGTTCGAAAGAAAAGACTATGCCCCTGGACAACATGGACAGAACAGGCGTAGGAAGCGCTCAGAGTACGGTCTCCAGTTACGCGAAAAGCAGAAGATCCGTAGAACATACGGTGTACTGGAAGCCCAGTTCCGCAATTATTATGAAAATGCCAGCCGAATCAAAGGTATCACCGGTGAAAACCTGCTGAGCCTTCTCGAACGTCGTCTTGACAACGTCGTTTATCGTATCGGTTTTGCGCCTTCATTGCGCGCTGCAAGGCAATTAGTACGTCACCGTCACTTCATGGTTAATGGCCAAGTCGTCGATATCCCCTCATTCGTCGTGAATCAGGGTGATGTTGTCAAGGTCAAAGACAAGTCAAAAAGACTTGCAGTTATCCATGATAGTTTACGCCGAGTAAAAGAAGGTAAGCTCGTACCTTATCTTGAGCTTGATAAAGCCAAGTTAGAAGGTCGTCTTACAGACATGCCCGTTCGTGCTGACATCCCGATTGATGTCAACGAACAAGCAGTCGTCGAACTTTACTCGAAATAATTTCAACACGGCAACGGAGAGTGTGCATGAGCACCCTGAACTTCCAGATGCCAGAAGTAATCGAATTGGACGAAGGCACTTATTGCGCTACTTATGGCAAGTTTTTCGTCCATCCCTTGGAACGCGGTTTTGGAGTTACCATTGGAAACTCCTTAAGGCGAGTTTTGCTGGCCAGTCTCCAGGGCGCTTCGATTGCTTCGGTGCGAATTGAGGCTGAACCCCCCGTGTTGCACGAGTTTACTACGATTCCAGGGGTCTACGAAGACGTAGCAGAAATCGTGCTGAACTTGAAAGAGGTTCGTCTTAAGCTTCTGAACAAGAGACCTAATAAGGTTTTCATTAGCTTTAACGGAACTGGGGAATTCACAGCCGGTGATTTGCAGAAAAATAACACTGACTTTGAAATTCTCAATCCGGACCACCACATTGCAACCTTGACGGAAGAGTGTAACTTCTCCATCGAGTTGACAATTAAACGTGGTCGTGGTTATCACACTGCGGATGAAAATCGTGATCCGAACATGGCTATCGGTACTATCCCGATTGATAGTATCTACAGCCCTGTAAGAAATGTCACGTACGCAGTGGAAAACACCCGTGTCGGACAGCGAACGGACTATGAAAAGCTGATCCTCGAGATATGGACAGATGGTAGCATCACACCTGATGATGCACTAAGCCAGGCTGCCAAAATCATGAGAGATCACATCCAGCTCTTCATCAACCTCGACAGTACTGCCGAGGAAGAACCAGAGCAGGAAATTGATGAAGACATGCTGCGTATCCGCAAATTGCTGAAGCAGCCTGTTGATTCACTTGAATTGTCCGTGCGTAGTGCGAATTGCCTGAAAGAGGCATCGATCAGAACAGTATCTGATCTCGTACGCCACACTGAGGATGAATTGCTGAACTTCAAGAACTTCGGACGTAAATCCTACGTCGAACTTTCCGAAAAACTGGAAAGCAAAGGCCTTGAATTCGGTATGGATGTAGACAAATTCCTCGGACTGGACAAGTCCTAGTATCTGATCCCTTTGGATTGGATAGATGGGTGTAAGAGTAGGTATGCGAAGGGCGATCCTTCGCGCCCATAAATGGGAAATCAGGTTGGGCACTGGCCCAGACAAGTGTGCTCTTCACCAGAAGAGCCGAAAGTAGAAAGGCCGAGTGCCGGCCCAGGAGTTCATTGTGAGACATCGAAAAAATAATGTGGGTCTGAATCGCACAGCAGCGCATCGTAAAGCCCTGTTGATGAATCTGACCAATGCATTGGTCACCCATAAAAAAATCGTGACTACGCTTCCGAAAGCGAAAGCAACACGCAAGTATGCTGAAAAACTGATCACATTCGCACGTCGTGGTGATATCGCCGCACGTCGTCAGGTTTTCGCAAAACTGCATCAGCGCGACATCGTAAAGGAACTCTTTACAGAAATCGCTCCGAAATATCGCGATCGTAACGGTGGTTACACGCGCATTATCAAACTCGATCCCCGTTCAGGCGATAACGCCCCGATGGCGATTCTTGAGTTGGTAGGTTTTGCTACTGACGAACCGGCAAAGAAGACCAAAAAAGCCGTCAAGAAAAAGGCTGCACCGAAGAAGGATGCGCCCAAGGTCGAGGAAAAGGCTGAAGAAGTTGTCGAAGCTGCTGAAGTAGAAGCTCCGGTTGAAGAGCCAAAAGCTGAAGAAGCACCGGCCGAAGAAGCAGTTGAAGAACCGGTAGAAGAAAAACCGGCTGAAGAAGCTGCCCCCGAAGCGAAAGAAGAAGAAAAAGTCGAAGCCGCCCCGGCAAAGAAAAAAGCTCCAGCCAAAAAGCCGGCAGCTAAAGCCAAAAGCGACAAAGAAGAGAAAAAAGACTAATTCTTTTTCCACATAGATTGTATATAAAAGCCCCGATTTTCGGGGCTTTTTTTGTAATAATCAAATAAGCAAGGTGTCAAGGGTTTCAATTCAAGGGGATTTGCTATATTTTACAAATATGAAAATAGAATTTATTGATAATTTAGACTTTCCAGTGACAACGTGAATTAATCATGAAAAAATATTACCTCACCTCCATAATTCTTTTATTGTATACGGTCCAATTCGTTTGTTCAAATACTTCAACAGCGCAGGAATGGAGACGCTATAGCTATAAAGGCGGAGGAATCAAAGGTATCCATTTATCAAATGAAAATCCTGATGACCTTTTCGTTTTGGGTTCAAGCTATTTTGAAGAATACATCATGTATAGTCATGATGGTGGTGATACGCTTTATGCAGATGATCGCTTCACTAATTTGCGTGCCAATGGTGTGCATACATGCTTTACAAGACCAGACTCGTTCTACGTTTCATTAAGAATTGGCGAGGAAAAAATTATACTGTTTTCACCCGACAATGGTATAACTATTGAAGAAAGACCAATCCAAGGGTATGAGTTTAACAACTATACACTGTCGACTTCAATAGCAAACCCAAATCGGCTGGGGATTAAAGTGGATGATGGTTATATCGTCAGTGAAAACGCAGGTATAACTTGGGATCTACTTCATGATGTACCTTACTCCGAAAACGGTCTCTATTTTCATCCAGAAATAGATTCAGTTTATTTTCTCCTTGGTTATGAAAGCTTTGATGAGGGATTGTTCAAATCAGAGGATTATGGTCAGACGTGGGTACGGTATGATTCACTTTTTCATAATGATTATTCACTTTATGATAATCTAACTATTGATATGATAGATCCTGACATCATGTATGCGAATGCACATGAACCGGGGTATGATGGTCAATACTTAGGAATAGCGAAATCAGTAGATGGTGGAATACACTGGGAATTAACGGATGAAACCTTTCACATCGTTGGAATTGATCATGACAGAGCTCTTCTAATAGTCGAAGATAATAATCTTTTTGCAAGTTATGATGGTGGTGAGACTTTGCTTCCTCGTTTAGTTGAAGGGGCTGTTCTGCCACTAGATGGATATGAACCGTATACAGTCCCCACTTTGGTTAAAACACAATCAGACAACCCCTTAAATCTTTGGGTTTATAGATGTGAAATATTTTTCCGGACCGAAGATGGTGGTTTGTCATGGCAAATGGTAGGGGAAGGTTATAATCGCAGAAAATATAAAAAAATTCAGAAAAATCCACATAATGACAACCAGCTACTCTTGTTTGGTTTTCAGGAGAATACATGGGTTGTAAACAAGGATGGTTCAGACCACTCTTTGCTATCTATGGCAAAATTTGATGGATATCAAATTTCTGATGTAGATCCTAATACCATTCTGCGCTATTCAAAAGGTCTAGTTTCAGAACAGAATCGACTTGACCTTACAACAGATGGGGGGACGACATGGATAGGTTTAGATCAAAATATCCCAATTGAAGATGCTAATTCTGGGCTTTTAAGCGCTGCCATGATAGGATCTAATCCAGATATCCTGTTCATTGAAATGGGCCAATTCCATGGATATGATTATTACGAAACAAATATGTATCGGTCAGATGATAGGGGAAGTACCTGGCATGTAATTGACTATATAAGTAATTACGGCTGGTTTACCCCGGATACGTATGATCCCAATCGTATGTATGTAAGTTGTGATGGAAATGTCTACAGATGGGATTCAACCGATAATAGCTATTCAGTGGTGCATCCCCAATTGGACTATATATATGAAATTCATCCATTGACTGGAGATATAAGAGGGGGAACTAGTAGTGGATCTGTTGTTGTTTCAGAAGATGGAGAATCATTAACGACAGTTAATATGCCCACTCTAGATTCAGTTTCAAATATCAGATTCAATCCATTAGATTCACAAGGAATTGTTGTCTCTAACTACCAGGATGATATTTTTTACACCGCCAATCTAGGAACCAACTGGACGAACATTTTTACACCAGAGGAATGTGATTTCCGTGGCGGAGGTGGTTTGGTCCTGGATTCGCACGGGACGATCTTTGTGCTAGGTGCTGACTATGGTATCTGGGTTTGTGAGGAGATTATCCTCGGTATAAACGAAAAAAATGAATTAATGCCAAGTATTTTTGCGTTATTGCCACCCTACCCAAACCCCTTTAATAGCAAGGTCCAAATTCCATTTAAGGTCGATCAGGCGGGAAAGGTCCAATTTAGGGTTTATGATCTGGTGGGTCGTGAGGTAACCCAGTTTGATAGGCAGATATTTTCTCCAGGAGAATATAGAATCGGTTGGGATACAGGTCAGAAGAACTTGGCTAGCGGAACGTACATCATCCAAATGGAAACAGATAGATTTAAATCGAGTCAACGGATAACTTTAGTAAAATAGCGCATTATAATTTTCTGAAACAATATTGTTCTTTTTTGAAAATATATAGTTTTCTAACGTTGAGGTAATAAACTAGAATCACCCCCCGATGTCGTCCCCGCGGATTAATAGATATTAATAAAAACAACATCAGTGAATAGCTGGACTATGTATAACTAAAAGTATGAGCGACAACTACCATTTGTAAGACAGGGAGATGTATCCAACCAAAAAGTTTGTCGAATTCCCTGAAATGAAATATGAGCCATTATAGAACATATCCGGGTTTACAGTCATGTCCAGTGTGAATTTACTGTAATGGAATGCAAGACCGTAAAATACACTTGTTGTGTTACTAAAGTCTTCGATATCGAGAGTATCAGATTGCTCATTAGCATCTGGTCTATTGTCAAAAGTATAAGTGTATTCGGATTTTAACGCTATTCTGGTAGTCAGCCAGGGTTTAATGTGGGATTCCAAAGATACAAAAAGGTATGCGTTGTTTTCCCTTGCCAACTTGTCATCGCAATATGTTTTTCCTGTCAAATCTTTTAGATCTGCTTCTTTTGAAGAATATGAGAAGGCAAAGGGGACTATGCCCGCCCATAAAGTTGAATGTTCGAATACATTGGTTTCATAAGCAAAACCCAGTTCAGCGTAATACTTGTAATAGTCAATGTTGTTCCGTTCGGTTGTAATCTGAGTTTCTATCCTATGCTGAGAATCACCGTAGTAGAAATTCAAATTCAGAAATGGTCTTAGATATCCATTTATTAAAGTATGCTTTGATCTTAGAAACAAGTCAACGTCAGTAGCATTCACTGTTTCCTTATTGTTTTCATAGCCATCGTTGCTAGAAATGTGGCCTGATACAGACTTTTCTATATTGTATGAGACGTGCAAACCCATTTCAAAGGGTGAATCCCCGGGTGATGAATAGCCATAACCTAAAGAGAAATCATAGAAATTGATTTCCTGTTTGGCAATTCCATCTTCACGATATTCATAGGTATCACCTGCAAATCCCAGGTAAAAGACCTTGTTGTCCCTGCCCAACATTACTTTGGTTTGTACTTCTGGGTTGTATGATGGTGAAAGAATGCTGGGAGTATCAATTTCCTTACCCAATAACAAAGCAAAATCCAGATTCAAGTCTTTATTGTAATATATAAGAGTCGCTGATCCAGCCTCGAATTTATCGCCCATCTCAAGGACTGAAAGGTTGCGGTATCTGGAAAGAGAACCTGGAAAGTTGCCTATGTTTAGATCATCATCCACGTAGTTGACAATATTGCCCAGTCCATTTACCCGAGTCTCTGTCGCGTAAACTGAAAACCCAATCAACAAAAAGATTAAAAGTGAAAAACCCTTTTTCATTTCTATGTCCGAATGCTAAAATGCAGTTAAATGAAATCTGATCAAGTTTCAACCTACCATTGGTAGGAGATGGAAATATTGCCAAATAACCTTGAGCTAAACCCGGAAATAAAATGGGGGCCATTGTACGCAAAACCAGGATAAACAGTCGCATCCAACTTAAACTTTCTATAATTCATAGAAAGCCCATAGCAAGCGGAATATCTGCTGTAGAAGCTGTTTCTGTTGTTTTGATCAACGTGATTACGGGAATACTTATAGTTTTTATATTTATAATTGGATTGTATGCCAATTCTGGTAGTAAGCCATCCTTTTACTTGTGATTCGAGGGCAATAAAAAGGTGGGAATCGAGAGTCTTCGTTATCCAGTCCCGGCTATAGGGAATTCCTCCTCTATCATTCAATTCGTATGAATATCTCATGAATGATAACGGAACAAATCCAACCCACAAACAGTTGTTGGAATTCAACCATGATTCATGTACTATCCCTAATTCAGCCATATAATAATAAGAAAGCCGATAGGAATTGTCTGAGAATGGCATATTCTGATATGTACGCTCTGTTTCATAATATTTAAACCCTAATTCAACGAAAGGTCGGATAAGACCGCTTTTTAGTTTGTGTTTTGTTCGAAATAATATCCTTGATTCATAACCTCTGTTTTTATTTCTACTAAAATATGAAGAACTGGAGTCATCTTGTTCTTCCATTTCATTCACGTATAGAAAATGGATGGCCATATCAACAGGATTAGTGCCTTTTGTCGAATAGCCGTATCCGGTGGATAGGTACAAGTAGTCATATTTATTTAAAGAGTCTTCAACATTGGTTGAATATCCACCATTGGCTCCAAAGTATACCGTTGAGTTGTTTTTACCAATCATGATTGTGTTCATTCTATCAGCAGAAGGTGGGTAATAAATGATGCTTCTGATTGAACGGATGGGCCTTTCCAGTAATAACGAGAAGTTTAGATTTTTTTCCTCGTTATGATAAGTTAGAATGGCGGAGCCATCGTTATTAATTTCTTCCGCATCAATAATGGTCAGGTTTCTATAACTGGATAGAGTACCTGGAAACTGGACGATGTTGTAGTCATCCTCGAAATAATGTTCGATGCCGCTTCCGAATCCCATAAGTCTGGTTTCAGTAGAGTATACCGAAGTACAAACCAACAGGACGACAAGTAATGAAATTATTTTTTTCATTGTTTTTCCCGTTTTACCAAAGTCTTAAAAGTAGAATTGAACATAAATTCCTGCTTTTTTAATGCTGATTCTACCATTGGTATAAAACGGATATGTGGCTGACTAACTGACTGGTGTGCTGCCCGGTGATAACGTTTGGACCGTTATACAAGATTTCTGGATTGAACGTACAATCCATGGCAAATCCTTTGTGGTAAACACTGAATCCATAATTGACTTCGTAATAATGGTCAAACATTGCATTGTAGGTGGATGTTAAAGCATCATTTCCGGAAACAACCTCACTATGTGTAAACGGGAACCAGGATCGGAAACTCGCTCTGGCAGTAAACCAGTTTTTCAGTTTTGATTCAGCAGCAAAGAAAAATGAAGAAGAAAAATACTTTTCGATTTCATCGGTACTATATCTCAAGGTTGTGGATGGATCGCTATAGCTATTAAAAATTTCATTTCCTTCTATCAGACCGTAGGAATAGCTGGCAGGAATCAAGCCGACCCATAAATCTGTCCTAGGGTTTATTTTCTTTTCGTACACAAAACCAAATTCAGCATCAATGGCGGATAGAAGTATGTCATTGGAAATAATACCTTCTGAATTCCCTTCCTTAGTATCAAGTTCTCCGTACTTTGCGGATAAATAAATGTATGGACGGATTTTACCGATGAATGAGTCTTTTGAATACCTTAATCTCAGTTCTGGATTAATGATCTTACCTGAATCAGTAGTGTGCCGGGAAGGGTCATAATCATTGTTTCTGGATTCCTTGCCAATAATTGAATAGTTTACAACACAGGAAAAATCCAGAGGCTTTTCGGATTGGGTCGTTAGACCAAAACCGACCTGAGTATTGAGATTTGATGTCTGTCTATCTCCCCAGTAAGAAATGTCTTTAGCATCGGAATAGTCATAATCAGCACCAACGAAAAACACTTTGTTGTTTTTTCCAATTAGTAATCTGTTGAGTGTAGACGAATTGGTTCGCGGGTAATTATCATAATCAAAATAGTATATACTGGTAGGACGGTTGACGACTAATCCAATGTCGAGGTTTTTTTCCGCATTATGATAGGTCACTAATGCCGAACCAGTGCTACTACTCGTATTCATTTCAAGAATAGAGAGGTTCTGATAGAATGAAAGACGACCAGGAAAAATATAAATGTTTGAGTCGTCATCAATGTAGTTACCAATGCTTCCCAATCCCCGGACGCGGGTTTCGGTTGCATTTGCTGAAATAAAAACAAAAAGTAAGATCAGGCAGACAAGTTTCTTCACATTTCCCCCAGGTATGCAGTATGATTTCTAATTAGTTGTAAATGTACATTCTTAATCATTGATTTCATATAGGTTGGACATGGAAAGTGAATTGTTTTTCAGCAGATAGAGAAAATCCTCACAGAAAGTGAGGATTTTTCACAGAAGGTCTATTTATTGCCAGTCGTCAGTCCAATACTTTTCGTATCGTATGCGTCAATTTGGCCAAATTGTACGGTTTGTGCAGGAAGCCAACTGCTCCATTATCAAGGATTTCCTGAGATTGACTGTCAATGTCATATCCGGAAGATATGAGAATCTTCATTTCCGGACGGGCTTCTTGCATTAGCGGGAAGGCTTCATAACCGGACAGGACAGGCATCTTCATGTCGAGTAAAGCCAGATGAATTGAATCATTATATTTGTTCAACATTTCAACTGCTTCTCGGCCATTTCCGGCGAGTAGTACCGTATAACCAAGGCTCTTCAGAAGGCTTCGTGTGGTCGTCAGAATACTTTCCTCATCATCAACAACAAGGATTGTCTCGGTTCCTTCAAGCGGATGGGATTCATCAACGGATGCGAGCACATCTTCAACGCTATCCAGTGCAGGCAGCAGAATGTGGACAGCAGTTCCTTTGCCGGGGAAACTACGTATGGATATACTGCCTTCATGGTTCTGCACAATACCGAGAGCCGCTGACAGGCCCAGGCCGCGACCGGTGAAACGTGTGGAAAAGAACGGTTCAAATATTTTTTCACGGATCGACGGATCAATTCCCTCACCATCATCACGAATGATCAATCGAATATAAGGTCCGGGGGATAAAATGTCGGAACCTATTCTTTCATCGCTGATCTGGTAGTGGTCTTCGGTCAGAACGGTAATTGTGCCTGATTCATCTATAGCTTCTTTTGCATTCTTTAACAAATTACCGACAAGTAGACTCATTTGTGCTGGATCAGCCTTAGTCTTCCTAAGGTCAGTTGAGAGAGCGATTTCCATTTTAATGGATGAAGGAAGATTTTTAGAAAGCTGATCGCAGAAAGTACTCACAGTTTCATTAAGATCGATCTCCTGAACGTGATACTTTCCCCCTCGAGCATAAGCTAATAACTGGTGAGCCAGTTGTCCGGCTTTTCCTGCGGCCCGGTTGATGGCATCAAGGCTGCTCTTATGGATTGGGCTTTTAGCAAGCCGCATTTCCATTAGTTGTGAGTGCCCCATGATTCCGGTCATCAGGTTGTTAATTTCATGTGCTAAGCCGCCGGCAAAAGTGGCAGTAGCTTCCATCCTTGATTCATAAACCAATGTTTCTTCAGAGGCTTTTTCCTGTTGCATATTTACAAAAGTGCAGAATAAAAAATTCTCACCAAGTTCGGGAATTTCAGCGATTCCAAGGGTGACAAGTAGATGTAGAAAATCACCGTTTTTACACTTCAGTTGGGTTTGAAAACGAGATGATTTTTCGGTTCCATTAAAAGATTTCAAGAGGTGGCGATGGAATTGATCCTGGCCTGAGGGATGGATGATGTCGTATAACTGGATAGAAGAGAATTCCTCTTCGGTGTATCCAGTTAATTTAAAAACAGTACTATTGGTATAGAGTTTCTGAAAGTTAGCATCGAGTACCATCAATCCCAACTCCTTGTGATCACCAAAAGCACTGTAAAGAGGTGATCGTTCGATCGTTTCCTGTATTAGCCTACTTTTATCCAAGATATTTCCAAATTTTTTAGTGGCCGGCCATAGAAAACTTACATGTAAGAATGTACAAAGGAAATGGTGGTGTTAGGTTGATAATTTTGAGTGGTGGGAGAATTGTAATAAAAAAATGTCTCTGGCATCGTACAAAAATATTATATATCCTTACTATATCATAAGATCGAAAAAATATTCTGTTCCCGGTTCAAACACAGTAGTTTTATTAGATGAGAGTATTTAGGATTAAGATTCAGTATTTTATAGCAATCTTAGAGGAACTACTATATGCGGGCAGTGCTGCTTGAAAACATATCTGTTGGTGATATCCTTGGAAAATCTCTCTTTAATCAGAGATCTGAACTCCTGTTGGCCGCAGGTTTTGAGATTACAGAAGAGATACTCCAGTCTTTACATCGTCACGGATTCAAGCAGATATATATTCATGAAGAAGACCAGATAGAAATAACCCCTCAGGATGTAATCAGTGATATCGTCCGGCAAGCTGTATCTCAGAATCTCAACGAAGAGTTTAATAGCCTGAAGGAACGGCTAAAAAAACTCCCCTCTTCACCAATTCAAATAAAGAAGCGGCTTCAGAATGACGTTGAATTGAAGAATATGATTTCCATTGAAGAGGTATCACGCTCATCAAATATGCTACTGGAGGAAATTCTTCAGAACAATCTCTCAATTTTAAGCTCATTACCTGTAAAATCCCAATCCAGTCAATCTTTTCAACATGCGATGGACGTAGCGGTTTTATGTGTCTTTATCGGTCAGTTTTTCCATTATGATCATCAGGAACTCGCCAGTTTGGGAACAGCAGCCCTAATGCATGATGTCGGGAAAATCGCGTTTCAGGGAATGGAGAATAAACCAATCTATGAAATGAAATTCCAGGATAGATGGTTGTTGCGCGAACATCCAACCTATTCAAACCTCATCCTGAAGGGCAGTGACCCTCATAGTTATGTGGAACAGACAACAGTTTTGGAACACCACGAACGACCCGACGGAAAGGGCTTCCCGCAGGGACTGAAAAGCCGTAATAGTGCCCCAATTAAAGGTCGATCCAACGATAGCGGGTACATCTTCCGTCACGCTGAAATCCTGTCTGTAGCCAACGCTTACGATAATTATATCAGCGGAGACATAGACGGGAAGATATATAGTCCTCAAGGGGCGATATCCGAAATGGTGACCCAAGCCGGGACAGCGTTTAATCCACACGTTTTAAAGGCACTTACCAAAGTTGTTCAATTTTATCCGGCAGGAAGTATCATAAGGATTCTGAACACCTATTCAGGAAAATATGTAGGGTTCAAAGCTTTGGTTAAAAATGCAAACCCAAAAGAATATGCAAAGCCCGTGGTTATTCTGACTCACGATGAATTCGATCAGGAGATTGAACATGAGGAAGTTGACCTTAGAAACGAAAGGGCAGTATACCTCGAGCTTGTTTTATAGTTATTTTCTTTCAACAAAACATGTCTGACTAACTACACACTGGAAAACCATGATACCGCTTTATGCCCTTTCGTCAATTCTGGCAAGTACGATGATCTTGGTATTAGGTTCGGTTTCCCTCTTCACCAGTCGAAATGATAGGGTTCGTCAAGCATTTTCGCTCTATTGTTTTTCTTGGTCCGCGATAGCTCTTTTGTCACTCAAGATGCAGTTAACAGGTGAAGTATCTATGGATAGTGGAGCTGGTATTTATCGGCTCTTACCGGCTTTGGCAGCAGTCATGTGGTTGGCGGCATTAAACTACGTATTAATCTTAACTGGATATAAAGAACGTTTAAACGAAAAATTTGGACGATTCAAACTTAATAATGTCTTAACAGTAGTTGTTGGTTTGATGGTCGTTGTAGCAGCTGTAAATGCGACGACTGACTTTGTTGTTAAGGGGCTGGTTTTCCATCCTTTCTCAGGTTATTCCCTCAGTTTTCATACAAAAGGATTTTTGATTCAATTGCCCATGGGCCTTGTTGGCTGGTTGGGATTCATACTGTTGTATAAAGGATTCAAGGAATCCGATAATCCTGCTAAAAGAAGTTTTATGAAGGCTAACCTGATCGCGTTGGCGGTGAACCAGGGATCTGCCGCAATTTTTATTGCAATCCTTCCTTTTTTGGGAATCCAAAGTTTTATTCTTGCCTTAGATATATTTGCCTTCGTTGCTATTTACTTCTATGTCATTATTATACGCTATCAGAAAAAACAGATTGAGGGCTTAAACGAGGGACTCGAAAGAAAAGTTGAGGAAAGAACGGCAGAGCTGAAAGAAGCTCAAACAAGGTTAGTTCAGTCAGAAAAAATGGCTTCTCTGGGAGCGCTTGTGGCTGGGGTAGCCCATGAGATTAATACTCCGCTGGGTGCCATGCGTAGTATGCAGGAAACAAGAGTAAAAGCTACAGAATCGTTACAATCTTTTATAAATAGATCTGAAGATGATGGCCAGAATAGCAAACTTGGTAAAATTAACCACGTGCTTGTTGATGCGGATAACGTTATTCTGACGGGAATAGGAAGGATTCAGAAAATTGTTGAAGAACTGAAAAGTTTTGCCCGTTTAGATGAAGCCGCGGTACAGATAGTGAATATACATCACAACATTGATGAGTCATTAACGTTGATGTCACACCAGATTGGCGATCAGATTACTATCAATAAACATTTTTCCGATATTCCTGAAGTCATGTGTAATGCCCGCCAGATTAATCAGGTCATTGTTCATTTGCTGAATAATGCAATTCAGGCCATAGATGGTGGGGGAGTTATTACTATTCGAACGGTTGAAGAAAATAAGTTTGTTGCTTTTGAAATCGAGGACAACGGTTCCGGTATCAGTGAAGAAAACTTATCCCGAATATTTGATCCGGGTTTCACTACAAAGGGTGTGGGAGTGGGTACCGGACTGGGCTTAGCCATCTGTTATCAGATTATCAACGATCATGGTGGTGAGATTACTATTACCAGCAAACTTGGACATGGGACAAAAGTAAGAGTAACCCTTCCAATCACGGCTAAAGAGAGTTAACGGAGATAAAAATGTCTTCCTGGCGGTTACATAAACTGGTTTTTATATGCACTATGGTTGTCGTTCCTGTGGTCATCGCTGCAACACTGGCGGGTCTATTGGTTGAAGAACTATATGGAAACATGTCGGATTCATTAAGAGCGCAAGCCAGAGGTCAGGATCTTGTGACCTTGGTTTTTGTTATTCCGTTGATGGTGTGGGCGTTGATAACATCTTTTAAGGGATCAGTCTATGGTAGCCTCGTTCTACTCGGTCTGCATGCATATCTATTTTACACCTACCTCATGTTTTCTGTGGGTATAGATTTTAATGTTATGTTTATAGGTTATGTCGCTATATATGCAGGAGCAATTATTTCCATTGCCACGATGTTGACTTCGCTGGATATCAATGAACTAAAAAGTTTGTTTTCAGATGATATGCCGAATAGAGCGATAAGCGTATATTTACTGGTCTCGTCAGTTGGGATTTTTGTCCTGTGGATGGGTTCAATCGTTATTCCCGCAACAATAGCAGGGGAGTTACCTCCTGGATTACTTGAGGAGTCCGGCGGGAATCTTTTTGTTCAGGCAATGGACCTTGGCCTAATATTTCCCATTGGTTTAGCCTCTGGTATTCTGCTATGGAAAAAATCAAAATGGGCTTACTTGTTAACGTCAGTATTCCTTGTTAAAGCGATGACATTGTTATTGGCAATCTTGGGAATGATAGCTGTGATGCATAACGAAGGTGTTCCTGCAAGCATCATCCATATTATCTTTTTTACTACGCTGTTTCTGGTTGGAGTAGTGATGTTTTTTCTCTTTTTCCGGTCCTTAAATTCCCATCAGGATACTTAAGCGACAGGCAAGAGGTGAGGGGTTTTTAAACTGGAATAAGCCCTGAGAGTCAGTAAGAAAAAAGCATTTTGTTCCTAAAAAAAAAGAGTATATGTTCGCCGCCGGAAAGGCAGTATTAATTGAGGAGGTAGGACAAAATGCTGTTTGGTGGAGAATTGGCTGAAACGACTCTTTTTTCATATGTAATATTACCGGCACTGATATTCGTCTCGCGTCTGTTTGATGTTAGTATGGGAACAGTCCGGGTTATCCTAACTGCGCGTGGGAAAAAACTGATTGCATCTGTGATTGGTTTTTTTGAGGTACTAATATGGATTATTGTTGTTGCCCAAATCATCAATAATCTTCATGGTCCTATTTGTTATATCGCCTATGCCGGTGGTTTCGCAATGGGGACCTATATTGGTATATGGATTGAGGGAAAGTTGGCTATCGGGGTCGTCGGCCTGAGGATTATTACTAAAACAGGCGCTCATGAGCTGATAGAGGAACTTCGGGGAAATGATTACGGCGTCACAAGCCTGAAAGCCGAAGGAAAAAGTGGTTTAGTCAATGTAATCTATATGCTTATCTCAAGGCATGATCTGGCTCAGGTGATAAAAAAGGTTAAAGAGTTCAATCCAAGAGCTTTTTATTATGTTGAAGATGTAAGGTTTGTTTCTGAAGGAATTTTCCCGAGGAACAACCGTAGAGTTTTACCGAGTCTTGACTTACGGAAAAGGCTGAAGATTAGACGATAATCAGGTTTTATTTGTTTATCTTTTTTCAGTTTTGATTAATCTAATAAGCAGAGAGAAAAAACGTGCGGATAAAATTTATACCCTGTTTGATAGGAATCCTTGTTATTTTCTTGGGTTTGCCTGCTGCAGGTATAAGTTTTACTAATAACGATACCACCGGCACATTTGTTCTAATTGAAGATAACGTTGGCAGCGATAAAATGATATCGCTCCCGGTTTTCTGGAAATCTACGTCAGAAGACAGTTTGAAGTTTGCCGCGACTGACTATGATGATTCCAATTGGCAATTCAGAAAAATAATTTCACCTCCCTCCGTCGATCAAAAGACTGTTTCTGGTCCTGTTGCATGGTATCGGATGAACATCAAGGTTGATTCAACCTTTTTTAACAAGGATGTATACCTCTTTTGTTACCATTTTGGGAACTATGATCTCTATCTCGACGGCCAAAAAATTAACTCGAACTACGATCTAGAAGAGAACACAAAAAACAACTTCTATAGTGGTCTATATCCTGATCCGATCATTGTTCGATTAGGTGATAAGGAAAATCAGCTTCTAGCAGTAAGAATCACAACTCATCGATATGATACAAAAGTCGGTGAACACGGATTAAAAGGCTTTTTCCTAAGGATTACCGCAAACAGGAAAGTCCTTTCGGATAGTGTACGCCATGGCTACTACCGAATGGCCGCTCACCTGTTCGTGGCTGGGCTGGCATTAGCAATAGCGATGATTTATACGTTTCTGTTTATCTATTATCCTGTCTTGAAGGTTAATCGTTTCTATGCACTTTTTACGTTTTCTATTGGTGCGATGTTGTTGTTTGTCGTAAGACTGCTATACCCAATGGGTTTTTTCCAGATGATCTTTATGGGAATGCTAAGTAAAATTGGTATTCTTACGACGGTCATATTTGGTACGCTAATCATCAAAAACCTTTTTCCAGAACATGATCGCTTCAAACCAAGGGGGCCAAAAATAGTCCGGTTCCTTGTGGCTTGTATTGTGATCCTCGTTTTTCTTACCCCAATCGTTCCTCGTGAATTCTATCTGATCCTCGCAGCCTTTATTCTTATTCATTGGATATGGATGGTAATAAAAGCTATTCGAAAAGGTCAGGAAGGTGTTTGGTTTATAGGAATTGGATTCCTGGTTTTTGTGGCTACATCATCTGTAAGTATGCTGAAAATGATGCGTCCTACACATTTTAACGATGTAGGGTTTGACTTATATCTGTATGGAATCCTGGCAATGCTGATAGGTATGACCTTATATCTGGCACGCCGTTTTGCACATATAAACTATGATCTCAATAATAAAATTGATGAGAATCGTGAACTTTATGAACAATCACTCAAACATGAACGAGAAATTAAGGACAATGAAATAAATGCTGCCCTGATGGAAAAAGAACTTGAAGAAGCCAGGGAAAAGCAGAAGATGATGGATGAGCTGGAAAGAACAAACACAGAACTTAAGAACACTCAATCTCAACTGGTTCAATCTGAAAAAATGGCTTCTCTTGGTACGCTGGTCGCCGGAGTTGCTCATGAGATCAATACCCCTATCGGTGCAATTTCAAGTATGCACGACACCTCAGTTCGGGCTTTCGACAAACTGAAAAAGAGGATGGATAAAATTCTTGATGAGAAAACAAGACAAAATCAGGAATTATTAAAACCAGTCCAGATTATTGATGATGCAAACCGTGTGATATCCACAGGTAGTGAAAGAGTCGCTGAAATCGTACGAAGACTTCGAAGTTTTGCACGGTTGGACGAGGCAGAATTGCAGGAAGCGGATATTCATGAAGGTCTAGAAGATACCTTAATGCTGGTATATCATGAATTGAAGCAACGAATTGAGATTGTAAAAGATTTTGCTGAAATCCCACTTATTAACTGCTTCCCCCGTCAGCTGAATCAAGTGTTTCTTAATGTCCTGATGAATGCTTCCCAGGCGATCAAAGGTAAGGGTACGATTACAATCTCAACCAAAAGGCTAAACGGTACTATCCACATCTCTATTACTGATACAGGTACTGGAATAGACGAGAAGAACTTAAATAGAATATTCGATCCCGGTTTCACAACAAAGGGTGTCGGTGTAGGTACTGGTTTGGGTTTGTCTATCTGTTATAAGATTATTGAAGCTCACAAAGGAAAGATCTGGGCGACGAACAATCCCAATGGTGGAGCAACCTTTACCATCGAAATTCCTATTGATTTAGCTTGTGACGATATAGACTCTTCTTCCATATGACAGGAAAAAGTTTCCTCTTTCCGAAAACGAAAAACTTATACGACAATTTTCCATAAAAAAGCAAAACAACAGCTTACAAATTCACTTTGACAGGTAGAATTCCGGCACGTGCTTTGCCTTTAATTATAGCAGATAGCATACTTTTCAAAAGGGCGAAGCAAATAAATAAAACGGGCAATAGCCTTAACTTAAAACCGTCGCCCAATTGGAAAAAGATAGAATCCGTTCCAAGTTTTGGAACGGATTTTTTTTGCAAAAACAAACCCCGTATCTGTCAATTGACAAAACGGGGTGTCGGGTCGTAGGGAATACTATATTCTCGCCACGTGTTACACTCCCGCAGGGCGACAGGGAATTTCCAGTGCAGTAGAAGACCGTGCCGTGATGCAGCGATCGTCCGGTGTGGGGGAAAGTGGGGATATTATGCCGCTATTCCGGTAGCTCATAATATCAAATTTTCTTAGGAAAAGTACCGACCCAGTTCTTTCCCTAAAGGATAAAAGCCATTAGCTTTATAACCCGGTCCCACCTAACGCTAAAAGATAACTCCTCAGCATACTTATTGCCGGGGAAGTTCTAAATTTGTAAAAATACTTTCCTCGAGAGCGAAAGTGAAATAGGGAGTAACAATGGAAACTCAGGAAGCTGTCCAGAATAAGATAAAACGACCCCTTGGTATAACTCTGTTGGGATACTTATTACTGCTATCGGCTCTTGGTTCAGCCGTAGATATGTTTGCTGTCTTTAAGGGTAGTGGTAGTGATGGGCTGGTGTTGGGATTCTATGCTCCTTCACCATTACCTGAAATTGAGCTAGGACTGATGATGATATGGAGCGCACTATGTGGTGTGTTTCTTCTAAAAATGACGAACAAGGGGCGCATCCTGACCATAGCCTTGATGACATGGAATATTGTATCCCTCGCAAACGGTATGATTGTGAGCAACGGTCCAGCTGGTGATGGAACAACCTTTTCACAAATCCTCAATGGTGAAGCAACAGCATTGGGAATCCTGGTTTGGGGTCTGACTGTATTCTTTGCTGCGGGGATAATGGGCTGGATTGTTGTTTATCTGTTAAAAGTTAGGAAATATTTTGTGTGATCGTGCCAAAAGAACAACAGATGTGAAAAGCACAAAACAGGATAGTGAACAGGTATGTGTATATATTACAAGTCATTATGAGTGGTTGTGAATGGCATCTGGTTTGCTCTATATGAGCCAAACACACAATGGAGAGGCAAATGCGAAGCAAAATCTTGATGGTTTGTTTAGTGGTTTTCGTTGCTATTTCACTTGGATTGGCCAATGAGGATAATAGTGAAAAAGTTCCAACCGCCTGGCTGGATTCCCTCGCTGCCAATGAATGGAGAACAGACAGAGATATTATTAGTAGTTACAGAATGAAAGTCATTGCCAGTGAATTAGATAAAGAAGGTGAAATAAAGGATAGCGAAACCGAATATATGTACGTTGAAGTTGTTGATGGCGAAGCGAAGGAACCGGTACGTACGGATGAAGCAGGTATACCGATTCCAGAGGACAAAAAGAAAAATAAAAAGAAGAAGGAAGAGAAAGCAGAAACAGATCCTTTTGGTTTGTTCAGCAAAGAAAATCGCGAAAACTACAAATTTAAATTGCTTGAGCCAGATTCTTTTGGAAGAATCAGAATAGAGTGCGATCCAAATAAAAATGTAGAAGAGGGTTTCGCAGGTATTACGACAATTGACACTATTTACTGGGTGCCGGTAAAGGTTGAAGGACGGCCTTTTCCGCTTCCTAAAATGGTAAAAGAGCTGGATATGACGTTGGAAATGGGACCCTCAAGAGATGGTTACTTTCAGATCAACAAAATGAATACAAATGTGATTGCAAAGTTTTTATTAATGACCTTTAGAATGAATATGAATAGTTCATTTTATGACTATCAATTCGTTTCGAAAGAGAATGAAGAATAAAAAAAGCCCTACCATTTCTGGAAGGGCTGATATCTATAGGAAGGCAGGCCAAAACCTGCCTTTTTTATGTCTAATTTTTTGTGAGTTTCTGAGGAGTAATCATGTTCTCCGGTTTAAGAGTCTCATCGAGTTCTTCTTTACTCATCAGGTTCTGCTCCAGCACCAATTCATAAACACCCTTATTCGATTCCAGGGCTTCTTTTGCTAACCGAGTGCAGGTTTCATACCCAAGTACCGGATTAAGCGCTGTAACAATGCCAATACTGCCTTCTACAAGGCTTCGGCAACGTTCCACGTTTACTGTAATCCCATCTATGCACCGGTGACGCAGAGTAATCATACCGTTTTTCAACATTTCAATGGATTCGAGAATACTTTGGACAATAACCGGTTCCATTACATTTAATTCGAGTTGACCGGCTTCGGCAGCAAGAGTAACGGTGAGGTCGTTCCCGATAACTTTAAACGCAATCTGGTTTACAACTTCTGGAATAACCGGATTGACTTTTCCCGGCATGATGGATGATCCCGGTTGCATCTTCGGCAGGTTGATTTCGTTGAATCCTGTACGGGGACCACTGGAAAGAAGTCGGAGATCATTGCAAATTTTACTCAATTTCACAGCAAGCCGTTTGATGGCGGAGGAGTACATCACAAAAGCGCCGGTATCCTGAGTCGCTTCAACAAGGTTTTCGGCAAGTTGTAGATCAAGACCCGTTATTTCACAAAGATGTGCGGTGACTTTGTCAGCGTATTCTGGATCAGCGTTGATACCGGTCCCAATCGCTGTACCACCCATGTTAATTTCATGGAACAGAGTAGCCATCTGCGTAAGGCGGGCAATTTCTTCAGCTAAAGTTGTTGCATAGGCCTGGAACTCCTGACCCAGTGTCATGGGGACAGCGTCCTGTAGCTGTGTTCGGCCCATCTTGATAACTTGTGCAAACTCATCGGCTTTAGCTTTAAAAGATTTGGAAAGTTTGCCAAGGACTTTGATTAATTTTTTATTGCTGGAAACCAATGCCAGCTTCATTGCCGTGGGGTATGCATCGTTGGTGGACTGTGCCTGATTCACATGACTGTTTGGATGGCAATATTTGTATTCACCCTTTTTATGACCCAGTAATTCCAACGCTCGGTTAGCGATAACCTCGTTGGCATTCATGTTGGTGGATGTACCGGCACCACCCTGAATCATATCCACAACAAAGTGGGTGTGCATACGTCCGTCAATGATTTCTTCACACGCCTGATCAATGGCATCTTTGATATCTTGATCGAGTAATCCAAGGTCAAAATTTGCACGGGCGGCTGCTTGCTTCACCTGGGCCAGAGCGACAATCATATCCGGGAAATGAGAAAGGGGAATTCCGCTGATGTTGAAGTTCTCAAGAGCACGAAGGGTTTGAACTCCGTAGTAGAACTCGTCCGGGACTTTTCGGTCGCCAAGTAAATCATGTTCGTCACGGGTTTTACCGGAAATATATTGAGCACCTGCGTCCATTACACGAGTACTGGCTTGACGCATCCGTCTGGAAATAACCCTGGCAACGTGGGAAAGCACTTTACCTGCAACACTGGGGTGAGTGATGCTCATCTCGTTAAACTTGTCGCGGTGAATCAAATAAATTGTGGTCGGTTCCAATGCACGGCATGAGGTGGAGTGGGGGTAGTTATCCATTAAGGCGCCCTCACCAAGGAAATCTTGTTCGCCGAAATAGGCCAACTTTTTCTCTTTACCGAACGCATTTCTTTTGAAGAGTTCTACACGTCCACTCTTTATTATCCCAAGGTTGTCACGCGGGGCATTCTCTTCAAAAAGAGTTTCATCTTGCTCAAAACTGACCGTTTCAAGGCTCTTGACAATCTGACCTAGTTCATCGTTATCTAAATCACTGAAAAGCTCAATCTCTTTCAGAAAATTCTGGATAGAAGTATCCATAGTGGAAAACCCCCGGTAAAATGTAAAATTATTGTAATGACAAAACGTAATTTGATAACGGGAGAAAAACAAGGGACAAGGAGAAGTAAAAAAGCCCATCCCGTTTCACCGGAATGGGCCAATATCGTTGAATTGAGTAAGCTATTTCATCAAGGTCAATTTTCGTGTTAATCGGTGTTGACCATATTCAGCTGTAATGAAGTAGATACCACTACTTAATTCACCATTCAATTTTCTTGAATCAAAGAGGAACTGGTTATCGCCCTTCTGCATCATCCTGTTTTCACTATAGACCTGACGTCCATTAATGTCAAATACGGTGATTCCGGTTACACCATTTTCTGGCAGAGTCAGGGTCAACGTTGTTGTAGGATTGAATGGGTTGGGATAAGGTTCGGACATGGTGAAGGTTTCCGGGATAAGATTGCCCGCGACTTCATCATCAACACCAACACCGTCATATACCATGCCGGATATCACCAACGAAAAATCCTGTGAGCTGTTTTCGAGGATTCCCTTGTGGGATACTGAAACTTCAAGGTTCGTACCTTCCGGAATATCTCTGACTTGAACAACTTCAACGTTGTCAATCGTATTGTCCCCACGTACGGCGGAAGAATAAGGGCTTGCCGCATCAAGATGCCAAGGCATATATACTTCATCCGTCTCCAAATTTGTGATACGAAGATCAAGGTCGTTTACAAGTGCTGGATGGATTGAGTCCAGTACCGCCTCGATCACCTCTCCGGCAGGATCGGTCCAGACAATTGTAGCCTTGACAAGATCCTCACCAGTTGCGGTAAAGACAAAATTTTGAATTTCAGTATTAAAGAGGTTTTCCTCAAAGAAGATATTGCCTTCATTTCCATCAAGGGCGATCATATCTGCTGCACGATGAGCGTTTACCAACCCCCATCCAAAACGGTAATCGGGACCATCCATACCGCCGGCTTCTTCAGCGGTATTAATCAGGATAGCTTTCATTGTTGCTGCCAGAGCCGATGCACCTTCATGAGTATTACGATATTGTTCCTGAAGCAGGCTTATTGTACCGGAAAGCGATGGTGTGGCCATACTCGTGCCGTTCCACGTTGCATACTGGTCGTCTCCGGTTGCAACAGGGGATGTAAGTTGAACACCGGGAACTACAAGGTCCGGTTTCACACGACCATCGTCAGCAGGACCCCAACCACTGAAGCTGGACATTACAACGTCCCAGGGATTTTCATAGTCTTGTGTCAATTTTTCAATGGCACCAACAGTAATAACATTTTTTGAAATACCTGAATGGGAAATACAGTCAAAACCGGATGTTCCACCGTCACGATCCCGTGCTGTTTCTGTCAGTACCCAGTCCGATGAATCAGGATTCCATACATAATGTTCCCGTCCGGGTTGTGGACCAAGTCCACGGTCATTTCCGGCGGCCCAACACATTAACATGTAGGGAGCGTTAAAGGCGAGTTCGTCCAGTTCCCTTGAACGGTCCGAATAAAATCCCCATGAGTAATCTTCAGTTTCTGAAACAGAAGGATCACCGAACCAATACCAATCAGGTTCATCATAATCGTAGATCCAGCCTGTTATGTAAACGTAGGAGTGGTTGGTCACCAACATTCCCGTCTCAGCGGCACTGGCGAGCTCAGCAGTATCGTCATTCCAGTCGTAGGATGAAATCATCGCTTCCGGGCTCATACCGTGAGCCTCTGCCATAAAACCCGAAGCGACCATACTTCCAGCCACATGAGTCGGATGGTTTCCGATAGTTCCATCGGTATCAACAATTACGACACGGTCCCCAAACTCCTGATGACTGGCTAGAACAATTCCGCCGTCCCAAACACCTAATTGAGTGCTCTGGGTAGTACTCCCGGTGAGGTCGTAACCTGAACTTCCATCAGGCCAAAGTTCATCGGTCTGCATCGTTTGTGCTGAACCAAGGTTGGTAGTCGCCGCCATGATTGGCCAGCCGAGGCTATTGATGCCGAGAAATTCCACAGACTCAAGCGCATCAAGACGAGCCATTGGACCGGTAGTTTTGGCTTTCAACTGTTGGAATACCGGACCACGGGACTGGTTGTATTTTTCAGAATACTTTATGCTTAATTCAGAAAGAGGTTGTTCAGCAAATGCCATAGTCGACAAGGCAAAGGCTAAAACAAGAAATAGAAATGATGTTCTTTTCACGGTAAATCTCCGACTCGATTGGTTTTCAACGTTATACTATAAACTAATAAGATTTAGATGGAATAAGCGAACAGAAGTAGAACGTCTTGGATTCAGGGAGCACATTGGAGTCATCGTTAATAAGAACAATTAAGTTTGAAGTGAAACTAAAAAAGAAACCGGGAAAATATTTTTCCCGGCCCTAATTGTACAAATGAGACATTTATATCAATTGAGACAATTTATAACGGCTATTTTTCAATAGTTTAGTATATATATCTTTGAGATAGATATCTATTCGTGCCTGACAGTCTCCGCCGGGTTCATCATTACAGCTTTTAATGCTATAAATCCTATTGAAAGTAAGGCCGTAGCCAATACTGCCGCTCCTGCGGCTGGGAAAAGCCACCATGCAAGATTTATATGGTAAGCGAAGTTTTCCAACCAACGGTTCATCAGGTAAAATGTGATAGGCCAGGCGATAACGTTTGCTACCAGAACAAGGATCGAAATCTCACCTGTAACCAGTTTTAGGATCTGGTTGCGGTTAGCTCCAAGAACCTTACGAATTGCAATCTCGCGTGATCTGCGTTGTGTAGTGAATGCTGCCAGTCCAATCAGCCCGAGGGAGGAAAGAAAAATCGTTAAACCAGAGAAGAGACGAAGAAGATTTCCCGTTCTCATCTCTGACCGATAGAGATGATCAAACCTCTCGTCCATAAAAAATGCCCTAATCGGTAAATCCGGCATAATTTCATTCCAAAGGCTTTCGATATCTGCCACACTTTTTTCAATATCGTGCGAGTCCAATTTGAACGTAAGAAAAGTACGGCCATAAGCTGCGCTCATCATCATCAACGGTTCAATTACGCGACGAGTTGAGGTATAATGGAAATCCTCTACGACCCCAACCACGGTGAGGGTGAAACCCCATCCTTCAATTATTCTACCAATTGGGTCTTCCCATCCTAAACTTCTTACAGCGGCTTCATTCAGAACGATAGCCCCAGTCCGTAAATCTCCATCCATTACGTCTGTTTTGAATTCATCACTAAAAAAGCGACCTGAACTCACTTTATATCCAAGAGTCGCAGCGGCATTTTCATCACACATTGTATAACTGATCATGAAGTTGTCTTCGTCTTGGCCTTCAGGGCGAACCGTTGTTGATCCACCGCCAATATTGGGCAAACCACTTGAGCTACTAATACTTTTTACTCCGGGAATAGTTTTGAAGCGTTCAACGTATTGTTCTTCGTTATCCCAGAAATGATTCTGACCAACAATAACAGAATAAATCTGCTCTTTTTCGTAGCCAAGAGCTCTGCTTCGACTGTATTCGAGCTGTTGATAGAGAGTAATAGAGGAAATGATTAAAGTTACTGTTATAACGAACTGTGTAACCACGAGAATACGGCGGAAATGACCGCCTTTTTTACCCGAATAGAACCGTCCGCGAAGCATACTTAATGGTTGATGACCCGACAAGACCACAGCGGGATAAATACCTGCCAGAAAACCGGTAACGAGAAAAACGCAAAGAGTTGAAAATGTTCCGAAACCTCCGTCCAGAACATTAAAGGCGATTGCTCTACCTGAGAATTCAACAAAATGAGGTTCGAGGAGTTTTTCAAGTACAACAGCGAGCACAGTGGCGAAAAACACGAGTAAATAAGACTCGCCCAGAAATTGCAGAACCAGGTTGGTTTTTCCTGCTCCAACGATTTTTCTGAGTCCGACCTCACGAGCCCGTAAAGCGGAACGAGCGGTAGAGAGGTTGACATAGTTGATGACAGCAATCAGCAGCATCAACAAACAAATGGATGTGATGATATAGACACTGCCGGGAGAAGTCCCCATGTTGTTAATCTCGTATTTCACATGGCTACTATGCAGATGTAGATCACCAAGTTTCTGCAAGTAAAATTCGATACCATCCATTTCGCGATATTTCAGGAAGAATTCAGGTAATTTTGCTTCCAGGGCTGCCTGATCGGTTTCAGGTGCGACGAGGATATAGGTTGCCAACATATTATTCCCCCAGCCGTCAAGAGCAAGACCCTTGGTGAATCGATCGGCCGAAGAAAAGGGAATCAAAACTTCAAAATCGAGGTGAGAATTTTTTACGGTTTCAAAAATACCACTTACTACAAACTCATATTGATTATCAACGAGTATTATCTGACCCATTGGATTTCTATCATCAAAATAGGTTTCCGCCACATTCTGGCTTATGGCAATATTTGATGGTTCATCCAGCATTGTATTAAGATCACCGGCGATTACAGGATAACTGAACATCTCAAGGAATGTTGAATCGACGACACACATTCGGTCCTGAAAAAGTTTAGTATCACCAACCTCCATCACAAAGTTGGAGGTTTCGTAGTATCGGACTGCATCCAATACTTCGGGTAAATCTTGTTTAATTGCAGGGGCAAGCGGGGGCATTGTATAGGCAACATGTTGGGGTTCCACACCACCAAAGGATTGGATCTGAGTCATTCTGTAGATTCTGTCGCCTTTGTCATGTTGCTTATCCCATGTCAGATCCAGGTAAACATACTGACTGAGCAAAATAAAGCCAAGAATCCCGATAACAAGCCCGGTTATGTGAAGTAAGGAAAACCATTTTTGATTGATTATCGAACGGAAAGCGGATCGTAAGAAACTGTAAATCATTCTTCCCCCATATGTTGTTGTTTGTATGACAGTGGGAAGGTAGTCTTGGTTACAAAAAAAAGCGGCCACTTGGGCCGCTTTAATAGTGAAAAAAGTTATATCTAGATCTTGTATGCTATCATCTTTTTCTTTTCAGTAACAAGTACCTTGGAAAGGTCTGGGAAGAACATGTAATCAGCTTCTTTGCTGGCTTTGGTTTTCCAGATAATCGAACCATCTTCAAGTGAATAATAGACGAGGTCTTTTTTGTACTGATAAAGAATACCGTTTTTTGTCACTTTTGGAGTGAACTCGATCTTTTTCGGGTCCCATTTCCATTCCGTCGTCCATACTATCTCACCGGCGGGATTGATTACTGCGATACCTTCGCTTGCCCTCACAAGGAAGTTTCCGTTTTCAAGAAGCATGATGCCGTGTTCCATTGAATGATCGTACGTTTTCTCAGTAACTGTGCGCCACCCGTAGGACGTTGTCGAGTGCGAAACGGAGTAACCGACAAGAACAAATGCAACACCTTCTTCAGCGCTGATATCACCCGTTACCTGTTTTTTCAAACGGATTTCCCACTCAAACATTCCAGTGTTAAGATTGAGCTTTCTGAAGTATTGACCATCACACATGTAGAGCATCTGCGTATCAGGATCATAGTGTTCGTAGTAAAGGTTGTAGGGTGTTTTGAGCTTTTCAGTTTTATAAATCAGTTCGCCTACTTCCGTATCAATGATGAAGTGACCCGGTTTTTTGGTCTGGTTAAACAGATCTTCTGCTTTCAGGTCAGAAGTAGCGAGGTAACTCCAGAGGGATAAGCCCATACTGCCAAAGAGTTTTCCTTGGTCGTAATAAACATTTGATGAGTAGGGAATGTCAGGAATCTGCCAAAGGATTTCCCCATTAGTCAGATCAACTTTTAACCAACCACCGTTACCCTGAACCAGTGCAAAATCGCCATCGAAGATGGGTTCAGGTGCTACATCGTTCCAGTTGGGATAACCCTTCTGAACCTGCCCATAGTTGCGGGCATCGCCGAAATACTCAGCAAAGATGGTGGCGCCCTTTAACCCCTTTTCCCAATGTTCTCGCATGCTGAAATAATTCTGCCATTTCAACTCGCCTGTGTTCTGGTCAAGCAGGGCAAAACCTTCACCACCTTCTTCAGTCCACTCAGTTGTATCAGCTTGAGTGACTTTAAACGTACGGTCACCGTAAATATACAAGAGCAATCCGTCAGGACGTTCATAAATATCGTGTACCCAGTTGTGTGAACCAGGTTTACTAAGTGTCAGGAATGTTGGTCCCCATTTGATGTCGCCGGTCGCGAAGTCAAATGCATAGACCCAGTTATGGATACCGCGGTTCGGTTTTTCTTTACTTTTAAAAGCGAGATTCTTTTTACCGAAAAGAAGCATTGTCCCGTCAGGTAGTACTCGAATCTGGCTAATCTTGAAGGCGACTTCTTCACTGGTTTCCCATTTTTTCTCACCATTGGCGAGATCCATCAATGCTGCTGATTTCTTGAAGGAGAAAATTCCGTATGGATGATCTTCCACATCAAATACTAGGTAACCACGTTTTGGATCGACCTCTTCTTCAACGACCCAAAGGACCTTTCCGTCAATAAGGGAAAGAGACATGGTGCCTTTTTTATAAAATAAGCCGATAGCATCATCACCGATTTCAGTGACCGGGGTGTCATTCTTCGGGGTCCATTTCAGGGCTGCAGTCGCCATGGGGACACCGGTTTTTGCATCGAGAAGAGTTGTTTGTTTTTTCCCAAGCTGGAGGATACGGCTACCATATTCACCGTTGTAGTAATAGATCGTTTGGATTCCAGCTTCTCTTAACTTGGATTCAGCGGCAGGCTTTTCTGAGGTCCAGAGGATACTACCGTTTTCGGGGTCCACCGCCATAAAGTTATCTGACATCTCAATGACAAAGAGGTCATCGAACAAATAGTAGTCGAGATAATTTTTCATCTTCAGTGTAGTCGTTGTCTGCCAGACGACTTCACCGGATGCAATATCATAACATATCATCCCTTTTTTGCGGGATGTGATAAATTTTGTATTATTCCAGATAACTTCGAGGGCCCCTTCAACAAAATCGTCTACTTGAGTTTCCCAAAGCATCTCACCGGTATTGGCGTTGTAAACGAACACCCGAGCTTTGTTGGTAAGTAAAACGAATTCATCATTTTCGCCGGTAATGTTGACTGTATCAATTGGTTTTTTTACATCAACGCTGAAAATAACCTCAGCTTCAGATGGAGCAACTTCCTCGTCTTCAGCGTGGATAGTGGGTGCGTATGTCAGCAGTATTAGAAGCATTACCCAAGGCAACAAATTAAAACAATAGCGAGTTCGCATGGTTTTCCCCTGGCTCAATATTTCTTTATGGATAAATAAGTTTGTTTTCAAAACCCAAAAAATTCTACCTATTGTGAGTCTAATATATTTCTATAGAAACTAAAAGAATTTAGGTCTGTTTTTCCAGAAATCAGGGTTAGACACGATTTCTAGGAGACATACATTCATCAAATTTTCTAAAACAGAGATCCTGGAATCGCACCCTCATGGGAAAGCAGAAATTCCTTTTTTTCCAAACCACCGCCGAAACCGATAAGATCACCCTTTGCCCCTATAACCCGATGGCAGGGAATAACGATGGCAATCGGGTTCTGGTTGTTTGCGTGACCTACAGCCCTAACAGCTTTGATATCGCCAACTCTTGAAGCCAATTCACCATATGAGATAACACTACCATAGGGAATCTTTTCAAGTTCAGCCCATACCCGTTTCTGAAATTCAGTTCCAGCCGGTCGAGTCTTAATGTTGAATTTCTTTAATGATCCCAAAAAGTAGGATTCAAGTTGTTCCGCGATGCCTTCAAAACCAGTATCATCTTCAATGAGAGTGAATTCGGCTGATATTTTCCCTCTGGATTGTTTGTTTTCAAAAACAAGATGATTAAGCCTGTTATCCTCATCCAGAGTCAGCAGGAGAGGGCCGACAGGGGATTGAACGGTCTTTGTGTACAATTCCACCATCTATTCGCCACGCAACGATTCAACAGGATCAACATTGGCAGCCTTGCTGGCAGGATATAGCCCGGCAATAATACTAACAATCACCCCAAAAGCGATGGAGCCGGCTATCAACGAAAGTGGAACACCGAATTCGATAGCTACATCCACATCTTTACTGCCAAGATAGGCTTCCAATACCAGCTTTGCGATTTTCAGGATTATCCATCCCAATCCTAGTCCAAGAACAGACCCAACAAAACCGATGACACTTGTCTCCATCAGGAAAAGCCCCTTAATCTGGCTATTTGTGGCACCCAATGATTTAAAGACACCAATTTCCTTCCTCCGCTCCACTATAGACATGATCATCGTATTGGCAATACCAAGGGAGGCAACGAGCAATGCAATAAAACCAATGATGCCAAGTGCAAAATCGAAGAAAATAAAGAAATTTCGCATCTGCTTGAGTTCTTCAGCAACACTGAAGGCTTTAAATCCCATCTCCTCTATTTTCGCTTTTATTGTTTCATAGGAGGCATCGCTTTCCATCTCCAGTGTAACACTAGCATAGGTGGAATCGGTGCTGTTGATACCTTCGGCAAAAAATGTTCCCTCACGTATAGCAGAAAACATGGAAATCGGATCATCTGATGTGCCGCCAAACTGAAGTTTCTGTGCATTGGGAATAGGAACAATCAAAGGTTTTAGCCCAAAATGTCTAGCCTTGGTTTTACCAATAACTCCTTGAACTGTCAAAGTGTCATGAATGGATTCACGTCTCTGGAAATATCCGTGTAAAAATCTGGAAAACACCTCTTGAACTTCAGCTTGCATACGGGTACGAAGCAGTTGTGGAGTTCCTAGTGAATCAAGGTTGAGGTACGATAGTAAACGTATAGGGTTGAGCAGACGACGAGTTGCATAACTGAAAGCACTATCCATATTGGCGACTTTCACTTCAACAACCAGCTCTTCACCAATAGCGCCGTGTGGATCATCAAATCCAAGGTCCTCAGAGAACTTCTCGGAGATGATAATGTCACCTTTGGAGAAATATGGATTACCGGCGATCAGGTTGGAAAAAAGATCAGATTCTGCGGCTATTTCAGGTAACGATAACGCCTCAGTTTTAATCGTTGTGTCTTTAGTCTGAACGGTAAGTTTGAAACTGCTAAACGGATAAGCGAGTTTCACTCCATCTATTTGTTCCATACTCGCCAGAGCAGCACTATCAAGAACTGCAACCTTGATACTATCCTCCTCGCTGACATCGTTTTGAGGAGTTACTTGAATAGTGTTCAGAATACCGGTGTTTTCAATTTCGTTGGTAATGTTTTTTTGCATACCAAGCCCAAAGGCCAGCATGGCAACAAACGTTGCAATGGCAATGATAACGCCTGAAACGGTCAGGAAAGTTCTGATTTTCTGTGTCCAGAGGTTCTGGAAGGCAATTGAAACACTGTCGCGGAAAGTCATGATAAACCTCCCGTGTTTTCCAATTCAGCAACTTCCAGAATGCGTCCATATTGCATATTTAAAATGCGGTCGCAGTATTTCCCGGCCAAGCCGATGTCATGTGTCACGAGAACGATGGTTAGATCTTTTTTATTCAAATCAGCAAGGAGTTGGGAGATTTTAATTGTGTTTTCCCGGTCAAGATTTCCAGTGGGCTCGTCTGCAAAGAGAATCTCTGGATTTGTAACCAGGGCACGCGCAAGAGCCACTCGTTGCTGTTCACCACCCGATAGGTCCATGGGCCGATGGCTCATTCGATCACCAAGTCCGAGGTCTTCAAGGACCTTGCTCGCCATTTCTCGTCTTTTGCGGTGTGGTGTGTCGGTAAATACTAATGCAAGTTCAACATTCTGTAATGCTGTTCTATGGGAAATCAGGTTAAAGGACTGGAAGACCATGCCTACTTTTTTTGAACGGTAGAGAGCGACTTCCTTTTTATTCATTTCCTCGATGGGGACTTCGTTTACTAACACTCGCCCTGCACTGGGAGTGTCCAATCCTGCTAGAAGATTGAGAAGTGTCGATTTTCCTGAACCGGAACTTCCGACAATTCCTAAAAATTCACCTTTATTGACGTTTATGCTGACACCATCAATAGCGCGAACTTCCTGAGGTCCTCTCCGGTAGATACGATAAACCTCATCAGTCTGTAATAAATACTTCGCCATGTAATCTCCCAAGGAATGCAATTCTCCGGTGAAAACAATATAGGGAATGTGGTGTGAAGTTATGAGTCCTTCGTCACAACATATATATTTTTTTGAGAATTTCTTTTCTCAGGTAGTTCTATAAAAAATGCGCAATTTTTCAATCAGATAGAATTAAACCGTTATTTATACATATATTCAAAAGGAAGCTAAAAGGGAGGATAAAGTGAATAAAACAATTCTAAGCAGAAAATTGATGATAGCAGTATTAGCCTTCGGGTTTGGGATAAACGGTCTTGCTTTTGCCGAAGAAGATACCGTTGAAACGTTTGAACCTATGGGGTTCGCAGCCAAGCAGAATGTTCTACTACCTCTGACACCCGAAGAAGCGTTTGACGTTATGACAGGCGATGTTCTTCCCTGGTGGGATCACCACATGAGCGAAGAACCGGTGGCAATGGTAATAGAACCAAAACCGGGTGGACACTTTTACGAGCTTTTTAATGAAAACGGCGATGGTGTTATCCATGCGACAGTCACCTATGTTGAAAGAGGGAAGAAGCTCCGACTGGAGGGCCCACTTGGTCTTGCGGGGCGAGCGCTGCAACTGGTCAGCACAATCGACTTTGCTCAGGATGAAGGTGGAACCCTTGTAACAGTAACCGTGACCATGTCCGGCCAAATCACAGAAGATTGGGCGCAAGCTGTTGAAAACGTCTGGTACCATTTCCTCGTGGAACAGTTAAAACCTTATGTAGAGAGTAAGCTGGAAGAGTAGTATTCCGGGAAGTATCAATAGTGTGAAAAAAGAGGGCAGGATTTCCTGCCCTCTTACATTATTCGAAATGAGGTTTAAGGCGAACTATTCCTCAACCTTTGCAGGGCTCCATTCACCAACTGTTTCCGAATAGACTTTTACCGGGCCCTTGGCCGTCCACTTGGCATTGTAGTTGTAGTTCCATGCCAGCAAGTCAGAATTACCTCCACCTACAGTAGTGATCAGGAAACGTTCGCTGATGACACCAATAGAACCCGCGACCTGACCGGGTTTATCTTTGTCGCCACCTTGAGGGTCAATATGCACCCAGCCGTAACCCGGTAAGTAGACTTGACTCCAGCGATGGAAAACTTCGTCGGCAGAGGCTTCATCACCACGGATCACAACTGCACCAACGTAACGCGCCGGAATCCCAACAGATCGGCACATGGAAATAAACAGGAAAGTGTATTCGCTGCATGAACCGTTCCCTCGGGAAAGGACTCGGGGTGCAACGTTCCAGCCACCCGATAATTCATAGTGAAGTCGTTCACGGATATAACGGTGGATATTCCGCATCTGCCAGTAAGGATTGGTCTCTTCGTCAATCGCCTCCTGCGCAGCTTTAACAATGAGTGGATCATTGATTCGATACTTTTCTTCATCAACAAGATAGGTCTTACTTATTTTTGACGGAATCTTGTCCAGGCTCTCAACTTTGTGTGGGAAAACAAAGTGACGCGTTTTACTGAGTTCAGCGGTCACGTTCATGGAAATAAAATAACGTTTGGCAGGAGCTGGCTTCTCCAACACAAAGAGAGCAGTTGGTTGTTCCCATCTATCTTTAACCACTTTGTATGGAAGGCTGAATTTGGGCTCAGAAAGTATCTTCTGATTTGCCATGTTGTCAGGAATGGCGATATAGACATTTAACTCTGGAATAGATCCTGGACCGTAGTTTCTGAATTCATGTGTCAGCAATAGATCGAGGTTGTGGCTATCGGAAACCTGAATAGGCTCGTCGTCCTCAATGATCAACTTGTAGATTAAATCGTCTTGGTAATCAACACAGAAAAGAAATTCGCCATCTGTTGCCAACCCTCGAACGTGTTTCCCCGGTGCATCAATAGAGAAAAGAGCTTCACCTTCATGATACGGGTCTATCAGGTATATACGATCTTCTTTTCTATCTCCACACCAGAGGTAGCCATTCCAGAAAGTCAGTCCAGTGGAATAGTCCATCGGCGCACGGAATCGTTTGATTGTCGTACCATCTTCCGGCGAAATCTGGCAGAGCGCCTCTTCTCTATCATCCGAGATCCAGAGATATTGCCCATCCCACGTTAGACCTTGAGGTGATCGTGTCGGAGCATCAAACATGTTTATTGTTATTCCAGATTCGGGGTCAGTTTGTGAGATAGTGCCGTTTTCAGCGTCAATGGCCCAAAGGTAGGAGCCATCAAATGCCAGTCCCCGTGGAATAAAGCCGCTTGCGGGTAATTTTAAGTTCACTTCACCGTTTTCAGGATTAACTGCATATAACGTGTCAGTCAATCTATCCGCAACCCAGAGGTTGGTACCATCAAAAGTCAGTCCTGTGGGAGTAGTACAAGGGATAGGTATGGAACCAATAATTTTTCCAGGATGTGCGTGTATAGAAAAAACGGCGACCAAACTAATCGCAAGAATCAAGGCAATTCGAACGGACAATCTCATGAAATCCCCCAAAAGAAAACGGCCTCTATAATTTCATTACGAAACTATAGAGGCGGTCTTTTATAAGCAACTGAAATCGAAATATTTCTTATGGTGCAGTAAAGAAGTAAGTCCATTTGAGTTGAATAGCTCTATCACCACGGGACCAGTCCATTGGTAAAAATGGATTGTCTTCATCGTAATCTCGGTCCCTGTTGTCGTTATAGACGAGGTAGAACCAGCTCCCGGGTGACCAATTCCAGGCCACAAGGAAGTTACCAAGTAAAGCCGAATCACCATCTCTATCTTCAAAGACAAGACTTTCAGTTCGGTATTGGACTGTCGCTCTGAATGAAAGATCAAGCGTGGGTGAATAACGGGTTCTTAACCTGAATATCTGGTAATCAGTCATCGCTCCGTCATTGACTTCCAGGGTACGGTAGATACGGTTATAATCCCAGTCGGCCTTGATGTTCAGGGTGGATGTTGGCTTAACCTCAACACTCCATTCTGTGGCCCATTGATGCCCTTCACGGTGTGAGCCTTGGCTAAATTCGAATTCCAGCTCAACCGGCCTGCGTGAGTCCGTGTTGATCCAGAACCAGCGGCTTTGCCAGGTTAACCATCTGGGATCAAACTCTTCGAAGTTGTCTCGGTATCTGAAAATTGTCAGATCAATATCTTCATCGTCGTCATCAGGGCGATTCCTGAAGAAACCAGAACCCCAATTCGCGCCAAATCCCATCCAATGACCGGTACTGAACTCAATGTTGTCATTAAAGTTGATTGACCTCTCATAAAGTTTACCGTCCGGCATGGCTTCATGATAAAAGTTAAAATTCATATAGAGACTTCTTAACGGAGAATTCTCAAAATGCCAACGTTTTTGCGCCCAGTTCCAATTGAGTAGTACGTTGCTGTAGCCGTCAAAGCCCAAGTCGTTGATGTCAAAGTCCTGGCCTTTGTATCTAATTCCAGACTCAGCCCTCCATCCGTTGTCATTTGCAACAAACAGGTTTCCGAAAAGAGCGATAGGTTGATTTTCAAGACCTTTTTTATCAACACTGGCAACAGTGTAACTGAAGCTATTGATTTCACCCCAGCGTACACGACCATTAACACTGGCCGACCCTACAAACTTTTCTTTATCGTCCAGGGAGGTGTACGTTGCCCCGATGGTATTTCTCTTTCCGTACTTCCATTCGATGGTACCGGCGGAGATGTTTTGTCTGACATCATCTTCCGTCACATTTTGCGCAGCCAGCACAGTACCGCGAGCGTTCCCACGTTTGCCCGTTACACGAGCACCCATATCGGGATCGGTAATTTTACGAGTATACAGCAACTCATATTGAGCCTGATTGAAAAGTGCCAATCCCTCAATAAAGAAAGGGCGTCTCTCTTCAAGATAGATGGGATAAGGGCTCAGGTGAATTACCTCGTCATCTACATCGACCTGTGCAAAGTCAGGTTGGTAGGTAACGTCAAGAGTCCATGTTGGTGATGGAACAAACTTGAGGTCGAACCCAAAATTTTCCCACTCGTTGCGGGAACGGAAATCACCATTTCCACTCTGGTCCCAGGATGCAACAACGTGAGGTAGAATCTCAACAAAACGGTCTGAAGGAATCTCACGGATTCCGACGAGGTTACCAAATTTATTTACGCGGTTTCCCTTGTCACGGGAGATTGGGGCCCAAGTCGACCATTCGTCCAGACGGTTGATCACACGGCTGATATTTAGTCCCCAGCCATCGTCTCTCTCACCACCATGCCTGAAACTACGGAAAGGAATTCGAAACTCAGCGATCCAGCCGTTATCGTATTTCTTAACCGCAGATTGCCAGATTCCATTCCATGTATCATCATACTGGGTTTCTTGAGAAATCGTGCCGTCTATTTGTACTCCGGCTGGAGTCAATCCGAAATAAAACCCATTAGTTCTATCGTGGAAGGTGTCGATGTTGATATAGATAACGTCGGAATTGTCTTCGGTATCTCTTCGTTGAAGGTGACCCCGTATACTATCAGGGTTGTCTTCACGGCAATCCACACCGACATAGAGAGCATTGTCATCATAAAGGAAGTAGACAAAGGTCGGCATAGATGCTGGTTTACCCTCGTGAGGCTCAACCTGAGTGAAGTTCGTGGCGGGGTCAGCTTCAAGCCAACCATCTTCAAGATGACCGTCGATGACTATTGAGGTAGTCTTCCGGGCTTCAACTTGATGGACTTCTTGCGCAGGTAAAGCAACAGTAACGAGTAAAATCAGGACAAGTGCGGACAGAACACTAGCCTTAGTCATAGGCATAACACACAATATGGATTAACCCGGCTCGGAAAATCGCTAAAAGAGTCTACACTCATGATGTACGAAAGCGAACAGTCTCTAAGATACAAAAAATCTCCCCTTAAACAATAGACAGTATCAATACCTCTTGTGTTACAATGATGAGAGCCCTTTTAAGGATTCTTGATCTGTTCGATAATGAACTATATTCTTCTTCCAACTTAACACGGAAAATAAATGAGTAACACGATTGCGCTAATATTTGATTTTGATGATACACTTACCCCTGATAGTACTACCGGTTTCCTTGGTCACTATGGCGTTGATGTGGGTGAGTTCTGGGGGGTCGCAAATAAATTGATTGAAGATGATGGCTGGGATCCCATGCCGGTCTATCTATATAAGATGTTGGAGCTCTCCCGAAACACAGACAAGGCAATCACCAGGGAGAGCTTGAACGAATACGGAAAATCAATTCAGTTTTATGAAGGTGTTGAGGAATTTTTTCCAAGGATAAGGAAGTATGTCGAATCCTTAAACCCAGACGTGAACATCGAGTTTTATATCATCAGCAGTGGAATAGGTGAAATTCTTCGAGCATCAAAAATCGCAAATGAGTTTAATGGTATATGGGCCTGCGATTTCCATTTTGAGGAGAATGGAGCCATTTCTTTCCCAAAAAACGTGGTTTCATTTACAGAAAAAACACGTTTTCTTTTCCACATCTCAAAGGGAATAACCGAGACCTCCAGAACAAATCCCTATGCAGTGAATGACAAAGTGGAAGATGATGGATTTAAGGTGCCGTTTAAGAATATGATTTACATCGGCGATGGACTTACAGATGTACCGTGCTTCAAATTGATCAAGCGGTATCATGGAATCCCCCTTGCAGTAATCCATGATGACAAGATCCACAAATGGAAGCAAGGATGGGGCTTAGTGAAGGATGAGCGAGTGGCGACCCTTCTTCCGGCTGACTACAAAGATGGATCGGCGTTGGACCAGCAAGTGAAGGTATTCATATCCGCGATGATCAAAGAAATGGCTACTGGATAAAAAATACCGCCGTAAAGGCGATCCTCTTCGGCGGCTTTCCCTGGCCTACCGACTGATGGAGGAGCCCATCAAAGCGGTATCTCCGCAGCTGGCTTCTCCTGAGCCGAAGGCAGGGTACACTATCCTTATCGGCTTTTCTACGCACTCCCTTTAACTTTTTTGCCCGAATTGACAAACCAATATTGGTTAACGAGCTCCAGGAGCCTCTGTTTATTGAGAGTTTAGGCTTTTTGGGGTCAATAAAGATGAAATCGAAGTTAATTCAAGCGGTTAAAGTTTTGCCCCACAATACTTGCAGTATTTGGCGCCGGAATCATGTCCCTCGTGGCTACATTCTGGACACGCTTGGGTCGATATTTTACTTGATACCGATCCCGCCACCTGAACCGAGACAATCCCTGTCGGGACAGCGATAATTCCGTAACCTAAAATCATTATCCACGCGGCTATAAATTGCCCAAGGTTGGTTTGAGGAGTGATATCGCCATAGCCTACCGTTGTAAGTGTCACAATGGCCCAATAGATACTTCGTGGGATGCTCGTAAAACCGCTGGCTTCACCTTCTACCAGGTACATTAAGGATCCCAGAATTGAAACAAGGGTGATAACTGCAAAGAGAAAAACGGTGATTTTTTTAGAACTTGCCCTGACTGCACGTACAAGTAATTCAGCTTCCTTCAGGTACTTTGCAAGTTTCAGTACACGGAAGACTCGCAGGATTCTCAAGGCACGAATAACCACTAAATACTGCGTTCCGGGAATCAGAAGGCTGATATAAGTGGGAAGAATAGAGAGCAGATCAATGATGCCGTAATAGCTGATTATATAACGAATTGGTTTTCCAACACACACGATCCGAAGGATATATTCAATGGTGAACAGAATCGTGATGATCCATTCGCCAATTCTCAAATAGGAGCCATAGTCACTGCGAACTGAAGAAACACTTTCCAGCATTACAATGACAGTGCTGAGAGCAATGCTGAATATCAGGAGAATATCAAATAATTTCCCGCTGAAGGTGTCTGCTTCGTAAATGATTTCATGAGCCTTTAGACGCCAACCGGATAATTCATGCTTTGCTAACATTTTCTCTCCTGTTTGATGAAACAAAATACAGAAAGAAGTAGGTTCAAAAAACAGTGGGGACCAGAATGACCCATTTAATTGAAACGGAACAATTATTTTTTGATCAAACATCAGGAAAAAGCATTTATACGTGTGATGGCAAAAACGGAAAAGAAATACCATCGATGGACCATTACAACAATACAATTGTTGTTGTATATTCCAGCCTGCAAAAAAGATTAAAGATTTCAGGAGAATACCAATGACGGGTGATAAAAAACGGCTTGAATTTGCAGCGTATGTCAGGGATTACGAAGTGGGTGCGGATGGCATCACTACAGCAGCATCCATCGCAAACTACTTACAGGATGCGGCAGGTAAACACGCCGACATTATGGAGTTTTCAGCACAACGACTTCTGGACGATGGCATCGCGTGGGTCCTCACCCGTTTGCGAATAAAAATTGAACGTTATCCGAATTTCCATGAAAATATTATCATCAAGACATGGCCCAGTGTTTTCACCAAACGGGTCGCATCCAGGGATTACTGTATCGCTGATCTGGATGGCAACGACATCGTACATGCGACCAGTAACTGGATCACATTTGACTTGAATGAAAGAAAAATGGTTGAGCTACCGGGTTATGTCCTTGAAGCCCATCCACAGAATGCGGAAAGAAGTTTGGAGTTTGAAGCCCGTTCCATTGCAAAGCTGAAAGGTGATACAGAAGAAAAGAGTTTTAACGTTCGCGAAAGTGACATTGACTATAACAACCACGTTAACAACGTTCATTTTATCGAATGGGCCGTCGAAGCGATCCCATCTAGCGAAAGAAACGGTCACCGTTTGCAAGACATTGATGTGCTGTTTCGTGCTGAAGGGAAGTTGGGCGATACGGTTATTTCAAAATGCTCAAAGCTTGATGCGGAAAACGGGAAAGAATACATCCACAGCCTCGTTCGTCAAGACGATAACACTGAGCTGGCTAGAATAAAAACGGTTTGGGAAGCATAGTTTATTTATGGGTGGCCCGAATGCTGGTCATTCGGGTTTCAAATCTTAATAGCCCGGGACTGGCCTGTCCTCCGCAGTTTTAACGAAGGAGGAAACCCCGGGCTATTCTTTTATTTCGACATATCTTGGAAAGTAATTTCTATTCTGAACGTAAAGAAGCTACCGGATTCACATTAGCTATCCTTAGAGCACGAACACCAACCGTTATTAAGGCTACACAAACAGCACCCATTGCTGATAGCGGGAATAACCACCAGGTAAACCCAGTTGAATAGGCGAAATTCTCCATCCATTTATTTACTAACCAGAATGAGACAGGTAATGCAATAACACTTGCAAGCATTATCAGAACAACATATTCCTTGACAAGCAAGTTGAGCAGGCTGGCAGAAGAGGCTCCAAAGATTTTCCTGATACCAAATTCTTTTGTCCGCTGTTCAGCAGAAAATGAAACAAGTGCAAATAGACCAAGACCAGCAATAAATAGGGCCAGGCAGGTGAAAAACTGAAGCAGGTGGCCAAGATGTTCCTCTTTCTGGTAGGCATCATGAAATAATTCATCCAGATAGAGGTAGTCACTTGGGATGCCAGGAGCAAAATCTACCCAAGCTTTTTTTATTGATTCCATTGTTGAAGGAATTTGATCTGGGGCCAGCTTAAAATAGACATAAGATTGCCTTCCTCCAGAGAAGGTGAAAAGCATCGGTTTTACCTTATTGTGAAGCGAGGTAAAATGGACATCCTTGGTTCTACCAATAATCGGCATTTTAACCATTTTTGGTGGATCAAGAGATTCATAGGCTTCGAGATATTTGCCCTCAATACTATCCCATCCTAGTGATTGCATAAAAGCATCATTGACAATGATAGCGTTTTCCCGGTCAGTGCTGATACCAGGATCAAAATCGCGTCCTTCGATCAATTTAATGTCAAGGAGGTTTATATAATTTTCCCCGATGCTATATCCGGCTACTTGTATCTGTTCGTCATCAGGTCTTCCGGGAACATGGTAGATGCTGTTATTGCCAATGTCATCAGGTAATTGTGATGCTGAACCGACTCCTATCACTCCGGGCAGTTTTTTTACTTCTGTCTTGAAAACCTGGTGTTTCTCACGCAGGTCGGCGTTCGGTAGACGGAATGCGACAATCTGTTCCTGATTGAAACCAAGGTCTTTGTGACGTAAATAATTCAATTGACGCATTATCTGCAATGTACTCAGGATTAAAATCACGGTAATCGTATACTGGAAGACAACAAAAGCTGAACGGATTCTCTGACCTTTTACACCGCTTTTCAATTGCCCACGCATCACACTTATCGGATTAAAGGCTGTCACATAAAATGCAGGATAAATACCCGCGACAAGCCCTATAACGATACTGCCTGCCAAAAATACAATTGTGACCAGGTAATCTTTTACCGGATCAATATGGATGTTTATTGCCAGGAGTTTTTCGAATTGATCTACCATTAAATTGGTGATGAGTAGTGATAACACCGCTGCAAAAAATGATAAAGCGACCGCCTCGAGGGTGTGCTGATATATCAATCGATTTCGGGTTGCACCAAGCACTTTGCAGATGCCAACCTGACGTCCGCGATGAAAACTGCGTGCAGTAGTCAGGTTAATAAAGTTGAAAATTGCTAATATCAGGATCGAGATTCCAATGATTAAAAACTGGGTTACATTGTTTTTTGAACCTGTCGGGAAGTCATAAAAATCAAAATGGTTTGATCCCAGGTAAAAATCATTAAGAGGTTGAAGGTGAACCTTCATTTCTCCACCAACCTGCTTCAAAATATCACCGGCATTTTGATCAAGGATCAGGTTAAGTCTTTCGGTTAAATCAGAGGCGACAACGCCATCTTTCAATTTAAAATAAACGAGATAATTGATGCCTTGAATCCAGATATCCTCATCATCACGGGGCGAATGTGCAGTTGCCCATGAGCATATCATCGGAAAATCAGGGAAATGGGTTGGAGTACTTATATCACCAATTACACCGGAAACATTAAACATCAAGCGCGGATTATTTGCAAGCATTAATTGTTTGCCAATAGGGTTTTCAGCCCCAAAATATTTCTGCGCCGTTTTTTCGGTGATGACTACTGAATAACGTGTTGTTAACGCTGTCTTAGGGTCACCAAGTAGAAATGGATAGTTGAAAATGTCAAAAAAGGAGGAGTCCGCGAAAAAGATATTCTTTTCCAGATGAGTGATATCATTATAGGTGATCGGATTTTCTGATCCGAAACCCCATGAATCGACCCGTGCAAAATTCTCAATCTCATCCAGATTATTTGCCATTGTCACTGCCATAGGGGCTGACCCAATAGGTGCAACGACATATTGATCCGGTCCTATTGTACCTTCAAGCACCAGCCTGGCAATATTATCCCTTTCCTTAAAACCTTTATCAAAGCTGAATTCGTGGACCAGGAACAAAAAAATGGGAATCACAATACTAAAAGCAGCGGTCAGACCAATCAGGTTAATAATTGTGGTTGTGCGGTTGGACATCAGGTAGCGGAAAAACATTTTTACTTGATGTATGGACATACTTTCCCCCTTTCAAAGCAATTCACGTAAGAACAGAAAGTACAGATATTTTAGAACTTACAATATATCAAAAGGCGACTATAAAATAAACACTTATTAACAATCCTAAATTATTTAACGATAATATTTCGCTCAAAAGTTATCAGCCAGAACCATCTCTATTTTTTCAAGGAAAAGTTGCCGGTCGATAGGTTTTTCAAGAAAAGCCTGGGGTTGAGGATTATTGGGGTTTGAGATAATGTCTGTCAAATCACTGGGTACTCCAGTAATGATCATAACCGGAATATCAGCGGTATGTTTTTCAGATTTTAATTCATGAAACATCCTGATACCTGAATGACGGGGCATGGTAAGGTCGAGGGTGATTAAATCCGGCGCAAACGTTTTAGCTTTCTCCAACCCCTCTTTACCATCAAAAGCTGTCATTACCTCATAGCCCTCATCTTCCAGGAGCATTTCGAGGAAATCCTGTATGTCCTGTTCATCGTCAACGACAAGGATCTTAGTTTTTGATGGCTTTTCCATAGTTGCCCACAAATTTGGGGTGACTGTTCCCAGTCACCCCGGATACTTATTATTTATTCTTCAAAGCTTCAAGAGCGCGCTTCAAGTCTTCTGGGCTTGCACCTTCAAGAGATTTTGCCAGTTCGTCTTTAAGAACTTCAGCGTCCTCTTTCATGTCGTCGGGAATGTCGATATCTAGAACACGACAAACGGCTGAAACATAACTAACGGGTTTGACAGGTTTTTCGAGATAAACACCAACACCAGACATCGTCAGTTCTTCAAAATCCATTTTTCCCTGATCGTCACGGACGTGTCCCGAAACGATAATGACGGGAATATCTGAAAACTCTTCACTTTTCTGTAAATCACGATAGAACTTTGCACCCGATCTTTTCGGCATGACAAGGTCAAGGGAAATGAGGTCCGGGCGTTTTGCCTGAATGGATTCCATTGCTTCGAATCCATCGGATGCGGTAGCGACATCAAAACCTGCATCCTCGAGTGCCATTGTCAAATAACTGCGAACATCCTCTTCATCGTCCACTACAAGGACGTATTTTTTTTCCTTGTCACTCATAGCAATGCCCTCCAAAAAATATTTAGATTTGTTTGTATGCGTTTTCGAGTAATAATCGTTGTAAACGTATTCTGAAAATGGAACCTTTGCCGATAGAGGTTTCCATCTCAATTTTTCCGCCGTGCTCCTGAACAATTTTACGGGTTGTGAGCAATCCCAACCCAGTTCCTTCTCCACCTTTGGTCGTGAAGAAAGTTGTGAAAATTTTTTGCTTTACTTCGTTGTCCATCCCTGTCCCGTTATCCTGCACTTCAAAAACCAATTCATCGTTCTCTTCATGAATAAATATTTTGACTTCCGGGTTTTCCTCTTCACGAAGCAAGGCAGCATCTATTCCGTTGGAGACAAGGTTTGTAACACAGGCTTCGATTCCATCGGGATCAAGCGGGATAGGTTCAATTGAGGAATCTGGTTTGAAGTATAGCGAAACGCCCTGTTGGGATGCTGAATCACGATATAGATTGACAATGTTCACAAGAATTTCGTTGGGATCGGTAACGACTAGTTTTGGTTGGCTACCCTTAGCAAAACTTAAGAAACCTCGGACCAGTTCAGTCGTTTTGTTGAAATTCCGTTGAAGGACATCCCAGCCACGGGTTACTCGTTCCGGTTTATTTTTTCGGATTCCCGTATCAACCATATACATGCCGCCTTCGAGTCCCATGAGCATATTTTTAATGGTGTGGGCGAGGCCGGCTACAGTCTGACCGACTGCTGCAAGACGTTCAGCTTCCAGGTTCTGTTTCTCAAGTTTTTTGATTTGGGTAACGTCGGTAGCGATTTCAATGACGTGATCGACTTGTCCGTCACCGCGGGTTAAGGGTGAGGTGTTGACGATATAATAGGCTCGTTCACCTTCCTTGGTGATACCAACCTGCTCACTTACATGGGCTTCACCATCCTCGAACGTCATCAAAGCAGGGCAATTAGTACAAGGAACAACACGACTTTTATAGGCTTTATAACAGAGTTTATTCCGACCTTCACCAAAGGTTGAACGGAATTTCTCGTTAGCTCGGATAATCTTCAGGTTTCGGTCAACTACTGTGACATAACAGGGGACACGATCAAAGAGAATGTCATATTCCCTTTGCCATCGTTTTGCTTCTGTGATGTCGCGTGACATCTCAAGAACGAATTCAACCTTGCCCTCCTCATTCGTAAGAGGAGTGAGGTGAATGACGTAGTGGCAGGCGTTACCGTCTCTGTCGTAACCGGCTTCTTCACTGATCCTGCTTTTTCCATCTTTGAATGTCGCAAGCGTTTTGCATTCAGAACAGGCAGCCTGATTTCGTTTATAAACTTCATGGCAACTTCGGCCTTTCCAATCACCGAAATATTCCTTGAAACGGGTGTTTGCTTTCACAATCCTAAGGTTTGGATCAATCACTGCCAAGTTGAATGGGTAGTGATCGAAAAGCTGACGTTGCAGCAAATCATCCATTTTAGGATTGAAAGAATCATCCATTGTTTTTCCGAAGGAAACTGAAGTTAATTAGCCGAGAATCTCTTTTGTTTTTGCCAGCAAATCTTCTCTTTTTATGGGTTTATCAAAGAAGGCTTCTGGTGCTGGAGCCGTTTTTCTAGTGGATATGAATCGTTCAAAATTGGGATCGTCATAACCGGTTATAATTATCACCGGGATATCTTTTGTGCTAACATTTTGCTTGAGAGTCTTATAGGCTTTAACACCAGACTCTTCCGGCATAGTGATATCCAGTGTAATCAGGTCTGGGTTTTCATTCTCAGCCAAAGTGACTGCATCCAGTCCGTTATCTCCGGTAACCACGTTGTAACCTGCGTCTTTAAAAATCGTTTCAAGATATTGACGGACATCCGACTCGTCGTCCACAACAAGGATTGTTTTTATACTCATAAAAGCCCTCAAAAAAAAGAAAAGCGGTGTGGGTTCGTAGTTAACAATAAAAGGAATCAATTATCCCTAGTAACGTACGAAACCACACCGCATCATACAAGACCCTATCGGTGAAGATACTACATCATATCCCACTCAATTATCGGTTCTACAATACCTTCCATGGCGTTGACAACGAGCTCAACCAGACCACCATAGTAGATACCAGATTTTTCTTTAGCTCCGTAGTAGTCAAGCATATCACGAATCGCACCCTTACAATTTGAGCATGGTGCACAGACGTATTTTTTTACTTCCGGACTCGGATCTTCATTTCCGAAGGCATCCAGAATTTGCTTGAACTTCTTACGGCTACTGACTTGATTTCGCCAGTCGGAGAAGTTGTTGCCGGACATGATCGCAAAACCACTTCCACCACCACAACAGTAGTTCCGGACACCGTGAGGGGTCATTTCCCTAAATTGTGGAGCGATCATTCTAAGGATTTCACGTTGTGGTTCTACAATACCAAGGTTACGGACAATGTTACATGGGTCATGCAGGGTTACTGGGAAATCATTTTTGCTGGGATCAAACTTCAACTTGCCAGATTTCATGATTTCAAGCATGAACGGAAGAATACTTTCGCGTGGCGGTAAATCCAGACCGATACGATCAGCGATGACACCAAGTGCCTTTGTTTCGTGACCGCACTCACCCATAACAATCTTTTTCACGCCAAGTTTTTTGGCGATTTCCATGTGACGGGTGGCAACACGTGCCAACTGCATGTCATCATAGAAAAGACCGTAATTTACACCGTCATAACCAACAAGGTCACTGGACATAGTCCAGGAAACTCCTGCCGCTTCGAATAGTGCTGCAAGACTACCGTGGTTATCCGGCCAGGCGAGAAATTCTCCGGCATTTTCAAGAACCAGAACATCAGCACCTTCAACATCCCAGGGCGTTACGACTTCGAAGCCGACACGTTCTGACATATCTTCGTCAATAAAGTCAAGGTTGTCACGGACGACCAACTGGTTCATACCCGTACTGGACCCTACTTCCATTTGCTGGACGGTACCGGTTTTATGAAGTTCCGTTGGGTGCCATCCGAGTTCCTGACTGAAGAGTTTCCGAAGCTCGTGTGTAATTAAACCGTTATCAACACCGATTGGGCAACTCTGGGCGCATCGACGACAAAGAGTACATCGGTAGCTGAGTTCATATAGTCTCGAGATCAGCGTCCAATTAAGTTCAATGTCACCCTGCTGGAACTTTTTGTACCATTTGTTGCCGGGTTTGACGTATTTGAAATAAAGACGACGCAAAACTTCACTACGATATGTAGGACGGTAAAGTTCGTTTTTACCGCTGCTTTCATAAACAGGGCAATCATCCACACAGGTTTGGCAACGGGCGCAATGTTCCATTGAAAGAATCAATGGTTCCAAGAATGTCCAGTTGTTTTCTTCTGTGAATAATTTGTGTAGACCACTCAGGAACTTGTCTACATACTCTTGTTCTTCTTCTTTACTTTCGGGTTTTTTAAGACCGAGAGCAACGGTATCATCAAGAGTACTTTCAAAACGTTCTTTAGTGTCTTCTTTCAGTTTCTTGAAGCCGGGTAATTCTTCGACTTTATCATAAGGAGCTGGAAGAGGCTCGAGATCTTCTTCGTGTAAGTGAGCCAGTTGGGCCGAGGGTTTACTTATATCAACAACCTTTTTCGGCTCGTAACTGCCGTGTGAGCATGAACAAGGCATTATTCTTTCTCCTTCTCAGGAATGGCGCCGGTTTCAGCTACCAAATCTACCCAGTTTTTCTTTCCATCAGCACCAATGTGAGGAGCCGCCCAGGAAACAGGCTGAGTAACTGCTTTTTTAATTTTGTCTTCGAGTTTGCCACCAGGCAAATTGGCTTCATCTTCCCATCTGACATCATGCCAAGTGAAATACTTGGTGAAGAAGTGGGTCATGTGTGTAAATGGCAGGTAAACAAAGAATAACAAAACGGCACCGATGTGAATATAAGCGGCTAGTGAGAGTTCTGGGTTTGCACTGAATGTAAAGAGTGATTTATAAAGTGCTACCACATTTTCACCAAACGCTGCATCGGTCGCTAACCATACAAGACCACCGGCATAGATTACGCCTAGATGGATGATGTTAAAGAAATGACTGGGATTGGTATACATCTTTAACTTTGGATCAAAAGCACGTTTCCCAAACATCAGAACAGCCCCGAGGGTTCCGATGATACAGCCAGCCCATGCGATGTAAGTTATAATTGCGTAAACAATGGCCATAGGCAAAGCTACACCAAACACACCAAGCAAGGCGGTTAGAGCGAGAAGAAACATGTTGCCAATCAGCAGGTAAAGACCAAAATGTAATGTCCAGCTTGGGAACCATAACGGACGGTTATGTTCCCAGACACCCCTGAGAAAAAGTATTTCCGGGATCATAAAGAGTGCTTCTGAAAGGTGATCTTTATGCATGGATTTTGTCCACCAGTCAGTTTCTTCCATGCGTGAACCACCATGAGCGGCACGTTTACCTTCGTGTGGAACCGGGTAGATCTCCCAACGAAGATGAACGGGAGTTTTGACAATTCGTATTCCTCTTGCCACGACTGCCACAATAAAGACAGCAAGGGCCAGGAGTACCATGCCATGTAAGAGTGTCATCTTTCTTCCCTAATTTTGTTTCTATGATTAGTCTTTTTTGTTTTTTTGCTGACCAACAGATTTAACATCAATCCTTTAATGTCTTCAGTACAACTCGCAGACATTCTATAGACTTCACAACTTCGGCACTGAAGGCCATCACAACCACCTTCTTCGGAAAAAAGGGTCCAACATGGATCATTCGCGCCTTGTTGAACTGGACAAGTACTACGTGCCTCTTGCGAACATTCTTTAAGCTCCCAACAAGGAATGAGCGCCCAAAGACGTCGAATTCCCTCCAGGTTCAGTCCCTTATTCTTAATAAAATGCTGAATGAGATTGATACGGATCAGATCTTCTTGAGATAGGCGACGATGCCCACTTTCAGTACGATCGAAAATGACTAAACCGGCAGCTTCATATTTTCGGAGAGAGGACTCGGAGAGGCCTGTTATTTTAGCGGCAGTCCCGATGCTTAGTCCGGCAGAGAGATCAGATTGACAGCTTTTTGGGGAATGATCCCTTACCCACTCTTTAACTTGTTTCTTCATTGACGAAAGTTTGTGTTAATATTCACAAGTGTTTCCGAAAATTAATGAAAATAACCTATTGATATTGAAGATCATTTTCACTTAGATGGTAGCAATTCTACACTTTAAAATCAAGGATTAATTCAGTAAGCCTTACAAAACTATAATGTTAGAAAAACCTAACACGAGAGAAATGTTTAGGGTTGGAGCAGTCGGTAATTAGGAATGACCTTATCTGGAAATGAATTCTATACCCAGTTTAAGGAAGGTTATCATGATGATGGATAACTCAAATGTAATGGCAGAGATGAAGAAAACGATACCCCTTCTAAGGTATTTATTCTTTTCATGATTAATTTGTGCCAAGGCATGAGTCTGAAGGCTGAAAAGTTTCAACATCTGATCATAGTCATCGTTTACTTCTTTGATGAATTCAAAATACTCGTCAGCGTCTTTGTAACGTCGAATGCCTTCAAAGAAAGTGGGATTCGGTGCAAAACCTAAACGAGGGATAACTGTTTTTACGAGGTTAAAAATTGTCATATAGGCGCTGATAAAATAACAGACAAGGAGAAACAGGACTGCCCAGTTGACCGGGATTCGTGTATAATGAACTAAAAAGAAAACCATAAACACCCCAAGGATCGATAACAGGGTGTAGGCTTTCTGGTCAGTTCTTAACAGGATCTGTTGTTCACTGTTAAGGATCTGAGCTATCGGCGTGTCTCTGAGTTTATTCATATCGTTTCACAATCTGGAAAAACATATTATTTCTTGGTATAAATTACGTTCACTTTAGAACTACCTAGTATACTGATGGAAGCAAGCTATTTCAACTGATGAAAATATATACAAGAGGTAAGCATTGATAGAGCTAGCAGCTAAAAAAATCAAACAAGCCAAGAAGATTACTGCATTTACAGGTGCAGGAATTTCGGTTGAAAGTAATATTCCACCATTCAGAGGAGAAGGTGGTTTATGGAATACATACAATCCAATATTTCTAGATTTGAATTATTTCTATCAAAATCCTGAAGAATCATGGGATAAGATATACGAAATATTTTATGAATTCTTTGGCAAAGCAGAACCGAACACAGCCCATTTGGTTCTTGCAGAAATGGAAAAAGCCAATTTATTACATGGAGTTATAACCCAAAACATAGATAATCTTCATCAGTTGGCTGGTAGTAAGAATGTGTATGAATACCATGGAACAGCAAACTTCCTCGTCTGTACGGAATGTGGGGAGAAGAAACCGTCGAGTGAAAAGGATTTATCACAACGACCACCTCTGTGTCCCAAATGCAATAAGGCACTAAAACCGGATTTTGTTTTCTTCGGGGAAGCTATCCCTGCTGAAGTACAACTTCAATCAATTAATGAAGCATCAACATCGGACATTCTAATCGTTGTCGGAACTACCGGTGAGGTTCTGCCTGCCTCAATGATCCCACAGATTGCCAAGGAAAATGGAGCCTTCATTATAGAAATTAACCCTGAGGAATCTTTGTATACGAACTCAATAACGGATATCTATATACCTCTGAAAGCTACTGCAGCATTCTCGCTTTTACGTAAAGAGTTGAACTTGAAGATTTAAGGATAACTACTCTTTACTATGTTCGTCATGAAGATCCAGAATCTGCGTTCCTTCAACATAGTCCATAGGCTTAACAGATTTTAGATTCTTTAACGTATCTACAAGATTCTTCATTTTGGCAACTTGGGTTGGAATCTTTTCCATTAACTCCTTACCGGAATCATTATCGCATAGAGGTAAGAGTAATTCTGTGGTCATCTGAATAACGGCAAGAGGGTTATTGAATTCATGGGCAACCGCACCCGCCAGTTGTGTTGCGGTTTTTAACTGTTCTGTTTCCAGTTGTGCGTCTATTGCTTTTTGAATGTCAGTAATATCGAGAAAAGAGATGATGAGTTCTTTTATGTTATGATTTTCATCATGTAACGAAGTAGTCCATACATCGAGGAGGCGCTCTTCGCCATCTTTTTTAAAAATCCGGAATCGATTAAGATCGGTATCAATTTCTTTTGAAACTAATGTAGTAATACTCTTGATAGCTTCATCTAAATCATCTTTGTGAATAACTTGGGGCACATCCATTCTAAGCAGCTCTTCTCTCGAATAGCCTGACATTTTACTAGCAGCATCATTTACCTTGAGAAAATTCATTTCAAGGTCTAAAAGACAAATCCCAACGGCTGAGTAATTGAAAATTGAACGGACCTGTTCCTCTGATTTTCGTAGCATATTTTCAGTATGAACTCGGGCATCAATTTCTGCTTCAAGGGTCAGTTTGTTCTTAATCAATTGTTCTGTTCTCTGTTCGACCATTAATTCGAGGTTCTTCTGATAATCAGCCAACTGGTCTAAAGCGTTTTTTCGTCGAGTTGTATCGACTGCGACGACTCCGATAAGTGGCTCTTCGTCTTCCATATCAATTCGAAACTTGTGAGTGTCATAATATTTCGGGGTTCCATCGGGCAGAGGGAAATATTCAGCGTCTATATGCACGATGCCTTCTTCAAGAGCCCTTTCATCATCTGCTTTGATTTTTTCAGCAAACTCTTTTTCAAGGTAACTGGTGGGTGTTTTTCCGAGCCAGCTCTTTGCACCTCTGGTCTCGTTAACATATTCGTTGGTATATAATACTCTGCTATTCACATCTTTAATCACCACAATAACGGGTAAGTTATCCATAAAAACGGAAATCATATGTTCGCTTTCGGCTAACGCTTTTTCCGCTTTATTTCTCTCCTCAAGTTCAAAACGAAGCAACAGAGATTTTCTATTTACTTCACGTTTTAGGAAATAAACCCAAGAGAGTACGATAGCCAGAATAATTAATATGGCTAGCCCAGTACCCGCGATAATGTTCTGGACTCTTTTGCTTAAGAATTTTTTCTCATGAGGAACGAACCATTTTGTATGAAGTTCCTGAAATCTCTCGCTGAATCGAAGTTTTCGTAATTCCTTATTAAAGTTGTGTATTAGCAAGGAATCACTAATTCTGGCAGCGAAACATACTGGAAAACTTTCGGGAAGACTCCCAATCTCTTTCAGGTTTTCTTTTTTTAACGTGGATAGAACTTTTTGTTTTTCAACGATTGCGCAATCATAACTTCCAGAGGACACAAGCTTCAAAGCTTCCTTATCACTGCTAACTGAAATTAATCGAGAAGCAGTACCTCTCTCCTTGATGACACTTTCAATCTGACTACCAGCTCGAACAACAACAGAGGATGACAGGGCTTGATCCAAAGAAATTATGCGGGAACTTTTTCTAGTATAACAACTGAAGAAAGCTTGAAAGATTGGGTCAGAAAAGACAAACGAATTTTCACGATCAATGGAATAATACATTCCGGCTATCACATCAATTTCACCAGACAATAGCATGTCAGGGGTTTTAGACCAAGGGTATAATTTTATATCAATTTCCATATTAAGGGAATCTGCCACATCATTAGCCAGATCAATGGCTAACCCCGCAGGTAAATCATTCTGAAGAAATGAAACGGGTGGAAGTGCGTTGTCACCACCAACGATAAGGATATTTTCGTTTTTGTAAGACAACTCGGATGTTGTATTTGATAACGATATTATAGGCACGCTGATAGAAATACAGAACATCCATAATAACAATATGTTTTTCATCCTATACCCATGGCTGTATTACCTAAGAACTTATTTACAAGATAGTTATGCCTATATAGAAGTTCTAACAAATATAAAAAAATGGAGAGCCGGAGAAGTTCATGTTCCATAAATGGAACTATAATTTTATGTACGCGTAAAAAATATGAGCCGATTTTAAAGGGAGTTTTATGATGTTTGAGAAAAGTGTAGGACGGAAACTTCTGGTTTATACTCTCCTCGTTGTTTTTTCCCTGATTTCTGTAAATACTGTTTTAGCTGGAAAAAAAGATGTCAAACATGGATTCCTCGGTGTCTATCTGGAGGGCCTGGATGACAGTATGCGAGAAGCATTAGACTATGAAGAACCAGGTGTTCTGGTACAGGACATTGTAAAGGATGGTCCTGCGGACATGGCTGGAATCAAGTCCGGGGATATCATTGTCCAGTTTAATTCAAAAAAGATATTTGATGTTGAACGATTGAGGAAACTCATTGGGTTGCATGATCCCGGCGAAAAGGTTGATGTGATCGTATTCCGTGATGGAAAGACAAAAACCTTTAACGTTGAGCTTGAAGAAAAAGAAAAAATCCACGATAGCCATTACTTCTCTGTCGGAGATAACAACATTAAAGTCTATACAGACAAATTGTTGAAGAAAAAATATATCACCGAAAAGAAAGTATACCTGGGTGTAAATATCGAAGATATGGAAGAGCAGCTGGGTGAGTATTTTGGAGTGAAAGAGGGTATGGGTAGCCTGATCACAAACATTTTTGAAGATTCACCGGCTGAAAAAGCAGGTTTAAAAGCTGGCGATGTCATTGTTGCGATTGCGTCTGACCCGGTCGAGGGAACGTCTGATATTGGCTATATCCTCGAAGATTTTGAAGATGGTGATGAAGTTGATGTAAAAGTTATGCGTGACAAAAAAATAAAGATTATTAAAGTCAAACTAGAGTCACCACCAGATGATTGGGGAATGTCTGATATAGATATGGACGAAATCTTCATCAACGTTCAAGAAGGTTTGAAGAAAAGCAAATTGATCATTGATGACATTGATTTTGATGTTGAAGGTGATAAGAAAGCGTTCTATCTCGGCAATAAGGCGCAATAGATTTTCGCATCATAAAAAGGTCCGGTAATAACCGGACCTTTTTTTATACCATCCAACTTTCGATCTCAGGTACCTTTGGGATTTTTCCGGTAGAAACAATTGCACCGTCAATAATGACCCCGGGTGTGGAAAGAATTCCACGGCTGGATATCTCAGAAATATCCTGAACCTTGGTGAGAGTATAATTCTCACCCTCTTTCCAACCGTTATGATCAAAAATTTTACGAATTAATTTTTCTGTTTTTTTGCAGCTTGGGCATCCAACACCCAGCACCTCCACGTTTTTCAATTCAGCCCCCTAAAATATTGAACCAAAGATTAAACCTGTTGTTGATGAAAGCACAACTACCAATGTTATATAGACAGCAGTTTTTCTCAATCCAAGAATCTTACCGATCACAATCATATTTGGAATCGAAAGTGATGGGCCTGCGAGTAGCAGTGTTAATGCAGGTCCTTTTCCCATACCAAGGTCCATTAAAGCTTTAACAATTGGTACTTCTGTTAACGTGCAGAAATACATCAACGATCCGAGAATAGCGGCAATGAGATTGCTCAGAATAGAATTGCCTCCAACCCATGTCTGAACCACTTCCGGTGGCAATAACTCTTTAATAATTCCAGCAAGAAAAACACCCAGTAGTAGATAAGGCAAAATCTTTTTCAGGAGCTTCCAGGTCTCAACCATCCATTCACTGATATCATTTGATTTGAACCATTTGATGGAAAAAACAACTATAGTAACGAACAGTATAAAAGCTAGTAAAGCGGGGATCATATCCCCGTTAATTGCGAACGAAAAGTCTGACATGGAAATAGAGGAAAGAGCAACCACCAGATTTATGGAGGATGTCGCGATCATGAAGAGGATAAGAGTTACAAAGAATGCAGCGATTTTACCGTTGGATGACTTTACTTCATCTTCGCCATAATTCCACTCAACATTGTCTTCAATCTGCTTTTCCTCTTTACCAAAAAGAAAAGCCATGATAATTCCGATCACAATCGAGAACACAATAGCTCCGACCGCCCGGGAAATACCAATATCATATCCAAGTAACCGTGCGGAATAGATGATGGCCACCAGGTTAATCGCTGGACCTGAAAAGAGGAAGGCTACTGCTGGTCCAAGGCCGGCACCACGTTGACGAATTCCTGCAAAAAGCGGTAAAATTGTACAAGAACAAACGGCTAGAATCGCTCCGGAAACAGAAGCAATCGAATAAGCCAATACTCTGTTGGCTTTTGGACCCAGATAATCAATAACCGCAGATTTGCTGATAAAAGTTGCTATCGCTCCGGCTATAAAAAAGGCGGGGATTAAACTGGTGATGATGTGTGCGGATAAGTACTCACGAATCGCATCAACACCAAACATTAAGAAACTCAAAGTAATCTCCAATACTAAATAAGCTCTTTAAGCTCGTCGGTCTTCTTTTCAATGCTGGTCTTCAGAATTGATCTGGCAGATTCCAGTAAATCAAAAATTCGCGGATCTTCAACCCAGTAAAAAAGAGAAACCCCTTCTTTTCGATAACCGAGTATGCCCATTTCCCGTAACTTGATGAGGTGGCGACTGATCACAGATTGATCCTCACGCATGGCAGGATTAATCTCGCAGAGGCATTTCTCACCATCTTTTAACATGTACAATAACTGTAGACGAGTTGGTTGACCCAATAGGGAAAGCAACTGTGCTTCCAATTCGATCTTTTTGTTCACTTGCATTTCGTTCTCTTGCTATTATGCACAACGATGCATAAATTAGCGCGAGAATATTATCCTGTCAACTCACACGAGCCTTTTGGGGGAGAAATGAAATTGTGGCGGGTAGCGGTTATTGTAGTGGTTGTTGTAGCTGTCGGTTTGTTGTTGATGCTCAAAAAAAGAGGTGGCGAAAGTCCTGTAGTCTCTGATGAGCTGGCAGAAAGATCAAACCTGCCTGTGATGATTGAACTGGGAAGTCACGGTTGCAAGGCCTGCGAAGCAATGAAGCCTGTAATAGCCGAGTTAGAAAACGATTTTTCTGATAAACTGGAAATCAAGTTTTTCGATGTTAAATCCAATCCGGAAATCGCCAGACAATACAAAATAAGAGTAATCCCCACTCAGATATTTGAAGATTCTGATGGAGTCGAAGTTTTCCGTCACGAAGGTTACTTTTCCAAAGAGGAAATTTTGACTGTTTTCAGGGATCGGAAACTCATCCAATGATTGAAACAATCCAGGTCTACATACAGAGCAATCCTTTTATCGCGGTATTCGCTGTCTTCCTTGGGGGATTATTATCAGCTTCATCTCCATGCGTTCTGGCTGTTATGCCGTTAGCAATTGGTTATGTCGGATCTTCCAGCAAGGGGAACAAAAAAAAGGCAGTTCAGCTAAGTTTACTTTTTGTTCTGGGGCTTTCGCTAACGTTTACCGCTCTAGGTGCAATTGCCGGATTATTTGGAAGATTGTTTGGTGACGTGGGGCAGTGGTGGTATTGGTTTGTTGCGACAGTTATTATCATGATGGGGCTATCAATGATGGGAGTTTTTCAGTTCAGACTTCCATTTGCCGCAAAATTAAAAACGGAGAAAAAAGGTGCACTAGGGGCATTTCTTCTCGGTCTTCTCTTTGGAGTTGTATCCACTCCATGCGCAACCCCCGTTTTAATCCTCATTTTGACTTTTGTTGCTGATCAAAAAGAAGTGATGTACGGCGTCTTTTTACTCTTCGTTTATTCGATTGGACATTGTGCACTATTGTTTGTTGCAGGTATTTCAGCGGGCTTCTTTGAAAGCTATATTCAAAACAAAGGTTTGGCGAAATTTTCCGAAATTTTCAAAAAAATTCTTGGTGGTCTGGTGATTTTTGCTGGTCTATATATACTCTATACAAAACTATGAGCTATCTGAAAACGACTTTAGTCTTACTACTTCTGCTGGTGTTCGCATTCAATGGTTCCATGGCAGAAGTGCCTCGTGAAATTCAACGACTCCAGAATCTCAAGACAATTATTGAAGGTCAGGAGATACCATTAGACAGCAGGTCTTATGTACTCGTGATTTTTAAAGCTTGTTGTACACCCAATGAACAGGCCGTCGATTGGATGAGTAAGACGCATCAGCTACAAACGGATTCAGTCACATTTGTAGGTTTAAATGTGGATCGTCCCCGACATCTTTCGAAAGTAAAGAACTGGCTTTTTAGTAGAGATGTTAATTTCAAAGTTTATAGCGATCCTGCAGGGCAGATGGCAGCGGAGTTAAAAACTCTCGCCCCACCATCAGTGATTGTTTTCGATGGAAAAGGGAACGAACTTTACCGTACACTTGGGTTTAGACCAAATGACAGGAAAAAGCTGGACGATTTGCTTGGTCTTTCAACGTTAAAGGAATAGAATTGGTGTGATGATGATAAAAAGAACTCTGTTATTTATTCTGGTCGGGTTGTTACTTAGTCTTTCCACGGCATTTTCCCAACCACAGGAAATCATTGGTGATGGTTTGGAGGGAGCAGACTTAATAACCTACCTCAACAATAATTATCAGGTCACCAGTTCGCTTGGTTATGGTCCTGCTCGAGACGTCATGTACGGAGAGATCGACAACGTTGATCACACGTTGACATGTGTTTACACAAGCTACACGATACCTTTAAACCCATCGCAAGGCGATCCAAGCCAGATGGCATATGAACTTGATATCAACTGCGAGCATACATGGCCGCAGGGAATGTTTAATGAAAACGAGCCGATGCGTAGCGATATGCATCACCTTTTTGCCACATGGGTAGATGCAAATTCAGCTCGATCCAATTATGTTTTCGATGAAATTCCTGATGAAGAGACCGATTCATGGTATTATGACGCTGTTGTGTACCAAAATCCTCCAACTGAGGATATCCGTGAAGAAGCCAGCGAACTGCGGAGAAGTACCAGTTTTGAACCACCGGCATCTCATAAAGGCGATGTAGCTAGAGCGATCTACTATTTCTGGACGACCTACCAAAACCGCTCGGAAGTTGCAGATGATAACGAGTTTTTTGAAGAGATGATGGATGTTCTGCGTGAATGGCACTACCTGGATCCAGTGGATGATGCCGAAGTAAATCGAAGTATTGCCATTGAAAGCGAACAGGGAAACAGAAACCCCTTCGTGCACGATTCAACCCTGGTTCGTAGGGCTTACTATCCAGGTTCATCAAGTGTTGAAGAAACGGAAGGTATCTCAAAAACGTATTCCATCGTTTCAGCCTATCCAAACCCCTTTAATGCGAGTACCAACGTCAAAATCAGTTTAAATGAAGCAACAGATCTGGAGTTGAAAGTTTTTAATCTGGTTGGTCAGGAAGTTATGTTTTTAAGTGGCGGGATTTATCCGGCAGGGACATCCGTTATAAATCTGGACGCATCCTCGCTTCCCACTGGGAATTATTACCTTAGAGTTTCATCTAATGGCGATATTATCGGGGGCAAGAACCTCGTTCTATTAAAATAGAAATTTTGTCTCTTTTTATAAGGTCCTTTATGCTTATATTAGTACAGGGATGAAGTTGATTAGTCAGGGATCTATTTGGTAACCCACTTTCCGGAAAAGGATTGTGGCGCATGTCTATTTGTATTTTTAGAAAATCACATCTTAGAGTCGTCCTCTTTGTACTCATTTTAGTAGCGATAGCTCTACCTGTTTTAGCTCAACAAATCGATATTGACCGTATTGAAGAAATGCCAAATCTTCCATCGCCTTACGAGTTGCGGGACTGGAAAGCGGTTGCCTCCGGTTATGATTCACTGGTTTTTGATTTTAGCCTCGAGGGGGAATATCTACCCCTGATCTGGTGGAATCCATCACCGGTCAATTACCCTGATCACGCAAGTTTTGGACTGGAAACAGTTGTTGGTACTCCCCGTGTCAACTCGGGGGAAGCCATAAATATTCTGCCCGCCGTAATCGGTGCAAGCCTTGTTGGAATAGATAAAAGCGACCAAAACGGTTACGATTGGGTTCTCATGTGTGAAGAGTTCTTCAACCGTAGACCGGAAGAAAATGTCTATTTGAATGGTCCAGTTTCCCATAGTGGAAATGACTGGTGGTATGAAACGATGCCAAACATTTTTTTCTACCAACTCTATGATCTTTATCCGGGAACAGGTGATTTTGAGTACCAGTTTACTACTGTTGCAGATCAGTTTTATCGTGCCACCGAAGTAATGGGTGGAGATATGACTCCATGGGATAATGCCTACATGAACTACCAGTCATTCTCCTTTTCAACGATGGAGCCGATTCCCGGCGGTGTAAATGAACCAGAAGCTGCCGGGGCTTTTGCCTGGATTCTCTATAACGCCTTCGTGGAAACAGGGGATGAGAAGTATCGTATAGCCGCAGAATGGGCAATGGAATACCTGGAAGAACGTAACCAGAACCCGTGTTATGAAATTCAGATGCCATACGGTGCATTAGCCGGCGCAAGGATGAATGCTGAACTGGGGACAAATTACGATATTTATAAATTTGTGAACTGGTGTTTCACCCTGACCAGCCTCCGTAGCTGGGGAGTGATGGCTGAAACCTGGGGTGGATACGATGTACACGGTCTCGTTGGCGAATTATCTGCCAATGACTATGCGTTTATGATGAATGGTTATCAGCACGTTGGAGCGTTGGTTCCCCTCACTCGTTATGACGATCGTTTTTCAAGGGCCATCGGTAAATGGGTATTAAACGTTGCAAACGCTTCAAGGCTTTTTTACACGAATTATTTACCTGATGAAAATCAGGACAGTGAAGATTGGTCCCATCAATATGATCCCAATTCCTACATAGGCCATGAAGCTATTCGGGAAGAAATAGACGGAATGACTCCCTACGCTACAGGTGATGCGATTTCCGGCGGATGGGGTGAAACAAATCTGGTGCTTTATGGCTCATCACATGTGGGTATATTGGGTGGAATCGTTGATACAACAGACGTTGAAGGCGTATTGATATTAGACCTTTTGAAAACAGACTATTTCCGTAATGATGCCTACCCAACCTATCTGATATATAATCCGTATGATGAAATTACGACAGTTCAAATCGATGTCGGCAATACCGCTGTTGATCTATACGATGCTATCACAAATTCATTTGTTTTGAACAACGTCAATGGTCAGACGGATATTGATTTACCAGCAGATGCGGCAATTCAACTCGTTTATGTTCCCGCAGGCGGGACAATCACCTACAATCTGAATAAAACTCTCTCAGACGGTGTTGTAATTGACTATAACAATGAGGTGGACGTTACGAATTATCCGCCACGGATTAAGGCACTGGCACCCGAGGAAGCCCCTGTAATCCGAAATCAAACAGTAGATATTTATTGCTCAGCTGAGGACCGTGACGGAAACCCACTGGACTACACATGGCAATCTGAAGCCGGAGTGATATCCGGTTCCGGCGCCATGATCACTTGGACTGCACCAGATGAAATGGGTGACTACTCAATAACGGTTACAGTTGAAGATGACGGTGGATTGAGTGATGAGACCACAATCGAAATAGAGGTTGTGCCCAGTACACCACCAGTAATTGAATCGTTGATAGCAGACCCTTCAATCGTCAGTCCGGGTGGAGAAACTACAATTACATGTACCGCATCCGATCCCGAAGGGGAGGAGCTTATTTACAACTGGAGCGCAAGCACTGGTACAATCTCCGGCACTGGATCGGAAGTTGTCTGGACATCACCTGATAACGTCGGCTACTACGATGTGCAGTGTGAAGTGGAAGATGAATACGGGTTAACAGATGAATCAGAAGTTGGAATAGTGGCCGGGCATTGGGTGGCCTACTTACCATTTGATGGCAATACCTCTGACCAGAGTGGGTTTGAAAATCATGCCATTCTGAATGGACCGATTCCAACATATGACCAGAGTTACCTGGAAAGCAGAGCATACGGTTTTGATGGAATAGACGATAACATCACTATTCCAATGCATCCGTCTCTGGCTTTTACTGAAGAAATCACGTTAAACCTCTGGATGCGACTCGAAGAACGAAGTGAAGCCGAGATGTTTGTCATTTCACATGGTTCATGGCAGAACCGTTGGAAAATATCCATCATTCCAGATGGTCGACTTCGTTGGACAGTAAAAAATGAACCTTCCATTGGTGGAATTGTTGACCTTGACTCACAAAGTGCAATTCGAGCCGGTAGATGGTACAACGTATCCGTGACTTACGGTTCCGGTTCAGTAAAAATGTATCTGAACGGAGAGCTGGAAAGCGAAAGAGGATGGACTGGAATTATGAATCTGACCGAAATGGATCTCACAATTGGTCAGATGGTTCCCGGTAACACTGAATATAATTTCTTCGGTTCACTTGATGAAATCCGAATCTACAATAGAGTTTTAACCGATGAAGAGATTTCCACAATTTACGAGGAAACATCGGGAGTAGATTCCGATGGAGCAGAATTGCCAATGGAATATGCCATCAGCAATATCTACCCCAATCCCTTTAATACCAGCACAAGGATTAGCTACCAACTTCCGGAATCATCAACTATCGAACTGACAGTTTATAATGTTAATGGTCAGAAAGTAAAAACTCTGATTAAAGGGTTCAGACAAGCGGGGTACCACAATATATCCTGGAGCACTGAAAATTTAAGTTCCGGCCTTTATTTTATTCGATATACATCGGGATCAAACATCAACGTTCGCAAGTTGATGCTAGTCAAATAAGAGAAGGGGTGGTTCGATTATTGATCGAGCCACCCCGTTTCATCTGGAATAAAGATAAACTAGAATTCTTTACCAACGGTGATATAGAACATTCTTCCATCGCGTATCATACCTTTATCGCCCCAGGTGTTGTCGACATAGGTTGGGTACAGCGTATCATTATCCAATAGGTTACTGATTCTCAAATTGCCATAATATCCATCCTTCAACAATTTTGAAATATGTAGATTTGCATCCAGAATAAAACTCGCTTTGGAACGATCACCGATTCGACGACCAAAAGAACCATCATCGTTTTGAAGCGTTACATCCCAGTGCGTTTCCATTTCATCCATATACTTGCCGGAAAGGGAAAAATAAAAATTCTCGGATAACCTATACGTTGTTTTCAAACTCCAAATTAATTCAGGGGAATATTCAACATCTCGATTTTCAAAACCATCCCGTTTATCTTCTGCATATTGCCAGGTAAAACTTCCTGTAACACTTAATATATCCACTGGATCATAGTAGAACGCTACTTCAGCACCGTGGTTCTGTATTTTTCCGGTATTTGAATAATCTTGAATAAGATTGCCGTTTCCTGTCACATAAAAACGACGAACAATCAGGTTTTCCATGGTATTTCTAAAAAAGGAGATATTGGTCGAAAGGTAGCGTGATAAAATAGAGATATAATTAAGTTCATAAGTTTCGATGTATTCAGGGGCTAATTTTTTCCTATTGATGACAATTTGAAATAATGAGGGTCGATTAATGGCGCGTCCATAAAGAAACTTCATAATCGAATTAGAGTTAATTCTATATATCATTGCAAGCCGAGGGATAAAATCAATTTTATCACGGTCATATGAGAACTGTTCATATATTTGATGTAAAGTGTCGGTGGGTGTAATTATCGAATCCAGTCCACCATTTTCAAGATGGAAAACATCATATTTTAACACTTTATCAAAACGGCCCCCAGCAATAAAACTGAACTTTGGATGAGGGGTATATTCAAACTGTGAGAAAACGGCATATTGTTTTAATTTTGTCCCATTATCAAGTCCATACTCAGTACCATACAGACCCAACTGAGGGACGGTATAAAAACTATAAGCATTGTTCCACGTTTGGTTATATAATCCGAAAGTTCCAATCAAACTGTTGGAGAAATTCCCGTTAAGAACAAATTCGCCTTCAAATCCATCTGCGTAAGTGGGTTGAACTCCTGAATATAGAGGGTCCAGCCAATCAACATCCAAATGAGACCATTTTTTATGAGCAGTAATTTTCCCAATATAAGAAAAACGATCATAAGAATTCTTGTATCCAAATTGGACCTTGCTGACGGTAATATCCTGATCAAGTCCATTGCCGACCGAAGGAAAAACAACAAACACCTCATCCTGAATATTTCCTAAATTTATATTAGTAAAGAAGTTTTTATACTTAAGTGAAAAGTCAATGTACCTAGAGTCTTTTTCCAAAAGCTTTTTGGTGGTGCGATTCAAGTTGTTGATTCCAAGGGATGGAAGTATTGATGAATCCGAGATCATGTCTTTTATCGGTTGATCCGGACCATCAGTAGAATAAAATCCTCCATTCATGCTAATGGTCAAATCTTTGGTCTTCTTTTTAAATTGAAAGCTTAACTGGCGGGTATACTGTGAACCTCCAGAAAAAGAATAGGAAAAGGATTCATCTTTTAAGAATTCGTTTGTGATAATATTGATAACCCCAAAAAAGGCTCCTGGTCCATAAAGAACAGACATTGGTCCTCGAATAACTTCAATTCTTTCAATGGATTCAACTGGCACCGGGAAGGTTTCAATTGAATAGAAATTTCTCACCCCTTCGATTTGATTAACACCATTTACCAGAACGATAAGATTTTTTGGTTCACCGGATACAAATCCTCGGATACCAAAAGGCTGGCCTTCCCATGATCTTGTTTTGATAGTATATACACTTGGGATATTTTCAATAACATCACTAAGTGTTTGATAGCCAAGTTTGCTTATCTCATCCCTTGTGCAAACGACAACACTGGCGGGAACATCGGAAATTTTTTCAGACTTTTTACTGGCTGTAACGATTGAAATATCCAGTAACTCTTCTAACGACAGCTCAAATAGGTTGCTGGGTTCGGAAGTAGATGAAACAGAGTAGGATGGACATATGAAAAAAACAACTGAGAATATTATCAGTAAACGGGCCGAATACCTTAGCATTGTAAGCATGAGTAACCTCCTTAAAAGGAAGAAAACTGGATTGCCTGCTAGCCACTCATAAAACCGCAAAAAGGATTTATAATATCATATATAATCTAGAGTTAAGAGAAAAGCATAAAAAATCTATATTGTTGAAGTTAGAGACACCTTATGTTTTTGAGACAAATATCTCTCAGTGCCCTAAAATCAATATCCTACGCAGATACAGTTCTTCTGAAACAAATATATTAATAGTGCAAAGGAATTTACTGAAATGGGAGCAAAACATGGCAATCATTAATTGGTCAGATGAATATTCGGTTAAGGTGAAGGTTTTTGATGATCACCATAAAAAACTAATAGGTTACATCAATGATTTACATGCTGCGTTGGCCGCTGGAAAAGGGAATGATGCTTTAGGTGAAATTCTTAAAAAATTGATTAATTATACTGATAAACATTTTGCAGCAGAAGAAATGGTAATGCAGAAGTTTAATTACTTCGATTATCCAATGCACAAGAAAGAACATGAAAATCTCAAAAAGGAAGTAAAGGATTTTTATGATAAGTTTCAACGCAAAGAAATCTCAGTATCAACAAATCTTTTTAATTTCTTGAAAAGCTGGCTGATCAACCATATCGAAAAGACAGATAAAAAATATACAGAATTCATGAATAAACATATTGCATGACATTTTTCTAAGGTTTCATAAAGTTCGAGGCGACCCTCATTCACTCATAATGGATTGAAATGTGTGGTTAGTTTCTGAATAACTGGCTTCTGAAGACGAATACACTTGGGCACATCAAGAAAGCGAATTGCTACGTATCGATAATAACATCTCCGTATGGTTTATTGTTAAATTAAAATGAAAGAAACTTGAGTCGAAAATAGATATCTATTCGACATCAAAGATTAATAATATCTCATGTAAATGACAAAGAAATATGCTTTGTTAAAGAGGTGCATTCATCTTATTTGTTTCTCATCCAATATCCTCTTTTTCAAGAGTCTACAATTTTAGATATCGAAAAATTTGGTTTGTTTGGTAGGCTGATTGTCAAGTCATACCAATAGTTCATTCTTGATACAAAATGTATTTAAAACTTTCTTCATTCAGAGGACTATTATGAATAATTGGAAAATTGGTACAAAGATTATTGCCGGATTCGCACTAATGTTAGTGCTACTGGTAATGGTTGGTGTTTCTGGTTTTAACGGGATGAATATTTTTCATGATCGTTTAAACGAAGTTTCCACCATCAGACTACCTGCCATGGATTTCCTGATCGAAGCTGACCGTGACCTTCAACAACTTCTGGTTGCTGAAAGAACCCTTCTAAGAACAACACCAGGGTCTGAAACAAGCAAGGTGCTTCTGGCGGACCATTCAGAAAATATGAAGCAATCTGAAACGAGATGGAACAAATATGTTGTTCTAGCCAGTTCGGAGGAAGAGTATAGTCTTATAAATCAATATGATGGTGCACGAAAAAAATGGGAAGCTATTACTAAGTCAATTGTTGATGAATGGGCTAGTGCGGATGAAGAAGGACTTGATAGATTATATAATCTATCAATTACTGAAGGACAGGATTCATTTGAAGCCATGCGGGATATTATCAATACTTTAACTGAAATGAATCTTGAGCAAGCAGAAATTGCTCAGCAACAAGCTGAACAAAAATATCTCACAACACGAATTGAAATTGCAGTTCTATTCGTTTTAGGTCTTGGAATCGGTGTTTTCCTTGGACTCCTTTTAACACGTAATCTGGCAAAACCGATCGCCCTGATTACTCAAGGTGCACGAAGTTTTGCAAAAGGTGATATCAACGGCCTTGACAGGGATGGGATAGAAAAGAATGCAAAGCGTGGCGATGAAATCGGGGATACAAGCAAAGCTTTTTCTCAACTGATAAACTATTTTTCAGAACGAGTATCAGCTCTTGATTCCATAGCCGACGGAGATCTGTCAATTAGCATAGCGAAAACATCTGAACAGGATGTCTTGAGTAAAGCCATGATCAGGATGCTACACGCGCTAGCCACTTTGATAGAAAAAATGAAAGCTATGGCTATAGACCAGAAAGAGGGTGACATCGATTCTTATGTAAATGAGGAACTCTTTAACGGTGCTTATAGGGAAGTAGCGGTTGCATACAATGGAGCCGTAAAACTACATGTTGACAACCTACTATCCATATTAAGAATTCTGAAAAATTACGCCGAGGGTGAGCTTGATACTGAACTTGAACAATTACCGGGTAAATTAAAGATCGTTAACGAAAACATGGATGGGCTCAAAACCAACCTGACTAGTCTGGTGGATGAAACAACTCTTCTAGCCAGAAACGCAGTAGATGGTCAACTTAAAACTCGTTCTAATGCAAATAATGCGATGGGAGCATTTCAGGAAATTCTTTTTGGAATTAATAACACTCTGGATGCAATTACGAATCCAATTACTGAAGCAAGTTCAGTTCTGGAGGGTATGGCTGGTGGAAATCTTGTCAATTCAATGGAAGGTGATTACAAAGGCGACCATGCAGTTATCCGTGATGCATTAAATAATACTTTGAACGCATTAAATGATTTGATGAGTGAAGTTCGTGAGGTCAGTACGCAGGTAACATCTGGATCAAATCAGGTTGCTGACGCCAGTCAATCGCTTTCGGAGGGAGCAACCCGTCAGGCAAGCGCACTTGAGGAGATTGGCTCTAGTGTTATTGAGGTAACTTCACAGGCAACGGATAACGCACGCTTAGCGACTGAAGCAAATACAATTACATCAGATGCGATGGGTAGTGCGGAAACCGGTGGGAAAAAAATGGAAGAAATGCTTAACTCAATGGACAAGATTTCCAGTTCGTCAGAGGAAATTTCCAAGATTATTAAGGTGATTGATGAGATCGCCTTCCAAACCAACTTACTGGCATTAAACGCGGCAGTAGAAGCGGCAAGAGCTGGGGTACATGGAAAAGGTTTTGCAGTTGTAGCGGAAGAAGTAAGAACACTTGCACAGCGAAGTGCAAAAGCAGCTAAAGAGACAACAGAGTTAATTGAAGGCTCAAGTCAAAACGTTAAAGTCGGTGCCAGCGTAGCGAATGAGACATCAAAAGCTCTAAATGAAATTGTTGAGAGTGTTAGCAAGGTGACATCCCTTATTGGCGAAATTGTAGTCGCTTCCAATAGTCAGGAGGCATCAATGCAGGAAATTACCCAGGCTTTAAATCAGGTGGATCAGGTTACACAATCCAATTCTGCAAATGCAGAAGAAACAGCAGCAGCAGCTGAAGAGCTCTCGTCTCAGGCGACACACCTTGAACACCTTATCAGTCGTTTTGAACTGAGAGATAAAAGACAAGGAAGATTACTGACGGCTGGCCAGCAAGATGATTCCTTGGAAGAGGATGATTTTGACTCTTTTGATTCTAAAATGTTGAATTAAGAACCTAGGGACTAATAATCTGTAACTGATCGGAGAAATTAAAAGCCATGGTCTTTCCATGGCTTTTACTGTCCTTTTTATTTTCGGAAAAGCGGGCAAATCAACCATGTGAAAAAGATAGATAAAATAGGCAGAATTCGTGAATTAACATATCGCTTAAAAATTGTTTTATTCTAAGTGGTAGCATAATAGAAATAGTTAAAAACATAGATCTACGATAGTACAAAATGAGCAATAATAACAATTTGTACGAAGAATAGAACCTTGAGAGAAACACCCCAGAACATGGTTCTGGGGTGTTTTCTTGAGTAGCCCGTACGGGAATCGAACCCGTGTTTCCGGCGTGAGAGGCCAGCGTCCTGACCGCTGAACGAACGAGCCACAATGTTTGTCCTGAAAGAGGAAACAGATTCTCTCACAATTCTGCTACCTTTTGCCTTCAGGAACGGAAAAGATATACTCCGTTGAAATAAAATGCAAGACTATTCAGGCATTAGCGCGAGGCTCATTTCAATTACGGCTGGTTTTGTTGTATTCCTTGATTTTATCGGCCAAACCCAATACACAGTCAACGTATTCGTCGCTATGGTTGTAATGCCAGACCGCTTTGCGTCTTTTCTTCGGGTTATCTATACGGTAACCATGAATCCTCAGATAGTTTGCAACAGATGCAATAGCATCATGTAGAACATCCAGTTGAACATCTCCGTCACCATCACCATCGCGACCATAAGCTTGAGCACTCGTGGGGAGGAACTGAGGTAAACCGTATGCCCCGGCCCATGAACCCTTGGCATCAAGCGGGTCAAGTTTTCCCTCTTCAGCCATAATCATCAGAGCTTTCAATTGCCTGTAAGCCCAACGAGCTTTTGACTTCGAACGTTTGGTGGCCTTGGTTCGTGTGGCACTATGTTCTGTTTCGGGAATGTCTTCGAGGATTTTATCCCAAAAATCTGGTGCGTGATTCAAAAGTGTTGGCGAATCCAAGATAGTCAGACTGGCAAAAACGTTCATCAACGGGTAAGTACCCTTGTATTTGCCTAGACTGCTTTCAACATTTAAGATCGCAACAACGACTTCCGGTTCGACACGGGTCCCCTCTACTACTTCTTCGAAAACTGCACGATTCAGGTTGAGGAACCGTGAAGCTGTTTGGACGGATTCATCACCGAGGAATCGTTGGTAACCCGCAGTACCACTGGGCTGACGGATATTAACTTTTAAGAGAGATGGAATAATCTCAAAACGGGAATCTGAAAAATATTGATTGACAGTACTTACCTTGATACCGTCGTCGAGGAGTTTCTGCTTGATGGGTTTAAACTCATCCAAAACGTTTGTCTCTGCTCTGCTGGTTGTAGAAAAAACAAAGGTTACTAAAAGTAGAAACAAAGTAATCCTGCGAATCTTACTCAGAATGCTGATAGAGATTGTCATGAAATAGAATTCCGTTACAGTGTTAAGTGAACCAAATTAAAGATAATCAATTTCGTTAACGGTTGCAGGGTGTGACTATTCTGGCTCTGGCTCCGTGTGCTTCACGGAAGGTGAATAAAAGAGCTCAATGAGGAAAAGAACGGCTCGCATCGTAATCTGGAAAGCACGTCTTCCAGAGTAGGAGTGAGTTGTTGGCCGTTTTACAACACCGTGTACAATACGGTTACGGAAGTCGGTTAAATCAGTTAACCCACGTTTCAGACCTTCGGGCCAATCGCCCAGACGTTCGGCAATCATTTTCAGCTTGGCCTTCTTTTCATTCATTCCGGGTCTGCGGCCTTCACGGCGGATAACATCATAACCAATACCAATACGTTCGAGAACATGATCATAGAAGAAGTCGATGGCAATCATCAACATTACGATGGCTGCGATGTCTTCTTCCTCGCGTACCAGATGCGCTGCATTCTGGAGGTAGTTTAACCAGAGAGGTTTATCCCATGAGTCGGTTTCACCAATAGCCATCCATGTCACAGGTGTCGGTTTAGCTGGCAGAGATCGTACAATCGAACGGGAGAAAAGGATAAAGTTTTCGTCACTGACGGATATAGGCATGAGAACCTGGTTCTCACTTATCCATTGACGGGCGGACTTCTCGCCGGGAACAAGGAAAAAGACTTCCGGAGATTTCTGATATTTTATTCCAAAATCAACGACCAATAGATCGTCTGGAACCGACATAACTCGACCGCTGGTAGAATATCCGGGTACCATTGGAATCGTGTGTATGGGATCAATAAAAAGTTCGATGTACTCTTTATAATAGCTTAAATAACCGTCAACATAGGGGAATGTCGTACCACACTCCTTACAAATCACAGGTTCCATCAATCCCTTGCAGTTTCTTTCGAAAATATCGTTACACTTGGGACAACGTAAAGTTCTGATTGGTAATGGTGATGGTGGAACCGGTTCTGCCTTAGCCCTAGGTGTTTCCTCTTTCATCCGTTGGGATGGAAATGGAATATGCCCCGCGGAAGCAAATTTCGGCGGCTTAGAGTTATTTTGTTTTTCTTTATCTGTCATATTAATTGCCTGATCTACGCCACTCTATTCCCAGACTGATCTCCTGACGGTTGGAGTTGGCGATTACATCCATTTGATGTGAAACAATTCCTCTTAGCCAAAAAAGAAACCCGTTTCCGCTACTAATTTTTAGAAATACTGCTTGCCTCAACTGCTGACCACTGACCATTCTTATGGGAAATAGACCCGGTCCAGTTGGTTCAATAACCATTAACTTCAGGTTTTCACCAGCCTCATTAAGGTAAGTCGTAGATAGCTGAATTCCCAAGAACGGTGAAGGTTGCATATTATATTTTATAGAAATAAGTGCTCCATTTTTCCTGTTTCTATTTTGGCCTTCAAAACTGACGGTGATTTTATGGTTCATTCTGTTGGACATAATCGTTGACCTGAAAGCCTTCATCTCAGTCGTTAAAAGAGATTGTTCCCAACAGAGGTAGGTGAACGTCCTGAAAGATATTTTCAAATCCGTGTCAAATGCATATATGCCCGCAACATCAAAACGGAATTTTCGTTTCTGGGGGTTCTCTGAAGATGGCTCGGATACTTCAATCCGATTGACAGTTTCAAGATCAACATTTGAAGTAAGTCGATGGAGATAATTTGCCCAAAGCCCGGTTTTACCATTCGCAACACCAGAAAAGGCGAGAGAAGGTCGAGCATGTATTGGCGAAAAGTGTTTTGTCACTTTGTAAAGTTGAAAGAGAAAAGAGGAATCGGTTTGTTTCCAATGGGAGTAAATATTCCCGGCAATAGCATTTTTATCTTGAAAAGAAAATTCAAATGAAGAGAAATATTTACCGGCACGATTGCCGAATGAACCACTGATTCCCTTTGATGAATAATCCTTTTTAAGATTAGAAAATCGAGAAGGCTGAGCTTCAGCGGGAGTACTCGAAAAATCGCCTTGTAAATATATCAGGTTAAATCTGGCTGGGAATGTCTTCAGAGAAAAATGTAAAGCTGAACCCAAAACTCTTTCAGTAGTCGTGTCATAATCCCTTGAGTGTATCCCCTGTTCCCCATAGAAAGTTATTTCTCTGGCTTCATTTTCCCGAACGTCATAACCTTGAAATCCGATCCAAGTATCAATGCTTGTGTCAATGATATTCTTGACTTCAAATGTCTTAAAACTTATTGCTCCACCACGAAGGCCTCGGCCTTCTTCGTTGGATAGATTTCCAGTGACAGGCTCGGAGGAGAATGGGTTTGAATTCTTCCAGCGGTATTGAGTGGAAATAGTCCAACCCAAACCTTGATTCATATGGTAATCACCCACGACCAGATTGTAGTTGGCACTTTGATAGCGAAGATAAAATCGGGATAAATCGTCAATACGTTTTTCATTTGCATCTCGAGTGATAAGTATACCTATACTCCAGTTATTTGAGCTTGTTTTTGATTTGAATGAATAGGCGGGGTATGTCTTCTCTCTCCAGTCTGGAAAGAAGAGTTTTGTGCTATTTTTGGCAAAATTTATTTCATCCCATAACGAAGCTATTTCGTTGATTCTCTCTTCATCTTCCAGAATAATTCCATACAAGGAATCTGGTAGCGAGGAATAAGAATTGTGAACAGGACAAAATGCCAAAACGAAAATGATTAATATTATTTTATTGGTCGTATCCATCTATTTTACCGAGACTCATCCCATAGGCCTGCGACCATCCAAGGTCCGGGTGATGGTAGAATCCAGAGTCAAAACAAAGGCCACTACTATTAATTCCTAATCCAACGTGTATTGTCTCGAGTGTCGTATGGTAACCAACCCTGAGCTGTAATCGTTTGGTCAATTGAGAAGTAATACCGAAAGCAAAATCAGGATCCGTTTCCTCGTACAACACACTTTCACTATAGAGTTCTACAAAGTTATTTGGTTTGAGCAGAATAGAGATTCGGTAAGAAAAAGAATTATCTCTAGTGAATCGTTGAAAGTCTGTAGACATCAGGTTCATTGTGTGTAGGCCGATACAGATTTGTTTGAAATTCGCAAGTAGCCCCATCTCAAGGAAATCACGGCTTTCTTCACCATAATTTTTCATCTGAAGCTGTTCTTTTCCGAATTTTATTCCTGTGCTTAAACGTTTGAATGAAATACGGGAAATAGAGGCTGAAAGAGATTGAATGGAGTAGAGATCGCCTCCGAAACGGTATCCGTGCAGACTTGCACCAAAACCTGAGATAGGTCTAAAGATTATAAAATTATAGCTATCCAGTTCCTTTAACTCAAAACGGCGGTAGTAATCGACTGATAAACCAAAATCTGTTCGCCATCCTGCTCCAGCTGGATTGTCGTACCTTGAAATAATTGAATAAGGACTTGCCGACATGGAACAGGCTTGTCCGATGGAGCGTGTTGAATGATATAATTCCTCACCCAATGTTTCAGGAACGTTGAGGATTAATGGAAAGAGGAGGATAAAGTGGATAAGATTATTTAATTGTTGCTTACCCATGAATGATGAAGTGTGTGATTACAATAGCTACATTAACAATGATATATTAAATGATGAAAATATGATAAATAAGGTTTTGAGGGTTGTCAACTTCAGCAGGTTCAAAAATGATATATCCGTATGGTAAACAGAGTTAGGGGTAAGGTCATTTGGGTCTCTTGCACAAATATAAAATGAAATTTGATAGAATCACTTTATCTATTCTGGGAATTCTGATTATAGCACCGTCAATTCCATTGAATAGTGATCTTTTTGTCCGCGATTTTCATTTCATATGGATGATATTTGTTCTCGGTGCAATTATAATGGTAATAATAAATACTATATCTCAATCAGAAACAAAACTGCCTGCTTCCTTCACCATCGCCTTTGTGCTTCTCTGCTTAGGATACATGATTGGTTTGTTTGTTGCAAAGCAGACAGATACAGCTATGTTGGAAGTCAGCAGAAGAATTGCTGTTGGTGTTGTCATCATAATTATAGCTCCACTCTTCAGGTCGAAAAAGAACTTGTTATTCGTGGCGAAATTTATGGCAGTGGCATTAATGAGCCATGCAATCTATGGAGTTGTTCAGTTATTTTCTCTTAAAAGTTTTTTTGACGGTGTTGTTGGAGTGCCCGGACATGCAAACGTTTATGCCTATTTGATTGTTGTTGGCTACCCACTGGTATTGGGGGTGGTGCTGGAAAAGGATTCCCCGAAATTCTGGAAAATATTTGGTTGGATCGCGATTTGTTCTTCTCTACTGATGGTTCCATTTACATGGTCTGCCGGAGCCATTCTTGCCTTGGTAATACCTTGGATGTTGATGGGCGCCTATGCCTGGTATAACAAACACAGGACTGCTGCTATAGGGATTTCGATTTCTGGCCTAGTAGTAATCGTTGGTGTTTTTCTATGGCTTACCGGTGCCGGTAAAATATCAGTATTCTCGAGAATGGATAATATTGAAGTCGCGTGGGAATTAATAAAAGAAAAACCGGTTACAGGGATCGGATCTGGGCAACTGCTCTATCGTTTCCCGGACTTCAGAAGTGCAGATGATATCCACTACCCCGGATATACGGCTGTTGATCCACGTGATCATATTCACCTCGAACCACTACAAGTGTATATGGACGCTGGAATTCCTGGAGTTAGCGGACTGTTGCTGCTTTTGTTGATCATTACTCCGGCAACTTTGAAAAAAACTCGGGATAAAATCGGCTTTATAGAGGGAAAAGCGATATGGCTATGTTTTGCTGCGGCGGTTATTCAGGGGGCGGTTTCCCTCGCACCAGCCCGGCAGGGAGCAATAGTACTTGTCGTTGCCTTGGGCTTGGCAATAAGTCAGATGGATTTAAAGCTCAAAAAAACAAATATTAAACCAGCATTATTTATGCTCGCGCTCCTTCTAATCTCAGGGTTTTACTATCATGTCAAACGGGTAACTGCTGACTATTACTATGCAAAAGGGCGTGATCAGTCTCTTTTCTGGGCGGCCAAAGATATGGATGCACTTAGGAAAGTACCATCTATCTGGCCAGAGGAACTCGAGGCTAGAAATCTCCTTACATCTGCTATTTGCAGACGGATAATTCATCTACCCCCCCGTGCAGAAGAGCAACTAAAGTTGATAGAAGAGGGTGTTAGTCTTACCGAACAAACAATGGTCATGTCACCTCAGTACCAGAAAGCTCCTGTCCTTCATGCATCCCTGTTGATGGCATCAGGTGACACACTAAACGCCTATAATACATTGGTTAATGCTGATAGATTTATAAACGATCCTTACTATCAAACGTTACTCCAATCAGCTGAAAAATGTGTTTTAAAACACAATGACTGAGTGTGGGTTTCGTATTTTTGGTGTTAGAGAGTAAGGTGAAGTTCAGCCTTGCGGTTGGAAAAAATACGATAGCATCTTTCCCGTGATTCAGGGAAAAAAAACATAGAAGTGAAATGATAGATTTTATAGTTAAAAATAGAATGTCGATTGTGGTTCTTCTGATCAGTATCGCATCAGTAGCGGCGATGCTATGGTTAGTTACGCCAGATCAATCGTCATTACCTGATCTGGTGGATCGTGATCTGGCTGATATTGTCGAGTCAGATACCCTTCGCGTGATCACACGGAACCATCCCTTGACTTTTTATCTCTACAGGGGAATGCGTCGTGGCTTCGATTTTGAGTTGATTCAGAAGTTTGCTGAAGAAAAAGACCTTGTGATTCAGGTAGTCATTCCTCCCAAATGGGTAGATATGTATTCCTACCTTTATGAAGGAAAAGGCGATGTTATTGCATCCCAGATGACCGTTACGCCAGAACGAAACAGCATCGTAAGATTTACCAAACCTTACATGCAGGTTTGCCAGGTCGCTGTGGGTACAGACGAATCCGCTCCTCCGACAAGCCTTACGGAACTGGAAGGTAATTCTATTCTGGTTAGACGTGGTTCATCTTATGATGAAAGACTACGGGAATTACGACGCTCGGGAATGCGTTTTAATATTCTCTACCTCGATGAGGAAAATTACAGTGAAGACCCGGTTCAACTTGTCGCTCAGGGTAAATATCCATTAACAGTGGTAGACAACTCCATCGCAGACCTCGAACAGCATTTTTATCCGGGGTTGCTGTCGGGTGTCAAGCTTTCTGACGAACAGGATATCGCTTGGGCGGTTAGACCCAATTCACCGAAATTAGCTGATGAATTGAATGAATTCCTGACCCGTCAGGATCGTAGCGCCTTTTTTAACGTTCTCAAAAAACGATATTTCAAGAACAAAGATAGATTCCTTAAACACCGTAGTGTCCAGATTGCTTTTGCCCAAAAGGGTCAGTTGAGCACGTATGATGAAATCTTCAAAAAGGCTGAAGAAGATACCGAATTCGACTGGCGTTTCCTTGCGGCGCAATCCTATCACGAATCCAGGTTTCAACCAGATTTGGTCTCTTGGGCGGGTGCAGTCGGGCTTATGCAGTTAATGCCCAGGACCGCTCGTTCGCTTGGCATCCAGAACATCTACGATCCCGAAGAAAACATCATGGGTGGTGCAAGGTACATGAGATACCTCTACACGCATTATGATTTTCCTGAAGAGGAAGACGACAGGATGCGCTTTGCCCTAGCCGCCTATAACGCAGGGTTGGGACATATTGCAAATGCCCGAAGGTTAGCTGGTGAACTGGGTGGTGATCCCGACAACTGGAATGATGTTGCCCGAGCTCTTTCAAAGCTGGAAAGACCGGAATATTACAACAAAGAAGGTTACGCTTTTGTGCGGGGTAGATCAGTCAGACGATACGTTGCCGACGTACTCCATCGTTACCAGATATTCCAGAAGTTGATGGATGAAGAAGAGATTGAAGAAGAAAAGCCAGTTTTTGTGTTTGATACCCTCGAAGCACTCTTTAGTCCCATGCTCGCCGCCATGCCCTAAGAGATTGCGTTTCGCATTTTCCATGAATAGATTTGCAGGACTTCAACCCGGATGTTTCACCTGGTTCCAGTGTGCCAGATGCGAGGCGCAAAGGGTTGTAGTGTATTTCAATACTGGAAACCCTTTGGAACAAAGCAGATGGAATGCTGGAAGCTGGCCCGAAGGGTGAAGAATTTCGTTTTTGTTCTTTGTTTTTACACTATAAATTTTCACTAGAATTAATGTTTGATTCAACGACCTGAAAGAATGGATAATCTCGGGTTCTAAAAAATGTTCGTTGTTTCATGATATATTCGGGTTAAATCTGCCGTTTTGACAGGTGGATTTTTCTTTTTTGTATATACGCTTTATGCGAAAGTAGTTTGTTGTTGAAAAACGGATAGTTAGTAATTTACTCCAAATCGGTATCGGTTTTGCACTAATATCCGCGGCAATGGTTGCCACGATTTGGAATGGAGATTCGGATATGCCGACCTATACATATCAATGCCCCGAATGCGGAGAGGCGTTTAACCTCTTCCACAGCATGTCAGATGAAAGCGAAAAACACTGCCCCGAATGTGATGCCGTTGCAAAACGCCGTATCTCAGGTGGTGCCGGTTTAATCTTTAAAGGCAGCGGTTTTTATATCACCGACTATAAAAACGGTCATGATCCTGCTGGCGGTCCGACAAATGGAAAAAACGGGTCAGGTAATAACGGAAGCGAAGGTTTCAAAAAAGAGATCAAAGAAGAAACCAAATCCAAGCCAAAAGCAGAGAAGACTGAAAAGAAGGCTACAACCAAAGCCTGATTTATTTATATTCTAGAATAGCGGTTCTTTTGGGAAAACGAGGGAGATACTTCCTCGTTTTTCTTTTCACCCTTGTATGTTTTTTCTGTGGTAAGAGGTATACCTGATTTAAAGAATTTTATTCTGGATATTGCCTTAATATACTGGATATAGTAATAAAAAAATATCTAAATTCAGGAAATCTATATTTGTAGGGAATGTTATTGGATAAGCTGAAGAATAAAATCAATCAGACCTGGCAACTGATAAAAATCTCCCTTATTGTCCTTATGCGGAAAAAGAAACTGCTACTTTTCCCACTATTTTCACTAATAGGTCTATTTGCAGTAACAACCACATACACTGCTATATCCTATTTTACGGGTGCACTGTTTAATGAAAATGGTCAGATCTCGATCCCCTATACTCCCTACGGTAATGCAACATTAATGGACTATATCATCTACTTCGGATACATTTTTAGTTTTTACTTCATCAACTATTTGTTGATTGTGTATTTTAACGCCGCGTTGATAAGCTGTGCAAAATTGTATCTCAATGGGAAAGATCCATCCATAAAAGATGGTTTTATCCAAGCGAATTCAAGAATCAAGTCTATATTGGGATGGGCGTTAATAGCTGCATTTGTAAGTCTTTTCTTTAAGATAATCGAGAGTAATTCTAAAACCTTTGGAAAAGTTATTTCCAGTATTCTTGGGGTAGCGTGGAGTATGGTGACTTTTCTGGTAATACCGATAATTGTCGTCGAAGGAAAGGGACCGATAGAATCGTTCAAAGAATCTAAAGCACTGCTTAAAAAAAGTTGGGGGGATCAGATTCTCCTGAATGTAGGGTTTGGAATAATATTTCTACCCCTTATAGTCATTACGCCGTTTGTACTATACGCTCTCTTCTTTTCAACTGATGACATATACCATCCAATAATATTCATTTTCTACATTTCCTTCTGGGTACTCGCTTCTATTCTATATTCCGTAATACAAACCATGTTCCAGACAGCACTCTATATCTACCTGAAAGAGGGTATTGAGCCGAACGGGTTCCCACCTGACCTGCTTAATAATAGTGTGATTTCCGAGTAATTGACTAAGCGATTATTCAGCTTAAAGATTATCCATTCTCTGCTTTTTCCCTTCCCTTACCTTTTTGAAATATAAAAAGTTCATCAACAATAGTATCGCTATTTCAAAGAAGATTAGATTGCTAACGCCCGCTTTAAACTCCCTGTTAAAGGAGTTCATGTAAGTGGCAACAATTTCCAGATCACTCACCAGTGGGAAGAAAGATTCGCGTAATTCAAAGTATCTGGATTTTTTTGTTTTTAATCCCGGATTATTCTCTCCATTTCCATGAAGAAGAATATATTTATCACTGATTTTATCATGCAGATAGAAATTTATCTTTTTGTTGTCGTGTGAAATCATGTCAGTTTCTAAAGGTGATTTTTTTACTGCGGATGCCATCCACACTGGAGCTTTTTCGAAAAAATGTTCCCTTTCAGTGATATATCCCTGGAAGGCATTTTCTCCGTTGTATGACATAATCCTGCCAGCCATGATGTAGTTTTTATCGTCAACGACAGCCTCGCTGAACATAAGCCTATATTGTTCAATGTTATGGTCTTTGATCCCGTCAATAGATGCAATAAATATGTCTGGTACTTGCACGGTTTTTGAGAGACCGTATTCTGTCTTATCCTGACTGTGGAAGAGTTTGTTCCGTTTTGGGTTTTCAATGCCGGTAAGTTCTGATTCGTCAAAATCAACGAGAGTATACTCAAGGAAATTTTTCATGTCCATCATAGTTGTTCGTATATCATTATCTGTAGAAAAACTAAAACTTCCCACCGCCATAAATATTGAAGCAAACAGGAGGACAACGGCTAATATCCCGACTATTGTTATTGAACCTAGAACAAAGAGAATATGCTTACCCATGTGCATTCCTTCTTTCATATTAACAACCTTCTAAAGAAATCAATATAGTGAATGACCAAATAATCGCATACAGGATTTTACTGATAGAGAATATTTAAGAAATGAGTCTGGAAGACAAAGAGAGATTGGTGGTCGTGGGTAACGTCCCCTTTGTTCATTCTTCCTGTCTGTCGCAGTCGATAAATCGGCGGAATGTCAATAGGTTTTTATCATTATAGACCCGAGATAGACTCCGCCTTGAAAGCCTCCTAATTCCATTGTCGTGTTTGACTCCAAGCAAACACCCATCTAACTTCTCACTCTAACAAAAAATTGAAGTCCAATAGGACATAGAGCTAAAAATTTATGGAGTTGATAATGGATTTCCTGAAAGAACTGGGTATCCAGGATGTGAACCTCGGCGCAAGCTATGGTGCTGATGGATGGCTGGGTGGCGATGACCGCGATGACTTGGTTTCTTACAACCCGACAACGGGTGAAGCTATTGCCACAATCAAGCAGGCCAACGAAGACGATTATATGAAGGTCATGGAAAAAGCCACAAAGGCTTTCACTGACTTCCGTATGGTTCCCGGTCCAGTCCGTGGAGAGATGATCCGCGATTTGGGTAACGCACTTCGTGAAAAGAAAGAAGCCCTCGGCAAGTTAGTCAGTCTTGAAATGGGTAAAATTCAGGCTGAAGGCGAAGGCGAAGTACAGGAAATGATCGACATTTGCGATTTCGCAGTTGGTCTTTCCCGTCAGCTTTATGGTCTGACAATCCAGTCAGAACGCCCCATGCACCGCATGATGGAGCAATGGCAGCCTTTGGGTGTTGTCGGCATCATTACAGCCTTCAACTTCCCGGTAGCCGTCTGGGCATGGAATACAGCCCTCGCCGCCGTTTGTGGCGATCCTGTCATCTGGAAACCATCATCTGAAACCCCGCTTTGTGCGGTTGCTGTACAGAACATTGCCAATGAAATCCAGAAGAAACACGGTGTTGAGGGTGTCTTTAACCTTGTGATTGGTAAAGGTCGCGTTGTTGGTGAACGTCTTATCCAGGATACACGTATTCCGCTCGTCAGCTTCACAGGCTCGACCGCGATGGGTCGTCGCGTTAGCGAAGTTATTGGAAAACGCCTCGGTAATACAATCCTCGAACTCGGTGGTAACAACGCAGTAGTCGTTACACCGTCAGCCGATCTTGACATGGCAATTCCCGCAGTTCTCTTCGGAGCTGTTGGTACAGCCGGCCAGAGATGCACATCCACACGCAGGATAATTATCCAAAAAGGTATGACTGAAACCTTCGTCAAGCGTTTGGTTAATGCCTACAAGCAGGTCAACATCGGCGATCCACTTGATGCAAACACCCTCATGGGACCATTGGTCAACGAAGCTGCACGCCAGGATATGATCGCTGCTCTTGATAAGATCAAAGAGGCCGGTGGCGAAATCCTTTACGGTGGCAACATGATCGAAGGTAAAGGTTTCTTTGTTGAACCGACCATCGTTAAGGCCGAGCATGACTGGGAAATCGTTTACAACGAAACATTCGCCCCGATTCTTTATATCATCGAATATGATGACTTTGATCAGGCCCTCGAATATCACAACGAGGTTCCCCAGGGTCTCTCAAGTTGTATCTTCACAAACGATGTCCGCGAAGCTGAAACATTTATCAGCCCGAAGGGTAGTGACTGCGGTATTGCCAACGTCAACCTCGGAACATCCGGTGCGGAAATTGGTGGAGCATTCGGTGGTGAAAAAGAGACCGGTGGTGGTCGTGAATCCGGTAGTGATGCATGGAAAGCCTACATGAGAAGGCAGACCAACACCATTAACTATTCGACAGATCTTCCGCTTGCACAGGGAATTAAGTTTGGTGAATAAAGTAGTATTGATTGTGGGTCCGGTATATCGTTTATTTAGAGTCGTATACCGGACCCTTTTTTATGGTTTGAATTGTGACGTTTAAGACCCCTGAAATAAGAAACCGCAAAGCCTGGCATGATTACCATATCATCGAGAAGCTCGAAGCCGGGATTGTCCTATCGGGTACTGAAGTAAAAAGTGTCCGTGAAGGACGGGTCTCCATGCGGGACGCACATGTGGAATTTCAGAATGATGAAGCAATGCTGGTAGGGATGTCCATATCCAGTTATATCAACCGTGGTTACGCGGAACATTTTACACATCGTCCGAGAAAACTCCTGTTGCATCGGCGTGAGATCAAACGCTGGGCACGCAAAACGCAGGAAAAAGGCTTTACCTCTGTTCCATTGCGTGTTTATTTTACTGACCGTGGTTATGCAAAAGTTGAGATTGCTCTTGCTGAAGGCAAAAGGCAGTATGATAAGCGAAAAGCCATTGCCGAAAGAGAATCCAAACGTAGTCTTGATCGGGCAAAAAAAGAGGCAAACAACTGGTAAAATCTGAGACAAAAGTAGTGAAAAATCTTTCAAGAGAAGAAAATTCACAAAGGAGCAAATCCGCTTCATCAATCGGAGAAGGTCCGATAGAGACCCTTCCTCGCCTTTTGTTGAAAGATGTTACCACTCCCGTAAAGGACGATCTGAAAGTTCTTTACCGCCAATTCAGGAAGATGCTTAAATCAGGGATTTTCCTCGTTGATGAAGTTTCCTCCTACCTGATTAAATCTCGCGGAAAAGGTTTAAGGCCTACCCTTACTCTACTCGCTGCTCGGTCCTGTGGTGTTCAGGGACCATTGCCCGAAAGAACCCTCATCGCAGGCTTAGTCGTTGAAATGCTTCATACGGCAACTCTGGTTCACGACGATGTTGTAGATAAAGCGGATGAACGACGCGGGATGCCGACACTTAGTTTTGTTTTCAACAATAAAGTTGCGGTACTATTTGGCGATTACATGTTAGCACGGTCCATGCAAGGTATGCTCGCACAGCGGAGCCTCGATGTACTGGATCTCTTCAGTGATTGTGCCATCCGTTTGGCAGAAGGTGAACTGGTCGAAGCGGTTAAAGCCAGACGACTGGACCTCACAAAAGAAGACTATTTCAGAATGGTTGGCGATAAAACTGCCAGTTTGATAAGTGCAGCATGCCAAATGGGGCCCCTTTCCCTTGATTTGGGTGATGAGTTCCGAAAACCGTTAGGTGATTATGGTGAACTGGTCGGTGTTGCCTTCCAGATCCGTGATGATCTGCTTGACCTTGGAGATGGTTCTCAAAAGTTGGGTAAACCCATTGGTCTCGATCTTGGGCAGGCTAAGTTGACCTTGCCGTTGATCCATGCACTTGAAGGCGTTTCACTTTCCGACAAAAAACAGATACTCACGAAGCTCAGAAAAGCGAAGCGGTTAGGTAAGAAGGGAAAATCGCTGGACCTTTCAGATGTTATAAACCTGATTAAAGAACAACATGGTATTGAATATTCGAGGGATATCGCACTCGATTATGCAAGAAAAGCCAGTGAAGCCTTGGATGATATCCCCCAGAATCTTTTCAGAGATCACTTGAAACGATTTGCGTATTACGCTGCAGAGAGAAACAAATGAAAGTTTGTTCTAAAATTTTACTATTCTCATTGATTATAATCCTCTTGTCTGGATGCTCACGCCTACCCGTAAGCGAGACCAAATCGCTGATGGGAACAGAAGTAATAATTACCATCCATAGCCATGATAGCCGTTTAAAAGGTGAATACCTTTTCACCGCAATGGATGATGCTTTTCGTGAAATCGAACGTATCGAAGAGTTGACCAAATATAATGAGATGCGTTCCCTCAACGGCTACGCAGGATTTCAACCGGCCTTTATAGGAAATGAATTAATTTCTCTGATTGATCACGCCTATATTATTGCAAATGCGACTTCAGGCGCTTTTCGTCCTGATCTTGGCCCGCTAATAAGTTTATGGGAAATTGGAACTGAGCGCGAAAGAATCCCAGAAGTATGGGAAATCGACGATGCTTTGAATGTTATCGAAGAGACCTATTTTTCTGTTCTTGATAGTGGAATGGCAGAACTCTATCCAAAGGATGCACATCTGGATCTGGGTGCAATTGCCAAGGGTTATGCTGTGGATAGAGCGTGTAAAGTATTGCAGGAATCTGGAGTGACCGCCGGTATGGTATGGGCGGGTGGCGATTTGAAAGTTTTTGGAACCAAGCCTGACCACAGTCAATGGAGAATCGCAGTAAGGCATCCGCGAAATCCAGAAGAATTCCTGACCACTCTCCTTATTGATAGCGGAGCAGTGGCAACATCCGGCGACTACGAACGATACTTTGAAGTCGATGGAAATCGGTACCATCATATATTTAACCCGGAGCAGGGTTACCCGGCTTTGGCGTCAATAGCGACAACAGTATTTATGAAAGATTGTATGGACGCTGATGCCTATGCAACGGCATTTTTTGTCCTTGGACCGGAAAAGGGTATATCGGTAGCAAATGATCTAGCGATACCCGCAATAATCGTTGATGAAAAAGGTTCTAAGTTGAATGTCACACAAAACGATCGTTTTGCGAGATTAGTCGAAGAAGACTCTCCCCTAGAGAACAAGTAAATCCAACCACTTTCAATAATTACATGCTTTTTTCTTGATTTTAAACCAGATTTATCTGATCTTCACAGGGAATTATTTCAGTGGGAAACAGGTGAAAATTGCAATAATCAGATTCAGCTCATTTGGTGATATTCTGTGCACAGGTCCGGCAGTTCGGAGTCTCAAGGCTAGATATCCTGACGCTGAGATAACCTATATCACGTCTAATCCATTCGGTGAATTAGCCGCTTGTCTTCCCGGTGTAGACCATACGTTTGCCGTAGACAAAAAGGGTGAAGGCTATACTAAATCATTGAACACTCTGAGTGAAACCAAGTGGGACATGGTAGCTGACCTGCAAGGTTCACCTCGGAGCAAACATCTCGTTTCATCGCTCAATCCCATAAATCAATCCGTTGATACTCCACCTAGATTAAGAAGAGCATTGTTGCTCTACACTCGTCAAAAGTTTGGGAAGTTTTTATCAGTTCCAGAAAGGATGATAGCTTCTCTTTCGCCGTTTGGCGTTGTTGATGATGGCAGAAGTCTTCAACTGGATATTCCGGAAACAATAGTAGATGAAGCAAAGAAGAAATACGGTGAATCACTAGAGAACACTGTAGTCTTTGTAACAGGTGCAAAACACAAGACAAAAATGTGGTCTGGCGAATATTGGCTTGAATTATTGAAAGAGATTGAAAATAAACATCGAATTGTGTTTATTGGTAGCGATGGGGATGTTCCTGATGTCGTGAGCGACTATTGCGAAAATAGCGATAGATGCCTGGATTTATCTGGAAAAACATCTATTCTGGAAGCAGCAGCAGTAATACTGCTTTCAAAAGCGGTTGTTTCGGGTGATACCGGTCCAATGCACATGGCCGTCGCGTTGGACAAACCACTCGTTACCATGTTTGGACCAACGGTTGAAGAATTTGGTTTTTTCCCGTTTAGGGCAAAAAAATGCGTTATACTTCAGAAGAAGATGTGGTGCCGTCCATGCACACCGCATGGATCATCTATCTGCTGGAGAGGGCACCACAGGTGTTTGAAAGATATCGGGCCGGATGAAGTTGTTGCTGCACTTGAGAAAGTGGTGGCGCTGGAGGGGGCAAAAGTATGATATGGCGTTTCCTGTATAACGCTATGGCTGTTCCATTGATGACGATTGTTTTGCTGCTGAGTGGGCTAGTCAGTAAAAAGGTCCGTCGTGGTATAAAGGGTCGTCTCGGTGAAGGGGACCGTCTAAGACTCGCACGTTCCCGTTGCAGGGTCAATACGCCACGAATCGTCGTTCACTGCGCTTCTGCCGGTGAATTGGAGAGTGCTGTACCTCTAATGGATGAAATCCTGAAGAACTGGGATGTTGACATCATCCTGACCTATTATTCTCCTTCAGCAGTTGAAAGAGCGAATAAAATCAGCGGACCAGTCGATCACTTCTATTTACCAATTGACAGCAAACGACGGATAAAAAGATTTCTTGATACAATAGAACCTTCAATCATCCTCTTTGTGAAACATGATTATTGGCCAAATCTTGTTTGGTTGGCTAAAGATAAACGAATTCCTACTGTATTGGTGAACGGCAACTTCCGTCCAGATTCCAAACGATTGAAAAGAATCGCAATTCCCTTTGGTAGAGCAGTATTGCCCTACCTGACCGCTATCTTTACCATCGCCAGAGATGATGCTCACCGTTTCCAGTTTCTTGCGGGTACGGGAGTGGATGTGCTGGTTGTGGGTGACACACGGTTCGACAGGGTGAAACAGCGTGCTCTTTCTGGACGTCAGGATCAGGGAATGCTGGCAGATAAACTATCGGGAAAAGCAGTTGTTATAGCCGGTTCGACTTGGCCGAATGACGAAAAGATTGTTTTTGAAGCATTTTCGAAGACGCGTATGGAAGTTGATAACGCTGTTCTGGTCTTAGCTCCCCATGAACCCTCAGTAGAACGTATAAACCAGATTCATCAGCAAGCAGAAGCATTAGGTTTTTTTGCGGCAAGTTTGACCGAAGTGGAGTCAGGTGTACCCATAACGGATATTATTATTATTGATCGAGTAGGCGTTTTGGCAGGGATGTACGGTTTGGGGAAAATTGCCTATGTTGGTGGCGGTTTTGGTGCGGGAGTACACTCAGTTATTGAGCCTGCTGTCTTTGGAATACCTGTGCTATTTGGCCCCCGTTACCTGGTGAGCCATGAAGCAAGAGATTTACTGAAGCTTGGTGCAGCAATTTCTGTTGAAGAAGCTGATCCAGTCAAAGAGATGTTTGTTAATGCTCTTCGTGATAGAGATACGAGTGCTGAAATGGGTATCAAGGCTGGTGAGTTTGTTGAGAATCATACGGGAGTTGCAAACAAGGTCTCCGGTGAACTGGGCCGTCTTGCCGGATTCTAATCATGATTTCATTAAGGCAAGTAAGGTTCTCCTACTCGGAAGAAATTGAAATCCTCAAGGGAATTGATCTAACGATTAATCCCGGTGAAAAGTTTGTCCTCGCAGGAAAAAGTGGTAGCGGTAAAAGTACTCTACTGAAGCTAATAGCCGGTTTACTCTCACCCTCCTCGGGTAAAATTACCTCTGAAGCCAATTCCAAGCTGACCTACGGATATGTTAAACAACAACCAGAAAATCAGGTAATCACCGGATCGGTTGAAGAAGAGGTTACCTTTGGTCTTCTCTGTCGCTCTGTTGATAGGAGAAAAATTGCCGAAGAAGTTAAAAGAGTATTGTCGGATGTGGGCTTGTCGGGAATGGAAAAGAGGAATTCCACTCGCCTTTCCGGAGGCGAACTACAACGTCTCGTTTTCGCTGCATCCCATGTATTAAAGCCTGATATCTGGATACTGGATGAACCTACAGCCTATCTGGACGAAGATGGTAAAAAACGGATCCATGAATTGATCCACGCATTATCAGACAATAGTAGTGTGATATATGTTACCTCAGACCCTGAGGAATATGAACTCTTTGATAGACTACTTCTCCTCCATGATGGCAGAATTATTACCGATGAACACCCAGATGTTGTCTGGAATAATCATACTCTGGAAAAAATTGGTCTAAATCTGCCCTTGGCAAAAAAAATAAAAAGACTGGAAACAATTGATTTAGAAACTGCTAGTGAAAGAAAAAAAGAAATACCGAAAGAGAAACCAGAAAAGACGATCGGTTTGGAAGCAGCAGGGCTGAGTGCTTCAAGGAAACAACTATTCGACAAACCACTGAAAGTTCTAAACAAAATAGATTTGAAAATCAAAAACGGTGAAATTGTTGCTCTTGTTGGAAAGAGTGGTGCCGGAAAAACAACATTAATCGAAACCCTGGCTGGAGTTTTGAAACCGTCAACGGGTAAAGTCTTATGGAATGGAGTTGTTCCTCAGAAACTGTTTGGAAAAATAGGGGTGGCTTTCCAGTTTCCAGAGAGGAACTTTTTCTCTGAGACCATACTGGATGAGATTAGTTACGGTCTCAAAAACATTGGCATGAGTATTAATGAAGCAGAAGAAATAGCCTTGCAAACGATGGAAAAATTCAAACTGAATACCGAATACTACAAAGGTAGAAACCCATTTGAAATCAGCGGAGGTCAAGCCAGACGTGTAGCACTTGCAGCGACATGGGCATTAAGACCCGATGCTTTACTATTGGATGAACCAACTGTAGGTCTGGATGCAGAAAACAGAGAGATAATCGCCGGATTGATAACTGAAGAAGCCGAACGAGGTTGTCCTGTACTCTTGGCCGGGCATGATCTTGAGACCTTTATGGTGTTGGCTGAACGCTGGATTGTACTTGAAAACGGTCGTATTGTTTATGATGGCAATGTGGGCGATTTGTGGAGTGACGACCCAGAAAAAGATGTTATTTCTCCGCCTTCAGTGGTAAAGGAATTTCGGCGAACAAACCGTCCGTTGGAGGAGGCTCAGAGACTTGGTTGGGGCAATGTTATGAAGTACCTTTCGCGCAGATAATTGAAGATGAAATTTTAGTGCCATTTGTGGCGTTGGATTTATGAGGCAGAGATGAAGATTTTAACACTGAATTGCGGTAGTTCTTCCATAAAGTATCAGCTCTTTGATACAGAACGTGACGAGAAAGTTCTGGCCAAAGGTTTAGTCGAAAGAATTGGCATGAAGGGCGCCATTCTGAGCCAGACCCGATTTGATGGTGACAAAGTAAAAGTCGCAGGTGAAATCGTTGATCACGGGGCAGGGATTGAGTATATCCTCGCTATTCTCCTTTCAGACAATCACGGTGTAATAAAAGATCGTGGTGAGATTAACGCTGTTGGTCACCGAGTTGTTCACGGTGGTGAAGCATTTAAAGGTTCGGTAAAGATTGATGCTGAAGTTATGGATGTCTTGAATGAATGTATTGATCTTGCACCATTACATAATCCAGCAAATATCAAAGGTATTGTTGCATGTAGCAGGATGATGAAAAACGTACCAATGGTCGGCGTTTTCGATACTGCCTTCCATCACACGCTTCCCGAATATGCTTACCTCTACGGCTTACCGTATGTCCTTTATAAAAGACACGGTATAAGGCGCTACGGATTCCACGGTACAAGTCATTACTACGTAGCCAATCGTGCCGCAGATATGTTGGGCAAACCCATTGAAGATTTGAATATTATCACCTGTCACCTTGGTAACGGTGGTTCTATGGCTGCCGTAAATCACGGCAAATCAATTGATACAACAATGGGCTTTACTCCTCTTGAAGGACTCCTGATGGGTACACGTGCAGGAGATATCGATGCAGGGGCAGTACTTCATATCATGGGCCGCGAAGAACTTTCACTGGGTGAAGTAAACACTCTGCTGAATAAACACAGTGGTTTGATGGGACTTTCCGGAACCTCTTCAGATATGCGAGAAATAGAAGAAGAGATGGAAAACGGAAATGATCGAGCCAGGCTTGCTTTTGATGTATATGCCTACCGTATAAAAAAATACCTTGGTTCCTATATAGCCGCTATGGGCGGAGTTGACGCGATTGTCTTCACTGGTGGTATAGGTGAAAACTCCGATCTCGTCCGTAAAGCGGCCTTAGATACATTTGGCTTCATCGGCCTTGACCTCGATGCTGAGAAAAACAACGTTCGTAGTGACAAGGAACGCGATATAAGTTCAGCCGATAGTAAAGTCAAAGTACTTGTGATACCTACCAATGAAGAGTTGGTCATTGCTCTTGAAACAGAGAAAATAGTAGGCAAAACCAAGTAAAAAGCCTTATAATTGATCGTGAAATACAGGCCGTAAAAAATTGCGGCCTGTTTTTTTCGGCTTTTTGAATGTTCGGGTATTTCTGTGGATTTTCCATCAAGAAAACGGACTAAAAATGATTACACGTAATGGTGTAATTGCGTAGTCCTTGAATTTCGTGGAAAGGTAATCCATATTTGCATTTCTCGGAGACAAAAAAGGCACGAAAATAGGAGTCTAATCGTCCCCGAGCTATTGCTCTAGGCAATGCTCTTTGTTACGTTTGCAAGTCTATGAAATTAAGGCTACCATCACTTCATGAGGGAGTTAACTCCCTGAGTGAAAAACTCGATGCGAAAAACTTCGAGTTGGATAAAGAGATATTTACTTCACCAATAGAGATTGACGGTGAAGCTGATTATAATGGTCAAATGGTGGATGTTCGCTTGAATATCCATACATCTGGGCATTTTACGTGCTTTAGATGCGCTGAGGATTTTAGCACCGAACTTGATGTTGAGACTCGCATTGTCGTGTTGGCACGTGACGCCGAAGATTCCAACGAAGAGGAATCTGAAGGTTTGATATTTATTGGTACCCGTGGTACCGAAGCGGATTTAAGCAAGGAGATCGCCGATGCGATTGTTCTTGATTTACCGCTTAAAATTTTATGTCGCCCCGATTGTAAGGGGCTCTGTCCATATTGTTACAAGGATTTGAATGCGGGCCCCTGCGAGCATTCCGCCGAATTGGACAGTTAGGCGCTGCTACAGGGAAACGTTTAAAATTGAGGCATTATCGTGGCTGTACCGAAGAAAAGAACCAGTAAAACTCGTCGCGACAAGCGTCGTTCGCATCATGCACTTACACCTATGAACGTTATAGAGTGTCCGAACTGTGGCGCATTTTTCAAACCCCACAGAGCATGTCCGGAATGCGGTAACTACAATGGGCGTATTGTTGGCCCGACCCGCAACAAGTAAACATTGCTTTTTAGCTTAATGGGTCTGGAGCAAAATCCGTGAGAATCGCTATTGATGCCGCTGGTGTTGAACCGGGTCAACGGGTGGTAATCGCTGGAATAAAGCGAGCACTCGATGAAACGGTTAAGTCACAGGTACGCATTGAACCGGTTATCTATGGCCCATCTGCTCAACTTGAAGAAGAATTAAAGGATTCTGGACTTCTGGAAAGAGGTGTGGAAGTTGTTGATTCTCCACATATTGTGGAAATGGATGACCAGCCACGTCAGGTTCTGTTGTCCAAGCCGAATAGCTCTATCATAAAAGCAACAAAAGACCTTGCAAGTGGCGTTGTTGATGCCTTTGTTTCCATGGGAAACACAGGCGCAGTTGTCGGTGCATGCAGGGCTTATCTGGGAAAGATTCGTTGGATTAACAAGCCGGCTCTTGCGATTCCTTTACCAAGGATGAAGGGTGTCGGTCTGCTTCTCGATGCAGGAGCAGTCTCTGATCCTAAACCTGCGAATCTACTCCAGTTTGCTGCTATGGGTTCTGCGTTTTCTGAACGTGTTTATGGTGTCGATGATCCGAAAATTGGATTAATGAATATTGGCACTGAAGGCCACAAAGGCGATGAGCTTACCCGGGATTCATATAAAATCCTGGCCAAAAGCCCATTGAACTTCATTGGCAACGTTGAAGGTGGAGATCTCTTCAATGACAAAGCTGATATCATTGTGACAAACGGTTTTGTTGGAAATATTCTTCTCAAGATGACAGAAAGTATCCCCGGCCTGATTCAAGAAAGACTTTCTGGAACAGGCTTTTCCGTTTCTGGTGGCGGTCCCCTTGCGGACTTGGATTACCGAAAATACGGTGGTGCAACATTACTTGGTGTTGATGGAAATGTTGTCATTGGGCATGGACGAAGTAGCGAGGAAGCAGTGGCCAAGGCTATTCATTGGTCAGTTAAGATGGTCCGGGGAAAAGTTGTTGAAGCTTTACGTGACAAGGTCTTCAAGACAAGAAGAGCTATCTGGCTAACTAATCCGTTTGCACGTGGAGAAAGTAGTGAAGAATCCTGAGACGGTAAAACCCGTCATGAGAATAACCGGCACTGGCAGGGGAATTCCTGAAAAAGTGCTTACCAATGCTGATTTCGAAAAAATGGTGGATACCACAGATGAGTGGATCACTACCAGAACGGGGATCAAAGAAAGGCATATCCTGGAAACAGGTGGAGCCCTAAGTGAACTGGCAACCGAAGCAGCAAAAAAAGCACTTGATGAAGCAGGAAGATCGCCCGAGGAAGTTGATTATATCATCATCGGTACGGTGACAGGAGATATGAAATTTCCCGCAACTGCAAACTTTGTTCAAGCTGCACTGGGTGCTGTCAATGCGACAACGTTCGATATCTCTGCTGCTTGCAGTGGATTTATGTACGCAATCGAGTTGGCTGATAGCCTGATTCGATCAGGTAAAGCAGAAGTAGTTGTTACGATAGGTGCGGAAGCTCTATCAAGCATCACGGATTATGAAGATCGTTCCACTTGCGTTCTCTTCGGAGATGGTGCAGGTGCGGCTGTTTTTGAAGCAACTGATGAAGATCGTGGTGTTCTTTCAACATACACAGGATCAAACGGCAAACTTCACCATTTGTTGTACATGGAAGGCGCGGGATCACGCTATCCCTCAAAAGACCGTGATTTGCCAAAAGAGGTTTTTACTTTAAAAATGGCAGGCAACGAAGTATTTAAGCATGCTGTAAAAACAATGGGTGATGCGGCTGTAACGGCCTTGGATAAAGCGGGGTTGGATAAGGCAGATATTGACCTGCTGATTCCACACCAAGCGAACATCCGCATTATCGATGCAACGACAAAACGATTGAAGCTTTCTCCTGACAATGTGTTCAGGAATATCCATAAATATGGAAACACTTCCTCAGCATCTATTCCGATTGCATTGGATGAAGCGAGGAAATCAGGTCGGGCAAAAGAAGGTGATCTGGTTCTTTGTGTTTCATTTGGCGGTGGTTTTACATGGGGCTCATGCGCCATTAAACTGTAAATTCAGGCTTTAGTATGAAAACAGCTTATTTGTTTCCAGGTCAGGCTTCCCAATATGTAGGCATGGGAAAAGACCTCTACGAAAATGAACCGGTCGCCAGATATCTTTTCGACAGGGCAGATGATCTTCTTCCGTTTGATCTGAAGAATATCTGTTTCGAAGGTCCTGCCGAAGAATTGACACAGACAAGAATCACTCAACCGGCTATCTTTGTTCATTCGGTAGTAGTATCTCAACTTCTTTCACCGCGTGGATTAAAGATCCATGCCGCCGCCGGTCACAGTCTGGGTGAATTTTCAGCCTTGGTGGCAACGGGGGTTCTTTCCTTCGACGATGCACTTTCATTGGTAGCCCTTCGAGGCGAGCTGATGCAAAATGTTGGAGATGAAAGACCGGGTACAATGGCCGCTATTATTGGGTTAGACCCAGAAAAAATAGAAACAATTTGTGGTGAAGCCAGTGATGATAAGGAAGTTGTTGTCGCTGCGAATCTGAATGCACCGGGACAAATTGCAATTTCCGGTGATGTTGCCGCTGTGAAACGAGCCATGACCTTAGCTAAAGAAAATGGTGCCAAAAGAGCATTACCTCTGAAAGTTTCAGGTGCTTTCCATTCACCATTGATGGCACCGACTGCAGAGGCATTGGCCGCGAAGGTTGAAGAAACCGAATTTAAACCGCCAAACGTACCAATTTTTCAAAATGTGACAGCGGAACCAACCCGCTCACCCATAGAAATTAAGCAAAACCTGATTAAACAGTTGACACATCCAGTTCGTTGGAGCGAAACAATATCTAATTTAGCAAATAGCGATATCCAAAAATTCCTGGAAGTCGGACCTGGTGCCGTATTACAGGGACTTGTAAAACGGATTGTTAAGGGTGTAGACGTTACAGGCGTTGGAACCTACGAACAATTGATGGCATTTCGTGAATCAGATAAGTAATATTGAGGACACGATGAATAAACTTGACGGAAAAGTAGCGTGGGTAACCGGAAGTGGACGTGGGATCGGTAAAGCGATTGCTGAACGTCTGGCCGCTGATGGTGCAAAACTTGTTATCCACGACGTTATAGAAGAAATTGCTGTAGAAACAGCGGAAGAATTGAAGTCAAACGGTTATGAAGCGATTGCAGTTGCTTCGGATGTTTCTGATAGCGCTGCTATAGATGAGACTGTCAAGAAGATTATTGAAGTATATGGTCGACTGGACATCCTCGTAAATAATGCAGGCATTACACGGGATGGTCTTGTGATGCGCATGAAGGAAGCCGATTGGGATTTGGTGATGAATATCAACCTCAAAGGTTCTTTCATTTGCACAAAAGCCGTCACACGGACGATGATGAAACAGCGTAGTGGTAAAATTATTAACGTTGCAAGCGTTGTGGGTGTGATGGGTAATGCAGGGCAAGCCAATTACGCTTCAAGTAAGGCTGGATTGATTGGTCTCACGAAATCGACAGCAAAAGAATTTGCAGCGCGCGGCATTAATGTTAATGCCATAGCCCCTGGCTACATTGAGACTGAAATGACTCATGTGCTATCAGAAGAAGCACGCGAGATGTTTTTGAAGTTAACGCCCTTGGCAAGACCAGGAAAACCGGAAGACGTTGCTGCTGTAACTTCTTTTCTTGCATCGGATGATGCAACATTTATTACCGGTCAAGTCATCAATATTGATGGCGGAATGGTGATGTAAGAAAAAAGTATAGACTATAGAAAAAGAAACAAAACGATTAATTGGAGGAAAGGTCAATGGCCACCGAAGAACAGGTCCAGAAAGTAAAAGAAATCATTGCAGAACAGTTGGGTGTCGAGATCACAGAAGTTACAATGAATGCATCATTCATTGATGATCTGGGTGCAGATTCTCTGGATACAGTCGAACTCGTTATGGCTTTCGAAGAAGCTTTCGGAATTGAAATTCCAGACGAAGATGCCGACAAACTTCAGACAGTCGGTTCCGCAATTGAATATCTTGAAGGTAAAATAGCCGGCTAATTCGATAAAAATAACGGATTTCTGTTATGTCGAAAAAAGTCTTTATTACGGGTATAGGGGTGATTTCACCCCTAGGGATCGGTACAGAGGCGACTTGGGATGGTTTAGTTGCCGGAAAAAGCGGTTCTGCACCGATCACCCGCTTTGATGCTTCAAGCTACAAGACAACCTTTGCCAATGAAGTTAAAGGTTTTAATCCTGCGGATTATTTTGATAAAAAAGAATCCCGCAGAATGGACCTTTTCTGCCAGCTTGGTGTTGCTAGTGCGGTTGAAGCGATGGATTCCTCTGGACTCGACCTTGAAAAGGTTAATCTGGATAGAGTCGGTGTTGTTTTTGGCTCTGGTATAGGTGGTATGTACACCTATGAAGACCAGGTGATGAAACTGTACAACGCCGGACCCAGCAGGGTATCTCCCTTCTTCATACCTATGATGATAGGCGACATCGTTCCGGGTCATATCTCAATCCGATGGAATTTAAGAGGACCAAATTATGGTGTTCAGTCTGCTTGCGCGACATCTGCTCATGCCATTGGTTTGGCGTTGATGCATCTGCGTGCCGGTGATGCCGACATCATAGTAACCGGTGGTTCTGAAGCTCCTGTTACTCCTACCGGAGTCGCAGGCTTCAATTCCCTGCATGCCATCTCAACCAGAAACGATAATCCAGAAAAAGCCTCAAGGCCTTTCGATAAGGATCGTGACGGGTTTGTGATGGGTGAAGGTGCGGCAACGTTTGTTCTGGAAACAGAAGAACACGCACTGGCTCGTGGGGCAAATCTCATCGCCGAAGTTGCTGGTTACGGGTTTACAGGAGATGCACATCACCTGACAGCTCCAAAACCAGGACATGAAGGCGCTGTGAGATCTATGCGGGCTGCAATTGCAAATGCTGGATTAAAGATCGAAGACGTTGACTACGTCAATGCACACGGAACCAGTACAGGGTTGAATGATAAACATGAGACCGAAGCAATCAAGACGGTCTTTGGCGATCATGTTTCCAACCTTTCTATCAGTTCCACCAAGTCTATGACCGGTCACCTTCTCGGTGCAGCAGGTGCAATGGAAGCCTTTGTATGCGCAAAAGCGATTGAAACCGGAATTATTCCACCAACAATCAACTACGAAACTCCTGATCCAGATTGCGATCTGAATTATACGCCGAACAAATCGGTGAAAAAGGATGTTAACGTTGCGATTTCGAACACCTTCGGGTTTGGTGGACATAATGCGACAATCGTTATTCGTAAGGCTTAATCCATGAAAGGTGGTGTGTCGGTGAATTGGTTTGCGTCATGGTTTCGTTCCGGACGCATTGATGACTCTAGGCCTGGGGCGAAAAAAAACCTCAGAGATTTTGAAAGGCTTATTGGTTATCGTTTTCGTCGACCCGACCTGCTCGACAGCGCTTTAAAGCACAGAAGTATCATTTTTGAAACAGGGGAATCAAGGGAATGCGCGAATGAACGCCTTGAATTTCTTGGAGATGCTGTGCTCGATTTGATTGTTGCCGAGTTGCTTTATGAGCAATATCCCCACTCCCGAGAGGGCCACCTGACACGTCTTAAAAGTATGGCTGTCAGTGGGCGTCAATTGGCGAACAAAGCCAGAAAAATGGGGCTGGGGAATTTTCTCCAGATCTCAGCTGGTGAAGATCGAAGTGGTGGCAGAAACCGAAGAAGCATTCTTGAGGATGCTCTTGAAGCAATTATCGGTGCTGTTTACCTCGATGGTGGGATGAAGGCAGCAAAAAGATTCATCGGAAAGTTTATTACTGATGATTTGGATTTGTACGAAATAGAAGATCGCGAAAAGAACTTCAAAAGCGTTCTACTTGAGTATGTACAAAGTAAAGCCATGGGTCACCCACTTTACCGGGTGACTGCTGAAGAAGGACCGGATCATGCCAAGAACTTCCACGTTGAAGTTATAGTTGGTGAGGAAGTTGTAGGTTCCGGTGTTGGAAGAAGCAAAAAACAGGCTGAACAACAAGCCGCTAAAGTTGCTGTTGATCATTTTGGAAATAAATAACAGGCGAGGGGATAATGGATTATTTCCTGAACGAGTTTCAGAAGGAAATCGTTGAACAGGCGCACCGGATTGGTGTAGAGAAAATCAGACCTGTCGCAGCGAAATATGATATCGAGGGAACATTCCCTTGGGATATCGTCAAAGTTTTTGCAGAATCAGGATTTTACGGACTTTGGGTTCCAGAAGAGTACGGTGGTGTCGGTGGTGGTATCCTCGATCTTACCATCGTTACTGAGGAACTTTCAAAACATTGTGGCGGTATCGCTCTTGCTGTTGCTGCAAGTGCATTGGGAACATTCCCGATTCTCCTCAGCGGCAACGATGCCCAGAAAGAAAAATATCTTCCAGACCTCGCCGAGGGCAAAACCCTGGCAGCATTTGGTCTGACTGAACCTAGCGCTGGTTCTGATGCCGGTAGCATCAAAACGACAGCTAAAAAGGTCGGCGATAAATATATCCTTAACGGAACAAAAGTATTTATCACCAACGGCGGCGAAGCAAAAATCAATACGATTATTGCAAGTACCGACCCGACCAAGGGAACACGCGGTGCATCCGCATTTATCGTTGAAGAGGGCTTCCCCGGATTCAGTTACGGTAAAGAAGAAGACAAAATGGGTATCCGTGCCTCAGCGACACGTGAACTCATCTTCGAAAACTGCGAAGTCCCGGTTGAAAATCTCATCGGACGCGAAGGCGAAGGTTTCATGGTTGCCATGAAGACTCTCGACCGAAGCCGTCCCGGTGTGGCTGCTCAGGCTCTTGGTATTGCTGCGGGTGCTCTTGATCTATCCGTCAGATATGCAAAAGAACGTGAACAGTTCGGACAGAGTATTATCCAGTTCCAGGCCATTCAGACCATCCTTGCCGACATGGCAACACAGGTCGAAGCTGCCCGTGCGCTGGTTTACTCCACCGCACGTATGATCGACTCCGGTGCAAAAAATATCGGTAAAGAATCTGCAATGAGTAAAGTTTATGCCAGTGATGTCGCTATGAAAGTTACCACAGATGCCATTCAGGTATTTGGTGGTTACGGTTACATGCGCGATTATCCAATCGAAAAATACATGCGTGACGCAAAAATCACTCAGATTTACGAAGGCACAAACCAGATTCAACGTATGGTCATTGCCCGTAATATGATCAAAGAAGTTGGCCGTAGATCATAATTGTAGCAGGTATAAATTTGTTGGGCGGGTTCCTCATTGGAGCCCGCTTTTTTGTTTAGATTGGTTATTACGAATTTTCACACATAATAATATGAATCTGTGGCATTATTACATCACAAGGTGTTATTATTCTGCAACAATATTGTAGTGATGTCTAATAGGCAAGTGTGGCATATACAATATGTTAAATAGGCTCAAAAGTGGTCCAAAATTTGCAAATGTAATTTAAACCTTAAGGAGCAATGGGGAATGGCACATATCGGGGTGGCAGGAGCAACGGGGTTAGTCGGTAAAACTCTGCTTGAAATTCTCGAGCTGGAAAAATGGGATGGACATATTGTTTCCTTTTTTGCCACAGAAAAAGAGGGTGAGCAACGTTTTCTCGAATTTCGTGGAGAAAAACATCCTGTCTTGAACATTGAAGAAGTGCCGGAAAATATAGATTATATCTTAAGTGCAATTCCAAATAATGCAGCAGAAATCCTTGTTCCCAAATGGAATAAAGCCGGAATTAAAGTCATCGATAAAAGCTCGGTTTACCGTATGGCTGATAATGTCCCATTAGTTGTTCCTGAAGTGAATGATTCCAATATTACCAATGATGTGAACCTTATTGCCACACCCAATTGTTCAACTACTCAACTGGCAGTGGTATTGAAGCCATTACACGATCTCTATGGAATGGAAGAGGTGCGTGTTTCCACATACCAGTCCATCAGTGGTGCCGGAGTTAGAGCTGTTGAGTTATGGCAGGACCAGATGGATGAAACGGATATTGAAGACGATGATCCAACGAAATGGTTGGAAGGAAATGTTATTCCTCAGATTGGTTCATTGGATGAATCTGGTAATTATTCCGAAGAGAGAAAACTCCACCTTGAATTGGTAAAAATATTTGGTTTGGACGGTCTTAAAGTTGCAGCCACAGCTGTACGGGTTCCAGTATACGCTGGCCATAGTGAAGCTGTAGAGGTAAAGTTTAAAAAAGAAGTGAATCTCGATGAGGTTAATGAAGTTCTAGAGAATTTTCCCGGAATTACATTGGAAAAAGACCACACCAAATCTCCAACTCCATTGATTGCTGCGGGAATGGATGATGTTTTTGTGGGAAGGGTAAGGGAACACCCCTGGGACAGGCAGAGCCTGCTTTTCTGGTGTGTGTCGGATAATCTCAGAAAAGGGGCGGCCACCAACGCTCTACAGATTCTGGAAAAATGGATAAAAGTCAACAGTTTATAGCATGTAATCAGGAAGTTTAGCCAAAGGTGAATGATGAGATACGCCAAGATCTTAATGTTGGTACTGAGCTTGTTAATTGTTTCAACAGCTTTTGCACAACAGGGAAATTTACAACGGTCTGAGAAGAAAACCCTGTTTGTATTTCCTGTCGAGTTTGACGGTGAAACAATGGAAGTACCAAAGGGGGAAGTGGAATGGGCTCGCAGTCAGTTCCTGGAAATCTATGTAAACACTTTCGAACGATTTGATTATATCGAAATGCCAGAAGTGAATGACTTGGAATCTTTCCTTGCGGACTCAAAAACGTACATCGAAGAGCATGCACGCGAAATTGTACAGAAACGTAAAGAACCGGATGGACGAATTCGTGAAGTCCGTGTCACTGTCGACGATCTCAAAGAGGCTGTACAAAATGGATACGTTTTCTTCCCGGAAGTCACTCATGTGAAGAAAAATGAAAAGAAGGTGAAAAATCAGAAGAAAAAAGAAATCACTTTTGACGTAAATATGCACATAGAAGTCTATCGAGCAATAAATGGTGAAATCATCGAAACGGTTGCAGGTAGTACGGATAATTTTGGTGCCATCCTTGGATCATTCAGAACAATGGCAACTGGATTCGCAAACATGGACGGTGCTGATAGCGATGAGAAAAAAGAGTTCAGAATGTCTATCGAAGGTGTCTATGAAGAAATGAAGGTTTATCTCCGGCAAATGGGAGAGTTCCAGCTTAAAGCTGTCGCTTTTGATACCGGTTTTAACGGTTTCAACATCGACCTTGGAAAAACAATGGGGATTCGTATGGATCGCCGTTACAAAGCATGGTCACTGGATAACGACGGTAAACCCAACGAGATGCTCGCCTTTGGTAAAGTTAGAAAAGTTAACGATGAATACAGTCGAGTCCAGATTCTTATCGGTAATGTCGGCGAAGGTGATCAGGTCCTTGAGGACGCTCGTTTTGGCCTCAACATCGCCCCTCAATTTATGATTCTTCCATACAAACTGGAAGGATTCGACGATATGGGACTATTCATCAACGCTCAGAATCCCGGAATTGTATTTGCAGTTCCAGAGGATACCGATGGTAGCAACATCAGCCTCGGTTTATCTCTGGAATACAATATTGCTTGGGTCACCAACGTCAGCGAACTCTACATCGTGCTTGATGGTGGATGGATTCCAGACACCGATATAATGGTTTGGAACGGGATGTTTGGTTTACGTAAAAAAGTCTTTTTCCGTCGCGTGGGACTGTTCGGTACGGTCAAGGTCGGCGGTATAGGTGTTGAATTCCTGGACACAGACATGTTCGATGACGATGATGTTGAAGACGATAGCGATGCTGTAACAATAGGTGTTGGAGTTGATGTCGGCGCTGAAGTCCTCATCACCCCGAACCTGTCACTGCGAGGACAAGTCGGTTATTATGGTTTCCCGAAACAATCGATTATAACTGGATATGACCTTGGTGATGATAAGTGGAAGACAGCAACCCTGACATCCGCCGGTGTCACTTTTGGACTCGCATTGTCTTATACATTGTAAATATAGTTGAAGGGCTTGCCCACCGTAGCCTCGGCGTAGGTGGGTGGCTTAGCTATTTTGCCCTTGACTGCTTAGTGTAACGGGCAGTCAACGGTTTATTATAGCTTTTTCTGTGAAATTTTATATCTGTAAATTGACAACTAAAATAAACCCTGACAGCAAGCTGTCAGGGGCGATTCTGATTTGAATCAACATCTGCTAGTTGTTGCCCGGGGTCGCTGACCTCGAGGATATTTCTAATCTGGGTAAATAATGAAATTAATACGGTTTCTTTTCCCTCTTTTGCCGATACTTTTCATTTCTACAGCAGTAGCACAAACCGGGAATCTGCAAGAATCTGAAAGAAAAACACTCTTTGTTTTTCCTATAGAATTTGAAGGTGAGTCTATAGGAATCCCCGAAGACGACACCCTCTGGACCAGCGAATATTTCCATGAGGTCTTCGTCAGGACTTTTGAACGTTTCAATTATATCCAGTTACCCGAACCAGAAGGAAAAGAAGCCTTCCTTTCAGACGCAAGAACCTATCTGGAAGAACATGCGCGGGAAATCGTACAGAAACAGAAAGAACCCGATGGACGAATCCGTGAGGTCAGAGTCACCCTAACCGATCTGATTAATGCAATAGAAAATGGGTACGTCTTTTTTCCTGAAATAAATCAGGTTGAAGGGATTAGAGAGTATTCCACTGCCAATGGGTTTAAATACGTAGTTAAAGCAAAGTTAGATATTTACAACGCTGGTAATGGAAGCCACATAGAAACGATTAAGGGTGATTCCGAAAGGGGTTCCTCAAAGCTGGGACTTCTGGAATCCTTAACGAGGGGGCTTCCTGAAATCAAGGACACCGGCGATCCCAAAACAAGAATCTTCAGGACGACGACGGCCGGTGTATACCAGCAGATGAAAAACACCATCCGCCAAACACCGGAATTTCAACTCAAGGCGGTCGCTTTTGATACCGATCTAAATGCCTTCAGCGTTAACCTTGGTAAAAATTTGGGAGTACGAAAAGACAAACGTTATAAAGTTTGGTCTCTGGACCACAAAGGTAGACCGAACCAGATGCTGGCGTTTGGAAAGGTTAGAAGAGTTGAGGGCGACCACAGCCGTGTCCAAATATTAATTGGAAGCGTTGGTGAAGGAGATCAGGTGCTCGAAGATGCACGGTTTGGCCTTAACATCGGCCCCCAACTGTCGTTGATTCCGTGGAACTTGAAAGGTTATGACAGCAATATAGATGTAGTTGAACTCAAAGATGGTTCAAGGGTAAGTTTCGGTCATGTATCAGAATACAATATTGCATGGTTCATCAACATCAGTGAACTCTATGTCTACACTGAAAGTAGTTTATATACCAGTGGTGATTTAGACATTGTGAGTGGTATGGTTGGGTTCCGTAAAAAATTCTACGTGAATCGTGTGGGCCTATTCGGAACAGTTAAAGCTGGTGGCAGGGGAACTGGATTTGAAGGTAAAGAAGATGTTTTTCTAGAAGGCAATGTGAAGAAAGGTGACGCGACGGGTTCGCTAGGATATGGTTACGATATCGGACTGGAATACCTGTTAAATCCCAACCTGGCCCTTAAATCGAAACTGTCATTTGTGAATTTCCCGGAAAAAACGCTTCTGGAAGTATTGGATCCATCTAACGGAGAATGGAAGTCTGTCACTATCTCGTCCACCGGAATCACATTTGGTATCGCCTTGACTTATACACTGTAAATATGGGCCTACCCACCGTGAAAATGAAGATGATGGGCTTGCCCACCGTAGCCTCGGCGTAGGTGGGTGGCACGTGTGCTTGTCGAAGACCCGGTGTACCTTCAGTGAAGACGGATATAGGGGATCCAAAAGGATGTCGTCCCCGCGGACAGTAAGCGGGGATCCATTCAGTTTGTAGTTCTCGGTTTTCTCTATTTTGTTCGGCGTCTCCTAACCCAATAAAAAGAAATGAAATTCCATCGAAATCATTGTCCATCCCCTTAAGATTTTATAACATAAAATCATATAACAGATACTGACGTATTATTAGAAATTCCTTCCTCATATCTTGGAGTTTTGAAATGTTCAATTTTTTAAAAATCAGTTTTTCTGCGGGAAATGCGATTAAAGCTTCTGGAAGTATTATCACAATGAATTTTATAAGGAATTCCAACTCATCAAGCGCAAAACCACTTGATATCCCTTGGGAAACTGACCAGAAAAACACAAGTATCTTTAATCTCCTACGTTGGGCGCGTCGTTTATCCGATTTTTGCGGTCGTGAGCTCGAAATGGAAAAACTTCATAAATGGGTTAATGAAGATCAAAAGGTATCTATAAAATTTATCACGGGTGATGGTGGCACAGGTAAAACACGTTTGGGAGCTGAATTTGCCCAAGAGGTACAAAATGACGGGTGGGACGCTGGTTTTGTTAATCTCCATCGTGAAAGTGAATACACCTTAACCAGTAAAAAGGGTACTCTAATTCTGATCGATTACCCGGAGCAAAACCCCGACGCTGTAAAACAACTCTTCCACTCCCTTGAAAACTTTAAAACCGACAAAAAGCTGAGAATACTTTTTCTTTCACGTACGGGATATTTCCAATGGGAAGAATTGCTGATCGATACCCGTAAATCAGGATTTGTCTCTGAAGAAAAAGAAATTTTTCTAAATCCTGTTGATGACGATAGCGCTTACCAAATCTATACTTCAGCCGCAAAACGAGCGTGCGAACTCCTTGAAGTCGACTGGATGAATATTCCAAAAGAAGCACTCGTTGCTTGGTTACATACAGTTTCCGACGAAAACACGAGGGCTCTATTTATTCTTGGGGCTGCTCTTCATGATGCAACTCATCCGAATGATGAAAAAGTACATTATACGGTTTTAGAAATTGTTGATGCTTTAGTTGAAAGAGAATTAACAAGATTAAGGGAATATTCGGAGAGTAAGGGAATAGACAATCTTAATCTTCTTCCTGCGATTCTTGCTATGGCAACAATCGCTGGATTTGCACCGTTGGAAGTCATAAAGGAATGGGTAAAAAATGAAGACCTGAATCTGAAATTGAAATCGGATCAGTATATAGAACAGATAGTAAAGGAAACTCGTCTGGTCAAAAACGATGTGTTTACAGTTGAAGAGAAAGAAAAGAGACTTAATTATATCTCGGCACTCGAACCCGACATTGTTGCATCGTACTTCGTGTACAAAGTACTAAAAATGGATGAAGAATATACACCAGAAAGAATCTGGTTTGTTATCATAAATTTTGACAAAGAAAATACTTTATATAGATATGAAAGAATTGATTATGATTTTAAAGGTCTTATCTACGAATCAAACAAGACTAAAACTATTTTTACCGAAAATTATATAATCTTTGAAAGATGGTTAAAAGAAAGTTTGAATAACGACTATAATAGGTGTAAATATCTTGAATATAATTTCAATAACAACCATATTAACTCTTGTTTTATTTCTGCAGCGATTTCTTTGTTTTCAACTCTCTCACAACATGCTTCCTCAGAAAGTAAAAAAGCATTATATCTTGGGATATTATCTAATATGCATGAAAATGCAGGTAATATTGATCAAGCAATTGAATTCTCAGAATCTGTATGTAGAACGTTCAGTGAACTTTATAAAGCTGTTCCAGATAAGTATTTGGAGTATTATTTGACCAGTATCAACAATCTTGCAGCAACACTACTAAATTCTGAAAAGTATGATGAAGCTCTTGTTTTTACAAAAGAAGCTGAAAAATTAATAAATGAAAATAGAGAACTTGAAGAACTTAATTTTGATGATAACAAGATAGTGTGTTACAGAAATATGGCATTTTGTTATTTTCGCAAAGATCAAATAGAACAAGCAATGGAATATAATAAGAAAGCTAGGTCAATTATTGAAAAATTGTTTATAACTGATGCATTTGAGTATGGAATTAGTATGGCTATATGCTCAGATGATATGTCAAATATATATGCTTATTTAGGCAAGAATAAAAAGGCAATAAGAGTAATAAAACAGGTTATTGAAATATGGAGAACTTGTGTAAAAGGTTTTCCTGGGCGATTTGAACATAAGCTGGGAGGAGCACTAGTGAATCTTGCTGATTATTCAACCAACGCAAATGATAAAGAATCCGCTCTAATGTCCTTAGAAGAAGCGGTGGATATTTTTAAAAAACTTTCAATAAACAACAAATCAAAATATGAGCCTATATTAGAAACTTGCCAAAATAAAATGTCTGAATTGCGGCGAAATTGATTTAAGGAAAAAAACAGAATTTATTATAAAAACTATATAATAAGATGATGCAACCAGAATAGAGGATATTCGTCTATCACAAAAGTTTAGGAGGACAGGCACTTAACGTACAGAAAAACTAATAAATGACCTGAATCCCGGATCGAGTCCGGGATGACACCATATAAAAGCCCCTCTCCGAATTCGGAATGGGGTTATTAAAAAGGTGTCAATTGGCTGTGCTAATCAGCACCTAGAATTTATTTATCAGTTCAACTATTGTGCCTTCTACTCCAGGGGAAACGTTGACTTCGTCCATGAGGTGACGGATGATAATACTCTGCCCTTGACTGCATAGTGTAACGGGCAGTCAACGGTTTATTATAGCTTTTTCTGTGAAATTTTGTATCTGTAAATTAACAACTAAAATAAACCCTGACAGCAAGCTGTCAGGGGCAATTCTGATACGAAATATCATCTGCTCGCATCTGAAAGTAAATTAAAAATCCCCATCCCTTAACAAGGAATGGGGTTTTTACACTTTATATCAATCGGTTGTGCTATAATGCACCTAAAATTTTTTAATCAATTCGATGATGGTTCCTTCTACTCCGGGGGAAACGTTGACTTCGTCCATGAGGTGACGGATGATGAGCAATCCTCGGCCTGATTCGGCCAGAAGGTTTTCGGGATCGGTGGGGTCTGCAACTTCGGATTCGTTAAATCCACCTCCCTGATCGGCAACCAATATCTTAATGCTATCCTTCAGGGCTTCAAGCTCGATGTTTACCTGCTTGCTTAGGTCGCCCGCATTGCCATGTTCAATGGCGTTGTTAACAGCTTCCGAAATGGAGATTGCGATGTCATCCCGTTGATCTTGAGAGAATGGCAGTTCTTTGATGAAGTCTTCCGCAAAGGTATCTACTTCTTCCAGCTTTGCGGGATCGGAAGGGATGGTGATCTTGTGAATTTTGCTCATGTGCGTTTCACCACGATAACGGTCCTATCGTCAAGTCCGCGTTGAGAACGGTTAAACAACACCGCCTCACGCTCCAGCGTTTTTGCAATTCGTTCAGCAGGAGCACTAGCAAGGCTCTTAACCAAGTCTATTACTCTTTGCTCACCAAATTCCTCGCCTTTTTGTCCCCCGGCCTCGACGATTCCATCGGTGTACATCACTAAAACAGCGCCCTTTTCCAGTTGTGCTGTTGCCATGCTGTATTCAGCGTCTTCAACAGCCCCAAGCAAAGGCCCACCATCAATCAGCCACTCAATTTCACCATCAACGTGAAGAATGAATGGATAATTATGTCCTGCATTCACATAAGTGATCTGACCAAGTTCATTATTCAGCACGCAATAGAAAGCAGTAACAAAACGTTCCGGTCCAGTCGATTCAAAAAGAAAGGTGTTGATATCTTTGATGACATGGCGCATGGAAAAAACTGTTTCCACCCGTGCACGTAACGCCGCACGTAGTCCAGCCATTACAAGACCGGCAGGAACACCCTTACCGGCCACATCAGCGATAATCATTCCTAAATCGCCGGGTGTGAGCTGCATGAAATCATAATAGTCACCGCCGATACTCTGAGAAGGAACGTTTAACCCGGAAATATCGTATCCATTGATATTTGGGTTTTCCTTCGGCAATAATTTTGTCTGTATCGTACGGGCGATTTCAAGTTCTTTCTCCAACTCCCGCGCTTCCAGCAGTTCGTGGTGCGTTTTTGCCTGGTCCAGTGCAATAGCTGCGAGACTAGCGAGGTTCTCTAGAAAATGGAGACTGTCATCAAAAAACGCTGCCTTTTGGTCCGATTCAATATTAATACAGCCGACAACTTCACCCTTTGAAATAATTGGGGCAATTGCCTCGCTGTTTGTCGCGGGCCGGGCAGAAAAGTAACGAGGATCATTCAATACGTCATCCACAACCACACCTCGCTGGTGTTCGATCACCCAGCCAAGTAAACCTTCATCAATTTTCTGCTGAAGGTGGTCGTGTTGCTTCATCGAATAACCGCGAACTTCCTGTGCACGAATTGTTCGTGTTCCGCTTTCATCATCTTCACTTATGAGAAAGATCCCACCTGCGTCATAATAGATCGCTCGACGCAGACCATCCAGAATAGCTTTTAACACTTCCTTCTCTTCAACCGCTTTTGCAAGGAGCTTGGCGGTGTTTCGAAGCAAGTCAAATTCAATTTCGTATTTCTGACCGCGCAGTATTTGTGCCAACCGAGCTTCAATCACGTTGAGCTGTGCGAATAATGCGTCACGGAAGGACGCATCCGTTTGTGCATCAGGTAATTGAAACAGCTTGGAACGGAGCGCTGCCAATTCCTTCAGCGTCTGGTCAAACTCCTGAGTAATCGCCGTGTTCAAGGGATTATCCTATGGTACTGATTCTAAAGGACCAGTCGCTAATGGACTGTTTATTCGCTGAATGCCGCAATGGCAGTTTCAACGGTGTCATAGGCGTCAAACACCTGGACGAGTTTTGTGATCATGAGTAGCGATTTGATCTTCTCAGTAACACGGGCGAGTTTCATTTCGCCACCTGCATTCTTGACTGAAGTCAAACCACCGATGAGAATCCCAAGACCTGAGGAGTTCATCCAATCGACCTTACCGAGGTCGATGACGACTTTTTTTATACCATCATCTAGATGCTGTCCCAGTTCGTCACGGAAGATATTACTATCCGGGCCACCCATAATTTTGCCTTTAAGTTCCATGACAACTACGCTACCATGCTTTTCGGACTTCAACTTCATGCTCTTTTCTCCCTAGCGGATCGCTATAATTGATGCATTAGAATTAAATGCTTTTTTCATGAGCAGTAAGGTAAGCAAGGACAACCAGAGCTACAAGCAACATCAATCTCCGGCAGTACAATATAAGGAGGCTGTCCTGACTTACGTCATTCCTGCTTTACGCCTGTCCTCAACTTGATTGGGGATGGCAGGAACATGCTGTTCAAATACTATCGTAAGAGAATAATTTTTTGTGAATAGGTCCCTTTACCGGTATTCATATGCAAAAAATATACCCCGCTGGAATGATCACTGCCATCCCATTGAATCAGGGTGTTCCCCTGCTTTCCGATTCTATCCCAATAAGCCACTTGACGACCCAGAATGTCAAATAATTTCAAGGAGGCGTTTTGACCTTCTGGAACAGATATCCGAATGTTCACCGTTGGGTTAAATGGATTCGGCCAGGTTGTCATTGACCATGATTCAGGTAAAAACTCCTGAGGTTCAGGGTTGTCCACGTCCAATGTATGCCCAAACCATTCAAGGGTACGACCAAGGAAAGTCTGTAGACTCATATATGGTGTAGAAACCTCTTCCATTATCAGCTCTGCTCCAAACCCGAGCAATACTGTCTTAAATTCATGCTCTGGGTGGACAAAAGCCACGCCCATCGTATCACCTGTAAACGCATTGGTGAAGAGTGGCAAACCACCGTTTACCGGAATCATTCCGTCAGGAGGATTTTGAGCAAAACCTTCGTTTACGACAATGGATTGTCCCATTGTAATTGGAAAATCAGCTAACCCGTGATATAATGCACCTGCGACATCATGGCTTGCTTCGTTTACACCGAAGTAGTTCTGGTAAAAAGTGCTGCCGCCCATGGCATCCATCACATTTGTACCGGACAGAAAGAACGATCCACCATCCTCGAGGAAGTTCTGGATGTGAAGGGTCTGGTTTTCTTCTGCAAGAATTTCACCGTTGTCCCCAGTCGCCCAGAATACAGTGGATACAGTTGAAAGTGTATCGTATGGCCGTCCTTTTTCGGGAATTGACCAGTAATAGGCTTCGTTATTTAGCTCCTCAAACTGCCTGAGCATCATATGATCCCAAGTAGAATCACCCGGCTCACTGACGTATAGTATATCCAGACGAGGACAAAAGAAGTTGTAATCAATGATATCGCTATCTTCTATGATGACCGTTTCTTTAATAGGTGGGTAAGGTGCATCAAAAGGAATAATTTCAAACGTATATTCACCTGGAGCAAGACTAAATAAATAGGTTCCAACTAATGTGCTAGATGTATATGATCGGACAGGATCGCTACCGTTCAGAGTCCAGATGATTTCTGCGTTCAGGTATCTGTCTTCACCTTCTGCGATTACTGTTCCTGATATTTGATGGGTCTGGACCACGTTATATTCAACCACTAAAGTATCATTTGATGGATCTTCATCGTTTGGTGTAAAAACGATAAGTCGGAAAGCCTCGGTACCTGGATTTGTAGGAATATAATTAGTCTCAAAATCAAAGATGATATTACTTCCAAAATCAAGATCGTAATCCACAGAATGATAAACCTCAAAGCCGTCAATATCCGCAGCGAAGGAAAAAGCCCGACCTCCTTCCAATGGATTCATACCACCATTACTCACCTGAATCCTTGCGTCTGGAATGGGCTGATTCACCCACCAGTCCCAACCAGGAGTTGGTGATATTATTTCTTGGGCAACAACATCATAATCGTCATTCTCAATATTCATAATGTATTCAAGGCAGTACCAAGCGAGGTAAGCACTGGTCCAGGACTGGTCGTTCTGGTATTGTCCTTCTGTGGCAGGAATTAAACCGTCGTCGTCAATCTCATCCTGATCGAGCAGGAAGTCAGCTACTTCGAGAACATTGTCAAACGAACTGCCATCCCCAAGCACTTGATGAATCGCATTCCAGGCGTGCCCATACCAGACCGTCCACGAGTTGTTCCATTGGCCCGGACCGGAGTAGGTGTCCATATAGCTGCTAACCGTTGGAATCCATATCCCACCAGATACCGGATCATCGCTGTAAAGCGCTGTGACCACACCCCACATGGCAGTACCACCGGACATGGCCCACGATTCGTTGGCATTTAAACGGTTCGGGTTGGCGTCGATCCAAGCTTTGACTTCTTCTGCTATTTCCTGGGCAGCATCAATCCACTCCTGATTGTCTCGCCAGACTCCGTAGAGGTAGAGGGTTCCAGCACCGTAACCTGCAACCAGAGGATTAAGTTCAACTCCTACACCTTGCCATGAAAGCCGCCAGTTATCGATGTAACGAGCGCATGAATCTGCGTAGGCGAGGTAAGTCTGGTCTTCGCCGTAGGTGTTGGCGTACTCCATGTATGCTACAAGGCCCCAACCGCAATTATGGACACGGTAGTAATTGGGGTTGGCACCGCCCTCTTCGAGGTAAGCGGGCCAGTTAAGTGTATAGGTCCAGGCATCGTCTATGTTTTGACGGAACCGTGTAGTATCACCAGTGAGAAAACCATAACGAGCCCAGTCACGGAGGGCTTCCTGTGTATTGTCGGTCTGAATAATGTCCAGATCCTGCTCACCTTCACGCATCCCGCCAAAATCAGCCCCAGCTTCACTTACCTGCATCTCTGTCAGGAAAGTCAAAAGTTGAAAATATTCATAATGGTAGACATAACCCAGTTCATCCAAATCGTCTAAATGGACCCGTTGTGGTCCTTCAGGCATCGCAGTCGCCCGTATATTTGCTTCTCTTTCTGCCTGCTCAAGTGGGACAAACGGAGTTGAAAAAGAGGTTAACGGCAGGGTGAATAGAATGAGTAGTAGACATACACGGAAGATAGCATTGGTCGGTATTTTCATGGTGAGCCTATAACGTGTTAGTATTTAACAGTTAAATAGTTTTCCTCATCTAAAGTAACACTCCTGAAAAAAGGTGACAACTCATTCTGCATCATTGCTGAAGAATCTTTTGATTAACTACCTTCAAACCGTGGAAAACGATTTTAAAAATAAAACACTCCAGTGCATTGAAACCCTGCTGGAAAATTACCCTGACCCCATAACGATTCGGCAAAGGCTTGAAAGGTTAGTAAGAATTCAACCTAAAGCCCTAATGGTGGTTACAGAGGGCGACGATAGAGCTCGGCAAGTTTTATTGACCTACCTCACGTTGGGGGAAGCCGCACTAGAGGAATTAATCAAACATCCTCACTTGCTAACATCATTTCTGGATATTGAAAAACAGGGAAATGTATTTCACGATGCCCCATCCCCGATCAGGGATCTAGCTTATTATAAACGTCTCATCTGGATACGAATCCTGCTACGGGAACGGCTTGGACTAGCTGATATAGATGAAACAAATGCTGATCTTTCTGCGCTTGCTGATAAAGTGGCGTGGTATGCTTTTGAGTTAAATGGCTATGATGAACCGCCACTGGCACTTTTCGCTATGGGAAAATGGGGTGGACGTGAGCTCAATGCTTCCAGCGACATCGATCCTGTTTTTTTCGCCCTTAACGAGAGCAAGAGTATAAATGGTGATCCCATTGTCCGTAAATGGGCTCATACTCTTGCGGGAAATAGCGGTGACCACATTTACCCCGTCGATTTAAGACTAAGACCAGAAGGTCGTTCAGGGCCAATGGTTTGCAGTGTCTCTGAGGCGGAAAGATATTTTTTCCAACGGGCGGCAGCGTGGGAGCGGATAGCTTACCTGAGAGCCCGCCATGTTTTTGGTGAAATCCCAAATTGGTTTAGTGAACTACTGGATAGTTTTCTCTTTGGCCTAAACTATTCACCTCAAGACCGTGTGCGAGAAGTTGCCCAATCGTTGTTATCAATTCACAAGACGGCAGCTCGACGTGATATCAAGAGAAGCCCCGGTGGAATCCGCGACGTTGAGTTCCTTGTCGCTTCACTTCAGTTAAGTGAAGGACGAGAAAATCTTGCGCTCAGAAACGGGACTATCGTAGAACTCCTGCAAACGCTAAATAAATCGGGTTTCCTGTCAGATAGTGAGAGTGTGACCCTGATTGATGGGTATCGTTTCCTGCGAAGAACAGAAAACTTCCTTCAGGCCGAGGAGGATCGACCTCAGTTCAAAGTACCGGAGCAGAACACAGATATTCATGCGAGATTGGCTTATGCACTGGGGTATTCATCAGCTACGTACGAAGTGAAGTTAAAAACAGTTCGTGCGGAAGTATCCGGTTTGATCCAGAAATATCTATTGAGTGAATTAAAGAATAACTTTTCTTCAGCTAACCTTATCGACCCTCAATCTGATTCAGAACCCAACCTTAACTCACCGGTAATCAGGCGTCTATCAGGAAAATGGGGGAACGCTACAAAACTGTTTGACGAATTAGTCCTTCAGGATAAACCCGATTCAGACGAGGCACTGATCCGTTTGGAATCGGTGGTACAAGCCTATGGTGGTCCTGAATCCTGGCTGAAGGCTTTCGGCGACAATAAAAAAGTTCTGAATGTTCTGACCAAAATTATTCTTCACGGAAAACGGTTGGTGGATGAAGCGAATGTGCGCCCCTATCTCTGGGAAAAAATCGGATTGGAAAACTGGGAAGAGATTCATTCGACACACACAAGTCGCGACTATTCAAACTACTTGGGAGACTATCTTTTCCATCTTGGTGAAAGCTTTATCTCGGGAAAACTTGAGGTAATGGATTTTGCTCACCAGTGGAGTCTTGCTGTCGAAACGGTTATGCAAAACGTCGGAAAAAATCTTCTGGAAACACCGTTGCCGATTGCTGTGATTGCTCTTGGAAAATGGGGCGGTGGAGAGCTTGCGCCAGATGCTGATCTCGATGTAATGCTGGTTTCTGAAGAAGGGAATGCAAATCAAGTCGCTGAAGCGGCGCAAAATGGCATGTTGTGGCTGAAGGAAGCAAGCCTCGACGGTAGAATGCTTCTCGATGCTCGCCTTCGACCTGAAGGTAGTGGTGCGCCAATGGTTATTACTCTTTCCCGTCTGGAAGAATATTTAAGCAGCAGGGGGCAAGCGTGGGAAAAAATCGCTCTGATCAGAGCGAGATGTGTTGCGGGTGACTCGTCAGTTGGTAAAAAATCCCTAAAAATAATCCGCGGATTTACGACATCGGTAGCTTCAGGATCGGAAATTGAACAGATTGATCGAGCCCGCAAAAAAACAGCTTTAGAAGCGAAGGCACGAAAGGGCATTATCAGGATTAAGAAAGCCATGGGCGGGATGATGGATTTTGAATTCGCATCCAACTTTGGCGGTTGGTTGGCTGGTGTTGAAAAGAATTCAGACTTCTGGTCCAAGCCCATTCCGACGAGATTAGAAGATTTGGCAGAGATGTTGGAAAATGAAAAACTAAATGAAGCCGCTGAAGCCTATCGTGTCCTGCGACTATGGGAAATGACGCAACTTCTCTCCAGTACCCAACGAAAAGGTGATATCTCCCTTAAGGGTGATAGTGCGGAAAAGTTTGCGTCTGCTATGGATAGTTCTGTGATTGAGATAACATCAGAATGGCAAAGAATATCTAAGATCGGACGTGAAATATATCAGCAGTTGAAAACAGAATTGAATGAAAAACTCTCCTGAGGTTGTCAGAGTATTTTAGAAAACCAGAATGAAAATAAACTAAAAAGCAAGGTTCTTGATCCGTAAGTCGCCGTCATCTATACCACTCTAGAAAGTGTCATTCCTGCAATCTTTTGGCAGGAATCTCGCAGCTTAAGTTTATGTATAGAAAGTTACTAGAATATTAAAAAATCACCGATACCATACCCTGCAAGACGCACCTGCGTTCTCCAATGGAGTGACTTGATTCACACACCCCTGGGTGGCCCGACATGTCTTAGGCGCCATTCCACCAAAGCTTTAGCGTAGGTGGAAAGCCGTGCAGGTCGGGTTTCTTGTTGTTTGTGATTAAAAAATCACCGACACTATCCCCTGCAAGACATACCTCGAAACACCCGGGTCCTCCAATGGAGTGACTTGATTACTATAGACAGCCTTGGCCAAGACTGATTCAGAAAACTGTTTACCCATCGCGACTGACCCACGGGTTGTGTCTTTAAACCAACGGATCTTGTTTGTGAATAGGGGGTCGCTCATCAGGATTGAATGGATACCGTCAACTCGGGCTGCGATATAGAAACCGTTCGTTTCGGGGAAATCAATCCGCATGTCAAAGTACCCGGTCCAGAGGGCTGGTTTCACGTGAGTGATTCCGTTTGAATCTGTATGGAACTGGGTTGTTCCAAAACGTGGGACGTTCCACCGCGACCAGATAAATTCACCTTGAAATGTGAATGGACCTGCAAAAATCTGGAAATCCGAACCCATCAACATTTGACGGTAAATCGTAGGATTTGTGACATCGGGGAGGTAACTACCGTCCCTGGACATGAAAGACCCATAGGCAACACTGAATCCATGTGTCCAGTAGGATGTCACATTGTAATTCAATCGACTTATAATGGCGGCATCAGCCTGGTTGGACCACTCTTCTGTTGCACTTGGTGCACCGTTTGTGATGGCAGTCTGAAGCAGATATTTGTCTTCAACCAATACCCAGTCAAACTGAAAACCGGTTACAGATGTCTGATAGCTCATCGTAGACATCCGTCCGACATCAAGACCATTATTGCTGAATGTATTGATATCGGGTGAGAAACCCTGCCGATCTGATAACGGTAAATACCAGGAATAGGCAAGCGGTGGAGCGATAAACGACCTTTGGAACTGGTACTGTTCTTGGGGAAATAGCCCGAATGGAGAAGTAAACATCCCAATGCTGGCACTGAAAGGTGTTTCCAACGGAGTCCAGTTCAGAACGGCGATATCAAGACTGGGATCGTTCAGCTCATCCGTTTTCCATGTATCGGTTTTGACGCGGGCCTCAACAGAAAAGCTTTCGTCTACAGGGGCAAAAAACGTAAGGTTGAATTCATGTAACGCCATATGGAGATGGCGGTATTCGTATTGAACGCCGTTATCGACATAGGACGAATTGGCGCCACCTTGGCGGACAGAGAAATCCAAGGTTCCGTTCACCTCCATCTGGGCAAGTGTCGGAGATACGATTAAAATATTAATAAACAGTAAGTAGAGTAGTGATTTTAGACGTACCATTCCCTCTCCAGTAGACAATCCCGCTATTCTTCTCTTCGACACCATTGGTTCACAACTTGAATAAGATTAGAATGAAAGGGAAGTCCATCAACGTGTCATCCAGAACTGCGTCAGTCCGGCTCACGACGGAATTCAGGATCCAGCGATTTTCTGGATCCCAGATCGTAGTCTGGGATGACATCACTTCACTTCAGCAGCAATATCCGCCTCTGGTGGGTTCATTTAAGTTTTTAAACCCCGGGGTGCGGTCCAATCTTCGCTAAAGCTACGCACTGGCAGGCAGCTCCCCGGGCTGCATTTACATCTACAATAAACCCTTTCTGAAAAGCAGAAAGGGGCAGACGATGTGGGAAAAGGTGTCAGGCAATCCCTTGCCCGACACCTTCAAACTCTTCCTCAACCAATGGACGATATCCGCCAAATTTTACGGTTCTTTTCAATCAATGCTTTACAAAACGCGGTTTCTTCTTCCAGCTCGAAATTTCCACCGATGAGGTAAATGTTGTCCGTTTCAGTCTCTTTCAAGATTTGTTCGGCCAAGGTTGCAGATGGTTTATCTGTATAAGTCTTATCAACAACTATCCCAGGTGGTAAAGCTGATATATCGGAACCGACTGCCACAATCGCCTGAATGCCTCGAGCAAACGGTGCGACCTTACGGGTTGCCGGATCGAGGGGCAGGATTTCAACCTCTTCATTTATAACAGGGATATAGGTTTTCCAACCCAATTCCTCATTAATATGCGTCTGCATATCCTCAAGATTTTCAATTTCACCGTGAACGAGGAAGGTTACTGCCGGGGGAACCATACGGTTTAGCCACGGCATCATTTCAGTCCAGTCAGCGTGCGCAGATAAGGAGGACATATTGACAACTTCCGCGTTAACCGGAACCATCTGACCGTGAATCTTGACCTCTTTTTCACCTTCGACTAATCTTCTGCCACGGGTTCCAACTCCCTGATATCCGACCAATAGAACAGTATTCTTTTCATCGGGTAAACGAATCTTCAAATGGTGAAGGATCCGTCCAGCACTAGCCATACCTGATGCTGAAACGATAACACAGGGATCAGTCCTCTCGTTTAACATCATCGACTGTTCCCGTTTCTCCAGGAGATGGACTTCAGGCCGTTTAAATATGGAATTGGATCTTACCCCAAGTAACGTCTGAAGGTCGAGTTCTCCCTGATGTTTCCTTGTCATCTCGGTGACTCGGACAGCCATGGGGCTATCGAGGAAAACATCAATTGGTGGAATCCTGCCAGCGTCCATCAATTCTGATAGATAGTAGAGGAGTTGCTGGCTTCTTCCCACGGCAAAAGCGGGAATAACAACAGAACCACCACGTTCTATTGTTCTGTTGACGACCTCAGAAATCTCGTCCAATGGATCAGTTTTACTGTGGGTCCTGTTTCCATACGTCCCTTCAAGGAGGAAGTAGTCAGCACCGGTTGGCGGTTCCGGGTCTTGCAGGATAGGTTGATCAAAACGGCCCACGTCCCCGCTGAAGACCACACGGATGGGTTGTCCATCCTCTTCAACCGTAACCTCTATAAAGGAAGAGCCGAGGATGTGCCCGGCGTGGAAGAGACGAATGGTGCAACCCTCTATAAGATGATAGCTGTGATAGTAGTCGAGGGGTTTAAAGAGTTTGAGGACATTTTCAACATCTTTATCCGTATAGAGCGGTTTTGGGTCTTCATGTTTTGAATAGCCGAACTTTTTGGCGTGTTTGGCGTCTTCCATCTGGATGTGTGCTGAATCTCTTAGAATAACTTCAGCAAGATCTATGGTTGCTGCCGTTGCGTAAATGGGTCCATCAAATCCCATTTGGGAAAGTCTGGGCAGGTATCCGACGTGGTCAAGGTGTCCGTGTGTTAATAGAACAGCATCAATAATTTCAGGGTTGACAGGGAACTCGTCCCAGTTTTTTAGCCTTAGCTCTTTTAAACCCTGAAACATGCCACAATCCACAAGGATTCTGTGGGTACGGGTTTGCCCTTTCCACTGCAATAAGTGTTTAGAGCCGGTCGTGGTTCTGGCAGCTCCAAGAAAATTAAGCTTAGCCATTCTAACCTCCTGAACTTTTGGATGATAGGTATTAGATAAATATAGGACAATAGAAGATGTAACGGAGCTCACTTAAGAAAAATTATCAGAGAATGTTAGTAGTGCCTCTCCCAATGCCTATTCGATTTCCCTATCTTTGTTCCATGAGAATTGTAGGTAGAAAACCGGTTCTTGAACTGCTTCAATCAGGTAAACCAGTGGACAAGGTCCGGGTAGTACTTGGTACGCAGGGACGCATAGTCGGCGAGATTATCGCGGAAGCAAAAAAACGCGGAATCCGTGTGGACCGGGTAAACAGCGAAGTTGCCAGACGAACCTTCGGGAATAGTAACCATCAAGGTGTTGTCGCAGAAGCATCTCCTATTCAATTTTACTCCTTAAGTGATTTGGATAAGAAGATACCGGTGCGTCATAATACCCTTGTTGCTCTCGACGGAGTAACTGACCCCCATCATCTCGGTGCTGTAGCCAGAAGTGCGCTCGGCTCAGGGTGCGATGCATTAATCCTTCCTGCACGACGGAGTGCTCCGATTACAGATACCGCCCTCAAAGCTTCAGCCGGAACGCTGAATAGGTTGCCCGTAATAAGAGTGGGTAATTTATCGGATACGATAATCCAGTTGAAAAAGGATGGGTGGTGGGTACACGGTGCTGCGGGAGAGGGTTCGAAGATATTATGGGATCACGAGTGGGATAAACGAAACCTTGTATTAATTGGGAGCGAAGGTGACGGTTTGTCTCAAAGAGTACGAAAACTTTGTGATTTTTTGGTACAAATTCCCCTCGAGTCCAAGGTAGAATCTTTATCAGTATCGGCAGCTACATCAGTGATTTTATTCGATTTATATAGAAAAAAGCGGTCTTAATTTGCCTGTTTTTAGAGACAATTAAAGTTGAACTCTTGCAGGCAGAAATGTTGACTCTGTTCGCTAGGTCAATTAAATTGGCGCTTCAATACCAGGGTGGAAGGGAGACGTATTGGTAAAACGACATCATCTCTTGTGGTACAAGCCGGGGGAGGGTCGTCCAAAGGAATTTTACGTCAGTTCGACCCTGTTTGGCTTTTTGATAGGCGCTTTACTATTTCTGTTGATTCTCCTCGTTACCGGAGCTTTGCTCTATTCAACGATTGTTGAGAGAGCCTTCGAACGTGACGGTCTACTGGAAGAGAATCAAAGGTTGCGAATCGAAGTTCAGCGAGTTCAGCGGATCGAAACGGAATTACGTGATCTGCAGGAATTCAGTGAACAAGTGAGACGCAGTCTGACAGAAGGAGCTGATCTGGAGCGAATCCTGCGTGCAGGTGAAGCAGTTGAGCAGGAATTGCCTTCAGGTATTGACGTGGCTCCATGGGTTCAAGTTTCCTTTGTGGATACTGTGGCCAACCTTGAGTCTCTGGATATGCTTCCTGTCACTACGATAGGTCGCGAACTTCAGATGCCTCAGCGATGGCCGGTTGAGGGATTTTTAACTCGCGGTTTTGAGTTATCACCTCTGGATCCAACTTTAAGTCACACCGGTATTGACCTTGCTGTTCCTCGCGGAACACCGGTTCGAGCGGTTGCAGGTGGAATTGTACTTGCTGCTGACTGGACGACAAAGTATGGTCACCGGGTGATCATTGACCACGGTGGAGTCGTTATGACGGTTTATGGGCACAATGAATTGTTGCTCGTACAACCAGGAGACCGCATAAAGGCAAACACACCCATTGCTCTATCGGGAAACTCTGGAATCAGTACCGCACCACATTTGCATTTCGAAGTGTGGGTAAATGGTAGGGTTGTAGATCCCAGGGCAATTTTACCCAAAAGGGGGGGAGATTATGCCGTCAAACAAGCGGGTTGATAGAAAAGGGCCTGAAACCCTTTCCTCCATTATCGGTGCAGATGCGGTTCTCGAAGGATCGTTGACACTGAATGGTTCATTACGTGTTGATGGTAATTTTAGTGGAGTTCTTGTTTGTGCTGGTACTGTTACCATCGGCAAACATGGTTCTGTTACAGGCGATATTGAAGCAGATGAAGTGGTCCTTGGTGGACGTGTTTCCGGCACAGTTGTCGCTCGGAGACGTGTTGTCCTGGAAGGATCAAGTGTTCTGGAAGGTGATCTGGCAACAGGCAGTCTTCTTATAAGTGAAGGCGCTATGTTTAATGGCCACAGCCGTATGGGTGATGATGCCATTGAAACACTGCGAAGATCACGCCGTGAACATCGTGGTACCCCGGAAGTCGGGCAGAGGATTGTTCTTGCTGATAAAGAAAGCGAGAAAAAGCAGTCCGGTGTCGGATAACGGGTATTGAAATGAAACCAAAACTGATTCCCGAAGAAGAGCGCTTCCGTTACAGGGGGTGGGTTGATCTCGGGATGCAAGTTGCGATAACTCTCTCGGTTTCTGTTTTATTGATGGGGCTGGCCGGCAAATGGCTTGATGCAGTTTTTGGTACCTATCCATTGTTCCTTGTGATTGGCATTATGTGGGGAGCTGGAGGGGGAACTGCCTGGGTAATTATCAGGGTCAAGAAATTTGCAGAAAAAGCGGAAAACGAGCAGGAAGGGCAAAAGAAGGAAGCGGATTCTAAATGACTCTATTACAGTTTATTTATTTTCTGCTGGCGGCACTCACAATGGGGGGTGTCGGTACTGCCCTGCTTTTAAAACCGATTAAATCACAAGATTTTAGCAGCATGTATACGTGGCTAATGCTCACGTTTGCTGCAAAAATGCTTATGGGAGTCGGTTTTCTTGTTGTTGCTTGGAAAGTATTTGAGTGGACTCCGAAGGTGTCGGCATTTGGCATGGTCGGGGCATATTTGACAGGGTTGTTAATCGTGACTGTAGCAGTGATGTCTACAGTAAAACGGGGACAATGATGATGCGACGGGTGATGTTATTCATTTTTGCGTGGATACTGGCATCGACGATGGCGTTGGCTTCCGACCCAATTGATACACATGGTGAGGGTCACGGAGAAGAGACAACGCAAGAAACAGCCGGACACGTTGAATCCGACCCACATCATGCTGATTCGGCTTCGTGTGAAGGTCTATGCGGAGCAGATAAAGAAGCATGTGAGGACGAGCATCACGGTGAAGTAGCTGGTCATGGTGAGCATGGCGAAGCTGCGGCACATGGCGAAGAACATGAAGATGGTGGCGGTGTGATGGAGTACCTGTCACATCACCTTCTTGATGCTGAGACCTATGATCTACTCGGCTTCACTTTTCATCTGCCGTATATAAAGACAGATATACTTGCTTTCCTCGGTCCTGATTATGCCGAAGGATTTCAATTTACAAAACATATGATCGGCTTGACGTTGGCAGCACTGCTGATTATCCTGCTGGTTATTCCAACCTCAAAGAAAACAAGGCAAGGCGGAGTGCCTCACGGTCTTGGTAACTTCTTTGAAATGTTGATTCTATTTGTTCGCGATGAAGTTGTTTATGCAAATATGGGTAAGGAACACGGCCGTAAATGGCTACCCTTCTTCCTGACCCTTTTCTTCCTGATTCTTTTCTGCAATCTCTTTGGAATGATTCCCTGGGGTACAACTCCTACAGCAAATGTAAATGTTACAGCTGGTTTGGCTGTTATTGTATTTATCGGGGTTTTACTGGCAGGAATCAGGGAACACGGATTCAAATATCTTGGGACATTTATTCCGCATGGAGTCCCCTGGTATGTTATTTGGCTTTTATTCCCAATTGAAATCTTTGGACTATTGGTTAAGCACTTTGCGTTAACCATTCGTCTCTTTGCAAATATGCTTGCTGGTCATACGATTATCGGTGTGTTCCTGGCGTTGATTATGATGCCGGTGATCGCACTTGCTGCAGTCCCCGGGGCTGTTGCCATCAGTATGTTGGAGCTCTTTGTGGCGTTCTTGCAAGCGTATGTGTTTGTGATGCTTGGTAGTCTCTTTGTTGGATCAAGTATCCACGCACACTAAAAGTTTGATGTAGAAGTAAACGAAAAAAAAGCAGACGGGTACAGAAAAATAAGTACTCGTAAATTCGGTTAAATCGGAACCGGAAGGTTCCACAAGCGAAGTGAGAGGGAGCAATGGAAGGATTGAGCCTTGCTTTCCTTGGCGCCGCATTAGGTGCCGGGTTGGTGACATTGGGTGCCGCATTGGGTATTGGACGTATTGCGGGACAAGCAATGGACGGTATTGCACGTCAGCCTGAAGCTTCAGGTAAAATCTTTACCCCGATGATCGTGGCATCAGCGCTGATCGAAGGTGTTGCGTTCTTCAACGCAGTGGTCTGTTTGCTGATCGTGCTTAAGTAAAGAACCTGGCGTTTTTGCGAGGAGTTGTGATGAGGATGAAATTAGCCCTCGTCGCTCCGGCGCTTTTGGTTCTTCCTGCGGCATCTATGGCCAGCGGAGGAGAAGGGTTAGGCAGTTTAATCAGTGTAGCACCAGGTAGTATCCTCTATACACTGATCACATTTGCCCTACTTCTCGTTATTCTTTGGAAGTTTGCCTGGGGCCCGATTGTAAAGGGTCTCGAGCAACGTGAGGAATCGATTCACGGAGCGATTGATCAGGCACAGAAAGATCGCGAAGAAGCTGAACAAGTTCTCAAGCAGTATGAAGAGAAACTGAAAACAGCCTCTAGCGAAATTGCTGAACGTCTGACAAAAGCGGACAAAGAAGCTCAGGCCAGAGTTGAACAGGCAAAAGAGCAGGCGCGCGAGGAAGGCGAAAAATTGATCGCCAAGGCGAAACAAGAAATCGATTCCCAGATGGAAAAGGTTTCTGCTGAACTTAAAGCTGAAGTGGCTGACTTAGCCGCATCAATTGCTGCTGCAGCGATCAGCGAAAGTTTCGACAAGGAAGATCAATTACGTATCATCAAGCGGCGTCTTGAACAGGTGGAGAACCCCTCGTGAGAGATCCTAGACTGGGTCGAAGGTACGCGGAAGCGTTATACAGCGCCGCAAGCGATCAGGGGGTGGTTGATGATGTCGTGTTGGCATCGGAAACTGTGCTTGAACCTTTGGTAGAGGATGCAACTTTCCAGAGTTTTTGGAAAGGTCATCAGATGCCATTACCTAAAAAGCTGGAACTGATAGAAGAAATCTTCAAAGAAATTCCAGCTCTCTTGCGCAATTTCCTGCGTTTATTGCTAGACAAAAAACGCGAAGAAGTGCTGAACGACATGTTGCCCGCTCTGCGTGAAATTCATGATCGTGAGCGTGGTGTTGTCCGTGCGGTGTTGACAACAGCCATCGAAATTGGTGAGGATGACATGGCTCCGTTTAACGAGCTGGTCGCCAAACTGCTTGGTGGCAAAGTCGATCTGACCCGAAAAGTGAATGAATCCCTTGTCGCAGGATTTACCCTGCGTTACGGTGATAAGATCATTGACGGCAGTGTCGCACGTTCAATAAGTGAAATTCGACGTCGCTTATCAGCCTGAAAAAATCAGGTTGATAAAAGAGACCTTGTTTTCCGGATACCCGGAGCGCACGTTTGTTGAATTTCTGTCGGCGTTAGTACGTCGTACAGGATGTGTAACGTTTCAGGTAACGAATTAAAGGTTGGGCAGTAGCGAGGTCTTTATGGCCTGCCCCGAAAAGGGGCGCTGCTATGGAGAGGTTAAAGAATGCAAATCCGACCGGAAGAAATCACCTCTGTCCTCAAAAAACAGATTGCTGAGTATTCTGCTGAGGTGCAGACGGACGAGGTTGGTACGGTAATCATGGTTGGTGACGGTATTGCTCGTGTTCATGGTTTGGACAAAGTCCAGGCTTCTGAACTTATCGAGTTCCCGGGACCAACATTCGGAATGGCAATGAACCTTGAAGAGGACAACGTTGGTTGTGTACTCTTTGGTTCCGATGAGAACATCAAAGAAGGTGATATTGCCCGCCGTACCGGACGCCTCGTAGACATCCCCGTCGGTGACGGGATGATTGGTCGTGTTATTAGCCCGCTTGGTTTCCCGCTTGACGGTAAGGGTGAGATTAAAGCTGACACCCGAGTACCGGTCGAGCGTAAAGGTACTGGCGTTATTACACGTCAGCCCGTAGATGAACCATTACAAACGGGTATCAAGGCGATTGACTCGATGATTCCCATCGGTCGTGGCCAGCGTGAGTTGATTATTGGTGACCGCCAGACAGGTAAAACGACTCTGGCAGTCGATACAATCATCAACCAGAAGGGTAAGGGAGTTGTTTGTATCTACGTTGCAATCGGTCAGAAAGGTTCGACTATTGCAAACGTCGTGAAAACACTCGAAGACAACGACGCCATGGATCACACCATTGTGATCAGTACTACAGCGAATGAACCGGCGCCGCTACTCTTCCTTGCTCCTGCTGCTGGTGCGGCAATTGGCGAATTTATCCGCGATAAGGGTGGGCATGCCCTGGTGGTCTATGATGACTTAACCAAGCACGCCTGGGCCTATCGTCAATTAAGCCTCCTGCTTCGTCGTCCTCCAGGACGTGAAGCTTACCCGGGTGATGTTTTCTACCTGCATAGTCGTCTACTGGAGCGTTCTGCAAAGCTTCGTGATGACCTTGGTGGTGGTTCATTGACGGCATTGCCGATTATTGAAACCCAGGCCGGTGACGTTTCAGCCTATATTCCGACCAACGTAATTTCGATTACAGATGGTCAGATCTTCCTGGAAACAGAATTATTCTATGCTGGACAGCGTCCGGCCTTGAACGTTGGTATTTCCGTTTCCCGTGTGGGTGGTAACGCTCAGACAAAGGCGATGAAACAGGTTGCCGGTAAGATCAAACTGGAACTGGCGCAATATCGCGATCTGGCAGCATTTGCTATGTTTGCCAGTGACCTTGACAAAGCTACCCAGCATCAGCTGAACCGTGGTGCACGCCTCATGGAAATGATGAAGCAGCCGCAGTTCTCGCCGGTGTCACTTGAGCATCAGGTAGTTATGTTCTGGTCAGCAATCAATGGTTTCCTCGATGAAATCCCCGTACCGAGTGTGCTGAAATTTAATGAAGACCTTGTAAAGTTCTTCGATAATCAGCATCAAGAAGTACTTGCGGAGATTTCAGAGAAACAGAAGATTTCTGATGAATTGGAAGCCAAGATTCGCAAAGGCGTAGAAGAATTCGCCAGCGTGTTCCAGGCATAAATTTCGCGTACTCCTCATCCTTGACACTGGTTTTCCAGTGTCATGAATGGGTTGTGTAGGAAGAGTCTGTAGCGGGAGGGTGAGCTCTCCTGAGGCAGATCTAATTACGCGTATAAAAAAGTAGGGCAGGAACATGCCTTCACTAAAGCAGATCAGGCGCAGAATCGTTTCGGTCAATAGTACCAAACAGATTACACGCGCCATGAAAATGGTTTCGGCTGCGAAGCTGCGCCGTGCCCAGGATCAGATGATGGCAGCTCGTCCTTATTCGGACAGGCTCAAAGCACTGATCAGGGACTTGGCAGCTCGTACAGAATCCGATGCACATCCACTTTTGGCGGTTCGTGAACCGAAAGAAGTAGGAATAGTTGTCATTACCTCTGACCGTGGTCTTGCCGGTAGTTTCAATATGGCTATCTGCCGTAGAGCCGAGCAGATCATTGAAGAGATGGAAGCGCAAGGCAGTGAAGTCCGCCTTATCGCCATCGGTCGAAGAGGTTACGACTATTTCCGAAAAAGAGGTGCTAATTTTATTCAGCACCACATCGGACTAAGCCGTGACTTTGCCTTCGGCAAGGTACTTTCCATTAGCGGAGCCATTCGTGAACTCTACGAAGAAGGCTTCGTTGTTGATGAAGGTCTGGACAGGGTTTACCTCGTGTATAACGAATTTAAAAACGTTATTTCACAGGAAGTAATAGCTGAACAGCTATTTCCGATTGTCCCAGAACTGGCATCAGATGAGAAATACCCTGTTGATTACATCTACGAGCCGACTGAAAAAGCAGTGCTTGATAGTGTGCTGCCGCGTTATGCAAACGTCACTCTCTGGCGCGTCCTGCTTGAATCATTTGCTGCTGAACATGCAGCCAGAATGAATTCAATGGAGAACGCAACGAATAATGCCAGTGATTTGATCGAAAAGCTGACGCTTCAATTCAATAAAGCTCGTCAGAGTGCTATTACCACTGAGATTCTCGACATCGTTGGTGGTGCCGCAGGACTTGAATCGTAGTAGCGTCTACCGGATATATAACGGTAGTTGAAAAGTTTAAAAGAAACATTGGTAAATACAAATTAATTTACCAGCAGGCTGGGGTTTGATAACCCCTGCCCTCGCAACTTCAGGAGCGAGATCGCAATGGTTAAGGGAAAAATTAAGCAGATTATGGGCGTCGTTATCGACGTGGCTTTCGCAGAAAACGAAATGCCGCCTCTCTACCAGGCGCTCAAGATCGAACGCGAAGACGAAGACCTCATCCTTGAAATCCAGCAGCACCTCGGTGGTGGCATTGTCCGCGCCGTTGCTCTGGACGTAACTGATGGTCTTGTTCGCGGCCAGGAAGTCCTGGATACCGGTGCACCGATTTCGGTGCCGGTTGGTAAAGCTACACTCGGACGCCTGATCAATGTTACAGGTGACCCGATTGATGGTCTTGGTGATATCGTCACAGACGAATATTATCCAATTCACCGTGAACCACCAAAACTCGTTGACCTCCAAACTGAACCGGAAATGCTTGAAACCGGTATCAAGGTTGTCGACCTGATTCAGCCGTTTACCAAAGGTGGTAAGGTTGGCCTCTTCGGTGGTGCAGGTGTAGGTAAAACCGTTATCGTACAGGAATTGATCAACAACATCGCAAAGCAGCACGGTGGTGTGTCTGTTTTCGCCGGTGTAGGCGAAAGAACTCGTGAAGGAAATGACCTTCTTCGCGAAATGATTGAGTCCGGTGTTGTGGATTACGGTAGCGATTTTGATTCAGAAACTTTCGACACCAAAACAGTGGATAAGTCGAAACTGAGTAATAGTAAACTCGCCATGGCTTTCGGCCAGATGAACGAACCACCTGGAGCTCGTCTCCGTGTCGCACTCAGTGGTCTTTCACTCGCTGAAAAATTCCGTGATGAAGGTAAAGACGTGTTGATGTTCATCGATAACATCTTCCGCTTTACACAGGCAGGTTCTGAGGTATCCGCCCTTCTCGGACGTATGCCGTCAGCTGTAGGTTATCAGCCGACCCTGTCAACGGAAATGGGCCAGATGCAGGAACGAATCACGTCAACAAACGTCGGTTCCATTACATCCGTACAGGCTGTATACGTCCCGGCAGATGATATGACTGACCCGGCTCCTGCAACAACCTTTGCTCACCTTGATGCAACAACGTCACTTTCACGTGAAATTGCTGCACGTGCCATCTATCCGGCTGTCGATCCACTCGACTCTAACAGCCGTATTATGGACCCCATGGTCATCGGTGAAGAACACTACAAAACAACACGTCGTGTTCAGGAAGTTCTCCAGAAATACAAAGACTTGCAGGATATCATCGCAATTCTTGGTATGGATGAACTTTCAGACGAAGATAAGCTGGTCGTTTCCCGTGCACGTAAGATGCAGAACTTCCTGAGTCAGCCTTTCCACGTTGCGGAAGCTTTCACAGGTCGTCCAGGTGTCTACGTAACCATCAAAGACACCATCCTTGGATTTAATATGATCCTCGACGGTGAATGTGATGATATGCCGGAACAGGCATTCTACATGTGCGGAACAATTGACGAAGCGAAAGAAAACGCGAAGAAACTCGCGGCTGCCTAAGTCAATTTTACATAGTTCGGATATGGGAATTCCCTTCCCATATCTGTATTGTAGCGAGGACTTGTATACCACTTGGTATATGAAAGGTTCGGGTACGTCAAATGGCTACAGAAAGCTTTAAGCTGGAAATTATTTCACCATCAGGTGAAGTGTTTAATGGAGATGTGGAGCACGTAAGTGCACCTGGTGTCAAAGGTTCCTTTGGTGTGTTAAAAGGCCATACTCCGTTTATTACTGCTCTTGAAATCGGACTTATCGAAGCGAAAATCTCCGGTAACGACGAAAAGATATTCGCCACATCAGGTGGGCATGCTGAAGTGCATGGTGATCACGTTGTGATCCTCGCTGAAACGGCTGAAGAGAAAACCAGAATCGACACAGAGAGAGCAGAAGCTTCTCGCGACAGGGCTCTGGAGCGGATTGACACAAAAGAACCCGACCTTGACCTGGAACGAGCACAGCTTGCCCTGGCACGGGCAATAAACAGGATAAAGATCGCTACTGATTGAACTTAAATTGCGATTTCGTTAGTATAAGAAGAGCCAAAATAAAAATATTTTGGCTCTTTCTGTTATTACTATATGTTTGCCAGACTTAGATTTTGATCTCACCGACTTGACTTACCTTAAACATCACTATAAGTTAAAGTACTTCGATATTTATTGCCCTGGATCAGACCTGGTCTGGTCCTTGATTTGAAAGCTGTACGGTTGAATAAACGGTTTGCAGTACTGAGTTGCTTGGGGCGGTCACACCTTCCTTTTTCAAGGATGATCTCCCAAAAATAGTAATTGTGGTTGTGCTAGGACTTTTTATATGTGCTGTGTGTTTTCAGATGATGGATACGTCTGTGCTCACGTTGTGAAAAAAAAGTATAGTTCAAATAAAGCCTGTCAAACAACAGGGAGGATCGTTGTTGTCTTTTTGGGTGGTGTGGGTTCCTATTATTTAGAAACACCACATAATTATTTGTTATAATTCAGCTTAATTGGAGCGACTAACATGCGTAAGACTTACTTGTTTGCACTGCTTACTATGATTATGGTCTTGGCTTTTTCAGGGTTTGCAATTGCCGATGATCAGAAAATAGCTGAGCTTAAGGCGCAGGATATACAATCCCAGCGTCAAACTATCGCTATCCAGGATGTTACGACAAGTAACACGAATCTGGATGAATTGATAGCCATTTACGAAACAACTTTTGAAAATGCTGATGGGTGGACCATTATCGACAATCTTGATGATGGAAACACATGGCAACTAATCAGTTCAAATGATAATACTACAACGTATTTTGAGGATAATGCCCCGTTTATGTGGGTTGACTCCGATATATACGGTGGTACTGCTCACATGATTGAAACACTCGTTTCACCAACGATGGATGCCGGTACCTATTCATATGTGTATGTCTCTGCTGATTTAATATTTGACAATGTCACCAATGATTCTATGCAGGTATTGTTTACGACTGATGGTGGAACCAACTGGACTGAAATCGCCAGGTATACAAGTGATTTTGAAGGTTACCCAGCACTTTATGACATCAGTGATCTGGCAGTAGGTGAATCCAGTTTCCAGATTGCATTCCACTATGATGATGATGATGGTTGTATGTGGTACGCCGGTGTTGACAATTTCGCTGTTTTTGGATCTGATACCCCGGGTGATTTTGAAGCCCCCGAAGTTGAAATTACATCATCACCTGATTTTGGTTTTGAAGGAGTAGATCAGGTTGTGGTAGCATCTGCAACAGATGACGTTGGTGTGGAAGATATTGATCTTGTATACGGCCTTGTTGTGAATATGGCTGTTCCCACTACCATTGTAGCTCCGATGACCTTGACTGAAAATGCCGATGAATACTCTGCAGTTATACCAGGTGACTATGCTGCTGTAGGTGATACGGTTGCTTTCCTTGTTACAGTTTCAGATGCAGAAGGAAATACAACAGCCGATCCTTCAACGCCTGGAGATGCTTATATATATAAAGTGTTTTCTCTAGATGAATCGTATTCATTTACCGAAATACCATATTCCTTTACAGATATTTCAGCAACCGGCGCGGAAATCGCTAACGGTGATTCAGAAACTGACTACCTTGATTTCACAACCATTGATGGTATTGATTCCTTTGATTGGTATGGTGAAACCTATACTGAACTTTCTGTAAACACAAATGGTTGGATAGCTTTTGGTCATTCAACCAACCTATACTCTGGATTAACGATTCCAAGTACAACTACTCCGAATGCAGTTCTTGCTGCTTTGGAAGATGACTGGGATTCCGATGAAACGAATTCAGGCAGAATTGTATGGGAACTCGTTGACGGTAAACTGATCATTCAGTACGGTTCCGCTACAGCTGGTGTTTTCCACTGGAACAAAACCTTCGGTCCAACATTCCAGATTATCCTTGATCCTTCAAGCAACACTGCGACAGTTAACTATATGTTCGTAGAGTTGATGGATGGTGAAACCGCTTATACCGGTGACCACCTGATCGGTTGCGAAAATGCTACCGGTGAACTGGGCTACGTGTTATATGATGGTACTGACTATGTATTCCCAGCCAACGAAACTTCATATCTTGTGGCACCTCCGCTTGGTGGTATTGAAGGTGTTGTAACACAGGGAACTGCAAGTGACCTCGCAGCAAACGTTACTGTTGAAATTCTTGATGGAGAAGAAGTTGTATCAACAGCAACTACAGGCGATGATGGTGTTTATAGTATCATGTTGCCGAACGGCACCTATGATATTCAGTTCACAAAAACAGGATACGAAACTCTTCTGCAGGAAGATGTCGTTGTTGCTGATGAAATCTATACAACAGTTGACGTTAATCTTGATGAAGAAACAACAGTTGCTACACTTTCAGGTGTTATCTACGATGCCGAAACAGATGCACCAATCAACGGAATTGTTGTAGAACTCGTTGAAGTAGAAATGTCCATGACAACAGGCACAGACGGCGCTTACTCATTTGCTGATGTAGCTATCGGTAATTACACAATTGAGATCAACGCTGAAATTGGACTTGCTACATTCCATGATCTGACAGCAGACGTTACAATCGCTGAAGCTATGGACCCGGTAGACTTTGAAGTCAATACGATTATGACTCCAGAAAACGTCCAGCCATTAGCAGCAAATACAAGTGTTCTCTTAACATTTGATGCTCCAGCAAACCATGCTGCACCTGAAATTGTTATGAGTTATATCAACGAACTCGAGTTGATTGTCTATCTCCATGACAATAACGAAAAAATTGCTGAAAACATTGTTGATGTTCGTGAACAACTTGCTATTTACCGTAATATCTATGCAAACCTGACAGAAATTGGCTCATCACTTGATGAGATAAGTGATTTTGCTGGTTATCGTATAGAATTAGATGGTACACTGCAGAACGATGTTTATCCTTCAGAATCCATCACTGTCTCTGGTCTTACCAACGATCAGGAATACACCTTTGCTGTTGCTGCCGATTACGGTTATGGCGATGAATTCCTTATTTTTACTGCCGACGTGACTGCAACACCTGCAGCACCGGATCCCTACCGGTATGAAACAACAACCTACAACTGGATTGAAATTCGTACCAACGATCTTGGAACAAGAGTCCCATGGACAGCCGATGATGATTATTCAGGCATGATAGATTTCCCTGAAGGTCTCATGTTCACATTCTACGGAACACTATATACGAGTTTCAATATTGGTTCCAATGGTTATTTCTCGTTTGTAGAAGAAGATGACTTCGGCGCTAGTTGTCCTTGGACGAACGAACTCATTCCTGACAATACGACGCCAAATGGTTATGTCGCACCACACTGGGACTGGCTTGAAATTGATGACGATGATGCCTATTCGGCATACTACCATTTCGATGCAGATAATGACCAGATTGTTGTAACCTGGTATGCACCTGAATGGGGTTTAAATCCAACTGGAAACCTTCTTGAATTCCAGGCTGTTTTGAATCTTGAAACCAACGAGATCATTTTTAATTACAACAGCGCAAGCGATCACTGGACTGAATCAGTTACAGTAGGTATCGAAAATCAAGACGGTACTATCGGTCTGTCGTACGATGATGTTCCCATGTCCGATGGAGCAGCATTGCTCTTTACTCAGGCACCAGAAATCCTCGGTACAATTTCCGGTACGGTGAAACACGAAAACACAAGTGGTTATGCTATTGAAGACGTTGAAGTTTGGGTTGATGGACGTCGCGAAGCAATGGCAACAACAGATGATAACGGTGATTTCACATTTACCATTGCTATCGGCACTTATGATCTTCTCTTTGTCCATGATGATTACTGGACAGTTAACGAAGATGATGTAGTTGTTACTGAAGGTAATGACACCGATATCGATGAAGTTTATATGACTCAACCGGAAGCCAGTGCATCACCATCTTCATTAGATATTTCACATAACCTCTTCCTGGATACACCAACAACGGCTACATTTGACCTCGAAAATATTGGATCAGGTCCAATGGAATACGTTGCAAGTATCACTATTGCTTCAGATATTAATCATCAGATGATTCCGACCGAGCCGCGAGAATTAGGACATATCGTTGAAAATGATATGACTGCGAAGGTTGATGAAGACCAACGTGGTCCTGTCCTACAAGCTGGATCATCTCTTGATGAAGTATGGGATGTAGTAACAGAAATCGCCGACGTATCCTCTGATATGCAATCAGGTTTTGCATATGGTGTAGCGTTGATCGGGAACAACTTCTACGTCACCGAATGTTCAACTGGAGAATTCGCTAAATTCTCAACTGATGGCACATTTATCAGTACTGCGATGATTCCGAATGAAATGGTACCGACAACTTCAACTTGGTTGGGTCTTAATGACCTCGCTTCTGATCCTTCAGGTTACCTGTACGGAACCAATGACGACGGAAAAGTCTTCAGGTTCCTTGAAGATTTGACAGGTGTAACAGAACTGGGTGATGTTGATTGTCTTGGTATTTCTCTGGCATATGATTTCGATAATTCAGCGGCATATGTTTCAGAATGGGGTGATCCATTCTATCGTATAGATGACGATGGATCCGTCACTACATTGACTAGTTGCCCAGGATCCGCATATGGTATGACTTATGTGCATGGTGATCCTGATGGTTATACAATCTATGCACATGTTGACAACGGTACCGAAGCTGTAATCGTACGCTATAACCCCACTACAGATACTTGGGAAACTGACTATATCTTTGAAACGTTCGAGCTGGTAGATGGAATTCCTGGCGGTATTGATGCTGGATTTTCAGATGCTGGAAGACTTGATTTTATTGCCCTGCAACAGGATGATCCAAATGATCCAGTCACAATATGGGAAGGCTATCCATATTCATTGCAACAATGGCTAACCTTGAGCCCGGCAGAAGGTACAATCCTGTCTGGTGCTTCACAGCAGATGACCATTACAGTCAATCCTTCTGCCGATCCAGAATTTGCGTATCAGGCTGAGGATGAAGTAACAGCATATGTGACTATCTCTGGTCCGCATATGAATGATGTGACAGTTCTGGTTGACATCAGTTTCTTCTATGATGGTGCCGAAGAAGTCGCCGGAGTACCACAAGCTTATGCACTGCATCAGAACTATCCAAACCCCTTCAACCCAAGCACAGAGATCAAATTCGATCTCGTACAACCTCAGAGTGTTAAACTTGTAGTATTTAATACTTTGGGTCAGGAAGTAGTACGGTTGGTTGATGCACCGATGCAAGCAGGTTATCATGTCGTTACATTTGATGCCAGCACGTTAGCTAGTGGTGTCTACTTCTACAGGATCGAAACAGAAGCATTCACTTCCATGAAGAAAATGATCATGGTGAAGTAATTTAAATACAAAAGATTTTCTTTATCTTTTACAGCAGGGTTCCTTAATGAACCCTGCTGTTTCTTTTTTATCTGATGTTGGAGTCTTTAGCTAGGAATTGAACTACCTCAATTTTTTCCCATGACCACATTTGCTTGACAAAAAGAATTACAAATGGTAATATCATAGCGCTTAGTAGTTTTTACCCGGATCATACTTTGTGATCCTGACTTGAATCACTTGACGGAATAATTAACGGTTAGCTGTGAGACTTTGCGTGGGCCGATCTTTCCTGGGCACCCTTCATTTTATGGATCTCCCAAACGCAATACTACCTCTTTAATGGGTATTTATCTGTTGTAAAAACATATTCGTGTGCGTGGTCGGTAATGGTCATTTTTGACTATTACCTGTATGTTTCATACTAAAAAAGGGAGGACCATTTTCTCTTATTTTGGGGTGGCACGAATTCTCTATATGATCAATTAGCCACCTTATTGCTTCATAACAAATGATTAAGATTACTCGGAGCGACTAACATGAGAAAGATTTATTTGTTTGCACTGCTAACGTTGATGGTGTTTGCACTAGCCGGCACGGTGATGGCCGAACCCCAGACAATCGAAAAGCAAAAAGCGCAAGAAGAAATGATGGCGCGACCAAGCATCTCACTATCCAGCCTACTTCTCCAGAACCATACAATTTTGGACGAAACCATTATTTACGAAACTACTTTCGAAAATGCTGACGACTGGACGGTTGAAGATGGTTCCAATGACACTTACACGTGGGCGCTTGTAGATACAGCTCTACAAGCCAACCGTCCCATGTTTCAAACAGGTCCCTTTATGTGGGTTGATTCAGATGAATCCCCAAGGGAGTCGCATTTAATTGAAGGATTAATCAGTCCGGTGATTGATCCCGGTACTTTTCCCTTCATCTACATGGTGTGCGATCTGGAATACAGCGACCTGAACGAGTCGGATTCACTCAGGATTCAGTATTCAAGCGATGGTGGCACAAACTGGATAGATTTAGAGATCTTTTCTGATGAAGAAACTGATGATGTTGCAGACTATCCGCATGTATTAGATATTTCGGATTTTGCCGCAAATAACGGAACTTTTCAGATCCGTTTCCTCTTTGATGATGGAAATACATGGGCCTGGTACGTTGGTGTGGACAACTTCAGTATTGTCGGATCAGACGAAGTTCTTGATCTTGAACCTCCCGATGTTGAGATCACACAGGGTCCAGCTTCCGCCTTTGTAGGGATGGATCGTGAAATTGTGGCATTGGCAATGGATGATGTGTCTATTGCATCGGTGACTCTACGGTATGGTATACTTGTTAACAATGACGTTCCGGAAATTTTTGATGTTGAGATGACTGCAACGGGGAACGACAACGAATTTTCCGGTATTATTCCAGGTACATTTGGAGTTTCTGGCGATACAATAGCTTATGTGGTTGTTGTTGAAGATGGTGCTGGAAATACAACCGCTGATCCACCCGAGGCAGGAAACGCTTATATTTTCGAACTCTATCCAGAAAGCCTTGCTTACCAGATTCTTGAATTACCCAGCTTCAACTGGATGGAAGTATCCATAACCGGAACGAATCTGAATCTTACAGATGACCAGATTGTCGGTCTGGCTTTTGCCGATTTTGGCTTTGGAACATTTACATATTTTGATGAAGTATATGATTCAGTTTATGTCAGTTCAAACGGTTGGATATGTTTTGAGCCGGGTGCATCTGCATGGCCATATACTCCGGGAATGCCCAATACAAGTACTCCCAACGGTTTTATAAGTATGTGTGGTGTCGATCTGAATCCAACTCTGGCCGGAAGTATTTATGCCGGTGTCGTGGATGGAAAGTTTGTTGTCCAGTACGGTGATGATAGCGCCAATTGTTATTTCTTTGATGAAGTAATGGGACCCAAAGGACAGATCGTTCTTGATGGTGAGATGAATGTCGCTTATATCAATTACGATACTATTTCCGGTTTCCTGAACGAAGATGAAACCCCTTTTACTGATGAACATAATATGGGGATTGAAAGCCCGGAGGGTAATATTGGTGTTGAATTGTTTATCGGAACGGAATTTAACTTCCCGGTAAACCAGTCATCCTACATCATAACACCACCAGCAGGGGATATCTCCGGTTATGTCTATGCTAGTGATGGCACGACACCGATCGAAAATGTGGAAATTAATCTTTTTGAAGCAGATGAATCAACCATCCTAATGACGACCACCTCAGCATCGGATGGATCATATGAATTCCCGATAGTGATTATGGGAACATACGATATCGAAGTCCTGGCTGCCGGATACGTAACCGAAGTTGTTGAAGACGTTGAAATTGATATTAGTGAATCCATTTCTCTGGATTTTAACCTTGACGTTCAAACCACAACTACTGCAATCCAAGGTTATGTCTTCAATGCTGATGCAGCAGAAGAAACCGCCGTCTCAGGGGTGGACGTTTATCTGGTACAGTACGATATGACAGCAACCACGGACGCTAATGGGTTCTTCTCTTTTGGTGACCAAATGATTGGAACCTATAGCTTTATGGTTGGTGTTGATCCTGAAGGATCAAACGGCTACCACAATGCTATTTATCCTCGGGTTGATATTGTTGAATCCAATCCAGATATAGCATTCGATGTCTTTGAAATACTTGCTCCAGGTAACCTTACTGCGACACCCGGTGAGATTTCCGTTTCATTAGCCTGGGAAGCCCCTGAAAACCACATGACGGAAGAATTGTTGGTTCAGAGGATCAATGCTCGCCAGGAAATGCTCAACAGAATTGATGCCAATCCTAGTTCTACAGATCTGATAAAAGCAATTCCTTATCGCCAGGAATTGGCACGTCTCGAACGTCGTCTGGCATACTTGCAGCAACTGGAAACAGAAGACGAAATGGATGTCATCCTGGATGATATCAATGATTTCCAGGGTTATTTGGTTAGTCTAGATGACACCGTTCTTGAGATGACCGTTATAGAGGAAGAGTATACAATTAGCGGTCTTGAAAACGGCACTGAATATAGCTTCAAGGTTGCGGCTGACTATGGGTATGGAACAGAATACCTGAACTGGACAGATGCTGTCACCGCAACACCAAACGGTATCTATCTGATTGATCTCGAACGTGATTTTGAATGGTATGATATCAGAACAACCGGCACAGCGTTAAACCTTACTGATGATGGTGTTTCCGATCCTCTTTCTTTGGGCGGAATGATCATGGAACACTATGGGGTTATGTATACGCAAATGTATGTTAGTGCCAACGGTGCTATCATGTTAATTCAGCCAGACCCAGAGGATCTCAATCTTCCAAATCCATTCCCGACTGAAGACACGCCAAATGCTGTTGTTGGACCGTTATGGAATGATTTTGACCCAGCAGATTCTGAAGAAGAAAATGTTTGGTATGAAGTTGATCAGGAAAATGAACGGGTTATTGTACAGTGGCATTCCGGTCCCTACCCTGGACCAAGTACAAACATCCATGATTTCGAACTCATCATTTATCCAAATCTTGGTGAATATGTCTTCAGTTATCTCCACAGTATAGACGAATGGGATCTTGAAGGTGGAGCTATCGGTTTTGAAGATGAAACGGGAACAAACGGATTAGGTTTAAATCAGGAAGCAGTTGTTTCTGATTCATCCTCTGTCATGATCGGATTTATCATTCCGCCACGAGGAACTGTGTCAGGTAATGTTGTTGATACCGATGGCTATAATGTTGAAGGTGCTGAGGTATGGCTTGAAGGTATTAATTATCCAATAGCCATTACACGTGATGACGGTACATTCGGACCGTCTACTGTAAGAGTTGGCACTCATGATTTTACTTTCGTACATGATGAGTACTGGTCAGTTCAAGCTGAAGATATTCTCGTCACAGAGGAAAACAACACGGTAATTCCTGAAGTAACTCTGTCATACCCAAATCCACGAGTTAGTCCATCATCACTGGATTTAACGTTTGATCTGGATAATGACGAAATTCTGACAGAGAATTTTGATTTATTTAATGAAGGCTCTGGGCCGATGGAATTTGTTGCTTCCATTACAATTGCAAGCCGAGTAAATGATTTGCAGCAAAGTCATCCTGTCGAGATAAGAAATACGCCTGAATTCGCCAAATCGCTAAAAACGAATCGTGATAACTCCGGTCCGGTTGTGTCAACACAACTTGATGAAACATGGGATTTGATTACAGGTTTTGGTGATATAGAAAATGGGACTGGTGCTCAGGATAACCTTGGCATTGCCATGAACTCATCACGATTCTTTATCTCAGGATTCTATTATGGCACACTTACCAGCTTCAATTATGATGGTTCATTCATTGAGCAAGTAGAATATCCGGCTGAAATCGGTGGAGAGGATTATTCAGGCCTCTTTGGTCTTTCAAACGACGACGACGGCTATCTTTACGGTGGTGATGAGAACGGAAGTATCTTTAAGTTTAGCCCAGACATGTCAGAAGTTACTGAACTGGGATCTATTCCGGGTTATCCGGTAGCAGTAGCTTTTGATTATGATAGCCAGACCCTCTATACTTCCACATTTGGTGATCCCTTCTATGCAATGGATAACGGTGGAAATACTACGGTCAAAACACCATCAACTTTGAGTATTTATGGTATGGCATATGTGCCAATGGATGAAGAGGGCTATACCATTTATGCACATGCTGACGATGAAACAAATTCTCACATTATACGTTACAACCCATCCACAGACAGCTGGGACGAGAACCCAATAGCGACCCTTTATAGTACAGCGCACGATGATGACATCGCCGGTGGATTAACATCGGGTGTTAGCAGCACTGGAATGTACGATTTCATGACGGTACAGCAGGGGCAGGCAGTTGATCGCGCTGATCTTTGGGAAGGCTATGGTCTGCAGCAATGGCTAACAGTATCCCCAGCGGATGGAACCATTCTATCCGGTGGATCTCAACAGTTAACTATCACTGTTAATCCTTCCAACGATCCTGATTTTGAAGTTCAGGGTGGTGATGAAATTACTTCGTTTGTCAGGATAACCGGCCCTCACATGAATGATACAGTGGTATTGGTCACAATTTCGTTCACAGCTGGAGTAGGTGAGGTTGTTTCGGAACTACCACAGAGATATACGTTGCATCAGAACTATCCGAACCCCTTCAACCCAAGTACAGAGATCAAGTTCGATCTCGTACAACCACAGAGTGTTAAACTTGTGGTCTTCAATACTTTGGGTCAGGAAGTAGTACGGTTGGTTGATGCTCCGATGCAGGCAGGTTATCATGTAGTTTCATTTGATGCCAGCACATTGGCCAGTGGTGTCTACTTCTACAGGATCGAAACAGAAGCATTCACCTCCATGAAGAAAATGATTATGGTGAAATAATCCATGCAAATAGTGGATGGAGTATGTGCATCATTCACGTTAGCTAGGTCTAATAAGGGCTCCTCGGGGAGCCCTTATTTTATAAGATTAATGGAATTTTTTATCATGAGAGCAGAGCTTAATAAAAATAAAATTTGTGATCTTGGTCAATGAAAGGTACTTCCAGAAAATTGCATTATATAAACACAGTAAAAAATGCTGTTCTCTATAAGGAATATAGAGAGCAGTTAAAAACGGAATTCTGCAAAGAATTTTGTATTGATTATTGTGGAACTTGACTCATTGGGAAAGTGGCGTTTATCTTGATCTCTGTTATAGGAAATCCGTCTTCTTTGGGCCCGTTAAGGGGGAGGTGGGTTTTTGGGTTGAGAAAATTCTGAGATACTACTGACTACGATTACGGTTTAGTCTCAAGCGAGTTATTTGATAACTTGAGATTCTAGCACTGTTTTCTTGCACAACTTTACGGCCTTGGTACTGCTTCGATTTATTTTGTTCACGCCGTTCACGCACAGCTTCTTGCACTGAAATCTCAATTTCTTTGATTTGAGATTTTGCACTGCTTATCAAAACTGCTCTCTTATCTCATGCGAAAGTATGGGGTTCGATGACGGTTTACATGCCGAAAAACATCGATAACCATCGGGAAGCCGGTCTTTCTGGTGGAAACAATCAAGGAATGCCCTTGACAGGTACCTCTCTGTCCCCTTTTTCAACAGACAAGTTTAGACATACAAATAAAAATGACGTGAGCAAGTCTTCGGAAACCGCTCGCGTCTTTGACGTTTTAGGAGGAGAAACAAAAACAAACAAACTATGGGATTAACCCTAAGGAGGTATGTGGGCAAAAGAGTCATCTGATTGACGATGCACAGATGATGAAAAGAAAACAAACTTAGTCATCGTCTCAAATTTGATTCGAAAAGATTATCGAATTTTTAAAGGGAGTAACAAATGCGAAAAAGTTCTTGGGTTTGGCTGCTGTCCCTCGCTATGCTTGTTTCAATGGTCGGTTTGGCCTTTGCAGAAGCTAAAGTAGAGGAACAGCCAGTTAAGGTCGAGGATTCCAGTAGACTGTTATGGTTGGCAGGTGGCCCCAGGGCTAATGTCAACACAGTTCTTGATGAAGTCGTATATTATCAGGACTTAGTAACATTCGATGAAGGAATCCCGGCTGATTGGTCAAATGTTGATAACGCTGGTGAAGGTGTCCTATGGGATACAACATCCGGTGATGTTGGATCAACAAACGCAACATTCGTCGAAGACTCACCACCTTACGTTTTCATCGATTCCGATGATGAAGGATCTGTAAACGTTAATGCAGACCTGATCACTGCTGAATATACAATCCCAGCAGATCATGGTTTCATAGAGTTATACTTCGAATTTGACCTTAGCTATAACTACTATTCCGGTGACTTCGCTTCTTTCTCCTATACCATCGATGGTGGTACTAACTGGGTAGAAGTATACTATTGGAATACAGATAACTTTGATCACTATGCCTTTGATGCATTGGCCATTTTAGGTACAGCTGGTGGTACAATCCAGTTTAAATGGAACTACACAGCTAACTATGACTGGCACATGGCTATGGACAACATTCAGTTCATGGGAACTGATGAAGATATTCGTCCACCAATGATTTCACTTCTGGATGCTCCAGATGAAGTCCTTGAAGGCTACGATGCTGACTTCCTCGTGACAGTAAGCGATCCTTCAGGTCTTGCAAGTTCAGACTTGCTCTATCATCAGTGGGATGATGTCAACGATTCGCTAATGGTTGGTGGCTATAGTGGTACAGTAGCATTGACAGTCGTTAACGGCGACACAATGGCTGCTACCCTCGTCGGTACAACCGTTGGCTACCTTGTTGATGACATAGTTGCCTTCTGGTTCGAAGCAACGGACTCTGCACCCGCAGCGAACGAAGCTCGTTTACCAAATGACGAAGCAGCATTCTATGCATTCGATGTTATTGCTGACGAAGACGCCCCTGATGTCGAAATCAACAAAATCCCTCCATATGCATTTGAGGGCGACGATGTCTATTTCGAATTTGACATTCAGGATATTACCGGTGTAACAGCTGCAACGCTCTATTACACTGAGTTTGACACAACTGAAGCCAACTTCGGTCCTGTTGCCGGTGGTATCTCCGGTTCCATCGACATGATGCCCGGTACAGATAACATCTTCGAAGCAATGATTCCTGGTGATGCAGGTTTTGTTGTTGGTGACTTTGTTGGTTACTGGCTGGAAGTTTCTGATGGTTGGACACCAGCTAATACAGACACACTTCCAAGCGCCACAGATGGTATGCCCGACCATATGCTTTATGAAATCCTCGAAGTAGCTGATATACTTTGGGACTTTGAAGTTGACGGCGGCGACCTTGAATCCACCGGTAATGTTTGGGAATGGGGTAACCCAGATGGTGCATTCCTGCCAGATTTCTCAGGCAATCCCTATCCAACACCGATGGCATTCTCAGGTGAAAATGTCTGGGCAACAGTCCTTGACACGGCCTATAACGCCAACATGGACGGATACCTGACAACAACAGTCGCATGGGCACTCGATGCCGGTGCACACTTGCGTTTTGCCAACTGGTGGCACACAGAGTCTTGGGATGGACACAACGTTCAAATCTCAACTGACCTCGGTGAAACCTGGATGGTTTTGGATCCAGTCGAAGGTTATAACGACGATAGTATTCAGGGTCTCGACGGAGAACCTGGTTGGAACACATACAACTACGCCTACTGGCAGCTCGCGACATTCGACCTGAGCGCCTATGAAGGCGAAATCGTCATGTTCCGTATTCGCTTCGGTTCTGATAGTTCAGGCCAGCGTTACGGTGCAGCAATTGACGACTTCATGCTCTGGGGCGCATTGGTTCCTGGTGAACTCGATGGTACAGTCACAGACGCATCCGATATGCCTGTTGAAGGCGCATCCGTAACTCTCTACATTAATGATACAGATGTGGAAGTTGCCCGCACAGTAACAGACGAAGATGGTTACTACTACATGCTTCCTCTGCCAGGTGCCTATGATGTTATAGCACGTCAGTATGGATTCCTGAATGCTCTGGCTGATTCAGTTGTTATCTTTGAAGAAACATTAACAACTGCTGATATCCAGATGGTTGAGGGTGACGAAGCTGACACTCTCCGTGGAACCGTTTGGGGTGACATGGATATGACCATGCCGCTCGAAGGTGTCGTCGTTTCTGTTCCGGATGAAGGTTTTGGTGCCTTTACCGGTGCTGACGGTATGTTTGACTTTGGTGAAGTTGACCACGGTGAATATGATATTGTCCTGACCAGTGTACCGACAGGTTACATGGGTTATCACGATGTCTATCTCTTCGATTATGAAATCACTGACCGCACCCTGCCACTCGACCTTTATATGCCGGAAATTCTTCCGCCAATGAATGTCAGTGCTACAACAGGTGACGGCGAAGTTCTCCTCGTCTGGGATGCCCCGGATGACTTCTTCACTGAAGAAGAATTCGAAGCTATGCCGGAAGCTCTTGCCAGCCTCCAGGCACAGTATGAATTCATCGTCGAAGAAGGAAACGATGAAGATCAGGCGAAACTTCCGGTTCTCCGTGAAGAAATGTTCCGCATGGAACAGGCTCTCCTGCGTCACAATGAATCACTGCTTGATCAGGTTTCCGACTTTGCCGGATACCGTATCATGCTTAACGGTGAAATCTGGAACGAAGAACCAATCGAAACCACAGACATCCTCGTTGGTGGCCTGAGTAATGGTCTCGAATATGAAATCCAGATCGCTGCCGATTATGGCTACCATGACAACTACCTTGTCTGGTCAGAACCTATCTACGTACGTCCGCTTCCTGCTCCAGGTTATCTCTGGGAAGAAGTGACATATGACTGGTTCGAACTAAACCCGGCAAACGGTGGTGTAGGTACTGTCTGGATGGATGTTGGTGATGATGCTAACACAGGTCTTACAGATCTAGGCTTTGACTTTACCTTCTTTGGTTCCGTCTACAGTCAGTTAGCTGCATGTTCAAACGGTTGGTTCAGCTTTACAAATGGTACACTCAATAGTATCACACTTACACTTCCGTCAACCGTTGAACCGAATGCCGTTATAACACCGCTGAATGATGATATGGACATGGAAGTAGCCGGCGACGCATACAACATCTGGTCATACTATGATGATGTAAACGGCCTCTTCTACGTTCAGAATTATGCAAAATACTGGAGTGATGAATCTGATTTATACTCATTCCAGATGATTCTTGATACAAACGATAACAGCATTTATTTCCAGTATGAATCTGCCAGCAATGGCTGGGATGTTAATGGTTCACAGGCTGGTATCGAAAATGCTGATGGTACAGTTGCTACAGTAATTCCAGGTTCAATGCTCTATGACGGTATGGCTATCCATATCTTCATGGAAGGTGGCGAACTTGGTAACTTCGAAGGTACAGTCACAGATATCGCCAGTGGCGATCCTATCAGTGGTGCCGTCGTTAAAGCAGTCAGTGCAACAGATCGTGCCTATACTACAGGAACAGATGAAGACGGTGACTATCAGCTTCTCCTCTTAAGCCAGGATAATGCTCCTTACACCGTTACTGTTCGTGCAGAAGGTTATGAAGATCTCGTAGTTGAAGATGTTGACTGGGATGAATTCGATGACTTCGTACACTACGTTGACTTCGAATTAACAGAACTCAGCCCGGATTCACCACCAAGAATCGTTTCAGTTAACGGTAACTTCGATGATCGTTTCGAAGTAACACTTGGTGCTCCTGGTTCACTTAACGAAACTGAATACCTCGTCTATGATGATGGTACACAGGCCGGTGTCTATGCTTGGACACTTCCGCCGACACCAGAACAGATGGCAGGTACAGGCTTCAACGTTGCCGGTGCAAATGTCACACTCCTCAGTGCAGAAATTCACTGTGGTATTGACTATTCTGGTGGCGATGCATGGCCAGATGAAACACATGAAGATGTGATTATCCACATCCATGCTGATGATGGTGGCATGCCAGGTGAACTCCTCTGGACATCCGATCTCGTTACAGTCGACCCAGTCAGTGAATGGGCCGTTGTAACACCGAATATTCCAGTACCGAGTTCATTCTACGTCTCATTGAGTAACCCTGATGGCGATGTTGGTCAAGAAGGTATCTCAGTCGACGGTTCAAACGATCACGCAAACTACTGGTACAACACTGGCACAGGCTGGACACACTTGACAACAGCAAGTGGTGACCCGCTGATCCGTGCGACAGTTTCCTACGTACCAGGTGGTGGAGATACTGAAGAAGTCGTTCTCGATCCTTCAAGACTCGCCTCCACAAAAGAAGCCAGCAACTACATGATCAACAACTCACTTAACAGTGCAGTTTATGGTCTCAACGAAGTCCGTAACGTCACACGTCCAAGTGTTGAACTACCGGCAACCACAACATCCCTCGACGAAGTCGGCGATGTGTTATGGTACATGGTACAGTATTCACTCGACGGTGTTGCATGGACAACCGTTGATGTTGATGGTGATACACTCTTTAATCCTGCTCAGGTCACAATTCCTGTTATCCTCGGTACAGACGAGGAGAACGTTGAATACATGTTCCGTGCAGGTACATGGATGACAGATCCTGATGGCGTCCTTGATTCACTGCAATCACAGTGGATTGATGGTCTTGCCACATTCAACATGATGCCTGGTGTCCCGATGGATATCGTTGCTGACGTTGATGGCCTAGAAATTAACCTTACATTCACAGAACCGACAACAAATGCTGACGGTACCGACCTGGTTGACCTTGCTGGTTACACCGCGTGGGAAGTCACACCTGACGGTCCGGTGGAAGTAGGAACATCCGAAACAGCTTCAATTGACATTACAGTTGCAGAAACAGGTCTCTACACATTTACTGTAACGGCAGAAGATGAAGTACCGAACGTATCCGGTACAGCAATGCCGATTACCGTAATGGCAGGTATACCTGGTGTTGAATCCAGTTTCGAAGATGGTGAATGGAATGCAATGAACGGTGACGGTGTGTGGGAACATGGCGCACCGACAGCCGGTCCTGGCGCAGCATATGCCGGTGACAACGTTTGGGCAACAGTCCTTGGCGGCAACTATGACAATAGTCAGAACGATCTGCTCTATTCGATCGAGCCATTGACAGTCACAAGCGTAAACGCAATCATGATTTACTACCACTGGATTGATTACGAAGGTGGCTGGGATGGTTACAACGTCAAGGTATCAAACGACGAAGGCGCCTCCTGGATAGTAGTCGAACCGGTTGGTGGTTATCCAAGTGCAAATATCACTGGTCTCGGTGAACCTGGATTTACAGGTTCTACAGGTACATGGCAGATGGTTATGGTTCCGTTGGGTGATTTCAACGGTGAAAATATTTCCATCGCATTCAACCATGGTACTGATAGTTCTGTGAACACCTACTATGGTACTACCATTGATAACTTGGCACTCTATGATGCAGAACCTCCGGTATATGGTCAGGTCACCGGTATCGTCAAAGAGTGTGACACAGATGGATTCCCACTCGCAGGTATTGAGCTTTGGGCTGAAGGATGGCCGGTAATGCTCGGTATGTCTGGTGACGGTGGTGCATTTGACGTCGAACTTCCAATTGGAACAAGAGACATCATGTTTGTCCATGATGACTATTGGACTGGCGTTGCGGAAGACGTCGAAGTTGCTGAAGGTACACCAGTTGACCTTGGTGAAGTCTACTTGACTTATCCAGAAGGTTCACTGACACCAACCAGTTTGGAAATCAACTGGCAGGATGTAGCTGTTTCAGGGACATTTGATGTTGAAAACATCGGTTGTGGTCCAATGGAATATGCTGTTTCCACCCAGATCCTTGATGGTATTACCAACGAAACTGGTCATGGTGAAACACCAGAACGTCGTCAGAACATTCCTGAAGAAGCATACACATTCCGTTCAGATGATGCCCGTGGTCCAATCGTTGGTTCACACCTCGATGACACATGGGATCTCATCACAGGATACGACGAGATTGAAACCAACACAGGTAACCCCGATAACTACGGTGTCGGAATGGGCTCAAGTGAATTCTACATTGGTGGATTCTACTATGGTACCCTTTCAACATTCGATTATGACGGTACCTTTGTAACACAGGTTCCAATCGATAATTCCATGGCCGGTAGCAGCTACGCTGGTGTCTTCGGTCTTGGTAACGATCCTGATGGTTATCTCTACGGTGGTAACAACGATGGTTCCATGTTCAAGTTCTTACCGGACATGAGCGAAGTCGTTGGTATCGGTACTATGCCACTCATGGCTGTTACAGCTACCTATGATTGGGATAACAACTACATCTACGTTTCCGCATTTGGTGATCCTTTCTACAGAATGCAACCAAACGGTACACCAGAAGCACTCGCCGCCCCGTCAGTATCCGCTTACGGTATGGCATATGTGCCAATGGATCCAGATGGTTACACCATCTACGCACACGTAGAAACTACCCCGACGGGTATTATTCGCTACAACCCAAGCACCAATACATGGGATGAAACCCCAGTTGCAACCATCTACGACCTCGTCGGCGATGACAACTGTGGTGACATGGCCGGTGCAATGCGTGGCGATACATTCGACTTCATGACTGCTAAACAGGGTGCAGATATTGATCGCGCTGACCTCTGGGAAGGTTACACCCTCCAGCAGTGGCTGACAGTTGATCCGGTTGATGGCACAATGCTTCCAGGTGCAACACAACAGTTTATTGTTACTGTTGATCCAGATGCAGACGAAGGCTTCACACCAGAACCAGGAACTTCAACTGATGTCTTCATCACAATCGCCGGTCCGCACATGGATGACTTCGGTGTCTTTGTGACGATTAACTGGCTTGGTGGCGCTGATGAAGAATCACAGCTCCCGACTGAGTATGCACTACATCAGAACTATCCGAACCCCTTCAACCCATCAACAAGCATTAAGTTTGCATTGGTTGAAGCGCAGCCGGTAAAACTGACTGTATTCAATATGCTCGGCCAGGAAGTTACACGTCTCGTGAATACCAAGATGGACGCAGGACATCACACCATTAACTTCGATGCTTCGCATCTGGCCAGTGGCGTGTACTTCTACCGTCTCGAAACACCGGTATACACGAACATGAAGAAGATGGTAATGATTAAATAAGCTTACCTTCGCAACAGTATCCCGCTCTGCGGGATGCTGTTGATTGAGATAGCAGAGCGGCTGACTCAACTGAGTCAGCCGCTTTTTTTATGTATAAAACTCGAACTATACATTCGAATAAGAGATGAAAGATGGTCTTGTTTTCCAGTCAAACAAGGTATGTACTATGTCAAAAACTGAGAAGAACAATCATCTTGAAAGGCAAAGGATGACCTTTAGCAGGGAGGTTCTGACGTTTGTCACAAGGGGTTAAGATAGAAGAAGTTGTTGTCTAGAGAAAGTTAGATAAAGAAGGATGAACAACATTATAAATGTGTCTGCACTGGGTGGCCCAAGTGCTTGGTGAAGACCAGACAAAGCTTTGGCGTTGACAGGCCACTTGGGTATCCCCAATCATTCTTTTGAAAAAAAGAAAACCCTTCCACAATAGCAGAAGGGTTTATAAAAAGATGCAATAATAGATTAGGATTCAATACCCAGTGCCGGATTAAGGTCGGCAATTGAAGGTACAATCGCATCGGGGATGACATTAGTTCTGCGGACAAAATCAAAATCATATTTGCCTGTTTTAACGAGGACGGTTTTGATTCCCAGTCGCTGCGCGCCGAGTATATCCGTCTCAATATCATCACCAACCATCAAAGCGTTTTGAGGTTTTACGCGGTAACGTGTAAGTATACCTCTAAAGTAGCCCGGTGAAGGTTTGCCAACAACATCAGCCTTTTTGCCCGTAGCATACTCAATCGCTGCTACGTAGGGGCCAAGGTCGAGTTTCAAACCGGACTGATCACGACTGAAGCGGGTTTTCTGGAGAGCGATCAAATCAGATCCGCTAAAAGTAGCACGGAAAATCTGGTCAAGAACTTCCGGGGTGAATTTGTCACCCTGATCTCCCATAATGACGGCACCAGACCTGCTAGGCTGTATACGTAGTCCTTCAAAATCCTCGAGGATTTCTTCGCTCACAAATAGTGATGCTGAAGACTTTTTCATCTGAAGAATACGTTCACGGGCGATAATGGCAGGGCAAATGACATCATTAACATCAACATGAAATCCCAGCTTTACCAATTCTTCGTGGACCTTGCGGCGTGGTTTACTCGTCGTGTTGGAAACAAACGCGACTTTAATGCCAACATCTGTCAATTTATTGACTGTTGCTGTTCCACCCGGGATAGGTAAATCGCCGAGCATTAAAACGCCTTCAATGTCCAGAAAGACCTGTTGAATGTCACGAATAGTCGCCATGATTTCTCGGTTAAAAGTTAAGTGAATAGATACTATGCGAGCCTAGAATATAGAAGAAGAATACCGAATCACAAAAAGGGAATGCACACCTCCCGGAGACCATTGGGAAAGAGTAGAGAAAAGTTATAAAGGATATAGGAGTAAAAAATGAGTATAAATTATCGTTTATTCACCGAAAAGAAGAGCAGGGATTCGAGCGAAATGGAATTTTCTTTCCGAATTTGATCCATATGTTGTACCTTGTTCAATTGATTGAAAACTCTATTATCAGGATAAATAATGGCAAAAAAACGTCTAATGCTTGTTGATGCCATGGCCCAGATTTATCGGGCACATTTTGCAATGAGCCGCACGCCTCTCTTTACGCGAACAGGGGAAAATGTAAGCGCCGTATTTGGTTTTACAAATACACTACTCTCCTTGATCGAAAGGGAGAAACCAGACCTGCTCGCTGTAGTATACGACACAAAAGAACCCACGTTGAGACACCATATCTTTCCGGAGTACAAAGCCACCCGGGAAAAAATGCCGGAAGAGTTGGCTGAACAGCTTCCCAGGATGGACCAGGTTCTCGACGTATTAAAAATAACAAAACTGATCCTTCCGGGTTATGAAGCAGACGATATTATCGGGACACTAAGCCGTCAGGCCGATACTGGTGAGTACGAAGTCCAGCTTGTGACTGGAGATAAGGATTATTACCAGCTTGTAACCGAAAACGTGGTGTTTTACAACAATACTAAGGGGGCTAACGATATTCGTGTGCTAGGTCCTGCAGATGTTGAAACCACCTTTGGTGTTTTACCCGAAAATGTTGTGGATGTCCTTGGTCTTGCAGGGGATACATCAGATAATGTTCCCGGAGTTCCCAAAGTTGGACCCAAAACGGCTATCAAACTGGTGAAAGAATATGGAAGTCTGGAAAAGGTCCTGAGTAATGCTGAAAGTGTCAAGGGAGTTGTCGGGCAGAATCTTGTAGAATTTCGCGAACAAGCCCTGCTATCGAAGAACCTCGTAACGATTCGAACTGAGGCACCGATCGAAGTTGACCTTGAGACCCTGACCTATGGTCCTTGGGAAAATGATGCGAAAGATCTATTTGTCGAACTTGAATTCAGAACGTTGCTTCGTACCCTGGCGATTGAGCCACAGAGTGTTGATGAGCAAGCCGGCAAAGTAAAGTATAAATCGATTACGACTGAAAGAGCTCTTGAACGTTTGGTTAAAGAACTTTCCGGTGTTGCTGCATTCGCCATTGATACTGAAACAACATCTCTCAACGCTGTTGAGGCAGATCTTGTAGGAATCAGTATATGTTACAGGGCGGGTGAAGCGTGGTACATTCCTGTGAACCATTTTCAATTCGAAGGTGAAACCGCACCTCTTGAAACCGGGCGACCAATTGTGCAATTGAAAGAAGCAGCACAAAGAATCCTTGAAAAAATGAAATCTGTCCTTGAAGGTGGTCCGGGGAAAATTGCTCAACATGCAAAATATGATTTTCAAATATTCCGTCAACATGGAATTCATTGCGGTCCGCTATCTTTTGAGACAATGCTGGCTGATTACCTCCTGAATCCAGTTGCTCGAGGGCATGGACTTGATTCCATGTCTTTGAATCATTTGAATATTAAAAAGATTCCGACAGAAGAGTTGATAGGTAGTGGCAAGAATCAGATTACAATGGACCGCGTGCCGTTAAAAATCATTACAAAATATGCGTGTGAAGACGCGGATATGACATTCAGACTCGCTCAGTTCCTCAAACCCAGAATAGATGATGAAAAGTTAACCGACCTATTGGTCGAGGTTGAGCAACCCTTATCTGATGTATTGATGAAAATGGAGGGGCGAGGTGTCAGTCTGAACGTTGAATTTCTGAAGACTATGAGCGTTCGTATGCACGCACGGTTGATGCAGTTAGAAAAAGAATGCCACGAACTTGCCGGTGTTGAGTTCAACCTTAAAAGTCCCAAACAACTCGCCCACATTCTGTTTGAAAAAATGGGCTACCCAACCAAGTTGTCGAAAAAGACGAAAACAGGATTCTCAACAAATCAGGCGGTACTTGAAAAACTGGCACCCTTGGGTCCACTTCCCCAAAAGATTGTCGAACACAGAGAATTGGCCAAACTCGTTGGTACTTATATAGATGCCTTACCGGAGCTGGTGAGTAAATTTACCGGCAGGCTGCATACCAGTTATCATCAAACGGTCGCGTCAACAGGTCGCCTTTCGTCCTCCGATCCAAACCTGCAAAATATTCCTATTCGAACTGAAGCAGGAGCTGAAATCCGTAAGGCTTTTGTTGCCAAGGATGGGTATAAACTCTTATCCGCTGACTATAGCCAGATCGAACTTAGAATGATGGCTCATTTAAGTGGTGATCAAGAGCTCATTGAAGCGTTTGAAAGAGGCGACGATATTCATTCCGCCACGGCGTCAAAGATATTTGATGTTCCAATAGAAGAAGTCAGCAAAGAACAGAGATCAGCATCCAAAGCTGTAAACTTTGGTGTCCTCTTCGGGATGCGCGAATTCGGATTATCATCCAGAATGCACATATCTGTAGAGCAGGCTCGAGAATTTATTGAAGGTTACTTTGGAGCATTTCCTCGCGTAAAGCAATTTATTGATAACCTGCTGGTTCAAGCACATAAGGATGGATATGTTGAAACCATCCTAGGTAGGCGTCGGCCTTTGCCCGAACTTGCAACATCAAACAAAAATGTAGTGCAGGCTGCCGAAAGGGTGGCCATTGCTTCAGTCGTTCAGGGTAGCGCTGCTGACTTGATTAAGCTGGCTATGCTCAAACTGGATAAAGACATTGAGAAAAACAATCTGCCCTACGAAATGTTACTACAGGTACATGATGAGTTGATCTTCGAGATTCCTGAAGGTCAAGAAGAGGAAGCGTTTGCATTCATTCGCGAACGGATGGAAAGTGCCATGGAGCTATCGGTTCCGATCATCGTGGATGCGGGATGGGGCGACAATTGGCTGGAAGCACACTAGAAACAGGTCTCTTATGGGCAATATATTAAGAATCTTTTTATGGGCGATAATTGTTAATGTTTTTGCCGGATCACTTTCGGCAGGTGAAACATCGTCCAATTCCTTCTGGGTTCATTTCAAAGACAAAGGAGCATGGGAACTTCTTTCAAGCGAAGAACTTCTCGATGCGGCTTTTGATTTTGGAATGACAAATAAAGCTCTTGAACGAAGACGTCTGGAAGGTATTCAGGAAGAAAATCTTATCACCATATCTGACCTTCCCCCTGATCCTTTTTACGTAAAATCGGTTAGCGAAACTGGGGCGCTGTGTCGTCAGGAATCAAGATGGTTTAATCTGATTAGCGTTGAAGCAAATATTAATCAGGTTGAAGCTATCGAAGCTCTACCGTTTGTAGAAAAAGTGACTCATATAGCGGAGATGAAACCATCAGGTTACTGGTATGAAGAAGTAGGTACATTTGATGGAAACCCACCCCCTGGTGCTGGCATAGATATGCCTGGAATGTATGGGCCAAGCTACCTGCAAGCGTTGCAGGTAAATGCAGTGGAAGCTCATCGAGCTGGATATACAGGGAAAGGTGTGCTGCTGGTCATACTGGATGGCGGTTATGAATTATCCCATGAAGCGTTTCAGAACCTTGATGTTTTTGCGGAATGGGACGCTGTTTATAATGACGACTACACTGGGCATGAGCCGAGTGATAAACCATTTGAAGCAGCTCATGGTACAGGTTGCTTGTCCGAGATAGGTGGATATAGTCCAGGCAATCTGATTGGTATCGCATATGAAGCCAGTTTTTTACTTGCCAAGACAGAAGATGCTCGTGATGAAACTCCTAAAGAAGAGGATGACTATTTAGCCGCGGTTGAATGGGCAGAGAGATTGGGAGCAAGAGTACTTAGTTCCTCGCTTGGTTATACCGATTGGTACAACACAGCTTCGATGGACGGTGAAACTCCCATCACCAGTCAGGCCCACAACAGGGCCTATGAAATGGGAATGGTTTGTGTGACTTCAGCCAGTAACGACGGTCCACAACCAAGAACACTCGGAGCACCTGCTGATGCGTGGGGAAGTCTCACTATTGGAGCAGTAGATAGCCTTGGGGTTATAGGGAAGTTTTCAAGTCGTGGGCCTACTGCCGATGGTCGAATCAAACCTGATCTTGTGGCGCGTGGAGTAAAAACAGTACTCGTTAGCCCCTATTCAGCGAATCGATATTCAATGTGGAATGGTACTAGTATGTCCTGCCCTGTAGTGGGAGGGGTTGTTGCGTTGGTTCGAGGGGCGCATCCAGAATGGAGTGCAGAAAGAACAGTGCAGGCACTAAAGACAACTGCTGACCGAGCAAATCGACCAGATAATACATATGGATGGGGGATGCCTGATGTAATGGCGGCAATTCGCTATCCAGAAGTATCCTTTACCCTTTTATCGTCAGATGGAAATCCCATGAAAGGGGTTGATGTGAAACTCACAGATGACAGGGAAGAATATGTTGTGAGTACTGATCAAAACGGTAAGGCTTCGTTTCCGAACTTGGCAGAGGGAGAGTGGAGTTATTCCGCATCTCTAAAAAGAGGGGATGTGGATGTTACCTTACATTCGGGTTCGATTGTAGTGAAAGATGGAAAAAAGTTGGTTTTGAAGGATAGCACAAATAATTAATTCAGAATCGTAGATATGAGGTCCACATGTTTTTCTTGAAAAAATATTCATCTGTTGTTTCAGTAATAGTGTTAGTTCTGTTTTTAGCAGGTTGTGCAGGGACAAAAAAAACAACCACAACTGATCAGTATGAAGAACTTGTCCAGGTTTCATTAAAAGTTGAAAAAGAGAACCTGCGGGATGCGCCGAACGGTAATAAAGTTGGAGAAGCGCATCAGGGTGATATCCTTGGGTTGGTTGAAAGACGAGGAAATTGGTGTCAAATCCACAATGAAACATTGGGGAACGTATGGATTTGGGGTCCATCCCTTGGTTATACATCAGTGAGTCCATTAAATATCAGAAGTTGGATTGGAGATGCTTCAACGGCGGCTTCAGAAAAATCGATCCTTGAGGTTTTTGGGAGACCCACATCAGTGGAGATGCTCGGTAGCCACCTCGCTGTTTATCACTACAACAATTATGTTGAACAGGGTCAAACACTTTTTGGAACCCATCAGATAGTTGCTACAAAAGTTTATCTGGATAGGAGAAGTCGAACTGTATCACAGGTAGAACTAGTGCTTCCTCCCTTTAAGGGCAATACGAAAAAAGCGATTCCTGCCCTTGGTTTACCATCGGTGAAATCGAGTGGGATTGATTTTGAACGTGCCCGTTACATAAACAAATTTGCGGGAATCAGTGTATTGGAATTGAAATTTCTGAAAGGTGATTTCGAAAAGATTGAATCTGTCTCTGCCTTCAGAACAGCGCCGGAATTATGGCGACGTAAACTGGATGTTTCCGACAAAAAGGTAACCATTGTAAATGGTAAACTGGCTCTTCAAATGACATTGACCAACAATGATCAGGTTAATGCCTATGCTAGCCCAAAAGCAGAAGTAGAACTTTATCAAGGAAGCAAATATTTAGGTAAATGGAACGTTCAACAGGATGACTTTATTGTTGATCCTGGCAAAACTGTTGTGACAACTATGCCCATTCCCGTAGAAGCTCATCTTGTTGAAGTGAAGAAGGTTGCAGCACGAGCAGAAATCCTCCAGATGTACGTGTTGCCCGGAGGTAAATAATGAAAATTGGGATTTGCAGCGATAGCCATGACCATGTAAAGAACCTTAGAAAAGCTATTGTTGAATTCAAAAGAAGAAAAATTGATGCCTTAATTCACGCCGGCGATTATGTAGCCCCTTTTTCTGTAGTGGAGCTAAAGGAAGTTGGTTGCCCCGTTTATGGAGTTTACGGCAATTGCGACGGTGACAAGGTAATGATCAAAAAGACGTTTGATGAGATTGAAGGAGAAATCTATAAAGAACCACACATCTTCGAAATTGGTGGAAAAAGGATTGTCACAATGCATCAGCCCATCTGGGTGGAAGCATTCAGATCACCTGAAGTTGCAGATATTATCGTTCATGGCCACACCCATGAACTTCGTATTGAAGAAGGTGAGCCCTGGGTGATTAATCCCGGTGAGATCTACGGTCGGCTGTCAACTGGCCCCAGTGTCGTTATATATGACACGGAAAAAAATGATGTAGAAGTTATCTGGATTAAAGACCTACCAGATGAAAACAAATAAGATGCAACATTCACCTTCCAAACTGATCATTTTTGATATCGATGGCACACTGATTTCCAGCGGAAGTTTTGCTAAGGAACATTTTCTGGGCGCGTTTACCGACGTTACAGGATTTGAACTTGATCCGGACGGTTATCAATTTGCAGGGATGACTGATCGCGGTATAGTCCGCAAGATGATAAAAATGGTTGAACTTAAAACGGATTTCGAGGAGACGTTCTTGAAGTTCGAAGAAAAATTTTATCAGAGGATGAAAACAAGTTACCGTCCAGAAAAGGTGGCGGGAGTTCTACCGGGCGTTCACCCACTTCTGGATGATCTTAGAGATAATGAAGATGTAGCGATTACATTGGGCACCGGTAATTGTGAAAGAACAGCTTTTGTAAAACTCGAATACTTTGGTCTATCTGAATATTTTTCCAGCGGTGGTTTTGGTGGGGAATTTGAAAATCGCACAGATGTCATTTTAAGAGCAATTTCCAGTGGCCGAGATATTCTTGGCTGGGCAGGGGAAGCGTGGGTAGTAGGCGATACTATTCGCGATATTACTGCTGGTCATGAGGCTGGAGCGAAGGTATTAGCGGTTGGAACTGGTCCCAGGCAGGACCACAAAAAAATGGGAAAGATGGCAGACGTGTTTGTCAACGATCTCTCCGATTTAAAAATAATCAAATCTATTTTTGGGCTTACTTGATCTACCTAACAGTCAGTACAGGTACCTTACTTTTGCGAACAAGTTTTTCAGTAGTACTACCCAGCAACCACCTGTCAATAGCGTTCCATCCCTGATCTGCAATAATGATCAGGTCTATGTCTTTTTCGATGACAGTATGATTAATCTCGTGGTGGACCTGTCCCTGGCTAATGATGTATTCAACCTTTCCGGACAAATCTTCTTTCACAAATTCAAACAAAGCCGCCTCAGTTCTGCTGATCTGTTCATTATCCATCTTAGATTGAGGTACATCACCCATATAGAGGGACCTTGGGGCAAGAGTAGGTTCTATTACATGCTGGATAAAAACTTTGCTTTCAAACCGGCTGGCAATTTCCTCACTGAATTTTACAGCTTTTTTGCAGGGTTCTGAAAAATCAACTGGTACAAGAATATTTTCATAGCGTCCTGATTTTTCCACAAAGATGTCACCGCCGTGATGGATTGTTAAGACAGGGATTCTTGCGCCATGTACCACTTTCTCTGTAGTGCTGCCCAATAGGAAATGGCTTAAACCACTGCGACCGTGAGTCCCCATCAGGACGAGATCTATTTTATATTCATCAATAGCTTCAAGGATTTCATTGGCAGCAGAAATACCCCGTTTCACTTTTTCAGTGATTTCGATATCACCGGTAACAACGGGCAGATCAGGTTGATTCATTCTCTGTACAGCCTGCATACGAATAAATGCAAAAAGTTCATCGAGGTCGGGAAATTTGAAATTTGGATTATTAGGGTCAGCCGCATGCAAGGCTTCAACGTGTAGCATTACAAGTTCAGCATTAAATCGGTGAGCCAGAACTATTGCATGGTCAAGCGCCCGGTTTGATGGTTCAGAAAAATCTGTAGGAAAAAGAATACGTTTGATGTCCATTAAAAACTCCGGTTAGATTGTGACTAAAGATAATTTAAGTTGAAAAGTAATAGCAACGATACAAAATCAGTTGCATATTTAGTACCCTGTTGAGAGTCAATAGCATGAGAAAAAAATGAAACTCTGGGATTACCTGATACATAGCCCTGAAAATGGGTTGGATTCCGATACTTTAAAACCCGGAAAAATCCTTGTTGTTCAGATTGCCGGCATAGGCGATCTTGTATTGGCGACTCCTGCTCTTCAAGCACTGAAGAAAAAATTTCCCGATGCTGAGCTAGATGTTCTAACAAGTCCCCGTGCAGATGTATTACTAGAGAACTTTGGTTCCGTCCGTCAGATTTTCACCTTTGATATTGAAAGGTTGCGTAATCCTGCAAATCTATTAAGTCCAGATAATATGCGAGTTCTTCGTGACCAGCTTAATCCACTAAAAGCTGAAAAATATGACATTGTCGTTTCCATGAATAACGTTGCAACAAAAAGAGGTGGCATCACATTAGGATTTCTTCTGAAATATCTAGGCATTCCTGTTTGGGTTGGTCGGAACACGAATGACAGAGCACCCTATTTTGACCTTTCGATTCTTGAAGACGAGCGGGAGGTTATTTCAGAAGCCGAAACCAAATTGAAAGTTGTCGGTTTGTTGAAAGCCATTCCTGAATCTCGTGACCTTCATCTAAATCTTTCCGATAGTGAACGAGAAGATACGCTTAAACTCATGAGGGGCAAACTAAACCTCATCGCGTTTATGCCCGGGGCTAATGTAGATATAAAAATGTGGCCTATTGAGAGGTTCATTGAAGTCGGTGAATGGTTGATAAAAAAGGGCTACAACATTGTGGTTCTAGGTGGCCCGGGTGATGTAGAAGTATCAGATAAACTGGAAGATGCGTTAGGAAAAGATTCTGTTAGAAGGTTAGATGGCAAGTTGTCATTACGCCAAACAGCAGCGGCTTTGAGTCACGTGAAACTGGCCTTGACAAACGATACCGGACCTATGCATATAGCTGCCGCAGTAAATATCCCGATTGTTGCACTTTTCTGTTCGTTGAATGCGGGCCGATATCATCCGTGGATGGACGAGGCAAAGTACCGGTTATTGACCAGCAAAGTGCCCAAAGAAGAGACACCGACTGGGATGCGCGAAAGTATCCTTGGCGTAGAGGTTGAAGATGTTAAAAAAGCGATATGCGAGTTAGTGGAGTAAGAAAGTGAGTAATGAATTACTGTTTGTTGTTTGGACGTTAATTGTCGTCTCAGGAGTGTTGGTCGCCTTCCGATTCGGAAGGATTGGTCTATTTGGAATTATCGGAATCTACATAATTCTTGCGAATATTTTTGTTCTTAAGCAGATCAGTCTTTTTGGTTTGGCCGCTACCGGTGGTAACGCACTCTATGGAGCAATTTTTCTGGCTACAGATCTCCTGAACGAGCATTACGGACGGAAAGAAGCCCAGAGGGCTGTATGGTTTGGCTGGATCAGTGCATTAATATTTCTGGTTGCCAGTCAGTTCTTCCTTATGTTTGCACCGTCAGTGGATGATTTCGTTGATCCCGCCATGAAAACCATGTTTTCGCTGACGCCGAGAATTGTTATCGGGTCCTTAGTGGCATATCTCATTAGTCAGACTCATGATGTTTACGCTTTTAGCGCTTGGAAAAAAAGGACAAATGGAAGGTATCTTTGGCTTAGAAATAACGCTTCTACAGTAGTGAGCCAATTAATAGATTCAGTGATCTTTTCCTTTATCGCTTTCTGGGGTGTTTTTCCAACCTCGGTTGTGCTTGAGATAGCTCTAACAACCTATCTATTGAAAATAATTGTAGCTGCCATTGATACTCCCTTTATATACCTGAGTTACAGGATTAAGAAAAGACAATAATAATTGTTGTTGCTGGGAATGAAGAGAGTATTTCATTTGTGATACTTAAGCATAGCAATTATCTTAAAAAGTTACCCGAAAACGGGTAACTTTTTCTATTTCATTTGTGAATTTTCTAGCGAAGGTTGTACCTGATGAGTACTCGGTTAAATCGAATCGTAAAAGAGCAGTTATCCAGCAAACCCGATGTTCTGTGTGAACCTGTTATGACGATTGGTGAGGCAGCAGAAAAAACCAATTTGTCTGAATCGGCTTTAAGAAAATATGAAAACGAAGGTCTGATCATTTATCACCGGAGTTCGGGCAATGTACGAGTTCTTTCTGAAGAGGATATTAACCGTATTGACTGTATCAAAAAACTCATCAAGGAAAAGGGATTAAATCTAGAAGGTATTCGTAGGTTATGGGCCTTATTCCCCTGTTGGGAATGTAATGAATGCAAACCGGAAGAAATTGAATGCTGTAGCGCGATTCAAGATTCGAACAGACCCTGTTGGATGACAAAGGCAAAAGAGTCAGGTAAAACTCGTGAGTTATGTCGAATGTGTGATGTATATCGTGCTGTAGCTGACTGTTCAGAAGAAATGAAGTTCATTGTACACGAAAAATTAAGTGCACATTTTGCTGAGTAGGATTATCAAAAAGTAAGTGGAGAACTTTGGAACAATTGGTTTCTCGATTTTTCCATTGTATTATAAAGGATAGATGTGATTTCTATCGCTTTTTTTGATATGGTTTATGATTATCGTGAGGGATAATCTTCCACCAGGTAGTAGCCGGGTTAACCTAGACATGGATGTAGATGATGAAGAGGTTCGAGAGCTTTGCACAAGTGTTTAAATCACTGTTTCATGCAATCGCAATTTGTCTCTTAGTCTCTGGAATGCTGTTCAGCGCTTCCACGACGAGCTTTGCAAAAAGTGAAACTGATTCTGAAGCATTGAAGCAACTTAGTGCTGATTTTGAAAGACAATTCAACGAAAGACGTGGCCCTGAGTTTTTGAGACTGAAGGCTATCACGACAGGACCGATGGGTGCTTTGAATGCCGACCCCAATATGGAATTGGTCGGGGTTAAAGAGGATGGACGCCCAATTTTTCACAAAAAAGATAATGTTAATGCTGCCCGTTCAATCGGTACCGATGAAGTTCACCCAGGCGGTGAAACCGGTTTTGATGTGACAGGCTCATTGATTTTCTTCATGTCCGTTTGGGATGGTGGCGCAGTCAGAAATACCCACCAGGAACTTGCCGGCAGAGTAATCCTTCAGAACAATGTGGCCTTTGATGATCATGCTACTCACGTTGCAGGAACAATGATCGCATCTGGCGTTTCCGCTTCAGCTAAAGGTATGGCTCCAGCGGCATACGTTAATTCCTATGACTGGAACAATGACGAGTCCGAAATGGCTGCCGGTGCTGCAGGAACATTACTACTGTCGAACCACTCATACGGATTTCCGTGTGGCTGGGAATATACGACAAATGCTCCCGGAACAGGCTGGTACTGGTATGGAAACCCAACAGTATCCCAGACTGAAGATCATGAGTTTGGTCTTTACGACAGCAATGCCCGCGAGTGGGATATTATTGCCAATAATGCACCTTACTATACCATCGTAAAATCTGCCGGTAATCATAGGGGCGAAGGTCCTGGACCGGGTGGACAACACTGGGTATGGTCAGGCGGTTGGACATCCAGTACAACAACACGTGATCGCGATGGTGGTACACAGGGTTATGACTGTATGAATGGTCAGACTGTTGCCAAAAACATCATCTCTTGTGGTGCAACTAACGATGTGCTGAACTACACAGGCCCCTATAGCGTCTCAATTTCAAGTTTCAGCTCATTCGGCCCAACTGATGATGGTCGTATCAAACCGGATGTTGTCGCTAACGGTGTTGGGGTAAGATCAAGTACTGCCAACTCAAATACTTCTTACGATACCTATGACGGAACTTCTATGTCCGCGCCCAGCTTGACAGGTTCCCTCGGATTGGTATTAAAGTATTACAAAGATTCACACAATTTCGAAAATCCCCTTGCTACAACAATGAAGGGTATTGTTATCCATACTGCGCGTGAAGCCGGATCACACGATGGTCCCGATTATCGCTATGGTTGGGGGCTTGCATATATTCCCGGATGTTTTGAACTCGTACAGCAAGATTCAGCTATGATTTTCCCGATTCAGGAAATGACGCTGAGCAATGGCGAAGAACTTGTTTATGAATATGTCAGTGATGGCGAAACACCAGCCAAGGTAACGATTGTCTGGAATGATCCAGCTGGATATACTGGCGGTGGTTTGAATGTCAGAACACCCAAACTGATCAACGATCTCGATCTTCGACTGACACATGTTGATACAGATGAAGAATATTTCCCATTCTTCCTCGATCCCGATAACCCCAGCGCAGCAGCACAGCAGGGTGACAATGTGGTCGATAACGTGGAGCAGGTATTAATCGCTGCCCCACCAGAAGGTGTATATGAAATTTCTGTTTCCCACAAGGGAACACTGAGTTCTCCTCAAGACTTCAGTATGATTGTTACCGGTTTGCTCTGGTCCAATGATCCAAGAATTGCCCCGTCCAATGTTCAGGGCGATCTTGATTACACAAACGGTAATGTTACTCTGACGTGGGAACATGTTGAACCACCAGCAAACTTCAACGAGTTCAGAATTTATCGTGATGGTAGTGCGATCGGCTACACAACCGACTTGACCTTCGTCGACAACCTTACTGAATTCGGCAAATTCGAATATGAAGTGAGAGCTCATTACACTGAAGATGGCGAATCACCGTTCAACGAAAAAGTAGAGCTTTTCTATAAAGCCCCATCCGGTCCTGATTTTGTCAACTACTTGACACAGGATGAGGATAACGGCGAAATAATGCTTTACTGGGATACTTTCCTTTCGGAATCAGTAAGATATGATGATGATTCGGATGAGTCTTCAATCGTTCTTGGTCCGTCATTTGAAGTTGGTGCAAAAGTTGGAACCAGATTTACTGCAATGACAAACGGTTCAGTTGTCAGCATGCAGGTTCTTTTCGAAGGAACAGCAAGTAACCCACTCGGCCCAGTCAAGCTGCATCTTTATGATGAAGGTGTTAATGACAATACACCGGGTGAAGTTCTTTATTCCACAGATGAAATCGTTCTGACTGAAAATGGATGGTTGAAAGTCCCGGTTGGTGTTCCGCATGAAGTAAGTATGGGAGACGACTACTGGGTCGTGGTTGAATGGCTGGAAATGGGTCGCTCCGAAGTCAGAAGCGATACAGACGGCGAAATTCAAGATCGTGGATACCTTTCATTGGATGGCGAAACATTCGAAGGGCTCGACACAATATTCAGTGGTTTCCTCGATGGTAACCCCATGATTCGTGCCGACGTTGGTACCGAATACGATGTTGATGATTACGGCCTTTATAGCTATACGATTTTCCGCGATGACAACATTATCGCTGAAGATATCGTTTGGTCAGCATATAATGAGGTTCTCCCCGGTGATGGCACATACGAATATGTTATTCAAGCCAATTATTACCAGGGAACATCCCAGTCAGCACCGTTTGTTATCGATGCTAACGCATTGGGTGTTGATGAAGAATTGATTCTGCCGGGAACGTTTGAGATTGGCGCCGCCTATCCGAACCCATTTAACCCGTCAGTATCAGTACCTGTTAAACTCGGTAGCAAAGCTGCTGTGAATGTCAGAATCTTTGATATTCTTGGACGTCAGGTTGCTGAACTCAATAAGGGAACTCTTGACGCTGGTTCGCATACGATGAACTGGAATGCAGAGAACCTCGCAAGTGGTGTCTACTTCCTGAACATCCAGGCCGGTACAGAAACAGCTATCAGGAAAGTCGTCTTGATGCGATAACGGTATTTTGATTGTATATATATCTGCGACCCGCTATTCAGCGGGTCGTTTTTTTTGTGGGGTGGCCCGGGTGCTTGTCGAAGACCCTGCGTAGCTTATAGCGTAGATGGGTCACTAGGGTTTCAAAAAGATGACGGAAATGTTTTAATCAATTCAGATTTTTATCAAGGTCTTCAAAACATTAGGAACAAGATCGGTGATGTTCTCTGCAGAAGAAAGGATTGGTTCTGAGAGGGGTCCAACAGCAAAGGAGGAAATGGGGTTACGAGTATGACTTCTAACAGATAAATCTTCACTATTACCATGATCGCTGGCGATCAGCAATGAGTGTTTTTCCAGATCAAGATCAGATAGGATGGTTGTGACAAAGTCCATCACTTCCTGAACCACAGCGTTAGCCCACGGTCCATCCTGAGCATGACCGGCCATGTCTGTCTTCACATATTCAAAAAGAACGATATCATAGTGAGGGGTTAATTTCGCAATACGGTGACCCGCTTCGACTGGATCAATCACTTCAAGGTTCTCTTCTTTCAGGATTTCGGTAAAAGTGTCTGAATTACGTGTGTAACGTCGTAATGCTTTTTCCTTAGCAACGGGTGGAATAAGGCTGTCGCCATTTCCCTGTATACGGATCAATTCCCCTGTGAGATCGTGAAAGACTGCCTTCCCATCGCGGTAATCATCCATCATACGAAACGGGATTCCAGCAGCTCGCACAGCGTGAGTGGTCACGGATTGACGAGTCAGAGCTCTTCTGAAATAAGCTTCGTTGTAAGCATTTGCGAATGTCGAAGTGAGACCATTCTCAATGGCTTGCTTATGGATGGAGAATTCTTTGATAATGTTCTGCAAGTCAGCGGTGGGAAAACCTGAAAGGTGTTTTCCAAGTTTAGCGGGTGCGTTGATGCCGGTCAAAAGGGCAGTGGTTCCTGTTGCAGATTGCGGTAAACCGTCCACACCGAGGCAAGCGTCCAAGGGCTTACTGATAGATTTCGGCCAAGTAGCTTTTCTGCCTTCAACGGAGACAATCGTTGGATTCTGGACTGCCGCCCAGGGGTTTACGGTTGGGTCGTCTTTGCCTATACCGACACCGTCGAGAAATATCCAGACCAGCCCCACTATTTTCTCTCTAGTTTTTTAGCTTTGTCCCAGTAGCTATCCATGACTTCCAGAGATAGTTCACCAAGTTTGTGACCATCTTCAGTTGCCAACTTTTCAAGAGTCCTGAAACGGTTGATCACTTTATCTGTGGAGATTCGAAGTGCTTCTTCAGCGGAAAAACCAGATAGACGTGCCGCATTTACAACACTGAAAAGGAGATCACCGATTTCTTCTTCTGCGTGGTCACGGTCCCCGGATAATATCGCCTCGCTGGCTTCTTCCATCTCTTCGTTCAGCTTATCAAGTGCACCTTGTGGTGATGGCCAATCAAAACCAACTCCAGCCATTTTTTCCTGTACACGGAAGGCTCTTATAAGGGCAGGTAGTACCTTGGGCACTCCACCGAGGGAGCTCTTTTTGGTTTCCTTATCTCCATTCGTACGGAGTTTAACCCTTTCCCATTCCTCACTGACTTCATCTGGGGTGGTAAGATTCATATCGCTAAAAACATGAGGATGACGCTGGATCATTTTCTCACGAATGGATCGAATTGATTCCTCAAGGCTGAAGAGCTGCTTTTCCTCAGCGATTCGGGCATGGAAAACAATATGTAATAATAGATCACCAAGTTCTTCACGAAGTCCTTCGATGTTGTTCTCATCAATACATTCGAGGACTTCATAGGTTTCTTCCAGGAGATAGGGTCTCAAAGATTGATGAGTCTGTTTAAGATCCCATGGGCATCCATTTTCACCGCGTAAGATGTCCATTACTGCTTTAAGGGCACGCATTTCGTCGCCAACACTGCCGTCACTGAATATCTCCGCGGGCATGTAGTCATTACCGACGACTTCGTTCTTTTTACTATTCATAGAAATTTAATGCTGAGGGGGGATTTTCAGGCATTATCCTCTTTTTTGTCGGTGTATTCTTTTTCTGCGATCATATCTTCAAGCCGTTCCTTTTCCTGCATTAGTTCTTCAAGGGAAAGGTTTGTAATATCTGGCTTTGGCGAGAGTGGTACATTTATACCTTGCTGTCGTAGGAACTCATCCACCTGTTCCTGATTCTTCAAATAGAGGTAATATCCTGCAGCCGCCGAACCAACACCAATAACAAAACCGGTAATATGCTGGTTTGTGATTTCCATGATCTATCCTTTAAGGTGATACCCGAATGTCTGAGTTGTTCTTAAATATCCTAATTCAATCATATCAAAATTTCTTGTAAAAAGATACCTTCACTTTGATTAAACATCAACTGCGTCGTACACGGTTTTTCGAGATTCTGTGTACATTGAGAAGATTAAATAGAGAAATAATTTCCTTCAGAACAGGGTTCCATTTCGATGAAATGATGCGATTGTGTCCAAGGATGAACCACATTAAATGAAATAGAAGGGTTGTATTAAGATTCTGATTCAAAAGTTTGGCGGATATTCTACTCTTATCCAATAATTTAAATAGATCAACCAGATTTTCAGAATGAATACACGTATGAGATTTTTCCAGATTTTCTGAAATATTGTTTTTGCCCAAATGGATAATGTGGGATGCATCATTAAAGCGCTCGGAATCTCGATTGTCAGAGGTTAGGACCGTTGTTTCTATATGTTGACGTTTGAGCATCGCCAGAAAATCAGGTAAATCTTGAGGTTGGTATTTATTGTTTGGTACTATAGCGCTGATCGTTTCTGTATACCATGCACCGGATTCAGACAAAACATAACAATGCGGCGTAATTTTGCCTCGAACAGCATTCATAAAACTGAGGGCAGGACGGTTAAGCACTTGTTCCAGTCCAATAACACCGAAAATTCGACTATCTACCGAAACAAAAAGGGGCAACCAGCCTCTGCTTTCCATGTAGTGGGAAACATCATTTGCTGTCTGAGTGGTTATATCGCGTTGATCCATAAATTGACGGCTTCCAGTCCTGATGATCATATCATCTATGATTGTTTCGGTACCAAATCCCTTGACATGGACTGAAGAGGAATGATCTGGAATAGGAATCTTTTTCAGGTTGATATAAGAACTGATGGCGTCGGCTATGGGGTGATGAATATTTTCTTCGCATGCTCCGGCCAACTCAAGTATTCGAGATGGCTTTGCATCAATGACAGCGGGTAAAACAGACCGTACAAGGTAATTCTCTTCAAAGATAGAATGGATGTTATCCATCAGAATCACTGGATGTTGAAAACTATTAATCAGATTACTTCTATCAGGAATCAGGGCACTCTCTTGCAACGAACTCGCGACGAGATGTTTACCTAGAATTTTTGAACTTCTTTTCAGGTTTGAAGAGTATCCTTGTGAAGCAATATCTAATCCAAAAGCCAGATCTCTAGTCATCATAAAATAAATGGCTGCCTGAAAGAGATAAGACGGAACAAGCTGTTTTTGTTCTTCAACGCTTGAAATTTCATTAAGGAACTGATCAGAAAAATCGAGTTGATGTTTTACTCCCTGAAGCCAAGAATTGTAGGGTGGTTTTATCACCTTCACCAGCAGTTTTCCCGATTTAACCCTGTCGCCCGACCGAATTGAATCACTCACTCTGACTGAAATTTCTTCATCTTTTTTAAAGATTTGGTGAGGGAGGGTCGAGGCGATTCCCTGAATTACTTCTGAGTCGGTATGGACAACCTGATCACGTCGATAGAATATTCTGTCGCCGGACTGAATATCAATTGAGGGGACTGTTTCCTCAATTCCAGCAGGATTTAGACGTTCTATAGTCTCTGGTATTTCTGGGAAATATTTCTGAAAATGAATATCCGATTTTCTATCCAGAGAACTCGAAAGGATTGAGGAGCATTCGTTGAGTATTAACGCTGCAAGTCGGAATTTACTGTGACCAGAAAAGATTGAAAAAAGAATGGAAAGGAAAAAATAGTAATTGGGATCATTTTTGTCACTGTTAATGACCGCGGTATATCCCTCTTTCAGTTGTGATTTATTTAGTAGCAGTAGTGAAAGTATTTCTGGTTTGAGTAGGCGAAGTGGTTGCACCATACTTAAGAGAATTCCGATTGTGGCGAGACTGAGCTTATTTATGCGGATGTTTTCAGAAAACTTATCCAGGGTTATAGGATTGGCGTTTTCCAGAAGTGAATATTTATTTAATGCAAAAACTACGCGTTGAATAATTCGGCTAATAGTGACTTGAGTGACTTCATAATGAACAAGAATCGTGGATGTGACCGGGGAGATTGAGACGTTCTTTATCTCTGGATAAGTTCGAAGGTTTTTTTCAATAAGTATGTGTTTTCTACTATGGAGTTTTTCTTTCGCAACTTTCAGACGTACCCGGCCGGGAATAAAATGTAGAATCCTGATTTTATCCGATGACTTCGTTCTTCTGGATAATGGGTTTTTCATTCCAGGTTTCTAAGTGAAGGTGAAATTGCCCACCAGAATAGTGTAAAGGCGGAGGGTAACTTTACATCTCCGGATAACACTTGTTTACCCGCTCCAAGACTCAACAAGATCACAACAACATTCCATAAATCGAGTAGACCATTGGTTTGGTTATAAATGCTCTTATTTAGTGAACGGAAAAAGAAATTCATCTCTTTTGTAAAACGAGGATCTGGTTTCTTCTCCAACTCTTCTTCCAGCCCAAGGATTTTAATTGTTGCGGCAAAAATTATTTCAGGTTCTATTTCTCCCTCTTCAAAACAGATGGATATAGATCCGGTTACCACATTTGGGTTAACGCTATTCACAGCTCGAATTTTTATAAGTTGGTCCCTCAGGATATCGCATGATTCAGGGTTCTTCTTTATGGCAGGAACATAAAACCGTATTCTATTTGGCAGAAGGTGAAGAGTCTTCACAGGATATATCATTTTCAAAAGGGGAGATTTTACCTGCAGATTCTTTTTTGTTCCCGCAGATGAAAAAATTGTCCTTATCGTTTTGGTGATAAGGTCTAACATGATTTCCCCCTGATAGGTCAACTAAATTCTTTTCTACTTATTTAATCGGAAGACTGAACGTAAACGTTGTGCCTTTACCCACTTTACTCTTGGCACTGATTTCACCGAGATGTTCTTCTATGATGGTCGCGCAGGTGAAAAGACCAGTATGCATTCTTACTCTGGAATCTTTTTCTGTAAATCCAGGTTCAAATATATGCTCAAGCTGCTTCTCTGCAATGCCTTTGCCAGTGTCAGCGATTGAAATCAGAATTGCCTCGTCTTTGATAGAGGTACTGATTGTAATTTTCCCTGAACTCTCTATCGCTTTTGCAGCATTTCGAATCAAGTTCATTAATACATGGTTAATTTCAACAGGTTTACAAAGGATCTCGGGGACATTGCCATAATTCTTATCTACCGTGATTGAATTGTCTATCTCACTTTTTAACAATGTCAAAGTACTATCAATACTAGAGTTAATGTCAGTTCTCTTTACTTCAGTTTCGTTTACTCTTGTAAAATTCTGGAGATCCTTCATCAGGTCGTGGATACGGTCTGATGCAACCATCATGTTTTTATTGTTTTGACTCATCGCCGTGAGTAAACGTTTTGTTTCAGCTATTGCATTCTTACTGAAATCCTTGAAGTTCGTTTCTTCAAGAATAGTGAACAGCTTTTTAACAATTCTGTCGTTGGTGTCGGCCGAACTTTTAATTGATCCGGTGGGGTTGTTTATTTCATGAAATACGCCAGCAGCCAGACTTCCCAGCGCAGTGACTTTTCCTGTCTGAGTGATTCTGGCTTGAGCTGCACTGAGTTTTTTTAACGCTTCTTCCAGCTCGACGTTTTTCAGACGGTGAATCTCAGCATCCCGTTTGGTAGATTCTGCTTCAAACGCTGTTGTTAAATTCTTGATTTTTAGATCAGCTTCTTCTGTGCTGATTTCATTTTCGAGGGCAATACAAACATCCTGATATTTTAGTGCTGATTCATAATCCTCAGTTTTTCGGTAAAGATTTGCAAGGGATTGATTGGCACGACAAATCTTTGGTTTTGCTTTTAACTCTTCACAAAGCTCTAATGACTCAGTGTAATGTTTTTTTGCCGCATCATATTCTCCCAGTTCCATGTAAACATCTCCGAGGTCCATTAGCGTAGTGGTGACACCTTGTGGATAATTCAGTTGCTGTCGGAGATTCAGACTTTTTTCGTGGTAGCTTTTTGCCTTTTCCAACTCTCCCATTCTTCGAAGAGCTATACCTATATCATTATAGATTCGTGATAACTGAAGATTATGTGAATCTTCACCTATGTTAGGGAAGTTTTTTTCATTCTCGAATTTTGGTTCAACGAGTTCTAATGATTTTTGAAGTAGATAATAGGCGTCTTCAATATTTCCCTGTTCCAGTTTTAAATTGGCTATGCCATTTAACGCTCGAGATTTACCGGGGATATAACCTATTGAGTCAAAAATCTCATAGGCTTCATTGAAACAATTCGCCGATTCTTCATACAGCTTCCATTCCAAGTAATAATTTCCCAAGGAATTCAGGGTCCACGCGATTCCTTCTTTCTGATCAAATTCACGGGCAAGTTCCAACGTCTTTAAAGTCAGTTGTAAACCTTTTTCATAGTTACCAAAACTCCAGTATATCATTCCCAAACCTTGGGCAGCATAACCCTCCAGGACTTTGTCATCGTTATCTTTGGCCCATTCATGAGCGCTAAGAGCAAACTCCATGGCTTTTTTTACGTCGCTGGGTGTCTGGGTGTAGTAGTAAATGCTTAGGCTGAGTTTGGCGTGGTGAATTCCCTTCTGGTAATTTTTTGCATTGGCCAATTCAAAAACTTCTTTGACCATTCCGTATGCTTTATACATTTCTCCAAACCCGATCTGACGGGCAAGTGCAAGGGTTACATCTATATATTTTATTGAGTCTTTATCTAGAGTTTTTTGGAGGTTCTCCAGCTCTTCGCGACTCAGTTGTTCTTCATCCATTATACATCCGATAGTGATTTAATAATTTGCCAAAATAAAAAAGCCCGTCCTGAAATCAGGACGAGCTTAAAAGTAGCTATGTTAAGTTGGATTTACCAACGCTCAGTTACAGATTTTCCCTGCATAAACAGCATCAGGTAATCCTGACTTCCGGCCTTGGAGTCGGTACCTGACATGTTGAATCCACCAAAGGGCTGAACACCAACGAGGGCGCCGGTGATCTTACGATTGAGGTAGAGGTTACCGGCATGGAACTCACGACGCGCACGTTCTAGACGGTCACGTTTGTTGGAAATCAATCCACCTGTGAGACCAAACTGTGTACCATTAAAGACTGTAATAGCATCTTCAAAGTCCTTGGCATGGATACATGCGAGGACAGGGCCGAAAATCTCTTCCTGTGCAATTGTATGGTCACGTTCAACACCGCTAACGACTGTTGGCTCAACAAAGTAACCACCGTCAATGGCGTTACCACCGCATTCGATCTTACCACCGTCTTTAACGGCTTTATCGATGTAGTCCATGATGTTACCATGGGCAGCAGCATCAATGACAGCGCCGAGGTTCGGATTAGTTGATGGATGGGCAACTTTGAGTTTCTTTGCTCTTTCAACAACCTTGGCGACCAGTTCGTCATAAATGGCATCAACAGCAATCAAGCGGCTGCATGCTGAGCATTTCTGACCCTGAAAACCGAAGGCACCGAGGATGGCTTGGTCGGCTGCATAATCCAGATCAGCAGTCTCATCAACGACCATACCGTCTTTTCCACCCATCTCGAGGATGGTACGTTTAATCCAGATTTGTCCCGGATGTACTTTTGCTGCCAATTCGTGGATGTGGCATCCGACTTCCATGGAACCTGTAAAGGCGACCAGACGGGTTTTGGCGTGGGCGACTAATGTGTCACCAACTTCACCACCACTACCCGGGCAGAAGTTTACTGCTTTAGCTGGTAGGCCAGCTTCGAGGAGCAGGTCCACAAACTTGGCTGCAATGATCGGGGCGGTACTTGCCGGTTTCAAGACAACAGTGTTACCTGTTACCAGACTGGCGACTGTCATACCGGCCATAATGGCAAGCGGGAAATTCCAAGGTGGAATCACTACACAAACACCGAGTGGTTCGTAGTAAAGATTGTTTTCTTCACCGGGCCAAGGTGTTACAGGCTGTGCACCACCGAGACGCATCATTTCGCGAGCATAAAACTCGAGGAAATCAATAGCTTCTGCTGTGTCTGCATCGGCTTCAGCCCAGTTCTTGGATTCTTCATAAACCATTGTAGCACTGAATTCATGCTTGCGTTCACGGAGAAGATGGGCCGTTTTGATAAGGATACGTGCGCGCTCATCCGGGTTTACCCAACGCCATTCATTCATGAAGAATTCATAGGCATCATTAACGACTTTGTCAGCGATTGCCTTGGTGGCTTTACCGACTGTACCAACGACTGTATCGGGATTAGCTGGGTCAAGCGAAGAAATTTTTCGCTCGGTTTCAATACGTTCACCGTTTATTAGTAGGTCCCAGTGACGACCTAATTCACCTTTTACTTTGTCAAGTCCTGCCTGGAAAGCATCGGCATTTTCTTTGACAGAAAAATCAGTAAACGGTTCATTTTTAAAAGGAACGATTGACATGATATCACTCCTGGAATGTGTTTATCGAGAAAATTGACGTGGAGGACGCCCACGAAATACTACCAGACGCCACGCCCCCAACACGTTTTAGTAATCTTCAAAACAATAAGGGGAATTAGGAGAGTCGTAACAAAAAATCTCCCCTCTTGAACACGCCAATATAGAAGGCTTTAGGGAATGTTTCAACGGTTCGCGAGACAAAACGGAGGTCAAACAGAGATACATAAAAATCACGAAAATTATCTGTTTTTCAGCAACCTCTCATAGAGATCAGCATGGTCCTCCACAGGGTCCAGCGAAGCGAGTCTGGTCAATGCAGCGAACTCTTTATAATCAGCAAGGAAATTTGAATAGTTGTAGTAATTCAATTCATAGAAGCGTTTTAGTTTTTGTTCGGGAATTTTATCCAGTTGTTTTATACCGTATAGCAGGTATTTTTTTGCTGTTTCATAATCCTGCTCAGATTCATAGAGCCATTCGCCGGTGTAGTAGAGGAAATTCAGATATCTGACTTGATCATTTTCAGGTTCCAGCAGAAGTTCCACCCATTCCTCTCGTTCTTCCCAACCCGTATAATAGAGGCTGGAAAAACGAGCCTGTTGGCAAATCAGACGAGCCTGTTCATAATACTGAGTGCCACCGAATTTTTTAATTTTATCGAACTCGTAACCCAAAGACATAAAGATATAGTAATCGAGCATACTGCGAAATGGATCAAACTGGTCACTGAATATTAGCTGAACGCCTGGGTCCAGGGGGAATTTCCACCGCTTGTCCATGTATTGCATATTATTACGATTGCTGACAACGATCTGAGCGTTATACCTGTCTTCAAAATCCACCGCGTCTATATTATCAAAGTCGATTCGAATATCAACATTTATATCATAGTTATAATCATCAGGAGCCCATTCACGTTGGTTCACGTACGCCTCAATGATTCTGTTTAAACCCATCAATTTATTTTTATTCTGTTGAGGGAGTTTCTCCGTTTTAACTACGATTTCTGAGTAGATGCGTTGTGCGTTAGCGGTATTGAACAAAAATCCAAAAAGCAGGACGACAAGTAAAAGTGTGAATTTGAACGTTCGCATCATCTACCCCAGCGGGTTATTAAACCTGACTATTAGCAAAGCACTAATATAAGAACTGAAGAAGCACTATTCTGTTCCATATGAGGCATATCTTCGAGTAACATCCCTCTCAATTAGTGAAACAGGGTGACATTTGTTCAGCAAATGATTACCTTAACATGCTGAATTAAAAAGGAACAATGTTGGATAAAAAGCCGCAAATCTTAAAGGATAAACTAGATCTCCTTCCGCGTGAACCCGGTGTCTATATCTTCCGTGATGAACACGGAAAAATCATTTATATCGGTAAGGCAAAGGTTCTGAGGAACCGTGTGCGGAGTTATTTTAGCGGACGGGACGATGGCCGTTTCCAATTTCACCTCCTCGTATCAAAAATTGCAGACCTCGAAACAATCGTTACGGATAACGAAATCGAAGCCTTGATCCTGGAGGCAACACTCATCCGAAGGCATCGCCCTCGTTACAACCTCGACGTTCGGGACGATAGGACCTATCCCTACCTGAAAGTCACCGGCGAATATTTTCCGCGGGTATTTATGACCCGTCAACCGAAAGAAGACAAAGCGAAATATTACGGTCCCCTGACAGATGTGAAGCAGGCAAAGGATACCCTTAGGGCACTACGAAAAGCATGTAAGATCAGGACTTGTAACCTTAGAATCAGTGAAAACACGATAAAGCAGGAAAAACATAAAATTTGCCTTGAATATTATATGGGTAACTGTGATGGACCCTGTGAAGGGTTAGTCAGTCGTGATGAATATTTGGACGGTGTCAACATGATCGTAGATGCGACCCACGGGCGAGGATCGCAATTGATCACCACTCTCGAAAAGAGGATGAAGGACTTTTCAGCTGAACTAAAGTTTGAGGAAGCCGCAAAAGTACGAGATCAGATCGAAAGAACACGCCACTTTGCAACACGCCAGAAAGTAATTACCCGCGATGGAATGGATAGGGACATATTTTGTATGGTGCAGGAGGACAAAGAAGCGTGCGCTGTGGTAATCAGGGTTCGGGATGGTCGGGTTGTTGGACGAAATCATTCCTTCTTATCGAGGATCGGAAATATAAGCTCTGGTGAAGTATGGTCTCGGTATATCACAGACTATTACCTGAGTGAAACCAGAGGAGTACCAAAAGAACTGGTTGTATCACATAAATTTTCATCCGACGAAAAAGAGCTTTTGCTTAAATATCTCGAGCAGAAAAAGGGAAGTAAAGTTGATATCACTTTCCCGTACAAAGGCGATAAGCAGAAACTTCTTAAGCTGGCTCATCACAATGCAGAGTTACTACTGAAGCAACGGTTTGAATTGAAGGAAAAAGAGGTAAAAATACCACATTCTCTGCTGATGTTGCAGGAGCACTTACGGATGGAAAATCTGCCAAAAACAATCGAATGTTTCGATAATTCGAACCTTTTCGGGCAATTTCCAGTGGCTTCTATGGTTCGTTTCAAAAACGCCCGCCCAGAAAAAAGCCAGTATCGTCACTATAAAATAAAAACTGTTATCGGAATTGACGACTTTGGGTCGATGGAAGAGGTGGTTGGTCGCAGGTACAAGAGATTATTAAATGAAAATGAACCATTACCTGATCTGGTCCTGATCGACGGTGGTATCGGGCAGGTGAATGCAGCTAAACGAGTGCTCGACTCTTTGGAACTGAAAGATCTACCTGTTGTCGGATTAGCTAAAAGGTTGGAAGAAATAGTTTTTCCATTTTCGTCAGAAACGATCACATTACCCAAAACCAGTTCGGCACTAAAACTTCTGATGCAGATCAGGGATGAAGCCCACCGTTTTGCTATAACGTTCCATCGTCAGCTAAGAAATAAAAATCAGGTGAGTACTATTCTGGAATCCATAAACGGAATCGGAAAATCGAAAGCAAAGGATTTGCTTAAGAAGTTTGGTTCAGTAAAGAGAATAAGGGAAGCCAGCCCACGTCAGATTTCAGAGGTGAAAGGTTTTACCGAAGATTCAGCAAAACAACTGCTGAAGGACATCGAAAAAGCGACGAAGAAGCAAGTCTGAAATGAAAACAGATCATAAAATTTTATTATCTACAACATCAAGACCGAGATTCCTGCCAACTAGACGCAGGAATGACAATATGACTGGTAGTTTGAAAATCTGGTTTCTTGTTATGTTTATTTTACTACCAGTTCTAAAGGTTTATGGTCAATCCCTTTTCAAGAGTGACAAAGCCGCTGACTATGAAGAGTTTCACACCACTTGGGTTTACCCACCCTGGAAACACACTTGGGGTGTAGTCCGTGCGACTCAGAAACACCTGACATTTTTTACCCTCGGTAAAGCAAAATTTATCAATCCTCAAGGCTTGGCAGTCGTTCGGCTGACGGCAACAGATGACCCTGATAAAAAAGGGGATAATGATGAGGTGACTGTCTATGGTGTCAACAACGGTCAGAACTCAATCATTTATAACCGTTCCATGAAAAAGATCGGTTTATACGGTTACGATGAACCTGAAAATCAAAAGCTGGATTCCCCGTGGGATATTGCCGCAACACCGGAAGGTCTGGTCTTCATCAGTGATGTAGGGAAGCATCGAATAGTAAAACTTAGAAACGTGAATTCTGATCTGATTTATGAAAAAGCTTTTGGGGATGGTGGTCCCGGAAGATTACAACTCGCCCGTGGTATAGATGTAACAGGTGGTGGAAAGGTTCTGGTAGCAGATGCCTTGGCAAACCGTGTGATGATCTACGACACCAGTGGAGTGTATATCTCAGCCATTGAAGAATTAATTACCCCAGTTGGACTCGCCGCAGTCGACAAGGAAACCAGCTATAACAGCCCCAAGAATGAATACTTTGTTGTCAGCGATAGTCTTGGGCAGAGGATCAGCAAATACCGTTTTGATGGTACTCTTATTGCCCGTACGAGGAGTACAACATTTCCCGGTGAGAAACCGCCCTACCTCGGGCATCTGGAAATCGACTATTACCATAACATCGTAGCAACCGATAGTGTTAATTGCCGAATCTTGAAGTTCGATCCGAATCTGAATTTCCTTTCCCAGTGGGGGGAAGAAGGTAAAGGACGTTCAAAATTCCGCGGACCTACGGGTATCGCCATGTGGAAACGGTTGGGGCAAACGTTTGTTGCCGAACGAGGCGGAGCACATTATCTCTGGGTGGGTGTCGATCTACTCGGTCCACCGGAAATGACAATTGATCCACAAGGTCCCCGAATTCATATGGATATCGGGTTCACTGAAAAAGCATGGATAAAGCTGGAGTTGGTGAGTAAAAATGGCGAAGTGATCCGAGAACGTGGATACCGGAAACCGGTGGGTGTCAACGAACTGAATTGGCTGCCAAATACTCAATATACTCGAAAAGCCCTGGCTAAAAATAAAACAGTACGTGAACCCCTTACCCCAATAGAACCTGGTGAGTATTCGTTGAGAATACGACTGACGGCCACCTACAGCTCACGAAAATCCTTTGAAAAGGTGATTGAAACGACAGTAGTCTTCCCATAAAAATCAGATCTGGAATAATTAAATAACCATTTTATTGACTCGACGAACCTTGTAGTCTGGTAACCAAGGTCCCTAAATTGAATATAAATAAACATTGCTTGGTTGTTTAAGACTGTTATTTAGCTGATAGAAAATAGGGAACTTATCTTATATGGTTTGTGTAGAATGATTTAGACGCCTCATTCAATACAATGGATCAATTTATCGGAGGAGTGAAATGAAGTATCTGAAGACGGTTATTCTTGTATCTTTACTTTTGACGGTTTCTATTTCAGTTCAAGCAGGAACCTTCGATCCAGTTAATGTAGGTGCACGTGCATCTGCCATGGGTGGTGCTTACATCGGACTAGCAGATGACGCATCCGCAGTCTATTGGAATCCAGCAGGATTAGCAGGATTAAACCGCACAGAATGGCAGATTACGGCGCGTTCCCGAAAGGATATCTTGGAAACGGACTTCCAGGTTGGGACGATGACAGACACAAAAAAAGACCATTCCCATTTCGGTGTAAGTTTCGCAGGTTTAGCTGTTCCATTTGAGCTATACGATAAAAAAATGGCTTTTGCTATTGGTTATATGCGTCCAATCGAACTCATCACTTATTATGAAAGCAGTTTTAATGATGCTGTTGAAGATATCAAAGGTGGGGTGTTCTCCTTATCGCCTACTTTTGCTATGGAACTTATGGAGGGTGTGTCGTTTGGGGCTGGTGTAAATATCTGGACAGGCAAAAGAACGTGCGATATTTACCAATTCAGTAGTGATCTTGAGTGGGAAGCGAAGTACAGCGGTACAAACTTCACGTTTGGTACTCAGGTCGATGTCCAGAAATTTGCAGAAAATATTCCGGTCACTATTGGCGTCTCAGCAAAAACTCCCTTCGACCTCGGCATTGACTACGAAGACCTGACCTTCGGTACAGATATCGATTCGGCAACAGTGATCAGTTATGATATGGAAATGCCCTTTATGTTTGGTGTGGGTATTGCCTATCGTCCAATCGAAAACCTGGTACTTACCGCAGATTTTGAAAACAGGGTCTGGTCAACGAGTGAATTGATCGAATACCATAACGGTAACGAAAACGTCTATATCAACAGCAAGTCGGGTGAGGATATCCGTCAACTTCGTTTTGGTGCTGAATACAGTATGGAAATTGGGGAATCAACTGTTGCATTCCGTGGTGGTTATGCACGGATCCCCACCTTAAAAGCCGACTGGGACGGAAGCAAATACACCGACCAGACAGTATCAAATCTCTTCTCAGCCGGATTGGGATTCTCGAGTAATAGATACGCATTGGATCTGGTTTGGTCTCAGCAACAATACGAAAGAGAAAGCCAGACGAATTATTTCCCGGGCAGCGATTATACAGTCACTCAGACATGGCAGGTTATTCAGATCAGTGGACGATTTTTTGTGAATATCTGGTAACGATTATATATCAGCGACAGGTTTTACCTGTCGCTGAATTCTCCTATAAAAACTCCTCATTGCTCCCCATATTTATTTTCACTTGAACGATTTACATTCGTAAGATATTATTATAGTGATATCAGTAAAGCGATCTGTATTTTAACAGACCGCACACCTAGGGAATGCAAATCGGATTGAACTACTTGAAAAATGGTTAAGGGAGTCATTTAAATGAAACGACTGGTGAGAATTTCACTTCTGATTACATTTTTAATAACTGCAACTGGTTCAAAGTCTGTATTTGCGCAGTACCAGCTTACAATCCTTCACAACAATGACGGTGAATCCCAACTGATCGACCTTGGGACAGGGCTCGAAGATTTTGGTGGTGTCGCCCGATTTAAAACTCTGGCTGACCAACAGAAAACCGAAGCCAGCGAAACCGGCTCAGTTATAATGTTGACCAGTGGCGACAACTTTCTGGCAGGACCTGAATTCAGCGCTGGAATTTCCAACGGGATTTTCTACGATGCAGTTGCACTAGACTATATGAACTATGATGCTCTTTGCCTGGGCAACCATGATTTCGATTTCGGTCCATCCATCCTCGCAGGATTTATAAACGAATTCTCAATGTCAACTCCACCGTTCCTCAGTTGTAATGTTGACTTCAGCGGGGAAGCGGATCTACAGACTTTGATGGATAACGGGAAGATTGCGACTTCAACGACGGTTACTGTTGACGGTCATATTGTCGGAGTGGTTGGAGCAACTACCCCCATGTTACCCTATATATCCAGCCCGGGTGATGTTGTGGTTGATCCAGATGTAGCAGGTGCCATTCAAGCTGAAGTAGATGCTTTAACAAACAACGGTGTTGATTTTATAATCCTGATCAGTCATTTGCAGGCTGTTGAGGAAGACTTGGCATTATTACCATCGCTAAGCGGTATTGATATTATGATTGCCGGAGGTGGTGACGAACTTCTGGCAAATGAAAACGATCTGCTTATTCCTGGCGATGAAGAGCAAATTTACGGGACCTACCCGCTTAGTGGAACAGATAGTGACGGAAACACTGTATACGTTGTCACCACAAGAGGTAACTACTCTTATCTGGGCAAATTGGTCGTAGATGTCGATGAAAACGGTCAGGTCGTTTCAATTGATGAATCCAGCGGTCCTGTTCGTGTGGTAGGTGGTTCATATGATGATGCTGTTATTCCCGATCCGGACGTGCAAACAAACGTTGTTGATCCTGTTTCCCAGTACCTTGATAACCTTGCAACAAATGTTGTCGCAACGAGTGAAGTGATTTTGGATGGCAGACGAAGCAGCATCCGTTTCGCCGAGACAAACGAAGGGGACATGATCGCAGATGCACTCCTTTGGCAAGCGAATCAAGTTCATGAGGAATACGGTGCTCCATCAGCAAGCATTGCCTTGTTAAATAGTGGCGGTATTCGAAATGATACCGAAATTCCCGCAGGGAACATCAGCGAACTGGAAACTTTTAACATGTTGCCCTTCAGTAATTTTGTGGCAATTGTTCATGAAGTTTCACCACAGCAATTCAAAAATATTTTGGAGAATAGTGTTTCTGCCATAGACGGTGATGGTGGCGGGACAGGTCGTTTTGCCCAGATATCAGGATTTTCCTATAGCTACAATGCAACCTTTCAAGCACGTACTTATGATGTTGACGGCAATGTGATAGAAGAGGGTGCCCGAGTTGTGGACGTTGAACTTGACGACGGAACAGTTATTGTCGAAAATGGGGCGGTTCTGGTCTCAGCACCGTCTGTCTCAATCTCAACAATCAATTTTCTTCTGCGTGGTGGCGATCAATATCCCTTTGAAGAAGGGCAGGAATACACCAATATCGGATTCAGTTACCAGCAAGCACTTATTAACTTCATAGTTGATGCGAGTGGGTTGAATGGATTAATAGCAGAGGAAGTTTACCCCGAAGGTGGGGAGGATAGAATTAACCGTTTGGACGATAGTGGTGTTGATGACATCGAACGATCAAGCCTGCCGGATGGATTTCTACTGGGACAGAATTACCCCAACCCCTTCAATCCAAGTACCACGATACCTTATTCTCTTAAAAATCTATCCAGTGTAGATATTATAGTTTATGATGTTCTTGGCTGTGAAGTTGCAACCCTCTATAGCGGCAATAAACCGGCTGGGGATTACACGACCGTTTGGAATGGTATAAGTGAATCAGGTGTGAGTGTTACTTCGGGAAGTTACTATGTCAATCTTATTGCAAATGGAAAAACACAGACCAGGAGAATGACGCTGGTGAAGTAATAGAATAGATAGTTTAAGTATTACCTAGTGATAACAAAAGGTCATTCCCGACGGGAATGACCTTTACATTTAATCTTTCTGCACATTGCAACCGTCTCATACGTTATCGGTAATTCCCATCTTGGCGATTTCGTCGATACCCGCGATGGCAGCATCTATTTCACTCATCTGGTTAAATGCACCGATTGAGAAACGGACTGTCCCGTGAATATCAATAGTCCCGATGCCTTCATGAGCTTTTGGAGCACATTGCAGACCGGTACGTACTGCTATGTTGTGGTCAACGTCCAACATGATACCCACGTTCATTGATTCCATCTTGTCGATGTTAAGTGAGATCGTTGCTATATGATTGTCCATTGATTCGCAGCAATAGAGTTTTACACGGTCAATGTCTTTTAATCCATCAACGAGTCTCTGGGCAAGGACCATTTCCTCGTTCCAGATTTCCATTGGACCGCCACGTTCCTTCAGCCATTTCTGACCCTGCCATAATCCGGCAATACCCATAAGGTTTTGTGTACCACATTCGAGGTGGTAGGGGTATTCGTCGAGGTGGAATGGGAAGGCTGAACGGACGCCAGTTCCACCGGAACGGGTCATACGAATATCAATACCATTTCGAACGACAGTTACACCTGTTCCTGTCGGACCCATAAGGGCTTTGTGGCCTGTGGCGACGAGTACGTCAATTTCCATCTCTTTCATGTTGATGGGAACAACACCGGCTGTCTGCGATGCGTCAATCACAAAGACAGCTTTTGTGTCACGGACGATCTTTCCGATAGCTGCGACATCTTGAACTGTACCGATGACATTACTGGCGTGGTTAACGACCACCAGTGACGTGTTATCTTTAATTGCATTTTTGATATCATCAGGATCAATAAATCCAGCTTCATTAAAGGGAATCCACGTCACTTCGCAGATACCATCACGTTCCAGAGTGTTTAACGGTCTTAGGACAGAGTTGTGTTCGAGGCATGTACTGATAACATGACTGCCTTCTGTGACAAGACCTTGGATAACCATATTGAGGCTATCGGTAGCATTATGGCTAAAAGTTGTTCGTTCCGGTGTGTCACCGTTAAAGAAGTCTGTGAGAACTTTACGAGCATTTTCGATCATATTGCCGGCATCAATTGCAGCGTCAAAACCGCTTCGTCCTGGGTTAACACCGTTGTTACGGTAGAACTCACACATGAAGTCATAAACAGAATCCGGCTTGGGCCACGTAGTCGCAGCGTTATCCAGATAGATGATGCTTTCCTGTTCCATGGGAACCAACTCCTATATTTCAAAATTATATGTCGTTTCGTCTCGAATATAATATCTGATACCCCCGTGGGGGATAACACTGACTCCGGGTGCTCTCAAACCAATTCCTTCAAATCATTTAGCCAGAAATCGGGTTTGGCTTTTCGAAGCTGATCGTTGTCGCCAAAACCGTAACCAACAATACCGACCTTACAACCGGCTGCTCTACCTGCGCCAAGGTCACCTAATGTATCACCGATAACAATTGTTTCTTCAGGATTTGCGCCCAGAGCTTTGATCGCTTTATTAATAACCAGGGGATCGGGTTTAACTGGTTCCTCCGGTTCTGTCCCACACACCGCATCCAACTCTTCAAAAAGGTGCAGAGTGTTTAAGCAATACTCTGCCGCTTCCTGGTACTTGGTTGTTGCAACAGCAGCCTTGGAACCGTTGGCTCTTATCCACCGGATTGTTTCCACAACGTTGGGGTAAATTTTTGTTTCCTGTTCAAAGCAGACATCGTGACCAACGCGGTAGGCTTGAACCATTTCATCCATGGTTTTATCGTCAAGTTCACGGTCCAGTTTTTCCCTTAAATACCATTCGTAGATTTCTTTGAGAGGTCGCCCGATCCAGTGGTAGGTGTCTTCAGGTTTTATCCCGTTTATACCGACAGAATTAAGGGCAGCTACCAGTCCTCGACCAATGGGGATACTGCTGTCTGTTAAGGTTCCATCAAGGTCAAAAATGTAATATTTGAAAGCAGGATTTTTGCTCATGAAGTGACTCAATATAGGGTTTACTGGAAGAAAATAAAGTAGGAAAAGAAAGCTCCCTTTGAAAGCTGAGAAGCAGGAAAATCTTATCAATCCTGTCTGGACATTTGTTTTTATTAGCGATCAGTTTATCTTTAATCGTTCAGGGCCGGTTTTCTACGGAAGACACAAAAAAGGACATATAATGCACAAAAGAATCACTCCCCTAATAGTACTTCTTTTACTACTATTCGCACTTAATATCGCCAACGCGGGAAATCTACTTGCAGAAACTAAGGGCTTTTTAAGGTACCCGGATATTCATGGAGAAAAGGTAGTCTTTTCCTCTTCGGGTGATCTTTGGCTTTCATCCCTGGATGGTGGAACTGCCATCAGAATTACTTCTCATGAAGGCAAAGAGATGTTTCCCAAATTCAGCCCGGACGGGAAATGGATCGCCTTTACTGGTCAATATTACGGCAATAGTGACGTTTATGTTGTTTCAACAGAGGGTGGTATTCCGAAACAACTCACCTACAATGGAACCAGAGATTACGTTATTGGCTGGGATGAAGACGGACATATCGTTTTCCGAAGTGACCGTGAACCACCATTCAGAGCCGATGAACTTTATACCGTCAGTATAGAAGGTGGTTTTCCGGCAAAAATGCCGATGGCCAGAGCGTCACGGGTGACCTTTGAACCCAACGGTGACCGGATAGCATTTACTATCTACGAACTCGATTTCCACGTATGGAATAATTACAAGGGTGGCGAAGCTGAAAAGATTTGGGTAGGAGATCCGTCGATTCCCCAGTTCGATTTGGTTAGTCATTATCTGGGGAACGAGAGTTTTCCCATGTGGCATGAAGACGGTCGTCTTTTCTTTGTAATGGATAGCCTTGGACGAGAAAACCTCTGGTCGATGAATCCAGACGGTTCTCTTTTAGAACAAGAAACTACCTTCGAAGATTATGATGTGCGCTGGCCAAGTATGCGAGGTGGCAATATCATTTTCCAGCATGGAATGGACCTATCAGTCTATGACATCAACAGTAAGGACGTAACACAACTCGATATCACAGTTCCTACGGATATGTATGTGGCGAGGACGAAGTTTGTTGATGGTCCCGATTATGTCCGTGGATGGGATCTAAATGCAGACGGTAGTCGTTTGATCGTTGAATCACGCGGTGAAATTTTCACCCTTCCTGTAAAAGGTGATGGTTATATCCGTCAATGGACTTTCAGCAGTGATAGTCGCCAAAAAATTCCAAGCTTTATTCACGATAGCGATGATATCCTTTTTGTAACTGACGAATCCGGCGAAGACCGTTTTGTGAAAATAAATGAAGCTGGTGAAGTCGGAGTTGAAGTTGAAAAGAATCCGCTGAACGACTGGAAAGACTCTTTCCATCTTTCTCCTGATGGTAAATGGATGGCATACGCAAGTGGAAAGCAGATCCTCTATCTCGTGAACATGGAGAATGGCAAAAGGAAAGAGATAGATAAGGGTGGCTGGGAGTTTGATGAATATGTCTGGTCGCCTGATAGCCGTTATCTGGCATTTGTCAGGGTTACAGGTGAAGCCGGAAGCACCAAACTATATATTTATGACACTAAAGATGGTAAAACACACCTCGCCTGTAATCCAAATTTCAACACATGGGCACCGGCATGGGACCCGGATGGTAAATATCTCTATTGTGTAACAGAACGTGAATTCGGTCCCTATCAGGATTACGGACGCGGTCTCTTTTTCTACGATAGAACTGGAACTCTGGCACTATTGAGACTTCGTGAAGATGTTCCCAGCCCTTTCATTGAAAGAGGGGATGAGGGAGGTTCTGGTGTGCCGGAAGCTGCCTGGATTCCCAAAGAAGAGGAAAAAGAAGACGATAAAAAAGATGACGAGGAAGAAGAAGGACCAGAACCCATCGTCATCGAGTTTGATGGTCTTATAGACCGGATGGTGCCATTGGATGAAATCTCCGGCAACTACGGTGGTCTCGAAGCTGTCAGCAATAAAGTCTATTTCTACGAATGGCAGAGCAGAGGTATGGGCGGTAACACCGTCAGAGATTATGGTGGTACCTCCCTCCGCGTTTATGATCTAGCTGAAAAGAGTAGCTCGGAAGTTACAACTCCCGTCAGCAATTATATGCTTTCCTCAGACGGTTCAACAATTGTTGTAAGAAAACGAGGGAGCTGGTATTGGATGGACGCAGGTAGTACATCGCTTTCTACAGATGGCGAACATACCGTATCGACGTCCGGATGGACTTTCGAAGTGAATCCATCGGAGGAGTGGGGCCAGATTGTGAAGGAAGCTTGGCGTCAGCAACGTGAATTTTTCTACGAACCGGCACTTCATGAGGTTGATTGGGATGGTGTCTATGAAAGATTCGCGCCATTTATTGACCGTTTAACAACCCGTGAAGATGTTCAAGACCTGATCCGTGAAATTCAGGCCGAACTGAACATCGGACACGCTTACATCGGTGCCGGGGAAGAACCGGAACCCAAGACCGCTCCATTGGGTCACCTCGGTGTAGATCTTATGCCTGACACCAAAAGCGGCTATTACAAAATCACAAAAGTATTTAATCCCGAACCAGGCACTGAGGGCGGAGCAAGTCCCTTGGCATATGCCGATCCTGCTACAGGGAAGGGAACGTATATCTTAGCCGTTAACGGACGAAAAGTAAAAGCGGATCAACACATTGGTAAACTTCTCCAAAATCAGGCAGGTAAAACGATCACTCTTCTCTTGAACGAAAAGCCGGAAAAAGAGGGTGCGCGTGAAGTAGTCATAAAGGCACTCAGAAGTGAACGCTCCCTGCGTTACCTTGATTGGGCGAAGGAGAAACGGGAATACGTTTTCGAAAAATCAGATGGAAAAATCGGTTACGTTTACCTGCCCGATATGTCCACATCCGGCGCCAGCGAATTCGGACGGAACTACTATTCACAAAAACACATGCCGGCAATGATTCTCGATGACCGTTTTAACGCAGGTGGAAATATCTCCGAATACATCATGAAAGAGATGACCTCCCCGATTTTCGCACAGCAAGCTTCCCGTTACGGCGGTCATGAAACAAAACCGCACGGATCATTTCACGGCTATGTCGGTGTACTGATCAATGGATCGACAGCATCCGACGGTGAAACTATGGCTTATAACACCCGTCTGATTGACACATGGACCAGTGTTGGTACAAGGACTTGGGGCGGATGGGTTTGGATCTGGCCACGTCGACCATTACTGGATAACGCAACAGTTGTTGTCCCAGAATTTGGTGGATGGGGTAACGATGGAAACTGGATTATTGAAGGACCGGGAGTGGAACCGGAGGTTGAAGTGATCAACGATCCCGCAAGCGAAATGATGGGCAAGGACCCACAATTGGATGCAGCAATTCTACTCTTGCTGAAGCAGATGAAAGAGAATCCCAGAGTTCTACCGCCGCAACCATCCAAAGGACCATTCAGCAAGTAAATATTTGAAAATATATTTAGTGAATATTCGACCCCGTTTGTACGCAAACGGGGTTTATTGTATCACACAAAGAAAGCTGAATCTACGACTCTTCCACAAGAAGTAACACCCGTCGAAAACCCCGCCCTGTATCAACATAGGTCGCGTTCAAAACGAGATTGTCCATGTAATGGGTGATCGGTCCTTTTGCTGAGTAGCACTCAAAAATAACTTTCTTTTCTATATCGGTCGGATTAAGAGGAGCAGCAAAACCATCAGACATCACCCGCCGTGTGAAAAATTCATTATCGTAGACAGTCAACACACCGGGATTAAAAAAGAGCTTTCGATTTGCAATAGCTTCGTATGATGCTTGCGGAAAATACTCCTTCAGAGCCTCCAAAGATTCATGGGCGAGACGAGAAAATTCATCAAACGGCATCAATAATTCAGAAGCAAAACGGTTTGCTTCTTTTTCTTCATTGGCATCAACTTCATCGGAATGTTCGAGTAGAATGTGTGCCAGCTCGTGGGAAAAGGCAAAATTCAGTCGTTCAACAGGGAGGGTCTTATCCATTACTACGACTGCTCCCTCCTCTGATTCATACTTGTAGGCAGGGATACCGTTGGGCAGGTCTTTTTCCATACGAATGATGATTTGGTGTTCTTTTATTAAGGCTTCTGCCCAGGGAGATGGGAACTCCTCCATTATTCAACCAAGTCCTTCTCTTTTTTCTCCTGCATGCCATATTTCTCGAGCATACGGTACAGGGTTGCGCGACCCAAACCGAGTTTTTTAGCTGTCAGAGAAACGTTTTCATTACATGCTTTAAAGGCTTTTTCTATTGCCCACGCTTTAATCTCCTCAAGCGTTGGGACATCTTTTTCAGATTCGAATTTAGGCCATCCGCTTCCACTCTCATACTCAGAATCCACAACGACATGTGGTGATGCATCCATACTGTATTCATCGTAGTCGTAGTTAATGTCTTCTTCCGGTTCAATGGAAACAGTGATTTCGCCGCTTGCTTCAAGAATATCTATTGGAAGATTGTCAGGGCGGACAGAATCACCGTCACTAAGAACAATTGCCCTGGTAATGATATTCTCGAGTTGACGAACATTACCCGGCCATTCGTAATTACGAAGAATTTCAAGAGTTGTTGCTGAAAATCCCTTGATATCGTCACGGGCCAAATGGTGTGAATGTTTATCCAGAAAATGACCACAAAGTAGAGGAATATCTCCGGGTCGATCGCGTAGAGGTGGCATGGTTACCGGGAAGGCGTTGATACGGTAGTAAAGGTCTTCACGGAAACGGTTTTCTTTTACTTCAATGTCCAGTTCACGTTGAGTAGCACAAACGAGACGGACATTTATCTTAATGGGTTTTGCGCCACCAACGCGCTCGATTTCTCTTTCTTGCAACGCACGAAGCAGTTTCGATTGAACAGACAACTCCAGTTCCCCAATTTCATCCAGGAACAGGGTGCCGTTATTGGCTAGCTCAAATTTTCCGATTTTACGGTCAAGGGCTCCTGTGAACGATCCTTTTTCGTGACCAAACAATTCCGATTCCACCAGTTCACGGGGGATCGCAGCACAATTAACGACCACAAAAGGTTTGTCGCTACGGATACCGTTATAATGGATCGCCTTGGCTGCCAATTCTTTCCCGGTTCCAGATTCACCCAGAATCAGGACAGTGATATCGTTATTGAGAGTACGGCTAATGAGCTTAAAAATTTGCTGCATCGGACGACTTCGTCCGATCATTCTGTCAAAAGTCGCGCTATTTTTTACCTGCTGACGCAGCTTGGAGAGTTCCATGGAAATATTTCGCTGCATGACTGCATGGCGGACAGTTGAAACAATTTGTTCTTCTTCAAGCGGTTTAATAATGTACTCATAGGCTCCCTGCCGTATTGTTTCAATGGCTGTGGAAACCTTTTCCTGTGCACTCATAACAACTACAGGTAGGTTCGGATCAATTTCTTTAATTTTTACAAGAGTTTCCATTCCCCCAATTCCGGGCATGATAAGGTCAAGTACCACAACATGGGGAATAGAGGTTTCAAGCGATTCGAGTAACTCTTCACCGGAATTAAAAGCCTGGGTAGTAAAACCACCACGTTGCAGCTTCATTTCCAGATCTTTCGAAAGATGTGGATCGTCGTCAACAACATAGATCAGGGCATTAAGGGTATCTTCTTCTATACTCCTGCCTGACATCTTCCCTCCCAAGGTTCAAATGATGGATGACGTTAAAAAGTGTCTCATATTGGTACAGTATAAGGGGGATTTTTTTGCAAAACAATCTAAAAACCGTGAATACACAAAATTATTCTATCGTTAGCTCCAGAAGAGAGAAGAACACTAGCACTCAAAAATATTACTATATTGGCAAGATTATTAAAGGTAAAAAATGAACAGAACTCCCCTTTTCATCATACTTACAACAGTATTTATTGCTCTAATCGGCTTTGGAATAATTATTCCGTTGTTGCCCATCTATGCTGAGAGGTTTGGGGCGAATGGTCTGCAGATTGGATTGTTGATGACGATTTATTCGCTTCTCCAATTTGTAGCAGCACCCATTGCCGGTAAGCTGTCAGACAGGATAGGTCGAAAGCCGGTTCTTATATTTTCTCTTTTGATTACCGTTGTTTCATATGTCATGTTCGCTTTTGCGCCTGACTTGAAGTGGTTATTCATCAGCAGAATACTTTCAGGTATTGGTGGAGCAGATATTGGTGTCGCACAAGCCTATATCGCTGATTCAACCGATCACAAAAACCGTGCAAAGGGCATGGGCCTCTTCGGGGCAGCATTTAGTGTCGGGTTTATCGTTGGACCTGTTATCACGGCAATAAGCGCCCCATTTTCAGAAGTTCTTCCTGCTCTGATCGCAGCCGGGATGGCCGGTGTGACAGTGATATTTGCTTTTTTCTTTTTACCTGAATCGAGGAAATCGGGAGTAGAAGAAGAGAAAAAGAAGCATTCAAAATGGAAAATGAGTGTCGAGCAGAAATCAATCATTTTCTTGACCTTTCTGGTTATTACAGCGATGGCACTTCTGCAGTCAATGATTATCCTTTATACTCTTCACTTGTATGGATGGGGCCCTTCAACAAACGGTCTCTTCATTACGATGTTTGCAGTAGTCGGAATATTTATTCAGGCAGGATTAATCTCAAAGCTTGTTAATTTTATGGGCGAACGGAAACTCTTTCTCCTCGGAGCATTGTTTATGGGGATTGGTTTGTTGGTGATTTTTAATTCCGGACCACTATCTGTTCATACTGGTGACATCCCTGAAGTGAAACTTGGGATAAAGTCATTAATCTTTACTCTCGATTATAAATTTTCATTAATATTATTGATCGCCGGATCTATGATATATTCAGTTGGTTCAGCGGTAACCTATCCATCGTTGTCAAGTTTGATCAGTAAAGGGACACCCTCAACACATCAGGGTCAGGCAATCGGTATTTTTCAGTCAAGCAATTCAGTCGCACGAATTGTAGCCCCAATCCTTGGTGGACTTTTATACGATCATGCAGGAATGACAGCCCCTTTTCTCGCGGGAGCTATTTTCGCAATGGCAACTGCTATAATATCTATGAAGTTGCTGGGGGTAAAGAAAGATGCCGAATTATAAAAAAATTGCTGAAAAATGAAAGAGTTAAGGAAGCAATGAGAATTTTGATTATATTCCGTCTGACGTCAGTTTTGAGCAGGGAGGGATGAATCTTGGCTGACAAATGGATGTCCCAGGCCTTGGAACGCCTGCAAAGCGCATCCAGGACCATACGGTTAACACTACCACCGAACGAGCATGAGCTGTTTTGGGAACGGTTCATCTCCATCGCGCGCGTCAAAACTCGTGGGTTATCAATTATTCTTCAACTTCCAAAATTCTCTCAGGAAGTTGAGCCTGTGGTTACTGCCTTAAAGGCATTAAAGGAAATCGAAACGACCGGACATGAAGTAAGTTGGGTAGCCGTTGACCCCCTGCCTTTCAATCTATTTATCATGGATGATCAATGGGCTTTGATTATTTGTGGTGATCCTGACTCACAGGATAATTCCTGTTACGTTCGATTAACCGAAAATAACGATGAATCAAAGCAACTTCGTGACGCTTTTGACCTGAGAAGTAATCAGGGTACGTGGGGAATTGATCTCGACGAGTGGGAAGAGTGGCTTGGCAAAGTTGGTCATGCAAAAGACACAGCAAAGGCAATAGGCTCGATAAAACGAGGCGACAAGAAACTACAACGTATTGTTTATCGTAAGCTGAAGCATATCTCCAAGCGAAACTTCTGGATCGTTAAACCGCGATATAGTGCTTACGGTCAATTTTCGATGGAATCTTCCACCCTCTGGTTTGAGTGGTTAAAAAAAGGCTGTATTTCTATCGGTTGGCCTGATTTGGCAAAAGAGTTTTTAAAGGAAAAAATATTTTCCGATAAAGAGTTGGCTAAAAGCGCTTTGGAAAAGCTGGATATTAAAAATCAGGATAGAGTCCTATCCGTCGGACGTTGCTTCGTTAACGAGATGAAGCAGCATGATAGATTCATTGTGATGGATGGCTGGAGTTCACGTCAGGAAACCCCGGTCAGATTCTACGGTTGGGGCAGATTAGAGGATGGCGTACTTATTGACGAAACCGAAGATACCAGTTGGCCGCTTATTCGACCGGCGAGGATACAACGTTACGAAATCGATTTGCCGATAAATGCTGTTCGTGCGGTGACCGGATTAAATTCTGCCACCTATCCTATCCACAATATCAAAGGATACTTGTTCAGAAATATGGTTGATTTGAGTGAAGAGGTAATACGGTCAGTAGGGCAATCACAGATGGAACTTGAGCTGACACTAATGGATCGTATCAGTGGGCAGCAGGAGTTATTGTAGCAAAGTCAGAAACCTCATCGTAGGTCGGTTGGTATACTAACGAAGAAGTAAAACTGAAACGGAAAATTTTTGGGTTATACACTATATATAGCTAACCGGTATTTGCGTTCGAAGCGCAGGACCGGTTTTATCTCCCTGATCACATACCTCTCCGCAGGGGGAGTAGCCTTGGGCGCTGCGGCTCTGGTTATTGTCCTTTCCATTATGAATGGCTTTGAGGAAGAGGTCCGTTCACGGATCATCGGGGCAGACGCTCCGCTACGAGTCTCTACTTTCTCCGACCGTGGAGGAATGGATTGGGAAGCTGTAGGGCAGCAGATTCTGGAGATCGAAGACGTTGAAGCATTTACCCCCTATATCCTCGACAAAGGAATGATCCGTCACCGTAAACATACAGAAGGTGTGGTTATTCGTGGCATTGATCCACTTTCCGTAGGGGATGTGAATAACCTTCCAGAGATGCTCGTTGCCGGTTCCCTGGATAGTCTGGAAAAAGTTGACGATAAGGCGATGGGGGGAATAATCCTCGGGCGCTACCTTGCAGATGTTCTTTATGCCGCTGTGGGTGATACGATATTTCTCTTTTCACCGTCCGGGATGACTGGAGCGTTTAGTCAACCGAGGGTTGGAAGGTACCGTGTAACCGGGATTTTTGAATCTGGTTTAGCTGAATTTGATCAAGTCTTTGCCATGATTGGTCTCAAGGAAGCCCAGCAACTTTTTGGGATGGGACCCTCTGTAACTGGTCTTGATGTTAAGACGACAACTCTTCAAAAAGCTGTAGACGTAAAAGAAGAAATTAACCGGGTCATTGGTTACCCGTGGTATCCGAGAACCTGGTTTGAAATGCGAAAAACGTTGTTCAGCTGGATGCAGTTGGAAAAGTGGATGATGTTTATTGTTTTGTCGCTTATCATCCTCGTTGCTGCGTTCAATATAATTTCAACCCTAGTGATGGTAACTCTTGAAAAGCGTAAGGAAATAGGGATTCTAATGGCAATGGGTGCTACTCGAAGTGAGATATCAAGAATCTTTGTTTTCCAAGGACTGGCTGTAGGGTTTATCGGGACAATTACCGGACTACTCCTTGGGCTTGGTTTGCTAAGTGCCCAGATAAAATGGGAATTCTTCAGTTTGCCTTCTGATATCTATATTCTGAATACCTTACCGGTTCAGATGAGATTATTTGATTTTACAGCTGTTGGCGTTGTTGGTATACTTCTATGTCTTGTTGCATCTATCTATCCCGCGCGAAGAGCATCATCGATGGACCCGGTGGAGGCGATCAGATATGAGTAAAAAACAAGGCAAGATCGCACTTGATGCCAAAGGATTGAGGAAAAGCTATCGTCAGGGCAAAAAAACAATTGATGTACTTCACGGAATAGATTTTCAGATTCGTGAGGGTGAATTTGTTGCTGTGGTAGGTCCATCTGGGGCGGGTAAAAGTACTCTGCTTCAACTCCTCGGAACTTTGGAAAAAGCTGATGAGGGAGAGATAATTATTGATGGAGAAGATATCTCAAAACTCGATGAAACACAGCGTTCGATATTGAGACGCGAAAAAATCGGGTTTGTGTTTCAGTTCCATCATCTTCTACCTGCTTTTTCAGCTATCGAAAACGTTATGATCCCGGCCAGAATTATGGGAAAAAACGAGGAAGAAGCGATTGAACCGGCTTCTGAATTATTGACTGTGTTTGGATTGGATCAACGGTTTGAGAATAAACCATCTGAGCTATCTGGTGGCGAACAGCAACGTGTTGCTGTGGCAAGAGCTTTGATCAACCAGCCACGTGTGATTCTTGCCGATGAACCAACGGGGAACCTTGACCGTCAAACTGGACGGATTCTCGAAGATGATTTAATCCGCATTGCACGAGAGAAAAATTCAGCCGTGATTGTGGTAACTCACAATGAAGAGTGGGCGCAACGTGCTGACCGAGTGGTTCATCTGGTAGATGGACGGCTGACAAACGGGATGATAAAAAACGGCTAGAACAGAAAAGTTAGGTCTCCATTCTTTTTATGATAAGCTAGAAACTGGAGACTTGGATTAATAGATTATAGTTGTACCACAAACGCCAATAACCATAGGTGGAAATACAAAATGACAAATAAGTTCTCATTCCGAGTGCAACAGGCTATACAGTTTGCAAGAGAAGAGGCTATCAGGTTGGGTCATGATGCCATCGGGACAGAACATCTGCTCCTCGGTATCATTCAACTTGGAGAAGGATCGGCAGTAAAAATTCTCCAGGGAATCAGCGTTAACCTCCCAGAAGTGAAAGAAACGATTGAAGAAGCAATAAAATCGCCCAGCTCAACAATGAAAATGGGAAATATTCCTTTCACAAAACGAGCTGAAAAGGTTCTGAAAGTATCCTATATCGAAGGTAAAAACTACTCTTCAGAAAATATTGGAACAGAACATCTTCTACTTGCATTGATAAAAGATGAAGATGGAATGGCATCGCAGATTCTTGCCAGTTATAACGTCACCTACGATACAGTTAAGTCAGAGTTGGACAACATGGGTGGTGAGGAGCTGGCTGAAAGACGTGAATCCTCATTCACCAAATCTTCCAAGAAAAGCAAAACCCCGGTACTGGATCATTTTGGTCGTGATCTGACAATGATGGCACGTGAAGATAAACTCGATCCTATTATCGGTCGTCAACTTGAGATCGAGCGTGTTGCGCAGATCCTTAGCCGTAGAAAGAAAAATAATCCTGTTCTTATCGGTGAACCCGGTGTCGGCAAAACAGCAATTGTTGAAGGTCTGGCAATGCGGATTATCGACCAACAGGTTAGTCCTGCACTCTTCAATAAACGATTGATTGCTCTCGATCTTGGTGCAATGGTCGCCGGAACTAAATACCGCGGTCAGTTTGAAGAACGGGTCAAATCTGTCCTTGCTGAAATCGAAAAGAACTCCGATATCATTGTCTTTATTGACGAATTGCATACCATCGTCGGAGCAGGTTCTGCATCAGGAAGTCTTGATGCCAGCAATATGTTCAAACCTGCATTGGCCAGAGGTGAACTACAATGCATCGGTGCCACAACGATGAACGAATATCGTGAAAACATCGAAAAAGATGGCGCTTTGGAAAGAAGATTTCAGAAACTGATGGTTGAGCCTCCCAATACAATTGAGACATTCGAAATCCTTAAGGGGCTTAAAGAGCGTTACGAAGATCATCACGGTGTCCATTATAGTGATGAGGCTCTTCACCACGCCGTCACACTTGCAGATCGCTACATCTCTGATCGTTTCATGCCGGATAAAGCAATCGATGTTCTCGATGAAACCGGTAGCCGCCTGAGGTTGATGAACCTTGTTATTCCAGAACACATCGTTGAACTGGAGCAGGAAATTGATCAACTCCAGCAGAAAAAAGATGATCTTGTTAAAGCTCAGGAATACGAAAAAGCGGCTAAGCTACGTGATGAGAAACGGCAGAAGGACGAAGCCTTGGTTCTTGCCCGTCAGGAATGGGAAGAAAACGAACACGCAGCCCCAATTGAAGTAACGGAAGAAAATATTGCTGAAGTTGTCAGCATGATGACAGGGATTCCAGTGAATCGCGTTGCTACAAGCGAATCGAAACGATTGCTGGAGATGAAGGAACAGCTCAAGAACAAAATCGTCGGTCAGGACGAGGCGATAAACGAGCTGGTGAAAGCGATCAGACGCAGCCGTACAGGATTAAAAAATCCTAACCGGCCCATCGGTAGCTTCATCTTCCTCGGTCCCACAGGCGTAGGCAAAACTGAATTGGCACATGTTCTGGCTGAAAATCTCTTTGCAGACCGTAATGCCATTGTCCGTATCGATATGTCCGAGTACATGGAAAAATTTAACGTCAGCCGTTTGATAGGTGCACCTCCCGGATATGTTGGATTTGACGAAGGTGGTCAGCTCAGCGAAAAGGTCAGGCGCAAACCCTATAGCGTAGTGCTTCTCGATGAAGTTGAAAAAGCCCATCCAGACGTCTTCAACATGATGCTTCAAGTGTTGGATAACGGTGAGTTAACAGATGGCTCAGCTCGTCGTGTTGACTTCCGCAATACAGTTATCATCATGACTTCAAACGTCGGTAGCCGTGAAGCAAAGAAAAGTAACATCGGTTTCGGTGATGGAGATGATTCTCAGGCATCCTACGATGCGATGAAGGGTAAAATGCTTAAGACGGCGGAAGAGATGTTCCGTCCTGAGTTTCTGAACCGTATTGATGAATTAATAGTATTCGGCAAACTGGACCGTGACCATATCCTTCTGATTGAAGATATCTATATCGACGAAATCAACGCTCGACTTTCAGACCGTCAGATTAAGCTGAAGTTGACAAAGGATGCAAAAGAATTCCTTTGTGACAAGGGTTATGATATCAACACAGGTGCAAGAACTTTACGCCGTGCTGTTGAACGTCATCTTGAAGATCCACTGGCAGAAGAAATGCTGAAGGGTACTGTGTTGGACAATATGGAAGTAAAGGTTCAAGTCAAAGAGGACAAACTGACCTTTAAACCTGTTAAAGAGAAAAAACAAAAAGCAAAAACAGACGAGAAGTAATAGTGTCTTACATATACGATGAATCTGAACCCGGCAACTGCCGGGTTTTTTATTTTCATTATTCTACTAAGAGTCGGGAGGCGGAGTGTTCGACCTGCAATACTTTCTTGGTATAGACATTGTTTGCTCGTCCCGATTTGTCGGGACAAAGCAAACAACGCCATGCATATCTTTTCGGTAGTCTATTCTGTTTGAAATACATGGGTCATTCTATTAGATGGCGTTGCTTGTTAACAAGCAACGTCTATTCTATGCCATTTGCTCTATTATTCTGCGACTCTGGTTTATATAAATAAACTCGAAGAGGTATTGTATTTAAGAATATTTGTTGTATTTTTACAATAAATAGTGGGAGATAATATATGAATAAGCGGAAATTATATAACCGTATCAAGCTGCTTCGTGAGGAGCGGGGTCTATCCCGTCAGCAAGTAGCGGATGCTGTTGGGGTTAATGTTCAAACCATCGGCTACCTCGAACGGATGGAGTACACTCCCAGTCTGGATCTGGCGTTCCGTTTCAGGGATTTCCTGAAACTACCTGTCGAAATGATATTTTCAACAGAACCAATGAAGCCAATGAGTGAAGAGTTGTTAAGTCGTAGGCGTAAGGGGGAAGAATAATGGAAAAGGCAAAAAAACTTAGGGCAGGAGTAGTTATAAACTATCTGAGTCTTGTTTTAATGGTCGTTCTTGCCGGAATTGGGGAAGAAAAAGGTTGGAACTGGACTCTTGGTGGGTTTCAAATAGGATTGTTCATTCTGCTTGTGATCACGTTTATTCATACACAGGTAAAATCGGGATTATGGTTATTTGTGCATAAAAGAGTGGAAAAACTCGATGAACGTGAACAGGAGCTATCCTATGAGGCATTGCGTCATTCTTACGCCATTTTTACGATTGTCGTATTGACGATGCTCATGTTCCTGACGATCACAAATGATTCATCATTCGAAGATTATTTCAGTTGGGCACACACGATGATGCGTCCATTTTTCCTCGGATTCCTCTATTTTGCCCACACTTTACCTGCGGCAGTGCTCCTCTGGAAAAGAAAATCAGTTTTTTATGAAGAATAGCATTTTTTAATACAGTGCGAAGTAGGGTGGCCCGATTTGGTTCCGGTAGTATACCGGGTTCAGGTCGGGTCTCATTGTTTTGTCTGTTTGTGTTGCCCAGAGGTGTGTTCTCGGTGACTTTTCAAATGGAGATTTTCTTTCCCACAAGGTATCACTATACCCTAAAGAGCTCTTTTTCCATCAACTACAATATTACTTCAGCATGGATTTTAATGTGTTGAGCCGTATATTCTACTCCTGAATAGCAACTGGAGAGACAATGCGGTTTTCACAACGTATCGGAAAAGAACCAATAGAGACTGACCTTCAAATTGAAGGAATGGACCAAACAATTCGTATCACCTTGTGGAATGTCATCTACAAATACATCATAGATGATCCATGGGGCACCCCTCATCCTGTTTTCCACGATGGATGCCTTGAGGATATCTGGGAGTATTACTTAAAGCGGGCAAGTGACGAGTTGCCGGATGAAATGGATCTCGTACGTATGCTGAAGGCAAGTGTCCTTAATGATGAATGGTACAAGGTTTATGATTTGATCGAGTTCACTGGAACTGTCCTGCCAAGAACAGTTTTGAAGGGCTATGAAGTTGCTGTAAACAAAGCCCTTGAGCAGGAAAGGTCAGCGTTCCGTCTCCTGAATTACAAAATTGTACCCATTACCGATGCAGCAGAGATAAAAGAGATTACCGGTGCAGTTCAGACTCTGGGTGAAAAGGGGCCGCTAGCGGAAGTTCAGAAGCACCTGGCGGAAGCGTTAAAGAACCTCGGGGAACTTCAGGCACCTGATTATGATCTGGCGATTCTTGAAATTGTTCGTGCCGTAAAATCCCTGGCTGAAGTTGCAACTGCCGGTAAATCCGGTAGCATTAAGGACCTTATAAAACTCCTTGATGCGGATGAAATGCTGCCGAAGAAGTTTAAATCGGCCATGGTCGGTCTTTTTGAACTGGGCGATCAAATTAACAACAAACACCTCTTCCGTGAAAGTGAGTTCAACATTGGGCTGGAAGAAGCCCGTTTTATGGTGGTCACAGGTTCGGCTTTAATCAACTATTTACTGAGTATGATATACAGGTTGAATATCAATGCTGAGGAGATTCAACCGGAAAAGATGAAACAGATCGAAAGAAAAAACACAAACTTACCGGATGTCCGCAAATAATGGAAAACTCAATGGTTCGCGATAGCCTTCTATTGCTGGTAATGCTGAATCCATTTGCGACGATGCTTTATCTGACGGAGTTGATGCGGGAACGTAGCGTCCGAGAGTTCTCAGAAATTTATGCCAAAGCATCCATTTTCACTTTTGTTATCCTCATCTTTTTTGCCATCACCGGCGACTGGATTCTCGATGAAGTCTTTCAGGTGAGTCTACCTGCTGTAAGGATTTTCGGCGGTATTACAATCTTTATGGCTGCCTATACTTACATCATGCACGGCCCGGAAGGGATTAAACTTTTCAAAGGTGATGTAACGACCATTGCCCAGCATATTGCATTACCGTTTCTCGTAGGTCCTGGCGCTATCTGGGTTTCCATATCCATCGGCAGAGCTTATAATCTGGCAATAGGTTCATTGCTAATTGTCCTGCCTATATTATTTAATGCATTGGTGGTAGCGATCTATTTTATGATGATCAAAGGGGCCACTCGACGAAGAACCATTACCCGAATCCTCAACTATTTCCAAATGGGAATGCGTTTGAATGCATTACTTATTGGCGCAGTCAGTATCCAGATGATGCTATCCGGTATTAAAGAATTCTTAGCAAATTAACCGGCGAAAGGTTTTTCCATTACTAAACGGGAATTAACGATTTCCATTCCGTTCCGTTGCGCATTCCGTAATGATGTTGAGTCGTCCATTGCGCCCAGCGTTACCCATTCACAACCAAGCTCAGCCGCTGTTTTTATCCTTGTTTTTATCAATTCAGACTGAACTCCCATACCTCGATAATCCGGTAAAGTACTGGCGCTATTAAACATACCTATTCCATTTTGCACAGTCAGCATACTACAACCTATAGCACTGGGATTTTTTTCACTAGAAAAAACGATATGATTTATACGATCCTTTGTTTTGAATGATGCTCGCCAGATATCAGGAGAAACTTCTTCGGGAGAAAATAGTTCACGGAAACCTTCGGCCATAGTAGTTGCCCACAGTTCATCTTCCTCTGGAAGGGCTTCACGTATTTCAAAATTTTTCTTCTCAATTTCGAGTTCTTTGTCGGAGGGAACAATCTTCTTAAATGTTGCATTATAGGCTTCAACAAGATGAAATCCCCTTTCAGCTAATGCTTTAAATGTCTCCGGGGAAGCCATTGTACTTAGCTGTATGCGAACTTTGCATTTTCGGTCAAAGTAAAATTCTTCGATTTTTTTTAACTCGGAGTCTTCGAATTTCTCTATCAGACCAATGCCGTGTACCCAGCTACCGGCTCGTCCATCTTTCGTGACGGTAGCAATCCCACCCTTGAATTCAAGATAATCACCTTCCATCTCTGGAAATTCTTGTTGTACGGTCCGGATGAACATCAGGTAACTATCTACAAAGGCTTGTTCGATTTTAATGGCAAGATCACGGGTGAAGAAGATCATTAGTGGTTCCTTTCTGATTTGCGGAATTTATTAAAAACGATAACCGGTATTCAATACTTCATGTGAATTCAATTGAATTAGATTGCGAATGAATTTCAGAGTAACGATATTTATTCCGATTGAAAAAAGAGATATAGAATGCTCCTAAATGCTCATGATTTCTCCTGATGAGATAAGGAGCTGAAGTGTTACATAAAGAGGTTTGATAATGAAAAGTTATCGTGAAGAGCTGTTTTTCCAAGTCCCATCCCGCAGGGCATTTATTAACATCACTCCCGATGTGGAAAAAGCCATCGCTAAATCAGGCATCAAAGAGGGGTTGGTTCTGGTAAACGCAATGCATATCACTGCATCCGTGTTTATTAATGATGATGAATGGGGTTTGCATCAGGATTATGAGAAATGGTTGGAGGGTTTAGCCCCTCACGCTCCCGTAAACCAGTACCGTCATAACGATACTGGTGAAGATAACGCCGATGCTCACATGAAGCGTCAGATCATGGGTCGTGAAGTAACGTGTGCCATCACAGATGGTCACCTTGATTTCGGAACTTGGGAACGGATTTTTTACGGGGAGTTTGACGGACGCCGCCGTAAACGGGTTCTAGTTAAAATTATCGGCGAGTAGAATATTCTATAAATTAACCACTAATTCATCCAGTTTTTTATCCACTTTTCTAATCTTATCAAGATTGTCATACACTTTATGAGCATGAATAGACAATTTAGAGAGTTCTTCATGTAAAGGATTAGTCGGATCAAATATGGGAATATTTATTTGAGGCCTAATTTTAAAAGACCGTGAATCACTTGAATTCATTATATATTTAGTTACAATCGGGGAATTCAAAATTGCACATATATAATGTGCCTCACTAGAAGTGATAAACCTTCCTGTTTCATCTTGACAGATAGAAACGGCATGATTTTGAAATTGTGGTCTCTTTTTTTCTCCCCAAGGGGTTTGCAGTTTTGAGACAACGGTTGATTGCCATTTTGTATTATCCCGGAAAACTACATAGTTGTCAGCAAAGCTATATTTTCCAACTCTAGCAAGGGCATAGAAAGTACTATTGTTCTTTTTACCAATGATCTTAGAATTATAATCCGTTTGTTTTTCAATAATGCTTTTGAACTTGGTTAAATACCGCATTAGGTTGGGAGAAACTAAACTAAGTTCACTAATGGAGAGTGGACTTCTTGGGTTTGATTTATCATAAGGAAAAGGAGCCAGCAAATTACTATTATCTAGATGAAATCTTCTTATATCTCTACCTCTAATCAATGGATGCAAATATCTGTGTTCCAATAAATTGGTTTGTTGAGGGACTCTATACTTAGATTTTTTGTTCTGAAAATTATTAACAAATATGTTACCATCTTCTTCCTTCATATTCTTTTCATATTCCAACAAAAACACTTCTTGGGGATAAAATTCTATACCTTCTCGACCAATATAGTTAGATTTTCCGATGATATTTCTATATGATTCGAGATCTGAAATCCTATCTGCATAAGTAAATATTGAATTTGAATCATGCACCTGTCCAATATATCTAACCTTTGAAGTGAATAAATGTTTAACATCTTCAAATGATATTCTATTAGAGTATTCTTTTAATGAAGTACCCCCCTTCTTTACAAGTTGTTTTACTTCAATACCTAAACAATAATTTTTGCTCTCGTTAGAATACAAATATGTCAAAAATTTTTGTTGGACAGGAGAAAACGGGTGGCCAGATTTTGTCCAATCAGTAACCTCTTGTAAATATAGTCTTTTACCTTCATCAAGTTCAAAATGTCTAAATCCTTCGTAAGTTTGTTGAAATATTATTGATTGAGGCATAAGGAAAGCCAAAATCCCCTCTTCATTTAGCCAATTCTGAGCGCTCACATTTGCTATTAAAGCGCATACATTTAAGTTTATGCCACCTGTTAACTTATCCCCAGAAAATAAATTTCGACTAATACATAATCCTTTTATACGTTCTCTGTATCCAGCAGGTAAGTTTTTCCAATCTATCCAAGGAGGATTTGAGACAATAAGGTCAAAATCGCCAATGTTTGCAGTGGTCAAGAAATTTGTTACAATTCGAGCCCAAATACCATTCCAATGTTTTTGTTCAAGATCAACAAATTTTGTTGCTAAGTTTCCAATTTCCTTTTTTATTAAGTTGGTTTTTTCTTCATCGGAAACCAGACTTAATAGTTCCTGTTGAATAGAATCACTGTCGAAATTGTGTATATAATCTTCGATTAAGGTCATCTTCGCAGAAAATAGTTCAGGATTTTGAATAATGCTTTTTGGCAATAAAATTCTAATCTCGCCTTGAATGGTAGTGATTCTATATTCTATACACGCAACTTTATCGAATTCTACTTCAGAAGGTACATAAGAAGAATCACCAAGATAGACTGGTATCTCGAATTTATCGGTGTTTGATATTAAAGGTGAGATATTGATGAAGTAATTTATCCTAGATGTAAGTACCGCTAATGGATTTAAATCAATACCCTTTACTCTACCTAATATCTCATGCAATTTTTCATTATCAGATTTGCCTTTTGATTGCTCAATAACTTTTTTTATCAATATTGTCAAGAAGGTTCCAGATCCTGCACAAGGATCGAGTGCTTTCCATTCACTATTATTTATTCTCTTAAAGGCTTGTTTGATTACATCATCAGCAAGCCAAGGGGGAGTGTAGTATTCACCTAAACTATGTCGTACTTTTTCGGGAATAATATGCATAAATAAATCTTTGAATAAATCAGTCACATTGCTTCCATCTTCAAATATGGCTTTATCCTCATATGGTACTAAAACTGAAAATATTCTCCGTATATAGTCGCTAATAGGTTTATTCCATTGATCTTCACTTGAATACCAAGAGAAAAAATCGCCCTCCAACAAATTGCCAATACCAATATTTCGAAATAAAGCACCTTCCTCGAGTTCATGCATTTGGATTCGAAGAGAGCCAGAGTCTGAACTTGCAAGATCATTAAAAGCAATTAACGATCTGTTAAATTGAATTTTACTTACAACCTTGTAGGCAATAATTTTGACTATAATCGCATATGTTGTTTGAATGGCATATAAAGACCTGTACTCATCGTCATTATTTGTAAAGGGTTTGTTTATTGTCTTCTCTAAAGCATCTTTTCTTTCAATAATTGCCTTTTGTTTTGATTTATCGTCATGAGCTAGTCTAAACAATTCCTTCCATTCCTGAAACAACATTGATGTTTTTGAGGTAGGATTTTCTTTCAAAACATCATAAAGAATTCTTGATAGCTCAGTCGAAATACTGGAGTCTAGCGGTGTACAAAAATCTTCGACAAGATTTTCTGGTGACAAAGATCGTTTTTCTAATAAAACGATATATTTTATTATTTGATCAAAATGCAACGAGGAAAGCTTTTGAAAACCACTTTGAACAATATTTCCAGACTCCATTTTAATAGTATTACAAAATATCCCATCAGTTAAAATACCAATATGATCAGTATTACTACTTTTATATAGTCCTTCCAAATAAATACAGATTTGACTATATGCCGATTCACGATCTAATTTTGATTTTAACCGACTACAATGTTTAAATTCGAAAATTAAGGTTCCAATTTTACTGTCAACTCTACCTTTAGTTATATGCCTCGATGTGGAAACGCTACTTTCTTTAGTTGGTTGAAATTGAAGCCCTAATACTTCTTTAATAAAACTAAATAATTCTAGTTCAAAAGTAGAAACTACTGTTGCTTCATTCAAAGCTTCTTTTGATTTTTCAACGATGCTTGTACATAAATCTTCGATGGCCTCTTTATACTCTTTCGAATTTACAATGAATTCAATTTGTTTGTCTTTAAGTTTTTTAAAAGCAATACTCTTCATTATCTTTCCTTGACGTTTTAATCAGTAAAACAATCTAATGTTTTTTTCCTGATTATTCTATAGCACTAGGGAAGAACCTAACAATATTTGACTAAATTTTATTCAACCATACGGGAAAAAGAGAAATACGGGGTGCTGAGATGGAACATGCTGTCAATATCCTGATTGTTATTGCGTCTGTTGTTATTTTCCTTGTCACATGGTTCACTCTGAACCCAGGGCAAAACATCTTTTCTCTGATTCTGTGGTTAATTGCCACATCACTTCTCGGGGCTATTTTTGGCCTGATTATTGGCCTTCCGGTTGATTCTGAAAGCCTGAATTTTATGGGAATTGTGACGGCGGGTATTCAAGTCACGTTTTTCGCTTTTATAATGAAAACACAGTTTAAGATGGAATTTAATTCCAGCTACTGGAGTGTACTCGGAGCTTTTTCCATAGCTGCGTTAGTCTTTAACCTTATTCCAGTTTAGTCGATCACTTCACATTTTAATAAAAATGGTGTAATGTCCATCCAGAAATTATCCCAGTCAGGAGGGCAGTTAAAGTGGTTGCAATCGTAAATAATCAACTCACTGTGTCTGGCTGTAGAATGTAATCTGGTGGCATGGAGCAGGGGTATTACTGTGTCATTTTTTCCGTGCAGGATCAATATGGGGTTATCGTAATTGTCGACGACGTTCAGATTATCAAAGGTTGGCCCCATCACGATTTTCGGCAGCAGGTATTTTCTTGCAAACGGTTTAACACCATAAAAAGTTGAAAGAAGGATAAGTCCAGCACTTTTTCGTTGTCGGGCTAGTGAACAGATCGCTCCTCCGCCGAGTGAACGTCCCAACATTATAACCTTGTCACTGTCTATTTCATCCCGTGTAACAACACTGTCATAAGCTCGAACCAACGCTTGCTCAATAGCTTCCTCAGAAGGTTTTCCGTTGCTCCTGCCATATCCGGGATATTCCACCAAAAGAACAGAAAAACCAAGATCACGGATTCCATCGAGCCTTTTGGGCCAGTAGTCGATTATCGTCCCGTTGCCATGTGCAATGATGATCAAAGGAGAAGGATTGTCATCATTTTTTTCCAATGGGGGTAAAAGCCAGGATTCGGTCTTACCGTAATCTGTTTGAATGGGGATAATTTCCATCTCAGGGAATTGCTCGATTACTCCTTGGGGTATTTTAACTTTGTGATTGGCAAAAACCATACGGGGATGAATGATATAAAAGACCAGTGCGTAGAGACAATAGAGAAAAAACAGGATGCCGATGAGGGCGACAAGATTGTGCAATATCATTCTTTCCTCCCAAGGATGAACTGGAAGTTAAGGGTTTCTGGCTTGAGTTGAAACTTTGAGCATGAGATGCATAAAAAGAAAAAAGGCGGCTTTGATGAGCCGCCTTTTTATATAAAGTCACGTGTGACTATTCTTCAGTCTTTTTGTCTTCAGGTTTTATCGCCGGGGGTTTTATCACTGGCGGTTTTGTCACAGGTGGTTTTTTGTCCGGTGCCTTGGTCTCAGGCTTTGGAGTATTAGGTCTGCGGCCTCTGTTTCCACCGGTAGAAGGACGACGTCCCTGCTGTGGTCGTCTACCCTGCTTGGGTTTATCCTTCGGTTTTTCTTTCGGTTTTTCGTCCTTGTCGATCAGATTAAGCGCATTTTCAACAGCCTTGATACGATCGCTATTGTCAACTTTGTCGGCACTTCTATCAACTGGCCTGTCCACTCCATCTCGTGCAGTTTTGACCACTGTTGAACGGCGAGGACGGCGACCTGTACTTTTCCTTCGACGCGGCTTCGGATTACGTTTTTTCGCCTTCGGTAATTTTTTACCGTCGAGAACCAAATCGATTTCCGGTCCATCCAGAATTTCACGTTCCAGAAGGGCATTAGTCAGCAAGTGAAGTTTGTCCATGTTGTTATTCAGCAGGTCAATGGCAGTGTTCATCGCCTTCATGACCAACTTCTTAATCTCACGGTCAATTTCAATTGCTGTAGCTTCGCTATAATCTTTCTGATGACCAAAATCACGACCGATAAAGATTTCCTCACTCTTGCCACCAAGAGCTAGAGGACCGATCTTTTCGCTCATGCCCCAATCGCAAACCATCCGTCGGGCGATCTCAGTCGCTTGCTTGATATCCTGAGCAGCACCGTTTGTGTAGTCGTTAAAGATCAGCCTTTCAGCAGCACGACCACCCATAAGGTGAACCATTTTGTCTTCAATATATTTCTTGGACCACGAATGCTTTTCGTCAATCGGGAGATAGTGGGTAACACCAAGTGCTCGACCACGTGGGATAATAGTGACCTTATGGACTGGATCACTACCCGGAATCAGCTTAGCCACAAGGACATGACCTGACTCATGGTAGGCCGTCAGTTTTTTCTCTTCATCACTGATCAGCATGCTTCGTCGTTCGGTTCCCATCATCACCTTGTCTTTGGCGTTTTCAAAGTCGATCATCTGGACTTTTTTCGCGTCACGACGTGCGCCAAGAAGGGCGGCTTCGTTGACAAGGTTGGCAAGGTCAGCACCGGATAAACCGGGTGTTCCCTTTGCTAATGTTTTCAGGTTTACATCACGACCAAGTGGTACGTTACGTGAATGAACCTTTAGGATTCCTTCACGACCGCGAACATCTGGACGATCTACAACGATTTGACGGTCAAAACGACCCGGACGCAGAAGCGCGGGATCAAGAACGTCTGGACGGTTTGTTGCCGCGAGGAGAATAACGCCTTCGTTAAATTCGAAACCATCCATTTCAACCAGGAGCTGATTCAGAGTTTGTTCACGTTCATCGTGACCACCACCAAGACCAGCACCACGTTGACGACCTACGGCATCAATTTCATCAATGAAGATGATACAGGGTGCGTTTCGTTTTCCCTGTTCAAAGAGATCACGGACACGGCTTGCACCGACACCAACAAACATTTCAACAAAATCAGCACCACTCATAGAGTAGAAAGGTACACCTGCTTCACCGGCAACAGCTCGGGCCATGAGCGTTTTACCGGTTCCGGGAGGACCAACCAACAATGCGCCCTTGGGAATACGACCACCAAGACGCTGAAACTTTTTTGGCTCCTTCAGGAACTGGATAATTTCCTGGAGTTCTTCTTTGGCTTCCTCGCCACCTGCCACATCGGCAAAGGTCACTTTGTGAGTGTTTTCGGGGATCAGCTTGGCTTTACTTTTTCCAAAGCTGAAGATGCCTCGATTACCTCCACCGGACATACGGCGCATGAAGAAAATCCACAAACCGATGAGTATGATCCAAGGTAGAATGCTGGTAAGGATCATCGCCATCCAGTTGGTGGCTCTTTCCTTGAATTCAATTTTAATTTCCTGAGCTTCCCATTCTGCGATCATCTCTTCAGTGATGGGGCCAAGGATTGTTTTGAATTCCATCCGGCCTTGAGCGTCGGGAGATTTTAATTTACCAACGAGTTCACGGTCTGTGATTACGGCAGAATCAAGAAGTTCCTGCTTGATAAGCGAACGGTAGTCGCTGTAATCAATGACGTCAGCTTCATGTTCCCGGGGGGTAAGATAGGTTGAAACAACTATTACGATCAGGATGATTAACATCCAGAAGGACATTGTCTTCGCTGCTTTTTTCCACTCAAACTTATCATCTGGTTCACGTTTTGGTTCTTTTCCTCTGTTAGGAGGGGTCTGATTGTCAGCCATTAAATTCCTCAGTAATACAATCCGTTTCGACTGATGATGCGGATTGAAATGTAAATGTCCATAGTGAACGTGTGCTCTTGTCTACTTTATAATTCTCGGAGATTCGTTCTCCGATAACCCATGCGATATCGCCCCTCTCGTCGCTTTCCAGAATCCATAATGGCCCGATACGTTCCCCTGATGGACGGCGAAGGGCCCTTGTAACTTTTACTTCTTCGCCATTGTGTCCGAGGGGGAGAAACCGGTCTCCTTCTCGCCATGTCCGGAATCGTACTCGCGATCCGAGTTTAGATGCATCAAATTGTTCGATACGTCCTGCAACGCTTTTCAGCTTTTTTTCACCGGATAAAACTTCTTTCTGTACCTTGATGAGACATCCATCGGGTAGGTGGATATCACCATCTTCCAGGTCGTGAACCAGTTCGAAGTCTTCAGGTATACCATTAAATATGATAAAACGGTCTGTTCGCAGAACGGAAACGGCAGGAAGTTGAATTCTCTTGCCGATCTTTTGCGGCTTGAGCATTCCCACCAGTTGACGCATCTGTTTGCGGGTAAGATGAGTTTTCGAAAGAGCATAAGCTGCAGTTTGATATGCAACCTTTAATACACGTTCCCTTATATCTTCAAAATACCTGCACAGGAGCCCGGCATCAATAGAAATCCAACCATTTATGCTCCCATACGTGATTTTTTTTAGAGCTGTTTCCGCAACATCTTCAAGTGCGGAATGGGCTGAAGAGATACGATGGGCACTTCTCGCTATATTTTCCCACGCACCCTCTCCAAATTGTTTGATGATCAAAGGCTTGAGATGTTTCCTTACGCCAACTCGCGTATAATGATCATCGTCATTCATCGGATCGTCCAGCCAGGGGATGGAGTGTTCCGAAAGAAAGTCTATAAGAGTATCTCTACTATAGTCCAAGAGTGGACGGTACCATATACCATTCTGTTTCCTGACACCTGCCAAGCCACCTGTGCCACTACCTCGTGTTAAGGCAATAAAAACACTTTCCGCTTGATCGTCCAACGTATGAGCAGTGAGGCACCGAATACACCCATTGTCCTTAGCGATACGCTCAAGTGCGGCATATCGTTCCAGTCTTGCTGCAGCCTCGAACCCCAGAGCCTTCCGTTCTTTTTCATCTATGGAGACTCGGGCTACCTGACACTCGACACCCAGCTCCTCACATTGGTTACGGACAAACGCCTCCGACCTATCAGCGAACTCCCCTGTGCCGTGGTGGACATGACCAACAACGATTCTTTTTCGAAGGTCGGGAGTCTGTTCTGAAATTGATCCAGTTTCATCGAATTCGACGATTTTACCTGAAACCCGGGTGGGCTTTGCTACGCTTGCCTTGCTAGCACCCGGGCCACCCGGTCTAAATTCTTCAGTGGAAGTAACCCGGGAGCGACTGCATCCCGGGGAATCAATTTGCTCAATATTAGGTAGGACAAGATGGAGTAATGCGATAGAGTCACCGCCGCCACTGACTGCCAGCAAGATTCTGTCGTCTTTGTTAAGACCTGAAACGGCCTTTCTCCACATTTGCCCTTTTTGAAGCATGATGTCCTTTTGCATAGCCCGGAGTGTCCAAGTCCTACAAAGCTTTAGCGAAGTAGGGTGCATCTCAGGGCTCAGGCTAACCTTTCCCGGGATGCCATTGCTCTCTGGTACATTATTCCGTCAAATAAAACAACCCGGAGGAAGATACTCAATTTCTCCGGGTTTATATCACATAAAAAACTGGTAAAACATCGTCAAAACTTACTCATCTGTCTCAAGCGAAAGTCCCAACTCATCCAATGGCATGAGCTGTTGCATACGTCCGCTGTAGATACGGGACTGTTCCACCAACCCTAGCTTCCGCCATTTCTGCCACCAACTTACGACGGTTCTTTGAGTGACCTCTTTAGCGACAGTCTTTTCGATATCACGAGATGAACGGATTCCATCCGACAACTCATAAACCCGACGTTCAATCGTTTTGGTAAGATGTTCCTCGATAAGATCTCGTGCCTGACGATGGGCAACGAAACGTACCAGTCTTTCTGTTCTCTCCATCCTGTCAAGGATAGCAGTTAACAAACGATCATTCGGTAAACTCATACTACCCCCATTTTCACAGGTTTAACCTAGAAAACGTAAGAATTTTGGATTCCAAGAGTCAAGAAGTCTTCTCAATGAGAAACAAATTTTAATTAAAAAAGGATAAGCATTTAGCTCTCTTTTTCAAAATGAGAGAACTTCTTGGTCAGTTTTGCTAATAATATAAGAGACTTCTTGATATTACTTAGGTTGAAGGGATTCAAGTGTTTCGATATCCACTTCATAACCCCCATCCGTCGATGGTGTTTCAAGAATTGCAGGGATGTCTTTGAACCTGGAATCGGCGAGCAACCTCCTGAACGGCTCTAATCCTAATTGACCTTTTCCAATCTTCTCATGGCGGTCAATATGGCTTCCAAGCGGGTTTTTTGAATCGTTGAGATGAAAGACCTGCAAAAATTCAATACCTACTTCGATACTAAACTCCGCCCAAAACTCTTCGTAACTCTCTTCAGTTCGCATGTCGTAACCGGCAGAAAATGCGTGGCAAGTATCTATACAAATGGCAAGTCGTTCTGGTTCGGAAACCTGCTTTAGTATTGAGCCGAGGTGAGCAAAACGGAAACCAAGATTGCTGCCCTGACCAGCGGTATTTTCCAATGTAATTCTTGTGTCAAAACCTGAACATTGTTTATGAATTTTATTAATGGAATCCGCAATAGTCTTCAATCCCCACTCTTCACCCTGTTTCAGATGGCTGCCGGGGTGTAAAACCACATTGCTTAATTTCAGTCTTTCTGCACGTTCTAGTTCATCCACCATCGAGAGGATGGACTTTTCTCTTTTTTCCTGATCAGGATTGCAAAGGTTCACGAGGTAAGAAGCGTGTGAAATTTTGTGTTTGATCCCATATGTTTCTAATCCTTCGAACCATTTCTCAACACCCTCGTTCGAAAGAGGTTTGCCGTTCCATTGCCGTTGGTTTTTAGAAAAAACCTGAATGGCGGAAATACCCAGCTTGTTGGCGTTGATGGGTCCGTTTTCAATTCCACCTTGAACTGAAACATGTGCGCCTATAATCATACTGTATATCCCATAAAAAAGGGATTATCCAAAGAGGGATAATCCCAATAGATTGGATCAAAGAGAAAACTAAATCAGTACAAAGTCTAAGACCTCACTGACTTTTTTCACCGGGTGGAAATCTATTTTCTCACACACTTCTTCTGGTACCTTTTCGAGGTCCTTCTTATTTTCCCACGGGATCAGAACGTGTTTAATCCTTGCACGGTTGGCTGCAACCGTTTTCTCGCGTAAACCGCCGATGGGTAAAACATCTCCGCTAAGAGTGACCTCGCCTGTCATTGCCACATCACCCCGAACCTTTTTACCACTATAACGGCTGGCAATACTGGTGATCATGGTGACCCCTGCTGAAGGCCCATCTTTTGGAGTCGCCCCTTCCGGTACATGGATATGCAAGTCGTATTTATTGAACACATCTGCTTTAATGCCCAGCTTTTTCTGATTCGCGCGAACCCATGAGATGGCGATCTGAGCAGATTCCTTCATGACATCACCCAACTGACCGGTGATTTTCAGTCCACCTTTTCCCGGCATTAAAGCTGTCTCTATCTGCAGGACACTACCACCAAATGGGGTGTAGGCAAGTCCGGTTGTGACACCAACCTCGTTTTTCCTTCGAGTCCAACTGGGGGAGACTTTTCTTGGACCGAGAAAATCGGTGATATTATTCTTGGAAATTGAAACCTTTTTGCCATTGCCTGAAGTTGCCACCTTTCGGGCAACCTTTCGGCATACTTTTCCGATAGCTCTTTCAAGATTACGGACACCGGCTTCCCGTGTATAGTAGGTAATGATCTCTTCAAGGCCAGCTTTGGTAAAGGCGATGTGTTTTTTCATCAACCCGTTGGAATCAATCTGTCTCGGAACAAGATAGTTCCATGCGATTTCAATTTTTTCTCTGGCGATATATCCCGGCAACTGGATGATTTCCATCCTGTCCCTAAGGGGTGGTGGGATGTTCTCCAGATAATTCGCAGTAGCGATAAAAAATACTTTTGATAAATCAAAAGGTTGGTCGAGATAATGGTCACTGAATGTGTCATTTTGAGCTGGATCAAGGACCTCCAGTAGCCCAGAAGACGGATCTCCACGGAAATCATTTCCGAGTTTGTCGACTTCATCCAACATAAAAACAGGGTTATTGCTTCCAACTTTTTTGATGTTTTGGATGATTCGACCGGGAAGTGCCCCAACGTAAGTACGTCTATGGCCTCGAATCTCGGCTTCATCTCTGACGCCACCGAGGCTGATACGGGTAAAATTCCGTCCCATTGCCCTGGCAATGGATTGCCCCAGCGATGTTTTGCCAACCCCGGGAGGACCGGCAAGGCATAAGATTGTGCCTTGAGCATCCGGTTTCAGTTTTTTTACCGCTAGAACTTCAAGGATTCGATCCTTAACATCTTTCAACCCGTAATGATCTTCTTCAAGCACTTCAAAAGCATGGTTTATGTCAAGTTTATCCTCAGTTGATATTTTCCACGGCAGGGAAACCAACCAATCGAGATAGGTGGTGACAACAGAGAATTCCGCTGATGCGGGATTCATTTTCTCAAGGCGTTTTAACTCTTTTTGTGAGACTTCAAGAATCTCTTCGGGTAAATCAGCCTTTTCAATCTTCTCACGCCATTCTTCAATTTCAGAACTCTCATCATCCTCGTCACCCAACTCTTTCTTTATCTGCTTGAGCTGCTGACGAAGGAAATATTCTCGCTGATTCTTTTCAATCTCTTCACGAGTATTATCCTGAATCTGGTTACCAACCCTTAGTATCTGGAGCTCCCGAGAGATGAGCTTCCTCAACAATACAATCCGGTCACGGATTCGTTTTAGAGCCAGAATTTGCTGACGGACAGTCGGTTCCAGCTCCATGTTCGAAGTGATTAAATCAACAAGTGAACCAATGTCTTCAATATTCTGGACAGCGAATTTGAATTCATCCGGCATGTCTGGAGTCAATTTGGCCATCTCCTCGAAATCCTCACGGAGGGCACGAACCAACGCCTCAAGTCGAACAGTTTTCCTGATTTTTGTCTGAAGGACTTTTATACGAGCTTTCGGATAGGGATCCTCAGTTACAATCTCATCTATCTCAATCCGTTCAAGTCCCTGAACAATCATTTTTAACGTGCCATCACCAAGACGTAACATCCGGTGAATGGTGATAGCTGTTCCAACGGGATGAAAACTCTTTTGATCCTTGTTCTCGTTTGGCTTCTGTAAAAATGAGCCAAGAATTCTCGAACCACTCTGCATGACATCATCGATCATCGCAATTGTTTTTTCATTTGAGACTGAAAGAGGAACGATCAATCCGGGAAAAACAACGAGATCTTTTGGCAGGAACAAAGGCACAACCTTAGGGATCGAGTCAGCTTCCGGCTTTTGTGTAATATCTATGGTTCTATCTTTAAACATGATTTTCCTATTGGATTTTTATGATCTTTTTCTTGCCGATGGGTTTATCCCGTTTCATCAATATTATCATCAGGAAACCATCTTTGTATTGAGCTTTTACCTCTTCAGCACAGACAGGGGAAGGTAAGTTGAAAATGCGTTCAAATGGACCGTAGGCAACTTCCATCTTATGGTACTGTCGTTTTTCAGAAATGTTTTTTTCCCGTCGAATTCCCGACAGGATAAGTAGCTCGCGATCTAGCATCAGGGTAATATCATCCAGTTCGATACCGGCGATATCGACTCGGATATGTAAGTTGTTTTCTGTTTCAAAAAGATCTGCAGGTGGGTGCCAACCTCTTTCCGCTTGCATCACCGGAGGTCGGTGGGCCCCGAAAAAGAACTCAAAGTACTGATCGAGATCACCTTCTTTGGGGTTTTTAGCTAAACAAATTTTATCAGGACTGATTCTGCTTTTTGTCATAAGATCTCCACAAAACTATTTCATGTAATACTTACACAGCAAAAAAAGATTGTTGTTTCAAACAATATTAAATGAACGACTCTCTTTAAGCCAGATGAAAATCAAGATGTACTATAAGTATGGCAAATTTTTAGAGGAGAGAGAACCGCGCAGCAAAAAAAGCTGCGCGACTGAGAGTCTTTATTTTTTATCGAGAACTGCGATCGCTTCCAACTCACTAGTGGATGGAAACATGTCTATGGGGATTACAAGTTCTGGATTATAGTTCGTAAGTTTTTTCAAGTCTCGAGCTAACGCTGCTCCATGGCAGGAAACATAGACAATACGTTCAGTTCCATTCTCGTTTAGCATTGAGAGCATATTGTCATCGGCGCCTGAGTGGGGAGGATCGAGAATGATCGCATCGTATTTGTTCATCGGGATTTTTTTAACGGCACTACTATTCAGATTCATCACTTCAAGGTCAACGGGCAATTTTGATTCTTTAGCAAATCGTAGCCCCGCTTGTATTGCCAATTCGGATGAATCGTAGACTGTGGCCTTACCACCCCGTTCAGCATATTCAAAGCCAAAGAAGCCAAAACCTCCGTAGAGATCAAGTAGTTTGCCTTTAGGTGGCAGTTGCTCAAGTACTTCATCAACCATGAGCAAAGCGGCTTTAGTGTTCGATTGGCTGAATACAATCGGATCAGCTTTGAGCTGACGTCCAGCTACCAGATGATAAATAAAGGAATCGCCTTCCGTGTCTTCAATAACTGAATCGGCAAAACGCGCCTTGGCATCTTTCACTTTCCGAATTTCCCAGCCTGCCAGATCGGCCTGATTCAACCACTCACGTAAAGGTTTGACATCCACTTTTCCACGGGTGACTGCAAACAGTACAGCAACAACTTTACTGTTGCCATTGTGGCGTAGCATCAAACGCAGGGGGACACGGTCACCGATGTGAGGATACTGGTCCAGCATGGATAGGGATTGACGCAATTTTATGAAAGGTTCGCGGATATGTTCCGAACCGATCCGGCAATCCTGAATGGGAATGAAATTGTCTTGATGACTATATCCCATCTGAATGTAGCCATTCGTACGGAAAAGCTGAAACTCCAAACGGTCTCGATAACGCCATTGCCGTGGGGAAGGAATAACATCTTCAACATTTAACCCTTCAAGTCCACCGATACGTCTGAACGTTTCAACCAGATGCTCGTGTTTCCAGCTAAGGGAAAACTCACGACGTATTGCACCCAAAAGCGAAGCAGGGCAACCACGTTCATAGTGGGGACAAGGATGTGCTACACGCTGAGGTGATGGATTGACTACCTCAATCAGCTTACCGGAAACGGGACCCTTGGCAGGTTCTTTTTCAACTTCATATCGAATTGTATCACCGGGAATTGCTCCCCATACCATTACAATTCGTCCGTCATCACGTCTGGCAACGCCACGTCCTTCGGAACTAAGGTCATGTATCCAGAGATAGTCTTTGTTGGATTCAGTCGAGGGGAAATGTTCTGTATGGTCCATACCCTTGCCCAATGATTAGCAACGATTGAACTGCTGAATTTTTGGATAGGGTGAAGATATTTCAAAGCAGGGATTCTAGCAACTCCCTGAGAGAATGAATGGAGATAAACTCCGGAGAAAAACCAACGATGGTTCTTCTCCGGTAAAAGGGTTTAGAATGTATAATGGACGCCAAATCCGACGCCGAACTCCGGTCCATTCATACCAACTTCAATACTCCATGAAAGTGGTGGTAACGTTTTTTCGACCATACGCCAATCCCATTCAACTCCAATTCCTGCACCACCAATGAGACGGTCAGCATATCCCACCATACCTGAGGCATAAGCATCCAGGAATTTTTTACGGGCGAATGCATATTTCATTCTGAAACCAAATGAGGGCATAGGATCCAGACCAATTATCGGCTGAAGAGTTACCGGGCGAGTTTTAATATCATAAAGAATGCCGACACCAATAAGTTCCGGGTCAAGCATCTGGAAACCTATTCCGTACATTTTCCCGTCAATTGATGTTGCTTTAGATTCAGATGTAAATGAAAAAGTGGCGACAAACGCAATTAGAAAAACCAGTAAAATCTTCTTCACAATTTCCTCCCTTGTTTACGATTGACTGAATGTATCTCAGCACTGTCAACTATTCAATAAAATTCTTTCCTTAACCTGAATTTGTAACTCAATATAGGGAGAAAGAAAAGAAAAGCGGTGAGACAGGTCACCGCTTTTCTCTGAAGAAGATAAAGAGTTATTATTCCTCAAAAAACTCTATTTCGGGGTATAGCATTTCGTTTGAGACAAACGCATCCTCATCTTCTTCAAAGTCGTACCCCATTTGATTCGGATAGGATTTGTTACCACGTCCACCACGCCGCTCTTTCATTTTGGTTTTCATCTCAGCTTTTTTCTCATCGAGTAGTGTACGTTGCTCTGCAGTAAGGACAGAAAGCATTTCAGCACGACCTTCGATCTTGTTGACCTTAAGTTGGGTCTTAAGTTCACCGGCGCGTTCAGCGATTGCAACGAGCCTGTCCTGGTTAGTCAGCGGATCATCCTTAAGCGTCTTGCCCTCTTCAGCCAGCTCACGTAATTCCCTCTGTACCGGAATCAGTTTCACCTGCCGTTTGTGCTTTAGCGTCATAATTTTTTCAATCTGCTTGTCACTTAGCCCGATTTCAAAGAAAAGTCCGCATCCTTTGCCCATCATTTTTCCGTGGGGACCTTTCATTTGTGGGAAGCTTTTCCCGGGTGCCTGATTTTTTGGTCCTTTGTTTATTGGTCCGGCGTATACAAAGGAAGTTGAGAGCAAAAGAAAGATTGTCATGACAATTGGGATTAGTTTTTTACTCATTTTTATTTCTCCTGTGTGTAAATGTTGTCTTCACTTATAAGACGCATTGATTCGGCCAAGGATTAATCGCCGAGGGAGAATTTCTTGAAAAACATAAAAAGTAAGCCTTGCCTGAATAAGGTAACAGGTCTAACTTGTTTTTATAAAGGAAGTTGAAAGAATTCTGTTTTTTCAATCCAGGGAGGATATATGAGAATTGTACTGATTTTTTGTTTATCACTAGTGGCATCAGTTGGTTTCGCACAGGAAATTATCTTCTCCGAATCCTTTGATGGTGGCAGCGTTGACCCTGATTGGTATACCATTTGGGAAGATGGTGATATCATAGCTCCTCTATTTGATGAAAATGCTCCCGGCGAAGATGACTGGCTGGGATCACAAGCTGTTGTCAGTAGTGGTGGTGGAGTAGGAACATCGTGCAATGGTTCTGCTGATCTGACAGATTATAGAATTGATGCGTGGGTGAATTGCGCTGTGACAGACGCTGGAACTTTCGGTCCTTATAATGGATTGATCGCAAGAGCTGACTCCACCGGAGGAGCTCATAACTTCTACGTCTTCCGTGCTGACTTCGATGATGACAATAGACTTCAATTGAGATGGTTTCCTGGAACAGCAGGTTATGGTACAGATCTACTCACATGGGTAGGTGATGCAATTCCTGGTGGTGCTCCGGTTGAATCGGGTTGGCATCAAATGGGTTTGGAAGTTATTGGGGATCAAATATATGCGTATTGGGATGGTACACTACTTCCAGGGTGTCCTGTGACTGATGATCACTTTGCAACAGGATATTTTGGGGTATACGCTTTTGATATGATGAATAATAACCCAACCTATTTTGATGATATTGTGGTAACAACAGTTGGATCTGTTGTCAGCGATGAACCCGTGTCTGGACTACCGGATAATTTCCGAATCGTTTCAGTCTATCCAAATCCTTTTAACCCAGAGACTACAATCACCTTCACATCAAGTGAACTGGGCGCGGTTCGGATCACAGCCTATGATGTTCTGGGTCGTGAGGTAAACACTATTGCTTCAGGGCAATACGGTGTTGGAACTCACCGTGCAACATGGAATGCAAACGGACTGCCGGCAGGTAACTATTTCATCACACTACAAGCCGATCAGGCACAGGATGTTAAAAAGGTTATTCTTCTGAAATAATGTTGCGAATTGAACTCGAAATGTTTCACATCAAAACGATCTGGTTAATGCCGGATCGTTTTTTGTGTGAATAGCAATTACTATTTGTGAATGAGATGCACAAAGCGAGTGATAAAATCAGGTGAGATTAGAAAATACGCTCCAGGAGTACTAAAAAAGAGTAGCGCGTCTGATTGGCCTTTTCTCTGTAACTATCCGTATAGGCTGGATGTCAGAAGGTTATAGTAAAACTTCTTGAAAAAGTACCATTAATAATACTGTGATTTGCCATAAACGGCACTGAAATTGCTTTAAAATAATTAATTCCGTAGGCATAAATGTGTGTAAACCGGATTGTTGTCTGCGCTTGTGTAAAAAATCAATGCTAAAATGGGATGGATTGGGAAACAGGATTTGGTGGCAACGTTTTAGTTCTCGCCCTGAACTAACTTCAGTTTTATTGCTTATTTCCAAATCATCAAAAAGGTCAAAATTTGCTTCATAACACAAATGATGTTATGTTTGCCGATCACTATAAAACGGGCGACGTAGACCCGTTTGGATCAAACAGGATTTAAACATAAACACTTGATAGTATTTTGAAAAAAAAACGGAGTAACACATGAAAAGCTTTCGCGCTACCATCATTGCTGTATTGATGGTTTTCGCTATTGCCGGTGGTGCAATGGCTAGTGATTTGACGTATATGTCAAGTCGTGGTGAATTTTTTGAAAACACAACACAGTTAGATGAAACATTTACAGATTCACTTTTATTCCATGATTTTGATGGTTCCTACTACACCTATACAACGATGACCAACATCTATAGTGGTGTCCGGTTTACTGCACCGACAGATTTCCAGTTTCAGGGTACACGATTTTATGTAGGTAATCCTGGAACAGTAAATACTGTTAGAGTGGCTGTTTATACAAACAACAACGGTCAACCTGGAACACTACTATCAACAATTTGGAACGATGTTGTCCCAACATCAGTTACAGGTGGTTGGGTAGAATGTGTACTTGATACTGCTGATTACCTCGATTTCGATGCTGGTGATGATTTTTGGGTTGTTATCGGCCCCCAACCTGGTAATGGTACTGATGAATGGTCCTTGGCATTTGATCAGGATGGTCCAGAACCTGGTGACAGAAATAAACTGAGCTTTGGTGCCACTGCATCACCCACAAACTTAAATTATGATAATGACGGTGACTTCATTGTTGTCGTTGGTGGTGAAATTCTCGGTGGTTTCTTTGATCTTGTTGGTATTTCCATCTACAATGACATTCAACGTTTTCAGTTTGATGCTGATAGTGTGGTGACTTTCTCCGCTAAAGTTTCTAACATTGGTAACCAAGTATCACCCGCAGGCTCTGCGACCTTTACTGTTACAGATTCCGATGATAACGAAGTCTTCACCAATACAGTTACTTTCGACGCTGTTGGCGGTAGTTCAGCAGATACAACAGTAGTTACTGCAAGCGAGACTTGGACCCCGACAGCAAATGGTAGATATATTGCCTCTGTTGAATTTTCAGCGGATGAAGAGGAAAGTAACGAAGAAAATAATAGTTATTTACTTCTACAAGATGTCGTTGATCATGGTGACTGGTTGGTCTATGATGATGGTGATTATGAGTCCAACGTTACGAATCAGGCCGGAAGTGGCTGGGCAGTGACTTTCCATCCATTGGCATACCCAGCAAAAATTGACTCCATGACATGGCATTTCCCGGAAGCTGGTACAGCCGTTCTTCGTGTTTATACTCTTGATTCATTTGGTTGGACCCTTGCTTGGGAACGTAATGGTGCTGTTGTAACCGGTGCTAACACTTTCCAGATTGATGACGAAACCCTTCCAAACGGAATCAACATCGCTGAAGGTGAATTCATCGGAGCTTATATGATGACTGGTGATCTTGCTTTCACCGCTGACAGCAATCCTCCAACATCTGCATCAAACCCAGATATGCCAGATGCATCATATTCAATTTTAAATGATGGTTTGTATTTAGATATTTCCGGTAACTGGGCTATTCAGGCAAAAGTTATTGAAGGTACTCCTCCTGCACGTATCCAGTTTGCTCTTCCGGCAGACCCGGTGATGTTTGGTGATGTAGCTATTGGCGAAACAACCACCATGTACTACCACTTTGCAAACGAAGGTGACCTTGACGGTACAATCAATAGTGTAACCTTCCAGGGTTCCCAGTACGATCCGAACGAATTTACATGCACAAATACATTCCCGATGACAGTGGCAGCCAACTCAGCCGATTCACTCGAATTGGTCTGGACACCAGGTGAAGCATCACCAGGTCTTTCTGTTGGTATGTTCATTGAACACAACGATCCAGTAATTGCTACACCGCATGTCGTTGGTGTTATGGGTAATGCACTTGGCGTAGATGTTATTTCTACCGACGCGATACCGGACAACTACTTCCTTGCACAGAATCATCCGAATCCGTTTAACCCAGAGACCCGCATCCAGTTTGGTCTTCCCAACGCTGGTCACGTACGCTTGACGGTTTACAATGTTATGGGACAAGAAGTGGCTCGCTTGGTAGATGGACAAATGACCGCAGGTACTTTCGCGGTTTCACTGGACGGCAGTAGCCTCTCCAGCGGCATCTATTTCTACAGCCTCGAAGCCGAAGGCTTCCGCACAATGAAGAAGATGTCACTTATGAAGTAGCATGACCTTCTCTCAACTTTTGTTGAGGTATAAAGGGCAACCCATACGCAGGGTTGCCCTTTTTTTGTGGTAAACAAGAGTGGTAGGGGATGCGAGCAACTAATTAGGATATGACTTCAAATTTATAATAAACCCTGTTTGCTCGTTCAAACAACCTTCACTTAGCAAACAGGGGCAATCACATATAGGATTGGCCATTTTTGTTTTGTGGCCTTGTTGGCTATGTCCAACGAGGTTTATTTTCGTTTTAACGTTTAGTTTGTAGCCCGGGAGCGACGCATCCAAGGGAAGCTCAATACAACAATTTTCAACCTGAATGCATTATATTATGAATATATGCCAGCAGGAGGCCCGGAGCCTGTCCTCAACTTGATTTAGGATGTTCGTAAAAGACCCGGCGTAGCTGTAGCGTTGGCAGGTCACTGGGGTTTCAAGAGAAGCATTTTTAGAAACATTCAAATATGCGATGGTTCACCTATGGAGAAATACAATGTTCGAAAAAAATAGAATCTGCGAATTATTCGGAATAGAATATCCTGTGATTTCCGGCGGTATGGTCTGGGTGTCTGGAGGAAAACTCGCCGCCGCTGTCAGCGAAGCCGGTGGCCTTGGACTTATCGGGTCTGGTTCAATGAAACCCGATCTCCTCCGTGAACATATCCGGAAAGCAAAATCATTGACCAACAAACCCGTTGGTGTCAACATACCAATGCTCCGTGAAGATTCAGCAGAACTGGTTTCTGTGGCTTATTCTGAAGGAATCAAAATTGTTTTTACCTCCGCGGGGTCCCCAAAAAGATTCACACCCATTCTTCACGAACACGGCTGTACTGTTGTCCATGTAGTTCCCGAAGTGAAGTTCGCGAAAAAGGTAGAAGATGCTGGATGTGATGCCGTTGTAGCGGAGGGCTTTGAAGCGGGTGGACATAACGGTGTCAACGGTGTAACGACCTTCGTATTGACCCCTCAAGTGGCCGATGCGGTAAATATCCCTGTCATCGCGGCGGGAGGAATCACTGATGGCCGTGGAATAACTGCGGCATTGGCTTTGGGTGCGGACGGTGTCCAGATCGGAACCCGTTTCGCGGCAACAATAGAATCCAGCGCACACGATAATTACAAGCAGGCAGTACTAAATGCAGCAGATATATCAACGGTTTATCTTTTACGAAAAATTGGTCCTTCCAGAGTAATCACCAACGAATGGACTAACCGTGTTATAGATGCTGAGAATAAGGGCGCTACTCCCGAAGAACTCCGTGAATTATTAGGCCAGAAACGGGAGCGTCTTGGAATCTTCGAAGGTGATATTGCCGAAGGTCAGGTTGAAGCGGGGCAGGGTGCGGGGCTTATAAAAGATATTCCTTCGGTATCCGATTTGATGAAAAGAATGATTAACGGCTATAGAGATGCCATAAAGAAGATCTAGGTCAGGGTAATACCTGCACCATTCTGTTGGTCAGAAAGGGCTTGACTGCTATTGGCGTGGTTGTTGATCCAGTCATAATGTATGTTTTTACTATATGACATTGTGGAATATAAGAAGAAAACACAACGGCTAAAATATACCTTGATTGCCCGTTATACTTAGCAATCAAGGGCATAAAATAATGAGAAATGTAGGCCGGTGTCTCCGACATCGGCGATTGTTTTTAGAATAAACGTTGCTGGTGAATAAGCAACACCATCGAAGAACTATTCATCTCTGAGTGAGTTCACCGGGTTGTCATTGGCAACACGGAATGAAAGAGCTGTCACAGTCAGTATCGCGATTAGGAAAGCTGCCAATCCAGCTAGAAACAGGATCAACGGACTGATCGAAACACGATAAGCAAAGTTTTCCAGCCATTTATTCATCACCAGCCAGGCAGTTCCCCAAGCCACAACACTGGCGATTATGATCAACCGGGAAATCTCCTTGGAAAGCATAAGGATGATTCCAGATGCAGATGCTCCAAGAACTTTTCTGATTCCTATTTCTTTGGTTCGTTGAGCAACTTCAAGAGTTGAAAGACCAAGAAGACCCAGAATAGCGATTATGATAGCAATGATAGAAGAGGTGAAAATTATGTTTTCCCATTTCTTATCCTCAGCATACTGAAGGCCGACTTCCTCATCCAGAAACTCATAACTGTAAACAAAGTCTGGGTAAAATTCACGCCATGTCTTTTCTATCGTTTTCATGGTTGCAGGAATGTTTTCCGGTGAGATTCGGACCAGAATATGTTGTATCGTATACCAGTTAACTGTAGAACAACCGCAATTACCCGGGAACATGAGCCACGGATCCATTGTAAGTATCAATGGTCTTATCTCGGTACGCATACTTTCGAAGTGGAAATCCTTGATTACACCGACAATTTCGTGCTCAGCTTGTTCGCCCGGCAATCGTTTTCCTATAGCATTTTCAAACCCCAATATTTCCCGCATGGATTCATTAATAACAATCTGTCGGACACCTTCACGAGGGGATTTATCTATAAAACCATCCCCTTGTAACAGTTCCAGATCAAGAGTGTTCAGGAAATTATAATCGACATTATTTTCAGCAATATCTCTGAATTCTTCCCCATTTGGACCGTTCCAGTTAAAGGTCGACCACTTCTTTTTAAAGTTATTTGAAGAACCGCCTACCTGTAAAATTTCAGGGACTGTACTGAATGTGTTTCGTAATGTTGCAACAGCTTCCATCGCTGTGTAGTCCTGATTTGTCATTGATAGAACGACAACCTGTTCCTTGTTGTAACCGAGGTCACGGCTCTGTATGAAACTGAGTTGATGTTTCATAATCAATGTTGAAGAAATCAGGAAAATCGAAAGTGAAAACTGGATTAAGACAAGGGATTTACGTAACCGTTTTTTTCCGCCAATGCGAAGATTACCCTTCATTGCTTCAATAGGATTAAATTTCGAAATAACCAAACCGGGATAACTACCTGCCAGCATCGTGAGAATAATCCAGAGGATGGTTAAAAATGCTATTACCGACGGCTGAAAACCCAATTCCAGAGTACGGTCAGCCAATATGTTAAAAGAGGGTAGGATGAGTTCGGCTATCGTAAATCCAACAAGGACGGAAATAAGCGTGATTAACCCTGTTTCAACCCAGAATTGATTTGTGATCTGTTTACGATCGCTACCCAACACTTTCCTGACACCAACCTCTGCGGCACGGTAAGTAGCGGATCCTATTGAAAGCGTGGTGAAGTTGATTATCGCAATAAGTAGGATGATAAAGCCAATTCCAGATAGGATCCAGAACGGCGTGTTTTCAATCTCAGTGGGATAGACGGTTGTGTTAAAGAGGTCGATATGAGTATCGGCAAAGTTTTGTAATTCAAAACGAACGTTGACCTGGCCACTCTCGTCCTGAACAACTTCTATACTCTCAAGATGATCGTTCATCGCTGTTACGACTTCTTCAGCAGAGACGCCCTCCTCAAGCATAAAAAAGGTACTGGAGAAAGAGAATCCCCATGAATCAACAAACGTCGCAAGCATCTCGTCATAAAAAATCTGGAAATGAAGGTATATATCGCTCTCAAGCATTGAATTGGTTTCGAACGGTTCGTAAACCCCGCAAATACGATAGGGATGGAATTCCCCTTCGGTTTGAAGCTCTATCTCTTCATTTACGATGTTTGTCCGGTTAAAAAACTTTTCAGCGAATACCGTTGAAACGACAACAGCTTTCTGGTCGTTGGCTAAATCATCAGCCGATCCCTCTGTAAAATCAAATGTGAAAATGTCAAAAGTGGCGGGATCAACATAAGTGAAATCTTCTTCAAAAACCGTATCGCCGGTTTTTACCAAACTGCTGGAACTTGTTACTCTGGCGATTTTTTCTATTCCGGGAACTATGGGTTCTATCTCAGTAGCGAGTTTTGCCGTCAGATAGGGAGAATATCCGGAATCACTTTCATTAATGTTATAGTGGTTTACGACACGGTATATGTTGTCAATATTTGCGTGATTTTTTTCGTACGTCAGATCGTATTGCAGGAAGAGGAAAATGAGTAGAACTATCGTAATACCCATTGATAGACCAATGATATTAATTGCTGCAAAAACCTTCCGTCTTATCAGTGAACGGAATGCAACGCGTAGATAATTCTTAATCATTTTATTCTCCGTGTATCCGGTCTAAACCATAATCAAGATAAATAGCAGATACTATGCCAGCGAATTATTCTAGCAATTACTTAAAAAATAAGGGGAGAATAAAAACTGGGTGTACGAATACGTACACCCACTGAACGGTACAGGACATTGACACAAGGGGTCATTCCTGCATTCTGTCGGCAGGAACTTGTGTATCTCACGGCGGCTCCTTGCCGTAATCTCGGTGTTAAGTCCGGTGGTGCGAAAACCGGCTACTTCAAAATCTTCTTCGCGAAGTCGGGATTGTGAACCGCACGGCCTTTATCCATTTGGATTATCTTGACGGCTTCTTCATGTGAATTATTCCCCTTCATCAGGTTAATGATTTCGCCCCGTACAAAATCGAGATCGTCAATCATTTCCTGTTCATGGCAATCCAGGCAAAAGTCATTTTCTGGTGCCTTGAAACTGTTTTCAGAGAAGTGGCAATCCACACAGGCCATTTCAGACTCAGCCATGGGTGAGATCAATTCTTCCGTGCCCGGGACAGTACCGAAATAGCTGTAGTGTGAAGGAGTATGGCAAGGCGTACACTCGTCCATATCGGGCTGATGGTGGCATTCATTACAAGATGCCTTGGTTGCTAACTGGTCACCGTGATGTCTTTCTTCAGGGTCACCACCGTGATGGCATTGAGTACAATCGATCTGTCTTTCAAGAATGTGATCCTTGTGACTGAAGTCAGAAAATTCAATTTTAATATCGCTACTTTCAATTGCACTGTGGCACATTGTACACTGTCGTGATCCTGCTGGAATCCTTTCGGAAGGTGATGAAATGATTTTTGCGCTATGCAGGATGTCATCTGCCTTATCGAGTATCGCTTCTGCATACTTGGGATTGTGCCATGGGCCTGCCTTTTTAAGGAAAGTCAGGTCGTGACGAACTGCTTCAAGCTGCGGATGGCTGATTTTTGATTTAAGATGATTGTCAAGATCTTCAATTCGAGAGTTAAATCCACCACGCCAATCGTTTACCAACCTGAAATAACTCTGAATGTGGCATGGTTGGCAAGCATCCTCTGATATTTCAGCTTCTGCATGATAACTTTCCGAGGATTTGTGGCAGGACACACAAACGACTCCGGCAGTCGCCATAACATCAGGCATCTTTTCTTCTACAATCCTGGAACCCTCACCATTATAGAATAAGGCTTTTACATCATGAGGATAATCATGACAACTATTGCAGCCATTTCCCAAGTCTTCCTGAATAGGGTTCTGGGCGTGTTCAATGGCATCATGGCAACGGGAACAATCGACTTTTCTCTTCTCAATATGCCATTCGTGAATAAACTCAAGATCGTCGATACGATCGATATGTTCTACCTGACTATGGCAGGCACCGCATCTTTCTCTACTAACCAAACCTGAACCCGACCACATATTTGAGTGGCAGAGATTACAGTCAATTTTTTTGTCTAATACATAGGTATGGTCGTGCACGTCCTTCCCGGATTCAGCTTTTAATTGTTCCATATGGTGACAAGTTGAACATTCAGAAAGTTTTTCACGGCCCAGATCATCAACGTTTTTAAAGTGACACAGGAAACAGGTTGAACTGGTCACAGAGATGTGTTCGCCTTGAACAATCTGGGAGTGACAACTGGTGCATCGAAGTTTTCTTCCGCGACGGGTTTCATTCAGATGGGGGCCATGATCAAACGCCACGCCCTCTGTGTATTCAATTAAACCTTCAAGAACGCGAGTTTCATGACACCCTTGCTGGAGACAATTTTTATCATCAATTTCAGCCCATGGTCTGGATCGTTTATATATACCGGTGAAATAATTAGCGAGCATTGATACAGCAGTAAATTTGGTTTCGAAATAACCCTTCAGGTCTGTTCCAGCATGGCATTTCATACAACTGACATCGGAATGGCTTGAGGTCTCCCAGGCTTCGATATAGGGGACCATAATGTGGCAATTGTCGCAAAAACTATGGTGTGAGCTTATTTCAAGAAATGTGCCTAGAACTATGAATGTGAGAATAAATGCAGCAACTGATAACATGGTTAACTTGCGCCAACCGAGGCGATAAAGACGAGCGAAACCTATTCCAATTAAAGAAAATGGGAGCTTAAATACTTCCCAAATGGCATCTAAAAATTCCTTTAAGAATTTCACCACATCCTCCCATTTCTAATTAATTACTCAAAAAGATAGTCCTCATTACTAGGCAAGATAATACACATATAAGAAAATTCGGCCCGACAAACCTGCCGGGCCGAAAAGAAGAAGAGGTATTTTTGCTTATTGTCCTAAATAGTCAATAGCATTGTTCAGCAACGACTGTGCGTAGGCTGAATTATGAATACCTAAACTACCATCATTGATCACGAACTGAAGTGCGTATGCTGCTTCACGCATTTCTTCTGTTGTCGTGTCAGCTCTACTATCGAAGTTGGCTGAATAATCTTCAGTATCTGTGAACCCAAGAGCAACGGCTAATTCGTCCATCAAAGCAAGTGTTGCTGTTTGTGTACTACGATAGTCGAAGTCCTCACCAATGTCAGTGTGGCATGTCGCGCAGTTACCTGCATCAGGTGCGAACGTATGGAAGCTGTGCATGGTGGTTTCACCGTGAATTTCAGCTTCACGGGTCATGTGGCAGCTTACACAACCATCAGTAACGGCTGTCTGGTGCATGGTTTCACGTTCGTAAGTCATATCGGCAATTTCATAGGAACCGTAACCGATAAACATATCCATCTGGGGACTACCGTGTGGACCAAAGTGGCTTGAACCGGCAGTGATTTGAGCAGTAACGGCTTCATTGTCGCGTCTGGCGTGGTGGCACTGGGCACAAAGCTGACCGTTACCAAAACCGGACATGGACGGAATGTCTGTGGATTCATCATCATATCCGGGGCTGTAGACGACTTCAACGTCAGCAACTGTACGAATATGAGCTTCATCTAGTTTTGCATGTGGATCATGGCATGTGACGCAACCAATTTGGCTGACTTCATGACCAAAATCATAGTTCGCATAGGCGTAGTCCGTTGCGCGGATGAAACCTTCAGATGTGTGACAAGCCTGACAGTCTTCACGATGTGCATAATGCTGGGACTGGAATTCTTCATGTGTTCCACCGGCAGCAGAGTGACCCGAAGTACCCCATTCGGCCAACTGACCTGAGTGACATGGTGAACATGAAGATGTGCTGCTACCTTCTGTGTCATTATAGGTCGAGAAGGAGATTTTTCCGTGGGTCTGTCCGAGATCATCAATGGGACCCATGGCGCCGTGACAAGCTTCACACTGCACATTGGCAAGTGCTTCACGTCGTGCAACTGCTTCTTCAGTGTCAAGTCCGATGTAATCATCGAAACCATACATGTCCGGTCCGTGGTTACCTTCGGCTACGGCTGTGTCACCGTAAGCGACTGTGGCATCAAAACCGGTTGTGTGGCATTTGACACAATAAAGATTGCTTTTGTCGGCTTCTTCAAGGTTGTCATAGGCCATAGCATGGTTGGTATGTGCCCATGATGCGATTGTCTGTGCATGACAATGTGCACACGCTTCGCCGTCGCCACCAAGATATGTCTCAGGACCACCTGTTCCTGGAGGGCCGGCCGGACCTTCAGGACCCTCTGGGCCTTGATCACCGATTTCACCGTCTTCAGCACAATGGATTAAACCAAATGCGATAACGATGGTCATCATCAGGAATAAAATTTTTTTCAACTTCATTTTGCCCCTCCATAAGGGATTTATGAACGACTTGCTTCTTTGTGTTCTAGTGAACGGCATCTTGTTGTCTGAACCGGATTAATTCTTTAGAATCCTCGTCATCGAAAAGTCCATTTTGTTGATGTAATTCGATTTCCTTTTCAGCCAACTGTTGAAGACGAAATGCGCAATCGCGTAGAATGCCAAACAAAATTCCACAGCTATTATCGACCTGACATTCAATGCCATCATTCCCGACTTCCAACAATTCGTTGGACAATTCCAGGACATGAATAATTTTGCGATTTATTTCCGTCATAACACACTCCAGGCTTTTAGATGCCATGAGAATAATTGCACAAAGTGTGCCCATTTTGATAACTCTTATTAACAGCAAGCGTAAACAGTATGAAAACAATGAATTGTAATGAAAATAGGGGAGACTAATATCATTTAGGATGACATGAGAATGACAATTCCTTGACATTTAATTCTTGACACATCGTATGCGTTAATTGGAAGTAAATACTGTTATTGATATAAATTATTGATAACGCATAGGGTTGCAACTATGTGCGGAGTGGATGATATAAAGGAAATGTCCAGTATTAAAAAACTGGACATTTCGTGTAATATGGACAACTATTTGATGAAAAACAGGGACAAAACCCTAAATAGTTATAGTCGTTTGTAAGGTTACGAGGGTAACGCTATTCTATTTTGTACACTGAAGTCCTACGTTGTTTCCTGCTGGGTCACGGAAAATGGCATAGAAACCATGCTCAATATTGATGGCAGTTTTTTCACGAATAATAACACCACCATGATCTTCAATTTTCCGTAATGTTCCGGGGATGTCTTCAACTTTGATGTAGAATGTAGCAGCTGGGTTCGTGACCGGTCCGCCAGCAGTTGTAAACCCACCGTTGTTTCCTGATGGATCGGTCCAAATCAAGTAGCCCAGGTCATGTGGTGTTGTTTTCCATCCGAATAAGTCGCCATAAAATTGCGCGCTTTCCTCAAGGACCCTTGCATACAGTTCTATATGGCAAATGCTACCGATTTGAGTACTCATTTTATCCTCCTGATAATCTGTTTTTCCCCTTATAAGAGTATAAAAACGAGTTCAGCTTCAGCCAATAGAAGAAATAAAAAGTAGAGAATTACGCTCTCCATATTTCTTCTGTTTATTCAGTTTTTAGGGCTTTTATCGGATTGGTGAATGATGCCCGGACAGCTTGATAAATTACGGATAACATGGCGATCACCATCGCCAACGTGCCAGCAAAAATGAAGTCGAAAATAGTCATCTCTATTCTATAGGAAAAATTCTCCAGCCAATTTTGCATGAAGTACCAACCAACAGGAATAGCGAGCGCAAAACCTATCCCTACCAGTTTCACAAAATCTCCGGTGATTAGTTTGATGATACTGGTTTCGGAGGCTCCCAAGGTTTTCCTTATTCCTATCTCCCGGGTACGTCTTTCAGCTGTGAAGGAAGCCAAACCAATTAGACCAAGACAAGCTATCGCGATTGCGAGAAGACTGAAGAGAGTGAACATCTCGAGTGACTTCTGTTCATTTTTGTAGAGGTTCTCGTAGTTCTGATCAAGGAAATGATATTCAAAGGGGTAAGAGGGGTGAACTTCATCCCAAACGTTCTTGATATGAGCTATAGTTTTTTCAACATCCACAGGTGAAATTCGAACTGCCGCTTCGCGTGTGTTTTCAGTAATATGGAGAACCATAGGGCTAATCTTGAAATGCATGGATTCGAAATGAAAATCCTTTATAACGCCGATTACAGTACCTTCACGACCCCCAGTACTCATCTGTATTCCCAATACATCCTCATTGGATTTCCATCCGAGTCGTTTTACAGCAGTTTCATTCAGGATAAATGCGTAGGAGCTGTCAGTCGAAATTGCTGGATCAAAATCACGCCCTGCAACCAGATCGATACCGTATGTTTTTAGGAATCCAAAGTCCACGCGTTGATTCGGCAGCGACATTCCTCCGTTCTTTAGTTCACCATAAACTTCCATTTTAAATCCAGGATCATCGAGTAAGCGTCCAGAAGGAATTCGTTTGGATGCAGTGACAGAAAGAACACCGGGATTTGAAAGCAGTTTCTGTTTTGCTGAAGCCCAGTTATCACGCATCAATTGATCGGTGGGAAATAGGAGAATATTTTCACGGTCGAAACCGAGTTTAGCCTTTTGCATATAGTTCATCTGTCTTGTAATAATACTGACACAGATAATCAGGGTAACCGTAATCACAAACTGAAAGACCACTAAGATCTTACGGGAGAAATTTCCCTTTTTACCCCGCGTCAATTCACCTCTTAGAATTGTCGATGGTTTAAACGCAGAGAGATAAAAGGCAGGATAAATGCCCGAGATTAAACCGGTAAAGATAAATATTCCAACCGTTATAGTTACAGCTTGAAGATTATTTAGAAACGAGATATTGGTATTGGAAAATGAATTAAACCAGGGTAAAACTAAAATAATCCCAGTCACCGCGAGGACGAGTGCAAGCAGAGAAATAATTATCGATTCAGAAAAGAATTGAGTGATCAGAATCCGTCGAGTCGCCCCAATCACTTTTCGCATACCGACTTCGCGTGACCGTGATGCCGCTCGGGCGGTTGCCAGGTTAACAAAATTGATACATGCAATAATGAGGATTAAAAGAGCGATACTGGTAAAAAGGTAGATGGTCTTAAGATCGGTACCCGGCTTGAATTCGTTTGGATTCTGCGAATAAATATGGATATCCTCAATCGGCATCAATCCAATTTGCAGATAATCCTCAGGCTTAAGAACGCTTCCATCATCTTTTTCAATGGTATCAAAACGAGTGTTCAGAACTTCCTTAATTCTCGCCTGAAGTTGTTCCGGAGTGACCCCATTTTTGACCTTTGCATAAAGGTAGGTGACGTTATTGCTGTAGTTGTCATCACCCATCCAATAGGAAACGGCGTCATCCCCATACAATTTGAAAACATTATAGGATATAAGAACTTCCGGGCTGATGTGATTGTTTTGTGGAGGGTTCTTAATAATACCAGTCACGATTAAGGGGTGTAGATTGTCGAACAACAACTCCTGCCCAATAGCTTCCTCATCACCAAAATATTTCCTCGCTTTTTCTTCACATAGTACAATACTAGCAGGTTCGAGAAGAGCAGTAGACGGGTTTCCTTTTATGAATTCGAAATCGAGGATGTCAAAAAAATCAGGATCAACAAGGTAGACGTTCTCCTCAACAAAATGTGATCGGTCTCTTTCGAGAGTAAAATCGGAGCCACGGTACATTCGGGCGATATTCTCGAACTCAGGAATGTTGTCTTCAAACAGTAGTGAGAATGAGGGAGCTAAAGAAGCGAAACCTTGGCGAACAGACCCATCTGAATTCAGATAATTTCTTTGTAGACGATATATACTTCCGGAATCAGCAAAATCTTTATCGTAGTTAAGTTCATACTGAACAAAGAGAAGGATAAGGATAGTAACGCCCATACCAAGGGCAAGACCGGATATGTTCAGGAGAGTATACCATTTCTGTTTTAGCAGATTTCGCCACGCGACAACAAAATAATTTTTCCACATCGATCTTATTCCCCAAAGTATTTGGCTCATATATAGGACTGGCAGAAGGAAAAAAGGTTACTTGGGATACATAAAATAGAGAACCCGACCCTAATTTATCTGGGTCGGGTTTATAACGATTCGATCAAAAATGATAAATCGAAAAATTTGTATTAGAAGCTACTCGTACCTAAGTGCATTTACTGGATTCTCCTGAACCATCTTGATGGCATGGAATCCGATGGCAAGAAATGCGATCATCAAAGATGCTACAAAGGAAATCAGGAATATTTCCCATCCGATGGAGATACGATAGGCAAAATTTTCTAACCATTTATTCATGTAATAGTAGGCGACTGGGAAAGAGACCGCGGCAGCGATGATAACCGGTAGAATAAATTCACGGGTTAACAAGAACAATAGATGATTCACAGAGGCGCCGAGTATTTTTCGGACACCGATTTCTTTAGTTCGGGCTTCTATCGTATAGGATGCTAGACCAAACAATCCCAGTGATGCAATGATGAGCGCCACGATTGTAAACGATGAAATCAATTTGGCGAATTTGGATTCACTTCTGTAGGCAGCGTTTACTGTATCGTCCAGAAAGACAGGGTCGAACGGTTCATCAACAATCACTTTGTCCCAAGCGTCATTAATACTCGCCATAACAGAAAAGCCGTGACCTGCGCCAATACGAACTGAAAGGAATCTGTACCTGTCTGCATCGGGGAATAAGCCTAAAGCGTCCAGAGGGCTCGTTAAGGGCTGGCAATGGAAGTTTTCAACGACCCCAACGACGATATTATCTCCATCACCGAAAAGATCATACCCAATTGGATCTTGATCCTTGATGTATTTATCAACAAAGGCTTGATTCACAATGGAAATATCAGCCCCTTTTTCTCCTTCTAATTCGTCAAACGTACGTCCATCTACCAGTTTGATTCCATAGGTTTCCAGAAAATCACCGTCAACGTCCAAGGTGTTGCAAGTTACACTTGCTTCTTCATCGTGGGTGGATTCCGGGAAAAAGACAATTCTGTTCACGTGACTTGAAAAGGGATATCCACTTGATGCAGACACGGATTCCACACCGGGAATACTCGTTATCTGGTTCTTCAGAGCGGAGATATTCTTTTTATTAAAATCAGTAGAAACCTCAAGAGTGACAATCTGGTCTTTATCAAACCCAAGTTCCTGATTCTGAATATAACGGAGTTGACTATAAATTGTAACGGTAGAAATAATCAGAGAAATTGATACAATAAATTGAATAACGACTAAAACAGACCTGACTCGACGACCTTTGACTGATTTTTTTAACAATCCCTTTAGAACCAGAATAGGTTTAAAACTGGAAAGATAAAACGCTGGAACACTGCCTGATAAGAGTCCCACAAAAAACAGTATTCCTATAAGGCTCAATATCGTTGACAAATCCTGAAATGGACTGAAACTGAAATCTCTATTAGCAAGTTCGCTGAAAACAGGAAGAATCAACAGGAGAATCAGCATTGCGATAAATAAGGCAAATAGAGCAATAATAAATGATTCACCTATGAATTGGAAGATGAGGTTTGGACGGGTTGCACCCAGAACTTTACGCATACCAACTTCGCGACTTCGTTCGCCGCCGCGAGCTGTCGCCAGATTCACAAAGTTGATGCATGCAAGCAGAAGGATAATGCTTCCTAGAAGGCTGAATCCAGTCACAACTTTCATACTGTTCTGATCGTCTGAACCACGCAAATGCGATGATTTGAGATGAATGTCGAGAATCGGCTGGAGAAAGAGTAATTCGTCTGTCCCGAAAACGCCTTCGGGGAATCCACTATTACTGTGAAACACCTCACGCAAGACCACTTCTGCATCTTCTTTTGGCAAACCGTCTTGAATCTCAACGTAGTTTGTCATCCCAAATTCATTCCAATGGGAACGGTTCTCTAGTGATCTTGTTGCCAACGAAAGAATATAGTTGAACTCGATATGAGATTTATTTGGAACATCTTTAACAACGCCTGTTACTTTGAAAGGTTTTTCATGACCGACGATGTCAACGGATTCTCCTACAGGATTTCTTCCAGCAAATAGAGATTTATTAAGCGATTCAGTTAATACGATAGAATAGGGTTCGGTCAGAACAGTTTCCTTATTACCTATTGCCAATGGAAAATCAAAAACGTCTAGAAAAGCATTATCAGCGATATAGCCTTCACCACCGTCGAAGTATGTCTGGTTGGTAAGATTTTTAATCGTAATAGGTCCATCACTATCTGCAACAGTCGCATTGATAATATTCCCACCTTGCTTACGCAGGGCTTCAGCCAGAGGTGTCATTGTCCCTGTGCTGATACTTTCAAATTCTCCGAACTTCATATGAGAATAGACACGGTAAATGTTCTCAGCATTCGTATGGAATTTGTCGTAGTTCAATTCATGGTGAACGTAGACGTAGTTCAGCAATGATGCAGCAATTCCAAGTGAAAGTCCGATGATGTTGATAAGGGTGTGAATCTTGTGGTTACGAAAGTTTCTGAAGGCAGTCAGCAGGTAATTGTAGAGCATAAATCCCCCGGATGGCTCAAGTCAATCGTGAATTAGCCATTAATGTACAAAATGCATGCCTCCGTGAATTTAGGGTTAAATTGTTGAAAAATAGTGGGAGTGTTCGGTGGTGAACGAATCCGAGTAGCAAACCGAACACTTTATTGCACGAAAATGAACATCCCGTGAAAGTATTCTGGGTGGCCCGGGAGCTGCCTGCCAGGGCGTAGCTATAGCGAAGACTGGACGTATCCCTGTAAAGCTGGATTTGCTTGATCTATTTCCCCATATTACCGCCATGATCTGTCCCAAATGCGTAAGTATTTTGGGTGGCCACGGCTTCGTGTACTTCGCCGTCGCATGCCGGTACTGGCAAGGCACCGAAGGAGCCCACCCGGGTTTCTTAGGATTTAAAGGATAATTTCGAACGTAACATATAGATATGACCTGTCCAAAGTGCAAAACCGCCATGAAGGAAGAGAAACGAAGCTTCCATAAACGTCGCAAATGGATTTGTCCATCATGTGGTACTATCCGTATGCAGGAGCAACGTCCGAAGAAAAAGGGGTAGTTGTAGTCGGGGTTTCAGGTTCCGACAAATTTAAAAACGAGATTTTGGCCTACTACCGCTGTGAGATAAACAAGTTATTAGCGAGAAGAATACATGATTAACCCACTATGGTGGGTTAATGTTGGCTGAAGTTTTGTGAAACCCGAATGTCCAGCATTCGGGCCACCCAATAATCGAATTTGTTTTCCGTGTTTTCCACGTGTTGTGTGGTAATGGGTTTTTTGAGTGACCCGCTCTCTTTTAAGATTAGTTCCTGTTATAATTTTTTGTTAAAACGTCTTTTGAGTTGTCCCAAGAAAGCCCCGCATCTATCTTAATTACCAGCAAGTCCCTGTGGTAAATCTGGGCACTTCCAATTCTCCTACCCATTTTTTCACCGGGATTCTTTAATCTAATTTCTTATCACAAATCTGCACATCCACGATCAAATCATAGGAGGTGCCATGCCAGTAGGTATTGTTGGATGGGGCTGTAAGCTACCCCATAATCGCATCAAGCTGGAGGAGATTGCTTCTGTATGGGGAGCCGATGCCGCCAGCTACAAACGTGGGCTGTTGTTGTATGAAAAATCGGTGCCTGCCCCCGACGAAGACGTTATTACATTGTCCGTTCAGGCAGCCAAAAATGCGTTACTACGTGCCGGAATCGACCCGAAAAAAATCGGTGCGGTTTATATCGGTAGTGAATCGCATCCGTATGCTGTAAAACCGAGTGGAACCACCGTCGCTGAAGCCATTGGCTGTAGCCACGACGTTCACTCAGCCGACTTCGAATTTGCCTGCAAGGCTGGTTCTGAGGCGATGTATGTCGCTCACAGCCATGTCAAAGCCGGTGAAATGCCCTACGCACTGGGTATCGGGGCGGACACAAGCCAGGGCGCACCCGGCGATGCTCTTGAGTATTCCGCAAGTGCCGGCGCTGCAGCATTTATAATGGGGAAAAAGAATGTGGTTGCCACAATCGACTTTACCCATTCATGGATGAGCGACACACCGGACTTCTGGAGACGTGAACACGAACACTATCCACAACATGGTGGACGTTTCACCGGCGAACCGGCTTATTTCCGTACAACGATGGGTTGCGCGAATGCGTTACTGGAAAAATCAGCGATGCGTCCAGAAGATTTCGCATACTGCATTTTCCATCAACCCAACGGAAAATTCCCGCAACGTGCGGCGAAGATGCTTGGATTCGATATCAATTCACCTCAGTTCACCACCGGATGGTTGACCCCGTGGTTGGGAAACACCTATTCAGGTGCATCACCCATCGGTCTTTCCGCTGTCCTTGATGTTGCCAAACCAGGCGATAAAATCTTTATGGTCAGCTATGGTTCCGGTGCCGGTAGTGACGGGTTTATCTATACAGTAACAGATAAAATCCTCGAACTGCAGGATAAAGCTCCACATACAAGGCCACAGCTCGATAAGGACAAGCACTACCTGAGCTATGGTGAGTATGCGAAATTCCGTCGGAAGATTCTGAGGAATTCATAGGAGATTTCCATGCTTCTCATCATGCTGCTAGCGGCTGCAGTAATGCTATTTATGATTCTTGACTGGCTCTGGTTCGATTGGGTATTCGGACGCCACATGGACAGGTTCTGGAGTGTAATGGCATTTATATCAGCAGCAGCAGGGTATACCTTCAGCGGTGACAATGAAGGAGATGAATGGACGATCATTATTGGCATTTTTATGTATGTCGCAGCAGGTGTAATAATCATCGTTGGAATTGGGAAGCGTGTAAGTAGGAATACATAGATCTATAATCGCAGGAATCCCGACGAATTCGGGAGGCCAACGCAGGAGAAAATATTATGCGTGATGTGGCCGTAATCGGAATCGGAATGACAAAATTCGGCGAACTCTGGGAACAGAGTTTCAGGCAGTTGTTCGTCGAAGCCGCCAAAGGGGCCATGCTCGATGCAAAAGTCGATAAACTGGATGGGATGTATATTGGTAGTATGTCCCCCGGACTCTTTGTCGGACAGGAACACATAGGCAGTCTATTGGCAGACTACCTGGGTGTTGCTCCCACACCGGCGACTCGGGTTGAGTCCGCTTGTGCATCAGGTGGTGCAGCGTTCAGGCAGGCCTATATCGAAGTAGCCAGCGGAATGAGTGACATTGTCCTCGCCGGCGGTGTTGAAAAAATGAATGATGTGGATGGTGGTCAGGCGACCTACGCGCTGGCAACAGCGGCGGATGCTGAATATGAAGGTTTTATGGGAGCAACGTTCCCGGGCCTTTATGCCATGATAGCCCATGCACACATGAAAAAATATGGAACCACGAGCAAAATGATGGCTGCCGTGGCGGTCAAAAACCACGACAATGGTTCCCTGAATCCATACGCTCAGTTCCCGGGAAAAATCACAGTGAAGGGTGTTCTTGGTTCGACAATGGTTGCCGATCCTCTTCACATCCTCGACTGTAGCCCTGTCACAGACGGTGCAGCAGCAGTGATTCTTGCCCCGGCTGATATGGCTGAAAAAATGGGTATCCATCCGATTCGAGTTATCGGAAGCGGAATGGCAACGGATTCCATCTCATTGGCTGGCAGGAAAGACATTACCTACCTGAAGTCAGTTGAAGTGGCAACCAAAGCCGCCCTGAAAATGGCAAAACTGAAAATCTCTGACATTGATTTTGCCGAAGTACACGATTGCTTCACCATCGCTGAAATCTGCGTACTTGAAGCAATGGGTGTCTACAAGAAGGGCCATGCCGGACCAGCTTCACTCAAGGGTGAAACAGCTCGTGACGGAAAATTCCCGGTCAACCCATCCGGTGGTCTGAAATCAAAAGGTCACCCGGTAGGAGCAACGGGTATTGCCCAGATCGTCGAATTGGTCAAGCAGCTCCGTGGAACTGCTGAAAATGGTCGTCAACTAAAAGACGTGAAACTCGGACTTGCCCAGAATATGGGTGGTTCCGGTGGTAGCAGCGTCGTACATATCCTGGAGGCATAAATGGCACAGACATTGACAGGACGCGTCTGGCGTGAACAGCCCCAGCGTTATCAGATGATTGCCAATAAGGATAAAAAGACCGGTAAGGTCTATTTTCCACCGAGGCAGGTATCTCCAGGGGATTTAAACGCAAAATTCGAAGATGTGCAACTCGCTGGTGAAGGTAAGGTTCTAACCTATACTATCATTCAAGTGGCGCCGACACCTTATTCGGATCTGGCACCATACGCACTCGCCGTCATTAAGACGAAAGAGGGTGTAAATGTAACAGCGCAAATCACCGATGTTGATCTGGCGAAAGTCAAAATCAACATGAAGGTGAAATTTGAATTTCGTCGTCTCTATGAAGACAACGAAGCGTCAGTAATTTATTACGGTTATAAGGCCATCCCGGCCTAGATAACCTTTGATGTATTTTTTCCTTGAATAAGCCTCTTCGGAGGCTTATTCTCTTTTGTCCAGAAAATGAAAAGGGTATATCAATGAGCCAGGTCTGTCCAGTTTGTAACCAATCTCATCCGAAAGAAAAACTCATCAGGGGTACACTCTTTTTTTATTGCCGGAATTGCCATCTGCTCTGGAGAACAGAACAGGCGACTATGGACGACAATACTCAAGGATATCACGATTCTAACGAGATGTTTCAGGTGAGTGATACAAAACGATTTCTTTACGAAGGATTCCTGGCGAAAACAGAGAAACGGATCGGTGGACCGGGAAGATTGCTCGACGTTGGTTGCGCTCAGGGTGAGTTTTTAGTTGTTGCTCGTGAGCGAGGCTGGGATGTTGTCGGAGTTGAACCGGTTAAAGAACTCTGCGACGTTGTATCCAAAAATGGATTTGAAGTGATTTGCGGTGTTACATCTGATGTACCTGACGATATAGAACCGTTTGATCTGGTAACCTATTGGGACGTTATCTGCTTTATTCGTGAACCGAAAGTTGAAATGAAAAAGGTTCATGGGCTATTAAAATACGGTGGCGAAATACTTATCAGAATCAGGCAGCATAGAGTCCTTCGATTCTTCGATGCGATTTGGTCGATGGGTTTCAACCTCGTTTTTAAAAAGAATCCAGTCGTCTATCATCCGATGAACTTTGAACCCCATACATTCAGAACCTTGTTTGGTGAAATGGGATTGAAGTGCAAGGTTAGTAACGGTGAAATGTCCCGTTCAGATGTCTACGAAACAGGAAAGAGTAAACGAGTGGTGTCGTTCTTAAAAACTCTTTTGAGGAACACAGTAAAGGCTATCGGTTTCTTATCGGGTGAACGAATGATTCTCTCGCCAACAATGATCATCCAATATTGGAAAAAATAGACAGAAATCTACGACGATTTATCCGTTTTCTTTAACGCATCTTCCAGCGATTTGACGTCAGTATCTCCGTTGTCTTGACTTGTTTTAACGAAAAGTTCGATCTGATGAGATCGGACATAAATCATGAAGAACGTAATGAGGACAAAAAGTAAACCCGCCTGAAATAGAATAAGTATGGCATGAAAACCATGGGCTGACTTCAGTACCACCGCAGAAATACCTAGAAAAAAAGTGATGAACCAGATCACTAAAACAGCTGCTTTCCGTCCGATTCCCAGCGCAGCCAACCTGTGATGGAAATGGTCTCGACCTGCGTAGGCCAACCATTGGCCGACGGTTCTAACTTTGCCAGTTCCAAACCGGAAGATTGTTGTAAGGGTCATGTCAAATATTGGTACAGCCATGAGAAGTAGTGGAACGCTTAGTTTTGCAACGTTGTCTTCAGCCCAGTTTCCCATAATGACGGCTGCAGCCAATGTAAATCCTAGGAAAGTGGAACCATTGTCGCCAAGGAAAATACGTGCATTTCCTTTGCGCCTGAAGTTGTAAGGCAGAAAACCGAGGCAGGCACCCAGCATCGCTAAAGCAATAAAGGCAAAATAGACTTGTCCCGTTTGAACGGCCACGATTGCGAGGAAGAAGGAGATAATGGCGCTCATTCCACCGGAAAGACCATCCATACCGTCGAGAAAATTGACTGCATTTGTTACTCCGACCACCCAGAAAAATGTGATTGCATATTCGGCAAGATGCCCCCATAACGTAGGAGGAAGAAATGTAAGCTTGACGTTAAAGAGCAACAAGATCACGACTGCAAGCACTTGGGATAAGAGTTTCCACCAGGCAGGTAGTTCCCAACGGTCATCTACAACTCCAACTATCCATATTAGTAGTGCTGCAAGTCCAACACCCTTCATCTCAAGCGAGTAGTGGTAGCTCAACAGTAGTGAAAGGCCAAAGGCTGCAACTATAGCAAATCCGCCAAGCAAAGGTGTCGCGTTAGCATGATCTTTTCGACCTTTGGGTATATCGAGCCAACCTAATAAAAAAGATAGACGGATAGCCAAAGGTGTAAAAAGAAAACTCAGGGAAAGGGCAAATAAAAATGTTTTTAACCAGACAAGATTGTTTAGTTCAAAGAAACGGCTGGCGTAGGGGGTTAATAGGCATCCAATAATGATGATACCTACAACCATCCCCACAGAAAACTTTCGGTTTTCATAACTGTTTTTGAAGTTCTCAATCTGCTTATTCATCTTATTTCCCTACCTGAAAATCAGGCGATAAAATAGCGTGTTGGAGAAAATGCTTCAGCATATCGGCAATAAACCTCAATACCCCTGCGTGTCGCTGCGGCTCTTGCAATATCGGTAATCGGCAAACCTTCAATGTTGGTACGGGCTACTTGTGAAAAATGAGTTTCAAGTAAGTCTATCTTCCTGGTAATAGTTTCTTCAATGTTACAATAGACAGAGGGTTGAAAATGCTGGGTTGTCGGGCTTTCATAAAAGAGGAAATTGGGTACACGCCTTGCCGCTGATTGTGCAGCCACAGCACAGGCTCTATGATCCTGATGAGTGTCATCCGGGTAATGGACGAGAATGAGGTCGGGATTTGATTCTTTGACTGCTTTTTCAATACTCGTAATCAACGCCAGACCATCAGGAACTTCACAATCAATAAACTCACCCCAATGAAGTTTTGTTACACCCATTTTTTCTGCAGCACGTTCTGCTTCGCGGACTCTCACTTCAGTCTCACCACCACGTTGCCCCTGAGTGGCGATATATAAATGAATTTCAGCGCCCTGTTCTTTGAGTTTCAGCAGGGTACCGGAACAGCCTATCTCGATATCATCGGGGTGGGCACCTAATGCCAGAACTCGTTTTGCTTTTATTTCCATCTTATCCTCAAAATATCTCTTTTAAATTGTCGTGTATGTGTTGAAAATATCCTTCTGTACCCGTATTGAGCAGGAGATCAATACTGCCCAGATGAGGAATAAATTCACCATTGAGCTGTGGGTATTCAATAATTGGCATTTCTAAAAATTTAACTTCGATTCCTGCCTCATTAAAGAGAGCAACATCCATATAGTTCTTACCACCAATTCCTGCAAGGTAGGTATCCGCTCCCAATTTATTTCCAATCTCAACAATACGTTGATTCGGGTTTGGAGAAAGAGGGTTAAATTCGGATTGGATGTATCGACGAGTATTTATTCCAAATGCATCAAGCAAGTAACTTGTAGTGGCAATGGTCAGCTCTGAAAGCCACTTATGAGGCCGATTAATGATTTCCAGAAAACCCTTTATTTCAGAGGCATATTCAGCCTTCGAATAAAAATTGTTGAGTGTTGCTTCGTGCTTGCCGAGCCAGTTTGTTTCCTGATCAATGGTCATGTCACAAATTCGTGACTTGTATTCTCCTTTGACAGGAACTGTCAACCATGCTGTACCCTGGGGACTTTTAACTTTATTGCGATTCTGCCATTCACGTTTCACATACTGCACTTCTTCCAGAAAAACAAATACATCACTCAAGGCTACTTTTGCCAAGTATCCCGGGTATGGAAGGTAATGTGGCTGGTGAACGGAATAAATCATAAAAAATCCAGCTTTCTATTATCTTAAGTTAGGAATTCTTAATCGTTTGAAATGAACCCGGATTAATTAAGCGAAAAGTTAGCAAAAACAAGGCTAAACGGCAATAATTTATTTCGTTTATTTGTTGTTTTTTGTGTTTGTTTTCCGTTTGAGAATGCTCATGTTTACGCCGAATGGTCTGTGTCGAACCAATATTTTATTTTGTATCAGCTTCAGTTCTATTGCCCCGGGACCACCGTTCTGGATTCCAGTAAAGGGAATTCTGGCCAGATAACGTAACCACGGTTCGGGGTAACTACCGCCACCAGACCAATGAACTTCAGCGCCATCAATGAAAGAAGCCCGGGGGACGTGAAAATGTCCACCGATAAAAAGCACCTGCCGACCATGGGAAACGAGGTCAGACCATAAACCCAGTTTTCTTATCCAATATCGTGTTCGAGCTGTGTTATGTGTGATAAACGCTATAGGACCTTTTTTGTAAACACAATCCCTAACGAGGTTTTCCATTGCGCGAGCGTGTTCATCAATAAAGGGGTCTCTGAGTTGTCGTTGATCAAATGCGATAAGTTCACTATCGATGAAGAGCAATGTTGTGTTGTTTATTTCCAGGGCACCGTATCCATTTTTATTAATTGGGCGATTAAACAATTCACCCCTGAAATCCATTAAATCGGAATAGAATTCCGGTTCAGCATCATAGCCGTGTCCCAGTTCATGGTTTCCAGTCAGGACGATAAGTTTTTCTTCACCAAAACGGTTTAGATAGTCGCTCCATGCAAAATCAACAGCTTCCATACGGTCAGAATGTTTTTTTAGCGGCATGGCTATATCACCGCCATTGATTACCAGATCATAGTTGTTCTGATTTTCTTGCATCCATTTATCGGTCAGGATTCTTACGTTTTTCGCTTCTCTTCTTAGACGATCCTCAAAACGGTCCATAAACTCATTACCACATGCTCCAAGAGAGCACCATAACTTTCGCATCTCAGGGCGAATTGGTTCCCGTGGTCCATAGGCTAGATGAATGTCACTTATGAAAAGGATACGCATAAAAATCTCCCTCCCACCAGGGAGCGAAAAAATGTTGATCATTAAAGACACGTTAGACAAGTGAAAAAAATATGTCAACCGCTTTGTGAAAATGATGAGAGGTGAAATGCTGAAATAAGTACTTGATATATGGCAGTATAATCTCTTAGGTTTTGGTAATATTTGAGGAGAGTTTGATATGAATCAGAAACAGAAAATAATGCATTTGATCACCCGCCTTGATCCGGGTGGCTCAGCCGAAAATACTGTTCTATCTACTGAACTGGTAAATCCCGATAAATTCAATTCAATTGTATACACCGGACCCGGTCTGGATCGGAAAGGTGTCAGTAATGAATATGTCGATAGAATTGGAAATCGTTTGACCGTATTACCAAATTTGTTACGTCCCATCCGTCCTCATATTGACATTTTTGCATTATTCAAATTGATGACAGTCCTCAGGAAAGAAAAACCGGATGTTCTCCATCTCCATTCAGCTAAATCTGGAGTTATTGGCAGGGTCGCTGCACGGTTGAGTTTCAGTAAAGCAAAAGTAATATACACACCTCACGGCCATGTCTTCAGTGGTTACGGTGGAGATTCAGCAAATCGATTATTCGCATGGATCGAGAGAACGTTGGCAAAGTGGTGTGAGGCCATTGTCGGTTTAACATATGATGAAATCAGAGAGTTCAAAGCACATAATGCGGGAGTAGATTCGCAATACTGCATCATTCCCAGCGGAGTGGTTCTGGATGAGTATCTCGAAAAAGATGAAAATCGGGATTTATTCAGGAAAAGTCTCGGGTTTGGACGTGACGACAAGGTTGTTGGCTTTATCGGAAGGTTTGAGGAAGTAAAGGGTCCAGATAGATTTATAGAAGTCGCAAATCTATTGAAAAAGAAGGATAAGAATCTACGTTTTCTGATGGTTGGGGATGGTAGTATGAAAGATCAATTGATTGAAAAAGTGATGGCGTATGGTCTCACTGATTCAATCACATTTACAGGCTGGAGAAAAGATATCCCTCAATTGATGAAGGCGATGGACGTTTTTGTTCTTACGAGCAGGAATGAAGGTCAGGGGCGAGTTCTGGTTGAGGCAATGGCCTGTGAACTTCCAATTGTCGCCATGAAATCCGGCGGAGTAAGTGAAGTTGTGGAAGAAGGAATCACAGGATTATTGACAACGTCCGGTGATATTGAAGCGACTTCCTATGCAACGAGTCGTTTACTCACCAATCCAGATCGTGCGGAGGCGATGGGAGAACACGGTAAAGTAAGGGCCATGGAATACTTCTCGGTTGATGTTATGATCAAACGACTGGAGCAACTCTATTCAGGATTAATCGAGAACCGGAAACCTTCTGAGATATTGCCGATAAAGAACTGATTACTGTTTTGATTTGTCTTTGAAAACACCGAAAATTCCCACAAAAATCAGTGCCATTCCTGCCAATGAATAAACTGTAATTTCTTCGCTGACAATTAACCATCCGAGTATAACAGCAATTACAGGGTTGACGTATGCCGTTGTTGCTACAATCTGTGCAGGTAGATGCTTCAAGGCATTAACAAGGGAAGTAAAGGCAATTAATGAGCCAAAAATGACAAGGTATACCCAAGCGCCCCAAGCTGCAGTAGACGGATTTGGTATCTGTTCACGGGTGATCAGTGCAAGAATCACAAATCCAATTGTGGCAAAAAGTTGTTGATATCCAGAACTGGCAACGGGGGAAAGCGGGGTAGGTTTTCGTTGCTGAAGAATCATGCCGACATTCCAGCAGTTTACGCCAACCAGGATCAAAATCGTTCCAAGGAATTTTCCGCCCATCCCTTCCAGAAGCATTGGCAGAGTTAGAACGATTAGACCGGCAAAACCGATTATCAAAGATGTAACCAATAATGCACTGGGGCGTTTACGATCCAGAAATGCTTCCATAATGGCAACACTGATAGGTGCTGAACCAATAATAAGAGCAGCAAGGCCGGAATCGATATATTGTTCAGACCAGTTCACCATGCCATTACCGATAACCCACATAAAGGTGCCGGAGGCAAAGAGTAACCACATCTGGGCTCGAGTTATCTTGAGAGATTCACCACGTAACCGTGCGATAAGAAGAAGGATTAATCCCGCGACAAAGACCCTTGATGCACCAAGTATAAACGGGGGCCAGGCACCGTCACCACGAACTGCAAGCCGAATGGCAAGGTAGGTGCTACCCCAGACGACATAGACAATGGCTAGATGAAAATAGGCCATCGTTTTGGGTGATACTTTGTTCATCAGGATTCCTTCTTGGATAAATGTAAAATGAATATACCATATACTTATTCATGATGCTGAGAAATAAAAAATCTATGTCGGAACTGAATATTGATATAGAGAGTCAATAGGAACTTTTAGCCGTTGTGATCATATTAAGACAATAGGTATATTAATATTACCTAACAAAGGCCGTAAATGAATAAAGTAGGCACATATAGTATTTCGAGCTTATTAATAGCGACCATGTTCCTTTCTCTCTGTATCCCACTTGTGGGATTGGCAGAAAAAGTGGAATCTTTCACTACCAGAGCAACTACTTGTTGTTGTAGTCAGGCTGCTGAGGGCGAGAAATGTTGTGACTGTATTCCTCTTGAAGACGATGGGGAAGCAACGTCATGTGCTGCTGGAATGGATGATTTCTGCCATGTTGGTCAAGTCGGCGGAAATGCACATCTGGTTTTATTGTTAGGATATCTTCCCATAGATTTTTCGCTAAACGTTGAAAATGGGTTCAGCATTAACCATCTGAACCAGATAGATAATTTTGCATTTGGATTTATTAACCTCCTTGAAAGACCTCCCAAACCAATCTCAATTGTTTGATTAATTAAAAATCAAAAAAACAATTGAGGAAATCATGTATTCAAAAAGCAGTATGATATCCCACGCAAATGGGATAAAAATGCTCCTCCTTACCTTGGCGTTATTGATAATATTTGTCGATAATTCCGAAGCAAAAGGTATAAAGGGGCAAATAAAGGATGACAGCGGCTATAGCCTGGCTGGAGTCCAGATTCTTCTAAAAGATTTCAAAAAAGGTGCTGTTGCCGATATCAACGGTGACTATTCAATCGCTCCGATTGAAGCAGGGAACTATACTCTGATAGCATCCTTCCTCGGCTACAAAACGGTTGAACAGAAAGTGATTGTTCCAGAGGGAGAATGGCTCGATTTTAACATTGAAATGGAACTCGATCCCATTGCGATGGAAGAACTCATTATCAAGGCTGAAAAAGCCAGTTCTACGTTAACCGTGGATGAGCCGGTTCGTACCGAAATTATTTCAGCCGAGGAACTACAGCAATCCAGCACTGATGGAAGCCTTCTTTCAGCCCTTTCGCAGGGTACGGGTTTAAATACGAAACCGTGTGCATTATGTGGTTCAGCCGGAGTGGGGATGCAGGGTCTTGATCCGTCTTATACAGAGATAACGGTGGATGGTTTACCAACTCTGTCGGGTGTAGGCGCACTATACGGTATGGATGCCTTTATGGTGAGCGATCTTTCCCGTGTTGACCTTGTGAAAGGTAGCGGGACAAGCCGGTCAGGTTCTGGAGCCATGGCAGGTTCGGTGAATCTTATCAGCGCTAACCCGGAAGAAATTCGGTCAATGTCGTTAAGCTCAATGGGTGGAACAACAACCCGTCATAACATATCCGGTAGCCTCACCTATCCAATATCAGGCGTTTTTTCAAGGCTTTCTGTCAACTATGCGTCCGAACCCCAAAAACTCGACTACAACGACGACGGTGTAACAGATTCACCTCAGTACAACCGTTTAAACCTTGCCCTTCTGACCACCCAGAAATTTCTCGACGGAGATTTCAGGATAGGTGGCAGATTCTTCACAGAAAACCGTTTTGCAGGTGAAACCGGTTGGACTGAATCGGATCAAGGCAGCGCTGATGTCTACGGTCGCGACATCAATACAAATCGTGGTGAAGTTTCCTTCAGATATTCTGTTACGTCACGGAATAAATTTTTCTGGTCCATCGAATCGGCCTTTGTTAATCACGAGCAGAAATCGTGGTATGGCACAACTCAGTTCGATGCCAGTCAGGTAATATCCGTTTCGAAGTTGACATTTGAAAAACATTGGAATGTCTTCAACTCAACAGTGACTCAGCTAGTGAACAGGTATGAAGATTACTCCGATAACTTGAATCTTGCATCTGAAACGGATCGTCTGGATCAGGTACCGGGTGTTGTTCTTCAGCACACGTGGACACCGGATGATAGATGGATGTTTTCGTTTGGTTCGCGAAACGAGCATTATCAGGAGGATGGAATAGTCGTTAATCCTCGTGGTTCAATTCGTTTCCAACCGACGTTTAACTGGACCTTACTGGCAGCCGTTGGAACTGGATACCGTCCGGTTACGATCTTCAGTCTGGATAAAGCGGCCCATGCCGGGTTTGACAACATCGTCGTCCCCGAATCCCTTGATCCCGAAAGAAGTGTGAATTCATCTTTCACGTTGAACTACCGTAAAATTGGAATCAAACGATCCTTTCAGGTAGATATGACAGGCTTCTACAATCAGTTCAGCAATAAGGTCGTGTTGGAATTTGCTGACCATGCCGTGGGATCAACCGTCTACAGCAACGCGCTGGAAGCATTCAGTCGTGGTGCAGAAATTCAACTTTCAGTTGCATTGGGAAATGATTGGCTGGGTCGAATCGGTAGTAGTTACACCGACGTACAGTACCGAAATTCAAGCGGATGGCATTACACACACCTGCAAAGCCGTTACATGGTCAACACAAGTCTGACTCGAAACTGGGATACACCCGGTGTGACTCTTTCCGCGGAAACCAAAACATACGGTCCACAGGAACTACCTGAAGGTCGTGAACGAAGTGAATCGCCTGTATACACGGTGGTCAATGCTCGTGTGAGTAAAGCTTTTGATTGGCTGACAGTCACTGCCAGTATTGATAACCTGACAAACTACGTACAACCCGATGAAGTTCTTTTTGTTAACCCGATTACGGGCGAACGAAAAGTTGATTCGGCGCTTATTTATGGTCCCCAATTGGGACGAATTTTTTTGATCAATCTGTCAACACAATTTGATTTATAGAACTCAAGGAGAAAGAAGATGAAAAAGGTTTTATTTGTAGTCACGATGATGGTAATGGTCCTCGTATTTCTGATGCCGTTATCATCGCAAGCGCAGGATAAATGTTGTGGTAAAGATTCAACGGCTTGCTGTAGTGCAGATAAAAAGATGATGAAGGACCATCCCGCAGAATGCGAAGGATGTAAGGCGGGTAAATGTGACCATACAAAAATGCATGATCACCACAAAAAAATGATGAAAGATCATCCAGAAGACTGCGAAGCTTGTAAAGCTGGAACGTGTGATTTCGCCAAGATGAAAGACCATCATAAAGAGATGATGAAGGACCTCCCGGCTGATTGCAAAGATTGTGTAGACAGTACTTGCGATCTTTCCAAGGTGAAACAAACCGAATGCACAAAATGTGCTCCGGGAAAATGTGCCTGTGAGACGAAAAAAGTTGACTGCACCAAGTGTGAAACGGGTAAATGTGCTTGCGACAAAAAAGGCGTCAAAAGCGCCATGATCAAGGACTATCCAGCAGATTGTAAATCATGCGATTCAGATAAATGTGGCGATATGAAAGACGCCGATGGCGCGATGATGGACATGGAAGAAGGCAACGTCTGGACTTCAGCTGATGGAAAGAAATACTACAAGTGCCCTGTGATGAAGGGTGAAGGTCTTGTGGAAGAAGCGTCAAGTTTCTCCGTTATTGATGGGGTGAAATATTACCATTGCTGCCCACCGTGCCAGGGACCATTCCGTAAGAACCCGGACAAATGGCTTGGTGAACTTTTTCTTCCCGGCAACATTGAAAAAGTTGAAGCGGGTGTAAAAACCTACAAGGATCCTGTCAACGGTAAAATGGGTACAGTGGAAGAAAAGACCCGCTACTTTGATTATGATGGATACCGTTATTTCTTCAGTAGCAAAAAATCATTGAAGAAATTCAAGAAAGATCCAGCACAGTATCTGGGATAGATGGATACAGAACGCCATTCCTAAAGCCCATGATGTAAATACTCGGCCCTGTTTGCTAATTGTATAGATTAGTCAAACAGGGTTTGAATTTTATCAATGGAAGCGTGTTATCAATGAGATTCAGTACCTGGTGTAGGCCGGCTTCTCCGAAGCCGGCGTTTTTTTCTCAAGCAGGAACGAAAATAAAAAGAGTATTGTCCCTGCGGGCCGCTTGTCATCCTCATGGCTGATTAGCAGAAACTTGTATATCTCACGGCTTTTGTAAGCCGTAATCTCGATTTTAAAGGGTGTGTGGCCTCGTTGGCTAGTCCAACGAGGTCTATTATTGTTAGTTCATTTAGTCTGTTCATAATCCTTTAATTACTACTCTCATTAAAACCAACATAAACCTCGTTTGTGAACAAACGAGGCCACCCACTCCTGTGCTATAAGAAACCCGGGTGGGCAGTCTTCGCTTCGCTGCACCCTGCCTTGCCAGCACCCGGGCCACCCAAAACAACTCATTAACACCGAGATACCTGCCAATCAGTCTTCGCCAAGGCTACTCCCTGACAGGCCGGATGCAGGGATGACACCTTTGTAAATCCGCCGGGGTGAAACCTTTCCCACATTATCTGCCCCTTTCTGCTCGACAGAAAGGGTTTATTGTAGCAGTTCTTTTTTGAAGTTCACTGCAAGAATATTTCAAAGAAAATCTAACGACTAAAAGAAACCGTTGATTGCTCTCCCGTTCGGACGGGATAAGCAATCAAGGGCATTCAATTTTATCGCACGATGTGTGGCCTCATTGGCTAGTCCGACGAGGTCTATTTTTGTTAGTTCATTTAGTCTGTTCATAATCCTTCAATTACTACTCTCATTAAAACCAACATAAACCTCGTTTGTGAACAAACGAGGCCACCCACTCCTGTGCTATAAGAAACCCGGGTGGGCAGTCTTCGCTTCGCTGCACCCTGCCTTGCCAGCACCCGGGCCACCCAAAACAACTCATTAACACCGAGATACCTGCCAATCAGTCTTCGCCAAGGCTACTCCCTGACAGGCCGGATGCAGGGATGACACCTTTGTAAATCCGCCGGGGTGAAACCTTTCCCACATTATCTGCCCCTTTCTGCTCGACAGAAAGGGTTTATTGTAGCAGTTCTTTTTTGAAGTTCACTGCAAGAATATTTCAAAGAAAATCTAACGACTAAAAGAAACCGTTGATTGCTCTCCCGTTCGGACGGGATAAGCAATCAAGGGCATTCAATTTTATCGCACGATGTGTGGCCTCATTGGCTAGTCCGACGAGGTCTATTTTTGTTAGTTCATTTATACTGTTCATAATCCTTTAATTACTACTCTCATTAAAACCAACATAAACCTCGTTTGTGAACAAACGAGGCCACCCATCCAGGGCGACACCTTTCCCCACATTATCTGCCCCTTTCTGCTTGTCAGAAAGGGTTCATTATAGACGTCCAATTCTGAAAAGGGAAAACAACAAGAGAAATGACTAATCTGACAGGAACACGTTCCCATACTGCCAAACAAAACGAAGGGTTTCTTTAGGTCGATGTGACGTAGCTCTTTTGAGAACAACGATCTTTCCCTTATCTTCTGCAAAAGAATCGGGGATTTGATTAAGAGAGCGACATGACTTCACGAAAACACTCTTTCCTTATATATGTATTCATAATTGCATTATTAATCCCATCCTTTATATACGCAGAAGAAAAAATCGAAACAGGTCTGCTTGACATAGATGTTTCCCAGATGTCAGACCAGTATAAAGTCAGGTTCTCTAATTTCCTGCGTGCAGAACTTGAAGCCACTGGCGCATTTTCCATTGTTGGCCGTGATGTTATGATAAACACTTTGCAGTCCAAAGGTTTGTCATTTCCCGAACGGGATTACGCTACAAACGCAATAGCCTCCCAGGTTGGTAAAATGATGTACGTGCCCCACATGATCACCGGTGGACTTTTCCGTACGACTGCATCCTATTCCATCAACCTGAGACTCATTGATTGCCAGACTGGAATAATCCTTGAATCCATTACGATAGACAACCTCAGCCCGGTTGCCGCCAGTATAGAACAAGGATTGATGGAGGCTGCTAACTCGCTGGCAATAGCTGTGACCGGACCGTTGGATGGTATCCGTTATCAGGCAGGACCGTTAAAGAATATGGACTTTGTCATTATAAACGGTGGCGAGTACTGGCGCGGTTCAACTATGGGCGAAAAGAACGAAGAACCGGTGAAAAAACTGAGTATTGCACCCTTCCAGATAATGATCACTGAAGTTACCCAAGGGCAATGGGAAGAGTTGATGGGCGAAAATCCATCAAAACATAAAGGTGAAAATAATCCCGTTGAACGGATAACAGTTGAAGACATTGAAGAGTTTGTGGTTTTGCTGAATATTCGTGACAAAGAACATGATTACCGTTTACCCACTGAAGCAGAATGGGAGTATGCTTGCCGTGCAGGTTCCAAGACGGAATATCATTATGATGATTCACCGTCACCTCTTAAACATTTTGCGTGGTATGAAGAAAACAGTGGCAAAAAGACACATCCTGTTGGTGAAAAAGAACCCAATGAATGGGGATTGCACGACATGATGGGTAATGTCTTTGAACTCTGTCAGGACCAGTACGAAAAGAACTATAAAAACTCAGCGAAGGATGGCAGGGTTTATTTCGACAGAAATAATCCGGAAGAGGATAGGGTAATTCGTGGCGGATGTTACTTGAGCAAAGCAAAAAACTGCAGGTCAGCAGCCCGGCGTGAATATCCTTACACAAAGAAGACTCATTATACAGGTTTCAGGTTAGTACGTATCCCGAAGTAGAGGATAAAAACTATTTCACTTTATCGCACGATAGACTGAAACATAAAAAGTTTACGAGCTTCCGACCCTGACAGCATACTGTCAGGGTTATTTATTGTGGACAAGAAGAATTGTTCTGATGACAATTACGAATACTTTTGTTGGGGTGGCCCGGGTGTTTATAAGGCACCGAAAGGTGCCCACCCGGGTTTCTTCTTGTTTATTTATGAAACCCGGGTGGGACCAGACAAGCTGGTCCTTGCCAGCACCCGGGCCACCCAGTGGCCTGATCTGTCTTCTGTTTCTTCTTTGGTCGGAGACGTATCTCTTAATCGTCTCCCAACCTCAGAGCCAATTCCCAATGAGCCCTTGCGAGGGCTTTATTTACGCATCATCTTTGCATTTCCGTAAAAGGCCGGAGAAAAGGCCTCAATTCAAATCACGTCGAACCCTGTTCCCGGAATTTTAACCGGGGGCCGTGTAGACCGGAGGAAAGTATGCTTCGACGCTACGAATTGATGATCATCCTCGACTCAAGTCAGAGCGATGATGACATCAGCAAGCAGATCGAAAAAATCAAAGAGATGATCACATCCGCCGAAGGTGGAGAGATTATCGTTGAAGACACCTGGGGCAAAAAGCGCCTCGCCTATGAAATCAAAGGTAAACAGTTCGGTTATTATCTTGTCCTTGAATTCATGGCCCCAACCAGCGTTCCTAAAGACATTGATCACTATGCTCGCATTGAGCCCACAGTGGTTCGTCACATGATCCTTCACATTGAGCCCAAGATTCTCAAGATGAAAGAACGCGAACAGGATCTTAAAACCTCACTCGACCTTCGCCGTAAGAAGATGGCAGAGCAGAACGATGACAGTGCTGTTGTCGATATGCTGAAACTGGCTGGAGAAGGTGGCGAACAGGAAGTACCTGCTGAAGCAAAAGAAGAAGCTAAAGTAGAAGCACCTGTTGAAGCCAAAGAAGAAGTAAAAGAAGAAGCTAAAGTGGAAGCGCCTGCTGAAGCAAAAGAAGAAGTGAAAGAAGAGAAGGAAGAAGAGAAATAAGTCTTTCTTTTCCGAAAGTGAGGATATGAACTATGATGTCCATCCGTAAAAAAGTAGACCGTTTCCATGAGAACGGCATTCTCTATATCGACTACAAAGATGTTAAACTGCTGAGTCGTTTCATCACCGAACAGGGAAAAATTATTCCCCGCCGTATCAGTGGTACATGTGCAAAGAATCAGCGTATGCTGGTAACGGCTATCAAGCGGGCGCGTTTTATGGCCCTGCTGCCCTACGTTTCCGACGTCGCAAGATAACGGAAACTTGAGTTCGTTCTTGAGGATAGGAAATTCTGTTCTCTAACATCACAGCAATGTGATGGACAGGATTTGGCAGAAAGAAAAGGTGTTAAAATGAAGATTATTTTACGTGAGACCTATGAAGGTCTTGGTCTTACCGGTGATGAAGTAAACGTCAAACCCGGTTTTGCAAGAAACTTCCTGGTACCCCAGGGGATCGCCTACCCGGGAAACAGATTTTACCGTAAACTCTTTGAAGCTGAAAGAGCCGAACTTCTTCGTAAGGATGAAGAGCGTAAGGTCAAAGCAGAAGCTGTCGCCAGCAAGGGTCAGGGAGCCGAAATTGAATTTGTCGTTCACATCGGTAACCGTGGGCAAATGTTCGGTGCAATCACAAAAGCTGACATCGCCGAAAAACTGGCAGAGCAAGAGATCGAAATCGATCGCCGCAAAATCATCCTTCCCGAACCAATTAAATCAATTGGTGAACACACTGTTAAGGTGAAACCTCACGGTGCTGTTGCATTTGATGTCAAAGTCATTGTCACACCAGATGCGCTTCCCGAAGAAACAGAAGAGTTGACCATTCGCCAGTTAGTCAATGGTGAAGGTGACCTTTCTCCGGAAGAACGCGCTGCACTCTTGGCTGAAGCAGCCGAAGAAGCACTAGAAGCAGCCGCTGAGGGCGAAGAAGCTACGCCTGAAGCTGAAGTAGAGGAAGCCGCAGAAGAAGTGGTCGAAGAAGTAGTTGAAGAGGCCACAGACGAAGTAGCAGAAGAAGAGAAAAAAGAAGAAGAGTAAAATTACTTCTTTTATTATATAAGGGCACCTGATTCAGGTGCCCTTTTTTAATTCACAAATCCAGGTAGCAAAGCAATCGCTGTTTTAGTCTTTTACCCAGTCTAAACTAATTCCATATTTTCGCATCAAAAGTGGGCAAAACTTTCCCCACTAATGTGGGACCATGTTGTTTAGGAAAGCCTACAAAAAGGCGGAGAGAATAGTGCTCCTTTTACAAGAAACCTAAACGTTGTTAATATTACACTTACGGGATATCTTGGCAGGGGAGAGTTGAATAGGGTTAATGGGCTTGACAGGAGTCGATAAAACCCGTATCATTGACCCGCTGCACGTGGTGCAGCATTTCTTTTAAATGCATGTTCTTTAGGCAATAAGAGGGGTTTTAGGACTGTCGGAGCCACACATTGAACGGGTTACTTGACAGCGGCTTTTCTTACCCTTATCATTGCCCGGTCTTCGGACATGAACACGCAGTATTAGAAGCGGATCTTTAGATGATGTGGGGTTCTTTTTTGTTCCCGGTTAAAAGGCTCTAAAGGCCCTTGACTAGGCAACCTTAAAACCCGTATCATTGACCCGCGCCGATCAGCAGAGCTAATCGCTAATCGGCAGTTCTTTTTCAAAAGTTTGAGTCTCGGAGTCACCTTAAAAATGATTACTTGACTCGCATGGGACAGCGCATTACTTTTGCCGTCCCTGCCGATCACTTCCTTGCTTGAATTGTGACATGAGGAAACGCTGGTCGGTAGTTCTTTCACATCGATGTTTACACGGTCAAAATTCGAAAGTAACTCGGAGTCTCGGGTCAAATTGATGCTTGACAATGTGAACACAAAAGCCTTATCATTTGAGGCTTTTTCGATTATGAAATCTTACGGCCAATTGGGGCCGTTTGATGAGGAACTTCGGTTCTTCATATATGGGTCTTTGACAAGCGTACACGTGAAGAATGTGCGGGTGCTCTAGCAATGCAAATTGTTAGACACCACTTTAAACAAAAAGTGTGCCTAATCAAACTATGGAGAGTTTGATCCTGGCTCAGGACGAACGCTAGCGGCGGGCTTAACACATGCAAGTCGAACGCGAAAGTTAATCTTCGGAATAACAAGTAGAGTGGCGAACGGGTGAGTAACGCGTAGGCAATCTGCCCTTCAGTGGGGGACAACATCCCGAAAGGGGTGCTAATACCGCATGATATTTGAGAGTCGCATGGCTTTCTAATCAAAGATTTATCGCTGAAGGATGAACCTGCGTCCCATTAGCTTGTTGGTAGGGTAATGGCCTACCAAGGCTACGATGGGTAGCTGGTCTGAGAGGATGATCAGCCACACTGGGACTGAGATACGGCCCAGACTCCTACGGGAGGCAGCAGTGAGGAATATTGCACAATGGACGAAAGTCTGATGCAGCCACGCCGCGTGTGGGATGAAGCTCTTGCGAGTGTAAACCACCGTTAGGAGGGACGAGACCTCCCCTTTTGGGGGAGCCGACGGTACCTCCAGCGAAAGCTCCGGCTAACTCCGTGCCAGCAGCCGCGGTAATACGGGGGGAGCAAGCGTTGTCCGGAATCACTGGGCGTAAAGAGCGTGTAGGCGGATTAGTTAGTCTGAGGTGAAATTTCGGGGCTTAACCCCGAACCTGCCTTGGAAACTGCTAGTCTTGAGTATGGTAGAGGGAAGCGGAATTCCAGGTGTAGCGGTGGAATGCGTAGATATCTGGAAGAACACCGGTGGCGAAGGCGGCTTCCTGGCCCATTACTGACGCTGAGACGCGAAAGCGTGGGGAGCGAACAGGATTAGATACCCTGGTAGTCCACGCCCTAAACGATGTTCACTAGTTGCTGGGAGATTCGACCCTTTCAGTGACGCAGCTAACGCATTAAGTGAACCGCCTGGGGAGTACGATCGCAAGGTTGAAACTCAAAGGAATTGACGGGGGCCCGCACAAGCGGTGGAGCATGTGGTTTAATTCGATGCAACGCGAAGAACCTTACCTGGGCTTGAACTGTGTTGGAAAACATCTGAAAGGATGTCCTCCTTCGGGACCGATACAGAGGTGCTGCATGGCTGTCGTCAGCTCGTGTCGTGAGATGTTGGGTTAAGTCCCGCAACGAGCGCAACCCCTATCGTTAGTTGCCATCAGGTAATGCTGGGCACTCTAGAGAGACTGCCTGCGTTAAGCAGGAGGAAGGTGGGGATGACGTCAAGTCCTCATGGCCCTTACGTCCAGGGCTACACACGTGCTACAATGGGTGGTACAAAGGGTCGCGATACCGCAAGGTGGAGCCAATCCCATAAAACCATCCTCAGTTCGGATTGCACTCTGCAACTCGAGTGCATGAAGCCGGAATCGCTAGTAAACGTGGATCAGCACGCCACGTTGAATACGTTCCCGGGCCTTGTACACACCGCCCGTCACACCATGGGAGTTGGGAGTACCCGAAGTCGGCATAATAATAATGCCGCCGAAGGTAAGCTCGATGACTGGGGTGAAGTCGTAACAAGGTAGCCGTACGGGAACGTGCGGCTGGATCACCTCCTTTCTAAGGAGCAGACAGTCCTGATGGAGAAATCATGTAGGAGCAAGTGGACGGATAGGCCTGCCAGTTGACGAAACATGAATTCAGGTCATTAGATCAATCCAATCGAGGGACATACTGTCGAAGGTCGAAAGCACATTTAAAACGTGTACGCAAGTTTATACCGAATCCCCCGCTTCGGCGGGGGTTAGGTTGTGGGCCTATAGCTCAGCTGGTTAGAGCGCACGCCTGATAAGCGTGAGGTCACTAGTTCGAATCTAGTTAGGCCCACGAGGGTGTGCCGATCGAACCAGATCTGGGCTTGATCTTTTAAGGCGGTGGCTCTAATAAGCAACGGGGCGTTAGCTCAGTTGGGAGAGCGCCGGCTTTGCAAGCCGGAGGTCACCGGTTCAAGACCGGTACGCTCCACTGTTAAATTGACAATTAGTGGCAGTTGGTTTGGATAGTAGACTTACGAACTGCAGACAGTTGTTTTTTGAACATTATAGCTATTTGACAAACGTATTTCGACAGGTCTTTCAGGCATGGGACGTATTAAATTCAATACGTTTCTATCCTGAGGAAAAAAATCTTATCATATCCGTTTTCTGTAAAGAAATAGGATTTCGGTTAAGTTAATAAGGGCATAAGGTGGATGCCTAGGCTCTAGAAGGCGATGAAGGGCGTGGTAAGCTGCGATAAGCGTCGGTGAAGTGCAAACAACTTTAGACCCGGCGATCCCCGAATGGGAAAACCCGATGGGAGTCATGTCTCATCATCCTCTTGCTGAACACATAGGCTTGAGGAGGCCAACGCGGAGAACTGAAACATCTAAGTACCCGCAGGAAGAGAAAACAACAGTTATTCCCCAAGTAGCGGCGAGCGAACGGGGAACAGCCCAAACCGGTGGCGTGTCAAGCGTACAGGCGTTGCGTCATTGGGGTTGTGGGAATTTACTGGCTGACTGTACTAAGCCAGGGAGTTACAAAGTTAATTGGTAGCCGAACCGCTCTGGAAAGGCGGGTCGTAGAGGGTGATAACCCCGTAGGCGAAACTGGTTAACCTCCCGTAGATTTCCCAAGTAGCACGGAACACGTGGAACTCTGTGTGAATCTGGCAGGACCATCTGCCAAGGCTAAATACTCTCTAGAGACCGATAGCGTACCAGTACCGTGAGGGAAAGGTGAAAAGTACCCCGGGAGGGGAGTGAAATAGTACCTGAAACCTTATGCCTACAAGCAGTGGGAGCCCATTTATGGGTGACCGCGTACCTTTTGCATAATGGGCCAGCGAGTTGCACGTTAGAAGCAAGGTTAAGGAGTTCAGCTCCCGAGCCGTAGCGAAAGCGAGTCTGAATAGGGCGATTAGTTCCTAGCGGCAGACGCGAAACCGGGTGATCTAGCCATGGCCAGGTTGAAGCGTAGGTAAAACTACGTGGAGGACCGAACCAGTAGACGTTGAAAAGTCTTTGGATGAGCTGTGGCTAGGGGTGAAAGGCCAATCAAACCCGGAGATAGCTCGTACTCCTCGAAATGTTTTTAGGAACAGCCTCATGATAGTTTATCGGAGGTAGAGCACTGATAGGGTTAGGGGCCCCACAAGGTTACCGACCCCTGTCAAACTCCGAATGCCGATAATATGTTTCATGGGAGTGAGCGTGCGTGAGATAAGTTTCGTACGCGAGAGGGAAACAACCCAGACCGACGGCTAAGGTCCCTAAGTATGATTTAAGTGATGAAAGGATGTGAGACCGCGCAGACAACCAGGAGGTTGGCTTAGAAGCAGCCATTCCTTTAAAGAGTGCGTAATAGCTCACTGGTCAAGCAGTCTTGCGCCGAAAATTCTCGGGACTAAAATCATCACCGAAGCCACGGAATCAATTTATTGATTGGTAGAGGAGCATTCCGTAAGTCTGTGAAGGTGTACTGTGAGGTATGCTGGAGATATCGGAAAAGACAATGCTGGCATGAGTAACGATAAAACAGGTGAGAAACCTGTTCACCGAAAGCCTAAGGTTTCCTGAGTAAAGCTTGTCTGCTCAGGGTTAGTCGGCCCCTAAGACGAGGCTGAAAAGCGTAGTCGATGGGAAACGGGTTAATATTCCCGTACTGGTAAGTACGCGTTATACCTATGGGGTGACGCAGAAGTGAAAGGTCAGCCACGGATTGGATTGCGTGGTCTAAGGACGTAGTCGGTCGAGGTAGGCAAATCCGCCTTGGCAACGACGAGATCCGAATGGGAGCCGTAAGGCACAAACTGACCCTAAGCTGGCTGCCAAGAAAAACCTCTATGGAAGTTTACTTGCCAACCGTACCGCAAACCGACACAGGTAGGCGGGGAGAGTATCCTCAGGTGCACGAGAGAACCGTAGTCAAGGAACTCGGCAAAATCGCTCCGTAACTTCGGGAGAAGGAGCGCCTTCGGCGGTGACGATCTTCGCGATCTGAGCTTCTGAAGGCCGCAGTGAAAAGGCACAGGCGACTGTTTACTAAAAACACAGGTCTCTGCTAAGTCGTAAGACGACGTATAGGGACTGACACCTGCCCGGTGCTGGAAGGTTAAGGGGATCTGTTAGCACTTCGGTGCGAAGCAGTGAACTGAAGCCCCAGTAAACGGCGGCCGTAACTATAACGGTCCTAAGGTAGCGAAATTCCTTGTCGGGTAAGTTCCGACCTGCACGAATGGTGTAACGATCTGTGCACTGTCTCGACTACGGACTCGGTGAAATTGAATTCTCGGTGAAGATGCCGAGTACCCGCGGCTGGACGGAAAGACCCCGTGGACCTTTACTACAGCCAGATATTGAATCTTAGCTTTACATGTGTAGGATAGGTGGGAGACTTTGAAGCGGGCACGCTAGTGTTCGTGGAGTCAATCTTGAAATACCACCCTTGTACTGTTGGGCTTCTAACCCTGACCGTTATCCGGTTAAGGGACAGTGTCTGGTGGGTAGTTTGACTGGGGCGGTCGCCTCCAAAAAAGTAACGGAGGCGCCCAAAGGTTCCCTCAGCATGGTCGGTAATCATGCGTAGAGTGTAAAGGCACAAGGGAGCTTGACTGCGACACATACACGTGGAGCAGGTACGAAAGTAGGGCTTAGTGATCCGGTGGTTTCGGATGGAAGAGCCATCGCTCAACGGATAAAAGGTACCCCGGGGATAACAGGCTTATCTCCCCCAAGAGTTCACATCGACGGGGAGGTTTGGCACCTCGATGTCGGCCCGTCGCATCCTGGGGCTGGAGAAGGTCCCAAGGGTTTGGCTGTTCGCCAATTAAAGCGGCACGCGAGCTGGGTTTAGAACGTCGTGAGACAGTTCGGTCCCTATCCGCCGTGGGCGTACGTGACTTGAGAAGATCTGTACCCAGTACGAGAGGACCGGAATGGACGAACCTCTGGTGCACCAGTTGTCACGCCAGTGGCATAGCTGGGTAGCTACGTTCGGAAGGGATAAGCGCTGAAAGCATCTAAGTGCGAAACCCACTTCAAGAATAGGTCACGCATCCGTAAGGACTTAAGACTCGTCCGAGACTAGGACGTTGATAGGACGCATGTGTAAGTGTAGTAATACATTCAGCAGAGCGTTACTAATAAGTCGTGAGACTTACCGATTCTTTTTCTTTTAGAGAACGGATAAGATAGGATTTTGGTTTAAAGGATAGTAGTGCTGGAAGATCTGTCGAAATACATTGTCATCGAGTTTCTTCGGTGGTCATAGCGTAGGGGAAACACCTCTTCCCATTCCGAACAGAGTAGTTAAGCCCTATTGCGCCGATGGTACTGCTTGGGTGACCTTGTGGGAGAGTAGGTCGCTGCCGAAGGATTTTTGAAGCCTAGCGCTTTGCGCTAGGCTTTTCTTGTTTATACATACTGATTGTTTACTACATTGACAATCATTGGAATCTGACTATTTCATATAAAGTATCTTAAGTGTTTGTCTATGGCTGGAGTAGGATACCTGAAGGAAGTATAATCCACTTACATAATTGTCTAAAGGTACTAATAGCCTGTGCTGACCGGCCATGTAAAGATTAGATGATGTGTAAACCACCTGCCCTAATATGTTATAAAGAGTATATTTCAATTCACCGGTTTCTGGCAACGACATATTCACACAGGAAATTCCATTGGTTGGATTAGGATAAGCAGATGATATCTCAAACCGGACAGGTATTGAATCGTCTGATGTACCCGAAGTTTCCGTTACCAAGCTTACAAAAGTACCGTACCCATCTCCATATTCGTTTCCGTATCCTTCGTGATAATTACCGGTGGCGATATATTCCACATGTCTGCTTCTATCGTATATTTTATACTGTATTTCATTTCCTTCCCGGTAACCAGGTATACGAATATCATCTTGATATATTCTCTGTACAGCATGAACAGTCACATTTTGATCTTCCCAAACGATGTCTTCAGGGATAATGGAAGCTCCCACGCAAATCAGCTCCCCTTCATAGTAATCAAATACGCCAATTTCGTCACCCCCTTCGAGCAATTCTATATTGATTTCTGCACGGGAAATAATAACGAGGTAGTCACCCAATCCGGGTGGTGGTGTGAAATAGTCGTAGTTTGACGTAATTGAATTATTTCTCCAGTTGGAGTAATTGACAGGACCTAGGATTTGATGGTCATAATTGTCATAAATGTTAGCCATGTTTCGAGGGTGATAACCCTGGTAAAATTGTAGGGTGGTTTCATCACCCCAGTAATTAAACCTCGCATCGACTTCCCCTGGGGAATAGTTTAAAAAAATATCATAGCCGGAAGTATTACCATATAAATCACAGTCATTGACAATAAGTTCTCCGTACATCGGGTAAGAATTGGTAATTCCATATCCGTCATTATTTCGTATGATGCATTCAGTGATTCGGAGGGATTGAGTGTACCCTAGGCCATTCTGACAAATACCATAACCACCGTTTCCTTCTATCAGGTTGTTAGTGAATTGATAGCACTGGGCTACCACAACACCACGTCGGGTATTATTAACAACATGATTATTTGTGAATGAGTTACAGTAGTATAGAAAGATTCCATACTCATTTTCAGAGATAATGCAGTGATTAATATCCACGTTACTTTCAGTACTTACATTATAGATGTGTGAAACTCTGCAATTAGAGTAATCGGAACCTGACATGTCTAAACGATGAAGCGAATCAAAAACGGTATAGTGATATTGATTTGAATAATTGTCCTGCCATGCAGGTCCATCCAACTCTTCCCATGAATCTCTGTATGCAGCGTGAATTCCAATATATATCGAGTCCGTTTCTGTACCGTTAAACTGATTTCCGATATTGTCAAACGTTACTATTCCGGCGAAAAGAATCTCAACACCAGCTTCCACTATCAAGGGCTGACCATCAACCGTAAAACAATCACCTACAATCACATATGGATTGTTGTCAGGGGTCCATACCTGGTTGCTGACATCACCTTCAGTACCCCCAAAGATTGCATGATCGGTGACAACTTCTGTGGTATTCCAGTAACTCTGTCTGTCGATATAGGAGCAACTTATAGCTTCATTCTCTGCGATTTCCAGTACACCCAATTCATCAAGATGAGATCCCCTGTTACTTGAGGGACTATCAATGACATTTAAGGATATTAAACCACGGAAAATGCCAGTGTTATCGCCTGTTTCGGTTAGAATGACGTACTCATAATCGGATTCACTTTCAGAAGTGAAAGTGACACCAAGTGTATCTGGTTGGGTGTCAACAGTATTTCTGTCAGGATCCCTTACTTCTACATTCGCTGTCGTTGCAGTAAGAGGGTAATGGATTGGAATGTCAGACCATCCGTGATTTTTTAATCTAATCGTAGCTCTGGTGCCTGAAAAAGAGGACCCTGAATAGGCTGTATAATCAACAGTGCTGGCCGTAACATCATCGAAATGGTCATAAATTCGCGAAATGTTTGCGAGTCCAGTGCTTTCGTCCATTTCAGCGGTTGTTTCTGGTCCCCAGTTATTGTATCTGGCATCGATATCCAGATCGGATTCGTTGTGGAAATCAAAAACGGGGCCGTTATTGTAAATATCATTACCTTGGATGATGGGATAACCATAGCTGATTCCAGTGTAAATTCCGCCGTAAGAATTACCGGTAATCGTGCAACCATCAATGCCCCCACTGGTATTGCTACCGGTCAGCAGAATACCGTAACCACCATTGTTGTGAATGACGACATCGTGGATTTCAAAGCTTCTATTACTGGAGATACCGTGGCCTGAGTTCGATGAGATGGTGGAGTTTAGCACCGTACCATTATACATGAAAAGGCCATTTTCATATGGACTATTATTTATAATAGAGTTTGAAATAGTGCCATAGTTAATCGTTTCAACCCTTGAAAACCTGCAATGATTTGCATGGGTCTGATAAGCAATATTGATCGTTCCATAATCTTCAAACACAACGTATTCATAAGGTTCTGATATTGTTGACGGTTGAAATTCCCATTTTTGGTTTAAGCCACCTAAATACTCCGGGTGGCTACGAAAATAGATAGAATCGGATTCTGTCCCCTGGCAGGTAAATTCCTCATAGGTGGAAAAGAAATAGTTATCATAAAAAAGTATTTCAGTTCCGGGTTGAATAACCAGATTTTCTGCATATATATCCCCGGCAACAACATATGGACTATTGGAGCTCGTTAGCATCTGGCCTGAGATGTCCCCGGCAATTCCTCCTAAAATGGCGATTGCCCTGACCGTATCGTCATCTGCGGATCTATACTCCGCAGTAATAATATCACCACCGTATACTTCAAGGATACCTACCTCATCCAGGGAGGTTGTTGGTCTGAACCATAAACGGTCCTCGGAAGACATCCTTTTACGAACTCGCGATTCAGCAATTGGTTCAAGTGATTCATGAATTAGATCAGGGAATTCCCCCTCAAGACTTATTATTGCAGTCTGAATGTCCTCCGGATCCGGTTCATTCATCCTTAGTGTTGACATACTAACCGGGATTGATCCCCGGAATATGCTACTGTTTACTCCTGTTTCGATCAGGATAAGTTGTTCGTTATCCATTTCATTCTGAGCACCGAGTGTTACAGTGACAGTATCTCGAAGATCGGTACTCGTATTAGCGCTTTCATCAGAGAGTTGTAGATGGGCCTGTGTAATATTTAATGAATAAAAATCAACAGGAATATAGGAGGATGTCGTAAAATGAATTTCGGGCAAAGTATCGGGATTATTGTTTCCAAAATAATCTGAATAATCAACCCTCCCGTTTCTTCCCATATCAAATTCATCATAGATCGTTGAAATATTTTTTGGATTCGGACCATCGTTCATTTGTGCTGTCGTCGCTTCACCCCAATTATTCATCGTTGCATCAATATCAATTATTGAGGAGTTGTAAAAATCGAAACCTGAGAAATTGTTATAAATCTCACAATTATTGATGTTGATATTAGAGGCTAAACCTGCACTATTGATGCATATGCCCGAATACATATTTGTTGAGAATTCTGATCCAGTGATCGATATCGTCGCAGGCGGGGAATTAATAAAGAGGCCATAACCATTATTGTTTGAAAACGTAGAATTGATAATCTGAATATGAGGTGACCCCAAAGCGCACCCGCTGCCCAAATTCCCACTAAAGGTGCAGTTCTCAAGTACAATGTCCTGCATGAAAAATTGGGGAAGTCCACTAGGTTGGTTTGAAGAAAAAATACAGTCAGTGTAGCTTCCCATCGTTTCAAGGAGGAAGTGGTTGGAGAACCGGCTATTTGTTGCTGAATTGATAGCTCCTCTACATGAGCCCTGGAATACCGCAAAATCAATTTCTACATATCTGGAACTTAGGAAGTATGCCCATCTTTCTGGATTAAAATCAGGATGTGCCTCGAAGTAAATGGAATCCCCTCTGGCACCATTGAGTTCGGCAAATGGAGCCTGGAACCAGAAGTCTCCTGTAAATTGAACATGAACACCTTGCTCGATAATAATTGGATTATTTACATCACTTGCGATAATATCTCCAACAATGAAGTAGGGACTGCCTTCGGCAGTCCAGGTCTGGCCACTCATATCACCGGCGTATCCGCCATAAATTACAGCTTGAGTAATTGTCTCTTCATATCCCCAATCATTTGAAGGGTCAAGATAACTGCAAGTAATTGAGCTGCCGGAAGTAATTTCCAGTACACCGACTTCATCCAGCCTGCTATCTATTGAGTCATTAGCTGGGGAATAGTTAGATGTCATCTCCTGCATTAGTGAGAGTTCAGCTTTATTTCTAATCCAGATAGTATCCTCAGAAAAGAGTGGATAGAGGAAATGAGATTCCTGATTCAGTTGAATCTCGTTAACACGGTTTGAAATCTGTTCCTCGGTAGGACGAGGAAGTAAAAAGGGAACAACAGAACAGGGGATTGATCCACGAAATATTCCGCTGCTGTTCGATGTCTCAGTTAAGACGAGAATCTCTTCATCATGTTCAGACTCGACAAAAAAACTTACACTAAGTGTATCGAGTAATCCGATGTTTATGTCTCTGTCGGGATCAGTGACCTCTATAAAAATAGTGTCAGTTCCAGGGGGATAAAAAAGCCCGATGTTCATGTTTAAACCATCGGTGAAGCTAATAACTCCTGTTACACCCGCTAGGGCTGAACCAATAAAAGAAGAATGGAACAAAAGAAAAGAGAAAAGAAGCAATCGGAACCGTGTAGTCATTTCAATCTCCCAAAGATCGTAGCTGATATCGTGTGCTATCAGGAAACAAAAATTGTGTCAGGGATCAAAAGTTGCAAGGAAATGGATGAGAAAAACAGGAAAAAACAACTTCAAAACTGTGAAAGTATAACAGATACGTAACAATGGAGTTTTTGTTGCCTGTATGTCCTGTTTATAAGTCAGGATAGAACGGGCAGTAGTGATACAAATATGTTCCAGAATACTCATCTCTTTTCGTAGGACTTCTTTATACGCTCCTTCCATTGAAAATAGTCTTCAGATTTTTCCCAGTATTGATTAAAAACAGCTTTTTGCATTTTTGCAAATGATGGATCGTTAATAAACAATCCAATTTCCGTTTCTTCAAAACCTGGACGTTCATCAGTGAGCAGCATCATGACTTTGTGTTCGTCAAAAATCATTGCTTTTACTGGGAGAACCTCGGCCATTCGGACTTCTTCCCCGGTGTTCTCTATTGAATCCTCAATGCTTTCTGGAAATGGATAATATCCATTCTCCAACTCGTAAAGGCCCTTGAATATAATTTTATTCTTTTTTGCATGTTCTTTATGAGCTTCAACATCCTGTTTAGCACGTTTTGCGCCACCATGATAGGGCGGTTTCATAAATGCTAAAACTTCAAACTCAGCCTTCGACATCAGCTCGTAATAGAGGTTAGCAAGCTTTCCCATGTCATGAATGAACAGAACGTGTTCACTGGAATCAGGCAAACGTTGACGGCTGGAATATCTCTCTATGATTTGAGGGAGAAACAGTCTGATCTGTTCAATCTTACGTTCTTTTTCTGAGATTAAATCACCAAGTGTGAGGCGGGGATCAGAGATAATATAGCGCTTTGGTCGCTCACTCACTTGAATGCTCAGGTTCTGTTTTTTCAATTTCTCCAATGCCCTGTATACAAGCGGACGTGATAAATCACATTTTTTGGCTGCATCAGATGGAGAGAAATCACCTTCCCCCATGAAGGTCAAATAAATTGATGCTTCATTCTTATGAAATCCGAGGTTTTCAAGAAGGTGGATATCCGTCAAATCGTTCATATCTAATCCTTAGAGTGCTTTCTGATGGAAGACTAAAATAAATCATTTTTTGACCAATCTCCATATATTTAACAGGTTACCACAAAAATCATGTGGTTCGACTGAATATGACTTCATACCGGAGGTTACAATAATGCTGAAGTAGTAAACGAATGGTTGACAAAACAAAATCGAAATTCTATGTTCTAGAAAATGCACACTTTAGATGAGTGAGAAAATGGAATCTATATTCTTCACCGGTTTCCCCGGTTTTCTGGGTGTCGAGTTACTCCCTAAAGTTCTGAAAAGATTTTCTTCAGATACTAAAGCATATTGCCTCATTCAGAAAAAGTATATGGCTTATGCAAAAAAGAAAATGAGGGAGATTGAGAATAATAATCATGACTATAAAGATCGTATTAAACTGGTTGAAGGGGACATAACACTAAATGATCTGGGATTGGGAAAAGCGTCTCATATTAAAGGGAGTACTGTCGAAATATATCATCTCGCCGCTGTTTACGATCTTTCAGTCTCAAAGGAACTGGCCGAACGAGTGAATGTTACAGGTACTAAGAACGTCCTGGAATTTGCGTCCAGATGTAAAAAACTTAAACGGTTTCAGTATGTAAGTACGTGTTATGTCAGTGGCAATTACAACGGATTATTCCGTGAAAATGACCTGGATGTAGGGCAGAAATTCCACAATCACTACGAAGAAACGAAATTCAGAGCAGAGCTCCTCGTTCGTGAAGCAGAAAGTAACGGATTGCCAACGACGATCTACCGGCCATCCATTGTTATGGGCGATAGTACAACCGGTGAAACACAAAAATATGACGGCCCATATTATGTCATTCAATGGCTACTTAGACTACCTAAAGTATTTATATTTCCAGATCTTGCCATGGGCAAACGATACAGGTTCAATATGATTCCTCGTGATTTTCTTGTTGATGCGATAGCTTACTTGAGTGGCGAAGAAAAGTCTCAGGGAAAAATATATCAGCTTTGTGATCCGCGTCCAATGAAGGTCGGGATGTTAGTTGATGTACTTGGAAAAGCGACAGGACGAAAATTATTCAAGATTCCACTTCCGGCCTTTCTGGCAAAATGGGCTGTAAACAATGTAAAACCACTTGGGGATTGGATACGTATTCCAGCTGATTCAATGGATTATTTCAGCGCGCCAATGCTCTACTCTGCTGAGAACATGATTGTTGACCTGAAGGGTAGCGGAATATCCTGTCCACCCTTTGTGACCTACGTTGACAATCTTGTCAGTTATATGAAAGAACACGGAGAAATCAGCAGCAGGCCGATGGTGTAGTATATGAAATATTAATTAAGGAGTGAAAAATGGAAAAACCCTCATATGAAAATAGTCTTCCTCCTGAATTTGAAGAAAAGATGCAGGAAAAGCCAGAACTACTAAATGCCTACATGGAAGAATATCGACTTGTAATTGAAACTCAGATGCATTTTAATGATCTCATTATCCGATTCCGATCATTCACGTTGACAGCCTATACAACAATATTTGCTGGAGTACTGGCTTTTGGAAAGTTCGGTGCTGCTAATGGTGAACTTGATATCGTAGCTGTTTTGCTGTTATCACTAATACCTAATTTGTTGTGGCTTTCCGCTTTCATTATCGATCTGAAATACTACCACAGAATGCTGAATGGAGCAGTTAAACAGGCAAGAAAATTTGATAATTCGTTTCTGTCCAAATGGGGCTTATTTGGTATGACAACCACAATCAGCAAGAATGCTAATTTGAAATCGTCAAAAAAACTTGTAGTCGTTTACTACCTACTTCCGGTGGTAGGATTTTTCTTGATCGCAATGATTCTGTTCTTTCGAGAACTGTCCGGTTTGATCTAAAATATAAACGGATATGTTTTCAAAAATTAAGAATCGTTCTTCAAGTTATCACTCAGGAATCTTACAAGGCCGCCCCATTGAGGATCAACTTTAAACCCTCTTTTGGAACAAAACTCACGCATCATGAAGCCGGTTTTGACAGCAGTTATACCATCACTTGCCATTCGAACAATAAAATCTTCAAGTAACAGGCTGGCGATACCACGTCGAGTCATTGGACTTGTAACGACGATTCCATCCAAATGGACAACATCTATCTCCTCTCGTTGGTAACACAATCCACCAATGACGTGATCATTATCATCAATTACAATTAGATATTTATCTTGAACGCTTACGCGTTTAGGGAAATGTTCCTGATAAAATAGACGGTAAAGCTGGCCAACTTCCTCGGCGTCAACGGGTTCACGAACGCTTAAAGATACCTTATGGTTGTCAATGATCTGGGTCTGAACGATAACGTGCCTATGATCTCTTTCACCAAATGTATAAATAGATAAAGCGTTAGAACTGTGAACTTTAGGGAAGACCATTCGACTGAAAGCATGTCGATTATCTTCCGTAACTAAAGCAGCCTGTAGGTCGGAAAGTTCAACGTGTTTAGTTGCTGGCTTATCTGGATGCAGATTGATTTTATGCAATAATTCATCAAATATTACGCAGATTTCGTCAATAGCAGTTGAAAAAAATGTATGTCTGTAAAGATAATATCTGGCAGTTTTCTTCAACTTGTATATGCTGTATAAAGAAACAAGATTTTCAATTTGATCGATTTTTGCATCTGCTGTAGTATTCGGATTTAAAGATTCCCATTCATTGTATCGCCTAATGGCATTGTTTAGAGGTAATGGAACAAAGTAACTGTCACTGGAATTGTTGATGTATGAATCGAGTTCTTGAATAAATATCTCATCAAACTCTTCCGATCCAAGTACTCCGATCTCTCTCCTGAATTCTTCAAGCAATTTCAAGCCTTCTTCAGCCCCAAGTCCTTCACAACATGCTTCAAACATCCACCGGTACTCCAGGATATTCGCATTTTGGGGGTAAAGTGCTGTTGTTTTACGGTAGAAAGAGAGATAAAGAGGTTTAAAAAGTGAAAAGGTATTGATGTAAGGTACCCACCCGGACAACGATAGAATTAGTGCACCATCCTGAAAATCAAAATCCGGGACAACGACATTTGCTGGATCGAGATAACCAGGGACGATGTGACGCCCACTATTATGCCAGGCTCTGAAAAATGTTGAAATCGAACGGTTGAAAAGGTTATACCAGTCAAGTTTGTCGGGAACTGCCGACGTTGGTTGATGAACATTTGCAAACTGCCGGATTCTATCCCAGACAGTGAGTTCATTGACATATTCAAGTGACATGGAAGCCAGTTCAGGTCGAGTACACCCAAATTGGGGTAAGACGGCCTGCCCGAATGGATATCCGGCGATGACCATCATCCAAAGGTTCGTTTCCATGACTGCCTCAGCATCCATATCGTTTCTAACTGTAACCAGAAGATCATAATGTTTGCCTGATGTCGTATTTATGCTGACACGGAAGAGTTGGTGGTGTTCTCTAGTCTGGATACGGGATATCCAGATACCATCATGAGCAATCTGATCAAGATCGAAACTGCTATCCAAAAAAGCGAGATTAACGGATTGTTTTAAAAAGGTGGTATTGAGAAGTAACTGGGTTATTTTCTCGCGGTTCTCCTTTTGCATTCCAAAATCAAAAACAATTTTTTCCTCAAGGGTTTCAAGAGGAACACTATTTGTTTTTTCTGTCAGTTTACTCTCATACCATTGGACCATTTCATTAAACAGTTCCTGAGCGTAAACAGCAAGGCGAGGTTCATCGCGATGCAGAATCCAACTGGCAAGTTCAGCTCTAGCCGGTTTATAATATTCACGATTGAAATAAACAAAGTTTACTAGTAAACGCAGGACGCCTTTGAATTGGGTTATCACTTTTTCAGATGCTGGCCAGATTAATTGTTGACGGTACGTAAATAGTCTGCGTCGTAGTGCCTCCAGCCTCCTTTTTTCAAAGCTGGATCGGGCTATCTCGCGGATAGACTCTTCATTTAAAAATGATAGCCCAGATTGAACAAATGCCGGGAATGCCACACTGTAGTCAGGCATAGGCTCGACTAGCAGAAGCACACGATAAGCCTGACAACGAATTGATTCACTTGAGTGACGAGACAGGGCTGTAAGTCGTCTCCGCATTGAAAGAGCGAGGCGATCCTGGGCAGAATACTCCAACTCTTGACTGATTTTTTCAAGAGTACGTTTCGCCTCATCGATAGGGGCAAAAAGGACGGAAGATATCTGACGATTTGCGGTGATCAATTGGCTATCACTAATGCCGGCAGGATCAACAGGAGAAAACCCGGATACCGGTGTGTTCTCTTCAGGTAGCATGGCATATGGGGAAATATTTTTTAAAGGAACATCCCAGCCCGTTTTACAAGGACTATATGCGATAAGGGAGGGGTTGCCAAACCAGAGGAAGGGTTGGCGAATAAAATGTCCAAGGTCAATTATATTGCCTTCGACTTTGTATTCCAGATTTCCAATCCTGATTAACCCGTTTTTTGAGTTTTGAAATAGGTCAAGAGTAAGATTGCGCTTACGGTCAAATAATCCGTTTTCCTGCAATTCAATTGCGTCTTCAAGAAGTCCAAGATCACGATAAAACCAACGTGGGATTCTAATTATCAAATCCTCAGATTTTAATTCTACATAGGAATGTTCATAAAGTGAATGGATAGTTTCTTCAAAATTCTTTTCAATATTTTTCCGTTTGTAAGACTGCTTGGCGGTTAGTTCATCTTTTTCGACGCTAAAATCTCTTTTCAGGACGGTAAAGTTAACCACACGTTCATAGGGGGCCAAGTCGTGATTAGCAGAAGAGACAATCTTGTGGAAGTACTCACGTTTGTTCTCTTCATCTTGTAAACCGGTCAATACAGGATCATCAAGATCCGGAACGATGAGTAGAACGTTATAGGAACGGTGATCACCTACAAGAAAGGTTCGTTTTATGCCAGGAACAGAATCAAATTTCTGCTCAACATGGCGTGGGGCAACTGTCTGTCCACGGTTATTTTTATAGATGTCTTTAATTCGGTCTACGATAGTATAGTGACCATTTCCAAGAGGTTTAAATAAATCACCGGTTGGAAGATAAGCTTTTCCGTCTAAAATTGTCGCCGGGAGTGTTTGAAGATCAGACCCGTCTGGATCCAAGTAACGTGCCGTATAAACGCCACCGATTAACATCTCATTGTTTTCTGTAAACGAGAGTTCCATTCCGGGTAAAGATTTACCGACGGAATTGACAACATAATCATCGGGCGGACTCATGGTGATTCCGCCTGTAGCCTCAGTCATGCCAAATCCACTAGAAAGCTTAACACCATTCTGATGGAAATATTTAAAAGCTTTTGGGTCGAGATACCCGGCGGCAGAAAGCCCCCAATAAAGATTTTTACCAACAATGGATCGAAATATTGTTTCACTCTCTTCTGAAGGCGCTTCAAGCAAACGGTCTGAAGCTTTTTCCCGAATTTGAGCCCACCGTAGAGGAATACTTATCAGGCCGGTGGGTTGAATCTTTTCCAAGCCGGCAAAGAGAGTATCTGCAGAAGGATTTCCAGCAAAAACATAAGTTCCATGCCAGAAGATCATTCCCATCATTTCAAAAAATCGACCGAATGTGTGGAAGAGCGGAAGGAAGCAGAAAAGAACCTCGTCTTTTCCCACCGAAGGCAACGCTGCTGCCCGTGCAAATCGTTTGGTGATGAGATTATAGTGCGTAAAAGCGACACCCTTAGGTCTTCCAGTACTACCGGAAGTAAACATGACAGTACAGATATCGTCCAAATCAAATTCAGGACGATTGCTGAGGCAGGTATTTATTGTATCCTGATGAAGAGTGGCTGTAAGTTCATCGAGGTGAAGTACTTCATCTCTGATTGTGAATTGGTTTTTGCTCGTTGAAATAATCTTGAATGAAGCATTGGAATCATTTTTTATCGCGATAAGTTTTCGAATACGATCTTCATTATCGGAAACAACGATATTAATCTGAAGTCTCTCTAAAATCCATTTCAAATCACCCTCGTCAAAATGGATATTTAATGGAGTGACAAGAATATCATAAGTAAGGCAGGCTAAATCACAGCATGCTCCATCGAGAGAATTGTTTAGAAAAAGAGCAACTTTCGGAGTACCATCAACCGCTTTGAGAAACACTGAAGCAAATGCTCTAATGCGATCGTAAACATGACTATAATTCCATCTATTACCGGATACGGAGCCGAATTCTCTGAAGAGTATCCGTTCTCCAATATTATGGGCACGGAACCGAAACATATCCTCAAGTTTATATTGGCTTTTTTTGATGATCTGAAATGTTGATTCGGCCCATCGTTTTCGGCTATCATCTGTTTTTAGCGAAGAAAGAAAATCAGGTCTGCTTGTGAGCTCGAGGTACTGATGCCAGATAGTATTGGAATATTTCTTAGTATTCGATGAGGATAGAGCCAGCTCTAGTATCTCTTCGGCTAATTTTCGTCGTTCTTTTATTTCCTCTTTTGCCGACCATTCCTCGAGGCGCTTTTCAAGGGTCCCCATTATCTTTCCTGATTAGTGAAGTGACATCATAAAAAAAGGCCCTTTGTAAGGGCCAATAAATCTATAAAAACTAGAGCTTTTTTAACTTTGTTGGAAGCGCAATTTCCAGAAGAAATTGACTCGAAACGGGGACTACGGTTTTTATCTCAGAAAGAAATTGATATTTCCCATCACTTCGGTAATACCGAACAGAAATACGTTGACCCTTCATTAATTGCCCAGGTTGAGCACCGGAAACGAAAAGTCGGATGCCACTTTTAAGGACATCTTCGATTCGAGTCGTAACCTCAAAGGCTCCTTTGTTACTTGCAATCGCACAATCTACTCTCTCGTGTTTGTAGATTTTTTTAGGATTTGTAAGCTTTGTCGTGGGTTTCTTTCCAAGCATTTTGTGGTCTCAATCGTGTTAGAAAATGTAGTAGAATACCAAAAGGAATATAGCTAGAAATATGCGGAAAAGGGAGTGTTTAAACTAGAAAAACGGGGAGAATATCAGCTCAAAGTCAATGAAATATTCAGTTTCTATTTGAAAAATAATATTGTTTGTTTATTCGATTTGGCGTACCATAATAAACTATCAAATGCTGCGAAAGCCATACTGCTGGGAATTATTGAATGAGTAAAAATTTGCAAGAGAACATTTGCAAAAAAATCAGTACGTATTTTGCAAAAAAATCACCCGGACAACCTGACGGATGGTATTGGAATCTCCTTCCTTTTATCATAAATAAAATTACACCATTGATAGTAAGGACATGGGGAAGAACCCTCGAGTATCATGTCGAAGGTCAGGAAAATCTGATTGAGATGAGACGGAAAAAAGAGGGAATGTTGCTTGGCACATGGCATGGCAATATGTCTGCTTCGGTTTTTTATATGAGGGATAAGAACCTTCTGGCATTGGTAAGTCCACACTGGCTGGGCGAACTAATTGTAAGCGCAGTGACTACGTTAGGGTTCGGATTTATTCGGGCCTCAAGTGGTTACAATGCCAAACAAGGATTAAGGGACATTTTATCTGCAGTTAGAAGTGGTAAATCTATTGCTATTATGCTGGATGGACCTGATGGTCCTGCAAAGCAGGTAAATGCAGGGATCGTACAGATGTCAATGCTATCGGGAAAGCCTATCATTGTAGCTTTTAGTGCCGGTACAAAATATATAAGATTTAATTCATGGGATAAGCACGAATGGCCACTACCATTTTCAAAGGTTGAAATGCGGTTTAGTAAACCCCTCTACATCCCCAGAAGAAGTACAAAGGCAGAGCAAGAGGGCTATAAAAAACAGATAGAAAAAATACTTCAAGAGATGGAAAGGGAGGTTAGAACCTCCTTGGCCAATTACAATAAGTAGTTTACCGCCAGCGATATGGATACCACTTCAGCGCAAATCCAAACCGTTGTGTCTCTTTTTCGCTTTTGCCGCCAGCATCATATTCAGTCGTTTGCCATCCTAAAGTTGCGAATCCTTGCAACAGAACTTGATATGATAGTTCGTATTCCACGCCAATGGTTATTTCGTTTAACGTTTCCAGATCACCATCAAGGAAGGGTGCTGTCTGTGAATCACCCCAAACATAACCACGACGAGAATCCCCGCCAACGTTTCTGCCCGACGCCGGATTTGCTCCGTGGCGCATTCGTCTGAATTCGACACTTGAATGGAGTTGAGCGGATAGATCCTGTTGCCAACCAAAGTAGAGAAGATCACTATTTGGCTGCATGTAGAATCCAAGGTTACTACCGTAATGTTGACCAACATTATTAGGGTTAGTGTGGGAGTAGGCATAGGGTCTTAGCCGAGTATACTCGAAAGAGACATCACTATCAGGGATACCAAGGAAATCAACCTGGCGAATTCCTGCCTGATAACCATGTTTGTTACCGTACCAATCGCTACCTTGTTCGCTAAAACGAAGTTCATCAAGGAACCAATTGGCATGGGCTGTGATCCGTTTTCCTAGCAGGAATCTGAAATCCAGGCCCATCATCATGTTGTCCTGATCTCGATTATAATGTTCTGCCGACCATAGAAATGTCAATGGAGGGAGATAGTCAAATTCAATACCTCGATTACCATAAACAATTACATCATAAAGGCCAAGCTGGAACCAGTCCGTGGCGGTTATCTGGTATCGGTGCCCTGCAATCCACTTCTGTTCATAGTTTTCAATAATGCTCAAAGAATCAACAGGGTTTTGTATGGCAGTATAGATCGGCGGATCCTGGATCAGCTTGCCATGAAACAGCGTTACTTCCATAGGACCAAAATCGAACTTCATTCGTAATTGGGTATAGGTCGTAGGATTATCAGATAAAGCAAGGTTGCCGGAAAGAGCCCTACCCCAGACATTCCCTGTTTTGCCAAACATGAGATAAAAATGTGGGATTTCATAGGTGATCAAAGCGTCCGACTCATCAAAATCAAATCCTTGCTGGATGCGTTCTTCATCTTCTGATTCATATCTAAGTGGATATGCAATACTATCCACAAGAGAAGTCTCACCACTTAGGTGAGCATCTCTACTTGTTGCGTGCAAACCAAAATTGTAGTAATAGCCCTGAATATGATATCCGGTCGCAAAAATGTTGAGGGAGCCGTTAATGTCACCATTGTCGGCTAACTCGAAACCATTGGCCACATGAGGATTTAATGTTACAAGATAATTCTCGCCTTTGTCACTGTAGAGATATTTACGGTTTTTGAAAATATGCATGTTTTTCCAAGGAAATTTACTTCCATTGTGTAGCCATGCAAAATCATCAGTTGCTGGATCTGAATAGGTAGTTCCACTGGGTAAGTCGTCTTCAAATTCATAGAGGTAACGACTTAGTTTTTGTCTTTCAATTTTACTGAGCAAGGATTTATTCTCTTCTACATCCTTAAGCAATAGAGCAACACTCCTACGACTATAGGGACGGCTACCAGAAATTTGAGAGTCAAACACTCCCTTCAATTCACACCGATCAAGAAATAGATAGACAGGATGTTTCGTTTCCACATCGATAGCCATCGTTTCAAAGGGATAAGAAACGAATAAAACGAAAAGAAATAGAATTTTGAGAAAAAAGAATCGCGCTAAATGAAATCTATTCAGTTTAACGCGACGTATAGTAGAATCAGACATTCCCAAACCTTTTTGTAAAGGGGAATGGAATGATAAAATCAGACTGCCAATTCCCCTATCCATATCTTAAGATCAGTGATGACTCTCTGACGTTGGTCATCGTGGATTTCGATCTTACTTAATTTTTCAATAATGGAATCGTATTTGAATGGAATCTGCTCAAGACTTGCGGCAACCTTCTGAATGAAACTGCTGTCCATAGCATCTGAAAAAACAGTGCAGGCTGAGATAAGTCCGTCATTCAACTTGAAGCCTACCTCAATTCCACCCCAATCAAATCGAGTTTCATAAGTTACATCAAATTCAGGGGTTCTGCCAAAGCGCCACTCCCATGATGAATATTTATCGTAGAGGGGGGATAGGTCTGTTGTGACTTCACTTGGTTTAAGGATATCACCCTCTCCACCATACTCTTCGAGGAAACTTTTTTTCATGGCAGCAGCCATAGATTCAATCGTGATATCTTTATTGAAGCTTGAAAGGTTAGTTACTCTGGACTGTACCGAAGTAACACCCTTTGCCTTCATTTTTTCTTTGCTGACTGTAAGGTATTCACCAAGTTTAGCAAAATCTACGTTGACCAATAACGTACCATGATGAAATGAAGCGTCGCCACGGTTAAAGAATGCATTCCCGGAAAACTTTGCACCATCTACAACAATGTCATTTCGACCAGAGAACTCAGCCTCAACACCAAAACTCTTTACAGCATTCAGAATAACTTGTAGCTGACGATGCAAATCATAAAGATTTCGGTCCATAACAAAGGTGAAATTCAGGTTGCCGAGGTCGTGGAATACAGCTCCGCCACCTGACATTCGGCGTGCAAGTTTTCCGCCATTTTCTTCAAGTTCTTTCCAGCGGCATTCCTTCCAGACATTCTGATTTCTGCCAATAACAACCGTATTCTCGTTTTGCCATAAGTATAGTATTATTTCATTTGGCGTTACATCTGTTAACAGAGCTTCTTCCAGAGCAATATTGTGCCACGGATCAAAAGACTTTGACTCGATGATATGGGTTTTTATAGTCGACATAATATCTAAAACCTCTTTTAACTCTTCAGTATGAAGTACTTACCGATATTTTTAAACACGTCAATGAATTACCGGAATAAAAGGAAGTAAAAGCATGATATTATTATTGAATAGAGAAGAAAATTCATGCTTTGCTAGTTGCTGAAAGTAGCAATTAGATAGAGAAAAAGCGAAAAAAAAGAAAAAAAATACAATCTCGTAGGGTTCCCCGGGAGGCCCAGAGAGAAAACACCCTCCTGCAAACAGGAGGGTGCAATGTGTATTATTTTTTTAAAGCTATAAATCGAGTAGCGGATTTTCCCTGTGGATGATACTTCACAAGGATGGCACGATCTTCATCTAGCAACGATGACGTCACCTCATTAAAATCTGAGACAGTTAGTACTTCCTGTTGATCAATTTCAACGATGACATCGCCACGTCTGAGCTTCCCTGCCGCTGGACTATCATTCTCAAGTCCGGTAACCAACATTCCTTCTTCTACTTCGAAGTTGTAACGCTGGGCATTTGAACGATTGAGCGATTCCACATTGAGTCCCATCCAGGATTCTTTTGTAACAGAGGGAGCTACATTCGCTGTGCCGAGATATGCTGAACGACTACCTAAAGTGAAATCCAATTTCTTTTTTTTGCCGTTCCGTAAAACGGTTAGTTCCATTTTGTCATCAGGGGCGTGACGGGCAACTCTGAAACGGAAATCTGTGACCTCTTTTACATTTTTTCCATCTACTTCAATAATTACATCCGATTCTTCAAGACCGCCATCGGAAGCTGGCGTGTTGGGTTCCACCGCTTCAACAAAAACACCCTTTGTATCTTCATCGAGATTTAATGCTTCTTTCATCAATTGAGTCAAAGGTGTCGGGATCATGCCCAGATAGCCACGTTCAACACTACCCGTGTTAATGAGTTGTTCTACAACATCTTTGGCAATGTTGATAGGTATAGCAAAACCGATGTTCTCAGCGCGTGCATTTATAGCGGCGTTGATACCAATGACTTCACCGTGAATATTGGCTAATGGTCCACCTGAATTCCCAAAGTTAATGGAGGCATCAGTCTGTATAAAATCCTGGAAAACAGGTCCACCGCCGGCAATATTTAAATTGCTTCGACCTTTGGCGCTGATGACACCAACAGTTAAAGTCCACTCAAGACCGAGGGGACTGCCCATCGCTATTGCCCAATCACCTATACGGATATTATCAGAATCACCAAGTGGGGCAACATACTCTTTATCAACCGCGCCAATTTTTACCAGTGCCAGGTCAGTATCCGGATCCATTCCAACAATTTCACCGTTCCGTTCGCTACCATCGGCAAGTTTGATTGTGATCTCTGTGGCATTTTCGACAACGTGATTGTTGGTTAAGACATAACCCAATTCATCAATAATTAGACCTGAACCACTTGATGGTACTTTTCTCTTTCTCTGCTCCTGTTCACCTCTCTCCTTATTCGGTCCCAAGAAAGGATGAAATTCCCAGAAGGGAGACATGGATTGAACATTCTCTTCACGTATCACGTTGATGAAAACGACCGAAGGTTTAAGTCGATCAGCGACAGATACAAACGGACTATTAAAGGATGTCGCGTCCAAAGGGTATTTGCTCTGTGTCTGAGCTATCGATAGGGTTGCTATTAATGAAAGCGAAAATACCAGAACCAAGGCACCGATTATGGCCTTCATATAAGGTTTACTTTTAGTCATTTTTTGTATCTCCAAAATTAATTTACTCAAGAATGGCACTAAGAGATTTCTATTTCGTTCCCAATGAAGAGAAGCAGGTGAGAGGCATAAAACAAGAATGCCATAGTGGCAGTATTGGTGGTGTCATAATGGCACGAGGCGATTTTTGTGGCAGATTGAATTTCTAGAGTGGCTCCAATGGTATATCTGTAATATTATATATAACAAGTATATAGCGTTAATTTGGAGACCGTTTAGACGGTTTGGCACAGCCGTTGCTAATTATCTAAACGAAAGCAACAAAGCCCAATAGGGCGACAAACAAAACACAAAACGATGAGGTATAAAATGAGTGTAGTAAGATGGAATCCCCACACAGGTTATTTGATGAGACGTTTGAACCATATGATGGATGACTGGAGCAGTGAAGTGAAGGACGAGGATTACAAACCGGTCTGGCGTCCCCGGATGGAAGTCATCGAAGGTGAAAATGATTATCGTCTTTTGGCTGATCTACCCGGTCTGGATAAAGACGAAGTAGAGATTACAATTGAGAAGAATGTTCTATCAATCAGTGGTGAACGTGTGAAGCAGGAAGCCGGAGATGGCGAGAGTATTCACATGAATGAGCGTGTATATGGAAAGTTCTCACGTAGCTTTAATCTGCGTGACACAGTTAATACCGACAACGTGCAGGCATCGTTCAAGAATGGTGTTTTGAGCATCACCCTGCCAAAGGTCGAAGCAGCCAAACCAACAAAAGTTGAAATCCAGGCTGTGTAGTTATCCAGACTAGGGATTTACCATAAACAAAACCTGTTCCGAAATATCGGAACAGGTTTTTTATGATAAATTTGTCATCCTGAATTTGCCTGTCAGTCCAAAGCTTTAGCGAAGGCTGGATTCAGGATCCAGATACGTTACTTCATCAACACAATCTTCTGAATTAGAGAATTATGTCCCGGTACATCAGCGTGAATAAAGTAGATTCCGCTAGCCAGGTTGCCTGCATTAAAGGTTATCCTGTAGCTGCCTGCATCAAAATGGTTGTCAGCCAGTGTGGCTACCTCTTTACCCAGCAGGTTATACACCTTCACGGATAATGGAGCAGCGTTTGGCATCTGGATCGTCACCGAAGTACTCGGATTAAACGGATTCGGATAAGCATTTGAAATACTGAATTTGCCGGGAAGAGTGCTTAATTCGGCAATCCCCACGTCGGCTCCGTTAATCTCGAGTGGATCAGAGGTGACTGTACCTTGACCATATATTGCTTGAACGGTATAGATATAGGTGTCGTCACCAGGGAAAGTTTCAAGCAAACGATTTTCCGTCTGGGTAGCGATAATCTCACCATCACGAAGTACATTGAATTCAAGGAATCCAGTATTGGCCGTTGTTTCTTCGTAGCCAATTTCCACATGCATCATAGGGTTGCCACGGAAGAAACCGGTTAGGAAAGTATCCAGAGATTCCCAACTGACACCGTCCAAACTGCAATAGGCTCGATGTTGGAAAGATGAGCTATTATCAATGGCAAGTGTGGTCTGGTTCATATCGATCCATTGGAAGGCAAGCCAGAAGTCTTCACCTTCGGATACAGGGTGTCTTAGATCAGAAAGATCAAATGTAAGCCAGCCAATTTCCTCTGGAACTACAATCTCACTTTCATATAGTACATCTCCTGGTAGAGCAGTATCGCCGCTTGCGGCCATCAGATAGTAACGGATTTGACCGAAAGGATTACTGAAATCTTCCTTTACCATAACACTGATTTTGGTTAGTGTCCCTTCCTGCTCCGCTGTTAATCGCTGAGCGATCATAAGGCCACTTTCAAAATGACTGCTAAAGAAGATAGTTGATTCATGACTTCCATCATCAACCATTAATGTATCATATCGGAAGAGTTCCCAGCTCAATTCAATATCTGACTCGGGAATATCGCTTACCTCAAATCCAAGATAGTCAGGACCCAAAGGCTCAGGAAATACGACTGACACATTCGGGTTATATGGCGATTCGCCATTTTCATATTGCGCTGATACAGTATAACTATACTCACCAAATACCGTTAACGTATCAGAATACGTTGTGTCGTTAGCTATAGAAAGGAATTCACTGTTGCGGTAAACATTGTAATGCAGGAATCCTTCACCCGGTTCAGGTAATCGCCATGTCAATAATGCTTCCCCGGAACTATATTCGAAGTCTAAAGAGAGATCAGATGGCGGAATTCTAGGATCACCCAGCCAACCCAATCCAGTTTCGATCAATGAATAATTCTGGACACCATCAGTCAGAGATCCCTTGTGTGAGACTTCTATCTGATAGTTACCTGCCGGCAAGTCCGGAGCAAATATCTGTTCAACGTTATCCACAAGATTGTCACCGGTGATTGCTGCGAAAGACGGATTTTCCGGATCGAGTTTCCAGGGATAATAAGTTGAATCTGTATCTGTATTGATTAAACGAACGTCTAGATCGTTTACAATATGAGCGGTACGGTTATTCAGCGCAGCCGGTAAAACTGTGGCCGGCGGATCGGTCCAGCATAGAGTTACTCTGACTGTGTCACTACCACTTGCAGAAAAGAAATAGGTGTCAGTTTCGCCGTCAGCGAGAATCTCTTCCTGAATGGGGACAAACAGGAGTGAATCGGAAACAATTAAATCCGCCGCTCGGTGAGCGTTGAGTAATCCCCAGCCATAGGAATAATCGGGACCTGTGTGGCTACCGCACTCGTCAGCTGTATGGGCAAGAATGCCCTTCATAGTACTAGACAGGGGAAAATCGTTGTTATGAGTTCGGTGGTAAAGCTCAACCAGAACGTTTACAGTCCCCGTAACATTGGGAGCTGACATGCTTGTGCCATTCAAAGAGGCGTAAGATGTTGCGCTTTCGTTTGAACAGGAATAGAGGCTTACACCGTTGGCTACAATGTCCGGTTTTATACGACCGTCATCGGCTGGACCCCAGTTTGAAAAACTGCTCATGCTGACGCTGCTGGGACCGGTATAATTCAGGACATCGCTTACCGCTCCACAAGTAATAATATTTTTAGCGACTTTACCCCAGTTAATGCTGTCGAATTGATCGCTACCACCATCCGGTTCACGATAATCAGTACTCCAGGTCCAATTGCCATTGACCAGAACGTAGTGTCCGGCATTTGTACCGCCTGTGTCTTGACGGTCATTTCCTGCAGAACGGCAGATGGTATAATAGGGGGCATAATAAGAAATCTGATCCCATGCCCGGCACTCGGAATCATAATATCCAAATGCATAATCTTCAGTCTCAGATATATTGACATCGCCGAGCCAGTACCAGTTATTTTGGTCGGATTCACGGTTCCATCCGGCACGAGGACCATAAGAGTGATTCGACACTCGGATGCCATTTGCAGCGGCTGAAGACATTTCGCTATCATCATTCCAAGAATCGTAGGAGTCCAGTAAGCTAGCAGGACCCATCCCTTTTGCATTAAGGTCGAATCCTGTTGCGATCATTGTTCCAGCGACATGGGTTCCGTGAAGACTAGAACCACCGGTATTACGCATGGTAACCCGTCCGGTAAATTCGAGATGGTTTGCGTAAACAAGACCATCCCAGATCGCAAGCCAATTGGATCCTGATCCGGTAACGTCATGTCCGGAAATTCCGCCGGGATGCAGAGTATTTGTTCTGGTTGTGATCGCGGCGTTGTGATTGTCAAACCCTTGTAGTATGGGTCGACCATCAGGAGTCACACCAATAATTTCGACAAATTCACTATTGTTAATCTCGCCCCATGGACCAGTTGGAATGGATATAAGCCTTTGGAACTCCGGTCCTCTCTGTTTTTCCCATTGCTGAGAATGGAAAACACTTAATTGTTGGAGTTCTTGCACTTTTGTGTCAGGCTTGGCAATAGATATACCTGCGAAACAGGTAATAAGCAATGGAATTAAAACAGTCTTACATCTAAGCATACATATCCTCCTGGATATCAGACAGCGATAAACACTGTTTAGGCTGGAAAGTCCGGGCGTGGATCGGAATTTCATCTGCAGTTATATAATCTAAAGATTTGATGTTTAATATGCCAGTAAAGGATTCATGAATTGAGGGAAAGGGTGGTAATATCAAACAATAGTCTCAGTTATTTCAACAAAGGAGACTTTGCTTATGTCGAGCAGATATTCTTTATCAACCTTTTTCCCATCATCGTCGATGGTGATTTTTACTACCGGGGAATTAGAGAACTCACTGTTTTGCTGGACCACGATTCCAATCATACCGTTTGAGAGACGGACGGTGGATCCCGTTGGATAATGGACGGCAATATCATTAATTATGTTGATAATATTACGGTCAAGCTTATGGGAGAATTTCTCGCTATTCAGTAGTTTTAATACTTTATCAGCAGGCCAACCTTTTTTATAGGATCTATCACTTCTTAGCGCATCCCAGATATCAGCTACAGCAAGAATTCTGGCCCAGGGATGGATATCATCACCTGCACGTTTGTCAGGATAACCTTTGCCATCCAGAGTCTCATGGTGTTGACGGGCCAGTCCCCAGATAACGGGTGATGTGGACGTTTTTTCCCGTAATAGATTAAAACCCCAAGTAGGATGATTCTGTACTACATCCCGTTCCTCACCATCCAAAGGACCTTCCTTATTAAGGATAGTGTTCGGAATCTTCATCTTTCCGATATCGTGAACAAGTCCTGCCTCAGCCAGTAGCCTCAGGTCGGATTTTTCAAAATACATCAACCGTCCAATAGCGATTGCAATTGCGGTAACGTTTACTGAGTGGCGATAAGTATAATCATCATAGGTTCGTAAGTCGTGGGTCTGAATTTTGAGGTCTTTACTCGCAATGATTTCATCAACCATTTTAGAGGCAACATTACGAATCTTTTCATGTTTTTTGGGAGTTAGATTTTCATAATCCTGCAAAACTGTTTCAACCGTTTTTGCCGCTTCATTTCGAGTTTTTTCAGTGATTGTACCCGTAAATATAAACTCATCGTCATTTTCGTCGGCAATAAGGAGTGTCCGTACCCCAGCAGCTTTCAGATAACGCAAATCTTTCTGAAGAAGTGCATAACCCTTGCGATAAATAGTTTTTCCCCTGGAATAGACATTACAAGCCAGGATAGAACCTTGTCGTACGTTTGCAAGTGGAAGGGTTTTCATATAATTCCTTAGGGACAGATTATCAATAAGGATTCAGACAAAAAAAAAGATACCCAACAAACATTGGGTATCCTAAAATATATTGTGTAAATGAGAGTTAGGCAACCTCAACTCTTTTTGTAGTCACTTCTTTTAGTGCCGTCGCCAACATCAACTTTTCTTCCTTGGAAAGCATCTCATCCTGAGGGACATATTCAGGTACAAACGTCTTTAATTCAAGACGAAGCTGCACGTTATCCTTTGCGGGACAACTGGAGATGAAGTTGCGGACACGTGGGATAAAGTCGCCGTTTTGTGTCAAGTGAGGACGCAACATCATAATGCCTGGAATATCAGTGCTACATTCTTCGCCTTCGAGGAAAAGACTTTCATACATTTTTTCGCCGGGACGAAGACCGGTGTAATGGATTTCAATGTCTTCATCTACTTCAAGACCAGAAAGCTGAATCATATATTTGGCTAAATCGTTGATCTTGACAGGATCACCCATATCAAGAACGTAGATATTTCCATTTTCACCAACCGAGCCAACCTGAAGAACGAGCTCGACAGCTTCACTGATAAGCATGAAATAACGGGTTATCTCAGGATGCGTAACCGTTAAAGGACCACCACGTTCTATCTGTTGACGGAATTTAGGAATTACACTTCCGGAGCTACCAAGAACGTTTCCAAAACGGACTGCCATGAATTTTGTGGTACTATGACGGCTGATCAGGAGAGTAATTAACTCGCATACTCGTTTTGTCGCACCCATCACATTCGTTGGTTGAACGGCTTTGTCCGTGCTGATGAGGACAAATCGTTCAACTTTAAATTCATTGGCCAGTTCAGCAAGAACCAACGTTGATTTAAGGTTGTTGTAGATGGCTGAGTGAGGATTGTTTTCCATGAGCGGAACGTGCTTATAAGCTGCTGCATGGAAAATATGCTCGGGATAATATTTACTGAATATCCTGCGCATAAGCGGTTCGTTGCCAGCATCCAGTACCACACATGTAAGGAGAAGATCAGGAAAGCTTTCTTTAAGTGCGGCTTCAACCTGGTAGAGGTTAAACTCACTGGAATCAACAATGATTAGTTGTGATGGTTTGTACTGTGCAATCTGATTACATAGCTCAGAACCAATACTACCACCACCACCAACAACTAGAACCCTGCGGTCTCGAACCATCTCTGAAACTGGAGTCTTATCCAGTTCGATTGGGGCACGACGTAACAAGTCTTTAATCTCAATCTGACGCAACTGGTTTACAGACACTCGTCCGTTTACCAGATCCTTCAAACCCGGGATTGTTTTAACTTGAACATCACTACCTACCTGATCTTTAATAAGTTTTAGCAGGTTACGTGTCTCGTGACCACTAATGGCAGAGATTGCGAAGTAAATATCATCGATGTCATGTTCAGCGACCAGCTTACGAACTTCGTGACCATTTCCAAGAACGGGTACATTATGAATACGATGTCCACGTTTCATTGGGTCATCATCAAGGATACCAACAACAATAATCTTACTGTTGTTTTTATTCTTAATATTACGAAGCAGTAATTCACCCGCTCGACCAGCGCCATAAACCAGGACAGATCTTTTTTCGAGATCTTTGCGATCTTTCTCGAAGTATTGTTCAAAAACTCTTCTAATGGCTAATCTTGAACCACCAACAAGGAAGATGACTAGCAACCAGTCTAGGAACAACACTAAAATGGGCAAACTAATGACTGAAACAGACGCAGTAACAAGTGCTATGATTCCAGAACCGATAGTGTTGGAGATAATTATGCGCATTAGATCGCTGACACTTGAATAACGCCAAATTGTTGATTGAAGGCGGAATCCATGTGACAAGAGCAATCTTATCAACATAAATGCAGGAACTATCCAGATAGGCGTAAAGAGAGAACCGAAGTTACTCCCTTTGTTAACCAGTGTAAAACTTACCAAGAAGGAAAAGACAAAGATAGCCAAATCAATGGATAATTTGGTTAACTGGCGCAATAGCACTTTTCTTCTATTCTTTTTCCCCAAAATACTTCCCCTTGTTTCATACAAGTACTGTCATTCAGTAGTGAAATTTAGAAGGTTGTTATTCATTGTTGTTGAGTTAGATCACAAAGTCCCAAAAATGGCTCTCTTCCCAAATTTACAAAATAATGATTCGATTTTGTGCCTCAGATATCTCGCAAAAGTAATAAAAACAATAACCCCTTGTGATTTCCGGACCATAACGTAAGATACAGCTTTTCCAAATGCAAGTAAAAAATACATCCCATGATGTTGGCATAAAACCCTATTATTTAAAAAGTTATTAAAAGAGAGCCACACTTGATAATCCTTTACCACCTTATTGATTGAGAGTTTTAGGGTTTTATCTATCAGAAAAAGCAAATTGTTAGAACTTTTTGGTATAACATCAATTCAGAGAGAAACTGTGCTCCGGAGAGGGGAGTCAATACATTCTCTCCAACACGGATTATTTTCTGAATAGATTTGATCCACTCTGTATGTGATTTTACTATGATAATGAAAAGAAGTAACAAGATTTCCCTTCAGGAATACGAGGTACTGATTGTATAGGCTGCTCTTCAGTTTCATCCTGAAACTCATACTCAGGTAGGAAAATGGAAATATCTCTTTCCTTACATATACTTCTATTATTGTTCCTCGTTCCTGTTATAGTTATTGCCTATTTATTAAGAGTTTATGCGAAAACAAAAAAAACACTTCAAATTCTTCAGCAGAGCTCATCCATTATAGAAGAAGACGGGCAATCAACAACTCCTGATGATAAAACAGATTATCCCAATGAACTAGCTTTAGCTGCAAGTGAGAAGCGATTCAAAACACTCGTTGATTCTCTAAACGATCTCCTCTATATCCTTGATAACAAACTCAACATGGTTGGTCTCTATGGCAAAGGGGCTGATAAATACATGGTTGGTACTGACCTGCAAGAAAATTACTCCTTTGAAAATCTATTAACAATTCAAGAGGTGAGTGAAGGAAACAGAAAGGCTCTTGAAGGTGAAAAATCCTCTTTCATATGGAGTGGTGATCTGGACGGCGATAAACGTCAGTTAAATATTCAGATATCCCCAGTACCCGGCGAAGGAGAACAAGTTAACGGCGTAGTTGGAATAATTGAAGATCAAACAGAAGAGGTTAAAAATCTTGAAAACCTTTTCCAGCTGGCATCAATTATCGAGCTTGCTCATGAAATGATATTTATAACAGATAGAGTCGGAAATATTGATTATATCAATCCAGCCTATGAAAAGAATACCGGCTATAAGCTGGAGCAATTAATAGGTCAACCCATCCCACTTTCAAAAACACATCCGGAAGAGTATGAATCCATTCAGTCATCTATCACCAATCAAACAAGTTGGCGAGGTCGGGTTTCCCTGCAAGATGAAAATGGAGAGAATCATTTTGCGGATGTTTCAATCACCCCGATTTTCGACAAGGAAAATGAACTGATTAACTACGTAGGCATATGTCGCGATATCAGCTATACTGTAAACCTTGAATCAGAATACAATCACCTTCAGAGAATTATGACGATTAATACTCTGGCCGCCGGAATAGCACATGACCTGAACAATATTCTTTCAGGTTTAACAGGGCATTTCGAACTGGTTACCCTGAAGAACGGGGAAGGAGAATGTTTTGAATCTCACCTAGATACAATAAGAAGATCGTTGAAAAAAGCATCAAACTTACTGACACCGCTACTTGGATTTGCCAGAACGTCCATGATGGATAAATCAAAATTTGATATTATGAATATTATCAAGGAATCAGTTGAACTATCTAAAAGAAGTAGAAGAAAAAATGTTCTATTCGAAATTGAAGAAGATGAAAAGGAAATCTGGGTATTTGCCGATGAGACCCAGGTATCTCAAGTTTTACTCAACCTTCTTGTCAACGCAGTAGATGCCAGTGATGATGGGGGCTTGGTTACGATTGGTTGCCACTATGAAGTTGATGAACAACATCAGAATGATTCAGTCACAATCGTTGTTGAGGACAAGGGAACGGGTATTGAAGCTGACCTGACCGATCATATATTTGAGCCGTTTTATACAACGAAAGATATGGGAGATGGGACTGGGTTGGGATTATCTACTGTCAAGCGGATCGTTGAATCTAATGGCGGAAGAATTCAGGTAGAAAGTAATGTTGGAGTTGGAACAAAATTTATCGTGAAACTACCGTTAAAAAATCAGGATATGGATATTGAAGATACTAATACGAATGAATTGGGTACTAAATCAGATAAAACAATTGTATTGGCTGAGTATGATGACGTATTCAGAACAGCTTTATCAGAACTATTAATCAGGAGGGGATACACCGTATTACAAGCCGATAGTTGCAGTAAACTTCAGCAGATTACTCATCAAATGGCAGACCAAATCGATGTCATCGTTTTTAATCTTTTTCGCCCAATTAAAGCAGGAATTAGTACCATAAGAGAGGTCAGACTTTTATACCCTGAACTACCCATAATGATCACCGGGGGAAATGTTCACCAGGAAGAAGTGGAAGAAATAAAAGCGTTGGGCGTAAACGAATTTCTAGCCAAACCATTTACGTCAAAAATTCTTTCAGAAAAAATTGAAAATATTGTTACTGAAAGCCATAACAACAACGAAGTTTAACCCTACTTGTCATACCGCCTTATAAATATCAACAAAAACACAACTAGTACTGAATAGGCAAGAAAGCCAGAGAACTGGTTTATAAATACCCTGTTATTGTAAATCCAATCAGAGAATGGGGATGTACTGATTTTGTGGATGAACAGGAGTATTGATAGAACAATAGGGACTGCCATGACAATTCTGGCATACTGAAGTATCCTTATTTCTACAGTAGATAGCGTCTCTTCTGTTTTTACATATTGCGTAAAGAAGTAATATAGAAGCGCCGCGATTAGTAAAGGCATAAAGAACATCAAACGTGAATAGATGACAGAAAATCCCTCGAGTCCCATTCCTATCTTGATCGATTGAATTATCAGGAAAAAGGCAGTGAAAGAAAGGCACACAGCCAATATCCATGAAGATAATCTGGACCATCCATATGTCTTGAAGGATGGAAAGAATGCAAAAAATACAGCCAAACTTATAAATGAAATTGCAGAAACAAGGACGAATACAACTTCAATTGGAATGGATGTATAGATAAACGATGTCATCACTTTTGGAAGGAGAATAAATAAGAGAGAGATGATCGTAAGATAGGCTGCACCAATTAAAGCGGTGGTTGAAATAACTTTGGTTTTCATATAATCCCCCTGAATTCTATTTAGTAAAAATGTGGAAAAACACATCTAAATTTCAAGTTTTATAGCAAGAAAGCAAAAAAAAGCCCCTCAACGAGGGGCTCAATAATTTTAAAGTATTGGTTACTTATCAGGATTCAATGCTCTTTCAGTAAGTGCCACTTTGTATAGGACAGTAACTACCAGCGCACCAAAGCAATAAATTGCTACTGAAATCATGAACTCAGGCAGTGTCGGCCAGTATGGGAAAACGTCACCCATAACAGTCGGTGTGAAACCGGTGATGATGAGTCCAAGGCCCTTATCAATCCAGAGTGCGATGAAAAGTGCAATACAACCGAAGGCCAATACAGATTCTTTTCGGCGCAATTTTGGATTAAAGAGGACGAACAAGGCGACTATTGAAAGTATACTTGAAGCCCACATCCAAGGAACAAGTGTATTCACCCCATCAAGTCCCAAGTAAAGGAACTGGAAGTGTGCGAGGTGTTCCGGTAAACCGCTGTAAACCGCTGTGAATATCTCCATAAGGATGAAGAATACATTCGCGGCCATCGCATAAGTTGCAATGACAGCCAGTTTCTGGATAGCATCTTTACCTGCATCAAAGGTGCTGATCTTACGTAGCAGCAACATGATGAGGATTAGAAGTGCCGGACCGGCCGCAAACGCTGATGCGAGGAAGCGGGGGGCAAGGATCGCTGTCATCCAGAATGGTCTTGAACCAAGTCCTGAATAGAGGAATGCCGTTACCGTATGAATACTGATCGCCCATGGGACCGAAAGAATAATAATCGGTTTGATCCATTTTGGTGGTGCTATTCCTTTTCTTTCAGCACTGAATACGACACGACTGATCACAATGTTCAGCACCAGGTAACCTGAAAGAACCACTGTATCCCAGAACAAAATACTGTTCGGGGAGGGATGGAGGAACATATTCATCAGTCTGTATGGCTGACCAAGGTCAACAACGACGTGAAGCACACAGACAAGAACGGATGCAATAGCGATAAATTCACCAAGCACTGTAATTTTACCGAACGCTTTATAATTGTGCAGATAATAAGGAAGCACAACCATAACGGCAGATGCGGCAATACCAACCATGAAGGTTAGCTGGGCAATGTAGTAGCCCCAGGGGACATCACGGGACATACCCGTAATTGTCAAACCCGTGTTAAACTGGCGTATCCAGAACAGGAGACCGATAACCATAAATACGAGAAGAATACCGATCCAGCTCCAGTACCGCCTATCTCCAGATAATGCTTTTTCAATCATTTTTTACTCCCATTCAACCTATCAGCCTACGATGTAGTAAACTTCTGGCTGTGTTCCCAGAGCTGGTTTTCTTCTCAATGCGAAATTGTCGCGAAGGATTTTGCTGACCTCTGAATCGGGATCTTCCAGATCACCAAAGGTCAAAAGTCCATTACCGTGACATGCTTCAACACATGCCGGTATTTCGCCGCGGGAAAGTCGCTCTTCGCAGAATGTACATTTTTCCACAACACCACGCATTCTGGTCGGGAAATCTGGATTGATTTCTTCAATGAATTCACGTGGATTGCGGAAATTGAAGCTACGGGAACCATAAGGACAGGCCACGATGCAGTAACGGCAACCGATACAACGGTGCCAGTCCATCATGACAATACCATCTTCTTCACGTTTCCAGGTTGCTTGAGTCGGGCATACCTTGACACATGATGGGTTATCGCAATGGTTGCATAGAAGCAATGTTGGCTTATGCTTTATCTCATCCGGTGCATAATGAATATCTTGATCGTGGAAAACATGCTCAAAATGTTCTTCCCACATCCATTTGATTTCATCTGCTGCATCTGGAATAGTTGGGACATTATGTTCTTTATGGCAGGCTTCGACGCACGCATGAACCGTATGTTTGTCAGCTTTTCGCAGGTCCACAACCATTGCCCAGCGTTTCGCTGTCATTGGTGTTTCTTGCTCTAAGCTTCCATCAGCTGACGTATGTGATGGACCACGGTCTTCTGCGATAAGTTTACCTGCTGTGCCGGAAGCGGTAACACCGAGTGCTCCTAGACCGGCAATCTTCATAAACTTTCTCCGATCAACACTCATTATTCGACCTCCTTCGGCTGCATTTGTTCCGTCTGCAGGTGACATTCCCAGCAGTAAGGATCAACTTCCATGTACAGATGGCACTTGTCACAGAAGTCGGCTTTATTGCTGTGGCAGTCAAGACAGGTGTGGCTGAGACTTTTGTTGAACTTTCTTCCATCATCAGCTACAAAAACTCTGTCATTATCCCTGACAACATCATCACGCCACTTGTTCAGCAGATCCATATGCTGAGTTTTCATATATGCAGCGTCTTTTACACAGGTGTCCATACCGGGCATACCGGCAGTTTTGATGACAGGATCAGGTACCTCAATGTCGCTTCCACTAAATGCGTTGTACCAGATAGGGAAGGTCATAATCACCAGGAATATCAAAATACCGATGATAATTTTCGGAGCATCATACATGTTATTGACCCTCCTCTTCTACCGGTTCTTCTTTTTTCTCTTCAAGTGTCGGCAGGGGTTCACCACGTAAATCTGTCTCACGTTTTTCACCCTTCATGATAAGCGCATTGCCAACCATTTCGTGAATACCGGCAACCTCAACTTCAGGCACCCAGAATTCCAATAATGGTGGTAAAGTTGCTTTATCAATCGCGCAGATACACAAGAGTGTATTCACATCGTATTTGTCGTGAACATGTTTGACTGCGTTAGCTCTTGGCATACCGCCACGCATACGCATTTCAAAGTTTTCATCCGTACCAAGACCGGCACCACTACCACAACAGAATGTCTGTTCGCGGATTGTGTTCTCCGGCATCTCGTGGAAGTTGTTCAGAACATTTTTAATAACATAGCGTGGCTCTTCCAGAAGACCCATTGCCCTGGCAGGGTTGCAGGAATCGTGGAATGTCGCTTTGATGTTATCGTTTCGTCTAGGATCGAGATTCAGTTTTCCATGCTTAATCAAGTCAGCGGTGAATTCACAAATGTGAACCATCTTTGTTGATTTTGCATGTTCGAAAACCGTCCCGGTAATTGGTGATTTCGGTACCTCAAGATGATCAGCAGGACCGTTCATTGTATCCATGTACTGATGGATGACACGCCACATGTGACCACATTCGCCACCAAGGATCCATTTCGCGCCGAGGCGTTTGGACTCTGCATACATCTTGGCGTTGAGGCGCTTCATCACTTCATGGCTATGGAAGAGACCGAAGTTTCCACCTTCAGATGCGTAGGTACTCCACGTATAATCAAGTCCGACTTCGTGGAATAGCATCAGGTAACCGAGAAGAGTATAGTAGTGCGGGCTGGCGAAATAATCGGCAGATGGGGCAATGAATAAAACGTCATGACCCTTTTCATTGATCGGTGCGTTTACACGGATACCGGTGATTTCTTCCAGCTCATCGACTGCAAATTCAATACTGTCAACAACACCGTGAGGCTGAATACCTAGGTGGTTACCAGTTCTGAAACAGTTGGATACAGGTGTATTGATCCAGTCAATACCAACTCCCAATTCTGCCAGGAGTTCACGGACAAGCATTGTAATTTCTGCTGTGTCTATACCGTAGGGGCAGAAGACTGCACAACGGCGGCATTCGGTGCACTGGTAGAAATAGAAGAACCATTCCTTCAGTACATCCATCGTGAGTTCACGTGCACCAACCATCTTGCCCATCAATTTACCGGCAAGGGTATAGTCTTTTCTATAAATGGAACGGAAAAGTTCTGCACGTAGAACCGGCATGTTTTTGGGATCGCCGCTACCGAGGTAGAAGTGGCATTTATCTGCACATGCACCACAACGAACACAACTATCCATAAAGATACGGAGTGACCTGAAACGGTTTAACCGCAAACGAATTCCTTCGAAAACGATTTCTTTCCAGTTTTCTGGTAACTGCCAGTCTTCCTGGTTGGGTTGCCATTTACGTGGGTTTGGAAGATCAAGGTATTCAATTGCACCCGGGACAGAAGCCCAGTTCCAATTTCCTTGTTTTTCTTCGAAATCGATCTTGGCGTTCATCCAATTAGAGTTGGGTGGACGGTAGTCGATTTGACGAATCTCTTCGGGTTTGTATTTGTTAGACATTGGCTACTCTCCTTTCTCTTGAGGTGTGTCATCCTTCTCAAGAGGAAGACCCGCAGCCTTCATCAATGGCCGGAACTCGTCCTCATATTCTTCGTAAGTATGCGTCTTAACATCATAGTTCCAAGGGTTCACATGACGTTTTGAACGGTTGTTGTTTGCCAAGTTCCTTGTTGGACTCATGAAAACACCAGCCATGTGGACCAGTTTGCTGAAGGGGAAATAAATCAGCAGGGAACTGATCAGGAAGAGGTGAATGAAAAACATTCCGCCAATACCTTCAGGAAGTGTTGGAGCAAAACTGAATAAACTGGTAGCAAGAGCTTTTACACTAACGATGTCTACTTTACTTCCAGGCCAGTAACGCATCAGGATGCCTGAAGTAGCAATTGCTAACAACAGGAAGAGCGGGAAATAATCTGTCATCAGGGAGAGGAAACGTAATTTCGAATCCCATATCCTTCTGATGAACAGGAAAGTAACCGCTGCAACAAAAGTTACGTCTGTGATATACCAAACGGGCAAACCAATCTGAAGGAAACCATCAACATTTTGAAGGTAAGATACCCAGATCGGAGTGTCTGTAACAAAATAATTCACATGACGCAGGATGATGACCAGGAAAGAGTAGTGGAAAACAATTCCGCCAAGCCATAACCACTTGGAAGAACCATAGACCAGCCTGCCATCTTTCAGGTCTGCCTTTGTGTTCCTGAAAAGGGAACGGAAGAAAACAACTTCGAGGAACATACGAATAAATGTCTGAAATCCCGTTGCGGGACTTTCCAACGGTTGCGCCTTGATCCATGGTAGAGATTTGGCTTGACCACATGTCGCTGTAATACGGAATGGAACCGGTGATTTGGCCCATGTCCAGACACGCAGAATTAGACCAATCAAAAATGTCGCTATTGCGATATAAGGTATCACAATACCGAAAATGGTCTGTAAGCCGGAAACCGAGCTACCTAATGCAGCAATAGCTACGAGGATCAGGACCGCAATGAGGGAAAACCATACTTTCATGCGGTGCCTCCTCCTTGCCTCTTCTCCCCGGATTGAGGATTTCCGGGGTCTTTTTGGGCATCAAGCCCGTGGTTTATATGATTTATTGCTTTTTCGTACATCGCCATACGCGTGTTTACTTCGTTTCGACGGACAGTAAATGCATCTTCTTTGCATTTAGTGAAAACGTCAAACATAAGAAGCGAAAGCTGATCCACGCGGCTTTCGAAGGCCAGAAGTGAAATGAATATCTCTGGCTCAGAAAGTTTGTCAACCAGTAATTCCCTTACGATTTTTTTCACAAGGAAAACAAAACCTGTTGCCTGGCTGGCAGTAAATTCCTGCACTGAACGAATACGGCACAGATTGTCGAGTGCCTTAAAAACTCGTTCAGGTGGTGAATTACTCAGGAGCCAACGAGTCATGGAAGAAATATCCGTTTTGATATTTGTCCCAAGTGGGTTGGCAAAAGGATCTGAAACCTTGGAAAGTGAACTGTGGGACTCAAGTGGATAGGTGGCAAGCACTTGCCCGATCCACTCGGAAGTTATTTTCCCCTCGTTCTCTTTAAGGAATTCATTCAATGTCATGTTAAAAGCCTAACAAAGTTATCAAAACCAGAGATGCATTCAGGATTCCTTGGTAGTATCTCTAAAAACTACACCGGCTTTTTCAGCAAGTTTCCGATACTTAATCGCTGTAGCCCGATGGTTCAATGCTGTATGAGCCTGAAAAAGTCCTGCAAGTGCCATAGGCAACTTCGGCTCAGTCTTGAGAACCATTTCCAACTCTTCTATCGCTTGTTTGAAATCTTTTATGCCCATCAGAGACATTGCAAGGTTCACTCTGGCCGGAATAAATCCTGCTGAGATTTCAAGTGCCTTATGGTTGTACTCAATACCCTTTTCGAATTCACCTTTTTCATGGTGAACAACTGCTAAATTTACATAGGCATGTAGAAATTTTGGATCAAGTTCTAAAGCTTTCTCAAATGCCTTTTGGGCTTTATCAACATCCTTCATTCCAAGAAATGCAGTAGCCAGATGATGATAGGTGTTAGCGTCAGCTTTTCCTTCATTTATCTCATCGGTGAGCTGCTTGATCTGAACAATCGAGTTTTCGCGTTCTTTTTTGTCTCGTGCCGCAGCTGTTTCAGCCGCTGATGGCATCTTTATAGCCACAAATACCTCTATATCAGGAAAATTTACTCTGGGGAGTTACGAATTTTTGAATTCACGGGCAGCCTTTATCATTCCAGTTCCCCATTCTGGAAGACCCGCCGCATGAATATGAGTGTAAAGTGCAAAAACATTCTTGTATGTGAATCCATCACGATTGCCGCCAACACCATAACCCTTTGATAGAGAGACTGTGGTGGCTAGCTGACCATCTTCTTCCACATGAGAGTGATGAAATTCATGTCCCTTGATCTCTGTACCCAAAGGATAAAACGGATTCTCTTGATCAATAACACCTAATGTATACCCATGTCCGGCCGGTTTCTTTGACCAACCAATATTGACAGGAAGTATCCCTGCCATTGGATACCGGGTTTCACTAAATGTGATACTCTCGGTAAGCAGCATCAATCCGCCACATTCAGCGTATACAGGCAATCCTTTTTCAGCATAATCGTGAAGACTTTTCAGAAAACCACGGTTTTGACTAATCTTTTCCGCGTGGGTTTCTGGGAAACCTCCTCCGACATAAAGTGCATGGATTCCCTCTGGAACCATTTTGTCACTCAGGGCACTGATGTTTACTATTTCAGCACCAAGACTTTCCAATAATTCAAGGTTCTCCGGGTAATAAAACGGGAATGCCGCATCCTTAACTACACCAATTTTTAAAGAACCTTCCCGCTTGGCGGGTTGTTGAACCACATCTTTCTGATTGCACTGTACTGATTCAACATCCGATGCGAGTTTATAAATAAGGTCCAGATTCAGGAACTTTTTTACTAATTCTCCAGCAAACTGAATAGCCCCGGTTGCTTCGGGATGTTCATCTGTTGTTACAAGTCCCAGATGACGTCCGGGCAAAACCTGATCACCGCCCTTTTGTCTGGGAATAGATCCAACAACGGGAATCCCGGCATATTTCTCTACGGCTTCCTTAGCAACTTTTTCGTGACGTTTTCCACCAACTCGATTTAGTACAACCCCCGCAAGGTTAACATCCGGGTCTAGATTTTTGACACCTAGTACCAGAGCGGCGGTCGTTCGAGTCATCTTTGTAACGTCAACAACGAGGATAATGGGAGTCTTTATCAGTTTGGCCAACGTTGCAGTACTGTGACTGCCGTGGGCATCAAAACCGTCATAGATTCCCCGGTTCCCTTCAAGGACAGCGATGTCCCTGTTTAGACAACCATACCGCCAGTTCTCGAGGATCACATCCTCGTCCATCAGGAATGTGTCCAGATTACGACAAGGCTGTTTAGCAGCAAGAGAAAGCCAGGCGGCATCAATGTAATCGGGTCCTTTTTTAAAAGGAGCGACCCGGTACCCCAAATCTGCCCATGCGGCAGCAAGTCCGAGAGCGACAAGCGTTTTACCGCTGTCGCCGCTCAAACCCGCTACCGCAATTCCTGGGCAAGAATACATAATGTATCAAACACAACCGGTCGGTTTGGGCAGACCAGCGACTTTACAGGCGCCTTTTGCCGGACCTGACGGGAAGAGCTCATAGACTCTCTTTAACGGTGTTTTGGTCTCTTTACAAAGTTTACGGACCATCGGGGCAATGCCGAACTGCTGGTAGTAGTTACGCAGGTAGTTGACAATGTTCCAATGTTCGTCTGTCATCTCATCGACACCTTCGATTTTACCGAGGGCATGAGCAAGATCTTCATTCCAATCATTCGGTTCTTCGATGAAACCATCTTCATCAACCGTAACTGTTTTGCCGCTATACTCGAAATCTGGCATTTTTAAATCCTCTCTGCTTTGCATGTCCCCTGGAACATGCTATTAATCGGTTACTGGTCTCTAACTATTTCATCTGGATGTAGCCACATGGGCAAACTTCTGCACATTTTTTACAACCTTGGCAAAGATCCAGTTTAAACTTATAAGCGTCACCAGGAGTGGTCGGTTTAACAACAACCTGATCCTGGCAATAAGTCCAGCATTGACCACATTCGACACACATACCGCAACTCAGGCAACGAGTTGCTTCGTCAAAAGCTTCATCGGTCGTGTAAGTCCTTAGAATTTCTTCTGCCAAGGAGTGAACACGTTCTTTCGGATCAGCTTCATCAACTTCGTGACGTGGTTTGGCCTCAAAGTAATCGAGGAGAACTTTGTCTTCTTTGATCACTGGTGGTTTCTGTGCTTCTTCGATTGGAAGACCACGGAAACGGCAATGAATGGTGTCAGCAGCGCGACGGCCTTGAGCCATGGCGATTGTGACAAGACCCAAATCTGTAACATCACCACCTGCGAAGACTTTATGATCTTCACTATCCTTTAATTCATTAAAATCATCCGTATGGATCCACTCACGGGGACCGGCTTTGAGTTCTTCAAGACCTTCAAAATCGGGTTCCTGACTAATGGATGGAATTAAAGTAGTGCATTCAAGATCAAAGAATTCGTCAACCGGTACCGGACGACGACGGCCTGATGAGTCTGGCTCACCAAGTTCCATCTTCTGGCATTTCATACCGGTACAACGGGTACCTTCAGTGTAAAGTTCGACAGGTGTGCAAAGGAATTTAAAATCGATATCCTCATGTTCACCACCAACAATATCCTCTTCAATAGCCGGCATTTCGTTGCGTGTACGGCGATAGACCAATGTGACATCCGCTCCGAGTCTTTTGCAGACACGAGCAGCATCCATTGCAGAATCACCACCACCAACGACAACAACCTTGTCGCCAATTTCGGGGGGATTATCAGAGTTGACAAAATTCAGGAATTCGACACCTGTATATACATTTTCAAGCTTTTCTTCACCGTCAAGACCGAGTTTACGACCCTTATGTGCACCGATGGCGACATAAACGGCGTCAAACTCTTTTTCGATATCAGCAAGTGCAACGTCACGACCAATAGCAACACCGGTTTTCACTTCAACGCCCAAATCCACGATTCGCTGAATTTCAGCATCGAGGACTTTTGGAGGAAGACGATAGTCGGGGATACCATAACGGATCATTCCACCCAGCTTCGGGAAGGCTTCAAAAATGGTGACCTTGTAACCCTTACGGGCAAGATAATAGGCAGCATTCAGGCCTGAGGGACCGGAACCGACAACAGCGATTTTTTCGCTGTAATCCTGCGCATCATCATCTTTCTTCAGCTTGAGATCATGTTCAAGACCCCATTCGCCAAGGAAGCGTTCAAACTTATTGACGCCAACAGCACCATCTTTGTGCTTACGGTTACAGTTTTCTTCGCAAGGATTAGGGCATACACGTCCTAATACTGCGGGAAGTGGGTTGGTGTCTGTCCAGTTTTCCCATGCAAGCGTGAATGCTTCATCACGGGTGATACCATGTTTTTCATGAAGACTAACGAGGTTCAATGCTTCACGAATAGGGGTACCTTGTGGACAGCCAGCCATACAAGGAGCGGTCTTTTGCTCATGATATGGCCTAAGATCAGAAGTTTCTCGAGCAGAACCGGTACTGCGACCTGCACCAAGACCACCGACCTTTTTCTTTTTCTTAACCCTCTTGATAGCCATGTACTCTACCTCTACCTATGGACTCGTGACGAAAGTTGGATTAGAAATGAATCCAATCTGACCAGTTTCAAATGAAACGTCAAGCGAGCACATTTCCAGGTTAATGTAAGTCAAAGTTTTAAATGCGACCGGGCGGGAATGATCCCGCCCGATAAACGCAACTATCTATTAGTCGTTCGCTGCGCCTTCCTGGTGTGGAAGTTCAAGGAACGATCCACCGAAATACGTATAAACGACACGACCGGCATTGACGAGCTCTTTAATAGCAGCTTTGCACATCTTTTTGTCTACACCATCAGCTTCGTGCTGTTTTACCATGCCCTTGGTAAGGTCACCGGGTTTGAGCTTTTTGCCCATCTCAGTGGCTTCTTTTACCATGTTGAACATTTCTTCGGCGATTTGTTCTACTGTAATAGCCATAATTCACTCTCCTGAATTGTAGGATAACCTACGAATTCACGTGTGTGATTTGTGCTGTACGCTTGAAGCTTAAACCAGCATGTTTGAAGTCATCAATATGCTCTTTGCTGAATTCAAAACCTGTAAGCTGGAAGAAACGCGGCCAACCAATACGATCAATCCACTCGCCTACACGTTCGTAAGGACGTGCACCGGCTGCCCATACTTCAACGATCTTACGGACGGCTTCGGTGACTTCCGGCCAACGTGGCGGTGTGTTCGGAAGGAACGGGATTGCAAGCTTGGAGAAGGTCGGTTCGCTACGAGCGTTAGACACTTTACCACCGACCCAGATGGAAACACCATCGGACTCGGCATCGGCAATCGGCATGGCTGGGCAGACGGTGAAGCAGTTTGCACAGAACATGCACTGTTCTTCAATAATTTCAACACTAGGATTACCATCAACCGTTTTCGGACGAATAGCGGCTGTCGGGCAACTAGCGGAGAGATTCGGGATTTCACAAATCTTGTCAAGCGTGTTGTGGTCGATTTTCGGGGCTTTAGTGTGGATACCGAGAATAGCGATATCCGAGCAGTGGACCGCACCACACATGTTAAGACAGCAAGCAAGAGCGATCCGGCATTTGCCAGGAAGCTTCATTGTTGTGAAATATTCTGACAGATCATCCATGACAGCTTTAACAACACCGGAAGCATCCGTGGCTGCACTGTGGCAGTGGACCCAACCCTGTGTGTGGACAATACTGGTAATAGAATTACCGGTACCACCAACGAGCATGCCGCGAGCTTCGCAATCAGCTTTGATCTTGGCAATATTTGCTTCGTCTGTTGTCATGAATTCAACATTGTGGCGGGAGGTAAAACGAAGATGTCCGTCACAATATTTATCTGCTACATCGCAGTAATAGCGAATTGTGTCGATGGAAAGAAGACGAGGACTTGCAGCGCGAACGCTGAAAAGTTTGTCGCCACTTTCTCCGACGTGAACCATCACTCCTGGTTCGAGGATTTCGTGGTATTTCCACTGGCCGTAGTTCTTTTTCACGATTTCCGGGAGGAAATTGCGATAATCGGGCGGGCCAATATCTGTTATGCGAGTTGCTGCATCAGACATTGTTCAACTCCTTATTTTCAAAATTGAACGATTAACGTTATAACCGAATTCTACTCGTCATCATCTTCGTATTCATCATAGAATACGTAGGGATTGTCACGCGGGAAGGCGACCATCTCTGGTGTTGGCTCAATACCAACAGCTTCGAGGAAGTTACCCATTCCGACACGCTGGATGAATTCACCAATACGTTCACGGTTCTTGCCTTCTTCACACCATACATCCTGCATCTCTTCAATGAGGTCGCAGAAATCTTCGAATTCTTCTTCGTCATCGAGGTTGATGAAGGGAACCATAACGCTTGAAAGTAAAGCACCTTCAACGATCGGGGCTTTCGCGCCGAGCAGGAAGACTGCGCCGGTATCTGTACCGGGGCGAAGGGCTTTCGGCATAACGTTGATGCAGTGCATGCAACGGCGGCATGTGCTGTTGTCGACTTCGATTTCTTTCTTATCGCCGTCGTAACGCATACATTTGGCCGGGCAGTTTAATACTACATCGTTGAAAATATCCACTCCGGCATCGGCATAGTTGGCAACTTCGGCCTGATCGATGCGGATGTCATCTTTCCATGTACCGATAAGTGAGCAGTCAGAACGAGCGATTGATGCAACACAATCGTTCGGGCAACCGGCAAACTTGAATTTCCATTTGTACGGGAAAGCTGGACGGTGGAGTTCGTCCTGGTAACGCATTGTGATGTCGTAACATACTTTGAGTGTATCATAGCAAGCCCATTCACAGCGGCCTGGTCCGACACAGCAAGATGGTGTACGAACGTCACTACCGGAACCACCAAGGTCGAATCCGGCTTTGGTCAGTTCAGCAAAGATGGGTTCAAGTTCGTCTGTGACTGTTCCTAAAAGAACGATATCACCGGTTGAACCGTGCATGTTTGTCAAACCACTACCATGTTTCTCCCAGATGTCGCAAATGGTGCGAAGTGCATCTGAAGTATAGAACCAACCCGAAGGCTGATTTACACGGATGGTGTGGAAATGAGAAACTTCTGGAAATTTGTCTGGTAAGTCACTGTAACGACCAATGACACCACCACCATACCCCATAACACCAACGATACCACCATGTTTCCAGTGACCGAGGCGCTCGTTGTAGGACTGCTCGAGCTGACCGAGAAGGTCGTTGGACATGGGATTCGTTTTGGCGGCTAATTTGATCTCCTTGACAAAGCTAGGCCATGGGCCTTTTTCCAGCTCGTCAAGCATCGGGGTTTTGTACTTCTTGTCAGGCATGACACCTCCCTAAGCCGTTGTTCGTAATACGGATACGTGCGAGTGAATCCGTATTTCTACTTTTTAATGCTGTTTTTCTATTTGTTTCGCATGTAACTAGCAAAGTATAGGCCAAGAACTTAATTGCTTAAATAACAATGAATCTGTACCCTATATCGTGAAATAAAGAACAAATGAAAAATGGATGTGTTACAAAAAGGTAACACTAACACCTGATGATCCTTTGAATATACTAAATATGGGCTCTGTGTAGAGACCGTAACACTGTTACTGAATCGTAACATTTAACTCTATATGGTACAGTTTATCAAGGAGTTAGGTGTAGCTAACCACGATATTTCCTTAAAGGTACGAAAACTTTCCAGACTCTTGGAGACATTTTTCACAAAGTATTGGCAGAATATAAGTAAATGACTAACCGTTGAAAGATGCTGAAAAAGAATTAACGGTGAGGATGATCATCATAATACCATAGAATTTCTACAGAATTCATTCCTATCTTTACTATATGAAATTATTACTCCTCGAAGATAATGTGGCTTTATCCACTGACCTTAAGCAGTATCTCACCGGTGAAGATTTTATCGTTGAAACGGCGACTACTCTCAGAAAGGCGATAGAGAGTGTAACGGTATATTCCTATGATCTTCTTATTATCGACATCGGTCTGCCGGATGGTTCAGGGCTGGACCTTGTTCGAGACGTCAGGGAGAAGGGGATGGAGTGTGGTATCCTCATATTGACAGCCAAAAACTCACTAGAAGATAAGGTGATGGGCCTTGAACTCGGAGCTGATGATTACCTGACAAAACCCTTTCATAAACCGGAGTTGAATGCGAGAATCCGCTCTATTCTGAGGAGAAAAAAGGCCCAGGGATCGAATGTGATAGAATCAGGTCCGATCCGAGTTGATACATTGGCGCGCATTGTCTACATAGAAAATGAAATGATCAGTCTGACTAAAAAAGAGTACGATATGCTCCTGTTTTTCCTTTACAACCAGGAGAGGCTACTGACCAAGGAAAGCATTGCCGAACACCTCTGGGGTGATCATATCGACCAGGCCGACAGTTTCGATTTCATCTACAACCATATCAAAAATTTAAGACGGAAAATCAGTCAGAAAACTAGACTTAATGTGATTCGGTCGATGTATGGAATGGGGTATATGTTTTCTGGAAAAGGGGAAGAAAAGTGAGCAGGCGAGCAACGTATAAGCTTTTGACTAAAACGGTGATAATCTACCTCGTTATCACTTTTCTCGCATTTATTCTTATCGGATTTTACCTGATTCGTGAAGCGAACAACCTTATCCATGAGGACCTTGAACACAAGTACACTCGTATGACCGATAAGGTACTTCTTCATATCCATCACCATGAGAATTTGGATGAGTACCTGGGAAAATGGAACAGGAACGTCCTGGTGGAAAGAATCGGTAAGGAGGAGGATGAATCAATATACCCGATATATCAGGATACGTTGATCTATAATGCTGATTCAGAGGAATTTCACATCTTCCGCGTCAAGAAGGTTGTTGAACATACGGAAAAAGGCACGTTTAAAATCGTAATCGTCCGTCCAGTACAGGAATTTTATAATTACCGGGATGACATATTCGGGACCATACTTCCAACATTTATTGCCTTGGCTGTATTTATGGTTGTACTCAACCTCGCTTTATCGAAATATCTGCTATATCCATTTCACAGGATTCTAGAGCAGATGCGTTTATATAAGGTGGGAAAAGGGGCTCTGGTTTCAGATGTTAAGACCACAACAACTGAATTCGATAAGATGCAGAATCTCTACAGAGGGATGATCGATCAGATCGACAAAGATTACAAAAACTTGAAGGAATATACTGAAGACCTTGCCCACGAACTTCAGACACCACTGGCGGTCATCAGAAACAAAGTTGACAACCTTATCGCCAATTCGTCAATCATGGAAGAGGATGCAAAATCCATCCAGAGCATATATGAAGAAACAAATCATTTATCAAAATTAGCTCAAGGATTAAATCTCTTAACAAAGATTGAGAATCAAGAATTTAAAAATAGCAAAAAAATCAGAACAGCAATCGTGATAGAAAAACATATTGAAGCGGTAAAAGAACTAGCGAATCTAAAGTCCATTAAAATTGTCAGTGATTTAGAAACAAACCATTATTATAAAATGGATCCATTTCTACTTGATACTCTCCTTAAAAACCTCGTTAGAAACTCTATCCACTATTGTGAATCAAACGGTAGAGTGGAAATCAGTACAAATAACGAAGGATACTTTAAGATTAGTAATGATGGCCCACCATTAGAGATTGATAGTGAACGCTTATTTGATCGGTTTACCCACTCATCTGGATTTAAACAATCTCTGGGACTAGGACTTTCAATAGTGAAAAAGGTGTGTGAAACGAATAGTCTTGATATTGTTTACACATACGTAAACGGAAAACATATTTTTTCAATTTCGACCATCGATTAAACTGGAACAAGATAGAAACGTCGAAATAGTATTAAAAAGATGTTCCAAGAGGATATCTACAGATTGTCTACAGATTCCAGCCTTTCCTTGTGGAATGGAGAACCGGAAAATTGAGGATAAGTTAAGATGAAAATGAATTTTTTGATTGTTTTGCTTTTTTTACTGCTAACAACAAGCATAACTATTGCCCAAACCCCAACCAGCAACCGCTCAATGTTAACCATTACCGGCTATGTCGAAGATGCAGCACTTGAACGTCCCGTTGAGTATGCAACGGTTGTTATCTATAGTGAAGCGGATAGTGTTCAGGCAAATGGCACAATTACTGATAGTGAAGGTGTCTTTGTCGTCACCGGATTAAAACCAGGTAGCTATTATTTGAAAGCATCCTTTCTGGGATATGAGGATTTATATATGTCTGATCTGAGGGTTGGACGCAAAAATCCGATGAAAGACGTTGGGACAATAAAACTCAACCAATCATCAATTCAACTTGAAGGTGCAGAGTTTGTTATAGAACGGGCACCTATCGAATATAGAATAGATAAAAAAGTCATCAATGTGAGCAAACAAGCCACTTCGGCTTCAGGTTCGGCAGTGGATGTCATGCAAAACATTCCGTCAGTGAATGTTGATATTGATGGGAATGTTTCCCTGCGTGGAAGCACAAATTTCAGTGTATTGGTTGATGGTCGTCCATCTATGCTGGATGCAGCTGATTTGCTGGAGCAGATTCCAGCCAGTAGTATAGAAAATATTGAAATAATCACAAATCCATCGGCGAAATATGAACCGGATGGTACATCTGGTATCGTAAATATCATTCTAAAGAAAAATGCCCTGAAGGGTGTCAGCGGAATGGTAACGACAAATTATGGAGATGCAGATCGTTACGGCGGTGATGTACAGCTAGGATTAAGAGGAAACAAATTAAATGCTACACTTGGATTGAACTACAATAAACGTAGTCGTCCGGGGGATAGCGAAGTCCTAAATTATACAGCCATTGATGGTGAGACTTATTATTATACCTCAGATGGTACTAGTTTTAGGAGCAGAGACAGAGGTGGGATCACTGCGAGTCTTGATTATAACCTGACTGAAAATGACGTTATCGGGTTTGGAGGTCGTTATAATCTTTTCCAAATGGAGCACGAGAATGATCTGATATATGAAGAATGGTCAACAATAAATCCAGAATATATTCTTTCGAATAGTTGGGGTGAATCCAATAGAAAATTTGGTTTCTTTGCACTCTACACAGATTATCAGCATGAATTCAAAAAAGAGGATCACAAAATCCTTGCACGGGCTTATGTCGGTGGACGTGATGGTGATGAGGAATCGATAACAGAACTTTCTGATTTAAACGGCACTATTACTGAAGCTAAAAAATCCACTGAGACTGGTCCTGGACGAAGAATTGATTTGAAAGTTGAATACACCAATCCTTTGACTGAAAAGACTAAACTGGAATCAGGTTACCAAGGAAGAATCGGTCATTCGACCGATGAATCAAAATCCTGGGGCTGGGATACAAATACAGACTCCTATGTTTTTGAACCGCAGTTCAGTAACGACGTTGATTACAGGCGAAGCATACATTCTGTGTATGGGATATTCTCCAGTGAAGTTGGAAAATTAGGTTATCAGGTTGGCCTACGGGGCGAATATACTTTTCGTAAGATAAAGCTGGAAGATACAGGCGATATTTATGAAATAGACCGAGCTGATCTTTTCCCGTCATCACATCTGAGCTACAAATTAAATGACGATCAGCAACTGATGGCGAGTTATTCCCGTAGGATCGATAGACCACGCCGTTGGTATCTCGAACCTTTTGAGACCTGGATGGATGCCTATAACGTAAGGAGAGGGAATCCCGGGCTTGAACCAGAATTTATTGATTCATGGGAAGCCGGTTATCAGAGGACGATAGGTGATTATCAGGTGTCAATTGAAGGGTATTACAGGGTTACAAACAACCTCGTCGAACGCGTTCGAAGTGTCTATGCCGAAGATGTCACCTTAATGACTGTGGAAAACGTTGGTGAACAACGAAACCTCGGTACGGAGTTGATGCTTGAGGGGAACCTTCAGAAGTGGTGGAATGTTAATTTAATGGGTAATTTTTATAAAAATAACATTGAAGGCACACTCTATAACGTTGATTATTCAGATGATAATTACAACTGGGGTATTCGATTTAATAACACCTTCATGCTCTCAAAGACATTTAGAATCATGCTGAATAACAGGTACAACAGCCCGATGATATTTTCACAGGGTGAAATGGAAGAAATGTATCAGACCGATATGGCATTGCAGAAAACTTTTGCCAATCGAAAGTACACTGTAATCATGCAGGTTCAGGATATATTCTCAACAGGAAAGCATGTGATGACTACCGAAGGACCAAATTTTTATACCTATTCAAAGTATGACTTTGATTCACCGAGGTTTATGTTAACCTTAAAGATGAACATTAATAACTTCAAACAGAAACGATCCGATGATCAAAGTTCATCATCCATGATAAATGATGAAATGTAGTTGTACTCACCTTTATGGAAGGCACCGGAAACCCCGGTGCCTTTTTTCCTCTGAAAATTTTTAAAAACTATTTGAAGTTTTTTTCGATGAGCTTACTATATATAGAATACGTTTTTTTTGGAATGGAATAACTCATTGGTCCCAAAATGCAAGAGATTCCAAGTACACTAACGACAGAATTTGCCTCGCCAGAGCGTGCACCGATATCAATAGTAAAAGCTCAAAAAAACAGTTTACAAACCATTGATCACATTCGAGATTTTGTTGGTCTCACTCCCATTCCCATTCTTGTTCTAAATTCATTCAGGCAAACTGTTCTTGCAAATAATACCAGCTTATCTCTTTTTGATGTAAACGATGAGGGTAAACTTTTAGGAAAACGACCCGGCGAAATTCTCCACTGCGTTCATGCTTTGGAATGCGACAGTGGTTGTGGAACAACTCGTTTTTGCTCAAGATGCGGAGCAGCCAATGTTATCCTGAGAAGTCAGGAAGGTATTCCATTAGGTGATTTGTGTCGTGTAACGGTCCGTGATGAAAATGAGAAACTGAATGCGATGGATTTGGAGGTCTGGGCTGAACCGTATGAAGTAAATGATTACGTTTACAGTGTCTTTTTCATGAGAAATATAGAGGATCGAGTAAGACGCAGAATGTTGGAAAAAGTCTTTTTCCATGATGTCCTGAACTCTGTAGGCAGTTTACATGGTTTTTATGATCTGGTGAAGCTTTCTGAGGATGATTTTAGCGATGAAACGAACTATTGCCTTAGTGAGATGGGGAAGGTAATTCAGCGAATTCAGGATGAAATTGAGTGTCAGAAAAGTCTATTATCAGCAGAAAATGGTGAGTTGACTACAAAGGAATCTTTAGTTGATTTAGGACAATTCATAGAAAAAAATATCAAAATGTGTAGTACATATAAAATCGCAAGTAATAAAGAAATTGAGTTTACCGAATTGGATGAAGAAATCTATCTTTTAACTGATGAAACAATTTTGTCAAGGATAGTCCTGAATATGTTAAAAAACGCTTTTGAAGCGATTGAAGAAGGTGAAAAGGTCACAGTGACTCTAAACGAAGTGGATAAAAATATTCAGATAGCCGTTCACAACGCAGGTAATATTCCGGATTCCATAAAACTTCAACTCTTTAAAAGAAGTTTTTCTACCAAGGGACAGGATAGAGGACTTGGTACCTATAGTATGAAACTTTTTGCAGAAAACTACCTTGGTGGTAAGGTCGAGTTTGAGTCGTCTGAGGAAAAAGGAACGACATTCTATCTCAACCTGCCTTTAGTTAGTGAAAATTGATAACCATCCAGCCTTAAACTATCCTCTCTGGAACCGAATCGAACAATCATTCTGTAAGTTCGATACTACTAATCAAGCATTCTTATCATATTTTATACCCGTAGATCTTCTAAAAACAGGACTCTTCATGGAACATTCTAACTTTTATAGAACATTTTTGCTTCTCTGTCTCTTAATACTATCAGTTGCGAAAGTAGAAGCGGATATCTGGCAACAGAATGACAAGGGTAATGGTCTGATCGAAATCGCAGGACCATCGATCGGTTTGGAATTTCACCGTAGTAGACCGGTTCCCAGTAGAATTAGCTTTTTTGAGCCTGTAGCTAACAGCCTCGACATTCATCATGACGGTTGGTCACGAGATTCCTCAATGGTTTTCCGTATGTCGATAGATATAGACAAGAAAAAATACCTGATAGAAGAGATTCCATTTACCTATCGTTGGACACCCTATTCCGTAGAGTTCGAAGGCAGTGTTGAAGGAATGCCTATAACAATAGCATTCCATTTTGCGGAAGAAAAGCCAATCGCAGAGATGATATTGACTGTTGATCCTTCAGGCAAAAATATTGAATCGATAATTCCAAAATTAAAAATTGCCACGGTTTTACGGACCTGCCACACCTTCGCATGGCGGCATCCGGATATTCATCAGTCGAAAATCTCAGGACAAACGGCCATCTTGAGTTATCCATACACAGATACCGATTCAGCCTGCGTTGTTTTTTGGTCAGATGTGGAGGAATCACAATGGAAATTCTTGTCAAATGAACAGTCGGAACCATACCGGAATTCAACATGGTTGGAAGGAGAGTTTCCAAAAGAACCTCAGGTAAGTGAGAAATTAGCCTGGAAATGGCACTTTGGTTCAGGTGAGAAAAAGGAGCTTCTAAATCCGATAACCAGGGACCAGTATGACAATATAAAAAACTATGAGGAGAAACTACTGGAATATGGACTAGAACATAACTTTGAATTAGAGGATTCATCGCTGATCGAAACAACGGTATGGTCCCGTGTAATGCTAAAAGCATTGCAACATCCTCTTGATGGGGAATACGTTCCGATGCCGTGCCCGGCACAGTACAATTTCTATTTTACACATGACGCATTAGTGACGGATTTGAGTGCAGTATTTTTTGATCTTGACAGGGTAAAATTGGATTTGGATTATATCCGCTCAAAAGCAAAAACTGACTCGATTATACCACACGCATACTATTGGAAAGATGGTGAATACAGAACAGAATACTGTGGTCCGGAAAACTGGAATCACTATTGGTTTATTCAGGTTGTTTCGGCCTATTTAAAACATGGGGGAGATCCTGAATACGTTGCGGAATTAATTCCGTTGCTGGATAAAAGCATCAAGTTGATATTGAGTAATGAGGGACCGGACGGATTAATACACGGGAAAGGTCCTGACTGGTGGGATGCTGGTAAGGTACCGGGAGCAAGAAGTTACCACACCTCCCTGGCGATTAGAACGTTAAGAGAATATCTATTCACTCATATACGTCTGGAAAATGAAGCGAAAATTGAACCGGGATTGATTGAAGCATATAAGAGACTTCAAAAGAACTTGAATGACAAACTCTGGGACGATGAGAAGAAATATCTGATGAATAATATCGGTGACGTTCAGGACGAGCATTACTATTGTGGGTCACTTGTCGCTGCCTGGTTCGGACATTTGAAAAAAGATCAACGTTTAGCATTGATTAATACGGCAAAAAACGAATTGCTGGACCCTCATCTGGGAATCAGAGTTGCCATGCCACCCGATTTCCATCTATTGAAGGATGAATACAAATTCAATGGGATGGAAATGGGTGAGCCCTATATGTATTTTAACGGAGCCGTATGGCCAAATAGTACAGCGTGGTATATTAACGCTCAAATAAGAAATGAGTTAATTGACGATGCATTACAAAGTCTGAAATCATACATGACACTTGACGGTATAAAAGAGTCACCAAATGGGCAGGCATCATTTTATGAATTCAGATACACAAATCCGGATTCGCCCGATTATGGTGAAATTTATAAACCCAATTTCTTATGGGCTGGCAGTTGGTATCTATACTCTCTTTATGGATTGGTCGGTGTTCGGGAAAATGCTGAAAACATATCAATACATACAGACATTCCATGGGACTCAAACGTTGAATACAGGATAGAATATGGAAAAAATGACCCATTTATTTCCTTCATGGGAGATGGTAAAACTGCAAGTCAAATCAGAGTTGACGGCAAGGAATTCTATTCTTGTGTACTATATGGGAATCCTAAAAAAATAGAAATTGAAAGAGGAAATCCGACGCATCCTTATCTTGAAAACTCAAATACCATTATAGAAAATGTTTCCTATAAGGAATCAATGCTCAATATTTCCTATATTACACTGGAGCAGGATGAGATGAGTTTTGTGATTATTTCACCTATACCTGCAAAATCGGCTAGAACAGATGACAAAAGTCTAGATATCGTAAATGAAATTTTAAAGGAATCCCAAGGGTTCAGGATTATTGTAAAAGGTGTATCAAATAATACAAACGGAGTACGAGTATATTTTTAGAGTAACGAATTAAAAGAATCCTTTTTATCTTCAACGCATCAAAGGGAATATCACATTTTAGGAGAAATGAATGGATAAGACCGTTAATTCACTGGATATAAATATATTGCTGCAGAAAGCAGCTTCCCTTGGTTCTGAGTATGCTCTGAAACTAGTGGGCGCCTTACTGGTTCTCTTTATTGGATCCTACCTCATCAAGATTCTCATCAGGGTTTTTCAAAAGGGGATGCAATTACGCAAGATTGATGAATCTCTGGAAAAATTCCTTGGAAGCCTTCTCTCGATGGGATTGAAGTTCCTGTTAATCATAACAGTGGCGTACATGCTTGGAATCCAGATGGCCTCATTTGTGGCGCTTCTGGGTGCTGCTGGACTAGCCGTTGGTTTAGCACTTCAGGGTTCCTTGTCGAATTTTGCTGGCGGGGTTCTTATTCTATTTCTGAGACCGTTTCGGGTGGGAGATTTCATCGAAGCTCAAGGGCAGACAGGAACGGTTAAGGAAATTCAGATTTTTAATACTATTTTGAAAACACCTGATAATAAAGTCATCTTTATCCCGAACAGCGATCTTTCCAACGGTCAGATCATCAACTATTCACTCGAGGAAAAAAGAAGAGTTGATATTGATTTGGGGATTGGATACGATGATGACATCATAAAGACAAAACAGGTTCTTTCTGATATGATACAAAAGGAAAGCCGATTTCTTTCTGACCCCAAACCTGTTGTTGTCGTCAAGGAACTTGCGGATAGTTCTGTTAATCTATCAGTAAGAGCATGGTGTAATACACCTGACTACTGGGACATTTATTTCAAGTTCATGGAAGACTCAAAGTTGAACTTTGACAAAGAAGGTATCTCAATACCATTCCCGCAAAGGGACGTTCACGTTTACCAACATGAAAATAAATAAATTGAGGATGACGATGTTTAATAAGATTGCAGCGTTTTTGATTCTAGCGGGATTTTTGATCTCAAATATTGCTTATGCTCAAGAAAAACAGCCGGAAGAATGGAAAATATCCGTAGACATAGGTGTTAACAATACACAGAGCGTTTATTCAGAGAGCTGGGAAGGTGAAGAAGAGGGAACATTGACCTGGAATTCCACTCTCAATGGTTCTGCAGTGAAGCAGCTCAGCCCGGTCCTCAATTCAAGGAATACTCTGAAGCTTGAATATGGGCAAATGCAGACCCAAAATAGAACGGCAAACATCTGGTCGGGACCTCAAAAGTCTTCTGACAACATCGACTTTGAAACCGTATTCAGGTTTACGCTTCAAAAATGGGTTGATCCATATGTTTCCGGTAGATTACAGAGTTTTTTTACTGACGAACGAAATGATCCAATGGAATTATTTAACCCCATGACGTTTACGCAGTCAGCGGGTGTTGCCAAAACATTGTTGGAAACTGAAAAACAAATAGTTATCACAAGGCTTGGTGTAGGTATACGCCAAAAAATGGACCGAGTGTATTTCATTAATGATGTGTCTGGTGAAACAGAGGGTAAGACGATTTCAGATGCTGGTATGGAATGGGTGACTGAAATCAAAACACCTCTATTCCAGGAACGGGTTCTAATGACATCCAGGCTAATGGTTTTTCAGGCACTGTATAATTCAGAGACTGAAGAATTAAAAGGTTTAGAAAACGAAGAGTACTGGAAAGCAACAGACTTCGATCTTGAAACAATATTCTCTGCCAGTATTACAGAATTAATTATGGTCAATATGAACATGCGTTTGATTTATGATAAAGAAGTCAATCTAAAAGGCAGGTTCAAAGAAGTGTTATCCTTGGGGCTAACATACAAGCTTATTTAATAACTATAGAAAATCATCAGCCCGGCAAGTGCCGGGCTTTTTTATTAGAAATTCTATTCAGACCTTAGAGATTGTTCTACATTTTTCCTGATGATTTGGAAAGCCTGCAGAATTAGAATAAGGATAAAAATCGAAATAGTGGCTAAAAATGTTGATAAAATGATCTGCCATCCTATTTCAATTCTATATGCAAAATTCTTCAGCCAACCATTCATAATCAAAACGGCTACAGGGGAGGATAATAGAACTGCAAGCAGAATAGGCAGTGAATATCCCCTACCGAGAAGGAGAAGTATGCTGGCCGAAGATGCCCCCAAAACTTTTCTGATGCAAATTTCTTTTGTTCGAGATTCAATGGTATAAGATGAAAGTCCGATCAAACCAAATAAACCAATGAAAACAGAAAGAAGGGTGGCAACACTTAACATAGCGAATTGCTTTTTAGCTGTGAAATAGACTGCATCTATCTTGTCAGTAATAAATACGGGTTCAAAACAGTAATCTGGCAGATGTTGCTGCCAGATTTCGCCAAGCAAATCCATCGATTTTTTCATGTTGTTTGAATTTATACGAACCGAGATAACGTTATAATCATTCTCAGTAATAAACATAACAAGAGGATTGATTTCGTTATATAGAGTTGAAAAATGGAAATCCTCAATCACTCCAATAACTTCCAAAGGATCTGGACTTGGTTCAAAGGGGAGAATCTCTCCATCAGCCAGATAATACTGTAGACCAAGCCTTGGCAGGGCTAGAGTCTTACCAATAGGAGCGTCACGCCATCCCATGAAATCTACTGCGGCTCTATTAACTAGAAGTGATAGTTCAACGTCTGTACTGATTGTAGGATCAAAGAGTCTGCCCGAAGATAGTTTAATTCCATAAGTATCAACAAAGTCGAAATCTATTCCGATATAATTTCCCTCGTATTCCTTTTCACCGTCGCGCAATTCCATCTGTTTCGTCACTCCAGGTTCAATGACAAAAGGTGTACCATTGGAAAGGGAAACATTTTCAAATTCCAGATAAGAAAGTATCTCGCTTTTTATCGGTTTCAAGTTGAGCTCGTTGGGATCTTCATCAACAGGTAGAACAACAATCTGATCGGGTTGGAATCCCAAATCCTTTTCATAAATGTATTTCAACTGGTGATAAGTAACTAGTGACGCAAGAATAAGACTCGAGGCGATAACAAATTGGCTAAAAACCAGAACGTCCCTGTTCTTAATTTTCTTTGGTTTGTTCAGGATATTTCCTTTTACAGCTTCAATCGTTGGATATGCAGATAGGTGTAGGGCTGGGAATATTCCGGAACCGACACTTACAAGTATCAGAATACAAACAATACCGAAAAAGAACGGAATGTTTGCATAAAAAGACTTATCGAAGTCGCGGCCGATTAAAGATGAAAAGTGTGGTAACAGCAGTTCCACAAGGATCAGTGCTACAATAAGTGAGATTAATGTTAGAAGGATTGATTCACCCAAAAATTGTGAAATAAGCTGAATACGTCTTGCACCTATAACCTTGCGAATTCCAACTTCCCTTGCTCGTTTCAGACTTCTTGCTGTTGAAAGGTTGATGAAGTTTATACATGCGAGGAGTAAAATAAAAAGTGCCAGGAAAGAAAATCCAATGACATATCGAATGTCACTATTCCTTGCCGGATCGCCATCAAGGTGACTGAGGAGGTGAATGTCCTTTATCGGTTGAAGAGATATTTGTCTATTAATTTCAGCGGTATCAAGATAATTATTGTCGTGAATCGATTGAATTTTTGCTTCTACTACTTCAGGTGATATTTTGGGAGCAAGTTTTATAAAAGTCGAGAGGTGGCTTATTTTGATTTGCCAATTTTCATACTGCTGTATGTTAATACTAGGCATGGAAACCAATGCTTCAGCCTGAAAAAACGATTTCGTGGGAAGGTCTTCCAGAATTCCGGTTACTGTATAAGTTTCCGCATTGAGTTCAACCGTTTTTCCTTTATAATCTCTATCCCCAAAGAGTTTTCTATACGTACTTTCTGTCAGCAGAATAGAGTTTGGCTCCACTAGCGAAGTGGTGACATTTCCTTTAAGAAGAGGATAGTTGAAGATATCTAAAAAAGCAGGTTCGACGAAAAAAGCTTCGTTTATAGAAAAATGCGTTTCCTCATTTTTTAGAGTAGGATTACGTATATCCATAATCCTTGCACAAGCTTCAATATCAGACATATCAACAATAGCAGGAAGTATAGCCGCAGAGGTCGATATGGCGTGGTTATCAATATTCTCACCGGTGGATCTTGTGGTCAAACGGAATATCTGATCATATTCATTGTGGAAACGGTCATAACTGATCTCGTGGAAAACAAAAATCATCAACAGAATTGTTGCAGTTAGCCCCAAAGATAAACCGCTGACATTAATGAATGAAAAAAGTTTGTTGTTGAGAATGTTTCGGAAGGCAATTTTGAAATAGTTCAGGATCATTATCTTCTCCCTTATAGATACTCCCATTTCAAGTGCAAAAACATTGCCATTTCTGATACATCGATTTTCTTTAGAGGAATCCGGAACAAAATTAAAAGTAGTGTACGGAAAAGTACACTAATTGAACATAAACGAACGGTATTCACAGATTATGAACGCTGCTTCTTTATCGTATTATATCTTTTAAGAATTTTTTGCGCACGTTTAAGAGTAGGGGGTGAGACAAAAACATCATTTGATACGATGATGCCATGACCTTTTTCCGCTGCTTTTTCCGAAAGCTCTACCATTTCTTCGGATGCTGCGACTTCCTTGATACTTGGGGTATACAATTCATGGGCGATCTCTAGCTGCTTTGGTGTTAAAACCAGCATACCTTCATAACCAAGTTCACGAGCCTGATGGATATGATCACGTAAACCATCGTAATCATGTACTTTTACATATGGAGTATCAATAGGTTTAATCCCGGCAGCACGGCAAGCCATTGAGACCAAATGACGGGGTACAAGTATGGACCTACCATCGGGACCATGATCTCCTTCCATCTCAGCAAGAAAATCTTCACAACCAAAAAGTAATCCTTTTATGCGTGAGGAAGCCTGAGCGATTTCGAGTGCATTAAATATGGACTCGGGAGTTTCCATCAGTACGATCAGCATAAAATGTCCTGTGACCAACCCGAGTTCCTCTTCCTTTTTCTTCAGCAAAGAATCAAACGCAAAAATATCTTCAGCTTTATTGGCTTTAGGGTACACAAACCCGTTTAAGTTTTCACATGCTACTGTATCAATATCTTCGAGAGTGTATCCACTTTCTGGAGGATTGAATCTAACAAGTACGTTCCGGTTGGCAAATGGTGCGGATTCCAGATAGTTTCGGCATTTAGTCCTGGCGTTTTTTTTGTTTTTTTCAGGTATGGCATCTTCCAGATCCAATACAATACAATCAGCGGAAGATGTGGCGGCTTTCTTTACAAGCTTCCCGTTATCAGCAGGGCAGAATAACATCGAACGCATAGTTGTCTTCTCACGGTTAGCAGTCATTTTCTTTTAGGTTGTGTCTTTTTTGGGAATGGAAATTTTACGCTGAAATCTCAGAACAGGTTCATCTTTCTGATTATAGGCATTTGTCTCTACAGTGATAATCCCCCGGTCAGCTTTAGTTGATGATTCTTTCTTATCCAGAATTTTAGTTTCTGCATATAAGGTGTCACCAATAAAAACAGGGTTTAAGTGTTTTATTTGGTTGTATTCAAGGTTGGCAATGGCTTTACCGCTAATATCTCGAACAGTCATTCCCACAACAAGGGAAAACACCAGAGTTCCAACAACAAGGATTTGACCATGTTGTTTCTCCGAGGCATACTCTTTATCCAGATGTACTGGATGATGATTCATTGTTAATAAACAGAAGAGGTTGTTATCCGACTCCGTTATCGTTTTGCCGGGCCAATGACGGTAGGTTTTATTGACCTCAAATTCCTCAAAAAAGCGTCCGTAATCAGATTCTGAATCTGAGTTTATCATATAAATCCCATAGCTATAGAATAACGGTCATCTATAAAACATACTTAAATATTCATTTTAAGGCAATTTTTGAAGATCACGAATGTAGAATACATACTGAGTATATCCTGGTTATTGTGAGACTCTACTTGCTGTCGATTAAGTACGTATAATCTCAACTATCCTTTCTGAATATTGCTCCTCGTCCCATAATAGAACTCAATGGTTTTTCCAGTACAAAACCATTTTTATTTGCCAGATCAACCGTTTCGGCAAAAAGCTCATCATCTACATGCATCTTGGGTTCCATGGCCATTAGGACGCCGGAAGATTTCGTTATCCGCGAGATCTGGGCAAAAGTTGAGGCAGGATCACCTGTTTCATGGATCATATCTATTGCCAGGACAAAATCAGCAATGTGGTCTTCAAGAGAAATTGAGCCTGCATCACATAGATGTAATGATATCTTGTGGCTCATTCCACGTTTTTTAGCAAGAGCATTTGTGATATCCAGCATTTCCTGCTGAACATCAACAGCGTAGATGTGACTTTCATTATCTGTTATCCGGGCCGCTACAACACTAAAAATACCACCTCCACAACCGAGATCTACGATGTTAATTCCCGGCTTGATGTAGGGTTTCATAAGTTTCCTGGGATTTTCAAGGATAGTTCGAATGGGGCTATTGAGCCACTTTGCCACACTGGGCGGGCAAATATGATGGTTGCTATCAGACATCTTTTCCTCTTAGATATTGTTAGTCAGAGATAAAATATTCTGGAGATCAAGATTCATCAGTTTCTCAGATTTTCTGATGAATTTATGAAGAGTAGCGATTGTTGTGTTTAGCTCTGAATCTGTAATGTCATCACAAAGTTTGCCAATGAACTCTAGAACGGCAAGTTGAGTTTTTTCAAGAAGTTCTAACCCTTTTCTGGTGATGGAGATATAAAGTACTCTACGGTCTTCATTACTCGGTTTACGTTTCAGCAAACCATTATTTACCATTTCATCCACATGAAGAGTTGCACTTGAGGGACTTTTTAGTAACAACTCTGCAATATCTTTCATTCGGGTTGGTTTGTCATAATGCCATAAGTGGATCAAGATGACATATTGTTCGTGATTCAAGGTTTCTTTGTGGAAAATGAAATTCTCACCCAGCATGCCCTCCAACATGCCACCCACAGCAAGTAATGGAGGGAGTTTCATCAGGTTGCTGTCGCGTTTACTAAGCTTGGTTAATTTTTTCATTGTTCATCCGTTAAATAGTTTAATCATAAAACTATTTTAGAATATAAACATAATCTTTATGAGTCAAGTGAAATCGAAATAATTGACTCCGATGACTTATCAGAACCCAATAATCAGTAAGAAAACCATTTCTTCAATATACTTTAGTTTTGAAAATGCTTAACTTTACCCTTGATCAATTTCATCTTTATACCCAAAACAACTATGGTATTGAGTAATAAATGAGATTTCGCCACACAATAATTTTCCTGTGTCTGTTTTTCTTTTCATCCGTTCTTCTTCATGCGGGTCAATTTGCTTTTAAACATTTTGACGAAGGTGTATCTCCAAATGTTGGCGCTGTTCACGGTATTATGCAGGATAGTGAGAATATCATCTGGGTTTGGGGTGACAACGGCGTATTCAGTTACGATGGCGATCAATTTCATCATTTTTCAGAAGATGAAGGTCTTCTTGACAAATATTGCTATGAGGTTTATGAGGCTGAAAACGGCGAAATTGTTATCTGTACTTATGGTGGAATAAATAGATACAATAAAAAATCAGGTGAAATAGCAAATGTGATTTCAATAAGAACAACCCCAGTTCGAGATATTGTTTTTGTCGACACCGGCGCTTTTCTAGCTCTGGATCACGGAGTATTCTGGCTAGAAGGCGACCAAGGTGTATACATTCCCAATTATGATTATCGGACTCATAAACATAAAAATTGGATGGCTAGTAAACTTCTTTATGATGAATCAAAAAGGATTTTATGGGTCGTTTCAGACAGAGCAGGGGTCTATAAATATCATGTAGATAAACTTAAAAAACTCATTGAGTTTAAAAATAATAATATGCCGGCAGGCCATTATAACGGTGATCCTTTTCTGTTTGGTCCCAATTATACTGAGGGTGTCGTTCTTGATCAGGATGCCTTCGTGATTGCTGATAGCGTTGAAAGAGATGAACTTTGGCAATCAGCTATAGAACTAGTTGATTCAGAGGAGTCTATTGGTTATTGGCATGTAAAAGATATTCTGATGACAAACAATGAAGAAATCTATGGTTGGGGATTTGGTAAAATATATCACTACAAGGGTGAATCATTTATTGATGTTTCAAAAGCCATGGGAGTTAAGAACAAAAAAGTAAATCATGTAACAGTAGATCAAGAAGGCAACTTCATCATAAGTTGTATAGATGGCGTTGTCTATAAAAAAGCGGAAGAATTCCTGTTTTTTAATAGAAGAACAGGGCTAAACGAGAACAATGTAATCGTTACACTGTGTGACAACAGTGGGTATTTTTGGTTTGTAGATGAAAATAGTAAGGTTAGTCGTTTAATTAATACCAACGTTAAGCTTTTTACATCAGATCATTATCCATTTTTGTCCGGCATTACCAGGGCAATTACCCTTCCTGACGGATCTATTTTGCTGGGTGGTGAAAATGGTATTAGTAGGTATAAAAATGGTCAACTCGAATTTATCAACAAACTGGGAGATCTTGGTGACGAATTCCGCGAATTTGCAGTTGACAAAAACAACAATATTTTAATCGCGACACTGACTCAACTTTATCATTTTAATATCGAGGATAACCGGCTTAGACCACTAACACCAAAACTGACCCATCACTATGGTGCATATGATTTTTCAAAGGACCCTGAAGGAAATATTTGGACGGCACTATATGGTAATCTATATGTGTGGGATGGAAATGAACTAGCACAAATTCCAGCATATAAAGGGGCGCTTACACATCCAACGAATATTCTAGCAGCATATGATGGTTCAATTTTCATTGGACAATGGGTTGGACTTGAAAGATTTAAGAAAAACGAACGTTGGTTCTATATTCTGGGAACCTATAGTTATACTAATCAGTTTGGTACCACGTTGGAATATCCAGATTTCGAAGATACTGAATGGGATATAAAAGTTGATATTCCAATTGACGATTTTCTGGATACCCCATCAGTAATGTGTGGCGACTTAGGTCCCGACGGTGTCTACTGGTTTGGAACATTTTCTGCTGGTTTGTTAAGGATGGATATTAACCAGCCGGATAAAGTTGGTAGTGGTGATATTCAAGTTTTCGATTCCAGGAATGGTCTGCCTGATGATCATGTTCTATCCGTATACAAAGATAAATCAGGCGATCTATATTTTGTTCTGGATAATGGTGCGTGTAAGGTTACAAAAAACGGGTTGGAGATTCTGCACCATCAGATTCCAGAAAACGCATTGGTTAACCAGATATATCAAGATGAAAAAAACAGAACACTCTATGCCACATCTTCCGGTGTTTTTATCCTTGATAAAAACAGGAAGTACATGTTTGATAAAGGATTCGGTTTAAAAGAAAGTCACGCAAAACAGCTGATTACGACTTCAGATGGCAAAACCCTTGCTGTACAACCGAATGGATTTATGGTATTCAGCATCGATGAACTTCTGACCTCCGTTTCTTCGATAGCGACCCCCGTTATTAAAGCTATCTGGTCCGAAGATAATAGGCTTCCACTAGGAAATGACATCGAGCTGAACAGCAAACGAAGGTCATGTAGAATAGAGTTTGCTTTACCGGATTATTTTAATGAAAACCAGAATTATTTTTCATGGAAGTTGGAAGGATTTGATCCTGATTTTTCTGCGTTTTCAAGGTCGGCATATGCGAACTATACAAATCTGCCTAAAGGAAAATACTATTTTTACCTTAGAACTAAAAATGGATATGGTGAGATTTCAGAAATCAAATATCCATTTGAGATTCAGGTCCCTCCAAGATTTTATGAAACCGTTTATTTCTACCTATTGATCAGTACTGTCATTATCCTGATTTTTCTGGCGATCTACTTCAGACAGACATTGAAGTTTAAGCGGGAGAGGGAGCAACAACTCAAAATTGAGGCAGAAAAATTGGAAAGCGTGAGTAAGCTTGCTTCAGCAGTTGCACATGAATTCAATAACCCTCTAGCCATCATCAAGGGGTCTGTGGAAATCACCAGACTGGCTCCCAAGGACGTCTCAGAAGAACTATTGAAACGTGACAAAGTTATTCTAAAGCAAGTGGCCAGAATGTCAACCCTGGTGGTTCGTCTACTCAATATCAAGGCGATAAAGACCCTTGAATACACAGAGGGCAGGCACATCTTGGACATCAAAGAGAGTAGTAGTCAGGATGAAATACAGGATACAGAGCAGTAATTCTCTATCTCCCCAAGACCTTGTTCAACTTTGAAATCAGAGTCTCCAGAGTGAAAGGTTTCTGAATAAAATTAACACCTTCGTCCATTACACCGTGGTGGGCAATTACATTTTGAGTATACCCTGACATGAAGATGACTTTAATATCAGGTTGTTTTGTTAAGATATAATCATGCAATTCTCGACCATTCATTCCAGGCATAATGACATCGGTTAGCAATAGATCGATTTTGGTGTTTTTCTCCATGACAATATCAATTGCCTGTTCAGGACTTGAAGCTTCAAGCACATTGAATCCGTGAAACTTGATAATCCTGACCGCCATTCTACGTACGGAATCCTTATCTTCAACCACCAATATCGTTTCATCACCATCTCGATGTTTTAACTCATTAATTTTGGTTGTCTCGATTTCACTTTTTCCAGTTACAAGCGGTAGGTATATCTTAAACGTTGTTCCATGCCCAATTTCAGAGTAAACGAGAATATTTCCATTGTGTTGCTTAACAATGCCGTGTACTGTTGCTAATCCCAGCCCGGTGCCTTTGCCAAGTTCTTTGGTTGTAAAAAAGGGATCAAAGATCATGTTCATCTGCTCTTCGCTAATTCCTTCACCGGTATCGCTTATAGAGAGTAGAACATGAGGACCCTTTTCCAGTCCAGAATGTGTTTCCAGGAAGGTGTTATCAACAATGATGTATTCTGTCTCTATGTTAATCAGTCCACCATGTGGCATAGCGTCTTGGGCATTAACGCAAAGATTCATCAGAACCTGTTCAATCTGAGATTTATCAGCTTGCACATTTCCCTTTAAGCGTGAAAAGTGAGTTTTTATAGAGATATCTTCTCTGATTGTTCTTCTAAGAATAGCCTTGAAATCCGCTATCAATTTATTCAAGTCAAAAGATTTTACTTCAAGAATCTGTTTTCGACTAAAGGCCAGAAGTTGGTGAACCAGATCTTTTGCATGGTCAGCCGTCTCATGTATTTCTTGTAAGGATTCATACATAGGGTCCGATGGATCAAGATCAAGCATGGCCAGTTCAGAATTCCCGAGAATGGGAGTTAAAAGATTATTGAAGTCGTGGGCGATACCGCCCGTAAGATGACCAATAGACTCAATCTTTTGTGCATGGATCAATTGTAATTCGAGCTTCTTCTTTTCAGTAATATCACGAAGGAGCCCTAGTATTGCCTTATCTTCCTTATAGTCTATTTCAGTAACGGATGCTTGGACGGGAATAGTGCTACCATCTTTGTGAAGGATCTCAAATTCATAGATATCGGTTTTTTTGTTTCCTCTTTTGCGAGACATTTGTTTTTCTTTTATCAGCGGCACACTTTCAGGTGCGACACTATCCATGAAGTTAAAATCGGGTGATTCGATGTCTTCATTTGCGAGGCCCGTTAATTCGGTGAACCTTTTATTTATCAGGTCAAATCTATTTCCATACAAAATATATATAGCATCATTTGATTGTTCGATTACACTACGGAATTTCTTTTCACTTTCCCTGATTTGCTCATCGGCTTTTTCTCTTTCAGAAATATCTCGTACAACAGCAAGAACAAATTTATTGCCGTTTAATTCAATGATGTTGGAACTGATTTCAACGGGGAAAGTCTCACCACTCTTCTTAACGTGTCTTGTCCGAAAAACCATTGAACCAGCATTTAGTAAGGTCTTGCGATGATCCTCTTTTGAATGTCGTTTGACTTCACGATCAATTGTGAAATCTGGTGGTGAAAGCTCAAGAAATTCCTCTTTTGTATATCCATATCGGATACAAGCGATTTCATTAACTTCAATCAGTTTGCCAAATCCTTTTTTCATTAATGGATGGACAAAAACGGCGTCATTGATAGAACCGAAAAATGTCCTGAATTTTTCTTCACTTTCCTGTATTATTTTTTCTGTAGATACTCGTTCAGAAATGTCATGAATATAGCCTTCAAGAAGTTGTTTGCCAGACTCGTGTTCATCTCCAATCCCAACGCCGTATTCCTCGACCCAGAGGTATTTTCCGTTTTTATTTTTTAAACGATATATCAAGTTGTATGGACTATTGTTATCTAATGAAGCATTAATAGACTGCTTAACATTGGCCAAGTCATCTGGATGTATGAGGTCTGCAAAAGAAATTTTGTCTTCCAGAAAATCATCTTTAGGGAAGCCCAAAAGTTTTTCAATTTCATCATTCAGATACATCATCTTGAATTTTTCGTCATTCTCACACAAATAGACGATTCCGGGAATATTTTCAGTTAACGTTCTAAATCTTTCCTCAGATCGAGAAATTTCGTTAATCATATTCTGTTTTTCTGAGGTGTCGTCATATAAAGCAACGACAAGACCAGAAGGAAGTCTGAATACATAGTTCTCGACCCACTCCTTAATCCTGTCATCTCCATACATGATTAAGGGCAGTTCCTCAGGTATACCTGTTTTGTAAACATTCTGCATTACATCAAAAAGTCCAATGTCTTTGACTCCGGGAAATACCTCCTGAACACTTCTACCCACTATATCATCTCTATTGACCTTGCTATGTGTCTCACCAAATTTATTCAAATCAACAAAAATAAAATCTTCGCCATCATTGACTGGCTGATAAATTGCAACACCGGAATTCATATTCTCAAAAAGCATTCTGAAACGTTCTTCATTCTCTTTTAAAGCTTCTTCTGCTTTTTTACGTTCAACAGTATCCCAGGCGATATCGGCCATTATGTTTAATATGGCGACATCTTGGTCATTGTAATCGGATTCTTTATTTCCTACGCCAAGAATGGCCAATATCTTATTTTCCCTGATGATGGGAGTTATGGCTTCACGGATTACGTCTGGATGCCCATCAGGCATACCTTTTTTATGTTTTATACTCTTATAATCGTTGTGAACAACAGTCTCTTTTTTATAGAGGCAATCAACCCATACTCCAGCTTCAGAAACCGGGTAGTGTTCCTTATGGCTATCAGCGGAACAGCTAGAATTCATTGTTTTGGAGGACCAAGCCTGAAGAGTTAGTGACTTTTGATCTTCATTCACAAAATGGAAAAAACCTATTTTACTTTGAGTCAAATCTTCAATCTCATCAAGGTATGTCTGTAATAATTCTTCCAGAGAGAGGGTGCTGGATAATTCACTCAATCTTACTTGGCACTGAATTACTCTTTCCTGTTGTTTTCTTTCACTGATATTTTCGACAAATGCAAGAATCCTCTCAATTGATCCATTGTCATTAACAATAGGGATTGTATTGTATAACTGATCCTGATTGTTTATATGAAGCTCAAAGGAACAACTCTCACCCTTGAATGTTCTTTTATAATAATCTTGAATTATTGCAGAATTTGAGCCATAAATATCATCAAGCGTCATGCCATTAAAATCATCAGGATTAAGATTGTTCTTCTGGAATTCCTGACCCGCTGAGAAGCTGACAGTCATGTCCTTTTCGATAACGGATAGATATGAATTGGGGAAATTATTTGTGATTAATCGGAGTAGTTTTTCATTGTCTTTACGGACATTTTCCTGTTTCGTACGATCGGAGATATCGTTAAGAAAAACAATAAAATAGCCACCATCCTCATTAATGAAAGTTGCGTTGACTTCAAAGGAAATTAACATACCATCCTTTGTCATATTCTTTGCTTCAAATTTTCCGTATCCAGACTTGATGATATTTTTAATTTCTTTTTTAAGAGCACGGGGAGATATGGTGGGATCCATATCTGGAATTGATTTTTTTAGTAATTCCTCTCTGCTGAAGCCAACCTTTCTGCAATACGTATCATTTACTTCAAGCACTTTACCTTTTAAATCAATAATGGCAAAACCATCGTTCGTTGATTCTTTTATCGCATTATAAAGTTGTTCGGCTTTTCGTCTGTTTGTGATATCTCTTAAGGCAGTAACTCGTATCTGTCTTCCCTGATGAACAATTTGTTTTCCCTGAATCTCACAGGGAAAGGTGCTACCATCTTTTCTTAAAGCAGTGACTTCATAAGGATTTTCGTTTCCAGCCATAATGTTATTTATGACTAAGTCACGATGTTCAGTAATCACCCAATCAGTGCCGGGTCGCCCAATGGCCTCTTCATTTGTATATCCAAATATCCTTTCGGCAGTTTCATTCTGGTCTATACACAGCCCTTTTTCCGAGAGGAAAATTGCCTCAAATGTCATATCAGCAAATAATGAAGAATGATCTTCAATGAAGGGTGTTTTAATCTTTTTGTTTTCTTCAATTTTTCTGAGTGAAATATTTTCAAGTTGAGTGCTGAGAAGTATTGTACAACTTTTTAACTCTTCAATAAAAGCTTCAGGAATCTCAGTCGTATTTCCGGTAAGGACAAAATATCCCATTTCATTTTTTTTTGTACCAATGGGAAATACTAGTTTGTTAGTGGTAGGTTTCTTATCAAAAAATACGATATGAACGTCATCGTGAAGTTTGTTAACGTGTTTCGTGAAGGATGAAATAATAGATTTATGGCTTCGCTTGCGGGATAGTTTGGCAACTACATTCAGAAGATCGTATTTCTTGTTTTTCATTAAATTCTCCGTGTGAAAAACATCTAAAGCACACAAAAAAAATCGATTATTATCAGTACTGGTGGAAAAATAAAAACGGTAATAAGGAAAACATCATATTCTAGGCAGTATCCCGTAAGTTAGCTTCAAACTATAAATAAGTACAAGAAAAAAGAAAATCAGTCGAGTGAAATTCGAGAAACAAGATGGAATTATTATGGATTTTACATCTTTACCAAAGCTCCGTTTTGAAATCTGTTCTGTTGGATTTTGAAAAATGATATGCTACGTTGTTAGGTATGAATAACAATATTCCTTTGACCTCGGAGTTAAGAATGAGACAGATAAAAAAACTATATCAACCGGTTGAAACATCTGATGGTGCAGGGGTAAAACTCCATCGCATCATCGCTAATCGACAAATTGACCAAGTAGATCCATTCCTCCTCCTTGATCACTTCGGCTCTGAAAATCCTGATGACTACATCGGCGGTTTTCCAATGCATCCCCATCGAGGTATTGAAACGGTCACATACATGCTTTCTGGCAAAGTGGATCACAAGGATAGTATTGGTAATAAAGGGAGTGTTCAAGCTGGGGATGTTCAATGGATGACAGCCGGAAAAGGAATATTCCATGAAGAGATGCCATCACACCAAGAGGATAAACTGAATGGTTTTCAGTTGTGGGTAAATATGCCTGCAAAGTTGAAAATGTCAGCCCCAAGGTATCAGGATATACCGGCAAAAAGTATCCCTCAATTTAAAAAGGATGGAGTAAAAATAAAGGTTATAGCTGGGGAATATGATGGAGTAAAAGGGGTTATCGAAGATATTTATACAAAGCCAATATTTTTTGATGTGTCGATGGATGAGAATAGTGTGCTCGAAGTGCCAGTATCCAATGGACTCAATGTATTCGCATACCTTTATGAAGGGGAGGCTGAATTTGATGAGACAACGGGAAATGTATCAGGATCAAAACTGATTCTCTTTGATGAAGGGGACTCGATTGCAGTAAAGACCAAAGAGAGTAACTCTCGATTCCTTCTGATTGCGGGAGAACCGCTCAATGAGCCTGTTGCGCGATACGGTCCTTTTGTTATGAACACATCTGAAGAGATTCAACAAACGCTTGCAGAAATAAGAGCGGGAACATTTGCTGCTGAATAACTATTCCCAAATGATGATGTCTTTATCTTTCAAGTAATCCGTGTAATTTTTGTCCATATCGAAAATGTGGAAAAGAATCCATTTTTTCAAAAATGCTAGAACATGTTCTGCAAGTTTCGGGTCAGAAGCGAAGTTTAACGCATACTCTGTTACTTCTCTAGCCAGTCGGTCATGTTCCGATTTATGTTCAGCAAACCCTGGAACATCATACATCATCAGGTTAACTTCTTCGTCGCGAAAATGTACACGTGTATAGTTAAGAAGTTCAGCCAATACTTTCCTGACTGCTCCCTGTTCCTCATCACTGGAAACGGCTGTACATATGTTATTAATGCATTTGAAGAGTTTCCTGTGTTGACGGTCAAACTCTTCAATACCGATATTGTATTCATCATCCCATTCGAGAAACATCATAAACCCTCCAAACATCAATTTTCTGATATAGCTAGATGAATAAAATTAAGAATCAGTAGAATTTATGGAGCCAATATATATCAATGATCGTGCAAACCAAGGAACTTGGGGATATTTTTTTAAACCACGTGTTAAATAAAATACTAGACCGTTTAGTAATACAAAAGGCAAGTTAAATAATTTTGCCAATCGTGGATGATTTTTTGTGAAACTGTTCTTTGCCATTGGGTAGATGGGTCGAAAACAGCCAAGGTATCCTGTGTGCAAAGTTTTGAATCCAATGTCATGGTGATACTGTTTTAGATCATTGAGAGAAATGGGTACATGAGTATTATAGACATGTGGCCGGAAGACTTTTGAAAACCATCCGTTAATTCCAAATAGGCTTGGAACAATGGTTATGATAATTCCACCATCCTTCTTCACATGGGAGGTAATTTGTTTCAAGACGATAGACGGATCATCAAAATGTTCAATGAATCCACTAGAGAACACCACATCAAAACTGTCAGTAGGGAAATTAAAAAAGTCCCCTTTTACCAGTTCCGCTTTAACATCTAACAAATCAAAATTCTTTATAGTAGTATCAAAGGCATCGTCAGCGTATTCTATACCTTTCACTCTGTACCCGAATTGACGATTGAAATAGGCCATCCATTGACCAGGAGCACAGCCAACTTCAAACAGAGTTTTTTCTCCCCTTGGGAGGAATTTTTTGAAAATAATATGCTGCTCATGGATTCGTTCCGGCTTGTATTCAGCGGGGATTTTGAATCCTTCCCAGACATCATCCCAATATTGCGCATCAGTTTTGTTCATTGAGTTCTCTAAGTTTCACATAAGTACCACTCAATAATACCTGAAATGTAAATAAAAAGCAAAACAAAACCCCCAGGTCCTCAAATGGCAACCCGGAGGTTCGTCATCGGATGAGATGATATCTGTCAGTCCTGCCGCAAACCTTTTACAGGATTAACACTGGATGCACGGTATGCCAATGTTCCTGTTGTCAGTAATGCGATAGAAAGGACCAGTAGTGTCGCAAGAATAAAGGGAGTAATACTCATGTCGATTCGATACGCGAAATAATCGAGCCAACGTTTCATGCCAAAATACGTCAACGGCCACGCGATAAGATTTGATAGAATAACAATCCAGGTGATCTCACTTCCCAGCATCTTAATGATGTTGGCAGATGATGCACCCAGGACCTTCCGAATTCCGATTTCCTTCATCTTTTGAGATACCTGCATCATCGTATGGCCCAGTAAGCCAAAGGCAGCCAAGAGAATAGCCAGGATTGAGGAATACATAATGACGTGACGCCACCGCTGATCGTTTTTGTATTCACGATCAACGATTTCATCCATAAAAGAATAGTCAAAAGGAACGTCAGGAACTATTTCTTTCCAGACATTTTCTATCTGCTGAATAGAAGAGGGAATTTTCCCGGGAGCAATTCGAAAATAAAGCCGTTGGATGGTGGTCGGATTTGTCTGTCTTTTTCTCCGTTCGGGTAATTCTCCCATATGACTTGGGTTAATCGACAGAATCATGGGAGAAATATTATTGTGCATCGTCAAGAAAGAATAGTCTTGGACAACACCAATAATATCTCTTTCTTCAAGGCTTCCAGGGATAGTCTCGCCAATTCCGTTAACCCAGCCCATTCTCTCTACAAAAGCTTCATTAACTATCAATGCCCTTTGCGCGTCAGAAGGTTGTTCAGAAGAAAAATCACGTCCTCGAAGTAGATGAATATCCATCGTCTTCAGGTAATTATAATCAACCGTGTTGGCATAAATATCTTTGTACTGTTGTGTTTCATGATTCCATTCATACCTGATCCAGGAGCTGCCCATACTACATGCTGCGCCTGAAATTTCGGTGATGTCTGATTGTCCATCCAGTCTGGTTCGTATCAAATCAAGAGTTTTTAGACCGGTTTCGTCCTGATTAGGAATATGGACTTCAAGCAACTGTTCTTTATCAAATCCAAGGTTGGCATTCTGTATAAAACTCAGCTGTTGTGACATCACAATTGTGGCAACGATGAGACTGGTAGATAACGTGAATTGAATAAACACCAAAGCCCGTCTGATAACGCCTTTTGAACCAATTTTGAATGATCCACGAAAAACAACATGTATTGGAAATGACGTTAGAATGTTGACAGGATAGAATCCAACACTCAAGATCAGAACGAAGGCAAGTATACACAGGAAAACGATAAAATCTGTTTGTCCAAAATTTGATATTTGAACTCCTGACAGGGAATTAAAAGTGGGCAGGAGTATTTCCGAAAGACCAAAACCCAAGAGAATGGAAATAAAAACAAGCAAGATTGTTTCAAACCAGAACTGAACGCGAAGATTTCTTTTTCCAGCACCGAGGACTTTACGAACACCAATTTCACGCCAACGGATATTTGATTTACCTGCTGAGAGAGTTGTGTAATTGATTATGGCAATCAGCAGAATAATTACACCAACGCAGATCAATATTATAGAACCAAAACTTGTGGTATCGGTAGGGAACCCTCTGTCATTCTTCAGTGTGAGGTGGACATCCGAAAGGGGCTGTATGTGATAATACTGGGTCCCGAATTTCCCCCAGTATGTTGTAATCCCCAGGTCATCCATAACCTTCAGAATTTTATTTTCAATGAACATAGGATCACTGTTTTTGGACAATCTCAGATAAGTCTGCGAAAATCCCAGATTCCATAAATCGCCATAAATATTACCGTAATAGTCTTCGATAATCTGAAAAGGGAAGAAGAAGTCAGCCTTGAATCTCGTATTTTCCGGTAAATCTTCTACAACAGCTGATACCGTATATTCGCTGAAATTTCCCCATATCTCTATTTCCATCATTTTTCCAATGGGAGATTCATTTGGGAAATAACGGTCCACCAGAGATTGTGTCAGTACGATGGAATTTTTGTTTTTAAATGCGCTACTCTGATCCCCCTCAATCAATGGGAAATTAAAAAGATCAAAAAAGGCACCGTCAACAAAGTGGACGTAATGTTCAAATACTTCATTTTCAATTCGTACAATACTTTCCCCGTCCGTGACACGGACAGCCATTTCGATCTCAGGAATTGTCGTTTCAACACTTCCCGCAAAGTTTGTGCTGGTGTTGTGGAAATTGTTGTAGAATGGGTCCCTTCCTTCTCTGACATCCTGACGGTTGGCCAAGTAGATATCTTCAGAGCGGTGATGGAATCCATCAAAAGTAAATTCGTAATGGAGATATTGGAAAATCAGGATAGAAAGGGCAATTCCAATCGCAAGGCCGAGCAAATTAATCAGAGAAATGACCTTCTGCTTAAACAAAGATCGTATTAGTACTTTTAAATAATTGACTAGCATAATCCCCCCATTCAAGGCCCCTGTATTATGAAAAAGCAAAGGTTATGCCATCACAATTAATGTGTAAGAAGTTGGAAATTATTAACAAACTATTGAGGTCCTTAAATTTACTGTTCGTAAACGAACAAACGGTGTCCAGTAAAGCACAGTGACGATGAAATTGTTGTTTGTGTTTGTACCAGCCAATTCCACGAATAGAAAAACCCGGATCGAGTGACCCGGGTTCTAAAGTGTAGAGTAGGATATTTATTGCAATAAAGAAATTTTTCTGGATTGAACTATTTTCCCCGGTACTTCCATTTTTACAAAATAAACGCCCGAGGCTAGACCTTGTCCATTAAAGACAAATTTATGGTATCCTGCTGAATATTGCCCACCAGCAAGTATCGCCACCTCTTGCCCGATGATGTTTATCACCGAAACTTTCATTTCTGAGGTTTCAGGCAGAGCTACTGCTATCGTTGTTGAGGGATTAAACGGGTTTGGATAAATTTCGCTGATTGCAAATTCAGACGGTAAAGTTATATCTTCGCCTACTCCAAGTGCACCATTACCAGATAGTTCTACCATGTATTCCTGTGAACCATAGAACCGAAGTTCACCGCTGTACTCAATTTCTTCAGTTGGAAGAAACACTAGATCCAAATTAAACGTTTCGCCTGATATTATGGTCAACGGATCAATTTCGGTTCTAATTCCGAAAATGTTAGCGGGAGTTACCACAAGAGAATCCAATTGATAGTCGGCTTGACCATCGTTAGTTATTTCAAGAGTCACAAATGAGCTGTCATTTATAAATGTTTCGGGAAATGATATTGGATCTGGATTGAAGGTCAGGAACGACGACCGGCTTCTGATCTGGAAATCATCTATGTACCAACCTTCACGCATCACACTTATATCAGAAAGGAAGCGGAAACGAATCTGGATGTCACCCGAATATTCAGATAGGTCAAACGATGCTTCTCTTCCATCCACAAAACCAGAATAAAAGGGCGTATCGTGGGGAAGAACACCATTACCATCAGTATTTCTGGCTAGATAAGGATAACCACCGTCCGGTACCAACGTCACCCATTCTGTTTCACCTTCAGGCAGGATCTCAACCAGACTGCCATCATAGCCATAGGGATAACTACTGCCTGATATTTCTGAATCCAGATAATGCCAAAAAGTGAGATAACTATCTGGGAGCAGAGTAATGGTTGGGCTTATAAGAGCAGCATCAACATTGTTGTTGTATGTGCCGTCAGTGGTGCTACCACATTTCCAACTGAATGGTGAAGATGAACTTCGTGTATCCGAGATATGCCACTGATCTTCATGGTCCTCAGAAGCAGCTTCATGGGTAAAACCTTCCGTACCCATCTGGAAACTCTTGTAAACATAGCCTCGTTCAGAACGAGTAAGTGCAACATCCATTCGTGTTAGTTGACCAGATGTAACAGTAACATCGGGTATGGATACCGAATCATATCCATAGGCTTCAATATTCAGAGTATAGGTGCCAGGAAGTAAAAGACGGTAAAAATCGCCAATGTCAGGATCAGTGAATACTTCAATAGGATTATCGTCTACCGTGATAAATGCTTCAACAGGATTCCCTGTCTGTGAATCAGTAACAAGTCCTCGGATTCCCTGCTGAATCTGCTCCATGTAGGCAATCATAGATTCCCAATTCTGTTCCCAATATACAGGAAGCTGCTCGGGAGCGGGCCAATGGGGGTTGCTTACTTCAATGGTCATGTGAGCACACCCGGAAGAATTCATCGTATAATCCTGCATTCCACCGTTGATGTTATACCAGTCTGCACCGTTAGTGATTCCACCCGGAAAATCAGGATTGCTCAACATTGAATCGTTCAGGGCGGCGTAAGTATTTGCAAGGTTGGTATACCACGCGTCATCCGGACATTCCGTATATACACTCGCCCCTGTTGGGTTGGTATCGTAAGGGAAGTTAGCGACAATAACACCACCGTGGAAATTTGCCGCTAGTACAGGTGAATGGGTGTCGAAGAACTCCATTAGTACTTGAACTTCTTGCGGCCGACCTTCCTGATAATCATAAGGATCATCAATTCTGTCTGGGAATGAACGGTTTAAATCTACACCATCTGCATTAAACCTTGAACCAACTTCAGTTCCATCCGGATTCATGTGTGGCATAATGTAGATATGGACGTTGTCAATAAGGTTCTGAATCCTGGGGTTAGTTTCGTACTCATCGACTAGAAGGTTGATGAAATTCATGCAAAGTTCTTTACCGACGACTTCGTCACCATGCATTGTTGAAATGTAGATGAACTCAGGTTCGTCTTCTTCAACTAACACGTTATTTGATATTTCCATTACCCATAAATCTCTGTCTTGTACTGATCGTCCCGCCGAGAAGAGATTGCAGATACTTGAGTTGTTAGTCTGTATGGACTGGAGTTCAGCAACCATCTCATCGTATGAGCGGTATTCATCCAGTTCATCTAGTCCTGATTCAGATCGTCTTTTAAGTTCCTCGAACATCAAATGAGCGGGATCTGGGATGAAGTTCACCTCAAAACCCAGGGAACGTAGTTCTGAAAGTTCATTGGGAGTTACGTAAAGGAAAACGTTCGTTTTCTGAATTTTATCAATGCTTAAATCTTTCAGAGATTTCAGTTGAGAAGAACTTCCATCAAAATTTTCAATCTGCGCATATTTTCTATCGAAAAAGTGGGTTTCGCTTAAAGCGATTGAACAGAAAGTAAGGACAAGCGTCAGGACGAGAATCAGTCTCAATCTAAACATCGGTTACTCCACGTAGCAGGTTCAGAAAACAATAACATGTCAAAACATACTGTATGCAATAATCTTAAATATAGCACTATTTCATGTGAAAGGAATATGAACTTGAGATACTTTCATTTTTTTAGCAAAAAAATACCCGGAAGTATTCGATGGGAACATCGTTTTTTCCGGGCAATTATTCTTTTATAAAAAGCGAAGAGGCTATTTAAGTTTTACTCTTCCAATGACGGTGCAATGGAAATAGCAATTACTTTCTCAACGGGCACTTTTAACGTATCGTCACTGACTTCCATATAGATGTGATCCGCTGTTCCTCCGAGGTAAATTCCTTCCACATTGCTACCGTCGATGAGGGAAATCCGGTCAAAACCAGAAGTCGACTCCAATATCTCAAGTTCGGATTTTTCAGCTCGGATATCTTCGATTTCGGGTTTTTCCGAAACAATGTAAATTTTTTCCACTTCATCATAGATGTAGTATGTGCCGTAGTAGTAGTAATAGGGTCTGCCGTGGTAACGGAAAGAAATATGTTCGTGAGGCAGAGTTCTAATCCTTAATCCAATAGGGGCCCGGCAGACAGCATAACCTTTTGGACCGTGTTTGTAGTAGATACCGTGGTGATGGAAGTATTTTGCTTTATGGTGTTTAACGACTTTAAATCCTGACGGAAGTTTTGCAATACGTGCCGGTTTCCGTGATGGTTCATTTCTGTGGCGTGGTTTACTATAGGCTTCACCAGCAAATAGCCCCACAAAAACAAAGACACCGGCTAATACAGTAACCTTCGTTGAGTTTTTCATCTCTTTTCCTTTCAATACGATCTAACTATCTGACGCTTGAAAGGGGTGATAGTTTAGTTGGGATGATTTCTTATGGTTATTGTGAAATCAATTAATCACTTCCTGAGACTTCAATAGACAATGAAATGATGTTTTTGAAGGGAATCCTGCGAGTTTCGTCTTTTACTTCCATGAAGATAAATTTTGAGCTTCCGCCGATATAAATACCTTCAATGCTGCGACCGTCTTTGAGGAGGATACGGTCAACTCCAGTTTTCGAATTAAGAACAAGCATTGTTCTCTCTTTCCATCTGTCATCAGTAATCGAAATAACTTCGGTTATTTATCTGACGCCTGAAAGGAGGGATGGTTTAGTTTAGTGGTAGAGTGTCATCCCGGCAGGCATTAAGCCGGGACCTCGGTGTTTCAGAATATACATAAGTGCTAGCGTTGGTTTGTTACATGTTCCCTATACAAATACCAGCTTCCCCAAATCGAAAATCCCATAAAAATCGCTGGAAGTATTATCGCTGAGATTGCAGTTGGGTAGTGAGTTATTCCATTTGATGCAAAGAAAAACTGACTGCACCAGAAGACAGTCGGCCAGTAGAGGGTGATCGCAAATGCCATCCATGAAAAAACTGCTCCCCAGAATTTCTTTCGCAATAATCCAATGGTCGCAAGCAGAAAAATGGGGAGTAGGATAAACGTATCCGCCAAACCAATTCCACGGTTCACTTCAACAATCGCAGGGTTTAGCAACGCTCGAGGGTCCTGCAATCCCCATGATGCAACGGCATCATAATCTATCACCGCCCAGGTTTGCCCGAAGAACCATAAAACCAGGTTCAGAATGTGAAAACCGATGATAAGTTTGAGGCCCAAAGACATGTTGTTATGTGCCATCTTTTATCCTGCCAGATTGAATAAAAATGACCATCTGTATCAATAAGTAAATTGCTTGATAAAGGGTATGCAAATCAGAACGGGCTCACAAAAAAAATATTGCGAGCCCGTTCGATATCTGAAAATCGTTGACACTAATCGTTAATCACAATTCTGAATCCAAAATGATTGTTCCCACGGTTTTCATAATCGCTCGAACGGCTGGAATTCAGCAAAGCAGTAGAATGATAGTTCCATGATCCACCACGTTTTACCCGTTTGGCATTCGTTCCGGGATCAAGGTTTACTGGGTCCATCCTGCCGCTGATGTAGTAGTATGGATCATAATAGTCCAGGCACCATTCCCAGACATTTCCACTCATGTCATAAAGCCCAAATGGATTGGCAGCAAACGAACCGACTTCCATAACGTGACCGTCTGGATTGTAAACACCGGCGATGTCGCCATTGTAGTTCGCGTTTTCTGAATTTAATGTGCCATCATTTGTGGCATACTCAAGCGCTCTATTTGCTCTGGCAGCATATTCCCATTGCGCTTCAGTGGGGAGGTTCGCTTCGTAGTAACGGGCAAACGTAAAGGCACCGTACCATTTTACCCAGTTAACAGGCCAGTCTGCTTTTGAATTGTCCAGTAGAATAAATTCGGATGAATCGGAGTCGAACGCTATCCAACTTCTATTATCCTCATGTTCCGGTTCGCCTAGACTTGTGCACCCACCGTCTTCAGCAAACTGGATCATCATATATCCGGGATAGGGTGCGTTTCCTGCTGAAATAGCAACGTAGTTGTAGTATGATCCACATACGTCATTAAAAAGTCTGTGTTCTACTTCTACCCAGCCGTCAGCATATGCGGAATTCAGAAAATTAACGTATTGTTCGTTTGTGATTTCATAAACCGAAATTTTAAAGGATGACATAGATACACTTACCGTTGGCGTATCATTTATGATTGAACTTCCTCCCATTGAAAAACTTCCGCTTGGAATAATCACAAAGTCGATGTTTTCGTATGTGAAATCTTCAGTGGAATCAGGTTCTGCGGTCCCACCACCTCCGGCTCCGCCGCATCCGTAAACGGCAACCAATAAAACCAGGCTTAAAATCATCGTAATCAATTGTCTCATGGTTCTTTCACCTTTGCAAAGGTTATGGCTAAAGCCATTCGATCTCAATTAAACATCAGTCATTAGACTACCATAAAGTAATGAAGTTTAATCTATGAATAAGATAATATAGCTTATCGTAGTAAAGAGTTATAGAAGATAAATTTATTGGAACAAGTTGGATTGTTGTAGATCATCTAAAAAATCAGCTTTGATCCAAAACCGTTGATATTTCCCTTCGTAAATATCCAGAAAAAACAGGTATTCACGGTTTCTCGTTACAATCGCACAGTTAGCCACATGCTGAAAATTCAGATACTTTTTAAGATTGATCGATTCAGACCATTTTCCGTCTTTCTGTAAAAAGCTGATGAACAAGCTGATATTCTGACGACCATTCTCAAGCCGTTCGTTGTTCTTCCTAGTGAAAATGATATAGTCACCCTCAGGACTTATAAAGGGATTACTCTCTGTGTGTTCAGAGTTGATCGCTGGGCCAAGACTTTTCGCTGATTTGTATTCACCTTCTTCATAAGGACAACATACAATATCTCTGTCTTTCCCTTTTTCACGGTAGCCGAAATAGATGTTGCTGTTGGCATCAACGGAGAATTGCCAATGCTGAAACGTATCGTTTACAACCGGCGGTAATACTCTGGGACTTGACCACCCGTTTTCCATTATGTCAACGACCCAGATGTTTTCTTTACGGGTAGAATCGGAATCATTTATCGCTCTTTTTGAAGTAAAAAATAACTGTGTTCCATTGGGATGCAGGAAGGGAGCATCGTCACTGTATTCGGCAGATGAAAAAGGCACGTAGACGGGGCTTGTCCACTTATCATTTATGAGCTCAGAATAGAGGATACCGTTAGAACACCAGTAGGCTTTTGTGCCGTCAGCAGAAAAGACGATGTTGGAATGGGCCTGTTTTGGTTTTACCAAGAGAGTTGGTGCGAATATTTCAGGATTTGAACTGTGTAAAGTTTGCCCAAAATAAGGTCCAGTCAGTTCAGGGAAGCTAGCAACTTTATTGATGTTTTCTTGTGCAAATGTGTGTTGGGTGGCTATAAGGATAGTGATAACGGTAAATAAAACAATAGCTCTTTGCATGATGCGATATCCATTGTCTCGGCTCAATAGATAAACGATCTCTATCATGTTTATGGTAACAGATTTATTCACTTGAGATCAAGTAAAACGATGCTTTTAAAGTCAAATATCTGTCATAAATAAACGGTATATTTTCTATCAAACAACAAACAGACCCACAAATAGAAATTGTGAGCCTGTTAATAACATTGGTGTTAAACAGTCTACTTGAATCTAGTTTTCCGGATTTTCATCCAGTACTTCACGAACTTTCAATTGAAGCTCTATAAGTCTAAACGGTTTTTGTAAATAGGGTATGCCCGGGCTTAAAACTTTATTTTGAAATATTGTATTCTCTGTGTATCCGGACATAAACAACACTTTAGAATCTGGCCATCTTTTACTTATCAGTTCTGTCATTTCTACACCATTCATATTCGGCATTATAACGTCTGTGATCAACAAATCAACTGGACATTCAGTATTCTCACACATTGATAACGCTTTTTCTGCGGTATCTGCACTAAGAACTTCATAACCTTGTTGTTCCAGAATTTTACATGAAAGTTTTCGAACGGTTTCATCATCCTCAACAATAAGGATTGTTTCATTTCCTTCCGGGGCGACATCATTATTTTCTTTGACCACTATTTCGTCTTCATCTTCAATAACTCTGGGGAAGTATATTTTAAAAGTTGTGCCCTCTCCAACTTCACTGTAGACATTGATATGGCCATTACTTTGTTTAACTATTCCATACACAGTTGATAAACCAAGTCCAGTTCCTTTTCCTTCAATCTTAGTTGTGAAGAAAGGATCAAATATCTGGTTCTTAACATCTTCAGTCATACCACAACCGGAATCACTGATGGACAACATGACGTATTCACCGGGTACAATATCAGATTGCATATTAGCGTAATTCTCATCAATAACGATATTCTGAGTCTCAATTGTTAGATGTCCGCCATCTATCATTGCGTCACGAGCATTAACTACAAGATTGACAATCACCTGTTCTATCTGACCAGGATCTACTTTAATTTTCCATAAATCTTCTGTCAGGAATATGTTAAGGTCGAAGGCTTCTTCTATAATTCTTAATAACATCTTATGAAGGCCCTTAACCAACATATTAATAGTTATAACTTTTAGCTGAAGCTTCTGTTTGCGACTGAAAGCAAGTAATTGGCGTGTTAAATCTGAAGCTCGGAAAGCGGATTTTAAAATATCAGAAAAATCTTCATAATATGGTTCACTTTTTTCAAGCGATAATGTTGCTAATTCAGCTGAGCCAATAATGGCAGTAAGGATATTATTGAAGTCATGAGCGATTCCACTGGCTAATCGACCGATTCCTTCCATCTTTTGGGATTGATATAATTGCATTTCCAGATTTTTTCGTTCTGTGACATCCCAAAAAATCCCAAGAATGCCTGATACCGAGTTATTCTCATCATAAACAGGTGTTTTTATCATGTCCAGCCAACGGGCTTCACCATTGATTAAATATTCTTCCTCAAATTCTTTTGCCTGTTTTGATTGAATGACGAGTTGGTCTTCAGCGATATACTTCTCAGCTTGTTCCTTAGGGTAGAAATCGTAATCATTCTTTCCCTTTATCTCTTCTTCTGAGATAGCCAAATCTTTGGCATAGTTTTTATTACATGTTACAAAAACGGAATTGGCGTCTTTTAAAAATATTTTCTGTGGAAGATTTTCTATCAAGGTTCGATATTTAGATTCGCTTGCCTTCAATTTCTCTTCAGACTTTTTATGAGCTGCAACTTCTTTTTCCAAGTCCATCATTTTCTTTTCGAGCTTATTAACGAGTCTTTCGCTATAAAGTTTAAATACCTCTTTATCTTCCAGTAAAGGTGGGGCAGTATGTTCTATGGCCATTCTTTCTTCATTTACTGCCATTTCTCTCAAAATTCTAAGAAATTCATCTGGTTCAGTCGGTTTCAAAATGAATTGATCAGCACCCAACGCCAATGCCAACTCTTTATCTTTTTCACTTGTATAGGTAGCCGTATAAAAAATAAAAGGGATGTTCTTAAATTCATTGTTAGCTTTTACTTTTCTTAAAAATTGATACCCATCCATTACTGGCATCAGGATATCGGAAATTATTAAATCAAAATTTTCAATATGCAGAATATCTAATCCTTCCTTACCATTACAGGCCAAGGCAACATCATAGCCACTTCCCTTAAGAAGTGACTCAAGCAGATAGAGATTTTCATCTTTATCATCGACAACAAGAATTTTTGTGATTTTATTCATTGATGCACCTTATTACTATTCTATAAATAAGCTTCAATTTCTTCCATAATTGTCTGTGGGTTGATCGGTTTTTCAATATAACCTGTGCAACCGGCAGCAATTGATTTTTCTCTATCTCCAGTCATAGCATAGGAGGTCAACGCAATGATGGGGACATCTTTTGCTTCCTCAGAATTTCTTATCCTTTGTGTCGCCTCGAGACCATTAATGTCTGGAAGTTGAATGTCCATGAGGATCATATCCGGTATCTCTTCTATTGCTTTATTAACACCCGAGATGCCATCCATGGCTTCAATGACCTCAAAGCCGTTTTTCTCAAAAATATATCTGATTAAATATAGGTTGTTTTCGTTATCCTCAATAACTAGAATTTTTTTCATTATTCTCCTCTTCGCTGTAGTTTAAGGGCATGGTGACAGTAAATTTTGTACCTTTCCCATATTCGGTTTTGACAGAGATATTGCCACCAAGTAAGCCGGTCATTTTTTGAGTAAGTGAAAGACCCAACCCCGTTCCTTCGTATTTTTTTGTTAAAGTTGCGTCAATTTGTTGGAATGGGATAAACAATTTGCGCATGTCCTCTTTCTTCACCCCAATGCCCGTATCAGCCACACTGAAAATTAGTGTTTTTTCATCTTTTAATAATGCGTCGACAGTGACACTTCCTTCATTTGTAAATTTGATAGCATTACTTATCAGATTAATTAGAATCTGTTTTATCCGCCTGGGATCATTGAATAAAACTATATTCTTGGATAGTTTATTTTTAAGGGCTATACCTCTATCATCGGCTAATGGCGAGGAACTCGCTACAATTTCGTTTACTAAATCATTTAATATGAATTCTTCGGCATGTACTTCTGCTCTTCCGGCTTCAATTTTGGATATATCAAGGATATCATTAATCAGGCTTAGAAGGTGGTTCGCATTATTTTTTACCATTGTTAGTTGTTTCTTTTGCTCGTCATTCAATTCTCCCGACATACCCATCAAAATTATTCCGGTAAAGCCGATGATCGAATTTAAGGGCGTTCTAAGTTCGTGACTCATACTGGCCAAAAAGATCGATTTTAAACGATCGAGTTCCTGAAGTCTGATATTAGCCTCTTCAAGTTCGATAGCTTTTTCCTCAACTTCTTGAGTTCGTTCTTTGACTATTTCTTCGAGGTGTTCCTGATAATTCCGTAGTTCTTCCTCTTTGTTTTTATTTTCGGTTATATCACGACTAATGCCGACCAAACCGGTAATATGTCCTTCACTATCTTTTAGAGGTAACTTAGTGTTATTCAGCCATTGCCGTTCGCCGGAATCCTTAATTACAAGGTCAAGTTTATCTATCTGTGGCTTGCCATTCATGATAATGTTTTCAGCCGTGTGAAATATTTCAGCGTCTTCCTGAGGATAAAAATCCAAGTCCGATTTTCCAATGAGTTCTTCTTTACTATCAACATTGTATTGCTCAAGAAAAGCATTATTGACGACAATGAACTTATGATTAACATCCTTGACAAATATGACATCAGGTAAGGTATCTATCAACGTACTTAAAAGATTGTGATGTTCTGTTAGCTTCTTTTCTATTTTTTTTCGTTCTGAAATATTGACAACGACTCCAATTAATTTGTCTCTTCGATCCATCCCCATGTCTACATAAGTAATCGAAATATCACTCCAGAATACACTGCCATCTTTTCTAACATATCTTTTTTCAAATCGGGATGATTCAATCTCTTTATTTAAAAATTGCGTCATAATCGATTCGGTTATCTTTTTATCTTCTGGATGAGTTAAATCAATATCCTTAAGCTCTAATAATTCTTCTTCGGAATAATCCAACATTTTTGAAAATCGAATGTTTGTGCGTTCGAATTGACCGTGGATATCCATCTCCATATTACCGGTACTGGAATTGTTGAAAAATGAGCGAAAATTAGCTTCACTTTCGCGGAGTACTTTTTCAATTCTGTCTCTATTCTGTTGTTCCAGATGAATCTGCTCCAGCATTGAATTAAAAGCATCCACCAAATCACCAAGTTCATCATCACTCTCTTTGGTAGCTCGTACCAAGTAATTTTTTTCGCTTGTGATTGTGTTGGCAACTTTAGACAACCTGACGATTGGTATTGATATGATGCGTTGAAGTTTGGAAGACAACAGATAGGTGATAAAGAAAACAAGAATTAATATTACTATTCCAATAGATGAGTATTGGTTCAATTTGGACCATATTTGACTTAAATCAGATCGTATATATACAGTGCCAATTACTTCATTATCCAGATAAATTTTTTGAAAAAGGTGTAGATGACCGTGCTGAAAATAAGTGTTGTCTTCTCTTGGTTGGGGAAATCTCGAATCACCCTCTGATTGATCACGATGATATTCTGCAAAAACTTCATTATTTACATCAAAAATACACGCATCAACAATATCCTTTTGATATTTCAGGGAAGATAAGATGATTTCGGCAGTACCTTTATGTCCAAAACTTACGGCAGCTTTGCAGTTATAGGTTAGAATATCAGCATGGCTGGATTGTTCATCGATTAAAGATTTGCGGAGGTGTAATATGTCAAGAGCGATAAATGCAAAACTGGCTAGCAACATTGATATGCCACTGGTTAGCATGATTATAAGAATCAGTTTCTGCCGAAAAGATTTATTCTGAATAAATCGCATACTACTGCTCCGTTTTGACTATTTGATAATTCTCCCCAGCTGTAGTAATTGTGTACTGAATTCAATGCCTGCGTTTTCAGCGGCTGGAATGTTAATCGAAAACTGAACTATTTCATCTTCCATAAAAAAGGAGATAATACCACCAAGTTCTGTAAACTCTGTCGTCTCACCAACGGTAAGAATGCCCGTATTACCTAGTTCTCCAATTATATGTTTGAGCTTACTGTTTTCGGAATTACATATATAGAGGAGATCACATTTTTTAACTGCGTTAATATCATCAATTCGGGTAACTTGAAGTGATTTTCCTTTTATGGCTTTTCCTTCGAGGGGAGCAAAGGAATCTCCAAAAGGATCGTTACCCAATATTGTAATTCTGATAATATCACTTGAGTCCTGAGATTCGTCCCTATTAAAATCAGTAAACTTTAGAAAATTATATAAATAAACTGCTTTTATTTTATATTCTGAGCTTTGTATTCCTTCAGATTGATCAGCATAACTTGTACATTTTCCTGAAATATTTAAGAACAATATCAGGATAACACACATTATTATTTCAGTGATCGTCTTTTTCTTGAATAGACGCATATATGGTTTCGCAGAAGACCTTATATATTTTTTATCCATCGATAATCTTTCTCATCCAGTCACTAATATATTTTTCCGAATTAATCATTATTCATCTTGTTATTAAATTGACCAACCAACCCTTAGAAGAATAGTACGTTGTGGTTGGCGATAGCGTGAAACTGAACTGTTTGATGTATGATAATATTTTGTGTCAAGTATGTTTTTCCCAATTAATTGAAAATTGTAATTCTGAGAGTACGTAAATGTTAAGACCGAATGTAAAACAAACGCTGGGTTTATGATGTCATCATCGGTATTGGGTATGATGTGTGGATTCTTACGTTCTCCCAGATAGTTTCCGCTGACATTTAATCTCAGCTTATTTGAGATGGAATAGAGGGCGCCAATATTAGCTGAATGATTAGCGATCTCCGGTGATTCATCACCATTATCGTCACGTGAATCATTGTATGTATAGTTGAAATAGGGTGTAATTCGATTCGAGTAGTAACTCAATGTAAACTCAACACCGTTCGTATTTAAAGTACCGTGATTAATCCATCTGTCATTTCCAGTATCTTTTTCTAATACGTCATACACAATATTGCTATATAAAGAAGTTTCAAATCGGAGATCATCTTTTATGTCATATACAAGAAATAACTCAGTCGATCTCATATGTTCTGGATCAAGTTCGGAATTCCCGATCCCAAAGTTATAGTCCCAGGGTTTTGGGGCTCTGAAAGCTTCCATATAAAGGAGTTTTGCCGTTAAGCTTTTTTTGTTATAAACCAGGCTGATTCTTGGAGTCAGGACCTGATCATAAACACTACTATTGTCAAGGCGCAGACCTGCGCTCAACTGCAAATAATCCAAGAAGTTTTGCTGGGCCAAAACATATAAGCTTTGTAAATTGTTGCTTTCCATATTTGGCTTTTGGGGTGCGGAGGGTTCTTCATCCGGTCCGTCGCTTTCAGTTATCGAAAAACCTTCGGCCAAGTTTTCATTTTCCAGAACAAATCCTGCAGTGAAAATCAGTTTTTCTGTGATGGAATAATTGATAGAACTTTCGAAACCTATCAGGTCGTTTGGTCGATAATAACCATATTGACCACTCGTATCGATTCGGCCAATAGTATTGTCCAGAACAGTTGTATTTCTATAATACAATTGCGAAGAAACAGCCCATCTTTTATTTGTGCTGTATACATGTTTCAGAAAACTATTAATAAACCGAATGTGCCAATTTGTGCCACTATCCAAATAATTACTGTTTACCGATCGATAGTTGGTAGTTCTGGAGGCTTGTTTATCATGAACAATCAGTCCTGCCTCAAAATTACGGTAAGTCACAAAGGTGTCAAATGAAAGGTCATCCTCAAAGTTCTCCATATCTTCAGACCAGTTATTATCTCCTTTATTGCCAGTTAAATCTGCTTTTTCAGTCTGTTTGTACATTCCAGAAATCCGGACACCTAATTTTGTGTCCTCATTGTAATAACCATAGCTCATATCAGCATTAAACGTATCAAACGATCCATAAAGTCCACTGAGATCAAAGCCCTTATTGTCTTCAGGTTTCTTAGTGATCAGGTTTACAATTCCAGAAATAGCGTTCGTCCCGTAGAGAGCTGAGGCTGGACCATAGACAACCTCAATTCTATCAATATTAGATAAATTGTATTGACCACCTCCATAAAATCCTCCGGAATTCAACTCATTTATCTGAATTCCATCAACAAGGACCAGTATTAAGTTGTTTTGATTGGGGATGCCCCTTTGGAAGGTATAACTGTTAAAACCAACGATATTTCTGAATTGAAAACCCGGTAAATCGGAAAGTGCATCTTCAAGAGTCAGGTATCCACGATCAAAAATTTGTTTCGCTGAAATCACTCTTACTGTTGATGGGGTTTCGTCCACAACCTGCAGTCTTTTGGATGCTGTTGTGACTTTTACCTTGGCCAGATCAAACAGGGAGAGTGATGCGAGTTCTTCAACGGACAATTCATCGTTAGTATCGCTTTGAGCTTCAACATAGGATGGTGATAAAAGAAGAATTTGTACTATCAATAGGACAATAAGTGATCTTCTAAGGTAAATTACGGTTATGAAGACATGATTTAGTAAATTCATTCTCATCATTTTTACCTGAAATAGTTGGAAAATGCATGTACTCAATAATAATATTGAACATCAATAATTCAGGAACAAATACATGGAATACCGTATCAATAAACATAGCTATTCATTCTGTCAAAATCACATTATTGAAAAATAAAAACAGAACATAAGAGCTATTCGCAAACACTTAGGAATCTCTTTAAAGTCGGGCAATAGTGTTCGAAGTATCCACATAAAGAAAAAGGACTATGGTTTTCACCAAAGTCCTTTTTTGTACCCGCGGCGAGATTCGAACTCACGACCTTCTGCTCCGGAGGCAGACGCTCTATCCAGCTGAGCTACGCGGGCATTTTGCATCGCAATTATACACGGAAATCCCGTATAAAGTCAAATGCTCAATTGTTGAAGGCTCGATTATGCTAAAAGCTGTGAGATCCCTGCCATAGGAACGCAGGGATGACACACCTATTAAAGACTCGATTGATGAATTTCGAGGTTTCTTACAATCAGCCGCCGCTAAAGCTAATGACTGACAGGCTTCACGCAGGAATGACACGGCTTCGTGATACTAAGCCGTTGCAGGCAGATTGGTCCGAGTTTCAGTATACCAACAAATCTGTTGGCAACAGAATTGTTGGAAGCCAGGCACAAAAAAAACCGGTGTGGTTATAAGAAACCAGCACCGGGTCCTGAGATTCAGAGCGTATTACTAAAAGATTACCTTGTTTTCAGGATAGCAGAACCATCTGATACACGGATACGGACTCGTGCATTTCCACCAGGAAGCGTATAGACCTTATAACCATCATCGTCTTCTATTTCTTCAAATTGTCGGGATGCTCTTGCTCGACCATCGTCATATTCAACTGTAAATTCGCCACCGCCGCCGAGGACAGTAAATTCAATATCGCCATCGTCAGCACGCATTCTGTAACTACCGTTATCAGAAAGGGTTGTTTCGATTTCAATTTCGCCGTCTTCAGTTCGTCCCATGATCTCGGTAAATTTTCCATTTTCAATCAGAACATCGCCGTCTTCTGAGCTGATATCGAGAACACCGCCACCACCGAGCATTTCAATGTTACCGTCTTCAATGTCAAATTCGTAGCTGGTCCCGTTTACATTACGGAGTCTTGCATCACCGTCTTCAACGATCATGGAGATATCTCCATCAACGTTTTCGATCAGGTAATCATCATCCTCACCCCGAATTTTCAGGCTGACCGTTTTCGGTATTTCAATATCTATGGTGTATCGTTCCTGATTGATGATTATTGATCCGAAGTATGTGACATCATAATCTATTTCGCGATACCGAACGTTTCCATTTTCCTCGGTGATTTCAACTTCAAATTCATCATTTCCACTTTTACGGAACCGTCCGCTAATGTTTCGTTCGTAATGAACCACGATATGAACGTCTTTCCTGTCGGTACCTTTAATGGAAACTTCAGCATCCTCACTATCAAGGATAAAAGTTCCGTTTTTGTCGATATCGTAAGTTCCATCATGATCAAATGTTACTTCTTTTGCTTCGCAGATGACGAATGTGAATAGAAATAGTGCAACGACGAGCAAAATTCTTGAACTTGTTCTTTTAAGCATTTTTATCCCCAAGTTGTGATTCTAAAAGTATGACAAGCCAAGTTTGCTTTAGGTTACTAGTGATCTCGGGGAGTCCCTGATTACATAGGAACTAAAAAAGGTTCTTTTGAATTACACCACTGAAGCGTTAGCTTGCGTTGCTGGAATTTTAAAAGGAAAAAGTATGTTTTTTAAATATATTCGCTTACTAGTGATATGTTTCATCCTGCTATTACCTACTTTGAGTATGGCAGATATCCTTGTTGATGGTCGTTTTGACGACTGGGAGGAAGGTCCTGTTTTTGTTGATGATAGTGGTGATGGAGTCAACAACAGCATCGATTTCACAGATGTTTATATAAATCAGCAGTATGGATATCTGATTTTCCGAATACCCTTGGATATAGAAGTACTCTTACAGGACGATAGTGATATCACGTTGTACATTGATACAGACAACAATATAAATACCGGTGCGTTAGCAAATAGTATCGGAGCTGATCTCATTTGGAACTTTGGCGACAAAAGCGGAACTATTTATCTACCGTCTGGAAGTTCAGTAAACTTCGAACAGGGTGAAATTGGTACTGTTTCAGCCCCTACAGTCACCTCCACAGAATTTGAAATCTCCTTTGACCTTTCAGCTCGGATTGCGAACAATCCTGTCTTTGGTTTTGATGAAATAAAATTTGCATTCAGGCATAGCGTATTAAGTGGTGACCGTATCCCCAATGAGGGTGGGATTCTGTTTGAGTTGGAAACGAATGACGAAACCCCCATACAATTACCCGTCGTCAAGCAATACGACGATGCAGTACGGTTGGTGACTTGGAATGTCCTATTTGATGGAATAGTTGAGCGACCTGAAAGTTTTGAAAGAATCCTACAGGCGATTCAGCCGGATATGATCGTCTTTGAAGAGGTCTGGTCTACAACTGCCTTTGAAATAGCTCAGCTAATGAACGAATGGTTGCCGATGGAATCTTCATGGACAGCCTCAAAACAATCAGCTGATGTTATTTTAGCAAGCCGTTGGCCGATACTCGAGTCCTGGGATGTACCGGAAGCTAGAGCAACTGCTTTTCTTGTACAAACACCAGACACCTTCGACGATCCATTTTTTATCATCGGTGCACATCCACCTGCAGGAAATAACAATCAAGGACGACAATACGAAATAGATGCCATCATGGAATTCCTTCGCGAAGCAAAGGAAGAAGGTGGTGATGTTGAGATTGAATATAATACTCCGATAATCATTACTGGGGATATGAACCTTGTAGGCTATTCAGAACAGTTGACAACGTTGCTGGAAGGGGAAATTGTTAATCAGAATGATTTCGGTCCCTCATTTGAACCGGACTGGGATGATTCTCCAATGCTGGACCTTTTCCCAAGGCATCCCTCAGAGATGTTTGTCTATTCCTGGCGTAACCCGGGTAGTTCATGGGCGCCTGGTAAGCTGGACTATATTATACTAAGCGATTCAAATATCCGTTCGGTCCAATCCTTTGTATTGGATTCCAAGACCTTGTCCGATGGATTAAGGATGGATTTGGGACTACATATTAACGACAGTGAAACTGCCTCAGACCATATCCCTGTCGTTGCTGATTTGGTACCACTGGATTGGAATAGTGTCCCGGAACCAGAAGACACTGCATCGTTGCCTGGTCCAAAGTGGGTAATCTCGCCCAATCCCTTCAATCCAAGTCTGACTGTTACAGTCGATTTAGAGAAATCGGGATTTCTGGAGGTTGGGGTCTATGATATACTTGGCCGGCAGGTCGCTGAATTATCACGTAAACAGGTGACTTCAGGTAGGCATCAATTCTTTTGGGATGCATCTGCAACAGTTCGCAGTACTGCTTCCGGCACCTATTTTATTCGTCTTGTCTTTGACAAGTCCTTTACTGAATGTCGAAAAGCCATCCTGCTCAAATAACGTATGAATAGATTTCTGAACAAACAGACCTGGTTCCTTATTGGCTGGATGGCCGTACTCTTTTTGCAATCATCCATTCCCGGACCAAATATTCCGATCAAAATTGATGTTATAGGGTGGGATAAACTTGTCCATATTGTTTTATACTGTATACTGGCAATTCTCGCTTATAAGGCATTTGGAAACAAGCCAAATCGCGTTTGGATAGTAGTCATTTTCTGCATAATTTACGGCATCTCCGATGAGTTCCATCAAAGTTTTGTTCCGGAACGATATCCCTCGGTGGCAGATGTGGTGGCTGATTCGATAGGAGCTGGACTTGGAAGCCTGATAATCATCAGGTTCCAACGGAAAAATAGATAATTATCTGCTTAATATAAGCTGTAGAAAAGGGGAAAAAGATGGTAAACAAAGCTATCTTGATTGGAAATCTGGGTAAAGACCCGGAACTAACGTATACGCCAAGCGGAACAGCCGTTGCAAAAGCTTCACTGGCAACGACTGAACGCTGGACAAGCCGTGATGGCAACAAGCAGGAACAGACCGAATGGCATAACCTGGTTTTCTGGGGCAGGCAGGCTGAAGTAGCAAATGAATTCCTGCGAAAAGGCTCGAGAATCTATGTTGAAGGCAGAATCCAATACCGTTCATGGGAAGGCCAGGACGGACAGAAACGATATGCTACAGATATTCGTGTAGTGGTTTTCCAAATGTTGAGTTCACGTGGTGAAGGTGCTGCAACTAGTGGCGGTGGTGGTAGTAGACCGCAGCAGCAACAGAACCAACAACGTACACCAGCCCCTCAAGATGGTGAAACCCATTATGAACCTATTCAGGGACAGGGTGGTGGACAGAAGAATGATAGTTTCGGCGCCGATGACGACGATCTACCGTTCTAAATCCAGATATAGCTCCGAAAAGACAAATATTGGAATTTCCAAAGTTGCGAAATTCTTCTATTATTTATACTTTCTTATATCAGGGTGGGTATTGCCCCTATCCACCCTGAATTTTGAGCCGAATGTAGCCATCCTGTATGGCAGAGTGGAGTTGTGAGAATGACCTTAAAAAATGCTGATCGTTCTACGGTCGCACTTTGGGTCTTGCCGTTTATTTTACTCGTCTTATTCTCTGGCTGTAGCCGCCCTGTAGAACTAATCGAACGTGAAGTCCTCTTTGGTCACGCCAAAATTACAAATCCGCGTCTTTCCAGTGATGGACAACATATCGCTTATCTCGCTCCTGTAGACGGTCGGATGAATCTTTGGATCAGGACCGTGGGGCAAGAAGATGATCGGCCTCTCACTCAATTTACCGATTTAGACCTGAATGAATACCTCTGGTCCTATACCAGTGATCATCTCCTCTTTTTCTCTTTCAGTAGTGGAAATGATAACTGGCTTCTCTCAGCGGTGGATATCAAGACAGGAAATATACGCGAACTCATAGTCCGTCCAGAAGAGAAATCACATTCGATACAAACAAAGATATACGCGAAATCCAACAGGCACCCTGAAGAATTAATAATTGGTCTGAACCTGAAAAACTTTGAACGTTATGATCTTTATCGGCTGAACACTAAGACAGGTGAATTGACTTTCCTGAAAAAAGGTGATCCTGACATCTATTTCTGGCAAGTTGATATGGATTATAATATCCGTGGGAAACTCGTCAGCGAACCCGAAGGTGGACAATCCTATTGGATGTATCATCCTGAGCAGGATTCATTTACAAAAGAAATTACGTGGGATATTGAAAATGACGGTAGCTGGCCGATTCACTATGATGATGATGGCCGGACGGTATACATGCGTGAAAGCAGAGGATTAAATACTACTTCACTAGTTAAATATGACGAGATTACAAAAGAGAGTGAAGTTATCTACAGTGATCCAGATTACGATATGGAAAAAATCGTTCTTGACCCAACGAACTATAAAGTTCAGGGTGTTGGACTTGTAAAGGAACGTTTCGAATATATTATTTTTGACGAGAAGTTGAAGGATACCATCTACAAACTTTCCAGTAGAAGAGGCAATCTATGGATTAGCAATCGAAGTAAGGATGATCAACTCTGGTTACTCGGTTACACCCATGATGACGCTGCAACAAACTTCTTTCTGTACCACACAGAAACAGAAGAACTGGAAAAACTTTTTGATTGTCGGGATGATTTTGTAGGAAAACAATTTGCCCGGACAGTTCCAATCTCTTACACAGCAAGCGATGGACTGGAAATACACGGTTATATGACTAAACCCATCGGGATCAAAGGCGCTGCGCCAATGGTTCTGGTAGCACATGAAGGTCCATGGCGACGTTATACGTGGGGATACAATCCGACAGCACAGTGGATGGCAAATCGCGGTTATGTTTGCTTGCAAGTAAATTATCGAGGGTCGACGGGTTACGGGAAAGAATTTGTTAATGCAGGTAATCTGGAATTTGACGGTAAAATGCAGCAGGATTTAAACGATGCTGTTTTGTGGGCGATAGACAATGGTGTTGCAGAAAGAGGTAAAGTTGCGATTATAGGCAAAGGGTACGGTGGTTATGCTGCCCTGAATGCAGCTCTTGAAAATCCCGATTTATACAGCGTTGCCGCCGCAAACGCTCCGCTGCTTGACCTTGTTCATTATCTGGCGAGTATTCCCCCTTACTGGTCCGCTTTTACAACCAGCATTGAACAGAGAGTTGGAAAACTCCCTCGTTATTCAGATGGACCCAATAAAGGTAAATTCAAGAAGGAAAAAGACTGGACTGCTGAAGACCGGGAACTAGTGGAATGGTTAAAAGAAAGATCACCTTATTACAAGGACAAGGAAATCACCATCCCCGTATTATTGTCTCAAGCAAGTCACGATTTTATGAGCGACGAAAAATTAACCCACGAATACGCGAATATGCTGGATGAAGGAGGGACAGATATTAAGTTCATTGAAGTCGACAGCGAAAAGTATCAGGGTATTGAGTATAGAATGGAGTATCTCAAACAGATCGAAAGTTACCTTGCCACCCATTTGGGTGGGCGGTATCAACCTTGAGCTTTGAGGGTGCACATGTGGCGCCGAGATAATCAGAAACGAAACCGTAGGAAAAAGGTAACAGGGACAGAATTATATAATTTTAGAAAGTGAGTACTGCCGATCAATTCATTTGTAGTACCCTTAAGAATTCGGTTAGTTTGATTGTGATTCGTAGCCAATTGGGTATAGGTTAATCGGTTCGTCAATATCCGATAAATCCTCACAATTCAGATAGTATAATCCTAATCCTGTTGAAACCCATAGACGATTACGCCAAGGGTCATAATTCATTGAACCTATCATACCAAGTTGGCCGTGGAAGGGTATTGTAAATGGAATTTCTTGCCAATTAGCACCTTCATTGTATGAAACATAAATATGACGCATATAGTCATTGGCTACTAATATTGGATTAACATCAGGAATTAAGGTAAAATTGTCTTTATTATTTGTAGTGCCTGTTTGAGACCATTCTCCATCTGAATATCTGCTTATTCTCGAATTTCCATAAATGTACAGATCAGAATTATTGGGGTTGATCATTCCACCATACCGAGGTGAGAGATCAGATTCATCAGGGAAGTTAAGGGAATTCCAGGTCTGGCAATTATCAGTGGAAATATAGACACCCTGTTTTTTTGCTATAGCAATAACCCTTTTTTCGTCTTGAATAATTTTTCTACTGGAAACCTTTAAGATGTCAGAAGAGTAATTTTGCCAAGTGCTACCTGTATCCAAAGAGACATTAAAAATTACTTTGTTGCCGATATTCTGTGAAGTAACCAACCTTATGAAATTATCTCCAATGTGTTTACTGAGTTTATATCGTTGGGTCAGAGGAAGTGGATTGATCGGTTCGCTACAAGTTGACCAGTTCACTCCGTCAGAAGATTCTTTGGACACCAAGAGTTCATATTCCAGAGAATATGAACCCTTATAGAATAATCCTCGATACGAATTGTCATCATAATAGTAAACAGAAAAGAATTGTTTTAACGTGTCATTGTCAATCTCTGGGTAATGAAGGAGATTCCATTGGTTATCTGCAAACACATACTCTTTTAGTACAACTTCATTTGGAGAGATGCCTATTATTCTATCAGAATACATCTCGATATAAAAATCCATTCCTACATTTTTGGGTAATTGAAGTCGTTCCCATGTTTTGGCATTATCATCACTTTTCAACACTCCATTTCCAGAAAAACAGGCATAAATATTACCATTAAATTTGTTGGCTTTCAAATTACTCGTTTTTTGGATAGTACCATCTAAATAAAGATCAATGGGGTAAAAATTCATTCCAGAATCATCGCTTTTGAAAATATGATTTATTAAGTAACTATATGTGAGTACAGTTGTATCATGTTTTGGAGAGCTTACTACTTTCTGAGGGAAAAAGCTTGTGGACAATCCGTTTCCACTATTGAACCATGAATCACCAGTATTATTACTTGTTAATAAGTGATTAAGTGGGACAAGATTTTTGTTCTCACTAATATATAATTCGGTACAGGCTAATAGCGTGTTATTTTGCTTAAGGATATTTTTTACTGCCAGGTAGGTATAAGGAATATCCTCACTTACCGTCATTTGAGGTATCCATGTATTGCCTAGATCATTGCTAATAAGAACACCGCCAGGTTGATTTTCGTTGATTAGATAGCCGGTAATGAATAAAGTTGAATCAGTGGTGGGATCTTGACTGAAAGAGAATTTTTGACATCTAGTATCATCATAAATATGGTGTTCCCAAGTCTGTCCAAAGTCCTCTGAAAAAGAAAAAGTTTCAGGATCGATATGATAAATTATGTTGTGATTATTCTTATTGATAATTGAAAAATGAGAAACAGAATAGGAGCTATATTCTGACTCATTTTCTAGTGGGTAAATAGGGGTCCATGTGTCTCCACCGTCAATTGTGATTGCCTCTTGCCAGTTAACAGAGGGGAACAAGTTAAATTTGACAATTACAGTGTCAGCATTTTTATCTAATACATTTATATCTAACGTTTTATGAATAAAATGAGTCTTACTTTCTATAATTCGTTGATTAATCGCTTCCCATGTTGACCCGCCATCCTGGCTTCTCCAGAACCCCCCATTACGAATTCCCAAAAATAAATTGGTTTCAGATGAATCAGCATCGAGGCAGGAAACGTCTAACCCAATGCTACTGATTGGAGAGAAAGCAAAGGAACATACATTAAGAGGTATAAATATTGATAAAAAAAGGATTAAATACTTTTGCATTTTGTTCTCAAGAAATTAGGCATACCTCAAAAGAGGTATGCCTAAATATTTTAATCCGAAGGAACGTCTGCCAATCTATTAATAGTGACTTGGTAAAATGATTCGGATCTATCCCATGTAGCACCCCATTCTGCAGATGCAAGGCTAAGTGTAGTTGTTCCTGGACCGAGGGGTACATTACTAAATGTATTTTCTGTTGAATAGGTTTCCCCTACCTGATTTCCCATAATATCGAGAGGACACAATATACTATTTGATTCCGTTAATAGTTGTCCATAAAGGTACGCTCTTGAGAGGGGTGAATTCCTCGTCTCAATTACCCCTTCAAGATAGGCATGAACGTCAGTTGTGGGACCATCTACACATAGCACCGGCACAGTTCCATCATAGTAGATTGTCACAACAGTTTTAGGGATCGGACTCTCTGTATCACCTGCGGCGAATACTAAACTGAAAGAGAGAAGTAGTAGCACAGACGTTAATAAACTTTTTTTCACATCAGTCTCCTTGCAGGATATTATTCCTGCACATACATAGTTTGCGAATCAAGTGCAATAGACAGATATGCACAGTCAATTAGGACTGCAGTCAAATAGTTTGAAAGCCATTAATGGTTAAATGATAATATCTTTCATATTATCAAACAGCAAGGAGTTAGGAACGTAAAACGTAGATATTAGTCTCCAAGAGCGGAGCCATAAGTGTATAAAAAAACGAATAGTGAGAAGGGTCTAATATGTAAAATATTAATTATAAATATTATGCCAAATTCACTAAAAAGGTATAGCCTCATCGGAACGTATTTGACAAAACGTATCTTGGTGCCTTTCTGGCGCCTTATTTATTCAGGTAGCATGCCAACATTTCTGAACCATTCTGGGCATTTGATATACCTCGGCACCATGTGATACGGATATATTTGTCCATGTTGAAGTAGCTACCCGGAGTCACCAGAACACCGACCTCATTTTTCAAGTCATTGTGAATACTGATACCGTTAAGACCTTTAATACTCATCACCCCATAACCAGTTTGAACTTGATCAACAGTACACTTAATCTCCCTGAAAGAGCTGCAGAGTTCCGAAAGATATTTCTTTGCTTCCTTGACTGCCCTGATACTCGCAAGCCTTTTTTCCTCCAATGCGTTATCGTCTTTCATTACCTGATGGATTATCCAATCAGACGGGAAGGGAAACACAACACCCATGTGGTCGTAGGCGAGTTTTACTTTTTGTACGATTTCAGATGGAGCTATACACCAACCGGCGCGAAGGCCACCAAGACCCCACACTTTTGTAAGGCTAGTGGTACTAATGATGTTGGGTCGTTTTAATGCAGTAGTCGTACTACCAAGTTCCGTATGCCATTCACGGTAGACTTCATCCACTATCAACCATATTTTTTCTCCAATGGCATCCGCCAATTCCACCATAATATCATCGGGAGTAAATATCCCAGTGGGGTTATGGGGGTTGGATAGTAGTATGCCCTTGGCACTAGTTATTGAGACGAGTTCCGCCACCTCATCAACGTTGATTCTCCAATTATTCTCTTCATGGAGCGGTAGTGGAATAACTCGCAGGCCAATTGCTTTTGCAGGAGCGAATAGGCACTCATATGCAGGGTCTTCGATCAAGATCGTATCGCCCGGTTTGAACAGAGCAACAAGCAGCAGGTAATTTGCCAGACTTGTTCCATGGCTGGGAAATACATTGTCGGGTTCCACAGAATATCGGTTAGCGATGGTTTCTATTAGCGGCAAAAAGCCGTACACGTTTGGACCACCGAGAGGAATCTCTTTTGGATTTATATTGAGGTCTTGAAGCGTTTTATAGTCAGCAAGGAAAGAGGAATTTGCCATATCGATATAGTCAGGATTCACTAGATCAGGATCAGTTTTAACCCAATTCATGTAATCGATTTTACCGTATGAACTCATATCTACCTCTTTGATATTAATAATAGCTTGAGAGTGCTCCTGCGCCACGTTTCTGTTCGAGTTTAACATCCCGAAGCTGTGGTGATTTTATACTGATGTTAAGATAGAATCCCTGACCGATACCGCGAGGATTCCATGTAAAGCGTCCTTCCCAGCAATGAAGGTCACGTACAACGCTTAAACTTGAACTTGTGATATCTCTTGTATGAAGGTCAACACCTGATGTGTATTGGAAATTCCATTTTGGAGTCAGTTTGACTGTTGCTGTTCCCGTTAAACGAATTGTTTCAGTGACACGAAGCGGATTCGCCATACTCATTGTGTAACGGAAGTTACCGCTTAATTTCCACGGAGAGCCTCCTCGACTTCGACTCATGTTTTCGGTCGGATCACGGAAACGGTCATCAAATTCGCGCAAGACATCATCAGCATCCTCGTAATCGAGAGAATCTTCTTCAGCCGGATCCCGTCTTTCCTCACGAGTAAACGGGCTTTTGCCCGCCAAGGTAAACCGGGCATTGGATGAAAAATTTGTCAAACGAATAAGGTTAGCACCACGACCGAGTTCAGAATAATATTTGTTGATAGTTTTACCGGTCTCCTGATCGTACTGGTAAAAGGAATGGGTTGTGGAGAAATCAAAACTGAGTGATTCAAGAGGACCAATTTTATTCTGGCCAGATATGGGGCTGGCACGAAGTGTTCCTCGAAGGTCGCCGAGATTAAGGCTATCCTTGGCAAAATTGTAGTTTGACGAAAGATTGTAGGTAAAGAGGTCAGTCTTTATCTCTTCCTCTTCACCTTCTTCGTCATACTTCACTCGTTTCATCTGGAAAAGGTTACCCAGAGAAAAGCTCATCGTCTGGCTTTTACCTCTACCACTACCACCAAATATGCTTCCTGTATACCTGTCCTTACTGAAGGCATACTCATTCATTACCCATGTTGTGTCGATGCCATCTATTTCCTCTATTTCTCTTACCATTCGGCTTGAATTTTGGTAGTATCCCCAATCCGTTGAAGAGAAATCAGGTTTATATGAGAAACTCAGTGATGGAGTGACCACATGACGGATAACCTTCAATGAACCACGGTTGATGTTGAAGTAACCGTAAAACTTTGTGTTCGTGGTTAAAGACGTTGTAAAAGTACGTCTCTGGAAAAATCCGCGTTCAGTATTCTCTTCAAAACTACCGTCATCTTCAATGGAATAGTGTTTCCGTTCGTTAAACCAATCTTCCTTATAGGAAACACTCGGATTCAGATTGAAGTGTTTCAGTACCTTCTGTGGAGCGTTCAGGCTTACTGAATGGGTAATACCACTGCGGTATTCCTCAACCAGTGGGGTCTCAATGTTGCCGGATGTTTCCCTGCTTTCAGTTCGCTGATTTTGTAAGCGGTTACTGTAGCGGTAAGTGATAGAGTTATACCATCTCTCTTTGTCATCCTCTTTTTCACGTCTTTCACCTCGACCCAATCGTGCTTCAGGTGGAGTATAAATCAGATTTTTATCGCTGGATCGTTTCTTGTCTTTGCTCGGGAAAAGGTTTTTTGACCCAAGGTTAAAAGAGACGTTCGGCAAAGTCTGCTTGTTCTCATCCGTCGCGAGGTTCTGTTCTTGATTAAGGTTCATTGACATTGAAGCACCGCTATTAAAGCGATGGGTCATTGTTGCGTTGGATTGAATTTTCTGATCAAGTCGTCTGTTGGCGTTGAGGCTGTTGTCCTGATAATAGGAACCATCAGAAACGAAGGTGCCGTTTACCCTGATTTTTGTCCGGTCTGAAATGTCCTGATCATGCCGGACGCGAAGGTCCCAACGGGTATTCTGTATTCCATTAATTGTCTGGTTGTTGATTGAACCGGCTACGCCGCCCCTGAATTTATTTCTTTTATTATAGACGAGGTCGGTCCGGAGTAGAAATCCGGTTTTTTCGTAAAAATCAATCGTGTTCTTCATGTCCCAATAGTCAGAAGCAGCCCAGTAATAACCAAGGTTACGCAGGTGCCTGCCTTGGGTACCGTTATCACCGTAAGTTGGAATCAGAATACCGCTGTGACGGCCGGATTTTACAGAAAACACAGCAAAAGGAAGCGCAGCGACCGGTACATCACCAAACTGAAGGACTACAGGTTTACCGACAACTTTATCCTTGTACATCATCATCATTTCGTTACCGGCAAAACAGAAATGCGGTTCGTCATGATCGCAAGTCGTATATTTTCCATCCTTAATGAAAAGGATATCATCTGTCACTTTTTGTATGTTCTGCCCGATATAAAAACCATCCCCATAGTCAGTTCTTCCACCCTCGATATAACCCTGTTTTGTCTTCATGTTGACGCGCATCAGGTCGCCAACCATGTTTGAACTTCCCTGCTTGAAGGTGGGTAAACCTTCGACCCTTATGGTATCGATTTCGGTTTTTGTTGTATCAGTCCAGATCGTATCAAGAGTTGGTGTTGCAGTCATTAAATTATTGTTCCAGTCGACTTCAATGTTGCTAGCCTGTAGGAACATGTCTTTATACTTGATGGAAGCGTGACCCTTCAGGATACTCGACCGAGTTAAAACGTTAAATCCGATTCTATCAGCTGAGTAGACGATACTCGTGTCCAGATCGCTCTTGTCCTCTTTGGGTTTCTGGATCGAATCAGTCAAAGCCGTGGACGAATCAACAAGAGTAGATTCCAGAAGGCTATCATTTCCAACCAATGAACTATCAACCAAAGGTAGATAGGCGACAGTGTCAGCCAGTGTGCTATCTTCACTGATTTTTGCCGGCAGGAAACGGAGATTCTGATTGGGTGATGCTTCTAGAGTATCAACAGTTACTTCTTCTGTTTCTACCTGAATCGCAGTTGTCGTATCCTTTGCAGGAATAGTCCTTTCGGATTGAATACTTTTCCGGGTACCAACACAACCCGAGAAAACCAGAGAAAGAATCAGGACGATAAGTGGCAGAGTCCGTTGAATCTTTCGACGTGAGAATTTCCGTTTTACGGGAGAAATCATTTCTTTTTCTTCTCCCCGGTTTTTTTATCACGTTTCTGATTCTTCAGCTTTTTTATCTCTTCAAGACGATTAAAAATTTGAGCTTCACTACCGTATTGAGTAGGACGGTAGAATTCATGTCCCTCAAGTTCAGGTGGTAACCCCGGCATATCATATGATACTGCGTTTTTCTGATCGTGGGAATACTTATAGTCTTCGGCGTAACCCTGGGCCTTCATAAGACCCGTTACAGCGTTCCGCAAGTGTAATGGAACCGCAGGCTGGATACCCTTTGAAACCATATCCATCGCTTCATTAATCGCCTTATATGCAGCATTACTCTTTGGCGAACTTGCAAGGTAAGTTGTTGCTTGCGAAAGAATAATCCTGGCTTCCGGCATCCCGATTTTATGGACAGCGTCAAAAGCAGCTTGTGCGAGAAGCAGAGCGTTGGGGTTGGCGTTACCTATATCCTCGCTCGCTAGAATAATTAACCGTCTGGCGATAAAACGAGGTTCTTCACCAGCAACTAACATTCGTGCAAGCCAGTAAACGGCAGCATTGGGGTCACTGTTGCGGACTGTCTTGATAAACGCGCTGATGGTGTCGTAATGCTGGTCGCCGGCTTTGTCATAACGAACCAAAGCTTGCTGAGCGACTTCACTAACCAGTTCCAACGAAATCTTTTTAAGTTTCTCATGGGTCGCACGTTCAACTGTTCTTTCAAGCAGGTTTAATGCTTCCCGAGCGTCACCGCGAGATAGATCAACGAGCGCAGTGAAAGCATCCGGATGAAAGTCTACTTCCGTTTCCTTCAGGACAATATCATTCTCAAGTGTATAGTTCACCAGCTTGGTGATGTCGTCGTTTGTTAACGGTCTGAAACGGTATACTCGACATCTGGACAGTAATGGTGATATCACTTCAAACGATGGGTTCTCAGTGGTCGCACCGATGAGGATGACAGAACCCTCTTCAACGGCATGGAGTAGGGCATCCTGTTGGGATTTATTGAACCGATGAATTTCATCAATAAACAGGACGGTTCGAATACCTGCTGTTATCGCTTTTTTGCCACGTTCTAGTACTTTACGAATGTCTGCAACACCACTGGCGACTGCACTGAGTTGAAGAAAATCAGCTTCCACATGCCCAGCAATCAAACGAGCAAGTGACGTTTTCCCTACACCGGGATCACCCCAGAAAATCATGGAATGCATATGGCCGGAGTCCAGCAATGGACGTAGGGCACCTTTTGGGCCGACGAGATGTTCCTGACCAAAAAAATGTTCCATGATCTTTGGACGCATTCGTTCGGGCAGAGGATTAGCCGCCGGGTCCATCTTGGGACTTGCAGATGGATCTTCAAAAAAGGTACCGTTTCCGGTATTTGGCGCGTAATAGGGGCCTGTCTGGCACTTGATCATCATAAGCAGGAAAGGTAGCCGTTAGTAGTGACAACTTTCAAGCTAAATAAGGAGTCCAATGAACTTGCATGAATATAATATTCCATGGGTTTAAAAGGTCTAATGACATGACATTTTATCCGGATAACAGTTACTCAAATTAAAATAAAACCGATGAAAGATAGCGGAATCACTCCAAAAGCGAGTTGAATTGTTTATATTGACACCGTTGAAAATGGAAAAAGTTTGGAAAAGGAGAAAAAATGACTGACAAACCGCAAGCAGCAGCACCGGGTGGGCAGAGGATTCAGATTCAATTGGATGATAACGTTTCAGAAGGACACTATTCAAACCTGGCGATCATCAACCATTCACCAGCAGAATTTGTACTCGATTTTGCAAGGGTAGTCCCCGGTAGTCCAAAGGCAAAAGTACAGACACGGGTTTTACTTGCACCTATCCATGCCAAGAACCTTTTGAAAGCGCTGGAAACCAACATCAAGAAGTACGAAGAAAACGTTGGCGAGATCAAAATGCCCGGCAAAGACGAGCAGAACAAAGGTTTCGGCTTCCAGATATAGTTAGTCAGAGATTGAAAATTTTGCACCAGTGAATTATTCACTGGTGTTTTTGATTGTTTCAAAAATTTGAGAATGATTCCTTAGATATTGTGCATAATTTATTTTCTTACATATTTATGGTTATTAACGGTTATTTGACGGTGATTATTATGAAATTTAGTTATGTTCGTTTTCCTCTATTAGTGACGCTATTACTTACCATTGTGGTCAATTCCTTTTCCACTCCAACGTTAAAAAGTGGTTGGCCCTATATAGTAGAAAATGATTGGGGATACTATATCTATACCCAATTGACACTTTATAAACATCAAGAATTAGGTTGGATAATTGCAGTTGCATCGAATGGGGAAATCTGTTTACTAGATTTGAATGGTAACCCACTGTCAGGTTGGCCAATGCAATATTCCATAGATGATGAAATAGTAATTAAGCAAGGTCCAAAAATGGGGGATATGGATGGTGATGGAAATCCTGAGGTATCTTTCCGGACAACCTCGCCCAATAGCATAACAAGACTTGAAACTTATTCATTTTTTGGTGAGCGGTTGGAACATTTATGTATCGTAGATACTCTTGTGCCATCTTCAAGAGCTTATCCGGCACCGGTTTTTGTGGATATTGATGGTGACGGAATGAAGGAACTAATAAGAACTTTCGGTGATTCATTACACGCACAATTATTTAATGGATACGAGTACCCGGGATTTCCAATAGCGGAAAATGATAATGCTGCCAGACATGGCCGAGGTGCCGTTGTAGGTGCAGGAGATGGTTGGGAACATGATTACAATGTTGTTGTTTGGACAACTACAGGTCAGATTCATGCACAACAGATTGGTGAAACCGAAGAATTACCTGGGTGGCCTATTGATGTGAATCCTTATCAGGATTTTTCTGGGGTTTCTATGTTGTCTACTGACAGTGGCTGGACTGTAGTCTTATATTCGCGATTCACCATTCATGCATGGGATCAAGATGGTGCATATCTAACTGGATTTCCAGTCTCAGATTTTGGAAGTCAAAATTCAGGATTTGCAGTTACATACTACCTGAATATTGCAGATATAAATGGAGATAATCAACCTGAAATCCTCTATCACCCTTATCATGAAGATATACATGTTTTCAACCTGCAAGGTGAAGAGTGCGATGGGTTCCCTTTTTCAATATACAATCAAGGATTATCTGATATGCCGGCTGTAATGTACCAGGCACATTCCGATTCTGCATTTATTCATATAGGGAGTCAAAGTAGGCCATATTACATCATCAACACAGCATATCATTATAATACTATTATGCAAGAGTATGAGACAAGAGTTATGAAAGATCCAGATACATATGTGACTTCTGCAACTCATACAGCGTTGATCCCACCTGAAAATGACACTCTATATGTAGTCTCCTTTAATGATTTCGAAGGTTATGGTGTTCGAGTCTATGAGATTCCTATGGAGGGTGATGGAACACATATTGAATGGCAGATGCCGGGAAATAATGCCGGTGGAAACAGACTCTATTGTCCCCGGTATTTTCTTGGTGTTGATGAGCCAGATGAACCAAACCCTCCTCAGTCCTACAAAATTGAACCGGCCTATCCAAATCCATGGAATAGCACGTTACAGATGAACCTGGGTAATTTCGGTAATGGCGGGGCGACAGTGAGCGTTTACAACATTCTTGGTGGTCTTGTCCATCGAACGGAATATGGAGCTGGAAATCCGATTGGAAAGTGGATATGGAATGGGTTTGACCTTAATGGAATAAAGGTTTCATCCGGTATATATCTCGTCAATGTCGAAACATCATTTGAAAATTATGTTCAAAAAACAGTGCTATTGAAATAGTATCTTTAGTTGATACTCTACTAATTTAAAATCCTATCATTGTATTTCGATAGGATATATTTCTATCATATTTAAATATATTAATAAAACTCTAAGAGTTGTTGTATATATTTATTGAGAAAGCTACAATATAGTAAGCAGAGTTGTATATCATTCACGCAAGTGATTTGCTAACTGGAATTTATAGTGAAACTGCCATCTCTGATCCTCAAGTTGTTCCTCATAGTATTTGCATTCCCCGGACTGTTTCTCACGGAATCTAATGCCCTTGACTATCGCCATCCAGATGTATCTCTATACAACCATTGGGATTATCTCTACAATATCGACAAATATGAGGATATGCTTGTCCTGTATTGTGGTTATCAGGGGATCAAGTTTTATCGCCATGAAGGTGATGAATGGGACCTTGTCCAATCTATTGATACCAGTGGGATGGCATGTGGCGGTGAGGTAATCAATGATACACTATACACTGGTGATCATTTTGATGATCTTTCCGCTTTTGATATTACCGATATAAATCACCCTCGTCTTATCGCCCGTCAACCAGAGGATCCCGGTGGAATAGAACTGTATGACGTGATGAGATACAGGGATATTCTGATCGTTCAGGTAGGGCTTATGAGTCGATACATTGCTACCTACCGATTAGAAGGTGAAGAATTTACATATATAGATTCCGAAAGATATGATGCCTACCGACACAATACGGTGATGCGTGATTCACTACTCTATTTGTGCACAAATCATGGGTTTGAGGTACGAAGCATATCCAGTGAAGGAATGATAGATTCTCTTTATATGTTGGATTTTGAAACAGGAACGGCTTTTAACCTCGTGGTCAATGGGGATGTAGGATATCTTTCATTTCTTGAAAATCGGTTTGATGTGGTTGATTTCAGTGATCCATTTCGACCGGAAATCGTATCTTCAGCCTTTACAAACTGCAATAAGGCTCGATTGGTACACAATGAAGATTATCTTTATTTAATCGAATCGGGAATGATGGAAGTGTATTCCTTGGAAGACCCACAGAATCCAGCATTTATTACTCATCATTACGACAGCCGGTTCGAGGATTTGGAGGCAGTATTTCTAGATGGAAACAGCCTTTACTTATCTCAAAGTCAGTTCCATGATACCGAACCATATGGATTGATTGAAGTGAGGATAAACGAATTAGAAATATCAGAAATCCTACCGTACAGTCATCGTGGCCATGTTCGCGCTTTGACTATAAACGGAAACTACTCCTATGTTTTTGACGATTCTTGTGGATTGCAAACCTTTGACATCAGTGACCCTCTAAATCCAGTTCAAACACATACGATTGATACAGATAGTATCTGGGGATTGAAGCACAATGATGAAATACTTATAGGTTATCATGGTGGGAAAGGCTTGGAAGTTTTCGACATCACGAACCCTTCTTGGCCAGAGAATATTTTCAATTATACTACCACTGTTTCATCATATGCTGGCAACAAGAACATATTCTTTGATATAATAAACAACATAATCGCACTTGCTACCTTTGAAAATTACGATAGCTCAACGATAAAAATACTGGAGATTGATAGTGAAGGAATAGATGAAATTTCCACGTTTGATGGTATTGGGAACACAATGCTATCTTTTTCCTTAGATGGCAACTACTTGTTAATAGGAAGACAACCTTCAAGCACAGGGGGAATTGATAGAACAACAAGGTTGTACGATTTATCTGAACCTGAATATCCAAATTTAACAGATTCGCTAATCTTCCAAGAGGCACCTTCGTTTATGTATCCATTTGAGAATGGATTCCTCTATGGAATATCATCTGATGCCTACAGTCAGGATGTGATGCAAATACAGATACATGATGAAGGTCAGGTTAATATCGATTTAGAAGCAGAATGGACTTTTTCTTCAGCGTTTTTCACACAAAATAATTCATTTTTTATTAGTGGTAACAGGAGAAAGGGGATTTTTGTTTTTATGCTGAACGAGAATTATAGCGTTAATGAGTTCTTAAATATCCCCACTACCGAAAGCCTCTATAATGCCCATCTTGATGACAATGGATTCATTCATTCAATTGAAGGTAGATCATATAACATCTATGATGTACGCTATGAACTGGGTGTAAATGATAAACCTGATGAATACATTCCAACGGAAACCTTACTATTAGCAAATTATCCCAATCCCTTTAATCCGTCCACAACAATTTGTTTCACTTTACCAAAACAAGGTGATGTCAGTTTGAAGGTTTACAATCTCCTTGGGAAAGAGGTGGCTTCGCTACTGGATAGGCAGACGATGTCGGCAGGGCATCACACTTTATCCTGGGATGCGAGTGATAAGGGATTTGCCGCCGGGATATATTTCGCTGTCCTTGAAACTGAAAACACCAGGACGGTTCAGAAATGTTTACTGATGAAGTAAGCTCCCAAACAAGCCAAAAACCTCATTCTGGCTCAAAAATCGGTATAATTATTAGCTCGCTAACGATATTTAACGCAATTTCAGCGTCGCAATCGCCATCAATGCCAATGCCAGAGAGACAATCCAGAATCGAAGCACAACTTTAGTCTCCGCCACACCGAGATGTTCGAAGGCGTGATGAATCGGCGTACGGTAAAATATCCGTCGTCCCAAAAGGTTGATCCCGATACGGTCCCCGATGAGGTGGGTTACATTCACAAAGATGAATAGACCGCCCGCGATGACAAACAGGAGCTCTTGCTTGGTGAGTAAGACCAGTGCGGCCAGAATACCACCGAGAGAAAGACTACCTGTATCACCCATAAAGATTTCAGCAGGGTACCCGTTGTACCAGAGGAATCCTATTAATCCTCCACTCAACGCAGCGATAAAGACTACCAGCTCATGAACTCCCGGCATAAAGGGGTAGAGCAGGTAGGCACTCCAATTGGAGTTCCCCATGATATAAGCGAAAACGCCGTACACGATTATCGGAAGTAACGTTGTTCCTGCGGCTAAACCGTCCAGTCCGTCAATGAGATTGACAGCGTTGGAAACAGCTACAATCACAAACGCTGCAAATGGTATATAGAACCAGTAAAGATGGACATCAAAACCACCGAAGACTTCCGGTTTCAAAAATGGGATACCGATTACATCCTTCATTTCCATAGGAAATGGTGAAGAGGCCGGGTGGTAAAGGAAAATTCCAAGCGCCAAACCAAAAGTCGTTTGGATAATCAACTTGGTTCTTCGAGATAGACCAGATTCTGCTGAACCACCTCGAACCTTGGCTATATCGTCCAGTGCACCAAGAAAACCGAATACGATTATTGTTGCGACGACCGGCCAGAGGAAACGATTCGTCCAATCAGACCAGAGTAGCAGACTCATCATCAGTGAACCGAGAATGAGTATCCCACCCATTGTCGGAGTGCCACGTTTCGACTTGGCTAAATGTGAATCAAAATCTCGATTGATATCCCTCTGACCGGCACTGTAAAGAGCTTTTATCGTCGCCGGTGCAAAAAGAAGAATCAGCAATAACGTGGTAATCATTGCCGCGATACTACGAGTCGAGACATAGGTCAGAACACGAAGAATGTCAAACGGTTCACCAAGAGAAACCAGGTATTTAGCTAGATGATAAATCATTATTCGCTACCCTCCCTGATTCGAGTTCTTAATGCCGCATAGTGTTCTTTTAAAGGAAAATGAGGATGGAAAGCAACGGAAGTAATCGCAAAACGATTAAGATCTTCTTCCAGTGTAGCTAACCACGGTTGATCGACACCACCGTTAAATCTGCTTAGTAAAGCGTGGTAGGAGCGCAGGACAGATTCCCGAATGGGTGTTTCAAACACCATAGCCTGTTTCCGGCAAGTATTCATAACCCGTTCCGGGTCAGCAACGTGACCAAGCGTATGAATTGCTTCCCAACGTACTTCCTGACGTTTATCCGAGGCTAAACTTTCAATCTTGTCGACTATCTCACTCGGGATGGCAATCCCTTGCGAAACGATATAACGGGTAAATTTCAGAGCCCATGCTCTTACTTCGTAATAAGGGTCTGATAGCGCAATATAAAGTGCATCCAGGGTGCTCTTATCAAATTCGCCAAGGAATGCTAACGCGTTCAGCACGTTCCTGCGAATAAAACCAACTTGGTAAAAATCACCACCGAGTAAACGGTGAACGGGCGGTGCCGGTGTACGATCAGTCAACATGGAAAGGAGCAAATCTTTCTTCTCAATGTTGCGGGTCAATCCGACCAGCTTTACACCTTCGTTGCGGAGTACCCATGAAGAGTGTGCAAGTAGTGATGCCCCTCTATATCGGATGTAATCGAGTTCTTTCAGGCACTCTAATTCTTCTTCTTGAATTGTGCCATGAATAAATGCTCTTTCAAACTGAATGCCGGTTTTTCTTTCGGTGTATCGTCTGACACCGGTAGCGGTGACTGGCAGGTCCGACAACTTTGGTGGTATAACCAGTTCTGTCGGTTCACCTTCGTCGAGATCTCCCGCTTCAAGTGACGTAACGCCGCGACCCATTCTTAAGACACATTTTGCCACTCGTTTAGCTGCATTCCTGTCCACGCTCTCAAGGGCATTTTCTTTTAATTTTGCACGAAGGTCGGGATCGGATTTTAAATCCAGAATTCTATTGGCCAGTTTTTCACCGTCAACACTTTCAATAAAACGACCATTTTCCTGACATGGTGATTCGTATATAATTTCAATTGCACCCCGTGATTCAAAGTCGCGAGCGTTTGCAACCTGGCTATCGCCGGGCAAATTCGCTTTGGGAATAACCAATGCCGGTATTCCTGCCGAGCAGACCTCTACAATTGATCCGGCACCTGCACGAATGATGGCGAGGTCCGAAGCGGCCAGATGGAGTGGAAGGTCATGGAGATAATCGACCATCTTATAATGATCGCTTTTTATACCTGACTCATTTAAACGGGTTTCTGTGTCTTGACGGGAATTATATCCCGACCCGCTCATTGTACCGCAAGCATGTATAATTTTTACGTCTTTGTCTTTCAGTAATGTCGGAAGCGCATCGACCATGGCTCGATTAATTGTACGAGCTCCCTGACTTCCACCAGTGACGAGGATATAAAAGTCATTTTCTTTTAATCCGAGTTCTTTTCTTGCTGCAGATCGGTCCATCGTCTCAAAATCAGATCGAACAGGATAACCAACTATTTGCACTGTCTTATGTGGGAAGCCGAGAACTGCTGACGGATGACTTACTCCAATTTTATTAACAAGTCTGCCCGCGAAACGGTTCATTCTACCCGGTACGGCGTTTTGTTCATGCATATAGATCGGTATTTTCCACATGCCTAAGCTGATGATGCCGAGTAGTGAAGCGGCAAAAACAGTAGGTGCCGAAGCAAAACCACCACTCGCAATGATTGCATGAGGGCGTTTGAACATCAACAAAAATGTTGCTTTGAGAATACCAAGAATAAGAGTAAAAAGGAATCGTAACATTCTCGGGGAAAGACTACGCAGCGGCATACCAATGCTGGGAGCATAGTAGATAGGAATACCAAGACGTGGAACGATGGTTGATTCTAAACCTTGCTTTACGCCTATATAGAGTAAACTTACGTCTGGTGAAGATTCTTTTAATGCATCGCCAATGGCAAGAAGTGGAGTAACATGCCCACCGCTACCGCCACCGGTTAAAACAATACGGATTTTAGAAGATGATTTGCCCATGTACCATCCATATACAGGAAAGAAGGTTAAACACAACTATTATCGCGGAAACGTAAGCAAGCAGAGAGCTCGGCGCAAGTACAGGATTCAAGGTTAAACGAATTCTGCTTTAGTTCTACCACTTTTCACAAGAAAAACAAACTTGCTTTTCTCAAAGGTCAGTAGCCTGAAGTAGGCTCATAAGTGGAGGAAGAGAGCTAAAGAGAGACTTGTGAATAGCCAGAAAAACTCCTATGTTTGTCAGTTCGGTGAGGTGTTGAAAATGATGCCTTTTTATCCGAATCGTTTCGTCAACTAAAAGATTTTAGAACCAGGTGTTTTTTCAACCTGGCCGCAGGTAATCAAGGAAAAATAATGGCCACGGAAACCAACAAAAAACGCGCATCTGTAACAGTAGATGTCCGCGTCCCAAAAGAAATCGCATGGCGCGGTGTGAGTGACAACAGGGAACTTCAGATCTGGTTTGCTCAGCAGACAAATTTTGATGCGAAGAACATGAACTATCAGTTCAGCGGAAAGCATGTCCCATTTTTGAGATATGAAGACCGTCCAGAGCAGAAAATGCTTGAGTATAACGAAGAGGAAATGTCCCTCAGTTTTAACTGGCCGATTCGCAAAAGAGAAGGCGATATCGTTGAAACTGTAGTAAAGTTCCGTGTAAGCCAGCATGAAGAATATAGCCGTCTCGATGTAGATCATATCGTTAACGAAGATGATCTGACTGATGATGACCTTCGTAACCTCTGGACACTTCTCCTGAATGGTTATGTCTTCCATATGGAAGGTGCAGCTGCCTGGGTACGTCCAGAATTTACACAGAAACGTGGAAAAGAATTCCGTATGGAGTTCTGGACATCTGCAAAACGCGAAGTCGTTTTTGAAACGATTACAACTGTCGATGGTATTCGCGGATTCTTCGCCCCACAGATCAAAAAGATTGATCTTAAAGAAGGTGGAATTCTTGATCTCGATTGGGATCAACTTCCCATCATCGAAGTTGAAAAAGATACCAAGTTTGCAATTGGCTGGCGCGAAGTTGCTGATGAGGATCCAAATCTTGTCGTACGTTGGGAATTGAAAGACGAAGGTAACGGTACAAGAGTTACACTCTGTGAAGGTACATTCTCAGAATCAGTCATCCTTGCAAGCCGTCCCGATTATGATGGTTGGGCTGCTGTAATGAATGATCTGAAACGTTTCCTCGAAACGAATCGTCACCCAATCTTCTTATCAATCCTGATTGAGCCACATAAAGAGGCTTAAATTGAAGATATTTATCCAGGCATTTTTTATCCTGGGTATTCGTTTATAGATTAACGGCGAAGGTATTCCCTTCGCCGTTTTCTTTTCTCTGGAGGAATTTTGAAGAAAAAGAATATCAAATCTATCCTGTTTCTCAACACCACAGGATCAGAAATCGAACTGATAAACGAATTGGCAATTGATAGTAAGTTTGAGATAAATCTTTTTATGAAGGATGCAAGCGAGCACGAAAATATTAATAGTAATGTAGCTGTATTGGATATTATAGGAAATTCACTGTTTGATATCGTCTTCACACTTCCTCAGGAATTGAAAGAAAAAGAAACAAAACAGATAATAGAAAATTCAAGTTTAACATTTATAATCGGTGATTCGCCCATAGCCTTCTCGTCAATTCTTGGGTTTATTCATGATGAATCCCTTTCCAACTTGCTTGGTGTCCGTATCGTAAAAAGTCTTCAAAGTACCAGTATGCTGGAATTTGTTTGCCTGCCACCCACAAGCAGAAAAGCATTAGATCAATTGAGTACATGGTCTCAGGATCTTGGACTGAATATCAGTCTACTTCAATACGACATTCCAGGAGGTGGTGTTGAAAGAATCCGTGTCCCTCTGGAAAGTGAAATATGGAAAATGGTTCGTGAGGGTATTATCACACCTTCAGAACTAAATAGCCTATCCAAAGAGAATTTTAATCTGGATGAAGGTTTTCTAGATTCAATCAGAAGATCGATTCCTGACAAAAGAAGCAGAGTTGCGAAACAATTGTTTATTACCTCAATGAACGATGGACGATTCAGACCTGAGTATGATCAATTTCCTCCTGATGCAGGTGAAAATTGGGATAAACTAACCGATAAATACAAACGGATCGAAAAAAGTAGTGAAATAGATAAACCGGAAAAGATTCTGGTTATCGGAACCCCTCATATCGTTGACCTCTGGTGTGAAAAAATTTATAAAATCACAAATGCATCTGTTATGCCAAAAGGAATCAAACTGTGGGATCTGGGCAATTTCTCTGAGTCAGTTCAGAAAGAGATTAACGAGAATGGTCCATATGACATGATTCTTGAAGTACTTATTGCACCCACTGAAGAAAGACAGAAACTTTTGGAAGTACTGGTTGGCGTCGCAAAAGAAAACACGCAGTTCTGGGTCCATACGTTGAATACACCGGCCACAGTGACTGTTCAGGTGATACCGGAACAACTCTGTGCGATTGGTTTTTCCGGGATACCGGGATTTAATGAAAGTGATTTTTGTGAATTGAGTAAACCCAAGAATTCTAACAGGACTGAATTTAATAAAGCGGTGAAAGCGGCTCAATCTCTGGGGTTTGAACCTGTTGAAGTCGCAGATGAGCCGGGGGCTGTTACTCCCAGATTGCTGGCTACACTGGTAAACGCTACATCATTCCTCGCAAGAGAAGGGATTGTTACTTCTGAAATCGAAGCAGACCGTATTGCTGCCCGAGCGATTTCCTCCGAAAGAGGTCCCCTGGTTTTTGCTGATGTATATGGTCTTGATACCATTGAGGCAGTGTTGATAGGGCTATATGCATTTAATGGAATTGACCGATACAGAGTTTCCCCATTGATAACCATGCGGATTGAATCTGGTGCTCTTGGCAACGTTACTGACAAAGGCTACTACAGGGTATAAAAAAAGCGTCCAGCGAACTGGACGCAAACCAGAGATGAAGTTCTATTTTACAAGATGAATTTTGCGAGTCTTTACCCCATCAGAAGTTATCATCTTTAAGAAATAAGTACCCGACGAATAGTTAGTCATATCCATATATACTTCATGTATCCCCGCCTCGTATCTCCCCGTGGCGATTTCATTCACCAGTTGTCCGTTCAGGTTGTAGAGATGAATCTTGGTATCGCCGCTGTTTCTCAACGTAAAACGAATCTTGGTCGATGAGTTAAAAGGATTTGGGTAGTTATCTAACAAATCCTTCTCAAGGGGAATCAGGTTTATCGCGCCATCGTCAACGGCCAAATCAAATAGAGAAATATAGCACAACCCTACACCCGTCGATAACCAGACAAGGTTTCTCCATGGATCATATGACAAATTACCCAAAAATGGTTTGTACTCCTCATACGGGATATGTAATACCTGTCTTTGCCAGGAAGTACCAAGATTGTTGCTGGTCAATAAATAGGATTCACCCATTTGGTCAACGTGATAGCTCATAAGGAGATTCGTTTCTCCTGCTATCCAGATAATATTTCCATTTATATTTTCTTCTTCATTTTGTAAGGACCATTGGCCCTCTTCATAGAGATAGATTCTTTGTCGGTAATTATCAACAAAAACCTTAACTAGCAATCGGTCTTCATCAAGAAGATACATTAGATTGGGATTGTCAGGAAAATTTATATCCTGAAAGCTTTCTCCTTCGTCAGAAGATCGGAGAATAATTCCTTCTTCAAATCCTGAGACATGAGCATACAAATAGTCTTCATTCTGATGAATAACTGGAAAATTGCTTGATAGGTCAGCCACTATAGCTTTCTCAACCCAAGTTTGACCTGAATCGTTTGAAACAATTGCTCTGTACCCATCCAATGTTCTTCTTATTGCGTAAAATCGTGCATCTGTTTCGCCATGCCAGATATCATAGTGAGAGGTTTGCTGGTTGAAGTGTTGGCTGGTTTCATACCATGAGTCCCCGTAATCGTCACTTCGAATTGTTAAGATATTATAATCATTTACATTTGCAGGATCGAATAATCTCATTCCCGAAATAACCGTATTTGCGTCAACCATTTTAATAGGAAAAATAGCGGGAAGGACAGGATAATAGCTTGGAATATTTAATTCATACCAATTATGGGTATGAAGGTCATAACGTTTATAAACGTAACCCCTGTTTCTTGTCACGATGCAATTTTCGAAAACGGTAAAATCGCTTCTTCCGCCTATCGGTGGTGAAGGTAATCTTGCCCAGGATTCGCCTCCATCAGAGGTAGAAAAGACACCATTGCCATAAAAACTGAGATAGACTTTGCCATTATAGTTATTGGAACTGACATTGTCGATCTTAGATAAGCCAGCGGGAAGACCATTTGTACATCGCACAAAGGTTTGACCATAATCTGTTGAACGGTACAATCCGAAAACGGTCATTCCTGCAACATAAACCACTCCAGAATATTCAGGATCTTCCATAAGAAATTGGGGATAAAATCCTTCAGGTAGACCTCCGTTATACCAATTACCAGTTAACCCATCATCTGAACTGAGTAGCAATTGATTGGTAGCATCCATGTCATCGTTGATACGATGATAACCACCGCAAAGAAGGTTGCCATTGGATAATTTGATCATACAATTTAGAGAACCTGAAACTGTATCGTCTCCATGAAGTAGCAAATCGCTATCAAAAGTACTGGTCCAACTTAAGCCACCATTGATACTTTTTCGAATAAATCTATTTGTAAGTTCTGGATTAACTGATGGTAAGTGTGTATAAAATCCGGTGACCCAAAATGTGCTCGGATCAAATGGATCTTGAAAAAAGGCACCGGCAGGATACGAAAGTGAGTCAATGTTAACTATATCCCATGTTTCACCACAATCTTCAGATAGGGATATTCCCCTGGAATTATATAGGAGCACTCTTTGATGGTTGAGATCGTCAATAACAACATCTCTTCTGCTATTATCTGTCAGCGATACAGGTTCAGAATACGTATCCCAACTATTTCCGCCATTGGTTGTAAATGCGAGTTTTCGGGTTACGTCAGTGTTGGATAATGCACTGATAAACATAGTATCAGCGGCAGAATCAACAGCAATTAGAGTAAAATAACCAGAAATTGTATGTGGAAACCAAGGGTTAAATATTTCCCATGATATTCCCCCATCATTCGTCTGGAAAAAACCGCTTTCGGGGGTACCGATCACAATCCGTTGCTCATCAGCACTACAAACAAATGTCGAAGCATTGAAAGCACCGGAAGGATTTCCTGTCCATGCCAAGACTTGATTTATGACAGTTAAAACGACAAGAAGAGGAAGAATAGTTCTAATAATTTTCAGTCGGCTCATAATTGCCTCCAGTGCATTCGGCATTTTCGTTTCATGAAAAATCATGAGATGAAAGATTCTCACCTTTTATTAATTCATCTGGAGCCTTTGATCTAATTTTGTGTCGTCTCGCCAGAGAGGAACGAATCTCATGTTGAATATTAAAAAAATCGAAAGAAGAGTAAATAAAGGAAATACAATAAATAAAAAAAGCGTCCGGCGAACCGGACGCTTTTTTTATAATTATATTTGATCTATAATGCTTTAGCTTTACCACCGAAGAACCAAGTGGTCGTAAAGGCCATCTTGATACCGTTTGCTGAACTCATGAAACCACGTTCATATGCCCAACCGATATCTGTATGCCAGAATCCAAAGTGAAGACCTAATCCCATACCATATGAGAAACCACCACGACCACCCATACTGAAACCAGCACGGACTGGAAGCATACTGAGGGCTTCATAACGGGCACCAAATCCGATACGTGTATATTTTTTCATACCGGGTGTGTCGTTAATCTGGGTTTTAATTGCAGCAGTGACCATGAGTTTGTCGATGGGTTTATAACCACCAGTTAGGTGGATAATCGTCGGCAACTCTGTTGTGAAATCTTCCTCGTTGGATAGCAGTGTATCCGTCATAGCTAGGTTATTATCAACCCATTCATCAATTTTATCTAAACCTTCAAGTGGTGGTGCTTGATCAAAGTCGAATGTGTAAAGTCGCTTCTGACCACCCGTCCAGTTCATCGTATTGATCAGGTTGATGACACTGAAACCGACAATACCCTTGTCCTTAAGGATCTTGGCGCCGATACCGAAATCAAGGCCAACGCCACTACCTGCCATCGCATCAACTTCAATATCTTCATTCAGTTCATCATCACTATGACCTGTAATTCCGGTTACACCAGCGTTTACAACTTCAAAAACACCGGATCCGACCATCTCACCAACATCAGTATAAAATGACCCACTGCTTTCGGTAACTTCACCGTAAGCATGACCGATGTTATAGGTAAAAGTGAAACCGGTTGTAATTTCATCGACGTAAGGAATATCAACAATGTGTTCGAAACGTTTGGCAAATGTCATCCCGAAACGACTTGTGGCCTGAAAACCGATATCCGTATCACTGAAATCTCTTGTGCTTCCGAGATTGTCAATTCCGTTACCATAAAGTGCCAGATCGATAAATTCCTTCGAGAAACTGAGACTTGAAGAAACTCCTGTATCAAAAGAGAAGGCAACGTTGACATATTGAGTCGGGAAACTGAATGCAAATACCGGAATGTAAAAGTCGGTATAAATATCCCATTCGTCACCGTTGATCTCGTTCAGGATGCTCTGCTTGTCTTCTTCTGTCCATACCTGACCATCAGTGAAATATTTATCCACCTGATCAAGAGAAAGGAAGTCGTTTGCAAGAACAAAACCAAAGTTAGCAAATTGAGTCAATGGTGTATACATGGACATCTTAGGGCCATCGCTGAATCCCAGAAATGCGGGATTCCAACCTATAACTTCAACACCGCGAGCTGTTGGAGCTTGTGCTCCACCCATGGCTAGACTGCTGGCATTGAACTGGTTCATTGCAAAGATATTGGCAGCTGGAAGAACCATAAAGATCGCGATTAGTAGGCTAATGGATAATAAGTTTCGCTTTCTCATTATTCTTCACCTCCTTCCGTATCTTCTTCATTGACACGGTATTCAACCTCCGCGACAATGGTCACCTCCACATGATCTTCGGCGTAGGCCGCAACATAGATCGGCTCACCACCAACTAGTGTAGGATTAAGGACAAGGACTTCACGAACGAAGACACCCTCTTCCTCAAATAACTCTAATGCTTCCTTTGATATCACAGAAACAACAGTATCTTCAACGGCTGATTCTGCTCTATAAATACCATTACCTATCAAAGTAAGGTTTGGCATTTGTAGCGTAATCGGAGGATCAATAAGACTAATAATGTTCGGATTACCTGGAACGAGTTGTTCAATCGCATCTGCTTCGTTATCAAAAACACCGGCGAGGACATAAATCGTCCCTCCAAATGGAACGGTGTTTCTAATTGACGTTAATAGCCTCGCCTGTTGCAGAGGTGCCTCGAATTTATCAGACATACTCTGTGGAGCGGGACGCAATGTTGTCTCATTTTCGATGCTTAGACTTAGAGGTGCTTTCAAATAAAAAGTCCCCTTGATGCTATCACCTAGAGCAACTCCCCATTCATTATCCCCGGAGAAATCATACTCAATAAAATCACGACCGGCTTGAACACTGGCAGAAAATGTGATTTCATCAGGGTAGATATTGAGTAAATCTTCTAATCCATAAATTGGATCAATCGTGTCCTGACTGGATTCGATGAATAGTTCAACAGGGTCCATTACAAAGACGTCACCGGTTGAGCTGTTAGAAGCAGTAAAGTTCAAAATCAGGTTAACAGGAATATTAAATGAGTTGTCAAACCCGGCTTCTATATGTACATCTTCCAAGCGTAAGCTGTTAGCCAAACTGGACTGTAAATCCTCTTCACCTTCAAACACGTCAATGGCCTGTGTTTGGCTTTCAACTTCAAGTTCCAAGGCTTTAGGAACCAGCTTCACACTCTCAAATGTCAAGGCACTAGCCTGGAAGTCAGAATAGACTCTATCTCCAAGTGCAATACGAGAATACTCGGGTTCACCACCAGGTAATTGACCACTACCAATGATTTCTACACGGGTAATAGATGTAAGAACTTGCTCTTCACCCTCTTCAGGAATATCTAAACGAAGCACAAATCCAGCGAGGTCAATATGTCTTTCATAACGGTTAGCATCTTCACCTGTACGAGCTCTATCTAACTCGAAGTCTTCCTGCCAGACTGTAACTCCGTCACTTTCGTAAATATCAGGGAATTGCAGAGTAATGGATGAACTTACATCAGTTTCATTTACGATGAGTACGTCAATTGATCCAGATGCAATAACAGCTTCTGTTATCCAATCGTCACCACCAAGTGCTATCTCAGTACTATCAATTTCAGGATCCTGCGCAGGAATGATAGCATAGGCTGAATCACATTTGAGTGTTTCAACAAACATTTCAAACGTCATATTGTCGGAGTGATATAACTCAATGCTACCACCAGCACCACCACCGTCGATTACCAGCTTAACAGTTGGGGTCAGTGTTGTTCCACCGTTATCACCCAAATCAAGCGGTAATGTTTGTTGACCTCGTTCTTCAATATCTTCATAAAGAAGTGTACCAATTGAGACCCATCCACCAGCTAAGTCGTCCCTTTGAACATCAATCTCAAGGAAATCCCAGAAGAGATTTGTGTTGTTCTGGATTGTCAGGTCAATAACTCCACCGTTTTCCATGATGTGAGCAGAACGAATTGAGTCGAGGTCATCAAAGACAATTTCTTCTTCAGAAGTTGGAATATTAAATGGCGGGACTAAAACATTGTCGCCATCTTCATAGTCAGTGCTGACATCATTACCTGCAAGGAGGTCATCAATCAGAATACTCTCTTCACGAGTATCATCCATGGGTATGACTAGTGTATCCGTCTCGATATCATAAGCGGCCAGTTCGGTGCCTTCCATATCATAGCTGAGGTCTTCTTCAGATATTGTGAACTTTGGAATTTCATCAGCAAAATAGAAACCGAGAGAACCGTCATCGTTAAGGATAACACCACTACTGTCATCAAGGAGCTCTTGAGGTTGAGCAACAAGACTATCCAACCCGAATGTCGTCGTAGCGAAAGGTATTGCAAAGGGGATATTCCAACGAGGAACACCCGGATCGCTGGGTAGAGAGCAGTAGGTCAGTGATAAGGCGATGACCACTACAATCATTAAAGAACCCCAACGACTCAAACGTTGTCGATTCTTTCCAAATTGCATACTGTACCTCCATTAAGTTTTGGAGTAATAAAAAATATAGTTGCTGGACATTCGTCCAGGTTTTTAATCAAAATCTGATATTGAAATTTATTAAAGAACAAAAGATTGGAACACTACCCGTTTTGGATAGTGTTCCAGACAAATCTATTTTTAGGTGCCTTCCTGCCAGTCAGATAGATAGGAAATCTGCTCTTCGGTAAGTTCGTCGATTTCCAGGCCCATAGAAGCAAGTTTCAATCGGCTGACTTCATCCTCAATTTCTACTGGAGGATCATAAACGATGTTTTTGAGATCTTTACCATTCAACGCCATATAAGAAGTGGCAAGAGCTTGCGAAGCAAAGCTCATGTCCATCACGGATGCAGGGTGACCTTCTGCAGCTGCGAGGTTAATCAAGCGGCCTTCAGCTAACAGGTATACTCTGTTCTCGTTTGGTAATGTATACTCATCAACATTGTTGCGTACACCACGGTTTACTCGTTTTGCCTGATCAGCAAGGGCAGGGATATCGATTTCGATATCAAAGTGCCCGCTATTGGCAACCATTGCACCGTCTTTCATCTTTGCAAAGTGCTCACCACGGACAACATGCTTATTACCTGTCAGAGTAACAAACAGATCACCGATAGAGGATGCTTCTTCCATTGTCATTACACGGTATCCGTCCATTGCTGCCTCAAGGGCTTTAATCGGATCAATTTCGGTAACAACAATATTTGCACCCATTCCCTGGCAACGGCTGGCGAATCCACGACCACACCATCCATAACCGGCGACAACAACTGTTTTACCGGCGAGAAGGATGTCTGTAGCGCGAATAATACCATCAATCGTTGATTGACCCGTACCGTACCTATTATCAAACATATTTTTTGTCTTCGCGTCGTTGACAGCGATCACAGGAAGACGAAGAACTCCACTCTTTTCCATAGCTCGGAGCCGGATAACACCTGTAGTTGTCTCTTCCATTGAGCCGATTACTTCAGGGATCTGTTCCGGGTATTTTTCATGGATCAATGTGACTAGGTCGCAACCGTCATCCATTGTGATCTGTGGCTTATGTTCTGCCGCAGCTGTGAGGTGACGGTAATAGCCTTCGTTGTCTATGCCTGTGATGGCATAAGTACGGATATCAAAATCGCGCACAAGACTGGCTGCTACATCATCCTGGGTTGAGAGAGGGTTACTGGCACAAAGAACAACTTCGGCACCACCGGCCTGAAGTGTTCGAACCAGATTAGCGGTTTCAGCAGTCACATGAAGACATGCACTCAGGCGAAGACCGGCTAAAGGTTGTTCTTTTCTAAAACGGTCCCTGATCTGCTGGAGAACAGGCATATCATTATCTGCCCAACGGATTCGTCGTAAACCCTCGTCGGCTAGATTTAGATCTTTAATTTCGCAATCACTCGGTTTCACAGAAATATCCTTTCAACTTCAAATAAGTATCTTAAGCTTTATCTTTAAGTAAAGGTGCGACTTCGTCTGTTTTTTCCCAGTCGAAACCACTCTCTTCACGTCCAAAATGTCCATAGGAAGCTGTCTGACGGAACACTGGGCGGCGCATGTTCAATTGATCAATAATTCCGCTCGGGGTCCAATCGAGTACTTCACTTAATACTTCGCTGATACGGCTATCATCAACCTTGCCGGTTCCTTCCGTATTCACGAGAAGGCTGACTGGTTGAGCAACACCAATTGCGTATGCAACCTGTATACGGCAACGGTCAGCAAGACCGGAAGCAACTACATTCTTTGCTGCAAAACGGGCCATATACGCACCACTACGGTCGACCTTTGTTGGATCTTTACCACTGAAGGCACCGCCACCATGAGGAGCGTAACCACCATAGGTATCAACGATGATCTTCCTGCCGGTCAAACCAGCATCGGCTTTCGGACCACCCTGTACAAATCGACCGGTTGGGTTGATATGTAATTTTAAGGTCTTTTTATCGTATAAATCTTTCGGTAGAACTGGAAGGATGACATCATTCAAGATTGAATCATGAATTTCTTCATTCCTCGTGTCCGGATGATGTTGAGTAGAAAGTACGACAGTTGTAATTTCAGCAGGTTGGTCGTTTTCATAACGAACTGAGACTTGTGATTTGCCATCAGGACGTAACCAATCGAGGCTGCCATCTTTACGAACTTCGGAAAGTTTGCGTGTTAATGCATGTGCTAAAGTGATAGGCAGAGGCATCAGTACGTCTGTTTCACGGCAGGCATAACCGAACATCATTCCTTGATCGCCGGCGCCAGCTTTATCAACACCCATGGCAATATCTGAGGCTTGTTGATCAATTGATGTTAAAACACTACAGGTATTGGCATCAAAACCAATGTCAGAGTGGACGTAACCAATGTCCCTTACAACATCACGAGCGATTGAAGGAATGTCTACGTAAGTGGTCGTTGTGATTTCACCACCAACCATTACTAGACCAGTATTAACAAATGTTTCGCATGCCACACGTCCGAATGGATCTTCAGCTAAAATCGCATCCAGAACGGCGTCGCTTATCTGATCAGCCACTTTGTCGGGATGGCCTTCTGTAACAGATTCGCTTGTAAAAAGAAAATCAGCCATTGCTATATAACCTTTCAATGAAGAATGAAAAAATCATGTTGAAAAAGATCAGTAAATATTAGGGAAACTGAATATATCAGCTTATGTATGAGATATCCAATAACCAACACAATTATACTGAATTTAATGCAGTTCAGAGTCGCTAGTATTGTCTATCATCACACACTATTTTTAAAGTTTAGCTTTCTAAAGCGGCCTTTAATGTATCAATTGGGCCTATGGGGGTTGGATCGACACCCTGGGCTATTGCAAGCCAGTAACTCAACCAGTCGCCGGTCAACGTCACTTCCACAAGTCGGGCGAGGGGAGTGTCAGAAACCGGAGAAACAAGTAAAGTCTCCCAACCTGAAGCTTTTGCCAAATTCAGAGTAACATCGACTCGAGAAAGTATATCATCTGGACTATCAGGGTCAGCAAGAATGATCACAAACCCTTTATCTGCCCATTTTGAATCTTCTATGTAGGCAACAACCTCGTTGTGGTTCATCTCAGGCAGTTCACCCCAATGAGCCGGGAACTTAGAATTTTCATTAAATTGGCAAGCCCAACGTCTGGCAGCTGAAGCAAAATTCCCTGTTCCATAAATCATCGGGAATCGATCAATCATTTTTCCGGTGATCATTTCAAGGGCTTCGTTACCGTTTGCAGGAGATACCCCAAAACTATCGTTCAATTCCTTGAGTACACTAACTGCTTCCTCAAGCTCAGTTTCAGTAACCTTGCACCAACCACGACCTGATAGAACACCAAATGAAAAACCGAATAAATCACCTAAAGCGGAGCGGGGTGGACGTCCACCGGGGATTTTCCACACGGTGATTCCTTGTTCGATTCCCCACTTTTCGATCTGACCGCCTGATGTCAGCAGGTCGATAGATGCGCCACGTTTTTTTGCTTCGCGGGCAGCTTCCAATGTCTCAGCAGTATTGCCGGAGAAACTAACCAGAACGACTCTATCTTCTTTACCGATCCATGCTGGAAATTCACCGCCTCGATGAACCAGTACAGGAAAAGAAGCAACTTTACTAGCGAGGGATGCCACAAAGTCGCCACCAATTGCACTGCCGCCCATACCAGCCCAAACCAGGGCTCGGGGCGGAGCGATGTCTTCGCTCTTGCCAAGCTCAAAACCGGCGTTGAAGGAACGTTCAAGTTGTGTAGGCCAGAGTTCTATCTCTTGACGCATACCTGATTGATCTACAGCTTCATCAAACTTCATCTTTACTGTCCTCCAAACCAGATTGGCATATCCTTGAAACGTTTTTTCATCGCTTCAAGTAGCAATTGGCGAACCTCTTTTGCCGTTGTTAAGCTCAGGGCTTTATCAGCCAGCGCTTTGGCATCTTTGTATGTTGAAGAAATTACAAGCTTTTTTATCTCAGGAATTAAAGCTGGGCTAGCCGATAGTTCATCCAGACCAAGACCAAGCAGTAACAATGTTGCCAGAGGGTTACCGGCAAATTCACCGCATAATCCAACCCAGATGCCATTCTTATGACCAGCATCAACTGTCTCTTTGATCAGCCTAAGAACTGCGGGGTGGAACGGTTGATGGAGTTCAGCAACCTGCTCATTACCTCTGTCGACAGCCAGACAGAACTGAACTAAATCATTTGTTCCAATCGAGAAGAAATCAACATGTGGGGCAAAATGGTTGGCTAGAATTGCAACAGCGGGTACTTCAACCATGATTCCTACAGGAATGTTTTTATCAAATGGAATATCTTCTGCGATGAGTTCATTTTTGGCCTGTTCAAGGAGTTTTTTTGCTTCAAACAGTTCTTCAAGGTGACTGATCATGGGAAACATGACCCTCAAAGGACCAAAGGCACTCGCTCGTAGAATCGCACGGAGCTGAGGTATAAGCATCTCGGGACGATCCAGTCCGACTCTGATAGCTCTATAACCCAAGAATGGATTAATCTGGGAAGGTATCCCAGAACCTGGGAAGGCTTTGTCACCACCTAGATCAAAAGTCCTGATGATCAAGGGCTTTCCATCAAGAGACTTGGCGACCTTGATATACTCTTCAGCCTGCAGTTCTTCGGAGGGCAATCCGCCTTGGGTAAGAACCAGGTATTCTGTGCGGTAAAGACCTACACCATTTCCACCTTTCAAAATTACACGGCGAGCTTCATCCGGTAATTCGATGTTGGCGGCGACATCTATTCTATGTCCGTCACGGGTAACAGCATCCTTTTCACGAATATCACAAAGGGAATCCATGAAATTCTGGTACTGTTTCTCTTTTTCAGCGTAAACTATCGTTTCTTCAGGTGTGGGTCGGAGGATAACTTTTCCCGAATTCCCATTGATTACAATTTGGTCGTTTTCGTTCAACCGTTCGGTAATATCCATTAGACCAACAACACTGGGAACTCCAAGGGATCGAGTCAGAATTGCGGTGTGACTTGTTGAACCACCGGTATCAGTTGCAATTCCAAGAACTTTTTCCTGGTCCAACTGTAATACATCTGATGGTTGCAGCTCTGGAGCAACAAGGATGGAGGGTTCTTTGAGATCAAGGATACTCTCAGATCTTTTTCCGGATAGGTGAGCAAGCAAGCGGTCGCAAACGTCCCGAACATCCTGAGCTCTGTCACGCCAAAGATCATCCTCAAATAGATCAAATTTTTCTGCTATCTCTTCAAAGATTTTCCAGAGTGAATATTCAGGACTCAAGTTTTCCTGAGTGATCAGGTCACGGACCATATCAAAAGTGGGTTCATCATCCAGAATCAGCAGATGAGCATCAAAAATTCTGGCAACAACATTTCCGAGGGTTCTTGTCGCTTTTCTACGGTGCTGTCTTAGTTCCACCCGGGTTTTATAGATCGCTTCATCAAAACGGGCGAGTTCTGCTTCTTGGTTGTTCTTATCAATATGGGTTTCGACTACAGGATCACGTTGTTTCTGTAACAAAAATACAGAACCAAGTGCGATACCTGGACTCACCGGTTGACCAAGCAGAATTTCCTGTTCAGAATGTGCCATGGAAAATTATCCTGATTACTAAAACCTTAGAATATAACTATTAATCCTGTCCTATGCCGGAGGGGAATATGGTATTTTATTCTTCGTAAAATTTATTATTAACCAACTCAATGATTTCATTGAGACACTTTGACTCATCGGGGCCTTCGACCCTGACTTCAAGTTCGGTGCCGGGACCGGCAGCTAACATCATCACTCCAAGAATACTCTTGCAGTTGATGATTTCACTACCCCTAACCAACTCAACATTTGTCCCTTTAAACTTCGAGGCAATTTTGACAAGATGGGACGCAGGTCGGGCGTGTAACCCTAATTTATTTCTAAGTACGACTGTACGGGTTTCCATTGAAACTTTCTTTTTCCAGTGTTGAATCCTGAATGGTAAAAAAACAGAACGTAAATGGCAAATATTGCAGGCAGATATTGGCTTTATTGGAGCCTCCACCTACTCACTATAGATCTCTTTTCACTAAATAGTCTGCCCATGTTCGGAGAAGAGTTTTATAATGCGTTTGAGGCAAAACATCCAGTTTGTTGTAGAGCGATTTGATGATGCCATCAGCTCTGTTTTTAGTGGTTTCAATTCCACCCCGATTTTCAAGAATAGATATCGCTTCCTGAATACTATTTTCACTGGCATTGGAATTACCCAGTACCGAGGAGATGATTTCACGCTCGCTCTGGTTCGCATTGGCCCATCCGTGAAGTAAAACAGTGGTTTGTTTGCCTTCGCGAATGTCATTTCCCACGGGTTTGCCTGTAACAGCCGGATCACCGGTTACTCCAAGAATATCGTCTTGAAGTTGGAATGCAATTCCGCAATTTCCAGCAAAATCAGCTAACGCGCTAACCCACGGATGGTTTTCATCTGTCGTATTCAATCCAAGCATAGCGCCTGTTTTTGCACAGAACCGGTAGAGGACGCCTGTCTTTTTCCAGAGCATCTCTTCGATCTGTTCTGCCGTTACCTCTCCCGGTTTTTTGCATGAATATTGGAGATCAAGCAATTCACCTTCAATCAATTCATTGATGGTAAAGGTGTTGAGTTCATAGATCAGTTTAAGAGTGAGCTCTGACGAAATACCGTGTTTACTGAAGAGTTCAGTCAGGAGCGAAACATTCCAGCCATGTTGTACATCTCCTGCAAGGATAGCCACACTGGTACCATAATGGCGGGCATCTTCTTCATTGATATCTTTGTAGTTTATTAACGCTTGATCGTTAAAGTGACGATGAACAGTTTTGCTACCGCGTCGGATTGAATCACGGTCAATGATGTCATCGTGAACCAACGTCCACGTATGGAAAATTTCTACGGCACAAGCAGCCGGAAGAGCCTTTTTCAAATCGCCATCAACAGCACCACAACTCCACATGAGAATTGCAGGGCGAAGTCTCTTACCACCGGCTTTTAGATAAAGGGTTGCCGCCTCTTTGATGTCATCGGGTTGAAACCTTTTAAGATAATTATTCTGGAAAAGCATTGTCTGAAGTTTATCATCACACACTTTTAATTCGTTCAGGAATTCTTTTTCTGAAAGGACTGGAATCACAGTTTCATCTCCAAAAACGGGCATTATGACATTATTCGTACTAAATTACGGGCGTTGAAAAGGTTCGCCTAAAATACAACTGTCAGGTTAGACAAACAACTTATTGGATTGTCGGCATGGTAAATCATGAAAATGATATTCTGAAACGTGCTAAAGAAATTTTTGATCTTGAAATAGATGCATCGCAGGCCGTCAGAGACCGTCTAAACGGACACTTCGTGGAAGCTGTTCGCGCCATCCTCGACACAGAAGGCAAAGTCATCCTTATCGGTGCGGGGAAGAGTGGAGTAATCGCTCAGAAGGTCGCTGCAACCCTGCGTTCGACAGGAACAGTGGCTCTTTTCCTTCATCCAAGCGACGCTGCCCACGGCGACCTTGGAATGGTTAGTGAAGGTGATGTGGCTATTCTTATCAGTAAGTCCGGCGAAACAGAAGAAGTCCGTGACCTGATCCCGGCATTGAGACGACGTGGCGCCACCTTAATAGCCATGGTGGGCGAAGAGCTTTCCCGTATCACCCGTGCCGCTGATATCTGGCTGGATGTGGGTGTGGAACGGGAAGCGTGCCCCATTGGACTCGCTCCAACCAGTAGTACAACAGTCACAATGCTCATGGGGGATGCTATTGCAGCGGTACTGATGCAACTCCGCGGCTTCACCCAGCAGGACTTCGCAAAGAACCATCCCGGCGGTAGTCTTGGAAAGAGATTACTACTCGCCGTCGCTGATTTGATGTACTCGGACGATGATAATCCCACATGTGGTCCTGATACTCCAATGTCGGAAGTCCTTGTCAGATTAACTCAGAGTGCAATGGGTGGTATCACAATAGTAGACGAGAAGAAACACATCCTCGGTATCATTACAGACGGTGACGTACGCCGTAACCTTCAGGTTCTGGGCGCTGACTTCCTGACCTCACCTGCAAAAGATGTGATGACTTCCGATCCAATTCACGTCCATGAAACTTCAAAAGCCATTGACGCACTTTTAATTATGGAAAATAGACACAGCCAGATTACAGTTTTACCTGTCGTCAACGATGCCCACGAATGTGTAGGAATTCTACGGCTTCACGATCTGATACGTGCAGGGATAAGGCCCGGCAGGTAATTGATTAAAGAAATTCTATTAATTTTCTGTTTTACTATGAGATTCATATATCAGTAGAAATACAAATACATATATAGACTAGATAAAATCAGGAATAGATTTTTGTATATCATTGGGCAAATACTATATGTTGCTTCTAGGCGCTCTAATGACTTTATCAAGTTTGGAGAAGAAGATATTGATTTAATTGGATTTTAGCTTCTGTCTCCCTTCTATTAATTGTTTTGTGTTCTTACTTCTATTGGCTTATCGAAGAAATGTTTTATATGAACTTAAAACAATAGAAAATATTGAAAATAAACTGGAAGTTGCACCATTTTCAAAAGAGATATCAGTTTTAATTACGAAAAAAATATCATTATTTCTAATATCGTGGACTGAAATGTTATTTCCAATTGTATTGGGTACTTCATCTATATTCTTACTGTATACTGTATACTGTATACTGTATACTGTATTCTGTATACTGTATTCTGAAATAAGCCCGGCAGAAAATCTGCCGGGCTTTGTTGGTTTGAGGGAACGAATTATTTAACCAACATCAACTTCTGTATTGACTGTTCCTGACCTATCGTCATCTTGATAAAATAGAGTCCCGTTGATAAAGTGGAACCATCTATCGTCAGTTTGTGACTACCAGAATGGTATTGCTGCTGTGTCTTATGGAAAACCACCTGCCCTAAAACATTATACAGTTTCAACTCAACCGGATTTGCTTTAAGCAAATGGAATTCCAGTGTTGTGACTGCATTAAATGGATTCGGGTAAACCTGCCAATTACCGTATTCAGAGGGAATTGGAAAAGTACCTGGACTTTCAGGGATTTCTTCCTCTTCAAAAAGATCGTTGTAGATCTTTTGAGCAGCCGTTTGTTTGTTTTCAAAGTTACCCATGGAGAATAAAGAGAATCCTAGTACGGCATTATGATATTCAATGTTTTCATACATACCATTAAAGATGACACCTATCGGTAGGTCTTCCAGATCACTCTCACCTGATTCACTGGAATATTTATAGATGGTGTTGGTTACATCTTGAGGAATGAAGACTGTTGAGTTACCAAGCCTGTTTCCGAACATATCGGGTATTAATTCTTCATCAATTATCAAGTTTTGATAACCAAATTTTTGATGAAGCGCTGAATAGAAGAAATCTTCAGAATCATCAACTGTTGGTATTCCTTCATAGTTTGTTGATGTACAACCCACAAAATCCTTGAACCTGTCCAGATCCATAATGGAGTTAATCGCAATCCCAGAAACGATTAGTCGACCTCCAGCATCCATATAAGAATACAGCTCCTCTATGCCTGCAAAAGATGAGTAATATATGAAACTTGATTCAGAATTTAACCAGATGACCTTGTAATCTGAGATCATTGCAAATGATACATTGTCGTCGATTGACACTGACATTGTATCCGCTTCCATACCCGTTCCATCGAAAAGAGAAAGAAAGAATTCGTTCACTTCGTCACATCCCCAATCAAGAACTGGGGCGGCAGATGAATAAAGACTTAATATCAGCAAATCACGAGATAGGCCAATAGGTCTTACCGTAACAGGATTGGAAGAACTGCCCGGCATGTTATCTCTTAAGGCTTGAACAGCATATTTATGGTATTCAACCAACTCCATGGAATCATCGACGTATTCGGTTTCCTCGACAGTAGCGATAACTTCAAATGGTCCATAACTGGATTCACCTGTTCGGGTACTTCTGAGCACGTTGTATCCATCAATATTTGGCTGGATAGGTTCGTCCCAAGAAAGAATAACAGTACCGGGTTCTGTTGTTGCCGTTAAGTTTATAACCTCTGTCGGGGCACCATAAAAAATCGAAATGGGTTGAGTAATATCACTTAATATTGATTCGTTTTTTACTCTTTGTAACCTGTAAGAGTATTCTATTCCATATCTGACATCCTTATCGGTGAAGGAATTCCCCAAAATGGGACTATCGTTTAAGGGTGTATCACTTCCATCTCTGTAGATATTAGAGTATATATTTTCTGGGTTTTCGATTCCGTCCCAATTAATAACTATTCCAGAGTAGCCAGTAAAAATGCTGATGTTTTCGTTTGCAGGCGGTGGAGCCAGTTCTTCAAGGTTTCCATAGAGATAATCAGCTCGTCTGCCTTTTTCGATCAGATCAGATGTATCGTATTTTCTTGGATCCATTACTTCCGGATTTTCCTGGGGATCATTTACATCATGAAAATGTTCACCGGTAATCACCGCTATGGTAATCGAAGCCTCTTCTCCAGGATTTAACCGGTATACACGATTGCCGTGATCGTCTGCATAATCAAAAACACCAAACGGTCCCCATGAAATCAGGAAACGGGTGTCGAAACCATTTGCTATGTCGGTTGAGTGTTCAGCGTCGACCTCTCGCCAATCATGTGTTTCAACAACAATACCATCCTCGTCATAAAAATATTGAGGATTTTCACTTATCCAGCCGGGGCTATCCGTTAAAATCTGGTCGTAATCAAATTCACGGTTACCCATTAAGAAGTATTTATCAGCATCTGTTATCGGGGTACCGAATGTCGCAGTCCAGTTTCCCTGGCTTCCATCATCGCTCCAAGAAGGGCCAAAATCATAAGCGGGGTCGCCATTTGATATCCACCAGTTATAACTGGTTCGTATGGCTTCGTGCTCATCAAAGAGCTTTACACCGATGACATCAGGAGCAGTGAAGTCACTTCCAGTATTGTTCCCATTTCGACGTCCATCATTATCGGCTATGTAAGCAATATTAACGGTTTCGTCATCTATTATATCGATGAAAGCTGTGATGTCGTCGGCATAATGTTGGCTTTGTCGATCAGAAGCAATTCCAACATCACCATCAAAATAAAGTGCTATAAAGGGATTCTTCAGATTATTGTTTCCAATATTTTTAATCGTGTATTCCAGGAAGATGATACCGGAATATTCTTCAGAAGCCATCGCATACGTGTGCTGTGTAACCTTGATTCCCAATGGACTATGTGGACCATCTTGAGGATGATCTATCGCAGACCCGTTTGGATTTATCATAAATGTATCATAAGCCACTGAGGTAAATTCCTGTTCAGTCAGGGCTAATGGATTAGTGATATATTCACCTAAACAATTCGTTAGGTCAGCACGGTTTGTCATTTCCGAGATACCGCTTTCACTCCTGAATTCAACATCTGCTCCCAGATTTTCAAACCAGCCTTCTACAGCAGTGCTTACCCTGGGGTAGTCGTACCCTTCTTCCTGAATCAGTGCGCCAACCCATAATCCTGCCTTATAAAGGTACTGAACTCCACTTCCACCGGGGAATTCTGCCTGGGGTGCCCAATCACCAATACATGGATCAACGAGGGCAGAGGAACTACCAGGAGACTCATTCCCAAATGAACAATTGGAAATAACATTCATCCAAAGAGAACCTACATCGTGAAGCCTATTTAATTGACCTGCTTCATCGAGTGTAGAACTCGTGTAGGGAGAATTACTCGATACCGGACCGGCTGGCCTTGCCAAGACAGGCAGGGACATAATAAGTATCAGCAATAAGCAGATAAAGATTCTATTTGTATTCATTTTATCCTCCACATTTCTGTCAAACTCAAGGTCAGTATTACTGCAACCAATAGAAAGGTCTGGACTTTGGTATCAATTGTATCTGACCGGTTTGTTGGTCATAATCATTGCCCACATACTGGTTTAAGACTGGAAGAGAAATCGATTCCTCGTCCGGCATCCAATCCATGTATATCGTCTCATTTGCGTAAGTAATACTCCCTGCGACCAGATCCAGGTGTTGTGTGCTGGATATTTGATCGAGTGAAATAGCTAACTCAAGAGTGGAGCTATTAGGAAATAAAGACAGGTATTGTAAAGTGGAAATCAGGTCCCATGACGTATCCTGATTATTCCATGAATACAGTCCGTTTCCTTCAAATCCGCAGAGGATCATATAGTCAGTGCCAATATTTTCGAAGGAGTAGGGAAAGTCGTCCGTTTCGGATAGTCCAGTGGTTTGGTCTCTGTCAGCATCTATAAAAATCGAACAATCAATACCTTCATTTATACTATATGGATTACCCCATACCTCTGAAAACTCTAGCATAAATCCAAGATATTCATCATTTGCTCTCGCGTAAATCCCTGTCAGGTTGCGAGGAAAAACTTCGACGTCATCGATGCCAATTGATATATATTCGTTCACGACGTTGATTGGATTTGTATTAGTGGTATTACCATCATTGTCTCTTGCTCTAGCAATAATTTCGGCGGTATCGCCAACTGTAGCGTTGTACCAGTACATTTGGATAGACCACACCCCACCATCTTGTGTGAAATGACCGGCCAGACTTCCATTGACCACCAGATCAACCGAATTAATCCCTCCCTGGTCAGTGGCAGTAACCTCTATAGTTGCTGGATTATCAACAATAGAGTTGTTGACAAGAGTTGTAAATGTAACAACAGGGTTTGTCGAATCCGGTTCGGTTACGTTATCCTCATCACATGCAGAAAAGACAAGTAAAAAAGTGATTAAAAGGAAGGCGCGTAAAAATTGGGCGTGGCTCATCATAAAACCCCCTCTCGATTATCAGAATAATAACTCCTCAGGATATTGTGCGTTGTGAAGTGAGTTGCTATTCATTGTATATAAACATAGAAAAATACCGACAAAAATAAGTAGTATATAATACTTTAATGCCTATGTTGTATAAAATCAAGGGAATTGAGGAGCTAATATTTTTTTCTTCCCGGTCCGTAGACCAGACGGAGGCTTTCTTCGATGTTGGGGATGGGAGTTTCCAACACTTGATGGGCTTTACTGATGTCATAACTCGTGTCAACGGGCATATGACCCTTCGGGTCAGCCTTTGCCGCATGTAGTTCAAGAATTGAGTTTGTGTCGCGACCCAAATGTTGTAGTAACATCCTTCCAAACGTTGCACGATTCATCCGGTTGCATCCACCCAAGTGAAGCACACCCTTGTAGGGATTATAGGTCAACTCAACCAACACTTCAGCAACTGTTAATACGTCAATGGGGCTACGGAATTGATCGACGTACAGAGGGACTGTTTCACCCCGTGATTCACGGTCAAGTATCCATTCGGAAAAAGAACCACCTCGGAACCGGGGAGGACCGAAGGTGTTGTTGATGCGTAGGACAACAGAATCATCCAATATGGTCAGAATAGACCGTTCAGCAGCTTTTTTTGTCTCACCGTACACACAGATAGGTCCGAGAGTATCGGACTCTTTATAGGTGCCTTTAGTGCCTTCAAAAACGTGATCGCTGCTTGCAAAAATAACTCTTGCACCGATTTTATCAGCGGCAACAGCCATTTCACGGGTTGCGGCGTTATTTACTTTCCATGCAAGAAGACTATGGCGACGGCAAGTGTCAGGGCGTGACATACCTGCAAGATGAATGATGGTTTCGGGTTCCAGATCAAGGACAAGTTCGGCGAGATGGTGAGTTTTACTGAGATCAACCTGCATCTGACGCTCAGGTTTTAACGGGATCGACCCCGTTGCGCCGTAGAGGCCCCAGACATCTTCACGTTCACTGAGAAGAGCCCAGACATGACCGCCGATAAAACCACTGATACCTGTAACGAGGATTCCACTCATATTCTACATCGCCCCTTGTTACCTAACCCCCAGTGTACCCCTCCAGACAATTGAAGGTCCACCCACAGAAGGATCATAACCAAATGAGACATCACTCTTCTTGATTTCCTTCTGTCTTTTTATTACCCCACGGGATGCATCTATCGCTGAAAATAGACGGTTCAAGAACATCCCACCGGCAATATAATACATTCTGTTTTTATGTCGGTCAGTTGTAATCCTTAAATCTTCAAAAAAGTAACGGTTGCTGCTACTATCCCATTCCCAGAAATAGGAATTGCCGGAGTAATTATCACTGTAGTCGCGTTTCTGAAGTTGATCACGGTTATATGCATCGCGGCTGTTGTAGTTTCCTATATCAACGTAAAAGTCATGACTTTTATTACCAAGTACACCCGCGTGTTGGCGCGCATAGTTGATATAATCGTCTTTACCCTTATTGTAGGATTCACGGCTCAGGAACATCCCGGCCCAGAGTCCCACTTCGATTGAGGTAAAGAACGTTCCCCGGGAATGACGGTCGCCATACCGTTGACCCCAACCTGGTAGCAATGCACTACGAAGGAAAGCTTCCAATGGATCCTTCTTCAGATAATCCCTGTCATATTCTTCCAGGGAGAAGGTGACCTTGTTATCGGTATTTCCGGAATTATTCGATATTGAAAAGCCATCCGAGGAGGATTCGCCAATGGTCCACCAGGCAGTCCCGGAAGTCAAATCGATTTCCGGGCTACCGGCGACACTCGATCCGTTTAAAACAAATACGGTTAAAATCGCTACAAGAGTGTAAAAAGCTGTATGTCGGCCAGAAAGGCTCACTATCAGAACCTCACGCTGATTCCGGCTGTGGCAACCGGTCGTTCGTTATAGAGAATACCGCGAACGCTGGTTTCTACTTCAGCCATGTTCCGGTTGTGTTTGCGCACTGTAAATCCTGCGTCAAGTGCGGATAGTACGTGGTTGACCATAATCAAAGAAAAGAAATTTGCACTCTGGTCAAGCAGGTCGTTGGATTCGGCACGCATGTCGATGTATTGGTAAACAAGTGCACTTGTTCCCGGAGCGTTTTTCCAGTTCCAACCGGCAGAATTTGCTTCGTCTGCAACGGTGGTCTCAGAACGTCCGTTAATCCAGTCGTTCCAGCCCCAACCAAACTGGGTCAGGTACTTACCGACATTTTCATAATATTGCTGGTTATGAGTTTCTGATAACTCATGAGTAAAGTTCGGTGGCAGATAGCGAAGTTTCTCTTCCCAGGCAAGATGAAGCCATTCACCAGCAGATCCCTCGTATGCATTTTCAGGAACTTGATCGATAGCTGTTATTGCAGCTTCGTATTCCACTGCTCTGTAGTAGGATTCTTTGTAATGTGCTTCGGCAAATGCTTCGTATTCGTCTTCTTTGTCCGCACCCTGTTGGGCGTAGTTAATCGCACCGTACCAGCATCCGACTTCAATGGCGAAGAAGAGGGCGGCTTTCAGTTTACTTCCGGCATACATTTCACCGGCACCGGGAATGATAGCGGAGAGTAATAGAGCACGACCCGGGTTCTTTCTTTCACCTGCTGTTGCGGAAGCGGATGCTACTGCACCGGTTTCATCATCAGCTTGCAGGTTGAAAGTCAGTTTACGGTTCAGGTCAAATTGCTTGATCGAAGTCGCAAGTGGAGTAGCTTCGCTCCAGTCAGACTCATCCAGCATTGATGCTGCATCTTCGTAATCAGATTTATCGAGGAAGACTGGAGAAATTGCATCACTACCGTCCAGTACATCCGCAGCATTCAAGTTAGGGGCAGCGGCTAAGGTTAATAAAATAGTCAATATGCCCACTACTCGTTTCATTCTTACCTCCTCATCGTTCCCTTTTCGGGGAAGATCGTCTCAAACTCAAATAACAGTGTCATGTAAAAACGCCAGTCGGGATCATAATGGGTTGTATATGTATTCTCGACGACGGTTACTTTATCTAAACCTCTTGCGGCCGAAAGAGTAAGAGCGGTTGGATAGCCATACCACGAATAGAATTTTGCTCTTATTTCAAGACCGATATCTTTTTTCAATTCAGATGTTTTAAACTCGCGTTCACGCCAGGAATCTCCAACATCAGCAAATACTCCTGCAAAAAGACCGTCAAAGTGGAACCAACCAATACGGGGACGGTCCGGTGTATAGACTGGGTGACGTGCTGTCAAACTACCAATAATTTTGCGAGTACCACCCATACTGTAATAACTATAGCCTCGCATCCCGTGCATCCCACCACCGTAGAGGTGCATAAAGGGATCTACCTGTTTGTCCAGATAGCCGGCACGAACTCTGGGTTGGAACACAAGGTCACCAACTGGATTATACCAACCGGTAGCGTCACCCTCAAAGCGCCAATAACGATAGGGTGTAAAAACTTCCTGCAATGTGTAGGAATTTGCATCTATTTCAAAACCAGTGATAAACTCGTTGTCTTCATACGCAATTGTCATCCTTGCTTCCATACCTTTGCGAGGATGGACATTACTCTTTAGTTGAGCGTGTGTCATATCAAGATGGAACTGAGCTTGTAGGTATTTACCCATAAAATAGGTGTAATGGAAGCTCGAATTATCATCGTATTTCATATAGGCATCGTAACGGCTGACGGATGCCCGCAATTCCATATCAACTAATTCATGCAATCGCATCCTTGCGCCACCTTCAAAAAGCATCAGATGGTAACGGTAGTCAACGCCGAACGTTTCATAAACCGGAACAAGGTTTCCGTTTTCATCTTCACGTTCACCTGCGATACGGTAGGTATCTTCAAAACGTGCGTCATGGATTCGCTTAAGGTAATACCCTTCAACAAAGATTGTCGGACGTAGAGCCTTGAAGTCCATTAAGGCTACAGCGTCAAATTCGTTCTTGGCATTTATTGAAAAACCACCGAACAACGATAACTTGTCCAGAAAATCATTGCTGAAAATATAAGCGCCGGGTTTAAAGGTGCCGTAATCAAAAGCAATCCTTGGAACAAAGAATAGCTGTTCAAACATCGGTTTATAAGGTCTGGCGGAAAAAGAATCTATCTTGGTGTCATCATAGGTTGTAAGCGGTATCGTTGCAAGATAATCTCGTTTGTAATTGAGTGATGAACTCTCAAGATCATCATGCGATTCAATTTTGAAAAGTTTGTATCCATCGACAGTCCAACCGCTGTAGGCAATACTCCTGTCAACGGGGTTAATAGCCGGGATAAAAGCACCACCCAGGACATTGGAAATAGGGTAAGATTCTCGTGTTTCAAAATCGTAACGGTAGAGATTATAGATTCCTGTAATGTCAGATGAGTAGTAGAGACTGTTTCCCGCTTCGTCCCAGATGGGATCACGTTGTCCGCCCTGCCCACCCAGGAGTGTTTCTATACCTGATCCATCAACGTTCATAATCTCAATGTCTCGTCCAAAATTTCTGCTCTTGGCATATAAAATTTTGGTTCCATCGGGACTGAAGGATGGACGGTAAGCTCTTGATCCATCGTTGAAATCAGTCAGACGTTTTATTTCGTCCCTTTTAATCACAGAGATATCAGACCATTCTGATTGAGAAGGTATATCAATGATTCCAATATCTTTGGTTCCATCATGGTTCAGGACCAAAACAATCTTCGAATTGTCGGCATTAAAAGATGGTTCAGAAGCTCGGGCATTTTTTGTGATGCGTTTCTTCTTTTCTGTTTCCAGATTATAGAGGAAAAGATCACTATAGAAACTTTCGTTCCATTGCCTGACCTGTTGGCCGAAAAGAAGCCATTTACCGTCAGCAGAGATATCAAATGGACCCGTTACACCCGGGACAACCAGTTCTGGTTCTGTGGCACCCTTTTTTAAAGCATATATGGAACGGATACTGAAATAGTCTTCACCGAGATTGGAACTGAAGTAGAACGTTTCACCGTCGGGTGACCATTTTGAATAGAGGTTCGCATCGCCTTCATCTTGAAACTTTTCGCCTTGGACAAGATTGGCTCGGATAATCTCTGTGTCTGCGTTATACTTTTCAGTTAGATCATTTTTCCAGTTAGTGTAAAGCTCCTCACCATTAATACCAATGGAACGTTCGATGGCAGCATTAAAATCATATCGACCAATATGTGAGGCTTCATCAGTTATCTGTTGAAGCTTGTCATAACCGTAGGTTTCAGCGATATAAGTAACTAATCCCAAACCGTGGTTGTATACGGATTCACTACCTACACTGCTTTTGCCAAATATTTCCATCTCGTTCAATGGAAGTAACTTGTCTTCCAGAATGCGTGACCTGATTTGCATATCTCTATGACTATCGAAGAAGTCATATTTCAGTTCAGGATGGTTTAACTGGGCAGTGCCTTCGGCAAACCACATGGGTATAATGGTCTGAGCAAATGGATAACTGGCAAGTACGTTCGGATAACCGTAAAGAACATCAGGACGCTTCTCGTCTTCGTAGGCAAGGACCTGTAAATACAGCGCAGGAAGTTTGCGGCTCATCTTACGTGCTGCACCCAACTGGATGATATGTGTGTATTCATGAGTGATTACATCACGCAGCCAGTTATGGGTTCCACGGAGATCATAATCCAGCGCAGTACACCAGATCAGCATCTTGTTGTTATAGTAGTAGGCGGCACCGTTGGCGTAGTCGTCCGTATCCTTGACAATAAAATGGAATTTTGTGTCAGGAGCGTATTTATACAATCCGGTTATTTTCGGATGGATTTCTTCAGCGATTTTCGCAATAACGAGTGCGGTTCTCTCAGAACCATCGTGGTAATGAATAACAAAGTTGTCCGTCTCAAATGTCATCCATTTGAGTTCTGGATGATTTGCTTCCATAGGTTGACTGAAAGCGAGCCATGCGAATGCAAAAATGCAGATAATGACAGCTAAAAATCCCCACAAGGTCCGGCGTAGGTTCGGATCAAGATGTTTATGGTTTCTGTTCATTACTTCACCACGCCAAAACGAATTAACTTATGTGTTCCGGCGGCTTCAATCCTTGCCACATAGACTCCAGAAGGTAAGTCACTCACATCCACAGGAATTTCAACATCACCTGTTCCAGTAAACGAGTGGTTGGATTCAAAAACACGTCTACCTATCAGATCGTAAATTGCCAATTCTGCTTTACCTGCAGAATAGGAAGTAAACCTGAGGTAAGCGATATCCTGTTTAACTGGACTAGGCCAGATGTAGGCATTATCGAAGTTCACGCCGGCAGTTGTTCCTGAGGAGGTATAATCACCACCATCATGACGGCTGTGGAACCTGTCGCGGTTCTTGTTACCCCAATGGATAACAGGGGTACGGGTTGCGAGGGCTGAAATATTGTACACTCGAATACTTCCGGTACTATCAACGGAATTTGAAGCAACAGCTACTTCCAAACTATTGTCACTATCCATTTGTCCGATGGAAAGTACAGCAATGCCAACGCCATCGTGATATCCATAGTCCAAGGGGAAGTTTTCCAATGGACGGTTGGATTCGAGATCAAATCCAATAATAAAAGCTTCGTTTGTATCGCGGTATGCGTCCGCTAATAGTTCAATGGCGTCATCACCGAAGAAGTCTGCCAGAATATTTGAACCACGTATTTTGCCTTGACTTGGAGTGAGTTTGATAGGAGTACCCTCACTCCATACACCTGAAGGTTCAATACCAACAAATTCAGAACCATCTTTGATCAGAGTGGTAACTTCCGGTAGTCCATCACGGTCAATATCAGCGATTCGCAGTCTACCAGGTATTTCGTATGGTGTAACTCGTTGTGGTGAACTGAAGCTATCTGAACCCCACCAATATATAAGATCGCCCAATGTCGTTTTCGCAGCGATATCGGGATTACCATCACCATCAAAGTCAGCAGATACAGGTTCAAGTACTTTTTCGCCATTAGAAAGAGAAGGAGCTGAAGTTGATGTGAAATCAAGGTCGCCCACGGTAACAATATTTATCACACCGTTCTCGAAAACAACAGCAACCGTTCTGCTCCATTCATCCCCGATTTGAACAAGTGTACCGTTTGAATTCTGGTCAATGATGTATGAAGCCCCAGCACCGAAATTACTATCCTGAAGAACCAGCTTGCTGGGATCATTTGCTGAATGATATAACGCAGCTATTACAGGTGAGCTATTCTCATCAGCAGGCGCTAGAATAGTGGCACTATTTGGTCCAAGAGCATCAACAAAAATACTGGTATGTATTCCAACGTGTGCGTTGGGTTCGTAGCTGACCGCAAGTATCTCGCGATCTCGAATAATCAGTAATTCATCATTTATATCGTTGTTCATATCTGCGATACGGACAAGGAAAGAATCAGGATCAGCAAGTTGATAGTAAGGATTTGGCCAGTCAGACAGTGAAGTACCGCTACTGTCAAATGCCCAGAAAGTACCATTTTCGCCGTAGACGATAAGTTCATCAAAAGTGTCACCATTAAGATCACCAAAAATCATATCTACATTTGTTGGCACTGACCACGGCAAAGAATTAGGGAAATCACCCTGAATCCATGTGCTGTACACACCGGCAGTCATCGTATCGGATATTTCACTGAAACTTGTGATAATCAGATGTGACGCTCCGCCTGAGTTGGAAACAGTCGAAGGAGTTGTCTCAGGACCAAACGCTACATTATAAGCATTGTTGGCTTTTTTCCAGATCGTGTTATCCTGGTACCAGGCATCTTCACGGACACCGTATTCGGCTCCATCACCAACCTGAAGGAAAGCATATTCTTCGCCAATGTCCTCGGTCCCGTCGGCCTCTTCAAGACTGACGGCGCGGTGGTAGCGATCCACCTGAAGTTTGTCTTCAGCCAAACGATCTCGAATGACACCTTCATCCACATGCCAGATCAACATTCCGCTGGCAGGTAAATCAAAACTGTGATCTTCTATACGGACAGGAACTCTAAAACCATCTTCAGCTTCAAAGGAATAATCATACTTCAGGGTTAATACTCTTCCATCGCGATCATAGGCAAACGTTAGACTATCGTCATCGGGATCACGGTGTCTGGCTTCTATTAGATAGTATTCGTTGGAATTGATAGGGACACGTACCAATCGGCTGAGATTGGGATCTGCATCAAATACAGATTCAGGTAAATACAGGGCACCAACCCTTATCGTATCACTAATACCAACAGTTGCAACTGAATCCCAGCCCATAAATGCACGCATCCATGCATTGGGAGGAGTGGGGTTAATGCCGAAAAAGCCACCGAAACCACGATCCATCAAACCAAATAGTCCAACACCCGGGTCACCGTTTTCTGTGTTGTAGAGATGGGGCATACCCATCACACGACCAATATTGGCACAGACAGTGCCCATCATGCCGACTTCAATATCACCCTGTCGTTGCATACTTGGCAGGATAATACCTTCAGTTAAAACCGTGTTGTGACGTGGTAATGGAAAACCACCATCAAGGTCAACATCGTTGATATATACAGAAGGAATATCATGGGGAGTCATATCAGCACCGGTATCAAACTCATTACCGGCACCTGCGTGGAAAATGATGTAGATGTCGTATCCACCTAGGGGATAGTTACTAGAATCCGCAGCACTCCACGCATCTTTAAAGAGTTCAATCAACTTCTCGTTTAGGCGGTCATTGTCATCGTTGCCATAATTCACGTGCCAGATTGGGTAGGGCATCCGGAAAATACCTGGGTGTATATCACCACCGGAACCGGGCCCATCATTACGCAAACCGGTTAAAGTGACCTGTCCTCTTGAGTATCTGTGGAAATAGTTTCTAGCAGCAAGCAGTTGGTCAGCGAAATATGCCGAGTCATGGGGCGGAGGATCAATCAACCAATCTTCCGGTTCAATTGAATCAGGAATTTCTGAGTAGAAACGACCATTTCCTGTTGTCGTTGAAAGTGTATCCAGTTGGAAATCAATTCTGATCGCCAGAACCCGTAACGTATCAGGCAAGGGAGGATTTACTCGCAATCCCTGGTCAGTTTCTATATAACCAATGGTAGAAGACACCTGATTGGCAATAGCACGTGGTGCTGGTTTTGCAATATTTTCCTGAGCAATAGAGCTGGAAACGAGGTTCCCAAAACCCATTGAGAGGGACAATAAAACAGAACCGATGCCAAGGATTGTCTTTTTACTATATGAATCCAGAAAGCGTATCACTCGATACCTTTTTTCTAAAATCTATGAATTATTCCGGGGTTTTAGAAACCTACGGAAAGACTGAATCTCATTGTATCCTGTAGTGGATGACCTTCACCGGCGCTGACATATGAGAAATCAAATTTGTATAACGAATACTTCAAACTTGCGCCGAATGTAATGGGTTTCACTTTACCCAACTCATCGTTCCAGTAACCGGCGCGAAGGGCGATAAGGTCACTATACCAGTATTCAATACCGGTGTGGTAGATCAGAGTCTTTAGCAGGGGACCATCTGACCATGCAGTAGCTAGGGCAAGGTAGAAAGGATCCGGATCACCTTCATCATCCAAACGGACGAGTTCTTTATCAAAATCAGCAAGGATCGTTAACGTATTATAAGGACTATCTACCAATTTATAAGCCATACCGAATTTCAGGTTCGTTGGTAGAGGGTCAGCTTGCGCACGGTCAATATAAGCGATTTCAGGACCCATGTTCGTGAGGTTGGCACCCAGCGACAGTTTGTTGATAGGTGTTTGCCACAACCAGCCGATGTCAACACCAACACTAGTTGCTTCACCCGATCCTTTTTCAGCACCCGCACCGCTATCAGAAAGGTGACTGAAAATAAAGCGCATACTTACACCCAAAGACATGGTGGGACTGATTATTGAACCATAGGAACCTGTAAGAGCCATTTCATAGGAATTAAAAGTTCCAAGCTCGTTACCGGTTTCATCAGTTCGAATACTTTCCCCGAGATTCAGGAAAATGATGTTTCCACCAAACGTACCCCACTCATCTACTTTATGTACGTAACTCACAAAATCATAGTAAAGATCATTGAACTTAAACTGGGGAAGCCAGTTTGAGTGCATAAGTGTCACTTCATTATGACGGACGTATGCAAGACCCGCTGGGTTCCACCATGTGGCAGAAGCATCGTCGGCGATGGCAACAAAAGCTTCACCCATACCACCCGCTCGAGCACCGGGGCTAATTTTCAGGAAAAGTACACCTGATTGTGAAACACTAACTGCATGACTGGTTGAGGGTGTGCCCAGAATGGACATGACCGCAATCAACAGAACAATACCCAATGAGGCAATTCTGTTACCAAGTTTGAATTTCGAAAATGTCATGTTTTTAACGACCATCATTTTTTCCGTCCTCGATGTGCTTGAGGCAAATATGAATTACACCTTTATTACGAATATTTCTACGATTCACAGCAAATAAAAATCTGGAATCGATAAACTTAGCGAATCCTAAGCAGTTTGCCAATAACTTCATCACTGTTCCCAGAGATTCCTTGGGCTTTTAGCTGGTAAAGATAAACACCGTTTGCAACAGGATCACCATACTGGTCTCTACCGTCCCAATCGAGTAATAAACTGGTATTTCCGGGGTAGTTGAATCCGCTATGAGCCTGAATGGGGCCAATCTCATGAATAAGCCGTCCGCTTGCAGTAAATATCTTAATAGTCACTTCAGCATCGTTGGACAAATTGAACGTAAAATTTGTCCTTTCGTCAAATGGGTTAGGCCAATTCAAAACGTCATCCAATACAATGGATGCTTCTGAGCCAACCACGACAAATGACACTTCAGTTCGACTATAGTTGTTTGCGTTGTCCCACGCCCAGATTTCCAATGTATGCTCACCCGGATCAAGGTTGTACAAATTCTTCTCCGTGGTTCCACGAGTATAACTATTGGACTGGTAGACAAATTCACGAGTCAGACTGATCTCCTCGACTCCGTCAATCTTGGCAAGGATATCATGCCCGACCTCACCCGTCAGATTAACACCATTGGTATCAAAAACATCCACATACAGAGTCGCGTTTGGAGAAACCATATCACCATCTCGCCACTCCTGGGTGTCGAAATAGACCTTGATGTCCGGAGGTGTATTGTCATTAATACTTGCAGTCGTTGTGGAGACTGCAATGGGGCTATATGATCCGATACCGTCTTCTTCGTCATTGTAGACATACATCTGCGCCCATCCATGTCCCATTCCATACTTAACATCACTGGGGACGATAAACTTGGCAACATATTCACCATCATCTACAGTGACATTGCCCCGAAAAATGGTTCCGCCTTTTACCGGGTAAAAAATGGTGTCGTTGTATGTGCCATTTGGATGTCTAAAAACATAGTACAGGGTATCCGGGCTATCAAATATTGTAATCGTTGCTTCGCCGCTGAAATCGACCAACGGTGATCCATCTGGAAGGAATACGTTACCATTTACCCTTGCTGTATCCAAAGCTGTGAGGCTATCGAGCGGGGCATCCATGGAAACATCCAACCTTGGTAGTGCAGGTTTCAATAATGGTTCAGCGAGGCAATGGTAGTATTTAGCAGAGCCGCCTGCGAGATTTTTCGCATAAAAGAGTGCTTCACCAAGTGTTGATTGTAATTCTCTATCAAAAATCCGACTATACAAATTGGTGGTTAAGTTTTCGTTGTCAGATGGATACGTAGGCCTGGTGGCAGCTATTACGCCAATGGCTGCACCGTCTTGAACAATCATGTCCTCAGGGTGGGATTGATTTTCAGGTCGGTCAAAGTGTCCCCACGAACATGTAGCCGCAATATATATTGGGAGACGGTCGCCGCTATTGATCAGGCTTGCATCCCGAGTGTGGCTTAACACGTCTTCATGGCACCAGATGTGAGCGTTTCCATGACCAATAAAGCTCACTAACAGGGCTCCATCATTTATTTCTTCCAGTAATTTTTCTGTAGCTTTTGGCTTCCTGCGCGATCCTGTAACAGGATCAAACGTTGTTGGGTAAGTTCCAATGTATATACGTTCAATATCCAGATAGGCAGGTGCATTGTCATCTGCAAAGTCTTCGGCTTGTTGCATATGCAACTTATCTGTTGTCGTCGGTCTATCTTCTGTGTATTCATCATCAGCGACGAGGATCATTCTAGAGCGCCAGGGACCAACGTCGGCATTGTTGTCATAAACGATTAATTTTTCTATATAGGTTTCCAGTTCCCACGTTGACTGTACGGTCAGTCTTCCAGTCACCATCTGAGGGCGGCCATCGTCGAATGAAACAAACCAATCGTCACGGCATATCTGACCTTCCTGATAAGTAGGAACCCAGTTCTTGTCAGCATTGGAGACGATGTTTCTAAAATCATAATCGCCATCACCAACCAGAAGTACTGTAGATGGTGTTGTTTGCCATGAGTCATAGGTATACTTCAAAAAGTCTCTGATTGCAGTAGCATCAAAGAGACCCCATGAGAATTCTTGATAAATGTCGCTGGTTTTCACACGGATGACGGAGATATCATCTCGTTGTTCGATATAGTCCTCTAGAGTAGCCGCAGTCTCATAAAAGTCATCGTGAGTGATCATTACATAGTCAAAATCAAGGGCTGGGTCACGAAGACCATTCGGGTACTCACCCTCTCCAATATTCGAGAAATCAAAACGGGTCGGGTGCTTGAAAAAGTTGTCAGATACACCAATATGACGTTTGGGTGCTGTTACCTGTGAATCAACTACAAAATTAGGAGAACGGGTATACGTAACATTGCTGAAATCTTCAATATTAAAGATCCAGGGGGATTCGAGACCAGTGATCTGAATTTGTCCCAAGCCATCCTCTGTTAATGCATCAAATTCAATATGATCCTGCGATGTCTCAAGGGTTCGTATGTAACTGACTTCAAACCAGTCGAAGTACGCCTGACCGGAAAGGATAGTAAATCTGAACGTGTTTGATCCATTCAGTAAAACATCTTCTGACACATCTATCGGTTGTACCGATTGAGATAGTCGTACTGTATCGATGATGGTATTGTTGATTCTGATCTCACCTTTGTCATTGTATCCAGACATATTGTTGAGACCGAGCCAGATAGTAACGTCCTGTCCTTGCCCAGATGGAACTGGATTGTCGACTTCAAAACTCAAAGAATATGCTTGTCCGGTAGCGAGTAGGGAGGTATACCATTTCTTGCCAGAATCGTTGCTGTTTCTGTCGCCGTATATTAAAAGGTCTTTTTCACTGAAGTAGCGGGTTCTGGCCGTATTCGTAGTAAAGATGAAGTCACCCTCAGCTTCGAGCTGAGCCATTCGCTTCCCAAGTGAAGGGCTATCAGGGATATTCAGCCAGTATACGTTTACTCTTGAATAGATATTATTAGTGTGTCTGAATTCACCCGGTGGTTGATAAGGAACCCATGAGTTGGGTGCTCTGCCATAAAAAATAATTCGATCATCTTCATCAAAAGAACCATCATCTTCGCCATCTACAAGTATAGCGTTTTCAATGAGGCTTTCAGCGCGTGGGTCAGATAGAGACTCTTCCAACATCTGCCCACCATTATTAAAGATTTTAAATGTACGGGGATCATAGCCGGATAGGTCGATTCCGTTTGATTCCAATTGAGAGGGTGTAATCTCAAAAATTCCTTCTTCTTGAACTTCAAACCGAATCATCAATCCATCAGGCCATTCATCAAGTTGAGTGGAGCTGGAGTTGACGAACGATGTTCTATTTTTTTGCCATCTCTCTGCAACATTGCCGTTAGCCAACATGTTTCTGGTCAGACGATCTTCACTGGCAAATGAAGAGCTGGAACTGCCTCCGTGGGAAACCAGAAGACGAATGTATTCAAGGTGACGTAAACCACCACTAGTTTCTTGAAGTGGTAAAACATAAATACTTGAAACCCAACGATGGCGAAAATCATAGGGTTCGCTTACCACTACAGGGCCATTTCCAAACAGCGGTGGTGTATCTTCAAATAAACTCAAAGGAGAGGTACCATAGGGAAGCTGAGCAGGTACTATATCAGACCATCTAATCTCTTCAATGGTAAATGTTGGTTTGGAACCTGTTGGTAGTCCAAGCATTTGGTGATAGAAGGGTGTGATTTTATCACCAAGGCGATCATCAAGACCCGCATCAACGGGAATCAAGACGGCCTGATCGTCATAGTAGAAGGTTTTCCAATCTTCAACAGTAATTTCGATGAGTGTTGAGGATGGAGTTTGATCCAGAATCCTTACTTCAGCATTGGATATGGATACTACGAACAGGAATAAAACAAAGAAAGCCACATGTGATAGTCTGCTTTTCGCCATAAAATTACCAAGTTTATCCACCAAACCTGTAAGACGAACGCACCGCCCGTCTCTCGGATGACCATTTAGAATGTCCGTCAGAAATTAAGTACCATCCGTTAGCGAAAGCGTCCAGCAAACTCCCATGCAGTTATGTTGTGGTTCATTATTAAACTACACTCCCTTTTACCTTATAGTCAAGGATTTGAAGTGTAGAGAGTCCTCAAAAAAACAGTAAATATTGATGATTTGATAGGTTTTACTCCCACCTTCCTACAATAGTTCCATAATAGATTTGGGAATCCTAACTGGCCTTCCTTCTTTAGTCGTTACTACATGCATAGACCAGCCAGACGCCAATATGCGTCTTTTTTCGTTGTTTTTCAACGTATTGTCTTCGGCACGATAAATTTCATAGGTGAATTTCATCTTAACACGGCTCTCCGCGTGAGCTGAACAACATATCACAATCACATCATCGTAATATACACTGCCTTTATAATTAACATGAGCCTCTGCTACAGGAACAAAATATCCAGATTTTTCGAAATCGCGATAGGTCAAGCCACCGGAACGCATCCAATCATTACGTGCCATTTCAAAAAACAGAAGATACTGGCCGTAATAAACATGTCCCATCTGATCAGTATGACCGTAAGGAACTCTAAAAGTGGTAGTCGAAATTCTGGCTGGTTTGATTTTGTTCTCTGGCATTTTAGCTCCTGTGAAATCCAAGAGAATATAGTGTTTAATGGATAAAAAGGAAATAAAAAAGCCCGGCTGTAGCCGGGCTGAAAGAATTTATAGTATTCTAGAAATTGTACTGAGTAACAAACATCAAGCGAAGGTTCGTCTGAGCTTCAGCATCATTGATATATTCCGTTGAGAGATAGTCAGCACCAACTCGGAAGAAGATATCTTTGACAGGTGAATAGGTAACATTATAATAGATCCAAGTATTCAGGGCTCTACCGTTTGCATAGGTTGATAGATCCTCATCATCTGGATCATCCATACCATAACCTGCTGCAAGTCCCCATTGTTTCGAGAGCTGGTATGAACCTTGAGCCCAACCGCCGACCGCAGAAACAGCCCCAACTTCAGATGCTCCAACATTAACACCCTGGAAGATTCCACCAAGAAATCTTTTGAGATCGTCACCCATAAATCCACGAAGGATTATCTTGGCTTTCCCAAACTTAAACATGGCGTCACCACCGACAGAAAAACTTGTGACGTCATGGGATGTTCCGGTTTGATCAAGAACTGATGATTGTCCCCAATGTCCCATAACGGAGAAGGTCATATTGTCATTGGCGTAGAGCCATCCACGACCCATAACCAATGGTAAACCTGACAACTCACCGTCATGGATTGGGTCAGAGTCGCCAGCGAAATATGCGTGTGTATTTCCACCAGAACGTGGACGATTGATACTACCTGCGACTTTAAACATTTCAGTTTTATATGAAACCTGAATCTGATTGAATCTCATCCAAAGGTTACCCTTGGCAGCACCTACGTCAAAAACGGTATTTGTTGGGAAAGGACCGTTGAACAATGCATTGTATTGTCCGAATACACCCTGCCAGTGTGAACCTGTGAGCATAACCGCAGCATGACGAAGTCTTGGCTGTGGCTGAGTAGAGGCAATGCTGGAGGCTGCGAAACCACCCTCAAAATCAATTTCAAGGAGACCGCTGACTTTTACACCATTTGAAAGTTCGGGCCCACCAATCTTAACACCAATACGGGAAGCACGAGCGTTCATTGAATAGACAGGATTATCTTTTTCGCCTTCGTTTGCCAGATAACTAGCTTCATCATAAACGTAGAAATTGCGATCACCACCAGCAATAACTTTTTGGTCGTAAATGGTTTCAAGCTTCAGATAACCGTAAAATTTGAGATCGAACTTACTAGCGACTTTGCCATCACCAGCGAAAGCACTTGGCAAAGCGATGAGTAAAATAATGGCAACAAGCATTAATTTCTTCATCATAAACATCTCCTTTGGTTGTACCCTTTTATCTATTAGAATTTTATATCAAAAGTCAGGAGCGCATAATGATAAACAGTGCAGATAGTCGATAACGAAAAGTTAAAAGAGGGCGGGGAAACTTCAAACAGAAAAATAAAATAAAAGTGATATATGGAGGTCCAAGCTAAATAAAAACAGAAACCCAAAGTTCTTACAAGTCAAGACTCGAATCACCTTGGGTTTAAAAAGTAAATCGATAAAACCTATTTTCGTTTAATACCGAGAGATGCCAACTTTTTGTGGAGATGTGTTCTCTCAAGTCCAACAATTCTTGCAGCTTCGCTAACATTTCCTTCAGCTTTTTCAAGAACTACTTCAAGATATTTCCGTTCAGCTTCGCTGCGAACCTCGGCTAATGGAGTACCTATCGGTGGAAGGGCAGAAGCGGCTGAAAACTCTCCTGATGCTGGTTTTTCATATATTTCATTTGGGAGTTCATCTGCCTTCACTTCAGGACCCGTTGAAAGAATTGCGATTCTTTCGATAACATTTCTTAACTGTCGGATATTTCCCGGCCAGAAATAGAGCTGCATCGCCTTCATCGCATCAGTTGATAAAACACGTTCTGGCAAACCGTTCTGATGAAATTCCCGTAGGAAATGTCTGGCTAGTACGGCGATGTCACCTTCTCTCTGTCGAAGTGCAGGGAGTTCCAACACTAAAACAGCGAGACGGTAGTACAAGTCTTCTCTGAATTCACCTTCTTCAGAATGTTTTTTCAAGTCACGGTGGGTGGCAGCGATAACACGGACATCCACCTTTTCAGTTTTAGATGCTCCAACTGGTTCAAATTCGCCTTCTTGAAGTACTCTGAGGACCTTGGCCTGTGCTTCCAAGCTAAGATCACCAATTTCATCAAGAAAGAGTGTGCCACCATCTGCTTGTTTAAAAGTTCCGGTTTTATCTTTTAAAGCACCAGTAAATGCACCTTTGACATGACCAAACAAGACACTTTCCACCAGCTCTTTAGGAATTGCAGCGCAGTTTACCTTGATAAAGGGTTTAGCAGATCGAACAGAACCATCATGAATAGCCCTGGCGACCAATTCCTTTCCTGTACCAGACTCACCAAGAACAAGGACGCGGCCATCAGTTGGAGCAACCCTTGTTATCCAGGAACGAACTTCGTTCATTTGAGGGGATTCACCGACCATTTCACCACCAGCGGTCAAACGGGATACTTCTCGACGTAGTCCACCGACTTCTAATGCATTATTGAGAGTAACAAGAACTCTATCTTTATCGAGGGGTTTTTCAAGGAAATCAAATGCACCATGCTTAACAGCCTTAACAGCGTGATCCAAAGTGCCGTGACCACTTATAATGATGACTGGTAAACCAGGATGAGCTGTACGGAATTCATCCAACAACGTTAATCCATCCGTATCGGGCAGTTTCAAATCAAGGAGAACGGCATCAAAAGTACTACTCGATATCAGTTTCCGGGTTGATTTACCATCTTCCGCTTCGACAACTCCAAATCCATTGGCCTCAAGAATCATTCTAAGAGTTCTACGGATATTTTTTTCGTCATCGATTACAGCTACAGTAGTGATCTGATCATTCATTATAGTCTCAAAATAAAATTGTTATCTACCGGATCGTTCAAGGACTTCAATCTGTCTTAAATATCTCTGAATTTCTGCATTTTCAGGATCATGTTTCAGCGCCTCAAGGTAGCTTGTTTTAGCTCCGGCATAATCACCCTTGGCAAGCAGAATTGATCCTTTTCGGATATATGCAAGAGCCAATGTGGGAACCAATCTGATAGCATTATCACATCGCGTAATTGCTCTTTCATAGTGTTTCAGGTAATAAAGTCTGAGTGCATCCTCAAGAGCTCCAAGGGCCTCGTTCATGTTTCTTAGTGAACTAATTTCTTCTCTCAAACCAAGTAGCTCAACCTCATAAGCATGAATCTTTGCAGTATCAATGACCTCTACTTCTACAAACATCACTTCTGGTACCCAGACTGTGTCTGTATGTACCATCACTTTGTCTCTATGTGATGGTTTCGCAACGGGCTCGGGGATGACATCATCGTCCTCTTTTGAATCCCTTTGACGGTCAAAATACATCGTCATACCGAATAGATGAGTACCCAGCGTGTTTGAGATACCGCCAATTGGATATCTGAAAGTATAGGCGACTTTAAGTCTTAAATCTCTCTCTTCGCGAACCCGTTTAGTGGCACCCGTGCTGGTTGGAACAAGATAATTGCCTGTGGATTTCTGAGTAAAAATTTTCAGTCCAAAACCAGCGGAAATTTCATCTCTGTTGAAACCACCACGAAGGAAAAGGGCATCATCCAACATCGATCTTTCATAACCGAGTCTGGGAGTAAAATCAGCGCCGTTCAGTTCAACGTCACGGTATTCAACATCAGCAAATAACGTTTGTTTCCCTATTTTCCACCCTAATCCAAATTGGTATTCACGTGGCAATGGATCTTCGACACCTTCTTCCAACGCCTGATTAGGGCGGTTCAGTTTTCGGATAGCCATACCCAATGTCAAGTTCGGTTTGAATTGCCATTGCGTACCGAGGTCAACAGAAAAGCTGCCTTTGGAATAGCCATACTCCTGAAAAAGTGGGTCAACAGCGGTATAGGGAGTTTCCTGATAGGCTCTTCCCAGAAATGCAAAGCTCAAACCAAAAGCAAAATTTTTGTATAGACGGGAATATCCAAAGAGTGTTCGATGTTCTGAATAGAGATCACTATCAAATCGATCATGACCCATCGAGAGGCTACCCCATCCAAGCATGGAATAGTAACCGCCGATTCCATTCCTGATCAGGTTGTCATTTTCCAATCCCCAGAACAATTTAGAATAGTACATCTCCAATGCGCTCGAACTTCCAAAAGCTGAACTGGCTGGATTGACAAAAAATCCCATTGGATCGCCTTTATCAGCAACGGCAGCTCCTCCAAGGGCATTAATCCTCAAACCGGGGAAATCGTCAAACGCAGCCAAAGTTGGCGAACTTGTGGCCAGTATCGAAGTGAGCAGGACGGTTGATAGCAATAGGATTCGTTTCATCTTGCCACCGCCACAGTTGCTTGCCTGATTTCTCCAGCCGCTTCAAGTTGAATGATGTACAAACCACCCGGAACTGGAACACCTTGATCATCATTACCATTCCAGCTTGCCGGTGATCCTGATACAATGGCTACTTTTCGACCTCTAATATCAAAAATGGTTACTTCAGTTGATGGATCACCTTCGTGATAGATTAACGTTTCATCCCATACACCATCACCATTTGGGGTGAAAGTTGTTGGAATAATCGCCAAATCTTCATTGGGTGGTAAAACAGTAAATGAATAGGTGAAATTTTCCATCACGTTGTTCGGAGTTGCAACATCAGCTGAACGAACGGTTACCTGCACTAGCTGACCGGGGAATAGGGCTAAACGACCCAATGGAATATTGAATTCCAAACCGAGGTCAGAAGTGTCTGCTTCCGAACCTGACATCACAATCTGATTGCCAATTTTAACGTCAGAACGGTTTCGATTTACACCGACACCATCATCCTGTACGATAATCCGAATAGTGTCATCTAAAGCAATTTCACTTGCACCGGGTTGAGGGTAGAGTGAATCAAAGGGAACAAATGGGTCACTTATATCTGGAATAATGTCAAAGGACCACGACAGGTTCGCTAAATTGTGTGAGGTGGATATATCGGCTGCCTGAAGAGATACATTTATTGTTTCACCGACTGTCCATAATCCATCAGGCCGATATTTGTAATGCCATCCATCCATCAATTCTTCGACAGATAAGTTTTCTGAGACTTCGCTACCGTTCAGCGAAAGAGTAACCGATGATGTATCTACACCTGCCAACAAATCGAGCAGGGTGAACTCCATAAAACGGTTCCGTGTAAAACCGGAATCTGGTTGAGGTACCTGCTCGGAAACTAATGGAGGGTCATCATCTCTTACAACGCTGAAGGTGAAGGGGATTGGTAAATCAGTCATGTTTGGTGGGGTCACCAGGTCTCTTGCTTCCACCTGAATAGTGACCACATCACTATAGTCCCAGTTGTTCTCAGGGATTACCTGATAATGATATCCATCCCCTGATTCGAGTGGTGTGAGTATTCTGCTGAATGGCCAGAACGGATCACCCACTTTTTCGATACGGGTAAAGGTTGTGTCAACTCCGGAACCATCGTCAATCAGGTCAAATTCAAATCCAACATCAATCGGCCAGTTTTCAGTCTGATCTTCTGGATTAATGTTGTCTATATAAGGTGGCTCATGGTCGTCGCTCAACGTCACAAACCAGTATGATTCATCAAGACGGTTGGGATTTAAGGCTTGATCGTAGCAGATAACCCGAACATTAATCGTGTCTTCATGCGGGAAAAAACCATCAGGATTGTACCTGATAGTGTAACCCGAATCAGCTTCCTGGATGAAAAGTTCATCGAAAGGAGAAAGCTCCTCTTCAATGATTAATTTCAGCGAATCGAGTTCAACGCCCAATCCACTATCTAAAACGTTGAATTGAATATCAGCGTTTCGGCTGACTCGTATCTGTTCAGGTGACGGAAAAATATTAGTCAAATACGGTGGAGCTTCATCTGGTTCTGTATAAAGATTGTATTGGACTGAAAATACGTTGGCTGGGATTTCCCAGTCTGAAATAAAGAACGAGATATCAAGGGTGTCTTCGTAACTGAAAGGCACTTGAGGATAATACCTGAAACGATACTCAGCCTCTTCAGTGACAACATCCCCACCATATAACAGCAAATCACCTACATCTATTTCATTAACAATTAATCGTGCAGTTTCAGGATTTACTCCAGACATTTCATCGCGAACTTCCCAAATAAGAGAATCACGAATTGAAACTCCGTCAGATCCTCTAGAAGGAGAATAGAGTTCCACAATTGGTGGTTCTTCATCTAAGAGGGTTGTGAAGTAGAACGTGGAATCAAGACTGTTGTTACGTGCGGAACGATCCTCAGCTAAAACATTGATCCAAACGGTATCATTATAGACTTGACCTTCGAGAGGGATATAGTCCAGCATAAAACCGCGATAGTCTATTCTTTCCCATGACATCATCTGGTGTGGAATAATACTCTGATCAATCGTGACTTGAATACTGGATGAGTCGATTCCTGCCGCGTTGTCAGTCAATTGAATATTGATTGGAACATTGCGTGGGTTTTCATCGCTGAAAGGTTCAGGTTCAGAGGTCAACAAGTAAGGCTTTATTGAATCTTCAATAACCGTATATCCCCAGCTATAATTTTCCATTTCATTGGGTGGGTCAGCATAGTCTTGAGATGTGATATCAAAAACGATAGGGCCTAAATCATATAAATTCCCTGACGGTGAATGGGTTAATGCATATCCAAAACTAGCTTCGTCAGCAGTAAAATTGGCTAACTCGGGGGTGTCATTTTGAGTTCTTATCCATTGGGTCTGGCTAAGGTCCACTCCCGCAAGAGTATCATGGATAGTAATTGTGACTGGTGTTGAAATATCTATTGTTGAATTTGGAATAGGAGAAACACCAACAACCGCTGGTGGTAAAACATCCAGAGAAGTAGAGAAATGGTAACTATATGTTTCCATAGAGTTGGCGACCGGTGTAACCAGGTCAGAAGCATCCAATGCCACATTAACTTGAGTGTCTGGCGGAAAATTCTCGTCAGGGTTCAGTGTAAAATAATATTCCCCAATTGAACCGGAAGCAGTTAACCTATCATCGCCCCAAACGATGACCTCGTTGTATCCCGGGTATGATACGTCAATGGAAACGGAATTTGTATCAACACCTTCCCCAGAATCTCTAAGACCAAATCCAATGTTACTTGTCGTTGCAACGTTGGTTTCAAATTCATCCGGTGACAAATCGAAAACAGTAGGTCCTCGGTCATCAGTACCCGTTGTAAAACTGAAGCTATAGAGTGGAGATGGATATCCGGCAGTATCATAAACCTTCACGTTCACCGGAATGATGACATCAATAGGGAATGGGTCAACTGGAGTAACGGTAAAGGAGTAAATCCCTTCCTCACTTGTGACCTCCACAGGATCAGTCGGACTCGTGGGGTCGTATTGAATTCCGTTTACTTCAATCTCAGTTACATCCGGGTCGATTTCCTCTTCATCATCTGAAGCATCAAAAGAAAAAGTAGAACCCACAAGAATATTGTTTGCGTTAGGGCCAGGATTAAACCTGTAGGCGTATGGCAATCCACCACGAACCAAGTTTACGGATCCGGCAAAATCATTGGCGTCAGGACTGGCAACTACAGCATCCCAGTACCCATCGTTATCAAAATCACCGTGTGAGACTTCTCCAAGGTTGTCGCCTTCGCTGGAGCCGTGAATAAATTCATTTTCATCAGTGAGATCACCTAAGGAAAGTGATCCTTCAAAATCGGGGGCATTATCGAGAACAAGAACTGTTCCTGCTTGATTTCGTCCATAGGAATTTCGTCCGGTCAATCCGGATATCCAATTCAAAGGTGAAGCGGTCAGCGTAGCACCAAGAGAATCACCATTGGTGAATGAAACCAGTTTGAAGCGATAACGGACATTGCTAGCAAGGTCACGGTTTGTACCGGGTCCTTCAATCGTTGCCCATGGAACTTCGTAAATAGCTCCACCTCGGACATTTGTGTTTGTGTAAGCTGCTGGACAACCAATTAATAAACTGCGCCTTGGTCCGTTGTGGAAAGACGCAACCGTCCGTCCAATCTGATCAAGGTTGAAAGCGCCGATGATTATTTTATAGTCTGTCAAGCCTGAGGCTTGAGTCAAATCCAAAGTATCTGGTAAATCCGTACAATTAGAGAAGAAATGAACCGTACCCGACCTCACTCTGTTGGCATAAGTCTCACCAGGGGCACCAAAAACAAGATCGCCGGCTCCATCGCCGTTAATATCATTTCCAAAAATCTCACCCTGAAAAACAGTTGCCTTTGAGATTGAATGACCGGTTTTCGCTCCACTACTGGTTCCATAAAGTGTATGGTTGGCAGCAGAAGTGCTCAAATCTATTGTTGCAGGCCATTCGGCAGTGATTCGACCATAAATAATGTCGACACGTCCGCCAGAGTCTCGCCCATTTGGATCAGCACTTGGTGATCCAACGATGAGGTCAAGAATGGTGTCATCGGTATTGATCTTACTGCTACCGATACCAGTTCCGAATGCATCGCCTGAATTTGCACCATTAATTATGACATCGGGTGTTGTGATAGGAGTTTCATCAATTGATGCAGTGCCAAAAACAATCCAGACTTCTCCGGTAGAATTATTTGCACGTGGCGCCCCAATAATCAAATCATCGAGATCATCATCATTCAGATCACTGAAATGAAGTTCCATTCCAAGCTGCATGGCAGCAGATCCTTGAATGACCAGATCCGCCGAAGCGTTCAAATCATCATAGACGAGTTCGTTTACAGTGTTGAATGGACCAAGGAAGAGGTAAACATCCCCGGCATTTGAACGAGCCCCTCGGGCACTGATGGCAAGATCCCAACTTCCATCACCATTAAAATCCGCTGAAGCCAGTTTGGTTCCAACACGGTCAAATGATGATCCGACGAAGGAAATATTACCAGACCAACTACTTAAATCTGTGTGACCTTGTGCATTTGTTTCTGGAGTCCACAGGATCAACAACAGGGTCAATAAACTTATTATCTTAATCGCCCGGATCAATTCTCGCTGTCCTTTCCAAGCAATTTTGACGCGGCTTCGCTAGCTGCTCTTTCTCTTTGGCTTGGACCAACTTGTGGTCGAATAGGTAATGATTCAGGAATACTTCCGTTTCCCTTAACAACTTTTATTTCAACACGCCGATTTTTTTGACGGTTCAAAGGAGTATCGTTGGTCGCAACAGGATTATATTCTCCATAACCCATGGCTTGAAGACGAGTTGGATCAAATTGATGGTTTTCTATCAAGTATTTTACTACTGAGATGGCACGCATTGCCGAAAGCTCCCAATTGTCCCTGAATCGCCAATTGTGAATAGGAATATTATCGGTATATCCCTCAATTCGGATTTGAGCATTGGGGTCTGCGGATAGAATAGTTTTTAGACTGTCAACAGCATTTTCAAGGTATGGCACAGCCGCTTCTTTCAAATCGGATTGGCCCAGATCGTAAAGAACCTGACTGGGGATACTGATAATTGTCTCGCCTTCACTGATCTGGGAGGCATCATCTAATCGACTTGCGGTAATGTCACCAGTATGAACCTTTTCCTGCTGGTAGGCTTCAAGCGCTTCGGATAGTAATGGAAGCTGGCCGGTTACAGAAAATATATAAAAAAGGACAAAAAAGACCAGCAGGAGACTCATAAGGTCGCCATACGTTGCCAGCCAGTCGTTTTCCTCTCCAGAACCACCAGCTTGCTGCCGGGCGCGAGAAGAAAGTCCTTTATATCGCTTCATCAAAGACATCAGGATGTTCTCTTCTTAAGGAAGTATGATTCCAGACGTTCCTGGGCAACCTGAGAATTAACGCCCTCTGCAATATATATAAGTGTTTCTACGATCAGGTCACGCAGCAGGATCTCGTCATAATTAAAAGCGCGAATCTTGGTTGCTATTGGCCTGAAGAACATCGCGCTGAATAATACCCCATAAAACGTTGTCAACATGGCGATTGCCATGGCTCCTGGAATAGCTTTTGGATCTGAAACGCTGGATAACATTATGACAAGACCAATAAGAGTACCCAATAGGCCAAATAAGGGAGTATAATTTCCCATCACTGAAAACATTCGTTCGCACATTCTATATCTGGCAGCTACAGAATCGGATTCAGCTTTCAATATTTGTGCTGCATCGTCAGGATCAAACCCATCTTCCAGAAGGGATAGCGCTTTCTTTAAAAATGCAATTCTTCCAGATGCATCATCTTCAACATCAAGAGCGGCAACACCGTTTACCCTGGAATCACGGATCATTTCAACCATGATTGGAATTAATGCGTCAGGTGAATGTGTTTTTCCGATAAAAACTACTTTTACAGCTCTTAGTGCGATAATGATCTGATCAAAATTGAAAGATAGAAGTGTTGCACCAAGAGTTCCGCCCAGCACAATTACAATTGCCTCCCACTGGAGGAACATTCGGATGTCACCCCTGCCCATGATTGATAAGAAGATCAACCCGAAACCAATTATGAGACCAAAAACGGAAGATGTTTTCATTATATAACCTAAATATGGGGACTATTGAATCGATGTATTGAATCAACCAACATCCTTTTCGCCATAGCAGCTTTTTCAGGAGGTGGAGATGAAAGTATAGATGCCTCTTCACGAACAAGGTTTGCAGCTCTCTGAGAAAGATTTGAAAAAATCCTCTCCTGTACTTCTTCATCTGCATCCCTTACAAGAATAGCAACCAGATCACGCGGCATACTCATTATTGCTTTTCTGAGTACCGTTGAGCTGGTCTCCAGAATGTCGTCGAGGAAAAACACGCGCGAACGAACGGCATCCGAAAGACTCTTGTTCACCTTGATGATGTCATTGAAGATTGCCTTGCCGATTCTCTCTGGTGACTGATTAATCAGATCGGCCAAAGGTTCAGGTCCACTAGTGGTAAAGGAGGATGTCTTAAGTGAATCAATCCTTTGCCTCAGGTCTGCAGCTCTACTCTGTGCATCACCTGTTGAGATTGTATCCAGTTCGTTCCATGATTTTAGAATTTCCCGACGGTCACTATTGTCAAGATTCGTCAAATACTCGGCGGCGATTGTTGGACGGGAAAGGTTCAACGCAATAGCAGCAGTTGTAGGATCAGCTTTTTTCAAAACCACCTGCAGGTCAGTAAATTGAAGATCTTGAAGTTTAGCCAGAGAACCTATAGCTCGATTACTACTGTCATTTTCTCTGATCAACTTGACAGATACTGCGCCTTCAGGCAGTGACAACATGTTTGTCATTACACTTCCGGTAGGATCACCGGCTTCCGCCTCACTGGTTTTTGTCTCCGTCATTTCGCTGATCATTGCAGCGACTCCTGCAGCACTCATTGGTCCCGTAATATTTCCGGAAAATTCACCTTCTCCGTCACCAGATAACCTTGCGGGACGAGTAAATGCTCGAAGTAGAACAGTTACAAAAATGGCAAGAAGTAATACACTCGAACTCAATATTATTACGCCACGCTTGCTGAGAAGAAAACCAACCATGGTAAGAGGAGGGTTCACAAATGGAACCCGTTCAACAATGATCTGATCACCGCGGGTATAATTAAGGTTTATCCAAAGTGGAATAAGTTCTGTGATACGGTTGATCTGTTCATCTTTCATCGAATCAGCAACAAATACTCTGACTGAAATTCCACCTATTTCATTATAGTTCCAACCGGAACCACCTAATTGACGTACGTTTTCGCTAACAGTTACCGGTAACCCCGGCAGACTTTCACTCTCACTATAGGTGAAACCTTCCAGTTCTACCTGGAGTGATGTTAGATCCAAGTCTACTAGAACGACCAACTCTCCGACAAGTGGTTGAAGAAGAGCTTCCAAGCGTTCTGCTACGGCTTTTTCCAACTCAAGCTCACCGGCTACCTGAACAGGAGGCCCCATTGAGTCTTCTGAATCTTGTGAAAAAGCGAAAGGTGTGGAAAGTATCAGGACAGCTGACACCAGGCACCATATAGGTATTCTTGAATATTTAGCCATTTTTGTAAATGATCCCACTATACAATGTTTATCAGTTAAACCCTTCGAGGAAGGGCAATATTTGTTGTTCCCATGCGTTATGGAACTTATTGTGCAATTCTGCTATTGAACCGTTGTTTGTAATAACTATGTCTGATCGATCTGCTTTCTCCTGATAGGGAACCTGCATTTCATAACGTTTCATTAATTCATCTTCACTAAGATTCATCCTTTTTGCAGCTCTACTTACCCCAATTTCAGGATCGACGACAACCGTAACAATAAAGTCATATCTTGCTTCATCATTCCACTCATAAATCATCGCCGCATCAACGATGGGTACTTCTGAGTTATGGTGAATTGCTTCTATTCTATCTTTTATTAAATCACGAATATAGGGCCAGATGTTTTCATTTAAGTCATCTCTGGCAACTGGATTGCTGAAGACAATTCTGCCAAGAGCAGCCCGGTTCAAATTCTCACCGTCAAAGATGGTTTCACCGTAACGGTTTTGCAACCAATTTCGGAATTTTTGTGATTCGTTAACAACGTCTTTTCCAAGGTCATCACCGTTGATAACCACAAGACCTCGTTTCGCAAATAACTCTGCAATCGTGGATTTTCCGCTACCGATGTTACCGGTCAGTCCTATAACAGGCAATTTTTTCTTCATCAGAGTAATGTAAGGAGAAATGTTTTATTTCACAGCAAAAAAATGGGAGAAAATCTACTATTAGCAACACGATAGACAAAAATACCCGGTGTTTACCGGGTATCATGAGTCGAAGCCTTCAAATTTATATCTTTGCAGAGATATCTTCTCGCAATTTTCTCAAATCAGGATCATCTGGGGTCTTTTCTTCAAGACGGTTCAGAATCTCCGCAGCATGTTTAAATTTTCCTTGGGCCATACATAAACGGACAAATGTTTTTGAAACTGGACCCTTTAATTCGGTAGGTTTGGTTTCGTCTTCACGTTTTGGGGGAGTCTTGCGCGTTCGTTTTATTACCTCGGGAGTTGGCAAGTCCACTAATGCAGGTTTACCTGAAACCGGAACGCCTTCCTTTTTATCCTCGGTATCATCCTTATCTTCAAGCAGAGCGTCCACTTCATCTTGATCGCTATATTTTTCTGCTTTTTCTGTCACCTTCTCCATCACTGAAACTTCATCACCTTCATCACGGCTTTCAATGGTGAAACTAATGCCATCACCTTCACCAAGATGAGACTGCAACTCTTCCAGAGACAAAGTACCAACCTTCACCTTTGGTTTATCAGTGACATCGTCATCAGATTGCTGATTGTCTTCAGTCTTCATTTTTTGAATTAAGGAATCTAACTCTGACTGGTTGGAGAGATCACCAACATTGGCTGTTTCAGGGTCTAAAAGTGCCTGAAGGTTTTCATCAATAGCTACTTTTAGATCCTCTTGAGTAACATCATCCTCGAAAGGATTCTTTGATTTGGTTACTGAGTCAATCGTCGCTTGATCAACCTCGATGCTTTGTTCATCGGATACAAGAGGAACCTGATCCAGATTATCAACACCTGAGTCATTCAATTTGTCCCGAAGTTTCTGGGCAACTTTGGCAATATTATTTCTGCTCTCAGATTCAGGGGTAGGGACACTTTTATGCTCACTGATCAGATTGTCGAGTACATTCTGGTCTAACGGACCTTCAAGATCATCCAGCTCAGCAATTGAATCAGCTTCTTTTTCACTAGCTGATTCTGCCTCGCCTTTGTTCGCTGCCACCAGTTTATTAAGTTCATCCTGACTGAGTGGACCGGAGGGTTCTTCCTTGACCTCTGGTTCAGGAGCAGGCTCAGGAGTCGGAGTTTCTTTTTTCTTCTGAGTAGCGGCAACGAGGGCATCCAGATCACTTTGACTCAAGGAACCATCGGGTGCTGGTTCTTCAACCTTTTTTGGTTCGGGAGCAAGTTCTGGGCTCTTGTTATTAGCTGCCACCAGTTTATTCAATTCATCCTGACTGAGTGGACCGGAGGGTTCTTCCTTGACCTCTGGTTCAGGAGCAGGTTCAGGTGAAGGAGTTTCTTTTTTCTGCTGGGTAGCGGCAACGAGGGCATCCAGATCACTTTGACTCAAGGAACCACCGGGTGCTGGTTCTTCAACCTTTGGTTGTTCAGGAGTAGGCTCAGGGCTCTTATTATTAGCTGCCACCAGTTTATTCAATTCATCCTGACTGAGTGGACCGGAGGGTTCTTCCTCGACCTCAGGTTCAGGTGCAGGTGAAGGGGTTTCTTTTTTCTGCTGAGTAGCGGCAACGAGGGCATCCAGATCACTTTGACTCAAGGAACCACCCGGTGCAGGTTCTTCAGCTTTTGGTGGTTCAGGTGAAGGTTCTGGGCTCTTGTTATTTGCTGCCACCAGTTTATTCAATTCATCCTGACTGAGTGGACCGGAGGGCTCTTTCTTGACCTCTGGTTCAGGAGCAGGAGCTGCTTTCTTTTGCTTCGTAGCGGCAACTAAAGCATCCAGTTCACTTTGATTTAGCGAACCACCCGGTGCAGGTGGAGGATTCTTTTTTCTATCCGAAACTAGAGAGTCGAGGTCTTCTTGACTTAGTGTACCACTAGTTGGCGGCAATGGTGTTGAAGATGCTTTCTTTTGTGTCGCAGCGACGAGTGCATCCAATTCACTCTGATCAAGAGAACCACCAGTGAGTTCTTCTGTCTTTTGTGGTACGGGTGAACTTTCGCCTTTATTTGCGGCAACAATAGCGTCCAATTCATTTTGACTGAGAGGTCCGCTACTGGTTTTTTCTTCAGGTTCTGCGGTTGCCTTTTTAGTCTTATTTGCAGCCACCAGTTTATTCAGTTCATCTTGGCTAAGCGGACCGTCGGTTGGAGGCGCTGAGACTTCTTCCGCAGGTGCTGCTGGTTCTGGACTGCCGGTCAATGCATCCAAATCTTTTTGGGAGAGAGGTTGGTCCAGATCGGGAGGAATCTCTTCCATTCCATTGTCAACGACAGAATCATCACTCTTTTTCGGTATCGTTGTAAGTACGTCGAGATCGGTTTGAGAGATTTCATGTTTAGCATCTTCCTCTTCGACGTGTTTTATGACCGGTTTTTCAACCAGTACAAAGTCATCTTGGAAGATTTGATCAGCAAGTGTTTCTATATCGATAACATCGTCAAATTTGACATTACAATTCTCAAGGGCCTTCTTGAGTTTGTTCTCCTTCGGAATGTCAACTTTTTGTTCGACAATTGTGACTTCTGGTTCATCGTCAAGTTCTACTGGTTGAGCCTCTTCGGTTTCTTCAACTAAGTCACCTGTTTCGAGGATGTCCTCCGAAGTCTCCGAATCATCTAACGCAGCTGATTCAACAGAAACCTCTTCTTTGGTATCCTCTGTATACTCTACTCCTATCTGAGTCTCGACACTTTTTATCACTTCATCATGTCGAATCTCTTCTTTTTTCTCAGTGAAGAAATCATCAACATCCAGATCGGATTCTTCTTCCGTATCTAAAAGTGCTTCAAGTGCTTTTACCTCAGCATCGTTGACATCAAGTTCTTCGATAATGTCATCCACGCCAGGAGCTTCTTCAAGAGCTTCTCTGAATCCATCCTCAAGATTTGTAGAAATCGCTTTTTCAGGAAGATTCTCTAATATCTTGTTTAAAATATCTTCATCAATATTAGGTTCGAAACCATCAGGGAGATTGTCTCTAGGTGGTACATATCCACGTTCATAGCTTATAGATCGGGCCACGGAGCCTATTGAGGTGAAGTCTCCCGGGTGCCAGTCTTTTTGCCAAACCCGTTCATCGGGATGTTTCTCTCGAATATCTTTAAGAAGTGCATCCTTGTGTCTATCGGTAATTTCAATATTGTAAGGATCAATAAGGTAGAGTTCCGCCAATGAATCACTCATCGCATCATCGCGTTCAAGAAACGCCAACTCGCGAATAAAACCATTACGAGCTTCCTGATTGAAAGGCTCGCCAGATATTACATCTTCCCATTCTTTTAGAGATGATTCGTGGTCACCCATCTGACTAAAGCATTCGGCCAGTAAAGAGTGAGCTATCATGCTGTCAGGGTAGGTTTGTATACCATTTTCAAGACGAGATTTTGCAGACTTGACCTTGCCCAGTTCAAGTTCTACCGAGGCGAGACGGGTAAATAGTCCCGGAGAACTTTTTACCTTTTTTTTGAGTCTTTTATATTCGGATTTGATACTCTTTAAATCCAACTTCCATCCTCCGGTATCGCTAGGATTCTTCCAAGGCGGGCAACAATGGCTCACCTATGACAAGGTAATACTTTGCGACGGCCAGGTTATGATCAATTAGCGCTCTTAATGCACGTATGCGGTTTGATTTCAAGGTTAACTGAGCCTCAATCCAGACTCGAGCAGTGACTTGACCGTTCTCAAAACGGTTCTGAGTAATTTCGTAAGTAGAAAGGGCAATATCCAGTGATCTAAGACTTATTTCATATCGGTTTCGAGCCTCTCTTAGTGACCGAACCGCTTCCCTGACCTCGAGAATTATATCTTTTTTTGACTGTTCCGCGTTGTATTTCGCTTTCCTCAACGAGATAACTGATTGCTCTACTTGAGCATGTTTCCTCCCACCACTATATATCGGCATGGAAAGTGTAAACGTGACTCCACGGTTTGTACTGTAGTCATTAATGTTCGATGTATAGACAGCATCATAACCCTGATCACGTTGTTCAAGATCATAAAATGCGCTCACATAACCGCTAAGTTTCCATGGTCTTTTTGCATCGGCCAGAGAATACTCAGCCTGACGAACACCCATAATGGATAACTTCAATGTTTCCCGTTTATTAAGGGCAATTTCGACACTACTATCCAAGTCAACGTCCAGAGTTTTAAATTCTGGTTCGCCATAAACGTGAATCGGGCGGTCAAGTTTCAGCCCCAAGCTGGTCTTGAATCGATCAAGGCGTGAAATAAATGCGGAGGACGAGCTTGATAGATCAGCCTGTTTTTGGGCAACTTCGACTTCGAGCTGGAAAGCCTCAACTTCAGGAATCAGACCAGCTTCAAACTTTCGTCTTGCCAATTCTGCTGCTTCGATACTGACTTTTAGATCTTCGCGAGTAATGTCGAGTTCACGTTCGGCAGCAACGATGGCATAAAAATCATCGACAATCCTGTAGATCAATTGTTGGTGGGTTCTATTATGGGTCAGTTTCGAGGATTGGAGACTAAGTTGAGCTCTGTCTTTCGCAATCTTAAGCAGATTGCCTCGGAGTAATTCCTGAGAAAAGCTTAAACGCCATGAAGCTGTGTATTCTTCTTTATCGTCAGAATTAGCAATGATATCGTTTGAATAGTAACGTTGGTAAAAAGCAGATTCAATCCGAATTTGTCCACCTGTGGGGAGGGGTTGGACACCATTTAGGTTGCCAAGCCATTGTCGGTTTTCAGTAGAAATCCAACTCCTGACATTGGCCCCCAGATTATTGTCATAATATTCTCGTTCATCATTGGATTGCTGGTAAGTCGGAACCGTTGCTTCAAGATTTAACTGAGGTGAATAGAGTTCCAGGCTCGCAGCTCTATAAGCTAATTTTGATATTTCCAGATCGGCCTTACTCCTGACCATATCCGGAGAAGAACCCAAGGCAATATGGATGGATGTCATCAGGTCGAGTTGAAGAGTGTCATTAGATGTATCTTGAATGACCCCTTGTGATTTTCCAACCAATGGAAAGAATATAAATGTGACAAATATTAGTGGAAATAGAAGTTTGAATGTTTTCATCATTCATATCTCAGCGCGTTAATTACATCCATCTCAGCCGCTTTTTTCGCAGGCCACCATCCGAAAATGATACCTACAGATGCTGATACTCCAAATGCCAGCAACACTGCCCCTGGACCAACAATTGTTTTCCAACCGGCATATAGGTTGATACCCCATGCCATAAACATTCCCAAGATCACACCGATGATTCCACCGATAATACAAAGCAAAACTGCTTCGAGTAGAAATTGGAAAACCACATCCCGTCGCGTTGCCCCTACAGCACGTCGAACACCAATTTCACGGGTTCTTTCGAGAACGCTGCTTAGCATGATATTCATAATTCCGATTCCACCAACAAGAAGTGAAATCGAGGCGATGGCACCCATAACAATATTGAATATTTTCTGAGCCTTCTGATTTTGTTTCAATAATTCCACCGGAACCACTATCTCAAAGTCAGTAGCACCGCGGTGGCGTCTATTCATAACTCTTTTTAATGCTGCAGCAACAGGTTGAACATTCTCTGCCTTATTAACTTCGACAACAATTCCTGCCAATGGCGTAGACCCTCGCTCCACAGGGCAGTGAGAATTTAGTGTTTCAAGTGGGACGTATATATCGTCAGTCATATCAGGAAAATCAAGACCAATGGAACTGAAGCTGCTACCGGAAGGTTCTACTACTCCGATAACCGTGTACCATCCTCGATCTACCTTGATCTTTTTCCCCAAGGGAGATTCAAGGGGAAAGATTTTTCGTTTCAGGGATGTTGTGATAACGGCAACAGGTGCCTTGTGGAATTGGTCGGTTTCACGTATAAAACGGCCTTCGACCTGTTTCAAATTGAAAGCAGACTGCAACTCGGGCCATGTACCAACCAATGCACTTTTTTCTTCTTGAGGGAGGTGCACTGTGCGTTCAATACGGCGAAGTGGAACAACCCTTTTAGTGTCTTCAAATAGCTCTCTGATGCTTTCAACATCCCTCAGGTTAAGCCATCTCGGATTGATCTTTTTATTTTCGTTCAACTCTTCACTGTCTTCAGGTGTTCTAATTTTAATGATGATGTTATTTACACCCAGACCTTTAATGGATTCCAGCATTTCACTGCGTGCGCCTGAGCTGATGGAGGTCATGGCGATGACGGCGCCAACGCCAAAAATGATTCCCAGCATGGTTAAAAAGCTGCGAAGCTTAAGACTAACAAGGGAATCAAATCCTAGTCGAATGTTCTCACCGAGGGTCATTTGCCCTCTCCGTTTGAGCCATTCATGTTGGGGATTGATGAATTATTCTCTTCTTGACTTCCTGTCCACTCATCCGGATCAAACTGTTTGGTGGGGTCGACGAGGGATACCTGATCGCCCTCTTCCAAGCCTCCGGTCAGGAGTACATAGTTGTCGTTACGGATCCCAAGTTCAACCAAAGTCTTTTTAAAGCTACCCGATTGACGATAGACAAAGGTCTCATCACCTGAGGAGAAAACAGCATCAATGGGGATGTATAATGTGTCAGGTACTTCGTTGATGAGTATTGTCGATGAAACTGTCATACCAGGTTTAAGTAAGGCATCGGTGCTATCAAGCTGGATCGTAACATCAAAAACTTTTACTTCAGCATCACTACGCTCATCGTTGCGTGCTAATCCAGCGACATCAATAACCTCACCCGAATACCTTTGATCAGGAAATGCGTCCGGAATGACAATGGCTTTCTGGCCAATTTCGATTTTTGCCACGTCAACTTCATTAACAGCGGTTGCGACTTCCATTATGGTGAGGTCGGGTAATTCCAGTAAGGATTGACCACGCCAGGGCGTGTCGCCCACTTGGACTTCACCCATATCACCGCCCTTCCAGATTTTTCTGTAAACGACTAATCCGGGGGAGGGTGCTACTATGGTCATTTTATCGAGATCACGTTTTGCTTTATCCAGTTCACTCTGTGCCTGAGCAACCTGCAATTCTAACGTCTTAAGCTCGGCGCCATTCATAATCTTCTGTTGTTCAATTCGTTTATGGGCCTGCTCAAGTGAAATACGGGATTGAGTGAGAGATAATTCCTGCTCTTCTTTTTTTACATCTGCTTCAAACTGCATCTGCTCAAGTCTCAATTCGGCGATACGGTAGCTCGCTTCAGTGGATTGCAACTGAGCTTCGAGGTCTGCCATCTGGCTCGCCATACTACTCTTGCTCTTGTCATAGTTGGCGTTTTCAATTTCCATCTCATTGACTTTACCATCAATGGTTTGCTGAAGTTCAGTACCATCAAAGACAATTAATGTGTCACCGATTACAACATGTTCACCTTTCGGAGCCAGATAAATTATCTGGAGAGAGGTTCTGACTCGAGGAGCGGATATTCCAACGGAATTTTGCGCTTTTAATTCACCTGTTTCCTGCAGAGACACCCGAAAATCACCACGAGTTACCTTGTATGTCGGTAGATTCGATGTTCCCGAGTTGCTCCCAAGTGACAGGATTAAAAGTACTACCAAAATTATTGCACCCGCTGCTCCAGCAGTGAGGATGTTCCGACGATTTTGTGCAAACACCTTGATCTTGTCCATATCCAAACCGGCTTTCAAATCAATTGACGAAATGTTTCCGCAAACTTCAAATATACAAAGGTTATGGAAGTTTTGATAATGAAATACTGTTCGAAAGAATATAACGAATAATTCGACTAAAGAGGCTCCACAGGGGGCAAACTTCCAAATATCCCCCAAATATTCTAGCGTCATCTATTTGGTCGAATTACATTAGGACCCTGTGATAGGGTTTCTATGACTTAGACAAGAAAGGGTTTGGGATGTTACAGATAAGAAAATTGGTCTTGGTATTGATAGTTTTCTCCTTGGGATTTGGAAACCTCATCGCAGGAAGAATTAAGACAAATACAGACTTTTATGTTCAAGCAGACTCATCAATTTCATATTCGATTCACAATAGTGGTGATGTTAAAAATGTGATATTTCTTATCGGAGATGGAATGGGTATGACTCACTCCAATGCCGCAAGAATACATGCGCTGGGACCTGATGGTAAACTCTATATGGAAAAAATGCCAATCACAGGTATCATCAAAACCCACTCTCTTGACCGTCTGATCACCGATTCCGGTGCGGCAGGAACAGCTATGGCAACGGGACGGAAAACAAAAAATAAAATGATTTCACAGTTGCCGGATGGTACTCAGCCACCAACGATCCTTGAACTAGCTAAAAATGCCGGCATGAGCACTGGGTTAATTGCTACATCTACAATTACTCACGCCACACCGGCCTGTTTTGCTGCACATGAAAAGAGCCGACACGATGAAGATAACATAGCCGCTGACATGGCTGATAACCGCGTTGATGTAATCCTCGGAGGCGGGAAGATGTACTGGCTTCCTTCGGATGCTGAGGGTAGTGTCCGCAAGGATGACCGTAATCTTATCAAAGAATTAATGGATGATGGATATTCAGTTGTCTCAAATAAAGAAGAGATGGTGGAAGTCGACCAGGGAAAAATGCTTGGTCTTTTTGAGTTGGGTTCCCTCGAATACAAGGAACATCAACCATGTCTTGAATCAATGACAAAAAAGGCGATAGAATTATTAAGCGAAAATGAAAAAGGTTTTTTCCTGATGGTCGAAGGTAGTCAGATAGATTGGGAAGCTCATGATAATGAAGAAGATGGCATAATACTTGAAACTCTTCGTTTTGATTTAGCAGTAAAGGCAGCTCTTGATTTTGCAAGTGAGAACGGTGAAACGCTTGTGATCGTCACCGCCGACCATGAAACCGGTGGGGCGACAATCAGGAAAGGAAGTCGTAACGGCGAAAACCTGAATATGAGTTTCAGCACAAACAGTCACACTGCCACGTCCGTACCACTTTATGCCTACGGTCCAGGCTGCTTACTCTTCACGGGAGTGTATGACAACACCCGTATTCCTCGTCGAATGGCTAAACTTCTCGGACTTGAAGGTTTGGCTCCCGATACGGATGACATTGGTACTCATGAAACACTCTACCATTATGAGAATGTCGATGAAAAAACTGACCGAAAAGACAGTCATTACATGAAGCAAACAATTATCAGGGAAGAGAATTAAGGTAGCAAGAGTGTAAAAAAATTGACAATGTTAAATAATAAAGCTAGTTTTAATAAACAAGATTATTTTTTCGAAGACTGATAACATGTGGCGGTTCACAATGAAATCCATCAAAATAGCCCTTTTCCTGATCGTAATTCTATTCAGTAATGTCTTCGCGCAATGGCCGACTGAGCCAAATGAAGGAATTACTATAACAACCATGTACGACTACTCCCGAAATATTACTTCTTTATACTCACTTACTTATCAAGAAAATGGATACTATTTACTGATGGAGGCATTTGGGACGAATTATCTTCAATTTATTGATATTGACGGACAATTTAGATGGTCTGTAGGAGCACCAGATCCAGTCTATTGCTCGGATAATTTCAGCTCATATCGTTTTGGGCACAAGATGGCAAAAAATTCTAATGGGGATATTTTCCTTTGTTGGGCAGATGGTAGAATAGCAGAGCATGTTGTCCCTGAGTATGGAATAACATTATCATCGGAAATTTTTGTACAAAAATTCGATTCAGATCGTTGCCCACAATGGCAAATTGGTGAATCCATTCAACTATCTGAACACATTGATGATGCCCAACAGGAAGTGGAAAGTGGGCACAGGTATCCAATTCACCTGGAGCCCCAGTTAGATGGGGGTGTATTGGTTCTCTGGATGGACCATGATCCACTTCCCTGCTATGATTACGAAGGAAACATTTGGCTTCAAAAGTTAGATGCCAATGGAAATAAAATGTTTGGAGACTATGGTATTCGGCTCATTCCTGATGATCAGTATGATTATTATAATCTTGTAGAAAATATAATATCGGATCAAAACGGTGGATTTATCTTCGAATTCGAAAGAAATATGATATATGTAAATAACGGAGGATCACTCAATTGGGAATATGGTGATGTCTATTTTGAATCATTTCGCAATGTGAAAGGAGTTTGTCAGGGAATAGAAGAAAATACGTTATTCATCTGGGGTGAGAATCAGGAAGCGTTTTTTGGGGTAATTATTGATTATGACGGACAAATCTTGGCGAGTAGACAGTTAAATAACAATTATCTATATCCAGAAAGAATTATAAACTCAGAAAATGGTTTTTTTGTCGCGAAAGGAAAAGACTATGAAAATGCACTATCTGGGAATAATTGCTTTTTCCGGTTTGATGGTGAACTTAATCTGCAACTTGAAACAGTAATTTATGATTCTATCCCACTTATTGAAGAAGATGAAAGAATGTCCATTTTGGATAAGTCCGGATACTATCTAAACGATTCTGATAAGCTGATTAAGTATGATTTTAGTGGCAATATGCTATACCAATATTATGAAGAGCCATGGCCGAGTTTTTACAATATTCATGTGGATGATGTTGGTAATGTATGGGTGACATGGGATGAAGAAATATATCCTACAAATGGTCTTTATATAAAAATGAACATCATTAGTCCGAGTGGAGATTGGGGATTGCCATTGAATGAAGTTAATGAAGAATCTTCAAGTCTTTTACCACAAAACCTTTCAGTATCAGTTTACCCTAATCCTGGCAATGGCCAGTTCAACATTTCTTTTGACTTGGTAGATCCTTCCCCGGCGAAATTTTTACTTACGAATGTCTTGGGACAGAGAATCTGGACCCATTCACTGGAGAAGGGTACAGTGGTTCCGGGTATTCACAACATCTCATTGGATTTGAAAAACGAAGCGTCAGGAACCTATTTCCTTCAAGTAAGAACGGAATTAGGACAGTTTCAGCAGAAGAGAATTCTACTGATTAAATAGATATAAATGTAATCAGTATTGAGAGAATAACCGGATGTTTCTTCCGGTTATTTTTCTTTTGTTCGTTTTTAAGTTGCTCAAAATTAATCAGATCAATATCTTTTTATCACGAATTGGTAGGGGAATATCCTGGTATTTGTCTTCCTGCTCTCACTACATTGACGTTCTAACTTGAATGGGAGAAGAAATGAAGTTTTCCACGCACAAAGTTTTCCTTGTTATTTTCTCAATTTTTATGGCAGTTTCCGCTTCGGCAACAACCTATGTCCTGAATCCTGATGGTACAGGTGATTTTGCTACTATCCAGGATGCCGTTTATGCATCTCAGAATGGTGATATCATTGAACTGGCAGATGGAACTTACACACCTGCTACAATGGGTAACAACGATTACGGCATTTATTTCGGCGGAAAAGCGATTACACTCTGTTCACAAAGTGGTAATCCAGAAAACTGTATTCTAGATGTTCAGGGCCAAGAAAACGAGGTCAACGAAAGAGCGTTTTTGTTTTCTGCTGGAGAAGATCGAGAATCAATCGTTCGTGATCTGACAATAACTCATGGAAGCGCGGACGCCTGTTGAGGCGACGGCGTCGGCGGCGGGGTCCTCGTCGCAAATGCATCTCCAACATTCGAAAACGTAATCTTCGAAAATAATTTTGCCCAGGCGGGTGGCGCTGTCACTCTGCGCGGATTAGATACTTCAAGTCCACTGTTTAGAAATTGTCAATTTATTCAAAATGAAGCCCTTATTGCCGGGGCCATCTGGGTACAAGATGGAACACTGACGTTGGAATATTGTTCGTTTATTGAAAATGAAACAAATTCTCAGGGTAGTGCTATTTATAGCTACTCAGATAATAACGATACCCATGTTTATATCTCCAACTGTACCTTTTTTAACAACGCTACATACATTTCCTCGGGTGCTATCAGGCAGGGAAATGGTTTCATGGAAATCGTAAATACCCTTATTACCGGTACAGAAGGTGGTCCGGCGATTGATTTCTACTCCTTCAATTCTAGTCGTTTATCCATCACCTATTCCGATTTCTGGGACAATGAGGATGGCGATTGGACAGACAATGTTGCCCAGTATTTTGACTGGGAAGGCAACATGAGTGAAGATCCATTATACGTTGATCCATTTAGCTGGGACTTCCACCTCGATTATGATTCACCATGCGTGGATACGGGTGATCCCGATAGCCCGGACGATCCCGACGGAAGCCGAGCAGATATCGGTGCATGGAACGCTTATCCTCAGCCCGACTATGCTGTTGATCTGGAAACATCCAAACCAAATGGTGTAGGAGCGGCAGGAAGTACAGTTATCTATAGTTTCTCAGTTTTGAACGATGGGTTAATGGATGATATCTACGACATCACTTTCCGAAGTTTGCTACCGCAAGGCTGGACGATAGAATACATAACATCAACTGGACGGCATGATCGCGAAAGTATTATGTCGCTTACATCTGGTGAAACTTATCAGATTGATGTTGTCGTTCAGACCAGTGAAGCAGATCCGTGTGAAAGTGGGACTTTTGAATTTCAAGTGACATCTCAAAACGATGAAAGCGTTAGCGAAACTCTGGAATTTTACACTCATACTGCTGGAGACATTCTCATAGTAAACGGTGACCCGCAAGGTGAGAACATTGAATATTACACTGATGCCATTGTCGCAAGCATATACTATAACCTTGAGGTCGAACCGACTTATTCAACCTGGTCTCTGATGGATTACGCCCTTGATGGTGGTGATTTAACTTTGCTCGATAATGATTTGATCATTTGGCACATGGGTACCAGCGAAACCATTAGTGAAGAAAACCGGCAGGGTCTGGTAGATTATATGTCGAATGGACATCAACTGTTCATTTCAGGGGCTTACGCACCCACTGGCCTATATGGAACAACACTGTTGAGTATGTTAGGCGCAAACTACCAGAGTAATTTCTCCCCACAAAACTACGTTATCGGTGAAGATGAAGATCCCGTTGCCGATGGACTGGTGATGAATATTGTTGGCGGAGATGGAGCTGATACCGGCTACAACAGTAATGCTATGAGGTTAAATGGTGGGCATCAGGTTTTCTTTTTCACTGAGAATGCTGTCGCTGGAATCCGAATGGATGGAGATTATAAGTCGTTAATCCTGAGTTTTCCGTTTGAAGCAATCTCAAGACAGGATTATAGAACGGAATTGATGACAAATATCTTGCTTTATTTCGGTTTTGTCCCAACTTCTGTTGAACCGATTGAGTCAGACTTGATACCTGATGACGTAGTACTAGCGCAAAACTATCCGAATCCATTTAATAGTACAACACGAATAAAATTCGGTTTGCCAGAAAAACAGCTGGTCCAAATAGCGATCTACAACACACTGGGCCAAAAGGTTGCCATGCTGGCCAACAGCGAATATTCGGCAGGGTATCATACCCTCAACTATTCAAGTGATAATCTTGCCAGTGGATTGTATTATATCCGTATGGTGGCAGGTACAACAACTCAAACTCGTTCCATGATGTTCATTAAGTAGGTGACAATATTCACCATTCTAAAAGCCACTGAAAATTCAGTGGCTTTTTCCTTTTTATGTTGAGAATTTGTATTTCGAATCCTTTACCTTCTTATATGACACTAAATAAATATTTAAATGAGAATTCTCACATCCTCGCCGATGGGGCAATGGGCACCCTTTTGATGAAAAAGGGGACTTTTGATAAGTGCCCTGAAGAGATCAATCTCTCCAATCCTGAATTACTTAAGGAGATCGCCGGCGAGTATTTCAATTCAGGATCAAAACTGATTCAGACAGCTACGTTTGGTGCATCTCATATCCGTCTATCTCAATTCAACCTCCACAGAGAGATGGAACATATCAACCGTGTCGCTGTTAAAGCTGTTCGATCTGCAGTTGAGGATGGTGGTTTCGTAAACGGTGCCCTTGGACCTTATGGAATACCGTTGGACAATATTAACGGTGAAGCTGTTGATGAGGTCAAACAGAACTACATGGATCAAGCGGAAATCCTCCTGGATGAGGGGGTTGATCTACTCTCTATAGAAACAGCAATGAGTATTTTTGAAGCAAAGGCCGCTGTGGAGGGTGTAGTGCCCATAGCAGGTAAAACCCCGGTTTTGCTCTCCTTTGTTTTTATTCCAGGTAAGGCGGGGTATACAACTCTTTCCGGTGAACCGTTGGAAAAAGTTATCGAAACATTTGACGGTTCAGGGATCAGTTTTTTCGGAGTGAACTGCGGGAACGGCTTTAGTGAATCACTTGATGTCACCCGCCAAATAAAAGAACAAATCAGGTTGCCTCTGGCTGTCCAACCCAATGCGGGGATACCCGATTCCGATCTGAACTTTCCTTCAACTAAAATCGATTTCGTTGAGGCAGTTAAAAAATTGCTGGATTTGGATGTTGCTATTATTGGAGGATGCTGCGGTACAACTCCCGACTACATCGAGGCCGTAAGACATCTTTTTTCCAACTAATGCGAAAACACCAAAAGTTTTCTTATATTCATCTAATGTGACCAGTAACGAATCAAAAATTTTGTATACGGAGAAACCATGAGTTCCATCCTGATCAGGAATCCTCTGCTTATTGCTACGATGAACGACAACCACCAGGAGTTTCGTGGTGGGCATATCTATATAGAGGGAAACCGTATCGTATCCGTTGGACCGGAACCGCTGGACCGACCAGCAGATAAAGTTATTGATGCGACTAATATGGTTGTCCTGCCCGGATTCATTAATACACATCACCATCTTTTCCAGTCGTTGACACGAAACGTCCCCCTGATGGCCAACGCCCCCCTTTTTGAATGGTTGACCAACCATTACGAAATCTGGCGTGAAATCAGGACAGAAGGTATCCGTGTAAGCGCCAAAACGGCTCTGCTAGAGATGATGAAGTCAGGTGTAACGACCAGTAGCGACCATCTCTATCTCTACCCGTCCGAAGCAGATCCAGAACTGATGGATGCCGAAATTGACAGCGCACATGAACTGGGAATCCGTTTCCAGCCGACACGGGGCAGTATGTCACTAGGGAAGAGTCACGGTGGCCTACCGCCCGATGATATTATCCAGACTGAAGATGAAATCAGGAAGGATGTTATCCGTGTGCTGGAAAAATATCATGATCCAGACTTCGGGGCGATGGTCAGGATTTCGTTGGCCCCATGTTCACCGTTTAATGTGACACCGAGTGAAATGAAAAGCACAGTTGAATTTGCGAAGGCAAATCAACTGAGAATTCATACTCACCTCGCTGAAACTCTCGATGAGGAAGAATTCTGCCTGAGTGAGTTTGGAAAACGCCCCGTGGATTACATGGCCGATCTCGGTTGGATAAACGGAGATGCGTGGTTCGCTCATGCTATCCACCTGAATGACGATGAAGTTCGCCGTTTTGCAGAAGTGGGAGTGGGTATTTCCCATTGCCCAAGCAGTAACATGAGACTCGGTTCAGGTATTGCAAGGGTAAAGGAGTTGATGCAGGAAGGTGCCGCTGTTAGTCTTGGCGTAGATGGTACAGCGAGTAACGACTCCGGTAATATGTTGATGGAAATCCGTAAAGCGATGATGATTTCACGGCTACGAGACAGAGATTATTGGCTTACCGCTCGTGAAGCACTCTGGCTCGCCACTCGCGGTGGAGCGAGGGTACTGGGACGGGATGATATTGGTGAACTTGCGCCGGGAAAATGCGCCGACCTCGTGATGTTTGATGTGAACCGTCTGGAATATGCAGGTGGTATGAGTGATCCTCTTGCAGCATTGGTCTTTTCTGTAAGGATGTCACCGGTTGACCATGTGATTGTAGACGGTAAAGAGGTAATCTCAAAAACAAAATCAGTAGTTGATGAGATGGACCTTGTTCGTCAACACAACCAGATAAGCGAAGATATTCTAAAAATAGCCACGGAGAAAACGGGTATAGATTTCTTGAAACAGCCAGAATGAAAAAATAAGAAAACCTTTTAACCACGGAATACACTGAACACACGGAAACAAATTTTTTATATAATTCTTGAATGGTTTTTCCGTGTGTTCAGTGTATTCCATGGTAAACAAATAGCTCAATCTCGATTCAAATATCCCTCAATGATTCAAGAAAAACTGAACACTGGACATTTATTGTCATTAAAATGTAAGACCTTATATTGGAAGATAGCGCGAGTGTAGTGTTTGTAAAAAATAGTTATTTAACGGTTTATAAATACGAGTTACAAGAATTATACTCCCATTAAGAGCTCTTTGTGGGATTTCTTTTTGTTTACTGACTCAGGAAAGTGTAACTTAATTCTCGAATTAGTGAACACGAGGAAAGAATGCACCGAATTTTATTTGTTTGTAATGGTAATTCAGGTCGAAGTCTCATTGCCGGTGAGTTTGCCAAAAGAATTGCCCCGGATGGCGTTGAAATAATTTCTGCTTGTGATAATGATATCAAGACTCATCCCCTCGCCAAAGAGGTGATGAAAGAAATAGGTATGACCCTTCCACCAGAAGCTCTTAAGATGGAAGACGTGGTAGATGAAGTATATGATGTTGTTGTGACCCTATGTATCCACTTGCAGGAAAGCTGTCCTCATTTCCCGGGTTCACCTGCACGAGTTCACTGGGGATTAATGGACCCCACAATCTTTGAAAAAAATCCAGAAGAACAAAAGAACCAATTCAGACGTGTTCGTGATGAAATAGAAAAACGAGTCTTCGCATTCTTCGAACATGGATACCTCGATGGCTTTATCGACATCCGATCCACTTTCTCTCAAATGCTGAACACAATGACTGATGGTGTTCTTGCTCATGATTCAAACCGTAGAGTGTTTTTTATTAATCATGCCGCCGAAGATATTATGGGGGTAAGAGTTCAGGATGTAATTGGCAAGGACTGCCATAGTATCTTTCCTGGACCCTTCTGCGGGAAAAATTGTGCTTTCTGTGAAAAGGGAATGGGCATTGATAAGCCGGTACGTTTCCAGTCGAAATTCAAACGTCCTGATAAGGATACCCGAGATCTGGAAGTCTCTGCTGTTCCCTTGATTAGTGAAGAGACAAAAAATGATGGAGCTTTAATCGTTTTCCGCGATATGACTGAACTGACCCAGCTAAGAAACCGGATTGAGGAAGGCAAAGGATTTCACGGGATCGTAGGAAAACACCCCAGTATGCAGCGACTCTATTCCACCATAACAGACCTGGCAAAAGTTAATATCCCTGTGCTGATTCAAGGTGAAAGTGGGACAGGTAAGGAGATGGTGGCCAAAGCACTCCATACGTTGAGTGACAGGGATGAGGCACCGTTTGTGCCTGTTGATTGTGGTGCATTACCCGAAGGAATTCTGGAAAGTGAACTTTTTGGACACGTAAAGGGTGCCTTTACAAGTGCCATCCGTGATAAAAAAGGCCGTTTTGAAATGGCCAATGGCGGCGTAATCTTCCTTGATGAAATTGGGGAAATGCCATTGAGTATTCAGGTGAAACTTCTTCGTGCCATTCAGGAAAAAAGCTTTGTCCCTGTAGGTAGTGAAAAAACGGTACATGTTGATGTTCGAATAGTTTGCGCGACCAATAAAGACCTTAAAACGTTGACAAATAAAGGGCTCTTCAGGGAAGATTTATATTATAGATTGGCTGTTGTACCGTTACAATTACCTCCCCTGCGCGAGAGAAAAATGGATGTCCCATTCCTGGTCGATCATTTCCAGGAACAGTTTGCCAGGGAAAATAACATTCAACGGAAACCATTTGCTCCGGAAGCATTGGACCATATAATTAGTTATCGTTGGCCGGGTAATGTTCGCGAACTTGCAAATGCTATCCAATACTCCATGATAAAGTGTAATGAATCGATTATCAGGAGTGAACACCTTCCCATGGAAATCACCGTAAGTCACAAAATAAACCATATTAGCAGGCGAGGACGTCGTCCGAAGCTTAGCGCAATTGATGTGGAAAAAGCGATGCAACGGGCGTCAGGTAACAAAGTCTTGGCTGCAAAGATGCTGGGTGTGAGTCGTACAACCCTGTACCGCTACCTCGACGAGGTGTAATGTTCAGTTAACAGGAAGTGTACAGTATACATAAACTGAACACATAGGTCCTTAATATAGAATGCGAAATGTTGAACTATGTGACAATATATCAATAACATAAACACTACATTGTGAATTGTTGTGGCTTTCGTAAAATGAGGTGTACAGTAAATACTGTACATAAAATGACATTTCGTTGACAGGTTTGAGCACGTTTTGAAAAGTAATACTCCCCTAATCGTATTGTTTATCATTAACTTAGCTCCTAGAACGTAACATATTTCTCAAGTGGCATGCTATATGCTATTTGCCTCCACGGATGAGTATGCCAGATTGTAGTGAGAAAGGGTTTCACTTAATTTGTGTAAATACACGATTTGATCCCATTGACACACTTGCTTTGTACTGCATGCCCATCTGAAGAACCTGAGAAATTGCATATTTCGATTTCACCGTTAATAAATGCCAAGGATGGAGGCTGAATGAAGTCTCTTAATGTTAAAACTTTTATCGTGTTCTGTTTGTTGGTAATGATCGCATTACCTGCCAATGCTGAATTCCGTATCAGGGGATCAGTCGGTGCAGATGCGTATGGTTATCAGGACCATCATCAGGAAGATCATCTCCTGTTAATCCAGAACACTCGTTTTTCCATCAATCAATTGGATGGAAAATGGAATATGTATTTCTCCGGCGGATACATCGGGGATAACGCAGATGACTTTTCCAATTCAGGGAGAGGCCGTTTTCTTAGGGGCCATCTGAATTATGGGAAAATGGGTGATGCAACACGTATCAAACTCGGTCGTTTCTTTGTCTATCAGGGTGTTGCCCTTGGTGTTGTTGACGGGATAGAATTCAAGAAACGTATGAACAAAAATGTCTCTTTCAGTGTTCATGGCGGTTTGATGGGACCATATAGCCGTCAATTTGAACTGGAAGATCCTGATAAGGCGTTAACGTTTGGTGGTGAAGTCAGTTTTACTCCGTCAAACTGCCGGATCGCCGACTATGGAAACATGAGGCTCTCTTTTAATAGCCAGGATCGTGAGAATGGGACTGTTCGTCAATTGGTAGGATTATCAACCTACAATAAGTGGGGCCGTTCACTTCGGTTGATGAATACCGTTCATTTCAGAACCTCAGGCAATGTCCTTAGAAAATTTGTCAGCCGTTTACGTTACATGGACCATTCATGGAATCTATTGGGTGAGCTTGGTGTAATCACACCAGACATCACCGACTATTCCTGGTTCAGTGGTTTTGGGAATCATGGACGATCCCGGATCAGGTTAGCCGCCGATCGTTACCTCGTTCCTAAAAAATGGGCAGCAGGTTTGGATATGGACCTTCTTTTAGCCAGTGGCAACAGTGGCTTCAGGGGTGGGCCTGTTGTTACAACGCCATGGGGTAAAGCAGGATACAGATTCAGTGGTGGTGACCTTGGACTCTCATCAGGACCGTGGGTCTCAGTTCATTACAACGTAACTGAAGGTCTGGATGTCCATGCCTACGGTGCCATTGTCTCCTACGAATGGGATGCCTTTGATATCGAAACGGAAGATCTAACATCATTCCATGCGGGATTCCGATATACTCCGAAGTTTATGGAATCAATGATTCTTCATGCTGAATACCAGACTTATGAAACACCTCAACTATCCAGTGACACTCGAGCATTGGGTGGTTTGACCTGGCGCTTTGACACGAGGAGGAAATCCTAATGAAGACTAATCATCTGATTCTTCTCGTATTCGCGTTACTTATGGTTTTCTCATACAGTGCCAATTTGCAAGCTGGTCATGTTTCACAAAAACCGATCAAATTCAACCACTTCTTGCATGCTGAAGATGCGGGAATGGAATGTTCAGAATGTCATAAAAACATGGCAGAGTTAAACGCTGGACAGCGTGCCATGCCAGACCATGATGTCTGTATGGATTGCCATGACGTAGATGATGATAACGAATGTGCCATGTGTCATGTCAACCCGGAAGAACCGGAAGCAATGCCTGCAATTGAAGGTCTATACGAAGGTTTTGCCCATAAAACACATGCCAAAGCTGAGTGCTTAATGTGTCATGGGGCAATGGCCGGTGAAGCCTGGCAACCGATGATTCCAGACATGGCCAATTGCCAAGATTGTCACATGACAAGTCATGCAGCCCTCGATTGTGGTGTTTGCCACAAGGGACATAGTCCTGAACCTGAAGATCATGAATCTCATTTCTGGGCAGGAAGAGAACATGGCCTTGAAGCGGCTAATGCTACATCAGACTGCGCCGCATGTCACACAGAAGCATCTTGTGAAGAGTGTCATCAGGGTCACAATAGAACGGGTACACCTCACCCGGAATCCTGGAAATTTAATCATGGTATTGAAGCGATGTGGAGTGGCTCCTGTATGGATTGCCATGAAACTCGTGAATCTTGTACAACTTGCCATAGATCAATGTTACCAATTCCACATGAAATGGGAATTGAATATGCAAATATGACAAATGGTGGAGATCATGCTGAAGATGCCAAAGCATTCTCAGAAACATGTCTCACCTGTCATGATCTTGGTAAAGAAGAACCAACATGCGCTCGTTGCCATCAATAGGGAGAAAAATGATGAATTCCATTAAAGCTATCGTTTTTCTCATGCTAATAACGATGATCTCCTTCGGATTGTTCATCGGTTGCGGTAGTGAATTAAACCCCGACTACGAAGAAGTCGAGGGCGGTTATCATCAGTTCGGTGGACTAAGACACAGTCAGTATATGAATAGCGATGAGGCTACCTTCTCTGAATGCACTGAATGTCATGGTGCTGATCTAAGAGGGGTGAACTCAGGTTCTGGTGGTGAAGCTATTCGTTCTTGCTACACATGTCACAATTCTCTGAACCACATGTCAGGTTTTGATACCTATGGTGAACACGACAATTATCTCCAGTCAAACCACTGGGATATAAATGAGTGCTACCTCTGTCATACGGCTACAACAACAAGCGATTTCTCGTTTGGTGGTTCTTGTTCAAGCGCAGCCTGTCACGGTATTTCAACAGAGGGACCCGAAGCTTGCTTCACTTGCCATGGTGATTTTACCGGGCAGAAATCAGCAGAACTGCGTAACGCTCCTCCTACGGGTTTAGAAGATGAGTTGTTGACCTCCACTCGAGCTGTTGGTGCCCATGAAGCACACTTGGCTGCTGACGCTAATTTTGCTGCTATTTCCTGTGACGAATGCCATATCGTTCCATCGGCAGTAAATGATGCGGGTCACCTCGATTCGGAAAATTCGGAAGCTGAAATAGTCTTTGGTGATATTAGTGGTGATGGTGAATACGATGTGGCAACAGGCACTTGTTCATCCACGGATTGTCATGGTAGTTCTGAGCCTGTCTGGACACAGGTGGACGGTACATTCAGCGCATGCGGGAGTTGCCATAACTACCCTGAAGCACCAGAATCTCATGACCCCGATAGTACGAATTGTTCACAGTGTCATGGAAATGTAATTGATGCTGAAGGAAACATCATTGATCCGGATAAACATGTAAATGGTCGAAAAGGTTGATTGGATATAGAAAGGGTTAAAAATGAAAAAGCAATTGATGGTTATTCTACTCATCGCCCTATTCGCAGTTGTTAGTTTTGCTGGCGATCATGCGTACCTCAAGATCAATAAATGTAAAATGTGCCATAAGGGTACCAAAGGTAATATGATCTTTGAAAAGTGGAGCGAAGGTCCCCATGCAAAAGCCTTTGCAACACTTGCTGGTGAAAAAAGTCTTGAAGTCTATGCAAAACTGGGAAAAACAGGCAACCCTCAGGAAGATGCCGAATGTTTGAAGTGCCATGTTACCGGTTTTGGTGAAGACGCTGCACTCACAGCTGATCTTGATCCAGCTAATGGTGTTGAGTGTCAGGCATGTCATGGTGCCGGTGGTGACTATTGGAAGAAAACTGTCATGATGGATCATGACCTCGCAGTTACCAATGGTTTGATCGCTAATCCTAAAGAAGGTTGCGTTAAGTGCCACAATGAAGAGAGTCCCACATTTAAGGGATTTAATGTAGAAGAACGCTGGGCAGAGATTGCTCACGAAAAAGCTGTAAAAGCTGAGACCATGAAAGCAGATGGAGCAGCTAAAGCTGGAACTGCTGAAAAAGCAAAGACAGCAAAAAGCAAAACATCAGGTCAATAGCCTGTATAAACATAATTTAAGAACTTGAGGTTTACATGCGAGTTGCGTGGAAATCACTCATCGTATTGACGGTTGTACTCTCTTTCGCGCTTTATTTCACAGGATGTTCTGAAGACAATGAAATAATCAGCGACAACGAAGGTACTCCGACAATAAAGACTGTGACCGGATGTGTTGGTTGTCATACTGACGCAGAACTACTTGAAGAGCTGGCCGTTCCTGAAGATAATTCGGGCAGCTCCGGCGAAGGTTGAGGCGGCGCACCGCCCGCGCTGGAAGCGTGGGAAAAAATCTATATTGACAACTCATCGGCCAATTCAGATGGCACCCAGTTCCTGAATAGTATTCACGGATCAATGGGTTGTACTGAATGTCATGGTGGTGTTGATGCCCTCAGCAGTGCAAATGTGGACAGCATGTTAGTGCTAATGGACAACTCACATGAAGGTATGGTGGTTGATCCAGCTGCAAACGCTGAGGAATCTTGTGGACGTTGCCATGGTGATATTGTCGCTTTGAATGCCACAAGTCTTCATACATCCTTTAGAGGATATGAGACACTGTTTGAAGCACGTACAGGATTATCATTTGCCGAGAACCACGAAGTGGCTGAGGAATTCAAGAACGAATGTGGTGTATGTCATACCACATGTGGCCAATGCCATATCAGCTACCCAAATAGTGTAAAAGGCGGTCTGGTTCGTAGCCATAAATTCCTGGGTCGACCTAGTCAATCCGCGCATTGCACCTCTTGCCATGGTTCACGAGTAGGTGAAGAGTATCTGGGATCGCGAGAAGGTTATTCCGCTGATGTCCACTACGTACCTAACTCAATGAACTGCGTTAGCTGTCATGATCAGACAGAAATGCATGGAGATGGTACAGAGTACGAAACACGATACCATTCAGAAGCCATGCCACGTTGCGAAGATTGCCACGGTGGTGTAGCAGAAGATACCCCCGAAACAAACGCATGGCATGCAAAACACTCAGATAATTTCGCATGTCAGGTCTGTCACAGCCAGGATTACAAAAACTGTAACCTTTGCCATGTAGCCGGGACAGGAATTCGTGAACCTTCGTATATCGATTTTAAAATCGGTAAGAATCCGTTACCAGAATTACGTGAGGAATATGATTACGTCGTCCTGCGTCATATCCCCATTGCGAATGATACCTATAGCCCCTGGGGTGTAGCGGAACAAGATAATTTTGAAGCATTACCAACTTGGAAATACGCTAGTCCACACAACATTAAACGTTGGACAGCTAGAACTGATACAACAGGTGGAGTTAGCTGTGGTTATGCATGCCACACAACTCCGGATGAAGGTGGTTGGTTTTTAAGACAGTCTGATCTGGATATTATGACTGATCCTGATGAACAGACTGCGAATCAGGAATTCATCGTTCCAAATGGATCACCTGTAAATTGGTAAAAAGGAACAAAAACAAATAGAAGTAAAAACAGGAGAAGAAGATGTTAAAGAAATTAAGCTGGCTTTTGATCGTTTTGCTTGCATTAGGACTCACAGTTGGTTGTTCTGATGATGATGACGATGATGATGACACAACAGGCCCGACAACCACTGACTTCTTTGAAGCTATGGTAACAGATGGTTCTGCATACTACGGTGGTGGCACAAAAAATATCACTGGTGCGAGCCTTTTCACAGACCTTACTGATGGTGTTGAACTCTTCATCATTGATTACCGTTCAGCCGCTCACTTTGCAGATGCCGGTCACATTGACCTCAGTGCAATCACAACAGCAAATGCAACCCTCGTGAACTGGGCAATCGCTGACCTCATGGACAACATGGATCAGATTCCTGCAACTGCAAAGGTCGTAAACGTTTGCTATTCAGGCCAGACTGCATCACAGGCAACAGCCGCACTTCGTATGCTCGGTTACGATGCATGGAACCTCAAATGGGGTATGTGTGGTTGGACTTCAGACGAAACTGTCAACCTCGGTAAATGGGCAAACCTTCCTGTCGGCGGTCAGACTCTTTCAATGGATGCCACAGAACTCACAACTGAATATGACTATCCAGAAGTTGATCTTGAAGAAGACAATGTTGCAGATGCCTTTGTAGCTCAGATGGATGCCTATTTGACTGAAGGTACAAAAAATATGAGCTCAACAGCTCTGTTTGAAAACCTCAATGATGGCGACACATCCAACGATCCTTTCATCGTGAACTATTGGCCACCACTTTATTATAATGCCGGTCACATTGAAGGCGCTGTAATGTTTGATTCATCCGTCCCTTCATTCAAGAGCCTCGATCTCGATGCCCTTAAATATCTCCCGACGGATCGTGAAATTGTGATTTATTGCTGGACAGGTCAGACTTCAAGCCAGATCGTTGTTTATCTCAACGCTCTCGGTTATGATGCCTATAGCCTTCTTTATGGTATCAATGGTATCCAGTCACATGATGACATGCCTGAACTCTACAAAACAGGCACATACTATTATGCCCCAGATACAGATTATCCGACGACTACCGAAGGTTAATCCATTTTATACAGCCGGGACTTGTTCCTGTCCCGGCTGTATTCCTTTCTATTTACGGTGATAAAAATGTTTACAAGACCATTCCACTTCAACAGCATATTTTCACTTGCACTAAAAATAACTTGTGTATTTCTGTTTCTGAGCGTAGGACAAGTTCTTGCCCAGAGCACTGAAGACTGTGCAGCTTGTCATGAAGACATGGAGCTGGAAGCGGAAGATGGCCACCTTGTTGGCGTAAATATTCAGGGGTTTCACAACAGTATCCACGGTGATTTTGATTGTATTGATTGCCATGATCAGTCTGCTGATTGGGAAGATGTTCCCCACTTTTCTCAATACCAGCGAGTAGATTGTGCTATGTGTCACGATGATGCTGTAGACAGTTTTGATCACAGTTTTCATGGAATAGCCTTATCCAGCAGTACACCAAACGCACCAAACTGTGTTTCGTGCCATGCAGCGGATTGGGACCCTCATCAGATTAGTGGTTTGGATCTACGTAGTTCTGAAAATGCTTGTAAACAATGTCACTTGTCCATAACTGACAGGTATGATAGCAGTGTTCACTTCTCTGCTGCCCAGAAGGGTAAGAATAGCCCCGGTTGTATTACTTGTCACCCGACGCACTATGAAGCACTTCCACCATCTGCGGGTGCTATTAATAACCTTTGTGAAGAATGTCATAAGGGGGCAATGGATCAAATATGGACTGGAATGCATCAGTCGGTTGATCCAGAAAAACGTGCTGTGATGTCTTGTGCTTCCTGCCATGACGTCCATGCAACCCATAAACCACATATTGATACTGGCCCGCTACAGGCATGCAACGAATGCCATCCGGGTTATGAAAAACATTTTGAAGGTTCTGTCCACGAGCCTCTGCTACTTGACGGTACGATGAATTGTCTTTCATGTCACCGTACTCATCAGGTCACAGATGCCAGTGAACAGGAACATTTTGGCTGTGGTGCTTGCCATAGCGACATCGAAATGGACTATCGCAGTAGTGCCCATCGAATGGCGCGATTGCGGGGTGATGAAGTTGCTGCTGATTGTGCCGATTGTCATTCCGGCCATCATATTCTACCGGCTTCAGATCCTGAAAGTAAAATCCACCGGGAAAATATTCCTGATGCCTGCGGTGAATGCCATGGATCTGAAACAGTTATTACACAGGATTATGTCAGGCTTCCGATCAGTATGCCGAGTTATTCTGAATCTATCCATGGACATGCAGGAGATGGAGTAACAGAAGATGGCGAGAAACTCGGTGCTGTCTGTACCGATTGCCACGGCACACATGCTCTACATAGCGCAGGTGATCCAACGAGTAAGATTAACCGTCAGAATCTGGCTGCAACCTGTGGAGAATGTCACCAGAAAGCATCAAAGGATTACGCAGGGTCGATACATGGTCGTGCATTGGCATTAGGTATAAAAGATGCCCCAAGCTGCACTGACTGCCATGATGAACATCTTATTTTGTCAACAGATAATCCCAAATCAGAAGTTAGTGATGTCAATCAAGCTTCCAAGAATTGTGGACGTTGCCACGAGGATCCCCAGATGGCCGCAAGATACGGGTTGCCATTGGGAGCATTTGAAAGTTATCAGGACAGTTACCACGGTTGGGCTTTGTCCCGCGGCGTTGAAGAATATGCTATAGCCACCTGTACTGATTGCCACAACACCCACGATATCCGTAGTTCGCTTGATCCGGCTTCATCAGTTCATATAGATCGGGTTGTCGAAACTTGCGGTAGATGTCACGATAACTCAAACGCGAAATTTGCAGCGAGTTATTCTCACATCCTTGCCCAAGATAAAATGATGATCCATGATTGGGTCAGGCTAGTTTATATCGTACTGATATCGGTAGTATTGGGTGGGATGGCGATCCATAATATCATCATCTTTGCCCACTATATGGTTAAACACTATAAACGTAAGAAAAGCCGACCGGCTGTTGTCAGGATGAGTAAGTCAGAACTTATTCAACACCTGGTTTTATTTATCAGTTTCACAGGTTTGGCTATTAGTGGATTTGCGTTAAGGTTCCCAGATGCCTGGTGGGTAAAACTTCATGTTGCAGCTGGATTAACGGAAGAATCCAGACGGATATTCCATAGAGTAATGGCAGCGATACTCGTTGGCGCATCCTTCTACCATATCTATTTCCTGCTTATTACAAAACGGGGTAGAATACTTGGTAAGGCAATATTGCCACGTTTCCAGGATGCAAAAGATGCGGTTATGAACATGGCATATTACATGGGATTCAGGAAAGAAAAACCGACCTATGGTGTCTATGATTATACGCAGAAAGCTGAATATTGGGCGTTGATTTGGGGAACAGTCGTAATGGCCATTACAGGTTTCATCCTGATGTATCCAGAGATTGTAACCGGATGGCTGCCGGCTTGGGTCGTTCGAGTCTCAGAAACAATCCATTACTATGAAGCTATTCTGGCTGTTTCAGCAATTATTATCTGGCACTTCTTCTTTGTCATCTTCCTGCCAAAGGAATACCCGATGAGTTGGACATGGGTCGACGGTGAAATGCCAAAAGAACACTGGGAAGAACATCACGGTAATGAAGTCATTGAGACCGGAGTAGAACCCGAAAAATTGAGATATCCTGAATCAGATATTGAAGTAAAGAAAGACGAAACAAACGAGTAATTGTTTCAGTCGCATCGAACGGAAAATCCATGCCGACTATTCGGCATGGATTTTTAATATGCAGTCTTTGTTAACAATTGTCAGAAAATCAAGTCAAGTAGATCAAGAGAGAACCGTGCTGCCCAGGATTTGATTTCGGCATTTACCAACTCACCATCATCGTCAAACTCCAACACAGTAAAAACAGGGTAAGTTATACCGTTTATGGAAGTCTCCTTGATCGATGTACAACCTTTTAACGTGCCGTTCTTATGGAACGTTACAGGGGAAAACATACCGTGACGGCATGGAATTCCTTGTATCTCTGCATCCACATAAAGAAAAACCCATTTCAGTTTACCGTTTGGATGAAAACTCGTTGTGATTTTACCCCAGCCACCATCACAGGGAACCCCGTCAATAATTGTATTTTTTGATAACCAGAAATGATCAATTGTTCCGGTAGTATCAAGGAACACCGTACTGCCTTCTGGGATAATCTTTCCATCCCAATCATAGGTTTCAGCCAGAACTGTATGTGAAAGGGAACCATTTTCTCTGAACCACGTCCAATGGGTGGATGGAAAGTCCTGAATAGAAGCAGTACCCTTTAACTTTATCCGTTCAAGTTCACCGTTTTCGTGATACAACTTGTGACTTGAGACATTGAACAATGAATCGGGTATTGGGTGGGCGTAGAGGTTACAAACGGCAAACAGTAAAACCACTAGAATCAGGTATCTCATATATCCCCCGAAAATGAATATTCAATATTTATACTAATAAAATTTGTAATAGATTCATAATCAATGTGGTAGGTGGGGGTGAGCAAATGTAAAAAAGCGGTTTTGCATTTCTGCAAAACCGCTTTCTGGTCGGAGCGACTGGATTTGAACCAGCGACCCCTTGACCCCCAGTCAAGTGCGCTACCGGACTGCGCCACGCTCCGAAGACCCAGGATAAGCAGCCGAAATTGGGGGTGACCGCTATCCCTGAATGGGTTATCTATATGTATCAGGAAGTTTACTGCACGCTCCCTGTGAGGGGCTGCCCCATATACGAGCAGCGACTGCAAATATAGATGGGAAAAACCCTTAATTCAAGCATGTTTGGTCAAGGTCTCTCGTTGGAGAGTTACTAATGGTGAGGATTACCAAAAAAAAGAAGTCCTCCAAAAAATTGGAGGACTATATATGGAATAGTATAAATGGATTAGTCGAGCATCTCAAGAATATCATTTAATCCTTGCCGCACCTCGTCAATCACCTTCTTTTTGTTTCCTTCCTGACCAAGTGTTCCTTCTTCGCGGCGTTTCTTCATCTCTTGACGGGCACCTTCGATCGTGAAACGGTTATCGTGCAGTAATTCCTTGATCTCCACGATAAGGGAGAGGTCAGTATCCCTGTAGATACGGTTTCCTGCACGGTTCTTCTTCGGACGGAGTTCTTTAAATTCCGTTTCCCAGTAGCGAAGAACATGTGGCTGAAGATCAGCTATTTTTGCCGCTTCACGGATACTATAATACATCTTCTGCATGATCTATCCACCTATTAGAATGTGTAGAACCCAGTGGCTACACAAAGAGCAAATTACGTTTCTAAACTGTCATAGCTGGTTTTGGTTATATCAGCTTTGACATCACCTGTATGAGATATTGTCGCCGGTTCAAAAAGCATCAATTTTACAAATTCTTTCGGGATAACTCGATGCTCAACTCCCTTGGGGACAATGTAAAATTCGCCGGCGTTCAGAGTAGTGACTTTGTCTCTTTCGAGGACATCCAATGTTCCATCAAGAACATAAAACATCTCGTCTTCGTTCTGATGAATGTGCCAGGGAACCTTATCGCCTTCGAGTTTTACAAGTAATACATATTGTCCATTTAGCTCACCAACAATTTTTGGTGAAAAAGTATCTTTAAACATCCCGAAAGCTTTATCAACATTAACGACATTCATAAGACCCTCACAGCAATTCCCGAATTTATATAATAACGCTGGAATTACTTCTATTGCAAGAAGATACGTCAAACACTTAAAGTAACAAAGGTCTCAAACACCAGTATGACCAAAACCTCCGGAACCACGATCAGTTTCGGGCAGTTCATTTACTTCATCCCATGAAATACTGACAACAGGACAGACCACCATCTGGGCAATACGGTCACCACGTTTGACTGCAAAAGTGTTTTCTAGTGAGAAATTCGTCAGGATAATTCCAACTTCTCCTCGGTAGTCGCTATCAATGGTACCGGGGCTATTCATAATCCCGATACTCTTTTTTATAGCAAGACCGCTTCGGGGACGTATTTGTGCTTCAAAGCCATAAGGGACAGCAATTGCGAAACCTGTAGGAATAATTTTTGTTTCGCCGGGTTTGAGAATGATTTCATTCTCATTTGCTGCATAAACATCCATACCCGCAGCACCGTCACTCATTGCTTTCGGGAGTGGGACATCATTTGTTTTCGTGCTTAATCGTGTAATCGCTACCTGCATTTTATCCCCTATAAAAAAGTCGCAGGTAAGATACCTGCGACATATCAGATAAATCAATTCGTCAGCTAAACAAATTTACTCATGTAGTTGCCGATCTGATTGTATGCTTTTTCTAGAATATCTTCGGGCGGCAGAAATACGATACGGAAGTGTTTTGTGCCGGGAATCTGTCCCATGCCGTCACCAGGAACAACAACGACACCGGTTTCTTTAATTAACCCTTTAACCCAGTCATCATCATTGCCTTCAATCTCAATTTTTGGGAAAGCATAAAACGCACCACCGGGTTTCACACAGGAAATTCCCGGTATTTCATTCATCATTTTATAGGTCAGATCTCGGCGGCGGTGCAGTTTTTCCATGGTGCCGGGTAGATGGGCATCGTCTCCGTCCAGTGCTGCTGGAATCGCATACTGAAGGGGATGGTTCGCACATAATCGGGCACGAAGAAGCTTGTTAACCGCTTCAATCAGGTCAGAAAGGAGCTCTTTTGGGCCACTTACAATTCCCCAGCCAATACGCCAACCGGGGCCAATGTAGTTTTTGGCGAGACCGTTAAAGGTGATCACAGGGCAATCAGGATTCAGCGATGCAATGCTAATGTGTTCCTGACCATCAAAAAGCAATCTGTCGTAAATCTCATCTGCGAGGATGACAAGGTTGTGTTCCATTGCTAACTCAATGAGATCATTGAGAAGGTCCAAACTGCAATTACTACCCGTAGGATTATTTGGATTGATCAGGACAATGGCTTTTGTCTTATCATTAATTTTACTCCGCATATCCTCAAGATCAGGTTGCCAATTATTCTCCTCATCAAGGAAATATGGATTCTCTTCAGCGCGCAGTTTTGCAAGCACAGCAGTGTAAAGCGGATAACCGGGAGCAGGAGTGAGGATATTCTCGCCTTCATCAACTAAACTGGTCAAGACGAGCTCAATCGCTTCACTGCCACCAGTAGTGATGAAGATATCATGGATATTCTTTATACCTTTACTTGCTGCATAGCGTTCGATTGATTCCAAACCTTCTGAAATACCAGATGAAGGAGAATACCCACATTTGTTGTTCAGCATTGCCTTATATGCAGCATCAATCAACGGTTTTGGCGTTTCAAAATCATACTGGTTTGGATCACCAATATTCAGATAAAGCATCTCTTTGCCGGTTTTCGCAACTTCGTTGGCATATACAACGATATCACGAACCGCATAGCGCACGTGCTCAGTACGTCTGGCGACGGAAATTGGTTTAACGGCACCCATGGCCACTCCCTCCAAAAAGGTTACAATCGAATTGCTTAGAAAATACAATTCAAGGATAAGGAAGACTAGAGACAACAGAGCGAGGAATTAATCTTTAGTGCAGAAATGTATTTGAGTTATAAAAAAATGGTTTGATCGTATTAGTTAAAAACAAATGCGACAAGTTCTCAAAAAAGATGGATAAAATATCTTACTTATGGTTTTTCGGGTTTCGGATACATAAATTAATTTCAAATGTCATGTACTTGTCGGATCTGATCAAAACCAGCAAATTCCTGTGAGAAGATATATCAACAATGACAGATTGGGAATACATTGAACGATATTAAAGAAAGATATCGTATTCTCACCGAAAGAGCCTTTGAGTTAATTTGTGAATTGGACAATAACGGTCTCTTTCAGTACGTAAGTCCTCGCTACAAAGAAATTTTGGGTTATAGTTCAGATGATCTAGCAGGAGAACCATTCCTTCATACAGTCCATCCCGACGATCAACGAAGAGTATATCGAACTTTTCTAAAAAGCCTAAGAAACCCAGACGAGATTTTCACTGTCGAATACAGGGGTATTGCAAAATGGGATCAGTGGCGTTGGTTTGAATGCACAGGTCTGCCCCTGGAATTAGAAAACGGTAAACATGGTGGTTTGCTGATTTCAAGAGACCTGAAGGAAAGAAAGCAAACTGAGGCCATTCGTCTGATTTTTACCCAGTTCTATAAAGAGAAGGAAAAAATCGTATCCTTCGACTTTTTGTCTCAGATGATGGATAAGCAATTGTCATCAATTATTGAAGATTCAGATATTTACATAGCTCTATACGATTCCGCTAAAAAGAAAAAGAGAATCCTGTTTTGCAATGACAAACATCAGAACTTTACTAGTGGTGATGATGTCTCTTTTAAGGGTGAATTTACAGATTACATTTGGAAAAGTGGCAAAGAATTATTCCTTCGAAGTGAGGAGTTTAAAGCAGCGGGTAAAGAATTTGGGGTATCAAAACTGCCAAAAAGTCTCCAGTTTTTAGGAGTACCAATTTTCAGTAAAGGAAAAACAATTGGTGTTCTTGTCCTTCAAGGATATAAAGGCGGGGAAATCTATGACGAGAGTGACTTAAAATTTATTCAGGCTTATGCTTACCACATTTCTCTTATTGCAGAGAATCTTCGAACTGATATAGATAGAAGGCAGACAGAAAATATGCTTCAGATGGTATTGGACAACATTCCCCAATTTGTTTTCTGGAAAGATAGGAATTCAGTTTACATTGGAAGCAATAAAAACTTTTTTGAAGCTGCCGGATTGAATAGTATAGAAGAAATTATTGGAACAACCGATTTCGATATGCCATGGAGTAAAGAGGAAGCTGTGGGGTATCGAGCGGATGATAAAGCCGTGATGGAGAGTGGCGAACCAAAATATCATATTCACGAACCACAGACCCGACAAGATGGATCTGTAGCATGGCTGGATACTTCAAAAATACCGTTAAGAGATGAAAATGGTGAAGTTTTCGGTGTACTGGGAACGTTTGAGGATATTACTCAAAGAAAAATGAATGAAGAAGCTATTAAAAATAGTGAACTTAAATACCATACCCTTTTTGAATCATCTAATGATGCCATTTTTATTATGACTGAGGACATGTTTGTAGACTGCAATAATAAAACATTGGAAATGTACGAATGTAGTAGAGAAGAAATTATTGGAAAACATCCCATAGATTTTTCACCGGAATTTCAGGATGATGGCCTGACTTCATTAGATAAAGCAAAAGAAAAAATTCAGGGAGTGTTGGCAGGTGAAAATCAGATTTTTGAATGGACACATTCAAAACTTGATGGAACACCATTTGATGCAGAAGTATCACTCGGGTTAATGGAAATAAATCAAGTAAAGTATATCCTTGCCGTTGTAAGAGATATTAGTGAACGGAAAAAAAATCTTCATGAACTGGGCGTTCAGAAAGCTTATCTGGAGGAACTCTTTATTGGGTCACCTGAAGCAACTGTTATTCTTGATAATGATGATAATGTTCAGAGAATAAACAGAGAATTTACAAAACTTTTCGGTTTTGAGGAAAATGAAGTCGTTGGGAAAAAACTTGCAGAACTAATAATTCCAGTAGAGTATCTGGATGAAGGCGAAGAATTAAATGAAAGAGTAAATGAAGGTCAAATCGTACTAGAAGATACAATCAGGCATAGTAAAGATGGTCGAAAAATTGATGTATCAATCATAGGTAATCGTGTAATTCTGGACGGAAAACAAATTGCCTTACTTGGTGTATATAGAGATATCAGTGAAAGAATAGAGGCAGTTAGGGCACTTCAGAAAAGTGAAGAAAATCTCGCGACAATTCTTGATGGAATCAGAGAAGCTGTCATCGCAACGGATACAAACTCTATTATTACCCGTGTGAATCCCGGGACTGAATTATTACTGGGTGCAACAAGTTCAGATCTAATAGGTAAACATATTTGTAAGATTATTCAGCTGAATGACTCTGCATTGGGTGATAAACTATTGTGTCCTGTAAAAGAAGCTCTTGAATTGAATAAAGCAATTGAGATAAATGATTGCACCCTATCATGCGAAACAATAGAGAACAGCGTAAGAATATCAGCCATATCATCACCAATCCGTGGAGATGATGGAATGATAACGGGGTGTGTTCTTGTCTTGAAAGATATTTCTGAAGAACTACGCTTACGTGAGCAACTATATGAATCTCAGAAAATGGAAGCGGTTGGACAATTAGCCGGCGGAATTGCACACGACTTCAATAACCTCCTTGCAATAATCAAGGGTCATTCGAATATTGCATTGATGTCGATGGATGAGGAAAATCCAGCAAAAGAGAAATTTGATCTGATCCTGCGAACAGTTGAAAGGTCAAGTCGATTGATCAAACAACTGCTTACTTTTGGTCGCAAAGAACAAATTGATCCACAGCTTATAGATCTCAACGTCATCGTGAACGAACTAGACAAAATGTTGAATCGTTTGATTGTAGAGAACGTAGAACTTGTCTTTGATCTTGAAGAGGAACTAGGTCTAGTATACGCTGATCCCGGTCATTTAGAGCAAATTGTTGTCAATCTTACAATAAATGCTCGTGATGCAATGCCAAATGGAGGAATCCTTAAGATTTCGACAGAGAATACGGTTATTGAAGAGGATAATCCGTTAATCATCTCACATAATATTGAAGCTGGTAAATATATTTCTCTTAAATTTGAGGATCAGGGGAAAGGGATCGATCCTGAAAATTTGGAAAAAATATTTGAGCCATTCTTTACGACAAAAGCAACAGGACAGGGAACCGGACTTGGCTTGTCTACTGTTTATGGGATAGTGCAACAGAATAAAGGTGCAATTGAAGTTATCAGTGAAGTGGATGTTGGAACAATATTCACAATCTACCTTCCAGACATGTCTTCCTGATTTATGCTCCGTGCCGCAGGGCAAGACTGAATGCAGTCGTGAGTTTTAATACATTCTTATTGGTTTGAACAAGTCTTTCTGCTAGAATAGCGGATAAATTCCGATAGAACAGTAGTCCGAATGCCGAATCTTCCTTAATCAAAATATTAATACTTTCAGGTGACAATAACCCTCCTAATACTTCAGTTTCGGCAGTGAGTGCAGCGCTTCTTGGGACATTTGTACACATCGCGATTTCGCCGAATATGGGTCTATCTTTTGCCGAGAGGATTATAAGTGATTTGTCATATTCTCCTTCTTCGCTATCTGAAGGAAATAGGGTTAACCTTTGAGTGATCTTTACAGTTCCTTCAATGAGTAGAAGAAGGTCGCGGCCATCATCGGATTCATCCCATATCACGCTGTTTTTCTTGAACTTTTGGGGTCGAATATATTCCTTTACCTTCTGGACCTGTTCAGAAGTCATATCCTTAAAAATGGGATATAATTTCAAATCCTCGATGCTGGTATTTAATGTTTCAGGCATATTAGAACTCTAGTTTAACTTACACGTTTGATAATGATTGCAGCATCGTTCGTTTTGAGTATTCGATCGGGATCGGGGTTAATTGCAATCTGTTTATGAGATAGCTCGTCGGTATTTCTCCCGGCACTCTCAAATTTTCTTTTAATAAAGGCATCGATAGAGGAGTAATCATCAGAGAGGAGATCACTGATCTCCAGTATCTGTTCCTCATTCACAATCCCAATTAGGATTGCGGAGTGTTTATCTCTAATCCACTGCTCCAATTCTGCAACAGTTTTGCCGGAGAATTGGTTGGGAATATTAATCCGTTCGATTCTATTTCCGGAATCAAAAGTTAGCAATTCCTCCATTACTTCGGGTATCCCAGGCGCTAACGCATGGCAAGCGAGCAAATAGCCGGCATGGGAATCACGAACGACAACTTGATCAACACCACCTCGGCGCATGTGTGGTACAGATTCGGATTCCAGCGCATAGGCAAAAACCTTAACCATTTTGTTAATATCTTTTATAGATAGCGCTGTCAGAATAGTTTTCTGATCAACTTGCGAAGCAGTTGCAACGGTATTCATTTCAGGTAAAAGAATAACACCCCAGGCGTCTCTTACACCGGCACGTTGCATGATTGTGTCATTTGAAAAATCACCACGGACGAATTTTGGATTCAATGCGGAGTATCTCTCCAGAAGACCCTCAACATCCGAGGGTTCAAGAGTATTCACTAAAACAAGTTCAAGGTTATCGGATGAAAGTGCTTTCAGTGAATCTACAAGTTTTTCTGCACCTGAATGCCACCCTGCGATTATCAAATGGTTCTGATAATATATTTCCTGCAATCCTTGATCCTCCCTCAGTTTTGTAGCTACAAATACAGAAGAAATTCTGGCAGTAAAAAGACTGACAATAGCCATCCCCGTTAAAATTACAATAGATGCTGCAAGTTTTCCAGGAATCAGGTTTGGTGTGATATCACCGTAACCAACAGTAGTCATTGTGACAATAGCCCACCAGAATGCATCAAATGGAGTGTCAAATGTTTCACTGCCCTCAATCAACCAAACTGAGAACCCACCAATAACCGTAAGTAAAAAAATCATAAACAGAGTATGGTGCAGGCGTGCTTCAGCGATAAGCTGATAATAACGCCGGAAAGTAGTTCTGGCTGAACGGACTTTTTTAGGGACGGAAAATTGCATAAAGCTCAAATATGTTGACTGGTTAACGAATGATTACAAATTTGCCCAGATCAACATGCCCTTTGTTCTCTTCTGTTAAATCTTCCACGCTATAGATGTATAATCCAGAGACAACTTGTTGCTTGTTTCTGCTGTTTAAATCCCAGGCTTCAGCATAGGGAGCATTCCATTTACTCAGAAGACTGGTTCTCTGTCCAGAATCATGATTGATAATCGTAACAAGATCACCGGAAACCGTAAATATACGAATCAGGCAGCGTTCTGGAAGATTATAAAAATAGACTCGACGGTCTGTTTGTGGGAAAAAATCAAACGTGCCGTCATCCCTATTTTCCCATGATACTGAAGTTGAATCCTCTTCGCCATAATTAAGTTGCAAATAATTACGAGTATAGTTCTGATCAGCTCTGTATGGATTGGGGACAACCCCGGGTTTTTTCCTTGCAGAACCGGATGGCGCTATATACTTCGCGTTGGCACTCTTAGCTGATTCAAGAGGTTGAACACCAGATTTCGGGTCGCCAAAATCATAGGCTGTGACAGCATAGTATCGAGGAATCAGTGGTGAAGTGTCCTTGATCCGGTACTCATATGTAGTTTCGTTGAGAGTAATTTCACCCATTCCGATATTTGATCCAACTGGTTGTAAAAATCCGAGATGAAAAACACCACGCGCATCTTTTAACTGGATTGTCGGTGGGCGACCTATACTGCTTTCATAATCAAACGGAATGGTCATTAATGAATCCGTTTCATCGAAATATGAGAAGTTTATTTTATCGAATTCTCCTATAAAACTATACTCGTTTTCCATACCGGAATTGGAAACGTAAATCCGGTAACCTTCAAAATCCTGTTCATGACTGAACGGGTCTGCATAAAGGCTATCCTCAGAAGGAAATTTATTCCAGGTTAAAACAACATCGTTACCCTCAATCCGGTAACTCAAATCAGGAACGGGTGGCGGAGGTGGACCCTGAAAGTCAGGGATGCCGTCTCCAAAATCGAGAAGCTGATTGTATGCCGTGTAATCATATTTAGCAGGACGCGGGGCGTGATCTTCCTCTTCCTGCAACAAACCATCGTATTCCCCTTCATCTTTTCCGGGGTAGATCGCATTGACGATAGTGCCGTCCCAACTTACATATGATACAGTATCTCCAATATTGTCACTATAGAGTCCATCTATCCCGGTATCTTCCCCAAACCAGGTGTCACCGTCAGTATCGATCATAGGATTATCATATACTTTTGCTGCCCAGTCAGCATTAATCTGGAAGTCGAAGTAATTAAATTTACGCTCATCGATGTTGGAGTTAGAGGGTTGAGGATCATTCCTGTCGTGGAATCCTTCACCAGCCACAAAGGCTACAGTCATGGAAAATTTTTCGCCAGGGTTCAAACGGTAAATTCGGTTTCCTTCTTGATCCATGTAGTCAAAAATGCCCAAAGGTCCCCATGAGATGAGGTAACGGGTATCGTATCCAGATGCTACTGCGGTCGGATTGGCAACACTTACTTCTTTCCAAGGATGTTCCTCAAGCAATTCACCCGTGAAACGATCAATAAATTGTTGTGGATTATCTGCTATATAGCCGGGGTTATCAACATAGACCTGGTTGTAATCAAATTCATTATTACCCAAGAGAAAATAGCGGTTGTTGTCTGTAATCGGGGTTCCTTTAGTATTGGTCCAGGCACCGGCAGCTCCATCATCCTGCCAAGCTGGACCAAAGTCCAGATCGTCATTTCCCCAGTCGGTGATCCACCAGTTAAATGATGTCCGGAGCTTTGGGTTTGGAGCACGGACCACTCGGGCACCAGCCACGTCAGGGCAAGAGAAATTCGATCCGCTGCTGACACCGTCAGGGCGCCCATCATTATCGGCGATCCATGCGGAGTTGATCGTCAACTCCAATGAATCCTGCTGACCCTCAGGCAGATATTTAAACGTATTTATGAATCCGCAAATATCATCGTTAAATCGAGAGATTTCCCCCGCATGACCAACATCACCATCAACGTACAATCCAACGTAAAGGTTTTTCAGGAAATTTGAGGCAATATTTTCGATCTCATAATCAACGATGATGAAATCTCGTGCATAATTATAGGACCAGGCGTACGAGGTTTGTTTAATCTTCAGTCCTAATGGAACATGTGGCCCATCGTAGTCATTGGCAATTCCCGCACCACCGGGACGTAGACGATGAGTATCAGTGTAAGTAGCATAAAAGTCCTGTTCGGATATAGCTTCAGGGTCGGAAACAAAATCACCAAGACAATTATAGTAGTTACTCCTGTTGCTTCTCTCAATAATACCGTTACCCGGTTCAGGACCAGGGTACATCTCAGGGTTGAAATCAATGAGTGATACACCCTCGGATACTCTCGGATATTCGAACGCATCTTCACGTATTAATGCACCAATCCACAATCCCGTTTGCCACATGTACTGAACACCGCTGCCTGCAGGAAATTCCATCTGAGGGGACCAGTCATTTGTACATGGATCAATCATATAGCCGGAAAGAGCTGTGTTTTTATTTCCCAAATAACCCCAGTTTGTAACTGTCATCAGAATGTTGCCCACATCATGGGTGCGATTCTCGACTTGAACAGCATCAGTATATCTTCCGGATTTATAAAAAGGATGAATTGGACCACTGTCATTGGTCTTGGATTGTGATTCGCATAAAGAGGGGGAAAACGTGATTAGAAAGATGGAAAATATCACAAGATGCAATAGTCTGATCGGCATAAGTTCATCCTCGAGTGGTTACTATAAACTACGCCGATGAAAGATGGAATTACAAATTGAAGTAGAAAAAATCGAGGATGAATATTGTTCATTCAGTTCTATGTGTAATTTGAATACTACGCTATTTTAGGCGCAACAATATGACGGATCAATACATGTCGTCTCTGTAGCCCATGTTTATGAGATATTTTTAGTATAAATAATTTTATAATCAAGTTTGAACGAGTCAGATGATAATTAGCGAATGACAACAAACTTACCCAGATCAATATGACCTTTTCTACCTATAGATAAATCCTCAACACTGAAAATATACAGCCCAGAAACGACTTGTTGCTTATTTCTGCTGTTCAGGTCCCATGCTTCTGCATGAGGAGCATTCCATTTGCTTAGACGGCTTGTTCTACAATCCGCATCATGGTTTACTATGGCAACGAGGTCACCGGAAACCGTAAAAACTCGGATTAGACATTTTTCAGGAAGATTGTAAAAATAGATTCGTCTGTCAGTTTGGGGGAAGAAGCTTAAAGTGCCGTCATCCCTGTTTTCCCATGACACCGAAGTGGAATCCTCTTCACTAAAATAAAGTTGTAGATAACTACGAGTATAGTTTTGATCGGCCCTGTAAGGATTGGGTACCACGCCAGGTTTTTTTCGATCTGAACCGGAAGGGGCGATATAAATCGCATTGGAGTTTTTTGCTGATTCAAGCGGTTGAACATTGGATTTTGGATTGCCAAAATCATATGCCGTAACGGAATAGTATCGGGGAACAAGTGGAGATGTATCAGCGATTCTGAACTCATAGGTAGAATCATTGACGGATATCGCTTCAAGACCAACGTTGGCACCTACTGAATTCAAGAATCCGAGGTGAGATATCCCATATGGATCCCTCAGTTCCATTGTTGGTGGTTTTTCGAGGCTGGTCTCATAATCAAAGGGGATGGTCATCATCGAATCATTTTCATCATAATATGCGAAATCTATTTTATCAAATTCTGCGATATAGCTGTATTCGTTTTCCATTCCGGAGTTTGATACGTAAATCCTGTAGCCCTCAAAGTCCTGTTCGTGACTGAATGGGTCGATATAGTTTTCATCTTCAGAAGGAAAACGATTCCAAATCAAGATGATATCTTTTCCTTCTGTTTTGTACCTCAAGTTCGGAATAGGTGGTGGCGGAGGCCCCTGGAAATCGGGAACTCCATCACCGAAGTCCAGTAACTGATTATAAGCTGTATAGTCGTACTGGGCAGGGCGAGGTGCATGGTCTTCTTCTTCCTGTAAAATATTGTCTCCTTCACCTTCATCTTTTCCGGGGTAAGTCGTATGGACTATAGTACCATCCCAGCTGATATAAGAAATGGTATCACCAATATTATCGGCATATAACCCATCCAGCCCGGTATCTTCACCAAACCAGGTGTCGCCATCTGTGTCGATCATCGGATTGTCGTAAACTTTTGCAGCCCAGTCCGCATTGATCTGAAAATCCATGTAGTTAAATTTACGTTCATCAATTGTGGTATTGGTTGGTTGAGGGTTGTTTCTGTTATGAAATCCTTCACCGGCGACATAGGCAACAGTCATGGAGAATTTCTCGCCGGGATTCAAACGGTATATTCTGTTTCCTTCTTGATCGATATAGTCAAAAATTCCGAGAGGCCCCCACGATAATAAATACCTCGTGTCATAACCCGCAGCTATCGCTGTCGCATTTGAAACATCCGGTTGTTTCCAGTGATGCTCATCGAGTAATTCGCCGGTAAAACGGTTAATAAACCGTTGCGGATGTTCGGCGATGTAATTTGGATCATCAACATAAAACTGGTTGTAATCAAATTCCTTATTGCTTAGCAAGAAATAACGATCAACATCTGTGACCGGTGTACCCTTGATATTTGTCCATGAACCCGGGGCACCATCATCTTGCCAAGCAGGACCGAAATCAAAGTTATCATCACTCCAATCTGTAATCCACCAGTTGAATGATGTTCTCAGTCTTGGGTTTGGTGCCCGGACAACACGAGAACCGGCTACGTCCGGACATGTGAAATTTGATCCTGAACCTACGCCAAATGGACGGCCATCATTATCAGCTATCCAGGCTGAATTGATTGTTAATTCAAGAGAATCCGTCTGACCTTCAGGCAGGTATTTAAACGTTCGGATGAAGCCACAAATATCATCGTAACTTCGAGTTAACTCGCTACTGTGGCCCACATCTCCGTCAACATAAAGTCCGATATATAAGTTCTTTAAATAGTTAGATGCAATGTTTTCGATTTCGTAGTCGACGAGAATAAAATCTCGAGCGTAGTTGTAGGACCAGGCATAGGAAGTTTGCTTAATTTTCAAACCAAGGGGGACATGTGGACCATCATATTCGTTGGAAATTCCTGTTCCACCGGGTTTATAGTGATGAGTATCCGTATAGGTTGCTATAAAATCTTGCTCTGAAATTGCATCAGGATCACTGATCAGGTCGCCAAGACAATTAAAGTATTGTCTTCGGTTGCTCTTTTCTACAATACCGTTTCCCGGCTCTGGTCCAGGGTACATTTCAGGGTTTAGATTGACAATAGAAACACCTTCTGAAACACGAGGATATTCGAAAGTTTCTTCACGGATCAAAGCCCCGACCCATAGTCCGGCTTGCCACATATACTGAACCCCACTTCCAGCAGGGAATTCTAGTTGTGGTGCCCAATCATTCGTACATGGATCAACCATGTAACCGGGTAAAGAGGCACTAGAGTTTCCCAAATATCCCCAGTTTGTGACAGTTACCAAAATATTGCCAACATCATGGGTCCTGTTTTCAACTTGAAGCGAGTTTGTAGATCGAATGTTTTTATCTATTGGACCAACGGGTTCATCCTCAGAGGTATAATATTTGGATTTTGGCAGTGTAACTGCAGGAAGTAAAAGTGTAAATAATAGAACAAAAATAGAAAATCGAGATGTTATGGTCGGCTTCACTAGTTCCCCCAGTCTTTTCTCTTAATAGGCAACAAAATTTGCCTATTAACCCCTTTCTGAAAAAAAGCAAAAGGTAGGCCACGAATTAATAGTTGTATTAACAATAGGTTGTAGTGATAGTGTTGGGGGTTGTGTACGAAAGCGGACACATGATGTTCTTTGATGAACAGAAAAAATCGTCAGTTGTAAGATTTAGGACGGGAAGGAAGGTTAATGCATGATCCAATCAGACTTTTCCTGCCATTTTACTACTTCGGAATATTCATTAAACCGCTTTTCCTTTTCTCTGAATTCGCGGTTGTGCGGTCGTTTGATATCATTAGGTTGAAGTGAGTGAAGTAGCTCGTGATATATCATAAATTCGAGTACATAATCTGGAACTCTTCGGTCATCAAGGATAGGGTGAATGATGACTTGCTTTGTGTCGTGACGGAACGATCCAAGTTTTCTACTTTTGACACGTTTTCTGGGAGATTTTCTGCCCCAACTTATTGTTATATCATTGAAACTATGTCCGTTAAAATATTTTACAACTACATTTTTCATGTAACTTTCAAGATCAAACACGACTCCAATGGGACGGGTATAAACACGTGCTGAGGGGCGTCTATCGGGAATTTGATTGACGAAATCTTTGATAAATGTCGGTTTATTCTTGGGGTTCCGAATCCAGAGGACCAGTTCATTCAACTGGTCTTGTTCCGCATGAACAAACTGTTCATGAAGACGGAGGGATATTGTTCGTAATCCTTTTTTGTAGCTTGCCATCCGTACACGGTTATTGGTAAATATAATACTTACCCGTTTTCGAAGTCTTTTCGAAAAATAGGATTCGAGTTCCGAACGTGTCATTTGACATACCAATTGAGATTGAGTTAACAAAGGTGCAAAATGTTTTCTTCACTAAAATCACTGATGACAAAATCTGACGATTTGAATGTTAAGGAAAATCGTCAGGACATTTCAATAGCAATACTCCTTTTAGAAATTGCCGATGTAGACGGTCATTTTGATGAAAATGAAAAAGAGATGATTCTTGAAACACTCCGTTACCGCTTCGAAGTGAACGAAGAACAGGCAAAACAACTTTTAGCAGAAGCCGTAGAGCTCAGACAAAGCAGCAATGATCTTTGGGAGTTTACGAACTATCTGAATGAAAATCTCAAAGAAGATGAAAGATTCGAGATTCTAGAAGAAATCTGGCGAGTTATTCTGGCTGATGGAAAAATTGATGCACATGAAACCAGCCTTGTCCGTCGTTTTACTGACTTACTTCATTTGTCGCACGATGACATGATTGAAGCAAAGCTGAATATCATTGATGAAATGGGAGGGGACGACCGATAATACTAGTGTCGGAACTAGTCTTAGAATATTTTACTGATATCCTGCTTCAACAGATTAGAAAGCAACCAGTAATTCAAAATATTTTATTTTTCGTTTTTGTTCCCTCTACAACAAAACTATATTTGTCGGATAGGGGATTATAACGATTTACGATAAAAAATATTACTCACATACGAGTTCATCCGAAGTTTTTTTAAGAATTTTCGGAGGTTTTACTATGAAGAAAAGAATAATAGGTTTGTTGGTAGTTTCTTTTGCCCTCCTTCAGCTTTTCAGTCTAAGTGCTATGGCTCAGGACAGTGAAGCAATAGCGCTTGCGCTTGTAGTCAAAGGAAATGCCGAAATCAAACACGGCATTCAGGAGTGGAAAACACTTGAGTTCGGTGAAGTCCTTGTTGACAGTGATCAGGTACGGACAGGCGATGATGGATTTATCGCCCTTGCCTTTACCGACGATGGCAGTCAGATAAAGATCCGTCCGAATTCAATGGCGACCTTAAAAGGCTCCCGCTTGGAAGATATGACTCTTTCAAAACAGGTTGTTATGGGTATAGGTGAGCTTCTTGCCGATGTGAAGAAACAGAAAGGTGCTGTTCAGGTTTCAACACCGACCTCTGTTGCGTCCGTCAAAGGAACGTCATTCTGGGTGATATTAAATGAAAATGGTGAAACAACCGTTGTTACCCTAGAGGGTTTGGTTGAACTCGCCAACAATGTCTCCGGTACCTCACGATTGGTTAGTGCCGGCCGTTTTGGTGTATCAGGCCCCGATGGATCGTTGGATGTAGCGACCACAGGCCCCGATACCTATGTACCAGGCTGGGATGAAGAACCAGATGAACCTGATACCGAACCGCAGGGTGACAGTACACCCAGTGATACGACATCAACAGAAGAACCTGAAGTTGAACCAGAACCGGATTCAGCTCCTCCGCAAGCCCCAGCCGGTCGTGATGAGGGATCAGGCGGTGGGGGTCTGGGACTCAATATGAACGGTGCCGTTGGTGCAACAGTTATCGATGGTGAAACTTATCAATACTTCAGTTTCAGACCGGATATCCAATTTGGAAAATTTGGAATCGGGCTTGATCTATCATTCTATTTCGACGCTGAAGGCAACATGCTTGAGGGTGGATGGGATGAAGGCGCGGATGTCATTGATAAGATTTACTACGTTCGTTACGGTCAATTACGCGACCCTCTTTACGTAAGAGTTGGTGCATTGGATAATGTGACTTTCGGTTATGGTCTCATTATGAATCGTTATTCAAACGCGATTGAGTGGCCGCAGGTCAGGCGCGTTGGTCTACATACCCAGATCAATAAAGGTCCGTTCGGCGTAGAAGCTATCGTCAATAATTTCCGTGAGATTAGTGATCCCGGTTTAGTTGGTACTCGTTTCACCTACGAATGGAAAGTCGGACTTCCAGTTGTCTTTGGCGCCACATATATGATGGATGGTAACCAGTTCCTTGGTGCACCTGATGATGACGATGATGGTATTCCTGATCCGTTCGATCAATTCCCTGGTAAACATGATGGAGACGAGATAATTGGTCTGAACTCTAACCTTGATCCTGCTGATATAACATTCCTTATAGAAAATGGTCATTTACCTGACATCAACAACCCGCCACCCTCAATAGACGATGAGAAGGATGATATAGGCATCTGGGGTGTAGACATTGGTATTCCGATCATTCGTAAAGAACACATGAACCTCTGGATTTATGGTCAGATGGCTCAGATAATGGATTATGGTTCAGGTATTACTGCACCTGGTCTGTCGTTCAACCTTGGACCATTCCGCGCAGGTGCCGAATACAGAATCTTCGAAAAACAGTTCATGCCGGAATTCTTTAATCTGGGGTATGAAATTGAGCGAGTAACCCTCAAGGAAGACTCCACGATTTATTACATGACAAAAGAGGAAATACTTACTCATATTCCATCCTCTTCAGGGTATTTTGTTGATGCAGGGATAAGTATTTCAAACCTGTTTGATATCTACGCAGCCTATCAACAGTTAAGCTATGATGATGATGATTCCGGTATTGAATTCCCAAGCAAAACATTCTTCGCTCGTGCTTCAGTTAATACTGAACCAATTCCCAAACTTGGTTTGGCGCAGGCGTATTACCATCAGCCGAGAGCGGATGATATTTTCGACACGGAAACGGACGGAACAACACTCGGATATAAATTCGGACTTGAAATGTCCGCCGGTATGATGATCGTCTTTGACCACAAGACAATTTATCGAAATGGTGAACCAGAAAAGATCACCACTGTTGAAACTGTGATGACTTTTTAGTCGAGTTGTAAGGATATTGAGAAAAGCCTCTTCTACAAAGAAGAGGCTTTTTAGCCTTCCGAAAAAAGAACGGAGTTGATATTAGTTAAAATTTTGTATATTTTGGAATATATGGTTTTTGTAAACGAACACATAATGCGTAAAGCGTTGTTATATAACAAATATTCCTATGACAGAAACAGTCAACTCATAGGAATATTTTTTTCGGTAAAGGTCTTGAGTGTAATTATTGCACTCATTATTTTATCCTCCAATCTCTCCGCTCAAGAATACCCTGTCAAAATCTACAATATCAAAAACGGATTACCTTTTCAGGAAATTTTCCAGATAGATCAAGATCAAGATGGATTAATGTGGTTTTCTGGACGTTCATCCTTAATTAATTATAATGGTAGCGAATGGTCGACGATCCAATATCCTGAGGGTAATGCTTCTTTTCATTACAACAAACTATATTTCGATGATAATGGTGATATCTGGCTATATACCTGGGGCAAAGAAGTATTCCGTTGGGATGGAAATCAATGGCATCCGGTATATCAAAAACAAACCTATTACAATGAAAATCATATTACTTATTATGATATGGTTGTTTGGAATGATCGTCATGTTATTGGCTTGACAACTAATGGTCATTCAGAGTTTTTTGATGGCATGAAATGGCAAAAACTGTCTGTGGGAAATGACCTGAGAGTGAAGTCTAGTTTTGCCATAAATGACACGCTGGTTTTTTATTCCCAAAATCGACTAAATGCTTATTTTAACAATGAATGGGTAGATTTTTCACTTAGTGATTTAAGGATTGAAGAACAGAATATTAGTGCATTTTATTACGAAAAAGATTCTGAATCAGGAAAACCTCGTTTATGGTTTGGTGGCACAAAATCATTAGGATATATAGAGGATTTGAAGTTTTATACCCTGCATGAATTAGATGAAGATTTTATAGAACGTTTTACATTCAAGTGTAGAGAAATCCTGCCGGATGGTGCTGGTGGTGCGATTACAACAAGTTCAAATCATATCTTCCGGATAGATTCCAACGGTTTTATTTCCTCTTTTGATGTTCTAAGCGGCATTAAGACGTATGGTGCTACATCGTTATTTCTCGACCGTGAAAACAACGTTTGGATCGGATGCACTCGGGGAATAAATAAAATCAGAAATTTTGATTTTCACAATTATAGAAAAATTCATGGCATGATGCATGATGAAGTTGCGTCAATCGAAAAAATTGGGAATAAGGTGTATTTGGGGCACTACAGTGGTATAAGTATTATTGAAAATAATAAGATAACCCAGTATCCAATACACAAGTTTATACAGGGATCGAAACGAACAAACGCTCGTATAATGGATATCCTTCCAGATAAAGAGCAAAGGAATGCGGTATGGTTATCTGCGGATATAAAGGGATTATATCACTTCAGCGAAAAAAATAAATATGTTGAGTATGGTTTAGCCGGTGATGCACAAAATAGTAGTACACTGATACAGCTTGATAACGGGAATCTACTAAACGGAACAAATGATGGATTATATGAATTTGACGTAAACTCAAAGACTTTTTCCAAAGTATATCCAGAAATTAAGGATTATATCAGGAATATACTTATTGTTGATTCGGGTGACATCATTGTTTCGACAAGGAATGAGGGGATTTTCCAAATTCATGGAGATAAGATAACTCAATATCAATCTGAAACTGAAAGGAGAGCAAATAGTACTTTCAATATTGTGGATTTCATGGGAGAAATCCTAGTAGGTACGGACAGTGGATTGTTCTATCTGACAGAAGATGGCAAGCTATCTAGATATGCTATTAATAACAGGTTTCTAAATGAACCAATATATCTGTTTGTCAAGAAGGGGGCGGAACTCTGGATTGGTGGAAATATGGGAGTATACAAGTGGGCCAATGAGAGTTTGACTTTTATATCCGTTAACGATGGGCTAGCTGGATCGGAATGTAATAGAACAGCCGGAATCACTGATGACGAAGGGAATGTCTGGATAGGGACTTCGGAAGGACTTTCAAAAATCTCAGGAAAATTTAAGAACAAGAAAAGTTATGGAATTTTACCTGAAATCATATCCGTCAGTGTGGACGGTGATCAATTTAAAACTTCAGAGTTTACTAGTACCTCGTATGATAAGAATAACATCTCATTCAAGATTAGATACCTAACCTACAGGAACGAAGAAACTGCACAGTTTGAGTATTCTTTAGTAAATACTAGCTCCAAAGAAAAAAGCACGTTTATTTCTCAGGCGAGGGAAGCTCACTTCCTAAGTATATCACCAGGACATTACCGTTTTGAAGTAAAAGCAAAATACGGAAACCTCAATTGGAGCGATTCAGTATTCTCCAATGAATTTGTTGTCAGCAAACCGTTTGTTGAGACGGTCTGGTTCAATATTATTTCTATTATTTTAATCGTTGCGATTGCAGTTCTAATTGCTAGGTTATTACTACAGAAAAGAATCGTAAAAGGACTAGCTAACCAAGTAGAGGATGCTCGAGAAAAAACGGAAACTATTGTAAGCACGACAAAATCCTTGATGATGCAGGTCGACAATCGAGGGAAAATAAAATACTTGAGTCCTGGAATTAGAAAAGCACTTGGCTATGAAGGCATCCGTATTAAGAATAGGAAATATATCGATTTTATCCATCCTGAAGACAGGATTAAGGTATATAGACGTGGAGCTCTCGCACTTAGGGGAAGCAATCAAGAACAACAGGATTTACAGGTAAGAATTTGTAACAGTATTGGAAAATATATATGGTATCATGTTACAATCTCTCCTACAGTCGTTGGCAAAAGTGTATTTGCAAACATCATTGGCCAGAACATTGAGAAACAGAAACATCTTGAAGAGCAGTTGAGACATGCACAGAAACTAGAGGCAGTTGGTCGACTAGCAGGTGGTGTAGCGCATGATTTCAATAATCTTTTAACAGCCATCCGAGGGTATACTGAATTAGCAATGATGGAAAATGATGAAGAAAATACTATAGATTCATATCTACAGGAAGTTGAAAATACCGTCGATCGCGCATCAAATCTCACTGGGCAGTTACTAGCTTTTAGCCGCAAACAAAACATGAAACCCGAATACATCAACCTCAATGTTGTATTGAACTCCATGATGGGAATGTTAAAAAGTCTACTTGGGGAAGACATCCATTTGTCTGTTAAAACTAATGATGATTTATGGATAGTAAGGGCAGATATTGGGCAAATTGAGCAGGTAATCATTAACCTCTCAGTTAATGCGCGGGATGCAATGCAAAAAAACGGCAAACTTGAAATACTTACTGAAAATGTTGAGGGCAAAGATGAAGACGGACATCCCCGTCAGTATGTGAAGCTTTCTGTTAGAGATAATGGAAATGGAATTCCACCAGAAATTCAAGAAAGAATTTTTGAACCTTTCTTCACGACCAAACCTAAAGGTAAGGGTACTGGGTTGGGACTTAGCACCGTATATGGTATTATTCGACAGAGTGAAGGAAAACTTGAATATGAGAGTTCAGAAGGGATAGGAACAACCTTTACAATATTACTTCCCAAGCAAGATCATACTGCCGAAAACCAATTTATTGTATCAGAAGCTAGAGTTGAATCCGGAAATGATAGTTCTGAGACCATTTTAGTAGTGGAAGATGAAGAAGCCGTTAGAAAATTTACGACTAAGGTGCTAGAAAAATCAGGTTTTAATGTCATCTCTGCCAAATCTGGCAAAGATGCTTTGGAACTGATAAAAGACTTCGATAATCTTGATCTTGTCTTGTCAGATGTTATTATGCCCGGCATGTCTGGTCCGGAACTGATTAATATACTACACATGAAGTGGCCTGAAACGAAGGTGGTGTTTATGTCAGGTTATGCAGCTCAACATTTTGAAGAAAACAATATAAATCTTGAAAAAATGCCACTAATCCAGAAACCTTTTAAATCTAAAGATCTCACAGGAACATTACGGGAGGTTTTGGATAGACAATGACCTCTAAGAGGTTCGCTTTAAAAAAGATATTACCGTGGATGGTCTACTATTGAAGATACATTACTTTATCTTTATATAATTAATTATAAGTACTTAACAAAGGCTGTTAAGTTGATTCCAGGTAAGTCTATATTATTATGAAAAACTTCCTCGAAACCTATAAAGACTGCCTGAATACATACACATTGTTATTGATAGCCACCCTCATTATCCTATTAGCCACCCCTGTATTTTCTCAAGAGATTGAGGTAAAGCACTACCCACCCAATGAACATTCTTCAATGCGTGAAATTCTGTTTATGCAACAGGATAAAATGGGATTTATGTGGTTTCTGACTCCTGAAGGCCTTATAAAATATGATGGTTTATACTGGGATTATATTCCTGTTCCCAATTCAAGTGAAAAGTATTTTCAAAGGGGATTTGAATTTGATAGCAATAATACTTTATGGTTTTATGGTGGAAGTTATAATGTGTATAAATGGCAAGATAACCAGTGGATAAAATTTGTTTCTTCTGATTCAGTTAGGTTTGCAAAATACTCGGTTACCGCTTCGATCAGCTGCGATGATCATATACAAATCTGTGCAATACAAAGCGGTAAACCCGTATTGTTTGATGGAAGAAACTGGATGTCACTTGAGAATAGAAATAATCAGAAAACTTATAGTTTAGTAACAACTGTTAATAATTCATTCGTCTTGTATGACGGTTCAGCACTTTATGAAGTAAAAGAAGGTAGAATAGAAGATGATCCTCTATACTCAAACTTCTTGCCCGAAAACATTCTTGCTCTCTATTTTGACACTTCTCAAGGAATGAATAGACTGTGGTACATCTCTTCAGAAGAAATTGGCTATCTCACAGAAGACCACAACAAAGTGATAGCACCTCTCGGTATTCACTCTGATCCTATAAAGAAAAGTTATAACCTGAAAATTATCTCCGATGGATATGATGGAGCGATTATCGCAACGAGATATAATGTGTTTTTTTATGATCAGAAAAGAATTATCTCTGTTGATGACCACAGCGGTTTCCACACGAACGGTGCAAATAATTTGTTATTGGACAAAGAGAATAATGTCTGGATTGGTACCCAGCGCGGTCTTAAAAGAATTATTAGTTTTGATTTTCTTAGTTATCGAAAACATAATGGATTATTGCAGAATGAAGCTTCTGCTTTGGAACAGATGCCTGATGGAACAATTGTATGTGGACATACGAGGGGTCTGAGTATTATTAAGGATCGGAAAATAATAATTAAAGAATTTCCAAAATCCTTCACAGAAAAGCGAAATACCCGCGTAATGGACATCCTCCCTGATATAAGAAATAAAAATGCATTTTGGTTCTCTACGGATATTGAAGGATTATCACACTTTTCTGATGATGGTGAAATAAAGACCATAAATCTGCCTGCCGGTTTAAAGTCATTCTCGGCAATTCAATATGATGACAACCATGATATACTCCTTGGAACTAATCAGGGAGTATTAAAATATGGAATGTCATCAAAATCCTACGAGTTCTTGCCAGTAGCAAAGAATTGTTATATCCGCAACTTTTACTATGATAATACAGGAAATCTATACGTTACTACCGTAGCTAATGGAATTTTCATCTATAATAACAAGGAACAATTAAATATAAAATCAGATGAGAATGTTGATATTAATAGTACTTATTCAGTGATCGAATTCGAGGATAATATTCTGGTTGGAACAAAAGCGGGGCTATATCGGCTTGAAAGGGGAAACCTCGTAAAACATTATCTATTAGACAAACATATAACCGAAGAGATATATCTTTTTATTGTCAAGAAAGATGAATTGTGGATAGGCTGTGAAAACGGTATTTATCACTATTCGAAAAACGATCTGGTAAAATATACATCCTATACAGGATTATCTGGATCTGAAACAAACCGAAAGGCCGGTTTAGTTGATCAAAATGGAGATGTGTGGATTGGGACATCAGGTGGAATATCGTGTTATAAGGGTAGTCTTAAACCTGAAAAAAAACTGGATATAAAACCTATTCTCAAGTTTATTTCCGCGGGTGATATTGAATTGGATTTATTACATGACATTGTAATACCTTACAAAAATAACAATATATATTTTAAGATATCCTATCCTTCATATAAACAGGAGGATAATGTTGTATTCGAATACAATCTAACCTCAGTAAATTCTAATGAAATTTCCTCATTCATAACAGATTCCAGGGAAATTCATTTTCCCAACCTCTCCCCCCGAAAATACAACCTGGGAATAAGAATTAAAGATGGTACTGGAGAATGGAGTAAAAAACACACACTCGGCAGCTTTGTTATCCAGAAACCCTTCACTGATTCAATATGGTTCCATTTACTGGTTTATGGTTCGGGAGTGTTTCTGATATTATTATTTTTTTATGGATACTCAAAAAGGAAAAAGATACACACATTATCAAATGAAGTCATAAATGCTCATGAACGAATGGAATCAATATTTATGACTACAAACCTCATCCTGCTTCAAATTGATACTGGAGGTAAACTCACCTATTATAGCCCTGGTAGTAGAGAACGAACTGGAATTAATATTGATAACCTCAAAAAAGCAAGTATAAAGGAATTATTTCACCCGGATGACCAGAAGATCTTCAAAAGATTGATGCTAAAGTTGTATGAAAGATCTATCATTGAGCGTGAGATCATTAGTGCAAGAATAAAAATTAGAGATAAGTACTTATGGTACCATTTCAACATTACACCGGTAATGAATGAAGGAAGAACTGAATATATCAATGTAATTGTTCAGGATATCGATGATTTTATGTTATTGGAGGAGAAGTTAAGACATTCGCAAAAACTTGAGGCAATCGGTCAACTGGCTGGAAGTGTTGCTCATGATTTTAATAACCTTTTAACTGCGATACAGGGATTTACAGATCTTGCATTGAATGAAAAAAACTCTGTAAAGAAGATTCACTCTTTCCTTAGTGAAGTTGATATCAATGTCGAAAGAGCTTCAAATCTGACAAAAAAACTCCTTGCATTTAGTCGTAAACAAAAGATTCAATTATCGTTCCTTGATATGAACAATGTCATCCTGGGATTAGAACGGATGCTGACGGGCTTGCTAGGTGAGGTTAAGCTGGAATTCAAGCTTTCAGATCATTTGGGGAAAGTTAAAGCGGATCTAGGGCAACTTGAGCAAATCATTATGAACCTCGTTGTAAATGCACGGGATGCTGTCAATAGTGACGGTAAAATTATTATTTCAACCAAAAGTGTTGTTGTTCCAAGTGACGATAATGGACATCGAAAATGGGTCAGGGTAACGGTTGCCGATAATGGAAATGGCATACCCGAAAATGTTAAGGATAAGCTTTTTGATCCTTTCTTTACAACAAAACCGGAAGGTAAAGGGACAGGATTGGGGTTGAGTACTGTTTATGATATTGTGAAACAAAGTAAAGGGCATCTTTCATTTGATTCGGAATTGAACAAGGGAACATCATTTCACGTTGATCTTCCTGTTTTCGATAGTATTGAAGTTTTGCAGGATGTCGCCAAGAAAGAAATGTTAAAATCAGTTGAAAACGAGAGTATTCTTGTCATAGAAGATGAAAAAGCTATAATTGAATATATTAGAAGAATACTTTCCGAAAAAGGATACAAGGTCGAAATCCAATCCACTGGTCAGAAATTATTTGAAGATCCCACTCGGTACATGAAGTTTGATCTGATTATAACCGACATAGTGTTACCGGGAATTAATAGCATGGATTATATTAAAAAGCTTCGAAAGACATCTGTCAGTGATAATATCATATTTATGTCAGGCTATGAAGAAGAAATCTTATTGGAAAAAGGGATAAACGTCGAAGAATTTATCTTTCTCAGAAAACCATTTAAATCCCACGAGCTTCTAACCTTAATTCGAAATACACTTGATAGATAAGAAAATGACACCCATCAAAAGTTGGGTGCCACATCTATATCTAATCCCTGCCTGTTTTACTACTTGGACTGCAGACTCAACTCTTTGACCTGGTCAGCTTCAACAATCTTCAGCATTGGTGAGAGACGTTTGATTAGATCACTACGAAGTTCCTGTGTGATCAGATCACTTTCGATGATTTTCGTAAAGATAACATCGAGTACCTGCGATTCAGTCATGAGGTCAGTTCTGCGAAGATTGTACTCACGTGCTTTTCCGCTGATTATTCTTGAAAGGCCTTCTGCACTGGGCTGGTAACCTTCAAGAACAACACGTTTCATTAAAATTGTTTCCAGATCTTCATTGGCGAGTCGAACTCTGACCATTTTTGCTCCAATGGTCTGCCTGTAGGCTAAATACATGATAATTATCGCAACAACGGTAGCAATAAGAATTACTGTTGACAAATCCATATCAACCTTCTCCCTCGGAGCTAAAACCTGCGAAAGATTTTGAAATACGATCTATAACGAACTTTCGCTTGATCACGTTCGATTAAAGTAAATCACTAAAAACGCTAAAATTAACACTCACATGCATTCTATAGAGTATACGGATTACGCAAAGTAAGAGTCAAGCCACTTTATAAATTGGAACCTTACATAATGCTGAATACTGATACTGTCTCGCTGGCTCTCGAAACATACTCATGAGACTAGCTATCTAACTCTTCGGTTTCAGTTTTGGATTTCTTTACTTGACGGGAAAAGTTCAGTTTCTCTAAACCGTGGTTCTTTAGAATTCCGAAAATGTCCCTTGACCAGCGTGTAAGTCGTCCTCGGTATTTTCGCGCGGCCTTTTCTGTGGACCATGGGTGATAAGATCGGCATCTGTCAATGGCAGCATGTCCAGCAACAGATGTAAATAATCCGCTAAATAATCCTTCACTCATTGCTTCACCATACCGTCCAACAAGGGGGACGTGTCTTCCAAGTCCAGTCCAGACAGTATCCATACTGTTTAAGAGATTTACAGCGGCTACGACCTTCAGAATGTCGTAAAAAACCAGCATAGTCTCCTTAAGCGTTGGCCTGGTTCTATATATCCTGAGAATCTTGTTGACCATTCTAAAGTTCCGAGCTACAACGATATATAAATCGACGGCACGGTAGGGCGATAAGGCTGTTCCAATAGAAACGATGCCGACATTATCCGATACGACTTTTTCTGCCCGGTTATCAAGAGGAACCAGAAGACTCGCAATGTTGGTATTTTCTATATCCAGCAATGTATCTCTGAAGAGTTCAGAGTCTGTCTGTTTTAGTACTTCAAGTGATTTATTCAGATTTTCAAGATCCTCGACCATGTGTTGATTCAGGTAGCTATTCCTGCAAAACCGGTCGTAGACTTTCTGAAGATAAAGGTTATACCGTTTTTTTAGGTCATTTTCCACAGGACCGGTTTCAGGTAACATGGGTGGACGGGGAGCTGGATCGAACTGGAAAAATCCTCTAATCTGCCAAACGAGATAGACAAGAAGAGCAAATAGGAAGATCAGGAAACCGTACCCTGCAACAGGATGTAGCTCACTTAATGTTTGGTAGGCTCGAAGGATCTCTATGACTGCAAATAGAGATAAACCTATTCCAAGAGCTATGAGTATATGATAGATGTAGTTCAGTATTTTTTTCATAAATGGTCCTAACGGTTACTCACAATATAAACGTATTTATCAAGATACAGAAAGCTCCAATACAAAGCTGGGGCGAAAAATCGAAATCTTCCCCTAGCCTTTTCCAAATCTATCTAATATGTTCTTAATAGCTTCTAACATAGTTGTGAGCCAATTATGAGTAAAGTGTTAAAAAACATTAGGTACAAACAAGATTGTAAAGTCGCCCTGATTTATGGAGACATTACTGACGAGGATAGTGAAGCCATCGTAAATGCTGCAAATAGCTATCTGATGCACGGTGGAGGAGTCGCTGGAGCCATCGTCAGAAGAGGTGGGAGAGTTATTCAGGATGAGTCAAATAGTCTGGCACCAATCCCCGTTGGCTCTGCCGTTTCAACTAGTGCCGGAGATTTAGAAGCAAAATATGTGATACATACCGTTGGCCCGAAATGGGGCGAAGGTGATGAAGTCAGGAAACTGAGTGCGTCAATTAATTCAGCGTTGATGTTGGCAGAAGAGTTGACGGTGAAAAGCATAAGTCTACCTGCTGTATCAACTGGGATATTTGGCTTTCCAGTAGAAATTGCATCAGATATAATCTTGGCAGAAATAAAAAACTATATAAATAGTGGTTCTTCGGAATCTTTACAGGAAATTAGGATTTGCCTTTTTGATGAAAATGTGCTGAATGTGTTTTTACGGAAATGGGATGCAACTTTTTCTCTGGCTGAAACAATCTAATCCTCCACCAGAGGTTAATATGAACAAAAATAGTAAAACGAATCAATATGAAACTATTTATGATGAAATTCAGAGAATACCTTCACCTTGGTTCATCATTTCGTTGTCACTGACAGTGATAATTCTTGGATATTTTATTTACGGTGAATACGCACTTGGGAAAATTGGTTTTTATGACTCAATTTCACTTGAGATGAAAGGTTTTGTACTTTTATCAACGGTGCTTCTAACTATAAATATTCTCTTTTCCCACCTGAGAATTATTATCCGAAAATCAGGGTTAACTGTTTATTACTGGCCGTTTGTAAATCGCGAAATACGATTCGACGATATTATTGATTTTGATATTATACGATATAAACCGTCCAGTGACTTGGGTATTTGCGGAATTGCTTCAATGCGTGATGCTGAGATGACGTACAATGTAAAAGGGAAACAAGGTATTCGTCTTTATCTCAGGAACGGTCACACCATTATCATTGGTTCACAGATGGTCAGCGAGATGAGAGAGGTAGTAGAAAGCAGAATTACGAGGAATAAAGGTACCGATCTTTTTAATCTCGGTGGTAAGGCTCTTATTGTTTGAGACCTTATTATTCGAACCTGTTATCGGCTTTCAGGTTATCTCTGTTTACGGCATCGTACCACCCACTTTTTGAATCAGGGAACGAATCAAAATCTGGAATGTATGGTTTCAGGTCCAGAATAGGTGTTCCATCAAGTATGTCTATTCCTTTAACAGAAATGATCCCATTTTCAACATCAACTTTTTCGATTTCTACCAAAGACAGTCCTATGGAATTGGGACGACTGGGAGCGCGAGTGGTAAAAAGTCCGTGTTCGCTAGTGTCAAGGTAGGGTGTCACCTTCAGATTGTAGGGTTTAGATCTATCCAGCCAACATATTACCCAGACCCGATCAAATCCTTCAAGGTCGGTTAATCCTTCTCTGTATGCAGAAGTGATTTCCAGTTGTGCCTTGTCGTGGGATGTATGAGGCTGAATTGGAGTACCGGATTGTTGTTTGTATTCACTGCAAACCTGTCCGATGATTTTCAGCTCAACGTTCATTTCACCACCATGGATTGAACAATAAACAGTGTGGTATCTCTTGGTGAAAGAAGTATTGCACGAGCGATTGATTTCAGCTTACCAGATGTCAGATCGGAACCCCATGCTCTTAAATAGCCATTATCGGTATAAGATCTAGTCGTAAAACTAAGTTCTTGAAGCCAATTTGCGATTTGATCTTTTGTGAAAGTGTAGGGGTGGCCTTTATCAACCTTGAAAAGCTCGAGGACGGACCTTACAAATTTTCCCCACCTTGTGAAGGTGTTCTGGCGGAAGTATAAAACACCACCGGGTTTCAGGACACGTTGAACCTGGAGGAGTACCTTCCATGGGTCTTCACAATGATCAAGAACATTATCCATAATCACCAGATCAAAGGTGTCATCAGGATCATCAATATCCTCACCCTTCTGGGTACGGTATTCAACGCCAGTATCTCGCGCTTCTTTGAAAGCTGGAATGGTTCTGTAATACTCATCCAATGGATCAATTGCCACACGAGTTGAGCCTTTTAAGTGCGACACAAGTCCCAGAGCTCCGCTGCCCACTTCGAGAATAGAACTGGTATTATTTAACTTCAGATAGGAAGCAATATCATCTTGGAGTTCACTGGCAAAAACCTCGAAATATTCGAGGTCAATATCGGTGTGATTTTCCCAGAAACCTTTTTCATAACCTTGGGCCATTTGCCAACGAGTTGTACTTCCCATTCAATACCTCAATAAATACTATTTTGTCGATCCAAGTTTCCTTGAAATCGCTTCTTTTTCTTCTGCGGATAGCACATAAACATACCAGAGTGCCGGAAGAGCTATCAACACAACAGCGCGGGGAATCCAGGCATAATCATTCTCGAATATCATGCCTATTCCGTATGCCATCCCTGACGTGACTACAATCCTTGCGATTCTTCCCCATTCGTACGGTACTTTATATCTTGGAGCAATATAAAGATAAACACCCACAGCGATGATTGCATAGGACAACACCGTCAACCACGCTGAAGCCATGTAACCATAAATGGGGATAAGTAATCCGTTTCCTACGATGTTTACAATTGCGGCTACACCAACGACCAAAGGAATAATTTTGGTCTTTTTCTGAACGTAGATACCGACCATGAAGTTGGCGTAGATACCGTTAAAGATATGAGCAAGCATGATGATCGGGAAAATTCCGAATCCTGCCCAGAAGCTCGGATGTATCAACGAACCAATTCCAGGCAATGGCATCTTGAGAACATATCCAAGGAGCAAAGAGGATCCCACCCAAACCCATCCGGCAAATAACATGTAATAGGTCAATACACGGGCAAAAGTCGCCTTCGCATCATCATCTTTTTCTGTCTGCATAAAGAATGGCTGCCAGGCGTACCTGAAGGCTTGTGCAACCATATTCATAAGCATTCCAATACGATATCCGGCAGAATATATCCCAGCCTCATCAACACCCATCAACGCTTCAATCCATTTTCTGTCGGAGAATTCAATGGCCATAATAAAGAACATGGAGGGTAGGTTGGGAAGGCCAAAGGCAATCCATTCACGAACCTGAAGCCACTTCCACGCGAAAACGACATCTTTCCGGCAAACTATCATCAACCCAATCAATACAACGGTTGAGGCAAGAAGGAAAGCCCAGAATGCGCCGATTACGCCCATTTTAAACGTACCGACAAAGAGTACATTTAACCCGATATTCAGAATGACATTACCCATCTTGAAAAACGAGAACATTGCGGGTTTATTTCTAATTCTGAGATAGGTGAAAAAGTGAAAACCGAGTGTATCTGTTAGCAGGATAATGGCGCAGAGCTGAGTGACAAATATTTCTGTTGGCCCCGAGGTAGACACAACCACTTTTGCAACAGGGGCAGCAAAAAAATACATCAACAAGCTGAATAGACCACCAACCCAAAGAGTCTGGATTAAAACAGTTCCCAAATCTCGTTTTTGTTGGTCCACTTTTACTGCCGCTGAAAACCGGACAAAAGAGATATCCATACCGTGGAGATAGACCTGCTGCATAATTCCAACGAGGACAAGAAACAGGGCATAAACACCGTATTCCTTTGTTGAGAGGAGATGAGAATAGTAGGGTAACATCAGGAAAGCCACCGCACGTGCAGCGATAGTCCCAACTCCATAAACAGCAGACTGTTTTACAAGATTAAGTATCTTGCGGAACATGTATTAACTCCAGGATATAAATGAAATCGCTAAAATACCTGTTAAAGTCCAGCCGATAATTGTTCTAAATCGACTCTCCAAAAGAGTAACTGGCCAACCGAGTAATACCACTAAACCTGGCGCTGCACCCAACAACAATCGGGTTTCCATCTGGTTAAATCGGACACCGTAATATATCCATCCAAGGGTTGCAAACAATGCCCCAACTCCCCAGATAGGGAAAAAGTATTGTTTCAATTCGGAAGGAAGAACCTTTTCTTTTTTACGGAAAAGAATAGTCCCATATGTCATTAATCCGGCCATTAGAACGAACAAGAGAACAACTGAAATCTTGACCCAAGGCGAATACCAGAATTCAAACCAAGGTTGACTAAGGGATAAAACTACGGACACAATTAATTCCCTGAAAGGCAAACCTAAATGTTCCCCACCACCTTCACCAAGTGAAAGGGGATGGCCGAAGACATCAATGCGTTGTAACCAAAGTGGAAAGGTTGTCCAGAGGATCACAAAAACTGCCAGCAGGCTTTTTTTGAGAAATACCCGCGTTTCAGAATTGAATATATAAATTGAGACAAATACCATGGGGATAAGAGTTAACGCAGCCAGTTTGATCCAGATCGCAACGGATACAAGTAATGATAGATTAACCAGATCGAAGAATGATCGGTTCTTCAAACTCAGGTAGTAAATCCCCCCGATTGCAAGACCATATAACGCATCATTATTGATTGTTGTTGATGGGATAAATCCAGCACCCAATAGACTTCCCACGACGACAAGTAAACCACGTAAATGGGTATCTCTGATCGAAATTGAAATCAGGTAGAGGGCCATCAACCATAGCATTAGAGATATCAACCTCAAAGACCATACCAGATTCTGCCCCGCAGGAAGTACCTTTACAACCAACGCCATTGCCTGGTAATACAAGGGAGGTTGATAATACTCAACCTCACCGTTCACCAATGCGTCGCCATCGGTCACAGAAAACCGTTGCTCCGGTTGACCTGTTCCATAGGTTCTGAAAAGAACATGATTCAGATGTGATGCTTCGTCGTTATAAGCTGGGAAAGAATCGGATTGAGAATGGACTGGAGCTGAGAAAACAGCAAAAATCCTCAGAAAGACTCCGAGGATTAATGCGAATATCGCGTAGGATGGTAGCCTGTTATTTTGTCTAAGCAAATCTTTTCCCAATTCTCCGGTCATTTCAACCTACCTGACATCAACCTTAATTTTTGGTTCTTCCGGCAGGAAGGCGTTTACATCCCATTCCTGAACACCATCCAGGATCAACGTATTTCTAAAGAAACCCTGCATTGAAAAATTCTCTTTAAAGGATGCAAGGCCCCATGTAACACGGTTTTCCGGTTCTGTGCTGATTCCGAAGTCATACCAGTCAAAACCACGCTCGTGAGCGCGGAGAATGCTGTCATGGACCAGCAGTGGTGACGGACGCAGGTTCTGGGCTTCATCACGATGGGCGATGTAGAACTCCAGCATAACACGTTCGTTGCAAATGAAATTCAGAATACCGGCAATGGCTTTACCATTATAGTAAGCCATGGACATTTCTAATTGTTTCGGTGCCAGTTCTGATAATAATTGTAGCTCGTCACGGGTATGCGTGGGTGTAACACCCAATTTCTTTCTGTTTTCAAACAGGATATCGTAATATTCATCCAGAGTCTCACCGGACATAGGAAGATTGTGACGAATAGTCAACCCTTCACGGACCGCTTTACGGATAGCTGTGCGGGTTTTGCTGTCGTACATGGCGATGAGTTGACGTTCAGTAAACGGTAATCCAGTCAGGTCCATCGCCTGTGTGTAATCCTGCTTTAAATATTTAAATCCGGCGCGGCGAAGTGAAAACTCCACCATGTCAGAAGATCGTCTGTGATACATCAGTGGTGGAATTGTGCAACGAAGCCTTTCGATGCCTTCTTCCTTGGCGACATCCACGAGGTCTTTAATCAGGCGATGAGTCGCCAGCAGGTCCACATCATCACGAAGGACCAATCCACCATAACTGGAACCTGGGTGCGAGGTCCATGATTTTAATCCATCTTCATCACGGTAGGCGCCGGGCCAGACAGCGATGATATGACCTTTTTTACGGAAGATCAGATGACGGTGATTAAATCGACCTTCTGGGTGATAATCAAAAAATTTCTGAGTATGGAAAAAGTTACCTTGTACTGCCCTTCTTATAAAACGGTCCCATTCGGTTTTCATGGAATCATTATAGAATTCAACGTCGAAAAACATACTCTATTCCTTTATTCATCAAGTGGAAAGCAGGACCTTTATAGCGTCTTTTTCCTGTGATCTTTCAAATGCAATTTCAGCATCCGCCAACGGGAAAATATCTGTGATAAGATCGTTCACTTCGATCTGCTTTTCGGATAACATCTGCATCGCATCCGATATATCTCCACACCGTGAACCCACGATGGAAATCTCATCTACTACAAGTCTAGATAAATTAACAGGGTGCTTATCTGTTAACACTGAATCGGCAATGATTGTTCCCTCTGGCTTGACCGCTTCAAATGCCATGTCAAAGCCGGACGGAGAACCTGATATTTCTATCACCTGAGAAAACGACCATTTTCCTGCTGGCACTGACAGAATCCTTGCTCCAGCTTTCTCCATCAAATCCAGTTTAAATTTATGGTGCCCCCAGACTGAAACATCATAACCGCGGTAAAGTAACACTCTCACCGTGAGTTGTGCCAGTTTACCGTCCCCGATTACAAGTACTTGTCCGTCTTTTTCAGGTAGTCTGTCAACGCTGTCAATCGCAGCAGCCAAAGGTTCAGCCAATGCAGCATCATCCGAACTGACATTGTCGGGAATAGCCACCAGAATGCCTTCCGGAAGAACAGCATATTCTGCCATTACTCCGTCGATACCGCGTATCCCAAGTGCGCGCCTGCCTACGGCGTGTTTGGCAGTCTTCCAGTCAACCGTCCCTTTTAAATCAGCAGGAAGATTTATGGAAGAAGTCACCCTGCGACGAAGCCACGAATATTGATCGGAATCGACAACAGTTCCTGAAAATTCATGACCAACGATCCCGTGGAACTCGCTGTTGTACCCTCGGAACATTGCCAGATCAGTACCGCAAATCCCGATACGGTCAATTTTGATCAGGACATCGGAGGTTTCCTTACGTTCCGGTTTGGGAACCTCTATGGCACATGGACCTCCGTCAACCGTTACAGCCAGCATTGTTTCCTGTTTTTCGGACAAAAAAATCTCCCATTTGAATGTGGACGCCGCAATATAAGGATTGGGGGCTTTAGAAGGAAGAAAAGATGAAAGAAATGCAAATGGACCCCATAAACCATTTACAGAGCTCATGAGATTTCTTAAGTTAAAGCGTTCACAAAATCAGTGTGAGGAATAAAAAATGAAATGGTTGAAAGTTGTTTCGGTTTTTTCGCTTGTGATTCTTTTGTCCATATCTCTGGTAGGATGTGGTAGTAGTTCAGGTCCAGCCGACAGTTCTCCTGCTCGGTCAATTTATGATCTTCCTGACTATACGCCGGCACCACCAGTCCCTCAGCATGTGGATTCTCCTATTGCTCAGCAATCGGACACCATGTGGATCGCTGAGAGTGAAAACGCATTAATCGAAATGAATTTCCGTGCCAACGTTCAGGAAACTCCTGTCCGTGTTGAAGATATTACTGCACGAGGACGCTTCAGCTTGGTCCAGACCCGTTACTGGGAAAAGATAGGTTTGACTCATATCCTCGGTCCAGATTCAACCTTCAGGGATACGTTGACCTATCTAGTAGGAATTGACCAGACAGAAAAAGAGCTGGCCAGCGAAACCTTCGGCATATCGTCTCAAATTCTTGAGTTTGCAAGTACAGTGGAAACGGCTTTTGGCGATAGCGGAGTGATTGAAACCATTCCCAACCAGTCTATTGATGAACATCGTGTGAATATCCGCAGTACAGCGGGTGTGACGACTGTCTTTACAGTCTGGCAACTGGTGAACCGTTTTGACTTCACCGACGGTGACGGAAACATCGTAGACGATACGATGTTAGACGAGTACGCTCGCAACTGGCTGGCGATTGAAGGCCGTCCCGTTGAGGCAGATACAACGGTAACACTTCACCTGACACCTCAACCTTTTGAGGTCCGTGAAGATTTACTCTACTGGCAGGTTGTAGAGTTCTAACGATCTGAGATAGCTCTTTAATTTTATATTTATCGAGTATTGTTTATTCAACTTAAGCCCTTGTGAAAATCATAAGGGCTCATTTTTTTGTTATTGGTATTTTTTATCCTATGATCAGAAAGTTGGGTGCAGCCTCGTTGGCTTGTCCAACGAGGTCTACTTTTGCTAATGAGTAAATTGTTTTCATTTCAGTTAATACATATTTCAAATATCAACATCTATAACTAACATAAACCTCGTTTATAGACAAACGAGGACACCCAACAGTCTCCGTTGTCATTCCTGCGTTTCTTTGGCAGGAATCTCGGTTTTACTCACTTCATCAACACAACCTTCTTAGTCTGAATCGAATAACCCGGAATTTTAGCTTGTATGAAATAAACACCACTGGATAAATCGGACCCGTCAAACGTCAGGTTATGAGTCCCTGCATTAACTACACCGTTGGAAATTTGACCAACCATCTGCCCATTGATGTTATAAACCGACACATTTAAACGAGCTGTTTCCGGCAATGCCACTTCTACATTTAATGTCGGGTTGAAGGGGTTCGGGTAGGTATTTGATATGGCAAAAATGTCAGGTGTTATTTTCATGTAATCATTTTCAATTCCCAAAGCATCTTGGCAGTTGAGAATAATCAAACTATAGGTATCCCCTAATAGAACGTAATCTTGGGAAAACGCGATAGACGTTGCATAAAAATCGCTATCATAATATCCAACCTGTCGAACATTGTTTAGAGGGTCAGTATAATTAAATATCTTTAGCCCTTGAGTGTAGGATGCGGTGAATAGGAACTCGTTGATACCGTTGACTTCAAAGGTACGACCCGGGCAATTATGTTCCGTTAAGAGAACAGGATACTCTGGATCTGAAAGAGTGACAATTGGAAATATATTCGTATTGGAAGAAGCCAATAATAGTTCATCTGAACCGAGTGGATGGACACCTTGGCCTATTGAAAGTCTAAACGCATTCTCCTGAAGTGGGCAGGAACTGGATGGATCAAGTGAAAGATAATCAGGATCACTGATATCCAAAACATAAATATTTTGCCCTCCATCCGTATAGTATAAATACTGATCACGAATCAGGATGTCTTGATAGTATCCTTCATGAGTACTGAATACTAAGGATGGATTCAATGGATCGCTGACATCATAATTCTGCAGATTGTCGCCACCGACAAAGGCATAATTACCTGAGATGTCAATTGTATTCTGGATTCCATTATAGGATGTGGAAGATACCTCGATTAGATTTGACGGATTGGATATATTGACAACTCTCATTCCCATATTTTCAGTGCTGATGAAAGCGTAGTCACCACTAGCTGCCAGATCTGTCAACGAACCATTTGAGTTATTCCCCAATATGAGTTCGCATAAGATTTCAGGGCTAACAGGATTGGAAACATCAACACTACGGATTTTATTGTTTTCACCTATCACATAGGCAATATCAGCATGAACATAGACACGGTCAATTTTCCCGACAGAACCTATTGAAGAAATAATCTCAAGATCGTCTTCTTCTGTAAGATCAATAGTTTGTACTCCTCTAGATCTGCCGGTAAGAATCAGATTTTCCGCTACCAGATCTATATCGCACCAGTTGAATTCAGGGAAGTATTGGTTTAATAATGTCGGATCATCAAGATCAGATATTTCGTAAACCGTCAATCCATTGATATCCCCGACCATATATAAGATATCATCGTTCAGAAGCGTAGACCTGACGATGTCAGGTGTATCAATCTGGCAAAGAAGTGATATGTCAGAGAAGTTTGATATGTCGTAAACGGATGCTCCAGAAGGTCCACTTGTGACTATTCGGTTACCGGAAAATGTTAAATCCAAGGTGAAATTCTCCAACTCTACATAACCTTCGAAGACAGGAATATTTGGCGTAGAAATACTATAAAGTTGAAGGGTAGCAACGTTGTGAGGTGGACCAGAGTGGCCTGCAATCGCAAGAATATTATTCTGAACCTTCATGTCATTCATATAGATGAAATTTAGACTAAGTTGTCCGACTTCGGAAACTACTTCGGGAACAGAGATATCTATAATTCTTGTTAGTGCATGGGTATCCACCACGTAAAGATAACTGCCAGAAACGGCCAACCGTGCCGGTGATGAGCAAATATAGGGGGATGATAGTATTTGTGGATTTTCAGGATATGAAATATCAAAAATATCCAGAAATCCTGAGTCGTTTAAGATGAATAAAAGACCATCACTTATCTCAATGTCTATTGCACCCAAACCTTTGCAGAATGAGATCTCAACAGGATTAGACGGCTCACTGTAATCCACTATCCTTACGCCGGATTCATAAGAAACAACGTAAAGGTAATTTCCGTTTACCAGAACCTCAGTAGCGGTATCCCAAAAATGAAGTGAAGATACAACGTCAATATTTTCAGAATCACCATCTTCTGCAAATAATGGGAAGGCAAAAGATATCAGAAAAAATACGATAGGAAGGACTTTATTCATCATAGCACCCCGTATTAAAGCATATAGATAGTCAGTATATCATATAAATACTAATGTATTTGAATCATTGAAGCAAAGTAAAAACCAGAAATTCTGAATTTCAGACAAATTTACCATTCAAAATTTCTTACATTCCAATACTATGGTAAAGAAACAACCGGAAAATAAATCCGCCCTGCATGTGATGAAGGGCGTTGAGGGTGGGCACGATGGCCTGCCCGGCCAGTCCAGCTCAAAGAAGTCCTACACTCCCACCAGACGCAGAAGTTTACTTTCATTAGATGAATATGTTAAAGGAGTTCTATCCGGCGATAGAACCCGCTTGGCACGGGCCATCACTTTAGTCGAGTCCAACGCCAAGGCCCATTTCGACATGGCACAGAGTGTCATCAAGGAAATCCTGCCCAAAACGGGTTCAGCCATCCGTGTAGGCATCAGCGGAGTCCCCGGAGCGGGGAAGAGCACCTTTATCGAAGCTCTTGGTACTCTTCTGACGGACAAGGGATTGAAGGTCGCAGTAACAGCGGTTGATCCGTCCAGCTCGGTCACTGGTGGTAGTATTATGGGCGATAAAACCCGTATGGAACAACTTTCTGCAAATACAAACGCCTTTATCCGACCATCACCTTCCAGCGGCGCGTTAGGTGGAGTCGCCCGTAAAACCCGCGAAACAATGTTGCTGTTTGAAGCGGCTGGATACGATGTCATCCTTGTGGAAACCGTTGGTGTTGGCCAGAGCGAAATCACTGTCCGAAGTATGGTTGACTTCTTCCTGCTTGTCCTCGTGGCGGGGGCAGGTGATGAGTTACAAGGGATCAAAAAGGGCGTAGTCGAAATCGCAGATGCCATCCTGATCAATAAGGCGGATGGTGACAATAAAATCCGTGCGGAAGCAGCAAAGGGTGAATACGAAATGGCCCTTCACTACCTGCAACCCGCAACCGAAGGCTGGAAAACTCACGCTTATATGGCGAGTTCTCTAACAGGGGAAGGCATCGAAGACCTCTGGAATATCATTAAAGATTTTGAAAACAATACAAAAGCAAGTGCCGTTTGGGAAAAGAGACGGAAGAATCAGGCGAAAGAATGGATACATGCTATCGTAAATGAACGGCTCCGTGAAATATTCCTAAAGCATCCTGAGGTGGAGAAGATGTTACCCGGTCTTGAAGTTGATGTTATGAACGGTCAAATGCCGGCAACCTCGGCCGCGAAATTACTTCTTGAACTATTTGAGAAGAGATAAAGTTTATAGAGCCCCACGGGATTCATCCCGCCATCGTTCGATCTTGGTGAGAGCCGAATCGGCACTTTTAACCATTAGTTTGATGTTAAAAGGTTTGACATAATAGTCTTCAAACCCCGCTGCACGACATTCCTTAAAATGAAAAACTGTTGCATAACCTGTCATTGCAAAACATATAGCCACTGGATTCTGATCTGTCACTTCGCGGGCGAAATCCATGCCGTTCATGCCGGGAAGCTGAATGTCGAGGAAGAGTAAATCAACCGGATTTTCTTTCAGTGTTTCGCGTGCCTCTTCAGCACTACTAGCCCTGAAGACTTCATATCCGGAAGCGGTAAAATGACCATCCATTAATTCCAGAATGGAAATATCATCATCAACAATTAGAATTTGACGTTTGATAATGACCTCCAGCACTTATATTTTGGGATAAATAACAAATAATGATAATTAGTAAATGTAAAAAGAAAAAAAGTGAAAATCTGTTTTCATATCGATTTACGACTATAATTAGGGCTACAAGAGTGAGACATTACTCTTCAGAAAAACAAATATCAGCTTTTTTCGTTTAATGCCTCTTCATACATTTAGAGTAATTGATAAATCCACAATCCGAGGTTAGTGATGTGTACGGAGTCTGTACATCCTTTTAACAAAACACTTGTACTGAATGCGACTAAGGATTCAATTCCCGACCTCGATTTACTCTGGGTTAAAACCTCAAAGTCCACAAACGTTGACCTGATGAAAATGGCGGAAACGGGTGGAAAAGAGTGGACTGTTATTGTTTCTGATCGGCAGACTGAAGGAAGAGGACGGCATAAACGGCCTTGGGTTAATAGCAAAAATGGTCTCTATTTTTCAGTTCTGCTAAGATTACATAAAGAATCACCCCCCATTACTCTAATCCCGCTGGTTATAGGTCTAGCTCTGCAGGAAGCGATTCAGGAGTTGGCAGAGGAAAGAGGCAGAGGGATACAATCCTGGTTAAAATGGCCCAATGATTTGCTGACCTCAAACGGAAAATTGGCAGGTATTTTATGTGAAACTGCCATGGATAAAAAAATCTGGATGATCGTTGCAGGCGTTGGTATGAATTTAAACCCCGTAAATCCAGAAGATCATAATAAATTGACCGGTCAACCCACATCCATATTTGACGAAACCGGTATAATGTTTAGCCGTGAAGAAGTGTTAGCTCGAATCCTGCTCCATATTAACACAAGGACTAAAGACTGGAAGAACGACCCTGAGATCATCAGGAAAGCCTATATCCGTCATTCAGGATTGATGGGAAAAAATATCCTTGTGAAGACCGGTAAAGGACCCATTGAGGGGATCTGTGTCGGTATAAGCGATATTGGAGCGTTAAGAATTCAAACCAGCGATGGTTTTAAGGAAATAAATGCTGCTGAAGGGATAGAAATACACAAATGATGAATCCTTCTGAAACATTGCTTGCCCTTGATATCGGCAACACGCATGTTGTCCTCGGTATCTTTAAGGGTCAGGAGCTTACAATAACAAGGCGACTTTCCACACAATCGACGCGTACTGCGGACGAGGCGGGTGTATTGGTCAAAAGCCTTTGTAGTGATAGTGGTGTCTCCCCCAAAGAGATCGATGCTGTTGCCATTAGTAGTGTTGCCCCACGAATCGGAATGGTATACGGACACATGGCGGAATCGCATCTTGGATTGAAACCACTTTTTATCCATGGTGAAATACCCAATTTTGAAAATCACTGTAAACCACGAAAAGCACTTGGTGCAGACCGTGTATGTAATGCTGTTGCAGGTTTTGAAAAATTTGGTGGTCCACTCCTGATTCTGGATTTTGGGACAGCTATCACGATAGATGTAATAGATGGGAGCGGTGCTTACATGGGTGGTGCAATCATGCCGGGTCTTGAAAAAAGTGCTGCTACCTTAAACCAGTCAACTGCATTATTGCCAGAGGTAAGACTTTCAATGCCCAAAGATGTTATAGCAACAACGACGGATGAAAGTATTCGAGTTGGATTGATGAAGGGTACAGCTTTTGGTCTGCGAGGCCTACTCAATGAGTTCAGGGAAACGTTGGGTGATATGAATACAAAGGTGATTGCCACCGGTGGTGTCGCTCGAGTTTTGATCCCCCATATCCCTGAAGTAACAGCGTATGAACCGAATCTCGTTCTGGATGGAATATTCAAAATATATAAACGGAGTAAAACGTGGTGACAACGAATCGTTTCGCCTTAATTATTCTCACCCTATCACTTTTTATTGTTGGCTGTTCAGGTCCGAATTATTTGAAAAGCCCGGAACTCCAAGAGTTCCATCCGTTAACAATTATTTACCCTCGTTCTGTAACTTCAGATACTCTATTTGTGCCTGCTGATAGTGTCATCTTTGCTGAAGCCCCGGATTCACTATTTCTCCTTGGACATGTCGTTGATCCTAAAGGAAATCTGTTTGTAAATGGACGCAAAATTAGCATTCATAAGGATGGAGGATGGCTCGCATGGGTAAAAAACAGTGAAGTTCGTCCCATCCCTGAAGGTTCTGAATATGGTGCAGGGGATTACTCAACCGTAACTATTCGTTATGAATGGGGGCGAAATAAAAAGAAAGGTGCCTGGCGCCACTATAAAAGAACGATCTATTTCGTTAACCAGGAAGAAGTTGGACCACTTCCCGATGAATTTGCCGAACGGGAAGCGAACGAAACAGTTCTCGTAGTCAGTCCTTTAGCAAGAATCCGAGTTGGTTGGCCTGGTGCATACGATATGTTTCCTTCACTGGAAACAAAACTAACTGTAATTGGCGAAGTGGGTATCGAGCGGCCATTCTGGAAAGTGGATTTAGGCTCAGGAAAAATTGGCTGGATTGAGAAACACTATGTCGAAATCACGGATGAAGAAATAGAAACTGAATTACCTGTTATTTACAGTGTAAAAAGCAGGGTGGAAGGTCGTAATACGATTCTTCGAATTCCCATTGGGACCAAATTACCCTACCGTATCGAGCAGATTGATGACACAAAAATAGAAATGTTGATCTATGGTGCGGTTAGCTGGACTGATCAGATCATTCAACCGGCTGAGAGCAAGGTCGTTTCTGAAGCGAGATGGTCCCAAGTTGACAACACAACTTTCAAGTTGACGGTTCATATAAAGGACGGTTGGTTCTGGGGATGGAATGCTGACTTTGATGACTATAGCGATTTAATCTGGACAATCAGGCAGGCACCTGACATCAAAGAAAATCCATTTGAAGGATTAACAATAGTAGTTGATCCGGGACACGGCGGTGCAAATTACAGTGCCATAGGTCCAACGGGGATGATGGAAAAGACGGCAAATCTACTCTTATCACAAAACGTAGTTAAAAGCCTCGAGAAGACCGGAGCGAGAGTCATTGTAACCAGAAGGGATGATAGTTACGTCTCATTGAGTGGAAGGGTGGAAATGGCGATTGAGGAAAAAGCTGATATTTTAATCAGTCTCCACTACAACGCTCTACCGCAAGGCACGAACCCTGGATTGCATCACGGTAGCAGTACCCATTATTACCAGATGCATTCAAAACCCCTTGCGGATGCTCTCTATAGTGAGATGTGCCGATTCCTGAAGTGGGATGGAAATAAAGTCCGTTACCAGGATTTAGCCATGGTAAGGCCAACAAACTTTCCTGCTGTTTTGATCGAAACCGCTTTTATGATGCATCCTGAAGAAGAAGCACTAGCAAAGAAAAAACGATTCAGGAAAAAAGCAGCACAAGGAATAACGTTTGGAATTAGAGAGTATTTGCTGGAAATGGCACGTAAGCAGGGCAAGGTTTTTGAATAATTAAATCGGAGTAAAAAATGTCAGAAATAAAACGACTTTACAGAGATAACTCAAATAAAGTTATCGCGGGAATCTGTAGCGGATTAGGTAATTACCTTGGTGTTGATCCAATTCTGGTCAGATTAATATGGCTGGTTTTGATTTTCGCTTTTGGAACCGGCATCCTTGCCTACCTGATTTGTTGGATAATAATCCCAGCCGGGCCGGTATTACCCTATCAACGAGGTGAAGATGAGTAATCAATATAGACGACTCTATCGTTCCAGACGAGACCGTGTTATCGCTGGTGTTTGTGGTGGTCTTGGCGGCTACCTGGGTGTCGATCCTGTAATTGTTCGATTAGTCTGGTTAGTTACCGTTCTACTGGGTGGGACAGGTGTTCTGGCTTATGTGATCGCATGGATTCTGATACCTGAAGCATCTGAGGACAATGATCCAGGTGTTGTGGAACGGAATTCGGAAGGCACAAAAATAATCGGTATTATTTTTATTGTCATAGCCTTACTATGGTTAGCCAGCCGCTTCGGCCATCAGTACTTCTACTTCATGCCGTGGGGATGGATTATCCCAATAGGTTTTGTCGCATTAGGGCTTGTTCTGATACTCCGCCCTAAAGCACAGCAAGCGGCAGATTACGGTGAAGAAAATAACGTTGTTGATGCAAAGGTTGTTTCAGAAGAAAAGACCGAAACAGGTGAAGAGAATAAAGATAAAGGCGATGAAAAAGACCGCCCTTTTGATTCATCGCTTCGCCGAAGTCGCAACGACAGAGTTCTTTTCGGACTATGTGGTGGGATGGCGAAGCACTTCAATGTTGATTCAACGATTGTAAGACTTTTATGGGCAATTACGGCTATCGCGAGTTTCGGAATTGTATTTATTGCTTACCTCGTTATGGCACTGGTTGTTCCGGAGGAGATAGAATAATGGCAGACAGAGGAAAAAAACCAATCGTTGCAGGTCTGACCTTAATAGCGTTAGGCATTGCATTCAGTTTAAATAATATTTTTCATTTCGGATTCCTGTGGCAATTGATCCTGATTTTTGTTGGCGGTGCATTTCTTTATCATGCCATAGCTGATAACAGACGGAGTGTCAGCTTCCCAGGTTTCCTGTTGATTTTTCTTGGTTTAATATTTCTGGCAGATGATTTAATGTGGCTACCTTGGGGATTAAACAGGGACTGGCCGCTCTTCCTGATAGCAGTAGGTGCTTCTTTTGTCTTTTCCTACCTGCTTCAGATGGATAGAAAAGGCCTTCTGATACCCGGAGGTATATTATTGGTCCTTGGTGGAATCTTTATGGCTGCCGAATACCATTACTGGAGTTGGCATGATGTGGGCGATATCCTCGAGTGGTGGCCTATCCTGTTCCTCGTTTTTGGACTCTATATGATCTTCCAGAAAAACGATTCAAAAACAGTGATCGGTGAGGAAGAGATGAAACCCGCAACCGAACCGAAGGCTGATGAGCCAAAATCTGAATAGATCTCGTTATCTCCCCAGAAACTTTGAGCCGGATTGTAGTCTCGAGCCGGGAAGTGGTTTCTGGGGAGTTCTCTATACTCGCCTTTTGAAAAAATGGGGTGATCCCTTCTGGTGGCCCGGTTCTGACGCTTGGGAAGTGGCAGTCGGTGCAATTCTCACACAGAACACAAACTGGAGAAACGTTGAAAAAGCGTTAGCCAACCTCAGGGAAAAGGGTTGGACAGATTTTCAGTCCATCCTTGATGCAGACCAAGAAGAATTAGCTCAGACGATCCGTCCATCGGGTTACTTCAACATCAAAGCAAAAAAGCTTAAAGAACTCGCTGCATTATGGGTGTCAATTAACACTCTTGAAATTATAGAAAAATTAGATACAACTGAAGTTAGAAAGCGTCTCTTGGACGTGTGGGGAATAGGACCGGAAACAGCGGACAGCATCGCACTTTACGCCTTCGGGAAACCGACCTTCGTTGTGGATGCGTATACCATCCGTCTGGTAACTCGAATGCGAGGGCTCGAAGAAAAACCTACCTATGACGAAATACAAATTGAGGTTCATAACGAGTTCAAAAGTTTGAATCCACCATCAAAAACAAAACTCTTTAACTATCTCCACGGGTTGATCGTGGTGTTAGCTAAAGAGAATTGTACGGCAAAGAAACCGTTATGTGAATCTTGCCCTCTAAGGGATTTATGTCTTTTCAGTATTGGTTGCTAAAGCGCTTGGGTTTTCTTTGTCCATAGGATTACGGAGATCATAACTTTCCAGGAAACCAGGATCACCCTTAGCCATTTTTTTCTTCTGGATTGAATGGCGAATCCAGAGGTCTATTCCATAAAAGACAAGTATAGCGATTTGTAAATAGACATATTCCGCAATTATGGGATAAAAATTATTCAGGTATAGAAGAATCTCATTAAATGGAAAAAACATCATGAAGAAAATGGTGTCACGAAGACATTCAACGCTGAGTATTGCCCCATAGACAGTTGATTTCCGAAACAGTCCCTTGTTTTTCCTTATGTATGCAAACAATAAGTTGAAGAGTAATACTGCACCGATAGCCCCAAGGATTTTTATCGTGATCATTATTAAATAGGTATTCTCATTCATTTTCTTTTCCAAGTTTATTTTTGTTCGTTAGGCATCCAATAATTTGCGATAATATCTGGTTTGCCTCTTTTAACGTTGAAATAGTTTACCAGATAGCGGATAAGCATATTCAGAATGTAATATCCAAATGCGAAATAAAATATTTTGTTACTCAGATCTTCGCCAGGATAATGGACTGGAATGAACTTATAAACTCCAGACATGCTTGTGAGCAACGCGAGAACGAAAGTGTCCTCTGCAGCCCGGGCAGAAAAAATGGTGAAATGGATGGTTCGTTTTGGACCGTACGGATTTTTATTTTCTTTCGTATAAACCTTGTTTAGCAGACCCATACCAAGTTTAAGAATTCCAAAGACGACAAAAACAATTAAAAGTTGAAACCATAAATTATTAAAATCCACGTTTGCCCCCCAGCTAACAATTTTATTCAGATTCTTCCCACGCTCCCAGATGATCAAGAATCCTGATGGTCATTTTTTTACCTACGTTGGAAAACCATTGTGGTGGTTCTTCACCAAGGTGGACAAAATTCGATACAAAGACATACGTGTCATCCCCTTTGGTCACAAATCCAACGTACCAGCCAATATTGGGTTTTACTCGCGCTGCCCAACCCGTTTTTCCGTAGAGAACGTATTCACCTGACTGTTCGTTTTCCATCATGGAACGGACGATGGCCATATTCTGTTTACTGAACGGCAACTCATCCTTCACCAGCTTTTCCAGAAACTCAATCTGCTGCTTTGGCGTAATACGGATGCCTCCCTGAAGCCAGAAGAGATCAATACCGCCGGAAATATCTTTGTTTCCGTAATCGACTTTGGTGACCCATTCCTGCATACGTTCTTCACCCACACGGCGGGCGATGTCCTGATACACCCAGACAGCGGAAAACTTCAGTGCTGTTTTAAAATCGAGGTCACGGTTCCATTTGTCGAGGAGACGTTTTTTCCCATCCCATGTGAAAACAGTGTTTTCGTCTTCTACCACACCTGTTTCCAAAGCAATAAGGGAATTAAGAATTTTAAACGTACTCGCTGGTAAAAAGGCTTCTGTGGTACGTGGTTCGTTATAAATAATTTGTGATCCGTTCTGCAAATTCTTCAGGATGAAACAACCCTCGAATCCCTCTTCTTCGAAAAAGCCCGAAAGGTCTTTTTCCACTATACCTGCAAATAAAACGGCTGGGACTGCAATTATAATTGCTATAAGAAAAAGGAATAATCTTTTCAAAATATTCTCGCAGAATGATTTGTAAACTCTTATAACCATATGACAATTCCCGGAGTCAACGACTCCGGGCTTCATAAACACTGGTTACTGAACCAAGTTCAGGAAGACACATATTGATAAATCACTTTTCCTATTTGAACAATAAGATTTTGAACTTGTTCAAAATTTTAAAAGGTGCTCACTAGCACCAAAATCAGAGAAGGTGTCAATTGACCGTGCTCACCAGCAGCCTACATCCTAAAGATACCCATTTCCATGTCATTGATCGGCTGGCTCAGGCTCGTTTCGATGCCGAGTGCCAACGCTGCACGGGTGTCACGCATGGTGATAATCCCATCGTCCCAAATCCTCGCCGATGCGAAGAAGGGATGGCCTTCTCGTTCGTAAGTGTCGAGAACCGGTTTCTGGAATGCAGCGACCTGTTCGTCCGTCATCTGTTCCATATTGCGAGCTGCCAATTGATCCTGTTTCACCTGTGTCAGAACTCCAGCCGCCTGTTCACCACCCATAACAGAAATACGAGCGTTGGGCCACATCCACATGAGGCGTGGGAAGTAACCACGGCCGCACATGGCGTAGTTACCTGCGCCGTAACTACCACCTACAACAAGGGTGAACTTTGGCACGTCCGCATTGGCTACCGCATGAACCATTTTGGCACCATCTGATGCTATTGCACCGTGTTCATACTCCACTCCAACCATAAAGCCGGTGATATTCTGGAGGAAGAGTAGCGGAATTTTACGTTTGGCACATAACGTGACAAAGTGAGCGCCCTTTTTACTGGATTCACTGAAGAGGACGCCGTTATTGGATACAATACCAACCGGGTAACCCATCAGGTTTGCAAAACCTGTGATCAGGGTGTTGCCGTAACGGGTTTTGAATTCGTGGAAACGGCTATCATCGACAATTCGTGCGATAATTTCACGGCTATCGTAGGGTTTTTTCAGGTCATTGGGAACAACTCCGTAGAGTTCTTCCGGATCGTAATATGGATCAACGGGATTCTGCCGTCCGATATCGAATTTGGGTCGTTTGCCCAGATTCTCAATAATATTACGCAGGATTTTTATGGCATGTTCGTCATTTTCAGCCATATGGTCGGAAACACCGGAAATCCGTGTATGGACATCAGCACCACCCAGTTCTTCAGGAGTCGTATCTACACCTGTAGCGGCTTTGACTAGGGGTGGACCACCGATAAAGATTGTACCCTGTTCTTTTACGATAACTGTTTCGTCAGACATGGCCGGAACGTAAGCACCACCAGCGGTACAGGAACCCATCACACAACAAAGCTGGGGAATTCCCATACGGCTCATAATGGCCTGATTATAAAAAATCCTACCGAAGTGATCCTGATCGGGGAAAGTACCAGCCTGTTCGGGCAGGAAAATACCGCCAGAATCCACGAGGTAGACACATGGCAGGTTGTTTTCGATTGCTATCTGTTGGGCACGGACATGTTTTTTTATCGTCATCGGGAAGTAGGTGCCACCTTTGACAGTTGCATCGTTTGCAACGATGACCACTTCCTGACCATGGACCACACCCACACCTGTCAGAACCCCGGCAGCCGGAGCACTATTATCATACATGTTATAAGCTGCAAGTAACGAGAACTCAAGGAACGGTGTGTTTTCGTCAAGAAGCGCATCGATACGTTCACGGGCGGTCATTTTGCCACGGGATTTATGACGTTCAACGTACTTGGGCGGACCACCAGCTTTCAGCTTATCAGCAAGCTCAAGGTACTCATCTTCTATTTTTTTATGGTATTCAACATTGGCTTTAAAATCGGGGTCGGAGGGACGCGCCTGGGAAGCAATTCGGAACATATACAAGCTCCTTGTTTTTCATTTCCATTGATTTGCTCCATTTTAACCACTGGGGGGATGGACTGCAAGCGGTTGGGTGTGATGAATGCTATTAATGGTGGAAATTGCTCTTGAAAACAAAAAACCGAGGTCCATGCTGACTTAACGCAGGGATGACACCCTTTATTTAAAGCGAGATTCTTCTCTAAGACTTCGTCGTTGTCAGAATGACCAACTACACAGATTAAGATGGTGTTGTTTGCTTAACGATGTGGGCAAACAATGTTTGTTATATGGTACAGCTATTTGCCCCTTTCTGCTTGTCAGAAATGGTTGATTATAGAAGTTTATAAAATTCTGCGATAAAATCCTTCCAGCAAACATCTAAAATAGACCATTGATTGCCCTCCTGATCGGTCGGGATAAGCAATCAATGGCAACACTTTTCCATTGGATTCGGAAGTCCCGATCAATTGCTTTACAACAAAAATAACAAAATGCGCCCAGGGGAAGGCGCATTTTTTTGAGTGAGTACGGATGAGGGTTTGAATCAGGGTTTACTGTACTTCAGGGTTAGGGCCAGTACATAGCCGTTCATGTTTTTATTTGAAAGATCAATTGTGTTGACACCGCTTGTGAAACGGTAACCGGCACTCGCACCAAGTTTAAGATGTTTGATAAGGTTCAGTTCAGAGTGAAGCATAGGTTGAACGAAGAAGAAATCATCGTCGGGATCGTCTGTGAACCCGGCGTCCGCGTTGTGGCGGAAGTCGATATGACCTCCGCCAAGCGCGAGGCTACCTCCCCAATGAAGCATGTCATTGGGGTTTACTGTGTACTCTATATCCATTCCGGTTAATTCAAGATGGAAGTCGCGTTCAGTGCTCATGTAGCTGTGCTGTCCTTCCACCGCGGTTCCATAATCGTAAAAACCAATACCGAAGTTCTTATTGATGATCCAGTGTAGACGCATCCCGGACATGGGGGTTGTTTGTCCGTCAACGTTACTTAGTATCATACTTCCACCGATGGACCATCCGCTATCTGTGATCTTATCGCCCAGCAATGTTTCTGCTTTAGCCTGTCCAAGTGTACCGATCAAAGCCAGGATTGTGATGATTGCGATGTTGAATATTCGTGTTCTCATTTTTCTATTCCTAAAAGATCTATGTTAAACTTTGGTTGAAGTTTGGATGATTATTTAGAAAATGAAGCCGCCCCAGCTACCGAACCGAAGGGTAATACCTGCAACAGCACCGGATACGTCTTCATTCTTTAACCCGAATGAATCAACATTTTCCACGTATCTGTAACCACCGCTGATGTCCATACGCATCCATTCAGTAATGTTTACTTCGATATGGGCCATGGGTTGGACGAACCAGAAGACATCAGTGTCACTGTGGTACGTATCGGGGTCATTATAAAACTCTTTTTCTCTACCGATGTTATTGTTGATACCACCACCACCGATGAGAACGTCTGCTGTTGTGTGTACGATACGGTCATTGCTGAGGATTAATCCGAACAATGCGCCACCGTAGCCCATTCTGAGTTCTGGTGTTTCGGTGTAGTTGGGGACAGCAGGACCGTCATGTTCGCTAACCAGTCCGTAACCGGCGCCTCCAAGATAAAAAGTCTTGTTGATGACCCATGCACCATGACCACCGACAAGAAGAGCATCTTCACCGTTAAATTGGGTGTAGAGGACCTGTGGGCCACCGAAACCACCGTGTGACATATCGGTCGTGTTAAATAGTGTTCTTTCATCTGCATACGCACAAGCGATCATAAATAAAGCTGCGATAACAATGATGCCTGCGATTTTCAGGATACGAAGCCATAAATGCTCGTCACTGAAGTTTTTGTTTTCGAAGTGCGAATCCATTGCCGTTACCATGTCCATTTTCTTCAACCAAAGTTTTGTTGTTGCTGTTTGTGTTCTGCCATTACTAAAGCGAAGTGCGTGCCAGTTTAAGGCACGTGTCCCCTGAGAAAACGTTAAGTATATAAAAATCAAGAATAAAATTAGTGAATTATAGCTCTTATCTGGAAGATGTGTGGTTATCCGTCACACAAAATTTGGCAGAGGTGTGACATGAAAACCACGGTAGGTGTGACGATTTTGTGTGACATTTGTCACAATATGGCAGAACTGGCACGGGGGGAGTCGTCGTTGTAATCTCGGGGATGTGTCATTCTGAACGAAGTGAATAAATGACATATTTAGTCAATATGATATTAGTCCCGGGTGGGTACGATAAGATGAAACCCGGATGGTTCCGAACAAGTCGGAACTTGCAAGCATCCGGGCCACCCACCAGAAAATGACATCGGGTTCGGTGACCCCGACCTACCAATAAAAAAAGCGGATCAAAATGATCCGCTTTTAGAAACAGGGTCTTCGACCCTTACATTTTTTCTTCTATCACCTTGCGTTGCAGCTTACTGATTGCTTCTGTCGGATTCAAACTCTTCGGACAAGCGGTGAAGCAGTTTGTAATCTTATGGCAACGCCAGAGACCATGTTTGTTATCCAGCTCTTCGATACGATCCGGTAAACCTTTGTCACGGGTGTCAAAGGTGTAACGGAAGGCCTTGAGCAGAGCCGCTGGGCCGAGGTAGTCTTCATCCGCCCAGAAACTTGGGCAGGAAGATGTACACGAGGCACAGAGGATACAAGCAATGGAAATACCCATTTGCTTGAACTCTTCAGGAGACTGGAGTCGTTCATGGCTCGGTGCAGGATCATCGTTGATTAACCACGGTTTTACCCTCTTTAGCGCTGCGTAGAAGGGTTCCATGTTCACTGCCAGGTCACGATAGATTTCGAAACCGGGTAATGGATCAATTTTGATCGGATCTTTTTTCATCGTACTGATCTGAAGTTCGCACGCCAGATCGTTTATTCCGTTTATCATCATCGCGCAGGAACCGCAGATTCCGTGACGGCAGCTACGACGATATGTCAGCGTTCCATCTTGAAACCATTTGATCTCGTTGAGAGCATCCAGAATCGTCCATGACGGTTCGCATTCGACTTCATAAGTCTTGTAATAAGGCTTATCATCCTTTTCAGGATTGAAGCGGAATATTTTAAATGTTCTTTTTGACATAATTCGCTCCGTTTACCTTAGTATTTGCGTTCCATCGGTTCGAAACCAGGATGGCTAACACCCTTCAATATTACTTCCTTCTCAAACGTCAGCTCCCACTTACCGTCTTTTAACCATCCGAGGGTATGTTTCAGGAACTTATCGTCATCACGTTTCGGGAAGTCCTTACGGGAGTGTCCACCACGGCTTTCTTCACGTTGCAAGGCACCTTCAACAATGGCACCACTGAATTCAACGAGGTGTCCGAACTCAATTGCTTCGAGCAGGTCGGTGTTGAAGCAATCGCCTTTGTCGTCGATTTCGACCTTTTTCAAACGATCTTGCAATTCAACAATTTTGCTCTTTTGACTATCGAGTTGCTCTTTCGTACGGAACACACCGCAGTCAATCGTCATTGTTTCCTGAAGTTCGTCTCGAAGCGTTCCGACCTTCTCTTTACCTTTGCTGTCCTTGAAACGCGCGATTTCTTCACGGGCAATATCTTCATAATCGGACGGTAAGTTCGGGAACTCGAGGTGCGGCAGATCTTCGACAATCTGCTTACCACTACGGCGACCAAAGAGAAGAGCTTCGAGAAGACTATTGGTTCCGAGACGGTTTGCACCGTGAACACTGATACAGGAACACTCACCTGCAGCGTAGAAACCAACTGTTTCGTCACGGTTGGCGTTGTAGGTGACCCTTGTGTTCGCGTTAGCAGGAATACCACCCATGCTGTAGTGAGCAGTTGGCTGGATCGGAATCGGTTCTTTTGTCGGATCGACACCGGCAAAGTTCATTGCCAGTTCTGTAATCTGAGGTAGACGTTCGGCGAGATGGTCGGCACCGAGATGACTTACATCAATATGGATGTAGTCACCACCGTTAATACCACGGCCTTCGTCGATTTCAGTTTGCATGGAACGAGCGACCATATCACGAGGGGCAAGTTCCATCAAGGTTGGAGCGTAGTCTTCCATGAAACGGCGGCCTTCGCCGTTCACAAGGTAACCACCTTCACCACGGGCACCTTCTGTCACGAGGATACCGCTCTTGTGAAGTCCAGTTGGGTGGAATTGGACAAATTCCATATCCTGAAGTGGAAGACCCGCACGGCTGACAAATGAAAGACCGTCACCAGTGTTGGCATGTGCATTTGATGTGATCTTAAATGCACGACCGTAACCACCGGTACCAAACATAACCGCACGACCGTAAAACGTGTGAAGTTGTCCGTCTACCATGTTGATAGCCACAACACCAATTGCGCGGTTGTCTTTGAAGATCAGGTTCAGAACCTGAAATTCACTATAGAATTTCACGCCGTGTTTCAAACACTGTTCATGTAATGTATGTAGAAGAACATGGCCGGTGTAGTCATAGGAATAGCAGGCACGCATGGATGGTTCTTTACCGTATTCCAATGTGTGTCCACCGAATTTACGCTGGGCGATTTTACCTTCTTCTGTACGGCTGAAGGGGCATCCCCAGTGTTCCATTTCAATTACAGTTTCAGGTGCTTCACGTACCATCATCTCGATGGCATCCTGGTCACCCAGGTAATCAGAACCCTTAACCGTATCAAACATGTGGAATTCCCAACGGTCACTCTTGGATATGTTGGCCAGAGAGGCGGCAACACCACCCTGCGCAGCACCGGAGTGTGAACGGCTGGGATAAACTTTTGTAAGGACTGCAACATCAGCAACCTGGCCGCATTCAACAGCAGCTCGTGAACCCGCAAGGCCGGCGCCGATGACAATCACGTCATGTCGATGAATCATTTACTGGCCTCCTTAGTAGGGCTGTATGCTGATAACAGTTGCAAAACCGGTAACCAACAGAATGATGGCTACAACCCAGGTAATGCTAACCAGAGTTACCCTGAGTGCTGGACGGTGGCAATAATCGTGGATATTCATAATGACACCTTGAACCGCGTGGTATAGAGCTGCGGAAAGGAATGTCAGGTCGATGGCTTTCCATAACGGAGTAGTCAAACGGCCGGCAACTTCACCATAAGTTACCATTCCACCATTCAGGATATGGAGAAACAGATAGTGCAGGAAAAGGGTGAGAACAAGGACTAGTCCTGTAATTCTCTGCCAAATCCACGCATTTGATCCGCCAGATCCAGTTCCAAATTCTTTAAGTAATCGCGTCATAAGTCAATCCTCCTCTTAAAATGGGAAGAACGACGCGCCGTGCTGCATATCGTGCAGCCCGTGGCCGATCATTGTTGCGCCAACCCAGATCCAGAGGATACCACCTATTACAAGCAGAACGTAGAAAATGGGTACATGTTTTTCAGTTGCGCCAAAGAAATCAATTGCGATCAACCGAATTCCGTTCAAAGCATGGTAAATAACACAGAAAAGCAGACCAACTTCGAGGAAACGGAAGAGTGGGGCACTGACTACGGCCATGGTGTTCTCAAATGCTTCCGGTCCTAGTTGAAGACTGGATACTACCCAGATGTGAAGGGTAATATAAAATACCAGTCCCAGGCCTGTAATACGATGCAGCAACCAGGCAGTCATACCTGTTTGCCAACGGTAATTAAAATAACCGCGTGTTCGTAGTGATGGCATGGAGCCTCCATACGTTTTCAGGGGGTAAACTTCCAAAAAATATTTTTCGGGTATCCCCTATCATAGAGCATTAAAGGAAAGTTAGATAAAGATAGGGCAGCTCTTGAATAAGAGCAACTCGTGGTCAATTAATAAATGCTTTTATTCTTTGGGTAACTCTCTTATAAACAAGTATTAATCTCCCCAAACTTTTTTCCAGATCACAGAGAGACTAAGTTGTGAAAAATCACACGAAATCAAGAACTTGTGGGATTATTGCTACGATAATAAAAAATCATTAAGAAGAAAAATGCTAAAAGACGGGTATTGTACGAGATAGGGGAAATGAAAATTCTGGATGCCTTTTACAGCTATTCCTTTTTCGACATCTTTTCTTCAAGACGTGTGGAAATGTCGAGCATTTTACTGTCCTCAGAAATATAGCTAGCGGAAAGAACTTCTCCCTTGTCAGCCATCTCCATCAGGCTTTGAACGACAGACTCAATCCGAAGTGCCTGTTTGTTGAAAGCTTCTTTGAAGGATTGCAATTGTTCTTCATCTTCAACGGAAAGAAATTCAGCTCTGCCTTTCATAACGGCAAGTGCATTGTTGATATGGTGAGCTATGGTTACCATTAATTGTGAGAGAGTTTCAACTCGAGCATCGGCTTCCTTCTTTTTCCAGCCTTTGCTTTTTAATAGTTGACGCTGGACACGAGCCATCAATTCTTCAGGCTCAAACGGTTTTGAAACGTAATCATCTCCACCGATTTCATACCCGATTTGTCTGAATTCAGATTCCGAACGGCTGGTTAAGAATAATATGGGGGTATGAGATAATTCAGGAACAGTACGGATTCGCTTGGCTGCTTCGAATCCATTAATTACCGGCATTTCTACATCAAGGAGAATGAGATCAGGGTGGATTTCTTTCGCTTTTTCAAATGCAGCCTGCCCGTCGCCTACTTCATGAACTTTATAATGAACCGCTTCAAGTAATCCTTTCAGGACACCACGCATAAAAAGGGAATCTTCGGCGACGAGTATATTTTCCTGCATTTCCATCCTCCTATAGATCAGATAAAGATAATAGGTTGTGATTACTCAAAATAGAATGAATATTTCAAATTCGAGTGCTCCAGGGTAAACTCTGGATTTCCCATTAGGTAATTTTCGGATTTAGTAGTTGAGTAATGAGCTTTTCTATTATCTTAACTGCTGAATTAGAAAGGGAGGGGATATGTTCGGGATGTTTAAGGGAGAGTTGGGAAAGTTTCGGGGAAATCTTCCATATTTAATGTTGGAAGTAGTTCTGATTTTCCTTTCCGTCGTATTAGCATTTTCCATGGGGAGATGGCAGGACAAATTGGATAAAAGGGAACGAGTTGAAGTTGCTCTACAAAATATTAAAACAGAAATCATCAGAAACAGAGATCAAATTGAACCGTTGATTGAAATTCACAAAAACTTATTTGAAAAGGCCTACCAGATTCCTGATAGCATGTTCAAGAACTCAAATGCTTTTGAATTATTTATATATGCATCAGATGATCAAAATCCTCAATTGCCCTGGGTCGAAAAATCCGCGTTTGAAGCTGCAGTATTTTCAGGGGTCTTGCAGAACATGGATATCGAGTTGCTAACCCATATCAGCTCTTTATACAACCTTCAGAACAAAGGTATCGATTCATTATTTAAGCAATTTTCTGAAATCATGGGGGAACCGTCTATTTATACAAATGAAAGAACAGAAGCAAACTTACAGGCGATACTCATGATTTTACAAAGCATGTACTGGAATGAAAAAAGTTACCTTGAACAATGTGATACACTATTAGTCAAAATAGATGAATTTCAATGAGAAACATGAAAAACGACTAATAAAACTCAGATAATAAGCGAGATAAAATGTATCTTTTCCATCGTGGATTATTCGTCTTACTTACTGCTGCCCTATATCTACTTGTAGGTAACTGGTTGCCGCTTCATTATCCTCTTCACCCAATTCCTGCAAGGTTGGCGGGTTTGTTTTTTCTAATTGCTGCAATGCTTATTGTTAAAGAAATATTGGGGACACTAATCGTCGCATTTTTCATTCTAGGGTTATTATTCACTTCGATTGCCCTTTTTCTTGGCAACCCAAAGTACAGGCTCAGGTGAATATTTTTTGTGTAAGATGAAATAGTAGTAGGTCGGATTTATCTAGGGGCTGCTACTTCGAGTGACAAATAAAAAACCCACCGTGAGGCGGGTTTATACAATGTAAACTTTGAATAAAAAGCTTGATTATTTCAATATTACTATGGATTTTATTTCAGCATTGTTGTTGAGCTTGACAAAATATTGTCCGGATGGTACTGGATTTCCATCCCCAACATAGTCGTCTTATGTTCCTGAAGCTGATTGGTGGGAATATGTAACTCCAGCAAATGGGCATGTCACAACAGGACTTAACTCGTCACAACATGATCACATCTTTGATGCTGACTCAAGAGAGTAATATTTAATAATACTTTAAAATTTATTCATAGCTGAGCACAAAAAACCCGGCTTTAGCCGGGTTTTATAATTTACTCTATCGAAATCAACACCATTCGAAACGTGCACGGAAGTGGCGCAGGATTTCCGGTTCGTAAGTGAACTTCAAACCTTTGATTTGGTCACGTTTCTCGTATAAATCAACCAGCACGTCTTTCACATACATCAAGTGGTTATCTGTATAAACACGACGCGGAATTGTCAGACGGACCAACTCGAGTTTCGGGGGTCTGTTTTTACCTGTATCAGGGTCCCGGTCAGCAAGCACAGTTCCGATTTCCACACCGCGAATTCCACCTTCGAGGTAAAGGTTGCAGACGATTGCCTGTGCCGGGAATAGTTCCTGATCCATACCGGGAAGGAATCGTTTCGCATCAACGTAGATTGCATGACCACCGGGAGGACGCAGAGTCGGAACCCCTGCCTCGTGAAGGGCGTCACCCAACCGTTTTACCTGTCCGATACGGCTTGTGAGGTAATCCTCATCTGTACCGTCATAAAGGCCAGTTGCCAAGGCTTCCATATCGCGACCTGAAAGACCACCGTAGGTCAGGTAACCTTCAAACATGATGTTAAAGCCGGCGCACTTTTCGTAGTCTTCCTCATGACGCAACATTAGAAGACCGCCCATGTTGACGATGGCGTCTTTTTTGGCTGACATGGTAGCACCGTCGGCATAACTGAAAGTCTCGCGTGTGATATCGCGAATCGTTTTATTTTCAAAACCCTTTTCGAGCTTTTTGATAAACCATGCGTTTTCAGCAAAACGGGCAGCATCTATATAGAGCTGAAGTCCCTTGGATTTACAATAGGCTGATACGTCTTTTATGTTCTGCATACTGACCGGCTGACCACCACCGCTATTGTTGGTAATTGTGATCAGGACAAACGGGATACGGCTGACATCTGTTGCTGAAACGACCTTGTCAAGTTTTTCAAGGTCAACGTTTCCCTTAAAAGGAACATCCAGGGATGGATCAAAACACTCATCAACGGTACAATCAATCGCGCGTGCTTTTCTGATCTCGATGTGTGCTTTAGTCGTATCAAAGTGGCTGTTACCGGGGATAACATCCCCTTCTTTGATCAACGCAGAATGCAGGACGTTTTCCGCTGCACGACCCTGATGGGTCGGAAGTACATGTTCAAATCCGCATACATCTTTTACAGCAGCTTTCAGTCTTAGGAATGATGGACTTCCTGCATAGGATTCGTCACCCTCCATCATTGCAGACCACTGACCTTCACTCATTGCTCCTGTGCCGGAGTCTGTCAGGAGGTCAATAAATACTTTTTCTGAAGGAATGTTAAAAACGTTTAAACCAGCTTCTAATAGAGCTTTTTCCCGTTCTTCGCGAGGAAGAAGCTTAATAGGTTCAACCATCTTGATTTTGAATGGTTCTGGAAAGGAATTTCGCGAGTGCATTTTCGCCTCACAAGTCAAGTTCGCCCCGAGAAGGGGGGCGCGGTGTCGGCTGTTCCGCAAGAATCATAGAGATTAATCGGTGGCGACGGACCCCTAAGGTAATCCGGCTCATAGTCCTCGTCAAGTGAGATTCCTCTATTTGAGATGAGGATTAGAAGAAGGAGTGATTAAAACGGAGTTAATAGTTGACGGGAGAACTCCAAAAAGCTATTTTAGCCACAACTATTTTAATGGGAAGGTGGGCCGAGATGGGCGAAAACTTTACAGATGTGGAACGTTGGGAACGTGGTGAATATGAATGGGCAAATAAGGTCTTTTATACGGTTCCGCTACCATGTTTGATGGGTAAACCCAGAAAACTTTTTGAAGCAGTGCAGCAACTTCGCGGTGAATTGAATACAAAAGAATATATTATTCCTGAAAATGCAATGATGTTGTTTCAGACAGGTTTCCTCAAAGGAAAAGTCCTGTTAGAAATTCAGCGTCCAGATGAGTATGATGCATCTGTTCTGGAACTTGAAAAGAGTCAGGTACTGACTGAAGTCCATTATGGGCCTCTGAAGGATATTAATAAGACCATCGATATCGTTTCCGAACGAGTTGAAAAAGAAAAACACTTGAAACCAACCAATACTTTTATCTGGGATTTCCGGCACGGCCCGAACCTCACCGGACAACGTGCTGACCGTTTTGTTGTTCTTTGCCAGATATAAAAGTTTCATAAGTAGAGTAAAATAATTATATTACTTATAATACGGATGTAGCACCGTATCGTTTTTGTATTTGTGAGGTGCTTATGAAAAGCAAAATTACTGAAAACATCGATTGGTTGGGCCACGCTTCTTTTCGTATCCGTGGTGAAAAGATTGTCTACATTGATCCTTGGAAGATAAAGGGGTCGCCTCGTGATGGTGACCTTGTGTTGATTACACACAGCCATTATGATCATTTGTCTTTTGAAGATGTTATTCGTGTAGCAAAATCAGATGCAACGATAGTAATTCCTGTTGCTGATTCTGACAAGATTGACTGGTCGCCTGTCATTCAACTTGGCCCTGAATGCTCCTCAGAAGTTCGTGGAGTTCAAGTAAAGACAGTAAGAGCTTACAATTTAGACAAAGATTTCCACCCCAGGAGCCAGGATTGGGTTGGCTATATTGTCACATTACTTGTTGACGGACAGCCTCTAAGAATTTATCATGCAGGTGATACAGATTGTATTCCTGAGATGAAAGATGTAGAGTGTGATATTGCGTTTCTTCCTGTTTCAGGAACTTATGTAATGACAGCAGAAGAAGCAGTTGAAGCTGTAAAAATAATCAAACCACATATTGCAATACCTATGCATTACGGCGATATTGTCGGGCAGGTATCCGATGCAGAACGATTCATGAAAAAGGCGGAATGTAAAGTTGTACTAAAGGAGCCTGAAAGTTGCATTTAGTATCAGAGAACCTTCAACGGTTGAAAAAACTCGCAATGCAGAATTTTTCAACGGAAGGGTCTCTCTCTCCTGAAGAAGAACCAAATCAAATCTTTTCCTGTTTTATCGAATCGAATCGACCTTCTAATTCTATTCAAAAATTCCATAATATTTCGGACTGCCAAAAAGGCTGCTTTGCCTTTCCCGCTTTTCTGACTTCAAAAATGAAAGAAGGTCAGGAATAATGGCGGCGCGAGTGGTGGCTGTTATCCCCGCCAGATGGGCATCCACTCGCCTTCATGGAAAAATGCTCGCCGATATACAAGGCAAACCTCTTATTCTTAGAACTCTGGAAAACACAAAACGCGCCACAATCCTCGACGATGTTATTGTTGCAACAGATGATAACCGGATAAAAACGGTAATCGAGGCGAATGGTGGCAAGGCTGTCTTGACTGATCCGGATTTACCGTCCGGCTCTGACCGTGTATGGGCTGCGATACAGCACCTAGATGGTGATATCATCGTCAACGTTCAGGGTGATGAACCATTATTACCAGAAGAAGTTATTACAGAATCGGTGCAGTTGTTGGTCGATAATCCTTCTTTTGACGCAACAACAGCGGCTTCGCCCTTAAAACCCGATGAATTGGCCAACCCAAATGTTGTAAAAGTTGTGACCAGTAAATCAGGGAAAGCACTCTATTTTTCAAGAAGTATTTTGCCTTATCCAAGAGGTATGGAAAAAAATTCAGACAGGGAAAAGTTTTTAACAGAAAACAACCAACTCTTCAAACGTCATATAGGTATTTATGTCTACCGAAGGGAAACCCTTGGCCAGTTTTGCAAACTGCCAGTGGGCGACCTTGAGGCGTGTGAAAAACTTGAGCAGTTGCGAATGCTTGAAAATGACATTTCAATTGGTGTGGCAAATGTTGTTTCCAATGCAGTTGGTGTCGACACTCAGGAAGACCTTGATCGAGTTAGAAAACAATACACTACTTTTTAATAGATTTTGTCCGTGAGGAGATGAAATGGCTGCCAAATCAGGAACAGTCAAAAGAACAAAAAAGAGGATCCCAAAGGCGAAATATGTCTTTGTTACCGGTGGTGTCGTATCAAGCCTTGGCAAAGGGATTACGTCAGCATCCATCGGGTTATTGCTTAAACAGCGTGGATACAGAGTTACTATTCTAAAATGTGACCCCTATCTCAACGTTGACCCCGGAACAATGAGTCCGTTCCAGCACGGTGAAGTTTATGTCACTGATGATGGCGCTGAAACTGATCTTGATCTCGGCCACTACGAACGATTCATCGATGAATCCATGTCACGGCTGAACAACATTACTTCAGGCCGTATCTATGAATCGGTTATTCAGAATGAACGAGAAGGAAATTATCTCGGCGGAACAGTACAGGTTATTCCTCACGTTACCGATGAAATAATCGATCGTATATGCGATTTACCACGTAGTCCTCAGAAACCACAAGTTGTGATTATTGAGGTGGGTGGTGTTGTTGGTGATATCGAAAGTTTGCCATTTCTTGAAGCTTTCCGTCAGTTCTCACTTAGAGCGGGCCCCAGAAACGTTCTCTTTGTTCATGTTACTCTTTTACCCTATATCGCGGCTGCTGATGAAGTGAAGACCAAGCCGACCCAGCATAGCGTTTACCGTCTCCGTGAAATCGGTCTGCAACCAAATATTATTGTTGCCAGAACTCAAAAACCGATTTCGAGGGAAGTAAGGGATAAGATCGCTCTATTTACGAACGTAACGGGGAAAGATGTGTTTGCTGCCCGTGATGCTGAAACGATTTATGAAGTCCCGCTAATGCTGGAAAAAGAGGGCTTGGCGCACAGTGTCCTGTCTAAACTGGGTTTAAATGATCAATGGCCTGATTTGGATGATTGGAGTGATCGCGTTAAACGGATCAAGAAACCCAAGGGTTATGTCAAAATTGCTGTCTGCGGAAAGTACGTCGGTTTGCAGGATGCCTATAAATCCATTGGTGAGGCTTTCATCCATGCAGGTGCCAACCTCGATACGAGAGTTGACGTTCAATGGATCGAAGCGGAGGATGTTGAAGAAAAAGGCGCAGAAGAGATGCTCGCCGACTTTGACGGCCTTCTGATTCCGGGTGGTTTTGGTTCACGTGGCACTGAAGGCAAGATTCAGGCGATCCAGTACGCTCGCGAAAACAATGTGCCGTTCTTCGGAATCTGCCTGGGTATGCAAATGGCAGTAGCCGAATTTGCACGAAATGTCGCTGGTTTGAAGAAAGCCAACTCCACAGAATTTAAACGTACTCGTTATCCAGTTATTGACCTGATGCCGGGCCAAAGAAGGATAACACAAAAGGGTGGAACGATGCGTCTGGGTTCATGGGCTTGTCACCTGACAAAGGGAACAAAAGCGCATGACGCCTATGAAGAAACACTACTTTACGAACGCCATCGCCACCGTTATGAATTTAATAACAAGTACAAAGATCAACTTGAAAAAGCAGGTATGGTGTTCTCGGGAATTAATCCTGATGAGGAACTAGTCGAAATGGTCGAATTACCGGATCATCCCTGGTTCCTTGGATGTCAATTCCACCCAGAGTTGAAAAGCCGTTTGACAAAACCACATCCTTTGTTTGTGAATTTTGTTCAGGCAGCGATAGACTTCAGAGAGACGTCACAGAAGGATTCCTGATTAATCAAGTCGTTTATCCGTCATTTATAAGCTATATTACCCGCCATCCAGCGGGTAATTTTATTAATGGGAGTAAACATGCGCGAATTGCGCTTGAAAAAAGGTGAAGATAGACGTTTACGCAGAGGACATCTCTGGGTTTATAGCAATGAAATTGCTGATGATCTCAAACAATTTCAACCCGGAGAAGCAGTAACAGTTCTGGATTCACAAGATAGACCAATCGGAAGTGGAACGATTAACCCCCATAACCTGATTGCCGTAAGAATTCACGCTAAAAGAGGTGAAGAAGACCTTGACAGAGCTTTCTTGCAGCGTAAGATCGCGAATGCTTCGCGTCTGAGAGAAAGACTGGGTTTTGGTAATGTTGCCAGGATCGTACATGGTGAATCTGATGGACTACCGGGACTAATCATAGACCGATTTGAAGATACTTTTGCTGTCCAGCATAATTCAGTAGGTATGGATCTACGAAGAGAAAGCATTCTGGAAGTTCTGGATGAACTCTTTGAACCAAAGTGTGTCATTGCCGCTGATGATAGCCATTCACGTGAGATGGAGGGATTACCACTTCAAAGAGGTGTTGCCGGAGAATATGAATCTGAAGTTATCTGGTACACATTAGATGGTTTGGAATTCCCCTTAAATGTTACCTCTGGACAGAAAACCGGTGGATACCTTGATCAGGTTTATGCTCGGAAATTTGTTGGTGGATTAGCAAAAGATGCTCGTGTGCTGGATGCTTTCTGTTACACAGGTGGTTTTGGAATGTATGCAGCCCAAGCTGGCGCCAGGGAAGTGGTCTTGGCTGATAGTAGCGAATCAGCTTTAGAACTTGCAGTGGAAGCATTCAAAAGAAATAAGCTTCCTGATCCTGTAGTGTTTAAGGAGGATTTGCTGAAAAGCAAACTGAAAGCTAACGATTTGGGTGGTCAATTTGATCTGACAATAATAGACCCACCACCGTTGATTAAAAATAAGAGTAAACTATCCTCAGGGTTGAGTCGTTATGAGTCCCTGTTTTCCACAACCTATTCCTGGACCAAACCCGAGGGATTGGCTGCGATCTTTACATGTAGTCATCACATGCAGCACAAAGATCTCCTCGATAGAACAAAACGTGCCCAATGGAAAGCTTACAGGCGAGTTCGTAAACTGGCTGAGTTCGGCGCGGGAATGGATCACCCTGTATTAGCAAGTCACCCAGAAACAGAATATCTGCACGGTGTTTTGCTAGAGGTAGGATAGGGTCGAGTATACTGTATTTTGAATGCACATAAATCTCAGGGCAGAAAATGGCTGGAAGAGCGGTACCATCAGATTTACATGGGCTTGATGTAATTAAACTGCGTGATATGGTTTTTCAGGCTCGTCATGGATGTACGTCGGCTGAAAGAGAGCTGGGCGCTCTGTTCAGTGTAAGTGTGGAACTCTATCTCGACACAAGGAAAGCTGCGGAGAGCGATAACCTCGATGATACTGCCCATGTTGCTGAAATACATGAAACAGTTCTTGAGATTGTAACAGGACCAAGTAAAAACCTATTGGAATCTGTTGCTGAAAATATTGCTGAAGCTCTCTTGGAAAGATTCAGTATTCAAGCAGTTAAAGTGAAGATTAGTAAAGACCGTGTTCCCATGCCTGGACCGGCTGCGGGTTATGAGGTGGAGATTTTAAGACGGTGAACTCGGATTCCAAAAGTGTTTTGACTTATTTGGCTCTGGGTGGAAATGTCGGGAATGTAGAAAAAACATTTTCTGGCGTTTGTTCAAGATTAGCCGATGAGTTGTTATCAGGTCAAATCCGTTTTAGCAAACTCTATCAAACAGCCCCTTGGGGTGTTGAGAATCAGAACGATTTTTTCAATCTGATCGTGGAGTTAGAGTGGTCCGGTTCACTCGATGAACTCGCCAGATTGTGCTTTAAACTGGAAGAAGAGTGGGGACGTGACAGGCAAAACGAAGTCAGGTGGGGCCCTCGACCTATTGATATTGATATTCTCATGTTCGGTGATCTCCAAATAGAAACTGCAGAACTCGAGATACCACATCCTAGAATGCATTTAAGAAAATTTGTCCTTCAACCAATGATGGATTTGACAACTGACACAATCATCCCGGGATTGGGTATGTCAATTTCCCAATCTCTCGACAATTGTGATGATAATGGGGATGTATTCCCTATAAATGTCGTTGCATGGAAACCCATCTAATTCTACAGAGTGAAGAAATTAAATTGTTTCCGGTCTATAGATGAAAATTCGAAATTCAATTACTATCTTTCAGACGAAATCTTGGAATAGCAAACCACTTGACGAGGACTTGTGAACCAGCATCAATACATTGTCATTGAAGGTGTAATCGGCGCGGGGAAAACCACTTTATCTCAAATGATTTCTGATCGTTTGGAGTGTAAGTGTATCCTCGAACAACACGAGCAGAATCCATTTCTGGTTGATTTTTATAAAGATCCACAACGTTATGCCTTTCAGACGGAATTGTTTTTCCTGTTGAGTCGCTATCGTCAACAGATAGACGAATTTACTCAAACGGATTTATTTCAGAGTTGTATCATTGCGGACTATCATTTTGCCAAGAATCGGATTTTCGCAAGCATTACGCTTGATGAGCGTGAAATGAAACTCTATGACACTATGATTACCTTGTTGGAACGCGAGGTGGTGGTTCCTGATTTAGTGGTGTATCTACAATCCAACACACCCAGATTAATGAGAAATATTAAATTCAGGGATAGAGAATACGAAAGGAAGATGAACCCGGATTATATTGAGGCATTGGTTGAAGCTTATAACCGTTTCTTTTTCCGATATGATGCCTGTCCCTTGTTGGTGGTAAACGCGAACGAACTGGATTTTGTTCACCGGCCGGAGCAGTTCAAAGATTTGTTCAACCATATTATGAATGCTCCAGATGGGACTACTTATTACAATCCGGTTGGAGGATTATAATGCTACTGAAATTGATCCTTTGGATTATCATATTCTGGTTGTTGTATTCACTTGCAAAAAGAACGTTCAGTCAACTGTTTGGTGGGAATGCATCTTCGGAATCAAATGTCAAAGGTAGAAAGCAGGAAGAGCCTAAACTTTATAATCCAGATGATATCGTTGATGTAAAATATGAAGAAGTAACCGAGGACAATATAGAAGAAGAGAATAAAGAAAACGTTTAAAATCGTGTGTCAGGTAAGAAGAGGGGGATATTTATAACCTGTCATAAATTAACTTGTTGTGATGTCCTGGAGGAGAAATGCCTGGACTGGATGTGGGTTTCGTACAGATTTATACGGGAAATGGCAAAGGAAAAACAACTGCAGCCATTGGGTTGAGTTTGCGAGCTCTTGGGCACGGCCTTAAAGTCATGTTTATTCAGTTTATGAAAGACTTTCCTTATAGTGAACTCACGATGATGGACGAATTCCCGCCAGAATTATTTTCTCTTTTCAGGTTTGGAAACGATGACTTTGTGATCAATAAGAAAAAACCAGATGAAACAGATAGAGATAGTATAAGAGATGGAATTGCCTTGGCCAGGCAAGCTGTAAGTTCAGGTCAGTATGATCTTGTTGTTTTAGACGAAATTAACGTATGCCCATATTTTGGATTGATAGAACCAGAAGATTTGCTCCCAGTTTTTAAAGCCAAAAAACCAGAAGTGGAACTTGTCCTCACAGGCCGGTATTGTCCAGATATCTGGCTAGAGAAAGCTGATTTAATCTCCGATGTAACAGAAGTGAAACACTACTATAATCAAGGTGTTCTCTCACGAAGAGGGATTGATTCCTGACTCCGAAAAAAAGAAAATATCACATTTTCTCATTTACATTTTATCAATATTATGGTTTGATTCCATATATAAATACGATATATTTGTAATACTTATAATAATGTTAAGAGGTGTCGTAATGAAGGGTATCCACAAAGGATTGATCCAGGGGTTAAGGCAAGTCCGTGTTGTTGAATTAGAATCTTACCTCAAATCCTTTTATGGAAAAAAAGGTGAAGTCATCTATAGGGATGGTGAAACCCCTCCAGCACTCTATTTCATCGACCACGGTTACGTTGAATTACATCATAGTTCACTAGAGAGCGAAAGCCTCTCTGAATTACGTGCTTTCAGGGGGCCGGGTGAATATTTCGGTGAAATGGCATTAATTGACCGTCGCAAAAGACACATGACCGTCACAGTGACCGATGATGTTAGAGGTAGATACCTTAGTCAAGCATCCTTTGACCGAATTATAGCCGATGAACCGAAGTTTCTTATCAATCTAACTCAAGATGTTTTGCTAAGAACAACAGAACATGATTCAGAACTCATCCGCGAACTTTTCCGAGCAAAAACTGCGGCAGAAACGTTTATTCGTCGGTTGAAAGCGTTAGGTAGTACATCCGAAACTATCAATAGTACACTGGATTTGGATGATCTTCTTGATATCATCCTTCAGCAGGCGATAAAACATACCAATGCTGACCGTGGGACCATATATATCGTGACGGAAGACGGAAATAGTATTTGCAGTAAAGTTCTTGATGGCGAAGTAGAAAAAGAGATTTGTTTACCTATAGGTAGTGGCATCGCGGGTTATGTAGCTGAAACAGGTGAAGTGCTGAATATTCAAGATGCCTATTCTGATGATCGTTTCAACCCGCAGGTTGACAAGGATAGTGGATATAAAACGCGAAGCCTGTTAACGATGCCAATGAAAAATCCCGGTGGGGATGTTGTTGGTGTAATTCAATTGCTGAACAAAGATGAATCTATAAATGAAGGTATTTTCGATAGAAATGATGAGGAGTTTATCGCCTCCATGGGTGTACAGGGTTCAATCGCCATTGAAAAGGCACGTATGGCTGAGCATATGGTGAAGAATGAATCTCTGGCTGCGGTTGGAAGGCTTGCATCAGGAATAATTCATGATTTTAAAAACCCGATGACAGTGATTCGAGGATATGCTCAATTACTGGAAATGCCATTGGAAGAGAATGAAAGAAAAGACTACCTCAATATTATACTTGGGCAGATAGATCGACTTGTAGGAATGACGCAGGAAGTACTGGATTTCTCAAGAGGGAAAACTGAGCTCAAGTTAAACGAATGTCTAGTCTCACCATTTATTCAGGAACTATGCTCCACAATTGCCAGAGATTATAAGGAACAGAATGTAGATGTTGTGATGGCCCTACCAGAAAATGATATAGAAGCGACCTTTGACGAAGATAGGTTTACCCGTGTCTTTTTCAATCTGGTCGGTAATGCCCGTGATGCGATGCCAGGTGGTGGTACACTTTCGATAACTCTTGAAGAAAACAATGGTGGTTGGCGTTTACAAATCGCCGATACGGGCACAGGTATTCCTGAAGATCGAATCGAAGAAATCTTCCAGCCATTTGCAACATTTGAAAAATCACATGGTACAGGATTAGGACTTGCGATTGTAAAGAGTGTTATTGAAGCACACAATGGCAGTCTGGAAGTTGAAAGTGAAGTTGGCAAGGGGACTATCTTTACAATATCAATGCCCTTAACACCCTTTGAATAGCCCCTGTTGAAAAACTGCTATTAAGGTTAAGAAGGGGATTTTCTATGGAAAATTCCCTGAAATAGTTTATAGTTAGGGAATTGAACCACCGAGAGCACCCATCTATTTTTATCAACCTGTTAAAATCCTCTCTTTTTATATTGTACCTCATTGGTGTACCATGGAAGATGTCGGGAATATTCCCGTCTTTCAATGATTATACACATTGACATATACATAATGGATGTCTGATGAGTGACCTTAAAAACAATAGCGGCGCTAAGAACAGGGAGAAACTATTCCCTGAATTTTCCGAACCGACTTGGGAGGAATGGCGCCAGGCCGTGGATCGCCTTTTAAAAGGTGCTCCATATGAAAAGATTATGTTAACGGATACGTACGAGGGGATTACCCTCGAACCTATGTACCGTCAGGAAGACCTGGAGAAAGTTCAGCATAAAAATGAACTTCCCGGTTCTGGATCGTATGTCAGGGGAACCCATCCGCTTGGCTACAAAGGGGATGGATGGTTCATAGCTCAAGAAATTCCCTATCCGGGGCATGAAGAGTTTAACAAAGCGCTACGTCATGATCTGATGAGGGGACAGAATGCTGTAAACCTGATTCTCGATCAGGCTTCCCAAATGGGTCTTGATCCTGATCAAGCAAAACCCGGTCAGGTTGGCAAGGCTGGGACAAGCATTGCTTCACTAAAAGGTCTTTCCTCAGCACTGGATGGCGTAGACTTGACAGCGATTCCAATTTATGCTCAAGCTGGAGTCGCTTCTATCCCGTTTGCAGGATTACTGGTAAGTTGGATGAAAAAGCAGGATTTTGATCTGAAAACACTCCGTGGTAGTATCGGGATGGACCCCATTGCTGGACTCAGCATCTATGGTTCACTTCCAATTTCCCTCAGCAGAGCAATGGATGAACTCGCTATCCTGACGAAATGGGCGACTGTGAATGCACCTGAAGTAAAAACGGTTGAGATTTACGGTCATTCCTACCACAATGCCGGTGCAAGTTCTGTTCAGGAACTGGCAATTTCACTTGCAACGTCGGTTTACTACTTACGTGAGTTAACTGACCGCGGCATCGATATCAGTGATGCAGCAAGAAGATTCTACTTTGCTTTCAGTGTTGGCTCGAATTTCTTTATGGAAGTTGCGAAACTGCGTGCAGCAAGAATGTTGTGGTCTAGAATAGTAGAGGCTTCCGGTGGAGATAGTGAAGCACAAAAAATGACCCTGCATGCGCGAACTTCCAGTGCAAATAAATCGACGCTCGATGCACATGTAAACCTGCTTCGTGGGACAACAGAAGCCTTCTCTGCTGTTATCGGTGGGGCAGATAGCTTGCACGTTACTCCCTTTGATGAACCTTTGGGACTCCCCAACGAATTCAGCCGAAGAATTGCAAGAAACACCCAGATCATGCTTAGCGAAGAATCACACTTCGATTTTGTTGCTGATCCATCCGGTGGTTCATGGTATGTCGAATCGCTGACTCAGCAAGTTGCTGAAGAGGCGTGGACGTTATTCCAGGAGATCGAGGGAGACGGTGGAATTGTAGAGAGTATGAAGTCCGGCAAGATTCAAACGATGTGCAGGGAAACCGAAGCAAAACGCGAAAAGAACCTGAAAACGAGAAAAGATGTTCGAGTGGGAATCAATCAGTACCCGAATCCAACTGAGAAACCGTTGGAAGAAAGACTGCCTGACTACCAGCAACTCTACGAACAACGTTCAGAAGTTCTCCAGACACTTCGTACCTCATCGGAACACGAGGCAGAAGTAAAGGTGCTTCAGTCCATGCAAGCGATTTGCGATTCCAATGATGAAAATGTTTTCGAAGAGATAATAAACGCTGCTTCAAACGGTGCCACTTTAGGCGAATTGACCAACTCTTTACGACATGCAGAAGAAAAGTCGACAGAGGTAGAACCTCTGAATATTCATCGTCAAACTGAGTTCTTTGAGAAATTGAGAAACGCAGTAGATGAATGGAAAAACGACGGACCGCAAGTTTTCCTGGCGAATGTCGGACCGATTGGTAAATACATGCCTCGGGTTGATTTTACCCGCAGTTTTTTCCAGGTGGCTGGTTTCAACGTTGCCGGTGATGAGTGGTTTAAGGACGTTGATGAAGCGATTTCAGCAGCAAAAGAATCCGGGGCCAATGTTGTCACAATCGTTGGACTTGATTCGGTCTATCCCGATTCTGTCCCGGCTATTGCAAATGCATTTACGGATAGCAAAGTAGATGTTATTGTCGCTGGATATCCAAAGGACCACATTGAAGCTTTTAAAGAGGCAGGTGTGAAAGAGTTCATTCACGTCAAGTCAGATTGTTATGCAATTCTGAAAAAACTGGCTGAAAGCATGGGGGTGTTCTCATGAGCCAGATACCAGATTTCACAAAAGTAGATTTTTCCCAAGATGCCAAAGTTTCCAAATTGGAAGATTGGCAAAAACAGGCAGAAGCCGAAGCAGGGAAAAAAGTTGAAGATATAAAATGGACAACCCAGGAACAGATCGAGGTTAAACCCCTCTATACGGCGGATGACCTCGAAGGAATGGAACACCTGAAATTTGTTGCAGGTATTCCACCTTTCCTGCGCGGTCCTTACGCGACAATGTATTGTATGCGTCCATGGACTGTCCGTCAGTATGCTGGTTTCAGCACGGCGGAAGAGTCCAACGCTTTCTACCGCAGGAACCTCGCCGCAGGCCAAAAGGGGCTATCTGTTGCCTTTGACCTCGCGACACACAGAGGCTACGATTCAGATCATCCTCGTGTGGTCGGTGATGTAGGTAAAGCGGGTGTAGCTATCGACAGCATTCTGGATATGAACATTCTGTTTGACGGTATTCCGCTCAACAAGATGTCTGTATCTATGACAATGAACGGTGCCGTTCTACCTGTTCTGGCGTTTTACATCCAGACAGGGCTTGAACAGGGTGCGAGCCTTGAGGAACTATCTGGAACTATCCAGAACGATATCCTGAAAGAGTACATGGTCCGCAACACCTATATCTATCCACCGAAACCATCCATGCGGATCATCGCGGATATTTTCGAATACACCTCCCAGAAAATGCCGAAGTTCAATAGTATTTCCATTTCTGGCTACCATATGCAGGAAGCCGGGGCAACGGCTGATCTGGAGCTGGCCTATACATTGGCCGATGGTTTGGATTATGTGCGAACCGGGATCAAGGCCGGGATGGATGTGGACAAGTTTGCGCCACGCTTGAGCTTCTTCTGGGCCGAAGGCATGAACTACTTCATGGAAGTAGCAAAACTCCGTGCAGGTCGTCTACTCTGGGCGAAGTTGATCAAACAGTTTGACCCAAAGAACGTAAAATCCATGGCTCTGCGTACCCACAGCCAGACCTCAGGCTGGTCATTGGCTGAGCAGGATCCATTCAATAATGTCGTCCGTACCTGCATCGAAGCGATGGCTGCGGCTCTTGGTCATACACAATCACTTCACACCAATGCGCTCGATGAAGCGATTGCATTACCTACAGACTTTTCCGCACGAATCGCACGAAATACGCAGCTCTACCTGCAGGATGAAACAGGTATTTGCGATGTGGTCGATCCATGGGGTGGCGCTTACTACGTGGAATACCTGACCAACGAACTGGTACACAAGGCGTGGGGACATATTCAGGAAGTTGAAAAACTGGGTGGTATGTCCAAAGCGATCGAATCCGGTCTACCCAAGATGCGTATCGAGGAAGCTGCGGCTAGACGTCAGGCACATATCGACTCAGGTAAAGAGACCATCGTTGGTGTCAATAAATACCGTTTGGAAAAAGAAGAACCACTTGAAATTCTCGACATCGACAACACGGAAGTTCGTCGTCAGCAAATCGAAAGATTGAATAAGTTGAAGGAAAACCGCGACAACGATGCGGTTCAGAAAATCCTTGATGCGATTACCGAGGCAACGGAGACAGGTGAAGGTAACCTGTTGGAATTAGCCGTTGAAGCAGCAAAAGTACGTGCATCTCTCGGTGAAATTTCTTATGCTGTCGAAAAGGTGGTCGGACGTCATAAAGCGGAGATAAGAACAATTTCTGGCGTATACTCAAGTGAATTTGGTGAAGGCGGTGATATCGCCCAAGTTCGAAAACGGACGGAAGTTTTCGAAGAAAATGAAGGACGTCGTCCTCGTATCCTCGTCGCTAAGATGGGGCAGGACGGGCATGACCGCGGGGCAAAAGTTGTAGCCACAGCCTATGCTGACCTTGGGTTTGACGTGGATGTAGGCCCTCTCTTCCAGACACCGGAAGAGACCGCACGAATGGCTGTCGAAAACGATGTTCATATCGTCGGTATGAGTTCACTGGCAGCGGGTCATAAGACGTTGCTTCCACAGTTAATCGGTGAACTGAAGAAACTGGACCGTGAAGATATTATGGTGATCTGCGGTGGTGTGATTCCTGCGCAGGATTACGACTACCTTCGTGAACAGGGTGCAGCAGCAATCTTTGGACCTGGAACAGTGATTCCTCACGCTGCAAACGTCCTTCTTGACGAACTGAACAAACGGTTGGGTTACACGGAATAACGAGCAGCATTATATTTTTGAAAATAAAACCCTGTTTCTTTATGAAACAGGGTCTTTTGTCTCAATGGTCTCGATTTTATATACTGAGATGTAGCGGGAAGGTGCAGTAGCTACTGTGTAGACGAATATGTCCGATTTAACTCCTATTTCAGTAGTACAACTTTTCGCGAAATGGTTTTGTTCTCATCTGTCCTCAAATGAATAAAATAGACACCGTTGGGCAAAATCTCACCAACTGAATTTTTACCCTTCCAGATCAATTCTCGTTTTCCATTTGTTATGGAAATATTTTCGAAATCGTAAACCTCTCGACCCAGAACATCAAATATCCTCAGGTTCACAGTACTGGATTGATCATTATTCATGCTGATCCGTACGGATGAATTAAACGGATTAGGATAAGCAAATATAGTGTTTACTGATTTTGGCAGTTTTTCTTTATCATGACTGATCCAGGAATTTAAGTCCCTTTTATAAACGCCATGAAAGGTTCCTGCATAGAGGTTGCCGTCCTGACCAATATGAAATGATTCAGCGTGTTCCAACGGCAATCCTTCACCAAAGTTTTCCCATGTAATACCACCATCACTGGAGGAGACAGTCAGGAAAATGTGCCATGGTTCAAAATCATAATCTATTTCAGCTGTCATGTATATTGTGCCCTCAGAATCCATTTCCAGAGTATTTGATCTGAACCAGTACCAACTTGACGGTAACCAGCTTAAATCATTGCGATCTTCCCATGTAGTACCACCATCAGAGGAATATTTTACACCAAGCATCCGATCAGTTAAAACGATATTCCCATTTGACGGATCTATCGCAAATTGGTGAAGATCACTATCAATCTCGCTGGCAACGTATAACGTATCCCAGTTGACACCAACCTCACGATATCTGCAAAGAACCCGTTCGTTACTCACATAGAATTCATTATTCGGACCCACATCAATGTATTTTACTCGATCAATACCATTAACAATTTCCCAGTTCAAACCTTCATCTGTAGTTTTGTAAAGGGCGCCACCATAGCTATTGACGGCAATATAAAGATCATCATTGTATAGCTGAACGTCCATCAGGTTCGCCTGCCTGAGGATTTCAGGTAAAACCAATTCATTCCAGGTTTGGGCGTTGTCTGTGGAATGATAAATGTGGTGCTCCAGATCAGCAACATCGCTACAATAAAAATGATTGTCAGAACAGCAGAAGACTCTTTTTGGTTTAAAACTCAGGTCGTAACTATGCCATTGATCTTCGCTGTCATATCCGAAAATTGTATTGCTGTTAATATTGCCGGCAACAACAATCCCCTGGTTATTGACAGCCAGTTGAGTTATCCGGGTAGCTGTTAATCCATTATTCGCAGGTACCCAATCTTGACCAGAATTATTGCTTTGAAAAACACCACTACCTTTTGAGAGGGCAATAACAGTGTCGTTGCTTGAGCAATATGATAATATTTCATTATGAATGGGATTAACAAAGTTTGCATTGGTCCAGTTAGCACCGGCATTGCTTGAGTAGTAGTGATCTCCGTTCATGTCTATGACATGAAGATAGTCATTCCTGTTTTTCCACATGATATCCGTGAAAAGAAACGGGGTAGTAAGGATAGTCCAATGATCACCATTATCTATCGATTTATAAATGTTATCTGTCGACTCCAGAAAAACATTGTTTTGCGAATCGCTGATACAATACATCTGGTACTCTACCGGCGTACCGTAATTCAGTTCCTGCCATGTGGCCCCGTTATCAATTGACCGCAAGACTCTCGCAAAACGTTGATCGGGATGTGTTCCCTTGGCTGTGGCGAATAGTGTACCGTTATCTGCCAAAGTTAGGCAGTTGAAGTAGAAATAGGAATTAAAATCAAAGACTGTTTCCCAGTGCTCGCCACTATCGATGCTTCTGAAGATTCTGCCAGATGGATTTTCACTAAGAATTACCAACACAGAATCATTGATGGCTTCTATATATTTGGGTAACCACAATTGATCTGCTCCACTAACCCTCTCGTAGTTCACCCCAGAATCATTTGAAACAAAGAGTCCTGAAGTATTGACAGCATATATTCTCCCGTCAGGAGTCTGGGTCATTTTATATCTATCATTTAAAAGTGAGGTCGGGTGCCAACTTTGAAGGTTGTCAATCGATCGGTAGATACCAGAATTATCTGTAATAGCGAAATAGTAATTTTCGGAGCTATTAAATAACTCCCAGATAATGCCTCCTTCTGGTCCATTCATCTCTTGGTACTGCGCTATAGCTGAAAACGTGAGGAAAAAAGTCAAACCAATCAAAGTTAACCGTTTCATCTTTCAAGTCTCCGTGGTTGAAAAACGTCAATATTATATACTACTGGAGAAAGACCAATCTTTCAACCCATAATTGGAAATTGATACAAAATAGCGTTTAGTCTCGTTACTATTACTTGATGTCGATATGGAAAATTTTTTTGAAGGTGCGAGACTTGATTTGTCTTAACCAGATTTATTGTTACTCAAGACGGTCTTTTATGCAAGAGAAAAAGATATGAATCATAACTTTTTTCCTCGAGAAAAGTCGTGAAATATAGAAACGGGCCTACTTCTCTGCTATATTAGTAAGGCTGGGCCGGTTTTGGGTCGACAATTGTGAACGGAGAGAAAGATGATAAACGCACCGGCTGATCCGGGAAAACACAAAGCACGGTTTAAACTGAGAATTTCCGGATTATTATTAATTATTTGTTTTGTCTTGTTGGGAACAACACAGAGTTTCGCCCAGGGATCTGCAACAGTCCGCTACGAAACAAAATACGAAGAGCCTGTAATCCGACCCTATGTTGTCGGTTATTTTGGTCTTGGTGAACCGGCAGATGCAGCTTATAACCAGGTTTTTACTGACGCTCTATTCCGGGTTGGTGGTGGTTTCGGGATGCGTATCTACGATTTCGGTATCGAGGTCCTCATTCGCCGTGGTGGTGTTGAACAAAACCATAAAGTTGTCGAAGACGATCAATACGATGTTTATCGTCAATTCTATTTCTCGTCGACTGATATCCAGTTGAAATTTTATGGTGCTCCACGTTTTGGCAAAATCACAATTCCCGCAGGAATCGGTTTTGGAATGACCAACACAACCGTTGACCGTGGATATGCCGGTGATTTTGACAGGTTTAACGGTACAGGGTTCTACGTAGGTCCCTTCGCCGGGATAGAATACCAGATCAACGAGTCTTTCAACGTTTCAGTGGAAGTCGAGTATGCCATGAGTGAGGCAAACTTCGGTGGGAATGAAGTTTGGCAAAATCAATACGGTGATTATCCGGGGCAGATCAGCTCCACCGAATCCAATTTCTGGGATACAGTTGGTGGGCTAGATAAAACCAATTTTGATAACGGTGGTGTGATTGCGTCTGTTAAGCTTACGGTATTCATTCCAACCTTTTCACCGGATAAATAGTTCCTCAGATGGGGTCAAGATTGAACTACGAAACAATCGCTGTTGAAGAAAATGGATCCATTGTAAAAGTTATTTTGAACCGTCCTGATCGACGGAATAGCTTTAACAGCCAGATGATTTCAGATTTAAACTCAGCGTTTGGAAAACTCAAAGAGGCGAATTACCGTTGCGTAGTTCTAACAGGCGAAGGCAAAGCCTTCAGCGCTGGTGCTGATCTTGATTACATGCGTTCGATAAAAAATGCCGGCAATGAAGCCAATATCTCTGAAGCGATGTTACTGGCAGATTTATTAGAGAAAATTTATACGTTTCCCGCTCCTGTTATTGCTCGTATCAATGGTCCCGCCATTGGCGGTGGTTTAGGATTGATAACGGCTAGTGATATTGCCATAGCAGATGAGAACGCTTTTTTTGCTTTCAGCGAAGTTCGCCTCGGTCTGGCGCCCGCCGTCATCGGACCTTTTGTTGTGAAGGCCATTGGCGAAAAGAATGCTCGCAGGTATATGCTCACTGGAGACCGCATCACGACAGAGAAAGCAATAGGAATTGGTCTGATTCAGCAAGCAGTTTCTGCGAATGAGTTGGATACAATCGTTGATGATATTTGTGCTTCCATTCTGGCTAGTAGTCCCTATGCAGTAAAAAGATGCAAAGAATTGATCCGCAGATGTGGTGAGGAACCACTGAACGATATCAAGGAGTGGACAGCGGAACTCATCGCTGAACTCCGTGCAGGTGAAGAGGGGCAGGAAGGTATGAATGCCTTCTTCGAAAAACGGAAAGCAAACTGGGTATTATAGACGGCGCAAAAATGAAACGAGTATTCGTTAGCATTCTCTTAATTGCTCTTTTATTTGGGGCAATAGAAGCTAATGCTTTGGATGACAAAGTTCTGGTCCTCCCACCATCCTACAACGATGTTGATTATAATCCAGAAATATGGTTGCAGATCATTCAGCTATATGACACCTCAATACTGGGTAAATCCCCGATATCAATGCGCGAAGTCAATGAGAAATGGCAGGGCGAAATTCGTGTTGTCGATTTTCAAAATCTTGATGATGCGTTTGGTTATGGGCAGGAATTTGATGCTGACTATGTGCTGATGACATCCCTATCAGAAGAACGAAAAACGATGGACATGCAGCTGGTTGACCCGTGGCAGGGAACTATTGAAGGCAGCGCTCTGGATGTATCAACCCCGCAAGGGATCTTTAAAATAGAACAAGGTAGCTGGGTCTATGGTCTTGGAGTCTATTGGGATGAACCAGAGTTTTCCGAACCGCAGTTTCTTGGTGGTGATAAAGCGGTACATAATTATCTGCATACAAATAATACTTACCCACCGGAAGCAGCTATTGGATTGGTGAAGGCACAACTGGAAATTGAAGTAATTGTTTCAGAAAGTGGAGTACCTGTTCAAGTCAAAGTTCTCAGCAATAGCCAACCTTATTACCCCTTTGATATAGCAGTTGAACAAGCCCTCTGGGCGATAAAATACATCCCAGCAAAAACAAAAAAGGGCGCTGTTAACGCCCTCATGCAAAAAAGAATTACTGTATATCCGAACCCTGATTAGACGGGTGAGAGTATATGCTTTTCTATCGGAGTTGCCCTTTTTAGGCGGCGGTTAACCGGTACCGGTGCACCGTAACCACCTACATCAAGTAATTTTCCACGCATTGTCAGGAATATTTTATCCGGCTTGAGAACTTGAAACAGGAACATACATGATTTCGGATTCACATATCCGTGATAAATGTTAGTTCCCGGATCAACGTATGGTTTACCTCTACCAGAATGGATGCGAAGAGATGCGCCCGGAGGTAATGTTCCCATTAATTTCATGACCAGACTTTGTTCTGTTTTACCGCCTGTACGGTAGACCAGGTGCATTAACTCAATACCATCAAGTTTAAACGGTTTGGTTTGCTGGTTCCTGATCTGAACCCACTCTTCGTTGAGAAGTTCATTGGGTACAGCCACTCCAAGTCGATCACTCTTTCCCCGAGGATTCACCATGGCAGATTCGATGATAAGTGCCGGCACATCCACCTCCCTGACAATAACACATTTTACTTATAGTATCACAATTTGCATTAATATAGCTTTCAAAAGTCAAAGATTCCAATACTAACGTTGACGGATAAAAAAAGCCCTTCCTCATGTGGAGAAAGGGCGAGAATATGGTGTAAAATTATGCTAAAAAGGCCGCCAAGGTCGCGGAAAGTAATGTCGTACCGTTTTCGTGATTAGACGGGAGTGCCACAGGTATATGACCACCGGTCAGTATGGTACCTGAATCTTCATCACAATGGGTCTGTAAAGCTTGGCAAACGGACTGGGATATTGTAAGGTTCGGTCCAATCAGTATGTCAGCTTTCCCGGGAACTTCACCTTTGGCTTTCTTCTTCTTGGCAGCGTGTTCACTTACACTCAAGTCCATAGATAAAGGACCTTGAACATGTATGGAGTTGTTTTCAGTAAATGCTTCAGCAACTTCCTGACCAAGCATGGTGATAGGAAGACCGGGATTGGCAACTTCAACAGCAGCAAGGATTGCGACCTTTGGTATCTCAATACCGAATTTTCCTGCTATCAGTGCGCCCTTCTTGACGACATTTACAAGAGTCGTTTTGTCTGGTTCGCCGTGGTAGATCACATCGCCGATCATCATTGGTCTGTTGATCAATTCAGGGTAAAAAACAGCAAAACCGGCTAAATCGTTCCCGAAATATTTATTGTCACTGAGCTTCATCATTTTTGGCAGATACTCAGTAGCCATAGTTTCAGGAATTAACAAAGCTTGAAGCTCACCTGATTCCAATTTTACTTCGATGCCCTTCGCCAGAGTATCCCATGTATTTCCGATAATCATTCGCGGATCACGTGTGCCGGGCATGGAGTGTTCGAAACTGTCGATGGCTTCATCTGAACCAATCAGGACTGGTGAAAAAAGCCCCTCTTTATAGCCGTAATTCAGCGCAGCAGTCAGTGCCGGATTGGGGCCATCAATAAAGATTCCCAGTTTCACACGATTCTGATGTGGCCAATGATTTCTTAGCACCTTCAGTAACGCCTGGTTTCTATCTTCACGGGTCATCTTATTTCTCCTCATCCAGGTCAATTACAGGTAAAGGCTCAAAACCACGTCGTTGATAATCAGCCAGGCAAACTGCCAGTGCTATACTGGCCTTCTTATTCAACATGGAGTCACTTCGTGAGACAAGGCTGATAGGAACCCGTGCTCCGGCGATAACACCCATAAAGATTGCGCCGCCGAACTGAATCAGTGTCTTGGCTGTGATATTACCCTCTTCGAGAGTGTGAACCATCAACATATCAGCACTAACCTCGTCACTAGTTGCGGCATTATAGCTGACTGGACCGTAAATATCTATTTCATCTGACCAATGAGCTTTTGCTACACGGACGAGTTCTTCGGCTGCGATTGTCTCCGATAGATCATTAGACAATGGTGTATCCGGACCAACAACTGCGATACGAGGCTTACTAATGCCTACTGCGCGGAGGACACTGACACCATTGGCAATAACAGTCAACTTCTGCTTGAGGTCAGGTTGAACGAGTGTACCACCGTCACTGCAATTGAGCAATTTTCCATAACGGGGGACATAGAGCAAAGCACTATGGCTGACCAGTTCGCGGTCTCTCAAACCGTAATCACTTTTAAGCAGCGTTTTTAGAAGAATAGAGGTTTTTAGGTAGCCCTTCATCACCACATCAGCTTGACCTGATCCGGCCATCTGGGCGGTTTTTATTGCTGATTCTTCGTCGGATTCAGTAGCAACGATTTCAAAAACATCTTGCGGCACATTCGCCGTTTCAAGAGCTGTCTTTATGTTATCCGGATTTCCCATAAGGATAGCTTCAGCGATGCCTTCCTTCTTGCATTCATACATCGCGGCAAGTACATCATCCTCTTCAGCCGCAGCCACCACAACTCTGCTTATACCAGAGGTTTTACCAATTTCTACTGCTCTGGCAATGACTTCATCATGGTTGGTTAACGGTTGGGAAAGAAAGGGGAGTTCTTTTGACATAATGATTAATCCTGTTTAATCCCAAAGTGATAGGTGAAAATGTGAAAAATGATAGTAAATCGCAAGTAAATTAAGTCCGGTACCGCTCTCGCTCAATTCAGCAAGATATTGAAATAACAAAGGAGTAAAGGTGACCATGTGAAACTGATCTCAAAGTGCAAGAGGGCGTTGATAATAAAAAGCAAAAATCCAGAAACATAAAACCGATTCTGAATAACAGAATCGGTTTTATGATATTCCCGACATTAAATCGATGATGACATCTTTAAAATGATGTTATTACTCTATTTCATCAGAATCGCTTTTTTGACTGCACGGTGGTTGATACCGTTTTCACAGTTGGCATTGACCACGAGGAAGTACAAACCACTCGCCAAATCAGATGCATCCACGCTATAGGTATAAGCGCCAGCTTCGACTGCTGAATGCATCACTGTCTTCACTTCACGTCCTAGAATATCATGCATCACGATAGTCACATTCGAACGGTCTGGAATTGTCATCCGGACTGACGTTGACGGGTTAAACGGATTCGGATAAACTTCGCTAACGGAGAAGGTCAAGGGAATATCACCATCTACATCAACCCCTGAGGTCTGAGGATCAATCAATGTTCCCATTGGGTTGGACCAGAAGCCTACATCGCCACGTTCATCAATACCACGGACGGCATACCAGCGTTCAGTCATCTCAGTCAAATCCGGGTACTCAAGTGCGAGGAAGGTATCCGGAATAGCTTCAGCGATTTCATCAAATGCTTCAAATCCCATAATGGGCGATATATCATCAACAAAAATGCCGATTTCGTTTGTGTAGGTATCTGAGACGTATGCAATACGGAAAGTAACATACTCTCCAGCATAACTATCCAACGGGAAAGCGGCTTCAACCCAACCGTTGGAATTGCCTGTGATACCGTTTCCAAGGTTAGCGTTGTTTGGACTTGTATTGGTCGTGATGTTACCTGCCAGATTTTCGAATGTTGATCCATCCGTACTAACCTGGACATAGGCATAATCCCAATCGAGTTCAATCTCATAGTTGACATACATGGAGAGTATATCGAATGGTCGAACGAGATAAGGCATGGTCGCTGTCATGGTATTGTATAGATCGCTGGCAGTATTTGACCAGTAGCTATAAACACCATCATTCTGACGTGCGGCACTCCTCATGAATCCATCCATCTCCCATGCGATCAGGCTTCCATCTTCGGCACCATCCTCGGTGGTGAGGCCAGCCATTTCAGCAACATCATAGGCAATAGCCTGATTGCCGAGTGTATCAATGACGGGAGACCAAGAGAGGGTGAAACTTGTTGTCACTGTATCAGGGAGAGCAACCAATGGAGCATCGGGAGCTAATAACATGTGTGGATTATGTGCGACTTCGCAAAAACGCATCATCGGTTCAATGTGTTCCTCTGCGTAGGTCTGCGCTAGACCGAAAGAAGGCCAGAAACCGACATAATCTCCGTTTTCATAGCCGCTACCTACCTCAAAGACGAAACCCCACATTTCGTAGTCAGCACCATCTTCGAGACCACCGGCACCCTGCCAGTCATCACAACCACCGTTAGCAGTGTAATTGATGGCATCAGCAGCACCTACAACATAATCCAGAGTTTCGCATACATAATTTCCGTATGCCATATAGATTTCATGGTCTGGATGTAATTCATCAAATGTATATCCCCATGGAATCAAAAGGAGATTACTATAACTGTGGTAGTTCATTACGGACGCGAATTCATGACTATTGATGAAATCCATTAAGGCTTGTGTTTCCGGTTCGCTACCGGGTGATTGGCCTCGATAGGTAATATCAAATGGTTCAGGAGATGAACCCACATCGTCATATCCCCACATATAGGGCCAGTTACGATTCAAATCAACACCTTCCGGCGGTTGCCTGTTTTTTCTGTACATACCGCCACCATCTGGATCATGAATCTCGTTGTAAACGTATCCATCAGGATTTACAATTATCTGGAACCAGAGTTCATGGCTGTCTACCAGTGCTGTCACACGATCATCGGTGCCGTAATTTTCGGTAAGATGTTCGCAGAAGTTCATAGTCAGAACAGGTACTGCAACTTCTCGTGCATGCATAGTTGCATTGATGAATACTTCTGTTTCCCCATCTTCTTCTGTATTGGGGTTGTCAGATATTTTGAAAACAACCAACGGACGGTTCTCAACACTATAACCTATCGTATCCAATTGGGAAACAATGTTCATGTTTGCGATATAGAAGGCGGCCCACCATTCTTCAATCTCATCAAGAGTGGGGTAGCCGGCCATGTCATCGAGTGAAGTGCCGTGTATGGAACTGATATGCTCTTCATAATTGTCAATAAAGACAGTATAACTCAATCCATCTGAACTAAGTTTCGATTGGACACCGGTCCAGCCCGATACCAATGCATAGTCTTCATGGACTTCAAGGACATCATAATTACCGCTAACCAGAGTTGCCTTGGCTTCGTGGTCTGGTAAAAACACCTCAAAAATGGGTGTTGCCAAGCTGAGAAGAGGTAATGAAAGCAGTAATGCTAGTAGCAGTGAAATCGAGATCTTGCGCAAGCCTTGCATGTTATTCCCCGTTTTATGCGTGTTTGTTAAATTATTCGCAAAATATCTGTAAATATTACAACGGTTTGGGGCAGTGTGTTGAGCTATGTGAGTTAATGGCTATTGGAGTGCAATGGGTATGCCAACCGAATACGAAAAAGGTTATTCGCTGAAGAGTATTGCAGCGAAAGTTGAGCCGATATATTCAACGTTGTGTTGAACAGAAATACTTGATAGTTCTCTAAGCTTAAGATTACGATTTTCAATAGTCGCTTTCGCCAATGTACGCACTTGTTCCTCAATGACTTCTGCATCTATTGAATCTGATTTTTTTATAATTAATGAGGGTGATTCGGGATCTTCTGGAACAGCAATAGCGATTGCCGAACTGATCTTCTCACCGGGATACTTTGATGTGATGGATGAGAACATCACAGGCACAGATGTGTCCGTATGAAAGGGTAAGTGTGTATGTCCGGCACTGAGGTGTGCAGGTGGTTCTTCGACTGGGATCATTTTCAAGTTGCCTAGATTGGCACTTCGTATTGCAAGGTCAAAAGCAGAGAGTGATGTTGAACCTTCTGACGAACCTGAGGTCAGGAGGTAATGATTGAGGTTAGAATAGTAGGATTCGAAGTTATACTTTTCCATTAAGGTACTTGCCAGAATTAATGAGTTCTTCTGTCGGCTCTTCATCTATCAGAAAGTTAAAAAAAATTATAGTGATAATGAGCAGGAAAGAGTGTGACGTGGGTCAATTAGTTACTCACTCTCTCCATTAATGAATCAGCCAGAGAGGTAGATAGAATGCGGTAATGAGGGGAATAGAGAGTACGATACTTCTGTGAGTGATGAAACGGTCTATAGCCAGATTCGGAGGCGGCTACATCCATATCAATAAGGTCTGAGGTTCTAATATTTGCAAGTTCTGTTGTTCTTGATATTTTTATTATGTCTTGCCAGGATTCTCTGAATTGAGACAGTTTCTCTTCGTTTTTCATGGATTGATAGAAAAAGTCAGCGAGGAGCTTCAGTGAGTAGCCATTTGCCATGTATGGAACCAGGTGAATCCGAACATAATTTGGACCGATCGATTCGATTATTTCGATGGGTTGGTTTCTTTCGTTCGAAAGAGATTCACATTCATAGAGCAAATAATTCAAAATATTTTCTTTGTCTATTCCGTAATGAGCAGCACCATTATTGGCTTGGTAGATAAGTTTATAGAGGTCACTCGCCTCCATTTCAGGATAACGAGCGAGATGAGTAAAGACGTAGTCTAAATCATCAAGTGATTCAGGTTCTGCATTGGAAAACGGGAATAATAGTAAGAACGAGATCAGCAGAAAGTGTTTACTTTTCAAACTCTACCCCAGAGGAAAGAAACGCTTACCCTGTGGGTATCACCTAGATCATCATGACCAACAAACGCGTAGTTCAATCCTAATGTGCCAAGGCGAAGGCCAGCGCCGTAGGTAAGACGTTCTTCATCAAACCCTATACGAGCGGAAACAACTTCACGGATTCGATATTCAAGACCTGCATGTAGAGCAACAACATCATCATCATCGATGGATTCGGTTCGAATCTGGATTTCAGCAACCGGCATGATCTGGGTCTGCATGCGTTCGATGACAAGGTTATAGGCCGCTCCAGCTCTAAAGACGGGCGAGATACCTTCCTTGTGACCGGTATCCCAGACGACAAGAGTTGTGATAGCATCTCTGAGTTGAGCACCCAGATGTAATTGCCCAAAGGATTTCGCGTATCCAATGTCTATTCCAAGACCAATTCCATAACTGTCATAGAGGTCTTTATAAATCAGCTTCGCAGATGCTCCAACTGTCCCATAACTCTTTTCGCGAGATGTGGAGAGATAAAACGCATATTCTGAAGCACTCGTTGATTCATCGGAGATCACTCGGTTGTTATTGCCGAGAGGTTGACCCGGTTGCGTCAATTTTGTGATGGGGATATCATCGACACCTTGACGGACAAGCCCAAACCCAACATACTGACCATCGGTTGTTCTTCTAACGTAAGACATATGATCAATTTTAACAGCACTCTCAAAACGGTCCGCATGCATAAATGAAACAGCGTGGTTTCCTGAGCTTGAAATCAATGCAGGATTGGCTAAAACGGCAGAAGGACCAGTGGAGATAGCAACACCGGCACCGCCGAGCGCAAGTAACCGTGCGCTTGATTGACCGCTGATGAAGTCGCCTGCGTATTTAGCGCTCCAGTCAAATTCAGCAAAGACAGGAGAACTAAAGAGAAGTATTGCAGCTATTGCAATTTTCAATGAAGAGTGAGTGATTTGTCTGCTTGTCATAAAAGACCTCAAGAAACCTTAGCTATAGTAATGATACACCCTTTTCGGGTAACAGTTCCAAAATCGGATATATTGCCGTCATTTATCTGTTTCAAATCAAAGCGATAGCAATAATCAGATTTTGTCTGTTCTCCAAAAAGGGTGTACGATTCCTATAGATAAATAATAGTACAGAAAAGGTTCCCTGAGCAAGTCAGATAAGAAAACTCATAAGGCTCTATTCGTATCGAAGGGCATCTATTGGATCAAGTCGGCTTGCTTTCCACGCCGGCCATGTACCAAATACAAGACCAATAACAGTACAGAAGATGATACCCACAACGATACTCCAGGCTGGTACCGCTACCGGTAAGTTCGCAGCATTACCTAGAAGGTAGGCGCTACCGATTCCAATGATGACACCAAAGAACGCGCCAATCTCCGTTAAGATTACCGCTTCGATGAGGAATTGCCCCAGAATACTGCTTCGACGAGCCCCAAGGGCTTTACGGACGCCTATCTCACGGGTTCTCTCTGTAACAGTAACCAACATGATGTTCATAATACCAACACCAGCAACCAAAAGGGCGATGGAGGCAATACCAAAAGCGGCAATACGGATACCGTTGGTTAATTGATTAAAGCTATCGACGAGCTGGTTGGAATGGTAGATACCAAAGTTGTTCGGTTCACCCGGTTTTAACCCGCGAGCACCACGAACTGCGGCTCTGGTCTGTTCAATTGCTTCTTCAATCCTGGCGGGATCGGCAACCTGGATCGTGATATTCCAGCTTCGTTCTTTTCCCCACCAGTTTGTGAAGGTGGTGAGAGGGATAACGCAGTTAAAGTCGGCGTTGTCGTTGAACATACTGCCACGTTTTTCAAAAATACCGATAACTTGCGCACGCTTACCGTTGATTGTGACGAACTCTCCCAATGGACTACGGAAGGGGAAAAGTTTTTCTGCGACACCATTGGCCAGAACCACGACGGGACGGGCAAAATGAACGTCCTGATCGGTTATAAACCTTCCTTCTTCAACCATGTAGCCGTTATTGGGTGCGAATCCCGGGATTCCACCGGCTACAACGATATTCGGATTAGTGGCTTCGTTTTTATATTTTACTGTGATTAACCATTTCCATACTTCCGGTGCGACAACCTTGGCCAAGGGAACGTTTTCTTCGATGGCACGGACTTCGCGCATTCCAATATCGGGGCGGAATTCTCGATGACGGGGTCCATCTTCTATTTCAGCATCATATTTTTGAACCTGGAATACCCCAGCGGATAATCCAGAGAGAATTTCATCTTCAATCATTTTCTGCAAACCACGAATGACGGACATGGTCGCAATAATTGTCATTACACCAATAACCACACCCAGAAGAGTCAGCGAGCTTCTTAACTTCTGAGAAATGATGCTTTCGACGGCAATTTTTAGTGCATTCCATACGATATACATCAACTACTCCTGACGTAGTGCGACAATAGGGTCAAGCTTCGCAGCTTTGGCTGCTGGAAATAGACCAAAGACTAGTCCAACCAATGCTGAGAAAACCACAGCGGCGGCAGCCAGCCAAGCGGGTAATACAACTGGAAGGCTTTGCTGAATGGCAAGTCCAGCAAGTCCGGCAATGCCGAGGCCAAGTATCCCTCCCACCATGCAGATCATCATGGATTCAATAAGGAATTGCCACATGATATTTGTTGTTCTGGCACCGATAGCTTTACGCATCCCGATTTCCCAAGTTCTTTCGGTTACCGAAACCAACATGATATTCATAATTCCAACACCGCCTACCAATAATGCGATGCCGCCAATAATCAATCCTGCAGCGTAAACACCGGCAGTAATCCGTTTATAAAAGTCCTCAAGCATTTCCTGACGGTTGATCACAAAATCATCTTCTTCAAGGGGTAATAAGCCTCGTGAACGGCGCATCAAATACGTGATTTCGTCAATCAAGTCTTCCATCTCAACTTCTTCACGACCCTTAACCATGATTTGTACGTCACGTTTATTACCATACATCGATTGGAAAGTTGACATGGGCATCGCGATTCTTTTGTCCAGACTATCGCCAAACATGCTGCCTTTTCGTTCAAGAACACCAACAACTTTCAACATTTGGTTACCGACCCGAATTTTTCTGCCGAGCGGATTTATAGATCGGAAAAGTCGTTCCTGAATATCTTTACCAATCAGGCACACTTTTCGATTGGATTTCATATCTGATTCGGTAATAAAGCGGCCGACTTCCACGTTAAAGGCGTTAATCTGACCCCATCCGGGAGTTCCGCCGAGGATCTGAACACGTTCAAGGGTTTCATTTCGGAAGGAGATGGTTCTTCGTGTTCCGGTGCCTGCTCCTACAGCTTCGGCAAGCTTACTATGTTCTCTAACGTATTCATAGTCGCGGGCTTTGATCTTGGGACGGTTGATGTATTTCCACCATGACCCATCGGTGATAACCCATGGCCATCGATCAACGTAAATCGTACGAGAACCCAGAAAGGACAATTGGTCGGTAAAAGAAGTATTTAATCCCTGGATAATCATCATCATCACTGTCACAGTTACCACACCGATGACAATACCCAGAGTTGTGAGAATAGAACGGGTCTTATTCGCTAATAACGCCCTGAATGCGATTCGGATTCCTTCACGCATACTATAAAGTGAATTTCCCACAATTACCTCAAGTTCCTGATCTATTCATAACGTAGTGCTTCTATCGGGTCAAGCCTGCTGGCTTTCCATGCGGGCCAGGTTCCGAATACCAATCCAATAGCACTACAGAAAAGAATTCCGATGAAGATGCTCCATAATGGAACGGCGATGGGCAAATGGGCGGCATTACCAAGCAGGTAAGCGGATGCAATACCAATCACGACACCTATTGCCGCACCAATCTCAGTCAAGATGATAGCCTCGACCAAGAACTGCCACATGATGCTGGACCTTCTGGCACCCAGTGCTTTACGAATACCAATTTCACGAGTTCTTTCTGTCACAGAAACCAGCATGATATTCATAATTCCCACACCCGCCACTAATAGGGCAATGGATGCGATACCAAAGGCTGCAAACTTTACCCATTTTGTCATATCGTTAAATGAATCGATAAGCTGGTTACTATGCCAGATGGCAAAGTTGTTTTCTTCGCCAGGTCTCAGACCTCTGGCGACACGCATGGCGGCCGTGGTCTGCTCAATCGCGTCATCAATCCGTGCAGGATCAGTAACTTGAACAGTGATCACCCAGCTACGTCTATGTCCGAACCAGTTGGTAAATGTTGTAATAGGAACAAACATTACGTTGTCAGCGTTCCTGTCCAGCATATTACCTTTTTCCTGAAGTACACCTATTACCTGCGCTCGTTTTCCATCCAATGTGACAACTTCACCCAATGGATCACGGAAAGGGAAGAGGCGTTGAGCTACGGCTGACCCAAGTACAACGACCTGTCTACCATACTGAACGTCTTGCTCAGTGATGTTGCGACCGCTTTCAATTGTCCCCCCATTGTTGGGAACAGTGCCAGAATTACCACCAAAAATCAGGTTATTGGGAGGAGTCGCTTCATTCTTATATTTTACAACCACTTGCCACCGATGAACTTCCGGTGCTACGATTAGAGCAAGTGGGACATGTTCATTTATCGCCCTGGTTTCACGCAGACCGATTTTGGGTCTACTTCTATGACGATGGCCACCACCGACATGCATTCCAACATTTACATCATACTGTTGTACCTGAAAAACACCGGTAGAGAGCTCGGACATTTCGCCAACCATCAGGTTATTCAGTCCTCTGATAATCGACATCGTTGCAATGATAGTCATAACACCTATAACCACACCGAGCAGTGTCAGGGAGCTGCGAAGTTTATTTGCCAGGATGCTGGCGAGACTGACTCGTAGTGCTTCAAGCAGGTTCATTTTCTCTCCTACTTGGCTCTAAGTGCGACGATGGGGTCGAGTTTAGCTGCCTTGGCAGCGGGGAAAAGTCCGAAGATTAAACCGACTGTTGCCGAGAATAAAACGGCTGATGCTGCAAGCCAAGGTGGTAAAACAGCAGGTAGTGCATTTTTAACGGCTAACCCGCCCAGATAGGCAAGTCCAATTCCGATGGCACCCCCAAACATACAGATCAACATAGCTTCAACCAGGAATTGCCACATGATGTGAGTGGTTCTGGCACCCACAGCTTTGCGCATCCCGATTTCCCACGTCCGTTCGGTGACAGATACGAGCATAATGTTCATGATGCCGATACCACCAACAAGGAGTGCAATTCCACCTATGATTAATCCGGTAGCATAAACACCGGTGGTCATTGTTTTATAGAAACTATAGAGAGCGCTTTGATCGTTTATACTAAAGTTGTCTTCTTCCATCGGTTTCAGAGACCGAGTGGAACGCATGATTCCCCTTAGTTCATCGACGAGAGCTTCCTGATCGACGTCAGCTCTGCCTTTAACTACAATATCAATGCTTCGATTAAATCCAAAGTTGTTCAGTAGAGTATTTGCAGGTATAACGATCAAGTTGTCACGCGATTGTCCAAACGTACTTCCCTGTTTTTCAAGAATACCAACGACAGTGAAAGTTCTTCCACCAATCCGCAACTTACGTCTGATAGGATTTATGGCACCGAAAACTTCACGTTGAACATCTTTGCCGATGACACAAACTTTTCTGGATGCGCGATTATCCGAATCGTTAAGGAATCGGCCAACTTCAGGCACGATGTTACTAACATCCACCATATTGGCATCAGTACCCATTATTCCGACACGATCGATAGCTTTATCACGGAACGCAACCGGACGACCTGTCCAGACATTCATCGAAACTGCTTCAGCAAGAGTGACTCTTTCCTTCAACTTCTCAAACTGTTCCATTGTAATTCGTGGACGGTTTCGGTATTTCCACCAATCCTCATCCCAGATCCAAGGGTATCGCTCAACATAAAGTGTGTTTGATCCGAGGAAAGATATTTGATCAGTAAAGGATTTGTTAAGTCCCTGAATGATCATCATCATCAGGGTGACAGTTACAACACCAATCACAATACCAAGAGTGGTGAGCATCGCACGGGTTTTATTCGCCAATAGCGCACTTTGAGCGATATGAAAACCCTCGATGAGAGAGTGATTGAATATTTGTAACTTTTTCGCCATTCTTTTCCTGCTTTAATAACGATTATTTAGCGTCTGCTTCTTCGGGTTTCGATGCAAATCCACCGTTTTCGCCGCTTCGCGGTTCCTGACGGACATCTGAGCTGATTTTACCATCAAGGAGACGAACAACTCTATGTGAATAGGCTGCAATATCTTCTTCATGGGTGACCAGAACGATGGTATTTCCGGCATCATGCAGCATACCGAAGAGTTCCATGATCTCGTAACTGGTTCGACTATCGAGGTTACCCGTAGGTTCATCCGCCAATAGTAGACTTGGATCATTTACAAGGGCTCTGGCTACAGCGACACGTTGTCTCTGACCGCCGGAGAGTTCATTGGGTTTATGGTGCATACGGTCAGCAAGACCAACTTTGGATAAGGCGTGTTCAACCTTTTCCAGACGTTGTTGCTTGCCCACACCTGCATAGATCAACGGTAGTTCAACGTTGTGAAATGCTGTTGCACGGGGGAGAAGATTGAAGGTCTGAAAAACAAATCCAATCCTTCGATTTCGAATATCCGCCAATTCATTATCAGTCATTGCAGCGACACTTTCATCCGCAAGATCATAATCACCGGCAGACGGCGTATCTAGACAACCAATAATGTTCATCAGGGTACTCTTTCCAGAACCGGAAGGCCCCATGATGGAGACGTATTCACCTTCAGAAATATCCAGATCAACACCATTTAATGCCCTGACCTTGATCTGGCCTATTTCATATATCTTTGAGATGTCTTTAAGCTTAATGATGTTATTCATTGGTTTTCCTATTATTCCTCTGAAGAGGTGGTTGAAGATTCTGCGACTTCAGTTTCTTCGTTAACATCTTCTTTTAATTCATCAGGAGTATGATAGGATACCTTTGTTCCACTATGGAGTTCCCTTGAAAGAAGTCTGAATGGACCTGTAACAACCAGATCACCTTCGTTTATACCTTCAAGAATTTCAAAATGAGTGTCTGAGTAGATACCGAGTTTGACCTGCTTGGCCCAGACTGAATCGTTGGATGCAATAAAGACCACTTCGACGGGGTCTTCTTTAGCATCATCTTTCTTGAAGTGTTCGTCTTTTTCCTCATCATCATTATTGCCGCCACTGGAGCGGGCATTTTCAGCAAATCGGTTTTCTTCACTCATGGTACGGACAGCAACTGCTTCCTGAGGAAGGACGACGGTATTGGTCCTTACTTCAGTGATGATTTCAACAGTTGCACTCATTCCGGGACGTAACTCAGGAACGTAATCTGTCACAGAAACTGTCACGTTAAAGTTTGTGACTTCTTCGGCTGAACCCTGGTTACGGATAATACCGGAGTGTGCGATTTCGGTAACGATACCATCAAAGATTGTATCAGGCATCGCAAAAACTTCGATGTCGACTTTGTCATTAAGTTCAACAAGTACCACATCGTTTTCGTTGACTTCAACGTTCACTTCCATGGCATCGAGTCGACTGACAACCATGATAACATCTTCGCTGAATGTAGCGCCGATGGCCATCTCGCCTACTTCTTTATTCAGACGAGTGACTGTTCCGGTAATCGGAGAGTGAATGCTCGTTTTTGAGTAGCTGTCTTCAGCTTGGTCAACGTTCGCTCTTGCGCCATCAACGTTGGCTTCAAAACGTTTCACTGTAGCTATCGCCGTTTCAAGTTGAGCTTCACTTGCGAGACTACCACTATGAAGTTCACGGACCCTCTTCAACTGTGAGCGAGCTTCATCTAGACTTGCTTCAGCACTGGCAAGTGCATACCGCATCTGCTGTAATTGGGCGGTATAAGTTTCGTCTTCGATTTTTACAAGAAGTTGACCCTTTTCAACAACGTTGCCTTCTTCAGCACCAAGGAATAGGATACGGCCGGAAACATTGGCAGAGATATTTACGTCTATTTTTGGCTGAATCTTGCCGGATGCTGTGACTGTCTGAACAAGACTATCAAGTTTTGCTATAGTAACATCAACATCCTGACCTTTGGGACCACGTTTCGACATAATATTCGCAACGACCAGACCGGAGATTAATACGACTGCTCCGATAATGATCCACATTCTGATTTTTGACTTCTTTGATAAACTCACTTGGCTACCTCCTCAAAGCGAAACAATTATTGTATCTCGTTTAATGAAACACCGAGATCACGTTCCAGTGTCGCCAGGGTTATATAAAAATCGAGTACGTTTCTTAAATGACTTTGTTCTGCTGTTGTAAATGTGACTTGCGCGCTACGAAGGCTAAGCTGATTGGAAGCGCCAACGCGGTAACGTTCTTGCTCCAGCTCTAGCTGACGGCGGGCCAATTCACGGTTTTTATCTGATACCTGTGTTTGTTTATAAAGGTTCTCAAGGCTTCGCCATTGTTGGCGAACGGTTGCTTCGATGCTTAGCCGTTGGGAGTATTCACTCCATTGGGCTTTCCGTTTATTAACAACAGCACTTTGTCTTCGGTATTCACGGTTGAACCCATCAAAGAGATTCCATCTAAATGACAAACCGTAGGATGTATTTTTATTCTCAGGTGATGTGGCAAATTTATCACCGGATTCATAACGAGTGTACTGCCAATAAGCGGATAGATTCGGCATGTAGTCGGAATTGACTGTTTTGATGTCGTTCTTGCGAATATCAACTATGTTTCTGGTAGATAGATAGTCTGGTCTGGAACCGAGTGAAACGTTAATAAGGTTGTTTAATTCCAGTTCAGGCAGTACTGGGTTCAAGTCCCCAGTTACTGGAAATTCACTATTGAGGGCTAGACCTGCTGCCATATTCAGGCTTTCACGGGCATTATCAACGGCTTGCTGTGCTTGGAGTACAAAGTTTTCCTGCGTACCAACATCAATGTCTGCCTGCATGACATCCAGCTCAATAACATCACCGGTCTGGAAACGGGCATTTGCTAATCTCAAGGATTCACGTTGCTGATTTAGAACTTCTTCTTGTACTTCAAGGTTTCGCTGAGCGGCCAGATAGTTGAAATAGTAGGTTTTTACATTTGCAATGAGGATATCACGCGAACGCTGGGCAAAGTATCTTCTATTTTGAATATCGAGTTTAGCGCTTTTATAACCATAAAAACGTGAACCACCACTGAAAATATCTTCACTTAGAGTAAAACTCCAATTGCTCGAACGAGATTCTGTATCAGAAGCACCGGATACTTGGACACCTTCATAATAGCTTGCAGCTGTTATTCGATGGCTATTATCAAAATTTCCGCTTAACGAAGCGCTTGGCAGGAATGTACCTACTGCTCCACGTTTCATCGCCCCGATTAGGGACACGTCTTCAAGTGCCTGCTTGTAAGTTGATTCGTTGTCAATGGCTAACCGGATCAACTCTTCAACTGATACAGCTGAGTCACGTTTAATTAACGGTGGATCATTTGGCTGTTGAGCTGTTGCGACGGAAACCAGTAATATCAAACCAAGGATTCCAGTTAAAATTTTCGTGTTCATTCTATTTTCCTTTAGAACGTTAATAGCGTTCGAGCAATCGGATACAAGACATCTTCTTACATTAAAAAGTTACACCATCGCCTGCCCGAAGAGCAGTGATGTTGTGAGTCCAATACCAATCTGGAATATCAACATCCAGACAACACCCTTGACCAGCGGTGCTTTTGCAAGCTTGGCAACACCGATTCCAAGAATCGTTGCTTCCCATAAAGTAAAGACGTTAAAAACTTGTGCAATCTTGTGAGCGGTTGACGTTGGATCTGCTTTTGTGAGAATTCCAAATCCAAGCTGAGCGCCCTGAACATCATTTGTGACTGCCACAAGAATTGAGGTGACAATAAGCGCAAGACTACCGATTACACTGGCATACCAGACTGTTGACCAGTAATTCTTATATTTTTTATTACCGCCGAGAATAACGTTTCCGACGAGTAAACCAACAAGTGCGACAATCAGTTTGACGAGGAATACTGCAATGACTGGATTAATCCACATCATCGTTTTCATCAAATTGCTGCCAAGTTGCTGTTCCATAATCTGGTCGGCTTGTTCTTGGCCCAAACGACCCTCTGCAACCATATTCTGAATGCGTTCACGGCCTTGTTCAATACCGTATTCAGTGAAAATGTCGCCAGCCACCAGATTGAACACTGCTAGTGCAATGAGGAAAAAAGTTAAGGGTGCAACCCAGCCGCCTTTAAAAACGACATCCCCCATTGCCCTTACAGGATCAAGAAAAACACCGACGATACGACCAACGGCATTTTTATATCCTTCTGGGTTTTCTTCGACTTCTTCTGCGATAATTTCTTCGACGGGTTCGACTACTTCGGATTCTACGACTTCGGTGGTTTCCTGGACATTACCTTCGTCGACAGGATGTTCTTCGTTTGAATTGACCACAGTCCCTCCAGCTTAGGTCTAATGACGTGCCCCAAAATCTTTCGATTCATGCGGGTTCTAATTACTTGAAATTCAAAAAGGCACGACTACCAGCCGCTGGGATATTTGACCTGACGCCCTTCCAAAACTTCAGATCGTGGTGGGTTGTTTTGTAATAAAGAGCGACGTTCCCAATTGACTGATAACAGGTGTTTTGCAACTCCTGTGCCTTTTTTTAATGCATGTAAATACTACGATTATTACGACATTCTTCTATCTTGTGTGGCGGAATGCACCACAGGGTGTGAAAGTGAGTAGCATTGCGATGCACGGTTTCGTACACCATGCGTACGATTATGAACAATGTAATTCTATATATAAAAAAATGCCGCCTTGAATGAAGACGGCATTAAATAAATTTTCTAGGATAAGGCTGCTTCGAGTATCTTATTACTTCGTTCGACAAGCGATTTCGGGTCAACCAGTAAACCGGCTGCGATCATCGCATTATCAAGGATGAGCAAAGAGGCATCCTTCGCCAGTTCTTTACCCTTGTCCTCTGCACGAAGCTCGTTGATCCGTTTGAATATTGAATGGTTCGGATTGATTTCCAGAATCATCTTACCCATGGGGAGAGTGTCGCGGTTGGCTGCTTGCATCACGCGACGCATCCCAGTTGTCATCATTTCGTCCGGGTTAACCAGAAGAGCTGGACTTTTAACAAGACGGGTTGAGACTTTTACATCTTCAACGGCATCACCTAAAGCATCTTTGATCCAACTTACGAGATCACCGGACTCTTTTTCGTCAACGGTGTCTTCTTCGTCTTTACCTTCTTCTTTAACCTTTTCAGGGAGTTTCAGGTCAGACTGATCAGCAGAGATTAACGGTTTACCGTCAAATTCACGAAGTGAATTGAGTACAAAGTCATCAATACCTTCGTAGCAATAAAGCACTTCATATCCACGATCCTGAAGTGTCTCGATGTAGGGACCGGCCTCGATGATTTCGCGTGATGATCCACTGATATAATAAATCGCTTCCTGACCTTCGGGCATTCTTTCGACGTAGGCTTCAAGACTGGTTGTCTTTTCAGCATCGTTTGATGAATCGTAACGGAGTAGTTTTGCTAACTCTTCTCTGTGCTCGAAATCTGAGGATGCACCTTCTTTAATGAATCCACCGAAAGTTTTGAAGAACTTGTCGTAGGTTTCAGCATCAAATTCCGCTTCCTCTTTCAGGAACTTAATGATGCGTCCTGTGAGCACCCGTTTCAGCTTGGCGATAAGGGCACTATCCTGCATCGTCTCACGACTGATGTTGAGCGGAAGATCTTCGCTATCCACAACACCACGTACAAAACGGAAATAATCGGGAAGCAGTTCTTCAACGTTCTGCTGGATCAGGACCTTTTTACAATAGAGGGCAACACCCGGTTCGAGACGACTGAATCCGAAACTCTCCATATTCTGCGCTGGGACAAAAAGTAAAGATTTTATACTCAACGGAGCATCGGCGTTGAAATGGAACTTGTATGTAGGCTCATCGAATGCGTTATCGATGAACTTGTAAAACTCCACCAACTCCTCGTCTTTGATTTCGTTCTTCTGTTTTGTCCAGAGTGGTTGAACTGTGTTCACCTGTTCGTCATTGACAAAAATGGGGAAGGGGACGAAGTTGCTGTATTTACGAATGAGGTTTTTAACAGTATCGACGTTAGCAAATTCTTTTGCGTCTTCCTTCAGATCGAGGGTAATGGTTGTACCACGCGGTAGGCCTTCAGCAGTACGGATACTGAAGTTGCCGACACCTGCGGATGACCAGACGATGGCTTCCTCGTCCTTATTCCATGATTGGGTGTGGACAGTGACCTTACCGGCGGCCATAAAGGCTGAATAGAATCCCACACCGAATTGACCGATTAGGTTTGTATCGACAGCCTGACCCTCTTCGATCTGCTTAAGGAACTCACGGGAACCGGAATGGGCAATGGTTCCGAGGTTTGTTTTTGCCTCGTCACGGGTTAGGCCGATACCCGAATCAGAAATGGCAAACGTTCCAGCTTCCTCATCCACATTGATTTTAATTTCCAACGGGATATCGTCTGCTTCACCGTTGTTGATCAACGATGTGTGACGCATTTTCTCCAACGCATCGGACGCGTTACTGATGAGTTCACGGACAAAAATTTCACGGTCGGTATAGAGGGAATTAATCACAATTCCCAACAATTGAGCAACTTCAGCTTTGAATTTTAAAGTCTGAGTTTTGCCCTTTTTCTCACTCATTTTACAAATCTCCTGAATACTATGTTAAACTGAATATTATCAATGCGATTAATAGGGCAACCTTTGTGCCAGAAAAAAAATGAGGCTATGTCTAATAATAACATAGCCTCATGAAAACTACTGAGTTGGTTGTAGTCAAGTTACTGTCAAATTGACAGTATGTATTTTCTACTTGAGCAAAACGATCTTCTTGTTGAAAACATGATTGTCGGTTCGCATCGAAACAAAATAAATGCCTGAACTAAGCATCAATCCGTTCTCATCGGTTGAATTCCAGGTTAAAGTATGCGATCCAGCCGTCTTTATTCCATCAAACAAAGTAGCCACTTGCTGACCCATAACATTGAAGATAGTAATTTCTACATGGCTGTTAGTTGGAATATTAAATGGTATTGTCACATCCGGATTAAACGGATTTGGATAAGCATTTTCAAGTGAAAATTCTGTTAGAACAAGCTCTTCTGTTTCGCTTGACCGGCGGCCATTGGTTAACGCAATAATCTGCTTTTGGAGTTCTTCAATACGATCTTCAACAGAGGATATCTCTTCATCCATGTTGATAGCTGCGGAAAAATATTTTGCGTCTTCCGGTAGAGATTCATCGAATCTTAGTCTGGCAAGATTTGTTTCTTCTAGCTGAATAAGTGTATGAAGTTTATCGATATCGGATTCCGGATCATTGGCCAGGGATTGGTAATAATTAGTGGCAGCATCAAACTCAAAATTTCTTCTCAGATAAGAACCGATTTCATGTTTGATGTTGGTCTTGATTGAATGATCCTGGGTAGTTGAAGCGAATGACTGAAGCTTGGCGATAATGGCATCAGATGATGTATTCATCATCCTGAGCGATTCAACAAAACCCTTTAAAGCGTACGGATAATCTTCATATAGAAGGTCATTGAGTATTCGGTTCGCTTCTTCCGGTTGACCGCTATCCATAAACTCATGAGCCTGCATTAGTTTTGAATCCTGGATGTCAACATTAGAGATGTTTAAACCCCAATAATCTGATGTGGAATGCTTTGCGGTAGAGCCTGAGGAAGTACTGGGATATAGGTAAACATTGCTGGTCCCATACTCATGAAGGGTTTCTTCAATGTCTGTACTGGTCATTGGCGTTTCACCCCACCAGATTTGATCTATAAACAAAGATCTTGTTCCTACATCAAGATAGGTGAAAATAGTAGGATCTGAAGGACTGTTTATGTTCCGGAATATATCATAACGACGGCTGGAGAAATTGAGATGATATCCTGAACCCAGGATGAATTCAGTTTTATACATGGAACCATCTTCAACAATTGTGGCGTTGTTCGCTATCACATTGTCCTTGTTATCCCATGAAGAACGAATGGTAGACGAACCCATCATTCTGACAGCAGGCATGGCGTTGTCAATTATCTCATTTTCAAAGAAATGATATATTTCGGTGGCGCCTGAAACATCAATAACAGGATATATCAGGAGGTCATCATTAGAATCGCGGTTTATGTCACGTCCGCAGTACCTGATCTCATTTTCCTCTACATGAAGATACGTGATGTTATCCGCCTTAATTGCAGACTTACCACACTCTTCGATTAAATTGTCTCTGACATTAACAATGTAATTGTCGTCAGCTTCAACACCATATTCTGTAATATCACTGATTGTATTATACTGAATATGGTAAGATGTGCTACTGGTCCAGGGATAAATCGAGATGCCTTTGTTGCAATCCTCAATTAAATTATATTGAATATAACTAAGCTTGCCATGAAGCACATAGCCTGTACCGCAATCCCTGATATTTACATGATTAAAGTCTGCTCTTGAACCACTTGTGGTAGTCCAATATTGAATCGCCTTTTGAGCATTTCTGATATTGGTATAAGTGATGTCACTGTCCGTACCGGCATCGGTACTTATAATAATACCTTTCCAGAGATCTGGACCATCGTCTGAAATAAAACCAATATTAACAGGATTTGTGGAGGTTCCATTAATATGAATATTCCCTCCATCACGGACAACTATTTCGCTTGTTGAATTTTCGAAAAGAATCGTGCTGCCAGCTGCAATATTTAAGGTAGCATCACTCAGGATATCAATTTTCCCGGATATTTCGAAATACCCATCCAAAGTAACAGTACCATTTTTAATATAGAGATGACCGTCAATATCTCTTGGACCAGAAATAGTACCTGAATGATACTCAAGTGAACTGGATAATGTTGAGCTTGGCGAAATCCTGATTAACATCGCATCCGCAGGTTGAATCTCAATATCTAATTCATTGCCTGAAATACTACATGTTGACAAATTATTACCTTTCCAGATAACTTCAACGTTTCTACCTCTTAATGACTCAAGCTCAATAGAAAATTCATCTGAAACAGTGTTGTCGGTAATAACGTTATTAACATCAACTCTGTTGTTCTCAAAATTTGAAATGAAGTAATATTCTGCTTCGGGATCATTATCCGGGTTGTCAAAAGCACCTATGTAGATTGAACTAACATTTGGATGCAGATTGTCACCTAAAACACCTACTATGGAAAACTTACTACTTAGAGGTGTATTGAATCTTGATATTAAATTTAGTTCACTGTCAAATACGTAGCGTCCGTTAAATGTCCACCACCATCTTAGGTTTCGCATAATGGGGAGGATCTCCTTCAATTTTGCGTATGCGTCTCGTACGTTGTCGTAGGGATATTTTCCCTGAGGATTATAATGCTCATAAAAATCACGAGGGAATAAGAGGTTGGTGTCGTCATAACTGTTAGAAGCGGATAGGGGTTTCCTGTAGTTAGTTAAATCATCTCCAGTCTCAAGATATTCTTCACTAATTAAACCATGAACAATTTGATAACCCAAATTTACACTATCATCAGCATAACCTAAATCATTAGGATCTTCATCCATGCGATTGCTGACATAAGTATAACTCATAATACCTTTTGCGCCTAAAGCAAGTAGTGAATAAGCTTGTGAAAAGATTTCATTTCTAGTGGGTCTGCGCATGGACATGTAATATTTGTTTTTGGAATTACTCCATCGCCATTCACGTTGAACTTGAATCGTACCCCACCACTCAGGAGTTGGACCTTCATATTCAGCTTCATCAGCATATTGCTGAATCTTTGATGATAGTTCTCTTCTTGGTATAAATGCATTTTCATAGTAGTGTTCATGATAGTGCACACCCACATAGTCAGTGGCGTGAGTAGCATGATCGCTAGTCTGAGTATCAATATAATCTGCAGCAAAAGTATAAGAGTGATCGGCCCATATATTCCAACCAGGCATATTTACTCCAGAAAAGACTTTATCTCGTTCCTGAATTTCCCAAGGATCAGTTCTCATGCCAGCATAGTATGCAGAAAGCATGATAGGGCGTGTTTTATCTCTCTCCCTGATTTTATCTATAATTTTTTTTGTAACCGTAAATGCTCTAGTGTTTTTCGACTGATAACTTGTTCCACCTAATGGATAATTGAGAATAAATTCATCTCCAAGATTATAAAATCCCAACCCTTCGTTATTAAGAAAATTTTCCTGAATATCGTCTACTACATTATCGATAAGAGCTTCAGCATCAGATATGGGCCAGTAAAAATCTTGTTCAGCATACTTATTAATAATGCTTCTTAAATCTCTTGTGATAGAGTTGCCATTGTATGTCCACGATGGTGCTGGATTCTCCATATAATAAAATTGACTTTGGTCCGTATAAGCGTCCTGAACTCCCAATACAGTATTTAATTCGCCTTTTTCGAATTCAAGTAGATGACGTGTTTCATTGTTAATACTGGAAGTGATAAAGGTCGCATTTGTACCCTCAATATTGTCAAAGTCAGCCAATAGTCTCTGATATTCAGTAGCAATATTAACTTGATCTACTCGTTTCCAGGTAGACGCACCAAACCAAACTGAATAGAATCCTAAGGGACAGTCAATAGGGGTGGCTTTTAAAACAGGCGAAAAAAGAAAAATACTAAAGAATAGGAGTAAAAGTGTGGTCCTAAACTTACTCAAATGTTTCGTGTGCATGATGCAAATCTCCTGTTAGTCGTATTAAATAGAATATAATGATTCTTACAATCTAATATAGTAGACAGTATTGGCGCAATAATGTTTTCCAGCATTTCTATTATTGAATAAGCTAAATAGGTTCTGTGTTTGTAGTATTGGTAATCTTTAAAATACAACAACTAGAATGGTACTCGGCCCTGTCGATGACTTGTTTTGTCCAGGGGGGTAGAGTTCTGCAGAAGTATATTAATTAGAATTGAGGATTTCTATTACCAAAATTACTATATTACCTTTCGTTAACGAAATGGTGACAAAATGAACTGGAAGATCAAAGCGCTTTATCAAAAAGTAATTAGTTATACACCGATAGCTCATCAATTAAACTTCTTCTTCCAAAGAAAGGTATTTAAGAATCTGCCAAGGAATGACCGGGTGTTTAATGACAAAGTATCTTTAGGTGTTGAACACTTTAAGCATTTTCAGAAATACGCTAATACACAAACGAAAAATGATCCGATTTTTTATGAATATGGGGCCGGCTGGGATTTGTTAATTCCGTTTACTTATGCAGCACTAGGAGTAAAAAAACAAATATTGGTTGATATTACCCACCTTCTTCATTTTGACCTTATCAATGATACAATTAAACGAATAAATGAGAATATTTCTTATTATAAAGATAAATTCGATTGTAAAATGAAGAAACTCGATCCTAGCGAAATATCTTCTTTGGAACAATTAGAAGACATTCATGGGATACAATATATTGCCCCAGCCGACGCCAGAAAGACACCACTAGACATAAATGTTGTTGATTTCATTTCTACAACTACAACTCTGGAACATATTCCAGAGAAAGATTTGCGACTAATTGAAAAAGAAAACTTCCGTATTCTTAAAAAAGGTGGAATCGTTAGCGAAATGATCGACTTGCAGGATCATTATTCCCATTTTGATAAAAGTATTAACATATATAACTATTTAATCTTTAGCGATAAACAATTTAGATTGTTTAATTCAGGAGTGTTGTTCCAAAATAGATTACGTTATCCTGAATACATTCGTATTTTTGAAGAATCAGAGTTTGAAATTGTTATGGATGTACATGAAAAGCCTGATATGGAGAAAATACAACTGCTAAAGAGAATGAATATTCACCCAATGTTCTCAAATTTTGCTACTGAAGAGCTTGGAATCTACTTTATGAGAATTGTTGCATTGAAATAGTAGTTATATTTGTTCAGTATTCATTTTCAAGAGTTGTTATTCTTAAATCAGTTAGGCCAATTGTTAGAATGTAAGATTATTTTAGAAAAGGGTCAGCAATTGCTGCCCCTTTTCTGTATTCCCGACTACAAAACTCGGGAATGACATCTTGTAGATATTCTTTATATCATCACTAAGTCCTAGTCCCATTTCCTTGGGTTAAAGGCGCTTCGGTCACCGAGGAATTCAAAAAGTTCTCGTTCGTGCTTATTCAACGATTCCGGTACATGGATTTGGATCGTCGCAAAAAGACTTCCATTCCCACCGTTCTTATTTGGCAGACCCTTTTTAGCAATTTTCAGCTTTTGGCCTGATTTCGCACCTGGTTTTATCGTTACGCGAATTTTTCCATCGAGGGTCGGTACTGTGACCTTGGAACCCAGTGCCGCTTCCCACGGAGTGATAGGAAGGTCAACAGATAGATCATATTTGTCGACTGAAAAGTAGTCGTGTTTCTGGAAACGGATTTTCAGGAACAGGTCACCTGCTGTACCACCTGAGATTGACGAACCGCCCTGACCGGGGATACGGATTTTCATACCTTCGTATACACCGTCCGGGATTTTCACATCAATGACTTTTGAACCGGGTCGAATTGCTCCACCAGGGCCGTTCTCCGTAGTCTGGAGGGTTACCCTTCGTTTGCCACCTTTGTAGGCTTCTTCCAGTGTAATTTCAAGACTGGCTTCATGGTCTCTACCACGCATGGCACGGCTATTCATATTACTTTTGCGTCCAAAACGTGAAGAAGAGCGGCCACCGGGATTGGAGAATCCACCCATACTTCCGCCCATACCACCGCCCATGTTGCCGAAAATGAATTCGAAAAAGTCACTGAAGTCCCCTGAACTGGAGAATCCACCACCCATGTTGCCCCCCATGCCGCCGCCGGCAGGGTTCCATCCAGCACCTCCACCAAAGTCATCGCCCATTTTCCAGTTACTGCCCAGAGCGTCATACTTGCGTCGTTTGGTAGGGTCTTTCAGGACTTCATAAGCCTCACCGATTTCCTTAAATTTGTCTTCGGCACCGGCATCTTTATTTACATCTGGATGATATTTTCTTGCCAGTTTACGGTAGGCCTTATGGATTTCATCACCACTGGCCTTTTTATCAACACCGAGTATCGTATAGTAGTCTTTGTATTTCAGTGACATCCTGCACTTCTCCAAAAATCATTTTTCCTCTATGCCAATATACCATTTATAAGAGATAATCGTTCCAAAAGCTAGAGGGGACCAGAGCAAAAAAAAGCCCCGCAAAAAATTACGGAGCTTTCTGAAAATATGATTAACTCTAATCGTTAAAGATATAGAGAATCTGTACGTCATCAACAAAGGCACCATCCGGTAACATACGATCACCCCACATATTAAACTTGATGTTTCTCAGTGGACCTGTAGAGTCATTCATCATCGCAAAGTTGCTCGCTACATGGTTACCGTCGATCCAGATATTGTAGACATGATTTGCCATATCAAATTGGATGGAGACATCAAACCAGTGATTCAACTGGTAGTCCTCAAATATGGTTTGGTTTGTGCCGCCGTTAATTGCGAAACAGACACCGTTTTCTTCAAACTGGAGGAAGGAGTTCATCACTGAGGCATCACTTGAAGTGATAGCCAGAGTCCCGTGTGTGTTATTAAAATAGATTTTAAAGTTCACATGCGCATAATCATACCCACTACCATTGATATCCTTAATTAGATATCCGTTTCCTGGAGCATTAGGATCTCTGAATTTGATACTCTGAGTTCCGCTAGCGGCATTTTCATCAGATACACTTGCATTTACACCGGCCAGACTATAGCTCCATCCAGCAGGAAAGTCACCAACAGTGTCACTCTCAAAATCACTTGAGTAGATCACTTGAGTGTTACCGCCACCGTTTGGAATATGAACTGTGGTTGTGTTTGAATATGCGGATACAACGTCACCATTGCGGGCACATACTTTGTAGTCGTAGGTGTCACCCTCAGTGATATCGTTGTCGATAACCTGGGTAGTATTTGGATCCAATTGTGCCCAGAGGAACCATTCTCCACCGTTCACTCTTGCGGCAACTTCATAACCTGTTTCTACAGCTGAACGATCTTGCCATGTAATTCTGACAATACCGTTACCTTCAATATAGGTTGCGGCAGCATTTGTAGGTGCGAAAAATGGAACTTGAAGTTGGATCGTGTTTGAAAAGTCCGAAACATTATCGTCTTCACCAAAGGCCTGAACTCTATAAGAATAATTTTCTAAAGATTCAACGTTTTCATCAACATATGTGATTGCATTGCGGCCAAGTGTTGCAACTGTTGACCAACCAGCACCTTGGCTGCGTTGTACGTGGAATCCCGTCTCGTTGGTGGAATTATCTTCCCAGAAGAGATCAAAACCAGTCTCAAATGCATCGCCATGAAGGTTGCTGGGGGCTTCTATTTCAGATGGCCCTGAGACGATTGTAGCTGAAGCTACGTTGGAGTATGTTGAATTGGACCCACCTGCAAAACCTTTGACTCTGTAGGAGTATTCAATATCAGTAGTAACATCATCATCTTCGAAGGCAGTGATGTCAGGGGCAGTAATTTCAATTACTGTCCAGTTATCATCGCCGGCCATACGTTCAATGGTGAATCCTTCTTCGTTATCCGAATTATCAGTCCAGGAAAGGTTGATCACAGTCTCAGTCGCGGAAGCTGTCAGGTTTGATGGAGCATCTACTTCAACCGGTACTGAAGCGATGGTTGCAGAGGCAACGTTGGAATATGTGGAACTGGATGAACCAGCAAATGCCCTGACTCGATAGGAGTATTCGACATCAGTTACGACGTTGTTGTCATCGTAAGTTGAAGTTCCAGCATTTGTTGTTTCAATGACGTCCCAGCTTTCATCGCTGGACATACGTTCGATAATGAAACCGTCTTCATTGTCAGAATTATCTGTCCACGAAAGATTTATCTGGGTCTCATCTGGATCTGCGATAAGGTTAGTTGGTGCATTGACATCAACGGGTATTGAAGCAGTAGATACAGTTACGTTGTTTGAATATTCCGAATAGTCTGTACCAACATAGGCACGGATTCGATATTCGTATTCGACATCGGGTTCAGCTGTTTCATCTGTATAGGTTACATCGTCCTCATCAACACTGACAGGACTATCCCAGTTTCCACCTGTAGCGAGACGTCTTTCAATCTTGTAGCCATCTTCAACTGAGGAATTATCTTCCCATTCAAGAATAATATTTTCATCTTCACCATAGCCAGAAAGACTTGTTGGAGGGAAGATCGGAATACTAAGTGTTGAGCTGGTATACCAATCAGAATCACCGGCTTCGTTAAAAGCTTTGACCCTGAAAATGTAGGAGTTGTTTTCGAAAACCTCATCGTAGGTAAAGCTGGAACGGTTACGGCTTACTTCTCCAGCTTCTTCCCAGGCATCATTATTGATTTTTACCTGGACAATAAAGCCATCTTCAATGGAAGAGTTGTCGTGCCAAATTAAACGGATTGCATTATACTGAGTAAGATTTAATTCTAATTCCGATGGACGTAATGGTGGATTCTGTTCAGTTGGTTCATCATCTAGTGCATCATCAAGCATGTCACATCCCCACAAAGCAAAAATGAGGAAAAGTGAAAGAAGGACAAGAAGTTTTTTCATGATGGTTCTCTCTTTATGAAGATATGTGTTGGTCAAAGATAAGAGTCCACTGGAATGAAATTGTGAACTTGATCACAAATGTACAAATAATATTCAGGGTTATAAACAGTCTATACCTTGATATTGATAATTGTTTCCTGACTAGTGCCTCGGGCAAACTCAACCTTCCCATCAGGAGTAATTACCACATCAAATTCAGACCGTACCCCAAATTCAGGCAGGTAAATACCGGGTTCAATAGAGAAAATTGTACGGGGTATAATAGGACGTAATTCCTTAGTTTCGAGGTTGTCTATGTTTGCACCATTGCCGTGATCAGAGGTGGTTATACTATGCCCTGTACGATGGATGAAGTATTCGCCGTAACCCGCATCATCAATCGGTTTACGGGTGGCATCATCTACTTCCCAACCATAGACAGTCTCACCTTTTGCAAAACGGTCTACGACAAAATTATAACCGGCAAGTCGTGCATCACGGACGAGCTCCCAGATTTTTAAACGATCTGCGGGAACTGTGTCACCGATATAGGCCATCCATGTTTCATCACCCCAAATCGAAGATGGGTCATTTTTCACTTTTGCCCATAGATCAATCAGGACCATGTCACCTTTTTTGAAAAATGCGTCACTACCTTTCACCGGCAGGTAGTGAGGGTCACTCGCATTTGCATTGATGGCGACTATTGGTGAACCCTCTGATTCCAGATTCTCCTGTTCAAAACGGAGGAGGATAAATTTTGCCACATCAGCTTCACTAATGGGCATTTCTTTTCGCATTGTTTTACCAATAAGATCAAAGGCTTCATGAGCGATGTCGCGTAGAAGTTCTGCGGTCTTATGATGACCTGCAATTTGGTCGTCTGTAAGTGTTGCTTCGAATATCTGGATCAACTCTGCACTAGATACGATTTCAACTCCGAAGGAACGGATGAGTTCTATTGTGCCTCCGTCCACCCACGAAACAGTCGGTATAAGGCAGTTGGGGCTATATTCCATCGCGATCTTTTTGTCAGAACCGATGAGCACTTTCAATTTTTCCTGAAGACTCTGGTAGCTTAAGTAACTATCCGAATCACCGGGTAAATGTTCCAGAGTATGAGGTTCAATGGCGTGTTGGAGTTTTCTTGGTGTTCCTTCAGCAGGAATGTAGTAGTAGGCTCTGCGGCTACGAGTCTGGTCTTCCGGCAGTTCGAGTGTGGTTACAGCTACGGGGTTAACGTCGCGCCAGACATAAATCAACCAACCGTCAAGCTGAAATCTTTTCAGCTCTTTCTGAATCGCATCTATTTTTTTACTCATTTTTCTACTCTTAGATAAGGTCAGCGAGTGTTGTATCTGTTAGAAACTCTAGCGTTGCCGTCCTGACAGGACGCCATCGTTCTTCCACAACAACTTTTAAATCTTTATCAGCTTCTTCAAAACCGGCTTTTTCAAGCACTAAATCCACGTCTTCATCAATGGCATTCAGTACATCCAAAAGGCGAATCTCTTTTGGTGAAACAGCAAGCTGAACACCGCCACCGCGACCGCGAGTGCTTGAAACAACTTTAGCAGCAGAGAGCTGTTGCAAAACTTTAGGGAGGAAGGCTGTGGGCAATCCTGTGATTTCTGCCAGATCAGATGCCTGCCATTTTTTTTCTGTTCCGTAGGTTTTTGCCATTGCCACTAGAGCACGGATGGCATATCCCCAGCTTTTAGAAAACGACATAAGTCACCTTCTTTTATCCATCAATTTCTATTTCCAGAAGTGGAACATTAGCGTCAACTTGTTCCCCTTCTTCGCATTTCAACTCAGTTATTTTTCCAGATGTTGGGGCACGAAGAGTATGTTCCATCTTCATCGCTTCGACGATAAGGACCGCTTGCCCTTCTTCAACTTCATCGCCAACTTTGGCAAGCAATTTTATCACTTTACCGGGCATAGGTGCAGCCACGAGGTTCTCAGCATCCGCTCCCACACCATCTTCATCGTCTGTTTTCAAATCAAAACGGAATACTCGACCGTTTACAGCCGCCCAGAGTGAGTTCTCATGTTCCTTGGCAACCACGTTGTACCGATTTCCATTGATTTGCCAGATACCTGAGTTTGATCCAGTCTGGAGGAATAAACCATCAAGGTTTATCTCATCCCCGATTTCAGCAACAAGTTGCCCTTTTTTAAATTCGGCTTTAATGACCTGAGAACCATCTGAAATTTTGATTTCTCGCCTGTTCATCGTCCACCTCCGATCCGCCATCCGCCCAGTTGTTGCCAGGGTGTTACCTGTTTCTCGCCAACGTTTTGTGCAACTGCACCGTTATTTGAAACAGCTAAAGCGGTGGAAGCAGCTTTGGCAATGTTTAGTAGATCAGGATCATCATCAGACCAGTTTTCAAAATAAGTGGGAATAAAATCTGTATATGTTTCACCCGCGGCGAAAGGTTCAGATGCAAGAACGTCGCGAAGGAACGGGGCCGTGGTGGGCACTCCCAGTGCCACATAGTTTTCAAGGGCCTTTACTGTCCTCGCAATGGAGGACGCTCTATCAGGACCCCAGCAAATGACTTTGGCCATGATAGGATCGTAATGGATCGGGACATCGACATTTTCAAGAACGCCACTATCCACACGTACGCCGGGCCCGGTCGGTTCTTCGAGGTGCAGTAACGGTCCAGCAGCCGGTAGGAACCCTTGTGCGGGATCTTCAGCGTAGATACGAACCTCGATGGCATGACCACGTTGGTTTACTTCTTCCTGCGTCCACGATAGTTTTTCACCAGAAGCGATTCTGAACTGTTCAGCTACAAGGTCCACACCGACAACTTCCTCGGTAATAGGATGTTCAACCTGGATTCGTGTATTTACTTCGAGGAAATAAAAACTCTTTCCGTCATTATCGAGGAGGAATTCAACAGTACCGGCGTTGACGTAATCAGCGGCTTGGGCAGCCATAACAGCAGCTTTGCCCATCTCTTTACGCAGGTGAGCAGTCATTGCAGTTGATGGTGTTTCTTCCACCACTTTCTGATGGCGACGTTGAATGGAGCATTCACGCTCAAACAAGTGAATAGCGTTACCGTGAGTATCCGCAAAAACCTGAAATTCGATGTGACGCGGTCGTTCTACATATTTTTCGATAAATACTCGTGAGTCACCAAAGGCGTTTTTCGCTTCGCGCATGGCACCTTGAATCGCTTCCTCGAGTTCAGATTCCTCTCTGACGATCCGCATGCCCTTACCACCGCCACCAGCGGCAGCTTTAACGAGCAGTGGATATTTCATCGACTTGGCGGCTTTTTTAAAGATTTCAACATCCTGCTCGTCAGAGGCAAAGCCTGGAGTCACCGGAACACCGGATTTCTCCATGACCTTTCGGCTTTCAACCTTATCGCCGAGGAGTTCAATGGCTTCTGGAGGAGGGCCAACCCATATGAGTCCAGCGTCTATAACCGCTTTGGCAAATGCCGCACGTTCGGACAAGAAACCATACCCTGGATGGATAGCATCGCAGCCGGCCAGCTTTGCAGCATCAATGAGCTTCTGAATATCAAGGTAACTTTCAGCAGCGGCAGGTGGACCGATTGGGATTGCCTCGTCGGCTAATCGGACATGAAGAGCCTGCTCATCAGCTTCGCTGTAAACAGCTACAGGGCTGATTCCCATTGAACGGCAGGCACGGATAATTCGGACAGCGATTTCGCCACGATTGGCGATCAGGACTCGTTGAATCATAGGGGAAACCTCTCTGATTAGAACCGTATTGAGAGCTTACATCTTCAAGCTCCTTCAATCAAGTATTTACAGTGAATTAGTAATATGAATCACGTGGCGGAGAGTAAAAAAGCCCCGTCCAATTGAACGGGGCTGAATTCATATAATAAGACTAGAAAACAAACTGAGTCAGCATCAAGTAAAGGGCAAAACCAACCATCATTAATCCCTCACCGGCAATAAATCCGGAGGCAAGACTGGCACCGTATTTTTCACAACGTACCGGTTGACGTTTGTTATAAATCTGTGTCAACAATGCACCGAGGAACATTCCGATTGAGTAGTGAGCCGGGACCATAAATGCGATACCAAAAGCAACAGGACTGGGTAACCATTTGACGATTGATTTTGGGGCGAATCTTCCAAGCAAGGGTAAGAAAATACCCATGATCGCACCTGCTGCAGCACCCCAAAGGGCGCCGGCTGGTAACGCTGAAAGGCCGACAGCCATAATCTCTGCCATTTTGTACCATGCAAAAACGGCTGGTCCGGGGAATTCCTGACCTGGGATTTCATAAACCATTGTCAGAACACGGTAGGTTCCGGCGGCGGCAAACACACCGACGATAACGCCAATTAGCTGTGTAATCACCTGACGTCGGATAGAAACCTTGAGCATGTAACCCGCTTTCAGGTCCTGCATCAAGTCGCCTGCTTGACTGGCTCCGGCGCTGGTGATAGCTGCAGCCATCAAGTTGATCACCATTTTACCGGGTGCAAGGGCACCGTAAACTACCTGTGTGATTTTCCCCATGGCACCGACGGGATTGATATCCGTTTCACCTGTTGCACGGACAGCTATGGAAGCAATAAACAGCGACAGGAAGATCGCAAGGATACCTTCCCAGATGGGTATATGGAAATAGGCTTTTGCGAGGACAACCGTTAGTGTAACGGCGAAGGCCATTCCCACAACCCAGTACTTCATTGGGTAGGGGTCAGGTGCATCTTCTTCCTCTTCATCATCAGTTTTCTTTGTGGCACCCTTAAGCGATGTGAAGGTTCTCATGATCGTTTTATACTGCATGGCAAGTCCGGTAAACGAACTTGTGATCATCAGAGAAACACCCATCCACAGCACCCAGTTGAATCCAGCACGGTATGGACTGGTTGTATCAGGTGCTTTATCAATGACAGGGGCAGGCTTATTCATGTCGAATTCAGTTGCACCGGCCTTCATCAACAACGCTTCCGGGGCTTCATAATGGCGGAGTACGTCGATCAGAGAAACACCATCGCGATGGTTCGCGATTCGTTGAGCGCGGAAGATGGCATCATCCATCTCACGGTCCAGGCTCCTTAGCGCCCGTTTACTCGGTGTTCGACCATCCGTTTCATAATCCTGAATCTGGGTAATAGCGGATGTAACAGTACCGATGTTTGGGCTGACTTCAACTGTTCCATTGTCCAGAAGGATTGGAGTAATCACCCCCCAGGCGATCAAAGAACCAGCAAGCAGACTCCATCCGACCTTTGGTCCAATCAAAACACCGGCACCCAACATCATCGGTGAAAGGTTAATTCCAATCAGAAGCTGGTAAATAGGAACACCCATAAAGGCAATTGACCAAAGACCGATATCGTTAAACGATAAGTCCTCGATAACGCCGAGAGTATCCGGGAAAACGAGATATAGAAGTTTAAGTAAAGCAGCAAAAATGCCTGTATAAAGTAAAACCTTTGTTTTCTTGAGTGCCTCAGCACCGCTAGCGTACATCGCCTTGATTGTTTCACCTGTGGCTGTACCGGTGGGGTACTTTAGCTTTTCCTGAACAATCATCTGCTTACGGAGAGGAACAGCAAAATGGACGCCGAGGAAAGCGACACTGATACCCCAGATAAGAAGTGAAATAAAGGGAAGCGGACCGTCACCCTGATTGGCGCGGATCATTTCCAGAGCCGGAATGGCGGCGACAAAACCACCGGCCGAAGCCATTGTTCCTGATGATGAACCGGCAGTGGCCGCGATGAGGTTTTCTTTGGGATCGAAAGAACGTTTCATCTTCCGCATGGTACTGAAAATGGCGAAAGATATAACGGCGGCTGTAATACCCGCACCGAAGGTCCAGCCGATTTTTAAACCAATACAAACATTTGATGCGCCGATCAGACAACCCACGAACAATCCGGAAATGACTGCACGGAATGTGAGTTCTGATAATGGTTTGGTTGAATTTAACATCTCTTTCATGTACGCCTCATCGTGGTAAGTTGATTAAAGGATTTGGTAAAATAGGTCCGGGGTGGTTGAGTTGCAAAAATTGGTGGAGTATTATACAATTTAGACCCGTGAATGGGAGCAAATGAAATCGAGGAATGTATGAGTACCAATTCTCAAATGAAAAGACCCCTCCAAAACCTGATTGGTGGTCCGTGGGTTTTGATCGGCATGGCGTTAGTATCGTTGGCTAGTTTTATCTTTGCAATGATCAAACGGAAAAAACTTATGGAAAATCCTCCTGTGCCGTTGGTTGAGCTGGACTATCGGGAAATGGAAGGATTATGGAATGAATACGCTGGGTTCAGAAAATGGTACCAGCAGGACCATGCTGCAGCAACATATGAGTTCACTATAGACAAAAAAGATAACGTAACCCTTGAACATGAAATCCGTTTCGGAACAGCAGATGGTCCTAAGAGAAAGATTAAGAAAAAACTATCCATTCCAGATATTTCTGAACCGGCCTGTTTTGAAATTAAAGGTGTTTTCAGGAGTAAAATTCCTGTAAAAATTATTTATCTGAATACCGAAATGGGGATAATGGTTCTGACAATGGGTAAATGTTTCAGACCTCATGTTCTTTCAAGGGAATGGCCCATAAACGAAGAAGTTTATAGTGAGTTGACCAAACGGATGAAAGAGGAATCTGCAGTTGATCTAAAGGGTTTGGAAATATTTCAAGCTCCTGAGGAGATGGAATAGATGAAGAATCAATTCCGATACCGTGTAAAAGTGTGCTGTATCCAGAATCGTGAAGAAGTGGAACTGGCCGTCCGCTACGGTGCAGATATGTTGGGTTTTGTCTCAGAAATGCCATCAGGACCGGGACCGATCTCACTTGAAGCAATAGCTGAATTGACACCTTTTGTCCCTGCTGGAGTCGAGAGTGTTCTTCTCACCAGCAAAGTGGATGTGGATACGATTGTCGAACATCAAAAAATCACAGGATGCTCTGCAATTCAACTCTGCTGGCCGATGGAAACGGATCAACGAAAAGAGTTGCAGGAAAAACTTCCAGGCGTAAAATTGATTCAAGTCGTCCATGTGACAGATGATGATAGTATTGCAGAGGCTGTTGAAGCGTCTAAATATTCACATGCTTTGATCCTCGATTCCGGTGTTCCCAATAGCGATGTACCTGTGTTGGGTGGTACTGGAAACTCACACGATTGGTCAATCAGCGCAAAAATTTGCGAAGCTGCTCCAATTCCGGTGTATCTGGCAGGAGGACTGAAACCAAAGAACATTCGCGAAGCAAAGGAGATAGTTCCAAGTTTCGGTTTTGACCTTTGTACGGGTGTTCGTATTGACTACAAGCTGGACGAGGCCTTATTGAAGGCTTTTATGGACGGTGTCTACGAATAGGTAAAGGTAGAAATGGTTTCCACAAAGATGTCCTTCCTGCGTGATGCCTGTCAGCGCGTAGCCTTGGCGAAGACTGATCGGCAGGAACCTCGGTGTTTGGGTTTCTCATGTTGAAAGCAAATATAAACCATTGATTGCTCGGTGGTGATCTCTGTTAAGGCGAGGGTAAAATGCATCATCTTGCCGATTTAGGGATATTTTTCGCTGGGATGGGAACATTCTTTCTAGGAATCGCTGCTTTTTGGTGGATCTCGCTCTGGGAGAAAAAAAAACTTCCCGAAAGATAAATAAACTCTTGAAATATAAACCCGCAGACCTTCCTCATTGATCTGCGGGTTTACGTTTAGGGAAAGGTAAGGTTTCCCTATAATTCTATTTCAAATCCTATGTACCATGTCCTTGGCAAACTAGGACCGTAAACAAATGCGGGATCTCGGTTTGGTCCTACGTCCAGATTATCCTGAAAAGCATTTAATGCGTTTTTAACTCCAATGGACAAAATGCTTTTGGTTTTATTCAGTAGGGTAAGATCATATGAGGCGCCCACATCAAGTTTATAATAAGTATCGCTCTTTTCAAGGCGTGGACCACTGCCATCAGCGGGTTCTTCATGAGGAACCCATGATTCGCCTGTGTAGTTGATAGTAGAAAATAGATCGAGCTTTTGTGTAGCTGAATAGGTTACCAAAATATTCCAGTATATATCGGGGGAACGTGGAAAACTGGTTAATCCTCCTTCAGATTCTTCGTATTTACTCTCCTTAAAAGTTCCACCGTATTGTATTTCAAAGGTAGAAAACGGTTTAAAACCAAGGTTTAGCTCAAATCCCTGAATTTTAGCTCCGGGGTTATTTACACGCATGATGGAATATGTACCGTCAGGAAGTTGTGTTGCGTTATCCCAGTCGAGAGATAAAGCATTGTCCAGAGTGGTTTGAAAATGGGAGAAAGCGAAACTATATGGTGCTTCACCAACGTAGTTTTGGTATTCAAAACCGATATTAAATGAATAGCTTTTCTCTTCTTTTAAATCCGGATCGTTTCGAATTACACGTTGATCACCACCAAGTGATTCAATGTGTAAGTCTTCATCAAAGACTTGCGGTGCCTTAAACCCTGTCGAAAAACCTGTTCTAAGGATTAATCCCTCCATAAGATTATATTTAGCAGAAATTCTCGGACTGAAAACGGGGTCCGATAATTCACTGTGGTTATCCATACGAATTCCCGCCAGTACTTCTAATGCCTCATTCGATAAAAAATGAACATCATCCTGGAGATAAAAACCAAAATTTGTGTAGGTTTCATCAATATTGTATTGAGCCAGACGGGTAGAATAGTCTTCCAAATGGTCAGATGAGTAATCAAGACCAGTAGTAAATATCTGATTTCCGAATGTGAAGTTTGTACGGAAACCACCTACATGTACCTGATTGGAAGAAGTTCCGTAGGCATCCAGAGCAGCCAAGCGGGCTTGATCATCGGGAATACCGTCGTTATTTGCGTCATAGTCGGCCGGATCACCGAGCCCACCGTAATAGCTGTCACGGTCTGTAAGCGCTAAAGAATAGTAAAAACGATAGTCAAGATTTGTCAGTGGACGGTGTTCCCAGCGAACAGTGCCACCCCATCTCAAGTGTTCCACACCTTCAGCAACGTTAGCTTCATGCATTGGAACATCAAAATGATCACCACCACGTCGTTTTTCATGAATATGATGAGCGTTGAAGTTTATCTTTCCATTTTCTATGGGTTTTGAATACCAGTTTACACCAATGGTTTGATTATTTAACTCTCCCAGTTCGCTGTAGCCATCATCATTATGGTCGTATTGGTTTCTCTGGCGAACCGTCCCGTAAAGATATGCTCCGCTAGTACGACTTTCATTCACTCTTTCGGAAACAACACTGATACCGTTGTCTCCGGCATTGCCGATGGATTGTCCCTGATATTTGATATGGGTACGGTTTGTTAGTGGTGTTCTTGTCATCAGGTTGACTGTTCCAGCGATTGCTCCACCACCGTATAAGGCAGAACCACCTCCTTTTACAACCTCGATTTGTTCGATCATCTCAGCCGGGAATTGTTCAAGTCCATATACACCCGCAAGACTACTGATTACCGGATCGCTATCGACAAGTATTTGAGTATAAGGACCCTCCATTCCCAGGATTCTCACTTGTGTAAAATTACAGTTCTGGCAATTATTCTCTACACGAACGCCATTTTGTAACGCCAAGGCTTCGGCCATATCAACGGCTTTTACCTTTGCGATAGTCGCACGGGAAACAACTTCTGTTTTAACAGGGACATCTTCAAAAACATGGGGTATTGAAGTACCTGTTACAACAACAGCTCCCATCTCCAGAAACCCTTCTTTCAGGGTAAAATCGATACTGATTGTCTCACCTTGTTTTATTTCAATTTCTTTATAAACAGGTCTATAGCCGATCATACTCGCAATAAGTTCAACTTTGCCGACTGGAGCCTTATGGATAACAAAGTTGCCGTTTTCGTCTGTCGAGGTACCTACAAAACCGTGATTGACAAAAACATTCGCACCGGTTAATGGGGCTTCAGTGCGGGAATCAATAACTGTTCCCAGGATTTTTCCTGGTTTAATAATTGTTGTGTTGTTGTTAGGCAATGCTAAGTTGGTGAATATGGAGAGTCCTATCACCATAAGGATCAAACCTTTATGGAATCGCATAATATCCTCTGGATTTAAATCAGTGTGTTAGATAGTGATCAGAAAAATAAATCAGACGATAGATGGCGGAGGACGGTTCGTCGGGGTGACGATAGAGTGAAACAGGGTAATGTGTTCAACAGCTTGACAAAGGTGGACTGACTCTTCGACGAAGAACAGATCAACTGTCACAATCTGCGAAAGTGATAGGGCCAATGTTTCAGCAGGACATGGTCCAGTATAGTCTTCACCCACTTCCACGATTTGTTTACTTCCATCATGGAAGATCATATCGTGGTTATGATGCAGATCGAGAGTCAGTAAGAAGGGTGTGTAGACACCCAGGAACAGTAGAACTAGAAAATAATGCAGGGATTTTCTGGTCATTTCTGACTCCTTGTTAATTCATTCACATAAAAAGTAGACATGTCTACCAATGGTATGCAAATGAATTAGCAGAGAGTCTCTAATAAAATATTCGCACTATACTCTATATTATCAATAGTATAAGAACCTATGTTGTTGACGACGCTGGTTTGCAACAGGATTATCACTTCATCAACACTACTTTTTGCACATCGTTCATTTTGCCTTCAACGTATGCTTTCACAAAATAGACACCACTACTTAAGTCGCTACCGTCAAAGGTGAAGTTGTGATAACCCCGTTCGAGGGTTCGGTCAGATAAAACCGCCACTTCCTGCCCAAGAACATTATGAACGGAAAGGTGCAGTTTCCCTGTTTCCGGCAAACTCACCCGGACATTCAAAGATGGATTGAAGGGGTTGGGATAAGCGTTAAAGAGCTCATAATCGGCAGGTGCTATATCGTCCAAAAGTGTTTTAACGTCCATTGCAGGTGAATAGTCAAAAACATCGATACGAGTAGATAAAGGAACAAATATACCACGATTGTCAACCGCTAATTCAAAACCGTACCTGTAATCGTAATAGTAATAACCGGATATCCATGTGTCTTCAGGATTAGTGATATCAACAATTTCAATTCCATTTCTGGTAGAAAGGAAAACATGGTTCTCCTTGAAACCAATATCATATATCACTACATCAGTATCTTTAAAGAGGATGGTTGGATTAATCCGATCTGCAATATTCATAATTGTATAACAACTTCCACTATTCAATACAAGGTGACCATCCTCAATAGATATATTGCTGTACCACTCAGTGGGTTCCTCGTCAATGGTGACTTCACTACGAATTGCAAGATATCTACTATCGCCGGTACCAAAGATCTCGTATACCTGGAGATCAAAATCTCCAAACCTGCCGACAACGTAGACATAATTTCCAATAATAACCGAGTCATAAGCTCTGTATCCCAATTCAGGATATCCCTGTTGCATAAGTGGTCCAGTAATATCTGCTGCATTGGATACATCGTAGATCAATACATGTGAGTAATCATAGGTGTCTTGCGTTAAAACTAGATACTCTTCGGAAGCAGAAAGTTCAGGTTGACCCATTGAAGTACCAAAGGAATTCACTATTTGTGGCGAGTCAGGATCGGAAATATCATAAAAGTACAGGCTGTCAACATCCTCATCATCAATACGTCTGTCCGTATACCCAAACAAGTAATTTGAGTTCACTTCTATTTCATCAAATCGTTTATCAATTATCCCCAATTCTTCATAATTTTCAAGTGAGCTGATATCAACAATACGTTGTTTTATACCCTTGGCGAATAGTAAATTTTCGTCAATTTTAACGTCTGATATTCTTTCCAAATAATCAATGAAATAGGATTCTGTAATACTTGAAAGATCATTTATGTCAAGAAATGAGACAAAACGGTTTGCAATTCCTCCCGAATAGTCCTCTCCAATAACCACTCCTAGGACATTATTTCCTGCGCTGGTTTCAGATGGAACAAGGGTATAATGAAAAGGCAAGTTTTCATCAATTGAGTCAGGAATAGCATAAGTAGTTTGTATCACAGGATATGATGGATCAGATATATCATATATCGAAAGTATATCCCCACTTATAAAGAGTTGACTATCCTCTGGGGATATGGTTCTGCAATTTGCTTCAGGTAGGTTTGTAGTATTTAGCTGAGATGGTGCCGAAGGATTAGAAATATCGTATATGTAGAGGTCTGTTCCCCAGAAAATGTAAGCGATGTTGTCAAATAGTATTACATCACTATCGGATATGTCACACTCCAGGTCTGAAAATGAAATACTTCCAAACTGGGAGATATCAGCAGGATTAGATATATCCAGAATGCTTATACTTGAACCTCCTTCATTTGTGACAACCGGCATAAACAACAGGTCGCCAAAAATTGAAAAATTGCCGGCATCCCCATTTATACTATAGTTCCCTAATATCTCGGGAGAATTATAGTCTGAAAAATCCATCATGGCAAGTGTACTATCGGCCAACCGCATGACAACCTGATCGTTATAAAAATCCAGATATTTTATGTCATTTTCCGTTGAGTACTCACAACACATTAATGGATTTGCGACATCCGTCATGTCGCAAACATTCAGAAAGCTACCATAGGAATAGAAATAGGAATAAATGAGATTGCCTTGAATTTTAAATTGTCCACGACAATAATCGTGTAGCCGAGAAATCAGAGTTGGCTCAGAAGGGGTCGATATGTCAAGAAAAAATATTCCAGCGTAAGTGGAAAGAATAGCCGTTGTATCTACGATTTCAATATCAGAAACAGACGACCAAAAATTAAATATTTCACCTGTCTGCTGGATGTTGTAGGCTTCTTGTGCTGACGCAGTTAAAGTAAAGAATATAAAGATTATTAGCAAAAGAACCAGTCTTTTGGAACCTTGCATTTTTTACTCCATAGTTTAAACTTATTCAATCGTAATTAAATAAATCCCCGCACTATTCTGCGCGAGGCAGATGGGATCTTCTGACGCTGCAACGGGATTCATGAAGTTGGGAATTGTTTGCTGGATTCCCGTTTCAATGTTCTTGTGGTAGATACCCGTTATTTCCTGACCAGACGCTCGATTGGCAAAGAGATGGACTCCGTCAGTACTTATCGACGGACGGTAAGCATCCCTCATTATAATCGCTGAGTTGGGTGGAGGTTGGATCACAAACGAGTAAATCGTTGGAGTTGAAAGATCATCTGGATCAAGTTTACTACCAAATATCTGGTTGGTATTTGCCCGCCAGACAAAATCATTACCCACATACTGCTCAATATGAGTGAAATTTGCTAGACCCGGATAGGATGCGACACGCAGGTTCTGACCCGATGAACCATTATAAAGGTAGGCAATATGTTGCCCACTAGCAGATGCTTTGCCGGAATAACCGAAGATGATCGGTTCGGGATTCAGCGAGCCCCATGTTATAGCAGCTTTATTTATCTGACCGCCAGGTGCTGAATAGATCAGTGTATCATTGCCAATAAACGATGGGGAAGAACCCTCATAGCCTGTATGCCAGGTATCCTGGGCGATCATGTCAATGATTATCAGTCCTGCATTCTGGTCTGTCGGGATACTGAATGTTATAAATTGGCCATTGGGAGAGACTTCATAATCGTAGTTGTGAACATTGCGATATAGTGTTGTAATATTTCCTTCAAGGTCAGAATAAAAAATCCCTGGATTGTCCTGGTCGCTACTGTAGCAGAAAAGAAAATGGTCGTTATCCATCCATAAGGGTTGGATACCATTTTCCACAATGAGTTCCGCCCGATAGAAAGAATCCGGTGGATCTTCCTCCTCGCCGCCTGAACAGCCAATAAAGGCAAGAGAAATAACTAAAATTGAGACTAAAATTGTATACAGCTCAAATTGTCTACCGTGCATAAAGAATCTCGTAGTTCAGTTTAATTGTTTTACCTGCTGGAACCATAACATCAAATTTTGCAATGCGAGCATTTTTACTGGTATGGCTGATAGCTTGTCCGTCCACGTTAACATTGACAATACTCCAGTCACCAAAAACTCGTTCAAGGACCTGAACAGTCACATCACTGCCACGTGAATTACCAATATTTACAGTATAAACCTGACTTGTTCCGCCGTCTTCCGTCCGGGTTTCAGCCATACGGATACGTTCGGCAGTCAGATCAAAGACCTGGTTCAAGTTCAGGTCCATCTCACTACCGGCAGGGGTATCGTCTATTTTATCTTCACCAACGAAGTAGGTTTCGTTTCCAATTTTTTCATAGACACGAACCTTTCCGGCTGGATAAGCTGAATCCAGAGTTATACCGAGGTGTGAAGAAATTCTATCATCGAAAATGGTCGCATCGTAGACGTAGAACTTATCGTATGATTTAACGTTCTCGTTGAGAATGGGAAGGACTGTGGTTTGAGCTGATGTTAAAACTCCAGAGTTATTGACGGTCCAACGTCTCAAATCTCCGAATGAGGAGATGTTATCAGCCTGTGCGGATCCGGGGGCTGGATTCAGACGGTCAACTCGTCGTCGATCTCCTGCCATATGAATTGAGCCGGCCAGTAGAGTAAGTTTATCGTAGGAAAGGGTCTGTCCTGTGGTGTTCTCAATGACAACTCGGCCTTCAACTTTAGCCGTTTTTCCACTAGGAACGACCTTGTGTTCACCTTGCCAACTCAGGTTAGTCGTCAAATAGCTTAACTGAACGGTTACTTTTTTGTTCTTCTTAGACGAGTATGTCCAGACAATGGAAGGTTCCAGAACCGGTCCATTGGATACGAGCTCAAACGGTTCATCTTCAATGTCGGAACGTTTTATCATGGAGTATTCACCAGAGGTTTCTATCGATTCTAGGGTAAGGTTCTTCTGACTGACTTGACGCAAGATTCCCTTTGTCGCAAGACTATCGTCAGTAAGCATCAATTCAACTTGCTGACCGATTTTCGTATTCCAGAGTTTTGTGTCATCTATTAAATCCTGGGAGTAAGCAAGGGCTGAAGTTGTAATATCGCCAGCATCCAACCTGATTGAACCGGGGAGAATTCCGGTAGCAATTTTCTGCAAAACGATCTGACCATCACCTTTTTCAAGTGTGACAACGCGTGTCTCTGTGATTTCAGCAAGATCACGGGTGTAGATGGTGATTTCGCGAGTATCAACAACATCAGCAAAAAGTGGAACAGAAACCATCAGAACAAGCATAACTGCGATGAGAGAAAGATAGCGTTTCGACATGACTCACTCCTGTACATTGTTTGAAAGTATAAGAGTAAGTGAGATTTTTCTGAATTGCAATAAAACCGAAGAAAAACAACCACAAGCTTGAGGAGATTACCCTGTATTATCCCTGCATTCAGCTGAAAGTCCGGCTTTCGACGGATTGGCAGCGATCTCGGTGTTAAATAAAACTATTTCTCTTCATCTTTATGGGACAAAGAAACAATCTCATTATGTAATGATTCTACTTCATCTTTTAATTGCAGAGCTTCACTGCTGACCAATTTCAGTTGCTGGGTTAGGGTGAGTAGATTGGAAATATCTTCACCAATCACAACGACGGTTCTGAACGTCCCCAGCTCATCAGCGATTGGAGTTGCTGATACAGACATCTGGACATGCGGTTTATTAACACGGCTCACTTTCCATTCAAAGCGGGTTTCCTTTTTGTCAGTTAGAACCTTGGTAACCTTCTCGCCGATGGCACGACCTGCTTTATCCTGAAATACTTTAATAAAACTTTTGCCGATGATTTCATTTTGAGATTTTCCGAGCAATTCTGCCCCAAAGGGATTGATGTCGAGAAAAACGCTTTCCTTATCGAGGAAGGCGATCAGTAAACGGGAAGAGTTAAAGATACCGTAATAGCGTGAACGAAATTCCTTCAGACGTTTTTCACTGGCACGGAGTTTTGTAGCCTCTTTTTTAAGGTGTTCGTAGTCCTCCCACATCGCCTGCTGTTCCATAAATAGCTCCGTTATAATAGCAAAAGTATGTGTAGCCCGGGAGCGACTGCATCCCGGGAAAAGAGCTCAGAAAATCAGTAAAAGTTAAGACAGGTTAATAAAATTATCATTGAATTACAAGTTGATGTCCTGCTCCGAAATCCTCTTACATTCTCGACTTAGAGTGTTGATATTTAAACACCAAATATACGAAAACTGCTCTATCCTCTCGCATACTCTCGAAATATGGAATTAACCTCGAGTCATTTCTACCAGATTCTCATAAAGTATTGCATGGCCTTGTTTGCTGAACACAGTGAGTAAAAGTAGCCCGGGGTCGTCGACTCCGGGGCCAACAATCGCTAAAGATAGCGGTAATTATGTAATCTACTTCCCCGGCGTGAGACACGCCGGGCTACCAACTTGATCATAAAACAAACCCTGATCCCGAATAGTCGGGAACAGGGTTATTATATGTCACACTTATTATTAAATATCTTCTTTACTCTTCATCTTCCTCTTTGGCAGCATCCTGATCGCGGAGAAGTGGGAAGAGGACAACGTCGCGAATGGTCTGACGGTTCGTCAGGATCATCACTAGACGGTCAATTCCAAGTCCAAGACCAGCAGTCGGGGGCATACCAAGTTCCAATGCAGCGAGGAAATCTTCATCCAGGGGCATTGCTTCATCATCGCCACCGGTTCTCATTTCCTGCTGTGCTTCCAGACGGGCTCGTTGATCGTCGGGATCGTTGAGTTCGCTGAAGGCATTGGCAATCTCCATCCCACCGCAGAAAGCTTCAAATCTTTCCACAAGGCGATCATCGCTACGGTGTTTTTTCGCCAAAGGACTGAGTTCCAACGGATAATCAATGACAAAGGTCGGTTTGGTGAAATTGGGTTCAACAAGTTCGCCCATGATTTCATCAACCACTTTACCCCAACTTGCCTTCTCTGGGAATTCAATGTGTTTTTCTTTGGCTAATGCCTTTACGTCGTCAAGAGTACTACCCAACAAGTCTTTCCCTGTCGCTTCCTGAAGAGCATCGAAGAATTTCACACGGTTCCAAGGAGGCGTAAAGTCGATTTCACTATCACCAAATGGCACCACGTAGGTTCCGTGGATTCGCTTTGCCATTTCAGAAACCATCGTTTCAACGAGTTCCATGTGGTACTGGTAATCTTTGAAAGCTATGTAGCACTCCATCATCGTGAATTCAGGGTTGTGGGTACGGTCCACACCTTCGTTACGGAAATCTTTGGAGATTTCGTAAACCCTGTCCATACCGCCAACGATCAACCGTTTCAGATAGAGCTCATCCGCGATACGCATATAGAGGTCTTTCTTCAACTGGTTGTGGTGCGTGATAAACGGACGTGCTGTGCCACCGCCATAAAGCGGTTGAAGTACAGGTGTTTCCACTTCAAGGAAACCACGGTCATCCAGATGACGGCGCATGGTTGCGATGATATCGGCACGGGTTCTGAATATCTCTCGTTCTTCCGGATTGACAATCAAGTCAAGTGCACGGTTGCGGTAACGTTCATTGGGATCGCTGAACTCATGGAAACGTTTTCCTGTTTCAGCGTCTTCCTTAACGACAGGTAATGGACGGATCGCTTTAGCGAGCATGTCCCAGTCGGAGATACAGAGTGTTTTTTCGCCTGTTTTGGTGATCATCGGTTTGCCGACGAGACCAATCCAGTCACCGAGGTCCGATTTCGTTTTGAACAGACTGTAAGAATTCGGCTTTGCTTCTGTATTGATATCATCCCGTTTCACATAGATCTGAACACGAGTGGTGTCGTCATGAATATGTGCAAAGGCAGCTTTACCCATTACCCTTTTGGCCACAAGACGTCCTGCAACTTTGACAGATTTCTCTTCGTCCATCAGACTATCAAATTCGTGGAGAAATTCTGCGACTGTATGTGTACGTTCGTACTCATACGGGTATGGGTTTACTCCTGCTTCACGTATAGCGGCCAGCTTTTGGCGGCGCGCATTGATTAAATCCTGTAAGGTTTCCATCCTTTTCCTTCATAAATCCTGGGGACACGAGGTGTCCAACCACATAATATTTCGTAAGCAATTGTTTCTGCTTTTAATGCGAGATCCCAGGCGCCGATATTTTCATCGCCTTGAGACCCTAAAATCGTCACTTCTTCACCCACACCGTATTTGTCATCACCAAGAAAGACCATCATCTGGTCCATGCTGATATTCCCTACGATGGGGTAGCGTTTACCGCCAATAAGAACTTCACCGCGGTTTGATAACATTCGTGGGTACCCATCACCATAACCCATCGGCAATGTAGCCAACCAGCCATCTCGGGGCGCGGCCCAAGTATGCATGTAACCAACACCCATACCTTTGCGGATACCTTTGAAATAGACGATTTCCGTATGCAACGACATCGCCTGTTTCAATCCCCATTCGTTGGGAAGATGGCTTCCCGGGGGATAACCAAACATGGAAATTCCCGGGCGTACATGGGTATAATGTGACTGCGGCAAGTTAAACAGAGCCGAGCTGTTTGCAAGGTGTTTCATAGGGAACTCGAGCCCATTACGCTTGCAACCATCCAGAACTTCCTGGAACAACTCCATCTGTTGCTCGGCTAGAGCTGTATCAGGACCCTGGGCACGGACAAAATGACTGAAGATGCCTACCAGTTCTATATGAGGCAGACGGGCAACCTCCAGCGCGAAGTCAACGCCATTTGCTGCACGGACACCGATACGGTTCATACCCGTATCAATTTTCAGATGAACTCGTGCTTTACGGTTCATTCTGCCCGCTTCACGGTTTATCTGTTGAGCTTTATATAGGCTACTTGCTGTCATGTCCAGATGATAATCGAGGAAATGTTTCACCTGATAACCAACCAGACCACCGAGGATCAGGATTGGACCCTCAATCCCGGCGTGACGAAGTTGAATCGCTTCTTCAAGGAAAGCCACTGCAAAAGAGTCAACGCCTTCGTGAGCAAGTTTCAGTGCCGTAGGTACAAGTCCATGTCCATAAGCATTGGCTTTGAGCACAGCCATAATAATTGCTCCATCCGTCTGCTGGTTCAAGATGGAGTAATTATGTGCGATAGCATCGAGATCCACGCGGAGATACGTTGGACGGCGGCGAAAAGTCGGCGGCATACGGTATTCTGCATAAGGATCGTGCATTTCTTTTATATCTACCAATGGAGTACCCTGGTTCGAATTATTAGTGTTTGTGGAATTGCCGAAATATAAGCAATCTGAACCGTTAGAGTATAATCAACAAAGCCCTGTAAAATGAAAAAGCCCCAATGGATTGCATTGAGGCTTTATCCATCTATATAAAAATTAATCTTTGGCTGCACCGTGTTTATCGCGACGTTGCCCGATAAGGAAAGAGGTCACAAATTCGTGAATGTCGCCGTCCATCACATTGTCAACGTTACTCGTTTCCACACCTGTTCGAAGGTCTTTTACCATTTTATATGGATGGAAGACATAACTTCGGATCTGGCTACCCCATGCAATATCACCCTTGGACTCTTCCAACTCGGCACGTTTCTTCGCTTCCTCTTCCATTTTTTTCTGGTATAGGCGGGCACGAAGCATCTTCATGGCGGAATCTTTATTGCGATGTTGACTACGTTCCGACTGGCAACTCACCACTACGCCCGAGGGAATATGTGTGATACGGATGGCGCTATCGGTTTTATTCACGTGCTGGCCCCCAGCACCGGAAGCACGGAACGTATCTATCCTTAGGTCGCTCTGTTCGATTTCAATTTCGCCAACGTCTTGAACGTCAGGCAAAATGAACACCGATGCAAAACTCGTATGACGTCGTGCATTACTATCAAAGGGGCTGATCCTGACAAGCCTGTGTACCCCAATTTCAGCTTTAAGGTAGCCGTAAGGATGATCTCCGCTTACTTCTATCGACGCTTCCTTGATCCCTGCTTCAGCGCCGGGTTGAAGGTCAATAACTCGGTACTTGTAATCCTGCCGTTCGAGGTAACGGGTGTACATACGGAAAAGCATTTGCGCCCAGTCCTGAGACTCTGTTCCACCAGCACCGGGTTTTATCGTTATGATGCAATCCTTGTCATCGTTTCGACCGGAAAGCATCTTGGCAACTTCCAAACCTTCGATAGCTTTTTCAAGTTCGATTAAAGCGTCTTCAGTTTCGTCGGGTTCATCTTCAAGGAGTTCGATATAAATTTCGAATTCTTCGATATCTGACGCAGTCGTATCATAGAGTTCAACAATCTTACGATGGGTAGATGCTTGCTTGAGGATTTTTTGTGCGCGTTCCTGGTCGTCCCAGAAACCTTCTTCGGCGGATTTTTCGTCCAGTTTATCAGCTTTGACGCGGTGGGCGTCTATGTCAAAGATACCCCCGTAACTGACTAACCTTATCTTTCAGGACTTGCCACCGATCCTGTACTTCTTGTTCGCTGATCATGGAATTCTCCACCGGGTAAAACAACAAAATTCTTAAAAACATTAGTAAATTACACTTTTTATGACGCGCTAAGATAACTGCTACCCCTACAATCATCAAGAGGAATAAGGTTTTTTACTGGTTTGAAAAGGAGACATATACCTTGAAACCTGCACTAAACATATTATCTTGATGGAACTATCATGCGATAGTTTCATACTTAAGATAGAACAAGGGGTTTGGATGCTGAGAGGGTCATCCCGGTGAAAGTCAGTCCCTATGTTGTCGTCCACGAGTTACTGGGTGGACCGGGTGCTGGCAAGGCAGGGCGAAGCACAGCGAAGACCGCCCACCCGGGTCTTATATTACCGTGTGTTTCATTTTTATAAAAAATCTGGGTGGGTTTCGCTACGTTTACCTTGTGAATACCCGGGCCACACAAGAAAAAGTAGAGCGGGGTCTCCGAACCCGCCAAAAGGATTTGGAATTATGTCTTTCTTCAAAAAATCAGTTTTAATATCAATAGTTGTACTAACCACCATCCTGCTGTCCGGATGTGGGTCAAGCAAACACCTTGGTGTCATCCCGCCCATGGAGGAAGTGGAAGCGATGACTTACTTCATCGCCGACTATCTCGAATGCGATAAGGAACAGGTCCATAAAATTCGCGACGTTGTTAAGACCAACCTTGAGATCAAGGGCCGAATCTATCAACACTATTACAACCGTCCGTTGGAGATTCAGGAACGCCACAAGGAACGGATGGACAAGTTTGACCATCAGATTGAAGCCGTTTTGACCGAACCTCAACGAGTGAAATATCATAAAGAATTGCGGCGTGCTATTCGTGGTAAGGAATTCGCGATTAACCGTGATCAGCAGCAGGAGCAGTTCCTTCGTCCCAACCAACAGGGTACAGGTGGGCAATACGGGTATTAATAGAGAAGATGTTTGGTCATTCGAAAAATAGAGAATGAACATTATTGTTTTGTATACAACAAACTGAGATCATTATATGTTACCCATATTATGAGTAATTAATAACTATATGTTATTATGATATCTGGAGATAAAATGGAAATTTATCATTGGAAAAGAGTATATGAAAAGAATGCAAGTAACTTAGATCAGTTTTTTGATTATTTATTGAACCTACCTTTACATATTGTTAGAGAACAGATGTCTGAAAAACTTGCTATTAGTACTGATGCCTGTCAAAGGTATATCTTCCGTGGTCAAGCAGATGCAAACTGGAAGCTGATTCCTTCAGCCTTCAGGAAAGAAAACTTTGAATTACTTAAATACCTACTAGGTGGATATACTGGACCGATAAATACATCAAAGAGAGTTTTGCTAAATAATGCAATCAATGAATTTTGCCGACAATCGGATGAAAACGGATTAGATATACCTGGTTTGTCAAATCTTGAAAAAGATAGAATTGTTAGAAATGCCAATCGTGCAGACAGTATTAAAGTTGGTTCGGTCTTAAGCCACAGAATCGCATTAGCTCAGCATTATCAGTTGCCTACGGGACTGTTAGATTGGAGTGAAAAACCTCTTATTGCTTGTTATTTTGCAGCATCAAATGCTTTGGAAATATTGATTAATGATAAGACTATTGAAAAACCAAGCAAGATTTCTGTTTGGGCATTAAATATAGATCCTCATAATTATTTAGTATCTGAATATCATCAAGATGCCAATACAACACCCTTTCAAATTCACAATGTTCCAAGACATGGAAATGAAAATTTGGTTGCTCAAAAAGGTGTGTTTACTTTCTGGGATAAAATGATAATAAAAGAGCAGAATGAAATTTTAGAAATGGAATCTGAAGAACTCGACAAATATATAACTCACATGATGCCAATGCTGGTAAAGATTACTTTAGGAATTGAGCATATAGCTCAATTGATGATCCGTCTTCGTGATAAAGATATTTATGCTGCTACGATGTTTCCCGGTTATAATGGAATTGCAAAATCGGTTATGGAAGATGCAAAAACTAAAAAACTATTCTTTTTAAAAAAGAAGGAAGAATTGAACAAAGAATAAATGTAAAAAAGACAATTGGAAATAAGTAGTAGCACGGGAGTGATTTATGCACTTTTTTGCGTACTGTATCCCGTGAAAATAAAGAAACCCGACCTGATCAGGCTTAGCAATGCTACGCCCGGACGAGCACTTCGGGCTACCCAGTGCAGTTAGTTGTAGGCCGGGTTCTCCGAACCCGGCAGGTGGATATAAAACGCTGGTGTCGGAGACACCGGCCTACATCGTTGGGAATAGTTAGGTTTTGTAGGTCGGGGTCACCGAACCCGACGAAGTTTCAATGAAGTGGTTTAAACTCGACAGAAGAAACCCGGATGGGCGGTCTTCGCTGTGCTTCGCCCTGCCTTGCCAGCATCCGGGCCACCCAGATTTTAATCCTTCTTCACCCTGATAAACTCTGTGGTTAAACCATCGTAAAGCGGTTCGTAGAAATCCCACTCTTCTGGATGATATTCTTCGATGTAATAAACCGTTTTGATACCCACAGCCGCGATCATCTTAGCGCAGTTCCAACATGGCATCACCGTACAATACATGTCGCATCCGTCAATACTCGGTCCGAACCGTGCCGCCTGTGCGATGGCATTCATTTCGGCGTGAACAGTCCGTACACAATGGTTATGGAACATGGCGTGGCCCACATCGTCGCAGTTGTCGCTGCCGGACGGTGCACCGCCGTAACCGGAGGCAATGACCCGTTTGTCGCGGACGATGACCGCACCCACCTGCGCACGGTCGCAGGTCATATATTTCGACCAGAAGACAGCTAAATCGGTAAATCGTTTTTGCCATTTATCGGCGTTAATCGCTTTATGGTTATTCAAGATTTTCTCCAAGTTCATTTAGACTTTTGTCTGCAACCTGTTTAAGAAGTTCAGGAGTACGAATGGGTTTCATCTCAGGCGTTCGGACAAAAATACCCGTCTGTTTAGCCTGGCACATGATTTTGCCATTCACCGTAAACTCAGCTTCAAGTACATATTTTAATCGTCCTAAATCGCCGATCCACATCGTTCCCTTTACTGGATTATCCGACAACTTGATCTGACGTTTATAATCAATTTCCGTTCGAAGCAAAGTAGGAGCAATATTCTGCGCCATTTGATCAGCTATGGGGAAGTATTTTTCCAACCATTTGAAACGCAGGTCTTCCAGCCAACGGATATAAACGATATTGCTAACATGATTAGCAAAGTCGATGTCGTAGGTCTTCGGTGTAAAATCTATGGATATGGGAATGAGACGTAAACCGTCCATTAATAAATCTCCATCAATCGTTTCGTTCGAGGTATTTTTTTACATACTCATCAATAGCCTGACTGGCAAGCGGAACGTTGTCGGTACTCAGGATGTCGGCCCCGTCTTTGAAAAGTTTAGTATAAACTTTCGTGCCTCGTTTCTCAGCACTCTTGTCCAGATTGCCCATAGTGCCCAGAATTGTTTGTACGCCAAGGTTGTGAAGCAATTCAAAGTGTTTTTTGCCCGGTGATTTTACGCCCACAAAAGCCACCATGTTTTGCGCTGGAATACCAGCCTCCAGCAAACGTTGAAGCTCTTCTTCGTTACGGATGGTAACCGATAGCAACAACTCAGGATTCAGATTATAGCAAGTCGTGGCTTGATGGACGTTGTAGGTAATCACCACCACAGCAGCTTCGGCTTCGTGTTCCTGAATTTCTTTCAATACTAATTCGTGAGCGACCGATCTTTTAACATCAACTGTCAGGATCGTATTTTCTTTCGCCCAGTCGAGGACCTCACCGAAAGTTGGGATTTTGAAATCAGTCTGAACGCTGTCATTGTCGACTAATCTCAACTCTTGAATCTGAGCAAAAGTAAGCTCGGTAACTTTACCGGTTCCATTTGTGGTACGGTTAACTGTATCATCGTGCATCATGATCAAAACACTATCGGCTGTCATTGCCACATCACATTCGATCAGGCATGGGCCATAGGTCAGACTTTTCTCAAATGTTTCAATACAGTTCTCAGGGAAACCGGGTAGAGGTCCACCTCTGTGAGCGCTGAGTTTTGGCGCACGATTCGGGGAGTATTGCATGAAAAACTTGAGAGCGTGGACGTCTGTCAACCGTGTCTTGTGAAGAGTGTTGTCCTGTGCATGAAGCGGTAAGGAAAAGGCTAGTAAAAGCACAATAGATACAATTAAACTATTTTGAATTAATTTTCTCATAAATACCTCTTCAAAGTATAAAACGGAAAACGACCCGGTAGAACGGATCGTTTTCTGAATAAATTCTATATCATCTGGTTACCAGATTTTTTCTATCTTTGTGCCCTTGTAGAAGGTCAAAAGAATATCCTCATACTTCTCACCGCCGGCAGCCATAACGCCAGCCGCAGTCTGATCCATGCCGACTCCATGGCCGAATCCAGCGCCAACAAGTGAAATCTCCACAGGATCACCCATATCGCCCATGACAAGATTGACGCAGAAACATGAACTATTAAGTGTACTTTCACTAAGAACACGGCGGATATTGAGTTCACCACGGATTTTCTGGTTACGGTGTGAACCCAGAATCTCGAGCTCAGTAATCCTGCCGGAAACGCCACGTGAGATCGGAAGGATGTCAATCAATGTACCAATATCAACACCGATTTTGCGCTGAATGATATCTTCCAGATCCCGACGAGTATAGGTCACTTCCCAACGGAAATACCGTGCGTTTCTATCAAGGATGTCAATTTTCGTGCCGCGTGGGTTTGAATATGATGGTGGATAGGAACGGACCCATTTACGGACATCATCTTCTTTGGTCAAGTCAAGAGCGAAAGCTTTTTTCGCCTTGTCACTCATCACTGGGACGCCCTGCAGGTATGATTCGCCCGGTGGCATCCAGTTATCTTTATTCTCAGTATGACCGCCGGAATTTGCACTGAAGTAGGATTCGCAAACTCTGGCACCATCTTTGAGAACCATTCCCTTGGTTTCTTCTACTGCCTGAGTAGTCTTTTCGTGTTCACGGGTGATACCGGAATAGACCTGAAAGTAAACAGTCGCAGGGAAGTCAATCGGATCGCTGGAAGGTCTACTTGCTAGCTTGGCAACCGTATATGAACGCGCGGCAACAGCTTGTGCTTTTAATGCTTCAAGTGGATAGGTGTTATGCATTTCACTGGGAATAACACCTTTAAGATATTCATCGAGAAGAATCTCGTTGATCGCCATCAGATTACCGGTATTGTCGATGCGAACCTCAATCACATTACGGTAAACACGATCTTCCTGATGTTCCCAATGGAAACCGACACCAACACGGAGATCATAAAGCGTGGTTTCACATACAGTATCCAATGGTACAATACGGAAACCCATGTCGATCATGGCACTCTTATCATATTCTGCATCGTAAAGTTCAATTTTACCACCTGGATTTGAAACTCGGTGTCTCAGAATCCTTGGACCCAAATCCGGGTGTTTTTCGCTGATGGCTTCAAAAAGTGGTTTCGCTTCAGTTTCTCTTTCAAAAGCTCCAACAATGACACGCCATCTTTGACCTTCATGGATGATATTTCCACCGATATGAACTTCGCGACCAAAAGGAAGAACTCTTGCTGGATGACGGTCTTTACGCAGACTCTCAGCAAGCTCTTCAGCTTCCGTCTGTGATTCCATCGTGTCAATAAGTATACTGTATACAAAACGAGCGGCACTGGAAGACTCTATTTTACTTCTCCAACGAAGATTTGTATCAAGGTTTGCAAATATCTCCTCACCTTCAAGGTTTGTAATTGTGAAAGGCCCTTTAACACGGAAATCGACCTGTCCAAAATGTTCGAGCAGACCTACCCTTACAAGCGGTTGTTTCCCTTTGACGATTCTGTGATCATCCGTTGAAGTTGAAATCGTATGAGCGTGCGGTACTGATGATTCAGAAACTTCTTTAGCAGATACCATCGATGTCTCCAGAAGAGAAAAAAATAATAATAGAAAAGAAAGCCACTTCGAAATTATTCTTTCAGAAGTGATTTTCATGATTCAATCTCATGATTTTCACTACATAACCAACTATGTAAACGAAAAGCATTATGTAAGAGTTTAACCGTCTTATTAGCATAATCTGTCGGAACAGAAATCCAGCACTCCGACAATGATTCAAAACAACCCGTGTACTCTATTTGTGCGTCTTTAAGCGTCTCAAGAATACATTGATGTAAACCATCAATGCGTCTCCCACCGGTCACAATTGTGATCCCGCTTAATTTATTTTCACTGTTTTTATCAGCTTCATACCAAAGATTCCAGCCGTTTGAATTCTCATAAAAACGAATAATTGCCAGATTCTCAGGAATTGATCCAGAACCTTCCATGTGGCAAAGTCCATCTATACTAGCAATTCCAACAATATCACCACAATCAAGGGGTCGGTCCGTGATGATTGTTCCAATGGAATCAGTGGAACTATTGCCAACCCCTAAAGTTACTTTATGATCCTTTGCCAGTCGAGCGGCCTCGCTCTGGAGCGCATTGGCCCCTCCTCGGGCAAGATTTAATGCATTTTCGTAAGTAAGATTTCGTAAAAGTTTTGCATCATGAACCACCTCAGGATGGGCAGTAAATAGTCCGTCAACCTCTTTCATCAGTTCAGCACGGTCAGCATTTATCGCCTTGGCAAGTGCAATAGCTGTCAGATCACTTCCTCCGCGGCCCAGTGTGGTGATCTCTTTATTAATGGAGACACCCTGAAAACCGGCCACTACTACGATCTGCTCATTATCCAACGCTTCAAGCAGACGGAAAGGTTTTACATCTACGATTCTAGCTTCGCCGTGATGAGTATCAGTGATAATGCCTACCTGCGAACCGGTGTAGCTGATTGCTTTCTCACCTTCAGCTTCTATTGCCATTGCAAGTAAACTACAGGAAATCCTTTCACCAACACTCAGAAGCATATCCATTTCTCGTCGTGGTGGGGAAGGGTGGAGAGTTTTTGCCAGCTCGAGTAATTCGTCAGTTGTAGCTGCCATCGCTGAGACCACGACCACAACATCGTTTCCATCGCGTTTGAGGGCTACTATGTGCCGAGCAATCGTCCTGATCTGCTCAGGTTTCCTCAGGCTGCTGCCACCATATTTTCTGACGATTCTAGCCAAGGTTTAATCCCAGAACATCTGACATTGTGTAGATACCGATTTCCTGTTGCGCAAGAAAACGTATCGCCGGTGCAACTCCACGCGCAAAAGCCATCCTGGATTCAGCTCGATGGATGATCTCAATCTGTTCACCATCAACAGCGAAAAGGATTCGATGTTCGCCAACAACTTCACCAGCACGAACGCTAACGACTTGTACGTCTGGCCCTTTTTCATTGAGCTTCTCTACAAATTTTTTAGCTGTTCCGCTGGGGGCATCCAATTTATGACGATGATGAGTGTCAAAGACCGCTACATCATATTTGTCACCGAGAATAGAACGGATTAGTGGAGTTACTTCAAAAAGTGTATTTATACCTACTGAAAGATTTGGTGCGACAATGGTTGGAATCTTTAGAGCGTCAATTTCTTTAATCTGATCCTGACTGAATCCGGTAGCGCCGATCAAAATAGGAATTTTCTTCTGTTCTGCGAGTTTGGCATGTTGAAAAGCAACATCGCATAGAGATACATCAATCCAGATGTCCGATTCAAAATCCGAGGATTGATTGTCTTCCTGAACAATAATGTCTGGAAATTCGGGCAAAGTCAGGGTTTGTACGTCAACGGCATGCTTAATAAAAATATCTTTTTCAGCTGAAAGAGACTTTAATACTGCTTGTCCCATTCTTCCAGCAGCGCCAAAAACAGTAACATTGATCATAGTCTACCTGTACCTGAATACGAATAGATCAAGTGAGTCCTTTTCGATAAGACTCTTGATTGCTACATCATCAATAACAAAGTTTAGTTTATTGAGATTTGAAGTCGAAAGAACTGCACCTTCAATGGATGTAATCCTTCCGATTGAAATACGTCCAAAGAGTTCTTTCACCAGAAAAGCTGCAAGACTGGAAAGAGCATGTTGATGAACGCCTTCTTCTTCAATAAACGATTCAATAATCTCTGGATAAACTCGTTTGAATTTATGGGCTAATTGAATTGCTGTCAAAAAGGGTCTGCCAAAATGCGCGTACTGCTTTGATGGTTTTTGCTGACGGAGAATGTTCTCGACCTTTGGTGTCAGATCATTTTCCTCCCAGAAACTCATCATTAACCCCTTTATCTATAATATATCTAATGTCTGAAGGTCACGTTTAATCAACTCTTTGGATGAATCCCGTAGTGGTGCAAGTGGCTCACGAACCGGACCCGCCGGTAATCCCATAAGTTTGAATGCGTATTTCGCAGGAGCTGGGCTGCTTTCTACAAAAAGACTCTTGCTTAAAGCAGCGAATTTGCTATGCAAATCAAGTGCTTTTTCCCTGTTATCGGCCTTATGAGCATCATATTGCTCAACGACCATCTCAGGAACCAGATTCGAGAGTACGGAAACACAACCGTCACCGCCCACTTCCCAGAATGGCAAGTTGGTGGCATCGTCGCCAGATAGGAGAGTAGTATTCTCACCAAATCTTGATGCAATTTCCCATACTTGCCCAATGTTTCCAGAGGCTTCCTTAACGGCGACCACTGTCGGTAATTCAAGGATAGGTTCAAGTGCATCTGGAGTAAGGTTGATTGCAGTTCTACTCGGGACATTGTAGACCATTATCGGCATATCAATGGCTGCATGGGCTACATGTGCAAAATGACGCAGAATCCCTTCATTAGTTGGCTTATTGTAGTAGGGAGTAATTACTAAACCACCATCAGCCCCTAAATCCTGAGCTTTGATGGTTCTTTCTGCGCTGACCCGTGTATTATTTGTACCGGTACCAGCAACAACCCAGGCTTCACCGGCACTTTCCTGCACAGTGATTTCGATAACTTTTTCCCACTCCTCAGTTGTCATCGCAGGGGTTTCACCAGTCGTACCGCAGGGAACCAATCCATGGATTCCAGCATCTAATTGCCGGCGAACGAGTTCCGCTAAACCTTTTTCATCAAGTGAACCATCATCATTAAATGGAGTAATGAGGGCCGTGAAGACACCCTCCCAAGGTACTCTTTTGTCCATGGAGTCATGCATAGGAATATCCTCGAGTAAAGTCGATAGAGGTAACCGGAAAATTCCGGCTACCGGATATGTTCAGGAAATTCTTTTCAGAATCGGGAATTATTGAAGATAGTAAAGGAGGCACGGCTTTGCACGTGCCTGTCTCCTAGATGTCGTAGTACAGTTCAAATTCCCATGGATGGGGACGAAGACGAAGTGCATTGACTTCATTTTCGCGTTTATACCAAATCCATGTGTCAATGACATCTTCAGTGAAAACACCACCTTTGTAGAGGTAGTCCTGATCCTCTTCAAGAGCATCCAAGGCGTCAGAAAGGGTCGCCGGTGTCTCTGGGACATCAAGCAATTCCTCTGGCTCGAGGTCATACATATTCTTGTCGAGTGGATCACCAGGGTGGATTTTATTCTGGATACCGTCTAGTCCAGCCATCAGCATGGCACTGAAGGCGATGTATGGATTGCAGGAAGCATCAGGAATTCTCAGTTCTGCCCGTTTAGCTTTGGGACTATTCGAGTACATTGGAATCCTGATAGCAGCGCTTCGGTTTCTCTGGCTATAAGCGAGACGTGTAGGTGCTTCATAACCCGGAACAAGACGTTTGTAGCTGTTCGTCGTTGGGTTGGCAAAAGCACAAAGTGATGGAGCATGCTTCAATAAGCCACCAATGAAATAGAGACCCATTTCACTGAGCCCAGCGTATCGGTCTCCGGCAAAGAGGTTTGTATCACCTTTCCAGAGGCTCATATGTGTATGCATGCCGCTACCGTTATCGCCGTGTAATGGCTTCGGCATGAAGGTGGCAGTCATGTTATGCTTTTTAGCAGTATTCTTCACGATATATTTGAAGAGCATCAAGTTGTCAGCCTGACGAAGCATGGGTTCATATTTAATGTCGATTTCAGCTTGACCACCCGTAGCGACTTCATGGTGATGAGCTTCAACTGTCATGCCCATGACATCCATCAGAAGAGCCATTTCTGTCCTGATATCTTGCTGAGAGTCTGATGGTGGGACAGGGAAGTAACCTTCTTTGTAACGAGGTTTGTAACCCAAGTTTGGGTTTTCTTCTCTACCTGTGTTCCAGTGGCCTTCGTTTGAATCGACAAAATAAAAACCGGAATTACTATCCTGATGATATCGGACGTTGTCAAAAATAAAGAATTCAGCTTCGGGACCAAAATACGCCGTATCAGCAAAGCCCAGAGATTTTAAATAGTTTTCTGCTTTTCGGGCGAGATTTCTCGGGTCTTTTGTATAGTTGCTCATCGTTGCTGGTTCAATAATATCGCAGATCAGGATGAGAGTAGGGTCTTGGGCAAATGGATCTAAAACTGCTGTTGAAGCATCGGGCCGAACGAGCATATCAGAGTCGTTAATTTGTCGCCAACCTCTAATCGAAGAACCATCGAATCCATATCCGGTTTCAAAATCTTCTGGTTTTAGACGTGATACCGGAATGGTTAAATGTTGCCACATACCCGGGAAGTCCATAAACCGTAGATCGATCATTTTTACACCGCGACTTTTAATCAATTCGAAAATGTCACGAATTCTGTCCATTCTTCAATTCCTTCAACTTGGGGTGAGTATTCAGCGGAACCATAAATTAAATGGCATCGGGACCTGATTCCGAAGTCCGGATACGTATTGCATCCTCAACCGGGTAGACAAATATCTTTCCATCACCTACCTGATCAGTTTTGGCGGCCTTTATAATTGCTTCGATAGCTTGATCAACAAGATCAGCTTCAAGAATAATCTCAATTTTCACTTTGGGGACGAAGTCAATCTGGTACTCACGGCCACGGTAAAGTTCTGTGTGGCCTCGTTGCCGTCCGAAACCTCTAACTTCAGTGACGGTCATCCCTCGTATACCGATTTCAAGGAGTTCTTCCTTGACCTCATCAACACGATAGGGACGAATTATTGCTTCTATTTTTTTCATCTTTCCCCCGTCTTTCAAAGCTATCGATATTGCGACAAATGTACTTTTTTTATTTTTATTTGAACAATAAAAAAGTTCGTTTATTCTAACTTCTGGAGACAGCTATACAGCGAAACGAATGTGCATGATATCTCCATCCTTCACGATGTATTGCTTGCCTTCCAAACGAAGGATTCCTTCGTCACGGCATTTGGACAACGCACCTAGACGTAGTAAATCAGTTGAACCAACGACTTCAGCTCGGATGAATCCACGTGAGAGATCAGAGTGAATTTCTCCTGCGGCATCCACAGCATTCGTTTCCTTCCTTATCGGCCAGGCACGGACTTCGTCATCACCAACAGTAAAGAAACGAATCAAACCCAGTAAGCTGAATCCAGCGTTTATCACACGGTCAGAAGCGGGGGCGGACAATCCCATCTCTTCAAGGAATAACTCCTTGTCCTCATCGTCTAAGACAGCAATTTCAGCTTCAAGACTACCGTTAAGTACTTCAAGTCGTTTGTCTTCACTGTTGATCTTTTCCTCAAGAATCTTGGTCAACTCTTCACCGTTTTGTTCTTCACCGTGATTAACAATGATCAATAGAGGTTTTTGAGTAAGAAATCCATGACCTCGAACAGCCTTTTCTTCGGTGGGATCTAGCTCCACCAATCGAAGCGGGGTTTCATTATTCAAACCCTCAAGTACTTTTTCCATAGCTTGAAGTTCGATCTGATCAATCTTCTGGCTCCTTTGCTTCGCCGCCTGGATTCTTTCCATACGGTTTTCAGCAACTTGAAGATCTGATAACAGTAATTCTGTTTCAAGGTCTGAAAGCTGAAGAAGAACCTCTTCAGCAAGGTCACCAGCCGGTTCATCACCCAATTGGAATGTTCCGATAACGATTGCAAGAACATTTGCACCCTGCAAATGATTGATCAACGATCTTTTCAAACCAGAGTTCTTCTGAGAAGTCGCCAATCCGGCAACATCCAGGTAATCAACACGTGCATTAATTTTTTTGGCTGGAGGATAGAGTTCATGAAGAGAATCGAGAACGTTATCTGGGACTATAGCGGTTCCAAGATGCGCTTCTTCACCAAGGGATGATTCACTGCCTGTTAACGCCGTAAAAAGGGTGCTTTTACCGCCGGTCTGCCAGCCTATAAGTGCAATTTGCATAGGATTATCTTTTAGTTAGAAGGGTTTAGGTGTGTCATTAGAAATTAAAGGCAAAGACACACCTCAATTCAACGCGTAAATGTAGAATAGATGGGTGAAACAGTCAAGCAAAAAGCCTGAAATGAAGGTGAATTAAATGAGATTTCAAGAGATTATTCAAGCAATAAATGACGCTCACCTGTAACATCAACTGATTTCGGATCTATCTCCTCACCCAGCGCATTTTTCGTCAAAAGAATCGATTTGATCTGGATAGAACCATCAATTTCCTCAACATCTCTAATGATGCCTGAAAATCCAACGAAACGTCCTGAACTGTTACTTCGGATTCGTATGAAACTTCCTTCAGGGAAGAGCTGGAGAAGCCGGCTGAAAATCCTCAAGACGGAGAGATTAAAAACTTCTTCTCCGAGTATGTAGAGTTGTGTGATTGCCGCGAGAGGGGAAATCTTGGTGTTTCCCATCCTCCCGAAAATCAATTCATTGAATTCAACTCCGACGGAAATGATGTCTCTAGCTAAACTGAACCGACTGAATTCATCTTCTTTTGGATTCTGAATTCCAATTGGAAATCCAGTTCCGTTTTTTCGCTTGTGATGAAAAAGGACTAATCGTTGCGTCATCAGCGAAGAGGGATCGCAAGCCTTTATCATGATGGTAGTTAAAACCGGATATTCATGAAATAACGCTTTTATATCTGGGGCCAAAGAGTTAAAATCTTCTTCAACAAGATCCGCAAAGAGTAATAATCCGATAGTGTGGAGAAGGCATGAGTGGAAAATCTGAGTGATTTCTGATTCAGAAAAATCCATTTCTCCGGCAACAACACCGCACATTAGCATCGTGTCCAGCAGATACTCAACATCCTTTTCGTTTAGATTGCCTTTTGGTAAGGCTATAAAATAATCCTGATTGTTTTCATTGATCGTCTCATAAAGGGAGAAGATATTTTTTTTCTTTTTATCGTTGCTGTCAATAAATAACCAGTCACTAGAATTCTTTATTCGATCGCGAACTATCTTTTTTGAGAAGAGAACGGAAGTATCAGTCTTTACATGTCTTTTATCAATATCGAGAGAAGTAAGTAGATGGATAACCGATTTTACATAGTCTTTGATTCTTTGCTCCGGGGTAGTATCGAAAGCATTCTCGTCAAAGAGGTAAATTCTGGTTGTCCCCGACTTGCGAATTTCATGGACAAGTTCGGGAGTCAACGCTGTCCCGGCAGGAACGACGATGTTCCCATCAGTATCAAAGACAGATCTGCCTAAAATCTGACCTTCATTCACCTTGTTTACATCGAGAATTTTCATTGGAATTGCTCGCTCACAAAGAAAGTAGTCCTACCGGTTCAATAAAAATAACATATTAATTCATGGAATCCGAACGGCGAGCGGCTATAAAAATGACTCTTTGGAAATTTTGTGTTTCGAGAAAAAGGTGCTGAAAGCACTTTTAAATAAACAACTTACTCAGTCGTCTATGGGCCACTGGAAGGACAAATATAAACAATAGAGTGTTGGATACAAGATGGGTGACTGCAAAGGGTATCCCGGCGATGAGGTACGTTGCCCAGGTACTCATTTCTGCACCAATGGCGATTGGGAAAGCAAGGTTAGTCAGAATGTCGTAGAAAAGTGTGAGAATAAAACCTGATATGCCACAAACGATAGCCTGTTTAAGTCGGGTCAGATGGAATAAAAAGTGTGATAGATTGCCAAATGTTAGACCAATAAGAGCCATTCCCGTAATCTGCGCTATCCAGACGGGAGGATAGGGTAGCCCCATGACATTCAAAATACCGAATAGTCCCATTCCAATAATTCCAACGAGGAAGCCTGGGATTCGCCCAAGTATCCATCCGGACAGAGCAATAGTTAATGAAATCAGTTCAACATTCGGAATAGAAATGAGGAGGTAGCCGTTCACAACGGCTATTGCCGAAAACAACGCAACGCGCGTACTCAAGTGAATACGCGCGTGCAAACGTTTCGAATCGACGTTGTCTTCCATGATTTCTGGAGAGACTAGTTGACCTTTTTGGTCTCTACCTTCTCTTTGATACGTGCGGCTTTACCAACACGTTCACGGAGATAATAGAGCTTGGCGCGGCGAACATCACCACGTTTGTCAACGACGATTTTTGCGATGGAGGGGGAGTTGACCGGGAAGATTCTCTCTACACCGATACCACCTGAAAGCTTTCTAACAGTAAAGGTCGCTGTGCCACTATGACCTTTTTTGGCTATGACACTGCCCTTATATACCTGAATTCTTTCCTTGGACCCCTCAATTACACGCACATGTACGCTGATTGTATCGCCAGGTTGAAACTCCGGCATGTCTTTTGGCGCTTCACGGCGCTGCAATTCTTGAATGATCAGGTCCGACATGATCCTACCCTTTATTACAAGTGTTTTTATGTTTCAATCTATGCAGGGGTAGCTACCCCTCGTTGTCCTTCTTCTCCAACCATCTTTTATAGAGATCAGGACGTAATGTTTTCGTTCTGTCTATTGCCTGTTCTAACTGCCATTTAGCAATATTTGCGTGGTGTCCACTGGCTAAAACATCAGGGACTTTTTCACCGCGCCATTCTGCAGGTTGAGTATAATGAGGAAAATCGAGTAATCCACTGGAAAAACTGTCTCCTCGGGCCGACTCGATGTCTCCGAGAACTCCAGGGAGTAGACGGACAACGGAATCAACGATTACTGCAGCAGGTAATTCACCACCGGTGACAATATAGTCTCCAATAGAGACTTCCATGTCAACGAAACGGTCAATGGCTCTCTGGTCCACGCCTTTGTAATGACCACATAAAATGGTCAAACGGTCGTGTTGGGAGAGTTCTTCAACCAGGTCCTGGTCAAGCGTTCTTCCCTGAGGACTCGTCAGGATAACAAAGGGTTTAGGTTCAGGTCGTTTTTTCTCAATTGATTCGAATGCTTTTGCAATCGGATCAGCTTTTAAAACCATACCTGGACCACCACCGTACGGCTTGTCATCAACAGTATTGTGTTTGTCCTCAGTAAAATCACGCAATTGGATGAAATCAATATCCACAACACCAAACCGTTGAGCTCGTGCTAGGATTGATTCATTCAATATTGTTCGAATACCTTCTGGGAACAGGCTAACAATTTCAATGATCATTTTTGGTGAGGAATCTTTTTCCATACTTTCCTCACTTTTTCAAAGTCTGGGAAATCATTCTGATTCATTTCCAAGAACTTCATCTATCTTTTCCTGGTCGATTAACCCTTCCAGGAGAGTCACATGGACTATTCGCTCTTCAACGAGGATTTTATCCACGACTTGCTTTATTACTGGAATCAGCACTTCACCAAATCTTCCCACTACCCGCCAAACGTCATTTGCAGGTAGGTCGAGTACCTCAACAATCTTACCTAGATCACCATGAATAGAGCACGTAACACCGCACCCCTCAAGGTCATCTAGATAATACATGTCTTCAGGAAGAGGAGCTCTTTCATTGATATCAATGTAGATCTCTCCGCCAATGAGTTCTTCAGCAAGATCTCTATGGCCAGCTTCCTTAAAACGGACAAAGATCATCGAGTTTTCTACTCGGGTACGCGTTAGTGTTAGTGGTTTTATCTCACCATCAGGTAAAAGCACTAAAACACTTTCCAGAAACTGGAAGCGATCAGGTAACCAGGTAAATGGGACAATCTTCAAGTCGCCACGTAACCCGCGGACTTTTACAATCCTTCCGATTAGAATCCTTCGGGATTCATCGGGTAACGTGTCCATTACTTAGTCCTTAACTGGATCGTTAGCAATTTCCAGCACTGCTCTTCTACCTCTAAGTGCAGAAGATGCAGTTAACAACGTACGCATCGCTTTGGCATTGCGGCCGTCTTTACCAATAACTCGGCCCAGGTCATCAGAAGATACACTGAGAGTATAGTGATCTCTCTCTTCTTCTTCCTTTACTGTGACCCGAACATCTTCCGGTTTCTCAACCAGATGCTGCGCCATCATCTTAACAAAATCTTCCAGCACGATACCTCCCTCAGTTTAAGTAGACTGGGAAGAGCGTTCCGGACTCCGGCGGACTTCAGGCGTAGTTTTCGCTATGCACTGGCCCGATTGATCCTAAAATAGAAGGATCAATCACCGACGGATACTTATTTGTCAGCTTCCGGTGCCTCGGCTGCTGCAGCTTCTTCCTTGGCCGGCTTAGCTTCGTCTTTGGCTTCAGCTTTAGGTTCGGCTTTAGGTTCTTCCTTGGCTTCTTTTTTTACTTCAGCCTTGGGTTCCTCTTTGGCTTCTACCTTAACTTCTTCTTTAGGCTCAGCTTTTTTCTCGGCTTTTGCCGCAGGTTTTTCTTCCTTCGGCTCAGGTTTCGCTTCAGCTTTCGGGGCCGGTTTTTCTGCCGGCTTATCCTTAGCCTCTAACTTGGCAAGACGATGATCACGGTGAGCTTTCACCGCTTCTTCTATCTTTACCTGTTCATATTCACGTTTAGTCATGTCCCAGCGAAGCATTACGCCATCGCGTTTAAACAGACTGCGAACCGTATCTGATACAATCGCACCCTCTTTCAGCCACTTGACTGCTTTGTCGTGATCCACGACAAGAGTAGCTGGACGAGTGATGGGGTCATAATGACCTAACTTTTCAATATACTCGCCATCACGGCGTTTTCTTGAATCAATTGCAACTATTCTGTAAAAAGGACGCTTCTTGCGGCCCATACGTGAGAGCCTGATTTTTACAGCCACACTTCCTCCTTATGCGGGCGGGAAAGGAAGTCCCGGTGGGAATCCTTTCATCTTCTTTTTGCCACCCATTCGTTTGAACATTTTTTGCATTTGCTGGAACTGGTTCAGAAGTCTATTTACATCCTGAACTGTTCTACCACTACCTGCCGCAATTCTTTTTCGACGGCTACCGTTAATGATACCAGGTTTACGGCGTTCATCAGGTGTCATGGAAAGAATGATAGCTTCAGTGTGCTTCATATCCTTTTCATCTACCTCGACGCCCTTTAGTGCCTTTCCGGCGCCCGGGATCATTTTCAACAAACCTTCCAGAGGTCCCATGTTACTTAACTGACGTAACTGAGCTAGAAAATCCTCAAGATCAAATTGTGAGTTCTTGAGTTTGTTCGCCAGTTTTACAGCCTGGTCCTGATCAACCATCTCCTGTGCTTTCTCGACGAGAGAAATCACATCACCAAGACCTAAAATTCTATCCGCCATACGCGATGGATGAAACTCATCGAGATCTTCGAGTTTTTCACCCATACCGGCGAATCGAATAGGACAACCGGAAACTTCACGGACACTCAACGCTGCACCACCACGAGCATCTCCGTCCAGTTTGGTCATTACAACACCGGTAATACCCAACTGTTCAGTAAAAGCTTTAGCAGAATTGACAGCATCCTGTCCTGTCATACCGTCTGCGACAAAGAGCACTTCAGCAGGTCTGAGTTCTTCTTTTATTTCACTCAGTTCTGCCATCAAGGCTTCATCGACGTGAAGTCGACCAGCCGTATCAACGATCAACGTATCAAGATTTTCTCGCTTCGCCTGCTCTTTGGCTTCCATAGCCGACTGAAGCGCACTCGTACCTCTGTTAGAAAAAACCGGGATTTTTATCTGCTCCCCGATCTTCTCCAACTGATCAATAGCGGCAGGTCTTTGCATATCACATGCCGCAAGCAGGGGACGCATCCCCTTTTTACTGAGGTAGAGCGAAAGTTTACCCGAAGTGGTAGTTTTACCAGCACCCTGAAGACCAACCATCATAATGACAGTCGGAGCTTCTTTGCTCCTCTTCAAGGGACGGAAAGTTCCACCGAGTAATTCAGAAAGTTCGTCATGAATAATCTTGACAACTTGCTGAGCAGGTGTAATAGACTTTAAGACATCTTGTCCAATAGCTCGTTCCTGAACACGGTTCAGGAATTTCTTTGCAACGATGAAGTTAACATCTGCTTCAAGCAGAATCCTTCGAACGTCACGAAGAGCAGCCTTGACATCGTCTTCAGTGAGCTTGCCACGGTTTTTCAGTTTACTGAAAAATCCATCGAGTTTATCACTTAGCTCACCAAACACCTGTAACCCTCTACGTTAATCTATCTTTTCCCTGAATACCAGCGGAATTCAGGATTTTTTCAATCACATTTGTTGTCGATCTGCCTTCAACAAGCGGGATAATTTCAACTCTTCCGCCAGCTTGTTGGACTGTGTCAGAACCTACAACCGTTTCTGGTGTCCAATCACCACCTTTTACCAAAATATCAGGCAAGAGGAGGTTAATAATTTCTGACGGTGTATCCTCGTCGAATAAAACGACTTCATCAACCGCCTTCAAACCAGAAACAACAGCCACTCTATCTTCTTCACTATTCACCGGACGGGATGGACCTTTAATTCGGCTGACACTGTCGTCAGTGTTTAGTGCCACAATTAAAGCATCACCAAGGTTCCTGCTCTTGTCAAGCAGGTCCACATGACCGGGGTGAATAATGTCAAAGCAACCATTTGTAAAAACAAGCTTTTTGCCTGCGGATTTCAACTCTTCACGCCAGACCTTCGCTTCTTCCCAAGTGAGGGGTGATCTGTACATGTTGTTCCTTCCAACAGGTAATACCAGAAGGTTAGTGGTTCCTTATCCTTCCGGTCATCATAGCAAGAAGGCCCCCTCCAGAGGAGCCTTCAGCTGAATTCTACCAATATCTATCAACTCAAAAACGATAGTTATTTCATCCAGACTGCTATCGTGGGCGATACTGGAGTCGAACCAGTGACCTCTGGTATGTGAGACCAGCGCTCTAACCAACTGAGCTAATCGCCCGAATATACTGCAATATATGGCTTAATCACAGCGCGTAGAGTATACATTTCATAATGGCAAAAATCAATCCCCGCTCTCAGTCAGGAGTGCCTCCGGGGTAATAGGAACTACGCCAACTCGACCAACTACATATCCCGCAGCCATTGTTGCGAGTAGAGCTGAGTCATATAAGTTCAACCCACAGGCTATTCCAAGAGTTAGAGAGCTAATGACAGTATCTCCGGCGCCGGATACATCTGATATATGTAAGGCGCGTGTTGGAATGTTCTTAACAGACTTATTTTTTTCAAAGAGTGACATTCCATCTGAACCACGGGTGATTAGTACAGATTCTGACTGTAACCGTAGTAATAATTCACTTCCAGCCTGCTCTACATCTCTATTTTTAAACATTCTGTGATTAAGTGCGCCTTCAGCCTCTCTAAGATTTGGTTTGAATACTGTAACTCCATAGTATTCAAAGAAATTGGAAGATTTCGGATCTACAGTAATGGGAATATTTAATTCATTGGCTTTTTCGATTGCATACCGAATGATCCGTTTGGTCATAACGCCTTTGTTGTAATCCTGCAGGATAAGTGCATCTGCACCTACAAGAATTTCAGAGATTTTTTCCTCGAGACGTTTTTCAATACTGTTGTCGGGTGAGTGTGTTTTTTCACGGTCAACGCGTACGACCTGTTGCTTTTCTGCGATGACACGAGTTTTTACCGTTGTCGGACGATCATCACATTTTATTAAACCAATGGTGTCAGCGCCTGATTGTTGGAGAAGTTCAGAAAGTTCATCACCATTTTTATCATCACCAATAAGGCCAACAGCGGAGCATTTAGCGCCCAAAGAGGTCAAGTTAAGTACAACATTACCCGCTCCACCTGGACGCTGATCATCTTTTGTGACATCAATAATCGGTACAGGTGCTTCTGGGCTGATACGAGATACACGACCCCATACATAACGGTCCAGCATGAAGTCACCAATAACAACAACACGTTTGTTTGGTAAAACTGCTAATAGCTTTTCTATTGTTTGAGTATCGAGACTCATTTTATCTCCAACACTATGCTTTTTTATAAACTGTTGAATTCTCCTCAGGGGGAGCTGTCTTCCAGCGACGGTGCAACCAGAGCCATTGGTCAGGATTCTCCCTGATAAATCCTTCCAACATAGCCGTCATTTTTGCTGTCAGATCATAGATGTCTTTTTCGTTATCACCAGAGTATTCAAATTCAACCGGAAGGATTTTTACTGCGATCTTATCATCAGGTCGACGATAAGTATGCATAAAAACAAGGCTGGGCTTCATTTTGACTGCAAATCGGGCGACCCCTCTCGGAGTAGAAGAGAGTCTGTTGAAAAATGGAACGAAGACACCATGTTTACGGGCGTCCTGATCTATCATCACTGCAACCATCCGGTTTTTTCGCAATGACCGGAGGATTCCCTTGCCCGCATCAACAGCTTTGATGATTTCGATTCCAGACATACGTCTATAGACATCGAGTAATTCTTCGACACCAGAGTTTGATTGCCGGCCTACGAGGAAATCGATGGGGAAGCCCATGTAACAGGCCAATGCTCCAGCAGTTTCCCAGTTACCCATGTGACCAGAAACGATGAACGTACCCTTACCACGTTCAACGCATTCACGCATGATTTTTTCGCTATCTTCGTCAAGGACTGTCGAACCGCCAAAACCCCACCGAATAAAATGCGGGATACGGTACATCTCAGCCATCATCTTTCCAAAATGGCGGTATACACCACGGGTCTGCTGTCGTGCCCATTTTTCATCTTTTTCAGGAAAACATGTCAGTAGTTCTTTTATGGCATGTTTCTTTCGGATTCCCACAGTGTCATGGAAAAACAGGGCAAGGTTAGCACCGTGTTTTAGTGCCAGCCTGTGAGGAAGTATCCTGAAAATTAGTCCTAAATTTTTCAGGAACCATGTTTCCAGTGCGGAAACGATCTTGTTTTTTGGTTTATGAGACATAATGGTGAAGGTTAGTAATGAATTGAGTGTCAGTGCAAGAAAAAACTCTCGCAGTTTCCTAACTATTATTTGGTCTTCATTTCGAAAACTCTATCCCAGTTTTCTTCTGGTGGGTTGTCCATGAAATATTTGCATCGTTTCAGATATGTTGTTGATGGACCATCATCGGGAACAAGGTCTAAGCAGGCCTCAAACGTTTTAATACCTACCTCAAACTTCAGATCACGATACTGTTTCAGTCCTTTTTTATAGAGTGGAAGTAATTCTTTCATTTCATTTGACAGAAACTCTTCAGATTCTTCAATCAATTCATACACTCGAACCGGCTTGTCCTTACCCTTGACCCTGATATCATCCAATCGACGAGTTACAAATAGATCATCTTTGATTTCTTCGTAGGTCATGGGGCCGATCATAATCGTGGAGCCATAAGCTTTATTGGCACCCTCAAGACGACTAGCGAGGTTTACGGCATCTCCCATCACCGTATAGTCGAAAACTTCAAGGCAGCCCATATTTCCTACAATCATGGGACCGGTATTTATTCCAACACGACTTTCAAGCTCAGGTGTTCCCTTTTTAGCCCATTCAATGCGCAGTTCCGCAAGCCGTTTTTGCATTTTTAAGGCGGCAGCACAGGCCTTGGCCGCGTGATCTTCGAAATATACAGGAGCGCCCCATTCTGCCATGATGAGGTCACCCTCATACTTGTCGATAATTCCCTCATTGTTTAAAACAATCTGAGACATTTCAGACAGGTATTCGTTGAGCAAACTGACTAGTTCCTCAGGTGTGAGTTTTTCTGATACAGTGGTGAAACCAGCGACATCAGTAAATAGTGCAGTCATCACACGTTCTTCACCACCTAACTTCAACATGTCTGGGTTGTCAATCAACTCGCTGACAACTTTCTGGGGAACGTACTGAGCAAACATGCCTTTGATCATCGCCTTTTCTCGTTGTTCGAGGATATAGCGGTAAATCGTCGTTCCGAGAAAAGCGATAAAGATGCCCAGAATAGGTGCAGTAAGTGCAATCCAGATACTATGCGCCAGAAACAAATAATAGGCAAAAATTGTATATAGAATTGCTAGAACAAAGGTTAAGGGAGTACCCACAAGAAGTTTTGTGGAATTGTTGATCACAAAGACAACGATGATTAAAAGAGAAATTATCAGGTATTCCCAAATTGAATGGACGTTAAAAATAAACGCCTGATCCAGCAAGGTTTGAAAAGCGTTTGCATGAACTTCAACACCAGCAGTTTCAGAATTCAGCCTGTTATATGTGTAAAATGGAGTAAGTTTTAAATCCTGAAGTTCAGCAGCGGAAGCGCCTACAAAAACAATCTTATCCTTGAATGGGTTACTTTCCCTTATCTGTCGCATAGGTTCTACTGCTTCAGGAGGTAGTACCATTTCAAGTATAGAAAACTGCTCATCAGACATCAGAAACCACTTCATATAGTCAGTGTCATCTGAGCGCAGCTCAAATTCTTCATCATCCATTACATCAGAAAAGTGATAGGTTGGAAACGTTTCAACGGGTCCATAAAAATTTATAAGGAAGGTACTCATCGAACCTTGACCTTCCCCGATATTGGCCATTAAAGGAATCCTGACAGATCCGAATGTGACACTTTTTTCAGTACGAATCATTTGAGCTGAATCGGGCAAACCCATATACAATTGAAATGCTTTCATCGCCAAGGGTAGCCAGTTCTTATTATTGTGCTCCACAAAAATGGGGTATTGACGAGTAAAACCATCACGATCAGGTTGTTGATTTACAACACCAACCGCAACACCGGTATCGAAAATAGGTTCAATTGGAACCATAGCATTGGTCAGATCGCGATCCAATCGACGATCTTTCTCATAGGCGATTTTTCCTGCATGGATAATTCGATCAGAATATTCAGCGGTGGCATCAGCCAGAATAGAGTCACCAATAGAACCTTTGGGTTCTATGAACTGGATATCATAAACAACCATCCTGGCGCCAGCATTAAAAAGATTTCGGATAACTCTGGCGTGGTATTCCCGGGGGAAAGGATAACCGTGGGGAAGAGTGGCAAATGATTCATCATCAACGTCAATAATAGCAATCGGTGAGTTATCAATATTTACTGGGCCACGAAGCATGAAACGGGCATCGTAACTCTTGTTTTCCAGTTCATAAAGCATACCTGTCCGGCCGGCAAGCATAATGATGCCTGAGAGCAACAGACTAGCAATTATGCCAAGACCCCAGGCTACCTGCTTGCGGCCGCCTGATTGCTCGTTTCCGGATGCCACTAATTAACCCCCTCCAAAAGCTATTTTGAACTAAAATCTCATCCTGTATGTAATGCTTGCAACAATGTCATCACGGTCAATTGGTTCAGGTTGATCGAGTTGCAATCCATCATTGGTAATCGATGTCTCAGAAACACTGAATCTGTTGCCATTCCAGTATTCGTATTCGCCGTTTTCTGTATAGCTAGTGATACTGACGCCACCTTCAAGAGTATGCCTCGAGTGGACTCGCCACACAAAACCAAAGGACCAATCAATTTTTCTATAATCCAGATGTAAGGTTCTATAGGTGGAGCGCCTCAAATCCTCAATTTCTTCCGGTGTATAAAAACCGTCATACAGTACCGCAGGATCATCCTGAGTAATACTATTACTCCCGCTGGCAAGGGTTATTCTTGGCGCGAAATAGGGGATCAGTTTCTTGTTCAAGAAGAAATAATTGAACCGTAGATTGATGAAGTTGTAGGAGACGTCTGTCAATCCACCAATTGAAGTCAAAGAACTGTTTGAGTAATTAAACGTAGTGTTAAACGGCATATCATATTCTGAACGAACGCTGACATAATAACCGTTATTCTTTGCGTCACCCAAATCAAAATAAGTATCAGAACGATCAGACATTGAATAGCTGACAGCAATTTGGTTGTCAGTATTGGCAAATGCGACTCGTTGACTTAAACTGAATGAGATGTTTTGTGTCTGGTTCTCTTTACGAGTGTCAATCGTGTCAAGGATGTCTGGATTGTTCAATGGGTCAGGTGCATAAATACTCTGAGTTCCATCGTTTGCATTCAGAATATCTTTGAATCCAAATGTGATATCTGGTAGATGGTCGGCTGTATAGATACTTAATCCAGTGGAAATAAGATCCTGAGTACTTCTGATATCACCACGGTCATTCACATTATCCCAATAGGATTCATAGCCAATGTTAAAGTATACGCGACTTTTGAATAGACGTAGACGGTCTTTTACAAAGTAGCCGGCTTTATCGCTAATCAGAGTTGGATTTCCAAGCGTATTGTAACTCTTGTTAATTGATTTATATCCGATCTGCAGGTCATTTCCGAAGTATCTCAAACGAAGCTTTCCCTTATAGGAAAGAGCGTTTTTAATAATACTTGAAACGACTTTATCCATGTCAAGGCTTGTCTCATCTGTAAGGGTATCTGTAGTAATACCTTCACTGGGCAGTGGATCGAAGTACTGGTTGATCCAGATGATATCTTTAAAATCCTCAGCATCTTCCAAAGGTGCTTCGAGGGTGTTCTCGTTGTAGAGTGATAGTGCGGTTTGTGCAGTAAGAGCTACTCGTTTTCTATCAAAGAAAACGTTCAAATCAGCACCAGCTACAAGGTTATCTTTTGGATTATTTCCATATAAGATTGATGATGTATCATCTTTTGCTTTCATCGCGGTGATGCCCACCATAAACCGGTTTGGAGCACCGAAACTTAGCCGGGTAGCCGCTGTCCATCGCCTGTATGTACCGTACTTATATGTTGTGTCCTGATAAGTTGTGCTCGTTGTTGTATCAATCAGGGTATCGACGTATTGAAGACCTTCGATGTCACGAGTCATATCACCGTAGATCATTTGCAATCTTGTAAAACCAACGTCAACATCAAGCTCCGCACCACGGACCCTACGGCCCCAGAGAATAATCTCATTGTATCGCGGATTAATATCACCATATCGCATGTGGAAATGTTTTGTCAGACCGAGGTCAACCTGGAATTGGTGCTTGGGTTGCCTATAACCTTCTTCTTCACTAGTCAAACGACCCTTGGTTACTAATGAGATAGGTCCTGATTCAAATTTTATGTTGAATTTTTCTCTGAAAATTCGTTGATCATATCCGTTGTATCTCTGGAAAATACCTTCGGAAGTTGAAGTACCACCCACGTATTCGCTAAAATCTTTTCCAGCCTGTTCTTCTGAAACGTAAAAAAATCCCCATGACCCAAGTTGTTCTGTACCTTCGTCACCATCGTATAGAAGGTCAATCCTCTGACGGCCGGGAGTGAGTTTCGGGAAAGTGGCAATAAGAATTTCATCTGTAATTTGAGCTCGGGAAGTCTTATCAGCACCGTTCAATCTTAAACGGATTTTTGACGTATCAAGTTCACGGATGTAACGATTAAATGCGACTGCGATCAGTACCTCACCGCGGATTCTGCTAAATGGTTCCGGGGAGATCAGGAGGACTGCTTCTGTCGCTGCACGAGCTTCAGCAGATCGTACGTTAATCAGTTGAGGATCTGAAAGAGGATTGCTTTCAGGAAAAGTGAAAGACGATCCATCGTTGAGGAGAACTTCAATGAAATAGTCAACCCCTTGCGAGTTGACAGATTCTCTAGGGATGCTTCCAATGAACTGACCTAGTTCAAAAGGCATATTAATGAAGTCAAAAGCATCTTCATCATGACCTTTAAACCAGAGCTTGGCTTCCTGAACCTGACTTTCATCGGTAACCCCGATAAGCCGAGCTTCAATTTTTACAGGTTGACCAACATCTGCCTGGTTGACAGGTATATGCTCAATCCGTACCGGATCATCCTGAGCAAGGATGTTCTGCAGTGGGGCGATGAATAGCAGTAATACGAGAAGTCCCCTGAATCCAATAGTACGCATAAATATTCTCCTCCATCCCCAGAATGCAGGGAACCGAAGTTCCCTGCGAAAATAATGGGGGACATATCAATGATTACAAATCGTCAGATATCTAGATTACTACAGCTTATTCTTCAGCTTCTTCCTGGTACTGAATTGTCAGAACTTTTTCGTTACCATCCTCGTCGATGAACCTGATTTCGATGGTCTTCAGTTCAAGAAGGTCTTCGAGTATGTCAGGTATCTCAGTCTCATCAATGGATGATGTTGTTACATCACCATTAGGTGTAGCCACGGCCGCGCCACCAGAACTGACATCAACTGATTCACCGGTAAGTAAACTGATAAATTCGACAATACCCTCGAGTGTGAGTAATTGTGTCTCACCGTCATTCTCAACAATAACCCAGAATTCGGTTCCCTTCACAGACGCAACACTGGTAGGGGTTGCTACTTGTAGTGAACCTTTCTGCTGGGTCACATCAGCAAAGAGCTCGCCGATTTCCATATTCACCCTTTTTGAGATATTGTATTCCTCATCTCGTTCACCATTAAGGGTCAATTCGGTAAAGGGTCGAACTTTTAACTGACTTTTATCATCAGTGAATACAAGGGCCATGAAACCATCTTCACCGGTTCGTATCTGGTCATCATTATCCAAAACTGTACCAAATCGCGCCGTTGTCCAGGCCGCCTCACCTTTTTTGACCTGCGAGTCGCCTTTTACTGAAACAATTACTGCGATTGCTTTTGCACCATCCGCCCAAGCTGTTCCACCTATACACAGGATCAGAAGAACGCCAAGGGCGAACCGAACGATACTATTCGTTTTCATCTCGTTTTCCTTTGGTTCGCCGACGGATTATTCAACACCCACAGTAACTGTGGTAACCGTTGGTCTCATTAAGAACTGTATAAGTTCCTGACTGCTGTATCCATTTACACCATCAATGGAAATTTGCTGAATAGTGAACCCTGTCAGCTCTGCGATTAACCCTTCAATGATTTCTGGTGGAAGGACGGAGGATAGTTGATCAATTACTGGATCATACTGGTCAGGCTCATCACCTGAATCGCCGCCTTCGTCGCCACCACCGCCACCTCCGCTACCGCCGCCGCTGCCAGTTTCGTTATAGGTAAACCGGTGAACGTTGGAAGAAAAGAAACGGGGTGATCCCGGGATTACAGTGCTTACTTCGATGTCGACTCGCCAGTAATAGGTTTGTCCCACCTGAAATGCCTGTTCGTCACCAGAACTACCCGTATAAGTATGTGAAGTGGAGAGTTGTGGATTTCCTTCGAAACGAGTTGTGCTTGAACTTCGTGAATCGATTACACCTTCCGGATCGTCACCGTCTTCACCTTCAACAATAATTAAGGTCACATCACTTGGAAGAATGAGACCTCCATGCCAGTTCCAACTGAAGAAAATGGGATAACCTGAAAGTTCATCTCCATCATCAGGACCCTGAAGTGACGGGGCTGATGGGTTATAGACTTGAGCTGTTTCAAGGTAGCTGCCCATCACAACACCATCCAAGTTATAAACACTAACCTGAACAGTATATAGACCAGCACTTAGGTTGCTGCCGTCGAGCAAAGTCAGGAACTCTTCAACGTCAGCATAGTATGATTCGGCCCCATTTTCATCAATGATATCAGTGTTTTGTAGATCCCAAAGGGCAGTATTTGTGTAGGTTCCTCCACCGCCTATTGAGTTGTCCATCCATTCACTCAACAGGAATTCTGTGGATGTAAATTGAACCATCGTGGTTCCATTTACATTAAGTATTACCATCATGTAAAAGCTAGAATCCCGTTCAGCATCATTCATGGCACCAATCTGGATAGCAAATAAGTCTGGAAGTGTACCGAGGTCTATATCTTCGCCATCTTCAATTTGCTCCACACTGACAAGCTCACCAACCGGGAATATCTGTGGATTGTCCTCTAGAAACCGGGCTGTAACAATTATGGCATTTGCTTGGAAAGGGATCATTCCAATTAGAATAAACGCCATAAATAACAAAAACCTATTGCAATTCCGCATCAGGGCCTCCAAAGCCACTTAACACTTCATACATCTAAACTGTCAATTAAAATCTAAGGAATCAGGGATAGGAAACTGTGTTCCCAATCACCTTTTTGAATTTTCTGTCCAAAAACCAAATTTAGGCTTTTGCATACTGTATCACAAAGTAAGAAATACTTATATGTAAAATCGTCGCTCTCATCATTTATGAGGAGTTAGATGAATATATGATATCATATCTTGCTGGAGTATCTAGGAATTAGTAGCTTAGAGTTAACAAACAATAAGGAACAGATGTGATCAATAATTTAAAATACATACTGTTTTGCCTGGTACTGATATTATTTATCGTCCCAGGGAAATCTTATATCGCATACAGTCAGAACTCTCAGCAACAACGACTTATCTCTCCACAGGTGACGAACAATAGATCTGTGAGTCAAGAAATATCGGATGATGACAGGAAGCGAATTGGACAGCTCTATTCTGCTGCCAGACGATTAGAAGCCAGGCAACAAAACCTAGATGCCTACCATATCTACATGGAATTGAATGAATTTGCACCTGAGAAAAACGAATATTATGACGGATTAAGAAGAACTCTATTGGCGATGCAGAGATATGAAGAAGCGATTCTATTGATTCAGGAAAGAAGTAAAAACTATAAGAGATTGTTCTCACCCGTAAAAGCTGAAGCTCAATTGGGTGAAGTGTACTACTTGATGGGTGAAAAAGAAAAAGCTGCTCATCATTGGGCAATCGCATTGGATAAGGAACCCCATTCAAGTAATTCTTATCAGGTTGTTGCCTCAACAATGGCTCGGCTTCGCCTCCTTGATGATGCTGTGTCCGTTTTCGAACGAGGACGTCATTTCGTCTCCGATAAAGATTTGTTTGCGTTAAATCTGGCAACACTGCACCAAGCAAGAATGGACTGGCTAAATGCCACGAGAGAATATCTGAACACATTAAAAGTATCAAGTAATCGGTTGAATTTTGTCAGGAGAGGTTTGGCCAGCTTTCCTGAAACAAAAGAAGCGGACAACGCTATTCAAATTATCGTTGAGCAAGAGCTGAAAGAGTCGGAAGGAAAAAGCTATTGGCAAGGCTACCAGATGGCTCTAAGAGAAATCATAGTAGACAATTACAAAAAACGAGGTAATTTCCTCTCAGCCCTGGAACATGTAGAAAAAATCAAAATATCCGATAAGGATCTTGGAGAAAAACTGCTGAAGTTTGCTGGTGAATGTTTGGAGGAGTCGCAGGACAGTGTCGCAGTTTTAGCCCTTGCAAAAGCATCCGAGTTTTTGAAAGATGCTGAAGGTGTCGCCATCATTAACCTCACCTTGGCCGATATTGAGACGAAGTATTCCAATTATAAAAAAGCAGATAGCCTACTTACCTCGCTTCTGGAACAACATCCACGAGGGATGATCCGGCAACTGGTCCTCTACAAAAGGGGCATAAACCATCTATATGGATTAAATGATTTCGATTCTGCAATTGTTGATATGAAAAATGTCCTGAACGAAAACCGTCAGGAAAATGAGAATGAGATTACATATCACCTTTCTATTGCCCTTGCAAAAGCAGGAAAACCGAATGAGGCACTGGCTACACTTCGAGATGTAAGAGGTGTTGTCAACAGGGGAAAGAACAGGTATCTGCCGGAATTCAGTCGTTATGAGCAAGCCAATCCGGTTTTACTCGCTTCAAGAATATCATTGTGGACTGGTGATCAGGGACTCGCAACGACGCTTCTGGATTCACTTGTGAGTATGCCCAAGGGTGTTGATGCTGAAAATGAAGCCTTGGAATTATTGTATCTCTATTCTACAACAGAGGACAGTCTTCTTTTGGAACGTTTTGCTGTTGCAGATAGAGATGAGTTTCAGGGAAACCTGAAAGAGGCCAGAGCAGCTTTTGAATTACTTTCGGCATCAGAGGACTCTACTATTGCCATAGAAAGCGACTGGCGTAAAACGAAGATTGACTTGCAGATGGGTAGTGAAGTAGCGCTGGATAGTTTTATGGTCGCTCATCCATCTCATCCAAAAAGTGAGTTGGCAGTTTTCCTAAAAGCTGGACTTTTATTGAACAAGGGGGAAATCGAAGCAACCATCCATCTATACGAAGATTATCTTTTCAATTCCCCGGATGGAGTACTGACCTCACTTGCTCGGCGAAAGTTGGATGAACTCAAAGCACTTCAGGTAGCAAATAACTCAAATAACCAAAACTGAACGTAGTATAAAGCGATTGAGGATTAATCAACAAGACTTGTCAAGTCTTCGATCGAGAAAAATCAGATTTTTGGACACTGGTGAGGAGATTGGCTCGCAAGCCCTCTCCAACTCAGTAAAATTTAAAGAGTTGTAGGTACAAGATAAGTTGTAATGTGTTAATAAATAAAGCTATAACTCTTTAGTTTTACCCCGGTCTTTGTGAATAAAGGTGCGACTCCACTTTCTATTGTTTTCCTTGTTACCACTCTCAAGGGCTTGCTACATTCTTTCACGCCGATGGGGGGAAATATTCATTTTTACTGTCTATTCCCAGCACGGTGTTTTTAGCGTATACATGTAAAGTTCACAGTGGTCCAACCAGCCGGTCGAAGGTTATGGAAGGCATAGAGAAAAAACTACAAACGTTACAGGAAATGCGTGAGAAAGCGCGCCTTGGTGGTGGTGAGAAAAGAATTGAAACTCAGCACAACAAGGGGAAATACACTGCGCGCGAACGTATCACCCGCCTGTTAGACGAGGGCTCCTTTGAGGAGTTCGACATGTTCGTTACACATCGTCAAAAAGAGTTTGGCCTGGATAAACAGGTTTACCTCAGTGATGGTGTTGTCACAGGGCATGGAACAATTAATGGTCGCCAGGTAATGATCTTTTCACAGGACTTCACAGTCCTTGGCGGATCCCTCGGCGAAATGTTCGCGAAAAAAATCTGCAAAATCATGGATTACGCCACAAAAGTGGGTATCCCTGTCATCGGCCTGAATGATTCAGGTGGTGCTCGAATCCAGGAGGGTGTCATGTCCCTGGGTGGTTATGCGGATATTTTCCTGCGAAACGTCCTCGCATCGGGAGTCGTCCCTCAGATATCAGCGATCCTGGGACCGTGTGCCGGCGGAGCTGTTTACAGCCCGGCATTGACAGACTTCACAATTATGACCAAGGGCACTAGTTACATGTTTGTAACCGGGCCAAAGGTCGTAAAAACGGTTACACATGAGGATGTTTCACCTGATCAGTTAGGTGGAGCGGAAGTTCACGCAACAAAAAGTGGTGTTACACACTTTGTTGCTGAAAACGAAGATGAAGTCTTTGAATTGATTCGTAAACTGCTCACCTTCATGCCGCAGAACAACATGGAAGAGACCCCTGTTGTTGCCTGTAACGATCCCATCGACCGTGTTGAAGATGACCTAAACTATATCATCCCCACCGATCCAAATCAGCCATACGATATGACTCAGGTGATCGAGATGATTGTTGATAACGGTGACTTCCTTCAGGTCAGGCGTCAATGGGCACCAAACATCATCACAGGATTCGGTCGTTTCAACGGTAGGGCTGTTGGAATTATTGCCAACCAGCCGTCAGTTCTGGCGGGTGTTCTTGACAATAAAGCCAGTCGCAAAGCCGCAGCGTTTATCCGTTTCCTCAATGCTTTCAGCATTCCTGTGGTAACATTGGTTGATGTGCCTGGATTTATGCCGGGTACTGTTCAGGAATATGAAGGCATCATCCTCAACGGCGCAAAAATCCTGTATGCATACGCAGAATGTACTGCTCCCAAGATTACCATCGTTACCCGTAAAGCTTATGGTGGTGCATACGATGTTATGAGTTCGAAACACCTGCGTGGTGATTTGAACTATGCATGGCCGTCTGCTGAAATCGCAGTAATGGGACCAAGTGGTGCTGTTGAAGTCCTTTATGGTCGCGATATTCGTAAACTGGAAGGTGATGAACGTGCAAAATTCATCGCTGAGAAAGAGGAAGAATATCGTGTTCAGTTTGCCAATCCTTACAAGGCAGCGGCAAACGGATTTATCGATGATGTAATTGAACCAAGAAATACACGTTTCCGGATTATCCGTGGTCTTGAATCATTGGCTGGAAAACGTGATAGCAATCCACCGAAAAAAATCGGATTGTGCCCTTTATAGACTTCAGCAGATGAAGTTTAAAAAGCACAATCCTGAAATCGGCAGGAGATAAAATGCACGGAATCGAAGCCATCGCTGAGGGAAATGGTCTACTACTGATGATCGTCGGTATGTCAGTGGTATTCACATCTCTGGTGGTTCTGATGTTCGTCATGAAAGCGTTAAAACGCTACCAGGAAACTCTACATACGCTTAAGCTGACCCGTCAACGGGTTAAAGCTGAAGCCAGCGAGTTGAAGGTCACTTCGGCTTCTGGAAGTGAAGAAGTTCCCGGAGTTGTTGTGGCGGCGATTGCCTTGACCATTATCATGGAACAGAGTCAGGTTCACGATGAAGAATCGTTGGTTTTGACTTTGCAGGCATTCCCGAAACCTTACAGCAACTGGTGGCAGAGCAGGATCGATGCGCCTTGGAGCCCACACATGAGCCCCAGTAACACAAAGGTGTTACAAGCCGTTGATCCTGAACGTGGAAAGACAGTTTAGGTTTTTCAGTCGAACGTTGGAATAGCAACACAATCTCGCCGGAAATTGCCGGCAAGAGGATAAAATGAACATCTACAAGTTCAAAATTTATGGTCACGAATACGAAACTAAAGTCGTACGTCGAGAAGAAGACGAAGTCGTGATCTCTGTCAATGGACAGGAATACAAGGCCTACCTCGAACCAACAAAGCGTCAAAAAATGGTTCGCGCTACACCTAAGGTTGAAAGACCCAAGGTTCATGTTCAGGAAGGTATCAAAACAGCCGCACCGGATGCTCCAAAAGGAGCAGGAACGATTAAAGCTCCGTTGCCGGGCATGGTTGTTAAAGTTGTAACACCTGTTGGAACAGCAGTGAAAGCCGGTGATCCCGTTATGATCATGGAAGCGATGAAAATGGAAAATTCAGTCGCCGCAACCATCGACGGAACTGTCAGTAATGTTGCTGTAAAAGAGGGTGATGCTGTCCTTGAGGGTCAGGAACTGATAACGATTTCAGCAGACTAAACGTTTGTGAAAGTCCCTTTTTTCAATTGGATTATTCCAGTTGGATTATTGTAAACCGTACAACAGTTGTACGGTATAAGGATTTGACATGGAACTATTGGAACAATTTATCAGCTATACGGGTTTTGCCCAGCCAGGTGTCTGGAAAAATCTGGTAATGATTGGTGTTGGTTGTATCTTCATCTATCTGGCTGTTAAAAAGGATTATGAACCATTGCTTCTGGTTCCCATCGGATTTGGTATTCTGGTTGGGAATATTCCCTTTGCGTTAGATGCCAACTTACGAATTGGAATCTATGAGCAAGGTTCAGTCTTGAACATCCTGTACTTTGGAGTTCAGCAGGGTATCTACCCACCGTTGATTTTCCTCGGTATTGGAGCATTGACAGATTTCTCTGCACTACTGAGTAATCCGAAACTGGTTTTGCTTGGTGCTGCTGCGCAGATCGGTATCTTCATCACGTTGCTGGGTGCACTAGCCCTTGGGTTTACCCCGATGGAAGCAGCCGCCATCGGTATCATCGGCGGTGCGGATGGTCCAACCGCTATCTTTATTTCGTCGAAACTGGCACCTCACCTAATGGGTGCGATTGCGATTGCTGCCTATTCATATATGGCCTTGGTCCCTGTGATTCAGCCGCCCATTATGAAACTACTCACTACGGATAAAGAACGAAGAATTCGCATGAAACCGAGTCGTTCGGTTCCAAAAAGTGAAAAGATAATATTCCCGATCATTTCAATGCTGGTGACCTGTTTTATTGCACCGGGTGCGTTACCACTTCTTGGTATGCTATTCTTCGGTAACCTTCTGAAAGAAACAGGTGTTACAGACCGTTTAGCAAAAACAGCAGGAACGTCGATGATTGACATCGTAACGATTCTGCTAGGTTTGACCGTAGGTGCATCCACACAAGCACAGTACTTCCTGACACCACAGTCGATCTATATCTTTGTCCTTGGTGCTGTCAGTTTTGCTATCGCTACTGCGGGTGGTTTGATTGCAGCAAAGACGATGAACCTTTTCTTCAAAGAAGGGGACAAGATAAATCCTTTGATCGGTGCGGCAGGTGTCTCAGCGGTACCGGATAGTGCCCGTGTAGCGCAACAGGTTGGACGTTTGTCCGATCCAGATAACTACCTGCTGATGCATGCAATGGGTCCCAACGTTGCCGGAGTAATCGGCTCAGCAACTGCTGCCGGTGTGCTTCTGTCTTACTTCCTCGGACAAGGCATGGGATAAAATTAAGATTATATAAGCGTTTAAAGATTCCCGGTAGAAATCCTGCCGGGATTTTTATTTATAACCGGTAATAGAATTGCATAAAGGGTAGGGAAGGGATATACTTCAAATTATTAAATATAAATTCTATTAATTGCAGTTTTATGAGATGATCAGATGATAGCACGGGAGAATACATGTTCTGCTACATGCACATGGAAAAGGCTGGCGGCACGACTTTGCATACGATCCTTCGAAATAATTTTCCTACCTATGTTTCTCTGGCACCGAGATCCTCGTGGGGTGAAAAATATGAAAAGTATTTTGTACCAAAGGCTGCCAAGAAGATGTTTGGGATCATTGCTGGACCCGCCGGTTTTGGTGGACATTATGTAGCACCTTGGATGGACTATAAAAAAATACTGGAAAGAGATATCCTCTACTTCACGTTTCTTCGTGAGCCAATTCAACGATATAGATCACATTTTGAACATCGTCTTTTTATTGATGAAATACCCATACCATCAGAAGAGTTCATGAGTAATGAACACTATAATAATTTCATGACCTACCGAATTGCTGGAGAACCGAATCTGGAAAAGGCAATAGAAATCCTTGATCGAAAATTTGCTTTTACTGGATTGGTGGAAAGTTTTGATGAATCACTATTAATTCTGCGACACTTGTTAAAAAAACCTGAAATGCAGTTGGTGTGCAAAAAAAGGAACGTGACACCGAGAAAAGAGGAAGTGAAGTACGATTGGGATGAAGACCGAGTGAAAGAGAATAATGCCCTTGATATAGCACTCTATGATCACGCGAAAAAGACTCTGTTTAATCCATTAATTGAATCCTATCCGGGTGATTTATCTAAAGATATGAAAATTATGCAAGGCGATTATGAACAGGGGAAGGATTTTCCTTCACTAAAAGATAAAATACTGCTCTCTAATAATCGTTACGTTCAGCGTAAACTGGAAAAATGGTCAAGCCGCCGCTGAAACCGATTATCAGATATGATCGTCAATTTGACCTGCAGCCCTAATGATGCAGGTATTTTTATTTTTGCGTCTTGATACGGTAGTAAGCTTTTTATTTTTTTATTATCTTCCCCCCAACACGGGGGAACAAAAAAGTGCCGTATGAAATTGAAAGGAAATTTCTTGTAGATTCTGCTAAATGGCAGGAGATATTGGACAATAAGAATCTCTATAAATCTCTCGTACAGAATAAGAAAGAAATCCTCCAGGGGTATATCAGTCTTGACAAAGAACGTACTGGACGTATCCGTCTGACAGACGACAGTGGATTTATTGCGGTAAAAGGAAAAACTATCGGAGCAAAGAGACTGGAATTTGAATATCCCATTCCGACGATTGAAGCCAAAGAAATCCTCTATAAAATCTGTGAACGACCATTAATCGAAAAAACACGGTACTACCTGAAACAAGATAAAATGATATGGACTATTGACGATTTTTTCGGTCAGAATTCAGGACTGATGATTGCCGAAATAGAGTTGCCTACAGAGGATACACTATTTGCACTACCCGAATGGATCGGAGAAGAAGTTACTGATGATCCACGCTATTTTAATTCAAACCTTGTAAAAAATCCCTTCTCCACTTGGAAAAACAGCAAGTAACACCTTAATATCTAGTTCATCTCTATATTTGGAGGATAACTATGCCGGTTTTCAGAAAAACACGATACGTTGAAAAACAAATAGATGAATTTCTAGATAAAGTGAGCGAAGGTGGGATCACCTTTAACAAAGCGATTTGCGACTACATGTCCGGCGATTACGAGATGTTTGAGAAACGGCTTCAGGATATTGATGCACTGGAAGGCGAAGCCGATACGATTAGCAGGGATGTTGAAGCATACCTCTATCGTCGTTCGTTGATCCCTGAGCAACGTGGTGACGTCCTTGGATTACTCGAAACAATTGACAATGTTATCGACGTAATGAAACACACGATGTATCAATTTTACGTTGAAAGACCTGCCATCCCCGAGGAATTCCATTCTGGTTACTGTACTGTTGTGAAAGCGTCAACGGATGCTGCTGAGGAAATGATCAAAGCCTCAAGAGCGTTCTTTAACAACATATCAGCAGTTAATGATCATCTTCATAAGGTCCATTTTTTTGAAAAAGAAGCGGATGATCAAGGTATCCTGCTGAAAAAACAAATTTTCGATTCGAAAAAACTGGATCTGGCTCATAAGCAACATTTGAGATATTTCGCTCAGAACGTTGAAAAAATATCAGACAAAGCAGAAGATGTCGCCTACCGTTTAGCCATCTACGCAATCAAGAGAACTGTCTAAGGTGAGGGAATAATGGAGATACTCTTTTTCCTCTCAAGTGGACTTTTCCTCGGATGGTCGTTGGGTGCCAATGATGCCGCAAATGTCTTCGGCACTGCGGTTGGTACCAAAATGATCCATTTTAGAGTCGCGGCAATCACATGTTCTGTTTTTGTTATACTCGGCGCGACGATCAGTGGAGCTGGGGCGGCACATACGCTCGGTAGTCTTGGGTCGGTAAACGCTTTAGCCGGCTCATTTATGGTTGCCTTCTCCGCGGCATTAACTGTATACTGGATGACTAAACTCAAGCTTCCCGTTTCAACGTCACAAGCTGTCGTGGGTGCCATCATCGGATGGAATATCTACTCCGCTAGCATGACCAATACTAACTCGTTGATTAAGATTGTCAGTACATGGATACTCTGTCCAGTAATCGCCGCTCTGATCGCAGCGGTTCTGTTTATCGGACTAAGGTCTATGATGTCCCGAATGAAAATCCATATTCTCCGTATGGATGCATGGACCCGTTTCGGACTGCTCATCGTTGGTGCTTTTGGTTCCTACAGCCTTGGTGCAAACAACATCGCAAACGTTATGGGAGTTTTTATCCCGGTCAACCCGTTCAGTGATATTGATGTTTATGGTTTATTCACGTTAACTGGAATCCAACAACTATTTTTCCTTGGCGGAGTTTCCATTGCTGTGGGTGTCTTTACCTATTCTCATAAAGTGATGAAAACTGTTGGCGATAACCTGATGAGATTATCACCCTTATCAGCGTTGGTTGTAGTTTTAGCCCAATCCATTGTGTTGTTCTTGTTCGCAAGTGAGGGTCTGGAACATTTTCTCGCAACAAACGGTTTGCCCACAATTCCACTCGTTCCTGTTTCCAGCAGTCAAGCTGTGGTCGGAGCGATTATTGGTGTTGGGTTGGTGAAAAACTACAAAGGGTTACGTTTCCCTGTGTTGGGTGAAATCGCCACCGGATGGCTGACCACGCCGATCATTGCAGGAGTAATAACGTTTGTCGCTCTATTTTTCCTCGACAATGTTTTTAATCAGGAAGTCTACAGGAAGACAGATTATCGAATCACTTCGGAAGTTATAGAATATCTGATGGAAGAGGAAATTGCTGATCCTGAACTGGTGAATTATTTGGGTAAAACGTTTGATAACCCCATTACTCTTCAGGACGAACTGGAGAAAAAAACATCGCTATCCCGCGGTAAAGTTCTGAAGGTTATCGATGTGTCCGAACTGGCCCTCTATTCAATAGATCCGGGAATTATTGCTACCAATATTGATCGAGAATGGTTTACTTATGAACAAATCGAATCTTTGAATCGACTGAAGAATAGAGTTTTTTTATATGAGTGGCAGTTCCATGACGCGCTGGAAAAGGAAAGTAACGTTTGGCAATTGAAGGCAGAGAACCCTATTAACAAAAAGTTCAACAAAGACTTAAAACAAAAACTAGATTATCTCGATAACATTTTCAGGACGAAAAAAGATGAATAATTCTGAATCGTTGGAAAATATCAGAGAAATCCTATCTAAACTTTTCGAATCTCACTATGGAGTTTCTCCAGATAAAATTGATAGCCTCAAAGGCGATGCATCAAAACGGTCCATCTTCCGTATCCATTGGGAGGAGGGGACTGTCGTTGGTGTCTTTGGGCCGAATACAGACGAAAATCTTGCCTTCCTCGGTTTCACAAATACCTTTGAATCACTTGGTTTGCCAGTCCCTGAGATAGTTACTGTTAACGAAGATTCTACTTGCTATTTGCTCGAGGACCTTGGAGATACAACCCTATTTCAACTGCTTCAACAGGAGAAGGAAAAAAATGATGGGCAATTTCCTGTTGATGCAATGATTCCCTATTACGAGTCAGCGTTGGAATACCTGATGGAATTCCAAGTCAGAGCGGCGAATAGTATTGATTATAAACTCTGTTACCAGACAGAGGTATTCGATAACGCCGCCTGGCAGATAGATCACAACTATTTTCTAGATAGCCTCGTTGGACAATTGCTGCCCGACTACAAACAGATTGATCTTGTAAAAGCCGACTTACAGAGACATCGCTACCTGATGGAAGCCACTCCGCGTGATTATTTTCTCTACCGTGATTTTCAATCGCGGAACATCATGGTCACCGACGATGGCTTAAAATTCATCGATTATCAGTCCGGTCGTAGAGGACCTATTCCTTACGATGTCGCATCACTGCTCTACGATGCAAAAGCAGACTTACCTGAAGAGATCAGGAAAGAACTGCTTGATTATTTTTGTTTTATGATGTGTTCAGTTATCGGTGGGGACACAGAATCCTACCATGAAGTTTATCCGTCTTTTGCTCTGCTCCGTATTCTTCAGGCGCTAGGGAGTTACGGCAATAACGGTATTATTAACGGCAATCCCAGTTACCTCGAATCAATTCCTTATGCGTTAAAGAATGTAATTTATCTACTTGATAACGATCAGAAATTGCGTTATTTCAGTGCATTAAAAGATTTGATTCTAAAACTCTATTCCGAAAAACCGTGGGAAAAATATCTTCAGGATAAATAACAATGCCCAAGAATCCACTCGTCCGAATCTTCAGTTTCAGTTATGCCAAAGGTGAATTTATTCAAGACCCCACCGGAAACGGCGGCGGTTTTGTTTTTGATTGCCGTAGCCTGCCTAATCCCGGGCGAATCCCGCAAATGCGTTCACTCACAGGTCGTGACCCCGAAGTGATTAGTATGCTGGAGAACACGGCTGAAGTAGATGTTTTCCTTGAAGGTGTTGAGAACCTTGTGATTAACGCGGCGAAAAACTACCAACAGAGGAATTTCTCGGACTTGTCCGTTGCATTCGGATGTACCGGTGGACGGCACCGTTCCGTCTACTGCGCTGAACGACTAGCTGCTGAACTCTCCGAGGATGGATATGAGGTCTTTTTAAGTCACCGTCAAATGGAACGTGAAGACCCTCGTTTCGCCAAGAGACGAGCATTTGTACTGGCGGCAGGGTACGGAACCCGTTTAAAACCGTTAACAGATTCCATCCCGAAAGCGCTGGTTCCCGCGTCAGGTAAACAGATGCTGGACTGGACAATGGAAGCGTTGGAAAAAGCAGAATTTAACGAAATCGTTGTCAACGCTCACCATCACGCTGAACAAGTCATAGACTGGGCAAAAAATAGCAATAAAAACGACCACAATATTGTAATCTCAGAAGAAGCCGAAATCCTTGGGACAGGCGGTGGGATTAAGCAGGCCGGGCGTTACCTCTACGGGCCCCATCCGGTGCTGATCCATAACGTTGACATCTGGACCGATTTCGACCTGAACGCACTCTACGAAGCCCATAATCCCGACGATTTAGTGACATTGATTACACAGGAAAGAGAATCCAGTAGCCATCTACTGGTGGACGAGGAAAAGAGAGTAGTGGGTATCGAAATTCGTGGTGAAGAAAAACTCTTTACCGAACCCATTGGCGAAGTTTGGGCGCTGGGTTTCTCCGGTATCCATGTCGCCTCACCCCGTCTATTTGAAAAACTCGCCCACATGGACGATTTCGGTATTATTGACGCTTATATGAAGCTGATCCGCGATGGTGAAACCATCCGTGCAAAAACGGTGGAAGGCCACTGGTTCGACATGGGCTCACCGGAAAAACTAGAACGGTTGGAAAGATACCTAAATAGACAGTAAATCATACAGATATAGTATTAAATATCTTCAATGATTCTATCATATGCAATGTTCACGCTAGGTCTTATTTAAAAAGTCCTAAACTTATAAATCATTTCGAAATACTATCTTCTCCTGTTTGATTTGAAAAAAATAATAGTATAGATTTTAGCATTGATATAACAAACGCCAATAATATTATTGATTGGGTAAATTGATGTTAGAAAAATCCTTTTTACATTTTAAAAACATAGGTACTAAGAGAGAAAAAGAACTTTGGAAGGCAGGTATTTATTCATGGGATGAAGTGAGTTTATACAAAAAAAATCAATTAGACTTATTTAAAGATTATCATAACATAATTAAAGATTATGTAACTGCTCTCAATAACAAAGACGCTACATTTTTTGCAAAGAGGCTTGCTAAACGAGAACATTATAGAATTGCTATTTCATTTCCTGATGACGTTATGTTTCTCGATATTGAAACAACAGGTCTCAGCAGAGTTTACGATCAAATTACTTTAATAGGATGGAGCATTAATAATAATTACAAAACATTAATTAAAGGCAATGATCCAAAGGAATTCTTTGAAGATATCAAAAAGGCTAAATCGATTATCACATTTAATGGCTCAGTATTTGATCTACCTTTTATTCTTGAGGAATATCCTAAGATCAAAATACCCCAAACCCATATAGACTTGAGATTTTTCTGTAAAAGAGTAGGTTATTCTGGTGGTCAAAAGAAAATAGAAAAAGAAGTTGGATTATCAAGAAGTACGTCTATATCAGATGTCAAAGGTGAAACCGCTCCACTATTGTGGTATCGTTATAGATACGGCGATTTATCAGCATTGAAAAGCCTAATTGAATACAATCATGCTGATATAGAAGGGATGAAGAAAATATTTGATGTTGCGTTACAAAAATTGTGGGAAATAGAAGATGTCCCCAAAGATGCAAGAACAAATATCTCTTTCACAACAAGAAAGAGTAAAATTATTTGGTCATCAAAAAAGGAATTGGAAGAACAAGGTATCTTTATCTCGCCCTATTTAGGAAATGTAGGACCAGATATTAGTCTTAGTGAATTGCTATCAAGAATAAATTTGAAAGAATTTAGCGTAGTAGGAATTGATTTGACTGGAAGCGAAGATCGAGCTTCAGGTTGGTGTTATTTACAAACGGATCATGTAATTACTAAAAGGTTGACTACTGATAAAGATCTGATTGATTTGACGTTAGAATCAAATCCGCATTTAATATCAATTGATTCACCTCTTTCACTTCCTGAAGGAAGAATTTCTGTCTTCGATGACGATCCTGGTAGAGAACAATTTGGAATAATGAGACGTTGCGAACGTATTTTGAAAAAACGGGGAATTAATGTCTATCCAAGTCTTATTCCAAGTATGCAGAAACTAACCGCAAGAGGAATTCGTCTTGCTTCATATTTTCGCTCAAAGGGAATTCCTGTAATTGAGAGCTATCCTGGTGCTGCGCAGGATATAATGGATATTCCAAGAAAAGGAGCTAGTATTGAACTTCTCGCATACGGATTAAAGAAATTTGGAGTAAATGGTTCTTATTACAAGGACAATGTATCACATGATGAATTAGATGCTATAACCTCTGCAATAGTAGGCGTATTCTTCTGGTCTGGCCATTTTGAAGGTCTTGGAGATTCTATTGAAGAGTATTTAATTATACCAGACCTTGAACAAAGCTTTAGTGTATGGAATGAACATGTTGTGATTGGCCTGAGTGGCCATATATATGCAGGAAAGACCACCTCAGCAAGGTATATTGAACAGAAAGGTTTTAGCTATGGTAGATATAGCCAGGTGTTGAAAAAACTACTTATTGATAAGAATAAAGAAGTTAACAGAAATAATCTTCAGGAACTTGGTTTACATGTTAACCAAGACAAAGGGCAAAGATGGCTGGGTTATAAACTTTGCGAACTTGTCAATTCAAATAAATATATTATAATTGATGGATTAAGGCACCCTGAAGATCATGCATTTCTTACTGAAAAGTATGGTCCATCTTTTTACCATTTTCACATAAAGGCACATGATCATATTAGAAAAAATCGTTATATTAATGATGGTAATTCATTAAATGATTTTGAAATTGCCGATAGACATGAAGTCGAAGGAAATACTTCGTCTCTCGAATATCTGGCTAATAAAGTCATTGATAACAATAATGTGTTATCGTTTTTACAAAAAAATCTGGATAATATTATCCATAATTTAGTAAATGAGGAATAAAATGCCTGTTACGGTCGTTGTTGGTGGTCAGTATGGTTCTGAAGGGAAAGGTAAGGTAAGCCATTTTTTTGCAAAATCAGAGCATGCCACGATAGCTGTTAGAGTTGGAGGGTGTAACTCTGGTCATACCGTTATAGATGAATTGGGAAATATAAATGTTTTTCAGCACCTACCAACCTCAGCAATTCTTCCAAATGTATTGTGTGTATTGTCATCTGGGACTTATATCAATATTTCCATATTACTAAAAGAGATTGAGAAAACTGGAATTTCGAAGGATAGGTTGATTATTGATAAAAATGCAATGGTTATTTCAAAAAAAGATATTGAATTTGAAAAAAATGAAAATCTTAGAGAGAACATTGGATCAACTGGAAGCGGTACAGGTGCTGCTGTAATGCGCCGCGTACTTAGAAAAGAAGATGTTAAATTAGCAAAAGATACATCAGAATTAAAGAGATTCACGTGTGATGTCCCTGCATTGTTGCGTGAGTCTCTTAACAGTAATGAAAGGATATTGTTGGAAGGTACTCAAGGGTTTGGCCTTTCTTTACTTCACACTCCCTACTATCCTTTTGCTACTAGTCGAGATACTACTGCTGCTTCGGTGGTCTCTGAAGTTGGGTTGAGTCCTATTGATGTTGATCAGATAGTATTAACTTTAAGGGCCTTTCCCATAAGAGTTGCCGGAAATTCCGGACCACTTTCTAATGAGATTGATTGGGAAACTGTGTCAAATGATTTAGGCTCAGAAATCCCTATTAAAGAATATACTACCGTTACAAATCTAGTTAGACGTGTAGCTCGATTTGATTCAGACATTGTTAAAAAAGCAATCGCTATTAATAATCCAACTTCAATTGTCTTGAATCACTTGGATTATGTTGATCTTAATGGTCCGAACAAAAAAACAGACGCTTTTATTAAGTATATTGAAAAAGAGATAAAAAGAGAAGTCGATTTTAAGGGCTTTGGACCAGCGTCATTAGAACAATGAAAATTTTAGATTGGATCATTAGTCTTTTTAGGGATAATAATATGGAAGAAAATGAGGAATTATCACCTTCATTTAGTGAAGATGATGCAACTAATAATTACACTCATTACAAGAACGAAGACCCTTTTCCAAATATTAGCTCGGCTTTGCTTAACAGTGCTGATATAGTTGATTATGTAGAAAAGGTTGGAATGATTTACCCTTTTTATAATGATGATACATATTTAAAATCAGCTTCTTATGCAGCTAGACTTCTTGGTAAAATTATTTGGTGGGAAGATAACAAGAAGTATGAGAGAATTATTCAAGTTGATGAAGAATTTACTCTTAAACAAAACTCTATTTATTTTGTTAGTATAGAACCATATTTCCGTTTACCAGAATATATTGCTCTTAGATTTAACCTTACTATAAAAATGGTTCATAGAGGAATATTGTTAGGAACCGGACCCTTAATTGACCCTGGTTTTGTTGGAAAGATAATGATCCCACTTCATAATCTAACCAATAATGATTATTTATTAAAGGGAGGAGAACCACTTATTTGGATAGAATTCACAAAAGTAAGCAATAATAATTCATGGGCTTCAGGTACAGAAACTATCGAGGGTGATGTAAATAATTATAGACAATTTCCAGATGAAAAAAGCAAATTAAACTTTGATGAAATGATTCTTAAAGCTTTAAGGGGACAAACGGCAACTACTATTACAAGTTCCTTAAGTAGTTATGCAAAGGATGCGTCAGAACTGAGAATTTTAAACGATTCAATAAAAACAAGGTTGAAGACATTTAGTATAATTGGTATTATATCAGTTATTATTGCTATTGGCGGAATTCTCACAAGCGCTACTTTTCAGAATATTAGTGTAAATAAGTATATTAGAGATTCAGAAGAATCAATTAGCTCCTTGAATCAAGAATATCAGAATATTACTAATGAAATCAATTCAAAAATTGAAAGACTTGAAATAATTATAAGTGAATTAGAAAATTCACAAGAACAGGTAAATGGTGATGAAGGAAGAAATATCATAGAGCTTCAATCTAAAATTGAAGAATTTGAGCTAAAGCTCCAACAATTATCAATAAAAGATAGGAAAGATAATTCTAAAGATACTAAGGATAAATAGTAAATATTTAATTTAGAGCAGTGAGGATATAAAGAGATGAAAAGAATTGAGATAATGGGTGGGATTGCTGCTGGGAAAACTACTCTGACATATATTTTACAAAGTGAAAAGACTAATATTGTACTTGAAGATTTTCAATCGAACCCATTTTTGGCCAATTTTTATATTAATCCCATAGAATATGCTTTTGAAACTGAACTATGTTTTACTTTGCAACATTATCATCAGATAAAAACGCAATTAGGTAATAATAGGATGCAAATCTGTGATTTTTCATTATTTCAGGACCTTGCTTTTGCAAAGGTAACGTTAAAGGATAGAAAACTCAAAGTCTATGAAAATCTATATAATGAATTGTTAGTAGATATACCAAAGCCTGACCTCATAGTACTATTAAGTTGTCCCGTAGAAACTCAATTTAAAAGAATAAGGAGTAGGGCACGAGAGGTAGAGCTGGGTATTTCAAAGGATTATCTAAAATCTATTAACGAGTCAATATATAATATTGCTAAATTGATAAGGAAGGAATTATTAATTATTGACGTTAATAGTGGATTAATTGATTATAAAAATGACAATATTGAAAAGAACAAAATAAAAGAGAAGATTTTTAATGTCCTACTCTAACAATATAATTTTTATATGGCTAATATTTAAATTAATAACACGTTGTAGTAATAAAAGTAAAACGAGTATAGTAATATTGCATGTATGATAAATAAGATAGAGTTCAATTTAAGAGATGAGAGATGATAGTCATTGGCAAAATAATAACCCGGTTGAAATTTCAACCGGGTTAATTTTTCAAAACGGACACGCGTCCCCTAGCCGCCGAGGGCGGCGAGGATGGCGAAGAAAACACCAGTCAGTGATTCACCGGCTATGAAGCCGGATGCCACTGGAATCGTATACATGTCGTGTGTTTCTTTTTTCAACTTTTCGAATATCAGTGCGAACATGGCACCGATGAACATGCTCAAGCTGTAAAGCGCAGGAACTGTCATGGCGATACCCAGACCCGCAGGACTTGGCAACCATACCCAGCTTTTACACTTCGGATAAACCTTTTCAAGAATGGCAATTGCCGCACCGAACAGGGATGCAATAATTAACGCAACCACTGCTGTTGGAGGCAGACTGCTGATACCGTTACTCAGTAGTCGTGCAACACCGGCCCAGACAATGGCGGCAGGAGCGGGCAGTTCCTGTGTTCCGATGGCGGACGCATCTGGAACCATAATGAAGAATACCGGGATTACAGCCAGTGACATCAGGATACCGAGTATCTGGGCAACGAATTGCAAGCGTGCTTTCGCACCGACCATGTGACCCACCTTGAACTGATTGGTCATATCGCTCGCGGATGTTGCAGCACCTGCTGTTACAGCGGCTGTCATCAAATTGGTTTTGACATTTCCGGGATGGAGAAGACCGAAAGTCAACTGCGTGACTTTACCCATGGCACCGATGGGGATAATACCCGTTTCGCCGCTGGCACGGATGGAAACCATCGCCAGGAAGAAACTCATGATTACTGCGATAAAGCCCATCCAGACAGGAATATCAAAGAGCCACTTCATCACGATAATCGCGATGAGGCCAAAGAAAAGGAAGCCAATGATGAACCATCCCATCGGAATTTCAAGATCCGCAACCGGGTCGCCGGACTCGTCAAGTTTCTTTTTGTTTGTTAGACTGCGGAAAAATTGGGCAAATGCTCCACCGACTGTTCGCCACTGGAAGGCGAATGCAAGAAGCCCCGCGACAACCATCATTCCCACACCGGGCCACATGGTCCATGCGACGATGTTTCGATAATTACCGACAGTCTGAAGTTGTGTCGCTTCGGGGTTAAACCCGAAGAGTGGGGCAGCATTTAAGCTGTCCGGCTGAAGCAAGGTTAGCCGTGATTCCCAGTATATTTTCTCTGGAGCATGAACTCGTAGTTCCTTCTCCTTTTCTATAATCGGACGGGTCATTTCATAGGGGATAAAGGAAATCGGACGGTAGGTTTCCGTATCAACCGTAATCCCTTTATCCTTCGTATAGAACTCTATTACAGGCGGCAGATTATTTGTTTCGGACGGTGTGTTCAAATCCTCTACCAGTTTGTCTAAACTCATGTAGAGGTGACTTTCCGGCCATGTAATTGAGTAGGTATTAACCTCAGTTCCATCTTCAATTGCAGGACCATCAACGGCTTCTTCAACCTCAAACATCATCTGGCTACCGGCCGCGATGGACATTGGGAAGTTGAGGAATTCCTGACTGACAATCTCCGGCGGAGCGTGCTTGATCTCTTTCTTATGGATCATCCAAGGTGCCAGAACCATAAAGTTTAACACCATACCAACGATCATGGTGATACCGACACGGGTTCCAATGAAGGTACCGAAGCCGATAAATATCCATGACGTTTCAAAAAAGAGGGTCAATTTCGGAAAGGATATTCCCGCAATTTTTGCTTTAGTGAGGGTCAGTAGCGGTGGAATAATCGCTTTTTCTGCAAGGACTTTTGTGATCACCCCAATAATTCCTGCAATACCCAGAGATGATGCCTTCTTAATAGCTTCATCACCCTTGCTATACATACTCTTCAGAGTCTCAGCAGCAGGTACAACTGCTGGGAAACGAAGCTCACCTGTGTTTACAACTTGCCGTTTAATCGGAATGGCAACCATCAAGCCCAAGAAGAGTATTGTCATCATCCAGATACCGAGTTGCCACCATGTGATGTGGAACTCAGGATCAAGCATCCAGATGGCTGGTATTGAGCTGACAAGTCCAGCAGAAGTAATATAGCTGGGAGCGACAGCAGCGGTCATGATGATGTTGTTCTCAAGCATCCCAAGTGGTTTCTTGGTTAGCCTCATTCCCTGAATAGCTTTCCAAATGGCAAAACCGAGGACAATGGCGGTGATTTCTACGCCAAGGCCCCAACCGGATTTCAGACCGACATAGAGGTTTGACAGGGCCATCAACCAACCGAGTAGCAGCCCTGTAACAAGGGCGCGAACGGTTAGCTGAGGAACATCACCCTGGTACACCTCATCGCGCCATTTCTGATCTTTCTCAAAAGCAGTCAATTCGACTTTTTCTTCCTGACTCATGATCTACCTGTATTTTTTTGGGATCAATTTTCGAAGCACGAGTATACACAATAATTGTGGGCTCTTGCCAGCGTGAGGATAAAATGGGGAAAAACGATTTGTAATTATTCTATCTGTGGCTCGAAAAGCCTCTCCACTATGATTAAATTCAATCGTTTCCTGATGACATATAAAAAGAGGAAAAAATGAAGGATTATAAACTCTACATAGATGGTGAATGGATTGAAACCGGTGAGTGGGCTGAAATTGAAGACAAATACACCGGTGAAGTTTTTGCCCGTATTCCCATAGCCAATGAAACCTTTGTCGACAAAGCGTTGGAAGCGGCAGAGAAAGCCACCTCGGTTGTAGCGGACATGCCCATCCATAAACGAGCTGCCATCCTTGAAGAAATTGCACACAAAATAACTGAACGCAGTGAAGAGATAGCAGAAATCATTGCGCTGGAAGCTGGGAAGTCATGGAAGTACGCCATTGGTGAAGCAACACGGGCAAGGGAAACGTTTACCTTTGCTGCGGATGTAGCCCGGAATCTACACGGCGAAACTGTCCCGATGGACGCTTCGACAGCTGGTGAAGATCGGTTTGGTTTCTGGATTCGTGAACCGGTTGGAGTTGTGGCTGCCATTACTCCGTTTAATTTTCCTCTAAACCTCGTTGCTCATAAAGTCGCACCAGCGATTGCAGCAGGATGCCCCGTGGTTCTGAAACCCGCAGGGACAACACCTGTCACTGCGGCGATTCTCGCGGAAATTATAGACAGCACCGATCTACCGAAAGGCGCTTTTAACCTCGTACATGGATCAGGTAGTAAAATCGGCAAACAGATTGTAAAAGATTCACGTCCTGCTAAAATTTCGTTTACCGGTTCAGTTGAGGTCGGCAAATGGATAAAGGAAAACTCTGACCTGAAGAGGGTCACACTTGAACTGGGTAACAACTCACCGGTTGTGATCGATGAAAATGCTGACATAGATCTGGCTGTAGAACGTTGCCTGATGGGATCATTTGCAAATTCAGGGCAGGTTTGTATTTCGGTGCAGAGAATCTATGTACATGAAAACGTGTGGGAAGAGTTCAAGGGCAAGTTTGTTGAAGGAACTGAAAAACTGAAGGTTTGTCATCCGTTGGAAAAAGATGGTGACGTTGGCCCTATGATTTCGATCCCTGAGGTGGACCGGATAACCGATTGGGTTGATAATGCTGTTAAAGGAGGAGCCGAAGTTCTGGCTGGCAATGGTCGTATAAACCAGCGGGTATATTCTCCCACTGTACTAACAAATGTACAGCAATCATCGAATGTTTCATGTGATGAAGTATTTGCTCCTGTTGTTCATATTGAACGGGTTGCCTCTTTTGAGAAAGGAATTCAATACGCTGCAGAAACGGGTTATGGACTCCAGGCCGGAGTCTTTACGAGAGACATAAACAGAGCATTTAAGGCCGTAAAAAGTATCAACGTGGGCGGAGTAATGATAAATGATGTCCCAACTTATCGCGTTGATCACATGCCTTATGGTGGTAATAAGCAGAGTGGTTTAGGTCGTGAGGGAGTAAAATTTGCGGTCGAAGAGATGACTCAAGTCAAAATGGTGGTTATAAATCTCTAGAGCTATATTATTTAATATTAAGAGATTATTATGACCACTGGAGTCCAACTAAACCTCCCGGAGACAGCGTAATGGAATTACGTGTAACTATTGTGATTTCATGTTGTCATTGCTATATGCGTTTTATGTAAGGGATTATAGAATACTGGTGTACGATAACGGACAACAGTTTGTTTTTAAAGAATCTTGGGTCTCACTATTGGCACTCAAATATTTAAACAAAATGCAATTCTAGCTTGACAGTTGAAATAGCTTTTTATAATCTTAATAGTTAGTTAGGTGAAAAAGTAATCTGGTTTTTGTAAGGAGAAAATCAGATTGGGAAAGAACATAACGGAGGAATTTCACACTTCTTTTAAACCGGTAGGGCGGTTTAAAAGGCTTCCAAACTCTAGTTTTTGCACAAGTTCGGAATTCTGGTTCTTACTGTTTCCGAAAAAAATACAGAATACCTAATTAGTGAATTAACTTTCACTAAGACTTTGCAGGGACGGGTATTAAAGAGTTTTCCTAACGGGACATACTAGGGGTGTCGCGCTAGCATGAACTGCTTCAACTCGTTTTCTCGCGATTTACCTCTATCCTATTTTCGGGTTACACGGGAGTGTTCCGTCATTTAGAGCTATTGCTCATGAGTGTTTGAGTCAGGCCATAGTCGAAGACGGTAGACCTCTAAAGCTCACCTTGATTTCCACATACCCCTTCGTTATGGCGAACGCTATAATCTAGCGAAGGTGTGGATATGAACAATGCTAAACGTTTATTAGTGGTTTTACTGATCAGCTTTGCGTTGTTGCCATTATTGATGACAGCAGATGCAGGCCAATCAGGTAAAATCGTGGGTCGTGTCATAAGTGCGACGACAGGGGATGCACTAATCGGCGCAAATGTTACGATCCAGGGAACTAAACGTGGGGCTGCAACGGATTTGGATGGATATTTCTTCATCCTGAATGTTACTCCAGGGGAATATGAGGTCCAAGCCTCGATTCTCGGCTATGCTCCAGTAAAGTTTACCGAAGTTCGAGTGACAGAGGGGCGTACTACAAACCTCGAATTTAAACTCGATGAAACAGTTATGGCGATTGGGGAAGCAGTAACCTACATCGCAAAACGTCCACTTATTCAACCGGATATGACCGATAGTCGTACGACTCGTACGTCTAAGGACATCAAATTGATGCCGATTGAAAATATCACAGACGTTGTCAGGTTAACACCTGGTGCCGTTGGTGGTAACTTCCGAGGTGGCCGTGACACAGAAGTGAACTACCTGGTAGACGGTGCTTCTTTCATCGATCCGATGACAGGTGACTATGAAGGCTTTTTGCCTTCACTGGCATTTGAAGAAGTGAACGTTGTGACAGGTGGTCTTTCTGCTGAGTATGGTAATGCTCTTTCCGGTGTTGTCAGCCAGATAACCAAAGAAGGTGGCGAGATGTTCAGCGGTTCCGCCACTTATCGTTCAAATGATGCTGGGTCAACCTTTATCGGTGCAAGAGACCAGATGAAGGATATGCAGGCATCGTTGTCTGGTCCAATTCCTTTTGTACCAAAGCAATTGGGTGAGATGAGTTTCTTTGCTACCGGGCAGTATTTTGATTCCAATGGTCGCTTTGCCAATGATGATAGTACGTTGACCAGTATCTTTGGAAAACTGACCTACAGAATGACACCGAAAAGCAAGATCACTTTCAGTGGAACAGCTTCCAACTCCAATTACACCATGTATGATCACCTGTGGAGTAGAGTCGACCATGAAGATAGACTCGACTACTATCAGGACACAGATGTCTATCAACATAACGGTGTAGGTTGGTATAATAACGGTCAACTGGATACAGAAGATATCAACGGTAACTTCATGCTGGATCCAGGTGAAGATCTTGATGCTGATGGTGTTCTTGATACAGAGGACCGGAATCATAATAGCAGTATGGACAGCTTTAATATGCTGGAAAATACTCCTTATTATGAGCAGCATACCAACAATTTCGCAATAAAATGGAACTACGCTCTTAGCAGTAGAACCTTCTGGGAAATTAACATCTCTCGTTACGTCACAGAGATGAGTTATAACGCTCGAGAACGTTACAACGAAGATGCCAATGGTAATGGTCAACTTGATCTCGAACCATCCTATGGTTCCATCAACGAGATTCCAGTCGATTACCTTGAAGCAAACAACCAATATCTTGAATCAAATGATGAGGGTACAAGCTACTGGTTTGACTTCAACGGTAACGGCAATATTGACTATGAAGATTTAAACGGCAACGGCATCTGGGATTGGAAAGTCTACGGCAGTGATGTTGATCTATTCCGTGATGACAACAATAACGATTACATCGATGCCTCAGAAATTGGCGATGTCGAAAACTGGATGAGGTGGGAAGATATTTCTTTCAACAGCAATTCAGTTGATAACAACGATTTCTATATCTACGGTGACGGAAAGACATATAACCGCGCACGTTGGAACGTTGATGAAAAAGAGATTTGGACCGCCCGTGGTAGTATCACAAGTCAAGTCCATCGTTTCCATCAGATAAAAACGGGTGTGGAACTGAAATTCTTCGACATTTTCGATCATGATGTTGATATGGCATCGGGTGGTAATGTTTACGGCCAGAATTTTGCAGCAAAACCAAAAAGTTATGGTGCATGGCTGGAAGATAAGATGGAATTCCAGGGTATGGTATTAAACCTCGGTATGCGTTTTGATATGTATGACGTAAACTGGGATGAGTATCCTTCAAATCTGGAAGATCCAGTCGAAGATCCAGTTGGTGGTGGAGCAGTTAAGGATCCAATATCTGTTGATGCAAAACACTATTGGAGTCCAAGACTAGGTGTTGCATTCCCGATTACGGAACGCGACCTCTTAAGCTTTAACTACAACAAAAATTTCCAGATTCCGATTATGAACTTTGCCTACACGAATGTTAACTGGGATTTCTCCGGTGCATTCCCAATCGTAGGTAATCCGAATCTTGATCCAGAAAGAACAACCTCCTACGAACTTACTCTTCGTCACCAGTTCTCGGAAGACCTGGTACTGGCAGCCACTGGTTTCTATAAAGATATCACAGGGCTTACGGATACCCGTCAGGTATTCTACACAGCGAGAAACTGGTACGGTTTATATGTAAATCAGGATTATGGTAACGTTCGTGGTTTTGAAGTTAGTCTCGAAAAACGTTTTTCGAATTTCTATAGCGGCAACCTGAGTTACACATATAGTGTAGCAAAGGGTAAAGCTTCCGCAGCACGCCAAAATTATGAAAACGCTTGGGCAAACAACCTGATTCGTACTACAGAAAGTTATCTCGACTGGGATCAGAGACATACCATCTATGGTAATATCCAGTTCATGATTCCACGTGATACACGTTTGTTCGGCAGCAGTGCTCTGGACGAAGTTTCATTTAGTCTTATCGGCCGTTATGGTAGCGGGTTACCCTACTCCAGCCCCGCACGTGATAAAGATCCTCCCATTAATGATATGCGACTTCCGCATACGCTCAGCTTTGATGGTCGTATGCAGAAACGCTTCAGCATGACCGAAGCTTTCGGGGTCTACGCTTATTTGCAGGTCTATAATATTTTCAACCAGCAAAATATTGACCAGCGTTATTTCCAGACCAATGCTGATATTAGTTGGTACGAACAGTTTGATGATGTAGACGGGAAATACGACGATCCCGAATACTGGCAACGCGCCAGGATGTATCAATTCGGCTTGGGTATTGACTTTTAGGGAGGAGGAACTGTGAGAAAACCACGAGCAACTCTTGTGGCACTCGCCTTACTGCTGGTGACAATTTGGTCGGCAGCTGGTCTGGCAGATGTTATACCTTCCGTAAAGGGTCCGGTTCAGGTAACTGCCCGGCCGAGTACGGAATATAGAGTTCATGACGTTGGAACTCTTTGGAGTGCCGTTTCAAACTTTGGAAACTATGGCGAACCGAATGCTTTGATGCCCTCTTTTGAGTGGCCGGCCGGTTCTGAAGTATATTATTGTTGGGAAGGTCGTCTATGGATGGCGGCTATGGTCGGCGGTGAAGCATTATGTTCACATGCTGATTATGGTAACTATGAACTTGATCCGACTGATGGTTCAATCTTTTATCACGGAACAGGTCCTAAATCCATTCAAGATGCATGGTCCCGTTTTGATGATCTCACTGACTACGAAGGTCATACATCCATAGGTCTGGAAGTTAGCCAGCGAAGCCTCGCCTGGTCTCTGACAGAGTATGATGATTTTATCATCTTTTATGTTGATGTGAAAAACGTCAGTGGTGGTACCCTGAATGGCGCATTCCTTAGTTGGGTATTTGACAACGATGTGGGTACCGGCGCAGGTGGTGATCCTAGTGAACCTCACCTGGATGATCTCGTTGACTATGATGGCTGGACACATGAAGGCGAAAACCCCTTCAGATATGACATTGTTGATCCACTTGATCTGGATAACGATGGTATAGATGGCTATGATTACTGGGGTTGGGCTGTTGCTGATCCGAGAAACCCCTTCTGGAATGGATATTCTCCGGTTGCAGGTGAACCTGTTCCTGAAACAGATGAACCTGAACCTGATGGAATCTATGATGAGTACCAGATTTACGTCGTAGATAACGTTGCTGAATATGCTCCATTAGGTCTACCAGAACCTGATTATATCAGGTATCAGGTCGATGTACCGGAAAACGGTATTGTCGCTGGTGATCCTGTTATTGACATGGCTACCGGTGATACCCTCCGCGGTTATCTGATCCCTCGTAATATGAGTTATATGTTCGATGGTGACTACCCGCAAAGTGGTGAAGAAGATTCTGGTGAACGTCATCTTAGCACTCCGGTTTCTGGATTTATTGGGACTCGTTTCCTTTATATCCCTCAAGAGCCGTTTAATACCACAGATGATGATAACTATCCTCGTCCCTACAGCCACCAGTGGTGGAACTGGGAATCAGATCCAGGTTCAGACTCTGAAAAATATGAATACATGACAGGTACACACACTCTGTCAGAAGGTATGAAATTCTTACCTCACCCGTTTGATTATAGTGCGGGTGCACCTGTATTCGATTACCGTTACATGATCAACCTTGGCCCCTTTGGGGACTGGCGAGATGGCGATTCCAAAAAGGTTGTAATGGTTACAGGTGTTGGTGAGGGTCTTAAAGGACTTCGTGAAAACCTTGATAATGCCATGATCGCGTATTATGCAGGTGAGCTTGGCGTTATTGGTGATCCAATGAATCCACCACCAGCAGGACATGAAGACCAGACAGGTTTCACAGGAACCTGGCCAGCAGACATCGTTCTCGATGGTCACTTCCTGCTACCAATTCCTCCACCGATTCCAACGCTTAACTACAGTCCTGGTGACGGAATGGTTGACCTGGTTTGGGATAATTCAGCTGAAGAAGCGATTGATAACTTTATCGGTTCCGTTGATTTCGAAGGTTATAAAATCTACCGTTCTAAATACAACACTCAGAACTGGGAGATGATCGCAGCATTTGATCTTGCTGAAATAGGCCCAACCTACCTGAAAAATAGTGCAGGTGACACTCTGAACCCGATTATGGTCGGAAGTGAATATATCTGCTATAACGAAGCCGAATACGAAGCTACAGTTACAGATCCAAATCTTGTTCGTGGAACTGATTGGGACTATGTAGCCGTTGATCTACCTGACATCGTCCACTCTTATCTGGATGATGGTGGTGATTTCAGTGATTTAAATGATGTCCCGATTTTCCGGGATGTTGAAAGACCTATTAACGGTCTGAACTATTTCTACGCTGTCGTTGCGTACGATCCAGCAAAACCGGATAGAGGTCTTGGTTCAATTGAATCAGCCAAGTCCAACTATCGAAAAGCGCTTGATGGCCAGCCAGATGCGGTAATTCCAAGAACTGATGCTGCACCGGAAGACAACCTCGACAATGTCAAGGTCGTGCCTAATCCTTATAAAGGAACGGCATTATTTGAAGCGCGTTACGAAGATCGTCTCAGCTTCATCAACTTACCACCACGATGCAAGATTACAATTTTCTCGCTAACTGGGGATATGATTGATGAATTGTATAAATCTACTTCGACGACCGGTGCTTTGTACTGGGATTTGATTAGTAGAAATAACCAAAAGGTTGTTTCAGGCCTATACATCTATGTGGTTGAAACACCTGGTGGTGAGAAGAAAATCGGCAAATTCCTGATCATTCGTTGATGCAGGATCGAGAGGAAGCAATTATGCAGAAATATAGAAAAACATACCTTGCAATCTTGCTTGTTGTCGGTCTCTTATCGGTTTGCGGTTTGGCCACAGCGGGTGATTTTGCAAAAGTGGGTACGGTGGGATCGAATTTCTTGAAGATCCCTATCGGAGCCCGAGGTGTTGCAATGGGGAATGCTTTTGCAGCGTTAAGTGATGACCACACAGCTATGTTCTGGAACCCGGCAGGTCTTGTTCATTCAAAGAAAAAGACAGTCATGGCAGAAAGAATCAGTTGGTTGGCAGACATCTCTTATGATGCAATTAGTTTCTCATATCCAGTGAATTCGATATGGACCGTTGGTTTCTTTGGAACCAGCATGAATTCAGGAGATATAGAAAGAACAACAGTTGAACAACCGAATGGTACAGGTGAGAATTTTGCAGTTACTAACCTGTCCACAGGTATAACCCTCGCAATGAGTTTGACGGATAGATTCAGTTTTGGTACAAATATCAAATATATCCGTGAAGACCTTGACGAGGAAATTTCGAGCAGTTACTCCGTCGATGTCGGTACTATGTACGACACACGATGGAATACTGTTAGAATCGCAATGTCTATCAGGAACTTTGGACCTGAAATTGAACTGGAAAACGGCTATAACGATTATGACAATGGTACTTTATTGTCTGATCAAACCGACTTCCTGCCTTACCACTATCCCATGACATTCCGTTTGGGTATCGCTCTAGACCCGATTCTCGATGAAACACAGAGATTGACAGTTATTGGTGAACTAGAACACCCAAATGACAATGTTGAAAGATTGAACTTCGGTTCTGAATATGCCTTCCGCGAAATGTTTTTCCTTCGTGGTGGTTACACGTTCAATCACGATACCATGGGATTATCAGCAGGTGTGGGTATGAAATGGACGGCTCTTGCAGTGGACTACGCCTTTACAAACTTTGGCGTACTGGAAGATGTCCACCGTTTCGGTTTCTCGTTCAGTTTCTAACAGAGGTTTAAGCTCCATTCACCGTTATTAACGGATGAATAAGGGAGGCAGATCAATATGATTTTGATTAGACGATTAAGTCTCTTGATGTTAGTCATTGCATTTGCTACAGGTGTCTATGCTCAACCTATTGCGCAAGATGCCAGTTATGATGAGATGACTAATGTCTTGACGATAAACTTCGATTCGGATGTAAAAACCGAAACGGAATATATCGTAATTGATGGAATCCTCATCGATGATGACAATGGGGGCATCAATAGCGACTATGCTATCCGTGGTGGGGTTATCGTCAATACACTTCCACAAGGAACAAGTGTACAACTCAAACCCATCTTTGATGGTGTTGTCGAAAATTACACCTACACAGATCCAGATGGTGTTGTTGAAGCACGCAGTTGCTGGGGGACAGATTATGCTGATATCAGGGCTATTGAAAGCCAATTAGCTCATGATAATATGCGTATTTATCTTCCTGATGGTTTTGCGTGTGATGCCTCAGGAACCTGGTCAGAAGGTGTTTGGGTAGCATTAACATACAATGCCACAACCACAGGCAATCAGGTTGAGTTGACTGCTGTTCAATACAGTGCGAACACAAACGTTATGCGTTTTGAATTTTCGCATGTCATGCAGTTTGATCAACTCGCTGAAGATATCGCTTTGCGGGATGCAGACCATCCCTCTTGGTGGGCACCTGGCAACAGAATTATGGACAACGCCAGGGGTGAAGACAGGAATGGAAACGCAACTCTGGAATATGAAGAGAACGTTCGACTTTCCGGACTCACCTTCAAGGACGGTGACGGCGGTGAATTCACACCGAGTGTAGCCCTTGATGTTACCATGACGGATTCATTAGTCCTCGAGATGGAACTTTCGCAATCAAACCAATATTCACTTGAAGCGCTTGATCTTTCAACACTTCAAGTGTCATTTGGACTCTTCACATTCGTTGATGTTGATTATAACAGTGTAACTCCTGTTGTTGATCAGGATGTAACGATAGTCGCTGAAGCTGATCCTCTGGAACTTGTAAGCGCTTCATATGATTTGGGGGTTAACAAATATACAGCAAAGTTTGATCAGCCGTTAAATCCAAATATCAATGACTACGCCGTCGTTCCCAAATTCCAGATAGTTCTGTCTGATGAGAGTGACGATGGAGTGTTCCTAAGTCGAGCTGATGCAGGACTTGCTAATGGCGATTCCAGTGCAGTGTTCACACTTGGCGTAACAGATGCCCAAGCCGTTGAAGAATACCTCATGGCAAATGATGGTGCATCATTAAGCGCCCATGTGAAGAAAAATGCTGTAGTAACAGTTCTAAATAATGGAAATAGAGAAGGAACTGTTCCACTTGAAATCATAGAAGAGACAGATGCAAATAAGGGCCCAGCCCTTAACGCTGAGATTGTTCCTTCTTATGATGCAGCAACTAACCTGCTTTCTATTGCATTTGACATTCGTCTTGACCAGAATATTACTACAACTGGATTCTATTTTGTCGCCGGTGAGGATACTCTTCGTTTGACTGGCGGTGAAGCCGATCGTAGTGGTGGAAACAAAATCTGTGATATAATCCTGACGGATGAAGATCAGCAAATGCTCGAAAGTTATGCTGATAAGGATGCACTCAGGCTGTATATCGATGCTTATTCTGTTCTACAGCAATCCAAATTGAATGGCAATCTGCAAATATCCGGGGTTGATTTCGATTATGTAGCAGATGTAAATAATCCACTGGTGGATTACATCTGGTTCGATGTTCAGAATGGAAGAATGATGGTTGGTGCTACAACAACTATCAGTGCTGATAATCTGGATTTAACAAAACTCCAGATATCTGGCATCACAATGTCAGCTCCTGACTCAATTGTTTACTATTCTCCAAAGCAAGTTTGGTGTTATCTCAATAGTACCGACATTGCGGCGATTGAAGCTCTTGAGGATACTTCCAGAATTGCATTAACTGCTAACATTCATGCTGAATTCATTGCAAACGACGACGGTGTATTCAATCTTGAATTTCTGGATCTGGTCGATAAATCCGAATTAAGTAATGATTTGGAAACAGCGACTTTATTGCTGGGTATTGGACGTCCATTTTACATCCAGAGTCGTGAATCATTCCCAACACCAACAAGAGAAATTTATGCTTCGATCAGAGGTATCTCAGATCATGCATATTGGTACGTTGCGAATGATCAGTGGACTCCATACGATTTGAATCAAGATGTGATTCCATTTATTCCGGCTGAGCTTGATACAGTGATGAAATTCTTCGAGAATCGTGCGATCAAGGATACCACGATGGGCGCTTACGATATGATCATTGATGTTTTTGTCGGTGATGAAATCGAATATGTCCCTGAAAAGGTTGATATCCTTTTCGCCGACGTCTACGGTGAGTATAAACTTGGTCGTAACGATACAAATGCCAGCTACTGGGAACACGGATATTTTGATCCGAACGATTTACCCGGAAGCGAAACAGAAAATTCCAACCAGGCAAATGTCATTATTGTTGACTCCTATCCACAGAGTTTCCTCCCCACAGAAGTAGCGTGGATTTATGATGAAGACGATGAGGAATGGGATGAGATTTCCGCCAATAGTGATGTGACAAACGGCTTACCGGCACTTGCAAACCTCTACACGCGTTTTGTCCAATACTACGTTGATCCATATGAAGAACAATGGGTCATTGAAGGTATGGCATATTTCTCAGAATTTGTGGTGGCAGGACCACCAGAATTCTATGGAAATGGCCCTACAAGTGGTTTCGGTGGTGGGAATATTCTGACTTTCATTGGTGCAATTCAGAAAAACAGAGTTGACGTTGTTCATACCTACATGTTCTTCCTTTACCTATGGGAAAAATATGGTGGTGATGATTTGATGCTGGAAATCGCAACATCTCATCAGATTGGTATGGATGGCATTGCCAACGTTATTCTGAATCGTCAAGACGAACTGGATGCGTGGGTGCAAGGGAAGGATATCTTGGAAATATATAGCGACTTTGCAGTTGCTAATATGCTCGATATCTCCATACCGGGTGACAACGGTATCTATCAGTTTGAGAATATAGATATTGGTAATGTTGTCCGTGGTTCCCAGATGAAGTGGAAAACAGCACCGGCAAACTTCAGACCGCCATATTCAGCATCTGATACAGAATGGACATTCAGCTACAACTACACGGCCTACGGTCCTTACGATCCGAATGTCCTTATAACACCTGCAACTGACAACATCATGGTTTCTACTGATGGTGATTTTGATCAGGTGAAATTTACCAAGCTAAATGTCAAGGCATTGGCAACTGATCCAAGTATTGGTGATACGTACCAGAGACAGGAAATCACCTTGGATGAAAACGGTGCCGGTGGTGTGCCCATGAGTGGTCACACGATTGATCCTGCATGGAACTTTGGTCCTTTCCAGATAGATGATTCAACAACTGGCTTTAATGACGATACACATTTCTCTACCTGGATTATGGTTTCTGTCAGTGGTGAAACGGGTCATACATTTAAGATGACCAACGATGCTGGTGACACATACTATAATGGTATGTATGCGGTTCAGAATCCTGTTCTGAAACGTAAATTCGATGTCTATGTCGTTAGCGAAAAACCGATTTACAACGATAACGGCACCGAAACACCAATTCTAACTGCTACTGACACTGAAGGCAATGTCGTTCAGAATTTGAATACTGAGGATGCCTATTCAGTCTTTGAAATTGAAAATGAAGGCGTTGGATTTACTCAGTATACGGCAAGTATCTGGATGGCTGAAGCTGGTACTTATGTCTGGACACTTGACGGCTATTACTCAAATGGCCTTCAAATCAATAACGCAACCACAATGGCCACGACGTATGGTCAGCTTTATGGTGGTCGCAGTTCAACCATTGCTATGGACGATGAGTTCTCACTCAGAACAACAGCTTCATCCCTTACACAGGGTCAGGATATTGGCATCATTCGTACTGCTTCTGACATTCCTGAAGAGATGAGTTTGCTCCGTACAGCCCAAGTGAATGAATCGTTGATTCCAGTCAGCCCGATCTATCGGATTAATGCTGATGTCAAGGAATTGAATGATCCAGCTACCATCACATTCGAGTACGATGTAGACCTTGTAAACGGTCAACCTGTAGCCATCTTTATGGAAAAAGAAGGTGAATGGGTTAACATCGGTGGAAACATAAACGATGCGAGTGGCACCATCAGCACTAGAACAGGAAAGCTTGGAAATGTTCGTGCGATGGCTGGTGACATTGGTGACATCGATAGTGAATTCCTGATTCCAAGTCGATTTGCCCTGAATCCAAACTATCCAAACCCGTTTAACCCAAGTACGACCATTTCAATGGAACTTCCCTTTACCGGGCATGTAAACCTCGTGGTCTACGACATTCTTGGTCGCGAAGTTGCAAGATTGGTTGATGGAAACTTGAGTTTTGGTACGCACAGAGTACAATGGGATGGTCGTAGTTCATCCGGTTCGCCTTTGGCTTCCGGTGTCTACTTCGCCAGGATGAAAGCATCTGGATTCAGTGCAATACAAAAAATGGTATTGGTGAAATAGAACACCTTTGGAGGAAAGAAAAAATGTTTGCAGAAAATGCAAAACACTTTCGCTGGACGGCTTTTCTGATCTTCATCCTCGGCTTTGGGGTTCTATTCGCCGGATGTGGAAGTGAAGAAAGTGATGACATTCCGTCAGGACCTGCCGAACAAGTGGAAAGCTTGATCGAAGAAGGATGGGTAGCGTTTAACGATGGAATGATTGATGAAGCGTTGGGGTATTTTACCGATGCAGCTAATTCCGAAGCTTCAAACCTTGAAGCATACCTCGGAATGGGATATTCGTTCAGTGAAAACAACGAGCTTGATAGAGCTCATCAGAGTTTCGGCAATGTGATTGCACTTAGTGCTGTTCTTTTGAGCGCAGGTGAGGTTACACAGGAAGAAGTTGATGTCCTACTTGCTGAAACCTATGCAGGAAAAGCTGCCGCCTATTTGGCTGGAGGCGATTTTGCCGAAGCCGTTAGTAGTGGCGATATGGCAATTGCACTTTGGACAGCAATGTCTGATCCGGGGCATCGTTGGATAGATGGTTTTGATCTCACAATGTTGAAGCTCATCGTAGCCAATTCCCATTACAATGGAAACGACTACAATGAAGCGATGATGATTGTGGATGAACTCTCAGGTAATTTCATCGCAAACGCTGTACATGTTTTTAGTGCGACAGAAACGCTAAATCCAACTTTGCTTGAAACGACATGGCAAACCGGAATTGCTCAGCTCGATTTAGTCGACCATGAATACCTGATTCATCCGACTAGTGTCGTTGATGGAGCTGGATTGGATTGTGTTATCCAGACATTTGATATGGCCGGTGACATGGTTGAATTCTTGGCAAATCCTGTTCCGGATGCGAATGATCTCTATACAGTAGATTACTATTATTCAGATGATTTTGGCGAGTTTCTAATCGAGTTGAGAAACAAGATTAGTGAGTTAGAAGGTTAGGAAGGATAAAAATAGGGTTTCCCCGGTTTAGGCCGGGGAAACGTAAGAACAATGCGGAGGAATTATGTTCAAGAGATTGGTTTTGATTAGCTTGTCAATTTTCCTATTTGGAAGCTTGGTAATGGCAAGTGACGTGGTCATGTTAGAGCCGAAGATGGTAAACACTGACCGTGGTCCGGTATTAACAGGACTTGATGATCTTGATGATATTTTCTATCTGAGACGCATCACATCAGATTCAGAATACTATCTCAGTTCTGGTTCAGCAGCTGATACGATGTTGGTGGTTTTCCAACCTCTGGCACCATGCTCAATTTATTTTGCCCAACAGCAATGGTTCTCAGCAGGTAACTACCAGTCATTCGTCTGGGAATACAATGAAGCCTGTATGAACCAGGATGATCCAGATGGTATTGGTTACAACGTTGGTCGTTCACCAGGCCGTGGTGCCTCACCGGAAAGTCCAGTTGGCGCAACCCTCTTTGGACCATATGGTACAGCAGCAGTCGGTGACAATAGTTGGGAAGATATGTTTGCCAGCGGTGACCTTCCTGATGGCGGAATCTGGATTGATGATGGTCGTATGTTCTGTGTTGGTTGGGTAAAGACACAGGATGATGGTTTACCACAGCCATTGGCTGATGATGTAACAGCACGTGGTTTCCAATACACATGGTTCGGCGGTCCCTGGATGGCTGAAGAAGATAACCTGTGGGGTAGCTACAGTTCCAACACTCCTCTTGATATCATGATGCGAGTAGGTGTTTCCTATCCATTAGGTGCTCCTCCCATTATTGGTACAATGAATCAGCTTCCAAACACTGTCAATGCTGCAAAAGTCTGTGACATTGCCTGTGAAGTTATTGATGACAACGGTTGGACAACAGATACTGCTGTCTTGAACGTTAAAATCAATGATGGAACACCTACAGAAATCGCCATGACAGATGATGATAACGACAACATCTTTAATGGTCAGATTGACCTTGGTACTCTTGGTGCAGCAGCCGGTGACATGGTTTCTTACTGGATCGTTGCAACTGATGACGAAGGTGGTATCAATAGTGTAGAAGACGATCAGTTGAGCTTCGAAATTGTTGCACTCGATGTACCAGATGCACCTATTCTTGTCGTTAATGGCGACCTTACCGGTGGTAATGATCGTACGATGGTTCTGATGAACTACCTCTGGACAAACGAAGTATACTTCCAGATGTGGAACACAGCAGACAACAAGGGTATTGACAAATACACAGTCGACCGTGACTATGAAGCCGTCTTTGTCTTTGGTTGGGGTGTAGCTGATATTCCGACCCGTGATGATGCAAATGCCTTCTCTGCCTATCTAGATGGCGGCGGTAACATCATGTTTGCCGATATGGACTATTTCTTTGCAAATGCTGAAGATGCAGAACCAACATTTGCAGCCGGTGATTTTGCATATGATTACCTTGGTGTAGCAAGTGCATTGAATGATCCAGCAGAAACAGATAGTTCCTTCTACGGTGTAGAAGGCGATGCTATTTCTGGTGACTTCGCTGTTGATCCATTTGTTACCTACGTAGAGCATTCAGGAAACTGGTCAGATCCAGTAACCGGTATTGCTGGAACAGAAGAAATCTTCTCAGGTGAAGATACCGGTCTTGGCTTCGGTCTTACCTTTGACCGTGGTGACGGTGGTAAATCCGTATTCTTGGGATTTGATATTGTAAGTGCATGCTATATTGCATACAATGATGAGTACGGCAATCCAGTCCTGTATCCGAATGCACAGTTCGGTACTCTCATGGACAATATCTTCACATACTTCGGCGCGACATCAGCACCAGAAGTTGGCGAAACAATTCCTGGCGAATACAGCTTGAGCCAGAACTATCCGAACCCCTTCAACCCCTCAACACAGATCACATTCTCAGTTCCAGAAGCTGGTATGGTTAGCGTTGCGGTGTATAACCTCGTCGGACAGAAAGTTGCCACATTGTTTGAAAACAACATGACAGCCGGAAGCAAAACGATTACATTCGATGCTTCAAGCCTGTCAAGCGGCATCTATTTCTACAAAATGAATGCCGGTACATTTAATGCCACACGTAAGATGATCCTTATGAAATAAGGGCTGTCTTTTGTTGGAATACTACAAGCCGCCCCGATTTCGGGGCGGCTTTTTTTACAAAAGAAATCCGCCATCTGGCGGATTTCTATTTGGAATAGTGAGGTACTGATTGACTACTTGCCAAGGGCAAGCATGGTGTCGCCGTTAATGATCTTGGCGGCATAGGAGTCTTCTACAAAAATGTCCAAGCTACGACCGAATGGGACATTGTATGCGACTAGTGAACTTACAGCTTGGCCATCAAGTGTTGCTGGATTGAATTTCCAGTTGCTGACAGCTTCGACAGCGTTATTAACTGCCAGATTGCTGGTTTTATAAAGAACTTTTGCGTTCTGGACAACACCTTCGCTATCAATACGAAGTTCAAGTGTAACAAAACCTTCAATCTCACGATTGTTAATAACAACACGGTCCGGGCGTACTGATGATTTCAGCTCTGGGGCTGAATAATCTGCACTGATGTTCTCCACCGGAACGACGTTGGCATTGTCTGCCAGGTCAAGTGCGAAAGCGGAAACTGCAAGTACTGCTGTCAAGCTGAGTATGAGAAATAATTTCTTCATCTTTCTATCCTTCCTGATTATCGTTATAACTTCTGCCCAGTAAATGGCAATCGTTGTGCCATTTTCGGAGATCGAGCTATTTTCTGTTTTTTCACAGGAGTAGGGAGAGTACGATATCGGACACAATCAGAGTCAAATAGCGTTTCAAAGCAATACAATAAAACACGGAGTATCGAAAGGCTACAAAAAGTTAGGTGTGGGTAAAATTAAAGCCCACGACTTTATCGTGGGCTTACAGGAAGTATATCTTATCTATAGATAGAAGACATTGTCTGTTTTCTTTTCAAGATTTCGCGTGACATTACGGGTATCGAACACCAGACTGGCATTATTGATGACCATAGAATAGTCAACGTTCTTATGACCTGTAGTAATGATGATAATATCCTGCTTACGAACAACATCTTCTGTCAGGTCTACAGAGTTTACAGAACCATCTTCAGTCTTCATCACTGGACAATAGGGGTCATGATAGATGATATCTCCGCCTTTGTCTTTCAGCAGTGTGAATACGTCCAGTGCAGGACTTTCACGTAAATCATCAATATCATTCTTATAGGATAACCCAAGGAGCATTACCTTGCTTCCCTTCAGAGCCATTCCTTTTTCATTCAAGAGTTCCATGGCGCGTGAAATAACATACTCAGGCATCTTGGTGTTTATTTCAGTGGCAAGATCAATAAAACGGGTTTTGTATTGAAGAGTACGCATACGCCATGCAAGGTAGCTGGGGTCAATTGGAATGCAATGTCCACCCAAGCCTGGGCCGGGGTAGAAAGGCATAAACCCAAATGGTTTTGTTTTGGCCGCGTCAACTATCTCCCACACATCAACTTTGAGCAAATTACAGATGATTGCCAATTCGTTCACAAGACCGATGTTGATAGCACGGAATGTATTCTCATAAAGTTTTACCATTTCCGCTGCAGTTGTTGAACTGACTGGTACTGCGGTGTCCACAACAGAATCATAGTATTTAAAGGCTACGTCGGTGCAATTAGGGGTAATTCCGCCAACAACTTTGGGCGTATTTTTGGTTGTGAAAGTTTCATTCCCCGGGTCAACTCGTTCTGGACTAAAGGAGATAAAAATATCTTCACCAAGTGTTAGTCCGGCTTTTTCAGCCATAGGTACAAATAATTCCTCTGTAGTACCCGGGTAGGTGGTACTTTCAAGGGCAACCAGAAGTCCTTTGTGAAGATAGGGCTTCATTTTTTCAATGGAATCCAGAATAAAGCTCATATCGGGATCACCAGTTTTATTTAGCGGTGTTGGAACTGTAATCAAGACGACATCAGCTTCTTTGATAACCGAATAATCGGTTGTTGCGCTGATATGTCCACTTTCGACTAATGGTTTTAGTACGTCCGTTGGTACGTCAAGAATATAAGAATCACCCTTATTAACTTTATCGACTCGAGGGGCATCAACGTCAATTCCAATAACCTTAAAACCTTGTGTTGCTGCAAGATGAGCCATGGGTAGACCGACATAACCCATGCCTATAACACTAATATTGGCAGTGCGATTTTCAAACTTTTGAATTAGTTTGGTTTTAAAATCCATGGTATCCTCAATTACTGATAATCAACCAGTATAAATGTTTCGATATCAAGTAAAAATTCTATGACTTTACACTGTCAAATATAAGAAATTATTAGAGGCATAAAAATTATTGCTGTCCTCAAGGAGTCGATTGATTCAGTTTTTTTTGAAGGCGACTACCCCTTAATTTTACTATTTCATGACATGGCAAGACTCTAATAACTATTGTTTTCCTCAAGAAATCTGGAAAACCAAGAAATCAAACAGCTCTCGAGTTTGCATGTGAAAATACCCCCCTTCTCGTATTTGCGAGCTGGCTTCGCGAGCTATAAATTGACTCTCTTGCGTTGACAAGTATAATCCTAACATTTATTTGTTAGATATTCTCATCATTGAGGGAAAACGGTAAAGTTAATGAACAGAAATGTAGTTAAAACTCTAAGTATAATCTTAATATTATTAAGTGTTAATGTGTTGAGTTTCGCACAAAATGACACTCTTCGGATCTGTTCATATAATTTACTCAATTTTGATTCTGTTTCCGGCGAAGATCGAGTTGAATATTTTAGAACTGTGATAGATAGTATTGACCCCGACATCCTTGCATGTCAGGAAATTGGATCGGATGCTGCTGCGGATTATTTTATCGAAAATATTCTTGACCCGGAGATATGGGATAGATCCTCCTTTACAGGTGTTGGATATAGTGATGTTGTCTTGTTTTTCAAACCGTCACAATTGATTATTCAGGAACACCATTCAGTCGTGACAGAGTTGAGGAACGTTGAAATATTTGATCTGACAATTTTTGGTAGTAACGATTTTGAAAGATTGATTATAGCTTCCACCCATTTGAAAGCAAGCTCAGGCAGTATAAATGAGAACAGAAGAAGGATGGAAGTAACATCATTTTTGAATTACTTGGATAATAATGCTGGACTTCCCACCTCCCAGATGATGTTTTGTGGTGACTTTAATTTTTACGAGGCTAGTGAGTCAGGCTATCAACTGTTAATGAACGATGGAAGGTTTGTTGATCCTATTGATCGTGAAGGTGAATGGCACAACAACTCATGGTTCGCCGATATTCATACTCAGAGTCCACGGACAACGTCATTCGGATCTGGAGCTACTGGTGGAATGGATGACAGGTTTGATTTTATCCTTGCTGCCCCGGAATTTTTTGATGGTCAGGAGTGGGAATATATAGAAGGCAGTTATAAAGCTTATGGTAATGATGGAGATCATTTTAATCAGGCTATAAATTCTGGGACAAATGGTGTTGTGGCGCAAAATGTTGCCGATGCTATTCACAACGCATCAGATCACCTGCCCGTCATCATGGATGTGGTAAAAATTAATAGTTCCAGTGTTGAAGATGAAAACGTTGAAGTTCCAAACAATTATCTGATCAACGAGGTTTATCCTAACCCCTTTAACTCAACCGTAAATGTGGTATTGAACCTGAGAAATATGATTGATGTAAAGGTCGAAATATTTAATATTCAAGGTCGAAAAGTAGCCAGAGTGCATAATGGACCGTTGAATGCAGGTATTCAAAAACTGAGTTACTCCGCCGACAGAATTCCAAGCGGGATTTACATTTTGCAAGTTGAAGCAGTTGATGGACATAAAGAGTTTAGAAAATTGGCTTTCATGAAGTAGCATCATTAATGATGTTGATGAAGTTTAGAATGGAGGAAGTAGGCAAAGGTCTCGAAACAACATCGTAAAAGTGATTGTCTCAGATCTGAAAAATTGCTAGTGTTTTGACTCGTGAGCACACTAATTGGAAATATAGCTTCAATTTCATGCTCCAGGTGAACTCTTAACGTTATTTTAACACTGGCACTGTTTACTTCTATCCCTTATAAAGCATAATACAATTCCATTGATGTTGATGGCAGGTTCATGTAAGAGGTGCTTAAGTGAAGCTGTGGTGCAAATTTAGTATATCCAGTGCAAGTGTTGTTGTGATTTTCGTATTGCTATTAAGTCTTTCAGGTTCAGGAGACCTCTTGGCAAAAGGTGATAGACCAACCGGTCGTCAGCTTCAGCAAGATGATTACTGGCACTTCACGAGCGTAGGCAATGTAGGCCTGACTGTCACCAATTACGGTGTCCTTGGTAACCGACTTGGAACAATAGAAGACCAATTTGCTTGCCGATATAAAACCAGAACAAATCTCCCCAAGGAAGAGGTGACTCACTTCTCCTATGCTGGTATCTGGGTTGGTGGTAAAAAGGGCAGTGGTGTTAAGCACGTTTCAACAAGTGTTTATGACAATGCTTTTGGTTACGATGATGGCGGTTGGGAATTTACTTCTTCTGCTACAAACTCAATTAAAGATACACCCATATTCCGTCATGTGAACAGCATCGATAGACGATTTGACCTTTCAGGTATTGATACCTTTGATGAGGTTATTTTCGGTAATTCGACTACCGCAGAAGTTGATGGTGGGTTTATCGATTTCCCGAGCACATCATGGGACACAATCATCACTCGAAGCAATATGAGTGATGCTTCCCAGAATAATCCCTATTGGCGTTATGCTCAGATGTTTGATCCTCGTGCAGTGAGCCATCAGGATCTTATTACTGCTTTTACCGATACAAACCTTTTTGTACCCGGCACAGGGATTTCTATCCCGGAACATGAACCACTTGGTATTCATGTTTATCTGGAAACCTATGCATGGAGTTATCCCTTTGCTGATTCATTTGTAATCTTGAACTATACTGTAACAAATATTCCAACTGGCTGGACAGTCGCAGAAAACGATACAACAGTAGAGTACGCATTCCTCGTAGAAAGGGAATTCGCTGCCGGCGATACAATCTGGCTTGGTGATGCGATTAAAGATCCTGTTTTTGGAATCTGGATTGATGCATCAGTTGGTAACCTCATTTATACACCCGATAGTCCACAGGGTGGTCCCGGTGGTGACTGGTACTGGTCAGATAACCTGAATGGTTACGACCAGGAACGACGAATGGGTTACCAGTATGACTTTGACGGTGATGCTGGATGGGCCCAGAGTTATTTAGGACTGAAAGTCCTTGGTGCTGATCCACGCTCAGAAAATTACGATGCCTATTTCCACCAATGGACATGGGGTGGTACAGAATATAATGATCAATGGCCAATGCCTCAGAACGAATCTGAACGGTATGACTTTATGGCCTCACCCGGGAACTATGCCAACATCTATACGACGGATACCTTTCAGGAGTCATGGATGATCTTCATGTCCTGTGGTCCGATGCCTCATCTTGCACCGGGTGAACGATTTAACGTTTCTCTGGGTGTCATCTGTGGTTTATGGAATGGTGGTGGTGGCGACAGTGAAGAGAGAAGGAAGAACTTCAACGTTAACGCCGATTGGTGCCAGATGGCATACGATGGCGAAGACCGTAATGGCAATGGAGTTTTAGATCCGGGTGAAGACACCGATGGTGACGGCGTCATTGACCGTTACATCCTTCCAGCGGCTCCAACAGCTCCTCAGTTGGTCGTTGTTCCCGGTGATAAAGAAGCAACCTTGATCTGGAACGACGTTCCTGAACATGAAATTGATCCCATTACGAACAATAATGATTTCGAAGGTTATCGTATTTATGGTTCACCAAAAACTGTTGCTGATGGTGAAGACTATGAATGGACACTGCTGGCGGACTTTGATATTGATTTTGATATTTACCCGGAAGATGATGACAGCGTGATGGTTGGATATAACATTGGCATGGGTGAAGTCAGCCTCGACTCCATGGTTCAACGTGGTGTAAAGACTCAAGCCGAAGTTGATAGTATCAGGTTTGTGATTCAGGAAGCGTATGGTTTTGAAGCAAAATACATGTGGACAAACTACAACGTGAAAAACGGTTGGCCACGTGAGTTATATTATTCCATCACTTCCTATGATAAAGGGAATCCAGAAACAAATCTTCCGAGTCTTGAATCCAGTCGCGATGCAAATAGAGTCTATGTCTACACGGGTACACCACCCACACAACCAGGTGATGAGAGCGTTGGAGTCTATCCCAATCCGTACAGAGGACGAGCTCAATGGGATGGTTTAACCGGTAGGGACAGACTTCTCTGGTTCCGCAATTTACCGTCACAATGTGAGGTAAAGATTTTTACCCTGGCAGGTGAACTGGTCGATGAGTTCAATCATAACGCATCAACTTATAGCGGACAAGATGTTCAGGCGATTACTGGTGGCAGTTCAGATGAAAGGCGTGTCTTCTCCGGTGGAGAGCACGGATGGGATTTACTTTCAAAAGATGATCAGGAAATTGCAACAGGATTATACATATTCACCGTTGAAGATTTATCTAACGGGGATGTCAAAACAGGTAAATTCCTCGTGATAAAATAGAAACAAAGAGTTAAGCAGATTCATATTTAGGTAAAACAGAATTGCAGTGCAAAAGGAGGCAAAAGGAATTATGCGAAAGGTATTATTGGGGGTTATTGCTGTCCTGATGATGTCAGGTGCAGTCTTTGCTCAGACTGAATTGGCAATTTCAGCCATTCAGACAGTAGCAGATCCCGCCACAGAAGATGCGAGTCCCTATCTCGATTCGCTCGTAACAGTTGAAGCATGGGTCATTTTTGAACCCATGTCAAAAGGCGGTAGCTCATTCTATGTAGCTGATGATGCAGGTGCATGGAATGGTGTGAACGTCTATGTAAGTGGTGCAGACCTTCACTATGGCTTTGGTTGGAAGCTTCGTATTACCGGAACAATTGAAGAGTATCAGGGATTAACAGAACTCGTTCCAAGCAGCGAAGATGATATCGAAGTATTGGAAGATGATGTTGACTGGGGCAACCTCCCGGCTGCATGTACTTATACAGTCGTCAATCTTGCTGACCTCGGTGATATTTCCACTGCAGAACAGTGGGAAAGTACACTGATCCAGGTGAATGATGTTTATTGCACCAACGATGACGCTGGTTATGGCGAATGGGAAGTCGGTGATGGTACTGATGCAATCAAGATCGACAATCCTCAAGATGACGATTTTGGTTATGCACACAAATGGTATCTGAATCAGCCATACGATTACGTTCGTGGTGTCTTCAACAGCCACTATGGCTTCAAGATTCTTCCGGAAATCTCCTACAACTTGAATGTCGCTGTCGATACAGACGCCGGCTGGTATGATCAGATTTCTTATTTCCAGCAGGTACGTCCGATGGACATGACTGTCCGTTTCGACGATGAAGACAACGATTACATGTGGGATTACTCCTACGCAACCAACATGCGTGTAGATCCCGATGATGAGACTGGTGACACAGTCACAGTCCACGGTATCGTTACTATGCCTACCGGTCTTTCATTTGCTGGCGACGGCATCAAATTCATCCTCAGCGATTACAATGTTGGTGATGTCAGTGAACCTTGGAGTGCTATTCTTTCTTATCACCCGGATTCACTTGCCTATCCAAACCTTCTTGAAGGCGATGAGATTGAAATCTCCGGTTGGATTGGTGAATACAGCACCGGTGGTTCCAACATGACAGAACTTTGGATCACATCACCAGTAAACGTGATTTCCATTGACAACGCTACACCAACACCAGACACAGTTACAGTACCTGAACTGCGTAACACAATGACAGCTGAACGCTGGGGTAATGTTATGGTAACAACATTGAACAATGTTGTAACCAACAATAACCTCCAGTATGAACTTTTTGCCATTGATAATGATATCACTGATGAAGTCATGGCTGTTCCGATTGATGATGATTCAGGTGATATGGGTGACTATGTTGTTCCGCCACTCGGCGCAAACGTTGAATCCATTACTGGTTGGCTCTATCATCACTACGGTGACAACGCTGACACAGACGGTACAAACTGGGCCTATAAACTCGAGCCGCTTTATCCTGACTGGATTGTCCTGGGTGAAGCTCCTCCGAACATCCTCACAATCGAACGTAACATCGGTACGCCAGATGCAGATCAGGATGTTGTTGTAACAGCTAACATCGCTGACAATAGCGCTGTTACATCCGCTTCCATCATGTACAAAATCGGTGATGATGGCGAATTCGTTGAAGTTACCATGACCAATACCGAAGGTATTGAATGGGAAGGTACTATTCCTGGGCAGGCTGATGGCTCCATGGTATGGTACTATGTTACTGCAACTGATGATAACAGCACATCCAGCACATCACCAAGTGATATCACAGCAAACCTTTATGGTTACTGGGCAACAGCTGATTTAGGTGTTTATGAAGTACAGTACACACCATTTGCCAGCGGTAGCAGCCCCTATGATGGCTATGAAGTTACTGTTCAGGGTGTCGTAACCATGGGTGGCGAAAATGCTGGTGGTTATGCTGATGATTCTTATGGTCCAGCATACTTCCTTCAGTCTGGTCTAACAGCAGAATACAACGGAATCGTTGCACACATCCCGACAGATGCCGGTATTTTTGAAGTTGGTGATTTCATTACTGTCACAGGTACTGTCGATGAATCAGGCGATAGCTGGGAATTCAAGTGGGCAGAAAACACCCGCCTTATCAATGTCACAGCTGTTGAAGACAACGGTCAAACGACTTCAACTACCTATGATGTTGATGCTGCAACCGTGAATACTAATCTTGAAGCTTATGAAAGCGTCCAGGTTCAGTTCACAGATGTAGAAGTAACAGCTGTCAACCAGTACGACTGGACCATCACCGATGGTGATGAGACATTCTTACTGGATGATGATGTATCTGCCAGCGAAGATCTTGACACATGGTTTGATGGTCTTGCTGAAGGTACAGTCATTGACTACCTGCGTGGCGTGATCACATATAGCTTCGGTTCATGGAAACTTGAAGTCCGTGACATGAATGATATCGGTGTCTCATCCGTCGGCGAACCCGGCGAGATGGTTCCGTTTACATTCAACCTCGAACCTGTATACCCGAACCCCTTCAACCCATCAACACACATTAGCTTCTCGGTACCGAACAACACCAATGTGAAGCTGGTTGTTTATAACTCCTTGGGTCAGAGAGTTCGTACACTGATCGATGCACCTCGCATCGCTGGTCAGCATACAGCATTCTGGGATGGTAAGAACAACGCTGGTAGCTCAGTTGCTTCCGGTACTTACTTCCTGAGACTGTGGACCGCTGATAATCAGCAGGTACAGAAGATGGTCCTTACGAAGTAATTTATTGATAGTATTTCATTGTATCGGGCGTTATGCTTCATAGCGCCCGATGCAGTGTCTTTGTAGTTTTGCTCTTGAGTAGCCGTTGAGTGACGGAAAGCCGTCGGGAACCGAGGCATGAAAGTAAAAATAAACAAAATAATGGTCCTGATAACGGGATTGATGCTGCTTTCAATAGTTGGTATTCAGTCCGGTTGTGAAGACCATGATCCGATTAATGCGGATGGTTTAACTGGTCCAGCAAATGGTTCGACGGATAACGAACCACCAGAAACATATCTTTCCGTTAGCTTGTCCCCAGGTCAGTTACCTGATACGACGACAAGTTGGAAGACAATGAACTGGTGGGGTGAGGATCCTGATGGTCGAATTGAATCCTATCGCTACCGCTGGGGACAGTTAATTGACACCACAATTGTCTGGTATGATACGCTTTGGAATGAAGTCAGTGATACTTCATGGACAGATACCAACGATGAAACTGCGGCGTTTATTCTGCCAATCCGTACGCTATATGCGAATTTTATTTTTCAGGTCAGGGCTGTAGACAATAGCAATGCTATAGACCCGGAACCGGCATCGGTTCAATTCCCGATTGTTAATAGTCCGCCTACCATAGCATTCCGTGATGGTGCAAACCCGGTAGATCCAAACCAGGGACAATTTGTTACTTTCCCGGTTAGATCATTTGTATGGGATGCAACAGACCCAGACGGCAACGAGTCGATAGACAAAGTATCCTACGTGCTTGATCCAGTTCCCGGGGATACTACATGGATTGAGATTCCTGGTGGTGAGAATAGTCTCACACTTGTTTCTGAAGATTTAGCTGCAGGCGAACATACAATTTTCTTCAAAGTTTCCGATGTGGCAGGCCTTGAATCACCTTATATCAGGTTCCCGGACCCGGATAATGCTGGCGATCCTTCATCCTGGCTAGTTAAAGAACCTCAAGGGGATTACCTCATTATTGATGACTACGCGTTAGATTCAAATAATGATAAACTTGAGTTCTACACAGCGATTTTTGATTCCATTATCGGCGAAGCAGAAGTTGACTACAGTATTTGGGAGTTAGGTACACAACTGCCATATGTGACGCAGGATGTCACAGAAACTCTGTTGATGTTTAAAAAGGTCTTACTCTATTCGCATTTTGGAACACCGTTAATTTCCAGAGCCTTCAGCTCGGTATCCACGTTCCTGTCGCAACCGGATAATCAACTTCTGATTACTACCGCCTACCTTGATACGAACATGTACAGTGGTATGGCTGATAGTATTTACATCTATTCCAACAGGATGAGTGGAACAGAAGAAGATCCCATCCTGATGCAACCGGTCGACGATCCTCTGATGCCGGAAATTGAAGTTCAGAATGCAGTATTATATTCAGTTCGTGCCTTTATTCCGTCGCCTGGTGTCGATGTAATTTATAAACTCGACCCCAGTACAAGAGCTAACCCTGTTTATGAGGGTGAACCGATTATTGGACTAAGGCGACCTGATAGGAAATACACGCTGATATCGATTCCGTTGTACGAAACTGTTGATCGTTCTAAAGTGACACAGATTATTCAAAACACATTTGATTGATGGGCATAGTGATGAGAAGAAGTAAAATAGCCATTTGGATGTTGATACTGACATTCAGTCTTTTGGGACTGAATAGCGCGTTCGCCGTCAGTCGTATTCAGGGACTTGTCACTGATGCTCAGACTGGAGAACCGCTCGCAGGCGTCAATGTCTTCCTCAAGGGAACCTATAAAGGTGCTTCGACAGACCTTGATGGAGCTTACGTTATTGTTGGGGTTAATCCCGGTAGCTACGATTTACAAGCATCATTTGTTGGTTACAAAGTAGCACTCCAGACCAACGTCATCGTCGAAGACGGTGTTCCGTTGGAACTTGATCTGCAACTCGAACCAACAGTGTTAGCCCTTGGACAGGAAGTCGTCATCATCGGTGAAAAACCGTTGATTGATGTTGAAGAGACATCCACAGCCAGAACCATAAGTGCTGACGATATTTCAGAACTTGCGGTTGAAGGTTTAAATGATGTTCTCGGTCAGCAAGTTGGTGTAAGCAAGGAAAACAACGAAATCCATATCCGTGGAGGTCGTGCGGACGAAAACTCCTACATCATTGATAACCTGACAGTAAAAGATCCTATTAGTGGGCAGGGGTTGGGTATCTATCTTTCCGCTGACGCTATCAAGGAACTGGAAGTTATCACAGGTGGTTTCAACGCTGAATATGGTCAGGCAATGTCCGGGCTGGTCAACGTAGAGACAAAAGAGGGTGGTGAAGAATACACCGGTACATTTTCACTGAAGAGTGACAACCTTTTCGGTTGGCCAAATGGAAACCAGAATTCAGGAAATGCTGAATTTTCTTTTGGTGGACCAGACTTCATTACCGGTAGAATACTTCCAACATTGGGCGTCAATGTTCCGGGGGATGCATCCTTCTTTATGAATGGATATGGGTACGCTTCAGATACCTATCTACCACATAATTCAGAAGATCTGCAACCTTACAATTCTAGCTTTGATCCTTTAGCGTTAAAGGAAGAGAATAACTTTTCGATTCTAGGCAAATATACTTATCGACCATCACCGGTTTTTAAGGTATCCTATAGTTATGGACGAAGCGTCCAGATCAACCAAGGTTATTTTGATGCTATTGTTGAAGATAAAAAATATTTCCCATTAGAATACATGTACCTGTTGGATAATTATAACACCATCCAACGTGAAGGTATTCAGCAAACGTTTAACCTGTCCCATACCCTGAGTAACAAGACTTTTTATGAATTTACTGTGGGTAACTTTTATAACAGAGTCATTAGTGCCGCAAACGGTGAACACTGGACCGAGTACGAAAAACCGGTTGATCTTGAACCCGTATTCTACACACTCTCGCCAACGGGTGAAATCATTGTAAACCGCGGCGATGGACTCTGGGATGGTGGCTCAGGTGATATGTTCCACGATCACTTCAATGATACTTGGCAGATCAAGTGGAAACTGACAAGCCAGATGACAGACCGTCATCAGGTGAAGATGGGTGTGGAATATGAGCAGACGAAACTCCAGATGCTCAACATTCATGATCCATGGATTGCCAGTACAGATTTTGGTGGCGATTACGACATGTATTCGGCCTTATCCGAAGCAGGTGGTTTCTACGCTCAGGATAAAATCGAATTTAAAGGTATGATCGCAAATATCGGAGTGCGTTTGGATTGGTGGCGTCCTGGCCAATACGTTGAAGACGCCATGGTAGATGATCGCATCATCACCCTTACGGACGAAGCCCGTCAGATATTCGAAGACGAAACATCTGATATTTTCGATAGAAAAATCAAAGCGCATCTTTCACCACGTTTGGGTATCAGTCACCCTGTGACAGATACAGATGTCCTCTTCTTCAATTACGGACATTTCTCCCAAAGACCAAAGTATGCATACGTCTTTGCCAAGTTGCGTTCATATAGTCCAAGTACTTACCAGTTATTTGGAAATCCCAACCTGAATCCTCAAACAACTGTTTCCTACGAAATGGGTGTTAAACATAGATTCACAGGTGATCAGGTACTTGAACTTGTAGCGTTCTACAAAGATCTCTTCGACTACGCAACTTCATTCAAAGTGGAAAGCACAAATCCAAGGCTTGGTGCTGTCAGTTATTTCCAATATTTCAACATTGACTATGCCCGGGTAAGAGGAATTGAAATGCGTTTCCGAGCCCGTCAAGGAAAATATTTGACAGGAAACATTGATTTTGCATACCAGATCGCTACGGGGAAGAGCTCAAGTGCTGCAGCAGAAATTCAGGCGGCGGCCGATACAAAAGTTCAGGAAAAAACACTAGGTGAAGAATTTCTCGCATGGGACAAACCTATCCAGGCGAGTCTTACACTCTGGCTTAGAATTCCAAAAGATGATCATCCCAGGTTACTTGGTATCAAACTACCGGACCGTTGGGGTGGTAGTGTTAGATGGGATTTAAGTAGCGGTAAACGATATACCCCTTCAGTTCTCATTAACAACGGTCAGGATTTACAAGATGCCGGAGAGAACTACAGTGAACTTTCCAACATGTGGAATACGGTAGACATGAAGATTTGGAAAGAGTATTCACTTGGTGAAGGAACGACGGCAAGGTTCTTCGCTGAAGTATTGAACATATTTGATTTCAAACGTCCCAACTCGATCAATCCTTTAACCGGTGAACCGTATGAATTTGGTGATCCCGCCCCGGAAATCTGGGAGAACGAACAGGGAATGATCATTGTTGATCCTAGTCGATACAAAGCACCGCGCCAGGCATTCTTTGGCGTCTCACTGAGGTTCTAAAATGAAAATATCAGAGAGACGACAGCAAGCGGGAAAGAAAAATATGGTTAAGCAGTTGATACAGAAAAACAAGGTAAAGGTGCTGGCCTCAGCACTGATGCTATTGATCTGCTTCAATAGCCCAGCCCATTCCAGCGAAATCTTTTCAGTTCTTGGTGGGCAAAGGGTCGGAACGTCAGCGATGACCTTCCTGAAGATCCCTGTCGGCGCAAGGGCAGAAGCGATGGGTGGTGCCTATGTGGCTATTGCGAACGATGAGTTTGCGGCTTATTGGAACCCCGCTGGAATTGCACAAATTAATAACAGATGGTCCGGTAAGTACGTTGTTGATCCGGATAAACCGGCTGAAGGAGTTAAAGCCCCCAACCGCGGCTATTCCTCGTTGGCAAGAGGAAGTAGAAGTGTTGGTCTTTTACGAATTAACTGGTTGGCTGATGTAACGTATAATGTCCTTGCTTATGTGCAACCGTTACCGGCTGGTATCCTAGGTGTGACATTATCCAGCTTAACAACTGCTGACATGGAAATCACGACTGAATATCGTCCAGAAGGAACAGGTGAATACTTCAGCTACGGTGACGAACTCCTGTCACTGACTTATGCGTTGCCGATGACCGATAACTTCAGTTGGGGTGTTTCGTTGAAATACGCTCGTGAAACACTTGCCGATACACACATGGACAATGTCATGTTGGATATCGGGACCTACTACTGGACGGGATATCGGGACCTTCGCCTAGGCGTTGCGCTTGTAAACTTTGGACCAAATGCGAGGCCTGAAGGAACATTCCAGAACCTCGATGTCAACGGTGAATTCTTTGAAGATGAGTTTACGGAATATAGTCCACCGACTGAGTTTCGTTTAGGTGGTGCGTTAACCGTTTTAGCGGCAGGCCCACACCGTATCCTCACCGCTTTTCAGTTGAATCACCCTGTTGATAACGCTGAAAATGTTAAGTTGGGTGCTGAATATAGTTTGTCAGGCAGACTTTTCTTGCGTGGCGGCTATAAACTGGGTACTGATGAAGATGAATGGACCATGGGTGCCGGTATTCGTCAACCCTGGAACGATTACGCTTTCTCGGCAGACTTCAGTTATACAGATTTTGGGATTCTCGAAGATACAGTCCGTTTAAGCATCGGTCTGAATTTCTAGATAAATGTTCTTTTCTTTGATGTGAGTGAGAAGATGAAAACAAAGCAATTGCTTTGGTTAGTATTAGCCATATTCTTGGGATTTGCTGGTTTGATTGCCGGCTGTGGTGAACAACCAGACCTCCCGACTACTGTCAATTCTAATCCGGATGATTTCGGGGCGAATGATACAACATTTGTCCGTGTAGGACCGGATTGGGATGCGGCGCATGGCTATGACTGGTCCAACCCTGAAGACATCCAGATCGGTAGAGATGGTGTTATTTACGTTATTGACCACAACACCGTTGGTAGTCATTCAAATGGACGAGTGGTCCAGATGGAAGCCGACGGGTCAATCCTTCGACGTAATCTATTTGTTGATATTACCGACACTTCAAGCAGTCCAATGGGTATCGGTCAGGATAGCAAACTCAACCTGTTTATGGTGAACGGTACAAACACAGTCTATTACTGGAATCAATATCAGGATTTGATCGGTATAGAAGAGGTGCAAACAGAAGCACTTCTTTATGACACGTTGACCCAGCAGGATACAACAATACAGCTTGATCGACCGCTTTATGAGATTCCTGAATTTCAGGATGAACGCTATGTCATCATGGATATCTTTGGTACCTCAGATCCGGATACTATTGCTTCGGTTTCAGGTGAACAGGTGTTTTATGTTGACGATTACGAAGACGAAAACATTCTTTTTGTAGCTCAATTTACAGATGTTGACGGCGGTCCCGATTTCTCCGGGCGCGTTTATCTTACCGATGAAGAAGACGACCGTATTATCATTCTTCAAGTGTTACCAAACCGACTTATTCAGCTAAACAATGGTGAGTATACCTTTACTTACACAGGTGTCTTTGAAACTCGTGCCATAGGGTCTGGGCAGGGACAGGGTTCCACAAACCAACCGACGAGTATTGTTTCGTCAGGATCTGGTAGTGGCACAACACTCTATTTCACCCAGAAGGCCGGTAATTTCCTGACACAGAGAATCAAAGGATCAGGTACGAACTGGTTCTTTGATATCGTTCCAACTGGTGGTGGCAACCCAGAAGTTCTTGAGTTGGAATACTTCGGATCTCCAATGGCAATAGCACTGGGTGAGGATGATAGCCGCGGTCTTGGTCTCTTCTACGTTGCCGACTCACTCCAGAACCGTCTTATCGCATTCCATCCCAGCGGATTCCGTTTCAGAGATGTAGCGGCTGACAAGGTCTATATGGATCTCGAAGGTGGCGAAAGACTGGTTGATGTTATCGCAGACGAAGGACTTGTTTTCAACGAAGATATGAATCCCGGTCTTGCTGATTTTATCGCCGCAAGAGTATTTGAAGTCTCTGTCGATTCCGCCCAGAGTCTTTCAGCTGTCTTGGCAGGTCTGGAGTTGGAATTTGATGCAGAATTGAATCCCGACATTCCGGCTGACACAGTAGCAGCTGATGATTCAATGTTTGAACTATTCTTTGCCGCTGATTCTACAGTCGAAGTATTGTTCCCGATTCTTGATGGTCCTAAAGGTGTTGCAACTCGTGAAGGAGTTGTCTACGTGGCAGATTCAGGAAATAACAGAATTCTACGCTTCCTGCGTAGCGACAGCAATACCTACCTACCGGAAGACCCGGATAGCTAGACTATAATGATTTACTCGAAACATAAAGGCTCCCATCGGGAGCCTTTTTTTGTGTTCCTCGATAATTACAGTTCTGCAACCCCACCGAAAAGCGTTCCTAATTTATCCAGAAAACCAAAATCTTATGGTATGTTGCAAGAATATGATGCACGATGCAACGGTGCAACAATGCGCAACACTAAACGTTGCAACGCCTGCAACAATATTAGGTTAATACAACTCTAAGTCACACATTATCAATATATAAACTTCTGGCATATACTTGGCTATAGGAACGTAAACGAACAACTCGTGAAACGTTTAACATCGAAAAAACGTGGCAAACGACCAGAAAACAATACTTGTACCCTGCTTCGGTGAAGAAGTAGCCCCATTGTTTGCAGCTTCCAAACGTTTCAGGCTCTGGAAGGTGAAAAACAATGAAGTCACCGACTACAAAGAACTTGTTCTCGAAAAGGGCGATGCTCTTGACCGCATGCGTCTAGTCCAGAATGAAGGAGTTACGGTACTTATCTGTAACGGAATTGAAAACCGTTGCAGGCTCATGCTGGAAACTTCCGGGATCAACGTTATCAAGAACATCGTAGGGATTGCCACAGATGTCTTTTTTGGATTTCTCGCCGGGCAGATAACATCCAATGATTCTGGCGACATGTTGTCAGAAAGCACTATCCGTACTGCCGATGTTGCTGTCTGGACAGAAGAGCTATTCAAAACGAACGGTTGGACAATCACCACAGTTGAAGAGAAAAGCCTTTTTCCACTTCAGCAGGTAGCTGAGAAATCGTGTCCGTTTTGTTCCAAACCTATCCGTGTAGCGATCTGTTATGGTGCACATGCCTACCGTGTAGACGAAGAAATTCGCGAATTCCATAGGATCAGCTCAGGCGGATATCACTCACGTGTGTACGTACATCAGGCCATGCCGGGAATTATAAAACTATGTGATGATTACGGGATCGAATTATTGGATCCCTCGGCATTCTCACAACCGAAACATGAAACAAATTCTATAGCCCCACTGAGGGGACTAGTTAAAGATCACAAAGAAATAAACAATAAATAAAGCTGTAACTGAAAGGTTCAGGCATGAAAGAACTCACTGCTGAAAGGCTGGAAAAAGCTTACGCGATTCCAAAGAAGCAGGAGGTAGTCGATGAGCAGAAGCTTCCAGTACGGTACCATGTCGAAAAAGGATTAGAGACTGAGGACCGTCCAAAGAAGTTTCTGGAAGCGATGGCCGCTATCCTGAAACACACGAATTATGGGTTCGCATTGGATCATTTTTCGCGTGTAAGCATGAAATGCGCTCGCTGTACTGTTGCTTGCCCGATTCACGAAGCGACAGGTGATCCCAATGATGTACCGTGTAAACGGAGTGCATTATTGCTGGATGTCTACAAACGCCATTTTACTGTTGGTGGTAAAATTAAGTCCCGCTTTTCCGGGAACTCCGGATTGACAGATGAGAAAATCTTGGAGATGGCAGAGCATTTCTATAATTGCACCGCTTGCCGCCGTTGTCCAAATGAATGCCCGATGGGAATTGATCACGGTTTGATCACTCACCTCGGTCGCTACATCCTTGCCGAAATCGGTATCGTACCAAGGGCTTTAGTCGTTTCAACCCGTGAACAGCTAATCGGTGAAACAGGAAACACTTCCGCCATTCCAAAAGCCGCATTGATTGACGGGCTTGAATTTATGGAAGAGGAGATGGAAGAGGCCAAGGGAGTTCCGGTGAAATTCCCTGTGGATCAGGAAGGTTCTGAATACCTCTTTGTCGCTCCAGTTTCTGACTACATGATGGAGGCGGAAACGTTGATGGGTATCGCTTGCGTCATGCATGCGACAGGTGATAGCTGGACAATCGGTACCGGCGATTACGATGCTATCAACTACGGGCTTTTCTACAGTGACCATGTTCTCGAGCATGTTCTGAAAAAGATGGAAGACGAAGCGGAACGTCTGGGAGTAAAAAAGATTCTCGTCGGTGAATGTGGTCATGCCAGTCGTTCTGCCAAGTATTTCTACAACCAGTTTGCTACACGTATGAAACTTCCAGTTGTCAACATTCTGGAATACACCCACGATGCGTTGAAAAAAGGCAAACTGAAGTTCGACAAAGAGATCGTAACGGAAAAAGTCACTTACCACGATCCATGTAACATTGCCCGTCCAGGTTGGGTTGTTGAACAGCCTCGCGAACTGATTCGTGAATTTATCTCTGATTTCGTTGAGATGACACCAAACCGTCGCGACAATTACTGCTGCGGTGGTGGTGGTGGTTCTGTTTCCATAGATGAAATCCGCCCCTACCGTACTACAATCGGTGGTAACAAAAAAGCTAAACAGCTCGATAGCACAAAAGCGGATATTGTCATTGCCCCGTGTGCCAATTGCAAAAAACAGCTCCGTGAACTGATCGAGGATAACGAATTGCCGATGGAGATGATGGGTCTTCATGATCTCATCTATAAGGCACTTATCCTTTCAGATGATGGAATTGCATGGCATGAAATTGAGGATGATTGGACACCGCCTGATGTATAGGCTGTGTAAAACGAAAACAAAAAACCTTATATAAAGGGGGAAATCTTGGAAGCAACACTTGATTTCTTGCGTGGACCACTATTCCGACTCTGCTTTGCTGTAATGATCCTTGGACTCATGAGATCATTGTTCCTGTCGATTTTCGGAATGATAACAGCGATGCGCCGGGCCGGTGACAAGGTCATACCGTATAACGATTTGATCAAAAAAACCATTCTCTGGTTTATTCCCATAACACGTCTATTCAGGGCAAGACCTGTTTATAGCCTAGTTTCATTTGTTTGGCATATAGGTCTAATCCTTGTGCCGTTATTCTATTCAACGCACGTTTTGCTGTTCAAAAACTCAGTTGGATTTGCATGGCCGGCGATGAATCAGCAATTGGCCCATAACCTGACAATCCTTACCATTGTCGCCAGTCTCTTTCTTTTCATTGGAAGGATAGCCAGTAAGGAAAGTCGTTCCATCTCGAAGTTTGCCGATTTCGCATGGCCACTTTTCCTTGGCATCATCTTTCTGACTGGACACATCTGTGCACGTGGCGAAATTTCCTCGTCTACATACCAGTGGTTCATGTTCATCCATCTTGTGACTGCAAATGTGACAATGTTCTTGATGCCTTTCACAAAAATCGCTCACTGTATTCTGTTTCCGTTGAATCAATTCATCAGTGCTGTTGCATGGAAATTCCCGCAGGGCGCAGGTGACCGTGTGGCGAAAACACTTGGCAAAAAGGAGATCCCAGCATGAGTGTACATGTGAAGAATCCTAAAGCGATCCTGACAGATACGACCAAGTGTATCGGTTGTCGTGAATGCGTCCTTGCATGTAAAGACCGTTACAAACTCGATCAGGATATCCCGCGTAAATGGTCGCTTGATGATGGCCTCTCAGCTAAAAACTGGACCAGCATCATAGAAAAACCCGGACAGAAGTATATCCGTAAACAGTGCCGTCATTGCGACGAACCAGCTTGTGCGTCCGCATGTCCTGTTGGTGCATTACATAAAACAGAAACCGGTGCCGTTGTCTACGATTCAGATAAATGCCTCGGTTGCCGTTACTGCATGATGGCATGCCCCTACGGAATCCCGCGTTACGATTGGGATCTGGCGGTGCCGTATGTCAGGAAATGTGTCCTTTGCAACGACTATGTTAAAAAGGGTGAGACACCGGCTTGTACATCAGCATGCCCAACAGAAGCAACCATTTTTGGCGACCGTGATGACCTATTGAAGGAGGCTAAACGCCGGATCGCTGAAAACCCGGACAAATATATTGATCATGTATGGGGGGAAAAAGAGGTTGGTGGAACATCAGTCCTTTACATCTCAGATATCGACATGAGTTTCCTTTCCTACGGGACCAAACTGGGCGAGAAGAGTATGCCCGCCAGAACAAAAACGGCGATGGAAGCGGTCCCACCGGTATTTGTTGGTATGGCAGGTACAATGACCGGACTATACTGGATCATCAAACGAAGAATGAAAAATATGGAACAGCAGGCTCCCCAAGTTGAGAAAACGGAAGAAGTGAAAGGGGGCGAAGATGAATAGGGTAAGAAATCTTAAGATGGTCCTATGGTCGATCTTCGGTCTCGCATTCGCAGTGGCGATTACCCGTTTCTACTATGGGTTGGGAGTGACAACCAACTTGACAGATTCAGTTCCCTGGGGTTTCTGGATCGGTTTTGACGTCATGGGTGGTGTGGCATTAGCCGCAGGTGGTTTTGTGGTGACAGCCTTTGTCTACATCTTCGGCAAAAAGGAATACCACTCCATCGCTCGGCCAGCCGTTCTGACAGCCTTCCTCGGCTATATCGCTGTTGTTCTCGGTTTGCTCTTTGACTTGGGCCTGCCGTGGAACATCTGGCATATGATTGTATTCTGGAACCCTCACTCACCACTGTTTGAGGTAGGCTGGTGTGTGATGCTGTATCTCACGGTTCTTTTGTTGGAATTCGCTCCTGTTCCTCTGGAAAATCAACCGCGGTGGAGCAAACTCTATAACACCCTGTCCAAGTTCAGAATTCCGTTAGTGATTACAGGTATCAGCCTTTCAACGCTGCACCAGTCATCTCTGGGTACATTGTTTACAATTATGCCCTACAGGGTTCACCCGCTTTGGTATTCACCCATTTTGCCAATTATGTTTTTCATCTCGGCTGTTGCCCTCGGTTTATCCATGGCAACCTTTGAAGGGCAGACCACAAGCTGGCTCTATCGGCAGAAGAGTGAAACGAGTATTTTTGCCAAGTTGAACAAGGTTACTCCATTTGTTTTCCTCCTTTACCTTGTGATTCGTTTTACTGATTTGATTGTCCGAGGCTCCATCAGTGAAGTGACAGGTAGTGGTTGGCAGGTAACCATGTTCTGGATTGAAATTGCATTCTTTGCAACACCAGGACTACTTCTATTGGTAAAGAAAATTCGTTCCAATAGAAATTGGCAATGGGTGCTCGCATTCATCGGTGTGTTTGCAACCGTTCTCAACAGGTTGAACACTGGTGGTTTGATGCATGTGGACCGTGGCCTTGAGGCTTACGTTCCCGCATGGACCGAGATCATCATCAGTATGGGTGTGGTTTCCATCATCGCCATTGTTTTCCTGTTTGTCATTGAACACTTCAACATTCTGGAACACAACCCAGTTGATAAGGATGCCTTACCAGAAACAAAACCTGTATTTGATGCAGTCAGCACAACGTGGCTGGGTTCACCGGAAGTGGCTGCACGACTTAAATACTCGTTGGTGTTTGTCATCTTCGCAGCACTTGGATTTTCTTTCCTCTCCGGTCAGGATGTTCACAGTAAGGGGACACTGGATACGCCCGTGAAAGCAGCGCGTGGTTCAGATGTGCTGTTTGTGGACGGTAACCATGATGGTTATGGCGTTGCGTTTACACATAAAGATCACATGGCTCGTGTCGAAGGTAATTGCGCTGCATGCCACCATATGAATCTACCATCGGATACAGAATCCGAATGTAGTTCATGTCACCGCGACCACTACACAACCACCGATGCTTTCGGTCATGATTGGCATAGCAGCCCGATAGGGGCAAACCTGACGTGTTCGAAATGTCATGAAGTTGGGGATGTTCGAGATGCTGAAAATGTGGTTGGGTGTGATAAATGCCATGACGACCTGATTCCTGAAGATGCAACAATCGCTGTGGATCAATACGATGCGATGGGCTATTCCAATGCTATGCACAGCATGTGTATCAAGTGCCACAAGGAACAGGAAATTGTCTTGGAAAAAGACGGACTAGGGCGTTGTGCGTTTTGCCACAAAGAGATGATTCAATATGTGGAAGATGAAGCGATTGAAGACGTTGAAGGAGCTTATTCTGGAGTCGTAGTTCCGGGATTATAACTTGAACAAATACTTAAAAAGGACCTATCCGAAAGGATCGGTCCTTTTTCTCTAAACCAATCTAAATGCTATTTCAACAGTACAATTTTCTTTGATGAGATAAAGCCAGGAGATGACATTTTTATTAAGTAGATACCTGAAGATACAGTTGCACCATACGTATCTTTTCCGTTCCATACCATGCTGTGATACCCCGCCTTTATTTGCTGGTTAATCAAGGTAGTGACTTTCTCGCCTAAAACGTTGAACACAATAATTTCAACGTAGCTGTCATTCGGAATATTAAAAGGAATAGTAATTGTTGGATTAAATGGGTTAGGATATACTTCATCAAGGGCATATTCTTCAGGAATACCAGCTTCTTGTTTAGGAATATCTTTATGTATCCCGCCGTCATAATTAGTGCTGACACTGTTAGAATAAGGGGAATTCTGATCTGAATAATCTTGTGCAAGTACCCTGTAACTGGCAGTCAAATCACCATCAATATCTATTAATATTTCAGTATCTTCCCAAGTCGTGTTTGTGGTATAAAAGTAATGGGTGACAGTTGAGGAAAAGGTCTCCATGGTTCGTTTAATTTTATAATGTTCTACATCAGGTGCTTCTGGTGCATTCCATGAAAGAATAGGGTGATCTCCTTCGTTACCAGAAATTTGTAAAGTTGTTGGGATATCTGGGGGACTAAGAGCGTAAAAAGCATTCACTCTGCCATATCCCATCTCTTCGTTCCAACCACCATATTCTTCTTGTTGACTGTAATCATAAAATATTCCATTATCACCAGGTTGAATATCATCAATATTGTTTACTTTCTGAGCTGAACGACATATGATTTCTTCAATATCTTCTCGTGTATAAGATGAATCATACGAATAAAGAAGTCCTGCGATTCCTGCGATGATTGGCGCAGAGCACGAAGTTCCTGGAAAATGCTCATATGTGTCATCGGGCATCGTACTCCAAATCCTAGTCCCTGGAGCCACAACTTTTAGTTCTGGTCCATAGCAGGAAAATGAAGCTCTATTCTCATACAATTCAGGTGGAGCAGAACGAATTGTTCCTCCAACTGCAAAACATGTGGATCATTTGCTGGATATTTGACATCGGTATAGCTAATAGTGTCTGCATTACCAGAGGAACAGTCAATGAATATGCCCTCTGTAGCTGCATCGGCTAAAGCTTGGGAAAGATATGCAGACTCCCCGACGCCTAAACTCATTGTAATAACATCAACTTGTTCTACCCTGCAGTAATTAACGGCATTTGCAACATAAAAGCTATTAGGTGCCTCGATACCTATAACACAAATGAGAGCTGAGCACCCAGGACCATATTCATCTTCTTCAATGTTCCATTGTCCACCTGCAACTCCGGCTACACCTACTTCGTTGTTTGTCTCAGCGACAGCAATTCCGGCTACGTGAGTACCATGAAAATTTGTGCTGGTCACATCAGGAGTATGGTTGACGAAATTCCAACCTGAAATGTCATTGACAAATCCATTTGTGTCATTGTCAATAGTATCACTTGGTACTTCATCAGGATTTATCCATATGTTTCTAGCTAAATCTTCATGATCGATATCCGTGCCAGAATCCAAAATGCCAATAATGATACTTGGATTACCATTTTCCAATTCCCAGGCCTCTGGGGAATCTATATCTCTATCATAGTTTTCTTCATGAAACCATTGAACTGAATACAAGGGATCATTGGTGAAATAATTCCCTATTGTGTTAACTTCTGCGAGCTCGGTTAATCCACTTGCCAAATAAGTTTCGACTTTATCAAGCGGATCAGAGTTATCCGTGATTTGAAGTCCACAATAGCCGAACAAATCAACATGAAATACTTCCATATTCTCTATTGAGTTAATTTTTTCTATCTCTTTTGCTGATGTGGAAGCCAGAAATTTGACAGTAATTATGTTGTAATCAACCAGGTAGTTGCCGTGTTTTTCAATTTGGTGCCATTCCCCCCCCAATCTCTTCATATTCGCGTCCGTTAAGATAACGAGGTTTCGCGAAAGCAAATGTGGTGATCATAACGATCACCATAAGGATAACAATAATCCGGCTCATATTGAATTCCTTTTCATCTTATTAATTAGTTTAAGTCATGCTATCATTACCAGATAAAAAGAATGGTAACAGTCTATTACCAACTTTATAAATTTGTCATATTGTATGGATGCGTTTATTAAGGTTATTTCAAGAATACAACCTTTTTAGCCTGAGTACTTAAGCCGGTCTGCATCGTAAGCAGATACATTCCCGCTGAAACCTGCTGCCCTGAATCATTCTTTCCATTCCATGTGAAAGAATGAATACCCGCACTTAATTGCCCCTGGTGTAAAACCCTGATTCTCTGCCCTAAAATGTTGTATATCGAAAGTGAAATTTCACTGCTATTTGGCAAACTCACTGGAATATTAATTGATGGGTTAAACGGGTTTGGCGAAACGGTTAAAATCTCAAAGTCTGATGGGATATTAGATTTATCAGGATTTGATTCTACATGGGTAAATGGATTTGTAACGCTCCAAATTCCGTATCCATTAGTCCCTATATGAAGGGTTTGCTGGTCCGATGAAAAGGCAAGGCAGTATGTACGTTGGTTATAAGGGCCATCAAGATGATTCCAGTTGACACCATTATCCTGGGTGCTGAATATTCCCTGTTCTGTTGTCATCAGGACGCGTTGTGGGTTTTCATGAGAGAGAGCGATGTCCAGCAATAGCTGGGTATCAAGGGATTCACTTATAGGTTCAAAGTTATATCCACCATCTTCCGACATTTGAACGCCATCCGAGGCGATATACATGGTGTCGCTACCGGGAACGAAAGCCAGAGATTTAACCCAATTAGAGGATATTTGGTCCCAGGTTAATCCGGAATCTTCGCTTTTGTATAATCCTCGTTGCCCTAAATAAATAATTTCAGGATCGCTTTCATCGACTTTAATGCATCGTACACTTGAAGAGCCGTTAAAGGCTATGTCAACTAACTCCCATGTATCACCATAGTCCTCGCTTCTATAGAAGCCTGGCGAACCAGCCCAGGTTGTACAATATATTATATTGGAATTCTCAGGATGAATTTCGATAGCACTTACATAGCCTTGAATCTGACCCTGTATATCTTGCCAAGTATCTCCACCATCACAACTTCGCTTCAGGTAATCACTTCCCCAGTACAACGTGTCAGGATGTAACTTGTCAATTGCGATTGCACCTACCGCTTCAGTTCCTAAACGTTGCCAGGAGTTTCCACGATCACTTGTTTTCCAAAAGCCAACCCCTCCTGCATATGCAATGTCAGGACTTGTAGGATGGGTAACGATCTCACGGAAATCAGAATCATCGATTCCGTTTTCACTGTGATAATTGTTCACGCCTCCATCGTTTGAATGGTATAATCCCCATCTTGATCCGATGTAAAGGGAATTCCCTCGTGATGGATTTGCAGTAATACGGACTGGGTAATAGTCTGAAGGAGAATTTGGAGTATCTGTTGCAATGATGTTCCAGGTCTGACCAAAATCTGTACTTCTCACAATATCGTTAATTTCTTGCACATACAAGTTCCATTCTGCGTCAGCATAGAATTCTGTGACCCAGCCCCAATAGCTACCTTCTTCAGAATAATAAGCCCAGTTAACTCCACCATCTGAAGAAGATATAATGACATAATCGAAAAAACCGGTTTGAACATGTGCAAATAGGTTGAGAGAATTTTCCGGATTGATTACAAGCTTGTAGAAAATATAATCATGTGTTAGACCTTCCCATGTGACACCACCGTCCCAACTTTCTAATAAGCTATATGAATCGCTATACAGCCCTATAAACAGATGGCTACTGTTGGCGGGGTCTACTTGAATACAAGTAATACTGCCAGGAGATGCACCTTCTACCAAGGACCATGATTCACCGCCATCATTTGAGCGGTATAAACTACCAAGGCCAAGAAACATGGTGTCAGGAGTTTCCGGTAAAATTAACAATTCCGAAACACTTCCCCCGTGAGGTAATCCTCCAGTAACCGAAAACCAATGCGCTCCACCATCGTTGCTTTGTAGCAAACCATAATCTTTGGGACATGCCCAGACTTTACCTGTTTGTGTTGGATGTGGAACAATCATTAAGGTCTGAACGTAGTCCCCATCCCACCAACTATCCTCGGGTTCAAATGTTGTATCCGTCCGAACGGGGAAACCGTCATTTAGCTCCATCCAGTTTTGACCACAGTCCATACTTTTCCATATACCACGAGCTAATGTTCCAGCATAGACAATACTAGTATCGGATGGATCAACAGTCAAAGCTGTCACATGGGCGTTATATGGACCGGCATGTACCCATTCCTGAGCAAAAGAAGAGGAGATAAAATGGATCATGCTAAAGGCAAGTAATAGTAATAAGCTTATGGGTTTCATAATATGTTCTCACCAATTGAACGGATAGAACATTAAATATTACAAACATCTTAAACTTTTTTCTTCAGTTTGACAAGTATTTCATAAATAAAATTAATTTCTTGTGGAGTAATAACAAAATTGTCCTTTTTTTAACGATATGTTATCTTGAGTTATTTAAAATTGTTTCGCATAACGAGGAAAACATGCCGTTGATCCGAAGCGCTAGTAATCCAATCATCACCCGTGAACAGGTTGTATCAGAACACCCATATCTTAAAGACGTGTCTTCCGTCTTCAATCCGGGTGCGATTCAGTTGAATGGGAAAACATATTTGTTGCTGCGAGTACAGGACCGTGGACGCCGAACACACCTGATGTCAGCCGTTAGTGATTACTACACGGATTTTACTGTCCATCCCGAACCCATCGTCTTCAAAGGCATCGAAGGTGTCAGCGATACTATTTACCATATATATGATCCTCGTTTGACAACCATTGATGGCATCATATATTGCGTGTTCGCAATAGATACTGAAAAAGGCTGTTTCCTCGGTCTGGCTGAGGGTGAATCGCTTGAAGATATGGTTTTCAAAGGCATCATCTCGGATGACGACTGCCGCAACGGCGTACTCTTCCCGGAAAAAATAAATGGTTTGTATTGTCGTCTGGATCGTCCGAATAAAGTCGCAACGGAAGGTGGACCGTTAACAGGAAATAGCATTTGCTACTCCACATCGGAAGATCTGGTACACTGGGAACGGAAAGAAGCAGTGATCAGCGGACGTCCCCATTACTGGGATGAACTCATCGGTTCAGGACCTCCTCCAATTAAAACCCGCGAAGGCTGGCTTCACATTTACCACGGTGTCGCAACCCATTTTGCCAGCAGTAACATCTACCAGACGGGAGTGGTTTTACTCGATCTGGAAAAACCATGGAAAGTGATCGCACGGGGTAGTATGAATATCCTGGAACCACGTGAACTGTGGGAGCTGATGGGGCAGGTACCAAACGTAGTGTTCCCGTCAGGAATCATTGTCGAGGGCTACGACGACGAAGGATTCGCTAAATTCGATAGTATCGTACACGTTTATTATGGCGCTGCGGATACATGTGTCGGACATGCAACGACTACTATCAAAGAATTGATCACGGACTGTTATTGCTAAGAGGGCATTATGGCGGATAAAAGACTGATCCTGCTTCACCATTCCCACACGGACATTGGATACACAGAACTCCAGTCACGGATTACCGGGTGGCATGTGGACTTCATCCGTCAGGCGTTGAGGATTATTCAGGACAACACGACTGATACTCCTTTCAAATGGAATTGCGAAACCTTTTGGGCGGTGGAAAAGTTTCTGGAAGTTGCTTCCGAAAATGAAAAGGCAGCATTAGCTGAAGCAATACAGAAGGGCTACATCGGTTTGTCTGCCAGCTACCTCAACTTCAGTGAGGTACTAAACCAACCCGTGATGGACCGTTTGGTGAAACGGGCAGTCGATTATGCCGAATCCATTGGCGTAAATATTGATTCGGCGATGACTGCCGACATCAACGGCTACGGTTGGAGTTTTTCCCAAACCCTTTATGATAACGGTGTTCAGAACCTCTTTTCCTGCGTTCATACCCACCATGGAATGTATCCTGTTGGTAAATACCATCGACCCTTCTGGTGGGAAACACCGGCTGGGGATCAAATCCTCGTCTGGAATGGGCACCATTACCATTATGGTAATGAATTGGGTTTGGCACCGGATGCGAACTCATCCTATATGACCAAGGATGAATGCGATGCGGAAACGATCTATACCGATTATTGGAAGGTCGCTGAAACTCGTATCCCCCGTGTCTGGGAAGAACTGGAAAAAGAAAACTATCCCTACGACTTCCTGCCTGTGATGATATCAGGTCTGAGAACCGACAATAGTCCACCCAGTGCGAAAATTATTGAAGCAGTATCCAGATGGAACAAGGAGCATGGTGACATCTGCACAATTGAGATGAAAACTTTATCGGAGTTTTTTGGACTGTTGCGAAAAGCTAATGTCGATATCCCCGTTTTCAGCGGTGACTGGCCGGACTGGTGGACAGACGGCACCGCCTGCGCCCCCGACACACTGCGTGTGTTTAGAGAAGCCCAGAGAGGGTATGAGTTACTTAAAGAATTGTGTAAGTCGCAGAAGCTGGAGATTAATCCCTTTGATCCTGAAATTGACACATTACTCGGTATGTATGCCGAACATACCTATGGCGCTTCATATTCAGTGACTCGTCCGTGGGAATTAAAAGGGCAAGCGATCAGCGCACGGAAAAAAGCCTATGCAGCGTTAGCATACGACAAGGTAGAGGAAAAGCTGGATAGTGCATATAGGGAGATGGGCCATTTACCGTTACAAACGGATATTTCTTTCCACTATACCGTTATAAATCCCCAAAAAATCAAGATTGCAGGGACTGCTGTTTTACCTGTGGGTCACTACGAATACCATGAACTCCTGTTTGGCAAAAAGGCGAAAATCCTTGATGAATCAGGATGTGCAGTTTTACACCAGCTTGTTGACGGAGCACAAAACATGGAGTTTCATGTTCCTGTTGAATTAGAATCAGGTGAGAAAAAATCGTTTACGATAGAAGCTGACGAAGAACCATTGGATAGTTTTAAGGAAAAGCGAATCCCGCTAAAAGAAAATGTAATCGAATCCGGTTCTGCGAAAATATGTTTCGATGATACAGGGATCACCTCATGGATGGATAAAGATTCTGGAAGAGAACTGCTTCGAAAGGACTATAATCACCCAGCGTTCTCACTTCTGTACGAAAATACTCCGATGAAAGACGAAAGCGAAGTATGGGGCCTTCGAGGTAGTATGGGCCAAAACAGACGATTGGAAAGCACAAAACAATATGTGTCTAAGATTGATGAAGTAAATCGTATCGCCAGCGGTCCTTTTTTCAACGAATATGAATTTACGTATACAATAAAAGGGGCAGACAATTGCAAACTTCGTTTGCGGATTCCCCAAAACGGACAATATGCAAGTATTTCGATTCGTATGAATAAACAGAGTGACTGGTCCCCCGAAAATATGTTCTGTTCTATCCCTTTCAACGCAGGTGACAAAAAGACACAAATAATTCTCGATAAATTTGGGGCAAAGGTAAGACCCCGAATCGATCAGTTACCTGGAACATTGGTAGATTTTTACGCCTTTGATAAGGGGATAAGTTTTGTCGAAGAGGATGACGGTGTCTCTCTGGCGTCGCTGGATGCGAATTTGCTTCAGCTTGGACCGTTAACGGCTGACCCCAGAAAACTTCATGACCCACAAAATGCAAATTCCGATAATGCTTTACCCTATATATGGCTAATGACCAATTATTGGGAAACAAACTTTGATGCTTCACTGGGTGGTTTCCATGAATTCCGTTTTATTGTGCAGTGGGGAAAAGGATATTCAGATGAGTCTAAATCGAGACGTGAATTATCATTCAGCTCTCATAATTTGACGGTTATACGTACTAAAAAGGAGTAAATGAGATTCTCTTCATAAAAGTATTATCAGGGGTCTAACGATTAGCAAACAGCCGGATTAATTCACGGCTGTTTTTTCTTATGCTCGGAATCAGAAAAATAGCAGTTTTTCACCTTTATTACCGGGTTTAAGACTGCTAAATTTAAGGATGTTAAATGGGTGGAGGGGTATTATCAGGCGAAAGGATAGTACCCGTTTTTTTGTAGTACGAATGTTAGAGTCTCCGAATTCAAGGAGGCACAGAGACTGAAAATACCTCTAAGTACTTAAATATTAGGACTTTTAGGTTGGAGGCCTCTGAGTATATTATTTGAGTATTTGTGAATATTTCTCTTTTCTGAAGAGAAAAAAGTGCCTTATTTTTATCGGATTTTGACTTTAATACTAACTTGGAGGTTTGAGAAAAATCCCTCCACTCCAAAAATGACCGGCCGGAAAGTCCTTTTTGATACCAAGTCTAAGTCCATTTATAGTCAGATTTAAACATTGCTTAAATGTGCAGTTCTCTGCATAATAGAGAAGGTAGGCGGTTATGAATTTTGGTCGCAGGTTTTTTTCACTGACCCTGATCGCAATTTTGTTTGTTGCCCTGTTTTCTTTGAATGCCTTAGCGGGTACAACGGGCAAAATCGCAGGACAGGTTGTTGATGCTGCCACGGGCGAACCTCTTATTGGTGCAAACGTTATCATAAGGGATTCAAACCGAGGTGCGGCAACTGATCTGGATGGCTATTATTATATAATCAATCTTCCTCCAGGGTCTTACAACGTCGAAATCTCTTCCGTTGGTTATGCAAGTCAGATTTTTTCTGAAGTTACTATCAATATCGATAAGACTACCACCATGAATGTCCGTTTGCAACCGCAGGCACTTCAAGGTGAAGAAGTTACCATTATTGCAAAAAAACCGGTAATTGAAGTCGATAGAACTTTTGCCACGGCAACTGTTGGTGAGCAAGACCTGAAAGTTATGCCCATTACCAAGATTCAGGAAGCGATTGATCTTCAGGCTGGCGTAGTAGATGGTCACTTCCGTGGTGGTCGTTCCTCTGAAGTTGTTTATATGATCGATGGCATCCCCGTTCAGGATATCTATGATAACAAACAGTCCACCCAGGTAAGCCAGGATGTTGTAAAGGAACTTCAGGTTATTACGGGTACTTTTAACGCTGAGTACGGTCAGGCGATGTCCGGTGTGGTCAACATGGTGACAAAGGATGGTGGCTCACAAGTTTCCGGAATGGTTGGCGCTGAGTTCGGTGATTACCTCTCTAGCCACACAGAAGAATTTTATAACATTGATGACGTAGATCCCTCAGCAATTAACAACTACCAATTCTCACTATCCGGTCCAATTACAGAAAAAATCGGTTTCTATATCAATGGTCGTAAAGACAAAAACGAAGGCTGGATGTATGGTTGGAACCGTTTTGATGTGGAATTCCCCGGTGAATACCTGGCTTTGGGGGATCATTGGGTAACATTAACTCCCGATGAACAACTTCATTTAATGGACTCACTCGGCATCACATCCGAGATGTTGAATAGTGATAGTGATCTCTACCTCCATCTACTTGATGTGATGGGGCGGGGGGATAATGAAGCTGTATCGATGAATCCCGATGACAATATGTATCTGTTTGGAAAGTTGTCGTTTCAAATTAATCCTACCACAAAATTGAACTATATCTCCATGTGGGAGGATCGTGAATACAGAGATTTCGATAGAGAATACATTAATATTCCTGAAGCTGATTACAACCGATTCAGACATGCTCGAACAAACTCCCTGAAGTTGACCAGTTCGCTTAGTCAAAGTGCATTTGTTGAGGTAGGATTATCAAATTCCTATACGGAATACTATCACCACGTATACGAAGATATCCTCGATGAACGATACTACTATATGTTTGCAGGTATTGAGAATTATAACCCCGTATACACCACAAATGTGGCTGGTGTTAAATACGAACACTTCCGTCGCTATAGCAATTCCAATATTTTTCAAGCAAAACTCTCGTGGCAGGCAAATAAAACGCACTATATCGTCGGTGGTGCAAATATTAGTACAAACGAAGTCTTTTATCGTAGTTTGAACGATGATATTAGTGATTTAGGTCCAACCTTTGGATATGGTGATAGAATGGCAGTACCCGGCGTGGATGACTTTAATCATGATCACTACCGCTACAAACCGATAGAAGGAGCTGTCTACATTCAAGATAAGATCGAACTTGAGACGCTCGTTATTAACGCAGGTATCAGATTTGATTATTTTGATTCAAAAGGAAAACTACTAGTTGATCCTCGTGATCCCGATGTTTATCACCCGATTAGAAATGGTCTCAATCTCTCCAATGCGCAAAGGCTAAGACACTGGTACGATGATCCAACACCGAAATTCCAGATGTCGCCACGGTTAGGTATTGGTTATCCCATATCGGAAAGTGGAGTACTTCATTTCGCCTATGGTCACTTCTTCCAGAGACCTAATTACGAATACCTCTATAATAACCCCGAGTTTGAAATAAAACGTCAAGGTACTGGTCTTCATACGATTATTGGTAATGCTGATCTGGATGCAGAACAGACCATCAGTTACGAATTTGGTTTTGATCAGGCGTTGACTTCAGAACTAAGTATGGGTGTTAGTCTGTATCAACGAGATATCCGTGGACTTGTATCAGCCGATAAAATTGTTGAAACATATATGGCTGGTACTTATTACGCACAGTACATCAACCGTGATATTGCTGAAGTCAGGGGTGTCCTACTCAGTTTGAATAAACAGTATTCAAATAACTTCAGTGCAAGTGTTGATTATACATACCAGATAGCTGAGGGTGTAGCATCTGATCCGAACGCCGCCTATAACGCCCAGTCTGGTGATGATGTAACAGAACCGATCAAACAGCTAATCCCCTTAAGCTGGGACCGTAGACACACTCTGAATGTGAACTTCAATTACGTTGTTCCTCAGAGTTGGGGATTCTCTGTGATTGGCACGGTGGGTAGCGGATTGCCGTATACAATTAATACAAGCTCAAGTAAAATCAAAGATCTTGACCTATCATTCGAAAATGATGGACGAAAACCGACCTACATCAATATGGACCTGAATCTTTTTAAACAGATAAATCTGTTGAAAGATAGTGGTATTAACGCACGGTTTGAAATGACAGTTCGAAATCTATTTGACAGGCTGAATGAGAACGATGTTTTCGGTGATACTGGACGTGCTACTTATAGAACAGATATACCAAACATTGCTGGTGAAAATTCGACTTACAATACGTTTAATGAATTCTTCTATTACTACCCGAATCACTATTCGCGACCTCGTGAAATCCGTTTCGGAATCGTGATGGAGTTTTAATGCTGAATTTTAAAAGAACGAAGTTTTTACTTCGATTGCATAAGAGGAACGGGATGGGGATTAAAAGCAATTCATACGCCATGAACAAAGATTCGGCAATGCGATTTTTAGTTTTAGTGTTTGCTGTTTTTTTCCTGGTGTTAAGCACCTCAAATTTGGCACAAGCCCAAGTGTTGTCCGACTATAAGGGTAGCGAACGCTACGATTATATAAATATCCATAGTGGAAACAAGATTCTGACAAAATTCTATAATTACGGTCTTGTCGGTAATACAGGTGGTAATTCTGGTGTTTGGCCAATTGGGACAGGAAATGAGTACATCGGTGATGTGACTCCGTTGGTCGGCATAGAGTTCGTTCATCAAAATGGTGATACTCTCCATAAAGTGATTTTCTGTAAAGGTCCGAGAGGTGTAGCCTACCCTACGAATAGCGATGGCACCTACCAGTCTTGGGAGGGACTTCCCGGTTTTGCCGCCGAACCACTTCCCGATGAGGATGGTCTGGTTGCCATGAGCAACATGTCTGAAACATGGCCTGCTTTCTGGCCCGATAAAATGTTCAGCGATCCCCGAGACCAGTTATGGGAAAGAGATCCGATCAACCCAGGTTGGCGGAATTCATGGAACGGCTACTTTGGTCGTGATGTGTTCAGTGCGGATCAGGAATCCTATTTTATCATGGATGACAATCAGGATCGACAATATAATGTCTACCAAGTTGGTGGTAACGAAACCTATTACTACAACCCAGTAGCTCATGATCCAACTCGAGGTGGAATGGGAATTCGGGTAGCCGTCCGTGGTTTCCAATGGGCTCACTTCCTCGCAGAAGACTGTATTTTCTGGCATTATGAAATCACCAATATATCTGATTATGACTATGATAAGGTCGTTTTTGGTATGATTGTTGGGACACTTTCTGGTGGTCGAAACGACTCGGAAGATGACCTTGCACTTTTTGATCCTGATAATGATATCACTTATTCATGGGACAGTGATGATCAGGGATCGGCCGGGTGGATTCCGGTACGTCCTGGGGATATCAATGTGGGTTATGCCGGCTACGCTTTCCTTGAATCACCCGGCAATCCCTATGATGGAATTGACAACGATGGTGATAGCCAACTTGCAACGTCAAACATCCTGACGTCAACAATGCTTCGTGAGATGAATGAAACCGGGTTGCGGTACAGTGCGGGTGATCCAATTGTTGTCATTGATTATGAACTATTTAACGACACCTCCTTTTATGATGATCCGATGCGTGGTCGATCAGTAGTTGATCTTCCGGGTGAAGGATATGAGACTGATATACGTGGGCGGAATGTAACAGTTGAACCAAATGTCTTTTATAGGGAAATCGTGGGGAACGGAGTCGATGATAATTATAATGGTCTCATTGATGAAATCTATGCACTTCCCAATGAATCCGGCAAAAAACTCGACCATGAAGGGCTTGCTTATGTCGATTATATCAATGGGGTAGGTCTTAATGACCCGATGATTGACGAGGCCCGTGATGATGGCATCGATAATGATGAAGACTGGGCTTTTGATACTGATGATGTCGGTTTTGACGGTGTTGCGGGGACTGGTGATTTCGGTGAAGGGGATGGTATTCCAACCTTTGGTGAACCCAATTTTGATAAAACGGATATTAATGAATCGGACCAGATCGGCTTAACCTCATTCGATTATTTCCTTTCTGGTGGTATGAGAGTAAATGATGACGAAGGTTTATGGCGAAGTATCACTCCGGGTAAAGTAGACCTCGTTTCTCTCGACCCAGAGGATGGTGATTTCTCCTACGGTTCAGGTTATTTCCCGTTGCCAAGTGGGAAAACCGAACGATTTTCCGTTGCTTTGCTGTTCGGTGAAGATCTTGTAGATATCAGTAACAATAAACAAACTGTACAACAGATATACGACAACAATTATACCTTTGTAAAGCCGCCACCCAAACCAACAGTTAAGGCAGTTCCAGGTAATGGGAAAGTGACTTTGTACTGGGATGACGAAGCGGAATCAGCTTTTGATCTATCTATGCCTGAAGGCTACCAGAGCGATTTTGAAGGGTATAAAATCTATCGTGCTACCGACCCCGGCTTCCTTGAAAACTTCACAATTACTGATGGTCAGGGGCGTAGAGTCTTCCATAAACCCATTGCTCAATTCGATCTTGATAATGGAAACGCTGGCTATTTTCCCCAATCAGCATATGGAGTCAGTTTCTATTTAGGAACTGATTCTGGCCTTGAACATGTTTGGGTGGACACTACTGTAGAAAATGGCCAAACCTACTTTTATGCAGTGACAGCATATGACTTCGGTTACTCTGGAATTGTTGATACAAGTCAGATTGTATTTTTCCCAGCAGAAACGCCTAAAGTTATCACAGTCAATAACGAAGGCGGAATGAATTTTGATACAAACACTCTTATGGTTACTCCGGGAGTAGAAGCTGCAGGTTACAAGGAATCTGAAATTGGATTAGCAGAACATATCACTGGCGGTGCGACCGGCGCTATCTATACAGAGGTTATTGATAACAGGCTGATCTCAAACGGAACCAATTATAGGATGACATTTGGCTTGGAGAACGAATCAAATGCCTCAGACACAAGTTTTATATGGGATGATACAGCAGATACCCTGATAACAACGATTGTATTGGGTGAATCTGACAGAAATCTTGATGTTCTAGGATTATTTGATGGGTATTACCGGGAATATTTTGAAGATCCCTATTTCGAAACCTGGAGATTTTTCAATACTGTTGAATCTCAGGTCTACTCAGGTCAAAGAACTTACATGCTTATCCCCCGCTATCCTGGTCAGGGAATTGAAAGTCTGACTGGGTATTCGACTGCTGGTACTGATCCAGATTCTTTGATGGAATATCGGTTTATTCTAATTAATGATGAACTTAACCGGTTGCAGGGTTTGGCTTATTATTCGGATTACCAAATTATATTCTCTGATAATTTAGATTATCAATCTATGGCATTTGATTACAGAACCTATGACTTAGAAGCTCGTCCTACCAGTTTCCAGATCAAGAATATAACGACTGGAAAATATACACTGTTTGCATTTGATGAACGCGGTATAGATCCTGACGGTTATCCAGATAATGACGAAAATATACTTTTCTTCGAGGAAATTCCAAATGAGGAAGGTGGGATTGATACGACAGCGACGTGGAGTCTAAAATTCGATTCCAATGGATTAGTCCCTGGTAGTGGTGATACGTTGAAAATCACCATGCATAAACCGTTCACATCCTTTGATGAATTTATTTATCAGACTCAAGCTTCTAAAATCGATCGAAATAGCGTAGACCTGAATAGAATAAAAGTCTACCCGAATCCCTATTTAGCCACTAGTACGCAGGAGCCCTCAAGCAACTACTCATCAGGTCGTGGTGAAAGAAGGATAAACTTTATCCATTTACCGGCAGAATGCACGATTAGAATCTACAATATTCGCGGTGAACTTGTTGATACGGTGGAACATAATGGAACCTTATATAACGGTTCCACTTCATGGGATCTAAGATCAAAAGATGGTTTGGACGTGGCTTATGGTGTTTATATCTACCACGTTGATTCTAAATATGGTGAACATATTGGAAAATTCGCAATCATTAAATAATGATTGTTATTAACTGGAAAAATTCAATGCGATTGCCAATACAGGATATATCGATGGGACGTAAAACGATTAAGACAGCCCTGCTAATAGGCTTGGTGATGCTATTTTTATTACCGGGATTATCATTCGGGCAGACAAAAGTCGGTACGTCTGCAGCACCATTTTTAACCATTGGTGTTGGAGCCAGACCTCAGGCTATGGGTGGTGCTTTTGTCGCCATCAGCGATGATGTCCATGCTCTTTTCTGGAATCCGGCAGGACTTGCCAGGTTGCAGAGAAGCGAAGTAGCCCTTGTGCATAGTACATGGTTGGCCGATATGTCCTATGACTATGTAGGAGCTGCATTTGCTATGGGACAGTCAGGTACAATCGGGATTTCAGCGACACTTCTTTCAGTTGGTGAGATGGAAGTAACGACTGAGCGCTATCAAGATGGAACTGGCTTAATGTTTGATAGTTATGATATGTGCGCTACGGTTTCTTATGGATACAGGTTCTACGATAAGTTTTCCATTGGCGCTAATCTGAAATACATCAGCCAGAAAATATGGAATGAATCTGCCAATGGAATGGCAATTGATTTGGGGACATTACTGATAACTCCACTCAATGACATTCGATTAGGTATGAGTATATCCAATTTTGGAACCAAGATGCAAATGGGTGGTCGTGACCTTCTTGTATTTCATGATCCAGACGAAAACCGTGAAGGAAACAATCCCAATATTCCGGCAGAGATTCAGACCGATCAGTGGAAACTGCCATTAACTATGCGTCTTGGATTATCCGGGGAGGTACTTCAGGATGATATGAACAGGGTGACACTTGCCGCAGACTGGGTCGTTCCCAACGACAATTCGGAATCATTGAACTTCGGTTCTGAATACGCTTACAAAGAATTCTTCTTCATCCGTGCAGGATATCGTGCATTGAGACCAGGGAATTATGGTGGGTCATTCAGGTTGGGCGAAGAAGATAACGGCGGCGGAGTGACATTCGGAGGTGGTGTAATTCTTTCATTGGCGGGAGGAGTCGCATTCCATGCCGACTATGCGTATGAAAGTTATGAAAGATTGGGTGGGGTCCATAAGTACTCACTCAGTATGCAGTTTTAGATAAAAAGATCAGTACAGTTCTATTGGTAACTTCAAAAAAGGAGTAAAAAAGATGAATTCGTTTAGAAAGGTTTTAATGGTGATGCTCGTTGTTGCCGTTGCAACAGGCAGTGCAATTGCTGCAAATGTAACCTTCCAAGTCAACATGAGTTTTGCCATTGATCAAGCAACTTTTGATCCAGCGAACGATATGGTAGTCATTCGTGGAACAATGAATGAGTGGGCAGGTGATGATTATGCCTTGGCAGATGATGATGAAGATGGAATCTACACTGGCACATTCCCACTTGATGATGGTGGCTATGAATACAAACATGTCATTTCACCTGATGGTTGGGAAAGTATTGACAACAACCGATCATTCTCAGTCGCAGGCGATGACCTGACTTTACCAGTCGTATGGTGGAGTAATCAGGAACCGGTTGAAACAGTAACAATTGATGTCCTCTTCCAGTTAAACATGCATGTTCAGGTACTTACTGACAATTTCGATCCAGATGTTGACTCCGTTTGTGTGAGGGGTGGAGCAGCGCCATTGGAATGGGGTGGAAGGTCAGTTCCGCTTCTTGAACAATCATCCATGGAAGATGTTTATGCAAAATGGGTAACATTTGAAGATGTTCCAATCAGTACTCCTGTTCCTTTCAAATTTTTTAAATCAGAGGGTGATGACTGGGACGTTGATGGCTGGGAAGCCTTCTCTGGTGACAGGACATTCCTACCGTCAGATGCAGTAGATGGTGAGCTAGTAATCGATATTATTTATTTCTCTGACATAACAGAAGATGATATTCTTTCTCAGGATGTGGATGTTACCTTTGAGGTAAATCTTTTCCCGGCTTATTTGAAAATTGCTGATCCTGACAGCCTCATTCTTGATGTTCAATCTGGCGATACAGCTCATTCAGTAGACGCTGTGCATATACAGGGATTCTATTGGGGTTGGAACTGGGGTACAATTCCTGACGATTTAAGATTCTTTGATGATGGCCAAGCTCCCGATAGAGTCGCAGGTGACTCAGTCTTTACAAAGACCTTCACTTTCACAGAAGGTGATCCAAAAGAATTAATTTACAAATATGGTCTTAATCATTACGATGTAGAGGCAGGTGTAAATGAGAATCATGTTGTGATGTTGAGTGATGAAACTACAACCATGACAGTCGTTGATACTTTTGGAACAAACGGTTCACTGTATAATCCATATATCGAGCCACGTATGAGTGTACGTGAAATTGGAAGCAGTGACGTTCCTGTAAAGTTCAGCCTCGAGCAGAACTATCCAAACCCCTTCAACCCGAGCACAACTATTGGTTTTAACCTCCCGGCTGCCGGCAATGTAACCTTCATGGTCTACAATGTTATGGGTCAGGAAGTTGTACGCAATGAACTCGGTCACCTCAATGCCGGTCACTTTGAGCTGAATCTCGATGCTTCCAGCATGGCAAGTGGTGTCTACTTCTACAAAGTACAGTCCGTTGCTGGTACAGCAACCAAACGTATGATGTTGATGAAGTAACAGTGATGATTTCAAGAGTTGCAGGTCTTTCCTGCAACTCTTTTGCCTTCATGAAGTACGTGAGAAGGGGAAGGCGGCTTCCCCTTCTCGTTTATTAAGCATTTCCGGTTAAATCAACTTCTCTGAATACCGGTTATTTCCTGATCTTACGATTGAACCAATAATTTTGAATACCGGAGGGTATGTCCATGAAAAGGACCTTAATACTGGGAACTTTACTGCTGGTGTCACTGGGAAGCCTTTTCCTGACTGCATGTCAGTCACTGAATACGGAGGAAAATGATGTGACTAATCGTTGGCATTATGGACGTCCACTCTATGAAGTATATGTGAGATCTTTTTCCTATGACGGTAATCTAGATGGTGTTACAGCAAAACTTGATGAATTAAAAGAGCTGGGTATAAAAACACTGTGGCTGATGCCTGTCCATCCTCACGGTGAACTTGGACGTAAAGGGAGTATGGGCAGTCCTTACTCAACGTATGATTATTTTGCTATTGGCGAAGAGTACGGTACCAAAGAGGACTTTCGTGAACTGATAGAGGCAGCGCATGCCCGGGACATGAAAGTCATCCTTGATATCGCTTTGAACCATTCGGCGAATGATCATATCGAGATGGAAAATCATCCTGATTGGTATGCACAGGATTCGACAGGTGCATTCACTCGTGAGGTCGCTGATTGGTCTGATATAACAGACTGGAATTTTGATAATCCAGAGACACATCAATATTTGGAAAGTATCCTGACATATTGGGTCAAAGAATTTAATCTGGATGGATACCGTTGTGACGTTGCAGGAATGGTCCCCGGGGAATTCTGGTTCAATGCTATTCAGAAAATCCGTGAAATTAAACCCAACGTATTTATGTTGGCTGAGTGGGAAGATGAATGGATTCTGGATAAGGGGTTCGATGCAGGTTATGACTGGAACCTGTTCCATCGCATGCGAGACCATAAAAAGGGAAGTATCGATCTCGATAGTTTGTGGACTGCTATTAAATCAAGAGAAGAAAAATACCCTGAACACGCCTTACCGATGAGGTTTGTTGAAAACCATGATGAGCACCGTTCTGCTGAAGAGTTTGGATGGCCTGGAGTGAAACCGTATGCAGCATTGATCTTTACAATTCCTGGGATACCGTTGATCTACAACGGGCAGGAAATCGGTGCTACACATAAACCCACCTTGTTTGAAACTGAACCTGTGTATTGGGCTCAGAAACAGAAAGGTGTTTATGCATTTTACCATGAACTGCTGAAACATAGAAACAGTCGGGACGCATTAAGGGCTGGTGCTAGTCAGAGAATTGAATGCAATGACAGTGACGTTCTGATGTTTACAAGAACATTTGGGAAAGAGACTATACTGGTAGCAATCAATTTTTCTGATCAATTAAAAGAAGTTGCTATCCCAGAGAAATTGCTGAAGAAACGGTGGCATCTCATTAATAATGAACACCGATTCCTCGGCGAAAAAGAGACACTGGATATTCTCGATTATAATATGTGGGTTCGAAAATAGACTGTATTTTTATATAAAGCATTGTGCTTCGGAGGTACCATGGAGTTAAGATTGAAAAACAGAACGTTGGCATTGATCGTATTACTATGCCTCTTTGTGAGTTCAAATAGTATAGCACAAGTCGCCTGGGTTGATCCGGCAGAACCGGAAGCAGGTGATCTTGTTACAGTCTATTATGATGCGAACGAAGGTACTTTGCCTGCCACAATTCAGATTAATCTCCATTGGGGAATTAATAGTTGGACTCAACCACCAGAAACTATGTGGCCAGCCGGGACAGTGATTGCAGATGCCGGAATGTCTGTTCGCACTCCGATGATTGACGGTGGTGATGGTGTCTGGTCACTGGCAATTCAGACTGATGAGACTGTTGAAGTCCTTGATTTTGTTTTCACCAACGGCAGCAGTTGGGACAACAATAATGGTCAGGACTGGCATATTCCTTTTGGTGAGCAACCTCCTCCCCCGGTTCCGACGTGGCATACTTTTTACTACGATACGAGAAGTGCCTATGCAGTCTATTCATTGCAGGATATAAACACACTATATCTTAGAGGTGTTTTTAACGAATGGGGAACTACCCCGTTTCCTGCAGCAGATGAACGTGGTGTTTTTACATTAGACGCTCAGTTACCTATAGGTGAAAATCCATATAAATTTTTCTTCAATAATTTAACTGGGCAGGAAGTCTGGTTTCAGGATCCTGATAATCCCAATGAAGATGGGGGGTCAACAAGTAACTCCTTAATCATTGCCGAACCGGATACTCTACCCTATTTCAGCCAGGTTTTACCTTTTGAAGGAAAAACCTTTGGCCCTGATGAAACCATCATGGTTTCAGGGATCGTTAGAACTGCTGATGATTCAGTGGCACTTTCTGGACCTCCGGTTATCACTACATATCCTGAAACATCGGTTAGCGATGTTGTTTACGATGCTGAAACAGGTGTTTTCTCAGCTGAGATTCCAAGCCCTGTAGTAAATGATGGACCGTTAGAAATTATACTTAATGTGAATGATGATTCTGGTAGAAGTAACGAGGTGATTCGTCGCGTTGGAGTATACGGTGATGATCTTGGATATCATGTTTTTGATGGTTTAAATGATGCCACAGGTACCGGCTCATATGTGAACCCTGAGGGAAATAATGACTATGTAGATTTTGACGCTTTCCATATTACTCAGATTGGAAATGGTGATTCGATCAGGATTGCTGTTGATATAATGGAGCACGACCCTGAGACTAGGGTTTTACTCCAGATCAGTACGGATGTCAATGGCCGACTGGTGCCAGTGCCGGTGATTGAAGCAGATTTTGGTACACCTGAATGGAACGGAAGTGGCCTTCAAATGATATTGGCAGATGAAAACTCAACGTCATACAATCCAGACATTCATAACCGACTGATCACAAGTCGTTCGCCTCTGGAATATGGTGTTAGTGCAAGATATTATAACCCATTTGATGTAACAATATCCGTTGCTGATCTGGAAGCTTACCTGGGAACCTATGCTACCGGTTGGTATTACGGGGTGTTTTCGTTTGTGGATGATGGCGCAGGAATGAGTGAAGAGATAGATGAAGATCATGGTGGTATTGATGCAACCTATGACCCTGATGTCTTCGATATGATGTTCGTCGATACTCCAGAACTTCAATCCCGTATTATAAGCAATTATACATCGGCCAAATTAACCGGAATAGATAACAAAGGACGCGGTTTTGCTAATATTGAACCACGACAGATAGGCCCTGAAGTCGGTTCTGAAGGTCCATTACTCCGCTGGATAACACGCAATACTACTACTTTAAATACGGAAAAAACAATCTTCGCCTTTACCGGAGATACTCAAATAGTAGCTCGTATTCACCACGTGTGGTCGGATGGGGAAGCCGAATATGTCGCTGCAGGGGTTACAGGTCAATTCCATCGCGATGTGACCTTGTATCCGGGAGATAACACATTCCAAATGGAAGCAACTTACAACGAAGAAACATCCTGGTCCCCAGTTTTGAGTATCGAATTAGTAACACCACAAGCTCCTGAAGCTATAATGGAAGTCTTGGTTGAAGGCAATCAGGTGACTCTGGACGCTTCCCAATCTACTGATCCTCAAGATCAGACGATGGTTTATAGTTGGATGCCTGACCCCGATAACCCAGAAGAAGTAACACTGAGCACCTTCGATGGAGCTATCGCTTCGTTTACAGCACCTGAAACTCTCGGTGAGTATTATTTTGATTTAACCATTACCGATAGCGATGAAAATGTTACACACGCTAGAACTTTAGCAACGGTTCGTGCAGATAGCATTGATGGCTTTGATATAAATAAATCGGCTCAATGGGTTGAAGATTTGATCGTATATGAAATCTATCCACGTTCTTACAATGCTGACCATCAGCTGACGTCGGTAACGGACGATATGCAACGCATAGCCGATATGGGTTATACAGCTATCTGGTTTATGCCGATTTATCCCGGTCCTTCTGACCACGGTTATGCGATTACAGACTATTACGGCATCGAGGAGGACTATGGCAACATGGAAGACTTCCTTGAGCTCATAGACGTTGCTCATAGTTATGGAATCAAGATTATCATGGATATGGTGATTAACCATTCAGCAGTCGAACATCCATTCATGCAGGACCGCTTGAACCTTCGTGAAGCATCAAATTATTGGGATTATTACGATAGTGTGGCCAATTCTCCCGAAGAAAACTACGATCATTCAGGTAACTATACCTACTATTACGACTGGCTAAGTCTTCCGAATTTTAACTATGATAATCCTGATGTGCGTCACTACATGATTGAGATGTCTAAATGGTGGATTGAAGAGATCGGAATTGATGGCTTCCGCTGTGATGTCGCATGGGGAGTTCAGTTAAGGTATGAAAATTTCTGGCCAGAATGGCGCAGAGCATTAAAAACAATCAAGCCTGAAGTATTCCTTTTGGGTGAAGCCAATGTCGCTGAATTTGATTATATAACTGATCGTTTTGATTCAGCTTACGATTGGGACCTTCATCACGGGCAGAGGCATAGTTTTTCAAGCCTGTTTACCAGATCTTCTCCTGCCGGGGTAAATGGAACAATTAATAATCACGGGTACGCCTTTCCAGATTACACCTATCCGTTCCGATTTATGGAAAACCATGATGAAACCCGCTATATCAGTAACCATTCAGTTAACCAGACAACATTGGCTGCTACATTATTGTTAACTATTCCTGGCATCCCAATGATTTATGCCGGTCAGGAAGTGGGAGAAAGAAGTGCACGAGGAGTAATAGACTGGAATGGAGATACAAATGGATTGGTTTATTTCTACCAACGCTTACTCCAGGCTAGAAATATTTTTCCATCCATAAAAAGCAGGGAGCAGGTCTACCTTTCGAACAACGAGTATACCAATGTGTATACATACGGACGCTATAAAAACGGCGAAGTACCGGTTGTTGTTGGTTTGAACTTTACTGAGGAAGAGCAGGATGTAACAATCCAGATACCTACTGAGAACTGGCAAATTCAAGCGGAAGAAGAGTACGTGTTGAATGAAATTATAACCAACACATACGTTGAGGTAACCGGTAGCCAACTGGAAACAATCAGTCAGGTAATGCCACCCTATGGAAAATATGTATGGGTGATAGCAGATTCAGTTATTACGATGGAAGCAGAAGAAAAAGTTTCATTGCCGCTTGAGTATTCTCTTGACCAGAACTATCCGAATCCATTTAATCCGGAAACGGTGATAGGTTTTAATCTCCCAACACCGAACAATGTGAAACTTACGATCTACAACCTCTTGGGTCAGAAAGTGGCGACACTTGTAAATCGGCCGATGATGGCGGGACAACATCACGTTGTCTGGAATGGTCGAAACAGAGCTGGAATGGCTGTTTCATCCGGGGTCTATTTCTATACGATGGAAGCTGGAGATTTTATCCAGAGTAAAAAAATGTTGTTACTGAAATAACATATCGGGTCATCTGCAGTTTTGTGGATGACCTTTTGTTTTAGGGTGAGGGTATTGTGAAGGTTTACAAGATTGCCTTTGTAATGGTTTTGCTGCTATGCCTGACTGCGTTGAGTTATGGAAACGAGGAGCTTTATCTCTACGGTGAATCATACCTCGATTCAATGACAATAGAACTCGAACCGGGCAGTGACCGTCCATTTCTCTACAGCGGAATTGGCAATAGCTTTTATTATGGAACCACCAAGGCAATCGCTGATGTTGGCTGGATGGGTTTTCACTGGGGCCCCTATAAACTGTTTGATGACTTTATCCTGAATGTTGATGGTGAAACACTGGATCGCTCTGACGCAAAAGTATTTGTCCAACCTCATCAGATTCTTTTTAAATGGAACAATGGAATCGAGTTGACGATTCAGTCTATGGGTGTAATCAGAAATGATCTGATGTTTACCCTGCGCGGTGCCAATGAAGATAGTCAACTGGCGTTCTTCTTGATCTTTCCATCAGAAATGAAGTTGGATGCCGCGGTTCATAAAACACGAACGACTTTCCAAACTTATGCATTGTCGGCAAATCAAGACACTGTAGGAGTATTGCTGGCCAGTGAAAAAAAATTCAGCCAGGTTCAGATGCGTCAGTCCGCGAATCTACCGACAGGAAAGACCCGGAAACTAGACGGAAAAGAAATTCACGGTGTCATGTTTGAAGGGGAAAAATTTGATCTTCTCTTTACCTATGGCCGTGCACCGATGGAAATGGCCAATCGACTGAACTACCTCATTCAGGAAAATTTCGAACCTCTCAACGACAGAAGAAAATGGGTTTTGAACCAGATAAACCGTTCAGCGTTCCGATGCGAAAATGACGAAGTAAATAAAGCTGTCAACTGGGCAAAAGTATCCTTGGCGTCGCTTTATTCTGATGATGAAAAACAACTATGGGCTGGGCTACCATGGTTCAACGATTGTTGGGCTCGCGATACCTTTATCAGTTTGCCCGGGGCGGCATTGGTACTGGGAAAATACAGCGCGGCGAAAAAAATCTTACTTAGTTTTTCTGAATGGCAGAATAAAGATGAATCATCACCAGATTATGGAAAAATGCCCAACCGGGCCCGTTTTGGTGATCTGATTTATAACACAGCGGATGGTACCCCCTGGTTTGTCAGGGAACTCTACGAATACGGTCTCTATTCCGGTGATATTGATCTTTGGAATGAGATGATGAAGCCGGGAGGAGTTGTCGAACGAAGTATCGAAGGCACCATTAAATATCGTATTGATAAGAATGGCTTTCTCGTTCACGGCGATGCGGACACCTGGATGGATGCAAAAGGACCGGAAGGAGCCTGGTCACCCCGAGGTGATCGCGCGGTTGAGATTCAGGTCTTGTGGCTGACACAGCTTGAAACGGCAGTGATAATGGCAAAGCGGGTCGCTGGAAAGGAAAACGATCCACGGATAGACAAATGGAATCAACTTGCAGAAAAGCTAAGGAAGAATATCCCTCTTGAATTCGTCCGTGAAGATGGTTTAGGTCTATATGACCACATAAATGCAGGTGGAAGTAAAGATACCAAAATTCGGCCCAATCAACTCTGGGCGGTAACTGTACCAAACATTCCTGTTATTTCCCCGGAAGTAGAAGAAAGAATCCTTAGTACAGTCCATTCGGAATTGGTCTATGAATATGGGGTGGCAAGTCTTGCTCAATCAGACGTAGATTTTCACCCCTATCACCATACCCGTGAATATGCTGGCGATGCGGCTTACCACATGGGAATTGTCTGGACATGGCTATCCGGTCCCTATAAATCAGCTGTTCGTGGTGGTTATGGTGTTGCCAGGAACGAGATCAATCAACTCCTGAATTGGGGTGTTCCCGGTACAATCAGTGAAAACCTCGATGCAGTACCACGCGAGGGTAATTCTACTCCAGAACTTTCCGGTACAGTTTCTCAGGCGTGGACTTTAGCAGAATTCCTTCGAACCTGGTACCAGGATTATATCGGTTTGAAGCCAGCAAGCATGAGTGAGAAGTATTGGGAAATTGACCCACGGATTCCAAAAGAATGGGGCAACTTTACCACGATCCTTGACTTGGCTGGAACTGCTTTTCGATTTGATTACGAACGATCAGGCGATGAAATAATCTATAGTATCGAGATGCTTGGGAGCGGAGACGAACGTTTTATCCGTTTCCTTAATCCGGAAAATCCAGTTTTTTCATCTTGGATAAACGGTCCCGTCAGATTCAACAAAGAGAACAGAAAATCAGTGTTTGTTCTGAATGACATCGAAAATGGTAAAGTAAGAGTAGTTGAACCTGAAGAATATCCATATCCGTCGCCGTTTTATGCAATCCCCGCCTCTGAAGAAAGTTACCTTGAACCGAAAGTAGCAGAAAATCTCAAATCATTGGCACCACCTCCTTATCCTCTCTTATCTGGTGCAATGATCAAGGCTGATTCAAAAGAGGCAAATGTCATCTTCGATATTTCAGACCCTATAGGTGACGATAAAGGAACAATGAAGGGCCATGGGTTTGGATATCCATCTGATCCGCTATTTAAACCCGGTATTCTGGATATAAAACACTTCACAATGAAGGCAGATGAAGCATTTGTTTTTTTCGAACTCGAATACGACAACCTTGTAGATCCCGGATGGCACGACAACTATGGTTATCAGTTGACCTTCACAAATATTGCAATTCAGACTGGCGAAAAGGGTCGAAAGAAATCACAAAATGCTTTGGCCAATTCAAACTTTAAACTGAATAAAAAGTATAAGGCCGACCGTTTTATTTTCGTTGGTGGAGGTTTTGAAATTCGGGATGCCAAAAACAACGTGTTAGCGGAGCACCGCCCCGATGAAGCGAAATACGCCATGGGCAACGTGGCGAATAAAACCGTGACTTTTGCTGTTCCAGTTGGACTGATTGGCGGTAAACCTGAAGATTGGAAAATCTCTGTTCTAGTTGGCGCGCAAGACGACCACGGTGGCGCTGGCGTTGGTGAATTCAGAGCAGTGAACGAGGAAGGTGGACGCTGGACAGGTAGTGGTGGCTTTGAAGGCGGAAGTAACGTCTATGACATAATGATCATTAACTAAAGATAAACTAAGAATAATAAATAATAGGAAAAGTGTCATTCCTGCATTCACTTGGCAGGAATCTCGTTGTGAGACAACAACAGATGATGATATTCTCTACACAAAAAAAATATATAATATGGGCTTCATTTTTAGTTCTCCTTCTTTTTTCATCGTGTGCGGGTGTAAAAAAAGAACAGGATGAGAAGAATAATGCGTTGAATGTTTTTGATGAGATGCTGACTAAGGTAGAAAACGCATCGGATACACATAAACAGGCTGTAGTTGATTCATTTATAACGAAAATCAGCAAAGCGGAAAAATTTGATTTCCCGTTAATTTCAGACTCATTGGCAATTTTTCTGTACCGAGGGGATATCAGCAGGGCAGAAGTTATCGGAGATTTTAACCAGTGGACTGCCGGAGCTGATTTAATGACGAAGTTGGAGGGAACAAACCTTTTTTATCTTGAAAAAATATTTCCCCGTGATGCACGGCTGGACTATAAAATAAATAACGGTACTGAATGGATTCTAGATCCTCTAAATCTGAAAATAAGACAGGGAGGTTATGGTCCAAATTCTGAACTTTCGATGCCGGACTATCTTCCCCCTGTTGAAACGGAATTTCACGATCACATTAAACACGGTACAATCAAAGGCTACACATTTACCAGCCAGATTTTGAAAAATGAGCGCAATATTCAGGTATATCTACCACCCGGATATGAGAATAGTACAGAAGAATATCCAGTGATGTATGTACACGATGGCAGTGAATATCTGGAACTGGCGAACATGCGAAACATTCTTGACTACTGTATTGACCAGAAAATATGTCAACCGATGGTCGTTGTCTTCGTTGATTATGTGGACCGGATGAGTGAATATTGGCTCAATTCAGAATTTAAAATGATGTTTGTCCAAGAGATTATTCCGCTATTTGAAAAAGAATTCAAAATTAAGAATGAAGCGGAATTCCGTGGTGTGATGGGAACTTCGTTGGGCGGAGTTACATCTATCTATTTTGCAGAGAGTCATCCGGATATTTTTGGTTTCGTCGGTGGACAATCTTCTGCACTATGGATAGAGGATCTGACAACGGTAAAACTGGTAGCCAGCACAAAGAAAAATACTATCCGCTATTATTTGGACGTTGGAACGTTTGAAGGCGAGAACATCCTGAAGAATAATAGGGATCTTAGGTATTTGCTTGTGACCAAAGGTAACAGTGTTAAATACCATGAATATAATGAAGCTCATTCGTGGGGGAATTGGCGTGCTCATGTGGATGATATACTCCACAACTTCATGCCCGTTAAAGAAACTGAGAATTAAGGTTGGGATAGAAAGATGAAAAAAACCAGTATCATTCTGTTGATCGTTCTGATGTTTTCGGGAGTATGTTCTTCTGAATATGCGCCCATTGGCAATGAGGGCGTGGTCCATTTTACTGCGATCTATCCTGATGCTGAATCGGTTTCACTTGCCGGTGAGTTTAACGGATGGGATGCTAACGCAAACCCCATGTTGAGAGATGAAAAAGGAAATTGGATCATCTCTATTCCACTTTCAGTAGGATTTCACGAATACAAATTTGTTGTAGATAGTCAATGGATCCCAGACCCAAACAATCCCGCGACGGTTGTTAATAATTACGGTGAAAACAATTCCACATTTTACGTGAACGCGTTGGGTGAAGTGGAATTAAGAGCCTATGAGGAAGGCGACGCTGAAGGTGGAGAGTTGAAGATAGGAAAAGGGAAACTCTATCTGGCGCTGGTATGGCATCAGCATCAACCTTTCTATCTCGACTCAGAAAAAGATCAGCTTATTGCCCCTTGGGTGAGAACTCATACGACAAAAGATTATTACGATATGACCGCAATGGTGAAGAACCATCCGGATATTCATTTCACTATGAACCTGACACCTGTCCTGCTTCATCAGATGGATGAATATTATATCAAGAGATTGGCCCCATTTTACAATGCTGAGACAAACCGCATCAACACTACTGAGTTTCTTGCGCAATGGGCAGGAAAAACTGATCCCTGGATTGACCTCATGTTTACCGACACAGAAGAGTTCGGTGAAGAAGAGGATTCATACCTTTTCAGAAATGAATGGAGTTGCTTCAGTGTATCGCATGTTCTGATGAGTCGTTTCCCCGATTATGTCGCTTTAGCGGAAAAAGAAAGAAGTGAATTTACCGTTCAAGATAAGCGAAATTTAAAATCCCTTTTCTACCTCGCCTTGTTTGATCCCGATTTCCTTAATGGTCCTGTGACGATGGAATCGGGAAAAACAGTCGATTTGAGTGATCTTGTTATTCGTGAAGATGGTCCAGTATGGAGACTGGCACATCCATTCACTGAGGATGATGCAAACCGTCTCGTAGCAGAAACCTACAAAGTTGCTGAAGGTGTAATCGCCGTCCATAAAGATTTAGCCTACGATGCTGAAACCCATGAAGGTCAGGTTGAAATTATCACCACACCTTATTTCCATCCGATTCTGCCGCTAATTGCCAACGTAAGGTCAGGTGAATCCGAATCAGATCAAGCACCAGAAGGGCTGGAATTTAGCTACCCTATGGATGCCAAGGCGCAGGTTCGTATGGCTGTTGAAGCCTATCAGAAATGGTTTGGAAGAAAACCCTATGGTTTCTGGCCGGCAGAAGGTTCTGTCTCTGAACAAGTCGTAGACTACTTCGTAGAGAATGATATCCTTTGGATAGCCACAGGTGATGGTGTTCTAAGTAAATCCACCCCAAAAGGATTAAAGGCGGATACACCCTACCGAGTAACCGGTCCTGAAGGTGGACAAACGGCTGTTATTTTTAGGGATACTCATCTCTCTGATCTTATCGGTTTCAGGTACCAACGTTGGGAAGCCGAGGAAGCCGCACAGGACCTTATCAATCGTATCCTGCTGAATGTTCCTGAAGAAGAGGGGGCAGAGGTTTTCCTTACCGTGCTTCTGGATGGGGAAAATGCTTGGGAATGGTATGAAAAAGATGTGGATGCAAAGGGATTCCTGAACTCATTTTATCGTAACTTGACCCAGCAGCAGGAATCAGGAAAGATACTTACCGTCACCCCAACAGAATATATCCTTGGCAATGCAGAAAGGGGAATTGAAGCTCATCCTTTAAATGCGCTACCAAAGCTGGAGAGAATGTGGCCCGGTTCATGGATCAGGGGAGATTATAGTACATGGATCGGTGAACAGGAAGAAAATGAAGCTTGGAAATGGTTGGTAAGAGTCAGGAATGACCTGCATGAAGCTTCAAAGAAGATGGATCGTTCCTATCGTAACATTTCCACAGCAGAAGCCTATAGGATGGCATGGCAATCCATGTATGCTGCTGAAGGTTCCGACTGGTTCTGGTGGTATGGTGATGACCAGAATACGGGAGAGGGTGATACAAGATGGGACAAGTTATATAGAGCTCACTTAAATCAGGTTTACTATTACCTGAATAAAGCTGGGGTCAAGATTGAGGCACCTGAGATTCCAAGCTTGATAATAAACGATGGTTCCACCGGTAACGGTGGCGGAGCCATGACCCAGGGTGAATAAGGTTGTTAACGAGTAACGATACCTGTAGGGAGATAGGGTCGTGAAGAAAATATTATTTATTGCTGTTTGTGTTCTACTGACCTTTGGTTCGCTTGTTCAGGCAAAGGATACCAGGACAGAAATCACCTTCTGGCACCAGCTGAATTATGCTGAGAGAGTTGTTTTAGCTGAGCTGGTAAAAGATTTTGAGGAAAAGCATCCAGACATCAAGATCACAAACCTGTACCGTGAGACAGAAGAGCTTCGTAGCGGTTTTCAGAATTCAGCACTAGCCGGACGTGGCCCTGAGCTGATTCACGGTCCGTCCGATCAGGTTGGACCCTTTGCTACAATGGGTATCATTCGTCCACTGGAAGATATCTTTTCATCTGATGAGTTAGCCCAGTTGGATGATCGAGCTCTTGTCTACTATCAGGATCACCTCTATCAAGTAGCAGACCGTTTCGGAAATCATCTGGCTTTGATCTGCAACAAAGCATTCGTACCTGATCCACCGAAGACCCTCGATGAAATGATCGAGATTGGTAAGGCCAATACGATAGACGAAGATGGCGATGGGAAGATGGAGAGGTTCGGACTCGTCTGGAACTTCACTGAACCCTACTACTACATCCCGTTTTTCTCAGGTTTTGGTGGATGGATGATGGATGATGAGTTCAATCCGACCCTTGATACCGAAGCGAACCGTCGCGGACTCCAATATGTTCAGGATTTGCGTGATGTCCATAAAATCATTCCCCAGAATGCTGACTATGAAATCGCTCATACCCTCTTCAACGAAGGGCAGTCAGCGATGATTATCAATGGGGATTGGTCTTGGGCTACGTACATAGAAAATGGTATCGATGTTAGCGTTTCACGGATTCCATTTAATACTGAAACAGGTTTATGGCCGGCACCGGTTGTCAGTCCTCGTGGGTTCTCCGTTAATACAAATATCAGTGATGACAAGCTAGAAAAAGCGATGGTTTTTGTTCGTTATCTGTTATCACCAGAAGCGCAAAAGGCGGTAGCCGTCGGCACTGGTATCATGCCTGCTCTTATCTCGCTTAGAGATGATCCGGTAATTACTGAAAACGAGATAATGCTGGGAAGTCTAAGCCAGGTTGAAGTTGGAAAACCAATGCCTGTAGTACCAGAGTTAAGGGCTATTTGGGATTCCATGAGGCCCCACTATCAGGCAGTTCTTGGTGGAACAATTAACGGTGAAGAAGCTGCGCTAAAAATGCAGGAAGACAGCGTACGAAAAATTAAGGAAATGAATGAGGTTATTCAGCCAGCCCCTTATGTACCGTTTTTGAAGGGCATCTTTATTCTGGCTGTGATCGTTCTATTATGGTACTTAAGAAAACCATTTAAAGATTTTCTGATTGATCTTCGAAAACGTGGTTTTGTTTACTACATGATTTTACCGGCATTTATCATTATTTTTATCACCGTATTTTATCCGTTTTTCTATAACGTTGTCCTGAGTCTATCAAATATGGGACTTCGAAACTTCTTCTCCTGGGAAATTGTTGGTTTCCAGAACTACGCCAAGGTATTTATTGAACCCGGTTTTTATTCCATTTTAGGTAAAACGATTGTTTGGACATCCGTCAATGTTGCCTTCCATGTGATCATTGGTGTATTTCTGGCCATTTTATTGCACAGAGTACTACCCGGCAAGGGAATCATCAGGATGATATTGATTCTACCATGGGCAGTGCCGCAGTACATCACCGCATTGACATGGCGCGGTATGTTTAATCAGGAATATGGTGCGATAAATCTGATCATCTCCAATTACATGCATATGCCAATGGTAAACTGGCTTGGTAGTCCCACTGAAGCTTTTCTGGCGTGTATTTTAACAAACGTCTGGTTAGGCTTCCCCTTTATGATGATTGTTGCCCTTGGTGGCTTACAATCCATTCCGAACCAGCTTTATGAAGCGGCTGATATTGACGGTGCAAATGGATGGGTAAAATTATCACGGATTACATTGCCGCTGCTTAAACCGGTTATGGTACCATCGATTATTCTCGGAACAGTCTGGACGTTTAACAACCTGAATGTGATCTGGCTGGTTTCCAACGCTGGCGAACCATCCGACAAAACTCATATTCTGGTTTCATTTGTTTATAAAAGTGCGTTTAACCTGTATCGCTATGGGTACGCCGCAGCAATGTCAATGGTCATCTTTGCAATCCTTCTGACATTTGGCATTATCTACATGAAAAAGGCTAAGGCCGTTGATGCGGCTTACTGACGTGAGGTGAAAGATGTCTGTTTATATGCTGAAATGTGATTTCTCCACTAGGGAAGATTTAGTTGAAAATGTTCTGGCAAAATTGGAAGAGTTTGACCATATCCAGATTATGCCCGACACATGGTTCTTTTCTACAGATTTGGATATTGAAGGCGTTGATGCTGAATTTAATGATTTCCTGGAAGAAATCGGAATAGCCTTGATTATGGAAGTGCTTGGTGACTTTACTATTCAGGGATTGGAAGAGGAATCAATGGAGTGGATTGAGACTCATCTGGATGAGGGGGAAGAAGATGACGAAGAATAAACTCCCTGTGGTGCTTCTCATCTATGCCATACTCTTCATCTTTGTGGTGATTTCTGTCTACCCGGTGCTAAGGGTATTCAGTATTTCATTACGTCCGGGTGATCAGCTATTAAGCACATCATTGGCATTGATTCCAGAAAATGCATCTTGGGATAACTTCAAAGAACTCTTTACTGAGCGACCGTTTTTGCGTTGGATGTTCAATAGTTGTTTGGTGTCGTTCGCTGTAACAATTTTGGGCATTTCTCTAGCCTCAACAGCGGGTTATGTATTAAGTCGATTTAAATTTATTGGACGTTCTGCGGCGATGATCAGTATCCTGACAACGCAGATGTTCCCCGCAACAATGCTTTTACTACCTATGTATATCATCATCAGCAGACTAAACCTGTTGAATACCTATGCGGGTTTGATAGTTATCTATTCTGCTACGGCATTACCCTTCTGTGTATGGACAATGAAGGGGTATTATGATACGATACCTCACAGCCTGGAAGAAGCGGCTCAGATTGATGGTTGCAACCGTTTCCAATCCTTTTACAAGGTTATTCTACCCTTGGTTTCACCTGCACTGGTGATTACAGGGCTTTTCAGTTTCATCTCCGCATGGTCGGAGTATCTGGTGGCAGCGCAGGTTCTACAAGATCCGCGTATGTATACTCTGCCCCTGGGTTTGAAACAATTTGAGCAGTCCATGTCGACGGAGTGGGGTCTCTATGCGGCTGGAGCTTTGATTGTGTCCATACCGGTTATCACACTTTTCCTCATTGCCAATAGATGGCTGGTTGGTGGCCTAACCTTAGGTGGAGTGAAGGAATAGGGTGTCGAATGACACCTTTTTATGCTTAATACCATAGTTGTGGTTTCAAGCGCTTAGTATTTTGCGGGTGGCCCGAATGCTGGCCATTCGGGTTTCAAAAAAGAAATGATCAAGAAGGTTTTAAACCAGTTAAGCAAAGTGACTATTATTTTCTCTAGCTAGTCATGATATAGACCATTGTTTGCCCGTTCAGCTTGCGATGAATTATGTAGGGATATTGGGGGAGTCCTGTTGGGAAAGGGTCTGCCTGTCATATTCTGATGGAACTTTAAGGTAAAAAGAATGCTTGAATTTATTGGTAGTTCTATTATCCTTTATCTCGCAACTGTTTATATAAGCCAGAATCATCAGCTACAACCTCATCGTTTTGTTATATGGATTTTTATTACAATGTTTGTTCTGATTGTTACTGCCCTGGGTGTTGCAGCTATGTTTGGGGAAGCAGCGGATAATTTTGAACGATTAATCCGAGGTGTAGTCATTGTTTCAGTACCAGCATTTTTCCTTTTTTTCATTCTGAAAAATCAATTTTATGTCCAATCAGTAAAGGAACGTGTCTTAATTCTTGGGATTTATGTAATCTCTTTTACTGTTTTGACTTTTATCTAATCAAACAATCCCTGGAGAATAGTTTCAATGGGTAAAAAGATGGTTCCGAAGATCATTCTTGAAGGTACAAGGATGACTCACAAGACTGATGTAGCTTTTGCTTTAAACAAACATCCCCGTTTTGTCGGACCTCGTAAATACGAATATCACTCACCGTTGGTGTCTGGTGAATGGTGCGCCTTTACAAACTTTCCGTGGGGAAGAGGTCTAATCAATTTCAGTGAAGAAGAAGAGGCCAAAGCTCTCGAAACGTTTCAGACATGGGTAAGATTAATCGAATTACAACGATACTACTCCTGGATTATCGACCGTTTTCACATTTCAACAAAACTTTATCAGAAAGAGGTTAATGGGCGTGATTATGATTTCCGTTGGTTGGAAGAAAGACTTAAGAACCTTGATTTCAGAATTGTCCTGCTTACTCGCAAAGACGAATCATTTGAGGAGGCAAGAAAAGAGCGCCTGAAAGTATCAGGTAATCCATCTCAGTATGATGACTTAAAACCGTTTGTTGAGGAACAACAACGTTTTAAAACTCTAGTAAACGATTCATTATTAAAATCAATTGAAATAGATGTGTCGGATGAAAATATAAGTCGAGTTACAAATGAAATATGTGATTGGTATGAAACCACCGGAGGAATCTATACGGACAACTAAATAGTGATTTTGTTCTCTTTATTCATCTCAGTATAATGGCGGACAAGTTTACCATCTTCATTCAATGAATAGAGAACGAGTTCCATCTTTTCGTCCTTTTTACTCGAATTCGGTTCTTCGAGTGTAATCAGGATCTCGTCTGGTTTTAATTCAAACATAGCCCCAGTTGCGTAATCAATTACCACCCAAGGCATAATGCCGAGGATCAGATTACCTACAACCCAATTATTCACATCTCTATTAATACGAACGTGGGTTGTTTCATATCCATCAAGTTTAACAGTAACTCTGTACTCATGTTTTCGCTTGAGTTCAGCAGTAAAAGGTGTAGTACCTTCCCACGAATTTTCGCTCTGAATGGCTCTGATTGTAACTTCTGCATCCTGAGGGATTGAATCAAAATAGATGGATTGGTTTCCACCTGAGATGATACTGGCACATCCAGTAAATATGGACAGAGTGATAAGCAGAATGGACAGAGTGATAATATTCTTAAACATCTTGGTAAAGTAACCTCTGAAATTACAACAACAACACTGTGGTTCAGTTCAGCACGTCACCACTTTTTACATCAAACAGATGTGTCTGACTTGGGTCAAAAGTGAATGTTACTTCACTTCCAATTGCTACGTTAATGTCAGGCTGCACACGAGCGATCATCTTAATATCATTTACGACAAAATGCAAGAAACTTTCGGCGCCTAGTGGCTCCACAATCTCAACTTTTCCAACGACTTTGCCGCTACCATTACCCGTGTCGCCCCAGATCAAATCCTCCGGGCGAATACCTAAAACGTAGTTCTCCTGCGTTGCTGAACTCTTTTGCGAATCGGTGAGTTTGTAACTGAGTGTTCCACTTACGAAGTTGCCGTCTTTGACAATGCCTTCCATAAAATTCATTGTGGGAGACCCTATAAAGCCGGCTACAAATTTGTTTATTGGTTTGTTATATAAGTCAATAGGCGACGCTACCTGATGAACAAGACCATCTTTCATCACAACAATCCTCGAACCCATTGTCATCGCTTCGACCTGATCATGCGTAACGTAAACGATAGTTGCTTGAAGACGCTGGTGAAGGGTGGCTATTTCTGCTCGCATTTGGTTACGAAGTTTTGCATCAAGGTTCGAAAGTGGTTCATCGAAAAGAAATACTTTCGGTTTTCTAACGATTGCTCTTCCGAGTGCAACGCGTTGACGTTGACCACCGGAAAGAGCTTTTGGCTTACGTTCAAGAAGGGGCGTTAATTCAAGGATTTCTGCAGCTTCTTCTACACGTTGATTTATCTCTTCCTTTGGAAATTTACGCAACTTCAAGCCAAAGGCCATATTCTCACGAACACTCATGTGTGGGTACAGGGCGTAGTTCTGGAAAACCATGGCAATGTCGCGATCCTTGGGGGCAACATCATTGACAACTTTCCCGTCAATGGAGATGGTACCCTTGGAGATATCTTCTAATCCAGCGATCATTCTTAGCGTTGTACTTTTTCCACATCCCGAAGGGCCTACGAGTACAACAAACTCTTTGTCGGTAATGGTGATGTTTACTTCCCTGACAGCGGTCACATCGCCAGGGTAGATTTTATAGACATTTTCCAGAGTTACTTCTGCCATTTTCACACCTTTAAGTTGTCAATTTAAGTCCAATGGAAGATAAGAAAACTACTTCGTGAAATCTATATCTATTTGCCTGATATTCAACAATAACGCCAAAAAAAGTCCGTCATAGATAACTATGACGGACTCTATATCGAACAAAATCGAACAACTCTATCTTGATTTTTTACTCTGTTTCCGATATTTCTCAATATTCTGATCATTCCCTTTTAAACGGTCCAATAACTTGTTGTCATCAGGATCGAGTTCCAATTTCCGGAGTTCAATCCGTTCAGAAAGTGTTGGGACAAGTTCAGCTCTGAGGAGAATGACTAACTCTTTTCGAACTACTGATCGAGTTTCATATCCAAAAATATATCTTAAACCGAAAAACCACCACGGCAGATCTTTCAGGAAGGGGATACCTTCACGACTATTTGATTCTTCGTTGGCAAATAAGCCGCCAATAACTGTTTCTTCACCGTCGAGTAATAGGATTGAGCTCGTTGCAGAACTCTTCTGGATTTCGATACCAAGAGCACCGGCTGGATTTGCAGAACTCTTTTGCACATCAAGTTCCAAATGAATAAAAGTTGTTGAATCAACGGTGAATATCTCCGGTTTTACCTTAATGATACTACCGGTTGAAAAGAACTGGTTTACTGTATTACCTGCAAAGTCTTGAGTGGTGACAGTATAATCACTACCGATCTGAATTCGGCCCTCTTTTTTACTTCGGACAGTGACACTGGGACTGGCTAATACTTCACCGGCCTGACGACTTTCAAGAGCCTTCAATCCCAAAACAAGGTTGTCGTTATCATTCACATTCTCATGCCAGTTGATATCAAGAATGGGAGATGTACCTGCACCGGCACTCATGCTTACTGATTGAAGTGAATCCGAATCCCAGAAACGCCAATTCATACCCAAGCTTCGTGCTTTATTCAAATCAACTTCGAAAAAGATAGCTGAGATTGTTACTTCCCTGGTCAAGAAAAGCTCGCGGGTATTTATCGTTTCAAGTGAAACTCCCTGATCGGTAATGGAGGTAATTTGAACATGACTTGGAAATTCATCATACCACAAGTCATTTGATTTCAGTATCATCTCAAATGCATCTAGCCAATGCATATTTTCTATGTCGACACCGATAGGACTAACTATGCCCTGTGTATCAATGATAAGTTTACCCAGGTGAAGCTTGGAAAGCTCACTGAATATTTCAATTGCCTGATTAAAAGGCAGGGATTGAGTCATTGATATCATCTCATCGGGTTTAGCTGTGATTTCACGTAATTCCCTCGGTCCACCCAATTGTGCAAATGTTTGCATCAAGGGTGTGAACGTCAGGGCAAATACGAGAAAAACCGATATCAGTTTATTCATGATCTACCTTCCTGTGATGGAAATGGCAGCTTGAGAACAAATCGTTCAACGATTCCACCTTTATTCAAAGTAAACTCTATAAGGTTCTGCCTTTGGTCAATTTTTGTAAGGTAGCCAAGATAAACCTGATCACCTTCATGGAGGACATGGATGTCACCTTTATGGTCAGCTACAATTGCTTTATCTGGGAGTATTGCCCTCAATTCGGCTCTTTCAGATTCAAGCAAACCTTTTGAATTCGAAGGCAAGTTTTTTGAGATGACAGGGAAAAACAAGCTATACTTTTTCGGAACTTTCACGTCGCTCAATGTCTTTTTAATCGGTGGTAATCCCGACACATTTGCGTAAAGTGCCCTGATTTCAAGTTCGAATGGGACAACGACTCGCGGTTTATTAACGGCTGATGTTGAACTTTCGACACCACGCATTGTCAGGTTATCAATCGCATAAATTTTCGGTCCGCGTTCAAGTGCCCAGATTAGACTGAAAATATTACTATATGTCGCTTCACCGCTCAACGAGAAGGTTTTATAACCGTAGCCCGATCCTTCAAAATGGTCAACAAAGGAAAGCGCGAATTGAATCGCTCCATAGCGATCCTGAATTTTATCAAGATATTCAAATGATTCTGCAATTGAGACAGAAGGTGAAACAGTCTTGTTCAGAGTGGAAAGGGTTTCCTTCTTTTCTTCAATAACAGTTAATATCTGATCCAGATAAAGTTCTCTTTCCGGCATTTGAACAATTGACTGATTTAAATGTTGTACTTCGGCAGAGTATTTCTCGATATTTTTCGGATAATAGAAGAATAGGACATATATACTCGCTGCTATCAACAGGAGTGATATTGTCATCAAAATTAATGTATTTCTTAGCTTAAAGGACATTCTATTATCCTTTACTCATCATCTTTAGTAATAATTGCTTCAACCTCAAAACGGTAGACTTTTTTCTTGCGAATTTCCTGAACATCTACTCGTTTCAGTTGTGCATTCCCCAATCTTTCTATAAAACGGGGGATTCGGTTTCTATAAACAGAGTATCCGCTGAGACGGGCTTTATTTCCTTCTATCGACGAAATCTCAGTAAACCAGAACCCGGCAAGATCATCAGAGATATTCATCACTTTATTCAGGAATGTACTCCATGTATCCGTCCCGATAACAAGCGAATCAATCACAGAAAATGACCGTTCAAAATTTGCCAACGTATTTTCAGCAGCTGTAATAGAAGTCTGAATGGATTCGAATTCGCCAATTTGCTCGCGTAACGGAATTAATTCCCATTTCAAATCGCTGATTACCTTTGCCTGCTTCTCAACTTCAAGGTAGGTATAGGCACCGATCAAAGGAATTAACATCATAATGACCCAACCCGGGGTTGAAATCATCAAGCGGTTCTGTCCTTCTTTGATCTTTGTTGGGCAGATATCAAGGTCTATAAAATCAAAACCCGTCATACCGGCAGCACGCATTGCGGCGCCAAGCGCAGGAGCGTAGATGGCCAGTTCTATATCAGCTCTCGAAAATTCATCAGGAACATCGAGTATTACTGGAGGGGAATTATCGTCCTTAGTAGAATCTTCATCTGCTTCAGGGCTTTGCTCTTCAGGTTCTGTTTCTGAAACAGAATGTTCGGCTTCAACTTCCGATTCTTCAGTTTCGGATGTTTTTTCGGAATCTATCTCTTCCTGAGGTGCATCTGAATCTTCCGCTTCCTCGCTGACGATAGCTTCTACATCGTCAGAAGATTCATCTTCTGTGGATTCAACAGTTTCAGCGTCTTCACGGATGATGAAGGGTTTGTCTGAATCAGGTTTGTAGTCTATAACTCCTTCACTGTCCGATTCATTGTCATCGTTCTCTGCACTATTCGTAGTATCGGAGATATCAACCTCAGGTTCATCACTCTCGAAGGTTTCATCTATTTCTTCAAGTTGATCAGGTTCCTGTGGTAGATCAGTGAACGGAATGTTCCTTAGTTCCTCTTCGACACGACTGATCAGATCATCATCCACAACATCTTTTCGTGGGCGAGGTTCTTCGATTTCAGGTTCAACTTCTATTTCAGTTTCTTCTTTGGTTTCAATCTCTTCTTCACTATCAAAAGTATTTGGCTCATCTGGCAGATTTGGAATATCTGTATAGGGAACACTATCAAAATCAGGTCCGTCGGGTTCATCCTGAACGACGGGAATAATTTCTTCCTGCTCAATTAACTCCTGATCTTGATCGACAACTGAGCTACCGGCAGAAATCTCACCACCCAATTCCATCGCGAGTTCATCTTCGAGACTCATTTTAGGTTCAGAGGATGTTTCACTTTCGGATTTTGAATTGTCACTTCCTGGGATATCAGAAGAAAAGGGGTCTTCAAGTTCATAATCCGGCATCATGTCTGAAATAGGTGCAGACGCTGGAGCAACCGGTGCAAAGGGATCAATATCATCCTTTTCCGGGGGTAAATCGTCTTCGAAAGTTCCTTTATCCAGTTTATCGACTGTCAGTACCTGAATTGCTGTGTCGCCCTGGAAGGTATCTTCGAGGAATGACTGAACCTCTGTTTTTGCAGCGTATCCAGATAGAAAAACATTGTCAACTTTTTGTAAATCAAGGCTATCCAGTTCAAACAGAAGACGACTGGAGAGTGTTCCACCAACGTTCTCAGAATTATACCCTGTTGCTATACTGGGTGATATGTGGTGAAGTTTTGTGCCCTGTAAAAATATAAAATGGCTGGTTTCAGGACCAACATGCAGAATAAGGCTGTTCGCCTCTTCTGGTAGATCATAACTCTGCAGAACGAGATTTATTAACGAAACTTCTGAACTTTCAATAAATGAGATAAACGGTAGATGATTACCTGAATAGTTCTTTACGGCGTCCATCTGGTGAATAACGGCTAGTTCGGGTTCACGTACGATAGCCATTAGTCTGTCATCAGTGACATTCACAAGTTGATAAGAATCATCCTTAAGGGATACGTATTCCTCTTTCATTGTTGCCAGTTCAGCAACTACTCTTTTATTAAGCTTCTTACCCTTTAATCCAAAATCTGAATCAAATACGTTGTAAAATACCTGAGGCTCAGCCAGACTGATGGCCATTTTTGTGCCACGGTCACTGGCCATTTTCAGGATTTCAATAAAAACACCGGAATCATCTTTCTTTTCATCATCGTCTGTGGAAATACCCAAGAGTGAAAGCTCTTCATCATTCTCAGAAATGTCAACTGAGACATCATCCGGGTTTTCGATGGATTCGAAATCTTCAAAAATTTCACCGGCGATTTCTACGCTATCCAGACTATTCACAAGACCGAATTGTTTTGCTTCAAGTAATTCAGCACCCGTCTTTGTCTTACGGATTTTTACTGCACAGATGGAATTACCTTCACCGGCAACGCCAACATATACCCGTCCAGTAACACCACCGGGAGATTTCTTCTTCTTATTTTTCTTCTTCTTTTTCTCTTTACCCGCCATGGGCGATAGGTCCTTTGTCACTACTTGACTTTAGACAGCATTAAGGAGTTGTTGCATCATCCTTTTATTATTTGCATAACTCATCGCGGTTTCAGTTGTAATCCGTTTATCAACAAGCAGTTGTTTCAGGTCTTGTTCCATCGTACACATTCCGTATTTAAGACCTTCATTGATCATCTGATAGATTTCACCGGCATTATTATTCTTAATGGCCGCTCGAGTGGACGGAGTCATAATAAGAATCTCTTTTGCCAACACACGTTTTCCGTCTGTGCTAGGACATAATTTTTGGGAAATAACACATCGCAGGACATCGGCAAGTCTGTTACGAACTCGATCCTGTTCTTCCGGTGCAACTTCACCAATAATTCGATCAATACTTTCAATAGCAGAAGATGTATGTAAGGTGGAGAAGACTTTGTGACCTGAGTCAGCTACTTCAAGAGCAGACATGATAGTCTCCGGGTCTCTCATCTCACCAATAATGATAATGTCAGGATCCTGCCGGAGAGCTTCTATTGTCCCATGCTTGAAGGATTGGGTGTCTCTACCTACTTCCCTGTGGCGCACAATACAACGTTTGGAACTATGGACAAATTCGACCGGGGAAGCGATAATGACAATATGGGAATCAATACTCTGGTTGTTCATATCAACAATAGCATCGAGAGTGGTACTCTTACCAGAACCCGTAATGCCTGTTACCAGGATCAACCCTTCCTTTGTGTGGAGTAAACTTAAGGACCGTGTCACATTCGAATGGAACTTATAGCTTTCATATGGGCGAAGGTTGGTATTAATCGCTCTCATATTCAGGGCGAGATAATCCAGATCGTAATAAGCGTCTGCACGGTTACGGTTTGGAATACCTTGTGGATCACGAAAAACATAGGAGAAGTCTAGGTTTCGATCTTTGTATAATATGTTTCGTTGGTCAACGGTAATCAGGTTCTGGATAAGAATATCAAAGTCAGAATTGGAGTATTTTCCGAATTCGGGGATAGGTCGTTTTACTCCTTGAATACGAAGCCAGATCATTTCTTTTGCGCCCCAGCCACCCATATCGATGTCAGACGCATCTCGTTTTCGCATTTCAAACAGGCATTCGTTGATAAAGGCTCTTAAAATGAGCCTTTCTTCGTTGCCAAGTTTCCAGAGTAATTCACTCCCGATATACTGTTGTTTCTCTGTACCTATAAGTGATTCAGGTATGGATTCGGACAGCTTCGAAAGCAATGCTTTCGCTTTCAGAACAACTTGCTCTTCCATTCGCAACATCCTCCGAGATTCACATCTTACCGTGTATGAAGCAGTGCGATCAGGAACTTCATGAATATAAGTAGTTTATTCCTTAAAAAGCATGTTGGGAATGAAGAAAAATCGTTTTATGAGTCATTTTAATAATCTTATTCCCACCATGAAACCAGTCTAAGTGACCGAACATAAGGATAATTTGGGGGGCTTAGCCCTACAAGCCTTGGGTCATAATAATACTTTTTACTGAATCCATTTGTCATCATACCTGTGCCGGCATTAAATGTCCCGACTGGACCCCTTTGGTGCTGGACAATGCTGCCTGTGACTTCCAAATCACCAGCGATGCCACGTGTATTGTGATCTTCAGCTTGAAATGATCCGCCAATCGACATGATACAAGCCTGAATTTCGCAATCCGAATTGTTTGCAGCATTATCAGTGACGATAATATCATCAACAGCCACTAAACCTAATATGTCATCGGAACTGGAGTTTACTAAGGGGTCATCAGCATAAACAATATCGTCGTCAATCCAGACATCATCTTCAGAATAAATTGTCAATTCCCCATTAAAGGTTCCTGATACATGAACATCTTCTGTGCAGTGTATGACACCTGTGGGAGCGATGGTCGCTACAGCCACAGTGTCAACAGTCCCACTGACATCACGTCTAACAGTACCATTACTGAAAAATTCGAGTTCGAGCTCTGCGTTGTACAAACTCATTGTATTATAAGCGGCACCTCCAAGTCCAGGAATACCTCCGTTACCTGTTTGAGCAGCCGAAACCAGATGAGTCATGTCGGTTGGAACAGCGGCATCAACGCCAACTTCCCACCCTCCAAAATAGTCAGCCTGATTAGCAGCGGATGAAGGATCAGGAGTGATTCCTCTTCGGGCCGTAACTTTGCCATAGAAAACAGCATTACCCCAGGTTTTCAGGTTTTTATTCGTGTGGATTGGACCCCAGACTGTATCACCCTCAAACCAGAAGACGTTACCTTCGTTATTCGTGAACCAGAAATATTTAGACATGGGAATTTGATAGCTGAAATAGGCCATAATGGAATCAACCATCGTGAAAAGTGAACTGTGTTTTTCATAATAGTCGTCGATAAAGACTTTACCTTTTGTTGTGACCTTCACCTTTATAGTATCGCTACCGATGGGTCGAATAATTACTGCCGAACTACATGGGGCCTGATATACACTGAAGTTTGTTGAATCAGTATCATTCGCCCAGACATCATTAATAGCGAAATTCATCGCTGTCATCGAGGCTTCATGAACAAAGGAGTTCATGTAATGATAGTTGAAATTATCTGAAGCACTTACAGCTAAACGATTGAGTTTTGCCTGGTACATTCCAAAAACCAGTGAAAAGCCGGCAACAAATATTAATGCGCCTTTTCCAAACATGATAACCTCCTTGTCTTACCTGCGAAGGTTCTTCGAAATAACTCGAGTCTGTCGCCAGTAAGACTCCCGAAGTAAACGACGAAGTTCTACCATACGGTCCTCAGGATTCTCTGCGGCCAGAACTTCATTGCTGATATAAATATTCGGGTTAACTGCGATTAGGGTAACTTCAACCATTTTAGTGGCTGGCGTAAATGCAACCTGTTGCCCCGCCTGGTTTAAGTACCTGAAAACAGAATCTTCGGCTGTGGTACCAACAATACTATTCAAAATACTTGCACCACCAACCTTTACTGTTCGATGTATTCCATACAGAACAATTGATGTGTCAATAAATGTAACGGTATCAAGTACTGTGACTTGGTAATCAATTGTATCAACGATCTGATCTATGTTACTACCACCTGGATTCAAATAGTCGATGTCATGATTCAAGTGACTTAAATACTTGAGATGGGTTGGAGTCGCTATTTGAAGTATTTCATCCTGCTGAGCTTCGGGAATTCCATATCCCATTTTCCGAAGATCATTTTGAATAATCTGGGATGTACTCGCTAACTCTTCCTGTACAATGGCATCAGCATTATGATTAACAAACTGTTGAAGACCGTTGTCCATCGCTTTCATCGAAACCAGCATCAACATTGACCCGATGAACATTGCACCCAAAATATCGATAATTGTAGACATGATTCACCTGTCAGTTATAGAACCAGTAGCTGACAACGAAACTCATACTAAGGGTGTCACGGACGGTTAAACCGTTGACTTCCGTTGTAATTAGGGGCGGATTATAGTTGTCGAATACTTTGACGGTAAGTCTTTTGTGATGTCGCCGTGATCCAGAATGTGTGATGACACCAGCGTTCAACGTGACATAATCCACATAATAGTTTACGCTGTATATAACCCCGGACTGACCGGTATCAGCAATAGTACTGCCATGAAGATCATCAATATCATCAATTACTCCAAGATCACCTGTGTCCCATCCAAGATCGGCTGGGAGGGCAAAATCAGTGATGTCTTTGTCGCTTGAAGTATCAGTTGAAGCTTCATCGAAGTAGTACTGCGAAGCCTGTTCAATCTTTGAGGTTAAAACGCTTAGCGCTTCCAAACGGAAACGATTGTAGTCGAGACTTGAGTCAATATTGTTCATGGACCGGTTGAAATTCAGGATAGTCACTGAAAACAGTACAAAGGCACCCAAAGTCAAAAGCATCTGTCCGGTGTTCATAGTATACCTCCATTATGCCACCTGACTAAATTATAATAATTACAATAATGCGTGTCAAGTTTAATCTTCAGAAGTTACACGAGCAACCTCTTCGAGCGAGGAGATGCCTTCTTTGACTCGTTCACGTGCGGCGGCCTGTAGAGTCATCATGCCTTCTTTGATCGCCAGATCTCGAATCGCTTCCTCATTGATATCACCTTTAGCTTCAAAAATCAGGCGACGAAGATCTTTTGAGAAGTATAACGTTTCGTGGACGGCGCAACGGCCTTTATAACCGCCATGGCATTCATCACAACCAACAGGTTCGTAGATGGTATTATTATCAATTTCTTCCTGGGTGAAACCCAGCTTGAGTGGCAATAGATTGTCTTCGCTCTTGTATTCCTTTTTACAATTATTACAGAGTCGACGCATCAATCGCTGGGCAATAACGATGTTAATAGCGTAAGCGATGAGGAATGTTTCGATACCCATTTTGAACAGACGGGAAACGGCACTTGGTGCATCATTTGTATGAAGTGTTGAGAAAGTCAAGTGACCTGTATTTGCCATTTTAATGGCAGTTTCACCGGTTACTTTATCACGAATCTCACCAAGCATAACCACATCAGGGTCATGTCGCAGGATAGCGCGCAATGCTTGCTCAAAGCTCATCTTATGGCTGATTTTTAACTGACGAACGTTAGGGATGATATACTCAACTGGATCCTCAACGGTCAAAACGTTGATTTCAGGTGTAACGATATAGCTGAGTGCTGCGATCAACGTGGTTGATTTACCAGAACCTGTGGGACCGGTGACAATGATCATGCCCTGCGGTTGGTTAATAGACTTGACGAACATATCGCGGGCGTGACCGTGGAAACCAAGTTTATCCAAATCAGTAATCACTTTTCGGTCATCAAGAATTCGGATAACAATACTTTCAAACTTGTATTGGAATTCCCGACCTACGATTGGAATGGAAGAGAAACGGAAACGGATATGGTGTCCATCAACTTTACGTTGGATAAATCCATCCTGTGCGGATTCACGTTCAAAACGGTCGACGTTTTTGGCACGATCCTTCATTACCGCTGTAATCGCTTCGGGGCGTACTCCATCTTGAGTATGCCAATGGCGAAGAGTACCATCAATCCTGAACTTTATCTCAGTAGTGTTACTATCTCTAGGAATAATATGGATATCACTACAACCTAAACGGACAGCTTCAATCAACATACCTTCTGCAAGGTTCACTAAGACACTTTTGTTGATCTCGGCTTCGATCTGTGCTTCATCAAATTCTTCTTCGACATCCTCGTCTGAGAGCTCCAGATCACCCTCTTCCAAGTCCTTCAGGAATTGGTTCTCAGGTGGAAAAACCTTGTCCATCAGGATTGTCATATCCGCTATACGAACATAACATACATCATAACTCTGTACGTTCATGGCCCTTGTAATCGCAGGAATCATACGGTCTGTAGGATCGGCGGCAATAATGATAAGGCGATAGGGGCGGTTCTGATCATAACGAAGGGCGAGGATTTTACGTGTAATCATATAGTCGCGCGTCGCCGGTGGAATCGGATCAAACATTTTTTTGATAAATTCCACACGGAAATCGCTCATATCTTCTTCGGAAAGATGTATCTGGGGGAAACCATAAATTCTAGCCGCCGTTCCGAAAACGACATCATGATCAATATCAAAATCATCAACAAGGATTTGAGCGAGTCCACGTTTTGCGCGAACGTTCACTCTATCGGCATTCTCTTTTTCTTTTAAACGAACGGCTTTCTCGATAACAATTTTATCGACAAGACCCTGTTTAACCAATGCTTGAGCTAGTTTGTCTTTTATACCGTTGGTATTAGTCCGTTTTTCCTCAGGAAGCACTGAAAATCCTCACTAAAATGATTTTGGTTTAATCGTTGCAGTCTCAGACGAAACAATTGTCAATCCAGTCATAACGATCATAATAATCATTGCGACTATAATTTGAATGAACTCAACTACATTTTTCAATTTATATACGGTCTCTTTTTCATAATAGTTTGCTATCTGTTGAGCTGTCTTTTTCACAGTTCCAGTTTCAGCTCCAGAATGGAAACGGGCGAGAGCTGTTTTGGTAAAAACACCGGCAGTTTCAAAAGACTGCACGATACCAATTCCCTTGGATAACATCATCGGAATGGAGACAGTCTTAATCTGGTGTTCAAAGTATTTATTTCCACAGGCTTCCGCAGAAAGTTTGATGGCATCAATACTCTCACCTGAACCACTATAAAGAGCGTAAAAAACTCTACAGAAAATTTCAATAGTTGTTTTATGAATCAATGTACCCATTACCGGGAGCTTCAACATGTATTTATCACGGTAAAACTGAACTTTTGGGAGCCTAAATGCCCAAGCAACGAATACACCAATGATCAACATAATAACAGCAATTATTATCATGTTATCGACAAGGAAATAGCTTAATTTTAAGGTGTTTCGTGTCATCGGGGGCAATTCGATACCCATTCGAACAAAAAGATCAGCCGTTTGAGGGAAAATGTAAGCAACGTAGAAACCGACAGCAGCAAAAAGTAATAACAGGGTAAACAGGGGCATCACCAAAGCACTTTTAAGGCTTTTCTTGAATTCCTGCTGACGTTCAAGGAAGGCCGCAGTACTCTCATATATGTCGACCATGTTACCGCTTTTTGATGCCAACCCAAGCATTCGTGCAGAGAATTTCCCTAAATATTTTTCCTGACGAACAAAGGCTTCTTCACTATCCTTACCGTGGTGGAGATCATTATTAATTTCTTTAATCGCTTCCCGGAGACTTGAATTCTCGATGTCATTTACGAGTAATTCCAGTACTTCGTTGAAGGGAAGCTTCTCACGCAGAAGGTCAGCACTTACACGGACAAAAGTCACGATCTCCGTGTCTGGTGGTTTCATTCGGAAATCTAATAATTTGGGACCAACACTTAGAACCTTGTATCCGAGTCTTTCCAAAGCAGCTTTAACTTCATCTTTGGAAAATGCTTTCTGTTCCCCGGTAAATGGTTTCTCCGTCCCCTTCTGAACCTTATAAACAAACGTTTTTCTATTGTATATCTTTGAAACTTTGAAATGCTTCGCCTGTGCGAGAGTATCGATTTTCTTCTTCGCTTCAGATAGCTTTTCGGCCTGGATCACTCCATGGACCTGCTTCCCGTTAGGGGCTATACCGTCAAATCGAAAATCTGGCATAGGAGAAAACTCCTTTTGAAATTCCAATTAATGTGTTTCTAGTAACACCAAAAGGGCGGAGTTAAAACTCCGCCCATATACTAGTAGTCAAAAAAGGTAACTTAGTTAAGAACAGTCGTTGAAATACCAGTGGAAGTCACTGTGCAATAGGCCATTACGAGGTTCGTACCATCGCGACCTGTTTCTGTTCCGTAACCAACAATGTAGATCGTTTGTGCTGCTGCAGCGATGGCGGTATTTGCTGCTGCGGCTGCCGGTGCGGCTGCTGCAAGAGCTGCCGGTGCGGCTGTAGCCAGACGATATTCACCGTTTGTGTTAGATTGATCCAGCGAACCCAGGGCAAAACCGTTAAAGTCATTGCCTCCACCACCCATCGTGGTCGGTTTCTTATAAAATTGCTGTGCTTTGGATCCAAGGTGTGCAAGGTCAGCGGTAACGGCGTCACGGTTGGCATCAATGGCGCTACTTGAGAACATATTGATACCGACTGCTACGGCAATACCTACAATAATAACACCGAGTACGATTAAAAGAAGTTGCTGTTGACCCATGATCCTCTCTCCTGTTAATTAAAAGGTAACTAGTTTAGTGTACTTAAAATCAATGTCACCAACCTGAAACCGTTGTATAAGTCAAGCGCGGTCGGATTTTCTTCCAGAATCTGCTTAAGCTTCAATACAAACAAGAAAAATGGCAAACCAACAAACAACAGACTGATTCAAAAATATTGATACGAAATGTCAATTACCCCGACATTTCAACTTCTCAGATTTAAATGTCAACAAAAGAGCAGGATGTTCGCAACAATAAAATTTTTATTTTTCGGGAATTAGGTTCCTTTTTGCTCTCAATAATAAGCGGAATTCCTAAGGTCAAAAAATTGCTTTTTTGAATCAAATCTGCCTAATCTTTTCAAAGAAACAAGAAATTCTAATACCAACTGAAAGAGATAATAGTTATATTTATTATAAATGGCAACTCATATTTCGATTTTTTTAATTTCTCTTTGAGGCAACCTGATGAGCGTTTAAAGTGAGTATTGTCTTCAGAGTAGGCTGTCTCGCCCCAAGAGTCTATTTACAATTCACCGTTGGCAAAGTCGTGTTCATGAGGTAACTTTGCCCTGCCTGCCAAAAAATGAACAGAATTCCAACCATTCAAGCTGTGTTCAACGTCACAAGACAGGAAAAAATTTTTAGACAGTGTGGAGATAGGTGTGAAAGTAAGAGAAGAGATTAGAAATCTGGCTATTATTGCTCACGTAGATCATGGCAAAACTACGTTAGTTGATGGAATGCTCCATCAATCCGGACTATTCCGTGAAAATGAAAAAGTAGCTGAACGTGCAATGGACAGTATGGACCTTGAAAGAGAAAAAGGGATCACCATCATGTCCAAGAACACGGCAATGCCCTATAGAGATTCAACAATTAACATCGTTGATACACCTGGACATGCTGATTTTGGCGGAGAAGTACAACGCGTACTAAAAATGGTAGATGGTTGTCTGCTACTTGTAGATGCATCGGAAGGTCCATTACCACAAACCCGTTACGTATTGTCAAATGCGCTTACGAACGGTTTATCTCCTATCGTGGTTATAAACAAGATCGACCGTCCAGATGCACGAATAGACGAAGTTGTCGATGAGGTCTTGGAACTTTTCCTTGATCTGGATGCCTCGGAAGACCAGTGTGATTTTCCTGTGGTTTATTGTATCGCTAAAGATGGCACAGCGACTCTTGACCCCGATGTCCCCGGAACAGATTTGCGACCTCTATTTGACCTTATTCTGGAAAATGTACCTGCACCGGAATATGAGGAAGAACATCCACTTCAGTTACAAATCACTACACTTGACTACAGTGACTACCTCGGTAGAATTGGTATTGGTAGAATTAGTAATGGTGAAATCGCAATCGGTCAAACAGTTTTGATGACAGATGGAACGGATGAGAAAGAAGCCAAAAAAGCCAAGATATCCCAACTGTTCGGTTTTTCAGGCTTAAAACGAATCCCGATTAAGAATGCAGGTCCTGGCGAAATTATTGCAATCGCAGGTATAGAAGGTATCGCACTTGGTGACACACTGACCGACCCGATCAACAGTCGACCATTGCCTCCACTAAGAATAGATGAACCTTCCCTGGAGATGGTTTTTACGATTAACACTTCTCCTTTTGCCGGATTGGAAGGAAGATACCTGACAAGCCGTCAATTGAAGGATAGACTGTATAAAGAAATACAAGGTAATCCATCACTGGTCGTGGAAGAGACTGAATCCAAGGATTCATTCAAGGTTCTGGGGCGTGGTGAACTTCAATTTGCAATTTTACTCGAGCAGATGCGTCGCGAAGGTTTTGAACTAGCAGTAGGGAAACCGACAGTTATCACAAGACGTGAAAACGGGAAGCTGGTTGAACCATACGAACATTTAATCATTGATAGCCCTGAAGACTATATCGGAACGATTACCCAGGCAATGGGTATGCGTAAGGGCAAGATGATGAAAATGGTCAATAATGCATCTGGCTGGGTCCGTCTGGAATTTGAAATTCCCATGCGTGGACTCATTGGTTTACGTTCATTATTAATGGTTGAGACCCGCGGTACTGCGATCATCAATCACATCTTCCTTGGGTGGGATGGTCACGCCGGTGAAATTCCACATCGTACAAATGGTGTTCTAATCGCCGATCGTAAAGGTAAAGTTCGTGGATATGCTCTTCAGAATCTTCAGGAGAGAGGGCAGTTGTTCATTAAACCCGGTGATGAAGTCTATTCAGGTATGATAGCCGGTGAAAACTCCCGTTCAGATGATATCTGGGTAAATCCCACGAAGGAAAAGAAACTGACGAACATGCGTGCTTCGGGTTCCGATGATTCCTACCAGCTCCATCCGCCGCGTATTCTGACCCTGGAAATCGCTCTTGAGTTTATCGCTGATGATGAACTGATGGAAGTGACACCCACAAAGATTCGTTTACGTAAAAAATTGCTGACGGATGAAGCGATCCGTAAGGCAAAACGAATTGCAGCCGGTGGAAAGTCCAGTTAAAGATTAGGATTTATTTTCCTGATGTTGACGATGTCAACAAGAAGGATCTTAAGTAATATTTGTTTGATAGATGAAGAGGGTTTCCAATCTGGAAGCCCTTTTTCATTAGAATCTAAACAAGTGCTAGCCGCCTTGGCTATATAGGCAGCGTTGTATCACTGGAAATTCTATTATCTAGTGGTTTTCACTCCCGAGCTTGTCCATCGCTGGCGTGGTTTGGTAGCCAGGAACCGGTAGATTTTGTTGCACATAAAAAAAACGGGCCACCCTTTCGGGTAGCCCTTTCCATTCAATGCTTTACCTTGGGGAGGATGCATTTGAAGGGATAATCAATCATTAACATCTAGTTTTCTTGTTGATCGAGAGTCTCTTTTTTGAAAAAACCACTCTCCTTGAATTTATCAAGCAGTTCTCGTACACGTTTTCTCTCTTCTTCTGCCTGTTTAATTCGTTCTTGTTGAACTTGGTAAAGCTGCTGGTTAGCTGTCATTTTTGTACTCCATAAAAAGTTTCACATTCTAATTGTTATACTGGTGGGAACAGTACAAAAGTTCCCGAATGACTCTTCATATGAATTAGTATAACCTTTTGGTGATTGGGAGTGGGTGATGTTCATCACGGTTTTGTAATAGAGAGAGAAAACCCATCGAAAAAGCGATGGGTTTTTATAGCAGGTGAGAACTCTTTGCTTATTTAACAATTTCCAGCAGTTCGATTTCAAAGATGAGCGTTTTACCGGCAAGAGGATAGTTGCCGTCGATGACAAAAGTATCTTCTTTTATTTCAATAATCTTTACGGCAATAGTACCACCATCTTCGGAAGGAACCTGTAGGGCCATTCCAACTTCCGGTTTAATATTTTCCGGTAGAACATCGAGTTTTAGTTCAGCAATCAGTTCGTCCTGTTTTTCACCATAAGCAAGTTCTGGTTGAAGATTTACCGTTTTTTTCTCGCCTTCTTCCATACCTACAACAGCCAGATCAAATCCGGGAACAACCTGAGCCATGCCGGCGTCAAAAACGAAAGGCTCCTTTCCTACGGATGAATCAAAAACTTCACCATCTTCAAATGAACCGGTATAGTGTACTTTCACTTTATTACCGCGAATAACTTTCGCCATGATATCTCCTTTTTGGTTTCGACAAACATAGTGGGTATTACAGACTATTTCAAGGTGTAAAAGGAGTATATTTATCCAATTTTTATAAAACTTAGTTCAAAATCACAATGATGGATATCGTAAGAGTTCATTTTTATTCTATCCAGTTACGTCTAAAATGTTTATATTAAAACCAGAAAGTGATTAACGGTTATTACTAAGGATGAGGAGAAATATAATGGGAATCATAACTATCTCAAGGGGAACAAAGAGTGGCGGGATTCTTGTTGCCGAGAAGGTAGGCGAAAGATTAGACGCAAAAGTGATCAGCAGACCGATGCTTGTAGAAGCTGCAAAATTAAAAAGTATGGAAAATAGTCTCTGGCATGAAATCAAAGATCTGCCCTTACAACAAATGGAAAAACTGAGACCCAAGAGGCTGGCCTATATAGCCAGACTAAGGGCTACTCTTCTGGAAATGGCTTCTGAAGGGAACATCGTATACCACGCCAATGGTGGTCAAATGCTGCTTCGTGACATCACCTGCGCCCTCCGTGTACGAATTGTTGCTCCTATGGAAATGCGTTTAAAAATGATTGTCGACAGACGAGGTGGGACAGAAGAAGATGCGGGAATTTACATCCGCGAGAAGGATGACAATCGTGCAATGTGGAACCGTTTTCTCTATGGTGTTAACAGCATAGACAATCCCCTTTATTTTGATCTGATTGTTAATATGGAAAAATACGGTGTTGACCATACGTCTGATATCATTGTTAAATCCTCTAATCTCGAAGCCTTTAAACGCGAGACAACGTGCCACAAATCCATTAAAAATATGGCATTGGCTGCCAAGGTTAGTGCTGCAATTATTTCCGAAGACACGACCAATGAATTACGCGTAAAACCGATTTCAGAAGATGGGGTCGTCATATTGAAGGGATCAGTTCCCTCAAATGATGACTTGGATAAAGTGATTGAGATTTCCAGCAATATTGCAGGTGTGAAGTCAGTTCAGTCACAATTAGAAATAAAATAGAGCTTTTTTGGTCGTAGAGGAGGCCTCCAAATAAAAATATTAGTTATTTGTATATAATCGTAAATTGTTGATAACTAGTGTTATACTAGAGGAGTTGCCTTCGATGAAGTGTCAGAATTTGGTAAAGGAGAGCTCCTCCTCGATCAAATCGCTAAAAAGACTTTGGTAAAGCAAGACAAAAAAGCTACCTTTTGGATGAAAGGCCACGGAAAATAGCATGATGTGGCTAACAAGTTTAACAGAAGTAGGAATACAGATGCAAGGCAAAGTAAAATGGTTTAACGAATCCAAGGGATTCGGATTTCTTGAAGTTGAAGATGGCAATGACGTCTTTGTACACTTCAGCGCAATTCTAGGTGACGGTTTCAAAACCCTTAATGAGGGTGAAGTTGTTGAATTCGAGATTGAACAGGGTCCCAAGGGTCCGGCAGCACGTAACGTACGCAGAACTGTCTAATATCATCGATATTCATAAGAATTGTCAAAGCCGTGGTTTTTAACCATGGCTTTTTTTTATCTCTAAATCTCCAGTTTCGTGTTTTTAGTGAATGATAAACGATATCAGATTTCCTAAATTTTACCCACCAAGACTTTTCATCCTATCACCCAAGGTATCTGAATGGATAAATCCGGCCGAGCAAAAAAATCATCATCCATCCTTAAACCATCAGTACCTGCAGGTACATTGAGAAACTGGAAACGAATGATCTCCCTTGCTGGCAACCACCTGAATCAACGAATATCACTTTATATCTTCAGTGAAGGTTCTTTTAAATCAATTGATTCTAAGAAAGAAGAAATAAAAAATATCGAAACAGTACTTTTTAAAGTCGTCGGTAAGATTTATAATTTTGATGAGAACATACTATTAGAAAAAATCCCAGCTCATCTCAGTTTACAAAGCTCAAGCCTTTCAGTATTCCCAATATTCTGGCCAGATAATGAGATTTATGGTACTCTTTTTATTGACTTGGAAGAAATTCCTGAGTCTGACGAAAAGGTGCTGTTTGAAATACAGGACATGATTAACTCAGATATTCGCGGAGTATTATCCCTAAAAAGAAAAGAAAAAATTATACAGGATATGCGGTATTATAAAGCAAAATCAAGAGCTTTAATCTCCTCTATTCCAATAGGAATTGTCAGCGTTAACAAGGATGGCTCCATCAATATGGCAAATAGCACTGCTTTAAAAACCTTCAACTATTCTGCAATAGAAGTGGTGAAAAAGAATATCTGGGATTTAATAGGAAATATTGAAAATATTGGTGGTGGCAGGAAATTATACAATACGCCCGGTTTACACACACTTGGTCCGAGGGATAATATCTTTGGTATTCGAAAGGATGGAACCGAATTTCCCATAAAACTGGAAATATCATACGGTGTAAATTATACCCAGGTTGAAGCAATACTAACTGTAGAAGATCTTTCAACATGTAAAATATTCCAAAGGGAGCTACATGAGAGAGATAAGGAAGCGGAAAGACGAATTGAGGAACAGACCGGCTACTTAATTGATGTGGAACGACAAGCAGCGTTTGGTCAGCTTGTTCAGGGGATTGTACACAATATCAAAAATCCGCTTTCTGTTATCGCCTTAAACGCTGAATATCTAAAAAAGCATTCAAAAAAGAGTAAAACCATAAAACGGAATAATTCGATCATTAATGCCGCTGAAAGAATTAATAAGATTGTAAGCTCTTTGCTTATAAAGAGCAGGGAAGATAAAGAAAGCGAAATAAAACCAGTTGATATAAATGTACTTGTTGAACAGGAAGTCGAATTTTTACATGCTGACCCTGTATTCAAACATGAAGTTCAAAAGGTTTTCGAACTCACTAAGAATCCACTTTGTGTTAAAGTGATACCGGCAGAATTGGCGCAAGTAATTCAGAATCTGATCAGAAACAGTATTGATGCGATGTATGACCAAAATGAAAAACGAATAAGTATTACTTCCATAAGAGAAGGTCAAGCAGCGTTGTTGATTATCGAAGACAATGGACCGGGTATTGATAAAAAAAATCATGAAAAAGTGTTCGATCCATTCTTTACGACAAAACCCAAAATGAGGAAAGACAAAGAGAATATATCGTCTCCGATCGGCACAGGATTAGGGTTATGGATGTGCAGAAGTATGATTGAATCTTATTCTGGAACCATTACATTATCAAGTGAAAAGGGAGAGGGGACATCCTTCTCAATTGCACTTCCTATTTGTGATGAGGTCGTTAACCAGGAGACCTAGGTGTTTACGTTATTGGGGGACATACGAAAAGCGGGAATATACTGTCTTGCTTTAATCATGGTAGTCCTTTTTCCTACAACTCTATTATCTTCAGATCTTCCAATCCCAAGTTCACTTCAAGACTCAAGTAGCACACATCTACAGGCTATCAAAAGACCGGTAGTAGGTCTGGCGCTTAGTGGGGGTGGGGCTAAAGGTTTGGCCCATGTAGGTGTTCTGAAAGTTCTCGAAGAAGCGGGACTCGAAATAGATGTTGTCAGTGGAACCAGTATGGGAGCCATCGTTGGCGGGCTTTATTCCATCGGGTACAGTGTTGCTGAGTTGGAATCACTCGCAACCAGCACTGACTGGATTGACATAATGGATGATGATCCCGGACGACGGGAATTATCAGTAGAACAAAAACAGTATGATGGTCGTTATTCCCTTTCGCTTCCGTTATCAGGATGGAACGTAGCGCTACCATCCGGAGTAATTTCAGGTCAAAAGATAGGGAAATTACTCGTCGGATTAACCTGGCCAGTTCATCATGTGTCAAACTTCAGAGAATTACCAAGATCCTTCTCTTGTGTAGCAACCGATATTCAAACGGGTGAAGCGGTTGTCATTGATGAGGGATTTCTCCCCGAAGCAATGCGCGCAAGTTTCTCCATCCCCAGTATTATGACTCCGGTAAAAATGGATGATCGATTACTTATTGACGGATTTGTTGCTCGAAACCTGCCTGCTGAAGATGCGATGGACCTTGGTGCTGATTTTATCATTGGTGTGGATGTCGGGCGCGATCCACTTCAGCCTGATCAAATAAATTCCTTTATTGATGTATTAAACCAGACAATGTCCATTCAAGGTGAAAAAGCCAATGTTGAGCAGCGGAAACTATGTGATATTCTGATTTCGCCAAAATTGGAAGACATGGAATTTCTGGATTTCTCAAATGTTCAAGAATTCATCTTAAGAGGAGAAGAAGCTACGCGAAAAATACTGCCTCAGTTAAAGGCATTCGCTGATTCAATTAATAAGCTTGATCGAGAAAACTATATCTATTACCCCATTGCTGGAGATTCTGTTAGAATTTTATCTGTGGAAATTGAAGGACTTGAAAAATCGAATGAGACACTAATTTATGGATTACTGGATTTTGATGTTCCGGAGATGGTTTCCAAGAAAGAGTTGGAATTGAATATTGATCGGATTTATTCCACTCTTTTCTTTGAGAGGGTTACCTATAAAACACTTCCACAACCGGGAGGAGTAACATTAAAAATCAATGTTGTTGAAAAGGAAGCTGATCAACTTCGTTTTGGTTTTCACTATGATACAGAGGATAAAACAGCGGTTTTGCTTAACGCAACTCTATACAACAGGTTATGGAGAAACTCCATGCTGGTATTTGATCTGCGGCTTGGGAACAGCATGGGGTCAATTTTGAATTACGTGAAGTATATAGGAGTAAAACCAAGAGTAGGCTTTGGCTTAAGTGTTTCGTCGTTTAAAAACGAGCAGATGTTGAGTGCCAAAGTGCTTGATCCAAATGCCGACGATTTATACAGGATTCCATACACAAATACTCATGATCTTTTTGATATGACGTTTGCAACGACGATTTCCACACGGTCCCTCATTGGATTGGGGTTTGATATTGAAACAATAGGTTTCTCTGTAGATAACGTTACAGAAGAACAATCAGAAATTCTCAACAGAAGTTATGATTCTGTTCACGGGTATATAATATGGATATATGATTCTCTCAATAGATCCGTGTTCCCCACCCAAGGTCTAACGGCCGAAGTACTGGTAAAGCAGGGATTTGATTTTGATGATCAGGATGCTGATGCGGTCAGTGTTGTGTACGATAGAGAATTTCGTTTTCAAGGTATAATGAAGCTGAATGAAAAATGGGTGATACAGAATGCACTATTTGTTGGCTATCACGATGAAGGAGGAATCCCATTTCCTAAATACAACTACGGGGGAGTTGATAGTTTCTTTGGAATGAAAAATGGTGAAATAAGCGGTGATCAAACATTTGTGATGAGGATTGCATTACAATGGGAACCTTGGAAAAGAAAATATATTTCAATTGGATCTGATTTCGGTATGGCCGGGAGTAAAATCGAACTGGAGCATGAGAAATTTGAAAATGGTTTCGGTGTTACTCTAGGGATGTTGTCCCCGTTTGGACCAATTCAATGGACAACTCATTCTGGAACCGGTAATGGTGCTGGAACAAATATTAGAATTGGCTACATGTTTTAAATCTCCCAAGTTTGTCTCCTGAGAAAAACAGCTCGAAAGTATTTGATTACAGGTGTTATTGTATTACATTACTGAACAAATGTACAGTAATACGAAAAACAAGGGGAATATAATGGAAACGCATCCATTTGCAATTCAGTTTGAAACAATCGGTAAATTTTTCAACAAATCTATGTCGGTCTTATCCGAAAAAGATTCCGGATACAAACCACAGGACGAGATGATGACCGTCGCCCAGCAAATCCGTCACTCATGGATGACGATTGAGTGGTTTAATGATGGCACTTTCAGTGGAAAAGGTTTTACCATGGATTTTGAAGACCAGATGAAGAAAACATTTGAGGCGAATTCCTTCGATGAAGAGATGAGACTCTTTAATAAGGCTATCGAAGATTCAATCAAGTTATGGTCTTCAAAGAGTATGGAAGAACTTCAAACTCCGATTGAAAATGATAACATCATGGGTGGGGCACCAAAGGTAGCTATTCCAAACGCGATCTCGGATCATACAGCACACCACCGTGGTTCACTGGTCGTGTATGCAAGAATGCTGGGTAAAGTACCTGACATGCCTTATGATGTAGACTGATTGAAAGTACTTAGTAACAATAGCTGACTTATTTGAGTCAGCTTTTTTTATGTTAGATTTGATGTCTGGAACTGTGGACATATTAATGCTTTAACGGAAATAGACCTCGTTGGCTTTGTACAACGAGGCCACACACCGGGCCACCCGGGGATAAGATTGAATGCCCTTGATTGCTTATCCCGTCCGGACGGGAGAGCAATCAAAGGTTTCTTTTAGTCGTTAGATATTCTTTAACATTCTTGTACGAACTTCAAAAAAGAACAGCTACAATAAACCCTTTCTGTCGAGCAGAAAGGGGCAGATAATGTGGGGAAAGGTGTCGCCATGGATGTGTGGCCTCGTTTGTTCACAAACGAGGTTTATGTTGGTTTTAATGAGAGTAATAATTAAAGGATTATGAACAGACTAAATAAACTGACAAAAATAGACCTCGTTGGACTAGCCAATGAGGCCACACATCGTGCGATAAGATTGAATGCCCTTGATTACTTATCCCGTCCGGACGGGAGAGCAATCAACGGTTTCTTTTAGTCGTTAGATATTCTTTAACATTCTTGTACGAACTTCAAAAAAGAACAGCTACAATAAACCCTTTCTGTCGAGCAGAAAGGGGCAGATAATGTGGAGAAAGGTGTGGTCCATGTGGATTTATAATGTTGTCGTCCCTGTATTCAACTTGTCAGTGCGTAGCCTAGGCGAAGATTGATTAGCAGTGATCTCGATGTTAATGAATTGTTTTGGCTGGACCGAAATGTTTGTCGTTGATTAGGCTACTACCGTACAAGAAGGGTTTCAATGTGCAGAAAAAAAGGGTGTCATCCCTGCGGAATGCCTGTCCCGGCGACTCATCATGGCGTAGCGTCAGTATAAACGGAAGCCTTGGAGTAGACGGAAAGGCTGGGATTTGTAAAAAGGTGTCGTCCCTGCGGATTGTAAGCAGGGATCTCGGTGTTAAGGCATTTGAAGTTCAAGCGATAAATCACGCCATTCAGGATTCTCTTTCTCAATTAACTGAATTTTCCAATCTCTTTTCCATCTTTTTAGCTGTTTTTCTCTATTCACGGCTTCTTCAATATCTTGATAACTCTAAATATGGACTAAAAACCTAATATTGTACTTATGTGTATGACCTTTTTTACTTTCTCTGTGTTGAGTGATTCGTTGTACAAGGTCATTAGTTACCCCAATGTACAATGCCCCTCTTTTCCTACTTGCCATGATATAGACGAAGTACATAATTTGTTTCTCTTTCATACCAAAAAGCTAACTGAAACACCGAGGTTCCTGCTAATCAGTCTTCGCCAAGGCTACGCCCTGACAGGCATTCCGCAGGAATGACACTCTTTTTATCTTTTATTTTATTGTCCTACTCTTGTATTATTGTCATAATTTTTATTTGTATCTACACAATTTCACTTCAGCAATAGTATCCGTCTTTGTTGAACCTGTCCTGATTCTGTCCTGACTTGAAGGAAGTAGGTCCCAGATGCCTGATCACTCAAATCCAATGGGAGGGTGGATTCGAAGTAGCCCGGGAGCGACCGCATCCCGGGAACGTTTCCCGGAATATCAAACGTATGTATCCGTTGCCCCAAAACATTCGAGACAATAAACTTCGCTGGACTTGGATCAACCAGATCATAGGAAACGTTAAACTGCCCGTTTCCAGGATTGGGATATACGGAGATGGAAATATTTGAAGGAAGGATACTCTTGCTTCCGGGCTCGCTAACATCGTTTAAAGGCAGTCCCCATTGTCCATCGGGACTAACGATATTTGCATAGAGTTCTGCCCCATATGTTCCCAACATCCAGATACACCAAGTATTGCCCGCATCGTCCACCCAAAAATCAGCATAACTCACATCATTGGGTTCCTCATCTAATCCAAAGGTAAAGACATGGTTTCCATCAACGTCCCAGCCCCAGATTTCGTGGTGTGTGTCTTGCCATTGACCTTGTAGATAGGTTGAATAAACTCGATAACCTTCATTAGCGATAAAATTATGCTTTGGATAAGAGTATATTCTTGGAAAGGAGTCGATGACTACCGGTATCGATTCTTCTGAAAACGAAATGTTTCGTTTATAGAATATCAAACCTTCTTCTGACAATCCTATTATTCCATAATTTTCATCGTTTAAACTATTTATGTAATATGCAGGAAATTCATCTTCAGGATTCCCAATAGAAGTTGGACCATGAATAAAGTTTCCTGATGTATCAATTACAGTTGCAAGGATGTGATCTTGTTCACCATTTTCTATCCAACCTCCTCCGATAATAACAATCGTATTGTCAAATCCTTCACAGTAGTCACGTTGCGTCGCTATTCTTTCGATTTCAATAGAACCGTATTCCCATGCAAGTTCACCACTTGGAAGGACTCGCAGTGGCTTGTGGTCATAGGAAAAGAGAAAACCATCCGCACCATCACTGAAATACTTATTAGGTGGATATATAATCCTTCCCCATTGATTGTCAGGTATCAGCCTCTTTCCCGGATATTCCCAGAAGAATTCACCTTCCTGGGATATTCTTTGCGCCCAAAGATTGCCGTCATAACCGAACTCATCCTGGTCGGCATCAGCAAAGATAAGTAGAACACTATTGTCTTGACATACAGAGATATTTAGTGGAAACCTTTCATCCAAAGAATAGACGTTTGCTGTGGTATCTACTTTTGCCTGGACTAAAACAGCTTCACCATTGTTTAATTGGGCTACACGATTGCTGTCGAACTTCTGTAAATAAACCTCTGAACTTGTCGGATCGTATCCATTATCAGCCCTATAGGAATTTCGGTAATCCTGCCATGCTACCCAGGTTTCACCAGTTCGTGGGTTGTGTGTCATAACAGTCCATCCACGCCAAGAATAATACCATTCGAATCCTGGGTCAGAATCCGTAAAACATTCTTCGGGTGGAAAATCAATTGGCCAACGGAGATTACCGCTAAGGTCGATATGATTGATATAAAGCCTTCCCTGGCTTTCAATGCAGATGAAGTAGCCACCCTCGCCGTCTGGACAGCTTGCCTTAAAACGTTCATAACGGTCAGACGTATTACTTAAACGAAGTCCGGTCAACGGTTCAGTTGGCCATTGGGCAAAAAGAAGAATGGGAAATAAAAGCAGAATAGCACAGATCGTAAATAAGCGGTTCATCAGCATCTCGGTATTTGTAATAGGTTCACATAATTAATTATAGTTTAACCAATTGAGATTTGTAAGGCAAACGAATGGAAATCCTCGATATTATTTTAATTAATACTAATATTTGTTTTTAATTGAGTATTGCAAACCCGTATTTTCATCACTATCCAGAACATCAATTCGGGGGGAAGTGATGAAGTTACCTGAAGGCAAACTTATTCCATTAATTCTTGGTCCAGTACTTGGTCTAATTGTCTGGCTAATCATGCCGAAAACTCCAGAAACACCAATGCTAGCCAAAGCCGCTGCAGCGGCTGTCTGGATGGGAGTATGGTGGCTGACAGAGGCTGTCCCCCTCGCTGTAACATCTCTATTACCGTTGGTCTTTTTTCCCATGCTGGGAGTAATGTCTGCAAAAGCAATCGCTCCTCTATACATGAACGATGTCGTCTTTCTGTTTATTGGTGGATTTATTGTTGCTCTTGCCATGCAGAAATGGGGATTACACAAAAGAATTGCCTTAATCATCATACTCACTATTGGAGGAGGACCCCGTAGGACGTTACTCGGATTTATGGCAGCATCTGCCTTCCTCTCCATGTGGATATCCAATACTGCCACAGCAATGATGATGATGCCCATCGCTATGGCGGTCTTAAACCGTTATGATGAACTTCTGGGTAAGGAAAGAGCAAAAGGTTTTGCCATTGCCCTGCTGCTTGGTGTAGCGCACGCATCTACAGCCGGTGGAATAGGAACACTGGTTGGAACACCACCTAACCTGGTTTTCGCCAGTATCTTCCATAGTACTTTTCCGAACGCACCCGAAATATCATTTGTTAGCTGGATGATGTTTGCGTTGCCGTTCTCAATCACACTCTTCTTTACGATCTGGGGAATTCTCAACATTTATATCCCTCGCGACCTGAAATTGACCGGGACACGCGATGTATTCAAAAAAGAATTTAAAGAGATGGGCAAACCTGTCTATGAGGAAAAAGTTGTTCTCTGGGTATTTTTAGCACTGGCATTACTCTGGATTTTCAGAAAGAACCTTACACTCGGCGCCTTCATTATTCCTGGTTGGTCTAACCTGTTGCCATTCCCCAGTTATGTGGGCGATGGGACTGTTGCCATTGCATTAGGTGTTCTGTTATTCCTGATTCCATCTAAGAAAAAAGGGGAAGCGATCATCGACTGGGCAACAGCAAGGAAACTACCATGGAGTATTGTTTTACTCTTTGGCGGTGGTTTTGCCCTTGCAGGAGCAGTTCGAACAAGTGGGCTTGCCGATTGGATCGGGATGCAGATGAGTGGTTTATCATCCCTTCCACCGGCTGTAATGACAGGCTCAATTGCCATGATTATCACCTTTTCCACCGAGTTGACTTCAAATACAGCAACTACCCAGATGATTCTACCCGTACTGGCCGCTGTGGGTGTTTCGATCGGACGGAATCCTCTTTTCCTGATGGTTCCGGCAACGTTATCAGCTTCTTGTGCATTTATGATGCCGGTGGCAACACCACCTAACGCTATTGTTTTCGGGACGGGACGCTTGAGAATCATTGATATGGCGAAATCGGGCATCCTGATAAACATAGCCGGTGCAATATTAATTGTTATCTTTGTACACGCGTTCGGACATCACTTCTTTGGGGCAAATACTCTACCGGATTGGGTGAATTAACCGTAGATTGTAGATAGGAAAAAACAAAACGGTTATTGTATCCAAGGTAATGGACATGATGATATCATCTTCCAGATATTTTTTGTTGAAACGTGGAATGATATCTCTGCTCCTCGGATTTATCTTGTTTACGTGTTTCCTTTTAACGCCTTCAGTATATGCCGAACATCTGAAGTGGTCAACATATCAGATTGAAGGTGAACAGTGCCTTCGTATCGTCGAAAAATCCTCTGTTGAAAACTTCTTTGTCTATACTGCATCAGGTCGACTTTATCGATTTGACACAGACAGTTTTGAGCTGATATGTGAGCCCCCAACATCAACATTTCTGAGCGTTTCCTATCATATTACTCAGGATAGAATCTATATCATTGTTGTTGATTCCGAATACCACAGCTTTTCCTATCGAAAAGAAGGAAGTTCCTGGATATTCGAAGGTGAAGTCTCAAATGTACCTGTTAGGAATTTTATAGAGGACAATAGTGGGAATCTATGGCTTTTCGGCGATTGGGGTGAACTATATAAACGAGATCAGCAAAATAATGTATGGATTAAACAAGAAACGCCGCTAGAGAAACATATACTGCAGATGTATCCAGTTGAAAACGATGTCCTTTGGATAGGTACACGTTCTGAAGGGTTGTGGGAATTTCAAAATGGAAATTTTGAGAAATTGCATATACCTAGCACGGACTTTTGTGATGTCATAAGAATTTTTGAAGACAATGAAAACAAGATACAGGTCAGATTATCTGACGGTCGCCTCTATATTTGGGAAAATAATAATTTCAAGCTTTTGAATAGCCACTATATCTATAGGAATGGGCAACATGTTCAAATCCACAAAGGAATCGCTTTTCTGAAGTCTACTTCAAGCAATATTGAACTCTGGCGTGATAATACCTGGCAACGTATGATTGTTCCTTCGCAAGGCGGGATACGCGACTTTTACATGTTTGAGGATGGTTCTTCAATCGTTTTATCATCAGATGGTAAGGTTGTCACAGGAAAAAAGGACGAAGGGCTCTATTTTTATGAACAAGCCTCACATTTACGACTGGGTGGGAGTCTCAATGATAACACAATCCAGGCAGCGTTTCTCGATCTGAATGGGGATGAGAAACTGGACATTATTGCTCTAAACGAAGATTATAATATTTTTAATCAATTTTTCCTGAATGATATGCCGGAACCTTTTGAGGAAATTTCCTCACAGATCCAAATAGAAAATGAAAGAAATAATTATGCAATGGTTTTGGGTGATCTTAATAAGGACAGACGTTCGGATGTTCTTATCAGTCAAGCAACGTCCGAAGGACACAAATTCCTGATTTATGAGCAGATTTTTGGTGGAAGGTTCCATAAAAGGCAATCAATTAAAGGTGAAATTCCGATTCAATATCATCTACGTGGAACACACCTGATTGACTATGATCAGGATGGGGATTTGGATATATATCTTGTATACTACTATGGAGAGGGGCAGAACCTTCGTGGTAAAAATCTCATGTTGGAGAATAAATTCTGGGGGAATTTTTCAGTAGTTGAGATGGATAGCCTGCTGGAATCACCCGGATGGAATGAATCTATTCTAGTTGCAGATTTCAATAATGATGATCGGTTAGATTACTATTCGATAAACCGCTGGATGAAGAATCGTTTGATCCTATCGCAATCTGATACTTTAGTTGAAGTAACCGAGACAGCTTTTAATGTTGACATCCCAGCAAATAGTTATATCGTCACTGCTTTTGATATCGACGTAGACAATGATCTCGATATCCTTGTTTTAACTCAACGAAACGAACCATGGTTATTCATTAATAATGGAAAAGGTGAGTTTAAAGAGAGAAGTGAAAAATTTGGTTTAAAGACTATCTTTAATGGCTTTGGAAAAATGATAGCGAATGTTGCCATCGGAGATTTTGACCACAATGGTTTCCCTGATATGTTCTGTTCCAATAGATCGCAAATTGAATCAGACAAAAAAACAACGATACTGCTCAACTATGAAGGAAATCGCTTTGAAGTTGCGGAAGGAATCGGTATTGAAGATGAGTTAAAGATTACATCCAGTATTATTGGTGATATTGACAATGATGGCGATCTTGATATTTATAATGCTCGCGATGGTGTTAATTCAGTTTATGTAAACCAATTGAACCGAGAAAATTTTCTCAAATTACACTTAAACGGAGTTGTATCCAATACCGAGGGAAAGCATTCAAAGATTTGGGTTTACGAAAGTGGATTTATTGGTGTCAAACAAAGATTAATAGGTTATCAGCAGGTAGGATCCACACAATATAATCCCGGTTTCAGAAACGGGACAGAAGCAGGATTTGTTCATTTTGGATTGGGTGAAAACACTAAAGTAGATGTTGTTGTCCGATTTATTAGCGGACGTGAAAAAATATTTAGAAATATTAAGCCGGGGATGCAGCTTGAAGTCGAAGAGTATAATGATTTAGTCAGAGTATTATATTCTCTACCAGCTTACACTCTTTCAGTGCTAAGAATAAGAACTGTTCAAATTTATCTCACCGTTGTGTTGTTAACAGCTTTTGTCCTTGTGTTAGCTGTGCAGATTGCGATAAAAATATTGAGGTGGAGTTTAACAGCTATAGCCACCTTTATGTTGATAAACTTGACCGCGTTCTGGTTGATCTTGGTGCTAACAGCTAATTCTGAGTCAAACCTCAGGTTTATCGTACCATTTGTTCTAGTTCTGTTTGGCACTTTTATTCCTATTCTGTTTTACTACTCAGCCAAAATAAAAAATACGTCAGTTCGTAGTCAGGTTTACGATAAGCTTTTGGAACAACTCCTGATCTTTGGTCATGGAGAGTGGGCACTTGGGAATCTAAACAGTTTGAAGAGATTGGTAGAATTCCTCGCTGTTTCGAAAGAATTGAACCAGAATAATGTTATACAGTTGAAGGATCGAATTGAGACATACTTGGGAATGACCTATCCGAATTTGCTTGAAATTATTAAACTTGGAAAGGAATTACGCATATCATCACCTGCATTGGATACGATAGCTTTAGCAAGTAAATTATTGGATAGTGAATTAACGAGAATGAATGTTAGTGATCTAACTTTATGGAACAAGAACGATATAGTTAAGAGCGAAGTCCCTAAAGCGGTTGACGAAATAAGAAATAGCCTCAGGCAATTAAAAGATATTGTATTTCAAGACTATTCGTGTGATGCTATCAAAGTTCTCAAGCAAACTCTTCAAGAGTTAGGATCCGACAGAATCCAATCAAAAATTGAGACACCGAAATTGAATCTGTTGGAAACTTCATATGTATTAATAAAAGGTTATGAACTTGCAGGTATATTAGATAATTGTATTAGAAATGCCTATACATCAATGAGAGAGCAGGAAACAAAAAAACTGGAGCTTTCTGTTGAAAAGAGTGGTCAAAGATTTATAATTACTATTAAAGATAGTGGTAAGGGAATTGAAGAAGATATCCGGGAAAAAATATTTGAAATTGGCTTTTCCAGCCGTGGCGGGACTGGGCTCGGATTATCACAGGCAAAAGATATCCTCAAGAAATACGGTGGAAATATATACCTGAAGAGTAGTAGCCTTGGGCATGGTTCTACATTTATTATTCAGCTAAATGAAGGTCGGAAAAAAAGTGAAACCACAGGTACTTATAGTAGATGATGACGCAACGTTTCGAGGTGATCTAACTCTTCTCCTTAGCCACGATTTTGAGTGTTACGAAGCAGGCAACGGTGATGAGGCACTGGAAACATTAAGTAAGGAGTCCTTCAAAGTTATCCTCCTCGACCTCATGCTGGGTGAGAAAGAAAATGGTCTGGATATCCTTGAACGGATGCTGATGCTTGATGCCAGTATACCGATTATTATGATAACGGAATATGCGTCTGTTGATTCAGCGGTTGAAGCGATGAAAAGGGGTGCGTATACCTATGTTTCCAAAATTACTCGCGCTGATGAACTCGTTGAACTCCTGTATAAAGCAATCAATACAAAAAAAACATATGATCAAGCAAAGGTACTAAGGGAAGAGGTAAATCAGGATTATTACCGGATTGTTGGAAATAGTCCGCAGATGATGTCATTGCAACGAAAAATTGAGTTATTTGCACAGAACCTTCAAACTGTTTTAATCCAGGGCGAGAGTGGAACCGGCAAAGAGCTTGTCGCTCGCCAGATTCATCAAAAAAGCAGTATGAAGAATAAGCCATTTGTAGCTGTTAATTGTGCCGCAATTCCAAAAGATTTGATTGAAAGTGAACTCTTCGGACATGAACCCGGTGCGTTTACGGGTGCGAACAAAAGAAAACAAGGTAAAATTGAGCTGGCCGCTGATGGAATTATTTTCTTTGATGAGATCGGCGAACTCGATTTAAATGCCCAGAGTAAATTGCTTCGAGTACTTGAAGAGAGAGAGTATCAGCGTGTTGGCGGTGTGAAAAATCTGAAAACAGATGCAAAAGTAATTACAGCGACGAATCGTAACCTTGAAGAAATGATTCAAGATGGGCAATTTAGAGAAGACCTCTTTTATCGCTTAGAAATGTTAACCATTAGTGTTCCGCCACTACGTGAGAGAAAAGGAGATCTGGAACTTTTGATTGATCATTTCCTTGCAAAGGCCTGTTTTGAAATGGCATCAAAACCAAAAGTTATTAGCGAAAATGCATTAAATGCGTGTAAAGAATATGAATGGCCTGGCAATGTTCGTGAATTGAGAAATGCCATTACAAGTGCGGCGATTATCGCGGGTGAAGATGACATTAGAAAAGACCATCTAAATAGAAGAATCCTTAAATGGGGTAGCCTTTCGCCCGATAAAAAAACACCCGAATCGTGGGAAGAAATGGATGTGATGCGTAAAGATGCTGCGGACAAAGCGGGTCGGGACGTTGAAAAAAGATATCTTCAATATCTGCTTGAAAAATTCGAAGGTAATGTCGCACAAGCAGCAAAACATGAAGGATTGAACAGGAGTAACTTATATCGTATGATGAAAAGATGTGGTTTAGTACAATAAATTTGATGCCTTCACGAGCAACACTGATGCTTTCACAAGCACCAAGGCGACCTCTCTAAACTATTTCACCTCACCGTATCCTCCATATATACAATCAAATAACTAAATATGAGTTTTTGGCATTTCGATTGCTCTTATGCACGGTGTAGATTCTCGCATCATGTATCTAGTAGGAGCAAAGTGTGAAGCCAACCATTTTAATAGTAGATGATGATCCTCTGTTCATCAGTGACCTCACCTTGTTATTGGGTCAGGAATATAACTGTATTCCTGCAGCCAGTGATAATGATGCCTTTTCTCGACTTCGCGCACAGGTACCAGATTTAATTCTTCTTGACGTACATCTCGACGATACTGCCAGCGGAATGGAAGTATTGTTAACGCTACATGAAAAACATTCTGATATCCCCGTAATTATGATGAGTGACCGTCCATCAGTAGAAACAGTGATAAAGGCGATGGAACTAGGTGCTTATAGTTTTATACCTAAAAACTCGGGCATCAAAGATTTCGCAAAAACGATAAAAAACATTTTAGAGAAAACAAAAAACTAATAGTTTATATCTAAGGAGAAAAAAATGTTGTTAACTAAAAGATTTTGGTGGCTGAGCATGCTATTGGCTGGCCTCCTGGCAATGGGATTCCTCGTAGGTTGTGAGGAAACCGATGATGATGATGACGATGATTCAGGTACACCGATTCCAGAGAGCTTCCACGGATGGTGGTTCACAGTTGGAGCACAGGTCGAAGGTGATGCAGAAATCTATCCTGCAGAGGGAATGATAAAAATACTTATCTCTTCTAGCGGTACAAGAGCAACTTTTTATGTCAATGACAACGAAATGGCAAGTGGTAGTGCGGTGTGGCAAGATGGAACGACGGACCACATCGTCTTGAAAGATTCAGAGCGTGAGCTGAATATCGATATCGAAGTCTCGAATGTTGATGGCAATTGGGCTACCTTTAAAGTACCCTTTGAAACAGGTGATGAGTATTATCACATGATTAAAGATGGTGGTCGCGTTGCAGGTTTGGTTTATGATTATGAAACAGACCTTCCGTTAGAAAATGCAACAGTGACATTAACCAGTAGTCTCGATAACTCTCTATTCGGAACCACTCAAACAAACGCTTTTGGTCTCTATGAGTTCAGTGGTGTTTCCGAAATATACTACACCGCTGAAGTTTCACTTAACGGTTATGCATCCCAATCCGATCCTGTTGACGCAGACGAAGATGCTGTCAGGTATCAGGATTTTGCACTTGAAACAGGTGATCCAACTGGTACAGTCTCCGGGCTTATTAGTGATGCGGCTACAATGTTAGCCCCAGAAGTTCCTGTGCGCATTTCAATTGACGGAATATTTCAGTTGGAATCATCTGATGGTTCTTACATCATCCGTGACGTGGAGTTAGGATCAAGAAGTCTTACTGCATCTGCAGATGGTTATGAACCTTATACCGCAATGATAGATGTAGCTGAAGGTGTGAATGTTCAAAATATTAACTTGATAGCAGTGGAAGTTGGTGAAGGCACGATTACCGGTGTTGTAAATGATTCACAGGAAGCAATGCCGCTTGAAGGAGTACTCGTATCGAGTGATGATGGAGCAACAACCTACACAGACGCCGCTGGTGCATACAGTATTACAGTTGAAAGTGGCGCCAGAACTATATCACTTAGCCTCGATGGCTACTACAACAGCTACTTTGATATTTTTGTTGAAAACGAAGGAAGTCATACTAATAATCCTGTAATGACCCCGAATCTCGGTGGCGGCGAAGGTGAAATGCGTTTCGTTCTGACTTGGGGTGTCTCACCTTCTGACCTGGATAGCTATCTTGAAACACCGGAAATTGGTGGAACCGAATATACGATTTATTACAGTAATACTGGAAGTGAAACAGCCGCGCCCTATGCCACATTAGACCGTGATGACATGAGCAGTTATGGTCCGGAAACTATCACTATTTTCCAACTTCAATCCGGTACATACAGATATATGATTCATAACTATTCCGGTTCACCGGATATTGCTGGATCAGAAGCTACAGTCCAGATTTATAGTGAAGAAGGATTGATCAATACGGTTACCGTTCCTGCTACTGGAGAAGGTCGCTGGTGGTATGTCGGTGATGTTGATGGAGCGACGGGTAATGTGACAGTCGTGAACACTGTTGGTGATCGTCCCGAATTTGCACCAAGTTTATTGCCGGCAAAAATCTCCGACTAATCTTCTTTGCTGGTATCAGACAAAGGGACCGGCTATGCCGGTCCCTTTGTTTTTACACTCGATATGTTATTTCTGTTTTCAGTTTGCAGGGATCTCAAAGTACAATAAGAACCATGAAACTATCGATTCTTTAGATACTCAATCAAGGTTTTCCTGATTTCGTCACGAACTTTTCTGAATTTTGGCAATGCGATCTCATCTGGTTTATCGGTGAAAGGGGCTGGATCTTCGAAACCAACATGAACCTGTTCAACCGGTTTCATAAAAACAGGACAGGTTTCGCGAGCATGATCGCAAACGGTAACCACAAGGTAAAGATCTTCCCGTTCAAGAAATTCTTCAACCGACTTGGAGGAATAATTATCTAACGATATTCCTACTTCTTCCATTACCCTTACAGCTCTTGGATTTAGTTTCGAAGGCTCTACACCTGCTGAAAAGGCTTTCCAGTAATCTGGCAGATCATGGTTAATGAATGCTTCAGCCATAATGCTTCTACATGAGTTACCTGTACAGAGGATCAGGACATTCTTCATTGTTATTCCATTTGTTGCGTCTATCATCATTGTGGAAAATACACTAATACTTTTCGGGAAATGTTAAATTATTGTTAGTGACATATTTTCTGGAGTATCAAACAGAGCAAATAATTACCTTATTCAGTAATAAAAAACGTATCAAACTTTAATAAAAATATTGTCCATGACAATGTGTGACACTATTTTTCGTAAACAGTAATAGTTAAAAAGTTTACAGGAGGTTACCATGTTCAAGTTTTTCGGAAAACTATTCAGATTAGTATTCCCGATTGTTGCGTCATGGTATATCCTCAAAAAGAGGGATGATAATAACAAATGGGGAGCTACTGAGGAAGAATATCTCTCTGAACTGCCCGGAGATGATTTAATCCCTGATCAAGTAAGAGAACATACAAGAGCAATCACAATCAGAGCATCAGCAGATAAAATCTGGCCCTGGCTTGTTCAGATGGGCAGAGACAAAGCTGGATTCTATAGTTATGAATCAATAGAAAAATGCTTCGGATTGGAGATAAAGACTTCCACAGAAATTATACCAGAGTTTCAGAATTTGAAAGAAGGGGAGTGGATTGCAATTTCCGAAGATGGATTCGGGTTTGAAGTAAATGAAATGATGGAAAACGAATACCTCGTGCTTCTTTCACGACCGTCAAAAATTACCGACGGAGAAGGCGAGATTGAAGAGTATTCTGGTTGGGATAATGAATCAAGCTGGGCTTTTATATTGCGAAAAGTGGACGATAATCTTTCCCGTTTGATAATCAGGACAAGAATTGGCAAGAAAGATGGAGTGAGTGATAAACTCTTCTATCATTTCCTCTTGGAACCTGGTCACTTCATTATGGAACGAAAGATGATGCTTGGCATCAAAGAACGGGTTGAAAGACAGAGGTAACCAAAAACTTCTAGGTGCCAAAGTAACGATCACCGTAATCACCCAATCCTGGAACGATATATTTCTTGTCGTTCAGTTCAGCATCGATGGTGGCAACGGTTATATTCTCTTCCGGTAATACCTCAGCGAGTCTATTAAATCCATATTCTGCAGCGATTACACCTACAAAATAGATGTCTTCTTTTTTATAACCTTCTTCTTTTAGTACTTCAACGGCCAGACAAGCAGATCCGGCAGTAGCAAGCATTGGGTCAAGTATCATCACACTGCTGTGCTTTTTGGGTGACAGCTTTTTGTAAAAGAGGTGAGGTTGTGCTGTTTCCTCGTTTCGCTGGATCAGGATCGATCCAATACTAACACCGGGAATGGCTTCAGAAAATGCTGGAACCATGGACTGCCCGGCACGATAGATCGGAACAACCATTATATCATCTATCAACACTGCTGTCTCAGTGGGTGCAATGGGAGTTTCAACGTTGGCGATCTCATGCGGCATCTTGGAAAGAGATTCGGCGCATAATGCTTTTGTGATACAATCCGATGCCCAACGAAAGGTTTTAGTATCGCTATTCTTATCTCTAAGAAAGTGAAGGTATCTATCAAGACCATTCTTTTTCACTATCCGCTCCCGGTTAAATTGCACAGTTCAATAATACGGGATGAGAACGGATAATTCAATACATCAATTATATGTAAAGAAATGTCTGGCCGGTGAAAATCACCGGCCAGATAACAGATTAGATGTCAACTCTCAAGGCAAGAGAAGGGTTTGTACGGGAAGCACGCAGAGATTGCGATATCACCGTTAGTATGGCTATAAACGCCGCTGTTAATCCAGCAATGAGGAAGGGCCATATGGTGAGATCAATTTTATAAACGAAACCATCCAACCATTTTGTCATGGCAAAATATCCGACAGGCCATGCGATCACGTTGGCGATAGCCACCCACTTGATAAAATCAATAGTCAACATCCGTACGATAACGCCCTCACCGGCACCGAGTACCTTACGGACTGCAATTTCTTTGCGACGCTGTTCTGTTGAATAACTCGCCAAACCAAATAATCCCAGACAAGCAATGATTATTGCCAAGCTTGAGAAAATCCCGACGACGGTGGCAAAATTATGGTCCCCGGTATAAATATCACTGAATTCATCATCAAGGAAGCTATACTGGAACGGAGTTTCAGGGTCTATCTCGACCCAGAGCTTTTCGATGTCGCGAATTGCATTCTGGATATTCCCACCCTCGAGTTTGACCGAAATGATATAACTGGGTCTCGTATCCATCGAGTAGATCATCGGCTCAATTGTTTCACGAACCGATGCAAAATTATAGTTTCCTATCACTCCAATAACTTCCTGATCAGGTTGTTCTGGATCGCCTGAGAGGATTTTTTTACCAACGGCACTATCCCATCCGATCTGACTAACCGCTGCTTCGTTCAGCATGACGGCCGTGGTTGAATCGGAAGGAAAATCGGGTGAGAACGCTCGACCTTCAACGACTTCCATTCCCAAGGCATCCAGATAACCGGGACTGATCGTATTGATACTCATAATCCACGGATTATCAGGGTCACTTCCTTCAGGATTAACTCCCGTACGGGGATGGCCGCGAACAGGGAGAGTTGACGATGTTCCGTAGGCTAAAATGGAGGGCAGAGTGTCCAATCTATCCAGTAAGGTGTTTCTGACCTCAACATTCCTTGAACGATGTTCCAGGATGACAACCTGATCACGGTCGTAACCGGGATCGCGGTTAAGGACAAAATATATCTGGCTGACTACTACCAGGGTACCGATGAGTAATGCGATGGTTATACTGAACTGTCCAATCACGAGGAAGCGACGCATCAGGATACCACTTTTACTACTCTTGAAATTGCCCTTCAGCACGACAGCAGGTTTAAAACGGGAGAGAATTTCAGCTGGGTATATGCCTGATATGATGCCGACCAAAACTGCAACACCCAAGAGTAAGAATAGAACTTCGGGATTGGAGAATGGTAAAAATTCAAGATTCCGTCCCGATAGATTATTCATAGAGGGTAATGCCAATTTTGCTAAAATTATCGCTATAGCTGTAGAAATCGTTGTCAGGAAAACCGATTCCCCAAGGAACTGAAGTACCATTTGAAAACGTTGAGCACCAATCACTTTTCGTAAGCCTACTTCACGAGCACGTTTAGCTGAACGTGCCGTTGAAAGGTTCATAAAATTAATAGATGCGATAAGCAGGACAAACAAAGCGATCACACTTAATGCCCTGACCTGACTGTAATCACCCTCTGAATAATTTGAATCATAGATAATGTGGCTTGAGTGGAGGTGAACGTCCATAAACGGTTGTAGTTGTGGTGTCCAGAATTCTGGGGTACCGTTTTCCTCTTTCAGTTTTATTGCCTGTTCAACTACGAAGTTCGGATCGGTTCCTTCTGCAAGAAGCAGATAGGCTGTTATTTGCAGGCTCCCCCAAGGGCTGAAGAATTCCGCAGAGTCATCAATAGACATCACTGCATCAAAACGGATATGAGAATTCTCGGGACTGGGTTCAATAATTCCCGTTACGACAATGTTTTCAAAACGGGGATGGGTAACACTCTTCCCAATGGGATCTTCATCTCCAAATAGTGTCTTTGCCATCTGTGGTGAAAGAAGTAGGGCATTCGGTTCGGTCAAGCAGGTCTGCTTATCACCACTGATCAGAGTAAAATCGAAAATATCAAAAAAACTCTGTTCGGCTAAAATCAGGGCTTCCGTTTGAATGCTGTTTTCATCAAGCGTAAAGCGTTCTTCACCAAAACCCCTGATTCTACAAGACGCTTCCACTTCAGGAACAGTCTCTAGGAGAGCGGGGGGTAGTGCAGGCATCGTTATGCCAACGTGCGAACTACTCACGCCTTGGGCACTGTCTATGGTATACATACGGTAAATGTTATCTGCTTTTGTATGAAAACGGTCAAAGCTGAGATCGTTATAAACGTAGAGTGAAATCAGTATGCAGATGGTCAGGCCTAACGCAAACCCAAGGATATTAATCAGAGAGTACACCTTGTTCTGGGTAAGGTTACGGAAGGCGACAAGAAGGTAATTTCGGAACATGCTAAAGCCTCTGATAGCATATTACCGGCTCAGTTAGTAGTATATAACAATTGAGTTGCGTATTGCAACGAAAATGTTATTGTGACCCTTTTTAAATGAGGGCAGCATTCATCAGGATCACATATTGTCATACGCCTGAGAGTCACAAATTGTTCCCGTAGTTGATTTTATCCATTAAAGGTTGTATTATACAACCATAATGAAACTCGATAAAAACATACATAAAAATTCCTATATCCTGATTCGGGAACTGGTAAAAGCGCTTCGCTTTTTTCAAGAAGACTCAGTTTTCTGCGAAGACTTGACCTTTTCGCAATTCACGATTCTGGACTACATAAAAGAAAAGGATGGTATCGGTCTAACCGAATTGCGTGAAAAACTTGTTGTTGAGAAAAGTACACTAACGAGGTTGATCGAACCGCTCATTAAAAAGGGACTAGTCTACAAGGAAAAGTCTAAAGAGGATTCACGGGTGATAAACGTTTTTATCACTAGTGAGGGCCAAAAAATTCATCAGAGTATATGGGATTGTTTTGGGCAGAGCATAACCAGATTGATTGAAAACATACCTGAAGGTGAACGGGACAAGGTGTATGAATCGATGACACTCTTTGTTCGATCCCTTTTTAAATGTTGTGAAAAAGATAGTTGTTGTATCTAAAATTTTTTACTACAATAGTTGTATAGTACAACAGAAAGCGAAGGAAGTGATGAGAGAGAAAAAAATACGTGAAGCAGTAAGGGACAGATATGGAAAAATCGCACAAACGGCTGGAGCATCCTGCTGTGGAGAAACTTCCTCGGGTTGTTGTAGTCCTGATAGTGGGGTAAATGTCAGTATTGGTTATGATCAGAACGAGTTGGAATCGATCCCTCAGGACTCAAATATGAACTTGGGCTGTGGAAATCCAACTGCAATGGGTGAGATCAATAAAGGTGAGGTAGTGCTCGATCTGGGATCGGGTGGAGGAATCGATTGTTTCCTTGCCGCAAAACAGGTTGGACCAGAAGGACAAGTGATCGGGGTGGATATGACCCCCGAAATGCTTGAACGTGCACGAACCATAGCTGAAAAAGAAGGATATAAAAACGTAGAATTCCGTTTAGGGGAAATCGAACATCTTCCAGTGGCTGATTCATCAGTAGATGTCATTATCTCAAACTGTGTGATTAATCTTGTCCCCGACAAGAAGCCGGTGATGGCTGAAATGGCAAGAGTTTTGAAACCGGGCGGAAGACTAATGATTTCAGATATTGCCTGCCATAAGGAATTACCAGATTTGTTGCGAGAAAATCTTGCAGCGACTGTTGGTTGTATTGGTGGGACGATCACAATAGACCTTTATCAGGAATTGCTGGAGAAGAACGGATTCACCGACATAAAGATCCTTGGTCAGGGCATGAGTGAACTGGCAGAATCCTGGCTTTCAACGAATCATGCGGACACACTATTGGGTGATTTGAATTTAAGCAAAGAGGAAGTAAGGGAATCAGTTAAGCAGATCGTGTCGGCAAAGATCACTGCTGTTAAGTCCTGAATTTAGCATATAGAACTGCTCAGCAAGCCTGCCTCATAGAGGTGGGCTTTTCTTTTGACTCAATAGTGCAAGTATACTATATTCTACGAATCCAATATAGTGAAAGTGCAATATGGAGGGAATTATGGAAAAGATTTCAAAAGCGGAAGCGGCATTGCTGGGACTGCTGAATGATGGTGCCAAGTATGCATACCAGATAGAGAAGGAAGTTTATCAGCGAGATATGAGATACTGGACTGAATTATCCATGTCCAGCATCTACAAACTGCTCAACAGTCTTGAAAAAAGGAGTGTCTTGACTTCAAAAGTGGAAGTCAGCGAAGAGAACAGGACCCGTAAAGTCTACGAAATGACAGAACTGGGAAAACAGACTCTCATTGCGAAACTGAAAGAGATCATCAGTGAACCCGAACATATGCGTTGGGAATTTGACGTGGGGATTTCCAACATCGATCTGATCGAGGAAGATCAGATCATTGAATCACTTACCCACTATGAGAAAAAACTGGAGGAACGAATCGACGGCTATGCTGGATTAATGAAGTATTTGAAAAAAGAGGGATGCCCCGACTACCGGATGGGGTTGGCTTCGAGACCATTGGCAATTTACGGTGCCGAACTCAAATGGGTTCGAAAGTACAAGAGCTGGTTCGAAACGAGAGGAAAAGATGTTGACTGATCAGACGCTTACGGAAAAAGCTACGCAACACATGCACAAATTTTGTGTTGATATCGGACATCGCCATGTTGGAAGTAGTAATAACAAGGTGGCTATCGATTACTTCGAAAAAATGATTAAGGATTCTGGTTTTACAACAGAAAGACAGGAATTCGATTGTATTGACTGGGAAAGTGGAAAGACTTCGTTGAATATTGATTCTGTTTTATACAAGGTATTTCCAAGTCCCTATTCACTGAGTTGTGATTTGCGGGCTGAATTGATATCAGCCAAATCTCTTGACGTTCTTAATTCCCTTGATGTTGAGGGGAAAGTTCTTTTATTGCATGGACAGATTGCACGTGAACAGGTAATGGCAAAAAACTTTGTGTTCTATAACCCAGATGAACACAAGGCCATTATTTCTACCTTGGAAAGCAAAAAACCTGCTGCCATCATCGCAGCCACAGGAAAAAATCCTGAACTTGCAGGAGGATGGTATCCATTTCCGATGTTTGAGGATGGTGATTTTGATATACCGTCCGTTTATATGAAGGACATTGATGGGGTTAAATTGCTTGATCACGTTGGGGAAATCGTCGAATTGCAGATTGAGTCTCAAAGGATACCGTCAACAGGTTGTAACATCGTAGCCACCAAAAAAGGTGAAGTGGAAGAACGGATAGTGATTTGTGCTCACATTGACACCAAAAAGTCTACACCCGGAGCATTGGATAACGGGACCGGTTTGTCAATCCTTCTTCTGCTAGCAGACATTTTGAAAAATTATAACGGGAAATATACACTTGAGATTGTAGCCCTAAACGGAGAAGATTACTACTCTGCACCCGGTCAGATGAAGTATCTGGAAGAAAACGAAAGTCGATTTTCAAACATTAAACTTGTTGTCAATATCGACGCAGCAGGGAGCAGAAATGTCACTACTGCTTTTTCTTTTTACGAAGTTCCGGCAGCTTTTCAAAAAGTATTCGAAAACAACATCAAAAGCAGGCGCGCCTGTATGATTGGTGATCCCTGGTATCAGGGGGATCACTCGATCTTCATCCAGCGAGGTTGTCCGGCTATTGCGGTCACATCGGAGAATTTTATGGAGCTCTGTACAGAAGTAACTCACACAGAAAAAGATACTGTTGACCTTGTAGATGATGAAAAGCTCGTTGAAATTGCGTATATACTCGGAGAATGTATCGAAGCAATTTCAAGTTAAGTGAGCTTAGAATGGACCCTGCCGAAAAAAAGAAGATCATTGGTAACCTGATTACATATTCTGTACTTGTTTGTATTCTCGGATGGGTTGGAGTTGTTATAGACAAAATGACCCCATCCCAATCCGGGCAGGGCCCCGGTATGTTACTCTGGATTCTGGCCCCCATCCTCGTTTCTTCTTATCTCAGGCGATTTAAGGGAGATGGCTGGAGTGATTTTGGTATAAAGCTGATTCTAAAAGGAAACCGAATTAGTAATTTGACCAGTATGTTCTTTTACCCATTTGTTGTACTGATTACCATTCAAATAGGGAAGGCGTCTGGGGCAATAGAGACAATCTCTACAGTTTCTACCAAAGAAAATCTTCTTATCGCGACTTTTACTGCTTTACTTGTGCCACAGCTTATCCAGAATATCCTCGAGGAATCAGGTTTCCGTGGTTACATGTCTCCAAAACTGGAAAAGCTGAAAATCCATCCTCTGTATGCCTACCTGATTACCGGTTTTGTCTGGGGAGTATGGCATTTGCCCTATTTCAGAGTTATCACATCCTACACTTTTGAACCATTGATTACACTTATACCAAGGTTCCTGATCGGGACGATGGTGGTGTCAATACTGTATGGGGAAATCAGACGAAGAACTCAGTCAGTTTGGCCGAGTATTATCATGCAAACAATGGGAGGAACACTGATAGCCACAATATTTACTGGCGGTCTGGTTCGTGTTCAGAGTACCAGTCAACTCTGGTTTAATCCGACGATTGAAGGTGGGGTGATGATTGTAATAACAGGTTTAACAGGTTTGCTTTTTCTTCGATCCACTCTGAAGCGAACTCACCCACGCACCACCGATAATTAGAACCATGGCGAAACCGGTGTAGATGGTCAAACGTCCTGAAGTAACTGTTGTTAGAAGTAATGTGGAAAAGAGTGGTGTCAAGTAGGCAAGGGATCCAATAATACGTGGATCGCCATGTTTCAGTGCTCCGTTCCAGAAATAAAACGCTGCACCCATAGGACCTGCACCCAGATATAGAATAAAACCAACCTCTTTCATTCCCGGAATAAATGATGGTTCAAAAAGGAAATGATAGGCAAAGGCGAGAATACTGGAAATAAAACAGCCGTAGGCAATATTGATTGATTCAAATGGTGCGAGTTTTTTGGAGATCAGGGTAAATATCGCCCAGGTAATCCCGGAGATCAGGGCGAGGAAGTAGCCTAAGAGATACGTTCCTGTGAGTTGAAACTGACCACCAGAAACAACTAGTAAAGCCCCACCAAAACCCATCAGAATACCGATAAGATGGTTCCAGTGAAGTCTCATGTTTCTGAAAAAGAGTGGGGTAAAAACGACCAGGAGCAATGGCCATAAATAGTTAATCAGATTTGCTTCAACCGGTGGCGCTATTTTGAAAGCAATAAACAGGAAAAGATGGAAACCGAAGATACCAAAAACAGCAGCGGCAATTTTTTTAATAGATGGTTTTTCTTTATTCAGGAATAGAAGGCCAATTAATCCACCAACGAGTAGTCCAGCACCCAAAAGGAAAAAAGAAGGTAAATGACGTAGTTGCGTTATGATTGTTGCAAGTGTGGTCCAGAAGAGGATTGAACCGATAGCTAGAAAGTAAGATTTCGCCTGCATTACATATCCAATTTTACTGAAAAGTTGGGTAATGGTAAAGCAGAATCGAATTAAAAGCAATTAGAATCTTGTAATAGTCTGATGGAATCAGAGATGTTTTCCTGACATTGAGCGAACCTCTTCAACAGATTGCTTTAACTTATTTAAATCTTCGAGAGATAAATCCAGCTTCTGGAACATCTCGATTGGGATATGTTTCGCTTCTTCCCGTAAACTCCATCCTTTCTCTGTCAAATGGATTTCAACACGGCGCTCATCTTCGCTACTTCGAACTCTCTTAATAAATCCGGCACGCTCCATCCGTTTAAGTAACGGAGAGAGTGTACCGGTATCCAGAAATATCTGCTCTGCAACATCAGTCACCAGAATTCCTTTATCCTCAACTTCAAAATGTTCCCACAGAACCATCAAAACGATGTATTGTGGATAGGTGAGGCCTATTTTTTTCAAATGAGGATAATAGAGCCTTGATAACTGGTGTGATGCGCTGTACAAGGCAAAACACAACTGATTATTCAGGTGTAGGTGCGGATATTTCTTCATTGTTCAAGGCCAATTCACGTTCGATGTACTTCACGAGTTCTTCCGGTTTTTTTGATGAACCAAAACGGTCAATTACTTCTCCCTTACGGTTCACGAGGAACTTGGTAAAGTTCCATTTGATCTTTTCGCTGCCAAGCAAACCCGGCTGTGCCTTTTTCAACTTCTTGTATAGCGGATGAGCGTTTTCCCCGTTCACATCAATTTTTTCAAAGATTGGAAAAGTGACGCCATAGTTAATCTGGCAGAATTCCATTATCTCTTCTGAACTACCTGGTTCCTGCTTGCCAAATTGGTTGCACGGAAAACCAAGCACAACGAAGCCTTGATCTTTGTATTCCTTATAAAGTTTTTCCAATCCTTCATACTGGGGAGTAAAACCACATTTACTTGCGGTGTTTACAATCAGGATCACATCACCCAGATAGTTATTGAGGTCAATGATCTCACCATCATTCAGCGGCATATCAAAATCTAAAACGAACATAGCAATTCCTTTATTAGTATTGACTACAATTATATTGTAAGCAATATAAAATTAAATATCAATATTGTTTTGGTGTCTCAAGAGTGGTTTAGTCGTCTCTATGTACTGTGTCTATTGAGAATGCTGGCAGGCAGATCGCCATATATTCGGCACCGTCAGAGTGTGGTGAGCTGTATTGAACCCATTCACCTGCGTGAATAAGAACAGCTTCCCCTGCTGAGATGTCCATCTCGGTGTCTTTAAGTTTGATGTGTAGTTGCCCGCTAAGAACAACCGTGTACTCGTCGAATTCCGGTGTTTGCCCCGGTTCAACCCAACCGCTTGGACTCTTCATTTTGGCAATACTGGTCGCTTCTGTTCCACTATTTACACGACCAAAATACTCTTCGATGATCTTTGGAGGTTCCCCAGCCGCTGGAATCACAGTTGGTTTCTTTATAAATGTTGCCATTATATCCTCAGTTTGTTGAAGAGATAATATACCATCCAATAATTTACAAAACCCTCATATTCTATTCGTGCCTCAATACTTCAGAGGGATTTGATCTGACGATTCGAAGGGTCAATAGAGTAGTAGTAATCATTGCAACCGCCAGAACCATGCTACCAAGGACTGGAAAAATCCAGAAAGGGAATTCTATACGGTACATAAATTGATCGAGCCATTCGCTTGCTATATACCAGGCAATTGGCCATGAAATTACGTTCGCGACTACAATCAAAACAATAAATTCTTTCTGTATTAGCCCCATGAGTTGGGCGGATGTGGCACCCAGGATTTTCCGTACGCCAAGTTCTCGGGTACGTCTACCGGCCGTATAGCTTGCAAGACCAACCATTCCAAGGATGGAAACTATAAGAGCAATAAAGGTGAAGAAAGAGAGAAGTTTTACAGCTCGCTCCTCTTCATGGTAATGAACCACAAACATATCTTCATCATAAAAGAAACGGCTAATTTCTGCGTCAGGTACTATTTGAGTCCAGGTTCTGTCTATGGCTTCAAGGGCTTGCCCCGTACTATTCCCATCGATTTTTACAACCACTTGAAAGTAGTTATTGTTCAAATGAATGATTGTTGGTTGAATCTGTTGACGCAGTGATCTTTGATGAAAGTCACTGACTACTCCAACTACCTGCATATGATATTCATTGCTGTCCGGGTCTTTAATCCTTCTTCCAATTGGATTACTCCAATTCATTTCGGACACAAATGTTTCGTTAATTAAAACCGACATCGTTGGATCAGCCTCTGAATATTCGTCTGTCGGAAATAGCTCAGAGTCCAACCATCTACCCTGTACAAGATTCAGCCCGAAAAGTTCGGGTGCATGGGAACCCATTCCAAGAGAATGAGCCCCTATCGGTTTCTCTTTCCCTTCGGGTAACCAGGTACCGTAGGGATCGCCCCACCCGGGAAAACCGTTGGTTCGAGCCACATCAAGAACTCCCGGTAGATTTTGCAGACTATCGAAAAACGGTTCGTAAAGGTGCCGTTTATCATTCTCGACACGAATCAACAGGATGTTATCCTTCTGAAATCCAACGTCATATCGGTCAATAAAAACCATTTGCAAAAATATAACTGAGATTGAGATAAGTAGAAGTAGAGTCGCCGAAAACTGGAAGATTAGGAGCAGATATCGTGACCAGTTAAACCGTTTTGACTTTAGTGGATCACCCTTTAGAGCTACTACAGGTTTGAATGCAGATAGCCGAAGCGCTGGATATATACCTGCCATTAAAGAAATGACTACTCCGAGGAGGAGCAAAGAAACTATAGCTTTCGGATCTGTCAGATCAATTGAAAGTGACCGTTGTGTAATCTCGGAAATCAAAGGAAGGCCCAGTTTCGCGAAAACCACACCTAATGCAACAGAGATGAATACCAGCACGGCAGATTCACCGAGGAATTGACCGGCAATCTGAATCCTTAACGCTCCAATGGCTTTTCTCATTCCAATTTCACGTGTTCTGTATGATGCACGTGCAATGGCGAGATTCGTGTAATTAATTGATGCAAGAAAAATGATTAGAATTGCTACAGACAGGAATATTAACACTTGCGTGTAATCACCGGGATGCCAGTTCACCTGTCCAATAATGTGATCCGAATGGAGATGAATTTCGTTAAAAGGTTGCAGAACAAAAGTTTCCTCAGGATTATCCAGATGACTCTGAATTTCCGTTTCAAGATTCGCAAGAGATGATATGGGATCAGATCTCTTTTCGGCTAAAACAAATGACTGCATCCAGTTGTCGTTCCAGACATCATAGTCCCATCGTGAGAAATTGGTTGGAAGGATGACATTTGGCTGGAAAAATGAACCCGGATCAGGTATGGAATAAACCCCTGCAACTTTTAGTAAAGTAGTATCATCCATGACAATTGTCTTGTCCAATGGATTACTATCGCCAAAATAGTATTCGGCAACATCCTGCCTTAACACGATATGATCAGGTCTCGCTAAAACATTTTCAGGATTATTGCTTTTGAGGGGATAGGTGAAAATTTTGAAGAATGATGAATCAGCGCAGAAAGCTGCATCTTCATATCGTTGTTTTTCATTGGCTTTTAGCTGAAAGCGACCTGCCCAATATAGTCGTGTAAATTCAGATATATCGGATGAATTATCTGTTAAAAATGGTCCAATCCCCGGGGGAGTATTCGAATTTAATTCTCTGGTTTGATCAGGCAGAATCAGTTGTTTGTTTACACGGTAGATTCTATCAGAATTCTTCTGAAAAGAGTCCCAGGAAAAATCGACGCTGACGTAGGACAACATCAATAGTGAACAAGCGATACCTATTGAAAGGCCAAAAATATTAAGTGCAGCATAAAACTTTTGATTTTTAATTGCACGAAGTGAAGAAAAAAAGAATGATTTAAACATAGGAATCCCGTCAATTTTTAATCCGGCATCTTTAGGACGGAACGTAACGTTCAAAGGTTACACCATCGAACTATAATGTTAAGCAATCCTAATGCTCCGATGCTATTGATTTGTCCAAAAAATGGAGGTATATACACGCATTATGAAAACGATGGCAACATATCCGCAAACGACAGATTGTACTGTCAGTGACTTCACCTTCATCGGAGGTGATGAACAACTGTGCTCTCTGCGGAGGTAATGTCATTTACATAGAGTTGTGATATTCCCCCGTAGAGAAATCTACGGGGGTTTTTTATTTCCCCGATAATTTTCGATTATCAGGAGTAAAAGATGTTTAAAGAGTTAAATAAAATAGATGAAAGACCAGAACTGTTTTCGAAGTATACCGCTTCAGAACTCTGGACAGAGGAATATGTTTCATGCAAAATGCTGGAAATGCATCTGAATGAAGATGTTGATCCGGCGTCCAGAAACAAGGCGTTTATGGAAAAGTCCTTTGAGTGGTTGATCCATCGTTTTGAGATCAAAAAGGGTAAAAAGATTATCGATTTTGGATGTGGACCGGGTTTCTATACGACTCGATTCGCTGAAGAAGGGGCTGATGTTACCGGTGTTGATTTCTCACAAAGATCCATCAACTATGCAAAAGGTATAGCCGAAGAAAAGACGTTGGACATTAACTATGTATGTCAGGATTACCTGACGTATGAAACAAGTCGTAAAGTTGACCTGATTACGATGATCTATTGCGATTTGTGCCCGTTAAGTACATCTCAGAGACAGAAAATGTTTCATTCCTTTGTGAATATACTGAATGAGGATGGATTAATCGTTTTTGACGTTTTTTCACTGGCATTTTTTAGTGCCCTTGAAGAGATGAGTCAGTATGACGTTATACCGGGAAATGGTTTCTGGTCAGCAGAAAAACACCATGTGTTTCAGAACCGATATCTCTATAGAGATGACAAAGTGATGTTGGATAAATACGTCATCTACGAGGAAAACCTGAAACGAGAAATCTATAACTGGCTGCAATGTTTCAGTCTAGAAACGATAACCGTGGAACTGAATAGAAATGGTCTTGAAGTTGTAGAAGTCTATTCAGATGTAAGTGGTACAACCTACTCAGACAAGACCAACGAAATAGCGGTTATTGCAAAGAAAGTCAAGGAATAATGTTCAACAAGAAAACAAAAAGACAATTCAACATTGTTACTGAATGTGTATGTGATGATCCGATCCAATTCTGCGGAGGTTGGAAAGGCTGAGCTGTGCTTTTCTACAAATAAAACCCCGCAGAAAACTGCGGGGTTTTTTATTTGATTCAGACATTTCAAAACGAAAGGAGAAAAAATGTCTGCCTTGAAATTACTTAACAGAGAATCAGTGAAAAAAGACCAAAACGTTCTGAACCCTCATCGTTCTGATCTGGAAAAAATCGCTGAAAGAGGGCATGCTGAAGATGTGGATTTCCTGATGAGTTTTCTTTTCAAGGAACAGACATTTGCCTACGGCAAACTGATTGATTTTGTACTAAGCCTTGTCACGACAGTCTCCGGTAGAAAAAGGATACGGTTCTACCTGTTCCACGGAAACCAGATTCAAAGGAACTATGCAGCCCTCTATTTGAAGAGGCTGGGAAACCAGAAGAGAATATTAAAAGTTGCAGTTGAAAGAGGTTGTATTGATACTGATCAAGCATTTTCCGAATAAAAATATATCCCACTCCAGAACCAGGAGTGGGATATTTGATTAAAAAAATATTGTAAAAGCATGTGTCCTGGAGTTTAATTACTGTTGATACGAACATGCATTTACTAGCTATACTCTGAAGGAAAAATGAAACTATGTTGGATATCACAAGAGTATTATACAAATACAAACAGTATCTATTGATCGCTCTAGCCTCCATGGTTGTATTCATTTTATCATCTAAGTATGATTTCCTTGAAATTTTGGTGGCCTTTTCAAGGAATCATGAACAATATGAGATTGATGAGTCTGTAAGTGTCGTTATCTTTCTTGTAGTGGTACTAGCATATCTGTTTATGAGGCGAACGCAAGAACTAAGCAAGCAAGAAAAAATTCTTCAAAAACGTAATAAAGAGCTGGAATCAGCGTTAAAAAAAATCAAACGTTTGGAAGGCATTCTCCCCATTTGTGCTTCCTGCAAAAAAATCCGTGACGAAAATGACACATGGCATCAAATGGAATCTTACATCGATAACCATTCCGAGGCCAGCTTCAGCCATGGTCTATGCCCCGAATGTGAAAAAGAGTTCTATGACGAGGATTAATTAAATTTCGTTTTCCTCTGCGGTGTTGTCTCCTGGTTCACAATGAATTTTACAAAGTGTATATTCAAAGCGGGATTATATATTAAATTTAATTAGTAGCTGGTATTTTCCACTTTGTAAACCAAAAAAGCCTCGTTTACTTCACTCCCTTATTTAGAGGCGGGAGGAAAACATGGCACGCCGATTCAAAGAAGAAACGGACTATTACGAAAGACACCGCAGGGCACTCGTCCGAATGTTTAATGGTCGGTGGATTGTGATCAAGCATGATCATGTTCTGGGTGATTTCAAGACTAGAAAAGAAGCACAAAACTTTGTCACTGAAGAGTACGGACCCAAAAACTGCTTCATTAGAAAAGTGACACCTCGTATTTCCCGTAGTGCAATGCTCTACTATTCCCGGTTTACTGTCGTCTGAAATCTATCAAATAACACGTATAATTCAGGGAGTATTGTTTTAGTCCCATGGGTTTTCTCTGTTCTACAAAGCCAAATTAAAGAGAACTCCGAAGAAATGTGAGATACTTCCGCCTAGTACAAAAAGATGCCAGACGGCATGGTGGTATGGGAAAGTACGCCAAGCATAAAACACAACACCAAGCGTATAACATCCACCACCTATGAACAGCCACATAATCATACCTGGCGGAACTGAGGCAACCATAGGTTTGAAAGCAATCATGATAATCCAACCCATCAGCAGATATATGATGACGGATATTACTTTAAATCGGCCAATAAATAGTAGTTTGAAAACAACGCCCAGGATGGCGAGTCCCCAGACAATTCCGAACATTGTCCAACCCCATGGACCGCGCATTGCAGTTAACATAATGGGAGTATAGCTACCGGCGATAAGAAGATAGATAGAACAATGATCCATTAATTTAAAAAACCGTTTGAGTTTTTCGTCGCGAAAAGAATGGTACAGCGTACTTGCCATGTAAAGTAAAATGAGGGTTGTACCAAAGATACTGAAACTAACGACACCCCAGACATCTCCACGTTGAGCTGCAAAAACAACCAGGATCACAAGAGCAGCAATACCAAATGCAACACCTATCCCGTGAGTGATGCTATTGGCGATCTCTTCGCCTCTACTCTGTGGTCGCCATTGAAGCGGTGGTTTTTCTTTATTTGTCTTCAATTTATTTCCATGTATAGATAAACCCCGCACAGTTGCGAGGTTTAATAATGTATATAAAACTCTTTCGAAGTCCTAGGCAATATCTTCTAACCTACCCTGAGCCATTTGAAAATTTCAGCAAAACTGGGTTCTTTTCCATGCATCATAATTCCAATACTGAATATCTTTCCTGCAACTCGTCGTATAAAAATAATGGACACGATGAGAAGGATTGCCGTCAAAGGGAATTCCCACCAAGCCAGATCTGACAAAATAACTCTAACAGGGAATGTTGCCGGGGCTGTTGGCGGAAAATAACTTAGTAGTTTAACAGCAATAGTATCTGGATTATCTATTGCGGCTGCAGTGAAAATAAACATTGCCATTGGTAACCCCATCAATGACCCTTTGCTAGATGTATTTGGGTCATTAATGGTCGCAGCAACTGCGCCAAAAGTCACAAACCAGAACATGTAAGCCAGTAGTGAAAGTATGAAGTATTGTAATAGAGCACTTACGCGGATGATTTCGGTAGGCAGAAACGCTAGAAGTCCGAAAATACCTCCAAGCGATAAGAACATCATACCGATCAGAATCAAACCGCCGATATACGTTGTTACCATCAGGGAAATGCCAAGGATTTTACCATCAATCCATGCCTGAGGTGAGATAATTGAAATAACCTGTTCTGTTATGCGGCTGTTTTTCTCACCCGTAATTCCAGTGAAAAGAGTCCCCATACCAACCATAATGCCAATAAACATCATTGCGAAAAGTGCGACGGTTGCCACAATTTCAAACTTTGTCGATTTTTTATCTGAATCTTCATGATATACAACATCAAGTGAGTACTCGCTCGTCAGGTATGAAAACCTCTCTTCCGATAATCCACTGGATTTAAGGTCGAGTTCAAGTTGTTTTCCAGTCAAATAGGATACAAGACCACTTTCCCACGTCGGAAGTTTTCTGACGATGAGTTCACCTTGCTTGCTTTGACTCAAGATCAATAAAGCATCTATCTCTTTATTGGCTACAGCATCTCGAAGTTCAGAATCAGTAGATTCGCCGCGATCAACGAATACAAAATTTTCGGAATCTGCCAGTTCAAAGTCGTAGTCACCAACCACAGTGATTTTAACAGCATCAGATTTGTTGGACATCAGGAACTTTGTTCCCAAGAATCCAATTGCACCCGTAACCAGAAAAAAGATAAAGGTATATAAAATGTCTTTTAACTTGAAATAACGCCAGAATTCGAAACGGGCAACTTGAAGGACAGTTTTCAGATAGTTCATTTTATTCTCCACCTTCATTTCTTTTCTGGACTGTCTGAATAAATATGTCGTGAAGACTGATTCGTTCAGAATTGATATCCCGAATCTTCGCGATTCCACTCAATTTTCCAAGTATTTCACTTAGATCATCTTCATTTTTGATGGTAAACTGGATTTCGTTGTCTGGAAATATCTCGATCTGATTACTCAGATTAAGCGTGTCGAGGTCTTTACTCTTAAGCTGCTCCCCAACTTTCAGAATCACTTTCTTATCTATATGATGTTGGGACCGGATCTCAGGTAACGTACCATGTAATACCTGCTGTCCATGGTCAATCAGCAAGAGTCGATCGGCTATTCGTTCAACCATTTGCATCTGATGAGCACTGAGCAGGATAGTCATGCCCTGATCTCTTAGCTCAGAAATAAGCTCCAGGAAAAACTCCTGATTGACTGGGTCGAGACCTGAAAAAGGTTCATCCAGAACAACGAAGTCAGGTTGATGCAAAACACTTGCAATGAACTGTACTTTCTGCTGGTTTCCCTTACTTAGAGAATCAAGTTTTTCGTTTGCCCTGTCCAGCAGCCCCATTTTATCCAGCCACTTATTGGCAGATGCATTTGCATCTGCTTTTTTCATACCATGGAGCATTCCAAAATAGGAAAGTGTATAAACAACCTTCAGGTCAGGGTAGAGTCCACGTTCTTCAGGAAGATATCCGATCTGGTGTGCGGGTAACGAATTTGAAACTGTGCCATTCAGGTTGAATGAAATCGTTCCATCATCGGGTAGGATAATGTTGTTTATCGTCCTGACTGTGGTTGTCTTTCCAGCGCCATTCGGACCAAGTAATGCGAAAATCTCACCCTTATTTATCGAAAATGATAATCCATCTATGGCTTTAACAGTGTTATACTGCTTATGGATATGATCGACTGTCAGTAATGTATCGGACAAGGTAATCTCCAATTATGATTTGTTTTGGTAAGTAAACAAGGTAGTAAATATTCAGGCAATATTATAAATCTGGAGAAGAGTCTTGACTCTTATTGTCTCGTTTGCTAACATGTTGGTAGTACAAACATGTTGGGGTTAGTTCGATGAGTAAATGGCAGAATATGGAACAGAAGACTTTTGATCTATCGCAAAAAGACGGAATACAGGACTTAGGAATTGGATTAAGTCTATTATGTGTTGCGGCATATTTTATCTTTAATGTTCCGTGGTTTATGGTCTTTCCAATATTAACAATACTAGCAGTTAAAAAGATTAGGAAAGAGCTGGTTCAAAAACGAATTGGCGATATTGTCTTTGCTGAAGAACGTGAAACCAAAATCAAGATCACATTGATGATTTCTGTCGGTGCAACTGTACTGGCAGTATTGTATACCATCGTGGTTTCATCCTATTTCAGGGAACAATGGTTAGTGAGTATCCTTCGTGAAAATTTTGATACAGTAATTGGAGTCATATTTTCGTTTAAAGCCATCGCAGCCGGATTCATCCTGAAGATGCCCCGTTATTTCTATGCCGGTTTCATTTGTACGGTGATTGCAATTGGATCAACTTGGACGATTAATCCTCTATTCTTCTATGCAGCAGGAAGTGGAGTTGTATTTCTTTGCATGGGTGTTTTTTTCAGTTACAGGTTTTTCAAAAATTATCCTGTAGTGGAGGATAACGAATGAAAAAAGCAACTGGTCTGATCGATGCGGAAACGTTGGATAGTATTGATCCGGTGATTCATGCACCTGCACGTTTGGCAATTATGGCACTCCTACGAGTGGTGAAGAAAGCTGATTTCACTTTTCTATATACTCAGACGGGACTGACGCGTGGAAATCTATCTTCCCATCTTACTAAATTGGAAAAATCTGATTTTGTAGAGATCGAAAAACTATTTGAAGGAAAACAACCTAAAACGTATGTGTCTCTTACCAAAACCGGGAAGAAAGCCTTGGACGACTATTGGAAACATATGCAACCGTTATTAAAATTAATTGGTGAGAATTAAAAATGCTCCAAGGATTTTTTGTTTTTCGATTAATAGTACTATTTTGAATGATGACTAGAGACGGTTCTATTAACGTGTTTCAATTGAGGATATAAGTTTTGCAAAATTTAATAATTAAGCCATATTTATTTGTTTTAATTTTTGTGATAGTTCTTATTGGTTTATCACAGAAATCAATTGCGAGCGATGCAGTGGTAATACCTGACCAATGTACTCTTCCTGTTTATTCTATATCCTTGCCGCAGTATCAGCTGGATTATCTAAAAAATAACTCCTCAAGTGACACATCTTTTAGTGCAATTATTGAGATTGGCCTTATCCAATATCCATGCAACTTCTCTTTACGGGGGGCAACGTCCAGAACCTACCCAAAAAAATCTTGGAATATAAACTTTTCAGATAATTCCGGATATTTAAAAAAAGAGATCAACCTGAATGCTGAATATAGTGATGCTTCATTATGTCGAAATACTTTAGCTATGATATTGGCAAAAGAGCTGGATTTGGATTCGCCTGAGACTAAACATATATCCCTGTTTATAAATAATATATATGAAGGAGTGTACATTGAGGTAGAAGAGGTTGATGAAGATTATTTCGGGCAGAGACACCTACAAGAAAATGGCTTATTGATAAAGGCATCACATCATGGGGGACGTTTCAATCCATTAATTGATCCCGAATTGTTCGATATTCATTATAAATTATATCATTTCCAACCAGAGGATTTGGACTCACTGGATTATTATTTCCGAATACTTCAATACGGGGATTATGCACAAATATTAGATCTTATTAATCGTCGATTCAGTACAGAAAATATAATAAAATTCTTTGCACACAAGTTTGCAATAATGGATAATGATGGATTCACAAAGAATTATTATCTCTATAAAGATGAATTTGAAAGGCTAGGGTTTATCCCCTGGGATTGTGATGCCACTTTTGGGAATCATTGGACAGGAAGGTGGGAGGCAGGAAATATTACAATGCTTAATAATACTCTGCTTACGAAAAATAATTTATTTAGTCGTATGATCGAAGTGGAAAGTATACGTTCACATTTTAACAATCAATTAAACGAATTAGGAATAGAACATTTTCCAAGGCTTATTGGTAAAGTTGATAGTTTATTTAATCAGATCAGGAATGATATATATCTGGATGAGAATAAACAATATTCAAATCTGGAATTTGAAAATGAAAAAGAAAGATTACTGCAATTTCTTTCAGAACGTGGTGATATTTTAAGCGATCTTGATTACTTTCATAAATCCGATATAATTAAGATTGATGTCAATAGATCTTTTTTCTCGACACCAGTGGATAGCTTTCATTTTCAAGTGGAGTTCGAAGAAGAGATTGTTGTTGCCTCCCTAATCATTCTGGATGACGAAAATGAATGGTATTATTATCAACTAGATGATACTGGAATAAATGGAGATAATTTCGCTGGTGATGGGATCTGGACTGTGACTGACAAATTTCCCGGAATATCAGATATTTTCAATTATACAATAAAGTATAAGATGGAGAATGATGCATATTTTTACTGGCCACCGTCAGGGTTAATCGGAAATTATGATGAAGTTCCTTCATTCCGTTTAAGTTATTATGGCGTTGAACATAATGACATCTTAATCGGTCCAATTTGGAATGTGGATGGACAAAACAAAATAATTACTTTAATCAACCAATCTGATCATACAGTTTCGTTGGATGGTTGTTTTGTGACGTGGGGAATAAATTTCAACAAATTTCAGATTAACCATACAGGAAATCTTTCTTCAGGGGATACATTGTTTTTAACAAACTCGATTACACGGGAAAAGTATCGGTTACCTGGCAGAAATATACATGGTGATTATAGGGCACTAGCTCAAGAAGCCCATGAGGTTCAATTGTCAACATCGAATGGAACTATAATCGATTCAATGAACAATCTAGAGTATGAACCTTTATTAGATCCTTTGAATTCACTGATAATTAATGAAATAAATTACCATGGAAATTCATCCAAAAACCCTGGTGATTGGATTGAAGTTTATAAAACAGATAACACTGGTTCAATCTCAGGCATGCACATTCATGATGCAAATCGTAATAAAGCCTACTTCTTTACTGATGATGATGATAGAAAACTGAAAGCAGGGGGTGGCTATCTGGTTGTTGCGGAGGATATTCAAAGATTTCGAAACGTGTTTCCATGGGTTACAAATGTGACAGGAAATCTGCAATTTTCATTGAGTAATGGAGGAGAAGCGATCACAATTTCAAGCGACTGTCTTTCGGAAATTGATTATGTCTCATATGATGATAAATCACCATGGCCTGAGCTACCAGATGGTAATGGACCTACTCTTGAATTAATTTCTCCAGGTTTGAGTAACAATGATCCAAACGCATGGCGTCCGAGTAGTTGGGAATATCCATTTGGAACACCAGGCATGAACAATTCTGTTAACGAATCCTTCATTGATAAAGATGTTGAAATACAATGCACTATCAGCAAGCTATATCCTAACCCTTTCGAAGATATTCTATTCATTGAGTTGTCAGCTCGAAAGGCATGTAATGTTGATTTCGAAATCTTCAATATACTTGGGCAACAAGTGTCATCATTTAGTCATTTTCTCCCCGGTCAAGGACTCCATACTGTAAGCTGTAAAACTAAGGATTATGGTTGTTCTCTTTCTTCAGGTGTATATTTCTTGAGTTTCAACAGTAATGGTAATCAATCTTTACATAAGGTCCTTTTGGTTAAATGAAAAAATCTAAGAGTAGGTTAGTTCAATTTTACGCAGTACTTCGAAAGTATCCCTGGATAAGTGTTCTATCACTCATTTCTATTTTGTTCCATGTCCCTATAGTACATTCAGAACCAGAACTAAGACAATATTACATCGCCTGTGATCCAGATTCTCTAGATTATATACTGGAAAATTTTGAAGAAGATATCTATATCCATTGTGAGTTTGTGTATGAAGGCAATGTTTGGCATGATGCAAAGATTCGACTAAGAGGGGATTCAAGTCGTGGGTTTCCAAAAAAATCATACAAAGTAAATTTCCAATCATCTGAAAGGTTTGATGGCAGAGATAAAGTAAATCTGGTATCCGAATATCTCGACTATTCATATTGTCATGAATATCTATCCTACGATCTTTTCCACAGAGTAGGATTAGATGCCTCTAAATGCTGGTTTGCTGAAGTATATATCAATCAGCAGTACATGGGCCTTTATCTCGATGTTGAGCAGGTGGACGAGCAATTTCTTTCAAGAACTGATCTGGATAATTATTCAAGTCTGTACAAGGCTTCACTAGATGGATCCATGCTACGGCAGGCGGAGAAACTTGACTCGCTATGGGAAAAGAAGACAAATGAAATTACCGGCTTCTATGATTTTGAAAAATTGGTTGAATGGATCCATAATACACCACCCAGCAGTTTTTACTTGGAATTGGGTCAGGTCTTTGATAGAGAACAGTTAGCCCGGCACATGGCGTTAAATACTTTAATTACTAACAGCAGTACATATTACCATAATTATTATCTGGTTCATGACTTATCACCAGGAGGAAAATGGTCGATTCTTCCCTGGGATATGGATAGAAGTTTTCGTTCATGGGGAACGGCTTTCAGTCAACCGGAATACTATATAAGTTCCCACGGAACCATGGAAGGAACAAACCCCTTTGTTGAAAAATGCTGGCGTGATCCACAGATGCGAGAACTGATTTATCAGCACACAATACAGATCGCAGATAGTTTTATCACTGAGGAATACTATGAACCCCTCGTTAAGGAACTAAATCAACTATTATCTGAAGCTGTTATAGCGGATACTTTTAAAAGAGGTACGGTGGAACAGTTCTATAGTGATTTATTGTCAAGACCAGCTGCAATTATTGGACGGGCAAATCATATGAGGGGTGCAATTGGCAATGCTCCACGACCATTTAATATCAACGAGATATTCCCCTTAAGAAATGGAGTTCTGATTACATGGGATAAGACAGAATCCGGCGATAGCAGCCCTGTAACTTATCAAGTAAGAGTTGATGATAGCTACTTAATTTCAGAACCTACACTCTACAATGCTGGAAACGATACCTTTATTGTTATTGACGATCTTGCACCGGGTGAATATTATTTTGATGTTGAAGCCACGAATCAGTCAGAATATTTAACGACATCTATGTCTTTCTATCGTTCTTTTCGTATTCCAGAAAATTATGGTTCTGATGTTTCAGGCATTCTTTCCCATTCTACGGTTTGGTACAAAGCGAATAGTCCTTTCCGTGTGACAGATGATTTAGTGCTAACTGAAGGGACTAATCTAACTATTGAAGCTGGGGTAGAAATTATTATTGAGAACAGGGCTTCAATTCTAATCAACGGTGAACTAGAAATAATCGGCACTGAAGAGGATAGTGTCGTTTTTTCCGGTGACTTACAACAAAAGGATTGTGGACGAATCCACGTTGATGGTCCAGACGCAATACTTCAAGCTGAGTACATTAAGACTAACTCAATTGACCTCTATTCTGAACCTCTCTTTTTAATAACAAATGAAGCTTCATTAACTGTAGATCGATCCAACATTGATATCAAAAGTGGTAGTGGAATTGTCGGGAATAAAGCCTTTATAAATATTGGGAACACACAAATAACCTCTAGAAATGAAGAGGCTGTTTGGACCGATGAAAGCAATATTAAAATATTCGATTCAAGATTTGTTGCTTTAGAAAATGATTCAATGAACAAACTAATAAGCTTGAATAATTCTATAAATGTTACTCTAGCCAAGTCTGAGTTTTCAGGTAATACAGGTGAGGAATTGATTTATTTTGGATTCAGTGATAGCCTATATGTTTATAATTGTATTTTCTCCGGAAATACAAATGGGATGATGTTACAAGATATGGATTGTGTAAGAGTTGAAAATTGTCTCTTCACTGATCTTGATACAGCAATTGTTTTAATTGAATCAAATATGATCGATGTGTTCAACTCTGTATTCTCAAAGAATGAGAATATTATACATTATCAGGAAGAATATGATACCGATATTAGAAAATTCACGAATTGTATCTTTTATGAAAATCAGCTGAATGTTGCTGATCCTGAACTAGATGTTGATGTAACCTATAGTTTGATAGAAGATAGTTCTTACTTGATCACTGGAGGAAAGTACGGTGATCCAGTAGTTGTTGATGCATGGAATAATAATTGGACACCTTTTATTAACTCCCCGTTAATAGATGCAGGATATGCCGTCAACTTCCCGAGGTTAGATTTCTTAGGAAATGAGAGATTTGATATATATGAGGTAATGAATTCCGGAATGGGAGATATCTCATATGTTGATATTGGGCTTATTGAGTTAATAGGTAATCTGGTTATTGATCCTGCTGATGGATTGGATGAAGACTTGCTGGCAATTTATCCTAATCCAGGTAGCGATCAGTTTTCAATAAGCACATTCCAAAATTATGTAGGAAGAATAAGACTAACAGTTTATAATGTTCTTGGCCAGAAAGTGTATTCCGAATCGAAAATTCAAAAATCGCTTGGGAAACATGTTTTCATCTGGGACGCAAAAAATCGATATGGAAATAAATCCGCCTCTGGAATCTACTTCGTGACAGTTGAAACCAAAACGAAAAAACTTAGAAAAAAACTGATCATTCTAAATTGATCTACATCTCAGCTTCGTCATCCTCATTCATCAAGGATACACGGTCCATTCCCTCTATCATACCGAGTTTAGAGAGAAGTGTTTCACTGTTTACACCTTTTTTCATTCGTATCAGGTAGGTGTGTTCAATAAATTGTCCCATCCTCGTAGTTTTGATAGAAATACGTCGCCAGGAGGATAAAGTCTCTTTAAAAAGTTGCTCAAAAGAACTGTTTTCAACGTCCGAAGCCACGTGTTGAAAACGAAGTAGATATAAACCACTGGGGGTCTGGCCAAACTTGATAAAATCGATAAGCAAAAGTATGAGAAGAATAGTCCCAACACCAAATATCGCGAGAACATAGGCACCAACGCCTGCTGACATACCGGCTGCTAAAGCGAAAAAAACGTAGGCAATATCACGGTTATCCTTAACAACAGTCCTGAAACGAATGATTGACAATGCTCCAACCAAACTGAATGCTCGAGCGATACTATTGCCAATTACCATCATAACCAATGCAACAACCATAGCCAGAATAACCATTGTCAAAAGAAATGATAAACTGGTTGCTCTATGTCGATTGGTAAAGCGGTAAACCCCAACAACAAGCATTCCAAGCGCAGCCGCTAATATTAAATTTATTACTACTTCTTCGGCCGTTAATGGACGGTTTAGGGTCTGAAAAGACGACATTATCTCATTCATACTGGAAACTCTTTTTCGCGTATTCTTGCCATTCATCCAGACCATTACAGTACTTCGAAATAGACTGAAGATGGAGTTGGTATTCCTTAAGGGTCTGTCTTAACCACAATGGTATAGCAATTCTAAACTTTACTTCCAGAACAAAATGTTTATCAGCAAACGTTCTCAAGTCAAAGTCCCTATAGTAATCGTCAACAGTCGGATCAATACAGCTTCGAACGTTAAAATCAAATGTCACTCTAAGGTCTGGATTCACCGGGTCATGAAACGCTTCACGTTCATAGGTAATGAGTGCTTTTGGCTCAAGACCAAGTGTTTTTATAAGGTAGACGAATTTGTTCAAGGCGGATTTGCTGAGAAAAGATTGTTTCTCGTCATCCACCAGGGATAAATTGGCACCATTTGTTAACTTCAACGTTTCTTGGATAGGTACTGCAGCGCGTTCTTTGAAGATAGTGTCTTCAGATTTTCGTTTGATCTCAAGGAATGCGGAAGTGCTGTCTTCCAAATCATTATAAACCCGAACTCTCAACTTTTTACGATATTTTAAACCATCCATTTTTTCATAATAGAACTTTAAATCATTGGTATCGTAGTAAATGCTACGAACAGTGTAATTATTTTCAGGTCGTTTTTCACAAAATGGATCATACTCCATATGTCCAAGAATTCTCTGGCGGAGAGAGTCTGCATACTCCATAGGTACATAAAACTTGAATTCTTTTCTCTCAAAAATCGCCATGAAATCTAACCTGATATTAAGTTTTTAATCCGTGTGAAATATGTCATTTTACCTACTGGAATTATAGCTGAACCATGCATTCCTGGTTTTAATCTATGGCTCGTATTCTGGAAAAGACCAATTGCGTAAAGCGCTGATGCTTCACTTATAAAACCGATTTCATCGATAACTAAAGGAAGTGTTTCGTAATTCAACCCCGGTAACTTTATATCAACCTTCATGCCTTTATAAATATCTGCAGCAAACGATTCAGGAATTAGGATCCGTACGGCAACTGTATCCATTCCATGAATAGTAATAATTGCTCCTGATTCCTCTTTTTGACCTACAATTCCCGACAATGGTGAAGCGATAACAACCTCATTGCCTAAAACAGATTTCTGAAAATGCACCAGTTTTTCAAGGCGGATTATTTCTTCATTCTGCACGGCGATTTTCGCTGGATGAGCACCTGACTCGGCAGCTCTTAATTCTGATGCTGCAAGGTTGTAATCAGCCTCAAGAGTTTTAAATCGAGATTTGGTTTCTTCAAAATCGGTAATTGAAACCAATTTATTATCAAAGAGTGATTTTACACGGTCATATTCTTTTTTATACAATTCATATTGAATTCTAGCCGCTTCCAGTTCTTGACGTTTAACTTCAATGTCCTCTGGCCTATCGCCAGCCAAGAGAGCCTCTTTTCTGGATTTCTCTCTATTTAATTCTGTCGTATAAAGGGATAAAAGTGCTTCAGCATTTTCTGAACGGATCGTCGCTATTTCATCACCTTGATTGACATACTCACCTTCGCTGATATTGGGAGATATGTCAATATGGGCAACGTCAGGTTGATCAATTTGGAAATATTTCTGAGAATAGGATGAGGAGGTCAGGTTCCGATCCCACTCAACAGCGACCATACCCTTTCCCCAGTGTTTTATAGACCATGAAAAGGAAGGTTCAATAATACACTGACCTGTTATTGTCTGCTCAAAAGGAGCGAAGAACAGGAAGGTAAAGAAAATCGCCGCTACAATAGCGACGAGAATGCGACGCCATAAAACAGAGTTCAAGTTAAAACCTTCGTTTTCTCGTGCTTGATATTTACATATTAGACGCAAGGATTTGCAGATAGTTCAATCCTTATTCTAATCTAACATGAATCGAATGCTAATGCAAAATTAAGATTATAACTATCAACTGTCTGAAATGTTGATAAATATTAGCTAAGATATTATCATTATGGAATTAAACCTATATTTAACCCATCTGATCCAGCAGATACTCCGAGTGAGCTCGAAAATAATAGATATTCTGAAGTAAATACTGGGGTTCCTTTAATATTCCCTTCGTTGTTATCATAGAAAGAATCGTTAACGATTGAATAGGTAATAAAAAGACTATTATCACGTGGTAACTCGGTACTCATCACGTAATTCCAAACATTATGTAGACTGTTATTTATCGAGATGCTATTAGTGACTTCCAATAGTCCCTCTGAATCTCGCCACGTATACCAGTCACCGAATCGAATCCCAATTTCGTTATTAATAAAGAGACAATGATCAACAATCAGATGTGGAGTACCGTATCCCGCTTCTATTCCTTGTTCGCAATCTTTGATGAAAGTATTATAAACATAAAGTGAGTTTTTATCGGAGGCGGCAATACCCTCATTGTCAAAGTCTTCAATTACACAGTTTGAAATGCTTAGAATAGCTCCATTATGATCAATCCCATCATCTTTGCCAGTTACAAAAACGCAATTTTTGATTGAACTAGCTGCAGTGCTAGATGCCGGTGGGTCATTGACATAGATGGCATCATTATCGTCATCGACTTCTTCCCCATTTCCATTGGGAATATCAATGAACCAAGTAGAATTTACATCCAATTGTGTAAAGAGATATTCTCCACCTGTATCGCAACGAGTAATCAAACATGAATCCAGAGTGACTTCAGAGTAAATGGCTCCAACAGCTTTTCCAGGGTTGTCAACAAAAAAACAGTTGTTCATCTGAATGTTGGCGTTCTCTAAATGAATCACTGGTTGACTTTCTGAATGTCCAAATTCCATTGTTGGGTCATTACCGCCACCAGTAAAGAAACACCAATTGATGTTACCCACTCCGTTATTTATTTGGATCTCACCCCAGCCCTCAGCATCTGGATGAAATGAAAATAAAACTGGTGATTCACTCGTCCCTTCTATCTGAATTGCACCTTCAATGATTATGTTCGTGTTCGTATTCAGTAATACAATAACACCACTCTGAATATTTAGCTCTACTTCGGAGGGGATAGTTAAATTGTCAGAGATATAGATAACTTCATCCATGCCCCAAAGTGCTTCTTCCTGAGTTATCGTACCACTTATTTCATGAGTAAATTCGAGTTCAATAATATTAAGTGGGATACTATAATCGTTAATTCTACCCAAAATGTTATCAGAGTAAAGGTTGATTTCGCAATCACCAACTTGACTAGCGATAAATACACCAGCACCTTTACCCCGTTTGACAATTACTTCTCTGGAATTTGTTAAGGTGGGAGAACTATTTACAGTAAAATCCTGCCATGCATCTACTCGTATATGATTTGAATGTTCATAAATTGCAACTGGAAAAGAGACGCCAATCGGTACACTTCGAGGGGTGATTATTTCGACATCATATTGATCATTTGGATTAGGTTTAACTGGATCGTCAGGATCTTTTTTACATCCCAAGACGAGTATGTTTATGGATACTAAACCTATGGGAATCAGAATCGTCAAATATTTGAATTTGAACCAGCTCATAAATCGCATGGATCACCTGTTAATGATAAAAGGATCGAAAGCATAATCGATCTTTAAAAGATAATTTTTATCTATTATAAAGTGAAATAGTGAGTAATTCAATGATGCTCCAAAATATACATGATGGATAAAAATTTATGCTATATTATAGGTAACACTCATGTATCTAAACGGAGTTTTCATGTTCAAAGTCAGTAAAAAAGTAAGTCTGGCTCTTTGTTTGGCCACAACAATGCTATTTTCATTCGCTTGCTCAGATGATGATGACCCAGATGATGATAACGTTTCTGGCTCTTTAGTTATAAATGAAATCTCTGCAAAAAACTCTTCGATACATCAAGATGAGGCCGGTGATTATGATGACTGGATAGAACTATACAATGCTGGAGATGTAGATATTGATGTCGGAGGTTACTGGCTTTCCGATGACAACACTAATCCATATAAGTGGAAAATTCCTGAAGATGTTTCTTTGCTCACGACTGTTCAGGCTGGAGAATATCTGATCATATGGGCTGATGATGAACCAGATGAAGGTGTTCTACATGCAACTTTCAGCTTGAAGGGAACAGGTGAATTTTTAGGGTTATATGGTTTGAGTGGTGATGAAGTAGACCAAGTAGTATTTGGACCTCAGAATGAAGATATATCTTACGGTCGTCTACCAAATGGTGGCAGTACTTGGCAATATCTTGATCCTCCGACCCCTGGAGCATCAAATTCGAATCAGGCAACAAACAGACCTCCATTAATCTCAAATGTTTCCAGAGTTCCAGAATATGTTTTGCCGGATGAGAAAATATATATCCGTGCGGAAATCAGCGATGAAGGTTCGGTTGAAAATGCTGCGGTTTTCTATAGAGTCAACGAAGGTGACTTCATTGAAGCAGAGATGTCTTTGGAATTCGCCTTTACTTATGTGGTGGAAATTGATGGACAAGAAGATGGCGCATTATTTGAATATTACGTATCAGCAACAGATAACAATAGTTTGACCTCAACTGACCCTACATATGCACCAGTCAGTATGTACTCTTTTAATGTGTTGGAATTCAGTGATGATAGAACCTTGTTTATCAATGAGGTTCAAGCACAAAATGAACAGACAATTCCTGACAATAATGGTGAATATGAGGACTGGATAGAAATTTATAACCACGGATCAGAGGCGATAGATATAGGTGGACTTTATATAACAGATGATCTATCGAATCCGTATGCTCATCAGATTCCGGCTAACCAAAGTTTTAATACAACGATTCCTGCTGGTGGGTTTATTATTCTATGGGCTGACGATGATCTTGAGCAAGGTGTTTTACATCTTCCCTTTAAATTGAGCGCGTCAGGTGAATCTGTTGGACTATTCAGCATAATTGATGATCAATCAATACTACTTGATGGGGTTAATTACAAAGAAATTGAAGAGGATGAATCCTATGGTAGAAGCGAAGATGGAAGTTCTTCATGGATGAGGTTTGAGGTACCAACACCCGGAGCAGGAAATAACTTATGAATAGTAGACTAAATAAACTTTCGATGGGAATGGTTTTTTTCTTATCTCTTTTCTTATTGCAATGTGATGATTCAAATAGTAATACTAATGGCGATGGAATGACTTTGGCATTGATTGGAAAACGTTTGATTTCTGTTCCAGAACCATCAGGAATAACATATGATTACATGAATGATGTTTTGAAAGTGGTTAGTGATCAAACTGGTTTTATCTACCTTCTTAGCACAAATGGAGATTTGCTGACAGTTCTTGAGTACGAGGGGAATGATCCTGAAGCAATAGCCTTGGATCCAAGTTCAAATACTATGTATATAAGTATGGAAGAGCAGGGTGAGATAGTTAAACTGGATAGTTCAGGACACTTTCTAGATTTTTTCAGTGTTCCTGATTATGGAGGAGGAAGTAATAAAGGTGTTGAGGGATTGACGTTCATCGAGGAAACCGGTCACCTTCTCTATATCTACGAAAAATCACCGGCTATACTTGTTGAATCCGATACGTTGGGTGGTATTATTAATACGACACCAATGAATTTCGCTAACGATTTCTCCGGTATGGAATACAGGGATGAAAAAAATACTATCTTCATCTGTAGTGACGAGGATGAAACGCTTTTTGAATATCAACTTGGAGTAGGAGTTATTGATTCATGGAACCTTGAGATAGAACAAATGGAGGGGATCACAACCAAAGAAGATACTCTCTTTATTATCTCAGATTCGGAAGAAGAACTCTATATTTATCTGATGAGTGACTAGCATTGCAAACCATGAATATTTATTCCATTTAAGGAGTGTACCCACACATATCTAATGTTTTCTGAGACTGACAACTATCAGATATCGACGATTTTATTCACATAAAGGCTGCCATTTCTGGCAGCCTTTATGGTTCACCTTAACTATTTTATCTTGTAACAGGATATTGTCTTTTGACCATATATAAAGAGTTTACTCATATCCTCTGAGAAGCTCATGTCGGCATCTTTAGGATATTTCTCCTTTGATTCCCAGAGCTCTTTTCCATCTTCAATAGAGATCATACGGAGTTTATTCTTGAATTGATAGAGTAAACCGCCGGGTGTTCTTGTCGGGATAAGGCTCATTTTACCTGGATCCCAATCCCATTCACCTTTATAAAGTACTTTACCATCAAGATCAACCATGGCAGGACCATTTGGTCCACGAACCATCATTTTACCATCACCGATCCAGTCAACATACAATCCGTGCTGGATACTGTATGTTTTTTCGGTATGAATATGAGTGCTGGTTGTGTATCCGCTAACACCTGTGAGAATGAAAGCAATCGAATTCTCTGCATTTAACCGGCCTGTCAGATCTTTCTTGAAGTCCAATTTCCATGCAATACCAGGATTGTCAATGTTGATCCTTTGCAAGGTTTCACCATCAGACAGGTAATAGGCTTTTGTAGCTTCGTCAAAATAGGTGAGGTGGTGTCCAAGTGCTTTTTTGATTTTACCGGGATAGGTCCAAATCTCTTCACCAGTCTCTGCATCCAGAATAAAGAAACCGTGTTTCTTGGATTTCAATGTCGCATCTTTTGCCTTTTGACCCTCAGTGACCCAACGGAACTGCGCATAGCCAATAGTACCGGCAAGTTTACCATCCACATAGGTCAGGTATCCGGTGTGGCCATAATCAGGGCTTGTCCAGAGGGTTTCTCCTGTTTCAAGATTGACTTTTACTACGCCTGGTTCAGCAATAATAAATGCATTTCCTTCACCATCAAGGACAGGTTTCGGGAAGACATCTGTGTTCATATATGAACCTGGATCATTTGCCCCGTAGGCAGCATTCGGACGATTTTTGTTCCAGTTATCATAAACCTTCAAGTCGGTACGGTATTTTAATTCACCTGTACGCATGTTGTAGCGGACAAATCCCTCGCTTCCGTTGGGATGTTTTCCTTTAACTACCATACCGTATTTTTGTGATGGATCATCGTCAATTTTATAAGCTCCTGCTCCAAAAGTTAGCAGGATGATTTCATCACCTATTATATCAACAGGGTGGATCGCTGCTTGCATCTGACCAAACGCTGATGCCATCCCTGACCAGATGATGGGAAGAGGACCATATTTAATCTCACCCGTCATAAAGTCAAATCCATAGGCAAAGAAAGCTGTACCAAGCCCGATGGCTTTGCTTTTGAATGCGATCATGGCAAGTGTACCATCATCAAAAATCTCATGGTAGAAGGGGAGAACTTCAGCGTTTTCGCCTGTTTCCCACATTATTTTTCCAGCCAATAAATCGACCGTTATGAACCCTTTTTTGTAATTCATCAACAGATACTGACCGTCATTATATTCTATCTGTTCAATACCATAATCAGGATCAATACCCTTTTCTAAACGCCATGTTTCCTGACCGGTGTTGATATTGATACCAATTGTTGCGTCTTTACTGAAAACAACCGCAAGTTCATCTGTAACCTCGATGACTGGATCAATACCTTCTTTTCCATTAAAAGTAACTGGGCTGGTTCCGAGTAGTTCGCCTGTGTCAGCATTAAATACTTGGACATTCTTATTGCCGAGAAGAAGTAAACGTCCACCGAAATCACGTTCAAAACTGTAGATGGTCGCAAGACCGGCTTCCCATAGTTTGTCACTAATATCATAGTTCTCTTGAGTATACTTTACTGCACCGGTATTGGGATCAAATCCTTTGAAGTCCTTGTCGAAAAACAGGACAAATCCGGTAGCAAAATCATAGGATCCCCAAAAGGATTTCATCTTCAACTTCGTGTCGGTTTCCCATGCAACTGAGCCATTATCCAGGTTAAATGCCATCATTCCTTTTTTCATTGAAGCGATATACAGTTTGCTATTCCAAACCATATTCAAACCATCTTCGGTAAATTTGGGGACTTCTGCTTCCCAGATAGTTTTACCGGTGTTTCCGTCCATCATAAAGAGTTTAGCTTTATTGTGGAGGAAAAGTTTGTCACCACTTTCACCAATCGTATAAAGGCTTGTAATCGGTTTCTTGAGCTTTTTTTCAAACAGTAGTGGTGCGTCACCTGCGCAGACGAGAGAGGTCATAAATAACACTGCGATTGAAACCGTCAAGAGGGTCTGCCAAGATAATCTTCTCGAGATCATGGAGATACTCCTTTCAGGAACTGAAATTGATAATGTCTATTTGTGTTTTGTTTCACATATAAATGTAAATGGTAAGCCAAAATCTACATCAACCCCACGCATCAAAATGTAAATCTGGAAGGATAGCTAACACTCGATAAAATATAATAATTTTGTATTTTTGGAGCGCTCTTAGCTCTTGGAGAAGTGATTAAAAATTATGAGGTAAGGGCTAAACGACTTTCATAGATAACAGTTAGCTGATCTGAAGGGTTGAGAAACTTGAATTTTAAAATCCTTTAAATATAGTTATTTGAAACATCGGGACTGCTTCCCATGTGACAAAATCAAAACTGTATAGATTGAAGGAAAAAGAGTAGTGTGTCAGACGTCCTAGCTCCCATGGATCAGATTTTCGATAGCTGATGGGAAAAGAGATTGCATGCATATGGAAATCATCAAAAAAATCAATTGGAATAGGCACATAGACATAGGTATATCCGAGCCCTATATAAAAATTTGAATGTTGGATTCTTCGTTCTGTACTAATTTTTATTCCAGGCAGAAGAAGCCCAAAGTCTATAGCTGAAACCCATTTGGGAGATTTGTATCTGCTTTGGTTCCAAGTATGTTCGAAACGGTATCCAAGGGCAAAGGGAACACCAGATGATTTTCCAAAATGAAAATCTTTTTCGGGTTTGAAGAAATCAGAATATTGGTTATTGGATATATCAATACCCAAACGAGTATTTGGATAAGCCGATGAAAACAATGTTGGTACTAGAATTAGTACAACGATGAACAATAGGCCTGTTTTCTCCATTAATTCTCCGAGGGCTAATTAATCTTATTATAATAAAAAAGCCCTGAATTGAAAATATTCAGGGCCCAGAAAAACGAATATTCTCTATTACTATTTCAGTAACACAATCTTCCTGCTTTCGCTGATACCCTCGGGAGTGCTGACGTTGAGCAGATAGGTACCGCTGGCCAGATCTTTTCCGTTGAAGTTTAAACGGTGTTGTCCGGCCATCAGGTTGCCGTTCCATATAGATGCCACTTCTTGGCCAAGCAAGTTGTATACGTTGATATTCACTTCCCCAGCCTGCTTGATCTTCATCTCGATGGACGTTGACGCATTAAATGGATTCGGATAGATTCCCGTCAACTCAAATTCGGCAGGAATTATCTCAACGTCCTCTTTCACACCAACCGTATAATCCAACATAAAAGACCAACACATATTGCGAAGTGCACCGTTTGTTGAGTAAAGATTATAAAAACGGTTTCCAAGCATATAGGAATCAATGGGGAATATTCGCTGTGTTTCACTCCAAATACCACGGACATATCGCCAGATGTTATTGTTGTCAGGATCAAGGTAATTGATCACGTTGAGGCTGCTATTCAATTCCGTACCGAGAGGAGCTCTTTCAATATGGGTCATTAGCATAACACCGCCCTCACCAGCATATTCAAGGTCCGTATCGGTATAGAGGCTGTCTCGATCGATGGTGTAAACATGATGGACAATTTCGCCGGTCATGTCAAATTTAGCGAAGTTGATGCCGGAAAAGGTAGTGTCTACCAATGTTCTTGAATGGTGACCGGATACCCAGACACTGGCACCGTCAGCGACCATATCATCCATCCACATCCGTTCATTGGTTTGACCTGTGTGACCCGGAAGTTCACTATCCCAGATCCTCTGGTTAGCAGCATCAAATGCTGTTACATGAAAATCAACAAAAGCTCCTGCTTCAGGTGCAGCACTAACGACATAAGAATTCCCGTGATGATCAAGACGTAAAATCTGTGGAATAACACCTAATCCATCCGCAATATCTGTCATTTGGGTATTCGCAAAGCCACCATTTTCTTCATGGACAAAAGTGGAGTTTATGATATAGAAACCCTCGCCAACAACCATGTTACGACCAGTAACCTGAACGTCACCGTTTGGCTTCACCTGAGTGTCACCCCAACTGAAGAGGTTCCCGCTACCAAGTGAAAACACGTTGTTCATTATCAGGCTACCATTCGGGTCAATTTTCAAGACAAGAGCGCCGGTATTCTGAGCATTACCGTAGGCTTCACCCATTCCCGTCAGAACAGCATTGCCGTAAACATCTGTATCAAGCTTAAAGATGTCTACGATGTCATGTGACATAGGAAGATCGTCAAGGTTGACTGTCCAGAGAGAATCGCCATCTTCTGTGAAGTAAACAAGTTCTACTAAATCGCCTTGGCTGCGCATGACGTAAATGGAATTGACCAATTCATTGACAGCCAATCCCCACGTAGAACCGGGATTCTCAAAAGGTACTCGATGTAGAATATGATAAGTGTGGTTGCTGACATGGGCCCTGTGGACATCCCAGTAGGTATTTCCAGTTTCACTGGTTGAATAAAACGTCCAGAAAATGTCGCCATTTGACGCAATGTCAACGGCTTTATATTGAACTGAAATTGAGTCTTCGGTTGCCCATCCCCAAACACCAGATACTTCAGGTTCTTCCTGAGCGATTGCTGTGAATGAAATTACTGGAAAAATGAATAGAACTAAAAGAAAACGGGTGAAGAATTTCATGATTACCCCCTGCGTTGTGGATACGATGAACTATAAAATAATAGAGGTTCGAAAATATTGTCAACGATCACAGGGGGAAAAGATCGCTGTTTTTCGGGATTTACGAATTTGCAAGTGGGTGGTATTGGAAATCCAGTTCATAAAAAAGGGTTATCTCTTTCTGATATAGTGGCTTTTGACAAGATGATTCTCGAAAATCTCAGTATTTATGTGTTCAAAGGTTTTCATCACAGGGTCTTTCCCGAATAGAGGAATACCATCACCAAGTAAAACGGGGACAAGGCTTATAATCATTTCGTCAATGATATCCTCACTAAGAAAAGATTGAATCGTTTTACCTCCATCGATGTAGAGATTGTTGTAACCCTTTGTGTTTAATTTTTCTACAATATCTGCCGGTTTACCGTTAACTATCTCACATTTACTTATAAGTTCAGACGGGAGTTCTTTTAAGCTGTAACTCAACACAAATACTGGTTTTGTATAGGGCCATTCTATACCGAAGGATAGAACTTTTTCAAAGGTTTTTCGGCCCATTACAATTGCATCTATACGGTTGATGAACTCTTCGAATCCAAAATCACTTCCGTCCGGGTTAGGAATGTCATCCAGCCACTCGAGCCCTCCATCCTTGGTGGCAATAAAACCATCTAGGCTGGTCGCGATATAAACGATATTCGGCATCTGGAGCTCCTCGAAATTGAATAGACCGTTAATAAAATTTAAAGTTTCACTTTTTCCAACAGTAAATTAGATTGATTGAAACTTCAGGAGAAATTATGAATAAGACCGTTTTAATCACAGGTGGTAACCGGGGAATAGGGCTAGCCGCAGTTAAGGCGATGGCTGCTTTGGAATACAAGGTCCTATTGGGATGTCGAATCCTTGAAGAGGGCAAAGCTGTTGCTGATTCAATCGACGGTGACGTGGTTCCCGTTCAAATGGAATTAGCAAACCGCGATATACTCATGAAGCAGGTAGATAAAATCAAGAGGGAACATCCCGTCGTTGATGTATTGATAAACAATGCAGGTATCTTGCTTGAAGGTACGATACATGAGATCACTCCGGAAAAATTTTATGAATCCATGCAGGTGAATATTTTATCTGTCTTTGACCTGATACAGGCATTTTTACCCGGAATGATGAATCGAGGATACGGCAGGATTGTCAATGTATCATCCGATTGGGGTTCATTTGATCAGGGACTGATGGGGCCAGTTGCCTACAGTACGTCAAAGGCTGCTGTCAATGGACTGACCTTGAGCATGTCAAGGTCGTTAAGCGGTGATGTGAAGGTGAATACCATGAGTCCCGGATGGGTACGCACCAAGATGGGTGGGGATTCTGCCCCAAGGACCCCAGAAAAAGGCGCGGAGACGATTGTATGGCTGGCTACACTTCCATCCAACGGCCCCAACGGTGGATTCTTCATGGACAAAAAAGAAATCAAGTGGTGATTTTTATTGCTGATTTTGAACTGCTAATACATGATTTGGGAGATTTGTATGAGTGAGGATACAAAACAATTCACCTTTGAAGAGCTCATCGAACCTTTTGACGGTGAATTGAAAAATATTGGTCTATCCGTTAGAGAAATTATTAAAGAACTTCACCCCGATTTTACAGAATTGATCTGGGAAAAGCAGAACATAGCAAGTTATGGATTCGGTCCAAAAAAAATGTCCCAACATTATGTCTATCTGGGTTTCTTTAAAGCACACGTCAACCTCGGTTTTTATTTCGGTGCTGATTTGGATGATCCGTCAAATTTGCTTGAAGGGGCAGGCAAAAAACTTCGACATATAAAACTTAAAAGTGTTGATGATCTCGACAATCCAGAAGTGAAAAAGTTAATAGCGTTAGCGATTGAAAATCGAATTAAGGCAAATAATTAGCTCTGATAGAACCATTTATATTTATGAAGCTTCCTTTATTACTTGATTATTAATTAAGGAATTCTATCTTTATGATATGAAAACAAATGAAAAATAATCATCTTTGGAATAACAATGAAAAAGAAAACGATGGAAAACTGGTTTTGGTTTATCGGTGGAATTTCTGTAGCAATTCTATCAATAATTGTCAAACTTCCGTTTTTTCCTGATGAGAGTGAAGTAATCCCGACAGAAGTCACTTTTTCTCAATTGCCAAACATCATTTTCATTACTCTAATTGGGATAATAGTCTTTATGTTGTTAGATATTTATAGAATCAAGCGAGAGAAATACCCCGTTGATAAAAAAGAAATAAAATTAATACTGGCTGAATATGAACAAGCAAAAGAAGCCAAAAAATCTCCTGTTTACGGATACGGAAAATATCCACTACAGCTCATTTTGATGTTTTCTTTGATTGAACTTTTAACGGAAACATTTAACTATCTGGAGATTAAATTTACTTCATTGCCGATTGGGTCATTTGAATTTGCATTGTTTGTTTTTATTGGCATACTTGCCTGGTGGATAGACAAGAGGGATAAATCGAAAAAATTATACAGATGGAGCCAGGCAAAATGCTACAAGGTTCAGAAATGATTCAAGAATAACTTAGTTTTCTCGATTAAGATAACTCACTCCACCCACTTAAATGCCCCTGTTTGTTCACAAACAGGGTTTATTTTAGTGTTTTAGGTATGAAGTTTTAAAAGCGAGATTCTTCTCGATGACTTTGTCATCGTCAGAATGACACGGCTTGGTAAAACTTCGCCGTAGTAGACACCTCTTCAGTAATCAACCGCCGGTAAAGCTAAGGTTGACAAGAGCCATGGCTGGTAGGTAAGTCATAGCTTGAGCTATGCCTTATCAAACTGTCAGCTTGAAGGACAAATGTGGGCACTCTATCCTTCTTCCCCGGGATATACTATAGACACTCGTGTCTGTCCAGATCAGTACACCCACTGTCCGTTAGCGTACACTACTATTTGCCACATTAATAGAAAAGCAAGTAATAGTTTGATTTTTTTGTGTAACGAAATCGGCATGGTATTTGTCTTTATAGTGGCAGGATAAATCTAGGAGATGCCATGATCAGGAACTACCTCGTCGCAGGATTTCGTGCACAGAAACGTCAGAAATGGTATACGGTACTCAATATTCTGGGACTGACCATCGGGATCGCTACAGCCCTTTTTATCTTTTCCTATGTCCGTGAGGATTTCCGCTGGGACCGGTTCACTGAAAAAGGTGACCGACTCTATCGTTTAATTCAAATCCAGACGTTTAATACAGAAAACGAGAATCATACTCCTTTTACTATGCCTGCAATAGGCCCGTCAATGATGGAGAAAATTGTCGGTGTGGAAACGTTTGTACGAACCACCGGCATGTGGAAATGTTCATTAAGTTTAAACGACAAAGCCTTTGCTGAGAACTTTCGCTATGTTGATTCCAACCTTTTCGAAATATTTGACTACCCGCTCCTGTATGGTGACCGTAAAACGGTTCTAACTCGTCCTGAATCAATAGTACTTCCGGTAAATGTGGCGAAAAAGTTTTTTGGTGAAGAAAATGCGGTCGGCAAAAAACTGGTTTTTGAAGGTAAGCGTGAGCTGACAGTTACCGGGGTTATGGGAAAACCCGAAACAGAAACTCACCTTGAACAAAACGTAATCCTTCCATTGGAATCCATGCATCTCGATGCTGAATGGATGTCACCAGACCAGTTGAATAGCTGGCATTGGTTTAACTTTTTCACCTATGTATTACTCGAAGAAGGTGCTGATATAAAAGTGGTGAATGCTCAACTTCCTGCATTTTTTGAAGAACACTATGATCCATCCGATCAACGTTTCTATCTACATCCTTTCTTTGACGTACATCTGAAATCACATCAAGGTATCAACTCATCCGGTACCAACAGTAACTACGCAACTGTCCTCAGTCTGATTGCAATCGCCATATTTATACTGATCATCGCCTGTATCAACTTCATTAACATGAGTACAGCTCAGTCGATGAAACGGGCACGTGAAGTAGGGATGCGAAAAGTAGCCGGTGCGACACGTAGAGGGCTAATTGTTCAGTTTCTTACTGAATCTATAATGATCTCATTTTTCGCAATGATACTTGCTGCAGTCATCACAGAAGTAGGAGAACCTTGGTTAACAGACATTTTTGGCCGAGTTGTTCACATTGATGTACTTGATTTCGGATTTACTACCCTCAGCCTACTGGGTTTGACCCTTACAACAGGAATACTGAGTGGTTTATACCCGGCCTTTGTGATATCAAGGCCACTACCGGTACAAATCCTCAAAGGTGGTTTAGCTTCCCACAAAGCTCCGTGGGTTCGCCGTGGATTGGTTGTCCTGCAGTTCACTATTTCTATCATACTCTTGATCTCTACGGCTATCATCTATAAACAGGTCCATTATCTGAAAAACAAAAACCTTGGCTACAACAAAGAAGGCATTTTCCTTCTCTATATGAACAACGATAATTTTGTTCAAAATCTGGACGATAACCTTGCAAAGATAGAAGACATTCCGGGTGTGGAATACACCACTTGCTGCAATAAATTCCCCGGACGCTTGGGCAATATCCGTAGTGTCCTCGTTGAAGGGAACCCTGACTATATCATGGTACATGATATGGTTGTGACACCAGGTTTCGAGAAAGTCTTCCAGTGTGAATTAGCCGAGGGAAGATTTCTGGATAAAAAACTGGTGACCGATAGAATAGAGGGTGGTTCAGGATCAGTCATCATAAATGAAACTGCCATGAAGGTCTTTGGTTGGGAAGAAGCACTTGGTAAAACAATAGATTTTCGTGATAATAAGATGAATGTGGTAGGTGTTGTAAAAGATTTCCATTTTGTATCACTTCATCAATCCATCGAACCGATGGTTATAGTCACAGAAGAAGATTGGTTGGTTTGGACTGCTATCCGTTTTAATACGGATAACACTGAAGCTATGGTGAAAAGCATTGAGAGAATCTGGCATGATGTTGCCCCCGATTCACCCTATCAGTATATGTTTATGGATGAGTTTTACGATAGTCTTTATCGCAGCGAAACTCAGCAGGCGAAAGTATTCAATATTTTTTCTGGTATAGCGATTTTTATCGCCTGTCTGGGTTTGCTTGGTTTAGCGGCATACGCTACCAACACCCGTTCACGAGAAATCAGTGTAAGAAAGGTGCTTGGGGCTTCTGTCAGACAGATTCTACTATTGCTAGGTCGCGAATATTTCTGGATGGTTTTAATCGCAAGTCTGATTGCTTCTCCAATCGCCTATTTCTTAATGAATAAATGGTTGGATTCTTTTTCCTATACGACAGCGATGAGTTACTGGGTATTTTTATCAGTTGGTATTGCAGTACTGTTTATAGCCGGAATTACCGTTGCCGGGCAAGCGATAAAAGCAGCGATGCGGAATCCTGCAAAAGCGCTTCGCCACGAATAGTATTCTTATGGAAGATTGGAGTCGCTATGTTTATGAACGCAATTAAAACAGCTTTTCGTTCCCTGACACGTCAACGAAGCTACGTGTTAATAAGTGTCCTGAGTCTGACACTCGGAATTACTGCTTCACTACTTATCGCACTTTTTGTAATGCGTGATCTACAATGGGATTCTTTCCACGCCAATGGCGATCGTCTTTACCGTTTAACTAATATTGAGCTCTCTGGTAACGCAACCGAACGGCATAGCGGATATTCCTCACCCGCTTGGGGCCCTGCAATGGCAGAGCAAATCCCCGAAATTGAAATGCAGACCCGTGTTATTCCATTCGGTGGGATGGATGTGCAATATGGCGATGAAATAATTCATTTGAGCAATGTTCTTGCAGCCGATTCCACGTTTCTTCGTATGTTCACCTACCCCTTAGTTTATGGTGATACTGAAACAGCATTAACTCGACCTAATACCGCAATTATCAGTGAAAAAACAGCAATCAACATTTTTGGGGAGAATAATCCAGTCGGGAAAACAATCCGACTTGGTGAAAATGCAACAGAAACAGAAATAACCGGAGTTTTCCATCAGCCAAAACAAGGCTCACATCTGAAATTTAATGCTCTAGTACCAATGTATATCTGCGAGGAAATGGGATTCCCTATGGACAACTGGTACACCAGTTTCCTTGTGACCTATTTTACCCTACAACCTGGGGTTTCACCCACATCCGAGCTGAACCAGAAAATACTTGAATTAGTAAAAGAAAACACCGAGGCACACCATCAGGCAGCATTTTATCTCCAATCACTCAAGGAAATTCATCTCCATTCAAATCATATTTCGCTCCAGATGAACAAAGGGCAATCCAGCGCAGTCATGTTATCAAGTTTCCTGGCGATCTCAGCGTTAATTCTGTTGCTGGCGTGCATCAATGCAATCAATCTGGCAACAACCAGGTCGTTAAAAAGAGCAAAAGAAGTAGGGCTACGAAAGACTATTGGAGCGAGCAAGGGGCAGCTCGTTGGCCAGTTTATGGGTGAGTCTTTTATCCTGACCTTTGTTTCGGTTTTACTGGCAGTGGTTCTCGTTGAATTTGCCGCACCTTGGGTTTCGGAAATTGCGGGACGTTCCCTTGTACTGGATTATTCAAATCCTGTTTTTTACCTGATGTTGGGTGTGATGATGGTCGTTGTCTCAATTTTTTCAGGATTGTATCCATCGTTTGTGTTATCAAATTTTAGGCCTGCCATTGTTTTGAAATCGAATCCATCAGGACGTGGGAAAAGCGGATGGGTTTTAAAAACTCTTGTCTGTTCACAGTTTGTGATCTCAACTGTCCTTGTCCTTGTTTTACTCCTTGTTCACGCTCAGATTCATTACGTTAAAAATATCGACTTGGGGTTCGCATCCGATGAAATCATCGCTGTTTCGGGTGAGGATGCCATCTGGGATAAAATAGATCAGCTCAAGGCTGAGTTGAAGCAGAACCCGGCTGTAAAAAGTGTCTCGGCCAGTTGGAATGTTCCCGGGCATGGAAGTAGGACGTTTAACGTTGGCGAACAAGATTCTGATCGTGAATGGATGATGGAAGTAATCCCCATCGATTCCGACGGTCAGAAAACCTTTGATTGGGAAGTAGTAAAAGGTCGTTTTATCTCCGATGAGTTTCCAAGCGATATTGCATGGAATTCAGAAGAGGGTGGGGCTGTTCTCCTGAATGAAACCGCTCTTGCTGATCTTGGGTGGGATGAAGCAATCGGGAAAAAACTGACTGTTCTCGGTCGAAAAGGTACGGTAATAGGCGTTCTGAAAGACTTTCACATGGCATCTGTTCACGAACCAATAAAACCTGTGATCGTCTTTAATATGCCAAACTTTCAAAATGCTTTTGTTTTAATTCGAGCTGAAGCAAATACCATGTCTTCTGTTGTAGAAGACTTGAAAAGGACTTGGGATAATCTAGCCGGTAATCCAGTACCAAATTATTCCTTCCTTGACGAACAGTTTGCTCAGCAATATGAATCCGAAGAGAGAATCGCGAATCTCTTGAACCTCTTTACAGGTTTGGCACTGTTCATTGCACTCATCGGTCTGATGGGTATTGCGATGCATTCAACTGCAGCACGGGCCCGTGAAGTGAGTATCAGGAAAGTACTTGGTGCATCGACATCACAGATATTAAGACTACTTACCAATGAGTTCACACTGTTAGTGCTATTGGCAAATGTGATTGCTGCACCGTTGGCATGGATAGCGATGAAGCAATGGTTGAAAAGTTTTGCTTTCCATGTTCCTATTCCATGGTGGCTTTTCCCGTTGGCTGCTGTTGGGACACTTTCAATCGCTTTAATTACAACTTCGCTCCTGGCTATAAAAACAGCCAACAAAAACCCGGCAACAGTACTTCATCACGAATAATATTTATGGTAATAAACCAACCACCCAGCCATTTATGACTGGGTGGCTGGTTTATAGGCACTTTGTATCATTTCTATTTCATCAATACAACTTTTCGGATAGTTTCAAGCTTACCCGGTACACTGGCCTGAATAAAGTAGACCCCACTGGAAAGGCTAGTCCCGTCAAAAACAAATGAATGATAGCCAGCACTTAATTGATTTTGATTTAGAACAGCCACTTCCTTACCCAGAAGGTTATATACTGCAAGACTCAAATTTCCACTTTCTGGTAGTGCTACTTCAACATTCAGAGTTGGATTAAATGGATTCGGGTATACTTTTGATAATTCATATGAATCCGGCAAATCAAGTATTTCTTTTGGTTCTACATCGTTCACATTGCATGTCGTGAATCGCCAAGTCTCATTCGACCACGTTCCTGAAGAACTGTCATTAAGTGCTTTTACTTTCCAATAGAAGTTAAAATTAGTACTCAAGTCTTCTAGAACGTAGTTCGTTTCAGATGTTTCTATTCTCCTAAATTCTCTTGTAAACTGACTGTTTCTTGCAACCCATACAATATATCCAGTGACATCATTTGAAGAAGCTTCCCATGCTATTTCTATAGCACCGTCATTCTGCACAATAGCTTCATTTTCTGGAAGAATTAAATTAAACGTGTCTGGTTGGTCAACGGCCAAGGAAGGTGAGTAGTCGAATAATTCATAGTAGTAATTATTATGAACAAACACTTTACCATTGTCAATTGACAAGTCATAGGCATAAAAATATGTATCGTAGTATCCTAAAATCAATGGATCGAATGGATTACCAATATTGAAAATTTTCAATCCGTCATGCATACAAGTACAAAATAGGTAACCATTTTCAATATGTATTCCTCTATTATCAGGAATAGGATATGTGAAATATCTGGTTCCAGGCAAAGTATTCCAAAGTACATTGACGCTTGTATTTAAATCTCCAACTTTGACTACAAAATTCTCATAGGCATCTATATCATAATAGTCAAAGTTACTACCGGCCTCACCTCGGAAAATTTCTTCAGGATCAGTTGGATCTGAAATGTCTAAAACAAGTACACCATTAATTAATAGATAAGCGAAACCATCTATAATTTTTATACCACTGCAATAAGTATTGATGTTATATTCTTCGATTCGAACCGGTCTAACTGGATCACTAATATCATAAATATTTAGCCAAGAATATTGCCCAGGTTGATTTTTGAGAATATATGCTAGGCCTTCCTCGACCACTATTTCAGTAAAATATGTTACTGAATTCTGGGACCATAATAAGTTTGGTTGGGATGTATTAGAAACATCAAAAATATTCAATCCCGATAGACTGTTCAAAAAATACAAATTTGTTCCATCCAGTTCTAAATCATAACTGATACCTTCAAAATGAAACTCGCTTAGGGGAATTATATTTGTGGAGTCTGAGATATCTAGAATCCTAAGTCCTTCTCGCAAATCAGAAATAAAAACAGTTTGTTCAGAAATAATAGCATCGCTGAATCTTCCGTAAGAACCAAAGGTCCAGTTTTCTGTCGGATTCGAAGGTATGCTGATATCAAGAGAGATGAGGCCTGAGTTATCATCGAGCAAGTAAATCGAGTTTCCTGAATGTTCAGTTTTACAAACATTTCCAGTAACCTGATAAAGACCCAATTCATTGGGTGTAGTTGTATCAGCTATATCAATTATATGCAGCTGATTACTAATATCTGTGACAAACAACTCGGTTTCACTGATTGTTATAAGAACAGGAATTTCATCTAGTATGAATGTTGATAACAATGTTGGAGAAGTGGTATTGTTAACATCCACAAGGTGAAGAGATGAATCATCAGTGCCTATGACAACAAGATTATCTCTAATAGATATGATATTAGAATTACCTGTGAGTCCAATGGCTCCTGCCAATTCAAGGGAAGCAGGTGAATTAGCATTAAAAATTTTCAGACCTTCGGCTCCGTCTGCGATGAAAATTCGATTTTCTACCAAGGCAAAATCATTGATACCAGCATCTGAAACGAAAGTTGTTAAAAGTGAATCTTCATGATCAGGTACTGTTACATGTACAATAGCAAGACTATCACTATGTAAGACGTAAAGAGTGTTGCCGTATCTGTCGATTTTTTTTATTGGACCAGAGTAATCGACATCCATCTCATGGTATAATACAGGATTCAAAGGATCAGCAACATTCAATACTTTTAAATTGTATCTATCTTGGTTGCTTTCTGTAAAGTAGTGATAAAAGCCACTCATTCCAGAAAAACCTGCAACAGTTCTGTGGGGGTCGAAATGATTAATGCGAACAGGATTAGTTGGTTCTGATATATCAACGAAACTGATACCAGATGAGTCTGTGGAAATGAAAAGTATATTATTGTATAAATGCATACCTCTGGGCGAGTCCCAAAAAATACCTTTGGCCAAAGATTCGATGTTATGATGATTGCCATCCTCATCGAGTTCAAAAGCGAAGGAATATGAGTTGCAAAAGATGAACAGACTTACAGTGAGGAAAAAAACTGCTAAGCTCGAAAAAGCGTGTAATAGTCTCATTAAAGTCCCCAAATCTATCAAAAAAGTAATCATACAAAGTTAATTATTGCATTGAATATTTAGACAAAATACTAAATCAAACAATAAAACTAAATAATGTGACTTCTTGAATTACGATGTGATTAAAATCACTTCAAAAAACTTAGAATCGAATCGGATATTAAATAGAGACCAAAACAGATCACCAAAAACTGGGTGATCTGTTTATAGGCAATACAATCCCTGTTTGAATATGGGAAATCACATATTCAATAGTATTAGAATAGAGTTTTTCCTCGTCTCAAGTTCATCAACTCTCATTCCAAAATGTCTCAACGCCTTTCACGCATAGGTTTGCAACAGAAAAAAAGTGCGCCAAGAACTGCGATGATTAATACAATGTCCATGGTAACTCCTTTACTGATTTATAATCTGAGTTACTGGTCACAATGCAGAACGTCTCAATCAAGGAAAGGGTCGCAGTGGTATTTGTACTGCGTAAGTAGATGTGAATCGTCAATTATTGCTATGAGACGTGGTCCCATACTAAAAGATATTTATAGTCATTTATAAAATAGAGAATAATGATGAAAATTCCGAGAGGATTCTTACGAAAACACGAAAAATTGAGTCTTTTCAGGTTGTAAATCTATGATGGTCCTTCCGAACCAATGAAGCAATCCAGTCCCTTTTCTGTGAAGAGGTGCTGGAGAGTTAACATAAATTCTTCAGGCGGGATTTGTTCAGAAGAAAGAGGAGCTTCCATTCCGAGTTGTGAATATTTGGATTCACCCAGGTTGTGAAGCGGCAGAAGATTAATTTCAGATATTGCGTATTCCTGCATAAAATCAATTGTCCGGGTCAGGTTTTCATAATCATAGTTATAACCCATAATGATGGGTGTTCTGAGAATTAATCTTCCCGGCCAGCCAGATTTTTTCAACTCTGCAATATTTTTCAGAATGATCTTATTATCGACTCCTGTGCCTTCTTTGTGTTTAACCGGATTCATATGTTTAACATCTATAAAAGCCCAGTCAACATATTGAAGAATGTCTAGAAATTCTGAGGTCTTAAAATGGGCGGATGTCTCGATAGCCGTGTGCATATAATTCTTTTTACACTCGATCAACACAGCTTTCAGAAAATCATGTTGAAGTAACGGATCACCACCACCAAAGGTCACACCACCGTCCTGTCCCCAATAGGCTTGATCCCGTTTAAGAATCTTCATCAATTCATTGACAGAATAGTATTTTCCGCTTAGTACTAACGCTTCATGGTAACAAGCAGCTACACAAGAGTAATCTTTACAGGATGATTCTTTACTTCGGTCAAACGAAGGATAATCACTGTTATTTGTGATAGATATTGCGTCATGAGGACATGCTTCAATGCAGGAATAACACGTTTGGCATCTACTGCTTCTATGGAGCAGTCTTTGCTTGAGTTTTACACTTTCTGGGTTTGAGCACCAGAAACAACGGAGAGGACATCCACTCAGGAAAACCAGAGTACGACAACCAGGGCCATCATGTACCGAATGGCCCTGAATGTCAAAAATTAAACCTTCTTGATCAGTTCTGTGCATTTTCCTCGAACTGCTTACAGGTTAATGCAACCATGTCACCGTATGCCATAAATCCATCATCGGATACTTTGCAGGTTCCGGTTCCGCTGTCGTTTCCGTTATCTAACGCAAAATGTTGGCAGAGCTTACATTTCGGGATGGGATCAAAATCTTCACAACTACTCTCATCAGCATTGACCATCTCTTTAGTACGATGGCAAATCCCCTTTACAACATCCACGGGGGCGTAGTTACGGCAATCTCTATGTGTCAATTTTATCTCCAGCTTTTCAATTTTCAAATGCAGACTATTCAAAACCTAAAGTGAACAATACTCGGTTCGTGCAATGACTTCGTCCTGAATTGGTTTACCTATTTCAACCCAGTACTGAGTAAAACCTGCCACACGAACCATCAAATCGCGGTATTGATCGGGATGTTTCTGCGCATCCTTCAACACGTTTGAGTCGACAATGTTGTATTGGATATGGAAGCCACCCTTACGAAGGTAGGCTTTTGTCATTTCCAGTAATTTTTTAGTACCTGCCGAGCCATTGATCGTCGTTGGATGGATCTTCATGTTCAACTGTGAATTCTGCGAACGAGCGTGATGCCAGACATTAGCAGAGTTAAACAATGCGTATGGTCCGTTTTTATCTGTGCCGGGATATGCTGACAAGGATGCATCAGCGAAGGTTGTCCCTGCAAGGCGTCCATCCGGTGAGGCGATAGTAGCCGAACCCATTGGGCCGTGTGTGGAAACCGAAATCTGGCAAGCGTAATAGGGCTTACCGTAGAGCGATTCGTAGTTGTAGCACATGTCGCAGAACCACTCTTCCCATTCTTTCAGGATGTTGTCGGCAAAGAGTTCATCGTTACCGTATTTGGGAGCGGTCAGACATTGGAAATGAATTTTATCGTATGTTGAATTATCGGAATCTTTTTCCTGATCAGCCAGGGAGAATGAATCGACTTCAGATGCCGACTTGAATCCGAAGTTACCCGACATAGCTGTCTTCATCTCATCAAGTGAATAGTCCTTGTTCTCATATACCAGTTTCTTTATAGCCGCAAGGCTATTCACCATGTTGATCGTACCGGTCGTTTCCACGTTGTAGGTGGCGTTGTAACGGTACCCTAATTCGTTAATCAGGTGGCCTTTATCCAGACAATCCGGTTTTAACAAGGAATTAAAAACGGCCATGTTGTTTTTACGCCAGACATCGTGCTGGATGTTATTGCACTTTGCCAGAACGTCAACAGATTTCGAGAAGTAGACCTTTATGGCTTCCCATATATTTTCGTAGGAATCGAGTTCTATTCCATGGCTTTTAAATACTCGCTCTTTGGTCCGTTGGTCGACACCGTCATAGAGGGCTAATTCCAGAATCTTAGGTAATGAAATGAAATGAACGCCAACACTTGTAGGTTGACCTGATCCTCCGGGAATCCAGTATTCTTTTCCATTCAGTGTTAGCGGTTTCCATGTTCCCGGTGATGTTTCAAGGCAACCACCGATTGACCATGCACGAGCTTCTTCAACTGTCATACCTTCGGATTGGTAATTCTGAACGAGGAATTCCATCGCCGTTTGGTTACTGACAAATGCGGGATAGCCGGAACCTGTTTTGATACACTCAGCAGCTTTGAGAAGGAAACTTTCAGGTAGTTTCTCGTCATATAGCATCGTCAATGTCGGCTGCGGGCATTCACACTTCATCCCAGCTTCAAGGATTAATTCTTCAAGCTCATTCGCTGCCGATTGACCGTCTTTAGTTAGCCCACCAACGCAGAGGTTGTTAAACGTATTCCCTGATAACACACCACCAACGACTCCCATGGATGCGAAACAGTCGATACAGGTGAATTTTACACGCTGGCATTCCAACCATTCGAGAACCTCATCACGAGTGATATTGCCGGATGCCATATCTTGTTCAAAGTAGGGGTAAAGAACCTGTCCCATTCGTCCGGGTGACATCCCCGAAATGGCGTCTTCGTTCACTACTGCGATATGGATTGTCCAACAAAGCTGGATAGCATCTTTAAAATTCCGAGGTGGTTTATGAGCGATCCATTCGAGACGGTCAGCGATATCTTCATATTCCAGTTTCTGATTCTTATCTTTTTCCATTCCAGCGAGTCTGGATGCTTCGGCGGCATAATTCAAAATCCAGGTCTGAACACCTTCAAGGCTGTTGATCACGGCTTCATAGTTGTAAAGACGGTTCATGCCAACCATTCCGTCACCACCAGCAAGACCAGCGACTTCATTTTTCTTTTCGATGGCCATTTCGATTAGACCATCAAAACCGTACTGGAGGAGATAATAGTAATTGATGACTTCTCGTCCCTGGGGAAGGGTATAGCCCGAGTCGAACATGCAGACAACACTACGCATGATATTTTCTTTTATATCATAATCGGGAACCATACGTTCGTAACGGTTGCCCAAGTCATCCACAGATTTGTTGTACCAGAGTTTTGCCAGTTTAACTAACGGCGGGATCTCTTCTTTGCGCATCCCGAATTTACCGGCTATGGATACCACATTTCCGAAATCATGGGTAACATTGCCGCCACCAGAACCAAACTTTGAATGTTCATCAGCGCTGGTAGAACCACGTTCTTTGGATGCTTGAAAAAGTTCATCCTCTTTGGTCAAATAATACCCTTCTGATAACCAGGGCATAGGGAAAGATCCACGGTAAAAACCGGTTTTCTGCATAACAATAAGTTCACCGGGGTAGATCACAGGTGTCAGATGTGAAAACGCTTCTTTGATGGCTCTTGCACGGCGGACAACGGGGATATCATTGTCGTTCGCTGTATAGCTACGAGAGTACCAATAGGAAAACTCGTTGTTTGCAGATGAAAGGGTGTTGAAATAAAGGTCCCGGAGTTTTGATGCACGATCACAGGGAGAGTATTTGACCTCACGCTGGGTCATTTCACCGTTACTACCGGAATGTTGAAACTCCAGCGGAATGCCGGCCTCTTCAAGAATTTCCACAAGCTTCTTACTCATATTCATCCCCACATCTATATGAAAATTGGTTTTTAGCGGATTGTGAATGAATATAGGGAATAATTTGCGTTAATTTGGGATTTTAGTATCTCTAGTAATATGAGAATTAGGAGGAATGGAATTTAAAAAGATGTTTTGTTAAAGTTTATGACTGAAGAAAAACACAAAGCCTGGGGAATGTAACTTTCTGTCCGTATCCCAAGTCTATAGAATAGATTGCATAATATTTGAAGATAGAGTGATGATCCTGAAATCTGTTGATATATTGATTGTTATGTTTTTTCAACAAAGCTGACCAATTAAGGAAACTCCCAGATGAGTACATTTCGCATTTTTTGGAGACAGGTTAGGAATAACCGCCTCATGGCCAGTGTAAATCTAATCGGGTTGGCTGTTACTGTTACCGTTGTAATTATGATCGGGCTTCTCCTGCACCATGAATTCAGTTATGAACGGAGTGTTCCAAACAGCGAACAGATTGCCATGCTTGGAATTGAGGCTTCAATAGGAAATGGGCAAACTATTGTCTGGTCTTTTGTTGCTGCCGGTATGCCGATTGATATAAAAAATGAGCTTGCAAATGTTGAGGATTATTGCCGAATTGATGGAAGTGGAGACTCTGAAAGATTACTAACTCATGAGGGAATAAATCATCTGGAAAAGGGTGTGGTTCGGGTTGATTCATCATTTTTTAACGTCACCGGAATTCAGCTCAGCCAGGGGGACGTTTCCACTGCATTATCAGCCCCTGGGTCAGTCGTAATAACACGTGATGCAGCCAGATCTCTTTTTGGTGATGAAAATCCTATTGGAAAGCAATTTAATGAACTTTCAGATACCCCGTTGACCATTACCGGTGTTATTGAGGAGATGCCTTCGCCGAGTTTTATGGAGGATTATCGCATTATTTACGCATGGTCAACCAGTGCGAGGGAAGGTCAGGATGAGAACGGATGGTTAAATAATGTAAATTGGACTTGTATGCTCCAACTTAGTGAGGGATTAAGTGCTGAAGATGTCAAACCGGTTCTTGATGCCTGTGCTGAAAGGCATACACGGGAGACAATTGACCAGATTGGCGGCTCGTTTGAAGCCACTCTAGTTGATCTGCGGGACGTGCATCTCTTCGGACATTATGGTCTGAGCAATATGATTAATAACCGCTGGAATTTTGTTCTTCAATTTATTGCTGTTGGTGTATTTCTTCTTTTGATCGCGATAATGAATTATGTCAATCTCACAACAGCACAGAGCACCAGAAGAGGTGTGTTTGTCGGTATCAGTAAAACAATGGGTGCCAGAAGAAGAGATTTGATTAAGCAGTTTATGAGTGAATCGGTGATGTTTTCGTTAATTGCTACCTTTGTAGGTGCAATATTGGCTAGTCTGTTGCTACCTAATTTTTCACAATTAGTGGGCGTTGAGATTGATATGAATGTCATAAACAATCCATTCCTTATTCTGTATTTGCTCCTTTTGGGAGTGGGTTTGGGACTTGTCAGCGGAGTTGGTCCAGCTCTTATGATTTCAGGTTTTAAACCCATAAATGTTATACGAAAGGAAATGACCAGTGGCAGGAGGGGATCGAAATTCCGTTCAGCACTGGTAATCCTTCAGTTTACTGTGGCGGCAGGATTAATCCTATCCAGTATTGTTGTTATGAAGCAGATGAGTTTTATCAGGAATACAGATATAGGGTTCAACCGTGAAAATGTGCTGACGGTCCGTTTGAACAACTGGGATTTGATGACAAACTTCAGAACTCTTTACGACGAATACCGTAGATTGCCATTTGTAATAAGTTCATCAACTGCGGATGATTTACCTATTCGCTCCGGCAATACCAGCCTTTACCATGTCCCGGGAATGCCAACGGATGCCCAAGTATTAATATCGACCCGTGATGTTGACCATAACTATCTTGAGACTCTTGAAATCGAACTGGTTGCCGGCAGGAACTTTAATCCTGACATATCGCTGGACAGCACTGACGCTTTTATCGTTAACCGTGCAGCATCGGTCGTATTAGGGTACGGCGATGATCCTGTTGGCAAGACCTTCGAAACGATCACAAATCTAGAGCCCGTAGAATTTGAACCTCATGAGATTATCGGAATGATAGATGATTTCAACTATGAATCGCTTCGTACGGAAATTAAACCTCTGATGCTGAGGATATATAGAGGATTTCCACCCTGGCTCATCTTCCGTCTTCAACCGGGAACCGAAGCTCAAGCAATTGCAAAACTTGAAGAAATGTGGCCTGAATTTGCAAATGATATACCACTGAACTATTCATTTCTTGACGAGCATTATGATGCACAGTACGAGGATGAACAGAAGCTGAGCGAACTTTTCAATCTATTCACTATTGTGGCGATAATAGTAGCGAGTATGGGGTTATTTGCGTTGGTAGCATTTGCTGCGGACCGTAGAACAAAAGAGATAGGAATTAGAAAAGTTTTGGGTGCCACTTCAAGGCAAATAGTCAGTATGCTGGTGATCGAGTTCCTGCGGTTGGTACTGATCGCGAACATCATCTCATGGCCATTATCCGCATGGCTGATGTCATCGTGGCTGAAAGAGTATGCCTTTAGAACCGAACTGAGTTGGTGGCTCTTTGCGCTGACAGCCGGCATGTCCATTCTGTTGGCTATCATAACCGTCAGCATGCACGCGTTAAAAGCGGCAATGTCGAATCCCTCCAAAGCAATAAGGTGCGAATAGGGTTATTTATACGGAAAGATTCCCCAGCGTTATCCATGATAAATAAACAAATGTATTTTTCTAATATGAATATTCAGGAATATTTGTAATGATAATAGAGAAGACTTTGTGGTTACAGTACCTTATTTATCGCTATGTAACAAATATTTATTGACCACAATAATGCAAATATTGTGGGAAATAGTCTGAACAAAAAAGAGTTTCCCTTTGTACCAGTTATTTGATTAACCTCTTCAGTAGCCTCTGAGTACAATTTTAAATCATAATCCTTCTCAATACCTTTTATCCGGTTAATATAGACACCATAGTAGCCAATCAACCTTACATCATTGTGGTGAGTTAATATGGCGACGAATATTGCAATTAATGAAAGGAGAACTATATGTACATCGTTAAATTCTATATTATCCGAAAACAATCCAAAAATCATAGCGGATTGTACAATCCAGAAAAATGACATTCCTTTTCTTCGAAGTACTTCATAATGCATACACACTTTTGAACTCTCTTGGTATATGACCTTTGCCATTTCGAATCTTGAATTATTCATCTAGACTTCCCTTTCTTAATTTTGTTATTTTCAAAATACATACATCATTTATTGTTTCTAAACAATTTACCACATTTAGAGGTGATGTTGTGGCAGAAGTGAACAATTATAATAAATTATTCTCAAAAACGCCTCATTTGTTCGGTGAGGAACCGGACAAATACCTAAAAAAGCATGTCCACCTCTTGAACAATTCCTCTCCAGTACTGGATGTGGCCTGTGCTCAAGGCCGGAATTCTTTTTTTCTCGCTAGAAAAGGTTTCGATGTTGTGAGTATTGATCCATCGGAAGTAGCAATTGATGGAATTCGCAAAACTGCAAAAGATGAGAATTTATCCATCAATTGTTTTCAGACAGTTTTAGAAGATTTTGATGCGGAAAAAGAATCCTTCGGGACCATCATCGTCTTCGGACTCTTTCAAATGCTGGAGATGCACAGCATTCTGGAAGCGATCAATAAACTGAAATCTTTGCTTATTACCAACGGTTACATCTTCATTTCTGCCTGGACAGTCGATGATAGCTCATACGATAAATCAAGAGAAACAGGTATAGAACTAACACCTCATTCATTCCAATTACCTGAAGGGCATATTCGCACCTATCTCAAACCCCATCAACTGGCAGAACTGTTCAAAGAAATGGAAACAATCTACTATTGGGAAGGAGAAGGGGATTGGCACAGCCACGGTGATTCCCCTCCCGAACAACACGCACGGGTAGAAGCGGTTTTCAAGAAATAACAAAATTTCCTTTTCTTCCATTGGAATCGATAAGATCAATCGTTCAAATTCCGGCTATTTGCCATCAGGCTGTAATATAAAAATTCTCAAATACCTGTTGCTAGAATTCACACCTGTAGAGTTTAACATCTATAATCCTTCCATATTTTTTTTGATAAACAGTGAAGAAAACTGAAAGTATATATAATATATAGAATTAGAATGTTTCAAGTTGACTTCTATTTTGGGCCTTTAATTTGCTTAAGTATTGTATAAAACCCATAAAATATAGGAATTGATTATGTTACGTTCATTTCTAATTTCTGTGATTCTGCTTTCATTCGTATTGAGTGGAGTGAATGTAAAAGCAGCAGACAACACCCTGAATCGGTTGCTGGAAAATACTTCATATAACAACCAAAACCACAATCATCCCACCAACACGATAGGGGTTAACACGTTAGGATTAATAGGCAAAAGTGTCGTAGTGAATTACGAACATCTCTTTGCTGACCGACACGGAATATTTATTGAAGCGGGTGTTGATGCCAACGGTGGATATGGGTATCAACTTGCCTATTTACTCCATTCAACGACACATAAAAGCAAAAAAGGACTGCTTGCACCGTCCTGGGGTCCATTTATTCGCCTTTCAAAAGCCACAACAGAATTTGAGGACAAAGATATTGACCAGAAGTATGAAATGGACATCGAATCTCTCAACATAGGATTACAAATGAGTCGTTCATATTCATTGGGTGAACATTTCCGTTTGAACTGGCGATTTGGTTATGGACTACCGGTGAACACAAAATTCAATTGGGATGATAACAGTTTCAAAGATAAAAAAATGATGGAAGATTTTACACGAGTTTTTATTGGACTCGAAGGCGGTCTCACATTGGGTTATGTGTTTTAATAAGACGATTTTTCTTTTATGATTATTCTCATACTGAAAATTTCTGATTGTATATTCTGACCTTATGAGAGGAAAATAAATGGCTTATATTATTGAAGATAATAATAGTATCCGTTGGAAATAATATTTTGGAGGTTGTTGTGGGATCGGATTGGAAATCATACAACGATTTGGCATGGACGGAAGATTGGTTTGCCAGCCGTGAAGAACTTGATGAAGAGGCACAAATCTTTATCCGTTTTCTTGAAGATGAAAAATCATCTACTGAAAAAACGATGTTACATCTTGGCTGTGGAGCAGGTGGCTACGAATTCGTGTTTAAAAACCACTACGAGGTCACAGGCGTAGACATCAGCAAGGGAATGTTGGACCTCGCTCGAACTCGACATTCAGACGTTGAATACCTCGAAGACGATATGAGAACGGTGAACTTGGACCGTCAATTCGATGTGGTCTTAATCCCCGATGGTATCGATTACATGACGACTGTCGAAGATCTGAAGCAAGCAATAAATAATGCAGTATCTCACCTCAAACCCGGTGGAAAGCTGCTTGTTGTATGTAAGACCGCGGAATCCTTCAAGGAAAACAACTTTGTCTATACGGGTGAGAAAGACGGTATCCATATCACCCTATTCGAAAACAATCATAGACTAATAAACCAACCTGAAATTTACGAAGCTGCACTCTGTTACATGATTCGGGAAGGTGATGATTTAAGTTTCCATACCGAAAAACAGACACTCGGACTTTTCCCATTGGCAACGTGGGAGCAAATCCTGACCGATGCAGGACTATCTATCAAAACAGAATCCCTCGACGACCTATATGATGATTACGTCATGGAAGACGGAGAATACAAGCTGACGGTTTTTGTTGGGGACTATTTATAAAGGTATTTATTCTGTTGTACTATGATCACGGTGCCAGTTGATCCACATTTCTTTTTCAAGTTGATATTTCATTGGGTCGACAATAGAAGGTCGCAATCTATCTATTTCGATCAATTTGTTTTGAGAAAAAATGTTTCTATAGGCTTTCTCAACTTGAATCTTTCGAATAAAGCGAATCATTTTTCGATCAAGCTTATGGTATTTGGGCAGTACTTTTCCAATTTCTGAAATAAGCAAGTATTTTGGAGACAACGGCATTAATATGTTAGTTCCGGTGTTATTCCAGCCACCCATTAAATCATATGATTCTTGTGAATAAAAATTTAAAAGTATAACAGGATTATCAGAAGTAAACTAATATAAGTCTTTTGGAGCTCTAATGATGCTCCAGTTATTATTAGAAATTGTATCAGAAAATTTTTCATAAAAATGCCTAATAAGTCTTATCCATAGTTTTCTATTTTGAGTAAATTCTAAATTGACATTTATATTGTCATCGTTTTGCTCATTATCGACAATAGATACATTTATATTGTCTCTAGCAGGTCCTTTGATAACATCATGATTGTTGTTGTTTTCATTATGATTCTCTACAATGGATGTTATGTACTCAGGTAGTCGACTATTATATTCTTCAAATAATTTTGGGATATGCCATTTACTACGATAATAAAGATCAATGTAGTAACTCGGTGTTCTAAGCTGTTGAATTATCATAAATCGTACAAGACTTTTTAGTTGAGAATGGCTGATTGAACCAGAAGTTACTAGTGTATTTAGAGCTAAACTTGCAGGAGTTTCGATCTCATTATCTAACCAATGCTCAAATTCAGAAGTTTCCACACCACTATCCAAATAGGTATATAAATGATTCTTATATGCAATTCCTTTCACATACTTTTCTGACCACTTTGGGACATTTTTATTTAATCTCAAAAGGTTATAGCACCAAATTTGATTACTATCATTGCACCATTGTTTTAGATAAAATTTAGGAATAAAATGATTTTTCTTCGTTATTGGCATAAGAGATAATCCTAATTGTCATTGAACATATTAAAATATAATATATTATTCGGAATTTATACGGAGATGCAAAGGTTTATAAGAACAAAAAAAGAATGGATCTCCGATAACTAAACCCGGAGACGACACCCTTTTATTATCCGCCTATGGCGGACCGGATACGGGGATATTTTTCATCTAGGAATTTACGTCCAACTCCTGATTTTAGAAATTTTTCCCGTTTTCTGGCCTCTGTATAATCTTCATATTCCTCACGGTGGATCAATTCAAATTCCCCGATAATCTGACTACCTTTGGTTTGTTGGGCTAGGTGTTCTCTTAATCGTCCACCGAGGTTATGCATGATTCCGACATATTTTTTCTTTGATTCGATACCTTCAAATAAGGAAAACAGTTATCATAATATTTTGATTCATTTAAAAATGTCTTTTCGCAAAGGCTCTACCTGAGTGAGATTTTAGATATCTCTCAAAAGCGTATGCTTTAGTTTTAGAATGAAAAGAGATCGCCGTTTCAATTCGCCAAGGTTTGAATTTTGATGTATGAGGGACTGAACCGGAATTGTGAGCAGAAAGACGTTTCTCAAGATTTTTCGTGATTCCGGTATAGTGGTGTTTTGGATCAGATTCACAGACTAAGATGTAGACATAATGAAACGAATTCATATTATCCCCCATTAGGTAAACAGGGCACATCTATTTTATTCATACAGTTTTTATAAGAATGTCTGTCCGGCTTCACCTGAAAGAACAGGCTACGCCGTGACAGGCTTCGTCCCAAACAAGTATAATGATGAGTATGAGCTTGCCAGGGCGTAGCTCGAAACTTGTTTCGAACGAATTTATGAAATTGTCCGGCTTCACCTGAACAGACAGGCTACGCCGTGACAGGCTTCGTCCCAAACAAGTATACTGATGAGTAGGAGCTTGCCAGGGCGTAGCTCGAAACTTGTTTCGAACGAAGTACTGATTTTGTCCGGCTTCACCTGAAAGAACAGGCTACGCCGTGACAGGCTTCGTCCCAAACAAGTATAATGATGAGTATGAACTTGCCAGGGCGTAGCTCGAAACTTGTTTCGAACGAATTTATGAAATTGTCCGGCTTCACATGAAAGAACAGGCTACGCCGTGACAGGCTTCGTCCCAAACAAGTATACTGATGAGTAGGAGCTTGCCAGGGCGTAGCTCGAAACTTGTTTCGAACGAAGTACAGATTTTGTCCGGCTTCATCTGAAAGAACAGGCTACGCCGTGACAGGCTTCGTCCCAAACAAGTATAATGATGAGTATGAGCTTGCCAGGGCGTAGCTCGAAACTTGTTTCGAACGAAGTACAGATTTTGTCCGGCTTCACCTGAAAGAACAGGCTACGCCGTGACAGGCTTCGTCCCAAACAAGTATAATGATGAGTATGAGCTTGCCAGGGCGTAGCTCGAAACTTGTTTCGAACGAAGTACAGATTTTGTCCGGCTTCACCTGAAAGAACAGGCTACGCCGTGACAGGCTTCGTCCCAAACAAGTATAATGATGAGTATGAGCTTGCCAGGGCGTAGCTCGAAACTTGTTTCGAACGAAGCCTGGTGGAGACGCCGGGATTCGAACCCGGGTCCGGATACGGGGCCACGGCACCGTCTACGCGTGTATCTACCCTATTAAGTCTCAATGAATCAGCAGCCGGGTAGCAAGCGAGATTCATCCAGCCTTGAAAGTCTTAGCGCAATAGCTCAAGACAAACTATTACGAGCAATCCATTCAGCGTTACGGTCATTCCGGACGGATGGATAAAACCCGAAATGAAAGCGGCACATCCTTACTTTTCTTTATTCAAGAAAAATTAGGCAGCCATTGCGTAGCTGTTATTATCAGCATTTAATGTTTTGATCCCAGGGGTACGGGGCTGAGAACTCCCCCGACGCGCGAGTGACGCCTCCCATCGTCCCGTCGATTCCAATCGTCCCCAGAATCGAAATGGACATGAAGGGTCCATTCAAAGAGCAGTACTACACCTGTTATACTACAATAATCGTACCATCGTTGCAAGACCAATGGCTTTTTGGCTCCATCATACATCATTGCCGAATTTCCAAATCTATGTTAAGTCTTTTTTCACCCTTGGCCCATCTGACTGAAATGATTACATTAAGCGATTAAATCAGATGAAGGGGAGTGATGATGGACCGATCCAGCCTGTTTCCATTTCTAAATCAATCAAACGATCAAACTCTTGCAATGCTCGACGAAGAGCAGATGAAATCCCTAATTGTCCAGCATCGTCCAAAGTTGATGGATGCATTCGAGAGTGGTGATTTTGTCAAGGCAACAGATGAAATCCGTCAATTTGCCTCCATGTCGCTCCTATGGAATCCCGATGGATTGGTTTTACCTGAAAACGTTGATCCACTGAAACAGGACATATCAGCCTCGCAGTTCCATTACTATTTTGCGACAGGTGAAATGGCTGTAAATGAAAAAGGTGCAGCGGCATACCTTGCGTCACTCTACCGTCTTTTCAGCTTTTTTTCAGGATGGTACAGGGTGGGAGTACCCGGATACTACGACCATGGATTAACCATTGTCGCCATTCCTGCGGCTGGTGATTCGTTGGATTTAATCGTTCAAGATCCAATTCTTCAAACCGGTTATTCTGTCAAGGAAAACGGATCACGGAACATCCTTCACGTTTTTGAAACGTTAGAGAATATCGGTGCAAATGGAATCAACCCTCATCAAGATGATATATTTCCAATCAAACAACTCGCAATAGAAGGAAACAATGAAGAATTGACCTCATACCTATCCGGTAAAAAGGTCTATACTTCCGAAGTTAATCTCGAAAATTCATCAAAATGGGCTACAGAAAAGAACGATGAATTCCTTAAGATTTTACCTACGATTACCAATAGACCTGCTGAATCATGCGGATTAGCGGATGCAATCCGTTTCGCTTTGACCGATCCGGTTACAGGTGAAGCAGGTCTTGATCAGCAGATATCATCACTGTTTAAGCAGATGCGTGAACGGTTGCAGAGGAAATTTGATCCATCAAATCTCGGCTTCGATGTGAACATAGCTAAACCACACGAAGCGAAAAAAGAAGCACCGATCCCAATTGGAGATGGCTGGAAAAAACTCGATAACGGCTATTCGGTACGAAGGGATGCCTACCCGGATGATGCCGGTTGGGTAGAAATCGAAAAAGCGCATAAACAGACAAGGATCGAATGTGGTATTTCTGCTGACGCTATCGAAGTGAGTGAATTGGAAGAATTTGCGTTGGCTCATGCGTTACAACATTGTGGTGGTCGTACAACCTATATGATTGAGCTAGGCTCTGGTTTTGGTAAAGGTTGTCTGGAAGCGACCAGCTTGGTTAGCATGCAAAAGATTACTCCATGTCCAACGGAATTAAAAGTCGCTGCAATAGAGGCGGAACCGAACCATTACAAATGGACCCGTGAAACATTTGACGGTCAGGGAATGGGGGACAAGGTTTTTTTCGGTGCTGTTTCAGGTGCCGATGGTGACGCTAGATTCCTGCTTTCCGACTCCTCACAGAATCATTACGGGCAATCCATTAAACCGCACGGTAATTTTGTGGTGCCTGCTTATTCTTTAGACACACTTTTCAAAAAAACGGGTTTCCCGAAGCTGGATATTCTTCATCTCGATATTCAGGGAGCTGAAACGGATGTACTCTGGCAAGCACGCGATATCCTGACTTCTGGCCTGATTGACTTTATAGTCCTTGGCACTCACGGTAAAGAGATCGAACAGGAACTCAGAGGAATCTTAGCCCCAACCCACGAACTCCTGATCGCTGTGGACACAAAAGAAGAAGTTTTCTTTCCCACACTAAACGAAAAATACGCCGCTACTGTTGACGGTTTCCAATACTACCGCCGTTGGGGATTATAAAAATACCCGGATCAAAGAGACCCGGGTAATATGTGTAAATCTGAACTGTTTGATTTAGACCCAACGACTTTTGTTTTCCTCGATGAAGTCCTTGAAGGATACCGGTTTATTTCCAGTGACTTTTTTGATGTCATCTGTTACTGGTGCAGCCCAGCCATTTCGAACAGCCTGGTAAAGAAATCCCATGTAGGTCACAGCATCTTCAGGTAGACCTGCATCTCTGGCGCCCTGAAGCATCGTATCTTCAGGAATATCCATATATTTAACTGATGCACCAATACTGTTATTTATCATTGTTACAATCTCGTTGTGATCAAATGCTTCAGGACCGGTAAGGTCGAATTCCTGGTTATATAACTTTTCTTTTATCGCTGTGACAGCAACTGAAGCAATGTCTTTAACCGAAATGAAACTGGTCTTACCATCTGACGCCGCCAGGTAAATGGCACCGTTCCTTACCTGATCCGCAAGGAATCCAACAGAAAAATTCTCCATGAAGAAATTAGGACGGACAATTGTGTAGTTGACCCCTGAATTTATAAGATAATTCTCTACTTTTCTAAGGGGTGCTTCTTCGTTTGCATTTGCACCAAACGCACTGGTAAATACAATGTGTTCAACACCTTGTTCTTTTGCTTTATCAATGAATGGCTTCAGTTTCCCAAAGGCATCTAAATCCATTGGAAGCGCTATCATTTCAACAACTTTCACATCTTCCAAGGCTAAATCAAAAGTGGTATGATCTGAGTAATCGAATTTCACAGCTGTAACACTGGCGGTTGCTGGATAATGGTCCGGTGTCCTTGTGGCAGCCTTAACACTATACCCTTCAGTGGTCAGTTTCTCGATTAACGCAGAGCCAACGTTTCCCGTTGCCCCTATAACAAGTACTTTTTCCATGATTTTTTCCTTTCAATGAATGTTCGCCCCCGAACGATTGGATAAAAAAAAGGTAGGGGCCGAACGATATGTTTAAAAAAATTAACCTGCTTCTTTTAAATTTTTTTCTAGACGGTTGAGTAACTCACTAATTTTGGTTTTTTCCTCTTCTGTGAATCCTTTGTAGACTTTTGACAGGAGGACTTCAGAAATCTCATCCAAATCCTTACGTATGTTTTTCCCTTTTTCCGTGAGTTGGATGTAAATATTCCGTTTATCAACAGGGCAGGCGACCTTTTCGAGGTAACCTTCCTTGACCAGGGTATTTACCATACCGGTAACAGTCGATTTCGCTCGTCCGATCCTCTTTGCAAGTGTTGTCACCTGAAGCGGTTCATCTGTTTGAAAGAACTGGGCAAATACGGCACCATGGGCTGGAACAACACCAGTGATATTATGCTTCAGCAGTTCATGAACCAGTAGTTCGTTGCTCAGCTCACGGATGTGAGAAATTTTGTTAAATACCCTGTTACAGTCCGGTATCATTGCTTTCCCCTATTGACAGATCAATAATAGTTCGTGCCCGAACGATTGTCAAGCGAAAATGCCCTCATGGTACTCTCGAGAACCAGAGGGCAGGGTATTCTATTTCACCAGAGTAATCTTCTGTGTATGGATAGTTGCCCCGTATTTCAGCTTCAAGAAATATGTCCCAGACGCTATCGACGATGCATCGTAGCTCAGGTCATAACTACCACGATTTCGTGTTTGCGAAACTAACGAAGCCACTTCACGTCCTGAGATGTTATAGAGTTTCAACTCAACCGGTCCGGCTTGTTCAACCTGATAGGTGATGTTTAAGGAAGCATTAAACGGGTTCGGGTACGCGTATATCGGTTTCACTTCCATGGGTACAAATGCAGTACCCGGATCGTCTGCGGACAAAAAATCTTCCACGTTGGCGTACATCAACCCAAGCGAAGTGTTTATCCATACTCTATTTCGCCAGGGATCGTATTCGATCTGACCAAGATGGGCCAGTTGTCTTCTGAATGGAAGATCCAGATCGAACCGTTCCCAATTATGTCCACCATCGAAACTGAAAAAGAGTTCACGGCTTTCATAATTTCTAATAAAAGCAGGTAGGCCATCTTGATTTGGGATTATCGTGGCATAGCTATTTTGCCCATTCCCTTCATCGACAATATGCCATACACTTCCATCGTATCTGAACAAAAACCCTGCGTAAAAAGTGTAGATAGAACCATCGAATGGATCTTCCATAAGGAGTTCATTTGAACCTGCGTCACTATAGTTGGGAATATAGAGGTCTGCCCATGTTGCACCTTCGTCACGAGATCTGAAAACATCCCTACGTTCAACAAGAAGAAAAATCTCATCTTCCCGCTGGAGTATATCATTTCTAAAATTCCGAATTCTACTGATTTCGTATGAATCCCAACTGGATGCTGAGTCGCATGAGGTATGTACTCTAAGCCTTCTGCCCGCAAAATCAAAAAACACTAACCTAGAGCTGTTTTCTCCAAAATAGGCGCTAAGATTGTTTCCCTCTTTTGTGATAATAAATTGATCAAATGGAACCGTCAGAACTTCCCATGGACTTGAATCAGTGGTACGTCGGAGTAAACGATTTGAATAGGTAGAATCATCCAATGCTGCATAAGAAGACATAACCAGGGTTAGTCCATTTTCATCAACAACAGGGATTGAATGAAAGACAGAAGTATCACTATTAACTTCAAACCCATCGATCTCAAATTCTTCCCAAGCTTCATTATCAAAATTGTAGGTCTTTATTCTATAATTTTGTCCTGTAAACAGGATGGCATCCTCAGTCACCCGGAAGGGTTCTTCATATCCAATTGGATCTAAAGTCTGATAATGGTCCCATGTAATCCCACCATCAATAGATTTGTAAACACCATTGGACTGACTATTCAAATAGACAGTGTTAGAAAACTCGTTTACAGAGACACACGAAAATAAGGCATGAATTCCCAGTATATCGGAATCTACAGGAGAAAATGTCTGCCCATAATCAGTACTTAAGAACGGTTGAGCTATTCCCCAAGGTTTGGATTCGGAGAAGTATCGCTGACTGGTACTCCTTGGGATTACGAGGATATGACCAGGAAAACCAGGGATTTCGACAGCATCTTCAATGATGTAGTTATCAGGTAAAACTCCCTCTTCAGCAATCCATGTCATCCCAGTATTTGTACTTCGAAGAATTGTATTGATGTTTTCAATTTGTGATAATTGTGCATCATACCTGGAACAGGAAAAGGCGACTATTTCTCCATTTGATAGTACCAATAATTTCTGAAAAATAGCGCCGGGCATATCGAAGTAGGCTGTCGCCAATAATGGGGCAATCCATGTACGACCGTGGTTAGTACTATAAAAAAGCGATGTGTTTATACCATCAGCATCGCTTCCTGTGCCGTAGGCATAAATTCTCTCTGAATCCATGGAGTTGTAGGCGAAGCCGGATATGTCATCAGTCATCCTGAGATACTCAGAGGAGTCTGTCCAAGTTACCCCTAAATCAAAAGAGGAAAAGAATTTTCCGTCTACTGCGTAGTCAATTCGATGATGATTCAAGGGGTCAATGGATGCATAATTATTTTCTGCGTCAAATGTATCTGCAGGAGGTTGAAGGATTCTCCAGGTTTCTCCTCCGTCTTCGGTAATCGAATACGCCCAGCCTAGTGTACGATCGCATACATACTTCGTGAGTATAGTATCTCCGGCAGCATCCAACATCTCCATTTCAACAATTTGATCTGGGTAGAATGTCGAAGCGTTGGGAGGTAGGACCCTATTATTTATAGGAGACCAAGTATGTCCAGAATCATTGGATAGCCAATATCCACCGCCCTGAAGGCCGATGATTTGACGAGTGCCATCTGAACTCTCAGCGAAACTGCAAACAGATAGTCCACCGCCGGGTATTTGGTTCCATGCGAAAAGTGAATGAAAAGAGAGAACCGATAGGGTAACGAGGAGCATGAGTTTTTTCATTTTCAGTCCAAAGTATGAAGTAACATCATGCAGGGAATAGTAATGGGATCACTATATTATAATAAAAAAGACTCAGGAATTCGAGTCTTTTACGTAAATCTATAATATTTCAGTATATCGAAACCTCTGGAGAATATGTTCTGTATTGTAAAAGAAATCCTGAAAGTATATATCCTATTTTGTAAGAGAAATCTTTGAAGAATAAGAATTTATACCATTATTCAATTTCAGAAAATAGGTTCCAGAAGCCAATGAGGACGCGTTATAATTCAATTCGTGAATCCCGATTTTCTTTACATTTGATACTAGTGTTGCCACTTCTTGTCCGGTGATATTATAAAGTTTCAACTCAACCGGTCCTGCTTGTTCAACCTGATAGGTGATGTTGATGGACGCATTAAACGGGTTCGGATAGGCGTAAATGGGTCTCACTTCCAACGGGACAAAGGCTGAACCTGGATCATCTACTGACAACAATTCCTCTACATTGGCATACATCAACCCGATAGAAGTGCTAACCCAAATTTTATTTCGGTACTGATCATATTCTACTTGCCCAAAGCTACTGATTTGCCGTCTAAATGGCATATTCTCGTCGATTCGTTCCCACGTATATCCACCGTCAGGACTGATAAACAATTCATCATAATATCTGTTTATTATCAATACAGGTTCTGAATCTGTTGGAACTAAAGCTGCGTATCGAACGTACTGGATAGTCCCTCTTTGTTGCCAAACGTTCTCATAATAACGGCAGCAACGAGCGTTAAAAAATGAGTAGATTGATTCATCTTCTGGATCATCAACAATCACTCCATTGAAACGATAGTTTGATCCAAGAGGGATGTTCGTGTTCACCCATGTCGAACAATTATCAGAGGATTTATATAGGGTTTGGTTGCCTGCCAGAAATATTTCATCTCTCCATTGAATTATATTATCTGGTCTATAGGCCCAATTGAGGCCCTCGTGAGTAATCCAGGTTGATCCAGTATCAAGAGACACATGATAAGTGTAGGTGTCAATATTATTGTTGAACGAATACTCGCAAAGAATTAAACGGGAAAAATCGTTATCGAAATAATAGGCCTTTGTATAATCACTAAGATAGGCCAAATAGTTATCAATGGGTAATGGATGTTCATCCCAAGTTTCAGATTCCAGATCCCTTTTCTGAAGAATATACCTACTGTCAGCATTTATGGATCTAACAGTAGAAAGTACAACTGTTAATCCGTTATCTGTTATAACTGGAACTGCATTACTTACATATGTATTTGGTGCAATTGCATAGTTTCCAGTGAAGAGATTTTCCCATTGATTCGCATCAAGATTATATTTATATGACCTGTAATTCAATCCATGTGTTGAAATAGACGACTGATTTACGTGGAAAGAATGTCTTTTACCAATGGATTCAATTGTTTGGTAATGTTCCCATGTAAACCCGCCATCAATGGATTTATAAACACCATCCAGTGCTGAATTCAGATAGACAGCGTTAGAGAATGTGTTAACAGATACAGAGCGTACAGCGACGAGTGAATCGAGCTCAATTGGGGCAAAAGTATGCCCGTAGTCAGTACTTAATACTACGGAATTGTAGCTATATCCATTTAGGATAAGATGCCCGGGATATCCTGGAATCTCACAAATACTACTCGCAGATAATTCATCATCAAATTCTTCAAATTGCCATGTTTGCCCATCGTCGGTACTTCTTAGCAAACCGAATATCAACTCGGATTCTTCTCCATGACCAAAAAATGCACGAGATGGAACAGCGAGGATATCATCATTCGATAAAGCTGCTATATCTTCTACTCTCAAACCGGGGAAATTGAAAAGTTCATTTGAGTTTATACAAGGATTCCAGGTATGCCCTCCGTCGTAACTGGAAGAGATTGCTCCATTAGGGGTAGTATCCGTATATGCTTCTCCACAAATAAATAGAGTATCAGGAGAACTATTGTGTCGAATAAAGTCTTGTTCGCTATATATGGTGTGATCAGTGAAAATTGAATCCGACCAAGTATTACCGAAATCATAAGAGGTGTATATTTTATCAAATACGTAATAGTCAATCTTTGAATGGTTCCGAGGATCTATAAGCGCGAATTGTTCGTAAGCTGATGTCATAAAGGACGGCGGCATCATAATTCTCCAATTTTCACCACCGTCTTCAGAAATTGAATAAACCCAAAGTAAATTTTGACCGCAGTAGTATCTAGTAATGATTGTATCACCTGCTGCGTCAACCATATCCAGCTCATAAACACTAATCGGATGGAAAGTGGAAGCATTTGGTGGTAACACTCGGTCATTAATTGGTGTCCAATTTTCACCGCTATCATTTGAAAGCCAGTATCCACCACCGGATAATGCAATAATTCTACGGGTTCCATCTGCATTTTCGCAGAAATTACTGACATCAAGACCGTTGCCGGGTATGTAGTCCCAAGAAAAGGAGGTATGGCTAAAAAGAAATATCAGGGTAGAGATGAGCATGAGTTTTTTCATTTTCAGTCCTAAGTATTTATCAACCTCATGCAGGGAATCAATAGGGATCTATTAATTATAATGAAATAAGTCCTAAGTTTCGAGTCTTTTATGTAAATCTTTATTAATTCAGTATATCGAGATCTCTGGAGAATATGTTCTGTTTTGTCAAAGAAATCTTTAGAGAATAGGAATTTACCCAATTAAAAAGGCTCGAAATATCGAGCCTTATGTATAAAATAATATTGATAGCCGTTGTTTATCTACCTGCCCAGAGCTGGTAGCCTTCGTAGAAGTAATCGAGTGGATCAACCGCGCGACCTTTTACCCTGACTTCATAATGAAGGTGCGGTGCTGTACTCCTGCCTGTGTTACCCACTGTACCGATCAGATCGCCACGAGTGACATGCTGTCCTCTTCGGACATCAAACTCATCCATATGACCGTACACGGTAGTAAAACCGTATCCATGGTCAACGGTGATCACGTTGCCGAAACCCGGAACCTTTTTAGCAGATGTGACTGTTCCATCCGCTGCAACATAGACGGGCGTACCGGATGGTGCGGAGAAATCAGCACCATGGTGGAAACGAATCTGGTGAGTGAATGGATCACGACGATAGCCGAAACCATCGGTTAAGCGACCTACCTGAACAGGAATGATGGAGGGGATACGACGTAAACGTTCATCATCAGAAAGCAATTTCTGACGAATCTCGCCGTAACTTTCCTTCTGAATGCCAAGTTCACGTTCAACTTGATCTAACGAACGGAGTAAATCTTCGATTCGTTCATCACCGATGACTTGACCCTCAAGTGGATGGAGAGATCCAATACCGGCTTGCCTTACCTCTTCACCAAGTGGTGGCAGGTTTACTTTTACACGGATCGCTTCTTCTTCATTCGCAAGAGAATCAACTTGTGTAATGACCTCAGAAAGACGGCCCTGTACCTGGGTCAACTGATAGCCAAGTAAACGGTTTTCAGCAATCAGCTTTCCTGTACGTTGACGAACTCTATATTCACTGAGTGAGAATATGCCAAGTGCGAGGATCGCAAAAATAGCAAGCACAGACAAAGATATAGCCAGCTTAACGGTGGAGCCACCGATAGCCATCTTCTCCAGATTTGTGCTGCCTTCTCGTTCGATCAGAAGGTGGTAACGCTTTTTTAAACGTTTTCGCAAGACCGTGAAAACCTCCCTGTAGAATGGAAGTGTCGGGATCCGACACGCCACTTGCGTCGTTATTCCACGAAGTCAAAAAATAGAACAACCAGTTTCGTTAGTCAATAGAATATAAAGAAGTATTACGTTTTATATAAGGATAACTTGCTGTCTCTTTTGAAAAATTATAATTATTCGGTTTTACCTAATAAGGCGATCTTTTCCTCAGCCTCACGTTTCATATCAGCATATTTCTCTGACGCATTGGTTTGTAGGAATTTACGGAAGGCATTTAAAGCGCCATCTTTATCACCAAGCGTTTCCCGATTAACTGCTACCAGAAAGTAAGAGGGTGTTTTTTCGCGAATTTCTTTATCCGCCATTCCCTGCAATAAGAAGAAATGACTCTCATTAGCTAGTGATTGTTGCCATTTCTTCTGTTCGTCTCCCTCAACTACCTGAAGATGGTGGGCAAGATCGAAACAAAGTACCCCAATGTCGTAGGGGATGCCGTTTGTCGATGGACTAATTGCAAAAGCACCCGCGTACAAGACACGTGCGATGATATAATGACTTAATGCTTCATCGCCATGACGGTCATTTATGAGGTGACTTCCTTCAAAAACGTTTCCCTTTGCCCGGTGAATCAGAACTTCATAGAGTTTTGATCCCTTTTCCATTTCACTAAAAGATTTGAGAATCGATTGTTGCTGGGAGATTTCATCACCGAAGGTGATAATTGTCAGCATGGATCGTGCAATAACGTCCAGTAAACGGTAAAAATCCGTTGAATCATCTGGTAAATGCCCCGCGATAAAAGCTTCCAGAAGTTCATGAAGGTCAATGGCGATCATTTCGTCATCATCTTCAATCAATCCGGTTGAAATGGGTGGACGGGTTCCAAAGGGAACCTGCAACCACGGCAAACGAACAAATCCATTTTTCAATTCAGGGAGGGGAACAGGTAGAGCAGCGGGGAAGAGGTAATTTCCCAATTTGATATCTGAATCATGTTCAACCCAATCGAACTTTAGGGCGTCAGGTATTAGAATCTCCTGCAATGGTGAAGGCATTATTTAGTCCATTTGATTAGTAATAGTGAGAGGACAAGATACAACTGAGAATTAGAGGAAAGAATAGGCTAATCCGAGTGAAAGGGCTTGCTTGAGGCGTCCTTTCTTATCCACTTCCTTGTCATAACGCCACCAGATATCCAGTGAAACGCTAAGGTATTTTGTGATCGAACTGCTGAAACTACTTTCCAAGTCAAAATCCACCATCTGCCAGTCGTTTGAACCCTGTAACCCAGCAATTTTGTCTGCTTCAGAAAAGAATAACGCCTGATAAACGCTTAACCTTGAAATAAAACTGACACGTTCCTTAAAAAGTGGAAGCTTCAGGTCAGCAACCATATCAAGACCGCCATCATATGTCCACCGTTCACCACGGAGTAATTTTACTTCGTTCAAAAGGTAATTTCTGTCCCAATCTTGACGAAGTGCAAAACCACCACGGATCAATAGTTCAGCACTCTTTTCCTTAAAAAATGCCCGTGCAATACCGAATGTTTCGGTAAACTTCATGGGATTGATGAAATAATCCTTGTCCTTGTTTCGCAGATCGAGAAAAGATGATTGATACCTTGCTGATGCAAAAGGGTCAACGATGGCACCAAGTGTAAAACGAAGAATCGACTCAATGTCGATTCGATCCGTACTAGGTGTCGGGATTGACCAGTAACGGGTCTCATTGTCCTGAGTATGTGTCTGACCAAAAGTCAGACGATAGGTTGTACGCGTATTTGAGTAAGGATTGATCTGTTTTTCAGCTCTTCCATTGATATCAGCAGTCCATACATATGAACCCTGTTCGCTCCCGTCCCAGTTGTTGGAGTAAGAACTTTGGCTGGAATTCACTTTTGCCTGCAGGTCAAGGTTCCACGGATATTCAGGAATGGCGAGTTTGGCTAATTCGTAATCGGTCAAGGTTTCGCTGCCGAGAATTTCAGCCGTAGAACTGTCTAAAACAACAGGTTTGGGCTTTTCAGGATCATCCTGAAAGAGCACATTGGGGTCAGGCAGTTGGGCGTTTAACTGTCCAATTAGGAATAAAGAAAAAACCAGGCAGTAAAACAAAACCGTTCTATTCCGGCTCATGCTATTTCCAACGGTAGTGTCTACTAATCGAAAATCAGGCAGTCACCTTGTACATCTCACCAAGGTGCTTCAGCATATCTTCGGTCATCATTTCCAGATCGTATTCGGGCTTCCAGTTCCAATCCAGACGTGCTGAACTATCATCAACTGAATGTGGCCAGCCATCGGCGATTTGTTGACGGTAATCAGGTTCATAGTTTATGGAAAATTCTGGAATATGTTTTTTAATGGAGTTCGCTAATTCGGCTACATCGAAGCTAAGTGCGCCGATGTTATAGGCGTTTCTGTACCGTAAACGGTCACCATCAGTATTTGCCAGGTCTACAATAGCTTTCAAAGCATCCGGCATATACATCATGGGGAGGACAGTGCTTTCTTTGACAAAGCATGTGTACTGCTTTTCTTTAATTGCTTCGTGGTAAATCGCCACTGCATAATCTGTTGTTCCACCGCCGGGCATTGTTTTGTATGAGATCAACCCAGGATAGCGGACGCCACGAACATCCACACCGAATTTCTCCCAATAGTAGTCACATAGTAGCTCGCCTGCGACCTTGGTAACTCCGTACATGGAATTGGGGCGAAGAATTGTATCCTGAGGAGTATTGTCATGGGGTGTGCTCGGACCAAAAACAGCGATTGAGCTTGGCACCATCACACGGACCATCTCTTTTTCACGGGCGATGTCGAGAATATTTTTTAGTCCACCCATGTTAACGTTATAAGCAAGTTCAGGGTTCTTTTCACCAACACCAGAAAGAATAGCTGCGAGGTGGTAAACAGTATCAATGTTGTATTTTTCAACAATCTCATGAACGGCTTTTCCGTTGGTAATGTCGAGCTGCTCGCAGGGACCGGTCTCTGCAATTTCATGTTGGAAGTCGCAGCGCAGGTCAGAAGCAACCACATTTGCCTCACCATAAAGGCCGCGCAACATCATTGTCAGTTCGGATCCGATCTGCCCCAAAGCACCTGTAACAAGGATAGTTTTCATCTCTTTGCCAGCCACGATTTACCCCGGAAAGTTAATTGAAACACAGAATATGAATACTAGAATGTTTCTGAGAAATATTGCAGAAACACTACGTGAAAATAGGCGCAAATATCACCTATTTCAAGCGTCTCCCTCCGCTCAGGAGGTGAGTCGAATATTGATCAAAAATTGCTAAGAGAATCTCAGGAGATTAGTATTGCATCAGAATGAATTGAAAAGCATCTTACCTGTATGAACACAATAACAAAAAATAGAGGGAATTGGCAATGAAGCAATTTGATTCTGTTGAAGAGGTGTTGGAATTTGCCATCGGTGAAGAAGAAAATGCGATGAAATTCTACACTGAGTTGGCTGAACGTAGCACAAATGAACAAATGAAAAAGACCTTCCTTGGTTTTGCAAAAGAGGAAAAAGGTCATAAAGAAAAATTGCTGGCAGTTAAAGCTGGAAAAAGTTTAACACCTGCTGTCAAGAAAATTCGCGACCTGAAAATCGCCGACTATCTCGTCGAAGTTGATGCGGATAAAGAACTGAACTACCAGGAAGCACTTATTCTTGCGATGAAAAAGGAAAAGGCAGCATTCAAACTATATAATGATCTGGCAGATGCCACAGAAGATTCATCCTTGTATTCTCTGCTGCTTGAGTTGGCGCAAGAAGAAGCGAAACATAAACTACGATTTGAAGTTGAATACGACGATAACGTTTTGAGAGAGATGTAAGAATACTATCCAAATCAAGGGTGGTCTGAGTGCTAGACACTCGGGTTTCCATCGTAGTGTAGTATATAAAAAGGTCCCGAATTTCGGGACCTTTTATATTTGATATCCTTCTCAGCACTTTTATTGCTGTCAGGAAGACGCGCGTGTCACTTCATCAGGATCATCTTACGAGTCTGCGACTGATGTTGACCATCAATGTTCGCTGTCAACGTGTAGAAATAGATTCCACTAGCCAAGTCTGATGCATCAAAATTAACCCTATGATCACCGCTATTGTGCTGACCATTTGCCAGTATAGCGACTTCACGACCTGAGATGTCGAAAACCGTAAGGGTGACATCTGCTCTCGATGGAAGACTAAAGGCAATTTCTGTTGATGGGTTAAATGGATTCGGATAATTTTGTTCAAGAACAAATTCTGCCGGAATAGATGCTATTTCTGTCGCCGAAGAGGCTTCTGAAACATCAACCCATTCAGCTTGAAGGACTTCAAGTGTACCTTCATCCTGAACAAAAACAATTGCCATTAAATTATCAGCTGACTGTTCTTCTCCGTTGAGCACAACTGGCCAATCGAAAGTCTGAGACATCTCATTAGCACTGTTGGCAGGAAGATGGAAATACAATCCCTCTTCACTTGGAAGCATCGACACCATGTCGTGATGCCATTCGGATTGACCGTTAGCACCTGTCCAACCATCGTAGTATTTGGTAACTAATGCAAAACGGATACGGTAGTTTCCAATTACATTCTGGTCAGCGCTTGTAGAATAGGCAGTAACTGTCAAGCCTTCTTCTGTTGGTTCCGCAATACCGATATCTATACTCATCGGGCTTTCAACAGCTATACGATTCCAATACGCTGTCTGGAAATCCGTAACACCTTCAATGATAAAATCAATTACTCCGTCAATAAAGGCATGCGGGATATATCGGAAATCATACTGGAAAATCCTGTTGTAATGATCATCAGGATCAAGGTTATGCCAGGGATCTGCCGAAGTGTGATAAGCTATAACGACGAGGTCGTCGTGGTACGTAGGATCGTTAAAGAAATTGTTGAGCGTCACCGACGCTCCTGCGCAGCCACCTCAACCCTGTGACGTAAAGTCCTCAATGAGGATTTTACGAGGAAACGCACTTGCTGAACTTGCAAGGAAAAGAGCGAGTATGAAAAAAACTGTTAACCGTCTGACCATCTTTACCTCCAAATTTGTGGGTCGATATTTTCGACCATCAATCAATCCAGCTCTTCCAATCCTATAAACTACCGTTATTGGTGGGCTATTTCAAGAAGAAATCGCTGAGAGACCCCCTTGGGTGGGGGTACATAGATACAGTTATCAATTTGGAATCACAAGACTATATATCATATTGAAAAAACATTATAAAAGCCCGGCTGATGCCGGGCTCTTTTAGATCCCCGCCTTTTGTATGCAGGGACGACATTCTCTATGTTTATCCCTTCTTTGCCCAGAACAGATCATAGATATTTGTAAGGATCAAGCCAAAGCCAATAATTGTTGCCAGTGTGCAGGTGAATCCACCTAAAATCGGAATCTGGGTCAATAAAGCAAGCAAAAGCACACCTACCGGTGCTGCAATATAGAGTGAAATATCTTCCCGTTTGGTCCATTTAAATATCATATGTCCGATAAAGATGGCGGCTGTAACCCAGGCCAGATACACCATGATAGCATAAACGGCTAAAAGAATTACGCCTGCCGGTATTGTGACTACCAGGAGAATTGACAACGTAAATACTATCGGGATCAGAACAAGGCCTATTAATCCTATTAAACTATTTTTCCAGAACTCTTTTTTGCCAGATTCGAGGATCATTGCCAAACGTTTTTTGAAGAAAATGATCAGGAGAAAAGCTGTCGCCAGCGCTGAGAGGAAGACGAAAACAAAACCTTTGATACCACTTTTTTCTTCCACAACTACCGGCTCTTCAATCCTGACACGGCCTTCTACAATGTCACTAAGACCGGTTGCATCAAAATCTTCAGACCAGTATGTCAGGTTACCCAATACTTTTGATCGGGGAGAAAAATCGAAACTATCAAATGTTACTTCAAGATCACCCTCGATTTCACCTTCAAAATGAATCTCTTCCGCCATGATTTTAGCACTGCCAAGGACTAAACCTTCCAGATAAACTTTTTCGGCTCCAATAAAAACGTTTCCGTTGATAACCGTGTTTGGGCCAATTCTGACTGTTTGTGCAAATGCAAGCACATCACCGTTTACCGGATTATCTATGTCGAAAGTTTGGCAGAATACACGGGTGTCCCCAACTTCATCAGAAGCCACATCCACTGTTTGAGCGAATGCAAGGATATCACCTTTTACATCACCGCGAATATTGGCCATCTGGCAGGCAACGATAAGGTTATCCATGACTGATCCATGCAATGAAAATGAACGGCAGGCTGCGATCAAGTCATTACCAAAAACACCATCAACGGTGATCACGTCACCAGTTTGGATCGTATTACAACAAACTGTGTCTCGATCTGTGATATGTATGTCTTGATCGGCTACTGGATTTGCCATTGCTAATGATAGACTACCAAAAAGCAAAATGAAAAGCAGTGATAATCTTCTATATTCCGGCTTCATAAAATCCTCCCTCAATGTTATTCTTTCAGATACTAAACTTAAGTGAAAGTATGATGAAATACCATTGGGAAATGGCTAAAACTAAAAAATGAATCATAAAAAAGACCCCGATTTCTCGGGGTCGATATGCTGAAATACTGCGCTAAATAATCCTATTCTGTAACCTCAGATGAACCAATCGTCAGTTCATTACTTCTCTCAACGATTTCGTGCACCAACTTGTCAGCAAAATCGGAGATGGGAAGCGGATCCGGGATACGGACATTGTCGCGTCTTCTTACTGCGACTGATCCCTCTTCCATCTCTGTCTCACCAACAACCAGCATGTAGGGTATATACTGTTTCTGGTTATCGCGAATCCGTTTGTTCAAGCTTTCGTTTCGCAGGTCAGCTTTAACCTTGAAACCAAGCTGCTTCAGATAATCAACGACTTCGAGAGCATAATCACCGAATTTCTCCGTTGAAACCGGAAGCACCACCGCTTTAACAGGTGCAAGCCAACTTGGGAATTTACCTGCGTAATGTTCGATCATAATGCCCAGGAACCGTTCAAAACTTCCAAGGATTGCGCGATGAATCATTACAGGACGCTGTTTTTCACCTTCAGCGTCGATGTAGTTCAGATCAAACCTTTCCGGCATGGAAAAATCAACCTGGATTGTTCCACACTGCCAGGTACGCTTAATCGCATCCTTGATATGAACGTCTATCTTCGGGCCGTAAAATGCACCATCACCCGGGTTCAACGTGTAGGGAATCTCTTCAGCTTCCAATGCATCTTGTAATGCTTTTTCGGCTGCTTCCCACATTTCGTCGCTGCCGATACTTTTTTCAGGACGAGTGCTTAGCTCAAATGCATAGTCAGTGAATCCAAAGTCACTGTACACTTTGCGAACCATATTAAGACAACCTATGATTTCGTCGGTTAACTGGTCCGGAGTACAATAGATATGGGCATCATCCTGGGTGAAGTTACGAACACGGAACAGTCCCGAAAGAACTCCAGATTTTTCGTGACGATGGACCAGACCAAACTCACCTTGACGGACCGGTAAGTCTCTATAGCTGTAATAACCGTTTTTGAATACTCTTGTACCACCGGGGCAGTTCATCGGTTTTACCGCGTAAGGATTCTCGTCAATTTCAGTGAAATACATGTTCTCACGGTAATGATCCCAGTGTCCGCTCTCTCTCCAGAGTTGTTCATTCAGGATGAGAGGTGTGCGGATCATATCGTAATCGAAATCATGCATTTTTTCACGCATGTATTCGTCAACGGCATTAAATAGAGCAGTACCGTTGGGAAGGAAGAAGGGGAATCCCGGACCTGATGGATCAAAATGGAAGAGTCCAAGTTGAGCACCCAGTTTCTTATGGTCCCTTTTTTTCGCTTCCTCGAGCTGCTTCATATATTTTTTCAGGTCTTTGTCACTGAAAAAAGCAGTGCCGTAAATACGTTGAAGCATTGGGTTGGTCTCTTTACCTCGCCAATATGCTCCGGCAACACTCAGTAGTTTAAACGCACCGATTTGACCTGTTTTTGCCAAATGAGGTCCACGGCAGAGGTCTGTGAAATCATCCTGAGTGTAAAAGCTTAGTTGTTGTCCTTCCAGACCTTCAACCAGTTCCTTTTTAAAAGTCGCACGTTGAGAATTGATAATCTCCCATGCTCTTTCATCGCTTACGTCTTCGCGTATGACTTCATAGTCGGCTGCGATAATCTTTCGCATCTCTGCTTCAATCGCCTCAAAGTCATCGGGTGACAATGTATGTTCCATATCAAAATCATAGTAGAAACCATCTTCGATTGTCGGTCCGATGGCAAATTCTACATTATCAAAAAGACGCATCACTGCCTGAGCCATGACATGAGCTGTTGTATGACGAAGAACGTGCAGCGCATCTGTTGTAGTGCCCTTACGGATGAATGTCAATGTTCCATCTTCCGTGATAGTTCGGTTCAGGTCGATGATTTCATCGTTAATCTTGGCTGCTACTGCTTTCTTAGGACTGACGTTGGCTTCTTCGAGCAAATCCGCTGGACGGCTGCTCTCATCCACGTCAATCTCTCTACCGTCTTCAAATACAATGTGTCGTGCCATTTTCCTTTTTCCTTTAAGATAAATTCAGCTGTCAAACCTGTTTTGGCACAGTGATTTCAGCGAACCTGAAAGTTAGTATTCCTGAACGTTAGGGGCAAGGAAAATGGGGCGCGCTGAGAGAGAAAAGAAAACTCGTGAATCTCTGATTATTACCATCTGAAATTTACAAATACCTGGTACTTCTTTGATGAATACCTTTCGGATATAATTAAAGTTGAAGGCAAGGATTACAGAAAAAACCAAATGTTTTGGTCTCCAGATAAAAGAGAACATGAAAAAATCATATTTGATCTTATAATTATAAATATTATAATAAAAGAGAGGCTGGTTGTCACTTTTACAACAATCAATTTTAACAAAAGTAAAGATATTCGAGTTCGATATGGCCATCCAAATCCAACTACCATCTGCTATAAAGAAACAGCTAATCCAATCTTCTGGCAAAGGTATTTATGAAGTAAAATATCCAGAAGAATGGTTCGGGGATGAAAGGGCTAAACTTGGCAAATTGGTATTTAAAGCAAAAGATGGTAGTGAACACCCAACCTTCATACAAGGCGTAAGGGATCAATCGAAAAAACTCTGTTCACTTTTTGTGGACATTCACCCAAAAAATAAAGATAAGTATTCAGGGAAACTTGTTTCTGGAACGCATGAATTTGTCACCGGCGGTTTACTAATACAAAGTACTTTTAAAGTGAAAAATATCGGGAGTGGAAAACTCCTTGGACGTGAAGCGTTAATGATTAACATTCATAATATTTCCGTAACTATTAATGTGATTAGTGTTGAAATTCCTGAGAAAGAAGTGCTGAATCTTAAATACCGGATTAGAAATAAATGGTACGATGCAAAGGTTAAATCGCTCTCATTGGCACATATCAATATTATTAGCAAATTGGATCCGACAATAATCGGAGAAGGACGATTTGTTGAGAAAGCATCTTTGAAAAAAGGTAATGGATATACTTTTGAGCCAATAAAAGTGTTTTTGCAGCCCGGTAAGGAGAATGGAGAATTTATCGCAGTAATAAGAAAAATTCGCCAAATGGGTTTGAAACAGATTGCTTCAATTGTTGATAAAATATGGAAGTTCAACGCATTAAATGAATACAAAATCAAAAATCAACCTGCTTCAAAAAAATCAAAGAATGAAAAGCATGAACATATCAAAACAGCAGAATTGGCTGACCATATCTACACACCTCGAGTGATCTTTCTCGGTGATAGCAAAGATTGGGAACAAAAGGTTAGCTCTTTTGCAGAAATAAAGCAGTACGGAATTGATAACTCAAGGGATACTGTCGGAATAATTTCTAAAGAACGTTGCGATATCATCATTGCGGATGCAGATATGGGAATGAAGAATATCTTTTCATTTGCAGTGGAATTGAAACTGAATACAGATCTCCAGAATACACCAATATTCTGGATAGCAAACAGCGAAAATGAGAATCTTGAACAGGAAAAAGCTATTCTGATGGAAAGTGGAGCGTTTGATTACCTTGAACGTGATATGGATAGTGAATCGCTGGAATCCATCATACGGTGGACTTTGAATCAAAATGTCATTGGTGAAGGCGAAGAACTTGTTCTATTGGGAAGAGATTTAAGGTCAAACTATCAATTGGGGTTGGAGCTGGTCAAAGGAAAACTAAGGGTGTCACAGGATAGTAAACTCGATAATCCAATTGATACGTTAAATCAATCTGAAGCAAGCTGGATTTTGATAAACTCTCGGGGAATGGGTGACTCTTACAAGCCGATCTTGAATAGTAGTCTGATCTGGACGAAAAAGAAAAGCCATAAATGTCATGTCTTCTTATTGTCCGAGACTTTACTTCAGCCTGAAGAGGAACAACGATGGGCTCGAGCTGGCATAAGTGAGATATTTATATATGATACGAACGTTAAAACGATTGCTGAGAGAATAGTGCAAAGAATGGAAAAAGTAGATAACATGGTATTTATACCATCTGCTGGCCCCGGACTTCCATCGCCGGTTATTCAGAGGCAATTGAGAAAACAGATGGACGATAGATATCAGTCTACGCAGTAGTAAATCAGTTTAATAATTAATGGGGTTATTATGCTAGTAAAATGGGAAAATCGATATAGTGTCGGTGTTGACATTATTGACGAGCAGCATAAAACACTTTTGAATTTGATAAACCGCCTTCATTCTTCGATGCTTGAAGGTCTAGGTAAGACCAAAGTGTTTGTTACCCTGCAGGAGTTAGCCAGCTATTCCATGGTCCATTTCAAAACCGAAGAAAAAATGATGGAAGAGGTGACGTATTTTGATATCGAGAATCATAAAAAAGAACATGAATCTTTTAAATACGATATCGCTTCTTTCATCATTAAGCAGCAAGCCGGTGAACCATTTATAGCACAAGAAGTTCTAACATTTCTTCATGAATGGGTGATTGATCATATCACTGAGATTGATTCAAAATATAAACCTTACGTGTCGAAACTAAATTCAGAATAATGAATTAACACTGTAGCAAGTGCTAGGTCTGAGGTTTAGTTAATTTAGAAACAATCCATGCCATCAATAATGCAAACATAAATGCTGGAATCATTTCGTAGAGAAGATGACCTAAGGTAAGTTTCCAGATGATAGCAGTCAGAAAACCTGAGATCATTCCTGCTATTGCTCCTTTTAGAGTCATTCCCTTCCAGAAAAGCGATAAGATAATTACCGGGCAGAATGCCGAAGACAAACCCGCCCAAGCAAATAATACAAACCAGAAGACCAGACGGATTTCCATTAAACTTACAGCTAAAGCAAATAGTGCTATGATGATTGTCAAAATGCGACTGAGACGAACGACCTGTTTCTGCTTCGCATCAGGTTTTAGAATTTTCTGATAAACATCTCTTGCAACGGATGATACAGCCAAAATAAGAAGTGAATCGGCAGTAGACATTACTGCCGCAAGGACAACAGCGATCAGTATCGCACTAAGACCTATAGGGAAAAGGCTGTTAGCAAGCAGGGGGAAGATCGTTTCCTGATCAGGTATCTCAGGAAAGAGAATCCGTCCAGCCATTCCAGCCAGAATAGCTCCACCACTGGTTAACATGGTGAAGAAAACCGCCACAACAGCACCGGGTACCAGTTTCTGTTCATTCTTGACGGCGATCATACGGGAGTATAGTTGAGGCGAACCCAAATAACCTAATCCTGGGCCCATAAATCCAATCGCAGTCAAGATACCCGCCTGAGTTAAACCATTTGCACCAAAAGCCTTTAACATTTGCGGTTGAACATTACCCAACTGATGAATCATTTCGCCAACGCCACCGACCTTATAAATCGCGACAGTGGGAACAAGCAGTAACCCGAGTAACATCAAGGTTCCCTGAAAGAGGTCGGACCAGGCTACGGCTCTGAATCCACCGATGGTTGTATAAAAAAGGACAATAAGAATTCCTAAGATAGCTCCTGTACTGAAGCTGGTTCCAAGGAAATCCCTGAACGCTTTACCTGTAGCTGTCAACTGGGCTGCAAGGTAGGCAGTCACCATAAATAGAATTACAACAGTGCTGATCCAACGCAGGATATGTTTTTTATCATTAAATCTGGATTCGAGGTAGTCGGGAATTGTGATACTTCCATATTTATCTGTGGCACGCTTAAAAGGTCTGGCAACATACATCCAACTGATGCTTTCTCCCATCATTTGTCCCAGTAGAACCCAGAAAGCATTCACACCAACAGCCCATCCCATACCAGTAAGACCTAACAACAACCATCCGCTTTCACCCGTTGCGCGTGATGACAATGCGGACACCCAGTACCCAAGGCTTTTTCCGGCCACGTAAAAATCTTTTACAGAATGAGTATTTCGGCTGGCAACGAGTCCAATACCAAGAAGTATGAGGAAGTAAACGGAGACAACAGAGATGATGACAATCATTTCCTGCTCCCATTACCTGATGGCTGCCTGTTTTTGAAATAATAAATCAGTACCCAGACTGCCCATGGGACTGTGGAAAAAAAGATTAAAAGGATGGCACCCATTTTAGTCCTCAATTGTTTGGAAGAATAGATACTGAAATTCATGAATTGAGTGGATTTTTGCAAGCAGAAAACGGCGTAATAAAAAGAAGGATTCGAAACCAGAGACAATTCGGAGATAAAGATTCTTTTGTGATCTGGCTAACATCTTGTTAAAAACCAAAGGAATATCTTTTAATCATTAATGATAGACTGTATATTAATGATAAGTATACTGCATGTAATACGGTGATGAAATGATTTTGAATATTTGATAATGAATAGCTGAAATAAAGGCAAAAAGGAGTTCGATATGTTTTCCAGGAAAATTTTTATCACCGTTCTATCTTTGATTTTACTTGCCAATTCTTTTGTTTTTGCCAGTGAAAATTTATTTGACATGGGTGATAAACAAACTCCCCAGACAGATGTACTGGTACTGGAAACAGAAAATATAGATCATTTGAGTTCCATTTATAACAAATGGGATCATGCATTCGATATCGTTACTGACGGTTCATATGCCTATGTAGCGACTATCCATACCGGTCTTAGAATTATGGATATTTCTACTCCTACAGCACCGGTTGAGGTGGGATATTATCTCACCGGTGGTTTCGCATATGGGGTGGACGTAGTATTTGGTTACGCATACGTTGCCGTTGGTTTCGATGGGATGAAAATTATTGATGTTTCCGATCCGGAAAACCCGGTTGAGGTTGGGCACTATGAAACAGATGAAAATGTAAAAAGCGTTTCAGTTTCGGGAAGTAATGCCTATCTGGCTGATCATTTCAACGGTATGACTGTAGTTGACATATCCGATCCAACAGATCCCACATTTGTAACATCTTATTATCCTGGATCATACGGATATGCAAGTGATATTGTGGTTGTAGGAAGTTATGCATATCTCGCAAATACAAGTGATGGTTTAAGGATTATTGACATTACTAACCCTGCTTTTCCAACAAGTGTTGGCCATTATAATAACTGGAATGATGCATACCGTTTAAATATAGATGGTGATTATGCCTATATCGCTTATGGTGACGGTGGTATGTATATCGTTGATATCAGTGACCCTGAAAATCCTACCGTAGAAGATTCCTGGGATACATATGTGTTTGTCACTCATGTGACACCATACGGCGACTACGCTTATGTAGCCGGGAATGAAGATGGATTATGGATTCTCGATATATCCGATCCTTCAAACGTAAGTGTTGAAGGAAGTACTGTTACCGGGGATGAAGCTGAATGTGCTATGGTCATGGGGGGGACAGTCTTTCTTGCCGGTGGTGATGCTGGTTTGGAGTGCTATAGTTCTGGGGCATCTCCTACACTGGTTGGACAATACAATCCTGATGGAGCAGTTTTGGGTGTTGTCTCTTTCGGGAACTATGTTTACATGGTTGATGGCGATGCCGGATTTAAGATATTATACACTTACGAAAACGAAACATTTGTTGAAAATGCCAGTTGTGATATTGATGGAAGAGCTGTGGATGTTGATGTAAATGATGACGGTGACTACGCCTATGTAGCTGATTTCGAGTTTGGACTTCGTGTTATAGGTATTCCCAGTGTTGCAGCTCCATCAGTGGTTGGCAATCTAAGTACTGATGCTGCCCTGGGGGTCGCAGTAGAAGGTGATTACGTCTATCTTGCTGATGGTAATTCTGGTCTCAGAGTCATCAATATTGTAAATCCTGTTGCTCCACTTGAAGTGGGAGTATACAACACCGCAGGCTATTCCAGGGATGTTGTGGTTTCGGGTAACTACGCTTATGTGGCGGATTCACACAACGGTGTAGTCGTTGTTGACATTTCCACACCTGCTTCACCTATAGAAGTGGGGGCCTACAATACTATTGGATCAGCTTTTGGTGTCGACGTTGCTGGGCAATATCTCTATGTGGCAGATTATAACGCAGGATTGAGGGTTTTTGATATAAGTGATCCAACTGAACCTCAATATCTTGGATACTATTTGGCACCGGATGATGATTATCACTATGATAGCGATCCTGTTGCACAAAGAGTTCTTGTTGAAGGTGATTTTGCCTATGTAGCTTATGGAATCGCTGGCTTAAGAATAGTGGATATTTCAACGCCATCCTCACCGGTTGAAGCAGGGTACTACTATTCCGATGGCGTTGCATATGATGTCTGCTTGATGGGTGATGAAATTATCCTGGCGGAAAACTATTTTCTTACATCCCTTACCTATACAAACTGGCCTGGACCCTATGAATTTAATCTTATCAGTCCTGTTGATGGTTCTACTCTCGAAGGCATTGAAGAAACTTTCACATGGGAAGCTACCACTGATCCCGAACCCGGGGATGAAGTGAGGTACTACCTGGAAATATCAACAGATGAAACGTTTCCCGATACTACTACCGGCATCCACGGACCCATTGATGACACAACATACACTATTGACTTTTTCGTTAATAATACTGATTTCTGGTGGCGAGTACGGGCACAGGATACTAATTCTGAAGGGACCTATTCGAATCAATCATGGGCGTTCCATACTCAACAAACTCAACAAGGAGATCCACCCAGCCATTTCAACCTTTTACTACCGGAACCTGACACTTCTATTGGAGCTGATGGGAATTTCGAAGTTGAGGCCAGTTGGGAAGAATCTCTTGATCCCGATCCTGGTGATACAGTGACATATGATTTAATTTTGGAATTTTGGCTACCTACTGGGATTGATACAACTGTTCGTTTCCAAAGCGGAGAATCAACGAACCTGATCTTCAACTTGCCGGATTCCATGGGATGGGATTACTGGGAAGATATTGTTGAGATACAATGGTACGTCGAGGCTAAATCAGCCCCGGATACGGTGGAGAGTATAGAACGATGGAGTATGTTTTTGGAAACACATTCTTCAGTCGAGGGTGGTTTATCTGGTATACCGACCGAGTATGAAATTAGAAGCCTCTATCCAAACCCATTTAATCCGACTCTTTCGGTTGTTATTGGACTACCGGAAACTGCAGATTTGTCGTTGAAGGTCTTTAACCTCATGGGGCAAGAAGTGGCTCAGTTGGTAAACGGAAATGTGACAGGTGGTTATCACACCTACACATTTGACGGTAGAGAATTGTCCAGCGGGGTTTATTTCCTTAGGGCATCTGTACCGGGTCAGATGAATGAATTCAGGAAAGTAATATTGATGAAATAGAATTTTTGGGCAGTTTTTTTAAGGGCTACCCACTAAACAAGGGTAGCCCTTTTTGCGTCGTCAGACTTCTGAAACTCCAAGTAAAACTTTCACTCTTCTCTATTGCATCTCATAGTGCACTTTTGTAGGTTTCCGGCACCAGCAATATTGATATCAATAATCTTTATACCCCTTTGTATTTAAGGAGATAAGACCATGTCTGAATCTGTCTTCCAAATCGATGTACCGTTAAAAAAAGTCAACAGCGGTAAAGTCAGAGAAATTTACGATGCCGGTAACAATGAATTACTTCTGGTTACCAGTGACAGGTTAAGTGCTTTTGACGTCATTCTTGGCGATCCTATTCCCGGAAAAGGCAAAGTTCTTAACTTGATGTCACTCTTCTGGTTTGAGAAGTTCAAGGATACTGTTTCCAACGTAGTCGTTGAGAGCGATCCAACAAAGATGGAATGCCTCAAGGGTGTTGATTCTGAAATCATCGAAGCACTAAAAGGCCGTTGCGTCCTGATGAAAAAAGCCAAGGTCTTCCCGGTAGAATGTATTGTCCGCGGTTGGTTGATCGGATCAGGCTTTAAAGACTATACCCGTACAGGTGCCGTTTGCGGTATCAAGTTGGAAGAAGGTTTGGAAAAGGCCAGCAGACTTCCAGAACCTCTCTTCACCCCCAGCACAAAGGCGGATGAAGGGCACGATGAGAACATCAGCTACGAAGAAGTAGTGAAGATCATCGGTGAAGAACACGCAAAAATGCTGAAAGATGCGTCACTGAAGATATATAGCCAGGCTGCTGAATACGCCCGCGAAAAAGGTATTATCATCGCCGACACAAAATTTGAATTCGGTTTGTTCGATGGTAAGGTTGTTCTTATTGACGAAGTTCTAACACCGGACTCTAGCCGTTTCTGGCCGGCTGACAAAGTCGTTGTTGGTGAAAATCCCCCAAGCTTTGACAAGCAGATCGTACGTGATCACTTGGAAAACACAGACTGGGATAAAACCCATCCAGCACCAAAACTGCCGGATGAAATCACCCAAAAGACCTCAGATGCCTACTGGGACATCTACAAAAGGTTGACTGGAAAGTAAACTGTGCCAATACTGACACAGTAGTATGATATAATGACAGACATTTATTTTTTATAGAACAGGCTGGAATTAACGTTCCAGCTTGTTTTTTATGGAATTAGGATATAATACTTTTTAGTGAATTGAGGCACTGTTCTTGCATGATTATCACAATCAGTCAGTATATTCAATACTCAAGCGGGGAAGTCTATCTAAGGCAATTGATATGAAGATGTTTAAATGGGGGGTGGTGTTTTTTATTGTCGCAATGGCTGCTGTGGGAGGAGCCGCTGCTGACGAGAAGGAAAACATCGCAGTACTGGATTTGGAAGTGACTGGTGGTATCAGCGAAACCTATATCCGTCCACTTTCAGATCGATTACGTCAGGAACTTTTCAGCACAGGTACTTTCACTGTTGTTGAACGAAGGACTATGGAAGATGTTCTGGAAGAACAGAGTCTATACCTTGCCGGCTGTACGACAAATGAGTGTGCTATCGAAGTGGGAAAAGTTCTGGGTGTCAGCCAGATGGTAGCAGGTTCCATCGGCATGGTTGGTTCTGTCCATACCGTCAGCGTACGTTTGATTGACGTTGAAACATCAGAAGTAATCGCAGCGGAATCAGTAGACTGTTTATGTCCCATTGAAGATGTTTTAACAAGTAGCTTGGGGCAGGCTGCCGGGAAATTGGCGGCGAGTATTGTTGATGTTGAATCCGACTCATTAGGCGAGAAAGAAGGGGTAGACACCTCTGAAACTGAAAACGGCGAAACAGCGTGGAATAATGACAAAGAGCGATGGAACCGAAATAGATCAATACAGAACCTCGACTACAAGTGGTTAGACTGGGCGGACGAAGGTTTCCGTTGGGTCGAAAATGGTGGAATTCGAGCTATAGGTACCCGTTTTGGCTGGGGATTGGTTCCCACATCATCAGAGGGATGGTACGGGAGCATGAGCAACGGTATCTTTATCCAAATGGGACGTTTCGGAAACTTTAGAACATCCTTTGAGTTAGTAGGGGGCGGAGTCGCATCCACAATAGATGGAGAAAGTTCTCGTTTTGCGAACTCATCAATTAGAGTTAAAACCTATACCTTCCTGAATGATCCACGAGATGAAGAGGGTCTCTATTATAGTGTTGGTATAGGAATTCATACCGTTTACAGGTCAGGCAAAGACCCGGCTGGAGTGCATCATTCAGACTGGGATGGTGTGTACGGACATCTTGGAGGAAATACAAGCTTAGGATACTTATCTGAATTGGATTTCAATATAGCGGATAGACCGCTGTTTACATTTGCTGAAGTTGAATACGAATACCTGCTGACATCAACTTCACATCCTAACGGTTTCCTTTCGCTTATGGCTGGTTTTGGTATTAAATTCGATACATTCGGCGATTTATAGAAAGAGAATGGAATGATGAAGGATAATGAAAGTAATTCTGGTGAGCCTCTTCCTTCCCAAACGTTAGAGGCTGTAGCAAAAACGATATATAGGCAGGCTCAGGAATACGGTTTCAGCCGTAATGACTACATCCGTTTTGTGAACATCCTCCTCGACCTTGGAATGGAGAAGTCCGGTGTCTATACGCCACCACCTTCACAGGATAAAGAGAGTAAACGTGAAGAGGTTAGTTCACAGAAGATTACTGTCCGTCTCTACGAAGAAAGTGATTTTCCTCTTATAAAAAAATGGGTTGAAGATCCCAAGGGATCATTCTTTCTGACCACCAGAACAGCTCATTCGAATTCACAGACCCTTGAAGAGCTGGTGGAAAACGAAGGAAATATATTCGGAATTGTTTCGCTTGACGATAAGCCTATAGGGGCTCTTGCCTATCTGAATGTTGACAAAGGGCTAAGAAAAGCGGAATTGCGAAAACTGATCGGTGAACCCGCAGCTCGAGGGCGTGGCTACGCAAAACTGGCCACTCAGTACTGGATCGAATACGGTATCAGCACCCTTGGACTAAGGAAAATATACGTGAATACGTTGGATACGAACCTGGCGAACATTCGCTTGAATGAAATGCTCGGATTTCGTGTAGAAGGACTATTTAGAGAGGAAATTGAACTGGACGGTGAATTCAGGGATATTCTCCGAATGAGTCTGATTTTACCATAGGTTGATAGGATAGCATTTTTAACAGATAGAACTGGAAATCAGGTAACGATGAATTTTCTTAAAAAAATATTTGGTGATCGTCATGAACGTGAAACCAAAAAAGTTCAGCCAATAGTAGACGAAGTAAACCGAATTTTTGAGACTCTTCATGATTTGAGTGATGAAGAATTACGCGGAAAGACGACTGAATTTCGTGAATTTATAAAAAAAGAAATGGCAGAATTTGATCCCTTTGCTCGTCTTGAAAAAGATGATCCTGAGAGGGAAAAGAAGGCGAAGAAGGAAGAGCTAAAAGAGCTCAACGAAATCCTGGATGGTCTACTTCCAGAAGCTTTCGCCGTAGTGAAAGAAGGTTGTCGACGTTTAACAGAACGTCAGCACAAGTTTTCAGTCGTCGATACAGAGATGACCTGGAACATGATTCCCTACGATGTCCAGATCGTTGGTGGTATCATGTTACACCGTGGTAAGATAGCTGAGATGGCCACAGGTGAAGGTAAAACTCTTGTCGCGACTCTGCCTCTTTACTTGAATGCGTTAGCAGGTCAAGGTAGCCATCTCGTGACTGTGAACGACTATCTGGCGCAACGAGACATGGAATGGATGAGTGCTCTGTATGAGTTTCTGGGCATGAGTACAGGAGTAATTCTCTCTCAGATGCCTCCTCCGGTAAGGAAACAGCAGTATTCTGCCGATATTACTTATGGTACCAATAATGAATTCGGCTTCGATTACCTCAGGGACAACATGGCCGTTGATCCTGAGCACATGGTACAAAGAAGTCATCATTACTGTATCGTTGACGAAGTCGATAGCGTTTTGGTCGATGAAGCCCGTACACCTTTGATCATCGCCGGCCCAGTGCCCAGGTCGAGTGAAGGGGATTTCCTGGTATGGAATCCGGGTGTAAAAAGATTGGTTTCTCGTCAACGTGATTTGGTTATCAAGCTTGTTTCAGAAGCTGAAAAACTCCTCGAATCAGGAGATGAGTCCGGCAAGGACAATAGTTTCAAAGCCGGTATTCTTCTCTATCAGGCACGTCGCGCAGCACCCAAGCACAAGAGGGTGATGAAAGCGATGGCCAACCCTGGCAACCAGAGCTTAGTTCAGTCGGTAGAAAACGAGTTCATCCGTGACAAAAAAGTTCACGAGTTGGATGATGCTCTTTACTATGCGATCGATGAAAAAGGTCATACCATTGACTTTACCGACAAGGGCCGTGAAGAACTGGCCAAACTGGTTCAGAAAGAATCCGACTTTTTTATTCTTCCAGACCTTGCCGAAATTTTTGTCGAGATTGACAACAATCCCGATCTGAGTGATGCAAAAAAAGCTGAGATGAAAGCTGAAGCCGAGATGGATATGGCTGAGCGTTCCAGCACCATGCATACCATAAACCAGTTGCTCAGAGCCCATTCACTTTATGTCAAGGATGATGAATATGTCCTTGAAGGTGGCAAGGTGCAGATTGTGGATGAGTTCACAGGTCGAATCATGTATGGCCGTCGTTACTCAGATGGACTGCATCAGGCTATAGAAGCAAAAGAAGGTGTGAAGGTCGAAGCAGAAACACAGACCATTGCAACGATCACCCTTCAGAATTATTTCCGCCTATACGGTAAACTGGCGGGGATGACAGGTACTGCAGTTACAGAAGAAGACGAGTTCTTTAAAATCTACGGTATGGAAGTTTCGGTAATTCCAACGAATCGTCCAATAACCCGTATGGATTCGGAAGATGAAATATACCGGACGCAACGCGAAAAATTTGCGGCGATAATTGATGAGATTGTTAGAATCCATGAATTGGGATTACCTGTACTGGTAGGTACAACGTCAGTTGATGCCAGTGAGCTAGTTGCCCGAATGTTGGGAACAAGGAACGTAAACGGCAGGAAGCTTAAAGATAAAATTAAAATCCTGAACGCAAAACAGCATCAAAGTGAAGCTGAGATCATTGCAGATGCGGGCAGGCCGGGTTCTATTACAATCGCGACCAATATGGCGGGGCGTGGTACGGATATTAAAATCGGACCCCAGGTTATTGACGCTCATGGTGAAGAAGGTATCATCACTGCAAGATTGCAGGCTGATCCTGAATTGAAACAACGTCATATTGACACGTACGGGATTGATCCGTTGGATCAACCCGGTGGACTACAGATTGTTGGTACAGAACGTCATGAAGCTCGCCGTATTGACCGTCAGCTTCGTGGACGAAGCGGTCGACAAGGTGATCCTGGTAGATCACTCTTTTTCATGTCGCTTGAAGATGACTTAATGCGCTTATTCGGTGGTGAAAGAATGGGAAAAATTATGGATACTCTCGGGCTGAAAGATGGGGAGGTAATTGCTCACCCCATTGTCACCCGAGCCATAGAGAAAGCCCAGAAACGAGTTGAGCAGCACAACTTCTCAATTCGTGAACACCTCTTGAAATATGATGACGTCATGAATATTCAACGCGAAGTTGTTTATTCACGGCGACGTGCAGCATTGAGCGGTGATATCAAAGAGGAAGTAGAAAATCTCCTCGAAGAATTTGTCAGCATCACTCTTGATAAATTCACCCATCCTAAAGAAGGCTCCTATTCATGGGATTGGGAAGGTATTCATAGTTCCCTGTTGCGCACCCTGTTAGTAGATTTGCAACTTAAAGAAGAAGAGAGAGATCAGATCAGTATTGATGATCTCGAAAAATTGATCCTGAATAGTGCCCATCTTGTATTTGACAGGCGTCGTGAAACTCTTGGTGAAGAGATCTACGAAAAATTGCTGAGGTTCAGCGTTCTTCGTATCGTCGACCAGCAGTGGATGGAACACCTGTATGAGATGGATAGGCTGAAAGAAGGTATTGGACTAAGGTCCTATGCGCAGCGTGATCCATTGATCGAATACAAACGGGAAGGATTAGCTGCCTTCGAAGAGATGCTTGGCAGAGTTGCCGGCCTTAGTCTCAGGGCGATTTTAACTGCCCAGATTGGTCAACAACCCCAGAATCTTCAACCATTACAGGCCAAAGAGATCAAATCTGATACAGCCGGAATGGGAATGGTAGCAGGACAGCAGCAACCCGCAGATAAATCTGCAGTCGGAAGAGCTATTGGCAAGGGCGCTCCCCGGCAAAGGCAGGAAGCGACGGCGGGTAAAGCTCAACCCCTTACACGGGAAGAGCCAAAGGTCGGTCGGAATGATCCCTGTCCATGTGGCAGTGGAAAAAAATTCAAGCAATGTCACGGTAGGTAGGCGAATGAGGGAAGAAGAAAGAGTTACTCCTCAACGTGTTGTCGGGCTGGCCATGCATTTACTTCGCGAGATACGTGAACATCGCATGGCGCTGGACGAAATCGAGGATATGAGCGAGGAACTCAGAGGGCAGGGCTACACGGACTCTGAAATTAACGCAGCATTCGACTGGGTCTATGACCGGGTTGATGGTGTTGATCCGTCAGAGGTCATGTTTCACTCTGGATTCTCAAAAGGTTGCGTTCGTGTTCTCCATCCAGCAGAGAAAGCAGTGCTTTCTCCTGAAGCGTATGGACAACTCATTGAAATGCAGGCACTGGAAATGCTCGACATGGAAGACGTCGAACGAGTTCTGGACCGTGTTTTGGCTATTGGTGGTCCTCTATCGGTAAAAGATTTGAGAACAGTCGTTCATTCATATCTTTTCGAAGAAGGAGCACGGGCTGGACGGCGCGGGGCTCAGATTCTGACTAAACCATCGAGTACAGTTCACTAGAATTAAGCTTTGTTAAGAGGTTTAATAGATGGAAGTGCGTATCCACCTATGGGTACGCACTTTCTCATTTTTTGAGAACATGGTGAGGTTCGATATGGACAGACACATCGCTGATATCGGGGATTCTATCTTTCAATAAGTCACTATATTGATGAGAAATTCGGTGTCCCTCATCTATTGTCATACCACCATCCACAACCACATGCAAATCGAGAAATAGGTCAGAACCGAGATATCGGGTCCTGATTTTATGAATCTGGATAATTTCTGGAATTTCGTTACTGCAAGCGATAATTCTCTTCTGTATATCCTTGTGCGCACCGGTATCAGTTAACTCTCGAATACTGGGCCACATGATTTTAACCGCCGAATAACCGATAAAGATCGCAACGATGATAGCGCCGATCTGATCCAGATATCTAATCCCCGGGAATAACATACTCCCGCCTACTGCAAGGACCGCCGGTAGTGAACTGATGGCATCGCTACGGTGATGCCAGGCATTGGCGACAAGCGAACTACTTTTGATCTTTTTGCCAACGGAATGGGTCCATTGGTAAAGAAATTCTTTTACTACAATAGAAATAAGAGCGGCAATCAAGGCAATAAAAGTCGGTGAAGATTCCTGATAATGACGGATGGATTCTACAGCATGTTGTCCAATCCCGAAACTAACCGCAAACAGGAAAGCACCGATAAAGAGCGTGACAAAGGTTTCAATCCGATTATGACCGTACGGGTGATTTTCATCTGGTGGTTTAGTCCAGATTGAGGCACCGATCAGGATGGCAAAATCGGTGATCATGTCGGATAAACTGTGGATTGCATCGGCAACCAGAACCTGACTATGGCCAAAAATTCCGGCGAGGAATTTTACGGCACTTAGCAACAGATTCAAAAAAAGGCCAACCCATGTGACCTTTTTTATCGTAACAGATTTTTGTGATGGTATGTTATTCATTCTTAAATATAATGAATTATCGTATCAATAGGCACATCATTCGGAGTCTACCGGCCAGCCCGTTAGAACATCTCCGCTTACAATCATGTCCTTAATATCAATCAGTGATTGTTTGAGTGAATCGGGAATTTCAGAATAAAAATTATGATAGGACGCAAAACCCACTCCGTCATTTTCAAGGTTGCCAACGTACAGTCCGCCACCATCAAATTCGAACTCTTCAACATAGGCAGAGACAATATCATAGACAGCATTGTCTACACGTTTCAGGCAAGAGGTCAGAATGTTATTCTGTATCTCTTCGTAGACGTAGTACATGTCCATGTCAGTACCAATGCAGTACTTATCGTTGACTGAAGCCTGGATTAATGAGGCATTACCGGCTAGCCCTCCAACGCCAAACATCACATCAACACCAAGGTTGAATAGACTATCAGCGATTTCAGCCCCTCGTGTTGAGTCCGCGAAGTCACCGGCATAGTTGCCCATTACCGGTACATCGATGCCATATTGATCCATATAGTAGGTGACACCGTTGGTATATCCAACGATAAACTGGTTCACGGGAGGGATATCCATCCCGGCTACAAAGCCTACCTTGGGATCATTGGAATCTTTGATAACACTCCATCCTGCCGCGAGGTAGCCGGCGAGGAAAGATGCTTCATCACTATTGAATACCACGCCAAGAAGGTTGTCTTCCGGCGCCTCGTATTCAACATCAATGACGGCATATTTCGTTGTTGCAGAGGTCTGGGCAGCCAATAGTGTTGGGTCCTTCATCAGATAGCCAACAGTGAACAGGAGGTCAACATCCCGGCGAACCAGAGAATCTATTGCTGTATAAAGGTCAGAGTTATCACCAACGAGGTATTCAACGTTTAGATACATATCCTCTCTGGCTTGTTCCAGACCATTTCGGCAATTTTCGTTGAATCCACTATCATCAAAACCAGCGTTGTCCACAACCATCCCGATTTTTTTGGGTGGCAATGGTACAGGGTCATCATCTTCACATCCAGAAAAAATCATCGGCAATAGTAACAGGCCGGAAATTAGAATTAGCAGTGCTTTTTGCATGGATTCCTCAGCGTGATTGTTTGATTAGAATGCTTCAACAAGGTACAAAAGACTTTAAATACAATCATCTGCTTTTTTCTATTCTAATGAATTTCTTCTAAAGATGTTATTTCCCTTCTTTATATGGAGCAGCTCCGGCATGAATGGCAATAGGAAACTCAAATAGCCGCCATATCAAAACAGTGATCACGATATTTTTTGGCAAATATCCAAGGGCAAGAGCTTGAATTGAAGGGAAGAGGCAAACGAATATCCAAATCGTTATACCCGTTAAAACAGCAGTACTTATTCCAGGCCCAAACCTCGGTCGAAATACGGTATAGGTCCAGACAATAAAAATTCCCAAAATAAAAAGTGCTGCTACCATCCATATGCTGGTGCAGAGAGTAATCGGCGAATTTAGATAATTATCCCATGATTTGGCTAAAACTGCACGGTGAAGAATCATTTCACCCACATTCAGAAAGATTCCGACCAGAAGTCCACCGAGGAGTACTCTTGAGAGATTTATCCCTTTCATGGTTATCTCCTTTTCAATAGAGGAAAATGCTTCAATTCTGTAGATGGGTAGTATTCGTTTAGTGGAGAGTGTAGAGCTATTTCAATATAAGGAATCCGTTTGTTCTTGAATTCCAATTGGGGCCAAAAACTCAATAATGAGAGTACGGTTGTGAATGTAGTTCACAGTGAGTGCCTGAGGTTTACGTCAAGAGTGTTTATAAAGTCGTTAAAACCAATAAACACGTTAAAATTATTCTGGCACAACCATTGCCTTATAAATAATGAGCTTTGACAATATAGGATAGATAACCGGGCATGGTATTCCGGCCCTTCCAAGCCTCATCTCATCTATACCTGGTTCTCAATTTGTTAAAGCTTTCCAGCGTGGGGGACACCGAACTGGTCCCAATCGGTGTCCCCTGCAGTAGTTTTAGAACCTCCAACTTTCCTAAAAATCTGATTCCGATCACAATTCCCCATCCTTTTTGGTATACATTATAGATAGTATGATTAATTAAGGTATACGGGGAGCGTTTACCCCATAGCAGTTTGTCTCGTGTTTTAATATCACTATTAAGCGGAAAGGGGACGAACATGCTTTACGAAGAGACATTAGGTGTCAGGGGGAAATTCAGGCTGGCGTCCTCAATCAACGCCATGCGTAGAACCACAGCAAACCCGCAGTCCGAAGAGGAAATGGCAGAGCTTCACTTCTCCCATGAAGTTGAGGGAGGCGCTGTAGAAGTTCTTGTTCGTCAAGAAAAACCTGATGAGGATCTTCTCCTCAATATCTTTGGTGAAACAGCCGATTCAACATCGTTGTTCTGGATAAAGGAACGCATTACAAGAATGCTTTCTCTGAACGTCGATGGTGGCGAGTTTTACGAAATTGTTAATACTGATCCACACCTGAGGATGGCTGCTGCTATCTGCCCTAATTTAAGGCCGGTTATGTATGCGACTCCTTACGAGGGCATTATGACCTCGATTTTGCGTAAAGGGCTGGATATGAAGCAGTCAGTCCAACTCATTCGCAACCTTTGTGAAGTTGCCGGAATAGTTCCAGCAGGGCGTCCTTCTGCACCTCCAAGTTTTCCAGGAAAATTTACGTTGTTGGCATTGCCTGACAAACTATTAGAGGTTGTTGGATTACCCGAAGAGAAGATACGAGTTGCAAAAAACTTCTCGGCTCATCTCGTTGGAGATCCTGATCCACTAGAATACCTCGAAACAGTTTTCGATTCTGAAAGAGCCATTAAGACGTTAACCTCTTTACCGGGAATAAATACAATGACCGGGATGCATTTACTCCAATATGCCTACGGTCACCCGGATATGGTTCTTGATGGACCAAGGTTAAGGCAGGCCATCAAACGATTCTACAATCTTCCCGAAATGCCGGATTCGATAACAGTTAAGAGACTTTCAGAACCATTTCTCCGCTGGAGAAGTTGGTGGACTTTCCTGTTAATTACGGCAAATGAAACCTCTGTTATTGTGTAAAAAAAAGTCTGGAATGGAGACTGGATTATGGCGTTTTGTCTTTTGTCTTCGTACCATATTAGACTGAAGAGAAATACGCACCATGGGACCCCTGGTGACGGTTGACAAATGAGGAGTAACTCATGAGAAAGAACGGGAAAAGAAACTATCGAGCTGCAGTGTTAGTTCTCTTATTCTTAGCCTCCATATTCATGTCCGTTCCTGCAATGGCATATTGGAACACTTTGCTTTTTGAAAAATTTGAAAGCAGTGCTGACAACTGGCCATGGGCCAGAGGCGAAGGTGAATGGATGTTAGGTCCTAACCGCCCCTACTTGTGGTGGGTGGAAAGAAACACCTATTTCCATGAAGGCAGTCCCAATGATGTGCAGTCATTGTGGTGCTGTGGTTTCCCCAATGATATGCAGCCTGGTTTTCATGCTTATGCGGCAAATCAGGATAATTTTGCTGTCTGGGGACCGTTTGATTTATCAACGGCTATTGCTGCCGGCGGTAACTTCTGGGGATTTTTTGACCTTGAAGCGAACACCAATGGTACCGGCGATGATTTCTATTTTGTTATTATCGACGAAGAACCCACAACTGATATAGATGATTACGACTATTTATATCAGCGTCGAACAGGCACGTTAAATTATGAGTGGGAAAATATTACCCTGGACTTCGATGAAGTCTATACGCATGATGGTGATACGATAAGCTATCTGGGGCGCGAGGAAGTTTATATAGGCTTGTATTTCCATTCTGATGCTGATAATGAACGTGGTTTTGGTGTTTTTATAGATGATGTTGCCATTGGTTATGATGATGGTGAATTTGATTTTGAAATGGGTGATCTAAGGGTTGAAGATCCAGATGATCCGGATCATGAGTACAACTATCTTTTCGTAAATCAACCTGTGAGAATCCGTGGTCGTTTTGTTGCTCACGGCGATCTTACGAGTGAAATCGTAGACCATATCCTCTACGTTAACGATGAACCCATTGATACAGTTACTGCAGCTTGGCAAGGGTCACGATTTGGCGAAGCTTATAACGTTCTTTTTGAAGAAGTCTATACTCCGCTTGATACAGGGTATGTAGACTTCAAAATTGTTCTCGATGTTCAGGATCAGCAAGTTGAGAAATTTGAGGATAATAACGCCTTCGAACAGAATTTCCAGATTTTGCCTGAGAATCATCAGCCATGGCTAATTTTTATTAATCCATCTGAAGGCGGAGTCACGACACCAGCTGGAGTGTTCAATATTATCTATGAGGCTTACAATACTCCGGAAAGTGAAACGGCAACCATTTCTTTCCTATACGATAACGTAGGGGAGGGTTTCAGTGGATCACCAATTCCAAATGCATTGAGTCTTCCGATTACGAACGTTCGTGATACAATCGTTTGGAATATGAGTTATCTGCCTGATGATGAATATTTCATCTTCGCATATCTTGATGATAATTTCTGGGAACCGGTATTTCAGTATGCACCACCAATTATGCTGGATGTTGAAGAGGGGCAAAATGGCCAGCTTCCTGATGCATTCAGACTTGTATCTCTACATCCGAACCCATTCAACCCAACAGTTGAATTGACGATGGAGTTGCCGTTGAACAGTGTTGTGAATACGTTCTGGTATTCCATTGATGGTCGTCAAGTAGATTCACAGAACTTTGGTATCTTGAATGCAGGAACCAGGAGAGTGCAGTGGACTCCAAACAACCTTCCCAGCGGTGTGTATCTGGTTAAGGTAGAGTCCTCATTTGGAACTGTTAATGGACGTGTAACGTTCATAAAATAGAGCAAAATTCTTTACTGATAGTACATGGGGTGAGATTAATTTTTTCACACAAAATTATTTAATACATATCCTTTCAGGAGGGGTGACACATGTTTAAAAGACTAATTGCTGTTTCAGTTCTGTTGGTAGCGTTTGTATTTGCGTCTACAGCTATTGCTGGTTGGGTACCGATTGCTGGGAAATCAAATGACATCGCAGATGGCGGAGATGGTACAGCCTATATCGTTGGTTCTGAAGCAGGCGGTTACGGGATTTATAAACGTGTAGATGGTGACTGGGAAAAAATCGACGGTGGTAAAGGCATGAGACTTGGTGCTGATGCTGAAGGCAATGTATGGACTGTTGCTGAAAACGGTAGCATTAAGCAATATCGCCCAAGCAAAATGAAATGGCGCTCAATTGCCGGTAACGCTACAGATATCGCCGTCAGTTCAGATGGAACAGCCTACATTGTAGGTTCAGAGAAGAGCGACTTTGCTATTTTTAAGTATGACGATGGTGCTTTTGATATTGTTGGTGGTTTCGAAGGCAAGGCAAAACGCATTGCAGTAGCCGCAAATGGCGATCTTTGGGTCATCAATCAGGCAGGTGCAGTATTCCAGTTCCGTAAGGAAAAGGGAACATGGCGTCCCATCGCTGGAAAAGCCACTGATATTACAGCTGGTTCGAGTGGTATTTTTATTGTAGGTTCTGAAGCCGGTGGTTATGGAATCTATCAGTGGATCGACGGTGACTGGGAAAAACTTGAAGGTGCAGCAGGTAAAAACATTGCAGCTTCTGTTGATGGTAAAGTATGGATAACGACTCAAGAAAATAAAATTATGCAGCATCGTCCATAAGTAATTTTTCCAATAAAAAAAATCCATACCGACAAATCGGTATGGATTTTTTTTTACCTAATCTGATCAAGCTACTGATTTCTTCTTTTCCTGGTCGAGCATTTTACGTCCAAGGAACAATAAAACTGGCGATATCAATGTGGAAATACCAACGATAATCCACATGAGTTCTGTATTTCTGGTCTCAGGTGTAGATCCTTCTGCGCACAGGTTATAAAGCAAGACACCTGTAATCGGACCTGCCGCAACCTTGGCAAAAAACATCGGAGCCTTTGAATAAGCCATGTAGCTCGCTTCTTTTCCAGGAGGAGCAATATTCGCCGTATAATCATAAATACGGGGCGAATAAATGGCTTCACCAATGGATAGAACGACCTGGAACATGACAATCCAGACAATGCCTTCCCCAAATCCCATAAAGAAAACAGAAATCGCAGCTATAAAACTACCCAGCATTATAACGGTATAGGATCTCATCTTATGAGTAATTGCCGTCATAACGGGAACGAGGAATATGATAATCGCAGGATTGATCGAATATAGTTTACCCGTCCAGTTGTATAGACCAATCCGTTCCATATACAACGGATAAAGTGAATGGTTATACTGGAAGATCATCTTGACGAGAACCAGCAGGAAAATGAAGACAATGAAAATCCAGAAGGTTTTCTCACTCACAACTTCTTTCATTACCTGCCATGCGGATTTCTTCCGGCTTTCCAAACGCGCTTCATCGCTAGTGGATGCATCATGCCCCGTCTCTGCATCTTCATCAGCCTCGAGCTCCTCAACCGGAATTCGAGTTCTTACCAGAAAGATTACCACAAAAAGTGAAACTAGTGTCGCTACAACGGCGACAAAGAAGATCATCTGGATGGGGCGGATTGCTAGGTCCATACCCAGAAAACTAAACGAAACGACTTCGGTGAAAGTTTCACGTAGCCAGTCAAGGCTTAGTCCGGCAATCAAACTACCTACGTTCATCACGACATAGTACCAGGAGAAAGCATATTTCTGGGCTTTTTTCGTGCTGAAGAGTTTTACTGCCGCAGCAATTAGCGGAATCATATAGGCGAAACCGATGGATAGGATTACCAAACCTGGGTAGACAACCCAAGGATTTAAAGTAAATGTGATAGCAATCCTTCCAACCAAGGCGATTAAAAGCCCAACGATTAACGCTTTCTTAATCCCAAGACTATCTGCAATAAACCCAACAAATAGCATGAAGAAAGACATACTGGCGGAGAAAATACCAAAAACCCATCCAGCTTGTACATCTGTCAATCCCATGTCCTGGGTGAGAAATATCATCAGTACAAGAACCGATGAGAAGTAGCAAAGGCTTTCGAGAACCTTAATCAAATAAGCAAACCAGATTTCGCGGGGACAGTGGAAAAGATTACGAAGACCATCAACATAGTCTTTTCCAATGTTTCCAAGGATAGCCCCAGCACCCTCTTTTGTTGTTTGTGTTGCCATAACGTTTTCCTGTTAGTAATCAAGTTTTACAAAATAGGGTGGAAGTAAGAGACTTGAAAGTCACCTGGAGATTGAAATGAAATAGATTTTCAAGAAGGTGGAGGTAAAAATTTTGATATAGAAGAGTCGGAAATTATACTACATTAATTCTTATCTGAACAAAACCAATGTAATGATTGAAGGGAAGGGACATGAGCAGAGATCGAATCACACCTTTGCGAAAAGACAGCTCTTTCTTCCGGGATGTCACAATCTACTTCTCATTGTTTGCGATGATATTGATTCTTGCAATTACCACAGATCTAAATGAACTCGTCAGTAGTATTCTAGACAAATATGAATTTCTGGAACTTGACGAAATATTCTTTACTGTTTTCCTGTTGAGTTTTCTTCTCACTGCTTTTACTGTCAAAAGGTATCGCGAGCTAAAAGTACACCTCCTTAAAAGAAGAATTGCCATTGAGATGTTATCTCGTGACGATCAGTTCTTCCACTTACTTCTTGATGCGCAGAATGAAGGTGCAGGATTGGTCGATTTGGATGAAACCTTCATTTATTGTAATCAGGCTGGAGCAAATATTTTTGGATTAGAACCCGGGCAAATGCTTGGAAGAAATCTTCGTGAGTTCATATCTGCGGAGGAACTTGAAAAGACCCTCGAACAAACATTGCGTCGTCAGGCAAATAAAAGGGACACATATCAACAGCAGATTATTACTCCCTCAGGAGAAACGAAAATCATCCAGGTTTCAGCCTCCCCATATATGGATGACGAAGGCACCGTTTGTGGCTCTTTCGCAGTGTTTTGGGACATTACAGAAAAGATTAATTCAGATAGAGCGTTAAAGAATAGCGAAGAAAGATTCAGAACAATTGTTGAAAGCCCTCTCGCCGGGACACTGATACTTGATAAAAATATGGTGATAACCTACAGTAATGAAAGATTAGCTGAAATGCTAGGGTATCAACATGGTGATTTAGTAGGGCATTTGGCACTTGAATTTGTGGCACCTCACCATAAAGATTTGATCACAGAAAATTTCAAAAATCGCCTAAGTGGTAAAAAAGTTGAGAGCGAATACGATTTTGATGTTTTGTGTGCAGATGGTAATACAAAATCAGTCACCATTTCTGTAACTGTTGGGAAAAATAGTGATAATGAAATCATCGTAATTTCAAACCTCATTGATAATTCCGAGCAGATTCGATACCGTGAAGAGCTTAAAAAACAACGCGAATTACTGATCAATGTCATGGACATGGTTCCTCATATTATTTGTGCAAAAGATGAGGAAGGGGTATTTCTCCTTGCAAATAAAGCCACCGCACAACAATATGGCGTGCATCCATCCGAGTTGGTGGGAAAGAATCATTATCGTATACACCCCAATAAAGAAGAAGCGGACCTATTCAAAATTAATGATCAGGAAGTAATTGAAAAAGAGATAGTACAGATTATCAAAGACGATAATTTTGAAGATGTCTTTGGCAATCACCGTTTGATGAATACCCTGAAGATGCCATTTGAATTTGAGAAAGATAAAAAAGGAATTCTTATATCAGCAGTTGATGTTACCGAACAACGGATTGCAGAAGGGGAACTAAAAAGAAGAGATAAAATTCTAAATTCAATTGCATTTGCGTCATCAACATTCTTGAGAGAACCGGATTGGATTAATCGAATTGAAGAACTCTTCAGTATGGTGGGAAATGCCATTGAGGTTAGTAGAATTTCACTATACCAGTTTGAATCAAAAGAATCCGACAAGAATGAATTTGAGTTGAAAAAGAGGTGGCTTAATAATAGAGAAGCGCATTTAAAAGTAAATCCAGATGAAAATCCGGAATTTTCGATAATCCGTCATATAGTTGACACACTTAAGAGTGGTGACATTATTACAATTAATGCTGAGAATGCGCATCATGATTTTGGTGAATTCATGTGGAATAACCATATCCTTAGTACAGTGTTTATTCCATTGATAGTAAAAAATGAATTCTGGGGCTTCCTGACACTGGATGATAGTATTGCTCAAAGGCAATGGTCAGGTGTAGAAAAAGAGGCGCTTGGGGTTCTTGGTAACAATATTGCCGCAGCGATAGAACGACAAATAGATGACGAAATAATTGTTGAAAGTGAAGAACGGTTTAGAACCCTAATTGAAAATGTTATGGAAATTGGTGTCCAGGGATATAACGAAGATGGACATGTTTTCTTCTGGAATCAGAAAAGTGAAGAAATTTATGGTTATACCAAAGAAGAAGCGATGGGACAACATCTCTTTGATTTAATAATGCCGGAAGAGATGCAAGAGTATGCAACGGAGAAAATCAAGACAGGACTAGCCACTGGCAATATGGGCCCCGGTGAAGAAATTGTTCTTAAAAGAAAAGACGGATCCCCCGTTTATGTATTTTCAAACCACTCAGTACTCATCCGACCGGGTAAAGAGACGATGTTGTACTGTTTTGACATTGATCTTTCAGAACGCCGCAAGATCGAAGAAGCACTTCAACAATCATTGAGTGATAAGGAGCTTTTACTGAGGGAATTACACCATAGGGTGAAGAACAACCTGCAACTCATTATCAGCATGATCACTCTTCAATCCAGAGGTTTAGGCGATAGGGAATATGAAGCCTGCAAGGAACTTCAGGGCAGGGTGAGTTCAATCTCCTTGGTCCACGACCAGCTTCACAAATCGAATATCGATACGATTAATCTTAAAAAATATACAGACCAGCTAGCGTCGAATCTCCTCTCCGGTTTGTTCAAAGACAAAGCAGATATTGATTTTAAAATTCAGGGCGACGATCTCCTGATGAATACAGATTCAGCCATTCATTGTGGTCTAATCATAAATGAAATTATTGTGAACACGATAAAACATGCATTCAAAGAGAATGAACAGGGAAAAATTATTATTGAGATGAAGAAAATGGATGATGCAACGGGAAAAATCATCATTCGTGATAACGGGAAAGGTGTTGAGAACCTTAGTACATTGGACAACAATGAGTCAATGGGTATAAAAATGATTAAAGGTTTGGTCCGTCAACTTCGAGGTGAAATTGATTTTACAAGTAAAGATGGTTTCGATGTAGAATTCACCTTTGAATTGGGCATAAAAAACCAATAAAAAGAAGCCGCCAAAAGGCGGCTTCTTATGCAATAGTACTCAATAATGACTACTTCAGCATGACAATCTTTCGAGTATCAATCCCATCAGTAGTTTGCATCAATATGAAGTAAATACCGGAACTGACATGTAATCCATTGTCACTTACACCATTCCAAACAACTGAATGATGTCCAGCGATCCTTGATTCATCGATCAGTTCTATCACTCGCTGTCCAAGAACGTTATATATTGCAATCTTAACGTCTTGAGTCTTTTTTAATGCAAACGGAATTGTAACAGATGGATTAAATGGATTCGGATACGCAGTACCAAGTTTTGAATCGATTGGAATCATTGCTGATTCATCAACAGATAATGCTTCCTGCATCAATTCATAAAGCTCATCAATTGTGTCCTCATATTCTTTGATCTGGCTTTGCTTTACTTCAAAGAAATGATTAAATGATGCTGTAGTTCGACCAGTGGGATTAAATTCCTCAAATATTTCTTTGTGAATTCTGATCTCTTCTATGGCAATCATAGCTTCAAGGGAATCAACAACTGAATTTGATCTTTCTGCTATGTATTGGTACTGAGCAATCGCATCATCAAAACGATCTTCAGCCATCATATAAGTTGCTTTCAATAGCTGGCGGCCTCGCAAAAGGTTGTAATCAGTAATCTCTTCAGGGACATCATCAAGATAATCTATAATTTGCTGCGGCGAATCACCTAATGTCTTTCTCACATTACACCATAGCCCAAGCGCGGCACCTGTAATACCTTCATTTTGGAACCTGGTCATTATATCATCAAGTACTTCCAGTGCTTCAGAATAATCCTGACTGTCAACTAGCGTTTTAGCCAGTGCAAGTTGATCATTTGGGTCATCTGGATCAAAAGCAAGAAAATGACCTGTTGGTTTAGAACCATAGAAGAAGGATGAAAATGTTCCGGGACCGGAAATCCTGGCTGATGTCAGCATGGTTTCACCAAAATAGAACTGACCAATATTCATACTTCCATAATTATCGAACAACACAGTAGTGGGTTCACAATCATCGTAAATTGAATTCGGGTTTGAACCTGGTGTGACAGCACCAGTAGAAAGTGATACTACTTCAGCCTGACTCCAAGTTCCTGTTTGAGTTTTCCCATTTTCTGCTATTTGACAGCCATTCAATTCAACCGAGGAATTGTTCCCAACATATAAACCTCGTTTAATATTAAGGTCTATACTGACATTTGTCAGTTTTATGTTTGGCGCATTGTCGAGTAAGATTCCGCCATAAGACGATGTCGGATCAGTACAACTATATAGTACTTTTGAATTGAGGATATTGACAAGATCCGATCCAGTATGATCGTAAATCTTGATACCGTTTCGACCTGTTTTTAACACATTGCATCCTGTCAATGTAGCTGCCTGATCAACATTATATAAACGGATGCCATCAATAACCGAGTTTTCCACATCGCAATTGCTGAAATAACAACCATGACCTTTGATATATGGACCATAGCGACAGTCCTTAAAGTCACTATTGTACAATCTTATGGTGCCGTCTGTAGTAGAGTTGATGTAAGTGTATAAACTGAAATAACATTCTTCAAATTCGCAATAGTTGAAGTTATGATAATTAACGTAAGATTTTATGCCATAATAAGCATTCTTGATCGTTACATATTTGTGATAAATGTAGGAGGGATCACTGGCACTGCTATTATAAGTTATTCCCTTCCAAACCCTGCGTTTGTCTGTGGCCGCGTGGATCAGTCTTTGAGAAGGTTGGAAAGTAATCCTGCTACTGTTTGATCCATTCGGATTCATCAGCAAGGAACCACTGTTTGAAACTGTTATACCATAGTTACCGGTCACTTCAATGAACGTTCCAGGATAGATATGCAATTTTGCGTTTGAACCACTAATAGTTACATCACCGGTTAATCTATAATGGGAGGGACTGCCATTTGAATTTCCAATATATACAGATGATGTGATACTCGTAGGAATTACATTTGTCGAGCTTTCCACAGACAGATGCAGTAACCTTGCTTTCCCAGCAGCGAAACTTATGTTGGAAGTATTTATGTTACCACCTGTCCCTTGTGAGGCCCAGAGTTCACTTCCTGAAAATACATCATACAACCGATAATATTTGCTAGATTCTGTTTCAAAAGTAAAACGAAAATAATCCGTATCTCCTTCTTGAATAGATGTGCCAACAACCTTATTACATCTGGCATTTAAAACCAGATAATAATCGGAATTATGGTCGTTAGGTGTCTTAAATAATCCTATTTTTGCGTTGCTAAGATCCTTTGCTCCTCCAATACTGTAACTTTGGTCACCACTAACATCACGAAGAAGGAAATGATCTGAAAGATGACCTGGAAATTCATTTGGTCTTGGGGAAGTTGTGTTATAATCCATCCAATAAGTAATATCAGTACCATAATTAGAGCTGCCTGTAACTGCCCAGGCCCAGTCAAGTGATTTGATTACAGGCAATTGATTTTGTAGATCTTGATATAAATAACTAGTTTCATCATAAGGACTTGATGTATATCTTTGATCACGAGCATGAGTTGACACATCATTGTCGCCTGCAGGTTCATTTACCAGGGGATTCCTAAAACTATTCAGACTATTTCTTTGGTCCCAATCAATAACACCTCTGTCGATCATTTTATGGTAACTTCCCCAATAGCCATCATTCCAATCAGTGTCATCATCATCGTAATATATTGTTGAACCAATAGCGTAATCAGTTTCATTACCCGAATAAGGCCAGCAATAAACTCCTTCAGCTCCTGCGATTAATCCCAGATAAGCATACGCATATATCTCCTCGGCGGTGGGTCTGCGTCTGTATTCCCTGTAGGTGAATAAACGGTCACCTGCACTTCCGGGCGATTCCATAAATCTTCTATTGGTGCGATGTACTTGGATACAATGTACCCAGTAAGGTGCAGGTCCAGTATGTCCATTTGAGTAGAAATTTCTGCGGTAATCATGTATCCACCTGGAACCATGCAACATTGCCCTTAATGATCTGTCAAAAAGCTCCTGATAGTAGTATCCTTCATAAGAAAAGTTTTTATTTCCGTACTTCTCATCAAAATATAAGTCGCCATACAGATTGTAATAAAAATTCACATGGACATTCCAGCCAGCACCCTCATCGTTTGCTTTGAAGGGTTTTGGAGCTAGTAAAGTCTGGGTGGGAGATGGATCCTGATTTCCATTATTTACATAACCGATTGGATCCCTGAAGTTCATACTGATGTAGATAGGTGATGTAATATCCCTTTCTCTAATCTTGCTTATCCCAATGTCCATGATATCAAAAGCTCTTTCTGCCTGTGCTTCTGAGACCAGGTTCCCATTAGGCCTTTCCCATGCCTCGTCAGTAAAATCATACCCACCGAATCCAGGAGTTCCAGGTGGATAGGCGTTTTGCATCGCTTCGACTGTTTCTACTATTCTAAGTTTCAATGAATCGCGAAAAGCAAAGGAATCAGTCTCGACATAATCAGCATATTTCCGCATAATCATATTAAACGGCCATTTCAAATCATCAGCTGAATTATAACCGGTCCATTCATTTTCACCAAACTGGTTAACCTCGGGATAATAATTCGAAATTATTTTATTATTAGTGCTATCATATGCGTTTATGTGTGCATTTTGATGGGAGATGTGATTTACGAATTTAGTTGAATTAATATCTTTTAACCTATCCCATTCTGTAACGAAGAAATCTGGGTCATATGGTTGGCCTTGAGTATCCGTAGTAGCCCTTCTATGCGCTTCATCCCAATCACTATTACTCCACAGTTGCCAAACTCCCAAATCAATATCATCAAGAGCTAATACTGGGAAAAGTGAGCACAAAAGTAAAATGATTACTAAAAACATTTTAGAGAAATGTTGCCTCTTCATGGTGGCTCCGTTCAAAGTAGAGTAAATGTTTGTTACTTAATCAATGTGACTTTTTTTATGGCGGATTTGTTTTTTCCATAAATCTTGGCGAAATAAATACCAGAACTTAGTGAAGGCGAAGGTTGCCAGGCGTAGGTCATTGTACCTGATTGTCCACGGTGGAATTCGGCATCATGTACAAGTCTGCCTGTGATGTCGTAGATTTTAAGGCTGAAGGGTTCAGACCCTCGTTGTATATGAAAGGAAACACTGCTATTGAATGGATTTGGATAGGCATTCAGGATCTTCCATTCGGAAAGTATTGTTTCTCTTGTTTCTTCCACTGCACTATTCCAGGCCACTGTACCGTCGTGATAAAACTTTGAGGCTATAAGCATGTAACGGTTACTTGGTCTTAAAGCTGTGGAAATCAATACATAGGCACCATCAGAAGTTTTGATAGTAGCACTTTCAAACAGAAAAATATCTAAGTCACCTAACGCCGTTAGTTGAAGTCCCTCTTCACCCCAGAGGCGTTCACCATCCGATGAAAAGCTCTGAACAAACATCTGACGGTAGTAGTAATCTGCTTCAGGGTCATAAAGCATGACACCGAATGGACAGAGCAAGTACTCATGTTCATTATCCCAGTAGAGTTCACCACCGTATCCTACGTAGTCACTGTCCTCAGCCCAAACAGGCACACCGTTAGCCCCCCAGGGCAAATCTCCGTTCTGATCTATTTTGGCAACATTGACCTCATTCGCACCACTAGTATTCCACTGCATGACGTAACCGTTTCCATCACCATCGCAAACAATACGGCTGAAATTTGGATTGTCACCCAGATCGGTAAACATCATAACGGGTGTCATTAATGTGTCACCATTTACATCCAAAAGGGTGGCTGCTACATGATCATGAAAGCCACTAAGCCCCCAAGCGACCCAAAGCCTCTCATTCAGAGTCTGAGTGGCACTTATAATAGAACCTGAAGAAATGAAGTTGCTAATATTCCTGACCTCAGTAAACCAAGTAACCTCACCTGAAGCATCCGAATGCCCCACCTTGATGGTATCTCCATTTCCGGGATCACGGCCCACTGCAAAAACGCCATCGCAATCTCTGTTAGGGAATATCCCGGCAAAAACACCGGTGTAAAATCGAGGTCGGTTTTCTTCGGGATAGACAAGGATACCGTCGTTGGTAACTCTTTGCACTTCTATGGCTGCTTCTGCAGGTATAAAAAAGGCGGCATAAGCTCCACCATTACCATCAGAGCAGAAATTTGGATGAAGCCCCCAGTCCTGAAGTCCATAGGCCAGGTAGACACCATTCCCCCAGAGCCGCTCACCATTGCTGTTGAATCGTTGGGCTCTAGGACCGAATGGAAGGTCGCCATTTGATGTGTAATTCATCATACCGATGATCACACCTCCGGCACCGTCTGAAGTTACACCTTCGATCCCCATTGTATCATGGATCATATTCGTATCTACAACGGTCAGTCCGTAACCGGGATAGACGAAGTACCCTTCGCTATTAACACGTTGGAGGTAGGTGAAGTAATTAACTCCGTCATCGTGGATGTAAGCGTACCAAAAGCCACCATCATCATCTGCACAGGCTCCCCAAGCCCTATCATCGGAGGTGTTGAGGGCAAGGATTAGCCCTTCCATCTCCCATTGAGCTTCAGAATTAGCAGGAAAGTATAATACGAGTAATAAAAAAATCAGTGCTGGAAGAAACCGTTGCATTAGAATACCAAAGTTTTTTGAACTTCTTAATGTAATAATATAGGATAAAATAAGTATGTGTTCCATATAGTGGAGTATCATTGTTAATTATTAATAAGAATCACACTCCAATAAAAAAAAGACGCCCCAAAGCGGTGCGTTTGTATAATATAGGATTCTCTCTGTCCTAGCTGAAGTCGATTACAGTGTTATCTGGAATCTCAGCCCGTTTCATGATCACAAGGATACCATCACGTAGCATCCAGCCATCGGGGCTTTCTTTATCGGGTTTATCGCCGCCGATAAGTGTCACATTATTGCCAATACGAGTGTTTTTATCAACAATAGCATTATGAATATTGCAATTCTCACCGATTCCAAGTCGAATATTTGTGTTTGGATTGGCCTTTAATTCTTCTTCAGTCTCGTAGTAGTCAGCACCCATTATAATAGATGATGAAATCTTAGATCCATGACGGACAATACTACGAATACCAACAACAGCTTCTTTGATCTCGGCACCTTCAACAATACTACCTTCAGTGATGAGAGATTTTTCAACATAGGCACTGTTGAATTTGCTCGGTGGTAAATAACGGCCATGAGTGAAAATCCTGTCGTTTTCATCATAAAAAGTGAATTTCGGCATTTGCTCAGCAAGAGCAAGGTTAGCGTCAAAGAATGCTTTTATGGTCCCAATATCTTCCCAGTAACCGTTAAAACGATGGGAATAGACTTTCAAACCCTGTTCAATCGCCGTGGGGAGAATCTGTTTTCCGAAATCTTCAGCGTCATTGCTGGATAGTAGATCAATCATTGCCTGACGGTTGAAAACATAAACACCCATGTTCGCGAGGAACATGTTTGACTGGACATCTTCACCCCTGCGCCTGAAATAATCAGGACTGATCTCAAGGGAATCAATGATTGCCTTATCCTGCGGTTTTTCAACGAAACGGGCGATGCGGCCGTCATCGTCTATGTCCATTACACCAAGTTCAGGGACGATATCTCTATTAACTTCGAGCGCAGCGACGGAAACATCAGCACCACGACCTCGATGTTCACGAATCATTTTATCATAGTCCATACGGTAGATATGGTCGCCAGATAAGATGAGGAACTGGTCAAACTTGTATCGATTTGTATGGCGAAGAGTCTTGCGAACAGCATCGGCGGTTCCTTGATACCAGTCGACTTTGTTGGAGTTGTCGGTCTGTTCGGCTGCAAGAATATTAACAAACCCCTCTTTTCGGAACCCATCAAACCTGTATGTGTGAAAAACGTGATGGTTCAAGCTCTGAGCCAGAAATTGGGTCAGGACAAAAATTCGATTTATACCTGAATTGATACAGTTGGAAATCGGAATATCAATGAGTCGATATTTACCGGCAAGTGGAACAGCCGGTTTGGATCGCTCCCTTGTCAATGGATATAGCCTTGTTCCTCTACCGCCACCAAGGATTACCGCAAGAACGTGATTCATACCAATACCCCGAAAATAGTAATAAAAGAAGCTGAACAATACAGTATTATTCAGCTTGTGAAAGATCATATAATTATTACTTCAAAATAAGAATAATCAATCGAATATGGAATGCGCTTGTTTTAAAATTGTGAGAGTCGAAGATGCTCCGATTCTTGTTGCTCCGACCCGTACCATATTAAGCACATCATCATAGGATTTAATGCCACCGGCTGCCTTGATTCCTACTCTGCCCTTTGCAACTTCAGCCATCAAAGCAACTGATTCTATTGTCGCCCCATGTCGGCTGAATCCAGTTGATGTTTTTATAAAATCAGCACCGGATTCAATTGAAACTTCACTGGCTTTGGCAATTTCAATTGGTGTCAGGTCGCATACTTCAAGGATAACCTTCAGACAATTTTCGCCTATGGCAGCTTTAACTGTCGAAACCGCGACTCCAACCAAATCCCATTTTCCCATGATTGCACGTCCGACTGACATCACCATGTCAATCTCAGTCGCACCTTCACGGATCGCTCTATCAGCCTCAAAGGCTATGGTTTGAGAACGTGACGCACCGTGGGGGAAACCGACAACAGAACAAGTCTTCACATCGCTGCCTTTTAATACCTCAGCGACATCACTCACCCAAAGTGGATGAACGCATACAGATGCTACATTGTGTTCTAAACCCTCTTTGGCTACTTCAATGACAGCGTCCTTGGTCGCAGCAGGGGAAAGGATTGTGTGATCAATCAGTTTAGCAACATCAGCGACACTTTCAGGGAGTATTGCTTTGAACTCGTTCATTTCAACCTCACTGCTGTGCCGGAAGCGGTCACCATTAACATTCCTTCGCGAATCACTTCGTAATCCAGATCTACACCAACAACAGCATCCGCTCTGAAAGTCGCAGCTTCCTCTTCCATCTCGCGAAGGCTGATTTGACGGGCTTGCTTGAGCTTGCCTTCGTAAGCGCCGCTACGTCCACCAATGATGTCGGTGATGGAAGCAAAAACATCACGGAATACATTCGCACCCATGATTGCTTCACCACTCACGACTCCCAAATATTCTCTTATCTCTTTACCTTCAATTGAAGGTGTTGTGGTCACTATCATCTTTTAACCCTTCAAGGCATTTGATGCACGGTCCGCCAGTTGACTGGCGATCTCTTTTGTCTTTGCTTCTGCAAAAATTCGAACGATAGGTTCTGTGTTGGATGGACGGACATGTGCCCAACCTTCTTCAACATCAACACGGATACCGTCCCTATTATCATATTGTGCTGATTCGCCAAACTCCTTACGGATCAAATCTTCGAGTTCGGATATTTCAACACCCTGAATAGAGGCTTTCCGTTTAATCAAAACGTACTGAGGCATTCTACTGATAAGTACACTAAGTGGTTCACCGGAAGTTGCCAGAAGACTCAGGACCAAACCGGTGCCAATCATCGCATCCCTGTTTGAATGAAGGTCCGCTAACATGACACCACCGTTACCCTCACCACCGATTACCGAATTGACCTCATCCATTTTGGTGGCAACGTGGGCTTCACCAACAGGTGTTCGGTAAAAATCGACCCCGGCAGCTTTTGCGATGTCTTCTACAGCTCTTGATGTGCTCAAGTTAACTACAACAGGACCCGGTTCAATATCCAAAACATGTTTTACAGCTAAAGCCAGTGTAAGCTCTTCACCAATGGGTTGCCCTTGTTCGTTAACGATGGCTAGACGGTCGCCATCTGGATCAAGTGCCAGACCAATATCAGTGCCTTCGTTAACAACGAGATCGCTTAAGTCATCCAGGTGTTCAGGGATTGGCTCAGCTTCTCTGCCGAAGTCACCTGATAGGTCACCGTGTACTTTTCTGACGTCACATCCAAGTTCGTGTAGCAGGTTCGGCATGATGAGGTTGCCGACAGAATTGACGGCATCAACAGCTACCCTGAATTGGTTCTTTCGAATAGCGGAAACATCAATAAACTTGCTTTCAAGGACTTTCTGGATGTGGTGATCTACACCACCATCTTCTATGACTGTTATCTTTCCAAGATGACCGGTATCAACATAGTTGAATTCGTTTTCCTGAAAGATACGGTTGACTTCTGCACCCTCTTTTGGCCCAAGGAATCTTCCTCGTTTATCAAGGAATTTCATCGCGTTCCAGTTGATGGGGTTGTGACTGGCAGTCACACATACTCCACCACTTGCACCAAGGTGTTCTATCATTAATTCAATTGTAGGTGTTGTAGCCAGCCCAAGGTCGATTACGTCACAACCTGCACTGGTTAGTCCTGAAAATAACGCTGAACGGACCATGTGCCTCGATGGTCTGGTGTCTCCACCAACAACAACCTTTCCACCAGACATAAACGTTCCAAAGGCGGCGCCGTAGCGAGCGATAACTTCAGGGGTTAGACCATCACCGATGATCCCTCTAATTCCTGCTATACCCGTCATCAATTTTGACATGGGGTTTCCAAGTTTATTCACGATTAGACAGAACAGTAATATAGAGAGTAAATAGACTTCTGTTCAATTGAATGAAAGGCTAAAGCATTGGAATATTGTTAAGAAATGATGTCGTCTCTCATTGAAACAAAATGCGTAAATCAAGGTCGAAAGGCATCTTCCAGATGATGGATTCTGATCTCTGGGTTCATGACCACGAGGCATACATCAAAACGCACAGGGGGGAGGGGATCCTCCAACTCGCTCAATAGATGGTTTGCTACACGGACTAGCTGATTGCGTTTACTGACAGGGAATTTGTCGGAAATATCGTAATTGTATAGTTCATGGACAGTTCTGACTTCGACGACGACCAGCTCTTCGCCATCCATCATCAATAGATCAATTTCTCCCGTTTTTCGGGAATAGTTACGGTCTACAGGTTTCATTCCCTTTTTCTTCAGGAATTTTTCGGCGATTTTTTCACCTCGTTTACCTGTCTCTTTCCGTAATCCCATCTTATTTGACCTTTATTTCCGATAATTGTTTGCGGGTTCCATTCTCATCAACCGCAATGGAAAAACATAACCTGTGAATAGGGGTAGTACCATATTTTACAACGGCATTTCGATGTTGTTGCGTCGGGTAGCCCTTATGTTTCGCGAACCCGTAGTCAGGATACTGGGTGTCATACTCTTCCATAAGGCGATCACGGTGGACTTTTGCCAGTATTGACGCTGCCCCGATACAAAAACTACGTGAATCACCTTTGATTATGTTAATATGCCGGCCTATAGACAATCTTGGAATCCGTCCATCCACCAACACTACAGGCCATTCAGCGTTTAATTTTCCGGCAACATCTTTAACCGCTTCGTCCATTGCTTTGCGAGTTGCCTGAAGAATGTTGATCTCGTCAATGACATCTGGTCCTTTAGCAACGATGGAAAAAGCGAGGGCTTTCTCTTGTATTTCGTCAAAGAGTAGATTCCGTTTTTTTTCACTTAATACCTTTGAATCACCGATACCATCGATATGGATGTCTGGGTCAAATGCTACTGCAGCAGCGACTACAGGACCGGCTAACGGTCCACGACCGGCTTCATCTGTACCAACTACAGTCTGAATGCCTTCCGACCAGAACATCAATTCAGGTCCAAAAGCTTTGCCCGTTCCTTTTAATCTCTCGGTATCAGCTTCGACACTCTGCAAAAATGTCCGGCCGTATTCTTCAGGTTTCACTTTATTTCCTTAAAAGCTATGCTTAATGCAAAGAAACTAATAAATAATTATTTGTGATGAAAATTGCATTTTCGAATTTTATATTGTTTCAGTAATCAGAACCCTTGGGAGAAATCAATATGCGAGATACAAAAGACCCGGGAATCCTTGAAACCCGGAATTACGTTAAATCGAGAATTCTAAAAGATCCTGAAATAGCGTTGATACTTGGTAGCGGACTTGGTGCTTTTGCCGATGAAATTGAAAACCCGGTTATTATCCCTACAAAAGAGATTCCGGGGTATCCAGAAAGCACGGTAGAAGGCCATGCGGGACGGTTGGTGGCGGGTGATCTAAACGGTCATTATGTCCTCGTCGTACAGGGCCGTGTTCACTTCTATGAAGGTTACCCGATGGAGCAGGTTGTTGTTCCCACACGATTGTGTGCTTCACTGGGAGTTAAGGCTCTGGTCGTTACCAACGCGGCAGGAGGGATGGGCGATCACCTCGAACCGGGCGACCTGATGTTAATCACCGACCATATCAATATGATGGGTACAAATCCCCTGATCGGGCAGACATTTGGTTTTGACCGTTTCCCCGATATGAGCCGAGCATACGACCCCGATTTACGAAAAGCAATTCAGAAGGTTGCGGAAACTGAAGCTATAGAACTTAAAGAGGGTGTACTTGGTGGATTCATGGGGCCGACCTATGAAACCGCAGCTGAAGTCCGTTTCCTCAAGGGAATCGGGGCCGATGCGGCATGTATGTCGACAATACCGGAAGTGATCACAGCAGCACGTTTGAAAATGCCGGCAGTGGGAATTTCATGTATCACCAACAAGGCGACAGGCATCAGCAAGACCCCATTGACCCACGAAGAAGTAACGGAAACAGCAGCATTGGTCGAGGATAAATTCAAACGGCTACTGAAAATGTCCATTCCCGCTTTAGCGGAGGCACTTTCGTAGTATATATGGTATCAAATGTTGATGGATGGCTGAAGTATTTTATAGTATTAATGGGTGGCTCGACTTGTCTTTCAAGTCGGGTTTCTTTTTTGTCCATTCCAGGGTATCGAAGTTTTGATTTTTTTATAGGAAGAAGAGGCTCGCTAGTGTGGAAGTGTTGTCATTCTGGACTTAGCCTGTCCGGCTTTCAATGGAATCCAGAATCCAGTCTTTCAAACATCTGAACATCCCTGGATTCCCGATAACATCCTTCGGGAATGACAGAAAAAAGCCTAAATACTCTTTGGATCCAAGAAAAGCTTAAAATAAAAGAAGCCCGGCAAAATCGCCGGGCTTTATGGTTGTGTTAGTCGTTTTTACATTACGGGATCAATTTAATCCCAACTTCTTTTTTTCTCTTTGCAATTTTCTACGATCTGAAAGTTGGCGCTCCTTCTTACGCCGCAAAAAATTCAGTTCTTTCCTATCCATTGTTCCTGCATCAAGGGAAACGCTACTCTCTACGATTATCGCCTTGTCGCTGAGTTCTCCCTTCCGACGAATGACTTTACCGTTAGAGGGTTCGTTCAGGCCATTTGATTGACTACTATGGCCATTAATACGTCTCTCAGAAGTACGCTTATCCTGCATACGTTTCTCCTTTGAATTTCATATAAAGAGCAAAATCAACTGCATAAATAAGGTAAGCATAACTCTGGTTTTTTCTGATCTGGAATCACCGATACAAAAAATAGTGAGAGCGATTCAAAAACGTTTCTGAACCAGTCCTGCTTGCTTCTATTTAACGTTTTTTTGCCTAAACAAGTTCCATTATCCGATGGTTAAGGAAGTGTATTTTCGTCGCTTGGTTTTAGGTGGTTTCTTGAAACGGGGATATAGGTACCAGATGCGGTTAATAGGGTTGGAGTGCTCTCGGAGAGAAAAAAGTATAAGAATTTGGGGAGCGGTTTAAAATGAGCTGCTTTCACGGAGATAGGAGATGACAGATTCCATGTCTTCAGGCAATTCAGAATCGAACCGAACTTTCTCGAAATTTGCTGGATGAAGGAATCCTAGAACCTTGGCGTGAAGAGCATGACGGTCTATTTTTGCCAGGGCTTTTCGAGCAGTATCACGTTGAAATGATGTCATCCGTGATAAGCCGTGTAAACGGCCTCCATAGGTACCGTCACCAAAAACAGGCCAGCCCTTATGTGCCATGTGGACACGGATCTGATGAGTCCGTCCTGTCTCAAGTTTAAGTGAAACCAGAGAAGCGAAGCCGAACCGTTCGAGGACCTTCCAATGGGTCACGGCATGTTTACCACCTTCAACGACTGCGTATCGTTTACGGTCTCCCGGATGACGGGCAAGTGGCGCTGTTATTGTTCCGGCCTCATCTGGATCTCCCCAGACTATCGCCTGATACTCACGGTCGATATCATGTTCGTGAAATAGCCGTCCCAATGCTGTCATCATCTCTTCGTTCTTAGCAACGACAATAAGACCAGACGTATCCTTATCCAGACGGTGAACAATACCCGGACGGTGGGTGGGACCATCTGGAACCGGAAGGTTCTGGTAACGGCCCAATAGGGCATTAACGAGAGTTCCGCTATGATGTCCTGCGGCTGGATGGACAACCATTCCTGCTGGTTTATTGATGATCAGAAGATCGTCGTCTTCATGGACAATATCCAGAGGTATATCTTCAGCGGATGCTGGTGGTCGTGGTGGATGGGGAAACACCACATCGACAGTGACTCCGCCTGCAACGGGCGTTGAAGCTTTGGCAGGTTCACCGTTAATTGTAATCGCTCCCTCGCCAATGAGTCTCTTTACACGGCTTCGACTGATCTTTGGTAGGCGGTTTGTCACAAGGACATCCAGCCTCTCCTGAGCCGTATAATTTTCTTCAATTTCGAGGGTTACTCGATTCACGCCGTCTTCTGGTATTTCCGGGTTTTTCATACACCTAAAATAGGTGTTCAGGATATAAAGTCAATACAATATGCGAGAACATGGTGGAGAACAGTCTTGGATAAAACAGAAAAGAGAATTAAGTTCTCTGATCCTGAATTCTATTGATCGGAACTTATTGATATGAGTCACAGAAAAAACCTGATATACGCCCTTGTAGCAACCCTGTTTTTTGGAGCTGCGGGCGGCATTATCATGTCCATCTTGAACAACTATCTTGCTGATGTACATCTGCTAGATGCTTCAGACCGTGGATGGTTGGAGTTTCCACGTGAATTACCCGGTTTCCTTATACTGCTTGTAACCGGTGGGATGCTTTTTTTTATCCGTGAAAGTAAAATCGCTGCAATAGCAATGCTCTTCACAGCCCTTGGTGCATTGGGATTAGGGTACTGGTCACCGGGAACAACACTGCTGACCATCTGGATTATTATCTGGTCTTTGGGCGACCATATTTTGTTTGCAGTTGAAGGTCCAATAGGGTTAAAGCTTGCAAAAAAGGGTGGTGAAGGACGCAGGCTCGGTCATTTCGGTGGTGCGAAAAATCTGGGGACTATTCTCGGTGTTGGTGTCATCTTTTTGCTGGCAAAATTGTTAGGCCCAAGGTACGATCTCTTTTTCCTGATTATGGCGATTTGTGCAGTTCTGGCAGGTGTTTTCTTCTTTATGTTGACGGTAGGAAAGGGCGATAAACCGTCCAAACTGCTGGTCTTTAAAAAGAAATACACCATATTTTATATTATCAGCGCTCTTTTCGGAATCAGAAAACAGATATTCCTCGTTTTCGGTTCATGGGTCCTGGTATCACTCCATGACGTACCTGTTTCAACAATAGCACTACTCTACTTTATTGCCTCCACGTTAGGAGTTTTCCTTCGTCCACTTCTTGGTGATGTCATCGATTGGCTTGGCGAACGGGTAGTATTGGCAGCAGATGAAATCCTGCTGGTCGTTATATGTATGGCGTACGCATTTGCATCTGATCTTTTCCCGGAAGGAATTGCTATTTACGTTCTCTATGGAGCCTACATATTCGACAGTATTCTGTTTGCGCTTAGAATCGCGAGGACGACGTACCTCAAAAAAATTGCTGATGATCCATCGGAAATAACACCAACGATTTCATTAGGAATAACGATAGACCATGCAGTAGCGATGACGTTACCGATTCTTTCGGGATATATCTGGGAAGCGTATGGTTACCGTTGGGTGTTTATCTTGGCATCAATCATCGCAATAGCCGGATTCTTTGTCTGTCTACAAATAAAAATACCGAAGGTGGAAGCAGAGGTTTAATCAGTATTATCGCTAAAATAATCTTGTCAAATTGTAGGCCGGGTTCTCCGAACCTGGCGTTTCTTTTAAAAGCATTTCCGCCGGTGTCGGAGACACCGGCCTACAGTTAATATATTCATGAATAATTTGTGGGGTAAACATGTCACACTATATAAGAATACAATTTAATAATCCAGATGATTGTTATTTTCTCACAATTGTCACCAAATATCGTTTACCCGTTTTTATATCAGATGAAATCAAACGCACTGTAAAAAAGGAATGGTATCATTGTGCTGAAGAAGCGGAAGGAGATATTCTTGCCTACGTTATACTTCCAGACCATATCCATACAATTGTTCGTCAGGGAAATAAATCGTTCTCAAAATGGTTGGCAGTATTCAAAAGAAGAATTAACTATATCTTGAAACCAAAGGATGGTACAATCTGGCAACCTAGATTCTGGGAACATCGAATCAAGAATGAAAAAGACATGATTCACGCTGTGGAGTATATCCACTACAATCCAGTTAAACACAGATATGTTAATAATCCCAATGATTATCAACATTCAAGTTTTAATGATTTTGTTAATAGAGGATTATATGAGAAGGATTGGTCATCAAGTGATGAAAAATATGATGAATGGAATTATGGTGAATAATTGTAGGCCGGGTTCTCCGAACCCGGCGTTTCTTTTAAAAGCATTTCCGCCGGTGTCGGAGACACCGGCCTACAGTTAGAACTTACTTAATCAATAACAATTTTTTCACCTGTGTCTGGTTTTCTGATTTCAAAACCGCCAAGTACATTCCAGCGGCGAAATTGGTTCCATTCCACGATTGAATATGACGTCCAGCTTCCCTCGTTCCTTGAGTCAGAGTGCTGACTCTCTGACCTAAAAGGTTGACGATATACAATTCAATGTTTCCCGCCTGCGGCAAACTGTACTCGAGTTTAACCGACGGGTTAAATGGATTCGGATAAGGGGCATATAACATCATCGTTTGAGGAAGTGTTTCCTTCTCTTGATCAATTGATGTTGTTTCTCGAACGGTTAAGTCAAGCGGTAATCGATAGGTCCATCCATCAGTCTCATTATGAAACAGAATATGGAACCATGCCTTTGAGTCCAACCAGAAATTGTTGGGATAGAAGACCATGGGAACAGCTCCACCATCCGTTGGAATGGTAGCGGTGCTTCCTATTTCAATAACATCAGTATTCACTTCTCTGTGGTAAGCCTTTAAGGTTGTATTTTGCTGAAGAGTGATAACATGCCATAATGCGCTACCAGAGTATGTAGCAGCATCTATAGACTTGGCGCCCCAACCTCTTCCGGGATCTGTATAAAAATTATCTAAATATTGATTGTTTAATGGATTGTAACGAACCAGTTTCGCCTGACCTGTATAATCGTTAAAAAGCGAATAAAGGCAAGCTTCATTCTTGTCATCCGGATTATAGGCTAGTCCAATGGGGAGATGGGCAAATGGAATCACCTGCACGACCTGACCGTCCATGTTTCCCTTTAGGACAAGATCATCCCCAGTTTTTTCGCTCATGTAGAAAAATTCATTTCGAGTGTCAATCGCAAGCCCAGCAATGGTGTCAAGTGTTGCCGAATAATCAATACTGTCAATAACAGCAAATTCAGTAGTCAGTTTATAGACCTTACCCAAATAAGCTGCATAGATATATTCTCCATCGCTGGCCATATCGCAGGCACCATAAGGGCCCAACTCTTCCGGTTGTGATGCAAAGAAATACCCAGCACTGTCCGGATTATTCAAATTATAAGTCCTGAAGACATTACCTTCGATATCATCGATACCCGCCACAATCAGGCTACTGTCTAATAACACCGTACCTTTTTCGTTAAACGTCGAAGCAAAAGTAATTTCAGCTTCCGGACTCCAGTTCATTGAAGTTGGGGGTTCCAAGGTAATAGAAAATTCTTTTTCTGTACTCTGTCCAATAATCTGAATATCAATATCTAGTGGAGTATCCTGCTGAATTTCTCCTGTGATTTCATGTGGAGTAAACAAGGCTTCCAGCCCACGCATTTGCAGTGAAACATGAGTCGTTTCCGTTGCTATGATGTTTATATTTTCTATCAGATGATTATCATAACCCTCAGCTCTGATTTCCAGATCATAGGTACCGGGAATAATGCGTGAATTGTCTGCAAAACCTTCAAAGATATCACCTACAATGACACCGTTGTCAAGATAGTACTTGGCATGTGTCACCGGTGAGCCATTCGATCCAGAAACGAGAAGGCTGAGTCCACCGTATTCAAACATGTCGTCCAGATATTCATGGGCTAAATTTACTCGAAGAAGTCCACCACCATAAACCGAATCCCAGCCAGCATCACCACCATCTTCAGTCGTCATGAGAATGGCTTCAGCAAGTGCTTCCGGTGTAGCTTGTTGATGGATACTTTTTAACAGAACGAGGGAACCACCAACAAACGGTGTTGAGGCTGAAGTTCCCTCCCAATTATAACGATACCCCCCTCCGCGAGTCGGAGTAGTCACTCCTGATGGTGCAAGAACATCCAGCTTATGGAGTCCCATAAATTCACCGTCATTATATGGGTAGTCCTGAAATTCTTCCGAGAATGATGTGTCTTCCCATGCCGCCGGTCCGAGTGGGGTACGATAGTCAACGATTCCAGCAGAGGTGTACATTCCCACACCAATACATGCTGAAATCCCACCAATTAATGTTTGCTCAGGATGCAGGAAGGGAGGAGGATTATTCGCAGGTGAATAGACGTTGTAAGGTATAAGACCTGCGCTACGTGTGTTCCCGGGAGAATTAGCATGGATTACTCCTGCTGCCAACATATTCGCATCAGCAGTACGAAGGCTCACCATGTCTGGATTGCCAGAAGTCGGGAATGACATAGAGACAGAAATGACATCGACACCCATCAAAGTGGCATATTGAAACGCTTCAATCCAAACTGATTCCGGGCTGGCAAGATCTGGGTAGTTTCGAATGGCCATCAGACTGGCTTCCGGAGCAACTCCTGTTGTATCGCCGGCCGAGCCGTCACCAACAGCACACCCTGCACTTCTTGTCCCGTGTCCATGAAAATCATCGGCATCATTGTTATCGTTATAAAAGTTCCAACCGTAAATGTCGTCGATATAGCCGTTTTCATCATCATCAATATTGTTGTCGGGGATTTCCCCGGGATTCGTCCAGAAGTGATCCTCAAGGTCAGGGTGGTCGATGTCGCAGCCAGTATCCATTATTGCTATCAGTGTATTCCGACCACGGAATCCAAGTTCCCAAAGATCGGTTGCACCAATACTCTCAAGTGCCCACGATAATTCATCTACTTCAGCAGTTGTGATTTCACCTTGATCTTCGAAGTCATTTTCGTCTATAACATCTTCCAGCAGCCATGATTTGTCAGGACGTATTCTAAAGATATCAGGATTGGAGATGAGCTCATTCAGAAGTTCATTCTTAATTTCAACTGCACAAGTGTGTGCTAGCCAGAGTTTTTTAATCCGGGTAACATTACCTTTGGCTTCTTCAGATTCAAGCCACCTTAGAACATCACCAGCTTCATTTTCGTAATTCTCTTTGAGACGGTTAATCGTATATTCCCGTCTTTTAATTCTGTCAAATTTTCTCGCTTCATCCTGGAGTTGAGCTGTGTTGATCCAGTTATTGAAGCCAATGGTGACGGCAATGAACTCACTGTCACTTTTTTCTTCCATAAGTATGGATAGCTCATTGTCAATCAGCGGTGATGCTGAAGCGACTAAAGGGGTAAGCATTAGTAAGAGTAGTAATTGTTTGAAATAGCGCATCTTAAAATCCCGTTTATCATGAAAACCAAGAGAAAATACATTGTTCTATTCTTTAATCTAATATGTCAGTGGAGTAAATGCGAATTTTTGTACTTTTTTTTGGAATCATGACGAGGTATGGGTTGTATATTCTCGGGTAATAGCAGGTAAGATTGAATCTCCCTTTTGGAGCCAAATCGTCTCCAAAGGCTTGCATCTCTTAAACGATCCTCCTAGATTTGGCCCTGCAATGCGCCTGTAGCTCAATTGGATAGAGCGTCTGGCTACGGACCAGGAGGTTTGGGGTTCGAATCCCTACAGGCGTACAAGTTTAACCCGGCATCGCCGGGTTATTTTTTTGTTCATTTTTTAAAGAATTGGTCGTTTGTAATACAACTAATTCAGATTATCTTTATTGAAATCTGGAGGCTGAATGAATCTGAAGGCAGTTCGTGCTGACATTCTACTATTGATCACATCTGCAATTTGGGGATTTGCATTTGTAGCTCAACGAGTGGGAATGGAATATGTTGGTCCTTTTATCTTCAATGCGATTCGTTTTGCTCTAGGCTCATTAGCTCTACTACCACTGATATATTTTCGAAACAAAAGAATTAAATCAATAAAACCTCCCCTTCCTTTTAAGCGATATCTGAAATCGGGTTTGATCGCGGGAAGCATCCTTTTTTTTGGTGCCTCCTTCCAACAGGTAGGAATGGTATATACAACCGCGGGAAAAGCCGGATTTATCACCGGATTATATGTAATTCTTGTTCCCATTATTGGGCTATTCTGGTCGCAAAAAATATCCATTTTTTCCTGGATTGGCGCTCTGGCTGCTGTCGCAGGATTATATCTGCTCACAATCCACGGGACTTTCTCAATTTCACTGGGTGATGGATTAGTCTTGGTCAGTGCCTTCTTCTGGGCAAGTCATGTACAGGTCATAGGTAAATATTCACGAGAATACGATGTCATCAAGCTGGCAAGTTTGCAATTCTTCATCTGCTCATTATATAGTTTCATAGTGGCTTTATTGACAGAAACAAATTCCCTTTATGCCATATTTCAAGCAGGTATTCCCATCCTATATGGTGGGTTGGTATCCGTTGGGATAGCCTATACTCTTCAGGTTGTTGCTCAGCAGCACGCTCCGCCGACTCATGCAGCCATTATTATGGCCCTGGAAGCAGCGTTTGCTGTCCTCGGTGGCTGGTGGTTACTTAATGAATTCCTCTCAACGAGAGGTTTAATCGGTTGCTGCCTGATGCTGGCAGGAATGATACTATCCAGTGGTATTATCGGAAAGAAAAAAGCCACGACTAATGGATAGCCGTGGCAAAAGTTGTTCTTATTGGAAAACTACCATGATGAGGGCGGATTCAATCTTTTGACTGATTTTGCCGCGGGTCCCTTAGGTCCATCTTCCAACTCGTACTCGACTTCCTCACCTTCTTCAAGCTTACGGAAGCCTTCCCCCATGATGGCAGAATAATGTACAAACACATCTTTTTCGCCATCTGTTTCGATAAATCCGAATCCTTTGGACTCGTTAAACCACTTTACTTTGCCTTGCATGAATCCACTCAACTTCCCGTTAATTAACTTTCCGGGTGAAACTTAACCCGGCTCCCTGTTAAAAAAATAAAGTGGCAAATTTCCATGACCAAATAATTCTAGCATAAACAACAAAAAAAATGATAACTCGGAGCCTCATGTTCTTTGGTTTTATTCAAGTTGAACTCACATGGTCAATCACTCAACTTCCTTCATTGATAACGAAATTCGTGAACGGTTTTCATCAACTTCCAGGACCTTAACTTTTACCTTCTGACGAAGTTTTACGATCTCAGCAGGATCCTTGATGTAACGGTTTGCTATTTGAGAAATGTGAACTAGCCCATCCTGATGAACACCGATATCAACAAAACAACCGAAACGGGTGATATTTGTGACAACACCATTCAGGGTCATCCCGATTTCCAGATCATTTATGGAGTTAACCCCATCACGAAATTCCACAATTTCAAATTTGTCACGGGGATCTCGAGATGGTTTTTCGAGCTCAGCGAGAATATCTTTTAGGGTTGGTAGTCCGATTTCATCTGTTATATAACGTTCCAGGTTTATCTTTTCTCGTAGTTCGTTACTTTCCAACAGGTCCCGAACTTCGCAGTTTAAATCATCGGCCATCTTGTCAACGATTTCATAACTCTCAGGATGGACGGCACTCGCATCAAGAGGATTAATCTGTGCGTTATGGATTCGGAGGAAACCTGCTGACTGCTCAAAAGCTTTGTCTCCAAGTCTCGGTACCTTTTTCAATTCTTTTCGAGACTTGAATGCTCCGTTTTCATTTCTATAGTCTACAACATTGGCAGCCAACTGTGGTCCAATTCCCGAAACTTGAGCAAGTAATTGTTTGCTCGCTGTATTGACCTCGACCCCAACAGCATTTACACAACTTAGTACAACATCGTCCAAACTTTTCTTTAACTCCCGCTGATCGACATCATGCTGGTACTGTCCAACCCCGATACTTTTTGGATCAATCTTAACGAGTTCAGCCAGCGGATCCTGAAGCCTTCGTCCAATCGAAACCGCCCCCCGCACAGTTATATCGTAATCCGGGAATTCCTCACGGGCAACTTCTGAAGCGGAATAGATGGATGCACCACTTTCGTCCACAGATATGCAGGATATTGAGGAAGGCAAACCAATCTCACCCAACCAAGTCAGAGTTTCGCGGCCAGCTGTTCCATTACCAACACCAATGGCTTCGATATCGTAGAGTTTAGCCAGATGAAGAACGGTTTTTGCGGCTTCCTGTGATTTGGCTTCACCAGTCAAAGGGTAGATGACGGCATCTTCAAGTAGCTTACCCTGCTTATCAAGGCAAACGACTTTACATCCTGTCCTCCAGCCCGGATCAATAGCCAGAACACGTTTCTGTCCGAGGGGAGGGGAAAGAAGTAATTGTCGTGTATTTTCTGCAAAAACCTTGATCGCCTCTTCATCGGCGAGTTTTTTACTGAACAGACGTAGTTCAGTCTCCATTGAGAGGGACATTAACCTACGGTAGGCATCATCGATGGAAAGTTTCATCTGGGCGGATGTATCACCTTCATCGTCGAAAAAGATGTCATCCAGAATCGCTTTTGCATCATCCTCTTCGGGCTGGAGTTTCAGTAACAAGATGTCTTCATTTTCGCCACGACGTAATGCAAGCATTCTATGGGAAGGAATGGTTTTTACAGATTCTGACCACTCGAAATAGTCTTTGAATTTCTGACCGACTTCCTCTTTGTTGCGTGCGACTTTTGATTGAATAATGCCTTTTTCCAGGAACAACTCTCGGATTTCCTCACGGGCATTAATGTCTTCATTAATCCATTCAGCGACAATATCTCTGGCACCAGAGAGGGCTTCCTCGACGTCATTGACCTCTTTTTCTGGGTTCACGAACTTTTCTGCTTCACCCATTAAATCAATGCCAGGGTCCTGATTAAAGATGATCTCAGCCAATTCTTCCAGACCTTTTTCACGGGCGATGGTCGCTTTTGTCCTTCTCTTTGGTTTGAAGGGGAGGTAGATGTCTTCAAGCTGAGTTAAGCTATCAGCATTTTCAATTTCTTCTTTCAGCTCATCAGTCAGTAATTCTCTCTCAACAAGGGATTTAAGAATAGATTCACGCCGTTTATTCAAATCAACTAATTGCTGGTTTATGTCACGGATAGAAGTAATCTGGACTTCATCTAGAGATTCTGTTCTCTCCTTCCGGTAACGGGCGATGAAGGGAACAGTCGCTCCCTCGTCAAGAAGGTTTATAACTGAGGCTACCTGAGACTCTGTGATATTTAACTTATCTGCAATCTGTTTGAAATAATTGTACTGACTCATAAAATCCTCGTTTTGTGTTCTGTCTGAAAGTAAGAAACATTTTGGTATTTCTTATTGATCCTGGAGACACTTCTTCTACATGCCTTTATTAAAAAAGTCTTGTTTTTGACAATCGCAAAACTTAGGTTTCTGCATAAATAAAATTCAAAAAAAACCAAATAGTGATTATGCGCAAAAGTCGAAGCAATCATTCTCTGAAAAGAAAAAAAACGAAGAAACTAAGCCGCGAAGAAAAATTCATCCTTGATGTTTTAGCCGTACTCTTCGCTTTTGTTCTACTCCTTCGTTACATATCCGATACCATGTTGTTGTCCATTGAATGGTTCAGTGGCAATCAGTTGGCAAGGTTCTTCCTGGCTCTTGCCGTCCTCATTATTTCACTGATCAATATTCGAAAGAAGAGAGCTCTTATTGGTCTCCTGACCCTGCTACCGTTTTTTCTGGTTGTCAGTGAAGTGGTACGGTTTGTGCCGTTCAAAGGTATTGAGCAGGGATTAAACCATGAAGAAAGAATTCGTGTCCTGACATGCAACATGGCGACTAAATCCATGGATGGAGTAATAGAGCAGATATCAGCGGATTCGGTGGACATTGCCTGCCTGCAGGAAGTACCTCTGATCTGGTCGCGATCCATGCATGAACATGCCAAAGCTTCCGGTTACAACGGTAGATATGTGTTAATGCGTGATGATGCAGGCATGGGAACAATGATCCTTTCCCGTGAACCGATTTTTGAATACGATACACTCTATACATCTTCTTGGGGCGACAAAATCCGCCGGTTCTCACGTGTAACCACAACGCATAATGGGAAACAAATCCGTGTTGTTTCGGTTCAGTTGGAGTCAACAAATCGAAAAAGCGACCTCTGGGGAGTGATTCAGAGTTGGCAGTTAAGGACTGAACAGGCTGGAAGGGTCCGTGATGCTCTAACAACGGAACGTACACCGTTGATCCTTGCCGGTGATATGAATTCCACACCGACGAATCGCGCCGTAAGGCCGTTACTCAAAGCTTTTACTGATTCCTGGTTGGTAGGGGGGCGGGGTTTAGGTGCAACCTGGCATGTGAAGATTCCTCTCCTCAGGATTGACTATATCTTATATCGAGGTTTCAACGGGGCGGCAAATACTAAGATTTTCCCGCTAGGGGAAAGTGATCACCAAGCCTACCGGGTTGACCTTGTGTTGAATTAGAAAACTATGATGTTCTAAATAAATATCCGCCTTCGGGCGGATTTATTAATTGTGTCATTCTGGACCTCGATCCAGAATCAAGAGACTGTATATTCATCCGCTACTGAAAAGATTTTGTTAAAAAATCAACAAAGATTATCCATTTGCCATTTAGTTAATGTTTTGCGGTGAAATATTAGATATTTGAATGACATCTGATTTAGTTGGTCATTTCAATAAAGTAATTTTTTTCGTTGTCGTCGTTCCATTATGAGTGAAGTTGATGAAGTAGGAACCTGTTGCTAATCCACTTGCATCGAAAAAGGCTGAATGGCTTCCAAGATTGGCGTGTGCATCATATAGGTCTGCCACCTTTCGTCCGAGAATGTCAAATATTTCTACTTTCGCCTTTCCTGGCTCTTCCATCGTAAAGGTTATTTTTGTTGAACTATTAAACGGGTTCGGATAAGCGGATAGGGTTTCGTATGAAGCAGGAATCAGTTCAAGCGGTCCATCCACACCAAGAGAAGGTGCATTCAGGTAGGCTAACCCAGCACCCGTATCTATCCATAAACGGTCACGGTATTTATCATAGACGACCTTGTTAACAAATCTTGATTGAGTTGCCCAAGTCATTCTGAGATCACGTCTTTGCCAATGATACCCCCAGTCATCTGAGATATATAGACCGGGAGTGCTGGTTGATCCTGCGACAATAAAGGTATCCGATTCTGATGTCACTAAATCCCAACTGTAAGCCCAGGAATCTTGAACATCTGCTCCAGGGAAAACAATTCCCCTTCTAATCCATGGCGATTCTGAGCTGTTTTTGGTAAAGCAGTACCCGTTATGTCTGACAAAAATTTGCCCTTGATGATAGATTTTCCAGTCGTACGCTATTGACTCATCTGGATCTGGATTTCCCCAGTTTTCCCAGGATTGCCCATAGTCTTCACTAACATAAAAAACATCCTCACTGAAATTGGCGGTTATTATTATATTATCATATACATCTAAAAATACGTGGTAAAATCCAAGTTCAACCCTGCTCCATGTACGCCCTGTATCAGGTGAAGTAAAATAGCCTGTGTCACCGTTACCATAAACGATAATATTCAGTTCACCATTTTCACGCATCGCCCGGATCTCATTTAAAAACATGGGAAATTCACCTAGATCTATTTCTCTTTTCGACCAGCTAGTTCCACCATCCTCTGAAATAACCAGGTGATTAAGAGGATTAAGGTCTTCAATATTTTGAGCCATCATTAAACGGATGTCGATATCTTCCGAATCCAGTTTGCAAGGCCTCATATATCGAAGTGTATCCACATACCTCTCAAATGTTTCTTCATGGAATTCTGCTCCAGCCCCTACAGTAGACCAAAAACGATGTCCTTCTCCTGCAAAAGTCATTCCATTGGGATTGGCAACCATTGTCTCGCTTACTTCTGCAAAAGACCCTAAGTTCGGAGTATTACATTCCTCCCAGGTGTACCCATAATCGTCGGACACAAAAAGCCCATATCCATTTACCGTATAGTAAAATTTGTTGTTGTAGCTATCATAAAAAGGAAGTTCACCCCAAAGTGGATAACCGAACAAACCTTCCAGCTTAGACCATGTGTTTCCGTAATCCGTCGACCTGTGCAGTCCTGGTTTCCCGTATCCGTAAACATAAAGAAGCCCCGGCACATCAGAAAAAGTGTATAATTTGTGTGCACTATACCAAGTTGGCAACCCTTCGACATCAACCCATTCCCAGGTTTCACCATTGTCGGATGATCTTCTGAAATAGGTCCATTCATCACTATCAGGATCAATCCGGGCGTATGTAACGGCGACAAAATCTCCGTTATCCAGCTTGACAAAATTATATATCCACATGTTTGTATATTCATCACCAACAAGTTCATCTAGAGTTTCCCAACTTTGTCCATAATCTGAGCTTCTCAATATTTTTCTCATACACGTTAAATAAATAGTGCTTGAATCCTCAGGATCGAGATAACAATTACTGGTACTGTTGTTCGTATATTCGGTCATATCAGTAACCATCCAGGTCTGCCCACCATCAAGAGAATGGCCAAAACCACTTGAATTCCAGCAATACCACAAATTTTCATTGTCTGGAGCCACTATCATCTGAAAATCAAGAATCCCCATTGTATTATCCGGCCAAAAATCACCGATATTGCACCGTTGCCACACCCAGCCATTTTGTGTTGAATATTTTATGGTTGGAATATGTTCAAGGGGATCAGAAGCAAAATATTGTGCAGTGGAAATCCGGTTTCCAGGACCGGTTGTCGTAACAAAATTCGGTAATACAGATTCGGAAGAGGTTATTAAGGAGTTGAGAGGATTCCATGTATCCCCATGATCGCTACTCATGAAGAAGCCACCATATGGATAGGCGATATACATCTTTTCTCCGGTAGAATCAACTGCGAATGACACAGGAGTATTTCCACCAAAAACACTATAAGACCATTGGGAAAATATTATCGAATTTCCAAATATTAACATTATACTCGTAAGCAGTACTCGTTTTCTCATAATAACCTCAAAGAATAGCCGCCTCATTGAGAGGCGGCCCATCAAAGCTGCTAAAAATCCAAATCATCAATATGATCTAGTTTTATTGTTGCTTTGGATTGAGCTAGACAAGGCGGTGTTGTCCCTATTGCATACATAGTGACCCGATAAAAAGAACCCGATCTTACTCCATCAGTATAGATAGTTGTATTAGCATTGCCAAAGTGACCAGCATAGGATACTGTATAAGAATCTGTCGCAGTCCCATCATGAATTTCTGTATAGGCGGTTGTACCTATTTGATAATCATTATCGACTGTGGTAGACTCAGCTTTTAAATAACCATCATGATAATCCCAACTAGAAGTTGGAATTGATGCCTGCACAGAACTTGGAATGCTTGCATTAGCCAGCTTTGTTAATGTGAGAGTCTGGTTAAACGAATAATTCGCCGGAAGCGGATCATCAGCAGCAAAAGCTGAGAACGAAAAAGCAAATAATAGTACTAAGGACAAGATACTGATGCGTTTCATGGTAAACCTCTTCTGTTAGAAAGTCATAAGTTGTAAATAATTACCTTGCCCGGGCATTATAGTATACAATTAACTTCGGGGGGGGCAAACTCATTGTACAAATAAATAGTATTTGTGGACTATACGAGAGACAAAGATAGGTACTTTCACATCGCTATAATACTATTATTTATTGATATTTAGTTGTTAATTGCTATGTCTCTCATTTATAGATATATCAATATCAACTCTGAGGCCATTCAAATTATGGTCTTGGAGAAGACACTTTGAGATCGAGTGTACGGCTAACTACCATCTTGAAATATGCAGCTGAATGGTTTTTCGTGGGAATAGCTAGAATGACTTTATCTGCGGTGGTTTCAGAAATACTAGTAAAACTGCGAGGATTAACAGGGGAGAACCTAAAAAGAGTCCCATTGTGGGATTTTCTGCAAAGAATAGAAAAGCGAGAATACTCGCACCGATGGGTTCACCAACCAATGAGATATTAACCGGTAAAACCGGTAGATGTTTCAGTACCCAGTTGTAGAGGCTATGTCCGATTACTGTAGGAATTAATCCCAGGGCCAGTAAGGCCCACCATGTTTCGTTTGAAAATGGTACAAACTTTTCACCGTTTATGATACAAATAAGAAATAGTCCGACTGTCGCTACGAAATAGACCAGTGGGAGATATCGAGTGAGTGGAATTCCTGTATCAGCATCGGATTTATCGGGTCTAACAACCCTTGCGATGAAAAAGTATACTCCGGCAAAAAAAGCGCCTGCTAACGCGAGTAGGTCACCAATCAGGTAATCCCCGCTGATCTTAAGATCGCCTCCGACGATCAGAAACGCACCAGTCAGCGTTAAAAAGAAAGCAAAAAAATGCCAACGATTGAGTCTTTCACCGAGGAAGAAATGGGCGGCAACAGCGATCATTATCGGTAATGTCAGGATTAGAAAAACTGATGATGAAACTGTTGTATAGGTGAGTGATGTTATCCATGTGGCAAAATGAAAACACAATGCTAACCCTGCAACAATCATCAGCCACATATCTCTATTCGAAGGTTTGACCTTCTTCTTCACTGGCCATATCCAGTAAAAAGGAATCCAAAAGATTGAGGCAACCAGCATGCGGTAAAACGCAATGACAAGGGGAGAGGCTTCTGCGGCAAAACGTACGAATATTGCTGCCCATGCAGAACTTATGACGGCAATAAACAGACCGATATAGGCCAAGACTTTCTGATTCACATATCACCATACTGAAGTATATCCCAATTGTTGAGATATACGATAAACTACTCTTCTACGTCTACGGTGTCGGGAGGTGTTTCTTCAAATGTAACAGGCTCATCATTCACAGATTCACGAGGTTCACCAACTGGTCTTGTCAAATCTACATTATCCATATTTATCGGAGGATTATCTTCAACCGGTGGGCGCAAAACACCCAATCGTGTTTGTCTTATTCCATCCTTATCAATAGTAAGCGTAACAACACGTCCGACTTCACCCAACTCACCGAGGTCCTCATCGCCAAGGAAGATTTTCATAGCACCCGCATTTCCAAGGACAACAGTAAATAGTGAATCAGCGCGATAGTTTCTAGTCATTCCGTTTTCAAGAACAATATCAGAAATGGGATCGGTATCCATATCAGTAAGAACTCGGATATAACATTTCCCTATGGCTTCAACATGTAATCGTAACTCCACAGGCGGAAGCAGTTCCTCTTCCTGTGCGAAAGTCTCAACAGGTTCTTCAACAACTGGGTCTTGAGTTTGGGATGATACGGGATCTGAATCTACCTCAGTTGGAGTTTGAGTTTGATTGTCATCATTGTTATTAACAATATTCTGATGTTCTTCGTAGACTTCGTTAAACGGGATTTCTTCAACAACGTCCGATGGAGTGCTTTCTGGCCAGAAATAAACAACGGCTACAACAATAACTGCTGCTACCATTATAATAAGCCACATCATAGAATTGGAAGAGTTTGCACCCTCGTCCTTCTTTACCTCTGGCTGACTTTCGCCGGCCAATGTAAATTTCAGAGGTTTTTTCTCTTCGGGTTTTTCTTCTTTCTTTTTTGGTTTGGCAACCTTTTTCTTCTCTTTTTCTCTTTGACGGATTCTATCTTCAATCTGATTTACGCCGGGTGTTGGTATTGCCGGTTCATCCACAATATTATCGAATTGATCGAGTACTTTACCCACTTCGAGTCCAACAACCTGTGCGTACGTTCTCAAAAAAGCCCTAACATAAGCGTGAGGAAGAAAACCCCAGTCGCCGGATTCAAGATGTTCAAGATAATGTTGCGCAATCTTTGTTTTTTCAGCAACACGGCTGATGTCAAGATTTTTATATTCCCTTGCAGCCTTCAGTTCTTCACAAAATTTCTTCTTTGGATCTTGAAAGGTTAATTCACCCATAACGAAACCTTTTTCTCTTATGCCCAGTTTTCAAGAAGGCTTTTGGTATCCATGATTATTCTGGAAACCGGTAACCCAACGATATTATTATAGCAACCTTCGATACGTTCAATAAATACTGCCGCCCCCCCTTGAATTCCGTATCCACCTGCTTTATCAAAGGGTTCACCGCCAGCAATATATTCTTCTATTTCCCAATCTTCAATGTCACGCATGCCTACAGTTGATATTTCTGAATTTACTACTTCCAACTCTCTCTCCACAAGGTAGAGGTAGTAACCAGTGATCACCTTGTGAGTACGACCACTCAATAGCCGCAACATGGAAAATGCCTCATTCTGATCAACGGGCTTTCCTAAAACTTTTTCTTCAAGCATAACGCATGTATCTGCAGCTAGGACGATTCCAGTTTCAACATTTCCAACAATAGCCTCGCCCTTTAACCTGGCGTTGTATTCAACCATCTGAATGGGGTTCTTACCACCATTCACCTCTACAACATCAGCAGGAATTACTTCTGGACTAATTCCAACCTGTTTTAATATCTGCACTCTTCTAGGTGATGCCGATGCCAGCGTCCACTGTAAATCTCTATAGTTCATCTATTCTGTTACCACGAGAATTATTCTGCCGGTAGTAACTTCAGTTACAGACCAATAGTGTCCTGCTATTAACTCACCATCCATTTGCGATGCGAGTTGTGCGGGATCGGTTGTGATCCCGATCCGGCAATTAAATGTACCATCTTTAAATCCACGTTCATTTACTTCTTTTACATCATTCATACTGGTAAGGTCATCGAGTATTGCATCCCTTTTGGAATAAGAAATACCCTCAAAATAGATTTCGACAGGAACAGTGTTTGATTGACGGGTCGACCATAGTAACAATACATCTTCAATGATCTTTTCAGTTACTTCTATTGCAGATTCCTCAAGAGCTTCAGCTCCACCATTTGTCTTATTTATATGTGGTTTTGTCGCTTGTGCTCGCCTTGTGGATAATATCTCACCTGTATCAGCCTGAATTAGCTTTGCATTAATTTCAGCTTGAACACTGACCATTTTTGCTTTTTTCATGACATCGGGAGTGTTGCCCTCAGCAGCCACAGCTCGCCCAGCCAGAATAAGTTCTACATCAAGTTCATTATGCAGGCCATACAAACGTTCCAACATTTTGTCAGCCATACTGCCGATGGGGATACCATCCGGTAGATTGGACCTGTCCAAGGCTGGGAAACCATTTTTCATAAGAATGCTGGATATGGTATTTTCCGATACGATAGAGAGTGAATCGCCATTGTTTTCTTCTGCAATAAGAACCAGAACCCGAGGTTTGTCCATCCAGTTTAGCAATAATTCACGTGCAATCTTATCCTGAAGCAATTGGTCGATAACTGTTCCGACTTTTGCCTTAATTACGACCTCTTTATCTCCACGAGGCAGTTTAGTTGAACTGATAACGTCATACTCAAGTAGGTAGCCCATGCTGCGTGAAACGATCTGATCAGAAAAAAGTTTATAGTTTTTAACGATTGTTTCAGATCCGACGATGCTACCAACAGCGATTTCAATCGCTTGTCTTTTAGCATTTTCGATGGCAGCATTTTCGGAGGAGGCTATGCCTTTTGCTGTTACATGAAAGGTCTCTTGTGCAACGAGAGAGGAAACCTGCCCCAGGAGCAATTGAGTTATGATAAAGGCAATAAAAATTAATATCTTCGTCTTTGGCGTTTTCACGACAAACTCCCACAATAATTATCTGGAATATAAGCACAGAGCGTCGAGCAGCATAAGTAAAAAAAACGGGATAGGATTTTTTATCTTTCTCTTTTGTCTCATGTCTCGATTTAAGCTTTTGCTTTTCCACCTTTTCTTTTAGGATAATTATTACTATACTTGCCGTGACACGTTGAAACGGACAACTTGGATGTGCACTTATGATAGTGATTATCGTGCTCACGGCGTTATTAATTGCCTATGGGGCTTTTGAATACGCCGCACATCGCAGGCGTGTCTTATCGATTCCTATTCGTATCCATGTAAATGGAACACGTGGTAAAAGCTCGGTAACTCGCCTGATTTCAGCCGGACTTCGCGCCGGAGGCCTTCGCACTTATGCAAAGGTGACTGGAACCTTGCCTCGTATTATTGATGAGCAAGGTCTGGAAATTCCCATCATTCGACTTCATCCTGTGAACATTCTCGAACAGGTAAAAGTCTTCCGCTATTTTTTCAGGAACAAACCTGAAGCCATCGTTATTGAATGTATGGCTGTCATGCCCGACTACCAGTGGATTTGCGAACATCACTTTGTGAATGCAACTCACGGTGTTATAACAAATTCACGAATGGACCATGTTATTGAAATGGGCCCATCACTTGAAAATATAACAAATTCTCTTGCCAATACGATTCCTGTTCGTGCTCCAATGTTTACCGCGGCAAAGAATCCGATGGTCATGAACGTCTTTAAATCCCGTGCAAAGAGTCTGGGTAGCAGAATTGTCCAGTCGGATGAAGAAACCATTGATAATGAGACATTGAGAAGATTTTCTTACATCGAGCATCCATCCAACGTGGCATTGGCGCTCGAAATATGTCAATCTGTCGGTGTGGATCGTGAAACGGCCCTTGAGGGTATGGTGAACATGCATCCTGATCCGGGTGCTCTGTTGGTCTACGAAGTTGAAGAAGATAATAGAAAAGCTAGATTCTTTAGTGCTTTAGCAGCAAACGATGCACAATCCACTCAGGCAATCTGGGAGAGATGTATCTCGTTATATCCTGATGCGGGAAAACGAATACTACTCTTAAACACCCGCGGCGATAGATTTAACCGCAGTGTTCATCTGGTGGAAATGGTTGCCAAAGCTATGGAATTTGATATTCTGGTCAGCATGGGTGAAAGCACTGATATGCTGACAGCTCATTTAAGCAGAGTTGGTATTCCAAGCAACAAAGTTGTAAAAATTGGGCAAGTAAAACCAGAAAAAGCATACAAGACAATACTTGATTTGATTGATGATAGAGCTTTTGTTTTTGCTTTGGGAAATGCTGGACATGGTGGTCTGGCAGTAGTCGAAATTTTCCGAACCAGGAGCAGAAAGGGTAAAGAGGAGGTAACGGACAATGGTTGAAATCGCCGTAGGTCTTGGCGTCACATTCAGCCTGATATTCAGTGAAATATTCGGAGTTGCTGCGGGTGGTATTGTTGTCCCGGGTTATGTTGCTCTGAATCTGAATAACTTGTGGGTTCTGGTAGGTACGTTTTTAATCAGCTTACTTACTTTTGCCGCAGTCAGACTGGTTTCCAATTTTGTGTTTATTTATGGTCGCCGTCGCCTCGTTCTGGCCATTCTTTTTGGTTTCATTTTTGGTGCTCTGCTTAGGAATTATATTTCAGAGGCTGTCTATGCTGCCTCAGATGTTCGCCTTGAAGCTATTGGATATATTATCCCGGGCCTCATCGCAAACTGGATGGAAAGACAGGGTGTCTGGCGTACTATTGCAGCCGTCACAATCGCTTCGATTGTCGTACGTCTCGCTGTAATGCTCATCATGGGAGGGCAGATCATTGTATAAGATTAGACGATTCCGTCCTTCGATGCGCTCACAACGTACCCTGTTGATCCTGACCATTGTATCGGTAGGTATGTACCTCTGGGCCAATAGCTCGCGGGTTACAAAAGTCACTGATTTTTTCGAAGAAAAGTATAATGCCGCCGTATTAATGAGGACTGCCATGGATTCATTAAGATCCTACCAGTTCCCACGTGGCATGTTTATAGATGATGTGAATGATCCCAACGCTTCAGCTTTGATCGGTCAGCAGTTCTCGCCGATTACAACTGAAACAGGTGATCTTGAAGCAAAATGGACTGCTCTTAATCCCAATATGGCGGCAGTTGTTACCCAATATCTTCTTGAAGCTGGTTTGAAGAAGGGTGATACTGTTGTTGCCGGTGTATCCGGTTCATTACCCGGAATGAACCTTGCTCTGTATACCGCAGCAGAAGCTCTTGAACTGGATCTGGTTGTAATCAGCTCTGTCGGTGCTTCTTCCTGGGGAGCAAATGATCCTTATTATACCTGGATCGACATGGAACGAATCCTGAATGAAAAAGGTGTGATCAGCACTCGTTCCATAGCTGCATCTATCGGAGGTGGTGAAGATTTAGGCCGACAATTGTCACCCGAAGGGCGTAACCTCATCCGTCAGGCAATTGAACGAAATCACCTTCAATTGATCGAAGAAAGAATCCTTGAGGAAAGTGTTAATAAACGGGTCAAGGTCTTTGAGGATCACCTCGGAGGTAAGCAACCCAGTCTGTATGTAAATGTTGGCGGAGCTATCGCCAGTATCGGACATTCTAGAAATTCATATCTGATCGGACAGGGATATAAAGAACTTCTTCCGAATATCAATTACCCTCGTCACGGAGTCATTCACGTGATGAACGATAAGGGTATTCCGATCCTGAATTTGACAAATATTGTTCAGATTGCAGAAGAATATAGTTTGCCACGTTCTCCGAATCCCCTTCCCGAACCGGGAATAGGTGCGCTTTTTCAGGAAGAACGATATAACTTAATTATTTGTGCAATTGCCCTTATTGTAGTTATCATTACAATGGTAGTTGTTTTGATGTTTGATAGCCGACTCCAACGCCTGAACAGACCGGGGTCGGATCCTGATACGTTGATGTGATAAGAGGAAAACCATGAGATCGATCACGGTTCGCTCCGCAATACTGCTGGCACTGGCTTTTATCCTATTGTCCGCACCTCTTGCGAATGCTTATGAATGGGTTACCTTGAAGCCTACGGGTGGAAAGAAACAGACACTGACGATAAACGGTAAAAAACGTACATATTACCGTCTCGCCCCAGGCGAATCCATGCAGTATAACGTTTCCAAGTACGATAAAGTCCGTATTATTACCCGAGCAGATCTGAAAAAATCAAAACTCAAGGAAACAATTTATAGCTTCCGTCTGGGTTATGATGCAGGAAATACTCAGCTTTATGCCCGCGCAACTACTGCTGATGCAAAAGTGCTCATCGGTAAGAAAAAGGGCGTTGTCGGTGAAGACCGAATCTTGATGGTTAACAACCCCGAAGGCGGTCAAACTCTCAAGCTAAAAATTGGTAAAACAGCGAAGGAACCGGTTTATTTCCGTGTACAACGGGAGAGGATCGAACCTATTCGCAAAGCCAAGTATGTCGCTTACAATCCTCGAAAATATGACAAACTGATCAACCTTACTGTTCGTGAGAACATCACTCCATACTATCTCATTGATAAAGATCAGAAACTCAAGGTTGAAGTGAATGGTCCTACAACATTCAAAGCGTTAGTACGAGTGATGATGACTGATGATATGCGTGGCGACATCAAATTCCCTATTGCTGTCTACGAAGACGGGAAATTGAAAAACACCTATAGAATCAGTACTACAGCATCTGAAGTCGCTGTATTACATGACCACCCGGAATATCGTCCTTCCAGAGGTGATGACATGTATATAGAAGTTCCAAAAGGGAAGCATACCTACAGTTTTGCTCTACCAGAAAACGGTAAGGAAGTTATTCTTCGCTTCTTTGTACCGGAAAAAGATCTAAATAAGGAGGCGGACAAATGAGCAGGCCTAACATGTTTTCGCATGCAGGTCTTCGGCATTCATTGTCTGTATTCTTAATTGGACTTTTGTTTTTTAGTCTTTCCGCAATGGATGTTCTGGCGAAAAAAAGCCAGAAGAAATGGGACTATAAGCGTGACGTCAAAATAGATCTGCTCTACGGAGCGACTTACGACAATAATGCGATGGCTTTTTCGGATTATGATCTTGATCGTTTTGATGACGGTACACTGCCATTAGTCACTGAAGTTGAAACCTACGATGACCTCTACCACAATCTTGGTGTAAAATTTGGCGTTCATACTCCCAAGATTCTGGGGAACAGGAAAGGCTATTTAAGCTACACCTATTCCTATAGAGCACACACAAAGAATCAATTCCTAGACCGTTCGACTCACACTCTATATGGTCGTCACGACCTTGTAAAACGTGTGGATTTATTCGGTACATATATCTTTATTCCAAATCGATATCTCCGCGACTATTACGACAAAGATCACGGCCGAGTTGCCGCGACTGAATTCGCGTATCGACTGGGATCAGTTGGAACCCGTTTCTCCGTGAAACAATTGAAGGGGTTCACCTTCGCACTCAGGTACGATTTTTACACGATTTACTATAATCCGCTGTTCACCGAATACGATGCTGAGGGTTACGGTATCCGTTTCGATACAAACTACAGGGTCAACTCAAACCTGAGACTCTCACTAATCCTGAAACGTCGTTGGACGGATAACGTTGGATTTGAAGCCAATAACGATGCTGTTGGAGTCATTGACGATATCGATTCAGAATATGGTGATGGCAGTAACGGTGAAGAATGGTATGAGTTTGGTGCCAGATACACGATCAAAGAAAAATTTGGTCGTGATTTTAACGTAAATGTCTATGCACGACTCCGTTACCGTTTCTACACCAGTGATCTAAGCATAGAAGATGATCCATTCCATAGAAGCCGTGAACATTGGATGAACCGTTACCACGTTGATGTCAGCACGAAGGTGATGAAGAATTTAAGAGTTTCACCGTTCTTTGAACTTGAAACACGTAGAACGGATTCACCGTTGGATCGTGTGAAGGATGTCAAAGACTACGACACATTCAGAACGGGTATGAACTTCACCTATTCGTTCTAACAGTCGCAACTGTCTATGAAAAACCCGTTAACAATTTTGTTATCGGGTTTTTTCTTTGGCTCAAATATGGGCCGGTTTTTCCTTGTCTCGGCGTAGCTATAGCGTGACGGACGAATCCGGCTATTTGGTTTTAAATGGGTGGCCCCGTTTGTTCACAAATGAGGTTGAGGTTGGTTTTTTGATAGGAGCAAATAAAGAACTGTGAATAATAATAATGCATTAACGAAAATAGACCTCGTTGGACAAAGTCAACGAGGCCACCTCCTGTTTGTTCGGCAGTATCCGAACCTTCGGCAATCAAACAGGGGTGAATAATATTTCAGCAGCAATTGGATTTCCGCGTATGCCAACCGTGCTTTATTTTTATATCTTTAAACGGGTTATCAGTCATAACAATCAGGATATACAATGAGTAAAAATAATCATCAGGAACTATTTCGGCAGATCCCTAAAGTGGATAAAATTCTTGAAGAACAGACCTTGAAATCGCTGGCATCTTCGCCGATCATAAAAAAAATATTAAACGATGAACTGGATTTCGTCCGTCAACAAATAATTGAAAGTGAAACAACACCACCAAATTCTAATGAAATAGCAAGCACAGTCCTTGAGAAATTCAACTCAAAATTCGATACGAAACTGCGCCGGGTTATGAATGGAACCGGAATCATTATCCATACGAACCTCGGACGTTCTCCGTTATCCGAAGAAGCTATATCAGCAATGAACGAGGTCGCCCGTGGTTACTCAACACTTGAATACGATGTTGAGAAGGGTAGACGGGGTTCACGACACAACTTGGTGAAGGATTTACTAATCGCAATTACCGGAGCTGAGGATGCTTTGGTCACCAACAACAATGCGTCAGCATTACTTCTATCGCTTTCAGCGTTTTCCAAACGGAAAGAGGTTATTGTTTCCCGAGGTCAGTTGGTTGAAATTGGGGGGAGTTTTCGTATCCCGGATGTATGCAAAGTTTCCGGCGCAAAGATGGTGGAAGTGGGCACAACAAACCGTACCCGTTTGAGCGATTATCAAAAAACCATCTCACCCAAAACCGGTGCTCTGCTTCGTGTACATCCAAGTAATTTCAGGGTGATCGGATTTACTGAAGAGGTGAAGCTGGAAGAGTTGGTGGAGCTTGGGCTTGAACATAATCTGCCAATCATTGATGATCTTGGAAGTGGTGCCTTAACTGATATCGCAGACTATAGTTCTCTACCATCAGAGCCCCTCGTACAGAAGAGTGTTTCAGCGGGAATGTCTGTGGTCACCTTCAGCGGTGATAAACTGCTCGGTGGCCCACAAGCGGGAATTGCAGTGGGGAAAAAGGAATACATCAATAAAATGCGGAAGCATCCGTTGATGCGTGCTGTCCGGCCCGATAAACTAACTTTTGCTGCCTTGGAAGTGACGTTGAAACAATATCTCGTTACAAAGGGAATGGACGAGAAACTTCCCATCTGGAAGATGATGTCCATAAGCAATCATGAACTTGAAAATTTCGGTGAGACGGTTATTAAAAATATCTCTAGCGTCATCCAGAAAAAAGACCTTCGGGTCGCAATCAAAGAATCAGAAGCTCATACCGGTGGTGGAAGTATGCCCGAAGAGGTATTACCAAGTAGAGCATTGGTCATAGAAGGCAAGGGAAGATCGTTAAACCGTTTACAAAAGAAATTGAGACTCGGAAAACCATCTGTCATTGGGTATCTTAAAGATGATGGGTTCTGGCTTGATCTAAGAACCCTTGTGATTGAATCGTTGGATGAAATTTGTTCTACTCTAAATAATACGCTGGAGGATATCAAATGAAAATATATTCCAAAGCCTTATTTGTCTTGCTGGCTATCTTTCTTCTGGCACCGATTCAGGTATTAGCCGTTGTCCACCAGATAGAAATCAGTTCGCCCATCCATCCTGTTTCCATGCGTACTATTGCGACAGCAATAGAAAGAGCAGAGGATGATAACGCTGAACTTTTGATCATCGTTTTGGATACTCCCGGTGGTTTGATGGAATCCACTCATGACATCACAAAGTCAATCCTGAATAGTAAGGTCCCAATTGCTGTATACGTTGCCCCTAATGGCGCTAGAGCCGGAAGTGCCGGTGTGTTTATTACCATGGCAGCACATGTCGCAGCAATGGCACCGAGTACAAATATTGGTGCAGCAACTCCTGTAGGTATGGGTAATACTCCTGTTCCAACTGATAGCTCAGCGGGGTCGCAATCTGACGCTGAGGCGATGCGAAAGAAAGTGACAAACGATGCTATCGCCAAAGTCCGTGCAATGGCAGAGAAGCATGGTCGTAATGCTGACTGGGCTGAAGAAGCAGTTCGTGAAGCGGCATCCATTACCGCAACTGAAGCACTTGAACTGAATGTTATTGACATCATTGCAGAAGATGTTGATGAGCTTCTTGAAGAAATTGACGGCTGGGTTGTTGAAACACCGATTGGCGAAATTACACTTGAAACCGCTGACGCTCGAGTGGAAGTATTTGAGCTATCATGGCGTGATAAATTCCTGAACACCATTGCCAATCCAAATCTGGCGTATATTCTGTTGATGATTGGTTTCTACGGGTTAATATTCGAACTCTATAATCCGGGAGCAGTGATCCCCGGAGTAATTGGTGTGATTGCATTGGTCTTGGCATTTTTTGCGATGCAAACATTGCCAGTAAATTGGGCAGGATTGATCTTGATTATCCTGGCGATTGTAATGTTTTTACTGGAGATAAAAGTGGCTAGTTATGGTTTCCTGACATTTGGTGGGCTGGTTTCCCTGGTGATCGGATCCATTATGTTATTCGATAGCCCGATTCCGGCACTAAGGGTGAGTTGGTCTGTCATCGTTCCGACGGTTATTGGTACTGTTATTTTCTTTGCTTTTGCCTTGACGTTGGGAATAAGAGCTCAGAAAAACAAGGTGACTACCGGTAAAAAGGGGCTGGAAGGCGAAATTGGTGAAGCTTTCGAGGATATTAATCCCAAAGGAAGAATAAAGATTGGTAGCGAATATTGGAACGCCGTAACTGATGGCGAAGAGATCAAAAAAGGCGAGTCTGTTATTGTTACCAAGGGTGACCGAATGACCCTTAAGGTTAAAAAACTGGACTAGGAGATGAAGTCACCGGTGCGGGGAGTATTCTTCGCTTCTGTGTTTCTATCGCTGGGAATAATCCTTCAACATAGTGGACCAAATAACACTATCAGGTTAGTGATAACCCTGGTAGTCCTTATGGGTGTATTTTTTACCCGCAGGTTTAAACTCCTGCGGGTCTTTTTGTCTCTTATACTGTTTTTCCTGATTGGATGGACAGCTTCAGGGCCATTTGATTCTCCAAACTATCCCGCAGAGTCGGTTCGAATCGCTGGGAATTTATATGGACCGATCCAGACAGGTGAGAAGCGTCAGTATAGAATAAATCTCGACTATTGGCAGGCTGGAGCGTACGGAGGTAAGCTATTTGGAAATGCTGTCTTCTACACCGACCAGAATTATGATCTTCAGCCGGGAGATGCCGTTGAAATTTATGGTAGAATCGAAACGATTGAGGGTAGGAGGAATCCGGGTGGATTTAATCCAAAAGCCTATTGGGGTAGTCGAGGGGTAAAATATCGACTGAAACAAATAAAACACATTGAAAAAATTGACGAGAATCCCTCTTTTGAACCACAAGGAATAATCAACTCAATACAAGGTTACATCGAAAAACAGATCGAACAAAACGGAACAGTAGCGACCACTGCCTATGCAAAAGCTTTGTTAACAGGCAATCGTAGTGGATGGGAAGAACCTGACCGGATTCAGCTTGCCAATAGTGGTATTCTACACCTCTTTGCGATTTCAGGTCTACATATCGGTCTTGTTACATTGATCCTTAACATGCTGTTCCTCAGTTTCAAGCCACAACTTCGATATGTCTTGCTTCTGATCAGCCTCTGGCTGTTTGTTCCCATTGTTTCAGCAAACCCGCCTGTTGTTCGTGCGGCAATAATGGTCTCATTTTTCCTTATTGGAAAATTGATCAATCGAAAGGCAAATCCTGTCTTTCACATGTTTATCGTTTATATGCTTCTACTACTCCTCAGACCAGATTCACTGTTTGATGCTGGGTTTCAATTGACATTTGCTGGTACATTCGGCAGTCTCTTTGCTGGATCTAAATTTAACTCAATGTTACACGTCGGATCGTTTAAAAAGTATAGCCCTTCTATCAGATTACTATCGAAATACGGGATGCGTTTCCTCTACGCCCTGACCATTTCATTTTTTGCATTTGCCACGACATCACCAATCGTTATCTACCATTTTGGACGAATTCCGTGGATGGGTCCTATAGTATCATTACTTGCATTGCCGCTTATCATCTTGATCCTCTCCTCAGGATGGCTGATGATTTTTACTTCCTTCAGTTCAGTCCTCACTGGGATATTTGCTTCGGCGATGTTTGGATGGATAGATGTGCTTCAAAAAATGATGAAGATTTCGACAGATGTTTTGCCCTATAATGACTGGCTCTCCTCGTTAAATGTTTTCCCGGCATTAATCTCTGTAATTGTACTGTATCTATTCTCCGGCAGACTTAAAAAGGTACCCATCTCAACTTCTCTGATCGTACTGTTCATTTTTCTAAATCTTACGGTCTATCCATCCTTGATGATCAGGAATCAGACAATAAAGTTCGATATGCTCGATGTGGGGCAGGGGGATGGTTTTCTTTTGAACCGTGGATCGAGAACTGTCCTGATCGACGGGGGGCGAAGTGATACAAAAGTTGTACTAAATCAGCTCAGGATGAGAGGATTAAACAGGGTCGATATCTATTTCTTAACTCATGGCGACGTTGATCATACTGGTGCAGCAAATAAGATAATCGAGAAAGTAGACATCGGAATTCTTGTTGTTGGACCAGAAATCTGGCGTGATTTAAATGGGCGGGAGATTCTGAAAATGGCTGAGAAGAAAAACATTCCGATAATTGTTGCTAACATGGGGATGTCTTTCGAACTGGGTGATTTAGGGAAAATGACGATCCTGCATCCCAAGAAGCACTATGATCCAGATTTAATGGACAACGATCTATCCCAAGTAATTTTATGGGAAGTTGAAAATACAAGTGTCCTTTTTCCCGGTGATATCTCTTCGGAGATTGAAGCTGAAATAACTGATGATTTTAACGTGTACGATATTGATATTCTTGTAGCCGCCCATCATGGTAGCAGGTATTCCACCAGCGAAAAATGGTTGAAGTATTGGAATCCAGAGATAGGGCTAATCTCATGTGGGAAAAACAACACCTACGGTCATCCCTCAGACGATGTTTTGAATCGATTAAATTCAAACAATATGAGAGTCTATCGAACAGATATGCAGGGCTGTATCTCTTTTGAAATGAAGAATGGAAAATTCGTCTTGGCTCTTTGGGATTAGTGATAATCGTTTCTACATTGAGCTTTTGATAACATGGGGGATAAAATGGAAGAGCTGAGAAGGAAAATCCTGAAAAGTGCCAAGAAAAACTTTCTTGATATAGGGTATAAACACTCGTCACTCGAAAAGATTGCAGAAGATGCCGGTGTGGAAGTTTCAGCAATTCGAGCGTTATTTCAGGATAAGCGAGAGCTTGTTGAGGTGCTCATGAAGGAGTTGTCCGATCCCTTTATGAGTACGATTAATTTTGTAAGTGAGGATGAAAATGATGTTCGTCAATTTATCCGAAAGGCTTTAACTCAATACAATCATATTCTGATCGATAATCCTGAATATGTCACACTTTTCCACCATTTAATGCACGATGACCCTGAGATAATGCTTCACCTGATGGAGAAATATTTTTTCCCATTGGATTTTTTCCAACGGTTAAAATATTATCAGGAAAAAGGAGAATTTGTACTTACAGACCCTCTTCAATTCGATTTTCTTATCGATTCTATTATCTTTTTCCCACATCTTGCAAGACGAATTCTGGAACAGTTTGTTGGAAAAGAAAACACAGAAAACTATTATGAAAGTTTAATTGAATCCGTGTTAGATGTTTTCGAAAATGGACTTTATAAAAAATGAACAATGAAGACCTGCGATCTGAAATAAAACAAGTCCCTGTTTCCACAGGCGAAAAGGTTTCGGTAAAAATTAAACATTCCGACAAGGCAGATGCGTGTTCAATTCTATTTATACACGGTCTAGGTGACTCTAAGAACGCTTGGGATTACGCGTTTGAGTCTGATTATCTGAGAGATTATGATCTAATCGCACTGGACTTACTTGGTTACGGGGACACTGAGGTAAAAAATTCCACAATATTTTCATTTTCCTCACAAGTAAAAATGCTTTTGGAAATTTTTGAATATATAGAGATAAAAAAGGCGATAATTATCGCCCATTCAATGGGTGGAGTGATTGCTTCGTTACTGGTAGCACAATTACAAACAGGATTTGATCCATCAATTATAAATGAACCACAGAAGGTTCTGGATTGGTTGGATAGTAAAAGCAAACATAAGACATCAGATAAAAAACTGAGACTATTTATTGATGTCGAGGGAAACCTCACTGCGAAAGATGCCACCATATCCGGTAGGGCAGTAAAGGCTGACGCAAAAAGCAACTTCCCCAAGTGGTTTGATAAATTCAAGGCAACGACACAATCAGGACCGTGGGCAGAAGCAAATCCATCATTGGGTCATTACGGCCGTTCTCTTGAAAAATGTTTACCTTCCGCTTTCCTGCAAGGCTCAATTGATCTAAATTCATGGAAGCAAAATAGTAACAGTGAGAAACCGCTGGCAGGGGAACTCTACACACGACTTGATGTAGAAAAATTTTATTTTTTCGGAACTCAGAGTATACCGGAAACATCCCGGGAATTTATCAAAGAAGAACAAATTCGAAGTATGGAGTTTTCGGAATCCGGGCATTGGCTAATGAACGACGCTTCGGACGATTTCTATTCAAAGTTGAAGAGTATTTTGTAAAAGACCAAGACTGAACCCTTATGAAGAGACTCTACTCACCTCTCGTTGTTATCAGTATGGTCCTCATTCTGACCACAATATCAGAAGCAGGCGATACATTTCTCTCCGTCTCGCAAAGAGGATATCGACCTCAGACCCGGAAAAAGAGTGAGATGTTTATCGGACCCGGAAGGTTAGGGTTTAAACTCGGTCTCGGTGGTTCAGATTTTAGCGGTAGCGATTTGAAAATCGGGTCAAAAACGATGTCCGGCCAAGCGTATGACATCAGTCTTTTTTATTCATTCCAATTTATGAAGGAAATGGTTTTTCAGGCCGAATGTAATTACACATCTAGAAATACAACCATAGAAACACCGGTAGACGTGTACGACCCACGAAATAACTACTACCTTGCCCAAGTGTCCATCGACAGGGAATGGCATATGGATTACATCGAATTCCCGGTCGTGATCAAATATCTTGCTCCCGGCAAGTCGATGGTGAAGCAACAGTTCGAAGTCTTTTTCGAAATCGGAGTGGCAGGTGCGATCCTCGTTAGCAAGGAAATGAAAACCAAAAATGATGTTCCTGACGATCTGGCAAACCGAGGCGTATTCAGTTATAGCGAAAATGAGCTGGGGTACGGAGAAGTGAGAATTCTCGTCGGATTCGGTGGTGAACTAAACCTTGGTAACGCAAGGCTAATCCCTCAGATGCGTTTCAGTGCTGGAATGGTCAATTTTGGTAGTAGCCCCGATAGAATTAATACGTCCAGCCTTCAATTCCAACTCGGTTATAGCTTCTACCTATAAAAATCCTACCTACTATTTTTCAGTGTTTGGTTTGTCAGGCTCAATATAGACGTTGTTTGCTCATTTCATTAAGCAAACAACGCCATCCAATTATAAGAATGATATCTTCAACAAAATCTTTGTGGTTATTCTTTATAAGAGTCTTTGATCAGACCTTCCAGATACGACTTTGGATCTTCGAGCAAGGCAACAGTGACTTGAAGACTTTCTTTCTTCATCAGGTTAAACGCGTAATGGTATTTTTCGAGAATTCCTAGAAGGACATCGCCCGGAGTTTTACCGTCTTCAATGTTTTCCTGCAACCATTTTTTGGCGGCTGGGGAGATGACCAGTTCAGTTCCCAGTTCTTCTTTGAATTTCTTTGTAGCCGCTTTAACTGTTTCACCGTAGATCAGGTCATGGCAGGTTTCCAACGGTTTCTCAATCGCGTCACGGGTTACTTTCAATTTCTGGATACCCGTACTAGGCAAACGTTTCTCAAACGGGATTAGGACTTTTTCCGCAGCTCTTGTTAACCCTCGGGCACCTGTCTTTTCCATATAGGCAGTCTTTGCGATGGACTTTAACGATTCTTCGGTGAATTCCAGATCGACACCATAGGCGGCAAAGTCGCGGATTTTACCCTGGACGACAGCGTTATAGTCGTTGGTCAGGATTTCATAAAGACCGCTTTCATCAAGCTGGTTGAGCAAGGCCAGGACTGGGAGACGTCCGATAAATTCCGATTCGAAACCGTATTCTATCAAATCTTGAGTATTAATATTTGCAAGCAGTTCGTCTGCTTCCTTCGATTTTACTGCAACGTCACTACCGAATCCCATAGGCTGTTTATTCATCCTTCGTTGGATGATCTGATCGAGTCCATGAAACGCACCTGAAACAATAAAGAGGATATTCCGAGTATTAACCTTTTTCTGAGGTGCTTTCCCGGTCTTCTGAGTTTCGATGACTGCTTCCATCTGGCTTGCAAGATCATGGGGGACACGCAGTTCAACTTCCGTCTCTTCCATGAGCTTAAGCAGGTTTCGTTGGACTCCTGTACGGCTGACATCAGGGCCATGCATATTGCTGGTTGCGGCGATTTTATCAATCTCATCGATGTAGATAATGCCGTATTCCGCGAGTTTAATACTACCGCCCGCTACACGGACCAGATCACGGACCAGGTCTTCAACATCTCCACCGACATAACCTGTTTCACTGAACTTGGTAGCATCACCTTTTACAAACGGTACACCTAATCTTTCAGCGATGAGTTTGATGATATAGGTCTTACCGACACCTGTGGGACCTATCATCAGGATATTTGATTTGATTTGCCCGGGAATTCGTGGATAGCTTTTCCCAACTTCACTCTCCCATCTCATTCGATTGAAATGGGTCGCAACCTTTGTTGCCAGAACCTCTACGGCTTCATCCTGACGGACGACATATTGTTGTAGATAGGATTCAAGTTGCTGTGGCGTCATGTCGAAATTCAGCTTCGGATCATCATCCTCGGCTGTAGCTTCAGTCTCTTTTGAACCGAGTGAATTCACTTCAGCATGGACCATGTCCGAACCATATTTATCTTTCAAAAAATTTTGAACGTCTTTCTGAATCTGTTCCGGTGAAGGAAGATTTTGTGCGGAATCATTATTTTGCATGAGAACGTTTCCAGTTAATCCGATGAAACCATATTGAATACTAATTGTCTAGTTAATGAGTTCAGCAGTGCAATTATCTTAAAAAGTTACTGAGTTGCTACTTGACCGGGCAACACCGCTTTAGATACCTTAAGTGTTAGCAAAAAACAGGCCAAGATGGAGTAAATGTGGCGCAACAACTCAATGATATTGCCATGAATCGTAGAATGGCAAGGCTGAAACTGTTAGTCTTTGATGTAGATGGAGTCCTCACTGATGGGACTGCACTCTATAGCGAGAACGGAATGGCGATGAAAGCGTTCTCTATGCGAGATGGATTTGGCTTTGTGATGGCCAATTTTGCAGGGCTGGAATTGGCGGCATTAACTGGAAATATTTCAGGTATTGTTAAATCAAGATTGGAAGCATTTAATATCACAAGAATAAAAGGTGGGCATTTCCGTAAAACGTCATATTTCAATGAGATATTGGAAGAAGTTGGGGTTCAAGGTGAAGAAGTTGCATACGTTGGGGATGATCTTTTTGATATTCCAGTAATGAAACTTGCTGGAATGTCCATTGCTCCAGCTGATGCACATCCGGAAGTTATAGAATATGCAGATGCAGTCACAGAGCTCCCCGGAGGCAGAGGAGTTGTTCGCGAGGTAGTTGAAGCGATCATCAAAGCCAAAGGACTCTGGGAAGATGTGCTGATGAAAATCGAGAACGACGAGCAGGGCGGTCGATAGTGAGTGTCAGAAGACAAAATAAAAGTGTATTGGTACTATTGATTACTGCCTTAATGGCAGTTGTCTCTGTCATTGGTTGTGCTGATTTAAAAGATGATACCCAAATAGCTGACGCTGAAGTTAGAGATGCATTTCCGACACAGGAATTTAGAAACGTCGAAATGTCTCACACTGAAGATGGTGAGCTGGTTTTTATTTTACGGACAGAAATATTGAATCGTTATGATAAACAGGATGAAGCTATCCTGATCGGTGGTGTTGAGATCGAATTTTATGAAGAGGGTGAAGTTTCGAGCATTCTCACATCTGATAGGGGTGAAGTGCTCAAGGGCGGTAATGAACTCATCGCAATTGGAAATGTTGTCGTTACCACAGATACGGGAAGCACTATCCTGAGTCCCTTATTGAGATGGACCAGGGACGATGCACTCATTACCAGTGACACAACTGTCACCATCATCACAAAATGGGATACCTTGACAGGTACAGGATTGATAGCTACAGAAGATTTAAAAACAAAAAGGATTCTGAGACCAACGGGAAGTAGTGCCCGAGGTGTTCAGGAACCGGTTGACTCAACAGATACGAAAAAAACTGCAATAGGTCAGGAATAGAGTTGAGGATTAATTCAAAAAATTGGATACCAGCCCTTGTGGCTGTGTTCTTGTATGTCCTGATCATAGTGCCGATCTACGGGCAACCCTCTAACTCTATCGCTAGCAGAGGTTCTAAAAAGAACAGAGCTGTCGCTGATACTTTATCCATTGTTTCGCGACCATTTCCAAGTGCGGCTCATCGTGGTGAATACGATGGACTTAACAGGGATACTCGAGGAATTATCCGGCTTGTTCAGGCGGCTGAGTGGATACAAAATCAAACGTCTTACGGTGAAGTCACCACAATTGAAGGTAACGCTAAGATCATTCAGGATTCTCTCTCCATCTGGTGTGATAAAGCCAATTACAAGATGGATAGAAAACTTCTCGAGCTCTTCGGTGACGTTATTATGATTGACCCTCAGCGCCGACTGGAGGCTGATCAGGTATTTTACTACGGTGATACACGCCGGTCAGTTGCACGGGGAAACGTTGTCGTCCACCGAGATTCCGTAATCCTAAGTTGCAAACAAGGGCAGTATGATGAGGAAGGAAAGTTGGCGACATTCGAACGCGAGCTACAGATTGATGACTTGAAACGAGATATTGTTCTAACTGGAAACGTCGGAAACTACAATAGCGAAACGCAATCCGGTAAGGTTCCCCGTGAACCTGTCCTTATCAGGTATGATTCAACAGGGGCTGTCGACGCTAGAATTGATTCGGATTACATGGAATACGACGCTTTGGTTGGTAGAGCCTTCGCACAGGATAATGTGACAATTCTTTGGGAAGAAGTTGTTGGAAAATGCCAGGAGCTGTTTTTTTATCCTGATAGTGGTATGGCAATGATGGTCGGCGAACCGAATATTGTCCGTAATAGAGAAGAGGCCACCGGGGATACTATTTGGTTATATTTGACGGAGAACGTTCTGGATTCTGCGGTAGTATTTGGACAGGCGACTGCATTTGCTGCTTCGGATAGCCTGGAAGGATCCCCCCGAAGTACAATGAAGGGTTCGATTATCATCCTTGATTTTAATGATGGTGAGGTGGTCCGTATGCAGAGCGATGGTCAAGCAGAGGGTATTTACCATATATTTGAAGAGGGCGAAGACAAAGGTTCGAATCTTGTCAGCGGTGACAGGGTGACCCTTTTTATGGATGATGGCGCGCTTCAGGATGTAGTGGTTGTTGGAGGGACCGAAGGCACCTTTTATCCTCCTCGACTTGCAAAAGGTCTAAGAAATGAGTGAATCAAACCTTAGTTGCTTGAGATGTCAAAATCTCGTGAAGATTTACGGGAAACGTAAGGTAGTCAATAACGTTTCCATCGAGGTTTTTCAAGATGAAATTGTTGGGCTTCTTGGACCAAATGGGGCAGGGAAAACAACAACATTCTATATGACGGTTGGCATGATTCAACCCTCTGATGGACAAGTTCTGCTTAATGATTCTGATATCACAAAGATGAGGATGTACCAGAGAGCTCGAAAAGGGATTGGCTATCTTGCTCAGGAAGCAAGTATTTTTCGCAAGATGACTGTTGAACAAAACCTGATGGCCATCGCTGAGACACTCCCGCTTTCCCGTTCTGAACGACATCGGAAAGTGGAAACATTACTTGAAGATTTTACCATTACTCATATTAGAAAGAGTAAAGCGTTTAATCTTTCTGGAGGTGAACGGAGACGGACAGAGATAGCAAGGTGTCTGGTTACCGACCCGAAATTTATTCTCCTCGATGAGCCTTTTGCAGGTATTGATCCCATTGCTGTTGCCGATATACAGGAAATAGTCAAGGGTTTGAAGGAAAGAGGGATCGGAGTTTTAATCACTGACCACAATGTTAGAGAAACTCTGGCTATAACTGACCGTGCGTATTTACTTTATGAAGGTCGTATATTAAAGTCAGGTTCAAGTGAAGCTCTGGCAAAGGATCCAGAAGCCAGAAAATTGTACCTCGGCGAATCTTTTACTCTTTAATCAGGGAGGAAATCCTCAATGCAGTTGCGACAGGAGATCGGCCTTAGACAGGAATTGGTCACTCAACCGCAACAGATACTCCGTTCGGAATTGATTCAAACTCCGTTGCTACAACTGGAGACTCGATTCCAACAGGAGTTTGAGCAGAATCCACTTCTGGAACTCGCAGAAGAGATGGAGGATAGGATTGAAGAGGATACAGGTGATCGCCTTGAGAGTAATGCTGTAAAAGATGCCAAAGAAGAATCTGAAGATTCGTCAGCAAAAGAAGCTGAACGGGAAGAACGTGAACCCGATTGGGAAGCACTTTTTGATGAGCAGGACGAAGAAAGACAATTCTATCGGGCAAACCGTGCCGTAACTGAACCTGTAGAAATTCCTCAAGCTGATGTAAAGACCCTTGCCGATAGACTTCGCGAACAACTTCACCTCGATAAACTCTCCGATAGGCAAATGAATATCGGTGAATATATCATCGGTAGTTTAGATGCAAGGGGATATTTGGATGCACCTGTGGACCTCATCGCAGGTCTTTCTGAAACGGAGGAAGAAGAAGTTGAAGAGGTACTAGCTCTTATTCAACGTTATGACCCACCCGGAATTGCATCAAGAAATGTTCAGGAATGTCTCTTAGTTCAATTAGAAGTTAAAAAAGAGACGGAATCCTTAACATACAGCATTGTACGCGATCACTATGATGATTTTGTGAATCGGCGTTTTGAGAATATCGCATCTGCACTTCAGGTTACTCCGCAAGAGGTTCAAACAGCTTTTGGTTTAATAGGGAAACTGAACCCTCGGCCTGGTGAAGGTGTGATCAATGAAAAAATGAATTACATCATTCCTGATCTCGTGGTAGAAATTATCCAGCATAGTGAAGATGAAGAACCAGAATTTGTAGTGATGCTGAATGATGGAAATATCCCAAGTTTTTACATCAATGAAGAATTGAAAAAACTGATTCTCAAAAAAAATACAGATAAAAAAGCACGTGAATTTGCTGTCCAGAAAGCTGAAAGCGCTAGATGGTTCATCAACGCAATCATTCAGAGAAGGACAACGATGTTACGAACCCAGCGTGCGATTGTTGAACGTCAGAAAGAATGGTTCAAGTCAGGAAAAGATGTTCATCTGAAACCACTTATCCTGAACGATATCGCGGAAGATATTGGGATGGATATTTCTACGATCAGCCGTGTGACTCGTGATAAATATGTCCAGACACCATACGGTGTCTATGAGTTAAAATTCTTCTTCAATGATCGTATGGAAACATCTTCCGGTGATGAGGTAGCTACACGTACTATTAAGTCGAAACTGAAAGAGATCATCGGCGAGGAGAATAAGAAAAAACCTCTTAGCGATCAGGCAATTGCTGATCTTTTAAAAGCCGCTAATTTTCCAATTGCACGTCGGACGGTGCAAAAATATAGAGAACAGCTTGGTATTCCTGTTAAACGTTTGAGACGTCAAGTTTAGGTATATTTGTAACATCTAGATAAACTACTGCGTGCCTTGTTCAGGGCACGTTTTTGTATCCAAACAACTGGGAAACAACGTGTATCTTCCTCTTATTTATCGTGGCGATCGGTTAAACGCTCTGGTTATTGGTGGTGGAAAAATTGCCACAAGAAAAGTAATGGACCTTATTCAAGCCGGTGCGAAAGTCTCTGTTATCACGCAGGAATGCCTTCCTGAGCTGGAAGACTATATAAAGCAGCATGAGATTGAGCTCGAAATTCGATCCTATAAAGAGGGAGATTGCCTAAACGGCAAGGATGGAGCTTACAGCCTAATTGTTGTCGCAACAAACAATAACGAACTAAACATTGCTGTCAGCGAAGAAGCCCGGCATCATGGGATTCCAGTTAATGTTGTGGACGTTCCTGAACTATGTACGGTTTATTTCGCGGCCGTTGTAAGAAAAGATCCGATGATGATGGCAATATCATCGGGTGGAAATGCACCCTTTATTGCTCGTGAATTGAAAAAGGACGCCCTTGCTGTATTAGATAAATGGGAAGTGCGTGCAAAATGGGGTGAAATATTCAGAGTTTTTGTCCGTGAAAACGTTGAAAATTTTGATGAACGTATGAGAATGTACGAGTTATTTATGGGAATAAGCGGTGAGACTATGTCATCATGGGATAAACACAATCCCCCATACGATATATGGAAAGCATTTCATAAGAGTGTAAAGATGGAACGGAATGATTAATGAAAGTCCGTATTGGAACCCGAGGTAGCAAACTCGCCATGTGGCAGGCTAATACTGCTGAAAAAATGGTTCAAAAAGCCTTCCCAAATGCTGAAACTGAGATTGTTATTGTCAAGACAGAAGGTGATAAGGACCAGAAAAGCAGCTTAAAATCAATGGGCGGATACGGAGTTTTTGTCAAGACCATTGAGAATGAACTTCTAGCCAATAATGTTGATATTGCAGTTCATAGTGCGAAAGATATGCCCGCCTCCATGGATGAGAAGCTAATAATTGCAGCTACTCCACCTCGTGAAGAAGTCAATGATGTTCTGATGTCAAATTCAAAGTCGACTTTAAAACAACTTCCCCAAAATGCAAACATCGGAACTTCGAGCGCACGAAGACAAGCGCAGATATTAAACAATAGACCAGACCTGAAAATCAACGAAATACGTGGAAATGTGGAAACACGATTACGTAAAGTTGCTGAAAAAAAATACGATGCGACCCTTCTTGCATATGCCGGTGTAAAAAGGCTGGGGCTTGAGGATAAAATATGTGAGAAGATAGACTTAGAGACAATTCTTCCTGCCCCCGGGCAAGGTGTTGTTGTCCTTCAATGCAGAAAAAATGATTCAAAGTTGTTCGATGGTCTTAAGAAAGTTTCCGATGAAATTGCATACGTTTGTCTAATGGCTGAACGGGCTTTCTTGAGGAAACTCAAAGCGGGTTGTCACGCTGCCGTTGCTGGATACGCTCGAATCGAGAACGAAAAGTTTGTTATGAGTGGAAGAGTGCTTTCTCCCGATGGAAGCAAAGTACTTGAAGCTCAGTTTGATAATGGTAGTATTGAAGACCCCGAAGAGTTGGGATATCGTATTGGCGAAGCTTTGCTTAAGCAGGGTGCAGACAGACTTTTGAAAATAACAGATTAAAATTGCGGTGAAAAAATGTCGGAAAAACGAGTCGGAAAAGTTTTTTTAGTGGGTGCAGGACCCGGAGATCCCGGACTAATCACATGGCGTGGTCTGGAAGCATTGGGACAGGCTGATGTTGTCTATATTGATGCATTAGTTGAACCAACTCTGGTTGGGACCTTACCGGAACATACCGAACGTTTTTTCGTTGGTAAATATGCAGGACACCACACAGTTCCTCAAGGTGAAATAGAACAACGTATGATCGCAAGCGCTAAAGAGGGTAAAACGATTGTCCGTTTAAAAGGTGGTGATCCCTTTGTCTTCGGGCGTGGCGGAGAAGAGGCCTTAGCATTACGGAAAGCTGGTGTCCCTTTTGAAGTTGTACCTGGTGTTACAGCAGCCGTAGCCGCTTCAGCATATGCAGGAATTCCTATCACTCACCGCGGTGTTTCCACGTTTGCAATGCTTCTTACTGCTCATGAAACACCCGACCAGATTAAAAACAAAGCGACTGTCCCGTTTAACGAAATGGCGAAGTTATCCGGCGGGACTTTTGCCGGTTACATGGGCATAAAACGACTTGGACATGTAGTAAAAGAGTTAACAGAAAACGGGATGGACAAAACCACTCCAGCCGCTCTTATCGAACGGGGTACGACTGGGCTTCAGAAGGTTGCGACTGGCACACTCGAAACCCTCGAAGCAGTTGCTGAAGAAAAGGGGATACGCCCACCAGCTCTCTTTGTGATTGGTGATGTGGTCAAATTCTCTGACGAAATTGACTGGTTTGAACCGGGACCATTGGCGGGTAAACGGGTCATGGTGATGCGTCCGGCGAATCAGGCTGGCGCGATGTATGACACACTTCGCAGACTGGGTGCCTATGTTATTCCGGCACCGTCTATCAAAACCAAAGGCGTTTATTTCGAAGAAAAATGGAAGCAGGTATTAACGAATGATAAAAGCGGTTGGCTGATCTTCACCAGTGAAAATGGGGTCCGTTTCTTCCTCGCAGGTCTGATGAAATCGGGCAAGGACCTTCGTTGGCTTGGTAATTACAAAATTGCATCTATTGGCGCTGGAACACAACGAGCGTTGTCAGGGTATGGTTTGGCTGCTGATTTCCAGCCGTCCAAATACACGACTGTGCATCTGTCAAAAGAACTGGTACCACATATCACCAAAAGTGAAACCGTCATCAGGGTCCGTGGAAACTTGGGTGACACGAAGGTTGAAGACGCAATGACAGCCGCCGGTGGTGAGACGATACCACTTCAGGTATATGAAACCTTAACCGCACCGTTGGAAGACATAGTCAAGGCTTGGGTGGATGAGAAACAACCGGATGTGATCAGTTTTACCAGCGGTTCAACGTTCACGTCCTTCCTCGAACAATGGGGTGAGAAAGCGGATGAACTGCTTCGAGGTGGTCTAATCGCAAGCATTGGCCCAATGACATCGGGTATCATCCGTGAACACGGTTACGATGTCGCCATCGAAGGCGATCCTCATGATGTGAATGGTTTAATTGATTCGATCAGGAAATATTTTTCAGAATGAAGAGCTGATTTGATAAAACTGTAGGCCGGTGTCTCCGATAACGGTTTTGTTACTGAGTTCAGGAGTGACAAAGGGTGTCATCCCAGACCACGATCTGGGATCCAGAGGTTTTTCTTGTCGTTGTGTTGGTTGAAATCTTGAATTTTCGTATTAATAAGAAACCCGGGTGGGCGGTCTTCGCTACACTTCGCCCTGCCTTGCCAGCACCCGGGCCACCCAATCCAGCTATAAAGAAGTAGGTGGATTCACTGAATCCGGCTTTATTTTTAAAGATACCTTGCCGGGTTCGGGGAACCCGGCCTACCTAACCTTGAGATTGCATAATGCAATCCTTGATTGCTAGCAATCAAGGTCTACTTTCAAGTTTTAAAAATGAATTTTATTTACTTCTTTATGTTTGCGGCTGAAGTAATCTTCTTTTAACTGTTTGATCTTGGGTGCAAGGAAGATTAATGCTATCAGGTTGGGTATCGCCATAACTGTCAGGGCAATATCCCCAAATCCCCAGACCGTTGCCAACGCCAGGTTTGCACCAATAAAAACCACTACGACATAGACCCATCTATAAGGCCGAACACCCTTGCGGCCGAACAGGTAAACCGCTGCACGGTCCCCGTAATAACTCCATGAAATCGCCGTACTCAAAGCAAAGAGGAAAACGCCAATCGTTACAATCCAGCTACCCCATTTTCCCATTGCCGATTCAAACGCTTGAGCAGTGAGAAGCGATCCGTTTCGTAAACTACGACCACCAAAATTATGTCTATCTATAAACGATTCGCCGCGAGGGGTTTTCATATCAATGATTTTTCCCTCTTCAACTATCAGAGTAAAAAAGGGCAAATCTGATTTGATCTCATCGGAGTCGATTGCTGTGAATACAGGATTTTCTACGAAGCTATGGTTAAAAACAAATTTGAGGTTTTTTTCTTCAACGTCGTATTGGTAGCTACCGTGGGCTAAATCATCATCGTGGACTATTCCACCCGGTTTCAAAACAGCATTATGATGAGTGACTGTAACTCCATCAATTTTCATATCCTGTTGGTAAGGTGTTGTCCATGCACCACTGGTTAAGATGGCCAGACCTGTTAACGTACAGATGACCAGTGTATCAATGAAAGGGCCGATCATCGCGACAGTACCCTCACGGACCGGTTCATCGGTTTTTGCCGCTGCGTGGGCGATGGGAGCAGATCCCTGCCCTGATTCATTACTGTAGATACCCCTTCGAACACCCCAGAGAATTGCCAGGTAGAAAGTTGATCCGGCAAAACCACCTGTCGCACCTTGCGGAGTAAACGCGCCCTTGAATATCATCGCAAATGCGTTCGGGATTTCTTCAGCGTGAATACCAACGACATACAACGCACCAATGATATAAGTCAATGCCATAAAGGGAACCAAACGGCTTGCAACCACACCAATACGCCGAATACCACCGATGATAACCATACCAACCAGGGTTGCTAATATTAAGCCTGTAACATAAGGTGGGATTCCAAAGTCAGCGTTGAAACTATCGGCTACAGTAAACGCCTGAATACTGTTTCCCGTCCCGAAACTGGAAATGATCGTCGCTCCGGCAAAAATAACAGCCAAAGGTTTCCAACTTTTCCCTAATCCTTTTTCGATGTAATACATCGGCCCACCGGATGCACTTCCGTCCTTATGAATATTGCGATGGACCATGGCAAGGGTCGCTTCACTGAATTTTGTTGCCATTCCCAAGACTGCAGTTACCCACATCCAGAATAGGGCACCGGGACCACCAAAATGGATCGCTGTGGCTACACCGGCGATGTTGCCGATACCAATCGTGGCTGATAGTGCTGCTGAAAGTGCCTGAAGGTGGTTTATGTCGCCTTCATCCTCCGGACGGTCATACACACCGGCGATCACTTTCCAGCTATGTCCAAATTGGAATAGCTGAACGAGCTTCAATCGCCATGTGAGGTAAATTCCTGTCCCGATGAGGGGGATAATGAGAAATGTCGCAATACTTGATGCAATTGTATCAATTATGTGCTGCATGAGGTACTTACCCCGTAGCTTCTTTTTAAGAATAAATACGAGTTAACAGTGCAGTGAGCGGTTTAGTTGAAAACGGTTGCTGAGCTAGCTCAGCAACCGTTGAAGATACATATAAGTATTTAGTCTTATCTACTGAAGCAGCATGACTTTTTGAATTAAATGCTTATCATTGGCAGTCATTTTAACAAAGTAAATTCCAGATGCAAAGTCATGTGCTTCCCAGCGGGTTGTATGATAGCCGATTGATACGGATTTATCTAATAGAGTAGCTACTTCACGTCCAAGTACATTATAGACCTTTATCCTAACGTCAGTGATTTTCGGAACACTGAAAGGAATTGTTAAAGTCGGATTAAAAGGATTAGGGTAGATTGTAATGTTGACTTCATCGGGTAAAGAAACCGGTTCAAAGTCAACACTATTCGGTGAAAAGCCTAAATAGCCATCAGATGTTGCCCTTCCAACAATTCCACCGTCTGGACCATTTCCAACGTCGTGAACAAATATGAACCCATTTTCGTTGTCTTTACATACCGAGTACTTATCCCACAAGTGAGTCCCACCTTCATAATACCTGAAGAGATCGATGTCCCACTCTTCTTCACCTTCAGGAGAAAGTTTCGTGACTGTGCCCAAACGTCCTACAGTATTAAAGTAGGACCGTTTCAAAATATAGGCAGAACCATCATTAGCAGAAAAATAAGCAAAATGGTTATAAGCTGGAATATGTACATCATATACAGCCCGGGAAGTTCCTGTCGAGTCAACATGATAGAAAATCCTATTTTCTGTTCCGAAATGTTTAGCCGTTTCCCAATATCCACCTGAAGTATAAGGATATTTTCTGAAGCGCTCTAATAAAAGGCCAGGGTCGGACTTAACACTATCATCCCATACATATTGTAAGTCCCTATCGATTCTTGTAATATAAGGTTTGCTCCCAATCCAATTTTGGTCTTCATCATATTGCTGTTCATTCCAGGAAAGGAATAAATCGCCATTATTACATATGAAGGGAGTAATATCTCCCATCTCATTTGATTCATATATTAATTGATGGTTCTCATACAGTCGATTCCCATTCTGGTCGAATCTGTTTACATAGATTGCCCCATATCTTGAACTATAATCTCTTACACCAAATCTGAAATAAACACCACCAAGACCATCAGGAATAATCTTTTCGTATTCTTTAGTGTTGTCAGACTCAGTAATGACGTTTTCCGGGTAAACACCGATATCAATCGGTTCTGGAAAAACCATCTCACCATTCTGATCAAACCGTTGGAGATACCAATGCCGATTTAACCCAATACCAAAGCACAACCAGAAACCACCGGAATTGTCAGGTACAATAGGGGCCCAAGGGAACCACTCTTCTGGAACTACAATTCCAACGGGACCCCAAAGGAAGTTTCCAAGAGAATCAACCTTCACATACCTGTTGTCATAGGTATCGGTGGGATAATTGTGGGTTCGCCATACCGAATAGATGACAGCATTATCACTCGTTACAATTGCTCCACCTTCATAGATGTATCCGTAACAAGGAACTGTTTCATCTTGAACAAACGGGACATAGCCATCAGTATTCTGTATTGTTGAGAAACCGTTTTCGTTCCAGTGAAAGATTCTGTAAAAACGGTCCATATTATGAGTGCAAAGCAGGTATGCTCCACCTTCATGATCGGCTACCATCAAAGATCGCGTGGGGGTCAAGGGCAGAAGATAAGGATCTTCAGGATCGGTATACCATTGAGCATGAAGAGGACTGATACAAAATACCAGAACGATGGATATAGTGAATAACCGTATGGCCTGTTTCAATTCTGATGAGATCAATGTTCTCATAATAGCTTGCTATTAGTCAATTAAGAAATAAGTGTCGTCAATTAAAGTATTACTAAAATAGGCTAACTAATACTACTGTTCAATAAAATCGGAAACCAATATGGTTTTATCAGATCAATCAGAGATCAAAGTGTTCCTTATGGTAGCAAGTTCGAAATAAATATGATTGAAACGGCCAATGGTGCCAGGATCCTGACAGACCATAACCAGACTTTATAGAGTTTGTCACTTTTGGAGCCTTCAAGCATTTCATCTTTAACAGCACGACCCCAGGCCCAACCCGCGAAAACGGCTATACAAATTCCACCGATCGGAAGCAGGATATTAGCCGTAAGGAAATCTGCCAGTCGGAAAAATGACAATCCGAAAACGTCCACATTTTCCCATAATCCGAAGCTGAGAGCAGACGGTACCCCGACGATAAATGCCAAAACTGCCATAATAATTGTCGCACGTGAACGGACCCATTTTAGCTCATCTGTGGCAAAACTCACCAGTACTTCCAGCAGACTAATCGCAGATGTTAACGCTGCGATAGTGAGAAGCAGGAAAAATAGTGTACTGAGAGGACCACCCATTGGTAACTGGTTAAACACAAGGGGTAGGACGATAAAAGTTAAACCTTCGCCACCTTCCGGTGCCATTCCCATTGCAAAAACTGCTGGGAATATGGCAATGCCTGATAAGATAGCTATACCCATGTCCAGTCCAGCAACTGAGACGGTTGAGCTGAAGAGATTTGCTTTCCTGTCTAGGTATGAACCGTATGTGATCATGACACCCATCCCAAGGCTGAGGCTGTAAAACGCCTGTCCCATCGCGGTGAGAATCACATCTCCATTCAACTTTCCAAAATCTGGAGTAAATAAGAATTTTAGTCCCTCGGATGATCCCGGTAACGTAATTGATCTGAAAATGAGAAGGATGAGAAGGATGAACAGGGTCGGCATTAAAATCTTTGACCAACGTTCGATACCATTCTTTATTCCCTGACTAACAACAAGGATGGTGACGATCATAAATAGAAAATGATAAAGCACGACCTGAAAGCTGTTTCCAACGAATCCGTTGAAAGCGTTCTCAGCTGCTTCAGGAGAGGTTAAAGTACTAACAAATCCCGTTAATGACTTAATGAGATAAGCCAATGACCAACCGGCAATTACGGAGTAGTAAGAAAGGATGATAAGTCCAGTCAAAACTCCTATGGCACCAACAATCCACCAAGGGGTCCCGGGAAGGAGGGCACGAAATGCTCCAACTGGATTTTTTTTGCCTCCACGGCCAATAACCATCTCAGCGCCCATTATGGGCAAACCAATGAGAATCACGCAAAGGACGTAGATAAGCAGGAAAGCAAATCCGCCGTTTTCACCCAAAACAAAGGGAAAACGCCAAATATTACCCAGGCCAATAGCACTCCCAGCTGCTGCAAGGATAAATCCAAACTTACTTCCCCAGGTTTCTCGACCTTTCTGGCCAGGAATCATCATTGTAAACTCCGCAAGGCATCAGTTAATCAAAGAGAAAAAACTAAGGTTTAGTTCCTTTCCCTGCAACAAAAAACAACAAATCAAACAACTTCATGGCCACTCTGCTCCGTTTAAAAGCGGGGTCCTAAATGCAGGGCTCTCTATCTCCGGAGATTCAGGCAAAAACAAGGCCTCAAACCCTGAAATAGCCTTGAGAAGGGGGGAGTATGAAAGGTGTGATAAAAATTGAGAAATCGTTATAAATCGTTGACATGCAAGGCCATGGGTTTTATTTTTGGAGCAAATGGGAGTGAAAAGGTGAGTATTGGAGCATTTTGGAGTATTCACCTATCCAGCAAGAGGGCGTCTTGAGTTATTTTCATCAAATACACTATGTGACCATGGACGATAAGGGCCGCATCTTTATGCCGGCAGCTTTTCGCCATGATGCTCCGCCTGAGATTCTTGCCGGTAATTTTCATATGAGTCCTGAAAAGGGTGGCTACTTGACTGCACGTCCAAAAGTCGAGTGGGAAGCCTATCTGAAGTTTATCAAAAGAACAAAAATATCTGCGGCAAAGAAAAATAAGTATTTGAAATATTTAAATGCTCTTTCACAAAAGACCAATCTGGATCGCCAGAATCGTTTGGTTCTGACTCCTCAACTCCGAAAAGCAATGGGGCTGGAGGCAGATCACGGAAAGGTGAACCTGGCACTTCTTGGTGCTGGTGAGTATTTCGAGATTTATATCGCTGAGAACTTTGTTGGCGAAGATGCAATGTTGGAAGAGGCTTCACTTCTCCGTGAAGAGATCGAATCTGTCATTGATGATTTCCCCGAGGAATAATGAGCCGCGGTTATCACATACCGGTGATGCTCAAAGAAACGATTGATTCACTTGTCCAAAAACGAGATGGTCGATACATCGACTGTACCGCTGGTGGCGGAGGACATTGTTCGGAGATATTGAGAAGGATTGACGACTCAGGGTTGCTGGTAGCGATAGACCGTGATGATGATGCTATCAAAGTTCTGAATGAGAGGTTCGGGGCAAAAAGCAACGTTTTGATCGTTCAGGATGATTTTGGGAGTATGGGTGAGATTGCTTCCATTACTGAGAAAAAGCCGTTTGATGGTATCCTGATGGATTTCGGAGTGTCAAGCTATCAGATCGATACAGCAGACCGTGGATTCAGTTTCAGTATGAGTGGTCCCTTGGATATGCGGATGGACCGCGAGAATTATCTGACTGCTGAACATGTTGTGAATAATTATTCGCCCCAGAACCTGACCAGAGTTCTTCGCGAGTTTGGAGAAGTTGGACCCGCTGGAAAGCTGGCTAAAGCGATAATGAGTGCTGGGCCGTTGTCAACGACGGATGATTTAGTAAAGGTCGTTGAAAAAGGATTGTACGGTAAGCACAGGGTGAAAATGCTTGCCAAAGTTTTTCAGGCTGTAAGAATCGAAGTAAACGGTGAGTTGGATGCAATAAGGGATGTGCTTGAAGCATCATTTGATCTTTTGGGGAGTGGGGGCAGGATTGTAACACTCTCTTATCACAGCCTTGAAGATCGAATTGTGAAGCAGTTTGTGAAGAAAAAGATTGGTAAAAAAGAGGTTGATCCATTTAGCCCGATTCAGATTGAGAATGAAAATAAAGCGGAAGTAATAGATGTTTTCCGTGGGGTAGTCAAGCCATCCGATAGCGAAGCGGAAAGTAATCCTAGGGCAAGAAGCGCAAAGATGCGTGTAATAGAAAAGGTATAAGAAAAATGGCAGGGAAACGAGACAACAGAATAATGCCGGTGAAAGGTTCAAAGGGACCTTTGCTTCTGGCTCTGTTGTTTTTCTCGGCTTTTATGATTGCATCGGTGTATTTAAGTGTCCTTCAGGTCAGGTATGGAAAAGATATTCAGGAATTAAAAAAAGAAGTTGATGTTCTGGCCAGTACAAAGAGAGAGATGGAAGGAAAAGTCGTTGGCGAGACATCACTTTCAAAAATATTGCACCGTGCGCAGGGTATGGGAATGGTGTACCCCCGTTATACACCCGAAACTCTGGTGGTGATGTTGCCTGAGGTGGATGGTGACGGTGTAGATGCTCGGCTAAAAGAGAAGAATCAAAAGCGGCTATTAGAAAATGGTGAAGCGCCATTGGCGATGTTGGAAGATTCGCAAAGGAAGCGAGAGTGAGAATAAAGTATAATATCCGCCCTCAAGCAGGCCCACCCGTTCCAATGTCGAGGGTGAGGCTCTTTGTTGTTTTTGCGGGTATACTCGCCCTTGCTGCAATGACCTTTCTTAGGCTTATAAATATTCAGTTAATTCAGCACAATGTTTACGAAACAAAGGCTAGTGATCAGTACACCAAAAAGCGAGAAATAGAGCCAGAAAGAGGGCTCATTGTTGACCGACAGGGCAACAAATTGGTCGTAAATCTTCATAATTACTGGTCGGTTGGAGTTCATCCGAGGAATATTGAGAACAGGGACCTGCTTGCGTCAAAGTTGGCGGATGTTCTCGATCTTGATGAAGCCTATGTTCGAAGCACTTTCGATCACAGTGGGAATTTTGTGTGGGTTGACCGGAAGGTAAATGCCACCACAGCTGAGATGGTTCGAGCTTTGTCTCATCCTTGTATCGAGGTCCAGCGTGAAACCTTGAGAAGATATCCCTACGACAGAACAGCGGGTCAGGTTGTCGGGTATGTCAATGTAGACAATAAGGGTTTGAACGGAATAGAAAAAGTTTTTGAAGATAAGTTGGCTGGTCAATCCGGTTGGGAAGTATTACAAAAAGATGCATGGCGTCAGGAGATACTTGACCCTGCATTTCCAAAACAAAATGCACTCGATGGTGGCCGGATAGTTCTTTCGATTGATATGAATGCTCAGGCAATTGCTGAAGAAGAACTTCAAGTCACTGTAGAAAAATATGATGCAACCGGCGGCATGATAGTCGTTACCCGTCCCTATACCGGCGAAATTCTGGCCTTGGCTTCAACTCCGGGATATGATCCGAATGAGATTAATGATTATCCGTTTTCGTCGCAGAAAAATAAGGCTTTAACTGATCTTTATGAACCAGGTAGTACGTTCAAGGTTGTTGCGTTCGCAGGAATGTTGGAACGGGGATTGGGTGATATCGACGAATTGATCTTCTGCGAAAATGGTCGCTATAAAGTCGAAGACCGGGTTATTCGCGATACCCATAAGTATGCTTGGTTAACCGCTCGCCAGGTTCTTGAGAAGAGTAGTAATATCGGCACGGCGAAAATAGCCGAACGAATGAGCTATCGCGAATTTTACACGTTAATGCGTGATTTTGGATTCGGGCAAAAAACCGGAATCAGTTTACCCGGTGAAGCTCGTGGTATTGTTCCCAAACCGTCGCAATGGTCAGGTGTCAGCCAGCAGAATATGGCAATGGGGCATGGCATAGCAGTAACAGCATTACAACTTGCCATGGCATACGGTTCAATTGCCAATGGTGGTTACCTGATGAAACCAATTCTCGTCTTGTCGGCAACGGATCAATATGGAAACGTTGAGATTGCAAGGCCAAATCAGGTTAGAAGAGTTTTGAGACCTTCCACTTCAAGGACAATGCGAAAGCTGCTAACGGATGCCGTTGAATTAGGAACTGGCACAAGTGCAATGATCGAAGGTCTTCAAGTCGCAGGTAAAACTGGAACAGCTCAAAAAGTTGATCAGGAAAACAAAACCTATTTTCAGGATAGATATGTTAGTTCGTTTGCCGGTTTCCTTCCGGCGGATAAACCGGAACTACTGGCTGTAGTTGTGATAGATGATCCAAAAGTCGTCTACTATGGCGGTGCTGTTGCCGCTCCGGTTTTCCATAAAGTGATGGAGAGGCTGCTGGTCACACTACCCCGTCAGGCACCCGGTTCGCTGGACGAAGTAAATCAGGACAATGAAGCAGAGGTAAAAAGACAATATGTCGAAGTGCCTTCCGTGGTTGGTTTGAGTAAAGATGTTGCAATTGACAAGGTGATTGCCTTGGGTCTTAACGTTGATTTTATCGGTCAAGGTGGGATCATATCTTCGCAAAGTATTCCACCTGCAACCGAGGTTTTAGTGAATACGGATTTAGGCTTGGTGCTTTGCTCAAGTTTACCCGGCCTGGTTGATATAAAAGAGATTCCGGATGTCCGTGGATTGTCAATGAGAAAAGCGGTCGCAGCTTTGACGTCAGAAGGCTTCGATGTTGAAATAGAAGGTAGCGGAAATATTGTCAAACAATCGCCCGCAGCTGGGAAAAAAATGAGATGCGGTGAAACCTGCAAATTAGTTGCACGGAGGAACGGTTAGTACATGAAGTTAAATCACCTCATAAGAGAAATGGGAAATGTTCAGTTGATCGGTGACGGCAACGTTGACGTTAAACGTGTTGTTTACGACAGCCGTATGGTCAAGGATGGTGATCTCTTCTGTGCTATTAAGGGTGAAGTTGTTGACGGATTAAAATTTGTTCCATTGGCGATAGAAAAAGGTGCATCTGCAATTCTTACGTCTGGTTCTCCTGATGGGATAAAAGTACCGGTAGTACAGGTGAAGGATGATAGAGCCTCTATGGCGATTGCTGCCAATATCCTTGCAGGAAAGCCGACTGAAAAAATGAAACTGTTCGGTATTACCGGGACAAACGGTAAAACCACAAGCGCTCATATTCTTCAAAGCATTTTTCAGGGTGCCGATTTAAAAGCGGGCCGTATTGGTACTGTTGGATGGGAAATCGATGGCGAAGGCGAGCCACTTGAAAGAACAACACCTGAAGCATCTGATATTCTTGAGATTCTGAATAAAATGTTGGCTAAGGGTGCCAGTTATGTAGCAATGGAAGTCACCAGTATCGCTATGCCCATGAAAAGGGTTGAAGGTTTTAAATGGGCAGGGGCATTGTTTACAAATTTATCTCAAGATCATCTCGATTTGCATGGCAGTATGGAAGATTATTTTCAGGCAAAAAAATCATGGTATGATTGCCTTGATGAAGGTGTTCCGGCTGTTAGCAATATTGATGATAACTATGGAAAACGAATCCTTGAAGATACAAAAGGTGACACTATAACCTTTGCATTTGATGCAGAAGCAGATGTTAAAGGTGAAATTCTCGACCAGAGTGCAGAAGGTTTGCTTCTGAATATCTCAGGCAAATATGGAGAATTTGAAGTAACGGCTCCGTATGTCGGAACCTTCAACGCCGAAAATGTTCTTGGTTGTATCGCACTTGGCCTTGCAGCAGGATTGAAGCCTGAACAGGTGAAGATAGGTGTTAAGAATGCACCGCAGGTTCGTGGTCGAATGGAAAGGCTTCAGTTGTCAAATGGGGTAACTGCAATTGTTGATTATGCCCATACTCCTGATGCTCTGGGACGAGCGATTCAGGCACTCAGGCCAATGACAAAAAACACGCTACGAGTTGTAGTTGGTGCCGGCGGAGACCGTGATAAGACAAAACGTCCGATCATGGGCCAAATCGCCGCTGAAAACGCTGATGTTGTATATGTGACCAGTGATAATCCCAGAACCGAGGATCCTGCTACGATAGTTGATGAAGTAGCTGCAGGCATTTTATCTGGTGAAGTTGAGAAAATTGTAGATAGACGCGAAGCGATACAAAAGGCACTTAATGATGCAAACGAGGGTGATGTTGTACTGGTTGCCGGAAAAGGTCATGAGGATTATCAGGAAATAAATGGTACAAAGCATCATTTTGATGATCGTGAGGAAATTCTGAAAGTGTTCGGAGAAAAAATATGCTGATCAGCAAAGAAATACTGGAGAGAGCCGGTATTGAAGTGGTCGGCGAATGGGATGAATGGCTGCCGCAAGTGGTTATCGATACCCGTTTAATCTCCGGTGGTGAATGCTTCTGGGGATTGCCGGGAGCGACGTCACACGGTCAGGATTTTGTTTCATCCGCCATTGGTAAGGGTGCAAAGATTGTCGCGGTTGAGAAAAAATATGGTTTAACACATACAGCGGATTTAAAAGGTTCAGTCGTTTTCCAAATGGAAGACACCCTGAAGGGGCTTCAGGATCTGGCTCGTGAAGTCCGAGGTTCAATTGGTGCTCGTGTTATAGCTATCACTGGGTCAAATGGTAAAACGACGACACGTCAACTTATAGCAGCGGGATTGGAATCGCTGGGCAAAATATCTCAAAGTTTTGGAAACTTCAACAATCATATAGGGGTTCCTTTGACCATCCTGAATGCTGAGGGTGATGAGGACTTTTTGGTGGTTGAGATGGGCGCCAATCACTTGGGCGAAATCGCTTCGCTTTGCGAAATCGCTCATCCTGAAGTGGGAGTGATCACAAATATCGGCGATGCCCATGTTGGCGAGTTTGGCGGATACGATGCGATAGAACAGGCAAAGGGCGAGCTATTTGACTATCTGGGCGATTCTGGTTTGGCAGTAGTGAACCTGGATGATGAGAGAATTTTATGTCAATCTGCCAAAGTTGAAGAAAGGGTTGGCTATACCCTTAGTGAAATTCCCGAAAGTTGGACAAAGTCAGTTTATTTAGGTGGTGTTGTCGACAAAGATGCATGGTCAAGGTTGACATTAAATATAGAAGGCGAAAAGATAAAACTTGCTTTGCCCGGTGCGCATTGGGGGCTATCAGCAATGGCGGCATATGCAGTGGCATGTGAACACGGCGCTGATCCAAAGGCCGTTCTGAAAAAGATTGCAGAAATTGTTCCTATGGATGGACGAGGCAGCGTTCATGATTTGGGCAATGGGATTGAATTACTTGATGAGACATACAATGCAAACTTCGCTTCTATTGAATCCAGCCTGCAAACGTTGGCGAATAGATCAGGTTTTAAAGTAGCAGTACTTGGTGATGTTTTTGAACTCGGTGATTATGAGGAAGATGAACATAGAAGAATAGGTCGAATTGGCGAACTGGATGATATAGATCTGGTCTATTTCGTCGGATCAAGAATGGCATTTGCTGCTGAAGAAGCTCAGCTACTTGGTCATGATGGAATCATTCACCTGTTCAAAGAAGATGTAGAAGGCTTGGCAGATCAGCTACAAGAAGAACTGGAACCCGGTGCCGGGATCATTATTAAGGGATCACGGTTGATGGGGTTGGAAAAGGTCGTAAACAGTTTAATCAACAATGCTGACAGGTAGTCGACTATGAACTCTATGTATTCAGATGAAGAACTTTTTGGTGTGCCGGTGCTTGTTCTTGGTGCCAGTAAAAGTGGTTTAGCGGCTTCAAGGCTGCTGAAATCACTTGGTGCAGACGTATACGTCTCAGAATTACGTCCGGCGGAAAAGATACCTGAAGCGATAGAGAAGATGGAAGAGTTGGGTGTGACATACGAAGTCGGTGGTCATACGCTAAAGGGTTTCCCCGCACCACAATTTGCTGTAGTTAGCCCGGGAATTCCGACAAACGCTCCCATCGTTCAAGCTATGACAAACCGTGGGCGACCGGTTTTCAGTGAGATTGAAGTGGCATCATGGTTTTTTTATGGCACCTTGATTGCCGTTACAGGCTCGAATGGAAAAACGACTGTCACAAGTTGGATTGAACATACTCTTCAAGACGCCGGATTAAATGCAAAGGCAGCAGGAAATATTGGATACCCCTTCTGCGATATGATTCTGGATTATCCAAGAACAACTCATGCTGTGGTTGAAGTGAGTAGTTACCAGCTGGAATCAATTACCACTTTCAGGCCACATGTGTCAGTCTTGACCAACATAACACCGGATCATCTTGAACGTCATGGTTCGCTTAAAGAGTATGCAAAAGCAAAGTCACGTATCTGGATTAATCAGGATGTAAATGATTGGGCGATTCTTCCGGGTGGTGATGAGTTGATAGCTTCGATCTCAACATCCATTCGACCTCAGAAGGTTCATGTACGTATGGATAAATGCCCCATTGGAGGGGCTGGGCTTGAAGGTGAATCCATTTACCTCGATATGATAAAAGACCGTGAAAATATAATAAATATCAATGAGTTACCGATCAAAGGTAACCATAATGTAGCTAATGCAATTGCCACGGCAGCTGCATGCAGGGTTCTTCAATTGAAGCCCTCAGAAATAAGCAAAGGGTTAAAATCGTTTCACGGTGTCCCACATCGACTTGAAGTCGTGGGGCAAAATGGAAGAATCTGGATCAATGACAGCAAAGCAACAAATGTTGATAGTCTAAGGGTTGCTTTAGAAGCTGTAAATGGAAAAATATGGTTGATTGCCGGTGGTGAAGATAAAGGTGCCACTTATGAACCATTACGGTCACTTATCAATGAGAAGGTAGAGAAGATGCTTCTTATTGGTAGTGGTGCACAGAGGTTGTTCGATGAACTTGGTGATCTCACTCAGGTTGAAATGTGTGAAACACTGGAAAATGCAGTTAATAAAGCAGCACTAGAGGCTGAGATAGGAATAACAGTTCTGCTTTCACCCGGCTGTGCCAGTTTCGATCAATTCGAAAATTTTGAAGATAGAGGCGATCGTTTCAGGGAACTTGTAAGGGAGGTCGTTAGAAAGTGATTGTTGCAGGAATAAAACCGGCACGAAAAACTCAAGGCATTGATTTGAGTCTTCTACTGATCATTGTGGTTCTAACCATGGTCGGCATGGCGACTGTCTATTCTGCCGGGAGTGAACGTTCCTTAACTCTATATGGTTCTCAACATAAGATGTTCTTGAACCAGTTCCTGCGTGCAATAATTGGTTTTGGCATGTTGTTGGTTACAGCAAATATACCATACCGATTCTGGAAAAAAATGGCGTATCCAGCACTCGCTTTTTCCATAGTACTACTGCTACTTCTCCTCATTGATGGTGTTGGCGAAACGAGTAAGGGGGCGACACGTTGGTTACGGTTTGGTCCAATTCGATTCCAGCCTTCAGAAATCGCCCGATATTCATCGGTAATATTTATCGCCTACTGGGCTTATACCAGAGGCGAATTGATGGAAAAAATTGAAACAGGATTACTTATACCGCTTGGCATAACCGGGGCGATGGCCGGAATGATTCTGCTTCAACCCGATTTTTCGACGGCGGCGATGTTAATTGCAACTGTACTGGTTTTGCTCTTTCTCGCTGGGGTGAAATTTGTCCACATGTTGATGGTGTTATCACCAATGGCGGTCATCGGATTTGTTGCTATCTGGTTTTCGGACTACAAGCGGGAAAGATTGATGACGTTCCTGACCCCGGGTAATGATCCCTCAGATTCAGGCTACCAGATACTTCAGTCCTGGATTGGATTAGGGCGTGGTGGCATGTTTGGTGTTGGTTTGGGTGGGAGTCGTCAGAAGCTTTTCTTCCTTCCCGACGCACATACAGACTTCATCTTTAGCATTGTCGGTGAAGAGTGGGGTTTATTTGGCACAACAGTAATGTTGGGGCTTTTCCTGTTTCTTGTCCTTCGTGGATTCAGGATTGCAGCTCGTTGTCCTGACCCGTTTGGCAGTTATCTGGCAGCAGGGATAACGTTTTCCGTAGGAATTTATGCATTTGTTAATATGGCAATTACAGTTGGTCTTTTACCACCAACAGGATTGCCTTTGCCGATGATTAGTTATGGTGGTACATCTTTGATGATGACCCTTGCGGCAATTGGTATAGTATTGAACATTTCTCGTTATCAGTCGGCTAAAAGGCTAACAGGGAACGAGTGAGAGAAATATGAATTTACTTAGAAGAAAAATAGGCAGAATTCACTTCATCGGTATTGGCGGTATCGGTATGAGCGGTATCGCGGAAATTCTTGTACGTCAGGGTTTTAAGGTGACAGGAAGCGATCTGAACGATACCGATGTTACCCTCAATCTTGAAAAATACGGCGTAATGATCTGGAAAGGTCATAACCCGGAGAATGTCGGCGAAGCAAAAGCTGTTGTTTATTCATCAGCCGTTAGTATGGATAATCCGGAAATTCTTGAAGCAAAAAAACGGGGAATACCCACAATCCGCCGTGCCGAAATGCTTGGCGAACTCATGCGTTTAAAGCGTGGTATTGCCATTGCAGGAACTCACGGTAAAACCACTACCACTTCCATTGTAGGTACAGTAATGACGGATGCTGGTCTTGATCCAACTGTTATCGTTGGCGGTGTGGCCCGTGACTTGGATACAAACGCTCGATTAGGCGAAAGTGAATTGCTCATTGCTGAAGCTGATGAATACGACAGAAGCTTCCTGAAGTTAACGCCAACAATGGCAGTTATTACGAATCTGGAAGCTGAACATCTTGATACCTATAAAACGTATGACAATCTGGTTGAAGCGTTCATCAATTTTGCAAATTCAGTTCCGTTTTATGGAACAGTATTCCTTTGTGCCGATGAACCGTCGCTTCTTTCACTGATACCGCAGATTGAGAGACCGACCAAGACATATGGTCTCAGCCCACAGGCTGATATTCGTTGTGTGAACACCGAAATTACCTCGTCAGGGAAGGGAACCATCATTGTTGATGGTGAAGTATTAGGTGAAATTGAAATCCCTCTGGCAGGTGAACACAACTTGAAGAATGCAATCGCAGCCGTTGCGGTGGCACTGGAATTTGGGGTTCCATTTGAGAAGATTAAAACCGCTTTAACCAAGTTCAAAGGCGTTCGCAGAAGGTTTGACTTACGTGGTGAAGTCGGCGATGTGTCAGTCTACGATGATTACGCTCATCATCCGACAGAGGTAAGGGCGACATTAAACTCTGCTAGTACAGCTTTTGATAAACCGGTTGTAGCTGTATTTCAGCCCCATTTATTCACCAGAACAAGAACGTTTAAAAAAGAATTTGCCGAAGAACTACAAGCATCGGATATGCTCTTTATAACAGATATATATCCAGCCCGTGAAAAACCAATTACAGGAATTAACGGTGAATTGATAGCGAAACTGGCAATTGAATTAGGGCACAAAGATGTTAACTACGTGCCTGAGAGAAAAAATCTTGCCAAAGCTATTGCGGATAAACTGGAAGGTAACGAACTCGTTATAACCCTGGGTGCAGGTGACATCTACAAAACTTCTGAAGAACTGCTGACCCTATTAAAAGCAGGTAAAAACTAAAATGACGAAGCCTGAGATCTTATCAGAAAGGCTCAGAGCAGTGAATGGACTGACAGTTCACACTGACTTCGAGCTTGCGGATCTTACCACCTACAAAATTGGTGGAAAGGCAGCAGTGTTTGTAATGCCTGAAACAGAAGCGAGTGTAGGTGAAGCACTAAAGGTAATCCATAAAGCAAGTGCACCACTATTTGTCCTGGGTTGGGGTAGCAATGTTTTGATTTCGGATGAAGGATGGCCAGGAGTTGTTCTGCACATTGGACAGCAATTGAGTGGAATCATCTTCAATGGAAAAACAGCCAAAGTCCTTGCCGGTACAAAATTACTGGACCTGATTCAGGATGCTGTAAAACGTGGTTTGGGCGGAATGGAAAAAATGGCTGGCATACCGGGAGGTATCGGTGGCGCATTACGTATGAACGCTGGTGCATTCGGACAGGAGATCGAAAGTACGATGACAGAGGTGAGAGGTTTTACTTCTAGCGGTGAACCCTTTCATGCAACTCGCGGTCAGATCAATTTTGGGTACAGACAAGCACCGGAACTGGCCCCGGCTGTTATCACATCCGCACGATTTGAATTTAGGCAGAGCGATGCAGAAGTACTCAAAATTCAGATGGATGAGATTTTGAAAAGAAGGGCTGAAAAACAACCGCTTGAATTTCCATCATGTGGTAGTGTTTTCAAAAGACCTGAAGGTTACTACGCAGGAGCCTTAATTCAGGAAGCAGGGTTGAAAGGATATCGTCACGGTAGAGCCATGGTAAGTGATAAACACGCAGGATTCATCCTCAACATGGGGGGAGCATCTGCGACAGAAGTATATGAGTTAATAAAAAAAGTACAAGTTTCAGTAAGTGACAAATTCGGCGTTGAACTTGAAAACGAAGTGAAACTGATAGGATTTTCTCAGAACTAAATGCAGATATACGACCATAAAAGAGGCTCAATGAGAAAGGGTAGAAAAAGCCCTTCAATGGCAGGAAGACCGAAAAAGAAAAAGAAAATCGGTCGCAAAATCCTCGCTGCTCTTGTCCTGATCGGGTCGGCATATCTCGTTTATGAAACTGTTGATTTTAAACCGGCACTGGAAGAACTGGGACATGATGAAGTAGCAGTTGAAACAGAAAATGCCAGCGAGAATGCGTCGGAAATTGTTGAAGAAAATTTAAATGAAGAATCATCAGATTCATTGATATCAGGTAGTACAGGCATTTTTAAAACAGGACAAATTGAACGTATAGGTCAAATCGTACAATCGCAAATCAATAAATTCTTTGAAGTTAAGTCATTTAGTGTAAGAGGGGTAGAAAGTTTGGTCGCTGACTCGTTAACGGCTGATCTGGATACAATCATCGGTTTACCCATTCTTGAACTTGACTTATTTGGAATCGCTGAGAGTTTTAGGAAGCATCCCAGAATTCGGGATGTAAGTGTGAGACGGATTTTACCCGGGACCCTGAGAATCAGTATCGAAGAACGGAATGAAGAAGCTCTTGTTCTGGCTGGTGGCAAACTATACGGTGTGGATTCTGAGAATTTCATATTGTCAGAACCAAAACCGGGTTGGGTGTTGGATAGACCCATCATAACAGGATTTAGTGGAGATCTAAAGCCTGGTGAAAAAATTGAAGATGAAGTAGTTCTTGAAGCAATAGAATGGGTCAGACAATCAAATAGAAATCCCGGAGTTTTAGGTTGGATATCAGAAGTAAATATTCGCAACGGTCGGATTGAAACCCTGATGGGAAATGATGGTTGGGAGATTAAACCGGGTGCACATGATTTGAAAAAACAGATTGCGACCATGGAAACATTTTTAACGGAAATCGAAGATCGTAAGGAACATAAAGGTTCAGTTGATCTAAGATTTCCAGAATTCTTAATCGTAAAAAGAGGTTCTTGATAGAGATATGATGCAACGTGTTAAGATCAGGAGGGCACATGGCATCGCGTGAAATGATCGTTGGACTTGATTTGGGGACGACGAAAGTAACCACGATCATTGCCGAGGTTGATGAGAACGGTCAGGCGAGTGTTGTCGGTGTTGGATTGTGTGCTGCACAGGGAATGCAACGCGGCGTCGTGATCAACATTGACAAAACTGTTGAGGCGATTAAAAAGAGCGTTCAGGAAGCCGAAAGAATGGCAGGCGTGCAGATTAATGCCGTCGTCGCCGGTATTGCAGGCGACCATATTCGTTCAATCAACAGTAAGGGTGTAATCGCAATAAGCCGTTCCTCGTCAAAAGATCGTACTGGTGAGATCAAGCAGAAAGACGTTGAAAGGGTGATTGAAGCAGCAAAAGCTGTCAATCTCCCAATGGACCGTGAAGTGCTTCATGTCTTGCCACAGGAGTTTGCAGTAGACGACCAGAAGCATATCAAGGAACCCATTGGGATGGCAGGTGTACGTCTGGAAGCGGATGTTCACATCATCACAGGTGCTGTCGCCAGCGCTCAGAACATATACAGATGTGTTGAACGAGCTGGTATGGATGTTCGAGACCTGGTTCTAGAACCCCTCGCTTCCAGTTTCAGTGTCCTCACACCTGACGAAAAAGAGTTGGGTGTTGGGTTATTGGATATTGGCGGTGGGACAAGCGATATCGCGGTGTTTCATGAAGGAGCGATCCGTCAGACGTCAGTTATAGGTCTTGGTGGAGAAAATGTCACTAAAGATCTGGGCCTTGGATTGAGGACGCCGTTTGAACATGCAGAACAGATAAAAATTGACCATAGTCACTGCTATTTACCCGATTTGGATGAAAATCAACAAGTAGAGATACCGGGTATTGGTGGTAGACCATCGAGGATGGTACCAAGATCCTTGATAGCAGAAATAGTACAACCACGAATGGAAGAGATTTTTGAACTGGCGATGTCGGAAATCCGTAAAGCCGGTGCATGGGATCTATTAACCAGCGGGATTGTACTCACGGGTGGTGCATCACAAATCGAGGGCGCTGCTCAACTGGCAGAGGACATTTTTGAATTGCCGGTAAAAGTAGGTTATCCAAAGGGGCTAGGTGGATTGATGGAATCGGCGAACAGTCCGGTTTACGCCACTGCTGTTGGTTTGGTCCTCTACGGTTTAGAAACAGGCGATGCACTTGAAAGCCTGAAAGGTGATGATTCCAAAGTATTTGCTAAAATATTCGGGAGGATGAAAGCATGGTTCGAAGACTTTTTTTAAACCCGTCGGAAAGTGATGGATTCGGTTCGGGTGAGGATAAAAACCTTCCCGATGATCAAAATACTGGCGAAGAGAATTTGGAAAGCAGGGATGAGGATATGATAGAATTCAGCGAAGATTTTTCAGAAGAAACAAACGAATCACCGGAAGAAGAGGGGAAAATCGGCGATTCAGAAGAAAGTCGCGAAGAAATTCGTAATGACGTCGTTGAACCCTGGGTAAAGAAAGATCCTGAGGATGAAATCTCCGAGGAAGAAATTCCCATGGAGAAAGTTGAGGAAGTAAAAGACATAGTTGATGAGGCAGAAAATAGTTCACTCCTGACTGAAGACGAGAAATCCATGCCCAGGATTTCACTTGATGAGGTCTCAGAAGAAGTTCAGAAGCTAATGGAAAGTGTCGTCTTCGGTGCTGATGAAGAACAAAACATGGAAAATGTTCTTTCAGTTGAAGAAGATGATGAAATTACTCAAGCAGTCAGGCGAGCATTAGCAGGCGAAAGTAAACCATTCGAAATTGAAAATAATAAAGATAGCGAGATTGTTGAAAAGGTTGTTGAGGAAGAGATTGTAGAACCGGAATTGAACCTCGAAGAACCTGAATCAGAATCTCAGGAGGTGATTGATATGGCTGAGGATAATGGAGAACTGCGCTTCGGATTTTCTGAAGATCAGCGCGCTCGTCTAAAAGTTATTGGTATCGGAGGTGCCGGTTCCAATGCTGTAGACAACATGATAACGAGTAGCCTGGGTGGAGTTGAGTTTATCTCAATTAACACCGACATGCAGGCTCTTGATGCCAGCAAGGCAAGCAAAAAAGTTCAGATCGGTCGCGAATTGACTAAAGGTCTGGGTGCTGGTGGAAATCCTGAGATGGGTCGTTTATCAGCAGAAGAGGATATTGACAAACTTCGTTCGCTCTTTGATGAGTGCGATATGTTGTTTATTGCCGCCGGAATGGGTGGTGGAACTGGTACCGGTGCCGCACCAATTATCGCAGAACTTGCTCGTGAGAGAGGTATTCTGACAGTTGGTATCGTTACAAAACCTTTCATGTTCGAGGGTAAAAAACGACTTAAACGTGCCAATGAAGGCATTATGGCCATGAAGCAGGCTGTTGATACTCTTATCGTTATTCCGAACAACAAACTGCTAACAATTATTGATAAGAATGCTTCTTACATGGAAGCTTTCCGCAAAGCCGATGATGTTCTCTATCAGGGAACCAAGGGTATCAGCGATATTATCAACACTCGTGGTATGGTTAACGTTGATTTTGCCGATGCAAAAGCGGTGATGGAAAATGCCGGTGATGCGATTATGGGTATAGGTATTGCCGAAGGCGAAAGTCGTGCGGTGGAAGCAGCAGAAGCAGCCATTACAAGCCCGCTCCTGGACAGCCTTGATATCGAAGGTGCACGAGGTCTACTCGTTAATATCACCGGTAACAGTGAAATCGGTATGCTGGAAGTTCAGCAGGCTGTTGAATTAATCACTGAACGTGCTGGTGAAGATGCTGATGTTTACTTTGGTATCGTAAACGATGAAAGCATGGGTGAAAAGATGAGTGTGACAGTCATCGCAACGGGTTTCAACGTTGAAGATGATATGACACCTCAAATTCAGGTCGCGGAACCAAACCTTTCCTTCAGAACGAAAACCGCAGATGGTCGTCCGACAACAAAAGTAACCTCCATCCGTGATACATCATCACACGGTAATGGAAATGGAAATGGTAACGGCAATGGTAATGGACACCATAACGGCGACAAAAATGGTAACGGTTCAGTTGACCATAGCAAAACCAAGTTTGTGCCTGTAGATGCAGATGAAGGTGATCTGGTTATGGATTCATTGCCTGATCTGAGCAACATCGATCCGACAGATCGTGATCTTCCCGCTTTCTTGCGTCGTAGTAAACCAAGAAGATAAATTGATGGGGAAATTGCGTTAATAGGGTGATAAAGGGGCTCGGAAGAGCCCCTTTTTTGTTTGTGATCGGGAGTGTCAATAAGGTGGATAAAGCTATCTTATGCTATATTATCAATGTAGTGAGCCGGAGTAAAGCCCGAAAAAAGTTTGTCTGTGGGGGATTTCATGGCCTCATTACGTTTAATTCAGACCCGTATCTTTCTAAGCCTCATCTTTATTCTTCTAGTAGCTTCTATTCCTCTGACTAGTATGGCGACTAAATCACCTTCTTTTCCTTTCATACAGAATGTTGGGCAGCTTGATTCCAGAGTACATTCCTTTGCCAAGGTTCGTGACCTGAATGTATATGTTCAAAGAGATGGGGCAGTTACCTATCAACTAGGTGAACCAGGTAAAGAAGTATATCAGTTTACTGAATTTCATTCCTATACAACTCAATTTATCTCGACCGAGGATCCAAGCCTGACTACGGTCAACTCTTTCGTTGGCGACAAATGTAAATGGCGGAGCAGCATTCCCTCATTTAGTACCATAAATCTTGGTGAAGTTGCGGATGGTATTAGTATTAAGCTGAATCTACATTCAGATAACATCGAAAAAATCTACACGATCTCACCATTCGCTAACCCAAATGATATTAAGGTGATAACAGAGAATGTTGATAATATAGTTATTGGAGATAACGGTAAACTGCTGGTAGAAATAGATAATTCATCACTAGAATACACAGCTCCGATTGCTTATCAGTACGTAAAAGGAATAAAAAAAGACGTTGATGTCCAATATAGTTGTAACGGCACCATGTACGGTTTTATCGTCGGTGAGTACGATCCATCTATTGAGCTGGTAATCGACCCATTGATAGCATGCACCTATCTGGGAGGAAACCAGTATGACGGTGGTTGGCCAAGGATTGATATGGCACTTGACTCCAATGGTAATATCCTTGTTTCGTCCACAACATTCTCGTATAACTTTCCAGCAAACCCAAACTCTTATTGTGATGACTTTACCGGCTACTGTATGGGATACGTGGCAAAATTTAACCAAGATTTATCGCAACTATTAGCATGTACATTCATTGGCGGTAGTGGTGATGATTTTATCTACGCAATGGATATCGATGACAGCAACAATGTTTATGTAACCGGTCATACTCCATCCACAAATTTCCCTACAACACCAGGGGCATATGGAGAAGAGTATTCTGGTAGTGGTGAGGATGGCGATGATGTGTTTATCGCTAAACTCAACCCTGAATTGGATGACCTTCTTGCTGCAACGTATCTAGGAACGTCAGGTTGGGAAATGGGGACAGATATAGAAGTCGGGGATAACGGAGATGTTTACCTGACAGGTTGGGCAGGCTCGGATGGTTTTCCTACAACAGAAAATGCATTCGATTCTCAATTCAGCAATAATCATGATATCTTTGTAGCAAGGATGAATAGTAGCCTTACAGATCTGGTTGCCTCAACATACTTGGGGGGTACCAGTACCGATAATTACTCAACTATAGCCGTTGATGAAGACGGTGGAATTTTTGTTGCTTCGACCACTTCCTACCAGAACTATCCAACCACTGAAGGTGCTTTCAGTAGATCGTTGAACGGCCCATATGATGGAGCAGTTTCGCATCTTAGTAGTGATATGACCACACTACTTGGGTCAACGTATTTTGGTGGAAGCGGACTCGATTTTCTTTACTATATCATCGTAGATCAAGATCAGAATGTACTGGTAAGCGGACATACTTCTTCAGACAACATCCCGGGTACAGAAACAGGTGTACAACCTACTTCAGGAGGTGGTCCTGACGGTTTTATTATAAGATTAAGCAATGATCTGACATCTGTTATGAATGCAACGTATTTTGGTGGTGACGAAAATGATAACATCATGTGTCAGGCAATAGATGAGGATGGAAATGTTTTTATTTCGGGCTATACCGAATCCAGTTACTTTCCAGTGACTGTAAACGCTTACGACAGGGATATTAATGGAATGGATGATGGTTTTATTGCGAAAATCAGCAGTAATTTAAGGGTGATACATGCTTCAACGTATATCGGGGGAAGCGCTGCTGAATTTATCAACAAAATTGCGGTTGATTCCGATGGGAATGTCTTTGGATGTGGAGCAACGAGGTCAAGCAACCTGCCAACCAATGAGAATAGCTATGATCCGTCATACAATGGAGCTCCAAACGATTTGTGGCAAGGAGATGCATTTGTTGTAAAACTGGATAACAATCTTAGCGGTGAATCGGAGGTAGAAGAACCGGGATTGGGATCGCTACCTGATGACTATGAACTCAAACAATGTTATCCAAATCCTTTTAATGCTCAAACCAGAATCGAATTCACTTTACCTAGAAAATCCATCATCAAAATATCTGTTTACGATATGTCCGGCAGACTTGTTCAGTTGCTTGAGAACGGGACATTCGGAAAAGGGAAACATCAGACTACCTGGGATGCGAGTGACTTGGCTAGTGGAACCTACCTCTGCCAATTGGAGGCAGACAAGACCATCAGATCACAGAAGATGATACTCATAAAATAAATTATTACATGAAGTTAAACTGACCCATAACCTTTTTCTCCGGTTATGGGTCTTTTGTCTCTGAAAGCTGTTTATATGTTGCTTTTCAGAAGTTTGTTACTATATTTTATCATATGATTTAAACAAGTGATTAATTCAAGTGTTTAGCAAGATGGTGGCATGGATAAACAAGAACAAAAGCAACCAGAGAGTCCTGAAGATTTATTGAAAAGTATTCGAGCATTTTTCGAAAATTTCCCTGAAGAATGGATTCCACCTGAAGATCCTGAACATCCCAAAGTGAAGATTATGAATGCTGCCCGAGAACTTTTTGCTCAAAAGGGCTTTAAAGGAGCAGGGCTTCGTGAAATTGCTGCAAAAGCTGAAGTAAACCAGGCGATGATCAACTATTATTTCTCCAGTAAGGAACTGTTGTATAGACGTGTAATTGTTGCCCAAATGTATGAAATGTTCCGAACGATGATCTCCTATGATGAAGATGAGATCAACAACGCTGATTTCATCACAACCCTTTCAGCTAGAATCATTGACGGATTACGTATGAAACCTCTCTATGCTCATCTCTTCATACGCGAAATATCTGATGGTGGTGGAACCTTTAAAAAGATAATTCAGGAGCTGGGATACAAAGGACCGGTAGGATTCCGGCAACTTGTCTTACGTCGTTATAAGGCAGGTGTTGAGGAAGGAACTCTAAGGGATTTGGATATAAATGTCGTTGCAATGATTAACATAACTCTTTCTTACTGTTTCATCTTTGTGGATTCCTTCTTTTCTCAAATTACAGGAATATCTATGCAGGATGATGAAGTGTGGAAAAGTATGCGTCTAACCATGATCGACATTTTCAGCCACGGTTTACTAACGAAATAACATCATTTGTATGGAGAAAAAATGACGAAGTATATAGCTAATGTGGTTACAAAATATCCGGTACTGGTCATTCTGTTGACCTTGGCAATCGTTGCTGGATTAGGATCAGGTGTTCGGAAAGTAGAGATCGATGAGAACATCAAGGAGATGTTGCCACGCGATATAGAATCTCGTGTTGTGCTTAACGAGCTGGAAGATATTTACGGTGGTTCTGATATGTTCCTCATCGCTTTTAATCATGAGGAATCCGTTTTTAATCCCGGCACTTTAAATAAACTCTTGGCTATCACCGATACTGTTGAAGCCCTGGATGGGGTAACTCGTGTAAATAGCCTTGCTACTACAAACCAGATACTTGGTACAGAATGGGGCATGGAAGTAATTCCATTCCTGGAGGAAGAGGTATCGACACAGGAAGAAGCTGATGAAATTGCCGAAAGGATTGTTTCAGATTCACTCTACCTTGGTCAGCTTGTATCCGAAGACCTGAAATGGACAACGATCATTGCTGTTCTGGATACTGATGCAAATACCAATGCGGTTTTTGATGAGATAAAGCAACTAACTGCACAGATGGAAGGACCTGAAGAGATCATCCTGACGGGATTGCCGGTTATCCAAAGTAGTATTTCGAAAAATATTAGCGGCGATCTGCGTAAACTCATTCCACTGGTAATTCTGATCATCGTTGTGATTCTCTTTATCAGTTTCCGAACCTGGACCGGTGTGGTTTTACCCATTCTTGTCGCAATAATGAGCATGATCAGTATGGTTGGTTTGATGGGGCATCTGGGAACACCATTTATGGTGATTAATAATGTAATGCCGGCAATACTTATCGCAGTCGGTATCTCCTATGCCATTCATATCCTCGTTGGTTTTTATGAAGAGGTGAGGAGAGGAACAGAGAAAAAAGAAGCCTTAATCCTCACAATCACTCATATCGGCACTCCCGTCATGTTAGCGGGATTAACGACACTGGTAGGTTTCGGGACGATGTTGACAGCACCGTTACCGGTTTATGCAGACTTTGGTGCCTACTTGGCTTTTGGTGTATTTATGGCAACATGGATTACAATGACATTGGTACCATCTATTCTAATATTATTGCCGGTTCCAAAACATATTGCTCAAAAAAGCAAAGCGAGTATTCTTGATAAGTTCTTATTTAGAATTAGCAAATTTGTCCCGTTGCACCGTCGATCTATTTTAATCGTTTCATTGATTTTCCTCGTACTTTTTTCACTTGGATTCCTTCAACTGGAAATTGATATGAATCCGATCACTTTCTTTTCAAAAAAGAGTAGTGTTAGCATTGCAGATTATAAGGTGAATGAAAATCTCGGCGGGTCAATGAACCTGAATGTCCTTTTCGAGGGTGACGCTCAGAACCGAGAAGTAATGACAGCGATGGAGGATCTACAGGATTATATCGAAAGCTTTGAAGAAACCGGTTCCAGTTTCTCACTTGCGACCGTGGTAAAACGGATCAATCGATCTCTGAATGAAGATAGACCTGAGATGGAAGTTCTTCCTGACTCAGACAACGGTATTGCCCAAGCATTGCTGATGTACAGTATATCAAGTAGTCCTGAAGATTTTGAGGCATTTGTCGACAACAACTATGAAAATGCACAGGTAGTTGCTCGATTAAAATCAGTGAGTACGAAACGAATATCGGTAATAGCCAACGAGATCGATCAGTATTTAGAAGATAATTTTGACCAACTAGGTGAGATAAAAGCGACAGGATTCCTCATTTTTTTGAAAGATATGGCGGAACTGATTGTTACGTCTCAAATCCGAAGTCTTTTGATGTCCATCGTTATAATATGGTTCATTGCATGGATAACCTACCGTTCCTTCAGATTGGGACTTTTTGCCATCATCCCGGTGGCAATGACAGTGATTGTTAATTTCGGAATGATGGGTTTATTGGGGATTACCCTCAGTATCCCAACGGCTGTTATTTCCAATGTAATTATCGGGATAGGTGTAGATTTTTCCCTTCACTTCCTGTCACGGTTCAAGCTTGAACTGAAGAATAATAAAAATCTGGATACAGTGGTTAGTAATACGATACAACATGTGGGAAAACCTATTTTGTTGGATGCGTTACCAACTGCGCTGGGTTTTCTCGTCTTGCTTGCATCAGGTTTTATACCCATCCGTTTTGTAGGTATACTGATTTCATTAACCATGATGATTTGTGCCTTTGCGGCATTGACAATTCTCGCGTCAGCGGTCCTTTACTATAAAAAGAACACACAGGGGAGTTTATCATGAAAGTTCTGATTCCCATTATAGCCATAATGCTGATTACAGCTCTTTATTCAATGCTTTTTGCCCAGGAGATGACCGGTTACCAGATCATGAAAAATGTGGATGAACGTGTCATTCCAGACGACATAGAAACCGATATGACAATGAATCTCGTGGACAAAAAAGGACGAGTACGGTCAAGGTTTATCCATTCTTATAGAATGAGTGATGATAAACAGATCATGTGGTTCAATGAACCTGCTGACGTTAAAGGTTCGAGCTTCCTGCGTCTTTCCTACGATGACCGTGATGATGACATGTGGATTTATCTACCCGCATTTGGAAAAGTGAGGCGTATCGCATCACATGCAAAAAACGGATCATTTATGGGGTCGGACTTCACCTATGAAGATATGGGTGATAGAAAAGTAGACGATTATGAGTATACTATCCTCGGCGAAGAAGATGTTGACGGACGTTCTTGCTGGATGATCCAGAGTATTCCAAAACCGGGTGTAGCCACAGACTATTCAAAAGGTGTGTCTTGGGTATGGAAACAGGAGTTTATCGTTGTTAAAAGTGATCTCTACGACAAAAAGGGCAAACTCCGTAAGCAGATGAACCAGAACCTGATCGAACTGGACGGATATTGGATATACGACAGAATAACGATGCATAACCTGAAACGTCAGGGCCATACTGAACTGATACTGGACAATATCAAGTTGAATACTGGTGTTGAGGAGACGTTGTTCAAGTCCAACCAGCTAACAAGGATTCGTTGAGGACAGGAACTATGAAAACATTATTCAGAATAATAATATTTGTACTGTTTTTTACTGGTATAGCCAACGCCCAGAATTACGAATTGCGTGGTAGCCTTCGTGGCTGGACCCGAGCTTTTATTGAAGATCCTCACACTGTGGACCTTGCGCAAGCAAAACTGAAACTGGAATTGGTCAGTTCATTGGGGATGAACACCGCTTTTTTTGCACGTACGTTTGTTACGAGTGAAAAATTCAGAGGGGATCTCTACGAAACAATGGACCCCAACGAAGATATAAATATTAGCCTGCAGGAAGCCTACATAGATTATTACACGGACTGGATGAGTCTTCGTTTTGGTCGTCAGGTTATGACATGGGGAAAAGCAGACGAAATCAACCCAACTGATATCCTTAATCCGCAAGACCTGACCAATATGATGGAAGATAAGATCATACGAAAGAAGGGTTTGTTTGCTATCAAAGCCAACTGGATTATTAGTGACTTCGAACTGGAAACCATCTGGAAACCAGAGTATGGATACATGAGCCTGCCATCCCTGGATTCACCCTGGAGTTTTTTGGATTTAGCGGGAGGTCGGAGGTTTGAACAACCGGAGAAACCGGGAAGTGATCTTGATGAAACGGAATGGGGAATTCGATTGTCCAGAACGATTTCATGGTTCGATTTGTCCACAACATGGTATGACGGTTGGGATAATATCTATACGATGGATTTCAAGAATGCAGGACAAGTGCCATTTGGTGCTCCTCTTATGATATCCAGAACGAAGATGGTCGGAGGCGCGTTTGCTGCCAGTATCGCTTCAATTGGTGTATGGGGTGAGGGAGCTTACTTTATCACAGAAGATGGTGAGGGTGATAATCCGTTTGTACGGAATCCCTATGCTCAATATGTGATTGGTAGTGATTATACCTTTTATAGCGGTTTGAAGATTAATGTTCAATATTTTCAGGAAGTACGGACAGGTGAAGATAGTTATGCAGAAGAATTATCAGAAGATATGCTACCGTCAGCACTTGGAATCGGTCTTCAACTAGAACGAGCGATGACAGCTCGCTTACAATACGCCTTTGGATTTGGTGAATCACAGTCCATTGAAGTATTCACAATGGCTGATCTGGAGGAATCGGGATATATGATCGGTCCGAAATACAGAATTTCGCCTGAGCCGGGTGTAGAGTTTGAATTCGGTGGAGTGGTTTTAGTCGGTGATGAGGAATCGATGTACGGCCGTTTTGACAATAATAGCCATATCTACCTGAAGTGTACTTACAGTTTCTAGACTTCTACCTATAACGCTATAACGAAAAATCCGTCTCGATATTTCGAGACGGATTCTCAAGTTCTGACGGGAGAACTCTTCATTAATCCATTGTTGGACTAATACCCTGGTTGAAGAGCTTCCTCAGCAGCATGTCTGTAACCATTTCAGACAGCTTTTCGATGTTCTGATCCAAATCCTCAATTTCTATATCGCTGGATTCGACTTTTTCCAGTCGTAGTCGAGCACCCTCCAGGGAGAGGCCCTCTTCATAAATCAGCTTCTTGAGAGTTTCGATCTTTTCGACAGAATCGTCATTAAAACGACGCTGTCCACCGCGAGTCCTTACAACATTCAGGTAGTCGCGAAACGTTGTTTCCCACTTCCGGATGGTGGGAGTACTGACACCTGTCAGCGCATTCACCTGAGATATTGAATAGAGCACGCGATCCGTGTTAGAGATGTCGCCTGCTGACATAAGGAGCACCTTCCTCTCGGTACACGGTCTCTCCGATAACCGAGAAATCTTAGCGGTATCCCCATCACCCCTTGCTATGGTGGACGGGTTCCACTTCTTGTATCGGCATAAAAGTGCTAGAACTTTAATATTAGGAGGTCAGATTAAGAAAAAATGATACTTTATTCTTAGGAAAGCACGCCAAGGATATCCAGTACTTCTTCAGGGGTCTGGGAAGCCCTTAATTTTTCAACCGTTGAGCTGGAATTCAACTTTCTGACCAGTCGTGCTGTCAGGTGTAGATATTCATCAACACAGTTGGCAGGGATAGCCGAAAAAAAGATGATATCAGTCAGGTTTCCATCTGGCGATTTAAAGTCCAAAGGGTTGCGGGGACGAACAAATGCGCAGATTAGTTTATCTACAGCGCTGCAACGAGCGTGCGGCATGGCGATCCCATTATCCAGGCTGGTGGGGAGCTCAGCTTCACGAGTAATAGCGTCATCAATCAACCGATCCGTATTGGATATATCTTCATGTTCTGCGAGCTTCCTCGCGACTTTGCCAATAAGGTCTTGAGCATCAGAAGCGTCAACATCAAAAAAGATGTTCTCTTTTTTTATCACCTGGCTGAGATCGAAGTTTATCATTCTGTATCCTTCCGGGATAAACGAACTATCGTTTTCGCAGTTTATCCATTGTCCGTCTTTCTTTTTTCGTTGGACGGGAACCTTCTCGCTTTGTACCCATTGAACGTTGAGCGATTGATACCATTTGCCATGACTGGATTGTTTCCTCCGGGGTTTCATCTTTCCATGTGGTTTTTGCATCCACTTTGGATAGATTTTTTCCCGGTAATTCAAGAATCCGAATGTGGCGGTAGAGTCCCTTTTCCCTGACCTTGATCAGATCATCTGCCCTGACCATTGATGAAGCTTTACAGGTTGAATCATTAACTTGAATACGGCCTTCTCTGCACGCTTCAGTCGCCTTGCTGCGGCTCTTGAATATCCGTGCACGAAAGAGGTAATGATCTAAACGTAAAGGCTCCATTATTTTCTCCGAAAACTTCAAGACGGTTAAAAACAGTGCTGCTTAAACTAAATTGAATTATTCCCCTGATCAAGGTAATTCTTGTCAATATTTCACTCTTGGTTGTTGTGTGACAAGCTTGAAGTTCTTAACCTGAAATTGTGTACGATTATTGAGAATCATGTGAGGAGAAACGAAATGAAAATAAAACTACTGTTCCTAATTGCATTTGCAGGTACTTTACTGGTCGCAACGGCTTATGCCGACGAAACCACCTCTATCAAGGTTAAACCTGGGGTGTATTACATTAAATTTTTCAGTCTGGACTCGGGAAAAACTCCTCAAGATATTTTTGGGACTGATATATATAGAAATGACGATTGGCGGGAATCGATTCGTCTTCTGACAGCGGAAACTAGTGAAGTGTTGGGCTGCCACTTGAAAACAACACCTGAATGGAATGGTACACTTGAGAAAATCAATAACGAGCAGTCCTATTGGTTGGTCATTCCATACGGAGCAGGCGAGTTTGAGCTTCCGGTAAACTGTAAAAAAGTTGAGGCAGGTTATGCATACCAGCTTTCAGGTGGGATTACTGTCGGATATTCAAATGGAAAAACGATCACCGCAGCAACATCAACACCGCAATCAAGCGCTACCTATAAAACTGTGGATAAAAAAGTAAAGAACATGTCAGCATCATCGAGCGTACATGTTCAGCAACAATCTCAGGGATTCTCTAAGGGAATGGGGAGTTCATTATCTCCATCATCAATGCTGGTAAAGATTCCCATTGATACGGTGTATGGTCTATATGGTGGCGAGGTATGGTATCCCATAACACATAGCAGTTCGATTTCGGTTCCTCAACCGATGGATTTTAACAAAAGACCTTGGTAATATTTTTAATATAAAAAGGCTGCTACGAAAACGTAGCAGCCTTTTTTGTTGTTAATATTAAGTTTATGATATAAGCGGTTAGAGTGACACCTTTTAATCCCACTATTTTTGATCAGAATAATTATTTCAAAACTTACGTCTAGCGTAAACTGTTACATAATAACAAAATAGAAATTAAACACATTGTTGGCATGAGGTTTGTCTTAGTAAATGTAGATTGGTGTGGCAGCACCTTCTTTTAATATCGGAGACACCTCATGGTAAACAACATTTCCAAGGCTTATAAAAGCAACGAAGCCTTTTCACTCAATCCACAAACAAAAAGTACATCCAAGCCGAAAACAACAGAAACCGGTATTCCCAGCGGGGCATTGAATCATGCAGCACGTATTAGTTCTGGACTTGAAGATAAAGTCGAGATTAGCGCTGAAGCCCGTCAGATTTCAACATCTAAAACCAATTATGGCGAAGAAAAAGTACCTTCAGAGATGATGAAATCTATTGGAAGTAATTGGTATTCTAGTGGTTATGCTTTAGCGTTGGATTCCCTGAATAAATAGAAAAAATACCCTGTCTCGATGGTAGTCGGAAACAGGGCAGAAGTGCCAACCAGGCCAATAATTGTTTAATCGGAGACAAAACCGATAGGATTTTTGTTTGACCCATGGTACGAACCTGTGGCAGCAGGTGGATTTAATTCCAATCGTACCCTTTTTAACGGTTGACCTCATATCTCTTATCGGCTCCTAAAAAGAAATTCTTTAGTTCTCGTGGAGCCAGAATGATTAATTCGAGTTTACTCAAATCTGATTCAATGACAGCGGACTTCCTCGCCAGGAACCTCTCGATCCTTAGAGGTTTGGGGCAGGATAGTAAGCTCTCTTCAGATTTGACAACAGCTCGAAAAGCCGACCAGAAAGAAGCCGGTGCTTATACGTGGTATGGAATAAAAGACAGCGGCTTCTACAATCCTGATTCTATAGAAGATTTTAGAGGCGTGAAGGGTATTCCACGCATCATCGAAAACGGTGATGAAATCAGTAAGAGCATGAAAAATCACGGTGCGAATGAGATTGAGGTTGATGACTACAGCCGTGGAAATCCCTATGACCGAGTTTATCTGGGCGACCCATTATTAACAGAAAAACTTTATGGTGATGATGGTAGTCAGGTCAGAAACCTTTTTATAGAAGATGATTCCCTTAGAAGTGATTTGCTAGACACATCCAATCAACCAAGCCGAAATCTTACAACAGAATTGATCGCATTTGCACGTGAAGTTGTTCCGGGATTGGAAGTTCCTGAATGGGCACGTGAAGGTGAATTAGCCAGGATGGTTCTTGAAAACGTTGGTGGTCTTGGTGATAAAATTATTGAGAATAAAGATCTACGAAATTTAATCAATACAGACTCAACTGATGAGTTAATAAATCAAAGCCGCGAAGCTGTACTGGATGAACTTTTACCTCAAATAAAAAACTCATCAGAAATTATCACGGAAGATTTTCTGCGTGAGAATCCACATATCGCTTTCGATTTACTCGCAAATCCAGAAAGTCTTCACTATGTGGAAGAGGATCTTGATCAAGCACGGGAAGTCGTTCGTTATGCTTCAGAATCAAAGAACCGCATTTTTGATCAAATGACGGCTAATGCTTCATCCGAGGTAAATCAGATTCCATTTAGTGATGATTGGTTTGAGTCAAATCCAGAGGTAGCAGAAATTGTCGCATCCAATAAACTGACTGATTCTGACAATCCATTAGGACAATGGATGAACCGTCAGGAAGATTACCTGCAGGGTGAATCATTTTCGAATGATCTCATCCAGAAATATTGGTCAGATACAGCACAATCTGTAACTGAAGATTCATTGAATTCCCATCTATTTGAAGATAGTCCAACTCTTTCCATGCTGGCTGTCAGCAATCCTGAGGTTAGAAATCTCCTTGTAAATAATGCAGTTGAAATAAACGAATCCTATCCGGATGGGAATACCAATTCACCGGATCTATGGGTGTTGAGGACATATGGAATTGGGTTGGGCGAAAACAACTATGGCGATTACCAGAGGGTAGGATGACAAAACCATTATCCATGAATCAGGCATTGATCCCAGTATCAAAAGCTCGGTGGGAAAATGAGAACAATCGTGAAGAGGACAAAAATGTGTGGGGTTATGCCCCTCCAGGTTCATCGATAAGAGCCAAACTAAGAACACTACCCATCGATGAGACTGAAGAAACAACGGTTATCGTTGAACCTGAAAAATCAAATGGAAATGGACAAAAGGTAGCTCAAAACAAAAATGTGAAGACCGATGAGTCAAACGAAATCACACTAAAAATAGATGCAGTCGTTACAGTCGTTGGAAAATTACCGGAAGAAGGCGTTGCGGTTGAAACGATAACCTTGCTTCGGCCCGCAGGTAAGAAGGAATAGATGATAGAGACTATTGGATCAAGAGAGATAGAATCGACAACTGAGATGATGACTCGCACTGTTGAAAAGCAGATAGAAAATGCGACAAACGTTATCAAAGTAAATGCTCGAATTCAATCGATGATGCAAAGCCTTCGTTTAACACTGTTCGCGACAAACTTTCTAATGGGTGATGATACAACTCAGGGGAATTTTGGTGAGGAAGTTTATAGCCAAATCAAACCGCTGGGAAAAAACATGGATTTATATCTCTAAAACATAAGGAGTAGAAAGATGGAAGCCATTCAAAGAGCTAGTTCAGCTATGTATCCCAACACAAATGCAGCCACACCGCAATCCGAGGGAAAACGTCAGGTAATGAAGGAAGAAAGGGCTCACCAACGAAATCGTGCAGAAGCTGGAGCGAGTAACCAAGTCCAGTTTTCGGATGCTCCCAAAGGGGAAGATATGCAACGGATCGATACAAAATCCACAATGGACTTTCAAACCGTCGCGGAATCACTTGGTAGAGAAACCGGCCAGCAGGAAGAAGAAGGCAAGTACGGGAATTTTGACCGTACGGCTTGATCATCGTAGCTGATCCAATTCTAAAATCTGTTCACTACGAATGCTGAGGAAATTATGCTTGTTAGTGGGGTAAATCTGGCAAGAACGTACCGGATGATATATCTTCTTAACGAGATCTACAACGATAGAGAAGATTGGAATACGGAAATTGAAAAATCACCGTTTGACCATAAAGAACTCAATCGTTTTAAGAAGAAGTTGGAGCTGATTCAGTTGGGAAGTGAAATCAACGGGCGGTCGGTCAATCTATACGCATAAAACATCGGATACTATAGCGGCATATCTACATATTCCGTTCTGTATTAGAAAATGTCCCTATTGTTCATTTTCATCTGAGGCGGGGGTATCTACCGCAAGGATATCTGAAACAATTCGAGATATCCTTCTTGAATGCGATTATTATTCCAAACTTACCCCATGGAATAGCAATCGACTTCATAGTCTGTTTCTAGGTGGTGGTACTCCATCCATGCTGAATCCAAGTCAGCTGAAGAACCTCGCTGTTAAACTTGAAGCTGATTTTGGATTTGCGGATAATATTGAATTCACGATTGAAGTCAATCCTGAAACAGTAACACCAAAAATTTTAGCAAGCTGGCAACAAATTGGAATAAACCGTATCAGCATGGGGGTGCAATCCCTCAATCAGAAGTCTCTTGATTTTCTTGGAAGAATTCACTCAGTTGAGAAAGCTCGAAAAGCTTTTGGAATGATAAGAGATGCCGGTTTCGAAAATGTGAGTATTGATCTCATATACGGTTATTTGACGCAAGACCCCATAGAAGAGTGGGAACAGACCCTCCATGAAGTAATCCGCTGGAATCCCGAACATGTCAGCGCCTATTCCTTGATCATAGAAGAAGACACTCCGTTTAATTCCCGGACTCAGTCAGGTGAGAATCTTAAGGTGGATGATTCCATTGAAGCAATGCAGTACGAGAAGGTGATGGATTTACTCGTTGATGCAGGTTACAAACATTATGAAGTGAGCAACTGGGCGAAAGAGGGATTTGAATGCAGGCATAATATATCCTATTGGGATGATAGCAGCTATCTTGGTATCGGTCCATCTGCCCACGGGTATGATAGCAAAAGCCAAAGACGATACTGGAATTATCGTGAGATAGATCCTTGGCGTAATCAGGTAAATACCACAGGTAATGGGATAGACTCGAGTGAAGTTCTAACGTCACTTCAGCGTTTTGAAGAACGAGTGATGTTGGGGTTGAGAATGATCGATGGTATTGGGGAAGAAATATTGCAGGGAGCTGCTGAGGAAGCAGGTAAGCTTTGGCCCCCAGCCAAACTAGATGTTTTTATCAGAGAAGGTTTTCTTGAACGAGTGGGTATAAACTTAAAATACACCAGGAAAGGTTTGATGTTGGCCAATTCCATTGAAGTGGAATTGACAGAGTGATTCTAGTCTATACTCTTACTTTATAAGCTATCAATCCGATTAGTAGAAGAAGTATTCCCAATGAGGCTAAGATTACAAATACCCATGTATCCGAAAGAGATCTAGTGATGTTGTAGTCCAGAAAACGGGTAATCCCAGCCACAACAAGGAATAATCCAGCCAATCTTCCATACACAGGATGTAATGGAATCATCCCACGTCCATGTGGCAGGGCAGCGAAAATGAGTAATGTTAATCCACCACCCACGAAAATAATGTTTAAAATAAGCATTTTGAATTCCTTGCCTTATTCCTATGGCTGTTCATTATCGTACACCAATTGTACGCAAATGATCAGGAAAATATTATGAGCAACAACTAAATCTAATAAAAACATTTGAAGATTTTTTTAAAAGCCCGGCATGAAGATTGCCTTTTAATAGGCAATCTTATAAAGGGTACTGCTATTATGTGGAAAAACTTTTTTCTCACCGGGTTCCGTAATCTAAGAAGAAATCGTGTTTACAGTATTATCAATGTAGTTGGTTTATCAATTGGGCTAGCAAGTCTTTTACTTGTCACAGTATTTGCCCGTCATGAACTAACCTACGATTGTTTCCATGAGGATTCAGATCGTATTTTCAGAATTGCACGTCATATAAACGGTGAGTACTCCAAATCAGCCAGTACAGAAATTGCAGACCAATGGCTACCCTTATTACCCGGAATTGAAGAAAAAGCTTTTATCAGTAGTGGAAGAATTCAAGTTTATAAAGATGATGTTGCGTTTGATCAGCTTATTCAAATGGCAGAAGCTTCATTCTTTGATATTTTTTCATTTCCCGTGTTATATGGAAACAAGGATGAATTCCTCGCTGATCCTTACACAGTAATACTCACCGAAAAAGCAGCAAAAAAATATTTTGATGATACCAATGTTGTTGGGCAAACGCTCAATGTAAAACTCTACGGCGAAGTCTGTGATTTAAAGGTCACCGGTGTTATAGAGGATATACCGTCAAATAGTTCTATCAATTTTGATATGCTCCTGCCTTTCCATCATCGAGTGGGAAGGATTCGTAATCTGATGAAAATGTGGGGTGAAGAGGAACCATTAACGGCGGAATTATGGGGCGTTATTTTTTCCAGAACCTATATCAAACTTGAAGAGGGAGTTGATCCAGTTGCGTTCGAGGAGAGCTTTCATAACCTGAATGTAGGCGAAGAGGGGCATTGGGCAAAGGATCCCCAAAAATACCGTTTGCATTCGTTGACAGATCACCACATGATATTCTTTAACCCGAACAACATGCCTATTGATACCGATGGTACTCAACTACTTATCCTTATAGGAATTGGTTTAGTAATCTTGCTGTTGGCCTGCATCAATTTTACCACAATGACCATAGGTCGTGCCAGCACTCGTCAAAAGGAAATGGGTGTACGCAAAGTACTTGGTGCGGCAAAGAAACAACTTTATCAGCAAGTTTGGGTCGAGACAACGATGATGGGTGCTTTTGCGCTCTTACCCGCGCTTGTTCTGGCGGATCTGGCTCTACCGGCATTATCGAGTATTACGAATTCAAATCTTTCCATGACATGGGATATGCCAATGATCGGCATGTTGTTGGGGGTTTTTGGTCTTGCCGTCCTCCTTGCCGGTATATATCCTACTTTTGTTATGACTACTTTTCCACTGCTTGAATCATTAAAGGGAAAATTCGTTCTCAGAGGCAAAGGACATCTGCGAAGAGTTCTTCTTTATACTCAACTCTCCATTTCGATTACTCTATGTACAGTAGCCCTCGTTATGCTAGCCCAGTTAAGGTATGTCCAGTCAAAAGATCTAGGTTTTGATAGTGAAAAAGTTATCACCCTGGATGCTTCTTCCGAGATGGATTTAGCACCTAAGGTTCTTGAACGATTACGGGCTGAACTATCAGACGATCCCGGTATTCTCAAAATGTCGGCAACATCATGCAACATAGGCCCCGAATGGAATTGGATAGGCTGGATTGTCGGTGAAGGCGAAGAAGAAAAGGAAGATACCTATTGGCAAAACGGTGTCGAACCTGAGTACATCAGCACGATGAAAATAAACATTGTTGATGGACGAGATTTCACCTTCGAAGATAGTCCCGAACAAGTGATGATTGTTAATCAGGCTTTCCTGAAGAAACATCATATAGAGAATCCAATCGGCTGGACCATGCCGGAAAGATTTATGAACGCAGAGATTATCGGTGTCGTTGAAGACTTTCATTTCCATGATTTGACGAGAAAAGTGGAACCATTGATTTTGACATTATCAAAAGAGATCTTCGACAACATGGAATTCGCGACAGTCGAGCAACACGGGAAAACACCCGGTTATATTCTCATGCGTCTAGCACCCGGAACGATACAGGAAACCATAAATCGAATTGAAAAAGTATGGAAACAGGTAGTTCCCGAAGCCGCATTCAAATGCTCATTCGTTGATGAAAAAATAGAAAAACAGTATGTAGAGTTTTTGAAATGGAACCGAATTGTAACCTTTGCGACATTTTTATCCATATTAATCGCTGTGCTTGGAATTATAGGTATGTCTGTCCTGCAAGTGGCTCAAAGAACAAAAGAAATAGGTATTCGGAAAGTTTGTGGAGCATCTATCAGTCAGATACTGGCATTGCTAACACGTGAAACAGGTATAACTGTCCTCACATCTAACCTTCTAGCTTTGCCGGTAGCTTGGCTGATTAGTAAGTATTGGCTGCAAAGTTTTGCCTTCAGGATTTCACCGGGTGTATTACTTTTTTCGATGGCTGGAATTTTGATGTTGATTCTGACCTTGGTGACTGTTTCCGCCTTGTCATGGAAAACAGCAACTGACAATCCATCAGTGGCATTAAGGGATGAATAAATTTAATCAGCTTTTCGTTGCATTTTTCTAATGAGGACTTTTTTGATTTTGTTGTTGTCCGTGGCGACGATACGTAGCCGCCAGTTCTCATGAATGATCACTTCTCCGACATCGGGAATTTTTCCAAGCCGGGAGAGGATAAACCCGGAAAGAGTGTCGTAATTTCCGTCCGGTAAATCAATTTTCCAATGATTCCTTAAATAATCTATTTGAATTTTTCCCGGATAGACTCGGACGTCCTTTGATACTTTTTTTACACTTACAAATTGGCGGTCATGCTCGTCCTGAATATCGCCGACGAGTACTTCAATCAAGTCTTCAAGTGTTATTATTCCAGCAGTTCCGCCGTATTCATCGACAACAACCAACATTCCAATATCTTTGTGTCGAAAATGATCTAAGTATTTTGATACAGACGCCTGCTCAGGAACATAAGAGACAGGGCGAATGATTTCATCCAAACTCTCTGGATCTACAAGCAAATCCATTGCATTTACGATACCAATGATTTCATCCAGTGAATTACTGTAAACCGGCATTCGGGTGAACCCACGGGAGGTGACTAACTGTTCCAGACTTTGGATATTATCCGACTCTTTTATCGCAACGATCTCGGTTCGAGGAGTCATCACGTCACGCATCTTGACGTCACGAAGAGAAACAACCTGATCCAATAACTCAATTTCCGAAGAGTCAATTCGCCCTGTTGAACCCAAATCGTTCCAGATGACTTTTAGATCGCTTAGGCTAATGGTTTTACCGGTTACATCACTATCCCTGTGACCGAATGCTCTAAGTAGAAGATCACTAGTGCCACCTGCAATCTTGATAAATGGGTAAAGTAACCAGTAACACATTTCAAGAGGGATTGAAGTGACCAATGCCCAACGTTCAGGAACTTCGCGCGCGACACTCTTGGGAAGAATCTCACCGAAGATCAGAATGAAAATTGGGCTGATGACAAAAATCCACTCCAATGGTAACCCAATTTTCAGAAGAAATAAGGCTGCTAAAGAACTATAAAGGACACCCACAAGATTATTGCCAACGAGAGTTGTGCTGAAGAGTTTTTTTGGTCTCGAAAGAAGCTTTCCTGCAAGAGAAGCACCTCTGCGGTCATGCCGTTTATATACTTCAAGGGACAAGCGGCCACTTGCTGTAAAGGCTGTTTCAGTGCCTGAAAAAAAAGCACTCAGAAGCAGGGCGATGACTAGTATGATGATGTCTAGTATCATGACTGAACTTTCACTTTTGCACGTCCAGCAGTTACTTCAACAATCTGATCAACTACCGTATCAGCTCTGGAAGTAAGAACGACTAAATTGAGTACTAATCCATTTGCCGCATATTCAGGCGCTTTGAGCTCAGCACCAACACGATCGGCCAGAGCATAAATAGCCCCGGCTCGTTCATGGGATATCTCAACAACTATGGTTGAGGTTATCTCAATCGTTTTACGAATGGCATTTTCCAATGCCATTGATGCTGTGCCGCCATAAGCACGGATCAATCCACCCACTCCGAGCTTTGTACCACCGTAATAGCGTACGACACCAACAAGGACACCCCAGAGGTCAGCGCCCTTGATGGCATTCAAAATGGGAGGACCGGTGGAACCATGTGGTTCTCCGTCGTCGTCATACCTCTCCTCACCGTCTGGCGGTGGTGCCAGACGTCGAGCCCATCCGATATGCGTGGAGTCGTAATACTCCTTACGCCAGGCTTCAAGTTGCTTGTCTGCATCCTCAATGGATTTTACAGGAACTGCCAGGGCAATAAAAGTACTGCCCTTTTCCTTTATCCTTGCAGTACAGCTTTTCTTAAGCGTATCGTAGGAGTCGATATGTTGTTGATCTTGCATAGATATGAGCTGATAAATGCCAACACGGCATAAAAAAGTAAACGTTTAGAAAATTGCTTTATCTTTTTCAACATTGATGTATCTCTACCGTTGAACGGCAAAGATGTAGCCGTCTTTTTCTTTCAATTTTTCTTCCCTTTCAACCAACCATATCTCAATCTGATTCTGAACATCATCGGATAGTTTAACATCCGCTGCTTTGGCAGTTTCTTGTATCTGATCCGGTCTGCGAGCACCAACGATTGAACTCGTAATTTCCGGAAGGCGAAGTGTCCAGGCAACAGCCAGTTGCGCAACAGTACAGTCCAAGTCGTTGCTCAACTCTCTCAGCTTTTCAATAAATTCTAGGTTAATATCAAGGTTTGGTGGAAGGAATTCACTCGATTTAAGCCTCCAATCATTTTCACCTAGATTGGCAGGATCAAACTTTCCAGTAAGCAGACCAGACTGCATGGGGCTATAGGCGACTATCCCAATTTGGTTGTCTCGACAATAGTCAATTTCTGCTTCCTCAATATGCCTTCGAAGAATACTATAGGGCGGCTGCAGGCTTGCGATGGGATGGATTGCCTGAGCTCTCTTCATGTGAGTGTCTAAGAAGTTGGATACGCCACCATAACGGACTTTACCTTCCTCGATCAATTTCCCGATCTCTTCCCATCCCTCTTCGATATGGATGTCGTCATTTGGCCAATGGATTTGATAAAGATCAATGTAATCAGTGTTTAAACGTTTCAGGCTGGCTTCGCATTCCTTGCGGACACTATCAGCCTTCAAGCTACTGCCAATCCTTCTTCTATCGTCCCAGATCAGCGAACACTTCGTGGCGATAATTACATCTGATCGTTTTCCTTTTACAGCTTCTGCGACAAGTTCTTCGCTATGACCCAGCCCGTATACTGCGGCAGTATCAATCCAGTTAATTCCCAAATCAAATGATGCGCGTATCGCGTTTACAGCATCTTTATCATCTTGTGGTCCCCAACCAAATTCCCAATTTCCACCACCTATTGCCCATGATCCGAATCCAATTTCTGTTAGATAGAGATCACTATATCCTAGCTGACGAGTTTTCATAATTATTCCAGTATTAAATGAAAGATACTTCTATCGCTAGAAGGTAACGATAAAGAGGGGGAAGGGGAAGCCGGGAAAATTTTCACTGAAAAAATTCCCGGCAAACTATATTATTGACAATCTAAACAAAGACCGAAAAGAAGTAGCTCATGACCTTCGAGAGTAAATCCTTTTGGAGCGATATCAGAGCCATCACCGAGACAGCCATGAACATCGAAGACTCGACCACATTTCCTGCATCGGAAATGGTGATGATGTTTTTTTCCGTGCATTTCATAACGAGTGGGGTCATTGGGCAACAAAACCGCAATCACCCAACCTTCTTTTTCAAAGGAGGAAAGTGTCCGGTATACCGTTGCGATACCAAGAGATGGGACCATCTCTTGTGCTTTGATTAATACTTCCTGTGGACTGAGCGGTCTATCGGCTTTTTCCAGTGCCCATTTGACGGCTACTCGTTGTCGGGTATTTCTCTCCATTGTCGCAGAATCTCTGACAATGTTGGCATTAGACTTCACGATAAATCTCCAATCATCAATCATTTAGCCATATCATGTCCTTCATGATATGCAAGAATCGTTATCAAGAACCAAATAAGTTAGTTTTTTCACGAACTTTTTGCAAGTGCTCCACTTGATTTCAGGAAAAATAATTCGCATTTCTTAGCTGCTACCGGAGTTACTCTATTCTCCGGGAGAGAATATTCAGTATACCTTTGCATATGATCTTATAAAGTGTTATCATATGAGCCGTTTAGAAAGTAAAACCCGATTAGTCGGGAAGAAGGATAAAGGAGTAGAGAATGGCTGCGTCAGTACGCGAAAAAATCCGTTTGGTTTCTACAGCAAAAACCGGACACTTTTACACGACTTACAAGAACAAACGTAACACAACAGGTAAACTCGAAGTCAAAAAGTATGACCCTGTTGTTCGCAAACACGTTATCTACAAAGAATCCAAGATCTAATAGATCTTTGGTACAAGTGTAGCGCTTCGAATTTCGAAGCGCTTTTTTTTGCTCCGAAAAATATGAAACCTTTGGGTGTTAGACGTATCTAATTATTATTAACATACTGAAAGGCTTTAAAATGGCAAACATAGAAAATTACGCATTCACTGCGACGACTGAATTAGGATTTGAAGAAACGATAGAGAAGGTTACTGCTTTACTTGCTGATCAAGGTTTTGGAATTTTATCTGAAATTGATGTTCAAGCTACCTTAAAGAAAAAACTTGATGTAGACTATAAACCCTACAAAATACTTGGGGCCTGTAATCCACCATTTGCCCACAAGAGTCTTGAAGCAAATGAATTAATCGGTGTTTTTTTACCATGTAATGTAGTGGTTTGGGATAATGGCGATAATAGAACCATATCGGCCATGAACCCAAGAGTGATGTCTGATATTATGGACAACGTTGAAATAGATGTAGTGGCTGCTGGAATTACAGAAAAACTTAAGAACGTTTTTTCGCAGTTCTAATCTTTATCTACCTGGCCTTCATCCGTTGGCCAGGTAGAATCGTTTTGTTGTAGTTACATTGAATAATGCTTAAAATTGCTGCGAGTTTCTTAATTTCTTTCCCTCAAACGAAAATCTCTAATTTCTAACGTTACTTTTGTACACGCCTTAGCCAGATGTTCATCATGAGTTACAAGTAATAATGCCCCGGGAAAGTGGGACAACGCCATTTCCAATCTCTCTATTGATGGTAGATCAAGATGATTGGTTGGTTCATCAAGAATGAGAAACCAAGCCTGCCTGCTCAATCCTTCAGCGACAAGTAATTTCCTGGCTTCACCGGGTGATGGTCGTTCAGTGAAACTTAATTTATCATAGGAAAGACCAAGTGCAGCGAGAAACTGGAATATCTTTCCTCGTTGATCCTTGGGTAAATGGAGAAGTTTGTCCAGAAGTTCTTTTTCATCTTCCACAGTAAGCTCTTGTGGTAGATAAAGTAAACGGGATTCTGGAATACGAAGGTTCTCAATCAGATGAGTGATCAGGGTAGTTTTACCGGAACCGTTGGGTCCAGCCAGATGAATTTTGCTATCCCTGTTTATCACTAATTCTGAATCTTTTATCAGTAAATCTTTAGAAACTGAAATAGCATCGATATGAAGTGAAACGATTGGATTCTTTTCAGACTTTACATACTCAAGAAATAGTGAACCACCCAGTTCTTTCTCGACGAAATGATCCTGAAGGTTTTCGGTTATCCTGTTCAGTTCACCTTTAGTTTTGGTGACATTTTGCCCCAGTTTTTTTTCCGCGTGTATGGCACGGCCTTTAGCGGCCATACTCCGTCCATCATGATCTCGGATGCCCTTCATACGGGATTTATGCGAAATATTCTTGTCGGCAGCACCTTGTTTGTTACTTAGAGATCGTAATTGACGTTGCACTTTTTTTTGTTCATCTCTTAAACTTTCGCGTTTTTCCATCGCTTCTTTTTTAGAAGAATCAACAAGTGATTTTGATTCTGTATAGGGGTGATTCAAAATCTGAGTATTTCCATTTTCCAGCCAGATTGTGTGAGTGGTCAGTGTGTCAAGGAAAAACCTGTTATGAGAAACCAGTATTCCTATACCACTAAATTGTTTCAGAATATCAAGCAGTAATGCGGCCCCATCAACATCCAGATGATTCGTTGGTTCATCGAGAAGTAAGATGTCGGGTATTTGGGCCAATGCAGCCCCTATCTGCCACTTTTTCCTTTCACCGGGTGAAAGGGTACTCCAACGTCCAAAGTCCTGCTCAGAAAGATTCAACTGATCTTTTAACCTCAAAGAATATTTATCCCAATTCTGGTTAAAATGGATAATAGAATCATTGCATGTCTCTATTCGTTGCGGACAAAAATGAATTACCGGTTCTCCTGTTGGATATTGAATCTTACCGAAATCAGTTTTTATCTCATCTGCCAGAATCTTCAACAGGGTTGTCTTGCCACTACCATTGGCTCCCACAAGTCCGTACCAGTTCTGCGAGAGGGATAACGAGATTGAGTCGAGTATCGTTGATGCTGACGAATATGAAAAACTTAAATCTTGTATCTGAAGGATGGACATAACAGTCTCCAGTATAATCGATTTCGATTAACTTTGAACAATTGCGTTCGTATGGATACCTGTTATTATTTCAACGGAAGATTTCCTGTTAGTTGATCTGAAAAGATAATAAATGGGAATCATGAAAGAAAGAGTGGGGCTGCTTTTAAGGAATGATCCGAATTATCTCATTCTGGGTAGCCAATTTTAGCTACTTATGAAGTCACTGACTAGCGTTAACCCAGAATTTTCCAGCTTTGAACAAAAAATATATCGTCTATAATCCGGCCGGAAACTTCAACATAGTGTCTATCCAGAGCAACAATGTCCGGGTCCATAAATGGATTTCCACCTTCTTTACGAAGGCAATATTTATGGATCCCGGATTTGATCATCACTGCCAGGTGTTCACTCTTGGAACCCTTGGCATATATCTCTTTTGAAACATGTCCTTTAAGACTGATCATAGGCCTGATATTTTAGTCATCTACTTTCCACACGATCATACTTTATGATCTTTTCACCTTCCTCAAATATAATAAGGTGAACAATCTTATCATGCAATTCAGGTGGAGTTTCCTCAGTTGAAGAGATAATATGCATCATATGACCGGTTATTTTCCTGAGAGTTTTGGCTGAATACTCAGAATTCCCGGGAATACTATAGGCATAACTCTGAAGGTTTTTGATTGGAACATTTTCTTTTTCTGCGATTTTTGCGATTTCATCAATCAAATGATCCTTTAGAGGTTGCCGGGTGGGAACTGTGGATACAATATGAGCAGGTAATAAACTACCTTTGGTCCTGAGTTGATGACGACGGAAATCTCTACCCTGATTATACGATTCTGGATCGTTTTCATCTGAAATCGATTTTTGAGTAGGTTGGACAGGATGAATAGAGGGATCACCCAGAAGATAAAATTGGGCAATTGTTTTCTTATCAATCGGGCTTAAAGGAGTTTCTTTTTCAATGTATGTTTGCCATGCTGTCAGTGCAGAACGACCGAGTGAGGCACTTTTTAGAACCTCTATACAAAAATACTGGCAGATTAAGTCAGCTTGTCCGTTTCCAACAGGTGGACCATAGGCAACAGTTGTACTTCCCCAGAAACCATATCCTCTAGCCTTGAGATACGCATTGACCATAGATAAAGATTTTTTTGTACTTGTGAGTGTTGGGTCAAAAAGTAAAGCGCCGTAACAGCACTCTGCAGCAGCTACAGTACCAAATACCACTTCATCTACCATTATATCGGAATCCATGGCTGTTGGGTAGGCTCCATTACTTTCACCATAATATTTTGGATCGTTTTTAGCACCATGACAATTGATAAAATGGGACAGAGCGTTAACCTGCGATTTTTGCCAATCTGGACCATTTGGTGGACTCAAGAAAAGCTGTGCATCATCACCATAGAGGTTTTTGACGCTAAGAGATGATGAATTACTCCAGACTGCAGCACTGACACCAAAATAGTTTTCGTAGAACTTCTGGACTTTGCCTTCCCAGCTGGATGCCGTATCCAGTAATGAAACGAGGTAAGTAAAATCTTTACTTCCTACTATGTCTGGAATCCTTCCAATCACTCTTGTAGGATTAAGAAATGAATCAATACTTGTACTATAACCTGTTTCACTCGCATAGGGGAGATCACTTGGAACGTCTGTGTCAGGATCACCACTAATACCTTCCGGCATATTTAATGTTTGCATGGGAATAACATCAGTTGCACCAATCAAAACCATATAATCTGGTAGATTCTTTTGGTACAGTGTATCAATGCTGTCCTTATAATCCTTGTCTTTAGCGGCATCTGTCAGATTCAGATCAACAATTGTTGTTGTAATTCCTCTTGTTTTATCTGCAGTGACCATCTTGGCGAGTTCAGCAGTAATTGCGGCTAATCCTTCTTTTTCATATTTCTTCAACATTGCCGCATTATTTGTAACAACTAATTTTGTACTCATATTGCCTCCCGATTTGACTAATTGAATAGAGATGTTGATATCTGTGTTCTGTAAATAGTGGTGAGACCCACAAAGGGTCCCACCACAAGACAAATACTAAACCAATGGACCCGGGACAAATAAACCACTATTGTGATCATAATGGATTGTCTGTTCAGGAACATCTGTGAGGTCTACCTCGAGACCCTCACTGTCCACGTTACTGATGATAACTCCATTGTCGTAGTGTGCATGAAGGAAAACTGACACAACTTCAATCGGTGTAAAAATGAGCTTATCACTTGGAAATCCAGCGATTGCATTTAGCGGACTAGCATCAAATTTGGATCCGTTAGCTGTTACAGATTGGGCAAGTCCAAACGTGAATTGTTTGCCGTCTTTGTACATGTTTTTTACGGCATAGTCATTGGGATCAATGCCGGTTTCCGGATCATTAAATGCACCTGTCTCGAAAGGATAGAGGCAGGCATCGGAGGCTGGATTTACTGCGGATATTTTCGCAATAGTTGCACCCGCTTTTACTTCAGTGGAAGATGCATAAACACCGTATTTTTCCGTCCAATTTACTTCGTTGTTTTCGAAGGGGTTAAATGTTATCCATGCAACTTGATTACCACTCTGACCGCCGACTTTTTTCACAATCGTCAATTTCTTGCATTCTTTATTGATATTGTGAACATCAGCTGTTTCAAACTGTATAGTTAATCCATATTGAGACATTTTATACCTCTTGTAATTCATTTACCTAAAAAAATTGTTTGACTAAAGAAAATTAACTCTCAACAATCTTGGAAGGATCGGCCCTAATTTTGATAATCATTATTCCTCCTGATTATAAAACATTTTGTTTTCATATCACTTCATATGGTTGAAAATTCGTGACTTCATTTTTGCCCTATATGCTTATAACGCAAAGAGAGACAGTTTGTGAATTTTTTGAGTTTAGTGCTTTTTCTTTCCTGAATATTCAAGAACTACTTTTCGATATGGGTAGGGTAGATTGAATTCGAGGGATTTTGTGAAAGCAGTTTTAGCCCTGCTTTTTTTTCCAAAATTTCTATATAGCGACCCAACACAGAACCAGCCAAAAGCCGGATCAATCTGGACAATCCTGTAAGCTGACATCAAAGCGATTTTAAACCACTCGAACTTTAAATGTTCATTATTCAACAGTTTGTGGCAAACAGCCATTTGTTCGGCGCCGGTGAAAGAGGCTGAAGTGAAGTTTTCTGTGCTTTGTAGATGCCATCCCTTTAGAATAAATCGTTGGGCTAAGCGTATTTTGTTTGAAGCCACCAGCGATTTTGAGTACAAATAATAGATCTCCGGAATCTCATGATGTTTCATCATGAATAAGGAATATTTTTTTATCAATTGAGGAGCTATCTGTGAATCAGAAAGCTGTCTTAGAATTCGTAATTGAATTTCTATACTGCTCTTGTTATGAAAAAAAATACCATCCAGTAATTTTATTACCAGATGGCGATTGTTTTCGGCAATTAAAACGTTACATGCCAGAAAAGAAATGTTGGGAATCGGTAGCTTATACCTTGCCATAAAGTTTGAGAGATATTCCCGAGCTTTATGCACCTCGCCAAGGGCAAGCATCCACTTAATCTTCACATAGCTGTTTCCGGACGAAACAGGAGCTTTCTCGATTAGATTGTATGCATTGGTCCATTCACCACGATAAAAATAATAGGCTGCCTTCACTTCCAAGGTCATTGGCAAATGGGAACTATGTTGTTTTAACTTTTTTATCAGGTTCCTTGTAGTGTTCCCTTCCTGCCCAAAAACAAGACCTTTTTTACACCTGGCAATAATCATATGTTTCATGCTGATTAAATCATCTGGGAAACGATGAGAGATATCGAAAGCAGATCTTACAGACTGTTCTATAAGTCCGGAAATTCGCAATATGTCCAGGTAAAACGGATAGGGTTTTATATCAGAAGGGTTTATTCTGATTGCTTGTTCAAAAGCAAGTCTTGCTGCGTTAAAACGATTCTTAATAAGGTGTACTTTACCTTCAAGGAAAGGATAATAAGCATTATCCGGTTCAAGGACCGAAGCCAAACTGAAATTGATGATGGCGTTGTCATACCTTTCTTTACAATAATCAATCATCCCAAGAAAAAAATGTTTGGATGATAGATTCAAAAGAAATGATATTCCTTCCTCAAATACTTTTGCTGCTTTAATTTTCATTCCATTCTTGATATAGAGTTCCGCCATGATAATTCTTGTCTCAATACTGCCTGGATAAATTTTAAGTACGGTTGACAACTCGATATAGGCACTGTTCCAATTACCGCGAACAAAAAATAGTTTGCCTAGTTCCAGCCTTTTTTTCCAACCTGAAGGATGGGAGGATATATACTTCTTCAACGTAGCTATCCTCGTCCTTTTTTTCTGAAATGAGGTATGGCAAAAAATCAGGAAAAACTTTTCATAACCCGAAATTTGTTTCTGTACGATTATCTTTGAATGGGAGGTAATAATATCTATTTCAGTTTTGCGGTTGGCTATTAGTGAGTCAATTTCATGTTTAATCTTTTCCCATATAGAACTTTCTCTGATCTTACTACTGTCATTTAAAATTTGATTTATATCATAGTCACTAAAATAAAGCAATGACCGACTCAGATATTTCCTCGCGATTTCATATCTCTTTCTACAAGTTTCATTTGTGATCATGAAAAATAGAGCAATTTCGTCATAGGATTTGTTATAAATACACCTCAAGATTAAGACATTACGGTGTTTTGAAGGGATTCGTTTAAGTTGACTATAGAAATGATCCATTAATATTTCGGGATCCAGATCGTACTCGTGATCTTGACTATCGAATAATTCGGGAGAAGAAATATGCAGACTGTCGCCAATGTCTTCGAGTCGTATATTTTTTTGTGATTTCCTTGATACATCAATACAAAGGTTCTCAGTTATCCTAAGTATCCATAGTGAAAAGTTTGATATCCTGGCTGCATGGTCAGGCAGGATACGATGAATTTTAAATAGCACATTGCTGTAGACCTCTTCGGCGGCGATCACATCTTGTTTAAAAAAGTGTCTACATTTTCTTTGAACACTCTCTTGATTCAGTTCCCATAGCTTCCAAAAAGCGGATTCATCACCCATGCTTGATTTTTTTAGTAGTAGTTTTTCTTCATTAGATTGCTGGTAGTTTTTCATAGTGCAGACCCCTTATTTAGTTGGAACTAAAAGGGGGTAATTTTGAGTAACGAAGGATAAGTAATTACTCAATAATTATAAGTGTGATTAGTGTGTGGATTGGATAGTTGGACAGTAGAATAAGAATGATAGCAAAGGGTGTTTTTTATTATCTTAATAAATTATAAGTAATAAGAGAAGTCTTGCTGGTTATTATTAGCATAAAAGTTGAGGATTATTCACCGGTATATTGAATAAACAAAGGTATAATAATTTCGGAATTACGGTATTTTGATCCTGTGGAATTTTGGGTTTTACAGTCTAAATTTATAAATCAGAAATAGACGGTCATAATAAATCGAATATTTGCCAAATTATATCAGGAATAGAGCGGAGAGCAATATTTGTCCATCTTATTCATTTGGCATATGATCTTTTACGATAGACCAGAATTGACGGCTGATTTCCTTGATGTCAATATTCTGACTCTCAAGTGTCTTCACAATATTCTGTTGTTGATCAGAGCTGAAAGACTTCAACTCTTTGGCGTTTAAAGCAACTTCGCCGTTAAGAATGTCATCAACAGGAATCTTGATGTCGTTCGTTCTGGCATGATCGAGAATGGCAAGCATCAGGTCAGGGCGGTCTGTAATGATGTGGACCGCTTCATCGTTAATCCCAATACCACGTAGCCATTTGGCCATTGCTTGAGTAGGTGCAATAGGTTCAACTTTTACAGCTTCTCTGAAGAGTTGTGAACCCAACCAGTACCATGACGAAACTGTCCCATTAAGAGATAGATTGCTCATGGATTTACTCAAGGGAGAAAGCGAAATCATAAAGAAGATAATCAATATGATTAGTGTAGCCTTGAAAAATCCGAAAAGAGCCCCGATACCTCTATCAACTCCACCTAAAGAGGCAGCTTTTGCAACCTTCTTCAGCATCCTTGCAAAGAATCGCAGAGCTATAGCGATACCTACAAAAAGAATGATAGCTGCAAGAATGCCACCTAGCCATCTTGAAATGGGGGTAGAGTCTGCGAGGATTTTCCCCAATGCAGGTCCACCAAACCGTGCGGCTAGATAACCGCCAAGAAGAGCGATGAGGTCAAATAATTCGAGCAAAAATCCGCGGAAAAGTCCGCGGATACAGAAAAAGCCCACTATGACAATCAACGTCCAGTCTAGAATAGTCACTTTCAGCCTCCAAGGCGTTGAGTTACCAACTTCCTTATGACATTGCCATCTGCCTGACCGGCGACCTTCTTCATGATGGGCCCCATAAGTTTTCCGAGGTCTTTCATTGAATCAGCACCGGTTTCGTTGATCATCTCATCAACGATTTTCGTTAATTCCTCATCACTCATCTGCTTGGGTAACATGGAATCGCAAATGGCGATCTCTGTTTCCGCTGAATTGACAAGGTCATCACGTTTTGATTCACGGTACTGATCAAGAGCGCCTGCCATTTTCTTTCTATAGGCAGAAAGAACACGGATCGCATCAGCTTCTTCCAGTGGACCGGAAGAACGGGTGCGTTCGTTTGTCAGCACTGCTTTAACAGCACGGATCGCCATTAGCCTGGTTTTGTCACCAGCCTTCATGGCAGTTTTCAGCTGATCGGTAAGGTGCTTTTCAAAGTCCATAGATCACTGTGGAATCAAAGTGTGATTATCCGAAAATCGGGATAATTGACTAAAGTTGACCTTTGCGTTCCATCGCAGCTTGCATTTTGCGCATTTTCCGACGAGCAATGTTGGATTTACGCTTACGGGCTTCGGATGGCTTTTCGTAACGCTGGTGTTTACGGATTTCTGCCATGAGACCTGATTTTTCGCAAGATTTCTGGAAACGCTTAAAAGCTTTTTCGAAGGGCTCGCCTTCGCGTACCTTAATGTGCGGCACGGTAATCACCTCCAGGTGAACAGTAAATGGTTAATGTTAAAACGCAGAACCGAAAATATACTCTAGAGGAAACGTGAAGGCAACGCATACAACAGACTTGGCTCCGTATTTACCCTGGAGGCCAAGTCATTCGACGTCCACCGAGCATATGCATGTGGACATGGTAAACTTCTTGTCCGGCACTGTCGAGAGTGTTGATAACTAAACGGTAGCCTTTGGTGTCCAATCCATTCTCTTTCGCAATCTCTTTTGCTGCGAGAACCATCTTCCCGATGATTGTGGCATCATCATCTTTGAAATCATTTACTGTTGCCACATCTAGTTTAGGGACGATTAGGATATGAACTGGGGCCTTGGGGTTGATGTCTTCAAATGCGAGGACATCATCACTCTCGAATACGATAGTAGCAGGAATTTCCTTGCGAATTATTTTCGCAAAAATCCCATTGTTATCATATTCCATGTTGCTCCCTTGTTTGTTTGATTTAAGATAAATCTTCCAAAAATGGCAAGCAACTCTTCAATAAATAACCAAAAAGAAAAGCGGCCTCTAATCGAAGCCGCTTTCAAACAAAATATGTACTTATTAGGCGATCTTGTCCTTGAACCCTTTACCCGGGCTGAATGACGGATAATCTTTGGCTGCGATCTGGATCGTTTCACCTGTACGTGGGTTACGTCCTGAACGTGCTTCACGGTGTTTCTTTTCAAAACTACCAAAACCTACGACACTGACTTTTTCGCCTTTGCCTACAGTTTCAATAACGGTTTCTACTAATGCGTCTACGAAACCTTCACTCATACGTTTTGTTTCGCCAGTTTTTTTGGCGAGAGCATCAACCAATTCAGCCTTGTTCATGTGCATTCTCCTGATAATGTGAAGAATTAAGTTTAGTTACAATTTTTAGCGAAACCCTGTAAGGGCTTCAAAAACTCGATTCGGCTTGAAATATAGACAAGAATCGCTGAAAGTCAAGAGCCACAAGGTAAAATCAATCTTTTTTATGTGGGCAACAAGAGTTCAATGATGATTAAAATATTGTTTTTTATAGGATACTGTGTCTCGCAACTCCTATAGATGAGCTGTTAGTAATATGAATAATCCTATGACTGCCAGAAAAGTACCAAAAATGCTATGTTTAGAAATACTCTCTTTAAGCAAAATACGAGAAAGCGGGATCATTAAAATTGGAGATGAAGCCATCATTGTCGATGCAATGCCCACTGGAGCGTATTGAACTGCGACCAACGATAACCAGACGCCAATAAATGGACCAATGAAGGCGGCTGCGGCTAGATGTTTAACCACATGTAGATCTTTCAAGTGTTTAAAAGACTCCGTGAATGTACCACGAATAACCGCCAGTATCCATATAAGGACCATTGCAGCGAACATACGGATGTAGTTGGCAGAAAAGGCAGTGACACCTGTATCAAGCCCTTTTCTTGCCAGGATCAAACCCGAGGCCTGACAAATTGCGGCAAGGACTCCAAAAATGATTCCCTGTTTAATTGTTCCCTGATTAGAAGGTTTTACAAACCGTCCATGATGACTAATTGCCCATGCAACACCAGATATAGTGATGATAACACCAAGAATCTGTATTGGAGAAAGAACTTCACCCAGTAGCACAAAGGCAAGAATACTGCTAACTACAGGTGCAAGAGTCATTAGAATCATTGATGAGCGAGGTCCCAGAATAACATAGGCTCTGAACAGAAATGAATCTCCGATTACCAGTCCAACCAAACCGGATAGGGATAGCCACAGATAGGTGTCTTTTGTGGCGTTTTCAGGGAGAAATGTTCCGAAGAACAATAGGTGTGACAGAAAAAGGAAAAAGACTGCAAATACCAGACGCCATCGGTTTACCATAATAGAACCGATTTTTTGTCCGGCAAGTGTAAAAAGAATCGAAGAGAAAGACCAGCACGTAGCAGTTAATAATCCGGCAATCTCCCCAAGGGGTAAAATTCCCATATTCTATCCGGTAAAGACTATATCAATCTTTTCTCAATGTTGTGTTGCATTGCTTCATAATCTTCAGGGGTATCAACTTCCATTACGGGCAGTGCAGTTACATCAGCAGTATAATAAGGTTCGCCCTTTTCAATCATATCATTAAATGAGTGCTCGTAGAATTCTTTGCGACCATTGCCATTGTTTATTCGATCTTCAATCGTATCAAAAAGCCGTGGTAGAGTATCAGTTGAAAGCAAGTTAATACCTACAGATTCACCCGCCGCTTCAGATGGTTTAATATGTTTCCCGATTTCAATTATTCGTTTGTCACCATCTAACCGTACTTTTACCTCTTCCTCAGCAACACGGTCAAATCGTGTAGCGAGTTGATTGCTGTTACCGGATGCTATAGTCGCAGCTATTGCACGTGAATCCAGTATCACATCACCATTAATAAGAAGAGTCGGAGCTAGATCATTTAGAACGCTATCCTTTGTCAGGAAAAAGGAATAGGCAGTATTTGTTTCAGTATATACTGGATTCTCTATCCATTCAGAATTTAATTCCGGAAATTTATTTGCAACGTATGAAATCAATTGTTCTTTATGGAAACCACAAACAAATATTACATCGTTGATTCCATTTTTCTGCAACGCATTTAACATCCAGTCAAGAATTGGTTTGTCTTGAACTGGAAGAAGAGTTTTATGTGAATTCAGGGTGAGTTTACCCATCCTGACGGACTGTCCTGCTACCAGGATAACAGCCTTCATAGTCTATGACTCCAACTTATTATTAAGTTTTTTTAGAACTCGCTTATGTGCTATCCAAACCAGGAAAATCCATATATTCCAGGGAATAAGGCAGAACCACATATAGTATTCTGGCTTCCCAATGAGCATGAAAAACGAAAATACAGTTACATGGGTTCCTTTGCCCGTAAAGGTCCACAGAATAAGAATGAAACGCAAACTAAAATCTTTTCTAATCTCAGGTGGTAACTCGAGGGGAAGACGAACCTTTCGACGAACAGCACGTTCACGGTTCAGGTACAATTTGTACAAGTAGAAAAAAGGCACGTAAAATAAGTTTCGAATGAATCCTTTTTTCTTCTTTTTACCCCTGTGAACAACACCTTGTTTTTTATCTGTATGTTCAATGGCATGTAAGTAGGCTTGACGGACATGATTTAAATGCATGCCCTGGTAAGACGTTCCGACAACACCACCAAAGATGACAAGCATCCACCACCAGAAAGTAGAATAACCCTCCGGCTGCCATGAGAGTACAATCGCAATAAAAACTGCCGCACCAACAACGTAATCTGCCACACCATCATAAATACGACCATATCGTGAAAACCGTTTTGTCATACGGGCCAGCTGTCCGTCAGTGCAGTCGAGTATATTGGAAAACATGTAAAGAAGTGCACCCCAAACCAACCACTCATAAGTACCAAAGTAGATGGCAACACCACCAAGAACACCCACCAGAGCGCTGATAAATGTCACGAGGTTGGGTCGAACAGGTGTTTTGGAGAGTGGCCATGCGAAGACAAAACCGAGAGGTCTATAGATTAGGAGATCAAACCATTCTTCAACCACGAGGGGTTTTAATCCCTTTTTATACTGCTCAAGGATGGTCATAATGCGCTGTCCCGGTGCTTCAGTTATTTGCGGTTCGCACTAGCGAAAAATAGTATGGATGACTTCACTTCTAATTCAGCTTACTTACAAGTCGCTAAGATAGTTCCTCATATATGGTGGAAGCAAGTTGGGAACCCTCGGAATACATGGTTTAAAATTAATGATTCGAAATTCTGTGGTGTAAATATACCAATAAAACACCCTGATGAAGGCTGACTGTTGCACGGTCTTCTGTTATGACGTTTGAGCTTGATATAAAATGACCAATCTCAAGGTTTTTTCGTTTGAAGGACCATTTGAATCCACGTAAAGTGACATTGACACATGGATTTAAAGGGAACAGACTACACAAATGATCCTTTTTATTATTGATGGAGAAATCACTCAAGCCGTGCAAAATGATTCCATCACCAATCTCATCGATTAACCGAATTGAAAATAAGGGAGCATGTGCTACAACGACGTCATATACTGACAATTCATGGTCAAGTCTGAAACCACGATGACCTATAACATCTATTCGCAGAATGTTCTTTTCTTGAAGGTGACGCATGGCCTTATCAAAGTCTGTGGATTCCTGATCATCACGTTTATCAACGTTGATACCCATCTCCTTGGCGGCGACAAGGATATCTGAACGGATGCTATCCATGTCACCAACGATGGCATCAGGTTTTATGGCGTTGTCCAGCAGTATGTTCGCGGCGCCATCAACAGCCAGGATATACTTATAGGTTGAACTTCTCAGTATGTCCATCGTTTTAGTGAAATCACCGTTTAAAACAACCAAAGCTCTATTTTCTGTATTCATTTTTATGACCTTAAAAGACCAGAGTACATACGATGAATGCTGCTATTAGTCCTGCTGCATCAGCGATAAGACAGGAAGCAAGAGTATGCCGTGCTTTACGGATACCAATACTGCCCAAATAAACAGCCAAGACATAAAACGTCGTTTCAGTAGAACCCATCATAACTGATGCTAGTCTGCCGATGAATGATTCTGGACCATGAGTGTTGACCAGATCCGTCATCACGCCAATTGCTCCACTACCAGATAAGGGTCTGATGAGTGCCATTGGTAACGCTTCAGGAGGATAGCCAAACAGACTTAGGACGGGATTCAACGCAGTAACAAGAATGTCGAGAGCACCTGATGCTCGAAACATGCTGATGGCAACGAGAATTGCCACAAGGAATGGAATTATTTTGATGCCGACTTCGAATCCTTCTTTTGCACCCTCAACGAAAGTCTCATAAACTTTGACCTTCTTCAACATCCCGGCAGTGACAATAATCAGGATAGCAAGTGGGATAGCCCATGAACCGGCATCAGTGAGAATCTTCTGGAGTGACTCAGCCATTGGTCACCTCCTCATCCTCAACATTTTCCTTTACAACCGTTACAGTTGCTACCGTTTGTGGATTTAGCTTTTGTAACGCCCTTGAAACAATGATTGCTACGATTGTACTGATAGTTGTAGCGATAATTGTCGGTCCGATTATCTCAGCAGGAGAAGTAGCGCCGGCAGAAACACGTATCGCTATTACTGTTGCAGGAATAATCGTAACGGAAGAAGTATTAATAGCCAGAAAAGTTGCCATGGAATTACTGGCACTACTTTTCTCCTTGTTCAATTTCTGAAGATCCTTCATCGCTTTCAGACCCAATGCCGTGGCACTATTTCCCAAGCCGAGCATGTTTGCCGCGATATTAGCAATCATACTTCCCATTGCAGGATGATCAGAGGGCACTTCTGGAAACAAACGGGTCATTATGGGCTTTAAGAGCCGAGCCAGACCTTGAATCAGACCAGCCTTTTCTGCGATTTTCATCAAACCCAGCCAAAGCGCCATCACCCCGATCAATCCTATGGCCAACTCAACTGAGACCTTTGCAGTATCCACAGCCGCATCGGTCAACGCTTCCATTTTACCACTGAAAGCAGCAACGAGGATGGAAATCAGGATTAACACATACCAGACATAATTCATAAAACACCCAATTGTGATTTCTGGTTTTTTGTCTTAAATGCCAACATCAGAACTGAACACTAAATAGTAATAAAAAGTTAGGATAATTGGTACTGAATTTTGATTTAATATCTGGTTTCCCATAGGGTTCTTTGGTATCTTTGAGAAATTGGAATCAAAAACGGTGGTTGCGATATTGACTCAAGTTATTTTAAAAGAAGATCGGTGGGAAAAATTTGACCCCCAATGGGTAGACCGCATTGAGGTGATTCTGGAAGACTTTTCTAAACTAGGTTCTGTCAAGGCAATGATTGTACTTGATAACTATGGAAAAGAACTGACAGAAACGATCTATCCAAATGGGAAATATGATCAAGTTCTTGAATACGCAAAATATGAACCAATAAAACAAATCCTTGAATTGGGTTTTGGTGAGGAATTACCACTTTACCTGACGGAAGAGAAATCAGATTCGATAGTACTTACGGGATTTGCTGCAGACATGATTCTTATTGTCGAATACGGGAAAAAAGCCTTTTCCGGAGCAATTGGTATGCGCTTTGAAAAACGGATCAGGCACATGCGAAATGTCTACCGGAACCGGACAAACCGGGCTACAATAGTTTAATCCTGGAGTCGGAATGGGTTCAAAGTCAGATAACGGTCTGGGTAATATTGAAAGTAAAGTGACGAAGCTCACTGGAAAAAATGGACCATACTCTATATTGATCGTAAGTAACAATGGATTGCCCGTTATTCATGTAGGTAAAAAACTTGATGAATCAACGACTAAGGCTGCCTTCGGAGTGGCACTCGAAAACGAAATACACAAGTACTCAAATAATTATAGTGGGAAAACACCAATAAACACAATTATTGATTTTAAAGACTTTAAACTTATGATAAACAAGTACGAACCCTTTATTGTTCTTTGTGAATGGCATCCTCAGGATGAAGTTTTGCAAAAGGATTTTAAAAAAGGACTTGATGATGTCATGGTTGAGTTAATTGAGGAACTGACCTGATGATTCTGGATAGTTTACATAATCTAATTCTGGAAAAAAATGTCTTGGGTTACTGTTTCAGTGATTGGGATGGTATACCTGTGAAATCTGAAGGTTCTGTGCCAGAAGCATTAGCGCCGCTTGTTGTACAATTGTTGAAAGTCTGGTCTGGTGATATTGATGAGTCCTGGCGAGAAATAAGATACACAGACAACATCTACCATATTTGTGCGGGGGAAGCAGGTGTTCTGGTTGTTTTGGCTGATGCGAAAGTTAATGTCGGGCTTATGAGACTACGAGCTGGCGAACTTTTCGGGTTAATAAATGAGAAGCTTCATGGGTTATTCGATCAGAGAGAAAACTGATGATAGAAAGTCATGTTAAAGATTCACTAATGGCAAAAATTGCTGTTATTGGACCAAGGGATTCAGGTAAATCATCTTTCATAAAGATGATTTTCCAAAAGTTTCCATCTGAGCGAAGAGGCGAAATCACTCTTCTGGATTCACATGGTGATTCAATTCAATGCCTGGAAATCTTTCCTGCAAATGTACCAAAAGTGGAAGAGAAAGAAATCCATTTTCAACTTGCTGTTGTAGCTGGAGAGATTTCTTCTGAATTAAGCTGGCAACTATTGCTTGAAGATGCTGATGCTATTTTGTTTTTTGTTTCAAGTATTGCCGGTAGCATGGAAGTAAACGTTAAAGTGTTGCAGGATATGGAAGAGAATATGGCTGTTTTGGGAATATCATGGCCATCAATTCCAGTTCTATTTGTCTACAATGACAGAGATGCAGAACACATCTATACAGTTGATGAATTAAATGCAAAATTGAACCGTACCAATGCGGATGTATTTGAAACAGTAGTGAAGAAGGGTCATGGAGTCTTTAAAGTACTCAAAGCAGCCATTACTCATGTGCATGATAATATACAGGTTACAGCAAAACCTGATAATGATAAAGATTCTGAAAAGACTCTGGAGAATAAAGACGAAAATCTGAGCTCTTCCTCTGGCAAGGATCAGGAAGATGTCGTTAACTTCAAAACTCCTTCGGGGGAAAACACTGACCATCAGCAAGATTCAAGCGAACAGGAGGAGTCAGTAAATGTTCACGGTAAAAGTAAACTAGGATTCTTCGGCCGTTTTAGTAAAAAACGGAAGAAGTAAAAAAGGATGATGATGCTAGATCTCAACGATATCCAGCGCGATCTCGAAAAGCTACGTCTCAGCCGGGAGGTACTCTCCTATGTGGCTGATTGTACGGGCGCATTCGGGGTATTGGTTATCGAACATTCCGGGGAGCCAGTAGTGGAAACCGGCGTGATAGAGGGTGAGATCAGTCTTTTAGCAAAACAGGTTGCTGAGCAATGGAGTACGACAGGAAAAATTGCAAAAATGCTCGGTGAAATTTCCTTTAACGAAATGATTTTGACAGGTGGCAGTCGTCACCTTTACACAACACAAGCTGGTTTGAGTCACCTTCTCGTGGTGATTTATGGTATCGAGAGTAATCTCGGCCTTGTAAAACTCTACGCCGGTGCAGCAGCAGACAGGGTAGCATCACTCATTATTGATGAAGTTAACCCACAAACTGCCACCGAAGGAGTAGAGCAGACCGGTTAATAAATGTCCGAACTTTGGCGAGTTGCCGTTGAGCTTCCGCCCCTTTCGGGCGCTAGTTCAGCGGCATTTTTATTTAGAGATAGAATCATGTTTAGATTACTACCAGACAGAAGCCTTTCAACGAAGGTTTGGCGATTAGCCGGACCTGTCGTTGTCGGTATGATTTCGCAGACATTGCTGAACGTTGTCGATACAGCAATGGTGGGACGCCTCGGTGCCATATCGTTGGCCGCAGCAGGTATCGGCGGTATGCTCTCATGGACAATCCTTGGAACTATCGGGGCGCTTAACATCGGTGTGCAGGCTGTTTCGGCCCGCCGTTTTGGTGAAAAGAACTATTCCGATGCAGGGAAGACACTCTATAACGCCATCCTCATAGCAATTATCGTTGGTGTGTTTACCAGCGGAGTTGTATCCGAGGCGATGGTGAAAGTATTCTTCCTGTTCTCAGGTGACACTGCAGTTGTTGAGCAGGGAAGGTCCTACCTGGGATACAGGTTGTTGGGTGCGCTCCCATTTATGATCATCATGGCCCACCGAGGATTCTTTAACGGTATAGGTGAAACCCACCTGCACATGAAGGTAAGTTTTCTGATTAACGGGTCAAATGTTGTCTTCAACTACCTGTTCATCTTCGGAAAATTCGGTTTCCCGGAAATGGGAACTGCCGGTGCAGGGCTCGCCAGTACACTAGGAACTATTTGCGGGATGATCATGTTTTTGATCATCGGGTTTAGACATAAAGACAGGAAGAAGTACGATTATTATCAACGTGGGAACCTTGACAAGAAGCTGATCAGAAAGGTTCTGGATCTTTCAACTGCTAGCGGTGTCAGGATTTTTCTGGCGATGATTGGATTTTCCTTCTTCAGTGCCATTGTGGCCAGGCTGGGGACAGAGGAGATGGCAGCGACGAACGTCATCCTGACCATTATTTCCATGTCCTTCCTGCCGGGAGCCGGTTTTGGTGTTGCTGCAGGCAGCCTGATTGGCCAGAAACTGGGTGAGAAGAAACCTGATGAAGCAGAAACCTTCGGTTGGGAATCGGTTCGACTGGGTGTGATCACCATGGGTATAATGGGTATCTTTTTCATCTTTATTCCCGAGCAAATGCTTGGTCTATTCACCAACGATGAAGGTGTGATTGCCAAAGGAATTAACCCCCTGCGTGTCATGGGGCTCGTCCAGATGATTGATGCCCTGGGCATGGTACTGATGGGTGCGCTTGAAGGAGCAGGATTGAACAAGTTCGTTATGTACGCAGAAATATCTGTGAACTGGTTTGTTTTCCTGCCGGCAACTCTAGTCTTTACTCACGTTTTCGGCTGGGGACTTACGGGTGCCTGGTCAGCATTGGTCCTTTACCTGCTGTTACTTGGAGTGATTGTAACGATCAAGTTTATGGGAGGTAGTTGGAAAGAAGTTGAACTATAACTCGCCAAGGTTAGAGATAAACACACCCCGCATTTGCGGGGTGTGTTTTTACAGAGTTCGATTCACCATAGGGCTGAATTATTTAATAAGGACCATTTTTTTGGTAATCATCACATCATCCGCTTCAAGACGGTAAAAATAGGTGCCGGATGAAACCATCTGGCCCGTAGTATTATTACCGTTCCAGTTGACAAAGTGATTTCCCGTTTCCAGTCTTGAATCGACAAGTTTAATCACCTCGCGTCCCAGGATGTCATAAACCGTAAGCTTGACTTCAGATGTTGTTCCAACGTTATATGAGATTCTCGTAGACGGGTTAAACGGGTTCGGATATGCATTGTCCAATGACCAGCCTTCAGGTTGGATATCGGGAGTGTTATTGACTGAAACTATCCAGTCATTCACACGCTGCATATAGATATTGCTGATTATTTCCATACCGGAACTACGATAATCCTGCCAAACCGAGAAGAATCCGTTTTCACCGTCAGGAATAAGAACAGGTTTCTCCTGGTTGTGGAAAGCAATTGTTAAAGGCAGGCCTTCCTGGGGATAATCTACACTTACCGGAGTACCATCATATTTAAGGTGTGTGTATCGAATATCATTAAGGGGATTATCACCACTTTCTACCCAGGCAACATAAATACCGTCATCGCCATCTGGCAGGATATGAGGATCAGACTGCTGCTTTAAATCTGAACCAATCAGAATACCGGAAGAAGGTGTGAGCTGAGGTATTCCGTTCAGATCGTATTTCTGAATATAAATATCGTATTTCTGATGATAAATATTATCATCGAGATTGTCACGGGAATCCTGCCAAGCCATCCAGAAATAGTCATCAGTCGAGGCAAGATCTATAGCGATTTGCCGATGGTCCTCGACTATAAAAGGATGTCCATTTTCTTCTAACGATACAGTCCCATCTGAGCTGATAATCTGTCCATAAATATCGAATATTGAATTTTCCAGGCGTGAATCTTCCCAAGCAATGAAGAAATCATTATTGCCGATTTTTGTCATCTTTGCATTGTCATGGAGAGAATCCGCTGTACAAATAGCGACTGGATTTTCCCAGGCATTCTCACCGGTTAAAAGGATACGCTGTGCGTAAAGACCAGATGGTTCACAATAACGTTTATAGACAAGAAGGATAGAACCGTCATTAAAGGTGTCAATGGCAAAAATCGTATAGTCTACCCGTTCATCAGTATTGATCTGGAAACCGGAACCAGCTTCGCTTGACCACTGCCCAACTCCATTGCTGTTCAAACGTTGCGCCCAAATGTTCCAGCAGTATTGATCATCTAACTGGTTATAGATGACAACTACGCCACCATCATCCACGGCAACGATGAATGGATTACGCTGTTCGTAAGTATCGGATTCGGAATAAGCGACAGCAGCTCCACGGTCACCCCAAAGGATATTTCCTTCTGCGTCAACTTTTTGTACATAAATGTGTGGATCCTCTGATAAACGATTGTCAACCCAGGCAACGATCGCACCACCATTATTATCGCTGATAGATGTCAGCGAGCGATATCTGATCTCTACTCGGGTAGTATCTGATTCACCGTAAGGGAAACCTGGTGTGAGGGAGAAACCATTAATCTCATCAAGAATTTCGCCGGTTCTGCCATTAACTCTCTGCATGTAGGGATAACGGCCAAGGCGGCCGAAATGTCCTTCTTCCCAGATAATGATTTTGTTATCACCATTTGAAGGGATAACATTGGGAGAATAAACATAATTTCCAATGCCGTAGATAATTTCTTCGCCATTTTCTTGAAGCTGCTCGTTCCCATTGATATCAATAATCTGGTAATAAATCGCTGGGCTGCCAAATCCAAAATCCAGCCATACAAAACCTGCACGATTGTCATTAAAATTGCTAACGAAAGGATAAGTATATTGTAAAACTCGATCACAAATAATAATTCCATTTGGATCACCCCAATCGCGGTTACCGTTTGAATCGAGATGTTGACCATAAAGTACGCTGTTTGGTTTTGCATGCCAACGTTCATCAGCCCATGAGATATAAACGCCACCGTTCATGTCAGAAGCGAGTCTCGCCTGTGTTTGCTCCCAGGCGGCGTCACAAACAAGATTACCACTCAATTCCTGGCCGGTTGGCCCCCAGTGAAGCTGGAGTGAACCGTTGTTGTTTGATATTTTTTGGGAATATAAATCTTCAGTTTCGAAGTCTACACGTTTGTCTTCCCAGAGAACAACTGCTTCGTTTACTCCTGTATTTACAATTCTGGGTCTTTGTTGAGTGGCGCTATAGTTGCAAATGGGAACACCGTTTTCAGCCCAGTTTATCGTTCCGTCACTAGCTACATGCTGGCTATAAATATCTACTTTCTGATCATGGAGATCATAATTTCGGTCATCTTCCCATACAACGAATACTCCCCCGTTGCCATCTTTTGCCAGACGAACGTTAGATTGTCGCTCAGGATTTAAACACAGGGGTAATCCTGATGAATCGGCCCAGACTAATTCACCATCAACGCTGACTCTGTTTATATAGAGGTCTAGATTGTAGACATCGCGATTATCTCTCCATGAGAAGATAATCCCACCTTCATCGTCCGTACATGCGGAATAACCCTTTGCGGGATATGAACCCTGGCTACCTGGTCCACCAGCAACTTTTTTACCGCTTTCTTCCCAGAGGACATTTCCGCTTTGATCGACATGTTGAGCGTAAATATCCGTTTGATCTTCACGGTTGTCGATCCAGATTATGACAGCACCTCCGTTATTGTCTGTAAAAGATTGTTGCCATAACTGGCCTCGCGCTGCGTCACAGATTTTTACACCGGATGCGGGGGACCACATCCGGTCACCATTTGAGTCGACTTTCTGCATATACACATCACCGACATTGTTATATTCGAAGTCGTAACGGAAGTCAATCCATGTGATGATCCAGTTTCCGTTCCCATCCGGGAAAACATGGGGTTCTTCCTGACGAGAATATTCACTGACAATAAGTTTTCCCTTATCACCCCAAAGGGAGGTGCCATCCGATGTAATTAACTGAGCCCAGACATCGCGATCGCCCAGCCTGGTATCTGACCAAACGACACAAATATTACCATTTGAATCGGTGTTCATACTTCTGAACCACTCGATGTCGTGTCCCTGGCGTACGGGAAGTCCATCCTTGGGATCCCAAAGTCTAAAATCCGATGCAAAAAGGGAAGAGGATAAGAGAATTAATAACAAACAGATAACGGATAACCGTGCTTTTAGCCTGTACATAGTTTCTCCTGCTTGTAATAATCTAACAACTTCAGATAGGTGATGATCCAATTCATCTGATTCTGAAATCAACAAGTATAATCATACAAATTGTTTTCATCTAAAAACGTTAAGGAAAACAAGGGTTCAAAATTTTTCTGGCTTATTTAAATACAATCTGTTTACGGAAAACCATATTTCTTGTGATTGATATCACTCCAACAACTTTTACAAAAATGAAAAAAATCCACAAAAACACACCCCGCATTTGCGGGGTGTGTTTTTTACATATAGCACTTGTACAAATGGAAAAGACTGAGATAAATGATAATTTAAAATCAAACAATGTGAGAGATAATTAAGAAAAGCGTTTAGTGAGGAATAGAGTTACAATTACTAATTATATCCAATTACAGAATATTGTGTTTGAATATTAAGAAGTTAGTAACTAGTTTAATTATTCACAAAATGGGGTTATTTATAAAATCTGGGAGAAAAAATGAGTAAGCGATTACGGTTAACGATGGGTTTCTTATTGGTAGGATTGTTTGTTCTGTCAGTTTCTGTTCCCGGCTATTCACAGGGTTGGCTGAAGAAAGGTCTCGAAAAGGCTAAAGAAGCAGCAGAAGAACAAGCGGATAAATTATTAGATGAACAGGTTGATGATAAAAAAGCAAAGGTAGACGTTGCTCAAACATTACTAGATACAACCGGACTATTGGACAACGGTTTGTATCACAATAAAGAATTAGGGTACAGTCTTGAAATTCCTGAAGGATGGCGTGCCTATCTTGAAGGTGGAAAGTTCATTATGATTAATGAGACCGATCCAGATCCCAACAGACTTCAACTCAATACTACAGCATTAAAACATTGTGTCAAAAATGATATCAATCCTGTTCAGGCATCACCAGATATAAATTTACTAAGTGTGATGGTAACCGTTATAGTTGATAACGACAAAACACCGATTAACAATATCAATCTTTACGCCATAAAGGCAGCAATTGAAGGGTCATCCAACAACTTCAACACGAAAAAAGTGAAAGGTATTAACTATATGCCTTTTGCAGGACATCCTTCGATCGGTATTGAAATGAATGTTGTGACTTTGGTGAAAAATGCAGATAACACAGAGACGATAACCAGTGCAAACTCATTGGCATTCATTACAAAATGTAATGGACTTCAATACACGGTGACCTATACTGCACCAGAGCCGTATTATCCGCATTTCTTCCCAATGTTCAAGGAACATTTAAACAAAGTAGTTATTAGTGATCTTACGAAACCATCTTCAGGGCTAGATCAAATTGGTGGATAGTGTGTAGTTGAAGTGGAGTTCGGTAAAAAATAATTTGGACTATCAAAGTTTGAGATAAAAACACCCCGTATTTGCGGGGTGTTTTATATATAGTAACAATTGCTACTCATCAAAAAATCAATTGATGAAGTCTTGTATCGTCAGTTCGTTCGGGATGGAAAGTTGCGACCCAAATGTTTCCCTGACGAACAAATACCGGATCACCGTTATATTCAGCCAGAATCTCAACACCTTTACCAACACGGGTAATTTTCGGCGCGCGGATAAATACCGCCTCAAATGGATCATCTAATCCATTGATATCAAGCTTGTCTATGAAGCTATCCACTTGTCGACCGTAGGCATTCCGTTCGATATCTATGTCGATCAATCCCAACGGATTCACCTTGTGGTGTTCACCTTTACCCAACCAAATCGCACCGGCGCATGTACCAAAGATTGTTTTGCCAATGGCTGCGTAGGCGGAAAGAAGGGAATCAATACCATATTTACGGCCCAGCAAATCAAACGTACTCGATTCACCGCCGGGCAGGACCAACGCATCCGGCATGGGACGAATGGCCACTTCACGGTCGCGGCTGGTCTGAATATTTTTTTTACGGGGCGCTTTGGGATTGGCAAAACCAGCGTCTTCACAGCGACGTACCTGAACAGTTTCTATACCAATCCTACGTAAAGACTCTTCGTGGGTTTCGTAATCACCCTGAAGTGCAATCACACCTGCAAGCATGTCTACCTCAATCTCAATCTGGAAAAAGAAATTATTCCTTAAATGTCAATCCGAACTGACTCAGGATTCAGAAAATATGCCGGTGTCTTTGAAATCGGCACTAGATCCTGAATTAAATTCAGGATGACACCTAAAGAAAAAGCGCCGGGTTCGGGGAACCCGGCCTACATTGAAACAACTTCTAAAAGTTCACAATTACCAGCCACGTGTGGCGAGTTTTTCTTCTTCAGGCATCGTACGAACGTCAAGACCAACCATTACGGCGCCCTGATCCTTCTGCGCTGCAAGAACTTCGGCCGGATCGTTGAAGTGGGTGACGGCGCGAACGATGGCGGCTGCTAATCTACCCTGAACCTTCATACGTTCGGCTTTGTCTTTGATCTCTGAACCGGCTTTGAAGATACCTGAACCGACAAAGACTGTTTCAGCGCCGAGTTGCATCATCAACGCGGCGTCGGCAGGGGTTGCTACACCGCCTGCGGCAAAGTTCGGGACAGGCATTTTACCATGTTCATGGACATACTGTACGAGGTGGAAAGGTGCACCGAGGTTCTTGGCTTCAGCCATTAGCTCAGTCTGATCCATACCCTGGATACGACGCATGTCGGCCATGACCTGACGCATGTGACGGACGGCTTCGACGACGTTACCTGTTCCGGCTTCACCTTTGGTACGCATCATCGCAGCACCTTCACCGATACGGCGGAGGGCTTCACCGAGGTTACGGCAACCACAGACAAACGGAACTTTGAAGTCATGCTTATAGACGTGGTTTTCTTCGTCGGCTGGTGTAAGAACTTCTGATTCATCGATGAAATCGACACCGAGTTCTTCGAGAAGCTGAGCTTCAACGATGTGACCAATACGAATTTTTGCCATCACTGGAATCTGGACAGATGCCATGATCTCTTCAAGGATTTCAACGCGGGACATACGGGCGACGCCACCGTCACGACGGATGTCGGATGGGACACGTTCAAGAGCCATAACAGATGCGGCACCGGCATCTTCAGCGATTTTTGCCTGCTCAGCGTTGGTAACATCCATAATGACGCCACCCTTGAGCATATCGGCGAGACCGACTTTGAGTTCAAAAGTTGGAATATCTTTTTTGGTCATCTTAACCCTCTGGGAATCTTTAGACTATATTTTCTGAGGACAAAAAGTCCACGGACTATTAAAATGTTTGAAATCAAAAACTCATAGGGAGAATAAAAATTTGGTGTGGTCAAAACAACATCCAATTCTCCACCAATTCTCCACCCGCAGCGTGAGTATACGATAAAAGTGGGGGAGAATAAAGCGACTGAATCGGTGTTGCCTCTAGTAAAAAACCCGGTCCAGAAAGCTGAACCGGGTTGTTTCTAATTTTAGAATCTTATCGTGTAGCCCGGGAGCGACCTAGTCCTGCGAAGCTTTTGCGAAGTAGGATGCATCCCGGGAAAGCTTAATCTTTCAACACACCAAGTTTTTTACCAACCTTGATAAAGGCAGCAATCGCTGTGTCGAGCTGTTCGCGAGTGTGCGCCGCGGAAAGTTGGACACGAATCCGTGCCTGACCTTTAGCAACCACTGGGAAGAAGAAACCTATTACATAGACACCTTCATTCAGCAATTCTGCGGCGAATTTCTGTGCCAGCGGTGCGTCATAAAGCATCACCGGAACGATGGGTGTGTCACCCGGCTTCAATTCGAATCCGGCTTCATACATCATCAATCTGAAGTAGTCTTTATTCTTATGCAGAGTTGCAATCAAATCTTCAGATTCATCAATCAGGTTGAACGCTTTGATGGACGCAGATGCAATCACTGGACTGAGTGTATTGCTGAAGAGATATGGGCGACCACGTTGACGAAGGATCTCAATAATTTCCTGGCGACCTGAGATGAAACCGCCGGAGGAACCACCCATGGCTTTACCGAGGGTACTAGTGATCACGTCGATTTTGTCGAGGACACCGTGGTGTTCAGCTGAGCCACGACCTGTTTTACCGATGAATCCGGTTGCGTGGCTATCGTCTACACCAACCATAGCGTCATATTTTTCTGCAAGAGCAACAATCTCCGGTAGTTTAGCTGTGTCGCCATCCATTGAAAAGACACCGTCGGTGAAGATCATTCGGAACCTTGCACCCTGAGCTGCTTTCAACTGCTCTTCCAGGTCTTCCATGTTGGAATGTTTGTAACGGTAGCGTTGGGCTTTGCATAAACGGATACCGTCAATGATGGAGGCATGGTTGAGCTCGTCGGAAATGATGGCATCTTCAGCGGTCAGGAGTGGTTCAAACAATGCGCCGTTAGCGTCGAAACACGAACTGAAAAGGATAGTGTCATCTTTCCTCAGGAACTTGCTGATGCAATCTTCAAGGTCTTTGTGCACTCCTTGGGTACCACAAATGAAACGGACGCTGCTGAGTCCATAACCCCAGCGTTCAAGTGCTTCATGAGATGCTTCGATCAGGGCTGGGTGACTACTCAGACCAAGATAATTGTTTGCGCAAAAGTTGAGAACGTCACCACTGGGGACGTTGATTTGTGCACCCTGGGGTGACTGGATGATACGTTCTTCTTTATACAGACCAGCTTCACGGATATCGCTTAGTTCTTTAGCGAGATGTTCCTGAATCTTACCGTACATCGTTCGCTCCTTGGTTAAGGTTTGATTTTTTCAGAGTGATAGAAGATAATCGTTAGGCAGGCAAAAAACACGTCTCCGAGTGGAGGAAAGATGAGCAGGGAGCGACCCTATGTACTTCGAAGTTCTAATATAGAAGAACATCATGTAAGATTTTATCATCCCCGCGGACAGTAAGCGGGGATATCGGTTTTTAGTTTCAGCCTCATGTAATGATCTCGAGGAAAATAAGAATTAGTATGTAGCCCGGGAGCTGCCTGCCAGTGCGTAGCTTTAGCGAAGAATGCACTGCATCCCGGGAGAGTTTTGCTATAGGAAATTAAATAAATCTGCGAAACAGCTTTGCCTAACCACACGAGTGACATATCTTCCAGTAATAAACTTGGGAGGATTTAATGAAAACCAGACTATTTCTATTATTAGGTTTGATGATACCAGTAATCATATTTGCCCAGACCAATCCTGCAAAAAACGCTAAAACAATCATCGGACGGCTCTATTTCGAAAACAAGTTTGATTCACTATTTGTTGTATTGCCAGAGTTTATCGAGAACACACCAGTTGGAAGTCCCGAATGGGAAGAGATGGAGCGATGGGTACCCCACGCCTATTTTTATAAAGCCAAGGATAGTGCGTCAATGGATGACGGAGCACTCTTGGCCAGTCGTTCTGACAGTACTTGGGGAGCGATTGAGAAACGGCGAGGTCTGGTTCTCAACGAGAAATATGCCCGGATAGAAGTGTGGCAGTATATGAAACAGTGGCAACGGATCATCGATAAGGTTGAAACTGATAAGCCACTTCAGGAAAAAGATCATTTCATAGAAGCCTATTTTGCAGCGAGAATAAATAACCATGACACATTAAACTTTGTCGATGATATCAACTCTTCGGTCATCAGATATAGCACTCAGAAGGATCCATACCTATATAAATATTACGAATTGTCAGGTGATTGTGATGCTGCAATAGCTGGGTACGAAAAAAAGCTGGCAGAAAAACCTGATTCACGATGGCCAAATAGCGAAATCTTCTGGGCCAGACGGTACGCCCAATTGTTGATGAGGTTGGAAAGGTGGGAAGAGGCGTTGGAGAAAATTAACATCGCCATTGAAAGTAATAATGGTTTTCAATCTCCATTCTTCCAATATGATTTATTTGAAATCCGAGCAAAAATCTACTCTGAATTGGGACGATATGAAGAAGCAACAGTCGATTCGACTTTTTATATGAACCATAAAAAACGGGTTAAATCCAGAAAAGGATTGCTGTTACAATAGAACACCTAAACATAATAGTTTTTCGCATTACTCAATAAAAGAAAAGCCGACTGATCATAAAAAAGATCAGTCGATCACTTGAAAAAAAATGTAACACATTGATTTATATTACTTCATCAACACAACTTTTTGCATCTGAGTGACTTGCCCGGGTAATGATGCCTTCACAAAATAGATTCCACTTGCCATGTTTGACCCATCAAAAGTAAATGTATGTGTTCCGGCTTGGCGAGTCTGGTTCGCCAGCGTTGCAACCTGTTGGCCTAGCAGGTTAAATACGCTAACTTCAAGATTTCCCATTTGCGGAAGTGAAACCTCAACATTTAGAGTTGGATTAAATGGATTCGGGAAGGTCCTGTTTATTGAGAAATGATCTGGAATAGTTATAACGGGAATTTTGGTGGCAGAAAGAACATTTGAATAATCAAACGCATAAAATGTACTAACAGCGGATAGGTAAAAAACATCATCATAAATTTCAATATCTCTGAATTCGAAATAATCTTCAAATGATGCTGCAATAAATGGATTCTCTGAATCGGCTATATTTACAATATATAGATCGCTTTTAAAGGAACCCAGGCTTCCATTTAAAAAGATATATGGACCCCTTGAAAACATTGTTGAAAAATGAAAATTATCAGGTAAAGGCATATTGAATGAATAAATTGGTTCAGGATTATAAGGATCAGTTAAATCATACACAGATAATATATTATTCTCTTCATTATAGGTCATAAGGTGATTCTCATTTTGTGTAGCATGTGTACAGGATAGGTCCAGGTCGTTGTTAGTGATTACAGGATTTGATGGATCACTTATATCAACAACTACAAATGTTGATCCATAATCTCTCATCATACATAAAGTGTTATCGCACAACATTATTTGAGAAATCTCTGATCGTTGAAATGGCACCTCGCCGATTAATTGCGGATCGGCAGGATTTGAAAGGCTGTACGCTAATACCTTTCCTGATAGGTCATCCACTGAAAAAAGATAATTCTCTGAGTGGGCGAATGTTCTAAAAAATCTATTTGATGTGTCAGAGTGAAGATTCCCAATAACTTCAAATCTTTCAGGTGAATTCAAGTCAACAATCTGTCCAAAAGGAATTAGGTATGCATAATCACCTGCAATATGCATATCAATAAAAAAGACACCACGATATTCGCAAGCCAATTCAGGAATGCCCTGTGAAGAAATATCGAATACAGATACTCCATCACTCTCATCAATTACTGAATCAAAGGTTTTCATAACATATAAAGTACTGTCCTTTGCCGCCATACGTTGGTAAAGCCTGGTGTTATACTGATAATCTATCTCCATGGTCGGTTCGGCAGGATTGGTAATATCCAATATCGAAAAAGATTTATCACTACCGCAAAGGAATAAAAAACTATTAAAAAGTCCAAAATCTCTATACCCGGATACAACATAGGTATTTACTATGCTTGGTCTGGTAGGATCAGAAATGTCTATAATATTAAAACGCCGATGAGTTCTTGACACATATGCATAATTGCCAATAATCTCAATACTGTTGCGTTCATAATCGTAAAAACCCGGATCGGTATTTGTTGAGCCAATATAGACTGGCATTTGAGGGGTCCGGATGTCATAAATAGTGAATCCTAAGTTGTCTCTTTTTAAATATAATCGATTCCCCTCAACAGAATATCCCCAAAATGGCTCATTTTGACCTCCTGATATTTCAGATACTATTTGTAATGATTCCATGTCAGAAAGGTTAACGATGATTATACTTTCATTACATTCAGGTAAAACATATACTTTTTTCAATATATAGGCGTATCCAGAATTAATAGTGATTCGCCAGTTAGACCATTCTGTGCTGAATGAGTTTGTTAAAGTAGGGTTTAATGGATTGGAGATGTCAATAACCATTATTTCACATATTTCACAATTTCTAGTGCAATACAGTGTATTATTATCAATTGCAAAAGAACTAATATTATTAAATTCTGAATATACATTTTCAACACAAAAAGGATGACACGGATCAGAGATATCAATCAAAATTATTCTATCTTCAGAACAAAAACAAAATATGTAATTTTCGTATATCGTCATTTCAGATACTTCTTGGTAATAGCGACTGAAATCAAAGTAACAATGACCAACTTCTGTAATAGCTTCCAGATTGGATAAATCCATCACCCTTAGACCAGCGTTATGTGTGGCTAAAAACGCATAGTTACCTGAAATTACATAAGAATCAACATATCCATAGCTAATTGGTTCAGAATGCAGTAGTTCAAGATTATAGATGTCACCATATTCAGCCAAGAGGGCCGAATGACAAAATATTAAAGCGAAAAGAATACCGCATAATCGTCGCATGAAATCTCCAAACCAATGTTAAAAAAGCAAAAAATAATCCAATAATAGATGCTCGAATATAACAAGCGAATACTTAACTTCATTAATACAACCTTTTGCAACTGGTTTACCTGTCCAGGTATTGATGCCTTTACGAAATAGTCTCCGGTACCTTGATTGAATCATCAAAATAAAATGATATTATCCTAATGTTAAAATATATATAAAAAAATAGTGTCCATTGAGGTTAAGAGATAATAGACAAGGATTTTTATTATTCTGTCGAGACAATATTTATTGGTCCAATATTAAACCCTATTTTGAATTGTCAGGGTGGAGGATTGATGAAAACTAGACTGTTTCTATTCATTGGCTTTATTTTTCCACTTTTTACTTTTTCCCAGACCAATCCTGCAAAGAACGCCAAAACAATCATCGGTCGGCTCTATTTTGAAAACAAGTTCGATTCACTATTTGTTGTATTGCCAGAGTTTATTGAAATGACGGAAATAGGAAGTCCCGAATGGGAAGAGATGGAGCGATGGTTGCCTCATGCTTATTTCTACAAGGCAATGGATAGCGAGTCAAAGGATGAAGGTGAACTATGGGCCAGTCTTTCCGATAGTACCTGGGGGGCGACAGAGAAACGGCGTGGACTAGTTATAAACGAGAAATTTGCCAGGATAGAAGTGTGGCAATATATGGAGCAATGGCAACGGATCATCGATAAGGTTGAAACCGATAAGCCACTTCAAGAAAAAGATCATTTCATCGAAGCCTATTTTGGAGCGAGATTAAAAAATCTGGACACATTAGACTTTATAGATGATATCAACTCTTCAGTTATAAGATATAGCACACAAAAAGATCCATACCTGTATGAATATTATGAATTGGTTGGTGATTATGACGCTGCAATAGCCGGGTACGAAAAAAAGTTGGCAGAAAGACCAGATTCTCGGTGGCCAAATAGCGAAATCTTCTGGGCCAGACGGTACGCCCAATTATTGATGGGGCTGGAAAGGTGGGAAGAAGGGCTGGAAAAAATCAATATCGCCATCGAGAGCAATAAGGGGTATCAATCTCCATTCTTTCAATACGATTTGTTTGACATCCGTGCAGAGATTTATAGAAATCTTGGTCGATATGAAGAAGCAACAGCCGATTCCACTTTTTATATGAACCATAAAAAACGGGTTAAATCCAGAAAAGGGACACTAGTTCAATAAACGAAATCTTTACTCTCAACTTATCAGTCAAGAAAGATCACTTCATCAACACAACTTTTTGCATCTGAGTGACTTGCCCGGGTAATGATGCCTTCACAAAATAAATCCCACTTGCCAAGCCTGATCCATCAAATGAGAAAGTATGAGTCCCAACTGAATACTGCTGATTCGCCAAGTTGGCTACTTTCTGACCAAGAACGTTGTGAACAGTCACTTCCAGACTTCCCGCTTGTGGTAATGCAATTTCTACGTTTAGTGATGGATTGAAGGGATTTGGGTAGGATCTTGTTATACAGAATCCATCGGGAATTATTTTAGACGGTTCTGGAACATCAAGTGCAACTGATATATCATAAATCCTAACACTATCTGACACACATATCCATATATTGTCAAAAACCGCCTGAGCGTGCGTAATATAATCGTCTCCTACATAAAACTGCCCAATTTCAGTAAAAGAAAGGGATGTAATATCTTCGATATTGTAGATAGCGTTGTAATCACCAGATAGGAAAAGCCGGCTATCCTGAAGTAAAATATTTCCAAAATGATTAACTTGTACTTCATCAACTAATTCAAGCCGATTCTGGATACTAGAAAGTTTTTGGATTTTGTATATGGGATTTTCAGAATTCCCTGAAATTCTGGATAAAAAAGCATCTTGTCCTAATGCGAACAAAAAAGCTTCAGAAGGATTCTCATCGTAATAATAATCCCAATGAGGATTATTCAAGTCAGAGGCATCTACATAGAGTATTCTACTTGCTGGATATCCATGTTCGAAGACACAAGAATCACCTGCTGTAATGGCTCGTACGATACCTGGTAGCCATCCTAAACTGTATAAGGTTGGATTTTCAGGATTACTAAAATCATAAATATGTATTTCGCCTTCATCGGAATCATCAAGTTTATTTAGGCCAACATATACAATCCCATCATCATGAGCGAAGGTCATTGAATTGTTGCCATACAATTGGTTATCGATAGTACTATGCAGAGTGATATTGTCTGTATCCGATATATCAAGGATACAGAAATCATCCATACAAAGTACAATGAGGTAATTATCTAGAATATCACCTCCGAAAACCTGTTGAGTACCTGTAATACCTGGCAGTTGAAATTCTTCATAGTTAGAGGGATTATCAATATGGCTGATTAATATTCTACCGGGCATGTCAGTGATATAAAACAGTTTATCTTCTCTCTTTAATATCTTCATTATCTTGTTGAAGCCATAGAAATCATTCATTAATTGAGGATTAGAGGGATTAGATATACTGATAGTCTTTAGAGAATTACCGTCAACAAGAAGTATATAATCATCATTAATATATGCGATGTGTTCCGAAATACCACGAATTGGTAAATTAGATAATTCACCTGGGTTTGCAGGATTTACCAGAGAGTAAACCGTAAGACCTGCCTCACCATCAGGTACATACATAAAATCGCCGTTTATCTCGATTTCACCTGGCACTCCGTTAGACTCAAAGCTATTTGCTAAGGAAGGATTTTGTTGATCACTGACATTAATTACTTTTATCCCGTCATTTACAGATACATAAGCATAGTTCTCTTTAACGCTTACATCTATTGGATTTCCACTTATCGCTATGTTAGAAAGTTCATTTGGTATTGAAGGATTGCTTACATCAACTAGAAAGAGTCCTTCTTCTTCATCAACGACATATGCTACATCATCAATGACATCTATTCCCTTTACGTCATTGAGTCCCAGATTAATATGTCCATTAATTATTAGACCTTCATCTAGATAATCCAGGCAACAAATAATTAATCCTTCGCTAGATGATGCGGCATAGAGATAATTTTCATAGATAGTCATATCAGAAATATCGTAGTCAAACCAGGGAAGAATATAGTTGTCCTCCATACGTGTGATATTTGATGGATTGCTAATATCTAGGATAGCTAATCCTGAATAATTGAAGTCACCAAAAAAAGAATTGTGATGGTAGGTGATTAAGACATAATCTTCATAGACTTCTACTTGTTCAGTTATATCGGTTGTTGCAAAATAATATTTATCTAACAGGATGGGATTTTCAGGATCACTTAAATTTACCGCACAGAAACCATCATCAAGTACATAGGCATAATTTCCCTGAACAGCTATATCATAAACCATGCCAGTTGCAGGAATAAACGGAAATGATGATATTTGCTCGATCCCTTCTTCTGAGAACGCTTGAAGGGGTAATAGAAGTATGTATAGTATAACGCAGCTATTTTTTAACATTTTTTACCTTTATCTACTTTACTAAGGTTATTTTTCTTGTCTGCGTAGAATAACCTTCCATCGTGGCATTTATAAAATAGACACCACTTGGTAGTTTAGACCCATTATAACTAAATTGGTGTTCTCCATATGTATAATAGTCGTCAACTATTTCAGCAACAACCTGGCCTAATGTGTTGTATATACATATATTTAATTGGCCAGTTTTAGGAAGGTTTACCGAAATATTTACAGAAGCATTAAATGGATTTGGAAAAAGTTCTGCTATCTGAAAATCGGTTTGTATATCTGGTTTGTTTATTTCAATATTTGTTTGAGCCTGTGACAAATCATAAATATCAACAGAAGTTTGATCACTTCCGAAATCAAAATCGCTTCCTATTAAATAGTTTTCATTTATTGAGATATGCTGATAATAAGGAGTCCTCATTTTCAGCCCGATTTGAACAGGTGTTATCCTATTTGTAATATCATAAAACCTGTACTTATTACTACAATTCAGAAACATCCTGTTTTCAAAAATATCTATATTTTGAAGATTGTTTATGTTTATGCTATTCTCCAGTTCTAGAGTATTTGCTGTAGTGTGACGAAAAATATATAACATATTGCCTTGAGCTATATATACATAGTCATCAATAGTTGCAATTTCCCCCCTACTGATGTTATCACTTTCAAATCTGTATTCTATATATGGATCGGAGGTGTTGTCAGATATGTTAACAAAAATAAACTCATTGTCGCACGATATTGATGCATAATCATTGTTGACAAAAAAGTCTCTTAACCAAGATGTATCACCCAAATTTAGATCGTGCAATAATTGGATCGAATGTGAAGAAATATCATATATGAATAAGTGGTTTTCCCAGAATCCGCCATCACATATAAACAAACGGTCCTGGTCAATATCAATATGACAGGATTGAATACTTTCACTTAGTTCAAATGTATAGATATCCAAAAGCAAAATTTGCGAAAGATCTGTAATATCAAAAAGATAAAAATTCTCATAAGAAATGAGAACCATTCTGTCGCCGGAAGTTTTTAGATAAATTGGAGTTTCTGAAGCATCAAATCCGGGGATTTTGTAAACAGAAAAAGAATGTGGTGACACAATATTTGATGTGTATATATTCCCATGCATATTAGTAATAAAGACAAACTGGTCTCCCACAAGTTCAATATCATAGATTTCAGAGAAACCAGAATATTCGTACTCGATAACCGGTAATAACGGATTTTGAACGTTTATGATTGAAGAAAACAAGCCGCCAGCTACAAAAGCATAGTCCTCACATATTTTTACATTGTTAACTTCTGTATCAATAGTAAAGTCTGATATTTGCGAGGGGTGTAATGGATCACTTACATCCAAAATAGTCACACGGCCATTTAAAGAAGTCAAGTAGGCTAAATCATTGTCAAAAGAGATTTTTCCTGTTAAGCCTTCAATTTCAATGTTAAACAATTCAATTGGACAAAATGAATTTCCAACATACAACACTGACATACCTGAATCATAAATTACAAATGCAAGTTGCCTGTAGAATTCAATTCCAAGAATCTCTTCGTGTACATTCCATTCCGAAACTATCTCCGGTTCACTATAGTTTTCGATGTCAAGAAGTTGAAGTCCTGAATCTTTAGACGCGATATACGCTATTTCACCTCTAACTTCAATACCGTTACTACCATGTAGCCCATGAACGAAATTTGTGATTAACTCTATATTCTCATAACTGGAAATATCGAATGTCATTAGGTCTCTTCTGAACGCAGTAGCATAGATATAGTCACCTTGTATATCTATATCTGTGATTTGTTGCATAGAGGGACCGTCTTCAAACTCATAATTTCCTTCCATTTCAGGATTAAATGGATCACTTATATCAACGATTATAATTTCACCTTCGGCATAGAATTCGTTTCTGCCGTATGAGGCTATATAGGCAGTATTGTTTTCGACTTTGATGATTTGAACAGGTGAGCGGAGATTTAGCTGGCTAATTAGGGTAATATTAGATGCATCGGATATATCGTATACATCTAAATAAGTCCATCTTAGGCAGTAGGCAAAATTACCTGAAATATCCAGATCATTTGCTTTCCCAAATGAAGGATAGTCTATCTCAGCTATCAGTTCAATATTCTCATCCTGGCCATGAACGATAGCCGAAGAAATAAGTATTACAAGAGTGCAAATGAAGAATAATTTCATTGCTTACTCCAAATAAATGTCCATGTCATATATAATATATATAAACAAAAGTAGTCTTTGTGAGAATATGGAGACAAATAATAAGCTAATGTAGGAGGTTGTTCGATATCCGAGAGTTAATCCCTATTGTATTCTAGAACCGTTTCCCAAGCGATTCGTTGGAGGAAAAGTCGTTCATCAAAGCTATTAAGGAATTCTACACCATATTGGATGCCCTCGGGGGATTTATGCCAGATAGTGGTATAAAAAACACATGCTGCCAGGTAGGTTCCTTGAACAGTGGGGTGACTTCCGTCTTTAACATACAAATCAATTTCAGGATCATTTTCCAATGCCTTTTGCCACGCCAGACCAACAGGAGCGACTAAAGCATCCATTGTAACACCAAGAGAAGTATATAGGGTGCTGATAGGAATAATCATGTCGGGGTCCCATTCACGAGCCCAAGTCATATAAAAACCGGTTTGTGCGCCGGATTCATCAATACTACTGTCAAAAAGTTGTGCGTATCTTAGCGTTCTATCGGGGTTATACACAGGACCAGTACTTTTATCCTGTAAAAACACGTAATCCCATTCGCTGTCATTCAGTTTCGATTGTGTGACATCGTAATACCAATGGTCTTCTAAGCACCACCCACCGTTAGTTGATCTCTGAATGTCAATTGTCAGATCATGATTTGCAGATTCGAACAGGCCAGTCAGATAAATATTTACCCCGTTATTGTGAGTATAACTATTCCCGATAAATAGAATCCGTTGATCGTTTGGAATTATCGAAGTCATTGTATCAACAATTGAATTGAATTCACTTCCAAACAGCACATGAGGGATTGGACCGATTTCCTCGAACTGATCACCTTCAGGCAAATTACTATATTCAACTATAAAGTATTTCAGGTCACTTTCCGATTCGGTTGAGGTCTTTCCCGGTGTATATTCTTCAACAAAAGACGTGTTCTCAACATATCTTTCGATTTGAATCCTTGATATGGGTATAGGTGTTGTAAATTTTCCATAATTGTGATGGTGGAACTTTAACGTCTGAATACCCTTGGCCGATTCAACCACTATGAAGTATGTTCCACTTGCGGCGGGATGCCCACTTGTAGAATTACCATCCCAGAACCCAGAATTACTCCAGATTCCGTAGGATGAAAGGAGTTCGTGATCAAGTCTAATCTTGGAAACTCTTTGTCCAAGTATATTGTATACATAGGCAATATCAATCTGCTTCGAATCAAAGAAGTAAAAATTACAGGAACGACCAACTGAATTAGTTATAAAAGAATCGAAAATGGGGGAAGTTGTACTTTCGACGCGGAAATGTTGTGTTGTGCCCAGAGAATAATAACCAAGATTGTCAGTGGTATCGTAATATACATCATTAGTGTAATAATTTGTAATAGTTACTAGAGCATTTTTAACACCATAACCGTCCTCATAGACCAATTTCCCCCAAAGATTGATATCCTCAGAGTAGACTGAACCCGCAATAAGGAAAATAATAATCAGTAATGAAATTTTCTTCATAGAGCGACCCGGCCATCACAAGCATTCAGTTCGAGTGAATCATAGTCAAAATCTCAACCTGTTATATTATAACAGTCTCCTTATCGTAAAAAAACAAGACGAATTGTATTAAATATATTAGATCAAGGTGCTGAATCGAATTGAGAGCCAGTCTTAGTTTGTTCTGAAATTCACCATCTCGACATGAAGTGATTATTAAATAAAAAAAAGGTCCGGAATAATCCGGACCTTGATAGTAAATAGATGACTCTCAGCTTAGTACATTCCGCCCATACCACCACCTGGAGGCATTGCCGGCATTGCAGGTTCATCATCACCAGATTCATAAATGACAGCGTCACTCATGACGACTACACTGGATACAGAAGCAGCATTTTCAAGTGCTGAGCGGGTGACCTTCGTCGGGTCAATCACACCAGCTTCGAGCATATCTTCATATTCACCTGTAAGGGCATTGAAACCGTAGTTGTCTTTTCCTTCGCGGACTTTATTGACAACAACAGCGCCTTCAAATCCGGCGTTTTGTGCGATCTGACGAAGGGGTTCTTCGATGGCGCGGAGAATAATCTTGCGGCCTGTATCTTCATCACCTTCAAAGCTTGCTTTGTCAAGCGCATCCTGGCAACGGACTAATGCAACACCACCACCGGCAACGATACCTTCTTCGACTGCTGCGCGAGTAGCATGTAGTGCGTCTTCGACACGGGCTTTCTTTTCTTTCATCTCTACTTCAGTTGCAGCACCGATCTGCAATACAGCAACACCACCGGCCAATTTGGCGAGGCGTTCCTGCAGTTTTTCACGGTCATAATCTGAAGAAGTTGAATCGATCTGCTTTTTGATCTGTTCGATACGACCCTGGATGTCTTTGGATTCGCCAGCGCCTTCAACGATTGTTGTGTTATCTTTGTCGATAACGACGCGCTTGGCTGTTCCCAAATCTTCGTACTGGGCGTTTTCGAGTTTAAAGCCTGCATCTTCACTGATGACATTACCGCCGGTGAGGATGGCGATATCTTCGATCATGGCTTTGCGACGGTCGCCGAAGCCTGGGGCTTTGACAGCAGCTATCTTCAATGTGCCACGCAGTTTGTTGACGACTAATGTCGCAAGGGCTTCGCCTTCGATATCTTCAGCGATGATGATAAGAGCTTTACCCTGCTGGGCGACCTTTTCGAGAATCGGAAGCAGGTCTTTCATTACACTGATCTTCTTGTCATAGATAAGAATCATAGGATCGTCAAGGACGGATTCCATGCTGTCTGGATCTGTGACGAAATAGGGGCTGAGGTAGCCACGATCGAACTGCATACCTTCGACGACGTCGAGGGATGTTTCGATAGATTTGGCTTCTTCAACTGTGATAACGCCGTCGTTACCGACTTTTTCCATTGCGTCGGCTATGAGGTTACCAATTTCGGAATCGTTATTGGCTGAGATTGTACCGACCTGTGCGATACGTTCTTTGCTTCCGCCAACCTCGACCTGCATTTTTTTCAATTCGTCAACGACGATATGAACCGCACGGTCAATACCACGTTTCAGCATCAATGGATTTGCACCAGCTACGACATTGCGAAGACCTTCTGTGAGGATGGCTTGGGCAAGGACAGTAGCGGTTGTGGTTCCATCACCGGCGACATCGGATGTCTTGCTGGCAACTTCGCGAACCATCTGTGCACCCATGTTCTCGACTGCATCTTCAAGTTCGATTTCTCTTGCTACAGAGACACCGTCTTTGGTGATTGTCGGGGCGCCGAATTTTTTATCAAGAATAACGTTACGACCACGCGGGCCGAGAGTGACCTTTACTGCTTTAGCAAGCTTATCAACGCCGGCCTTCAGGCCGTTTCGTGCGTCCAGGTCGTATTCGATGACCTTATGAGCCATTTTTTCACTTCCTTTGTTTCTAAATTAATTACTTTTCCAATACGGCAAGGATGTCGCTGCGACCGACGAGGAGAAACTCTTCGCCGTCTACTTTAACTTCTGTGCCACCGTACTTTGCATAGAGTACCTGATCACCGACTTTAACAATCTGTGATAAAGACTTACGGTCCATTTCCTTATTGACAATGTCATCGCCTACAGCGATTACTTCACCAATCTGCGGACGTTCTTTACTGGCTGTGTCGGGGATGATGATTCCACCAACGGTCTTCTCTTCAGGTTCTACAACCTTTAGAAGAACCCGCTCGTCAATCGGACGAACTTTCATCCTGATCTCTCCTTAGATTTTGTTTCACCCTGAATGGAATGTTTCAAGCATCAGGGCAATATTTTCGATTTCAATGTTTTAATGATCTACGGGAAGCCAAGTTCCCGGAATTAGCACTCTAGCTCTGAGAGTGCTAACGGCGCAAAAGTACTAGTTCTTACCCAAGAATGTCAAGCAATCAAAAGGGGGGTAACTCACATCTCTCGAGGGAATTACTGTACTCAAACGTATGATGCGGATGGTAAACGAATGTTGCATTCAAACAGAGACCAAATAACGTAAATGTTTAATCCCCATAAAGTTTTCCTTTTTATGCAACTTTACCTATATTTCGCCATGTCATAAACAGTCGATAGGCTGGTATTGGAAAGGAATGATGTGAGCATATTCTTCAAACAAAATCCTAGAGCTATATTCACAGCACTTGTCTTACTTATGCTCACTACAATCACTTTTGCACAGCATCCTCAGGATGAAGATGGTCTGGGGTTGTATCATTCCTTTGATGATTTATTCGAAATTCCGGATCTAAAACCTGTTTTCACTCCTTACCACGAGATCTATCTGGATAGTCTAAAGCTTGACACTGCTAAAGTGAAAATATTCAGGAAACCCAGAAGACCCCGTTCGACTACACCGTTACCTGATACTACCTCTAGCCCTTTGCTTTACGGAAGTAATCTTGTACTGGATAAAAAGGAAATTAACCGCCATGCCTACAGGGATGCCGGCGACGTAATACGTCTTCTTCCAGGTTTTTTCCCAAGACATGCGGATCTTTTTACGCAGCCTAATTATGCATATTCACCCGGCGGTGGGAGCCGTGATCTATTGGTCCTTTATAATAACCGCCCGTATAATAATCCTATTACTGATGCTGCCAATTTCTCCACTTTTATTGTAGAAGATATTTACCGGATGGAAATGGCGAATTCCTGGGATACCAATGGCCCATCTACTACCGGTAGCACTGTTTCCTTAATAGAAAACGATAAATATCCAATTGAAGCGAAATCAAATCTTGTTTACCGTCAAGGATTTTATGCTGCAGGGCATGCGGATTGGAGAATAAGGCAAAAACTTTCCGATTCATTTGCCTATCACATCGGCGTAGATATAGGCGAAACTGGTGGACGATATGAGAATGACGAATACATTACTCAAACATACCAGGAGAGTGATTTCACATACCTGAGTCTCCTCCATGTAGGTGCCATCCAGCGAGTTGAAGGAATAGGTGATCTATATGTGAACTGGAACCAGAGTCGTAATGAATATGGAAGAGCATTTGGGAGGGGCACGGCCGGAACACATCGAAATGATTTCGACATGATTCTATCTGGTGGTCAGAAGAATGGTAAGTCCCATCGTGAAGTGGGGCTATGGTACGTACGAAACAGAAGTGATTACCGTTATGGCAATGAGGATGGCAACCGCTTGGGAACACGTTTCAACTATACAAACAAACTTGCCGAGGGAAATGTTTTAAATCTAAGAACAGATATTGAAAGAACTGCTGCAAAATTAAGAAGAAACCTTAGGGGAGCTGATTCAAAAGGTGAAAGACTGGTTGCCGGTATAACTGCTGAAAACCGATTGGTACTCTCAAGTATTAATGTTAATTCATCAATCAGAAGTGAATATGGCAGGTTGGAAGGGAATGATGATTCCCTCTCCACGAAGGGCAAAATGATGTTTGGTGGAAGTATGAAACTTGAATATCCCACAAAAGGAAATTATACCATCTTTGGTGAGTTGGTGTCCAGTTGGAGATGGCCCAGCATGGATGAATCCTATGGTTACTGGAATGACAATTCACCAGACCGATGGATGGATCAACTTCAAATTCCTCAAGGGAGCGATTACCAGGGAAACGGCGATCTTGAACCTGTGAAAAACACTTTTATGGGGGCGGGAATCCAACGAAATGACAGCACAAAATATCAGCTATATCTGATTTCCGGCTTAAGAAAGTGGGATAACCAGATATCCACTGTATATCTGGGAAATGATCTCTACTCTACAAAACAGACTTCTTCATACACGATTTTCGAAACCAAAAGTTATTTCTGGCAGAGGATATTCGGACCGTTTTCAATGGCAAGTAGTCTGAGTTATTACCGCAATCTTGACAATGATGTTTTCACTGAAGATTACGTGTACGGCTGGGGAAGTCTAAGATACGATGACGAATTTTATAATGGACAATTAAACATCAAGGCTTCGGTGACCGCCAGATATATAGAAGATTTTGCTAACCCACTTGAAAACGCGATGATACTCGACGCTTTACTCAGGATGAGAATAATGTCATTCGAGGTATTTTGGGGTACAAACAACTTCAACGATGAGTATTATGAATATATTCACGGCTACCCAAACATGCATCGTGATGAGATATGGGGAGTTCGCTGGCTTATGATTGGATAGTTATTCCCAAGCCAGTTCTATTCTGTTCCTACCGTTTTGTTTTGCTCTATAGAGTGCTTTATCAGCATCATCCAGGAGCCGAGCACTTGTCACATATTTCTCATCAGGATAATACGCCGCACCAATTGATACAGTAATCTGATGCATGGTTTTACCACCTAAATCATAAGATTTGCAGAATTGATGTGAGCCGACAATTTCAAGGAGTTTATTACAAACTGTTACAATACCCTTTTTATTTGTCTCGGGCAGGATTAACGCAAACTCTTCACCGCCATATCGAGCTGCAATGTCAACCCGACGGACAGTATCTGCTATAATAACACCCAGTTCCTTTAATACCTGATCTCCAGCAGGATGACCATATTCGTCGTTAACTTTTTTAAAAAAGTCGATGTCGAACATTACCATACCCAAGTGAATCTGGTAACGACGTGATCTTTCAAATTCAGCTATAAAGACATCATCAAAATAATCTCGGTTGTAAATTCCGGTCAGATGGTCGGTTATAGCTCTACCCCAAAGTTCTCGATTTTGTTCGAGAAGTTGTTCACGGACTTCGATCAATTGATAAAAACGAAGGACTCTTGCAACCCTGAAGACAAATTCTTCGACACGGAACGGGAGGTAAATACAGTCATCAGCACCGCGTTCAAGTGTTGTTGGCCCCATCTCACTACCGAATCCTGTAACGATGATAACCGGTGTCCCCGGATGTCTGCTTTTGACTTTTTCGAGCAGAGTGATGCCGTCCATCTGAGGCATCTGAACATCTGTAATAACAATGCTATATTTTGTATCTTTTAACTTTTCTAGAGCTTCAATACCGTTACTTGCTTCGTCAATTTCGTAGTCTTCAACCCGGTTTAAAATCTCTTTCATCAATTGACGGGATGAATCTGTATCATCCACAATTAATATTTTGGATAAACCAAGTGAAACTTTTGAATCAGGAATTTGTTTGAGATGATGCATGTTTATCTCGGCTTTTCAGTAAATCCTTGACGAAACTTGCTTCCAGAATTATGAGCCGCCCGAATTGGATCAGGCAACCGGTATTTCGTTGCTGTCCTGAGAATCCATTCATTACTGGAATCGAAATCAATTCCAGTCCCAGGACTTACCCAAACCGGTTTTACAGACTCTCTGGTTCTTAAGATACTGCCAATTCGTTCATTATGGTATATACATTTTTTAAAAGAACCACGATTTTTCCCTGGTTCCTGACAGTCTCCAATTAGACGGCTTTTTGCGCATCCGATCGTTTTCCATCCTGTTAATAGACCTAAATGGCTTGCCAATCCGATTCTTCTTGGGTGAGCAATCCCCTGTCCATCGACAATGACCAGATCGGGCCGTGTGGTGATTTGTTCGGCTACTTTTAATAATACGGGTATCTCGCGGAAACTGAGATAGCCGGGTATATAAGGAAAAGATACTGGCAATGTATCGACATAAACGTGATTCAGATCAAGGGTAGGCCAGTTTAATATTGCGATGACTCCTATCATCGATTTTTTATCAACTGAAATAGAAGCATCAACGCCGGCAATCAACTGTACGTTTTCAGGTTCAACTGTTCCGGCGATCTTAACTTTACCTGCCAATTCAATCTGTATCAATTTCGCTTGAGCAACAGTTAACCTTGTATAGGGGTCAATGATTTCCGAATAGTTGCTCATCTACTTTACGAAATTTGTAAGTGTTCCTATTTCCTCGCAAAAGATTTCGATTTTATCGCCGGATTTCATTGGCCCTACTCCAGCAGGGGTACCTGTGGCGATCAAATCGCCCTGTTTTAATCCAGTTGTAGATGCGAGGTATTTGATTAATTCCTGCGCCGAAAATATCCATAGCTCAGGACTACCACTTTGGCAAACCTCATCATTTAAACGAGTCTCCAGTGCAAAGGAGTTCAGATCAGTTGTTTTATCAATCACATTGATGACAGGTCCCAACGGAGCAAAGGTGTATCTACCTTTGGCCATTAACCAGGGTAATCCTTTTTTCTTAAGTTCGTTTTGTGTAGCTCGATCGGTCACATCGTTCATCAAGGTGACACCAAAGATGGCTTCGCGAGCCTCATCATCTGATACCTGACCTTGAAGATTCTTTCCAATAACCAGAACTAGCTCACCTTCATAATCTATTCTTTCAGAACCTTCAGGAATCTGTATCGTACCACCATTTGGAATCAATGAGGAGGTCGGCTTTGTAAAGACAATTGGTTTTGTAGGTTTTTCGTTTCCCAACTCCTCGGCATGAGCAACGTAATTCCGACCTATACAATAAATGTCACCAAATCGTAATGGGATATCCCAGGTCCAATCATCAATGTCGAGGACTTGCGATTCGTCTGCATGTTGGTCTAACCAATGGGCTGTGGCAACGGGGTCAGCTGAAAGCATGATCACATCCGCACTCGGAAATTGAGTGGGACGGGCCATTCCTGATGTAACAGCCCTTCTATAGAGTTTATCTATCCTGTGTAAAGTCTTCTGTGAACTCTCCATTACCAGTTCAGGCGTTCCGTTGTTAATGGACAACATCATAAATTTCATCACTATTCCCCTTTAAGACTGAATATCCAAGAAACTTCTTCTTTGGAACCTAAAGTTAAAACACTAGTACATACTATTATTGAATATACTATATTATGCCACTCATTGCTGATATGGGAATTAACGGGAAAAATATTGGAAGAGATACATGAAAAAAGTGACAAACGATTTTTACCTCAATCTCATCGTTTTCTTCATTCCATTTGCATTAGTGGCTGGAACGCTGCACCTGACAGCATTAGTGAATTACGGTCCAGGTGAATCCTCCGGATGGATAGCAACAGCCTTAAATGCAGGCGAGAATTCAACTGCATGGCTCTCACCAATGTTCAAAATATTGACAAAAACAGTTGGCCTGATTCTTGGTGCTGGTGAACTGCAAAGATGGTTGGGGTTACTCACTTCTGTTGGACTGGCATCCGCCACAGGGTTCTTGTCTTTGTTCATGTTCAACATTTTTAAGAAATGGTCTATCTGGGCACCATCAGTATTGGCAATTATCGGTAGTGTTTTGTTTGGCGTCAGCAGGATTGTATGGGCAAGTGGGACTGATATTAATCCTTATCCCTGGGTCTTGGCGGCTTTATTTGCTTCGGCATGGTTACTAAGCAACGAGAATAAACAAGGTAAACAGATTCTATTCGCGGCTTTCCTAACGGGAATGGCGGTAAGTTTTCATGCTGCGGCAATATTTTTCGCTCTGATAGTTCTCCTCTATATGTTCACTTCTACTAAAATCAGAGGGCAACATCTTCTTTTAGTTATTCTTCTAGTCTTTTTACCACTTGCAAGTTTTTTTCTACCGAAACATGGATTGATTTTTAATTCAAATGGATTTTTCGAAACCCTTATCGGGTATCATGGTGAAGTTAATCCTATAAAAATGTTCTATTGGGGTTTATGGAATTCTCTGACACCGATAGCTCTGATTTTTGCTTTAATCGGTGTTACAGCTCTTATCGCAATGAGATCGTTTAATACCGTTATCATGATCATAGCCCTGATGTTATCCGGTCTTTTCCTTGATTTCTCCTATCCACTTATGGTGCTACTTGGTGGAGCTTCAATTGCCATCTTGACCACTTTTGGTTTGGCTGTAATATCAAGGAGAATCCCGGACGGTCTTGTAGCTGTATTACTTATATTCATTCCACTCTTCTGGTTCCTGAATGGTCCAGAAGTAAGTAAAAAAGGACAGACGATCTGGCGCAGTCATGCGGAAAATGTCTTAAGGACTGTTCGATTCAAATCATTGATATTTTCACATGATGAAACCTTGGTCAATACTCCCTATCAGGCACTACTGGCTAATGAGGGTGTGAGATCAGACCTTGCAGTGGTAAACCCGTACCGCTTAATTGAACCGAAGTATCTAGGTTGGGTAAAAGAAAAATACAGCACACGATTTTCAGAAGTGATGGATAGTTTTAAAAAGCTTGAAGAGACCGTCAACAGTCCAGTTAGCACTCCTGAAGATCGAACTCTCAAAGCGAAATCTTTTATCAAAGATTGGATTAGACTTGAGGTTTCTAATGCCGGTTCGGCAGGTGGCGTGCTGGTCTACACCGGGTTTAATCCTGAAATTGAAGAATACACATTAATTCCTGAAGGGCTTCTTTGGCGTGTTTATGATGGTGGAAATCATTATCCATTCCTGTTCAGAACGATGAACATGGAACCCATCCGTTTTAGACAAAATGCACCTGACCTTGAACATAAAGCGGTTGCGCTTTACCCGTTACTGTTCACCGAACGTGGGACATGGATGTTACAGAACCAATATTCCGCAGAGGGGATGGACTATATACGGTGGGCCCAGAAAATTGATCCAAACTATGTGCCGGCGGGAATTATTGCACGGCAATATGGTATCTTTGGTGAACCACAGAAATTAGGCGTGGAATAATCTATCAAGGTTAATAAAAAAAGGCGGCCATTTGGCCGCCTTTTTTTATGAGTTCTACTCTATATTTGTCGATGAGAATCCTTTTCCAGTTTCATAGTGGAAAATTTCGGCACCAACAAACTGACCATCTGTTTTTAGCCAGCCTCCGGTATTGTAGATAGGAACGGTGTTTCCTGCTCTAATCATTTCTGGTGCCTTTTTACTACCCCAGGGTGAAGGAACATGAGTATGCCCCATGATCATCGTATTGATTGTTTTATTTCCAATATTAGCATTTTTTAGCTCATCCTGACATTTTGAAAAATAATCCCAAAACCTTCTTGCAACATCTTCATCCTCAAAGAAGGTCTTATTATTCCTGGCGATCTTTATTTTCTTAATCTCCTTTAATAACCAGGATTCTGCAAGCCACAATACAACGCCTGTTAAAAATTTTCCAATCACTGAATCAAATTCATAATCCCTTGTGTTTAAATATTCGATTCTAAAATTATCCAAATAGCATTTTAGTTTTTTGTAGTTCTTCTCCTTTATTTCATGTTCAAGATGACCAATGATATTCGTCAACGGTCCCGCCAGCCCTAATCCACTACTGGATAATTGGCAAAATGGAAAATTAACTCCAACCAATCCCTTCATTGATAAGGGTTCACCGTTGTTCAAATCACTTCCGAAAATCCCAGGAAACCAGTCATTACCGATTGACCAGAACATCTCAAAATAGTGACCGTGTGTAATTAAGGTAGTAGTATTTTTATCGATTACGTAGAGATTTGGATATACTATGTTGAAGTTAGTGAGTGGTTTTGTAATATTTTCGAGGAACAGACCACCGTAGCGATACTCACCTTCACCTTTTCTGATTGAAACGGATGGAATTTTTAAACCGTCAGATTTACCGTCTTCGTCCATAATAAAACCTGGTAAAGCCCAACGATAATGCTTCGGTAACCTACCCTCATCAATCTGGTGAATTACCTTGATTTGTTCTTGATAAGTATTCCAAAAATTAAAATCATGATTACCGGGGATATAGATGATTTCGTCAGCGATATCATTGTCTTTAATGTTTTGAAAAAATTCTTGCCCCATACGATAAACGTCATATGGTTTGCTAATTGCAAAATCGAGAATATCTCCCATTAGAACGAGATACTTGTTATTTCTTCCTACCGAGTCCATAAATTTTTCAAATCTACTCCCTTGTTTAATTCTCCCATTTTCGAGGTGATACAAACAACAGGTTGGATCGCCGAGGTGTACGTCTGAGATAAACGCGAGTTTCATATTGACCTCCAGTGAAATATTATTGAAATACCAAATACTTATATGTGTATGACATTAGTAGTAATATAGTAACAAAAAGCTGTAACTGCATTCTATCATTACTAATAAAACGAAAATAACTAAGAAAAAGGAGTCAAAAAAAGGCGATTTCCAAGTAAACAGGAAATCGCCTTAATTCATGTAAATATTATAATTTAACTCCAGTACATCCGTGCATCGGGGCTGATAAGGACCCAACCCTTGTTGATGATGCCGATGGATTTGGCTGGTAAATCCCAACCACCAAACGGTGTATTGATACCTTTACTCATGAATTTATCAGGGTCAACTGTGCACGTTGCATCCGGGTCAATCATCGTCAATTCAGCAACACTACCTTCAGTGAGTGTTACAGGATCGAGGTTCATAATCTGACGTGGCGTAGTAGACATCTTTTTCACCACATCCGGCCAATCCAGAATCTTCTTGGCAACGAGTTCTTTTGCAACAATGCCGATGGCAGTTTCAAGACCTACAACACCGTTGGGGACAAGACTGAACTCAACCATTGATTCTTCGACAGTGTGTGGTGCGTGATCGGTGGCGATGACGTCAATCGTTCCGTCACGAAGACCCTCAATGACAGCCTTTCGATCCTCTTTATTACCAAGTGGCGGATTCATCTTATAGTTACCACTGAAGCTTTCACATGCTTCGTCTGTCAAGGCGATATGATGTGGAGTTGCTTCGCAAGTGACTTTTGCGCCTTGTTCCTTCGCCCATTTTACAAGGCTGATGGATTCCTTGCTGGAAATGTGACCGACATGAAGTCTACCACCTGTAAACATTGCCAGCAGAACGTCACGGGCTACCATCGTCGATTCGGCGAGGCTGGGCCATCCAGGAAGTCCAAGACGTGTGGAGATTTCACCTTCACGCATAACTCCCTTTCCTGCCAATGATGTTTCTTCGCTATGGGTACTGATGGCCAAATCGTGGAGTTGAGCATATTCAAGGGCATGACGCATGACGTCGGCGTTTGCGACGGGGCTACCATCGTCACTTAGCAGACGAACACCAGCATGGTAGAGGTCACTCATGTCTGTCAATCGTTTGCCTTCACGATCCCTGGTTACGGCTGCAACAGGGTGGACGTGTACAGGTGCGCCTTCAGCGTTGTCGCGGATCCATTTTACAATACCAACGTTGTCCAAAGCCGGGTCGGTGTTTGGCATACAGGCAACAGCAGTGAAACCACCGTTTACCGCTGCGTTAGAACCGGTATAAATGGTCTCTTTTTCTTCGTTGCCGGGTTCACGAAGGTGAACATGCATGTCCAAGAATCCGGGAGCGATGATTTTACCGCGCATATCAAATTTGAAATGCTCGCCGATTTCTTCACGGTTGATCTTGCCGATCTTTTTAATCTTTCCCTTTTCAAGGAGGATGTCAGCTTTTTTATCGAGATTCTGGCTGGGATCGATGACACGAGCGCCAACGAGGAGAACCTTGGGGTTCTTTTTAACAAGCCAGCCGTTCTTTTCAAGTGCTTTACTATTCCAGCTCATTCTGTCCTCCTGCAAACAAGAATAGGATTGCCATTCGAACAGCGACACCGTTGGTCACCTGCTGCAAAATGACACTTCGGGGACCATCTGCTACATCTCCATCCAACTCAACCCCGCGGTTAATCGGACCCGGATGAAGGATGACAAGGTCAGGGCTTGCTTTTTCAAGTCGTTCACTGGTGACACCAAAAGTCGTGTGATATTCGCGAATAGAGGGAAGCAGACCTGAATCCTGACGTTCGCGTTGGATACGAAGAACGTTGAGGACATCTGACTTCGCTATAGCTTCGTCGATGTCGTAGTATATTTTCACACCGAGATTTTCCAATTCGCGCGGAATCAAGGTCGGTGGACCACATACAGAAACCTTGGCACCCATTGTGGTCAGACCGTAGATATTGGAAAGCGCCACACGGCTATGGGAAATATCTCCAACGAGTGTTACACGCAGTTTGTCAAAACCGCCGCATACTTCGCGGATGGTCATCATGTCCAGCAGGGCTTGAGTCGGATGCTCATGGGCACCGTCGCCTGCATTAATGACGGTTGATTCGCAGTTTTCTGTCAGCAGTAAAGGTGCGCCGGGAAGTGGGTGACGCATGACAACCAGATCAATCTTCATCGCTTCGAGGTTGCGGATAGTATCAATCATGGTTTCGCCTTTGGAAACCGATGAACTTGAAGCGGAAAAGTTGACTACATCAGCGGATAAACGTTTTTCCGCTAATTCAAAGCTGATTTTTGTTCGAGTGGAATTCTCGAAGAAGGCATTAACCACTGTTACATGCCTCAACGTGGGTACTTTCGGGATCGGCCTGTTCAAAATTTCTTTGAAAGAAACCGCAGCATCGAGGATGGATGTAATATCCGATGCTGGAACATCCCGTAACCCAAGCAAATGTTTTGAAATCAGAGCCATTATTCGCCCTCTTTAACGTTTTCCTGAACAAGAACAACTTCATCTACGCCATCATGTTCTTTCAGAAGGACTTCAACATTTTCGCCGGATGATGTGGGGATGTTTTTGCCGACAAAATCCGCTTTAATGGGTAACTCACGGTGGCCTCGATCCACAAGAACAGCAAGCTGGACACGGCCCGGGCGACCGTAATCCATCAAGGCGTCTAATGCGGCGCGTGAGGTACGACCGGTGTAAAGAACATCGTCAACGAGGACGATGGTCGTATTGTCCATGTCGAAGGGAATGTCTGTTACCTGTACTCCCGGACCGGTTTTCCTGATCCTGAAGTCATCCCTGTAAAGAGTGATATCCAGAACACCTAATCCAAGTGGATCACCTTCGATAGCCTTGATCTTTTCTGTGATGCGTTGAGCGACATAAACACCGCGTGTACGGATACCGACAATACCGAGATTGGTTGCGCCATGATTTCGTTCGACGATTTCATAGGCGAGTCGGTTGATGGTACGTTTGATGTCCGCGGAGTCCATGATCCGAGCTTTTTTCTCTTCCATGGCTTACCCTTTTGTATTGGTAAATGTTTGTCCTATAAACGAGAAAACGCGACCCAAGGGGACGCGTGGAAGCTCTTCTGGTTTCCGCATGTGTTTACGGAATAAACTCTTCGTGACGTCCCTTACCCGTCTCACTGTACGTGCTTAAAGGGTCAGCAGAAGTATAGGGGAATTGAGGGAATCTTGCAAGTCTTATCACTCTGCTCAGAGATGCAATCGACAACCTCGCAGAGCGGTAAAAAAAAGTCCAGCGAAAGCCGGACCTTTTAATGTGGTGAGAAAATCTAAATCTATATTATTTACCCAAAGGATTTTTTAATGTAAGCCCGACGCTGTAAAACGTCCCAGACCAGTCGAAGGTCATTGGGTTCTCACTATAGTCAGCAACGGCATATTCACCGGCACCGAGGCCGTAATCAGCTTTTACATCGTCAATTTCGCTGGTTTTAACACCACCGATAAAATCAATTGCGATATATTTTGTCAGATGTAATCGAGCCTTGCCCTCAAGCCTGGTCGGTGTGTATTCACCTGTAAGATCAGCTTTGCCATTCTGAACAACTGCAAACTGATTTTCGAGTGATCCTTTGACGTTTCCGAACCCGTATGCATAAAAAGCACCGATTTCGAACCAGTGAGTCAAGGGTACCATATAGCCAGCATAGATCAGGAATTCACGAGTATTAACCGTCAAGTCGTAGGATTGAGTAAAAAACATATTTGACTCAAATCCAGCAGAAGTTTTGTCCGTTTCGTTAAAAATTCCACCTACATGGAGATTTCCGAAACGGAAACCAAAACGGTAATCAATGTTGTCCACTTCCTCGAACGGAGTAAGGGGTGTTATTGAGGGATAAGTTGTAATGTAATGATCAATGTGAGTTTGAATGCCATCATTAACTTCTTCAAGAACGTTGTCATTCATCGAATAGTTTCCAGATGCTTCAAAGCCGAAGAACGTTTTCTCGTGGTCTCCGCCTGAAAAAATCTGTGCTGATACAATCGTTGGAAATACTAAAAACAGACTAATAGCAATGATTGACCCGGTAGATAACAACCGTTTCATTTAATCCTCCCTTATGTACTGCCGGCCCACCACAGTCATTAATATATAGTGTTTACTGGTTGCGGGGCAATTTGTTCCGCCAATATTTATTACCTCCGAACCGGAGCGTGTTTTTGTATTGTCGGTTGATAGAAGATTCCTGTCTATCTACCTTACTAACCCTGATATCAGGGTTATAAATTAGCCTTCTGTTAAGGAGTTTTTTTTCATGGATATGACACGTAGGGCAGGTGTTTTGTTGCACCCTACCTCTCTGCCCGGAGAGCTTGGAATTGGTGAGTTCGGTAAAGATGCTGAACTTTTTATCGAATGGATGGCTGAGGCCGGACAGTCTGTATGGCAAGTAATGCCTTTAGGTCCAACAGGTTATGGGGATTCTCCATACCAATGTTTTTCTGCATTTGCTGCCAACCCTATGCTCATTTCTCTCGAGAGACTTGTCGAATCTGGACTCCTGAATATCAACGATTTGAAATCACTTAAGAAGATAAATCAGTTCGAACTTGTCGATTTTGGTAAAATTATTCCCGTTAAAATGGAGCTATTGAAAAAAGCCTTCCATGAATTCGATAAGAATGGGGAAGAAGAAGACAAAAACCGTTTTGAAACATTTTGTGCCAGATTTGATCATTGGCTGGACGACTATGCTGTATTTGCTTCCTTAAAAGAATTCCATGATGGAAAACCCTGGGTCGAATGGCCAAAACATCATCGTGACCGTCATCGTGATGAGATGGATCGAGTTCACGATGAACTAGGTGATCGTATCCGTTACCAGAAGTGGCTACAATTCACCGCCATTGAACAATGGTGGTTTGTACGGCATATAGCCAAGGAAAAGGGAGTTCTGATCCTTGGTGATTTACCCCTTTTTATTGCACATGATAGCGCTGATGCGTGGGCACACCGTCACCTCTTTCATTTTAATGAAAGCGGCAGACCGACTGTAGTTGCCGGAGTACCACCAGACTATTTCAGCAATACCGGACAGAGATGGGGAAATCCGCTCTACAATTGGGAAGCACATAGAGCCGAAGGTTTCCGATGGTGGGAATCACGGATCAGGACTACCCTTGAACTTGTGGAATGGGTACGTATAGATCATTTCCGTGGTCTTGAAGCCTATTGGGAAATTCCCGCATCCGAACCGACCGCTGTCAATGGTCAATGGGTTAAAGCCCCTGGTGCTGAATTATTTGGTACTCTTTTAGGCCGAATGGGTGACCTGCCCTTGATCGCGGAAGACCTTGGAGTTATCACCCCCGAAGTTGAGGCGTTGAAGCGTCAATTTAACTTGCCAGGTATGAAGGTAATGCAATTTGCCTGGGGAGCTGGAGCAACAAATCCCTTCTTACCGCATTTTCATACGATTGATTCTGTCGTTTACACCGGAACGCATGATAACAACACCACTGTTGGCTGGAAAGACGAAGAAGCCACAGGGGAGATGTTACAACATCTGGAAGACTACATAGGTCATAAGTCTGGTGCAATTAATGAGGAACTCCTTCGATTGGCCTACTCTTCACCTGCATCACAAGCCATTTCACCCATGCAGGATCTTCTTGGGTTAGGTGCGGAGTCGCGTATGAATACACCCGGAAAACCTTCGGGAAATTGGTCTTGGCGCTTGCGAAAAGAGCAATTAACACACGATCTTGCTACGAAACTGAAGCATCTCACTGAGCTTTATCTCAGAAATCCCCGGGAGATGTAGGAATACTGGATTTGAATCCGTGGAGATTTTGCCATGCTTACATGGAACTGGAAGCTGAAAACTAAACGTATCTTCTTTTTTTCCACCTTCTACCTGATCAGTCTTTTCCTGGTCCAATCGTTACCAGCGCAAACCTCAAACTTGAGTGTTTTAAAGCAAAGGTTACAGGAAAAGAATGTTTCTCAGAAAGGCTCCCTCTATCATGAGTTGAAATCAACTACTGATGGACCGATGGGAGCTCTCAATCAGGATCCAAATTCCGAATTGATGGGAATTGACCGTTTCGGTTTTCCAATCTTCTATAAAGCTTTGAACCTGAATTCAGCATATACAACCCGAACAAATGAGTTATGGCCTTTGGGCGATACAGATTTGGATTTAACGGGTGTGACGACACTTCAGTCTCAATTCGGTCTATGGGATAGAGCTGGTGTTCGACTGACTCATGTCGAATTTGAAAGTCGTGCAGTTCAGATTGATGATCCATCTTCAATTTCAGGACATTCAACCCATACCGCAGGTACAATGATCTGTGCTGGACAGAATATCTACGCCAAGGGAATGGCGCCTTCCTCACCCTTGTCGTGTTATGACTGGACCGACGATTTTGTCGAAGTTATTGAAGCTGCTCAAAATGGAATGTTGATCAGTAACCACAGTTATGGCGAATACGTTGGATGGTCTTACAACATGTCGGAAGGTGATTGGTACTGGTTTGGTGATCCAAGTGTATCTGAAGTTGAAGACTACAATTTTGGTTACTACAGTGACATTGCTCACGATGTAGATGATATCGCTTACAATGCCCCATATCTATTGATGTGCTGGGCTGGTGGTAATGACAGGTTGGAAGGACCGACCTTTGCCGTTGGGCACTGGGTATGGGATGATGATAGATGGGTATGGAGTGAAGTCGAACGTAATGTGGATGGAAACGATTACGGATATGACACCATGTCTCACATGGCGCTTGCCAAGAATATCCTTTCTGTTGAGGCAACGGCTACTATTCCTGAGGGATATGAAGATCCTGGTGATGTCAGAACCACAAGTTTCAGTTCAAAAGGACCAACGGATGATGGTCGGATAAAACCGGACCTTGTTGTTCCGGGACTAAACATTAATTCTACAGGTAGTGATTCAGATACCGATTATCAGAACGGTAGCGGTAGTTCAACTGCATCTCCTGCTGTTGCAGGTATAGCAAACCTAATGCAAGAGTATTTTCGCCGGACCCATGCTGGCGAAAATATGAAAGCCAGCACACTTCGGGCTCTACTTATAAACAGCACTGAAGAGGCAGGAAACAATGACGGACCTGATTACACATTTGGTTATGGCCTTTTAAATTCAGTCAAAGCTGTTGATATCATCACAAAAGATATTGAAAATAACGGTAGAATCTTTGAACGGATTCTACACAACCAGACTTCCGATTCTATCTTTTTTAATTATGATGGACGTGAATCAATCAGGTTAACTATCGCATGGAATGATCCACCCTCGGAAGTTGCTGACCCGGTTTTAAATGATCCAACTCCAGTTTTGGTAAATGATCTTGATGTGAGATTGATTCGTTTGAGTTCAAATGAAGTATATGAACCTTGGGTATTGAATCCATCAAACGTATATGAGGCTGCGAGTACGGGTGACAATCATGTTGATAACGTGGAACAAATCAGCGTATTGGATCCGGAACCAGGTCCTTTCTGTGTGGTTGTAACTCATAAAGGAACTCTTGAAAATGATGCGCAGGACTATGGCCTTGCCGTTTCAGGAATGGATTTTTTGCAAGACAAATATTTCCCTCGCCCAAAGTTCCTCTCTGATGATATTATTTACTGGACTGGGCAGATAAACCTAAGCTGGATGCATGACGGTGAAACACCAGATAATATGGATTTAATGGTCTATGATGATGGTAGCCCGGAAACTCAGACAAATGTTGTAGGGAACTTGCATGCAAACCATTTTAGTGTTTCAGGTCCATGCGAAATATTAGAAATTCAGCTTTACACAATTAGTTCCATGATGGATAGAGAATTTCTTGTCCAACTGTATCGATGGGAAGAAAACCATCCAGGATTCTATAATCTGGACAATGTCTTGATTCAGCACGCAAACATGAATGGCTGGAATATTTTATCCTATGAAGATGAACCTTTTCCGGTAACAGATGATTTCCTTGTGGGTTTCAAAACCGAAGACTTCAGCATCTCACTAGGTAAAGATTTTCAGAATAGCGGTGAATCATGGATATTTGGCGGAACTAGTTGGACTGAAGGTGATGGGACGCTATTTATAAGAACTCTTGTGAGGTATCCTGATGGGAGTACTGACCTGATCGGTTCTGATGGACCACAACTTGACGAACTTGATGAGTTTCAGCATTTCAGAATCTGGAAAAATGGAGAGCCGATTGATACCTGTTCGACTCTGACCTTCAGCGATGTTCTGACAACTGAGGGTACCTACGAATATTGGCTTGATGCGATTTTCTCGGAAGGAAGATCGGTACGTTCAAACCCGCTGGTGATCGAATGGGAAGGTGTGTCGGTTGATGAACAGAATGACAATTTACCCGAGACATTTGCTGTTTCAAGAGCTTGGCCAAATCCGTTTAATCCAGAACTGACATTTGACGTTTCCCTACCAAGTAATGAAGATATAAGCATTACTGTATATGATATAAATGGTCGATTTGTCGGAGAAATTTATAATGGTGAATTATTGGCAGGAATTCATCAATTCGGATGGAAACCTGAAAAAATAGCGGCAGGAACCTATTTCCTGAACGTGAGTAATCGCAAAAATATCAGGGATGTACAAAAAGTAGTATTTCTGAAATAATTCCAGTTTCCGAAATAGGGAGACCGAGGGATTCAAGTACTTGATAGGTGGCCTATAATTCGCTTATTCTATTAGAGTACCAGAAAGTCGTATATAATAAAGTCGGTTTGTTAACAATGTAAGTCGGTGCCACATGCCTTCAAAACTTCTGATTGTTGAGTCGCCAGCAAAGGCGAAAACGTTATCTAGATATCTTGGTCCGGACTTTACGATTAAAGCCTCCATGGGGCATATTCGTGATTTACCGGGGAAAGAATTAGCAGTTGATGTTGAGAAGAATTTTAAACCCAAGTATACGATTATACCTGCTAAGAAAAAGACGGTTGATGATTTAAGGAAGGCTGCCAAAAAGGTAGATGAAATTTTACTGGCAACTGACCCTGATCGTGAGGGTGAGGCCATTGCGTGGCATATCGCTTATATACTTGGTGATGCTTCACCTATCAGAAGAGTGATGTTTAATGAAATCACCAAAAAGGCTGTCCGCGAAGCGGTTGAAAATTCAGGCGAAATAGATCTTAACAAGGTTGATGCACAGCAGGCGAGACGAGTTTTGGATCGTCTTGTCGGTTATCAGGTCAGTCAGCAACTCTGGGGTGTAATCGCTAAGGGTCTTTCAGCGGGCCGAGTACAATCTGTTGCACTAAGATTAATTGTCGAACGTGAAGAAGAAATTGAAGCATTTAACCCTGAAGAATACTGGAACATATCAGGGCTTGCCAATATAGAAGAAACGCCGCCATTCCACATCAAGCTGGTTAAAGTATGTGGCGATGATGTCAGGATAAATAACGGCGAAACTGCGAAGAAGGTTCTTGCTGAACTTAAATCAAAAAAAGCTGACCTGAATGAAATAAGACGCAGGACATCAAACCAGAAACCGCATCCACCATTCATCACCTCAACGTTGCAGCAGGAAGCAGCAAAGCGTCTGCGGATGGGTGTCAAAAGGACCATGTCGGTTGCCCAGAAACTCTATGAAGGTATTGAGTTGGGTAAAGCGGGTGCTGTTGGCTTGATTACCTATATGCGTACAGATTCAACAAGAGTTTCGGACGTTGCAATTACAGCAGCAAGAGAATATATCGCCGGTCAATATGGTGAGGCATTCCTGAGTCCTAAACCTCGAAACTTCACGCAGAAAAAGAAAAGAACACAAGACGCCCACGAGGCAGTCCGACCCACGAGCATGGAATGGTCCCCCGAAAAGGCGAAACCATTTCTTAGCCGTGAACAGCATCGCCTATATGAGTTGATCTGGAACCGTTTTATGGCCACTCAGATGGCTGATGCAAAATATGAAGGCGTTACTGTAGATATAGGCGTAGGTGATGAGGGCGAAGCTGCTGCTGATATTCCCGGTGTAAAGGGTAAGAGGCCTTATATACTCAGGGCAGTTGGAAGAAAACTGAAATTTGCTGGATTTCGTCGCTTATGGGGTGAAGGTGAAAAAGAAGAGAGCGATGATAAAAAAGCAGAAATCTCATCTGATCTTCCGGAACTTTTCTTTGCTGGCAGCAAAAAGGTGCCATCTACCGGTGATGCAGTAAATATTACTGAAGTTGATGGTGAGCAGAAGTTTACCCAACCTCCTGCAAGGTTTAGCGAGTCAATGCTCGTCAAGACCCTTGATGAACAGGGAGTCGGCCGACCCAGTACTTATGCACAAATTATCAGCACAATTCAGGACCGTAAGTACGTTGAACGCGATGAAAAACGTCGTCTAGCCCCAACTGAACTTGGACGTACTGTAAACAAAATTCTTGTTTCCGAATTTGAAGATGTCTTCAATGTCGCCTTTACTGCCAAAATGGAAGAGGCACTTGATTCAGTCGAAGATGGGAAAAAATGGACTGATATCGTTAAGAAATTCTGGACACCTTTTAACAAACGAATTGAAGAATTTAAAGGCCGCAAAAAAGAGATCAAAGAAAAGTCGATGACGGATACCGGCCGGACCTGCCCCGAGTGCAAAGAAGGTAATCTGGTTGAAAGATGGGGAAGGTATGGGAAATTTATCTCCTGTAACAGGTATCCTGAATGCAAATATATTGAAAAGACAAATGGGAACGGTGAAAAGGCTGAACCGGAGAAGACCGGAAAGGAATGTCCGACTTGTAAAGAAGGTGAACTTCTGATCCGTCAGGGACGAAACGGGAAATTTGTCGGTTGTAGCCGATATCCCAAATGTCGTCACACTGAACCATTACCCGGCGAAGAAGGTAAAAAGAAAGCCTCCAACCTTCCCGATGTTAATATTCCGTGTCCAAGAGAAGGGTGCGGTGGAACGATTGTCGCAAAAAGAACCAGACGTGGCAAACTCTTTTTTTCCTGCACTAACTGGAAAGAGAAGAGTTGTAAAGTCGCTTTCTGGGATATGCCTATACAAAAACCTTGTCCAGAATGTAATTATCCATTAATTACAATTAAGGGTAAGAACCTCGTCTGTCCGGAATGTAAGCACAAGGAGGTCAATGAAGAAGGAACGGATGCAAAATGATCATTTGGATGCTTATCTGAAGCATCTCAGGGTGATCAGGAACATTTCTTCTCATACACTGAAGGCTTATGAATCAGATATCTCTATTTTTTTGAATTACTTGGAGACGATGAGTGGTCATGAAGTAGACGTCACTCAAATCCCCATGCGTTGGATAAGAAGATATCTGGGTGAACGAGTCCGAAAGGGAACCAGTCGTACCACAAGTTCAAGAATTCTCTCCTCATTAAAAGGTTTTTTTCGTTATCTTATAGAGACGGGTGTTATAGAAAGTTCACCGGCTGAAGCCATAGAGGGACCAAAACTTGAAAAACGCCTTCCACACTCTCCACTTGATAAAACCATCTCAGCGGCCATTGAAGAAGTACATAGTAATGATGAAGTCCTCGATTTACGCGATAGGGCTCTGATAGAAATTATCTATGGGTGTGGACTCCGTATTGCAGAAGCGATAAGTCTCCAGGTCTCTTCCTTGGATCTCAAAGGCGGTTGGCTGCGTGTCATAGGAAAGCGCAGCAAAGAGCGTATGGTCCCATTGGGATCAAAGTCAATTGAAGCAATAAATATCTGGCTTAACAGCAGAAATAAACTCGCGAACAAGAAAAGCGGGAATTTTATCTTTCTTGGTAAAAAAGGGGCACCATTAAGTGATGGAGTTGCTCGTCAGGTCATTAAAGATAGAATGTCAGCGGCCGGAGAGCATGAAGGGAATCATCCTCATGCGTTGCGACATGCTTTCGCAACACAAATGCTGGAAAGAGGGGCGGATCTGACCACAGTAAAAGAACTACTGGGTCATGAAAGTCTTTCAACGACTCAAATCTATACGCATGTTACGGCGGAACATCTTAAAAAGGTCTATTCAAACAAACATCCAAGAGCTGGAAAGGCGAAGAATGGAAAGGAGGACAAAAAACCTGATTCACCGGATTCCAGTAAGGATGGATAAGGTTCAAGGTGTCTGCTTAGCGCAATACGACCTCAATAACCTCAGGAGGAAAGTATGCAGGTTACAATTCAAGGACGTGGAATTAATGTACGGGATGAATTAAAGGAGTATATTGAAAAAGAACTATCAAGACTTGATAAGTTCTTTGACAGAATTATTGATGCAGATGTTGTTCTGGACGGAAAATTGCATAAAAAGGAAGTGAGCGTCAAAGTTAAAGTACCAGACCAGGTGCTCGTGGGATCTGGAATCGCAGATAAATTTGAAATTGCTATTGAAGATACAGTAGATAAACTCGTTGAACAGTTGAAAAAATACAAAGCGAAACTTAGAGCGAGATAGATTGGAATGAATACCCCTTTATCTGAGACTGAGAAACAAAAAGGATACCGACGGGAGCATATTGAGGTACAGGACCTTTTTGACGGCAATAAAGAGAAGCTTCACCTCAAAATATTAGCCGGTGGTAGTGGCATGAATCGCCACATCACAGAAAAAGAGTTACATCGTCCTGGACTTCCACTTGCCGGTTTTCTGGAATTATTTTCATACAGCAGGGTTCAACTCATTGGAAATACTGAGACTAAATATCTAAATGGTCTTGGGCGTGAAGAAAGAACCAAAGCGATAAAGAGGGTAATGGATTTCAATATTCCCTGCATAATTATTACAAACAATAACAACGTTGATAAAGTATTCCTTGAAGAGAGTGAAAAGCAGGGAATTCCAGTTCTGGGAAGCGAAAAAACAACAACTGATCTTACACATCATCTACGTGATTTCCTGGATGATATATTCGCGTCAACCATCTCCGTGCATGGCTCCCTTGTGGATGTCTATGGCACGGGGATGCTTTTTACAGGGCAGAGCGGTATCGGAAAATCCGAAATTTCCCTTGATCTTGTTGAACGAGGGCACAGGCTTGTTGCGGATGATTCAGTAAAGCTGATCAGCAGATCAGAAGGAGTACTAATCGGAACTTCACCCGAAATGATCCGTCACATGATGGAAGTTCGGGGAGTGGGGCTGATTGATGTGAGAAGTATGTTTGGTGTTCGTGGTATTAGAATGCAGAAACGTGTGGAAGTAGAAGTTCATCTCGAGGAATGGGATGATAACGTTGAATGGGAAAGGATAGGGCTGGACTACGAGACCACTTCATATCTAGGTGTGGAAATCCCATTGCTTCGTTTACCCATTTTCCCGGGTAAAAATATCTCCATGATCGCAGAGGTGATCGCTCTTCAAATCCACCTTCGAGTTTATGGAATAAATGCTGCTGACACCATGAGCAAAAGAATGATGGCAAAAATGGACAGCAACAAGATCAAAAAATATTTAAGCAGAGATTTTGAATGATCATCGGTGGATTAATTGTAACACACGGCCAATTAGGTAACACCCTTGTTGAAGAGACCGCAAGACTGGTAGGTCAACACGATAAATTTATAGCAATATCTACCCATGGCTTATCGGCACAGGAAATCACTGAAAAAGTAAAAGAAATCATCCAATCTGATCCCTGGATCATATTTTCAGATGCCCCAGGAACATCACCAACCGTACGATCTTATGCAGCAATTGAGAAAGGACAGTCTGTAATTTCAGGGGTGAACCTTGGAATGCTCTTGTCATTTCTTGTTCATCGAGAAAGCTATCCTATTCAGGAACTCGCAATAAAAATGGTCGAAGATGGACAAAGGGCGCTGGAGGTGTTTTGGCCACGAATAGACTAAACGGTCTAGTCATCAGAGTGGACGACCGTTTGATACATGGACAGATCCTGTATGGCTGGATTCCCTCATGGAAACCTGTTGAAGTATGGCTCGTTGATGATTTAGCAGCAGAAAATCAATCAGAAAAAAGCCTTTATGAGGAGCAGCTACCTGGCTCCATTAAGGGTGGAGTCCTAAAAATTCGAAATGCAATCGAACGTTTTGCTGGACCTGAACCCCATCAAGATCGTATACTCCTGATCGTAAAGTCCTGTGAGGACCTTGTGAAGTTGATCGAGGGGGGAGTTGTCCCGACTGAAGCACATCTGGGCAATATTGCTCAATCGGGTGAGCGAAAATCTGTTAACGATTCTATTGCAATTGGAAACTGCGAAGAAGAACTGCTTAGAAGACTTGGAAAGCATGGAATCGAAGTGGTAATAAGGGATTTGCCGAATTCTCATCCTCAAAAACCTCTATAGATTTAGGAGAACGCCACGTGAGTAAAAAAGATCGTAAACGTGATGAATTCAGCGTAGGATTGACTGTTCTTATCGCTGTTGTCGTTCTGATTGGCGGTATCATTTGGGGTAAAGGAATCTCATTTGATGCTCAGCACAAAGTTTACTATGTCCAGTTCTCCGAAGTCTTCGGATTAAAAGAGGGAAGCGCTGTCCTTGTTCAGGGTGTAGCTCACGGGAAGGTAGGTGAAATTCACCTAAACGAGATCGGTGCCCTTGTCGAAATCAATCTTGATGAAAATATCATTCTCTATAAAGATGCAACTGTAATGCTTTTTGCCCCGCAACTTATGGGCGGAAAAATGGTTACCATTGATCCTGGAAATGGACCCGCTGAATTTGAGCAGGGTGGAACACTGCGAGGATATATCCCCGCCGGTGTTGGTGAAGTTGTCGCAGGGACTGGTGAAGTACTGGACGATGTTCAGTCAATGGTCCGTCAATTAAAAGCTACCGCTGTAAGGCTTGATTCGGCGATGATTGTCAGTCAGATGATTCCACGGATCGACTCAACCCTTGCAAACCTGAATGCTATGACGATGAATCTTCGCGACAATCTAGATGTGGCATCCTATCAGCTTCGTCAAGGTGCAGAGACTTTGAACAAAACCACTCGTGAATTTGACGGAATGGTGAGCGAAAACCGTCCGAGGATGGATAGTCTGCTAGTTCGTTTAAATACCGTGGCGGATGATGCCCAGCAACTATCGCATAATCTCTCCGGTTTCAGTCGAGCGTTAAATGATCAGGAAGGTACGATAGGAAAACTTGCCTATTCTGATACCTTACATAACCAGCTTGTCAGAACCCTGGCAAACTTTGATTCATTAGCTAAGAAGTTGAAAAAAGACGGTGTAACGGTCAAATTGTTCTAGAAAATTCAATTTTAGATATGTGTCATTCCTGCGTTTTCTTGGCAGGAATCTCGGTCTAAGGTATAATGATAAGAAACAGGTCCTGAATGGACCTGTTTGACGTTTATCGCTATTTGAGCCCTTTTCTCCGAGGGACTAAAGATAAGTGATGACTTGATTTCGGTGATGTCAGTCGTTATAATTTCGGGCCGAACAAAGCGCCATTAGCTCAATTGGTAGAGCAACGGACTCTTAATCCGCAGGTTCGGGGTTCAAGTCCCTGATGGCGCACCAGAAAAAAAGGTTTCACGTAATCGTGAAACCTTTTTCTCGTTATTATGGAAAGACTACAAAACCATTCGGATTACTTTCTAATCTAATACTGGTTAACCTACAGTATATTATCGTTTTTCAAGTTTGCTTCTTAATGTTGACCGTGGAATCTGCAAGATTCTGGCGGTTGCGGCAAGGTTGTTGTCTGCATGTTCTAACGCTTTATCAATTACGCTGTTCTCGAATTCTGTGACGTATTCGTGCAAATTAAGCGGGAAAGTTGGTAAATCAGAGTATTGAGATACATCGTCCACCACGTTACTCTGCGGAATAAGGATATCACTTAGATCTATAGAAGGCAGAGCAATAATTCGTTCAACAATGTTTTCCAGTTCTCTAACATTTCCTGGCCAATCATAACGCATTAAAATTGGTAGAATCTCTGGGCTGATAACGAACTCTTGTGGAGCACCATGTTTTTTTAGGAAGTGCTCAACGAGTAGTTGAATGTCATCTTTCCTATCGGACAATTTTGGGATACTAATCGGGACAACATTGAGACGATAATAAAGGTCATCTCTGAACTTGCCTTCAGCGACAAGTTGTTTCAGATCTTTTTTTGTTGCTGCAATAATTCGTATATCAATGGGTATACTCTGATTTCCACCAACCCTTTCAATCTCGCGCTCCTGAATAACACGAAGAATCTTGGCTTGAAGGTTCATCTGCATGTCATCAATATCATCTATAAAAAGGACTCCGCCCTTTGCCCGTTCGAAATAACCTGCATGATTTTTATCTGCACCAGAGAAAGCTCCTCGAACATGTCCAAAGAGTTCACTTTCAAAAAGTGTTTCGGGTATGGCACAACAGTTAATCGCAACAAATGGTTTTTTCTTTCTTGAACTTCGACGATGAATAGCCCGTGCGACAAGCTCTTTACCTGTTCCGCTTTCACCTTCAACAAGTACTGTATAGTCACCATCGGAGGCAATTTCAATCGTTTGTTTCATCTGAATCATGGCCGGGGATTGCCCAATAATATCCCGGGCTTCATGTTGGTCAATCCGCTCCTTAAGCTTCCTGTTTTCTTTAACTACCTTGTGAAAATCATTGAGATTTTCAACGATGTTAAGCAATTCTTCGGGAGCAAACGGTTTTATGAGGTAATCATATGCGCCCAATCTCAACGCTTCAATAGCGTTTTCGACGGTAGCAAATGCAGTCATAATAATGACTTTAAGCCCATCAATGTTTTTTGCTTCAGCCAGGATATCAAGACCACTGGCATTTGGTAGCTTAAGATCAGTTATAACCAGATCAAATTTTTTCTTTTTAAGTGTAAGAAGTCCCTCTTCACCATCAGCACAGATGGTAACATTATGCCCAGCATTGGACAGATTGTCCCTCATCGCTATTCGGGTGATTCGTTCGTCTTCAACAAGGAGGATTTTCATTGTATAGCCATTGTAGGAAATGTTAATGTGAATGTCGTTTGTACACCGGGGTCACTTTCAACATCAATTGTGCCCCCAAAGGATTGCACAATACCCAAACAGATTGAAAGTCCAAGTCCGGTACCCTGTTCTTCTTCTTTGGTTGTAAAGAACGGATCAAATATTTTTTTGATATCGTGGGTAGATATCCCGACTCCTCTATCATGTACCTTTGCTATTACTTCATCATCGCTACCAACTGTGGTGGAAACACGAATGAATCCGCCTTTACCAACAGCGTCAACAGCGTTAAGGATCAAATTCATGAAAATTTCTTGAATCAATTGTGGATCTGCATTAATTGAGGGTAGGTCTTTAGCAAGATCAACATCAATAGTGGTTTCATTGCTATCCAGACTGTATGAGATAAGTCCCAGAACATTCTCGATCTGTTCGTTTATCTGAACAGGAATCGAACTAATGGATTGCCGTCTACCAAAGTTCAATAATTTCCTGATTACTGAGGCGATATGCTCAAGGCCCTCGTCCATAAGAGTCATATATTCAAGGACGTTTTCATTGTTTCCAACCTTGGTCTTTACAGCATAAATGCAATTTCGCATCCCGTTAATAGGATTGTTAATCTCATGTGCGATCCCTGCAACGAGTCGGCCAATGGAGGCAAGCCGTTCAGCCTGGAGCAACTGTTGATTAGCATTAAGAAGCTCTTTTTGGGATTTGATCAAGCGATGTTGCATTGAGTTAAAATGTTGATGTATCACGCCGATTTCATTCTGCTTGTCTGGTAAATTGAGTGTCTTTTCCAATGTCATTGAATCCATCGCACGGACAAGCTCACTCAGAGAACCGAGTACTTCACCTATGAGGTAACGTATTAGGACGATCATTACGATTGTTATTAATGCTGAGAGGCAAAACATGATAATTATACTGTCTAGCAATGCCTTTCTGATGGAATCAGCCTCAATGGCAAGGCGCATTGTACCCCATTTTTTACCGTACGTTGAGAGCGGATAGACTACTTCAAGAACCCAACCAAAGTCCTCATGTTCATAAATCATTGTCTCAGATTTTTCTATATGCAGGTTTATGACCGGAGTGTGAAGTAACGCGTTTGTACCACCAGACAGTGTTAAGAGGTCACTATTCTCATCAAAGAGAATGACATATCTAACGCGGGAGTCATTGGCCATAAAGTTTGCCATATAGTCATCGAGAGCGTGTTCAGTCTGATCGAGAGAATTGTTTTCACGAATTATGGCATCCACTACTGCTACCGAGAGGGTTCTTGCAAGTGATAAAGCATTAGAAGAACGTTCTTGAATAATGATATCTCTCTGGTGGAAAAGTGTTGCGATAGTCAACACCGTCATAAATATGACAATTGTAGCTGCAGAGAGTATCGGGATTTTTGTTTGAAATTTCTGAGAAATTACAAGTTTCATTTTTCATTCCTCCTCGAAAGGGAGGGGAATAGGTCTCGTAAATTCTCGTAATTTGACGCATCAACTTCTGCAAAACCATTTGCAAATTCAGAATCCCAAGTTGCCATCAATGCTTTATCATCAGGATTACCTACATCCAGAGCAAGTAGTAAACGCACAAATTCTGAAACGGCTGGATTACTTTCACCAGAACGCATTACGATTGGTGATGCGGGAATCGGCGGTGAAGAGATAACAGTTCTAATTCCTTGACCGGTAAATTCATGAAGTACGCGTTCCTTAATTACTCCTGCCATAAAATTGCCCTTGAGTACTTGATAAACAACCGATTGGTGATGGTCAAAATGTTGTATGGGGATTGTGGAAAGATCGAGATTGTATTGGGTTGACAGGAATTGCTTCATCTGTTTTCCCGAGAACGAAGACTTCGAAGGGAACGCTATTGAATACTTTTCAATATCCTCAACATACTGAATCGGGCTGGAATCGAGTGTAATTATGATGGAATGGAAATAGGGTTGCCCATCTTCGTTCAAAGGAGCTAAAACTGGAACGATGGCATTATCAATGGATTTTTCCAAATAAATCTGGGTGCCTAAAAAAGCGACGTCCACTTCTTTATTTAACAGTTTCTCAGCAGCATCCTGATAGGTATTACCTAGAACCAATACATAACGGAAATCACTCTGTTCAGTGAGATAATCCACAATTGGTTGATAGCCTTCATAAATCAAATAGGGTGCATATCGTGAGATCACGCCAACGGGTACTACCGGCTTGTCTTCCCTGATATTACTAAGTGAATCTGCTTGATGAGAATCCATCAAGGATGTTGGAATATGTTCAATATCCAAAAGGTGAAAACTGAATAACATCCCCACTAGCATAATTATAATTATTCCAAAAGCCAGCTGCAACAGGAGGTTACGAGGGGGCAATCTTCTCCTTGACAGTTTTAAAACTCTTCTGAGATTAGAATGCTTCATGAGGAATATTATCCCTGAAAGTAATAGTTTTTGTAGGCCTGAAGTTGAATTTAATATATGGCGAAATATCACCACATGGGTAACGAAATATCGCCGATATGGAGTCGAAATATTGATGAAAAATAGAGATTGAATCGGACGAATATGTGTAAATAATTGAAAATATATGAGGATATCGTAAACGGAGGTGTTGGCACAAGTATTGCAAATTATTGTATGTGAAAAAAATAATTTCTTCAATGAGAGGTTTAAGATGGGTGTGATTATACCGCGCTGGGAATGGCGGACTTTTGGAACTGCTGATTTTGGTGAAGCCGAAACAAAGATCCGTAAATCTGGTGAAGCAAGAGTACGAAAAAGTGATGAAGTTTATATTCTCTCACACAAAAGTATGGATAATACCAAGGTTCGTGATGACCTGATGGATATTAAAACTCTTCAGAATACGAATGACGATACCCTTGAGCAGTGGATGCCTGTCCTTAAGGCTGCGTTTCCGTTAGAAGAAGAAACACTGCAGCAGATATTCCGTTCATTCAATGTCTCCTTACCGAAACTGGAACGTACCTCATATTCGTTCGATCAGTATATCAACGAGTTGGTTAAGCCATGCGAAGATTTGGTCGCAGTTGATGTGAAGAAGGAACGTCTTGGATATATGATTAACGGTACAATCGTTGAAATCGCAGAAGTGAATTTTAATGGCAAGCCTTATCGTACTATTGCTGTTGAGCATGAGGATCCAAAACTGGTTTACGATACCGTATGTGAGTTGGGTCTTAACGATCATGAGAACATCAATTATCTGCGCGCGATGAAAAAATCGGTAGGTATGGAAGACTAGTGATATCGCTTTGGGTGTTATTACCAAATAAGGATTTGAAATGGGTAAAGAGATAGAACGGAAGTTTCTAGTAATCGGTGATGAATGGCGGAAATTGGCAGATGGCACTAGCTATCGTCAGGGATATTTGTCCACTGTTAAGGAACGTACTGTGAGGGTACGCACCATCGATGATAAAGGTTTTTTGACAATAAAGGGAATTACTGTCGGAGCCACACGTCTTGAGTACGAATATGAAATTCCTGCACTGGAAGCCGGTGAATTGCTTGAAGCACTGTGTGAAAAACCCATAGTAGAAAAGCATCGTTATAAGATCCCGTATGAAGGTTTTATCTGGGAAGTTGATGAGTTTCATGGTGTCAACGAAGGGCTGATTGTAGCTGAAATCGAACTGCCCTCTGAAGATCAGGAATTCATAAAACCTGAATGGATTGGGGAAGAAGTGTCAGGTGATCCACGTTACTTCAACTCAAATTTGATTAAACATCCTTTTACTCAGTGGTAATAGTGTTAAAGATGATTTGATCAGTCCATAAAGTTGATTCAGGGATGTGTTTGTTAACAAGCGGGTGTTATGACTGTAGATAGTGTAAAACAAGAATCGAAACAGACGGTTGAGAAAATTGACGAATTATTGGATCTGAGCAAGAATAAGCTCAGCCATATTCCACCGAAAAAGCTTACAAGAAGCGAACAGTGGATGAAATATCTCGGATTTTCCATCGGGGTCCTGGTTTTCCTACTCATCTACTACATGGAAACACCTTCAGGATTGTCTGGATCGGGGCAGGTAGTATTAGCCTCTTTCGCGCTTGCCCTGATCTGGTGGGTCACGGAACCTGTTCCTACACATGTGACCTCTTTAGTGTTGATGGGATTGTTAATCTTTTTTAACGGCTGGTCTGAAAGTAATGTGCTTGGCGTTCTCGGTTTTAGTGTTATCTGGCTGAATGTCCTCGCATTCATTATGTCTTCAATGCTCGTAAAAACGAATCTTGCTAAGCGGATAGCCCTCTCTATGATTGTCCGTTTTGGACGAAAATCCGGTTACATTACCCTAGCGTTTTTTGCATTGAATTTCATTCTGGCCGGTTTTATTCCTGCCACTGCTGCCCGGGCCGCAATGCTGTTGCCGATTATGATAACTGTAGCGGCCATTTATGGAGCGTCCAACGCAAACCCAAACAACTTCGGCAGGAACCTTTTCCTTCAAAACCTACAGGCAATTGATTTCGGTTCATCTGCATTTATGACGGGAAGTAATGCTAATCTTATTGCGGTTGCATTTATTCTCTCAATGAGCGGTTCTCGTGTCTACTACACTGACTGGTTTTTTGCTGCTGCACCCGTAGTCTTAATCGGTATGCTCATCTCCTGGTATATAGGACCAAGGTTTGTATTTAAGCTTAAAAAAGAAGAGACTGTTCCCGTCGTTCAAGGTGGTATTGAGAAGATGCGGGAGAAGTTGGACGAAATGGGACCTGTTTCGCTTAACGAAAAGAAAGCGGCTGTAATATTTGGAATGGTGATATTTCTTTGGGTTACCGATAAACTTCACATGCATGTTCTTGGCTTTGAAATTTCTGCCGTTATGGCTGCATTTATCGGAGCTGTAATAGTTCTTTTCCCAAAAATTGGTATTCTGAAATGGAATGAAGCAGACATTCCCTGGCACTTGATGTTGTTCAGTTGTGGAGCGTACGCGGGTGGTTTAGCCTTAAATCATACCGGCGCGGCTCGTTGGCTGGTTGAACTTGCATTTGATGCAATGAATATACAGCCCGGGATTAATTTCTGGCTAGTATACTGTGTTGTAATTGCAGTGAATATGTTCTCGCATATCTTCTTTACTAGTAAGACCATGCGTACCCTGATTTTTATTCCATTCGTGATTGCTACTGCTCAATACCTGGGATTTAATCCTCTGTGGTTAGCGTTACCAGCTGCCTTTACCATAGACTGGGTAATAGCTCTTCCAATTAATGCCAAACCAAACGTGATTATTTTCAGTACTGGACAATATTCTGTTCTAGACAATCTGAAGTATGGTCTCATTATGACAACGGTCGGGACGATACTTCTAATAGTGGCCGGTTTTACCTGGTTCAGATTCCTTGGAATAACACCTGGATTGGGGCAATAACATGCGCGGAATATTCGTCACTTTGCTAATAATGATGTTGGTTTCATCGGGTACTGCCCAGATTCGGAATTCAAGTCAGGATACTCTCCAGTGGTTTGAAGAAAAGCTGGAATTAGATAAAGACGGTTCCATGTCTTTAATCCTGTCTGTTATACCGGCAGACCACTATGAATCTCTCACAATACCTTTTCAATTTGAAAATGGTGAAAGTTTCTCCGTTGAAAATGGTAGCTATACTTTCTGGGATGGGTCGAAACAATCGATGTATCCAGTTGCCACCATATCAGGGAAAAAGTATCTGCCGTTGAAGAGGGAATTGGATTTCGTATCCAGCACCGAAGCGACTGATGATACCATAAGAATTTCGTGTAAGGTCCAAGGATACCTTGATTGGGAAACAGCACTTCAGGAACACTATACCTATTCTTTTGGTGCGACATTTGTTAATACATCTGATTACTACATCAATTTGGTTCAAATCGCCCTTGTTTCTCCTGTTGGATATTCAATCCACGAGATTTCGAAAACTGTTCCTTCTTATAACCCTAAAAAATCTCCAACACCGCCTTTTGTTCTTGATACAGTTGATGAAAGATACCGGGTTGTACTGTCCTCAAAGGAACTTAATACCGGGGGCAAGGCAGCAATTGAAATATCAATAAAGAAAAAGAAACCAAGTAAAATACCGTTGATTATAGGGATTCTATTGGCAATTTCTTATCTGATATTCTATCGAGATGTTCTGAAAAAAGAAGAATAGATCGTTGTTTATGATGTGTCAAAATTGTTGTTTTACATGGAGATAAAGATATGTTTTTTACGGGTAAGATTAATTCCCTTGTTTCTCAGATAGATGAATTTCTGGATGTGGTCGCTGAAGGGGGCCTGATCTTTCCTCTTGCTTTAGCAAGTTATCTAAAAGGTGATATTAAGGCGTTTGAAGAAAGAATAGAACAGATAGAAAAGTTGGAAGCACGCGCAGATAAAATTAGCCTTGAAGTTGAAACAAGCCTCTACAGTAGATCATTACTCCCCGAAAGCAGGGGGGATGTTCTGGGGCTACTTGAAAACACTGACGATGTCATTGATTCAATAAAATCAGTTTTGAACCTGTTTCTTCAGGAAAGGCCGGAGATTCCGGCACAATTCCATGAAGGATTTTTAGAACTGGGTGAGGCTTGTACTAAAGCTACACAGGCACTGGTTATAGCCATAAGATATTTCTTTAAAGATGTACAGGCAGTACACGATCAACTACACCTTGTCTATTTCCACGAACGGGAAGCAGACAGGATTAGCGATAAGATTAAAAAGGCTTTGTTCGCTTCAGATATGGAGAAGGTTGAAAAGATACACCTGAGATATTTCACTTTGAATGTGGAAAAAGTATCTGATCTAGCTGAGTCAGTTGCAAAACGGTTGAATATCTCAGCTATAAAAAGAATGGTATAGGGAACAAATTGGGCGTTTTATTTTTCTTATCAAGCGGACTCTTTTTAGGGTGGTCACTAGGTGCCAATGACGCTGCAAATGTCTTTGGGACTGCCGTTGGAACCCGGATGATCCGTTTCAGAAGCGCTGCAATTATTTGTTCGATAGCGTTAGTGCTTGGTGCCACGATTAGTGGTTCCGGTGCTTCCCATACTTTGGGAAGTTTAGGAAAAGTGAATGCACTTGCGGGAGCATTTACCGTTGCTCTTTCAGCAGCTTTGACCGTCTTCTGGATGACAAGGTTAAAACTGCCGGTTTCCACCTCACAAGCAGTGGTGGGAGCAATTATCGGATGGAACTTTTATTCACATTCGATAACGAATACCGGTTCTTTGACAAAAATTGTAGGTTCATGGGTTATATGCCCGATCTTATCAGCTGCTTTTGCGATGGTCTTATACGTTTCTATTAAAACATTTATTATAAAAACAAAAATTCATCTATTACATGTTGATAATCTGACACGGGTCGGGTTGATACTTGTAGGTGCATTCGGTTCCTATAGTCTTGGTGCTAATAATATTGCAAATGTGATGGGTGTATTTGTTCCATCAAATCCATTTAACGATTTACAGATGGGAAATTATTTAACAATTACTGGGACTCAGCAACTCTTTTTTATAGGTGCACTAGCCATAGCGGTAGGTGTATTCACCTACTCTGAAAGAGTAATGAAAACCGTTGGAAGTGGTATCATGAGCCTTTCCCCACTTTCAGCATTTATCGTTGTGTTAGCACAGGCACTTGTACTATTTCTCTTCGCCTCTGAGGGATTGGAAAGAATACTGTATGGGATGGGACTACCAACAATTCCGTTAGTACCGGTTTCAAGTTCTCAGGCCGTTGTTGGAGCAGTTATTGGTATAGGACTACTGAAAAAAGGAAGTGGAATCAGGTATAAAGTACTCGGTGAAATCTCAATTGGATGGGTAAGCTCACCGATAATAGCTGGAATAGTGACTTTTGTTGCATTGTTTTTCGTAGACAATGTTTTCAATAACGAAGTGAATAAAAAATATGAATACAGGATTGAACCGATAGTTCTGGAAGCAGCAAAATTGGAAAATGCTAATCACAAAGATTTTAATGAAATTCTGGGAGTTACATATGAAAATCAGACTAGTATGCGTAATGCGATTTTATCAAATGTTGACCTGAATGAAAGCGATATCCATCAGATAATAGAAATGTCAAGAATTGGTGAATATTTGGTGACGGACAAAGGAATAAACGAATTAGAAAAAAGTCACTGGTTCACTGCTGAACAAATCGATGCTTTAATCAGGCTGAAAGGTGAACGGTTTTGTTATAACTGGCAACTTCTTGGTGAACTGGCGAATATTTCAAATGAGTGGGTAATACGTGAAGAAAATGTTGAGAATAAAAGTTGGAACAGGTCATTAAACGAAAAATCGCGACGCCTTTTAGAAGTGTTTTCAACTGTGGGGCAGTTGCATGATAGCAACAATAAAGTTTTGGAAAAAAGGCTGGGTGAATCATGAGAAGATTATTGTTTAAGTCAATGCTGATAGTTGCGTTATTTGCTATTGTCGCTGTTGTTGCTTTCGAAAATGAGTATAAAGGGACTGAAACTCAACTTCTGAATCCACCTGCAGAATTGACAGCAAGCGAATACAAATTACTCTTGAATCCAGAATATTTCGAAGTAATTGATCGCGGTATGTACGCCTATTGGGAAGTAATTCAGAAGGCAGCAGCCTCGGCTGATGTTGTGGTGATTGAAAAGAAGAACGGAATAGCAAAGAAAAAATACAGGGAAGTACGAATCCTTGATACACCAAACTATGATCTGCGTAAACAAGGCTATCTGATTCGTGAAAGACGTAAGATGAATAGCGATCTTACTCCGAAAACGGGTTATGAGTATGCTGTGAAGTATAGAGGTAAAAATTTTGAAGAAGCCAAGACAAAAGATGTTAGTCTTAGCGATGAGTTCAGAGATGAAAATGATGACAAAGAAATAGAATCGGATGTTGTGTTTTTTTCAATCGAAACAGGAAATCCATTGGTAACCTATTCGGTTCAGAATAAGACTGTACTTGATAGTATTCCTGAACTGAAACTTGGCAGTTTTATCAGCCTATTTCCAGTTATAGGGACCTTTGGGTTAGACGCAGAGACCCCTTTGGTTGAAGTTGGTGATCAAAAAACTTTTGAAATAAAAGTTGGTCTTGGTGAACTCGATTTTGGCGAGGGACTTGTTTGTGAGATGGACCTGGTTGTCCGAGAAATGACAAAGGATGGCGAAAGGTTTATCATTCCAGAATTTTCATACGATTTTGAATATGTATCAGGAGTTGAAATGCCGGAAAAGGCAATGAAATCTAATATTGCCTTCATGGATATTCTGCGAGAATCTGCCCCGGAATGGGTGATTCCTGGAAAGCTGAAATCGCGATACTTGTACAACGATTAGAAATATCATTGATATAAAGAATTTTGTTACGGAGCAAATATCTATGTCGGCTTCTAGTGCTGCAAAGGATTTAGGGCTTTCATTCGAAACGAACTTGAATGTAATGCCTAAGAAAAAAAGTACAGCAGGCGAGCTGCGCCTAAAGTACTTTGGATTCCCTTTGGGAGTTCTTGTATTTCTTCTACTTTATTTGATGCCAACTCCATCGGGATTGACGCTTGAAGGTCAAGCAGCAATAGCCTGTTTTGCAGCAGCATTGGTCTGGTGGATTACAGAACCATTTCCAAACTATGCGACATCATTGTTGTTAATGGGACTTCTGACTTTCTTCAACGGTTGGACGGAAGACAAGATCCTTGGAGTTTTGGGTCTTGAAGTGATTTGGCTGAATATTCTGGCCTTCATTCTCTGCTCAACGCTTGTAAAAACCTCATTGGCAAAACGAATTGCATTGTGGATCGGGGTAAAATTTGGTCATAATTCTTTATTAATTCTCTTGGCTTTTATCGCCCTTCATCTTTTCCTGACACCATTTATTCCTTCAACAGCAGCGCGTACGGTTATGGTCTTACCAGTTATGCTGGTCATTGCACAGGTCTACGGATCCACAGCAAAAGAACGGAATAATTTCGGCATTAACCTTTTCATGCAGAACTTACAGGGAATCAGCATCTTCTCCTCTGGTTTTATCACAGGTAGTACCTGTAATATTGTAGCAGCAGCATTCATTTTCGAAATGGGTGGAAGTCGCGTTTATTACAGTGACTGGATGCTGGGAATGCTGCCGATTGTAATCATCGTAATGTTGATTTCATGGTATATCGGTCCAAAGTTCCTCTTCAAAATCGAACCTGAAGATAGAAAACCGAAACTTGAAGGTGGAATTGAATACTTGCGTCAGCAATTGCAGGAGATGGGTAAGATTACTCCCAAGGAGATAAAATCAGCAGCTCTTTTCCTAATGGTTCTCTTCCTATGGAGTACAGATAGATTTCACCTCGGATGGTTTGGATTTGAGATTTCCGCAGTTATGGCTGCACTCATTGGTGCTGTGATTGCATTTATACCCAAAGTAGGTCTTCTAAAATGGAATGACGCCGATATTCCCTGGCACGTGATGATGTTCAGTGCTGGTGCATACGCTGGCGGTCTGGCTTTGTTCAGTACAGGCGCTGCACGTTGGGCTGTTGGTTCACTCTTTGATGCTATTGGTCTTCAGGCAGGTGTAAGTTTCTGGTTAGTGTACCTGATCGTTATCACATTCTCCATGTACGCACATCTCTTCTTCACAAGTAAAACAATGCGTTCGATCATTATGATTCCAATTATTATTGCCATCGCACAACAATTGGGATTTGATCCAATATCACTGGCACTACCTGCTGCATTCACCTTAACATGGGTCGTTACGCTTCCAACCAACGCAAAGCCAAACCTAATTCTCTACAGCACTGGCCAGTTTTCTATCTCAGACAACCTGAAATATGGTTTGACAGTTGTCACTATCGGTGTAGTAGTCATGTTTGTGGCAGGATTTACCTGGTTCAGATGGATGGGTATAACACCATAAAATTGAAGAGTTAAGACAATGTACTATAGATTCTTACAGCAGATATTCAAAGTGTTTGTAGTTGTTACTCTTCTAACTGGAGTAGCAATTGCTGAGAGCAGCATACCTGTAGCAATGACTTCATTTAACGAGGTGATTGAAATACAGGCAGATGGTTCGGCCAAAGTAACAACAAAAATTACAGCATCGACCCTTGATTCGGGTCAGCTTGAAATCCCATGGATGTTTCCAAACGCTCAGGATTTAAAGGCTACAAACAACAATAGATTCGCAGAAACTGAAATCGTCCCTCGTGATGGAGTACATATTCTTGTCTTCAAGAATGTTGCTCCTGGTGAATATCAGATAGATTTCATCGTACCGGAATTTATCGACTGGGAAAAAGCAGGACCAGAAGAGTTCAAGGCATTTGAGTGGCGCTATGAACTTCGGAATAGCATACCGAAAGCCATAGAAAACTATTCAATGGAAATTGTTCTTCCCAAGGGCTGGAATTATCATCGGGTAATGGGAAGTATGCCACCGATGAAGCCAAAGGATACTTATCCTCCATATCTCTTCCATAAAGATGAAAATGGACTCGCTCATTTAGTTCTGAACTCATCAAATCTAAATCTTGGGGATGCATGTTGGATAGATTTCTCCTTTAAACAATCACACTCTTCCACAATGTTGGTTGTCATTGGGATTATTCTTTCAATTCTATACCTATGGTTTTATAGAAACATTTTGTTTGAATCTCAAAAAGTAGCACGTGAACAGAAAAAGAAGAACAACAAATAATTTTGGGTAAATGCTTCAATAGATAGCCCAGAAAATTGGAGGTGCAAATTGGATAAGCTGGTCAAAAAAATGCTGATAATGCTGGTGGTCATGGTTGCCGCGACCTCAACAGTATTAGCGGATGAAATTCCATTAACCTTTTCCACAGAGAGCGGATTGAGAATTCAGCTCGGTGGTGAGATCGAACTGGAATTCATCGATGTGGAAAAACCGGGTGGTTTTTCTAACCAGGATTTGGTTATTTCAAACTTGCGTGTTGACAACCGTAGCCCGCACATGAGAATCGATAAAGCTGTTCTCTCAACAAAAATCTTCTACAACGAGAACATCTATTATAAAATCGAATTGAATGTTCGCGATGACCGTGCTTCAGTCGATAAACACTATGCTCGTATCAAACTTCCGGATTACAACACCAGGCTGGAAGTTGGTAAGAATAAACCAATGGTCGCCAGGTCACGTAGGACAGAGGGTTATGCTTTAATCGGTACAGCATTCTGGAAGGGTCGTGAATATCACGTTACTTCCAAAACTGCATTTGATCTTTCCGAAACAGTTGGTGTTGACCTCGGTCTTTCGTTTGCGATGAAGCGACCGCTTGCACAAGATGATGTCGCCGAAGACAAATCGTTTCCCATGTATACATATGACGACTACGATGTTAAAGATGGTCAGACATTTGAATACGGTGTTATGCTTGGAACAAGAGTTTCCGATTTCTACGCACAGGGTTGGTACTACATCGGAAAACTTATTGACGATTATGAGTGGAAGCAACAGTTGACAATGAGCCTTTCTGATTATGATTCAGATGATATGACGCACTGGTGGGCCGGTGGTCGTGTAGGCTTTGATAACAAAACACTTCACGCTTGTGCTGAATACATCACAGCAAAGGACGGTTTACTACCCCGTAACGGTTATTACGTCGAAGGTGGTGTTGTATTGGGCCGTTTCCAACCTATCGCACGTTATGGTGTGTTAAATGTCGAAGACTACAAAGCTTATACTGGTAATCCTAGATCGTGGGATCGTGAATTAATCACGTTTGCTGTACTTACAAAGCTGCATGAATTTATCACACTCAAAACAGAGTATTACATCGTTAACGAAGAAACTGGTGGTACAGGCGGTACTTCACCATCAAGTGTTGATGATAATCAGTTCCTGATGCAGTTGAAGTTTGAGTTCTAAACTATTTACGAATGGTTAGGTTCGTAAATAGCTAATATTACAATTAGTTAAGTTGTAAAGCAGTTAACATTTAAGAAAGAGGCAAAGATGAAAAAGCTCTTGGTTTTAATCCTTGCGATGTCAATGTTAGTATTCATTATCGCTTGTGACAAGAATGACGATGATGATGATGATTCAACGGGCCCGTCAGGTCCGACATCATTTAACATCACATTGGTTGAATCCCAATTAACACCAGCCGATGCCAATCCCGAAATCGTTCGTATGGTTCCGGGTACAGATGATCAAGCTGTATTTATTGCATCCGCAACAAACCAGCTCTATCCAATTACCTATTCAAACGATGGCTTTAGCATTGGTAACCCATTTGATGTCGATCCTGGTTCAGCGACTGCTGAAATGACATCAATTGATGTTTCAATCGTTATTGATGGTGAAAACTATGTTGCTGTCTGTGTCGCCGAAGTTGACTGTGAACTTGGATCAGTACACCTCGTCCGTTACTCCGATAATGAAATCGTAGCAACAGTGGGTGTTGGCTACAATCCTGATGGTTGCTCATTCACAAAAGACGGATCCTATCTGGTCGTAGCATGTGAAGATGACCGCGAAGACCGTGAATGTAAACCAGAAGATCGTCATGGTGGCAGTGTTGCCATTATCGACTTGAGAAATGGCGTTGAAAACGCTGAATTGCTCGAAGACTTCAAAGTCGACTGGGATGTCGATTCAGAACCTGAGCATGCTGAAACAGCAGCCAATGGTACTACAGTAGTTTCCATCCAGGAAACAAGCCAAATCATGATTTTCAACGCTAATGACGTTCCGTTGACTGAAGGCGAATACATTGTTGTTGATCTTCCAGATGATGGTGCTGGCATTGCCGCCGAACCAGATGGTCTCTATATCTCCCCAGATGGTACACTTGCTCTTATCTCAAACGAGCGAAATGGTACATTCCAGATGATGGAACTTCCTACTGGAAATCTCTTAGGTACTCCTTATATCATCGAAGATGACCTACCCGATGGTTACAACGTTGATGCCCGTGAACCTAAAAAACGTACTGAACCTGAAGAATGTTCACTCGTTAGCTATGGTGATAAACTCTATGCTATCCTCGCACTTCAGGAATCACATGGCGTAATCGTTTATGATGTCACAGACCCAGCCAACCCTGAATTCGATTCAATCGCACCATGTGGTGTTGATTATGAAAATGATATCGAGATGGAAAAAAGTAGTATCGGTACCGAAGGTCTTTCAGCACACGCGACCAACGGTATGGTTCTTGTTGCAAACGAACGTGAAGGCAGCATCACATTGCTTAGAGCAGGTGAGTAAGCTTTAAACGTTAGAGTAGTACGATAGAGAAGATGCGGGGGCTTGAATGAGTCCCCCGCATTTTTTACAGCTTTGTCTTGAAGGCGAGTCAATAAGGAAAAACACCATGAGTAAGAATTTCTGGAAAGCGATTTTTATTATAACCATGTTTTCAATATCTGTTTTGAGCTCATTTGCCCAGATCAATGATTTTAATGAGCAATTGCAGCCAGAAATAATGGTTCCGGCGAATCAGAACGGTTATGGTGATGGTCCTAGGCAATTGGCTCAACCTGATGATATTGAATTTTTAAGAGATGGAACCTTACTTGTTTCAGATTGTTTTAACAATCGTTTACAGCATTACGACAGCAATGGTGAACTGATAAAATCAATCAGCGCTTCTGATCTGGGTCTGGAAGGTATCGCCACGCCAACCGGTATCAGCCAGGATGATGAAGGATATATCTATGTTTCAATGGAAGATGCCGGGACTGTAGTGCGGTTGAATTCCGATTTGACTATAAATCAGCGTATTGGATCCCCGTCAGAAATTTCCGCTGACGACTATTACAAAGATGGAAATGAATTCAACTTCATAAAACCTCAAGGACTAATTTCTACATCAAATGGCGATATCATTGCCGTTGATATGGACAAGAAAAAATTCAGAAAGAATGGTGTTCGTAGATTTGGACTTAGAAAATTCAATAAAATCGAAAACAATGGTGTGGTTACTTATGAATATGACAAAGCTTTTGCAGAGAGTCAGCAGATAACCACCGTTATGCATAAAAGTGAAGGTATGGCGATCTGTGAAGAACGAAACATCATCTTCTTCGCTGAGGAAAAACCCGTTGCAGACGAACACGGGAACAGTGAGAAATATCGTTTCGTGGCTGGTTTTGATCTGACAACTGGAAAATATCTGGATCGTTTATATGGCGTAAAGATGGAAAACGGTCTGATCACCAAAGGGTATATTGCTGATTCAATTGAAGGTATTGCCGTCTACAAAAACTGGCTTTTCATGGTTGATGAAAAAGGTGGACAGGTCTGGGTCTTCGATATTGAAACAGGTGATCTGGCTGGAAGATGGGGAAAACCCGCACACTACTATTGTGATGATGAATCAAACAAAGTCATTAATGGTATCGATTATAACGAACAGACGATTATGACCGGTGGTGCTATGCCTCATCTTCTTAATAGTTGGCAAAACAACGAACTGGCATCGCCAGACGGTATCAATATTTCAACTTATTCTGAAGGTGCGAAAAAACTTGGTGTTGTCGATCAGTGGAATTCAAGAATACTTATTTATGATCTCGAAAAAGTACTAGAGTTATTGGTTAACTAATATATTATCAAAAAGATATGAAAAGAATTTTAACAGTATTTTTTATTTTGTCCGGGTACTTGTTATCTGGATGTGAAAACGCTTCAACTCCGCCAGAGTCTAAATCTGATCTGACTTTGGTGGAGACCCACTATATTGATGTCTCTGAACCATCTGGGATAACTCTTGATCGTAGCCGTGAATATTTATGGGTTGTCAGCGATACGTTCAGACGTATTTGCAAACTTTCATTAACCGGTGAACGCCTAGAGATTATATCCGTATCCACTGGAGATTTGGAAGGAATCACCCAAACTGATGATGACAGAACATTGTTTTATCTTAGCGAAGCTGAGAGAAAAATTGTCCAAATTGATACTTCAGGTAATGAATTAGATAGCCTATTCCTGACCAGTTTGATGCACGGTGATCCAAATAATGGCCCCGAGGGAATAACCTATAAACCCAGCACCGATCAATTTTGTGTCATCAACGAAAACTCTCCAAGTATTCTACTGTACGTAAACTCCACGGGTGAAGTAGACAGCACCGTTAGATTAAGTTTTGCTATTGATTACAGTGGTATATGTATGGCGAGTGAAGATGAATTCTGGATAGTCAGCGATCGTTCAAAAACTCTTTCACGTGTAGATGCTTCAGGCAATGAACTCTTCAGTTTTGATTTACCCGATACCGGAATAGAAGGGGTTGCCTATGATTCACTATCTGGAACAATCTACCTCGTCAATGACCCACAAGAAATGCTATACATTTACAGTTATGATAACTGAGAAAGACTTGGATGCATATCAGAATAGATTGAGATATTGGAAACTAATAAGGGTTAACTGATTCCTATTCCGATGGATGAAGTTCAAGTCCTTCATTGCGCACATAAATTCAAAAGGGTTACGATAGATATCGTAACCCTTTTGCAATCTAAAATTATATAATCACATATTGCTCTCTGATCATACATTCAAAAGTGAAACATTTATAAGGGCATGAATGCCTCACTTCATCAGGACTACTTTCTGAACCTGATTGAGTTTCCCTTGAACAGTGGCATGAACAAAGTAAACACCGCTGGATAAACCAGAACCATCGAATACAAGGCTGTGATAACCAGCCCGATGCTGTCTATTCGTCAATACAGCCACTTCTCGGCCCATTAAGTTGTATACGACAACACGCAGGTCACTATCAAACGGTAACGCGATAACAGCGGTTAGTGTCGGGTTAAACGGGTTCGGGTAGAGTGCAGTGATTTCATACTCAGTTGGTATTCCATAAAAAGAGTTTTCGAAGACTGCTGAGAGATGTGTACCAACAATATTACTCGCCCAAGTTCCATCAGTGTTACTATCAAGTGCGTGAACTGTCAGGTAGAAATCGTCACCGTCACCACCAGGGATATCTGCTAAAGCAACACGTCCCGTCCAGGCATAAAGTGTGTCGGTGGATGCTGGAGGTGAGACATTATCTGCCAGAAGAACCTGATTAGTCATATCCTCTTCAATATCGATATAAATGGCATAGAGTTCTTCAGACTCGGGATCTGGATCGTATGCACGATTCCAGGAGACGTTTATATCAACTGAGTCAGCACCCTCTGCAAACAGCATCCCACACTCAATCATTTCGAAATCGAACGGTGGTTCAGGCCATGCTGTTTCAAAAGTCCAGATATCACTGGAGATTGTCATATTACCATCTTCATCTGATGCAATTACACGCCACCAATAGTCAGAATCGTCACGCAAGTAGGGGACAGGGAAATGATCATTAGTGTTGGCGATGTAATAGACTGACATGGTATCTTCAAAGTCTTCAGCTAAAGAAAGTGACAACAGGTATGTGATTTCATCTTCAGGATCTGGATCGGAAGTCTCTTCCCATGTAAAGGTATACACCAATGTGTCCAGCACAACTCCACTATCTGGTGAGACTAAACCAAACGGTAGTGGCGGTCCTATTACATTTAATGAAAATGAATATGTGTCAATTGCCCATCTACCCGAAGTATTACTATCTGTTGCCCGTACAGTCCAAAAATAAGTATGATTATTCGGTAGATTGCTAATCGTTATCGTAGTGTCAGCACTACTGTCGGCAACCATCCACGCAGTGGATAGATCTTCCAGAGTATCCAACCAGACGTCATAGTACGGAGTATCATACGGATCGGGATCGGATGTCTCATACCAGAAAAAGGTAACCACCAATGTGTCAAGTTCAATTCCATTTTCTGGTGAGATCAGACTAAACGGTAGTGGCTGTTCTGGTATATCTGAAACAAAGGAAGATGTATCATTTGCCCACATTCCCGCAGTGTTGCTATCTGTGGCGCGAACGGTCCAAAAGTAGGTGTGGTCATCAAACGGGATATTAATCGTTATAGTAGTATCAGCACTACTGTCCGCAACCATATAAGCGGTAGATAGATCTTCAAAAGTATCCAACCAGACATCATAATGTGGGGTATCATATAGATCTGGATCAGATGATCTATTCCATACTAGAACCGCATCTGAACTCGTATTAATGCTACCATCTAGTGGGCTTACAAGATCAAACATCGATGGCGTGTCGAAATGGTCAACAGTAAATGAGCAACCACTGCTGTCATTGTTAGCCCAGAAAGTGAAACCATCGCTACTGGCCGTGGCAAAAACACGCCAATAAATTGTATTATCCTCCGGCAGTTCATCAAGCTGGTTTGTAATTGGGGTATGGGAGATTTGGCCTCGTTTTAACTCACTTGCCATAGGTGAAATGACATGTTTACTCTTCTGGTTGGTTCTCTGTCCGTCACCAGTCTGATCACCTCCAGCCAATGATTCAATCACTTCTTCTATAACAAAGAATGTGTCCGTTGTAGTTTCTGAATATGAAGATGTGAAATCACTATTCAGCGACCATTCCACAGTGTATTCAAAGGAATCAAACTGATTTGGATCTGAAGCAGGAGTCCAGGATACAGTTACTGTATCATAAGGAACACTTGCACCATCTTCAGGGTACGTTGTTTCAAAGTCAAAGGGCAGAAGTGGATATCCCCATGATGGTCCAGCTTCGTAGAAACTAATATTGTCAATATATGCACCAACATTTGTGACACTGACATCGGTCGTATGAAGGAAGGCTATGTTTACAAATGTTCTTTCATCTTCAGTATAGTAATCACCGAGTGGAACAAATACTTCCTGCCACCCCGTTATCGATCCCGTGAATCCTACATAAGACTGAGAAAAATAACCATTGTATGCGGAGACATTTCTTGGATATCCACCTAGAGGAGTTAAGATTTCCCACGAGTCCCCATCATCGGTTGAGGCCCAGACGTTGTATCCATCAATACCACTTTCGTAACCGAAATAATGCCAATATGAAAATGCCGCTTTATTATTAAGCACTTCTACTACAAGCGATTTAACTGCCATCAATTGATTATTATCGTAATTTCCTGCCAAATTAGTACTCAGGACGTGAATTCCATCTTGTGCAGCTCCAGGTCCAGATGTCGGTACTCCAACCTCCCAGAGATTTTCCCCTTCAAGTCCTGCCGTATTGAACGTTTCGCCGGCATTCATAAACATCCACCCATTGGCACTATCAGGTTCAAAACTGTCAGTGTAGAGGGGAGCACCAATAATACCGGCATTGTAGAGGGAGACAATCGATTCATTGGGGACTTCATCAACAGCTGTTACCCAATAATACATATTGCCAACCACTTCAGGATCAATAACATCCTGATACGTTAGAGTAGCAGGATTATCTATGGTCGCTATCAATTCTCCTGAGCGATAAATATTGTATCCCGTTAGATCAACTATTGGGCTGCCATCTTCATTTGTAAGCGGTGCTGTCCAACTAAGATCAACTACATAATCGACACGGCTGCCAACCAAGTCGTTTACTGGACTTGGCGATAAATTAAATGTTACCAATTGAGGCTCAGTTGGATCGGATTCGATCAACTCACCATCAATATCATTCAGGGCTGTGACTTGAAAGTAGATGTCAGTGTTTTCAAGCTCAGAAGTGAATTCATAAAAGTAACTATCATCGTAAACAGGTTCGACGTTTTTCAGTAGATAATCAGAACCATCAAATGAGTAGTAGAAGTTCATACCTGTAAGTTCATCAAGTCCTAGTATGTTGGAAATAGTAATCGTTCGACTCGGAGTAGGACCAGCAGGTTTTCCAATGGATCTACCGAACAATGCCGGTTGAAAATCCTTTGTCTCAGAATTGATATGTCCATAGGGAATATCTATAGTTTTACTTCTGACACCAATCAGGGGTTCACCAACAGATGATGTGGGAGTAAAAGTATTTACTTCCATAACCGGATCACCGGCCAGTGGCATCCCGACCCAATTACCGTTATCGTCGATTCCAGCGGTTACCCCAGGATTGTCCAATGTTCCGTCAATACAGAACCCAGTGTTACCGCTACCCTCCAAGCGATAGATAGATAACCAGCAACGGCCATCAACAATTTCTATACCCGGCTCAAACCATGCCCAATATGAACTTTCATCTGGAGCGATAGGAGTTGTTTCGTAGAGGATATTGTCATCAGGAAGACCGTCCGGTCCAACTCCATGAATCCTCAATACTACAGGGTAATGCGTTGGATCAGGTATGATTGGATCATCACCAATCGTTGGCAGACGGAAACCACCGGAAAAGAAGTAGAAAGGACTTCCATTATCAATCAGAACCGCGAACGAATTTCCCGGACCATTGCCTGCCAAAACAGTTGTTCCAGATACAACACCGTCATCATACCTGATAGTTGAATGTTCGCCGTAAAGATCTTCAGGTAATGCCTCAACCATAAAACCGTTATCAAAATCTGTGTCGGTTGATAGTATTGTCGGGGATAAGTTGTAGGCTGATGGAACAAGTTCTATTTCAATCGGCCCGATTGTATAGGAATGAGGATCAAAAGTAAGATTTTCGATTAATCCATCATTCCATCCTTCACCAAACCAGCTTAGCTCATAAATGTCTGTTCTACTGCATATACGATCGAAAGAGAATCCTCCATCTTCGAGCGAATTAACAGTTGTTTCTATGCCATTTTGGGTGTTTGTCAGTGTTAAAATAATATCAGCAGCGGGATTGCTTACGGTGTCTGTTACAATTCCGAAAATTGTACCCAACGGATCAATTGAAAGATCAACATTAACTGCTGTCTCTGTTTCAGAAAATCGGATAGCATCGGTATTACCTGGTACATATCCATCGTATCTGGCTGTATAATTATATCTTAAAAAACGATCGAACAATGGACCAGATTCAAAAAATCCGTCTGCATTTGCGTTAAATGTCCAGACATTATCGCTATCGGATTCTTCAATAGAAATCGCTGCGTAAGGAACTGGATCAAGAGAAAGAAAGTCAGTAATGGTTCCAGAAATACTACCGAGAGGATTAAGATAAAGATCAGTGACAATATTAAATTCAGTATCTTGGAACTCAACTAATTCATCATCCCCCGGCATATATTCTTCACGGTCGGCAGAAATATTGTAAGATACAGAACGATCAAACAATCGAACGAACTCAAAATATCCGTTCTCATCGGAGGTGATACTCCAAGCATTTTCTCCATCCACAGTCTGAACATTGATTTCAGCAAATGGAACGGGTTCTTGAGTCAATTGATCGAATACAGTTCCTGAAATGCTGCCAATCGGAACAAGGCTTTTATCATGAGTAGTATGGAATTCACCGGGATCAAGAGATACATCAATGTCAACTGCATCTTCATATTCAATATGTGAATAATAAATATCGTATGGTCCAATATCTCTATCTACAAGTATCTGGTAATTTCCTAAACTATCAGATGTGGCAGTAAAATAGAGTTCATTTACTGTGGACACTGCCCTGATCTCAACACCTTCTACTAAACTGTCATCATGTTCATTAATGACTTGGCCCTGGAAAGCCACCCATTCAGAAATTGGTGGTCTATAGTAGAATTGGAAAGACGTATTGTTGGCAATAGAACTGTTGGGAAGTACAGAACCTTGTGAGCCACCAGCGTTTTCTACACCTGTCTCAACTGGTGAATGACCATGCCATTCACTAGATGGACCAGCAGTATTGTAGGACATTGTAATAGTGTTTTCGTCAGTATTAAAAACACCTTGGTAAATATATAGAGGATCTGTGTTTGAGTAATACCGATTATGAAACTGAACTATGACTTGATCATTATCAGGATCTATTTGGTACCAATATCCGCAATCTCTATCACCAGTATCTTGATCTATACCAAGTAAGGCAACGGTTAAGTTCGGTGAAGATGTACTTGGAATTCGTGGCCTGATGGCTGTGTTACCTGCACTGGCTCTCTCAAGCGATATCCAACCGTTACTGCAGACATGAAACCCAGTCTCTTCAACGTCATAAAGGGTGAATGTCTGACCGGTTCCCCATTCCAGCCAACCAGAGTTTTCATCGTCGCCCCAGTTTGGAATTGGGAGGCCCGCACCACCTTCACTTGGGTTAATTTCAATCCACTCGTATGGAACCTCTTCATATGTCCAAAATGATTCAGTGCTTGGAAGTGGTCGAATAGATATGGGCAGGTCGGTAGGAATAAGGAATTCGTCACCGTATCCATAATCTGCTGCAACATCAAAAGAGTATTCCTGACCGGCGTTGAGATTACTTACTTGAGTTGTAACGTCTTGTATTATTAAGGGTTGTAGGATACCATCGATATAAATTCTATACCCCAGAAAATTACTGTCAATATCGTCCAGCATAGATCCCGATTTTTCCAGAAGGTCACGTTTTTTGATCAGAATATTCAGCTCACGAGTGAAGAGATCATGTTTTGCCAACTCTTCAGGAGTTCCCTCTGACAAGATTCTTTCGTTTGCTTGAAGCATCTCATCTATCTGATGATTGAGCATTTGGGGCGAGGCAGCATTGTGGTTTGCTGGTGCAGCCCAGAAGAGTTCCACAGTGGTTTCATCAAAGGAGTTTCCACTTAAGGCTTGTGGGGCCATAATCTCTTCTATGGTAATATCATAGACAGTATCTTCATCCAAATTGATGATAAACTGTTCGTCATGACACCACGGAGTATATGCTGAGTTATCAGGTGAAATATTTAGTATGTGTGAGCCCGCACCGACAGACTCAAAGGAGTAGAAACCATCTTGATCGGTAGTAGTTGATAATTCTAACTCGATTAGTTCTACTATAGCTCCTTCGACAGGCAGATTTACATTTCCAACTGATGTGACTGTTCCTGAAATATCAAATGTCGCCTCCACCAATACAATATCTTGAGTTATTATCTCATCCGGTACAACTACTATATTATCAATTGTTTGTGAGTGATAGCCAATCTTGGAATATGTAATACTAATTGTCGATTCAGGTATATCGAGTAATTCGTAGAACCCATCTACTCCTGATGTGGTTGAAAGGGATGTACCTTCTATCAAAACATTGGCACCTTCTAAAGGAAGAGCGGTATCAAAATCTGTAATATTTCCATCAACTATTCCGACATTTTGAGATCCAATAATAGAAATATTATCAATACCCCACCAGTAGTCATAGTTGGCACCATGATAACGGAATCTGATTCTAAGGTCAGAAGATCCATTCACGTTGGCTGGGAGAGCTATTTGATATGGATATTCCTGATTAACCTGTGTTCTAGGAGTTATAAAAATTACAAGGTTCGTCCAAGTCGTTCCCCCATCAATGCTATAATCTACATCACCCTGTTCATTTGGAGCAGAATAACCCTTATAGGCGTAGTCAAATGACAGGGTTAAATCATAAAAGAAAGTAGCGTCCAAAGCTGGAGTTATTATTGCTTCATCCATATTGTAAGATCCAGCTCTATCTGAATCGACAATTATAAACGGGGAAGTATCACCTAAAGAGTGTTCAGTACTACGGTGATCAGTCTGGATACTCCAGGTATTCCAAGGTGCTGCAGGACCGGCATCACCACCATCAAGAACAGTCCAACCGGCAGCAGTTAAGCCATTTAAATCAGCATAATCGAATGATTCAGTGAAGAGAGTAGATGTTATTTCATCCAAAAGAAGTTCTGGATTCTCAGTCGGTCTTGAAAAGAAGTACCCACTCTTTTCCAACTCATTTATCTGCTCATCGGAAAGAACTTCGCCGTTTTCATATTTTTGAATCAATGAGTTCAGGAGACGTTCATATTCTTGCTTCTCTTGTCGGGAGTCTTCGTATGTCGTTTGCGCATAGAGTTGAGAAACAGATAGTAACAAAACCAAAATGAGACAAAAATAGGCTAGATATCTCATAACGATCCCCCGTGGATATCTTAAGTTAGCAATAGGTATCAACCAGCAAGCAGTCGATAGTAGATACGTTCAATTCTAGTTAGCAGTGAATGTGAATTGATAATTATACTCAATATCACATAATACTATGAATTAACCACTATATCCATAAATCTTATATAAAACCTAAAAATCCTAAGATGCGAAATCGAAATGAAAATTTTCGCAAATATCGATTTGATTTTGATGGTTTATTTATTTTCCGTATTCGAAATGAATTGAATAAAAGAAGTCGAAATCACTACGTTACTAGTAGTGGGAGATCGTTTTTGTACCTGTTTTTGCAGCGATTTTATCCAAAGCTAGAGTAGCGTTTTTATGACTAGGATTCAAACGAAGTACTTCTTCAAAAGACGCTTTGGCCTTTTGGAGATTTCCTGTTTGTAGGTAGGCCGCTCCCAGATTGTTATGGGCCTGTATATAAGTCGGATTAAGTTTTATGGATTCAATGTAATTCTGGGTAGCATTGATTAGATCATTTTTGGAATGAAAAGCTTCAGCGAGGCTAAAATAATTCTCAGCGCTTTTGGGAGTTCTCTCGATAAACTCTTCAATGATACCGTTATCGTAAATTTCCAATTCTTTATAGGTAATACCTCGATCCAGATGTGCAGTTATTGATTTGTATTGTTCTTGGTACTCATCACTATCGAAGATATCTGCAGCACTTTTATGAAGCATATCCGAGTAAAGTGTTTTAATGTCGGGACTGAAAAAAACGGCTTTCTGATAGGCCTCGATGGCATTGTCGTATTGTTTAAGAGACATGTATACATTACCAATGTTTTTTTGGATTGTACTGGTTTGATTTCCAGCATTGAGTGACTTATTAAACATATCGAGCGCCTTATCATATTGACGCTTTTCGGCATAAAGTAATCCTACGTTATTGTATATCAGAAATACTTGTGGGGGATTAAAGGAAATTGCTTTTTCAAGGTTTACAATGGCACTATCCAGTTGCCCGACCTTGTAAAAAAGCTGGCTGATCATAACATATGCCTCAGCATAATCTGGTTTCATCAATAGGGCACTATTGTAATGGGCATATGCTTCACGAAGGTTACCTAGTTTCAGCTCTTCACGTCCCAATATTAGTTGCTTTTCGGCTACTGTTCGAGAACCTATATCAGACTGTTCTGCAACCCATGGGTGATTACTGAAAAGAACTACAAAGGCAATGATACAAATGGGAACAAGCAAGACTACCCACCCCAACCAGGAATATCCAATCTCCGGGGCAGGAAGAGAGATAGCCTCTGATACTTCAGAAGGAGTAAATTCAGGCTGATTGGTTTTAACAGGTCTCTTTTTATTTTTGTTTCCCATTAATCTCTCAACATGTTGTATGAATAACGAACATCACTTTTTTGCCTGATGATCGTAGTTCATTAAACTTTTTATTGGCTTCCGGTGTAGGCAAAATTATTAACTGAGTACCTTTCGACGTATAGGTGTTAAAAATAAATTCTGTCCCCTCGCTGATATTAAATCCTTTGCCGCCTTTGTTGTCATATCCTGATCCAATCAGAAGGATATCAGGTTCCTGTTTAAAGAAATATTTCTTATCCTGCGATCCGTAATGGTGCTTTTTATCCAACAACCACATGCGGCCATCGGGGTAAATCATAATATCAAAAAACGGTATCGGTATTCCCTTGTACACCGTCATTCCATGACTGCTATACGTGATGTTCTTATCGTGATTAAAAACGAATGAGGTTGTCAGTCCAATAATCAGTATCACGAAAAGAGTGAGCAGAATCTTTCGAAATTTCAGATGCTGCGAGAAATGGTAGAGGAGGGCAGATAAGGCAAATGTTCCGAATCCAATTATACAAAGTGTTAACCATTGACCATGTTCCGTAAGAAGAGGGCTGATGAAGAGGAAAGTCAAGGTCAATGAAAACACAAACAGTAGGGTCGTCGCTGGGTCAACAAAGTACTCTTTAACACTACTTTTCCACCATTTCAAATTCTTTAGCTTGATAGTTCCATAAGTTTCAGTGACAAAAAAGACAAGAATTAAACCAGCTATTGCACCCCACGCGTCCTTAGTTATGTCGCTAATATCAAAAACTCGGTTGGATAGAAAAAACTGGAATGTTTCATCAAAGCCGGACATGATCAATGCAGAAGCATATGAATAGAGAATCATTTTACTTTTGGGCATTGCACGGACATTGAAAGCTCTGAAGAAGAAAAATACATAGACACCGTATGCGATATAATGCCAGTTTTGCTGGAGATCAAAAAACGACATATCAAGTAGTACATCCTGTACTCTGTGTGCAGTAAAAATCATAATACAAACAAACAGTATTGCGGATAGCTTCCTTATTGATAGCTGTTTTAGGTATTTTATAGCCAAGAAGATAACCGATATGACTGCAAGGGCTAATACTATTGGAATTTCAAACCCTAGGATATTAAAAGAAAAATGTGAAAGAACGTGAACCATTCCCTGTAAATATTTCGTCACTACAATAAAGGGAGTCAGGACGACAAGAATTGCAAACAATATGTACTGGAGTAGGGATTCAGTACGAGGGGTAATTTGCAAATATCTCTTTTTCACAAGCCTTCCTGAATATACTTGACTAAGAAATCCAACATTTTACACATAATATGACTTGGAACGATTATTAACAAACCAAAGAATTGCACTGTAGAAATTTTTGCCAAGCAACATTGGATTATTTCACTATAATTTTGATCGACTAAAATTTGTCTATGTTTAGGCAGCATAACGTGTTATACTGATTTAATAAGAAGTAAAGACCGTGAACTATGTCAGAACGGCTTTCCATCTATTTGAGAGGAATAAGAATGAAGTCCGAAATGTGCAAGTCACTGGTCAGTTTGTTATTAGTCATAATACTTACTATACCTGTACTTGCTGAAGTAACTCCTCTGATTCAAACACAATGGCGTAATTTCACTTGGCCCTACAATGCCTACTATCCAGAAGAACCTAACGGAATAAATGGTCATCTTGGTAACGCATGTGGCCCCACAACAATTGCCCACCTCCTGAAATATCATGCATTTCCCATCCAGGGTTATGATTCGTTGACATTTGTTTCAAGTGCCGGTGATACTTGGGATGCGAATTTTGCGGCTACAACCTATGAATGGGACCGGATGCCCGATTATTTACATCCGAGTGCAACAGAAGCAGAATACTCCCCGACGGCTACCCTGGTATATCATGCAGCCGTTTGCATGCACGATATCCATAGTACCGGGGTTAGTCCTACGGCAGTCGCTGAAGGTATGAGTCGATACTTTGGTTATACGGATTCCACAGTTTTAAAGAATCGATGGGAACACACTCTTGAAGAGTGGAACCAGTTCTTTTACGATGAACTTGATGCCGGACGTCCAATCCTCGTATCAGGTCGTACTGTAAACAGCCCTGCACCATGGGAACCAGGAAATGTGGAAGGTCATTACTGGATTTGTGATGGATATAACGATGAAGGACAATTTCATCTGGTTTATGGGTACGGCGACTATGATCATTATTACGATCAGGATAATTTTGGAGCACATCAAGCCTATAACAATATCCTTATTGGTCTTCAACCTATGTACCTCGGCGGTACTCTAACGTTCACTGAACCACAAACCGGGGAATATTTTCAAGATGGGTCTGATATAGAGATCGAATGGACCGTTGAGGGTTCTGTTGAAGAAATACGACTAGTCTGGACCTCAGAGGAAACAACCGAATGGTCCAGTATTGCTGAGAATGTTGATGCAAGTAGTGGTTCTTATGTTTGGACAATTCCTGAAAATATTGAAGGGCAGGTCACTATTCGCATTCATGATCAGGAGGAGATCAATCTCTATGATGCCACGACAATTGAGGTGTATAGCGATAGTAGTGTAGAATTGATTCAACCAAATGGTGGAGAATATTACCAAAGAGGGGCAATTGTTCCTATTCTTTTCCAGAGCGATGGTACTCCAACCGTTAGTATCCATTACTCAGCAAATGGTGGCAGTGATTGGGCGGCGATTTACGAAGGCGTTTTAGCCATTAATGGAAACGCCGATTGGGTAGTCCCTGACAATCTCGGTGCCGATTACCTTGTAAGGGTGCGAACTGACCTCGATACTACAAGTTATGACATATCTGATGAAGTCTTTGAAGTGGGCGAGGACGAGATGATTGGAGGCCCATATGCATTTGATGACAATACGTTGATACTCATGAGTTTTAACGGAGATGCGACCAATATTGGGGTGATAGAGAACCATGGTACATGCTTTGGTTCCTCGACATTCAGTCTCAATGATTTGTCAGGAATGGGAGAAGCGCTTCGTATTGAAAATACTCCAGATATCAATGGTAGTTGTGTTATCGTTTCAAACGAATCCGCTTTGGATATATCAGGTGATTGGACCATTGAAGGGTGGTTTAAAGCATCAAGTTTAGGTAATGAAGTTTGCCAATATCCAATAATTGCAAGAATACCGGGTGAAAATAGTTTTTTCGATGCTCCAATTTGGATAGGCATAGATATGAATAGGAACGCCTTTAATGCAAATTGTCTCACTACTATGGACGATAATTTTAGGCTTTTACTACCACAAAATAGCCTGCAAGTTGATAACTGGTATCACGTAGCCTTCGTAAGAGATGTTGAAAATAGCCGCATTTGGCTTATCCTTCATAATGCTAACCGCGAATTAGTTCACAGCGAAAGCCATGACTTTTCCTCATCGGAGGTTCTTGCCAACAGTAGTGAATCCCTGTTTATTGGCGGAGTATCGGGTGGAAGTAACATGCAGTTTGATGGCTGGGTGGACGAGTTCCGTTTTAGTAACGTTGCAAGACCTTCCGTACATACCAGTGCGGTTGAAGAACGAGCGAATATAAATTCACTTCCCGATCATTTTGAGTTGATGTCGGTTTATCCGAATCCCTTTAATCCGAGTTTGACCGCAGTTGTTTCTTTGCCTGTGCCATCTGATTTGACGGTTCATGTGTTTAACGTAATGGGACAACGTGTGACCACAATAGCAGAAGGTCATTTTAAAGAAGGATTCCATTCATTTGTCTTTAACGGGCAAAACATGGCAAGTGGTATCTACCTAATTCAGGTGGTTGTTCCCAGTCGAATGAATCAGGTGAAGAAGGTAGTATTGATGAAGTAGATCAACGCAAGATATCATAATAAATGTATGAGGCAGTAGACTATTCGTCGGAAGTGTTTGAATTATTATCTTCAGTAGTCGTACTGGAATCGCTGCTATGCAAATCGTAAATCGTTGTATCTCTTGTATATTCTATCTCTTTTAACTTTGTTATATTTAAGAGTTTAATAATCAAATCCGCCATTCTTCCCAGATTTCGATGGATCATCTCTATGTGTTTCCCTGATATCTCATTCAAGGTAACGGTAGATTTTTCTTCATTGATATCCAGAACACCTTTTATCACTGCCATTGGATTATTAAATTCATGAGCGATACTTGAAGCCAGTTTTTGCGCTGAACGTAATTTTTCTGTTTCTACTTCAAGTTCTTTTGATTTTTCAAGTTCGATTAATGCTTTTTCAAGTTCCCTTGTTCTATTCGCAACCATTTCTTCAAGTAAAATATTTCGCTGTCTTATTGATTTTATCCTGATCCAGTAAAACAAAACTATTAAACAGGATATACCGAGGATCATTGTTATCCTGAAGAATGTTGTTTCCCAGTAGTAAGGAGGAATTTCGATGGTAATAGGAGTTTGTATTTTGTATTCATTACCAATGGAATCAAATGCTTTAACTCGCAGTTTATATCTCCCAAAAGGAACACGCTCGTAGCTAATGTCCATCTTCTGGCTTGAAGGTGTAAATTCTTCATCAAGACCTTCTAACATCCATGAATATTCATGTCTACTTTCATTTAGATACTCAGGAAGTGCTATGGTTATATCAAAATTACGATATCCTTTTGGTAGGTTCATTTCGTCTGATACCGGCAACGATAAATTCCCTGTCTTGAACGAGGTTATTAGTGGCACCATTTTGGATTGTTTTAAGGTGTTGATTAGAGAATCAGGGTTGAAAGTAAATACATTATTTGGCTGAGTGACGACAATATTGCCGTTTTCAGATTTTGTGACAAAGTTAATCCAACTTTCAGTTAAACCGAATCCTCTATCCAGAACAAACTGCATTTCATCATCAAGAATCCACAAACCCTGGTTTGAAGCGAAATAGATTCTATCTTTTTCATCAATCAGGATATTTTCAAGTAAGACATTTTCCGGGACATTTATCTCAATAGGCTCCGGACCATTTTCATCAACTTTTACGATACCACTGGGTCCGACAAAATAGAGGATTCCATCCGTATGTTTGTAAACGCTTTTTATCGAGTTGTCCGGCATCCCGTGTCGAGTGTCCCACCTCTGAATTAGATCACCTTCAATACGTACAATTCCAGATTTGAACGTACCAAACCAGGTTGCACCATCAAGTCCTACTTCACCACAAACAGCAGCAACATCCCTGATAAAATAGCCGTCAGGATGATTTGTGAGAAATTTTTCTACATTATTGATGTCTTCCGGTAGATTCACTGAATAAACATCACCTTTTAACGTCCATTCACGGTGGAAAAATGTTTCATTTCCATCTTTGAATCTGGCGATACCGTTCCAGGTACCTATAAAAATACAACCATCGGGACCGGCCGTTAGGGAAATGGGATAGATAGTTTCAAATTCCAACCCTTTTTGGGCTTCAAGGTTTATCCCATCCCATTTAAAGAGTTCACCAGCGATGGTAATCCAAACGAGGTCATCGGTAGTTTTTGTTGTAAGGATTTCACCTTCAGTAGCGTATCTGAAGTACTTAAGTGTTGAACCCGCCCGGTTTTTCAGGTCAACGTGAGCAATGCTGTTACTGGTAAGAATTATCATATTGCCCAGCGCATCATAGATAAAATCATAAACCTCTTCAGATAATTCCAGGCGGGCTTCGAGTGTATCGTCGGTCAATAGGCTGAAACCATTTGGCCCACCAAGCATCAATCCCCCGTTTGGACTGGGAATCGCTTTAATAATTTCCGCGATGAACGGGTAATCATGCAGAGAAAAAATTGATATTTCCTGGCTGACAATTTTTGACAACTCTCCGGCTGATTGAGCAAACCAGAGATTGTTATCCCTGTCAGCTAGAAATGCCTGTACTTTACTTCCAGGCAAACCGTTAGAATTGGAAAAGAGTAGAGTATCATTTCCGGTTACAAGGTGTAGACCCAAGTTGGTTTGAAAATAAAGTCTGCCAAAATTATCCAATCCACCGTTATAGACTGACTTTATCTTCGTTGATAATGTTGATGGATTCTTGTCAATAAAACCACCATCAACGATTTCGAAAATTCCACCTAAAGCAAAAACGTATGGTGAACCTTTATAATTCTGGATAGCATTGTAAATAGGAAAACGATCTACTTCTATAGGTGGTAATGCGATTGCCCTTTGAAACTTAAGAATATAAGAAAGCCGCTTCTCATCTGTATCTATCACATAATTTTCCGGCTGTTCAATATATTCGGGGTATTTTTTTTCAAAAGCTCCATTGCCAATTTCTTCCAACTCTCGTTGAATGTTTTCGTCTTTAAATTTCAGATAATCATTTATATAGTCAGTATCATATTCGATAACGCCGGCGTATTCAGTAGATGCCCAGAATTTGTTATCACCCACATCTGTTACTGAATTAATTAATGAAAAAACAATTTTATCTTTTCGGTGGTCAATGATGGGAACCCGGTAAAATGCCTTTCCCCGTACAGCATAAATTTCTGCATCGCCAGCGATAAATAGAAAGTCCTTGCCCTCGAAAATATCGCGAAAAGCAGAAATAATATCTACCGGATGTCTTTCAAGAGTTTTGGTTGAAAAATCATATGTGTTCAAACCTCGATAGTTACAAATATAGATTTTTCCGTCACTGAGTTCCTTAATATTGTAACAGAAGTTAGAAGCAAGTCCATTGTTCTCACTGAAATAGTGAAACTCATTTCCATCATAATAGGCTGCACCTTCAGTACCCCAGATCCAGATAAAGCCATGACTATCCTGCATCATACCTTGATAATCGCCAATATCCGGGACTTTTGATTCATCGTAAGTATAAATTGCATAGTCTTCAGTAAGAGCAATAGAAGGTAGAAATGCCAGTGTGATAATTACACAAAAAATAATAATTGAAAATCGGGTTTTTCGGGATCGTATATTCAAGATTCAATTTCCAAAAAGGATTATAATTTTGAATGTCTATGAAAAATCTAACTTGAAGTGCAATTCAATACAGAATGATAATTACGTGTATAAACAAGGTCAAGACATTCTTGAACATAATCAGAGAGCTCTCTTAATTGCAGGAAAGAATGTTTCATTTCCATCCTTATTCAAATGATATCAATTACCTGCTTTTTCCATCCTGTTTCAGAAACATACGATTCCCCGCCCTTATTTAAGAATAAAAAAGACAGCTTTGATAGTATTTCAAATTTAATCCAAATGGACAACAGAAAATTGAGATTCTTTAGTGATCAATATCTCATATAATCTGATAGTCGTTTTTTGTGGGTCGGTTATGTTTGTGTGATTTAGATCACAAGAGAGAAAAGGGGAGGTTAAGTGAGAAATTTCAGTGTATCCCGAATCACTTTTTCTGCCCGGAATGTTTTATAAAAATTGGAAATAAATAACAAAAAACAACAAATTCGTATCTCCTATTATCAGGTTGATATAAGAATGCAAATTGTCGTCATAGACTTAACTTGAAACAAGAACGATTACTGACAACCTCTCCTAACTATAGAAAAAAATAACCGAATACTGATATTGGAATTTGAGCTCGTGAACCATATAGGTAGTTTCATTTTCCATCTCTATTCGTACGGGGGTATTCATAGCATTTAATGGATACAATGAGATGATTCCTGATCCAGATATTTGAATATGAAAATTCTATATCCGATCCAAAGAGGGTAATATGAAGATTGTAAGAATTTTTCGGTTTGTACTCCTATTGATTTTGTTGTCCGTCACGACTTCATTTGCTGCTTTAATAAATGTACCTGCCGATCAGGGGACGGTCCAGGCTGGTTTGAATGCTGCTTCTCCAGGTGATACGGTCCTTGTAGCCACTGGAACCTATTATGAAAATATCACATGGCCCGCTGTTGACGGAATTGTTCTAACATCATCTGGTGGTCGTGAAAATACAATAATTGATGGATCTGGTTCGGATAGAGTAATTACGATTGAGCAAAATAGTGTCACTACAGCTACTGTTATCTCGGGCTTTACAATTCAGAATGGTTCTTCATCATACATGGCTGGTGGAATTTTACTTTATGATTCATCCCCAACTCTCACTGATCTCATTGTTACAAATAACACCCTCACAACCAGCATTGGTGGAAATGCTATAGGTATGAGTGACTCACAAGGCGAGATCAGTCACTCCATTATCTCCTACAACACCGGTAGTGCTTTTGCTGGTGGATTATTTATGACTTATCAATGTTCACCATCAATGGATGACCTTCTCTTTATCGGTAACAGCGGTAACGAGGGTGGTGCTATATACAATGATGGATCAACACTAAATATTACCAACTCCAAGTTTATAAATAACAGTGGAGGCCAGGCAGGAGCCCTTCGTGAAGCTGGTAATCCACCTAATCTTAGTAATCTGCTTTTTTACGGGAATAGTGGTCCTATTGGCGCAATTAAACATGGTGCAAATCAACTTACTCTGAGCAATGTTACGTTTGAAAGGAACAGTTCTCCTGAACTCTACGCAGCTGGTAATCAGGCGAATTCAATTGTTGCTCATAATTGTAATTTTGAAAATAGTACTGGTACTGCTGTTCAACACGATGGTTGGGGAAGTTCAGATGTTACTAATAACTGGTGGGGGAGTGCTACTGGCCCAGCAGCTGGTCAAGCTGAAGGTCTGGTAACCTCTTCTCCATACCTCACGACTCCAGATATAGTCGCACCGGTAGCTTCACCATCAAATTTTGCTATTGAAAGAGTCGCCTTTGATGAAGCGAAGTTAAGCTGGGACTCAATCGCCCTCTCTGATTTTGATCATTTTGAACTCTTCTTTGATAATGATGCGTCCGGTGCTCCATATTCAAATAGTCTCAATGTAGGCTCAGATACCACTTATACTCTAAATAATATACCTCAAGGTGTAACACTATATTTCGCTATCAAATGTTTTGACAGTGACGGAAATGAGAGCTGGTATTCAAACGAAGTAACCTTTGAGGTCTTCACCACAATCAACGTTCCTGCCGATTATGCAACAATTCAAGATGGACTAGATACCGCATTAAGTGGTGATACTGTCCTCGTAGCATCGGGAACCTATACAGAATATATCACATGGCCAGCTGTAAATGGAATCAAACTCCACTCTTCTGATGGTGCCGGTTCTACGATTATTGATGCTGATGGGTATGAAACAGTTCTCAAAATTGATAATCCAATTATCGATGGTGACACAGAAGTATCAGGCTTCACTCTCATAAATGGAGATGATAGTGAGGGTGGTGGAATCAATTGCAGTAGTTCTTCACCAACATTCACTGACCTGATCATTGAGAATAATCGTGGAGTCGAAGGTGGCGGAGTCTATTTAGAAGGTTCATCAGCAACATTCACAGATATAATAGTCCGGTCAAACAGGAGTGATGGTGATGGTGGCGGGTTTTACATATCGGATAATTCACAACCAACAATAACTCGTGTTGAAATATCAGATAACTACGCAAACACATTTGGTGGAGGAATCTATATATCTGCATCTTCACCATCAATCAGTAATCTCACCATGTTTGGAAACAGTGTTGATATGGAGGGAAACGGAATATTTGCCAGTTCTTCAACCCCTGCATCAAATCTCTTTTTAACAAATTCAAATATTTTAAATCCTGTAGAGGCAATTGTTAACGATGGTCCCGGTACAATTGATATTCCACAGAACTGGTGGGGAACTGGCGGAATGCCAGTTGCGGGAGCTCTTGTTGGTGGTATCATTATACCATCACTTCTTACGACCCCAGACCCAATCGCTCCACCACCACCGCCAACAGGCATTGCTGTTGAAAAACTTCCAAACAACTCTGTTAAGGTAACATGGAACGACATGGCTCTTTCGGATATGAGTAAGTATGTAGTTTTTTGGGACAATGACGCATCTGGCGCACCCTATGCAAACTACATGGACCAACTTGGCAATCCTGAATACACAATAACAAACTTAACCCCCAATACTACCTATTTCGTTGCAGTACAAGTATGGGACACTGACGGCAATAAAAGCAGGTACTCCGAAGAAAAATCGAAGCTGATCAGATATAATTTTACTGTTCCAGATGAATATGCAACAATCCAGGAAGCACTTGATGCCTGTAACACTCCAGGTGATACAGTTCAAGTCGCACCAGGCACTTACACTGAAAATATCATATGGCCTGAATTAAATGGAATTTTTCTCTATTCGCCTGTTCTTGGTTACACGGTTATCAATGGTGATGCTTCCGGGTCGGTGATCTCGTTCAATTCGGCTAACCTTGATTACAATACAAGAGTCTCTGGATTTACGATTACAAATGGTTCAGCTGACTGGGGTGGAGGTATCTATTGCAGGCTTGCAGCGCCATCATTGGACAATCTCCATATCTACAAAAATACTGCCAACAATGGTGGTGGTGGAATCTATATCGACGGCGGTGCGCTGAGCCTTGATAGTCTTTTGATCGAAAGAAATAGTTCTGGTGATATTGGGGGCGGGATCTATAATTATGCTGGTTCGCTCATGATGAATAATTGCACCTTGGTCTATAATACGGCGGTTACCAATGCCAACGGTATTTATTACTACGAGGGCGCAGAAACGGAAGTGTCGGTTTATGATTGTAATTTTGTAAACAGTCCGGGAGTAGTCCACGTTGATGCAATGGCTGGTGCTGAGTTTACCGATAACTGGTGGGGAAGCGCAGACGGTCCGCAAAGTGGTGATGTTTCAAGTATGTTTCCCAATACGGTGGATACTTATGACTTCCTGACATCTCCAGACCCAATCGCACCAGTGCCGCCACCATCTGGTTTAACCGTAACACGAACATCGGCTACCAGCTTTGATCTCACATGGAACGATTTAAACCTGCCGGATTTTGGTTGGTATATGATTCACTATGATACCGACCAGTCGGGTGCGCCGTACAGCAACGTTGTGGATGCTTTAACTGACACGACCTATTCGCTATCCGGTCTGACAGTTGGACAAACCTATTATTTCGCTGTTACTTGCGTTGATGATAGCGAACACATGGGACCATTCTCCCAAGAGGTTTCAGCAGAAGCGACCTATATCATCAATGTCCCGGTTAATTACACAACTATTCAGGAAGGTTTGAACAACGCGTTTGCCGGTGATACAGTCCTCGTCGCACCAGGCACCTACGTAGAAAACCTGAATTGGCCTGATGTTGATAGCATCATGTTGCTTTCTTCAGGTGATCAGACGAATACAATCATTGATGGTGATGCCTCTGGACCGGTAATCACGTTCAACAATGTAGGTGATGGTGGCCTCATCAATGGATTTACGATTCAGAACGGTCTTGCGGATGCTGGTGGTGGAATCTACGGTATCGGAACGATAGTTCGTCTACAAAATTCGATAATCAAAGACAATTCTGCTAATCATAGTGGAGGTGGTATCCATCTGAGGCTGACGCTCGGAGCACCATCAATCTTTGAGAATGTAGAAATTATTGGTAACAGTGCCATTTCATATGGTGGCGGTATCTACGGTGAAAATGTATCAATAGTCATATCCAACGCCCTTATAGCAGCAAACAGCGCTGGCAGTAGTGGTGGCGGAATCTTTACAGAACAGGCCATATTAACACTTTCCACAACTACGATTGAAGATAACAATGCCGTTACTTCTGGGGATGGTATCCTTATATCTGACACTAGTGGATTAGTCGCAACGACTATTGTAAATTCGAATCTCGTAAACTCCGGTGAAACTGTTGTTAATATTGGTATACATACCCCAAATCTTATCAACAACTGGTGGGGTAGTGCATCAGGACCTGAAGCTGGTGATGTAACAGGATCAGCAAGCACTTCACCTTGGTTAACTGTTCCAAACGTAGATGCTCCCACTGTAGCACCAACGGGTTTGAGGTATGTGAGAACCGCCTATAATGCTATCAGGTTGGTATGGGATATTTCACTACTTACAGATTTTGATCATTGCGAGATTTATTGGGATAATGACGGACCGGGATATCCATATTCAAATACCGCCTCCACAAGCATGGATACATCTCGAACGTACTCAATAGATAATCTTATCCTGGGTGAAAACTACTATTTCGCTGTCAAGGCAGTTGATGATGACGGCAACGCGAGTTGGTTCTCAAGTGAGGTTTCATTTACTTCTACCTACATAGTTAATATCCCAGCCGATCATGGAACAATTCAGGCAGGCCTAAATGCAGCATTTCCAGCTGATACAGTTCTCGTAGCGCCGGGCACATATGTTGAAAATATTGCTTGGCCAAATGTAAATGGAATAACACTCCTCGCTTCATCTAGCGATCCAGACTCTACAATCATTGATGGAAATGCCAGCAATTATTGTATCTATTTCTACGATTTAACGGCTGTGATCGATTCTACAACACTGATTTCTGGCTTTACGGTCAGGAATGGTACTCAAGGTATCATGTGTTTTGACGAATCACCATCATTCAAGGATTTGATTGTTACCGATAATAATAATTCTAATCCGGTAACGGGAACCGGTATGAGGTTCCGCAACTCATCATCCACACTGACAGATGTAATCATCAAAAACAATACATCGACATCAAGAGGTGCTGGACTCTATGCGTTTGGATCATCATCGTTAACACTGACTAATGTAGAAATAGATAGTAATACAGCTGCGTTAGAAGGTGGTGGAATGGTTGTTTATGATTCATCTCCAACTCTTATAAATGTTACAATCAACGGAAACAGTTCAACGACTAAACATGCTGGTGGAATCCTTCTTTATAATTCATCACCGACCCTGACAGATGTTACAATCAATGGAAACAGTGCAGCGACCAGTGGTGGTGGAATCTATTGTGAAAATTCATCATCACCGACAATCACTGGTGGATCAATCACTAATAACAGTGTTGATTATGATGGTGGTGGTATCTATTGTGTCAATTCTTCTTCTCCAATACTGAATGATGTTACTGTGACTGGAAATTCAGCCAACGATGTGCTTGGTCAATATGACTATGGAAATGGTGGTGGAATTTTTAGTAACAACTCCACACTTGAAATAAACGGTGGATCATTTACTGGGAACACCGCCTCAACGGGTGGTGGTGGTATTTTCATTGAAAGCTCCTCTTCACTAACAGTAATTGGTGCATCAATTTCAGATAATGAAGGTACAGGTGGTGGTGGTGGAATACTTTCTGATTCATCAACAGTAACGCTTACTGATGTAACAATTTCAAATAACACTTCACCTTACGAATCCAGTAGAGGTGGTGGTTTAACTATTGGAGGGGCAACTGTTGCGATGATGACAGGTGGAGAGATCACAAGCAACTCCGCTGTTGAAGGTGGTGGAATCTATCAGGGTGAATCATCTTCAGCAACCCTTACTGACGTTACAATATCCAGCAATAGTGCTGATGAAGATGGTGGAGGAGTCTTCTCTTCTTCTTCAACTCTGACCATGAATGGTGGTTCGATTAGTAGTAATAATGCCATAGTTGGGAATGGTTATGGTGGTGGAATTTACGGTACAGCTTCAACAGTGACACTTACTGATACAAAAATCAGTACAAATATAGCCAAAAATGGTGGTGGAGTTTATGCTCTTTCATCTACTGTCACATTTACGAGCAATATTGCTTTAGAAGGGAATTATGCTACTACTAATTATGGTGGAATTTACTTAGGAAGCGAGTCTTCTTTAACGATGATTCGTTCATCATTAATAAATAATAGAAGTGATGGAACTAATAAAGGTATCTATTATAGCGAAGGTGCTTCGACATATTGCATCATAAATCTCTCCAATCTTGATAATGTCAGTAACCTGATTATTGCAAATGGAGATGCATCTGTAGACGCCAGATATAATTGGTGGCAGCATCCATCAGGGCCTCAAAGTGGTGTAGCTGTTGGTGCGAATGTAGACACAGGCTCACATCTTGCTGTACCAGAAATCGTAGCACCTCCTGTACCGCCGATAAACGTCTCAATATCTGAAGTTGTTCACGGCGCTATCTCTATCGAATGGGATGAATCCCTGCTTAGCGATCTGGTTGGCTACAAGGTTTATATCTGTGAGGCTGCTGATTATCAAGACTTTGGTACTGGGATAGATGTTGGAACAGCAAACACTCATACTTTTACCGGGTTGAATGAAAATGAGAATTACTCTGTAGCTGTTACAGCCTACGACACAGACGGAAATGAGAGTTGGTTCTCACCGTACCTTGATGAACGGTCAACTACAACCCTCAACGTTCCTTCAGCAGAGTATGCTACAATTCAAAGTGCATTGGATGCTGCCGCAGCAAACGACACAATTTATGTTGCACCGGGTACATATACTGAAAATCTAGTCTGGCCAGATGTTAACGGTATTATTTTAACATCATCAGGTGATAGCACAGATACATTTATTGATGGTGGTGGAAGCGGCAGTGTAATAAACTTTAATCACACATCAATCGACAGTAACACAGTGGTATCAGGATTTACAATTCAGAATGGTAATAATAGTGATGGAGGTGGTATCTTCATGTTCCAGTCATCTCCTTCCATCAGGAATTGTTTAATAAAGGATAACACATCCAACTTGTGTGGAGCAGGTATTTTAATGGCTAATGCAACGTTCCCTGTTATCTCATCAACAACCATTACAAACAACCAATCCAGTCGAGAGGGTGGTGGTATCTATAGTTATAACTCAACACCAATACTTCGGAATGTTACTATAGATAATAACACGTCCATTAGTTTTGGAGGAGGATTATATATTGAGCTTGGATCACCCTTGATCTCTGCTTCAATAATTTCTAGAAATAATGCCAATGATTCCAATGGTGGTGGAATTGCTTGTGTAAGTTCATCACCAACTTTCAGTGACGTCACATTAGAAGATAATCATTCATATCTTGGTGGTGGTGGTATCTATTTTGATAACTCATCTAGTGCAGTTCTAACTGACGTAAGAATTTTTAGAAACGAAACTATAGGAAATGGTGGTGGCCTAAGGTGCATTACTTCATCACCTACCCTGACAAACGTGCAAATTGTTGGAAATTGGGCTAATGGTTGGGGTGGTGGTATATCTTTTTCCAACACTTCATCAACTCCAGTTTTCTCGAATGTAACAATAAGTCAAAATTCTGGTGATCAGGGTGGCGGAGGAATATATATTGATAACTCCTCACTTACGATCTCTGGAATATGCCTTGATAGAAATACAACTCAGGGTTGGGCGGTTCCTAATAGTCATGCCATTTTAGTTCAAAGTGGAACTCCAACAATAGTTAATTCGAACATAGGAATCATTGGACAGCGCATGGTATGTAGTGGAGGTTCATTGACTGCTACGAATAACTGGTGGGGAACCAGTTCTGGTCCATCATATGATTATGATTTAGGAATGGACGATGTTACTGTATATCCCAATTTGACAGCTCCTGATCCAAATGCAACTCTGATACCGCCTTCAGGGTTGGCTGGTAGTGATAAGACCAATACATCCATTATGTTAACTTGGAACTCATCTATTCTTTCAGATCTGGCGGGTTATAAAGTTCACTACGGTATCGATTCAGATGGATATTCATATACAAACAGCATAGATGTTGGAACAGATACGACTTACCAGCTTTATAGCCTGACACCGGGCGGAAATTACAGCTATGCTGTAACGATGTATGACGATGATGGCAATGAAAGCTGGTTCTCCGAACAACTGGCTGAATCTATACCCAATCCTATGCTTATCAATGTTCCAGCCGATTATACAACTATCCAAGCCGCTTTAGGTGCAGCATCCTGGGGTGATACTATTCATGTCGATGGTGGGCAATATCAAGAGAATCTCAACTGGCCGGATACTTATGGTATCAAGCTTGTTTCAGTAGGTGAAGAACCCGCTGAAATTATAGGTGATGGGACGACCCACGTTATTGAGATGTGGAATATGCAGGTTGAAATAGATACAAATACTGTAATCTCTGGTTTCAATATCCGTAATGGTGGTGGCGACACAGGTGGAGGGATGAAGATATCTGGAGCTTCGCCAAAATTGGTTGATCTAAATATTCATGACAATAATGTAACGTCAGAGGGTGGAGGATTATATATTACGTGGAATTCAGCGCCCCATATTTTGAATTCACATATATATGATAACTCTGCGTCCAGTTCTGGCGGTGGGATATGCGTTAGATACAACTCATCACCAACACTACAAAACGTCACTATTTCAAATAACAGTGCCACTGGTGGTGGTGGAATTGCCCACTTCGATTCTTCACCAATTCTCAGGGATGTCATCGTCTCAGATAATTATGGCAATTGGTACGGGGGTGGGATATACTCCTATATCTCCTCTTCGACTTTAACAGATGTCTTGATTATTAATAACAGCTCCACAGGTACTATCAACTCCCATGGTGGTGGATATAGCGCCAATCGTGATACAACCTCTATGACTCGGGTTTCATTTATTGGGAATACTTCAAACGGTGAGGGCGCTGCTCTAAAAATCTCACATGGTGAATTCACAATAACCAATTCTATCTTTGACCGTAACGTTTCTGGTAAAGGACGTAGTATCTGGGTAGAAGAGGGTTTGCCTCTCGAATTCCATTACTCCAATCTGATCGATCCTGACGTTCAGCTAACTTGTGTGCAGAACGGTGTAATTAATGGTGAAAACATCTGGTGGGGTGATCCAAGCGGACCTGCACCAGGGACTATTGCAGGATCAGCCAGTAATCCGGTTCCATACTACGCGAACGGTACAATTAATTATGAACCCTTCTTAACTGAACCCGATCCTGATGCCCCGCCACTACCGGTATCCGGACTGACAGTTACCGATTCAGCTGCATCATATATGGACCTGACATGGGACGCATCACCGCTTCCTGATGTTGCAGGTTACAAGGTTAAGACTTGTCTTGATAACATTATTGATGTCGGAAATGTGACTTCTTACAGAAATGGGGAGGTATTCCCATCTGGAACCGATGAATACAGTTGGGCGCAGGTACTTGTCTACGATACTGACGGCAACGAAAGTGTCTATCTGGATACTGTCAAAACAGTTCCAATTAAATGCTGGGTTGATAGTTTGCGGATAGCTTTGCCGGAAGTTGTTAGCAATGTTGTATCCGATACGTTCCAGTTCAAGTTCAGAAGTGAATGCGATTTACCTCACGAATTAATTGACTACAAAGTTCAGGTTTCATCTCACAGCGATTTCTCTTCCATTGATATGTGGGATCTGGATTGGGTTGGAGGTCCAAATATCGTCTATGAAGATGGATATTCACAGACGGTTACTTACCGTGGCATCGTACCTCTTGACGGTGAAACTTATTATTTGCGAATTAAAACACGTAACGACGCACCGATAACCGGTATGGTGGAAAGTGTCTGGTCAGATACTCTCACGTTCAGAATGAACACACCACCGACTGTTCCAGCGGCACCATTTAATCCATCCAATGATGTATTAGTCAGTAGTGCACCAACACTGACATTCATAGCTTCTGACGATCTGGAAGGAGATGGCATTTCATATGAATTCAATGTCTATGATGATGAAGCCTTAACAAATAGGATAAGAACGATAGACGGTGTTGAGATGCCGCTTTGGCAGGTTGATCCGGTCTTACCACAGGATGTCAGATACTGGTGGGATGCCAGAGCGTGGGATGGACTAGAATGGTCTGATTATTCTCCGGCGCAATCCTTTATAACCAATGATTCGTTCAGTAGTCCTGCTGCATTCAGTCTGGTGTCACCATCAGATGCTTCAATCAATATTACAGGTATTGAAACACTGACATGGAATAGCACTACTGACAGTGATTTTGGTGATACAGTTTCCTACTACGTCCACTTGAGTAAAACGGATGATTTCAGCGCACAGGTTGAAGTTCTGTTCACAGAGAATGACACAACGATAGATATTAGTGACCTTGCCAATGGGCAAACCTACTATTGGAAGGTTCATGCTCAGGATACGAATACAGAAGGCACATGGTCATCTGAAACGTGGTCGTTCACTATTCAGATTCCGGGTAGTCCTGAACCGTTTGCACTGGAAAGTCCGCCAAATGAGATGTGGATAGGTTCTGATACGGTAGAATTAACCTGGTTAGCCTCTGCTGATGATGATCCGGGTGATTCATTCCATTATGAAGTGCAATGGGGAATTGATCCAGACTTTACTGTTTTTGATTCTGATACCACATCAGATACAACGATGGTCATCTCAAATCTGGCAGTTATTGCAGAAGCTCTTTCGAGACGAGGTGGTTTCAGTTCCGAACTAGCTGCAAATACAAAGTTTGATTCAGGACGTTCTGACAGCAGTCTCAAGAATCCATCGAATTCCGGTTCTCAAAGTATGCTGGATGCATTACCCGACGATACCGTAATCTACTGGCGTGTCAAAGCAGTTGACACCCAAGGCCATGAAACCTGGGCCTTCCCCGGTATGCCGGGTTGGGTCTTTGAAACAAATTATGCTGAATATCCTGAACCTTTCAGTCTGGTAAGTCCTGATAGTGGATTTGTCAGTTCGTCGAATGATGTCACTCTGATGTGGCAAAGCACGATAGATAACGATCCATGGTCGAATGAATTCATTGAATATATAGTAGTAGTTACCTCGGATACATTAGATCCGGAAGTGGCGCAATACCATTTGACTATTGATACTACTCTGACATTGACCAATCTTCCCGACAACACAACTTTCTATTGGTACGTACATGCTCAGGACGACAACACCGATGGTACCATGTCAAATGAGTTCTGGTCCTTCAGTATCAATGTTCCAGATAACCCAGAAGCCTTTGCTTTGGTAAGTCCATCAAACAATGCAAATGTGGAAACGGATACTGTTCAGGTTAACTGGAGTCCTTCATCGGATATCGATCCAGGTGATGAATTGACTTATCACATCCAATGGTCGAATGATGCTGGATTTGAAAATTATGAAAGTGCTACAACATCCGATACGTTCTTTGTGATAACAGATTTCACTTCTATTGTCGAGGAAGGATTTAGTGGGTCTACTAGGTTTGATTCTAGGACATTTAGTAGAAGGTCAGGTGGTTCTGCTTTAGATGCATTACCAGATGACACAACAATCTATTGGCGTGTAAAGGTAGTTGATAGTAACGACAACGTGCGTTGGGCCTTCCCAGGTGTTAGTGGTTGGTCATTTAATGTAAACGTGGTTGAATTGCCATCCATGTTCAGTCTTCTTGGTCCAGCAGATGGAAGCACTTGCCTTAGTGGTGACACGACCCTTGTCTGGCAATCATCAGCGAATGTAGATGCGGGAGATGAAATATCTTATGTGATTTATACGGCTTCAGATGCTGGATTTACGACTGATCTTGATTCCTTGTTCACACCGGATACCACAATTTCAGTTAATGATGTAGCAGAAGGTTCATCTTTATACTGGAAGGTTCGGGCACAGGATGAAAATTCATGGGGTACCTGGTCTAACGAGACATGGTCATTCAGTGTCCATGAAACCGGCGCACCTGATCCGTTTAACCTGCTATCTCCTGTAGACGGGTTTGTTTCACAAAGCAAAGACGTAACAATGTACTGGGATCTAACAAGTGATCCTGATCCAAATGATCATGTCAGCTACATTCTTTACCTTGCGACGGATTCACTCTTTATTTCCGTGGATTCCATTGAAGTTCAGAACGTTTATCCCAGCTACAATTATTATAACGCAACAAATTTATTGGATGATACTACCTATTGGTGGAAAGTCAGGGCACAGGATGAAAGTTCCAGCGGTACCTGGTCGAACCAAACAAGGTCATTCAGCATTGATGTACCGGAAAATCCAGATTGTTTTGTTCTACATATGCCGTTTAACGGAGCAATTGTTGCTGATGATACAACAACCTTACGATGGTATCCGGCTACAGATGTTGATCCGGGCGATGTGATATCCTATGTAATTCAATGGGCGGATAATCCTGAATTTATATCGCCGGCTATCGCAACTACCTCCGACACTTTTTACGTCTTGACCGATTTGGAAGGCCAAATATTAGAGGGTATTGGTAGTGGATCAACCTCACGTTCCAGTCTGAATACAGGTATGAATAGTGGCTCAATGTTGGATGCATTGCCAGATGATACAATAATCTACTGGCGTGTCAAAGCGGTGGACCAATACAATAATATAACATACGCATTACCGGGTGAGTCCGGCTGGTCCTTCACTGTTGAAATGGATGAATTCCCCATGGCATTCAGTCTACTTTCGCCTGATGATGGTTCAGTCTGTACAACAGGCGATACAACACTTACTTGGGAAGCATCCAGCGATCCCGATCCGGGTGTTGAGATAAGCTACATTGTTTATCTGGCCACTGATATATCATTCGCAAACGTAGATTCCATTGAGGTGAATACAACCTCTTACGTCGTTTCAAATCTTCTTGATGATACACAGTACTGGTGGAAAGTCAGGGCACAGGATGCTAATACAGTGGGTACATGGTCCAATGAGGTGAAGTCGTTCACTGTTAATATTCCTGAAGGACCGGATGATTTTGCTTTGCATCTCCCTCCGAATTATTTCATGGTTCTGACTGATACTGTTGAGGTTTCCTGGTATCAGGCAACTGATGTTGACCCGGGTGATGTAATAACATACACCGTTGAGTGGTCGACTAGTTATCTGTTCCATGAAGGCTATAGCGATACTACCAGGAATCTATCCTACACAATTACAGATTTGGCTGGAACATTGATTGAATCCATCGGTGGTCAAAATGAACCTACCGATATGCAATTCAGTACTGAGGGTAGTGGTTCTGCTCTGGATGCGTTACCTGATGATACGATGATTTACTGGCGTGTTAAGGCTACTGACCAATATGGTAATTATGTTTACGCTATTCCTGGAGAACAGGGACGAGTATTTATGGTGTGGGTGCCGGAGGCGCCAAGTGCCTTCAGTTTGCTAAGTCCGGTGGATGGTAGTACTTGCTTGAACGGTGACACAACATTGGTATGGCAAGCGGCTATCGAACCGGATACAAATGATGAGATAGAATATGTAGTCTACACAGCGTCTGATGCAGGATTTACTACTGATCTCGATTCATCATTGACCATCGACACAACATTTACAGTTTATGATCTACCTGAAGGTTCTTCATTCTTCTGGAAAGTTCGGGCTCAGGATAACAACACAAGCGGGACATGGTCTTCTGAAAGTTGGTCTTTAGATGTCTATCATCGAACATCGCCGGTCGCATTCAGCCTTGTAGGTCCTGACAGTGGTAGTGTTAATACAACTGGCGAAGAAACACTTCGATGGTATTCTTCATCTGATGCTGATCCGGGTGATGAGCTTAGTTATGTTCTCTATCTCGATACAGATGAAACCTTTGCTAATGCAACACATATTGAGGTTGAAGAATCACTCTATGTCGCAGTCAACCTTCTCGACGATACCACCTATTGGTGGAAAGTTAAAGCAGTTGATAGTAACACAGACGGCACATGGTCGAGTGAGGCTTGGTCGTTCAGTGTAGATAAACCAGCGATACCTGAACCGTTCACATTGCTGACACCAGCAAACGAAGCTGTGTTTGGAGTAGATAGCGCTCGTGTGAGCTGGTCCGCCTCAAGTGATGCTGATCCAGGTGATGTGATCAGTTACGAACTTCAGTACACTTTCTACTCAGACTTCACATACTTGGTTAATACGGTGACGACATCTGACACGACGATGCTGCTTACCAGCTTGGGTGACGATGCCACTTACCGTTGGCGTGTGAAGGCAATCGACAGTGATGGTAACTTCCGCTGGGCGATGCCAGGTGACGGTGGTTGGACATTCAGTATATCCGTTGCTGATGCGCCTTACGAGTTCAGTCTTGCAAGTCCGGATAGTGGCAGTATCTGTTCAACAGGTGACACAACTCTGACTTGGCATCCATCGACGGATATTGATCCGGGTGATGGAATCAGCTACATCGTTTACCTTGGAACTGATGCCGCGTTTGCAACAGTTGATTCATTTACAGTAACAGATACCAGTTACTCAGCAACGAACCTTCTTGATGATACGACGTACTGGTGGAAGGTCAGGGCACAGGACAGCAACACAGACGGCACATGGTCAAGTGAGACTTGGTCGTTCAATGTAGATAAACCTGCGATACCTGAACCGTTCACTCTGCTGACACCAGCAAACGAAGCTGTGTTCGGAGTGGATAGTGCTCGTGTTAGCTGGTCCGCCTCAAGTGATGCTGATCCAGGTGATGTGATCAGTTACGAACTTCAGTACACTTTCTACTCAGACTTCACATACTTGGTTAATACGGTGACGACATCTGACACGACGATGCTGCTTACCAGCTTGGGTGACGATGCCACTTACCGTTGGCGTGTGAAGGCAATCGACAGTGATGGTAACTTCCGCTGGGCGATGCCAGGTGACGGTGGTTGGACATTCAGTATATCCGTTGCTGATGCGCCTTACGAGTTCAGTCTTGCAAGTCCGGATAGTGGCAGTATCTGTTCAACAGGTGACACAACTCTGACTTGGCATCCATCGACGGATATTGATCCGGGTGATGGAATCAGCTACATCGTTTACCTTGGAACTGATGCCGCGTTTGCAACAGTTGATTCATTTACAGTAACAGATACCAGTTACTCAGCAACGAACCTTCTTGATGATACGACGTACTGGTGGAAGGTCAGGGCACAGGACAGCAACACAGACGGCACATGGTCGAGTGAGACTTGGTCGTTCAGTGTAGATAAACCAGCGATACCAGATGCATTTACTTTACTATCCCCATCAAATGGAATCGTTGTCCGGGTTGATACAGTTCAGGTCGTATGGTCAAGTTCTTCCGATGATGACCCGAATGATGTACTCACATACGAGATCCAATGGTCATCTGATGCAGACTTTACGAACTATCAAAGCGATCAAACATTTGATACTACTTTCGTATTAACTGATTTGGATGAACCCATTGCAGCATCAACTTCAGGTAGATCAAAATTCAGTGTTGATTCCGATACGGAAGGTAATGGCTCTGGGCTGGATGAACTACCGGATGACACCTCCATTTACTGGCGTGTGAAGGTAATTGATAATTATAATCTTGAACGTTGGTCAGAACAGGGCGAAACCGGATGGTCATTCGCTGTCGATCTGATTTCACCGCCAGCATCCTTCAGTTTAATCGGACCTGATGGTGAAGTTTGCACAACAGGAGATACAACCCTGGTATGGTATAGTTCAAGTGACCCAGACCCGAACGATGCCCTGAGCTATGTAATATGTATTTCACCGGACGAAAACTTCACTTCAGTTGATTCGACAGTGTTATCAGATACGACATTTGTTCTAAATGATTTACTCGACGACACAACTTTCTGGTGGAAAGTAAGAGCGCAGGATACAAATACTTCAGGAACATGGTCAAACGAAGTCTATTCATTCACTACTGCAATTCCTGAAAGACCAGAACCGTTTGTCTTGCTGTCACCTTCGGACGGTGAAATCATAGAAGAGCAATCGGTAAATGTTGTCTGGTCGGCATCTTCGGATAATGACCCGGAAGACTCCATTACCTATGAGATTAACTGGTCAACTGATCCAGATTTTGCTTCCTTTAATGCATCAACGTTAACTGGTACATCGTTTACATTGACCAACTTGAATGACGATTCGATGATATTCTGGAGAGTAAAAGCTATCGATAGCTTTGGACTTTACACATGGTCGATGGCGGGCGAAGATGGCTGGATGCTGGAAATTGATATTCCACAACCACCGTTACCATTTAGTCTGTCTGCACCAGAAGACGAGTTGGAACTTGATACGCTCGCCTGGACATTCTTCTGGGAAGAAACAGTTGATCCAGATCCAAACGATCAAGTCAATTATCTATTGTCATTGTCCTTGGTTGAAGATTTCGAAGACACGATGACGGTTCATTACAATGCCGAGATGGACACCAGCTTCCCGGTACCATACATGTTGGATGACACCGATTACTGGTGGAGGGTTGCCGCGAGTGACAACAACGGTGACTTTACGTTGTCCGATGAAACATGGACATTCCATACAGCATGGCCTGAACCACCACATCCTTTCGAACTGGATGAGGGCGGTATTGATATGAATGAGACCGGTGATTCCATCGTTGTATCGCTTACATGGCATAGAACATGGGATCCTGATCCTGAAAGTCTGGAATATTATGCAGTAATGCTCGATACTACAGATGATATGGATATTCCAATCGTACTGGAAGATAGCGTTCTTGTCGGAGGTACAGATTCAACGTTCACATGGACAAAGACTTATGCACCGGAAGAGTTACCGATGTTGGGTAATGCTTACTGGACAGTTTATGCATATGATAACAACACAGATGGAACTTGGGCTGATAATGTGATGACCATGTTCCTGACTTCGGTTAACGAGAATCCATGGGGTAATATTCCCTTTGAATACGAGTTTGCATCTGCGTATCCGAACCCGTTTAATCCAACGTTAACCGCCGTTATCAGTTTGCCTGATCCATCTGATTTGACTGTTACCGTGTTTAATGTTATGGGGCAACGTGTTGCGACAATAGCAGAGGGTCAATTCCAGTCTGGCTTCCACTCGTTAGTATTCGACGGTGGCAATATGGCCAGTGGCGTTTACTTTATCCATGCAAGCGTCCCGGGTAAATTGAGTCAAGTGAAGAAGGTCATATTGATGAAATAGTTAAAGCTAACAATAGATACTATGGTCCTGTGTCCTATTTGGATACAGGACTTTTTTATTGTCCTTTCATCAGATGCTTTGATTCGAGACAGTCATATCGAATATCCTCTCTTTGGAATGATTTCGAATTTCGCCAAAAGATTTGTGCTTCTATACCTAATAACTTGCTAATACAACTTTTACTGAAAAAAGCCTATGAGATTTTCAAAGTACTTCTCAATTGGATCGCTTCGGACCAGAATTGCTCTGGTCGTAATTGGTATTGGTCTTCTTACCTCACTATCCGTCCTTTTTTACCAGGAAAAAACCCTGGTTGACTCAATTACTGAAGCACAGGAGGAGAATGGTCGAAACCTTGTAAATACTGTAACTCTGTTTATCGAGAGTCACTACAGGGCAATCAATCGACATAAACGGATTTCTTTGGAAAGACGCAAGGAACTTCTCCATACAGCATTAGGTCTATCGAAAGTTCAAGTTGAAATTGCATACAAAAAGATGTTAGCCGGTGAGGCTACTGAGGAAGAGGCAAAAAGGGAAGCAGTTGAAGCATTGAATCAACTGAGATATGATAATAGTGTTGGGTACGTATGGATTAACACATTTGAACGTCCTTTTTCAAGAATGATTATGCATCCAACAGTTCCAGACTTGGATGGCACAATCTTGGACAGACCCGAATTTAACTGCGCCTTAGGTAAGGATGAAAACCTTTTTAACGCCATGGTAGATGTTTGTGAAGAACAAGGACATGGGTTTGTTGATTATTTATGGCCAAAACCGACTCCTCAAGGATTATCTCCCAGGGTCCCAAAACTCTCCTATGTTGAGCTTTTTGAACCATGGGGCTGGATTATTGGGACCGGACTTTATATCGATGATATTGAGTCAAATGCCACAATAAGAATCAGTGAGATAGTTGAAGAGTTGCGGTCATCATTTCCAAGAGTTCAAGTGGCCGAAACAGGTTATATGTTTTTATTTACTGGTGAACAGGAAATGTTGATTCATCCAAATCTGGTTGGTGCGGATATGTCTAAAATATTAAATCCCAATACTGGCAACCCAATTCTTGAAGATTTAATAACTACTGCTCACAGTCCAACCCGAAAGCTGATATACAAATGGAATAAACCCCCAGAATTTTCTGATGATTTCGTTTTTCCCAAGATGGCTTTTGTTGATTATTTTGAACCACTGGACTGGTATATAACGTCAACAGTTTATTTCGAAGAAACAGAATTAACAGCTAAAGAAATCAGGGTGAAAGTCATTGTATTAGCCAGCATACTTTCACTTCTTGGATTAGGTGTTTCAATATGGCTGTCAAGTAGTCTCACAAAGCCACTGCTAAGACTTTCGATCGCAGCAAAAAATATTAAAAGTAAGCTGGGAGTCGAAAGTGGGGTTCCGGTGAGTGGTACAATCGAGACCCGTGAATTGGGTGAAGTCCTGAATTCAATGTTAGTCTCTCTACAATCTGAAATATCTGAAAGAAAACAAGCAGAAAAAACCCTTAGAAAGGCGCTTCGTGAAAAGGAGGTTTTATTACGCGAGGTTCATCATCGAGTAAAAAACAATATGGCCGTTGTCGTTAGTATGCTGAATATGCAGGCCAAACGAGTTGATGATGATAACATTATTTCTGCTTTGGAGGAAAGTCGTAACCGAATATCCGCAATGAGCCTGATTCACGAGACTCTCTATATAGCAGACAATCTGGCGGAAATACCGATACACGACTACATCACTAACGTCTATAGAGCATTACATCAGACTATGATGCAAGTTCCTGGAGGGGTAAAACTTGAATTGTCTGGTGATTCTATAAGTCTATCGGTAGAGCAGGCGGTTCCGTGTGGATTGGTTTTAAATGAGCTGATTACAAACACATTTAAATATGGATTTCCAGACGGTGGACCGGGTAAAATCACAATTCAAACTCAAATTATAAACGAGCAATGGGTCCATTTAAAATATATGGATGATGGGAAGGGGCTTCCTGAGACGTTTAATCCAGACGTTCAAAAAACGCTTGGGATGAAGATTGTAAAACTTCTTGTCGAAAACCAATTGAACGGTGAGTTCTCATGGGAAAGTTATAAAGGTGTTTGTTTTGATCTAAGATGGCCATTGGTCGATACTACAGGACATTGAAACATATGAATAAGGCAAAAATACTTATTGTGGAAGATGAAGTACTGCTGGCTGCAGATATGGAGGATAATCTGCTTGAAGCAGGATACGATGTTGTTGGTTTAGCGCATTCAGGTTCAAACGCGATTAAAATGGCACTTGAAACTGAACCTGATCTTATTCTGATGGATATCCAGTTGAAAGATCGAATCGATGGTATTCAGGCTGCAAATGAAATAAAGAAGAAACTCGAGTGTGCGATAGTTTTTCAAACTGCTTTTGCTGATGATCCATATTTAATAAGAGCTACAGAATCTGAACCGTTTGGATATCTGGTTAAGCCTGTTGCATTCAGAGAATTGAAAGCAACAATACGAATGGCATTGTATAAAGCTAAGATGGAAAAAGAACGTGAAACAATAAGGCTCGAACTCGAAAAAGCACTAGAAGAAATAAAGACCCTTCGTGATTTTCTACCGGTCTGTGCGTGGTGCAAAAAAGTGAGAGACGATGAAGGATATTGGGAAGAACTTGGAGAGTATCTGAAGAAACAAATAGGAACGACAGTATCCCATGGAATCTGCCCCGATTGTGCTGCAGAATTTGAATTAAAAAACGGATAAACTTTTCGAATTCTACTATTCAAAAGGATATTTGAAACCCCATTCATCACGAAGTTGATCCATCACTTCCATAATCTTTATCGTCTCATTGTGAGTAATAATTTCCGTTTCAATCTTTCCCGCATTTAAACAATTAATAATTTCCTCAAGTTGGTAGATAAATCCATTATGAAAGTTCTGAGTAATAATACCTTCAGCTGATTCAATAGTATTTGTTCCATTGTGGATAGAAACAGTAAACTCCTCACCTGCCTGAAAGTGAGGGTAATGGATATTCCCGCGTGTTCCATAGATAATTGCTTCATCATCCATACTCAGATTATAACTGGCATTTATTGTAGCGAAACTACCAGAAGGGAATCTGAACATATAATTAGATATTTCATCAACACCTGTTTGACTGAATTCTGTCATGGATTTAATCTCAGATGGAATCTCACCTACCATATAACAGGCAAAAGTAATGGGGTAGATGCCAAGGTCAAGAGTTGTACCACCAGCTAATTCGGGCTGTGTAAGCCGTTGGATATAGTCGGGCCCAGCAAAACCTCCGAATGAAATATTCAATACTTTAATAGAACCGACAATTCCTTCATTTATCAATTTCTTCAGATGTATCCAGCTTGGTAAAAAACGTGTCCATATCGCTTCCATTAGAAAAAGATTCCTGGATTTGGCGATTTCAACAAGTTCCATAGCTTGGATTGCGTTAACAGTAAACGGCTTCTCTATCACAACATGTTTGTTGTGATAGAGAGCGAGTTTTGCCAGTTCAAAATGAGAATTGTGTGTTGTTGCGATATAGATGATATCAATACTGGAATCACCAAGTATCTGTTGGTAATTGGAGGCATTTGGGACATTAAATTCTTCAGCCAGTTTCTGTGCTTTTGAGGGAGTTTTCGAGGCCACCGCCCAAAGTTCACATGCTGGATGATAGGTTACTGCATCTGCAAATTTTCTTGCAATAATGCCGCAACCCATGATCCCGAGACGATACTGTCTGGACGACTTATTTCTCTGACAGTAATTTATAATTTCTTGGTTCTGAGTTGAAAATCCCGGCTTACCTGACATAGAAGATTCCAATATTTTGGATATATTACTTAATAATTTCTAAAGTAATCACTCTGAGTGTAAGAATGAAGTCACCATTATTTTCGCAGAGTTTGAACTCCAAAGGAATCTAAGTCTCATTCCAATCATCTGGTACCACAATTGAAAACTAGCTCTGAAACTTAGGTGCAGGAAATTAGCATTGTTACGATAATTAAAATATAAATAATGAATTTAGTGAGGATTACTATTTTCATAATATCGCCAAAATAGATGTTTCCTGAATCATGCAATATGGGAATATACCTGTATTATGATGTGTTATCTATTTTTATGATTCTTTAGATAATATTCTCACAAGGTAAAATGAAATCATGATTTGTAGTAAACTTGTACAATCGTCTTTCATCGGCTAACTTTCAAATCATTTTTGAAAGAAAAGGAAATATGCTTGATCCAATCCTGCATGATCTAAAAGAACGAGTGAAGGAACTCACACTTCTTCATAAAACCGCAAAACTATTGCACGATGAAAATCGTTCATCTGAGGATTTAATTCTTGAAATAGTTAATTCTATTCCTGCGGCATGGCAATATCCAGATATCACTTCGGCTAGAATATCGTTTGATGGTTTAATAGTTCAAACGGAAAAATATGAAATCACTCCCTGGAAACAAACCGCTGAATTTGTTATCAGCGATGGCAGAAAAGGTCTTATTGAGGTTATTTACCTTAAAGAGATGAGAGAAGCGGACGAGGGACCGTTTCTGAATGAGGAGAGGGATTTAATCAGTTCTGTCGCTGATATGCTCAGGACATATTTTCAACATAAAGCCGATGATGCGGCCTTAAAAAAAGCCTACGATGGACTTGAGCAACAAGTGAAGGAAAGAACAGCAGAACTCAATAAAATAAATGCTACTCTGAGGGCTGAGATTGATGAACATCTGAAGGATAAAAAAAGGATTGACGCTTATCAGAATCAGCTCAGAAAAATGGCTTCAGATTTATCATTGACCGAAGAAAAAGAACGAAGGACTATAGCAGCAGACCTTCATGATCACATTGGGCAGGCACTGGCATTTATAAAAATGCAAGTATTGGAGTTTCAAAGTGATTCAATATTTTGTGGTCAAGAAGAGAATATTGGTGAAATTCTCAAACTTGTTAACCAAACGATTTCCTATACTCGAACCTTAACATTTGAAATTAGTTCACCGGTTCTATATGAACTAGGACTTGGACCAGCAATCGAATGGCTGAAGGAAAGCTTTGAGAAAAAGCACAAATTAAAAATCAAAATTCGAGAAAAAGGGAAAAGGAACGATTTGCCAGATGAAGTGAAGGTTATTCTGTTTAAGTCGACGCGCGAGTTACTAATAAATGCTGTTAAACACGCGAATACCCGTAAGGTGACAATCGAAGTATTTTGGGGAAAAGATGAAATCTCAATTTTAGTGAGAGACTTCGGGATAGGATTCACTTATGAAGGTGAAGAGAGCCCCAATATTAATCCAGTAGGATTCGGATTATTCAGTATAAAAGAAAGATTGACTCATTTTGGTGGAAGTATGTTAATTGAAAGCAAGATGGGCGAAGGAAGCAACATAACTCTTAGGGTTCCATTAAATGATGAATAAACAGGTAAATATCGTTCTGGCTGACGACCATAAACTCTTCCGTGACGGGTTAAAGACGATTCTTGAAAAAGACTCTACTATGAGTATCGTCGGTGAAGCTAATGATGGCCTTGAGACAATCAGTATTGCCAATCAGCTCAAACCGGATATCGTCATTATGGATATTTCCATGCCGAAGTTGAATGGTGTTGAAGCGACAAGAAGGATTATCTCTGAGAATCCGCAAATAAAGATATTGGTACTATCCATGCATTCCGATCAACGTTTCGTGTTGGAAACCCTCAAAGCCGGTGCTTCAGGATATCTTTTGAAGGATTCTTCTTCGCTAGAACTGAACGGGGCTATAAAGAGTGTAATGAATGATAAAATCTATCTTTCTTCCCAGATATCTAAGAATGTGATAGAAGACTACGTAAGGATCGCACGGCAGAAAGAATCTTCTGTCTATTCCTTACTAAGCGCACGCGAGAGGGAAGTACTTCAACAGTTAGCCGAAGGGAAGAACAATCGAGAGGTCGCTGAACAATTAAATATCAGTGTAAAGACAGTTGAATCACATAGAAAAAATATTATGGAGAAACTTAATCTATTCAGCATAGCAGAATTGACTAAATATGCAATACGAGAGGGCATTACTCCACTTGACTAAAGGATGAAAGAAGAAGACCAAACACTATAATTCTAAAGTTTCTGCCTCTTTTTTACTTTTTCACCATTTCCTTAGCTACACTAAGGATAATCTGCCGGAAGAATCAGGTTTTTACCTATTGAATTAACACCCCCGATTTCTAATTTACCTATCTGTACAAGTGCAATATTTCACGTTTTTGACACCAAAAAGTATTCATTCATATACTAGGGATAAATAATGTTTGATACCGGTAATACAGGCTTTATGCTTGTTGCAACCAGTCTGGTGATGTTAATGACACCCGGATTGGCTTTTTTTTATGGTGGACTTGTTGGTCGAAAAAATACCCTCTCCATCATGATCCAGAGTTTTGTCTCGATGGGGATCACGACCATTCTTTGGTTTGCAGTTGGTTATTCACTCTGCTTCAGTGGTGGTGAAGGTGGTATCATTGGTAACCTTGATATGGCTTTCCTTCGTGGTGTTGATCCAATGACCCCCTTTGGTGATGGTCAAATTCCACTATTCGTGTTTATTGCTTATCAGATGATGTTTGCCATCATTACCCCAGCGTTAATTACGGGTGCTTTCTCAAATCGTATTCGTTTTGGCGCTTATCTGATGTTCCTGGTTGGTTGGTTGATTTTTGTTTATTTCCCCTTTGTACATATGATTTGGGGCGGTGGTTTACTCGCAGAATGGGGTGTTCTCGATTTTGCTGGCGGAATTGCCGTTCACAACATCGCAGGTATGGCAGCGTTAGCGTCAGTACTATATGTGGGGCGACGGCGAGTTGCTGATGCTGTGCCGCACAGTATACCGCTTGTTGCATTGGGAACAGGTCTCCTATGGTTCGGCTGGTACGGATTTAATGCCGGTAGCGAACTTCAGGTCGATTCGATCACAGCTCTTGCCTTCCTGAACACAGATATTGCTGCTTCATTTGCTGCTATCGCCTGGTTGATCATCGCATGGATCCTTGAGAAGAAACCAAAATTTGTTGGTCTTCTTACAGGTGCAGTTGCAGGTTTGGCAACCATCACACCGGCAGCAGGTTTTGTCTCAACATCTAGTGCTGCTATTATAGGCATTGCCGCAGGTATCATTTGCTATTTCGCTGTCAGCTTGAAAAACAGACTGGGCTGGGATGATGCTCTTGACGTATGGGGTGTCCACGGAATGGGTGGAGTTATTGGTATTATCATGCTCGGTATGCTGGGACAAACAGCAATCAACCCTGCCGGTGCAGATGGTTTATTCTTTGGTGGTACTGCTTTCTTTGGAAAGCAAGTCGTTGCCGTTCTGGTCTCATCCGTTTATGCGTTTGTATTCACATATGTGATGTTGGTAATTATCAACAAGATTACGCCTGTTCGTACTTCAGATATGGAAGAAGAGAAGGGGCTTGATGCAACACTTCACGGTGAAAGTGCATACGAAGAAGGCGGGATTTAATCCGTCTAAAGATACAAAAACCTGAGTATTCAAGGAGTATATTTCATGTATAAAACGACCAAGTTATTATTGGCCTGTATGATACTGGTGACGTTCATCGCTTTTCCGGTATTGGCACAATTTGATGTCAGTGGGACAACAGTGACCAACTATGTCTGGCGTGGCTTTGATGTCCTTGGCGGGCAGCCTGCATTCCAACCCTCAGCGACCTATTCACTAGGAGAAACAGGTCTTTCCGCAAATCTTTGGGGATCATGGGGAATTACAAACCGTGGGACAGCAGCAATTCGAAATTTTGACGAATTTGATATAACGGTTGGCTATGAACGTTCCCTGGCAGGTGTAACAATGTCAGCAGCATACATTTACTACACTTTCCCGGGGATGGAAGATTTTCCTGATGAGTTCAGTACAAATTCGGAAATAAATTTTGCCGCTGGATTTGATAATCTGCCTTTTACCCCGGCAATCAGTGTTTTCTACGCGTTAAACGATAAATCCTGGGATGGATTGTATGTAAATATCTCAGGTGGTAAAACGATTGAGACAGAAACAACTGATCTGAACCTCTATTTCTCGTTGGGTTATTCTGATCAATCGTTGGTAACTGGTCTTGAAGGTGTCGATGCCGGTATTTCTGATATCAATCTGGGAGTTGATACGGAATTGACATGTTGTAATCTAAGCTTAATTCCTTCCTTCACATTTACTTACGTACCGATGGAGGAAGTTTACCCCTCTCATCTAATCTTCTGGGGTGGATTAACAATCGGCCGTAGTTTCTAAGACTTCCATTTATTGTACCCTTTAATGGAACGTCGAAAATACCGGGAATTGCCCTAGTAATTCCCGGTATTCTATTTTTACAAGAATTTTTAACATTTAGAAAAGCACTACTTTACCAATACGACCTTCCTGACTTGCGAGAACCTGTCTGGAATCGAAACAGAGATGAAATAAACCCCACTGGAAAACTTTGAGCCATCCCAAACAAGTTTTTGGTAACCCGCAGAATAATTCGTGTTTGCTATCTCATCAATCATTTGCCCGTTAATATTGTAGACCTGAACAGTTAATGATGCTGCCTCGGGCAGTGCTATTACAGCCGTTAGCGTTGGATTAAATGGATTCGGGTAAAGTTCTGTTATCTCGTACCTGTGGGGTAAAGTTGACGATTCATTTACGCCGAGTGCAACTGTAAGTGTCCAGGTTTCTAATGATTGTGTTGATAAATCATAGAGGTCTGTGGCTTGAATCCTCCAGTAATAATTCCCGTTTGCCAATTCATCGAGAACAAAAAATGTATCTCTGCCAACATGAGTCACATTTATTTCCGAAAATGATGGGTCATCTGAAAGTTCAAACGTATATGAAACCGTATCAATTAAATCGTTATCATCAGCAGCTTCCCACACAAAGGTGATAGGGAAGTCTTCTGGTTCAGGAAATTCAGTGTAATTGGTTGGACTAAGTAGATGGAAATAAAACGGGCGATCTGGTTGATCAGAGATGAACATCCACGGTTCACCATCATTCCCAAGAGTTATACTATTGTAGATTTCAGTGGCGATTACTCTCCAGTACAAAGACGTGCCATCGAGTATCTCATCAATTTGCTGGTTGAGCAAACCATTAATAGTATAAAAAGTATCAGTGGTTGTGCCATAATATGTACGGGTAAAAAGTTCGTCAATGGCCCACTCAACCCTGTATGTGATCTGTTCGCCCTCTGGGCTATAGGATTGATTCCACCTTACAGTAACAGTGTCATTGGTGACATAAGTATTGTTTTCCGGTTCAAGGTAGTCGAAGGGAACAGGAGCAGCATAAGTTAAAGTTTCGTACCAGACGATTTCATCCGAAACCGCATTGGTGCAAATCAGATCAAGATCGTTATCATTATCGAGGTCAGCGACTGCAAGACTTGATACGCCATCCTGATCCTGATCTATGTATTGTTCATACCAGCTTATACCCGAACCATCAAGGTTTCTATATAACCTTATTTCATCCGTTCCTGGACGTCCACCAAAAACATCAATATCTCCATCATTGTCTATGTCGACAGGGATCGTATAGGTTATTGAACCAAAATATGACACAACATCATGAGCTGTCCATTCGTTACCGGGTTCGTTATTTTCCCACCATCTGATCACGTTTTCATCTTGTGAAGGGCAGAGGATGTCAAGCCATCCATCACCATTAAAATCAGCAATGTCTATCGTACCTGCTCCACCAAAATCGAGGTCAATTGGATGGTAGACCCAATTGTTTACGTCAATGCTTCCATCACTTTCCCACCAAACAACGTCCCTGCCATTGTGGGCTGATGCAGCTACATCCAAATCACCATCGTTATCCAGGTCACCTGCAGAAACGTCAAAACTACCCAGAAACTCAGCATCGATTGTCCACTGAGTCCATAGTGTTCCATCGCCTGTCGTATTTTCCATTAGAATCAGGTCGCGAGCTGTCTGAACTGACGCAAGAATATCGATATCGCCGTCATTATCCATATCAGCGGCATGCATTGAACGGACAGCATCGAGTGATGTTTGGATCGAATGGAAATTCCAGACTGTACCTGTCCCACTGTTTTCGTACCAGAAAAGTTCATCTCTGATTGCACCTGAGACAATGACATCAAGATCTTCATCGTTGTCTAAATCAATCACAAATATGTTCTTTATATAGTCCAGATCACTAGCAATTGTGTGATTCACCCAACCGTTTCCAGTGCCGTCATTAGCCCACCATTCCAAATCTCCTTCTGAACCGCCAGAACAAACCAGATCAATGTCGTCATCACCATCAAGATCACCAGGAAATATGTGGTAAGGGTTCAGAAAGTCGGTTGTGATGATATGTTCAGAAAATGAGGGACCGCCGGGTAGTGTGGTTGCTGTAGTGAAGGCCCAAATAGGACCGTCAGTGGTTGAAGTATCATCGTCAGCGATGATTTGCCAGTAGTAAGTCTGGGCTGCCTCCATAGGACCGTTCAGTAATTCAAATGGATTAAAATAATTGCCATTCCAATCGTTAACGATTAGTGGAGGAAGTTCATCCATTCCGAAATGGATATTGTAGGTGACTGCGTCACCGTCTGGATCACCTCCCAACCACGTTAGGATGGCAGTACGCTGGACGTTTTCCGCACCGTCCGCTGGGAACGGTTGACTGGGGATATTTGGTGGATCGGCTAAAGAAACGTTCGCGAGAAACAGTAGGAAAAGAAAAGTGAAACAGAGGACGCGGCCTACTCGGTTGGGCAAACGAGAAACTAACATCTCCACCCCCAGATAGTGTCAGTAATGCGAAATGATTTTTATTATTGTTTTTAAGATAGAGGCGCAAAAACGAAATATCCCAATTTTATACTTTTTTCTTATTTTTCGGGAGATATTACATAGTTAGGATGGGAACGGAAGATAAAATTAATTCACATAATCACAGGGGGGAAACGTTCCATAGATTGTAGCCCGGGAGCGACTATGTCCCGGGGAAGGGCTGGTAGTCGGGAATCCAGCGGTGTTGGGGATAGAGTTGGTCACAAGGATGACAAGCTGAATGTAGGAATGATACCACTACTGTCGTCCCCGCGGATCCAGATGTATTGGGGTTAGAGCTGAGTATATTCTGGATGTAGCTTTTTAATTTCTCTGGATGAGGGACGCAAAGTGGCGTAATGGTCGCTCCCGTACTGACAGATATCGCGGCTACAGGTTCGCCGTTCAGCAGGCCGATAAGGAAACCTTCACGGTCTGCGGCGTAAAATGCGTCTGCATCGTGTAATCCTGGGTTCCATCCCTCTTTAGCCGCCCATTCAACAGCGAAGTTCACCTCATCACGGCTCATCACACGTATTTCAAAATTTTCCATTACTTCCTCGTCTGATAATGAATATGATGGATAGTAAGGATGATAGTCTGTAACATTAAAGCAGGATAGAAAATATTTGCAAGATGTGATAGGATAGGATCTCCAGATCCAGAAAAGAATGAACAGAGCAAATTCCTTAAGTGATTTTAAGAAGTACATTTTAGTTATCTATTCCAATAGATTCTTATATAGTTATCCTTCTGTATCACCTTCATTAAAATAAATGCCTTCAGCTTTTTTATTAATTAGGAATGTTCTTCTTCCTTTGTCATTTTCATCTCTATTTATTAAATCTCTGTCTGCAAGCATTTTTCCTCTTTTACCGATTAATTGATATGAGCAATCTAGTTCAGAAGCAATTTCTTTGGCAAACATAATGTTTCTTTCATCATGAAGAGTCTTTAGTATTCCTAATTCTGTTGCGGGCAATAAGTTTTCTTTTGATACTTCTCTAATTAAGGCTTCATATTTTCTTGACAAGTTTACAATTTTACAAATTCCCTCTTTGCATTTCGGACAAAGCATGTCATATTCTTTAATTGCTTGCAACTTGTCAATGCCATGTCTAGAACCGCAGTTTTGACATATAATTTCTTGATTAACTTTAATATAACTAGAAATTATTGGATTATAGTCAAAGATTCTTTCAACATAATATAGTCGATATTCGCGTTTTCCTTTTGGTCGGCCAAAATTAATGGTTTGCTGCTGACATAAGCCGTAGTTTAGAGCATAAATGGAGACATCTCTTCCATCTCTATCCTTCATTTCATAATATTTAGTAATAAAAAAATTCAGTTCGAGTGATGACAATACAGAGTCATATTCTCTGAACACATGAAAATGGCTAGTAGGAGGTCTTCCTTGGATTTCACGCATAACCAATGAATCTCTATATGTGCGAAGAACCTTTGCTCGTTTAACGATCTGTTCAAAGAGTTCTTTAAGACTAAAAATTGAAGATCTTTCTTCAAATGTTTCATGAAGAAACTTATTTAATCTAAAGTTCTGATCTATTTTTTCTTCAAAATATCTATTCGCAGCATCCTGAAGAGTTTTTATACCAATTCTTTGATCATATATTATACTAGTTTCATAACAATAATATAATACATATCCAAGTATCCGAGGATTTGCAAAACATGAATAGAATAAAACCGTCCAAAAATCATCATTTTCACTTTCAAAGAAAATATTCGGTGGTTCTTTACAATAATATTGAATTCTCTTCTCTATAATCCTTTTAGTAAAATCAATGGCTTTAGCCTCCATTTTAGAGACATCTTTCTGGCCGTATGCTTTATAAATATCTAGATAAACTTCATCTACTTTCGATCTATCAATATTACCCAAGTATATTCGACCTGGGTAAACAGCTACTTTTAATTTTATAAATTCGTCTGACCAATTATTAAAAGGTGTTAAAATTGTATCGACTACTTCTTCAATACTATCCTGAGGCAATTCAGAAAAGTCATCAATAAAAATATATAAGTGTTTAAGAGATAGATTGGAAAGTATTTCTCTTAGTCTTGCGATTAGTTCTCTGATATTAAACACTCTTAAAAAAACACTAGAATGGTTAATGTTCTTATTCTCTGTAGTTTCTAATTCATAGCCACCTTTTAGTTTAAATTCTGATCCTGGTTTCTCCGAAATTCTAATTCCAGTCCCTACTGCAATATTCTTAGCCTCTTTTATTTTCAATCCATTGTTAGTCTGTGATGAATAATTGCCAGTAATATCTATATAATTATCATATTCGTCTTGTTTGATTTCTTCAATAAATTCATCAAGTTTTTCAAACAATTCTGCTTTTGAACCCAAAAATGATTCCTTTATCCGGTCCCAAACAGAAGATGATATTCGAAGGTCTATTTGTTTTTTAATTTCTTCTATAAGATCAAGTAAAAAACATTTGAATATTTGAATTCTTCTAATTGTATCATTCCCCAGTGCGGAATCATTACTAGGATTTGTATTCCCAATTATTTCTGACGTAGAGGATTCAAAAAGTGTTTTAATGTCAATATAGGCCCAAGTTACAGATTTTTTTTTATCAAGTGATTCTTGTGCTTTCTGGAATATCGTAGATTTCCCTGTACCTTTTCTTCCGACGAGGAATGTTGTATTTGGATTTAATATTGTATTCAACACATGGTTGTCAGGAAGGGGGTCAATATAAAGCTTTTCTATTAATCTCCTTCCCTTATCATCAACTAATTCTGCTCTTCGATATAATTTTAGCGTATTAATTGCTTTTAAAAATCCTTTTCTGTCCATTTAAATATATCCTTCATATGTAATTGTTTATAATGTAATTAGATTTATCTAAATGTATATAATCCAATACTTAGGAAGACGTGTTTTCGGAATCATTAATATGTAATCCTTAAAATAATTGAAAAAGAGAACCAAGAAATAAGATGGAATAAAAGTTATCTATCGATAACATGATATATAATAAGAGAAACTAAAATTATATGCAATATGGTTTACATAATATATGAAATATATATTCAATAAGAGGTAAATCATCAACATATAAAACAACCTATAATCGCCAATTAATCAGTCGGCATTGGAATTACTCATCATATTGATCTGTTTATTTAACAAATTGAAGATAAAAAGTTTTGTATTCAGATTGTAACTATAATAGATCTCTATTATTGCCGATAATAAACTTTATGGAACAAGTAGTGAGAGAGAAAGACGCTTCTTTCGTTTTCGGCTAGGGAGGGTGAGTTTCTTAACAATGAAGTAGTTATAGCATCATTGATCTTTATTCAGCCAGATAGTTTAAACCCACTTTTACGAGTAAACATTAACTGACTAGTTTTGGAGGGCTCCGTCCCGTTTTAAAGCTCAGTATCAATAAACACACCGATTTGCTACTCGGATAGGGTTGAAAACCCCATATATACACCTGATTTCGCTGGTACAAAAATTGCTTAGTATTATTGCGATACACGGGTGAAGTCTGTTTTACCCCTTGGGACCGGGTGATACAGCAGAAGCCGAAATTGATTGAATTTATACCCGTGTAAGATTGATGTGGTTTGGCCCCCCCGTTCATTATTTACCTGATTTGCCTATTCTACCCCCGCGATTCGGGTAAGACGATATGAACGAAAACCGCTTCAAGATAAGGCAGGTTTTGACTATACTCGCACGAACTACTTCAGCCGAAACCTGCTCAACCTGGCATAAAGGGTTCGGCTATGCTGAAGAACTTTTTCCTCGTCACCTTCCGAAATATGAGACGTAACCTTGGATATACACTGATCAACATCCTCGGTTTTTCATTGGGTCTGGCAGTTTTCCTTCTGATTTCACTGATTGTAATTGATGACTTAACGTTTGACCGTTTTCACGAAGATTCCGATAGAATCTATCGTCTGATAACGACCAATACGGCATCGAAAAAAGTAGATACAATTACTTCAGGTGCACTCATCCGTCAATCGGCATTGGAAATCCCCGAAATCGAAGCCATCACCCGTGTCCATAACTTTGGATCGGTCGATTTAACACAGTTTGGTGGACCCGAATCGGAACAGGGTATCAGACGGATTGTCGTCGGAACAGATTCTAATTTCTTCAAGGTCTTTACATCTTTCGGAATCCTGGACGGAAACACGGAAAATCCGTTCCGTCAACCCAGAACCGTAGTTGTCAATCAGGAAGTGGCGGATGCTTTTTTCCCTGACGGCAATGCTATCGGCCAGGTGGTATCACGAGATGAAGAAGATCCCGGAATGACCATAACCGGAATAATACCGGAAATACCGCTGAACTCACATCTGCAATTTGATGTCCTAATGCCGGCGATCGTTGATGAGAATAACGCCGTCTGGTGGGATTCATGGGATAATATTGCGCTATATGGTTATGTAAAAATCCAAAAGGGTGTTGACTATAAGGTTGTTGAACAGAAAATACGTGACGTTGGGGACAGAAACGGATTGAACGTTCAGTATATGCCAACTCTTCAACCACTTTTAGACGTACATCTGGGGTCCTCAGGTCACCTGTTTGATAATCTGAACTGGGGTAAAGGTGATCGTTCCCAAGTCCTTGTCTTAAGTATTGTTGCGATCCTGACACTGATGATCGCTTCGTTTAATTTTATAAATCTCAGCAGTGCTCGTGCGGCAAAACGCGCACGTGAAGTTGGAATGCGTAAAGTGGTAGGGGCAAGACGTGCACATTTGATGGTGCAGTTCCTGGGGGAATCTGTCTTACTAACAACAATCGCTATGATTATTGCTGCAATCACTGTTCAGATAACGTTACCGCATCTTCATGAGTTTATTAACAAAGATATTGCGCTAACACTGGTAAACTCTCCAACACTTGTGATATTGGTCTTTGTCAGTGCCATTGTTGTGGGTCTACTGTCTGGATTATATCCTGCAATCGTATTATCGGGGTTCCGCCCGATCCTGGTCCTTAAGGGGGCTTTCACCCGAACCAGAAGCGGCGTGAATCTGCGTCAGGTTTTGGTTGTACTTCAATTTGCGATTTCTATTGCCTTGATCGCCAGCGTGGTTATTGTACTTCAGCAGTTGAAATATCTCGGAAAACGTGATCTTGGTTTCACGGTGGACCGTACCGCCATTTGTTTTATGTTTGATCGTGAAATCGCACCGCATCGAAGTGCCTTCATGGATGAAATCGGCAAACTCTCAACAGTTGAAGCTGTTGGGTCTTCGTGGAGTGTTCCGGGAAATACTACCTATGGACGTTTTGAGGGTCGTGGCGAAGACTCAAAAACCGGTATTAATTCAATCTCGTTTGTCCGTATGCAGGTAGGAACTGATTTTATCCCCGCTCTTGATATCGAGCTGATTGCGGGAAGAAATTTTTCCAGCACACACTCCGATAGTGGAACCGGTGTGGTTATCAATGAAGCGGCGCTGAGGGAGTTGGGCTGGACGAGGGATGCCATCGGCAGACGAATTATCCTGCTTGAAGCAAGCGGTGAGGATGTACCCCGTGAAGTTGTCGGCATTGTTAAAAATTTCCAATACACCAATGCCCGCCAGAACATTGATCCCTTAGTCCTTGAGCACGCTCCAATGGGTGGTGGATTTATTCTCTATCGTATTCAGGAAGGTTCTTTAGAGCAAACGACTGAAGATGTTCGAACTATTTGGGAAGAAATGTTTCCTGAGCGGGAATTCTTTACACAATTCCTCGATGAACGATTTGAACGACTTTATCGTCAGGATCAGAATTTTGCAAGCAAGATTGCTGTATTCAGTGCACTGGCAGTGATCATTGCATCACTCGGTTTACTTGGCTTGACGGCATTTTCCACTGAGCAACGCCGCAACGAAATCGCGGTGAGAAAAGTTCTTGGCAGCAGTGAACAAAAAATCTGGTTGCTGCTGACAAAAGATTTTGTTAAGTGGGTGCTGATTGCGAACGTAATCGCTTGGCCTGTTGCCTATATAGCAATGAATAAATGGTTGGAAGAATTTGCCTTCAGGATGAATATTTCGCTGATTCCGTTCCTGTTCGCTGGTTTAGCTACTTCGGTAATTGCTGTAATAACAATATCATTCCAGGCCTATAAAGCATCAATGATGAATCCATCTGACGTGTTGAGACAAGAATAGAGTTCTGAGTGGTTTAGATTCTTTTGGGGAAAAGATGAAAACGTTACGGATGGTCTGGCGTCAGGCAAAACGAAACAGCTTGATGACGTTTGTTAATTTTACAGGTTTGGCTATATCTACAGCTGTTTTGATCCTGTTAACACTCATCGTATTGCATGAAGTTCGCTATGACCGATCCATCCCAAACTCAGAGCGACTTGTTTTAGTGGGTAGTCATAGTATGATGGCGAACGGTCAAGAGTTGAGGTGGCCGATTGTTTCAGCAGGTCTACCGGTAGACTTAAAAAATGAAGTTCCTGCAATAGAGGAATTTGTTCGTATTAACGGCAGTTGGGAAGGTGAAAATGCAATAACCTATGATGAAAATCAGGTCATTGTTAAAGGTGTTTTTACTGTTGATTCGACATTCTTCGATGTAACTGGTATTGAGCTTGCTCAAGGCAATGCCACTGAAGCCCTCGCAGCCCCACGTAGTGTCGTCATCACACGCGATTTTGCGAATACCCTGTTTGGTGATTCAGACCCCATGGGTGAAGAAATTATCTATTCAGGGAATATGCCATTAACGGTTACAGGTGTTATAGAGAAAATGCCTGCGCCTGGTATGTTAGACGGTATGAATGTTCTAATCTCCTGGTCAACATATAACAGGGGAGCGAGTAATTGGAACAATAATATCAACTACTACTGCCTATTTAAACTCAATGAAAAAGCTTCTTTTGAAGATCTTAGAAAAGGTGTAGATGAAGCAACGGTTCGTTATTTTGCTGAACGTGAACAACGGGCAGGTTATTCCTTTGAAGTGATGTTATATCCGTTGCATGATGTCCATCTTTTTGCAGAATTTGATCCATTTCCGATTAACTCAGGCCGTTTGAATGTTGTCCTGCAGTTTATTGCAATGGGACTATTTCTTCTGATTATTGCTGTATTAAACTATATCAATCTAACGACTGCACAGAGTTTACGTCGTGGGATGTTTGTCGGAATAGCAAAAGTCCTTGGTGCTAATCGGGCAATGCTTGTACGACAATTTATAACTGAAGCTGTGCTGATAACGATGATCTCGGTGCTTTTTGGATCGTTATTAGCCTTTCTCATGTTACCAACCTTTAGCAATCTGGTAAATATTCAGCTTGAAAGCGTATTAACGAACTATGCCCTCATTCCAGTTTTTCTCTTATTGGCGGGTGTCTTTCTAGGTATTATGATGGGTTTTGTTCCGGCTTTGATATTATCGAATACAAAACCAATTGCCGCATTCAAAAAAGAATCAACATCTGGGAAGAAGGGAAGTTATGTTCGGGGGGGATTGGTAATCCTTCAATTTGGTGTTGCTGCTGGATTAATAATCGGAAGCATGGTCGTATTGCGGCAGATGAATTACATCAGGACAACTGACATTGGGTTCAACCGTGAAAATGTACTAACAGTAAGAATGAGTAACTGGGATTTAATGCAAGCCTACAACGTATTTTATGAAAAAATAAAAAATAAACCCTATATAATCAGTTCAAGTACTGCTGACCATCTACCGTTTTTTGGTGGAGAAGTTAGCAGTTATCACGCAGAAGGAACCCCGGAAGAAAACCGAATTTGGATGCGGAAACGCTGTGTTGATCATGATTATATAAAGACCGTTGGCATGAAGTTAATTGCAGGTCGAAATTTTAATCCCGGGATTTCATCCGATAGTGTTGACGCAGTTATTTTAAACCAGACTGCATCTCGTGTCTTAGGATTTGGTGATAATCCTATAGGCAAGCGATTTGATACAATTCGCTTCCATAATGTGCCACCATCAGATGAATTTCAGGGAGGTGATGCACAAGTAATAGGTATGATTGAGGACTACCATTATTCGTCATTACGTGATGAGATCAAGCCCGTATATTTAAGGATATATGAAGGTTACCCGCCGTGGCTTATTTTTCGATTGCAATCCGGATCTGAACATCGTGCAATTGCAGACCTTGAGGATATCTGGAAAGAGTTTGCACCGGGAGTATCACTTCAATATTCATTTCTGGATGAACAATTTGACTCTATGTATCGCTCGGAACAACGTCTAAGTAAATTATTCAAACTTTTCACTTTGGTTGCAATCATTGTTGCGGGTATGGGCTTATTCGCCTTGTCAGCTTTTATCGCTGAACGGAAAACAAAAGAGATTGGTGTTCGAAAAGTCCTTGGTGCCAGTGTAAAGCAGATTGTTACAATGCTGGTTAGCGATTTCCTGAAACTGGTAATTATAGCGAACGTTATCTCGTGGCCGATTTCATGGTGGATGATGAATAGTTGGTTGGAAGCTTATGCTTACCGTACCTCAATAGAGTGGTGGCTATTTGCTGCTACCTTTGGTTTATCACTGTTCCTTGCGATTATTGCGGTGAGTGTTCATGCGCTTAGAGCTTCACTAATTAATCCAGTAAAAGCATTGCGTGATGAATAGATTATTTGGATAATATTTTTCTTTTTTGATATACAAAAGGCTACAGATTGTAGTCTTTTTTTAGTTGAAAGCGTTTTTAATGGGTTAATTTAATGAGAGCGTAAGCATTTTGTGATGTGAATGAAAAACAAGTAATAACCTTATTCATTATGAGAGCGAAATAGCTCAAAAATCCCAAATATTGTGACTCCCATCATATATAACCTATCACAAAATCCTATATTATTCTAATGATTCAACGGGGGGGGGCCAAATCCCCACATATTTGGTATTCTTTTGCGCGATTGTTTTTTACTCTTTTTTCCAACCATTTTTCTTATCGCGCAGATTTTAGATCAGTTGAAATCAATTGTCAATAATACAAACTGATCAGTAGTTGCAGTATGATTCTGAAAAGCAGATAGGGGGGCATACCTATTTTATTACTTCAGATTTCCATTCTCTAAGATTCAAAAAGACTTTTATACAACGATAACGAAGCTATCAGGCTTTGAGCATTTTCTATGAATGTGACGCTTCAAAAACATGGAGTTGTTATGAAGACTGTTACCTGGAGACTGATTGTCGTTACAATGTTGATGTTTTTCTCATTTCAACTAGTAATGGCAAAACCAGTTGAGCTGGTATTGGAAAAAGGTCCGGTACCCCAAATTAATTCAGACAGCAATTCATCAGGTTTAATTGCTTATCCAGATCCTCCATCAGATCCAATGGTTGATGTTGAAGGAAACGGGTATTACCGAGAATTGGCCTCGTGGGATTTCGAAACAGGTGATCTCTGGACGCCAAAATTACGTCAGGGATCTAACACACCACCGGCTGCCTACTGGCAGACAAGTCCATGGGGTGCTTATTCTGGCAATTCCTGGTGGTGCGGAGTAAATGCACCGACGTTGAACTATAACGGTTATGACAACAATTGGGAACAGTACCTCGAGACACCCTCTCTGGATTTATCAGGTAGTGCATCAACCATGACCTTCCAGTTTATGATGAAAGCATACCTCGAAGGGGGTGCTTATCATCCTCACTATGATAGTTGGGATGCAGCTAATGTTTGGTACTCCACTGATGGAGGTGCTACATGGGCAGTGTTAACAGGTCCTTCATTAGCATACAATTCTTCATCTAACTACGCATATGGACAAAACTTCGGCTATTACTACGATAGCGGTTCAGGTATGGTTGGAACACCTGTTCCCGGCTGGATGGGAAATATTACAGGTGGAAATTATGTTCCTATTTCATTCAATATCAGTAGTCTGATAGGTGAAACAAATGTAAAATTACGATTCGGATTTGCCAGTGATGGTTCCGAATCAGCGGCTAACTACAGTGCCTACACCGGAATGTTTATTGATGATGTTCTTATCAATGACAATAATGGGACAGTTTACCTGCAGAACAATGCTGATGGAGTCGCAATAGGAGGGGATCTTATTCCCATAGAGCAGTATGATTCTGCTTGGGAATTGACGGAAACAACAGCCAACAGCGAAACCCATTCCTGGCATATACCAAACGATCTTAACGTAAGACATATGGTGCAATCACCCCAATTCTATCTTCCAAATACATCAAGACCGCTTTATTTAAGCTATAACGTCTGGTGTGACATGCCTGATTTTAATAGTAATGGTGGCGCACTAGACGATTACTATCAGATATTAATATCTATCAATAATGGTGCTTCCTGGTATGCGCTTACAGATGATTGGTCTACAAGACCCGACCACTATGGTCCTTCACTAGACGGTTGGGTTTATAGGGATACTGGTTGGGATAGTGCTACTAAAAAGTTGGACCTTTCTCAGTATAAAGGTTATAACATCAAACTTGCCTTCAGGGTTTTATCTGATTGGGACAACGATGGGGGACAAGGAACAGGTATTTATATTGATGATGTTGAAGTCATTGAGTATGAAGGATTTTACGATTACGAATGGGAACCAACTGAATACAACTGGATAGAACTTGCTGATGATCCGGAAGCTCAATTCCTTTTCTTTTCAGCTAATAACCATCGTGCAGTTGTTGATATGCCCAATGTGCATAGTTTCGAATTCCCCTTTTATGATCGAATTCAGACGGTTATCCGAATTGGGGCCAGTGGAACACTCTACTTTAATGGTAACTATATGGATTTCCCGTATAGTTTGACCGATTATTCCAGTATCGCCAATGTAATCGCTCCTCTAAGAACACCACTGGAATTTCATTCAAGGAATGATGCAGGTGTTTTTGTCAAGAACGTAGATGGAGTTCTGGTTTGCGAATGGTTTGCTGCCCACATCGAGAACGAGCCAACTTGGCCAGTGGTTTTCCAAGCACAATTATTCCCCGATGGGGCTATTGAATTCCACTACCAGGTTGTCTCACCAATGCTTCCTGAAGTATCTCCGTTAACTATCGGATTGAATAATTCTAACAGGACAGTTGCTACAGAACTCTGGCCTGACATGGATTTCCTGCCGTTTGACGAAACGGCGGTCAGGTTTACACCAGGGGTTCCATCCTATGGAGATTTGGATCTGACTGTCATTGACGAGGAAACAACCCTACCCGTACCTAATCTGGAGCTTTACATCCCCAGATTCAGTCAGTACGCCTACACCGATGCAAACGGACAGGTATTTTTTGATTACGTACCCCTTCATCAAGGTGAAACAGTTGAGATTCAACTTCTAACAGATTATTACGTTCACGATAGATTCACAGTAGAACTTCAGCCCGATGTAACAACTGAAGAGACCATGTTCGTCCATGCGTTAATTCGTCCTATCAGGAACCTTAATGCAGATAACTTCAGTGAAAGTGAAGTGACTTTGTGGTGGGATTATCCAAATGTGTATTACGATATGGCAGGACTGGAACTTTATCAGAATGATGCATGGTCATGGTATACTTTTAATGATCCGACTATAGCACAAGGTTGTGATTTCTCCGGATATGCTCTTGAAGGGACCTTTGACATTGAGGAAGTCAGTTTCTACTTGATAAATCGTGAAAGAAACTGGTATGATTATAGCCATCAACCAGACATCAATGTCGATATCTGGGACATGAATGACCCCGCAAACCCGGTTCATATCTACCAGACAACCCATAATCCCGGAAATTCCTATGGATGGTGTTCCGTGCCTATTGATTTATACGGTTTGCAAGATCCCAATTTTGCAGTGACAGTCACAACGCCAGAAAATTCAGGGTACTATGCATATAATCTCTTCTTTGATTCAACAAATGACTATATGTCAGATGTTATCATCTCAGATGTCTATTCGCCGGATCAAGAAATAAATCTAGGTACAATGCCCGGTGATCCGGTAATGTCGGTGGTGGTAAGATATAATGGGAGCGTTGAACCCCCGGTAATGCCAGGACCAGATAGTGGTCAAAATAATGATCTGGCGGGCATACTTGAAAGTCATGATGGATATTATCGTTTAGGTCAAAGTGATATTCAACCCGTAGAGTATGTGCGTAGGGCTCCAGACATCAGTAACTCTGAGTCTGGAAGTGATCTTGATGAATATTCAGGAGTTGTTGAAAAATACTATATCTATCAGGATGGAGTTTTAGTCGATTCTACAACGAGTAATAGTTTTACCGTTGCCGGTTTAAATGAACTTACCATATACGACTTTGAGATTACTCCTCTGTTCCAATATGATGGACAGTTGATAGAAGGTCCGGTTTCGCCAGTTATCACAGTTTCGCCTGTTATGCCCCCAGAAATGCCCGATGGAATCGATGGGTTGGTCGTGGATAACGAATCTATTGCAGGTGGCGATATTCATTTAAGTTGGGTTCCTCCGACACTCAATATAGATGGTAGTATTGTCGATGACATTTCAGGGTTCAATCTTTACTTAAACGGTGATTTTGAAACGCCTGATTATACCCTTCCGGTTGAATCTCTAAGCCTGGATATAGTTGCAGCTGATCGTGGATATTATAATTTCTACATCACTGCCTTTGATGATGCAGGTCATGAGTCTCAACCCTTCGAATGGGGTTATAAGATGGTTGGTACACCTGATGATGTAATCGATTTTGCATCAGACGGCGCTGGCTTCTTCAACTGGAATTTTGAATGGGGTACTCCTACTGCCGGTCCAGAAAGCAGCTTCAGCGGTGAACCAAACTTATGGGCTACGAACCTTAGTGGATATTACGAAAACAGGACTTACTACAGTATACAAACGCCACCTCTATATGTAGATGGACCTGAAGCCTGGGTTACATTTGGATCATGGTATGATTTTGAATACGGCTATGATGGTGGATTTGTCGCCGCATCAACCGATAATGGTGAAACATGGGAAATGGTTGATCTGGCTCAAGATGGTTCACTTTACAACGATCCATTCTGGGGTGCCCAATTTGAAAGCCCCATTGGGTCTATGGTCCCTGATGGTCATGGTGTTATCACAGGTTACAGTGGAGATGCATGGAATGGAACTGCAGAAGGTTGGTCCTTCTCAGGTGTCACATTGACTGATTATGTTGGGCAGGATATCATCCTTGCATTTATTGCAGGGACTGATGTAGCTAACGCACTGCATACTGGTTGGTATATCGATGATGTTGGCCTCTATAATGTTTCATTCAGCCCAATTGGATCGATAGAAGGAATTGTAACAGATGGTTCCGACAATCCTTTAGAAGATGCTATAGTGACGATAGGCGGCAGGTTAGCGCAAACTGATGCAAACGGTCTCTATAGTTTCACAGAATTGTTGATTGGTGATTATGACGTAAGAGCCTGGAAACAGGGCTACAACGAGAGTATTTCATCATTTGCTGTCACCGAGGGTAATGTCACCAACGCAGATTTTACTCTTACTCAACCAATAATGGATATTGGAGATTTAACTGAGATCACAATAGAGGCTTTCCCCGGATATACCGGAACCTATAACCTGAACGTGATGAATATAGGTGATGGACCACTCTGGGTAAGACCGGATGTAGCAGGTTCCTACAGTAGTACCTCTACATCTGGAAACGATTTGTCTTATTCTGAAGGATCTGGAGAAGCACCAGATGAGAATCCGATGAGTGATGATTTCCTTCAAGTTTACGATGATGAGGGTAAACCTCACTATATCGAACACATGTCGGGAATTACGGTGGATGATGAGGGCGGGGTAATGTATCTCACCGATAAAAACACCAAACGGATTTATATTGTTAATCTCTATACTAAGGAGTTGATTGAATCAATTCCTCAGCCTTCCGAAAGTTCACCTAATAGTAAATCAGGTTCTGTAGAACTGAATGGATCAGATTTGTGGGCTTCTTGGCATGAATATATACCAAGTGTTGTTCTTGATACAGAATCAGATAGTGTCTTCGTAACTCACTTTATCAGGATCACTGATTTTGAAACAGGTGACTACGATGTAGAGCTTTTATCATCTGATATGGGTTGGAATGGTCCAGTTCACTTTTTCGAATTCTACCCCGATTACAGTGGAATGATTTTTACCGGTCACAACGATGATTTGGGTGAGAATGCAATTGCATTTACAACACCGATATTCTCGCAGACTCAAGAACTATTGGATCCAGAAATCAATGCTATCAGACAATTACCAACACATGGCGCCAGAGGTCTTGAACTTAGTTCTGACGGAAATTTGTGGGTGGCATCCAATAATGATCTGGAAAATTCCACATCGCTGTTGTTTGAAATCGATCTGCCGAGTATGGATATTACTGCGGAGTTTATGATTCCAGCTAACCGGCATACTGTTGGTGGTCTGGACATTTTGTCAGACGGTAACTTTATTCTGGCTGATAGCGATTTCTACTACACCTTTGAGGCTGGATTCGGTCATCCATTTTTCTCATCGCATGAAAGTCGATATCAATTTGGACCAGGTTTCGACTATGATATCGTTTTTGATGTCTGCATACCTGAAGACTTAATGATTGGGAGTGTTATTGAACTGGAATTGATCCTACACAATAATGGGATGCCATTTGTTGTTGAAATACCAGTCTATCTGAACATAAATGAACCAATCTGGACCCATGATATACCACTTAATGCAGGATGGAACTTATCCAGCATTAACCTATTACCGCAGGATACCGCGGTTGAGTTGCAATTACCGTTTATGTTTGGAGCAGAAATAGACGCTGGCAACCTGATTCTGATAAAGGACAATGAGGGTAACATATTTGATCCTGCCACAGGTTTAAATCAGATCGGACCATGGAATCTACTGGAAGCGTACAAGATCAAAGTTAATAATCCTTCATCATTCACGATCACCGGACAAATGATTTATCCCGGTGTGTCAATTGATGTGTTTACGGGTTGGAACATGGTTTCTTATATACCTCAGGACCCGATGAATATTTGGGTTGCAGTTGAATCCATATTGAACCAGATAGTCATTGTAAAAGATGGCTACGGGAATTTTTTCCTACCTGATTATGGATACAATGGTATTGGTAATATGATGCCCCATTTGGGATATCAGGTTAAGGTAGTAGATGATGCAACTCTTGTATATCCTCATGATTATCCATCTGTTGTAGAACCATCCGGAATAACAAAAGCTACGCGGCACTTCATCTCATCACTTCATGGAAGTGGTCCAAGTTTCAGTCTGCTAATTGTAGATAGTGAAATTGATGGACAACCTCTATCAATTAACGATGAGATCGCTGTCTTTGATGATCAAGGTAGAATAATCTCATCGGCAGTCTGGGGTGAATCCGGAAAAGCGGGCTTACCGATCTGGATTGATGACCCAGCGACGGAAGTTGATGAAGGAGTTGAAGAGGGGGAAGCCTTCTTTGTTAAGGTCTGGATAGCAAAAGATGATATATCCATACCGGTAAACCTTGAATTAATCGCTGGTGATGCTGAAACGAAGAATGATGGATATCGAGTTGCCTCTATCTCTGGAAGCGTTTCTAGCGTAATACCTAGTCAATTTTCCCTGTCGCAGAATTACCCGAATCCATTTAATCCATCGACGACGATCCAGTATGGGCTTCCTGAAAACGCTTTTGTAGAACTCGAAATCTTTAATGTTCTGGGTCAGACAGTCAGAACGTTGATACGTGAAGACAAGCTTGCTGGGTATCATTCGATAGTTTGGGATGGTTTCGATAATTCAGGCAAAGTCGTTTCCAGCGGTACCTATTTCTACAGGCTACGTGCCGGAGAATTTACCCAGATGTTGAGGATGGTGGTAACGAAATAAAAGAGCGGAAGCAGTTAAAAAGCTGTTAAAACTCAAACGAAAAGTTAATTGAGTATGAGACTAAAGTTGATCACAAGAAATCTTGTAGTACTGGTAAGCATGTTTGTCGCATGCTTACCGGTGCTGGGTCAGCATTGGCAGACACCTTCTCCAACAGGTATAGATCACTCACTGGTGATTACTGAAGCGATGTTTGATGGTAATTCACTCGTTGAAGGTGATGAAATCGCTGTTTTCACACCCACAGGTGTTTTAGCCGGACATTTGATCTGGACATCTGAAACTGTTCAGGGCATGCCGGTATGGGGTGATGATCCATTAACTGAAGACTTAGTTGAAGGGTTTATCGTTGGTGAATTAATGGATTTCAAATTCTGGATTTCTGAGGTGGAATTTGAGGTGTGTGCTCTTTTCGACATTGCATCAGGTCAGGAATATTTTGTTCCAGATGGATTTACAACTCTCAGCCTATCTGCAACGTCAAACCAGGTTGAGTCTTCGGGTGCAATACTTCCAGAACTTCTACTGAAGGCATGGCCAACACCCTTTAATTCAAGTGTCAGCTTTGAAGTAGAGAATAGCCGCATGCAAGGCATTCTCAAGATATACAATTCCAATGGACAACTAGTGAGGACAATTAGTCCCGAATCCAACCAATTCACGTGGGATGGAAAAGATAATTTCGGGAAAACGTCTGCAAGTGGTGTCTATTTCTGCGAATTCATGAATGTCACTCAGAGTATTCAACTGAGAGTGATAAAACTCGATTAGCTTAAGAACGCTCTTTTATGGAGATATAGATATGAAAAGACCAGGAATTTACATATTAGCTGCTTGGCTAGCGGTGCTCATAAGTATCGGTCTACCGGGAGTTGCAGCGGCGCAGCATTTTCAATGCACACCAACTGAAACAAGTCATAGTGTTTTGATTGATGATGCTGTTATAAATGGTTTTCCCCTTGAACCGGGTGATGAAATCGGCATCATGAGTACCTTAAATAGTGGGCTTTGTTGCGGATTTGCAACCTATGATGGAAATCCCATAGGGATTTCAGCCTGGGGTGATGATCCAAACACGCCAGAAGTTGATGGCTTTATGTCTGATGAAGAGATGGCATTCCTTCTTTATCGGCAGAATACAGAAAGTGAATATATCGTAAATCTGTGGAATGTTGAAGGTCCAACCTCATGGACACCTGATGCGATTTCGACAATTGAATTTGCCTGGGCAAACGATTACGATAGAGGAACTGGGATTGGAGTTCCGGTAGTAAATGTATTGGATTTCGGAACTATAGGTGATTTGGGTGAAGAGCATCAATGGTATCTTCATGGTGGATTGATGAACGTTGGTGATGCACCATTAGTGGTTCTGAATGGAACTGCCGTGAACGGTTCATTTGAGTTTACTAATCTACAGAATCCATGTGTTCTACCAAATGATCACATGTACGAGTTTTCTGTAATGTGCAGAGGCGATTCACCATTCGAGGATGAACTAATCATCAATACCAGCGAAGGTCCTGTCTCATTTGATGTACGAGCTGATATTCATCCTGACGGGGCACCTTTTCACTATCCAATGCCGACAAATACAGGTACAAACTTCAGCCTTCTCATTGAAGACTATACAGTATTTGATACACCCCCAATGTATGGCGATGAAATCGCTGTGTACGGAGCTACCAATAATATCTTAGCCGGCTGGGCTTTCGTGGATGATTATTTCTTTTATGATAATCCAGTGGGAATATCTGTATGGGGTGACGATCCAAACACTCCCGAAATAGATGGTTTATTGCCCGGGGAGCAAATGGTTGTTGAAATATCCCGCCCCACCAATAACTGTTGGGATATCACATCGATTGCCACATGGTCTGGATTTAACGGAACGTACTCAGCTGATGGGGCCGGTTCTGCAACATGTGAGGCAGAAGACTACAGCGAGTTGGGTGCTGTTCAGGCTGTTGCCCGTGGTCGAATTGATTTCCTCGGTACTAAAAATGGCTATAGCAGGTACGATTACGGCCAAGTGAATAATACCAGTACGGAAGGATGGGTATACGTTCAGCCGTTAAACGAAAATCCATCGGATGTTTTTGGTGCTGAATTCTGGAGCTTCACTGGAGCTCTTCCACCATCTTCAAGCGGTATCACTGTTCATAGATTTAGCCCTGATGGGGATCAGACATACGAAGGGTCTACCTCCCACAAATGGATCGACGCCAATGGCGAAGGGGTATATGTTGTCGAGGCTGAAGGTGTTGGCCACGGTGATTGGTACTGGTATGTGGAGAATACAGGATCTAACCATTCAGTAATTGTTGAGAATGCTGAGTTAAATGGATGGCATCTGGATCCGGGTGATGAAATTGGATTCATTACAGTTGATGGTGATGGAATCGTTAGAGGTGTAGCAGGAAATGAGTGCCATTTCCCTTGGGGAGCGGCTCTTTGGGGTGATGATCCAACTACTCCAGAAATTGATGGATTCCTTGCGGGTGATCCTATTGGAGCAAGAATTTATGATCATAGTCATGATCAGGAATTCTGGGCCTTAGTTGAAATTCAGAGTGGTCCGGATGTATGGCAACCTGATGGTATATCTGTTATTGATGTATACAACATCCCGATTCCCTGGGATTTCAGTGTCTTTAACGATCAATCCATTTTTGAAAATGAATGGTTTGATCCGATCCCGCTGGATGATGCCATTGTAGGTGGTCTACCTGAAGGGTGGGGACCGGGCGGTTTTGGAACGATGCTCGATGAAATCGATCCCGATTCCATAGATTGGACTGCGTCAATCATCTCTGAACCTGTTAACGGCTTAAACCTTGAATGTAATATTACCGATGACCGTATGTTCAATGTGGCTGTTCCAGATAGCGAATGGGTCGGGGCTCAATTCATTCGCCTGTATGCAATGGATCAATATGGTCAGCAGGATTCAGTGGATTTGAACTACGAAGTCCAGCAGATAAATGATCCACCATCAGCATTTGATCTGATTTCTTTACCTGACGGTGAAGAAATAGACTACCAGGATCCAACGTTGATGTGGCATTCTGCACCTGATGTTGACTGGACAAACGATGAAGTAACCTATGTTCTCCAGTGGGGATTTGATCTCGAATGGCCAAACAATCACTCTGAAGCAACTGGAACTGATACAACCTTCCAGTTCACTGAGGCGGCTATTATGACTGCCTATAGAGAACAGGTGGCTGACTCACAACTGGATGAATTGGTTCCTGATGAAGCGACTATTTTCTGGAGAGTATTGGCGAATGACGGGAATGACGGGCAAACCATATCAGGTCCTGATGAGTACTGGACTTTTGACGTACATATCAATGATTTACCGTCTGCATTTTCGCTGTTGAGTCCAGCAGATGAGGAAACTCTGGCATTTATTGATCCTCCCATCTATACGTTTAGCTGGGAAGAATCGGTTGATCCTGATCCCGAGGCAAATGTTGTGTACAACCTCTACGTCGATCTTCCTGATTTTGCACCTTACATGGTGGAAGTCAATGGTACAAGCGAAGATGTAAACTTCTACGACGATGCGGGAATGGCACCATGGATTGGATATCTCAACTTCTCATGGTGGGTGGAAGCGATTTCAGAGGGGGATACGATCCAGTGTAATGAACCCTTTGAAGCTACTGTTGAATCAACCAGTGGAGTAGGGGAAGAACTCTTTGCCGGGATTCCTAAAACCTTTGTGATTGAATCGATTTATCCGAATCCCTTTAATCCATCAACAAAAATTGTCGTAGGTCTGGCTGAACCGGGTTTCCTGACTGTTGAAGTTTATAACATGTTGGGGCAGAAAGTGGCAACACTAGCTGAATCTGCTCAGGATGCCGGTTACAAACATTTCACCTTTGATGGGAATCATCTTTCCAGTGGTCTCTATTTTGTACGGGCAAATGTCCCGAACAAAATGAACGAGATTCGCCGAGTGATATTGATGAGATAAGAATTTCCTGTGATTTTATAGCCCCATTCCAAATTTCGGAGTGGGGCTTTATTTTTGTACGTTCAATAACAATTGACTTATATTATCAGCTAGAAATTCTCAAAAAGGATGATATGAAACTGTCTCACAAGATTCTAATGATATTTCTATACACGGTTACCCTTGGTGCTGTCATATTAATTTCGGTATCAGGATGGAGTTATTTCAGCCTTCCATTGCTAGAAAGACCTCGCCACGAGATGTATACGCTCTGGAAACCAGGAGGTGATATTGGGCATGCTTATGGAGTCATCGGAAGCCTATTACTGGTTTCACTCCTTGGATATGTTTTTAGAAAACGTGTCCGGTTTATGCAAGAATGGGGAAATATCCGTCAATGGCTGGATATTCACATCTGGATGGGAATTACCGGACCGTTGCTGATTCTTTTTCATACGACATTTAAATTTGGGGGAATTGTTGCTGTTTCATTTTGGTCAATGATGGCTGTGGCAATCAGTGGCGTTTTGGGACGTTATCTTTACATGCAGATTCCTCGTACAATAAATGGAAATGAAGTTAGTCGTAGAGAATTGGAAGATGATTACAGACGTTTCTGGATTGAGTTTGAGTCAATGGCAGAGATTAATGATGATATAAGTAGTAGAGTGAAAGCTTTCGTTGATATATCTGCTGAAACAGCTGAATCTAAATCATGGACATCATTGCCTAAACTGGTTATAAATGATCTTCTAAAGCCATTAGAAATACTAAAACTACGCTCTGATCTTAAAAATCTTACATCGCTTCCTACAAATAAGATCAATAAAATTATCAAGATGGCAGTTAGTATCGAAAGATTAAACCATAGACTGGAATTTTTAAATGCAGCGCAGGTGATGTTACACCATTGGCATATCATTCATAGACCATTTGCAGCTGTTATGTACCTGATTATGTGTATCCATATCGTCGTAGCAGTAATCTTCGGATATCGCTGGATATTCTAGTCCGCCTGTATTTGTTTACCTCCGCTAATGATATAGATTTTCATTTTTGTAAATTAAGAGATAAATTATTATCGGCTTTGGCGTTGACTGTTTACTGCACCTATTTTCAGGTGTGATACTGGGGATAATATGCTCGAAGTGATGATATACATATTAACAGGTCTAATCGCATTACTCATTCCTGCGGTATATATTTTCCGTGAGAGACAGAAAAGTAAACGTGCCCACACAAAATTAGACCATGCCATCAAAACAGGTCGCGACCAACCCATTTCACTCCATCCCTATATAAATCCAGATAGTTGTATAGGCTCCGGGGCATGTGTAAAAGCTTGTCCTGAGAAGGATGTTCTAGGATTAATAAATAATCGCGGTAAATTAATCAATCCAAGTAGTTGTATTGGACATGGACTATGTCAGGCAGCCTGCCCTGTTGATGCAATTGACCTTGTCATTGGGACTGAGAAAAAAGGCGTAGATATTCCTCATATATCCGGAAGATTTGAGACAAACGTTCAAGGAATTTATATCGCCGGCGAACTTGGAGGAATGGGACTGATCAGGAATGCAGTTGAACAGGGGCGGCAAGCTGTAAAATTCCTGGCAGAAGGAATTGATGAGAATACTAATAAGGGTGAATACGATCTATTAATCGTAGGAGCAGGACCAGCAGGTATTTCAGCGTCGCTTCAGGCCAAAAAAGAGAATCTGAAATTCATTACAATCGATCAGGATGGTCTTGGCGGAACTATACTGAACTATCCGCGCAAGAAATTGGTGATGACATATCCAATGGATCTGCCGGTCTATGGTAGAGTTAAGGTGCGGGAAATTTTCAAGGAAGACTTGCTGGCACTATTCAGGGACGTCTTTGACAAAACAGATGTTTCAGTTCATTCTGGGATAAAGGTCGATTCAATAACCGGTAAAGACGGCGATTTTTCAGTGGTTACAAAAGATAAAATTTATAGTACTAAAAAGGTCTTACTCGCGATAGGGAGGCGGGGCACTCCAAGAAAGCTGAACGTACCAGGTGAGGAAACGAGCAAGGTTGCTTATAAGCTTGGTGATGCAGATGATTACAAGGGAAATATTCTGGTCGTTGGAGGGGGAGACAGTGCTGTTGAAGCAGCCACAGCACTAGGTAATAACAAAGGGAACAGGGTAACATTATCGTATAGAGGCGATACAATTTATAGGATAAAAGAGGGAAATAAAGACAAGCTAGACGATGCAAGACTTAGAGGATCTGTTAAACTTCTCTACAATTCAAATGTAAAAGAGATTAGAGAAAAAGAAGTGATTCTAGTACAAAAAGAAAAAATGATTGAATTAGAAAATGACTATGTGTTTATTATGGTTGGTGGTGAGTTGCCAACTGAATTTCTAAAAAATATCGGCATCAATTTTTCAAGAAAATTTGGAGAAAAACTTGGTAACTAATGTTTTAAGACAACTCTTAAGAGTTCTGATTGCCACGTTAGTGTTATCTGCTGTATCTAATGCTCAGATATCACCGGGAAAACTCTCCAATTATCATAAAGATATTGAAGGAATAAAAAACTGCACAAAATGTCATCAGCTCGGCGAAAAGGAAATTGACCCTCATAAATGTTTTGAATGTCACACAACTCTTCACAATCTCGTAGATGCTGGCCATGGATTTCATGCTTCAGATGAAGTAAGGGAAAAGGGGTGTGAAAAGTGTCATTCAGATCATCATGGTCGTGAATATGAGTTGGTCTTTTGGGAAGGTGGTTCAGAAAACTTTGACCACACGCAAACAGGCTACATGCTTGAGGGAAAACATTCGGATTTAAATTCATGCAGATCTTGCCACTCAACTGCCTATATCAAAATAGAGACTGGCAGCGATGAATCAATCAATTTGGAAAGAACCTATTTAGGACTTGATCAGGAATGTTTGACTTGCCATGAAGATGAGCATGCTGACCAGTTGACAAATGAATGCCTGGACTGCCATACTTTTTCTCAATGGGTGCCATCAGTAGGTTTTGATCACTCTGAAACCAGCTATGCTTTGACAGGAAAACACGCAGAGGTACAGTGTGAGAAATGTCATAAGTATGAAATAGCACCTGAGGTCCACTTTGAAGGGGCTATTATTGACTCAAGGCATCCTGAACATTATGCAATTTATAGTAGAATCTCTTTTAACGAATGTAACAGTTGCCATAAAGATATTCATGACGGTAGCTTTGGCCTGATTTGCAGCAAATGTCACGTTACGGATAGTTTTCAAACAATTATCAGCGGTAGTTTCGACCACACTTTGACAGGCTATCCACTTAAAGGTAAACATCAAAATGTTGAGTGCATTTCATGTCACAAAAGCGGTGATATGAATGTAGATATTCCTTATAACAACTGCACTGATTGTCATGATGATTCTCACCGTGGTCAACTAATAACTAGTACATCAGGAAACGAATGTTCTTCTTGTCATACTGTCGATGGATTTGTTCCGGCAAACTATACTATTGAAACTCATAATAAATCAGATTTTCCATTATCGGGTAGCCATAGAGCCATACCCTGCTTTCTGTGTCACAAGCAGATTGTGGATGATTCAGGTGAACTATTTACGAAACTTTCATTTGAAGATACTCAGTGTCAGAGTTGTCATAAAGATGTTCATAATGGTCAATTAGATAGGTGGATTAATCAGAACGGTTGCGAATTTTGCCATACGACAGAAACGTGGCATGTCACCAGTTTTGATCATAGCCTTGCACGTTTCAAACTGGATGGAAAACACAGAGAGATTGAGTGCCTGGAGTGTCATACAATTCAAAAGGGTGAAAGTATCGAACAAGTATGGCAAAAACCGAATGAGATGGAGTGTTATTCATGTCATAAGGATATCCACAATGCTCAGTTTAACAAATCAAATAGTGATAAACCCGTGACTATCTGCAAAGATTGTCATGCTTCAACAGGTTGGAAAAATTTAGTTTTTGAACACGACAAGGATACGCAATTTCCTTTGATCGGTGGACATGACAATGTTGAATGTTCCGCCTGTCATAAAGTGGAATACAATGGTGATGGTGATTCTTATCTACGATATCGACCCACACCACTAACCTGTGCTGAATGTCACGGTGGGAGGTAATATGGAATTATTAAAGGGTAGTATAAAAATATTCCTGCTTTTGCTGATCACCTTTCTCCTGGTGAAGAACGCTTCAGCTGACATTGCTCAGGATAATCCACATGGAAACCTTTCCCTGGATTGTATGGCTTGCCACACAGTAGAAGGTTGGGATAAAATTCGACGTGATATGCAGTTCGATCATGGTTCAACATCCTATCCTCTTGAAGGCAGGCATGAACAAGTCGAATGTTTGGCCTGTCACACGGATTTGGCATTTTCAGGGACATCAACAGAATGCATCTCCTGCCATAATGATATTCATGAGAATCAATTTGGGAATAGTTGCGAACAATGCCATACTCCATCGAGGTGGTTTGATGAGTTGTTCTTTAGAACCCGTCACCTTGAGTCCCGTTTCCAATTGACCGGTATACATGAAGGTTTGGACTGTCAATCCTGCCACGCTGATGGTCAGTATGTGGGACTAACAATCTCGTGTATCGGGTGCCATTTAAACACGTTTGAAAATACAGTCAATCCTGACCATGTATCGGCGGAGTTCAGCGTTAATTGCCAGAACTGTCATGGCGAGAATATCACTAACTGGAATAATGCAAGCTATATCCATACAAGTACTTTTCCACTTGTTGGTGGGCACAATGTTGATGATTGTCTGGCTTGCCATTCCGCACAGTATATCGGTATTTCAACCCAGTGTTTCAGTTGTCATGAAAGTGATTTTGTAAACGCAGGTGATCCAGATCATACCGGTTTCTCAACAGATTGCGAGGATTGCCATACGACCATAAACTGGCAACCAGCTGAATTTGACCATACTCTGAGCGGATTTGTTCTTGATGGTGCTCATCTGAATTTAGACTGTATCCAATGCCATGAAACTGCTTATACCGGCACGCCGAATACCTGTTATGGATGCCATCAGAGTGATTTTGAGAATACGCCAGACCCTGAACACATCGATGCGGGTTTTTCGAATGATTGCCTGCAATGTCATAATACCGGAGATTGGAATACTGTTCAATTTGATCATGCGAATACTGAATTCCAGTTAACGGGCGCACATATCCCATTGGATTGTAATGATTGCCACAGTGAGGGATATACCGGTACTCCAACAGACTGCTATAGCTGTCACCAAACTGAATACGAGGAGACTCCTGACCCTGATCATGTAGCTTCAGGATTCTCTTTTGATTGCACTATGTGCCATTCTACCGCAGAATGGACCCCAGCGGAGTTTGACCACGCAAATACCGATTTCCCACTGACAGGGGCACACACAGAATTACTTTGTCTTGATTGCCATAGTGAAGGATATGAAAACACTCCGGTTGAATGTTATGACTGTCATAGCACTGGTTATTCTGGTGCTGAAAACCCGATTCACAATCTGCCTTCATTCAGCCACGAATGCACAGATTGCCACAATACAACTGCTTGGGATCCATCGTTTTTTGATCACGACACCCAGACTCAATATGCACTTGAAGGTGCACATAGTGAGGTGAGTTGTGCCATGTGTCATCCGGCTGGTGTTTATGACGGAACAGCATCTGATTGCTGGTCATGCCATGAAACTGATTATAACGAAGCCAATGATCCTGATCATGCTTCGGCAAATTTTTCTCATGATTGTACACAATGTCATTCGTTGAATGGATGGTCGCCAGCAGAGTTTGATCATGCTACTACTGATTTTCCATTAACTGGAGCGCATGAAAGCCTCGATTGCGTCGCTTGCCATAGTGAAGGATATTCGGGCACACCAACGGCTTGCTATGCATGCCATAATACAGACTATGATAACACATCAAGCCCTAACCACGAGGCAGCAGATTTCGACACCGATTGTACTGAATGCCACACTACTACCGCTTGGACACCTGCTAGCTGGTCACATAACGATACTGATTACCCACTGACCGGGGCTCATATTACTGTAGATTGTGCGCTCTGTCATGTGAACAATCAATATAACGGTACACCAACTGAATGTTTCTTCTGCCACCAGGATGATTACAACAACGCCGATGATCCCAACCATCAATCAGCAGGATTCCCTACTGACTGTACGGAATGCCACACGACTACTGCATGGGATCCTGCAACATTTAATCATCTTCAATGGTTCCCAATATATTCAGGTGAACATAGAGGTGAATGGGATACGTGCAGCGATTGCCACACAAACGCCAATGATTTCTCTGTGTTCTCCTGCATTGATTGCCATGAACATAATAGAAATGATATGGATGATGAACATGATGATGTAGGCGGTTATTCCTACAATAGTCAGGCTTGTTACGATTGTCATCCGGATGGTAGAGCCGATGATGACAGATTTATTCAAGACAACGTAGAGCAAAAAGCGAAGCGGTTGGATAGATGAGATATCCAGAGATATTAAAAATATTCATGGTTTTAACGTTACTTGCCGGTGTGATCACAGTGGAGATTCAAGCGGCTGAAATCACTACTGAGGTTGTCTATGTAACCTCGGAAGCTGTTTACGTTAATGCAGGTTCGTTAGTAGGAATTAAAAAAGGTGATCTTGGAAGTATTCAACGCGATGGTGAAACAATCTCACAAATTGAGGTCGTGTTTGTAGCCGAGAAAACGTCATCATGCAAATTGATAACTCCTTCGGGGGTAGTTCAAATCGGTGATAAGGTCAGTTTGATTATTGAAGATATCCATGATGATTCCAGCCAAAATATTTTTGAGACAGATGAACAAATTTCATCTAATCCTATCGAGATAATAAAAAGCAATCAAAAGGAAAAAGACTCATTAGAAAAGAAATCCCGACTGAGGGGGAAGATTGGTCTTCAGTATTATTATCAGGATGACCTTGAAGCAAGAAACTACGACTATTCTATGCCATCATTGACAGGAAGTATAAGAGTTGATAATCTTCTTCAAACTGATTTTTCAATGAACGTCAGGTTCCGGGCCCGTCGTTATTACCGGAACTATGAAACGTCATATACCCGTTCCGATTGGAATAACCGTATTTATGAAGTCTCTTTATCCTATCACAACGCTTTGAATCCTCTCTCATATTCTATAGGTAGAGTTCTATCAAGACAAATTAGTGGTATTGGAACTCTCGATGGTGCTTTGCTGGATTATGACATTACACCGCAACTGAAATCAGGAATTTTTGCAGGTGGTCAGCCAGATTTGGAAAACACCTCACCACAGTTTAATGAAACCAAGGCCGGTGTTTTTCTCGCATTTGAGAATGAGATTAACAAATCGATCCATTCATCTGCCACAGTAGCTCTGGCAGGAAAATATAACAGCGGCGATATCAGCAAAGAATTTATGTATGAACAGCTTAATCTTAATTATAAAGGTATATGGGGGATTTACCAGAGTTCTGAAATCGGTCTAAACCGTGGCTGGCGGAAAGAAGCAGAGGGGAATTCGTTAACTCTATCAAACGTACTTTTGAATCTGCGATACACTCCCACAAGAAAATTGATGACGTATGTCAGTTATGATACTCGTAAACTGGTTCGTACTTGGGAAACAAAGGAGACCCCTGATAGCTTGTTTGATGATAGTTACAGAGAAGGAATTAGAGTGGGATTATCTCTACGGCTACCTTCGAAAATATATCTATCTGTCAGGAGTGGTATCAGAAATTCAGGTAGTGATAACAACTCAACAAATACGTACGCCTTCAGTGTCGGTAAACATGATATTCTAGAAACGGGTATCAGGGCAGAGATTGCATCGAATTTTTATAAAAATGGCTTCAGTAAAGGGTATCAGCCGACCTTTAGAGTGGATAAAACACTGTTCGGAAAATATTATACTGCCGTTCAGATTGGGCAAAACAACTACGAATTAAATTCAAGTAATGGTGAAGTAATAACAAATAATTGGCTAAAACTCAGTATGGATAGTCGTTTGACCAAACGAATCTATGTCTCAGCTTATACTGAGTTTTATCGCGGTGATAGTTATGAAACCAATGTTTTTTTGATAGAAAGCGGTTACCGTTTCTGAACCTTTTTTTCCTGGGCTGAGAGCCCATCATAAGTTACTTCAATTTTTAACTCACCGGGTAGCTGCTTGCCAATATCCCACTGTCGCCACGTTGAAAGATTTTCTCTGAGGGTTTCAATATCTGCATTCCCATCCAGCAAACGGATTTGATCTGCAAGTTGAAATTCCGATCGTAAAGAATACATTTGTGTCCATGATATAACAGGATTTTCACTCCATATGGCATGATAGACTTTGCTGCCATCTGAATTCAATAATGCAACCAAGTATTCGCTACCATCAACACAAATCCTGATCCATTGACGTTTCCAATGTTTAATAATCCTTGAAGGATCTATACGAAAGATTCGGGTGGCTTCGATTTCTGTTTCCTCATAAAGAAACATGAAGATCCGATTGCCATTTTTTGAACATGCTGAGATATCTTCTTTTAAATGGGTGAATGGTTCTGGATAGAGATCCATATAAACGAGATTCTTGCATCGGGACAACATGGAACGGCAGCGCTCATAAACCTGCTCAACTGTAGTCAGCGCATAAATCCGTTCATCTCCTTTGATATCTTTTAGTTTATCCAATGCTTCACCAGCAATAACACATCTCTGTTCATATAGACGACTCATCTGATTGATCAATTCCTGGAATGGAACAGCACGGTAGAGCGATTTCTCACCTAATTCCTTTAGTATAGCTCCCTTTTGTGCAAGTGAATCCAATGTTCTGTATACATAAGGAGCTGCCTCCCCAAGTGATTTACTGATGGCGTACCCGGTTTGGGCAGGATTCCCTAAAAGGTAGATATAGACTGCCGCTTCCATCTTGGTGAATCCCAGATCAATCAACGCATCTTGCTCGTTCATTAGCCTTTTCCTCAATCTCCAGGAGAAGAATTTGATAGAATGTCTTAATACTCTTGAGTATTACTAACTAATGGTAGTAATATAAATGAAACGCCTATTCAATTCAAGTATTATCGTTTGATGGATCATCAAAAAGGGGGATGAGATGAAGTCTTATTGTGTAATGTTTCTATTGTTGATATCGGTTATTCTTGCCGGTCGGGTTTTTTCTCAGGGTACAGTAGTAGATGAATATTTCGAAAGTGCGGCTATGGGGGGGACTGCGGCTGTGGATGTTTATTTACCAGAAGGCTATGATCCTGAGGATACTGAAACTCGTTATCCTGTCATCTATTTTCTTCATGGAGGTGGATCAAGCCAGAATGGATACCCTGAAATAATCACAGCGATGAATAATGCAGTTGGTACTTCAATCCTTCCAGCCATTATGGTCAAGCCAAACGGTGGCCCGATGAACTGGTGGACGGATTCTGAAAATAGTGGTATGTACGCGACATTTGTGGTTGAGGATGTCATCACATACATAGACCAGAATTATAACACGATAGCCACACCGGAAAAACGAGCGATTATGGGCCATTCACTTGGTGGATATGGCACAATGGCGATTACACTCAGGCATCCCGAATTATTTTGTGCAGCAGCATCGCACGGTGGCGCGCTTCATATGCCTACCAACTTTATCGGATCATTTAGTGAAGCAGTTGCAGAAAATGGGGGAAGTGGTCCTTATGATCCAAATGCCGGATGGTGGACTGGATATTTGTATGATTGTTCAGCAGTCTTTTCACCTAATATGGATAATCCTCCACACAACGTTGATTTACCCATCGACAATAATGGTGACTTGATCCCAGAAGTCTGGGCGCGTTGGATGGATGATGATCCAGGCTATCTTGCATCATTAATTGAACCTCAGCAGGTTCCACCACTATATCTGGATGCGGGAACAAGCGATTTTTCCTATTTTTGTGCCAACGAATTCACAGCAATACTTGATACACTGGGTGTGGGGTATCAATATTTCCCGTATCCCGGCGGACATATGAATCAGTTACCGGCAAGATATCCGATCTCTTTGGCTTTCCTCGATTCTGTTTTACATAAGGAAGTACCCAGGGCATTCAACTCAAAGGCATTACCGCGTTACATAGAACCCGGTCTCGATTCTACAACGATTAGCACCTACGTACCAAATATGCTCGATCATGAAATAAATATAACTGCATCGGTCCGAAGGAGAAGTCAGTCGGCGGTTGAAGTTATAACTCTGTTTGATGATGGACTTCATAATGATGGTGAGGCGGGTGATCAGGTATGGGCGAACACTTATGGTCCGGGGGACGGCGAGGATTATTACACTGCGGATATTCTGGTCGAAGATATCACTGAAGGCAGTGAAGTATGGTCATGGGATGCGGCATATTTCTCAACCGTTGGGCCAGTAACATTTTATGAACTTCGTGATACTACCGGTGTAGCTGTTCCTGGTGAACGGTACGTAATGAAAATTGTTCTACTGAACCAGAGTGAAACAGATACGATCACAGGTGTTAAAGCCAATTTGATCATTGACGAATCTCTTGCCACGGTTGCAGCAGTACCAAGGCCGAATTACGGTGAAATGCTTCCCGGATTTCCTGATGAACACACGGGGCTGGTGAGACTTGATATCAACGAAAATGTGATTCTTGGTTCTGAAATAAATGTTCAAATGTTGATCGAGTCCGATGGAATAATTTTATGGGAAGACAGTTTTTCTATTCCGGTTGCAACATCAGCGGTCGGCGAAACATCGGAGCAGCTTCCACAAAAATTTTCACTGGATCGTTTATATCCCAATCCGTTTAACCCAACGTTGAACGCTGATATCAGTTTACCAATCAGCTCTCAACTCAGGGTGAATGTGTATAATCTGATGGGGCAGCATGTGGAAACACTTGCAAATGACTATTTCAGTGCGGGCAGGCATACGTTACTTCTGAACGGTGACAATCTTGCAAGTGGTGTCTATTTTGTGGAAGCATTTGTACCTGAAAAGCTCCATCAAATGCAGAAAGTTGTTCTCCTGAAATAGACGTCCGGTGTATTTCGGGGTTAAAAAGCAGGGACTGCACACGTCCCTGCTTTTTCTCTCAAAGTGCTATCATATTAAGAATAAATATGTTTGGGATTTGATATAATCAATATTTTCGCATATTATCAGTTTATAAAATCATTGATTATGGGGAATGAAATGAATTATGCATCAGCTGGCAGGCGGATTCTGGGATTTTTTTGTGATTTAGTCACCTTTATTTTTATCTACTGGATTTATACGCTAATCTTGAAACTACTAATTGTTGTGGATAGTCCAGAATCTGCAATCTCAAAAGTTATACTGTCGTTGATATTCGCTATCCTGGATATGGTACTTATACAATATTACTTGAAAGCCAGTCCTGGTCAGTTGTTACTGGGACTTCAGACTTTAAATGCACAAAATGGCGAAAAGGTAAGTTTTGTAAGGTTATTGCTCCGTTCGATCTTAATCCCCGTTTCAACCACTGCTTTCTTCATGGGAATGATATGGGCAAGTGTAGACTCTCGAAAACAGACTGCTCACGATAAAATCACTGGAACAATCGTCATTCGAAAAAGGAAGGATGAGGAACCATCTGAATGGCCAACTGAATCAGTAGAAGATGCAAAAAAATTTAGGGCAATGAGAATCTTGGTGCTCCTTGTATCGTTGATGTTGCTAGTCCTCGTGCCGACAGTTTTTTATCTACTGGGAACAGATGAAGTCTTATCAGATCAAGCCAGGGAAATGTTCTATCAGGAAGAGGTTCAAATCCCAGCGGAGGAAAATGCGTATTACTGGTTAAACGGTTTTGGTTTGCCAAAAGAATTGGATGTGATTGCTACGGTCAAGGAATGGGTCGACAGCGAAAATGAACGGATTACTCAATACCTTGATACAGGTGATATACGTTTTGCAAGAGGAATTGTGATAGAAAAAGACTTATCACTCGACGAAATAGATACTAAGAAGTTTCTAAAGTTTGATTCGTCAGGTGTTGCCTATATCAATGAACATAAAGACCAGATTTTTGAGTTTTATGGAAATGCCGATCATTTCAAATCGCGTTATGAAAAACTGGGTGAGCAGAATAGGTTTTATACCGAAGTTCTACCGTCAACGATGGCCCAACACATTAATGGAATCAGATTAATCCGTTTTCAGAGGATAGAAAAAGCCTGGATGTACATGAATTACCTTGATGGAAATAGGCGTGAAACACTTGAAATCCTTGGTAAACGAATTGAAACATCCAGGAAGCTGATGACTAACAGTGATGTCATGTTAGTAAGGTTGATGGCTTCAGTTCTCATTGATATTCAAGTGAGTCTACTCGATGACTTGATGCAAGCTGAAGGTATACCTTCTGAAGAACTTGTCGTGTTTACATTGAACCTGAAACCTCTAAATCAAGAAGAAAGATCATTGAAGAATGCTCTAAGATACGAGGCAAAACTAAAACTCAATATTAAGGATGTTTTTTCAGGTCAAAAAATAGAATCAACCAATACTCATTTGATATTCAAAGAAAACTCAACCGCAAATGCCCTTGCAGAGTGTTACCAGCGAGCTATTGAAGTATCGGAAATGGATGGACCAGACTTTTTAGAGAATCGAAATTCGATCGTACCTGAACCGTCTATTAGTCAATATGTCCGTAACCTGTATGGGACGTATCTCAGTTCATTTGATGTCACTTATCTCGATTATGCTGCTAAAGGATATAATTTGAATTGTTACATGATGCTTCTTAAAGCAAAAGCAGCTATTCTTGCAGGAAATATTGATGAAGCAGAGCTGGAGAATTTCCTCTTTGAAAACAGAGAAACGTACTATAACTGCTTCAACGAAGGACCGTTGGAATGGGACGCTGAGCAAAATGAACTCTTCTTCACCGATCCGTCAAAATATGCTGATAAGGATGACAACAGGGTGAAGATTAATTTCTAATTATAATTGATTAAGTGATTATAAAGGGACTGTTTCGCAGTCCCTTTTTTCCTTAATTATCGAATGCACAAATAAAAAAATAATGTCGTATGGTTGGTAATAGTATGAGTAAACTCTATATTATTAAACTATATGGATGTATCAGAGGGGGAATAATGAAAACGATCTTGATTGTTGCTACACTGCTATTCTTTTTTCTTCTACCTCAACAAATCAGTGCAGAAAATCTCGAATCACAGCAAAGCCAATCATCCCTTGAAACACCTGTTCCTGATGATAACGGACACCAGAAAGATGCAGTAGGGATTCTTTCAGGTATTGTGAGAATTTGTAACAGTGACGGTGAACCTGTCGAAGGAGTACAAGTCATTGCTGAGGGATACGGTCAGATAGCCACAACAAATCAGTGGGGGTTCTTTGAAGCACTAGTGCCTGACAGAAACTACAACCTGATTTTTCAACATGAGATATATCCTGCATTCGAACAATCAGACATAACAGTGTATAATCCAGCTCAGCAAAGTGAATTAGCTGCAAAAGAGTATTTTATTATTACTCCCGAAGTGTTACCGCAACCATATGTTATCGAAATGTCTTACATATGGGAGTACGATGACATAGTTACAGAACATTTCTCAGTAGAGAACATTGGTTGTGCTCAAATGGAATACGAAATAAGTGTCGAAATATTGGGTGACTATACTGAAGAAAATCCAGCCCATTCTAATTTAGATGACGTATGGGACTTAATCTATAGTTTCATTGATATTGGGAATGACACACAAGCAAGTGACAATAGTAGTATTGCGATGGGATCTGAGGAATTCTATGTGACTTCAAGTATTGATGGCACAATCTCAACTTTTGATTATGATGGGACTTTAATCACTCAGATTCCAATTGAAGAGACAATGCAAGGTGATTCCCTTCTTGGATTAGTATCAATCACCAATGGAGATGATGGTTATCTCTACGGAGGAAATGATACCGGTGCTCTGTTTAAGTTCTTGCCTGATATGACGGAAGTGGTAAATGTTGGAATTGTGACAATTGATCCAAATACAATTGCATACGATTGGGAAAACAATTATCTCTATGTATCTGATGGATCAGGCGTTTTTTACCAGATGCAACCCAATGGAACACCTGTAGGGTTGGCATTTGCCTCCGTAGAAATCACTGGAATGGCATATTGTCAGTTGGATCCTGATGGCTATACGATTTATGCTCATACTAACACAAATCCAACTTCAATAATAAAATATAATCCCTTTACAAATACATGGGATGAGACCCCAATTTCGATTATATATGATGAGAATATCGGATACGGTGATGATATTGCCTGTGGTTTACGAATCGGCGATTCGTATGATTTTATGACGATTCGGCATAGTGAAGCTTTTGATATAGTCGATTTATGGGAAGGGTTCACAGCTGTTAAATGGTTGCGAATTGAACAACCATCGGGAATACTGGAGGCTGGGGAAAGTAATATGCATGAAATTATTATTGATCCAGCTAGTGATCCCGAATTTGAGATCCCTATTTTATCTTCAACTGATATTATTATTTGGATTGAAGGTCCCAATTTTGATCAAACAGGGGTTTTTCTAACAATTGAATGGGGTTGCACTTTAAATGATTCCAAAGTGATCAACGATTTAAGATTGTTCCAAAACTCTCCCAACCCGTTCAACCCATCAACCACAATCCAATTTGATTTGAAGAAAACGCAGGATGTGACGTTGACCGTCTTCAATCTGATAGGTCAGGAGGTGGAAAGATTGGTTGATGGCAATTTGAACGCCGGGCAACATTCAATCAATTTTGACGGTAGCCATTTGGCAAGTGGAATCTATTTCTACCGTATCGAAACACCAGAATTCACCGACATGAAAAAAATGGTGATTATGAAATGAGGCAAAATCAATGATAGCAAAAATCAGAATTATATTTATACTTCTCATAGTGGTCAGCACATCAACCATTGCCGATGAAATCACTCTGCCATCTGAGCGCGAAACCAATGAACCACCTGTGGCTGATGATATTGTTCATCAGGATGAATTTATAGGAGTACTGAACGGGATTGTCAAAGAATGTAATAGTGAAGGACCTGCCATAAGCAATGTCGGAATTTATATCGCAGGTACTGAAGAACAAATTGCAATAACTGAACAAGGACAGTTTACTGTATTTCTTCCGGGTGGATATTATGATTTGGAATTTCGTCATGAAGATTTTCAATCTCGTACTTTACTTGATGTTCAAGTTTATTATCATAATTCCCCGCAATCTGAAATACCCATTGAAACGTTCTTGTTTATTCCTGAGATTGGTTTAAGTCCAAATTCTCTCAGTATGTCATATAATCCTGGGCATGAACCATTAGTGCATGGATATTTTGATCTAATCAATTATAGTTGTGGTGAAATTATATATTCCATAGAGATTCTTATCATAGAACCTGCGACACAAGGGGATGTGTTTTTAGTTTATCCCCAAGAAGGTACATTGCCTGCTGGTGAAGAACAATCCATCAGAATTACTTTCCATCCAGACAATGATCCTGACTTTGAATTGCCATTCTTGGAGCCAGTCGTTTTCTATGCGGTAGTCTCAGGACCCTATTCGGATGAAGCCTATCTGTATGGTGAAATTATGATTGGAAATCCGTCACCTGACGTTATTGCTTCAGAAGAAATCCTCCATCAAAACTCCCCAAATCCTTTTAACCCGTCAACCACAATCCAGTTTGATTTGAAGAAAGCTCAGGATGTGACGTTGACCGTCTTCAACCTGATGGGGCAGGAGGTGGCGAAGTTGGTAGACGGTGAAATGGGAGTGGGACAGCATTCAATCAACTTCGACGGTAGCCATTTGGCAAGTGGTATCTACTTCTATCGTATCGAAACACCCGAATTCACCGACATGAAAAAAATGGTGATTATGAAATGAGGTGAAGTTTTTTCCCGCCTCTGGCGTGGTTGATACTAGTCGTAAAACAGTGTCAGAAAATAAAAACGGGATCTTTTCGATCCCGTTTCTAAAAAGCACATCAATGAATGTGTACTAGTCTATATTCTGAATAAGCTTGTTTACCAATGCGATCTCATCCGCGAAGAAATCCTCTCCGAAATGTTCATTCTCACCTTCGAGATAGGTGACAAGTGAATTCAAAACACCAATGGCTTCAGTAGAGTTGTTCTCTTCATAATGGAGCAGGCAGGCTTCCTGCATGATCTGTACTTCACGAGCCAATGCAATCGCTTTACGGACACTCTCCTGATCGTAATAGCTATCGTCAGGTGAATCAATCCCCGGACCTTCAAAAACCAGTTCGAATTCATCAGTGAATTGTTCAAAATTCCGGTTAGCATAGGTCAAACTGAGGTTCGCAATCCCTGTCCCGTTTTGAATTGCCAGTGGATTGTTCTCCGGCAGTTCAAAATGTAGAAGTGTAGCACCGCTACCCCGTGAAAGGAATAATGTTGCAATGGATAATGACACTTCACCGTTCTGTGCACTGGGGAATCCATACGTACGGTCGAGGTAAAAAATGGTGGATGGAGTGACTTCAACTTGCAGGTCATACGCCACAGGCGTCACCATCAACTCAAAATCTTCAACAAACAGTTGCTGGACTCGTTCTATATCATTGAGGTAAAAGTAGTTTGCACCGCGAGTTGTCGAAATGTAATCAATCAGTTCCTGGTTGAAATCCAGACCAACCCCAAAGGATGTGATATCGATTCCGTACTCCGTGCCTTCGGTGACGACTTCGCTGAAGTTTGCCAACGTGAAATTGCCCGTATTTGCCATCGCATCGGTCAGGAGAATCACACGGTTGGACCGTGTCTCATTTCTGTGATCGCGGACCAGTTCGAACCCTTCACGGAGTCCTACGTCCAGATTTGTTGATCCATTAGCGTAAACAGACCGTATTTCACTCTTGATGAGAGCTTTATCAATGACAGGCGCAGGTTCCCGAAGCAGGGACATGTTCTCGTTAAAGAGTACAATCGAGAGTAGATCATCCTCACCTAATTGATCAACCAGATAGCAAAGCGCTTCTTTGACCAGAACTATTTTATTGTATTCCGGTGATGCTGAACCGGTCTGCATTGAACCGGATTTATCCAGTACGATTGAAAGATTTAACGGGTCTCGATGGAAAGTAGACGCTTCAATGTTAGATGAAAATCCGAATTGAACGTACATGCCACCATAGGGGACAACTGTATCGGAAGAATATCCGTAGGAACAGTTAATCTCTATTTCCTGATTTGCGCCCTGATCTTCGAGTGGCAGGTCATATTCAGACAACAATCCCTCAACCACAAAGTTCTCTGGATTAGGGATCTGACCGTTATTAATCAAGGATCGTATGTAGGCAAAATCCTGAGCACCGCCCGGAGTTAATCCGTAATTGCCTCCTTGAGGTGAACCGACACTATCAGAACCCACACCGCATCCAAAATAAAAGGAAATCAGGATTAGAAGAATGGTTAGAACAAGAAGATTTCGCATATTCATAGCAACCCCCGCCGGCAGATTTTGAAAGCAGTTCAATATTCCTGCTATTGTACAGGATAATGATTATCTATGCTTCCCATATTTAAAATTACTATAGGTTGTGATAGTATGCAAACAGTTGATATAAATCAATCGATAAAAAAATGGAGTGAAGTTTACTAAAAATGATATTAATTCGAGAAAAAGAGTTGAAAACGTCCGATTTCGGACGGATATTTAAGGAAACTACCAGCAGTACAGGGGCCACACTGCTTTATTAAGTTTCCTACCAATTTCCTGTCTTGTAGTTTTGCCAGAGCCGGCAAAAAACAAGAGGATTCCCATCATGACTAAGGGAAGATTTTTATCAGGAACCCGTTTACGGGTCTTTGTTACAACTTTGTTCGTTTTTGTTTTACTCGTTGCAAGTACAGCGCTAGCGGTAAAACCGGGTGAATGGCCATTAAACGCTAAAGCACGTCAGGCGTTAGTGGACGGCAATCTCGCTGAAGCAAAACCACTGTTCGAAATGGCACTTCTCGCCAATCCCAATGACAGAATTACATGGTATAACTACGCTTGCGCTTTAGCACTTGCTGGTGATGGTTGTGAGGCTATCACAGCTCTGGACAATGCTTGCGAAACCGGATACTGGGATTTTGAATGGACAGTACAGGATTCAGACTTGGTGACGCTTTTCGAACGTGAAGACTTCATTAAAGTAGTGGACAAAATGAAGGTTTTTCAGGCAGAGCAGGACTCAATCGATGCTGCCAATCCGACCTATTATGTCCCGCAAACAATGATGGGCCATTATGAACTGACCTTACCTGAAGATTATGATGCCGCCAGTGGTAAAAAACATCCGTTAATCGTTCTTCTTCACGGTCGTGGTGAAGGCTGCCAAGGTATCCATCGTCTTCCAAACAAGTTGACAGTGAAAGATGCGATCTACGTGCAACCGTTTGCACCATATCCGTTACCTGGGCAACGTACAACGTGGGAATACTGGCCGCATGCAATGCGTCAAGCGGGTGACGATGAAGGTATCCTTCAGGCCATGAAATTGACCACAGCCTGGCATCGTGAACTCATTAAAGATATCGCAAAACATGCCAACATCGACAAGAAGAATGTCTTTGTCATAGGCTTCAGTCAAGGTGCAGGAATGACCTACGCAACAGCATGTGACAATGCTGACCTGTTTGCTGGAGCAGCAGCTCTTTCCGGTTGGTTGCCAGAGCAATATCGTGATGGTAAAACACTGGCAAAAATCGCGAAGAAAAAGATGCCGTTCTTTATCGGACACGGCACTCTTGATCATGTCGAGAATGCCGAAGAAGGCAAGGAAATGCTGGAAGCGGCCGGTATAAACGTGACACTGAAGACCTACGAAGTCCAGCATACCATGCCCGACGAGGAGATGGTAGACCTGACCGAATGGATCGAAAGTCATATGCGGTAAACGAGGATGTCCTTCCCATGGATCAAAGGGAATACAACTTTTATGAAAAAGAAATTATTAACCCCGCTCATTGCGGGGTTTTTATGTTTTACTGACAGGTGATTCTATAAAAACAGGATTCATTGTCATGTGATCCTGATTATATCGAGAGTGTTAAGTAACCTCTCAGGAAATACTGTAGTCCTATGGGTGTTGAATTGCTACTCTATTACGTCCATTTGAAAAGTAAGTAATTATTATATAAATACTTGTATTGTGGTATACGCTTTGCTTTTCTTAGATGATTATAGCGTAATGAGATCAAGCTACTTATTTTGTTTACCTGTTTTATTCATGTTGGAAATGAATGTCCAGGAGGAAAGATGTTTAAATATAGAATTCTCTTTTTATTCAGACATGTTCTGAGAAATCGTTTCTACTGGTTGCTTACAGTTCTGGGTTTTGCCCTTGGTTTAGCCGCAACACTGATTATTACACTCTCAATATATGATGACCTTGTATATGATTCGGCGTTCCCGAACGTTGAAAACACTTACCGTGTCTATTCTCAGTATATCAATCCTGAAAACGGAGAAGTATATCCACCCATGGCACCCACATCAGGTGCATTGGCGGCACTACTCCCCGAACGGTTTCCTGAAGTAATCGCAAGTACACGGACTCAGGCGTGGGGAAAAAAGAGTATTCAACGGATGGACCGTCCGGTTGGTGAGGGAGAAGGAGTAAACGTAAATGCGATTTTCGCAGATTCTTCCTTCCTGAACGTTGTAAAATATAAGCTTGTGGCAGGCGATCCAGCGGTAGCTCTAAAAACACCGATGTCTATTCTTCTAACAGAATCGACCGCAAAAACACTTTTTGGTGACGAAAACCCAATCAATAAACCAATGATGGCGGGAACACTCGGTGAATGTTTTGTCGGTGGTATTATTGAAGATCCACCCGAACGAAGCCATATGCAATTCGGAATGGTTCTGCCGATCTTCCTCAATGAGGAAAACCGCTACTGGTTTGAAAACTGGTTTAACAATTGGGTGATAACTTACGTCGAACTCGTACCCGGAACAGATCTGACAGCTCTTGAAGAAAAAATGCATCAGTTATGTATTGAGCATGAGTGCTGGCCGGGATTCTATCCAACGTTACAAGCGGTTAAAGACATCCACCTCCATTCAAACGATCAAAACTTCAATTGGATAAATCACGCTCCGGCAGACCCGGGGACTTTGATGATAATGGGTGCGATCGCGTTGGGAATCCTCCTAATAGCATCCATCAACTTTATTAATCTCACAACCGCACGGTCTGTCAAAAGAGCCCGTGAAGTCGGGATGCGTAAATCATTCGGAGCCACACGTAGTCAACTCATCCGTGAATACTTGCTGGAATCGGTAGTGATGACTGTTGCTTCGGCTTTGATAGCCATTGGGTTGGTTGAGGCATTTATTCCTATGTTGGAACCTTTTCTTGGCAAAGAGATGTCGGGGATGCTTCTCAGCTCGCCAGCTTTACTTGGGATGTATTTTGCAGTGACCGTATTTGTGGGGCTTATTTCAGGTGTTTATCCAGCGTTTGTATTGACAAGTTTCACTCCCATAAAAGTACTTAGGGGAAATTTCCGTACCAGCAAGTCCGGGCAAGCGTTACGTCGAGTGCTGGTGGTCCTTCAGTTTTCTATTTCTATCATATTGGTCATCAGCGTTGTGATCATGCGTTCGCAAATTGGTTACATGCTTTCATTAGATATGGGTTACGACCGTGAACAGGTTCTACTTTTTGATGCGGATGACTCGGAACGGAACGAACGGGAAACATTACTTACACTTCTGAATAACCATTCCGACATTATCGCCGCAGGTAGCAGCAACAATCTACCAAGTTCGAATTTACCTGGTTGTGGGATGCATCCGACCGGCGAACCGGACGAAGAAAGAAGTACAAGTGTTCAGCTATTCGATATCCGTGGTGAATGGTTCAAGGCACTTGAGATTCCTGTCTTGCAGGGTAGAAGTTTCTACACTGATACAAATCTGGATTCAGCGAATTCAGTCATCATCAATAAAGCCGCAGCCGATCTATTTACTGAAAACCCCCTAAACAATATCGCAGTTTTTAACCTTGGTGATGAACAGAGACGACTGACAGTCGTTGGTATCGTGGATAATTTTAACTTCGGTTCAGCGCGTGATGAAATAAGGCCAATGGTCTTTTTCCCGACACGGACCTATTCCAGCAGAGTATATGTCAGGCTAAATGCAGGACAGATTCATAAGGGAATGGATACTGTACGTAGTATCTATCAGGATATCTACGGTGAAAATCTGATGGGTGAAAGATTCCTTGACGATCATTTCAACCAGCAATACAAAAGTGACAGAGCATTTGCCGCTAATGCAGGCATATTTACTGTTTTTGCAATCTTTATCGCCTGTCTGGGAATTTTTGGACTGACCTCTTATACCATCGAACAGAGGCATCGAGAAATAGCCATTCGGAAGGTATTGGGGTCTACTGAAAAGGGAATTTTCTTCCTGCTCAGCAAAGACATCCTGAAGTGGGTATTGATTTCCAATGTCATCGCATGGCCGGTCGCGTATTTCCTGATGCGTAGCTGGTTAGTTCAGTTTGTAGCAAAAATACCGTTGACAGCGATTCCATTTATTCTGGCGGGAGTGGTCATTCTGTCTATAGCATTTGTGACAGTATTTGCTCAGGCAATCAGGGCGATAAGAATAAATGCAGCATCCAGCTTAAGAGCTGAATAGAAGTATCACTTTTCCTGAATCTAATGGGGAAAGCTTTGGATTAATGGGGCTTAACCAAAACTCGTACAAAGGGAGCGCACATGTTTCGCAATGTGCTGAAATTTTATTTCCGTAATGCCATGTCCAACAAATTTATGACCTTTATCAATTTGTTTGGACTCGCAATTGGTATGGCTGTTTTTATTGTGGTTGGGACATACGTCCGGCATGAACTCAGTTATGATAAATTCCACGAAAAAAGTGACAGGATTGTAAGGCTATGTGCCGATGCTGCCTTTGGGCCTGATCAGGAGTTTACCATTGCGGTAACTTCAGCTCCAATGGGACCGGCATACGTACGAGAAATTCCAGCATTTGAAAAATTCTGTCGTTTTGATTTTAATCACGATCAAATGCCGATCACCTATGGTGAGCGCCACTATGTTGAAAAAGAAATCCTATGTGCCGACAGTTCTTTTTTCCAGATTTTCAGTTACGAACTATTGATTGGTGATCCGGATAAAGTCCTGACTGCCCCAAATTCCGTTGTAATATCAGAAACCACAGCCGATAAATATTTCGGTGATGAAAACCCAATTGGGAAAGAGTTAATAGTAAATGATGACTTCTCGTTAAATGTTACAGGAGTTATGGCGGATTGTGATAAGCCATCTCACCTGCCAGCCTTCCCGATGGTTTATGCATGGAGCACCTATTCAGGTGATCACAGCCACAATGATGAAGAAGTGTGGCTGAATAACGTTAACTGGGTGACCTACATGCTGGTGGCAGAAGGTGTGGACATTGAAAGTCTTGATCCGCTCATAGAAGCCAGTAACGAAAAAAACATGGGCGAAATGCTTCGTGCGCTCGGTGGTAAATATGATGGTTGGTTGCAACCGTTGGAAGACTGCTACCTTCGTTCAGATTTTGACTATTATGGAATGCCAGCAGGGCTACTTCAGTATGTATATCAGTTAGGTGCAATCGGACTATTCAGTTTAATTATTGCCTGCCTGAACTTTGTGAACCTTACCACTGCACGCAGTACGAAACGTGGGAAACAGATTGGTCTCAGTAAGGTTATGGGTGCTTCGAGGGCAATGCTGATCCGTCAACTCGTTGCTGAATCCGTTGTTGTATCTATCATAGCCATGTTAATTGCCGTTTTGCTGGCATCGCTCGCGTTACCTGCTTTTTCAAACTTGATGGATGTGGAACTGAGTTTGAATTTCCTCAACGAACCGGGATTGATTGTTGTCTTATTGGCGATAGCGACAATTGTTGGAATAATCGCTGGAGGCTATCCCGCCCTGGTATTATCAAGGTTTCAACCAGCTGATGTTCTCAAAGGGCAACTCGTTCACGGAAACCGTGGAACCAGACTTCGTTCAACATTGGTGATCCTTCAGTTCGCTGTTTCGGTTGTACTGATTGTCGGAGCGTTGGTTGTTTCTCGCCAGAATTCTTTCATGCGGAACAAAGATCTTGGGTATGACAATCATCAGGTGTATTCGATTATCATGCAGAATGCGGATTTGATGACCCGTCATGAAACATTCATTAACGATGTAAAAACAATTCCCGGTGTTATTGATTGGACCAAAGGTGATGACACGCCTGACCATGCGGGGAGTAATAGCCTTTACCATATACCGGGTGCGGGTATGGAGGAGCAAATTCTTATCGCAACGATGCGTGTCAATCATAATTTCCTCGATTTTATGGAAATGAATCTTGTAGATGGTCGTCATTTTGATCCGTCTATCTCTTCCGATTCAACTCAAGCCATCATTGTGAATCAGGCTCTGGCAAATATGCTCAACTGGGAAAACCCGACGGAGATGTATCTGGAAGAAATCCAAACGCTGGATCCACCGGTATTTGAACCTCTAAACGTCATTGGGGTTGTCGAAGATTTCCATTTCAACTCACTTCATACAGAAGTTCGACCAATGATGCTAAAAGTTTATCAAGGCATCCCCTACAGGGTCTTTTTCCGTCTGGAAACAAATGGTATTGAAAAGACAGTGGCGCAGATCGAAAAAGCGTGGATGGAATTCGCTCCGGGTGTACCGATCAACGCTCGTTTCCTCGATGATTCATTTGATAATCTATATAGTACTGAGATCAGAACTGCGAAGATGTTCAACGTCTTCACCATTCTGGCTATCCTGATCGCATGTTTGGGACTCTTTGCATTGGCAGTATTTGCAGCAGAGCAGAGGACAAAGGAAATAGGTATTCGCAAAGTGATGGGCGCAACAGTTTCCGGTATGGTTCGTTTATTAACCCTTCAATTCCTGAAACTGGTATTGATTTCCAATGTAATCGCCTTGCCGTTTGCATGGTATCTCATGGATAAGTGGTTATCAAACTTTGCATACAGGATTAGCCTCACATACGATATATTCCTGATTACAGTCGCTTTATCATTGGTTATAGCACTCATAACCGTCAGTTACCAGGCCATAAGGGCGGCATTAACTAATCCTATCAGGGTTTTGAAATACGAATAGGTATGTTTTTATAAATATGATAAATAGTGGAGCCCCTCAATCGAGGGGTTTTTCTTTTGACTATAATCATCTTGGAACACAATAATGTTTCTGATATATTAACACAGGGATTGGGCCGAAATAGACTTTAATGAGGTAGCTATGATTCGGCCACTTTCTCTTTTTTTATGCCTGTTTCTTATTTCGTCACTCGCCTATTCTGGTGTACCGAAGGAAAAACATCCTCTTGAAATCCCTCTTGTAGTAGACTTGGACTATTCCCAGTCCGGTTCAAAAATTGTAGATAGCTCAGAAATCCCGAAAGCCTGGATTGTTGAAAACTATGATAATTCAGAAAAAAATCCTGAAAAAGTCGCCGAATCCTATTTAAAAGAGAAATGGGAAAGCTTCGGTTTTGATTATACCCCCAAGGAATTTGTATTTCATTCCAAAAGAGAAACACCCGGCGGTTATCATATCCGTTTCCAACAGCAAATCGAAAACGTCCCCGTTTACGAAGGACGAATTGTTGTGACTTTGGATAAAAATAATAGGGTAAGGTTTGTTTCAAATGGCTATAAAAATATCTCGGCAGATTATACACCTGAATATTCTATCAGCAGGGAAAATGCGTTATCCATTTCTCAAAACTATTTAAACATCATTTCAACGGCATATGAACCGAAAATAGAGAAATTCATTCTTTCCAATAATTCGATCCATTCTACCTACCGTATCTATCTAAAAGGTGCAGAAGGTTACGTTGAGAACTGGGAAGTCTTTGTAGATGCAGTTTCAGGTGAAATAATAGCCGCAAGGGATAATAACATATATGGAACCGGGACAGTATTTGATCCCGATCCCATTGCACGGAACCGTACTATCTACGGTGAAACTGGATATATAGACAATGGCGATGCCGATTCAGATAGTTTGACAACAAGCCTTGTGACCAGAGATCTGGGTGAGCTTGAATACACTGATGGGTTGTACTATCTGCGAAATGAGTACGCTCAAATTGTAGACGGTGACGCACCATATTCAGGACTTTTCGGTCGTGAGACGGATGATTTCTCGTGCACTCGCAGCGATACAATCTTTGAAGCAGTGAACTGTTTCTATTCTATCAGTCAATCCATGCGTTATGTCAATGATACTCTGGGATATAACGTTTGGCCATTGGAATATGATGGTCCACCGAAATTCGATCCAGATGGAGCTCAGGGTGGAGCTACTTGTTTTTATGATCGTGATTTTGGAACAATCTGTTTTGGTCGACCGTCTGATGCTGTTGATGCTGCAGAGGATCAAGCACTGATCCTTCATGAATTAATGCATGGTCTACACGATTGGATTACAGAAAACGGGATTACCAACAATGAAGGATTAAGTGAAGGCTGCGCAGACTACTGGGCGCAATCTTACTTGCGTTCCTTTGGGTATTTCACTCCTGATGATCAGCAATATGACTGGTTCGATCTATGGGGATTAAAACCCTATTACGGTGACCAGTACATGCGCGTCACAAATTATTCGGGACATTACCCTGATGACCTTGTGGGTGAGGAACATGAAGACGGTCAGATGTGGTCCAGTTCTTTGATGACACTGTATGATAATTTTGGCAGGGAAGCTTCAGACAAGTTGTTGCTTGAGACTCTTTCTATGCTGGATGCATCTGCAAACCAACAAACTGCAGCATTAGCTTACTTTCAAGCGGATATTCTCCTTTATGATGGTGCCCATACGTCAGCAATCCTTGAAGAGTTTTATGACCGGGGTTATCTATCTGATGTTATTTTTGCCAATTTCTCATCCGATGTTCGCTTCGGTGAACCACCACTTGAAGTTCAATTTTATGATCATTCCGCAAGTCTGGACGGACCAATTATATCATGGGTGTGGGACCTCGAAAATGATGGTGAAGTAGATTCCTACGAACAAAACCCGGTGTTTACTTTTCTTGAGACGGGTAGCTATGATGTAAGTCTAACCGTTTCGGATGGGGAAAATACTCAAACGATCATAATTGAAAAATACATCTCAGTAAATACCGGAATCCTTGTTTATAACTTCGCAATGAATGGTGTGGACTATAGCGGTGAATATATTGCTGACTTTTATCGTGATAGAGTTGAAAATGAAATTCTTCTAACGGATGTATTTCCATCAACACTTTTGGGTTTCGATGTAGTTTTCCTGTGTTACGGAAGCTTTGATCAAAATTTCGCCAATGGCGGATATCCGACAGTGGATGATATTGAGGCGTTAGTCAACTACTTGGAATCTGGTGGAAAGGTCTACATTGAAGGCTCACAGCCATTCTACCTATATCGAATCAACCAGGAAAATAGTGTCTATAACTCAATACTTAACGCGCTTGGAATCAGGCTTAGTACGATGGAGATTGGTATAAGGGATTTTTTACCTATTTCAGGTGCGGAAGGATCAGTATTTGACGATTTAGTGTTTAATGGGACAAATCAGATAAACCATTGGGGGATGGAGGTATATCCTTACCTGGAATCTGGAATTCCACTGTTATCAGATACCGAAGAGGTAGCAGTCGCAGTACAAAATGAAAATGTTTTGGGGGGTAGAAGCATCTGTTCAGCCTATGTAATATCGCAATTACAGGACAGCGGAAATAGTACGAGAGAGGAAGCTCTGACCCGTATATCCGAATATTTTGGTATAGAACTTTCATCGGAAGCTGATGAACGTCTTCATATCCCGGAGGATTTTGTCATTTCCAGAAGCTATCCAAATCCCTTTAATAGTTCAACAACATTCAGTTATACCTTGAATGAAAAGGGACATGTTTCTGTTGAGGTATTCAATGTATTAGGACAGAAAATTGTAAGTTTGGAAAATGAGGACAAAATTGCTGGGACCTATAGGATCACGTGGAAGGGTGTTGATTCAAACGGAAAGAACGTGTCATCCGGGACGTATATCCTGAATACATCCGTGGAGTGTTGGAATGGAAAATTATTTAGTAACAATCAACGTATTAGTCTTATAAAGTGATTAGTATGAATATCCTATTGTAATCGAAATAGTTCGTTTATTACCCAAAGTTCCCTTTTTTGCCCATGGTTGATTGGTGTTCGCTGGGTAGTAAATATCTTCATCAAAAAGGTTTTGGACTGACAGTCTGGAATAAAAACCTTCTGAGATGAAATTATTGTACAACAATGAAATATTAGTATTGAAATGACCATCGACTTCGTCACCTATTCTGCCTGTTACTTCAGAATTTGGATCGGTAACATCAACTGGGGTTTCATCCCATTGGGAGTACATCCTGCCAACGTATTGGCTGGAAAGACTGAAAGTAACATCCGAGTAAAAATTATAAGACGCTTGGAAATATCCTAAATAGTCAGGTGCAAAAGCGACATCTATCTCTGGATTCATTTCATCTTTAGTATCTTGATAAATTCCACTAAGTGATATCGTTAACCGTTCAGACGGTTTGATTCGGAAGCTTAATTCAATCCCGTATGTGGATAATTCTCCAGAATTATTAAACAGAGAATAGTAAGTCCCAGTATTATCAAAGCCGGTACTTCGAACAATCAAGTTGTCCATGATGTTATGGTAAAGGCTCAGATTTGAGCTAATCCATGAATTTGGTATCGACGAATAGTTGATCTCAAAAGTCTGAATCTTTTCAGATTTAAGAATTGGGGTATCTGGATTTTGGACTAAATCTCTTGTCTGATAAAATCCAGGATGATAGATCGCTTCGCCATAGAGTAGCTTCAATGTATGTTTTGGGTTGAAGGAATAGATGACGGCAAAACGGGGGACTGCATTAATTTCATCACTATCATATTCTCTTTCCATAATAGTCGCTTCATAATCGTAAACAGTATCGGGATCAACGTGATTCAAACCAAAATTTCGTTCATCAATCATGGTGTAGGGAAGCGCTCTTTCAATCCTCACGCCGGCAACCGCTTGAATATTTTCTGAAAAATTGTGATGAACTTGAGTATAAGCAGCTCTATCCATCTTTGGAGTATCGCCAACTTTTTGGATCGTGTTGCTAAGCCCGAAAGCGGGAAGGTCAAAGATGGTATAAATATCATAAGCGATGTTATAATCTAATCCCAAAAGGATTTCTGTTTTTTCCCAACGGTTGATAAAGGAGTTAAACTCAAACCCAAGATTCTTTGAAGTTAGTACTTGATATTCCCAAGCATTTTCAAATAAGCCTGTATCATAATTATGCTCGATGCTTAGATGGTTATATGTAACTCTGGATTTAAATGTTATATCCGGTTTAACATCGACTTCATAAGAGAATGACAACCTGACGGCTTTTAGTTTCTCTTCCTGATCATAGTTGTCCGATGGTTGAAAAAGGAAAGCATCACTCTCGGTTGATTCATCGTATGAAAATTGCGCTTCGACATTGTGGTGTTGGATATTCATATTCACACCGCTGGATCGTTTTGCAAAATCGCCTTTGGAAGTCCAATTCCCCGAACCACCAAACTTTGTATAAGGAAAGTTAATCCCATCAGTTTTATTAAACATACCTCCAATAGAATAATGAATATCTTCACTATTTCCAGCTAAAAAAGTAGATAGGCGGTAGGTCTCGTTACTTCCGTAATTGAATGAATAATCACCCTGACTATTACCATTATTTTCATTAGTGACAATATTTATTGAGCCCAAAAATGCACCACTACCATACACTACAGACATTGGACCGCGAATAATTTCGATACGGTCGATCATTTCAGTTGGGATATTGATGGAGGATAAAATATTTGATTCGTAAAATTGATCTCGTTGTTTAACACCATTGATCATTATAACGAAATTTCTATTCCAGGTATCATTCCATACCCCTCTTAGACCGAAGCCTCCTCCACCAACAATCAAGTCGTCAACATGATAAAACCCTGGTACGCTTTTCAAAATTTCTTTAAGAGAATTATAACCAAAGTGTCTGATGTCTTCTGATGTGATTACTACGATACTCGCGGGGATATTGTTTCTGTTTTCAGGTTGTTTCGAGGCACTTAGAATTTTTATTTCCATCAGCTCTTCAATTGAGAGCGTAAACAGATCACTATTGGACTCGGCATAAACAGTAGGATTTAATAGAATTATTACAGCCAATAATACAAAAAATGTTTTTCCGGAAACAGGCATAAATTCTCCTTAGAACCTTATGCCTAAATATTGTGAGTTACATTCATTGGAGCAAGGCAATAAATTTTGACTATTGATAATGTGAGCCTGCAAAGGCAAAGGATCAAATGAAGCAATGGGGTCGTTAGCTAATATGTCAAGGTTTTAAATATTTATTAATTATATTTTTAAATCGAGTGTTACTCGTAGGTTTATCTGAAACCACCTTACCATCCATAATAATTGCACAGGTGCCGTAACCACATGGAAGTTTCTGAGCATCCAGATGGCTGTTAAGTTTAATAACAGTTGGTTCAAAGCCAAATTCACCTGAAGCAGTTTGAATAATTTCAGGTGTTGTTTTAACAAGATAAGGACATTGATCGGAGTGGACGATCGTTAAGCCATTACTGAATTTGTTTAGACCAATAGTCTGACTGTCAATAAACTTGGGTGTATTCGAATTCTCATCAAATTGTAAAACCCATAACTCGAAATCCGGTGCCAGGATGTCTACTCGCTTAAAGTCCAATCGTCTAAAGAGATCAGAGCTGGCCATCCATGTACCCTTTCTGGTTACAACTGCTACTCCCTTAAGTTGATTCGCATTTGCATCATCTATACAACTCTGAACCAGCTTTTGACCATAACCTTTGCCTTTGAAAGGTTTCGCTATGATGTAGATACAATGAATAAAGAGATAACCATTTGCTTCTACAGGACGCCAAGCGTATTCACCCGGTATGTACTCAATCCCTCCTATTGAACCTTTTTCTTCAGAATAGAGGATGTTATAACGAAGACCAATTTTAAATTGCTCTTTTATCCACTGACTCTTTCTCCTGAAACTTTCTGTCTTAGGATTTTTATAACCGCAAATTGCATATTGATCAATATTGTTATCTGTTGTCCGAATGATATGAATCTTGTCCACAAAGTCCTCTAGGTTTGTTATGAATGATTAAATATAAACGTATCGGAAACCGGTAAATTTCTCAATTCTTGTTAATGCATGAAATATAGCCAGGCAAAATGTTTTATCTGTCATCGATATAAGAGATCAAAAAAATCATAACGATTAAAAATAATCCTGATAGTAGTAGTGATTTGTGTTACCCAGCAATAGAGACTGAATTCATTATTGGTAAGAGGTATTATTAATAGTACATTTAATTCCATTCCATTCGTTAAGTAACTCTCGAGGGTTTTGATGCTTGATGGGCATGCAGGACATCTGCCTGTTGTGATTTTTAAGATTGATGACAAAGGCATCTTTACTTACGTAAATGAATTTATTCGAGGCTATGGATACTCTCCTGAATACCTGATAGGAAAACCCATATCAAGGTTTATTACCCCAGAAGATCTTCCTACCATGCAAAAAGTATTGGATGATCGTGCCAATGGGGACTTTTCACTAAAGAAAAATCAATACAGATTTCATGACGCGTATAATAATTGCCTTGATCTTGATGTCAGAACGCTGGTGATTAGTGAAAAAAATGACGGTGGGTATGAGGTTGTCTCTGACCCTGGATCAAAGCCTTTTAAGGATTATGCAACTCTGGGATTAGCATGGGATGTGACTTCACGTGTAAAATCTGAAGAGATATTGACTGCGATTTTGGATAATAATCCAAACGGTATGATAGTATATAACCAGAACGACACTATTGTCCGGGCGAACCAGGAAGCATATGAACTTCTTGCCTATACAAGTGAAATGAATGCAGTAGGTCTTTCGATATTGGATTTTATCCATCCCGATGATCGAAAAACTGTTAGTGATAGAAAAGTAAAGTTATTGAGTGGCAAAGACCTCGGCTCTATTGATATAAGACTGATTAAAGCTGATGACTCATTCCTCATGGTTGAAGTCCGGCCGGGCTCTGTGGAAATTGATGGCGAAAAGTTTATTCTTGTTTCTTTTGTTGACATAGAAGAGAAAAGGAAAAAAGAAAGACTGCTGAAGGAAAGAGAAGAACGGTATAGAGCTATATATGAGCATGCTAATGATGCCATTTTATTAATGCGTGGTGAGATATTTATTGATTGCAATCAAAAAACTTTAGAAATGTACGGCTGTACCAAAGATGACATTGTTGGACACACGCCTTTTGAATATTCTCCTGAATATCAGGGAAAAGAAAAATCTGATAAACTAGCCCTAGAAAAAATAAATCTCGCATTGTCTGGTACATCAAACCAGTTTCAGTGGATTCATAAAAGGAAAGATGGAACCTACTTCAATGCAGAGGTCAGTTTATCCAAGATCAATTTAGACGGGGATGACCTGGTCTTGGCAATTGTACGAGATATTTCAAAAAGAAAACAAGCCGAACAACAATTTAAAACCATTTATGAGAATTCCCCTGTTGCAGTAGTCATTACCGATAAAAAAGGAATAATTAAAACGATCAATCCAAAAGGTTGTTCTTTTTTTGATTTCACTGAATCTGAATTAGTCGGCAATCATTTTTCTATTGTTTCGGATCAAGATTCTACAACTCCTCTCGAAAAGAAGATGGTTCGGTCAGTATTGAGTGGAGAGGTGGCATCAGGATCTATCAAAAAATCGTTTACCAATAAGCATGGTGATGAAATCTATGGAAACTTGCGTCTCAATCGAATTATGATTGATGGGGAATACCATTTGATGGCAACAATTGAAGATGTCTCACAACTTGAAAGGGCCTATAAGGCATTATCATATCGCTCAAAGCTGGAAACATTTCTGGGTGAAATCGCAAGTGAATTTATAACCCTTCCTTTGGGGGAAATAGATGAAGTCACTCAAATTGCCCTGAAAGAAATATCTGAAATGACCAATGTGGATTTAGGATACATAATTGTGCTGGATGATGATGAGGCACATTATTCAGTTTCGAGCATTTGGACCAGCGAGAACCTGAAAAACATCAGAAAAGAGGATTTTCAAAAATTACCTGTAGAAAATATTAAAAGGTGGATAGAAGAACTGAAAAAGGATAAAGTCTTCGCTGTTAGTGATTTTCAAGCACTTGACGATAAATTCAAGATTGAAAAAATAAGAATGAAGAATCTGGGAATCACTTCTGCTATAGACATTCCCATGATATACGAAAATGAATTAATAGGTTATGTCGGGTTTAGCAACAAGACAAGAAGAGAATGGGATGAAGATGAAGTTTCCCTTCTCCGCTTTGCCTCATCCGTATTTACTGCGGCATTTATGAGAAGCCGAATTCAGGAACAGAAAGAAAACCTGACTCGCCAGCTTTATCAAGCGCAAAAAATGGAGGAAGTCGGCAGACTGTCTGGTGGTATTGCCCATGACTTTAATAATCTTCTGACTGTTATCCTTGGAAATATAGATCTCATGAAATTGTATCATGAAAGACCTGACCAATCAGAAAAGAATAGTGATAAAATCAAGTCTATGTTGGAAGAAATGGAATCATCAACAGAAAATGCTGCAAATTTAACAAAACAACTACTAGTGTTCAGTAGAACTTCAATTATTCAGAGTAAAATTTTTGATCCAAATGAATCAGTAAAAGGTTTTCAGAAAATGATTTCAAGGATTACACCATCCAATATAATTAAAACCTATGAACTAACGAGTGAAGAGGTATCCATTGAAATGGATCCGACTCATATGCAGCAAATAATACTAAATCTGGTGATCAATGCTGTTGATGCAATGCCAAATGGTGGTACACTCGCCCTTAAGTCAAAAGTTATCACTCTGAAACAAGATGAAATTCAATGCGCCATTTGTAATAAAAAAATTGAAGGTAAATTTATTAAAATCGAAATTGAGGATACGGGTTCCGGAATTTCAAATGATCAAATTCAAAACATTTTTGAACCTTTCTTTACTACAAAAGAAGCAGGGAAGGGAACCGGATTGGGATTAGCAACTATTACAAATATTCTAAAAAGTGCCGGTGGGCACGTACAGGTTGAATCACAATTAGGGATAGGAACAAGATTTTATGTCTATCTTCCACTGGTAGAGGAACGAGTTGAACGTTCAGCACAAATGATTAATAAGACTACTGCTCCTTTAGAAGGCGAAGGTAAAATTGTGGTGATTGAGGACAATCCAAATGTCCTGAAAATGCTTGTCACAACATTACAATCTAGTGGATTTGAAATAGATAGTTTCGGAACAGGAATGGAGGCACTGGAATATTGCAAACGTAAGGAATGTACTCCTAAACTGGTGATTACTGATTACATCATGCCCGGAATGAATGGATTGGAACTAATTGAAAAAATAAAAGACAGAAACCCTGAAATTCCTGTATTACTGATGAGTGGATACACCGGAACTACTGATATTCAGGATAAAGTGAAAGAACTAAATATTCCCTTCCTTGGAAAACCTTTTTCCCGTTCTGATTTGATTAACACAATAAAAGAAATTGTTAAATCCAACGAGTAAGCTCTATTCTCCCGGATGACAACAATCAACTTGCACTTTTTCCTCACCATTCTCTGTTACGGTACTGAATTTTGGGCTTAAATAAGGTATTCCAAGTGATAGACCACGAATAATCAGTAATGTTGCTAGAATCACCGCACCGACCGGGATCAGTTTGTTGATAGTATTTCTGATTTTCAAGCTAATGAAATTACCGGCAAAGGCTGTGGCTAGCATAACGGGGAAGGTACCCAATCCAAACAAGGCCATAAACAACATACTGGATTGGATGCTTCCTGTTGATGCAGCACCAGCCATCCCAACGTATACAAATCCACAAGGGAGGAATCCATTCAAAAATCCAATGAGGAGCATGCTACCGAGAGAATGATTACTAAATAGTTTGCCCCATAGTTGTTTTAAACGATTACTGGTTTTGGTCCACAGTCTGCTAGGGAATAGTCTTGAAGCAAATTTTGATGGTAAAATTACTCCGAGAAGAATCAATATGCCTAAACCTATGGATAAGCCTTGTTGGAAGCCGGCCATTGAAAGGCTGGCACCAAGAAGACCGGCAATGACTCCAAGGATTGTATAGCTGATCACTCGACCAGAATTATAGATTAATCTACTTGCTAAAAACCTTAGCCGTGAGGTATTTCTACCCGGTAGGGCAATGACAATAGGGCCACACATACCGATACAATGAAGACTACCGACCAGACCAATGACAAAACCTGTCCACGCATCCATAGAATTCTATCCTTGGAAGATTACTTATTGATGATTAGTGTCTGTTCAGTGAAATACTCAACGCCATTAACTTTCCACGGAATCTGTACTTTCCAGTATCCCTTCTGGAAACGTTCGACACTAATCTCTTGTTGACGATTTTCATTCAACTCGATGCTGAAAGTTCGATCATAAAAGGCTCGTGATGGCCTGTAAAAGATGATCTCACCTTCAATACTGTCAGGAGATACAAACTCGGGGAAAGTACAAGTGACAGTAGCATTACGTTTGCTATAATATAATGCGATATTATTTTCAGGTAATAGTGATCTTTCAATTTTTTCCTTTTGCTCTTCATACTTCAAACCTTCAGCGTAATAATGTTTTGTGACAAGATCATTATTCTGAAGAGTGCTGAAAAATACCATAACCAGAAGTAATAGAACAAAAAGTATCAAGAAGGCTGTTATACCTATAGGCCAGGCTTTTTTCTTAAGAGTTTCTTTAAATGTGCTCATATATTCCTACCGTGGACTTACCGGTCCCATAAAAGATGTTTTAATACTTTCCAACTTTTTCCCGTTGGAAATGACTTCAAGTTTTAATGCCGTTTTAGTTTCTGAAATTGATCCGGCTGGAAGTGTGATCAGACACGCTCCTTCGTATACTCCTTGTGAAGGAATCAGAGGAGAATTTCCAATCATTTCAATTGTTGCTTTTTCTGGCTCGATTATTTTGACGTTGGCCGTGATATCGTTGTATGTCTTGTTGACGATTTTCAAACTGTAGAGGTTCCGTATACTCCCATCGTCGTTTCGATAATAAAGAGTTCCAGGAGTTCGTAGCATCGTTGTCTCAATTGGAGACCGAGTGGCCAGCAAGAATGACAATAGACCAACGAGCAGAACGAGTACAAACGTGTAACCTATCATCCTGATATCTAGCTTCTGTTTTCCACCATTTTCAATACTATTGTAGGATGCATAACGAATCAATCCTTGCGGTTTTTTCGTTTTCAGCATAATAGAGTCACATGCATCCATACAGGCAGTACAGTTTACACATTCCAATTGAGTTCCATTTCGAATATCAATTCCAGTGGGGCAGACTTTCACACAATTATTACAATCAATACAATGACCAGGATCAGAAAATGTCTTCGCTTTTTTTAATGGCATTCTAGGTTCGCCACGACTCCAGTCATAGGAGACAACTATGGAATTTTTATCTAGTAGCGCACCTTGCAATCGTCCGTATGGGCAGACAAGAGTACACGCTTGTTCACGGAATTTTGCAAAAATTAAATAGAAGATCCCTGCAAATATTAGCGTTCCTGAAAATTCGGCAGGTGAAGTAAAAGGCGATTGGACTATTTTTTCCAAAAAAGCTTCTTTACCAATGAGATATGCCACAAACGTATTTGAAACCGCGAGTGATATTAAAATAAATATTGAATGTTTTAGACTCTTTCTTAAGAATTTGTCCCCATCAAGCGGTCTTTTGTTGAGTGCCTTCTGTTGCGCTGGACCACCCTCGATTAAAAACTCAATTTTGCGGAATACCATTTCCATAAAGACAGTTTGTGGACACGTCCAGCCACACCACAGTCTACCATATACGACGGTAAACAGCAGAATAAAGACAAAAACGGCAATCATCGCCAAGACAAACAGGTGAAAGTCCTGTGGAAAAAAGGGCTGACCAAAAATTACAAATTGACGTTTAATAACATTCAACAGAAGTAGGGGATGGCCGCCGATTTCTATATAAGGACCAAAAAAGAAAACTGCCAAAAGAATTGAAGCTACAATCGCACGAGCGCGATGATATTTCCCCTTCGGTTTCTTTGGATAAATCCAGGAACGATTTCCATCATCATCCATAGTCGCAATTCGATTACGGAAGCTGGCGTCTGAATCTTTTTGTATCGGATCAGCGGGTTTCGGTTTTTCCTGATCCGTAATTTTTGAATCGTTCAAAAAATCAGCCATCTGAAATTTCCCGGAAGAGGTGATAAAATCAACAGGACAGGTAATTGCCTGTCCTGTTGTGATATTCTTTGGATGCAGAAGAATGCAACAGGATGCCTATTCAGCAACATATAACTCACCCTGAGGATCCTTCGGGTTTGGTGGTGAAGTCCCACGAAGCGTATTGACATAACTGGATACTTCAAGGATCTGATCTGGATTTAGTTGATTTTCCCACGCGATCATTCCCTTGACAATAACACCCTTTTTAACGACATGAACAATTTCAGGGAAACTGCCACCGTGTATCCAATATTCATCGGTTAGATTCGGACCAATGCCACCTTCACCCGACATACCGTGACAAGTAAAGCAGAATTGTCCAAATATCTGTTTTCCGCCATCCAATGCGGTCGCATCTGTTAATGCAGTCACCGCAAAATCAATTGCTTCTTCTTCTGCTGAGGCCAGGTCGGTGGAGATAGTGGCTCCATAACCACGGAGATCCTGCTGCATTACCTCATAATCACCAGAATAGAAGGGTGAGTTATAAGTCGGGAAGATGTTTGACAACAAACTGGCATTCTGATCACTTGGCAGTACACGATAATCCGGATCGATTTCCCTCAAATATCGTGCTCGTGAAGAGTCACCAAAACCGAATACGTGAAAATATCCGAAGTAGATGATTGCAAAAATTGTCGTTATGATGAATAACCAGACCCACCAGCCAGGTAAGTCATTATCAAATTCCTGGATGCCGTCAAATTCATGATCAAAAAGTTCGTCTTTCTTCTTGGCCATTTTATTCATCTCCCTTCAAATACTTGGAATCTGAAGTGTCTAGTGGTAAGCTACTCATCTCATCAAGATGTGATTTGCTTAATCGGATCGTGCGTACGCTCATCACGATAAAAACAGAAAAAAAGATGAGCATCCCGGCTGCTGCATAACCCCCAAGGCCGGTTATTGATTGTAGTAGTTGACTCATTATCTCACCTTCCTCAATTGCCCTGGGCGGCTTTAATATCTTGACCCAATCGTTGCAGATAAGCGATCAGTGCAATAATCTCACGATCAGAGGTGGTTTCAATACCCTGATCTTTCAAGTTCTGCGTTATGGCTTCGGCTTGAGCCATCAGGTCTTCCCTTGCCTTCAATTCATACCCTTCTTCATAGGGTACACCGATCTTTCGAAGTGCTCTGATCTTCTTTTCAATGTCAGAGATTTTCATTTCATCTTCGATCAACCAAGGGAAGGTTGGCATTAGTGAACCGGGTGACATACTCGTTGGTTCAAGCATGTGGCTATAATGCCAGGCATCGGGATATTTACCCCCGACTCGATGGAGGTCTGGACCGGTACGTTTTGAACTCCACAGGAATGGATGATCATAAACGTATTCCCCGGCTTTGGAATATTCACCGTACCGTTCAGTTTCACTACGGAAAGGTCTGACTTGTTGTGAATGACAACTCACACAGCCTTCCCTGATATAGATATCTCTTCCAGCAAGTTCCAATGGAGTATAGGGTTTGACACTATCAATACTCGGAACATTGGATTTAATTACAAACATGGGAATCATTTCAACAGCACCACCGATAAGAATTGCAATCAGGGTCAGTGCTGTAAATTTGAAAGGACGACTCTCAATCCAGTGATGCCAGTAACCGACAGTTTCTTTTTTATGTTTTTCAAGTGGCGGTGCTTGTGCTTCTACTTCAGCCACAAATGAACCCTGTTTGGCAGTTTTCACCAGATTAAAGATCATCAGGATTGTACCGGTAAGGTAGAGAGTACCACCAATGGCCCGAATGACATACATCGGCACAATCTGCAAAACTGTTTCAAGGAAATTCGGGTACATCAGGAAACCGTCAGCATTAAACTGCTTCCACATCAGGCTCTGTGTCCAGCCAGCCCAATACATAGGGATGACATAGAAAAGAATGGCAAGAGTGCCAAGCCAGAAATGGAAATTTGCCAGTTTAGTCGACCACAGTTTTGTATTCCACATTTTTGGTACTAGCCAATAGAGCATACCAAAAGTCAGCATACCATTCCAACCCAGTGCACCAACGTGAACATGGGCTACAGTCCAATCCGTAAAGTGGCTAAGTGCATTTACCGATTTAATCGCCAGAGTTGGACCTTCGAGTGTTGCCATACCGTACGCAGTGACAGCAATAACAAAGAATTTCAGAACTGGATCTTCACGGACCTTGTCCCAGGCTCCACGCAGTGTGAGCAAACCGTTTAACATTCCACCCCAACTCGGAGCAATAAGCATCAGGGAAAAGACCACTCCCAATGACTGTGCCCAATCAGGTAAAGAGGAATAGAGGAGGTGATGAGGACCAGCCCAGATGTAGATGAAGATCAATGCCCAGAAGTGGATTATCGAGAGTCGATAAGAATAGACTGGCCGATTAGCCGCTTTAGGCAAGAAATAATACATCAAACCCAGGTAGGGAGTTGTAAGGAAAAATGCAACGGCATTATGGCCATACCACCACTGTACGAGTGCATCCTGAACACCGGCATAAAGGGAATAACTCTTAAAAAGAGTAACGGGAATTTCCAAAGAGTTTACGATATGCAGGACTGCAACTGTAACAACAGTGGCTATGTAAAACCAGATCGCAACGTAGAGATGTTTTTCCCGTCTCTTGGCAATGGTTGCGAACATGTTGACACCAAAGATCACCCAGATGAGGGTAATCGCAATGTCGATGGGCCACTCCAGTTCTGCATACTCCTTGCTGGTTGTTAATCCGAGAGGAAGAGTAATCGCGGCAGAAAGAATAATTGCCTGCCAACCCCAGAAATGGATAAGTCCTAAAGCTTTACTGAACATCGGCGTCTTAAGCAATCGAGGGAGCGAATAATAAATTCCCATAAAGATTGCATTACCTACAAATGCAAAAATTACTGCATTTGTGTGAAGAGGTCTGATACGACCGAATGTCGTGAATGATATTCCCAGATTAAGCGCCGGGAAAAAGAGTTGAATCGCAATGATCACTCCTACCAGCATTCCAACGATGCCAAATATTACTGTGGCATAAAGGAACAGGCGGACGATCTTGTTGTCATAATGGAAGGTATCAAGGTTACCGGCCATTTTTTCTCTCCCTAACAGGATCTAATGTGTTATCGGATGATGTTTTTTTCTCAATGTCATCAAAAAGTATTCGTACTGATGGTGTATAACGGTCTTCATATTGACCGTTCTTTACTGCCCATATAAACGCCGCCAGAAATCCAATGGCGATAAAAAGACTTGCTGCTATTAATACAATGATTATGTTCATGCTTTCAGCCCGGTAAAACCAGCCCTGATTTTAGTTGCAAATGTGGAATAAGCGACTACTGTGATTGAACTTACCGGCATTAATATCGCACTGACCAACGGCGAAAGTTTGCCAAGCACAGCAAAGCTTAATCCAATGATGTTATAAGCAAACGACAAAATGAATCCAACAATAATAATGTTCACCCCAACCTTGCTAAATCGGAGAAATTTATCTAACACAGGTAATGATTTAGCATCAAGAAGTGCATCACACGCGGGTGAAAATGCTGTAATGTCATCAGTTAAGGCGATTCCAACATCACTTGATTGTAGTGCGCCTGCATCATTCAGACCATCCCCAATCATAAGGATGTTCTCACCGTTTTGCTTTAATTCTTGTATATAATTTAGCTTATCTTCAGGAGACTGTTCAAAACGCATTTCCGTGTGCTCAGGAAAGACGGTCTTGAGTAGTTCTTCATCCCGACCAGTATCACCAGAAAGGAGCGAAATAGAATAATTGTCTTTAAGCGATTTTATCAAGTTTGAAACGTTTGGACGAAGAATTGTATTAAGTTCAAAGTAACCGGTGACGTTACCGTCAATTTCAACAAAAGTGCCGTTCTGAGAATTTACATCAATGAAATTAGGTAAGGATTCTTTATGATTTCCTATGATATAATCCCATGAACCAAGTTTAATTAAAACACCATTAATTTTCCCTTCAACCCCTTTTCCAGGTATCTCAATATAACCGGAAACGTCCTCAGCATTAACGTCCCTAAGGAGGGAATTTAATTTTATGCTGACAGGATGGGTTGAGTGTCGAATTAATGACTTTACAAGGATTTTATATTCTTTGCTTAAGGGTTCACCGACCCAATTAACATTCGCATTTCCTGGATGAGTCAGAGTCCCTGTTTTGTCAAATACAATGTGTGTGATCTTTGCCATCCGTTCCAGGATGTCAGTGTTTTTAAGGTAAAAGAGTTTTCTTCCCATCAAACGCATGGCGGTACCAAGTGTAAATGGCGTTGCAAGTGCCAACGCACATGGGCACGCAACAATTAAAACGGCTGTAAACACATGGAAAGCCAAAGCGACATTTGTCATCGCATGGAATACAAAAGAAATCGTCGCAATTACCAACACTGCTGCGACAAAATATTTGCTGATATTATTCGCCAGGTTGGTCGTGTTTGAAACTTCAGTGCGTGCGAAACTATCGTGGTTCCAAAGACGAGTCAGATAACTACGGGAAACCTCTTCAATCACTTCGAGTTCAACAGCTTCACCAATCTGACGTCCACCGGCGTAAACAACATCACCACTTTCCTTTTTAACCGGTTCGGATTCACCTGTCACAAAGCTGTAATCAATGCCTCCATCACCTTCAATTAAAACAGAATCCGCAGGGACGAGTTCCTGATTTCTGATGATGATACGATCACCGGGTTGTAGTGACATCACAGGAACACTTTTCTCTACGCCTTCTTCATAACGAATAACTGCAATGGGGAAGTAGGAAGTGTAATCACGCTCAAATGACAACGTCTCATACGTTTTAGCCTGAAATAATTTCCCCAATAATAAAAGGAAGATTAATCCAGCGAGTGAATCAAAATAGCCCGGTCCTATACCTGCCAAAACCTCATAGACACTTCTGGCAAATAATGCGAGGATACCGAGGGAAATAGGAACATCCAGATTAACGATTCTGTTTCTCAATCCCCGAAAGGCACCAATAAAATAATCGAGTCCAGAATAAAAAACGACAGGGATAGCCAAAACAAAGTTGATCCACATGAATAATTCTTTTAGGCCGGGATCAACAGTGTCACCAGAACGAGTAAGATATTCTGGGAAACTAAGCAACATGATGTTACCGAAGGCAAAACCTGCAAGTCCTATCTGGATATAAAGTCTTTTACGGCCATCTTCTCGCTCTTTTTTCTTTATGTCTTCTAATCGAATGTCAGGTTCATAACCAAGCGAGGCCAGTAGTTCCACTAACTCCTTTAAAGTCAACGAATCATCTTTATATGTAACCGTAAGTTCGTGTTTGAGGAAGTTGACTCTGGAATTTGAAACACCGGGATGTAGTCGATTTAACTGTTCTAGCAACCATATACAAGAGGCGCAGTGCATGCTGGGAATGGTGAAACTTACGCGGGAAATGCCACCGTCAGAAAACTCGATTAGTTGTTTCTTTATCTCTTCATCTTCCAAATATCCATATTTCAATCCAGTGTCGTCAACGTTGGGTGTTACACCAGCATTTTCATCAAGATTATAGTAGGCACACATTTCACTGGAGTGGAGGAGTTCATATACTTTTTTGCAACCATTACAGCAGAAAACCATGTCATTGATTGAAATAGAGTCATCCCGACAGTCGAGCCCACAGTGGGCACAAATGAGTTTCTCCTCCCGGTTTTTATTTTGATAGTCTTTATCAAAATCGGAAGAAGATGGAACGTCTTTATAATCAAGCTTAATATTCATAGTATAATAGTTAGCCGTATATATGATAGATTATGGTTGTAGTCCGGTTTCCATAGGCGAGATATCTGCTACAGTTGTGCCCAATAGAAATTTATCAATATGTTTCTGTACGTCAAGCCATTCTTTATGAAGTTTGCAATATTTTTCGCCTGGACAGGTTTCATGTCCAAGCAAACATTCTCGCATAGATCTACCAGGTTCAAATACTTGAAAGATGTCCATCAGTTTAATCTTGTTTGGGTCCTTCTCTATCCAGAAACCACCCTTAGGGCCGGTGACACTTCTAACGATTCTTATGGTCGCCAACTGGTTAAGTATTTTTGAAACTGTTGGCTTTGGGATACCTGCCTCATCGGCAATACTGCCGGCGAGAATTGGTCCCTCATCACGGTGCTCCGCCAAGAAAATTAACGCTCGGAGAGCATATCCAGTCCCTTTGGAGAAAATCATCACTGCCCCTATTGATTTCTGAAAATAAGATCATAAATTATTTAATGAATTTCGAAACAAGAGTCAAGGCCGTCAAGCCTTCTTTTAACTCGAGATATAGAGTTGGGTAAGGGGAGGCTCTAAACTCCAATAGAAAATATTTTTTAATGTATTTTTTCTAACTATTGGAAGCTCTTTTTCATTGAGGTATAATGGTAAGGGGTAGTTGGGTATATATTTTTTTGTTTCAAATCCTCACTAAAAAATCATCAGTTACGACTTAACAGGGAATTGAATTGGCTCAGATTTTCAAAAAATCGGCAAATAGGATTCCAGCCATATTGATAATTGCTTTCATCTTATTCGTTATGGGCGGAGTCCTCTTCTTCTGGTATTATGGATCTCCAAAATTTACCGATGTTGGTTATCGACCACAGCAGCCTGTGGACTATAGCCACAAATTGCATGCTGGCGACATGGGCATGGATTGCAGGTATTGCCATTTCCAGGTAGAAGAATCAAAACATTCAAACATTCCACCTACAAAAGTCTGTATGAATTGCCACAATATCGTCGGTACAGATAAGGAGAGTCTAGACCTGGTTCGAGAGAGCTGGGCAACAGGCAAACCTATTGAGTGGGTGCGAGTGCACAAACTACCGGAATATGCTTATTTCGATCATGCAGCCCATCTGGATGCGGGTGTAGCCTGTATCAGTTGTCACGGTAATGTTGCTATGATGGAAGAGGTCCAACAGGTGGAAAAATTAAGTATGGGGTGGTGTCTTGAATGCCACCGTAACCCGGAAGACAATATCCGTCCTCCTTCACAGGTAACAAATATGTACTGGGTACCGCCAGAGGATCATCAGGACTGGGTGAAGGAATTTATCAATATACATAACATTAATCCTCCACAGGATTGTAGCGCATGTCATCGTTAAAAAATCAAGATAAAAATTCCAAGGGAACTTATTGGCGCAGTTTCGATCAACTGGAAAGTAACCAGGAATTCAATAAGTTCGCTAAAGCGGAATTTGCCGACAGTTTTACTGAAAAAAATGATCCTATTTCACGCAGGACGTTTGTCTCTATCATGGGTGCATCATTAGCCATGGCAGGACTTGCTGGATGCCGCCGTCCGGTGGAAAAAATTGTTCCTTTTGTTGATCAACCGGAAAATCTTGTACTGGGTGAGCCTGAACATTATGCAACGGTAATGCCATTTGGTACATCAGCCTATGGTTTGCTCGTTACGTGTAATGAGGGACGGCCCACAAAGATTGAGGGAAACGAATTACATCCTTCAACTCTTGGAAAATCAAATTCTTTCCTCCAAGCATCTATTCTAAACTTGTACGATCCTGATAGATCGAAAAATCCAGTAAAGAATGGCAAAAAGGAGAGTTGGCTTTCGTTTGCGGATTTCTGGAATACCAACCGAGAAGATTTCGAAAATAGTAACGGAGAAGGACTGGTAATTCTTTCGGATGAGAGCCCTTCACTGTCATTATACAGATTGCATAAAGAATTTTTGAAGAAATTCCCCAAAGCAAAATGGGTAGTCTACAATTCTATCAGTGATGAGACAATATATGGCGGAATAAAACTGGCCACAGGAAAAGACCTTCGACCAGTCTATGCGTATGATAAAGCAAAGGTTATCCTTTCCCTTGATGCAGATATTTTGATGTTGGAGCAGGAAAGTATCACCGCTTCCAACGGATTTGCATTGGGACGGAATCCAGAGGAATCCCACGGGGATATGAACCGTCTATATGCTGTTGAACCCGGTTATTCTATTACAGGTGCAATGGCTGACCACCGTTTGAAACTTCATGCGAGAGATATCCTACCATTTACTGTTGCGCTGGGTCATGAACTCGAGCGTGAGGGCGTACGAATTGCTCTATTAAACGAATATAAAGAAGTAGATGTTTCAGGAATTGATCAGAAATGGATTCATGCGATTGCTGTTGATCTTATTAAGAATCAAGGCAAGTCTGTGGTAGTTGGTGGTAGAAGGCAGAGTGAAGCCCTCCATGCGCTGATTCTATCGATCAATGATAGTTTAGGCAATACAGGCAAAACTCTCAATCTATACCCAATCAAGGATACCCTGGTTTCTAGTTCTCATTCATTAATGGGACTGAGAGAAGATATAGACAACGATAAAGTTAACACTCTCATAGTTCTCGGGAATGATGTCATTCACAATATTCCCTCAGATCTGAAACTATCCGAAAAGTTTGAAAAAATACAACATACAATTCATTTTGGGTATCAAAATAACGAGACTGCCAAGCTATGCGATTGGCATATCAATTCAAGTCATTTCCTCGAATCATGGGGTGATGCTAGATCGTCAGACGGATCGCTAAGTGTGATTCAGCCGGTCATCGAACCTCTCTATTACGGTAAGAGTGATCTGGAGTTTGTTGACTTTCTGATGACAGGGGAAATTCGTCGCAGCCATGAAATTGTCAGACAGACTTGGGCAAAATATTTAAGAAGTAATGCCTTTGATATTGAGTGGCGAAGAGTTCTTCATAATGGTTTGCTTGAGAATAGTATCGGGCAAGCTGTTCGACCGGTGCTGTCAAATCGGAAACTCAAAACTTTCCTGAAAAAGCATCCACTTCAGTCAAAAACCGACGGTATTGAATTGCTGTTTACTGTTGATTACAGTATGTATGATGGTCGATACACCAATAACGGCTGGATGCATGAATTACCCGACCCGATTACTAAACTTATCTGGGATAACGCTGGGTTAGTCAGTAAAAAAACAGCGGAAAAATATGACCTTGATAGTGGTGATATTGTTAAAGTGACGTCATCAGGCAAGTCGATAGAGATTCCCATCTGGATTCTTCCCGGTCATGTGGACGATGCGATCACACTTCCTCTGGGATACGGCTATAAAAGTGTTGGACGAGTTGGTGATGGAGTTGGTTTTGATGTTACTCCCCTTCAGACAACTGAAGGAATGAACTTTGTTTCAGGTGCATCACTTGAAAATACTGGAAAGAAACACAGATTAGCCTCTACTCAGAATCACGGAAGCATGGAGGGACGTCCTCTAATTCGTGAGGCGACTCTGGATGAATATCACGAAGATCCGAAGTTTGCTCAACATGCAGTTCATGTTCCTGATCTGCAAAGTCTCTGGAAAGAGCACAAGTATGACAAGGGCTATCAGTGGGGAATGTCCATTGATTTGAATTCCTGTCTGGGATGTGGCGCTTGTTCAATTGCATGCCAGAGCGAAAACAATATCCCGATCGTTGGGAAAAATAACGGTGACTATGGCCGTGAGATGCATTGGATCAGGGTTGACCGTTACTTCAACGGGGATGATGATAATCCTGAGATAGGTTTCCAACCTGTTTCCTGTCAGCATTGTGAAATGGCGCCTTGCGAACAAGTCTGTCCTGTTGCAGCAACGACTCATGACGTTGAAGGTTTGAACGTCATGACTTACAACCGCTGTATTGGAACACGTTATTGCTCCAATAACTGCCCTTACAAAGCGCGTCGATTTAACTTCTTCAACTATACCAACAGTCTTCCTGAATTAATTCAGATGGCTCAGAACCCGGATGTGACAGTTCGTTCACGTGGTGTGATGGAGAAGTGTACTTATTGTACGCAACGTATTAATCGTTCCAAACGAGTTGCCAAACTGGAAGATCGAACTCTCCGTGATGGTGAGATGCGAACAGCATGTCAGCAGGCATGCCCGACCAACGCCATATCCTTTGGTAATATTCTCGATACAGAGAGCGAAATTGTGAAAGCGAAGTCATCGGACCGTACCTATGAAATCCTTGCGGAGTTCAATTTACGACCACGAACCTCTTATATGGCTCGACTTCGTAATCCAAACCCGAAATTGCATAATTCATAGTTCTAACTAATTTAATAACGGTGTAAAGCCCGTGAGCGTTATTGCGAAAAAACAGAATGTGACTTACAAGGAGGCCCCGCTGGTAAAGGGGAATCCAACCTTCAACAAAGTCACAGAAGACATCTGCCAAATATCGGAAACTCCGATAAAGAAAACTCCTAAATGGTGGTGGATCGCCTTTATTATCAGCGGTTTTCTGGCGCTGAACATGCTAGCCATGATTGGCTATCTCGTTTGGGAAGGAACCGGTGTTTGGGGCGTGAACATCCCCGTTGGCTGGGGATGGGCGATTGTGAACTTCGTCTTCTGGGTGGGTATTGGACATGCCGGGACACTAATTTCGGCAGTTCTATTCCTTTTCAGACAGAAGTGGCGAACGTCGATTAACCGTTTCGCCGAGGCGATGACAATTTTTGCTGTCATCTGTGCCGGTGTATTTCCGGGAATCCACGTCGGCCGTATCTGGGTGGCGTACTTCATGTTCCCATTGCCGAACCAGATGGCGCTATGGCCTAACTTCAGAAGTCCACTTCTTTGGGATATCTTTGCCGTCGGTACCTATTTCACCGCATCGGCATTGTTCTGGTACACAGGACTCATCCCCGATCTGGCGACCTATAGAGATAGGGCCACCAATAAGATCAAAAAGAAGATTTTCGGATTTCTATCGCTCGGTTGGCGAAACGGAAACCGTCAATGGAAACATTATGAAGTTGCATACTTGCTTCTGGCAGGCATCAGTACACCACTGGTACTTTCAGTGCATAGTGTTGTATCCACTGACTTTGCAACAAGTATTATCCCCGGTTGGCATACGACGATTTTCCCGCCATACTTTGTAGCGGGTGCCATTTTCTCCGGTTTCGCTATGGTGATGACTCTGGCGATTATCGCCAGAATTGTTTATCCACAGATAAAAAACTACATCACTGTTGATACGCTAGAAAAGATGGCCAAGATAATGATGGTCACCGGAATGATGGTTGGCTATGCGTACAGTATGGAGTTCTTTATCGCCTGGTATAGTGGAAATGCTTACGAAAGATTTGCCTTTGTAAACAGGGCTTTTGGACCCTATTGGTGGGCTTACTGGATTATGGTGACTTGTAACGTCCTGATCCCACAGCTCTTCTGGTTCAGAAAGATGAGGAGGACCATTCCAATTCTCTTCGCCTTGTCCATATTCACGAACATTGGAATGTGGTTCGAACGATTTGTGATTGTGATGTCGTTACACGCAGACTTCCTGCCTTCAAGTTGGGATTATTACAAACCGACCTTTGTGGATGTTCTGACATTCGTTGGAAGTTTTGGCCTATTTATGACACTTTTCCTGCTTTTCCTCAGGTTCCTGCCTATGGTGGCGATTTCGGAGGTGAAGGGGGTATTGCCTCAAGCTGATCCACATCATGGAGATCACCATTCGAGTACACCTTCAACTGAGGAGGTGACGGCATGAGTGACGTGACGAGAAAAATAGATGGCGCTCTTGCGCAGTTTAATGGTCCTGCTGACTTGCTTCATGCGGCTGAAAAAGTTCGAGATGAGGGATTTAGCGAATGGGATGTTCATAGCCCATTCCCGGTTCACGGCATGGATGATGCCATGGGCGAGAAGAGAAGTATACTCGGTTGGTTGGTCGGTGGTGCGGCGTTAACTGGAGTGCTAGGCGGATTATTGATGCAGGGATGGATGAATGCCATCGACTACAAATATGTCATCGCCGGTAAAGCATTTTTCAGTTATCAGGCGTTTTTCCCAGTAACCTTTGCACTCGGTGTGTTACTAAGTGTCATCACATCTGTTTTTGGTATGCTGGGGTTGGTTAAACTGCGGTTTCATCATCCAGTGTTTAATTCGGATAAGTTTGGAAAGAGTAGTGATGATGGATTTTTCATTAGCATTATGGCTGACGATCCGAAATTCAGTGAAAAAGAGACTCCCAGGTTCCTTGAAAATATCGGAGGTGACAACGTTGAATTGCTGGAGGAGAAATGACAACCTGTAAATTTAATCGAACAGGTGGAATGATCCTTATCCTGACTTTACTTATCGTAATGGTTGGTTGTCAGGGTAGCCCCAGTGAAAAACCGCCGATTCATATAAATCCCAACATGGATAATCAACCAAAGGTCCTTCCTCAATCGGAAAATCAATTTTTCGAGGATGGTGCCGGCATGAGGGCGCCTGTTGAAGGGACTGTTGCACGGGGTGAGCTCAACGAGGATACGCGATTTTATCAGGGTGTTGATGCAAACGGAAACTTCATCCGACGTAGCCCTGTTACAGTAACCTACGAAGGGCTTGAACGGGGGCGGGAACGTTTCAACATCTACTGTTCAATTTGCCACGGTCAAGTTGGGGATGGTACCGGTATCATTATTAAACGCGGATATATGGTGCCACCGAGTTTCCATACGGATCAGATTCGTGATTATCCTGACGGTCAAGTCTTCGATATTATCACTAACGGTATCAGGAATATGCCAAAATATTCGGACCAGATTCCTGTTGAAGACCGTTGGCTCATCGTGAATTATCTGAGAGCACTTCAGAGAAGCCAGAATGCTTCTGTTAGTGATTTGCCCGATGATATCAAAGAAAAGTTGAAATAAGGTTGCCGTTCAGGCTTTAAATAAAGTTTCAATAGCAGGTAAAAATGGAATTTGATAAAAGCACATTCAGAATTACCCAAAGCGGAAATACTGGGAAAATCGCTTTGATAATAGGGGTAGCCGGTTTACTCCTTTCGCTGCTGGGTTTCTTTGTGGACAAAAGTCAGTTTCTTTTCAGTTGGCTGACTTCATTTACATTCTGGGTATCCATCGGATTCGGCGGGCTCTTTTTTGTCTTGATCCACCACATGGTTGGTGCGATGTGGAGTGCTCCTATTAGACGAATCTCAGAAAATGTTATGGCGACCCTGCCCTGGATGATCCTATTTGTGATTCCAATATTTATCGGGATGAGCGATCTATATGAATGGGTCGACATCGGCAAAGAAGCCAGTCACGATGTGCACACAGAAATCTCACATGATGCTTCACAAGACAGTCATGATGGTCATGGCGCTGAAGTAGTTGAACATCATAACGATGAGATGGCTCACCACGGTGACAAAAACAGTGATGAACACCATGCACATCAAGCACATGTTGATCTGATTAAAACAAAAACGGGATACTTGAACGTTCCTTTCTTTATAGTAAGAACCTTGATTTATTTCGGGGTATGGACCCTGCTGGCATTTGTTCTCTGGCGTAAATCAATTCGTCAGGACTTTGATGGATTCCATCCTGATCAATTGGTCGGATTCAGGAAAGCAAGTGCCCCCGGGCTCATAGGTTTTGCATTTACAGTGACTTTCGCCGGTTTCGACTGGATGATGTCGCTCTTCCCAGCGTGGTATTCAACGATCTACGGTCTTTATTACTTTGCCGGTGGCTTGATGAGTATTCTGGCCTTCCTCGCCATTGTGACTGTCAGCCTGAAAAATAGTAAGGTACTAGACGAAGTCATCTCAGCCGAACACTACCACGACATCGGCAAGCTAATGTTCGCCTTTATGGTGGTCTGGGCCTATTTCGCTTTCAGTCAGTACCTGCTGATCTGGTATGCAAACATCCCTGAAGAGACTATCTATTACCACCAACGTTGGGTCGGCGGATGGAAATTCATGTCAGTATTTATTGTATTGGGTCATTTTTTGATCCCATTCATTCTACTGATGAGTAGGCATGTGAAACGGAATCAGAATCTGCTCCGTGCCTTCGCTGTGTGGTTGTTGGCCATGCATTGGCTGGACCTCTATTGGAACATCATGCCTGTTCTTCACCCAACGAATGCAATGCCAAGCTGGCTTGATCTGACAACAATGATGGGTATTGGCGGTATATTTGTATTCCTGTTCTGGAAACGGCTCACAAGTCACGCTGTTGTGGCGTTGAACGATCCGAAACTGGAAGAATCAATTAATTTCAAAAATATATAATCTGGAGTTGTAAAATGTCTGCTTTGAAGAAAATAGGTCCTGGAAAGTTGCTGGGAGCGTTTGTTGCACTGTCAATACTACTGTCTATCTCAATTGCGACAGTAAATGAATTTGTGAAAATAGACAAGGAACGGGTTCATTTCCAGAAGATGAGTGTTCCCAATACTGAATTACTCGAGCTGAGAAAACGCGAATCGCAAACGTTAAATAGCTATGCAGTAGTCGATAAGGAAAGCGGTGTTTACCGTATCCCCGTCTCACTAGCGATGGAACTGGAAGTTCAGGATAAAGGGGAATAGACTCATCTGATAGCAATATGTAAAAAGGTGTCGTCCCTGATTGAAGCCTGTCCGCCTTAGCTTCAGCGACGGTGGATAGCAGGAATCTCGACGTCAAAATATTATGACCGTCCATTTGGGCGGTTTTTTCTGTGTTGGATTATTCAGGAAGGTTGATATCCACAGCAATCTTCACCGATCCCTGTTCGAAATGGTCGACGAGGAGGAAGCCCTGTTTCAAAGCCAGTTCGAATAGTTTGGCGGTTAGTTCCACATCCATCCGGCAATACTTTTCGATTTCCTCAACTTTGCCCTCTTTCCACCATTGTAATGATTGTAAGCCGTCGGCAGTCTTTGCAGTGCCTAAGGTGGCTTTACCCAGTGAGTCGAGTTTCACACGGTGTCCGATACAACGTACTATTTCCTGAAGTAGATCAAGGTTGTTCAAACCCCGTAAATCCTGCCCGGAATAGCCCATCAAAACGGAATTATCAAAGTTGATATTGTTAAATCCGACAACAATGTCCGCTTTAAACAATCGCTCGATTAATTCGTCAACATTCTCTTCATAATATGTTTTGTATTCGCCACTTAGGAACTCGTAGGTGACAGCCAATGCCACACGCATCAGGTGAGCGTTGTGCCAACCGCCGACCTCTTCAGCGCTAAGTTGAGTCTCAATATCGAAGACAACAACATCTTTGTCTTTGATAAGGTGGAGTTTATTCTCATAGGGTATTTCTACTGCTTCTTCAACTTTTTCTAACTTCTTTTTCACGACCGGTTTGGTCTGCGCGTTTCCCTTGGTGCCGAACATCTCGTAGACCAGTTCAGGATCGCCGACCAGTTCCTCACGGTTGGTCAGATGTTTCAGCAGACGGATACAGCCTTGTTTATCCAAGGGGTTGTTACCGTGTCCACATTTGGGAGAATGGATACAGCTCGGGCAGCCATCCTCGCAGGGGCATGTCTCGACCAGGTGAAGGACTCTTTCAAACAGGTCTTGCAAGATCTCGTACGCTTTATTGGCGAGACCCACACCGCCGGGGTGACCGTCATAGAGGAAGATGGTCGCATTTCCTGTTTCCTGGTGACGGGTGAAGCTGATTCCCCCCAGATCGTTCCTGTCGGACATGGTGAACAAGGGCAGTAATGCCAGACACGAGTGTTCAGTGGCGTGAAGCGAACCCATTGGATGGAACTTTTCATCTATCAAACCTCCGATGGCTTCCACCGGTGGCTCAAACCAGATGCCGATGGTTTCATAGGTTACCGGGGGTAACTCAAGTTCATGTGCCGATATTTTATCGCGGGCTGTTGTTGATCTTTTCTCAAAACCGATAACTCGTTCGGTGACTTTCAACTTTCCTAAACTGACACCGTACCGTTTTTCATTTTTTGTCTCAAAGACTTCCAGTATCTCAGTCTCTTTTTCGGTTAAGGCTGTGGTATAGTAGGGCATCTCTTTTTTGGTCGCCCACGCTTCACCGGCACCCATCTCCAGCTTGGTGATGAGGTATGATGCCCCGTGATGGAGGTAAACCGCTCCCGGATGGCATTCTGTCATTGCCTGCCACTGGTTGACCTTTCCAATCAGCCGTCTGGTTTTCTCCTCAAAGACACTGATACTTGAGTCACCACCACGGATATCTACATTCCGTTGCGGTTGTTTTGATTTTGAGAAAAAGACAGAACCATTGGCAGCTTCAAGTAGATCACCTTTTTTCACCAATTCCTTGAGAGAAATCTCAAGTTGTTCTGGATCGTAGATGCCTTCGTCCCTGCGGAGAGGAACTTCCTGAGCGGCGCACGGCAGATGTCTTTCGAGTAAATAGGGATTGGCGATGTCAACCACCGCCGCTTCGACAGACCGTCCGAAAAAGTCAGCAGGATTTCGCATGAAATACTGATCCAGCGCGTCTGGTAGGGCCAACAGGAATATAGCGGAATCACGTTCTTTTCGTCCAACTCGACCACCTCGTTGCCACGTTGAAGCAATCGAACCGGGGTAACCCACGAGAATCGCCACGTCCAAGCCACCGATATCGATACCCATTTCCAGTGCAGATGTTGCGATGACACCGTCAAGCTCACCGTCGTGGAGTTTCTGCTCGATTTCCCTTCGTTCACTAGGGAGGTAGCCTGAACGGTAGGCACTTAGCCGTCCCATCAAATCAGGATTGGATTGAAGAGTCCAACTATGAATCAGCTCAGTGATCTTTCGCGCTTTGGTGAAGACAATGGTCTTGAGACCTGCGTTAACAGCTTCACTCAGTAAACGGACTGTAGTCGTATATAAACTGGAAATTGGATTTACAAATAGGATGTTTCGTTCAGCACTGGGCGCCCCGTTCTTATCGATGACGTCAAAAGGCAACCCGACGATGTTTTCTGCCAATTCACCAGGATTCGCGATAGTTGCAGATGCGGCAATAAACTGTGGTTCTGCTCTGTAAAATCGGCAGATACGTCTCAGGCGGCGCATGATTTGAAGAACATTACTACCGAAAACGCCTTTGTACCCGTGAAGCTCATCTATCACGACAAAATGTAAATTCCTGAATAGTTTTTCCCATTGAGTATGGAATGGTAGTAATCCTTGATGAAGCATATCCGGATTTGTCAGGATCAAGTTGGGCGGATTCTTTCGAATTAGCCCCCGTTCATTTCTTGGAGTATCACCATCATATACAGCCAGCTTGATCTGGTCATATCCCGCAGCTTGCAGAAGATTTTCGATCTTCATCTTCTGGTCTTGCGCTAGTGCTTTTATGGGGAAGAGAAGGATAGCGCGAGCGTCTGGATTGTTCGCCATCTTTTCAAGAATTGGTACAAGATATGTTAGTGATTTACCGCTGGCAGTTGGAGTAACGGTTACGACATTTTTCGCGGCACGAACTTTGTCGATTCCTTCAACCTGATGTGTATAGAGTGAATGAATACCTTCTGACCTCAGTGCTGACTGAAGAGAATCTGGTAACGGTGGATTCAGCGACTTATACAAACCCGGTTTTGATTCAAAGGTTTCCTGATGAACAATTTCCCTGTTGAAACGATCATCTTTGTAGATATCTTTCAAGAATGATTTGACGTTTTTGCTATAGGAATTGGTTGCCATTTTACCCTTCGAGGATAGAAAAATACACTAACAGAATATAGTGAACAAATGTACGGATTTCTTTGCTCCACTGTTTAATAACAATTAATGATAGTCTCTGCGAAATCTTGACCTTTATCAGTAATATTCTATACGTTTTGCAAACGAATAATCTTCTTTCAAAACAGCGAGATAGAAATGGCTACAATATCCCAACAGATAGCGGAATGGGCAGCAAACGCGAAGTACGAAGACTTGAGTGCAGAGGCGATAAAAGCAGCAAAAACAATATTATATGATAGTATTGGCTGTGCTATGGGTGGCTCAAAGACTCATGATGTTAGTATCATGCGCGACTACCTTGTTGAGAAGGGTGGAGTTGAAGAAGCTGTTGTCTTTGGAAGCAATGGAGTGAAACTACCCGCCAGCGAAGCAGCATTGCTCAATGCCTTGATGGTAAGGGCTCTTGATTATAACGATATCTACTGGAAGCAGGATCCAAGTCATCCCTCTGATATACTTCCCGGTCCCTGGGCCGTAGGGGAACGTTTAGGCAAGAGTGGTAAAGACCTCCTTCTGGCCATAGCGATTGGCCATGAAGTAGAAATGCGTCTATGCGAGGCAGGTTTCCCGGGTATCCGTGAAAAGAAATGGCACCACGCGACATTAACCGCTTTTGCATCTCCGGTCGCAGCAGGCGCCATAATGGGGCTAAACGCGGATCAGATCGCTCATGCTATTGGCATCAGCGGGTGTCGTCACGCTACACTAGGGGCTATCACAGCCGGTAACCTGACGATGATGAAAAATACTGCAGACCCAATGGCAACCCAGTCTGGTGTGGTCGCGGCAGAACTCGCAGCAAGAGGTTATGAAGGCCCAGAGCATGTCATTGACGGGAAAGAAGGACTCTTTGAATGTTATGGTCCTGAGTGGAAGGGTGAAATCCTCGTTGACGGTCTTGGTGAGAGCTGGCGTATCCCACAATGTGGATTAAAAGCGTTCCCGACTGAAGCACTGACTCATGCACCTCTTACAGCTGTTATTGAACTGGTAACAGAACACGATCTGAAACCGGACGAAATCAAAACAATTCGAGTCAAAACAATTGCACGAGCTGCTGATATTCTTTCAGATCCATCAAAATACAATCCGCAGACCCGTGAGTCGGCTGACCATTCATTACCCTATTGTATTTCTGTAGCCGTGGTGGATCGAGCTGTTGTACCAAGTAGCTTTGATGAAAAGAAAATATTCGATCCTACAATCCGAGCTCAGCTTAACAAGCTGAAAGTTGTCGCCGAACCCGAGTTCGAAGCTCTCTTCCCGGCAAAACAGCCCAATGAAGTGACCATCGAGACTGTGAACGGCGATAAACATGTTAAATACGTTGAATTCCCGATGGGCGATCCCCGTCACCCGATTTCAGAAGCAGGTCTGGATGCCAAGTTTACCAGTCTTTCTGAAGGTGTCTTGAGCGAAAACCGTCAAGCACTTATCAAAAAGACCGTCTTTGAACTTGAGAATATGAGTAACATTCAAGAGCTTTCAAAGTTGCTCGTCAGTGACGTATAAACTGTTGTTTTATTGCAATTCGGCTTTGAAGTATAGGGCTTGCAAACTATATTAGTGTTGGGTTAGTTACGTATTCAACTTTAAAGGGGTTGGGCATGGCAACGAAGGAATATCATTTTATCAATGCTGGTATTGTTGATAAAATTCGTACCTCAATCAACAATTTTAGAGAGGGTGATGTTCTTCCGGATCAACTACTGATGAAATTGAAAGAATTACTTCCTGTTCATCGTACGGATCGTGAGACGTGGAAAAATCGTGTAGAAGGTCTCTCTGAGGCGAGTCAGATTCTACTCGAATATGTCCTGGAAAAAGGAAAAGTTGTTCACGGAGAGCACTGGGATGAAGAAACTGTCCTAAAACAAGCCAAACTTAGACCCTTGAGCTATTACCATTACGTAACGGGATCCCGTGAACCGGCAACAAATGTTCGAGGACGAGAAGATTACTTCAATGACCCAACAACTGCACTTGTTAAGCTGGAAGACGATGTAATTGCTTTGGCAAAGTTATACAAACTACTATAGAGAATTTTCAGATTGTGATAGAGTAAAAAAGCGCCGAATGGCGCTTTTTCTTTTCTACCTAATATCTTCAATAATTTTTAAAAGGTCTCGTAATGAAAATGGTTTTCTAATTAGCGCATTTGGTAGAGATGCTTTATCACCGTTCGCGTCATTCATGTGAGAATAGCCGGTAATAAGGATGACAGGAATATCTGGGTCTATTTCTCTAACTTTACGCATCATCGTTACCCCGTCCATACGTGGCATAAATATGTCTGAAACAATAATGTCCGGTTTCTTTTCCTTAAACAACTCGACGGCTACATCACCGTCATCAGCATTATAAGTACTAAAGCCGAAATTGTTTAAAGCTGTTACGAGCACATCCCTCATATCGGGATCGTCGTCTACGATGAGAATGGTCTGTTTTTCTTTATTCATAGTGTTCGATAAGAAAATTCTTTGTAGTATTATTTAATATGTAAAGTATCTAGAAAGCAATTTATACGACATAGTTGTCCGCCGCAAGGAGGATTTTATTTTCGTGAGGAAGTACTTGCCAGTTTAATTCTATGTTATATACCTTTAATGAATAACTTAGGAGTGAATGTGTGCGGTATTACAGGGCTTGTAGCTCTTGATGATAGACTTTCCATTGATATAACATTATTAGATCAAATGACGGACTCTCTGGCCCATCGAGGACCTGATGGCAGGGGAACCTATATAGATGAAAACGTTGGCTTTGGTCATCGCAGACTCGCAATTATTGACCCCGAAAAAGGTGTTCAACCGTGGGTAGATAACACTCGTGGATTTGCACTTACCTATAACGGTGAACTTTACAACTACCTTGAATTAAAAGAAATCCTCTCATCATATAACGTCGAATTCAAAACAGATTGTGATACAGAAGTTGTGTTTCAAGCCCTGATTCATTGGGGAGTAGAAGAAGCATTAGACCGGTTCAGAGGAATGTTCGCGCTGGCGTTCTGGGAAAAAGGTCCCAAGAGATTAACACTCGCTCGTGATCCTATGGGAGTTAAACCACTTTATTGGTCAATGAGAGGTGGGATGGTTCGTTTCGGTAGCGAAATGAAAACAATTTTGCGCGATCCAACCTTTCCCCGTGAAGTTGATCCAGTGACACTGAATAACTACCTGGCCCATTACCGTCTTTCGTTTCAGAGCAAATCGCTTTTTAAGAATATCTCTGAGGTTCCAGCAGGTTCATATATCCAGTGGGAGAAGAAAAGAAAACGTGAGGTGAAGTACTGGTCTGTTCCCAGAATCCCAGAATCTGAAAAAGTAGATATGGGTGAGGAAAAGAGTGCTGAAGAGTTTGTGGCGCAATTATCAAAAGCTGTTGAAAAAAGATTGATGGCTGACGTACCGCTTGGTGCGTATCTCTCTGGGGGAATTGACAGCGCAGTACTGGTTTCACTGATGAAGAAGCTAGGTAAAGAAGATATCTTAACCTATTCCATCGGTTTCGAAGAAGATGGGTATAATGAGTTTGAGTATTCCCGGGCTATGGCAAATCATCTGGGAGTAAATCATCACGAAGTAACACTCACTGAGGAAGGATATTTTAATCAATTTGAATCCCTTGTAGGAATAAAAGACACGCCATTATCAGTTCCAAATGAGATTCCCTTACGTTTCCTGTCAAAACATTTAAAGCATAAACTAACAGTCGTTTTGTCAGGAGAGGGAGCTGATGAATTACTCGGTGGCTATTCTCTGCTGGTGCGAAGTCCCCATGACTATATGCTTTCCCAACATCTTCAGACAAACCCATCTTCATTCACGGATATGGATGCCCAGAGGTTAAAGAACAGTCTAACTGGACTCTATGGTGACTGGAAGATTGATTCACAGAAAGATCAATTCCTTAGACTTTACCAATGGATGCCAAGACAACAGAGGCAAAGCTTTTTCAACAAAGAAATGACAGCTCTTAATCTTGAAAATAGAATTGACAATTTCTGGGATAGCAAATGGAGTGAACTGGAAAGCGCCGGATTATCACCTTATGATAAAGTTCTACAGATCCTGGAAGAGGTCCATCTCTCTGCATTAATAAAAAGGCTTGATGCTACCACTATGGCAGAAGGGGTTGAAGGTAGAGTACCTTATACTGATCGTGATTTGATAGAATGGGCTTCTGCTCTACCATTGAAATACAAACTCCGTTGGCTGAACGAAGACGCCGAAAAACAATCTCAAAAGATGACAGCGCTTGAAGTCGCCGGTCAAAAGGATATTGGTAAATATATCTTACGTTTGGCATTTGCTGGAAACATTCCAGATAAAATTCTTCTCCGACCGAAAGCGGCCTTCCCTGTTCCCGTTGATAGATGGTTCTATGGTTCAAAATTGCAGTGGGCAAAGGAGAGGATCCTTACCCCGAAAATGGCATCATTATTTGACCTTAAGCAATTGGAAAACCTAATGGATACTTCGCGTGGGAAAGATGAAGGAATGAAGATTTGGATGTTGGCGAATATTGGTATTTGGTTGGAGATGTATTTTGGTTCAAGGAGCCATGTTGTTTAAATTGCTCCATCAATGTAAATCCGTTCTTTACATCCTGACTAGAAATATCGAATTTAAAGTAGAATAGAAATATTTAGTATTTTGAGACATAATTAGAATTCTCACACTAACGATGAGGAGACGATGATTCGGGAGCAATGCCCCGTGTGTAGCGCCAGTGATCTCGAGGAAATTATTGTCCTTGATGATTACCCGATGGCCGGTAATGGGGTTGTCAGGGTTGAAGCAGCTTCAGAAGTACCCACCGCAACTTTGAGTATTGGTATTTGTCACGTTTGTGGTTCAGTCTTCCAACTGGAACCTGTAACGTTCGATGATCTGGATGCCATGCTTCAAAGGCAACAGGAACCAAAACTAATGTCTGAGACTGGAATGGAAGTCGATGAAACAGACCGTTTTATCGAAAGTTTCCATCGTTATTGCCCTCCAGGTGGTAAAGTTCTCGATATAGGCTGTAATACAGGTTCACTGATGCATCACCTGAAAGAAAAAGGCTATGATGTAACAGGTGTTGATGCGGACCCAAGAGCTGCTGAACTGGCCCGCAAACAAGGTTTTGAAGTACTTGATGGAAGATTTGAAGCAGGTATGTTTGAGGATGAAAGTTTTGATATCATCGTCACACGATCTGTTTTAGATCATGCTATCGAGCCTAGCACTCTTTTGGCGACAATGGAGTTAATCCTGAAACCCGGCGGTATCATCGCAGTAGAGGTACCAAATTTCGGAAGAGTTCTGAAAAGATCAGCTTTCGGTGGGTTCACATTCCATCACTTGATGTATTGGACGACTCCCACATTAAGGTATGCACTTACATTGCAGGGTTTAGATATCCTCGGTGGTTTCGAAGAATCTTACATAGCAATGTTTGCTCGTAAAGCCGAAAAAGGGGAACCACCGTTAGATCCGATTCCACCTTCTGATGATGAAGTAGATCAATCACTTGAGGATGTTGAAGAATTCCTTGATAGGAAAGAAAATCTGGCAGAAACGTTGCCTGATGATCTGAAAGAGCAATTCTCGCGTGGAGTAATTGTTCTGGGAGCGGGAACGCCGACAGTTGATTTACTCTATTATACAGGGATGAAGGATCAGATCAAATACATCGCTACAAGTGATCTTTCAAGACACGGTGCTCAAATCGCAGGTAGTAATTTTACTATTCAACCTATGGACTGTGTAGAGAAAGATGATTTTGATGCTGTGCTGGTTTCATCTGATCGACGGCAGGAAGATCTGCTGGAAAGACTTCAACCATTTCTTGATAGGGGTGGTAGGGTGATACGCTTCAAACCAGATATAGAAATTATCTAACTATCTTACCAATTAAATTACCCGGCTATTATGGCCGGGTTTTTCTCTCTATAGATTGTTTTTATTGTTTTCTGTTATTGATAATGATTGTATGTTAGGTTATCTTAATAAACAGAAAAACATAGTAATAATACTAAGTAACAAAGGAAAGAAAAATGAAAAGACTGCTAACGGTTGCCGTTCTAGTTCTTTTCCTCTCAATGGAATCATACAGTTTTCCCAATAATCCACCAGATGGTAGAGCGGGGGATCCGACTACAAACGCAACATGTATTATGTGCCATAACTCATTTACTCTTAATGGTGGTGATGGTGAGTTGCAACTTATCCTTCCAGAAGAGGAAATCGTTGAAGGTGAAACCTATAGTCTCGCTGTAAACCTGTCGCAAACAGGTCAAAGCAGATGGGGATTTCAACTTGCAGTACTGGATGGCAATGACGAACAGGCTGGAGAGTTGGTATTGACAGATATGACGAACACACAGCTCTCAGATGCAGCCGGTACAGCACCGGATTACCTTGAGCAGACATCTACCGGTACCTATGTAGATGAGACGTCAGCAAACTGGACATTCGACTGGACAGTACCAAATCTGGCTGGAAGTAGTGCAGTGTTTTACGTTGCCGGAGTTGCCGCGAACAACAGTAGTGGTAATCAGGGAGACTATGTTTATGCAATAAGTGAGACTGTCGGGATTACATCTGGAGTCTCAGATATAGTTGCTGCACCTGAAGCATACAGTCTGGTCGCTGCATATCCGAATCCATTTAATGCTTCCTTGAATCTACGATTCAATGCAGAAAGAAACGGGAATGTGAAGGTCGAAGTCTATGATCTACTCGGAAGACTTGTTTCAACTCTGGGGAACAGAGACTTTTCACCAGGACAACACGTTATAGCCTGGAATGCTGATATTGTTCCATCTGGACAATATCTCGTCAGGATGACAGCTGACAATGGTTGGCAAGAAGTTAAATCGGTAACTCTACTTAAATAGGCTTATTCGTTCTGATCGTAGAGGGCCAGGGTTGCCGTTGATACTTCAACTGGATCTATCAAATCGATATTTCCGATTGCGGTAGTTGATCCACCTCTGAAAACGACAGAAGGAGCTGTTGAAACTGGCCACCATCGCCATGGGATTGTCGGACCCATTGTACTTACAGTGGGAACACCCAATGCACATGCGAGGTGTAGGGGACCGGTATTGTTTACAACCATAACTTTACTAGAAGCTATCAAGTCCATCAATTCAGTAATTGATGGGCTTTTTACGTTTGGAATATCCAGAGCACTGGCTACTTGATCACCAAGTTCAATTTCGTCTGGACCGCTAACAACAGCAACCTCGATGGAATTTTGTTTAAGAAGAGCGCCAACTTTGATAAAATTCTTAGCTGCCCAACGTTGTTCCGCGAAATGAGCGCCGGGGAATAGGAGAACAGGGCGTTTCACACCATAACTTTCCCAGAGAACGAATCCCCTTTCTTTTCGATCAGGACCGTGCGGTAGTGAAGGAATAAAATCATTTTCCTCTGCACCGAGTGCTCCGGCGAGCTTGAAGTACACTTGCGACATTTGTGTTGTTATCTCGGGCCACGGTACAGCAACTGTCTGGAATACTCCACGGCCTCCACGATTGAATCCAATGCGGTGTTGTATTCCGCTATCTGCCAGCTTTCTAGCAAGTTTTACCTCAACACGACCGGTTAGATCAACGAGGAGATCGTAGTTTTCAATACTGGAATCCTCAAGGAATTCCCTTGACTTAATTTCTCCCCATCCCGTTCCTGCGAAAAGTTGCTCGGCAGTACTATTTGCTACGAGTGTCCGTTCGGCATTGGGATATAAAAATCTCAAAGCACGAAGGGTGGGTTCGGTTAATACAAGGTCACCCAATCGTTCGAGTTGCACAACTAGTAGGCGACTTACCTGATCAGGTTTGGGAATAATGGGGGATTTTGGAAAAGGGTAAAGTACTCTCAGTAAATTTTTTCGAGTCCCGTAAAAGAGCCGCCCAAGTTTTCGCTCTGAATCAAATTGCCGGGTATCTTCTGGTGGGAATGGAGGTGCGTCCCCAAAATCACTAAACTGATTCGCCTGTTGTCCCACTAAAGACATATTTCACCTTGTTGTAACGTAGTTTCAAGAAAGAAACGGTTTTATGGGATAAAAATCAACGCTGAAAATAAGAATTTATAAATCGTTAATTGGGAGGAAATGGACTAGAATCTTTTGTATTTTTTTATATCATCATTCACAATGGAAATTATAGATGCTGAAAGTACTCTATCTGAGTCTTTTTCCTGACCTGACGAGGGGTGGGCAAAATAGTCTTTTGCTATTACTCAAAGCTTTGGACAAGGAGAGAATAAAGGCGGGAGTAGTCACACCCGGTGATGGCAATCTAGATGAAGCGATACAAGCCCTCGGAATCGATACTTTTCACATGGAATGGCCGCATTTTCGAAAAGGAAATCCATACAGGATTGGGAAGGCGGTGCTCGTATTAAAAAAGATCATAAAGGATTTTAAACCTGATATCATTCATACCGATTCACCTAGAAATACACACCTGGCCTCACTGGTTAAGGGGAATATCAAACTACTATGTCACCTAAGAGTTTCTACACCTGACGGGTTTTCTGACAGGGTTTTAGCCTCAGAAACGGACGGCATGATTGCTGTCAGCAAGGGTGTTTATGAACGGTTCAGGCGATATCCAGAGGAAGTTACTGAGAAAATAAGGATAATCACAAACGCAGTCGAAGTTGAGAAGTTCAGAGTATTTGATGAAGTTGAGATTAAAAAGGTTAGAGAAGAGTACAAATATAGCAATTCTGACAAAATTGTCGTTTTTATGGGTGCAAATGATCCTGTCAAACGTCATCCATTTTTTATGGATCTCTGGCCTGAAGTGGTGTCACAAAACAATAACGCAAGACTCATCCTACTCGGAAGAGATACTGAAAAAATTGTAGAAGAGTTCAAAAATGAGATTAGTGATCCTGAAGTGATAAATTCGGTTAAATCATTATCTTATATCGAAAATCCTCAGGATGTTATCCCAGCATTTGATTTACTTGTTCTTCCCTCGGAAATGGAAGGTTTTCCCCGAGTACTGATTGAAGCAGCGGCGAGTGGTTTACCGGTGATCGCTTCAGATGCCACTGGGGTCCGTGAAGGAGTTATTCATGGAAAGACTGGGTACGCGATCGATCCAATAGCCAAAGAAAAATGGAGTGAGTCGATTCTGGATCTACTTGGGGATGATGAAAAAAGAAAAAAATACGGGCAGGCAGGGCGTGAGTGGGTTGTATCAGAATTCTCCGCGCAAAATCATGCAGAAAGAATTATGGACTTTTATGACGACTTAATTATGAAGTAAGGTGGGTCAGCGAATTCTTTTAACAAGATTCTTAATCTCTGCAATGTTGATCAATTTGAATACAAATATCAGAATACCATAAACTACTATAAAAATAAAAATTGCGGCAATAACGGCAGGTAATACATCCATTCGACCCGGATTTTCCATTCCTCTAATGAAGAAAACCGCGAGATATTGTGAGATAAATCCTGCGCATAATGAAAGAGATGCTGGATAAAACCATATTCGTATCACATAGGGCAACTTTGGTAAGTTCAAACCTGACAGAATGTTAAATGTCATCATGGTCTGACTGAACAGGGCAGCTAACAGAGTGCCTACAAGGATGCCTTTGAATTCGAACAGAAAGAAAAGCCCCACCGATACAGTCATATTCAAAATCGCCTGAACCAGTAACCATTTGGATTCCCACTTTGGGTATCCCGCTCCACGCGCAGCCAGACGGAGTGTCAGTGTTAGCGACATCATCGCATAGGAGATTACCAGAAATTGTAATGCCATTTTCATCAAGGGATGAGGCGTACTGCTTAACCAAAGATTTAGAAGAATGTCAGCGTTAAAAATAATAAACATGACCAGCGGGAAAGTCAGTAGTGCGACATATTTTCCACTACGATAAATAAGTTCTTCAAAGCGTTTATGATCACCTTGAGTATGTAAGGAAGCGGCTGCCGGTTCAATGACATAAACCAGGATGTTTGATATTGTAGTAGTCGTATTCGCCGCTTTGGCACCCACATCATAATATGAGACTGTCTCAAGATTCATCAGACGACCAACGATAATTCTATCAAACTGCATATTAATCATATCAGTAATTCGTGCCAACTGAACAACAAGTCCGAACTTCCACATGGTTTTGAAAATGTCTTTTCTGAATAATCCTGGTTTGATTTGCCAACCTTTGACAGTTGTCTTTGCCCCGATAAAAAATATAACAATCCTGACAACGGCAAATGCGGCGGTACCCTGTGCAAGTCCTATCAAACCCAAATCATTGGATAATACAAGGTAGATCATTGTCGCATTTAAAATGGTTACGGTCGTCTGAAATACGGCCAGCTTATCAGCTCTTTGTGCAGCAACCATGACAGACCGGAAATAGTTGGACATAAAGGCGACAGATAAGGCCCAGATCATCACCTCATAGACCATCTTCTCGACACCACCGACATCAATTTTTGAACCGAAGAAATGCAGGATAGGATACTGGAGGAGAAGACCTATAACCATAATACTGATTGCCATAACTAACATTGTAAAGAAGGCGGTTGATAAAACGTGGTTCTTTTCCTCTCCGTCATCACTGGTTAAAGCTTTGCTGAAATGACGGTTCAAACTTGAGCTGAACCCAAAATCGGCGAGGTTCATGTAAGCTGTGATAGCATACATGAGTGCCCAGAGACCGTATGCATCGTATCCCAATCGGTGGAGTGTAAAGGGAACGATGAGTAGTCCGATCACCGCGTCAATGACTCGGTTAATCGTGATGGCAACTGTACCGCGAACTAGTCCACGAGATATTTTTTGGGCAGAATCAGTCATAAAGAGTTATTGTTGTTATAGATGCAGAAATGTGCTTTGTATCAACAACGAAAGCAAGTAAAAAGTGGATAATCATTAAAGGAATTTAATATTTCCTATTTAGTATTGAACAATTCAATTTATTCTTCTTAATATATAGAATACATCAAACGGGAAGACGATGGAAAAACCTTATTTCAGTATTATAATCCCGGTTTACAACCGTGAAAAAACTGTCAGTCGTGCAATTGAAAGTTGTATCGAAAGACAGAGTTTCCAGGATTATGAAATCATTGTCGTGGATGATAAATCCACTGATAGGTCAATTGACATCGTTTCCAGTTATGAAGATGAACGAATTGTATTGTTGAAACATGATATAAATCGGGGTGTATGCCCTGCACGGAATACAGGGATTGACGTCGCTAGTGGGCAGTGGATTATATTTCTGGATAGTGATGATGCCCTTGTTTCGGAAAGTCTGGAAATCATCTACCAACACACTCTTGGTCTGGACAAAAATATCGGGCAGGTGGCATTTAATAACAGGTATGAAAACGGTGATATTTCCCCAGATCCACCTTTGGCAAATGAGATTTGGGATTATCCCCGCTACATTGAATGGGCATCAAAAGTTACTGGACGGTCCGATGTAATGAATTGCATCCGACGTACTGTTTTTGATGTCGTTAAATTTCCCAATAGTCAAGCTTTGGAAAGTGCTTTCCATCTCGATATGGCGAAGAGATTCAATACCAAAACAGTTCCATACGTTGGCTATCTAGTATATCAAGATGCTGATAATCAAATCACCCGAAGTGATAATGAATCAAGACGGAAATTTGCACCGGACAGGGCTTGTGCAATAAATGAGATATTGAATAATCATGGCAGAGCATTAAAAAAATATGGACCGGCGAAGTTCTGGAATTTTGTTGGTGCTGCTGCAACGAACTGGTATCTGGCGGGGGATCGGTATCGCGGAGCAAGATATGCGATACACTACCTGAACCACCATCCTCTTAACTCAAGAATGTGGATTATCCTGATGGCAGGGCTTGGAGGAAGTCACTTTCTGCAATTCGTTTTAGATATGAAGCAACGTTGTAGGTCTTGCTGTAAAAATCGTAAATGTTGTACTTAAGGTTTGGAGCAAACTTCCCCTGCTTGCCAACCTGCAAGTGCAGCCCCTTCCAATGTTGCAGGTAAACCTATATTTGCCCAATCACCAGCATAAAATAGCCCATCGCCAATAGATATTTCCGGTCTTGGTGTTTTGGGACTCAAAAGCGGTGTGGCGTATTTATAGGGTCGAACTTCAATTTTATTTTCTATCTCAAGATTAAACTGTTTCTTTAACTTTTTAGAAAAAACTTCTCGGAATACTTCTGATTTTGGAATTTTTTCCGGATCAATTGCAGATACAACCCTCTCGATTAATATGCCTTTATCAGACGGCTCAAAGAACCATATTCCATAGTGAGGAGGACCTTCAGAGATAGGGCCCGGTAATGCTTCAAGTTTATTTGTCTTTGCTCGAGTTGTAACGATAGAATTTGCTCTGACAAGAGATGCCATTACTTTGAGTGAAACCAATTCCTCACTTACCTCAAGGTTTCGAAGTTGCCAGGGTGGCAGGGTGAGGATTAGGGAGTCGAACTGCATTTCATTTTTATCGTCATCGGCAGTCTCAATAATCCAACTCTTGTCCGATTTTTTTATGCCTTTTACTCGTGTTCTAAGGTGCAGATCAATTTCATTGGATTCACAATAGGTTAAAGCTGGAGTAGTGATCAGGCTACCGTAGTCGCCGCGAATCCATCCCGCCTTTTTATCTGGATCATTTAGCATTAACATCAAAGCGTGGTGGAAGGGTTCAATACTTGTCGTATCAATATCACCATTCATAATTCCCATGGCCAAAGGTTTAGCAATTTTTTCAAGTAATGAATCAGGCCAATGTGTGTTTCTAAAGAAGTCACCGATGGAAGTCTCGTTCAAATGGTAAAATATTCCATTCTCTTTTCCAGTATCGGGTTTGAATTTTTGAGTGCGATTAAGTGCTATTAGGGAACTGATCCAATCTTTGAAAGGAATCAGTCCAGATTTCAATAGGGATATTGCTTGTCCTGCCGAGCCGGGGATATTGCTGTTTATTTGCCAGAAAGGAATTCTATTCTTTTCGAAACTACCGTAAGCTTGAGGTATTAGGGCTAGTTGATCAGTTGAGTTCAAAATGTTGGTGAGTTGGAGAAAATTGGCGTAGGCTGTAGTAACGAGATGCCGTCCTGTATCTATATTTCCTTTGCCTGCAGCTCTACCACCGAGATGAGGAGCGGCGTCGATAATAGTAACGTTCGCACCGTTTCTCTGTGCTACTATTGCAGCGCAAATTCCAGCGATTCCTCCGCCGACAATTCCAACCTTCATTAATTCCTCTTGTTAGTGGAACCAAGATAAAAAACAAGAGTCAAATAAACGTATAAAAACCGGAAAAAATTAAAATGATTTAGCTGTAAGGTTGTAATTCAATGTTCAAATTACGTAAATACTTAAATAGACAGGAAGAATGAATTTAGAAAGAAAAATGCCCCGGCCTCCGGGTGCTATGTTTCCTTCATCGATCAAGATATTTATATTCGTTCCGTTGATAATTCATCGACATTATTTCAAGAATTTTTTAAGGAGGTTTCAATGAATATTGCGGTGCTGGTGAAGTTAGTCCCCGACACCGCCGCGCAAATCCGCTTGACATCTGATCATAGCTGGATTGAGACGCGGGATCTGAACTGGGTGTTGGCTCCCTATGATGAATATGCTGTTGAAGAGGCTCTTAAAACAGCCGAAGCTAATGGTGGGGAAGTCACTGCAGTGACATTTGGTGGCGATAACTCTGTGGAAGCATTACGTAAAGCCCTTGCTATGGGAGCACATAAAGCCCTGCATATTAAAAAGGATGGCTTCACAGATCTTCTTGGAACAGCAACTGCTTTAGCAGACGCTATCCGAGACAATAATTACGATTTAATTTTTGCCGGTTACAAAGCTACAGACGACGACTGTGCAGCCATCGGAACGATGGTCGCAACATTACTTGATCTGCCATGTATTACCGAAGCGGCAAAATTGGAAGTATCCGATAGCGGAGTTCGTGCTGAACGTGACGTGGAAGGCGGCAGAGAAGTTTTAGAAGCGTCGCTCCCATGTGTAGTTACAGCTCAAAAGGGCTTGAACAGTCCACGCTATCCCTCTCTAAAGGGTATCATGATGGCGAAGAAAAAGCCGATTGAGAACCTCGATGCGAACATGATTGCGCCACGTGTGGAAACAACAGCCATGAGCAATCCAACGGAACGACCTGCCGGAAAGATTGTCGGCGAAGGTCCCGAAGCGGTCCCGGAATTGGTCCGTTTACTCCGCGAAGAAGCTCGCGTCATTGAATAAGAGAGGATCAATATGAACATTCTAGTATACATAGAGGAAAGAGGCGGAGTAGTCAAAAAAGCGTCCCTCGAATCTCTTAGCAAAGCCAAAGAGCTTGGTGGTTCTGTCGCTGCTGTTGTCATCGGTTCCGGTGTTGACGGTACAATTGACAAAATCAAAGCCTATGGTGCAGAAAAAGTCTTTGTTTTTGATAACGCTGACTTGGCGAATTACGTTGCCGAAGGATACCTCGCAGGTGTTCAGGAAGCAGCGAACCAGTTTGGTGCCGAGGCCATCTTTATGGCAGCAACCTCACGTGGGCGTGATCTTAGCCCGAGAGTAGCAGCCAAAATGGGTATCATGCTGATACCGGATGTCACCGCTGTTGAACTCAATGACGGAAACCTCGACACGAAACGTCCTGTTTATGCCGGTAAGGTATACATGGGCCTGAGAGCGAAAGAGCTTCCCGTTGTCATCAGCACTCGTCCCAATACCTTTGATGCTGTCGAAGCTGCAGGCGCAGGGGAACGTGTCGACATCGCTCCAGCCTACGAAGCCAAAACCAGAGTGGTCGAATTAATCGCATCTGATAGTGGTTCGCTGGATGTTGCTGAAGCAGATAGGGTTGTAGCCGGTGGCCGTGGAATGAAAGACGCTGAAAGCTTCAAGCTTCTTGAAGACCTTGCAGCCAAACTTGGTGCAGCCGTTGGTTCAACACGTGCTGTTGTAGATGCTGACTGGCGACCCCATTCAGAGCAGGTGGGTCAGACAGGTAAAACAGTCAGCCCGACACTCTATTTCGCCATAGGTATTTCAGGCGCGGTACAGCACATTGTTGGTATGCGTACGAGTAAGATCATCGTTGCAGTCAATAAAGATGCCGATGCTCCTATATTCAAAGTTGCCGATTACGGTATTGTTGGTGATGCTCTGACAGTCGTCCCAGCATTGATCGACGCTTTGTAATCTAAAATATCAGGGTATATGCCCATGAGATAAAAAGGTCCGGTTCAGCCGGACCTTTTTTCGTATTTGTTATCCTGAACGTAGTGAAGGATCTCGTAGTTCTGGTTCTACCTACCGCACAGCAAAACTGACCTTCACTACAGCGACAACATCCTTCTCACGGGTGCTGGTATCGTACATCCCGTAATCAGCGATACCAGTACTGTTGGATGATACAACCTGAATGACACCCATCCTCGCTTTCTGAATCGCACCGATTTTTCCATCAGCCGCTTCTGCGATTTGTTCTGCACGCCGTTTTGCGTCTCGTGTGGCTTCGGACATTAGTGAAATCCGCGCCTCATCGAGTTTTGTGTACATGTATTCTGGGCGATAGGGCTGAACAGGAACACCGCGGATGATCAGTTCTTCAATTTCATTCGCCAGATTTTCCACGAGGTCTACGTCACTCGTACTGATTTTGAAATCCTGATCGGCTCGGACATGGAGAATCTGCCCGGTATCTCGTCCTTTTTCATCATAACGAGGTTGTTTCCATGTATTCATCTGGAAGAATGTCAGGCTTTCTTCAGGTAAACCTTTTGTTGCAAGGTATTTTTGAAGTTGCATGCGGTAATTCTGCACCTCAGTTGCCGCTTTTGATAGAGTAGACGCTGTGACCTGAATACTTCCACGCCAGATGACATAATCACTCTGTACGGTCATACGGGCGCTTCCTGTTGCTTCGATGCTATCCCCGGCTCGCTTCAAGAATTTTATTGCTCCTGAACCGATGATCGTCGAAACAATCAAGGCTATCGCTATAAAAAACATGCCCACAAAAAATTGTGGAAAATCGTTGTTGGTTTTATTACTCAAAATTTCCCCTTTCAATTTATGATAAGCCGTTCCTGTTAATCACTTGAGTTAATAGATAAATGTTCCATAAAATATGTCATCTTTGCAATTTCACATGGTCATTCCACGGTAATCCAATAGAAAAAAACACAACGTCGTTCTTTGCACTATTAGTTACTGCATCATTTGTATAAATCACCCGAAAGATAACGCAAACCAGAATCAATAATGATGGTGACAATCTTCTTTCCAGGACCTATTTCTTTTGCCCGTTTTAGTGCCGCCCAGACATTAGCTCCTGAAGTGATTCCTCCCCAAATGCCTTCTTTCTGCGCTAAAAGTCGGGAAGTATTATGTGCATCTTCATCCGAAACGGAAATCACGTCATCCTGCAAATCTTTTCTGTAGATGGATGGAATAAAGCCAAGGCCTATCCCCTCAAGTCTATGGGTACCGCTAATATTACCACCTGAGAGAAATTTTACATTTGAGGGCTCTATTGCTGTACATCGTATACCAGGGATTTTTTGTTTTAAGATTTCTGAGTTTCCGGAGAAACAGGCACCTGTTCCAACTCCCATAATAAATTCATCGATTTCAACTCCAAGAGCATCTACTATTTCATTCGCCATAAAATGGTAGGCTTTTCGGTTGTCAACATTGTTAATTTGATCAGTCCAGAAAGTGTTGGGTTGATGACTTAGTATTTCTGTTCTCTTAATCATGTCATCAATGAGCCTTGCAGTAATCTGTCCGTTATCGCTTTTTATTAATTCCAGTTTGGCTCCAAAAGCTCGCATGGTTTGTGCCTTCTCTTCAGAAAAAGCGTCAGATGAAACAAAATGTGCTTTATAGCCCCTGTTTGCGCAGATCATAGCCAGAGAAGCACCGGTACTGCCGCCGGTATATTCTACAACTTTACCACCCGGTTTCAGCTTGCCTCTTTTTTCCGCACCCTCAATCATGGATAGCGCCATACGGTCCTTCATGCTACCCGTAGGATTTCCACCCTCATATTTCACATAGATATCCGCACAACCTGATCCTGCCAGTCTTTCCAACTTAATCAATGGAGTATTGCCGACCATTTAATCCTGCCCTTCTTTGAGTCTCATCCTCAATCTGAATAGATGGCATGAGTGGATCCCTGCAAAAGAAAAAGCACCTAGAACTTTAGGAGTGCTGTTAAGTGCAAAACCACTTAAAGCATAAGACTACGACGTTAGAATGTGATAAAATCTAAGCTTGATAATATCCTTGTTAGTCATCGCTATAAGTGCCAAGCCCAACCCAACATACCTAAAACCATCAATCATTTTTCAAATATTCCGTAGCTCTATTCTCAAAGTCCATCTTCGTAATTTGAATTTCGAATTTTTCAAGGCTAGGCAGAAATGATTCATTTGAAGCAAGGATGTCGCGAATAGATTTTTTCCCAGCATTCCAAACTTTTTTAAATTTCGGTAACTCATTTAATGCTTTTTTAGAAAGTGTAAGATTCTTTTTTCTACTGTCGACTTCATCCCTGTTAACTTCTAGATACCCCTTCTTCTGCATTCTATTAACCATCTTTGTGACAGCTGGTTGAGAAAGATGTAGTTCATTTGCTATTTCAACCATAGTGATTTCTTGCCTTTCGAGTAGTATTAGGAAAAACAGATGCCAGCCAGATTCAATGTCTAAGCCATTTTTTTTGTATAGACTCTTAATGCTGGTTGATAATTCATCACTCAAACGTTTTAGACGGGCTGTTACACCAAGAAGTTCGAGGTCCTTTAAAAAATCTCTTTCCATTTTGACATCCTTATCCTTAACTGGTTAAGTATATGATAAGAAAAAATACTTAACCGGTCAAGTATAATTACTCAATTATAGTTTCAATATGATAAAATCAAACTTCTCATGAAAAAAGGGCTGCCATCCGGCAGCCCTTTATCGTCAAAATAGGGATTAGGACCTATTTGAGACTTTTAATATACTTCGATCCGACTGATTTCGGACGTGTAAGTGCTGTACCGACTGCACGGTTCCATACGAGCTGTGCCATCATACCCATTGCACGGCTGACACTGAAGAGAACAGTGTAGTACTGGAATTCATTGAGTCCGTAGTGGTAGAGCAGAGCGCCACTGCCGGCGTCAACGTTCGGCCAGAAGTTGGCGATCGGGTTCTTGCCTGCTGCAACTCTTTCAGCACTGAAGGCTTCGAGGACTTTCGGAACCACGGCAAAGACATTTGCGACTGTCTTGAAGATTGGATCTTCCGGGAAATGTTTCTGACCGAAAGCGTGGAATCCTGTGAAACGTGGGTCAGTTACACGCAGGACGGCATGGCCGTAACCCGGGATAACTTTACCGGAACGCAGTGTTTCAAAGGCCATCTCTTCAATCTGTTTCTCAGTTGGTGCTCCACCGAATTTTTCCATCGTTTCGATGATCCAGCCGAGGCATTCCTGGTTTGCGAGTCCGTGAAGCGGACCGGCAAGACCGTTGAGACCTGCTGAGACTGAATAGTAGGCATCACTAAGTGCTGAGCCGACTGTATGGCATGTATTGGCACTGACGTTGCCACCTTCATGGTCGCAATGGAAGTGCAGATACAGACGCATTAATTCAGCGAAGGAACCATCAACATCCGGAAGTCCCAACATATTTGCATAGTTGGCACCCAAGTCGAGTCCGTTTGTCCAAGGAATGATGTCGCCCTTGTCGTAACGAATTCTGTAGATACCGGCTGCGATTGATGGAAGGACTGCCAGAATCTTCATGGAGTCTTCCAGCATTGGCATCCAATATTCAGCTTTGGTCATACCTTTGGCATAACTTTTGGCGAATACACTCTCGCGCTGCATGGCGAGGATCGCAGTGTTGAGCATGGTCATCGGGTGTGAATCACCCGGCATGGCATAAAGGACATCCCAGATATAATCTGGTACGTGCGCACGTTTGTCGAGTTCACGCATCAGGTCGAGTTTTGCTTCTTCTGTAGGAATATCACCTGTGAGCAGGAGGTAGAAAGTCTCTTCTGGCCATAGTTCTGTGATGTCGAGAAGTGGCCTTCCTTGAATGATTAAGCCCTTATCTGGCTCAACAAGCGAAGTTTCGCAAACCATTCCTTTAACACCACGCATACCACCGTATGCCTGTGCAACTGTACAGCCTGAAAGCTCTTTGGAACCGTATCCTTTCAGGACTTCCATACGTTCCTGACGCCATTGGGGAACGAGTTCCTGTAACTTCGCAAACAGCATGGACATAAAACACCTCCGTTGTGGTAATTTTTCTAGAAGATTACTATCATACACTCCCTTATACTGACACTCCAACATCGATAGCTTGTGAGATCTAAATGGTGTGGGTCCAAATCTACTGATATATGGGTAAAGCTAGTAGAAGACTTACACTTAGGATTATAAACCGTATAGAATCCCCCAAATCCTTGCACTATAATTAACAAGTGAAAAAATACCTAAGTTGGTGAAGACAGTCAAGGTAGATAAGCTTCTGGATAAAAAAGGTTCGGATTAGGAGAGGGAAATCTGACTCTCTTTGAAAGTTTTAGAAATAGGGTAAAACTCTTATTTTTTTAGATGAATTATGGAATATTCGGGCGTAAATCTCTCGAATTGGTCAAAAGTGCGTAAAATGCCTCTCTTTGTGGCAAGGCATAATCAGCTAAAAAGAGACATTTTCTCCCATAGAATCTCTCATTTGCCTTCCTGAAATTCTATATTCGTTATCTTGAATGAACAAAAGAGGAATGAAGTATAATGGCAACACCAATGATGGAACAGTATCACCGAGTCAAACGGGATCATGTGGACGATATCGTCTTGATCCGTATGGGTGATTTTTTTGAAATGTTCCATGATGATGCCATTGAAGGTTCTTCTATCCTCGGAATCACACTTACTAAAAGAAATCACGGTAAAGGTGAAGGATCAAACGTTCCCCTTGCAGGATTTCCTCATCACCAGCTTGAACCCTACCTGAATCGTTTAACACGAGCCGGTAAACGGGTTGTTGTCGTTGAACAAATCGAAGACCCCAAACAAGCCAAGGGGCTTGTTAAACGGGATATTGTTCGAATTGTAACTGCCGGAACCAACCTCAGTGAAGAAGCACTTGATGCCGATAGCAATCAATTCCTTGCAGCAGTGTTTAACGATAGCACAGGGTATGGACTTGCTGTGTGTGATGTGACTACCGGCGAATTTGCTGTGGCGACTCTCAGTCGCGAGGAAATAAAGGAACGGTTGAATCAACTCAGGCCAACTGAGATTATCTACAACGAAGATCAAAAGGCTGATACTATTGATCTTGTGACCTTTGATGTGATGTTTACACCCATCGCTCCGTGGATATTTGATTTCGAATTTGCCAAGGATACCCTCTACGGTCATTTCAAGGTACAATCACTGAAGGGGTTTGGTATAGACGGTGATCTGCCATCCATTTCATCGGCTGGTGCGGCACTCTATTATATCAAAGAAAACCTGCGTACGGACCCAGAACACATCGGTGGATTAACACAGCTACCTACAACAGACTTTTTACATATTGATTCCGCCACACGACGTAACCTCGAACTTATCGAACCGGCGTGGGGAGCGGATAGTTCTACAACCCTCTTTTCACATCTCGATAGAACTGTAACTCCGTTTGGACGTCGTCTGTTTAAACAGCAGTTGCTTCGTCCTTTGTTAGATCGTGATCAGATAGAAAAACGTTTGGATGCTGTTCAGGAGTTTATAGAGAGTAAATCAATTCGGTCTGATTTGCGTGACCTACTTCGTAGTCTTGGCGACATCGAAAGGCTGACGGCCAGATTGGCAACAGGACGTGGTTCACCCCGGGATGTGGGAGGGTTACGTCACGCGCTATATAAAGTTCCGGAAATTTCAACGGCACTTGAGGGTATGAAATCCGATTTGGTGAGTTTTAACGCCGGACATCTGGACCCACAGGAAGAACTGACTCTGCTTCTGGTTGATGCTATTGTTGATGAACCACCCTCAAACATGATGAAGGGTGGGGCTATACGATCAGGTTACAACGAACGACTTGACGAAGTCAGAATGATCGCCCGTGGTGGTAAGGACTATATCCTTGCCCGCCAGGAAGAGGAAAGAATACGAACCGGAATTAATAGTCTGACAATCGGATACAATAAGGTTTTCGGTTACTATATAGAGATCACAAAGGTTCATCAGGATAAAGTGCCTGAGGATTATATCCGTAAGCAGACATTGGTAAACGCTGAACGCTATATCACTCCTGATCTGAAGGAGTGGGAAGAAAAAATCCTGACGGCTGAAGAAGAAGCGTTGGCACTTGAACGAGACCTCTTTGAAGAAGTTCGCCTTGAAATTGCATCCCGAGCGGCGATCATTCAGGAAAACGCTCGTTGCCTGGCTGATCTGGATACACTTTCCGCTGCGGCAGAACTCGCTGTAAATCAGAAATACAACCGTCCTGTTATACGGCCAAATGGACGTTTGAAACTGATTCATTCCCGTCACCCAGTGATTGAAAATCTGTTACCACCTGGCGAAAGTTTTGTTGCCAATGATCTTGATATTGGAACTGATGGTCGTCAGATAGCGCTTGTCACAGGTCCCAATATGGGTGGTAAATCCACCTACCTGCGTCAAGTCGGATTAATCGTACTGATGGCCCACATGGGATTGTTTGTGCCAGCTCGAGATGCTGAAATTCCGTTGACAGACCGTGTCTTCACCCGTGTTGGCGCATCCGACAACATCGCAGGAGGAGAATCCACGTTCCTCGTTGAAATGCACGAAGCGGCGAACATCCTTCACAACGCAACGGGGAAAAGCCTCATCCTGCTGGATGAAATCGGACGGGGGACCAGTACCTTCGACGGGTTATCCCTCGCATGGTCCATTGTGGAATACCTGCACGATATGCCGGGAGATGCTCATCCGAAGACGTTGTTCGCAACCCACTACCATGAACTGACGGAACTGGAAAAAGTTCTGGAGGGTGTATTTAACCTTCACGTTCAGGTGAAAGAGTGGGGCGAAAAGGTTGTCTTCCTCCGTAAAGTAATCTCAGGTCGTAGTGGCGCAAGTTATGGTATCCAGGTAGCTCGTCTGGCTGGACTGCCTCAGAAGATTATTGACAGAGCAAAAGATGTTCTGGCTACACTTGAAGCCAATGAAATCACGGACGAAAATATGCCACGGCTTGCCGAGGGTGCAAAAATTCGTAAGATCAAGGTTCCACCCAAGGATCCTCTCCAGGTATCGTTGTTTACTGTGGAGGAGCGTGCAGTTCGAGATGAACTCGCCAAGGCTGATCTGGACAACATGACACCGCTGGAAGCATTGAGACTATTGGCAGACATGAAAGATAAATATGGAACGACCGATGAATCAGTTGAAGAGACTGATGGTCCTTCAGATGGGGATGAATCCTAATGCAGATTATCCTCAATAAAGACGATTTGGATTTTGCTCTGAAGCAGGCACTAAAGGGAAAGTTGTCACTCAAGGTCAAAGAGTTTCACCGTGACGAAATAGAGTTGAATCTATCTTTCCCAAAAGCGGCAGTCATTCGTTTAAGTAGTGTTGTTATTTCAGCGGGATATGTCTCAGCGGAAATGAACCCCGGATGGATTCGTACACTAGCTGCAATGGCTATAAAAAAGATGGACGATAAATTGGTCCGTATTAACGGCAACCGTATCTTTTTCAAACTCCCCACTCAAGTCACCGAAAAATTCAATATCTCCTCCCTCGTCATCAAAAACGATGGAATTCATATTATTGGGAAGATGCTGTAAACCGACCTACATTTAAACACCACTGGATCCCCGCCTACCAGCCGTGAGGCTGACATGCTTTCTGCGGGGACGACATCTTTTCGCCAAGGTTACAGAGTGCAGGCAAATTCGAGTTTCAAGAGAAAAGCCGGTTTCAGAGAAACCGGCCCATATTTAAACTGTGGGTATCATGCAAAATTTTCGCGCATCGCGTAGCTTTGATGCGCAATAGGGTCCAGTAACTATTCGGGGATTACCTGTTTGACTGTATCGATAATTGTACCGTCAACCCATTTGATCACAGCGATGTCTTTTTCGCCGAGTTTAGGCTTGGCGGGTTTACCACCTGTTAAGCGTTCAACTTCAGCCTTTAGCTCCTGTATCGTTACAATTGGCAAACCGCTGGCTTTGGTCGCGTCGATCAGGTCCTGACGGAGCGGATTAATCGCTATTCCACGCTCGGTGACAATCACATCAATCAACTCACCCGGCCCGACGATTGTTGTGACTTCATCCACAATAACCGGCATACGGTCACGAAGACTAGGAATCGGAAGAATCGTACATTTACTGAAGAGGCAGTTCTGCCAGCCCCCGATACCGTGTAACAAACGACCGTCACTGTGAGTTACCACGTTGGCGTTGAAGTTCACGTCCACTTCAGTCGCTCCAAGCACTACAGCGTCGAGGATAGATGCAAAGTTACCTTTTCCGTGGTAGTTGTAACTGGTGAAGGGAGATGTATTCACATGGCCGGGATTCTCCCGCATGGAACGCACACCTTCAAGGTCAAAGGTTTGACCGTCGAGGATGTATTCCGTCAACCCTTCTTCCAACATTTTTACGAGGTACTCGTTGGAACCACCACGTACGAAACGGGCTTTAATTCCTCTTTCGCGCATAATGTCGGCTGCATAGATACCAAAAGCGAGGCTAGTACCGCCAGCGCCAGCCTGGAAAGACCAACCGTCTTTGAGGATACCTGCAGCATCAACAAACTTGGCTGCCATTTCAGCTATAAGCAGACGGTCGGGGCTTTTGGTCAGTTTGGTTGTACCGGAAACGATCTTTTCAGGATCGCCAACTTTGTCTAATACAACCACAGCGTCCACATTCTGTCCCTGGATCTGCCATGGAATGCAGGGGAAGGGGACAAGGTTGTCGGTTACAACGATAACTTTTTTAGCAAACATGCTATCTGCCAGAGCAAAACCAAGCAAACCACATGCTGATGGACCTCGGTCACCAGTAGCATTCCCAAATGCATCCGCGGTTGGTGCGGCAATGATTGCCACATCAATGGGAACGTCACCATCTTGAATCGCTTGCCAACGGCCTCCATGACTGCGAAGCACACCTAGGCCACGCATTTTACCTTCACTGGCATATGCGCCGAGTGGACCGTTCATTGATCCTTCGATGTGATGGATTGTTCCATCTTCCAGACGGTCAATCAATGGTGCATGACAGGGGAAAGAGGCGGAAGGGAACCACATCAGGTCTTTGACACCTAAATCTTTTGCAGCGTCAAATACCTTGTTCATCACAAGGTCACCGTTACGGAAATGGTGATGGCTGCTGACGGTCATTCCGTCTTTGAGGCCAACCATTTCCAATGCTTCACGAATACTGCCAACTTGTTTGTTTCCATCTGACGGATAATCTGCACATGTTGAAATTGGAGGAGCTGCTTTTGTTCCGGTGGGTCGGTATTTACCGACGCCCATAAACGGTGTCTGTTTTTTCCCGTTTACTACTGTCGGAACCATCCTTCCAACTGCATTTTTTTTGTATTCGGTAGCCATTTGTCGACCTGTTCCCCAAGGGTATATGCAATAAAGAAATAGACTATTTTAACAAGTAGTCAAAATGCCAAAATTATTAGCTCTGAACAAGGGAATTGGAGAAAGAAAAGGCATTCTATTTTTTAGAAATGCCAACAAAAAATACCACGGAAAACACAGAATTCACGAAAAACAGAATGCTATAATATTATAACATATTTTCAGTGTGTTCAGTGTATTCTGTGGTAAAGCTATGCTATTCATCCTTTTCTTCCACAAATCCAGTTTCCCATCCATAATCTTCGTATTTCCAGAGGACATCATTGCCCCGAAATTCCAGAACGGCAAATCCTTCTTCACATCCGTGACGGGGACCACGCCACCATCTGCCGCATACAGCCCCGATGTTGGCAAATTCCATCCCCTGGTATAACCATGCTTCGTTGATATGAAGGTGTCCTGCAAGTACTAGTTTTATTTTTTCTTTGTGCCAGAAAAGGGTATTAAAAACCTCATCGACGTTTTCAATTACCATTTTCGGATGATCCGGTTCTTTAATCCCGCTTTGTAATTCCCAAAGATTTGTGAATAGGGGAATATGACCAAAAATGACTGTGGGGAATGTCGTAGCCTCCAGATCGTTTCTTAACCATTCCAGCTGTTCGGCGTCAACATACCCTTTGTAGTCACGGCCATTGATTCCAACTGTATCGAGGAGGATGAAATGCCAACCTTTGTGGTCGAAAGACTTGTAAGTCTTTTCCCTATTAAAAAACTGCAGAAAATAATTCTTTCCGTAGAGTGGATCTTCTGGAGCTACTCCACTGTCTTCATAAACACCCATCATCTCGTGATTGCCCAGAACATGATGGAACTCTAATTTGCTATCGCTGATAACTTGTTTGAAGATTTCATATTGTATATCAGTCGACTCCTGATTTTCATGCAGGCAATCATAAACCAGATCGCCACCTGTTACGACAAAATCTATGGGGTTTAAAAGGTTATTCTTAGCATGATTTAATGCTTTTGCAAGTCCCTTTGGTGCATCCAGCTCGTTATTTACATGGATGTCGGTCATAAAGGCTAAGGAAAAATCAGGTTTGCCAACCAATGGGGAACAAGCCCACCAAGGCAGAGCCAGGAGGCCGCCACCTATAAGTCCAGATTTAATAAATGTTCTTCTGCTATGATTATTCTTCATCCCTGTCCTCAAATTTTTTCTTCATAAACTCAATATCAAAAATCCCAATCCAAAATATAATAAACAATTTCCTAAATAATATTAGTCATTCACATTGTAATAATTATTATTGTATATTTAAATAAATGTTAGCGACTTCGGGAATTTTATGTCAGATATGCTAATAGTAAGCAAAGAACTATACAACTACCATAAGAACCATATCCTCGACTTGCTTTCTGAGATGAACACTGCCCTTCTGGAAAAGGCGGAATCTCTGAAAGATACTCATTCCTCCTACGTCCGAGAGCTATATACAGTTCGCAATATATATATCGACCAAGTTCAGGCTTCCATAGATAATATTGAAAACGGTGAATATTCAATCGGTGATTTTCTTCATCTAAGTAGTACTGTATACTTGTCAAATCTGAGATTGCGATGGTTGCTGGAACTTCAAACCCGAGATTTTCAAAAATTGATTGATGATGCTGATAGTGATATCAGGAAAGATTTAGAAAAAGCTCACATCGAATATTACAACGGAAACGACAAGACTACCCTGAAATTGTTGCATGCATGCGTCCAGAAAGAACCAGATAACTACCCGGTTTTGATGACCACAGGATGTTACTATTTAGATGTATTTAATAAACCTGAAATAGCAATTAAATTTTTCGCGAAATCAGTAAAATCAGCGAATCAATTAGAATCAGATCATTTCAAGATTTTGGCAGTTCATCATATGGTTAGCACTCATGTGATACTGGATGAAAAAGAGAAAGCTCTAGCATTGTTACAGAAGCTTGAGTTAAAGGGTAGAGTTTCAGGACCGTTGTTCTATTCAATGGCACAACTATACGCTATGTTAAGTCAAGGCGAAAAAGCACTACACTATTTTCAACTAGCTTTGAAAAGACATCCTATTTACTTCAGCAGAGCTATTATGGATCCATCGTTTGATGGAATTCGAGATGAAATTCATCAGAAATTAGATGAGTACGATAGTCAGTTCAGGGTACATGGCATCGAATTCCGGGCGAAGATGAATCGACTTTTTGAGATTGCTGATGATTTTGAGTTGGTTGACTTCCGTCCTTCACTTGAGAAGCAACTTGCCTTGATTGAAAAGCAATTGAACCGTGTGAATGTTGACTGTTTTACCGGATATAGAACCGGGATTGTAAGATATTTTCAGGGAACATTCCCCGAAGTACTTTATGAACTTGGGGATACAATAATCAGAAAACATGCAATAACATTAAGAAAGTTAAGGAAGAAACAGAGTAAGGCTGAGAAAAAAACTGGTTTGCCCTATTTTGTATTCATGCCTATAATTGGTGCCAGCACAGCTTTTAGCGTTCATTTTATACAAAAACCTGTCATTCAAAGTCTCAACTTAGATTTTCCACTTTCCGATATCATCTTACCCAATTTATTCCCGTTTTTTATGGCGTTGGCAATCATGTTCATATTTGTGAAAACATTGCGAGCTATTCGGATGCCTAGCAAAAGGGAAATGAATAAAATCAAAGAGATGGGCAAGGTGGAAAGAGAACTAAAGAAAATTGAGAAAGAACTCTCCGAATTTTGGGATCAAAAAATCTCCAAACTTGTAGAGGTCACTGCAATCTGGAGATGAAATATTCTGTTGCAGTCGGACATTTTGTTCTGTACTCTCCTTTTTAATTCAACGGGAACATATCCTGTAAATAGCAGGGAAGCATGAGGGATGCTGATGGTTAACTTGAAATCGAAGATCTGGATGGGATTATTCCTTGTCTTGTTTATGGCAGCTGCGGGTTTTGCCTCAACAGGTCTGAAAGTCGAACCTGATCTGGCTTTAGCATTAGAAAAAGCTGGAGATCAGGATATGGTTAGAGTAGTCGTTCTTCTTAATCCACGTCATGACTTAGATGCAATGTCTGAACTCGTCACTGGATTAGACAAGCAAACAAGAAGGCAGATTCTTTGGGAGTTGATGGAAGAGGCTTCTCAGGAATCGCAGGAAAATATCCTAACGAAACTCTATCAGGAAGAACAACTCGAGAATGCGACACGAATTCGCCCGATGGTTATTGCAAACGGTGTAGCGATAGAAGCGAAACCGAATGTTATTTATGATCTTGCTGTTCGTGAAGATGTCTACACTATTATTCATACTCCAATAAAGTATCTATTGCCCGAGCATACCGAGAATCCAACCACGTCACAACTAGACGATCTGGACGAATTGGCTTGGGGTGTCAATACAATTGGCGCACCGGCGGTCTGGGCAGAAGGATTCACCGGAGAAGATGTTCTCCTCGCAGTGATAGATACAGGTGTCCGCTATACACATCACGATCTTGAGGATCACCTCTGGGATGGTGGTTTGGAATATCCGAATCACGGATATGACTTTTTCAACGATGACAACAATCCAATTGATGATCATAGTCATGGTACTCACTGTGCCGGTTCAGCTCTAGGCGATGGTACTGCCGGGACACAATCTGGTGTGGCACCAGACGCTACATTAATGTGCCTGAAGGTTCTTAATAGTTGGGGCGGTGGTGGTTGGGATGCCACATGGTTAGCACTTGACTTTGTCCTTGAACAGGGAGTGGATGTTACAAGTATTTCCCTCGGACTGAATCAGGAACCGACAACTACACGACGTACCTTCCGTGAACATTTTGACGCACTTAATATTGCAGGCATTGTTAGTTGTGTTGCAGGTGGTAATGAACGTGGATGGTATCCTCCAGTTGATAACATCGGCACACCCGGTAATACACCTTCACCCTGGCGTAATCCAGATGAAGTTGAAGTAGGTGCACGTAGTGGTGTAATAACTGTGGGTGCGACTCATATTGGTGACGGTTACGCCAGTTTCTCCAGCGAAGGTCCTGTTACATGGGCGAGTGTCACTCCATGGTCAGATTGGCCATATGGTGGAGGCCATGTTGGACTGATCAAGCCTGATGTATCTGCACCGGGTGAAAACATCAAATCCCTTGACTACCAGTCTGATACAGGCTACCTGGACGGCTGGGATGGCACTAGCATGGCTACTCCGCACGTGGCAGGTCTGGTCGCACTGATGTTAAGTAAATCAGATGATCTGGAGCCGATGGAAATTGACTCATTATTGCAGACAACGTCACTCGATCTTGGACCTGCTGGAAAAGATAACGATTATGGTGCTGGACGTGTACAAGCCTATGAAGCTGTTGATGCTGTTATTACTGAACGTGGTATCATAAGTGGTATCGTTTCAGATGCAAATACAGGTGCTCCAATTCAGGGAGCCATGGTTAGATTTAACGGTACCGGTCGTTATGCCGTGTCCGATCCATTCGGTGCTTACATGGTTGAAGTTCCCATTCGTCCATTAACGATGTACGTTGATCAACCTCCATATGAATTTTATGAAGAGACGAATATCCTTCTTGAGATTGATGAAAACAGGACTATCGACATTTCTCTTAACGTTGGCTTATTTCAGATTGAACCAACTGAATTGAACCTGGAACTTGAACCTGGTGCTGACGGGAGTATTAACTTTGACATCAGCAACATTGGTACTGCTTTAATGGATGTCCGTCTACAGCTTAGTCCTGATACAACAGAATTCTTGTGGCTTGATAGCCTTTTCGAATACAACATGACAGATGTTCTGGGTGATGGCAGATTAAGAGGTGTGAAACATATTGATGGACACTTCTATATCTCCGGATCGAATGATTTCGATAATCCGAATAAAATCTATGTTGTGAACGAAAATAACGAACTTGTTAATACACTTGACCAGCCGGGTGACGATGGAATCGGCATGTATGACCTTGCCTATGACGGTTCACTTATCTGGGGTTGTGTCGCCGACAGCCTGATTGCTCTGAATCCAGAGGACGGTAGTCAGGTGAAATCATTCGCCAGTCCTTACTACCCGACAAAAGCGTTGGCTTTTGATCCGAACCAGAATGTAATGTGGGCTTGCGAAAGCCTCCGAGACGTTGTTTCGGTGGATACCGCAACCGGTGAAATCCTGCAAACCTGGGAGTTTTCAGAACTCATTCAAGGAATGGATTGGAACGCCGATGATCCCGATGGTTTCAACCTCTATATCGGATGCAAAGTAAACGATGATCAACGTGCGATTTATCGTATGAACGTTGAAACCGGGGAAGTGGATTTCCTGGAAAATCTTCCAGATAACTCTGGTGATAGAGATCTTACAGGATTTACTTTGGCCAAAGGCTATGGAATGTATTACATCGCCGCAGTTGGTCTGCTTAACGTTAACACCGGTGACGTCCTGAAAGGTTACCAGATTGAGAAAACTGTTGGATGGGCTGAACTGGATGCCAATGAGTTTTCGTTAGAAGCTGGAAACCAGCAACAGATGGGTCTTGGAATCCATACAGGAACGCTTCCAATGGATATGTACAATGTCTATCTATTGGCTTCACATAATACTCTTGCTGAACAAACCGTTATCCCGTTGAACCTGAATGTCTATTCAGGTGCGGATGAGAACGTTTCGACGATTCCAGAGAGTTTTGAACTTTCGACTCCATATCCGAACCCATTTAATGCGACTACTTCTGTGAAGTTCGCAATGGCGCAGACTGGACATGTTGCAGTGAAGGTTTTTGATGTATTGGGTCGTGAAGTCGTAACACTTCAGAACGGTCAACTTGAAGCCGGTAGATATATTATGCCGCTTCAGATGAATGATTTTGCCAGTGGTGTCTATTTTGTTAGGATGGAAGCAGGTTCATTTGTTTCTGCTAAAAAAGTTGTCCTGATGAAGTAATACATCGCTTTACATGATTACTAAGCCCCAGTCGATTTAAACCGATTGGGGCTTTTTTATGTTGAATTATGACCTGCTGTTTTAAATATCTCTGTTAATCATAAACTCACCCCATGTGAGTAGTAGGTCCCTGTATGTTGATGGGGACAAAATATCCAAACGGGGTAGAGCGTTCATGATATGATCCTTGGCCCGTCGTCTGGTTTCAGCTATTCCACCACGGTTCTCGAGGATGTCAATCACTTTTTCAACATCACCATCATTTGCATCTAGGCGTCCAAGAGTATTGGAGATAATTTCCTTCTCGGACTCATTGGCATGAGCGTAGGCATAGTGAACCAGCGACGTTCGTTTGCCTTCACGAATATCGTTTCCAACAGGCTTACCTGTAGTTTTGGGATTACCAATAACTCCCAGTAAATCATCCTGAAGCTGGAATGCAATCCCACATTCGCTGGAGAAGCTAGACAGGGCTTTTAACTGTTTATCTTGTGTATCAACGTGACCCATTCCGATCAAACCACCCGCTTCAGCGCAGTAACGATAGAGAACACCGGTTTTTTTCCACAACATATTCTCTATTTCTTCAAGGGTCAGCTCCTCAAGGGGAACATGACAGAATTGTATATCCAGAACTTCACCGTCTACCAACAAGTTCAGTACTTCATTATCCAATCTTTCGATGAGATGAAGTGTAACATCGGCAGGTACATTGCGCTCGGCTGTGAGCTCTGTCATCATGCTGATACCCCATCCATGCTGGAGGTCTCCGGCAAGGACGGCTACGCTGGTCCCATAGTGCTGCTGGTCTTCCAAACTCAGGTTAGGAAATTCTTTTATCGCTTCATCAAAGAAATATTTGTGAACTGTTGCATTACCACGACGGCGATCGTCTCGGTCAATGATGTCATCGTGAACAAGAGTCCATGTGTGGAAAATTTCAACTGCTGCGGCGGCGGGTACGGCATCTTCTGGATTCCCACCCAGTGCACCGCAACTCCATAGGAGAATGGCAGGACGGAGCCGTTTACCACCGGCACGAACGTAAAGGGTTACTGCTTCACGGAGATGATTGGGCTTAAAACGATTGAGATATTTCGATTGTAGAAGGAAATTCGCGATTTTATCTGCACAAACGTTGAGTTCGTTAAAAAATTCTGGATTAGAAATGGGTACCATGTTTTTTCCTGTTTTTCGGCGTTGGAAAAGTATTGGGATTTGGCTTTAGTGTCAAGTTATTGCTTGAATCGCAGAGATTTGATTTTATGTGGTGTTCCCTAACTCGTCAGCATTTGTTTTTTTTTTCTTAAACTGGTGATCTATACCTGTAGTTGAGAGATCATAGCTCGGAGAATAAACGATGATATTGACCCGACACGATTGAACACGTATAATTGTTCTGCCTTTTTGAAGGCAATTCAAATACCATGTGCCCCCGTAGCTCATCTGGATAGAGCGTTGGATTCCTAATCCAAAGGCAACAGGTTCGAGTCCTGTCGGGGGTACAGATAACAAAGGAAACGAGAAAACTCGTTTCCTTTGTTGCCTCCAGAGTAGTCCGATTTTAAAAACTGAATCATCCCGAATCCTTCCGTTTAATTACATTGATTATTAACCCTTTAGAAGGGATACAACATTGAAAGCCTTTGGCATACATCAATATTGTGATCTGTTTACTAATACAGCAGGAGAGTTGTAATGCCCCATATATTACTTGTCGATGATTCTGATTTTATGCGTATGAGTATTAAACGAGTGCTGGAAACTCCAGGTTATGAGTTTTCTGAAGCGAATAGTGTTAAGAACGCATGCGATAAACTGAAAGAGACAACATTCGATTTAATCCTGCTGGATTACCGTATGCCGGATGATGATGGTATTGTACTTCTCAATAAATTAAAAAAACATACATCCCCACCTCCGGCCATAGTCCTGACTGCAGACCTCCAGAAACAAACAGTTGAAGAGTGTATGGAAGCAGGGGCATTTAGAGTGTTACATAAACCACCAAGACGTGAAGATCTCTTCCCGATTATTGAAGAAGCTTTATCGGCGAGAGGAAACTAATGAATCTATCCGATCTTCATAAGGATGCAATAGCTGAGGTTATCAATATAGGTGTTGGACAATCAGCAGAATCATTGAACATGATGCTGAATGATAGAATTCATCTTGATGTTCCCAAGATAGATTTTATTGAGATGGATCAATTGGAGATGTACAAAGAGAAAAATATTGATGAATCCCAAGTTATGGTATATCAGTCATTTTCCGGTGGTTTTAAAGGTCGGGCAGGATTAGTATTTCCCTACCAAAGTGCTGAAACCCTAGTTTCATCATTAACCGGGCAGGAACCGACTTCTGCTGAAATGGATGCCGTAAGAGCAGGTACATTGTCTGAAGTTGGGAATATTGTTCTATCCGGGCTTTTTAGCAGTATTGGAAATTATGTAGGTGGGAACCGATTCAATTTCTCAATTGCTAATTTTAGTGATGATGTTGGTTCACTGATTCAGGTAAAGGAAGAAGAAGACGAAGACAAGGGTGTTTATATCCTTGCTGAAGTGAATTTTTCCTTCGAAAACCTCTCTATCCAGGGCCACATTGTCATCTTCTTTACAATTCAGAGTCTAAACGAGTTGATCAAACTTATTGATGAAAAACTGGGATTATAAAATTGAACTATTCCTTGACAGAAAAGGGAGCAGACTGCCTTTTGGATGGTGTGGTAGTCACTGATATTAATGGAATAATATTTCTATGGAATAGTGCTATGACTGAATACCTGGGTATTCAATCTGATCAAGCTAAAGGTAGCGCAATTCAAAAAATACTCCCCTATCTGAATAAATCTCATATCAAGGATAGAATCGCAACTGTTGCAAATGGTGGAATGACAGCAGTGTTTTCACCACAGCTTCATCCAGAGATAATCAAGGTGAAACGTGAAGACGGTAAACCCCGAAAATTTCAACTTAATGTAGCCCTTGTTGAGCAGGAAGGGGAGAGAAATCTCCTGTTCAATTTTATTGAATTGACAGACTACTTGCATCGTATTCAGGAAATGGCCCGCCTGAAGAAAATTGCTGTCGATGAACTGGAAGAACGTAAACGGGCAGAAGAATTACTGGCTCATAGTGAACGGCAAATGCGTGCACTCCTGAATGTTACTCAGGATGTCATTGTCATGATCGAAGAAGACGGTACTATCAATTTGTCTAACGACGCTTTTGCCCGGAGATTTGGAAAGTCAAGCGAAGAACTAATAGGAAGGAACATCAACGAATTATTTGCTAGTGATCTAATGAAAGCAAGGATAAAAGTGGCACACATTGCCTTGGAAACGGGTGAATCTCAGGAGCTGGTTGATGAACGTGAAGGGATGATTCTGCAGAGTTCCATTTATCCGGTACCAACCAAGGAAGGTGAAACCAAGCAGGTTGCGGTCTATTCGAGGGATATAACCGAATTACGAAAAGCTGAAGAGGAAAGGATAGTCACGCAGAAGCTTCGTGTTGCCAATTTAATGGCTGCGACAATAGCACATGAATTCAATAATCCCCTGGCAATCCTGAAGGGAATCAGCCAGATGATCAAAGATGATCTGATTAAAGAAGAGGAGCTTAAACATGAACTAATTAACAAAATCCCAGGTCAAGTTGATCGTATGCATAAGCTGGTAAAACAATTGCTGGAAATAGACGAACTACGAGAAATCCCATATGCTGCTAATATGAAAATCCTTGATCTAATAAATAGCCATAGTGAAAGTTCGGATAGTAACCCCGATGAAAATGAGGAATCAAAATAGTTTTTGTTGTTTCAACCCCTTGCATATTCCAACTCTGCTTCCTACTTATTTTTATTATCTCCTATTATAATCTATTGTTAAATCACTGAGGTCAGACATGCCAAAATTGAACCTTGAAACTTGTTTTCAAATGGATGAAATTGTTTGCTCCTGTGGATGTGGGGCAATGCCTATTGATGATGCTGTTATCGCTCTACAAAATCTTCGTCAACTCTGTGATTTTCCATTCGTCATAAATTCCGGGGCACGATGTGAAAACCATAATCGATCGATAGGGGGGAGTGAAAAATCAAAACATATTGATGGAATTGCTTTCGATATTAAATGTTCTGAATCCTGGAAACGTGGATTGATTCTAAAATATGCCCATGGCTGCGGATTTCACGGTATCGGAATTGCGAAGGATTTTGTTCATCTTGATCTGCGTGATGAAATCGTTTGCTGGGTTTATGCATAAAAAAATCCCCTGTGAAATTTCACAAGGGATCTTTTTTAAATCTATCTTCTATTCATCATCTTCATCTTCCGCTTCCCGCTTCGGATTAATAAACGATGATGGTTTAGCTGGCGGTAATTCAGAATCAGCCGATGTCCCATAAATGTGCGGTCCCATTTGACCCTGCTCTAACCATGCGTTAATCCCGTTTGTTCTGCGAGGAAATTCGAAATAGGTAAAACTGCCGTAGAGATCGTTGGTTCCTTCAACGTACTGCATTGCATACAGGATATGTCCACGGTCCCAACCTGAATCCAATGCGGTACAAGAAAACAAATCAAGTTGATGGTTATAATTGCCTGATAATGTACCTTCGAATATAAAGGAACCGGCTTGATACCAGAGATGACCCGTATACGAGTTACAGTGGTACCGGGCCCTATTGAGGTTAAGGCAGAGTTCCCAACGGTCAATATCCATTATAACGATGTCGTAATAGGGACGATTGGGATTGATCGCTATCTCACCTTTTGCCACTTCACCGACAGCATATTCAAATGGGAAAACAGGACCATGATGGGTCAAATTATCAAAATCACGGTTCTGGGCAAAACCTGTGGAATCAATTAAAAGTGCAGCAATAACCAGCAAATATATTTTTATATGTCTTAATCTTCTTTTCCTCCGAATAAAATGATTGAATCATTCGTTATTCAGCCATCTCTTCTAGTGAACGGCCTCCCTTTGGATGAATCGCTGATGGAGGATTAAAGAATGATGGATCTGGAGGTGGTTCTTGTCCATAAATGTGCGGTCCCATTTGACCCTGCTCTAACCATGCGTTAATCCCGTTTGTTCTGCGTGGGAATTCGAAGTAACAGTAACTTCCGTAAAGATCGTTGGTTCCCTCGATGAATTGCATGGCATAAAAGATATGACCTCGATCCCAACCCGAATCCAACGCCGTACAAGAAAACATATCAAGTTGATGGTTATAATTGCCTGATAATGTACCTTCAAAGATGAACGCGCCCGCTTGATACCAGAGATGACCCGTATACGAGTTACAGTGAGCACGGGATCTATTGAGGTTCAGGCAGAGTTCCCAGCGGTCTTGATCCATAATAACCACATCATAATAAGGACGGTTGGGATTGATAGCGATTTCGTTATCACTACCGCTACCACCTGGATCAACAGGGTCGACTGGGCCAACGTTACCCAAATCTGCCATAGTATCGCTGTTGTTGTCAGTGCTTGATGAGCAGCCAAATAGAAGAGTAGTTGCCATAACGGCTAGAATAAATATCTTAAAAGTTCTCATGTTAAAAACCCCCTTGATGAGAAACGATTTCTTTTCTATAACACTAGTTAGAAGGTAGTGAGTATCTTTAGATGAAGAAAGAGGAAACTTTTTAAAATAATATTTTTCAAGATAGACTGTCAGATAGATAAAAAATCCCCAACTAGAACCAGTTGAGGATTTATACTTTAAAATCAGTATAGGACTATTCGTCGGAATCTTCTTCCGCTTCCCGCTTCGGATTAATAAACGATGATGGTTTAGCTGGCGGTATTTCAGAATCAGCCGATGTCCCATAAATGTGCGGTCCCATTTGACCCTGCTCTAACCATGCGTTGATCCCGTTTGTTCTGCGAGGATATTCGAAATAGGTGAAACTGCCGTAGAGATCGTTGGTTCCTTCAACGTACTGCATTGCATACAGGATATGTCCGCGATCCCAACCTGAATCCAATGCGGTACAAGAAAACAAATCAAGTTGAAAATTATAATTGCCTGATAATGTACCTTCGAATATGAAGGCACCGGCTTGATACCAGAGATGACCCGTATACGAGTTACAGTGGTACCGGGCCCTATTGAGGTTCAGGCAGAGTTCCCAACGGTCAATATCCATTATAACGATGTCGTAATAGGGACGATTGGGATTGATCGCTATCTCACCTTTTGCCACTTCACCGACAGCATATTCAAATGGAAAAACAGGACCATGATGTGTCAAATTATCAAAATCGCGGTTCTGCGCGATTGCTGATGAAACCAACCACATAAAAGCTATTACCAGTAAAAATATCTTAAAAGTCTTCATCTCTTTATCCCTCGCAAGAATGATCTTTCTGACTATTCACCCATTTCTTCCAGGCTTCTGCCTCCCTTTGGATGAATCGCTGATGGAGGATTAAAGAATGATGGATCTGGAGGTGGTTCTTGTCCAAATATGTGGTCGCCAAGCTGGCCTTGAACAAGCCAAGCGTTAATGCCGTTTGTCCTACGTGGGTATTCGTAGTAACAGAAGCTTCCGTAAAGATCGTTGGTTCCCTCGATGAATTGCATGGCATAAAAGATATGACCACGATCCCAACCCGAATCCAATGCTGTACAAGAAAACATATCAAGTTGAAAATTATAATTGCCTGACAATGTACCTTCGAAAATGAAGGCGCCGGTTTGATACCAGAGATGACCCGTATACGAGTTACAGTGATAACGGGCTCTATTGAGGTTCAGGCAGAGTTCCCAACGGTCTTGATCCATAATAACCACATCATAATAAGGACGGTTGGGATTGATAGCGATTTCATTGTCACCACCGCTACCACCAGGATCAACAGGATCGACCGGACCAACGTTACCTAAATCGGCCATATTGTCGCTGTTGTTGTCGGTACTTGATGAGCAACCAAAAAGAAGAGTAGTTGCCAAAACGGTTAGAATAAATATTTTTAGAGTTCTCATGTTTAAAACCCCCGAATGAGAAATTATTCCTTTTCTATCACTGCAATTAGAAAGTAATAAACGAAATCAAATAATGAAACTAAATTCCATTAGATTATTCGCGCGAAAAACTTGGAGAATTTGATGTAAATTTTCTAATGTTAGACAATAATAATCACTAATTCAAAGAGATATTGTGACAGAAAACACTTTTTATAATTATTTGGTGATTGTCCTCTCGACAAAGAAAAAGGGAACCAGGATACTGGTTCCCCCTGTCTAAATTATTTTAAATCAATTCACAAGGTCTTTTACCATGCTTATCAATTCAAACTGATCAATGGGTTTGGAAATGTAACCATCAGGCGGTGGAACTTGTTTTCGAGTATTGATAAAACTCTCGAATTCTTTTGAAATACCTGTGATAATGATGATGGGAATAGAGCTCCAGTCCTCCGATTCTTTGATGGTCCTGTAGAATTTCAAACCAGACATGGCCGGCATCGACATATCAAGAGTAATAAGATCAGGTAATGATTCCTTTAAGCTGCTTAGTGCCTTTTCACCGTCAGAGGCCACATTTGTGGCATACCCGTTATCTTCGAGTAATGTAGAAAAGTAGGTAACGGTATCCTGTTCGTCATCGACGATTAAAACTGTTTTTTTCTCTTCCATTTTATAATACTCCCATATTAGAGTTTCTTCTTTCCTGACCCGCCCATTCGGGTTCTTCCACTACCGAAACAGTCTTTTTCCGGGGAATCAGAACAGAAAAACTGGTTCCTTCTTTTTCTTTAGATTTCAGCTCTATTTTTCCACCGTGGGATTTTGCTATTTTATTAGCGATGAAGAGACCTAATCCTGTCCCTTCGACACCTTTAGATGAGAAGAAAAGTGAGAACGCCTTTTCTCTGGTTTCTGTGTCCATACCGATACCATTATCGGAAATACTGAAACGAATATGTTTCTTTTCGCCAGTCATATTAAAGGTGACTTTGTGAACATCTTTCGACTGATCTACACGGCAAGCATCGAGGGAATTCTCAGCAAGATTCACCAGTAATGAACGTATCGCGGCTTCATCAGCCTCAAAATCACCTGCGTTGGGATCGCACTCGCTTTCAAACTTTATTCCCAGATCGTAGGCCTTATCCTTAATAAGATTAAAAACATCCTCGCACACTTTTTCGGCCGGGATTATATCCCAGTTTGGTTCCCTGTCTTTAGCGTAATAGAGGATGTCCAGCACCATGCTTCTGACACGACCAACGTTTCTCAATACTATTTCCCACCCTTTTTCAACGCGATCGTGATTGTCGTTTTTGAGGCCCTGTGACACTAGATAAATCCCACCGTCCAGTCCATTTAATACACCCTTTATTCCATGTGAGATGGTACTAATCAGCAGTCCAATGCTGGTTAGTTGAGATTGTAATTGACGGATTTGGGTGATGTCGGTACTCATCTCAATTACATTGGTGATATTCCCATAGACATCGCGGAGGGGTTTGGTCTGAACCAGCACATTTATAGTAGTTCCATCTACTTTTGTTACAACCTCCTCGTGAACATGGACTTCACCATCTTCGAAAGTCTGGTTAACCATACAGGGGAAACATGGTTCAGAACGTCGTTTATAAATCTCATAACATTTGAGACCCAAGCCATTTCCAAATGCTTCTCGGAAATAGCGGTTCGCATCGACTATGTTCAGGTCTTTATCCTGAATAGAAACGTAGCAGGGAACTTCTTCAAAGAGTTCGCGATACCTTTTCTGACTTTCTTCATATCGATTTTGAAGATTTTTTACTTCGGTGATATCGGTATGCATCTCCATAACACCAACGATATTATTGCTTTCGTCAAAAACCGGTGTCGTATTTACAATCACAGATACTTCTGATCCATCTTTTCGAAGTAAAGTTTCTTCACTCGAGTGACGTAATCCATCCTTAAAAGTTCTTTCAACAGGGCAAACAGGGCATCGTTCAGGTCGATTTTTATAGAGTTGATAACAATATCGACCCTCATAATCACCAAAATCCTCGCGGAAAAGATGATTTCCCTGTATCACCTTCAGATCCTTATCCTGAACACTCAGGTAACAGGGCATAGAGTCGAAAAGTTGTTCATAGGGTAGTATCATGTTCCGCTTCTTTCTTTTTTCTGAGAAAGGGTCATCCATACAATTAGTTTTGTATGGATGACCAAATTGTATTACCCGACTTCGAGAATCTTGCGAGCATTAATAATCAGCTTTTCTTCGTCCACCGGTTTATCCAGATAGCCTTCAGGTTTCTTGATGTCTTTATCGTAGATCAATTTTCGAAGTTCAGGACGACCGGTTACGATGCAAACTTTGACACCGTTCGTGCCGTTATTCTTACGCAACTCCTCGAAGACTTGACCGCCGTTCATGCCAGGCATACTTAAGTCGAGAGTGATAAGGTCTGGCTTTTCTTTCTCCGCAATTTCAAGAGCTATTTCACCGTTGGAAGCTTCAAAAACTGTTGCACCATTATCTTCGAATACAGAACTGTAGAAGATTCGGATGTCTGGTTCATCGTCCACAACGAGGATCTTCTTACCAGTGAAAACAAGTTCTTTCTCAGGTACCTTGACTTCTTCAACAATTGCCGGTTTCTCTGGAATTATCAAAGCGTCTGCGACAAGGTTCACTAGTTGAACAACTTTCATATCCAGTTTGTAGTGTTTGATCAGATCGTTCAAACCGTCTACACAATTATGACATGATGTAACGACAAACTGTGCCCCGGTTTCCTTCAATTGATCCGCTTTTACCTTGGCTGATTTCAACCTTTGAGGAGTATATTCTGCCATAGACATTGCCCCACCACCACCGGTACAGCAGTAGTTCTCAGATCTATTTGGATACATTTCCTGGAAATCATCCACTACCAGATTCAACAATTCACGGGGTTCCTCGAAAAGTCCACAGCTACGGGCAAAGTTGCATGAGTCGTGATACGTATATTTGCCTGAATTAACAGATTTATCAACTTTAATCTTGCCTGTCTTGATGTAGTCAAGCATTGTTAGAACTGAACTTTCCATGGAAAAATCAATGTCCATCCCTGCCCAGTTTTGTCCTTCACAGCGGGTTGATCTATATCCGTGGCCACATTCAGAAATAACCAACTTCTTACCGTGGATATCATGCATCTTATCATAAACACGTTGAGCAACTGTTCCACCCAGATCGTCATCACCAGAAAAAAGACCAAAATTGGTCATGTCCCAGCCTTCACTTGGCATTGTCCAGTTTTCACCGGCAACATGGAAGATTTTACCAGCATCACTGATCGTTCTAGGGTCGTATTTCACTTCACGAGGATTTATCGTGTAGACAACATCTGCATCTTCTTTATCAATAGGGATAGAGGCAGAAGGATCTTCCAACTCATCCTGCATGGTTTCCTCCATCCACTCAATCGTGTCCAAATAATCTTCTTTTAAAACACCCATTTGGTTACCGATTTCCCATTGATCCTTGCTAACAACAGCCACACCTTCAGGCATAACACCAACTGAAACCAGAACGCCTCTGGCCATCCTGTTGAAGGTGGCAAAGTCTACTCCCATTGGGCAGTTGATGGTACAGCGACGGCAGTTCGTACATTTACCAAAGACAATATCCTTCAACTCTTCCAGCTCATCATCGGTATAGATACTCTTGGCACCTACCCACCATGGAAAAATTCGACCTGTCCAATCGTGGTGCCTCTTGAAGAGTTTCCTGAGACGATCTGCTTTCCATGCTGGGGCATAGGTGGGATCTCCAGGATTTGCCAGAACATAGTGGCAGGAATCAGTGCAATTTCCGCAATGAACACAGGCTACCAGCGATCCAACGATTTGACGATTCAATTTCTGTGAGATTCTTTCTAACGCCTTCTCAGCTTTATGTGATCTGGTTTTACCCATTTTACTACTCCGTTTTAGAAGTTTTTCAGTTGAAAATCAGTTTTGCTTCCTGACAAGCGGATACACACCACGATGTCCCATGGTTTTTCCCAGGTAATAACGTGTGAATGGGTAATAGAGATAATGGGAAATCTTGCTGAATGGGACATAAATCAAGAAGAATGCTGTCATCCAGAAAAATACCATCATGGCAAGATTACCGTCCATTCCGATTAGAATTGTGCGACCATCTAATGGATAATTGGCTGACAACAAACCGAAGAAAAACCATACCGTTAAAATCAATAAGGAAAAATGGTCATCGGGAGTGCTAATGGCTCGAAGATATTTAGAACTTATTCTTCTGATAATTCTTATCACAGCAACGAGAAAGGCTAAACCGATCATCACCTGAAAGACTCTCATTCCTATTGGATTTGTGTGAAGATTGGAAAGGAAAGGGAGCGTAAAGGTTTGTGCTATAGCCGCAACAACTCCTATATGAAAGAGAACGAATTGTCCGTATAAAAGGGGTTTCTTTCTAGAGCTTTCCATTGCCCAGGGCATGGCGATTATAAACCACGAATACCATCTTCCTTTAATTGGGTTCGTCCTACCCGGAGTACCTGTTGAGGCTTGTCTTTCTTTCCCTGCCTTAAATCGAGTAAACCAGAATATCCTGATCGAATAGACAATAGCCATAACAACAAGGGTCCAATGCGCCGCTAAAACTGATGTATGCAAATGTTCGTTCATTATGTATTCCACTAGTTAAACGTTAAACTCGGTTGAAAAAGCAGCGAATTCACGGTTTTCCATTAAGCAAACAACAAGTTCTTCAATCTGGTTATTTACAGCCAGATACTCCTCGAAAGCCTCGTGCATAACTCTGGCCGCAAGTGGTTTCGGGATACCATAAAACCCCGTCCCCATACCTGGAAATGCGATCCTCTTAATTCCACGGTTTTCTGCTGCTGCTAACGCGTTCAGAATAGTTTTTTTGAGTTTGTGAGGTGTGTCAGGTTCTTGGAATTTCGGTCCGTTGGCATGAACGATATATGTGGATTTCATATTTCCTGAACCGGAAACTGTAGCTTCGGATTCAGAAAGCGCCCCAAGTTCCTCCAATTCCTTCGCTACGATTGGGCCGCCCCTTGTAGCAATAGCATTACCAAAACCAGAGCTAAGTTTCAAGTCACTTTCAGCATAAAAGACAAATGCTTCGATCTCCAGATCTGTGATGTCACCTTTAGTTAGTTTCACAATTGAGTTGTTAATCTTTAAGGAATGGGTCATTGCAGCTCTCCAATCTTTAGTCTGTGGATCCTTGAGGAAATTGTAACCCCTCTTCATGATCCCAGATCCCCATTTGTATGTGAAGTTTCTTCTCTTTTTCTGCTTCCGTTTTCAGTTTGTACGCCGCATCTCGTAAGGTTCCATAGAGAACACCACAGCTTGGATCTTTTCTATCACGATCACCCATATCCGCCAGAACCATCATCTGACGGGCTAATCTTAAAAGTTCCAAAATGTGTTGGTTACATGCCTTAGACATTTGCGATCCACTTGAGTAATAGTTCGCAATGAATAGGGCAGAGGGTGTGCCAACAATCGGATCGTAAGTCGGGGTGGGGATTTATTGATGTAAATAATTGATAATAATTATGATAAAAAAAAGCTGTTAAAAGAGAGAACAATAGAAAAACAATGGGAAGAGAAACAATAAATGAACGTTCACAAAAATACTCTATTACACGAGATGTGTTGTAAATATATTATTAATATAAAATAACAAAATTATTGTGTCATAGAATCGACGCTAAAGGTGTGCAATAAATACTAATGAAACAGATGTGTACTCATGTACACTTATTCTTTCAGATCATGACGCTGAAGTGTTCTATAGAGTGTGGTTCTTGAAACACCGAGATGTCTTGCCGCTTTGGCTTTGTTGTTGTCAAAACGTCCAAGAATTTCTGTCGCCAATTCAAAAGACAATTTCTCAGGTCTTCCTGGTCTGAAATTAGGATTTTGCTCCCTTTCATTAGTAATTCTGATCTCAGGAGGTAGGTCGTTGGGTTTTATTATTCCATTATTACATTTTATGATCGCATATTGCACAGCGTTTCGTAACTCACGGACGTTTCCAGGCCATGAGTATCTCTCAAGAAACTTCATAGCGGTCATATCAACATCAATATCAGATTGCCCCAGCTCGTTCAAAAAGAGCTCTAAATAATGTTCGACAAGTAGTGAAATGTCGCTTGATCTGTCCCTCAATGGCGGTAAGTCCAATGGGACAACAGCTAGCCTATAAAACAAATCCTCCCTGAACTTTCCTCTTTTCATATCTTCTTTAAGTTTTCGATTAGTTGCACAAATGATTCGTACGTCAACACTGATTTCCTTTTCACCCCCAACAGGTGTAAAACTCTGTTCTTGTAATGCACGAAGTAGTTTTACCTGCATGTTGTGTGATATTTCACCTATTTCGTCAAGGAATATTGTTCCTTTATCTGCAAGTTCAAACCTACCTTTTCGGTCTCGAATTGCCCCTGTAAATGCGCCTCTAACGTGACCAAAAAGCTCGCTTTCCAAGGTGCCTTCGGGTAGCGCCCCACAATTAACCGGGACAAATGGTTTGTTTTGACGCGGACCAGCCAGATGAAGGGCCCTAGCGACAATTTCTTTTCCGGTTCCGCTTTCACCTTGCAATAGAATCGGGATGTTCACTTGCGATAATTCTTCAATAGAAGAGAAAACTTTTTGCATCTTAGGATGGTTACCAACAATACCATAATAGATATTGTTGTGGTTTATTTTTCTGCGTAATGAATTGATTTCAGTTACGTCTCTGAATACTGCAATCGTTCCGAGTATTTTTTCTTCGTTAGTTCTTAATTGTGACACGGACATCTCAAGATCACGGACGTTTCCATTCTTCTTTATGAAAGATACGGGATATCGGAAACGATCATCGCTTGGGACGTTACGATTACAGTAAGGGCAGTTTCCACTGCAAAAGCGACTTGGGAAGACAATATGACAATCTCTTCCAATTACCTCTTCAGCACGATAACCTGTGATCATTTCAGCAGCTTTGTTAAAAACAAAAATTCTGCGTTTCTGATCATGGGCCATAACACCATCTGTCAAATTTTGGATTAGTGTACGAAAGGTTATGATACTCTGTGACACAGCCTCAAGGAACTTCTCACGAAAAAGGCTTTCAACATGTTCATGAAGGATGTTAAATAAGCTCTCAAGTCTACTAATATCTGAAATAGTGTGAGGTGTTTCAATCTCATCGATAGACCAGTGGATGTGAACCGGCATCCCTGAAAATTGTGGTTTATATGAGGAAGTATCAGGACTGATGCTAATAATAACCTGAAACTTTATGGACTTTACTTCATTCTCTAAAAATGGGGTCACATCTTCATCGAGCTTGTATTGTTCGGACAATGATGTCGGAATTTTGTATGATTCGGTTTCTTCGCCAACACTCCTATATGATATTTTCCAATCCTTGGGCGCATAATGTCTAGCCATTGAGGCAGCAATGCGACCAATTTCACAAGGAGTTGGACTGCAAAATAAAATTCTTATCATCATTAACCATGTTATTCCACTAATTTAAAATAGCATAATGATAAGAAAGGTCAATAGGTGAAATGGATAAACCTCAAAAAATAGACTATAACAGGGAGAAACGATTCTACTTATTAAGAAAATGTTCTATGATATCTTTAGTCCTAAAAGGTTTTTGAATAAAACCGATGATTTTACGACCTTTGAATTTTTCGGAGATATCATCTTCACTAAACCCACTTGAGATCACAATTGGGATATCTGGATTGATTTCACGAATCTTGTCAACAGCCTGATCACCGCCCATTCTAGGCATCGAAAGGTCCATTAAAATACCATCTATTCCATTAGGCAGTTGTTTGACAGTTGCGATGGCTTCGATACCATCACTGGCAACAAGAGTATCAAATCCGAATCGGGAAAGCATTCTAATCGCAATATTTCTTACCTGTTCTTCATCATCAACGACTAATATAGTGCCCGATCCTTTTATATCTGGTAACTTCTTATCGTCTATAATTTCTGTAAGATTATCATCGGTATTCGCAGGGAAGTAAATAGTAAAGGTTGTTCCTTCTTTTTCCTTACTTCTTACGTGTAAAGTTCCTTTATGACCGCGAATAATTCCCAAGGCAGCAGCCAATCCAAGCCCTCTACCCGTAAATTTTGTAGTAAAGAATGGATCAAAAATTCTTCCCTTGGTTTCCTCATCCATTCCACAACCTGTGTCCGATACTTCAAGTTTTACATAATTACCCTCAGGTAAGTCTTCACCCAGGAATAAATTCGTAAAATCATCAGAGGTACAGTATTCATATGAAGTAGAGACTGCGACTACTCCTTCCTCATTCTCTAAAGCATCAGAGGCATTAATGATGAGATTCATGATCAACTGTCTGATTTGTGTAACATCACCCTCGATGGGTTTCATCTGTTTAGAAAGATTAAAAGAGAGTCGGGTCTTTTTCGAGATGGAGGATTTTACAAGATTTGTCATCTCGCGAACGAGTTCTGAGAGATCAAACGATTGAATGATAAACTTGCCTTTTCCAGAGTAGGCTAACATCTGCTTAGTCAGTTCAGCAGCTCTTTCAGAACTTTTTTGAATTTGCTGAATACTATCATAGGCAGGTGAAACGGGACTCATATCTAAAAGAGCTAAATCAGCATTTCCCATAATACCTGCAAGTAGATTATTGAAATCATGCGCAATTCCACCGGCCAAGATGCTGAGGCTTTCCATTCGTTGTGCTTCTTTATAACGCTCCTCGATTTTTTTGCGTTCTTCTTCAATTAAGTTTTTCTCAGTTACATCTGAGCTAATGATTCCAATGCCATTTCCGACTTTAAATACGCGATTCTGGAAATATGTCTTTTCACCGTTTTCGTTATGACTAATTTCTTCAATTACATCAGGAATACCAGATCGTAATACATTTCTATAGCGTCTGAAATTGTTCATTTTGAGCGCTGACCTAAATTCAGTCATACTCATGTCAACGGGAGAGGTGAAACCTCTGTTATGTAAATCTTTAAGCCCTCTCGAATTCACTTGCAATAACCTCAGCCTTCGACTCCAGATAGTAAATATGTCTGTTGCTGAGTCCATAAAGACTTGAAGCATTTCCTGACTTTCCTGCAAAGCCTCCTCTGCTTTAATCTGGTCGTTGATATCAATTAACATACCTTGGACACGGTTTCCGCCATTATCCAATGGTTTTGAGCGGCTGATCGACCTAACCCATTTGTAAGTATTCTCATCTGTTAGCACTCGATACGTCGTGTCTAGCACAGAATCATCGGATTGTTCTGCTATATCAGTGATTTTTTTATAGTCTTCCTCAGGAACAATTGAGAAGAATTTTGCAATGTCATTCGAAACTTCCTTTGCAGTCTCTGGTCCGACTAAATCCTCAAGACCTGGACCTGAATAGAGAGGGGAGCGAGTTCCATTTGAATCAATATCGTACATGAAAATAATTCCGGGAGTATTCTCAGCAATCGTCCGGAATTTCTCTTCGCTATCACGAAGATTTTGCATGGTAATCATTGTCGTTAAGGTGTCTGTGATTCGGAATCCGATTTCATTAAATAAGCGAATTTCCTCAGGAAGCCACTCTCTTGTACTACGACAATGATGCATCCCAAATAGCCAAGGTTCACCAATTTTGGGATGTAGTGATTTCGCCAGCATAGATTGCACATGAAATATTTTTTCTAGGTCAGAAGGTAATTTCACTACAGAGTCAGGATCATAACAGACTGGAACAGTATTTTCTAAACTATATTTTAAAAATGTACTATACTCTTCATTATTAATTACAGGTATTCCACTTTCCATAGTTCCTGGGTATTCACGGGAAGTCTTCTCATGAACTATTTTCAGGTATTTAACTTCAGGATCACAAGGATGAATAAGCCAGATTCGATCAGTTTCAAAAATCTCAAGTGAAGTGTTTAATACTTCATCCAGCAATGTATCCATATTGGATGATCTGCTGATTACATCATCTATTTTACCCAAATTTATTAAGAAGTTCAGGTGCTTCTCTCGTTCTTCTTCAGCTTTTTGCAATTCTGTAATATCAATATGCGTTCCTACCAATCGAAGTGGTTTTCCATCTTTGTCTCGGTTTACTACGCGTCCCTGAGTAAGTATAACCTTCCAATCACCCGATTTCGTTTTCATTCTAAACTTACTCTCATAGGATTCCAAAATATTTTCATAATGTCGTATAAGATTTGACTCAACTTCAGGAAAATCATCAGGATGTACTAATTGTTTCCAATCACTATAACTTTTTCCAATCTCTTCTCTTTTGTACCCAAGCATTTCTGCCCATTGATCACTGACAAAATTATAATCATTTACTATGTCAAAATCATATAGACCGATATTCGCGTTTTTAAGTACCAATTCCAGCCGATCCTCATTCAGTCTAAGTTTTTCTTCAATTTCTTTCTGTTGAGTTATATCTCTGGCAATTGAACAGAGGCCATAAACATCGCCATAATTATCATAGAGTGGTACTTTAATAGTGCTAAGATAGACCGGGTTCTCTTCATCGCCGGCATTATAAATTTCATTGACAATTTCACCCTCAAGGACTTTTAAATCAGATTCCATTGATTTTTTGGTTTGCTCTGAATCAGGGAATAACTCTTCCAGCTTTTTGCCAATAATATCTGATGGGGAAGAATTCAAACTTTTTGCTGCCATAGGGTTCACAAGCAAATATTTCCGGTCTTTATCAAGGATTGAAATATAATCTTCAGCGGTTTCAAAGACAGTCCTGATGATAGTCTCTAAACCGTGTTTTTCTTTTTCCCCTTCACGTAGTTCAGTTATATCGTGAATAATCCCTTGTAGGACAGTTTTGTTCGGAAAGATGTTTTCTCGTAGCGAAGCAGTGACTAAACATGAAAGCAGCTTTCCGTTTTTGTGACGGTATTTTATCTCACGATTAATGACAGTTTTTTGCTTGAGCACATCGTTAACAAAAGTTCGTCGGTCTTCGAAATTATCATATAGCGTTTCTGTGTTCATTGCCCTGAGTTCTTCATCGGAATAGCCGAAAAGAGTCTTTATTGCAGGGTTATATGTCAGCAGTTTTCCATCAGTTGTGGTATAAAAAATTACGTCTTGAGTCTCCTCAAAAAGTGTTCGATATTTCAGTTCGTTCTTTCTAAGTTCAATTTGGTTTTTGATATTAACTCGTATTAAAAAAAAGAGAATAAAAGAGAAAAGGATTCCTACTAATAAGAAGATATTGTAGGAATAATGGTATCCAAGCGACCAGATCGTATTAACTGGGGATAGGGTAATGGACCATCCCTTATCTACAACCAGAAAATCAGAGGTAAAAGAAACGGAATTGGTTGTATTCTCAGGATTATAGGTTGGAGTACTATAAAAGATTTGTCCATTTTCAGAAATTGCAAATTCGTATTGATTATAGATATCACTGTTCTTCAGACAGGATTCAATTAGATATTCTGTTTTAAAAACACAATTAATATATCCACGGATTTCTTCATTTATTTCAATGGGAATATAGAGGGCAAATCCTTTTCCACCTTGAAGTAACCCAATTAGTGTTGTTCTCGATATCTTATTATTTGAGAAAGCTTCGGAGAGTGCGTCGCGAACTCCTTGAAATGGATGATGATGCAAATCCTTCTGCAATGCTTTTTCATTGCCTTTTAAAGGATTGACTGACGTGATAATGAGATCACTATTTATCCAGTTGATCGCTTGATACCCCTGAAACTCCTTAATGAGTAGAGAAGCCTCAGAGTTAAATCGGGAGGCTGAGCCGTTGAAATTTGGTGGAACTACATCCTTTAACATCTGTAACGCATTTACTCGTATATCAATCCAGGATTCCAATCGAGCAGCTGTTTGTTCAGTCGTAATTCTTGTAGCTAGATGTATATCTCTTTTACGTTCGTTTATCAGGAGGAACCAGATAGAGATAGAAATAACTAATGCTATGGCAAAAGCTATGAATGGTAAAGTATTGATATTACTAAGTGTTGGACTCTTGATCGATTTTTTAGAAATGAACACTGCTGGTTCCTTTCATAACAGAAGGTACTACAATTAGTTTAAAAACAATACGTACAATTATCAACAAGTTATCTGATAGAACGGAGATGAATGATTATTGTTAGAGAATTTTTCACCTGAGTTAAAATATCTCATTTTTTTCCTGATTATCATTTGATAAATAATAATCCGAGAGGAAGATGATAAAAGGCTTGAAAAAAATTAAATACGATGGCAAATCAGCATCGATCAAGGTTGGATTTGTAAAAACCTCCATCTGGCGATATCTGACTCAACTATTTTTTGTTCTTACATCGATAATAATTGGTTGGCAATTTGTGGTATATGTTGAGGCTGCAAAAAATCCAGCCATTCACGATTTACCGAATCGTCCCCCTGGTGTAGAGGGTTATCTTCCCATAAGTGGATTAATGGGTTTCCTTGATTGGATTTATCAGGGAGTTTTAAATTCAATTCACCCTGCCGCGACAATATTATTCCTTTTCTTTGTGGCTGTTTCTATTCTTTTTAGAAAGTCATTTTGTGGTTGGGTTTGCCCAGTCGGATTTCTTTCAGAACAACTTGGAAAACTTGGTATTCTCCTCTTTAAAAGAAATTACAGACTTCCACTATGGTTGGATATCATTCTAAGATCACTAAAATATCTATTGTTGGGATTTTTTGTTTGGGCCATTTTTACAATGAGTCCCGAGGAATTAAATGCCTTTATTACAAGCCCTTATAATAAAGTATCAGATATAAAAATGCTCGATTTCTTCTTAAAAGCTTCACAAACCACCATTATTGTGATTTCAGTACTTGTGGTAGTTTCAATCTTCATCAATAGTTTCTGGTGTAGGTATTTGTGTCCCTATGGAGCATTGATGGGTTTGTTTTCCTGGTTTTCACCATTCAAGATAACTAGAAATGTCGAAACCTGTACTGACTGTGGACTATGCGACAAGGTCTGCCCTTCAAGATTAGCCGTAAGCAAAAAGATAAAGGTGTCCAACGTTGAGTGTATTGGTTGTCTGGACTGCACGACGGTCTGCCCAGTGAATGATACACTTGATTTTAAAGCAAAAACAAAAAAACTGGATTCATTCAAATTGGCGATTTCGGTACTTGTGCTTTTCACTCTAACGGTTATTTCTGCAAGAACCTTGGGTGTCTGGCAAAATGATATCGACGAAAAAGAAATTAAGGTTCATGTTTCCCAAATGGATTCTCCGGAATACGGACATCCTGGAATGCAAACCGATCAAGATTAAGAGGTGATGATATGGAAATGCGTACAATTGTTGAAATCAACGAAGACCTTTGTGATGGTTGCGGAATATGTGTTCCAAGTTGTGCCGAAGGAGCAATCCAGATGGTTGACGGCAAGGCAAAGTTGGTAAGTGATATCTTTTGTGATGGTTTAGGGGCCTGCTTGGGTCATTGCCCGCAAGATGCTATAAAAGTAATCCAGAGAGAAGCAGAAGGATTCGATGAAGAGGCGGCAATTGAGCACGTAAAAAATCTAGAAAAGGATAAAAAAGTGGAACCTGAACATCACCATCACGCTGAGGGACATGTTTGCCCAGGATCTATGACTCGTCAAATGACACCGGTAGCTGATCAGGCTGATAATGCTGTTGGTAGCATTCAATCACAATTAGCGACTTGGCCGGTTCAATTACACCTACTGAATCCTAATGCACCCTACTTGAACAACGCAGATTTACTCCTTACAGCTGATTGTGTTCCATTTGCGTACGCTGATTTCCATAGAGACTTTCTGAAAGATCATGTGTTGGCCATTGGATGTCCAAAACTTGATAACGTTCAACCTTACGTTGACAAATTAACACATATCTTTGCCAATTCATCGCTTAATAGTCTGACCATTTTAAAGATGCAAGTACCATGTTGTTCAGGAATTGTGCAAATCGCGCAGGTGGCTTTGCAACAATCTGGTGCCAAGCTTCCAGTTAGAATTGTTACAGTTGGAATTAAGGGAGAAATTGTGGAGGATTTTAGTAACTAATAATTCCTTCTTAAATAGAATAGTGAAGCATATTTTTGCTTCGACCACCCCCGGGGGGTACGTCATAGAATGTGGCGTCCCCCTTGTTTCTGTAAGTAGTAATATTTCAATAAATTGTGGAATTGAAATGGAGACCATTTTTTTTGAGAATAAAAAAAAATAAGAGTACATTACTACGATGATATAACTTCCCATTGCTAGGGAATTTTTGATAGAACCTGGAGGTTAGAATGCGTTTACGGCTAGCTGTTGTTTTCTTTGCACTTTTGTTCACAACCATTGCACTTGCAGAACAGGTATTGCCTGTTGGTTATCAGATGAACGAAGCTGAAGTTCAAGAAGATGTCCTTTATTCCTCACAATCCCAATTATCCATGCGAGTTCAAACAGGTAACATGATCTCTGAAACCCTGTTGAATGAAAAGGGTGAGTTCGTATCTCTGAAATGGATTAATTCCGGTGTCGAAGGTAGAGTGGGACAGCCTGAGGTTCCGGTGAAAAGATATTTTGTTGAGATTCCATGGGATGCGGAAATTGAAATATCTAATCTTAGCGAATCTTCCAATATCTTTACATTCGAAAATCTTAATTTGACTGGATTTATTAAACCAATACAACCTCCACGTGAAAAAAACAGTATATCCGTAGTGGACTTCCAGTTTAATACTGAGAGTTACACTAATAATTCTTTCCTGAACCTTCCTGTTGTTGAAGTAGAAGAATATTTCATTATTCGCGGAAAGAGAATTGCGTCAGTAATTGTTAGACCTTTCGATTACAATCCTGTTTCTGGCGAAATAAAAATTATCAATGACCTTGAGTTCACATTGACCTTCACAAATGGAGATCTTGACGCAACTCAACAGAAAGCCCAGCGATATTCGTCCGTACATTTTAATGAATACCTCGATAAGATGATTATCAATTCCAACGCATTCGGACTTGATGATTTACCTGTCCGTCCAGGATATTTAATTATTTCCGTAAATAACGATTCATATCTCACTGCACTTGAACCATTTGTAGAGTGGAAATCAAGCAAGGGTTGGGATGTCACGCTCGTGACAACTGAAACTGCCGGTACTTCCAACTATAATATCCGTTCATATATACAAGAAGCCTATGAGGAGTGGGAAATTCCACCAACATTTGTTCTTCTTGTTGGCGATACTCCAGCTATTCCGCATTTTAACGGTTCTGGAACGGGAAGTCCTGATACAGATTTGAACTATTCTGCAGTTGATGGTACAGATTATATCCCCGATTTGGGAATTAGCCGTTTTACTTGCACCAATCTTGCAGATCTTGAGAATCAAATTTTCAAATCAATGCAATATGAGCAGGTGACTTGGGAAAATGGCAACGATTGGGTTATGCATACCTCTTTTATCGCTGGTGAGGATAATTATGATATAACCGAAACGACACATGATGACATGATTGAAACCTATTTTACACCTCATGGTTTCACATCAGACCAGATTTATATGGTTTCATTCGGTGCAACTACTCCTGATATTGCAACAGCAATTAATGGTGGAAGATCTTTTGTTTGTTTCTCAGGTCATGGGAGTAACAACGGTTGGGCTGATGGTCCACCTTTTAACAATAATGATGTTGCACAGTTGACAAATACCGTCCATCCATTCATTCAGAGTTATGCATGTGTTACCGGTAGTTATGCAGATAACGAGTGTTTTTCTGAAGCATGGGTAAGGGACGATCACGGCGCTTTTGCCTTTATGGGATCGTCAGTAAACTCCTATTGGGATGAAGATGACCTGATGGAGCGGGCCGTTTTTGAAGCATGGTTTAACAATCAAACACCTGGAGATGAGTATAACCTCACATGGGTAAACGGGATGACTAATTATGGAAAGTTAGCCCTTTACGAGGAATGGGGAAATACAGGAACAGTACGCCGTTACTATGAAATGTATAACATCATGGGGGATGGTACTGTAAATCTCTGGTCGAGTGTACCTGTTGTAGCCGAAGTGGAATGCACTGATCCAGTATTGATCGGCACCGATCAAATGACTATCACAGTGCCCAATGTTCCATCATGGGCTGTTGTTTATGTTGAATCGACGGTGGAAGAAGATGTCGTAGGGTATTCCTATCTGAATAGTGAGGGCGTCGCCGAGATTACCCTTTCTCAGGCACCAGTTCTGCCAGGAGCGATGAATGTTACGATCACTGGACCAAACCTGAGACCGCATCAGCAGGAAGTTCAAATTATTGCCGCAGAAGGTCCTTATTTACTGCTGGATTCTCTAGCCATTAATGATGAAAATGGATGGCTACCCAATGGTGTTTTGGATTATTGTGAAACCGGTACAATTTCACTCTGGCTGAATAATGTTGGTGTTGCCACTGCAAACGCACCGCTAGTCACTTTAACCTGCGAAGATACATTGTTGAATTTCACCGATGCCGAAGAAACAGGTGCACCTATTGATCCCGAAAATATTGGTGCATTTATAGATGTCTTTACTGTTGTAGTTGATCCTCTTGTTGAAGATCAGCATGTATTTTTAGTGGAAGTAAACATTGTTGAAGGTGAATACACTTTTGATTATGAGTTCGAAATTAGAGTAAATGCTCCGGATATAGTTGTTGATCATTTTGACTTTGTTGAGATTACAGGAAATAGAAACAATTATCCCGATCCCGGTGAGACCGTGACGGCAAGCCTCATATTAAAAAACGAAGGACATAGTCCTCTTCCATCTTCAACAGTAAATATGGCTAGTAATGACCCGCTTGTTACTCTCGAAGATGTGAACTGCGACTGTCCACAGATTGACGTTGATGGAACCGCGAGTACCACCTATACGCTTTCTTCTTCTTTCATTACCCCCTACGGATATGCCGCGGTGATGAACATTGATTATACAAGCGATAATAACCGGATCAAACAGATTCAGAAAACGCTCATCATTGGTGATGTTCATTACCTGCCTACTGGACCTGATGTCCATGGTTATGCCGCCTATGATATGCTCGATGGTGAACATGCTGAACCATACGATTGGTGGGAAATTAGTGCTGACAGCGGTGGGTTTGGACAGGAAATCGAATTCCTTGAAGATAATCAGGTTGAGACAGAAGAAATTCCTATTCGTTTCACTTATTATGGTCAGGACTTTGATGTAATTTCTATTACAACTGAAGGTTATATCACGATGAGTGGTTTCCTTCAGTCTGTTGATTATTCAAACTCCGGTATTCCAAATGCGGACGGTCCATGGGCGATGATAGCACCATACTGGGAAGATCTGGATCCAACAACTGAAAATTCCGGTGGTGTTTGGTTCTACCATGATGAACAAAACGAACGATTCATCATCGAATATTGCCATGTGGAGCAGTTCAATCCACGGGGGACTTTTGAAACATTCCAGGTAATCTTATACGATTCAGAGTTTCATCCACAACCTTCAGGCGATAGCAAGATTGTCTTTATGTACAAGGATATGTCTCTGGATGTTGCTGGGCAGGGAACGATAGGAATCGAGAATTCAACTGAACAGGATGGAATTCAATATTACTTTGATGGTCGTTACAATCCCTATGCTTCCACAATCACTGATGAATTTACCATCACATTTATTTCCGGGATTTATGCACCGTTGGATAGGCCTACAAACCTACTGGCGGATTTGAATACTGAAAATGGTGTAGTCAATTTGACTTGGGCATTTGAAGCTACAAATCAGATGGGTGATACAAGTGATGATCGTCCCTCAAATTATGAAGGTAAACCTCTAAACCTTGTAGAACCTACCTTTGGTAAAGAGGGTAGTGGTCTTGACGATTTGGATGATCTGGATGAGTTTGTGGAATATCGTATTTATAGAGGATCTTCAACCGATGAGGAGCTAGTGAACCTGGGTTCAACAACTGAGGAAACTTTTATTGATACATTATTGATGAATGGAGAATATCAGTACTGTGTCACCGCGTTCTATAATGAAGGCGAATCTTCAGCCAGCAACGTTGCAAGAGTCTCATACACGACTTCTTCGAATTCGTTGCAGAACGATGGGCTGCCAAAAGAGTATGAGATTACCTCTGTCTATCCAAACCCATTCAACCCAACTGTGAATGTTGTTATAGCAGTACCAAAGGTTTCTAATATTAAAGCCGAAATCTTTAATCGTCTTGGTAGACGAGTGGCTGTACTTGCAAATCAACCAATGCAACCAGGATATAGAAACCTGCAATGGACAGCTGAAGGTGCCTCAGGAATTTATTTCCTCAGGGTACAAGGTGGTGATGGCTGGACTGATGTTAGAAAAGTGATCTTCCTTAAGTAGATAATAGTAACCTGATACACTGCCCATAAATTCGTTTGTGGGCAGTTTTTTATTGATCTTTTGCCTTGACAGGAGATACTGGAGATTTTATTCTGTAGACGGGAGACAATGGGACTAATTATGGGAACAACCATGCGTTTATTCAGTAAGCTTTTTTGCGTCATATTTGTGGCCGTTATTCTGATTTTATTAGGCAATGCAAATGCCGAGACTGAGGTGAAACAGTTATGGCATGCAAAGCTCGATTCCTCAGTCGTAGTATTTGAGGGAGGGCTGTTCAAGGATAATATTGTTATTCATACAACGAGTGGTTTTCAAGCTTTTACTGAAGCAGGAGAAAAAGAGTGGACCTATAATTATCCAGCGGGTTCATACACTCTTGGTCTACCAGTTATTGAAGAGAATATCGCCTTGTTTGTTGTATACACCGGTAAAGATGCAAAAGGTGGGGGGAGTAGTGATGCCCTATTGAATGCTCTCGATTTAAACTCCGGAAATTTATTGTGGTCAGCCTATTTGCCTCAATATTTACCTTTGGATTATAGAATTATTGATAGCAAATTGTACGTTTCATGCCAATATATCAGCAAACCGTTAAAGAAAAAGAATGTAATAAAACGTTGGGTTTCATCTCCTGAAAGTCGTCGTGACACATGGTTGATGTGCATCGATGTCAATAATGGACGCCAGAGATGGTATCAGCAAGTGAGTGGATGGATAAGTGCAATTGGAAAAAATGAAAATACTGTATATTTCCAAGAGTATGGATCATCAATCGAAGGCTCTTATACCGTAATTACCTCACGAAATGAAAGTGACGGTTCTCTCATCTGGACCTCCGAAAGGTTCAGGGAAGAGCTGACATTTGTAGAATCCTTCAAACAAATTGATGGCGAGATTTTTATATCAGATAAAAATTTAGTCCTTCTGGATAGAGCAAATGGTTCAACCCTAAGAAAGATCGATATTGGCGTTGGTAGTTATACAGTAAAAAATGGTCTATTCTGGAATCTGACGTATAAAGCTGAAAAGGGATTTTTTCTTCAGAAAATTAACTTGAAAGATCTTGCCGAGATTCAGGAGGAGAAGATACATGACGATTTCAGAGAATTCGGAACCTGGACAGGTAAAAAAGCATTCAGTAACTCTATGCAAGAAAATTTAGCGTATTGGTATAAACATCAGGCTGAATCAGATAATTCAAAACTAAGCTATTTTATTAGGGATAAGAAAAAGTCTAACGAAGTATTGTATCTGCCTATCCCAATGCAGAACCAATCTCTCTCAAATTCAATGTTCCTTGACAGCTATTTTTTCTTAAACCTTTTTAATGGTGTTGAAACTCTGCAAGCAGTATATACATTTGAAGATCAACCAGAAATGAAGATTATGTATTCCGGTGGTGCTAATCAACAACCGGAGAGTATATATATCAGAGATGGTAATAGCTTGTTGACTGTTTTTGATAACCTGTTATTGCAACTAGATGATACAGGAAATATGAATGTTTTGGTGGATAATCTGAGCAGTTCTGTCATGGATATCTTCAGGATAGAAAACGATGTTTATGTCATTGATGATGGTGGTATTTGGGCATTTAATCTTTCCGAGAAGAAGATAGAGATCGTTAAGGAGCCTGTAATTGAACCAGAGCCGGAGATAAGCGAGCCTGTGGCATTGATTCCAATACCTGAACCTGAACCTGAAATTGTCACTCCGGAAGCACCTCAATATCGTGAGGTCGAAAAAGAGGTTGACGGATGGCGAATCCAGATTATGTATTTGACTCAAACAACAATTGAAAAAGCCGAATCATATGCAAAAGAATCGGAAAAGAAAATAGGGTTTCCCGTTTATGTCGTTAGTGACAATGCTGTTAAACTTAGAGCAGGTAACTTTGAAACAGAGACCGCTGCAAGGCAAGCGTTGACGCAGGTCAAGAACTCAGGATATAAAGATGCATATCTAGTAAAGTGCAAGGTATTCATAAAAGAAAAAATTCAGATTAATTAGTCACTATACATTAGACTGAAATAAGTTATTTTATAATAAAGTAGGATTTGGGATATTTGGAATTTATCCTTATTATTGTGGCTTGTAAATCGGATAAAACAGGGAAAGTCTTATGCGCCAGTGTGGTTCACAGCAACTAAAGCCGGGAATGATTCTGGGACGGCCCATTTATGACCAGCATTACAGGAAATTACTCTCTGAAGGCGTAAAGCTTGATGAAGCCAGTATCCGTAGAATTCAGGAAAGTGGATTTAGATACATCTTTATTCAGGAAAGCGGAACTGAAAAAATCAAGGTTGAAGAACTCATTGGAATTCAATGCCGTAAAGAAGCCAATGAAGCACTTGAAATGGTTGCTGAACATGACCGGGCGAAGGACAAGAGTAAATCAAATCCTTTTGCAACCCGGAGAAAAGCTGTAAGTGGTTTTGGTGCTCGTCATAAACAATTGGTTCAAAGAGCTTTGCAATCCATGATGCACGACTTGATGTATGCTCGTCAACCTGTCTATTTCCCTGGAGTTTATTTAGCCAAAGATCAGTTGATCAATCATTCCACCGATGTCGCAATTTTATCAATGCTGATTGGTATAGGATTCGGTCTTAGTAGTAAAGACCTCATGCAGTTGGGTAAGGCAGCACTCTTTCATGACGTAGGAAAAATTCGACTGGATAAGGAATTATCGTCTATACATCCACTTGACAGGACAGAAGAACAACAAGTGATGTATTCCATGCATCCACAGATCGGTGCAGTTTTGATGGAGCAGGATATCACGACGGAGTTGCACGTTACAATGGCAGTCTTGCAACATCATGAATTGCAGGACGGATCAGGATTCCCCGAAAAACTTAAGGGTGGTGGGGAACAACCGATGAGTGTTCAGAGACAAAGAGGAACTATTCATCGATTTGCTGAAATTATTGCTGTTTCCAACTACTTTGACAACTTGGTATCTGGTCAGGTTGAAAGAGATCCAGTCACACCGTTTGAAGCGATCAGGAGAATTCTGGACATGACTCCTCAGAAGTTTAATCCACACATTGTCCAGCGTGCAGTGAGCATGATCAATGTCTTCCCAGAAGGCAGTAACGTTGAAGTCGCAGATTCCAAACACTATAAATTGGTTGGGTTTAGAGGTGTAGTTGCCAAGACAAATCTTGAAAACCTCAATAAACCGGTTGTTACTCTTCTTTATGACTCGCGTCGGAAGAGGTTACCAAAACCATTAAATGTTGATTTCGCGAAGGATGATCGTGTAAGACTAGACTATTTATACGATCTTTAGTTGGGATTTGGATTTATCTAAAAGCCACCCTGAAAATCAGGATGGCTTTTTTTTGGCTTTATAGTTTTTGTAAAATGACCAAGGTTATATCATCTGTAGCTGGTGCGTCTCCCTGATACTGGTTAATCGTTTCTATGATGACGTCGGCAATCTCTTCAGGTTGCTTGTCCAGATTCAGAAGGACGAGTTCTTCAAGAGCTTCCTCGCCGTACATAATTTCTTCTTCATTTTCAGCCTCTGAAATTCCGTCAGTGTAGGCAACCAGAATATCACCTTTTTCGAAGGGAATGGTCGTTTCGTCATAGTCAGAGAAGCTAAGCGCACCAAGGATCATCCCACCTTCATCCAGATAGTCAACTTTTCCATCATTCCTGACAAGGATAGGTGAATTGTGTCCCGCATTGACATACGTCATTTCATTTGATCCTGGATCGATGACTGCCGCAAAATAGGTGATGTACTGCTCTGGTGAAGTTGTTTTAAAAAGTTCCTCATTTGCCCTTTTAATAATTCTTTTTAATGGCATTTCCTCGACTGCCAGAGCTCGAATTGCAGCCTGTAAATTCGCCATGATCATCGCTGCCCCAGCACCTTTACCTGAAACATCTCCTATAGTAACGAGTGTTTTATTATCAGATAATTCAATGACATCAAACATGTCACCAGCCACTTCAAGGCAAAAACGGCATTGTGCAGAGAGTAAAATTCCAGGTGTCTCAGGAAGCTTTGAAGGCAAAATCTGCTCCTGGACTGTTCTAGCCATTGCAAGCTGTTCTTCCATCCGATTTTTTTCTATACGTTCTTCCAGCAGACCTATGTTTTCGCTCTCAAGGGCTACACGATTTGTCATACTGACCAGGAGATCGAGTTCCTCTGCTTTAATCTCATCGTATCCATACTCAAATTCCAACGCCATAACTCCGACGACATCTCCGTGTAACTGAATAGGGACAAGTGCGAGAATATCGTTATCTGTCAGCCACTTATCTTCATCACTTTTTAAGACGATATCGTTCCGGGTTTTAAACTCATCTATCAGTAGAGGGTTAATCCTCTGGTTCAGTTCTTTCTGAATGACGCCATCAACCGGGAAATAGTTTTTACTTCCTTCAAGATCGTTGTAAGATTGATTCTCTTTATCCATAAAAAGAATGTGCATATGCTTGACGCCGATATTTTCCTGTAGTCTTCTTCCATACGTTTCCCAAAGTGATTTCCTGTCAGGGAAAGAGGAAGTTATTGCGAGGAAACTATTTAGCATCTCCTGCATTTTTATACGTGTTCGAAAAATCATTCTCTCAATTCTTTTTTGAATGAGATTATGGAGAGGAAAATATACTATAGCGGTCAATAATGAGTAGAAGACAACGGCATTCCTGCTTTCTATTCCCAAACTGCGAAGAGTGATATTAATAAGGACAAAAAAGAACATAAATACAACAAGTAGAAGACCACCCGTGGTCAAGAAAAATGAAAGACCTCGTTTCAGCCTGCCCTGAACTTCAAGCAATCGGTAGCGACTGAAGGCATAAGCAAATCCCAAAGGAATCAACATCAAGCTAATGAGGAGAATCAGGAAAGTAATTCCCATCAGTAATACAGGTATGTCATCTTGTTTATAGGCGAATAGCATCAGAGTGGAACAGACGATAACCATGAACATTCCTACCCCAACACTCTGTAACACTACCTTCAATTGACGTTTTTCAAGTGCGGAATCAGTCTTTCTGAATCTCTGAATCATTATTACGGCGCCGGCAACAATCTGAACAAAGGAATACAATGAGACAATAATTGATATAGGAGACAGTGAATTTTCCATCATATCCTGGCTGTGTAACAGCTTCTGGATATTAAAGATGAGATTGTAAATAAAGGGAATTCCAACAACATAGGATAGCAAGTAAACAATCCACGGTCTCTTCCTGATCAGTGGTGCTGGACTGGGAAAGAGGAAAGCAAGATGGAGCCAGAACCCTGAACCCAGACTCGATAAAAACAGGTTCGGGATGTTAAATACGTTCAGGATATACTGCACGTCTTGGGTTACTTCCTGACCGATTGCGGATGATTTTATCCCTATTGCCATTCCTTCCATACTAATTGTAAAGATCACGGAAAAAGATATTATAAGAAGGGATAAGACCTTAACACCTGCATTTTGACCTTGACGAATCATCGCCCAAATGGCAACAACAAAAAATGGAATGGGTAGTAAACCTATGACAAACAGAGGAAGGAATAGTGCAAATTTCGAGCGATCCACATGCTCCATTGAAAGGTCTAAACGTCCAAGTATTGTGCCAATTTCAGTTTGAAGAGATTCGCCTTTCGGTGTGGATAAATTTTGGAAATACACTTTATGTAATGAGTCACTAAAAGCCATATTGTTTAATGTCAACAAGGTATCCCCAACAGCAGGACTATAATTACCTGGAAATTCTTCCTTGTCGATATGTGTAAAAGTATAATATTCACCGGAGGGATCGGATGTCAGCTCAGTCCGAAAGTTTCTCTTGGATTCAGTCGTTGACAAGATAGAGGAAGACTCGACGAAATTATACAGCCAAGTTCCGATGACATAGGCGATTGTAATCCAGATGATTCCCTGGACAAATTTATCTCTCATTTTTTTCCCCCTGAAAAAGCCAGTATCACCAACAAATAATGTGAATTTAGCAGTTTTATTGGCTTCCATATGTCTAATGAAATATTAATACAAAATTTGAGAATATTGTATATAATGTTGAAAAATATCAATTAAATTAATAATATGTATAAGATATAAATATAATGATTAATGATGAAGTGAATATATACATGAATAATTCTTTTAGACCCAAATTCACGGAAAATCAAAAACTGATTTTAAATAGTCAGGTCTCTGGATGCTGTCCAAAATGTGGAATAAAACTTATAGTAAATAATGGTGGTAGGTCAACAAAAAGATTTGATATTGCTCATATCTATCCTCTTAATCCAAATAAGGAAACATTAATTTTACTCAAGGATATAAAATTTGATAAATCAAAGATAAACTATTTAGATAATCTAATACCACTTTGTCCTAACTGCCACAGAGAATATGATAATGGATTTACAGAAGAAAAATATAAAGAAATGAGAAATATAAAGGATGAATTTATAAGAATTGAAGAAACTAATCGCTTAATAAATGAATATCCATTGAGAGAAGATATAAGAAATATAATTGATTTACTCGTACAGAATATTACAGTAGATAACAAAGAAATGAATATTGGATATCAAGCAAAAAAAGTTGAGGAAAAAATAAACGATACAATGGGAAGATTAAAAAAGATGAAAATAATTTCGAATGTTCGTCAATACTTTGGAATAATAAAACAAGAACTTAAAAGAATAGATGAAAAGAAGTTTGGAGATGCAGAATTAATTTCGCTACAGATTAAGTCATTTTATGTTGATCAAAGAAGAATGAGCAATAATCAGGAAGAAATATTTACAAATATTGTTAAATGGATTGATAGAAAAACAAATAATATTTCTCATGAAGGAAGCGAAATTATAGCTTCTTTTTTCGTCCAAAATTGTGAGGTATTTTATGATTGTACCGAATAAATTTTATTCCTTGTCCGAAACGGTATTAAGTGAAATAGAGACTTTCACTAATTTAGATTTTAATGAGAAAAATATAGGTACTTTATTTTCAGATAATTTATCTGAAAGACTCGATATCGGAAAATATATACTTTTGCTAGATGTACTATTTATTCTTGAAATAATCAATATTGATCCAGAAACAGGAATAATAAAAAATGTTAAAAGAAATTAAATGTGAAAAGTTCAATTTGAAGAATAAAACAATTTATTTCCAAAGAGGACTAAATGTTGTCCTTGGTGATAATATTGGGACAAATTCAATAGGTAAATCAATTTCTCTAATGATTATTGATTTTGTTTTTGGCGGGAATTCCTTTATAGATATTAATAAAGATGTTATCAATAATCTCGGGCATCATGCATATGAATATTGTTTTGAATTTGAAAATAAGAGAATGTACTTTTTGAGAAAGACTAACGATCCGAAAATAGTTTACAAATGTGATGCTAATTACAATATAGTATCATCTATAAAATTAAAGAATTACAATATGTTATTGGCGCAATTATATTCAATCCCTCAGAGACAAATAAGTTTTAGAAGTATGGTAGGATTGTATTCAAGAATTTGGGGAAAAAACAATTATTCAATTGAAAAACCTTTAAATATTGTACCGAAACAGAAAAGTTTCGAAGCAATAAAAATTTTTCTTAGCGTATTTAATAAATACGATGAAATGAAAAATATACAATTACAGTATAAGAATTTAGAGGATGAAAATAAGTTATATAAAAGGTCAATGCAAAAGAGCATAATTCCCAATATAAACAAGACTCTTTATAATAAAAATGAAAAACAATTAGAAAATCTAATAAGTGAATTTAATGATATCAAAAAACATCTTGCATCCTATGCCTTAGACATTAATGAATTATTGAATGATGATATTCGTCAACTGCGAAAGGAAAAAGACAATATTGTTGAGATAAGGAATAACTTATATGGTAAGCTCGAAAGATTGGAGAAGAATGAAAAAGGTATACAATATGTTAAGAAAAAGAATTTTGAAAAATTAGTTAAGTTATTTCCAAATATAAACGTTGAAAGATTAGAAGAAATAGAACTATTTCATCAGAATGTTAGCAGATATTTGAAACAAGAGATTAGAAAAGAGAAGAATGAAACTCAAAGAGAGATAGATGAACTCAGTGAGAGAATAAATAAAGCCAAAGACACTATAGAAGACAGATTTAAGAATATTGAAAAACCAAGTTATATAGTAGATCGTGTTCAGAATCTAGCTGAAGAATATAATGAAAGGAAAAAAGCCAATTATTACTATAAAAAGGTGAAAATGTTAGATGTTGATGTGAAAGTCCTAAGAGAAAATATTGACAAAATATATGAAAACAGTATTGAATTCGTATCGGGCAAACTAAATAGTGAGATCAGGGAAATTAGTCAAAGAATATATAGAAATAGAATAATGCCAGAGCTTATTATACAAAATAAGAACTATCATTATAAGACTGTAAATGATACAGGAACAGGGAAGGCATATCAAAATCTATTACTGTTTGATATAGCACTGTTTAATATAACCAGTTTACCATTCATTATTCACGATTCTTTTTTGTTTAAAAATGTCGAAGTGTATGTAATGTCCAAAATAATAGATAGTTATCAAAGAAGAAAAAGACAGGTTTTCATTTCAATAGATGAAGTAAATAAATATGGTAAAAATATAGAAGCAATATTACATGACCATTCAGTATTAAAGTTAAGTAATGAATCAATGCTTTATACTAAAGATTGGAGATATATAAAGGGAAAATAGGAAGACCTATCAAAAAGACAGGGATAGATCTTCCTTACTTTTATATCTTTTCGCCGTTGACCTTTAGCATATCACCGCTGTAGAGGTAACGTTTGATCTTCCGCGTACTCGTCTTCTGGAATTCTTCCTCGACAATACGGAAACGATGAATGTGTTTATAATCCTGGAGTTCTACCTGAGCTTTTCGAATTTCGGATTTGATCAACTTGGTAACGTCTTCATCCGTTGGTTTTTGTCCTAATTCTTCAAAATGGATATCTACCTGTTCGTAATCAGGATAAATCAGAGCTGCAACTTGATCACCATAACCTGATTCTCGCTGGAAGCCAAGAACCACAGATTCTCCGATGAAATCGCTACGGTTCAAAAGATGTTCAATTTCTTCAGGATAAACGTTTTTTCCACCAGCCGTCACAAGCATATTTTTCATACGACCAGTGATTTTTAACATGTCATCATCGAAGATTTTCCCCAAATCACCGGTTCTAAACCAACCATCTTCGCTAAGCACTTCTTTGGTAGCATCTTCGTTTTTGTAGTAGCCGAGAAAAACGTTTGGTCCACGTACGATGATTTCACCGATACCCTGTTCATTGGGATTGTCAATACGGTGCTCAACCCCGACGATGGGGGGACCAACTGTGTCGTCTCGGATTTTAGCCGGCAAGTTGACATGAGTCAGAGGACTTGTCTCAGATAATCCAAAGCCTTGAAGGGTTAGAATGCCCAGTCTATTAAAGAACATTGATACAGCTGGATCAAGGGGACCACCACCGCTGACGAAGAAAATAACTGAACCTAAACCAGCGTTGGTGCGCATGCTCTTAAACAATTTCTCGCCCCAACGTTGTCCCATTTTAATACCCAGACCTGATAAATTGAAGAGGGTCTTGAACATGAAACGGGTGAACGCGCTCTTTTTCTTGATCTTGCGAGTTATACCGAGGTACATCTTTTCGTATAGCAATGGTACCGCGACCATAATTGTGACATTTGTATTTCTCATGTCAGAAAGAAGGTCAGAGCTTTTTAAGCTATGAGCATATGTGATTCCACAGCCGCAATAGATGGGAAGCAGGAAGCCAGCGGTACATTCATAGGTGTGATGCAAAGGAAGTACAGATAAATAGGTGTCACTAGTACCAAGAGGCAAAATTCGCGCAGCACCAGCCACATTGGACATGATGTTTTTCTGCGATAGCATTACACCTTTGCTATGACCGGTAGTCCCAGATGTATAGATAATGGCTGCCATTTCATCCAGATTACGTTTGGGAAGTTCAGCCTTGCTGGCTGTCCCTTCGGAAATAACAGATTTGAGAGCAAGAGTGTCGTCGGAAATGTCGTTTTCATCATAACAAATGGTCTTACCTAGTGATGAGATCGGTTCCATCTCTTGCATGACTTTCAGGAATTTCCCTGATACAAATAGCATGGTCGCCTTTGAATCGGAGATAATATGGCGGATACCACTACTGGGCATCATACTATCTACAGGGACAATTATTGCGCCGGCGGCTTGGACACCAAGGTATGTGGCACCCCATTCTGGACGGTTTTCACTGAGCACAGCGATTTTATCGCCGTTTTTAATTCCTTGATCAACCAGCCACTTTGCGATTGATTGAACATTGTTCCCAAATTCAGCATAGGTTAACTCATCATACCCTTTGCCATTCCAGGTGCGCATGAGTACTTTTGAACCAAAGTCATCTGCGCTTTTCTGAGCCAGCTCACTTAAAGGAAATAGTCCACGGTCAGGACGTAGGTATTTTTCGTAACGGTACATAAGCGACTCCCTGTAATTCTGTAATTTTTTCAATGTACGGAAGGTCGGTTCTTGAAAGCCGCAAATCAAGTCAAAATCAAGTTGCCAATTGATTTCTGAAATTAAGGAGAGAGAAATGGATAAGAAGATTCTCGAGGGATATGTACATCAATTTCCAGCCCCTGCAGTATTGATTGGTTGTGGAAGTGTTGAAAAACCGAATCTCATCACATGCGCATGGTTCGGTACGGTCAATTCAGAACCACCAATGGTCAGTGTATCGATTCGTCCAGAAAGATTTAGTTATCCGCTGGTTAAAGAGACTGGTGAATTTACAGTCAACATTCCCTCCGTTAAACAAATCGAAATGGTAAAACATTGCGGGACATATTCAGGTCGAGATCACAATAAGTTTGAGAAACTGGGAATAACTGCTGAAAAGTGTGAGCCGCTGAAGTCGGCACCACAGATAAAAGAGTTCGATCTGGTACTGGCTTGTGAGGTAAAGGATAGCCTGGACCTGGGAACTCATACTATGTTCACCGGATTAATAAAAGCAATTCATGCAAAAAGCGATAAATGCAGACCCTCAGGACGAGTTGAACCTTTTGCGACTGAACAACTCGTATATCTTGATGGTCGCTATTGGACTTTAAAACCGGCAGAGTAACTAAACTTTATGCCAGTTGAGTTCCAGTAACATCTTTTCAGTTTTAGACTCTGAAGAGGCATTAACTTTTAGTCCGAGAGAAGATTCGGGATTTAGTGTTACAATGTCTCCGTCTTTCTCAAATACTATTTCACCTCTTCGAAGACTTGATACCAAATCTTCGAGAAAACCTATTACCTGGTACTTTTCGAAAGCACCATCAATATTTACGGATGCATTTTTCATATCTGTCTCCTTGAATAGTTAAATTTTAATCGCCTTTCGTTAGGAAAATGTTAGCACGAGAGAGAGCATTAGAGATAGTTTGAGAAGTAGAGAAATTTAATTGTGTTGAAAGTAAATGATTTACTAAATTCACTTTTGCATATAAATGAAAAAGGTCAGCTATGGATGACATTGTTGAGATCCTTAAAGCGTTGGGGGAAGAGAATCGCTTGAGGATACTTTTACTCCTTGAGCAAGCTGGTGAACTCTCAGTTGCAGATATCGGGAATGCCCTCGAATTGGCTCAACCCAAGGTCTCCAGACATTTAGCAAGATTACGTCTAGCTGGATGGGTAAAGGAGAGACGTTGGCGGGGATTCGCATTATATCGTATCGTTTTACCGCCCGGAGATATCCATAGGGAATACCTGCTTCAACTGAATCAGAAGATGGAAAATGATCCGGTTGCCGCTGCGGACCTGCAACGTTTGCTCAGCATTAGAAAGATGGAAGTGTCAAAGAAAATGATAGATCCCACACCAGTCACTGACGATATCGTGGAATAGAGTAGTCATAATTGATTTGAACAGGGGGATGGGTTTTCATCCTCCTCTTTTTTTGCGGAAATATTATGAAAATATATACGAAAAAGGGTGATAAGGGACAAACCAGCTTGTTTAGAGGGGGGAAGGTCCCAAAACATCATTTGAGGGTCGAAGTATACGGTACACTGGACGAGCTGAATAGCTGGATAGGTTACCTGTCGGCAATCAATGTAGATCATCTTCTCACTGAGGAAATCGAAAAGCTGCAAAACGAGATATTTATTCTTAGCAGTGATATCGCTACAGTACAAAGTGCCGAAAAGAAAAAACAAATTGACAGGATATCAGCGAACGAAGTAGAGTGGATGGAAAAACTCATTGATAAACTGGAAGCAGATTTACCCCCTCTGAAAAATTTCATTTTGCCAAGTGGAAGTCCATTTGGAGCGGGGTTTCATGTGGCCAGAACGATCTGTCGAAGGGCTGAGAGACGATTAACAGAACTAATTGAAAACGATAGTGAAGTCAACGAAGTTGCCCTTAAATATGTAAACAGGTTATCCGATTTATTCTTTGTGATTTCTCGATGGGTAAACCTGAAATCAGGATCCACTGAAACGATTTGGAAGGGGTAGAAAATACCCAAACATAGAAAAAGGCTGCCGAAACCGGCAGCCTTTTTCTATTTATACTTCTCAGTAGATTATTTAACCAGCATAATCTTCTGGAGATGACTTTCTGTCTGGGTGCTAACACGAACCAGGTAGATGCCAGAGGACATTCCTGTTGCATCCCAGCTAACTTCATGGTAACCAGTTGTTGTGCTGGCGTTATGAAGTGATGAAACATGGCGACCCAATGTATTAAATACATCAACCTTAACAACCTCTGTCATCGGAAGGTTAAATCCGATTTTTACGGAAGCGTTAAATGGGTTCGGGTAGGCATTCACTTCAATCTGTGTTGGTAACAGTGTCTCAGCGGGTGTATCAATACTACTTGATTCATTGACAACACCGAGAAGGTCAATTAAGGCTTCATGTGCTGGTTGTGAATCATCAACACCTGCTGTTGAGATTGCCTCAAAGTTGAATCCCAAGTAGACAGATGTGAAGGTATCAGTCATATTCAAAACACCGGCATGAAGTGGAGAACCGTAGTAATCGTATAGAACCTGTGAGTTATCACCGGCAGTACGGATTGTGCTTGGATTGCTGTTGTTTCCGGCACCATTCATGAGCCAGAATTCAGCATCTGGAAGAAGACCACCATCACTACCACCAACATGGAAACTTGTTTCACCGCTTGGAGCAGAATTCAAGTGATGTTCTGCACCGAAATATTGCGCAAACCAATCGGCATTACCATCGAGGTCTGGACCAATATTTTCGCCGGTCAAGATCAGTTTCCCACCGTTATCGAGGTAATCTTCGATGGTTGTCATTTCACTTGCCGTAATGACGTCACCTGAACTACCGGATGTTGCCCAAATGATCGTTGGATAGAGGCTAAGGTCATAGGAGGCTGCAGTTGCTGCTGTGTAGAATTCTGCGACTTCGCCTGCAGCGTTAAATATGTTCATCCAATGTTCACTTTGATCAAGGCTGGTGCCATGGTCATTAATAAAAAGGATTTCCGGCATTCCTGTCAATTGTGTGAATTCGACAGTTGTCTCATAACCACTGTCATCACTCAAGGCTAAGGTATATGTTACATATTGTGCTTCAAAAGTTTCTGGGATTGTGATGCTGAAAGGATCGGTATTGTTAACACCGTTTGCACCAGGAAGAATATTTGCCCAGGAACCATCAGCATCGCCAATGACGACATCTTCGTTGTCGCATGTAAGCGTTCCAACAAGATTGTCGGTGATCATAAATTCAGGAGTGTTCTGAAGAGTAACAGTAAGTTCTACTGTTTCACCCGGATCTGGACGATCATTTGGATACGTTTGATCATCGTCATTTACGTTATGGTTGACATAGGCAACATTTGGATTATCAGCGGAGATAGCACCCCATCCAGCCTGATATACTTCCCTAGTGGTGTTATTCTGAAGGAAACTGATGACCGTCAAGTTGGTAATTGATGTTTCCCAAGTGTAGTCGAATGTGTAGTCGAAGGTAAGTGTCTCAGCACCTGTTGTTTCAACAGTTTCACCACTGGCTGACGGCATCATATCAAGCATACTGTAGCGATAGTCATGAATTCCGTTTGAACCGGGTGTAATATCACCAAGTTCTTCGACCAGAACGTTGTGTAATCTTATATCACCTGTGGTAGCACCGTCAAATTGCACAGTCACTGTAGCGGATACAACATCACCGTCTATATAGGGCTCAACTGTAATGTTATAAGGAACATCTTCACCAATTCGATTGTTCAGGGTTGTGTAGAAGGTGCCTGAACTCGCGAGGATGTTGATAGTACCATCAACATAGTTGTCCGGAACAGCGTTTACACCATAATAGTTACGGCGTGCATTATTTTCGGAAATATTGTGAACGTAGTAAGGATCTGAGGATGACGGCCAACTTACGTGATAGACGATCATCACAACCTGATCCCGAGTATAATCATTCAGCATATTGATAAACGGTTGGTGTTGACTTACACATGGACCACAACCTGTGTTTGAATGATACTCAGTCAGTACTGTTCGCGGATAGGCAAACAGTGACTGAGTAGCCAAGAGTGAGATCATCAAAATCAGTGTAACGATCAAACCTTTTCGCAAATAACTCATCGCTAAACTCCCGTGCATGTTTAAATGATATCTATGGAAATGTGTGAATTTATCCGATCAAGTCTTTTAATATATCTGATCAATTTAGTAAATGAAAATTTAATTCACCCCTGGGGGGTACAAAGGCTCCGTGTCTCCATTTAGTCTGTAAAAACAATTAAAAATTCATTATCATTTTGCTTTATAACATCAGGAGGAAAAGATGGGGTTTGAAACAATTCTCATGTTGGCAGGAATTGGGGTTCTTGCTGGGATCTCGGCAGGTTTTATCGGGATTGGTGGTGGAGTAATTATGGTTCCGGTACTCCTTGAATTGTTCAGAGCTTGGGATATACCGACATCGGTTGTCGTGCAGACTGCCATGGCAACATCTTTAACAGTCGGTACACTTTCAGTTACCTCATCAGCAATACGTCATCAGATACAGAAAAACGTCTTATGGAAAATAGTACCTGCACTGGTCCCCTCAAGCATGGTTGGAGGGTGGTTTGCAAGTATAACAGCGAAATATATTCCCGGTAACGGGTTACAATTCAGTCTAGCATTTGTCCTGGGACTGGCGGCGTTAAAAATGCTATTTGAAAAGAAGGTGCCGGATAAGGAGATGAAAGATCTTCCTGTTTTCTGGTGGATAATTATTGGAGTCGGTGTAGGACTTTTCAGTGGTTACACTGGGCTTGCTGGCGGAATTGCTCTTATCCCAGCAATGGCATATATCGCACATATTGACACGAAAAAACTGGCAGGTACTTCGTCTGCTGTGGTCGCCTTTACAGCTCTTGCGGCAGCTATAGGGTACATGACTACCCAACCTTCAGAGTTCCCTGGTCAAGGGTTTACCGGTCACGTGAATCTGGCGGTTGCACTAAGCCTGGCGGTGACATCAATACCGAGTGCCCAACTGGGCGCCTGGTTGAATAAGAAAGCAGGATCAGTGGTATATAAAAAGGTGTTTGGCGTACTACTTCTTTTTGTCGTAATCAGATTGTTTTTAACTGCTTAAAGGAAGAGCTTAGGAGGCTTTTACATTTGATCCTTGAATTCCTTCGATTAGTTTTTCAAGGTATTTATGAAGTTTATTCCCGATCATGGAGAGGATGTACTGATCCTGAACTCGTACCGCTTCCTCAATCATAAGACCCAGCGAAATAAGTTTGTCATCACCATACACTGTATGGTGAGATTGGAGATACTGCCCTAGCGAATACCATGAATCCGGTTGATTTTTTGCCGAGAGGAGATTACTGGTCCAATCTCTTAAATGAATAAATATTTCGTACTGAATTCTGTCCATTACTTTCTCAAGTCCCAAAGAGATACACATTGTTTTCCGAATTCTAACAAATGCAAATGCAGGGCCAAACCTCTAATAGATAAACCACTCTTATTTATCTTAAGAAAATACAACAATCAGGCTATTATATACATTATTACCAAATACGAGTAGTAGAGAATACGTTTCATTCCGATACGGATTCATAAGAATGGAACGTTCATACTGTCCTGAGTTGAAACGGTTTATTTAAAAAATGTCCAAAAAGACACCAAAACCGTTATGGCATATATGTTGCTTTTTTATTTTTTGAATTTGGAACTCATGGAGTACTAATTGTGAAGTCGCCTTGGAACTTGATCATTGAATTGATTGTGTAATTAATAAGACAGAGTGACTTACCCCCAGTCATTTTGTTGAGTTAAATTGCCCCTCCGCTTTCGCCTTCCTCCCTGAGCGGAAGCGGTCTCCCGAAACGGACGGATCCCCCCATTCCGTCCGTTTCAGTTTTATATGCCTACACTTTATACTACATTCCTTTTAACAGCAATCATCTGGAGAAACTATGATATATTCCGTATTTGGTGCCGGAAGACAAGGTATTGCAGCAGCATATGATTTGTTAAAATCTGGATCAGAAGTTCACCTCGCAGATTGTTCAGAGGAAGCCCTCGCTGATGCAAATAAAAAGCTAAAACTAGAAAAAAATCAGATTCATATCATCGACTTTGTAAACGAATCGGATGTGAAATCTTTGCTTGAGATATCAGATGGGGCGGTGTTTGCAGCGGATTATTCACTTAACCTGAACCTTGTAAAATGGTCGATAGAGAGCGATTGTCATTGCGTTGATTTTGGTGGTAACCATATTGTCGTAAAGGAGCAACACGATCTGAATGAGTTGGCTAAAGAGCGCGGTGTAACAGTCGTTCCTGACACTGGATTAACTCCTGGATTGGCCGGTATTCTGGCGGCAGGTGGAATAAATGAACTTGATGAAGCAATTGATGCTAAAATAAGAGTGGGTGGTTTGCCTCAATCTCCAGAACCACCTTTTAATTATGCACTGGTATTCAGTGTCAGAGGTTTGACAAACGAATACCTCGAACCGAGTGTGATCCTTGAGGGTGGAGAAAAGATGGAAGTGCCATCCTTGACCGGATTGGAAGAGTTGGAGTTTGATGGCCGTCGTTTCGAAGCATTCTATACTTCTGGTGGTACTAGCACATTGCCAGACACTCTTCAAGGCAAAGTTAAGAATCTTGACTGTAAGACTATTCGTTACCCAGGACATGCTGACTTTATAAGTTTTGTATTCAACCTTGGATTTGGTAAAGAAAAAAGAGTTCAAACCGGCGATAGCGATTTTGTTCCGAGGTCAGTATTTGAAAAAATGTTATCCGATACATTACCACACAATCCTCCTGATGAAATTGTCATGCGAGTTACAGTTCAAGGGATAAAAGACGGTAAAGAAGTTTCTGTGATCTATGAAATGCAGGATTTCTATGATGAAGAGATAGGATTTACTTCAATGCAAAAGACAACTGCATGGCCCGGGACAATTATCCTCCAGATGGTGACAAATGGAGAAATTAAGACCAAGGGTGTAATCTTTCAGGAATTGGAAGTAGACTCGTGCCGCTTGATCGAGGAATTAGGTAAACGTCAAATAGAAATCACTAAGAAGATTATATAGATAAAAGTCAAGTGCCCGATCTGAGAAGGACCGGGCACAACTTGACAGCAAGGGTATTTTTACCGCTAGGCGGTGCAATGTACAGCTCTCGGTAGGCCTCCTGATCGTATTTACACGGGATCATATCCCGCTCACCTATTTTATCGGCAAGTAGATCAATTACTTTAACTATTCTAAAAGTATGGGGCTCTCTATACTTAAAGTTGTAGTGTTAGATATGTATAGAGGAATTGAATAAAGCATAAATAAACAATAGGATACGATGAATAAAGAAAGGAGAGAGCTCAAGCTTTAAGGGAGAGATGTTAAAGTCTGATTGTAAGGTTACTGAATGCTGACAGAGTGAAAGTCCTTTGCACGGTCCACATCACTCTCGAGAGCCTCAAGAGTTTCAGCTATTACAGGTTTTGTTTTTAATGGTGACTGATTCAGGAGAAAATTCCAAACGGGGTCTTTGTCAACAGGAGTTCTATATTTCTGATTGGATAAGTCAGCGCCATATAAGGCTGTAATCCTATTGGCAATATAGGCTAACGAGGCTTCTATTCTGAAATCCTGTGTATCTTCCGGACTATGATGATATTCAATCATAGATAATAATTTTTCTGGAAGATTCCACTTTTTAGCCAAGGTGGCTCCAATTTCACAATGGTTAAATCCCATTATTTCATACTCGGATTCTTCCCAGCGAATATCCTTTTCATCTGCATTTCGAATGATTTTGATAAAGTCATTCTCAAAATAAGAGGCAAGCACCAAGTGCCCGATATCATGAAGAAGTCCACCGGTTGAAATCTCAGATGGAGATTCAAATCCAAATTTCAGGGCGAGACTTTTAATAATTTCAGATACAGCGATTGAATGTAGCCAGAAATCTTTATAATCAAACCGGTTTTCTATCTGCGCGGAGGGAAAGGTCTGAAGGAATGTAAAGGCACGAACCAGTCGTGCGGTTTCATCGAAGCCCAAAACTACTATAGCCATTTTTAGTGTTGAAATTTGACTACGGAAGCCATAAAAGGAGCTATTGGCAACTCGAAGAATTTTTGCTGTAAGACTTGGATCTTTACTTATGATTTTATGAAGATCTTCAGCATCAGAATCAGGGTCAGAGGTAAGTTTCAATACATTAAGAGCGACTTCAGGTAGAGTTGGAAGACTCTCAAGATTATCTAGAAGTGTTTGTACCGAATTCTTCGTATCCACCAAATACCTCCTGAACAACGGTTCTTGTCGAGTATTTTGAGAAAAGATAACCTTAATTCATTTGAACTGCAAAATGCTAAAAAAAAATATCATGTATACTGAAAGTTATTTTCGAACGAAGAGTCCCAGGATAATTCCTAGTGCCACAGCCCAAATAGCAGCCAAACCCACCTGAAAATGTGTCGGGAGGCTGAATGTAATGGTGTGAGCTGGAATCCAGAACCAGAATAGTGTTTTCCATGCACTCTGCAAACTTGACCACTCCATTTGTTTGCTTTCAATCCAGTTGTCTGTCATCCGGTGAAACAACATCATTACAGGGCCAAATAGGAGGTTCGTAAATAGTGAGACTGAAAATGCACGTAGGATACCTGGATGCATGGCTTTACCAAACCAATATCCTTTTATTGCCAACGCATCCACAAAACCATGAAAACCCAGAAAAGCATACTTGAACGTTATTCCCAGAAAACTCCATACTACAATCTTCTGAATTAGTCGAATTGGACCTGGGCCAAATAAATACCACTTCCCGGTTCTAATTCTTATCGCAATTATTTCACCGATAGTACCTAAAACGCCTACTTGGATAGTACTAGATGCAATAGGATAATGTTTTACAAAATAGAGATACCAATCCAACACTTATTCTCCCGAATCTTGACTCAATGAAATTTGTTTTATGTTCTAAACTTGATAGGCATTGAAAGCAGAAATTCAATACATTTGTCCAACCATAACATGGAAATTTAACCTGATGAATACAATAATCCCAAAACCGGTCCTGATGGAAAAACTTGAAGGGAACTTCAAAATTCCAAACCTTTTCAAGGTCGATATTGGAGCATTTAATAATGATTCGAAACTGATTGAAAAGAACTTTTCAAAATTTTTTCAATGCGAACAAGATAAAGGAAAGCCTAACATTATTCTACAACAAAATAGTAGCTTTGGAGTTGAAGAATATTCCTTAATAGTTGGTATAAAACAAATTAGTATAGTTGCTTCCGAACTGAAAGGCATACTCCATGGTATTCAAACATTTAACCAGTTAGTAGAATTTCACACTGTAGATAATTCCATCAGCTGTTGCAGGATAATTGATAGTCCCCGATTCTCTTGGCGTGGAGTCCACCTGGATGTTAGTCGTCATTTTTTTCCAATTAGTTTTATCAAGCGGTTCATTGATATTATTTCTCAATACAAAATGAATGTATTCCATTGGCATCTGGTTGACGATCAGGGGTGGCGCTTGGAAATAAAAAGCCGACCTGAATTACATAAAATCGGGAGTACCAGAATAGAAAAGGATGGGACGTCGTATGCCGGATTCTATTCACAACTCGAAATCAAGGAGGTAATTGAGTATGCCTTGGAAAAAGGGGTTGAAGTTGTTCCAGAAATAGAGATGCCCGGACATGCCAGCTCAGCTATCGCATCTTATCCAGAATTATCATGTAAAGGTGAAAATATCGATGTGCCAAATGAATGGGGAGTATTTAAAGATGTGTATTGTGCCGGTAAGGAATCTTCCTTTGAATTTTTGGAAGATGTATTATCGGAAGTTGCCGATTTATTTCCATCAAAATACATCCACATCGGTGGAGATGAATGTCCGAAGACAGCATGGAAAGTATGTCCATATTGCCAAAGGCGAATGACTGAACATAACTTAGCGAATGAAGAAGAGTTACAATCCTATTTTATTAAAAGAATGGTTAAATTTTTAAAGACAAAAGGTAAGACTGCCATCGGATGGGATGAGATACTTGAAGGTGGTTTGGCAGAAGAGACTGTTGTCATGAGTTGGCAAGGTTATAATGGAGCTGTTAATGCTGCAAAAAATGGTAATAAGGCTATAATGACACCCACATCTCATTGTTATTTTGACTACTACCAAGCGAAGCAAGGCGAACCAAAGGCCTTTAACGCCTATCTGCCCTTAGAAAAAGTATATGGTTTCAATCCGATCCCCGAAGAACTAAATGAATCTGAAAAGAAGTTAATTTTAGGTGGGCAGGCGAATCTCTGGACAGAATATATGCCAGATGAAAAACAGGTGGAATACATGCTTTTACCTCGTTTGACTGCTATGGCAGAAGTGTTATGGAGCGAACGACTTATCCGTGATTTCCCTGAATTCCTAGCCAGAGTGGAAAGACATACTGAACTTTGGAAAAAGAACGGGTATAACTTTCGAAATCCTGTTCATGAATAGGGTTAAAATCAGAAATGATATAGAGGCACCTGGAGCCACTTGGAGACACTAGAGAATTTTAGTATTCCCCCTGATTATTCTCATTGATAAGGATGTAATTATTCGGAGTGTTTTCCCTGAATTTGCTCTCATTCCCTTTAACACTCTAAACAGCTCAGAATACTCACCTTCAAAAACAAAATCATAAAAATCCCAAATACTCCTTAGTCGAACCAGAAAATGGCATATCCTACCAACAAGAAGTAAGCTATCCAGAAGCTGTTGAATTATAGCAAGAAAGCTGATTTTAAATCATTCTTGAATTACTTGAATCCCCAAATTTGATATCTCATATTTATGATGAATACAAAAAACTGCTATTCTACTAAAAAACCAAAATGGGATTTTTACTCAAATACGTGTTTTGAGTAGAATTGGTTTTTTTAACATGGAAACAGTCGACTATCGTGAATTCACAACTACTCATGGAACCAGAAAGAACTACCATCCTCAAGGAATCTGAGGTGATTCCGTTTGGCGATCAAGGAATTCTTTCAAATTCAATCTCTTCTCTTCAGTCTGATCTTGAAGAAAAACTATTCCAGATATCCCAAATCCGTCTGGTAGCTGAAGCGATGTCAACAGGTTTACATGACAACGATTACCTTGAAAAAAAATGTGAAGCGTTTAACAGGATTTTTAATTCAGAGATTTGTGCAGTCTATTGGAAGCAGGAGGATTCTCCCGATACTTGGTGGTTAAGAAGTTGGGATTGTGTTAGTCCTGATCAACGGCCTACGAAGAGTATTTTACCTCACGTAAAGAACAGCCTTCTGGATAAATCGTGGAGACACGGTCGCCCACTTTTTTATGAAAATACTGGTGAAGACGAAGTTTTGGAAATGTGGCGTCCTGGTTATCCACCTGAGATTCCCATAATTCTAATGCCATTGCGTCATCGGACAAAAAAGACGGGAATTCTTGTTTTAGTAGGGCCAACGTTGAATCTTTCTCGACGGAATATTATCCGTCAAATGGATGTTCTATTTAATTTAATTAATTCAGGAATTCAGAACCGGAATACCTATGAAACTCTTCAGCAATCTGAAGAGGAGTTTAAGGACTTGTTTGAAAATTCCTCTGATATGATTATTGTCGCAGACAGGAATGGGGAGATTCTGGATACAAACAGAGTATTTCAAGAAAAAGTATTAAAGAATAATGAGTTGAAGAGAAATCATGTAGAAGACTATATCTCTGATGAGATGCAATTAATATTCAAAGCTTCATGGAAACAACTCGTTGAGAGTGGTACCCTTCCATATGAAGATGTTAGAATAAGATGTGAGGATAATACATTCCTTGAAGCGGAAGTAGCCGGAAATGTTCGTGTATTACCCTATGGTGGTGGTGAAACAATCCGTTTGTTCATCCGGGATATAACCGAAAGACTGGAGTTCGAGCGTCAGAAACAATCCTTTGAGTTAGAAGTCGAATTGGCCAAACACAGGCGATTGGCTCAGGTGGGATTAAATGTATCGGGAATAGCACATAACCTCCAGAATCCAATGCAGGTTTTGCTTGGTCAACTAACACTGTTAAAACATAAAAATATTGATCCAGATATGTTACGTCCATTAGAGGATTCGACGAAACATATCATGGATATCATCCAGAATCTATTACATAAAATGCGAATGGAACACGCTACCAGCATTCATGAATTTAATATAAATGAACTGATTAAAAGTGAAATGACGTTCCTGAACTCAAATACGTTCTTTAAACATTCAATAGAAAAACGATATAGTTTCGCAGAAAAATTACCTTCTGTTCGTGGGGTCTATAGTGATTTCTCGCAGGCATTTATGAATCTTGTCTACAATGCTTTGGATGCAATGACGGACTCTGAAAGGAAAATACTAGGAATATCGACTGAATATGATGATTCAGAATGCCGTATTTTGATAAAAGTATCTGATTCTGGATCAGGCATTTCTGAAGATGTAAAGAAAAAGATTTTTGAACCATTTTTTACAACCAAAGGGGATAGTCGTGATGGCAAAAACGGGCTGGAAAGTGGTAGTGGGCTCGGATTGTCAAGCGCTCAGGGACTGCTTAAACCCTATAACGGACAGTTAAGTTTTGAATCAGAGCCGGGTAGAGGTACAACCTTTATCATCTCTGTTCCAGCTGGGAGGGCGTAATCATGAAAATCTCCGAAACCATCGATTTATTTCTAATAACTGATTCCAGTAAAATGATGGAGTGGGTTGTTAAAGAGTGCCGAGATTACCCAGGAATCGAACTCAGAGTAGCTGATGATCTGACTAAAGCGATAAGTCAGATCGCAGAAAACATCCCTTCAATTATTTTAATTGGTGTTGAAGAATCAACGGTGTTAATGGAGCAATTTGTTGCAAGAAAAGCATTTCAAAAGGAATGGCGTGATCTCCCACTTCTAGTAGTAACTGACAATAAAAAGAGAGTTGTATCAAAACTGGTTGAAAAAAATGCAAGCACAATATCAATAGACGAAGATGCAACAATATTCCATGCCTATCTAAGTCAATATCTACCTATTAAGAATGGGAACAATCCTGATGAAGCTTTGAACTCAAAAGCAAAAATTATTAAGAACAAGATTAAAGAAGTTCAGGTTCTCATGCCAATGCCAAGTATTATCAGTGATATCATGAGTGTTATGTCTGATCCAACTTCTTCAGCAGCAAATATTTCTGAAATCATCATGAAGGACCAAGCGTTAACAGCAAAAGTCCTAAAAATAGTCAATAGTGCATATTATGGATTTCATCGAAAAATAGTCAGCATTCAACACGCAATAGTGATTCTGGGATTTCAGGAGATTAGAAACATCGCAATTGCTGCGTGTATGGTAAACGCCTACCCGGTTAAAAACCAATCCGAAATCAACAGTAGTGGTTTCTGGATGCATTCACTTGGAACAGCATATATTGCTCAATACTTGTCAAGAAGTCTTAGTGAGATCAGCGAAGAGGAAGCATTTGTAACTGGTCTACTTCACGATATCGGAAAAGTTGTTCTACTTCAGCATTTTGGCGATTTTTACAATAAAGCGATTAAAAAAGCAAAAGAAGAAGAAAAACCTTTAGATATTATTTCCAGAAGTTTAATTGGTATTGATCATTCTGAAGTGGGTAGAATGGTCGCCGAAATATGGAATCTACCTCAGTCATTGGAATATGCAATCGGTTTTCATCACTGTCCCGATAAAGCACCTGAAGATACTATACACACACATATCGCACATGTTGCGAACGGTTTATGCCACCTTTATGGGTATGGAAACAGCGGGAATGAATCACCTGACCCCATGAAAAATGCTTCTTTGAAGAGAGTTGGTATTTCAGAAGAGGAGCTTGAAACGTTGGGTGAACCAATAAGGTTGATTCTTGAAAAGCTTAACGCACTCCCAGTTATTGGATAATTAAGTCTCCAATTGATAAAAAGTTCTTTATTGCCCCCCGGACTCTTACTTTTCCTGCTTCAATCCTATACTTTATAGGAGAAAGCACCGACGGTTTAACTCGATTTGAATATGAAAAAAGTTGGCATATCACAATCAAATTACATCCCCTGGAAAGGTTATTTCGATTTAATCAATTCAGTGGACGTCTTTATAGTGCTGGATAGCGTTCAGTATACTAAATCTGACTGGCGCAATCGAAATCGCATCAAAACACCCAGTGGAGGTCAGTGGCTCACCATACCGGTAAAATCTCATGGTAAATCAAGACAGTCAATCAATGAAGCGGTAGTACTGGATCAGGCTTGGCGTGAGAAGCATTGGGAAACCATAAATCGTTACTATTCTAAAACGAAACATTACAAAGATTATTCTTCATTGCTTGAAGACCTCTATTCAGTCACTACAAACCGTCTATCAGAAATTAACAGAGAATTTATAGCTGCCATTTGTAAAAGTCTGAATATCAAAACAAAAATTCTTTCCGATACTGAATTTGATTTGGTAGATGGTAAGAATAGCCGCATTCTATCTTTATGTAAACAAGTCGGTGCAAACGAATATTTATCTGGTCCAGCGGCTTCATCGTATCTGGATATTAATCGTTTTCAGAATGAAGGAATAGAAATCAGTTACATTAGTTATTCAGGATATAAGGAGTATAAACAGCTTTACCCACCATTTATTCATGAAGTAACAGTACTTGATTTGTTGTTTAATACGGGTGACGATGCAAGGTCATATATGTTGACCTGAAAATGGATGTAGGGGGGGATGTGAAAGGTTGTAAATCAAAAGGAGTATCAGTTGTAATCCCTGTTTTTAATAATTCAGGGACTCTTCAGGAACTTTATGGACGGATCGTTTCTGTCGTAAACGAAAGATTTGACCACTACGAAATCGTTTTCATCGATGACGACAGCTCAGACAACTCATTCGAGATTCTGGAGCAAATATCAGTTTTAGACAGTAATGTTCGAGTGTTAAAATTCAAGCAAAACTATGGACAATCAGCAGCTATAAAGGCTGGAATTGAAAATACCAGCAACGATTATATTGTCATAATGGATGCTGATCTCCAAGATCGCCCTGAATTCATTCCTCAATTGATGGATTCTCTGGAAAAGAATCAAACGTTGATGGTCATCGTTAAATGGCGCTCAAAATCGGAGAGTCCGTTCCGACTTTTGATGTCAAAACTTTTCTACTCGTTTTCGCAAATCCTGACAACCATTTCCTATGAACCAGATCTTGGTGTATTTCGTGTGATAAAAAGAGAAGCACTGAATAACCTGGAAAAATATGAGCATCGAAAAGGAACTCTTCTTGGAAAGCTCCATTGGGTTGGTACTCCTTACTCTTTTGTTGAATTGGATCGTGATCCTCGAAAACATGGTTTCAGTGGATACACAATAAAAAAACTCTTTAGTTTAGCGATTTACAGGCTATACTCGTTTCCAAAATATTCACTTAAGCAACTACTTTTAGTGGGAGTGTTACTTCAGGTACCTGGATTATTTCTTCGGAACAGGAAATCCCTTGGTCTAGTATTGAAAATTTTGGATAGTTGTGCCGCTACTTTCATACTAGGTTCTTTTTTTGGTAGAATTATTAAGACGAAACTGGATAGGAAGAGGCATTTTCCTGAATATGAGATTGAATTGTACGTGAATATGCCTACAAGAGAGAAATAAAATGAAAAAAGTGATAATCATCGGTGGAATTGGCAACGGGACTGTAATTGCTTCTGCAATAGCAGATGCAGAAAAACGTGGTCATAACGATTGGGAAGTAGCAGGTTTTCTGAATGACCGTACACCGATTGGTGAAACGATAGAAGGTAATAGGGTTCTAGGGACTCTAGCGGATGTAGATCAATTTCTGGCCAAAGATTTTCACTTTATCTACACTGTTTACAAAATCGAGGGTAACAGGGAGAGGCTCAACCTCTTCAACACTCTGAATATTCCAGCCGAACGCTTAGCCACTTTTATTCATCCTTCAGCATATGTTGCAGAAGATGTAGAACTTTCGCCTGGAACAGTGATTATGCCTAATGCGTCAATATCCCCAGGAGTGAGCACGGGTTTTGGTTGTCTGGTAATGGTCGGTGCAAGTTTGGGACATAACACTCAATCCAGTAGTCATTGCCATTTTGCCGCACAATCAGTCGTCGGGGCGTATTGTAAGATTGAAACAGGAGTTCACGTTGGTCTAAATTCTACTATTCGCGAGAACGTCAACATTGGAAAGCATTCGACATTGGGAATGGGGTCAGTTTTACTAGAGAACATACCTGAAAACGAAGTCTGGGCCGGAAATCCTGCAAGAAGAATAAAACGGAATGTGTGATAGCTATGAATCCACTTAGAATTGCAAAAGATTATTTTGGTTATCTCTCCCGTTCAAACTGGACTTTAGCGCAACTTGGCGAATATCAGGATTATCATCTGAAGAAGATTGTCAAACATGCAGCAATTTATGTTCCATATTATAGGGATCTATTTAAAAAGATTGATCTGAATCCTTCTGATTTTTCCGGTCGGTCAGATATGGAAAAAATTCCATTTCTAGACAAGGAAATTATCAGAAAACAGAAGGAAAAACTAATCGCTGATAATGTTGGAAAGCGTGGTTTTAGGTGGGATAGTACCAGCGGTTCTACTGGAACACCCTTACATCTACTAATAGACGATGCTTCTTTTTCAAATAAGTTAACAGCCCTATGGCGTTCATATCATTGGGCAGGTTGGAAGTTCGGAAGTGGAACGTTCAGTTTGCAGAGTTATTATCAGGGAAGACCATTTGATTTTAATCCGATTTATAGAGTTTTTCGATTCGATTCTATCTATCTGGATAAAAAAACGTGTATTGAAGCAGCAGAAAAGCTGAATCGACTCAAGCCGAAAATTATGATGGGATTTCCATTTGACTATATGATGCTTGCAAATTTTGCTACTGAGGCTGGGATAAAACTTCATGCACCTGCTGCCATGATTACCTACGGGGAAACATTATCAGATTGGAAAAGAGAGTTTCTTGAAGAAAAGTATTCCTGCAAAATATTCGATTACTATTCTCACCATGAAAATGTTGCAATGATTTCGGAGTGTAAGAATGGCCAGAAACACCTGATAGAAGATTTTGCATATCATGAAATTATAGGTGAAGACAGATTAGCGATTTCCTCAGGTGAAGGTGAGCTGGTTGGTACAGGCTTATACAATTATGGAATGCCTTTAATTCGATATAAAACAGGTGATTCCGTTGTAATCTCTGAAAATAATTCTTCATGCAACTGTGGGATTTCATTTCGCAATATTGAACGTTTAAACGGCAAAATGAATGATTACCTGGTAACTCCTGACGGTAGATTTCTGGAAGCGGTGATGTCACATTCAGTTGACCAGGCAAAAGGTGTTGTGATGTCGCAATGTATTCAGGACGCTGTTGATCATATTGATGTAAATATGATCGTTGACGATTCCTTTGATCAGGATTCCGAATCTGCATTTGAGGCAGGCTTGAGAAAAAGAATAGGTCATGAAATAAAGTTGGACTTTCACAAGGTAGATCAACTGATAAAAAGGAACGGTGGGAAAACACCATTTATTCTTTCAAAAATTGGGAATGAATTCAAATAGCTAACGGTTCACTTGGAGATGGAATAAAAGATGAAGATACCTTTTAATAAACCTTTCATAGTTGGAAAAGAGCTCGATTATATCGCAGAGGCGGTGAAACGCGGGCATCTGGCAGGTAATGGTTTGTTTACACAAAAATGCCAGGAACTTATGGAAAATCGGTTTAATGCAAAAAGAATCTTTCTCACCCAGTCTGGTACATCGGCCTTGGAAATGGCAGCGTTATTAATTGATATAAAAGAGGGGGATGAAGTAATTCTTCCTTCATTTACCTTCGTGACAACTGCCAGTGCGTTTGCACTTCGTGGCGCTAAAATCAGGTTTGTTGACATTCGCAGTGACACACTCAACATGAATGAGGAATTACTTGAATCAATAATTTCTAATAAGACAAAAGCGATAGTACCCGTCCACTATGGTGGAAATCCATGTGATATGACGAGTATCAATAGAATCGCCTCTACCAAAAATATTAGAGTCATTGAGGATGCAGCGCAGGGGGTGAATTCAAGATTTAAGGGAAAATATCTGGGAACCTGGGGGGATGTAGGCATCTACTCCTTCCATGAGACAAAAAACTATATCTGTGGTGAAGGTGGTGCCATAATAATAAACGATGAAAATTTAATCGATAAAGCTGAAATTATCCTTGAAAAAGGTACGGACAGACGTTCATTCTTAAGAGGTGAAATTGATAAATATTCATGGATGTCCCTCGGATCATCTTATCTCCCGTCTGAATTGAATGCGGCATTTTTGTATGCCCAGCTTGAACAAATGGATAAAATCTCCAATAAGCGAGATGCAATAATACGCCGTTACTGCAATGGACTAACGATATTGCAGGAAAGAGGAATAGTTAGAATTCCACATGAATGTGAGAGTTCAACTGGCAATAACCACATGTTTTATCTCATTATTGAAGACATGGCAAGAAGAGACAAATATATAGATTTCATGAAAAAACATGGAATTCAGGTGGTTTTTCATTATGTTCCATTACATTCGTCTCCCATGGGAAAAGAAATGGGATATCGGGAGGGTGATTTTCCAGTTACAGAAAACTTGGGAAGTCGACTCGTCCGTTTACCATGTTACTATGATCTGGATGAAGCTGATCAGGATACAGTAATACGTTTAACACTAGACTTCTTTAATGGCTGAAAAAGCAAAAAATAGATGGATAGAGACGTTATCAATTCTGGTGATCGGTATCTATCCGTTCCTATTTATCCGTCATGGTATTGATTTTACTGATTTTGGATTTCTGCTGACCAATTACCTTTTTATTTTTGACTCCCCGGAAAACGTACAATACGGATTTGGTTACTGGCTGACGTATGTTATTGGTGGTTTAATCCTAAAATTGTCTAATCCTTATGGGGCATTATTTATAAGAATTGCCTATGCGATAACTATTGTTTTAACCAGTTGGATGAGTTTTAAGATTCTAAAACCGATTATCAAACCACGACTACTACTCCCTGTACTGGCACTATCGACTCTTGTGATCACAAATAATCTCATCGAAACATGGTTATCCTATAATAATCTAACTTCTTTAATTTTTGTATTAGCGGCACTGTTTCTTCTTAAGGACACAGAACAGCCCAAAATCAAGTACTTCATTATTGGATTTCTTATTGGGAGTAGCATTTTTATCCGTTTCCCAAATATTATAATGACAGTCTTACCTGTCGTGTACCTATTATTCGAAAAGTATTACCACGAAAAAAAGACTATCTGGATAGTATATGGATACATTTGGTACTTCGCGGGAACTATTGTAGCCTTCGTTTTGTCATACATCTTAATGTATCTACTTGGACATGAAACTTATTATTTGAACGGTTTATACGGATTATCCACAGCTATTGGAGAGGTGGGTACAGGCACATCGGGTAAGGTATTATTCAGAGTATTTTTATTCGGTAACTTTAAGTTACTAGTGAAGGCCTTGTTTATATTTGCCTGGGTACTAATCCTTTTTAAATCTTTCAATATTAGTGGATTAAAACGAATAAAATCAATTTTTATTTTCCTGAAAGTTGCTGGGGTTGGTGTTGTACTATTATTTGTATTTAAACTTGAGTGGTCTTGGATAAATCTAACAATAGTCTTTCTTCTGCCGCTTCTGGCAAGGTTTATTCAACTGGTAAAAGGTCGAAAATTACTCTACGTGTTATCTTCAATATTTTTGTTAATTTCACTACTGATTGCATTCAGATATTCATCAGAAAGTAGCAGTTGGAAATCCCTTCCAGTGCTATATGCAATCCTCTTATATAAGTGTATTATGTTATTCCGTAGAGGTGATGACTCCTTGAAATACTATGTCGTTGGACTTGCATTATTATTGATAACACCTATTGGATCATCGCTTGGTTTATATAATTCCTACTTGGGAATGTGGATAGCTTTGCCCCTATCATTGTGGGTTATATACGATGAAATCGGACGGATCAATATCAAATGGGAAAAGAATAACAAAATTGCAAAGGGTGTCTACATAATTTTTCTGGTAATTCTAGTATCTATCTCTTCAGTAGTGCACGATTACCAGCATACGTGGAGAGATGCTAGTAAATCTGAACTAAACAGTGAGTTTAACAATAGTAATATAAATCACTTATTAACGACCAAATTTAACGTTGATACGACTACTGAATTACTAGCTGAATTGGATAAACATGTAGACAACGGTGAGTCTATTATTGCGTACAATGAAATTCCCATTGTCCATTACATGACAGAAACCAAACCTTTTCTAAATAACCCTTGGCCTCAACTGGTTTCGCCATCCTACATAAATACAATTCTTGATTCAAGTTTCTCAAATATTGAAGAATATCCCGTTATCGTGAGAAAACTTGGACCAGAGGAATGGCCCACGAATGGTAAAATCGGGACCATTTCCAAAATGGATGACTATTTCTTTGAGTTGGGTTATCTAACGATCTGGCAAAATGGTAGATACAAAATAATGAAAAAATAGTGGGATGATTTCTCACCCCGCACTTTTACTACCCTGTGATACCAAACATCCTCTTTAAAGCAATAGATGCCATCTCTCTTGTATCATCGTCAACCTGAACTCTATATCTATATTCACCGTTTTTCAGAGCCCTTAAACTTGCAAGGACCGCTTCAGCATTTATTCTGAACATGGGAGCGCATAGTGAAGCGAAGGGGGAAATATTCAGCACTTTTATCCCTTTGTCTCTAACACTTTCCGCTAGACGGTTTACCATGTGGTATTCTGTTCCAACCGCCCAGACTGAACCCGGTTCAGCATTATTGATTTTATCTATAATCTGGGATGTTGATCCAAAATCATCAGCCGCACGGAAAATCTCAGGACCCACTTCAGGATGTACAAGGATTTTGATCCCGGGATGTTCTTTCCGTAGAAATTCCGCGTGTTTCGTTGTGAAATGTTCGTGAATGCTGCAGAACCCCTTCCACGCAATCACCTTGGCATCTCTGATATTCTGAATGCTATTGCCGCCAAGTGGCAGAGAAGGATCCCATAGAATTACCTTGTCATCAGGTATTCCCAGTGAGAAAGCTGTATTTCGTCCGAGGTTACGGTCAGGTAAGAAGAGAACTTTTCCTGTTTGTTCAAGTGCCCAGCTCATAATAGCAGCTGTGTTTGCTGAGGTGCATGTACATCCATTATGTAAACCTGAAAATGCTTTAACAGCCGCAGTTGCATTGACATAGGAGATCGGAGTGATTTTCTCAATATTGATGATTGCACTCAAATCAGCCCAACATTGTTCGATTGCTGAACGAGGAGCATAATCACCCATTGTGCAACCGGCATTCAGGTCAGGTAAAATTACTGCTGTTTCCCTGGGCGTAAGCATATCTGCTGTCTCAGCCATGATATGGATACCGAGGAACAGGATGGTTTTTACTTTGTCCGAATTTGTGGCGAATTGGCTCAATGCCAGACTGTCTTCAATCTTATCGGCAAATTGGATTATTTCATCACGTTGGTAATGATGGCCAAGGACGAGCAATTCTTCACCAAATGATTCACGTAATTCTCTTATTTCTTTTAGACTATCAGGTGAAACCGGTGGGTCACCAAAATAGTGAACGTTATCAATTTGTTCCTCAATGTTCCATTTAATAGGTAAATGGTCAAGTAATACAGTCATGAGTTTCTCCGTGCATGGCATCAACGTATAATCACTTCATCAAAGCAATCTTTATTGTTTTATATGAATTACTTCCACGTATCGTCATCAGGTAAATCCCAGAAGCCAGATTTTTGTTTTCCGGGAGAATATCAAGCCAGCTGATGCTAATATCACCCGCGGTTCTATATCCCAGATCAGCCCTGGTGATCTGTTGTCCCAGATAATTATGAATCAATAGAGTAAGGCGATCGGTTTTCATCAATTTAAAATTGATTATCGAATCAGCATTAAATGGATTCGGCGACGCTTTCAAAGCAGAAATTACTTCTGTATCAAAAGGGAGGGGGGCTTTCATCTCATCCACAGAAGAGGAGTGAGGAGTTGCTTGTATTGCTTCAAATGCTTGGACTCTACCTGCCCCATAATCGTTGTCTTTTCCCGGATCACCTAAATCCAATGCAGTCGTCTGCAGAATAGAATCCACTTCGACGGGCAGCAATTCAGGGTTCTTGGAAAGCATTAGCGCTACAACACCAGCGACATGAGGTTGTGCCATACTCGTATTCAGGAAACTGACATAACCGCTGTCATTACCAGAGTTTAACGTTCGACCATTTGTTCCTGGTGCGCTGAGGTCTGGCTTGATTAAACCTACATGTAATGAATCCAGCAGGTAATCCAACCAGGGATCCTCTGTCTGCCAAGTGACAGGACCGGGGCTGGATAGACGGTTGAGTTCATCGTCTTCATCAGTGGCACCAACGGTGATCAACCCACCTCGATTTCCAGATTCAATCTCATCGGGATGTCGCCATGGTGATGGCACATCACCGGGAACTGAGATTGCGCCGGGTGGTTGTGTAGATAATCTTCTATTTCCACCGGATTTGATATTCACGATTCCCGCGGCGTTTAGTACATCGTAATTGTTTCGCCAAATCTGACGGTCCTCTTCACCGGGGCTACCCCATCCAAGGGACATACTTGTTACATCAACACCATGTTCAAGTGCAAAATCCTGTGCTGCCCAAGTACTCGTCACAACACCGATGGAAAGGTTTTCACGGACTCGAAGACACATGACGCGAGCATCAGGAGCAATACCAGTGGTGTCACCAGCGGTACCATCACCGGCGATTATTCCGGCGACAGCTGTTCCATGCCCGTAGGTATCATCCGGATCTAAATCATCTTCCTGAAAGTCATATCCGTGATAGGGATATTCTTCACCACCATCCCAAAGCTGGTTAGTTATGTCCACATGTTGCCAACTAACACCCGTATCAATGATGGCCAGAAGCACACCTTCACCGGTGAATCCTTCCTGCCAGACACGGGGGGCACCAATGTGTTCGATGCTCCACGCGATATCATCCAACTGGGATTGAGTAGTATTTAATTCAAAGGCATCATCACCAGTGAATTTTGGTGAATCATCGAGGATATAGAGGATATCGTCACGTTCCAAAAGCGATAATATGAGTGCCTTTGTTGCTTTAAGAGCGATACTGTTTGATATGATTAATGATTTATAGCTTTGCACTTCTCCTGTGAACAGTTCTTTATCAAGTATTAAGGTAAGGTCTATTTGTGATTCAAACGTCAAAGAAGAAAGTTCTTCCCACACGATATAACTGCGTTCATTTCGGGGAATTCCATTTGTTATCAGGTTTAAATATCTGACGTCGGGACGTTCTTTCATAACGACACAAACGGGGAGAAAGTCATCATGACTGAAATTTTTCAGAAAAACAGCGTCAACAACACTACTTCTTGCTGTTGAAATAGTTGTAAGTGACAGAAGAAATACTATGATTAACAAGGATATAGACGAAGAGAACCTGACAAACATGAAGAACCCCTGATAGTTTTCAGATGACTATATATTTAATATAGAAGCTTTAATATTGATCTCCAATTATGTTTGTTATATTAGTGGATACAACTGAATAGAAAACCCAAAGAGACCCGATGGATTTTAAATCTGATCTGGAAAAGACACTGCTCATTCCACTGTGGGCCAGAAGTAAGGAAACTGAGAATAATGATCCGATTATAAAGGATTCATGGTCATCAGACATTATCCAAAAACTTGGAGCAGATCTCAGCTATATGGATGGGGCATGGCAGAGCCAGCTCGCCATTGCCATTAGAACAAAGATTATACATGATCAGGTAGGGAAATTTATTTCATTACATCCAAAATCAAATATTATCAGCTTGGGATGCGGTCTTGACGGATACTTCAGAAACTTTGAAAATGATAATGTGTGCTGGTATGACATCGATTTACCTGATATTATCAAGTTGAGGTCGAAGTTTGTCCAAGAAAGCGATTCGCATTTTTTGATTGGTTCTTCAGTACTGGACTATTCGTGGTTTGATAAGGTAAAAGATAGAGAATTGCCAACCCTTATCATTGGTGAAGGGCTGCTTTACTATCTTGACTACGAGGATGCTAAAGTATTGTTAAACAATATTACATCGCATTTTGATCGAGTCGAATTTCTCATTGAACTTATAGGGAAGGCAATGGTAGGATTTGCCAGATTTAATGATTCAATCAAAAGACTTGGAACCGGTAGTAGAGCAGAGTTTAAATGGAGTTTGCTGAACTCTCGCAAAATGGAACTGTGGTGTAATGAACTAAAGTTTGTCGAAGAGTGGTGGATGGGGGACTTTTTTCCGTCTCGATGGAAGCATATAAAATATCTATTTATGGTTCCTCTTTTCAAAAGACTGTTCAGTAACAGGATTATCCATCTGAAAAAAATTACTTCTGATAAAGTTCGACTTCAAAAAGTTTAGGCCAGTTTTTACCTGTGATAAATAGCCGGTCGTTTTGTTTGTCGTATGCAATCCCATTCAGAACATCAATATCATCATGAATATCTTCCTGATTCAATAGGTCATCCCCTACAATCCAGCTCTTAACTTCGCCGGTTTCGGCATCAATTCGGGCGATAACGCTGGTTGGGTAGACGTTCGCCAGAATATCTCCTTTATACCATTCTAATTCGTTGATCCCATCCAATCGTCCCAACTCACTCCAGACATATAGAGTTCTGGTCACCTTAAAATTGTCAGGATTTAAGAAATATATTTTATTGCTACCGTCACTTTGAATCAATTGGGAGCCATCTGTTGTCAGACCCCAACCTTCGGTGGAGATAAAAAACTCCTCTTTCAGCTCAAATGTGTTCAGGTCGTATACAAATCCTTTATGTGAACGCCATGAAAGTTGGTAGATATTATCACCTAAAACAGTGATTCCTTCACCAAAATAGTTTTTATCTAAACTTACAGATTGAACAATTTGTCCGTTTTCTAAGTTAATCTTATTTATGGAAGAAGAGCCATATTGGCCTGTTCCTTCGAATAGAAATCCATTATAGAAAAACAGTCCCTGTGTGAATGAGGTAGTGCTATGAGGATAAGTATTAAGGATGTCCATATTGTAGACAGGGATATTTGGCTGGGTCGAAGAAACCTTCGGCAAAAGTATCATCAGCGTAGCAAAAATGATAATTCCAAGAGTTCGTAAATTCATTCTGTCCCCATTTTGTGATGTTGTAAGATACATCATGAAAGGGGAATAAAAAAAGGTGATAATAGCCAAATTTAGATGCACTAGTTAGATTGTCATCTATATCTGATCACTCCATGGATAGATTGTTCAGCAAACAAGGGCATTAGAGGTAGGGGGTCTGGGTATCTCGAGGGGGAATGTAAACCGCGAAGTATGATTTGGTGGCCCTGCCTTGCCAGCATTCCCAACTGTAGAACATGGGGAAAGGCTCCGGGCAACCCAATAAAAGGTGTCGTCCCCGCGGGCTGTAGGCGGGGATCCATGGGTGTTGGTGTAAAAAAGTGTCATTCCTGCTAAAAGAATGTCACCTGTTCACCTCGACGATGAATTAATGGCGACGTATCATTGAGAGCGATAGTGGCCCCGTTTGTTCGGCCTAGCTGAACCTTAGGCGAGCAAACAGGGTTGAATAGCTCATTAGAGAGTGCGTAGTGTGTACTGGGGACAAAAAACGCAATCTCCCCCTCGATTAACACCTTCATTTATCCGTATTATATTTGATATACTGTTCCAGATAAACTTTCAGGAATTCCAAATGGTTGGCAAGAACTGCTATTTTTTGTCTTTACTCATACTTCTTCTCACTATCCCTTTCGTTGCATTTTCTCAGGAATCTGAAAACGTTAATCTCAATTCCGAGCATTTTTGGGCATGGGAAAAACCTACTGGTTCTGCTTTTCTTGTTGATGACTATCTTAATTATTACCTGGCGCTATCAACCGGTCGTACAGGTCTAGGGATACTAGATATAAGCGATGGAAGTCACCCTGAACACATTTCAAACTATGAAACAGATATCTACGCATACGAAGTTGCTGGGAATTGGCCATTCGTCATTCTCGGAGAAGAAAATAATATTCGTGTAATTGATATTTCCAATCCAGAGAATCCTATTGAAACAGGAAGCCTTGTACTCGACGGAAGAATCACAATCCTGGAAGCTGTCAATGATACAATTTATTACGCATCTGGTGAATTCCCGGAGATGTATGTAGTAAATATCGCTGATCCATATCAGCCACTTTTATCGAATACACTGACCTTTCAGGGAACATTCAATGATATAGACACAAACGATACTCTCTTGGTTATTTGTACGTCTGAAGAAAACGGTCTCTATGACATCTCTGATCCAATAAATCCTCTTTTATATCATCAGTTTACAGAATTTTCTGGGAGTGAAAAGGCCGCACTTTCAGATGAATATCTGGCGATATATTCGGAAGGCACTTTTCGTACTTATGAGTTATTGACACACGAGTCGCCATTCCTTGGAGTGGTAGTCGAAGAAGAATGGAAACCTTGTGGTTGGTATGGAAATGAATTGCATGTTCTCGCCGGCAATCACTTAAAAATCATAGGAATAATCAACAATGGTGGATTAAGTGAACTTTTTTCACATCGATGTAGTATGAGTCCGACAAATCCAGAAGAAACCTATCATCTTGATGTTATTGGGTATGAAATGTCTTATACCACTGGTTATTTGCTTGGTTGGAAAGATTTGGATGCATATGAAAATACCGTTGAAATTCTATTCATAAATCCAATCTCTTTAAGTCATCCCCGTTCACCATGGATCGGTGAGTATTACGCTGATTTTTATAAAATGTTCAGCTCAGTTAGAAAGGATAATTTCATATATATTGCCTCATCGAATGCTGATGTTAGGATACTTGAAATACTTGATGATCAATCAATTATCGAACATGAAAGTATAAATAATGGATACTATGATCATTATGTAACCGATATAACTGTCTTTGGGAATAAACTCTTTACAATGGGTACAAACTGGCCAGAGTTCGCGATATATCAAGCGGGGATAATTGATAGTTATTGGCTATCGAACCCAACCCGGCCCGTGTTTGATGATAACCTCACAAATCGATCCTCCGCTGTGTTAAACGTAGGTGATGACTATTTTGTCACAAATCCAAGTTTATTGTCTGATAATTATCTGAGCCTATATATTCAATATCCACTTCAAGATTCAACATTTTCGGCTAGAATTAGATGGGAAGAAAACGAATCGCGTTTATTGGGATATAGTACAATTCTTCATAATGGCTATGTCTATACATCTTATAATTGGGATAGAAATACAAGAAATGGTTTTTTTACAATACAATTGGAAGAAGATGGCGATATTCATGAAATAGATTCATTTCACGACGTAGAAGGACATGCAATGGAACTCGTGATTGACGGCGAAAGAGAAATTCTCTACTTATGTAATGGTAACGAAGGCATAAATCTATACAGTCTCCAAAATAATCCATTGCGTCCTGCCTATTTAACCAATATTCAAACTGGGGGATTTGTAAAATATATTGAAGTGCATGATGAGTATATTTTTATAGTAAATGAAGACATTGGACTGGAAGTTTATGATGTTACGGATATTCAAAGCCCGGTACTAACCGGTTGGTTTTATGATGTAGGTGTTTTTAATCATGTTGAAGTCGTTGACAGTGTTGCCCAGTTAACCAGTGACCGTCATTTCTACCTGCTGGATTGTATCAATGCAATGGGGGGAACCTCCGGTGTTGAAGAAGAACTAACAGAAATAGTACCTCAAGAACATATCATTTACCCTCCCTACCCGAATCCATTCAACTCATCCACACAGGTGAAAGTTGATCTGGATTCGCCATCACGCGTGACAATCAAGGCTTACGATATCCTTGGCCGTGAGCTATATCGTGAGACAAAATTCCTTCAGAAGGGACACCATACGATCCCGATAAACCTGAAAGAAAATCAGGCGAACCTGTCTTCAGGTCCTATTCTAGTTCGCGTAGAAACCAGCAAGAGTAATCAGGTTTATAAGATATATCACTTGGAATAAACTGTAGGCCGGTGTCCCCGACACCGGCGGAAATACTCGAGAACACCCAACACCGAGGTTCCTGCTTATCAGCCGTCGCTGAAGCTAAGGCTGACAGGCTTCATGCAGGAACGACACCTTTTTTGACCAACACCCTAGGATCCCTTCTTACCAGCCGTGAGGCTGACAAGCTTGGGGATGAACTTTTTAAGTACTATTTGCCCTAAACAAAAAACCGGATCAAATGATCCGGTTCTCATATCAGTTATCTACTAAATCTTTTATTCTCTTGATTCTAACCAACGTTCAGCGTCAATTGCTGCCATACAACCTGACCCGGCGGCGGTGATTGCTTGACGATATACAGCGTCACGAACATCACCCGCGGCAAAAACACCTTCAATAGCTGTTTTTGATGAACCAGCATCAGCAACGAGGTAACCGTTTTCATTGGTTTCAAGTTGACCATCGAAAAGCTGAGTGTTTGGAGTATGACCGATGGCGATAAAGAGGCCATCTACATCAAGTTTATGAAGTTCGCCTGTTTGTGTGTCTTTGAGCTCAACTCCGTTAACACCGGCCGGTTTTTCACCGAGGACCTTGTTGACTTCGACATTCCAATGCACTTCAATCTTGTCGTGATTCAAAACTCTTTTCTGCATGATCTTACTGGCACGAAGTTCATCACGTCGGTGAAGCAAGTGAACTTTACTGGCAAAACGTGTCAGGAAAAGGGCTTCTTCCATAGCTGTATCACCGCCACCAACGATTGCAACTTCCTTATCTGTGAAGAAGAAACCGTCGCACGTTGCACAGGCGGAGACACCATAACCCATAAATTCCTGTTCACTCTCAATACCCAACCAACGGGCTGAAGCACCAGTAGCTATAACCACAGAATCAGCAGTATATTCTTCGTTTTCAACCCACAATTTGAACGGTGAACCACTTTTCAAGTCAACTTTTGTCACGTCTACAGTTTTACGAACAGCACCAAATCGTTCGGCCTGTTTACCAAACTGATCCATCATTTCCGGACCTGAAATACCTTCTGGAAACCCTGGGTAGTTCTCTATGTCGGTGGTAATCATTAATTGACCACCGGAAGCCATACCTTCAAATATTATAACGTTCAAATTCGCGCGTCCAGCATAAATTGCTGATGTATATCCCGCAGGACCACTTCCAATTATTGCCACTTGATAATGCTTTGACTCAGACATTTATTTCTCCAGTTTAAATTTCCAGTGGAATTGACAACATTCCAACCCCAAGAACGGCGGCAGTTTCTGCTCTTAATCGTCTATACCCAAGGCTAATTGGTTTAAAACCTGATGCTTTAAGTGTTTCAACTTCATCAAGATGAAAACCACCTTCAGGACCTACAGCAAGGGCGATATTGTCGCCTTCTCTAACCGTTTCGGATGTTTCACCGTCAGCATCAAGGAAGTACTTTCTGCTGTTCATTTTCATTTTGATGCACCATTCATCGAGACGTTGCATGTCATTAACCGGAGGAATCAAACCTCTACCGGTCTGTTTGGCGGCTTTGATACTGATACGGTTTGCTCTTTCAGTCTTGGTCGCGGAGAACCCTGCGATGCTATGTCTGCAAACGAGAGGTGTGATCTCGCATACGCCTGCTTGAGTTGTGAGGTTGATAGCTTCAAAGAAATGATCTGATTTCAAAACGCCCAGCCCTAAATGAATTTTCACCTTTGGTTCATTCCATGAGGGGTAAGATTCAAGGAGTTTACAAGTGGCAACATTTTTACTACCTGAAACATATTCTGCCTTCCAGGCATTCCCTTTACCATCAATCAGGTAGATCAATTCACCTGGTTTTACTCGACGAACTCGTTGTAAATGATGGGCCTCACCTTCTATTAAAATCGCTGATTGCTCTCTCAGATTGAGGTTATCAACATGTACTTGATAGACTTCAGTTTGTGCCATTGTTCTTTACCTGTTGATTTCAATGTGTGGAATATTACTGGCTTTTGAGAACATAAAACCGGAAGAAACATAGTTGCAAATATAAGCAGGAATTAGTACCTTTGCGGGTCTAATGTGTAAAAGCATTTCTCATATTAATTTTTATTTGGCAAATGTCGTAATTACCCCCATGGGAGGATGTTTCGGTGACAGGCAATTCTGAAGTCGAACACGCGCTCAGAACAACACTTGAAGCAATAGATGCAAACTTTGAACCCCTCAGGATAAAAAAATCAGAGGCAGAGTGGCAAGTTTCTATATCTGATACTGCTGAGAATCGAAAAGCTGTTGAAGAGACCAAGCTGGATTACCGCCTTGCATTAGCAAACCGCGAGTTATTCAACGAGTTGACAGCTCACATGAATGATGCCGGTGTTCAAGATTTATTACTAAGACGATGGGCTGGGATGATTCGTCTTGAAATGGCACCATTTCTTCTCCCCGGTGACGTTGTCAGAGATATCGTCTCCCGTGAAGCCGTCCTCGACAATAAAATCAGTGAATTTGAGATGCAGCTCGATGGCGAGACTGTCAAGATGGATCAGTTGAATGCGATCCTGGCTGACAACTCCGACATGGCCCTGCGTGAAAAAGCGTGGGCAGCCAGTAAAGAAGTAGGTAAAACCATCTCAGATAACATTCGTGAACTGGTTCGTGCCAGAAATGTTGCGGCTCGTTCTATCGGTTTCCCCGATTACTACCGGATGAACGTAGAAATTCAGGAAATTGACGAGGCCCGACTTTTCAGCTCATTGGGCAACTACGCCACAATGACAGAAGAGCTTTATCGCAGGATGAAAGCAAGAATGGATCAGCTAATGGCTGACCATTTCAGGATTGACGCGATCGATCTGGCACCGTGGCACTATTCTGAGACAAATTTCCAGAAAGTTCCACCTGTTTTTGGTGTTGATATCAACCCAATTTTCCAGGGTAGAAGTACGATTGACTGGATCAAAGAATATTTTGCCAGTATTGGTCTTCCGATTGATGGTTTGATGGAAAAAGGGGATTTCTTTGCTCGTGACGGGAAACGCGAAAATTCCTTCATGATGAACATTGACCGCGCAGATGATATCCGTACCTTCCTCAACATTAAAGACAATCCCGATTGCGCGGAAAAAGCTGTACATCAGTTTGGCAAAGCAGTTTATCAACAATATATAGATCAAAGTCTACCTACATCTTTGAAACGAGCCGCACATCCTGCTCTTACAGAAGGCATTGCAAGCTTCCTTAGCAGGCAGGTTACCGATATTGAATGGATGATCGATTCCTTTGGTTTAACGGGTGCACAAATCCGTGAGATGGAAAATCCGCTAAAGGAAGAACGCCAATTCCAGATCATGGTCAACAGCCGTTGGAACCTGGTCATGATTCACTTCGAACGTGGACTCTACCGTGACCCGGATCAAGATCAACAAGGTAGATGGTGGGATCTGGTAGAAAGATTCCAGCTTGTTCGCCGTCCAAAGGATAGAAAAGAAGATCAGGATTGGGCATCAATCATGAACTTCTCACGTGAACCGGTTTATTATCACAATTATATGCTGGGTGAATGGCTCGCCAGTCATCTCCATTACAAGCTACAAGATGATTTTAAGCTGAAAGATCCGATTGTCTGGCGTGACAACGAACGGGTAGGCGAATGGCTTAAAGAGAATATCTTTAAACATGGCGCACTTTGGGAAATGACAGAATTGATCAGGAACGCGATGGGGGGGACACATACCCCGGACTTCTTTGTTAATCAATTCTTCAGATAAAATATTTATTAACCCGGCATTTGCCGGGTTATTTTTTTGAGGAACTTGTGATGATCATCCAGAAATTTACGGTCGGAATGCTTGAGACCAATGCTTTTATTGTCCACGACAATGAAGTAGCAATCATTATCGATCCAGGTGCTGAACCTCAAAAGTTTTCACATTATTTGGATGAGCAAAATTTAACTTTGAAAGCAATTTTATTGACGCATGGTCATGCCGATCATATTGGCGCAGTGGGTGTTATCAGACAGGGATTTCCAAATATTGAAGTTATGATCCATTCACTTGAGGCAAAATTTCTGACAGACCCAATCCTTAATCTAGCTTCACTAATGGGTAATAATCTGAACGTTGGCGAAGCTACAAGGCTACTTGAACACGGTGATAAACTACAATTTGGCGATATTAAGGTTGAAGTACGCCATGTTCCCGGTCATACTCCCGGTCATGTCGTTTTTGTGCTTGAAAACGACGTTATCGTGGGTGATACTCTTTTTGCTGGCAGTATTGGGCGATTTGATCTTCCTGCAAGTGATGGTGTCAGTTTGGTAAGAAAGATCAGGGAGGAACTACTGTCGCTAGATTCATCTACAATCGTCCATCCCGGTCATGGACCCATCTCAACAATTGGTGAAGAAGAAATCAATAACCCATTCCTCGCACCTGATTTTCCGATAGAACGATTCATTTAGAGTATGAATCAAACCACATTGTGTAGTTAATTTATGACAGGTTTACGAAAAACCAAAAGACTGTTACTATATTAATATCAATAAGATAAAATTCATATTCCACCCTGTTCTTGTTGGTCCAATTCTTGCATTTCCTCAACCATTGGGGGATTCTACCCTTAGACGGTTTTCTAGAAATCTTACTTATGGAGGGGTTGTGAAATCACGCCTGTTTTTCTCATCTCTATTTCTAATTTCTTTGTGTTATTCACAGATAGTTTACTGCGCTGGGGTCGTTCGGGGGTTTGTAAAAGACAAAACTTCAGAAGAACCCTTACCTGCTGCTAACGTTGTACTCAGTGGTACCCAACGGGGTTCTTCAACAAATCTAGATGGATATTTCCATATCCCAGGTGTGGCGGAAGGTCAATATGTTCTGATCGCCACTTATATGGGATATCAGACAGGGAAAATAAAAATTAATGTAAGTTCAGAAATGGATTCATTGATCGTCATCAAACTTCTTCCAAGCGCTTACCGGGGGGAAGAAGCGGTCTTTATCGAAGACAAACTGGATGAATCCGAAATCAAATTGAAGCCGCAGGTTTCAACGATCGCTGTAAAGGGTGATATGATTCGCCAAATCGCGTCCCTTGCCGGTGAGAACGATGTTATGAGGGCAATGCAGACTGTGCCCGGTGTAAAATCATCATCTGATTTATCGTCTGCGTTGTATGTAAGAGGTAGTAATCCGAGTATGACATTAATTCAGATGGACCAGAGTACTATCTATAATACCAGCCATATGTTTGGCATATTTTCAACGTTTAATCCGGAGGCAGTTAAACACATTGAATTAATGAAGGGAGCTTTTCCTGCTGAATATGGGGGGAGGGCTGGTAGTGTGCTGCAAGTGGTCACAAAAGACGGCAACCGCAATGAGTTTAACGGGAATGCCTCAGTGGGAGTAGTATCTTCGCGGGCAAGTATGGAGGGACCACTTCCCAATGATCTTGGTTCATATTCAATCAGCGGAAGAAGAACCTATATGGATCTGGTGATAAGTGCTTTAGATAAATATTATGATATCGATGATATTCCAGACTACTTCTTTTACGATACAAACGGGAAATTTAACATTGATATTACAGACCGAACTGTATTAACGATTGGTGCATTTACAGGACGAGATAAAATGGATGATCATACCGAAACAAGAGGATATGGTCAGCAATATAAAATGGCTTGGGGAAATACGGCAGCATATACAAAATTACGTCATGTTTTACCTTTTGATGCATTTTTAACAGCTAGCGTAACCTATTCGAAATACAAAGCAACTTATGATTACTACAATAATTCGGACAAGTATCTCAGTTTTGACAATGGATTTAACGATCTCGCCTATTTACTTGATATGGAATACTACGGGATTAAAAATCACAAAATAAAAACCGGCCTTCAGGCCAACTATTATGAGCTGGATTTCGGAATTAATTATCGTGATTACAATCGAGCATCAATCAAAGAGGATAGCTGGAATACATCTTTTTTCCTCCAGGATCAGTGGCGACTTTCTGCCAATTGGGAAATACTGCCCGGAGGGCGATTTTACTATCAAACTTCAAACAAAAAAACATTTTTCGACCCCCGGATGAGTTTGGTCTATTTCTATGATACAAACTCCAGGATCAAACTCTCAGGTGGTCGATACCATCAGTTTCTTGATCTCTACACAATAGGAAATGAGTTAATCAGCTTTTTTGATTTCTGGATACCAAATGATGGTTCTTATGATCCTGTTTATGCTGATCAGATAGTCGTTGCCTATGAAATTGAAACGTCCGATGGTTATGATTATACGGTGGAAGCCTATCTGAACGAATTTCATAACATTCACGAGAAAAATGAAAGAGGCGATCGGGGCAACGAGGCAGGAGATTATTTCCTACACGGAAACGGACGAACCTACGGTCTTGAATTTATGCTAAGAAAGAATTCAGGTCGATGGACAGGTTGGATTGGATATTCGCTTGCATGGTCTAAACAAAGATTCCCAAACTCATATTTGAATGATGGTGATTGGTATTATCCGCGGTGGGATAGAAGACATGATTTTATTGCTGTAACATCCTACAAGCTTAATGAAAAATGGGATATGTCAGCGACCTGGCAATACATGACAGGACAAGGCTATACAAGAATCCAGGGTGTATATAGCCAATATAACCCCATGATTGATCCTTCATATTTTGAAGATTATGGAAGAGAATTACGTCCTTCATCCGTAAATAACTATCGCCTTCCTGCTGATCACAGGCTGGATGTAACATTTAGCTATAACCATACGTTCTTCGATAATCCTGCAAAATTAAACATTTGTTTATACAACGTATACAATCGTCGCGGGGTTCGACAAAGGTACTACGATCCTTCGATCAATCCTGTTCAGCAAAAAGATACAAAACGACTTCCAATTCTTCCACTGATTAGCTATGAGGTGAAATTCTAATGAATACCATTAATAAATATATAGTACTCATTCTCAATCTTATGTTAGGGTTACTCATTATGTTATCGTCTACAGGATGTGAAGTAGAAGATGAAGAGTTGGAGAGTTATGATCCTGAACCGGTAATTCATGCTTATTTGGAAGTTGGACAACCATTTGGTATCGTTCATCTTGAATGGGTTAATACTAAAATATATTCTATCCATTACCCTGGGAAAACGTTTATTCCCCATGCAAGAGTACTCATTTATCCCATTAGTGATGAATTAAATCACGTAAATTTTCAAGGGGAAGAGGTTGACACTGCGTTTTATTACGTAGACCCTGAAGCACCCATATTCTACCAATTGGATCCTACCAAACCGGATCCAGGGATTGTTCAACCGGGATGGCGATATCGGGTTGAAGCATCGCGGAGCGATGAATTTAATCTTTGGGCTGAGACAACATCACCTGATACGTTCAATGTGACATGCACTAACTTTGCATCAATTAATGATGTGATGGATAGTGTTCCGGTGGATCCTCAGAACTTCAGTGACCCTTTTCCAACATTTATATTTGGGCAGGAGGTACAGGATGGAATTCATCTAGAATGGACAGGGGCATGGCCAGTGACCGATTCAAGTATCAATCCTGTCATTGGATACGTAAACAATGTGGTTGCGTTGACTGATGAAGATTTGTTGTGGCCACTTGATCCGGATTTTGAAGCAGGTGATGAACTTGATTATGAAGATGAATCACGGGCTGAAATTTTTATTCTTCCGGATTATATATCGGACATAAATCTAAACTGGTTGGATTTCAAATGGGAGGGGGCACATCGAGTCGATGTAGCAGCTCTGTCTGTGGATTACTATCTCTACTTGAATTCGCAATCAGATGAGGAAGAAGAGGATACACCGATTTTGCTTGAATCAAACGTTCATGGAGGATTGGGCTGTTTTGGGGCATTTTACCAACACAGATTTTATATAAATGTAGTATTACCATGAGTCCAAAAAAGAGGGCTGCTAGTGCAGCCCTCTTTAAGAAATAGCTAAACAATATTAGAAAGAGAAACTAAAAATTTATCACAAAATCAACCCAGGGTATTGCGAATACTTCCATTCCGCTCATGCGTCCTAAAGCAAAATCTACCGCCATTTTTCTACCAAACCAACGGACACCTAACAGGAAGAGTGGACGGTTATTAAAAGGAAGAACCCAGTTTTCTGAGATTAACTTAGTCTTCTGCCCAAGTCGATACTCACCACCGAGCATAAAAACAGGTCTTTCCGTAATTTCTTTACCATATGGAAAACCAACCCCAAAGGTTACAGAATAGTCGTTATTTCCGTAAGTACCAACACTATAAATAATTCCGAAACTTTCAACTGGATCACTTTCTTCTTCTACTTCCATTTCCTCATCACCTGGTAGTGGTTCATCTTCCTCAAAATTGTCATGAATCTGGAAATGAAGTAATCCTGAAGAAAAGGCTACTTTTTCCCCTTGGTAAAGGCCAACTTTTGGGGTAAACCAGTACATCTGAAATTCACTATTTGAAAAAGGAGATATACCACCACCAATCGAAACATTGTCTAGTACAGCATAGTTAATATCTGGAAATACAACCTCATAAACAGAGAAATACCCTTCACCAGCCTTTAATGATCGACCGGTTGGACCAAAAAAAAGCCTTGTTGTATTTGGGTCATCAGCGACTCCAAAACGACTATCGACCTCTGATGATTTTTTGCATTCAATCGATTTGATCTTGTCCAACGGGACCACAAAGTTGCCGAATTCGACTTCAATTTCTAAACCACTTCCTGTCCATCTTACCATTTTACCATCTACAGACATCTCTTTAGTTGTTAGGTTGCAGAGGTAGATTGGATGGTAGGAATTGTTGTTTTCCTGAAGAATTTTACTCTCTACCAAAATATTGATAGCGTCCATGACATGATTGGAAAAGATTATTGTACGAGGTTTTTCTGTTTCATTAGTGGTATAAACCTCAACGACAATTTTGTTTTTATCATAGATATTGAATGTAGCTTTCTGGAAGTCTGGGATATCTTCAAATAGTTGGTTTCCATTCGCTTCCTCTATTGTTATCTCATCACCAAGAGGCGAACGGAGTATACTATCCGCAAAAGAAATCCCCGAGTTGATCAGTGAAAAAAGGAGAATGCAGGTCAACCTATGAAAGATATGTTTGGTCTTTGCTGACATAACTTGCCTTTAAAATCCAATAGCTTCACTGAGCAAATACGTTTTAATGATACATAATCTTCGAGAGGGGTTCAGGAGAGAATTAGTGAAAATAAAAAAGGCAGCTTTTAACTGCCATATATAAAATAAACAATCTACTTTTTCTTTTCAGAATCATCAGAGATGGAATCTTTGTCCTTTTCATCCTCGTCTTCGCGGATGCCTTTACGGAATTCTTTTATCCCAGAGCCGATACCCTTCATCATTTCTGGAATCTTTTTGCCTCCAAAAAGCACCAGAATACCAACAACGATAACAATGAGTTCCCAGTGACCCGGGATATATAATGGAATAGGCATTTCTCTCTCCAGCTCTATGAAATCAGGTTAATCAGCTTAACCATGACTGTCGTTTCAAGGTATTCCAAGTCAATCGGTTTTGTGACAAAATCAGCAGCACCTAGTTTAAGTGCTTCACGGCCGATGTTAACCTCATGAACCGCTGTAACCATGATAACGCCAACATGCTGGTCAACTTCACGGATCTTCTTAAGGGTTTCAATGCCATCCATTTTTGGCATACGTACATCTAAAAGGATGACGTGTGGATTAAATGTATCCAATTTTTCGAGGGCTTCATGTCCGCTATTTGCTACTTGCGGTTCATATCCTTTTAATTGAAAAAAGGCAGATAAAAAATCACTAATATCTGGTTCATCATCAACGATGAGAATGCGGCCTTTAGAACTCATAATGTCCTCTTGATATTCAAAACCTTATGGATGAACACTAAAATTAGACAACTAAAAAATATAGAACTATTTAACGTTGAGAAGCAATCTAATTCTGATCGAAAGAGCGTCATTTCCTCCTGATAAGGAAGAGCTTATAAACCAAACGCTTCCTTCTTGCCTTTGTCTTCATCAACAGTAAACAAAATAATAATCCCTATGATAAAGAAAAGAGAAAGAAATAGAATTCCGTTGCGAAGCGAGTCGGTTATCGCAACCACAGCACCATAGGTCAAGGGACCTAAAATAGCCGCAAAACGACCACTAACTGAAAAGAATCCATAGTATTCTGCCTCGCGGCCTTTTGGAGTAAACGTACCCTGCATAGCTCTCGCCAATGATTGGCTCGCGCCCATTACTGTACCTGCAACTATTCCCATGATAAAATACTCACGGACAGCAAATCCTGTCCACCCAATGAAATAGGCCCAAGTCACTACAAAACACCATATAAACAATGTGATCAACAAGGCATGTTTTGTCGAAATATGAAGAGTTAGTTTGCCAAATAATATGGAACCAAGAAAGGCTGTAAACTGAATGATAAGGAAGAATATGATCAATAATTCCTGGCTCATTCCCAGCTCCTGGTTACCAAAGATACTGGCCAGAAGAATAACTGTTTCAACCCCGTCATTGAAAAAGATATATGCAATTAAAAATCGCCATAATTGTTTGTGTTGTTTTATCTCTCGTAAACTTCTGCCAAGCCTAACAAAAGAATCTTTTGCACCTTCAAACAGAGTAAGTGATGTGGATGATGTTTGATCTTTAACATTTTTTAGCAACGGTATTGAGAATAATAACCACCAAATGGCAACACTTGCGAAACAATGGTGAACTGTAAAGAATCCTTCTGGGAATCCAAAAACCTGCGGAGCTTGAAGCATGATCAGGTTGATGATAAGTAGCAAACCACCGCCAAGGTATCCGATACCCCAGCCCCAACCAGAAATTCTACCCATCTCTTCAGTGGATGCGATATCACGTAGGAAGGCGTTGTAAAAAACGTTTCCGCCTGCAAACGCGAAATTTGCCAGAATAAACCAGACTGCCCCCCAGACCCATTCACCGGGACCGACTGTGGCTAGCATACTGGTAGAAACTACACCTAAAATGATATAAGCAAAAAGGAATTTCTTCTTGGCTGACAAGGAATCTGCCCATGCACCAAGTATTGGGGAAGTTATAGCAACGAGAAACATTGCAATGGTTACAACAAAATTGAATAAGGCAGTCCCATGAACGTTATGAATTTTACCGAAAAAAGTAATATCAACGCCAACAGAACCACCAGCTACCACGCCCGCGTAATATCGACTGAAAATGACTGCAAGGATTGTCGTAGCGAAAGCAGAATTGGCAAAATCATACAGACACCAGGATAGAACTTCTTTTCCGTCTGCTTTGCTGGTCTTCAAAAACCTGATATCAGACCTCACAATAATTTAGGTGAATGAGGTTAAACTGTTATCGATTATAAAGGTTGAGATATTGATTTTTTTAGCTATTTACTCTGATTCTTTCTTTGGCTCATTTTTGGGCTCATTCTCGACATCGCCGGCAAGGGCTTGCAACTCGTATTTAATTTCTTGAATCTGTCTGATTTTTTCTTGAATACGAGTAAAGAGTTCTTCTTTACGTTCAATGCCTTCAGCAATTAGATAAGCTGCTGCTTCACTTCTACTCCGGAACAAACCAGCATCCTTTAAGTCATTGATTCGATTCAGTGCTTCATCGTTGATTCGGACCATAAGGACATGTTCGCGAGATTGGAGGGCACGCTTAACTACTGAAGAGACGCTGCCTGCAACCGCGGTAGCGGCTAACTTCACCTTATTGAGCTGAGGATCATTCTCTGATGTATCATCACTGGTATAATCGTCGTGTTCGTTATCAATGTTGTCCAGCTGATCCTGCTCTTCAATTGTATCGTAACCCATATCGTTTCTCCTTCACATAGTCCTATAGAATATAACCACCCAAGACAAAAAATCTCTTCTGAATATTGATACAGCAGAGCGGAAATATTTTTTTTCGAAGCAACAAGGTAATTGAAAATCACTCAATGGACAACATAAACATATTTATCCCATTTACTCAAATTTTCATCAATAGAACTGAAGAATATCAATAATTGCCTCTTTAAATTGAAATTATCGCGTCAATTAGGGCACTTTTTTCATTAAACGGTGACGTCAACAGCCAATGATTTGGTAGAATGGATTCTATTTCCGGATCGGAATAACGATCATCTATCAACACCAGTACGCCCTCTTGTCCGGGTTTGCGGATCAGTCGGCCAGCCGCCTGCTGCACTTTTCTGATTCCCGGAAGGATATAGGCTACAAACTGACCTTCTTCATCACTCAACTGAGAGCTTTCTCGGATAAGTTCCGCTTTTGGAGACATGGGGGGAATGCCAAGTGAGACTATTGCTATTCCGGCAAACTCGAGATATGGAAGGTCAAAGCCTTCAGCAATGATACCTCCAAGGAGCGATAGATAGATAGAGCTTTTGTCCCCATTCCTTTTTCTCATGAGATTTGCCAACCCAGAGGAAGCATTAACCAATGAAATTGTATTTACGCCATTCAATTTCAATTGCTGATCGGCTATGAACAGGTATTCACGCGATGGAAAAAATACCAGCCAATCACCATCCCGCCCTTTTTGAATATCCTCTAGCAAACTACAGAGATCGATTAAAGTGTTGTGTCGCTGGCGGTACCGTGTGTCAATTCCTCCATATCTGAACGTATGTAACCCCGCAAATAATTCGTTACTGGCGAATGAAATCGCTGTTGTCTTTTGAGGTATCATACCCAAATCGCCCATAGAATATTCAAATGGTGTCAGCGTGGCAGAAAATCCGATAGTGGCTTGAGTATTTTTCCATAAAGGGGAATACAACTCAGACGTTTCAATCAATATCCATGATATGCTTTGTTCCTGACGGTCAAGAAATATGGAATAGAGATAGGGTTGTTGGCTATAACGACAGGCGTTCAAAATATTGTCCTGAAATTCCAGAAACTGAATGGAATTTTCACCCAAGGAAGCGGTTTCAGTTTGATTAATAAAAAGATGGTAAAACAAAGTATCTAGATCTTGAGTCTCATCAAGTTTCTGGTAACGCTGCAATTCAACTTCAGGTTCTGATTCAAAATAGATGGCAAAACATGACTCGAGTTCAGAAATAATGCTTACTGTTTGATCCGTTGAGCTATCAAGATGATCTTGAATGTAACTTGATGCCCATTTAATAGATTTCAGAGATAACGTGAAGGAACGACTTTCCCTGAGTCTGTCAGAAAGACCGTGTATCTCGTCAATCAGGAGTATCGTCTTACGAGCGCCTCGGGCAGTAACGTACCAGCTATGGAGTCGGTAGTCAGGGTTTGCAAGCAGGTTCTGATCACCGATAAGGATGTCTACTCGCGAAATTAACTCATGTTGGAGATTCGCAGCATCTATTTCTAAAGCATCCGCGGTATTTTGTATTACTTCCAGATCGAAAAGACAATTAGAATCGAGAAACTCATTGAACCATTCAGGTAGATCATATGGATCCAGAAATCTATGAACCGGATCAAGAGAATCTCTCTTAAACTTTTGGACAGAGGATAGAATAAGGATTCTGCCCAGGGATTCATTAGGAAAATTGTTTATCAGGAATTCAGCTTTGTTTTTCTGTTGACTGGTTCTGGATGTTGCAAATGCGATACGGTAATTCTGTCTTAAAGCGGCAATCAGACTACTATGAAGAACCGGAGCCGTTTTCCCACTGCCTGTAGGTGATTCGAAAAGCAGATTTTGTTTTGCTTCAATATTTTCCAGGACAAGACTTCCAATCTTTTGCTGATTCTCTCTGTAATCGTCGAACGGCCATTTTATGTCAGGAAGTGATTTTGCTCTTTTTTGAAGACGGTTATTCTCTTTTTTCTGGGTATCCAGAATTTTTTTTATTTTGACAAGTAACAATTCTTCAAAGTCAGGACTTAGGGAAATATTAAACTGTTTAGTGATGGATAAATCCGGAGTAACATAACTTAGAAAGCCCTTTACATTATCTTTAGAAATGTCAGATTTACTAATGATCCACATGTAGAGTTGAGTCTGTAGCTCGTCAGCGGGAAGGGGTTGCTCAACGGGTTCAAATTGTGTTTTTATTTCTTCTACAACATTCGAATTATTTTCAACCCAGTAATTGTCAATCCTTCCGCTAATAACGACTTCTGTTGAATCGAGAAAGAGAGAAATCTTTACCCTCTTCTCAGACTCAAATTCATTTAAATTCTTTTCCGATTGATATTCCTGATAGAGTTGATGAACATCCTGTCCAATCAGCGAAAGACCGTGGATATAATTCTCCGGTGGTCTCTGGATAAGACTACTGTGCAATAAATCGCCGACCGCTATACTCAAACGGTCGGCTATATCATCGTAAAAAACTGCCATCTATCTGTCACTCATTAATGAATACCTGCCGCTGAACCACCGGCGCGGGGGTCAGCCGCTCCAAAGTACAAACCGGACTCTGGATCAAGCATCACTCCTTGAACAACAGACCCTGGTGGATAACGAAGAACCCGATGGCCCATATCGTAAAGTGCTTTAGCTGTCTCCGGTGAAACCAGATCATCAATGAACAAATAATTCGGACTCCATTGGTGATGGATCCTTGGATCACTGATTGCATCCTGTATATCCGTTTTAAAATCGATAACATTCAAAATACTTTGCAATGTTCCTGTGATAATTTTTGGACCACCCGCACCACCAATAGCCATAAATGGTTTTCCATCTTTCAATAGAATGGTGGGGGACATACTTGAGAGCGGTCGTTTGTTTGGTGCGATAGCGTTTGCTTCGCTACCGATCAATCCAAAGTAATTGGGATATCCTGGTCGGATCGAGAAATCATCCATAGTGTTATTGAAGAAAATACCCGTATTGCCAAGAACAACTTTGCTTCCAAAATGGGTGTTAACAGAAGATGTTATAGCAACCATATTACCCCATTTGTCAATTACGGAAAGATGTGAGGTATGGCTGGGTTTCAACAACGAATCCGGGGGATTATCCATAAACATCATAGGATTACCTGGCCCGTGTACTTTAACTTGCCACATCTTTTCTATTCTTGAACGTAAGTCATCAGCATAGTCTTTTGAAATAAGACCATCAACTGGGACATTCACCCAGGCAGGATCACCGAGGTATTCGCTTCGATCTGCAAAAGCGGCCTTCATTACCTCTGTAAGGTGATGGTAATAATCAGCGGAATAACGACCAAACTGCTCAAGATTCCACTCTTCCAACATGTTTAACATCTGGATAATATGGATACCGCCGGAACTGGGAGGAGCCATGGAATAGACTTCATAATCACGGTAAGTACCAGATACTGGTTCCCGCTCGATCACTTCATAGTTTTTTAAATCATCAAGTGTTAGAATTCCACCATTTTCGGAGAGGTAGCGGACCATTTCCAGTGCTGTTTCACCTTCGTAGAATTCATCGGGGCCATTTTTTGCAATTCGCTTCAGCGTATTGGCAAGATCCTTTTGAACAAAAATGTCTCCAACTCCCCAAGTAAGGGAATCATCCTTGAAAATGATATTCTTAGACGTTTCATACATTGCAAGGTAGGGGGCAGATGCCTCAAACACTCTGCCTTGACCAGGAGTTAACATAAAACCTTTATCAGCGGCTTCAATACCGGGACTTAGAAGTCTCTTCCAACTCTTCGATCCGTATTTCTCGTGAATAACTCCGCGAACGGCTACTGATCCGGGTGTGCCACCAGCAAGTGGACCCATGGTAGATAGACCGGGGATAACAGCACCCGTGGAGTCATTTGGATCGATGTACATATCTCTATGTGCAGCCGCAGGAGCTGATTCACGACCATCAAATGTTGTAATTTTATCATCTTGTGCAGTGCGAATCACCCAGAATTCACCACCGCCAATCCCAAGGCTATAGCCTGTAACTACATCAAGGGTAAATATGGCAGCCAAAGCGGCATCAAATGCATTACCACCTTCTTCAAGAACCTTTGCCGCAGCTTGCGTCGCCAGCGGATGTGCTGTCGCTACTGCGCCTTTACTACCCCATGCCGGAGCAGGTGCTGCTGCAAAAGAGGTTGTTGTGAAGATAAAGGCAAGGGTCATAAACAGCGTGAAAAACTTGCCGTGACGAGCGAGCTTGATCATTATGGCCTCAGATGAAAATAGAATGTTAGTAGCTGTGAATTTTATCGGTCCTAAAATGGTTGATTGAAGCTGAAAATGCAAATATGGACGAGTAAATCACACTCTTGAACGCCTAGTGATATTCTTTTCCCATCAGAGGCTCGGGTGGCTCGGAGGAGACATTTCAAATATGTATATTAACCACGGATATTTTTGAGGTGAAAATGAATAAGTTTGTCGCGATTGCAGGAAATATCGGAGTTGGAAAGTCAACTGTTACGACTCTTGTGTCAGAACAACTTGGATGGAAACCTTATTACGAACCCGTAATAGACAATCCTTATCTAGATGATTTTTACAAGGATATGGAGAGATGGAGCTTCCACCTTCAGATTTTCTTTCTCTCGAAAAGATTTGAAGCACAGCGAGAAATCTCTGGATCGAAAGTCTCTTGTATCCAGGACAGAACGATTTACGAAGATGTTGAGATTTTCGCGAGAACATTGCATAGACAGGGTTTCATGAGTCCTCTGGACTTTGAAAATTATAGCTCATTGTTTGAGACGATGGTGAGTTATCTTAGACCACCCGACATGGTTGTATATCTCAGGGCGGATATAGAACAGCTCCTTGAGAGGATCGGAAAACGTGGTCGGGATATGGAAAAACAAATCGATCCCAACTACCTCGCCGAGTTGAACCGTGCGTATGAAGGTTGGGCGGATAGAGCTAAAAAAATATGTCCTGTTGCTATCATTGACACACATGAACATAATTGTAATGGTGCTGAAGAAGTTGCAGCTTTGACAGTAAAAGAGATAAGAAGTCATTTTGGGATTCTGCTATAAAACCTTATAGTGGAAAAAGCAGGACGTTGAAAGATGATGAAAAAAATTGATCATATCGGTATTGCAGTAAAAAGCCTTGAGGAAAGTATACCTCTTTACCGTGATGTTTACGGTCTGAAATTACATGCAATCGAGGAAGTGGCTGAGCAGAAAGTAAAAGTTGCCATGTTCGAAATAGGTGACGTTCATATTGAATTGCTTGAGCCGACAAGTGACGAATCACCAATAGCCAAGTTCCTGGAGAAGAAGGGACCGGGAATGCATCATATCTGCTACGAAGTAGACGATGTTGATTCTTCTCTTGGTGAATATGCTAAAAAAGAAGTTGTCCTGATCGACAAGGTTAGCAGACCTGGCGCGCAAGGGAAAAAAGTAGGTTTCCTACATCCGAAAAGTACAGGCAGTGTCCTGACAGAACTCAATTCGATAGGTTAATACTCACATAAACTCTAGAAAGCCAGGGAGGGTAACTCATGGCGCACGTTAAAGATAGCTGGCGTATTTCAACAAAAGCCATTCATGGATATGGTGGCGGTGATTCACTAACTGGTGCAGTAAGTTTACCGATTTATCAGACTTCCACATACGAATTCAAGAATTCTCAGCACGGCGCAGATCTATTTGCCGGTGAAGCTGAAGGTTTTATTTATTCACGTATCAGCAATCCCACAGTGGATGCTTTCCAACGTGAAATCGCTTGTCTCGAAGGTGGAGAAGCTGCACAGGCACTAGGCTCAGGTATGGCAGCAAGCTTTAACGCCATTATGACTGATTGTAAGTCAGGTGATAGCTACATCAGTAGTGAAACTGTTTACGGTGGTACACACGCGTTAAACACACATGTAATGCCACGTTTTGGTGTAACATGCCATGAAGTTGATGCGACCGATCTGAATGTAGTTGAAGATGCGATCAAAAAGGCGAAGAATTGTAAGGTTCTTTTCTTTGAGACACCAGCGAATCCGACACTGGCGATTCTAGATATTAAAGGTCTCGCTGATCTTGGTCATAAATATGGCTTGACAGTTATAATGGATAACACCTTTGCAACACCAATCCTGCAGCGTCCACTTGAGTCCGGTGTTGATGTTATCATGCATAGCGCAACAAAATATATCGGTGGTCACGGTGATGTGGTTGCCGGTGTTGTTATTGGTACTCAAGAATACATCACAAGGCTTCGTGAAGACGTTTATATTGATACTGGCGCCACAATGGCTCCCTTTAGTGCATGGTTGTTGCTTCGCGGTTTGAAGACACTTCCTGTCCGAATGAAAGCTCATTGCGAGAATGCTGGACGGATTGCACAGTTCCTCGCATTCCATCCGAAAATTACCAAAGTCCATTACCCTGGTCTTTCTTCTCATCCAGGCCACGAACTAGCCAAGAAACAGATGGAAGGTTTTGGCGGAATGATTGCCTTCGAAATCGCAGGTGGATTTGATGAAGGTAAAAAACTGATGGATGCGGTAGAGCTTTCCAAGGTCGCAGTAAGTCTTGGTGATTGTGATTCATTGATATGCCATCCTGCTTCCACAACACATTCGACCTACACAAAAGAACAGCGTGAGGATGCAGGAATCCTCGACAATATGATTAGAATCTCTGTGGGTCTTGAGGATACAGCTGATATCATGGATGACCTTAATCAGGCCCTCCGTCAGCTCTAAATAGATAAAATTCCCTGTAAGGCACTCATCTAATGGGTGCCTTTTTCATTAAAGATCAGAAAAACTGATTCGTCTCTTAGAGAATTTTCTATAAATCCTTATTCTGGGCTTGGAATATTTATTTTCCATGAAGTACAATCACTGTCTGAGAGTATCGTTTAAATTTCACCTGGCACAGGACGGAGTGTTAGATGGCTAACATCATTTCGCTAGAACAAGCAGATTTTAAAAAATTACCGGAAAAATGGATCGATCTCGCTCGTGAGCTCGCTTCTGGAAATATTCAGGATGATCATTCTTTATTCAGTGAAATCGCTGAACTTGAGATACCATCAATTGAAAAATTACGTCCAGTTAGAAAGAGTTTCTGGGCTCTTTTAGCCGAAGACAATTTCTTCGTTGGCTTGAGATGGCTGGATAAGATTGGTATGCTCGACATTATACTGCCGTGTTGGTCAGGCAATGGTGTCAGGCGCAAGCTTAGATTGAATGCGCTTGAAAACTATGCCAAGGAACCTTGGAAAAAATTCTTCGATGACAGTGTAATGAAAAATATCACTGATATTCATGAAGTAATAGTGGATCGAAGACTAAAAAGATGGTCACTGACTGCAATAGCCATCATGTTTGCCGGTGGAGATACGGAAAATCAGAATTCATGGGCCAAGATGACGAGGCGTGATCTTCATGAATTCGGCGCAACCGAAGCTGAACTTGTGTGGATTGAGAGAATTATCCGCGAATTTAATCAGGCAATGCTATTTGTACGTGGTGTCACAGATGAGTACATCCTTCGGCCAGAACTTGCCGTAGCAGTTCTTAGTACGATGAAGACCAGTGACCCGGATCTATTTAAGGAAGCTGCAACAAGAGCAAATAAGGCCCTTCTAAATCAAGTAGGACCTTTAGATTAATACAGTATATACCAAAAAGAAAAGCCCATTCCGAATCGTCGGGATGGGCTTTTTCTATCTCTAGTCTTCTATTCTGATTTTGAATTTTTCCTGATCACTGAATTTTTCAGGATATTCAAGTACTGGATAGTAAGCGCTATTATCCTTTTTCAGGCTTGGGAAAATTAATCCTCGCCCCAACGGGAAATCTGCTGTACGACTTTCAACATTATCCTTCATCGGGTCAGAGTAGACATATTTCTCACGAAGTGCGATGGCTTCATTTTTTTTACCGTGGGCCTTGATATTGGCAACCGTAGCGAGCATTTCACAAACTACTGAGTGAGCTTTGTCGTGAATGATGGCGAACTTCTCTTTGCCACCTTCCTGAAATCTTTCGACAATACCCATTTCTTCGAAATAATGGAACATTCCGTTCCTGGCTTTGTTGTGGGCCTGAACCGGATCGAATTTCATACTCATAATCATAGTGATAAGCATGCCATCATAACATGCATCCGACATTGTCTGATCAATAACACCTTCTTCAACCAGTTTCTTCAATGCGAATAGTCCAAATAATTCTGCACGAGTTTCTTCGAGGAAGCTATATTCTTCTTCAATATAATCAGATGGTTGACCATCAGATGCTTCGGATGATTGCCTACCGGTAGTATGACCAATTTCATGAAGGGCACTATGAAGCTGGTTGGCGTCAAAAAGAACATCCTTCACCTTGCTGACTTCTCTTTTTCCGAGGAATTCCTCAGCAGCAAGATTCCCGGATATTGTGTGAGATGCTCGACCTGTATTCATGTAAACCATGTTGACAGTACCGATATTCTTGCCAACCCACTCGTCATTGGGCAAACTCTGGGCGATAGTGGTAAATGGTCCGGTGACATAATCACCTGCCCAAGTCAATACATCAACAAATTTCAGTTTTGGAAGTGTTTCGGGATCAATTTCTTCCTTTTTGTATTTCCAGGGAGCGTTCTTTTCCCAGTAGGGAACCTCTTTAATCAATGACGTCAGCAACTCTTCCGCTGCATCATTCTTGAGGTAGACTCCACCGCTGGCGGCACCGCGGAAGTTTCTGTAATTGTCCAGATAGACTTCCAACGCTGTTGAAATGACAATGTCCAGATCGTAGTTGTGGCGAACCCACGTATAATCTGCGATCCGTCGTGCTTCATCAGTTCCCGTTTCCAATTCAAGAATTTTTGCATCGAGGTAGAGTCGGAAGCCGGTATCAGGCGTTAAATCACGAGCCTTTCGCAGATGTGCAATGACTGGTTTCAGTGATTCATAGTAACGGTCTTCGTTATAGACAACGTGCAAGTCACCATCGGTATCGCGGACAACGCTGGAATTGACAAGTTTTCCATCCTCAAGAGCTTTTAGCTCGTCATCAGTGATGTCTTCTGGATAGAAATTCGCTTTATCCGGTGTCTCAACACCTTTGATAAGCAGTTTTACCAATGGATTTATATCAATATCATTCTGGATTTCTGCTTTTTCTGCGAGTTCCCTGATACGGTCTTCACTAATATCCAGAAGGTGATTCTTTCTGGGGAGAAGGGAGTAGGGGCCATTCTGTATATCCAGAACAGTCAGATAGTTTTCCAGTTTTTCAACCTCATTTTTGTCGGCAACGTGCATCAACAACGAAACAAAATCACTTAATGCAACAGTCAGCCTTTCAAATTGGTCACGGAAAATAGCGTTCATTCCATTGGCGGCATCAATGAGATGTCCAAGTATCTGAATCTCCCGTTCACTGAGACCATCCAGGTCCACATCAACATTCGTAACAGCCGCCCGGCGTTTCGGTTCACCATCCTGTTGATACGGGATATATTTGATCGATGTATCCACAACTCCTCCTTAATTATTGTCAGGCCTAAGTTAGGTGAACTTTCAATTCCTTTCAAGCGGAGTACTCTTGTGGAAAAAAGAGTAGCGGTATGTACGAAAACGAACACCCCGTGTTGTCTTTTCGTACATTCTTGAACATAAAATCTTCCCTATCACACTATTTTACAACAAATAAAACTGGCACGAGGTTCGCTATATGTAGCGCAGGAAGGGAAAACAGGAAGCGATAATGGATCGGATAATCAAGAAGAAACGATTTACACCGAAAAAGATTGCACTATACAGTATTTCCGGTGTGTTTGTTTTATTTGTTCTCTACAGTCTGATTTTTGCCACTCACGAAAAGAAATTGAACGTTCGTGCCGAACGTTTAACAATTTCCGAAGTACGTGAAGGGATGTATCTCGATTATATCCCAGCCAATGGGACGGTGTTACCCATTGAAACCTATTACCTCGACGCTGTCGAGGGGGGCGTGGTCGAGTCGCTCTTTGTTGAGGAGGGCACATTCCTGGAAAAGGGAAGGCCCATTCTCAAGCTGTCAAACACCAACCTTCTACTAGACATCATGTACCGGGAAGCTGAACTTTTCCAGCAGATCAACAACCTCCGAAATACCCGCCTCATGATGCAACAAAACGAATTAGACCTCAAAAGCCAGTTACTTGACCTCGATAACAACATAGCAGATCAACGAAGAGTCTATAATAAAAATGAAGAACTCATCAAGCAGAATCTGATAAGTTCCATTGATTATGAGCAGTCGAAAGACCGTTATAACTACCTCTTGAAAAGACGCGGCCTCACTCTGGAAAACCACAAGATAGATTCAACATTCCGTGCGATTCAGATTGAACAGCTCGAAAGTGGTGTTGAGAGGATGGAGAAAAACCTCGAAGTCATTAAGGAGCGGCAGGACCGTTTAACTCTGCGAGCTCCCATCGAAGGTCAGTTGACCCAGTTGAATGGCGAAATCGGTGTTTCCCTCACTAGTGGTGCACGTATTGGTCAGATTGATAAGGTTGACGGCTTCAAAGTACGTGCCGCACCTGATGAACACTACATCGCTCGTATCCAGAATGGATTACGTGGAACCTTTGATTTCAGTGGTCAAACCTACGAACTGGAAATTTCCAGAGTTTATCCCGAAGTCCGTAATGGTCGTTTTGAAGTGGATATGAAATTTACCAGTGAAGAACCTGTTGGCATTAGACGTGGTCAGACCGTCCGAATCCGTCTTGAACTTGGTGGTGCAACACCGGCTATTCTTCTATCACAGGGTGGCTTCTACCAAAGCACTGGTGGTCAGTGGGTTTATGTCGTTGATGAAGATGGGAATTCGGCTTCAAAACGTGATATCAGGATAAGTCGTCAGAATAACACGGACTACGAAATTGTCGAAGGTCTTCGCCCCGGCGAACGGGTGATTACATCATCCTATGACAACTTTGGTGATGCGGATCGCTTAATCCTGAAAAGATGAGTAACGATTTAACGAATTGAAGTGTCTTATAGTTGAAAAGAATAGAAACACAAATAACATCACCGATTTGGTGATGGTGATCAAAGGAGAAGAGGAATGATCAAAACGGTAAATCTTCGCAAAATCTACACAACAGAGGAAGTGGAAACCACGGCCCTGAATAATGTAGATATCCATATCAAAGAAGGTGAATTTGTTGCGATTATGGGACCCTCGGGTTGTGGAAAATCAACATTGCTGAACCTTTTGGGATTACTTGACAATCCATCAGATGGTGAATATCACTTCCTGGATAATGAGGTCTCCAAATTCACAGAACGCCAACGTGCAAATCTTCGTAAATCAAATATTGGTTTTGTCTTCCAGAGTTTTAATCTGATTGATGAACTCACTGTTTTTGAAAACGTCGAACTGCCTCTTCTTTATCTAGGTGTCTCTGCTTCCGAAAGAAAAGCACGGGTCTCTGAGGTCCTCGAAAAGATGCAGATCATGCATCGCAAAAATCACTTCCCACAGCAGTTGTCCGGTGGTCAGCAGCAGCGCGTAGCGGTTGCTCGTGCAGTTGTTGCAAAGCCAAAAGTTATTCTGGCTGATGAGCCGACTGGTAACCTTGACTCAAGTCATGGTGACGAAGTGATGAGTATGCTTACTCAACTCAATGAAGAAGGCACTACAGTCGTAATGGTGACACACTCTCCGGCTTACTCTGAATATGCACATCGTGTAATTCATCTGTTTGACGGTCATGTTGTTACTGAAAATATGACTGAAAGACCTTTACTGTAGGGTCGCCAGTTATTTAACGGATTTGATTGTCTGTTTCTCCAGTAGGTAGCCAAAAAGTATCGTGAGGTCTCAAATGATTGAGCTGAAAAATATCTTCAAGTTCTATTCCAACGGTTTTGTAAAAACGTATGTATTGCAAGATGTTTCCCTCGAGTTTAATGAGGGTGAGTTTATCTCCATTATGGGACCGAGCGGTGCAGGAAAATCCACTCTACTGCATATCCTCGGAATGATTGATGATGCAAATGATGGTGAGTATTTCTTTAACGGTGAACAGGTTCATCGCTTGAACGAGCGTAAAAGAACTGAAATGCACCGTGAACACATCGGTTTTGTTTTCCAGAGTTATCACCTGATTGATGATTTGACGGTTTATGAAAATCTGGAAACACCACTGCTCTATAAAAAGATCAAAGGTTCAGAGAGAAAAAGTCTGGTTAACGACATGCTCGATCGTTTTCAGATCGTTGCGAAAAAGGACTTATTTCCATCACAACTATCTGGCGGACAGCAGCAGCTGGTCGGTATCGCTAGAGCGATTATTACCCGTCCTAAACTAATTCTGGCTGATGAACCCACAGGTAACCTGAATAGCAGGCAGAGCAAAGAAATTATGGAACTCCTTTCAAGATTAAATAAGGAAGAGGGAACCACGATTATTCAGGTAACACATTCAGAAACAAATGCGGCTTATGCTGACCGAATTATAGACCTTGTTGATGGAAGAGTCGTTGATACGGAACAGCATGAGGCTGCTTATGTGGATTAACTTCCTTAAAATTGCTCTTCGTTCTATCTGGCGCGAAAAACTCTATTCGATTATAAACTTTTTAGGGTTGTCAATTGGACTGGCAGCCCTGATTGTTGTATTCGTTTTCATACGTCATGAATTCAGCTTTGATAAATTTCACGAGAATTCTGAACGTATCTACTTGGTTAATCACGTTGTCTCGATGGAGGGACGTGATTCATTCGGTAGCATGTCTACCGCAATGGGGCTTGCACATGAACTTGAGCAGACCATTCCCGAAATCGAACAGAGTGTTCGAGTCGCAGCAAGAAATGTTGCTGTAAAAAAAGATGAGTTCAGTTTTGAGGAGTTTATTCATCTGGTTGATCCTGAGTTTTTTGAAGTCTTCTCATTCAAAGATATAGAAGGTAAAACTGCATTTTCCTTTAACGATCCCGCATCGATCGTAATCACCGAATCCTACAGAGATAAAATGTTTGGTGATGCTGATGTCGTTGGAAAATCACTATTCGTGAAAATGGGTGGCGAGTTTGATGAGTACATAATAAAGGCAGTCTTAGCCGATCCACCGTCCAATTCGACATGGCAGTTTTCCATATTATTACCTTTTGAAAACCTTTACAAAGTAATACCAAAAAGGTATGATACAGCTTGGGGATGGTATTACCCTAATACATTCATTCTGGTTCAGGAAGGTGTTTCAGAGGCTGATCTTCTAGCAAAGATGCATCTAATGGATGCCAAGGTAAACACCCCGGAATCCATTGCGAGAATTGGGAAAATTACGTATGAACCACAACTAATAAAAGAAATTCATTTAAATGCGAAATATTCTGATTTATTTGTCAGGACGAGTAAACCCGTCTATAGCTTGATGTTATTAGTCATTGGAATATTAATTCTTACTGTTGCAATAGTAAACTATACAACCTTGTCCGTCGGCAGATCAGTCGCCAGAACAAAAGAAGTCGGTATAAGAAAAGTAGTAGGAGCTTTTGCTGGACAAATTAGAAAACAGTTTCTTTTTGAGTCTGTCATTCTTGCATTTCTGTCGCTTCCGTTTGCAGTGCTCATTGCAAGATTTACCAGCGATACAATTCTTCAAATGCTTATCAGCAACGTATCATTCAATCTTGATTCAGGTCTGGTAATATCCAGCATTATTTTGGCAGGTTTGGTTGGTTTAGTGGCCGGTGTATACCCAAGTGCAGTACTGGCGAACAAGAAACCGCAGAGTATCTTCAAAAGTTATGCTGTTGGGCAGGGTGGCAATAAGATTCTTAAAACTCTGACCGCGGTTCAATTCATCTTTTCTGTGCTTCTCCTCGTACTAGCCTTGGGAATAGCATCTCAGCTTAAGTTCCTTGAGAACAAGGAGCTGGGATACAATGGCACTGATGTTTTGACCCTTCGTACAGCCATGGATAGTCGTGAAGAAACTCAGCAACATTATGAACAAGTCAAAGAAAAATTTAGAAGTATTCCAGAAGTTGACATTGTAGGAGCATGCAGCAATAGTTTTGGCTTTGGCTGGGGAAAAATAAACTATCTGGATGGAGAAGAAAATAGACGAATCTGCTATGCGAACCAGGTGGATGAAGGTTTTATCGACGCGCTTGGAATTCAGATAATTAAGGGCAGGAACTTCTCAGAAGAGATTACTTCTGATAAAGAAAATGCAGTTCTTATAAACAAAACTTATGCTGAAGAAAGGGGATGGGATTTTCCTATTGGGAAAAGACTTCCCGGACAGTTAAGTGATTATGAAGTTATTGGTGTTGTTAATGATTTTCATTATGCTTCACTTCACGAAAAAGTGCAGCCTCTAATATTAGTTCAGAATGGAACTTCTATTATCAATAACGTTGAAAGTACTGAATTTTTTGGTAGATCCTTCGACGTAATAATTGTCAAAGTCAGTAGCAAAGATATGGTTTCAACCTTATCTAAACTCGAAGTAATCTGGCAGGAAATATCACCGGATCAGCCGTTTGTTAGCTGGTTTATTGATGATCAATATGAATGGTTCTACAACCTTGAGATAACGTTTGGCAAAATAGCAAGAATAGCATCTATTTTGACTCTACTTATTGCAGGTATGGGATTATTTGGACTTACAGCATTAAATGTTACACGTAAGACAAAAGAAATCGGCATCCGCAAAGTTCTTGGAGCAACATCCTTGCAGGTACTGAACCTATTCTTGCGAGATTTTGTAAAGTTAATCCTGATTGCCAGTTTGATTTCCTGGCCAATCGCCTACATAGCTTTAAATCAGTGGCTTCAGAGTTTTGCATTCAAGACTGCAATAGGGTGGAGCTGGTTCGTTTTACCAACACTTTGCCTTTTACTCATGACCGCGATTACAGTACTGATTCAGACGTACAAGATCGCAAATTCCAATCCGGTAAATTCACTTAAATATGAATAACGCTTGACCGGACTGCTCACGCCGGGGGTAGGTAAGATGTTACATGAAAAAATGGGGAAAATATTGATCGTTGATGACGATGAGGACATCCTCACCGCCATGCGATTACTCCTGAAACCGCACGTTGAACTCGTACACACAGAAACATTACCAGATAATATTCCCAGCCGTATGAAAGAAGTGAAATATGATGTGTTTCTTCTTGATATGAATTTCAGTAAGGATTCAACATCAGGCAAGGAAGGTTTCAACTGGCTGGATAAGATTCTAAAAATAAATCCTGAAGCGATTGTCATCATGATCACCGCCTATGGTGATGTTGATACTGCTGTAAAAGCAATTAAGGAAGGTGCAGTAGACTTTGTCCTCAAACCATGGCAAAATGAAAAACTTATAGCAACAATAAATGCTGCACTCCAGCTAAGCGTAACAAAAACAGAAATTGATACACTGCGAAACAGGCAGAAACAGCTTAGTGAAGATCTGGAACAAGGGTATGAAGATATCATCGGGAAATCGCCAAGTATGTTGCGAGTTTTCGAAATTATTGATAAAGTCGCAAGTACAGATGCAAACGTTTTAATACTCGGTGAAAACGGGACAGGGAAAGAACTTGTCGCCCGTGCACTACATCGCAATAGCAATAGAGAAAACGAAGTATTTATCAGCGTCGACATGGGTGCCATCAGTGATTCACTTTTTGAAAGCGAAATGTTTGGCTATGTTCGAGGTGCTTTCACAGATGCCCGAAATGATAGAGCAGGTAGGTTCGAGGTCGCAAGCAAGGGTACATTATTCTTGGATGAGATCGGAAACCTTACTCATTCCCATCAATCAAAACTTTTAACGGTTTTAGAAAATCGTACAATTACAAGATTGGGTTCAAATCAGTTAAAACCGATTGATATCCGTTTGATTTGCGCAACAAATACTGCTCTTTATGATATGGTAGCAAAAAAGGAATTCAGGCAGGACTTGATATATAGAATCAATACGGTTGAAATTCACTTACCCCCGTTAAGGGAACGCAAAGAAGATCTAGGATTATTGCTCGATCATTATCTCCAGTATTTCTCAACGAAATATAATCGCGGTAAAAAAGTTTTAGGTCCGGGAGCAATCAAAAAACTGGAACGTTATAGTTGGCCTGGTAATGTCAGAGAACTGAAGCATGCTGTGGAACGTGCGCTGATCATGAGTGATAGCCGTGTGCTTCAACCCAGTGACTTCTTCTTTTCAACGGCTGAAGAATCAGGTGGCGATGGTGTTGCTTTTGATTCATTTAACCTTGATGATGTGGAAAGAACGGTTATATTAAAGGCAATACGGAAACATAGTGGGAATATATCACGTGCTGCTGAAGAACTGGGATTAACCAGAACTTCGCTTTATCGCCGGATAGAAAAATATGGTCTATAGCCATTTCAGGTTAAATGTTCTGATCAGAGTTATCCTCTTTAGTGCATCAATTTTACTATTGATCTACCTAATCACTAGTACCAGTTATGTAATGACCATCGGAATAACCGCGATTCTGGCGGTTTATCAAGTGGTTGCACTAATTCACTATGTTGAAAAAACTGAAAAAGACCTCATCCGTTTCCTGCAAGCAATTAAATATGAAGACTTTTATGAGAGTTTTAGTGGTGGCAGAAGCAGGATAGCAAAACTTCTTCACGAGGAATTCAACCGTATTATTCAGGATTTTCGGAAAGTCCGCGCTCAACGTGAAGAACAATACTTATACCTTCAAACAATTGTTCAGCACGTAGGGATTGCCCTTCTTACCTATGATGATAATGGTGAAGTGGAGCTATTCAACTCCACATTTAGAAGGCTCTTTAAGATTCCTCACATCATGAATATCAAGAGACTTGAAATAGTTAGTTCTGATCTCTATAACACATTAATAGAAATCCGTTCGAGTGAAAGTAGACAGGTCCGAGTGATGGCGCATGGGGAACTCATGTTACTTTCGATCCATGCAACAGAATTTAGACGTCAGGGTACAAACTACAAATTAGTTTCAATTCAAGATATCCGCAGTGAACTGGAAGAAAAAGAGTTGGAAGCTTGGCAAAACCTGATTCGTGTGTTAACCCATGAAATCCGTAATTCGATTACTCCGATAACGTCACTAGCCTCCACAACCGACACCTTGCTTTCAGACGTAGATTCTATCGATCCAGAGGTTAAAGATCAGCTTGATGATGCCAAGCTGGCGATTTCAACTATCAGGAATAGAAGTAAAGGACTTCTCCGTTTTGTTGAAGCCTTCAGAAGTTTATACAAAATTCCAGATCCAATTTTTTCAAAAGTATCCGTTAGTGAACTGTTGACCCATATCCATCAAATGTTCGAGAAGAGAGTTGAAGACAAAAATATCATCTGTGATTTCAACTGTCGCCCTGCAGCTCTTGATATAATGGTAGATGAAGATCTGATTTCACAGGTGCTGATTAATTTGATTACTAATGCAATTGATTCTCTTGATGAAACAGGGGAGGGTCGTATCTGGGTTGAGGCTCGGATGGATCAACGAGGTCGACCGATCATCGCGATTACAGACAATGGACGAGGGATAGAAAAAGAATTAACAGAAAAAATCTTTATCCCATTTTTCACTACAAAAAAAGAGGGTTCAGGCATCGGACTCAGTTTAAGTCGCCAAATTATGCGTCAACACAAGGGTTCAATTGTTGTTGAGTCGATTCCTGGTGAAAAAACAACGTTCTTCCTTGAGTTTTAATAGTATCCCTTCCAGTATAAGAAATTATTCACATAAGAATTCCCGAAACAGTAGATATAGATAGTAAATAGCACTAATTAGGGCAAACTAATCTTCTTGTTGGTTGAGGATACGTTAGTTACGGTTAACATATTTCTTGATTTGTTCACAATTTTGCTCGATATCGCGACTAATAATTACTATCATTATTTTGGAGCAAAAGCCACCTTCGGGTAACTGCTGAGTTACCCTTCCTGTTCTTTGCACTGAATTGAGAAAATAGACGGATTCGCAAGCCGAATCAGTTAGATAATATGAAGTACATCTGAATATGATGGGGGAACCTTCATGAAAACTAACACAAAACCTATTCTCGTTATTGGCGGAGGTATTGCCGGTATGACAGCTGCAATTGAGGCGGCTGAAGTCGGGTACTCTGTCATCCTCGTCGAAAAAGAAGCCTACCTTGGCGGTAGAGTCATCCGTACGTTCCGCTATTTTCCAAAAATGTGTCCACCCACATGCGGATATGAAATAAATGTCCGCAGAATCAGGCAAAACCCTCGTATCAAAGTTTTCACTCTGGCAACGGTCGAAGAGATTTCAGGCGAAGCAAATGACTTTAAGGTTAAGATTAAAGTCAATCCTCGTTATGTGAAAGATAAACACTCTATCACAGAGGAAATTGTTGGACAGCTTGAATCGGAACGTGAGAATAATTTTAACTTGGGAATGGACAAAACAAAAGCGCTTTATCTCCCAAACGATTCAGTATATCCAAACATGTACGTCCTCGATAAAGACGCCTTGTCTGAAGATGATACCACTAAGCTGAAACAAATAGCACCGGATGCCATTGACTTCGATATGGAACCACGAGTTAAGAAGCTGGATGTTGGATCAATCATTGTGGCCACTGGCTGGAAACCATATGATGCAAGCAAACTGGACAATCTAGGCTTCAGTAAATATCCGAACGTGATTACCAACGTTATGATGGAAAGACTTGCGTCTCGCAGCGGTCCAACTGGGGGTGAAATTCTACGGCCTTCAGATGGCAAACCTGCACAAAACGTTGCATTCGTACAGTGTGCGGGTTCAAGAGATGAAACTCATTTACCCTATTGTTCTGCAGTTTGTTGTATGGCTTCACTTAAGCAGGCTCGTTTCCTTCGTGAAAAAAACGATGAAGCAAAGGCAACGATGTTCTACATAGATGTTAGAACAATCGGGCGTTTGGAAAAATTCTACTATGATATGCTCGAAGATGAAAACTTTTCAACATTTAAAGGGAAAGTGGCATCGATAGAAGAAGATGAAGGAAATAATCTGATTTTAAACGTTGAAGATACCCTTGAAGGCAAAACGCACCACGATACTTTTGATCTGGTAGTACTCGCTACCGGAATGGTTCCAAATACACTGAATGATAAAATTCCTTTCGATATCCACTATGATGACTATGGATTCATAAAACAGAATGGGACCGAGGGAATCTTTTCTGCTGGAGTGGTAAATCATCCTTGTGATGTAGCAAGAAGCACAAAAGAATCAACCTCAGCAGCTTTGAAAGCAATTCAATGCTTGAACAGGGAGGAATAACGCAATGGAACACAAAATTGGCGTTTTTATCTGCACTGGGTACGGCATTGCTGAAGCGTTGGACATTGATGCTTTAAAGGATGTCGTGACAAAGGAACTGAAAGTAGAGTATTGCGAAACTATCGAGTCCTGTGAATCCCATGATCTTGAAAAGTTAAAGATTAAAATAAATGACGACAACCTTACAAAGGTTGTTATAGCCGGCATTTCTGCAAGACTTTATGAGGATGATGATTTTCCAAAAGATGTCATAGTTGAAAAAGTGGCCTTACGGGAACACGTAGTCTGGTGCCAACCACCCAATGATGAAGATACACAGATGATGGCTGAAGATTATCTGCGTATGTACGTCACAAAAATCAGTAAAATGGAACCGATTGAAACTTACCCGATGGAAGAGGAAGTTAATAAGACAATCCTCGTCGTAGGTGGTGGAATAGCTGGAATGACGGCTGCAATTGAAGCGGCCAAAACAGGGTATGAAGTAGCTCTTGTAGAAAAGAGTGAAAAACTGGGTGGATGGCTTGGAAAACAATATAAATCTATCCCTACGAAAGCCCCATTCCTTGATCTTGAGGAAACTGATGTTGAAAAAATGATTGTGGAGATTGAAGCAAACGACCATATCAAACTCTTCACGTCGGCCTCAACAAATAAAATAGAAGGCGCACCTGGTTTATTTGATGTTGAAATTGTATCAGCCCCAAACGGAAAACCTGGCGGTGAAGTATTGGATACTTTCCGTGTTGGTTCAATCGTTCAAGCGACTGGATGGAAACCCAAGGAGCTGGATGAGACCCTGCCATACACACAGCTTTCGAATGTAATACGGAACGTTGACCTAGAAGAGATAATCAAAAACAACGGGAAGATTCTTCGGCCATCTGATGGGAAAGAGGCCGAGAATATTGTCTTTATTCAATGTGGTGGATGTCAGGAAAAGACGGAACATTCATATTGTTCATCCATTTGTTGTCTAACCTCCTTAAAACAAGCGATGTATTTGAGGGAACTGGGACAAGATAAAAAAGCTTTTGTCTTTTATGAGTTTATGCGGACACCAGGACTCTACGAAGATTTCTATCGGAAGGCACAAGAGGATCCGGGCATATTCCTGACCAGGGGAAATGTTACTGAGATTACTGAGCAGAATAATGGCCGTATGCTGGTGAACGCCAAAGACACAATGATTGGCCAAAACATCGAAGTTGAAGCAGATCTTGTGGTAATGGCTACAGGGATGGTTCCAAACTCTGCTGATGGAGAGAAAATCCGTGCGTTGATAGATGCGCGTGGCTCCTTTGAAAGAGCAGAGAATGATTTACAAAGAGAAAACGCTCAGAAGCTTATTGATCAACATGAATCCTTTGAAGGAACAGAGATTCTGAACCTGAATTACCGTCAAGGACCGGACCTGCCAACTCTTGAATATGGCTTCCCTGATAGTCATTTCATCTGCTTCCCATATGAAAGTAGAAGAACCGGCATTTATCCAGCAGGTGGAGTTAGATCGCCGATGGATGGAATGAGTGCCCGCGAAGATGGAACAGGGGCTGCCTTGAAGGCAATCCAATGTGTTGAGATGACAGCTCGTGGAGAAGCAGTACATCCACGTTCAGGTGATAAATCCTATACTGAGTTTTACCTTGAACGTTGCACACAGTGTAAACGTTGTACGGAAGAATGTCCTTTTGGTGTGCTGAATGAGGATGAAAAAGGAACACCACTTCCTCAACCTACTCGTTGTCGTAGGTGTGGAATCTGCCTCGGCGCATGCCCTGAAAGAATCATTTCATTTAAAGACTATTCTGTAAATATCATAAGCTCGATGATTAAAGCAGTTGAAGTTCCTGATGAATTTGATGAAAAACCACGAATCCTTGCTTTGCTCTGCGAAAATGATGCCTTCCCAGCTCTCGATCTCGTTGGAAAACATCGTTTACAATATAGCCCATTTGTTCGAATTGTACCAGTCAGGTGCCTTGGGTCGGTCAACCTTGCGTGGATTCGTGAAGCAATTTCTTCAGGTTATGATGGCATCATCCTTATAGGTTGCAAGTATGGGGATGATTACCAGTGTCACTTTGTAAAGGGAAGCGAATTGGCTGCCTCACGGGGTGACAACATCAGGGAAAAACTGGAACAGATGCAGATGGAAAACGAGCGTGTTGAGCTGCATCAATTGCAAATATCTGAATACGAAAAACTACCAGAAATATTCGACAACTTTGCTGAGCTCATTGAAGAGATCGGCATGAACCCATTTAAGGATATGTAATGGTGACTTAGACTTATTCTTCTGAAAACGTGTACCGTGAGGACAGCTCAGAAGAGATAAACTGAGTTATTAACGGGAGGATTATGGAAGCGAACCATGATAAAAATTCGCCGAATATCCCGCAATCAACTCGAACTTCTTCTAAAGGTAAACCGGAACGTATAAATCCTGATCTCAAATTCATCCGGGATTTGTCCTTTCACAGCGGCGATTTATTCGGGAAATGTATGCAATGTGGGACCTGTTCGGGGACCTGCGACATTTCACCTGACGACAACCCATTTCCGCGAAAAGAGATGGCATGGGCAATCTGGGGACTAAAAGAACGTTTACTCGCAGACCCGGATGTTTGGTTATGCCATCAATGTAACGATTGCTCCACTCGTTGTCCGCGGGGCGCTAAACCGGGTGAATTACTCAATGCCATCAGGAAAGAGAGTGTTACCCATTATTCATTCCCAAACTTCATGGGTCGGTGGGTTAACCAGCCAAGCGGTTTACTGATATTACTTTTTATCCCTACACTTCTACTGGCTTTGGCAACTTATTTCAAAGACAACATTGCTGAACTTTTTGGTTTTGCAGTTCCTGTTGGTGATAGAATCCTTTATTCCTACTCAGCGTTTTTCCCTCACTGGCTCTTGATAAGTTTCTTCCTCTTTTTCTCAGTACTCGCGATGTCTGTTGGAATTATCGGCATTTTGCGCTTCTGGAAAGGAATGAAAACGTCATTTGTCTGGGAAGAGGGTAAATCTCCTGAAAAAGGTATATGGGAAAGTATTGTTGCAACAATTAGAAATGTCATTGGGCATAAATACTTCTCAAGTTGTACGGTCTCAAAAAACAGGAACTATACACATGTGCTTGTATTCTCAGGATTTATCGCTCTGAGTGTCGTTGCCCTATGGATAGTAACAGCAGGAATAAATCCACTACTCAAAGATGGTTTTGTATACCCCTTTAACTTTTTAAGTCCATGGAAACTACTGGCAAATATTGGTGGGTTAGCCATGTTGGTGGGAATCGGTTGGATTGGGGTAGAGCGAGTTCTTGATAGTGAACGGACAGGAACAGGTAGTTACTATGACTGGTTATTCATAGGCACCATTCTAATGGTCCTATTTACCGGATTTTTTACCGAAGCGTTACATTACGTTCGTCTTGAACCACATAGACACCTGATTTATTTCGTCCATCTTGTCGCAGTATTCTTCCTTCTCATTTATCTGCCGTATTCGAAATTCGCGCACATGTTTTACCGATTTACAGCCATGGTCTTTGCGGAATATACCGGCAGGGAATTGAAGCACAAAGACAGTACGATAGAAAAAACTGCTTCGATCATTGATATCAAGGAAGTAGAAGAAAAAATCGTTTCACAAGAAGTTGGAGGTGAAACAGCATGAAAACCTTAAAAAAACATCTAAGAACAATCACCATTGTTGCAATTACAATCGTGATCCTTTTTCCCTTCGTTTACAGCTTGTTTGATTCATTACTAGCTAAGCCTGCTGATAGTGGTGAGGTATTCCTGGTGATGCCGGATTCAACTCTTTATGAAGAATGTGTTCGAGAAACTGAATACATGAGATTTCACCATTGGGAGCTTCTGCACCAAGTCCGGGAAGAGGTTGTCCGTCATGGAATAAGGAAAGATATCAGCTTTAGTAAATGTGCTGAATGTCATACGAGTAGAGAAGTCTTTTGTAATAGATGCCATGATGCCACAAGTCTAAAACCTGATTGTTTTGGTTGTCATTACTATCCATAAGCGATAGAAATCAATTAACAATCCGATTTTGACTTGTCAATCACCGGTGACTAGCCGGAAAAGAGGTAATTATGGATAGAAGAGATTTTCTAAAAACAGCAGGTGGCACCGTTCTCATATCTGCATCTGGAACCTACGCTTTTAAACTCTTGACCTCACCGTATATCCTTCATGCAGAGGATGAAACCCGATTAACGGGGAAACGATATGGAATGGTCATAAATCTGGATAAATGCAAAGAAGGGTGTACGGCTTGTGTTGATGCGTGTCATCATGAAAATAACGTTGGTTCTTTTGATGATAAACGATGGGATATCCATTGGCTTAGGAAGGTAAAAGCAGAGAAAACCGGTACCGCTGAAAAAGTGGAAAAAGAAGTACTACTACTCTGCAACCATTGTGATAATCCACCATGTGGGCAGGTTTGTCCCGTTCAGGCAACGTATAAGCGAGAAGATGGCATTGTGATTGTCGACCATCATCGTTGTATAGGATGCCGCTATTGTGTTGTCGCCTGTCCTTATAACGCCCGTTATTTCAATTGGAAGGACAACCATCACTGGACCAACAAAGAACAGCCAAAACGTTCTCATGGTGTGGCTGAATCCTGTACCCTTTGTGCGCATCGGCTGGATGTAGGCAGACCCACTGCGTGTTCAGAAGTTTGCCCTGAAAATGCTATCATTGTAGGTGATCTAAACGATCAGGACAGCGAAATCGCTCAGCTAATGGAATCCAGTTCAGTCACGCGGTTACGAGAAGGACTGGGGACTGAGCCAAAAGTTCATTATATCGGACTCTAGTTAAAACAGGTAATATCATGAAAATTCAATTTGAAAATATTGATGGTAATTCCCTGCAATACCGTCTGATGATGTTCGGATTCGCGTTCTTTGCACTCGTTGGTGTTATCGCAACATTCTACATCATCAATAATGGTCTATGGGTAACGGGTATGTATGGCCGAATACCTTGGGGTGTACAGATTGTAATGGCCGTCTTTTATATCGGTCTATCGGCTGGTTCACTGGTTATCTCAGGGTTATACGGCGTCTTTGGTAAACTGGAATATAAACCGTTTGCCAGACTTGCTGTCTATATTGCCATGCTGTTTCTCATTGCGGGACTAATGTCCATTTTAACAGATCAGGGAAGAATGGACAGGGTTTTTGTTCAGCCCTTTGTCCATTTCAATCTAAGATCCATGTTCTCGATCAATCCTATTCTCTATTCTGGCCACATTCTGATCTGCATGGTCTATTTGTGGGCGTTGTTTACTGAAAAGAAAAAGGCGACTACGTTTATTGCCACCCTTGCCTTTGGGTGGGCGTTTTGTGTCCATAGTGGTACAGGGGCAATTTTCGGGTTTGGTGCACGAGAATTATACGAATCACCTTTATTGCCAGCGAGTTTTGTTGCTGCTGCTATGGCTTCAGGTACGGCATTCATGATTTTGATGATCACCGGTTTATTCAAAGTGACAAAAAGAAGAGTGGACGATGAATTAATCTTGTGGTTGGGCAAGTTCTTGGCGATAACAACAGTTGTTGTTGTCTATTTCCTCGCAGCAGAAAATGCATACCGTGTTTACGTTGTGGAACTACGAAGTGCTGCACTCTACTACCTTTTCGGTGGATTTCACAGCATTCTATTCTGGGTAGGGCTCATGCTCATCGGTCTTTTTTTCCCCATGTTTATCCTCTTTTACAAAAAAACCGGAAGACAGGTGAAATGGATTATTATCGCATCTACGATGGTTGTTTTCGGGATTTTGTGTGAACGTTATGTGATTGTATTACCAGGTTTAATGCATGCCGCTGAAATACTACCAGGGATGGAAATAGTCGAATCAGTTGCATTGGAACACTATGCTCCATATACCATTGGCTGGCTGGAAATCTTGCAAGCATTTGGAGTATTCGGTATTACAGGCTTTATGTTTGGTTGGGGATTAAAATATCTGAAACTGCTTCCGACTGAAGCAAGGGCATTAAAAACTGGATAGGATGAAAAAAAATACGGTTGATTAACTGGGTAAAGTATGTTGGACACTCGTAAAATATTCTGGAAACTTCTGGTATTTATTGCATTGGTTATATTATTGACCTTTGCAGCTTCCACTATCTTTTTCCTTTTGTCATTTTTCGCGCATGTTTCGCAACCTTTGTACATACGAATTCTCCAGTTCGGAATCATTTTAATTCTATTCTTAATATGTGCCTTAGCCACATTCATCTTCATAAAAACCACACTAAATCCCCCTATTAGGGAACTAAAATCCGGTATGAACAGGTTGGCGGAAAAAGACTTCCAATACCGATTGCCGGAAGATGCTAAAAACCCGGATTCACTATCCTGGGCTTTTAATGATATGGCTGAGATGTTCGCATCCTACCTGAACGAGCATGAAAAAAACAATGATTTTCTGCAAGGCATTTTAGAATCCACAACTGATATGATCATCACTGTTAATCCTGCAGGATTTATACTATCCATAAATTCAGGAGCGGAAGAAGCATTGGGTTATAACCGTGATGAGGTAATTGGTAAAGAAGCAAACATCCTTTTCAAGAACCCTGATGATAGAAGCAGGGCAATGGAGAAACTGGAAAAATCTAATTCAACAGTAAATATTGAAACGCAATTTGTAACAAAGACGAAAGAATTAAGGGATGTTCTACTTTCGATTTCACGATTGCGAAACCCCAAAGGGGATGTCATCGGAACTCTGGGTATCAGCAAGGATATCACAGAAGAACGGAAACTTCAATCTCAGTTGAACCAGAAAAAGCAGTTGGCGGCAATTGGCGAGGTCTTTACAGGCGTGCAACATTCGATGAAAAACATGCTTAACGCATGTTTAGGCGGCGGATTTATGATCCGTACCGGTTTAAAGAAAGACGACAGGGCACTGTTTGAGGAGGGTTGGGATATCGTTCAGGATGGTATAAACAGAATGACTGTCATGTCCCGGGATATGTTGAAATTTGTAAAAGATAACAGCGCGAATCTGAAAGAATCGCAGGTAAATGACATTTTGAATGAGATTTCCAAGGCTATTATTAAAACCGCTGAAGAGAAAGGTATCTATTACGAAACTGACTTCGATTTAGACTTAAAACCGATTTTAAACGACTCAAGAATGCTGCATACAGCCATAATGGACATTGTTTCCAACGCATTAGACGCATGTTTCTGGAAAGAGTACCCTGAGGGGGAAGTCCCTAAGGTGACCATGAGGTCGCTCCACGATAAAACACGAAATAGTCTGGTTATCGAAATAAAGGACAACGGAATCGGGATGAGTGAAGATGTTCAAAAAAATATATTTACGCCATTTTTTAGCACAAAAAGTAAATCTGGAACCGGACTTGGGATGTCCATTGCCAGCAGAATGATAAGTGCCCACAATGGTCAAATTGAATTGGATTCTACAGAAAATGTGGGGACAATATTTCGTATTTTATTACCATATGATGGTATCCCAATAAACAAGGAGAAGAGCAATGGCAAAAAAAGTACTGATAATTGACGATGACGTGAACACAGTTAGGTTCCTGTCCGTTGCGCTTGAAGAACACGGGATGGAAGCAGATGGGGCGTATGATGGTCGTGAAGGTCTTGCCAAAATTGAAGCTGACACTCCTGACCTTGTCATTCTCGACGTTATGATGCCAAAGAAAACGGGTTTTGTTCTCTTCAAACAACTCCGTAAGGATGAGAGGTTCAAACACCTTCCAGTTGTGATGTTAACCGGGGTGGCAGAATCTCTTCAGGAATTGGATGAACAGAGCGAAGATACTCATGAACGTCCTTATGATGCACTGAGGGAAAAATTCAGGGCTATTATTCAGTCGATGAAAGAAGATGGATTGGATAGACCTGATATGTTCATCGACAAACCCATCGATCCTGAGATTGTAGTAGAGAAGGTAAAAGACCTGCTTGGGGCTTTGGACGGATAATGTTGTGTTTTCAGGTTTACCATTATAAAAGCAGGATTCAGATTTGATGTGTTGTATTTATTTTATAAAATCAGCTAACAAATTAAAACTTCTGAATCCTGAATGGAATTGCTCCACAGGAATCTACCTGATGGTGTAGAGGAGGGGCTCGCTCAACTCAAATTTAGTGTTATTAACCGATATAGATAGCTCCCGGTTCAATCATTTTACCTTCTGAAAGATATTCCAGGCAATGAGCCATCCATCCAACTTGAACCGACAAGGCAAGTGGGATAGTGAAAGACGCAGAGGGTAGCCCTAATGCGTGATAGAGTAAGCCTGAGATACCATTCATATTCACGTAGATGTTTTTCCCGATTTTTGCCTTTTCAACTTTGTCTCGAATAACACAATAAATATCCCATAGACCCATCATATCTTTTTGCTGCAAGAGCGTTTTGACAAAGGGTTCAAGGACTCTGACCCGTGGATCAGGAGCATTAAATATCCTGTGACCAAATCCGGGAAAATGATAGTTTTCCTTCAGTCTATCCTCAACCCACCTCTCGGCAATGTCTGTTGATTTCTGTTTAATAATGTTCTCAAATGCTGAATAACAGGCTCCACCACCAAGTGAACCTGAAATCGCCCCCATTCCGGCTAAAACAGCACTACCCAGGTCAGCCCCTGTTGAAATCACAGTTAACGCGGCGAGGGTAGGGGTGTGGAAGCCCTGTTCTGCTTGAACGATCATACTTACTTCGAATGCTTTTAGTTCTTCTGGCGTTGGGTGTCTTCCAAGCGATTGAACAAGGAAGTTGGTTGAAAATGATAGTCCGGGATTAAACGGGTTTGGAACTTCCCCGCGAACGTGGCAGATTGCGGCTGATGCAAGGGTTGAACACCATGCAAGGATTCTAGCAGGACGTCGCCACTGTGCATCCAGCCGATTGTTCTCACCTTCTGGGATATGACAAGCAGAGACTGACAACATCGTGCGATATAGCATTAGTGCACGAGTATTTGCAGGGAGTGTTTTTAGAACTTCCATCGAGGGGGCAGGAGGTTCATGCCATGTTTCCAATTCCCTATTCCATTGCTCATACTGAGTTGAGGTTGGTAACTCACCATGAATGAGTAAGTACGCAACCTCCTCAAAGGAACTTTTCGCGGCTAATTCCTCGACATCATAGCCACGATACCAGAGTTTTCCATTCTCACTATCAGAATACCCAATGCTAGTTTCGCCGGCGATATACCCGTCGAGACCACGGGAGTAGGTCTGTTCAAAAGGTTTTTTTATCGGCTTCATCGGTCTTCCATTGCGACATAACTTCGATTAGTGGGGCCAACGTATTTTTCTTTCGGCCAGAAGACCTTGTTGTTAGCCGAATATTCCTTGATTCTGGCAACAAGCCCTGCCATCCGTCCAATTGCGTAAATACAGGGGCCCAATTCAGGGTCAACGCCCAGATAATGAAAAAGCAGGGCGGAGTAAAAGTTGATATTTACGTAAACTCCCTTTGGGTTCAGATGTGGTGATGCAATTTCTTCAATAGTGGTTGAAACTTCCAGCAAAAGTTTTTGTTCGTCTGTTTCGGCGAACTCAGGCAGGAACTTCTTTAGTATTGTTACGCGCGGATCTTTCGCTGATGAATACCTTTGTCCAAATCCCGGAATGATGTAACCTTTGGCAATCATTCCTTCGGTCCAAGCCTTTGCAACGTTTGCATCGCGTAACCCTAATAGCATCCGTATCACTCGTTCAACTGCGCCACCGATTAGTGGACCGCGAAGGGCACTCAAACCCGCAACAACGTTATAGTAGGGGTCTGTTTTAGTGCTACCAACCACCATCCCAGTAAAGGTTGTAGCATCCAGACCGTGGTCAGCATACGTAACCCAAAGAAGATTAAGTAGTTTTTCCTGCTGAAGAGTAGGTCGGGTATTTAGAATCATATAAAGCAAATCTTTGGCTAAAGATTGCCTGTAATCTGATACGAGTGGTTTTCGTTCCATTCTGAATCTGGCAATATGGCCGACAATTGCTTCAACCTGACTAATGATCCAGACGAATTCCCAACTCTGATTCTCTTTCAAATTATCATGAGGGATGATATCGAAACATCCTAGGGCTGAAATAGCAGCTCTTAATAATCGGGTTGGGTGCGTGTTCAGGGGTTGGGAAGCAATGAGATTGAGAACTTCCTCAGGCATTTGACGTACCCGATGAAGTCGGCGGCAGAAATGTTGAAATTCATCGGGATTTATTTTCCAATGACGTCCTTCAACGAGTAGATATGCTACTTCTTCGAATGAGGCTTTTCCTGCAAGTTCTTCAATTGATATACCACGGTAGGATAATTCGCCTTTATTTGGATTGATCAAGGCGACTTGTGTTTCACTGGCAATCGCACCGGCCAGACCCTGTCCTGAAGGAGTAGTAACGGGCCAGTCGATCTTATCTGCTTTCCATTCGAATCCGTTATCAAGAGTATTGAAGTTAGAAGCCATAACCATCCTCATGATAGATTCACTATTGTTGATTAAACTAGCATACTATTTTCTGCCTCTGACTTCAAGCGATGACAGGATTTATTAAAGAATGTTCATGGTAGATGATAAGAAGTTCAGTCCCGAAAATGTCTCAGAATAACCATAGGTTTTCGCATAAAGAAAGAATCTCTTATCATTAATATCGTGTGTATTGGAATGCTACGATCTTGTTCGTTTTCGTACATTTGTTGTCCTGAGTCGGGCATAAAACACTAAATATACGGTCTAACTCATTAATTAACATAGACAGAAGAATAGGCATGAATTTGGTATAACTAAACTTGGCTACCTGCTCAAAGAAGCAGGAGGCGGATAAGAAGAACTCCATGTTTTTCTATCCGCCTTAAATTGAAATTCCGGTGAGACCGAACTATAAATTTGGAGGATTTATGGCTGGTGGAATTAGTATTGAACTGCCCCCGATGGATCCGAAAGACAATGTAGAAATCGAAGTCAGGGTGAACGGTAATAAGCAGACGTACAAATACCGTGTTGAAGTTGTCAACTGGGAAGACTGCGAGGAGCCGCCGGAGATTCGTATTCAGTGCCTCAGACGTGTAATCAATGACTACAACAAGGGATGGCAACTGGTACACATTGGTGCACCATCGGATAACAGTGTCCCAATCATGTTCCGTCGTGTTGAGGATGGTTCTGTCGCTATCCAATAGTATCATAAGCTCTTAAGTCCCTGTTTTGAACAAATAATACATTCTTGTTTAGGAATGTATCCAGCCTTGCTATATCTTTAAGAAAGCAAGTTCAATTGCAGGGAATGGACGGAGTTTAACAGCCTGTTGATTTCGTCTGAATATACCAACAGGTTAAGTTTTCTGTCCTTAGCCTCACTCCGCCTGTTTTCGCACAACACCAATAAACCTATGTCTACTTCTTTCTCTTCTACTGAGGAACTGGCTGTTCATATCCGGAAATTAACCGGATGGCAATGGGTCAGGAATCCACAGATTGTGACCGATACAACCGATTGGATGCGCATCAACAGGGGAGATGTCATTCGATTGGGCGATGAGGACTTTATTGTAAAAGGAACTCTTCGTGAACCTCGTTTCGGTATAGATGATCAACCGAAACCGTGGGTTATCAATACAATCAAAATGGACACCGGAGAGAAGAAAATTGTTAAGACAGTTTTTTATGAAGATTTTAACGTACTGATTGGATTATTCAAAATTCACTGTTTTCGTAGTCCCGGAAAAGAAGCTGATGTTCTGAAACTGACCCATGGTGATGATAGGTTCATGCAGGGCTACACAGTTGAAGATAAAGCTCATAATAAGGTGAGGATTCTGGATTTTGTGAACGGTACCTCATTTTTCAATTTTATACCGGAAATTCAGAAGAACCATGAAACCTATTACTATGAGGATCTGGGCACCTATTTATGGAAATTGCTTGACAGTCTCGAAGCGATAAAACTATTACATCATTATGATTTCTGTCATGGTGATATACGTAATGATCATATCATCATTGATTCTACTTCGGGGAAATGCAGATGGATTGATTTCGACTTATCACAAAATGTGACAGACTTCGATATCTGGAGTTTTGGCAACATTATCTGCTATGCCGTTGCGAAAGGGATTCTGACATTTAAAAGTGTACTGAAGAGTACTATTTTTAGTGATGAAATAAAGTCAACTCTTTCCAGTGATGATGCTTCAGCATTTTATGAATACCGTATTATGAATGTGAAAAAAGTATATCCCTATATATCAGATAAGCTTTCCAAAATCCTGAATCATTTTACACTTCGCCCTAAACTGTATTATACAAATATTAATGAGTTACATGAAGATTTTGTGGAGATGTTGGAAACGGAATTTCCCAAACCCTGAAACCGGATTATGGGAAGGAAAGAGGAATGAAAACAGCGATAATCGGTGGTGGTAGAGGCGGAAAGGCACTCATTGAATTGGCTACCGGATCATTTCTTCGTGAGCTGGTTCTCGAGGTTATTTGTGTTGTTGATACCGACTATGATGCTCCCGCCATGCAATACGCGCGAGATGTAGGTGTTAATACCCTTACCAGTATCAGCGAGGTAATGAGTTTGCCTGAACTGGAGCTGATTATTGAGTTAACCGGCAGAGATGATGTGCTTGAGGAAGTTTACTGGTATTTACCACCCGGTGTAAAACTGATTGACCATACCTTTGCCCGAGTTTTCTGGGACTTGATGAAGGCTCAGGAAGAAAAACAAATAAAACTCCGCGAAATCACAAAACTCGAACAAAGGATAGAGAAGGAAAGGCATTTCCTTCAGCAACTCTTTGATACAATACCCGATCATGTCATCGTAATCGATAAGAATCAAAAGGTTCTAAGGGTAAATGACAGGTTCAAGGATTACACCGGCCTAAGTGAAGAAGAGATATTAGGAAAGAATTGTAAATTAGTCCTAAAAAATATTCCCGGCATGGGAATTTGTGATGGGAGTGATTGTTATTTCGATGAAGTTCTGAAAAAAGGTAAAGCGTTAACACATATGCGGCAATCCCCGCCACCTGATGAACGTTTCTGGCAAGTTACCCAAACCCCGTTAAAAAATGAAAATGGTGAAATAGAAGCAGTTTTAGGAACATGGTATAAAATCACAGAACAAGTACTACTTAAGCGTGAAATTGAGGTTCAGGAACAACGGTTCAGAAGTTTTCTGAACTCGGCTCTGGATATGATTTCCATTAAAGATACAGATGGTCGTTATCTCATTGTTAATCCAGCAACCGCCAATGCATTCCATAAAGAACCTGAAGAATTTTTAGGTAAACATCCAAGCGAACTATTACCGGAAGAGACGGCAAAAACGGTCATGCAGCATGATAAAGAAGTTCTCGAGAAAAAAACACATGTCACATACGATGAAATTCTCCTCATAGATGAAATAGAAAAACCCTTTCATACCGTACGTTTTCCCTTGACGGACTTTGACAACAACGTCATCGGAATCTGCACCATTGCCCGGGATGTTTCAAGAGAACGATCCCTTCAAGACGAGTTAATGCAGGCAGGAAAACTGGCAGCTGTGGGGAAACTCGCTGCTGGTGTGGCACATGAGATCAATAATCCCTTAACAGGTGTCCTTGCATTTGCAGAAGATATTCATGACGAGCTTGAAGAGGGTAATCCACACAAGGATGATCTGGCGGTTATTATTCGTGAGACTTTGCGATGCAGGGATATTGTAAAAAACCTGCTTGATTTCTCACGGCAGGATGCGCCCAAACTTGAACGAAATAATATCAATACGATTATTTCTCAAGTTCTCCAGCTCGTGCGAAAGCTACCTCGTTTCCGAGACATAAATATTGAAACGACTTTAACCGATAATCCACCTGAAATTGTGTGCGATCAGAAGCAAATGCAGCAGGTGATTCTTAATCTTATGTTGAACGCATGTGAAGCGATGGATGGGAAGGGGATTATCCATCTCAAAACGGAATATGTGAAAAAGAAAGACCGTTGTTTATTGTCAATTATGGACGATGGACCTGGAATCCCAGAACAGGATAGAAACAAGATATTTGAACCTTTCTTTTCCACAAAAGGGACCAGTGGTCTCGGGCTTGCTGTAATATGGGGAATTGTGGAAAGGCATCGTGGTGTGATAGAGATTGATGAAAGCGTTTATGGTGGAGCGATGTTTACGGTGAAACTACCGATAAATAGGTAATTATTGTTGTTGCAGGAGGAAAAATGGATACCAAACTGAATGTTCTCGTAGTTGATGATGAACAGATTGTTCTGGACAGTGTTAAAAGACATTTGCGGAACGATGATGTCAATATCCTGACTGCATTAAGAGTTTCAGAAGGTCAGGAAATCATGAAAAAAGAGACCGTTGATATCATCCTGACCGACTTGATGATGCCAGATATTGATGGGCTTGAGTTTATGAAAATAGTCGGAAAAGAACATCCAAACCTACCAATGATTATGATAACCGGTTATGCGACCATAAGTACAGCGCTACAGGCAACTCAACTTGGTGCTTTTGATTACATAGCAAAACCATTCACTAAAACTGAACTACGCAGTGTTGTAAAGAGAGCGATTGATCTGGTCAGAGTTTCAGACAAGGCTGAAGACAGTAGCGAAAAGATTGTTTTATCAGAAAAGGATAAGGCACTCAGGACGATTGGGGAATATTCCTGGGTGATGACACAGAAAGACGGAACAGTGTTGGTAGGAGTGGAACGGAAATTCCTCCATGTGATGGGAAAAGTGCAGACCGTCTACTTACCTGCTGAGGGCGAAAAAATCCGGCAAGGAGCTGTCTTTTTTCAGCTCTTCAGCAGTGATATGCGTAGTCATGCACTTCTTGCTCCATTCTCCGGTGAAGTTGTGAAAGTAAATCAGGAAGTCATCGACTACCCCAATAAGGCGTTGCAAGACCCCTATGGTGACGGTTGGCTGATCACAATTGATCCATCAAATTTCGAAGAGGAACGCAAGCTACTTGGGATTTAATAGTTCAACTAAAAATCTATCAAAACAAAAGTCCGGCACTCGCCGGACTTTATTATAAAAAATAGGAGATTCCAGAAGTTGTGATCCACGAGTGAAGCCTGTCAGCCATTAGCTTTAGCGGCGGCTGATTATCGGGAATCTCATTTTCAGAATATGTGTTACTTCAAATACTTACTCGTATACAACCACTTCAACCACTCTTTATTATCCTGCATCTTGAAAAATTTCTTGGCGTAGGACATCATTTCACGGTTTATGGCATGTTCCAGGTTAGCATTTAATCTTCTCTTGGAACCCAGGTTCATGTAACTCTTAACAAAGACATCAGGTTCTTCTTCTGTACCGGCTATAACAGTCAATTTGTAATAGATCGGCATCAATGGAGCTTTTTTAATCGTTAATATCATTTCCATCTGGCCGACTTCACGCTCTTCTGCATTTTCAATAAGTGATCTGACGTTAGGATTACTCTCAATAAGGTCAAAGTTGTCAACGTTCACATAGGGACAGGGTTTCATGTAATGATCATACATTTCGCCCATGTAGAACTTGTAGTAATGCTGGTTTAATCCAAGACCTGATGTGTCACCTTCAAAAGAGAGATCCATATGTCCGTAGAACTTGATGTCAATCATATCATCCTGATATTGCTTCCAATCGTAGTAGTCGTAGATTTTTTCAGTGACTCCAGTCATTTCCATCAATCTCTCAATGTCTTCCTCGTCCTGGGTCATATAGACAAGGACGATCAGTAGAATGATGGCAAATGTGGAATAAAAAAACCACTTAAAAAACTTTCTCAGGTAACCTTCGTCCATGATCTTCTCACTGTAAATCGGTCTTAAATTTCCGCAGGATAATATAAGAGGAAAGTGAACACTTTGCTCGCGAGGGAGTCCTTATTTATATCAGAGGTTAGGAGTCTAATGATATATAGTATTGAACTAATTTTCGATTCGAAAAATCATTCTTGATCAAAGTATTTAGGTATATTATAATTAGGATGTTAGAGCCACTACCAAACAGGGAGTATATCATGCAATATAAACGCTTATTAAAGACAGCTTTAGCCACGGTTATCGTTTTATCATTAGTTTTTGCCGCCTCTGCGGGAGATAAGATAAAAATAGAGAAGCTCGATGATCTACCACGCCATACCTACCAAATTGATCAGAAAGCGGTAGATATGATAGGTGATGAGGAAGCTGTTCTTAAACTCGCAAAAGAGATTCAGAAAGATATAGAATCAGATTTAAACACGTATGAAATTGATGATAAGACAACCCTGCAAGGCTACTATTCAGTCCTGGGAACTATCGCTTTATTGGAAAAAAGATATGACGATTATTTGAATTTCCTGCAGATGCGTAAGGATCTTGAAGAAAAAGATGCAGTCCGTATGACAATGGGTCTTTTTACTCAATCTTATATCAAGGCAATAAAATCAGGTACAGAAAATTTCGAAGAGAATATGAAGAAAAATCTTCATGACCTCGTTTTTGCCTTACCCTATGATGTTGTCGAAGCAGAAGTTAAATCGTCCAAAGGTAGTGCTGAAATCTATTCCGAAGCCCTTATCCTCGGTCAGGTTGAAGCAGCGATCCAGCCAATCCTTGATGGTAGTGAAGGTGAAATGAGCCGTGACATCGCTCAGTCAATTGTCGGAATGCGTTATACAATCGATACTTATATCCCTCATAAACATGTTGTTGTTGAAGTCTACAGTGAGTATATCGCTGCCAACGCAACGGAAAAAGAAGACATCTGGAAAGATCGCGATCTGGAATTACCTGCTGGGCAGGATGTTGAACCAGTAGTCGTAGCAATCTGGGATTCAGGCGTAGATGCCGATATCTTTGTTCCCCTGGGACAGATGTGGGTCAACGAAGATGAAATTGCAGATAACGACATAGACGATGATAATAACGGCTTTGTGGATGATGTTAACGGTATTGCCTATTCACTTCATAGCGACAAAACGGAATCCTTGCTGTATGAGATCGGTGATATAAAAGATCGTCCAAGACTTCAGAGGTTGATGAAAGGGCTGGAAGATTTAACTTCAGCCATTGATAGTGAAGAAGCATCTGAGCTCAAAAAATCCATGAGTGAAATGGACAGGAGTGAAGTGCAGCCATTCATAGAAGACATTAGCAAATACGGTAACTACGCACACGGTACCCATGTTGCAGGTATTGCTGCTGCTGGAAATCCATACATCAGAATACTTGCTACACGGTTGACCTTCGGTCACACGATGATTCCTGAACTTCCAACCATCGAAAATGCTCATAAAGAAGCCAAGATGTACAAAGAAGTAATTGCCTACTATAAAGAAAATGGGGTACGAGCTGTCAATATGAGTTGGGGTGGAAATGTCGCAGGTATTGAAGGAGCACTTGAAGCGAATAACGCAGGCGGAACACCTGAAGAACGTAAAGCGCTGGCCCGTGAAATATTTGAAATTGGTAAAGTAGCGCTTTATGATGCAATAGCATCAGCGCCGGAAATTCTTTTTGTGACATCTGCTGGTAATTCAGACAATGATGTCGTTTTTGAAGAATTCCTGCCAAGTTCCTTTGATCTTCCGAATATTATCTCAATCGGTGCGGTTGATCAAGCAGGTGACGAAACCAGCTTTACTAGCTTTGGTAAGGTTGATGTTTATGCAAATGGTTTTGAGGTTGAAAGTTATGTTCCCGGTGGTGACCGTATGCCAATGAGTGGTACATCGATGTCCTCACCGAACGTTATTAACCTCGTCGGAAAGATGCTGGTTATTAACCCAGAGCTGACACCATCAGAAATTATTGATATTATTGTAAAAGCCAGTGATGAAAAGGCTGCAGGTGATAGAAAAGTAACCTTGATCCATCCGAAGAAAACAATCGCTATGTTAATGGGAATGTAGGTGTCGGGACACTCTCTAAAGGCATACTGCACGGCAGTATGCCTTTTTTCTTGACTCAAACCATAACTACCGATAGAGTATACTAGAGGTATATTCTGAGGTTGAAGGCGGTTTTTATTGTCACTTGTATATAAAAAAAAGTGGTTGGTATTGCATTAAGCAATCAGTATAATTCGCCAGAAATATTTTGAGGGAAAAATGGCACTTACAATACCAGAAGACATCAAAAGAAATGCAACTCCGAAGTGTTCTCATTTTGGCGAATGTGGTGGTTGTTCACTCCAGGATGTGACTTACGAAGAACAACTTCTTTTTAAACGTAACATTCTTACGGAAATGTTAGGTAGAGAAATTGAAGTTGTCGGTAGTCCTGCGCAATACGGTTTCCGTCACAGAATGGACTTTGCCACTGCCTTTGGGAAAGTCGGTCTTCGAAAGAAGGGTGATGCTAAATCATTGGTCAATCTAGGTGAATGCCATGTTGTAAAGGATCGTATCAGCAAACTTATTCCTAAAATTCAGGCATGGATTGAAGAGTTCGGGGTAAGAGGATTCAACTTCATAACTAAAAAAGGTGATATTCGTTTTGTTACTTTTCGTCATGCAATTTCATCTGATCAACTGATGATTATCGTCGTGACCAAATCTAAAGAAACAAAAGTCGCACCACTGATTGAAAAGCTTAAAGGAGAAGCAGAGACTGTTATCTGGTCCGTTCAAGAGAGAATAGGGGATGATTCACATGGTGCTGTGCAGGAAGCCTACGGAATGAAACTCCTCAACCAGAAGATCGGAAATTTTGAATTTGTGATCAGTCCCGGCTGTTTCTTCCAGAATAATCTGGTTCTAGCGGATCAACTTTTCGAGGAAATCTCTGGATTCGTATCAGGCTATACAATGGATCTTTTCTGCGGGACAGGAACAATAGGTATTTATACGTCGGGGAATGCCACCGAGGTGGTGGGCGTAGAAATTATGGAAGAAAATATAAGACTCGCAGAACTCAATGCATCGAATAATAATGTAAGTAACATCAAATTCGTATTAGATAACGCAAATCACTATCTGGCCCACTACGAGGGACCTAGACCTGACACAGTCATCCTTGATCCGCCTCGATCAGGATTGGCACCAAAATTCATTCGTAAGATCAATCGTCTACGTGCTGAAAATCTTGTCTATGTCTCTTGTAATCCAAAGACCTATGTCAATGATCTGCAACTACTAGAAGCCTATAAACTGGAAAGTATAAAAGCTTTTGACATGTTTCCTCAGACACCACATGTGGAAATAGTTTCCCAGCTTAAGTTGAAGTAGCCTGCAAACTCAGCAAGAATGGTCAAGTAGAAAAGCAAGATCGGTCAAGTATTAAATATGGAATCGAACTACCCTGTGCCTGTTCATCAGGAGGAAAAATGAGTTCAGGTAGTGGACAGGATTACAACAAACGTGTGATGCGAGTACTACTTTTTATCCAGCAACATCTCGATGAAGCACTTTCCTTGAGTGATTTGGCAGAAATCGCGAATGTTTCACCCTACTATTTTCACAGGTTATTTCGCGGAATGGTAGGAGAACCTGTATTGGAACATGTGAGGCGCCTCAGATTGGAAAGAGCGGCCCTTCATTTGAAATCGACCGAACGTTCCATCAGTCAGATCGCATTTGATGCCGGCTATGAAACCCATGAATCTTTCACACGAGCGTTCAAAAGTTTGTTTTCCAACTCACCTAGTCAGTATCGAAATCAAAACAGAATCGTACCTGAAGCTCCGTCTCCTTCTGGAGTCCATTACAACACCGATGGATGGGTGGAATCATTTACACCATTAACGGAGGGTATTTCTATGCAGAGTGTTAAGGTAGTCGAAAGGGAAAAAGTCAGAGTCGCTTTTGCCAGGCATATTGGTCCATATGATCAAGTTCATGCGGCATGGGGAATGTTATGTGGCTGGGCATACAAAACCGGACGGAAAGAGTTTCTGAAGGATGTTTTCGGAATGTGTCATGATGATCCAGATGTTACTGATTCAGGAAAAATCCGATTTGATGCTTGCCTGGTATTAACCGGAGATGACCCCGTTCTTGAGGATGGAATCGATATCCAAACGATTGAGGCAGGAACTTACGGTAGTATTCTCCATGAAGGTAGCTATGAAGGTATGAATACTACTTATGCAGCATTTATGGAGAAGTGGTTGCCGGATAGCGGATATGAATTGCGAGATAAACCGAGTCTGAATTGTTACCTGAATGATCCCGATAAAACTCCAAAGGATCAATTAAAAACAGAAATCCTGATTCCGATCAAAAGGAAGTAACCCTTTATTACCGGGTCTGCTTTTGTAGATCCGGTTTTACATTTTCTCAATAATTTCACTATTCAGTAGCTGATATTCATGAAACTGAGTTGCTGCCAGGCAAGAATGGGCAGGTAACACCATCACAATATCACCTATATTTATTTTCTCGAAACTCGTCTTATCTAATTGCATGATTCCATGTTCTTGCGAAACAGATATAAGTGGATTATCCAAATGAGTTTTGGTGAATCCTGATTCGTTATAGGATGTTCTATAGCCGAAAATCTTTTTACCCTCTATGGTTTCAATTGCTTCCTTACTAAAATGAATCGCTCCGCCGTATAGAACCACCTGTTTTCGATCTTCATATTTACCAACCACGGGGCAGGCAATTGCCACAGCGATGTCTTCGTAGTTGCATACACTTAAATTTGCCTGCATCACATCGTAAAAAACGAAATTTCCAGGCCTTATTTCATCAATATCATAAAACTTCTGAACCACAGAACAGCATGGAGTATCACCCGTGGAAATGATGAAATCTTTAACTCCATTTGTCCTTAAATGATCTGCAACAGAATTCATCTTTTGCGTTGAATCCTTGTAGACAGATGTGATTTCAGCATGAGAAGATGTTTGATAGCTGTGTCCACTGTGTGTCAGTATGCCTTTGAATGAGTGATGGCTGGAGGCGATTCTTTGTGCAAGTCCCAGTATCCTTTTATTTTCGTTCCAGACCAGTCCAGAACGGCGATAGCCAGTATCTATTTTGATATAAACAGATATAGTCTCATTGATATCCCTGTTAATGATATCAAGTGTCACCTCGGAATCAACCAGTAGATGGAGATCTACTTCACTCGCAATTTCGTTTATCTTTTCTAATTCAAGAATATTCACTGGAAAAGCAATCAGGATGTCTTTAAAACCGGAATCAGCAAAATAGAAAGCCATTTCAACGGAGGAAACGGTAATGGCATCGATTCCTTCTAGTTTGAATAGTTTTCCTATTTCAGCACTCTGATGGGTTTTAAAGTGGGGACGGAAGATGACATCTGAGGAGTTTGCTTTGGTCTTCATCGTCCTGATATTTTTTGTCATTCGATTTATATCGAGAATAAGCGTAGGGCGTTGTATGATATTCATATCAAATCCAATATTTTGTGATTCCATATCATAACCTTATTTATCAGCATTTTGCAATAATAATTACATGAAAGTCCTGAATGAGAATGTAAAAAGTGTATAAATATGAGACACATCCTTTAGGCAATAAATACCTAAATTCCAAAAATGAGACAATATACGAAAAACGACAAATATGCCAAATTGTGTCAGGTTAAAGAGTTAGGAAGTCTGAACAATTTGGCATCTCTTTTGCTAAATGTTGGGACGTAACATAAACCATAAGAGGAAAAAATGCGTAACTATACTTTTTTACTGATTCTATTAGCAGTGAGTTTACTAGCCTTCGGATGTAGTGATTTCTCATCAAGTCCAAAAGATGAAGAAGCAACATTTGAAAAAGAATTTATGTCTGATGGGCAGGGTGCAATCACCTATTCAATTGAGCTTGATACATCTTATTATGATGAGAGTTCAGACGAAACATTTTTCAGTTATATTGTGGTTTCAAACCCGGGTGGAGGTCCTGCCATTAGTCATTGGGTAATCGAATTTGATGAAGACTGTGGTTCTGCTGATGCCATAGCCGGATCAAATGATCCCCTCGTTGAATGGAATAATGAAGATCCGACGACGGGTGTTCGAGGTGTGAAGTTTGACACTGGCTATGATGATGAAGAAGTAAGGACAGTCACTCTTTCCCTTTCAGGATACTGGGATACAGCAGATGTAGTCATCGCCGTGAAATCTGGGAATGGATTTGTTCTCGGATCTACTGAAGGCCCCATTTGTGGTGACGGTGGAGATGGTGGCGGCGGTGGTGGTGGGGGTGATGATGACCCGACCTACACTTTAAGTGGTACAGTTTACTACGATGTAAATATGAACGGTTTCCAGGATGCAGGCGAACCTGGTATTGAAGGTGTTGAAGTAACACTGGCCAATGGTGGAACTGTCATTTCAGGTCCTGATGGATATTATGAATATCTTGAGTTACTGCCAGGTGAATACAATGTATCGGTTGGCGAACACAATAACAGAGAACATACAACACCATCTAGCGTAGATTTTACAATCGTTGATGCTAATGTGATAGTTGATTTTGGTTTTGAACCATATCACATCGATGGTTATGTATTCTTTGACATTAATGGGAATGGTGTTCAAGATGCAGGTGAACCTGGAATTGAAGGTATCGCAGTAGCTGCAAGTGATGGTCAGACATTCTCAACCGATGGTGATGGCTATTATTACTTTGGTGGGCTGCTTCCAGGAAGCTATGATGTCACATCTGAAGAAATTGATGGATATCTGAACACTACAGATCTATTTGTCAGTGTTGAAATTGTTAATGATGATGGCAGTGTCAATTTTGGTTATGAACTCGATTTTGAATCCCTGTGCGGACAAGTTGCTGATGGATACACTATTGGTTTCTGGAAGAATAACATCAAGAAAGCCATGCAAGGTAAAACAAAAGGCGTGCAGATTCCTGGTGACACCATTATCGAATATCTTGGCAACGTTTCTACATTTGCGATGAGTCCATTCACTTATTCTTCACTGAATGAGGCATTCAATACACTTTCCAGTACAAGTTCTGATCCGGCAGATCTGCTAGCAAAGCAGCTTCTTGGATCCGAATTTAACTATGCGAATGGTGCCTACATCGGTGGGAATGAACTAGTGACCTGGGGATTCCTCTACTATGGTGAATTCCTGCTAGTTAATTCAGGTGATTATTCTGGTGAAGAGCTTCTTGAAGCAAAAGATTGGTATGATGCTTACAACAATAGTCATGGCGGCGAATTTTACGGTCCTACATGTCAATAATTAATTTGACATTCTTAATAAAAAAGCCCGGCAAAAAATTGCCGGGTTTTTCTTATTTATTCCTGCCTTAAAGATCGAATTGGATTTGCCTGACTGGCTCTATAGGCAAGTGTTCCAACGGTAAAAAATGCCAACAGTAATGCGAATACTCCAGCAAGTGGATAAATCCACCATGCAAATGGAGCACGATATGCAAAGTTTTCGACCCATTTGTTCATGATATAAACCGAAATTGGCCATGCAACAATATTTGCAATGACGACCAGGAAAAGGTATCCGCGAATTAGAAGCGACATCAAGCTACCTGTACTTGCTCCCAATACTTTTCGAATGCCTATCTCTTTGGTCCGTCTTTCGGCTGCAAAAGCTATTAATGCAAAAAGACCGTTACAGGAGATTACTATTGCCAACACCGTGAAAAACATGAAGAGTTGCTGAAGTTGAATTTCAGCTTCATACATCTCACCGAAATTCTCATCGAAGAATTGGTACCGGAAAGGTGCTGTGGGGAAATTATCCATCCACGTTTTTTCGATTTCAACTATGGCATCACTTATTTGATCCTGATGAAGCCTGAAAGTGATAAATCGCGGACGAGCGTCGCTGAAGTCTAGAACCATTGGTAATACTTCATGGTGAAGGCTTTCAAAATTAATGTCTTTCACAACACCAATAATTGTTTGAGGCCAGTAATGCTCTTCGCCCTGTGCCGGGTTAGCATCTATGATATGACCAATGGGATCTTTCCAACCAAGTTTTTTTGCTGCAGTTTCATTGATTATGATTGATTCTGCAATATCCGTCGTATCTGCTTCACGGAAGTTCCTTCCCGAAATTAATGTCATATCCATGGTTTCAATAAAGCGATGGTCAACGTCAAGACGCCTCGACATTAGTTTGTCTATATCCGATTCATCCGTTACTTCATAAGTGTATTCCATGTGGCTGTACATGGGAAGGAAGTTGGAAATTGTCGCAGCTTGAATACCTGGATGGTCTGAGACCTCCAGCCAAAGTTTTTCGCAATCATCTCTGGACATATCCGGACCATTACGTAGAACAATCAGTTGATCTTTATTAAATCCAGGACTAAGTGTATCCATAAATTTAAGTTGCCGTACGACCGTAAAAGTTGATATAACCAAAACGATTGAAATAATGAATTGGAAAAGGATCAAGCCTGAACGGATTCCTGAACGGCCATTACCAAGCGTAAAGTCACCCTTAATCGTATTTGATGGGGTAAATGATGTCAGGAAGATTGAGGGGTAAAGTCCTGCTGTAATCCCCACGAACAATGCTAATGCAACTGAAGAGAAAAGTAATGAATAGTTTTGGAAAAGGTTAAAAACCAGATCTCGACCTACAAATCCATTGAAGTAAGGTAGGAGGAGATAGGTCAATAGAAAGGCAATTAATAAAGCTAATAGTGAAGTAAAGACAAATTCGCCTATATTTTGCATTATCAAAATGTTGCGTGTAGCACCAATGGCTTTACTTATCCCTATCTGTCTGACTCTTTCGTTACTTCTTGCAGTGGCCAGATTAATGAAACTGACACATGCAATTAGCAGGATGAAAATTCCCAATGCCGCAAAGATTGTAATTTTCTGGTGTGAAATTGTTGGTTGAAAGTCATAGGTAAAATCAAAACTTGTATCAAAATGGATATCTTTGACCGGCTGAAGTGTTGCGTCACATTTGGCACCAACAAGATCTAAGACTTCTTTGGCATTATTGTAGTAGACTTCGTTAATTGTCTCTTGAACTTCTTCCTGCTTTTGTCCCTCTTTTAGAACGACATAACTACCATAGTTCGGTCGCCCAACCCAATATTCCGCACCACCAATTGTCAAGCTGCTTATAGAGAGAAACATGGAGTGTTCGGGGAAATGTGAAGGTTGAGGGACATCTTTGGCAATACCTGTCACTTCGTAACGGTTTTCTTCGCTGAACCGTATTTCTTTACCAATGGGATCTTCTTTACCGAAAAACCTTTCAGCAGTAGACTGAGCTAATACTACTTTATTAGGTGCATTTAAAACAGTGGATGCGTCACCTTTTATTAATTCAAAATCGATAACTTGAAAAAAGGTTGAGTCTACATAAATCAAGTGATTTTCAAGAAAGACTTTTTCATCAACGTAGGTTGGGACTTCATTACCGCCGAAACGGAATCTAGTCCAGGATTCTATTGCAGGAATCTCCGCTGCCAGACCCGGAGCCACGGGGTAAGAGGTTGTCGGAATATGGACACGTTGCGAATTACTCACATCCAGAACCGTTGTCAAACGATATAGTCGGTCCCTGTTATCCATAAATTTATCATAACTGTATTCGTTTGATAGAAAAATCAGGATGAGCATACAGGTTGTTAAACCCGCTGCTAATCCAATCAGATTCATAAAATTAATGGTTTTATTCTTTAGAAAATTTCTTAGAAACAATTTCAAGGAGTGGGCGAACATAATTAATCCTCATCTAAGGAGTCCGGCAATTGGATTTAGATAATAGGTACAAATATTATGCCTTCTGAAAGGTACAGAAAACCTTGGCTTATTAGCGTATATATTATTCGTTTGTATGAGAATGCAACAATAACAAGTTCAGAATCAAACAACAGTTAAAGGGATTATAAATTCCCTTCCTCTTTACTCAATTGAAACGATTTGACAAACAGTAGGACAACCATAAGAATATTTAATCCCATAAACAGAATAAAAGCGTATAGCGGGAGTAAAAACGCGGATAGAATTGTAGAAAGACCGATCACAATAATGGTATTTCCAATATAGCTTATGAGTTTTTTGAAAGATTCTTCATCGTTTATTTCGAAAGGTACGTTTATGAATTTAGAATTTGGTGGAGCTTTTTTAATAATTAGACCAAGGAAAATATAAAAAACGCCCAATAAAGGGATAAAGAGATCAAGGAATGAAAATGTCGGATTTACAATTTGTAGCAGACTGACAATCTGCATCCCAAGGAGAAAAGCCAACGTCAGAAATCTTACCTGATCATATATCTTTCGGCCCTTTTTTTCCTTGAATTTTTCTCTATCAAGAAATGGTATTACTAGTAATAGAAAGTATAAACCAGCAGATATTAGCGGTAAGACAAGTAATGCCTCAGCTCGACCTCCGTAACGGTCAGGTTCGCCATCAATTCCCCAATGGACAGGAGATTTTTCAGGAACGATATTCCAAAAATAAAGCACAAGTAAAAACATGACAAGAAGGATGGCAAGATGTGGTAGTTCACGTTTCAGAAAAGAACTCATTCAATCCTCAATCTTTGCTGACAGCTTTTTCTAACTTGCAATATTTGCATGCAGTATTAAATACAAACAGGATCAACACCACGTTCAGAATGAAAAATACGAATATTTTGTATCGAGAGGGTAGGGCTTCGGCCGCTATGAATAAAACACCAACAGAAGATACCAGTGATGCAATGAGTCCTTGTACAGCAATTTGGTGATGGCTTTCTTTGAGTTTCCACGGTAACAGCGTCTCCAGCGACTGAACGTAGGGAAGCCTTACTAAAGTTGTTCCGACAAAAACATATAGCAATCCTGTAATTGGAAAAATCAGATCAGGAATGCTAATCTGATGGGTGACTAGTTCCTTGTAATTCAATAGCTGATTAATTAGAAGCAAAGCCAAGGTTATCGTTCTCAGTTGTTCAAAGATCAGAACCAGTTTGCGATCACGTTTAGCATTGGGAAGCATCAACGAAATAAACAAGGTAAAGAGGAAGAACAGGAAGATCAGAAAGAACGGTGCGTATAGGTAAACAGCTCTATCTCCGAATTGATCTGGGGAACCGGATTCGTCAAAATGGATTGGAATTTCTACAGGAATTTTCGACCAGAATAACCAAAGAAATAGAAGAGAGACAAGGATAATCATGAGATGAACGGATTCACGTTTGAATATTCCTTTCAACTCATCCTCCGTTATCTATCCAGCAAAGAGATATAAATCTTCATTCCATAAAAAAATATACTATCAAAGCCCTTAAATAAACAGGGCTTTGATAGTATATGATATTTATTTCATCAACACCATCTTTGTGGTCTGGATTCCATGTCCCTCAAGTTCAACCTGTAGAATGTAAGTACCAGATGCGAAATCTTTACCAAAGAATCTGTAATCAAATGATCCCGCTTTCACCCTCGTGCTCGAAAGTGATGAAACTTCCTTTCCGAGGATGTTAAAAACCTTCAGGCTCATCAGTCCTGCTTCGGGAATATTGATCTTCACTTGTGTGTCAGGATTAAACGGATTCGGATAGACGGATTCTATCTTAAATTCAGATGGAAGGCTTGTCACATTTTCAGGATAGTCGGTGGCGTGAGCAAATCGCAGAACAATGAATTGATCCGAATCGGCCACACCACAGTTCTCATGCCAGGCGTCTACACCAGTAGCAATACCAGCTGTATCATAATACCCGACCAATTCAGGATCATAAGGATCAAGTACATCATAGACAAGAACGCCATTTTCTCCATCTGCAACATAAAAGTAGCCACCACCCATTGTGATATCAGATGCAAAACCGTCGGTATTATTACTCGAAGCCAGTTGCGGATTTTCTGGTTCATAACAATCAACAATATTGACACCCGTTTCACCACAAACAACAAATGCAAAACTCTGATATAATAAAAGATCAGATGGGTTACTTATTTCACTGAAAGATCCCACATGGGTTACACTATATGATGATAGATCAAATGAGAAAGTTTTTAACCCATAATTATCATCGCATAGGCATAAAAGATTTTCGTCTATATCCATACCTTTTCCAGTAAATGCCGGGTTTTGGTAGGGAAGGGAAGGAGGACCAGTGGATTCAAGTCGATAGATAAATAATCCATCATCTTCAGAAATGACAAAGAGGTGATCATCAAGTATATCAAGGTCGGATACATCATAATTGATGTTGATTGTAGCTGCGATACTAGCATTTTCTCGATAGACGTTAAAAAGAACAATCTCACTTTCGTCAGTTGCAACTGCAAACAAGCTATCTGAACCATCAATCTTTGAGGCAAAAATATCGGTAAAACCTCTGTAATCTATTGGACTATCCGCTATATCCAATCCAAGTCTACGGACTCCACTTAAACGATCAAGTACAATTCCTTGATAATTTATACTATTGGATGGAAAAACGAAAAAATCGGTTACTTCTGATTGTCCGAATCGATCTATAAATCTTACGTTATTGAGGCTAGTTCGTTCATACATGTCCAGAGTATTTTGATTATGGTTTACAGTGAATATGTTATAACGAATACTAAAATCGTTGATAGGAATGTCGATGTTTTCAATAAAAGTCACATTGTGAATATCGCTGATGTCAAAACAACTGATTCCATTCTCGACTGAACCAATCCATAAATTATCACCGACTACTTCAAAATCAAATGCGTGAATATCACTTTGCGGGGGAGTAATCTCTGTCATAGAGTCTGGCTGTGAAATATCTAAAATTTTCCATCCCGCTTCACCCATGGCAAGAAACAAATATCTATCCTCAAAATAGATGTCATATACTTCATTACCGGTTGTCAGGGTATCAAGTATCGTAATATCAAGTGGGTTGAATACGTTGATAGAAAAGAGCTTTCCAACCCCATCCACTAAAAAAGCAGTATTGACTCTTTTAACAACCCATTTTCCCCCTTCGGGAACATCAAATCGATGAATACTCCAAGGATTTTTATTAACTATTTCTAAACCCAAAGAAGTCGCTGCGTATATCTTAGCATTCTCAGGGAAAACATGGAAGCATTTTCCGTCTGTATCCCATCTCTGACTAATAGATTCATAACCTAGCTCAACTATACCAGAATCATCTACAGCAGCATATCCCGATGTGTAACTTCTTATAGTATCCGGACAGACAATAGTACTTTTATTCAGGTTTGGTGTAAGGTATGTCAGTAACTCAACCTCATTTACAACACAATTTCTACCTGGACCCAAGTCCCTGATACTCTCAAAATTGTCGTGAGTATATAGTTCAGCAATTCTTGATACTAAAAGACTGTCTTGTGCAAAAACACAGTTAATAAAAAGTACGTTGAATACGAAAAAGAGTTTTAGGAATCTCATCATTACCTCAGCTTGCAGTATCGGATTCGGTTGTAGAGAAAATCGCCACCCCTTTTCAGGGATGGCGAAAAAAGCTATTTCATCAGTACCATTTTGGCAGACTGGACTCCATATCCCTCCAGTTCAACCTGAAGGATGTAGGTACCAGATGCAAGGTTCTTACCAAAGAACTGATATTCAAAGAAACCTGCTTTAACTCTGGTGTCTGACAGAGTGGATACCTCTTTGCCAAGAACGTTGAATACCTTGAGGTTCATCAATCCCGATTTTGGGATATTAATTTTGATCTGGCAGTCGGGGTTAAACGGATTTGGATAGACTGATTCTATCTTAAATTCAGACGGTAGGATCGTGTCATCTTCAGGAGTCTCTGTGGCGTAAGCGTATCGCAGAATTAGAAATTGGTCTTCATCGGCCACTCCACAGTTTTCATGCCATGCATCCACGCGAAGTGCATTTCCCGGAGTATCGTAATAACCAACCATTTCAGGGTAGTAGGGATCATGGATATCATAAACTCTAACACCATTTAAGCCATCAGCGATATAGAAATACCTTCCACCTATTGTGATATCGGATGCAATACCATCAGTATCAATTGTTGTCACAACACTTGGGGATTCAGGCTCATAAACGTCAACAACCTTAACACCTTCTTCACCACATGCAACAAAAGCAAATCCTTGAAAAACAAGAATGTCGAAGCAATAATTAGCGACATTTAGAACTGAAATCTGATTAGGCATAGCTGTAGGTGATGAAATATCATAGAGATATAGATCACCAATATCATTTACCAGGAATAAAGTTTCATCTTCAACATCGATACCGTTAGCATCAATCTCTGTAGCAATAGAATGTGTCAAGGCTGGATTAAAAGGAACATTCAAATCATATACATTGAAGCCGCCTTCGTCGATGGAAACTGTCATCACCTGATTTTCAATGACCAGATCTGAGCCTTTTGCGCCCAGTTCTATTTCAGCCTGAATTCCAGCATCCCACATTCTGCCAGGATCAAACATCACAACTTTGTTGTCTGTTGTGAGAAACGCTCCTACGGTATCTTCGAATGCGAATCTATGACAGAGTTCCGCGTCAAATGAGAGGTAATCCCCTATGTACCAAGGGTAGGAAACATCAATCCCTCGTAATCCTCTATTGTCATCACAAACAAATCCCATACGGTTGTAATAGACATAGTCAATGATATGACTATTTCCGTAAACACTGGTTTGATAGATGCTGTCAGTGTCTGTTACATTCAAGATAGTATAATAGTCATTACTCGTATTGACATAGGCATATCCATCCCACAATACTGAGTATCTTGCATCAACGTGATAGCTTGCTAATTCCTGGATATTCTCAGGAGCTGATATATCAAATAGTCCAAATCCTCTCGTTCCACAACTCACCCATGCAGTATCGTTTTGTACAGTCATCTGGTAGGCAGATGCCGGGTTTTCAGGTTGTGCTATCAAAGATGGATTTGCCGGATCATGTAAAGAATAGATAGTTAATCCATTATCAGGGGAGAGAAGATACAGGGTGTTGTTATAAATATAGAGATTCTCGATAGAAAAATTCAAATCAATGTTAATACCAAGTTGGATGTTATTTGTGTTACTGATATTTATAACGTATAGATCATTATTCCAATCTGTTACGTAGGCATAAATCCCATTTACAACTACTTTTGAGAACCCACCTTCATGCAATACCTGACTCGACAAAGTGGGAGAACTGGGCAATGAAACATTAATTGCATGACATCCGGTATCTGTGGTGATAAAGGCTGTCCGGCTAGCAACTACAACGTCAAAACATTTTCCGCAATCAGTGAAATTTGCTAAAGGATCACTTAGGTAGATGCCATTCGCATCAGCAGTTGCCATTCCCAAATCATCATTTGCAATATACAAGATATCATCTTCCCAGTAGATACTGTGAACAGTATCCGCTATGGGGAATCTGTAATAACCGGCCATCTGATCAGGTCGATGTCCAGTTGCAGAATGAATTTCGTCTCGGTTGACAATGATATAGAAACGGCCTTCACCGTCACCCTGCAATCCTCCTATGGAATCGAAGTTTTCAAACATCTTGCTTAATAAATTGACTTCAAGACTATCTTGAGCGAAGGATGGTACTACAATAGTAAGAAGCAGAAGAGATAATACTACAGGCGTGAATCGTTTCAAAGAAAGCATTTTTATCCCCCAGATAAAATCAAAGTAAACCGGCTATTTCATTAAAATAGAAGGAGATTGCTTGTGATACAAAAGAAAATACAATTTCAATAAATAAATGGACTCCAGATAAGTATCTCCTTATGCTAATTTGACTCTGCCTACACTGGAACAAATATTAAATTATTGCATCAAATAGTTAGGAAAACATAACAACAAGGCAATATTCTATGAATTACAATAAAATACTATTTTCGATCATTTTTTTAATACTACTAGTCAATCCGCTTTCAGCACAAGTTCGATTGGATAAAACTGATAGTAATGGACGTGGTGTAATTGAAGGCAAGGTCGTTGATAAATCAAACTATGAACCAGTTATAGCTGCAAATATTATTGTCCTTGGATTAAATCAGGGCGCTGCTACGGATTTGGATGGGAATTTTTCAATAACTGGTATTCCACAGGGAACATATGCAATCCAAATATCCGCTTTGGGTTTTACTACTGATTCGAGAACAGATTTATTTGTATCCAATGTAAAACCAATAGACTTGACTATTGAGCTTGAACCCAGTGCCATACAGCTTAGCGAAGTAACCATTAGACCCTCTTTGTTCAAAAAAGAGACAGATGCTCCTGTTTCAACAACCATCCAGTCTAACGAAGAGATTAGACGACTTCCAGGCGGGTTTGAGGATGTGATAAGAGCCACTGCGTTATTGCCCGGTGTTGCTCAGGTCAATGCAGGGCGGAATGACCTTATAGTTCGCGGTGGTGCGCCATCTGAGAATCTGTATCTGATCGACAATGTTGCCATTCCCAACATTAATCACTTTGGGACGCAAGGGACAGGCGGTGGACCACAGAGTTATGTTAACCTGGACTTCATAGAAAAGACCAGTTTTAGTACGGGCGGATTTGGCGCAAAATATGGTGATAGAATTTCCAGTGTCCTGTCAATTGATTTAGCTGAAGCCAGAAAAGACAGGTTCGGTGGTAAAGCCACCATTTCTGCATCACAATTTGGATTCGATGTAGAGGGGCCTATCTGGGGTGACAAAGGAGGCGCATATTTCAGTGCACGAAGGAGTTACCTGGACTTTATCTTCAAAGCTGCCGGGTTCTCTTTTGTTCCAGAGTATTGGGATTTTCTTCTTAAAACTTCTTATGAACTTTCTCCTAAAGACAAACTGAGTTTCTTTTCAATATCAGCTATCGATGAAGTAAAACTCTTCAACGATGATGCAGATGATAAATACGGTAATTCACAAGTATTGGCACCTTCACAGTACCAGAATGCATCTGGAATGACACTCCAGCATTATTATGGTAAAGGATACATCAATTTTACTCTAAGCAGCGTGATTACTAATTGGGATGCAGAGCAGAATGACAGTTTACTAGTACCGATTTTCAGAAATATCTCTACCGAAAGAGAATTGGGTTTCCGAACAGAAATCGTACATTCGCCTGACAAAGGCAAAGAGTATACATTTGGTCTACAACTTAATTCAGTCTCAATGGAAGCAGATTTATACTTAAGGCCGTTCCAAACTGATTTTGGTCAGACACTTCAGGTTAACGATCTATTCGAAGAACAATCATTTAAGGTCGCAGGGTATGGACAATATTCACGACGCTTCGGTTTCCTGACAACTACTGCTGGAATTCGAACCGATTATTTTGAATTGACGGGCGATGTTGTCACAGCTCCCCGATTTAGTCTAAGTTATCCAATTCTAGCTGGAACAACTTTAAACACCAGTATAGGGCGCTATTACCAGACACCTAGTTATCTCTGGTTGATAACCAATGATAGTAATAAGGATCTAAAGTATATCGGTGCTGATCAAATTGTACTTGGAATAGATCATAACATTAGATATGACGTTCGATTCACAGTTGAAGGATACTTCAAAAATTACTTTAACTATCCAGCTTCAACCTTAAGAACATACCAAGTTCTATCAAATGCTGGCGGCAGTTTTGGTGGGAGTGAGGATGAGTTCGCTACTTTCGGCCTTGATCCACTTGTCAGTGAAGGAAAAGGGTGGTCACGGGGGATCGAGTTCTCAGTGCAGAAAAAAATGGCAGAACATCAGCACTATGGGACTGCAAGCCTGACAATCAGCGAAACCAAGTTTACAGCTCTTGACGGTATTGAAAGACCCAGTGCATTTGATCAACGAATGATTTTTAATATTGCATGGGGATTTCTTTTCAAACGAAATGTCGAGGTTGCAGGGAAATTCAGGATGGCGACTGGAAGACCCTACACACCGTACAACTCTGATGGAAGTAGAGACTTGGACAATATCTACAGTGAAAGAACGGATGTTTTGCATTCCCTTGATCTGCGTGTTGACCGTTTCTGGAGTTTTGAAAATTCTACACTGATTACTTATCTCGATATTCAGAATGTTTACAACAATGCACTACCTGATGTTCCAAGGTGGAATGAACGAGAAGGAAAGGCCGAAATTCGTGAAGGCATTGGCATTCTTCCATCTATAGGAATCAGTCTGCAATTTTAGATTAAAGGCCATCAGGCGGACAATCCTGATGGCCTTTCTCTCTCATTTAAGGAGCATGAACCTTTTAGAGAGGATAGAAGATTCACCCTTCAGACGATAAATGTACAGTCCGCTACTCAATTGACTAAAGTCGTATTTTTCTGTGTATCTGCCTGCTTTCAAATTGCCATTTATTAGAGATGCCACCAATTGACCATTTACATTAAAAACATCAAGTGAGATGACCTGATTTGTGGAAAGACCAAACGATATCGATGTTGTAGGGTTAAATGGATTTGGGTAGTTTTGATCCAGATACATATCTGATGGTATAGTCGAGAACTCCTTATGATCCACTTTAGTAGTTTCAAGTTCAAAATGGGGTAAACCATATGGGCTACGGTAAGGTCCACCGTATGCTCCACGGTCATTTAGGATAGTTCCCATTGATGGGTAAAGAGCTATTCCATCGCTCTCAGGATCCTCAACATCATTATAGGTAGAATCTGGATTTCCAGAATCGATTGCTTGTGATCCTGAAGATATCTCAAGAGTTTCATAGTTAAAAAGTGGATCCACATCCTGATTCATTATTCCAATAAATCCACCATTTACGATACTGTAATTCACATTCACATTACTACTACCTTCAAAAGAAATTTCAGTATTACCGTTTTCGTATATGATATTATTCTGGGAATAGAATCTCGAATTTGCCAGGATAGCGATACCATCACCGCCGTCATTATTCGTGTTTGAATTGCCAAAGACTGTATTATTATTGAATGTTACTGAATTGTTTGGGGTGTAGATCATCAAGCCTGCACCACCACCATAATCACCTCTTGAGCTATTTTCTGCAACAATGTTATTACGAATGGTAGCTGTCGAATAGTTGATGACAAATCCACCACCATACCATCCATAATTGTGGATAAAAACGTTATTCTCAATCACCGGACTTCCATAAAAAGTGCTTAATCCAGCACCACCGGCAAAAGAATAGCCATTTCCGGGATCTACTACATTATTTATAAAAATGTTGTGGTGAATATACGGCGAAGCACTACGAGAATAGATTCCACCACCTTCACGGGCGTTTGCTCCGCCTTGAGTTGCGAACGAGGTTCCTGTTCCACCGGTTAAGGTGAACCCCATAATTTCGGGAGAAGTCCAGGCACCAGATATCGAAATGGCACTGCCTGTGTCTGCAGCAAATGAATTCCCCCCATCTATGATGGTGGAACTTATTGCATCAAGATTGAAGTCAAGTATAAATGTACTGGCTAACACAATATTTTGGGTACGGATTCTAACATTTTCAGTGTATGTACCTGGGGATACAAGAACAGTATCACCGTCTTCAGCAACATCAACAGCCATTTGGATGGTGGAATATTCATCTGGAACCTGAAGTATATCCCCTAAGGCCAAGGATGAAAGAGAAAGCGATACTACAAGAAAGAAGAGGGACAAATGTTTCATTTTTCAACTCACTATGTAAAGTCGGCTCACTATTAATATTAGGGTGCACTAACTTTAATGCAAGCCTTGTTCAAAAGTTTTTGAAAACGGGAGAGCAAATTTGATAAGAAATGAAAATTCTTCAATTCTGAATCATAAAAGCCTTGTTATATTTGAAGCCAATGTATAATTCAAGAGGAAAATATGGAATTTCTTGATTTTACACCAATAATTGCGGCAATATTAACTTTTATGTTGGCGTTACTTCTCATCTTGAATCGTCAATTCAATCGCTTGAATGTTGCCTTTATTTTATTACTGGCAAACGAATCATTGAGTAGCCTATCTGGGTATTTTACCAATACGGCCGATCCTGTTCAGTTCAATATCTTCATACATATAAGCTATGTGTTAAACGGACTATCCTTTTTTACGATCCTCTATTTTGTTATTGTCCTATCAGGTTACAGAAATAAATTACACAAAAGGGTGATTGGTATAAGAGTAAAGGATTTTTTCCTGACTGCCATAATATGGCTAATTGTTACTGAAATATTCCTCAATTTTACCAATGTTCTCGTTAAAGATATAACGTATAGCGAAAGCACAGGGTTTGTCATTCAATGGTCATACTGGATGTTTATCCCACAGGCTTTTTCAATTATCAGTATCGTATTTATTTTTTCAATGATGATTAATGCGCTTCGCAGAGCGAAACCGGGGAGTAGGAGATCTTTCCTGAAGCTGAACATCATTGGAACAATGATCCTTTTTGGGGCTGGTCCAATTATTGGGATTCTCCTGCCAACCCTCGGAATCAAAACAGATTTGCTCGTAGAATATGGAACACTGATTTCATCATTAATCTATTTTTATGCAATGACAAAATATCAGTATGATACGATTAACGATCTGAACGTCAGTCTTGAACGGAAGGTAGAGGAGAGAACCAGGCACCTTCGTGAAACACAAGCCCGGTTAGTTCAAAGTGAAAAAATGGCTGCTCTTAGTAAACTCGTCGCTGGTATTGCCCATGAGCTCAACACTCCTATTGGAGCAATGAATAGCGCCCATGATACTCTTAAACGTGCAGCTACTAAAATCGAAAAGGTTCTTGTTGATAATGAGAACAAACAGATATCAAGTTCTATCGATGCTATTAAATCCACCAGTGATGTGGTGATTGACGGTAGCAAAAGGGTGTCAAATATTGTTAACAGGATGAAATCCTTTTCACAACTCGATGAAGCAGACCTTCAGACAGTAGATATTCATGCCGGAATTCAGAATACAATCGCTGTATTTACACCGGAATTACATGACTTTATCACAATACATGAAGAGTTTTCCGATTTGGACCCGCTTACATGTTATCCAGCTAGGTTGAACCAATTGATCCTATTTCTTCTGGATAACGCAAACCACGCAATTGTCAAAGATGGCGAAATACGGATAAGTACGACTAAAAAGAATAATCACGTTGAGATTTGTTTGAAAGATACCGGTATAGGTATACCGGAAGAGAATATGGAAAAAATATTTGATCCGGGATTCACAACTTGGGGTGTGGGAATTGGTGTTGGACTGGGCTTAAGTATTGCCTACCAGATTGTTAAGGAACATCACGGTGAATTGAAAGTCGAATCCAGTCCTGGCAATGGTACTTCGGTTACTATCAAAATCCCAATAGATTTGCATCAGAAACTGGCTGACAAAAAAGAAAAACCCTGACGTTAGTCAGGGCAGCAGGACATTCCAAATAGGTTATTAAACATTGGTGTGAAATAAAGAAAATCTTCCACATCGGCAACCCTTCACAGCGGTTTCACCGGGATATAGATTGCAAAGTGATGTTTACCTTCAGGGTGTTCTTTTGGATCATTCAAGTAGAGCTCAAACGGTGGCGAATCGGTAGGCTGGAATCCGCTTTCAGGTAACCATCCACCGTACATGGCGCCCCATCCATTGCCGTATTCATCTGGATTAATTTCAAACTCTCCAACTGCATATTTACCGCCTTTAACCTTCATCATACTGATTTCACCACCAACTTCAGTTCCTTCAGGGACTGTCATACAAATACTTATCCGAAGTTTGGCATCTTCGGTTAATGACGGATCATCATGGTAAAGTGTCATGAACTGGGTCTCATTTGGAATGATTAATCCTCGAGGACCAGCCCATTGGGCCAATTTACCAAACAACCGTTCGAAGAGTGCTTCGTCACCTTTATAGGGTCCCATATAACGGACATAAGCAACGTTTTTCTCTTCCATCTCTACAATTTCCACTTTTACATCTTTGAATTTTGAGTCTTCCATGGTCATCCTCCACGTTAAATTGCCGTTCACAGGGTCAACATAACGTTCGTAAGTGGATGGCACTTGACGCATCTTGCGGAGGCCTTTGCGTTTCTTGCTATACTCAAAATCTGCAACAATTTCGTTCTCGGGATCTATGTCCCTGCGCCAGTCAGAGGCACTCATTTTGAACCGCTCTTTAAACGCGCGGGCAAAGGTTGCGGATGAAGAAAATCCAAGATCAAATGCAACTTCTGTTACACTGGAATCAGGATACATAAGCAACTTTGTAGCAGCTCTTTCAAGTTTGAGTCTCAGAATATATTGGTAAAGAGTCTCACCAATCAATGTTGAAAAGATGCGATGGAAGTGGAAGGGTGAAAAGTTTGCAACGGAAGATAACTTTTCCAGTTCGAGTGTTTCCCCGAGATGCTCGTCTATATAATCCATGACACGATGGACACGGACCTGGTATTCATTACTCACAATTCTACTCCCCCGAGTGTTGTTAAATGGAATTTGAATATAATGAACATTTGTGTAGTAGTAAAACATTTTGTATTATGATTCATCAAAATTTTTATGTCAAGTGGTAGCCCGAGAGCGACCAAACCTACGAAGCTTAAACGAAGTGGGATGCACCAAAGAGAATTGATAACCGAGTGTCCGAATGCCGGCTCGTCACGGCGAAGCACAGTGAAGATTGGTCATTTGGGTTTCGAATATAGAAACGAAACTAATAAATGACGGGTGGCCCGAATGCTGGCCATTCGGGTTTCAAAAAAACAGAACACAAAACTTATAAGGGAGAGGAAACGATGGAACTGGTAGAGCAGATTTTAGCAGCAATGGCAGATGAAGGCAAACCGATGAGTGCTGGGCAAGTAACAGAAAAGATCGGGGCGGAAAGAAAAGATGTGGACAAAGCGTTTAAGGCATTAAAAGCGGAAGGGAAAATCATTTCTCCCAAACGTTGCTACTGGGAACCGAAATAGGGGTTACGTGTGACCACACTTAAGACTTTTAAGTCGGCCTCGGCCGACTTCTTTTGTTTTGTGATTGATTTCAAAGCGTTTTATTAACAAGGAGGTATGTACGTTTGTCGTATAAATAGAAAATGTAACTGATTGTTATGTATAGAATAGGAATAGTATATCTATGTGATAATTTATAAAATAACAGTTGACTGAGAGACATGGTATGTATATTATATAAAATATTGTACTATTAAGTATAATAACCTTGACACCCCCCCCTAAATGGTTAAAGTGAAGTGTATTTGTAGTAACTTTATATCATTTAATTATTGGAGGGTAAAAATGAGTAAAATCCGTACGGTAGTCTTGGCACTGTTTCTAATCAGTATTCTTACAGGAACGGTATTCGCAGGTGATCCACCGAGTCAAACGGTGAACCATTGGGACTATGGAATTACTGGGCTTAATCCAGGCAATATCGGCAGTCATGCAATCCCATCATGGGTTTACAGTTATGCAACTGTCTCTGGGACTCTCACTACTCACTATTATAATCCAGCCACTGTTGGGTCAGACGGAGTGAATGAAGAATGTGAGGTAGAGATAACAGGTGGATATTTTGGAATGTACGTTAGCGAAACGCAGATTCGAAATGAAATTAAAGATTCTGATGATACCTCAGGAAGCGGTGTCAATTTATCAAATAGATCAATAGAATGGAGTGGTACTGCCCATTTTACCGATCAATTGATCTATGATTGGGATTTTGAATACGATTTCAATTGGACAAATGGAACACCAAACGACTAATTTTACTGTGGCCGGTCATGATTCTTATGACCGGCATTATTAAAGGTTATGAAATGAGAATAAAAGCACTGACGGTTACTTATTTACTGATACTAATTAATCTGGGTATCGCTCAATCTTGGGTTTCGGTTTCAGATACGTTCGCAGTTCCTTTACGGATTTGTGCTGATTCCACTGGGCAAAAAATAATTTTATCTATAACCAGGGGTGGATCTTGGCACACATACAACGGAGGGTTGAGTTGGGAAGCAATAGAAGTAATTGACAACCCTGTGACCGGATTCAGTGGCTCTTCATTTTTAACATTGGACTCGGAATCCGATACCGTTATTGCACAGTTCTACTCTAACACATTTGAATTCAGCAGGTTTTATTCTTTTGATTCAGGGACAAACTGGGAAATAGTCAACCAAGAATTTTCAACTGTATCGTCTCATCAATTCACTTTTGACGAATCCGCTAAAAATAGATGGTATGCTGTTGATATGTGGAGAACGAACATATCTGAAGATTACGGGCAGTCATGGGAAGTTTATGAAAACGATGATCGAATTTGGCAAAAATCACAATTATCAATCGATCAAAATAATACAGATATCCTTTACTATAGCGGTTTCTATGGTCATCATCCTGAGGATGGATACAGCAATAGAGGTGGATTAGTAAAATCGGATGATAGAGGTCAAACTTGGGATCATTATAATCCACTGCTTAATCTATTCGATGAATTCAATGTTAATCAGGCATTTATCAACTCATTTTTACAAACAGGTAATGGCGATTTCTTAGTCTCTATATCGAACTTAGACAATTCAAATCCTTGGTATAACTCAAACATTGTTATCATTGATTCAACTGGAATTCCTTATGGAAGATTTGGCGAAGAACTTGGAATAAGATTTCAACCTCAGGAATTTATTGAAGACATATCTATCCCTGGAAGAATCTACACTTATTCAGGGAATTATTATCATTTCTATGTTTCGGATGATTATGGAAGAACATGGAATAGAATTATTGGAAATGGTTTACCAAATGGTTGGCTAAGCATTTCTGATATTTTCCAGAACCGTTTCAGTGGTGATCTATATGTAGTAATTCAAAATGAAGGCGTGTTTAAAAGTCAGGATCATGGTGATAGTTGGGAAAGAATACTACTTCCTTCAGTAGGTTCTGGTACTACTCTGTTTAATGTTATCGATGATTATATTTACTCTCTTGACCTGACTGGAACAAGACAGATAAGAGCAGAAATTACGACTGGCTTTTCCGAAATATTGTCGTTCCCTACGAATGAAGATACACTAATTATACCACGTAGAGTATATCATGTGAATGGTGATACAATTGTCAGTCGAATTACTAAATTTAGCAGAAGAGTTGGTGATGATATTGAATGGAGCGGTGACTTTTTTATCTACTCAAGTGATGGAGGAATCACTTGGGAAGAAAATCCGAATGTGCCACAAAAGATGGTGTCTTTCTATAACACCATAACCTATGACAACAATACCAGAATAACAGGAAAGAAACGAGGAACTGAATCTGATACGGTATGTATAACCTATGATCTAGGAAGAAATTGGGATAAAATTCCCTTTGTTCTCACAAATTCTAATTACTTCTTTTCCCAAACGGAAAATGGGGTATACTTCTCTGATATTAGTGATATTTACAAACTTGATATACAGAATGAAAACATCTCGGGACTCGATTATCCAGGACAAGCACTTGTTGGTAATAGTGTATGGACTAATTTTGGTGATTCATTATTAACTGTTTCTGATGATGGGGAATGTTATTTTTATGACGGTTTTAACTGGGAGAGAAAAGCAAATGTCCAAGGTGAAAGGCATTATGGTATAACTTTAATACCCGGTGATGTATATACATTTGTTGCGATGGTTGAGGACCATAACGGATTTTATCTTTCACAGGATTTCGGTGATAATTGGGAATATTTACCCCTCGAATTTGAGAATTCTGACCAGAACACATGGTTGACATATATAGAGTATGATGAAGATCGCCATCGTTTATGGGTAGCGACAGGACTCGGCGTAATGTGGTTGGATGCAGAAGAAGTGGCCTCAGGAGTGAAACCTGTGAGCCTACATCCAATCGAATCGAAGTTACTCTCTTGTTACCCGAATCCATTCAATAGTTCGGCGAATATCACTTATCAAGTTACAAAGCCGGGAAAAGTAGAACTGAAGTTATTTGATATCACTGGGCGGTTGGTCAAAGAATGTATTGATTCTCAACATGAAATAGGATCATTTAGTTTTCTGTTGAATATGGAAGGATTTTCATCTGGAACCTATTTTGTGAAATATATTTCTGATCAAGATGTTCATGTGCAAAAGATTTCTCTTGTCAAATGATAATAATGAGTTTGAACTTTTTCTACTGTAGAGGTAATCACCTATTTCGATAAACTGAATCTCGAAAGCATACGATGGACAGTGTTCGCTTCGTTAGATAATTCATGAGTGGCGATGGCTTCATTGGATGCATCTTGGGCATTTTGCCTTGTTTCATTATTCAGGTTGTTCAACTCCATCGCGATGCCATCAATTGAATTAACCTGTGATTTACTACTGACATTAATCTGGTCAACAACTTCCCGGACTTCGGATATCCGTTCGACGATTGTGTTCAGGTAGCTTGCAGTTTTATCAGCGATTTCAGTACCGTTTCCAATTTTGTTGACTGTATTTTTAATCAACCCTTCAGTCTCTTTCGCAGCTTGAGCCGAACGTTGTGCAAGGTCGCGGACTTCGTCAGCTACAACAGCAAATCCCTTTCCGTGAACACCAGCCCGCGCTGCTTCAACTGATGCATTTAATGCCAGCAGGTTGGTCTGAAAGGCGATTTCATCGATAACTTTAATGATCTTCCCGATCTGGCTGGAATCACTGTGTAATTCATTCATGGCGGACAGCATTTCGGACATCTGGTTACTTCCTTGCTCGGCTGAACTATAAGCAGATTGAATTCCTTTTTCTGCTGAAATAGAATGCTCAGAGTTATCTCTTGCCTGTTCTTTTATTGATTCCATCGAACCTACAAGAGTATCCAATGACCTTGCTTGATCTGTTGCACTATTAGCTAATTTTGTACTTGTTTCACTGACTTGAGATGCGTGTTGTGAAACCCGGTTCACAACAGATATAACAGAATTAAAAAGTTGGTTCAGGGAATCCAGAGAGTGGTTCAGGGATTTTTTTATAATTGCATGATCACCTACGTACTCTCCCAGGACCCTTTTTGATAGATCACCTTGGGCCATTTCATTGATCACCTTGGCAGATTCTTTTATCGGTTGAAGAATTGTGTTGATAACATCGTTAAAACTGGTAAGGAGTCTCAGGTAACCTTCTTCGGTGCTGACTTGATTGGCTCGGATACTTAAATCACCTTCTTTCATAGTGAGGGCAACACGGCTTACTTCGTTTATAACGAGATTTAGCTCAGAGAGATCAACTATCTGTCCCATAGCACCTATGATCTTCCCGTTTTCATCACGGATTGGAGTACCAATATTTGCTACGGGCATATTCAAGTTGTTGACTTTCAAAATCGTTCTTTCAACAAATTCATCTCCGGTTTTTAATGCTTTACTGGGGGCGCAATTCCCATCAACACATTCTTTGTTCTCAATTGTATCATAACATTTTTGTCCGATGCATCCGTCCACCGATTTTCCACTGATTTTAGCACCGGCAAGATTGATATAAATTATCTCCTGGCTTGGGTTAATCACATATACCGGAAAACTGAGCGTATCAAGATATTTTACTTTAGTCTCACTGTTTCCCAGCCTTTTAAGTAATTGAGTTCTTTCTTGACGATTCATCTCCAGTTCATCGTTCAGATTTACATCCATATCGTCTTTTTCTGCAACCAGGGTCGAATGTTTTCTTTTTAATTCATCTTGTTTTATGCCAGCTAAAGAAGCAAAAAATCCTAGAATAACAGGGGCCAAATCAATTATCCAAAGTAACGGATCAGCTGCTTGTATTCTGACAAAACTATCAAGGGAGAATACTTCTTTAGACTGGATATATCTTATAACCATAGCCACAATAGGAAAGACAAAACCGAATGCAGCACCATAGATTGCATATTGAAGTCTACTTGATAATTTAGCCGTGGTAGATTCCATATCTTCCTCATTAATTTGATGATTGAAAGTGAAGCACAATGATATCCTAGGTATTTAATAAGTGTGTTTTCCAGAACCAATACGAGAATATTTTAAATCTATGATAAAGAGACATTTCATCCTCGCCATGTGATTTGTGAATCTTAAAACCAATCCTTATTCTGTTTTATTCGAAACTCATGTTGTGAAAAACTGATTTGGGATAAGAAAATGAGAAAATCCTTGTCATTGATGTTGATGTTATTATTTGCTGTTCAAATCTCATTTGCGGCAAAAATTCAGCAGAAAAAAGACTTTTTATCAGAAGCAGAGAAGATTGATAAAACCGCAGCGGAAAGGTTTGTTGATAATCTCACTGATGCAGACTGGTTTGAGGCTGACAAAGAGATGCTATTGGAATCATTTCAGGCTGCCTTAGATGGTAGAAACGGCTTCCCATGGGGTGATACTTACTCAGATTCCCTCTACTACAAATATGTACTACCACCTCGTGTAGATGATGAACCTCTTCAGCCGTATCGCAAGTATTTTCTTGATGAGATCGGTCCTCGTTTAAAAGATATCACAACACTCACAGAAGCCGCATTGGAAGTAAACCTTTGGCTGGGTGAGCGGATAGGTTTTAAACCAACGGACTGGCGTGACCAGGGACCGCTTACCACTTTATCCTGCGGTTTCGGTCGTTGCGGCGAACTGATGATTGTTGCTATTGATGCCATGCGTTCAGTGGGGATACCAGCCCGAGGCGTTTACGTTCCCTTCTGGTCCTCATCTGACAATAACCATGCATGGATTGAAGTGTATACGGAAGATGGATGGAAGTATATGGGTGCGTGCGAACCGGCTGCTCGCCTGAATGAAGCATGGTTCGATAAATCAGTCCTTCGAGCAGCAATTTTGCTTTCAAAAGGTAGTGAAGATGAAAGCGAACATCAGGATATCGTAAAAACCCGTTCGGGTTATACACTAAACGTGACTCGAAACTACGTTGACCCGGCGATCCTGAAGGTTGCATTCCCTGAAGATTGGGAGGATGAAGACGGTGTATGGTTATCACTGTTTAATTTCGGAACGATCCGTCCAATTGTTGAACTTGTACCCACTGATGGAATTGAGACTCTGGAAGTAGGGCACGGTGACTTCATGTTGCTTGGTCTCTATAATAACGAATTGTTTGTTCAACCGTTTAACGCTCAGTTGAAACGCGAAACTCATCTTGTTATCAATCCAGAAAAAGCAGCACCATTGGACTTCACACTTGCTTATCCCTGGCCACCGATGGAGAAGGATAAGGGGGAAGAGATTCTGGAACGTTGGCGTCTGGATATGGCTGGACCGTTACGGAAAGAACGTGATGCAAAACGCGAATGGAATAGCGAATGGTTGAAAAGATTCATTGATGAAAAAGGCGGAATATACAATGATCTATTTGAGATATTGGAATATGCCCCTGGTAATGCCGGAACGATCATGAATGCCGTTCTTGATCTACCTGAAGAAAAACATGAACAGGCAATCTTTACGCTCAATCAGTTTTCTGCTAAAGATTTAAGAGATGTGAATAAAGAAACCTTAAGAATATGGCTGGACAGAGATTTGGTAGAGATAGAAGACGAAGAACTCAAAGCATCTGTTCTCGGTCCAAAAGTGGCCTACGAATACCCGGCTCCTGAAATCCTTGCCCATTATGCAACGGATAAAATGGATTACACTTCACTTGACGATCTGAAAAAAGATGTTAAAAAATATTCCAAATATGTTGATGATGAAAAGTTCGCACGTCCATTACCTCCATTAACTATCGATCATATGCTTGCAGCAAAACTCGACATTGATGAACGTTCCGCTGCGAGTTGGTGGGTGGATCGTCTGCGCAGAGCAGGCATTCCCGCTAAAAAATCACCTTGGAGCACGTGGCTTGAGTTTTATTGGGAGGGTGAATGGAAACCCTTGGTTCCATCTGATCATAAAAAACTGGGTGTGGTTGAAGACAATGAGGACATTCAAGCGCACTATAAAGAGAAAGCAAAAGTTGCTGTCAGCTGGAAAGAGAAAACATCGGCACCAGCCTATGAATCCGAATTTTGTTTTGTTCCGTTGACAGAAAAAAACTGGCCGGATTACCGTCGTGAATATCCTGAATCACTTGAAGCTGATAGTGTTACAACAAACATAGAGATTTTCCCCGGAACCTATTTTGTGACTGCAGGAAGGAGAAACAGCAGGGGAGATGTCCGGGTTGTAACGGACATTGTGACTGTTGAAGAAGGTCAGGAACTTGAGTACGTCATAGATTTAATTCCACCAAATGATCCTCCTGATGCGTCAGGGCTAAAAATTAGTGTCGCTGATTTACAAATGGAGATCCCTGATGATGACCGTGGAAACCTTATCGTGATTCTAGGGGAGAATGAACCATCCATTAGGACGAAAGATCAGGCAGAACCATTCAGATCTGAAACGATGAACGTTCATTTCCTGATCGGACTGAATGTTATAGATGATTTGGACATAAAGACATTGGGATTAACTGATTTGGAAATTAAGGATGCCCCATTTGTTTTCTTCTTCGATGAGGAAGGCAGGTTAGTCTTTTCGCAATCAGGATATGATTTAAATTTACCGGGTAAACTTCGAAATTCACTATTGAACTAGCATATTAACCCGCCCAACGGCGGGTTTTCTTTTGTCTCCAAATAAAATTGAATTTTTCACTTTTGTGACTTGTTATTTTCTTCGACTGAACATAAGTTCAGCTTTTAGTATTCAAAAGAGGGAGTCTTTAATGAGCGAACTGCTGAAAGATCGATTTCTAACTGAAGAGTCTTTACAAACATTCAGCGATGAAATAGTAAAAGGGTATAGTGAATTCAGTCAAACTGCTTTTCTTAATGAGGTAAGGTCGGGTGACTGGAATGACCTAGAACTGAAACAGAGGATGAGGCGAACGACTGAAGTACTTCATAACTACTTGCCTGATTCATATAAAGATGCAGTTAAAATCTTGATGGATATTGCCCCTGATGTAAAAGGGTTTGAAACGATGGTATTACCTGACTATGCTGAAGTTTATGGCATGGATTTTTGGGAAGAATCAAGGAAAGCATTAAAATGTTTTACTCAATATTCATCCTCCGAATTTGGTATACGCCCATTTCTGAATAATGATCTTGATGCATCTATGAAGTTGATGTATGAATGTGCTGAGGATAAACATGAGAATGTACGTCGATTTGCCAGCGAGGGATGTAGACCCCGTTTGCCTTGGGCGATGGCAGTTCCAGCACTAAAAGAAAATCCTGAACCAACTATACCAATATTGGATAAACTGAAAGATGATCCATCTGAATTTGTAAGACGAAGTGTAGCGAACCATCTCAATGATATCAGCAAAGATCATCCTGAAATTGTACTTGAATTGGCGAAGAAATGGATTGGATTCTCGACCGAAAGAGATCGCTTGATCAAACATGCGCTTCGCACTCTTCTCAAAGCAGGTAATCCACGGGCCATGATTCTGTTCGGATTCGCTGATCCGTCAAATCTGGAGATTGAGAGTCTGCGACCCGTAGATGATGTGGTTAAAATTGGAAATGAAACGCACATAATGTTTGATCTGATCGTTAAAGAAAATGAAAAAACAAAGGTTCGCCTCGAATACGCGGTTTATTATGTGAAAGCGAATGGGAAGGTCTCTAAAAAAGTGTTTAAAATCAGTGAGAATGAATATTCCGCAGGTTCCTATTCAGTAAAACGAAAGCTCAGTTTCAAAAATATGACGACGAGAAAACACTATTCTGGGAAACATGAGATCGCTATTCATGTGAATGGAGTAGAAAAGGGGAGAACTTCAATCGAACTTACAATGGGATAGCATGGGATCTTGAGCGGGTATTAGATGATAAATCTCCAGATAAGAATTTGGCGAGTAATTATTTGAGATACATCTACCTGTATAAGTGATTTTTTATTACGTTACAATTTCTATTTGAAGAAACATACTCAGGAAAAAAATGGATCAGGCAACCAGTACCAAATTCAGACAATTAGCTTTTTTCGCCATATTCTGTGTTGTGTTTGTACATAGTTATACTCTCGAACGGACAATGGCTGGTCATACTCTGACACTTTCTGAAGCTCCCATTACTTTTTATATAGAGAATTTTTTTAGCGAAGGATTAGTAAGAGTTGGGCTGCCTTTTTTCTTCATTATCTCCGGTTATTTTCTATTCCTTTCAATGCGACGATTTGATTCGATCACATCATACTATAAATATGCGGTGACGAAAAGGATGCGTTCGATCGTCTTGCCCTATCTATTATGGTCAGTATTCTGGATTCTTGTCTACGTAATTATCCAGTCTATACCAATAGTTCAGCAGTATTTAACGCGGGAGTCGTTCATCGAAGTCCCAATTGGTAGGAAACTTGAAATACTATTACTTGATCCGATTCCTTATCAACTCTGGTACTTAAGACACTTGATGTTGTTTGTTTTGATTCTCCCGGTATTCTATTATTCTATAAAATATTTGGGAATAATTGTTCCTCTGGTCGTCTTGTTAATCTGGATGAAGACCTGGTTTTTATGGATATTTGGTGTACAGGACATCTTTTTCTTTGTTCTTGGTTGTTATTACGGTATTCACGATAAACCATTCCCGAATTTCAAAAAATCTACTACACTTATTTTACTCATTACATGGGTAATCGGTGTCGCTATAGTGACCTATCTGGTTTTATATAATCCAGATTCCCTTGTTTTTCAGGGGATGAAAAAACTTCTTAGAATCTATGGTGTGTTAACAGTATGGAATCTATTCACTTATATTCCTCAAAAGTTAGGTAACATTCTGGCAAAAGGAACTGTTTACACTTTCTTTGTATATGCTCTTCATGAACCCCTTTTATCGCTAGTCCTTGGGGTGACCTCTCGTATCCTTCCATATTCTGGAGCGTATCATTTGATCTTGTATTTCTCTAATTTTGTTTTCGGTTCATCGCTTTCAGTTCTTCTGGCTCTATTTGCACAACGATATATGAATCCTGTATTCAAAACTCTTTCGGGTGGTAGATAGAATGTCTATATCCGCTACTCTGGAATAGTAGAAGAGAACTCATGAATAATATTAGATAAAAATGTGTTCTGTAAGTAATTAATAATCTATGGATAACGTTGTTGTAGCTCCCATATTCAATAGGAATAATTTTTGCGATTACAATCTTCTTGTATGTCAGCCCTTTAGTTAGCCGTTTAAGAGGTTGACATATAGTCCTTTCTGCAATTCCGAGCCGGAACGGGGGGAAGTGAAATGTATCGTCAACTTTTAGTCCTCATCATTGTTTTACTTTTATCATCTTTTATCCAAGCAGCTCCTTTCCATGACGCTATTCAGAACGGTGAAGTTGATTCGGTAAGATCAGCGTTAAATAGTAATCCAGAACTTCTATCTCTTCCAGACGAAGCTGGATATCTTCCTATTCATTATGCCTGTTACTACAACCAGCTTGAAATGGCAAAAGATTTCCTATCGCTAGGTGCGGATGTAAACTCCAGATCGGGTGGGGGCAGTACTCCACTTCATGGTGCTTCTTACTACGGACATAAAGAGATAGTAGACTGGTTACTTGACAATGGGGCAGACATAAATGCACAAAATCAAAGAGGATGGCCGCCGATTTTCAGTGGGGCTTTCAGTCAAACTCGTGAAACACTAGATATCCTGTTGGATAATGGTGCAGACCTTAATATAGGTGACGAGAGAAATGCACAATTAATCCATTATTTATCATGGCTGGGTGATACTCAACGTGTGTTAAATCTTATTGACAGAGGTGTAGATATCAATCAGAAGCATGACGAATTGGATACGCCAATTACTTGGGCTATTGAAGCTGACAATATTGATTTATATGATTCTTTATATAACCGAGGGGCTGACTTAACTATTGTAAATGATGAAGGACGAACGTTAGCTCACTACCTTGCATACAGAGGGCAGGCTGATCGCCTAAAAGATGTGATTGAAAAAGGACTCGATCCTGAAATGCCTGATTCATCAGGCAGAACCCCTATCTTTAATGCTGTATCAGGTGGTGATCTTGAAACTATAAAACTTCTGGTCGAATTAAACGTAGATGTCAATCATAAGTCAAATGATGGCGATAGGCCGATCACCAGTGCTTTTGGTATAGATTCCACATCGACATTTGAATATTTCCTCAGTTGTGGCGTTGATGTGAATGCACCGTTATGGGCAGATAATAACACTCCACTGCTGGTCTCTATATTCTGGGAACGACCAGAATGTACAAAGATTCTACTCGAAAACGGTGCTGATCCAAATCTAGCCAATGAACAAGGAAATACTCCTTTGATGGAAGCCGTCAATTCGTGTAAAACAGAAATCACCGGTTTGTTACTTAACGCCGGGGCAGATCCTAACATGGTTGAGAGTCACTACGGTCATTCGCCTCTTCACAAAGCTGCAATTATGGGTGATCCATTATCGGCAGAATTGCTGGTAGCGCATGGTGCTGATTTGGATTACAAAGACAACGCAGAATTGTCTGCTATTGACTACGCGGTAAAATATCGTCAGAAAACGGTTGAAGATTATTTGGCGAGTAATGGGGCAAAATCCATAGTTAAGGCAAATAAAGGTAATGACCTGAAGAAATCACTCAAAGATGGAGAAATGACTGTCTGGTATTTAGGTCACTGCGGTTATGGGGTAAAGACTGCAAACCATCTTCTCATTTTCGACTACTGGAAAGGTGGACGAATGTCGGCTGATCCTTGTCTGGAAAACGGTTTTGTAACTGTGGATCAGATCAAAGATCAGGATGTGTATGTTTTTGTTTCACATGAGCATCGTGACCATTACGATCAAGCTATCTGGCAATGGGCAAATGAGGCAAAATCAATCCACTATGTCTACGGTTTCCAACCAGAAAACATGAGGCGAATGGAACCCGAGAATATGTTTGCTGCATATGAGGGACCCGAATATACTTACACAGCCCCACGAACAACGACAGAAATAGATGATATCAAGATTACTACTATTGCTGCCAATGATGCTGGCGTCGGCTTTGTAGTTGATGTGGATGGTTTGGTTTTGTTTCATGCCGGTGATCATGCAGGTTGGAACGAAGATGGTAGAGAAGACTATCTGGCAGAAATCGACTTTATAGCTGAAAATACCGAATGGATAGATATGGCGTTTATTAATGTTACAGGTTGCCACACTCATTGTGAAATCGCATTACGAGAAGGATTGTTTTACGCTCTTGATACCCTGGATCCAAGATCCTGGTCACCGACTCATGCAGGTGGAAACGAATACCGATACACTGATTTTCTAAATATGGATGAATGCGAAAAATGGCGTGAAAAAGTTGCTTGTCCATGCCATGCCGGTGATTCCTTTTTCTATAGTGAGAAAAAAATAAAGATTTAATTTTCCTTTTACTTACATAAAAATACTCAGAGTTAAAAACAAGAAATATCCCCCTTTTAGGGGGATATTTCTTGTTTTACACCCAGCATAAAGCTTATTTTTGTATTAATCCAATAAAAATTATCAGGAGGGCAGTATTATGAAAACGGCAAAATATGTCAGTCTGGTTCTGATTCTTATTATCCTCATAACAGCCTTAAGATTTTCATTTGGAGCGGTTGAAGTAAAACCGGACATATTTAATGAAATTGTACCTTTACTTGGTGTCCTTTTTGTTGTTGCCCTCTTTATTGAAAGGGCGATTGAGGTATTTTTATCCACGCTACGTTCAGCTGAAGCTGACATTCAGGACAATAATCTAAACGTTGTCAAGACAAAAATTGAAACGAGGGTAAAAGAGAATCAGCTTGAAAAAATTGAAGAATTGGAAGATGTATACAACAACCTTCAAATTCGCCGAACCCAATATAGAATCGAATCAAGAATGATAGCCCTTTGGGCAGGTTTAATACTGGGTATAATAGTATCAGCTGCAGGCATAAGGGTATTAAACCAACTCTTTATACCTGTAACTGTGGGGACTCAAGCTTATTTCTTTACGCTGGCTGATATTGTCCTGACAGGGTGTGTACTTGCTGGCGGTAGTGAAGGGATCAACAAAATCACCAAGATCTATTCCGCTTATATGGATCGTGCGAAGGAAAATGCAAAAGTGAAATAGAAAATATGTCCTGACTTCAATTGCTTGAAGATATTGAATATTCTTATCATTATCGTTGGTGATATAAAAATATTCATCTATCTTTATAGTCCGGTGCTTTTAATGGGGGTTATTATGAACAGATGTCTAAGTTCTATCCTTATTTTCCTCATTCTTCTACCTCTACTTGTTTTTGCTGTACCGAGTGAAAAACTGGTTCGTGAAGATTATACGATTTATCATTATTCCAAAAATGTGTCCAGACTGGATATAACTATTGGGTGGCGTCCTTACACTGTCACTATTGTTCACGGTGACGAAGGGGTATTACTGATTGATACCGGCATTTTCTTTGACGGTGATATTATTGAAGAGGCTATTAAAGAAATAACTGAAGAACCGATCAAAAAGGTAATTTTAACTCACTCACATCCTGATCATGCCGGTGGAATTGCGAGGTTCGGAAAAAACGCTGAGATATATGCCAATCATAAAGGCGAATGGCAAAAATTCTACTCACTGCCACCGTTAAAGACATACCCATATCCAGTCAACTTTGTAACTGATTCGCTCTCTTTTTCGTTTAATAATGAAGAAATCCATCTGTATAACCTTCCGCCCGGCCACAAGCGTGATGACCTCTATGTTCACATAGAGAAAGCTAACCTGATTGTCACTGGTGATCTCATCCTTTCAGGAGGCTATCCTTTTGCTGAACTGGCAGATGAAGGTTCCTACAAAGTTATCCTCGAAGATTTTAGGTATTTCCTGTCTCGATATCCCACTGCCACTTATATAGCGGGACATGGTTGGGATATGGACTATGTAATGCTATCCAATTATCTGAAAATCACTGAAGAGAATGTCGCATTTATAAAAGACAAACTTCAGACGATGACAGTAGATGAACTATTGGCTTCAAACGAAATGGCAGTCTATGATTCCCTCGCTGATTTTGGAGTTAGCCATGCTCTCTGGGTTGATATCATTGCTAAGGAAGAGGGATTTATTGAGGCTGGCGATCATTCTATTCTCGGTCCGCTAACACAAACTATTGTTGAAAAAGGAACGGAAAGTATAGAAGAGACCTTCAATTCTCTAAAAGCAGGGAAAGAGAATCTATACCATATCAACGAAGCGGAATTGAATCTGCTAGGTTATCAACTGATCACCAGAAATCGATTGGCAGATGCTGAAGTCATTTTCCGTTTAAATACGCAGGAGTTCCCAGCTTCAGCCAATACATACGATAGTTATGGGGAGTTGATGTTAATGATGGGAGATACTCTGAAAGGGATTGAATACTATAGAACTGCGATAGAAACGGATTCAACATTCGAAAATGCTGCCAGAGTTCTGGAAAAGTTGGGGGTGGAGTGAGTTACGAGTATCTCTTCACAATGATATAAATAGTATAAGGGGAGGGGCACATGAAACGATTTAATCTTGTTTTGTTCGTCGTGATACTAGTCTCATTATTTGCCGGGCAGGTAATGCCCCAGGTTGAAAAGGAAGAAGACAGAGAACCAGCCACGAAATTCATAATTCATGCCTACAATGATCATCTCTATAAAATCTCTTATGCATCTGATCTTTATCCATTTAACGTTTTTGCTTCAGTTGGTGAAGATGGGATATTGCTGGTCGATACTGGTTTACCAATGGATGCTCCTGGACTTGAGGAAGCTATCCGCTCAATTAGTGATAAACCGATTACCACCATCATTGTCACTCATACCCATATGGATCATATTGGTGGTATTGCCTTACTGGGGAACGAAGCTACTATCGTGGTGAGTGAATTTGGAGTCCAAGCGAACTATCATAATCTCGAACCGGTCAACAATTTCACACGTCCAGTAATCGCTGTGAAAGATTCTATGACCCTCGAGTTTAACGGTGAGGATATTCATCTCTATAATCTGCCACCAGGGCATTTTAAAGATGAACTCTACGTTTATTTTGAAGAATCAAACGTAATTTGTATTGGTAGTCGTGTGATTCCAAGTAGCTATCCGTATGCTGATTTAAACTCGGGTTGCACAATTGATGAGTTGGTTGGCAGGATAAAGATTTTTGCTGAAATGTACCCTGACGCCATTATTGCACCTGGACATAGAGATGATCAGAATGCTCAACAATTGATTGCTTATCACAAAGCACTCACTGAAAATATTCAGGTGATTACTAATGGTCTGGAAGCAGGTAAATCAACGGAATCACTTGTCTCAGATAGTGTACTGGCACCGTGGGATTCCTTGGCTGATTACGGTGTGACACATCAATTATGGATAAACTTGATTGCTCGAGCAAAGGGATTTGTTGAACCACCGGCAGAATCAGTTGTTAAACCATTAACAGAGGTATACATCAATCAAGGTGTTGATGCGATGCTTGAGCAATACCAAATGTTAAAAGCTGAGCATCCGGACATGTATACCTACAATGAAGCTGACATCAATATGCTTGGTTATCAACTGGTATACAGGAACCATTTCAACGATGCGAAAAAGGTGTTTGAACTAAACATTGAAACATTCCCGGCCTCAGCAAACACTTACGATAGTTTAGGTGAACTATTGTTGTTGATGGGAGATACACTTAAAGCGGTTGAGAGCTACCGGAAAGCAGTTGAGGTTGATTCAACTTATCAGAACGCAAAAGCAGTACTAAAAAATCTGGGTTCAAAAATTTAGTAATCAATTCGTTATAGTTATATTATACCCGACAATTAATGGTCGGGTATTTTTTTGGAGCGAAAATGGATAGGATAACTGCTCACAACGAAACTGCTTCAAGTTATGATCAGGAAGCTGGAAATGTTTATTGGTCTGCACCTGATTTTATGATGGGAATGTGTTATGACTATATCCAGGCAGGTCAGAATCTCCTTGATATCGGCATTGGAACTGGAATAAGCGCACTTCCTTTCTCAAAACATGGATTAAACGTCATTGGAGTTGATGGTGCCAAGTCCATGTTAAAGGAATGTGAAAAGAAACAAGTTGCATCAAAGCTCATTCTTCATGATATCTCTGTAGGTCCTTGGCCGCTAGAAAAATCATTTCACATTGCAATTTCAGCGGGTGTATTCCAATTTTTCAATAATCTAGAAACTATTTTCCAAGAGGTTAGGAAAGTTCTTTTGGATGATGGATTCTTCTGCTTTACAGTACTAAAATGCAGAGCTAGTGACTTTTGCAAGAAAGATGGGACACAGGATAAAATAGGCTTGATTGATGAATTTCATGTACCCATGTACACTCATCCTACAGGTTATTTAAAACAGTTGGCAGACCAAAACGACTTTCAGATAGAGAAAGATGGCGTAATTATCATGGAAGATACTGTATCAGAAAAACCAGATGATTTCGTCTTTGAAGTGTATTTGATGAAAGCAATTGGGCGGTAAAGGTTATACCGCCCAATAGGAATTATCATTCTATAACGAAGCACCGACAATAAGGACCACTATGCCCAGATAAGATGGGAAAAACAGCATGAAAAGAATAGCAACAATAGCAAGAGGCGTAATCTTTTGATCTGTTTCACGGATCACGATGGTTTTGGCTACCATGTCAAAGGCTCGTTGCTTTTTCTTTGTAAACGGTTGGAAAATGGCATCCAGTCCAAGAATCTCGAAATAGAAAGATAGACGTCTGACAAACGCTGCCCCTAAACCTACCTCGCCACCATTTTCATTCAGAACTTTCAAACGCAACAAATATTTCCCAAGTGTCTTTCCGTAACGATACTCGAGGAGTGGGAAATAGAGGATGTTAATTCCCCATATACTGAAGATGAAAGTAAATAACAGGATAAATCGTGGAACCGACATATAAATCGTTTCTACTTCCAGTCCTGTTTCCATAAGAGCACGAGTGAGTCCATGGATTGTATAGGAATCAATGTACATGTTTGGCCAGAAAAGGAAGAGTAAGAAGAATGGGATTGTTAGAGAGAAACAAAGACTGATATCTACCAGAAATGCTAATACCCTTTCGAAAAAATTGGCAAATACCAGGTCCACCTCAGCCATAAATTCATCAGCAATGTCCTTTGGATTACCCATTTTACGCATTGCTTCTGCTTCAGATTCACCTGCTGCAATAGCTTCACTAAAATGACTTCGAAGGTCAGATTCGAACTGTAACCGTTTATGCTCTGTTGCATAAATTTGACTCATGACCTCATCTATATAACGATCGATTCTACTCATTTTCGTTTTCCTTTCTATAAATCAGCTTATCCATTGCTGAAAGGAAATGTGTCCACTCCTTTAATAACGCTTCAAGCTGTGCTTTACCTTTTTCGGTCAGCTTGTAGTATTTACGTGGAACACCCCTTTTGGGGTTATCCCTGTAGGATTCAATGAATCCACCATCCTCAAGTCGGTACAGGACCGGGTACAACGTCCCTTCTTTAACCTGGAAAAGTTCACCTCCCCGTTTTTCAAGGGTGGCCACAATCTGGTATCCATACATCTCTTCACTATCCAGGAGCTTGAGGAGGATGAGTTCTATCGTTCCACGTTTCATTTCACGACGGAAACTCTCCATGCCTTCTCCATCTATATACTTAGCGGCTCTAGGTATATTATAGTATAGAGTAACTGGCGAGTCAAGGTAGAAGCACAGAGTATTTATTTTTCTGGAGATTGGGAGGGGGCTTTGTCCATCTATTCAGGAAATACCTTGACAAATCTTTCAGTCACAACAGGCATGTCGTCGGTTGGAGTACGACCAATAGCTTTACACTCTTCGTTGAAAAAATGTTTATGAACTCGTCTCCAATATTCAAGGGAACGATCTCCTTCTCCTTCATCAAAGGCGATGTCTTCACCGACTTCGTTAAACGGAAGAACTTGAACTTCAATGGTTTTTATAGCGCAGACAGGGTCACCGTCCCAATTGGTGACAACGCTATAATCTCCAGGTTGGGGCAGTGGGTCTCCTTCAAATTCGTAGGCCCATTTCAAACTGCTGGTGGCGGTTTTAATTCCCTTCAAGACGAGTGCAGCCAACTTGTTTGCATCCTTTTTATTGTTGCAGAAATGCCAGGATGAATAGGAAATGTTCTTATCTGGTCTATCTTTACTGTGTTTAAGAAAATTATCCCAAAAAATTAATGTTCTAGTCTTCTTCATCAAAATCTTTCATCTTTTTGCTTCCCAGCCAACCTTTATTCTTGAAGATAATGACTTGGACAACAACCAAGGCGATCATAATACCCCAAATCATCGGATAACCATAGGACCAGTTTAACTCAGGCATATTTAAAGGCGAAATATCGTTATTAAAATTCATTCCGTATATACCGGCAATAAACGTAAGAGGAATAAAAATGGTCGCAATAAGAGTTAGGTATTTCATCACCTCATTGAGTCTGGCACCAGATAATGATATTTGTAGATTCAGAATATCAGAAAGACGATTGTTAAGTGTTTCGAAACCTGCCATGGCTTGATTTGCATGATCTGCACAATCACGTAAATAGGGTGAGACATTATCGCTGATTTGTGTGAAGCCCCCTCGGTTGAGTTTCAATACAGCTTCATATGTTAGAAATAGAGTTCTTCTAAAGTGACTGCATTTTCTTTTAAAAGAGATGGCTTCTTTTCCTATTTCAATATTAGGCGTTTCAAAAATGGTCTCCTCAATCCTTTCAATTCTTGTATTATCCTTTTCGATAATCGGGAAAAATGAATCTACCATTAAATCAATAATAGCATAAGCCATGTAGTCTACATTTGACCTGATCCTAGGTTTTCCTTTAAGAAGTCTTTTGTGAATTGGTTCGAGATAATCGTGTTCCCATTCCTGGATGCTGATAATAACATTTTCAAAAAGGATGAGGATAATTTGTTCGGTTTCACCTGCTTCATGAATACTTGGAATACGACCTACAAAAAAGAGATAATTATCGTACTCTTCTACTTTAGGTAGCTGAGTAGAGTTTATGACATCTTCTAGAGTCAATAGATGGATACCATAATCCTTTTCTAATTGTGTGAATAAGTCGGTATCTCCATGCCCATTAATTGATATCCATACCTTTTTGTCTTGTGGTAATTCCTGGCAGGGAGGCAAATAATCCAACGTCTTCAGGCTGCTGTGATCATAATAATATGTCTTAATCGATGGAGGAATCGCATCCTTTTTGTGCTGAATTATACCTGGAGGATCACCGGGTATTGGCATAGATTTATAGGATATAAACTTTTTACTGATATTTATAAAATTCATAAATTTCTCCTTGATGGATTATAAATAAAAAATTAAGCTATACTATTCACAAAATCATTAAAAAAAGGTTAATAATGGAAATACTCAGTATTGATTTTTTAAGCTCCGTTTGGTACAAGTGGGGCACTCGAATTGTCAAGATATTATTGATAATTATAATTTCTTTCGCGGTATGGAAGATTACGCATATTCTTTCGGATAAAACAGCACAAAAAGCCAAAAAGAAATATAAGAGAAAGGCAAATCAGCGAACTGAAACCGTGACCAGAGTGCTTAAAAGTACAATGGGATTTGGAGTCTTTACCGTTGCAATCACATTAGTTCTGGATGAAATTGGTTTCAAAATCGGACCATTGCTAGCTGCCGCCGGTGTTGCTGGTGTTGCCATTGGTTTTGGCGCACAATCTCTGGTCAGAGATATGCTAAACGGATTTTTCCTATTGTTAGAGGGCCAAATTCAGGTAGACGACTGGATAGAAGCTGGTGGAAAAATAGGCAAAGTCGAAGACATTACTTTGCGCGTTTTATCGTTAAGAGATCTGGATGGAAATGTCCATATAATTCCTCATGGTGAAATAACTTCTATCACCAATATGACAAAAACCTATTCCATGATGTCAGTTGATGTTGGGGTGGCGTATAAGGAAAAAACAAACCATGTGATGAGGGTACTTGAGGAAGCATGTGATCATTTTGTAAATATGGAAGATGTTGAGCCGTTAATCAGGGGTGAATATGAAGTATTGGGAATTCAGGATTTTGCCGATTCCTCGGTTAATTATAAAATACGAGTAAAAGTAAAAACAGGTGAACAATGGAATTTAGCAAGGATCTTCAGACGTGTGGTGAAAGACATGTTTGACAATGAAGGAATTGAAATTCCATTCCCTCATAGAACGGTGTTTATCAGAAAAGATGACGTTGAGGGTAGTTAAGTCGCTTCCAAGATTGTTTAAACAATCATCATATCATAAAACGTTTGGTTGATTGAATTCTTCCAAACGTTTTTTTTACCATATCCTTTCAGCAATATCACCGGCACTAATCAGAATAAGAAACAGGAAGATCAGGATTATCAATGCAGAGAGAATTGCCCACCAGGTTTTTAACCGATAAACTTTTTTTAAAGATATAATGAGATAAAGGAATGGAAGAAACTGTAATGTGCTATCAGGGACAACTATCCACCAGTGTGTTTCGCGGATATCCGGTAAAGAAATACCACTATAATATCGAATTAATGCGATTCCTATGACTGTCAGGAAATAGAATGAGTAATAGTGGAGAGAAAATATTAAGTGTTCATAGTAATACCTGTTTTTTTTCAAAAACAGAAATTTCAGAAAAAGGGCAAGAATCGGCATAAGGCAAAACATCAAACGGGGTAACCATACTTTCAAACCTTCACTAGCACTTTCAGCAATTGTTAATGAACCAAAAAAAGTGTTAGTGTCTGTTAGGGTCAGGACAGCGAAATAGATGGCACTGACCAGCAGATACATCTTTAGCGGAGACGAATAACGCTTCCTTCTACCAGCAATATATTCATTAGTTAAAAAACCCGGCTTAAACAAGAGATACTTTACAGAGTGGAAAATGCGATTATCTATGAGTGAAAAGTTATTAAAAGATTCTTTTAGAATAGATACAAATGGCCGTATTGGTTGGTGTTTTTGTCCGCAGTGTGTACAGAAACTACCGTTCAATATCTCGCCACAATTCAAACACTTTATTTGATCTTCATTTTGATCCATTGTCTACCCTCCAAGTAGCTTAAAAATAAAAAAGAATCTCCTTATCACAACTAATGGATAGGAATAAATAATATTTTCGACCCAACAGCCCAGGAATGACTCTTAACTCAAATTAAGAAAGTCTTAAGTTGTATCTATGATAGATGTTCCCTAATCTAAAGTGTACAGATCAGGAGGCTACAATGTTATTCCGTTTAGTATTATTACTTGTATTGATCCTTACACAAATAATCCCACTATATGCTTCAGAATTTCTCACTCATGTCCCTTATAGAATTCCGAAGTTGACCAACATCCAGATAGACGGGGCTTCAAATGACTGGAAAGATTTGGGATTCAAGATCAATATATTGACTGGGAAGGATGGGCAATTCCTTCCGATCGAAGATTTTAATCCTAAAATCAGATTAGCATGGGACAACAAAGGATTGTTGGTTTTGGCTTCGGTAATTGACAATCAATTGGTTGAGGAAAATGACATTCGTCATCTGAAAAATGGTGATAGCGTTGAGATATGGATAGCTGATGAAGTAGGTTCACGGAACTATTATAGTGTTACTCTGACACCGGGAATGGCAAACAGCGCAACGAAAGCTCGATACAATATCAGGGATACTCGGAGATTTAAAAATAGGTTTACGTTATCAGACATGGAAACGGGAAAACAGATAAATGAGAATGGATACGATATAGAAACGCGGATTCCGTGGGCTAGACTTGGTATCACTCCGACTATCAATGCTGAGTTTGCTCTGCAGATATTTGTTAATGATCTGGATAGTGATTCAGATACCAATAACACTTTTCGAGTAAGCTGGTTTCCCGATATGGAAACACCTCGTGACTTGACAAAAATGTATCCCTTGAAACTTTCCGACAAGGCTTATGAAGACTACGATATACAATTACATCGCAACATATTTGTTCAGAAATGCCAGATTAAAGTAGTCACCACGAGTGAATACATTGGAAAAACAATCAAGCTATTTCTTGGAAACAAACTTCTCGCTAGCACACAAATCACTGAAAAAATGGGAAGAGGTGTATTTGATTTTGAAATAGTGAACTACGAATCACAAAATAAATGGGAAGATATGGAGTTGACCATAAATGACAGTACAATTGCCTACTACCCGAAAACAACTCAAGTTGATTATATCCTCGATAAATATTTTAAGGCATCAGGATACAAAGACTCTTTAGCCCGGATAAGAAACAGGGTATACATGGGAGAAACAATTCATGATCTCAGCTATAAGAATCCACCGATTGAGAGGATTCCGCTACAAATAACTTCTATATCGCCTTTTACTTGGCTCGTTAAAGAGGATAAAGGTGATGTAGCCAATCGTGAAGGATATGATGGTAAAGTTGGATGGAATGAAATAAACGATTCTTTGATTAGCAATGTGAACCAACCGCCGAATATCCTATATGCAGTCCTTGATCCGGAATTCCCTCTGAAAGTTAGAAATATTTTTCCGGTTATAGAATTTCGTGAGAAAAAGTCATTCCGTGGAAAATTGGTATATGAACTTAAATGTGAAGATAAATTTGGAGGAAGCCATAAATTGAGATTTGATGTGGAATCAGGGTTGCTTGTCAGCGTTAATATCTATGATCTAAAAGACTATCGGGATATGAATGGTTTGATGGTACCACACCGAATTTACACGAACCGCAAAGGTGGATCGACAAACTTCATATTCAGAGAGATTGTTGATAACAGTTTGAATACTACAGAAACAATTGAGTTTCCATCCAATAGTCTAAAATAGCAAAACCGCTTTTACTATTTGGAAAACATGAATCTGGTTTATATCGTTAATTGTTATGAAATCGCAATTAGGGTGAAGGATGAAAGTTCTAGTTGTTGAAGATGAATTCAAAGTGGCCAATGCAATCAAGGAAGGGCTGGAACAGGAAGGTTACAAAGCTACTCTAGCACTTACCGGTGAAGACGGCTATTTCCTTGCGACAACTGACCATTTCGATCTGATATTGCTGGATATTATGCTTCCGGGCCGGGATGGTCTCGAGATACTTGGCAAAATCAGAGAACAGGGCCAAAAGATTCCGATACTGATGTTAACTGCCCGGGATACAATAGAGGATAGGGTACTTGGTCTGGACAGTGGTGCTGACGATTATCTTGTTAAACCGTTTGCCTTTCCAGAACTTGTAGCGAGGATAAGAGCTCTGCTAAGACGTGGAAATACTGAAGAAGTTTCAAAGCTCACAATAGCCCAACTGCAATTGGATCGTGTAAAGCGCAAGGTATCAAGAAATGGTCAGCAAATCTCACTAACGTTGAAAGAGTATGAATTACTCGAATATTTATTGTCACATAAGGAAGAGGTCGTTACACGTCAAATGCTCGCAAAAGAAGTATGGGATGTTAATGAACGAGCCACATCACTAAATAACGTTATAGATGTCCATATAAACCACCTTAGAAGCAAAATTGACGATCCCTTTGATAAACCCTACCTGAAAACAATTCGAGGAGTAGGGTTCATTTTGACTGAGGAGGGTAAATGATGTTTAAATCCAGCATCAGGATTCGTTTAGCCCTTCTGAATAGTGTCACAGTACTGGTAGTTTTATTGATGATGTCATTTTCCATATTCTTTCTCTATAAACAAAAACTCAATGGGCAGGTTGTAGAAAAACTGGATAATGGTTATCAGACTGTTGTGTCAGTGCTTGAGAACTCGGGCGGAGATGTTTACGACATTTATCATTTGGGCCAAACAAAACCCATTCTGATAAAAAAAGGAGATGATAGTTTATGGATAACAGATCGCTGGCGGTATTTGAAACTTCCAGTGGAGGATTTAACTGAAACTCAATACATAGACACCAGAAATTTTAAGGATGAACCCTATAAAGTTCGAATTGGTGATGTAGATCGATTCGGCTATACCGTTTATTATGCCATAAACTCAGCTGAGATTAATGACGGACTAATTAATCTGGCAAATATTTTTTTCCTTTCAATTCCAACAACGTTATTCCTTACAATTTTATCCGCCTATTTTCTCGCTGGGAGATCCCTTAATCCAATAAAAACAACTATACGCCAAGCAAAAAAAATTAACACGAACCATCTAAGCGAGAGACTTCCAGTAATAAATGAGAATGATGAATTGGGAGAATTAAATACTATTTTTAATGGTATGCTCGATGAGATAGAAGAGTCTTTGACCCGTTTAAAACAATTTACCTCAGATGCTTCTCATGAGTTTCGAACACCTCTGACATCAATTAAAACAATTAGTGAAGTAGCTTTAAATCACCCTGATGGATATTCGAAAGAAAAATACTCGGAAACTCTCTCGAGCATTTTAGAGGAGACAGATCATCTGGAAAACCTGATAGATGATTTATTGATTTTGACACGAATGGACAACCAGAAACTGATTGAAAATTTTGCTGAGGTTGATCTCTCGCAACTAACGTTAAAGGTTGTGAAAGACCTTGGAGTTCTGGCTGAGGAAAAATCACAGGAGATTGTATCAGATGTTGATGCGAACCTGTGTGTAAAAGGAAACTCAGATCTTTTACTACAATCCATCAGCAATATCTTGCACAATTCAATTAAATATTCACCAGACAACGGGAGAATTTCTATTCGCCTTGGAAAGAAAGAGGAGAAGGTTGTACTGGATATCATTGACAACGGACCTGGAATTCCGGTTGAAGATCATAAAAAGGTTTTCGATCGATTTTACCGTTTAGATAAATCACGGTCAAACAGTATTAATAGCCTTGGCCTTGGACTTTCAATAGCCAGAAAATCTATAGAACTCCATTACGGTGAAATTTCAATAATGGAGTCAAGAGGTCAGGGAAGTCATTTTAGAATTATTTTACCTTGTTTGTAACTTGAAAAGAGAATCTTAGGTCCTATATTATGAAGTGATTATGAGCCGGCAATAACCAGTATGGGAGTCTACAATGGACCGCTCAATTGTTATTTGCCTGTTCATTATCTTTTCTATTGTATTATCACCTTTAGATATCCTTGCCGAAATTAACCAACCTGAATATACTGTCGAAGTAAACTTGGACCCGGAAAATCGTTCAGCAACCGGTAATGTCGAAATAAAGTGGATGAATGATACTGGAATCGATCTGGAAAAACTCGGTATAAAACTATGGTACAATGGTTACACTTACAACCAAATATCAGACCTAAAAATAAACGGTGAAACCCGCGATATTGAAAAATATTTATCGTTGAATAGAAGCGATGATTATTATGAACTCTACTATGTGATCCATGATGAGGACGCGTTCAAAAACGGTGAACTCGTACAATTACAATTCAATTGTAGTCTCGAAAATGTGGGGGATTCCTATGGATTTATTCATTATACGGGAAACTGGATTCCTACTTTGATGCCTATCCATGATGGGAAACCTACATTTTTGCGTGAGCAGTGGGGAAAATATGAGGTTGATGTTGCTTTTCCGCAAGGCTGGAAATCATGCAGTACAGGAATAACAAGTAAAGAGAATCTTTCTGATTCCTTGGTTCATCAGACATTAAAAGCCGAAGATGTAACCAATTTTGCTGTCCTACTTTATCAAGATTTTATCCTTCTTGAATCCCAAGTAGATGGAATAAAAATAAATTCCTATTATCGGGAAGGTGATGACTGGTGCGGCAAATTCCTATTTGACAGAGCAAAAGAGATAATCAGGTTTTATAAAAAGGAATTCGGTTATTACCCACAACCTATTGTGAATATTCTGCCGGGGGCAGAAAAACCTTATGGCGGATATCCCGTTGCTGCAAACTGCCTGGTTGTCCATCGAGGATTAGATGAAAGTCGTGAAGATTTTACTCACTGGATTCTGGCACACGAAATAGGGCATATGTATTGGGGATATGGCAATGTTCTAGAAGATCTAACAGGGTGCAGGTGGTTCGGTTTGTCTATGGGGATTTATACTGATTGGCTATATTCAAAATCTGTTGGTTTACCTGATTATTTACATGAAAATTTTGAAAGCAGGTACATCAATGGTGTACTTATGGGGTACAACACTGATTTGTCTCAATCTATGCCGGAATTATATGCTCAAGCTGAGATGGATTGGAATAATGTTGTAGCACACGGAAAATCATTCACAGTATTAAAAACACTTCAAAATGAGATTGGTCAAAATGTATTTAGAAATATCCATCAACATCTTTTGGATAAGTATCCGGGTAAAACAGTATCTATGAAAGAATTTAGACAGATATGTCAGGAAGTATCAGGAGAGGATTTAGGCCAATTCTTCCACTACTGGTATAATTCAAACGAGGTGTTGGATTACAGAATTTCTGGTACAAAACGTTGGCAGGAAGAAAATAGGTGGATCACGGAAGTAACGATAGAGAAGTACGGGGATATTGTAAATCCTGTTGAAATATCAGTGACGACTTCCAAAAGTGAAGAGCGCAAATCTATAGATGGTTGGGCAGCGAATGACGTTCTCAGGTTTGTGACTGATGATTCAGGATGTCAGATACAGCTCGATCCAGACAAAAAACTACCGTTACTTACTCATTATCTGGATGAATACGAAACAACGGTCAGTATTGGTGCTAGACTGGTAAATAACGGGAAACTTCTCGAAGCCAGAACACTATTGAGCCGAGCTCTCGGTCTAACAACCACTCCCATCCCAAGACACTACTATTTTGTCGCGAAAGAAAAAATGTTACGTGGTGAATATGAAGCCGCGCTGAAATCACTTGATCCGCTTTTCAAAATGAAGGAAGGTGAAAGTCTGGATTTCTATCTTGGTCATGGGAATATTATCGGTGGCAAGACTAATGATCTTCTAGGATACAGAGAAAAGGCGATTGAATATTACAATAAAGCAAAGAAGTATGAAGAAGCGAAAGCGGCTGCAAATCAATATCTGGAAAAGCCGTATGAGATTAGATAGAAGAAAAAATGCCCGATACATTCGGGCTTTTTTTTATTTATTCCAATTTGCCGATCGACCTTAGCTCTTGTTCCAATTGAGTTACCAGTTCATCCATATAGGAAACTACATTCTGGAAAGGCACCTCACTTGTGAGGTCAACACCGGCTTCTTTAAAAAGTTCGATGGGGTAATCTGAACCACCTGATTTAAGAAGTCTGATAAAGCTTTCCCTTGATTCGAGTTGCTCAACTTCATTTCCAGTCGTCATTTGTTTATGGAGCGAAATAGCTGCAGTCCAACTTACAGCATAAACATGAACATAAAATGGGTTATAAAAGTGTGGTTTACTCGCCCAAAAGATACTTAATTCATCAAGGTTCTCAATGGATTCACCGTACATATCTTCCAGACTACTCAAAAACAGTCCATTTAAAAGACTAGCAGTAATGGGTTTACCATCTGCTTTGGCCAAATGGGCTTTCATCTCAAAATCACCTAACATGGACTGACGGTAAAAGGAAAGACTTATACTATCCAGCATATGCTGAAGAATCAGGATTCTTTCTTCTGGTGATTCAGCCGTTTCAAGAAGCTCATCTATCAAGAGCAACTCGTTCATATAGGCTGCACATTCTGCTGTAATACTCGCATACGAATGAGTAGCCCATGGCTGGTAATCTCTCGATAAAGTCGTATGGAGCGCATGGCCCATTTCGTGAGCTACTGTTGAGATTCCGTTCAAGTTTTCTGTGTAATTAACAAGAATATAGGGATGTGTATCTTCAATGTATGAACAATAGGCGTTAAACCATTTGCCATCATTTTCATAGACATCTATCCAGCGGTTTGCAAAACCCTGTTCGACGAAGGAGTAGTATTCAGGACCTAGTACATCAATTGCTGACAAGACTATGGCAGGCACAGTATCATATGGGAAGGCCAGTTCAGTATTACATAGAGGGGCGGAAATGTCACAATACTCGTATCTCTCTAGATTCAAAGCCTCTTTTTTAACACGGAAATATCGACGCAATGGGGCAGAGCCTGTTTTGGCAGATGATACCAGGATTGAATGTATCTCAACTGGTACAGCATCAGATTTCATCACCATTTCGGCAGATGAAGTGTAATTTCTAATCTGGGATTTGAACAGTGAGGCGTCCAGCATGCCGCTAAATGAATTGGCAAAAGTATTTTCGAATTTTCTGAACGTTCCATAGTATCCATCAAACGCTTTTTTCCGATCATCTCTGTTTTGGCTGGACTCGAGCAGATTATATAGACCATAGGTGGCTTTAGCTGTTGAACCGTCAGATAGAGTGATCTCAGGATATGGTAGGTCACCAGCAGATAAAGCGTTGTAGGTTTTTTCCGATGCAGACAATACGGGTGAAGCAGAGGAAAGTAATGCTTCATTTTCCTTGTTTAATGAATGTGGCGCTAACCGGAATGCATCTTTTATACCAAACGACCAGTTAGACAATTCAGGTATCGTTTCCAGCCAGTAGAAAATGCGTTGTTTTCCAAGTGCAAGCAAATCGGGAACGTACCAAGCAGTTGCTTTATTATAATCAACCCATAATGTTTCAGATTTCAGGTATCGACTTCGAAGGTTATCGTTATTTAGATCAACAGATGCTTGTAGCGATGCATATTGATTCACCTTTGAAATCGTTTTTTCGGTCTTGTCCTTCAGTTCAAGAAATTTAACTAGTGCTTCAGGTGAATCAGCTGTCAGTTTTCCTCTGCTGTCAGAGAGGTCACTAATTAAACCTTCTGCGATACCAAAATCATTTTCCCATTCTGACCAGCTACTATAGGCGTGTGAAAAATCCCATTTATACTCGATTGGAATCGATTCTCTGGGAATGGAAAACGCAGTCGAAAAATGAACTGAAAAAAGAAAAACTATCAGAACAGATTTTACACATTTTGTGACGTGTTTCATTTTATTTCCGGTTATCTTATGGTGAGGACAAAATATTCCAGTTTAATTCTGAAGTCCACTAACTTAAGGAAATATCTCCGAATGATTTGAATCACTTCTCCGCATTCCAGCATTTGTTTCGGGAATCTTAAATTGTATATTTGGATCACTAGTGAAAGGAGTAAGATGCAGGTAGTTCAAGTGATTTTAATACTGGGGGCAGTTCAAGGAATTTTCCTGGCCATTGTTCTTGGAACCAGCAAACGTGGCAATAGAACCGCAAATTCTTTACTCACGGCTATCATTTCACTCTTCTCACTAAATATTCTTGTCCATACCCTTGAATATATCAATGAAGCATTTGCATGGTATAACCACAGCTATTTCCTTGAAATAATATTTTTCCTGATTGGACCTTTAGTTTATCTCTACGTTAAAAGTCTAACATCACCAGGTTTTAGACTTGCCTGGACTGATTTACGTTATGGGTATTTTTTTCTGGGTGGCATACTATTTTATTCAACAACACAATTGCTCTTCGGTAGGATTGAGGATACGATAGCTGAAGATATTGTTGTTACTGTTATCCTCGGTCAAAATCTCTATTTTGTTATTAGATCTTTAAGAACTCTTCGTATACATAGTAAGGCGATTCAGGAAAAGTTTTCTTCACTTGCACATATAAATCTTAGATGGTTGTACGTTTTACTAGCGATTTGTTGTTTGATATGGATTATGGCTGCCTTTTTAGAGATTCTTGATGTTTCAAAGGATATTAATTGGGATTACATCTGGTTGGTCATATCGATTTGTCTCTATTTGATCGGGTATCTAGGAATGAGACAACCTGAAATATTTGTAGGGAATCTTGAAAAGGAAGAAATACAGCAAATAAAGTATCAAAAATCAACTCTATCCAAGGAGAAAGTAGAACAACATGCTAATAGGCTTGAAAAAATGATGGAAGAAGATCAGTCATTTTTAAATATGGATATCACACTTAATCAACTAGCTACTCGACTTTCAATCTCATCTCATCACCTTTCACAGATTATTAATACCCATTTTCAAATGAATTTTTTCCAATTCATCAATTCGTATCGAATAGAAGAAGCAAAAAAGAGATTATTGGATCCTGAAAAACACCATCTAAACATTGCCGCTATCGCATTTGAGGTGGGATTCAGCTCGCTTTCCAGTTTTAATACCGCGTTTAAAAAGCACACTGGATTAACTCCTTCACAGTTCAGAAAAGAGAGCTAAAAACTCTTATATTCAAGTACTTCTCATAAGTCCTGTTATAACAACATAATAGCAAGTGGCGATTTTATAAAGTCGTCAGTATTCCTTATCGGCAAAACAGAATATCACTCTTATATCCCGCACTTTATGATCGAATTCACAATGCGTGGATTGGATTAATAAGAATGGAGAAGGAGTGATGAAAGGCGTTAATAGAAAATTTATTGCATGGTCATCCGGCCTTGCATATACAATGATAGGGCTGGAGATATTGTTTATGATCAGCCCGGTGGCATTGTATTACTATTCAGTATACAGTCCAATCCTCAACTGGCTCGATTCATATCCGTTACTATCATGGACGACTAAATTCATTTTTCCTCATTTCTGTGAGACATCATCAGTTCTGATAAATAATGTATCCCCAATCGGAATAGTTCTTTTTGTCCTTGGACTTATCCTATTTATACTTAGCGCTTCCCAGTTGTATTTCACAAAATTCACCAAAAGACAAGTTGTTTTTTCAGGTCTATATCGTTATATCCGTCATCCTCAATATTTAGCTTTTGGCATCATGGGATTGGGAACATTCCTGTTCTGGCCAAGAATAATTGTATTGTATCTCTATGTAGTAATGCTTTTAGTTTATTCTTGGCTAGCAAAATGGGAGGAACAACTCTGCCTGAAAGAATATGGTATTGAGTACGAAAAATATCTTACCAGGACAGATCGATTTATTCCTGGAGAAAAGAAAATATTTAAAACTAGAAATGATTTTAGGAACATTGATCACCCGTTTAAAACCGAAGCTTCTTCCCTGATTGTTATTTGTTCAATTCTTTTGATTGGAATATTTGCAGAGTTTTTTAGAGATTGTAGTATAAGGAATCTCTACACATATTCGACCAAATATTCTGTATCCATTTCCCTTGTTGAACCTCATTCAGGTGAGTTGAAGAAACTTCATGAAATCATCCAGAATGATTCACTTCTTGTCGATCTGATTGAAAAAAAGAAAGATACAAGTAAATACAAATTTTTATGTTATGTCGCTCCTGCAGAACTGGCTGTACCTGAATTGCCTTTCAGCAAAATAGAACAAGGTCCACAGCATTCCCACTTCATAAGACGAGAATTGAATGATGGTAAATATAGAATTCTCTTCTGTGAACCTATTGTCCTGATCGAATGCATTAAAAGTGATATGGATTTGATAAAACGGACAGAAACAATAGAACCCTTCCTTGAAGTTATTGTCGATTTGGATTCAGAACAAATAAACAGAATAAATTCCTCTTCCTTCACTATGAAGTGGCAAGGGATTAGAACACCATTGTTTTAAACAATAAGGAGTATGAGATGTTTAAACGAGTAGCTAGTATTTCCGTGATGTTACTAATTTTAGTGACTTCAGTTTACGCTCAATATACTGGAAAATTGCAGGGCAGAGTCGTGGATAAAGACACCAAACAACCACTTCAAGGTGCTAATATCCTTATTAATGGAACCAAATTTGGAGCTACAACGGATCTAAATGGAAACTACCTTATCAGTAATGTGCCTGAAGATCTGTATAAGGTAAGATTCTCATTCTTAGGGTACAATAATTTTGTAAAATCAGATGTTCGAGTTGTTCGTGGGAAAGTGACCTATTTACAGGATACAGAATTAAAATCAAGCAATATAAATATGGAATCTGTAGTGATTTCATCGGGAGCATTCTATGATGATTCTGAAATTCCTGTATCCGATTATTCATACACAAAGGAGGAACTAAACCGTAATCCCGGATCAGCTGGGGATGTATTCCGAGCATTAGCTGCCATGCCTGGTGTCAGTATTGGTTCTGGTGGTGAATTCGCTGCCTTTTCAGTTCGGGGTGGTACTCCATACGAAAATGTTTTCCTGATCGATAATATTCCTTTCTCAAAGGTGACTCACCTCGAAGGCGGTGGTTCTGAGGAGGAATTAGGGCAGGGAGGAAGGTTTAGTATTTTTACTCCATCGATGTTATCAAGTGTCGATTTTCAGGGTGGTGCCTTTCCAGCAAAATACGGTGGTAAAAACTCATCGCTAATAAATATTCATATCAAGGAAGGGAACCGTTCAACACCAACCTTTTCTGCATACTATGATCTATTTGGAGGCGAGGTTACCTATGATGGTCCAAGTTATTTCCACAAAAATACCAGCCTTCTATTTTCCGCGCGTCATATCGATATGACCAATGTTCTTGATATGGTGGGTGAAGGGGAACAGGGGAGTCCTGTATTTTCCGATATTATCCTGAAGAGTACCACAGATATCAACGATAAACACCGTTTATCACTCTTGGGTATTTACGCTCCAGAAACATATAAAAGAGACGTAGAACATCTCTACAAGGCCGATAACCTTCTAGACGCTTATCTAGCTGATCGAAAAGAGGAAAAGATGTTGGCCGGTTTAAACTGGAGAATGCTAACTGGACGTAACAGCTTCCTGCATACCACTCTTTACGCCACAAATACAGAACTTAGTGAAAACGATGGTGAGGTATTTACTGATCCAATAAATGGCCATATTCCAACCGAAAGTGAAGTATTGGTAAACAGGGATAAATTTCACCAGAAAGTGGACGAGTCTACCTATGGGGCGAAGACTGAATTCTATATCAAACCTACGAAAAACACTTCGTTGACCACTGGTATTGAAATGGAGATGATAGATTTCAGTTACCTGGCCAGATTGGATGGGCTTGATACTAGTTATGTCTTTGATGAGCATGACTATAGATCAGATCCATCACAATATTTTGTGATAAATGATCCGGCACATTTGAATGCTAACTATGATAAATTTATCAGTAAATATGCTGGATATACTCAATTCTCTCACGACTTGACCGACAAGATGGTTATCACACCTGGGGTTCGCTTGGAGTATAATAGTTTCAATGAGGATATCTATGTATTACCCCGACTGAGTGCCAGATTTAAAGTGAATAGCCGAACCAGTTTGAATATTGCATCAGGTATTTATAAACAAATGCCAAAAAACGAAATCATTGCTGTAGTTCAAGATGCAAAATCGTTGAAAAATGAGACGTCCTATCATTTGATTACTGGCATAAGTAGCTATCTTTCCAACGAATGGAAGTTTAATTTTGAAACATACATTAAACTGTATGATGACATGATTACACACCCTGATCAGACCAGGCCGGTGTATACAAATCAAGGAGAAGGGGTTTCGACAGGATTTGATGTCAGTCTGATTCGAAGACTTTCTAATAAATTTTTTGGTCAGATTAGTTACTCCTATTCCATCAGCAAAAGGGATGATCACAACGGGGAAGGAAAGTATAATTCCAATTTCAATAAACCACATATATTTAACGTCATGGGTGGTTATGAATTCAGCAAAGAGTGGAAATTCTCAGCAAACTGGCAATTTGCGAGTGGTTATCCAACCGATTCCTATATTGTCCATAAGAACGTTCACAATGATACCAACTACATGCGATATTCTCAGGAAATCACTGGGAACAACGCTGGTAGAATAAAAAATTCTCATACATTGAACGTTCGGGTCGATTATCGTAAACAGCTCGGTAGGATTGCAACAATATTTTATATTGATATCCTTAATGCCTACGACAATCTAAATATAACCGAAATGAAATTTACTCCTCGTGATGGTGGTATTGAGGAAAATGGGTTCAGCATGTTACCGACACTTGGATTGAAATTAGAGTTTTAGATAAAGTATGAAGAGAATCTTGCTTACTTCAAAAAGCCTGCCTCAAATGAGGTAGGCTTTTTTGTGTTCGAAGGTAATCAATTCAGGATAGAGAGGAATTATCGGATAAATTGAAGAATATATCTCTATATTTAAAAATATGTCCTTTTGGAGAACAAAATGATCAAAAGACCTGAAGTATATAAGAACTTTCCTTTGCGAATTGTCCTTTACAGAGCGCCATTACTGGTAATGACACTTGTTGTTGGTGGAATTGTATCTGCGGAATTGGGCAAGATTGGTTTGATATTTTTCTTGTTATACACGATCTCTGCAGTCCTCTGGACTATGAAACATGCGTGTAGGAATTGTGCCTATCATGGAAAACGATGTGACCTTGGAGTAAGCCTTGTGGCAAGTATTATTCATCGGGAAAAGGGAAATACAAAACTCTTTCATGATAATGTTGTCATCGCGCTATGGTTGCTTCTGATCATGTTAATCATTCCGTTATTCCTGGGAATAGCCCGAATGATCATAAGTTTTGATTACATTATACTGTATTGGATAATCGGTTATGTCCTTATGGTAGCGGCAGTGATATTAACTACGATTCTATCATGCCCCCACTGTGCAATGAGGGCTGTTTGTCCACTAAGCTTTTACAAACATTAAAATCGCAATGGGTAAAAAATCATAACGGTTTAGATTGCATCAAAGAAAAGAGTGAAGTATATTAGGCTTACATAACTTATGGAAACGGATGAATAAGGTACTGGCACCAAAGGCAAGCATTATGAAAAACATTATTTCTATAATGTTTCTTGTCGCTTATGTCTTTACTGTCACTACCCTTGATTATCATCATAATCATTCCTGTTGCCATGAGGATTATCCGGGAACAGTATTAAAGGATCATCATCCAAATGAACATGATCCCTGCCCTGTACTCGTCCTGACGCAAGCGCACGCACCTGTCTTATCCTTGGTATATGAGCCAGAGATAACTTCAGTAGATGCTTTTGATCCATATCTTGATCATCTAATACTCGTTTTATGTCCATCAGCTGATAGTCGTGGCCCCCCTGACCTTTCTTAAAGAATAAATAAATAATTTCTTTCTGAGGTTCGCATACAGGTGAACTCTCTAAAACAGATATATCTCTTAGAAAGTGACAGGAAATGTTTAATATATATAGAATTACGATTTTATCGTTTGCTCTTTTAACGACAGTTATTTTTACGGGTTGTGATGATGATAGCAATCCGGTCGATGATAACAATACTTCAGAACACCTTCATGCAGTAGGAGTAAAGCTGGTACAAAATAGTCAGGATATCATTGTGGCTGAAACAGCTGATTCAACTGATGTGGTTGGTCTGATAGAAATCGATGAAGGAATAGAACAACACTTTGAAGTCTGGTTCTTGAACGATGAAAATGAGTGGTATTATCCGGGCGAAAATGTTGGAAATTATCCCGATCATTCGATGGAGATCGTTCTAGGAAACGGTGATGTTCTTGAATCTGATGTTGAAGGATGGGAAGTTCACCTGACTGGATTACACGAAGGTGATTCCTGGATCCGTATTAAAGTACTCCATGAAGGTCATTCCGATTATATCTCACCGCATCTGCGGACAACTGTTCATCACTCTGAAGGAGCACATGGGGCTCCAGTTGGGATGTATTTGAAACAAAACGAAGAAGTGATTATCACCGCAAACGCTAGCAACGAGATTTCAGGTGAGATTATAATCCCGAATAATTCATCAGAAACATTTACAGTATGGTTCTTTGATGAATATGGAGTTGAGTTTCAACCCGAAGATGACCATTTCCTTTCTGTTGAGATTTTGAATGATCAGGTTATAACATCCTCAGTTTCTTCATGGGATATAGAATTATCTGGAATTTCATCAGGAACAACCATGCTAAGCGTAACCTTGATGCATGGGGAGCATTCTCATTACTCATCACCTGAAATTACTGCTATGGTAGAGTGATAAAGCGATGAAGAAAAGTATAGTGCTATTATCGCTAATTTTAACATCTGCAGCTTTTGCTGCAGGTGTTGAAGTATCTACTCCATGTGGAAAACTATCAGGCAGGGTATTTGATATAAACACCGGTGACTCTCTGGGGTGGACCCATCTTTATCTGCTAGAACTTGAAGCAATGGTCGTATCTCATCAGGATGGTGAATATCATTTTCTTCAAATCCCGATGGGGAACTATACAGTTAAAGCAACCCACATCGGGTACCGAAGTGTAACGAAGCAAGTGTACATAGATCGATGCGAAGAAATTTTTATTGATATCGGTTTAAGTCCATCATCGATCGTTCTTGAGGAAGCTGAAGTTTTAGCCGCCAGGCGAGATGACATAGAGGAAATGGGGAAACCAGTTCTCAAAAAAGAGGGAGGAAAACTTCAACGAGATCTGGGGACGACTATCGCAGAAACGATATCTGGTGAAACTGGAATTTCGCAAAGAAGTATGGGGCCGGCACCGGCTCGTCCGGTGTTGAGAGGACTCAGTGGGGATCGCTTAATGGTGGTCGAAGATGGCCGGAAAACAGGTGATCTTTCTGCGACATCAGCGGATCATGCGGTTGCTATTGAACCGTTAACGGCTGAACGTGTCGAGCTCATTCGAGGGCCCGAAAGCTATATATACACATCAGGAGCATTGGGCGGCATTGTAAATGTCAAACGGAATCAAATCATTCGTCTGAAGATTCATCGTGTTCAGGGTTCATATTTATCACAGTACGAAAGTGTTCGTGAAGGGATCGGCAATGCTTTACAACTTGAAATCCCAACCGGTCCTTTTGCAATTAGACTTGATGGGAGCAATAGGAATACAAGTGATACTGAGACGCCTTCAGGGACACTTCAAAACACATCAATCCACACTCAAAATGCTGGAGTAGGTGTTTCACTTCCTTTATCATGGGGAGTTATTGGTGTTTCTGGCAGTCTCTATGAATCTAAATATGGTATTCCAGGTGGTTTTGTTGGAGCACATCCTAATGGCGTAGATATTGATATGAAACGGAATTCTTATCGAGTTACTTCATCATTCTATTTACCTCTATCGATAGCAAGAAGGTTAGATTTTGATTACGATTACACCAGGTATTACCACGCTGAATACGAATCCAGCGGGGCAATCGGGATGGAATTCGGGGTTGTTACGCATCAGTTAAATACAAAAATTCACCTTACTGGTTTTGGATTGGATCGGTCTATTGTAGGAGTATGGTTAGAAGAGAAGGACTATAAGACAGGTGGATTTTCCAACACTCCTTCAAGTGTTGAAATCAACAGGGCAATTTATACCTTCCACGAGAAAACTGTAGGTAATTTTTTGTTTACCGGGGCACTGCGCTTCGACGGTAAAGATGTCATACCGGATAAGCAAGTCTATAGCGTTACAATCGATACTATAAAAAAACGCACGTTTTCCGGATTCAGTGGTGCTTTTTCATTCGAATATATGTTGGACAGCAAAAGGACTCTCGGTCTTAATTTAGCCAAAAGTTTTAAAGCCCCGGGAATCGAAGAGCTGTATAGCCGAGGACCTCATCTTGCGGCCTATTCTTTTGAGATAGGTAACCCGGAGCTAGATGTAGAGAATGGGTTTGGGGTAGATTTTTTCTATTCACATAAACGGGAAAACTTTTCTATCAAAAGTTCTGTTTTTATCAATCGTTTTGAACATTTCATCTTCCCAGAGTTTACAGGTTACCGTAGTCGTACCAGGACTGACCTATATGAATATAGATACAATGGTAGAGACGCAATCATGGAAGGCGTTGAACTGGAAAGCGAATGGCAAATTTCCAGTCAATGGCTTCTATCGGGGTCTATGAGCTATGTACAGGGTGATTTCGGTGATGATATTGCGATGCCGCTTATTCCACCTCTATCTGGGAATGCAAGGATTGAATGGAGCTACAAACGATTACGACTAGGGACAAACCTGAAATCCGCAATGGCGCAGAATCAGTTATACAAAGCTGCTGATCCGGATGCTATATCAGAAGAAAGGACTGCGGCATGGTTTGCGATGGATATAAATATGATGTATCGTTATGTTTTTTCTGGGATTTTGCATGTTTTAACATTTAAAATTGAAAATCTAAACGATACTTCTTATCGAAACCATCTATCCAGAATAAAGTCCATTGTCCCAGAACCGGGAAGAAACTTGAGGCTTGTTTATAAAATTTATTTCTAGTCCCGTTATGAAACGAAAAGACCGGAAATACATTCCGGTCTTTTTTTCTACTTCAACTTCTCAAATTCAACAATCTTCATCAGTTTCATGGTAACGTAAGCCATTATGTCTTTTGGCCATTTATCAATGAGGATAAGGATCCTGGAATAATCGTTTTTATAGAAAGCCCTGGTTACCTCTTCATAACCTTCAAAGTTTGAAGCCATGTCCCACATGAAACGATTCAGAGAATCCTTAGCTTTTTCTGCTAGTTGGTTGCCGTCACCCTTTTTTCTGGCTTCTTCAACCAGTTTCCTAAGGGTTACGGATGCACCTCCACGTTGACTCGCAAGCCATTCCCAGTGACGGGGGAGTAGTGTGACTTCTTTGGAAATAACGCCAAGTTTAGGGCGGCCACGGCCTCGTTTAACTTCCGGTTCTTTTTCTTTCAAGTCAGTTAACATCGGGTGGTCTTGTAAACGTTTCAGGACCTCTTCAATTGTTCCACGGAAGTCAAAATCGATCACATATCCGTTTTCATCGTCATAGATAGCTAAACGATCGAGTCCTCCATCATCCAGATACTTTTTTGCCTTGGTAACGACTGTGTCAACATCGCCTGATTCAAGCAGTTGAGTACCGGCGAAAGCTGTGAATGTTCTGTTACTCATCTTAATCTCTCTAAATAATACTGGGTAATAATAATGATCAATTGTAATAACATTATATTAGCAAGTCAATAATACCCGGGTATAAAAAACTCGAGGAGTTTCACTGATGATGTTATGGGAGTCTATCATTTGTTCTAGATGTTGAAAAGTCTTAAAATAAATTGAATTTGATAATTAATCTGCACTATTATTTAACAATTACCATCCAATGTCATTCACTTCTTTAAAGTGACGGTTTCGGGGGAAACATGCATATTCGTATCATGACTTCAGTCCTACTAGTAGTTGTTGTTTCATTACCATGTTTTTCACAAATATCAGATAATCATTTTAAGTTTAACCGGCCTTCCGTTCATGATGCCAGAGCCAAGGCAATGGGTAATACTGAAATCCTATCCACGAGCAGTACAAATGGACCTTTCTCGAATCCTTGCTTGATGACAAATGGTGAAGGACTTCGATTCAGCTTGTCTACTAGAATTGCAAATGGGAGCGAAGGAATACTTCAGACTGATGGTTCTGAACTTGAGAATATAAACGTAGAATATGATTATACAACTATTTATGAAGTGTCGGGATTTTCATTTGCATATACTAAAGGTTTTGATAATTGGGACGGACAATTATCATTCGGTCTGGGATATCAATCCCTGTATGATGCGAAGAATGATTACGAGTATAAGTATGAATACGATTTTGATCAAATGAATATATCTTCTCAGCGGAAGAACGACTTTAGCGGTGGGATACGAACTCTTTCTCCAAGTGTCGCTGTAAAACTGAATAGATTCATTTCACTTGGGTATTCATACAACCTGACATTTAATAGTACTATTAAACACTTAATGGAAAACCAATACTCTCAAATAATTGATGGTGAATACAGTTACTCAGTGGATGAGGAGGAGTCAAGTGCAAAAACAGAAGGTACCTTCAGCACATTCTGCACTATTTTTGATTTCCACATCATCAAACTCGGCCTGATGTACAGGTCCCAGATGTTATATGATCTGAAGGAACGCAAGATTGAAAACAAAGTTGATGGGGAAACATTTATCGACCACCTCCATGATTTTAGTAAAAAGATTCCGGAAATTTATGGGGCAAGTGTTGCACTAGAACCAATCAAAGGGCTTGTTCTTGTGGGGGAATACCAGAACCGTGCTTACTCGCTTCTAAATAATGAAGAAGAATACGAATATGAAAGCTTTGAAGATGGACATGTTCGTCGATTTGGATTAGAAATAAAACCGGTAGATGCTGTCGCCATAAGAGCAGGTGCTTTCCGTGAAGCTGTATTTGTTTTTGAGTATGATAGCGGAAATCCCATTGAAATAGATGGGTTCACCGGTGGCTTAGGAATCACGTATAATCAACTAGTGGTTGACATCGGTCTTGAATACATGTCCTATGAATATGACTCGCTATACTTTAATCCTGAAACATGGATTGACCTTGGTATGATGGATGGCAAAATGCTTGAACTCGGAATAAGTCTTGGGTACAGATTCTAGATTACGGTTCTCGGGGGATAAATGCAAAGGGTAGTCCTAATAATATTGGCAATCGTGAGTATCTCTACAATGGTCTATTCTCAAACTTCCAATTTTATTCCATCGCTAATGACTTTCAGACCTGCCGTAAAGGATATGCGTGCAAAGGCCTTGGGTAGTTGCGAAATCCTCTACTCAAATCCGATTAATGCAGGTATATCAAATCCTGCAAAATTAACCGGATGTAAGCCAGGTTTCACCTTTTCATTCGGACATGGAAGAGAAGGTGGGAATGAATCAGTGAATCTTAAAGGACCATTTAATTCACTTCATTATCTTTTGACGATATTTTCTACTGTCAATAGAGATTCTCCCAGCCAGATAAATTTTTTCTCTGCAGCTTATGTTAGAAATCTGAACAAACAGTTTGATAAGGTAGGGTATGGGGTCAGCTACCACCGGATAAACAACTCTATCATTAATACTAAGATGCATTTATTTAAACTGGGAACGAGTGATGATGATTATTATGTTGATTTTGTACAAAGAATAAAGGGTAGCTTAGACGTTTTCTCACCCACTGTTGCAGTACAGAAGGGCATTTTTTCTTTAGGTTTTACATACAATATTCTTGTTCCGCAAATGGATTACGAAATAATGTACGTTGAAACACTGGATGCAGATGCTGGAGAAGTATCTGGGGATTTACATGCCAAAAGGTATTCTGAAACTAGTAGACCCGGTGGTGGGAATTTTGTCATCGGAATGAAATACCAAGATGAGACCTTAAGGATCGGGGCCATTTATCGATCAAAAATGGAAATAAATTATAAATCTATCAGCCAATCCACCAACCTTAGTTCTATTCATTCTACTGGGAGTACACTGAATGCAATGCCTGCAACTTATGGGATAGGTTTTTCATTGAATGCTTCAAAATACTTCCGCTTTGGCGGTGAATTTCAAAAAAGACTTTATTCGCAGGTTATAGATAATATGAGCGATGGGAATGTTAATCGATTCGGAATGGAAATAGGTGCAACTGAAGGATTCGCTTTCAGGATGGGGTGTTTCAATGAAGAGATACTGATAGAAAACGCGTTTTCCAATGATCCTGAACATTATTCCGGTCTTTCACTGGGTTTGGCGTTTAAAATTGGACTAGTGAAACTAGATTTTGGGTTGGAACTAGGGAGTTGTAACTATACCACTGAATACTACTCCGATTATGAAGATAAAACGTACTTGCTTGAAAATGGTAATTTTTTGGTAAGTGCTGGAACTACAGTTAGCATAGGATTCTAGATGAAAGTTGGAAGCAGATACTGTATAATCTTTACCTTTTTGCTGATTATGGGTTATTTCAACCATGACTCAATCGCTCAGACTACGATTCTTAATTCATCATATTTATTGTACCGCCCCGCTGTTAGTGACATGCGAGCAAAGGGGATGGGAAATACTGAAATACTCTCTAATAGTCCTGTCAATGCTGTACTCTCCAATCCGGCTTTGCTACCTGAACAAGGCCGATTCGGACTTTCAGTAGGAATGAGATCTATATCTGGAGAAAATGAAGCGGAGTTGGTTAGAAAAAATGAGTTTGGGATGAATAATCTTTCCCACGAAGGGTATTTATCTGATGCCAACCACATATCTCATATTAGTGCTGGCTTTTCTGTACAAGATAAAGAGTCACCATTGAATACGGGGTTCGGAATTGGCTATCAAAAACTTTACTCTGCCGATTGTATATTTGATGATTACTTGCAGTTGATCGGTTCCGATTATCGATTCTATTCGTTAAAGACTTATTACAATCAGGATGATGTGTCAGAATTTCTAATCACTACTGTCGCAATAAAATGGAAAAATATTTCTTTTGGAATATCTTCATATAAATCAATAGGGATTTCCGGCCTCCATAGTGATTATGATTGGACATGGTATTATCGGGATGGGATTGCTGATACAACCATGTCTGAAACTGGACAAAATTATGGATATAGTCCTGTAAAAGGGGACTTTGCCACATTAGGTCTGGTTTATCAACAGAACAAGATCAAGCTGGGACTAATGTTTCGATCCTTGTATAATCATGGAAATGGGGGATATGTTAGTGTACATCCTACAAATGATGATTCTTGGGCTGAAGGTCAAGCTCTAAAATATTATGACTATTTCCCTTCAATACTCGGAATAGGATTTGAATACAAACCAATAGAGAATCTGATTCTAGTCGGGGAGTTCCAGAACAGATTATTTTCTATAAATAGAGTTCATTGGAAGTCATTTAAAGATGGTGATGTGAAGAGATTCGGGGCGGAGTATGAAGTCGTGGAAGATGTTTATTTTAGGTTGGGTTTCTTTCTCGAAAACATCTTTGTCTTCAGTTATGATTCCAATGAACCTGAAATGATGAATGGTTTCACATTCGGTCTTGGTATAAAAAAAGGGATTTTATCAGTTGATCTTGCAGTAGAATATGCTCGGTTTGACTACAAGATTGAAGGAAATCTACCCTTCAATGACCGTAAATATTATTTAAGAAACGAAAATAAAATTTTGAATGCAGGAACAACTATTTCCATTCATTTTTAGTCAAAAAACTGGGTAAAGAAGTGAAAAAGATAAAAATACACTGGTTTATAGCATTACTCGTCTTTTCGAACACTGCAATCGCTCAGACCACGATTTTTAATCCCTCTTTTCTATTTTACCGCCCGTCGATAAATGATATGAGGGCGCGGGGTATGGGGAATACTGAGGTTCTATCCACTTTTGGGAGTAATGGTGTTCATATTAATCCCGCCCTGCTGACGGATATTAAATCTCTCCACGTTCAGGTATCGGGAAGAATGGGGTCAGGTTCCGAATCGATAGCAAATGAATCTGCTATCTGTCATTATGAAAGCGATTACCCCAAGACAAGTAGGACAAGTGGTTTCTCATTTTCCAATAGCTGGACACACAAAAATTTCTACAAAGTAGCATACGGGTTTGGTCAGCAGATTATGCACGACATGAGTTTCTCAAGGGAAACAACACGGTTATGGTCCAATGACCAGGAGAGTTATTCGATAGTTGAAGATTACAAGGCTGACGGGGGAATCGTCACATTTTGTCCGTCACTGGCGTTTGGTTTTGGAGAATATCTTTCCATAGGAGTATCTGCTCACGCTGCGGTTTCCAAAAGTTTTAATGAAGATGTAAAAAGAACTTCTACTTACAACCGTTTCGCCGATGGATACAACATATCATATTATTCGGTCAATTCGTATGACGGTAGCATTAGTGCCTCATGCTTCACGATGGCAGCTAAGTTTAAAATCAGTCGTGTCAATATCGGCGTGGTATTAAGGAGTAGGCTGGATTACAGGTTCAAGGATATTATTTATACAACGGTATATACCGGTAATTATTCTGAAGGGGCGATAGAAGATTACTCGTATATAGTGCCCGCATTGTCTGCATACGCAATCTCTTATCAACTCAATGATAAAATAGTACTAGTCGGTGAATATCAGACAAGAAATTATTCTGATTTACATAAATTTAAGTCGGGTTTTAATCCGTCTGATTTTAACGACGGTGATGTTCGACGGTTGGGTTTGGAATATAAGGCTAAGCCATGGTTATGGATTCGTGGCGGTGCTTTCCGAGAAGCGATGTTTCTATTTAATAATGGTACTGGTGATCCTATCAACATGCGTGGAGTTACTGCCGGATTAGGTCTGGCTGTTTATATGTTCCAATTGGATTTAGGTGCTGAATATCTACAATATAATTATAAGATGGAATTGCCTGAGGATTACAATGGCAAGATCGAAGGATCGAGACTAGAAGTAGGGATGTCATTGTCATTTATGATGGATATATGAAATCAGGGGGGATGATGTATAAGAGATTACTGTATTTGATACTCTTTTTAATGGCTATACCAAGTCCTCATGTATTTGGACAAAGTGATGAATACATGGATTTTGACAGATACTTTCTTTGTGATGCACGCGCTAAAGCAATGGGAAATACTGAGATATTGGGTGTAGTAGGGGCAAATGCACTATTTGCAAACCCGGCGAATATGTTTGAATCTGATCAAATTCAATTTTCGATCGGTGGAGGTATTTACAGTGGTGATGAGAACTCAAGTTTATATAAAAAAAATTATGAGAGGTATACATCAGATTATCCAGCAGTTTATAGATTTAACAGTTTATCAGCAGTATTGCCTATTCTGATCGAAAAGCAAAATTTTATCACTACAATTGGAATAGCATATCATGTAGAAAAAAACATGAATCAGAAATATGAATATTCATATCGATATCCGGTTTGGGAAGATGTGCATAATTATGAAGATTTCGAATCCAGGCATACAGGGGGATTAAAATTTTTATCTCCTGGATTTTCAGTTTCTATGGCAAATGGAATCTCTCTTGGAATGTCATACCACCGTACTGTTTCCAGCAATTTTAAAAATGCACGATCAACCAAGAATATTACATATTTTCAAGAAACGTTTCCTGATATTTACTCAAATGATTCTGATGCTGAAATAAATTTCGAATCAAGTTACTTCACTATCGGTATGGTATATAATAAAAACCCAATTGCGTTTGGGATGATGATTAAGACTGCTCACGAAATTGAATATAAGGATATCATACATCGAAGAAATGGAGTCGAGATATGGAATCCAGATAATCTTACTTATAAAGAACCAGTTCAATATGGTTTTTCATTGGGTTACAATATCCCAGATAAAATCTTCCTAATTTATGAGCTGCAAACACGAAAATTCTCTGAAGTTGAAGTAGATGGATATAAGGAAGATGTTGAAGATGAATACACTCATAAACTTGGTGCTGAGTATCACGTATTGAATCTTCTTGCGTTAAGAGCTGGCGCTTTTATCGACTATATACCGTCCTATTCAGGGACATTTTCGTCTAACACCGAAGAGGTGATTTGTTGGACAACTGGAATAGGATTGAATTTCAGTAGAATTACACTAGATATTTCATTTGAAAGTTTAGGTTATTCACGACCAACAAGCAATTATGGTATATCAGGGTCAAACGATTACAAATTTAGATTTATTGACTGTTCGTTAACCTACTATTTTAATAATTGACATACTATTTGTTGTCATCACGCGGGTAAATTGAGGTAAAAATGACACGGAAAATAGCTTTTATCCAACTATTGATCCTTCTTTTGGTATCTACAGCATTCTCTCAAAATGGAAGCAATAACAACTTTTACCGTACTCTGGTTCAGGATGTTCGAGCTAAGGCCATGGGGAATACAGAAATACTCGGTGTTAACGGTAGTAGTGCACTATTTTCAAATCCTGCGTTATTGAGCCAACTTAACCAATTCCAATTGAAAATTTGTGGTGGTTCATATTTTGGATGGGAATACAACCAGTATATGGAAAAAGAACATTCCGGCGAACATGAAAGTTTTTCATCCAGTTTTCCAATCGTAGCAAGGTTGAATAGTACATCAGTTTCCTATCCATTTCTATTTGATGGAATGATCAACAATCTTACCCTTGGCTTTGGTTTTCGCTATGCAAATCATATGGTTCAAGATTACGAAAGTTTGACTAAAAGTGAATCCAGCTCTATCCCCGGGAATATTATTGAAAAAGAAGTAAAGAAATATTATAAAGGGGGAGTTCGCTATTTCTCACCAGCAGTATCTATAGAATTTTTGGAAAAAATATCCCTGGGATATACCTATCACTATGGAAAAAACAGTAATCTTAGCAGTGAATCCAGAACAACGGAGAGAGAGTATTTTCTTTATGGAAGAGTAGATGTCAATAAATTTGGATCTAAATCCGAATATAATATTGATGCTGAATATCAGACGCTAGCGCTAAGCTATTTTAATGAAACGTTTATGGCTGGTATAACCTATAATACAGCTTATAAGTTCTACTACCACGATATAAAAATTACATCAAACATTGGTAGCTATCAAAGAGACGACTACTCAAGGTCCTATCCTTACCAAATTGGAATATCTCTGGGTTACTATGTTTTGCCGAATCTCTTATTTGTTCATGAGATCCAGTGTAGAAAGCTCACTGACATTGCCATAGATGGAATACAGAGTAAAAATAAAGATCAGTTTGCTAACCGGTTTGGAATGGAATTCTCCCCAACTAGTGGCGTGTTCCTGAGGTGTGGCGCCTTCTCCGATTACTATTTGATCGAGAGTTACTCTTACGATTCAGATAATTACCAGTTCTATGGAATAACAGGGGGTGTGGGATTGGTTCACCATAATTTTGCGATCGACTTTTCAGCTGAATTTCTTATGAATTACGGAAAAGATCAAAGGTATGGAGGTAGTTGGTATGACGAGTATGAAGATATTGAGTATGAGTATTTATACATGGATTTCTCATTAACATATTTCATTGATTTCTCTGACTAGTATCTCTTGCGACAATGGGAAAATATGTGTAAAACGTTTCTGATACTCTCATCCAAAATTGAGACGAATAGGAAAAGGCATATGAAGTGAACATTAATATCTCACAAGTAATTATTTTTTATTAGAAAACAGTAACCAAATTGCAATAGCATGTGTCATATATAAAGGGATTGTAATTTAGTAAAATAGGTTAGAAAATTCTGTCATATTCCTGAGCCGGAATTACAGAGTAATTCTAGAGGATTTTATGAGACTGCTTCGTGTTGTTTTTGCTTGTCTGCTAATGTCTTTAATCAGTTTTCCTACCTTCGCCCTTGATTCATTAAACGTCGAAATGACAGGTATTGTAAAAGGATTTGTTGATCAAGGCTGGGATGTTGAGATCAATGATACCCACATTTTCCTGGCAACAGGAACAACCGGTCTAAAAATACTTGATCGGTCTAATCTTGACGACCTTCAATGGGTTGGTGAATCATTACGAAAACTTTCTGACAGACCTGGCGGTGATTTCTGGTTGGATAAAGTACGTTACCATAATGGTTATCTGTATGGGCTATATTTTGATGGTACAATGGATTTTTCCAACTATAACCTGACCATTTTTGATATCAGTGATCCCTCCAATCCTTTTGAACTTGGGTCCGTTTTTGTGCAAGATCTGACAACTGACCTCTGCTTTCACGGCGACCTAGTTTTTGCATCGAGCACACAAATCCATCCAGTTCATCAGCAATATGGTATAACAGTTGTTGATGTTTCCGATCCTTCAAATCCTACTGAGGTTGGATTTGTAAACACCGGTAATCGGATGCAGAACAGTGTTGATGTATCAGGTGACACACTTTTTTATAGTAGTTTCGGGATGACCCCTCTTGTTGTTGGTGCAGTTGATATATCTGATTTGAGTGCTACAACGGAGATCAGTACCTGGGAATCACCATCAAATGAACCCTACTTCGGAGACATTCTCGTTGATGGATCTAATCTCTATTTATTGGACTATAATTTTGGCCTTCGTGTTCTGGATATCAGTAATCCAGCAGAGATGTCCTTGATTGGCAGTATGGATTTAGGATGTTCATATCCAACACATATCTTCAGTACACTGACAATGTCCGACTCAAATCTGGAATATCTAAAAGTTGGGCGTATGTCCAATGAATTTGGTGAAACCGGAATCATTGACATTTCCGATCCAACTTCACCTCAACAAGGGGTTACATATACTGTTAATGAGCCTATCGGTGGAATTGGCTGCCTGGACAAAGAATTTTGTTTCTTTACGATGGAATCTTATTTACCCGTAGCGATTAACCGCGTTGATTTGACTTCATCGGCGAATCCGGTCCATACAGAGTACCCCATATTTAACTCACCTTGGTCGATTGCCAGCCAAGTGAATGTGGTCTATGTCGGAACCTCTGAAGGCGATGTTATTATTATGGATATCTCCAATCCTTCCGAAGTAACAATATCCGGGACTATAGAGGATTACCAGAGTCACCATGTTAAACATATGACTACGCGAGATGATAAACTGTTTATTCCGTTCGATAGTGAAATGGGGGGAGGTGTAGAGGTATTCGATGTTTCCCAACCCTTAAATCCAACATCTATAGCAACAGTATCTGATCCAGCCATGATGATGGGGCCTAGCCATATTGATATGGACGATAATTACATCGTAATGGCTTGTGGTTACGATGGTATTTGGCTATTCGACATATCGGGAACAGTACCCGTGGTTTGCGATAACTGGAATCCCAACGACCAGATCCCTGAATATGCCGTTTCTTATGTTGGTATGAATTATCCATATGTTTATGCAGTAACGAATACACAAATTTTTGTTCTCGATATCTCTGCACCGGCCAATATCACTCAAAATGGAGTGAGTGTTATACAGGGAAGAATCACTTCTTTGGAGGTTTCACCTAGCGGGCAGTATATGGTAACAAGTGAAGGTCCAGAAGGTGCGAAGATTTATGATTTATCTGATCCCACATCTCCAGTGATTCTAACTGATATGGGTGATGAGATTGAGAATGCAATGAATGCGGTGATTGATGGGGATCAAGTCTTTGTGACCGACTACGGACAGATCGGTGTACACGTTTATGATGTAACGGATCTGGAGAACCCTGTCAGGACAGGTTATCATGAGACCAGAGGTAGTTTTCCATGGAAAATTTCAGCTACTCAAAATGGATTTGCTATTGCAAATATTGAGTGTGTTGAGTTTTTTGAAATGATGACCAATTCTGTTGAAGAAGAGATTGTCAGGATTCCAGACACCTTCAATGTAACTTCCATATACCCGAATCCATTTAATCCGAGTACTACGATCAAAGTAGAGGTCCATAAAGATATCTTTACAACAATTTACGTTTATAATGTCCTGGGGCAAAGTGTGGCAGAACTTTTTAACGGTAGACTTACAGCCGGAAATCACAACTTCCAGTTCAATGCCTCAACGTTACCTAGTGGCGACTATTTTATTAGTATTAATGGTGGCGATTCAGGTCAAAAGATTTCAAGAGTGACACTTTTAAAATAGCATTTGGAAAGAAGTTTCTGGAAAATAGAAACGGCGTAAAGTATGAGGTGATAAACACTCATTTTTACGCCGTTTCGTACTCCAAAATAAATCTATCTCGTCTTCGGAATGACTATATGAAAACCGGAACAAAATAGGCTGCCGCAAGGAGTAAGAACCAGGCTATCATCATAAGATGTATTCCTGTTTTCTCCCCTTTAGGCGGTTTAAAGTAATAAACCTGCCAGGCAGCACGCCAAACCCAGAAGAAACCATACATCAGGCATAACGCAAACCCCAACCCTGTTTCAGCAACCATTTCATCAGTATAAATGAATGACAATAGGCTGAATAAGGCAAAGAGAAGAATCAACGCGAAATTCAGAGTTACCATAATCCGCGAATTAATAGGACTCAGCTTTTTTAGATCATTCGGCCAGTCAAATAATTTGCTGAACATAATGTGAAAAACGATCAATATCGAATTCAGCACACCGCCGAAATAAATCGCAAATTTCTCAATTCCCATCATTTACTCCTTGTCTGGATCAGGAGATAGCCTACATCGAGAAAGTGACCCTTGCGTAAATAAATCTACCCATAAAGCCAATTGGGGAAGATTCACGACTATACGGCATTATGCCGTTGAAACTATTGATTTTATAGTTTTTATCCGGATAAACATCAAAGATGTTGTTTGAGCCAAGGGAGAGTCTGACCGCATTATTAATTCTATATGCGACTTCCGCATCAGTGACCCATTCAATACCAAATGTCTGATCTCGGGCTGGATTAGTGTTAAAATCTGTTACAGTACCGTAACGGGTGGTACGAACCATATAGGACCATTTGAGTCGATCATAATTCGCAGCAAAATTCAAAGTACTCTGGGGTTGACCGGCCTCAACTCGACCCTGTTCAACACGGCCATAAAGCGGAATATCAGTATACTGTTCTAGTTCGTCTGGCGTATCGATCTCATCCTTGTTGGTAATAATAGTTTCAGTGAGATTGATAGCAGCAGTCAGCTTCAGTTTCCCGTTCCAGACCGACATTCCGTAACGGGCGATAATATCAAGACCATTCGTTTTTGTGTCGACAGCATTTGTGAAGTAGCGACCACCATTTGCACTGAGTCCTTGAGTCTGAAGGAAATCGGCAATATCTCCTCCACGGAAATCCTCAGTAAATACGATACGGTCATTTATTCTGATATGGTATCCGTCTACGGTAAACGATGCATTTCCTTCAGTGATAGTAACACCAGCACTAAAGTTGATGGATTTTTCAGCATCTAAATCCTTCGCACCAAGTGCTTTTGCTACTTCGGTATTCACCGGGAATGTGCCAAGTTCGAACGGCTGACCGTCAATAAACTGAGTAGAAACGGAAGAATAATAGGCTTGGGCAAGTGATGGGGCACGGAATCCTGTACTAACTGCTCCACGGAAGGCAAACTCTTCACTCACTGAATAACGGGTGGCGATTTTACCTGTCATTGTCGAACCGAAATCACTGTAGTTTTCGTAACGGGCTGCAACACCCATCATCAGGTCTTCAGTTAAATCGTTTTCAAGATCAACATACAGCGCGACGTTTGTACGGCTTTCATCCTGAGCATTATTTGGTGAGAATCCCGGGAATCCTTGCGAACCAACGGGAGCGGTATCACCGGCATTCGGACCGTCAAGAATTGGGATTCCGCCGTCAATATAAGAGGCAGCTTCACCGGCGATTATCTGGTAGTTTTCCCAACGGAATTCACTACCCACCGCAAAACTTAGTGGTGTTCCGGTGGGGAAGGGGAATTCCCTGTAAAAGTCAATGTTTGTTGTTGCCTGTGCGAAACTGATTCCGCCTACATCAAAATCTGTCGGACTACTTGTACCCATGGAAACATTGTTGGAATTCTCAAGCTGCATGTCTATGGCATTTGATCCGTAAGTTTCGCTCAAATCGTACATCCAGGTGCCCAAAGTCCCTGAAATTCCAGTAGAAAACGAGTAATCATCAATTTTGGTTGCGATCTGTGGTAGGAAACCATTCGGATGAATGGATCGTACTGTTGGATCATCACCAGAACGCCTGAAAAAACATGGTGAAAGACCATTTCGCCTGCTAAGTCCACCAAAAGCGTAGAAACTGGACCCTGATTCGCCGAATGGGAAACTGGAGTTAAAGAACAAACTGATGTCGTCCAGTTCTCCCTCACCGTAATGGTGATTCAAACGGTCATAGCCAGCTTCACGGGGATCATCGGAACCATCATCAAGGGGATAATATTGCTGACGAGGGTCAAATCCAGCACGATTAACTGAATCCTTTTTACGAAATTGACCGCTGAAATAGGCAGTGCCTTCACCAATGTTGAGACCGTAACCCATGTGCAGGTTAGCCATCTGTCCATCGGAATAAGAAACAGATTCCACTGGACCATCCCAATCATATGTTGAATCATCTTCACCGTCGATGTTGCTATCAACTTTTCTGTATCCGCGATCTTCAGTGCTCATAGCTTGTCCATAGGAAACACTGGCATCAAGACCAACACGTTTCTTCAGGATGATATTTATTACACCGGCTATGGCATCTGAACCGTATTGAGCGGCAGCACCGTCACGAAGGACTTCGATACGGTCGATAGCATTTGCCGGGATAGCGTTGAGGTCAACACCTGTACTACCGCGGCCAACAGAGCCATTGACATGAACTAGTGCACTTGAATGGCGACGTTTGCCGTTTACCAGAACCAAAACCTGATCAGGTCCTAGCCCGCGTAACATCGCTGGCCGTACATGATCAGAACCGTCTTTAATCGCAGGTTTGGGTGCATTTAAGGAGGGAATCATTAGTTGTAAAATTTCGGTGGTCTGTGTTAGACCAGTCGCTCGGATTTCATCCGCACTTATTACATCCACTGGGACAGGAGAATCCACAACGGTTCTATCTACTCTACGTGTACCAAGTACTACAACCTCCTCGGCGCCAATAAAATCAGGTTCCATCTGGAAGTCACGAGTGACAACTTCTGCATCCAAAATCGATATTTCAATCAGTTGAGTTTTATATCCAAGATACCTGACTGAAAACTTGTAATCGCCGGGCGGGAGAATAACATGGAATTCACCATCAAGGTTAGATGTCGCACCTCTATTACTTCCGATGGCCATTATACTGGCCCCTGCAAGTGGTTCACCTGTTTCAGCAACAGTTATCGTTCCTGTAACACGGCCTGCAGCAAATGCGACAGAACAGGTCATAGTTAAAATGAATACAAACAGGATAAAACGAATTAAGAATGGATTTAATGCAGATCTCGTACTGCTAACCATAGTGAATCCTTTCTGCAACCCCCGGCAGAGGAGAATGGCGCTTGGGTAAGGGAATAATCAGATCAATCAGTTCTTATGGAAACAATATATTTAATTGGGAGGAGTTTTCAGCAAATATTGGTAGAAAAAGCAAAATTATTATGCTCTGTGAGCAGCTGAGTTATTGTAATTAAATGAAATGGGACAATGAATATATGAACACCACTTGAATATTTATCCACCACCCTCGATTGGTGCGATACTTGGTCAGGTTTATAATTCAGCTAAAACGGAATCACATTCGTTTACAAAATATATCTCATTACCAAAAATATTCTGCATGATCATCATAAGGGAGGTGAATTGCTTCTCATACTCTTCAGGAGAATGCATCTCAGGATCGTGAATTCGTTCTACGAAATTCTTCACCATAGTTGAAAATCCAACTTCCTGACCACCATAGAGCTTACTTATGCGGGATAACTTAAAATAGTCAATCGTCTGAATAGATCCGTCCGCTAAAGCTGTTTTCCAGGCAGAACTTTCAATTAATGGGATATGGGGATCATTGTTTTCAAGACAATAAAGGAATACCTGAAATGCAGTTTTACCATCTGATATTGAATCAGGAACAGATTTCATCCGATCAATAAGTTCTTTATGATGATCGATTACGCCGCCTACTTCATCACGATTACTTTCGATCTCTAATCTGATATTTTCAAGAGCTATTTGCCCACGTTTTTTAGTCTTATTGCTTTCTTGGCATTGACTGACTGAAAAAGCCAGAAACACGGAGAAAGATATCAGAAAGATTTCAAGAAGGAAGTAGGGTATTCTTTCTTTGGCAGATTTTGAGCTATTGAATGGTTTAAACACTGTCCTACCCCCAGCAGTAGATGAAAAAGTGCGTAATTCCAGCTAACACATGATTATACGCCGTAAATATAGGACTTTGCATTGGGAAGTCATACCCGGTGAAAGAAATACTGGAAAAAAATACAACGTCAGGCTTCCCCGGTTGCAGGTGGGTAGGTTTCAAAAGGAATAGAACTATTTATCGGCAGAGTAAAGAATAAATCCTCGCCTTTAGATCGTATCGGTGTGACCTCAATATCCAATTTGTCTGGGGTGAAATAGAAAATAATTTTTCTGATTCCTTGAACATCCAGTTTCGGAATAATATCCGAGAATTTATATGGATTTTTACTTACTATATCATATAGATATAGTGTTTCATCTTTAACTTTAGCGATAGCAAGTATTTCCAAATCTTTATCATAATAGAGGTTTTGGGGATGGACATATAGGCAGTGAAACATAAATAGATCTTGACCATCTTGTATTCCAAATCGATCGGAAACGGGTTGACGGTTTTTAGCTAACTCAAAAATTACAGATTCATCTCTATTGTTATTTATGTCTAACTTAATTAATGAATTAGATACAGGATGAATAGGTGTTTCCAATTCATACATGAACTCAACTGATGGGTAGGTTTTGAATCCATATTTTGGATAGAAATCGGTTACAGTATCATTGGCAAAGAGGTAAAACAGATCGGTTTTGTCCTTGTACTTTTCTAAAATGAAGTCCATCAATTTACCTGCGAAACCTTTTCCACGGAAATCTGGATGAGTCATTACAGTTCCGATCTGGATCGCTTTTTTCTGCTCTCCATCTAATAGTACATCCATTTCATACGTGGAAGCGTTAGCCACAACTCTTTTGTCGATCACGATTGAATGGGGAGTATAGCGATAGGTCCAGTAACCTCTCTGATACCATTTTTCGAGACTAAAGCTGAAGATTTCTTCTGTCAAACTATTAAAGGAATTACGTAGGTCCTGATTGTCCTGATAGCCGCTGATGATTTCCATCGAGTACATCCTTTATGATAAGGGGGCTAACATAAAACCTTGTAATACAGGTATAGCAACAAATAATAATTTTGATGATATCCTATAGTACAGTTGTTCAAATATCATTTGTATGTCAGATCAAACGCATGCTTTAGATCGTTTATCAGATCATCAATGTCCTCAATTCCAACGCTTGCCCTAATTAATCCATCTTTTATACCTGCCTCAGCCCTTGCTTCAGGTTCCATGGATGCATGAGTCATTAACGCTGGAATGTTGATAAGGCTTTTGACGCCGCCTAGGCTTTCTGCCAGAACAAAATATTTCAGATGAGTTACAAATTCGCGTGATTTCTCTTCACCACCTTTCAGTTCAAAGGATACAATCGCACCCGGTTGCTTCATTTGCTTGCTCGCAATTGTGTAGCCTTTGTGGGATTTCAAACCGGGATAGAAGACTCTATCAACAGTGTCAATTCCTTCGAGCCATTCAGCGATCTTTCTTGCGTTCTCGCAATGCCTATCCATTCGAATTCCTAGCGATTTGATACCTCGCATGACCAGGAAACAGTCCTGTGGCCCTGGGACGGCACCTACAGCGTTCTGGATGAAACGGATATCATCCTCAATCTGTGGATCGTTGGTTATTACGACTCCATGTACTGCGTCTGAATGACCACCGAGGTATTTGGTTGCTGAATGTATGACAATATCCGCACCCAAAGACAATGGATTTTGCAGATATGGGGTGGCAAAGGTATTATCTACAACTACGTTTAGGTTGTGTGCGTGGGCGATCTTGGATGCCTCAGATATATCAGTGACATTAAGCAAGGGATTGGATGGACTTTCCAGCCAGAGGTAACGAGTATTTGATTTGATTGCAGGTTCGATATTGCTCAGCTCTGTTGCATCAATGAAAGTGAACTCGATACCCAACCGAGCGAAAACCTTTGTGAATTGACGGTATGCGCCGCCGTACATATCATTTACAGACACAACATGGTCACCGGAATTCAAGTTTTGGATCAACGCGCTGATTGCTGCAAGTCCGGACGCGAAACTGATGCCATATTTAGCGTTTTCCAGACTGGCAAGTGCATTTTCCACTGCTGTCCGTGTGGGATTCTCAGAACGGGCGTAGGAGAGAGCGTGGTTTTGATAGATTCGTGGATTGCCCGGAATCTCCTGAGAGAACGAGGATGTCTGATAAATCGGAAACGCCAGTGAACCTGTAACAGGATCGAGTGAATACCCTTTGTGAATAGCATCTGTATTGAACATCATATCCTCCATAATGGGAAAAGAAATAGCCCACCGCAGCACATGTTGTGAGTCTATTTAAAGTGATGTATACGTGTTCGTCTGATTATTTTCCCATCAAGTGAAGTCCTCCACATTGTCATCATGCCGAGCACCATGTTGTATGAAGAAGTCGTGTTTTTGATGGATAAACGATACATTTTTTTCTGTTTTAAATGAAAAACCCACCGTAAAAAGCGGCGGTTTCGATTGAGATACTGATCACACGATCAGCTCATACGAACCCATTTCAGAACATCATATTCGTAGCCGAATTTTTTGCGATTTCTTGTGTGAAAATTCTGATCAAAATTCACTTCCAGCCGTTCATCCTCAATGATCAAAAAAGATAGGCGGCGTTTTGGATACTGTCAATGATATAGCTCTGCTAAAACAAACATAGTTAGTATGCTGTTGTTTATTCATGACAAAGGTGATCTTTGGCAAGAGTTGTTTACTATTTCATTTTAAACCCATCAAAGTTGTAAAAAACGTGATGGACCTTTTCCGGGTTTTCTGGTTGAGATGCCATTCCAAGTGTAAATTGGACGTCGGAATCTTCGTCACTGATGGTATCGTCAGTACGCATATGCAGGAAAATCCACTGGATACCGTCCATCTCGGCTACTCGGAAAGCGCGGATACTCCAGCCACCCATTGCTTCTGGTAATTTAGGCAGTAAATCAAGATCCTGTTCGCGTTCTTTCGGTCCAAATTCTTCTAAATCATAATGCTTAAAAATCACCGCTTCAATACTATCCCTCTTTGACGTTCCAATTGCTGTTGCCAATTCAAAGATTGCGTCAGAAAGCGGATGGTCTACTTCTTCCCAATGTTTGATATGTGTAAACACCTCTTTACTCGATTTCTTTTCCATCAGTGGGGCTTTTGCGATAGTTTCGTATAGAGTCGTTCCCAGTTTGAGAACAGCATCAAGTGGTTCGATAGTTTTAATGTTTGTAAGTAACAAGTTGATATTTCTTTTTCTATCCAGAACCAGTAGGTGACTGAAACCCGGTATATGTGCTGCTTGCAAATAGGGGGTCGTTTTATCAGGTTCAAAACCAAAATCGGTAAACAAATAATCAAAGCTCATTTCTTTAAGTATTTTACCGTCTAACAGTTTTTTGGTGAACCGGGAGAAATCGGATGCATTCCCTACAACCCCACCAGACGTATACCTACCTTTTATATTTAGTGAATTTTTTATAAGGGAACCATCCATGTTGTGTCCAACAGGCGCGTTATTTGGGTTGAACGTGATTGATTCCAATCCCATCTTGTCACCATAAAAAGTCTTAAAAAGGTAGTGAATAGACTTTCCGGAAACACTTTCCAGAATTGACCCAAGATACCAGTAACCCAGATTGCTATAGCTTTTTTCATCCTCGGAATTTTCTCTCCATTCAACTGATACAGTATCAAGCCAGGGACCAGCCAGATCATTCTCTTCATATGTAACAAAGGATGTTTCGGATACTTGATTAAATTCTCGAGGTAAACCTGACCTATGAGCAAGCAACTGTCTAACGGTTATAAAATCAGCAAAACTATTTCTCATCGCTGGGCGATACATGGACAGAGGGGCATCCAGAATTATTTCTCCCTTGTCGACGTAATGCAGGACGAGGGTTGCAGTTAACAATTTTGTTAAGGATGCGTAGGCAATGGTATGGTCAGTATGGGTTTTTAAACCATCGGGATAGATATAAAAGGAATTGGTATTATACAGTGTGTCACTGTCTACTGTGTATATAATTGATCCTGCCCATGTTTCATCTTTGGCGGCTGTGTATAATTTCTCATCAATTTGTTTTATTGAATTTTGACAGCCAGTAAGAATAAGGAGTATAACCGGAAGAACAAGAATTATGGGATTGCGTTTCATGATGTTTTCCAAAAAATAAGAGTTAGAAACAAGATAACTGAATAAGGATAAATAATACTATTTTACATCAAAAAGTTTGAATGACAATGATAAGACAGCCTAACAATTAAAAAGTTACATTTGGGTAAAATCGAAAAATAGTATCATTTATACTTGGATATTCACGACTTGGCTGACATATTAGTACTAATCAAAATTGATGATATTGGAAAGTGATCACCTGTCATTGAGTAGTGGGAGGGGACCATGAAGGTAATTATTACAGGCGCAACAGGTTTTATTGGTCGCAATATTGCTAATTGTTTTTTATCACGAGACGTTGAAGTTCATGCAACTGGCAGGGATGAAACAGTTGGTTTGGCACTTGAAGATAAAGGAGCCGTTTTTAAACCGTGTGACATCCTGAACCTAGAAATACTTGAAGACGTCTTCGAACCCGCCGATTGCGTGATCCATTGTGCAGGAAAAGCTGGTGACTGGGGGAAGAAGCAAGAGTTCTATAATGTAAATGTCATCGGGACACGTAACGTCGTTCAGGCTTGTCGGAAGCATGGAATTAACAAGCTTGTCTTCATTTCCACGCCCAGCATTTATTTCAATGGAAAAGATCGTTTGGAGATTGAAGAGGATGAACCTCTTCCAAATCAAATGCAAACGAGTTATGCGTCTACAAAGTTACAGGCTGAAAAGGAACTTTTGGATCTGGCAATTGAAGGATTCAATTCGATTATCCTGAGGCCTCGTGCGGTATTTGGACCCTATGATTCAACAATCACACCGCGAATCATTAAAATGGCTGCAAGAAAGAACTTTCCATTGATAAACAGCGGGAAAGCAAAGGTTGATATCACTTATATCGAAAACCTTGTGGAAGCGGTTTGTCAATCGATGAATGCTCTTGAACCTGCCTGGAACCAAGTCTATAACATCAGCAACGGAGAGCCGATTACAATGCGGGAATGGTTTGAATCGATTCTGAGAGTCTACGATTTACCGTTCAAACCGAAAAATGTTCCATCCGTCGCTGCTAAAGTTCTTGCTGTAATGATGGAAACTATCAGCAAATTACCGTTTGGACCTGAAAAACCCAACTTCACCCGCTTCTCAGTGGGTTATATGGGAAAATCCATGACTCTGTCAATAAACAAAGCAAAAGAAAAATTAGGATATTTACCGCTTGGAACCAATGAGAAAAGTTTTGACAAATTCAGACAATGGTATATTCAACAGCAGTATTGATTTTAAATATTTATATAGACTCTAATTGGGGGGGATATGTTACGCAAGGTAGCATCGGTGGTTCTTTTTGTATCGATTATAGCAATGGGAACTTCAGGATTATTGATGATAGTTCTGGATAGTTTGGCTTTCCAGATTCAGATTCATGGTCTGCATAAGGTTTTTGGTGTAATAATGTGTGCTGCTGCCTGCGTACATATTTATTACAATATTAGAGTGATTAAAAACCATCTGAAGAAAAAATTGATACTAGCAATTTTTTCATTACTACTGATTTTAATGATAATTCTTGCTGGATTTGGCCTGAGTCGCCCCATTGACAAAGAGAAAGCTCATGTGCTCGGTGAACAAATAGAAGCATTGGAACATGAGTGATCATTTCAAAACCTCTGTTGATTTGTTTGGATTACTGCCATAAATTATGGTAGACACAGGGAAGAAAAATGATTAAAGCTGGCACAACAAATACAGTAAACAACCTTTGGTGGTGGAGCATCCAGACCTCATGGCCCGGAAAGGGTGCGCCATAACCAGTTGATATATGAAGACTTTTAATGCGCCATCCCGATATCGGGGTGGCGCTTTTTTATTTGGTGGATTCATGAAATACAAAATCAAAGTGCACTTCAAAGGCCGAGCATGGTTTCGATGGTAAAATTCAAACGATGACATGAAAAACGTAAAAATTGCAAGAGTAAAAACAGTTATAGAAAGTTAAATACCATGTTACGAACCCGATTTGACCTCGACCAGGCAGCGATACCTACAAGTTATTACAACATCCAGGCTGATCTACCGGAGCCATTACCACCTATCATTCATCCGGGACGAATGGACGCGATTGTTCCTGATGATTTGGCACCACTTTTTCCGATGGAACTTATAAGGCAGGAAGTCAGCCAGGAACGTGAAATTCCTATTCCTGATGATGTCAGGGAAGCCTATGCCATGTATCGCCCAACGCCATTCATTCGAGCCATTCACCTGGAAAAATATCTTGGTACTCCCGCAAAAATTTATTTTAAACATGAGGGAGTGAGCCCTGCAGGAAGTCATAAACTTAATACAGCCATTCCACAGGCATACTACAACAAAATTGAAGGCACCAGGAAACTGGTAACAGAAACCGGAGCAGGGCAGTGGGGCAGTGCTCTATCCTTGGCGTGTAATCGTTTCGATCTAGAATGCAAGGTCTTTATGGTAAAAGCCAGTTTCAAACAGAAGCCATATCGAAAAAGTATGATTAAAACCTGGGGTGGTTCAATTGTCTCTAGTCCTTCATTTGAAACAAATGCAGGTCGATCTGTTCTTGAAACGGATCCGGATTCATCTGGTAGTCTTGGAATCGCAATCAGCGAAGCAGTTGAAGAAGCAGTACAAAAAGATGATACACGATATTCGCTTGGTAGCGTATTGAATCATGTATTGATGCATCAGACGGTCATCGGGAAGGAAACGAAACTGCAAATGGAACTTGCAGGCGTGAAACCTGATGTCCTGATTGCTTGTGTTGGTGGTGGAAGTAACTTTGGTGGATTTGTATTTCCATTTATGAAAGATAAAATCGAAGGGAAAAGTGATACAAAAATTATCGCTGTTGAACCAAAGGCAGCACCCAGCCTTACAAAAGGGAAATACCTCTATGATTTTGGTGATTCTGCCCAGATGACACCGTTGATGAAGATGTATACCCTTGGTCATTCTTTTATTCCTGCAGCTATTCATGCTGGAGGATTACGTTACCATGGAATGGCACCTTTAATCTGCCACTTATACGATTTGGGATTGATAGAGGCAACTTCAGTTTATCAGGAAGATATTTTCAAAGCTGGGATTTTGTTTTCTCGTACTGAAGGTATTGTTCCAGCACCGGAGTCGAGTCATGCAATCGCTAAAGTCATTGATGAAGCGCTAAAATGCAAAATTACCGGTGAAGAGAAAGTGATTGTGTTTGATCTAAGTGGGCATGGACATTTTGATATGCAAGCTTATGAGGATTATCTGGAAGGGAACCTTGTCGATTATGAAGTCGCGGTTAGTGATGTCGAGGAGTCGACTAAGGGGCTACCCGAGATTGAAAGAGAACTGGTTGCAGGATAATGAGGAAAAATATATCCCGTGGGTTAAACACCCACGGGATTATAAATACTGACACTATTCACATCTGAGTGAGTCTACAGGACGCATTTTGGCAGCTTTCAGTGCCTGCAGGCCAGCACTCAGGGCGGCGATCAGGATAACGATCAAAATAGGTGTAATAACCGTTCCAACTCCAATGGGCACCTGGAAGATAAAAGACTGAAGAAAACTGTTCATAAAGAGTAATGCCAGTGGTATGGCGACAACATTGGCGATTACGATGAGCATTGTAAACTCTTTCGCAACCAACCAGACCATATTGTGGCTGCTGGCGCCAAGAACTTTACGGATTCCAATTTCTTTTGTTCGCTGTTCCGCTGTAAAAGTCACAAGTCCAAAAATTCCCAACCCTGCTATCAACATTGAAATAGAGGCTATTACAGCCATCATATAGCCGGTTGCATATTCCATACGCAAACTTTCAGCATTTGCTTCGTCCAGGAATCGGTACTTGAATGCTGTATCTGGTAGAACCTTTGCCCATGTTTCTTCAACTATATCAAGAGTTTCAGGAATTTTCCCTTCAGGAATATGAATTGTCAGGTTATCGAAGTATTTCCCGTTAGCTGACAGGATTACATTTGCCGTGGCCATGTGTGATTCAAAACTCGAATAGAAGTTGTCAATGATACCGGCGATCACGTAGAATTTGTCCCCACGTCCGTAAAACGTTTTCCCGATGGGGTTTTCCAGTTTCATGTTATCTACAAATCCCTTTGAAACCAGGATCGCATGCTGACGTTCCGTTTCATCAAGTTCAAACAACTCCTGCCCATGGATTAGCTTGAGATCGAATGTATTCATGAAGTTTTCATCGATAAGGCATGTTCTGAAGTACATTGCCTCATTCTGGATCCGTTCCTCTGTGTTGAATAGGACTGAATAGTAGAGGGAAGAGTTTACTCCAGGCGGGATTGATGAAACTGTCATATCATAGCCTGGTAATCTGCTCTGTAGTTCATTCTTCATAATTTGAGCATTGTCACCACCATCTATATCTTCAAAACTAAGGTTTAACATATTTTCAATACGGTAGCCTTTATCGATAGTCGTGAGATAATTCATCTGACGGAAAACCACCAGTGTGGAAGCAATGAAAAACAGAGCGACCATAAATTGCATTAAAACGAGGATTCGTCTGAACCAACTTTTGGTTGTTTTTATACGCCATGATTGACGCATCAGGGATAAAGGACTATAGCGGGTCATGTACAATGCTGGATATAGCCCTGAAAAAAAACTTACTGTAAATAGTAGAATAAGAAGAGCGATTGGCATGGCACTATCGGACCAAAGGTTGGCTGTCATGGAACGGTAGTCAAAGGCTTGATGAATAATTGGACGGAATGGTTCATAGAGCAGAACGCTCAGGAACATAGCTCCTAAAACCATGATAAAGCTTTCTCCGAAAAACTGGAACATTACCTGTAAACGTGCTGCACCGAAAGTCTTACGGATGCTGACTTCTTTGATCCTTTGGGAGGTTCGTGCGGTTGCAAGGCTGATGTAATTGATGACAGCCTGAATAAGAATAAACAAGGCAAAGGCACCTAGAATAATGATCATATCCCATTCACCGGCTGGATAAAACTCGCCCTGGTTTCCATCGTAATAGGCAGAGAAGTAGATATCCTTCATTGGTTTTAACCAGAGGGCATAATTTTGCTTATCCTCTGCATTCAAACCGGCTACCAGGAGATTATTCAGTTTACTCTCCAGGTCTGGTAAATTTATTCCATCCTGGAGCTGGAAGTAAACGTAGTCGCGACCAAAATCAGTCAGTTCAGGTGCCGTAGGGTCATTCGCTTCAAGTGTTGCATAGGAAACGAGGAAATCATATCGAAGCTGGGTATTTGTTGGGGCTTCTTCAATAATTCCTGTGATTCGGCAATGAAGTGAATCGTTCAGAAGGAACCATTTTCCTACAGGATCCGTACCTGGGAAATACTTCTCAATTGCATCTTCCTTTACCAAGACTCTATAGGGGGTCGATAGTGTTTTTTCGTAATCTCCATATTTCATTGGAAAGGTGAACATATCCATGAAAGCGGGAGTAGCGAAGATAACTGAAGTACCTTCATAATCGTTTTCATCGACAGTAAAATGAGCTTCCCGTTGATAACGGAAAAATGCTTCATTTTCGATTTCAGGGAACTGATCAGTGGCAGTTTTTCCCAATTCTTTGTTCGTTATCGCCCATTTCACAACACGGTTGTTCTCTTCGGTTAGCGATCCTTCCAAACGATAGATCAAATCAGCATTATCGTGGCATCTTTCAAAACTGAATTCATGGAGAATGTAACCCATGATCAAGATGAAAAATGCCAGACCAATAGATAGACTGATTGTATTGATAAATGTGAACAAACGGTTCTTGGTGAGTATCCTCAAAATGATTTTGATATAACTCAAGATCATGATGATTCCCCCTGAGGTAAAGCGGCTCTTTGACTTCGCAGGAAGGTCAATATGTGTAAGACATTCTGAAGAAACTATTGTTACAAGCTTCCTGTATCCATCACGTGCTTTCTCTGGGAGTATGTTTTCATTAAAGATACTTTATTTAGAAATGTTTACTCCTTGTATAGACTGATGTTGTCTTATACTTTGAGGTCAATAAGAAATAAAGATTTGTGCTGGGGGAGGAAATGAGAAAAGGATTGCTCGTCTGTTTATTTTTATTTTTTTTTATAATGATACAAGGTATTAATGCTGCTGAAAATGATACTGGTTTGGTAGGGATATGGAAAGGAGTGATTGTTTCACCAATAGCAGAGGTTGAACTCTATTGGCGTTTTTCAATCAATGAAGAGTGTATTTCAGAAGTTTTCTATGATTGCCCATTGTACGGCATCAAGGATGTTCCGGTCACAACAGTAACTGTGAATCAGGATAGTATTTTTCTGGACATCAGTCTATTCCCTTCCACTTTTTATGGTTTGATCCATGATGATAGTATGGTCATTGAAGGTTTTTATTCTGGTGAAGGAGATGGAGTTACACCTTTTACCTTGAAAAAAATTAAAGATGATCCTCGAGCATTATTACCATACATGAAACCAAGACTGAGTGTTGATGAAAAGCAGGAATATTCTTATCAGTATGAAGTTCCAGAATTTATTGAAGGCGGGTGGAAAACCGGTAATATAGCTGACTTTGGTCTCGATTCAACTCGAATTCAACAGTTTTCCGAACAAGTACTTGAAGAGAAATACCCAAATCTCCACAGTATGTTAATTATCAAAGATGATGTATTGGTCTACGAAGAATATTTCTATGGTCACGATAGAGATGATGCACACCATATCTATTCTAACGGAAAAGGTTTGACAAGTCTTTCAATAGGTATCGCCATTGAAGAAGGTTTGATAGGTAGTCTTGATACACCAATATATAAGTATTTTCCAGAATACAGTGTTCTCAAGGAAGACAGCGACAAGAAGAATATCACAGTAGAACATCTTCTTAATAATACCGCGGGATTCGAGTGGGATGAAACATCCACAAGCTATTATGACAAACGGAATAGCAACCGTCAGATGATGAATAGTAAAGACCAATTAGAATTTCTATTCACTAGACCACTATCTCATACACCGGGAACCCATTTCACTTATAACAGCGGAATACCGAATGTGTTAAACATCCTTTTATTTAGGGAAACGGGGATTCCTGCCTGGACATTCATGGAAGAAAAAATTTTTAAGCCGATGGAATTTGAAAACTACACTTGGGATATTCAATCTGATGGAAAACTTCATGGAAACTTCCTGCGTCCACGGGACTTTGCGAAACTAGCGAAATTGTATCTAAACAAAGGTCGATGGGAAGATACTCAGATCATTGATTCAACTTGGTTCGATAACTGCTACAAAGTCGGAAAAGAGTGTACTGGATATGAATATTGGAATCATTGGGGAAAAGGAAAGCTATTCGTTGATGGAATTCCTGTAGTGAAATATAGTGGTGGAGGCTTTGGGGGGCAGGCGATTATTGGTTTTCCTGATCTTGACCTGATTGTCGTATTTACTGGGGGGAACTACTTCACTACTAGTGTTAATCATGATGAGATCCTTCAAAAATACGTTTTGCCACCACTGGTAAAAAAAGGGTCTGGATATGATATCCCAGATTACAGTTTGTCACCCGGTTTTAAAGCCTTGCATGGACTCGAATTCAAGGATACGTTTTTCACCGGGTTAGGGGCCTTGTGGGGCTGCCTTGACTACTTGGAGGCAGATTTGAATGAGGCTTGGATTTACGGTATCTCTGGGACAGCTTTTGCATTAAATGCTCATCCTAAGATGTATGCAAATTGCTTAGGACGTTGGGATAATGATGCACTTAAGGATCAGATAGAAGAAGCTGGTTACAAATATTCAACAGTGGCAGTCTATATCGGAAATGAAAAATTTGAAGAGTATCAGGAATTAGGGTGGAACAGAGTCCGTGAAGCGATAGACAACGGATATCCTGCATATGGATTTCATATGAATCTTCCAGAAAATTATGTGATTTACGGTTACGATGATTTTGGCTACTACTTCAAAGGCCCAGAATGCAAAAATGGATATGGACCAATCTGTTGGAATAAAGTTGCAAGAAATGATGTTGGTTGGTTCGAGGTTCATACCCTTGAACCATTAGATAGTACCGTGGATAAATCTGCCCTGGTCAAGAAGGCACTGGAAACGGCTGTTTCGATGAATATTGATAGCAATGATTATGCTCATCGTGGATATGTTTTTGGTATTAGTGCATATACTACATGGAAAGATATTCTTGAATCTGGAGATGCTGACTGGTTTGGTGTTGCCTATAATGCCTCCGGCTGGGCAACATGCAGAGACCATGCCTTTAGATTTCTTGAAGAGTGTAAAGATTATGTTCCATTGAAGGCACAGAAAGATTTGGCAGAATCAATTTCAAACTACGAAAGAGTTTCAGTCTGTTGGAATGCTCTAAGCGACCTTTTTCCATATGAAGGGCAGGAACGTTGGCAATTGATAGAAAATTGGGAAGATGATTATAGTCGTCAACAAGCTTTAAATCTTATCAAAATTGCTGAGATGTTTGAAAAAGAGGGAATCAAAAATCTGCAAGCCGTTCTGAGTTATTACGAATAGAAAACGACTGAACTACTAAGGAAGTTCAGTCGTAATTGGCAGATGCACGGGGCCTAATTCTTGTGCAAAGTCTGCCAAGCCGGTAGTTTATCCATCATCTCCTTTACCGCTTTACTAGCGGCTGGAGATGTTACACCCTGAGTCTTAATCATAAACTTAACCATACTGGTAAATGCCTCCTCATAACTCTTCATGCTTCCATCTTCACGGGTGCAATGAACGCAATAATCTTTAGATGGATCTCCACCCGCAAAATGATCTGTTTCTGACATAGGCATACCGCAAGCTATACAGAGTTTTTCCACAATATCCTCACGTTATATAAGTTGCAAAAAATGTTGAATTATCTCGCTATTCTTTTCACTCAGAAGTGAATCTGATTCAGAATAGATGTCCGAATTGGTGATGTAGAAATTGATCAGACTAATCCATGTGATAAACAGGCGGTCCTGATCCAATTTACTCGGATCTTTTTCTGATATCGTATAGGCACGATATAGCCTATCCGAAAATGCTGAGTAAATACCCAGTAAGGTTGACCTCGCTAACGACGGTAACTGATGTTGTTCGATCAATATCCTTCGATAGAGTTTCTCATATTTCTGCAATCCATCGAGAAAACAGGAAAGAAGAGGTTCAATCTCGTTGATTCCATTTGTTTCTTCATGTAGCTGTTTCGCTAGACTTCCCAATGAAAACGTTAATACATCTGTAATAAGGTCCTCCCGAGTGGGGAAGTGGACAAAGAGGGTACCATGTGCCACCCCGGCCCTTTTTGCAATTTCTGCTGTGGAAGTGGTCATGATACCCTTTGTCGAAAATAGGTTACCTGCACTTTTTAAAATCTTCTGCCTTGTATTCAACTTCTGCTGAAGACGTCTATTCTGTTTCTTCTCAGTTGTTGTATTCATTTTCTCTCTACAGTGAGTGTCCGCTCATTGAGTATATACTCATTATATAATGCTAAAACAAAGAATGCAATATCTCCTTGAGAAAAAAAAGCACGGTTACTAAACCGTGCTTAATTCAAGAAGAATATTTATTTTTATTCAAAAGCGTTTTCAGGTTTCCAGACTTTCCAGACTTCTCCGGCAAGATCAAAACCAGGGGTGAGGGTAGGTTTACCCGGCACCCATCCAGATGGAGTTACTTCACCTGTTTTAACAACATGCTGGAAGGCTTTTATCTGACGGATTAATTCGGCGACATTTCTTCCGACTTCAGGCGTGAGCACTTCCATTGCGCGGATGTTGAAATCAGGATCAATGAGGAATCGTCCGCGAATATCCACTCCTGCAGCTTCTTCGTAGACACCATAGGCTGTACCGATTGCTCCACCCGCATCTGAGAGCATGGGGAAGGGAACACCACCATCGATCATTTTACTCAGTTCTTCATTTTGCCAGATTTTGTGTGTGAATCGTGAATCTGTACTAACGGCGAGAACTTCGACACCAAGGCTGGTTATTTCATCGTATTTGGCCGCGACCGCGGTCAATTCTGTCGGTCAAACAAAGGTAAAATCGCCCGGATAAAAACACAGGACAATCCATTTTCCTTTGTAATCTGATAGTTTTAAGGTGCCAAAACCACCTTTGTGATAGACATTCGCCTCGAAATCAGGGGCTGGATGCCCAACTCTTGCGCTCATAATTCCTCCTCGCTGCTTTTGCACACCTTTCTCCTCAGAAGTTGCTTCAGTCATTTCTTCATGAATAACCCCTTTGGCAGGCGCCACGCAGCCTTTCTTCTCATTAGACATGTTTCCTCCTTCAACTACAAATATCATTTGAAATGGAGACTATTGAGAAGATAAAGAAAATAGTAAGAGAATCCCATTACAAATTTACTGGTTTTTAATTACAGGAGGGAACAAAAACAACTCATTGAGTGACTATTACGAAAAAAAGTTAAATTATATTATCAATAATCTATTAGGTGGAATTATATCCAGCAAGTAATGTCGCAAGTCTTATCCATATGGACTATTCGAAAACGGGTCATCGGGGAGAGATATCCGGCTTTCTTTTTGGATTAATAATCGATTTTGGGATCGGAGCAATCATAGTTAGTAATTTGGGACCAATGGGAGCATAAAACCCGGGAATGACCCGGGTTGTCTGAACTTGTCTATATTTTCATCGGCTGTCTTTTCCAATAGGTAAGGGAACGCCAAAGCCATTCCATCGGTCCGAATCTGAATCTCCTTAACCAGAAATATGAAAACAGGATGTTTATTGTCCATACGCCTGGAACTATAAGGATCTGTTGCCAACGGTCCAGCATTCCATAAAGTTTTAAACCGAAACTATGGAAAATAAATACGCAGATGATCGTTTGAAGGAAGTAGTTGGAAAAGGCCATTCTACCAACATTCTTTAGAAGTTTTTTGGGCAGGCAATCTCTCCCATTTTTTTCCCACAACATAGTGATAGCCACATAAGCCAGGCTGACTAAAATACTTCCCCAATAATTGAACATAGCGCCGTGAAACATTGAATATTCCAATGACCAGCCTGCATTAAAATTCTTTATCATTCCGTAAATGATGAGTGGTAGTCCGATAACAAACCCAAGTAGCATCATCAGAAAATAGAATCGTTTAGATTTTTCAGCAGAGAAAACTCCCCATTTGAACAGTGCCATTCCTAATAACATGATACCACCAGTTCGCCATGCGAATTCATACAAAAACAGGAAGGTTTGCATAAAAATTGATGAAATAGCACGAAATTTTAATGAATTAATCCAATTGCCTTGATAAGCTGCAAGTTCTGATTGAATAGCTTCTTGTGTCGGACGCCAGGAAAGCATCGAATTCTCAATGGCTTCTGGTGGCCAATATGGGATCGACATACCTGAAAGGAAGGGGATCAGAAAACCAATAAATATTGAGATAAGTCCGAGAATTAGCAGTGTTTTAGGTTTCATTCGGTGGTAAAGATAAATGATAAGAGCGCAGAGAGCGTAAGAAACGAGAATGTCACCACGCCAGAGTAGATATGCATGAATTAATCCAAAAAACAAAAGCCACAGGGTTCGACGGTAATGAAGCGGTCCGCTTTTGACTCCTTTTTCACGAGCTTTTTCACTGAAGAGGACAATCCCTGCACCAAATAAGAGGGTGAATAATCCCATAAATTTCAAGTCAGCAAAGGTGTGACTCAACATCCAGCCCCATTTATTGATCCCTGTTAAATCACCAAACGAATCGGGGTTGATGTAAGCAGAGTTGATCATGGAAAAACTCTGAATATTCATGATCAGAATTCCAAGTACAGCAAATCCACGCAGGAGATCAAGTGAAGAGATTCGTTCGTTTTCTGATACCGGTACTATTAATTCAGTTTTCATAGTATCCCCGTTGCAAAATTTTCTGTTTCTTCAATCGTTGTATTTGTATGGGAAGATCAGATAATTTAAGATCAATAGTTTTACAATTCTTGCTTAATCGGAAAATAATTTGAATGCATAAACATATTAAAATTTCATTGACAGTTTTAACTTTTAACTCGAATGAAGAAAAAACAGAAAAAAGAGTATTGTAGATGTCATCCATCGGTAATATTTTGTGAATGAGATAATCCTCAATAGATAAAGCTGTTCGATGCTTTTTTCACCATTACACGCGATTATTGTTGAAAGTAAACTTAGATAAATTTTATCAAGTTTGTTTTCTAAAAAAATACTTCACAAAAAGTATTGGATAGATACATGAAAACTCCTTCCATATCCTCAAGTCAAATTCTTACACACATAACTACTAATCTACCAATTGTTATTTTCAAATGGAAAAATGAAGAGTCATGGCCTGTAGCCTACGTTTCGGAAAATGTGAAAGAAATGTTAGGATATAGCGTAGAAGAGTTTACCACTGGAGAAATCAAATACATTGATATTATTAATAATAAAGATTTGAGAGTAGTAGCCCGAGAGGTACTGGAGGCTAGTAATGACAGAAGTAAATCTTTCTTAATACACGAGCCATACAGATTAATTAGAAAGGATGGTAAGGAAATTTGGGTTGAAGATCGGACCTATCTGGAAAGAGATGAAAACGGTGACGTACTGAATTATCAAGGAATTATTCTTGATGTTTCTGATAAAATAAATGTTGAGAAGGCACTAGAAAAAAGTAGAAGACAATATCAGGACCTGTTCGAAAAATCTGCTGATGCAATTTTAATTATTAATGACAATAATTTTGTTGATTGTAATCAGGCCACGGTAGAGATGTTAAGATATAAATCAAAAGAAGAATTGCTTGAGACTCATCCCTCAGAATTATCTCCCCCTTTCCAACCTGATGGACAGCCATCCTTTGAAAAAGCAGATGAAATGATGAAACTTGCCTATAAAAATGGGACACATCGATTTGAATGGGAACATAAGCGGGCGGACGGAGAGGTCTTTCCGGTTGAAGTCCTGCTGACACATATTCGCGATGAACAAGATTCCAGGATACTGCATACGACTTGGCGGGATATTAGTGACAGGAAGACTGCAGAACAAGCATTAAGAGAAAGTGTAACAAAGTTCCGTGAATTTTCAAATCTGCTTCCTCAAATTGTCTATGAAATGGATTTAGAGGGAAATTTTACATATTTGAATGATTTTTGTTTTAAGATGACCGGATATTCCAGGTCGGTATTTGAGGAAGGAATCAACGTTTTTAGTCTCATTCATCATGAAGATATTGAGTTACTAAAGAATAATTTTGAGTCGCTTATAAATACCGGTGAATCTCCTTTCGATGTCTATCGAATCAGGAAAAATGATGGTTCGTATATACCAGTGCATGTGTATTCATCTAGAGTTTATAAAAATGAGAAATTAGTAGGATTCCGTGGTATTGTGATTGATGTTTCTGAACAAAAGGAAGCTGAAAAAAGACTTAAAGAGAGTGAAGAAAGGTATAAACTTCTCGTTGAAAACCAGACAGATCTCGTTGTAAAGGTAGATTTGGATGGAAAATTTGAGTTTGTCAGTAAAAGTTATTGTGAACTATTTGGAAAAACAACTGATGAACTAATAGGAAAGACTTTTTTACCATTAGTACATGAGGAGGATCAGGAAGAAACATCAAAAGCAATGGAGGCTTTATTTACGCGACCATACAAATGTTACCTCGAACAACGAGCAATGACAAAAGATGGATGGCGCTGGTTGGCATGGATTGATACAGCAATATTAGATGAAAATGAAAACGTAACGTCCATCATTGGTGTCGGGCGCGATATTCATAATCAAAAGATGGCAGAGTTTGCTTTGCAGGATAGTGAGGAACGGTATAGGATTCTTTCCAGTGTAACAATCGAAGGCATCTTTATACATGACAACGGTTTAATGTATGATGCTAATGAATCTTTCCTACGAATGATAGGCTATTCTCGTGAAGAAATAATCGGAAATAATATTATCCCAATGTGTGTGACCGAAAAATATATACCGTTGGTTATTGAAAATGTGAAAAAACATCAAGATAAACCTTATGAAATCATAGCCAGAAAAAAAGATGGAACCTTATTTCCGGTGGAACTTGAATCTAGAAACATCGAATTAAAAGATGGTGATTATAGAGTTACGGCAGTGCGTGATATCACGGATAGAAAAAAGGCAGAAAAGGCTTTAAGAAATAGTGAGGCCAAGTTCAGGTCAGTTTTGGAAAACACAAAGGACATGGCATATCAACTAGATATAAAAACCCAAAAATATGACTATGTTAATCCAAGTTCTGTAATGGTATTTGGTTTTACCTCCGATGAACTGATGGCAATGGAATTTTCTGAAATGGGAAGTCGTTTTCATCCGGATGACCGTGAAATGGTAATAACTATTTTTAAAGAGATAGTATTCAAAAAAAATGTAAAGGATAAAAAGGTTTTACGTTATTTGGAATACAGGTGGAAACGAAAAGATGGCGTTTACCGCTGGTTTAATGACAATAGAACGGTCACATTCGATAATGACGGCAATCCGGATAAAATGGTTGGTAGTGTAAGAGATATTAATGATCAGAAAGAAGCGCAGATTGCTCTGGAACAAAGCGAACAACGTTACAGAAATTTTGTGTCAAATGCCAGCGAAGGTATTTATAGAGTTGATTTCATTAAACCAATCTCTCTTGATCAAGATGATAAAGCATTGTTGAAACAGATAGAGGAGAATGCTGTCATTAGTGATGTAAATGAAGCACTTGCAGAGATGTATGATTTGTCAAAGGAAGATATGGTTGGGCGAAAAGCTATAGAAGTAGCCCCTGATTATCCAGAGAGAGTGTTACTTGCTTTAAAGAGTGACAATTATCAGGTGAAGCAGAAAGAAACGACAGATTTAAACGCTAATGGAGAAAAAGTCTATTTATCCGAAAGTTACTCTGCGATAGTAGAGGAAAATCACCTTGTTCGAATTTGGGGGATGCAACGGAATATTACTCTGAGGAAAAAAGCTGAAGATGATTTGCGTAAAAACGAACAGCAGTTACGAAATATTTTTAATAACAGTACAAATCTTTTTTATTCTCACACACCTGATCATAAAATAACCTATTTAAGCCCGCAAAGTATCGAGATATTTGGATATCCACCTGAAGAGGCTTTGGTCAAGTGGACGGAATTGGTGTCTGATAATCCGATCAATGAGATTGGTTTTCAAACTACCCAAAAGGCGATAGAAACCGGAAAAGCACAACCCTATTATGAACTGGAACTGGTTCATAAATCTGGTAAAAAAGTGTGGGTCGAAGTACGTGAAGCACCAGTAGTTGAAAATGGAAAAACTGTAGCAATTGTTGGAGCTTTAACAGACATAACTGATCGACATAATGCAGAAATTGAACGTGAAAAATTGCAGGAACAGCTTGCTCAAGCACAAAAAATGGAATCCGTTGGTCGATTAGCTGGAGGTGTAGCTCATGACTTCAATAATATGCTTGAGGTTATTATAGGAAATGTTGAATTAGCGATGATGGATGTTGATAAAGATGATCCACTTCACAGGGATCTGGAGGAAATCGAAAAAGCCGCACAAAGATCAGCAGATTTAACTCGCCAGTTACTAGCTTTTGCCAGAAAACAAACAGTTTCACCCAGAATACTAAATATTAATGATGTTGTTCAGGGGATGTTGAAAATGCTTGGAAGGTTGATAGGTGAGGACATTGAGCTGGCATGGATTCCAGGCAAGTCAATTTGGAATATCAATATTGATCCAGCTCAGATCGATCAAATACTTGCCAATCTATGTGTTAATGCACGAGATGCGATAAAAGATGTAGGTAAAATCACAATTGAAACTCAGAACATAACTATCGAAAAAGAATACTGTGAAACTCATCGGGAATTCTCACCAGGACAGTTCATAATGTTAGCAGTAAGCGATGATGGGTGTGGGATGGCAGATGAAGTGAAAGAAAATCTCTTTGAGCCATTCTATACAACAAAGAGTATTCATGAAGGAACTGGATTAGGATTAGCTACAGTATTTGGCATTATAAAACAGAATAATGGATTTATAAATGTCTACAGTGAAATTGATGAAGGCACAACTTTTAAAATCTATCTACCTAGAGATATTGGTAAATCTGAAAGTCTAGTTGATAAAGAAATTAATCAAAGTGCTATTAGAGGAAAAGAAACGATCCTTTTGGTTGAAGACGAAAAGTCTATTTTACAACTTGGGGAAAGAATGATCGCCAGCTTAGGCTATAACATCTTAACTGCGAATACCCCCGGCAGAGCAATAGAGATTTGTAAAGAATCAAAGGAAACGATTCATCTTTTGATTACTGATGTTGTTATGCCTGAAATGAACGGAAGGGATTTAGCCAAGAATATCTTATCATATCATCCTAATATGAAAAGGCTATTTATGTCTGGTTATACGGCAAATGTAATTGCTCATCACGGAGTTCTGGATGAAGGGGTAAATTTTATGCAAAAACCGTTCAGGTTGAACGAGTTAGCTGCAAATATCAGGAGAGCGTTGGATGAAGATTAGAATGTCTTATGAATAGGATAATCCTCAATTTTCTGACTGTTTGCCTGGTTCTTATTCCGCTGATATCAGTAGGGAATGAGGATATCTTTGTGGATGTCTCTAACGATGAGATCAGCTATATTATATCACAGAATAAAGGTAAAATTATACTTGTAAACGTTTGGGCAACGTGGTGCAAACCTTGCCGCGAAGAGTTTCCTGATTTGATTAAGCTAAAAGACACTTTCCCAGAAGACAAATTTTCGTTGCTTCTCATTTCGGCAGATTTTGATGTTGCAAAGGCTGATGCTATAGCATTTTTAGAGAAAAATAATGTGGATTTTTTAACGTACCGTAAAACTGGTTCTGATATGGATTTTATAAATGTCCTTGATCCCGAATGGGCAGGTTCATTACCGGGAACTTTTTTATTTGATAGTGATGGAGAAAAAATCTTTTCATGGTACGGCAAGGAATCATACGATGTTTTTGTTGAAAAAATTTCAAAGTACGTTCATGTAAAATAGGAGTTTATTATGAGATTATATACAGCAGTTGTATCCGTTTTATTAGTAGTCTCGGCTATGGGGTTTGCTTCTGAATTGACTATTGGTGAGTCAATTCCTTCATCAGATGTTGAAATGTTGAATGTCGATGGAGAAATGATCACAATTGGTGATATAAAGGGAACCAATGGCACGCTGGTGATCTTTTCATGTAATCATTGCCCCTGGGTTAAAGCATGGGAAAAAAGGATAGCATCAATTGGAAACAGCTATCAGAAGAAAGGTTTTGGAGTAATTGTGATTAATTCCAATGATCCTTCCCAATATGAAGAAGATAGCTATGCTGAGATGAAGAAAAGATCAGATAAACTCGGTTTCAACTTTCCGTATGCAGTAGATGCAAATTCAGAAATAGCAAAGGATTATGGCGCCAGCAAGACGCCTGAAGTATTTCTTTTCAACGGTGAAAATATCCTTGTCTATAAAGGCGCAATTGACGACAATGCCCAGCATGAAGATCAAGTGTCTTCCCATTATCTGAAAGATGCTCTCGATGCAACAATCCAGAAGAAAAAACCTGACTTAACAGAGACCAAAGCTTTAGGTTGTGGAATCAAGTTCAGATAAAAAAACCGAATATCCCAAGCGGAAGTGAAATAGTATAAATGAACCAAAATATCTTGATTCTGATTATAGAGGCACTGGCTGTCTATTTATTGGTATTGTCATCTCATGCATTGCGTCATCGCTTTGGGTTAGCCTTTTTTTATGCGTTGATGGGTGGGATTACTGCAGTTATGTCCTGGGTTACCGATGCTGGGGTGCAAGTCGAGATTCTGGGTATCACTTTTATGGTGGGGTCTACGGTTTTTTACACTTCACTTCTTCTAGGTGTTTTTGTCGTTTATGTATTTGATGGACCAAGAGCAACCAGAATTGCTATATTTACAATAATTGGTGTTTCAATTCTGGTGCCAATAATTGCAATAGCTCTTCATTTTCAGATTCGTTTGACAGAGGCAAATCCCTTAAATTTCATACCTATACCAAGTTTCAGAACCAATATTTCTTCTGTTATTGCAACATTCCTCGATCTGGTTTTTCTGGCGATCGTTTGGGAGTATTTCAGTAAACCGCAATTCCACATCAGAATACTTCTTCGTTCTTTTTTAACTCTTCTCGGTGTTATGTGGTTGGACGTAATTCTGTTTGCTACAGGTGCTTTTCTGGGAAAACCTGAATTTTTATCAATTATTCAGGGAACTCTAATAAGTCGTTTGATTATATCACTATTTGCCAGTCCATTCTTGTGGGCCTATCTACAGTGGCAGAATAAAGTGAAAAACGTTGAGATTGAAAGAAGGCCGGTATTAGCAATTCTTCAGCAGTTTGCCGATATAAAAGTTGAATTGACACTTGCTCAACAAGAAATTGAAAGACGGAAAGCTGTAGAAAACAAACTTAATACGACTGTTGAAGAATTGAACGATGCATTGTCGGAAGTGAAAAAATTACAAGGTTTTCTGCCCATTTGTGCAAGTTGTAAAAAAATTCGTAATGATGATGGTTTCTGGCAGCAGATAGAATTTTACATATCTGAACATTCTGAAGCACAATTCAGTCACGGCTTCTGTCCTGATTGTATAAATAAGCTCTATCCAGATATGACGAAAAAGAAGAAGTAGGAAACTTACAGCGACTTCTCCCGAGAATTAGAACTAATTACTTGAATCCCGATGCGAGTTGGATCATATTAGTAATACACCAACGCGAGGTTACCCCAAAAAACTTGTTCACAGTTTATTTCAAGATTTTACAGTATGGTTTTCATACTGGGATTTTACTGGAGAACAAGAATGCGGAAGTTTTTATCTGCACTATTATTCCTGATTATAAGTATCAACGTATATGCGAGCAATGATTTAGTTATTGTCGAAGGATATGTCTTCGACCATGCCACAGGCGAAACTCTGTCCAACTGTCATGTCGTAGTAAACTATAGTGGTTATGGTACTACAACGAATAAAAGCGGCTATTATTCTCTAAAATTGCCGTCAGGGGAAATAAAACTTACATACAGCTACATAGGTTTTCTCAGTCAGGAGAAGCATCTTAAATTGAATAAAGATTCTAAATCTTTAAGACAAGATATATATTTAGTTCCCAATGCTTTAACGAGCGAAACCGTTACGTACAAGCAGAAACCGCTTGATGAAACCCTCGTACAAAAAATCGAAACTGTCGACATCAGGAGAATACCCTCTCCATATTCAGACGTAATGCGTGCGGTCAAAATCCTTCCAGGTGTTTCATCTAACAATGAACTTTCCAGCTCATTTAACGTTCGAGGGGGTAACTTTGACGAAAACCTTATCTATCTCAATGGATACGAAATATACCGTCCATACATGCTTCGCCAGGGGATTGAAGAAAACTTGTCTCTTGCCAATCAGGAAATGGTCGAAAATATAGAATTTCACAACGGTGCATTTCCAGCCATGTTTGGTGATAAGATGTCTTCCGCACTTAAAATAAACTATAAGAAAAATTTTGAGGAAGGTGTTGGGGGCGAGGCGAAAGCTAATCTGATTTATACTGGCGTGGAATTACATCAAAGAAGTGGAAAACTTAGCTGGATCGGTGGGGCTAGATATGCAAATCCATCTCTCTTCGTCAATCAGCAACATACCGAAGGAGAATATACCCCCGAATTCTATGATGGACAGGTGCTGATGAATTACAGTTTTACCTCTCAGTCGGAGCTGGAATTATTCGTTCTTTCACTCAAAAATACTTATCGCCTCCAGCCAAAAGAGTGGGTAGGACATCACGGAGCATATTACGATCCACAACAGGTCTCTATCGAATATGATGGGGCGAGAAGTTATTCGACTAGAAATCAGTTGGTTGGTTTAAAATATCAGTATCGATTTAAGGATGTCGGGTTGTTTGATTTATCATATGCAAACTACGAAATGACAGAAACTGAAGAAATTGATGTTAATTCAGAGTATTACGATGATGGTAGCGCATGGTTTCCAGGGGAGCAACGCGAGTTTATTAAGCAAAGACATGAATATGCCAACAACCACTTGAGAGTAAATACGAATGAATTGAAATCAAATCAAATGCTGATATTGGGCAACAATACTTTCCGGACTGGGTTTAGAACAAGGGTTGTTGATCTTGAAGATAAGATAAAGGAGGAATTTGTAGAAAGCGGTAGTGACACAGATTTACTTGAACCACATATTTTAACTAGTAAACATACGACCGCTTTTAATTCCTTCAGCGCTTATCTAATGGACGAAATAAACTTTAAAAATATATTAAGCACGACTATTGGCGTACGATATCTTTACTATGAATTGACAGACGAAGCGTTGGTCAGTCCCCGAATTTCATTAAACTTTCGCCCCAATGTCCTTAATACTTTTAATTTCAGCTATGGACATTACTATCAACCTCCTTTTTACTATGAGATCAGGAATAAACCAGAGGAGATAATCGCGAATCTGGAATCTCAAAAATCGATTCATTACGTATTTGGTTGGGAACATAGATTGAATCATCAACTAGTCGTAACGACAGAGGTTTACTATAAGGAACTTGATAATCTGATACCCTATTACGTTGAACGTGTTAAGCTTGAATATGGTGATTCAAATAATTCTGAAGGTTTTGCAAAAGGCGTTGATATTCTTCTCAAGGGTGAAATAATTGAACGATTAAACTCATGGTTGGGATATAGCTATCTTGACACACAGGAAAGAGTAAAGGGATCAGATAATTATAAACGTCGTGTTCTTGACCAGACTCATACTCTTCGGTTTTTCCTTCAAGACAACATGCCAGATCTTTCTCATATTCAGTCTCATTTGAGGATATTGTTTGGTAGCGGCTATCGCTACTACACTCGTCAGTTGGAAACAGATGACGAATCAAGAGCTAGAACCATCGTTGTTGATCAGAGTTACACCAAAAAATATCCATTTTATATGAGGTTTGATGCCGGGTTTACTTTCAATATCAAAATGCAGAACGGTATAAAACTTGTCGCTCTTGGTGAGGTTCAGAATATGTTTTATCACACAAACGTAGCGGATTATACGTGGGTCCAGATATATGCTGACAATAATTTTCCAACTCGAATTGTAAATCTCTATCCCGGTAGATTCTTCAACATCGGTTTGGAAATACTCTTTTAAAGAAATGTAGTCAAGAGGAATTTCTATAGGGTCATAATAACACACTTTTCTCATTTTGTTTATTCTAGAATACCTTTTCTTAAATGATACATAGTTAGACAAATCGAACAAAATGGTTGTCAATATTTAGTTTATATGTGATCCTAATAATAATCCGTTGTTCATACCAATATTACAAACGTGCATAATCCAAAAGTTAGCTACTCCTTAAATTGTCTCCTAAAGTCAGTATTATCAGCAAAGTTAAGAGAAGGTATTCTTTACTTGACTGCATGAAACTCATTGGGTATACTCTGTAGTGGGACATAATAACCCGCAGCTGTGTCAATGTGACACAGCAAATGGATTTTTGATTACCCTGTGTATGGGGCATAGGGTATTACAATTCAATACAAATTCATGGAGCGAGAGAATGTCTAGTTTCGTTTCTGAGGTAATGGAACAGGTTAAAGCCAGAAATGCTGCGCAACCTGAGTTCCACCAGGCCGTTCAGGAAGTAGTAGAATCACTGGAATTAGTACTTGAGCGTCATCCAGAGTACAACAAATTCAAAATTCTCGAACGTATTATCGAACCCGAAAGACAGTTGATGTTCCGCGTACCGTGGGTCGACGATCAGGGAGAAGTACAAGTAAATCGCGGATTCCGTATCGAGATGAACAGTGCGATCGGACCTTACAAAGGTGGATTACGCTTCCACCCATCAGTAAACATTGGTATTCTTAAGTTCCTAGCTTTCGAACAAGTTTTTAAAAACAGCCTTACAACACTCCCAATGGGTGGAGGTAAAGGCGGTTCAGATTTTGATCCTAAGGGTAAGAGCGACATAGAAGTTATGCGTTTCTGCCAAGCATTTATGAGCGAATTGTTCCGTCACATTGGTCCTGATACTGATGTACCTGCGGGTGATATTGGGGTCGGTGGAAGAGAAATCGGCTTTCTCTTCGGACAGTATAAGAAACTCAGAAATGAATTTACTGGTGTCCTCACTGGAAAAGGACTTCATTGGGGTGGTTCACTGATCAGACCTGAAGCAACAGGTTATGGTGCTGTTTATTTTGCAGCGAACATGCTTGAAACAAGGAATGAGACTTTAGAAGGAAAAAGATGTCTTGTTTCCGGTTCAGGAAATGTTTTCCAGTATACTGCAGAAAAACTTCTCGATCTCGGCGCTAAGGTATTAACTGCTTCAGATTCGGGTGGTTATGTATATGATGAAGCTGGAATCAACAGAGAAAAACTAGCATGGATTATGGATCTGAAAAATGTTCGTCGAGGTAGGATAAAAGAATACATTGAAAAATATCCAGATGCAGTTTACACCCCTGTTGATCCAAATCTGGATTACAATCCACTCTGGAACCACAAAGCGGACTGTGCCTTCCCAAGTGCAACTCAGAACGAAATTAATACTAAAGATGCGGGTAATCTCCTTGCTAATGGAGTCTACGTTGTATCTGAAGGTGCAAATATGCCGACTGTCCCAGATGGTGTTAGACTCTTTGTGGACAAAGGGATTCTCTATGGTCCCGGTAAGGCTGCCAATGCTGGTGGTGTAGCTGTTTCCGGTTTGGAAATGTCACAAAACAGCTTAAGGCTAAGCTGGACACGTGAAGAAGTAGATAAGCGACTCTTTAATATTATGAAGAGTATCCATCAAGCCAGTTTTGATGCTGCAGATAAGTACGGGACTCCCGGTAACTATGTGAATGGAGCCAATATAGCAGGGTTCCTGAAAGTTGCAGATACTATGCTCGATCAGGGTGTTGTTTAGTATGTATTTTTCAACGCGGGATAGAAAGCTATTCCGCGTTGAATTCTATTACGGTTCTCCCAAACTGAAAGGAAATGTGATTAAAATTTAACAGAGTGTTCTTTAACACTTTTATCCGGTGATAAAATGAATCCAATATCCAAAATGTACTCCGCACTAACTTCACTCTCCCGTCAAGAAAATATGTATTTCGATTTTATTAACCTCATGCCAAACCGTGTAAGGAATATCCTTATTGTTGCAAGCGTTTACGATTCATTTATGCTTTCACAAGATGGTCAACTAGGTGATCTAATCATGGATGAATTTACAACCATGAACATCGCTTTTATTCCAATCATACATAGAGTGTCATCTGGTTTAAAAGCGTTGGAGTTAATAGAACATGGTGAAAAGTATGATCTGGTTCTTACGTCGTTTAGAGTTGGAGAATTAGAGGTAAACGAATTCGCTGGAATGGTAAAAAAGATTAAACCTGACTTACCGGTTATTGTCCTTGCTTTTGAAAATCGGGAACTTGTGTTAATGCAACATCCAGGGAGAAGATCAAATATTGACAAAGTCTTTCTGTGGCAAGGTAACTCAAGAATATTGCTGGCCATTGTAAAATATATTGAGGACAGAAATAACGTTGAGGAAGATACAAAATGTGTTGGTGTGCAAGTAATTATTGTGGTGGAAGACAATATGATCTTCTATTCTTCCTATCTGCCGATTATTTACACCGAATTAATACGTCATTCACAGAAATTAATGGATGAGGGATTGAACATTGCGCATCGTATTATGAGGATGCGAGCCAGACCTAAAATATTATTGTTCGATAATTACGAAGAGGCCATGGCGGCATTCAGTAAGTATAGAGAAAATGTTATTGGTGTTATCTCGGATGTCAAATTTTCTAAGGATGGACAAAAAAATCCTGATGCGGGTAAAATCTTTATTGAAAATGTGCGGAGTATGAGTCAGGATTTGCCGGTTTTAATGCAATCATTTCAGAACAAACACAGGGAATATGCAAATAAAGAAAAGATATCCTTTCTTCTCAAGGATTCACCAAATATTAGTGCTCGGCTTCGAACCTTTATGGTGGAATCTTTAGGGTTTGGCGATTTTGTATTTCGTCTGAAGGATGGTAGTGAAGTTGATCGGGCAAGTGATCTATTAACTTTAGAGAAAAAATTAAAAGATATTCCAACGGAAAGTATAAAGTATCATGCAGAGCAGAATCATTTCTCAAATTGGTTAAAAACCCGAACAGAATTTGCGCTTGCCGCAAAATTGAGACCAAGGAAAGTAACGGAGTACCCAAATGTTGAAGATTTAAGAAATTACCTGATTAAATCACTCCAAGAAACCAGAATCGAAAAATCTCGAAATACGATTGCTGATTTTAATGAAAAAAACTTTGATCTAACATCGAGTTTCGCTCGAATTGGCGGGGGGTCGATGGGGGGCAAAGCCCGAGGATTGGCATTTATAAAACATCTTATTCATAATTCAGATATAGTTGGTGACAATATCAAGTCCAATATATCAATCCCATCCACAGTAGTCTGTTGCACTGATATGTTTGATGATTTTATGGAATTAAATGATCTTAATGACTTTTCACTTCTAACGGAAAATCAAGACGAATTATATGAAAAATTTGATAAAGGAGAATTCCCTGAAAAATATCTGGAGATATTCAAAATACTACTTGAAATATATCAGGATCCACTAGCTATTAGATCTTCAAGCCTACTCGAAGATTCACATTACCAACCCTTTGCAGGAGTTTATCAAACCTGCATGATAGCCAATAATGATAGCGATGTAGATAAGAGGCTCTCTGAACTGGTCACTGCTATCAAGAAAGTTTATTCCTCGGTTTTTACACGACAGGCAAGAATCCATATCCAGAGTACCCCTTACAGGATTGAAGAAGAAAAAATGGCTATCGTTATTCAACCAATAGTGGGTAAAGAACATAACCATAAATTTTATCCGGAGATTTCCGGAGTTGCAAGATCGTATAATTTTTATGCAAAACATCCAATGTCTCAAGAAGATGGGATAGCTTCGTTAGCGTTTGGATTAGGACAGATGGTGGTAGACGGTGGTAATACAGTCAAAATATCGCCATCTTTCCCTAAACATACTATTGGATTTGGGACGATTGAAGACTATTTGCAATACACTCAAAAAGAATTTTATGCAATGAATTTACTTGATGAAACCAAGGATATCTATAATATAGGTGAACCGAATAGTTATCAAATAACTACAGCGCAGAAAGATGGAACATTGTTTGCTGTTGGATCAGTGTATTCTCCAGAAAATGATGCGGTCTATGATGGAATATCCCGGAAGGGAATTCCTTTGGTGACTTTTGCGCCAATTCTAAAGAACGATCTATTTGATATTGCCGGAATATTAAAACAGCTACTGGAAATTGCAGAGGAAGGTGTTGGAGGACCAATAGAAATCGAATTTGCTGTAAATATGTCAGTTCAGCAGGGAGAACCCTTTGAATTCTCAATTGTCCAAATTAGACCGATGGTTATGAATATTGAAAACAACACGATGGTGATAGAAGATCTGGTTGATGAGAATCTTATTTGCAGAACTACGATGTCATTAGGTATAGGAACAATTAGTGATATTTATGATATTTTGTATGTAGATCCTGCAAAACTTGACAGAGCAAAAACTGTCGAGGTTGCGAAGGAAATAGAGAAACTGAATAATCAATTACTCGAACAGGAACGTCCATATTTACTGATTGGAGTGGGGCGATGGGGATCCTCAGATCCCTGGTTAGGAATACCGGTAAATTGGGAACAGATAGCCGGTGCAAAAGTGATTGTAGAAACCGGCTTTGAAAATATACGGGTTGAACCATCTCAGGGAGCACACTTCTTTCACAATTTAATGTCTTTCAACATTGGTTATCTTACAATTAATACAGATCTTAAGAATGGATTCATAGATTGGGAATGGTTAAGAAAAAAGGAAGTGAACCAGAAATCAGCATTTGTAACACATTTACAGTTTCAAAACCCTATTACCGTTAAACTGGAAGGTCAGAATAAAAGAGGGATAGTCTATAAACCGGAATAACTAAAGATATTTTGGTTGAATCAACAAACCGGCAGGAGTTGATTTGAGGTGACCCTTGGAGAGAAATTGATGGGATATGTCGAACACGAAAAATCTGAGATGCTTAAGCTGGCAAATCTGATTCACTATTATTGTCTGCGTGGTGGAGCACGATCCACATTTATCAATAGTGTCACAAAGTTGCTTTCTGAATACGTCGTATGCGATGATATTATCCTTTGGCTCGAAGAAGGAAGATGGTATTTTAGATGTGAATTCAGTGAAAAATTTCCCGAAAATACCAGTTTCGGAATCGTACAGGAAGTTGTCAATCAGAATGATATGGCTCATTTCAGATCTGACGATCAAGCAAGAATATATGCTATTCATCGTGATGTACTAAAAGGTTCAAAGTCAGCAGAAAAAGAGAATTATTCAATTGCGGGAAGTTTCTGGACTCAAGATGTTGTCTTTAAGGATATTGACAATGAGGCAAAACAAACAAATGATACAAAAAAACACGATCATAAAATATATAAATCACTTCTTATTGTGCCCGTACGAATTGGTGAAGTGCGAATGGGGCTCATACGAATCGCGTATGTAGATCAAAATAGTGTAAACGAAAGTATTATCTCAGACATTGAGTTTCTGGCTGAAGCTATCGGGATAGCATTTGAACATCTCAGAACTCAAGCTGCACTTAGAGAACGACTAAAAGAGCTCACCTGCTTATATAATATCGCAAAAATATCAGCTTCTCAGCTAGAGTCCATCCCCGAGATATTGTCAAAACTGGTGAACTTGATACCTCCAGCCTGGCATTATCCTAATATCACTATGGGAAGAATAATTTTCGACAAGAAAACCTATGAAACGGATGGTTTTATTGATACACCTCATAAACAACTGGCGACGATAACAGTTCTGGGACAGCCACGAGGTCAAGTTGAGGTCTATTACAAGAAAAAGATGCCTGAGTTGGATGAAGGACCATTTTTAATCGAGGAAAGAAGCCTGATTAATACGATAGCAAACCAGATAAGTCTAATTGTTGAAAGAATTGAAGCAAAATTGGAAAAAGATGTTCTTCAGGAACAATTGAGGCATGCAGATCGCTTAGCAACAATTGGACAATTGGCTGCAGGCGTTGCACACGAAATAAATGAACCACTAGGAAATGTTCTCGGTTTCGCGCAACTTGCAATGAAAAATGAAGGAACACCAATTAACACAATTAGAGACTTGGAAAGAATTGAAAAAGCATCACTTCACGCACGTGAAGTGATCAGGAATCTACTTACTTTTGCTCGTCAGGATCAGACTGAACAGGTACCCACAAAATTGAACAGACAGATACGTCAGGCAATGACGTTTATTGAATCAAGGTGTTCAAAAGCTAATATTGAAGTGATCCTAAAACTAGATCCGTTGCTTCCAATGATACTTGCTGATCCGATGCAAATCAGCCAGGTGATGATAAATCTTGTTGTAAACTCGATGCATGCAATGCCTGAAGGTGGTATCATGCAAATTACTACCATGCGAGATAAAGGAAATGCTATATTAATTATTCAAGACAATGGATGTGGAATTCCTGAAGAAATTCTTGGGAAGATATTTCTTCCCTTCTTCACAACAAAAAAGGCATCTGAGGGCACTGGATTAGGACTAGCTGTCGTTCACTCTATTGTAACGAGTCACAGGGGACGACTGAATGTTGAGAGCGAAGTCGGTGTTGGAACAGAATTTAAGGTAACAATTCCACTTATTGCGTAATGATACGCAGGAGATGATAAATGACCGGTGCAGAAAAAAAGCATTCCATGCTGGTCGTAGATGATTCCTCTTCAACTCTTGAAGTGATGCAGAGGAATCTGACAATGCAGGGATATGAAGTCTATACAGCACCAGGGGTTGTGGAAGCGATTGAGTTCTTGGAAAGAACTCAAGTCGATCTGATTATTACTGATTATATGATGCCGAAAATAAATGGATTCGAATTGGTTCGGTATGCGCGCGAGAATCTAAGAGACACGGAAATTATTATCATCACAGGCTATGCTTCAATCGAAGGTGCAGTTGAGGCAATGAAAATTGGTGCAGGGGAATATTTGCCGAAACCTTTTACTGATGAAGAATTATTTAAGGCCGTTCGCAATGCTCTTGAGAAACTCAAACTTAGGGTTAACGCTAATGCGAGGTTTTTCTCTGATATTAAGGAAAACTATGGAATTATAGGGAAATCTGAACCCGTTCTTGATTTATTGAACATGATAATGAAGGTTTCTAAATCAAATACTACTGTTTTAGTCTCAGGAGAAAGTGGCACTGGAAAGGAATTAGTCGCACGAGCCATCCATTATAATAGTTCAACATCCAATGCGCCCTTTGTTCCAGTGAATTGTGGTGGTATTCCAGAGACGTTGTTGGAAAGTGAACTATTCGGATATGTGAAAGGTGCCTTTACTGGTGCAACAGAAACAAGAGCAGGATTTTTCCAGACAGCCGATGGCGGTACAATCTTTCTGGATGAAATAAGTGAAACCAGTTTAGCGATGCAGGTGAAACTGCTTAGAACACTCCAGGAAAAAGAAGTAATGATGCTCGGAAGTAATAAAACACAAAAAGTAAACCTTAGAATAATCGCCGCCACAAATAAAGATCTTTCACTGCTTGTTCAAAAAGGAATTTTTCGGGAGGATTTGTTCTTTCGACTGAATATTATCACTATTCATACTCCTCCACTTCGTGAACGAGGGGATGATATCTTGTTGTTAATACGATATTTCACAGAAAAATATTCAACTGAACTCGGTAAAGAAATACCTGTTTATAAAGAACAGGCACTTAAGATGATGAGAAATTATCATTGGCCGGGTAATATTCGCGAACTGCAGAATGTTGTTCAGAGATTGATTGTCCTTAATGACGGTTCGCCTATCGTGGCTCCAGATTTACCGTCATTGATGAGGTATAACGTTGATAAATCCGGAGGATTAAATAGGACTCTTGAGGAAGTAGAGTATGATTATATCAACAACGTTATGGCATCAGTGGATAATAATAAGTCAAAGGCTGCAAAAATACTGGGGGTAAGCAGGAAAACATTATACAGAAAGCTTATCGCATTTGAGGAGAAAGCTTCAGAAAAAGAAGATTCTTAAAAGTGGGGCATTTTGGGGTAATGGGTCAGAATGCCCCACTGTAAGGTTTGGCAAACAATATAATTATTGAGTGTTTCATTAAGAAACACATTTAAGTTCATTTTGATAAGGTATTATAATACAATCATATAGATTTTACTGGACTCCGTCTCGAATTTCCCCTGATTATTTTGGCACACCCGTTGCTTTACTTATGGCAGAACATAGAAACATTATTGGAGGTTGCCATGAGTAAGTCAAAAGAAACAGCATCTGTCGACGAATTGAAAAATAAAAACAGTTATGAGGTTTCCGAGTTAGCTATCTATTCACAGACCGAAGTATCAAAAAATGATACAAGAATAGAAAGTGTAGATTCTGATAACAACGAAGAAACTACACAACTCGATAGCGAAACTCGAATCAGAGTGATGACACCCACTTTTCCGATGCGAGGTATTGATGATCAGGAAGAAGAAAAAGCTGAAATCCAGCACGGCGATTTCCATGTGAACGGCCAGAGAAAATCGATTCTTCCTGAATCTGTACAAACCACGGTAGCTGAAGAACTTACCGGCCTTTGCGTCACTTGCAACGAACGCAATGAATGCCTTAAGGCTCGCGCAGAATTTGTTGTCTGGCATTGTGCAGAATATGTCTAGAGATTTTTGAATCCAGAATTTAGCCCACATTTATGTGGGCTTTTTTTGTGGACAGACTTCAATTATTTTATCATGGAAGTATATCACTAAGGGGGATAGTATGAAAATCCGATTTCTGAAACAAATGGACTTAGACAATATCTACCACACTTTTATTGAAGCGTTTTCCGACTATGCTGTTTCTATTCAAATGGAGAAGGAAAAGCTCTTTCGGATGATGAAACGCCGTGGCGCTGTATTGGACTATTCTGTTGGAGTCTTTGAAAAAAGTAAGATGGTTGCTGTGATGATTACCGCCATAGATGAGTTTCGCGGAAAGAGGTCCGCATATGATGTCTTTACAGGGGTTATCCCCTCGCATAGAGGTCAAAAGCTGGCAGGAACAATGTTTGAATTGGTACAACCGAAGTTGATTAAAAATGGAATAAAGCAGTTTGTCCTCGAAGTTTTGCAGGAAAATGAACCGGCGATCAAAGTATACTCAAAAACAGGTTTTGAAATAAACAGATCATTTGAATGTTATGAAGTCGAAAAACTTCCAGAAAAAATAAATGAAAATTGCTATCTGACTGTTGAAACAGAGTTCAAGCCGGCTGAGGTGGGATCATTCAGGGACTGGGTTCCCTCCTGGCAAAATTCTGATGCTTCGATGCTTAGAACAGAAGAAGAACTCAGATATTTAAAAGCTTATGAAAACAATAAACTCGTCGGATATGCTGTCGTAATTCCATCCAGTGGTGATTTGCCACAAATCGCAGTGAGTCCTGAATCCAGGCAGAGAAGGATTGGATCACGGTTGCTTTTTGAAGCTGGGTCAATTCTTTCAGGAGGAAAGAATCTCCGAGTGATCAACATTGATAGTAACTCAGAATCTGATCTAAACTTTTTTAAGCGAATAGAAGCAAAAAAAATTACTTCACAATACGAAATGATACTGAATCTAGATAAAGATATTACACACTGAGTATAGATAGAATAGAGGTTACTTTAAGTAACACAACCTTCAATGTAGTTAAAATAGAACTTCATAACTCTTAATATAGATTGTTCTTTGGCCTCCGATAAAATATTTCATTAAGGCAGATTGTTTGACGCAATAACCTTTTATTTTGTATTGTGTCAAGATATCATCCTGACATCTCTTCAATAAGAACTCTTATCATTCCTCGAAACCTTTATTAAAATTATTTATGGAGGAAATTATGTCTGTTCAATGTCCTGATGGATACCAGCCGGATCCTACAAATGCATTACCATCAAAACCTGATGATTCATTAAATTCCGATCATTCAGACAACACCTATGTCCGTACTAAGTATGAGTTCGAAAGAGCGCACAACATGCCAGATCAAGCAGTTGGTTGTGGTCAAAAGGGAAATTTTGGGATGACTTATGGAATCTATGATGGTGGCGAAATAAACGTTACTCCTTTAGGACTTGGTGGAAGCGTTAATGCGGGTGAGGTATCACAGCCGTCAGTAACGATAACAGTTGAATCTGAAGAATATGAATATGTTGGTATCGCTGTTGTCCTGAAGAAAACAACAGAGAGAGGTGATTTTACGACGTCTGGCGGTTTCGCAGGTGGCGGTTTCTGGTCAAAAGTAAAACTCGCCTGGCGAGTCCTTCGTCACGGAGCTGCAGCATTGATTCCAACGGTTACATATGATGATCCTGACGAAACAGAAGAGGAGTACCTCTGGGCAGCATGGTTGATCTGCAGAAAGCCATGTGGGTAAATTATAGAATAATAATTAATTAGATATAATTAAGCCCCGGGAATATGATCCTGGGGCTTGATAGATAAAATTCTAACAGCCACCAGAAACCTTTACCCGTTTTTCTCGGGGAACTGAAGGTGTATTTTCATTTTGTAACATCTGTTTAAGTATCTTGGCAGTATTTTTTCGAAACTCAGAAACTGTTGCATCCTTAGTTAATGAGGAGTTCGCAAAATAAGTGTTCCTGAATTCCGGGAAGCCACCCTCTAAAACAAAGTAGCTGGACGTATACCCCAATGCTTCAACTAGAATTGTTGCCTTTTGACCTTCTTCAGTATTTGTGCCCAGAATTACTATATCATAATCAGTAGCATTCAATAATTCACGCCACTCAAAATCCGTAAGATTTTCAAAAGGAATATTCACAGAGCTTGGGATATGTGCCAATCTAAAATCTTCAGATGGCCTCACATCAATAATCCTAAGTTTAGGATTCCTCTGAATGATGTTAATAGCAAGCTTATCACTATCTATCGAATTCAATTTTTCAACTGAATTGATCCAGTTCTCATCTTCAAAACTACTAAGTGCTCTTGATTTCTGGTCGGGCATAAAGATGAGGATAAAACCTATTAAAATAGGTATGGCAGAAGTCAAAACAGTACGTCGATTTATCCAAAGCGAAAAGCTAAATTCTTTTTTATTTACCTTATTCTCAACCAAAGAGGTGGCAATAAAAGCTGCTATGGCCAAAAATATTAAAATGAAGGCAAAAAATCCTTTCGATATTCCCAGTGAAGTAAAAACTAGCGGGGCACCCATATTATCAGCTTTATATAAAGATTCGAAAAGAGGAAATCCCTCAACAAAGATGATAATTCCCAGGAAAAGACCAATAATAAAAACTATAGCATCGATTTTTCCTATGGATGCAGCGCAAACACTTGTCCCGGGGCAGAATCCCCCAAGAATAAATCCGGCCCCCATAACAGCACCACCGATAATTGCAGGGCGGAGGTAGAGCGGATTGATATAGATAAATTCAAGATTTATGAAGCCGATAAAACTCAAGAAAATCAGACCTGACATTGCGGTGATTGCTGCTGTAAAAAATACACGAAGGACAGTAAAGTCGTAACCAAAAAATAATCCTGCAAGTTTTCGTGTTGAAGAAAATCCTGCTTGTTCAAGAATGAATCCAAACCCAATCCCAATCAGGAATGCAAAGAGGAAATCGATTTCTTTACCAACGACATCGAGAATAAAAGGAGCCATGATTATATCCAGAGTTTTCTGGCGAAATAAGCCAGCAGGTATCCGAAACCAAAAATTGCGATCATTGTGATGAATCCGGCAGTAGATAGTACGGCCATTCCAGATAAAGCGGCACCACTAGTACATCCACGTCCAAGTTGTGAACCGACTCCAAATAGAATCCCGCCGATCAACGCGAAGAATATTCTTTTTCTTGAAGTAGTGTTTGGTCCTTTTTCAATGGTGAATTTGAGACGGTTACTTACTAATCCCGATAAAAAACCACCAATAGCAACGCCAATAATTTCAAAAACCAGCCAGTTTTTCAGAGGACTACCGGGATGACTTGCCCGATAGTCAGTAAAGAATTTAGTATTGTCTGCGTGACCAGAACTAATAGTTTCAACAGTCTGAATGTATGCACTTTTGAAAGCACCACTGGCTCCCAGCCCTCGACCGGAAATGACAATTGCAGTGAGCAGAATCAAACCCAGAATCACTCCAGCTACATAGGGATTCATATATTTTGTATCACTTTGCATCTGGGATTTCCTCAAGGTTTTTGTTGTCAGCACTAGGGTTGCCATGGTCTGGTAAATCTTCATATCCGGTGATCATGGCCTTCATATTGGATGTAACAGTTTCACCTGTCGTAATTAGGTAGAGGTGTACAATCAAAAATGCAGCGAGGAAGAATGCACCGGCTGTATGCACAATTGCTACAACATTTAACCCTCCAATTCCCAACGGCAACACAATACCATTGGCTGTATAGCGGAAAAGCATATAGATAATTCCCGAGCCAACCATAACAGGGAAGACGAGTATTTTCAACGCAAGATAAACAAGTCTTTGGAGAGGATTCAGCTTACTAAGCTCAGTTTTCTCGTGGGGATGATCTGCTTTTTTGAATATTCCAAAAAGGTAATACTGTATTTGCTCTTTGAGGGATTTTGTAGTTGGTATATACTGTTTCCACTCACCGGTCGCATAATGCCAGAAAATTGCAAATACGATTAATCCAATGAATAAGAAGGCTGCTCTGTTATGATAATCAACAGCATTTTCGAAGCCGAAGAATTCAAAACTTCCATGTATTTCGAAACCGGTTATCCCCAGAAGTATAACCAGAAATGCTTGTGCCCAGTGCCAGAATCGTTCAAATGCTTTATATATAAGTACACTTTTCATCTTAGCTAGCCTTCCGTTTGTTGTGAAAGAACAGACGAATAATGCTGTGCAATACAACGCCCAGAATAGAAAGGACTATGGCAATTATTCCTAGCGTTTCAACAGAAGCATTGTAATCCCTGCCGGGCATATAGAATCCATCAAGGTTTTCCAGACGGCTATTCTCGCGTGTGTGGCATTCAGTACATGTAACAGTTTTTTCTTTTGGTGATACCATATGGTTCAGCGGCCAATACATTTCAGTACGGACAAAGCAGTAGTTACCACTATAAGCATGGTAGATTTCTTCCATACCGAGTTTTGCCGCTCTATCCCAGTTAAAATCTTTCCAAAAGGCGCCTTCGCCTTTGTTCTTTGCATAAAGTTTAGGCTGGATAATCTTTTCGTGTTGGCAGTCATAAATTTGTCGCGCACGGTGAATTTTTACTGGGATAATTTTTGATTCATGATCATTATAGTCACCGTTCAACGTGTTCATCTTTATGACATTAGAGGTATCTACGTCATCACCAATGATGTAATGATCTGCAGTACCGTTGAACCATGTATATTCGGGTTTGACGTTCTTTTCCCAAGTGAATGACCCTTTTATCGATAAGTATGTATGGTTTCCGTCTTCATCTTCTTCGTGGTAGGGTTCACCATCTTTTAGCCTTCCAGCTGTTGACCAATCCCAAGTCATTTTTGTCGCATTTACTTTTGCATATTCTGGAATGTGGCAGGTTTGGCAGGAAACCTTATACGTATGTTCGTTAATGATTTTTTCTTTGTGAGGAAATTCGCCATGGCATTGCTCACAGGTTGCACGATCAACATTCATTGACGAAACGGAATACATTTTCCCCTTCATCTTATGATTCTCTGCTTCATGGCAAGTAACACAATTCATGTTCATGCCCTCAACAGCCATGTGAACGTCAACGTCACGATTTGCATCGAAAAGAGCTTCTTCCAAATCACCATGTTTTACATTGTTGCCACCGCCACTATAGAAATGGCAATAACCACAATTATTTTTAGTGGGCAATCCAACGTTAGTTGCTACAAGATTCAGGTCAACATTATTGGCTGGGTAACCTGCCAGACCCTTGCCCTTTGCGTATGTAGCCGAATTGTCATGGCAAACCATACAATCGATATTTTCTGCATGTGTAAAATCAAAAGTTTTATCAGAATAACCGAATCCAACGTGGCATTTTGTACAGGTCTGCTCATTCCCACCAATACCAATACAGAAATTGTTCATCAGGTTCTTTTTCCCGATTTTAACAATCCCGCGGCCTTCGATGTACTCTTCACGTTCCCAGTTCCAGTGAGCGCTCTGCATTACCTCTTTATGGCGTTCATTATGACAAGAAAGGCAGGCAAGTGTAACAGCTTGCGGTGATGAAAAGTTTTGTTGCAATTCACTGAATTTGCTATGATCCACAGAGGATACATGAGCTTTGGAAAGTTCAGCTTTTAACGCTTCAGTGTTGGTCTCTTTCTCTATTCCAATTGGCCAAGTGATGAAAAGGGAAAGAAAAACAATGAAAGCGATAAAAAGAAGTGTGGGAATAACTCTTTTGAATTCAGTCATTTTTTTCCTGAACGTTTGAGTACTAATGAATAATACTATCAATAACTGTAGTTGGTTATCAATATTCCATATAAATACGATGAAGGATGGGAGTATTTGATTCTCGATTTAAACTCTTAGAGGTTATATGATAAGCTGTCGCAATAAGTCTTAGGGAGGTTATGAAACTTAAGGATGCTAAAGAAAACATGAGATAAAAATCCCCTGTAAAAACGTTACAGGGGATTCATAATAAATACTTGGAATATCTAATCGTTCAAATATTTATCAAACCACGCGTGATCCCATCGGACCTTGGCAAGACGATGCGTGTATTTTGAAAGGTTATGACCTGCACCGGGATAAATGATCAGTTCACACGGAACATCAAGGTATTGTGTCAACATTCTATGCAACCCTTTGCTGTGAGATACAGGAACACGAGGATCATTTTCCCCAACGTGAATCAGAACAGCGGTCGTAATTCCAGGTTTAAAGGTGTAGAGTGGGGAAGCCTTTTGGTATTCTTCAGGTTTTTCCCAGGGTAAACCTTTCATGTAATTGATTACATGACCGGGAGTGTCTTCTTCAATGAGTTGAACTGTCATATCCAGAACACCCGCACCAGAACTTGCGGCTTTGAAACGGTTGGAAGCGATCAGGCAGTTGGTAAGGAAGCCACCGTTACTCCAGCCAGAAACACCCATCCGTTCAGGATCAACAATGCCTTGTTCTATTAACGCATCAACACCGGACATGATATCTGCAACATCATAATCGTTTTCATGACCGATTAAGTCGGTCATAAATTCATCACCGTATCCCGTTGATCCTCGGTAATTAGGCGCTAGCATGGCGTAACCTTTAGCTGCGAAACTAGCTCTTCCGTATATCCAGAGCATGAAACAGTATTTTTCTGAATCCGTGGGTCCGCCGTGCAGATTGACCAGTAGTGGTAGTTTGCTCTTGCCATCGTAGTCGGCAGGAAGTTCGAGTATACCTTCAACCGTATCACCTTCCGCACCTACCCATTTGAAGATTGAAATCTGCGGAAGAATCCAGCTATCCACTTGCGGATTAAGTTTTGTCAGACGGTTGAATTTACCTTTTGAATAAAGAACCAGGTCCTGGTAATAGGTTAACTCACTCTGGATAGCAACAAGATTACCTTTAGTGCCACTAAAATCGTAACCGTCAATGACAACGTCACCTGGCGTCAAGTTTGAGCTGGATCCATCGGCGACGTTTATCGTATAGACATGTGTAAGCCCTTTAAAATCACCTCTGAATGCAATTGCATCTTTGCCGGGAACCCATTGTAATCCACCCATACCCGTGACGATTTCAGGGCGGGGGAGTCTTATGATTGCCGCGTTATTGATCCCGCTGCCGAAATCAGCAACAAAGAATTCCATTGGGTAACCGTCGAAGTCGATTTCAAATGCGAGTTTTTGGCTATTTGCGGACCATTTGGGACTACCCAACCAGCCATGCGGTGATGCAGCTTCTTTACGCCAAAGATCATCAACAAGTGTGACCATCTCACCTGTTTTTAAATCTTGAATGATAACATCCGACCAACCTTCCAGATTGATCAGTTTTCCATCAACTGTGGTAATGAAAGCCACATACTTGTTGTCCGGAGAAACTGAAAATTCATGGATGTGCAAATTCGGGTCAGAAAGTTTTTCACTTCGCCAGCTCACAAGGTCCAACTTCCAGAGTTCTGAGACTTCATTGATACCGTGGCCAAATTCTAACTCACCTTTATATTCGGATCTTAACTCTTTCCATTCGTCGATAAGGAAATCATTTGTTCGGGTGTAATAGATTGATTTTCCATCGCTAGCCAATTGAAAATCATAAATACCATCGGGAATACGTGTAATCGGTTTTAGATCACTTCCATCAGGATTAATCGCCCATATTTGTGCACTCCCGTCATAGGGAACGTTTTCATCTGCGCCGGGTTTATAGTGGCCTATGAAATAGATTATTTTACTATCTGGACTCCATTGTGGGCTGGTTTCATTACCCGGATCAAATGTGAGTCTGGTTGTTTCTTTAGTACGATTATCAACAACCCAAATATCACGTGATCGTTTGTTATTTTCTTTATCCCAACGGTAATCGACAAATGCTGTCAGTTTTCCATCTGGGGAAGAGGAAACATCAGAAACAAATATCTGAGTGAAATAATCTTCTGGTTGTATAACATGAGTTCTTTCAACTGCTTGCGCCGATAGGAATGCAGTGAGGACTAAGCTGACTACGAAAATCCAATACAGTCTTTTCATCATATCTCCCTGGTTCTTCTCATTACTATTTTGTAAAAGCAAAGTACAAATGATGGACGGAAAGGGCAATCTGCGAAATATGAATATTTTTAGATTAAAATTTAAGTTGAAGGATTGAATATCTCGGGTATATTTCTGTGTTTTTGCGAAATATTCTAAAAGTCCTTCAGTATTGAACAATTCTCTTATTAGTTTATAAACACCTTGGAAGGAAAGGAATTCTTTATTATTGGGGGAGATATGCGTCCATATATTCGCTTTCCTTTCATTATCCTGTTGATAATTATGCTAGTAGTGTCAAGTTGTGACGAAAATGGCAATGATGTTGTCACTCCCTCGAATCAAGCTCCCGAAATACCCTCAAATCCTGAACCATCAGACAATTCAACGATTACAAATCCGATATGGGAGCTGAGGTGGAGTTGCAGTGATCCTGATGGTGATTCATTGACTTATGATGTATATCTGGGTAAGGATTCAGTATCTACAGACATTTATGAAACAGTCCCAGATACTTTTCTTCAGGCGATATTAGAGTGGGGAAAGAATTATAAATGGAAGGTGATCGCCAGAGATCCGGAAGCACACTCCTCAGAAAGTCCAATATGGACTTTTTCAACAGAAATTAATCTTCCTCCAGAGGTGCCGGTTCCATTCCCAATAAATGAACCCGCCGCAATTACCCAAATACTACTCTGGACTTGTTTTAATCAAGAGCTAGAACCAATCGTTTATGATGTCTATTTTGGAAAAGAAGAAAATCCTCCTTTGGTGTCTGAAGGGCAGATGGACAGTTATTATACTCCCGGGTATCTCCTCGATGGAGGAACGCAATATTTCTGGAAGATTGATGCGATTGATGAATACGGGAACAGGACAAGTAGCCCCATATGGTCATTTCTAACTACTTCTGAGACAAGCTTCCCGCTTGCAAATAGTGATCTGATGGTTGAAATGGTCTGGATACCGCCAGGAAGTTTCTATATGGGGGCTCAGAGCGGTGATTCTGGTGCTATGGGTGATGAATATCCCCGCCACTATGTGACCATTGAAAATGGTTTTTGGATGGGCAAATATGAAGTGACGCAGGAACAATGGATAGCATTACTTGGGGACTGGAATTTTCACTTCGACAATAACCCTCATCGGCCTGCTGAAAACATATCGTGGAATAGTATTAACAATAATTTTATTGAGACATTAAATGTTGCTGTTGACGAAAATGTCTGGAGGTTGCCTACTGAATCGGAGTGGGAATATGCTTGTCGAGCAGGAGTTGATTATTATCGGTTCTGGTGGGGTAATGATGTTGGTTATTCACAACTAGATGATTATGCGTGGTATTGGGACAATAATGATCTCGGGAACGGTCATGAGACACAAGATGTAGGTCAAAAAACTCCCAACCCTTGGGGGCTTTATGATATGCACGGGAATGTCTGGGAATGGTGCGAAGATGATTACCACCTCAACTACCAGAACGCTCCCTCTGATGGTTCAGCATGGATCGACAATTCAGGTAACGGGAAAATTGCACGAGGAGGGGGATGGGGTGAATATGGCGCTCAATTCTGCCGTTCATCTGCTCGTGGTAGAGATAATCCTGCCTATGGCTATCCTATATTCGGATTCAGGTTGGTTCGAGATTAAACAAAAAAAGAACGGTCACTTGCTAGTGACCGTTCTTTTTAAAGTAGAGAGAAATTATTCTGTTACAATTTCCCAACTATAGTTTCCGCCTTCTTCAACCACCTGCCAGAAATCGTAATTCCCATTCATTCTGTCCCCGTTATCATTTAGTTCAAGTGAGCCAGTGACACCGGTAAGAGTTGAAGTAGCATTCAAAATTTCAGTTCGTAATTCAATGATATTATCGGGATCAGTTGAATTTAGAATCGCTTCGCCGATCAAGGATACTATATCATACGCAATAAAGGAGTAAGTCCAGGGATCTTCGTTCGATTCAGCAGCAAATCGTGTTGCTAATGCTGACATTGCATCACTTTCAACTAATCCGAAAATAGGAGCAGTATATTGAACCTGAGCAGCAAATTCACGGACTGATTCTTCTTGAACCATGTAGGCATTTTGTACTAACCCATCCGATCCATACCAACGAATATCACCTAAGAGGGGGTAGTTTGCTAATGAATCACTAACAAGACGCATTAACTCAATACCTTCTTGTAAACTTGTTAGCTGAAGTGCAACTTCATCAATAGGGACAGTCAATTCTGCGATATCAGCATAAAGTGTGTCAAGCATTTCAACTATTTCACTCGTCCTTGCCCCAAATAATTCATACGTTGAAATAGTGTCCCCTCCTAAAGCTGTAAAGCTTTCATCCATTAAAGCATTAAGAGATATTCCCCATGTATCAAATCTGTGAATCTTAATCAGGGAACGAATACCATCGTCATACATCTTCTGTGAAAGAGCTGTTGCCAGTTGGCTATCACTAGTGACAAATCTGAAAATATTGTCGTTTGGAATCGAAAGAGTAGGTGCGGTACTACCTGGGCTCAAGACAATTATACTGTCCATTACCGTTGATTCCGTCATGCTAAGGAGCTCACCGCTAGTTAAGGGACCAACAAAACAGTTTACTGAAGAAACTCTGTGCAGCAATTCAGAAGTGATCTTGGCAACTTCGCCATCGGTTTCTGTATCCTGGCAAAGTAGTTCAATCCTATAGTCGCTTTCATTATTTGCGAGTTTTGTATTTACATCTTCTTCAGCAAAATGAATAAAGGTCTCAAGTTGTTCTGAATACTGGGAAAGATTACCGGTAACAGGTACTAGTCCGCCAATCAGTACAGTGGTTGTTGTTGGTGGATTAGTAGTATCATCATCGTCATCATCATCACTACAACCAACAACAAATACCGTCAATCCAAGGATAAGTAAAAGAGCTAACCATTTCTTCATAATTTTGTCCCCCGTTGAAGCAAATTTCTTTCTTATCAGGAAAAGGTAAAAAATCAACAGAAGAAATCATAGTAAAAATATCAAAAAAGGAAAACAAAACTTTCACAGTAAAACGTACATAATCTACATAAAATCATAGTGATAGATAATTGAACCGCGAGAAAAAAAACAACCCCGTCTCAATTGACAGGGTTGTCTATATATCTAATTACTAATGAATTACCTTTTCACTATAATATAGAATTGATATCCGTAGTAATCAGAATATTGCTTGTACATATCAATTTCTACCTGGACTTCTTCAAGCTTTGAGAGTCGGTCTTTATCATCCTTATGTCTTTTGGCCAGTTCAACAATTCGAGATTCCAGAGGTGCATAGTAAGTATCAAGCCAATCACTTTCGGGAAGCGAAAAGTTATCAACTATTTTGAAACCTGCACCAAGTATTTCCCTGTTGACTTCATCCAGATTCATTAGTGGGCTACCACATTCATCGGCAAAAAAATCCAGACAAACTTTTGGTATTTCAGGATTAAATACCAGTAAATCAGAAAAGACAAAAATTCCTCCTTCCGGAAGAAGTCTATATGCCAGCTTCAGTGCTTGGGGAATGCCGACTATAAACATTGATCCCTCAGCCCAGATGATATCGTAAATATCCCTGGAAACCTTGAGCTCATTCATGTCCTGATGTATTGTTTTAATCCGTGAGTCTAGCCCTTTATTTTCAGCTCGAAGTGCAAGCTCGGAAAGAAATGGTTTGTGATTATCCAGTGCAATAATATCACACTCCATTTCTCTTGCTAGTACCATCGTTTGTGCACCGGTTCCACTGCCGATATCCAATAGTCGGCTTTGTTTAGTTTCATCAAAAAGATTAGGAGAAATTCCGGAATCTTGAATGATCTTAATAGCCTTGGAAGTTGATTTGTCACTGCCTGGGCCCTGTCGATTTAAAGAGGGACTAAATATCTCGTAGAAAAAAGACATTTGTTCTTGTTCGTTCATTGTATTTCCAAAATAAAAGTTAGAGAGTTATCTCTCGAAAAACTGAAATAGGTTTAATAGGGGAGCTTTAAAAGACATAATTCACCTGCTAAAGGGAAAAGGTTGGTTCCCTCTATATTTTTCTCAGATGAGTACGTCTTCTATTGTTGGACAATTACCATATGCAATATAATAAGCCAGTCGTGAAGTCTCTGTCAATAGATGATAATTAGTGTCCCAGCTTGACAAAAGTATTCTAGAGTTATATTTTGGTTATTAGCGAAATAACAAAACAACATCTCGGAGGTAAGATTAATGGGGGATGTATATAAAGCATTGAGTGACCCCACCAGGCGTGAAATTCTGAGATTACTCAGAAATAGTGATATGAATGCTAGTGAAATCGCTGACAAATTCGAATTATCCAAACCTACTATGTCAGGCCACTTCAATATCCTTAAGGAAGCTGAACTGGTCGTCACAGAGAGAAAAGGTACAACGATTACTTACAGCTTAAATGCCTCGGTATTTGAAGAAACAATGGGGAAAATACTGGATTTTTTCAGAGTAGGGCTGCCGGAAGAGAATAAGCACTTTGATACTGAAAACGTTGAAACTGAGTGAGGACGGCAGCATGAAGAAAATAGAGTGGAAATGGGAATGGCCACACTGGATTGTTTTAATATTCCTGACAGTTCACTATATCCTGCTCGGCAGGTTCAATATTGATCCATCTTGTGAAGAAAACGCAGAGGCATATCTTTCGAATCTACCTGAAACTACAGACGTAATTCAATTGAACATTGATTTCTTTCTAGTGCTAGTGGTATTTGCCTATCTGATGTATGCTTTTTTACTCGTTTTTCCTACGATTGATCCCTATCGTAAAACGTATACTACTTCAAAAAAGGTATTCAATAGTATCCGTTTTTCTGTCTTGGCGCTAATTACAGGTTTGTATGTGATTTTTCAATATGACATAATTGAATCTGAGTTTAGTGCTGGCAAAGCAGTCTTGGTTTTTATAGGGATTGTCCTCATGATGATAGGAAATCAAATGGGGAAGATTCGTCCTAACTGGTTTATAGGGATACCAACGCCTTGGACGCTGACCAGTAGACTCGCATGGCAGAAAACTAATCGTTTGGGTGGTTGGTTAATCACTATACAGGGGATAGTGCTAATACCATTTTCATGGTTTTCTACTGCTTTTGGAGTCATTTATTTATTAGTGACGACATGTGGAACCTTTCTTACTCTGTTTTTTTATTCCTATGTTATACATAGCGCAGATGAAAACAAGGAGCCTACGTTTACTGCCAAATAGATTTATCTGAGCCGGGTTTAGTCTTTTGAGGGAAAAGATGAAAACCTATACACTGATTATTGTTCTTTTTGTCTCAACGATGTTTAACCCCATCTTTGCTTCGCAATTTGTTCCCAATAGGGTACTGATTGAAGTAAACGAAGTTCTAGCTACTGATTTGGAAGAGTTACCGTCACCATCACTGCTAAACCTCGGAAATGAATATCAGCTACGGCGACTGTTTTATAAACCATATGATTCACAGAAACAGGAACAATGGTACCTTTCCAATTTAGACAAATGGTATATTCTGGATTGGGAAAAAGATTTTGCAGATCCAACTAGTAAACTGATTAATAACAAGAATATCCTTAAGGTTACAAAAGACATCATAGGTGAAATAGCATTGACACCTGATGACTATGGCAACTACGACATTTGGGCATTGGATAAGATGAACTGTGAAGCGGCATGGGATATCCATAGTACCGCTGAGGATATTGTTATAGCCATTATTGATACGGGAATCGAACCTGACCATGAAGATATAGCCGATCAGTTGTGGATTAATCCTGTTGAAGATCTGAATGGAAATGGAATTTGGGACGAAAGTGATGTCAACGGAATTGATGATGATCTCAATGGGTTTATTGACGATTTTTATGGCTATGATTTTGTCTCTATAACAGCGGACCAGATATCCCAACTTGGAATTGAGCCTGTTGATGGACAAGATTATGCGCCTGCAGACAATGAAGTATTTCCTGACTATGTAGGTCACGGTACCTTTTGTGCTGGAATAGCCGGGGCTAGTACAAACAACAGTGTAGGTGTTTCATCTGTATCTGGTGGTAGTACATTGATGCCTGTAAGAGTTGCGTTTCCTGTGACAATGAACGGACAACAGACCGGCGTAATGACGATGTCTGATTTTGCTGCTGGTGTTCAATATGCAGCTGACAATGGGGCAGATGTGATCAGTATGTCACTGGCTAGTCCGCAAGTTTTGCCTGCTGTTGAAACAGCTTTGAATTATGCCTATGCTTTTGCAATTTTGTCTGTTGCAGGAGCTGGAAACGCTTCTCAAAGCCTTAATTGGTATCCAGCGGCATATGAGAATGTCATCTCAGTTGCTGCCACCGATCGAAATGACCATTTAGCAACTTTCAGTTGTTATGGAACAACTATTGACCTTTGTGCACCGGGAGTAGATATCATTAGTACCACCCCTGGATATGGACTGAATCCATCTATCTATACCGGCCATAACGGTACATCAGCATCCACACCTTTTATCGCTGGAGCAATAGCACTGTTAATGGCTTCGGAACCAAGTCTAAATCCTTTTACGATTGATGATCGTCTGGCGGAAGCATGTGTAAATATTGATTCACTTAACCCCGGTTACGATGGTCTGCTTGGGGCAGGAAGACTGGATGTCAATCTGCTCCTTGGTGGGACAAATGAAGTGTATACTGAGAGCGACAAAATTCCTCAAGGCTTCTCAGTAGCTGATCCCTATCCGAATCCATTTAATTCGATGACAAGATTCTCCATTATATTGAAACATTCACAGAATGTAAGAATAAATGTTTATGATCTTTGTGGGCGTGAAGTGAAAGAAATTGCCAACAGGACATTTTTTACCGGGTCCCATGATCTGACGTTTGATGCTTCAGGACTACCTAATGGAGTTTATTTTATCAAATCTGAATTTTCCGGTGGTGAGATTTTGAATAGAGTTACGCTTATTAAATAGGTCCCACGTAACTTTATTCGCTGGGGCACTTTTTCCCAAAAAAGTGCCCCTATTTTTGTCAAAAGTTGATATAAATCGGATTCAACTGATTGACACAAATATTTAAACCACAGATTACTGTTTAAAATTTTCGATAACACCGGAAGATACCCAGAAATGGTCAATCATACCGTTTTCTGAATCTGTATAAAACCAGAATTTTCCATCACTGGATATACCCTGCATTGTTTTTTCAATACCTATCGGAACAGGTTCTGACCAAGTACCGTCCATATTGTTAAATGAGATATAACTCTCCAGGTCCTCCTGAAGACCTCCGGGACGGCTTGAGGTAAAGACGATGTAACTCTCGTCAGGAGCGATTAAGGGTCTAGCTTCAACGAATGGAGAATTTAAAGGCTCACCCAGGTTTTGAGGGTCAGTGAATTGGCCCTCAACAATACTTGATTTATATATATCAATAACTCGCCCTTTTGATTCTTCATACGAGATCCGGATGAAATACACATTTCCATTTGCAGATACAGTCGGAAGGAAATCATCATCTTCACTATTAAGCGGCGCCCCAGGATTAATTGGATCACTCCAGCCGCTATCATTTCTTTCAACATACCAGATGTCTTCATCTTGTTCAGGCTTATCACCTGGATTATATGGGCGGTTTGAATTATAGTAAAGCCTGTTTCCATCTGGTGTAAAGCATGGGTGGCTGTTTCGATATTCATCGGAGAATGGCGCAATCATCGGGGATGTCCATTTTCCATTAATTTCCTTGGTATACCAGATCTTTTCATACATATCAGAAGCAAATGAATTCCGTGTCCAGAATATTTCCTTTCCATCCGGGGAAACAGTTAGGCCACCATGTGGACGACAGGGGTTTAATATCACATCAGGATCAAACCTTAATGGTTCATTGCCTGGTTCCGGTTGACCGAGGTATTTTCCTCTTATTTCAGGAAGGTTTCTAGGTGGATTACTATTATTGGTCTGAAAATGGATTGCTAAATCTTCATGTCCAGATTCAAGTGCGTAGGATAGAGGCAGTCCACCATCATTACTTCTGATATTCTGATTTGCATTATTTTTTTGAAGAACATCGATAATTTTTTTATAACCGAATATCGAAGCAAGGTGGAGAGGTGTCAATCCATACCTCTGAGTAGAGTTAATATCCAGACCATTTTTTATAAACAGTTCAAGCAGCTCAACATTATTGCAGTTTGTTGCATGATGGAGTAGGGTAGTGCCATCTCTCATTCGAGAATCAATGGGGGATCCTTCATTGATGAGCAGTTTGGCTATTTCATTATTCCCCAACCGGATTGCCCACCATAATGGGGATTCGTCGGAATTTGTCCTGGCATCCAGATTCGCACCATTCCTGATAAGTGTCGTGACCATTTCAGAACTACCCGAAATAACAGCTTGATGTAGCAAAGTTCTAGAATGATTATTTCGCTGATTTGGATCAATACCTTTGGTGATCAGGAGTTCTACCATATCAGCTTGATTTCCTGCTAATGCACTCAAAACAGGTGTATAACCACCATTATTTTTAAGGTTTGGATCACAACCGTTTTCAATCAGTATCCGAGCGATATCAATAAACCCATAATACGCAGCTCCATGCAACGGTGTACTACCGCTACCACTTCGAGGGTTAATGTCAGCGCCCTCTGCGATAAGGTATTCTACAATATTGGGTTGGTTATTGTATGCTGCCACATGTAAAACGGTCATTCCATCATCATTTGATGAGTCTATTAGATCATGATCAGCACTTAACAATAATTTTACAGTATTTAGATCCCCAGTTTTGGAGGCATCATGTATCTCTTCGGAATACACTGGAAGAATTGCACAAAAAAAGCATAAAAAAATGAGTACGGTTTTTTTGGGGAATCTCATGAATCTCTCCAAATAGACAGCTGAAGGCTCTTGATAAAAAGCTCACAGCCAACTTTAAACCGGCTCATCAAATTTTTGGGGCTATAGACACTATTCTGTATCTATTGCCAGAATTAAGTATCAGAACTTCTCCCAGCCTGAACTCAACTCAGACAAAAACTACAACTTTCTGAATGCAATATCGAGTATAATATATTAAGAACATAGAAATATTATGTTTTAAAGACAAATTTGAAATTAACCAAATCAGCTTTCGCATTTACCTGTGGATGCAAACGAACAAAATGCTGCACGTGAAACATCATCACCTATTATCGCTACCTTATCACCGATTTTAAAATGATAATCAGGTGATGGATTCGGAATTAACTTGTCCTCACTTACGATCCCAACGACAGATGTACCAGAAATTTTTCTTATTTCCAGTTCTCTAATTGACTTGCCTATAAAGGGAGAATCTGAATCCAGATTATACCATTGCAAGTCAAAATGATGTTCAAGCGATCTCAATTTCTCAAGTGTTTTGTATTCGAGATTCTCGTCAAACCACAACTCGTATAATTCCTGACGGACCTCATCTGTATAACGTTGAACCTCAGATGGAGAAATGTTCAACTTTAAAAGAGTCTGCCGTGTAATTTCAAAACTCGCTTCAAACTCTGGTAACACAACTTCTGAAACTCCAATTTCCTTCAACTTTTCAAAGTCTTCTGGACCAGATGATCGAGTAATAACTGTGATAGAGTTGTTTAATTCCCGGGCATGGTTGATAATGGATTGAATTATAATTAATCCGGGTGTTGTTACAATTAGCATATTGGCTTCTTTTATTCCAGCCGCTTCTAAAACGATTTCTCGGGACGCATCACCATAAATCACAGTCATTTCGGCGGCTTTGGCTTGTTCCATTCTCCTGTGGTCAAGTTCAATAATGACAAAAGGAATAGATAGCCTTTTAAGTACTGATGCAACTTGGAAACCTACGTGACCGCCGCCTGTTATAATGATATGTCCGCGCAATCCTCTTTCCGGAATATTCGAAGCTTCTAGTGGTTCGTGTTTGAAATATTTCTGCCTTAATTTGTAAATAGATGCAGTGTTTCCAGAAATAATAGGAGTTATGATCATCGTAATAATAGCGGTAGTCAGGATCAATGAATAGAGATCTTCACTGATAGAATCGGTTGTAATTCCGATACGGGCAAGAACGAGGGAAAATTCACCCACTTGAAAAAGACCCAATCCAACAGCCAATGGAATGACATTTTTGTATCGGAAAAGAATAGAGATACCAGAGAATACAAATCCTTTGAAGAGACTGACAGCTACTACCAGTATAATAACCTGAGTAAAATGATTGACAAGAAACTCCGGGTTCAGCAGCATCCCAACAGAAGTAAAGAATAATAGTCCGAATAAATCTCGCAGGGGAATAATATCGCTAAGGGCTTGATGTCCATAATCCGATTCACTCAATACCATGCCAGCTACAAAAGCACCAAATGCAAAGGATAACCCAACCATGTGCGTTGCATAACCTATTCCAAGCCCAATTGCTGTAATTGCCAGTATAAACAATTCACGTGATTCAAGTCTTGCTATAAATGCCATTAATCGAGGGAGAAGGCGTGTCCCTAATAGCACCATGACAGTTAAAAATATAACTGCTTTAATGGCTGCAAATCCAAGAACAGGTAAACCAACAGAAGGATCATTAAGTTGAGGTAAAATGATCATCATAGGGACAACTGCAAGGTCTTGAATGATCAAAATACCAATCATGACTTTACTGGATAGTGTTCCAAGCCATCCCTGGTTCATTAGTGTCTTCAGGATGACCATCGTGCTGGATAAAGAAATCAGTGAGCCTAGCCAAAGGGAGGATTTCCAGTCAAAACCTAAAATCCTGCCTAGTAAGAAACCAAATGATATCGTGAGTATGATCTGGAGTGGTGTGCCAATTATAGCTATGTATTTAACCGGTTTAAGATCTTTTAAGGAAAATTCAAGACCTAGAGCGAATAATAAAAGGGCTATACCTATTTCTGCCAATAACTCAATTTCATGAATATTTGTGACCAAACCTGTCACATATGGGCCAAGGATCACCCCTGCAAGTATGTATCCAAGAATAAGAGGTTGCCCCAATTTTTGAAATAATAATCCACAAAAAAAAGCGGCGACAATGATAAAAATAATATCCGTTGCAATGCCCATAATACCTGCTATGAATTTTATGTGTATCTGTTAGAAAATAGTGATTTGATTTCTGATTAACCAACGAAGAAATATAAATTTTAAATGAAACGCATAATTTTTTCCTTAGAAAAATATGATATTTACGTTTGAATAGATTTATTAGCCCGAGGGGAAATAAAATAAAAACTTTTTCAAAAGGTTATGATATTAATCGTACAAAAATTGTCCCTCAGATCCGGCAATAAAATTAAATGTTCCAATAGCAAACAAAACGCAATATCACATTTCTGCACGGATTGCAATACTTCTTAACATACCTCGGAACATTATATTGTGAAAGGGGATTAAAATATACCAATAGAGAAGACCTGCTAATCCTGCTGGATCAAAAAGGGCTGTTTGATAGATTCTGCATCCCTCTGCTTCATTTTGTATTTCAAACTGTAACCAAGCCCTTCCAGGTACCTTCATCTCTGCTTTCAGAAGTAGAAGTTGGTTTCTCTCATATTTTTTAACCCGCCAAAAATCCAATGTCTCGCCTATTTGAATTTCTTCTTGATCGCGTCTTCCTCGTCTCAAACCAGGTCCACCAACAATCCTGTCTATAAAACCACGGATTTTCCATAAGGAATTTCCAAAATACCAACCATTTACTCCTCCTATAGTTCTTATAGGACAAAAAGCAGTTTCTGGATTAGTTTTTACAAAGATATTTCGACTATCGATCAATCGGTTCCCGAGTCGTTCGTTAAGATAGGTATTGGAATCACCTAATGATGACAAGGCATCGGACCAGCGAGTACTGGCAATTCTTTCATCTTCATTCTTTATAGCTCTTTTTATGGCTGTACTTATACTCATAGGTTTTATAGGGAATAATTTTGCATCATCAGGATATTTAACAACCGTTTCATTTTTCAAACCTTCAATAAGTTTCTGGCCTACCCTTGCATAGAGTGGAGTGACCAATCCAAGCCAGAGACCACTTAAATAAGGAGTCAGTACAGGTACCGGTAACATCAATCTTTTTAGTCCACTTACCTCAGCATAAATAGACATCAGATTTCGATATGAAACCTGTTCAGGACATCCTACTTCAATGATTTTACTTTCGTCAGTATCAATAGTAATGGATTCTAACAGATAGGATAAAATATCCTCAATACCGATGGGTTGAGTTTTAATTTTTGTCCATGCGGGAGTTATCATGACAGGGAGTTTTAGAACCAGTGAACGAATCATATCAAAAGAAATACTACCTGAACCGATAACGACTCCTGCCCTTAACTCAATTGTATTAATACCTGATTCACGTAAAATCCTTCCAACATCATGTCGACTCTTAAGATGGATTGACAGATCTTCACCGTGTCCCAAACCGCTTAGATAAATTATTCGTTTTACCCCAGCTTTTTGTGCAGCCTTGGCAAAGTTTTTTGCCGACTGAAGCTCTATTTGATGGAAGTCATGTCCGTGCGCAAGTGAATGGACCAGATAATATGCTATATCAATTTCTTTGAAGGCTGGGGATAATGATTTATAATCCAGAAGATCACCCTTAAATATTTCTACAGATACATCAGTTCGTTCGCGTAAGTGATCTGGATTCCTCACAAGACATCGAATAGTATTTTCTGTTCCCTGGAGAAGTTTAAGAAGTCGACCACCAACGTATCCGGTGGCACCGGTCAGAAGGATATTCTGTTTAATATTATGATGTGGTCTTTTCATTTAGTATCCTGATTTATTCCAATTTAGCTTAAAATAACAAATTTCTTCCTCATTAGAAGTTGTATTATTAGTAGAGGTATACTTCAGGAGGTTCAAAGTATCGAATGTAAAAATGTATTTCTTTCTCTAAATTCTTAAAACTATTAACATAACTAGCACATCAGGCAGGAGTAACACTGAATTTATTTCTTGGTTCCATTCTAGGAATCCCATTTAATATAACCGGAATATTAAAATAAAACCTTCGAGGATTACTCCTTATTGGGCATCCGCCGCCCGATCACCTTATTCCAGATAGAATTAGAATAAATGCACCTGTGTTGAAGGGAAAGAAGATTTCGCCAGTCAGTTTGAAAAGCAATGACGTCATATCAATTATGTAGTTGATGTTAAGGTGTTGGCTCTGACAGGAAATATTCTCATTTTCTTTAGCAAAGAAGTACTTGAATCAGCCTCGCTGGTTGCAGCAATTATTCGGTTGTTAGGCATGGAAAGTGAAATTGATCAGGTACCTAATCCATTGATTTCTAAAAAAGCCGCAAAGGCTATTGATCAGGCAGTATATGATCGGACCAATGGCCTTTTTGAGATTAGTTTAAAAAAGTTACTCCAAAATGATTATTGGATACTATTCATAATGAAAGGTGGATATATATAAGAAATGTTTTTATTATCTATCCATTGCAGATTAAATGACGAGAGGTAGATAATGCGTTTATTTTCGGTGTCATTCTATTTATTGGTTTTTTCCTTCATCGTAACACCACCAGTTGCATTCGGTGATTACAGTGGGCAGGTGGTCGACTCATACCTTGGAAGTGCAATAGAATATGCAACAATCTACGCTCCTGAAATCAATCAGTCGGTAAATACCGATAAAGACGGCCGATTTGAAATAAAAACTGGCAATAAAAATACTTCTCTTTCAATAAGTGTTCATAGGTTAGGGTATCTTACTGTTACAAGTAAACTTCAAGTAGACGAAACAACAATAATAAGACTTGAACCCAAATCTATTGGTCTGGAAGTCGTCACTCTTAAATCAAAGTTTGATACCAAAGAGTTTACTCAACCATTTGTAGGTGATCGTCTAATAGAGGGATTACCTGATGATGTTGCTGATGTTTTTGCGAATACTCCAGGATTTGGAGTGGTACGAAAGGGGTCATATGGAGCTGATCCGGTGATACGGGGTTTTAAACGTGAACAACTTCTGGTTCAAGTGGATGGTATAGGTAAAATTGAGTGTGCTTGTCCAAACAGAATGGATCCAGTAACAGCACAAGTTCAACCTGAAGATTTGGACAAAATCCAAGTAGTTTCCGGTCCTTACTCACTGAGATATGGTTCGACAATCGGTGGGATGATTAACATGATGTATGATCGTCCACAACCTTGGAAGAAGGATGAAGGTATTAATCTTTCCGCATCAAGTCGATATGAGAGTAATGGATCGGGGAACATCAATAGACTAGCTATTGAGAAAATCGGTTCTGTTTATGGAATAAAACTTACTGGTGGATATAAAAGTTTCTCAGACTATCAAGATGGAGAAGGTAGAGAAATCCCGTCAAGCTATAACGTAACCGAATATACTTTCCTTGGAAGCGTTATGGCAGTGTCAAATCAACATTTTGATTTATTGTTTCGTCAATCATTTGCTGATAATCTGGATTATGCAGGTTTACCAATGGATGCTGCAAAAGATGATGCAACTTTTGGACAATTATCATGGAATTACAATATAGGTAATAAGTACATACATTCAGTTGATATCAGTGGGTATGGCAGTTTTGTCGATCACATAATGGATAATCATCAACGTAAAAACTTTGCTATGGTTGATGCAGTGGCCAGCACCAGAACCAATACCTGGGGTGCCAGAGTCGAATTTATGGTTACAGGAATTCCAAAGGGTGTTTTGTTTGCCGGTGTCAACGCAGATATTATTTCAAAAAGAGGAACAAGAGAAAGAATTATTTCAGTCAATCCATGTAATGGACAAATTTTTGATCCACCTATGGTCAAAAATGATGCTATCTGGCAGGATGCAGAATCGTATACCTCTGGTTTATTCGCCGAGTGGCAGATGAAAACAGGTATTTCCTCCCGGTTAGTATCTTCACTTCGGATGGATATGTTTTCTTCAGATATAGGAGAACCTTCGACCCAGTTTATCAATGAGTACGGAGAAGATTCACAGAATTCATCGGAGGCATTTTCAGCAACAGTATCATATGAAATACAACCTTTAGAAAATAGCGAATTAAGATTTTCAGCCGGACACAGCAAACGTTTTCCAAGCATTACAGAACTCTATATAAACCATCTGTCAGTTGGTCAGGATGTATACGAATATTTTGGTAATCCGAATCTAAAGCCTGAGGATAATTCTCAGTTTGATCTCACATTTGGAACAGAAACAAGAGGGATTCAATCTCAGATAGCTGGATACTATTCATTTCTGACGAATGCCATCTATGCAGAAGTCGATACTACCTTACCAAGATTATTTATTCCATGTATTGATCCCCCATATACAAAACGATTTACCAATATTGAAGATGCAGCAAAATGGGGATTTGAGTGGAACACAGGTATCAGGCTCAGCAATCACCTCAACATGCAGACCAGCTTTGCATATACTTGGGCTCAAGATATTACCAGGAATGAACCTTTGCCTGAAATTCCCCCGTTTGAAGCGAGTTGGAATCTAAGATATCTTCTCCCGATTGAGAGAAATAGTTGGGTGATGTTCCAAGGAAGACATGTCGCTGAACAGAAAAGAAGTTCTGATTTATACAGTGAAAGTTCATCTCAAGCATTCAGCGTTTATCATCTAAGAATGGACATAGAAGTCAATCGCTTTTCTAAATTTACCTTTGGTATCAGGAACCTATTCGACAAGACATATTACGAGCATTTGAACAGAAACTTCAAAAATCAACTGACAATGTCACAATTGTATGAACCTGGAAGGAATTATTATATGCAGTTAAAAGTTCAATTATGATAATGATTTCGAATGCTTGCTCTAAGTTATTAGTAATACTACATTGGACCAGGCAATCATGGAGATTAAATGAATATCATTTTTGGGACGATCCTTTCATTGATATCAAGTAAACTTCTTTCCGGTGAGAAAAAGTCGAAAGAAAATTCTTCACTCCTTTCCATACGTCGTCCCATAGAAGTAAAACATGTTATTCCCGGTAGAATCAGGATAAGTGCGCCCTCTATAAAAGGTGACATTACTTCATCACAAAATTTGGAAAAACAGTTAAAACACATTGATTCTGTATCTGAAGTAAAAGTATCCGTTCATACCGGTAGTATAATTATCCATTATGATGCTGAAAAACTGGAAGCGGCTTTGTTGGTTGCTGCAATAATTAAACTACTCGGCCTTGAATCAGAACTGGATAAGGTTCCTGAACCTTTGATTCGAAAGTACTTTAAGAAAGCTACTAAGGCTCTTGATCAAGCTGTGTACGATAGGACAAATGGTCTTGTTGATATTAAAACGCTTGGTTTCATTTTACTCACCTTGACAAGTATGAGTCGAACAAAAAAAACAAATTCAATACTTCCCTCCCTGATAACATTATTATTCCTCACAAAAGGTAATTCGAAGTCAGACAATCCGTAAATAAATGGTTGCCTGGTCGATCTTTACTAAAGTCTGACTAATTATTGACTTTTATTAATACAGGGATTTCTTGTTTGTAAAAATGGGGCCTTTATGACTATTTTTTTCCTACTAAAAATATCCTCTATCCACGCTGGGAATTTATCATGCCACCTCATGTTGAATATCCTGTTTATCGCGATCATTACGGCATCTTTCCACTAAATAAACTGGCAGATTTCGGTGCAGGAAAATATGGAAATGCCACCTTCGTCAGGACTTGGAATGGGAAATCTTACGATGAAATAACATTCACTGACTACGCTCGTTTTGTTAATTCCTGTGCTCGTTGGATAGTAGAAGAAGGGATTAGGAAGGGTGACAAAGTTGCATTGCTGGGGGATGATGGTCCAAGATGGGGGATTACCTATTTAGGTATACATGGAGCAGGTGCTGTTGTTGTTCCTGTGGACCGCTTAATGCCACCATCTCAAATGAAACACGTCATTGCAGATTCGGGTGCAAAGCTTCTGTTTACTTCCAGCAAATATCTCGAAATGTTATCCGGTGAATTTGCTCTGGATTCCGATATTCAAATTGTATCGTTTGATCTTTCAAATGGGACAGGGTTCTGTCATTTTGATGATGTATTAAAAAAGGGCGCAGAACGTTTTACAAAGTTGCCTGAGGTCGATATGGATGATCTGGCAGCTATTTTATATACATCTGGAACGACGGGAACGAGTAAAGGCGTGATGCTCACAAACAGGAACATCATGTCAAATGTTACCGCAACCATGCAAATGACTACACTTGGCACAGAGGATATATTCCTGTCACTTATGCCTATGCATCATTCCTACCAGTGTACAAACGGTTTTTTACATCCACTGTACATCGGTTCATCCATCACTTACGCAAGACGACTTCGCAGTAAAGAAATCATTGAAGATATTCAGCAGAGTAACGTAACTGTAATGGGAGCAGTTCCTCTTCTATTTGAAAAAATACGGGCTGGGATCGAAAGGAAGGCCAAAGATAAAGGAATCATTGCATCTACAATGTTCAAAGTTATGATGCAGATTTCTTCTTTTGGTGAAAAAATAGGAGTCGATATTGGCTTTTATCTTTTCAAAGGGTTACGGACAAAGGGTGGAATGGGGAGTATGAAGTATTTTATAACAGGTGGTGCTCCCATCGATCCAACGACCTCAAAATTTTTCAACAACTTTGGAATTAAAACGTTACAAGGATTCGGTATAACAGAAGCAAGCCCATTAACCCACTTCACACCCCCCAGCAAAATCAGACATGAATGTGTTGGATTACCCATTCCTGATTTGATCAGTAAAATTAATGATCCTAACGATGATGGTATCGGCGAACTCTATGTAAAGGGACCAAATATTTTCAAAGGCTATTTCAAAAATGAGGAAGCTACACGGGAAGCATTTACCGATGATGGATGGTTTAAAACGGGTGATTTAGGCAAAATTCATAAAGACGGATATCTGCAAATAACCGGACGTAAGAAGAATCTTATTGTTACGTCAGGGGGAAAAAATATCTATCCTGAGGAAATTGAGTTTTATCTTAAAAAGAGTGAATTTATTGAAGAATGTATTGTTCTGGGGGCAAAGAACAAAGGAGAGTATTCTGAAGAAGTAGGAGCAATCATCTATCCAGATAAGGATGTTCTAAAGGAGCATCTTGAGCAGAATTATGACGAAATTAGTGAGAGTGCTATTAACGAAATAATTAAGACCGAATTGAAAAAAACAACAGAAGAACTGCCACCATACAAACAGGTAAAGAAATTTAAAATCATCGATGAAGAATTTCAGAAAACAAGTACACGGAAGATCAAACGATATCTTTACGATGGATATCTTGATAAAAAATAAAGCCATAAGGTCTTAGGACTTTTAACCCCTATGGCTTTGAATGTAGTACGATCGACTAAATCTTTATTCCTGCTGCTTTAGCTACACCCTCTCCATAAGCTTTATCTGCTTTCAAGCAGTTCGCAATATGTCGTTTTTTGATCTCATCAGGTGCATCTCCAAAATTTCGGGCTGTATTCTCAAACAAAACCTGTTTTTGATCGGGCGACATACTTCTGAAAAGATTTCCTGCTTGCGAATAATAATCATCATCATCCACACGATGATTCCAATGATCAATTGCTCCATCTACTTTGAGTGGTGGCTCGCTGTGTTCAGGACTTTCCTGCCATTCGCCCTGATCGTTAGGTTCATAGGCCACAGAAGCACCGTAATTGTCATCAACTCGCATCATCCCATCCCGATGATTACTTGTAACTGGACATTTTGCCTGGTTGACTGGGATAAGATTATGATTGACGCCCAAACGATATCTCTGGGCATCCCCATAAGAAAAGAGCCGTCCTTGTAACATCTTGTCAGGTGAAAACCCGATGCCGGGAACTATGTTTGCCGGATTGAAGGCAGCCTGCTCAACATCAGCAAAATAGTTTTCGGGATTTCGATTTAGCTCCAAAACGCCTACGTCAATCAATGGATATTCTTTGTGAGGCCAAACCTTGGTTAAATCAAACGGGTTAAAAGGAAAATTAACAGCTTCTTTTTCCGGTACAACTTGAATTTTCATGTTCCACTTTGGAAAATCACCGTTCTCAATTGAATCAAATAGATCACGCTGATGGCTTTCTCTGCATTTTCCAACGACATCTTCAGCTTCTTGGTCAGTGAGATTTTTTATGCCTTGTTGGGTTTTAAGATGGAATTTCACCCAATACCGTTCATTGTTGTGGCTGATCAAACTGAAAGTGTGGCTTCCATAACCATTCATATGACGATATGAGAAGGGAATACCTCGATCACTCATTGTAATGGTTATCTGGTGGAGTGCTTCAGGCAGTGAAGACCAGAAATCCCAATTGTTTTTTGCACTTCGCAAATTCGTTTTGGGATCTCTTTTTACAGCACGGTTTAGATCTGGAAATTTTAGCGGGTCTTTAAGAAAAAACACTGGAGTATTATTTCCTACCAGATCCCAGTTACCTTCTTCAGTGTAAAACTTGATAGCAAATCCCCGGATATCACGTTCAGCATCAGCTGCACCACGTTCACCTGCTACAGTACTGAAACGAACAAAGAGATCAGTCTTTTTACCAATCTTAGAAAACATCTTTGCCTTGGTATATCGGGTGATATCATGGGTGACGGTAAATGTGCCAAAAGCGCCCGACCCTTTTGCATGCATTCTTCTCTCAGGAATAACTTCCCTATCAAAGTGAGCTAGTTTTTCAAGATACCAGACATCCTGAAGCATCATTGGGCCTCTGGGCCCTGCTGTCTGAACATTCTGGTTGTTGGAGACCGGTGCGCCTGCACCAGTAGTGAGTTTTTTTGCCATTTTTTCCTCCTTGGTTATTATTCAGGAATTTTCAAGATTATTGTTTTTCTTCGCAGTCCCTGCAGATACCGCGAACTTCAACATGAGTTGTTTTGGCGATTCCCAATTCACCAATAGCATCAGGCAACTGAAGATCATTCAATTGCTCACTGTAGAAATCACGCATTTTTCCGCAGACCTTACAGACAAAGTGATGGTGCTGCTTCAGGTTTGCGTCAAATCTCGTACTTTCTTTAGGCGTACCAATTGAATGAATCAATTCCAGATCCTTAAGCTTCCATAAAGTCCTATATACTGTATCAAGTGAAATAGTAGGAATACGTTGCCTTACATTTTGAAAGACTGTTTCTGCATCAGGGTGATTCTGGGACTGTACAATCTCTTTGAAAATTTCCAGTCGCTGATGGGTCAGTTTTATTCCAGAATCACGAAACAGTTCTTTAAACGATTTCAATCTTTTATCAATATCATTGGAGTCTTTAAGCAATATCTTATCCTCTAAAATAAGAATATATTCTTATATAAGAATATTGCACCATATAATGGCTAAAATCAAATATATATTGCTATAACAAATAATAATTGTAGGATATGGGATAAAAAGGAGGCAATCACATGTTGTTCTTCGAACGAAATCACTAAAGACTGTCTATCCTGCTTATATAACCTTTAACATCAAATTTCCGTTTGCAACCATTGTAATTCATGTATCTGATTTTTCCAAAGATAGGCCGTTCTGTCCAGGCGCGGTCATGTATTCCACCGATAGACCAGGCTATACCAGCATAGCCATTTGGATCACGACCATCAAGTTGATATTTGTCATTCAGGTAGATAGCGATTTCCATTGCTTGAGCTGGATGTTCAGTCCACTCAAGTATCTTTTTTGCCCAATACATTCTAAGGTAATTTGGCATCTTGCCTCGGATGACCATTTCCTTTTGACAGGCGTTCCATAAAGGATCGTGAGTCTGGCTATTTTCAAACTGATCAAGCGAGTAAATGTATTCACGAATATCCATTAGATGGTCATTTAGAGTTGTAATTGCCCATTTTGGAAAACATTCTATGGAATCATAGCTGTTATTATAATGGCAAAAATTGTCAGAAAGCTCTTTCCTGATTATGAGTTGTTCGAGAAACGATTCCTGATTGGTATCCGGTCCGGTATTTTCCAGAATAGCTAGTGCAATACGTCGAGAGGATATCTGTCCAAAATGGAGGTACGGCGAAAGGTTTGATTCGGTTTCTGACAAGGGGTCATTGCTGGAATCAGCATAAGAATGGAGTTTTTCCCTGAGAAAGATGTTCAGAGTCTCATTTGCATGATTAGATCCAGATGTCAGCCAACTTATTGGTTGTACTGAATGGTCAACAGTTAATTCTTGAACCGTGGTCTCCCAATCAACTTCAGGGATATTGTGTGAAATAGTGTATGGATGTTTTTGTACAGCTGGGATTCTAATCAGAAAAGTGTCCAATAATTTTGAGATCTTTGGACGGATGGTTCGCGCTCCATATTCCTGTTTATCAGAAACTATCCAGCAGGGAACAATATTGTGAGTATCTACTTCCCAAAATGGTATTTTGATCGAATTCTTTAATTCGTATTTCCATTCCTTTTTTATTCTGAGAGGGTCAAAGTCACTAACCAGAACGCCAGCGGCTGAATCATTGATAAATTTATTAATATTTTTGACGGGATTGCCTGTCAATAGAACAAACGGTATGTTCAGCTTCTTTAATTCTTGTTCAACTTTTTTTAACCCTTGAATCATAAAATCGTATTGACGGATAGTGGCCCCAAGGAATCCCGGAAGAAGATTAAATATTACCAGCAAAGGTTGTTTCAATTCCAGGGCTACATCCTGGGCAAAAAGAAGCGCGTAATTGTCTTGAACCCTTTGGTCGCGACTCATCCAGTATAGAACGGGACCCGGGCGAGGATTTATGGTGTTTAGCTGCCGGCTTCTGTCTGATCCTGTCATCTTTCTGTAGATGATATCCATAAACTATTTTATTCCGTTGGAAACAATGAAGTCAGTATATTTCTGCGATATTCAAATATTGTTTTCAGTTGCTTTTTTATTAGTAACGAGTGTATTAGCTCTCCTCCAAAAGCACTGAAAGGGACAGAGTAATGGACTATGTCTTCGACTTCCGTACCACTATTTAAAGTATTTAACCTGTGAAGATGATGCCAGAATTTATAGGGTCCAAACCGTTGTTCATCAACAAACTGTTCACCTTGGACAATATCTTTGATTTCGGTTACCCATAGTTTTTTCCATCCCGGTAAAGGTTGAATTTTGTAAGAGATGATCATTCCCGGGTACACTCGTTCAGGGACATCTGAGCCGACCTTTAACCCTAGTTCAGGAGGAGTAATAACAGCGAGGTTGTGAGGATTAGAAAAAAAATCCCATGCCTGTTCTGTGGATATAGAGAGAGTGATTCTCTCATGAATTTTATGCAGTATCATGTTTTACTCAGCTTTGGAGTTTTTTATTAAATCCCTGGCCAACATGATAAACCAGATTATATATGCCGGACCAGCGACAACCATTGCATATGTTGATAAATCAGGAATAACAGAATGAAAAAGATGCTGTATTAAGTCAAAACTGTTTCCAACTAATCCAGAGTACGCTGTCACTTTACTGAAACTACTTGTACGTAGCATTATAAGCGAAAAGACAACTCCAGCTCCTTGTAAAAGTATACCTGAAATGAAACCGGCGGAGCTATGCCACATATCACCAGCCAGAATAGCTTCCCCGGCAGCCATTAAACGAAGACGATCCAGATCCGATGTAGCATTTGCAAATTGTTCACTCAGGAAAACTAGTGATAAACCGGAATGACCAGAAAAACATATTGTTACAGCTATCAAAACACCTATTATAATAAAAGCGGAAATAAGAGGATAAGTCCTCTTTAGAATCATATACATCGCGGGAAAAGTAAAAAGATACATGGCGATAATGACAAGGCTAGAGAAATCATCACGTAATATTGCTTCCAAGCGATTCTGACTATAAAGAGTGAAAAACTCTTCAATCGTTTCTGGACGAAGTCCGAATAGTGGGATTGTGATCATAATGATGAGAATGGAAAACAATTGCACAATCGCAGCGCTACCACCGGCAAGAAGTATAATCTTTTGTTCCAAGATGTGATTTTTTTCAGGATTCATTTTTTCCTCGATTTTTGTAATAAGATTTCCTAATATAAATGTCGAAAAGGAAAATATGCAGGTAAATTCTGCCAAATTATTATTCATATATGGAATTAACGCTGTTGGAGGAATGATGAAACGATCTAGTTATATAATGCAAATAATCGTGTTCCTACTAGTCAGTGCATTTGGTGGATGTAGCTTTTTTAATAATGGTGGATCTGACTTTGCAGAAAATGACAGAGAGATTGTTTCATTTGATGATGATATTGATGTATGGTTGGTTGAAGAAATAAATCCCGAACACAGCAATTCACCGCAACTCTATTTATCACTCAGGCCTGGGCGAATGTATACAGACGGATACGACATTTATGCAACGTTTTCAATGATTGATTCCAGGATTATTGTTGAAGTTTATGGAATGTTATCCCCTCGAGATGATGTCATGTATCCGGCAGTAATGGTATGGCCTGAGATCAGTTTTCCAGTAGGCGAATTATTTGGACAATATGATCTTTTTCTAAATTATGGTGATTTAACCGATGTCTACCGGATTGAAAATTCGGGTGAAACAATCATGATGGTTCCGATAGAAACCAGTTTCTCCAGGAATCCTTAATCCTCGCTCAGAAGATTTGAACATGACACGATTGCCAGTCGGAGCGGGATTCGAGCTGAGAAACAGACATTTTTTATGGTGTTGTTGATTATTTAAAACAGTTCGATGGACTAACGGAATCAGCTATATTGTGAGGATCTGATGAAGAAACGTGTTTTCATGAAATTATTCTGTATTGTATTTGTTGTTGGAATTTCAGGGTGTGGCTTTTTCTCTGATGAAGAAGGTCGTGAACTTGTTCCTTTTCAGAATGATTTACACGTTTGGGTAGCAGAAGAATCACTTCCCTATGGTGAAAATCCGCCAGAATTTTATGTTTCATTTCAGCCTATACAGTACTTCTCACCAGGCAACGATGCGATAGCTGAGTTTTATCAGGATGGGAACAACTTATATCTGCTAATACATGGTCGTCTTACACCAGAACATGGAAGTGGTTCTATTCCTGAAGATATCCGAAATCTGAATATGAATTTCAGGGCAAACATCCACAATGGTGACTTTAACCTCTTTGTTTATTATCAAGATAAAATTGATCGCTATGAAGTGAATGTAACAGATGACAATATCAGTATAGTTTCAGTCGATACCTCATTCACAAAACCTTACTTTTCTTCATTCAAAAGATATGAAGAAGATACATTTGCATGTAGGTTTACTACTTATTTTGTGAACGAAAATTCCATAGTTTTTTTTCAAACCTATTTAGATTCTATCCGCCAAGTTGATGGTATACATGAAATCGATTGCAGTGAGGAAGCAGCGGCATTAACCTTCCGTTTTGAACATGATTTCGGTGGATATTGGACATGTTTAGACGACGACCTGAACGCTTATTTCAGATATACAAATGCTGAGGAATTACAGGAAGTAAAAGTGATAACGAACCGATTCAATTCAGAGAATGGACTATCTTTTCATCGTATGGAAGTGATCGATTGGTCAAATCTTGTGACTAACATAGTATTATTTCCGGTTTGGCCATATCCTCTTCAAAAAGTTTGTAGAACTGTCCCACATGGACGCCGTCCATTAGGGCGTGGTGGACTTCTACTGCGACCGGCATCATCATGCGTCCATTAAATTCCTTATAAGCGCCAAACGTAATCATCGGAACACAATCATTCTTCACCAATTTTAACGGATGTGTAACACTCGTAAAGTGCATCCATGGAAAGGTTGAACCATAAATGAGATCATCTCTGGTAGGTTCCGGATCGAGCTCTTCGGGTGGAGGAGATGTGATTAAGGCTTTGGCGACCTCGCTGAATTGGTCGAATTTTTCATTAAAAGGAAAATAACAGAAACGGAACGTGTTATCGGGATTGGGAATGGTTGTACCGATGCTGATTCTGTCGTGAACCCATACTTTATCATCTCTAAGGCGATATCGGAATTCATCAATAGAATTTATCGCACGTTGACAGCCAAACCAGCAGGCCAGAGAAAAGGATTTTTTATTTTGTCTACACCAGTTTAAAATTTCTGTCACATCAATATTTACCGTTGTGCTGAAAAAGGGAATCTTGTAGTCAATGAAGAAATCGTAAAGCTGTTTTCTTGACCAGGTATTTAAATCAAGGAAGTGACCGTTTTCCATTATAGCTCCGTTATTCATATAGATTGATAAAGACAAAAAAATCCTGCCCGAAGACAGGATTTAATATAAGTAATCATGGATTACCATGCGTAACATTCAGGAGCAGGTCCGCCGGGTCCTGGCCAGATTTTATCCAATTTTTTCATTGTGTCTTCAGATAGGTCTACGTTTACAGAGTGAATGTTTTCTTTGAATTGTTCAAGTGTTCGTGGACCAACAATAGGAGCTGTTACTGCCGGGTTCGCCATTAACCATGCAAGGGCAACATCAGCAGGTCTTTCACCAATCTCATCACAAAGGGCTTCATAGCGTTCCAACTTGTCTCGATGTTTTTCAACCCGCTTCAACATTTCATCGCTGGCACGTCTACCCTCGTCCAATTTCTTTAAAACACCACCTAGTAAACCACCACCGAGGGGACTCCATGGAATAATGCCAACACCATATTCTTCACAAGCCGGAATTAATTCCGCTTCTATCGCACGGTTTTCAAGGTGGTAAAGGCTTTGTTCTGAAACGATGCCCAATGTATTTCTTCTGTTGGCTACTTCATTGCCCTGGACGATATGCCATCCAGCGAAGTTACTTGTACCCACGTATAGGATTTTTCCTTCACGGATGAGCTGTTCCATGGCTTGCCATATCTCTTCCCACGGGGTGTTTCGGTCCACATGGTGCATCTGGTAGAGGTCAATATGGTCGGTTTGTAGGCGACGGAGGCTATCTTCACACGCTTGTTTAATATGATAAGCAGACAAACGACGGTTGTTGATTCCAGTATCTCCCATCTCGCCGTAAACTTTTGTTGCAAGGACAAGGTCCTCACGTTTGTGTGGATTAGCTTTCAGCCAATGTCCAATATATTCTTCCGTTGTGCCACGGCCAAGACTGCCGCCGTAGACGTTGGCAGTATCAAAGAAATTGACACCCTGATCGATGGCGTAATCCATGATCATCTGACTGTCTTTCTCATTGGTCCAATGACCGAAATTCATTGTTCCCAGGCAAATATTACTGACGCGGACACCTGTCCCACCCAAATAGTTGTAAATCATATTATTCTCATGTCAAAAGGTAAAATGCCTTCTTATGAAAGGATTATACACAAAAGTTCTAAGAAAAGGAAGGAGTAATTCTTCTTCAACATCCGAGAAAGAATTAATCTATCTTAAGGAACCAAAGTTTTTAATCTCCAGAAATACACGCAATATATGTTTTAGATGAAGAAAGAATTCCTGTTACGATATAGTCACCATCGCTCGAAGTTACTATATCTTTTCCAATATCTTCTTTTTCTTTGCCAAGCGCTTTTTGCCATAATACTGAACCGTTGTCACCAGTTTTGAATACCCAAATATCATAATTACCCGCACCAAAATTGTTGGTGTATCCCGTATAAATAAGACCACCGCGATCATCTAAATCCATTCCATAGATAACATCACTGCCAATACCACCATAATATTGTTCGTTGGTGACTTCTAGATTATCTCCTATTGTAAGAGCAAACGAATTCCAGAAAATATTACCTGTTATTCCAGCAAGAATTATATCGTCTGAAGGCAAAACCTTGCATACTTTTGGACGTGTCGTATATTCTAATTGGATTTCTAATGTGTCAACCAGAATACCTTCAGATGAGACACAGACTCCAAAAACATTGTCTGTATTAGCTCCTGTTAAGTTTTCAGTGAATACTACAATGTTTCCATTAGGAAGTTCAGTCGCACAAGTCCCGATTTGTGTACCCAACTTTTGAAAATTGAATTGCCAGTCAAGATCACCATCACTGTTTGTCTTAAGTAGTAGAACATCAATAGAAAATTCTCTCAAAGAATCATTTTCCGTTCTACTAACAATAAGTGCTCCTCCGTCTGATGTTGCAATAAGGTCGTCAACCCTATTCGAATAATATTCCGAATAGTCTCTTTGCCAGAGAAGGTTTCCATGCAAATCAAATTTTTGTAACCTTGGGGTAGTAGAGGTACTGCTTCCACCTATAAGAATATTTCCATTTTCAAGTCCCACCATTTTCATATTGCTGATAATAATATCAATCTCTTCATAATCATGTAACCATTTTTTATTACCTTGCTTATCGAATTTGAACATATATAGTACAGACTGATAATCGTTCCCGTCTTTTGATACTTGACCTGCTACGACAAAATTATCGTCGTTTGTTTCAATGATGGATGCAGGTTTTGAACGTTCGAATTCATCAAGTGTGAAAGACCATTTTATTGGTGGAGAATTATCTTCAATGGGATCGGAATCCAAATCAAACATATCGCAACCTGACAGAGAAAAAGCTAGCAAGACGATGAATAATGGTGGAACTAATCGCACGGTAACTCCATCATGTTGACAACTATTGATCGTAATAATCATTTCAATTTGAAAAATATATTATTCTTTTTCATATTGTGCAATGTTGCAAGTGTGATCAATTGTTATTTATAAAATTCAGAACAGATAAACGGTTTATTTTGGAATAATAGTGAAATATCTACTGATCGTTTTCCTATCATTTATGCTTCCGCAGATTCTATTGGCTGATGCCCTTTTTCAGGATGATTGGGATCAAATTGGGGTTGAGGTTGGAATAAGCGAAACATTTTTTGAAGATGAAAATTATACATCTCCTCACGTGACGATTAGCCTTGCAGGGATTCTCGATATTCGGTATAAATGGGAGAGTTATTACGATAAACCTCTTAGTGAGATAAACTGGGAACAACTGTACTCAAGACTCATTGTGGTAAAACCTTCATCGAGCCACCCGGGCCTCTATCTGGAAGCTGGGTATGATTATATGGATGAACCTGCTATTAAAATTTGGGATTACACCTTAATTGTCGATTCTAAGATGTTTCGATATGGTCTTGGTGTTATCATTAGTATTCATGAAAATCTCCTTGGGACTATAGGTATACAAACATTCGAATTTAGAACACAAGCTTCTTATTTGGGTCTCGATCCCGGGCAGGAATACGATTTGGGAAGTGATATTGATATTTACAGACGGTATAACATTAATCTGGATTATAAGATTCCATTTCATAAGAATATCAAACCAATCCTGAAACTGGGAGCGATGGCCGAAGACGAAGTGAGCCCAACTTTTTATATTGGTCTTTCAATGATGCTGAATGCAGATTTGGGTGTAATAGGAAAATGATCTATTTTTAGATAGAATAAGGGGAGATCAGTAGTATTGATCTCCCCTTTATATTCTTATAGCAAATAGTGATTAGTCAAAATAGACTTTATGTGTACCGCAGAGGTAAACGAAAAGAACAGGTGTGTTACATAATCCACTCAATGATCTGTTCATCGTCCATGTGTCGTGGATACGGCTTCCTCTGAAATGATAGACCGATGAAGGAGCAAAACCATTTACGGCAGTATTATAATGTTCCACCAGATCCGCATTCCAGGTTTCGCTACCACCGTCCGTCAGCAAATAAAATGATGTGTTATGTGTACGAACACTATAGCCTAAGCAGATAGCAAATCGTCCTGCATCCACCATTTCTGAATACACCTGTCCAAACTGAGTTTGTGACAATCCCAGAGGGTCAAGGTATCCGTTATGCATGTTGTTCGCTTCCTCAATAAGATCCCATCCGAGAATAGGACCCTCTAAAGAAATTGTGAAACTATAAGACCTGGCCCCACACCATGAATATTCATAGGGAAAGTAGACAGTCTGTGTGTAGAAGGGGAGAAGTGAACCCGGGCCTGTTTGCCCAGCCAGGTAGTAACCACCACCATCGTGCTGTAACCAGCATGAACCAAAGGGTCTGACAATGTTGTCACTCATGATAGAAATTGCAAATGATGATATTCCCGAAAGCACATCACACCATCCAATATCATCCAGCTCAGTCATGCTCTGCTGGATTGTTGCTTCTGCCGGTGCATCACCTATACGAATTGCTATAACATCATAGAAGAAGATACCACCTTCACCACCATCCCAGTCTTCATGGGTCGTCTGGAATTTCTCATGGATGGAACCATCTTCCTGTACCGGTGCTTCTATAGCCTGATGATGGATGCTTCCTGTTCCTTTGAGTGTATCATCATGGATCAGGGTTAAAGTCATCTGGGATTCGACATCACCGACTTCTGAATGGGAATTGAAAACATCGATACTGATTCTGTTGTCAATCCTGCTGCCGTGAAGATTAAATACACTCTGGTAGCCACTAATAGCACCATTATGTTCGTACAGATACAATTCTTCATGAGTTTCTGCTTCACCCATCAAGGTATCATGGGGTGTAAGGGTAATTTCCCATAAACCATCAATACCGTCATGGATGACCGGATTGGTTCCAACATCATTGTCGTCATCATCATCATTGTCGCAAGCGACAAAAACGGATAGACCAGCGATTAATATCAGCGCAAATAGCAGTCTGAAAAAAACATAATCAAAAAGGGTCTTCATTCTTTCCTCAAAATGGTTAGTTTTCGTTAGTCAAAAATACTATTTATTGCTTCCAGGTACCACAAAGATGTAAAAGCAGCAGCCCACATACTTTTCATAGCTCCATGGCTGATACTTTTCCCAGTATATCCTCGATCCAATAAATCAGTAAAAAATTCCTGATTAATGTAATTTGCCAATGGAGTATTGTTTTCAAGTAATGCGTATCTCAGCCTATCCTGAACGTCGCTGTCTTTCAGGGTCAGGTGAACAGGGGGAATGAAGCCGCTTTTTTTACGATAGACCATTTCCTTTGGTACCAATTCCGCGAGAGGACGTTTCAGCAATGCTTTATCTTCACCATCCGGGCTTTTTTGTCCCGAGGTAAGTGAAGTACCGAAGCGAAGCATGGGGCCTTCGAGGAATGGACAAACTGTTTCAATCCCTTGATGTTTCATCAGGTCATAGGACTTATTCGCAAATGCATCAATACTTTCGTGAAGTAGACCGAAGATACTGTGTTTGGAATCGTCATCTAAATTACTGATAAGTCTTTCTATACTATCTATACTAACTGTTCTGATCGCCTCATGAATGGAATCAGGTATATCAAATGCAAGTTTGTCCATGGCATGTTGAGCGATTGAACCCAAGGTCAAGGGATCCATTGTTAACGCTTGATGAGCGATGCGCCACGGTTTCTCAATCTTGAAATTACGACTCCACCATGGTCTTATTGGTGTATAAAGAGAATCAATCATTCTTAACAGGGAGGTGGGAAGGGATTGAATTCCCTTTGACCACCATTGGGATTTATATCCGATCCCGAACGCATTATCAGCTCCGGCCCCATCAAGAACTACAGAACTATTGCATAGTTCAGAACAACCTTGAAGCATCATGTTCACACCAATAGATGCTTCATCACCAAAAGGATAGGAATAGTTATGACCGATATTATCAAGCGTCTTGATCATTATATCATTGGTGAAACTCACCCGTTTGAAAGGCAGGTTTAAGACCTTCGCCATATCTTCGGCGAGCTGGCTTTCCGGGTCGTTTTCGCCAAATTCACAATTAACGAGTAGTACATCTTTTCTGCCAATTTCTGCTAATCTTGCGGCGAGTAAGCCACTATCAACACCACCGCTAAAAAATATTCCAATGTTTTCCGGTAATGCTCCTAAACGGTCATCCAAAAGTTTGGTCGTTGTCTTTTGTGGGGTTTCAGAACCGGGGAATCTAGGCCATTCCAGAATAGGAGGCAGTTGGTTTACAACCTTGGGGAACCCTTCACCTTGAACCACTCTTAACTGGTGTCCGTATGGAACACGATGGACATTTTTTATCAGAGTTGAAGGTGGTGGGACATTTCCATATTGTAGTAATGAATAAACGCTTAGAGGTTCCAAATCCTGATTTGTCCAACGGAGAAATGGTCTTAAATCTGATGAAATGAGAACTCCACGACCATCAGCATAATAGTAAATCTGTTCAATGGACATCAGGGGTGCATCAAGTACGAAAGACCATCTTTCCTTATCAATACGAAATCGAGTAGGATTTCCCGGATCAAGCATGGACATCGGACCTGAAGAAACATCTTGAAGATCGTCTATATAATAACCGGTAATAGCGTCCAGATGGTTTTCAGCAACGTTCAAATAGGGATATTGATGAGTATTTGAATGATATCTCCAAATCAGAGAGAAGGGAGTACCATCAGAAAAGGAATCGTTATGCTTCAACTCTCCTTTAAGGTTTAATCCTTCAGAAAAAGTCTCAATCATCTCCTGAAAGTGCTGCTGATATTCTTCTTCGCCAATAAATGCGTAAAAAAACATTAAGTATTACCGTGAGTTACTGTTTCGGTCTCTGATTACTACCACAATCGCCTAATTCCAAGGCATCCATCAAACGTTTCCAAGTGGATTTTCTATAAGCTTCATCGTCGTAGATTTTACACTCTTCAACGGAGTTTACTGGCACAGGATCTTGAATGAAGGTTTCAAGGAATTGGGGTGAACGGCGAATTCCCTCACCAATGTTTATAACAACAACATCGCCGTCTTTGATATGATTAGACATGACAGCTCTGAAAAAACCGCCAACAGTTATGGATGCTGCCGGTCCAATTCGCGCCCCAGCTTCATCGGCTGCTACAATCGCAATTTCTGACGTCAGACCTTCGCAAAAACGAATAATTTCACCATTGCTTTCACGTACTTTTCTAGCAATAACAGGATAGGCTTTTGGATTTCCTGTAGCCAAGGTTGGAATTTCAGTTTCAGGATCATTCACAACGTCAAAAGAGTTCTCAAATCCATCAGGGAAACCATTTTCTTTAGCCCTATCCCAAGCATCAGCCATTGGTGGACATTTATCGCTTTGAACGAGAATTAGTCTGGGACCCTGATTGATGTAACCGCCGTCTTTCAATTCGCGGACGGCTTTACTTACACCAAGGGGACCTGTCCCACCACTAAGGGCTTGCATATAGACGGTTGGATACTCAGGCAGATTTCGTAGCCATTCGTAAGCCATTGTCTTTTTAGCTTCAATACGCATGGGATCGAGGCTTGTCCCTGTTAGCAGGATGTTGAACTTCTTGGCGAAAGCAGCAGCCATCTCTTTTGCTTTGCCATAATCGCCATTAACTCGGAACACCTGTTGCCCAAAGCAGGCTATTTCTGCTTCCTGTGCCTTGGGTGAATTGTTGGGGATAAATGCATGGAGATGAATACCTGCTTCGTGAAGATACCTGGAAAAAGCGACACCAATATTGCCTGTTGAGGCTACGACGTAACGGTTGATATTGTTTTCTTTCAAAACACTGGATACAACTGACCCGGCAAGGTCCTTGAATGTGGCAGTGGCGTAATTTCGATCCTGACGGTGCGCATATACTTTTATGTTCAGATTTTTGGAATCCTTGGCAAAGTTTTCTAAATATTTCCACCTGTGTATCGTTACATCACCCTCGGATAGCGATACAATATTTTCCTTCTCAAGAACTGGCAGGTAATCAAAGTAACGCCAGAGGCTGGATGTTCCTGTACCTTTTTCTTCAAGAACCTTATCCAGTCCTTTTAATCCATTTTTATAGACAACATATACTTCATCGGATTTACAGGAGGGACACAACTGTCCTGCTTTAAACCAACTATGGAAAGAATCGATTTTTTCGCCACATTTATCGCAACTAAAATAGAACTTTTTATTCTCAGCCATCGAAAAACCCTTGTTATTGTACTTTATTTCTCACTGAATATATCTTTATATGCTTCCCTCTTTCGCCAAACGATAGTTTCACCATCTGGCGAGATAGCGATCTTGGCTGGTCTAGGGAAGCCACAACTGTTTGATGCAAAATGATCGGCACTATATGCGCCTGTGTTATGAATGATCAGGATATCACCTTTTTGGGGAATCCTGTTAAGTTTTACCTTGTTTTTACTTATCATATCGCTGCTGAAGCATAGCTGTCCAGCGATAAACGCCTCTGAGGCCACGTCATCATTCAAAGCCGGTTCAATTGACATGGTGAAAATGTCTGTTGAAATGAGATTTGTACCGTGGTTGACAATCCCCATTTCTACAGAAACGACATTATTTCCCTGGACTGTCTTCACGTTGTTAACAATGGTCGCCGTAATCCCTGCTGGTGCAAATAACGATCGACCGGGCTCAATAACCAATTTTGGTTTCCCCAGCATCTCCAATCGTTTTACAAAATTGGGTTTGTCCATAACCGTGGCTTGAAGAATTTTCTTAAGCATTTCTGCACCTGGATACTTTGACCAGAATGCTTTGCCTATCCACGGAGTATTCTCATTCAGATTGTCTAAATCTTCAATGTGAGAGTAACCAAGTTCAAGATTATCCCAAGTGATGTACCCAGAGGTGTCTTCAGGATTATTACGCTGTTTTCTCAACCTTGATTTGAATTCCTGCCACTCTTTTTCATTAAAAAAGTTAACGGGAAAACCACCACCGATATTGATTTTCCTTGTATTGATTCCTTTAACCAATAGTTCTTCTGAGAATGCAATAAATTGCTCTAGAAGATTTGTGAAACCTTTGGGAGATGTTAATTGAGTACCAATGTGGGCGGAGGGACCCATATAATTTAAAAAGGAAGATTTTTCAATTAATTCTACCAGTTCAAATCTTTTTGTAAAGGAAAACCCGAATTTTGTCCAATGGGTTGCAGTTGACTGTGCTTTGCTGGTTAAACCGTCTAGACCATCGATATTGGAAAAACGGACCAAGACGTTGCATGATTTGTTGAATTCAGAACAGATACTTTCAACTGAGTCCAATTCTTCTTCATTATCCAAAACAATATTGGCTTCACTGGACACTGCAAGGCGAAGGTAGTTGTCATCCTTAGCATTACCATTACAATAGATTTTGTCAGGTGATATTCCGGAGGAAAGTGCTGCTTTTAGCTCAAATTCTGAAACGGCATCGCATCCCAAACCGTTTTCCGAAGCGACCTTTATAGCTCCCATACATGGGTTCGATTTTGATGCGAAACAAATATCCATATCAGGATAATAATTTGCAGCTATTTCTTTGTAGGATGATGCAATCTTGCTGATAGTCTCTGTCGAATAGATGTGAAGGGGGGAACCAAAATCCTCTAGATAGTCTTTAATATTTTGATAAGATATTGAGCCACTAAGATAGTTCATCATTCTCTCTTATGGTGGTGACGGAAAATTGTTTGACGAAACTAATCCACCGCGATAGTTTACTCATAATTCAAAAGAGATTCAATAGTTTAATGAAGAATAGTATTCCCAAATTCAATCACTCAATCACTCAATCACTCAATCACTCAATCACTCAATCACTCAATCACTCAATCACTCAATCACTCAATCACTCAATCACTCAATCACTCAATCTTCATTCATTGTTTTACTTCCCGAAAAAATAGTCAAACACTAATACAAGAAATTAAAATGATACTCTCTCGCAGTATGACTGAGGTACACGGCGTGTGAACGCTATTCACATAGATTATCAAAAAGAAAAATATTCAACCAATTAAGGCTTGATAATAAATGATTTATGCATCGTGAAATGGGTACAGTCTTTGCTAAATAGGAGTTAAATGATTTGCGCGAATAGCACGCTTACTTCCAAGGGGGGAGAATGATGAAGTTGAGAATCCGTTCTGTCTTTGTAACCACATGTTTAGTTTCAGCACTGATGTTTTTATCGAGTTCACCTTCTTTTTCATCGATAAAAAATGTTCATCCTTTCTATGAAAATATTGGTTCATTTCCCGAACCAGTGGAATTCTATTCTCAGCTGGAGGATGGTTATCTATTCATCTCAGAGTCTGGCGAAATCGTTTACTCATTTAATACAGAAAACATATCACGTAAATGGGTCCTTAGAGAATCCTTTGTTAATGCTACAAGAACACCCCAACCATCTGGTCAGAAAATCTCTGAAGCAATGATCTCCAGAATTCATCCGGATGTTAGAAAAACCGGAAAAATCTCAGCGTATACTTCTCTAAGTTTGGGTGAGGTCTATGATGGTATTAGCGTGGAACTAGTTTCTAGAGATGGAAATGTTGAAAAAATATTTACAGTAGAATCTGGAATTGATCCCAAGCAGATAAAGGTACATGTAGAGGGTAGCAAGACTAAAGATATCTCACTAAATGGTGAAATGGTATTTGTGGAAGAAGAATATGAAATATCCTTTACTAAACCTGTAGCCTACCAAATAATCGACGATGATTATCATTTTGTTGATATAGAATACACGTTAATTAATGAAGACTATGGTTTTGAGGTTGGTGATTATCGACTAGATTTGCCGTTGATCATCGACCCAATGATTGCTTCCACTTATCTGGGTGGGTCGAATGGGGATGATGAATATGAACCGGCAATAATTTTAGATGCTTCTGGTAATATTATTGTGACAGGTTATACACATTCGCATAATTTTCCTACCACAGCAGGAGTAATTGATACAGACTATTCAAGAACTTCTTCTGAACGATTTGTTTCAATATTTTCACCGGATTTGAGTACACTATTGGCTTCTACATTTATTGGTGGAATTGGAAACGAATTGGGCATGGGTATTTGCCTGGATGAAAATGGCAATATCCTCATTGCAGGCTACACTCAGAATCTAACGGGTTTGCCATTGGCAGAGAATGGCTATCAATCTGAAACGAGTGGAGGATTGGATGCCTTCATCTTGAAACTTAGCCCGGATTTAACAACACTTTTGGGTTCAGCAGTAATTGGTGGATCAGCAGATGAAGGATTCCAATGGCCTCGTATCAACATTGAAGTTGGTTCCAGTGGTGATGTTTTTGTTGTCGGGTTAACCAAATCAGATGATTTTCCATATACAACAGGCGCCATGGATACCACCTACGCAGGCGGAATACCACCCTATTTTGGTGGCGGGGATGCTTTCCTTGCAAAATTTAGCTCCGATTTAACAGAACTTCTGGCTGCTACCTATATTGGTGGATCAGGTGATGAATGGCGCGTTTCAATGATCCTTGATGAAGACGAAAATATCTATATCACTGGGGATACATGTCATGGTGATTATCCTGTTACAACTGGGGCCTATGATACCTCCTACAATGCTTACGGGCCGGGATTTTATGATATGTTCATCTCAAAGGTCTCCAGCGATCTTTCTACACTGATCGCCTCCACATTTTTAGGTTCCCTCGGCGGTGATGATCCACTATCCATCAAGCTTGATTCATCAGGAAACGTCTACATTGTTGGATTCACTACATATTCAAATTTTCCCACAACTCCCAATGCGTATTCCAGTACTCTTCGCGGAACTCAGGATATCGTTATTGCAAAACTCAGCAATGATCTTTCGCAACTTCTGGCATCCACATATATAGGTGGTAACGATCTTGATAATGGTGAAGACCTTTTTATCAATGACGATGGCACTCTATATGTATCAGGATATTCAAATTCATATAATTTCCCAATAGCTAATGGTGTAGACGCTTACGATTATACGAATGGAGGGGCGAAAGATGTGGTAGTGTTAAAGATGGATACAGATCTGACAACGCTTCTTGCCTCAACGTATGTCGGCGGTAACGGTGATGATCGTGGGCAGCACTTGTTGGTTAATAATGAAGGAAATGTAGTTGTTGTTGGCAGAACAGGTTCTGATAATTTCCCCACAACTGATGGCGCATTTGACGAAGACTTTAACGGTGGAAGCAACGATTGTTTTGTATTCATTCTAGATGGTGATTTATCTGCAAATCCTAACGGGACAACTGAAACAGAAAATATACCGGTAGAGATGAATCTTCTGGAAACCTATCCGAATCCTTTTAATTCACAGATGAATGTATTGTATTCCGTTAAACTTTCAGGAAATGTGAAACTCACCATATATGACCTCAATGGTAGAAAAGTTTTGGATTTGCTTGACTCATTTATTGAACCGGGTAACTACTCCATATCAACTAATATGGAAAACATGGCTGCAGGAACCTACTTCTTACAACTTAGGACTAGTGACGAAACCATTAGTAAAAAAGTGGTTTTTCTTAAATAACTGTATATCGACAAACACAAAAGCCCCAGCGCATGGGGCTTTTGTGTTTGTATCCTATTTCGTCAAAACAATACGTTGTGAGATATTATTATCCTCAGTATATAGTCTAACGATGTATTCTCCAGATGGAACAGTGACACCAGCATTATTTGTTCCGTTCCAATTGTAAACATGCCTGCCTGCTGGAAGCTTCTCATTTACTATCATACATACTTCCTGTCCAAGGACATTAAAGATAGACATTTCCACTGAAGCGACATTCAAAAGGACAAAGGGAATCGTCGTTGAAGGATTAAAGGGATTGGGATAACAAGGTTCAAGTATATGAGTTGTGGAAACGATCGCTTCCATATTATCGACACCATTTGTTAGTCCTGAAATTGTCCTAACGGATTGGGTTGTATAGTCTGATACATATAGTGTGTCACCAGTAGCGTTGGGGACAATTCCATTGGGTTGTGAGAATCTTGCAGTATTGGCATCGCCATCAACATTTCCAGCAATACCGGACCCCGCAAATTCAGTCAAACTGCCATCGAGTGATATTCTGTAAACATAATTCGTTGCTATTCCCGTAGCATATAAATACCCGCTTGAGTAAGTCAGAAAACCACATGCATAGACAGATCCCCAAAGATTACCGGAGGGGACGGTCGCAAGAAGTGTTAATGAATTGTCCTCAACAATAAAGACCTTTCCATCATTGAAATTAGCAATGTATAAATTTCCGCCATCGTCGTACGCCAATCCCAATGGACCATTAATTTCACCATCAGCCAGCCAGGGAGTAATCGTACCATCGGGTGATAGTTTCCTGATTTCATTCAGAGCGTAACTCGTTACAACAAGTGTATCACTGTCGGGTTCGAAGATCACACCATTTGGATTCTGGATAGTGGGTCCATATTGCTGGACAACACCATCTGGGGCAATCTGGAAAATCGCATGGTCCCATGTAGATGCCAGATATATTGTATCATTGACCCCGATTGTCATTCCATTGGGATGATTGAATCCCGTCGCAAAAGACACTACTGATCCATCAGGAGTTACTTTAAAGACGGTTTCACCTTCAAAATCACAGCCAAACAGGTTCCCCTGCGAATCCATTACAAGTCCATCAGTGATTCCCGAGCCTGGAGGGACGAGTGTTCCTACTTGTTGAGCGACAGATTGAATCGAAAATTGAAATAACAGGGTAAGACTAAAAAGTAAACAGGAAATGTATTTCATCGGTTCCCCCATAGTATCGATGTAAAGAGTTGGAAGATCGCAATCCTGACTCGATTAACTCCATATCGATAGCAATAAATAGAATGATCACAGCATGTTTTGTAAATGCTGACTAAATGGGGGGGTATTTGAACTACTGATGTAAATATAGTGCTAATTGATAGAATATTCAAATAACAGGAGTGGGCAGGTCTTTTCCAGAAACAAATACAAGGAAACTAAAATATTTTATAGTGTTCAGAAAGTTGGATTATTGAAGCGATAATTCTATATTTAGTTAAGTAATAACTGGTTAACAATTCATGCTATAAAAGGAAGCTAAGATGAAAAGGAATTTGATACTACTAGCGCTTCTATCTATGATTCTACTTACTGGATGTGCTGCCCGTATTGATATATATGATAATTACAGGCTAGATGGTGATCCAACAGGGATAAAATTTTACTATCCTAAAGCTTATGTTTTGGTCTCTTATACGGGCTTAAAAGACAATCCTATCAAAACTGAAATCGTCTATCTTCCTGACCTTAAAATACCAAGATATGCACTTTTAAAACCCGGTTTCGGTGCGTCTAACCTGAAATTGAGTTTTTCCAACGGAATGTTAACTGGAATCGGCCAAGAATCGGATACAAAAATATCGGAAACAGTATCATCGTTTGGAGGATTAATACCTGGAGTAGAATCACTAGAAAATATTTCTACATCAACATTACCCAGGTTTGAACTCTATGAGCTGAAGAAGAAAGATGGAGTTGTATTCCTTGAAAAAGTTGATTTTAGAGAATAGTGAAGTAGATTCTTTCCGTTCTAAATTAAGATTCTATCTATGAAGTTCAGCACCTTCTACTCCAACAGGAATTTTCCATACAGTTCCCTGAAGAGTAGAAGTCGCATAGATTGCGTTATTATCAAATTCACCCCGACCAAATGAGAGACTGGCGACACCTGAAAGACCTTCGCAAATTAAAATAAGTTCATCATTGTCTGGATTAAATCGCCATATCTCACCAGTATTCCAACAGGCGACATAAATTCTACCAAAAACGTCCATTGCAAGTCCATCAAGACCCGCGCTGTCACCGAGGTTTGCCACCTCAATGGGTTCCCCTGATGGTTGACCATCCACGAGTTGAATCGCCCACAAACTGCCGTCTAACACCCATGTAGGGCTAATCGCACGGAACATTTGGGCAACATAGAGCCATTCACCATCCTGCGAAATTACCATACCATTTGGATGGTTCACTGCTTGAGTAAATATGGTGGCTACTCCATCTTCAACAACCCAGATTTCATCAGTTGCATCATCGGAAACCAGAAAACGGCCATCCTCCAACTTCAAGACAAAATTCGGGTCACCCATTCCATCTGCGGCCACAGTACGTACTCCTTCAGGAGTGACATGCCAGACAATTCCGTCACGGTTATAGCCATGATTAAAAGCGTTGGTTGGTCCAAAGTCAGCAAATAGAATATCTCTGTCACCTGTTGGTGCCAGACCAAGGTTTGAATAAGCTGTTGTAACTTGAGTTCTTACTCCTTCAGTCGTGACATGCCATAGGGCAGCGTTCCCTGCAACATAGAGTTCACCTTCATGGCTGAATGATATTCCCTCGCATCGTTCAAAAGTTCTATTCAGAAATACCTCTTCGTCGACGGGGAAAGTTAACGGTTCATCAAGAGTAAACGTAATACTATCTATTTCAGTCAATTCAAAGTTCGTCGTAGTCTCGCCGGTGTGCACGTTCATGGTCTGTGAAAAGGTCGTTTGGGTTGCTAAAATCAGTAGACATATGGATACAAGTACTCTAATCATCTTTATCTCCATTACTATTATTTGACGTACATCAAACGAGTCACCAACTGGTTGTTGTCGAAATTCACCTTGCAGATATAAGCTCCACTTGCGACCGACAATCCTGAATCAGAATCACCTGCCCAACTTATTTTTGTGTGACCTGATGGAAAGTGCTGATCTGAAAGAGTTTTTACCTTCTGCCCAAAAATATTGTAAATAGCTGCTTCGATTTTTCCGGGATTCGGTAAATCGAATTCGATGGTTGTAGAACTATTAAAGGGGTTTGGATAGCTTCGAATCAATGTGAAGGTTTCAATCAATTCTAACTCTTTTTCAGATATTCCCACCAAGTTACCATAGGTTAATTTCTGAATGTCGGAGAGAAGAATTTCAACGTCTGTTCCGTTGGTAATAAGGATCTGTAGAGAAGTTTCCATCTCCAGGTACCCGATATTCTGAATATCAGCAAGAGGGATAGTCTGGACTGAACCATCTTGATGATGAATCAGCAGGTCAGCGGCCATTACATTGCAGACGGAAAATATGAGGAGTAAAAATAGAAATAGACCGCGAGTTCGAGAAAACATCTTTCCCCCTGAACATTATTTACGCGGCCCTAATACTCTAATATATAGACCATAGGATCAGAATTCACATGGAATCTTGAAATATCTAAAATTTTAGCTATAGAAAGACATCGCTAATGATAAAATCGCTGTATCAGAATTTTTAAACAGAACCTATTAAAGAATATTGGAATATAAAGAAAGCATTTCTTTTAATTTCCTGCAGATAGGCCTAGGGGAATCAGCTTGTAAATTTGCATATTATAGTACTAGCTGACAAGAGAACAATTACCAAGAGTTGAAGTCGATTTAATAATGCATTTGAAGGGAGAAATCAAATGGACAGAATTCTGGTTTTAGGGAGCACGGGGATGTTAGGTGAACCGGTAGTTAATCATCTGTTAAAGAATGGTTATTCAGTCCAAGTGCTGGTCCGCGACAAAGAAAAAGCCCAGTCAATGTTCGGTGACAGAGTGGACTATTTGGTGGGCGATATTTTATCGATAGATAATCTTGAAAAGGCATTGGCTGGTTGTGATGCAGTCCATATTAGTGTCGGTGGACCAAATGACCCCATTGCGACAAAACATGTTCTAGAAATAGGAAAGAAGTCAGGTGTCAAACATATAACATATATTTCAGGTTCAACAGTTTGTGAAAAGAATAGTTGGTTCCCAATGATCAAGGAAAAACTGGATGCGGAAAAAATGATCAAAGCATCTGGAATACCTTACGTTATTTTCCGCCCCACCTGGCCATTTGAGCAACTACCACGTTTTGTTAGAGATGGTCGCGCAACAGTATTTGGAAAACAACCGGCCTTCATCCATTGGTATGCTCGTGAGGATTTGGGAAGGATGATTGCCGCTTCCTTCAATTGCGAAAAGTGTTCTGGGAAAACTCTTTTTATTCATGGTCCCGAAGCATTAACAATGCAAGAAGCCATGGAGCGATATATAAAGCATGTACATCCTGAAATCACTTCAGTATCATCAATGCCTATCTGGATATTAAAACTGATAGCAATCATGACAAGAAACTCCATGCTGAAGTATGTAGCTAACCTGATGAGATATTTCAATAAAGTCTTAGAACTTGGAGATGGAAAAGAGGCCAATGACCTCCTGGGAGCACCGGAGACAACGCTTGATATGTGGATCAAACAAAGAAATATTGAAAAATAAGGATGCATTGAACAAAACAACATTATTTAGAAGAAGGTGCTAAATTGTCAGGTGTCGATAATAAAATATTATTCATTGGACTATTGTTTTTGCTAACAATCGTAACAGGGTTCTGGCTGTATGGCAAGGGTAATCCACCACCTTCGTCAATTTTAACAATCCATAAAGTTGCTGTAATCGGCAATATGTATTTCCTGAACAAAATGTTTTTTGATTTAAGGAAAGCTGGTGCGGTTGATCCATCTGTTTTTGTATTAATGATAGCCATGAATGTTCTATTCATCGGTACCATTGCCACAGGCGGATTACTGAGTATCGAGACCAAAATGCCGAACTGGATAAAAACTGCTCATCTAGTCACACCCTGGTTAACCATTATTGCATCAGTGGCGATGTTGTTTAAAATTGGAAAGTGAAATATATATTTCCTTTGAATAATCTATTCTGCAAATGAAGAATTGTGAAGCAGGGTGGGCGCAGTTTAGGTAGTAAGGCTGTTCTATAGCTGAATGCACCGATTAATCACTCGTTAAATATCCATCACTGTTTCTGATAAGTATTCTCTCTGTTATCAGAACAGTAACGAATCACGAGTATTAAATAAGCATTGACCTTAGGGTATCATCCGTATGCTTTAATCGTTCAGAGAGGGATTTCGCCATCCAAGTATGGAAGGAAACGGCAATCTTTGGATATTCCTTTTCAATATGAGCCAATGATTCCGCTGAAAGCATGGAAAGTTCACTGGGTACATCAGCTATAATACTGGCCGAACGCGTCTGCTTCAGGTAGTAACACATTTCACCAAAGAAGACCCCCGGGTTTAGCGTACTGACTCGGATTGAGCGGCCGTTGTCCGTTTCAAGTGCAACAGTCATACGACCTTTACTGACATAATAGAGGTCCCGGGTTGTATCACCTTGCTTTATTAAAACATCACCCGGTTCGACAGTACATCTTTCAGTGAATGACAAAAGAATATTTATTTCTTCTCTCGACATTCCAGAAGCTTCAAATTCCTTCAAAATACCACTATCGGATACCTCAGCATCTAAACCTGCATCTTTCAATACGCTCTCTTCGTACCATTCAAGCGCATGGTCAAGGTCGTCATAAACGTGTAAACAATCGAATTCATTAAAATGGAATCCTGAGTTCTCGAATGCTTTATGAGTATTTGCATTCAAACAACAAAAAGCGATAGACCTGCCCTTTGTAGAGGCAATCTGCATAAGTTTTAGAAAACTCAGTGCAGCGGAAGAATCAAAGCCAAGAACTCGGTGAAAATCCAGAATAACAAAACGGTCACCGTTATCGATCAGGTCGCGAGCTTTTTCAAGCAGATTATTTGCTGTACCAAAAAACAGAAACGCTTGAAGTTTTAAAACAGTTGCTGTAATGTCTGAATTCTCAAGAATTTCCCAATGTCCGGCTGGACGTTGTACGGTACTTCTCATCTGCAAACCGGTTACTTCATGACGAATAATGGATATCTTGCTGTATCTGACAACGAAATAAATCACCGACAGAAATATACCGATAATCACTCCTTCCAGAAAGCCAATGTTGGCAATACAAGCAACGATCAGGACAATGATCAGGTATTCGGTCAGGGTGAATTTTTTAAACGACAATACCAGCCATTCTATCAGAAATGACAGACCCAGAAAGATTAATAATCCACCCAAAACAAACTTGGGCAGCACAGTGATGATTTGAGCACCAAAAAACATCACTGAAGCAGTTATTATGGCGAAAAAGATACCGGTCAGCCGAGTGGAAGCTTTAATCTTGTTCACAAGAGTTGTTTGGCTAAGCAAGGGCATACCAGCCATTCCACCAAATAAACCGGAAAAGATGTTTGCCACTCCCGCCAGTTTTAACTCGTAATTCAGGTCAATATCTTGCTTTAGATTTAATTCAATTCCGGTAACACATAGTAAAAATGTGATAATACCAATGACAACAACACCGACAATACTTGTGAAATCACTGAAAATTGACCCAAAGTCAGCATGAATAAGTTCATGAAATAGTATTGGTTCAAAAAAGCTGGTAGAAGTATCAGTTTTAAACAGTAATCCACGTTCAACAGCGATGGAAATATTTTCAGAACCAAAACCGTTGAATATGTAGAAAAAGATTATTGCAACCATCATTAGACCAGGTACAACCAAATAGTGATCGAATTTTCGAGTAACGATATAAAGAATAAAGCCAAATACTACTCCGGGTACCCACTTAATAAGCTGATCGCTAACCAGTATTAGCGGCATAGTTTCCATGGAAACTGAGACATCTGTTAGCATGCTTACTGTCCCAACTGAGAGCAACCAACCGGACCCTGCGATAAATCCACCTATAACAGGGTAGGGGAGATAACGAACCAACTTACCCATTTTCAGAGAGCCAAGGACGTATAAAGCGACACCGGTAATAATAGATGTAACAGCTATTAAGGCTACAATGGTAATTAAAAGTTGATGAGCAGTATAGTCTTTTGGACTGATCGCTATTGTCATTGCAATCACGACTAGAACGGCTATCATAGTATCTTGAAGACCACCAATCATTCCACGTATTCGACTGAATAAGGAGAAGAAAAGTGCCATTATAACCGTGCTTAGTAACATCAGGCTAATGCCGGTAGTCAGGTTTGCTTTTAATGGACCGGAAAAAATGAATGCGCCAAAGGATATGGCAAGAACTACTTGGATTGACGCGACAACCATTGCAGCAGCTATACTTGGGACGAGATGACGAGGGTGAAATTCGGACAATAATTCTTTGAAATAATTCCCTGATGACATATTGCCCCCAATTGTCGAAGTGATTTTTGTATAGCGTGATAAATAATGTTAAACTTGCGAACTCGATAGGTCAACAAACAATAATAAAAAATCTGACATACCTCCTGATTAGCTATATGCAAATAATAAAGTTAATTCTCAATCTGTTGTGGAATTATTCATCATGTAGCCAATAACTGGATAACCTACCCAATGATGGAGATTGTTGGGAGAGTGGGTACCCATTTCTACTGTTGAAAGGTCCAGTGACGCTTCCTCCACACTAGTACTATAATCCAGGAGAGTACCGGCTAAACCTGATTTATCATATATTTCAGCGAATTGATCGGCGACCATCAGACCGAAAGGAACAGAAAATCTTCCACACCACTGCAATTTATACTTTTCCACATCGTCTTGATCTGCGCAGGTATAAAGAAAGGATTCCAACTTCGCAGGATCTACTTGACCGGTCAGGGTATTATTAATTAATTCGTATTCACGTTTGACAACATTTTTATATCCATCAATTTCGAAACCGAAATCCATATTTGCACCCTTACTGAACTGTGAGTCGCCATAATGGATAGCGTCTGATGAAATCATGAAGGCAAGGTCCTGACCTAGAATCCAATTGTTATCCATGCAGATATCTCCCAGGACTTGCACAAAGTTGTTGGATATTGTGGTAATTGTATCAAAGTCCATATATGGAACTAATATTGGAATTATTTCAACCTCCGGATTACTCTTTTGTAAAAATGGAACAATCGCTTCTACAGAATGTTCAACCATGTGCATGTCATTGTCTATAACATAATTTGTCTCAGGTAATTTTGAGATTAGCAGGTCACGTAAGGAAGAGATAGGGACATTACCTAATGGTCCATGCCATTCTTGATGGTTGTCAAATACTAGTTTATCGTGTAGATCGAACCATTTGGCCTTATGGAATACTCCGAAAATTATTATTCGTTTCGCTTTTACATAAGGCAACCATAGAGAATTTAATCTGCCGGTATAATAATGATCATCGTGTGGGTAAATAGTTGCAATAAAGTTGGTATCTTTATCCCAACCCTGTTTTTGAGCGAGCTTCTCAGCAAATCCTTTGTCTACTACTCTCGTCTGCTCAATGACTTTATTTATTTGCTCTTCCGTTGTCGCATATCCGTAATTATCCAATAGTCCTCTAACCTTGTCCGTTGATTTTACAGAAACTTCTTCTAGCATCGTGTCTACACGAGGATCGCGAGCAAAACTATTGTTAATAAATAGTAAAGAAGCGAAGATGATTAGGACTAATACTATTGGATAACGCATGGTTTCTCCCCCGGATTGAGTTACAATATACATTAAGGGTGATACTCAAATATGTCACATTGGTAAAATGAAGATAAAAAAACCTCTTCCATAATTGAAAGAGGTTTAGTGAAGAGGAATAACGTTCACCTGAGAATAGGAGTCTCGGGCACACCATTGATCAATTTCTTTACAATAAGAATAAATACACCTGTCAGGACCAGGTTTAGTGCCAGAGAAAGCATTGCGACGGTAACAATCGGTCCACCGATACCGTAACTGAGGCTAAGTACTAAAACTCCAGCACCGACCTCACCGCGAGGCCACATTCCTATCGCAACTGCCAAACGATGTCGCCAGTGAGCCTCTTTTCGGTATACGAAAGCTGGGAACATCTTACCAAGGTTGCTTAATATCGTTACCATCATAACATGAAATGCTATCATCCCCCAGCTCATATTTGGTTGACTGGCGGTCACTGTGTTTTCATATCGACTCAGTCCTTCACCTTTTCCTCCATGTATTTCTGCATTGTCCACAGCCGCTGCAGGAGCAGAAGCGTGAAGAGAAGGAAGAGAAGGAGATGGATGTTGAGAATCTTTTCCATCGAAAATAGTTGGCATACTCAATCCGACAAGAATCATAAAGATTGCTGAAACCACTGTCGTCGCTATTCTTTCTGTAGGTCGTTCGAGCAGGTGGTGAAGAGCTTTTTCGACACCTTGACTGTCTGTATCCTTTTTTAATGTGCGTGGTTTGGCCAATGTACCCAGCACAAAGGCGGGTAGCAGTACTTCAATATGGATCGGAACAGACGGATCTATAATTTTACTGCCGGCATAAAGAAATTCGCTAACAACAACTATTGAAAAGGCATAAAACAGGACCCATTGCCACGTAACATTTATTCGTACTTTATGCATCCATATATAGGCGATCGAAAGAAGTACGACCATCAAAACCACGATAAATCCAAGTTGCCAGGCTAATCCAACCATCAGCATTTTAAGAGGTATCATAAGTAAAACAGTATCAAGATCATCAAAAATTGCTAATATACGAGCCTTCCTGAACAACCATGTTGCCCCTAATCCGGCTGCAGCAAGCATGCTGAACAGTACTCCGGCTGAGGTGGGAGCTGCAAAACGACCTGCAAGTAATGTCTCTTTCCAGGCATCAAAGTTTGACCATACTTCAGATGGAAGCATGAAAAAAACAAAATAACCTGTCACAAATATCCAGGGAAAGGAGGCGGCTGTAAATGCAACGATGTAATCCCAGCCGTAAGAGTTAAGTTTTGATTTATCAATATGAAATTCAAATCCAACATGGATCATGATATAGGCGAGTCCTGTCATGGTCAGTACTCGAATTATCAGGGCTACAAAATCATAAGAACTACCAAATAAATTTGGTAATATCTGCGATAAACCCAATCCAATAAGTAATAGAATTGAATAAAATGTTACTTTTTTCATTTTTATATGTTCCCGATTATTATCAGTGAATTAAATGGACGTATTCTTAACTTATTTCTTTGATGCACAACGAGGAGTTAGGTTGTGCTAATATCGAGGGTATAAAAAAGCCCCAATCACATTAATTGGGGCTTCTAAATATGGTAATCAGATTTAACTATTCTGTTTCAGAGCTTTTGTAGGATTAAGACGAGATGCTTGTGCTGTTTGGAAAATGATTGTCACCAGCGCTATAGCAACAGCCGCTAATGCAGAACCAATGAAAAGATCAATGGAAATCGATGTCTTGTAAACATAGGCTCTTAACCACAAACGCATCACATAATACCCTAATGGCCAGGCAATAATATTTGCGAGGATTATCCACCTGAGAAAATCCATGATCAATAGCTGAATAATTTTCCCTTCGCTAGCCCCCAAAACCTTTCTGACTGCGATCTCTTTTGTCCTCTGTTCTGTTGTAAAAATCGAAAGGCCAAATAGACCAAGGCATGCGATGAAGATTGCAAGAATAGAAAACATCCCGACTTCCTTGGCGAATGTCTTCTCATTCTCAAACTGTCTGCCGAAGTATTCATCCAAAAATAAATATTCAAAATCATTGGAATTTTGTAATGAAGGTGCATAAATGTTCTGTATTTCTTCAATCGTTTTTTCAAGGTTATGTTCAGAAATCCTTACAAGAAACCTTCCTCCAAAATCTATTCTATATACTAGTACCATTGGGTCAATTATTTTACTTGCCATACCAAAATGAATGTCTTCAATCACACCAACGATTGTCCAATATGGAGTTTCTTCGCCCCCGATATCCTCGCCTCTGGCGTGAAAAAGTTTTTTTCCAATTGGTTCATCATAGCCCAATAACCGTGCAGCAGTTTCATTGATGATTACTGCCTCAGATGTATCAGTGCCGAATTCCGGAGAAAAATTTCTACCCAAAGCGATTGATGCTTCAAACGTTGGAATAAACCCCTCGTTAACCGTAACTCGATCAAAAGAGAAGAATTCCTCATCTGAACAGCCTTCCGCGCCAAGTGCACGGCTTGGCATTGAGTGACCCGGAAGAACGTCCATTATTCCTGTTGAAACGACATTGGGGTGGTTATTGACTGCATCTCTCACTTCATCGTTGGGTGGCAGGGGAAGTATTACGACCTGCTCACGGTTAAAACCTACATCTTTGTTCAGCATAAATTGAATTTGCTTCATTACAGTCAGAGCCGAAAAGATCAATGCAATTGTCAATGCAAATTGACCGACAACGAGAATCCTGCGTAAGGCAAATCCCTTTGATCCATTTCTAAATAATCCTTTAAGTACGACAGATATTTTAAAGGACGATAGAATAATTGCCGGATACAAACCGGACAAAAAACCTATAAGGACAGCAACACCAAGTAATCCAAGAGTTATAAATGGATGTTGCCATAGACGATACTCCATTGAATTACCAAGCATCGTACTCATGGGGGAAAAACTGAATTGGAAAATTACGAGTGCTATTATCATAGCGATTAAGGACATTACAACCGATTCACCAATGAATTGTGTTATCAGATGTGATTTTCTTGCCCCAACGACCTTTCTCATTCCGATTTCTTTTGCTCGTTTGATAGAACGAGCGCTGGAAAGATTGATGAAATTAATCGAGGCTATCAACAGAATTAATACACCGGAAGCGATCAATACACGAACTCGAGTGATATCACCCTTGTTTCTGTTAACGCCTTCAAAACCCACGTGGGAAGAGTAGAGGTGAAGGTCTTTCATGGGTTGTATAACGGGCAACCACATATCTTCAAGGCCGTGCTCGGTTGCGTTTACTCTAATGTCTTCTAACACTTTCTCCGGATCAGCACTTTTGTCGAGTAGAAAGTAGCCGTTTAATGCTAACGCATTCATTGCATCAAACCAATCAGGACTGATCTGAATGTCAAAAGTGAATAAAAAATCAAACTGAATGTGTGATTGTTCAGGAGGAGCTTCTATGACTCCTGACACAAAGGCATTTTCTAAAAATGATGAATTTAACGGTTTACCAAGTGGATCATCATCACCAAATAATGCCTTGGCTGCATTTTCGGTGAGGACAACTCCACCAGGTGCGCTAAAAGCAGTTGAATCACCCTGAATTAATTTGAAACTGAAAATTTTAAGAAAACCGGGATCAACCCCCAGGCACATCCCGCTAAACTGAGGGATATTTGGGTCTGATGAAGGATCAGATTCAGGTTCACCTGTCCATAGTTGGACTCTCCAGTTTCCTGCCATTCTGGTAGCGGCTTCAACTTCAGGAATTTTTTCTCTAATCATCTCAATTAGAGGACCGGATGTAACAGCGCTGAGACGATCACGGGAAGTGTTGAACGTTACTACACGGTAAATATTGTCATAATTTTTATGGAAACGATCAAACATTAAATCGTTGCTCACAAAAAATGTGATAACAAGAGCGACAACCAGACCGATGGATAAACCAAAAATGTTGATGGAGGAGAATAGTCGATTCCGACTAATCTGACGGAACGTCATAACAAAGAAGTTTTTAATCATTTTTTTGCACGGAGTAGGTACTGCGGCTCGGACGGAAAGTAACTCAATAAAACGTAAAATCAAAATAAGAAGTTGTTATCATATAATATAGTTTTTCTTTTTATCTAAAAAACATCACAAGATTGAAGACTATTTCTAAACAAATATTCCTGCCTTAAGATGATAAAACATATAAGAAAAACTTGAAACGTAAAATTCAAGGGATCAAGATTATTCCAAAATATTTTAGTGTTTTTTCCTCCAATTAGATTTGTAATCCAATTTTACTCCATTATCTTTGCACTGATAAATTTTGTGAATGATATCACATTATTTAATACCGATAGAGCTTTTGAGATAAAAATACCTTTGAAATGCAAAGGATTTTAATATGAATAAAACTGTTAAAGATTTGATGGTTCCCATTTCCAAGTACGCTACGGTAAGTGAGGATTTGACCGTTGTGGAAGCGTTACGGGTTCTAAAAGAGTTTCAGGATAATGCACAACCGGGAGGAGTGTATCCTCGTGCGGTCCTTGTAAAGGACACTAACGATAAAATTGTAGGTAAACTTGGGTACGCTGGTTTCTTAAAGTCTCTCGATCTGAAGTACCATTATCTCGATGACATAAGCGCTCGTGCTCGATCTGAAGTAAATAAAAGGATCATCCATGATACAATGAATGATCTGGGATTTTGGGATTACAACCTTCCTGCGATAAAAAAAATGGCATCAAAGCTGAAGATGAAGGATGTCATAAAAGAATTTGCGACGGATCAGGTGCCAGAATCCTGTTCGTTGTCAGAAGCAATGCATAAGATGATCCAGTTGAAAGTATTGTCACTTCTTGTAACTAGTAAGGGTGAGGTGACAGGAATTGTCCGTTTTACTGACCTATTCGGCGATATCGCTGACTACATTTTACTCGAGCAAGATAGCTAGCTCTGTTTTGGGGGAAAACTTCTAATGAATCTAAGTTTTAGACACATTAGGGATAAGGGTGGTTTATTTGTAAACCGCTCATTTTGGATTGGCTTTGGAGCATCTCTTTTTATACTAATAGCTTTTATTATCCCTGTTCCTGATTCCCTGATCGAATCGTTGAAGTCTTCTGGTTGTGTGGACAAGATGATTGAATGGGACTTGGTAACAAACGCTGAAGAAGCCGCAAAGAAAAGTATGATCGTGTTGGGGATTGTTCCAATGGCGGTTGTCTTCTTTGCTTCTGAAGCTCTTCCAATAGGAGCAACGGGTATCTTGATGCCCATTCTGGCCTACTTTTTTAATCTTCTACCGTTCAATATGATTGGGAAATCTTTTGGCGGTGATGCTCCCATGTTTATGCTGGGTGTTTTCGCTGTCGGCGTCTGTGTCGTCGATGTGGGATTTCATAAACGACTAGCCGTTTGGATATTAGGTTGGACGAGGGGATTTTACGTCCCGATGTTTGTGCTGTGTCTGAGCATGTCAGTGGTTGGATCGTTTCTCTCAGCACCCGCAATGTGTTCGTTTATGGCACCAGTTCTAATCGCTTTATACTTCAGTGTGGTAAAAGCCAATAGTAAGGGGGACAAAATTGAACATGATCCCGCATTGGCAAAATTATTGTTGTTTTCACTCTGTTTTAGTCTGAATGTTGGTGGAGTTGGATCGCCTGCTGCTGGCGGACGGAACGTTATCATGATGGGTTTCTTTAATGACTACAATGTTCCCATCAGTTTTACAGAATGGATGAGATATGGATGGCCGTTAGTCCCACTCGGTGGTACTCTCGTTTTCTTCTATATGATGCTCATCTTTGGTCGAAAAGTAAAACACAAAAATCTCACTGAAGGTATTCTGTCCATTAAACGGGATGTAGCCAATAGTGGGAAAATGACTTACAAAGAGATTGTAACAGTTGGAATGCTTATTCTGATTTTAACACTCTGGATTGTTAAGGGTGAAGAAGTAGGTTTAGGTGGACCAGCGTTGCTTGCTTTTATTATTCCCGTCCTATTTAAGACAACAGCCTGGAAAGACATTCTTAAACGTATATCCTGGGATGCCTGGTTTATGTATTGTGGGGCATTAACACTTGGCGTTCTTCTTAAGGAGAGTGGTGGCGCATTGTGGTTGGCGAAAAGTTTCCTTGGAATTTTACAGGGTGTAAATATTAATGAAGGATTACCTCTCTGGATCGGTATGTCAGGTTTCTCCGGCTTGGTTACAAACTTCATGTCAGATGCTGCTACCGTTGCCTTATTAGGTCCAATTGTGGTTCCAATGGGGTTAATGACAGGCGTAGCGGGTGAACCGTGGGCAATAGGGCTGGCAGTCGCTTTTGCATCAAGCTATGCACACTTTCTCGTTGTGGGCTCACCAACAAACGCTCTTGTTTATGGTTTAGGGGTTTATCCAGATAATCATAAGAGAATTATTCATCCCGTAGACTTTATTAAGTATGGGCTACTCCTTTGGGTATTATGTATGGTAATGCTCTGGGTTGTTGGTCTCGTGATTATCTATGGTATGAATGGCTTCCCCGAAGGAATTCTTGAAACAGCGTTAAAAGCTGGAATGGGATAAAGAATTCTGGAATTTGAGTTGAAATGAGCCTCTCCAATTTGTGGAGAGGCTTTTTTTTTTGTAAATGTAACTATGTTAGGCTATACTAACGTCTAATCGTTTGACGTAAAAATAAACATCGCAACGAGGCACAAGTATCGAGGCATAAGTAAGGAATTATCCAATGAATTCTTATCTCAGGGAAACTTCTCCCAAAAAGCTGGCAAGAATTGCTGGAATTTTATACCTGCTCATCATTGTATTAGCGGGTTTTAGTGAAGGTGTGGTACGATCAAGTATTATAGTGCATGGGGATGCTGCGGCTACAGCGGGAAACATTCTGAAATCAGAAATGCTTTTCAGAATAGGTTTTGTTAGTGACCTGATCGCTTTTATGAGTGATCTTGCAGTATCAATTCTGCTGTATGTTTTACTTAAACCTGTAAATCACACATTGTCACTGATGGCAGCGGCGTTTAGATTAGTCGCTCATCCTGCGATAGCCGGCTTAAATTTATTGAACCAATTCTCAGTGTTAACTCTGGTCAGTGGAGCAGGTTACCTGTCTGCCTTTGAAACTGAACAACTTCAAGCCTTGGTGTTGTACTTCCTGAATACCCACCATTCAGGTTATTTGATAGGTGGTGCTTTCTTTGGAATACATCTTCTGCTATTGGGATATCTTGTTTTCAAGTCAGACTATTTGCCAAGATTGATAGGAATTTTTCTTTTAGTCGCTGGGTGTGGATATCTGATCGAAAGTTTTGGGAATTTTTTGTTCCCCTATCTTGGTGGAATCCTGATCTGGTTTGTTGCCATCCCTGCAATAATCGCTGAGGTATCATTAACTGGTTGGCTAATCACAAAAGGTGTAAGAATTAATGTGTGGAATAGTCAACTTTTCAAGCATGAATCAAATTAATAGGAGAAACCAATGAAAGCGGCTACCTACTACAAATATGGTTCTCCTGAAGTTTTAAAAGTAGAAGAACTACCAAAACCAATCCCAAAAGCATCCGAGGTTCTAATAAAAGTATATGCAGCATCGGTAACGTCAGAAGATGTCACATTTCGGAAAGCAGTTCCATTTGTCGCAAGATTAGCCATGGGGATGTTTAAACCAAAGAAACACATACTCGGTCAGGAGTATGCTGGAATTATTGAGGATGTTGGAGAGAGTGTCAAAAGATTCAAAATAGGTGATCGTGTTTACGGTGCTATTGGTTTAAACTCCGGGTCAAATGCTGAGTATATAGCTCTTTCCGAAACTGAGGCACTTTCTCATATACCAGACAATGTCTCTTTTGATGAAGCTGCAGCATCTTGCGGTGGTTTTTTAACAGCTTTACCGTTTTTGAGAGACGAGGGAAAAATAGGTGAAGGAAAAAAAATACTGATTAACGGTGCATCAGGTAGTGTTGGGTCGGCCGCTGTACAATTGGCAAAACATTTCGGAGCAGAAGTCACTGGTGTTAGTAGTGCTTCCAATGCTGATCTAATTGAGTCCCTAGGGGCTGATTTTATTATAGATTACACCCGTGAGGATTTTACTCAAAGTGAAAACAAATATGACATTATTTTTGATGCTGTAGGGAAGAGTTCTTTCAGAAAATGCAGAAAATCTCTAAATAAAAATGGGAAGTACTTGTCAACGGTTTTATCTTTCTCAATCCTGGGGAATATGATCTTGACCTCGTTATTTGGTAATAAAAAAGCAAAAATTATTTTCACTGGATTAAGATCACCTGAAGATAAAGTTAATGATATCAAATTCTTGAGTGAGCTTCTTGAGTCACGGGAATATAAGCCGGTTATTGATAAAATCTATTCAGTTGAGGAAGTGGTACAGGCCCATAGCTACGTTGAGAAAGGACACAAAAAGGGGAGTGTTCTTCTTTCATTTATAAAGTGATTGGTATTCTAATTTATTCATAATATCTTTGCTTTAAGTATTCCTTTAGTCAGCCAATAGGAGGAACTATGGAATTCTTTAGCCTATTAATAGTCTCTCTACTGATCTCGGTGATCGTTTCACTCATCGTGATATTCTCATTCAAGAAACCCATCCACAAAATATTCAGACGAATTATCGGTGAAGAAATCGCGGATGTCTGGCAGAAGTTCCTCACTTTTGCCCTTTTTGTCGTAGGTATTGCCTCAGGGGTTAGTATCCGTAACCTTGAACGGTTTATCGCGCCGGTTACAGAAAATAATCCCCGTCCTGAATTGTCTGCTGAATCCTGGGCGTTAGAAGTATTTCGTACGATGATCAATTCGCTCGGTGGCCTGGCCTGGGCACTGCTGGTCTTTTTTCTGGTGGCTCTGATCGCTTTTGTAATTGTTAAGGGTAGGGAAAAAGTAAAGGAGGAGTGATGGATACGAATCGATTCAATCCAATCCTCATCGTATTCGTGTTACTTTTTCTAGTAGGCTGTGCATCGTTCAGGTCAGATCTGGAAGGTGAATATGTTGGGGAAAATGGTAAAAATTATAATGCGCAAAAAGTGGATGTGCTTTTTATCATCAGCCATTACAAACAAGCCAAGGGTTATGATGCTATTCCCAAACTAGAGAATAGACGTCAAATCATAAACGATTTTGATGATCTTCTAATAGATGCATGTAGTGAATTTTCTAATATTGATCGGTATACGACGTTTACTAACTATGCTGAAGATGTAAGTAAGATAGAAAGAAGAGCACTAAAAGATAGTCTTATATCAAGCCACGATTACATTATCAGAATGAAGTTCAGAAGAGATGCCTCATTCCCAAAATATTTCTTTGGTTCATTAGCTTCATCACTAACACTAACCTTCTTTCCAATTGCCTTCAAGCGTCAATATTCACTGGAAGTAAATGTATATAATCACGATGGTGTTCTGATTTCCAGTTATAGCCGTTCTGAATCTCTAACGAAATGGGTACAATCATTACTCTTATTTATCTATCCTTTTCATACAGAAAAAAGAAAAGAGGAAGAGATATACAACAAACTGATGCATGATATATTTTGGAAGATAGAAATCGAAAAAGTGCTGAGATAACATTTATCTATTCTTAATCGGAGAGGAGGAAACGGAGTAACACTATGGTATACATTTGTATAAGTGATACGTTTTATTTGAAATGCTAATGAGAAAATTCCTTTGGACATAAATCTGAAATTCCTCTGTCCAGTTTTACCTCATCTCAAGGCAAGACTTTTTATTAATCAGGAGGCAAAAATGAGTGAAGGTACATTATTTAGAGTTCCTATCCTTTCTAACAAAGCCTTGACCGTAAGAATCGAGTATACGTCCGGTTTAGGGACCACAAATGCAGAATTGAATGGTGAAACTCTAACCGTTCAGAATCCAGATGATCAACATTGTGTCATTGCTATCCCCGCAACTTTAAAACCTTGGAGGAGAAGATTAGTTGTCAGTTCTATAATTAAAGACATTAACCCCAGCAACCAATTTAATAAGGTTGAAGAGGTGATAACAATTCAAGATGACACTACCCAAACCGAAATATTTAAACGTATAAACAGTGTCACCGTTCAGAACGAAGATTTTCAACTCTTTGACACAGATATATTATTCACCTAGGAAGAACAATGAAAATGCTTAAACTATATGCAATTACATTATTGTTGATATCAATAATGTCACATCAGGTATTTGCCCAGCAAGACTCATCCATAACAAGCCAGGTAGAATCTTTTATTTCGCCATCAGTACCAGCTTTTACCCTATTAGGAGTAGACCCATCTGTGGTTGAAATGCCGGGTAGTGCTTCTGATCTTACAGCTTCGGTAGGTAATGCCAGTAACAATTTTACAGAAATACCCAAAAATTTTGCAATGGAATTAAATGTTGGAAGAGTACTACATGGTGAAAATATGCCGATAGGTAGACTTGAAAAACCACCTGTCAGTGATCGTTTCCTGCTTTCTTTCGCCACAACCTCTGATAGTACTTTATCAATGAACGCTGACAATATGTTGGGAGCAGTGGGATTTAGATACCTTATTAAACCAGGGGAAATCGATCTTGAATCGCTCAAAAAAACAAAGAAATTTCTTGAAAATTTAAACGGTGAAAGGACTTCTTTCGTAAAAAAAGTACGAAAAAATTCAAAAGAATATGGTGATTTGACATCAATTGACAATTTGGTTTTGGAAGTGACTTCTCAGAATATTGATAAGCAGAAGATAACAATACAAACTATCCAGGAATCATTGGATATATCTCACTTTACACCAGTATTAAAAGCAGAGATTAGAGGTATATTGAATGTTACTCAAGAATTGACCTCGGATAGTGAAGTGACCAAATCAATACTTAGAATTAATGAGCTATTGAATGAAGAAAAATTAAAATTTGATGATAGATCACGAGTAGTATTTGAGAAAATCATCAGAAATAAAATTAATCAGGAAGAAAAGAAGAAGATTCTTATCGAACTTGTTGGATATGATGCTGCAGAGATATTCTCTGGGCTCATAGAAGATTTGAAAAATCTGCCTGTTATTTTGAAAGATCCAACTCTACAGATAGCTGGAGCTGGAGTATGGGAACTGGCAGGAAGTGATAGTACAAAATCACGAATCATGAAATACGGTGTCTGGGCGACGTATACTCATCACCTTGAAGATGAAATTAAATTTCTGATGACAGGTCGATACATTGCTAATACTTTACTTGAAACAGGGGCGTTAGATTTAGGCGGGAGACTTGTATATACTCCTATTGAGCGGTTAAACGTTTCAGGAGAATTTGCACTTCGACATGGCATAGATACGAAATCAGGTGATTGGGATAGAGCAAAATTCCAATTTGTTATGAATGCAGGCTTTAAGATTAATGATGATATGATCGTAACCTATATCTCAGCAAGAGAGTTTGCTGATAATGGAGATGGATATCTGGTCAATCAGGTTGGAATTACGACATCGTTTACTGCACCATTCACAACGCCAATTTCAGCTAATTGAGGACTAGAGAGAATATTTTGAATAAAGCACAAACCAGAGGATTTGTGCTTTATTCTTATGAGTCTTAAAAATATACTATTTAGAATCCTTGTTGTGAATATCAAGGATTTTCATTTTAGCGGCGTAATCAACCTTTCGAATTTCTTCTAGTGCAAGTAACTTTGCTACAAGGTTTTTCATCCGTTCAACTTGAGTTTCTATTTTCCTGTGATACTCGATCTCATCTTCTTTTTTATAGTCATTCATCTTGGACGTATCGAGACTCAACTTAATAATAGCCAAGGGGTTGTTGAATTCGTGGGCAATGGTCGCTGCCATTTGATTTGCAACTTCTATCTCTTTGGCTTTTATCTCAGCGGCTTTAGCCCTTTCGAATTGCTCAAGAGCTTCTGCGGTTTTCTCATCAACCAGTTTCTCAAGCCGTAAACGATCTTGTTCTATCCTGCGAATACTCAATCTGACAATGAACATTATCAATAGAGTACTTAATAAGAGGTATAAGAATTTCATCCAGTTTGTCAGATACCAGGGAGGAAGAACTACAAAATGGAAAAGGTCGCTCTCACTGATATGCCCCATAGGATCTCTTCCACGAACTTCAAAAGTATATTTTCCACCATTCAGGGAGTTGAAATCACGGTAAGACTCACTGGACCATTCAGACCATTCTTCATCAAGACCAATCAAACGGAACTGATATTCGTTATGTTTATCATTTTTGTATCGAGGCAGGGAGAAGTTGATACGGAGAGAGTTCTCAGTCGATGTCAATATTGGTGTTGACCAATCTTGATTATAATGTCCACCAAAAATAACTGAATCACCCTTAACTGCGACTTGCCTTACTAATGCTTTATAGGATAATTTTTCTGACTGAATTTGTTCAGAATCGTAACGATACAGTATGCCACCAATACTACCTGCCCAGGTAATACCATCATCTTCAGAATAATAGATAGCAATAGACTTTGGATGTATAGGCTGAAAAGACCATTCTTTTGTATAGTCCCCATCATTGTTTTTAATTAATCTCATTCCACTCTGTTCGTCACCATTAAACCAGATATCACCATTTGGGGATACTTCTGGAACATCAAAAGCCGAATTTCCGGCAAGTTCATTGCCAAATGAGGAATCCGGGATAAATTTATCAAGTACTTTGCTGAAGCTGAATAGTCCGCTTTTTCCGCCCCAATATCTTTTACCTTCTATAGCGAATGATCTATATCGACTTGACGGCAATCCTTTGGAAGTATCATACGTGGTTATTTCCCAGCTTGTGATTTCTTTGTTCTCCCATTTCAGATCAATCCTCTGAATCATTCTGCTATCGGCACAATACCAGAGTTCGCGATTGTTTTCCAAAATCATATTCAACGGAAATTGTCCAGAGGGAATTTTTTTAATAATGGTAAAAGGTTCATTATTTTCCCATTTTGCTAATCCAATACCATTATGGTACATACCGTAAAAGAAGTGCTTTTTATCCTCAGTAGCTGTGCTGGCAAGGGCGAATAGGGGACCATCTGTCCAGTTATAAAGTGTAGTGTCATCCTTGGTGATATACTTAATTTGGCCAACAGAGAAAATGATTAAACAATCTTCTAAATGGCAAAAATCCCATACAGAAGATTTTTCACCAATCTGTTCAAAATGAGCAGGCTTTCCAACACTAGTACTGGGAACTAATTTAAAGAGTCCTGAACTACTACCCGCATATAAGACATTGTTAAATCTAGTGATAGCGTATATATTACCTTTTAGCCCAAGCTCTTCATTAAATACTTGTATGGGATTGTCCAAATCGCAACGGCAGAAACCATAGTTCGTAGATATCCATAGTCCATTTTCATGATCAGCACACATAAAGGCAGTTTTGTCTTCACTCAAACCTACTGATTTATCCAGCTTATGGAGGACTCTGCCTTTCTGATTAAAAACGAAAACACCATCGATTGAGGTTGAAATGGCATAACGATTCTGAGACAGAGAGACCATATAGCGTGCATAATCATCCTTGATCGCATTACTGATTTCTGATTTGAATTCAGTTAATTCTTTTCCATTCCATAAAAATAAACCGTTGAAACTCGTTGAGAGTACATAATTATTTTCATCAAAACGTATTCCATCTTTAATTCCAAGGATTTCGCCTGGCGTATTGTATATCGTGACTAATGAATCATTTACAATATTTTGCAACCCTGAGTGAGTTCGGCTTATCATTATTTTACCGAAACATTCAAAAATATTAATAAAATAATCGTTATCATTCTCACCTCTATTCCAAATTTTCAGGCGATCCTGTTCTCTCTTCGGGTCTGGTATATATCGGTAAAGAAATCCCTCTGAACTGAAATATATAGTGTCATTGATTACCTCGGTGTACCAACTCTCCCAAACGCCTGCTTGTTTAATTGAATCAGGTAGAACACTCTTTATTGAAAGGAAACCTCTGGAATCGGAAACAATTTCTCCAAAATCACCTCTAAAACCAGCATAAATCTTACCTTTTGGGCCAACCAGCAGACTTCGCACGGGCAATTTGTCAGGGTGTTCAATCAAATTATAATTGGCGCCATCAAAAATGATAACTCCAGTATTTGTAGCAGCATAGACAAGCCCTATTGAGTCTACTTCCACATCAAAACATTGACCGCTTGCATCGTAATTAATTGGTAAATGTTGTCTGATTTGGAGAAGACCATTTTCTAAGTGCTTTTTACTATCCTGAACAGCAAATAAAGGGGGAATGGAAAAGTTGCAAACAATGGCCACAAATAGAGCTGTTTTTAGCAAAACTTTAGATCGGCAATAATTATTCAGGAAAGTCGACAAAAAATTGTTCATAACCATCCCAGATTAGGGGTAGTGAAGAACCACAAATAGATGGGTTCAAAGTGAGTCCTAATGTAAAAACAAACTCGATACCAAAACTACTCCAGAAAGCATACTTATAATAAATATTTTCACTTAGTGGTACTCTCAATTAAAAAATATGAAATAAATTGATTCAGTACTTATTACAAAAGTAGAATTGAATTAGGAAGAGATTTAACAACAATTACAGGTAATTACCTTGGAATATCATCATCACAATGATATTTTTGTACGTCAGGCTATTGATAAATACTATTATAAGGTAAAAGAATGAATATTTATGCTTTACCTATGCTGATTTCAGGAATTCTCTTCACATTACTTTCACTTTCAACATGGATGTTCAGGCATAAAGAAAATGTCAACAGGGTTTTCTCACTTTTCACTTTTGCCTTGGCTGCAGATGCTTTTGCCTTCTGGGCATGGTTCCAGTTTGGCAATGTGGAAGCAATAGATACATGGATGCGGTACACTTTTGCCTTGGGATTTTTTGTCCCCGCCAGCTTGATTCTGTTTTTCTTTGCTTTCACTGGATATAACAAGAAGCTGGATGCAAAGGTAATTAGAATAAAGGTTCGATACTTCCGCAATACAATACTGATTTTTATCTTATGTTGTGCACTTCTTAGTTTGTTTACAAATCTTCTAATCGCAATCCCCGAAGATCCGGAAAATATTTATGACATAGGTTTTGGTATAATTGGGAGTCTGATGTATCCCATTTTTGCATTCATTTTCATCTACCTTTTTACAATGGTCTTTAAGGCCTATAAGGGTGCTGAAACCCGCTCCTTAAAACGTTTCATAAAGTTGTTGGCTCTTGGCACATTCATTTGGCTATTCATAGGATATGGAGGGACAATATTTTTCGAGGTAGGAACTATTGCAATGCAATCTGTCAGTTACCTCGGAACAGTGCTGATGGCAATGATTTATTTTATAGCCATACTGAATTATCAATTTGATAAAATTCATGAAATGAATCTGAATCTTGAACAGAAAGTGGAGGACAGAACCCGTCATCTCCGTGAAACCCAATCACAGCTAATACAGAGTGAAAAAATGGCATCTTTAGGTCATTTGGTGGCAGGTGTTGCTCACGAAATGAATACACCTGTTGGCGCCGTCTATAGTACCCATGATACGTTGGCAAAGGCAACTGAAAAGCTGAAAACATCTCTTGAGAAAGACCATGGCATATTTGTTGATGAAACCAAAGATATCTCAAAAGCAATGAATGCAATTTCAAATGCTGGTGATATAATTGGAAGTAGTGGTGAACGGATTACAGAAATTGTAAAGAGTCTAAAACTATTTGCTCAGTTGGACGAAGCTGATTTACAGAGTGTGAATGTCAATGAGGCAATAATAGATACTTTGCGAATGTTTGAATTCCATTTAAAGCCAGGAATCACTGTACGAAAGGAATTCGCAGATATTCCACTTATAAACTGTTATCCAGCGAAAATAAATCAGTTGTGTTTTCAACTTTTGCGAAACGCAAATATGGCTATTGAGGAAACGGGGGAAATCATTTTAAAGACAGAAATCATTGATAATAGACTTCATCTATCTGTGTCGGATAACGGAAGCGGCATTCCTGAAGAATACTTGGGAAAAGTATTTGATCCCGGTTTTACAGCATGGAACATTAAAGTTGGAACAGGGTTAGGATTGGCCATCTGTTATCAGGTAGCACAAGAACATAATGGCACAATTACGGTTGAATCAGAATTTGGACAAGGAAGTAAATTTGAATTTTCCTTCCCATTAAAATGAAATTGTCCTGACATCAAAATGTGTTAACTCCTCACTATTTTAATGGCATGATTCTAAAGAGGATCACCTATTTTGAGAACTCTGACAAAATTTGTAACACCTGATTGATCTAATGGGAATCCACCGGTAACCACGGCAAAATCTCCGTTTCTGACCAATTCTTCATCTAAAGCAAGTTTAATTAAGGTGTGTAGGCTACCCAAAAAACTTGTTTCTTTACTAATGATAACAGGAAAAACTGAATGATGAAATTTTAATTTTCTAGCATCCCGAATTGAATTAACGCCAGCAAGAATTGGGATACCTATATGATGACGAGAAATTCTACTAGCGGTTGTACCGCTTGTCAATGGTGTCAAAACTATCTTTGCACCGATTTCATCTACTAATAATGGGACTGTTTGACTAATAGCAGTATCGATTGTGTAATCATTTTTTGGAAGCGGTTCAAAATCGGCATGTACTTCAGCCTCACGCAGGATTTTAACCATTGTGAGAACCACATGGGCTGGATCCTTTCCAATAGCAGTTTCACCCGATAACATAACTGCATCTGTACCATCGTAAACAGCGTTTGCAACATCAGTCACTTCAGCCCTTGTTGGCACAATTTCGGTAGTCATTGATTCGAGCATTTGTGTTGCTGTAATAACAAATTTTCTCTTTATTCGTGCTTTCCTGATTAACATTTTTTGAATCGTGGGTACTTTTTCCATAGGTATACTGATTCCGAGGTCACCACGAGCTACCATTATGCCATCGGTAAATTCAAGAATAGAATCTATTTGTTCAACAGCTTCAAACCGTTCAATTTTGGCTATTAACAACGGTTGGATCGATTTGTTTTTTATTTTGGAACGTATTTGTACCAAATCTTCAGGTCCCTTCACAAACGAAATTGCGATGGCATCAACACGTTCTTCTGTCCCCAGATCAAGATCATCCCAATCTTTTGGTCTCATCGGTCCAAGATTCAATCGACTATCTGGAAAATTCATCCCTGCACGTGATCGTAGTATACCGCCGGATATAACTTCACAATGGAGACCAGAATTTTTCTTTTCAAGGATTTTTAGATGGATAATTCCGTCACCAAATACAATCCTTTCGCCCTGTTTTACTTCAGATAACCATCCTTCATCCTCAAACCGGATACATTTATCATCACCATCGTTCGAACTGGATTCCAAATAGATTTTATTTCCAGAGGCTAATTGAATTGATCCAACACAAAGATTATTTATCCTTAGTTTTGGTCCACCAAGATCCTGTAATATTGCTACATGGACACCTAGTCTTTTTGCTATTGACCTGACACGTCGAATCGTGTTTTTATTGTCGTCACGGGTGCCATGACTAAAATTTATTCGGAATATATCCACTCCAGATTCTATCAAGCTTTCTATTTCATTTTCGCTTGAAGAAGCAGGACCCAAGGTTGCGACAATCCCTGTCAAACGAACGTCGTCCAAAGTCAGAATATTCTCTTTCATTGTTATCCTTAACTTTTTTAGAAAAAGACTCTTCAAATGAATTTGTAATGAATTCTAATTTTTTATTTTTACCCAGCCCAACTTGTAAACAGGCGTTTGACTTCGAGGATCAACGGTAGTTGGTAACAAGACATTAGATTCCGGGTAGTAGGTCATCAGATTTCCGCTAGGAATATCAAACTCACGGACCAAGACATCTTTCATCTCACCGACCTCAGATTGTAAGGTTACCTTCTCATTGACATGTAAACCAGCATCGTTAATGTCATCCTTGTTCATTAGGACACACCAACGGCTATTCTGACCACGGTAAAGATCTTCTTCTTCATAAATAATCGAATTAAACTGACCTTCACTGCGGATTGTCATCATACGGTATTCATCTTTTTTGTTTATAATCTCAGGAATAGGACACACTCGGAAATTCGCTTTGCCATCCGAGGTGGGAAATTCTGGTTTGTGAAAGATTCTGCCGGAAATCTCAAACTCTTCGCATGTGTCGTCTATAGCATTCATTTTTTCAAAACCGGGGATTGTTTCTGAGATCACTTCTCTGATATTCTTGTGGTTAGAAAGACTGGCGAAATTAACGGGTGAATCATAGATTACTTTTTGAGCGATTTTGCTGATAATCTCAATCTCAGTACGAACATTACTCAGACGGACAATCCCACCGTCACTAAGTCGAACGTAGCTAAACATCGATTCCTGTGTGGTCTTCTGTATCTCCTCATCGCGGGCTGTTACCGGCAGGATTAAGACTTCCTGATCGACCCCGTAAAAGTGTCCACGGTTCAGAGTTGTATTCATGAACACCTTAAATGGAATATTATTTAGCGCCTTTTCAGTAAATTGTGAATCGGGATTGGCATCATAGAGGTTCCCACCGAGGATAAACGCAGTGTCTATTTTTCCTGCATGTGATGCTTTCATACTGGACATCGTATCCATTCCTTCAGACGTGGGAAGTTTAATTCCGAATCTCTTCTCAATGTTCTTATGCATGGCAGGTTTCAAAGCTGGTGTAACACCTACTGAACCAATTCCCTGAATGTTGCTATGACCGCGTAGGGGGAGGAGGCCTGAATATCGTTGACCAATTTTTCCACGCAGTAATGCCAGATTTACGATTGATTCAACGTTTTCGACACCATTCTTTTGATGAGTTATTCCCATCGCCCATGAAAATATGACGTTCTTTGAATTGCAGTAAATGTCAGCGACTTCTTCGATATCTTCTTTCGCTATTCCTGTTTGTTCAATAATCAAATCCCAGGAAGCGTTTTTTACGTCTTCAATATATTCACTACCACCATTTGTGTAAGATTTTATGAAATCGACATCGTGTTGTTTTTTTTCAATGATAATCTTGGCGATTCCCTTAAGAAGAGCAACGTCACTTCCAATATGGTTTTGCAGATATCTGGTGGCCACTTTATTGCCACCTTTAATCATTGATCTGAAATCTGATGGAATAGCGAACTTCACCAATCCAGGCTCCTTCGCTGGATTGATAACAATGATTTTTCCACCACGGCGTTTGCAATTGATCAGATAACGCATGTATCTGGGATGATTTGATGCGGGGTTGCATCCTATGACAAATACGAGGTCAGCATTTTTTAAATCTTCGAGATCAACAGTGGCGGTTCCACTACCTATACATGATGTGATTCCAACGCCTGAAGCTTGATGGCAATAGTACGCACAGTTGTTAATGTTATTTGTACCATAAATCCTGGTAAAAAGCTGCATTAAGTAACCTGCCTCATTGGATGAACGGCCTGAGCTGTAGAAAAATGAACGACCAGGGTTAGTCTTTTTTAAACGGTTGACAATTTTGTCAATTGCCTCATCCCATGAAACAGGAGTAAAATGGGAGTCACCACTATTTTTGTATAGAGGTGTATTCAGGCGCCCCATTTGTTCAAGTAATCTTGGGGGAGTAATCTTAAGTTCTTCAATGGAACTACTAGTGAATATTGATTCAGGGATAGGTGATTGAATATCAGTTATTTGGGCTTGAAAGCTCTTTTTGCATACTTCTGGTGAATCGCCATCCTCGGTAACCATCCCACCTTTTTGCCCACCCATGCCTAACGCACATGTTTTGCATGTATTTTTTGAATAACTGGCATGATACATCTTTCTGAAACCAACCTTGGATGCTGCTTTCAAAGAGTATAGTATTGCTCGAAATCCGCCACCTGTAATCATTCTCAACTCACATTTTTGAGGAATTAGAAATCATTATCCTTAATTCGAATTGAATATACTCTTTTGAGACATTCAAAGAAAATCGTATCTATATGATTAATCAGAAAACAAGATATAATTTCTGAATCACTGACTAAAATCCTCTCAATATTACTTAATTCAGATATTTTAAAGAAGAATGTTTGATTATTGAATTTACGCTCTCAAGTTTATACTATTAGAATCGATAGATATTATAAAACAAGAACTTCATACTTTTAAATGGTACTATTTACTAACCTGTAAAAAGATAAAATATTAGCTGTGTACAAGTACCTGTTTCCATTAAACATTATCAGGAATCCTTTTATGAGTGAACATGTTGAAGCCTCAAAAAGAAAACCAATTTTTATTGGTGGTACCGGTCGATCTGGGACATCAATTCTTGGTTCATTATTTATAAAAGATCCTCGTTACGTATATTATGCTGAACCTAGATTTTTAGCTGATTCGGTTGGAATATTTGAACTCTTGTCTGGTAAAATATATCCAGACGATTTCATCAAGAAAATGAAAGACACTTTTCTTGAAAAGCTCAATAGTTCTGTTTTCCCACGTGATCTGGTTATAAATAACTCACCTCTGACACCTGAACGTATAGATGAAATTGCACATGAATCATTTAAACCGGGTGTTAAAGGTACAAAAGCCTGCGGACAATTTATTGATTCTCTTTTTATGACTGGTGTTAATGCATGGGAACGTGAATTCTGGGTAGAAAAAACACCCCATACTGTTTTGCATGCTGACAAACTGTATTTGATGTTTCCAGATTTACGATACATCCATATCTACCGAGATCCCAAAGACGTTTGTTGTTCTTTATTACAACAATCATGGGGTCCAAAAGATATAAAAGAATTTGTCGTGTACTATGCCGAACTGATGGAACAATCCTTTGCAGTAATGCAACGAGTTCCCACGAAAAACTACCTTGTTGTGAGTCTCGAAGAACTATGTTTTGATACGCTAAAAACCCTTGAAAGAATCATGAAATTCACCGAGGTGCCATTTGAGTCTTCAGCACTTCTTCAGGCTGCCGATTTAGTTGATCCGGTGCGCGCACATGTTGGACGATGGATGACAGAACTATCCCCCGAAGTGGCAATTAAGGTGGATGAACTCTGCAATCCTCTTTATAATCTCTGGAAACAAGCAGAAGAAACCAGAAATAAACTTGGAGCTTCTCATAGTTAAAATTGTTAGAAACAAAAAACCTCTTCCAATACATGAAAGAGGTTTGGATACTGCAAATATTTGAACATTATTTCAGAAGATATATCTTCAATATCTTCTGAAAACTCGCTCCTCTTAGTGCCACAAAGTATATACCGCTCGCAAGATCCGAACCATTTAATGAAATCTCGTTTCTTCCAGCCACAGAATATTGTTTTTCCTTCTTCTCAACCAATTTACCGTTAATATCATAAACGGATAAAACAGTAACCTCAGGACGTTTCAAATCAAACACAATTCTAGTTTCAGAATTAAACGGGTTCGGATAACTTTTCAGAGTTACCGCACTAACGGGAAAAGGGTTTTCAGGATCCTCCTCGACTTCACTCGTTGTCAAAGGTATAAAATCTACCCTGTTAGCGTCATAGTTTGGAATACACATCAAGTTGTTTACTGGATCGATACAGATATCGGCCGGTCCAGAATGATCAGCTGAAAAAACTTCCGGGGGATTAGTGAATTCACTATCGAACTTATATACAGAATTTGTTTCCCAAGAGGAGTAGTAGACGTTTCTTTCAGCGTCCATTGCGAGCCCGTCCAATATCCTGTAAGGCGGTTGCACAAGGGATGTAAGTGTTGAATCGTTGATGTCTATTGAGTAGATCGAATGGGGAGTAGCTGATGTTGCGACCAGGATAGAATGGTTTTGTGCATCGTAATACAGACCATTTGCGTAATTCAATCCTGTGAAATAGACGGATGGTTCATGGTCTATAAACCTGTAAATCTGATCGCCTTCGCAGTCTGTCACATAAATTATTCCATCTCTATCCACAGTGACATCATTGGGTAGTTGTGCGCCAGGCATCTCGATATGAAATAGTAGTGCTGCTGTATTCAGGTCCAACCCAGCCAGGCCAGGTGTAGGACCATTTAATGCAGCAAGGAGTGTATCACCCTGAACAAAAAGACCTAGGACAGCGTAGTTACTGACGAACGCAAATGAAAAGTAGCTTTGGTTTCCGTTTTCATCTATTCGGACAATGGTTCCGTCACCGCAGTTCGAAACGAGGTAGCTATTGCTCGCTGGATCGTAAGCGACACTTTCGGGTTCATTCAGGAAATTCTGAGCAGTACAAAGAATAGGAATACAGATGAGTAGAAAAACAAAAACCGATTTTTCGAGTCTTGACATTTTCCCTCCAGAAATGCGACAAGATCTGTCAAATAGCCGGCTCATAAGAAATCTAATATCAAATGAATGGTGAAACAATATATATTTTGGTAAATACCAAATAATACTGCAACTTCTTCAAGAATATCTGTTTATTGTGGTTATTTGAGTGAATATCATTTAAATTATAATAAGTATACCATAAATGATGAGGAGACCTGAGATTCTTTCGAAACGAGAAAAAATAAACTTACGTATAGAAAAAACAGTCGTATCTATAGCGATTGCGGTATTCTATTATTATTCCTTTCTTGTACCTGGATTACCTTTCTTTTTAGGAGAATTTAATAGTGTAGATGGCAGTATTTATGTTGTAAGAGCTTGGGATGTGCTAGTCACTCTGGCGCTATTTATTCCAATCACATACCGTTTAATACCGGATATCCTTGATCAAGGTAATATCCTGAAATTTTCAGTGATAACTTTAAGTCTATTCATTTCCCTATGTCTGATAGAACTTCTTCTTGATTGGCTAGTTATAATAACTTTTAACTTGCCAACCGGTGAAAATCAAGTTTCAGATAAAGCACTTCAATTCAGAGAAGTTCGTAAGATAAGTTCCTCCATTTTACCCGGGAACCTGATTCTGCTTGGTATCAGTGTACTGTTTGGGCTCAGTCGTGACTGGGTTCTAAAATTCAGGCACAGACAAGTATTAAGGCAGGATAGACTTCAGGCAGAACTGGATTTTCTACGTTCACAAATTAATCCTCACTTTTTGTTTAATACTCTCAATAGTATATATGCAACCTCGTTAAAAGGTGATTCTTCAAAGACGAGTGAAGCCATACTTCAACTTTCAGGGATGATGAGGTATATGTTAGAAGATGACAGCAAAACTATTGAACTTAAAGAGGAAGTCAATCATATAAAGAATTTTCTTGATTTAGTTCTATTACGTTTTAAGGACGACGATCCTCTCGAAATCAGCTTTAATTACGATTTGAAACAGAAAAATGTAAAAATTGTGCCTTTACTATTGATTCCATTTGTTGAGAATGCCGTCAAACATGGTATCTCCGCGAAAGGAACCGGTGTGATAGATATAAACCTGAGAACAGAAAACGATAGGATCATTTTTCAAGTTTATAATACCATCAGCAGTTTAGATAGTCGAATTAAAACAAATTCTGGTATTGGCCTGAAAAATGTAAAACGTCGTTTGGAGTTACTATATCCCGGCACACATTGTTTAACAATTGATAAAACCGATAATAGATTTGCTGTGGAATTAGAGATCAATAGGAGTATTAATTGATGCTAAAGTGTATAGTTGTTGATGATGATGTTACAGGTATTGATGTACTGTCATCCTATATCCAGAAAGTCCAAGATCTGGAATTAGTTTCCAGTTTCCGCGACCCTCTGGAAGCACTGGCATTTTTAGAATCCGAAACATGTGACATAGCATTCCTTGATATCAATATGCCAGGTATCAATGGATTACAATTAGCAAAATTGGTCGAATCGAAAGATATCTCAATTATTTTTTGTACAGCCTATTCAGAATTTGCGTTGGAAAGTTATGAGATATCTGCGATTGACTATCTATTAAAACCAGTCCCCATGGATCGATTCCTGAAAGCTATAGCAAAGATCAGGAAAAGCAGGATAAAAGGCAATGAAATCCAAAATGGAAATATGAAACAGGATTCTGAAAGAATCTTCTTTAAGTGCAGTAATAAAATTCAACAAGTAGATATTTCCGACCTTCTATACATGAAAAAGGATGGCCACTATCTCTGGATTACAACTAAGAAAGAGACGTTGTTCTCTCGGATGAGTATTCCTGAATTGCTTAGTGCCTTACCTGACAACGGCTTTATTCAAGTACACCGATCATTCGTTGTTGCCTTAGATCATATCAAGGAGGTTGAAAAACATCATTTAATGGTTAACAATGAAGAGATACCAATTGGAAATACATTCAGAAAAGAGCTTCTGGAAAAGATAAAATATGCTGGATCTTAAGTTTCTTTTTGAGAAAAGAAAAAGACCCCTCACCATACTTAGCAGGGAAGTGAGGGGTTGTCTCTGAGGGTGAGAAGGGTAGTTCAGAATTCGTATATTACAGTTTCGTTGTCTTCAATCATCGATCCTCTATGTTCTTCGTACAACTTGTATATTCTCGCACTCAACTCCTTCGAGAGTTTCTTTTTATTGACTGTACACAACCCATTCTTAAATTTGACGGTTTTCACCGTCTGAATCCACGTATCTTCTGATTCCTGCATTATAGCAAGAATCTGTTCCATAAGGATTTCCGATTGTAGAGTAGTTTTAAGAATATCCAGATGACTACCCATGACCGTTTTAGCATATTCTGTTTCATTGCTTAATTTAACGGTCAAACTGTCAATCGCATCAAGTTTCACCTGATTTGGGACATTCGCATCATCAACTAATTTTAGAACATCCTTGTATTCAGGCTCAAGTGAAGAAAAAGCAACATATTCAATGCTTTCCTTTACCATATCCTCATATTTATAAAAATCCTTTTCGGGCAACATCTTCCCATTTACCTCAACGCTTAGTATAGTACCATCGATGGCGTCATAATTGATTACTGTTACCTTTTTTGAAAGGAAACCTGTTTTATGGATACTCATTGTTTTAATGTTTTGCGAATCCCTGATAGGCTCATTTGCCAGCAGCGTACTGCAAAATGTGAAAAACATGACAATTACTATCAATAGTTTTGATTTCATGATCGTCTCCATCGGCTCTATGTTTAATGGTGAAACAAAGATACCAATCCAGAATCAGGCAATATCGAAAATGTCATGAAGATGGTGTTTTTTGGCATGAATGAATTGGAAATGAATTGAATGTCATGAACTTCGTGTTTCCATTCTTGAGTTTTTCACTAATTGATAAGTGAAATTGGTCTCAGTAATTCACATTGCTCCATTTCCAGAGAAATTTATAATCTTACTGATCTTCATTTTCAAATCTGTTATTTATGAACTAAAATGTGAAGTTAGAAAAATACTATTCGGTTAACTTTGGCATAAAGCCTCAATAATCAATACAGGGGTTGTAATGGTTAAGCATAATGGTGGCATCACATCATTTAAAACGACAAAAACATTTCTTAGCGCCGGTGGTTGATCGGTTACTCTGTCGAGAGTTCTCGACGAAGCGTTTGAAAACCCACGCATTTTGGAAGAAGCCGCCTCAATGCCTTTGGCTGGTGGAATCATGCAACATGGATACCAATGTGGCATGTTATGGGGTGCTGCAATAGCCGCTGGGGCACGAGCTTACCAGAAATTTGGTAAGAATCTGAAAGCACAAACACTTGCCATTCTCGCATCAAAAAAACTTGTTGATGCTTTTGTAGAGAACAAGGGGACGGCTAATTGTTTGGAAATTACGGAAATCGACAAGTCATCAACCAATTGGGATATGATATTTTATTTCCTGATCAAAGGTGGATCAATTGGATGTGTCAGATTAGCCAATAAGTTTGCTCCTCAAGCATATAAAGCCATTAACGATACGTTTTCAGAAGAAATTACAGGAATCCCAGAGTCTTTACCCGTGAGTTGTGCTTCCATACTTGCCGAGAAAATGGGTCTGACTGATGAACAGAAAATGATGGTTTCGGGATTTGCGGGAGGTATCGGGCTGTGTGGAGGAGCTTGTGGTGCACTGGGTGCAGCAGTATGGATTAATGCGATGAAAAGCAGCGAGGAAAATGAAGGCAAAGTGGAATTCAAGGACCCAAGGGGATTAGCGGTGGTTGAAGAATTTGTAAAAATATCAGACTATAAGTTCGAATGCAAGGACATAGTAGGCAGAAAATTTGAAAGCGTTCAAGACCATGCTGATTATATCCAGAATGGGGGGTGTTCTGAGATTCTGGAGATATTAGCCGGCGAATTTAAGGCATAATTATTATAGAAAGAATCATCAAAAGGGGGGAAGCATGAAAAAGAGTCTGGTACTTCTCATTGGATTTATGATTTTGGTATTCAGCGGCTGTGTGACTCAGCAACCGTTAGACATTGAAGCTGAAAAAGCCAAAGTCGAAATCGTTCTTGATCAGCATATTCAATTGCTGAAGACAGAAGATATGGAATTGCTGACGGCGATCTATGCTCATGATCCTGATATGATAAACATCGGTACTGATGCTACTGAACGTATCGTTGGTTGGGAAGAGTTAAAGGATCTTATGCAGCAACAGTTTGATATGACTGAGACAAACAGTGTTGGCGTTCGTGAGCGAGTGATCCACATACATACTTCTGGGAGTGTAGCATGGTTTTCAGAAATACTCGACTGGGAATTGACTTTCAATGAAGAAACAATAGAAATGGAAGGCTTGCGAGCAACGGGTGTTCTGGACAATCGTGGAGGGAACTGGCTACTTGTACAAGTTCATTACTCAGTCCCCACTAATTCGGAAGAAGGATGATTTAGTCCGGTCTTCTTAGGAACTGTGTATTACAATACTGTAGATAGAAATAATTTAAAGCCTCTTCTAAAAAGAAGAGGCTTTTCTCGTTCGTAAAACTTTAGTCTATTTCTGAAATTGATTCCTTATAAACTACTCCTCGTTCCCTAAGTCCATTTAGAATGAACTCAACACATTCTGGTTGTTTTCCTATGTATTCTGGAACAGACATCCCTTTATGGGTATACATTCCCTTTGCTAATAGTCTTACACCCATTGTTGCTGTGTAACCTGTTGTGCGGGCCATGGATAGAGTTTTAGTCGCTTCATCGTAACGATCCACCATGTCATATTGATAGCGCAGCTTCTTACCCTCTTTTTCGCCCTCAATTGTCACTTGCATTACTGTGACATCTGCTTCACCATCTTCATATTTCCATTTTGGAAATAGTAGTTTCGTAGTGATATCAATGGGCCGGATTTTTTGTCCGTTAATATCGATCTCTTCTTCAGAAAAGAATCCGGTTTCCCGTAGCACGCGCATTTTTTCAATGTGTCCCGGGTAACGCATTGTTTTTTCTTTTTTATTGGGCGCATCAATGGTGTGAATGAGGCTTCTCAATCCATCGGTATTAAAAACCTCCAAAGTCCCTATATCAGGAAAGTCTATCAATTCAGGTTCTGATAATGCTGGAAATACGACCGTTTTTCCATTTTCAACGTAACGAGCGGGACGAGTGTATTCTTCGATGACGTCAATGGGGGAGAAGGGAGCTTTGTATTCGTAGGGCCACTGTCGAACCACTGGTAAGCCGCCCACATAAATGACAACATTTTCTGTTTTATCAAGAATGGAGTCTACATACCCGATCAGGATATTGCTCATCCCTGGTGCTACTCCGCAGTCCATAACGGCAGTTACACCTTTTTCTTTAGCCAATTCATCCAATTCAAACGGATCTTCAGCAAAAAACGCTATATCAATGACGTTTTTTCCAGCTTCAATGATACTTCTCAATGTCTTGAATCCCATAAATCCAGGGACAGCATTTACTACAATATCGTTCTCGGCTATCAGCGATTTAACCGTTTCAGCTTTAGACAAATCCGCTTCGATAGTTTTAACCGGATGTTGATTTTCAATCTTTTTCAGTGCCTGACCGTTTATATCGGCAACACTGACTTCAAATTTGGAATCTTTTGCTAGATCTATGGCCATTGGTCCACCCACAAGGCCTGCACCCAAGACGATTACTTTCATTTTTTCTCCTGCTTTATGATGCTGCTAATTACTAATTACATCTTCTAAAAATAAAATGTGATGAGTTTAAAATGTTTGGTCTGATAAAAATACAGGGAGGAAGTTTATAGACCGCTGAAACGGTTTATGAAACGGACAAGATTTGCGCGAACGCCATCAAATATCTGGATACAGTTCATACTCTACCTCATAGCTACAGGAGAATATAAATAGAATGATAAAACCATCCTAAAAAAACAAAAAAATTGATTAATCATTTAGTGAAAAACCTCTTCCCGAAGGGGAAGAGGTTTTAAGTATTATAATTGCAAATATTTAAACTTTAACAAACGCCTGAATATTGTCTTTTTTAGGCTGAGTCATCAGAGATACAATAATCAATGTCAGGAAACTAAGTGGAATAGAGACAATACCCGGGTTCATCAGCGGGAACGGAGCGGCTTCTGCCGGTAAACCATATTTCGGGAACATACTTGGTGAAAGTAAGAACAGACCTATCGCGGCTACGATGCCGACAATAATAGAAGCTGTAATTCCCCGTTTTGTAGTTTTTTTCCAAAACAGTAACATCAGGATTGATGGTAGGTTCGCCGAAGCCGCAACTGCAAAAGCCCATCCAACCAGGAAGGAAACATTCATTCCACGGAATATGATGCCTAGTACAATTGCGATAATACCTACCACAAATGCTGCTATCTTTCCAGCACGTACTTTGCCCTTTTCGGTCATATCTATATGTAGGAATCGATCCATCAGGTCATGTGCAACGGCTCCCGATGCAGCAACGATTAGGCCGCTGACTGTGCCGAGAACTGTAGCAAATGCAATTGCCGAGATGATTGCGAACAGGAAAGTTCCAAATGAACGGGCAAGCAATGGAGCGGACATATTGTTTGTTAACGGATTAACCACACTGTTACCCATGGCACCGAGCCCCATAAACAGGGTCAGAATGTAAAAGAATCCGATTGCTGCTATAGCTACTATAGTAGATTTACGAGCTGCAGCTGGAGTTGGGACAGTGTAATAACGAATCAGGATATGGGGAAGAGCAGCAGTTCCGCAGAACAGGGCTAACATCAGAGAAATGAAGTCAAGTCGCTGCATTCTTGTACCCTCGACTTTGAACTTCAATCCCGGTCGCATGACCTTATTACCAGGTGTATAAACTGGATAATAAACCGTTAAGTCTTCACCGTTATCACTGAGTTTTGCCGATTTCCATGTTTCAACCAGGGTTTCCTTGTTATCAAAGATATCAAGGAAACGGAAAAGTGATACTGATCCAGTAGTGGCTTCTTCACCTGTTTTTCCTTCAATGGAGGCAAGACGTCCGACTTGACGAAGTTCGTTTTCACCTTTTATTTCTGGATTTCCATTCACCAGAACCCTACCGTCGATCGTCTTGTTCATCCATTGGATTTCTTTAAGGGTTCCAGGTTCAATCTCTTCCCACCATGTGGCTCTATTATCAGTAGTAACCTTCACAAATTTGTGGCCGGAAACTTCAATTGGAATTGCAATATCAGCATCCTGAAGATCAGCAACCTGAACGGTTTCATACACGTGGAAAGGTACTTTTCCACCCTGATCCGGTTGAGTGGACAAACCACGATTGAATACCGCTATAACAAGAACGGTTGAAAAAACAATCAATAACGCACCCTTGAGAAACTGTACATAGGTCGTTGAGGTCATTCCTGCGGTGGCGACAATTGTAATCACAATCGCACCAACCATCATTACACCAACCCAGTGAGGCAGATTTAGTAACGGCTCGACCAGCACACCCGCCCCAACCATCTGAGGAATCAGGTAGCAAATAGATACGATCAAGGTAGAGATTGCTGCGGCAAGCTTGATGCCTTTAGAATTGAATTTGGCATCCAAAGCATCTGTAAATGTGTATTTTCCTAATCTCTTCATCGGTTCAGCTACAACAAATAGTGCTACAACCCAGCCAGCGAGATAGCCGATGGAATAAAGGAAACCGTCATATCCAACTGTTGCAATCATTCCACAGATTCCAAGGAATGAAGCGGCGGAAAGGTAATCACCGGCAAAAGCTATACCGTTGACACTCCAGTGAATTGTTCCGCCTGCGGCAAAATACCCACCTGCAGATTGAGCTTTTCTCGCGAAGAAAAAGGAGAGAAACAAAACAGCAAGTACAAAGATGATAAAAATCGTAATAGCCATTATTTAGTCTCTCTAACAACGTTAAGTTCAAGTTCTTTTCGACCACACATTACGTTGTAGATCAATGCCATCACCAAAGCAATGATGATCAATCCAAAACCGTATATACTTGCCAGATTTAATCCGAGAAGAATATGTGTTTCCATGGCAATAGGTTTAATAACGTTGATTGCAACAAAACCCGCATAGATTAAAGCGTAAATGATAAACATCTTTACGCCAAGGCTAGCCTTGTAGGCGGCAGCGTGATCTGTGCCAGTTTGGGTGGCTGGTTCATGCATAATGATAGATCCCCCCTTCTTGGAAGACTAAGACACATTATTTGGTTTTTAGTTTGTGAAAAAGATAACAACTTGTTGCTGTCAATCCAAGGTGATAAGGAATACTGGAAGTAGCAACCAAATAGTATGTAACTATGTTCTATATAAAACTATAGGTGAATGTTAAAATGATAGAGGGAAATCAAATGGCTCCTGGGAAGTGTTTGCAAAGTACTCTTAAATGATCGGGAAGTGTTGTTTTATCAAATAAGAAAGGGCTGAGAATATGTCCATTGTCTTTGATCTCAGGTGGTAATATTAGAATATGATAATGCTGTCATAGCAGTAAGGTTCTTATTGATAGAAAATGAACAGTGAGGTTCAATACTTCGAGATATCTTTCCATCCTGGTGTGATTAAAAGGTGGATTGTTATAAATACGGCATATTTTATCCAGACTGCAGGCTCTAGTGCATCAAAAATCCAAAACGAGCGTCTTGTCATTTCCAAAGTTTCTTAAATACCAACGGATTAGTTTCTCGCTGCACCATTAATCCCCAGTTGTATTCTCAACTTCAAAATTAAAGCGTTTATTTATCATATTCTATATCATAGCTATGGTAGATAAGAAGAATGAGAAGAGCAATCAAGAATTATCGAGTTCACAGATTAAGGTTGCAAAAAATATCAATACTGTTGAACTAGAAAATATTCTTAATGAATTGGAAGGTGAAGTTGTTTCAATAATACCGAACATGAAAAATGCATCTATTGCACAGATTTATGGGTTATCAGGCAAAGTTGACTATTTATTAATCATTGAAAAGAAATCAGAACCGGTATGCCATCCGAATTTCAATCCCTTGGCTATTGTTATAAAAAACTGGGGTGATAGATAGGTTTCGGTTCCTTTTGAGGTTGAGCAACTCACGTGTCGCGAACCATCCGAAAACTGCTCCCGTATATACGTCAGAAGGCCAATGTTTTCCACTAGTTGAACGTTCCAGGCATACCGTAGCTGCCATGGTATAAGCTGCCGTTTTCACAATCGGATGATCATAATGGTAGGATATAATACTTGCCACTTGTACAATACTCAGTGCGTGACCGGATGGGAAAGAGGTACCATCTGCAAACTTGTAACTTCTGGGACCCATACCTTTCTCTGGACGTCTCCTGCCAACTGAAATATTTAATGCGTTCTTTGCTGCTCCAGTAATAACGTAAGTCTCGAGTATATCAGCAGGAATACTTACCATTGGTTCAATGTTAAAAATGTAACCTGTAAAAATAGATAGGAAGAAGTACTTATTTGTAAACCCCATAAAACCCATTGGTTCAAAGAATTCACCTGTCTTACGGATGGGTTTATAGAAAGGCTCGTCTCTGTTACGGTCAAGCATATCATAAATTTGTTGATCGTAATGGTAAATTACTCCACCTGTCAGTAAAAGTCCGCTTGCCAGCATGTAATCGTACTTATCCCATCGTGAAGGGGAAGAATAGATGTGAAGAAAATCCGATAAGGTTGTTCGAAAACTGTAGCTGAGATCTTTTCGCACTCTACTAGTAAATTTGTTGTCAGAAGAAATATTAAAATGTTCAGCAGAATCCAGAGATGATTGTGAATGCAAATTATCACTGTTTTCAGACATATGCCATAATGATAATTTGGATGTGGGGAAGAAACTGCTTCTAGTAATCAATGAATTTTTATCGTTTACGGTAGAATGATTATTTTGTAATCCAGATTCTAAATCTACTTGCCCCCAGCTAATGTTGGGAGACAATGGTAAGACCATCACTAATAATATGATAAAAGATGAAAAGAATGTAGGCTTAGTCAGTTTCTTCATAATACCTGTGGATTAGGAAAAGATGAAAAAGGTTTATGATACTTCATATCTTTCACGGTTAAGATAATGGAATATGAACCTGAATTCATTCACTATTTGAGTGATGGTAAATGATAAAAGACTCTAGTGAAAATGACAGAAACCTATTTATCTATGATGATTCAGAGCACTACTCAAGCAAATACTATTTCTGTTTCCTCACAAAAGATCAGAAACGCAGCTATCAATAGACAGTCATCCTGATCATAAATTTTATCCTTTAATAGCCCATTTAATAAGATTCGAGAGTTTAGGTGGCTGACCCTTCATCAGGATTGCTACCCTGAAAATTCTGCCACCTGCCCAGAGGAAAAATATTGTTGATACAATAACACCTGCCAGACCAACCCAAGGTTGCCAGGCAGGAATATCTGTGGGAGTGGCAATTCGCATTGTCATCAGGATAGGAGTAAATAATGGAAATAGAGACATACCTGTCGCAAACTTGGTCAAAGGTTGCTGGATAACTGGGATCATTACGAATATAGGTATGACTACAGGGAGCATTGCTGGAAAAGTCAAACTCTGAGCTTCTTTCGGATCATTACACGTTGCACCCAACGCTGCATTTAAGGAACCAAACATTAGTATTGCGAAGAAGATGAATGCGAAGAACCATGGCAAAGTTGAGTAAGGTATGTATTCACCATATCCTAAACGGTTGACTGCCACAATACCTACAATCATGTAGAAAGTGGAAACCGTCATTGCGATACAGACACCGCCAAACAATTTCCCCATCATCAATTCAGTTGGTTTCACAGAACCTAGCATAACTTCTGCGATTCTCTGGGATTTTTCTTCCATAACCGCTTGAAGTTGCGAAACTGAACCCATCAATATCAACATGTACAAAATCATACCGAAAATTACCGGAATCAGAACGCCTTGGAACCTGTTGCTGTGCGTGGCATCTTGTACTTCGCCGGTTTCTTCATCAACTGAAGCCAATCCCAATGACTGCACATTAATCCATGTCAAAACATCGTTGATGATTTCTTCTTCAACATCAACTTCGGTTAATCGTAATCGACGTAATTGACTATTCAGGATGCTTTGAAACCAGTAAAGAATATTGTCCATCGATGAGTTCTTGGCATAATATGCGATTCTGTTATCCTCAGGATTTTCACCTGGATGTAGGACGTTAGCGCCAATCTCCAGAAAACCGTATAGTTGACCACGACGAACCATGTCAGAAAGTTCTAGTTTCTGTATCCGAGGATCATCTAAATTTGGTTCTACAAAATCTAAAATATAGGCAGGCTTAATTTTCTTTCCACTTTCCAGATCAAAGACTTCTTTTTCGTTTCTTTCATTTGAAGTAGTTTCCAGAAACTCACTTAACATCCCTGTATGGTCAAGAATTGCTATCTTCATGTCGCTGGTATCAACTTGATTCTCGAGCAATTTAATCGCAATTCCTGACCCACTCATTAGTATTGGGGCCAGTAGCATTATGATGATAAATGCTTTGCTTTTGAATGCAGTCACATATTCCTGTTTAGCTATTATGAATGTCTTACGCATGATCCACCTCCAAATCCTGAGGTTTTGCAATTCTTACGAAGATATCGTGAAGGGAAGGATTAGCCAGCTCGAAACTATTAACTCTTGTCCTCGATAAAATGCTGGATAAGACCTTTTGTGAATCACCACCCTGCGACATTCGTAACTCCTGTATCTGCCCGAAATCATTTATCTTTTCGATTTCGTCGATATTCTGTAACGCTGAAACGCCATCCTCGCAACTAATCCTGATTGTATCGTTGCCGTATTTACTTTGAATATCCGATAGCGTACCATCGAGTACTTTTTTGCCCTTAAAAATCATAAAGATGAAGTCACACATTTTTTCTGCAATACTCATGTCATGGGTGCTGAAGATTATCGTTGTGCCATTTTTCTGCAATTTCAGGATTTCATCTTTCAGGATATCTGTATTTACTGGATCAAGACCGGTGAATGGTTCGTCGAGGATCAATAATTCTGGTTTGGAAATGACACTTGAGATAAACTGCACTTTCTGACTCATTCCCTTACTCAAGGTCGAAACTTTTTTTCCGCCCCATTCAGTGAGTCCTAATCTTTCCAACCAATAATCAACTTCTTTATTGAGATTCTTACCGTTTTTCAAGCTTCCATAGTATTTTAATACTTCCTTGACCTTCATCTTCTGGTAAAGGCCACGTTCCTCAGGTAAATAGCTGATACGATCGCTAGGGGAACCGGAAAGTTTTTCACCAAAGACCTTAATAGAACCATTGTCAGGATAAAATATGTTCATGATCATGCGGAGAGTAGTGGTTTTTCCTGACCCATTGGGACCGATAAAGCCATAGATACTTCCCTTTGGTACAGTAAGGCTCAGATTGTCAACAGCCTTAATTTTGCCAAAGGTTTTTGTGATTTCTTGAATCTCAATAATGTGCATTAAATCCCCCACAAACATTTAAAACGACATAAGGTTTTTATCGTAGTGATTCAAAAAGTAAGTAGCAATGATTTACGTACAGAATTTTAAATAGAGTATGATCAAAGTGGAATCGAGTCTTCCTATCCCATATCTTGCATTCAATTGCTTTTACCGTGAATACAAACTATACTTGCATTGCTACACATTAAAACCCATGAAGAAGGGGAACTCCTTGTTCACAAAAGACTATGCCACAATTTTGGAAAAAGAACGCCCAATAGTCGTCATGAGCCGAGGGCATTCTGGGACTCGAGTGCTTGGGTGGGCTTTGGATAAGCTCGGTATCATGATGGGAACCCTGCCTGAAAATCCTGCTGGTGATTCACAATTTTTGAAGTTAACCAATTCTATTAAGAAGATTTCACAACGTCATCTCACGGAACCTGCACGAGCTGAACCGTCAAAGAGTGATCTGCGATTATTCCAGAAACGGATGGTGCAATACTTGAAGTGGATGGGAATAACAAATCAACGGTGGGGATGGAAATTTCCCGAAACCTATATCATTGGTAACTACGTTGAAGCGACTTTTCCCAATGCCGTTTATATTCACATGATTCGTGATGGACGAGACATAGCGTTTAAGAATCATTCGACCGACAGACCAAAAAAACTTGGAAAAACCCTCCTCAACCATATTGGTGCACTAGATTCTTCGCAGCACCATAGAGCAGCGTTATCATGGGATTTTCAAGTAAAAAGATATGAAGAATTTGAAAAAGGGTTGAAGGTTCCTGTTCATACGATGACCTTCGAAGATTTGATCCAGAAGCCGGTTGAAACTGTGGAAGAAATGAGTGGGTTCATTGGAATTGAAATGACAGATGATTGCAGAGATTGGTTAGAAAAAAACGTGGATACATCGAAAATCAGTCAGCATAAATCACAAGATCCTCAGGAAATCAAAGAAGTTGAGGGACTTATTACGCCAACCCTGAAAAAATGGGGCTATTTGACTGAAAAATAGATTTGAATTCAGATACCTACACAGTTTATCATCGGACAATATTTCTATTTTTTGTTCCCCAAAAATGTAATAACCTAAAAGCTCCTATCTCTAGGAGTATCAATTATTTCATTCTTTCACTCAAATACACAATTCATTGAACTGAAATTTTATATTGTTTGGAAATGAATTCTGAATCCTTTTGAGGTGAGACAATGAAGCACACATTTTGCTTATTCATGATTTTAATACTAGTGAGTTTCTTCGGATTCTTTGGTTGTGGTGGTGGCGAGGATAAAAAGAATCCTGTTAACAACCAAAACAATGCCCCAGAGATTACGAATATGGTTTCTTCTCAAGATGAAACTGTTTTTGGTGAAACACTTACCATTACTTGTTCGGCAACAGATGCCGATGATGATGTATTGTCCTATTCCTGGACATCAACAAACGGTACCTTCACCGGCGAAACCTCAGCACCACAGGTTGAATGGATAGCACCGGAGATTGTGGGTGTTGATACGATTTCGGTTATTGTTAGTGATAATGAGGATTCCGAGAGTGGTGAAGTATATGTTCTTGTAACTGGTCCTCCAAATGAAGCACCTATTGAACCGAGCAATCCAACACCTTATGCGGAAGAAATTGATGTCGAATTACCTGTGACGTTAATGTGGAATTGTTCTGATCCCGATGGTGATGAATTGACATATGATATTTATTTAGGAACTGCGATTCCTGAGCTAATCACCAGTGATCTATCTGAAACTCAGTATCTTGTAACGGATTTATCTGAAGCAACGGAATATTCTTGGAAAGTAGTTGCGAATGATGGAAATGGGGGAGTAACAGAGGGACCAGTATGGACCTATACGACCATTGATAATTCCAACCATCCACCGACAATCCCATCCGATCCAATCCCTGATAATCAATCAATGGATCAAGAAATTACTGTAGATCTAAGTTGGGCATGTACAGATCCTGAAGGTGATGACCTCGTATATGACATTTACCTTGGGACCGATTCGGAATTAACCGTTTCGGAATTGATTGAATCGGATTATAGCGGCAATACCTATTCACCTGCTTCGCTACTATGGGGAACAACCTTCTATTGGAAAGTGATCGCTAAGGATACCTTCGAAAATCAAACAGAAAGTCCTGTATGGTCATTTACAATTGAGGGTGACCAGATTGCTGAACAAGTTTTTGAACTTGGAGGAACAGGTGTCTCTATCACAATGGTCTGGATTGAACCTGGAACATTTATGATGGGAGCATTGGAAACTGAAGCTGATGCCTTTGTGCATGAGTATCCACGTCATGAAGTTATACTTGATCAAGGATTCTGGATGGGGAAATATGAGGTCACACAGGAGCAATGGATTGCCGTAACCGGTGAGAATGATTTCTATAATCCAGGTACGTATAATCCCGCCGATGACATCTCTTATGAGGATATTATTACAAACTTTTTGCCGAGTATCGGTGAAGGAACTTGGCGATTACCGACTGAAGCTGAATGGGAATATGCCTGCCGAGCAGGTCGAAACGATACCCGTTTCTGGTGGGGAGATGACGAAAACTATGCAACGCTGGATGAATATGGTTGGTATTATAGTAACAGCTTGGGCGCATCTCACGAAGTTGGAAGTAAAATCCCCAATCCATGGGGACTTTATGACATGCACGGCAATGTTGCTGAGTGGTGTAGTGATTGGTATGGAGGATATCCCTTTGGTTCAGTGACTAATCCGCAGGGACCAGAAGTCGGGGTGTTTCGTATCCTACGTGGCGGCCATCTGAATGATAGTGGTGCATTTTTGCGGTCTGCAAGTCGTTATCAAAACGGGGCAGTTGCTGGCGGAGCTGGCTCAGGATTCCGCTTGGTCAGAAACGCGAATTAAAATTGAAGCAAAGATTTGAAAAAGTGGGTGAATTTCATGTTTGCCCACTTATTTTTTTGGGTAGAATCCGATCATTTTCCAGATAAATGAATGGATTTTATGCCCCGTCTCTACATTATCCATAAACATAAAGGGGCAGAAGCCGGCGATAAGGTTAATTCCATTTTCAAGACAATATCTCTGTAAATCTTCGTTTATTGATTTCGGTCCCGTAACTCCATAAAGCCAAACGTTTTTAATCCCTGCCTCAATACAGTCATCTACAACGACCTTAAACTTATCTTTATTCACTATAACAAGTGCGCCATCTGGAGTAGGGGAGATGTCACAGACACTCTTGAAACATTTCATTCCATCTATTTCATTTGCTTCAGGGTGGACTGGAATGATCTCCATGCCATTTTCCGTCAATGGCTTAACCAGCAAACGACTGAGTTCTTTTGGATCACGGGACATGCCAACAATTGCAACCATTTTTAGATCCAGAAAATTCTCTACTTCCGACATAGTCTGTTTGATCATTTATTAAAATCCTCAATGTGAATCAAAATATTTCGATAATAGTAATCATCCCAAAAATGAAACACAAACAGGTTTTTTAAGAATATTTCCAATTCCCTTGTAGAAGCTACTTCCATGAAAGAATCTATTGCTCTCAATGCCCAATAGATAAGGTTATTATTTGTTGAAATGATGTGGATACCGTTGACTTACCAGAATTTAGCAACTACCGTCTGATATGCTCTTCAACAATAAAGGTATCGTGATGACAACTGTAGCAAAAAATAAAACGTTAGAAGACCTGTTGGAAGGTTCTCCTCCAACAGGTCTATTAACCATGCTAAAAGATGAAAATATTTTCGAATTCAGAGCTAATATTGAGCGAATTTCTGTATCTAAAGATGCTATCCTTTTAGAGCAGGATGATTCTAGTACTGACATTTATTTGGTCATTAAAGGCAAATTGCAGGCTGTTATGCCATTAAAAGATGGCAGAGAAACGGTTTTAGGCGAAATAGGTCCCGGTGAACCGGCGGGTGAAACGCAAAAATTCAAAAGTGGCTGGCGTGATGCAAGAGTCCATGCTGTTTGCGATACTGATCTGATAAAATTGCCGAAAGAGGCGTTTGAACAACTAGCTGTAAAATCCCCTAGAGTTGTGAAAAGGTTAGCCGCAATCAGCAGGAGACGTTTGAGGAAAAATCAGGTCATTCTAATTCTATCTCAATTTCTGGGCCCACTTGATGCGGTCGATCTGGAATTTATTCAATCAAACACACGTTGGGTTAATCTGAAAAGAGGTGAAGCACTATTTAAACAAGGTGACCCAGGTGATTCTCTATGCGTTCTCATCAGCGGAAGATTAATTGCCGCTGTTGAAGACAATGAGGGAATAGAGCGTATGGTTGGTGAAGTAACACAGGGAGAGCTTGTTGGTGAAATGTCTATTTTGACAGGAGATCCAAGGTCGGCCTCTGTATATGCGCTCAGAGATAGTCTCCTGGCATTATTCTCAAATGAGACGATTCAGCAGATTATTACAAAATATCCGCAGGTGATGATGTACACTGCTCGTACTATCATTTCGCGCTTAAGTAAAACGATAAAAAGGCAATCTCAATCAAGGTTAATGACCAGTATAGCAGTTGTTCCATCAAACCCAAATATACCCATCAAGGAATTTGTTCTGGAATTGGAAACAGCACTTTCAAAATACACACCAACTTTACATCTGGATAGTAAACGTCTGGACCACCTTTTTGGCGTGCAAGGTGTTGCTCAAACTGAGGAGAATAATCCCTACGATAGCAGACTTTCTACAGCATTGGAAGAACAAGCAGCCAAGCCGCAATTGATAATTTATGAGTGTGATTTACATAAGACGCCATGGACTCGCCGATGTATCAGGCAAGCTGATCAGATATTAATCCTTGCCGATGCCACTGATAGCCCTGAAAAAGGAGAGATCGAAAATGAGCTTTTGGATTACCATTCAGGGATTACTGCAGCCAGTCAGACTTTAGTTCTGATTCATCCTGACAACGGGAAATTACCTAACGGGACAACTCCATGGCTGTCTGAGAGAACTCTGGACGCTCATTATCATATCAGATGGGGTAGAGAAGAAGATTATCAACGGCTTGCAAGAATTTTTACAGGAAATGCTATCGGTTTAGTGCTTGGGGGCGGTGGTGCGCGGGGGTTGGCGCATCTCGGGATCATCCGTGTCCTGCGTGAAGAGAATATTCCTATTGATATGATTGGTGGATGCTCCATTGGTTCTATCATTGCAGCCCAACCCGCAATGGGATGGGATGACGACTATATGTTGGAAATCAACAAACGGTTTTTTGTAAAAGGGAAACCTGCAAACGATTTAACATTGCCGGCGCTGTCAATTGTCAGAGGAAAAAAGCTCGAACAATATCTTCACGCTGGTTTTGGTGATACGTTAATTGAGGATCTGTGGATAACATATTTCTGTGTTTCCAGCAACCTTTCAAAAGCTGAAATCCTTGAACATCGCAGCGGAACATTATGGAAAGCAGTTCGCTCCAGTATTTCAATTCCCGGCGTATTTACACCGGTATTGAGTGGGAACGATCTATTAATTGACGGAGGTATGCTCAATAACCTTCCAGCTGATATCATGTACAGGATGTGTAAAGGAAAGGTTATTGGAGTTGATGTTAATCCAAAGAAAGATTTTAATATTCCTGGGAATTCGATTCCTTCACCGTGGGCTGTTATCCGTAACCGCATGTTTCCCACAAAAGGAGCAGAATCAATTCCATCCATCTTTGATATTTTAACACGATCAACAATTCTGGGAAGTGTTAGTAAAACTGATGAAGTGAAAACGAATATTGATCTCTATCTTGATCCACCGATTGATAAATTCGGGCTTCTGGAATTTACTGCTCTTCAGGAAATTGCAGATATTGGTTATGAGTACGCTAAAAAAGAAGTCCGGGAATGGAAAAATTCCCAAGACATTTTATAACTGTTATTAATCACAATCTGAAAGATGTAACTTATTGGGATGATATCTTCCAAAGTTCAGGTTTTTTAGCGGATATTTATTGTAAAATATTATAAAAGTATCAAGACAATGGGATGGAGGGATAAAAGTTGAAGTCATTAAATGATTCTTTGAAGGAATATAAAAAACATATGGAGCTTGGGATTATTCCAAAAGCTTACAGGGGAATCCTTGACTTCATGAGGGTTCTAAGAAACCATCTGAAGGAGAAATATCCAGACTATCTCTTTTCAGGTAATATCTTTGAAGGTAGAATGGACTATACCTATTTCCATTTTACAAGCCCGTTGTTGAAACAACATCAGCTAAAAATAGTGATTCTGTTTGTCCATGAAACCATGTCATTCGAAGTGCTGTTATCAGGTACCAACAGGAAGGTACAAGCCAAATACTGGCGACTTCTTAAAGACAATAACTTCACAAAATACCAATTCGCTACCGACCCTAACAAAGAAGACTATATCATCAATCATTCAATGTCTGATGATCCTAATTTTAGTGATCTGGATTTGTTGATACAACAACTTTTAGATGATGTAGATGTGTTTGTTAATGATGTTAAGAAAATCTTCTGATTTTAATTTCTCGCTAAATACAACAGAAGTCTGGAAGCCGGACTATTGAAGGTGGTGTTTGTATTTAATCTTTTGTAGTCGGATGAAAATTAGTAGACCATCGCTATAATTCCCTTCCTGTCCATAACCCGGCACCGGGATCATGGATGTAATAGACCTCTTCATTATGCTCAATCTGGTTCCAGCCTTGTTTCATTTCTGTTGTCGGATATTCTTTTATTGCTTCATCGTAAGGTCGGTAGCTGTATCCCACTGATTCAATCTCGCTTTTCGATAGATGCTTACAACAGTAGCTGATCTTGAATCTGTTATTCACGTTTCCGTGTGAGAGATGAGCCGCTGCTGCAAGGTTTTCTGAAAGTGATGGGCTACTTGAAACGACTTCCCTTATGTTTGCCCCTGCCTGATAGCCGTATTCACGGATTAACGAATCGATCCTCTTGTCTTCCCCAAATTTCTTTATTCCAGGCGCGAGGATGATCAATTCTCCGTTATCAGCCATCGCCAGACGTGTACGGTAGATCGCTTTATTTCCCAACCACGTACTCTGGTATTTTTTCGGATCGAGGAAAACCACCATCTTTTCAACCGGTTTTTCAATAATTGTGATGTTTTCTTTCTTCGCCAAAGAGGCTGCCTCATAAAAACAGTCCATCCCTTTGCCAGCAAAAACACCCTTTAAAATGGGAGTGCCGATTTCGTCAGGTTGAACGACTGTCAGGATATAAAGTATCTTTTCTTCAGGTAGATAAAGACGTTGAGCCTCGTTCATCAGTAAACGGACAGGCGTATCCGTTTTCCCGAGAGTTTTGTCTATACCGTAAAGAGCTCCGATGTAATGACTATCGTGAATGCTTTCAGGTCCACCCAGCCCAATAAGAATGTTTTTTGAATGATTGGCCATCCCGGCTACTTCATGAGGGACAACTTGGCCTACAGAAATGATTAAATCGTACTCTTCTGAAATGATCTCACGGTTTACCTTCACCTTCCACGGTTTATTCCATCCGTCGAGCGGAAGGTGCGATATGAATTCATCACCCAATTCGCCCAGGTATACAGAATCGGTACGCCAGTCGTGAACATTAAATAAAGATTCGGGAACAGAACCAAACATCGACTTGATTTCATCCGATGTCATTGGACGGTGGGTACCTGTTGCCGGAAGAATACTCTTGATTGTATGGCCCATTTTTTTATGAATAAATTCTACGATTTCACCAGAGAAACTGGTCGAACGTGTTGCATCTGGTGGAACGATTAAAGTGGAAGCAGAACCTGAAAATGCATCAAGAATTTCATCGAGGATGTCTTCCAGTTCGTTTGGTAAAATACCTCTTTCCCTGTTGACGTAGGATAGCGTCACAATACGACCTCATAGAATTATTGAAATGTTTTATGGTGTAAAAATCTCATCTTTTCTTGAAGATTTCTATATGCTGAACTTAGGTTCAAATCTGGATCAATTCTTTCGTATTCGTTGGCTATAATTTCGATGTTTCGATTTACATAAATAGACGCTGAAATCATCGCTCCGCGCAGAGACGCCTCTTTATTGCGTTGTACATATATTGGCAATTGAAAGATATTTGCTAACCGTTGAATCAGTTCTTCTGATTCAGCCATACCGCCTGAAACCACAATCTTGCGTTTTGAATATTCAGGAATCAATTCCAGAATATTGAGCAGTCCAATTCCAATAGCATCAAAACATGCCCTGACAAAACGATCAGGCTCAATAGATTCCGTATCAACACTGCAAAAGAAGTTGAGGTTGTCCTTCCAGAATGGAGAACGTTCTCCGTACAAATAAGGCAATACGATCAAATTGTCGTCAATAGATTCATAATCCCCCAACACAGAACCTAATTCTTCAAGGTTTAACCCTTTCTTTTCACAACACCATCTCATGAAATTCCCGCAGTTGTTGGTTGCTCCTCCGACAAGTTCATAACCGGGAGTAGCAGCATAACTGAACATGGAAGGGATGGTCTTTGTTGAAGATTTTGCCATATATCGTATGGCAGCACTGGTTCCCAGATTTACCGCTATATCGTTTTTATCAAATCCAATAGATCCTATTGTGCTGGCAGCACCATCACCAAGAACGGGAGTGAGGATAGGATTCTTTAAGATTGTACAGGGAGTGGTATCCAATGTTATGGGTTCGTTAAGAATTAATAGAGATTCTCTCCCGATTCCCAGTAAATCAAGTAACGAACTATCCCAATCTTGCTTTTCCCGATTAAAAAGACCGGTAGCTGATGCCATTGAAACACTCGGGATAAGCTGACCAAATAGTTTTAACTGTATCCATTCTCCGGGTGATATCCATTTAGAAACACGATTGAAAAGGTCAGGTTTCTCTTGTTTAAGATGGAGTAGTTTTGACGGCCAATAGGTTGAATGCAGGAAACATCCGGTCCGTTCAGTATATCCATCAAATACAGGATCGTTTTTTAATTCATTCAGATATTTTGCGCCTCGGCTGTCGTTCCACATGATCACAGGGGTTACTGGGTTGAAATGCTCGTCAACACCGAGTAAGCTGTGCCAAAAAGCAGATATTCCGATAAGAACAGGTTGGTCGATAGATATCTGTGTGTTTTGAATACAAGACAAAAATGTTGAACAGGTTTTATTCAGTAATTCGGTTGGGTCTATTTCCGATGCTGAATTTTCTTTACTGTGAACAACCAGAGTTTCACGATGGATTGTATCCGGTTCATACTGAGCATCATTATTAAAGGCAGCCACACGAACTGATGATGAACCTAGGTCAATCGCAATCCTTGTTGATGGATTGACCGTTACTCTTAAATTTTTGGCATTGCTGCTCACGGTAACAGTTTCTCTTCGCCGTTACCGAGCCAGTCACGGTGAAACCGTTTATTGTCAGGTTGATCAATTCGCCTGTAAGAATGTGCGCCAAAACAATCGCGCTGAGCCTGTACAAGGTTTGCCCCAAGATTGGGTGCAGAATATCCAACTACATAGGCTAAGGCTGCTGAAAAACACGGTATGGGGGTCTTGGCTTCCATCGCTGCTACAACGAATTCTCGTAAATCCTCTACATACTCCTGAATGAGGGCTTTTATCCCTGTATCAAAGAGGGAATTAGCTAAAGGTCGTTTCACCAATTCTTCAGTAATAGTTTCGACAGGGCGACCGTGCAGTATACACCCGGCACGCCAGGTCTCAGTGATTTGTCCTAGATTTATTGGCCAGTGGTTTTTTGTCTTTTCTGCCGAAAGAATCATCAATCCCTGATCAAACGATAACAGAGTGGCGAGGTAGAGTGCTGATTCTATTTTTTCGGCGATGGTCTCATTAAAATTGTATAAGGCATCCTCAGAACTGTTCTTGACCGTTTCAGTGTTCCTATTGAGACAAGATAAATTTCTACTAAATACTCCTTCAGCTAAAATTCCACATGGGATAGTATGACTGAGTCCAAGTTCGATGGTCCAGCCACCTGTTCCCTTCTGATGGGTTTCATCTCTAAGTGAATCAATGGCGGGAATACCACTAGTTTCATGATTCTTCAAAATCTGTGATGTGATTCCAACCAGAAAAGAGTCGTTGATCCCGGAACTACATTTATCAAAGAACTTGCTGATTCCGTCGTGGTCCTGTTTATAAACTTCATGCATTATCAAATACGTCTCGGCGATGAGCTGCATGATGGCATATTCAATCCCATTATGGATGGTCTTTACGTAGTGACCGGCACCACCCGAACCCATCCAGTTACAACATGGATTACCATCCTTGCTCTTTGCTGATATGGCTTGAAACATCGGGCCAACGGTTTTCCACGCTACCTCAGAACCACCCGGCATAATCGCCGGACCATTCCGTGCACCTTCACTACCACCTGAGATTCCTGTTCCAATATATAGAAATCCTCGATTTTCGATCTCCAAGGCACGTTTTACTGATTCATCAGGATGTGTGTTACCACCGTCAATAAGGATATCGCCAGGTGAAAGGAGGGTATATAGCTTGGATAATGCTGATTCAACAGGCTTTCCCGCGGGAATCATCAAGAGAATTGAACGAGGAGAACTTAATTCAGTAACAAAGTCCTCAATGTTATCGGAAAATCCCAGATAGGTGTCGGATTTGTTTAATTTAGCGTAGTGTTCCATTGAAGACGGATTCTCATCATAAACCTGAACACTGATTCCATGATCAACAAAATTTAGCGCTAGATTACCACCCATCACTCCGCAACCGATTATTCCTAATTGTGCTAATTCTGTTCTCTTTTGTCCACTAAACGCTGTCATTATTTTTCCAAATTGGTCTTAGGTATTTCCTTGATTTCAACAAGTTGCAGAAAAGTAAAGCTTATCGTCAGTGAAGTAAACTGTTTCATCTATTTAGAAAAAATATGCTTTCAATTTATTTCTGTTAATTGAGATATTCTTGCACGATGTTAACCTGATATAAATGCAAAATCGTTGGTCTCTTGTGTGTAAACTATAATGATAGTTGACAAACTATAAATATAGTTATATATTTGAGCCATGAAGAAAGAACTCACAAAAGCAGAACTACAGGTAATGCAAGTCCTGTGGGATATAAAAAAGGGATTCCTGCGAAATATCGTTGATAGCTTCCCAGATCCTAAGCCAGCTCCAACAACAATTTCTACGGTTCTGAAGATTCTTGTGGAGAAGGAATTCGTCGGGTACAAATCTCTGAATAGATCAAATGAGTATTACGCCAGAATCAGGAAACAGGAATATGCACGTTTTTCAATGAAACGAGTCGTCGCAAGATTCTTCGATAACTCATACCGTCAATTCGGATCTTTTTTTGCTGAAAATCAAGACCTTAGTATTGAAGAACTTGAAGAACTTAAAAAAGAAATTGAATTGCAGATCGAGGAGAAAAAAGAGAGGGAGAAGGAGTAATGATTGAATATCTCCTCAAGAGTTCTATTTGCTTGATCCTCTTTTACTTGTTCTTTGTGGTTTTTATGCGCAGGGATACTCATTTTCTATTAAATAGATATTATTTAATAGGATCCTTACTATTATCGCTAATACTACCACTATCGAATATTGACCACATTTCTTTCGTCACAAGTTTACCTGAAGTTTATAATAACGAATCATCTGAATTTACAGACTATAAGATTATTGATGAAGCAGTTGCAGGATATCAAGAAAAACTATCGGGATCTATTTCAAAATCTGAGTTTTTTCTGAATGATTTGGGTTTAGTCAGGATTCTATATGGAATCATATCAATATTGTTTGGAATCAAGTTCTTATTTGCAGTTGTATCACTCTATAATCTCTACAATAAATCACGAACAATATGCTCAGAACATTATATAGTTGTTATCTCAAAATCTATAAAAGCACCGTTTTCATTCTTTAAATGGATATTCGTTAACAGATATAGATCAGACTGTAAAGCAGATAATGCTGTATTGCAGCATGAAATCGCCCATTCGAAACAACTTCATTCAATTGATATAGTACTTAGTGAAATTTATTCAATAGTTTTCTGGTTTAATCCAATTATTCATCTTCTAAAAAGGGAGATAAAAGTCAATCATGAGTATTTAGCTGATGATAGAACACTGAGAGCCGGTATAAACATGAGAGAATATCAGCACTATCTACTGAAGGGTCCCTACCAAAAGACGGATATTCTATTCGCTAGTTCCAACGATTTCTCTCATATAGGAAAGAGGTTTAAAATGATGAAGCGACAAAGATCTCATGGCTTCTCACAGTTAAAAGTGATTCTTAGCCTTCCAATAATTATGATGTTACTGGTAGGTTTTGCCAATGCCGATGTTGAAGATTCGCTTAATATGGCAAACATCGAGCGGTCTCTGAACATTAAAATCGTTGAAAATCCTGATTCGCCTCCGAAGCTGGTTAAAACACCAAAACTCACGATGGATAATTGCAAGGATATCCTACCTGAATCTGTAACAAACGCACCTGAAGATATAAATCTTCAAGCTAAAATTATTATCGGAATGGATGGAACAGTATTACACGTAGAAATTCTTGAAGAGAAACCATTGGGTTATAACGCCGGATCATTTGCCATTGAGTTTTTTAAAAGATGTACCTATGAACCGGCAATAAAAGACGGAAAAGTTGTTGTCGCCGCATTGGAAGATATCCTCATCCTTAAGTAATTGGAAAACAAATGCATAAAATAATGTTTTGGTTCATCATAGCCACATCTCTCTCTTTTTCCGGCGTTTCACTCGCAGTTGATGTTTTCGAACTGATGGAAAAAGCAGAATATGACCGTCTGGATTCGCTACTCATTTCTGATCCGGATCTTGCACAGGCGCTCAACAGTTCAGGTTCGTCACTACTCCATAAAGCATCGGAAAATGGGAACATCAAACTGATCCAAACCCTTGTAAGTATTGGTGCCGACATCAACCATTTAAACCAGCGTGGATATTCACCAATTTTCTACGCAGTCCATTTCAAACAAGCTAGTTCTGTAAAAATTCTTGCTGATTTGGGCGCCGATTTAAATCTCCTTCAGGGTGGTGCGTATACACCTCTTTGGTGGGCAGCATATAACGGTTCATTAGATATTTGCAAAAGTTTGATAAAAGGCGGTGCCGATATTGAAAAACAATCAGCAACTGGGCTACCGATGGTTGCAGCTGCGTTTAACGGAAATGATGATATAGTGAATTTATTTCTAACCAAAGGTGCAAATCCCGATAATCAGGTAGAAAATTCTGGATGGACTCCGTTGCATGGCGCCATTATAATGGGGCACTCATCAACGATTAAGCTTTTATTTGAAAATGGAGCTGATCCAGATATTAAAGATGTTGAGGGATACTCGCCGCTATTGCGTTTGATCAATGATGGCAACGCTAATGTACAGGAGTGTGCTGACCTTCTCCTTCAACAGCGAATAGATTTGGAAGCACAATCATTGTCAGGTGAAACTGCCCTGATCCTGGCTTCCAAAAAGGGATATACGGGGATCGTCCGGAATCTGCTGAGTAATGAGGCAGACCTTGATGCAAGAGATGTAAATGGAAAAAACTCTCTCCATTATGCAGCACTATACGGATATTCCGATATCGCAGAAACGTTGCTGGCTGGTGGGCTTAACAAAAAGATGAAGGATGGTTTTGGAAAGACACCCATTGATTATGCAAAACGATACGGACATGAATCAACTTTTAGGGTTCTTACTAATAAATTCTTGAAGGCAGAAAGAAAAGATGGGTTGAATCGAAAGCTGAAAAAGAATGAAGTACAGGTTTTCTATCTAGCAAACCGAGGATGGGCAGCCAGAATAAAGAATCATCTCCTGATATTTGATCAAGAGGACTTTTCACGTCAGCCCGATGAACCGTCCCTTTTGAACGGGCGTATTAGTGTTGATGAATTGGAAGGAAAAAATATCATTGGTATTTATACTGCGTTTCACGGTAACGACGATATGCCGTCTCAACTTCAACAACTTGACGGTAAAATTGAAAACATGCGTTACGTACACAACAAGTTCAATCCGTTCCGTGCTGTCAGGAATTCGTTTTACATGGAAGGCAGGATGGAGGAAGTGACCGACTGTTTCAGAGTCACAAGTATTCCGATGGATGAATATACTCTCGGTTATCTAATCGAGATTGATGGGTTAACTATTTTCTTTTCAGGATACAAGGGTGACAACGAGTCCTTCAAAAAGGAAGTTGATTATCTGAAAACGAAAGTTCACGATGTTGATATTGCATTTTTACCGTCAAACATCAGTCCTGAATTACATGAGAGTACATACTATTTTGTTGAGAACCTGAACCCGCAATACGTAATTCCAATAGCGAACGTAACGGGTTACGAGGATTTATATTTTGAGATGAAAAATATACTTGAGGGCTATAACTACAGAGGCAAGGTCCTTTGTGCCCGAAATCCGGGCGACAGGTTTGTTATGAAAGTGAAATAATTACAAAACTCGACGTTTTGTTACGTCGGGTTTTTTATATAGAAAAATGATGTTAGAATTTGGGACACTACTTCATCAGAATAATCTTTCTTTTGAGTTCGTCATGACCTGAAATGTCAGCATGTATAATATAAACTCCTGATCTCAGACCGTCACCATTGAGTGTGAAACTGTGTTTTCCCTGAGTATGAACTGAATTTGTAATCTGGAGAACTTCACGACCGAGTATGTCAAATAGGGATAATTTCACGCTCCCAGAAGTTGGAAGAGAAACAGTTATCGTTGCACTCGTATTAAATGGATTTGGGAAAATATCCAGCTTGAAATCACCAGGGAAATAGGAATGTTCTTCGACAAATGAACCATTACCGTCATTTCGCCACAATTTCAATTCGTCTGAACCATTGTAACTACTGGCTGATAGGATATCGTTATCTCCATCATTGTCGATATCGCATACATCAAGAGGCCATGGACGGTTAAAACTCGTGGTGAGATTGTGTTGTGTCCATGTGATATTTTCTTCACCGTCATTATGGAACCATGAAACAGTGTTATCACCCTGTGCTGTAGCGACAACGTCAAGAATTCCGTCGCCGTCAATATCCGCTGCTTTTGCTATACACGCGTCATCAAAAGTCATATGAAGGAACTGTTCATCCCACGTAATTGGATCGCCGCCCTCGTTTTTCCACCAGGAAAGCAAATTTCCAACGTATCCTGCACCGAGCACATCAGAGTTTCCGTCACCGTCGATGTCTACACCCTGTACAAAGTGAGCTCCACTGAAATTTAGATCAATTGGATAAGGCGTCCATGAAGGTGGATTATTTCCATCGTTCTGGTACCAATATACATCGTTATCCAGAATACCGGCAGAAATAATATCCATATGACTGTCACCATCAATGTCAGCAGCATGAACTGATTTCGCTATTTGGCAATCATCATCGATCATCTGCTCAGTCCATTGAATAGGATCACCGCCCTCATTGAGCCACAGTTTAATGGCATAGATCCCAGAAGCAGCACCAAGAACGTCTATATCACCATCCCCGTCCATATCTTCGGAATAAACTTCATGAGCCTGTGAAAATGATTGAGTAATCGTAAAACGTTCCCAGTAGATCGGATCGCCACCGTTGTTACGGAACCAGTAAACGGATGAACCATAAGTCGTTGCTAAAACATCAAGATCGCCATCCCCATCAAGATCATTGGCATGGACAGAATGTGCTGCATGCATATAGGTGCGAATCACAAATCTTGTCCATTCGATAGGTTCGCCACCTTCATTCCGAAACCAAAGAACACGGTTTCCTTCGTTTTCTGCAACTAAAATATCTAAATCGTTATCATCATCTAAATCGCAGCAATAGATACATGCAGCGCCAATAGTTGCGGCGCTGATATCAATTTCAGTGAATTCGGGTTGGCAATAGAGAATATGGGGAAGTAGGGTAAGCGAAACTATTGATATCAGAAGCAGCAGATTATAACAACGGACCGAGGTGGACATAACTCATCCTTTCTGCCTTATGGCAGACAAGTCAATTTTGCGGTTCCTGAACTGAACACTCCGGCTCCTTCATTAATAATATATGGAAAATTCTATATGAGACTAATAAGCAAGACCAATAAAAGAAAATTTACTTCTATATTGATCAATATCCACACGGCAAATCAATTCGGAAGTAGGATACTAAACTGGCGGTTGTTCCGTACTACCTTCATGGGGTTCGTCAAGTACAAGTCTTTTCGCCATACTGACAACAGGATCACGAACGTAACCAATAGCTTCGTAGAATCGAATGACATCAAGGTTTGTTTCACGTATTTGAAGATTAATTTTAGGGCAACCCATTTCTCGTAGGGGTATTTCCACAGCATCCATCATTATTCTTGCAAGACCTTGTTTTTGCATGTCAGGATCGACTGCGAGGTAATTAATCCATCCACGATGGCCCTCATAACCGCCCATAACTGTTGCAATGATTTTGTTATCTAGCTCGCCGATCAGGAAAAGTTCTGGATTTACCTTGAGTTTTCGTGCAATATCCTCATTCGGATTATTCCAAGGTTTCACCAATCCACAGCGTATCCATAGATTAATAACCTGATTCTCATCTGTAACTTCATATTTTCGAATCTGCATTCATGTCTCCATCTATGGCTTGTTTCCAATAATGAATAAGGAAAATAAAAAAATCATCTAATCGCTATAAAAATATATAGTTTCTATAATTCTAAAATAGAGAAGAAGAGCCACAGAAGATTCTAAAATCTTCATGAATAACTGGATTATTCGATCACGATAAATCATATTACTGATTAATATCATTGAAGTTAGAAATGTGATTTGTATGAAAGACTATTGTTACATAGTTTCATCCATGGGGAAAATTATGAATTATCTAAGAAATTCTATTTCGACATTGTCTGTTTTTTTGTTTGTACTTGTCCTTTCAACTTCTGGGCAAGCCAAGGATGACAATAATAGATGGGGAATGTCATTATCTGACATGCAAAAAATAAGAGTTGATGTTGCAGCTAGCAGTGGAAAGAATGCTCAAGACTTATTTTCCACTCCATCAACAGTTTCTATTATCGAATCATCAACTATAAAACGTTATGGATTCACGACGGTAGCTGAAGCAGTTGAAGTCTTAGCTGGAATCAGTGTTCCCCGGACATACCTGAAAAGAGATGTGATAACTTCTCGAGGAATATTGCAGGACCATTATTCCAATAAAATTTTGATTTTAATTGACGGTATTCCTGCCTGGCATGGCAGTACTGGAGAAGGAAATCTTTCACGAGTAAACATTGGTAGCGTAGAACGTATTGAGGTCTTGAAGGGACCTGCATCTGTTATCTATGGAACAAACGCATATGCAGGAGCGATAAATATTGTCCTGCAAAAATCAGAAGATCAACCATTTAACACTCATATGACGATTGGAAACGGAAATGTCTACGAAACCGGAGTCTCATATTTCCATAAATCAGATAACTACCACGTAAAGGTGTCAGCAAGTACACGTGAGGATCAGGGTGTTGCAAGAGAATTTACTGATGAGAGTGGTGTCACCGGTGATATATACGATTATATACGCGGTGGAAATATCAGTCTGGATTTGAAATACAAAAATTATTCACTCTTCTTCAATGGGTTCTCTGCGGAGGAGAATTTCTTGGGGGTAACACCGAAATTCACCGGTGGAGCTGGCGAACCTCACAATGCAGACGGATATCTCATCAATTTTAATTATGCCAGAAGTATGGTGAGGTCATTGGATCTCCGGTATAGTCTGGTTTATGATTATCAGTCACGTGATCTTTCCCGTAGTGATGCCGATGATATTCGTGCAAGTGTCGTTGGGTCACGTTTGCTAAATCGTGCAGTGATTACTTCAAAGATGGTCGACAGGTTGGTACTTGAAATTGGTGGGGATTTTGATATTCGTCAGAGTTACGAATATCGTAACTACAATGTCCTAAGTGATTCAACCATAAGTGAAAACCACATGAAGGACCGTAGCATATCTGAATTCAGTTTGTTTGGGCTGGCAAATTATGAGTTTTCCAGATTCATCCTATATGCAGGTTCAAGGATGACGAATAATGAACTTTTCGGAACAAATCTTTCGAATACCGGTAGTGCAGTATTCCGTATCAATGATGAAAACAGCTTAAAATTAATGATCGGGCAGTCATATCGTGCACCATCTTTATTCGAATTGTATTTCCAGACACCAACAATGACTGTCCTTGGGAACGAGAACCTTGATCCTGAATTAAGTACTTCATTTGAATTGGCTTATCTGACGAGCTTTAGGAACCTATTTGTTCAGGCTTTAGGTTATCATGCAGTTTATGATAATAAAATATTCCGTGGAAAGATTCCAGATGGTACTAGTGTGTACACCAATGGTCAGGAATTTTCAGCCAATGGATTAGAATTGGAAATCAAGTATTTTCGTCCTGAATCTATCACAGGATTTATACAGATCGCCTACATTGATGGGGATGATGGTGATAAGGTTATTAGCGGCACAACAGAAAGTTATAACTTTATGTATGTGCCAGACCTGACAGCAACGATTGGTCTTTCTATTCCTCTCGGTTCAGGTGGTATATCAATGGTTGGTCATTATGAAGGTGAACGTGAAGGACCATTTGAAAAAATTGATGCACAAAATTGGATTGATCTGAATCTTTACTATCTCCAATCTTCAAAGGATTGGAACTTGCGTCATTCATTTATGGTCAAAAACCTTTCTGATCAAGAATTACTTGTTCCTGAGTATGTACGAAGGAATACTATAAATAGTGTACCGATGGGAGTAGATCGAAGGTTCATGTACCAGATATCAATAAGTCGTTGATATACCTAGAATAAGAGACTTCGAAATAGTATGATCCAGATCAGGAAACCTAGCCCGAAATCTGTGTGATTAATGAGACTGGTTGTAATGTATAATGATCTTTTTGGTGCTTTAGATGCCATAAATCCAAGTCCAAAACTGGGAAATAACCAGAACCATGGCAGGATAACTGTTGCAATCCCAAATACTACCGGCATATAGAATTGATGACGAATAACAGGAACAAAAATTTCTATTATGAGGTAAATTCCTGCCAAAAAAACTCCGATTAGATAATGTGATAGTAATGCAACAAGTTTCTCATTGTTCAATGCTTGAGTTTTATTGATATCTTGATGAAGGAATTTTCCTTTAAGCATGTAAAGTATCCATCGCCCAACAGCTTCTGGTTTTACAAATGGGTGGATGATACTCAATTTACTAAAAAGAATTGCGAGCAGATCCATAACGAGGGTAGCAAACACGCCCATTAATGTCATTTCGAGGATGAAGTTCATCATAGATTATTTCTTTCTGGTATTGTGACTAATATGGTATATCACTTGAATATACGATACAATGGCATAAGAACATATTTCTTTGATATAGTTTTAGAATTTTGAACTATTTTGGGATTTATTAAACACTATTTAAATAAAAGAGAAGCAACCACATTACCCCGTAGTTGCTTCTCAAAAAGTAAATTTTTAAGGTTTTCTTTAGTGATATTCTATCACATCAGCAGTAACGTATATTACCGTTTCTGTATAAAACAGGGTGTTCACAACAGCAGCATCGTATCGTACATTGATCAAACCTAACGATCTTCCTTCAGCTGGACCGTGCTCTTCCTCAAAGTTATTCCAGAAATCTTCTAATGCTTCCTGGTATTGTTTTCCCGTTCCTGAAACTCTGATAAGCGCGAATGATTCGGTGAAAGCGCCCATGGAAAAGCTAAGACCTAATAGGTATCCTGCTGATGAGGACCCAGAAACATTTGTCTCAACAATTTTGAAGTTTGCTTCTTCAAGGTTGACGTTTGTTTCACTGGTTGCGAGGTAAGCACCATTGCCTGCACATCCAGTCATAAACATAGCAAACATCACTAGAGTCAAGTAGATCAGTTTTAACTTCATGATAAATCCTTTTCTATTCCTGTGAAATTAGTCAATAAGGTTTTCAAGTTTTTCTATTCACACCAATAGCAACCTATGTGCCAAGTAAGTGAATCATAGAAATGGGAGTATATAAGTATCGGATAAGTAACAGCTATATAAGTATATAGGGGGGAGGAGAACAGTGAATTATCAATAGTTGATTCCTAATTTATCTATAAATTAAGTGTCAACAGTTGTTGTTTCCAATGGCACAGTGTGTATTAAGACATACTCCCAATAGGAAGGAGCAACCACTTAAAGTATTCAACTACATTTTATTGTTTTTTGCTAGAATGAAGATTGAGTCTTCTTCTTCAAATTCTTTATACGTATGAGTCTCGACTATTGTGAAATATTTTGAGACTAAACCAACAAGTTTTTCCTGATCGTGAAATAGAAATAACATTCCTTCCATCTCAAATTCCTTATCACCCAACCAGAATGTATGTGCAAAAAGGCCATTTGGTGAGATGACATCTTGTTGACGTTTTAACGACTTTTCTAATTCATCTGATGTAAGGTGATGCAAAACCTTATTCGAAAAGATACAATCAAACGACTCCTTGGTATCTAGGGAGGTTGCATCCAACTTCAAAAACGAAATATCGCTAAATCTTTTTTTACATCTTCGAAGAAACTCTTCTGAAAAATCCGATCCAATAACTTTGTATTTATTACGTAAATAGTAGATATCATTTCCTGGTCCGCATCCCAGTTCAAGTAGTGATGATTCATCTTTCAAGTTTCTATCCAGCACTTCATATAGTTCAGACCCGTTATAGTCGACGCACATCTTTTCATATTCATCAACTTTTAATGGATCGTTATAAAATTCCATTTCCTCACCTTATTTTAGTATTATCACATAATAAATAGGGATTCTAGACTATATCAAAATCCACTAATCACTTAATCAACAACATTTTTCTTGTAACACTTTGATCAACTGACTTAAGCTGATAAAGATAAACACCGCTTGCTAATTTACTGCCATCGAACGTTACCTCATGACTTCCAGATTGTTGAACACCATTCATCAGGACATCTATCAAGCTACCTTTAACATTGTAGATACTCAAAGTGAAAAAATCAGTTCTGGGGATTGAATACTTGATTGTTGTGCTAGGATTGAATGGATTCGGATAGTTGGCTGAAAGCTCGAATTTACCAATTACATGATCTTTGGGTCCTTCTATACCGGATGGTTCAATTAATCCATTAATATCATATCGAGAAAAGAATTCCCAGATTTCTGTGGGAGAATCAAAATACCAGAGATTTTGTGCATCGGAAGTGGGATAATCATGTCCCCATCCAACATTACTATCGTTCTCTCTGATCATTTCAACGTTCGAACCATTGTCACCATTGCTGAAGACAATCCGTTCAACTTCAATACCATCATTTGGAAAAATATCAGGTAATTCAGTAATATCAGGGTCTGATTCGCAATGATTATACTCAACCCAGTGGTTTATCCCAACATCGACAGCAGGATCATCATAGTAAGATACCATAATATCTGCAGTATTATTAATGGCTAAAATTGGCATCTGATGTTCGCAATTAAACTCTGAATACATTATTTCATTCATTTTGCCCTTAACAGGGGCAATTGCGGCAAAACGGTGACTCAAAACACTGGCGAGATAATAACTCATATATCCACCGTTTGAATATCCAGTGGAATAGACGCGAGTTGTATCAATATTGTAGCCTGAAATTATCTGATCCAACATCGCATTTGTAAATCCTATATCATCAACGTTACTTGTGCCAACATTCCAATGTGTAAACCCATTGGATACTGCGCCTTGAGGATAAACAAGGATGAAACCAGATGTATCTGCAAAAGGTCGAAAATCGGATAACGTCATGAAATCATCATTTATTTGTGTCCAGCCATGAAAATTTAATACAAGGGGAGCAGGGGATTCGCCTGAATACATCTCGGGGATATAGAGGATATATTCTCGTTCTAAACCGTCATGCAATATTGTCTCAGTAAGGATCTGTTGAGCTAATACAGTTGATGAAGTTAAACACAGACTGGAGAGCAGGAACGAGCGAAACAAATATCGAAGCATTGTAGGATAACCTTTCCGGTACTGATATGGATGAAAAACACGCTTGCTTAACCTATAGAAGATTGCATCCCAAATCAATCTGAATAATTATGTAAACAGATGAAGAGGATATTAAAAGGTGGGGAAGGTATTTAACCTTTTATTTCAAAATATCGAAGAGGTCGCAAATATTGCAACCTCTTCGATATTTTTTATAAATTCACGTTCATTTCCTGGCATGTAAATACTTGAGCTTTGGAGCCATCCCTGAACGTTATTTCCTGTTCCATTACTGCTTTAATCTGTTCCGGACTTGTGAGTTCAGGATCGAACTCTATGACAGCTTTATGTTCAGCGGCGTAAGTCGTGATCGAAATAATTCCAATCTCATTTTCATATAAACGAGTGAAAAATCCAGCTGTACCCTTACATTTGACACCGGCAACAGTAGCTTCAAGTGTAGCAACCTTACCTTTATTTGCTTCAGCAGAAAATTCAATATTTGTCGTTGGATTTGTAAATGCGAGGCGGAGTGAATAACCACCAATCATAAGACCAATCGCAAGAACCGGGATTAACAGGCGTGGTATTTTCATAGTCAGCTCCTTTCTTATACTTTAGCTTTTAAGGACATACACTCTTTTACCGGGCAAGCATCAATACATTCCAGACAGTTCGTGCAATCAGAATGACGCAATACATTCACTGTGTCGGGATGCAGGTCATGAGGGCAAACCTTATGACATTTTTCGCAGTCAATGCAGGTTTCCGGATTCCTACTCACTTTAATAAGCCCAATCAGACTCAAAGGATCCATAACCGCTGCCAGGGGGCAGAAGTAACGGCAGAAGAACATGGGGATAAACCATGAACCGATAGCGAAAATTGCAAGAACCGCCCATGTTATCCAACCCAAGGTTCCATGACCGAATCCGGAAAAAATAGCATAGAAGGGATCATAACCTCGAAATATTAGATCACCGGTGTGCCAAGTATAGTACAGTACTACAACCAAAACTATATAACGTAAAGGTTTAAGCCAACTGTTTACTTTTGTAGGGATTTTCTTAATTCGTTTTCCAGTGATTTTCTCACGGAAACGGAAAACTAATTCGCTGATAAAACCAAGAGGGCAAACCCAACCACAAAATGCTCGTTTGGCGATCAACGTTAAGGCAATAACTGCTAAAAAGAGTGAAAAATTAGCTGGTCCAAGGGCACAGGTGAACTCGCCATCCTGGAAGAGGCCATAAAGGCTTGCAACACCTCCAAAGGGGCAAAGATTCTCAAAGGAACGGCTCCCATAGCCCAAGGCATACCATGTTATTGTACCTAGGAATATCGTCAATACACCCCAACGAATTACACGTGTCTTCATAAAATCCATCCGTCCTATCAAGAGAGTTGCTTAGAATTTATTATGTTCCTGAAATCCCCATTATCTAAGAAAAATACTGATATCCACTATCAGTACTAACTTTGTGAAAAGTTACTCATTTGAAGCAAGGTTTTCCAGCCGCTCCTGAGTTGAAATTGTCTGATATTAATACATTTTTTAGAAGAGCTGAGGATGGGATTTGCTGCAAGATATTTTTCATATCTCGCAATTTTAAAGAAACTCCCTTATATTTTCTCGTCAATCTGTATTTTACCACATCAACTGAAAAATTCTCACAAAGTCTTTGCGTCATGTGAAGACATTTTTCGTCATTTAGGTGACACTAGGAAAATTAAAATGGATTAGAGAGGAAGAAAAATATGTTCTCGAAAGACCTGTTTATTGAATTTTACGAACGAGTTAATAAGAGTATTAACAAGCTACTTGACCATTGCCAGAATCTTTCAGAAGAAGAGTTGAACAGGGAGATGGAAGGTTTTGGGTATCCAACAATTCGACTCCAATTACATCACATGATTGGAGCTGAAAAATACTGGGTGGGAGTTCTTTTGGGACGGATTGACGCAGATGACGACTCACACCTCTATACCTCAATTGATTCTCTTGTGGCCTTCAACAACGAGGTTTCAAAGGCAACCATTGAATACTTGAATTCTTGTGACGAGCAAGAGTTTACGACAGAACGTACTATGTTGACCTGGGGTAATAGGAAAAAAACTCTTAAACCATTTAACGTTCTTATGCGTACCCAGACTCATGTTTACCATCACCAGGGTCAGGTACTGGCGATGTGTAGACTTCTAGGAAAACCGGGCAAAGGATTGGACTATCCTATAGAATAATCTGTAGGAAGGTATTGAGTTGATTAGATGAATTATGCCTCAGTTAGTTTATTGAGAAACTAGTTCGATTACTGGTCTACTACACTATTAGGAACTATATTGGTATATGGTTAATTAAATCCTCTCCACATCGTGGAGTTTTAAATGAGATTGTCATTATCAACTAATCCTGTTATTCCTCAGCTTGTATTTGTATTTTTTGATCCACCTCTATCGTGTAAAAGTCAGCCATTACCGATAATAGTGGATTTCTCCACGCATATTATTTCTGATATGATATGCAATTAGCGCATATTGTCCATGACAAATAAACGAATCAGTAGTCATCAGTATATAAAAACGAATAAAAATAGAAGTGTATTAGTATAGTAGTCAAAGGTATTCTACAATAAGGTTACTTTTAATCACGATTGGGGGCAATATGAAAAGGCTAATTTGGGTTATTACGTTATCTTATCTTTATTGTTTCAGCAATACAACTATGGCGCAACCTCCTGACATTCAATGGAGTGAATATTATGGGGATACAAGCTCGGAATATTTTACATTCTCCCATGAATTATCTGATGGCAGTCTGATTAGTGGAGGGAACAGGTATTCCATAGCACCAGGGGCCACAAATTATTCCCATAATTGTTGGCTTGTAAAAACAAATTCATCAGGGGATGTGCTTTGGAATCGTACTTTTGGATCTGATGATCAGGAATATTTATATGAAGGTAAAGAAACGGCTGATGGGAGTCTCATTCTTATAGGAAGATGTGAAAACGAAGGGACGGGCTACTCAACCTGGTTGATTAATACGGATTCAGAAGGTGAAGAGAATTGGAATCGAACCTATGAATACGGGGAGTATAGTCAAGGGGTTGATGTATACCAAACAGAAGACGATGGATTTATCGTTTTAACAAGTTGTTTTACTGAATCAAGAGGAAAGGATTTTCGGCTTATCAAAACGGACTCTAGTGGAGAATTGGAGTGGACCGAAACATATGGTGAGCAATATGAGGAATCTCCCAATAGTTTATGTAAAACAAGTGATGGTGGCTATCTCATGGTAGGATTCACACGTTCTTTTTCACCAAGTAGAGATTGGGCCGGTTGGATAGTAAAAACTGATTCAGATGGGAACGAACTTTGGAATCAGGTGTATGAAGCTGGTGATGCCGGAATATTTAATAGTGTTTCACCAACTACTGATGGAGGGTATATAGTTACAGGTTATTGTGATGGCGATGCGATGGTGAATTTAGTTTGGGTAGTAAAAACTAATTCCCTAGGTGAAGAAGAGTGGGCACAAACATATAGCAGCCGGAATGAAAGTAAAGGAATATCGATTCAACAAACCAATGATGGTGGTTATATAATAATCGGAAATACAAGAACTTGGGCCGATTCAGATACCAAGGATATTTTTGTCATTAAAACAGACTCTTTAGGAGTTACTGAGTGGACTGAATTATATGGAGAAGATGGAGATGAAGAAATGGCAGCGTCAATTTGCCAAACAATGGATGAAGGATACTTTATCTCTGGTGTTAAAATGAATCATAACGAAAATATCCAAGGTTGGCTAATCCGTCTGGAAGGTGTTGCGATGCCCCCACAACCATTTTCACTACTATCACCGGCAAACAATGAATTGTTAGAACTAATGGAACCACTAGAAGTTGAGTTGGATTGGGAGGTAGCTTTTGATCCAAATCCAACAGATATGTATTACAACCTGACAATTCATGCGCAAACTACAGAATATGATAGCACAATCGTGAATCTGTACCTTGATGAAACGGAATTTACTCTATCTTTGCCTGAGCATTTCGGACTAGTTCAATGGGAGGAAACAGTTCATTTTGACTGGAGTGTGATAGCCTATTCAGATGGTGATTCTGTTGATTGTGATTCCCCATTTTCCTTTAATGTACAACCATTTAGTTCTGTCGGTGAAAATCCCGGTGATTATCTTCCTGGTACTCATATAATTGATTCAGTGTACCCTAATCCATTTAATGCTCAAACCGTGATTAAAGTTGTTTTGCCTGAATCATCAGATTTGCGGATTAGCGTAACGAATGTTAGTGGGCAAATAATGAAAACTATATCGAATGGCTATTTTGATGCTGGAATACACAAGTTTACGATAAATGCAGAAGAATATGCCAGCGGGATATATTTTGTTTCGGCGTTTGTACAGGGAAGGATGACCGAAACCAGAAAAATATTATTGATTAGGTGAGTTATTATTTCAATTGTCGAAACAAAAAGACCGGATCATTTCATCCGGTCTTTTTGTATGTAACTTGTGCTGATGTGGGGCGAATAATCATTTATGACTACCCTTAAACCGTTGGATCAATTTCCCTTCACGGCGATATTTGCCCCAAATCTTTTCAGATTGACGGCGTTGATGTTCGTCTTGACGCAGCTCGAACGATTGAGCGTCATGATGTAGTTTCAGATAATGATCATATCGTTCACGTTTAATCGCACCCTCCTCAACTGCTTCTTTCACTGCACAACCGGGTTCTGAATGGTGAGTACAGTCTCGAAAGCGGCATTGATCTACGAGAGCTTCTATTTCAGGAAAAACCGAAGCAATACCGTCACCCTCGGCCAATTGTAGTTCACGAAGGCCGGGTGTATCAATTACGATGCTGCCGTCTGGCAATACGATCAGCTGACGATGTACAGTTGTATGTCGGCCTTTTGAATCGACTTCGCGAACAGAACCTGTATCCATTCGCTCATCACCTGTTAAAGCGTTGATCAAAGTCGATTTACCAACCCCTGAGGGTCCAATAAAAGCAGCGGTAATCCCTTCACCCAGTTGGGCACGGATTTCGTTTAAACCTTCAGTGGTCAATGAACTAGAGAGGATTACTTGAACACCCGGACTATGTCCTTCGGCTTCCATCACTAGATCGTAGGCGTCTTCATGCAAGTCGGACTTGTTTAACACTACAACAGGTGTTGCGCCGCTGGACCATACCACTGAAAGATAACGTTCAATCTTGTTTGGTCTGAACTTTGAATCCAACCCTACGACAATAAAGACCACGTCTACGTTTGCAGCTAAGATCTGGCTAGTTGTTACATTGCCAACCGTCCCACGGGTAAGTGTCGTTTTGCGGGTTAGCACTTGTGATATTTGGTCGGTTTCATCCAACACAACCCAGTCGCCAACTTTTGGCATCGTCTCGTGTTCTAATGATCGACTTTTCGGGAGGTGTGCTTTTCCGGCGCCATCTATAGACAAATATTCGTACTCATTACGGTGTTCGGCAGTGATTCGAACGAGTTGGGTATGGTCAAACGATGAATTCTTGAGTTGATTTTCAAAAAATGAGGAAAATCCTAATTCAGATAATTCTAACATGGTGTTGCTCTCCAAAATCTTCAATCTTAAGTATTAAAAAAATAGCAATAAAAACTTGATCCGACCGAAAAAATGTAACGGTGGATAAAAAGGAAAGGGATCAAAAACAGAATGGGGGGAAGGAGGAAACAGAAGTCAGTCATTAAAAATGAACTGAAGATAGGGTATTCCAGTATTCCCTTATTCCGCAAGATCCAAATGGAGAACAATTTTAAACATAAACCCTTTCACGTATTTATTGGGGTTGTTAAACGATCAAGTACTTAATATAAACAAAAGAAAGATAAAAATCTTACTCATAGAGAACGAAAGACTCTATCCCTTACTGGTTGAACTAATATAAGGGGAAAAAACTTATAAACCAGAGTTTTACCCAGTTATCATTCGTGTCATTACACTCCCGGATCTCCGGTGTGGTCTCATCCCAGGCGTCAGAATATCCAAAAGATGTGACATAAGCTGTATTTGCTACTCCTGGTGTCGTCCAAAGAACAGGGTTGTCAATACTGAAAAGACCACCTTCATTTTGCCAGTAATATTCATAATAAGTTCTTGCTGACCAGCATCCAATATAGGCATGGTTCAGAATAGGTATATTATTGCCATAATCAAATATATGAAGAGCATATGGTTGTAGCCATACACCATTTCTACTAATATAGATATTCAATTGAGTAGTAGCAGATGGATCGAGCCCATCATTACAAAAACTCATAGGATTATTGTCATTACATAATTGTCCGAAAAGTGTTGTATCACCTTCAAAATAGCAATCATTTTTAAAGACATAGGTCGACTCAATTGACCATGAAAAAGGCATCGTTGAGTTATTTGTATCAATTACCTGTGAATTTCGGGTCATCGATGATGAATGATGAGATGCGGCAATATGGTGACGGTGAACATTAACATTCCCCGAACCTATGACAAACTCAACCTTACATGGTTGGTCCATTTTCATTACATCAATAAATTCTTCGAATTCACCTTCGGGGCTTGTTATATCAAGATCAAAATGGACTCGCCCTCGAATATCCATTTCGAAATAGCCTTCACTATCAGTTGTTACACTTCCAGAACTGGTTTCAGTCGTATCTGCAACAAAGGATGATAAAACTACTGAATAATCTACTGCCGGTGAACCGTCGGATAAATACAGATTGCCAGATAATAGAGTATTTGTCATAGATGATCTTTCGAGCATCATCTTATCATACTCCACCGAACTGTTTGCAACTTCTATCGGACCATGATAATAGGTCACGTATCCAGAATGGAAAAAGCAGATGTCGTAGGATCCGACTTCCAATTCAATACTGTAATATCCATTATTATCGGAAGTAGTCTGGTATTTCTCTTTAGTGGATCGTTCATGAAGAATTACCCGAGCGTCTGAAACTTCACCACCTTGGTCTGTTGTCAAAAAACCATATATAGTTAAATCGCCCGGTCCTGAAAAGGTATTGTCGTTTGAGTCGTTCTCACAACTTGTGAACAAAAGTAATACAATAGTTAGAATCAACAAGGAATACCGGCGAATAATTCTAAGCATTATTTCTCCTTCAGGGTCTTGTAGCATTAACAATACTATCCAGATCGTTCAGAATATACATCTTTCATGTCATGAATTATAAACATTTCTCTTTTTCAGGGATTAAGTTCGATATTTTTGTAACAAAATTATTATGAGGGTAAGATAACAGGTGTAACCATATACATATTTTCTTACGACCGGCTTGGTAATCCCAAGTGTCAGCATTATCATAAATATTAGCTGAATTATAGAATTAATAATCATTATGGTCTATAGATGAAAGACTACTACAGTAAGAATCTGAATGCCGGGAATCTGGAGAAATGTTACCAGATTGCACCGCCACGCATAAAGCAGTACATGAAAGCTGAAATGGATTATGTGTTGGACCATATTCAGCCAAACGACACCGTGATTGATCTTGGATGTGGATACGGTCGAACCCTGCCGGCTATCGCTGAAAAGGCCGGATTTGTTATTGGAATTGACAACTCATTGCACAACCTGCAAATGGCGAAAAACCGTCTAAAAAATTATTCAAATATTTTTCTGGCAATTATGGATGCTGAATTACTTGGTTTGCCAGATCAATCGATGGATACGGTTGTTTGTATTCAAAACGGTATCTCAGCGTTTAAAGTTGAACCAATCGTTTTGATTCGTGAGACAATCCGTTTGACAAAACCAGACGGCAAAATCCTTTTTTCGACATATTCAGAAAAAATCTGGGAAGAGCGTTTGGATTGGTTTGTTAAGCAGTCAAATGCCGGATTACTCGGTGAAATTGATTGGGATCTGACAGGGGATGGGACCATTGTCTGCAAGGACGGGTTCCGTGCAACAACTTTCACCTCAAAACAGATGCTCGATTTTGTTACAGGAGCAGGTCATCAAGGAACGATAGTTGAAGTAGACAGTTCAAGTATGTTTGTTGTTATATCTCCATGAGTATGACAATTTCGATCAATTTTGCTGTCAAAATATTCAACTGGCAGTCAAAAGAAAACCCGGAGTCATCCGTCGAAAGCCGGACAGGTCGACTCCGGGCTACTTGTGAAATAAAAGAAGATTATCCCCAAATACCTGTTGGGAGGGTTTGTTTGACAAAATCCTTAAAATCTCTTGCTGGGCGACCAAGTGCTTGCTGTACACCGTCAGTGATTGATTCGTTCCTACCGTCCAGAGTGATTCCCATCAGTTCTGTAATAAACTCAGCGATGTGGGGTGGAAGCCCTTCGGCCAGTAGTCCCTTTTTCATTTCTTCAGGAGTTATGGATAGGAATTGAATTTCCCTACCTAGTGCTTCCGAGAATTCTGAAGTCAACTCGTTAAAACTCATCAGACGTGGGCCTGTGACCTCATAAAGCTTACCAACATGCTTATCTTCAGTCAACGCTGCTGTTACGACGTCTGCAATATCTTCAACGTCGATAAAAGGTTCACGGGTACCGTTAACCGGTAAGGCAAGTACGCCACTTTGTATCGCAGGAAGTAACATTCCCTCACTGAAATTCTGAAGGAACCAGCTGGCTCGAACAATTGTCCATTCCAAACCTGAATTCATAATGATACGTTCGCAATTCTGTGCGCCTTCTTCGCCTCTACCAGAAAGTAATACCAATCGTTTCACATTCTGATTCTTTGAGATATCAACAATGGCTTGAATTGCTTCATCGGCACCCGGTACAGCCAAATCCGGGGTAAAGGTGATGTATGCGGACTGAACACCATCTAAGGCCGGTGCCCATGTTTCAGGTTTTTCCCAGTCGAAGGGAATCTCAGAGGATCGTGAACCAGCTCTTACCGAAAATCCATTTTCTTCAAGTCGTTTTTGTACTCGACTACCTGTTTTACCTGTTGAACCAATTACCAATATTTCTGCGTTCTTCATCGTATTAACTCCTTTTTGTTAATGTTTGTGACACCAAGATATTGATGTAAGAGTGGCGCATCAATGATCAAATCACTATATTTATTTGCAGATCGTCCAAAAGGAGTAGACGAATGAATGATTATGTGCCAAGAGATCGTGCTCAATTAGTAGATAATTCTGATGCACTGGGCAAAGCTCTACATCATCTTAGAATGCAAACAGCGTTATGTTGTCGTTCTGAATTGACTGCACCTTGGTCAATTGAGATGCCATCACTTGAAAACACACTAATGCTTCATGTGGTGACTTCTGGAAATGTCCTGATAGAAATTGATGGAGAAGAACCTCTAAGTGTTGGAGTTGGACATCTAGTATTAGTAGCTCATGGTCGAGGTCACCGAATTAGTAGTGCTCCCGGAATGAAGAGCGAAGATTTGTTCTCTTTACCCGTGGAAAAAGTTAGTGACCGTTATGAGATTCTTCGTTACGGAGGAGGAGGGGAACGAACAAACATGATTTGCGGAGTTGCAACGTTTGAACATCCAGTAGCGATACATTTACTGAAAGCGTTGCCGGCAGTTGTTCATGTGGAGACATGGAATTCACCGCATGGTGACTGGCTTCAGAACACAATGAGTCTGATGGCTATTGAGGCCGGTTCCATGCGTCCAGGTGGGGGAACAATTGTTACACGTCTGGCCGATATTCTGGTAATTCAGGCAATAAGATCATGGTTGGATTCACCAACTCATGAGACTACCGGCTGGTTGGCCGCAATGAGGGATTCTTCTATTGGTCGCGCAATGGAGTTAATACATAAACAACCTGAAAATCCATGGACAGTTCAGGGACTCGCTGAAGAAGTAGCGATGTCCAGATCTGGTTTTGCAGCGCGATTTACTGCATTGCTAGGGATGTCACCTATGAATTATGTTACAGAATGGCGAATGAGTCTGGCCACAAATCTTCTTAAGGAACGACTCTTATCTCTATATGAAATCTCAAAACAGTGTGGTTATGCATCTGAAGCAGCTTTCTCGCGAGCCTATAAACGATTTACCGGTGTCTCACCACGAAAAGTATCACGTGAAATGATAGAGGCAACACCAATTGAGTGTGTATTGCCGTCATAGATAATCACTTAGTATTGACCTTCGGTTAAAATATATTGTTAAGATTAAGGACTTTTGTCGCCCCCGTCGACGACGCACGAATACGCCGTTATAATCAGGAAAAGGATAAATAATGGATGCCACCATTCTCACCGAACGTTTATGTATTCAACGACTGGCAAAAGGCGATGCTGAGACTGTTTTTATGTACCGTTCTGATCCTGAGATCAGCCGTTTTCAAAACTGGGAGCCGAGATCTTTGAGTGAAGTGGAGAACTTTATCGCTAGTCAAGAGGGGATAGAGTTAGATACTCCGGGTAAATGGTACCAACTTGGAATATATGATCGTAATAATGGTGAATTGGTTGGCGATTGTGGGATTCATGTTCAACAGGAAAATAATCATCAAGCTGAAATAGGAATCACTCTTAGGAAGGAGTTTCATGGTAAAGGATTAGCCACTGAAGCGCTAAAAGCGATCCTTGATTACCTTTTTAACACAATGAATAAGCATCGTGTATTCGGATCTGTGGATCCTCGCAATAAGGCATCAATAGCGTTGTTGGAGCGAGTAGGTATGCGGCATGAAGCACACTTTGTTGAGAGTTTGTGGTTTAAAGATGCTTGGGTGGACGATGTCATTTATGCAATACTGAAGCGAGAGTATGTGAAGGAGTAGTAATGTTGTAAGATGGGAAATGATATATCCAGGGTATAGAATATGACTTATTTCCAAAATCATTTGCTATACTCTTTAAATAGTATTTCCCAACCTTAGAACATACTGCTATTGTGTGCGATTTTGTCTGGAACGATTTGTAAAACATCCCAATGTTCAACAATTTTTCCATTGTCATCAAACCGAAAGATATCTATTCCAGCATAATCGTGGTCTCCTGGCCATTGTTGAAAACAATGCAATACGACTAGATTTCCCTCGGCGATGGAACGTTTGAACTCCACATGTTTTCCAGGGTATTCATCGGCCATTTTCTCAAAATAGTCGATAAAAGCTTGCTTTCCATCGGCAACTTCTGGATTGTGTTGGATGTATACTTCACCGACGAATTGTTCAATCGCTTCTCGTGGACGGCATTGATTGAACATCATGTCGTAGAATGCCATTGCCTTCTTTTTAAGTTCTTCTTTAGTGTTGGTCATATACCGCAACTTTCAACTTCATTTATGGTTAAATGTAGGGTCCTATCATCTCTGCCAAAAATTTGCTAGATGAAAAAATCCAGTCAAATATTAGACACTCTGAATCTTTCAATATACAAAGAAAAGTTAAGGGGATTTTCGCCTTTCTAATCTAAACCTATGTGTCATTATATCTAATTGATATTTCTTCTAGAATGTGAAGAACAATTTTTATTTCAGATGAAATAACAGTATTCTTATTCTTGAGCCGCCTTATGTGCAATATGTTTGGAGTTCAGGATATGTTCTATCCATCGGAATTCTCCCACAAAAGTAATTTGCATCAATCTTCAAAACATTTTATTACACTGATTTGTTGTTTATTAATTATTGTACTTGCGTTTATACTACCATCTCAATTATTAGCTCAATCACTCGATGAAAACGATGAGATTCGTTTTGAACTGGGGCTGCAATCGTTAGGTGATACAAGAACATTTGGTCTTGATATAGCTGACGTTGATATAGCTGACGTTGATCTAGATGGGGATAATGAAGTTTTCATTTCCAATTTAAATGGTCCAAGCAGGTTATGGCTCAACAATGGCCAAAGGAACTTTGTACAAAGTGGTCAGAATTTTTATGCAAGCCCTACAGTTTCTTATGATGCCCATGATGCAGCTATGGCCGAGGATGATTATGGGAATTCAAAGAATTTCAAGATCCATGAAAACTATCCAAATCCTTTCAATTCATCAACTACCATCCCATTTGAGGTGAAATTCCCGACTGAAGTCACTTTTTCCATTCTTGATATCACGGGCAGACGTGTCGCGAATTTATCGAAGGGAATTATGAACTCTGGTTATCATAAATTTAACTGGAACGGGCGAGATCATTTTGGCCAGAAAGTTCCTTCTGGAACATATTTTTGCAATATGATTGTTGGGAAACAACAAAGTAGAACCATAATGTTAAAGCTAGTAAAGTGAAAATATTATCCCTCTAGCTAACTTATAGATTATATGAATAATTCAGCACTAACGATTTTACGTTAGGGAAGAAACGATGCTAATTCCCCATTATTTAGAATCACCCTATTCAATAGTTAAGAGAGTATATCTAGGATTTAAGAGAATCTTTCTTAAGAAAATGCCGCTTGAAAATGAATTCCAGAATTACGATCAATACTGGAAAAGCCGCAAAACTGTACAGCATCAGTTTAGATACAAATACGTAGCGTCGCTACTACCAGATGAAGGAAGTGTCCTTGATCTTGGATGCGGACGTGGTGACTTTCTGAAATATCTGAAGTCTATTAAACCCAACCTTAATTTGACCGGAGTTGACGTTTCCGAGCTTGCAATAAATGAATTGAGAAAGGACGGTATAGATGGAATAGTATGTGATTTAAGCAGTGAGGAATTGCCAGACGATCTGAATATTGATTACGTAGTATTAATGGAATTCATCGAACATATTCCCAATCCTGAGGATATCATTAGAAGTCTTAATAAGCATGGAGTAAAAGAATATTTTATAACGATTCCAAACCTGGGATTTATTGAACACCGTCTCCGTCTTGCTCTTGGCGGAAAGATGCCATTAACTACTATCGAGGTTCATATAAATGAACATCTTCGTTTTTGGACTGTTTCTGATTTTAAACACTGGGCGGATCATCTGGGATTAAGGGTCGAAAAGATCGTTGGACAATACGGAGTATTTAATCTTTGGAAAGTATGGCCAACTCTTTTCGCAAGTGGACTTATATACGTTTTAAGGAAGAAATAGCAAGAAACATGGATTCCAAATGATAAAGATTGTGGGTCATAAAGGGGCATCAGGGTATGCGACAGAAAATACTCTATCGTCATTCCAAATGGCGATAAACACCGGCTGTGATCGAGCTGAATTGGATGTCCATAAGACCAAAGATGGGCAGATTGTAGTTTTTCACGATGATAATGTTTCCAACCTGACCAATGGTTCCGGGTTTGTATGCGATTTGACATTAGCCGAATTAAAGGCATTGGAATACAAACATGGTGGAGATATCCCCACACTTCAGGAAGTGATAAATGTTTGCAAGGATAAAATTGATTTACAGATTGAACTGAAGTCTGATGGGACTCCAGAATTGGTTAATAATCTTATTTTGAAAAATTGGATTGAAAATCAGGTTGTTATCACATCATTTCGTCCGAATCTGCTCAAAGAAATTAAACAGATCAACTCAGATCTAATAGTCGGCTTACTATTTGGTAATGCTGAGGAGATGAATGTCATATGGAACCTGATAGACACTGTTCCCTTGGATTTTCTCGGTCCGTATTCCGGTCTGATAACAAAAGAATTTGTTGATAAAGCCCATAGTCTCGGAAAACCTGTCTACGCCTACCGTGTGAATGATAAAGAACTTGGCGATAAGCTGAAAAAGATGGGTGTTGATGCCTTAGGAACCGACTTTCCAAAACTATTTAAAGCCTTGTAAACAGCATATATTTCATCTGGAACAATGTCACTAATCCCCTTCAACTATTTTCAGCCCGATAGATTCGAAGATAAACAATATAATCCCTATAAGGACCCCTCCACCCAGAGGGATGAAATCGAGTCCAGTAACAGATGCTCCAAAAAGGCTAAATGCGCTTGATAGGGAACCAAAACAGCCGGAATATTTTGTATGATGACAGAATGGTTTGTCGACTGACAAATACTCAATTTTTGCTACTTCCTTCTATTTGCAAGAACTTCTTGGGTTAGAAGCCATGATTTGCCATCATCATTTGAATCATACGCCGTCCAACGGAAGGAATCGGATTTGATGTCAGTAAACATCCATCTGGTAATTGTCTCTTTGTTATCAACATTTATCTCGTTTATTTCAATATCATCACCTTTCCTGATCACCTTAAAGAAAAACATAAGATTAAGATGGGGGCCAACCCATACAGTACGCCATTCATCGCTTTCATGATTATAGTAACGGAGAGTTGTACCTAATTCACCTTCAGGATACTTTCCCGTTCCTCTGAATTCGCGAGCGGGGCAAATCCAGTTATCCTGAATAGCGCGACCTTCAAGTATCCATGAAAATATCCATTCACCAGGAACAGACCAAGTACTACCGTCTGCATTATGTCCTATCCATTCAAAGTCCCAAGTACCAACAAACTGACCGAATAGCATTAGCTGATCACGGTATTTATCATCAGGACCATCTGCAACCAACGTGTTGATAAAGTCACTTTTCATGTGATTACCTCACATTTCTGTTTATGTGTCCTATATATTTCATTTAGATTTTCATTGGTGTTATGCAAACGACATCATTATAAAAATGCCCGGAAATTGGTTATTCCCGGGCTGTAAGATACTCTAAGATAGTAATGTACTATTTGATCAATACTATCTTTTGAACCTTGTTGATATTGCCTGCACTGGCTGAAATGAAGTATGCACCGGAAGACCATTCTTGCCCATTAATGTTGAACGTTTTGTATCCAGCCGGCATCTGTTCATGAACCTCATTATAAACTTGCTGACCCATAACGTTAAAGATGGCGATTCTTACATCTGCAACTTCCGGTAGATCAATCTTTAATGTAGCCGTGGGGTTGAACGGATTCGGATAGGATTGGTGGATGCAGAATTCCATGGGAAGATTTATTTCTTCCACATCATTCGGTATTTCATCTTCTTCAGCATCGACATTTCCGCTACCAACACCGTAAATCTTGTCCAATTCAATGGCATACCATTCATTCAATTTTAGAGGGTCTTCTTGCTTTAAATCGCTCAACTTACGACTATAGTTTAAATATAGTTTCTCCAGATCCGCCTGACGTTTCATAATCATGGGATTTTCAACCCATGAATCCAGAACTGCCGATGCCTCATCAAACATATTTTGTTTGATATACTTGCGACTCAATAAACGGGCAGCCTCTAGTTCTAACATAGTCGTACCATCAGGATCTGCCCACTGTGAAAGCTGTGAAATAACCTGATCAGTAGAATAATCACTGCCTCCATCCATTGAACTAATTTTCATCAACGCATTTTTAACCTTTGTTGCGTTTGTACTGCTGATAACAGTTTGGCTGGAATTAGCCATAATCTCATTTGGCTCCATCGAAACGTGACTTGAGATGTTGTTATCGGGTAAACCTATTGCATCATTTCCGGGATTTGGTAGATCTGCGAACGGCGAAGTATTAAATGTGGTGAAGCGGTTTGGGGCGCAAATATTTATCCATTCCAAATCTTCCTCACGATCATCTAGCATCCAACTGAACCATGTTCTGAACGGTTGACCATCATGCGCCGCATCGTTTATATATCGTCCCCAGTAATTATTGTTGATCCAGCTAGTATCTATAAATACTGTACTTGAATCTATATGGTCTATCATCTTACCAAAACAAGGACCATAATAAATATTTTCAACCTGATTTGGTTGAAATATGATCAAATCATTGTGTGTACTTTGAATGGTTGCATACTTTTCTAAAGTTTGTGAATCATCAACAAGGTCGATCATCCAATGATCATTTGTAGGATGTATTGTTGGGCTACTGTCTTCTTGCCCACAATTGTAGATTAGGTTCCTTCCTTCTAATTCAACACTACCAACAGAATCAAATGAACCTAAGAAAACGGTTGGTGCATTTATAATATTTGAAGTTCCGATTACCTTAATAGCATTTTTAGCACAATCTCTTATACAGCTATGGGTCATTTGAAAGCCAACGTTTGAAAGGATGCCAATACCTTCTTCAGGATTGAGAGTATCAATACCTGTTGATGTTATTGAGTCACATCCATAAATAGAAAACCCGACATTGTCTCTCGCCACAATACAGTTGCTTTTTGTCTCAAAACTTGAAGTATTAATCTGAATACCAGTAACGTCTATCATTGTTAATCCAGAGCCCTCTCCGAATTCACCATTAACGTCACTTTCGATTACACAATTTGAGATAACATCCGAACCCGAATTACAATCACTTAATGAAATACCATAAATACAATCTTGAAGATTACAGTCAGAAATATCTAGCGTTGAGGTCAATCCCTGGATCCTCACGCCTGTCTTGTAACCAGAGATTGTTTCATTTTGGATTGTTTTAGTCAGTGTTTCATCTGGATGACCACTAAAAATGTGAATTGCTTTAGATTGTGTGCCAGGTGTTCCATCCCATTCATAAATATTGTTTGCTAATTCGATACCTCCAATAGGTTGTCCGGCTGCGGGGAGATAAACACCGTAGTAACAATTCGAAAGTGTGTCACTTCTTATCTCGGTATAACCATCCCTACTTCTGATAAGGATTCCATATGAACTCCCGTTCTTGTATTCACTGAAATGACAGTCAGCGATTAGAATAGAATTAGAATCATCTTCAGAAAATATCCCGTGTGATTCGATTGTAGAACCCGGTATTGGTACATAGAGTCTGCTATTACTTACAGTGGTAAGTCCCGTGTTGTTTGTTGAAAAAATACCGTATCCTTCGTTGCTACAGGTTAAAGAAGACATATTTACAGCTTGTGTAACTCCCTGCATACTCACACAGGCTGAATTCTCATCACTGTTTAATCCAGATAACAATGAAGAAGTAATAGTAACAGCATCATTTAATGAATTTAGATAGATTCCATTACCCATAAAGAAGATTGTGGCATTATCAATGGAAATTTCGTAGCCACTGCAATTTTGAATATTAATACCATCGTTAGAGATACCACTCATTACTGTTTTATCAACGTCAATAGTCCCATTGATGTCGGATAGTTTAATACCATAATTACTGTTGCTTACGTTCAATGTGTCAACGAAGAAGCTGCCTTCATGTTCATCAATAGTGATTGCTGATTCATTATTGCTTGTCATGGTGGCATGTTTGAGCGTAATATCGCCTGTTACTCTTGTCGTATTTATCCCATATGCACCATTATTTACACTCAATGTGTCGACTAATAACGCACCAGTGTGATCTTCTATCTTGATTCCTTCTGCACTATTATTCACGGCAAAATATTGATCTCCATTAATATATATTGGAGTACCCGATTGGCCGACACTTAAGCCACTAATACCGTAATTGACATGGTTATCTTCAATATGAAGGGATGGTCCACTCGCGTAATATACTTCTATTCCTTTAGATAGCGAGTTTAAAGTAAGCAGTTGATTTCCGATAATATAGATTTTACTTGAAATACTTGAAAGGAAAATTCCTTTGTTGATATAAGGTATAGTATTTTGGTTTATTTTTAGATTGGTTCCGGTCATATTTGAAATAAAAACGGGAATGTCATTGGTTGCACCATCAATTGATCTTACCTCATTCCCGGAAATATCTATTTCACCATTTGATTGAACAACTCGTATTCCAAACCTTCCGGCAGTCAGTTCACAATCCTCTACTACTAGCGAACCACCACTAGATATCTCATCTATACGTATCGATTCAGACGTTCCTGTGGTCCCAAAAATATTAAAATTGTTAAGAGTAACTGGACTGGTCGTATTGCCAACTATCAGTCCGTCTTCTCTGTAAAAGAAATCACAATTATCAATGTCTATACTACCAGAAACCAATCCGACGTTTATAAGATTGTCAATGATATCAAAACTACCGGCCGACACCAGATTACTAAGATTCAGGTTTACTATTGTTGGAGTATCAAGCAGGTAATCATTACAATCAGTTATTAACCCATCGTTTAAATTCAACGAATGGAATGCTCCTGTGAAGGCTTCATCGCAACCGCGAAGGTAAAAGTTATCAAAACTTATACGTCCTAATCCATTAGAAGCAATACCTTGCCAGCTTGATCCAAAAATACGGTTAGAATCAGCGGGTTGTCCTGAAGGATTTATATGAGTTACTGATAGAATGCCTGTCTGATGAGTATTTATCCCGTAATTATTATCAAATTCCCACGAAATAGGGGGTAGTCCTTCTATAAAGCTTGTTTCAAGTTCAGAAACATCTGCATATTCTTCGACAAACATATTATCTTCGAAAATTATAAATTCATTGTGGTCTTTAGCAACACTTCCACTCCAGGATCTAGTGTTATCGTACAAGAGTCCTGGGTAGGTAAGGTGTTTTTGAATCCTGTAACATTCCTCACCACCACTATAAGCACCTATATCAACCATGTAATCTAAATCAGAAGGGGATGATACATAAATGTCAGTATAGTTAACTACACCTGCGTAACCATTTGTGCCTTCATCATATAGTAATGAGTTATTGCTGAGTCGATAGTTAACATCAGAGATTGAAACGAAAGACGGATCCTCATATAGATTGTTAGTACCAAATTCCAGCCGGTTAGGTCTACCCAAAGCATCAATAATTATCCAGGGCTCATTTACAAGATAGTAGTCGTTATAATCTATAAATGAAGGTAAATCAGCAGGACGATTCAGATACCAATCTGGATTGTGGATAAAAATCCCAGCGACTGTTTCCTGAATAATATTATTGTTTATGAATAATTGCATGTCTTCAAGATCAAATTCGATTGGATCAGTACCGGAATCATACCTGTTTATACCTATGTTAATACCGCAATTCAAATCCACTAACTTAGTATTATCAGTTGGAATATGATCAATTACATTGTTGTTCACGATATTCCTGAATCTTAAATCTACTGAAGGTTGATAAAGACTTCGGAAGAATATACCACAACCCGTTTCTTTTTTATTAATTCCTTGTATAAGAATGTTGTTTCTTGTAATAGAATTCAAAACTGCAGCGTGGAAATAAATTCCAGAACCTGCATATTCAGCCACAGAAAGCGTACTACCTTTTATAAATTCTTCTGGATATTCAAATAGCCCACCATAGCCTTCAATTATATTTCCGGTTATTTCAGCTCTATCACTGAAAACCCAGAGGGCAATATCTCCATCTTCTTCAAACCTGTCATCCGCCATAAAAATACCATTACAATCAGTATGAATACGGTTGTATCTTATAATTAAGTCGGCTGATTCAGAACGAATGGCTGTTTCAATTGGGCCTTCTAATTCACAGTATTCTATAACTGCTTTTGGAAAGCAATCCGCATCATTTCTTTTTGGATCTTCGGCCATTACCAAGTTAATCATAGGTGCTTTCATTTGATGATCTTTAACCGACTCGAAAAGGATATAGCCGGTTCTGGACTTTTCACCTCTCGTTGGTAGACCTTTTGCAATAAGGATGACATTACCTTCAATTCGTAATCCTCTATCGTTATCGCCAAACCTGAGAGTTACACCAGGATCAATTTGAAAGAAAATTGGATTTTGACTGTCTTCATTTATAACGCGCAATCCAGTATTAAATTCGTAAACCCCATCACCATTTGGTGCCCCATCAAAAGTTAAGCGATCACTACTGGTATAATCCGTCCATGCAAATGCTCCATTGAAAAAACCAAGCATCAATGTCAGAGCGATCAGTCCAAAAATGGTTTTCTTCATCTTTTTCTCCAGTCTTTGGTTATTAAGAGTTTATCTAATAATGACAACATAAACTTACTGATATACAACGTCAAGTTTAATGGGGGTGGTGATTAAATAATAATAATATATGAGAGCCAAAATGTGGTGTAGTGTAAATAATTAAACTATCATCCGTGTAAATGGTAATTGAATTTTAGTAACTAAAAGTGCTAAAAAATAGTATTGATTATTTATTTGACACGAGTGAATACTGTAATCAACAAATAATTCAGTTGATGATTGAATGAGGATAGTGGCAGGATTGTGAAAAAGAGAAGTGAATTTATGGAGAAGTATGGTCGCCATATTTTCCAGTTTCCATCAACAATACTCACACTGGTAAGATACTAATCAGGCGAAGAATACGTATATGAATATTTCATTGAATATCTATGTAATATTAGCCAATCGGTTGTAGTTAGTAAGGTTTACAGGTAGTCATTCATGATGATCTTAAAACTTCTTAATGAGAGAATATCTCAAGAAATTAATTCTTTGTGGCTAAAATATTCTCCAGATATCGTGAACGGAATTGATCCGTCAACATCGCTCTTTTTACTGGTGGCATTTTTAATACGGTGCCGAAGATCGCTCCCAAAACCCGGTGACTTACCAGATCCTTACGGTCAAAGAGCAGTTCATGGAATTTTCCTCGTTCAATGGCCATTAAAACGACTTTATGGACACCATTTAGAGGCGGTATTACATATTTTTCACGTTTGACAAGGCTGATCCCTTCCTGATCACACACTCTTACACATACTCCACAGCCCAGGCATTTTTCGGAATCAAGAATGGCTTTCATCCGTTTTGGCTTCTTAGGATCATTAGCGGAAGCCATTGTCATCGCTTCAACAGGGCAGATGTTAGCACATTTACGGCAACCATTACAGGCTTCTTCGTCTATAACAGGTAGATAGTTCGTAGTATGGATGGGTTTAAGGACACTGAATCTTCTTTGGGCAATTAACGCTTCACAACAACATCCACAACAATTACAGATGAAGTTAACGTTTTCACGGACGTTTTCACCAAACTGTACCAGGTTATGTTCATGCGCCTGCTGTAGAATTTCCATTCCCTCAGATTTATCAACTCTTCTTGCAACCTCATGCCTGATCAAGCTGGAGGCAGTCGTATTGAACGTCATACAATTATCCATAGGAGCATCACAAACAGTACCGGCATGAAAAGCTTTATGACGACAGTAACAGATACCAACTCCAATATCGGATGCCGTTTGAATGACTTCGCTGGCGCGTTCATAATCCAGAACATGAAGGCTTTCCTGTTCAGGGAGTGCAAGTTCATTAACAAATGCTCGTCCGAGCTGAGTTTTTTGACCCTCGAACAGTTGTGTCATGAATTCGTCTTCAACAGTGATGTACTGCTGAAACAATTCTGACAGAAGCTTCTGATCGATGTCATCACGGATTCGCATCAGTGAAAACTCAAAAAAACCTGCCATGGGAGGGGGGAGGGCATATAGAAAGGATCCATCTTGACATTCTATATCTACAAGGATTCCTCTGTCAGCGAGTTCATCTAAAGACTTTCGTGCTTCAGATACAGGTTTTTTCCAGATAATAGCCGCTTTCTTCGCATCGAAAGGTTTGATTGGTAGTTGAGATACCAATCCTGCTTCGTCTTCACTGAACAGCATTTTGAGGATTTTGAATAGTAATTCTGTTGGCGGTGCACCGAGAGGGTAACGATTTAATCGTTCACTGAGTGTCTGGTACGAGTTTTTTACGGTATGGTGGGACATGACACTCCTATGTTACTTTGTATAGAATACAAAATTCAGTCGGAATTCACCAGAAAATCTTCAGAAATTTTTAATTCTATTGAATGATTTTCCATTAGCTAAAAAAAAGCCCAGGATCTACTGGACTTTTTATACGCAATGAATAGTAATCTGAGATTTTTAAGAAACTAATACAACATCCTATGCTTAATGCACCATATGTTATTGAATCAAAACTTCATCATGGATAACCATTCAGGTTTAGCCAGTTTAATCATTACACTGACTAAAAGACCTAGCATGTACATTCCACCGGCCATTTTGTTGTAATGGAATGACAGGGACACATAATATAAGGGCCAAGTTCTAAAATAGTCCTCAGACGGTGGTTCGGTTGGTTTTGGACCAAGGTACATTCTCCAGACTTTAATCAATCTAGGTATCGCAAAGAGATACAGCAGTAATACACCCCACCACAGTATACCGCCACTCACTAGGGCAGCAATTAATACATAGGAGACAAGCCACATACTCATAGTAACTGCTTTTGCCAGGGGATAACCAAGTACGATGGGTAAAGTCCTGACACCTTTTGGGGCATCATACTCAAATTTATCTAGATGTTTCCCCATTAGGACAGACATAACTGTAATACCATAAGGTATCGAAGCAAGAATTACTATCCAGGAGAATTCACCGGTTGTGACAAAATAGGTTCCTCCAATCATCAATGGCCCCCAAACTACCAATACTGATGGTTCACCAAAGCCATGATGTTTTAAACGGAACGGAGGGGCGACGTAAAAGAAGCTCAGTACAAATCCAGCAAGCGCAAAATAGGCTACTGGCATCCCCTTCCAGAGTATCAGGCTAATGGCGATAGTGAGTCCGACAAGATTTGTGACAACAGCGGCTGTTGTTAGTCCGGTTCTTGATACCCAGCCTGCAATGATTGGATGTGGAGCGTATAATGCACGAGGATAATTTTCGGTATCAATTCCTCCTTTTTCATCAAAGAGATCATTCATGATGTTGTTGGATACATGAGCGATAACAATACCTATCGTCGCAATAAACCAAGCAAGAAAATCAACACTTTTTCCCATCAAAACAGCGAGCATCAGTGCAAGTATACCAGAAGTCCAGGTCATAGAGAATACACAAGCTCTTGTAATTACGAGCCATTTACTGATAAAATCAAGCTTCCCCTCATGAGGAGGGTTGCAAGTCTTTAGCACTTCGCGCCAATTATTTATCATGAGAAAATCCTTTCAATTACAAGTTTATGATGCGTAATATAAGGAATGCCTAACATTATTGCGAGATGATTCCTGCTACAATTGTAAATAATTGACCGGGTGGTCACTTGCTTTCTTGGAATAAGTTAGCAATAGATTTATAAAATTGTGTCACTTTGAAAAAGTGGTAATTGCTTGATTTATAGATAATCTATGGATAATTTTATTAAAACTTAGGATTGCATAACTATAAAGGTGGTTTTTTCTACCAGCCAAAAACAAAAAATGGATTCTATTAGCAGATCGATGTGGGAAATTATAACCCAGACAATTCCTGAGTCCACTGAAATCAAGAACATGTTGAGGGTGGGCAATACATATGAAAGCCTTCAAGGTAGATTCTAAACAATTGCCGATTGAAACGAAAAATATGGTGAAAATATGAAGCAGAATAAAGTAAAAGAGTATTTCAAAAAACTGGGTATTGGAACGATCATCTTTTTCACAATAAAAGGATTGATAACCACAACACTGATTATTTTTGGGATGGTTGGACTAACATCCTGCTGATACTTATGTGACCCACGATCTATAAAAAAGTCTGGTAATTACCGAACTTTTAATCACACCTGATTTCGCGAACTATGATGATGTGCTAAGTCTTTCTTAATGATAAGTATTTAATGAATACCTGATCTATATTTGAATCTAATACTTTTTCATTTGCTTTAAGGTTTATCCGAAATCTATTTTGTCACTATCCTAAAGAAACTTATCCGTATAAATAATTTGGAATATGGCACATCTATTGCTATGATGTTAGGGAAACCAAACTGATAGAATTTTAAAATGGTATTCTATTCACAGGCAGATGTTATTAAGAATGAACAATACGTCTGATGGGATTGTGCAGTAATTATAGAAGAAATGCAAAGATTGCATTAACCAGTCCACTAGAGAAACAAATTTCTATCAAAAGTATCATCGTTAAGGGAGAATTTATCCATGAAGACGTTAAGTGTTTTTATTTTATTAATCAGTTCAGTTGGGTTGGCATTGGCCTATTCTCACGGACCACTAGACGGGTATGCAAACAATCCGCCAGCACAGCAGAATTGCGCCACGTGCCATATCAGTTTTCCAGTCAACTCGGGTGATGGTAGTTTTCTATTTACTGATATGCCTGAAGACGGGTATGTTCCCGGTGAAACCTACGACTTGGTATTGTCAATAAGTGATGATGGGCAATCTCGTTGGGGGTTTGAGTTGACAGCCCAGAAGGACGACAACTCAATGGCAGGTCAGCTGATAATAACTGATCCCAACAGGACACAACTTTCAACACTGTCTGGGATTACCTACCTGAAACAAACATCAAACGGTACATCTGGGGATGGATCTTCAAGCTCTTGGATATTTTCATGGACAGCGCCTGAAGCCGGAGCCGGTCCGATTACATTTTATGCTTCTGGAAATGCCGCTGATAATGATGCTTCTGTATTTGGTGATTATGTTTATACGATAGGTCTGACTTTGAGTGAAATAATTTCAGGTCAACCAGTTATCCTATTATCAGCAACAGAATATGATTTTGGTCCTGTGCTGACCGGGGAAAGTCGTTTCTGGGATTTAGATGTAACCAATGATGGTAATCTTGATTTATCACTCTCATCAGTCACAACATCTGGAGATGTATTTTTAGTGGAGGATGTGGGCGCAACGACCATTGGTGCCGGTCAAATGACGACAATTGAACTATCATTTAATCCTGAAACAATAGGAATGGTAGAAGATAGTCTTGTGATCGAATCAAATGATCCTAATTCACCACGTTCGGTTGTTTACTTGTCCGGTAATGGTGTACTGCCGCAACCGCCGAATGCCTTTGACTTAGTTAGTCCAATGGATGAATCTATGGTTACGGAAGAATTACAAACATTCTTCTGGCGACAGACAATGGATCCTGACCCAGGTGCCCAAGTTGTAAGCTATCTATTCCAGTGGACAACGGACGAATCATTTAGTACCTATGATGAAGCTTCGTCTGAGATTGATACTTTCTTTGTGATTGATACTAATTCCCTTGATACTGATGTCGTTTATTACTGGCGTGTTTTGGCTACTGATACAAATACAGACGGCACACTCTCTTCAGAAACCTGGAGTTTCACGGTTGAGGGCGCGAATTCTGTGGTTGACCAAGGTTTCGGAATTCCAAAGGAATTCGGAATTGCTAAAGCTTATCCGAATCCTTTCAACTCTACTGTAAACGTTAGACTTGCAGTACCACAACTTGCAACAGTACAAGTGAGTGTTTACGATATTATGGGCCGCGAGGTTGCTAACCTGAATCAAGGTGTTCTTACCGCGGGTACTCATGAATTATCATGGCATGCAACAGGTTCAGCAGGTATCTATTTTGTTCGTGCCTCGACAAGTAACGGACAGTCTGCCATTCAGAAATTGATGTTTGTTAAATAGAGTAAAGTTTAATGTAGAGCCCTGCTAATTCAGCAGGGCTCTGGCTATTACCTTATTTTGCTAACCAATTCAGATTACATCGAAGGATGGTGTTATTAGTAACGATCTCCTTCTATGCCATTTTCGATCAAGGACGTAAGATTTTCGATCTGCGATGGTTGCAAAGTCAATTCTTGTGATGCCCAGTTTTCTTCCAGGCGGGATATACTTCTTGTTCCCGGAATTGTTGAAAGAGGGACATCACGGGAGAGTAGCCAGGCTAAAGCGACCTGAGCTGCTGTGGCATTAATCTCTTTAGCCATATCAGCCACAAAATCGGCTAACCTGCAGTTTCTTGCGATTGCTTCTTCAGTAAATCGCGGATTAGTTAATCTCCAGTCGCCCGGTTCCAGATCGCTTCGTGACCGGATTGCCCCGGATAAGAATCCTCTACCAAGAGGGCTGTACGCCACAAATCCGATGTTAAGTCGCTGGAGTGTTGGCAAAATGTCGTCCTCAACGTCCCGCGTCCATAAGGAGTACTCAGTCTGGAGTGCACTGATAGGATGTACCTTATGGGCACGTTCAATGGTTTCCTGATCTGCCTCAGAAAGACCGATATAGCGTATCTTTCCTTCTTCTACGAGCTCAGCCAAAGCACCGATTGTTTCCTCAATAGGTGTATCTGGGTCCAATCGATGCTGGTAATAGAGATCGATATAATCTGTCCCAAGGCGTTTCAACGATGCTTCACAAGAAGCCTTAACATAATCCGCGCCACCTTTGATCCCCTGCCAGCTACCATCTTCACCACGTGAAATACCAAATTTGGTTGCCAGAGTAATTTCATCGCGGCGACCCTTGATAGCCTTTGAAAGTAGGATTTCATTTGTAAAAGGACCATACATGTCGGCCGTGTCCCAAAAAGTGCATCCAATGTCGACTGCTCTATCAAGAACACTAAGGTTTTGAGCTTCAGATGAAGAGCCGTAAAAATCCGACATACCCATGCAGCCCAAACCTATTGCAGACACACTAAGGCCTTGTGATCCAAGATTCACGATTTTCATTACGCTTAAACCTTTCTGCTTTGACTAAAAGGTGAACATGACTAATCCCCGTAATTCAATCCTGCAGTATGTAGCTCCAGATTACCCTCTATTCATTTGTTGAAAGGGCAGAAAGCACAAATGATCGAATTACGGATTCGTACTCATTATATTTACCGCTGGGTTACAATTTACTCAGCCAGCCTCCAAGCCACTATCCGTTTCTCAAATTCTCTGGAGATTTACGGATTGTCCATGTGGCACTTTGGTAGGTAATGGAGGAGATGAATCTCAACATGAACCATTCGGAGATATAATAGTCCAGTGTTTTACTGAACTTATTTAGCTTCCCATCGAAAACAGGTCTACTATAAATCTGAATCGCTTAATCTCTCGAGAAGAATTTTAACACTTGATATGAAACAGTGAAAGATATCACGGATACCATAGTGCCAAATACAGCAGGATCTAACCCATTAGAATAGCCTGACCATCTATAAACTAGAGTGGAAATAACGGAGACGAGCATCGTAATCCAAATAGCCTTATTCATATGTGAAGACTTGTTTTTGCTTATTGCACCCACAACAACGGGAACGATGATTCCAGGAGCCCAAATATGATAAGTGAACAAAAGCAGATCGATAATGTTTGGCCAGATTACTGCGATCAGAGTGGATATAGACCCAAGGATAACTGTCAAATATCTTGCAATACTTAACCGCTTTCGGTCATCCCACGCACTAAGCTTTAGCTGGTCTTCAAAAAGGTCTTTTACGAAAATAGTAGTAGCAGAATTTAGTCCAGAATCCGCTGATGACATGACAGCCGACAGGAGTGCAGCGATCATAATTCCGCCAATTATCGGGTTGTGCAAGCTGTAAATGGCTTTTGATAAAGCGAATTGTGGGTCAATATCCGGGAAATGAAATCTTGCATACAAAGCAATAAAAAATACCATAAATGGAAAAGTCAGGCTTAATACAACTCCAGCACCTACAATGCCTCGTTTAGTGTCTTTAATATTTTTACCTATACAATATCGGGTGGCATAGCCTGGAGCGAATGTTTCCCCTAATAAAAATGCAAGAAATGTTGTAACCAAAAAGAGAATACCTTTTCCACCATCAAATGTAAAGAAATCAGTTGGAAGTGAACTAGTCACAGCACTCCAATTACTCACAAGATCAGGTAGGATAAAGCCGAGAGTAAGTAGAAATCCAAGGAACAGCACAACAAATTGATAAATATCGGTGTGAATAACCGCCAACAATCCACCAGCAGTACTGTAAACGATTACAACAGCCCCACCAATTATTATTGCCCAAGTAAGAAGATTCGGATTTTGCAGGTTCTCAGCAAGTAATGCAGCCAGAACTGTTCCAATAGCAGCAATCTGTGCGGCCACGATGAAAACGGAAAACACAAGGGATAGAATAAGAGCAATCAAGCGACTCTTATCATCAAATCGATATTTAAAATAGCCAGCGACTGTATAGAGATTCGCTTTGCGGAATTGAGGAGCAACCACCAAACCTGAGAAAATGAAGTGCAGGTAACCACCCATGGAAACAAGAACCATAAGCAATCCCCATTCGTAAGTACGTCCAACCGCACCTACTGAATACCCACCGCCAATTACTGTTGCACCAAGGGTTGTGAAAAGAAGCAGCCAGCCAACATTTCTACCCGCAATCAGGTAATCATCAGATGAATTAACCTCACGACTTTTTAAAACGCCCTTGATAAAAATAAATAAAACATAGGCGATGATTATTAGCCACAATACCAAAGTATCGTTGATAGGATCACTTCCTTTTGGGATCTGTTATGTCATTCATGTCGTCGGAAATCACTGGTGGTACCTCGACCTCGTCGGCAGGTTCAAGATGATCTGAAAATGATCCGATTTCTGGTCTTACTTCTTTTGTGATATATTTGCCAATCATTAATCGAACCAGTGCGCCATAATCTGGACGAAACCTGATCTCATCTCCAATCTTTAATTGTCTGTCATTGTCACCAAGATTTACAACAGTGACATCGCTACTGGCACCTGCAATTTTGAATCGAGGATCAACAGGCGTAAGGCCAGCGATATTAGTATCCAATTGACCAACAGTAATAATAGCTCTATAGCCTCTTTGTCCAGGCGAGTAATCATTTTCTTCTAATACTTCAAAAGGTGTCATTGATGTGGTTTCACCAAGAGCAATAAGGCTTTTCTCTTTTATTTCTACTATCTCAGCTTTGAGAGTAAAAACATCATCTCGCAATCCCTCTATCAATTTTCCATTGATTAGATCAGTTCCAAGTAAAACAGATTCACCGATTCTAAAGTGGTTAATAGCTTTCGGCACTCTTCCCTCAAGTAATAAGGGTAGTACTGCAGAGGAACCTGCCGAAATAACGGAAAGTTTCTGATCAAATTTCAGCTCAATCAGCTCTTTATAGAGAATTAACTGCATCAGTTGATCAACGGATGGAACTGCGCCAGCAAGACATCCTACATTTGCACCAATGCCAAGAACCTCGATGTTTTCGAGATCAAAAACGTTCATATAGAATTCGATAAGATTGCCTGGAAGAATACCTTCACGAAGATCACCAAGTTCGATCATGATAATAATTCGGTGAGTTTTTCCTCTTTCACCAGCTCGCTCATTTAATTCTTTGATGATACGTAGTTCAGAATTCAGACTGACGTCAGATAGTTCGATGATACTGTCTAATTCTGAGAGATTTGGCAGACGAAGATACCATGATTCGAAATCAGGAACGATACGTTCTATTACTCTCAGGTTTTCTATCCTTGAGTCAGCCATGGAACGAACACCCAAGAGTTGAAGAGCTTTAAGTGTTTCAGCGTGTCCGCATAGCGCTTTGGTAACTAGCGTCCATGAAGCTCCGTGATTCTGAATCAAGGTATCAACTTGTTGTATGTTTTCCTGAAGCCTGTCAAGATCTATCACGAGGCGATTCATTTTTCAAACCTCATCTCAGCATACTTCGTGGTAAAGCCAATTCTTTCATATAATCTCTTCGCTGGGTTGTCATATTCTACATGAAGTTTTACATCACCATCGCATTGAGCTATACAATGCTCGATCAGTTTTCTTCCAATTCCTTTTCCTCGTACTTCTGGTGAAATTGTAACAAATAGGAGGATGTTTTCCGGGATGTAACCACCCATTCCTGTATCTAGCATAAGTAATTGTCCTGCCCATTTCTCATCGTTCTGGCAGAGCATCAGGAAGCCACCTCGTTCAGGTGAAAAAGCAAAGTCTATCGCACGTTCGATGTCTGTGATTGTATCCTCATAGGGTTTCATCGTTTCATGGAAATAGTTCACAATTTCAGATCGTGTGATCCAAGATGGAATCTCTGAGTTATTATTGACTTTGGTAAACATGATCGAGTTCTGCATAAAAATCCTGTTTTAAAACTACTTTAGAGGTAATTCCTGTATCTCGCCAGGAGTGAGGACTGGAGCAGCGTCAAGATCGCCTGCACCCATCATTTCTGCTACCCTTTGAAGGGAAGAAATAATCATGTTCTGTTCCCAGTCCATTAAATTTGTGAATGAGGTTATGAATTTGTCATGGAGAAGAGGTGGAGCACTTTCTAAAACCTTTGTACCATTATCAGTAGATCGAACCAATACTTTCCTTTTATCAACTTCATCACGAGACCTGATAACAAGCCCTCGTTGTTCCAAACGGATAATGATCTGGGTTACTGTGCCCTGACTAAGATTTATTGCATCAGCAATTTTACCCACAGAAGGTGTTTCTATATTTTCTACTGCTTTTAACACGAGGATCTGGGGAATTGTAAGGCCATATTCCTGAATCAGTTTTTTTGAATGTAAATCAATTGCTCTTACAATTTGACGGACTGATATTAAAACTTGATCTAGATTTGAGCCTTCGGTTCCCACAATTCCTCCAATAAATTGTGCTGAATATATTGTACTAAATATATATTTGTCAATTAGAGGATAGATGTGTTACCCAAAAAAAATCTAGTATTATAGCTAAAATACAGTTAATTAATACTATACGAAATGTTATGCAGTATAATAAGTGTCCCTCTGTTATCATTCTATACAATAGAAATGTGGGTAACAATAGGGGGGGGCATTATTGAAAATGTGTTGTCATTTATTATTCGGTTTTTTGAATATCGCCATTCGGGAATTACTGTTACCTAATAACTGGGAATATCGGTAGGTATACGTTTGATTGAAGAACGATTGAAAGATACAATCCATTTTAAAGAAGGAATGTAAAATGCAATAAATTATTGCGTGCAATATCTTGATCAGACTGGCATGCGAGAGACATGCTGACCATATACTAACAAGTTTTCAGATAACTCATCCTGTCTGATTCAAAATAGATGTGCATTAATCAGTCTCTTTCATAACTTTTAAAACCCAGGCATAATCACAAGGTGGATTATTGATTATCATTTCAGGGATTTCAATTAGTGTTCCGTTACCAACACTATTCCACTTAAGTGGTTTGGGGTTTCCTAGTAATTTAACAATCGTACCAATACCAAAGTTTTGTGATTCAAGAAGAATATGCGTTGGTGGCTTGTTCTCATTCTTGTCCGATACATATATCGCGTATAAAGAACCGTCCTGTCCTTTGGTGAACCTGCATTTACCATCAGTATATGGTGCAATGGCCCTTGTGTTGTGAATTGCCTCGTTATTTACTTTCATCCAGTCCGCAAGTTCCTCCAGGCGGTCAACAGCATCAGAGGGCATATTACCTTTATCATCAATTCCAATATTCAGCAGGTAATTTCCACCTTTGGAAATGACATTTGTCAACTGTCTAAGTAACTCACGTGTTGGTTTATACACATCATCAGGGTAATAGGACCATGCACCAGCCATAGGCATACAGGTTTCCCAGGGACCATTGAGAGGTTCTTCTGGTATCTTACGTTCCGGAGTGAGATAGTTTTCGTGTCGTCCGTGAACCCATCGATCAACAATGATCAAATCTTCCTGATATGAACGAGCCATGGCAACAAGCGAGTCCATTTTCAGGTCCTGATTCTTTAATTTTCCACCATGCTGAACATTTTCCATCGGTGATACAGGGGCCACCCAGGAACCATCAAACCATAAAATATCTAAAGGACCATAGTCTCGAACCAGTTCCTCGACCTGACCATACGTAAATTTTCTAAAATCTTGCCATAGTTCAGGATATTCTTCAGGATCATAATTACAATGACGATCCGGTGTAGCCCAATAGGGGGACCAGTAGGCATCGTGGTGCCAATCTGGTTTAGAGAAATATGCGCCTATCATAAAATCCTTCGCACGGAAGGCATTAAATATTTCCCTGGCTACATTAGCACGTGGATTGGTTGAAAAAGGACAACTCGGATCAGTGATTTTGTAGTCAGTGTATTTTGTGTCGTACATGGCGAAGCCATCATGATGTTTGGTTGTGAAAACCACGTATTTCATTCCTGCTGCTTTGGCGAGCTTAGCCCAATTCTCAGGATCAAAATCTACTGGATTAAATCGTTTCCTCAAGTCCTCATACCATTTGATAAATTCCTGACGGTTATCCATATCACGAGTGATCCAAGGCTCAGAGCAGATAGGCCAGGATTCACACAATCCTTCGACACTGTAAGAACCCCAATGCATCAACAAACCAAAACGTGCATCCTGCCACTGTTCCAGTTTTTGAATAACAAGTGGATTAGTCTCTCTATCATCTGTGAATTTATGTTCTTGCTCTGCATGAAGTAGTACAACATTTAAGCAGATCAGTAAACTTGCCAACAGGACTACTTTCATCGAGATGTGACGCATTTTTATTCTCACGGTGAAATTTCGGTGACTGTAAAAAACGTTTTTAATCGTATATCCTTTGATGAACTGCCGATCATCAATTCAAACTTACCTGGCTCAACAACCTCTTCAAAATCTGTGTTGACAAATGAAAACCGGGCTATAGGAATCTTGAATAGAATTGTTTTGACTTCTTTTGCCTCTAACGAAATTTTCTTAAAATCCTTAAGATCCTTTAGTGGCGTTGTTACCGTACTATAAAGATCATTCACATAGATCTGAATAGTTTCGTGACCAGACAAGTCACTAATATTCTCAATTTTTATCGAAAAACGCAATGTATCGTCTACGGATAATGATCTCTTGGCAAGCTTCAACTCCGAGTACTCAAACCGTGAATATGATAAACCATGCCCGAATGGATATAGCGGCTGAGCATCTCCATCGGAGTATCTCATGATCTTGGATGGTTTCGTATTGTAGTAGCAAGGTATCTGTCCTGTCGATTTTGGGAAGGTTACAGGAAGTTTACCTGATGGATTGACTTCTCCGAATAAAATCTCAGCAACAGCCTGACCAGTATATTCTCCGCTGAACCATGATGCTACAACTGCATCAGCCATTTCTCCAAGCCGTCCGAGGGCTACAGGACGACCTGAGGACAGTACTATCACCACAGGAGTATTCGTTTGTAAAATCGCCTTCAGTAATTCTGGCTGGTTCCCGCTTAACTCCAGTGAAAGCCTATCGCGATTTTCTCCAATCAATAAATCGTTTTCACCAACAGAAGCCACCACAATATCAGCCCAATGTGCCAAGTCTACCGCTTCATCAATATTGTCAGCACCTTTATTCCATCTTAATCCTGCTGAAGCTCCCCATTTGTCTTCTCTATATTCCATCTTAATTCTGTATTTCGATCCAGCTCTTAGATTCACTTCTGCACTACGAATTGTGGCACCTGATTGCCATGAATCGATGATCAGCTTTTCTTCCAGCCACAAGCGTGAACCATCATCTGAACTTAGTCCAATCCAACCGGAGAAATCTTCTTCGGGGATCAACCAGCCTTCCCAACGAACAGAAAAACTATCAGGAGGTAACTCTGACGATGGAGAATGGGTGTCCCAATAAAAATCGACTTGTGGATCTATTCTGCTAAGAGTAGGATTGCCAGAAAGTGAAATATTAGAGAAATAGGAAGCATTTAAACCACTCTCGCTATTGTCAATCGTCCTGAGAACTCGTCCCGGGATGGGGACACCTTCGTCGATAAACGAGACCCCTTGAACATGTCTGATTTCTATCTCTTTATCGGCAATTTCTCGAAGTCCATCCAGAACTGATATTCCCGATGCACCCTTCGGAGAATATCCGCCGGTATACGAGTTCTTTGCCGCTGGACCAACAACAGCTATTCGTTTTATCGCGGAATCAATAGGCAAAATGTCGTCACTCTTCAACAAAACAACAGCTTCCCTGGCTGCTTTTAAAGCAAGTTGTTGGTGTTTTTCAGAATGAATGACGGCAGCAGCCTGATTGGGGTCAACAAAAGGATCTTCAAATAGACCAAGTTCAAACTTCAACCTAAGGATATTACCAACAGCACGATCAAGATGCCTGAGTTCAAGGTTTCCCGATTGCACCAACATTTCCATTTCATTTCTAAAGGTCGTACTGGGAAAGTCATAAAACTGCATGTCCATACCTGCAGATATTGCCCGCTGAAGTGATGAAGAGGGCGAAGTCGTTACGAAGTGACATGTTGAAAGCATTCGAATCGCACCCATATCAGCAAGGGTAAATCCTGTAAATCCCCATTGCTTGCGCAATAAATCAGTCAGCAACCACGGATCACCGGTGCATGGCACACCATTCCATTCAGAATAGGCAGTCATTACTCCACGTGCACCTCCATCAACAATTGCCGTTCTAAAAACTGGGAGAAAATATTGTAACGCTTCTCGCCTGCCAATATATCCTGGCGAGGAATTAGTACCGGAGGTAGGTACACTATGAACCGCAAAATGTTTTACTACAGAAGCTATAGCATCTGGACGAGTTAAATCATTTCCCTGCAATCCCTCAACCATCGCTCTTCCCATTGAGGCTGCAAGCCATGTATCTTCCCCGAAGGTTTCCTCTACACGTCCCCAGCGCGGTTCACGAGCGATTCCCAAGACGGGGCTCAATCCAACAGTTGTTCCATTTGCACGCGCTTCTGAAGCGATAGCATGTCCCACATTCTTGACGAGATCTGAATTCCAGGTGGCTGCAAGTGCAAGAGGAATGGGAAAGGTTGTACTGCCTTCCTGTACATATCCATGAAGTGTTTCTTCAACAATTAGTGCTGGTATCCCGAAGCGGTTGTTTTCAATAATAAACGCTTGCAGTTCATTGGATAAGTCAGGTGATACAGGATAAAAATCATGGACGGCACCAATACCATCGGTGCCTATCATGGATATCGATCTTCCAGTATCCAGTTGTATTCCATTTGCCAACGGACGACCGTTCAACATGTCAAGCTGAGCGATTTTTTCTTCAACCGTCATAAGCGAGAGCAGAGCATCGATCCGCTCATTAATTGAAAGGTTTGGGTCACGGTAGTCATTGGTTATTTTAGTGCTAGCATCAAGGGGCGCGAAAATGAATGTTCCAATGGCAAACACTAAAATAAAAATACATTTTCGCAATATTACTGACGCCACCTCAAAAGGGGTGTGCCTCATCAGAATTCCATCCACGTTGTTATCAATGGCTTTCATCAATTCCAAAGATACTCTCATATCATGATAAATTCACTAAAAATACTGTTGAAAATGTTTTGGTATAGGTTCTGGAAATCTTGCTCCATCAACTTCAAAAATCGACTGTTCAACTTAATACGTAGAAGCCATATTTGAAAAGATATGATTGTGTTTTATTCGTTTCTGATAGTCAAATGTTTAACTATAACGCGATCAGGGTTTTGAGGATTGGTCCACCATGATGATTCGTGAACGATCAAATCCAAGATTCTCAATATAATTCAGCAATTCTGATTGTACTTCCTGATCCAACTGTGGCTCTCTGGAAAGGATCCATAAGTAGTTGAATCTGCTACTTGTAATTACAACATGGGAATAGTTTTTCTTGTCCAATCGGATGATTTTGTATTCTCCGTAAAACGGCCAGAAAATGTAACCTTCAACAATCCCAAAGATGGATCCTTCTTGAAAAATGCCTTGCCTTCGGTAGACTTCCATTCACAGCTGACAACATTGAATCCACGGTTTAGTACTTTGACTGATCCGTTTTCGTTTAAAGTATAGGTTGCAGTCACATTTGACAGGTTCTTTTCAAATCTATGTGGATATCTCGCAACTTCGTACCAGGTCCCCGTATAATGGTCTATCTCAAAATTCTTTACAGGTTCAATCATTTGGGGACTGGGGGCGCAAGATGTAAAAAGTAGAACAAACGGTAAAAAACACCACCAGTACTTATTCCTTGATTTCTTTCGGTCATTAAATGACCTGCAAGAATTCTTTACGGTATGATGTGACATGTCACTTCCTGAGTATTTCCTACAGGATATAAAATCCAGCCAGAATTCTCCAGATATATTCGATACTCACCTAAAAAATAATCAAACCATCATCTTTTCAAACTACCAAAAGTTTAAAATCCATTTGATGATTTAAAACTAATCTACAGAAAAAAGACAAATCCTAAAAATGGATATCTCGTTGCAAAGTGCTACCGATAATCATCAGTCCTCCCGGAGTCAGGAAGCCCTAACAAACCGTTAGGATTGTCGTAATAATGAGTCTAATGTTATTGATAATAAACAATATAATAATGAAAAGATGTTATTTTCAGGTGATACTTATTAATGATAATATTTGATTTGCTCGAAGTGTTAGAACGTCCTATCTTTTTTTTTCTGCCGAGCGGAGAATACCTACAAAACAACTAGGGTAGGCTCGATATCCTTAGGGGATAAAAATTCAGATGCATCATTTATAATCGTCTGTATCGAAATTATTAAGATGCATTTCAGGAAATGTTAAAAACACGTATTCACCTTTTGGAACGTGAATAATTTTTTATTTTTGGAGGCAGGATGAAGAAGCATGTTCTGGCTTTATTTGTATTAGCCATAATGGGAGCGACAGCTTTTGCAGATAATAATCGTAGTGTTCAGACAATATTTACTGCGCAAAACCCGAATCTGAGCAGTAATTACCGCAACGTTTATAACCCTATGACATCCAGCCTGGATGAGGTCGGTACAAATATCGATTCAGTTACCTCCATCGCGTTAGGTGGGCAAATCCTTAGTGGATTGTTTCGGGTTGATGATTTGGTTTATGTAAGCGCTACCTATGGTGGATTCTTTATTGTGGATGTGTCCGATCAAGTGTTGCCATCTATCGCGGGTTCGAATGATTCATTGTATGCCTATGATGTTTTTGTCGAGGGCGACTATGCTTTCATTGCAGGTGGTGATGGTCTCTTTAGTGTGCTGGATGTATCAAATCCTTCAACGCCAGTGAGGATAGGTGTAGATACAACTGCATCTAACCCGCAGGATGCGCTTTTATCTGTTACAGTATCTGGGTCTTATGCATATTGTGGTAGCAGTAGTGGTACACTTAGGGTCTTCAGTATTGCAGATCCTACAAACCCGTCGGTTGTAGGATCGCTGGCTTTTTCATCTGAATATGCCTATAACGTAGTTGTTCAGGGTGATACTGCCTATGTTGCCAATGGAAAATATTCTCAGGGTTCAGATATATCAGCTTTAAGGATTGTCAATATTTCAAATCCAGCAAGTCCATCATTGATAAATAGTGTTACTGTTGATTTGGATAAGATGGTAAACCGTGTCGCAATGGATGGTTCAATTGCCTACTTCACTTATGCAGATATCACATCGTCTAGCGGTGGCTTAAAAGTTTATGACCTCTCAGATGTTAATAACCCGATTCAGCTTGCTGACTATGTCTACGCTAATGATGAGATGCAGGGAATAAATTTGCAGGGCGACTATGCTGTAGTAGGTTGTGGATGGAGCGGTATTCAGATTCTGGATATTTCGGATGCTGCAAATGACAATATCACGTCGGCAGGAAGTATTGATGTATCAAACTATTGTTTCTACAGCTCAATTGATGGCGAATATATTTACACGGGCGGTCTTGTTGATTTTATAGTCCTGAATGCCTCAAACGCAGGGTTGATGGATGATAGTAACGGACCTTCAAGCTTATCGATTACTATTGATCAGATCAGTGCTTCCACATTCCCTGAAATCACAGTGAATGCATCTGTTGTTAATGAGAATGGTGTTGTGGTAACAGGGCTAACCACTTCAAACTTCACCCTCTCCGAGGATATGGTTTCCCAAAGTCCCATTTCATTGAACGGAAATGGTGGTGCGGGGCTGATAGCTTCTGTTATCCAGTGTCAAAGCACTAGTATGACTCAACAGGAATTAGCTGATCAAATTTCAGGATATACAAATTTCTTCCATCAATTTGCAGATGGTGATAGTGCCAAGATATACAAATTTGGAGAAACTTCGACCTCATATAATTGGGTAATGCCTGACACTGCTCAATTAATTTCGGACCTCAGTCATGGGTCTGACTACAGAGGAGATGGCCATATACTTTATGACATTCTGTATTATTCAGCTTGGATTCATGATAATAATGGTGAGCCTGGTGAATCTAACATAAGTATCATTGTCTCAAATGGACCAGATACTGGTAGTGATTCAAGTATGGCTTCAGTCATTTCCCGTTTCCAGGCTGCTGATGCTATGATTTATGCTATTGGCCTGGGTGAAGATGCAGATGAAGCAGCATTGCAGCAATTGGCAAGCGAAACGGGCGGTCAGTACTTCTACGCCGCAACATCTTCTGAACTACCAGATCTGCTTGATAACATTGGTGCATCACTGCACAGTCAGTACGAGATTACCTATACGACATCTAACACTTCAGAAGATGGAACAACTCGCACGGTGGATCTGGATGTAAACTACGAAAGCCTGACTGATACTGATTTTGGGAATTATACTGCCCCAAGCGAATCCTACACACCTGAGATCGACATCTATTCATTCGGATTCCCAAATATAATAATCGAAATGTCTGTTAGAGATAGTGACATGAATTATATCACTAATCTCACACTTGATGATATCACTTTCACAGAAGATGGTGTAAGTCAGACCATTAACTCTTTCATTGGAGATGGTATAGCTGTATATGAAATTTCTTATACATCCACAAATACTGCTACCGATGGTGCAAGCAGGACAGTGGTCTTCAATGTCGATGATGGAAATGGTATAGGTACAGTTACGAACACCTACACTGCACCGACATACGAGGATTACACAGTTGAAATCAACTCTTTTGATACCTCTTTCTTCCCAGATGTTACTGTAAACGTTAGCGTTCTAGATGAGAGTATGGAAGCAGTTTCAGGTCTTGGGCTTGAGGATTTTTTACTGGTCGAGAATACGACAACCCAGACTTTGAATTCTGTAGATGAACAATTGGACATGAGCTATAATCTGGTTTACACGACCCCAGATAGTGAAGAATATGGTTCTCTTCAAGATGTCATCGTTTATGTGGATGCTATAGGTGGTGGGGGTTCAGATAATGATACTTACGTCACTCCATTGGCTTTACCCGTCCTGACGATAAGTGATGAAGATGGTGTGATAGGGATGGGTGTGGATGTACCTGTCACCGTTGAAAACTTCAGCAACATCTCAGTACTCGAACTCTACGTAGATTTTGATACAACCAAAGCAACCTATAGCGGTATGGTTTCGGATTATTTAGTTGATCCGGTCTTTAATGCAGTTGGTGGTACGTTCATCCTTTCCTGGTATTCAGTTGATCCTCTTGAACTCATGGACGACGATACTCTCTTCACAGTCCAGTTTGACCTTCTGGCTGATGGTCTTGTCCATGATGAGTCAACTCCTCTTACATGGAGTGAGGAATCTTACATTGCGGACTTTGATGCCGTAGTCATCGAAGGAGTCGGTTACATTCCAGGTTCTATTACCGGCATAGGTTATGCCGACATATCGGGAATGCTAGCCTATTACAGCAGTGAAATCCCACTCGGTGGGGCCACTGTTAATTTAACGGGTGATACTGACATTTCGGTTACAAGTGACGAATGGGGTATCTTCCTCTTCGAAGATATTTTGCCTGGCAACTATGTTGTTTCAGCCGAGCTTGATGATGAGGGACATCCCGGTGTCAACACGCTCGATGCTTTCCGGATTCAGTTGAGTCTTGATGGTCTGAACCCGTTCACCAGTGGTTATGAAACATTTGCTTCAGATGTTGACCTTTCTGAAGGTGTGAATACATTGGATGCCTTTAAAATCCAGAGGGTAGTTGTAGGACTGGACGAAGGCTTTGATGGTGGTGACTGGGGCTTCATCAGCAGTAGCTATGAGATGACCCTTGATAACTGGGCAACGGCCGAGCAGAACCGTTTGGTTTCCCTGATGGGTGTGGATGCGGTTGACCAGGACTTCTTTGGTGTTCGTATCGGTGATGCCAATGGCACATGGCCGTCAAACTTCCTTGATCCACCTGAGTTTGACCTCGATGAATTGACAGGTAGCATGATGCTGTCAGAAGCCGTTGTCGGTCCTGGTGGTATCGCGACAGTTCAGTTACGAGCTCAGGATCTGATGGAACTCGGCGTTATAGAATGGCACATTGAATTCGATCCAACAGTTGTCACATTACAGGATTTCGACCTGCCTGAACTAGGTCGTGCCATGACTTCCGTAACTGACAGCACATTCAGTGTCAGTTGGTTTAACATTTCATCACCTATGGATTGCGATAACCGAGTCCTCGGTACATTCGAATTCCAGGCTGTAGATGAGGACTATGTCTATTCCGACCTGAATCTGAATAACGTTGTATTGGGTGATGCCCAAGGGCAGCAGCTCTGGACAGAGGTCATTGATGGTTCAGTGACGGTTAACAGTGAAGCCGCAGCAAACTATAACGGTGATATCATTACAGAATGGGCGTTACATCCGGTTTATCCAAATCCATTTAATGCATATACAACCCTCTCGTTCGATGTAAAAGAAACAGGAAAGGTACAGGTCAATGTCTACAACATCCTTGGTGATCTGGTTACAACGCTTGTAAACGGTAACCTCCCAATGGGTCGTTATACTTCTACTGTTGACGCCAAAGCCTGGGCTTCAGGTACCTATTTCATCGTCATGAAGACGAACAATTTCAATAAAATACAAAAGATGGTACTTCTGAAGTAAAATCAGAAATTGCATGAGATAATGTTATCGACCTACCCGGGTGTGATCAAACAACCGGGTAGGGCGGTAAATGTCGAAACGATGTCTGTTCAACGAATGAACATGAGGAATAAATGAGATTGCTAAAGCTTGGATCAACAGCACTGATGTTCATGGTACTGTTACCCCTGGCGACCATGAGTCAGACTTTGGTACAGCTACCGGATGTTAGTTCTGAGACGGGCCAAACCGTTTCGATTCCAGTTGTTGTAGAAAACTTCACTGGGGTAGCGGTCTTTGAATTGTATATTGATTATTCGGCTGAATTTGCTGAGTTCGAGTCAATCGATGGTTTGTCGCCTTTACCTATAGTTAACGATACAAATGGAAGCACGAATATTTCCTGGTTGACTACCTCACCACGTACACTATCAGATGGCGATACGCTTTTAACGCTGAACTATGTGGTTACAGGATCTGAGGGAGAATCAACACCTCTTCAATTTACTGGTGAATGCTATCTTGCAGATCAGTCAAGTCATGTTATTCCAACAAACTTTTTTGATGGTTCGATTTCAATTTTTGTGCCGCATCCACCATCACCATTCTCACTAATTACCCCTGAAGACAATGCTGTTCTTCCGTTACTAGAGGTCAATCTAGGCTGGCATTCCACCAGTATTCCAAATTCGGATGATATACCTTCTTACGACGTTTGGCTTGATATAAATCCAAACCTTGAGTCATCATCTCTTGTAAGCACTGGAATGAGTGATACAACTTTGACAATGTCAGACCTTATGGATGATATGACCTATTTCTGGACTGTGCATGCAACAGATGAAAGTACACCTGGAACCTGGGCATCGGATACGCTTTCCTTTTCAACTGATGTACATGAAGCCCCTGACGTTTTTTCCCTGATAAGTCCGATAGAAGGTGATACCGTTAGAGTAGATTCAACAATACTTGTGTGGCATCCTTCGTATGATCCTGATCCTTATGATATTCCACACTATGATGTATGGGTTGACACATTGATAGATTTCTCAACTTCAGTGCTGGTTGCTGATAGCCTTGAAGACACAACCTTTGTACTTAACGGAATCCTGGATGATCAAACATATTACTGGACTGTTAGAGCAACTGATAGTAACTCAGCCGGGAAGTGGGCTTCAGATACGCTGATGTTCAATACTTCTATACCGCATACACCGTCTATTTTTCAATTGCTTACACCTCCTGACAGTACAGTTATTTCATATGAACCACCATTTGATATTGAATTTTCATGGTCTTCATCCATCGATCCCGATCCAACCGAAGATGTACACTACACATTCTGGGGTACGGTAAGTGCAGCAAGTATAGGCGATACAACGCTTTCATTTACAAATTTGCAGGATACCTCGTATACAATTAATCTGCCCGACTCTTTAAATCTTGAGGTTTGGCCCGATTCAATCAACGTTCAGTGGTATGTTGATGCTATCGCAGGAGGAGATACCGTTCATAGTGAAGAAACATGGCTCATTACATTTATGCCTGCGTTAAATGTGGATGGTGAAACAATGGTGATCCCGGAATCATTCGAAATATCGTCTATTTATCCAAATCCGTTTAATCCATCGACAACTATTGCTATAAACTTGCCGCACTCAGCTGATCTTAGGCTAGAAGCTTATAATATTATGGGACAACGGGTAGCAGTGGTCCATCAAGGAAATGTTGACGCTGGTTTAAGGAAGTTTGTTTTTGATGGTTCGCACCGAAGTAGTGGTAACTACTTTATTGTTGCGACCACAGCTAGTGGCATGAAAGCTGGAAAAAAGATTGTCCTTCTAAAGTAGCTATCGAATGTTTATGGAATTATAATGGGTTGCTGAATAAGCAGCCCATTTATTTGTCTGATTATGGTTTTGGGGATTGGTCCACCATGATGATACGTGAACGATCAAATCCAAGATTCTCAACATAATTCAGCAATTCAAATTGTACTTCCTGATCCAACTGTGGCTCTCTGGAAAGGATCCATAAGTAGTTGAATCTGCTACTTGTAATTACAACATGGGAATAGTTTTCCTTGTCCAATCGGATGATTTTGTATTCTCCGTAAAACGGCCAGAAAAAAGTTACCTTAAGTAAACCAAGAGAAATGTCTTTTTTGAAGTATGCTTTGCCTGCTGCATCTTTCCATTCACCACTGACAGTATTAAACCCTCGGTTCAGTACTTCTACATATCCTTTCTGATTCAATGTGTAGGTCGCGGTAACATTGGAAAGGTTTTTCTCAAACCGATGTGGATATCTTGCGATTTCGTACCATGTTCCCGTGTATTTATTGATGTCGAAACCATCTACCGGTTTTAGCATTTTAGTACTTGGACTACAGGAAACAAATAATAGGGTAATAGGAAAGATACACCACAAGTAGTTTCTGTTAGATTTCTTCTGTTTATAGTTCATCATCGTAACCTATGAATTAGATAATCTCTATATTCAGATACGTTTTCGGAATCACAAATTAATAACTAGTCATCCGCAAATAGTTCCATGCACCAGAGACAAGAGTCTTTATTTTACTATCAAACAGCACATTATGAGTGGTAAATTTGTTCGCCATGACGAACTCTATATAATTTAGTTCGAATAGAGTTAAATACATAATATTTTTAAATATTTAAAGTTCTATAACACCTTTATTATTCGATCATATAATTGGTATTAGAGTTCTGTTCATAAAAGAGAGTTAACACTTCAGGAAATAATATGATAAAGCAGATATCACAGACGTTCAGGGAACTGGTTGAATTACGTTATCAACTTTATAACGGTCTGTTCATGAATTTACCATTAGATGGTATACAGAAGACAGGCGCATGGTTACCTCTACTTCATAAAACATGCCAGCGGGGTTTCCAAGAAAAGAAAAGCCCCGAAGCAATCATTGGTGAATTCTTCAGGAATAATAATCTTGGTTTGTCAGAGAGAGAGGAAATCGATTTTTTATTCAGGATTATCCAGTATGTTGAACGGCAAATTGTATTAATTGACGCGCTGGAGGACTCAGCCTACAAGCAGATTCACAGAGTAAATGGTCCAGAATCCTGGAACTCACTGATGGAAAAAGCGAACAGTCGAAATATCAGTGAGAAAGTATTGGAGAATCTCGGTGATTTCGAAATCCGTGTGGTACTAACAGCACATCCAACTCAATTCTATCCAGAATCTGTCCTGGCAATCATTACTGACCTTAGCAAGGCAATACAGGAAAATAAGACTGCTGAAACTCATAATTTGTTAAACCAACTTGGGCAAACTCCATTTTTCCAGAAACAAAAACCTTCACCCCTCAATGAAGCAAAAATGTTGATGAATTACCTGTCACATGTTTTTTATCCTGCTGTCGGGAAACTTCTCGATGAAATCAGTGGTTCATTCCCAGATAATTCAAAAATAAATAATAATTTGATCCGTCTTGGTTTCTGGCCGGGCGGAGACCGCGATGGTAATCCATTTGTTACGGTTGATATTACAAGAAAAATTGCGGCAGAACTTAAACACATCATACTGAATTGTTATTTCGAGGATATAAAGAAACTAACAAGGCGTATCACTTTCGCCGGTATTTACGAACGACTGGTCAAATTAAAAGAACAATTACGACAGGAATTGATAGGTATTGGGTCATATGAAAAGCTTGAGCTGGAGAGCTTCCAAAACGAACTCGAAGAAATTGAGAGACTGCTAAGAAGGGATCATCAGGGATTAAACCTGAATCTACTATCATCATTCAAACGGAAAGTGAACAGCTTTGGTTTCTTTTTTGCAAGTCTGGATATCAGGCAGGACAGTCGGATTCTCCATAAGACATTATCAGCGGTTGCAGATACACACCCCGGGTTGATCCCTTCGGAATTGGAACAAATGGACGAAGAGGAACAGATTGAAGTGTTGATGAAAATTGACGGTGATGTCGATCCTTCAAGAATTTCTGATCCTGTACTTCGTGATACGGTTGAATCCTTTGTTGTTATTCACGAAATCCAGAAAAATAACGGACAGCATGGGGCGCATAGATATATTATAAGTAACTGCCGTGGCGCTCTCGATATCGCACGGCTTTTCGCATTATTCCGCCTTTGTGGATGGAAAGAAAAAGAGCTAACAGTGGATGTTGTTCCATTGTTTGAAACCATCTCTGACCTTGAATACGCTGCAAAATCAATGCAGAAAATATATTCATCCCGAACGTATAGAACGCATCTTAAAAGTAGAAATGATCAGCAGACTGTCATGCTCGGTTTCTCAGACGGAACCAAGGACGGTGGCTACCTGATGGCAAACTGGTCAATCTATTCTGCAAAAGAGAGTATAACTGAAGTTTCAAGAGATAACGGAGTAATCGTTCACTTCTTCGATGGACGTGGAGGACCTCCTGCAAGGGGCGGCGGGAACAGCCATAAATTCTATTCTGCATTAGGTAATTCAATTGAAAGCCAACAAATACAATTGACACTTCAGGGACAGACAATCGGGTCACATTATGGAATAGAAGAAGCCGCGGTCCACAACATACAAATGTTACTAACTGCAGGACTAAAGAACAGGCTGTATTCGAGGAAAAGGGATAACCTCACAAATACCCAACGTTCTCTGATCGATGATATGGCGAGGATCAGCTATCAATCCTATCAGGACTTTAAGAATCATCCAAAATTTATTCCCTTTTTACTCGAAAGAAGTACACTGAAGTATTATGGCATGGCAAATATAGGCAGCCGTCCGTCCAAACGTGGAAATGATGAGGAATTTCGCTTCGAAGATTTGCGGGCAATTCCATTTGTAGGTGCGTGGAGTCAGTTGAAGCAAAATGTGCCTGGTTTTTATGGTCTTGGAACAGCGTTGAAAAAGATGGAAGAACAGGGTAAACTGGACGATATTATCCGGCTGTACAGTGAAGCGGGTCTATTTAGGGCGTTTATTACAAATAGTATGCAGAGTATGAGCAAGACCAATTTCAATATCACCAGCTACATGAAGAACGATAAGGAATTTGGTGATTTCTGGCAGATCATTTATGATGAATATGAACTGTCCAAAGAAATGGTACTAAAGGTTTCCTTACAGCCCGAGTTACTCGAAGACAATCCACGAAGCAAACAAAGTATTCAATTGCGTGAGGGTGTTGTTCTACCCTTGTTGACAATTCAGCAATATGCACTCATACGGATTCAACAAAAAAAGGAAATTGACAAAAACAACTTCTTGCCGCTCTATGAAAAAATAGTGATGCGTTCACTCTTTGGTAATATTAACGCTACGAGAAATGCTGTCTGATTAAAGCAGTAATGTAACCTGAAAACGATGATTTATCGGATCAGAATGCACTTCCTGACATATTGCTTATTTCCAGCATTCAGCTTAATTAGATAGATTCCACTGGAATGTTCGCCAGACCTCCAGGATAGTTTGTGATTTCCCTGTGGCATTGATCCATTAAATAGCGTTTCCACTAACTGGCCATGCAGATTATAAATCCTTAGACTAATTTCACTTTGTTGCTTAAGATCGAATGCTATACTCGTTTCAGCATTAAATGGATTAGGATAGCTGGGGAGAAGCTGTGTTACTTCAGGCAGCGCAGATTCTTGTGTTCCCGGAACGGATGACGTGAAAAGGTTTACGATTCTCTCGCGGTTTTCTAACTGGTTAAATAGCTCGTAAAATGAAAAGATTCTGGAGTCAGTATAGTCATGGTTCTGATAAATGTGGATACGCATTTGTTTCAGTTCAAAAATATTCGAATAAATCGTACCATACGTGGACGATTGGTGACATGTATCGAGTATAGTTTCGAAAAGGTCGACATCATATTCGGTCGCATTTTGCAGAAGTGAAGTAGCTCTATTGTATCTCCAACAGGGATACCAACCAACACCATGATTCGTCTGGTAAAAATTCGTACAAACCTGATAACTTCCATCTATACGGACAAGTGAATCACCTTCCACAATGACAGCATCACCTGTACTATCTGCGAAAAAAAGCTGGTATTCTGCCATAAGACCTCGATTATGCTCGAGGAAGTATTCCATCGTCTCCTCAACTGTCGAACAATTACCCATTATATCGTGAATAAAGGACATGGGGAGTGGGGGTAAATCTTGATCAGCTGTAGGAGGATAAGTAGGCGTAGCAAAACCATCAAAGGCTAATCCACATTCATTTATTCCACCTTGTGGCCAACCATTACCAAATCCAAGATATATTCTGTCATAGGGGCCGTCACCTTGCCCCCGCCATACGTAGGTAACTGGATCACGCCAGTCCTCGTTATTCCCGAAAAGGGCGGTTGAATCCGTGAACGCATAAATACCGGTGCAAGAGATACTAGTTGACGGAATGAAGAAGAAAATCAGGAGGAGAAAAGCAATCAATGTGTTCAATATTTGTTTCATGGTGACTCACTCAGGTTAATCGTCCGGTACTCCAAACTAGTACCACCACTAATCAACTGTCAAGTTTTGATGAAGACATGAATGAATGAAAAAATTCGGGTGAGGGAAATGTTATTCGGCCTGTTTTATTCCGAGCTGGCTATTCCTGCCATTCGACCTGTTGAAAACGCTGCCTGGAGATTGTATCCGCCTTTATCGCCATCGATATCAAGTACTTCACCTGTAAAATAAAGCCCTTTGACCAGTTTAGATTCCATTGTTTTTGGATTTACATCTTTAAGATGAATCCCACCGGATGTCACAAGCGCTTCTTTATAGGAACGATGCCCGGTTATACTATAACTGGCTTCTTTTAGCAAGAGACGGAGACGTTTTCGTTCATCAGCCGTTACCTGATGGCCCAGTTTATCTGGGTCAACATCATTTTTATCAAGGCAATATGCGATTAATCGTTCGGGGAGGAACTCACGGATGATGTTAAATATTCTCTTTTTTCCAGATTTTTCAAAATAAAGGAGCAGTTTTTTATCAATTTCTTTCATATCCAGAGCAGGAACCAGATCGAGAGTTATTTCCACTTTGGACTTATTCTGTAGCGCTACCACACACCGTTTACTCATTTTGAGAATAACTTTACCACTCAGGCCATTTCTGGTGAATTCAATTTCTCCACGGTCCTCATTCACTTTTTTATTGTCTATCCAGAGATAGACATGGACATCCTGCATTTCAAGATTAGCGATTTTTGCTGGGATATGTTCTCCCGTTTCGAGTGGGACAAGTGCTGGAAGGATTGGGGACAGTCTGTGTCCAGCCTCTTTGGCCCAAAGGTAGCCGTCCCCGGTTGAACCAGTTTTTGGATAACTTTTCCCACCGGTGGCAACGATCACTTTGGGGGCAAAAATAGCTTCTGATTTGTGATTTTCTTCTTTGCTAACTTTGCAGTTTATACCTTCAATAGCTCCGTCTTTGATCAAAAGGTTCAACACTTCCACATCATTACGGATTGTCACCCGATTCTTACGATTGTATTTGACCAGCGCATCCACAACGTCCTTTGCGTTCTGGCTTTTTGGGAAGACTTGTCCATTTCGTTCTACTACGGTTTCCACGCCAAGATGGTTAAAAAACTCTATGGTCTGGGTTGGAGTAAAACCTTGAATTGCCTGACGTAGCCAGCGTCCATTTTTTCCGTAACGGTTAAAATATTTTTCGATGGGTTCGGTATTTGTAATATTACATCTTCCCATTCCGGTCAGTTTGAGCTTTCTTCCTGGACGGTTCATCTTTTCTAATAATAGCACACGTGCGCCACGTTCCGCGGCGGTTCCCGCGGCTATCAATCCGGCTGCACCTGCACCAATAACGATTAAATCAAAATCTTGCATTTGTGGAGTATCTATCCCTGATCAAAAATCCATCTGTCCTATTATTTTGGGTTTCAAGAGTTTTGAGGAAACCTTCAGACCCAAAAAACACGTTTAGAATCTTGCTGAAAATAATTCAAAAACGATTCAGTACATAATACAAAAAGCCTCACCCTGGAGATGTAGAGGCTATTCACTCGTCAAAAGCCGGATAATAACTATGTAAACGTCCTATTTTCTACTTTTTTCGCTCCCCCTGCCATTCTGCAAACAAGCTACAAAACTTCTGTGAGGGTTCTCAGTTTTTACTTCAGTATTATATCAAGTTTTTTGAAGAGAAATATTGCATTACATTGACATAACAATTATTATTATATCAACAATATTAAAGAGGGTAATAAGTATGGAAAAAATTCAAGAAGTAGTGTTTTACAAATTGGAAAAAGCAATAAAAAACTACCGTCAGTATGCGCAGAAACGTATAACTGAAAAGGGTTTGGATATTACTATAGACCAATGGTTGGTACTTAAAACTATCAATGAAAATGATAATCTTTCCCAACGGCAGGTTGCCGATTTGGTTTTCAAGGACTATGCGTCGGTTACCAGGATCATCGAACTATTGGTTAAAAAGGGATACTTGAAAAGAGATTTACATAGTAAGGATAGACGGAGGTTTGTTCTCACTATTACATCATCAGGCGAAGAAATAATTGAAAAAGTTTATCACATAGTATTAAAAAACAGGCAACACGCATTAAAAGACATTACAGATGATACGATCAACATTATGAAATCAGGTCTTGATAGCATTATAGCAAATTGCAGAAAAAAATAACGTTTCGAAAAACAAAGGGGATAGGGATCAGATTCTGAAAGATGTCACCTCGTGGTAGAATAGGGGGTTTGGGTATCGTGACACACTACAGATAATCTTGATGGAATAGATGAGATTAGCCATCAACAACACCTGTAGGGAGTTGATGAACTTTGTCCGGGTTAAAAACGTCATTAGTAGGTTAGGGGAGACGCAACAACCTAAGAATTCAGTAGCAAAGCTAAAATAGTGCCACTTTGTTGCTAAGGTTTTGAGAAGCCGGAGGTCATGAAGGGTCGTATTGATGAAAGCGATGGGGAATCTAAAGTTACGAACACCATGACCAGCCAATTTTCTAGAAGAACCGAAAAATGTAATTCCTTTCGTTTTTCTAGTCACTTTGGAGACATCATGTTTTTCAAAAGTATGAAGTCGATTTTAATTATCGTGTTGATGTGTGGTTTTGTGTTTGCAGGCTGTGAAGACGAGACCGAGACTATGAATGAAGCACCATTTACTCCTTCAGATCCTAATCCGGTAGCTAACGCTTCTGATGTATCAACGATGACTATTTTATCCTGGTCCTGTACAGACCCGGATGGAGACGACTTGTCCTATGATGTCTACTTCGGTACTTCATCAAGTCCATCACTAGTCAGTAATGATCAAACAGCTACTAGCTACGATCCAGGGGAACTATCAAACAGTACAACTTATTATTGGAAAATCATAGCAAAGGATGATTTTTCAAATGGAACTGAAGGGCCTGTTTGGTCATTTACAGCGATTGAAAACCATGCTCCGAATGTACCTGAGAATCCAACACCAGCTCATGAGGCAACAGAGGTGTCGGTTTTAACAACAATATCCTGGTCCTGCACGGACCCGGATGGAGACGTTTTAACCTATGATGTCTATTTTGGTACGAATGCCACCCTTGGTGCTGAAGAGCTTGTTTCTACCGGTCAATCTGAGACAACTCTGAATCTAAGCGATCTTGAATACAATACAACCTATTTCTGGCGAATCAATGCAATTGATGATCTTTCCAATGAAATAGAAGGGCAAGTGTGGTCATTTTCAACACGTGGGCCAGCCTTAGGAGATCAACGGACATTTGACCTGGGAGATAGTGGCGAAACAATAGAAATGATCTGGCTTCCTGCGGGCACTTTCTTGATGGGTGCGCAAGATGATGAAAGTGATGCGCAAACGGATGAAAGACCGCGCCACGAAGTAACAATCTCTGAAGGTTTCTGGATGGGGAAGTACGAGGTTACGCAAGCTCAATGGGAAGCTGTAGCAGGATTCCAGTACTTTGAATGGCCTGATAATCCCAACTATCCAGCAGAAAATATAACTTATTTTGAAATTATGACCTGTTTCTTATCCGTATTAGGAGATGAGTGGCGCTTACCCACTGAAGCAGAATGGGAGTATACCGCTAGGAATGGTGAGGATGACGAGTGGTTCTGGTGGGGTAGCAACTATGATAGTATTGATGACTACTGTTGGTATGTATTAAACAGCGATGCGCAAACTCACGAAGTAGGAAGCAAGCTTCCCAGCCCATGGGGTTTCTATGATCTATACGGTAATGTCAATGAATGGTGTTCTGATTGGTATCTAAGAGAATACTATGAAACAAGTCCTGACACAGATCCTCAGGGACCGGAAACAGGCACCCTCCGTGTCCATCGGGGAGGTGGCTGGAACTACATCGATGCGTGCGCACGCTCAGCAAATCGTTACTTCTTAGGACCGTTTGAACGGAGTAACGACATGGGTTTCCGTCTTGTAAGGACTGCACAGTAGTTCTATACGTTGCAGTATATACTCAAACCGTTTCCGAATGTTTGAAGACGATAGAACTGCGAGTGGGCGATGGATAATCGCCCACTTGTAGCTTACTGAAGGTATAGTCATCGTAAACTGAAGATTCAAACTTGAAATTATTACTTAGAAGTGCTTACACCTAGTTCATGAAAAGCCGAATTTCAATTCTTGTTCAACTGAATTCAACATTTCTGTTCAGAAAAAACCCATAAATAACTCATAACCTGGAAGTGAGTTGTTGATATAGATTCTTACATTATTATCGCATCGTGTTGCCTAGTAGTAACAACATATGAGACAAATATCTGTTTATGACACCGTATTGACAATCGCATGTGGGTAAATCCGCTGGCGATTCTGAAAAGAAAGTATATTGGGTTTCTGAATTTCTCCTTTTTCAATATTAATAGCTTTTCGTATAGTCTCATTTTTCTGCCAGTTCTCACCTCCGGCGAGTACATCAGGTAAATGGACAACGAGAGCTGCGGAGATAGAACGTGAGGCACTTTCCCAAAGATAGCTTGGTGTATGATCCACCGCGTAATAATCTGCCTTTCCAATCTTGAACATTGGATTCTGAAATGTGGTTGGTTTAGCACGGTAGAATCCCATATCCTCATCGCAACTGACATCAATGATCAGGCAGCCAGGCCTGAGGTTAGATATCTCATCTTCAGATATGAATAGGAGGGGATGATTCGGATCTTGAAGGGTTCCGTTTACAATGATTTCAGATTGACTGATTAAATCAAGTAACGGTGCTTCTGTTCCATCATGCTCAGTAATGATCATGCGGGCTTCACCCTCTTGACCCTCCCTGATACGGACATAATGACAATCAAGCACTTCCTCCCGTATTTCATGGTCGGGTCGCAGAATACATATTGTGATATCTCTAAATCCACGCGCCTTGAGAGCGTATATGGCTCCACGGCTCACCGCGCCAAAACTGAAAATAACCGTTTTGCGTTGATTACCGTAGTGTCCGTCTATTCCCTTAAGTTGTAAGGCATGTAAAACCCCACAATAACCGGCTATTTCGTTGTTCTTATAGAACGTGTGGCGGCCCATTTGGTCATTGGGTCCCCATACAAACATATCCTCAAAGGCGATGAGTGTCTGCTTGCGATCGATCGCTGCTTGAGTCAGATCCGTTTGTTGTACACAATGAGGCCAACCCCAAAGAGTTCCTCCTTCGCGAAGTTCCTGTAAATCAGATAAGACCGGCTTGGCAATGATTACCCTTCCGATCTCGGTCAACAGTTCTTGACGTGTGGCAATGCCACCTGTCTGAGCCGCAATCTCAGAGTCTTCGATATCGAATGATTTTCCATAACCTTTTTCAAATATCAGTTGGCGACGCACCTCTTCAGGAAGGCGTAGAAGGTGCTCTGGATGGATTGGCAGTCGTCGCTCATTTTCTTTTTTTGAAGTACCTATGACTCCAAATGTATTGTAGTTCATATCAGTCTCATCTTGTTGTTGTCTGCTGCTGTGAATAGTAAAAAACGTGATTCACCTTATCATTATTGGGTTACAGCAGTATCGTTAATACTTTGAAGGTAGGCTAAACTTACTTCATATCCTAACTAAAGAATTATAAAACTTTTATTTTCGCAAATAATTATAACTTACGATTATTCTACTCAGGTATCAGATGAAGACTCAGATTCACGAAGGATTGATAAAAATTACTCTTGGCTGGCTGACTGAGATTAGACAGAATTTAACTCTTTTTGCTTTTTATCGGTCCAAATTTAGCAACATCCTTATTTATTTCAAAAGTTATTAGTATGCACTCGAAATAATCTTGTAAATCACGTAAAGTTTACCTCGGAATAGTATTTCGCTATCCATGGTTGTATTCACTTCATTTTTTGTATTACTTCCTATATAGATTCAGGCCTTTTTTCAGACTGACTAATTTTAAAAAGAGAAATTTTCAAATTTGTAGTTCGATACAAATCGTTAATGCTAAAACATTTATTCCCATTCTCGAATGGTTACAGTCAGGAGACACATGACTTTCAAATTGATCAAGCATAAAATCCAGCTTGCTGCACTGTTGTTTGGGATTATTATGTGTTCAGCCTACGCACAGGAGAACGTTGTCCTGGTAATCATAGATGGGGCACGCTATTCAGAAACCTTTGGTGATAACACACGTGAGTATATTCCCAGTATGGACTCACTGGCACAGCATGGAACTATAGTTGATAGTTTCTACAATGATGGCATCACTTATACTTCACGAGCAATTCCGGCTCTATGGTGTGGCACTTGGACCGAAGTACGAGATACAACGTACTATGGTAGGGAAACTCAGTATACTTTATCTCCATCCATCTTCGAGTACATTCGCCATGATCTGATGTTGCCTGCGAACCAATGTTACTATGTGCTCAAGTACATCAACTCTCTGTGGTTGCCAAGTTTTCATGAGGACTATGGTCCCGAGTACTGGCCCGAATTTCACAGTGTGGGCTCAACAGACGAGGATGTTCGTGACGAAGCACTCTCAATCATGCAATCTCACCACCCGAGATTTACTTTGGTTTATTTGGCGGACGTAGATCACGCTGGTCACAGTGGAAACTGGGACGATTATATCACAGCTATTGAAACAGCAGATGCTATTGTCGGCGATATCTGGGAATTTATTCAGAACGATCCTGTTTATGCTGATAACACTGTGATGATGGTAACAAACGACCATGGCCGTCACGATGATCAGCATGGTGGTTTCTCCGGTCACGGAGATGGCTGCGATGGTTGCCGCCACATTATGATGCTTGCAATTGGACCCGGGATTCGTGAAGGTATTGTTGAAAACAGCGAGTACCGAACTACTCCAGACTTTGCTGTTACCGCTTGCGAAATCCTTGATGTTAATCCCAGCATGTCCGATGGTGATGTGATGCAGGAGATTTTTGTTCCCAATGGAATAGAAGAATCACCTGTACAAACAACTATTGAGAACTATACCATCAGCAACGTTTATCCGAATCCTTTTAATTCGACAACAACCATAACCCTTGATCTTGAACGAAGACAGGCACTTGAAATCGACGTTTATAACGTGCTCGGTAAAAGGATGCATAGTATCGCCAGAGGCGTGTACAATCCTGGACAATACCGTTTCTCATTTAATGGGGCGGAGCTGCAAAGTGGAACCTATTTCTTGACTTATTCGGTTAATGGGATACAACAGCATTCGCAACGGATTGTACTGGTCAAGTAAATCATCGAATTGCTAATGGAGAGAGTATAATTTGTTCTAACATTCAGTCTATGTAGATACTAAGGTTTTATTCAAATGAGTGATAAAACAGATAGCCATTCCTACTCGGAATGGCTATCTGTTCCTCAACACAGCGAAGCTTGTCACGACGTCTCGTCATGGCGAAATGTCAGAGTAGGCAGAAGCCTGGACAAAGGCGGATATGGATAGAAAATGTAGCATCTACTTTTTAATGGATTCTAGATCCATTTCCAGGCTTTCAAAGCGATCCTTCAGAAGTTTCATGGAATCATCTACACCTGAATTATAGATTTCCAGTGCCACTGATTCCAGAAAGAAATTCAAAATATTTCCTGCAGCTATAATTCCAATCTCTTCATCACGTTCGTTTCCAAAGAAATCGATTGTTTCCTGAATACATCTTTTTCTGGTATCTTCAGATAAGAGATCCCATTTTCTTTTACTGTCAGCCATAGTCAATTCCTGAAAAAATATTCTAGATGTTATCACTATATTTAATAATTGTATAAAGATAGCCTTCAGTTTGTACAAATCCTAGATTGTTCAATTCAGCTCATTCTTCAGATCGTTTGTTTGGTCTAAATAAATTCGGTCATCTTTAGTGTTGCCAAGCATAACTCACACCGAGGCTCATCGCTTTTTCACCAATTCCTGCATATTCAAAAAATGTACCTACGTTTCCAAATTGCATGGCGGCACCCGCCGCGAGTTGGTAATGATGGATATCTGACCCTGTAACATCTTTTCCATTCAGGGTCCAGTTAACTGGGCCACCAAAAAAACGTGCTGAGGCGAATGGAAAAAGCTTATTCTTTATATTCCAACTGGCACGACCACCTAAACGGAGATCAGATGAAGTATAGCTGGTTTTAGACATATCGTCTGGATTCTCAACCTCTGTTGCTGACCCACTGAGGAAAAGTGAAAAATCAAGACTTGGTGTGTAGCCTTCACCCAAGGTTGCTTGATACTCAAAACCAGCAGATATAACTCCTCCAGGTTGTACATTCTGAATAAAATCATTGGAGTCTGTTAAATCCCCGTCCAGAATCAATCCAAGACCACCTCGTAAAGACAACTTATTGTTGAGTTGCCATGAACCTGATAGGGAGGCGGTTCTTAATTCAAGGTCTACATCCTCACTACCAGCAAATCGAAGCGTTGAATTGAGGGAACCAATGCCAAAGCCAATCACTAACCTGCTTCTTTGTTCTTCAACTTCATAGGGGTTATTTGCACTACACTGTGGGGGCGGACCGCCCATCGTAGGAACACCTCAACCGTATGATTTTGGAATAACAATTAATAAACTCCAGATCATTACAAATATCAAAAAGAATTTCCTGTTTACAGCCATTTTACAAACCTCCTAGAAAATCTACCCTCAATCGTCAGTATCTCCAGATCATGAAATTATGTGAGTTACTTCAAGGCGTAGAGGTCATTTTCGTCAATTCTTGAATACGTTTTCTTGAATTATCACACCAGTGGCAATGTCCATTGTCGCCCAGCTTGATTGCTTGTTTAAAACTCTCAATAGCATTTTCCTTGTCACCAAGCAGAAAATACCCTTCACCCAATGTATCCCAAAGGTTTCCATCACCAGGAAAAAGTTTAACATTTAAATTGAGCAAGGCAATGCCCCAGTCTATATCCCTGTTCTCTGACACCAGATTAAATCCGATCCGATTCAGGATTGCTTTGTCATTTATATTGTTACCCGTTTCCTTGTTTATATACTGAGGCAGATAGTTTACCTCTTCAGGTGAATGGATTTTTATATATTCAATCACAAGTTCATAGGAATTCTTAGGAATGATTTTAGGCACATAATCTTCATCAAAAATCATGGAAGAAATATCCCAGGCAACATTTTCTGATTCCCAGTTTAAAATTTTATTTGAAAGAGCGATCACAACAATATTTTCTTCAGGGTAACGGATGAAATCAGCAAAGTAAATACCGTTACTCCCATTATGAGTAACGATTTTGGTGTTTCTAGATGAATTGAATATTGCCCAGCCATATCCGTAAAATGATGATTCTTCAGCATTTTCAGGTACATGCCGCGTTTCCATCAATGCTTTTGATTCCTGGCTAATAACTATCCCCTGTTCCAGGGCTAGATACCATTTGAACATATCTTGGACAGAAGAGTATATATCGCCCTTGCCGATGCTGTACCAATGGTTCTTGTTGGCTGGCAGATGATCCGGTGTGGCTCCCCAGTCTTTCCATTCGCCTTCTGTGTAATTGTAGTAATAACCATGAGCAAGTTGATTATTTTCCAGTACAACTTTTTTATAACCAGTATGTTCCATATCCAACGGATTCCAGAATTGTTCTCTTAAAAACGTCTCGTATTCTTGATTGGAGACGATTTCAATTATCGCAGCAAGAACAATGTAATTCGCATTAGCATAAGAGTGTTTCGATCCAGGTGGATACATCAATTCAGATTGAAAGAATTCGTTCAAAAATTGCTCTTTACTAGCAGGTGTATACCTGAAACCACCGGTCTGAGGAGAAATCCCCGTAGTGTGGGTGAGTAGCTGATGGATTGTTATGTCTTGCTTATCTGCTGGCGTTTGTGGGAAATAGTGGATAAGTTTGTCAGACACACTTAACTTGCCCGATTCCATCAACTTAAGAATTGCTGCTGCAGTGAACTGTTTTGTAACAGAACCAATATTAAATATTGTTGATAGATCGTTGTGAATGTTTTTATCTCTGTCAGCCCAACCATAGCCCTTTGACAGGAGAACATCTTCGTCAATTGCCACGAGAACACTGCCGAAGAATCCATTCGCAGCGCTGCTATTCAGAAAACGATCAATTCGATTCCTGATGATTTGGTCTTGAGAAGACTTCTGAATGCATCCACAATAATGTAGAAGCAAAATTATACATATTGCTGTGAGTGATCTATATTTCATGGTTGTCTCGAATGATGCTGGTTTAGATGTGGCTACCGAAAACGAAAAGCAATCTTTTCCGATAAATGGAAGGTAACCTGAAAACACAATTATTACAATTGATAGGTCATCTTGATATGAATCGAGAATCTATCTAAACAACATTTTAACTTGAGCAAGTCACCTTCCCACCATCTGTTCAAAAAGTCTTAGATAAGGATCACATATTTGTACAATGTATAATCAATCGATTACTCACTCTTCAATGCATAACTGTATCGCGGTAAAAGCCTCTTCTGAAAACAGGCGAGGGGAGTTTTTCGAAAACTCATGAGGCTATGAGAGTAAAAATAAGTTTAGTTACTTGACAATATGCTGTCAATATGGTAATATGCTGTCATATGTATAAATAAAAACTGAAAGAGAACGCAGCATGAAAACTGAAAACAATAGTGGTATTAGTGATGTTCACATGTTTGTACTAGACTCAATGGCAGACTGGGAGCCGGCAATTGCTATCGCTCACATTAACAGACCTGCACCAGGTATAGTATCGAAATACAGTGTAAAAACTGTTGGGATAGATGGTAAAATGGTTCGGTCGATGGGCGGGATAAACATTCAACCTGATATGTCTTTAGATGAGCTTACTCCAGGGCAAAGCTCAATGTTGATATTACCTGGCTCAGACCTATGGACTGAAGCAATTACAGACCCAGCACTTACTAAAGCACAAGAATTTGTGAATTCTGGAGTTCCAGTTGCAGCAATCTGTGGCGCCACTTTCGGTCTTGCTAGAATCGGGCTCCTGAACGACCGTCGTCACACGAGTAACGATCCAAATTGGCTTGCTTCCAGCGGATATAGCGGGATGGAAAATTATGTTCATGAACCATCGGTGGATGATGACGGAATTATTACTGCCTCTGTGACATCCACACTCGAATTTGCTAAACTTATACTCGGCAGACTTGAGGTCTTTTCGTCAACCGTACTTGAAGCTTGGTATAACCTGTATAAAACAGGAAAGCCGGAATACTATCTTGAGTTTATGGAGGCCGTAAGTCATGAAGGATCGTAACAGGTCATCAGTTGAAGTAGTAAACGGTATCGTCTTAGACGTGTTCAAGTTAAATGGCTTTTTTATAAAGGCGGCAGACTACTTAACAAAAGGGAGCGAGTTAACATCTGCACGTTGGCAAGTCCTCGGAACTGTCCTGCATGAGCAGCATTCAGTAGCAGCGATAGCGAGGAATATGGGATTAACACGTCAAGCTGTACAGCGTATTGCTGATAGATTAGTAGAGGATGGACTGGCTGAGTATCTACCGAATCCGGCACATAAACGTGCCAAGCTTTTATCGAGTACGGATAAAGGACTTAACTCAATTAAACAGATACGTCCAAAAGTCGTTTCATGGGCAGACAGGGTTAATGATTTAATAGGAGAAGATGAGTTACTTGATGCCGAAAAGGCATTAAATAATCTCCTTTCAAAACTTATGCTAGCAGAAGAACAGCTTATAAAAGGATGCTAAAATGAAATTCCAAGACTTTTTTATTTCAGAGCAAGAACCATATCTAGGGAGATCAAGACGCGATAAATTCCTTTCTCGAGTTTTTGGTATTTTCAATGAAGAAATTGTCCGAATCTGGTGTGCTAATAACAAGTCACCGTTCAAAGATTTGGGACGTCCTACGGTATATGAAAAAAAAGGAAAGCATTATACGCTTGATTTTCTTTTAGAAGATAGATTTGGGCACAGATATGTAGCGGAAATGAAATGTGAGCTTGAGTATCAGAAGTACAGATTTATGGTACTGGAAAAGTGCTCTCAAATTAAACACCATTTGAATAAACGGGCGTTTCAGATATTCATTGAACTGGCAAAAGATCCAGATTCTTATTTAGTAAAATGCCAAGGTAATGATGTGGAAATTGATGGCTCAATACTAGTATGGGGATCAGCCACTGATTGTGGTATAGAAAACTCAAAGAGTAAATATGGTATATCAGATATTATATCTACAGAACAGGTCATTTCAGATTTAATATACTGGGGTGATAAAGAATATTTGAAACATGTAAATTCACACAAACAATGGTGTGATCAATTATTCTCTGCACTCTTACATAATTCCTAACTTTATTTCTTCGCCTGAGAGCAAAAAAGTCCGGCATTATACCGGACTAACTTTTGCTCTCAAAAAATCGCAAATACCATTGATTCTGAAATATTTCATGCTTTATCAGTTACTGTTAAATGGAACGGTCTCTATGGTTTATTAGCCAAATCACTATAACATTTATTCAGTTCTGCTTTTTTACTATTCCGGCCCAGTTATTTACTATATTCCTTATTCCTTGATCATTTGCGAGATAGATAATGAAAAAACAGTATGATTACATTGTGATTGGCTCGGGCTTTGGTGGATCGGTATCAGCGCTTCGCCTTGCGGAAAAAGGATACACGGTTGCGGTTCTGGAGCGAGGTAAACGTTTCCGGTCCAAAGATTATGCCAAGAGCAACTGGAACCTGAAAAAGGCATTCTGGCTACCACAAATCAGTCTGTATGGTATCCAGGCGATGACACTTCTTAAGGATGTGTTTATTCTTCATGGTGCGGGCGTGGGTGGGGGAAGCCTTGTGTACGCGAACAACCTGCTTGTACCCCCGGATGAAGTTTTCATGGATCCAAAATGGGGTGATTCCAAATGGAAACAGGAAATAATGCCATACTATGAGCGCGCTCGTAAAATGCTTGGAGCTGTGCAAAGTCCGTTGGTTACAAAAGGGGATGAACTTCTCAGGGAATGCGCAGAGAATGCCGGCGGTGGGGAGACCTTTCATATCAATGATGTAGCCGTGTATTTCGGCGAAGAAGATGTTGAGGTTCCTGATCCATACTTTGATGGCAAAGGACCAACAAGAACAGGCTGCATCAAGTGTGGTGCTTGCATGACCGGATGCCGCAACAATGCTAAAAATACCCTCGATATGAACTACCTCTACCTTGCAGAGGGATTGGGAGTAGATATTTTTCCTGAAACAAATGCCACCGCTGTTATACCTGCAAAAGACGGCGGGTATTTTATAGAAACCAGAAGCACAACCGGATTGTTCAAACGTACGAAAGAATTTCGCGCAGATAAGGTGATCTTTGCAGGCGGAGTGATGGGTACCTTACCCCTCATGTTTGAATGCAAACAGGAAGGATATCTGCCCGATATATCCGACCAGTTGGGAAACATTGTAAGGACCAATAGCGAAGCACTGGTTGGAACCGTCGCGAAAGATACATCTTTCGACTATTCGGAAGGGATTGCGATCACATCAGGAATCTATCCGGACGAAAACACACATATCGAAACAGTTCGCTACGGTAAAGGTCATGACGCAATGTCAATGATTTCCACCTTAATGGTCGGTGGAGGGAAACCATGGCCGAGGCCATTGCGTTACCTGGCAGGAATTTTGACACATCCATGGCGGTTTCTGCGATCAATCCTGCCGAGGAACTGGGCGGAGCGTACGACGATTCTGCTTGTTATGCAGAAAATAGACAACTACTTGCGTTTTGAGTACAAACCATCTTGGTATCTCTTCGGTAAAAAAGCCTTAAAATCCAACTGGAATACGGAGAAGAAAGTACCGTCCTATATCCCGGTAGCAAATGAATACGCTGAACGGATGTCAGAAAAAATAGGTGGTGAGTCGATGAGCGTACTCCCTGAAGTATTGTTTGACACATCTTCCACAGCGCATATCCTGGGTGGTGCCATTATGTCAAAATCGGCGAAGGATGGTGTGATCGATTTCTCTGGAAAAATTCACGGGTATGATGATCTATATGTGATTGATGGCTCATCAGTGCCGGTCAATTTGGGGGTTAACCCAAGCCTGACCATCACAGCTTTGGCGGAGTATTTTATGGAAAAAGTACCAAAGAAAAAAACAGATACTACCCTCTCACAATAGTTTGACGAGGTTCTGGTAAGCACGTAGAAGCAAAATTCTACCAGGACAAGATAAAGCCCCTGAAGTAATAAAATTTATTTTGCATTTCAAAATCTAACACGAAGTGAAAAGGAGCATCACCATTTATGGAAATATCACCAAAATCAATGATACAGGTTTCGTAAAATTCTTCGCTTATGTCAAAGGTAAAACACTTCATGTTACTGTGGTACCGATGGTCAAAAGAGTCGACCACAGGATATTCATTCCCATCAGGATCTATTAGCTTGAAATCATTGATATTAAAGTTTACTGTTGCGCCACCAGTGGTATGAAACGCTACGAGGACGGCATGTGATCTTTCAGGAGTTCTATATGTTGGAAAACCGAATGTTGGGATGATCGGGATATATAACGGTCCTCGTGAAACAGCAGAATATTTATTAGTTAATGTGACAAAATTTACGGTTTGTTTCTTTGTTTCATCATGATAAAGACATATATGCTGATCCGATTCACTATATAGCGCGAGTTTGTTTTCTCTATCAGGATAAGAAGGAATGAAATGATCATATTCACTGTTTTCAATGCTGTAGTAAGTGGCTTTGTCCAGAGTGGCACATCCACTAAAAAGCAGCATAACAGTGGTGAGAAGTATTGGCAGAATTATTTTTAATTTTAGCATTCGATTCTAAGTCATGTTTTTCAGTTGTCAGTTTGAATCATTTTCCAGTTTTGTGTAGATAGATTTTCAAATATAGTGATCATCTCGTCATCGTTCCAGATTATCAGTCATTCCGATAAAGATTACATCAAGTGATTCTGCATAGAGGATATAGAGGAAGCATTTCATGAAAACCTCCCCTGAACGAAAAAAGCCCGGTATTTTACCGGACTTTTTTTTACTCCTCAAGATCCGTCACGAGCCGGATTTCAAGTCAGACATTACTTGAATTTCAACTTATTTGATCAATATCACCTTATTAACTTGCTCGAGTTGTCCGGGAATGGAGGTTCTGATCAAATAAATCCCGCTTGATAATTCTGAACCGTCAAAGATCACATTGTGTGAACAGGGACTCATTACACTGTTTCTCAAAACTGCAACCTGCTGCCCCAAAGTATTATATACCGCAATCCTGACTTCACTTGTAAACGGAAGTTCAACCTTGATGGATGTTTGAGGATTGAAGGGATTTGGATAAGGACTGTAAATTTTGTAATCGGACGGTAGTTCAGTTTCCTCAGTAGCGAAACTGTTCCAGCTCACCACTACAGCATCAGAAGGGTAGGAATAAGTATCCGTCCAATGAGATTTTACAGTGATTTCGTATTCACCAAAATCTGCGAGTGCTACAGTAATCGTGTCATTAACGGTTGTACCAAGTTCTTCGTCGTTGGCAAAAACTGTATAGCCGAGGAAATCATCGGATGTACTTATTTCGTCCCATTCAACAAACACAGCCCCGCTGGCAGGGTCAAGGGTCGCATTTACATTTTCCGGTGGTACAGCTTCGTAACGGAATACCAGGCCTGAGTATCCCGCTTGGGTATTATCAGGAATGTCGACCGGTGTTGTTGCAGCGACTGCGTAAAAATCATTAGTAAAATCAATGATTTGGAAATCATCAATTGTGCCGGTGATTCCGTTTTGGCGGAAGTCTTTTGTTGCGAAGAAGAGCGCGTTCGGGCCTTCTTCTGCGATATGTTCATGTAAATCGGTGATGTCCAGCAGCATTACAGCGCCATCAGGATAAGAGCGGCAGGTTTGACGGTCATAACCCCAATCGTAAAAATCGATAGAGTGTTGCGGTACCCAGACATTACCGATCCCGACAGTATGGACCAGCTTATAACGGTCCCCGTGGCTGATTTCCACACGTGCCGCCAGGCTTGGTTCGTAATCGATCTTATCTTCAGCGTAGATTGCAAAACCACTGTTCATGGTGGAGCTTGCGATGGATTCATAACTCATCCACCAGAAACCTGCATCACCCCAGCCCGTGCCCCATGAATTGACCAGTTTAAATGCGCCAACGCCGTCGGCGGTGACATAATCATCGTCAAATCCGACCACAGTGACCACATGACCACCGAGCAGAGAACCGGAATGATCAGCGTAACAGTAGGTGTTATTGAAATCTTCGATGTCCATAAAGTTCTGATAAACGTAAATATGGATCACCGCGATATTACCGTCCAGCAGGTGCTGTTTTAAGGCATTACGTCCGGTCTCAGTAAATAAATTCAGGGAAAATGTTTCGTTAATACGGTAAGTCATCGCGTTTCGGAATGTCGCCTCGCTGGGAAAGCTGAGGTAATCACCTGAGGAATAGGGCATATCGGCCAGTGTCCCGCAGCCCAGCCGTTCGAATACTTCAAACCCGTCGTAAGGTGTCGCACCGGCATCCTCACCACCGTTGATGGTGTTATAAACAAATGCCGGGCTCATGATATGTTCCGGCAGTGTCAGATCCCAGCCGAATTCCTGCCCTTGCAGATAGGTCAGGTAATAGTAACCGGTTCCCCAGCCCGAGCAACTGTTCTGTCTGGATTGATTCCCTACCGGAGGCAGTCCTGCGGAATTATCGCAGGATTCGTCCAGCTCGTCCAGGTTCAGCGGTTGATCCATCAACGGGGAAGGGTGTATCCATTCCGGGAGTGGTGTGTCCACAATGCCGCCGAGCCCGAACTGTGATGTGTCACGTGCCAGGCTGTTTTGTGATAGTAGTATTAGAAATACAGTTAGAATAAGTCCAAGGACGCTAGTCAGAGTAAATCGTTTCACTGTCCTTCCCTCCACGATGTGAGAACAACCGGCTCGGTGTGATCCTATTCAGTTCACTCCTTATAACATATAGTGCTGATGTTTGATTCACAAGATGTTGTGTAGCGGGAGTAAAAAGAATAAGGATGCTATAACGTAAAAACGGCGACATGTTAATGTCGCCATTTCTCGCTTCCCTTGACGGACATGAACTGCCAACTTCAGGCACATTTAGATTATGAGAAATATCAAACAATTTTCTTGTCATCAATAAGTTTTGTAATTGTTTTAGTTATAAGATTGTTGGAAACATTCAACTCTTCTGCTAATTTTTTATGCAATCCCTTTTGCCAAGGTCTAGGAGGAAGCATACTAAGTACTTTCTGTTCAAACTCAAAGCCGATTTCTGCTTTTCTGTATCCATTTAGGATATTTTTATTATTACTTGACTTAATTTTTATTCTTGTATAACCATCAATAATTCCTACTAAACCAACAACAATCTTTTCTGATTTTTTATCACCATATAACTCTGATATTATTCCTGCATATCTTTTAATAGAGTTTAAAAGTGCTTCACCTTTTAGAATTATATCATTATCAAATTGAGGTTGTAAGAGTGCTGTCCTTATTATATTTGTTGTATATATTATTGAATGCAATAATCTTCTTACAGATCCTTTATTTACTCCTGAAAACATCCCCACTTTAATTTGAAAAACGGTATAGGAGTGTAGTCCTTCAATAATATTTCTACAAGCTATGAAACTTTTTTCTAATCCTAATGGATTGTAGTTATTCATAGCAAATCGAATCTCGTTACCAAGCTGATAAATATCTTCTTCATATTTAATTGTTCTTTTTTCATTATCGCTTGTGTAGATAAGTTTAGTCAATTGAGAAGATCTTTCTGATCCAATTTTAGCTATTATTAGAGAAATCATGATTAATCCAAAAAGAACTTCAAAATGAACGATAGGCCTTGCTATTCCCTTTGGTGCGTAATCACCTTATCCTAAAGAAGTTATAGTCACAATACTGAAGTGAATAGTGTCCCAATATGAAATTGAATCATCTTCAATCCCAGTTGGAATTATACATTTTTCATGATAAAGGTTTAAGAGGTAGTAACTTGTTGCACATACGAAGATGATTGTAAGAATAATTAAAATAATCTCCACGAAAGTTAACCTGTCAATAAGTCGTCCTAGTCTTAGGTCTATATTTGATTTAGATACAATATTAACTTTAACACGAGTGTTTTTTGTAGAATATTTCATATATCCCTTTTAATCATATTAAAACAATGTTTTAGCGAACTTTTCAACGCCATCAATTAGTTCTTGAACTTCTTCATTAGTGGGTTCTCTTTCTTTTTTATGATCACATAAGTTTCTGATATCACCAAGCCTTTGGATTTGTCGCCAAATTGGAATATCAAAAATATCGTTTTCTTTTAGTAGGTCGTTATATGTGCTGATTGTTGGATTCTTTTTTCTTGTTTTCAGGTCATGATTCAATGAAACTTGAGAAAGATGTTTTTCCAAAACTACTCCAGCAATAGCACCGCTTGCTCTTACAAATCCTTTATTTAAAAGCTCTTGTGACGATGCTAGTTCTGTATCGAAGATGTCAGCTTGTACAAGCTGCTTAATATCAAAAAGTGAACTTTCAAATCGTAAAGAAACTGCTTTTAGGATGGCTTGTTGTTGTCTAAAATGAGGTATTGCAGCATCTGGTCCAACAACCTTTTCCTTTTCCCAAGACCTTGTCACATTGAGTCCCTGAAGATAATCTTCAATTCTATAATTTTCGAAATCAATATCTTTTCTTGGCTTTGGTTTATTATAATATGACGAAAAATCACTCAATCTATCAGGAAGAAGTTGTTTGATAACCACTTTTGCCTCAGAATACCATGTCTGATACTCATCATCAAAATTAATTATATTTTTAATCTTTGATTTTGCATTTTTCCCTAAAGCTTTGGTCACTTCCTCAGGAAAACATTCATATTGCATCGCTAAGTGCAAGTCATCACCATATTTAATGAGTCTTTCTAAATCCTTCTTGTATGTTTCTAAGTTAGTTAACATGTAAACCTCTTAAGTTAACATTTTCATGGTTTTTCAAACATGACAAACACCTCCCCTATAGATAGGAGAGGCGTTTCTCCAGAAGTTGCTGGACTCTGCCAATTGAAATCAGTTGACCTATATAGTCTCTACCTTTATGGGACATTGATTCTTTTTCGTGGTTCCTGGACTTATTATGAGTATCAAACTCTTCAAAATGGAGAAGTTCAAACGGGTGGTAAGGCTTCGTTGTTTTTATCAGACCTGAATCGTATCGATTCAGCCGCTTTTGCAAGCCATTAGTCTGACCTTCGTAAATCCGGTCATGCTTTTCAGAATACAGAACGTATGTACAAAACATACATACCTCTATAATTTCATATAAACAATATTAAATATATTGACTTGAATCAGTCGAAGTCTGGAAGTCCGTTAATGACGATCTAAATCCGTCAGGAGCCGGATCTGCGATGCGTTATACACGCATCTTCGACCGCCAACCCAGGTTATCAATCAAGTCCGTTACAATGCTAATAATATCCATCTCTTCGTAATCTATATCAAGAAAAGGTGATATGATACTCATTTGAGCTAAAAAAGCCCGGTATTTTACCGGATCCCGACGGATCGGGACTTACAGCTTGAACCCCAAACTGATTGGAACTTGTTCCATGCCGAAACGTCGGCATAACAGTCACTGCCAATCAAAATCACCATCTATTATTTTCTTGATCATCCGGATACTTTTCTGTTTCTTAATCCAACTTTCCCATTTCTGAGCTGTTGATCTATCGGGGAATTCTTTCGAAAATAGTAGGTTCCATGGTCTTCCGCTAGCTGTCCAGTCATTTCCAAGTTCGTTATGCGAAAGGAGATGTATTTCCAGATTTGAAGTGATACCAGTATAGTACGTATTGAGTATTTCGGAGTAGAGTATATAGAGGAAACATTTCATAATAACCTCATGAGAGCTAAAAAAGTCCGGTGTTTACCGGACTTTTTATGGCTCCCCAGGACGGACTTGAACCGCCAACCTAGTGATTAACAGTCACCCGCTCTGCCAATTGAGCTACTGGGGAATATGTCTACAACTGACGCGTTTTCGCGCGCCCGTAATTATCGTGAATTTAACCCCTGTTACGCAAGAGCCTGCTCTGTCTCTCGGTGCATCAGGAAAAATGATCTCATATAACGTGAATCAGGCTTCCTCACGCCAGTTTGTTTGCAGCAATCCATCCGCTTCCGCCTGATTAATTGTATGCAACGCCCGTTTCACAACAGGCGGATCAATCATTTTGCTACCAAGGCTGACAACGCCCAAACCCTGACGATCCGCTTCTTCAAAGGCTAGAACGATCTTTTTCGCCTTTTTAATCTCAGAATCCGTTGGTGCAAATTCTTCATGAACAATCTTTACCTGCCGTGGATGGATACAGCCCTTACCCTCAAAACCAAGACTTTTGGCTTCCTTCACAGAACTGCGAAGCCCGTCCGAATCGGCAACGTCACTGAAAACCGTATCCAATGCCTGGATACCAGCCGCTTTGGCACCGTTTATGACCTGTGCCCTTGCCCAGAAGCTTTCTGTGCCTTCCAGCGTCCTCTGTGCGCCTATATCGGCGGTATAATCTTCTAATCCAATGGATAGAGCGACGCAATTCGGTGTTGCAGATGCGATTTCATATGCAAACCAACAACCCTTGGCAGATTCGAGAATGGGAATCATCCAGACATTGTAATCGATGTTATGTTTTTTACGGAGTTCTTGAATTTTCGCGTCGACCTTCTGGAATTCTTCTGCACTTTCAACTTTGGGTACCAACACGAGCTGGATGCCATAAGGAACGAGGTATTCCAGGTCCTCCAGACCACGTTCACCTTGATTGATTCGGACAATCTTTTCTGATTTAAGAAAATCCAGATGGTAGAGGCTATTTCGTGCGACAAGGCGTGCTGCATCCTTTTCGGATGGTGCAACTGAATCTTCAAGGTCGATAATTAATCCATCGGCACCGTGAACAGCAGCGTTGATAACGAACTTGGGCTCGTTTCCGGGGAGGTAGAGGCGGCTGCGACGGAAACGGTTTTGTTTGCTACCAACAAATTCCGGTCCCTGATCAGGTAGCCATGCTGGAAGATTCTTTCCGGGGAAGAGCCGTCGAACTGCTGCCTCAAGTCTCGCTTTAATAACAAAGGGAAGAGCGCCCTGATCTTCGACTTGAACATTTGCGTTCTTAATGCTGAAGAACTCAAGTCCCTCGAGGATCATTTCTCGGATGTTTTTTCCATAAAGCACCTCGACCTTACTTTTCAGGTCCAGGTTAATGCCACCCTTGTCAGACAACTCTATACTAATCCAGATATCACTGCGAACTCTGTCGCCACGACGTCCGGCTGACGCTTCTTTTAAACTCATTATTGCCCCTGTGTTAAACTAGTGGACCTTTACATATAATCTGACGAGTACTGTGCTGCGTACTTTGCTTCAGGACCAGGCACATTCTTGCTGACATAGTGGGGCTATATCAAGAGAATGTAACGCTGTCGTGGTGCAAAGTACGTGCACCCGAAGGGCTTGTCATTGAAGGCCCATCTGCTACGTTACTTTCGCTTGAAGTAACACCGCTACAACTGCGTGAAACTGCCTTGCATCTGAACCTTCTATGAAAAGCAGTATCACTCAAATTATGTGTAACGGTCCACAGATGAAAGATAAGCAGAAGAAAATGTATGTACAAAACTGAGTCCTATTTGACTTAAAGAGGCTGACGTATCTAAAACTTGAAGAGTCAAATGAATAAGTGTAGCTTCTGGTAACAGGGAGAAACGATTGTTCAGAAGAAAAAAAATGCCGTGGTGGACCAGACCGTTGATGTTTATCAGTGTGCTGTCAGCGTTGATTTACAGCGAAAAAAACGCTCCGATCATCACAAGACCTGTAAACCTGATCTGGATTATCGACCTTGCACGAAAAGCTCCGGAATTATTGAAGAAAATTGAAAAGAAACTTTCTGGATTAAACTTCTAATATGTACACCGAGGTTCCTGCATATCAGCCGTGAGGCTGACAAGCTAAATGCAGGAATAACACATTATAAATTCATGTGTCAATTACTTATGGAAGCTTAGACGGAAGCAGGCCCCACCCAGTTTACTGTCTGCATGAGAAATACCACCACGATGAAACATCAATAAGTACCGTGTCATTCCCATTCCCAGTCCCCAATGGGGTTTTTCTTTGTCCCCGATAAAATCTTTCCAGAGAGTATCCCGTATATCTTCATTTATACCATTGCCATTATCATCAACCAGAATATCAAAACTGTTATCGAGTTCCTCTAACTGTACAGTGACCACTGGGAATTCATTCTCTTCTACAGCTTCAATTGCATTCTGAATGACATGCGAAAATATCTGGAAAAGGCTGAAGTAGTTCCCTCTGATTAGAAATTCAGGCAATTCTGCATAACTCTTGGGATTCAATGATTCAGGAGCTGTGGCAAAATTAACGTTCGGTTTCAGGAATTGATGATAGGAGATAACATCCTTTAATGGTTCCAGCAAATTCACAGCCGTCTCTTTTGTTGGGCTGTCGAATAAATATGCCTGCCATTCGCCTGTTATTTCTCTTAAACGGGTAACGCTGTTTTTAAGGATATTTTGATGTTTCTCATAATTCTTTTCGCGATTCGGCGAAATTTCCATCATTTCAAGGGTATTGTAGAAGGCAGTAAGTGGGCTGTTCACATCGTGTAATAGCCTTGATGCTCCTTGTTGGAAACCGGTTTTAATGGATTCAATATTTTTCGCATTTCCATAGTTTTCGCGTGCAGCCATTTTTTTGATTAGATAATCAAGAGTGCCGGGTAGTGTATTTTTTGCAGCGTCATTACTCAATATGATAAGGTGTTTTATTTCGTCAGGAGATGAATCTGAGACAATTATTTGATAGAGGGCTGGGAAATTGATATCCATATCATGGATTTTGTAAACCTGCTTTTCTGATAATTGCGGAATAAACAGAATAGCTACACTAAGTTTACTAGTATCAAATACATCTGAATATTCATCAAAACGGCTAACAGTGTAAGGAATCTCTGACTGCTCCAGGTGTGTCAGAAAAAACGGGGGAATATCGTTGCCGTCATGAATAATATGGATTGGAATCATCATCTCAGGTCCAAGAATGTACTATTTTTGTATATTTTAATATAGTGGCAAGAATTGTATAATTAAAGACTAATAATAGAAAAGAGCGGTCATCGTGCGAAGGATGGCGCAGGGTAATCCTTCAACGACCGCTCTTCTTTATATTATCCAACCAGGTTCCGTTAATTTTATCGGCAAGAATAGCAAAGAGTATTTAAAAACGTGCTCTTATACTCTATAACACCAAAAAGGTAACGTCTGACTTTAACTATCCTTTAAATCATATGTTCATAGACGGTCAAAAGTTAAAGTGGTAATTCACAAAAGAGTTGTTTTTATGATTAGTTTGTGATAGCTGTAATTACTAAAATAGAAGGGAAATAGTAAGTACCCGGCTGAAATATAGCAGTATTTTATGAGATATTAGTTCAGAGATTATTAAAGGAGAAAGTAGTTTAAACTTCGAGTTCTCCCGGAAGAATGGAGTTTGAAGGTGTTATTGTCTCACGAGTCTATAAGAATAACACGCTGATCATTTGTTCAGTATAGTCTTAGTGATTATATTTGTGCCTGATCTTATATCTTGATAAGGAAAGCAACGTGAGTCCAAACGAACCTGACCAGATTGTAATTCGTGGTGCTAAAGAACACAATCTTAAAAATATAGATGTTGTAATCCCTCGGAACCGGTTATCTGTTGTAACCGGATTATCTGGTAGCGGTAAATCATCTCTCGCCTTTGATACTCTCTATGCAGAAGGACAGAGGCGGTATGTGGAATCACTTTCTGCTTACGCTCGCCAGTTTTTAGGACTGATGGAAAAGCCCGATGTTGAGTTTATTGAAGGTTTAAGTCCTGCTATAAGTATTGAACAAAAAGCGACTAGCCGGAATCCACGTTCAACAGTTGCCACAGTTACCGAAATTTATGATTATTTACGTCTTCTATTCGCACGGATTGGCGATATTTACTGTCCAAGTTGCGATAAACAGATAGAAAAACAGACCGTACAACAAATCGTTGATTCTATCCGCCAATATCCTGAAGGTAGTAAAATTCAAGTTCTGGCTCCGCTTATTCGCAGTCGAAAGGGAGAATACAAAAAACTCTTCAAGGAGATTGAGCGGGACGGGTTTATCAGAGTGAGGGTCGACGGTGAAGTTTGTAGTATTAATGATGTTCCGACTCTAGCTAAACAAAAGAAACATACGATAGAAGTGGTCGTTGACCGTTTAGTAATCAAATCGGATATAAAGAATCGACTTACCGATTCAGTCGAGTTAGCTCTTCAAAAAGGTGATGGACTATTAAATATCCTTTCAGCCGATGGGGAAGAGAAGCTTTATAGCGAAAAGTATGGTTGTCAGGAATGTAATGTCTTTTTTGAAGAACCGGAACCCCGCAGTTTTTCCTTTAACAGTCCTTTTGGTGCATGTCCCTCATGTGATGGCCTTGGTTTCAAAATGGAAATTGATTCACGTCGGATAGTCCCGAACGAGAAAAAATCCATTAACCAGGGAGCAGTCGAAAGTCTTGGTTCACCGAAGGAAGCATGGTATTTCAGGATGCTACGACAAGTGGCAGAATATTATGACTTTAGCCTGGATACACCGTGGAAGGAGATGAAAGAGGAGCATCAGAATATTGTATTATATGGAAGCCCTGAAAAACTTCAATTTCATTGGGAACGGAACAGCGAAAACTCATCTGGATCGTGGGATTATAACGCCAAATGGGAAGGTGTAATCTCAAATCTTCAACGACGCTACAAACAAACCAATAGTAATATGATCCGCGAATGGATCGAAGGTTTTATGGGCAAAGTGTCCTGTAATACCTGTGGTGGTAAACGATTAAAACCCGAATCTCTGGCTGTCAGGATCAACGATAAGAATATTGCTGATATCACAAATTACAGTATTGAAGAAACATATAATTTCTTTAATACTATAGTGTTGAATGAACGAAGTCAGAAAATAGCAGAGCAAATTCTGAAGGAATTACATGCCCGCCTCGGTTTCCTGATGAATGTTGGTTTAGAGTATTTATCTTTGAATCGAACCGCCGGTAGTCTTTCCGGTGGTGAGGCGCAAAGGATCAGGCTTGCTACACAAATCGGTAGCCAATTGGTGGGAGTACTCTATATCCTTGATGAACCATCCATTGGGCTTCATCAAAGGGATAATGAACGTTTGATTACTACACTTGAAAGACTGCGAGATCTTGGAAATACTGTAATTGTAGTTGAACATGACAAAGAAACAATCGAACGTGCTGACTATGTGGTAGACTTAGGTCCTGGTGCTGGTCGCCACGGTGGTGAAGTCGTTGCCGCAGGTACTCCGGAAGAAATCAGGGATCATCCTAAGAGTATAACCGGAGCATTCTTATCGAATAGAGATAGTATCCCCGTTCCTGAAAAAAGAAGGAAGCCGAACAAGAAGTTTATTGAGATTCATGGTGCACGTGGGCACAACCTTAAAGATGTGGATGCGAAATTTCCCCTTGGGTTGTTGACGGTAGTTACAGGGGTTAGCGGTTCGGGCAAATCAAGCCTTGTCAATGAAACACTCTATCCTTCACTGGCCAGAAGAATAAATGGTTCAAGAGAAGTTCCATTAATCCATGATGATATCTCCGGATTAAAATGGATTGACAAAGTTGTCGATATTGATCAATCACCAATTGGACGGACACCCAGATCAAATCCAGCCACATACACAGGATTATTTTCGCCAATTCGTGATCTCTTTACCCAGCTCCCGGACTCCCGTGCCAGAGGATATAAACCGGGCCGGTTCAGCTTCAATGTAAAAGGTGGACGATGTGAAGCATGTCATGGTGATGGGATCATAAAAATTGAAATGCATTTTTTACCTGATGTATATGTCACTTGCGAAACTTGTAAGGGGAAACGGTACAACAGGGAAACACTCGAGATAAAGTACCGTGGAAGGTCCATCGCTGACGTTCTAGATATGACTGTTGAAGAAGCACTTGAATTCTTTGACCCTATTCCGAGAATAAAAAGGAAGTTGCAGGTTCTAAACGATGTGGGATTGGGCTATATCCATCTTGGTCAGCAAGCAACAACATTGTCAGGTGGTGAGGCTCAGAGGGTCAAACTAGCCAGTGAATTAAGTAAGGTTGCAACCGGAAAAACCATCTATATTCTTGACGAACCGACTACTGGTTTGCATTTCCATGATGTTAAGATGTTATTGTCCGTCATCCAGAAATTGGTTGATAAGGGTAATACCGTCATCATTATTGAACATAACCTCGATGTGATAAAAGCTGCTGACTGGATCGTAGATCTAGGACCTGAGGGTGGTGATAAGGGTGGCCAGATTATTGCTGCCGGGGCGCCCGAAGATATTGTAAAAGTCAAGAAAAGCCATACAGGTCGATTTTTACTTCAGGAATTGAACTTATCTAAAGGCGAGGTGAAAAAGTTATGAGGTAAAGATTGTATTTTCGATTGAGTTGCTTATTTATCCTGTTGATGTTACTGCCAATAATGACCAGTGGCGATGAGTTAAATTCAAACGAAAATGCCGATTCACTTTTATATGAACCTTCTCATTCTGAATCCCAGGTAGGTGACAATAGTGGCTTCGTTTCAAACTATTTGTCTTCTCAAAGGACAGAATTGTCCAACGATCTTCCACTAGTTTTCCCAACACTTTTGTCAGATTACATAGCAATTCACAAAGAAGTTATTCCTCGAACGAAAAGAGATGTACTGAGAGCCGCAGGTGTCCTCACCGTTGGTGGGTTGTTTATTGGATATGACCAGCAGATTTACGATGCATTAGGTAGAAATAGTGATCATTGGACTTTAAAAAGTATTAATGATGTTGGAGATGTTGTAGAAAAAACAGGTCTAAAAGCGGTAATGTACAAGTATTATTTCAGTGCTTTAGCTGTAGGTTATCTCACCGATAACGATTTTCTAAAAAATACAACCCTGGATATACTCGAATCTTCATTTATAGCAACCTCAGTCCAACTGGGGATGAAATATTCAACGGGCCGCGCTCGTCCAGATGAAGGACTGGGAGCATTCGAATTTAAACCACCTGAATATGATGCCTTTTTTTCCGGTCATTCAGCAAATGTAACCCAACTCGCTGTTATTTTATCACACCATGTGAATTATAAACCCTTCACCTATGCCGCTTTTGCGGCTGCTGGGACCGTTTGTGTGCAACGGGTGCTATCTGAACGGCATTGGCCTTCAGATGTCTTCTTTGGCGTTGTATGGGGCTGGATTGTGGCGAATGGTGTAATAGACAGAAATGACAAACCTGTCCAGTTGGGAACGGTGTCAAATCAGCATATGGATGGAATATCTTTAACCCTTCATCTATAAACAATAAAAGCTCAATCAGGATTAATTGAGCTTTATCGAAAGTACATTTATGTATCAGTTCCTTTTTCTACCAAAGAATTCAATAAATACAATAATAGGATAGAAAAATACGTATGCAGAATACCACCAGGCTATGGCTAATCCTGAAAACATCATAAACACAATTGGAACAATATTCATCCGATAGTCACTGTCCTTGTGACCGTCAGCGTAGGTAGTGACGACCTTATATCCAGATGGTTGATTTACAACCATTTGAATAAACAATTGCTCCCACAAATTTCCCAATTTGTTGGCAGATGCCTCAGCAATCCTTGAACGGACACTAAGTTCTTTTTTATGAATCTCATACTGGTATTTTGTTTTTGCTGGTTTGTAGAGGATACTGGCTAATACGTATATCACCCCAAGTATTATTCGGAAGACAGCCTTGTTTGTCCTGTCTTTTTCAAGTTTTGCTGTGTATTCTTCTGCACCAAATGCATTCAGATCCGCGATTGTTTTTTCTTGTTTCAGTATGTGTTTTTCTAAATCGTTTATCTTTTCTTGTTTCTTTTCTTCTGTTAACGCCTCGTATTTCCCTGATCCAGCTTTAATCTTTAATATTTTTTCATTGGTTTCCGCACTTCGTTTCTGAATGTCTTCAATTTTGTCTTGTCTGATGGCAAGAGCTTTTTCCACAGTATAGTCGGAAGCAGAGAGGAAGAAGTACGCGGGTATAAAACAAAAGACAATTCCAATGATATAGCCCAATAGAAGTAGGAACTTGGTTCCGGTGAATACCTTTTTATTGTTAAAATCAACAACTCCCTGCAGTTCATCAATTCTGTTTAGGGTCCATTCGTCATCAGGGTTTAAGTTCCGTGCTTCATTAATCAGGTCTTGGGACATATCAACCTGTTTTTTTGACGTTGGTTTTCTGTATTCCTGATCCTTGACTGTCTTATCACGTTTCCATGTCTTAAACGCTTTTTCGAGTAGTTCTTTGGCTCTTTCGTTGTTATTCATTTCGGTCATTTCATCCTCGAGATATTCTAATGATGCTTTCTGAATTTATCTTTTTAACAGTACATATGCATGAGCCGATTATCAATAAAATCTATTGTTTTTAAAAGAAAAAAGTCCGGGAATACCGGACTTTTAGAGTAATTATATATTTTTGTAATGATACTATCTCACCAATACAACCTTTTTCACTTCCGTTATGCCAGCTGACTGTAATTGCATGAAGTACACACCGCTGGCAATATTCTTTGGTGTCCAGTTAATCCTGTGACGACCTGCAGCAAGACCTTTTAGGCTTTGTTTATCGACTTCACGGCCAAGCACATCAAACACCTTCAGATCAACAGAGCCTTGTCTGTAAATGCTGAATACGACCGAGGTGGAAGCATTAAACGGATTCGGATATATGGATTCCACAGTAAACTGTGTTGGAACGTTTGATGTAGGTTCTTCAACACTATTTTCTTCCCATTCAGGATGGGTTGCGTAGATGTAGAATGAAAGGAATTTGCTGCCATCTTCAAGTGTATCAAGTGGTAACATGAAGGTTGTTGAATCACGTAGATCTTCGATTAAAGTTTCATGGAGATCATTTTTTAACACAAAACCATAATCAAAATCTGGATAGGCTTCAAGGGTATCATTCTCAATACCTTCAATGGACAACTGTACGCTATCCTGAAGGGATGGAACACCGTTGATTACACCATGCCACATGGGATAGTAGCCATCTTCCACTTTTCTGAAATCATGAAAAAGAGCAACACCTGAATCGGTTTCCCAATGGAAAGTCAATAAAGCATTTAATAGGTCGAGTGAATAGGCATCATAGGGATCAACGTCATCTTCAAGAAGGTCAGAATCGCGTCCAACGCCGAAAATATGTCCAGCATCTATCGCCAGTGGGTCACCATTTGAATCGGTTGCTGCAACACTGAGGTAAAGCCCCCAATCGAGTTCAGCTAACGGATCACCGTATGTTCTATCATTTCTCTCGGGTTCAATATTCCAACTAGTTGGCACATCGTCTAATGTGACAATAATTGCACCTTCCCACGGATCAAGATAACCGAGGGTAGGAACAAAATGACGGTCGGCATCCAACGTATACATCCAACGGTTCACATAACCTGCCTGTGCCGCCTCCTCAAAGCTATGTTGAACTGCTCCTGACGAAAAATAACAATCCGAATGATTGATAGTGTATGGGTATGGGTTAGCCATCATGTTGATGTAAAGACTACCGGTGGATTCAAGTTCGTAGCTGAAAGCTGTTTCCTGCTCCAATGCATATCCGGGAACATCAATGGTGGTCCGTCCAAATATGACCTGGTTCATCAGATAACCAAGTCCGGGTTCTATAGCCGGTGGGTTTCCACGTTCAACACCATCTGCTTCAGGTTCACCATAACGGATAAATTGATTCAATAATCCTGACCATCTCATGAACCGCCAAGTGTCTGAACCTGTATTTTCATCGTTTAAATCATCACCAAAGAGGACCTGGGCATCACCTGAGGATGGATCCACCGGCACACCAATAAATGACCACCGGCCGTTTCTCAGTTCCGTTGCTGAACCGGAAATTATAGTCTCGTCTGTATTACCGAGGTAACCGAGATTGACGCGTCCACCATTAGGTTCAGGTTCATTTCCATAGTCTGATGTTGGATCACCAGCATCAACAATCCATGACCCTTCCAGTACCCGATAATCCTGACCCTCGTAATCTTCAAATAGTGGGTTAAACCAATCATTACCTGTTCCGGGGTAGGGAGTACCGGAAGTATTTTCAACGAGGCTATAGGTGATATCCACTTCGCCGGTGATTGATAATTCATCTGCATTCATTCCTGGGTTTCCCCAGATGATTGAATTTTTAACAATTACCTCATTGCCGGGAATACCATCGCTGTAAATAGCAGATGAAGCGGGTTCATCGTAACAGGTGTTATGATGTAAACTGACATTATTCAAAACCGGTGAACAACGGGTTGCCATAATTGCACCACCATGGGTGATGGCTGAATTCAAATTAAATAAAACATTTTCGACAACCACATTGTCACATTCATAGAGGAATAATCCGCCACCTTCACCCTGTGTACCCGGTGCAACACTATAGTTCGCTGTATTTCCAGTGATATGCAGGTTCTTAAGAAGGACATCTGATCCGAGAGTAACCAACAAACCACCACCCTGAATCTCATAACCTCCGGTGATTGTCAGGTTCTGTATTGACCAGTTTGAAACATCGATCGCTGCTATGACACTGGTATTGCTGTTGGACGCATCAAGAATTGTGTCATCTCGATCTTCACCGATGATTGAAACGTTATCAAGCATAGGGAGAGGAAAGAGTTCAAGACCGGAATAACGACCTTCAGCTACATAAATGGTATGTGGGCTGCCATCGGTTGTATCTGCAACTGCTAAGGCATAGGTCACAGTTCTAAAGGGAGAATCTTCAGATCCATTATCAGGATGATTTAACCCATCCGTATCCACATAAAAATCTGCCGCGTATAGTGACACAGCAGACATCAAAATCACAATAATAGATAGCCAGCTTTTGTTTCTCATGATTACACCAAAGTGATTATAAGAAAAATGGGGGACACAAGGTCCCCCAGCCAAATTCAAATTTTATCGAACCAGCATAATCTTTTTAGATTGGACGATGCCGGTGTTTGTTGTAAAGCGAACGAAGTAAATGCCACTTGCTTGATTCCTGGCATCCCACGCGACCTGATAGTATCCCGGTTGATGTTGTTTGAAGCTAGCTATTTCACCAACTTGCTGACCCATAACATTAAATATCCTCAGGCTAACATCTGCTGTTTCGTGTAATTCGAAACGGATATTTGTTGTGGCATTAAACGGGTTCGGATAAGCTTCGGCCAGTTTTGTCTCTTCTGGAATCAGGGACGTGAGTTCTTCGACAGTAACATCTGGCTCAGGTTCAGTACTGGCTACAATCCAGAAACGTTTGTACATGTAGCGGTCATTATACTGAGTATCAACGTTTACGATGAAACTACCTTCACTTCGCATATCGGTAACGAGTGCTGCATCAGTCTCAGGATTAAACTGGATACCGTTGACTTCATGCACACTGAAATCAACTTCAGATGGTACGTTGGATATCGTCGGCCATTGTACCTTGACATCGACAGGATACGCAGGTCCATTGTCTGAATCACTGTAGAACCAGACCTCAGCAAGCCAGGCTTTTTTACCGTTCACATCAAACTCGTTCGAACGGAAATCATAAGACAATCTTTCGCGTAATGAACCAGTTTCTGTTTGGACACGGGTCCTCATGAAAATGGCTTCTTTAGCCATGGGAGCCAATTGGAAAGCATCATAGGAATCAAGGCTGTCGTCAAGAGTTGCACCAACGCCGATCCAGTTATGATAATCGACCTGAAGCGCATCCGTTCTTCTGGCTGTCAGCAACATGCTCCAATCAAGCATCTCATCAAGTTCGTCCAAACCAGTCATTTGTGGCATCGTAGGCGATACTTGTTCTGGGAGGAAACGGACATTCAGTGAATCAGTCGCATAGGTCATCAGGAAGAAACCCTGCCATGAATCAAGACGACCGGTAACCTCAAAGTAGTCTCTCTCAGAAGAATTCCATGCATAGGCATACCTGTTAATCCAACCAATATCTGCTGCATCACCAACAGATAACCAATCACTGTCAGTGGTAATATTTTTAATCTCAACCTGTGCCCAGTCAATTGGGAAGGGCCAGGGGTTTGCCATCATGTTAATTGAAGGCGAAGATTCGTCGACAGCGGATTCCAGTGGTAAAACATGTGGAACAGGGTCCAACATATGTTTAAGAACATCAATCCACAACATATCTTCTTCAGAAGCTGCGTAGTTGTAAACGAACCAGAATCCAAGACCTGGAGTAAGGGGAGGAGGATCACCAAGCTCGCGTCCATCATTTTCTTCTTCAAGATAACGGAGATAACCCCTGTAATATTCACCAGGACTATCTGGTACCGGGTAGTGATTGACCCAGCGGCTTACTCGCCAGCTCTGAGTATATGGATCCAGAGTCCATCCGCCTGGAGTTGTATTGTTTAAATCATCACCAAATGATACTCGTGGCAATTCCTGATACAGATCTGTATTTGGTAATACCGGGATACCCAAGAAGAAATAATCATCTCTTACAACCAGTTTGGATGGTAAATAGGGGCTTGGATTTGGTGGTATATCCGCTGAACCGGTTCCACCACCGCCAGTACCACCACCACCTTGGCCAGGATCATTATATACGTAAGAAGGCAGACATATCGACACACCGCAGTGCTCACAGTTGCAGCCTGCACCATTGATGTCCTGATAGGAATAGCCCATATCAACACGACTGTTTAACTCAATCACAATAAAATCTTCAGGCCCATCACCCCAGAAGACGGTGTCAATCTGATCGGCATTAGGCTCAAAACTGTAGTCGGCATAGGGATGTGGATCTTCAGGATCTAGTGGAATACCCGCATCGTACATTAAGCTACCAGGATATGGATAAAAGACTTGCTCATCAGGAGCAACGAATAAAGGATTAGAATTTACGTTGCCATCGCCATCCACTACGCCATTATCGGATTCAACATTACTGTAATGAAAATCTATTCTGGAGGCATCACCATATGTGGTTTCTGTACCATCACCGAGGTTGCCATTTCCCCAGATAATACTGTTATATACCTGCATGTCACTCGATTTACGCTGGAATCTGAACGCTGGATAATTTTGTCCAGCAGTATTCTCAGTCATTGTGACATTAACAATATCCGGGTTTGCAAATTTACAGTAGAATCCACCACCCTTTTTATTAGCATGATTTCCAGCGAAAAGAGTGTTCTTTATAATATTTTCACTATTGCCGCTAGTTGCATTTCCAGCCCTGATATATGCACCGCCACCATCAGCATGATGAGTTGTATTGTTCAGGAATACGGAATTCTTAATTTCTATCCCTCGAAGGTAGGAATGGTTATTTGCATTGTCATATACATATAGACCGCCACCGTAAGAATAGGATTCATTGCCCCAGAAAATAACGTCATCAATTTTCAAGGAAATGCCCCAGAAATTCAGCCATGACCGTGCTAAATAAACACCACCACCACCGCTGTTACCATTTCCATGACCATCACTTATATTCTCATATATCGTACCATTAGTAAGCTCGATATCGAAGTAAGCCATATACATACCACCACCGTAATATCCGGAAGTATTTCCAAGAACCGTAAATGAATCAATTTCTACTGAACCCCATCCAAGAATTGGTGAGCCACAGTAAATACCACCACCATTTCCGTTTTCTGCGGTGTTATTACATAACGAAAGTCCATTAATTTGTATCTCTTCATTGGCGATGCCTGACATATAAATACCACCGCCATGCCCATTATCAACCTGACAATCTTCAATGTTAATATTATTGAAAGTACTTCCATCTGCAGTAACCTGCAAAAGCGCCAAACCGCCACCAGCGAGGTATGCATCACAATCACTTATATCTAAATCGTTGATGATTACTTCACCACCCATATTCAGGATGGCAACACCACCACCACTTCTCCATTCCGATTGACTGTCTTCGATTGTCACATTGTCCAGAGTTGTTATTCCACCATTCATAATGCACAAGGCTCCACCATAATAATTCGCCTTTGCGTTAGTGAACGTGGAATTCAGAACTTGAATGTCACCTGAACACTCATTAACAAACAGAGCACCACCACTACCTGGAGTAAATGGTCCGTCAATCGTTACATCTTCCAAAACGATTTCGGCGCTACCCCAACGGACACCAATTGCTGATTGCCAGATATCACAATCATCAAGGTCATCTAAATCATCGGGATCATCAATCTCGTCAATATCACTGCCGTCATCATTATTACTTTCAAAATCAACGAAATTGTCGGCTTCGATATTTGTGATTTTAATACGATCATCCACGTAATAAGCACCTAGAATTCCTTCGAAATACTGGAATTTCATATAGTTCAACTCAATGCCGACCGTATAGTGTTCCATTACAAAGGCATAATATGCGTTGTAGTCATCGATCTGGAAACCGTCATCGCCACCACCGGTACCATCAATAATCGTGCTATTTCCTACACCCTCAAGAACAAGATATCCTATACCAACAGGTACTTGAATCGGAAAATTTTCACCTGAATCAACAGTATAACTACCTGCAGCTAGATGAAGCGTTACAGGGTTGTTCAGAGTCCCACCGGCTTCATCAAGCTCCTCCACGGCAAATGAAATCGTCTTCCAAGCCGATCCACTTGAAGTTCCAGCATTTCCGTTACTTCCATTTACTGGATCTATGTATCGATCCAGTGCAAGAAGGGGGCTGGAAATGACCAAACATAACGCTAGCGATAGTAGTATAAATCGTTTCATCTTTATCTCCACGTATGCTCAAGATCAAAGCATACAAAAAAATTAATATTTCGAAGTAATAAACAAATAGTTAAAACCAAAAAATCCTTGAAACAACAAATTCTTACTTTCATAGTGTCTCAGTTGTGATTGAGAACACATAAGGAGAGTAATGAAAGCAATCATGTGTATTTGACAATCTGTACTCACCAAAAATAGACAATTGAGTCGCTTCTATTATCAAGGTAATATTCAGCTCTTGTTTTAGGCAAGGATAATTCTTAAATAGGTCTCAATATTGGGGACTTGAAAATACAAACAAATCGTTATGTATATAATGTAAATACAACATGGTAACTCCAGTATTCGGTTCGATATGTGGTCAATTCAAAAGTTTTGAATTGATAGGTAGCAAATTTTGAGAGTTAAGCATTCCTTATTGTTATGGGAATTTAGGTATTTATGGATATTTGGGATTTTCTCCTGTTGTTGTGTATATTGAGGAAAAAGAATTAAGTCGTTTAGGTAGATAAACAAGGTATATTTGCATCTAATTCGGAGCATTTAAGAAAATTCACTTGAAGTTGAAGTGATGCGCGGTTATCTTTTGCTCTCTTGAAAATCGCAAAGTAAAACATCATACATAAACACTAGTTACAGGTTCAGGAGGGATGGCTGTGAAGGATTATCCAGCCTCTGCAATTCGCAATGTTTGTCTCATCGGACATGGTTCTTCCGGAAAGACAAGTCTAGTCGAATCAGCATTGTTTACCATGAAAGCCATTGGCAGAATGGGCACTGTCGATGAAGGTACAACACATAGCGACACCTTAAGTGAAGAAATAGAACGCAAAAGCTCAATATCTGCAAGCGTTCTTACAGCAGATCACAAGGGTGTAAAATACAATTTTGTCGATACCCCGGGTTTCAGCGACTTCATCGGTGAAGTGAAAGGTGCATTGCGAGTAAATGACTTCGCATTGACAACAGTTCACGGTGTTTACGGTATTGAAGTTGTGACAGAACAAGTATGGGATTTCGCGACAGAAGCTAATGTGCCACGTGGATTCTTTGTCAACCAGCTTGATAAAGAAAACGCTAAGTACGATGAAATTCTGGATGAACTTTCAGAAACTTTCACAAATACTGTCCCAATCCATTATGCGGTCAATCCTGGCCCTGGCTTCGACAAGGTCATCAATTTACTTACGATGAAACTTCTCAGTTTTGATGGCGGTAAAGTCAGTTCTGAAGAGATTTCCGATGATTTAAAGGGTAAAGCCGAAGAAATGCGTGAAACAATGATTGAACGCATTGCTGAAGCGGATGACGATCTTCTCGAAAAATATTTTGAAGAAGGTGAACTCACCCAGGAAGAAATCGAAAAGGGCCTGAAAAAAGGTATTCTGGAGGGTACGATTTACCCAGTACTTTGCGGCTCAGCAGTTGCAAATGTAAATATTCCAGGAATGCTTGATTTTATTGCCACATACTGTCCTTCACCAGAAGACAGAGGCATTGAAGTTGCCCATCACATTGATTCTGGCGAAGAAATTGAATTGAGTTGTGATGCCAATGGTACAAGTGCTCTTCTCATTTATAAAACCACTACTGAAGCACACGTGGGCGAGATGAGTTATTTCAGAGTATTCAGCGGTACCATAAAATCTGGTGATGATCTGAAAAATAGCCGCGGCGAGCATAACGAAAAGATCAATCAAATTTTCTGGAGTCTTGGAAAAGATAGAACAGCTGTTGATCACGTAGTAGCCGGTGATCTTGGTGTATTCGTAAAACTCCACGATACAATGACCGGTGACACGTTGACAGCCGCTTCAAATCCAGCAGTTATTGATCCTCCAAAATTCCCTGAACCGATTATCCGTTCAGCAGTTATATCCAAGGGAGAAGGGGATGAGGATAAAATAGCATCTGGTCTACAGACACTTCATAAAGCTGATCCAACATTCCATATTGAATTTGACCCTGAACTTTCTCAGACAATTCTTTCTGGTCAAGGTGAAGCTCATTTGAACGTTATCCTATCCAGATTAAAGGATCGTTTTGGTGTTGAAGCTGATCTTATCAAACCAAAGATTCCTTACCGTGAAACCATTCGTTCTAAAGCAGAAGCCGAAGGTAAACACAAGAAACAATCCGGCGGTCGTGGACAGTTCGGTCTTTGTGTTCTTCGAGTAGAACCAAATCAGCGTGGAGCTGGCTACGAATTCCTTGATGAAGTCGTTGGCGGCTCGATTCCTCGTCAATTTATTCCTGCTGTTGATAAAGGAATTCAGGAAGCAATGGCACGTGGAGTTATTGCTGGATATCCCGTTGTTGATGTAAAAGCAGCGGTTTTTGATGGTAAATTCCACCCGGTTGATTCCGATGAATTCAGTTTCAAGATGGCTGGATCACTTGGATTCCGCGAAGCGGTAAAAAAATCCAGAAATGCTATTCTGGAACCGATTTATGACATAGAGATTAAAATCCCCCAAGAATGTATGGGTGATGTAATGGGTGATATTTCTGGTCGTAGAGGTAAAGTTGCGAATATGGACAGTGAGGGTAAATGGCAGATCATTAAAGCTACCGTACCACTTGCTGAACTCTATAAATATGCTAACACACTTCGTTCTCTAACCTCAGGTAGAGGTCTCTTCCGCAGGAAATTCTCGCATTATGAAGAGGTTCCTGGCGACATCCAAAAAACATTGGTTGAAGAATACGAAGCCAAAAAGGCAGAGAACAACTAGCCTATACGAAGGCCGGACATGCATGTCCGGCCTTCACTTTTTTAGATTTTCTTCGAAATTTTCCGGAAATACTTTTTTATGAAAGATCCTTCACCGTTTAAGAGGCTATGGGCTCCATGGCGTATTCCTTGGATCAGAGAAAGCGCAGGTGGAGTCTCTGATTGTTTTATTTGTGATATGATAAATGCAAATAGTAGCGAAGACAGGGAGAATCTATTACTTTACCGCGGAAAAAAAGCGCTAATACTCTTCAACCGCTATCCGTATTCCAATGGTCATTTAATGATTTCGCCATACAGGCATTTAGATGATCCAAGGCAGATGGAAGCAGAAGAGTGGGCTGAAATAGGATTGCTGACTCAGCTATCGTTACAAATTCTTGAAAAAGCAATGAATCCACATGGATTCAATATTGGTTGGAATATTGGTAGAACCTCTGGGGCCGGCCTGGAGCAACATATCCACCAACATATTGTCCCAAGGTGGGACGGAGACACAAACTTTATGCCTGTGATTGGTTCTACAAAGGTCATCAGTCAGGACATTTGGGAGTCCTATGATGAGTTAAAAAAGGAACTATTGAAACTGGAATTCAAAAAGAATTAGTTGTAACTCAACATTGAACCTTATATTTTACTCATAGAACTGAACAATGAAATGCGATTTTCGCAGCCTATTTGCATCAACATGAACATCGGAGGGGGGGACCACCCTGTATAGCCATAAAGATGGTTATAAACCGATGTTTTCTTTTTTTGGAGGTTGTTCATGAAGCGTTGGGGATGGCTCAGTTTGATTTTATCCATGGGACTGGTAGCAGTTAGTATCGCAGCCCCCGTTCAACAGGCCGAGCAAACGAAACCTCTGAAAGTCCTTGAAGTGACCAAAAGGGTTGATGGACTTTCGATTCAATTTGATGTTGAAACGCCCGATTTGATTACCGTTGAAACTGAAGACGGTTCAGCTCTCGTGGCAGATTATTCATCAGTAGTTACTTCCGTTGAAGAAGATGGAATGCCTCTTCTTCCTGCTATCAGTGAGTTTTTCAGGTTACCACAAAGCGGCGGAGTAACGGTTAATCTTATTAATTCCGAATTCGAAACACTGACCAACGTTGATTATGCTACCTACTTTGATGCAGCTGATCAGGATTTCCTAGGGATATCAGATGAGACTGTGGATGCTTGGTATCCAGAAAACATCGTGGATGTGACCGAGCCGGCCATCTTTCGCGATTTTCGTATCAGCTCACTCATCACTTACCCGGTACAGGTGAATCCAGCCAGGCGTGAAGTACGTATTTATAGCAACGTTGAAGTAGATCTCGATTTCAATAATAATGATAACAGGAATGCACTCACTGAACCTGTTACCAGTATTAGCGAATTATTCCTACCGTGGTATCGTCAGTTCCTGGATTGGAATGAAGCCGAACTGGATGAATTTGAAGTTTATCGTGGTGGTGTACAAGTTGTTGCAAAACTTAGCGCTGTCAACGAAAATTCATTTCAAGACTGGCTCCAGTGGAAGAAACAAAAGGGCTGGGATATTGAGCTCTTAACTGATAGCGATTGTAGTTGGACCCGCTCTGGTATTCAGGCTGAACTTGAAAGCCGTTGGAATTCTGCAGAAAGAAAGTTTGATTATGTCGTTATTGTGGGTGACAATACCGGCAGCTATAGTACCCCCTCGGGTGGTAATGAACTTAATGGTCATGGGGACCATGGGTATGTAAGACTTGCGGGTAATGACTGGATTCCTGAGGCTGCAATTGGCAGAATCAGTGTTGAATCTGGAGCACAATTGCACGCATACGTGCAAAAAGTTCTCAGTTACGAAAAACATCCACCAGAAGTAGAAGATCCTAACCATCCAGAAAATTCCTGGTATAAAAAGGGATTAGTTTCAGCGGGTTCAAACTCCTCTGGATTAAGCACAATTCAACTCGGTCGTTATGCTCGTTATGGTTTGTTTGATCTAGGTTATACAAGAGTTGACACTGCCTGGTACAATGATGGTCAAGGGGATGTAAATAACCGTAACCGCAATACGATCAATGCTGGTGTCAGCTTCTTCTCATATCGTGGCTATCTTAGTTCTGGTATGCCACCTAGCACAATCTCCGCTCTTACCAATACCAACAAATTGCCTATGGTACTCGATATTACTTGTGGTACCGGTAACTGGTATGATGGTACTGGTTACAATGAAGCGTGGATGCGTGCTGGATCCGCCAGTCAACCTCGTGGTGGTATCGGTGCGATTTCCACCGCTACTTCAAGTACTCATACCCGATTCAATAACAGCCTTGCCGGAGGTGCTATTGAGAGTGGCATTATAATGCATAATCCCGCTGCTGGAGATTACCTTCTGGGTTCAAAGATCAACCTTTATAAGAGTTACAATGGATTTGATAACTCTGGTGTTTCGAATTTCAGTACCTGGTGTAACCTCATGGGTGATCCTTTGGTTTGGATCTGGTCCGATGTACCTCAGGCGATGATTGCAACACATCCATCAGTAATCCCAATTGGAACAAACAGTGTAGAAATTCAGGTTCAACAGATATCAAACAACATTGAAGGTGCCTGGGTTACACTTTATAAGGTCGATGCACAAGACAATGTTATTTCACACGGTATTTCTGATGAAAATGGAAATGTGATTTTGGAAACACCGTTTGAAGCTGCTGGTACTGTAGTCCTGACTATCACAAAACAAAATTTCAAGCCATATATTGCTCAAATTGATGTTGAAGATGGTTCAATAGTAGCCATAACAGATTATACGGTTACTGATAACGGAACTGAAGGTACATCAGGTAATGGCAATGGCATACCTGAAGCAGGCGAAACCATCGGTTTGACTTTTACTCTGGAAAACATGGCAGATGTAACAAGAACAGATGTTTCACTTTCTTTGAGTTCAACCGATGACTTGATGGATATTACTACGGCAGAAGCAACATTTGGTGCATTGGATGCCGATGAATCTGCAACTGCCACAAGCATGATTATAATTGAAGTTGATGATCTGGTGCAGGACAACTGGATCACCAATTTTGATGTGGATATAGAACATGAAGAGGGAAACTTCTCAGATATATTTAGAGTAAAGTTTACTGCTCCAAAATACAGTATTCAATTGGCTGATTTGAACGGTATCCTTGAACCCGGAACTACTGTTAATGCCTCTCTGTTGCTTAAAAATGTCGGTGGTGGAAATGGATTAAACGGAACAGCCACTTTCATTTCTCTTGATCCATACCTTACGGTTCCTGTAAATGAGGCTCTTTTACCTCCGATTATGTCAGGCCAGACAGGAGAAACGGGTGAGTTTACAATTGCAGCACATCCATCTGCATTTAAAGGTTATCCTGCAGCCTACAAGGTAATTCTCGAGAGTAATGCAGGGCAAAGTGACACAACCTATGGTACAATCCATCTTGGAAATCGGTCAACAACAGACCCGATCGGACCTGATGGCTACGGTTATTTTGCTTTCGACAATACTGATACCGATTATGATCTCTGTCCGACCTATGACTGGATTGAAATTAATCCAAATGCACCAGGTTCAGTTTTTGACGGTACACGTTTAAACATCAATGATGCAGGTGAAGATCAGGAACATACTCAGGTAATGTCGCTTCCTTTTACTTTCCAATATTATGGTGAAGAATTTGGAAGAATTACAGTCACGGGAAACGGTTTTATTGCGATGGGCGACCAAAGTGATATGTCAACGGCTCGTAACTGGTCAATTCCATCTCCTCTTGGTGCTGATTATATGATCGCCCCATACTGGGACGACCGCCTGACTAACTCTGGTGGTGTTTATACATATTATGATGCAGCAGGTGGCCGATACATTATTGAATGGGATAATACTGAAGGCTTCTCTGGTTGGAGTGGGGGAGATAACCACTTCTGTACATTCCAGCTTATTATTTATGATCAGGTTGGCGGTCATATCACCATGAGCGGTGATAACGAATTCCAATTCCAGTATAAATCAATGGATCACTCCACTGGCGCGGGTTATGACAACCCATATTTTACAACTGGTATTGAAAACGGAAACCAACTTGATGGTCTTCTTTATTCCTACTGGAATACACCAGTTCCAGGTGCCGCTGCAGTTAATAACCAGCGTGCTATTCTCTTTACGACATTAACTGAACTGATAACTGGACAGATTGCCGGTCAAGTAACTTACTTTACAGGTGGTGAACCGGTGGTAGGTGTGACTGTTGAGACAGAAGACGGTGTCTTCAGTACGGTAACAAACGATGAAGGAAACTTCTTCCTTGATCGTGTTGTAATAGGTCAGCATTATTTGGTTGTGAAGGGCGACGGGTTAAATCCGATCGTTTCTGAATTGATCACGGTCAACGAAAATGATGTCACAGAAATTGATTTTCAGGTGACACAGCCAATGTTCGATCTTAGCGAAACTGGTTTATATATAGAAGTCGATCCTGCTTCATCTACAACTCATGATTTGACTGTAACCAACGAGGGTGATGGTGAAATGGAATTTGATGTCACCGTTGACTTCTGGGGACCGGTCGGAGAAGATGACTACAGAGGAAATCATCCTTCAACAGGCTTGGATGAAATCTGGGACCTCCTTTATGGTTTCGAGTTTGATGGATCTGAAATCAGAAATCGTGGTTTTGCATTCAGATCGAATACCATGTGGGTATGCGGTTCAAACAACAACGATAGTTCAGAACCTAACCGAATCTATAAATATGATACCCGTGGTGAACTCATCACTTCTTTCGATCAGCCGGTGCCGAACTTTGGTAGTGTTGGTTTCTATTCGATTACATTTGATGAAGACTACATGTATAGTGCAGAAAATGGTGTTATGTACCAGATGTCCATTGGTGATGACGATATAACAGTAGTTGATTCATGGAATATTCCTATCAATCCTGCACGTAACATCACTTATGACGCTGATAATGATCTGTTCTGGATGGGTGATTATGCCACACCGATTTATGGATTAAATCGTTCCGGTGAGATCGTCCATGAATACAACACAGGTCTAACTGTACGTGGATTGTCATGGTATCCTGGTGATGATACTGATCATAACCTCTATATCATCAGTCAGGAATTTGCAAATACGACAGCAAACCTGAGTCGTCTCAACACTTCAAATGGTCAGGTAAATTACATTCGTTCATTTGAATGTGGTGATTCATACGTCAGCGACATAGCTATTACATACCATTGGAACCCAATGGTTTGGGCGATGGTGTTGATGTTTGATGCCGGTGGTTCCATGCGTGACTTCGCTGAAGTCTACGAATTGGCAAACAACGCCGCATGGATTGATATCGATGTAGAAAATGCAACTGTTGAACCGGGTGCTTCTCAAGAAATAGTTCTGACATTCGATGCACTCGATTTACCTGATGGTATTTATTCAAGTTGGTTGAAGTTTGATCATAATGCGATTGGTGGTCAAACGTATCTGCCAGTCGATTTGGGTATTGGGGTAGGTGTTGAAGATGAGGACGTGAATCCTCTAGTACCAACTCAATGGAGTTTTGATGGGGTTTATCCTAACCCGTTTAACCCAACGACTTCGGTAAAGTTTGGACTACCGCAATCAGCTCTTGTTCAGGCAAAACTCTTCAATATTCTTGGGCAGGAAGTGACAACGCTCATGAATAGAAATATGCCGGCTGGACACCATACGCTTTCAATTAATGGAGAAAACCTGTCAAGTGGTGTTTACTTCCTCAAGTTTAATGCAGGTCCGATGGAAGAAGCTCACAAGGTTATTCTACTTAAATAGAGCATCAAGTTTTACTATTTGGCCGTCCCATGGTTTTGGGACGGCTTTTTTTATGAATACTTTATTAGTCCTATTTTCTTTCCTGATCATTTGGTATTTTAATAAATCTTACCGAGGGGAAAATGCTGGTAAAACATTTTCACAGGGAAAAGGACTTTTTCGTTTGTGATGTTTGCCCACAACATTGTAAACTTACCGAAAATGAAACCGGGATTTGCTTCGGTAGAAGTGTTGTAGGGGGGCAATTTGTAGTATCAAACTACCTTAAAATTGTTTCCCTTAGCATTGATCCCATTGAAAAAAAACCACTATATCACTTTTTCCCTTCTTCAAAGATTCTTTCAACAGGTCCAAATGGGTGTAATCTATCTTGCAGATGGTGTCAGAATTGTGAAATATCACAATCAAAAACTATCACAAGGAAAATTGATCCAGATACTCTAGCGTCTAATTCAGTTAGTGATGGATCAATAGGACTCGCCTACACTTATTCTGAGCCTTTAATCTGGCAGGAATCTATACTGGAAATAGCGCCCCGTGTAAGAGAAATGGGTGGAAAGAACGTCCTCGTAACGAATGGAATGATTGAAGTAGAACCGCTTAAAGAAATCCTGCCCTACATTGACGCAGCAAATGTTGATCTTAAATTTATCCGTAAGGATTTGTACAAAAAATACACCAAAGGTGACTTGAACGTAGTGCAGAGGACGATTGAAATTTTAAAATCTGCAAGTTGTCATCTGGAATTAACACACTTAATCGTTTCAGAGATAGCTGATGATTCGAAACATTTTTTAGAATTAGTGAAATGGGTGCAATCATTTGACCATTCAACTCCACTGCACATATCCAGATATTTTCCTCGCTTCAAATGGGACAAAAAACAGACCGACTCTTCTTTTATGGAACAAGCCCAGAGAATGGGGAGTGAGTACCTAGAGTTTATTTATGTAGGAAACATCGGCGGTTTTGACAACAATACCCTTTGTCCCAGTTGTGGAAAACTATTAATTTCCCGAAATGGATATTCAGTTTCTGTAGAAGGTGTTGACAATAATGGAATGTGTCGTCAATGCGGTAGAGACGTGGGTATAGTAATGGCTTGAGATACAACAGGATATAGAACTTGCTTACTCCTATTCCTCAAGCTAAATTGCCGATCTTTGATCAGTATCACATTAACACATCAGATGGTGAAAAACAGTATGATGCCACTTACAAGAGGCAAAAGAGGAAAACAATACAGGCAATTAGGAGCTGTGATAGTTTTCTTCTCATTGTTTGCACTCATTCAAATCAACACCGGATGTTCTCAGTATGACAGCGGGGTTGGCGGTGAGACAATCTCTACACCGGACCTGGGTGAGATGAAAGAAACAATTATACCCGTAAATGCTACAGCAAACATGACCGCTGGGGATAGATATAAAACATCTACCTCACTACTGGTTTTGGGCATACAGGATGATATTACATCTGAGATGTTTTTTCAGTTTACTGATTTCTCCAGTCTTGGTGATACTGTATTAAATATTAATTCAGGTGAATTAAGGTTATATGCCTCCGGTTTTATAGATTCTGCTGCTGCGGCAGACGGTACTCCATGGACTGCTACCGTTAAGAGAATTGATGAACCGTTTGAACTAATTGATATGAAATATGATCTTGAGTTGTTAACAACGGATATTGGAACTTTTGAATTTGGTACAACCGATACAACTGATTCTATTTCCTTTACAATCGACAATGAAACTCTTGCAAGATGGTTCCAGGATACTCTTGCATATGGAATAAAGATTGTACCGGATGATGGCGCAAATTTCTTAAAAAGATTCTACCCTCAAAATTCTACTACTGATGCAAGTGTTCAGCCGAAACTTATTGTAAATGTTGATTATCAAGTAGATGAGGAAGTGTTTGAAGATATCACCGATACGCTTTACGCTGCCCATAACACTTATCTCGTTAACGATGACTTACCGTTTGAAGATGATCTTCTTCAGATGTCAAGCGGATTTGCTAAACGAATGTTGTTTTCAGGTGATTTTACCGAATTAAGAAGCGATCTAGTCAGCCTTAACAGGGCCGAATTGGTACTTCATTACGATGATACCTGGGATCATGAAATTGGGACAAGTTCATTCTTCACATGGTGGGATCTTAGATCTGAATGGGTTGAAAGTGGTGAGATAGATTCTGTCGAATTTGGCAATATGTCAAGCCTAGCCTATGCTGTCAGAACTGATACAAACACTGTGAGATTAAATATTACACCCATTGTTAAATGGTGGGTAATGCAGCCTGATTCAAACTTTGGATTGTCGGTTCGTTATATTTCAGAAGGTACAGGTATCTCAAGGCTTGCTTTCCATGATTATGACGAAACTAATCCGGTTGATACTTTTGAGGAAGCAACAACAACCGATCAGCCCTATTTCTATTTAATCTTTACTGAGTTTATTGAACCATGAGAAAACTACTAATAACTGGGTTTATAGTAATTCTATTAAGTTTGGGACATGTTCATGCCTCTTCAGTGTTTTCTTCTGGTGGAATAGGAATTGACGTCTCAAATCAATCTGCGAGAGCCGATGGCCTTGGTGGAGCTGATATTGCCTATAGTGACTCTGTCTATTTTCCGCTAGACAATCCTGCTGGATGGATCAGTGCAGGATATACACGGATTACAATGACCACAGCAGCATTTTCAGCAACGGCTAAGGATGCATCCGGAAAAGATACGAATGGTGATCTGACGTTTCCGCACGGGGCGATCTCAATACCAATCTATAAAAGCCTAACGCTTGGTCTTGCCTATAGTACAGTGAAAGATTACCGGTATCTGACTTATAACTATACCCAGTTTGCGCCGACCATTCCCTACGATACATCAGTCACAGAATACACTGTAACAAATCGATTGCAGGGCGAAGGTGGCCTGTCAAAGGTATCAGCCGTCACAGCGGGGAAAATACTGAAAAACGTTGCCGTTGGTGCAGCACTCGACTATTACTTTGGTAACACTGAAGATTTAATCACAAAGGATGGTGTTTCAGAAAGAACCGGTCAATATATAAAGAACAAATTTGAAGGTGTTGGTTTCAGAGGTGGTCTCCTCGTTAATTTGAATGAAAAACTTACCTTAGCTGGAACACTGACATTACCTGCAGAGTTGAGAATATCCAGAACTAAAGTTGTTCAAGGCGGAGACTCTTTAAGTCTTGGATCGGGGACGTACGATCTTCCCATGTCATTTTCCATTGGTGGTTCCTACAATCTGGAACGTTGGCGGGCAAGCGCAGAATTTGAAATGAATATGTGGAAAGACGGAACTCACGACTTCATCAATGCTGAAGAATATGCAAATGCAAACAAAATCGGTTTTGGTATTGAGAGACTTCCAAATAGAAGTCCGATTGCTTCTCGATGGGATAAAATTACTTACAGAGCGGGCTTGCATCGCGATTCTCATTATGTTTACTTGGGGGGCAATGAGCTAGTTACACAAGGGATATCGCTAGGTATTGGATTACCAATACGTTATTATCCTGGAGTGCTTGACTTCTCATTCACATTAGACTTTAGAGGTAGTCAAGCGGATAACAAAGCTTCTGAAACCATATATGGCTTCAAGCTGAGTTTCAGTTCCGCTGAAAAGTGGTTTGTAAAAAGAAAACGATAACAAATACGTTTTATTCTGTTAATCTAGAAACACGAACTTGTGTGTTCGGAGGGGATTCGGGATGCGAACACGTCTTTTAGGGATTTTTGCAATTACAGTCATTTTTGTTGCAGGAATGATTTTAGGTGGGTGCGTTGCTCAACAACAGGTAGTAAATGAGCCATCGCCGGAAGAATTGGCTGCAAGGATGGATTCCATTGCAAAAGCAAATGAACGCGAGCTTAAAATCAAGCGTATGTTTGCTTATGACAAGTTGAAAAATGGTCAGACCCTGGAAGCCCGTGGCTATCTATGGACCGTTGTCGACCTGGATGTAAAACATGAATACAACGATTGGGATCGTCTGTATCAGACTTATATGGAAACACAGCAGCCAGATAGTGCTCAGATTGTTCTCAGAATGGGTCTAGAGTATCATCCAGATGATTCCTTCTTGAATGCTACCCTTGGATTTATGTTAAAAACTCAGGGACAGCATGAAGAATCACTCGAATTGTACAACAGAGCTATTGAAGCAGAACCTGAGAATCTTGATTTCCTCCTGAAGCAGGCGGAACTCTATGAAGCTCTTGATATGTACGATGAAGCCATCGCCTCCTATGAACGTCAACTAGAACTGAATCCTGATGATCTGAATATAAAAGATCGTCACACAAGTTTGATCAGGCGCTTTCGTGATCCTTCAGAATATATCGCTGCACTTGAAACTGACGTAGCAAACCAGCCTGACAACTATGATAAGAAGTTTGAACTGATTCTGGTTTATGAAGAGCAGGGATTAAACGAGAAGATTATCCCGATGGCTGATCAGGCTATAGCTCTTGATCCGACAAAAGTCGATCCCTATAAATTCAAAGCCAAAGCACAAGAAAATCTGAATAAGATTTCCGATGCGATTGCCACATACAAGTCATTACTCGAACAGTATCCAACAGATAGCGAAACAATCCTGCGAATTGCGGATAATTACCGACTTCTTGGCCAGTTTATCAGTGCCCGTTCATGGGTACTGAAGGGCAAAGAGGCTGCAGGTGGAGAATCTGCCAGAGCGGACTATATCCTTGCTGAAGTTTATGAATCAGCTGGCGATGCATGTTCCTCAGGTCGTGGTTTGGAGTTTGATGATAAGATCATTTATATCATCGCCTATGGCCTTTATGAAAGAGCTGCAAATAGTGGTGATTTTAACGTCATCGATAGTGCAGAACGTAAACTGTCGTATATGGATCAGTTTGTCCCTCAGTACTCCGACTGGTTTATGAATCAGACGAAGAAGATGCCGGAAACGGATTGCTATAAATGGATCAATGCTTCCTGGAGTGAAGTCAAATATGTAAATGGCTTCCTGAAAAGGCTATCCGAAAGTAAAGGCTAACCAGCACTTTTGATAAATATTAAGGGAACCCATTGTGGTTCCCTTTTCATTTTAAGAGGTATATGAGATGAAAATTGTAATTGCTTCCGATCATGGTGGTATTGATATGAAGGACGAGCTAGTCAAGAGATTGAAAGCGGACAAGCATGAAATTTTAGATGTGGGAACGTACGATACTCAGAGTGTTGACTATCCCGATTATGCAGCAAAAGCGGCAGAAAAAGTTGTAAACGGTGAAGCCTCGCATGGTATTCTTGTCTGTGGAACTGGAATCGGTATGTCCATAGCGGCGAATAAGATACATGGAATATTCTGTGCAAAAATTAATAGTGCCGAAGAAGGAATTCTAGCCGCGGAACACAATAATGCGAATATGATTGCATTGGGTGGAAGGACTACAGATATCGAAGAAGCATGGAAAGCTGTATTGAACTGGTTGAGGACACCTTTTGGTGGTGATCGCCATGCAAGAAGAACGAACAAAATAGTCGAAATGGACAAGGATTAATTCATAATATCGGTTCATATTTCTTAAGTAGTTGAAAATACTTATCTAATTTTAGGCCAGGTTTCGAGTCTTCCCTCGACTAATGAAATCTGGCTTTCTATATTCCTGTATTGGAACTTTATAGTGTTTTCTTTGAAAGGGGAAGAAGATGTCTGCCAGTGATAAAGATTTGCATCTCAATATTGGTGCGATTGAATCGTTTGATCCTGAAATTGCTCAAGTCGTTAAAGATGAATATTCCAGGCAAGTAGATAAGCTCGAAATGATTGCCTCGGAGAATATAGTCAGTCCGGCTGTTCAGCAGGCTGCTGGTTCTGTTTTGACAAATAAATATGCCGAAGGTTATCCCAAACGCCGTTATTATGGTGGTTGCAAGTTTGTGGATGTTGCGGAGAACCTTGCCAGAGACAGAGCTAAGGAACTTTTTGGCGCAAAATGGGCGAACGTTCAGCCTCATAGCGGTAGTCAAGCGAATCAGGCAGTATTCTTTACACTGCTACATCCCTTTGCTGATGGCGGGAAAAAAATCCCGATTATGGGTCTACATCTTAATCATGGTGGTCATCTTACACATGGTAGCCCTGTAAATGTTTCCGGTAGGTTCTATGACGTACATCCTTACCGTTTGAATGAAGAAACCGGTCAGCTTGATATGGACGAAATTGCCAAACAGGCACGTGAAGTTAAACCAAAAATGATCGTTGCCGGTGCCTCAGCTTATCCCCGTTTCTGGGATTTTGCAAAATTCAGGGAAATTGCCGATGAAGTTGGTGCCTATCTGGTCGCTGACATCGCTCATGTTGCAGGGCCCGTTGCAGTTGGGCTCCATCCAGACCCAATGCCTTATTGTCATGCCGTAACAACTACGACGCACAAAACACTCAGAGGTCCAAGGGGTGGATTAATCCTTTCTTCGTTTGAAGAAGGTGAAATCCTGCTCGAAGGTATGCCAAAAGCTAAAACTGTACCTGAAGCTATTGATGCGGTTGTTTTCCCGGGATTGCAGGGTGGTCCACTTATGCATATCATCGCAGCCAAAGCAGTGGCTTTCAAGGAAGCACTTCAACCTCAATTCAAAAAATATATTGAACGTGTTCTGGCTAATGCGAAAGTCCTCTCTGAAGAGTTGATTGCTAATGGCTTTAAACTTGTCAGTGGTGGGACAGATAACCACTTGATGTTGATTGACCTATCGCCAAAGGGTTTGACAGGAAAAGCGTCAGAACTGGCATTGGTTAGAAGTGGAATTACTACGAATAAAAATATGGTCCCGGGTGATAAACAATCACCATTTGTCACATCAGGTATACGGATTGGTACACCTGCCCTCTCTTCAAGGGGAATGGGTGCAGATGAGATGAAAAAAATCGCAGTTTGGATTGAAAAAGCGCTTAGTGATGTCGAAGATAAAGAGCTGCATCGAAAGATTCGTAAAGAGGTAATGGAGATGGCCTCCAGTTTCCCACATTTCCAGTGGTAAAAAAACTGTAAGGCTCGCCTTATCACTCGACAGTACTATTGATCCTGTATTAGATTAGCCGAGCTACGTGAAAGAAGTAAAATTAGGCATCGATGGAACACGTAGTTAAATCAAGTTTCGAGATGCCTTTTAACTTTTGGAACGCAATGCGTTGTCCCTTCTGCAATAGTGATCAGGATAAGGTTATTGATAGCCGACCTTCGCGTGATGGCAGATCAGTCCGCCGTCGGCGTGAATGTTTGTCCTGTGATAAACGGTTCACTACCTACGAATACGTTGAAACAGTTCCCCTGTACATTAGCAAAAATGATAAACGAGTTGTTGAGTATGATAGGAATAAACTCGTTAAGGGGATTCGAATTGCAGCAGCCAAAAGACCTGTGACGATGGATGATATTGATCAAGTTGTTAACAATGTCGAATCTCGCATCCATGCCAGGGCAGAAAAAGAAGTAACGAGTCGTGAAATTGGCGACTACGTTATGCAAGAACTGCAAAAGCTTGATAAAGTCACATATATACGCTATGCATCGGTGTACAGGCGATTCCAGGATGTTGGCGCCTTCACCGAGGAGGTAAAAAAGCTAAAGTGAAGAAAACTTTTCGCGGCGGCACACATCCACCTGAGTTCAAACTAACTGCAGGTGGTCATTCCGAAAAATTACCGTTGCCTGGGATCGTCCATATCCCGGTAGTTCAGCACATCGGTGCTCCGGGTAGAGCGATTGTTGAAAAAGGTGACGAAGTAAAAGTCGGACAGCCTATCACTGAAGCGGGTGGGTTCGTCTCTGTTCCTGCACACGCCTCAGTCAGCGGCAAAGTGGTTGCTGTTACAACATATCCGAATCCCGTTGGAAGAGATGTCATGTCCGTTTCCATCGAAAATGATGGTAAGGATGAACTCTGGGAAGGCGTGAAAGAGGATGAAGCGTGGGATACAGCAGGCCCAGATGAAATCAAGAACCGGGTTCGTGATGCAGGTCTGGCAGGTATGGGTGGTGCAGCATTCCCGACTCATGTGAAACTGAGTCCTCCTGATAATAAGCCAATAGATACGGTTATTATCAATGGCGCTGAATGTGAACCTTACCTGACCAGCGATCACCGTCTGATGCTTGAAAAGCCACTTGATATTGTTCTTGGTGCTCGTCTCGTTGCAAAAACGGTCAAGGCAAACAGAGTCTTTATCGGAATAGAAGACAATAAGCCAGATGCTTTTGAAACATTAAAAAAAGCGGCTTCAAAGTTTTCAGATGTGACAGTCGAAATGCTTCCGGTAAAATATCCTCAAGGCGCTGAAAAACAGCTTATCTATGCGTTGACCGGTCGCGAAGTACCGCCACCTCCAGGGCTTCCAATGGATGTGGGTTGCTTAGTGCAGAACGTAGGTTCATGTGTTGCTATTTACGAAGCTGTTCGCTACCGCAAGCCATTGATTGAGCGATACGTGACGGTAACAGGTAATGGTGTCAGGTTACCCAAAAACGTCGTTGCCAGAATCGGCACACCTCTACATGTCTTGATTGAATCGGCAGGGGGATATCGACCAGAAGCTGCAAAACTTCTGATGGGTGGTCCGATGATGGGAATAGCTCAGTGGACGGATTTAGTGCCAGTAGTAAAGGGTACAAGTGGTATTGTCATCTTGAATAAGGATGAAGCGCTTCAGAGGGGAGAGGATCCCTGTATCGGTTGTGGACGTTGTGTGTCCGTTTGTCCGGTATTTCTGTTGCCGACCAATATTGCTCGTCAGAGTGAGCTGGAAAGATTTGAAGAAGCCGAAGAACTGGGCATTTTGGAATGCATAGAATGTGGTTCATGTACCTACATCTGTCCAGCCAATAGAAATCTTGTGCAGCATATTCGTTTTGGTAAAGCTTCCATAATGGCTGCCAAACGAAAAGCTAGCGAAAAGAAAACCGCTTGAGTTGAAAGGCGTTACCATGGTTTCGCCCAATGATCAGATTCCGGAAGAATCCGGAAAAAAAGAAGTTGAAAAAGTGGAAAAGGCTCCGTCAGCGGAAAGTACTCCCGCATCAAAGACAGAAAAAAAGCCTTTGCCACCAAAAAAGAAAGAAGTTAAACCAGCTAGAAGGTTTATTCTTTCATCTTCACCTCATCTCCGTGATACAGAATCTGTAACACGTATTATGGTGACGACCACCCTGACGTTGGTCCCTGCTACACTCGGTGCGGCATGGATATTCGGTTTCAGAGCTCTTTTGCTGGTTCTGGTCGGTGGTGCTTTCGCTGTAATGACTGAATGGGCAATTCAGAAAATATTTAAAGCTGAAATCACCGTTTCAAATGGGTCAGCGTTACTGACAGGTATATTGGTAAGTTTTAACCTGCCTGCCGGTGTACCATTCTGGATTCCTGCCATTGGGTCGTTCTTTGCAATTGCAATCGCAAAGTTGCCTTTTGGTGGTTTGGGATGGAATCCCTTGAACCCCGCATTGGTTGGTCGTGCATTTCTTCTTGCCAGTTGGCCGCTTCATATGACAAAAGACTGGCTTCCTGCCTTCTGGTGGAAAAAAGAAGGATTCAGTTTCTTCACAATGTCAGTCGACCCATCAAAGTTTCTTGTTGATGGCATTTCCTACGCCACACCACTGGAAGTGAAAAAGACTGCGCTTAAGACAGTTATGAATCCGGAAGGATTACCCTATAATATCGTTACCAAAGCTATGACAGAAATGCATAGCACCGGGGAGCGGTTAATAAGCATGGCAATAGGAACTGTTGGGGGATGTATTGGAGAAACCTCAGCTATCCTTATTCTCATTGGTGCTGCATATCTATTTTATAAGAACTATATCGATTGGCGAACACCTTTCTCATTCATCGCTGTTGTCGGAATTGGTGGCTGGATTTTCGGTGGGGGTGAGGGGTTCTTCAGCGGGGATGCGCTATTCCACATCTTTGCCGGTGGTTTGATCCTTGGCGCCTTCTACATGGCGACCGATATGGTGACTTCACCTATTACACCCAAGGGTCGCTTGATCTTCGGCGCAGGTTGTGGTTTGCTAACGATTATTATCCGTTTGATAGGTGGGTATCCCGAAGGTGTCAGTTATGCTATCCTCTTGATGAACCTGGCGACTCCTCTAATTGACCGCTGGGTAAAACCAAGACGCTTTGGTCATGTAAAACTGAAGGGCGAGGGCTAAGTGATGTTTATCGTACGTCTAGGCTTGATTCTGATGCTGATTGCAGGCGTTGCGGCAGGTGGGCTATCCCTGTTAAACAACACAACCGCCCCGATAATTGCCGAGAACAAAGCGAAACAGCAGAAAGAAGCACGCGAAGAAGTAGCCAGGTCAGTCGGAGCTGTAGATTTTGAGGAAGTTAAAGTTGACGATGACTTCAGTTACTATATCGCAAAAAATAAAGATGGTGAAAACGTCGGATACGTTTGCCTTGCATTAGGTAAAGGGTATTCGAGCACAATTGAAACGGTTTCAGGTTTCGATAGCAATTGGGATATTACAGGTTTAAAAGTCACCTTCCAGCAAGAAACTCCTGGACTTGGAACTAAATGTGAAGAAGTAAAAAAAGGTGAAAATGAACCTTGGTTCCTGAAGCAGTTCAAAGGAAAAAATGCGCTGAATGTAAAAGTGAAACAGGATCGTGGTGAAATTGATGCGATCACTGGTGCAACGATTACTGCAAGGGCCATATCCAATTCTATCAACGTAGTTGCAGCAAAGATAAAAGAGAATGTGGAAATGTCTTCTGAAGAAGAGGCTGAGGTCGCTATGGACAATAGCGGGGAGGAAACTCAACGATGAATATCCGTGAAGAATTTACGAAGGGATTCATCAAAGAGAATCCTGTACTTAGGCTGGCATTGGGATTGTGTCCCGCACTAGCTGTATCATCCTCGGTTTCTAACGCATTGGGGATGGGAGTTTCTGTTATTTTTGTTCTGGTGATGAGTAATCTGATTGTTAGTCTTCTCAGAAACGTAATCCCGGATAAAATCCGTATCCCAGTGTTTATCGTGATCATTGCAACGTTTGTTACCATCGTAGAAATGATAATGGCTGCTTACCAGCCTGAATTGTTTAAATCTTTGGGAATATTTGTTCCATTAATCGTTGTAAATTGTGTTATTCTCGGTCGCGCTGAAGCATTTGCAAGCAAAAACAGCCCCTTTGTATCCATAATCGATGGTATCGGGATGGGTATTGGGTTTACTTTCGCTTTGGTCCTCATCGCAACTGCACGTGAAATCCTTGGAAACGGAACATGGTTGGGTATCTCCATAATGCCGTCGAGTTTTGAACCGGTATTGCTGATGATGCTTGCACCAGGTGCATTTATTTCCATGGGACTTATTCTGGGACTCTTTAATCAGTTAGATGAAAAGAAGGCTGCAAAACTTCAAAATGAAGTTATAAATAGAGCTGGATTTAAATCTGGATTGACAAAAGGAGGGGATAAATAATGGATTTTTCTAGTCTCCTTGCTATCGCTATCGGGTCAATCCTGATTAATAACTTTGTATTGGGAAGATATTTAGGTATCTGCCCATACATCGGCGTATCCAAAAAGTTGTCCAGTGCCATAGGGATGGGCATGGCTGTGATCTTTGTAATGACTTTAGCCAGCCTCGTTTCCTGGTTGATTTATTATTATCTCTTAGAACCAGGATCCAGTGTATGGGGAGTGAATCTTAAATTCCTCAGAACTATCTCGTTCATTCTGGTGATTGCCAGTTTAGTCCAATTTGTTGAAATGGTAATCCAGAAAATGGCTCCAGCTCTTTATCAGGCACTGGGTATATTTCTACCACTGATTACAACGAACTGCGCAGTTCTCGGTGTGGCTGTATTAAACATTGACGAAAATTACACACTTATCGAATCTCTGGTAAATGCCGTGGCGGCTGGTATTGGTTTTACTCTGGCACTTGTTCTAATGGCTGGAATTAGAGAAAGATTGGAATTGGCTGCAGTACCCAAAGCGTTGCAAGGGGTCCCGATAGCATTTATTATGGCGGGCCTAATGGCGATTGCTTTCTTAGGATTCAGTGGTCTCACAGTGGGGTGAGCTATGTTTACTACACTTTGGATGAGTCTATTCAGGATAGTAATCTCCGGGTTAGTCGTCTACATGCCGACTTATTATCTGGTGATGATGTACAGGTCGTACTATATGGACATGCTGGACAATCTATTCTTTACGATACTGCTGATAATAGTGTCCGGTGTAGTAATTGAGTTGTTGTCACGCACTGTTTTAGCCGCATTGGGAACAGTTGTTATCAGGAAGCATATTGCTGACAAGGGCAAGCGTACCAAGGGTAGGATGCTAAACCTTTTAAAACACTATGATTTTCTCGGTTCAAAAGACACCTTGAAAGACATGGAAGAGTTGAAGGTTCAGGATTATATCTCACTTGCATTAAACGTTGGTGAAAAAGAGACTTGCAGAACAATGGTTCGCAGCTTTGCAAATCTGGATTTTCTAAAAACTATGTTTCTAAGCTTCATCATTGCCTTTTTATTGGGAACAATACTCCTTTCGATCTACATAAGTGATCTAAGGATTTACTATTGTGCCGCAATGCTCATAATGGCAATTGTTTCATTGGTAGCTTACAACATTGGTGTTAAAAAAGCGTTCGAACTTGCCTGGAATACGATCTATATCAGGCATGCAGATAAATCGTATATAATTGGTTTATCCTGATTAAAATCAGGAGACCTTGACATGGATAGGTGAAAACATGGAAGTATCTATCTTAGGGGCCATAGCATCAGTTGGTGGTTTGGGACTGATCCTCGGTAGTGGTCTGGCGTATGCCTCAAGAAAGTTTTACGTCAAGGTAGATCCACGAGTGGAAGAAGTTGATGATGTCTTGCCGGGTGCCAATTGTGGCGCCTGTGGTTTAGCTGGATGTCGTCAAATGGCTCTTGCAGTGGTAGACGGTGAACTCACAGCAGCAGCCTGCCCTGTAGCCAGTGCTTCAGCCCGTGAAATGATCGCAGAAATTATGGGTACTGCCGTTGAAACCGCTGAAGAGATTGTAGCGGTTGTAAAATGTCAGGGTTCTCCAGATAAATGTCCTGATCGTTTTGACTACCAGGGGTTTGAGTCATGTTCGGCAGCCACACTTGTAGGTAACGGACATAAATCATGCGATTGGGGATGTCTTGGATTTAGCGATTGTGTTGAAGCTTGTCCATTCGACGCGATGATTATGGGTGAAGATCGACTGCCAAAGGTTCTCGATGAACTCTGTACAGGTTGCGGAAAATGTGTTGAAGCTTGTCCAAGGGACATAATGGACCTTGTTCCAAGAGATGCCAATATCTTTATCGCTTGCAAGAATCCAAACAAGGCAAAAGCGGTAAAAACCGTCTGTAAGATTGGTTGTACGGGTTGTTCGTTATGCGCTAACCCCAAAACAACACCATCGGGTCAGATAACCATGGACAAGGCGAATAACCTACCGGTATTTGCATATGGTGTTGAGGATGACCCAATTGTTGCTGTGCATAAATGCCCGACCAATTCTCTTGTTGACAAAAAAGCCGGTACAAGGCCTGTATTCTACATTGCCGATTCAAAATGTAATAGTTCTGGCGATTGTGTAAAAGCCTGTCCAGTTAAGAAGTGTATTGAACAGCATGAAAACGGAAAGTATTTCATACATCCTGAGAAATGTATAGGTTGTGGTCTTTGTGCACCTGCTTGTCCAGAGAATGCGATAGAGATAATGAGTGCACTAGGGCACCGTGCATAAGAGACAGGTCAGGAGAGCATAACAACAAAATTTATGCTCTGATTAAGCTGTTGTTTTTTTCCATAAGTGACTTTAGAAGCATTTTGATGAACATGAAAACAGGTTTCATTTAGTCTCGAATTCACGTTGATCAAGTTCTTGTATTAGAGTATATTTGAGACTTGTAATTTCATCTGGGCAAAAGTGTTTTCAATACTTTGTGACAGATGGCACATAATTTAAGATGATTTATCAACTGATGAGTGCTTTCTTTACTCGTCAGATCATAGAAGAACCAGATAAACCGGAGAGTCATCACTATGATGCCTCGTGATTTTGTCCCTGTTCTAATCACCTTCCTTATTGTTGGTGGTTTTGCGTGGTTTGCTTTAGCAGTAACCCACATCCTTGGGCCGAAACGCCATTCCAAAGTCAAAGACGATACCTATGAGTGCGGTATCGATTACAAAGGTGACAGCCGTACAAGGTTTTCTGTTAAATTTTACCTTGTAGCCGTCCTTTTTGTGCTCTTTGATCTGGAAGTGGTGTTCATGTATCCCTGGGCGGTGAATTTCCGTCAATTAGGGGTATTCGGTTTTGTAACCATGAGTATTTTCCTGGTTATCCTCACTATCGGGCTGTTGTATGAGTGGAAGAAAGGAGCCCTGGAATGGGAGTAACTAAATGGCCAGGTGGTGAAGCCGTCATGACGACCCTGTCTGATTTTGTTGGGTGGGGAAGAAAGTACAGTGCATGGCCAATGCCTTTTGCAACAGCATGTTGTGGTATTGAATATATGTCAACTATGGCTTCGCGTTATGATCAGGGCAGGTTTGGATGGGAACGTCCGAGCTTTAGCCCTCGTCAGGCTGATCTAATGATTGTTATCGGTACAATCTGCATAAAGCAAGCACCTGTTCTTCAACGTATTTACGAACAGATGGCCGAACCAAAATATGTCATCAGTATGGGAGCATGCGCTAGCAGTGGTGGTATGTTTGATACCTATAGTGTCATTCAGGGTATCGATTCCCTTTTCCCGGTTGATGTATACGTGCCGGGTTGTCCACCTCGTCCGGAAGCTTTGATGCTTGCCTATACAAAACTTCAAGAAATCATTCAGAAAGAAGGATTCAGGGGAGGTAGAGGATGAGCCTGGATCAATTAAAACTTGATTTGCTTGAAGATCTAAAACAGGCGTTTGGTGATTCCCTTCTAAGTACGGGAATGAGCTATGATATGCCTGTGGTAGAGATAGGTGTCGACAAACATGTCGATATCCCAAAATGGCTGAAAGAAAGTGAAAAATGGGCATTTGACCATTTTATAGACTGTACAGCCATTGATTTTATGAAGAAATTTGAAGATCACAGATTTGAAGTAGTGGTTCATCTCCGTTCAATGAAACACAACATCAAAATCAGGATAAAAACTCATGTTGCAGGTGATAAACCATCCATCCCAACCATTTCAAAGGTTTGGGCAGGTGCAACCTGGGCAGAACGAGAAGTCTTTGATATGTTTGGTATCTCATTCAAAGGCCATCCGCGAATGACTCGAATCCTGAATCCAGATGATTTTGATGGTAATCCGCTTCGAAAAGATTTCCCGGTTAAGGGTAAGCATCGTGGTAGCTTCCCAAGAGGGACAATGGTTTCCAATAAGCGTGCTGAAGCTGCGGTGGTAAAACCCACAAAACCACTACCGGCAGATCAACTACTGCCAAATACTCCGCAAGAGCAAAAACGTGCGCCGATGAGGGAGGACAAGGGCAATGCTTAAAGGTGTCGTTGAAAACGCAATTGCCAAGGGGCTCCCGAAAGAGGAACGTGATCTTTATGATCTTAACCTCGGTCCAGCACACCCGACGATGCACGGTATCCTTGATAACCGTCTGAAGTTGGACGGTGAAAGAATCGTGAGTTGCGAAAGCCATATCGGTTATTGCCATAGAAGTTTTGAAAAGCTTTCAGAACATTACAGCTACAATCAGGTACTGACGATTACAGACAGGATGAACTACGTTTCGTCCATCTGCAATAACGTTGGCTGGGTTTTGGCTGCTGAAAAGCTGCTGGGTGTTGAAGTACCTAACTTGGTCCAGTATGTACGTGTGATTATGTTCGAAATGTCTCGAATCATCGATCACTTTGTGCGTATCGGTATCCTTGGTGTAGATGCAGGTGCCTTCACAGGTTTCCTTTACTTCTACGAACAGCGTGAGCGTGCTTACAAGATCATTGAAAAGATGACCGGTGCCAGATTGACAACAACCTTTGGCCGTGTTGGTGGTCTTGATCGTCCGCTTTATCCTGAATTCAAAGAAGATATCCTCGAATGGCTTCGTCCATTGCCGAAGGTTCTCAAAGAGTTCCATACTCTGATGACACGAAATCGTATTTTTATCGAGCGTACTCGTGACGTGGGCGCTGTTAGCAAAGAGATGGCTTTAGAATACGGCTATTCAGGTCCGAACCTCAGGGCTACGGGAATCGATTTCGACCTTCGTAAAGCTGAACCGTATAGCAGCTATGAAGACTTCGACTTTAAGGTTCCAACGGGTACTACCGGTGATACCTATGACCGTTACATGGTCTGCTTGATTGAAGTTGAAGAAAGCATGAAGATCATTGAACAGGCAGTGAATAATTTGCCTGAAGGTCCGTACCATGCTGATGTACCTGAAATATATCTGCCTGAAAAACACGAAGTTTATACAACAATAGATGCGATGATCCGTCATTTCAAGATCATCATGCACGGTATTCGTCCACCGGAAGGGGAAGTCTACCAGGCAGTTGAAGCTCCCAATGGGGAGCTGGGATTCTATTGTATAAGTGATGGCGGTCCTACACCGTACCGCTTGCATTTCAGATCGCCCTGTTTCTATTTCTTCCAGTCGATGGAAAAGGTGCTACAAGGTGGTTTGATTGCGGATGCAGTCATCACATTGTCGAGTATTAACGTTATTGCGGGCGAATTGGAGAGATAAGGAGTAGATGGCGATGGCGTATCAACTGTCGCAGGAAAACCAGGATAAGGTAAAAGAAGTTATTACCCATTATCCTCATCCGATGTCAGCTATCCTGCCCGCTTTGCATATCGTTATGAACGAGCGTGGCTGGGTGGGTAAAGATGGGTGCGATCATGTGGCGGAACTTCTAGGAGTTCCAAATATCCACGTGTATGAAGCCCTGACGTTTTACACTTATTTTCCGCAGAAGCCGGTCGGTAAGTACCACATCCAGGTTTGCCATAACATCGCATGTAACCTTTTAGGAGCTGAAGACATTATCTCCTATATGAAGGATAAACATGGTGTTAAGGAAGATGAAGTCACTGAAGACGGTCTTTTCTGCTTACATAGAGTGGAGTGTCTTGGTGCATGTGGTAATGCCCCGATGATGCAAGTAAATGACGATTACCACGAGAATCTGACGTTCGAAAAGATTGACGAATTGTTTGAGCTGTGGCGCAAAGAAGCAGGAAACGGCGCCAAGTAGGGGCTAGATTCCGTCATTTAATCCGGAAGGATGCACAGAAATATGGCTCTCGAAAAGTTTGTTTTCAAAGGCATTGATATTCCCGGTATGGCCGATATAAAGGTCTACGAGGAAAACGGTGGCTATGCAACCTGGAAAAAAATCCTCCAGGAAAAAATAAAGCCGGCTGAAGTCATTGAGATCGTAAAGAGCTCAGGACTCCGCGGACGTGGTGGTGCAGGTTTCCCCACGGGTCTGAAATGGAGTTTTGTCCCACAGGATACTGATAAACCAAAGTATCTGCTTTGCAACTGTGATGAATCAGAGCCTGGAACTTTCAAAGACCGTGAAATAGTTGAAAAGAATCCGCATCAACTGATTGAAGGTATGTTGATTGCTGCCTTCGCATTTAATTCTGAGACCTCTTACGTTTACCTGCGTGGTGAATTTGTAAAAGGGTGGAAAACGGTTGAAGCGGCTATAGCTCAAGCTCGTGATGCGGGTTATATAGGCGAAAATATTCTGGGAAGTGGTTTCAATCATAGTATGTGGACACATAGAGGTGCCGGTGCCTACATCTGTGGTGAAGAAACTGCCCTGATTGAATCTCTTGAAGGAAAAAGAGGTCACCCCAGAATCAAACCGCCATTCCCAGCTGTCGAAGGTTTCTACCGTTGTCCGACAGTAGTGAACAACGTTGAAACATTAGCTGCCGTTACTGAGATCATGAAAAACGGTGCTGAATGGTACACGCAGTGGGGAACAGAGAAGTCGCGTGGAACAAAGCTTTGGAGTTGTTGCGGCCATATCAAGAACCCAGGCGTTTATGAAGTACCTCTCGGCTACCCGATGAAGAAATTCTTTGAAGAAGAATTGGGTGGTTGCCGTGATGGTCATAAACTGAAAGCGGTCATTCCCGGTGGTAGTTCTGTATTTTGCATGACACCGGAAGAATTTCTTGCATGCGACATGGATTATGAATCCATCGTAGAGCATGGTTCAATGTTGGGATCTGGTGGTATGATCGTCATGGATGACTCAACTTGTATGGTTGAGGTAGCTCAAACTCTGGCGACCTTCTATCACCATGAAAGCTGTGGTCAGTGTACGCCTTGCCGTGAAGGTACCGGTTGGGTCCATCGCATGATTACAGAACTTGAAACCGGTCAACCCGCCGACAATTTCAAAGAACTGTTGTTTGATGTATTCGATGAAATATTTGGTCAGACGATTTGTCCGCTCGGTGATAGTATTGTGATGCCGATTAAGAGCATGATGGAAAAATTCCCTGAAGAATTTGATTATTACATAAGGGAAGGGAAATCCATGGTCACCGGTAAAGCAAGACTGGGACATAAAGCAGTTGAAAACAAGCCAGACACTTTCCGTCGTGGTGAACCTTTCAATTTCCCGAAACCGGAAGATTATTCAACGTCTTTTGAAGGCGTCGCACATAAACCTAAAGACTAGAACGTTTGCAGGAGTTAACTGATGGCAGCGTTGACCATAGATGGCAAAACGGTTGAAGCCCCTGATGGCGTAACGATCTTATGGGCAGCACGTAAGGCGGGAATTGAAATTCCTACTTACTGTTACTACCCATGGTTCCCACCGTCAGGAAACTGCCGTATTTGTCTCGTGGAAGTAGAGGGAATCGGTAAACTTCAGATTGCCTGTGCAACCCCGATACGTGACGGAATGGTTGTCCATACAAATAACGACAGGGTTTTTAAGGCTCGTCGTGGTGTCATGGAATTCCTTTTGATTCACCATCCGCTGGATTGCCCTATTTGTGATCAGGCAGGTGAATGTGATCTTCAGGACTATGGCTACAAATATGGATTCCCGGTTGGACGTTTCCGTTTCGAAAAAAGAACCTACAAAAAAACAGATTATGGCGACAAAATCTCCAAAGAGATGAACCGCTGTATTCATTGCCGCAGATGTATCAAGCTATCCGAAGAGTATCTTGGAGTGGCGCATATTGGTGCACTTAACCGCGGTGATCATATGGAGATCGGATCCTTTGTTGAAGCTGCTGTTCCTAGTGGCTGGGCGGGGAATCTGATTGATATTTGTCCTGTAGGTGCCCTGACTGATAAAAAAATGCGTTTCAGTGCCCGTATCTGGGATTTAGATAATGTCCCGGCTCATCGAAAAGACTGTAAACATGGTTGCAAGGTCAATCTCGGAATGCGAAATGGCCAGATTTACCGTGTTACAGCCCGTATGGATGAACATCGAGTGATGAAAAGTATGATTTGCGATGAATGCCGATTCGAACACTACGATATTAATGATTGGGTGATCGAAGAGGATGATATTCACACCCCGATTAAGGGTGGTGGTCCTAAAAAGGTTTCGGAGCTCAAAGATGCCTGAGATCGCACTATTTCTGATTGAAAAATCAATCGTAGCTGTTTTTGTCTTCCTCGTGGTGCTTGTTGTTGTAGCTTGGGCAACACTTGGGGAAAGAAAAATAGCGGGGTTCTTCCAGGATCGTCACGGCCCAAACCGGGCTGGTCCCTGGGGACTACTTCAGCCAATTGCAGATGGAACAAAATTCTTCATGAAAGAAGAGTTTATCCCTGCTCGTGCTAACAAAGTACTTTTTGTTATTGCTCCAACATTCACTTTTATGGCAGCAGGTTTCCTGATGGCTGTCATTCCCTTCGGTGATCGAATGATTATCGCGGGACGTGAAGTGATCCTTCAGATCGCTGATATTAATATCGGCATCCTCTATATCCTTGCTATCAGTTCCCTGGGTATTTATGGAATGATCACTGGTGGTTGGGCATCTAACAACAAGTATTCGTTGATGGGTGGACTTCGTGGTAGCAGCCAGATGATTTCTTACGAAATCGCAATGGGTCTTGCTGTTATTGCCTTGCTCCTTGATCATGGGACGTTATCACTGCGGACCATCGTTCTTCAGCAGGAAGGTGCCATCTGGCACTGGAGTGTCTTTAGTCATCCCATCGGCTTCCTGATTTTCTACGTTGCCACATTTGCTGAATGCGGTCGTGTGCCTTTTGACTTGCCTGAAGCTGAAGGCGAGCTCGTTGGTGGCTATCATACAGAATACTCATCCATGAAATTCGGTCTGTTCATGTTCGGTGAATATGTCCATATGGTTATCGCCAGTAGTATTATCACCGCACTCTATTTCGGTGGTTGGCATATTCCTTGGGTAACAGCACCCGCTGAACCGGGTATCTGGTGGGGCTTGCTGACATTTGGTGTATTCTGGGTAAAAGTCTTATTCTTCATCTTTGTCTTCATGTGGGTACGATGGACAATTCCACGTTTCCGCTATGATCAGGTGATGGAATTGGGATGGAAAAAACTTATCCCATTGGGAATTATCAATATTTTCGTAACTGCTGGTTTGCTGTTAATCTTCCAGAACTTCGGTATTGCCGGTTAAGGAAGGTAAAACGTTCATCGGTTGAACGTTTACGATAGAGAGGTTGTCAATGGCCGATAAAGGCAAAAACGTGAACGATCCATTCAGGAAATATGACCTGAACCTCATGGAGAGGCTTTATATACCAGCTATCATGAAGGGGATGGGGGTTACTCTGTCGCATTTCTTCGCAAAACCAGTGACAGTGCAATATCCAGAACAAAAACTGGAAGTATCCCACCGTTGGCGTGGTCGTCATGTCTTAAAAAGAGATGAGTTTGGTCGTGAACGCTGTGTAGGCTGTCAAATGTGTGAATTGGCTTGCCCGGCAGATGCGATCACAATTCAAGCTGCTGAAGTAACAGAAGATAGAAAACATCTTCATACAACTGAACGATATTCAAAGACGTATGAAATAGATATGCTTCGCTGCATTTTCTGCGGTATGTGTGAAGAAGCATGTCCTGAAGCCGCCATTTTTATGACACCTTTTTATGAGTTGATCGGTGAAACTCGAGAAGAACTGATCTACGATAAAGAGATGCTCACTGAAAAAGAGGGTGGACCGATCTTTTACAAGGATTAATGATCGAGATTCTCATGTGGACGATATTGTATTGGGTTTACTTTGCAAATGCAATACTTCTGATACTACATGAAATTGATTCCGGTTATTGGCAGGAATGGAAGCTCTTTAGAATGCCTGGAGGTATTACCCTGTTTCTGCTGTTGCATGTCCCGCTTCTTTATTTTCTACTGAACGGGTTAGTGCAAATAAGTAAGCAAGATAGTTCTGGTCTTATATATTCATTGATCTTTGGTATAATTGGAATAGGGGCCTTTGTCATTCATTCGACCTTTATTCTTAAAGGTCACAAGGAATTTAAGGTTCCGGTTTCAATAATCATTCTGATTTTGATAGTTGTTTTATCGAGTATTCAGATAGGATTGACATTAAGATTTTAAGAAAAAATAGCAGTTTAACAATTTTATCTGTTGCGTATTCACTGAGGGCGACAGAGGGTTAATATGCAAACGTTTACTTTTGCGTTGCTCGCGCTGGTCACATTGTTCAGCGCGGTTATGGTCATTACGCGCCGTAATCCGGTTTACAGCATTCTGTATCTGGTATTAGCATTTTTCTGCTTTGCAGGATTTTATGTGCTACTGGGTGCCAGTTTCCTTGCTGCAATCCAGATTCTGGTCTACGCTGGTGCTATCATGGTACTATTCTTGTTTGTCATCATGATGCTGAACTTGCGTGAACCGGAAAAGCTGGAAGGCAAAAGGACAATCTGGCAAGTTTTAGGTGCAATTGTTGGTATCGGATTTGGTCTAATCGTACTTGCATTTCTTTCAGGTAATCCGGGGGTTGGTTTCCCGTCATTTGCACCGTCAGCGGAAGTCTATTCGCTTGGTGGAGCTAAACATATTGGTAAGATGTTATTTACCGAATATGTATTGCCTTTTGAAATAGCAGGTGTTCTGTTACTTGCAGCGGTGATTGGTGCTGTTGCATTGGCGAAAAAGAAGCGGGTATAAAATGGAAATTGGATTAAATCATTATCTGATCCTTTCAGCTATGCTTTTCGCCATTGGAGTAACGGGTGTCCTTACACGGCGGAACGCACTGATCATTTTCATGTCGGTTGAATTGATGTTAAATGCTGCAAACCTGACTCTGATAGCATTCTCGCACTACTTGCAGAATGGTGTCGGGATGGTATTTGTCCTGTTTACCATGACAGTTGCTGCGGCGGAAGTTGGAATTGGTCTCGCTATCGTGATAACCATATTCCGTAACACCGAATCACTGGACGTGACAAAACTAAACCTGCTAAAAAACTAGCAGGTTAGCTGAGAAAAAGTCATCATTCGCTTACGAGCGGATGGAAGTTAGCTACACTTAGAAGGTCTATAAGACCCAGGGAGGATGTCCGTGGAACACCACGCGGCAGAGGCAGCCAGCATGCAGTATTCAATCTGGTTAATCCTCTTTCCCCTTATCGGGGTGATTGTAAACGGTCTACTTGCAAAGAAATGGCCTGAGAAGGTTGTCGGATGGCTCGGCAGTCTTATGATCATGGCCAGTTTTGCAGTAGCTGTTACACTCACCGTTCAACTTGCTGGCATGGACCCACATCACAGGTCTGTGGATGCTGTCTTTTTTCATTGGATGAATATTGGCCATTTGAATTTAGACTTTGCATTCCATATAGATCCGCTTTCAGCGATCATGATGTTGGTAGTCACTGGGATCAGTTCTTTGATCCATATCTATTCAATTGGATATATGAAAGGTGACTCGAGGTTCCGTGTATTCTTCACCTACTTGAACCTGTTCGTCTTTTTCATGCTGATCCTCGTTATGGGTAATAGTTATCCCGTGATGTTTATTGGTTGGGAAGGCGTTGGACTTTGTAGTTATCTGTTGATTGGGTTCTGGTGGGAGGACATGGAGAAGGCAAAGGCTGGTATGAAGGCTTTCGTCGTCAACCGTATCGGTGACTTCGGAATGTTGATTGCCATGTTCCTGATGTTTACTCATCTTGGAACACTCACTTTTAATGAGGTCTTTCCAGCTGCAGCTCAGACATGGGGACACCATATCGATGCCACACCGGTAATCATCATCACATTGATGTTACTACTTGGTGCGGCCGGTAAAAGTGCTCAGTTCCCGCTTTACGTCTGGTTACCGGATGCTATGGCAGGTCCAACCCCTGTCAGTGCATTAATCCATGCTGCGACAATGGTTACAGCCGGTGTCTACATGATCGCGCGTTCGAGTATGTTGTATATGCTTGCGCCGACGAGTATGACAGTGGTTGCTCTGGTCGGTGCTTTTACAGCGATCTTTGCTGCTACTATTGGTATCAAACAATTTGATATCAAGAAAGTCCTGGCTTATTCAACTGTCAGTCAGCTTGGCTACATGGTAATGGCTTGTGGAGTTGCTTCATTCTCCGCTGGTATTTTCCACCTGATGACACATGCTTTCTTCAAAGCATTGTTATTCCTTGCTGCTGGTGCGGTCATTCACACCATGCACGGTGGACTTCACAAAATCCATGATCATCATACTGATCCACAGGACATCCGAAACATGGGTGGTCTGAGGAAAAAAATTCCAGTAACCTATACCGTATTTATTATTGCAACACTTGCAATTGCCGGTATACCAGGTTTCTCTGGATTCTTCAGTAAGGATGAAATTCTGGCTTCAGCTTTTGCACATGGCAACTATTTACCATATGCAATGGGGCTGATTGCTGCGGTTATTACTGCTTTTTATATGTTCCGACTCGTCTATCTGACGTTCTTTGGTGAGTACAAAGGACCAAAGGGTAGTGAAGAGGGACTTCATGAAAGCCCGAAAGTAATGACTATACCGTTGATGATTCTAGCCTTCTTCTCAATTGTTGGTGGTTATATCGGTTTGCCGATTGTATTCGGTGAACATGCTCACGTATTAAAAGCATGGCTTGATCCGGTATTCCATCCAGCATTTGAAGCTGTGCACTATCATCCTCATCATCCATCCATCTCATTGGAGTGGATGTTGATCGGTACCAGTGTAGTGGCTGCACTTGTTGGTATCTTCTATGCCCGTCACTTGTATATCACTAAGGGACAAATTGCAAAATCCGATTCAGAACAGACCGGATTCGGAAAAGTCCTTTGGAAGAAATACTACGTTGACGAGATTTATGATGCCGGCGTTATCAGTCCTTTGATTGCATTCTGTAAAACAATTTGGCAGAAGTTTGATGATCTTATCATTGATAGTGGTATGGTCATCGGCACAGCGAAAACCGTTCGCTGGATCGGTGGGGGATTGAGAAAAATCCAGACCGGTATTGTCGGAAACTATGCAATTATGTTAACGGTTGGAGTGATCGCAGTTCTTGCGGCATTCCTTTTGAGATAGAAAAGTAACAGGTGCAATTGCACCCTTATGGTATGTCCGAAGGGAGACTGTGATGTCCCTCTGGTTGACCACAATCGTTTTCATCCCGATTATCGGGGCACTATTACTACTTCTTCTTCCTGCTGCAAAGCAGAAGTTGATACGTAGTATGGCGATGTTTGTCATGCTCGTAGACTTTGCTGTCAGTTTGCCCCTATTCTGGATGTATGATGCCAGTACACCAGCTTTCCAGTTTGTGGAAAAGATACCCTGGATTCAGAGTATGGGTATCAGTTATCATTTCGGGTTAGATGGAATCAGTTTGCTTCTGGTTCTTCTGACAACGTTCCTCGGCCCGATTGTAGTTCTTGGTAGCAGTTCCATTCAGAAACATCTGAAAGGCTATTTCATCAGTATGTTGGTTCTTCAGACCGGTATGCTGGGAACTTTCCTTTCCCTCGATCTCTTCCTTTTCTATGTGTTCTGGGAAGTGATGTTGATTCCGATGTATTTCCTCATCGGCATCTGGGGTGGTGTTGAAAGAATCTATGCCGCTGTCAAGTTCTTCATCTACACTATGGTAGGTAGTTTGTTGATGCTTGTTGGTATCCTATGGATATACTTCAACGTCAATGTTCCAGGAGTTGGTCATACATTTGACTACACCTTGATCATGAAATACGCTGCCTTCCCTGCTGGTGTTCAACTTTGGCTATTTGCTGCATTTGCGCTTGCATTTGCGATTAAAGTCCCAATGTTCCCATTCCACACTTGGTTGCCGGATGCACACGTTCAGGCACCTACAGCCGGTTCAGTGATTCTTGCCGGTGTTCTGCTGAAAATGGGTACCTATGGCTTTATTCGTTTTGCAATGCCGCTTTTCCCAGAAGGTGTGGATTACTTCCGTCCTGTAATGCTGACACTTGCTGTCATCGGCATTATTTACGGGGCCTTGGTGAGTATTGTGCAGCCTGACATGAAGAAGCTGGTGGCATATAGCTCAGTTTCGCACTTGGGTTTTGTAATGCTGGGTCTGTTCGCAATGAATGAACAAGCCGTCAGCGGCGCATTAATCCAGATGATTAACCACGGTCTTAGCACAGGTGCGTTATTCCTCTTGGTGGGTGTTGTTTATGATAGACGACACACCAGGCTTATTGCTGAGTATGGTGGTATTGCCAAGGTGATGCCCTGGTATACAATCATCTTTATTATTGTGACTCTATCCTCAATCGGACTGCCTGGTCTAAATGGTTTCGTGGGTGAATTCCTGATTCTTGTAGGTGCCTATCAAACCTCACCGATTTGGGCTGTATTCGCTGCTTCAGGGGTTATTCTGGCTGCTATCTACATGTTGTGGATGGTTCGCAGGGTATTCTTTGGTGAGATCACCAATAAAGCGAACAAGTCACTTAAAGATTTGAACGTCACGGAGTGGTTCAGTTTAGCTCCACTCTTAATATTCATCGTGTGGATTGGTGTTCATCCGAACACTTTCCTGTCCAAGTTCGCCGTATCCATCGAGCACTTCCTGACCCAGGTGGTGCGGTAGAGCAGGGGAGAGGTTATGTTTGACAATTTAATCGCCGGTATGCATATCGGCAGAGTACTTCCTGAAATCATTGTCGTCCTTGTGGCGATAGCTGCGATTCTTGTAGACATTGTCTCACCTCGTGGCAAGAGTACGCAGGGAGTTCAGATCGTCACACTCATTGGCTTACTGTGTGTTATTGCTGTTTCCATAGTAAATCGTGAGGTTGTCGGTCAAGCCTTCGGAGGCATGGTTGTGGTGGATGGTCTCACCATGTTTTTCCGTGTCGTTCTAACAGCTATAGCATTCTTTGTTGTTGCTGTCAGCGAAAGATATCTGGACCTCGCGAAAATCAGGATCACAGAATATTACCTGATGATGCTTTTCAGCCTCTTTGGAATGATGTTAATGGTGATGGCTCAGGACCTGCTTATTCTTTTCCTGGGTATCGAAACCATGTCAATCAGCCTCTATGCTTTGGTCGGTTTATCAAGGCACAAGCAAGCATCAAACGAAGGCGCATTGAAATACTTCCTTCTCGGTGCGTTTACTACAGGTTTTGTCGTTTACGGTATTGCTTTGCTGTTTGGAGTGACCGGTTCCACTAATATCCAAGATATCATGATTTACATGCGTGGAACAGCTACGAATACACCATTAATCGCATGGGCAGGCGTTGCCTTCCTGTTAATTGGTTTTGCATTTAAAGCTGCGTTGGTACCCTTCCACTGGTGGTCACCAGATGCATATGAAGGTGCACCAACCACAGTGACAGCTTTTATGTCAACTGCGCCAAAAGCAGCGGCTTTTGCTGCATTCATGCGTGTATTTTACGTTGGGCTCGGAGACTTTTCTGACGGATGGACAACTGTATTCTGGTGGATGGCAGTGATTACCATGACATTTGGTAACCTACTGGCCTTAAGGCAGGACAGTGTAAAGAGGATGCTGGCCTTTTCTAGTATTACTCATGCTGGTTATCTTCTTGTAGCATTCCTTACTTATGACACTATGGGAGCGTCAGCAATACTATTTTACCTTGCAAGTTATGCCATAATGAATATTGGTGCTTTCCTCATTGCTATTGCGGTTAATCGTAATGAAGATGATGAACATGGATACCATTATGATGATTACAAGGGACTTGTCTTCCGTAGACCTGCGTTAGCAATAGGAATGATGGTACTGGTTCTTGCTCTGGCAGGAATACCACCAACAGCTGGTTTCTTCGGCAAATATTATATCTTTAGTGCTGCCGTAAAGTCAGGTTTTGTCGGTCTTGCTGTTATCGGTGTCTTAAATAGTGCTGCAAGCGTCTATTATTATCTTCGACTTGTTGTAAATATGTTCCTACGTGAACGAGACGAGGAGAAAGAAGGAAGAATCTTCTGGACACCGACAATATCTGTAACGGTGATCATATGCGTGATTCTTGTCCTTCTCATCGGCTTGTTCCCGGATAGATTATTGTTGCTGGCACAAGTTTCTGTTTCATCACTTTTCTGATTTTAATTGTCAGTTTTTATATAAGCGGAAAGATTCCTTTCCGCTTTTTTTTCTCCGGAGTTGTCCTTTCTTAGAAGAATGTAAAAATCCAACGAATCATTTTTATTTATATTCGCAAATCGAAAATAATTTCCTTTTCATTCTGTGCAATTTAATCGTCTATCGTGAATTCAGTAAGGATGTCCATTCATGGATAAAGGTACCCTTTTTGGCGTAATAGCAGGTATTGGATTAGTATTGGCAGCTATTCTGATGGGATCTGGGATAATGACCTTTTATAATCTCCCATCACTTCTCATTGTTGGTGGAGGCACTCTTGCAGCTACAGCAATCGCTTTTCCAACAGATGAATTGAAATTGATTTTTGCTGTTACAAGACGAGTATTTAATAACCCAAAGAATGAAGTCCTATCCCTTATCCAATATTTACTTCAATGCAAGCAGGCCGCACGAAAAAATGGCTTTCTAGTACTCGAACAAATGTCTGAAAAAGCACCAACAAGTCCAGTGAAAAAAGGATTGAAACTCATCGCTGATGGGACCGATGAAAAAACGATACGTGAAATCCTTTCAACTGAACAGAAATACATGGAAGAACATCATAGAGTAGGGCAGAAGATCTTTGCTGAAATGGGAAAGTATGCCCCTGCTTTCGGTATGATAGGTACACTAATAGGATTGGTTCAGATGCTTTCCACATTGGATGATCCAAAAACAATCGGCCCGAAAATGGCTGTAGCACTTCTAACAACTTTCTACGGTGCCCTTATTGCCAATCTTATCTTTATCCCCATGGTCACAAAATTGGAAAGAAGAATAAAAATCGAATCACAACAGATTCAACTTTCAATTGTTGGACTTATGGCCATCAACCGTGATGACACTATTCAGATTATGCGTGAAAAAATGAAAGCCTTTATCGCTGAACAAGAAGGTGATATAGATTCAAAATTGAAATAGCACTATGAACAACAAAAAACAGAAAAAAGAAAACGCAGAACTGGTTGACGATGAGTTGTTGGATATGGTCGAGAACATGTCCAATGATAATAGTGAGTGTGAGGAAGGTGCCCCCGAATGGATGACAACCTTTAGCGATCTGATGACACTCTTGCTGTGTTTCTTTATTCTTCTTTTTTCCCTTTCAGAAATCAAACTAGATAAATTTATGCAGGCATCTGAATCACTTAGAGCGGGATTTGGTCAATCTGATGAAGAAGTGGACACACAAACCGGCACGGGTTCGATTGCGTCCTCTGACACGACTGGAGCAAGCTTGGATAATGCCGTTGAAGATATGCTGGAAAATATCCGTGAGCAGCTTGAGCATTTTGTTGCACAATATGAATTAACAAATACGCTTGATGTTTCTTTGGATCAAAAGGGGGTAACCCTAAGTATTCAAGACGTTGTATTATTTAAGCCAGGTTCCCCATGGGTAACTAAAGATAGTGAGTGGGTTGTTATTGCACTCGGTAAAATCGTAAATGTCATCGACATACCATTAGTTGTTGAAGGGCATACGGATAATATCCCAATTAAAACATCTCAGTATCCATCAAACTGGGAATTATCTGCGGTTCGAGCGGCTGGTATAGCTCGAATGTTGGTTGAACAAGGTTTTGATCCGGCATCGATCTATATCGAGGGATATGGGGAATACAGGCCCATAGAATCTAATGATACGAGAGAAGGTCGATCAACAAATAGACGAGTTGACCTTTTATATACACGTGACAATGTTAGAGAAAAGATTCTTGAAGGTGAAATGATAATAGATAGATAAATATATCATGCTATTTTAGGAGTATAATCTTTCGCGAATACTGAAGATTATTTCCTGTTACACCGTGGACAAAGTATACGCCACTAGCTAGATTATCGCAATTAATGCTGATTTGGTAAACTTGATTTATATTACATCTCAAAGGTTCAATCTCTTTTACAACCTGTCCGTTTATATTATACAATGAAATATAGAAATTTGAATACAAAGGTAGACTATACGTTATATTGACAATAGAATTAAAAGGATTTGGGTAAGCGTTAGTCAAACCGTATTCATATGGTAATATAGAGATAGGGCCTTTAAAAGGAGATTCATAATTAGTTTGATTGAATTTACCGGGTGATCCGTTTCTTTCTATAGATGCGATCCAATTCTGAGGTAAAGCGTTATTCAATTGGATATCTTTGAGTTGTAGTGTACTGCCTTGACCATTTGCTTGTAAAGGCCACGGCAAACTAGGTAGATAACTTGCGGAATCGATCAATGATCCATAGTTATCATATATTTTAACGTCATCACCAGAAGAGCTTAATCCAAAATCGAGATTCCCAATTACATTATCGCAATAGGGGAATTCAGCTACGAAATCATCATAGTCCCTTGCTACAACTAGATATTCATTCCTTTCCAAGAACGTATTCGCAGGAATTGTAAAAACATTATCGTCCTGATTATCTTTAATTTGCCAACCCGAGATATTAATTTCATCCATGGTAGTGACCAACTCTATCCAATCGTCACTTAGACAATCATCACCATTATTATAATTGATTTCGTTAATGACAAGTATAGGGGTAGTGGTCACGTCCTCCACAAAATTTGCTGAAACGGCAAAGTTCTCTTCTGGGTAAAACTCTAGAGTGTCAGATTCGGAATTTATTGATCCAGTCCAACCATCAAAACGAAATCCAGATTTTGGCTCAGCCCAGATTTTTATAGCCACTTCAGTATAGTATTTTCCTGAAAAATCATCGTTACTTTTTAAGTTATAACCATTTACCCATGTATGTCCTTCCGCTGGCTGATTATTACGGATTCGAATATCGACTGGTGGATTGTATCCAAAATAGTTCGTCATGTGTTCGATAACGTAAGCTCGGCGTTCTTTACCGAATTCTAATAAATTTGCAATAGACACATCCCAGGGTCGACCAAAATTGCCCCATTTTTGAATATGAGAGGGTATTTCATTTGCAATTCTATCTACAAGAGAATTAAGTAAATTCTGTTGTCTTTCAGGTCGCATCATCAAATTTACCAAATCACACATACTGTTTACATATAAATCACAAAAATAAGGATTCTCCATTAATTTTCTGAATAGTAAGGTTGAACGAGGATTATTTACCCAGTTTTCGCTATCAGGTTCCAGGGCCCTTAATAAACCATTTGTCTCAAGACTAGAGAGGGAGAATGAAATATCCGTATCGTACAATATCCATTGAAATTTTCCATCATTTCTGTCACGCCAGCAACGAGTATTATTGGCTGGCCAATCATTGTTTTGGATGAAAATTTCAAAAGCTTGATATTTTGCGAAATTCTCAATATCAATGTTAGCAGTAACATATTCGAAATCTTCCTGAATAGCCAGATCAAGAGATTCCAGAGAATTCATAAAGAATGAAAAATCCTCATTTGATCCTCCATCGGCATAATACCAAAGCTTTACAATATCGATTTCGTCGGCTTCAACTCCACAATGACGTTCAATAAATTCTGCAGTGATTCTCTCCCTTATATTGTGAATTCCCCAGTATTCACCATTCAGATAAACAACAGTTGGTTCATATTCTTGAAACAATAATCCGTATCCCTTTGAGAGTTGTGAAAGATAAGCGTCATGAAGGAGAGTTTTCCGCCAGTCATTTCCTGAGTTTCTAAGTAGGAATGAATCAAACTCAAATGAAGGTAGATTCTGGAATAATTGATGATTGAATAATTGAGTTCCAGAAATAACCTTAAGGCTTTTTCGTGGAAAACTGCGCGAATATCCACCATGAATTCCTATATGACAGTCTGAAGCCAATGATAGTTGCGAATCTTCCAAATACATCTCGATAACTGCAGGAATTAGCCAGTTATTATGGTAATTAGCCCCATGGTGGGGAGGGTCAGGGTCAGCATTTGGCCCCTCAACATATATACCTGTGTTCCAATCCCATAAATTGTCAGGATCGGTAATGATTGAAACTACTGGGAGTTCAGTCTCTATTGCAATCAGATACGTACATGATGTAATTTCACTGGGCGATAAACCCACCTGATAATTTATAGCTCTCAATACTGTTGTCTCAGTTATTTCTATTGGATCAATGTAATCCGTAGATTCTGAATCAGGAAGACTGCCATCAAGAGTGTAATAGATAGAACCTTCATTGTTTTCACTATAAAGTTCTAACTGAAAACCTGAAGAGTATTGTCCACTGGGAACAGAAAATTGTGGGCTCGGACTTTTTGGTAAAGGTGGAGTATTCCCATTTGAAGAATAGGGAGTACTTAAGTCGCTTACATACCACTCGCCAATACCATCAGGGATTCTCACATACACCTGATCTACTTCAAGTAGATGAATATTAACGAGATCAACTTGTATTCCCTCGGGCGAAGTTATGATAAGAGATTCACCTGATGAACTCATCCGAAAGTTGGTATGCAATTCCTCTTCAGGATTTTGTATGTCTTTGTCAGAAGCAAAAACTACGATAAAGGATTCTGGATCAATCGTAATATTTGGGAATATCCACTTATAAGGATTCGATGGATCGTCCGACAATCCATACCCTCCCAGCGAAACACTAAAATGAGTATTATTATATAATTCTATCCAATCAGGATGATCACCGTCACTGTCAGTGATTGAGGTAAGATTACTGGACATTATCTCATTTAATGTTATGGTTTGAGCACTGAGCTTCTGCTTTGGAAGGAAACCGAATAAAAGAATTAGGAAAAAGACTAGAACAAGTTTTCTGTTGAGATATCTGGTTGTGTTATTATTGTTCATCAAAAGTCCTAAGCGAGTGGTTCAGTGCATCACAGTGTATCTAAATATAAAGAATAATTAGTATTGGGGCAATAGATATGTGAGATACCGTGTCTATATATGTACTATATTATTGTACAAAGACTAAATATAGCAACAATATAGTAACTTGATTCTGTAATATATTGAAGTGAATATCATTCTTAATGATTAAAAATGAAGTTATTATGTATCAAAACATCTAAAGTCAGATAAAAAATGCTTAAAACTACTATAGTACAACTTTAAGGAAATAAACATCGAGAATAGATTCTTGTAAATCTTGGCCAAAGTGACTTTGTAAGTGGGAATGGTAATTGAAGGTGAAATGATTGTGGAATAATCTATTTGAGATAAATCACTTTTCTTAAATACCCTTTTCCAGTTTGTTTCATTGTACCTGTGATGAAATATATACCACTTGCAGTGTCCTCAAACCCGATTGTCTTATGATATGATACTCCAGCCCTACATGTAATATGAGGAAAAGAAGCTATTTCTCTTCCCTGAATATTGTAAATTGATATCTGAAAATCTCCGTTTTCAGGAAGCATAAAACTCAGAGTAAATTCACCATTACAGGGATTCGGATAGACACTTGTTATTCCATACTCATCAGGCAAAATCTTTTGAATTGGGTCTCCTTCTGGAATAGAAAGACAATTTTCTGATCCAGGTGATCCATACATATCCCTCGAAGCCAGCCAGTTATGTGGTTGGGTATTATTTAACATAGGATCCACCAGTTGTAGTGTGCTACCAAAACCACAAGCTTGTACTGGCCATGGTAAATCAGATTCATAGTGGACGGAATCAATCAAATGATCATCTTGATCAAATAGACGGATTTCATCGCTATCTGAACCTAGTCCGAAAGTAAAATCTCCAATTACATTGTTGCATTCAGGGTGGAAATCAAAAAAAGATACCTGATCACGGGCTATAATTAGATGCATCCCGTTTTCTATTAAAGTACCATTGGGGATTATAAAACTATTCAAGTCAGATTCATCTTTTAAAACCCAACCACTTAAATCCACTTGATTATGAAGAGTTGTTATTTCTATCCAATCTTCAGTGTTATGCTCACTACTACTTTTATAATTGATCTCATTAATGATGACGCGTGAAATTGATTCTGGATGTTCCTCAAAATTCGTAAATAACTGTAGTCCGTTTTCTGGAAAAACATGGATAGAATCTTCTTCAGTGTTAATACTACCTGTCCAACCAGAGAATCGATAACCATCAGTGCATTCGACCCATATATCAACTGGATATTCTTGAAAATATATACCTTGGAATGTTTGAATATCATCAAGGCAAAAGCCATTAATCCAGACTCTACCTGCCTCAGTATTTAGATTGTTTATCAAGATGGTGGCAGGTTCCTCCAGCATAAATCGATCACTCAAATGATCTATTACATTGTGCTTTCGATGGTATATAAAATGTCGTATATCATCAATGGATTCACTCCATGGTTGAGTAAAGGCTTGCCATCTTTGTTCATGACGTGGAATCTCATTTTCAATATTGTGGACCAAAGAATCTAATAAAAAGGTTTGTCGATTCAGGTCAAAAGTGAAATTCATGACATCACAAAATCGCACACAGAATTGTTCTACAAATCCTTGATTCTCAACTAGTTTTCTAAACAACAACGTTGTTCTTGGTGGATTAGGCCATGCATCACCATCAGGATTAAGGGTGATCTCAAGAGTATTTGTGTTTGCCAGTCCAAGTAAACCGTATGACATATCAGTATCATACAGAATCCATTGATATTTGCCATTCGCACCTTCACGCCAGCATCTGGTATTGTTTCCAGGCCAATCTGCATTCGCGCAATAGATTTCAAAAGCCCAATATCTAATGAAATTTTCTATATCAATCGTATTCGCGACAAACTGATAATTTATAGGATATTCAAGATTTAAATCCTCAAGTGAGTCCATAAAGCCACGGAAGTGGCTTGCTGATCCAGCATCCGACATATTCCAGGTCTTCACAATATCAACACTATCAGAGTCGACGTTGTAGTGAGATTCAAGGAAATGTTCGTCAATTCTTTCACGAATATTATGGATTCCCCAGTAAGTTCCATTTAGAAACACTACGGATGGGGTATAGGATTGATGGGCGATATTCAGTCCACTAGCCAACGATGATATAAATCCATCCCTTAGCATAGTAGAAAACCAGTCATTGCCACTATTTCTTAAAATAAAAGATCGATATTCAAATACAGGTAATCCATTATAGAATTGATAGGAAAAAGGTTCAGTTTTCGAAAGAATCTTAAGACTCTTTTGAACAAAAGTCCTGGTTAAGCCACCAAATATCTCCATTTCAATGTCTTGTGAAACGACTGTCTGATTGTCTTCAGTAAATATTTCTATTGATCCCTCTTTTCTCCAGTCCTGGTAATAATTTGCACCGAAATGTGGTGGTTCAGGGTCTGCATTGGGTCCAAGAACATATATACCTGTTTCCCAATCCCAGAGGTTCGCAGGATCTGTTACTACAGATACAATTGGCAATGATGTCTCATCATCAATGATGTAGCTATTTGTAACAATATCACTGGACGAATATTCAGGATGAATGGTAATGGCTCTTACGCTAGTAGTTGTGTCAATTGTAATCGGTTCAGTGTAGAGCGATGAGTTATTATCGGGTAGACTTCCGTCAAGAGAGAAATAAATTGTGGAATTCGGTAGAGAATTGATAATCATTAGCTCTATGGGAACATTATACTTACCGCCAAGATGTGAAAAAACAGGTGGGGGCGCCTGTGGCAAGGGAGGAACAGTTCCATTTGTAGCTGACGGTGTAGGCAGAATGCTTGTATACCAGTTATTTGATGCATCTGGAATTCTAGCAAAGGAAACATCAGTATCTAATTCAATTGTATTGATATGATTGATTAAAACTCCCGAAGGTGAAGTTAGATATAAATCTTCTCCACCTGAACTTATTCTAAAGTTTGTATGCAGAGGTCCATGTTCAGGACTGCGATTTTTACCTGAAGCAAAAACGATTCTAAATTCTGATGAATCTATCTCAATTTCAGGAAATAACCATTTGAAAGGGTCTTGGGAGTCATCTGACAAACCATATCCCAAGAGGTCAATCTCATGCGATGCAGAGTTATAAATCTCAATCCAATCAGAATTATCACCATCTTCATCAACAATGTTGTGACTATTTGCTGATAAAAATTCATTTATCACAATACTTTGAGAAAAAGCCAACATTGGAAGAAGAACTAAGATGAAAGAATAGAACCAAACGATGAAGCTCTTTATTTGTTTATGTGATCTATTCGTCATAGAAAGCATTGGGGTATCGATTCTTATTTTCTTCTTTATTTTTTTACTTCTATCAAATCCAAAATAATTCTGTATAATGAACTGTCCTACAACGATTCATCAATCCAGTAATTTTTCCACAGACTTTACTTTATCCTTCATTTTCACATCTTTATCACGGCGATCATCAATTTTTATTACTGTACCGACTCGTTTAGCACCGATCTCAAACAATGCTTCATGCATCTTTTCTGCTACTTCCATACAGATATGGAAGTCTCCTTCAATAGTGGTAAACATTGAGTCTAACTTGTACTCTACTCGACCATCTTCTTTAAGGACTTCTAACGCTTTCGCCACATACTTTGCAAGGCTTGTGTCAGGAGTACCAGCAGGTGCGACGCTTATAGCCATAATCGCCATAATAAACTCCATTTTCGTATCGTTGTTAAAGTAAAATAGGGGGGAAGCATAAGAGAATCAAACTATGACACTCTGAATATTATCTAAAAACTTTCCATTTTATTCAGTGCATCCAGCATTTGATCTCGGAAGGGACTAAAGAAATCTTCATTTGAGATTATTCTACGGACAAGATTTAGCTTTTTCTGACTGATATATCCTTTTATTCGATTAATCCTTTTCAGAATGTCTACATTTTCTACTTCACTAGAATAAAGATTAACTCCCAGTAAAATATATTCTTCTGGTACTGTCTTATTGGTTTGTTTACTTCTTGCAGTATGGTATTTGAAACGGTTTTCTGAGTCTAAAATCAGGTTCTTTCTTCTTTCGATTATGTCAGGTCTATCCGATATTAATTCCTCAGTGCGTTCATAAATGTCAATCATGGTTTTTAACATTTCATCCTGACGTTTTGCCATTTTATCAGGTTCAAAGGAGAGGACGTATTCACAAGTGATTTCTTTTATATGAAGAAAATCATTATGTCTAGACATTCGGATCCAGAGTTCCCAATCCTCATGACTTGAAAGATTTTCATCGAAATATCCTACTTCATCGAAACAGGATTTTTCGTGCATGATACATAACACTGGTATATAGTTACTTACAAGAAACAGATCTTTACTGAAATCGTATCCATAGGATGGTTGAACTAAAACCGTTTCATCTTTTCCGTTTTCATTTTGAAACAACCTGCAATTAGAGTCTGTATACGCTATTCGAGAATCAGAATGTTCGAGGGCATTTACCAAGACCTCCAGATGATTTGGGTAGAATATGTCATCATCATCTAGGTATGCGATATACTTACCCCTGGCATTATGAATTGCAATGTTTCTGGTTCCGGGCAACCTTTTATTTTTTGAGTTACGTATATATGTTAGCTTTCCGCTTTCCAAGAAAGGCTGAATCACTTCTTCAACTGGAATTCCTGCGTCATTTACCAAAACAATTTCGAAATCCTGAAAGGTTTGGGCAAAAACACTTTTTAAAGTTTCCACCAATGATTCAGGCCGGTTATGTGTCGGAATGATCACTGAAACGAGTGGATCTTCCATGACTTGAGATTTATCCATTGTTCTTTGCCCATTTGAGATTATAGTATTTCTTCTCAAGGACTTTAACGTCTGAATCTATTGTATGGACAGGTTTTATCCCATTCATCAATCTATCAACTGAATCTTGCTTATAAACAATACTACTCATCTTCTCAAAAAGATCATTGACATTTTCTGCTTCAAAAAGAAGTCCGTTTGTTTCGTCAATAATTATCTCGGGAATTCCCCCAACTTTACTTGCAATAACAGGTGTCTTAGCCTGCAAGCTCTCTCGGATGACCAAAGGATAATTTTCTGAACGGGAAGGCACTATACAGACATCTATTTCGCTGAAGATTTTTGGTAAATCATCCTGATTATAGCTGCCATGCAACTTAACTTTGTAGCCTTTTGGCAAAGTATTCGCGAGTTGATCGAAGTATTTTCGATCTCCAACACCACCAAATATTTTCAGTTCAATTTCATCAGGTGAAAATCGCTTTAATGCTTCAATTGCCAGATCTTGTCCTTTGGTTTTAAAGATATTACCTAATACTCCAAATCGAACACGACCATTACGTTTGATTTTAGGAGTCAACTCAAATTGATTCAAACCAAGACGATGGATTGAGATGTTTGGATGGATATATCCAGATTCATCCATCTTCTTTTTCAAAAATTCAGTGGGGACCAATATCTCGTCAAACAATTGAAACGTTTTTTGAAGAGTTTGTCGCCGTTTAGCAAAGCTATAAAATAGATCCGCTAGTTTCTCATCACCCTGGAAAGAAGGAGTTCTTTTTCTGAAGCAATTTACACATTTATCTATAGTCTCAGGTCCATTTACACATCTGGTTTCGCTATTTTCTAGAAAATGATATTGTTCGCATGCAAACCAGCCATCGTGCATGGTAAATAACAACGGAATATTTTTGTCTTTTACCTTTTCAAGAATGCTGCTCGAAAAACCGATCAAATGCTGAACATGGACGATATCGGGTTGAATTCTTTCCAAAAGTGCATCAAAAACAGTGGCATGTTTCTCATTATAAAATTCATCAAGAAGTGTTTCGTATTGATGATCAATATGCCAAACCTGCAAACCATTATAGAGACTTCTAAGATATTGGAATTTAGAATTCTTAATTCTGCTTGGCAGGGTAACGTGTACTTCATGGCCAAGGCGATGCAACTCTTTTGCAATATGATAGGTGTAGACTTCAGCGCCACCTTTTACTTCTGGCATAAAATTATGAACGACAAATAGGATTTTTAACGGTGCTGATTTTGTTTTTTTCAAATTGATTTGAGTGTTGGCCATTTGTTGGATTGACGTTAATAACGACATCGTCTCCTGCATTGGCATTTCAGCTATACTTTGTTCAAGAAACGGTATTGCCTCAGCCGGCTGGTTTAATTCCATCATCCTGTTTGCAATCTGAATATTTGCAATAGCTGCCGCTTCGCTATTCGGTTCTGAAGCCCAATCAAGCTGAGGAAACAGGGTATTATAGGTATACTGTTCTAAAAGCTTTTTTATGATTTTAACTTCAAACAGGGTATTAAAGTTTACCGAACCTGTTGACATATTATTTGTATGCCAACGCCAGAGAAGAGTAGGTTGATTTATCTTCTTGAAAGTGGCATGTGGCGCTATTCGTACCCAGAATTCGTAATCATGTGCTCTTGGGAAGTCTTCAGAATAAGCTCCATAGGTATCATAAAGATTTTTCCGTATCATTGAACCTGGATTCGGAATGGAATTGGACATTAGCATTGCTGCAACTAATTCCTCATTTCTTCCAAACCAATCCTGATGAGAAAGTTTATTCTGTGGGTTAAGATTTGTGTCAACAATGATCAAGTCACCATACAATACATCTAATTCTGGATTTGAACACAAAACATCGTGAAATGTACTAAGGGTATCATCCAGAAGCACATCATCGGAATCAAGCCATAGGACAAACGTACCTATAGCTTCAGAAATACACCGATTTCTTGTGGCTGGGGCGCCTGAATGTTCCTTGCAGACATATTTTATACGTGGATCATTGAAACTCTTGATAATTTCTGCAGTATTATCTGTGGAGCCATCATCGACGATAATAAGTTCCAGATTAGTATACTTTTGATTCAGAACACTTTTTATTGCATCGGGAAGGTATTTAGCTCGATTATATGTTGGGATAAGGATGGAGTAAATCGGGATGTTTGCCTCGGCATAGTTTGTTGTAGAATCATTGATCATCAAACTGTCCTGTTTTAACAAAATGAAAGAGAATAGATACCCTTGCAGATTACTCCTCTATTCAAACGGAGTTCGCCCTACAATACTATAAAAGAATTAGCAAGCCCTATGCCATATGTTAATGCTTATAATTTAATAGTTAAGGCTTAAGCTGAGAGAGAAAAGGCAGGTTGTTTAAGGAAAATTATGCCGTTTACATAATAGGTTTAAAAATATTATGTTCTCCAGGCAGTCAGTATGCTTCTTGACAAAGGTTGCCTAGGCCCATACTTTAGGGCGCTAAGATTGAAAACAGTACTTGAAAGGTAAGACGATGAAGCCAGGAATTCATCCTCCATATCACTACGTATCAGTAAAATGCGCTTGCGGAGCTGAGTGGAACACTAGAAGCACAAAGCCGGAAGAGATCCGCGTTGAAATCTGCTCAGAATGCCATCCCTTCTTTACAGGCAAGCAGAAGCTAGTCGATACCGCTGGTCGTGTTGACAAATTCTATCGTAAGTATGGCATGACGCCGAAAGCTGAAGCCTGATCGAAGCGAAAGATAAGAAAGACGCGCTTCCATTGAACGTAGGAGGGCAAGCGGTCATCGAAGGTGTGATGATGCGAAGCCCTTGGCGGGTTGCAACAGCAGTAAGGACGCCTGAAGGTCAGATAAAGGTAAAAGGTTTTCCTTTTGTCAGTCTAACCAGAAGATCCAAATTCTACGGTAAGCCTGTACTTCGTGGTGTGATTGGTCTTTTTGAAGCCATGAAGATAGGGATTGGTTCGTTGAATTGGTCCGCTGAGATGGCTGGAGAAGAGGAAGACGCCAGACCCATGACTTTTTGGGATAGGGTGCTCTCTGTCCTTTCCATGATTGCTGCTATGGCATTTGGAATCGGTCTTTTTATGGCGATTCCCTATTTTGTTGCAGGACTTGTTCCCAAAGCGGAAAATCAGGTCCTGTTTCACCTCGTTGCAGGGCCCTTACGAATTATTCTCCTTCTGCTCTATATGGCAGGCATTTCTTTAATACCTGATATCAAACGGGTATTTCGTTACCATGGCGCCGAACATAAGAGTATCTACACGTTTGAAAAGAAGCGAGACCTTACAGTAGGGAATGCGTGTACTGAAAGTCGGTTACATCCTCGTTGTGGAACTAGTTTTTTATTGCTAGCTGCCATACTCACCATGATTGGATTTATGCTTTTTGATTCAGTTTGGGTCATTTATTTCGGTGAGTTTAGTGGAGTATTCCATCGTATTGCGATACATCTCCCCATAATCCCCCTAGTCGCAGGACTTTCATATGAAGTGTTACGATTAGTTGAGAAACATTCAGAAAAACCATCATGGCGTCCATTAGTTTTACCCGGTTTCTGGTTACAGAGAATTACAACTCGTGAACCTGATAACAACCATGTTGAAATAGCTTTACACGCCTTATTGGAATCTCTTCGAAAAGACGAAGATGAGTACGAAGGAAATCCTCGGGAATCTGTCCCCAGTTAATTACTCTTTCTGTCTCCCATTATACCTGAATTCTATATTTCCATGATGATCCCTGTTAGCAAATTCACAAAGTATTTTGTAAATTGTCGCTGGATCGCGGGGGTAGAATAGGGATTGGGACCAGTTACCCGCATTGGTGATCCTTCACGGTCGGAGGGGGTTCCGACCGTGTTTTCTATGTAGAATATTAATCTGAACTTTAAAACTGCACATGCTTTTACCTTTAGGGAGGTAGAATGAAGATTTGGAAACTAGGGATATTGGCTTTAGCACTGATTATGGTCGTTGGATGTGCAAAGCAGCAAAAGACCGACAAGGTTACTATGGGTGACGCAATTACGATCACTGATGTAACATCAATAGAAGATGTTATGGCAAACCCAAATGAATATCTTGGTAAAGAGATTGTCATCTCAGGTCATGTCAATGGACGTTGTATGGGGTCCGGATGCTGGATTTCATTAAAAACTGGTGAGGCGGATCGACTCATCATTTCAGCGCCCGATAAATCATTTATTTTTTCGGAAAAGTGTGTTGATCAGGATGTCCTGATCCAAGGAACACTCATGGTAAAGGAAGTCGCAGCTCATGATCATGGAGAAGGTGAAGACCATCATGATCACGAACATGCTGAAGGTACTCCAGATCATGAATGTCCAGATCCAGAATACTATTTTGCACCAAAAGGTGTTGAAGTTACGGCATAAACTGATGGTATGAATTGAAAAATTATAACGGTTCAGAAATGGACCGTTTTTTTATGGCATTTTTTCCATACCTGATAAAGCATATGCTAGAATATTCGCACCCATTTTAAGTGCACTGAGGTGTTTTTCTTCAGGTAGTTGATGAACCTCCAAGTCTTCCCAACCATCTCCTAAATCACATTGATAGGTGTAGAATAGAACAAGACGGCCTTCGTGAATGATTCCATAACCTTGTGCAGGCAAGCCATCATGTTCATGGATTTTAGGCAAACCATTCGGAAATGGAAACAAGATAGAATAGATGGGGTGGGAAAAAGGGATTTCTACTAATTTCTTATAGGGAAAGACTTTTTTCAGTTCACGCCTGAATGATTTGTCCAGTCCATAGTTATCATCTACGTGTAGGAAACCGCCTGCCAACAGATGCATCCTAAGTTTTTCAACCTCTGTATCACTTAGGCTAATATTGCCATGACCGGTAAGGTAGAGGTAGGGATACCGGCTAAAATCCGAATCGGTAATTTTAATATTAATTTCTTTGTCGGATGTGAGAGTCCCAATTTCCTGATGGTAAAATGCCAACAGATTAACAAGTGAACTTGGATCGCTGTACCAGTCACCACCACCATTATAATGTACCCTCGCAATGGAAAATGGCTTTGCGAGGGTAACAAGTGGTGCTAGAAAAACACAAGATAGAATTAAAAGAGTGTTAACTAAAAGATATCTATTCTTCAGGTTGAACATTGTAGAACCTAAGTTCATGAACTTCATTTGGTTCGACAGATCTTACTCTTCCAATACCCTTGACGTAATAATGAAAGATACTGTCCTGGTAAACAGGTGCCTCAGTTTGATGATGAGTAAATAATTCTCTTATCTTCACAGCCACAAAATCACCTGCAACTGTTGAAATAGCGACGGAATCATCTACCACTTCTGCATAACTTTCCCAAACGAGATTCTCGTTAGTATAGTTATATACTTCCCAATCCCTTCCCACTGTAAGTGGGATTTTGAGCAATACTAGTTCTATATCGTAGGGATATTGAGACGAAACACGGAATTCATCATCAATCCAACGGGCATATTCTTCAACTGTATGTGCTGTACTCTGATAACGAAGAACTGCCCTCAAGTCATTTCCAGTTGTTACCTCGCCAACGATATAGTCATAGTAACTAACCGTATCCCCAGCTTCAACAATAGCGTATTTCCAAGTGTTTCCAAAACTTAACGGAAAAAATGATCTATCTTCTGCTGTATAGTTTGGGATATTCAGTGGTGGATTGGTTGAAGATTTCTCACACCCTGAAATCAAAACAGTTACCAAGACAAAAAACAGCAGTCTAGAACGGAATCGTTGGTCGGTCAATAGCATCCAGTACCTTCCCAAGTAATTGTTTACGTTCAGCATAAGGTAGAAATGCTGATTTAAAGCCCATAACAATTATATTTTTAATCTCGCTTGGTTTTAATCCCAATACTTTATGAGCAATATAATATTCCTCACTCACTGTAGTGTCAGAAATCAAGCGATTATCAGTATTGATTGTAACACGAAGTCCGTAATCAAAATAGAATTTTAATGGATGTACTTCGAGCTCAGGAACTGTGCCTACATGAACGTTTGATGACAGGCAACATTCAAGAGGGATACGGTGATCATTTACATAGTTCAAGAGGTCACCATCTTCTTTTAAACGTGTTCCATGACCAATTCTATGTGCAGACAGGTCATGAAGTGCCTGACGGATCGAATCGGGTCCCCAAGCTTCGCCAGCATGAACTGTGCAGGGAACATTGTTTCGACGAATCAAGTAGAACGCATCCTTGTGATCCTTGGCTGGGTAATGATCTTCATTACCAGCAAGGTCAAACCCAACAACGCCCTTAGACTTATACGCAACAGTCAATTCAGCCAATTGCAACGAATTGGCAGGATTAATGGAACGAATTCCGCAAACGATGATTCCAGTCTTTATACCGGTTTTAAGTTCACCGGCTTTTAAGCCCTCTATGACGGCATTCATAACACGTGTTAATGGTAAACCCTTATTCTGGTGTAGAATGGGGGAGAAGCGTACTTCCAGGTACCATACACCATCTGCCCAGGCATCAACGCAAAGTTCTTCAGCGATTCGTGCAATATCTTCTTCATCCTGCATTATCGAAAGTGTAATGTCAAAACTTGTCAGATAATCACGAAGACTTTTACGCTTGGCACCAGCGGCCAACACTTTTCCAAGTTCTTTTTCTGAAGATGCCGGTAGCTCAATATTTCTTTGCTGGGCGATTTCAAGAATTGTTTTAACTCTTACAGATCCATCAAGATGACAATGTAGATCTGTTTTAGGAAGTTTTCGAAAATCTTCAAGTGTAAGTTCTTGCTTTTCAGTCGTTTCTTCTGCGACTTTCTTCGGTGTTTCTGTCTTACTCATTTTTTCTCCTTTTGACTTGTGTCAAAATAAAGCAAATACTAGAGAAAAGCCAGAAAGACAGTCCAATGGAGGAGTTAATTAAGCAAGAAAGTTGATTTTCGAATCGGTGAGGGATTTGAAGGAATCTGATAGATTTGTTCTATCGTTAATATTCTTAAGTGAACTACTTAATTTCTTTGAAGTTTCAGAGACATATTCGGCAAGAAAATCATTGTTTATAATGCCGATAGACAAGATTTTCCATCCCAGAGAATCATCATTGGATAGTTTAATCATTGTGACACTCTATTTTAATCTTCGAATAAAATTTCTAGTGGACTGACAGATTTCAATGGCATCATCAAATCTTTTGATGTAGTTCATATCATACTGCCATGACTTTTCAATATTGAATCTCTTTGTTAGATTCCATTGCTGTAATAAATGAATGATAAAATCTGGTACGTCCAACAAAATCAAACGATCATTAAATATTTCCGATAATCGTAGCAGGGCATTAAGAAGGGGTGCATGCAAAAAGACAAGCTCGTTAAGAATTATCCCGATTTTGCACTCTTTATCTAGTTCCAGATTGGAGATAAATCGTTCAATATTACAATTATAATCGCAATTAATTTCCTTCCCTGCATGGATAAAAACGATAGAAGAGGATGTAGTTGTATAATAATATGAATCTGTTTTCATGATACCTCCTGGAGCAAAAAGACTCAATCGGCTAAAGTCTGCCATTCTTTAGCCGATAATAGATATGGATAGATACATTTCCGACCACCTGGATATTCTAATAGCAAGCATCGGGCCAGTATCTCTTTCCAATTTAATTCTAGTCTTAGTGATTGTATAATAAGAGTATAGAGTTTTTATTATTTCGTTTCGACTCTTAGATTGTGTAACGTAATAGTGCCACAAAATCAGGAATAATCTATAGGTTACATAAATACAACGATCTAGTGTAGAACCTTTCCGTTACAGTTGTCGTAAATCCCACATTTAACCCATAAAAACGGTTGTAAACCTCATGTAGTCACTGAAAAATCGTTAATAAAGTTAAAGAAAGCGATGAACCTGCCGATATAAGTTTTACTGGAGAATACTTTGAGGTAGGATGGCAAATCGTATCAATCCAATTGCCGCCCAGTTGAAAATCCCTGGTTCGAGTCAAAAAAAGTCGTTAAAGGTTAGTAAAGAGTCGGATCAAACCAAAATTGGGGAATTGGAAACTGGAGGGAAGAGTACTGCTGTTGTCCCTTGGGCTACTGCGGCGGGCCATTCTCTGTATGAAAAAGTTCAAAAACTTCCTGATAGTGGTACAACTGGCTCGCCTGACAAAACTTCCCCTGACAAAGAGACCGCAAAAGAACAGGGTGTAGGTCGTGAAGTAGACCGCTATGCATGATTTCTTTTCTTAAATATTTACTAATTCCTTAAACTGTTCCCAATCATATTCTGAATTTTCAAGGATGACTCTTCTTATTAATGGATGAATTTGAGGTTTCTCACTCTTTATCGTGATTGCATTTTGAGTTCTATCCAGAACATTCTTGCATAAAGAGATCTCTGAAGCCATCAATTCTAATATCACATCACCTTCAGAAACAAAATCACCAACATTTTTGTATACTTTGATTCCCGCGGATGGATCAATTATATCGTCTGCTTTTTTCCGCCCAGCTCCAAGTGAGATGGAGGAGAAACCAAGTTCGCGTGCATGTATTTCGTGTATATAGCCGCTCTTTAGAGCTTTCACTTCCAGCACTGCATTTGGTTTGTGAAGGTTAAAGGTCTCTTCAAATACATCTAATGAACCGCCTTGACACTCAGTTGCTTTTTTAAACAATTCAAATGCTGAACCATCATCCCATTTTTCCTGGATAAGTCTTATGCCGGCACTTGCGGTTTCTGTGATTCCTTCAAGTGCGAGTAGAGTTCCACTCAAGCAAAGAGTAAGCTCTTTTATATCATGTTCTATATGATTGTTTCTAAATGCTTCTAGGCACTCTTCAACTTCAATCCAGTTGCCGATACTATTTCCGAGCGGGGAATCCATAGTCGTTATAACAGCCGCAGCTTTAACACCAAAGAGATGTGCAACTTTCACCAACCAGTTGGAGAGTTCAACCGCTTCTTCCATTGTTTCCATAAAGGCACCATTACCACATTTCACATCAAATACAATGGAGTTGATCCCTTCAGCAACTTTCTTAGAAAGAATTGATGAAGTAATAAGTGGGTAGGATCGAACAGTGGAAGTGACGTCCCTTAAGGCATATATACGTTTATCAGCTGGAACAAGTGTTTCAGTTTGTGCGCCAAATGCAACACCTATGCTGTTCACTTGATCAATTAATTCATCAACAGTAAGAGTTGTTCTAAAACCGGGAATTGATTCAAGTTTGTCAAGAGTTCCACCGGTAAAACCAAGGCCTCTGCCTGATACAGTGGGTACTTTTAGTCCGGCAGCAGCAACCAGAGGTGCAAGTAACAACGTAATTTTATCTCCAACACCACCTGTGCTATGCTTGTCACCTGCATGATCAATGTAGGACCCTTGATTGATTCTAATTCCTGTGCTGATCATTGCATCAGTAAGAGTCGCAGTTTCGGAATCTGTCATTCCCTTGAAGTAGACTGCCATTAACCAGGCACTCATCTGGTAATCTTGAACAGATCCATCCATGTAATTCTTTATGAAATCTCGTAGATCTTCTTCACTATGATTATTACCTGATTGTTTCTGCGCAATAAATTCAGCAGGTAGTAGCGACATGTTTTCCTCCAAAGAATAAGGGGATAATGTAAGGAAAAACGGGGAAGGAATAAATTACAAATTACCAAGAAGGCGTTTTCTTATTTGTCTGCTCAATTCACGGGCTGTCTGCGGTTCAAGATCAATCCAACGGCAATGCAAGACCGGAGTATCGGACCTTGGACCAGTAACAAAATTAATTATTTCAGCTTTTGTCTTATCTAATTTCAATTCTGAATTTTCTGGTGATGATACAACTATAAGGTTACCAGAAGTGAGTTTTTCCTTGAAATCAAAAAGAATCAGGCGTGTTCCACCCGTTGAAATATCTACAATTTCCCCTTCAACAACTTTCTGGGTTTCATGCAGTAAAACAGAGACACGTGCCTGAACAGGTAATCTGGGAGTGACTCGTTTTGTTTTGGGAATTGTTTTAATTGGAACACGGTAACGTTTTTTTACGATTTTTTTAGTGCGTTTCTGGATACGGTACTCTTTATAGGCAAGCCATACAACAAAAACAATTATAAGCAGCAAGAAGATGACAGCGATATAATCTATTAAAGAAGTGTGGGAGGATTTAAAATATTTTAGGATACTTTCAAGATCCTGCCCCATTGTGTTATCTCCGGATGAAAATGTTAATAATTCATATCACTAAAGTAAGAAAAATATTATCTTTCTGAAAGTATTCTGATTGGATTTGTAAATACCCAACCCTTTTTATTCCTGTAAACTTCAAGTCTCCAGACACCGTCATCACTAGTTGTATAACGAAGATTTTTACCTTGTACCCTGATAATTTCTCTGCCATTACGAACTAAAACCATCTCCGCCTGCAGGGGAGAGTGTGCAACAAATTCAACTCTTTTACCTGGTTCAATTCTAGAAATGGGTAGATGTCTTTTTCCATCCACTACTGCATAGAATCTGAACCCCTTAGGGTTCCCGGCTCTATGGTTAGCGCCAAAATGATGACCATACCTGAGTGCATTATGTATTTGGCGGTGAGCCTTATCAAAATCTTGTTTCTCAAGAGGTTCTTCTAACATCAAATGAGTAATAAGGCTTCTAAACTGCACCTTATAGTGGAATACTTTTAGATGAAGAAGTCCCCATAGAAGAGGATATTTAAGAGAATGAGCATCAATGCCTACATAACCAACAACTGGACGTTGAAGATTCAGAATATCCCATACAGCCAGAGTTTCCGGTTCGGGACGTGTCAGGCTTTTTAACGGGTGGAAGAATCTTTTAATTCTGTTTCCGGGCTTCAAACCTTCAACCCATTGAGACAACTGGTTCCATATTTCGATTCCATCAATAGGCGCATCCCAGGCTGTCCAGGGATACGGTGGCATATCTTTAAAAGCCGATCTTTTCTCATGTGGATGTGCTATAGCCCCGAAACCACCCATTTCCTGCACTTTACGGACGTATTCAACCGGGTCAACCTGCCGGGGGGTACGATCAATATCATATGAAAGATAGTGGTTAGGTAAATCTTCATCACCAAGCTCAGTTCCAACGAAGGCCCAGATGTTTCCATACCGACCTTCCTCACCGTTATCTTTAGCTTCCAGATGGCAATGATCAGTGATTATAATCCAGTCAAGATGTCTTTGTTGAGCGTAATCTGCAATTTCCGCAGTAGTACCGGTACCATCAGAATAGTTGGTATGAATATGAAGTGCACCAGAGGATTCATATATTTTTGGACCAGGTCCATCATATTTGGATTTTCTTTTCATTTAAATCCTAGTTGATCAGAAATTGAAATCATAGCATCTCTGGATAACTCTAAAAAAGTATCGAGTTCAAGTCCCAGTTCAGTACATGCTGAAATTTGTTCTCTACTTGCACCTGCTGCAAACCTTTTTTCCTTAAATCTTTTTTTCATAAATTTCAAATCGAGAGCGGAAATACTTTTTTGTGGATGCATTAACGCGCACGCGACAATGAATCCTGTGACGGGATCAGCACAATAAATTGCCTTATCCATCTCGGAATCACGTTCAACGTGACCTGCGTGGGCATGAATTGAATGAAGAATCTCTTCACTAACATCTTCATCTTGCAGCCATTCACGGGTGATATAGGTGTGTTGATCAGGATCGTCAAGAGTAAGTTCGTAGTCAAGATCATGAAGCAATCCGGCAATACCCCAAGTATCAATATCTTCATTGGATTTATCAGCGAGTGAACGCATAACAGCTTCAACCGCCAGAACATGTCGACGCAGATTCTTATTCTTTAAACGGTCATATAGTAATTCCAGAGCTTTTTCACGGCTGATCATTTATATCCTCTTGGGAATGTTATTGTAAATCCCATCTGCAATCCGTCACCTGACGGAGTAGGGGAAAGGCCTGGATCAATTTTGAAATCATATAGAAACGCTTCTACATAGGCATCAAAACCGGCTAATAAAGTCAATCCAACTGTCCACCAGATAAGACGGTTTCTATCATCTTTATAAAAATTTGATGATCGTGTTAGTAGTAATTTCTCCCGTTCAGTTTTAGTGAACGCTGCTTGGTCTTTGTAGTCAAGGTAACGATCATGCTGGACAAAAATTCCATAGATCATTCCCGCATCAGTTCCAAAAAATGCAAGAGCTTTAAACCAACTGCCAGTATAAAGTTGACCCCACCCAGGAATAAACAGACTTCTGAAAAGAGCGCCAGAAGGACTTTTGCTAAGAGTAAAATCCTTGGAGACGTTAGATGAATCCTGAACAGAATTATTAGAATCTTTTGAAGTATCTGTTCCACCAATACGATCTTGACTAAACATTGGAAGTGCAGGCTTCAATTTGAAACCAATACTATTTGTACTTTTCAGGCTGAGATCAGTCTTACAATAACCAGCATGGCTAAATAGTAAGAGAATTAAACTCAGTAATATTAGTCGACTAGTGCGATACATTCGATCTCAACCAAAACATCTTTTGGGAGTCTTGATACTTCAACAGCACTTCTTGCCGGAGCCGCATCAGCGAAATATTCGGAATAGACACCATTCATTTCAACGAAGTCATTCATGTTTTTAAGGAAAACCGTTGTCTTGATAACTTTTTCTAAACTACTACCACCGGCTTCCACAACTGCTTTCAAATTTTTTAAGGATTGATGTGTCTGTTCAACTATTGTACTACCTACGATATCCCCGGTTTCAGGATGTAAGGGGATTTGTCCGGCTGTGTAGAGTAATGTTCCCTGGAATACGACTCCCTGATTGTAGGGACCGATTGCACCTGGAGCTTTATCTGTTGAGATGATCTTACGCATTATTTCCTCTGAGTTAAATGTAGTGAAGGATAACCTAATTTTATTTTTACATCAGGTCAAGAGAAAAGCCCATCAGTCGGCTGATGGGCATTATGAACAATTAAATCAATTATTTGCCAATATGGAAGATATCTTTAAATACATATCCAGCGACACGGGGATTTTCCTTCAATCTACGTGTTGAATAAGCGTACCAGTCTTTCCCAAAGGGAACATAGACACGCATTTTGTGGCCTTCAGCAATGATCTGCCGGCGAAGTGATTCAGTTACGCCCAGAAGCATCTGGAATTCGTAGCGATCTTTTTTGATGCCCATCTTTTCTATTAATTGTGTTGATTCCCAGACCAGCATCTCGTCATGTGTCGCTATTCCAACGTAGACGTTATTTTCAAAAGCTCGTTTCAGTAGCTTGATGTAGTTCTTTCGTACGATATCAAAGTTTTTATAAGCGATTTCTGCTGGTTCAATGTAAATGCCTTTGCAGAGCCGAATGTTCGCATTTTTAACTGGGATTACACGTTCTTCAAGGTCCTTCATGGATCGACGCATATAAGCTTGCATAACAACGCCGACTTTATCGTATTCCTCTTTCAAAGCCTGATAAAGATCATAAGTCAGGGTAGTGTAGGGGCTATCTTCCATATCTACACGAACAAAATTATCCCGTTTCTTAAGTTCTTTTATAATTTTAAGAAAGTTGTCTCTGCATAAATCAAAGTCGAGACCTAACCCTAGCTGGGTCGGCTTGATAGAGATATTTGCATCAAGGTTTTCTTTCTCTATGACTTCAATGACCTTAAGATATTTATTGACTGCTGACTTGGTTTCCGCAGCATGAGTCACAGATTCACCGAGCACATCAATTGTTGCGCATGCACCTTGACGGTTAAGGCTCTTGACAGCTTTTATTGCATCATTAAGAGTTTCGCCGGCGATGTAAGGATCAGCAAAATGGCGTACCAAAGCTTTTGGCACTAAGGGTAGAGTTGCTACAACGACACTATCGAGAAGGCTCATTTCACACTCCATGTTGCCTCAGTTTGTCAGACACCTGGTGGTGCTTGTGAAACGAATATACAAATTTGCTTTGAATCTTGCCAGCACCCCTCTAGAGTATATAGAAGCCCCCCTCATCTGCGGTCACCGAAACGGCTCCTGAATGAAGGGGGCTAAGGTCGCACGGCTCTCGCCGCATAGTATAAAATTATCAAGGTTTAGCAGCTCAGTCAAGCAAGAAGAAGGGGAATATGCAATTAACTGGGATTGCGGTACTTCTCACCTTTCCATACAATAGGCCATCTTGCCACTGATGCTAATAAAATTGTTTGGTTGAGTAGGATCTGGAATAATTCTTCGTATACAACGTCCCTGATTCCAAATTTCTGTTCTGTCAGGGTAGATGTGGATTTTAATAACAAATATGCCATAACCATCATAATCAAAAGTGAGATAACAGTCTCGATAGGATACCAGAAGGCAAACCATGGTGTTGCAACACGCATTGAAAACATGACACTGATTAGGATCAACCCAAGTGGATTAGGCACACTCACACCGGTTGCCCATCGTCTCTTCTGTCGCCATAAATCACCCCAATTAGTCTGAGGACGAGTAGTGACAACAGCTCCACCATCAAATGTAACCGCAAGGTATTTACCTGTATCTCGTACTATAGCATTCATTAAAGCATAATCTTCGACAAGACTCGGGCCAAAAGATTTGAATCCGCCTGTGGCACGATAGGCTGACATCCTATAAGCAGCATTATTACCAATCCAACCTGGTGGACGCATTGGAGTTATCAACGGACGAAGAAAATCAGGGACAAGATTTCTTAATCTGCGTCCTTTTCTATCTGGTGCTCGCAAACCAGCCGTTCCAGATAAAATAGATAAGTAGAATTGAAGGTCTAAATGTTGAAGTCGGGTTAAGAAACTGTCTTTTTCTTCGCTTTTAACATTCACAAATCCACCAACAGCTGCAACATTAGGTCTGAATTTTCTAATCATGGTAGTAATCCATGATGGCGGTACAACACAATCTGCGTCTGTTAGTAAAACGTACTCAGTAGTAACTCTATCAATGCCAACTGAAAGAGCATGAGTCTTTGCAATCAACTCCTCGGATGGCTCATCAATATGTATAACAGTGGTTGGAATGGATGTCATACTGGCAAATTCATCCATTAATTCACCAGTTTTGTCCGTAGAAAGATGGTCTACTAACAAGATTGAAAATTTTGTTGGGGGATAATCTTGTGCTGCAAGACTCAACATGCATTCCGTAATGTATTGTTCTTCATTACGGGCGCAAACCAGCAACGTAACAGCAGGTCGATGAAAGTTGTCTGGCCAGATACGTTTTGTACCATGTATGATGATCGCGACTACGATGGCAGATACTATGGCTATAGCCAATGGAATCATTTTATACTTTCTTTAACAACTCAGGAATATGTCCGATTTCCATGCCTTTCATTTTCCAGATAGGGAGGACCTGATCCAAAACTTCAGGGAGCAGGAGTCCATTTTGTCCACCATCGTGTAGAACGACTATGTCACCGGGAATGACTGATTTCAAAAGGGAAGATACAATAGAATCAACGGATTTACCTCTGATCCAGTCTCCAACTACAATTCTCCATTGAATTATTGCAGCCTCAAGATCATGTGCCGTTGCGAGTGTTGCGAAGTCGTAACGACCATAAGGAGGTCTTAAAAGGAGCGGATATCCTGCTGTTTCACAGAATGGATTCTTTTCTAAGGCAAGAAATTTTGGATCCATTTCTGTTCTTCTTTGGGCTGACATCAGAAACCACCAGGCTTTGTGAGTTAAGCCGTGATAGCCTATTGCATGCCCTCTTTCCACAATTTCATGCGTAATAGCCACATTCGCGACTAACTTCTCCCCCAAAAGGAAGAAAGTTCCTTTTACAGCATGTTTATCGAGGATATCAAGTATTTTAAGGGTGTTTACTTCATCGGGTCCATCATCAAAAGTGAGATATACTGGGCCATTTGAGGTGTTAGGATGTCCCCAAATCATATTTGGGAATATTCTTTGTATAAATTTGGGAATACGGTTGACTCCTCCGGTCAGCTTTGTCACCTGCCAGAGTGCTAGATTCAGCTCAAAGAGGTCGCGCAGGGAAGTTTTCCTGCTAATCCTCATGAAGCCTTCCTTTCGGTACCTTTTCCTGATCTCATGGCTTCAAGACCTCCAAACGTCTGGCCTTTCCATGTGAACGAAAAGAACTGTCCCCGAATCCCTGCAAAAAGGATCGCTGGTGCGTGAAGTAATTCTGTAATCAGGAATTTTACTAGTGAAATATTCTCACCGAGCCGATTGCATCCGAAATGCATGATTAATGATTCAGAAAGAAGTTTTGTGGAAATAAAGGCAAAAACAATTCCTGCTCTGACTTTACCGAATATACTCAAGGGTATACTAGCGGCAATTACTGAATAGAAAGCAAAGGTTCCCGTAACAAGAACCATGAGATATGGCGGGTAGTAAAAGCCTTTTGAACTCCATCGTGATCTTTGATTGACCCACTCACGAAGAGTATCAACAGGTTGACTGTATACATATCCTTCATTGTTGTCGATAAAGACAACTTTTCCCCCGTGGGCAGCAACATCCTGCAAAAGAAAGACATCATCCCCTGATGCAACTTTGTCGTTGCTTCCATATCCACCAATACGATCATAAACACTTTTCCGCGCCGCAAGGTTACTTCCATGAGCATTGAATACATGCCCAGCTCCAATAGCACCTGCTGCATATACTGAATAGGATAAATGTTCAAGACTTTCAAACTCTGACCACCAGGGTACCGGATCGCCTTTTGGGCGTATGAAACGACTTACCCCAGTCGCACCATGTACTTCAGGATCTGAAAATGGAGATAAAATGGCTCGTAACCAGCGTGGTCCCATCCAGCAATCAGCATCAGTTGTGACAATAATTTCGTTTTTCGCGTGCAAAATACCACGACTCAATGCATATTTTTTTGGAGCTCGACCAACAGGCGTTTCACCATCACGAATTCTAACTACTTTGTATTTGATTCCGTTCACTTTTCTATTGAGTACCAGTTCACTGGTGTTATCTCGACTTCTATCATCAACAACAATTACTTCAAATTTGTCTCTTGGGTAGTCCTGTGCTTCCAAACTGTCAAGGAGTCGGCCTATCCGGGTTTCCTCGTCTCTAGCTGCTACCACGATAGAAGCGGTAGGAAGGATTGAATCATCATCAATAATAGGAGATTTTGGCATACGGAAAATACCGACCAACACAATAGTAAAGAATGCCAGGTAAATTAATCCTGCACACCAAGCGAACAAGTAAAATAAAATCACGCTGCTTTTCTCCAGACCTGACTGATTCGAAGTAAAATTGAAGTTGGGTTTAATCGTTGCAAGACTACCAATCCTGCAAGACCCGGCAACAGGACGTTTAGTCCAAAAAGAATTAGACTTGCACTAAATCCCGTTGTATCTGCAATGCCATACCTTTGGTAGAACGAAACAGCGGCCCATTCACCAACACCTAGACTTCCAAGGGAAATGGGGAGGGCTGTTTTTACAAATAGCGCTGACGCATAAGTGTGAGCTGCTGTGAGCCAGTTGACGGGTTCAAATGCTCTACTAAGGAAAAAGAACTGGGTCAATATGATAAATATCTGGGTAAATGTTATCGTTGTTGCTTTCAGACAATCTTTAGTTCGAACACCATTATAAGCATTCAGCAATTCCAGCGTTCTTCCCTTAGCGCCTATGGTTAACTGGATTGCAAGCAGCAAACCTTTGACAGGATGGGGACGCATCGCAAAGAAGAAATAGAGGAAGGGAAGCACTAAAACGAGCAGTGATATTCCTGGGATAAATTTTTCTGGAAGAGCTTCACGAAACCCCGGCATGAAAAAAAGTAAAGCTGGGCCAAAAAGTGCGATCGCAAAGACGAAATAAAGTTTGTCTAGAATGTGCAAGCCTGCAAGTCTGACTCTACTTGGGGCATCCAATAGAAATACACGGCCTACTTCTCCAACTCGTCCCGGAGTTATCAATCCCATCGATAAACCACCGAGAAAACTATTAAAACATCTACTATAACTGATGTTGGGGGCTTCAGTGCGAACAAATATGTACCAACGCAAGCCTTGTAGCGCCAGATTAAGGGGCACCAGCAAAAGAGCCCAGATCATCCAACTCATTTCAGCAGATCGGAGAGCTTCCAGAAGCGCATCACGTTTTATCATTCTGACCAAAAGAAATAAAAGCACGAAGGTTATGGCCAACTTGAATACGTGGATCAACCAGTTCCATCTTTTATTTGATGGTGGTTTCGTCTTTTCCGATTTATTTTCTGGTTCGGAAACTTCGTTCTTATTTACTTGTCTATCTTCCATTAATTACCTGAACTGCTCTCAGTAACGTTTTTATCACTCCGGCCTTTTTCAAAAGTACGGCCTTTCCAATCTACATTTCCAAATAATGCTTTGGGCCAGATAATCCAGAAAGCAAAAGGCGCTACAGACATAGTCAGAAGTGATAATGCTCCTCTACGAACATCACCAAGAATTCGTGTGGTTGAAGTTGCCATAAGCAAATCAAAGAACCATTTAATCTTCCACGCAGTCCAAACCTTACTTCGAGATCCAAATCCAAAAATTGAAGCGATAGTTGCAAGTCCCAATCCCATAAATGCGATACTGCCTAATGCTCCAATCACTACCCAACCCGGAGCATAGCGAGGACCAACAGACATGTGCCTTGACTTGGTTTTAATAAACCGGTCAGCAGGTGGAACAACAGAAGGTACAAATGTTCTATGATCAGCTGAAAAGCGAACCTTCCAGTCAGTTCTGGAGGCTACACGCTGCAAAAAGAGGTCATCATCACCGGATGCTATGTCACCATCGTGACTGTAGCCATCCATATCGAGATAAATTTTACGTCTAAAGGAGAAGTTTCTACCAAAAGCATTAAATGGATAACCGAGTCCTACTGCTGCTGCACATAGAGCGGCACTTGACCAGGACTCACCTTCCGCAAGGAATTCAAGTGGACGTGACGCACCAAATAACGGGGAATACCCAAGAACAATTCCAATCTCTTCATCCATAAACGAAGCAAGACCTCTAAGCCAGCCCGGTTTTGGAATACAATCGGCATCAGTTGTAACTATCCATTCGGATTTAGATTGGCGGATTGCGGTATCCAGTGCTCTTTTCTTAGGGGCTGTGATAGTAGATTCTATGTTGGAAGAGATAGCAATAAAGCGATTATCCTTTTTCATTGCGTGTTGAGCAATTTTTAAGGTGTTATCTTCGGAATCGTCATCTACCAACCAGAATTTTACTTTTTCAGATGGATAATTTTGTGAACTAAGGGCTGCAATAAGTGAAGGCATGTTCCTTTCTTCATTTCTTGCAGCTACCACAACATCAATGGTTGGGAGATCATCATCGTCCTGAATCAAACCTTGACGGCTAATTCTGGCGAGACCAATGCTGGCAAGTCCAGCCATACCACCATAAATGAGCGAGAATCTTTTTATCAATGTCTTGTCCCTTTTTTGCAACTAAAACATCGTAATATACTTCAAGCCTAATTGTGCTCCAAAGATTGAAAAGCCTCTTTGCACTATTCAACGTATAATACTACTCTCTTTACTTACAGAGAAAAGCAACTTATGCTTGTTTGTATCATTAAATATGTTGGAAGATAATATTGCAAAGTAGATAGAATGATAAATTTTATACGAAATACTTATCCATTTTACAAACCTTACAAGTGGCTGGTTCTGCTCGGCATACTTTTCATTTTACTGACAAATGCGTTACAAATGGCTGGTCCCTGGCTATTGAGAGGGGCTGTAAATGCTTTTGAGACGGGGTTTGACAAGCACGACCTATGGGTTTTCGCTGGGAAGTTTATACTGATTGCTATTTTTGCAGGTGTGTTCAGGTACGCCATGCGAAAAACGTTAATTAGTGTTTCAAGGTATATTGAATATGATATCCGAAAAGAGCTGTATGACAACCTGATCAAACTCGATACATCCTTTTTTGATCACGCCCGTGTTGGTGATTTAATGACTCGGCTAACATCAGATATCGAGCAGATAAGGATGGTTATCGGTCCTGCCTTAATGTATTCCGTGAATACTGTTTTTGGTTTTGTTTTTGGTATCTCGCTGATGTTGTTGATTAATGTCCAAATGACTTCAGTCATGCTACTTCTGGCACCATTAGTAGTTATTGTGGTCTTCTTGCTAGGTAGTGTCGTGCATAGTGCTTCGATGGCTAGCCAGCAGGCTTTTTCTGATCTTTCAGTGGTTGTGCAGGAGAATCTTTCCGGGATTCGTGTTGTAAAAGCCTTCCTGCAAAGTGACGCTCAGGAAAAGTTGTTTGAAGAAAAAGCTCAAACGCTTAAATCTAAGAACTTACGGCTTGTCATCATTCGTGGTGCGTTTATGCCGGCAATCATGTTATTATTTGGTCTTGGAATAGCAGCAATTCTTTTGCTTGGTGGTCATCTGATCATGCAGGACAAACTAATGATCGGTGATTTTGTGGCATTCTTCAGCTACATGATGTTGCTTACTTGGCCGATGATTGCACTAGGTTGGGTCGTAAGTCTATTCCAAAGAGGGCGAGCTTCGTTCGAAAGGGTACAAGCTCTAACTTCGACTGATCAGACGATTGTTGATGGTGATTATACTGGTGATTCGGCTACATCAGAGAGCAAAGAACACATCATTTATGAAAATGTAGGCTTTTCATATAACAAGGATAATAATTACGAATTATCAGACATTCAGATATCACTCATCAAGGGCAATGTACTAGGTGTTGTTGGAAGAGTGGGTACGGGGAAGACAACTCTTATTTCACTTTTAACAAGACTATACGACGTTTCAGAAGGAAAAATTCTCGTTGACGGCATTGATGTCCGAAAGTGGAATAAAAAAGCGTTGCGGAGTAAAATCGGGATTGTACCTCAAGATCCATTACTATTCAGTACATCTATAAAAAACAACATTACGATGTTTGAAGAGTACTCAGACGAAGACGTTTCGAAAGCGATAGAGATCAGTAGACTGGTTCAGGATATCCCAGATTTCCCCTTCGGACTTGAAACGGAAGTAGGGGAAAGAGGAATTACGCTGTCAGGTGGGCAAAAGCAGAGGGTAGCTATTGCAAGGGCTGTAATTAGAAATCCGGAGATTTTGATATTTGATGATGCATTGAGCGCAGTAGATACAGATACAGAAGAAAAAATCCTATCGAATCTTGATACGTTTTTTGAAGGTCGGACAAATATTATTATCTCGCATAGACTCAGTAGCGTTGTGAATGCTGATGAAATAATCGTTCTGGAAGAAAATCATATAGTCGAACGTGGTAAACATGAAGACTTAATCAAGTTGGGTGGCACGTATTCAGATATCTTCAGAAAACAGGAATTGGCTGCTGAGTTGGAGGTGCAATCATGAGTCGTGAAAGAAAAAATGTGTCGATTCATGAAGAAGAATCGCTGGGAAAAGTTTTTGAGCCAAAACTGATCAAAAGACTTCTGGTTTTTATAAAACCCTATTGGCTACTTGTATCTCTTTCCATTTTTATGTTGATCATCATTGCTGTACTTGAACAGATAGGTCCATATCTGACAAAGGTGGCGATTGATACTCATATAAAACAGAAAGATTTCAATGGGTTACTAAAGATTGTTGTCTATTATCTTGGCATCTTTGGAGTTCTCGGTATCCTCCGTATGGTTCATGCGATGATAACCGGTTGGGTTGGTGAAAGAATTATTCTTGATATGCGTCGAGAAGTATTTGCCCACGTGCAAAAACAATCACTGGCCTATTTTGATAAAAACCCTGTAGGCAGGTTAGTCACAAGGGTTACAAGTGATGTTCAGACACTTAGCGAAATATTTTCAAGCGGTGTTGTTGTCATTTTTGGTGACATGTTTATTCTGATTGGTATCATTGTCGCCATGTTGATGCTGAATTGGAAATTGGCGCTTATCTCCTTTATGATTGTCCCATTTATTGTCGTTGTAACATTCTTTTTCCGTAGTAAACTACGTGAAGCCTTCAGGGATGTACGGCTTAAAACGGCTTCATTAAGTTCACTACTTCAGGAGCATTTTTCAGGAATAAGGATTGTCCAATTATTCAGCCACGAAAAGACTGCCTCAGAACAATGTTCAAAGAGAAGCGCGGAGTTACGAAAAGGGCACCTTCAAACAGTTTCATTGTTCAGCATATTCTTTCCGATGTTAGAGCTTCTAAGTGCTATTGCAGTTGCTTTGATCATTGTTAGGGGTGGATTCTTGGTTCTTGATGATGCTGTTACCTTAGGTGTGTTGGTTGCTTTCATACAGTATACAGAGAGGTTTTTCCGTCCGATTAGGGAGCTGGCTGAAAAGTGGAACATTTTCCAATCAGGAATGGCATCAGCAGAGCGCGTTTTCAAACTGCTTGACACAAAACCCGGTATTCAGAACAATTGCAAAAGTTTAAAACCGGAAATATTCAAAGGTAGTGTGGCATTCAAAGATGTATCGTTCAATTATAACGGTGAGGATGATGTAATTTCCGATTTAGATTTTTCAGTAAAACCCGGCGAAACAATAGCCATTGTTGGTGCGACCGGGGCAGGAAAATCTACTATTATTAATCTGATCGGTAGGTTTTACGATGTGACTAAAGGAAATATCCTTGTCGATGATATAGATGTGAAAGATTGGGATCAGGAAGAACTACTCTCCAACATTGCATACGTACAGCAAGATGTTTTTCTCTTCAGTGGTACCATTAAGGATAATATAACTTTAGGCGACAGTTTCTCTGACGAACAGATTCAAAATGCCGTTGAAACTGTCCATGCTGACCGATTTGTACAGAAGTTGGAGAATGGCCTTGACGATGCTGTAACTGAAAGGGGTAGTACCTTCTCAAGTGGCCAGCGTCAACTCCTATCATTCGCAAGGGCAATAATTCGTGATCCAAAAATCCTGATACTTGATGAAGCAACCAGCTCAGTTGATCCTGAGACTGAACGGTTGATTCAGGATGCAATGAATAGGCTGGTAAAAGGAAGGACCTCTTTTGTTGTAGCCCACCGTTTAAGTACAATTCAGCAAGCTGACCGTATATTTGTCATGCATAAAGGTGAATTGAAGGAAACAGGGACTCATAAGGATCTGCTCAAGAAAAAAGGGTTCTACTGGCGTTTATTCCAGATGCAATATCAGAGAGTTGCTTGAAAAGCTTCTTGCCTTAGGATTCGTGCTTCATTTTTTATACATTTCGATTGTGTTGAAATATTGAATGATCGAGGCCATACTGTGTCCGCAAAAATATCTGTCCAACAATTTAAATCGCAGCTAGAAAGTGGGAAAACGCAAGGCGTATATCTCTGTCTAGGCGGTGAACCACTATTGATGGATCAGGTAAATAAACTGGCAATCGACCTAACGGATGAAATGACAAGAGACTTTAATCTTGATCAATTCCATGGCGATCATCTCGATGCTCAGAATTTTGCCGCATCATTAGGTGCCCTACCCATGATGGCAGAAAAAAGAACAATCCTTGTCAAGAGAGCTGATAGCGTTTCAACAACGATTAAGAACTACCTCAATGACTACATAAAAAATCCTGTTCCTTCATCTATACTGGTATTAATGTTTGATGGTGACGGAAAAGCTGCCTGGATTCAGAAACTTTCCAAATCTTTAACCGTAATAGATTGTAGTTCGCTCAAAGGAGCTGCACTGAGAAAATGGATCATTGATTCAGCAAAAGAATTAAATATTCAGGTTTCCGCTGAAGCACTTGATCTTATTACGGAAAACAGGAATGTCCGTCTCATCGATATTGCCGGTGAACTTCTTAAAGCATCGTTACTCCTGGATGAGGGAGGCGAGCTTGATCTGATCACACTTCAGCAGGTGTGGGGGATAGAAGCAGATGTCAATATCTGGTCTTTCTTTGATCATGTAGCATCAGGTAAGAGATTACAGGCACTTAGAGAACTTGCTCTAATGCGTGAATCCATGGAAAAGGATTCTGGGGGTTTTGTCTTTTCACAGGTTTCGCGGAGATGGCGACTTGTTCGTAAAGAGAAAGAATACGATCGAAGAAAAGTTGCTTTTGCTTCAAGAAAATGGTCTGGAAATACAAAAAGACAATGGCAGATGGCATCTTCCGATTTAAAGGCACTGCCGATGGAAGTTGCAGAGAAAGAACTCATTAGAATGACAAATCTTGATAGAGACCGTAAATCAAAATCAATGGATGCCATTTTAGCCTTTGAAAGGTTAATCCATTATACAGCTCTTGATCAGAAGAGGAGAGGGTAATGGTACTCTCCAGGGCTGAGCTCAGTAATAAAACTGACGAAGAGCTGATGTACATGGTTCAGGAGAACGATGAAATCGCTTTTTCTGAACTTGTTGAAAGATATCAACAACCCTTAGCGACATTCATCGCAAGGTTTCTTGGGGCTGGTCCTCACGTACAGGATGTATTGCAAGATACATTTATCAGGGTATGGCGTCATCGCGCAAGATATAAATCCGTGGCGAAGTTCAGTACCTGGATTTACACGATTGCAGGAAATCTCGCAAAAACAGAAATTCGCCGATTAAAAATCAGAAGAACGACTCCAATTAGAACTGGTGGGGAAAGTATTGAAGATGAGTCTGTGGATGTTGTTGATGAATCAGCAAAAACAGACCAACTTGCCGAGCGCGATGAGATACGAACAGTTGTTCTTCGTGAGATCGAGAGACTTCCTGAAGTATATAAAGTCGCTGTTATCCTTAGGGATTTACAAGATAACAGTTATGAGGAAATATCTGATATTTTGCAAGTTCCGGTCGGAACTGTGAAATCACGTGTGAATCGTGGAAGGGCTAAGCTGCAAAAGAAGCTCAAGTCTCTCAGGGGATAGAGAGATTTGGGAACTCACAAGGCTTCTAGTCGTAGAAGATATAGAGGGTGATTGTGGGAATGTTTTTATTCACATTTAAATCAATTCAGGGATAACAGTCCGCGAGGTGCGGTGAAAAGTTGTTAAGAGTGGGTATATGCGACTGCATGAATTTGAAGAATTATGGCCAAAGCGCCATGAGCTGGACGACTCGTTACGTCAGAAACTAGAACGTCTAGCCACGACCGACAAAGATTGTAAGAACTTTGTAGAAAATGGTGAATGGATTCGTGGTATTTGCCGCGAAATTGAACCTGAAACCGTTCCTGCAGATTTCGCCTACCGTATGCAGGTTTACGCCAGTAATCATATGGATGATCCAGAACCAGCGCCAAAGAAATCTTGGATGAGGTGGCCTGCGATCGTAACTGGTTTAGCTGCCGGGTCTCTGGCAATGTACATTTTTGTCGCACCAATGATGATTGGTGATCCTGCTAATTCGTCTATAGGAAGTCAGATGGTTACTTCTCAATTGGATGAATCAACAAACATTGTTGATTCCGTTGATCTTGCATCTGTTTCGGATTCTCTGGCTAGTGAAGAGGACTCAACACAGATAGACAAGCAGTCGACACCACAGCCAAATTGGGATATCAGGACCGTAAGTACTGAACAGTAAAAGAAATAGGCTTCTAGAGTCTCCAGGGCTCTTTAGCCAATAGATTGTTGAATAACAAGGCGTCACAGCTTATCTTCAAAGGCTGTGACGCATGTTTTTATGATTTCGAAATCAGGAGTTTAGAATGGCTAAGGGAAAATCTTTTAACGCCAAGATTGCAAAAGGTAAAGGCGCCAACAAACGAGTTAACGCTGCAGGTGAAGAAATTGTAGCCGTTAAGGTCCTTCGTCCGACAGAAGTTGAAGGTAAGCCGGGTGTCTTCCGTTACCGTGAAGTCATGGTTGATGTAGTTCCTTCGAAAGAGAAAGAAATCTTTGGATAAGAAAGTCAACAGGGCTTTTCTCGTTGTTATGGATGGCGTCGGGGTGGGTAAAGCTCCCGACGCTTCTCTTTACGGGGATAGTGGATCGGACACACTTGGCAACCTTGCAAAACACTTCAATGGTTTAAATCTTCCTTCTTTCCAGAAAGTTGGACTGGGAAACTTATCCGAAATTGAAGGTGTGAAAAGGGTTGATAATCCTGTAATGTCCTTTGGACGTTTACAGGAATTGAGTGCTGGTAAAGATTCTATCACCGGACATTGGGAACTCTGTGGCCTCGTTACTGACATTCCTTTTCCAACCTACGAGAAAGCCTTTCCAAAAGAAATCGTTGAACTCGTCCAAAATATTTCGGGACGCAAAGCAATTGGCAATGAAGTTGCTTCAGGCACCGAGATTATGATGCGACTGGGACCTCGACATGTGGATACGGGCGATCTGATCCTCTACACGTCAGCAGATTCTGTTCTTCAGATTCTCGCACATGAGGATATCGTTTCAGTCGAAGAACAATACCGAATATGTAGTGATATCCATAATGCGTTGAAACCACCTCATAGGGTTGGGCGGGTAATCGCCAGACCATTTATTGGCGAAAATGGTGCTTTTGAACGCACACCAAACCGCAAAGACTATGCAGTAGAACCCCGCGGTGATACTGTTCTCGATGTTTTAGTAGAGAACGGCATTGACGTTCATGGCATCGGCAAAGTGGATACACTCTTTGCAGGTAGAGGATTTACGACTGCCACCCACACAAAAAACAATGCCGAAGGTATTGATCTGATTACAAATCAAATCAACTCCCAGGGAGAGGGATTAACCTTTGCAAACCTTCTGGATTTTGATCAGGCTTGGGGCCATCGTAATGATACCCTTGGGTTCAAAGGCGGAATGGAAGAGCTGGATACGCATATTGAAAAATGGATCAATCTCCTTGGTGAAAATGACCTTCTAATCATTTCTGCTGATCACGGCAACGATCCCACGACACCAAGTACAGATCATTCACGAGAACACGTTCCACTTCTGGCAGTTAAAGGTAATGGAAAACCCGGTGTTGATCTAGGTACCAGAGATGGCTTCATTGATGTCGCTTCCACGATAGCCGATCATTTCAATTTGGATTGGAATTCAAAAGGCAAGAGTTTTTACGATAAATTATGAAATGAGATAACCTTGAAAAAACTTTACATAAGCACAAAGAACAAGAATAAACTCAAAGAACTATCCCGGATGCTTGGGGACGATATTGAACTTCTACATCCAGGCGAAGACGATGAGGATGTTGAAGAGACCGGTGTGACTTTGTGGGAAAATGCATTACTAAAAGCTAATGTCGGTTTTGAAAGAAGCGGAGTTCCAACGATTGCTGATGATACAGGAATCGAAGTTGATGCCCTTAATGGTGGTCCCGGTGTGTATTCGGCACGTTATGCCGGTGAAGATGCAACCTATGAAGATAACTGCAGGAAACTCCTACAGGAAATGAAGGGTGTTGCTGAAGAACAAAGAGGCGCAAGATTCAGAACTGTAATTGCCTACGTCGATGGTCAGAGTGAACCACGCAGGTTTGATGGGATTGTTGAAGGGCGAATCATAACCTCAAATCGTGGTGAAGGTGGCTTCGGTTATGATCCTGTCTTTGAAGTTGAAGGCACCGAAAAAACGATGGCTGAGATGGGTTCTGATGAAAAGAATGCTATAAGCCATCGCGGAAATGCATTGAGAGCTTTTGTCAAATGGTGGGAAGAGAACAAAGGTTAAAGGTGAACTAGAGATGCCAGATAAAAAACTTATATACCTTGATCATAGTGCAACAACCCCGGTTGATAAAGATGTCGCTGAGCTCGTTCATGAGACAATGATAAAGAACTGGGGAAATCCTTCTAGTCGTTATTCCGTTGCAAATGATGCAAAATTAGTGCTTGAAAAAGCACGAGAACAGGTTGCCGCCTTAATAAATGCAGACCCTCTGAATGTATTTTTTACATCAGGAGGTACAGAATCTGACAACCTTGCCGTACTTGGTGTGATGCAGAAAGCAAAAGAGCTGGAAGGTAAAGATCATTTCATTACTTCCGCGTTTGAACATTCTGCTGTACTGAATACAGCTGAATACCTGAAAAATAATGGTTTCCGTGTCACAATATTACCCATAAATAAAAATGGTATGATCGAGACAGCCGCCGTTGAATCTGCAATAGAACAAAAGACGGCCTTAGTCAGTATCATGCATGTGAATAACGAAATTGGTACTATTCAACCGATAAATGAGATAGCGCAACTATGTAGAAGCAATGATGTCTTGTTTCATACTGACGCAGTTCAATCTTTTGGAAAAGAAAAGATTGATGTCAAGAATACCCCAATAGATATTGTCAGCATGAGCAGCCACAAGATTTATGGTCCAAAAGGTATTGGCGCGATCTATGTAAATGAAAACGTGAAACTTGAACCGCGTGCATTAGGTGGCGGCCAGGAAAAAGGTGTTAGGACTGGTACAGAAAATATGCCCGGTATTGCAGGGCTAGGTTATGCAGCAGAAATCTGCAATAATCGTTTTGAAGAGGATAGAGAAGTTATTGGCTCATTAAGAGATAAATTCTATTCCATGATCCATGAAGAAGTTAAAGATGGTATTCATCTTAATGGAAGTATGGAAAATCGTTTATATGTGAATCTGAACATGAGATTTGATGATGTTGAAGCTGAATCTCTTCTGTTGGCCTTAGATTTGGATGGTATTTGCGTATCAACAGGTTCAGCCTGTAGTTCAGGTAGCACAAAACCATCCCACGTTTTACTTGCTCTAGGGTTAAAAGAGCAGGAAGCTCATTCATCAATTCGTTTTACCTTGGGTAGATCGAACACTGAGGACGATCTTCGCTATGTTGCGGAAAGAATTGGTGTTCATGTAAAAAGATTAAGAGAGATGGCTAGCTGGTAAGTTGGCCAATTTTAAGATCATGAAGAAAAAGGGTGTACGTGTAGGAATACTGATGAGTGGGGGTGTAGATAGCTCTGTAGCAGCTTATCTACTGGTTAAGCAGGGTTTTGACGTTATTGGTATTACACTTCAATTGTGGGACTATGAATCTGCTGGAAGGCGGCCTGGAAATGAAAGAGGGTGTTGCGATGTTTCCAGTCAGATGGACGCAAGGTTCGTCTGTTCGCAGGTAGGCATACAGCATATAGTCCTTGATCTCCGCGAGAAATTTTCTAATGAAGTAGTCCGTCCCTATGAAAACACTTACCTTAAGGGCTGGACACCGAATCCATGTGTAGCATGTAATACTAAGTTGAAGTGGGGAGCTGTGCTTGAAAAAGCCGGTGCGCTTGGCTTGGACTATATCGCGACCGGACATTATGCACAGATAGTCAGAGGCAAGGAGGGTGTTCGACTTGAAAAGGGTGTCGATCTTTCTAAGGATCAAAGCTATGCTCTTTGGGAAGTACCGATTTCAGCTCTAAGCAGAACAATCTTGCCGCTTGGAAAGTGGACGAAAAAGCAAATTCGAGAAGTAGCAAAAGAGATAGACCTTCGTACTGCAAGCAAACCTGAAAGTCAGGATGTCTGCTTTATTCCTGATCACTATGATTCGCACTTAAGAGAGAATTATAGTGAAGAAGTCGAAAAAATCGGTTCGGGTGATATCGTCAATCAAGAAGGTCAAATTGTTGGGAGGCACAAAGGTTTTTTCTCCTATACAATAGGTCAACGAAAAGGTTTAAATATTTCTGATGGAAAAGGTCCTTATTATGTTTCAGACCTTGATCCAGAGAAAAATCGAGTTGTTATCGGAAATAGAAGTACTTTGTCAAGAGAAGGTCTAATAGCACAAAAAGTAAATTGGGTTTCTTTTGGTAACCCGGATAGACCTGAAAAATGTAAGGTAAAGATTCGATATAACGACCGTGGCAAGGATGCAATCGTATATCCAGAAGAAAACGGGCTTATAAAGATTCGATTTAAAAACCCGTTGGATGCTGTTACCCCTGGTCAATCTGTTGTTTGGTATAAAGGCAATGCTGTTTGGGGCGGCGGTATCATTTCACGTGCGATCAAGACTTTTGAAAAAGACTCCTCTGGAAAGGGGTGAAGTAATGCTAAAAAGGAAAAAGATAACCGTTCCTGCAATATTGCAGATGAAACGGGATAAAATAAAGATTGCTGCGTTAACAGCTTATGACAGCTCTTTTGCTGCGATGGAAGATGCTGCAGGCCTTGATATGATTCTTGTTGGTGATTCCGCTGGTATGGTCATCACCGGCAGACGTGATACCCTCTCTATTACTCTTGATGAGATGATCTTCCTCACAAAGAGCGTTAGCCGAGGAGTGAAAAAGGCGTTACTGATAGCAGATATGCCATTTGGTGTCACCCATATTGGTACAGAAGAGACGTTAAGAGCTTCCGTTCGATTGATGAAAGAGGGGCGTGCAGAAGGTGTAAAAATCGAAGGCGCTGGGCCCGCTCTTGAGGCGATTAATCATCTTACAACTACCGGTATCCCTGTAGTTGGACACTTGGGGCTTACACCTCAATCACTTCACAGCTTTGGTGGATTTGGGCTTCGTGGAGTTGAAGAAAAAGAAGCTGAAAGAATCAAAAAGGATGCGTTAGCGCTACAGGAAGCTGGTGTGTTTTCGATCGTATTAGAAAAAATCCCAATGACTCTGGCAAAGGAAGTCTCCGAATCTCTTACAATCCCTACTATCGGAATCGCATCTGGACCAGATTGTGATGGTCAAATACTTGTAAACTATGATATCTTCGGATTTGGACCAATAAAATACCAATTTGCCAGACAATATTTAAACGGTGGCGAATTGATAAAAAATGCTGTAGAAGAATATGTGAAAGACATTAGAGAAGGTAAATTCCCAACTTCTGAAGAAGGATATGAAAAATGAAAATCTTTGCTTCTGCTGAAGAAATGCAAGTTTGGTCTTTAGCGCAGAAAAGCATGGGTTATCTTGTTGGTTTTGTTCCCACAATGGGTTATCTGCACGAAGGACATTTAAGTCTTATTGATGTGGCGAAACGTGAAACCGATAAAGTAGTGGTTAGTATTTTTGTGAACCCCACCCAATTTGGACCTGGAGAAGACTACGAATCTTACCCAAGAAACATGGAAAGAGATCTGCAGTTTTGCGAGGAAAGAGGCGTGGATGGTGTTTACCTACCTGAAGTAAAAAAGATGTACGGGCATGGTTATCAGACCTTTGTTGAGGTAGGAAAACTTTCTGAAAATCTCTGCGGTGGGGGAAGGCCGGGTCATTTCAAAGGTGTTACAACTGTTGTAACAAAGTTGTTTAATGCCGTTAGGCCAAATGTTGCTGTATTTGGTCAGAAAGACGCTCAGCAAGCCAGAATTATTGAAAGACTAACTGAAGATCTCCAATTTGGCATAAAAATAGTTATTGCCCCCATTGTTCGTGAAGATGACGGCTTGGCCATGAGTAGCAGAAATGTGCGACTCCTGCCTGAGCACCGAAAACAGGCTATTGCCTTAAATGCTGCGTTAAAAGAAGCTTCGAACGCTTTTGAGGCTGGTGACAGAAAGTCAAAAGTCTTGACTGGAATTGTAAGAGACAAGATAAACTCAGATGCTCCAGATGGAGAAGTCGAATACATTGAAATGGTTGATTGGATAAACCTGAAGCCCATTGATAATCCAAGACGAACGGCCCTTTTAGCTGTAGCAGTAAAATTCGGGGATGTTCGTTTAATTGATAATACTTTGCTGGAGTTATAATGAGTGTGAACAAAGGGTTAGCTGCTTTAATTCTTGCCGCAGGACATGGAAAAAGGATGAAATCAGATTTACCAAAGGTTCTCCATGAAGTTGGTGGAAAACCGATGATAAGTCATGTCATCGATCAGGCAAGATCTTGTGGAGCAGAACCTATTATTGCTGTTGTGGGTCATAAACGAGAACTTGTAATAGATGTAATCGAAAGAGAAGGTGTTGGGTACGATATTCAGGAAGAGCAACTAGGTACCGGCCATGCAGTTCAATCTGCAGAAAAACACTTTAAAAATTATGAGGGCAACGTCCTTGTTTTGTCTGGCGATGTCCCTTTACTGACTCGTGAAACTATCTCCAATGTTGTTGAGTATCATAACAAAGAAAACGCAGTCGTTACTGTCATCACAGCCATAGCTCCTGATCCAACAGGTTACGGTCGTGTGTTGCGTGGTAATGATGGAAACGTCGAAGCTATCAGAGAGCATAAGGATTGTTCAGATACTGAACGTCAAATAGATGAGATAAACTCAGGAATCTACGTCTTTTCTGGTAAGCCCTTATTTGAGGCATTGTCAAAACTTGATAATAACAATGCTCAGGGTGAATATTATATCACGGATGTTTTTGCTCAATATTTCAAACAAAAAATGAAGGTCGCAGCTATTGTGGCTGATTTTGACGAAATTCATGGAGTGAATAACATTGATGACCTGAAGAAAGCTGAAAATATTTGGTCTTCACGTCACGAAAAGGCTTGATTTCATAGCAACAGTAAAGCTACTTTTCAATAAATACCCCGGAGGGAAGGATGAAATTTTTAAAAGTTACGATTATTGTACTTTTGCTTGGCCTTGCGGTCCAGACTTCCTTCGCTCAATCTCCCTACAGAGATGCCAAACAAACCACAACAACTGAACATCTAAGGCAACCTGTCATCGCATCTAATTCTTACAATGGATTTATAGATCCATCAAGAATCAAAATGGATCATTCGATAGGAATGGGATATTCTTCAATGGGTGGACAAGGTTATTCTCAAGGGTATTACATGAATACCTTGAGTTACAAATTTAATGCCCCGGTTCTTCTTCGTGTAAGGACAGGAGTGATGAATAACCCATTGCAATCACAAGGCATTTCTCAACCAGGTGAATCCGCCCTCACTAATATGTTCAACAGTGCTGAACTATTTGGTGGTGCTGATCTTATTTGGCAACCCAAAGAAAACGTTTTTCTCCAGATATCATTCGATAGAATCCCCGGAGGAGTATGGGGATATCCTGGTACATATGGATACAACCGCTTTCCCTACGGATCACTCCATCATCCAATGACATATGATCATTCAATGGATAATTCGATGGGTAGAAATTCCTGGTATTGGCTGGTTAGATAGTTACGTAATAATAAACCTGGGGCAAAGATGAATCGAGTTCCGCTTCGTGACGGGGGACGTAAGCAGACGGATGATTTGGAGAAAAGAGTCAATATCCTGACGGGTTTGGTCCTGATTCAATTAGTATTGCTCCTTGTTCTGTTTGTGATTGAGTTTGTCCCTTCATTTTCAAGTATTTCCTCATTATTTGAAAAATCAGAGACTTCTGGTATTGTTGAAGAGCAGGTTGCATCAATGGATACCGATGATATTGAACCTGTTGTTGAAGAAGAGGAAACTGGATCGTTACCACCCGAAGTTGAACCCGGAAGACCCATAAGAATAGAGATATTGAACGGTTGTGGTGTTCCAAAACTTGCCGCTGAATTTGCTGATTTACTACGCAGTGAAGGTTATGATGTTCGCGATACCCGTAATGCCGACAGTCATAATTATGAACATAGCCAGATTTTTGATAGAACCAGCATGAGTGGACAAGCCCTCCGTTTATCCAGCATTCTAGGGATTAGCAGTGAAAATGTTAAAGAGAGAGCAAATCCACAATTAGTAGATATTGATCTCACCTTTGTCCTTGGGAAAGATCATACAACCTTAAAACTCCAGCCATAAACTTGACTACAAAAGAACTCGCAGAAAAAGCTGCCCAGTGTATGCTTGAAAAGCAGGCAAGAGATATTGTTATCCTAGACCTGAAAGGTATTTCTCCAATCGCCGATTATTTTGTTATTGCTACAGGGGAAGTCGATGTTCATCTGAAAGCTGTAGTTGATCACGTTGATCAATCTTTAAGAGAACTGGATGAACCGGTAAAACCAATACATAAAGAAGGCTATACACATCTGAACTGGGTGCTCTTGGACTATGGCGATATTATAGTACATGTTTTTAACTCGGAGATGAGGGAGTATTACCAGCTTGAAAAGTTGTGGGGAGATGCTCCAACTGAATATATTAGCGACGATCTGATCACACCTGATACTGACTAACTGAAGCATATCATGGATATAAAACAAAAACTTACTGAAGCGGTTTTCAAATCGCTTGAGTTACAAGAAAGTACGTCCATTTTATGGACGGTGCCAAAGCGCAATGATCAGGGCGATTTATCATCAAACGTCGCCATGCTCCTTGCAAAAGAACTGAAGATGCCACCCCGTAAAATCGCTGAATCAATCGTTGATAAAGTCGATTGGGAAGAATTAGGCATCGAAAAGGTGGAAATTGCAGGTCCTGGATTTCTGAACCTATGGATAAGCAACGACCATTACCACGATATCGTAAAAAATATTTTGAATAGTGGACCGGAATATGGTTCTTCAAATTCTGGTAAGGGAAAAAAAATCCTTGTGGAATTTGTAAGTGCTAATCCCACAGGACCTTTAAACGTTGTGAGTGCCCGTTCTGCTGCCATTGGTGATAGCCTTGTTAGACTTTTAAACAAAGCTGGATATAATGCCGATGCTGAATTTTATATCAATGATGCCGGCAGACAAATCCAACGTCTGGGAAATTCAGTCTTGTCTATTTATAAGGGCGAGGAAGTTCCAGAGGATGGTTACCACGGTGATGACGTAAAAGATATTGTCACAAGACTGGGCAAAGAACTTGAAAATATAGAAGATCCAGATATAGCAGGAAAACTTGCGGCTGATATTAATATCGCTAAACAGAAGGATGTACTTCTGAATTTCGGTGTCTCCTTCAACCGTTGGTTCCGAGAGAGTGAACTTTACGAATCGGAAGCCCCGGACAAAAGACTGAGCGAACTTGAAAAAATGGGTGCATTGGTCGAAAAGGATGATGCTGTATGGTTTGCGGGTTCAAAATACGGTGATGAAGATAGAGTTGTTGTTACGAGCGATGGTAGAAAAACCTATTTGTTACCGGATATCGCCTACCATTTAACAAAGGCTGATCGCGGTTATGCCAAGGCGATAGACCTGCTGGGCCCTGATCATCATGATTACATCGGCAGGATGAAGGCGGCTTTAAAGGCTTTTGACCACGAAGGTTTCCTTGATGTACTGATTGTCCAACAGGTAAACCTTATCTCAGGTGGTGAAAAAGTCAAAATGTCCAAGCGTGCGGGTAAACTTATTACCCTTGAAGAACTTGTTGAGGAAGTTGGAAAAGACGTAGCACGTTATTTCTTTTTGCAGCGCAAGACTTCGTCACCGCTTGATTTTGATCTTGATCTTGCAAAGGAACAGAGTGACCAGAATCCTGTTTATTATGTTCAGTATGCCCATACACGTATCTGTGGAATTCTCAGGCAAGATGGTTGCCCAACTCCTTCAGCTGAATCTGATTTGAATGTTTTGGTACATGAAAGTGAAATCGAACTTATAAAGCACCTTGAGCAGTTTGATAAATATATTTCGAATGCCGCAGAAAACTGCGAACCTCAACGTCTTGTTGGATATTTGAATGATCTCGCAACAAGATTCCACAAGTTCTATACGAATTGCCATGTGATTAGCGATGATGAAACATTGTCCAAAGCAAGGGCAACCCTGATTGAAGCAGCACGAATTGTGCTGGCGGAAGGGTTGAATTTATTAGGTGTCAGCGCACCGGAAAGAATGTGAGGGTTGTGATGGAAGCGAAGCCTATACTGGTCGTCGGATCAGCAGCGCTCGATACACTTGAAACACCGATGGGTAACGAGGAAGATGCCCTGGGTGGTTCTTCTTTTTATTTTTCGACTGCGGCAAGTCTATTAGCTCCTGTTAGACTGGTAGCTGTAATTGGTAACGATTTTCCTATGGAAAAAATTGCTTTCCTGAAAGACAGGAATGTTGATTTGGACGGATTGATTGTTGAAGATGGAGCTACATTCCGTTGGGGTGGACGCTACCATGAAGATCCGAACAAACGTGATACCCTTTTCACTGAATTAGGTGTATTTGAACATTTTGATCCTAAAATACCTGAGCATTTTAAGAATACTCCTCTCATATTTCTTGGCAATATTCAACCTGCGCTTCAATTAAAAGTTCTTGATCAGATTGAGAATCCCGAACTGGTCGTGTTGGACACGATGAACCTTTGGATTGATATTACCCCTGATGATCTTGAAAAAGCGATAAGACGTGTCGATGTACTGATCCTAAACGACGAAGAGGCGTTGCAACTGACAGGTAAATTTAGCCTGCTCGACGCTGCTGATGATCTATTTAGTCGCGGTCTTCAGAAGATTATTGTGAAAAAAGGACAGCATGGAGCAGTTCTTTTTGAAAAAGAGGGTGGAATATTTTTTGTTCCTGCATATCCTCTCAGGAAAGTTAAAGATGCCACCGGGGCAGGGGATACCTTCGCGGCAGGAATGATGGGCTACTTGGCAAATCATGACTTAAATGACTTTGAATCATGGCGTCAGGCAATTGTTTATGGTACAATTACTGCATCATTTGTTTGTGAAGAATTTTCCATGCGTAAGACATGTGATCTGACACCTGAAAAACTCGAAGAACGTATCGCAGAATTTCGAAAAATGACGCAATTTTAAATATGATAGATCAGAAAGCCATATTCTGGGAAGATGAATCGTTTTGTTTTATAGAACAGACACTTCTTCCCGATGAAGAAAAGATTGTAAAAATAAGTGATTTCAGAATCGCTGTTGATGCAATAAAACGTCTTGCTATTCGAGGGGCTCCTGCAATAGGCGTTACCGGTGCTTATGCGCTGGTTCTGGCCTGGAAGGAGTTCTCAAATGATCTCAGTGGTTGGACAAAAGCTGTTTCAGAGATAAGAGAAGCCAGGCCTACTGCCGTGAACCTTGCATGGGCAGTAGACCGTATGATAGATGCGACTTCTAACTATCCATTGGCCGAAAAAGGAAAGTACTTACTAGCAGAAGCTGATAGAATAGCGATAGAAGATGCTGAAATGTGTGAAGCGATGGCCGAACATGGTTTGGCAATAATTCCAAATGGCTCGAATGCTTTAACACACTGCAATACCGGTTTGCTGGTTTCATACGGTATCGGTACTTCCTTTGGCGTTTTAAGAAGAGCTCATGAAAAGGGTCTCCTAAAATCTGTCTATGCTTGTGAAGCCCGTCCACTTGGTCAAGGTTCAAGACTCACAATGTGGGAATTGGATAAATTTAATATTCCAGGCACATTATTATGCGATAGTGCAGTTGGAAGATTAATGCAAGATGGGAAGATTGATTTTGTTATGCTTGGTGCAGATCGAATTGCCAGCAACGGCGACACCGCTAATAAAATTGGTACGTTTAACCTGGCAGTGTTGGCAAAGCATTTCAAAATTCCATTCTACGTTGTAGCACCCAGTAGTACTGTAGATACAGGTATAAAATCAGGAGAAGAAATTCCCGTGGAGTATCGTTCACCGGAAGAAGTCAGGGAATGTAGAGGCAGGAGAGTGACGATTAAAAATGCTGAAGCGTATAATCCAGCCTTTGATATCACGCCTTCAGAGCTTATTACTGCGATAATCAGGGAAGATGGAGTATTCAAAAAACCTTTCAACTTCTAGGTGACTTCACTTGACAGGTTTAAAGCAATACAGATATATTTCTGAGTTAGTGGGCTTGGGAAACAAACTTAAACAATTCTTGTAAAAACAGGGGCAAATAGCGAGGGAATGATGCGTAGCAAATTTAGCCGTTTAACGGCCTTAATCCTTGTACTGATGTTCGTGACAGTATTTGTAGGTTGCCAGAGTACATCAGTCCGATCTGCGAAGATTTATATGCAGCAGAATGATCCGGTTAACGCCAAAAAAGTTCTTTTAGAAGGTGCAGCAATTAATCCAGCAGATGCCGAACTATGGTATATTCTTGGGAAAGTAAATGTTGAACTTGAAGAATATGTAGAGATGAATGAAGCTTTTGCAAATTGTCAGGAACTTACCGACCAATTTGATGAAGATATCAAAAACACTCGCTATGAAGCTTGGCGTGTCACTTATAATGCTGCTGTAACTCCTTTTAATGAAAAGCGTTTTGAGGACACAATTGCTATGCTGGAAATTGCTCTCCAGATTCAGCCCGGTGATGCAGAAACCTTGAAGAGAATGGGATTGTGCTATCTTCAGTTAGATCAGTATGAAGAGGCAGAAAAATTCCTCACTGAAGGTCTGGCTGCAATGGATACGCCTGACATTGCATCACGATACAATTTGCTGATTATCTATTGGAAAGCTGAAAAATATACCGAATCAATTGATTTGATTGAGAGCATTCTTGCTGACCATGCTGATGAAATAGATGCAAGTCGCAAGGTTGATGTCCTCCAAAAGAAAGCATTTGCTTACCAACAGCTTGACAGAAAAGATGATGCTATTGCTGTATGGGATGAAGCCATTCAAGAAATGCCGGACAACCCTGATTTCTATTACAATAAAGCTATTCTAATGCACAGCATGGAGAGATATGATGATGCTGCAATAGCTTATATGAAATCAATTGAACTGAATCCAGATGATGTTGAAGCAAGAATGAATGCCGCACGTTCACTTCTAGCATCAGAAAAATGGGATGAAATTGTTCAGGTTCTAGAGCCATACCTGTTCCCTTCAGGGACAGTAGAAGTCTATGAAACTGAAATTCTTGAAACAGACCCATGGGCAATCCTTAGTGCTGCATATAGTAGCCTTGAACTCGACGACAAAAGTGTAGTTGTAGCTCGTATTCTCGGTCAGATTAGAGAAAAAGCTGAAAGTGGCTCATAAACTGAGTGTTTCATAATACTTTTTAGCGAAGCAGACGATAAGTCTGCTTCGCTTTTTCACTATGAGGAAAAATGTCCAAAACTAGTCTAAAGCTACTTAAATCGAATGTTTTGGCTAACCCAGATGCTATTCCAGATCACATAGCTTTTATAATGGACGGGAATGGTCGTTGGGCTAAAGGAAAAAAACTGCCCAGACTCTATGGTCATAAAGAAGGTGTGAACTCCGTACGTGAGATGGTTGAATTGGGTAGTGAGTTGAAAATGAAGGCCATGACGTTTTACACATTTTCAACAGAGAACTGGAAGCGTCCGGCAAAAGAGGTTTCAGCCTTGATGCAACTTCTTGTTTCAACTATTCGTAAAGAAGTCAAGGAGTTGAACGAAAATAATGTTACATTACGTACCATAGGCTGTCTGGAAGATTTACCGGATGGACCGAGAAAAGAACTTCAGCATGCTAAGGATACTCTTGCTGGAAACGATGGATTGATACTTACACTCGCTCTTTCCTACGGTGGAAGGCAGGAAATTGTAAGAGCAGTGAACCATTTGCTTCAAAGCGGAGTAAAAGAAATAACTGGAAACGATATTGACTCTTCACTGGATACGGCAGGATTGCCAGATCCAGATATGATAATAAGAACCTCTGGTGAAAATAGGCTAAGTAACTTTCTACTATGGCAGTGTGCCTATTCAGAGATATTTGTAACGGATATTTTCTGGCCGGACTTCCGAAAAGAAGAATTGCTTAATGCAATCTTGAATTATCAGGGAAGAGAGAGAAGATTCGGGAAAACAAGCGAACAAGTAAGAAATAAATGACACCAGTAAAAGGAACAGCAGCTGCACTTAAGGAAGAATTTCATGATCTCTGGGTCGATGAGAGCGTCTTTCCTGCTATCATACCTGAAGTGACTGAAGATATCATGCGTGCTGTTAATTGGTGTCGTGAAAACGGGTGGTCAGTATTTCCAGTAGGACTCGGTACTTCATTTGGTGATTCACATTCAGTAACTACTGGTGTACTAACCATAATATCACTTTCAAGAGATGGTATATCGGAACCTGACCCTCTTGATTTAGCAATTGAGGTTGAGGCAGGTGTAACTTCTAAAGACTTCAAGAGTTATGTTGAAAGTTCAGGTTTTAAACTGGATGGTTGGCCGGAATCATATCCAGGCACTGTTGGTGGACTTATTTGTGGTTTAAGAGGTCCTGAGCTGAAACATTTGATTCTTGGGGCGGATATTATCGATGGTCGAGGAAGAAGCTTACGATTTGGAGGCCGAGTGAGAAAAAACGTAAGTGGATTTGATGTGTCGGGTTTATTAGCAGGTAGCAGGGGGAGAATGGCTTGGATAGATAGGCTATATGTGAAATTAACTCCCGGTGGTGCACCGGACATCGGTACATTGCCAAAATCGTATCGTGTAACCGGGAGAGAACCATCGGAGATTGAGCAAAGAGTATTTCAGTCCCTTGATCCCGATGATGTTTTTCTGAAAAACAACCTCTGAGGTCCCCATGCGGCGCCGCCCGTGGGTATTAGTAATAGCACTCCTGATTTTCTCGATAACCTTCAGTTTCATTGTAGGTATCCGTTATCTCAATAAATCCTATCGTTTGAAATATGAGATTAAATCTGCGATGTCGACAGTTCCCGGTGATTTCCAGCTTGAGAAGGCTAGCTTGGATGCTACAACATTGAATCTTTCGGGTATCACATTTGTTTCCGAGGATAGAAATATCAAAGTAGATGTAAAAAAAGCAAGTGTAAGATTTTCAATAGCAAACTGGTTCAAGCATAAAGGGGGGTATGAAAGGTTAATCCAAAGTATAATAATTTATGAGCCTGTCGTAACAATTAATACAAAAGTCCTTAATGCAGAAAAAGAAAAACCGGAGAATGAGAATATTATTCCGGACCTTTCTCGATTGCAGTTCCTTGAAAGAATTGTATGTACCGGTGGTAAAGTTAATCTTGAATCATTTAATGAAGATAAATGGCTGGATATCTCAGCTCTTGAGGGATGGGTTGAAAGGATTGATCCGTCGAAAGTGATTTATGAAGTGGAGTTTCAACTTTTTGCAGATAGTCTCAATAAAGTTAAGCTCAATGGAAAACTAAATACCTCTGAATCTACACTGGAAAATGAAATAGTAATTGAAAACTATGATCTGCAACAACTCGACCTCCCTGAAAATTCACCGGTCTATTTTGAAAAAGGTGAATTTACTTTGAATGGAAGTATGAAGGTTCAGGAAGATACGCTGATCTATAGTGGTGACTGGTCCTTTAAGGAAACGAATATTCAACTAAAAAGTGGACCGTATTTAAGTGAGATAGACGTAACTGGAAGTTTAGTCGATTCAGTTGCAGTATCTGAGGGAAATCTGAAGTTTGAAGGTGATCCTACCAACCTGCATTCGTCATACAATCTGAACTCCCAATACCTTAGTGCTTTTGCTGATATTCCAGTGGGTAGATTAGGTAAACACTTGGAGAAATTTGCTGGTCTCTCAGAATATTATCAGCCAAAAGGAGAAGTTGAAGCACATTTCGAATACGAGCGCTGGGGTGACACTGGACGATGGGAAATGAATGCGATTTCAACGGCTCCGGTATTGGGCTCACCGATAGGTGATTTTGAAGATGTCACGCTGCTTTTATCATGGGATCATGAAGATAATGCATTGAGCTTTGACAAAATAACTGCCACTTATTACGGTATGAAACTTGACGGTACTGGTAGCTATCGACCTCGACGCGATAATCGTTTTCCAATTGACTTTGACTTAAAAGGGTGGGTTGATAGGAAAGATTTGCCTGAGTGGACTGAACCATTGAAAGACAAATATGTTAACTCCAAGGTAGAGATCAGGTATACACCTGATACTCGTTGGGTTGTCAAAGGTGAAGGGCGAGCCAGAGATAGACAACAATCAGGAGTCGGTGAATTTCTGGCAGTTTATAGTCGAGCTGGTTATGACCTAAGGATCGATCTATTTTCACCAAAATATCAGGACGCTTCTGCTCGGATGTGGTCCTATGGGAATGAACCGGTTAAAGTCAATCTTGTTGAACCTCAAATTCTGTCCGGTTGGTGGGATGAAGAATATTCTGTTCCTGAAAGAGTATCGAAACTTAATACAACACTTCAGTTTGGGAAATTGAACGGTGGGTATAGCGGTTCTGCTACTATAGTGGATAAATCATCACAACTTGGATTCAGGTTTGATGGTACAATTAAAAAAGACGATGGTGGAAATATCCGTTGTTTGGCAGGGTTTACCTCAAACAAAGACGAAAAGTTAATCGGAAACGGTGACTTTTCAGTAAAATATAGTGATAAACAGCTAGAAATCAGCCAGTTCAACTTTATGGATTATCTCCATGCAAATGGAACAATAAATTTTGATGAGAATACATTTGAGTCACTCCTTGTTCAAATTAATGAATTGGAAATTCAAGATTTTACATCTGCATTAACTTCATTGCCAGAAGATAAGGTTAGTGGGAAAATCAGTGGACGAATCGAAATAAATGACAAATTCACTTCACCGAATGTAGATTCACATTTTGAATTATTTGACGGAAGATATGGCAATCTGGAACAATATTGGGGGTTGCTTACTTTTGAGACTGATGATTCTGGTGAAGTAAGAATTCAACAGGGCGCGTTGGGAAGAGCGGAAACCACTCTTTTAACCATCATTGGATCCTACAATATTCCTGATGACGCTTTTAATATATCACTTGAATCACCTGGAACTGATGCAGATGTATTTATGAATGCATTAACCGGACGAGAGAATTTACTTCAAGGTACAATGTCATTTTCTTCACATTTGACAGGATCATTTATCCTCCCGCAGTGGGTGGCAGGTATTCAAATGCAGAATGCAAAAGTAGTAGGCGTTGAATTTGAAAGTATTGATCTATCTTTGCGGGGAAACACTTCAAAGAGATTAGGTCATGTATTGTATATAGATGAATTTAATCTAATTAATCCGGAGCATTACCGTTTACAAATTCTTGGTGCTATCCCATTTAATCGTGGTGCCGGTCAGGTTTCAATAGTTTTAGATGGGAATGTCCTTGAATTACTCCCCCAAGTCACGTCATTGGTGGATCAAGCTGGAGGTGCAGGTTCAGTGAACTGGATTATAACCTTTGTGGCAGGTAAACCAGCTGCGACAAACGGTTCTGTCCTTTTGGAACGTGGTTCAATCACCCTTTCTGAAGTCTTCCCTGAAATACGCAATATCAATATGGATGTTGAAATTGATAACGAAGGAATAACAGATATTCGTCGTCTTGACGCCGAAATTAGTGCTGATCATCCAGTTGTTATTAGAAATGAAATTGGTGACGGAATCAAAGGCAATCGAGAAGCGATTGAATTAGAAAATCTTGGATTAAATTTTGGGGTAATAAAATTTTTAACTCCCAGTGAAGACGGTATTCCAATGAATTTCCCCGGTGTCAGTACAACACGGGATTATACAGATCTGAAGTTCAAGGGTTTGGGGGAAGAAGAGTGGTTTTATATCTCAGGACCATTGGACAGTATGCTTGTTGAAGGAAAAGTCAGTATTTCACGGGCTACAATTACATATCCTCCTCGAAATAATACAATTTCAAATGTTTCAGGAACAAAAATTAATTCAAGTGTAATTGATATTCTTAAAAACATAAGGTGGAATGCAGAACTTTCAATCGAGCAAAGTGTTAATTATGAATATGAAATGCGTGGAATTGATAATGCACCTGGTGTTTCTCAATTCTCTGATATCTTCAGTCAAATAGCCGCTGATATATCTATTGGTGACATTTTTGGACAAATTACGGCCGATGTCATCATTGAGCCCACGGAACCAGATAGACCGATAAAAATTGTTGGAAAACTTAGTGATGATAGCTTCAGATTAAATGGTGACATTGTTTCAAATCAAGGTACGATAGAATTTCTTGATATGACCTTTGAAATGGAAAAGGCAGAAGTTGTATTTGATGAAACTACAATACTTCCTACAATTAGTGGTCGTGCTGTAACAGACGTTGAGGATCCCACTACTGGCTTCAATAAGCCTATGTATCTAACCTTGTATGTAATCGATAGAGAAACCGGTGAAAAGAAACCTCAAGGAAGATGGGGTGAATTTACATTTGTCCTCGAAGATGAACTTGGTTCAAGCCAGGAAGAGGTGCTTGGATCACTCGGATATGAAATTGGTTCTCTACAAGAAAAGGTAACAACAATCAGCGTAGGTGGTTTTGAAAAAGCAATTACTCGTAGATGGCTCAGGCCAATTGAACGAGACGTTGCGAGGCTTCTCGGTTTAGATCTATTGAAAATAAACCCTGCGTTCACACAAAATCTCATCGGGCAACAGGCTCCTACTGATCTGGAAGACGAAGAAAAGCAAACGGGTGGGAACTTGTTTAGAGAGAGTAAAGTAACAGTAGGTAAGTACGTTGGAAGAGACTTATTTGTAAGTTATACAGGGCAATACGGGACCGATTCAAAGCTCACTCAGTTGGATGCTGTTGATGCTGAAGAACTTGGATGGCTACAGACATGGAGTCTTGAATACCGTATGCGTCAAGTATCCCCAAACTTTGTTCTCCAGGGTGATTGGGAATACAATAACGTTCGCGAAAAAAGTAACCGATCCTTCAAACTGAAGTATACTTTCGTTTATGATGTTTCTGAGATAAACTGGAACAGATTGTGGAATAATATCAGACAATGATATTCCAATCTGGCCTCTTCATTTATAGACCTGAAAGCTTGTCTTTTAAAGGTGTTTCATGTACCTTTGGAGCTTGGAAGAAAAGAAAAAAATGACTCAAGAAGAAACTGTGAAAAAAGCACTCATTATTTTCCTGATTTGTATGTCATTCGTCGGGTTGGCTGATTCCATCTATGCTCAGTCTAAACCATCCGGTGTAAAAGTACTTGCTGTCAGGGTTGAAGGCGCTGAAACCGCCGATCCAGGACTCATTCTAGCAAATTCAGGTCTTATTGTTGGAAAAGAAGTTGTTGGCGATGACATTCAAAGTGCAATTAAGAGAATATGGTCTCTTAACTTGTTCAGAAATGTAGAGATACTCATTGAGCGGGAAGCTAGTGACGGTGCTTTTTTCCTTGTCAAAGTTCAGGAATATCCACGGATTAATACAATCTCCATCGATGGAAATAAGAAACTTGATGATGATGAGATCAATGATATTGTTGATCTTTATCGTGGACAGGTTCTCAGGCCAGCGAGATTGCAGAGAGTAAAAAAGAACCTGTTAGAAACCTATTATGAAAAAGGATATCTCCTTGCTGAAGTAAATATTGAAGTAATACAGGTTGATGATGCCATGAAACGCGACCTTCAGTTGCAGATTACTGAAGGGAAAAAAGTAAGAATAAAAGATATCTTTTTTACAGGTAATGAAAATTTCAAAGAAAAAACTCTCCGAAAGCAGTTAAAAGAGACAAAGAAAAAAGGAATATTCAGAAGTGGTTCTTTTGATAAGGTGAAATTTGCAGGTGACCTTGAACTTCTGATAACCTTTTATAGAAATCGCGGTTACAGGGATGCGCAGGTAGTCAGCGACTCCATGGCGTATACTGAAGATAGAAAAAGAATTCAGCTTTACATTGAAGTAGATGAGGGTACACAGTACCATTTCGGAGATGTCAATTTCGAAGGAAATACTCTGTTTAGTGATAATGAATTAAAAGCACTTCTCAGTTTCCGACCTGGTGATGTTTATAATGAAGAACAGCTGTTTATGGTAACCAGCGAACGCCTTGGAAACCTCTATTATGACCGAGGCTATATCTATTCAAGTGTAGAACCTTCACTGGTACCAATTAGCAGTGATACGTTAAACGTTAACTATAGAGTCCATGAAGGCAACCAGTTTAAGGTTCGCCAAATCAATATTCTTGGAAATAATAGTACTAAGGAAAAAGTAATCAGGCGTGAGTTTGTTCTTTATCCGGGTGATACGTTTGATGTGTCCCGCCTTAGACGTAGTATCCGTCAATTGACAATTCTAAACTATTTTGGAAATATCACTCCTGATGTTCAGCCGGTAAGTGACGATGAGGTTGACCTTTACGTTGAAGTTGAAGAGAAGCCCACCGATCAAGCGAATGTCTCGGCCGGTTATAGTGAACGTGATGGCGTCATTGGAGCTATTGGTTTCACAATGCCAAACTTCTTCGGAAATGGACAGCAATTTAGTCTGGACTGGAATTTTGGTCAGATTTATAGAAGTTTCTCAATTGGTTTTACGGAACCATGGCTTTTTAATACCCCGACACTTGGTGGTGTGAGTGTTTTTGATATTCGTCGTGGTGGTTCCTATTACGGTTATGACGAACAGGTCCAGGGTTTAAGTTTAAGGATTGGACGAAGGTTCAAGTGGCCGGATGACTATACTCGTGGTGACTGGATTTACAGGATCGAACGGTCGCTGTATGATAACTTCAGTTCAGGTTTTTCTGCGAGCAATCCACGACAGCTTCAAGAAGGTGTTAATCGCTGGAGTAGTTCATTTACAACGATATTTACACGAGATAGCCGCGATAATCCTGAATTCCCGTCGAGGGGTAGTGTGGTTTCTTACTCAGCGGAATTGACAGGGAGTATCTTAGGTGGTAATGACCAGTTCACTAAGCACATCTTCAGTATTGAAAAATATTTTCCAATTGTTGGACAGCTAGTACTCTATTCAAAAACACGTTTTGGTTTGCTATTTGAGTTGACCGGAAAACCACAGGATGTACCGTATATCGACTATTTCTTCATGGGGGGAAGTGGTATCGGTTTTGGTGAAGCATTACGTGGATATGATGAAAACGATATTGGTCCACAATCAAACGGTTATCCGCTTGGTGGACAGAGTATGTTTAAGCAGTCATTTGAATTACGACTGCCGGTTATACCCAATCCGACTGTTTTCCTGCTGGGTTTTGTTGATGCAGGTAATACGTGGTTGGACCGTGACGAAACAAACCTGAATGACCTCAGGCGTTCTTATGGTGTCGGTGTCCGTCTGTTTATGCCATTAGTTGGGCTTATAGGTTTGGATTATGGTTACGGATTTGATTACTTTGATGCAACAGGAAGGCGCAGTGGTCAGTGGGTACCACACTTCCAGTTTGGTAGAACCTTCTAATTCAGATTTTCCTTTTAAAGGGGCAAGTGATGAAACGTTTTGGGATGATTGTTCTGACAGTATTATTTGTAGCTTTCCTTGCATCTGGGGCAATGGCAAAAGATACAAAAATTGGTATTATAATATCTGAGAGAATATTGAACGAATATCCAGAAGCTCAGGATGCACAGAATATTCTTAGCGAAGAAATCAGCGAATGGCAACGTCAGGCTGCCGAGATGGAAGAAGAATTGACCGCGTTGAACGAGGAACTGAGCCAACAGGCAATGATGTTCTACTCGGAAGAAAAGAAAGCTGAAAAGCAAGCCCAATTTGAAAGCAAGTACAGAGAATACCAGGAATTCCGTTCCGGTATCGAACAACGCGCGTTTCAGAGAAACCAGGAATTATTTGCCCCAATTAATGAGAAAATCCAGAAAGTTATTGATACAATAGCTCTAGAGGATGGTTTCGACCTCATTATTGATGCTGTGGGGACATCTATTGCTTATGCTAGTCCTGAAATGGATGTGACTGACCGCGTCTTAACGGAACTAAATAAACAATGAGCATCTCAGCTTCAGAACTTGCCGGTTTAATAGGAGCAAAAGTTGTCGGCGATTCAGAGGTTATGGTTGATGGCGTTGCAAAGATTGAAGAAGCCACCGACAGTGAAGTTACTTTTGTTGCGAATAAAGCGTACAAAAAATTCATTCAGCAAACCAATGCTGCCATTGTAATTGCTGATGAATGTGACAAGGACAGTGATGTCACTTTTCTGGTAACCCCAGATCCGTATGTCTCTTTCCTGAAAGCACTTAGATATTTTCATCCTGAGGATGAAAGGCCCGCCTCCGGTATACATCCATCAACTGTAGTTGGCAAGGATGTTACAATAGGTAAGAACGTCTCCGTTGGTCCAAATTGTGTCCTCGAGGATAACGTCAATATTGGTGATAACACTATTTTGCGTGGCTTATCTTTTGTGGGAAAAAACGTAACAATTGGTGTAGACTGCCTTTTCCATAGCCGTGTTTCGGTAAGAGAAAGTTGTATAATCGGTAACAGAGTCATTCTTCAAGATGGGGCTGTTATTGGTTCCGATGGATTCGGGTTTGCTCCCGGTGAAGAAGGCTACCTGAAAGTCCCACAGGTCGGAAATGTTGTGATTGAAGACGATGTGGAAATTGGTGCCAATACAACCGTTGATCGTGCTACGCTAGGGAAAACAACTATTAGGCGCGGTGTAAAACTTGATAATTTGGTTCAGATCGCACATAATGTTGAAATTGGTGAAAGTACTGTCATGGCTGCACAAGGTGGAGTCGCCGGTAGTACAAGGATAGGTAAATATTCGATGTTTGGTGGTCAAGTAGGTATTAATGGCCACATGCGTCTAAGTGATGGTGTTAAGGCTGCTGCCCAATCGGGGATTGTTAAAGATCCAGGAGAAAATCAGATTGTTGGTGGTTCTCCAGCCAGATTAATTAGAGAATGGCAACGAGTTGAAGCCTCCTTAAGACGACTGCCTGAACTACTTCAAAGAGTGAAAAAGCTGGAGAGTGAATAAACTTGGAGAAAGGTTTGCTCAAAAACCAGAGAACTATTGAAAAAGAAGTGTCATTGGAAGGTGTCGGATTACATACCGGCGTTCATACTAAAATGACATTTAAACCTGCTCCTCCCGGAACAGGATATTATTTCGAAAGGGTTGATATTGAAGACAACCCTCGAATCAAGGCTGATATTGATCATGTTATAGATATTTCCCGAGGTACAACAATAGCTCAGGGAGAAGTAAAGGTTCATACTGTTGAGCATGTACTTTCTGCTCTTGCTGGTCTTCGCATTGACAATTGTATCGTTGGGTTGGATAATATTGAACCACCGGTAATTGACGGTAGTTCCAAGCCTTTTGTTGATGCTTTACTTCAAGCGGGAATTGTAGAGCAGGATGCACCAAAAGAGTATCTTGAGATCAACAAAACTCTCATCTATCATAATGAAGAGCAAGGGATTGACCTTGTAATTGTCCCTTCTGATGATTTCAGAATTACTTATATGGTTGACTACCGTAACCCTGCCTTAGGGACCCAATATACTTCCATGTATTCACTTGATGAGGAATATGTCACAGAGTTCTCATCAGCAAGGACCTTTGCTTTCCTAAGTGAAGTCGAACAACTAAAAGAAGCTGGGCTTATCAAGGGCGCAAGTCTTGACACGGGTTTACTAATTGTTGATCGTGATATAGAAACCTCTGAACTTGACAGACTGAAAGAGCTCTTTAAAGTTGACTATAAGCTGAAACCGGGGACTACAGGGATATTCGATGACCGTCCCTTGAGATTTTATAATGAACCCGTCCGCCATAAAGTGGTTGATCTAATTGGTGATTTTGCCCTTTTGGGTATCCCGATAAAAGGCCATGTCATGGCTGCAAGGGCTGGGCACGCATCTCATGTTGAGATGGTACGTAAGATGCGCAAGATTTATAAACAACGTCAGCTTACAAAGAAGTATCAACGTACATCTGATAGTAGTTATGTCTTTGATATTACAGCTATTGAAAAGATACTGCCTCATAGATACCCATTCCTTTTTGTTGATAAGATTCTAGAACTGGTTCCAGGAGAACGTGTAACCGGCATTAAAAATGTCACGATAAACGAACCGTTCTTCCAAGGTCATTTCCCAAATCATCCTATTATGCCTGGTGTTCTAATTATTGAAGCAATGGGGCAAGTGGGGGGAGTATTACTGCTGAATGAAAGCAGTGATCCAGAAAAAAGTGTTGTTTATTTTACAGGGCTTAATAATATTAAGTTCAGGCGGCCGGTAGTTCCGGGGGATACTATCTATTTCCGTGTAGAAATGATCTACAACCGTCGAGGTATCTGTAAGATGAAGGGTGCTGCCTACGTAGAAGAAGAGCTGGCAGCGCAGGCTGAGATGCAAGCGATAATTAAGGAAAAATAGAATGACCAGGATTGATCCACTAGCTTCTGTTCATCCGAACGCCAGGATAGGCGATGATGTTGTGGTAGGACCTTTCACAGTTATTGAAGAAGGTGCAGTGATTGGTGATGGTTGCAATATTGGACCAGATGTACTTATTACTAAATGGGCAAGACTTGGTAATGAACTTAAGATCAGCAAAGGAGCTGTAATCGGTACCGATCCGCAAGACCTTAAGTTTGGTGAAGAGGAAACAACACTGGAAGTAGGCGATAGAACAGTTATAAGGGAATTTGCAACTCTTAATAGAGGTACACACGCTTCTGGCAAGACCGTCATCGGAAAAGATTGCCTGTTGATGGCATATACACATGTTGGTCACGATTGTCGAGTGGGTGACAATGTGATCCTTTCAAATGGTGTGAACCTGGCCGGTCATGTGGAGATGGATGATTTTGTAATTGTCGGGGGTATGACAGGATTCCATCAGTTTATACATGTTGGCAAACATTGTTTTATTGGTGGAATGAGTAAAGTCCGTCAAGATGTTCCACCATATATTCGTGCTGCAGATGAACCTCTTGATTACGCTGGAGTTAATTCCATTGGTCTTCGGCGTAGAGGTATGTCTTCAGAATCAATTATGTCCCTAAAACGTGCTTACAAAATCTTATATAGAAGTGGGCTTAATGTTTCCCAGGCACTTGAAGAGCTAAAAAAGAAAGTTGAATCTGCCGAAGTAGAAGAGGTCATCAGGTTTATAGAAAATCGTAGTGACCGTGGAATGATGGGTAGATCGAAGGCTATAAAAGGTTAAGCATTAAAATTTTATTCAAATACTGAAACAACTTTATCAGGAGGCAGTATGAAGTTTGCAACAAGGTTCTTAATCGTTGGACTTGCTGTTTTAGTCGCTGCACCTGCATTTGCGGGAATCGGAATTCACCTGAATTACGATAATACAACCATTGAAGAAGATGCTCGTAGTTTTTCTCTTCCAGGTGATCCTACAGGTCTTGGTACTTCAACACTGACACGTACCGAATCATCAAATCCGGTAGGAGTTGGTTTTGATTTGACTTTAACCCTGTTACCAATTATTGACTTGCAGATCAGCCTTGAAATGGCAGCCGGTTCCTATGATTTTGTTTATACGCCAGCACCACTTTCACTACAGGATCCTATTGCTGAAGAAAATGTACCCTATCTTCGCGGTGGTGTAGATGCAACAGCGATCATTAATCTGCCATTCCTAAGTTTCCCACCAGCCATTAGTGTCATAAAGACATTCGTTGGTGGTGGTCCGAGCATAATGGTTCTTGCTCCTATCGTAAGTGAAGATCTTATTAAGGATAACATCACTTCAGCATCTGAAGAACTTGATTATGAAGATGCTATAAAAGCAGAACTTAACTTTGGTTTTCATGCAATAGCCGGCTTCAAGATTAAGCCACCAGCATTCCCCATCGGTTTAAGGGTATACGGAAAATACTATATGATGACCGGAGTAGATGAACCTACACCAGATAGCTGGATGACATTTGGAGCAGGAATCTACATTGGTGGGTAACAACTAGAAACTTTTTTCATCTAAAAGGGTGAGAAAAGTAGGTATGCCTTTTGAATTATTACGGGCCGACCTGTTTGGGTCGGCTCTAATTCTTTTGTAAGAAGTTATTTGAAGTTATTCAGGTTGTACCAAGTTTAGAATATCAAAATTATTGAGGATTATATGTTGTTGACTTTATTGTCATTTATCTTTGTATTGGGTGTCGTGGTATTTGTTCACGAATTGGGCCATTTTGTTGCAGCGAAGCTTGTTGGAGCTCGTGTTGAAGCTTTCTCTATGGGATTTGGCAAAATTTATGGAAAACAAATTGGCGATACTGAATATCGTATTGGCTACATCCCGTTAGGTGGTTATGTAAAGATTGCTGGTATGGTCGATGAATTTATGGAAGAGGATGGTGGAATCACAGGTGCTGATGATGAATTTCATTCAAAATCTACATTTGCCAAGATGTTTATGATTACTGCCGGTGTGATAATGAATATGGTTCTAGGTATTCTTATCTATTCTTTTATCACAATGTATGAAGGTGAAGCCCAAATTGACCCTAGTGCTACAATAGGAAGTGTTTCGCAAGATTATCCTGCATTAGAAGCAGGAATTCAGCCAGGTGACCGTATACTTAGCGTAAACGGTGTATATGCAAATACTTGGGAAGAATTCCGGCTTGAAGTGCACGGTAAACCTTCTGAAGAACTTCATGTTCAGTGGCTGAGAGGTGATGACACTCTTTCTGCAAATATTACAACTCATGCAGAAGAAATAATGGACGTCGATGGAAAAAGAACCGTTGGAATGCTTGGCGTTGGACCTGCATATGAACGGGTAAAGACTGGATTTTTCCGATCGTTTTATATTGGTTCAAAAACAACGTGGAACATTATCCTTCTTAATCTAAAATCGCTTCAAATGCTTGTGTCAGGTTCAGCATCAATTTCGGACATAGCAGGACCGGTTGGAATTGCATCAATGAGTGGTGATTTTGCAAGAGCTGGATGGATTACTTATTTAAGTTTTATTGGCCTGATCAGTATAAGTATAGGTCTGATAAATATTATGCCTTTTCCAGTCCTTGATGGTGGACATCTGGTCTACATAATTATAGAAGCAATTATTCGTAAACCTGTTAGTACTAACATAAAACTCAGGCTACAACAAGTTGGGATTATCTTATTACTCGGACTAGTATTGGTTGTGACATATCATGATATCCTTAGAATATTTAAGTAAAACGAGATTTTTCATTGTCCTGTTATTAATTTTTGTTTTTGCCGGTTGTGCAGGAACAACACAACAGATTATGTCTTCTGGGGATAATTCCGACGTATTGGAAAAAGATTATCCTGAGGATGATGTACTCCGCCATGTAATAACAGCTTCGATATACGAAAGTCAGGGCGACTTTCTACATGCTCTTACTGAATATAATCAGGCTCTTCTGTATGACAGCACCGATGCTGAAATTTATCTGGCAATATCCGAGATGTATCAACGTATAGGCCAGTATGATAGTGCTCTGAAAGTACTTCAAAGAGGTGCTGGCGCATCCAAACTGAAAAATGAGATTCTAAGAATCAAAGGTGAAATTGAGTTTCAATCTCAGGATCTTGAGGCTGCTGCAAAAACCTTCAGTGAGCTTGTTGAACTCACTCCTGACGATAGCGAAACGTGGTCAAATCTTGCTTTCATATATGAAAGATTAGAACAGCCGTTGAATGCTGTGGAGTGTTATGAAAGCCTGAAAGCATTAAATCCTGAAGAACTCGAATCAATATTGGGTCGACAAGGCACTCTTTTCACATCTGCGGGTAAATATGATGAAGCGATTAATAGTTACCTGGAACTTTACCGCCTAAGACCAAATGCGCACATTCTGCCTTTTCTCATTGGTGGACTCTATCTTGATACTGGTGATACTGTAAAATCGTCTGATTATTTTGAGATGGCGACGACAGCAGAACCTCGCGAACCAAGATACTGGGATTTACAGATAAGACTTGAAATTATAAGAGGTGATAAGGAAAAAGCTTTAAGACTAACGAATAAGGCAGTAGAACTCAATCAATCTTCTCCCGACATTCTCTCTTTAGCAGGTTCAGTATTTATGAACTATGACCTTTTGGATAACGCTGAAGAGGTCTTAATGAAAGCCGTTGATATTGATAGTTCAAATGTCTTAAATCTATTAAATCTAGGATTTTTATATCATGAATTAAGCCAATGGGATAAAGCCGAATATATTTATCAGAAAGCCCAAAGTGTGGCTCCAGACGAGATTCAGGTACTGAATAACTACGCCTATATGCTTGCCGAAGCTGGCTACAAGCTTGAAGAAGCAATGGAGATGGTTGATGAAGCGATAGCATTAGCTCCTGATAACGCATCATACCTCGATACAAAAGGCTGGATATATTTCAAACTGAATAAATTTGAAGAATCAGAAGAATATCTTTTAAAAGCGAATCAGATTGATCCTGAAAATGATGAGATCCTGATGCACCTTGGTGAACTCTACTATATGATGGGGCTACATGATAAAGCAAAAGAATTATGGCAGGAAGCCATTGAAAAAGGCGCAGATGGGAAAATGGTAAAAAACAAAATGGAACAGGGAATTGAATAAGACATTAAATTACCTGGCCCTGTTACTACTACTTTCATCTTTAATTGCTGGATGTTCTTCATCTATTAAAAATCTTTCCATGTCAACGCCCGATCCCGGCATCATTAATGAGATGATTGAAACGTACAATGAAATGCAGCGATTTGAGGCAGATTTTACCGTTAAAGTAAAAATCAGTGTTATGGGAGGATCTGCATCAGGCCATATTCAATTTGAAGGTCAGGACAGGATAAAAGCAAAATACAAGGGTCCATTAAGTGCTTTCTCGGGTGAACTTGTTGTAAAAGATGGTTTATACGAACTGACACAAAGCAACGGTGGAGTCTCGGTAGATTCTGTTGAAAACCTGAATTTTGCTGATATGACAGGGATCCCGTTTCCTTCGAGCGATCTTAATACACTATTCAAACCATTTCCTTCTCCTGTAGCTAGCGATTCTTATACGGAAGATTTTTATGTCGAGAATAAGGGCGATTCCCTTTGGGTATGGAAAATAGGCGGAGAGTCGCTTGATAGAACGATTTTTCTTAATCCCTCAGATGGAACAGTTGTTGAAGAAAAATGGACGAATTCAAGAAATAAAACGGTTCTGACAAAATCATACGATGGCTATGTAAAGCTTAGAGGTCGAACATTTGCCAGAAAGATAAAAGTAGTCTCAAAAGGAAGAATACCTGTTGAATATACATTAACTTATGATCAAGTAAGAGTAGACCCAAAGTGGAAGAAGAGTCCCTTTGTCTTTTTAACGGTGAATAGACCATGAATAATGATATTGAACTAAGCATTGTTATTCCGACCTTTAACGAAGAAGAATCGTTACCACATCTTAAAAAAGAAATAGATAACGTCCTTATTCGTGAAAAACTTAACGCCGAAATAATCTTTATTGATGATGGCAGTCGAGATAAATCCTTTGATATTCTTCAGGAATTTACTGAACAAGACCCCAAGGTCAAGTTAATTGAATTTCGTCGTAATAGAGGGAAGGCAGCAGCCTTAGACGCTGGTTTCAGTGCTGCTTGTGGAAAATACGTCATTACAATGGATGCCGATCTTCAGGACGATCCCAACGAAATACCTAACCTTATTAATAGGCTTGAAGAAGGGTTTGATCTGGTCAGTGGATGGAAGAAAAAACGACATGACCCGTTAAATAAGACATTGCCCAGTAAACTCTATAATTTTACAGTTAGTCTTACCACCGGTATTAAACTTCACGATTTTAATTGTGGACTTAAGATATACAGACGAGAAGTTCTTGAAACAATCCGTCTTTATGGTGAACTTCATCGTTTTATCCCTGTTTTAGCACACGCTCAGGGGTGGAAGGTTGGAGAGCTCGCAGTGACACATCACCCACGAAAATGGGGCGTTACAAAATATGGGGCTTCGAGATATATAAAAGGCTTTCTAGATCTTCTTTCAGTGCAATTCATAACTCGATTTAAAACCAGCCCAATGCATCTTTTTGGTTCGATTGGGATATTATCCATATTTGCAGGTTTTGTGATCCTCGCATATTTATCATTTGAATGGATGATGGGTGTGGCTATTGGTGGAAGACCACTATTTTTCCTGGGTATACTCATGATGATTGTGGGTCTTCAATCCTTTTCCATAGGTTTGGTTGGGGAAATGTTGAGTCATTTCTTTGCTACAAGTGAAAAACGGCAGTACAAGGTTATTTCGTCAAGGGAAGAGAAGGAATGAAGATAGGTTTTATTGGTCCATTAGCGCCGTTCAGGGGCGGTGTTGCCCATTTTAACCAGTATCTGGTCAATGGGATGAAAAAAAATGGCCATGAAGTCATACAAATAAGCTTTAAACAACTATATCCTCGTTTTTTGTTTCCAGGTACATCTGAGTTTGATCCTGAATTGAAAAAGAATCCGGAAGCCCACGAGATCCTACTGGCATGGAATCCTTTCACTTGGCTACAAGCCAAACGTATACTGAAGAGAGAGAAGGTCGAAAAACTTTTCATCTCACATTGGCATCCATTTTTTAGCCCTTGTTTCAGCTTTCTTGCAATGCTAAAAACGTTGAAGGGGACGGCACTATTTGTTCACAACGCTCTGCCACATGAAAAGAAATGGTTGGGAAAACTACTCAATCCTGTTTTATATAAAAAAGCAAGCAAGATCTGGATCGGTTCATCGTTAGACGCTAAGAATCTTAATGCGATGGTTCCTGGAATAGAATATGAAACTGTATACCACCCACTTGATGATAGTTTTGTAAAAAGCATACCTTCGATTTCAAAAGAAGAGGCAAAGCTTAAACTTGGTTATAAAAAGGATGATATCCTTGTATCCCATCTTGGGTTGGTTAGGGAATATAAAGGGGTAGACATTTTAATTGATGCATTTACCAAGCTATATAATAAATCGATTTTACTAGAAATTGCCGGTGAATTCTACGATGATAAATCAAAATATGAAATCTTGATAGAGAGTAATAATCTATCTGATAGAGTTAAAATTATAGACAAATATCTTAGCAATCCTGACTTGGCACTTCGACTCGTAGCTTCGGATTTAGTGGTATTGCCTTACAGAAATGCGACACAGAGTGGAATCGCACCAATTGTTCTAGCAGCAGGAACTCCAATTATTGCGTCAAAAGTAGGTATGTTGGCAGAAGTGATAAAAGATGAGTATGGTGAAGTCGTTACCCCTGAAGATTCTGATGAACTGGCTGAAGCAATCGAACGCTTTTTTAAACAATCCAATGAAGAGTTGGCTTCCAGAAGCAATAAGATAAGAGAAAAAGCATCACAACAGTTTGGGGACTGGAATAGTTATGCCGCAAAACTGGCAGACTAAAAGAGATATTATGAATTCAACCGAAAACATGGAAAAACGAGTAGCCTTTGTTATGGTAAACCATAACGGTGGTGAAGAAACTCTACTTTCTGTTGAATCACTTTTGTCTGATATGGATAAAAACGATACTCTTTTTCTGGTAGACAATGGGACTGATGATGGTTCAGGCATCTTGGTGTCTAAGAAGTATCCAGAAATAGTATTTATTCAAAATGAAGAAAATTATCCATTTGCTAAAGCAACAAATATTGGATTACAGCAAGCAATGGATAAGGGCTATGCCTATGTAGGTTTAATAAATCCCGATGTTAGAATACATAAGGGTATGGTAAAAGAACTCGTTGAAAGTTTTAGTAAATCTGAATATGATCCCATTGGAGCAGTGAGTCCAATAATGTTTTATGATGATCCATCAGATAAAATTTGGTTTGCGGGTGGGGCTATCAACTGGCCTTTGGCGTGGACTTCTCACATCGGAAATGGAAAACATACTTCTAATCTGAAAAAATATGAAGGAGCTGTAACTTATTTAACTGGATGTTGCTGGTTATGTCCTGCACATGTCTGGGATAAGGTAGGCCTGCTTGATGAAAGTTATGGTATGTATTCAGAAGATGCTGATTGGTCTGTCAGGGCAGGTAGGCTAGGCTATAAACTTGTCGTTATTCCGGGAGCAAAATTAATTCATCGAGTTTCCATGAGTTCTGGAGGTGGGAGGACAAATTTTAAGCTGATTTATAGGACTCTTTCATCAAGATTATTTTTTAAGCGGTTCACTCCTGCTTATATTCGGCCTGCACAGGTCGTACTTTCTTTTTTATTCATGCTTTTTTATGCCAGTTTTCTGTTTTTTGCCAATGGACCAGATGCAATGAAGGTTTACCTTAAAGCATCAAGGACTAAAATAAAGGAATCAATTCCTTGGCCGCCTTCCCCGAAAATAATGATGAACTCCTGATTGCAGCTCATCGTGTTTCTGCTGGTGAAAAACGAGCCTGGTTACTCCCATGGTTTTTACTATTATTGATTCTGGGAACTGCTGCGCTTGAATGGTTTTACTCACCTGTAGAAAAAGGTTTCGGAAACCTCATGTTCTGGTCGAGAGATGTTAGACCTGAAGCAGGAAGGGGATGGGAGCTGAACCGTGAGGGTGCCGAGGCAATGCGTACTCTGGATGAATTCGCCGAAAACACACGACTTCGCCAGACTGCGGGCACTTCAATAAATGATTGGGAGCAAATTCCATCATTAATGGATAGTTTTCAGGTTCTATCGATTTCGCCTGATAGATTTCTTCGTTTATATGAAATACTTCCACCTGCAATGCAGTCGATTGTGGTCGATCCAGTTGAGTTACTCAGGTTGAGGACCAGTGGTAGATGGCAACGCGTCTTTATTATGAATGAACGAGATCAGCATTATATATATCTCGTTGATTCATATAATGTTGTTCTATTACAGGGGAAACTGGACGCCTATTTTCATGATATCTATTCCAGATATAAAAGGCCCGTCCAAGCTTCACTCAAAGATCTTGATCACTTTATTTACACCGTTCCTATAGAATCCTTCTTCCAAACGTTGTCACCCAATGGGATGATAAATCTTTCCGCAAATGACCTTCAATGGATTACTTCTCTTCGAGGACGACTCGTCAGGATGGGTATCGCTAGAGAAGGAGAAAGAGATATCAGGGAATTAGGGTTTGAGACAACGCTGGACGGTAGACCCTATACCTACAGGTATTGGATTGATAGTAAACTGGGTGGTGAACTGGAGTATGTGCTTAGCGATATTACTGAGGATTCTATCCTAGAGGAGGAACGGTAATGTTTGCACGTTTCCTCACTCGTTTAGGGTATTTCTTCCTGGCATGCCTGACACTCGGTATCCTTGGTGTAATCCTGCTTGTAGCCCTGAATGTTCCGTCCATCCCAAGGGTTCCCAATGAACTGAATCGTTTGATCGCAGTCCCTCCAACAGAGATATATGCTTCAGATGGTAGCCTCCTAACCCGCGTTGGTGGACGAAAAGCAGTTCCTATTGAAAGAATTTCAGAGAAATTCCAAATGTCAGTACTTGCGGCTGAAGATGATGAATTCTACCTGCATTATGGTATTGACAAACCCGCGACAATAAAGGCAGTTCTTGGAGCTGTGACAGGGAGTAAGAGTCGCGGTGGTAGTACTATCACTCAGCAGTTGGCAAGGAATCTGTTCTTCACTTTTAAAAAGACCTACGCAAGAAAATTCAGAGAAATTCTTGCATCTTTTGAAATAGAAAAGAGATTTTCAAAGGATGAAATCCTGAATGCCTACTGCAATGGAATCTTTTTTGGTAACTATTCCTACGGAGTGGAAGAGGCGGCAACATCATATTTTGGCAAACACGCTGCAAATTTATCATGGTCAGAAGCTTCAATGCTCGCGGGATTACCAAATAGTCCCAGTCGATTTAATCCATATCGATATCCAGAAAGAGCTGCAGTCCGACAAAAATGGATTGCTGGAAGACTGAAAAAACTTGGCAGAATATCGGAATCAGAATACAGACATATTCTTCAAGAAAAACTCGATTATAAACCTCTTTATGCATCTGCTGATGAAGGAAGCTACTTCCTTGATGCCACTCTTGATGGCTTAGAAGAAAAATATGGAAAAACGGCCCTTTACCATGGTGGCCTAAAAATATACACAACCCTTAGCCCAACTCTTCAGCAATTTGCATCTCAATCAGTCAAAGAGGGTTTAGGTGAACTTGATATTCGTATGGGATTGGAAATATTTGATCCCAAAAATAAAGAATTAAGAGAAGAATATCCTCAAGCCTCACTCGTAGCAATAGAAGCAGCTACAGGCGCTATACAAGCCCTTGTCGGTGGACGTGATTGGCAAGCTAGCCAGTTTAACAGAGCCATTCAGGCTAATAGGAATATGGGCTCAGTCCTTAAACCGATTCTCTATCTGACAGCAATTGAAAAATTAAGAATTCATCCTGCATCACTGGTAATGGATAGTAGCTTCACGATAGAAATAGCTGGAACTGATTCATGGGCACCCCAAAACTTTGAGAATATGTTCAGAGGGCAGATGATTCTGAAGTATGCCCTTGAACATTCGGTAAATACTGTTGCAGCAAGATTAATGGCAGCAGTCGAACCGGAAAGTATGCTCTTAACATTAAGACGATTCGGTGTAGAATCGCCATTGCTCCCACATTACAGTATGGCATTAGGCGGCGCTCCCATAACAAACATTGAGTTGTCGTCCATTGGTGCTGGTATCGCCAACATGGGCGAAGTTGTAGAACCCTACCTCATAAGGAGGATCGAAGATGCTGCCGGTACGATACTCGAAGAACATATCGTCAGGCGTGAACCCTCCTTTAATCAGGAAGATGTCTATCTCTTGATTGATATGATGAAAGGTGTGATGGAAGAGGGTACTGGACGTTCTGTTGAACGATACGGTTTCAATCTACCATCAATTGGGAAAACCGGCACTACAGATGATTACCGTGATAGCTGGTTCCTTGGTGCTACTCCGAGACTTTCATGTGCTGTATGGGTTGGTTATGATGATTATCGCGAAATGAGAGATAAAGACGATATAGGCATTACCGGTGGTGCTGGTGCACTTCCAATCTGGGCTATGTTTATGAAAAAAGCCACAGAGGGTGAACCACCTCGTGATTTTAACGTCATCCCCGGGATAATGTTTGAGGATGTTAATAGAGTTGATGGATATAGAAGTCTTACACCTGCATCAGAATTAATAAATGTTGCACTTCCATCAGGAATTTCATTGCCGGATTCGACTCTTTTAAAAATCGAAGCTAGCTGGGTTAAGGTAGATAGTTCAGAAACAGCAACGACTGATTCACTGGAGGCTGTTGAATGAGATGGTTTAATAGCATCGTGCTGAGACTTTTCCTGGGATCAGTAGTTGGTCTGGGAATAACGTTATTCGTGAGTTATTACAGTCTCGGTAGCGGGGGACAGGCCTCATCTGCCCTAGCTATTTGGTTAATTCTACTAGGCCCTCTGGTAATTATCACCTTTGCCGGCTTTATCCTTCCATCGTTATTTATGAATGCCAGATGGAAAGAAAAATGGCTCCCTTTGGCTGAGGGAAAAGAGAAATTCGATCCTGATAAATCCCAGAAAGTTATTAAAAAAGCACTTAGAGAACTTACTAGCGTATGGATGCTACCAAATGCATCAGAAAAACGAGTAGCTGAATTTATAGAAAAAATTGCACATACAATGTTGGGTTTACGTTTCAGGCAAAATTGGGCATGGGAGATTTATGCTCTTTCCTGGTATAAAAACAAACATGATAAAGAGTTTGTAGATGACCTCAGAGCTTTGGTTATGGATAGTGAAGAACTTTCCGATGAAGCATATGAAGTCGGTCTTAATATCTTGATTGAAAGCGAAACAGATTTGGAATTAGCGATTCTTCTATCAAAAGAAGGGTTGGCAAAAGACTTTTCGAATATCGAAGGTGATCGTCTTCCATTGCTTGAAAATGCATGGTTAGCAGCTTATGCAAAGGATGACCAACTGGCAAATTATCTCAGACCTCGCCTGGTTGGACTATTTATTGAAACAAAAAGAAGGGATGCTGTTTCTGGAAGAATCTATATGGATTCATTCATTGATGGTGACAGGTACAAGACCCTTTTTAATGAAATGACCATGGTTGCTGAAATACTTGAAAGAACTGGTCGTAACCCTGAGATGACAGCCAATTTAAAGGCTCTTGCAAAATCAGCCCTATCCAATGAACAATCAAATGAAAGTAATGAATACCCCGATTGGCGAAAACCTATTAAGATTACCAATGAGGAAAAAAATAAAATAAGATCAGTACGTGAGATTCTTGAATATCCGGATGAAGTACCCACTGAGAGAAAGAAATTGGCGCGAGATATCTCGCATGCGAAAAAGATATCTGCCCCCGAAAAGAAATATGAAAATATGCCTAAATCTCGATGGGGGATTATTGTTGCCATTATTGCAATCATCGTTATTGTTGCAGGTAGTATCTATTACTTAATGAATAGTGGAATTGTTGAACAAAATTCAACAGAACCTACATTGCAGAAGAAGGTCAATATCCTATCTGCACCCGGCGAAGTACGTTCCCAATATCCTTTCACAATTCAAATTTCTGCTTTGCCAACACGCGAAGCAGCTGTGAGCGAACTGAATATCCTTCGAGAAAAGGGTATAGATGCTTACTACGTTATTACCAGGAGAGATGAGGCCGAATGGTACAGGATTCGTTTCGGTGAATTCCAGACTACTCGCAACGCTCAAGCAATAGCAGATTCCTTACGACAAGTGGGATTATTTCAGGAATATTACATTGCAGCATTTGAGCCGGGGCTTATTCCGAAAGATGTAAAATAATCATAAGGATAAACCATGGGTGTATTTATATCAGGGCTTGGTAGATCCGTGGTTGACTATTGCGTTCTGGTAGAGAAATATCCTGAAAATGATCAGAAGACAGAAGCAATCGACCGTTTTTACGGTAGCGGTAGTCCAGTTCCCAACGCATTATCACAACTCGCCAAATGGGGGCACCACGTCTCCCTTATCTCAAAAGTCGGAAATGATCGTGATGGTCGTTTCTTCCTTGATGAATTAAAATCATCGGAAGTCGAGATTAATCACGTTATTACCAGCCAACAAGAAGTGACCCCTAGAGCTCATATATGGGTGGAGAGGGGGAGTGGAAAACGTACAATCGTTTTGGATCGTACCATTGCGCCACTCTCTATCAATGAGTTACCTTACGACGAGTTGAGGGCCAGCAACTTCTTGTTGCTTGATGGTTATGAGGCCGATGCGTCTATTGGAGCAGCTAAAATTGTAAAAGACTCAGGTGGAAAAATTATTCTTGATGCTGGAAGTCGTCGTGACAGGTTAGACGAACAACTGAAACTGGCTGATTGGATTATTGTACCATTAGCTTTTGCAAAGCAGGTTTATGGATCAACGGATCTGTTTGAAGTTGTTCGCGATTTGAAAAAAATGGATTCGATTGGAGCGATTGTTACAAACGGTGCCGCAGGTTGTGTGGCTTGTTGGGATGAATTCCCCAATGCACAATGGTTCCCTGCAATACCAGTAGAGGCTGTGGATACCACAGGTGCCGGTGACATGTTCCATGCAGGTTTTATATACGGTCTCGCAAACAATTTGTCCGTTGAACAATCCATTCAGTGGGCAGCGGCGGCTGGAGCATTAGCAACTACTAAACTCGGCGGACGAGGTTTCCTCTCAACTATCGATGATGTTAAAAACATATTGTCAGAAGATTAGTTAAAGAACGAACGGATATTTTTGTGGAAAATCAGCTTTTTATCCCAGGTTTTGAAACAAAAGAGAATGGGAAGAACGGAAAAAACAAATCTTCTGATTTTGCGGAATTGTCTGTTCCAAGAGAACTAGAAATAGAATTAGAGACACGTAAATTCAACGGGTTAAGAACCCAAACTGAATGGCACAACAGCGTCTTTTATGGTGACAACCAAGAAATCCTTAAAGGGATGGAAGATGAAACTGTTGACCTTATTCTGACCGATCCGCCATACAACATCAATTATAAATCAAACCGTCGTGTGAAAAACGCAAAATATAAACATTTGCAAAATGACAATAGCAATGACTGGATTCCTGAATTCGCACGCGAAGCATTTAGAGTTTTAAAAAATAATCGTCATATGTATTGTTTTTGCAGACATGATACCTACCCGGATTTTATGTCAGCCTTGCAGGATGCTGGTTTCAAACTGAAAAGGACGCTTATTTGGGTAAAGAATAATCACGGTAGTGGGGATTTAAAGGGTGATTATGCACCACAAGATGAGTGGATTATCTACTGCCATAAAGGCAGACGTGTGCTAAATGGTAGACGTGACTCAAACATATTGTATTATAATAAATTGTCAACTAAAGAACAGACCCATTCCACTGAAAAGCCTGTAAAACTTCTTAAGTATTTAATTGGAAAAAGTACTGTGGAAGGTGAATTGGTTCTTGATCCCTTCTCTGGCTCAGGGTCAACAATGCATGCGGCCATTGAAATGGAACGTTCTTATTGTGTTATGGAACTATCTGAAGAATATTTCTATACAACTGAGATGAGACGTATGAATAAAAAGCAGGAAGACTTGTTAAAAGGGATGTATGATTCAAAATAAGGGATAATAATTTTGCGCAATTCAAATTTACCTGGTTTGATATTGTATTTATTCCTCGTTGCTATAGTTATTTCACCCCCTCTTTACGCAAGAAATGTTGATTGGCAGCAAGAAGTTAATTATGAACTAGATGTGACACTTCTGGATGAAGCTAAGTCTATCGGAGGTAGTTGCCTGGTAACTTATATAAATAATTCGCCTGACACACTTTCTACTATCTGGTTCCGTTTTCCAGCAGATGCATTAAACAATAAATCTACAGTAAACAAAACCCCAAGAAGACGACCTGCAGGATATTTTGATAAGATTCCAAGTTGGCAATATGGTGGAATGACGATTCAATCTATCGAGTCTGAAAATCAAAATATAAGACTGATTCAAGATGGTAGTATTGGTTCTGTTGATCTTGAGGATCCTTTGATCCCTGGTGATACCATTATGATATCCATGGAATTCACAACAAAATTTCCCATGGGTAGAGCAGCCAGTAGGATTGGATGGACAAATGGACAATATAAAGGTGCGTATTGGTATCCGATGATTTGCCCGTATACACCAGAATATGGGTGGACTGTAAACCGATATTATGGTACCGCAGAAGCATTTGGGGAATTTGGCGACTTCCTCGTAAAATATAGAGTACCTAACGGATTTATTGTCGCATCAACCGGTGAATTAATCAATGAATCAGAAGTACTGCCCCAAGACAAACTAGATGCACTCTCAATTAACAATACACAATCCGTTGAAATTCCATTCTCGGGTCAAAAAATTGAAACATGGATATATTTCGCAGAAAATGTACCTGATGTGGCATTTGCGATGGATAGAAATTTCAGAATTGAAAAAATTGATTTTGGAAATTTCCAGTCATGGTCATTTGTCAGAAAAGGACGAGAAAAAGAGTGGCATGATGCAGCAGAGATTTGCGGATGGACAATCCAGCAACTGGAGGGAATATATGGACCATATCCATGGAATAGAGTCGTAGCTACTGATTCCTGGAGCGCGATGGAATACCCGCAATTGACAATGATGTCAAGTAGTTCCCCCCGTTATACTTATGTAATGATTCATGAAGTAGTCCATAATTATACTCCAATGATACTCCATTCCAGTTCTGTGGATGAGGTATGGATAGATGAAGGATTTACCACTTTTATCGAACATGAATTAACAAATAGATGGTATGACAACAAATACAATAGAATTCGATCATTTGATCGGGGGCCGTTCAGAAAGAAATTTGTAGTACAGGATGAGGTTCTAAGAGGAAAGCGTCCATATCTGGAAGCTGTACTGAATAATGAAGACAAACCGATGCATATCGGTACAGATACAGCAGAAAACTATATGACAATGAGGGTTTCAAGCTATTATAAGACTCCTGTTATGTTAAATGCCCTTCGTTATGTGATAGGTGAAGCAAAATTCTGGCAAGGATTTAAAAATTTGTATCGAGATCATGTTCTTTCGCATATCACAGAAAAAGATGTAGTAGATGCTTTCGAAGAGGCTTCCGGTAGAAGTTTAGGGTGGTTCTTCAATCAATATATCCACTCTTCTGAGGATATAGATTATAGTCTAGAAATAGATGGAAACGAATTATTAATCAGAAGAGTAGGTGAGATTAAATTACCGTTAAAAATTGAAGTCGAATGGGATGACGGGGTAGTCGAGAATTTTGTAATACCTTTTCTCAAAAGTGATTTAGTGGAAGATGGCTATAAAGTATTGGGATACTGGGACCAGATCCATGAACCGGGTAGGACATTTACTGAATTAATAGACCGTTTTGATGGAAGGCTAATTGTCAAAGCCCAGATTAACAAAGACGGATTTTTGGTAGATCGGAATCCTTTGAATGACACTTTCCCGGAACATCGGATTATTTCTGTTTTCGATTCAGAAGTTCTTCCAATTGAGCCGTACCCAGTAGATGCCTACCGTCATACGTATGGTTTGTCTAAAGGGTATAAAATTCACAACGGGTTTATGACAGGAATATCTCTTAATGGTTCCTATATGGGACATGACCAGAATTATTCCATTGAAGGACTCTATCCGTTTAAAAACAGTGATGATGGAATGCAATTCAGAATGGGAATATCACAACCTATCAGTAAAATGCCCGGAGAAACGAATTTAACTACCTATTTCGGCAAAATGCATGAGGATCGGTGGTATGAGATGGGTATCCAAAGAAAATGGCGCTCATGGGGTTCTTTGTACCGTAGTTCAGAAATTAATACGAGGATTGGAACTTGGGAACGAAGAGAGCCAAATGGAATAAGAAAAGCCACACCTTATATATTCGGTTCTTTGAGATTAGAATCTTCGATCTACTCCAGAATAAATTGGGAACAAGAAATATCCTTCGTCAATGAAATCGCTAAACCCAACGCAATCGGAATAGAATGGAATGGAGAAGTCAGAAAACGTATCTACAGGTATTGGATGGGGATATTTGAGTCCAGAGCTTCCTATAGTAGCCCTGAGCTGACTAGTAGATTTAAAGGGAATTTAAAAAGTGGTTCTCCATATGATAGGCTAGGCCATCCGATAGTTGGAGGTATGGTAGGTAAAACGGATAATTCTGCCTGGCCAATGACTTATACAAATGCACAAATGTCATCACTGCCAGGCAATTTGGTTTGTGATGCTTTTTATGCCTACGAAATCAATATCTACAGACCTATCAGCAGCCGTTATCTGAAATGGACATACGATTCTTTCAGAAACCTTGTGGAAATGATGGCTGTTGGCATTTACCAATCATCCGCTTTATTCCACGAAGAGGGTGAGTATAAGCTTGGTTTGGGTGCTGAGGTTGGATTCGAGCTTGGTGTATATAAGTTCTATGGTGCAGACATCGTGTTACGTTTGACGCCATTTTACAAGTGGCAAACAGAAGATGGCCGTCTGGGCAGTAGTCCAGGCGCATGGGACAGAGAACGATGGAACAATCATCTATATCTGTATGTTTCCCTGAATACAGACAAGTTTTTTAGAAAATAGAATAGGAACTTTTAAGTGAAAGATAGTAAAGGCAAACTGCATTTTATTGGTATTGGTGGAACGGCCATGGTCGCCGGTGCCCGACTGGCAATTGAAAGCGGCTGGGAAGTAAGAGGTAGTGATAATCCTCTTTACCCACCAACATCATTGATGGTACAAGAACTTGGGGTAAAAGTTTTCGAGGGATATTCTGCCTCTAATCTCGATTGGAATCCCGATGTAGTTATTGTTGGAAATGCTCTCAGTCGCGGAAATGATGAAGTCGAAGAAGTACTGAAACGGAGAATTCCTTACACAAGTTTGCCTGAATGGCTCAAGAATGCTCTTCTATGGGAAAGAAAACCGGTTGTTGTTTGTGGTACACATGGCAAAACAACCACGACAACTATCACATCCTACTTGCTTGATAAGTGCGGATTAGAGCCTGGATATCTGATAGGTGGTCAACCTCTGGACTTTGAATATTCGAGTCGTTCAGGTAATTCTGGGACACCGTTTGTAATCGAGGGTGATGAGTATGATACAGCATTTTTTGATAAGCGTGCAAAGTTTTTTCATTATCTGCCCGAAATCGCAATTGTTACATCTATTGAATTTGACCACGGAGATATCTACCGTGATATAGAGGAGATAGAGAAAACATTTCAACTAATGCTTCGGCAGATAGCATCAAACGGCTGGCTTATTGCATGTCAGGATGACCCACGTGTGCGAAACCTGATGAAACATTCTTTTAGTAGAGTTCAGTCCTATGGTTTTGATCCTGAATCACATTGGCGCGGTGAAATGACTGGTGTTTCAGGTGGATATACTGGGCTGATTGTTTATCGAGGTGGTAAAAGGTTTGCAGACTTTGCCGTCCCACTTGCAGGTAGGCATAATATGCAAAACACACTTGCAGCAATTGCCTCAGCTACTATTCTTGGAGCAAGCCCTACGAAGATTCGCGATGCTCTAATGGAATTCAAAGGTGTTAAAAGACGTATGGAAGTATTTCTTGAAAAAAATGGAATGATCTTTGTTGACGACTTCGCACATCATCCAACAGCTATCGAGGCAACGATTAAAGCTGCAAAAGAACGTTGGCCAGATTGCAGGTTAAGGGTACTCGTTGAGCCAAGATCAAACACTATGGTTAGAAACGTCCATCAAGATATCATGGCTTCTTCATTTGAGAATGCCGATGAAGTCTATTATGGACCAATTTATAGGTCAGATAGCATTCCTGAAGAAGAACGAATAAATCGTGAAGCTATTATTAATGAGTTGAATAACAGTAATGTCGTTGCTTCTGTTGAAGATGATGTTAATACGTTAGTAGATCATATTGTGAGCAGTGGAAAGAAGAGAGATGTAGTTTTAGTTCTATCAAATGGAGCATTTGATGGGATTTACCAAAAGTTTAGAGATGCTTTTTGATATCTTGAAGATAGTTTTTATATTCAAACCCACTTGGGGGTGGATGTGATCCTGGTGGACACCCCGGCCTTCAAAGCCGCGAGCGAGGCCTAACAGTCTTGGCTGGGTTCGATTCCCAGACGCTCCCGCCAAATAAGGATCAACATCCGTGTTGATCCTTTTTCTATTGGAGAAGTTTGTGATACCCGGAAAATGCAAAAAATGTAGTTTTACAAATAAATCTGGCCTTAATTTAAGTGCACAGCTTGATTTGCCAGAAAGTGCTTCACCAATCGCATATGCAATATTCTCGCACTGTTTTACATGTAATAAGAACTATAAAGCAGCGGCGTATGTGAGTAAATTTCTAAAGGAACAAGGGATAGCCACACTTCGTTTTGATTTCCCCGGCTTAGGGCACAGTGAAGGTGACTTCTCAAATACAACATTAACCGGCTACATAGAAGACATTATTGCCGCATCTGAATTTCTTCGAGACAAATATGAAGCACCATCTATACTTATTGGCCATTCTATGGGCGGTGCTGCATCAATACTCGCTTCTTCCAAGATTGATTCAATAAACCTTACAGCAACAATAGCTGCTCCCTCCAGACCCGGACATTTAGGTGAAAGGTTAAAAATTGCCAAGGAAGAGGCCAGGAGGTTTGGTGTTGGTGGTGTTATGATTCAAGGTAAAAAGTATCCCTTACGTTGGAAATTCTTCAGGGATATTGATGGACATAGTTTTGATGACGTAATGGCCCTTAAGGCCTGTAAATACCTTGTAATTCACGCAAGAGGGGATAAAACAGTACCCTATAGTAGTGCCGAAGAGTTAGCAACTTGGTCTGGTGACCCGGACAATCTGGTTACACTTGATGGTTCCGACCATCTCTTGAACAACAGAGAAGAAGCAGATTTTGTAGCATCTAAAATAGCTGAGGTTTTTACTGCACTTCAAAAGTAGTTTATTTCATGAGTACTACTTTTTGAGTTATTGTTTCTGAGGAATTAGTAGCCCTAATGAAGTAAACCCCTGAAGTAAGAGCTTTTGCATCCCAATTGTATATATGGTTTCCCGTAGGTTTAGTTGAATTAACGATCACTCCAACCTCTTGCCCTAAAATATTGTAGATAGATAGATTAAGATTGCTGCGTTCGGGTAGAGTTATCCTGATATTCAGTTCACTGTTGAATGGATTTGGATAGGTGCTTAGAGAAAAATCTTCGGGGATTAGATCATTTCCCAGTTCATCAACACTACTAGGATCTTCGCCCATTATCCACAACGTAGTCCTTTTGAGTAGTTCATCTCTGGTCATTGTTGCCTGACCACTATTGTCAACAAGCGAAAATGCAAAACCATAATCAACAATACGGCCACCATCTTCGAACTTGCCACCACCAGATTCACCGCTGGGCGTGTAACATATTGGTAATTGTCCGCAACAGGCTGTACTGATGCTATTGCCGTCGGTATTCAGGGTTGTTACAAATCGGTCATCAAAAATAATATCCTCAAAAGCGCTTAGAAATACGTTTTCTTGTACTTCAAAGTAGTATTCACCAAATAGACCATCAGTCCATTCAGGATCAGCTGTCTCATAGCGTTCATGAAGATAAATGCCACTAATACAGCCGCTACCACCTTGGGTGAACCATCTTCTAATAACGGTATCGTTATCTGTGAACAAGTGCTGGGCTGTTCTGCCGTCCGCTTCAACAAATACAGCTTCTGCACCGAACATCTCTTCGGGCAATTGATCTAACGAAACACCAGCTAAACCCCAAACATAACCAAGTTCTTCGAAATTTGGGCCATAAACGGTTTCCAGTTCATCACTATTTTCGATACCGTCCGAAACCAGTAATATCTCTGGGTGTCCCATAGCTATTTTCATCGTAAAGGTAGTATCATAGTTTTCGTCAGCAATAGTGATATCAAATTCGGAATAATGTTCTGAAAATATACCCCTGCCTCTGATATTCACGGATAAAACATTTGTTTCTTCTTGTCCAAAACCTATCGTTTCAAGTTGACCTGTTGTTTCCGACCAAATCAGGTTATAGTCGTCATTTGAAACCGTCCAAGTCGGGTTCACCATTGGTAGCCCGGAATTAGATAGTAAAAATTGTAGCTCAACTGTTTCGTTCATCTGAACTACGCGATCTTGATCAACGGATTCATCAGTGACCGTAAAACGAAGCGAAAGGTAAGGTGCATGCACATCATCAAGGAATGTGGCACGCATCGGGACTTCATAATTTGGGAAAAGTTGTGGTGTTTCTCCGGGAACAGGATTCAGTTCACTCAAACCATTTATGATGGTCCATGTTTCACCCGAGGGCCATGAACTCCGAACCACATTATGTTCGTCCTTATACCCATAGCAGAGTTCAAATGATTCATAGAGAAGGCCATGGTCTGGTGAGTTAGCATTTGAAAGATCTTGCATCACATACGCTCGTTCACCATCTTCGGAAATTGCATATTTGAAGAAAGGAATTTCCCCTCTGAAGACCCATTCATCGAACCATTGGTAAAGTGTTGAGTCACCTGTTTCAGCTATAAAACAGTCCCGAAGTGTTTCACTGACAACGTGACCATAAGCATTTTCAGAACAATAACGTGATATTGCATTGGTAAACGTGTCCAATCCGTATCGACATCGTAATTGGTGAAGTGCCAGGGAACCACGTTGATAGGGAAGAGCACTGTTCATTGTTTCATAATAATCAGAGTTAACGAGTGCCTGATTACCACCGCTGTTCAAAAAGGACAGGTAGGCATTTCTATCGGATCTGATGTTGTCGAGATAACCTTCCCATCCCTCTAATTCTTCGTGAAAAAGTGCTTCAGCATATACTGCGAAGCCTTCGCTAAGCCAAAAATGATCCCAGTTGAGTGGCGTAAGCATGTCTGCAAACCACATGTGGGCTACTTCATGTACAATAATGTCTTCGAATTGACGATTGCCTGTGATCATATTAAAACCGAGGGAAACCATCGTTTGATGTTCTTGTCCGCCATTTCCTCCGAAAACACCACATTCAACAATCTTCAGTTCACTGAAAGGATATTCATAGCCGAAGATTTCTTCATAAAGAGCAATGGCGCCGGGAACATTGATAAAATCTACTGTAGCAGCCGATGCGTCTTCAGGATAGACGTAGTAACGAATAGGAAAAGGGTCCACTTGCGCTTCCAGGACAATATAACTGTCAACACACATTCCCATTTCGCTTGTACACACAGGGTTTTCTTCAATCCAACGTGACCATCGCACATCATATCCATCCGTCCAGGTCGAATCCAGATAGCCGTTTGCAACTGAGTGATAACCTGCTTCAACTCCAAGTTCCCATGTCACCGGAACCTTGATAGCGGGGTCATCGATTATGGGGCTCCAGGCGTGGGCTCCATCAGGAAAGCTGAATGTCCACGCGTTACTTCCATTATACCAAAGCCCCATTGATCCAAAGGGACCATTGATAGTTCCCGGAGTAAGCTCATACGCGATACGTATAGATTCTTCTTCACCCTCTTGAAGGGGCAAATCAATTTCAAGAGTGTTGTCAATTTGATTGAATTGATATGCAGTCCAAGAGGTCATACTAGTTACGGACAAAACATTGATCAATTCAGAAGCGACATCAAGATCAAAGGAAGTTGTAGGAATATCCATCATATTTCGTACAGTTATTTCTGTGCTAGCCGTGTAGTGACCGTTTTCTTCAGAAGCAAGATTCATCCTGAATAGATACTGTGTTGGTCTGACATCCAGATGTATTGCTGTGTCAGGTGCAAGACTAGTCATAACGGGAAGCGAAGTATTATTTCCAGCCTCCACTTTTGAATGCGAAAATAGGAGCATTGCCAGAGCGAACAAGGCAATAAATGAAATTCTGAAAATTGAAAAGACGCTATTGGCGTATTGTGTATTGAAATTGTGATGTTTATGCATGACTAATCCTGTATATTAACCGTTCCTATCTTTATAAGATAGATGACGAATGGTCACATATCGAGCGAAATATAATCGAATATAAAAATACGGAATTGTTTTAGGATATGTGTAAATGGAGGATGTCCTTTTGTGACATAAAAATAAGATACATTTTCTTGCCTTAGGCTTAATGCTAATCTATATTTGAACCTGCTTAAATAGGGGTAAATCGGTGACAGGTGTTGCAGAAAGACATAGGGTAATCATTGATAGAATTGATTCTGCCGCTCGAAAGTCAGGCAGAAGTATTTCTGATATAACCCTGGTAGGTGTGACAAAGACTTTGCCTGTTTCGTTAGTACTTGAAGGAGCTGAATCTGGATTGCTCAATTTTGGGGAAAACAGGTTTCAGGGTGTTGTGGAAAAGGTTAAAGAGGTAAAAGAAAACCTTGGTCCTCAACAGGCACAAAGAGTCTCTTGGCACTTTATTGGTCACATTCAATCCAATAAAGCGAAAAAGATAATTGAAACCTTTGACTATATCCAGAGTATTGATAGCCTGAAACTTGTAAATCGTATTGAAAGACTAGCAGAAGAAATTGGTAAAAAGGTCAAAGGTCTACTTCAGGTAAATATCAGCGGTGCTGAGACACAAGGGGGGATCCCCTTGGAAAAACTGGAAAATGTGTTGGAAAGTATTGGTCAATTGAATAACCTTGAAATTCAGGGTTTTATGGCAATTGGACCAAGAACCAACGACAATGATGTTATTCGTTCGAATTATCGAAAATTTAAAGAACATATTGATTCATTGAGAGTAAAAGGTTATACATCTGTCGGTTTTCAGGAATTATCAATGGGTATGAGCGGTGATTTTGATATCGCAATTGAAGAAGGGGCAACAATAGTTCGTGTTGGAACTGCCCTTTTTGGACCACGACAACAGTGAGGAAATGATGAAGGTTACGCCACTGGATATTAAAAAACAGGAATTTGGCAAACAACTTCGTGGTTATGATGTTGAAGAAGTCCGTAGTTTCCTCGAAATGGTCGCCGATGAATTTGAATCTATTCAGAATCAACTCCAGCAATTAAAGAAGAAATCTGAATTTGATGAAGCAAAATTAAAAGAATATCAGCAAATGGAATCCAATCTTCAGGATGCCATGATGAACGCCCAGAAAGCGGGTAGAACGGCAACTGTTGAATCAGAAAAAAAATCTGAATTATTGGTTCAGAAAGCTGAACTTGATGCTGAGAAACTGATGCTGGATGCAAAAAAGAAAAGACAGAATCTAATCGACGATATTGCACGTATTGAAGGACAGAAAAGATCGTTTATTCTTAAGATGAAGCAGATACTTAGAGGTCAGGTGGAATTGCTTGAAATCCTTGAAGAGGAAGAGATAGCACCTGATTATGACGCTGAGTAGTTATTTTATGAAGTTGAAAAGAGACTGATTGTTAACTATTGAAAGAAGAGTAGATAAAAGATGTTTAAACCTGTTCAGAATCCACCAGATTTCCCGAAACTCGATCACAAGACACTTGATCGTTGGGAAAAAGACAATATCTTCCAGAGATCTATAGACGAACGGGAGAACGGTCCTGACTACGTTTTCTACGATGGCCCCCCCGGAACTAATGGTGCACCACATGTTGGCCATTTGATGCAATCATCATTGAAGGATCTTTGGCCTCGTTTCTGGACAATGAACGGACATCGTGTATTGCGTAAAGCTGGATGGGACACCCATGGTCTTCCGGTTGAATTGACTGCCGACCGTGACTTAGGGCTTTCAAGTAAGTTGGATATTGAAAAGTATGGTGTTCAAAAATACGTAGACTATTGTCGTGAAACAGTGTTTCGTTTTAAGACGGAATGGGAAAATGCAATCCGGAGATTAGGCCGATTTGTTGACCTTGAAGACTTTTACGCAACGTATAAAGATTCCTATATCCAATCAGATTGGTGGGTATTGAAGCAAGCGTGGAACACAAAAGTTAAACCGGAATTTGTAAATAACACGAACCTTATTGGTGGTGACCGTTTTCTCTACAAAGATTACCGGGTTAGTGCATGGTGCCCAACACAGGGAACCACACTTTCAAATTTTGAAGTGGCTCAAGGTTATAAAGATGTAACTGAAATAGCTCTATTCCCAAAGTTCAAGATAATTGGTGAGGAAAACACCTATCTCGTTGCATGGACAACTACAGCATGGACATTATTGTCAAATATAGCTGTCGCAGCAGGTCCATCCATTGATTATGTCAAGATAGAAATGTTGACTGATAGTGAGACTAAATCTTATTCCAAAGGTGAAAAGCTTATCCTTGCCAAATCAAGACTCACAGCGCTAGAAAACTTTTTGGGTGGTAGTGATAACTACAGTGTATTAGCCACCTTCAAGGGGAATGAGCTTGAAGGAACACGATATGTCCCACTATGGGATTTTCAGCAACTTGAAGATGGAAAAAACGGTCACATTGTTATTGCTGATAATTATGTAACGGCCGATGATGGTACCGGTCTTGTTCATCTGGCTCCCTACGGTGAGGACGATTATCGCCTGATAAAAAAATACAAACTCGAATTTACTCTTCGTGTTAATGAACACGGCAAAGTCATTGAAGGTGTTGACGGTTGGGTTGGGAAATGGTTCAAAGATGAAGAGATGGAAATTGACATCCTTCGAAACTTGAAATCTCAAAACGAATTATTTGCTAAAGAAAAGCATTCTCATACATATCCATTTAACTACAAGACGGGTACGCCGTTAGTTTATTTCCCTCGTCCCGGATGGTTTATTCGTGCAACAGCCATGCGTGACGAAATGCTCCAGGCCAATGAACTGATAAACTGGTATCCAGAACACATCCGAAGTGGTCGTTTTGGAAAATGGCTCGAAAATGTAGTGGATTGGAATATTACTCGTGAGAGGTTCTGGGGGAGTCCGTTACCCTTGTGGACAAGTGCTGACAATAAAGAAGCTGTTGCTATTGAATCCATCTCTGAACTAAATGAATATTTGGTTAAGCAAGGTGATAAACCTTTACCTGAAGACGCTGATATCCATAAACCCGGTATAGATGAAATCGTCTTGAAGGGTAAAAATGGCAGTGAATTACGACGTGAGGATTTTGTGCTGGATAGTTGGTTCAATGCCGGCATCATGCCTTGGGGGCAAGTTGGATACCCAGCTGAAAATGGATCAGTAGATTATTTTAATAGTCAGTACCCAGCTGATTTTATATGTGAAGGTCTTGATCAGACAAGAGGTTGGTTCTATAGTCTTCTTGCCGCAAGTACATTGCTTGCCAAGGCGAGGGGAGATGAGGATAAAACTCGCTGGTCAAGTTACAAGAACGTGATTTGCACAGATTTGGTTCTTGATGAAACTGGCGAAAAAATGTCCAAGTCCAAAGGCAACGTTGTTCCACCATTACCAATGATGGAAAAGTATGGTGCGGATGCTGTACGTTGGTCCTTCTATAGAAATAATCCTTGGCTTCCTGTTCGATTTGGTGAAGACGCACTGAGGGAAAGCCTTAGGCAGATTTTTATTCCATTATGGAATGCATATAGTTTCTTTGTTACATATGCCAATGTTGATGGATGGAAACCTGATTCAGATATACCGCTTGCAGATCCGACGCCTATGGATCAATGGATATTGACCTGTTATAATGATACATTGGTGAATGTTACAAATAGCCTCAAGGTATACGACGTAATGCCGGCAGCATCTGAGATTACTGATTTTCTTGATAGGCTGACAAATTGGTACATCAGGAGAAGTCGCCGTCGTTTCTGGAAGAGTGATGAGGTTCAGGACAAGAACAGGGCTTACGATACTTTGTATAAAGTGCTGGTAGGAATCAGTCATGTTTTAGCACCATTTTCGCCATTCATCTCCGACGAAATCTATCAGAACTTGGTTCGTCTTCAAAACGTGAAGGACGCGAAGGACAGTATTCATCTTGAGAAATGGCCAGAACCCGATGAGTCACTCAGGAACGACGAATTAAAAGTCAGTATGGATCTGGTTAGAAAACTCGTCTCAATTGGTCGTGCTGCTCGAAATGATGCTAGAATAAAGGTTCGTCAACCTATTGAAAGATTGATTGTTGTTGCTGAAGAGATGCAAAGGGAAATGATCAATGGGTTGGAAGAGTTAATTATCGACGAATTGAACGTTAAATATGTTGAGTATGTTGATAAAGTTGGTGACTTGGTAAATTATAGTGCTAAAGCGAATTTCCCGGTCCTTGGACCACGTTTTGGAAAAGACATGAAGAAATGGTCAGGATTAATTGCCCAGTCCAGTCCCGAAACAGCAGCAATGTGGGCAGACGACCTAGAAGTTGAGATTGAAGGTGAGAAGTTCTCGGCAGGAGATGTAGTTTTAAGTCAGGAAGTACCGGATTATCTTGTATTGAAAGAAGATGGTGAGGCAGTGGCAGCCATTGATACCCAGCTAAGTGAGGGTTTGATCGAAGAAGGCTATGTTCGCGAGCTTATAAACAGGATACAAAGCAAGAGAAAAGAGCTCCAATATGAAATAACTCAAAGGATTAAGGTCAGTGTTGGTGCTGATGATATCTTGATGAATGCTATTAACAAGCACACGGAGCTTATTTCCAAAGAGGTACTTGCGACAGAGCTGAATGTTAGACAACTTGCAAATAATGAAGAGACAATAGAGATTAATGATCGAGTTGTATGGTTTGAAGTCAAACCTGAAGAACATTGATCACCAGGAGCCGAAGTATGAGCGATAAAAAAGAAACAAACGATATCTTTGGATATTTCGACGCTGATGAGACATGGCACCCACGACCAGATTTCGATGATGGCGTGCGTCGCTTTGGAGTTGATGATACTGAACACATGCGCGGTATTATCATGGAAAAGGTAGAAGAGGTCAAAAAAGAACTCGGTTATCTTGAAGAAACCTCTCTAAGAACAGTTGAAGAGTATTCGGGTGATTCTTCTACTTATAGCCTCCATATGGCTGATCAAGGTACTGATGCCCAGGAACGTGAAAAGGCATTCATGTTTGCCCAGAGACAGCATACTTTCCTTAAAAACCTAATGAACGCGCTCAAGAGGATGGAAAACGGGACCTACGGTTATTGTATGGATACCGGCATTCCGATTGAATTGAGACGATTGGAAGCTGTTCCTCATGCCACATTATCGATGGCAGCTAAGAGGAAAAGGGAAGAAGAAGGTCTTTAGAGCCTGAACAAAAGTATTTAGTTTAAAAGTTATAATCAATCGGGTGATGGCTTGAACAGCGCATTTAGACGATATCTACCACTGTCTTTAACTCTATTGATCATCTTTCTGGATCGTTTAACGAAACAGATCGTGGTCAATACTATGGATTTACATGAATCCATTCCTTTCATTGGTGAAACAGTGAAATGGACGTTTATTCATAACGATGGAATGGTTTTCGGTTTTGATATCATTGGTGGCAAAGTACTCGGGGTCATTTCTCTTTTTGCCGTACTGATAGTTCTCATAGTATTGATGCGGACAGATAAAGAACCTGTAGCATTCAGATGGATTCTTGCCGCTGTTCTCGGTGGTGCGATAGGAAACACGTACGATAGAATTACACTTGGCTATGTCGTCGATTTTGTAGATGTCGACATGCCGGATTTTATTATGGATCGTTTTGCAGTATTTAACGTCGCGGATTCAGCTATTTCTGTGGGAGTTGTACTCCTAATGATCCTTATACTGGTTTATGATAAAAGAATGAGACAAGAAGTATCACTTAACGAAGAAATGACTTCTGATGAGCCTTCAGTAAAAGAAGAACTCATCGAATCCGAAGGAGTTAGCGAGGAGAAGCAATAAATGTTGCGGGCTCATAAAATGAGATGCCTGTTTATTCTATCCCTTCTATTTATTTTTCATTCAACTTCAACAGCTTCCATCTATCCAGAACCTTCAGGTTTTGTAAATGATTATGAAGGAATCATTCCGTCTTCTGAAAACCAATCTCTCGAGAGAATACTGAAAGAGATTAAGGAGAAGACAGGTATTGAGATTGCTTTTGTAGTGATGGACGTTATTCCAGAGAATCAAGAAATATCAGTTTATGCAACTGAATTAGGACACCATTGGGGCGTTGGTCAGAAGGGATCAGACAAAGGTGCCTTGATACTCTACAAAACAGGTCGCTCGGATGGAGATAGAAAGATACATCTGGTAACAGGTTATGGGTTGGAAGAATACATATCTGATGCCTATGCAGGCAGAATTAGAGATGACATTCTTATTCCATACCTGAGAAATGGTGAGGTATACAAGGCATTCGCTTATACGGCGCTTACTATAGTTGAAAAAGTTAATCCAGGAACGGAAATAACCGGTTCATCAGGTTATTCTCAGGTACGCAGGAATTCTAAAAAGGATTCCCCGGGATTATTCGAAATTGTCATTATGATCGTCATCTTCCTTGCGATGATGTCAAACAGATTCGGAAGAAGTATGCTCTTTGGCATGTTGCTTGGCTCAATGATGGGTGGCCGACGCAGTAGTTGGGGCGGTGGTGGTGGAAGTAGCTTTGGTGGCGGTTTCGGTGGTTTCGGAGGTGGTGGCTTCGGTGGTGGTGGTGCTGGTGGATCATTCTAAAACACGGATAATAAAATGGATATAGTATTAAAACAGAAAACTGATCATGCATTAAGTCTTTGGAAAGAATGTTGGGGCGACAAGCTGAAATCAGCTTATGTCTACGGCTCTGTTGCAAGAGGAGATTGGGATAAAAAGAATAGTGATATCAATCTACTATTGATTCTTGATCACAATGATTACAAGGATTGGCCAATAGCAACAGAAAAGAATAAGAAGCTGGTTAAAAAAGGATTTTCTACACCACTTTTACTCACGGAAAATTACATCAATTCCTCTTTGGATGTTTATCCAATTGAATTTCTTGACATGAAATTATTCCACGACACGATTTATGGTCAGGATCTACTTGACGGTCTAACTATTAGTAAAGATCATTTAAGGCTTCAGGCAGAGAGAGAAATCAAGGGTAAATGGGTGCAGTTACGTCAAGCAGCTATCGAGCGATCAAATGATACTTCTGCAATGCGAGAATTGCTTTTAATGTCCTTGAATACATGGGTTTCAGTTCTCCAGTCAATATTATTCATCGAGGATAAGGAAGTACCCTCTGACAAGAAGATCATTATTGATGAAGGGGCTCTGATAGCAGGCCTGAATTCAGAAACTCTTGATGCAATTCTTGAGTATCGGAAAGAAAGAAAGGCCATGAACCGGATATCTTCCTGGAATCTTCTTGAAAAGGTTCTTGAAGAGATGGATAAACTCGCAAGATTTATTGATAATTATCAGGTTAAATAGTTTAAAATAATCCAATGGAGGATGATGTGTCGAAAGGCAAAAAGACGCTTCTAATCGTTTTAGTAGTAGTTGTTATTATTCTTATCTCAGGATATAACTTCTTTAAAGGTAATTATAACACATTTGTGATTCTTGAAGAAGGCGTTGCTGGAGCTTGGGCTGACGTTGAAAATAACTTGCAACGTAGATTTGACCTCATACCCAATTTAGTTAGTACAGTAAAAGGTTTCGCTAATCAGGAAAAAGATGTATTTCTTGGTGTAACAGAAGCCAGAGCTAAGGTTGGTGGTGCTGGAAACGTTAATGATAGAATGAATGCGGAAAATGAACTTTCCGGAGCACTGTCTCGTCTACTACTAGTTGTTGAGAATTACCCCCAGATCAAATCTGATGCCAACTTCAGAGCACTTCAGGACGAGTTGTCCGGCACAGAAAATAGACTGGCCGTTTCAAGAAAAAGATACAATGATTCCGTAAGAGTTTATAATACGAGGATCAGGGTATTCCCCGCAAACATTTTTGCAGGTTTGTATGGTTTTGAGAAAAAAGAATTCTTTGAAGCACCAGAGGAATCAAAAACCGCACCAACCGTAAATTTTGATGACTAGATATTTGCATAAAACAATTGTCCTGATGACTGATTTCGGTTATCAGGACGATTATGTTGGCTTGATGAAGGGGGTGTTGAGTAGCAGGTGTAAGGATTTAAATATATTGGATCTGACCCATAATATTCCCTTGGGAAATATTGAGTCTGCCGCGTTTACTCTTTTAAAAGACTACCTATATTTTCCAGAAGACTCAATTTTCGTCAATGTGGTTGATCCGGGAGTCGGTACAAAAAGAGATATTTTAATTGCGGATATAGGAAATAGAACGTTTATTTCTCCTGATAATGGGCTTTTAGGACCATTGCTAAAAAATGCAAACTGCAAATCCGTCAGAGTATTTACCGGATTCAGTAAGAATATCGGGGAAATATCCTCGACTTTTCATGGTAGAGATATAATGTCTCCCCTGGCAGCTAGTCTTGTTTGCGGCTTGGAAAGCGACATAAAATACTTAAGGACTTCCGAATGGAATAATTCTGTTAATGTTGAACCTGAATTATTTGGTAATGAATGTGTTGGCAAGATAATGATCATAGATAGTTTTGGTAATCTAATCACAAATATTGAAAAAGAATTGGTCAGCAATGGACGGCTTATATTTAATGGGGAAGATATCCCGAATATTGAAACATTTGATGAAGGATGTAATGATAAATTAAGCTATCTGATTGGAAGTAAGGATACTGTTGAAATTGTTGTAAAAAATAGTAGCGCAGAAAAGAAATCAGGCGCAAAGTACGGTGATAAAGTAAAATGGATTCTTTCGTAAGGGAAACAAGAATCCAATTGATGTTTCAATCCAGAGGATAAAATGCCCAGAAGTCTTAGATTAGATATAACCCGTATGATGTCAGATGCAGTTGGCAGACAATACGGCACAAGTAATGAAGAAATTCAGGAATATTGGCCTAAAGTGGAAGCCTCACTTCAAGGTTTAGAAGCAAAAATGAAAAATGGTGATCTGCCATTTTATAATCTAGCCGACGATCAAGAAGTTTTAATAAAAATTGAAGATTATGCATCTAAAGCTCAATCTAAATTCAAAAATGTAGTTGTCCTTGGTATTGGTGGCAGTGCATTAGGCCCAATAGCGCTTCGTGAAGCATTAAAACCACTTTTGTGGAATGAACTACCTGAAGACAAAAGGAATGGTTTAAAACTATTCGTTCCAGACAATCCTGATCCTGAACTAATACAATCAGTTTTAGATATCTGTGACCCTTCTGAAACCCTCTATAACGTAATAACCAAATCCGGTGGTACTGCTGAGACCATGGCTGAATTCATGGTGTTTATGACCCAAATAAAATCTGTTTTGGGTGATAATTACAAGGATCATCTTGTCTTTACAACGGATCCTGCAAAGGGAAACCTGAGAAAGATAGCTAGAGATGAGGGTGTTACTACTTTTTCAATTCCATCTTTAGTCGGCGGAAGGTTTAGCGTACTTACACCGGTTGGTTTATTACCAGCTGCTTTAATTGGCATTGATATTAGAAAGATTATGGCTGGTGTTGCTGAACAACGGGAGAGGGTTTTTAACAGGAACTGGGAAGAAAATCCCAGTGCTATTTTTGCTCTGATTCAATTTCTGGCGCAGAAGCAGAGAGGGCAGAATATTCATGTTATGATGCCTTATTCAAGTGCCCTATTCCGTACCGCAGATTGGTTTAGACAGTTATGGGCAGAATCACTGGGGAAGAGGGAAAACTTAAAAGGTGAATCAGTAAATGTTGGACCAACCCCGGTTGCAGCCTTGGGATCGACTGATCAACATAGTCAAGTTCAGCTATATGTTGAAGGTCCAAATGATAAAACATTTACATTTATAATCCCAGAAAAATATAGAAATAGCGTTCATTGTGGTAAACATTTTCCTGATCTGGAAGGTATCGATTATTTGTCAGGAAGAGATATTGGCGATTTAATGAAGGCTGAAGCGGAAGCAACGCAACGTGCACTGACAGCGGCAAGACGTCCAAATATGGCTTTTCTGTTGGATGAGATATCACCAGAAAATGTCGGTGGATTGATGTACCTTCTTGAAGCTGCCACACTTGTAGCTGGTGGATTATACGATGTCAATCCTCTCGATCAACCGGGTGTAGAGGCTGGTAAAATCGCGACTTATGCTCTTATGGGCCGTCTTGGGTATGATGACGTACTAAGGGATATTGAGAGTGAACGTGAAAGAAAAAGTATTATATTGTAGTATACCAATTTAAAGTGAAGTAGGGGGAGTTGTGTCACCAGAGCTTCTGACATTTCAGGAAGGTGAATCACTTTGCAGCGAATCTGAAGTATGTGCTGAGGCATTTCTCATTAGGTCCGGTAAGGTTAGACTTAGTAGAAAAATGGGTGAGATGGAAATCCCATATTCTTTGCTTGGGCCCGGAGAAATACTTGGTGCAGAAGCTTTTGATAAAAGCAGGATTCTGGAATATTCAGCACTGGCATTGGATAAAACAACTGTTTTGCCCATATCTCAAGGTTATTTGTTAGATGTAAAACGTAACGTTGAAACATGGCTTGTACCCTGGATTTACGATTATATCAACCGTTACAATATTAGTGAAAGACCTTCATTATCAAATATTGCCACATTATATAGTATCTGTAATCTATTCCACTCATTTTTAAAAATAGTTAATATTGGCAAATCAAATGATGTACTCGAGGGACTAAGCCGTCCAATTCAGGATGAAATCAGGAAGAACAGAAGTTCAACAAGATACCTTGTTGAGCCTGTGGTCAATGGACTTGTCCAGGTAGGACTTATAGATAACAGGACCAATAATCCCGGAAATCCAGCCGTTGTCTTGCCAGATGAAAAGCTGTTTATGGGATTTCTGATTTTTATTCAGAATGCCGCCGATCTTGAGGCAGGATTACAGGAAAACGTATTTGTTCTATCTCCTTTAAAGATGCATACTTCTGCCGAGATTCTGCTAGATGGTATTCTTATGGATCATGAGTTGGCCGGACGTCTATTTGAGGATGAACGATCAATGGTTCATCTTTCACATGAGAGGTTGTTTAAATTATTTGAGAAAGCTCGTAATGGCTCCGACAATGTTTCCTTGGAAAAGGGAATAGATGGACTAGAAAAGTATGGTACCTTCAGAAAAGTTTTTGACAATGAAAATGTTTCCTTCTTTTTACATCTAAGAAATATTCTCAGACTTAATATCAGGAGGGATCCGGTTGGCAATTTTGTTGATATACTGGACTTCCTTCTTGAACAAATGTATGATGCCAGGTATACATTACGCAATAATGACGTTATACTAAATAATGACAATATGTTATAAATCTTCTATCATTCAGTATTTCATTGATCGATCTTTACTTGAACGCTATATTTATTCTGTTATATTAGCAACGCCGTTTAAACGGCGTTTTCCTTTTTCTTTTAAAGAAAGGTGTCTGGAATGGGTTGCGAGACGGTAAAACATTACTGTGGTGTTATCGGTATTTGGGGGCAAGAGTACGCTGCCGAACAAATTTATCACGGTTTGTACTCACTCCAACATCGAGGGGATGAAAGTGCTGGTATTATCAGTACTGACGGGAAAAAATTCTATCGACACCTGGGAATGGGAACTCTCAGTCATGTTTTTAATTCGCCGGATGCTTTAAAAGGATTAAAAGGGCATGCCGCCATAGGACATAACAGATACTCAACAACCGGTTCATCTAGCCAATTCAATATTCAACCTTTATCCGCAATGCTGAAGGATGGACCAATAGCTGTTGGGCACAATGGTAATCTAGTAAATACAAAGAAACTCAGAAGAGCTCTTCAAGAAGAGGGCGCAATATTTCAAAGTACTACTGACAGTGAAATTATCGTTCACCTTATGGCCAGATCTAAAGAGGAAAAAGTACGCGATAAATTCCTGGATGCGATCAGAAGGGTTGATGGTGCTTTCTCGCTGGTAATACTTTCAGATCATGGTTTATATGCTGCTCGTGATCAATATGGGTGGCGTCCACTTTGTATTGGTAAAAAAGGTAGTAGTTACGCTGTAGCATCTGAATCCTGTGCATTTGACTTGTTAGGATATGAATATGTAAGGGATGTAAATCCTGGCGAAATGATTGTCATTGATGACAATGGTCTTTTATCCTCGACTTTTAAGGAATCGAAGAAGAAGGCATCCTGTATTTTTGAAATTATCTATTTTTCACGGCCTGATAGCCGCTTTTCCGGTGAATTTATTGATAAATATCGCCGTAAGATGGGTAAAAATCTCGCCGAAGAACATCCTGCTGATGCAGATATAACTATAGCCGTTCCTGATAGTTCAAACACTGCTGCATTAGGCTATTCGCAGCGTAGTCAAAATAGATTTGAAATGGGTTTAATAAGGAATCACTACATAGGAAGAACTTTTATAAAACCCACTCAATTAATGAGAGAGATGGGTGTAAAACTGAAGTTTAATCCAGTTGGTGGTGTATTGAATGACAGGAAAGTTGTAGTCGTTGAAGATAGTATCGTACGTGGTACCACTCTCAGGAAACTGACTGAGTTAATAAGGAAAGCCGGTGCAAAAGAAGTTCATGTTCGTGTATCATCACCTCCGATAAAGCATCCTTGTTACTATGGAATGGACTTCCCCTCAAGAGAAGAACTTATTGCACATAATCGAACAGTAGACGAAGTACGTGAGCAAATTGGTGTGGATTCTCTCGGTTACTTATCGGTTGAAAGATTACTAGATTCAGTGCCTCAAGGTGAAGAACATGGTTATTGTACGGCATGTTTCACTGGCGTTTATCCTAATCATATAGATGAAGAGGAAGAGAACGGGACAAAAGAACGTTATAACCAGTAGCATTTAAGTATTAAATTATAATAAACTGAGCGCCCGATAGATTTCAATTTGGGCGTTTTTATTTGCTATAATAAAAATGATGAATAAACGTTTATCTCAGGAAGAAAAAAGAAGGCAGGTTAATCACGTTGGATTCCATTTGCGTGATGTCCTCCTGATACCTAATCTACTTTCGATTAGTAGATTATTCCTGGCTGTTCCAGCGATAATACTTATCGTATTGAACAACGGGCCTGAAAGTGATAAACTGGCTGTATTTCTCCTTTTTATGAGTTTTGTTACAGATGTACTTGATGGTTGGTGGGCAAGAACTTTTCATGTTATCAGCGATTTAGGTAAGATTCTTGATCCTGTAATTGATAAATTTGTTGTGATCTCAGTGACTCTGGCATTGGGACTGACGGATCGTGATCCACGCCTTCCGTTGATGATTGTTATTTATGCTCCTTTTAGAGATTCAATGATACTTTTTCTAGCAAGGAGAGTATTAAAAGAGGATCACCATTTGTTTGTTAGTGCGTGGTCAGGTAAGGCAGCCACATTTTTTATGGCCATAACTTTAATAGCCTATTTGATTCCGCAATATCTACCGGAACGTATTTATATAGTCTTACCCTGGATTGCGATGGCATTTCTTTTGATGTCCAGTGTAGATTATCTCGAAAAATATTGGTCTGTAAAGCACAAGTTAGCGAAAAAGTCAAAAAGGAATAGGCAATGAGTTTTAGGATATTCGATACATACCAGCGCCAAAAAATTGTATTTGAATCAATAGAAGAGAATAAAGCATTACTCTATCATTGCGGTCCAACCGTTTATAATTATGCACATATTGGCAATTATCGAGCTTATATACTTTCCGATTTAATCAGGCGATGGCTTGAGGTTAATGGCTATGAAGTTCGTCAAATCATGAATATCACAGATGTTGATGATAAAACGATTAAAAAGGCTGTAGCAGATCAAGTGCCGCTAAATAGTATAACAGATTATTATAGAGACGCTTTTTTTGAAGATATTGATCGTCTCCATATACAAAGAGCGCACGTCTATCCTGCTGCAACTGATCATATCAATGAAATGGTTGATATCATTAAGTCTTTGATAGAAAAAGGACATGCGTATAAAACCGATGACGGATCTGTCTACTTCCGCGTTCAGAGTTATAGTGAATACGGGAATCTATCTGGCAAAAAACTCGAAGACCTTCGAGTGGGTGAACGTGTTACGTCCGATGAGTATGAAAGTAAAGACGATGTTCGAGATTTTGCTTTATGGAAAGCCTGGGATGAAAGAGATGGAGATGTCTTTTGGGAAACAGACATTGGAAAAGGTAGGCCCGGATGGCATATCGAATGTTCAGCAATGTCCATGAAACATTTGGGCAAGAATTTTGATATTCATACCGGTGGAGCAGATAATATCTTTCCGCATCATGAAAACGAAATTGCTCAGAGCAAATGCGCCACTGGAGAAGGTTTTTCAAAATATTGGATGCATTGTGATTACCTCGTAGTTGAGGGTAAAAAAATGTCCAAATCCCTCGGCAACTTCTTCACATTAAGGGATTTAATAGAAAAAGGGTATACCGCTCGATCATTACGATACATTTTGATAGGGACACATTACCGTAGCCGTTTGAACTTCACAGAAAATGGCCTGAACGCAGCTATATCTGCTATAAAGCGTTTGGATGAATTCAGAGGATCATGGCAAGAATTTCCTGTGGGCGAATCCAATATAGAATTTGTCAATTTATTAAATGAAACTGATGATAAATTCAACGAAGCAATGAATGATGATTTGAATGTCAGTAATGCTATGGCGGCAGTATTCAATTTCGTAAGAATTGCCAATTCAATGCATGCCCACGGTGACTTATTCAGTGAAGACGTTAAAGCTTTAGAGGCAATCTGGCAGAAATGGGATAAGGCGTTGGGCATTTTTGTTCCGTTTAGTGAAGAGTTGAAAGACAATAGTGAAATTGATTCAACGTGGATTGAAGATCAGATCACGTTGAGAAATCAAGCGAGAAAAGATAAAAATTGGGCAGAAGCCGATAGGATTCGTGACGAATTGGCTGATGCTGGAATCTTGATCAAAGATGGACCTGATGGAACGAATTGGAAAAAAATGTGAAAATAATTGGATTCAGATACTTAATGCATGCACTGGTTATTGGCATAACACTTTCATTTTATAATGTTTATGCAGAAGATGATTTTGTTGATCCCAATTCCATTGATACTCTGGAAGTGAATATTCCTGAGGTAAAAGTCTATAATTCTGATGACATTCCTTTTGGAGTGGGTGAAAGACTTCGTTTCCACATGGATTTCTCGTTTGTTAAGGCCGGTATCAGCGAAATGAGTATCCTGAATGTAGATACATCAACAGGGTCCCCAGCTTATCATTTCAGAAGTAGGGTAAAAAGTACCCGAGGTGTTGATCTTTTTTATAAAGTTCGTGATGTAGTCGAATCATGGTTCGATATTGAGACATTGAGCTCAATCCGGTTTGAAAAAAGGGTTCGCGAAGGTAGTTATAGAAGTAAAAAATTCTATGATTACAATAACACCACTGGTTATGTGTCAATTTCAAACGAAAATGGCCCCAAAGGGTTGGAAGCCTTCACACCATTTAGCCATAATATTATTTCAGCACTTTACTGGGTAAGAGCCCAAGAACTTGAAGTTGGGAAGGATTTAGCCGTAAATCTTCATGATGCTGGTGTTCAATATCCTCTTACAATCAAAGTATACGGGAAAGAAGAAGTGAAAGTCCCTGCCGGGACATTTTATTGTTGGAAAGTAGAACCGTTGATTGAATCAGAAGGATTATTCAAGATGGCTGGCAGGTTAGTTGTATGGATATCGGATGATGAACATCGCCTTCCCATCAAAATGAATAGCAAGATCCCCGTGGGTTCAATTGATGGTCATCTAGTTGAATATAGATTGGGAAAACCCTATACACCCGGTGTATCAGCCCCACAAGATGGAACAGACGACAAATGGGATTGGTAAGTCTCTCCTCGAAGTAACCTTTGCTAAAATTATTGTGTCCAACGGTTGAAGATGAAAAAAAACCGTGAGGATATGATGCAAACATTCAGAAAAATCTTGCTGTTCACACTTTGTATAGCTGCATTTACATCACTTGTATATGCCGAAACGCCTGAAATAAAGTGGGAAGAAAAAGGTGGTCGTTGGACTGCAATGATTCATTATGAATCCGCTATATCAGAAAACGGAAAGTTGCGAGTTGGCAATTTTACCGGTTCAATGGATTTTACTGGAACAAAAACTAAAGTCGCGGTAATTGATATTGAATTCCAGGCTGATCGTGGAATGAGTAAAAAAAGAGCAGAGCGACTGCTAGAAGAAATGATTCCCGACTTTAGTGAAAATCTCGATATTCTCACTATAAAAGGTCAGTCTAGACGTCATTGGAGAGGTAATCATAACTATTCGATGAACCTTTCGGCAACTCTGCCTTCAAAATTCAACATTGATGCAGCCACTTCTGGCGGTTCTATAGAGGTTTCTGACTTAGAAGGCTATGCTGATATTGCTACTTCTGGTGGTTCAATCTCTATAACCAGATTCAAGGGAGACCTTGATGGCGCAACATCAGGTGGTTCTGTTACAGTAGAAGATGTTGAAGGCGATGTAGATGTGGCCACATCCGGTGGAAGCATTGATTTAAACAATATCACGGGTGAGGTTGAAGCAGCCACATCGGGTGGATCCCTTCATATCCGAAATATAAATGGTAGTCTGGATGCAGCAACCTCTGGTGGTTCTATACATGCTAGTAATTTAGATGTAAGAGATGTTGACCTTGCAACCTCCGGCGGATCAGTAACAATCTACGATGTAGTCGTCGAGGACGAGGGCGAATTCTCAACGTCTGGTGGTTCAATGAACATTGAGGACGTCAAAGGTATTATTTCCGTTAGAAATAGTGGTGGACGTATCTCCGTTGATCACTTTGAGGGTGATCTGGATATTCGTTCTGGTAGTGGAAATCTTGATTTGAGCTCTATTTCAGGAAGTTTGTTTGCAACCACTGGTTCGGGAAACGTCCGCGCCGAATTTGACAACCCAGAAGCTGATATCCGGCGTGTAGTAATAGAAACGGGAAATGGCAACATTCGGTTGCAGTGGCCAGAACAAATTGGTGCTACGATTGATGCAGTTGTCCGAGATGCATGGAAACGGAATAGTATATCATCCGATTATAAGCTGGAAATTGACACAGAGCGTGATCATTATGCACAGGCAATGGGCAAAATCGGTGATGGAAAAGTGGATATTCGATTAAAAACCGGTCACGGTGATATTGATATCAGGAAAAAATAGTTCACCCTATGCTTGAGGTTCACATGTTAAAGATAAAATTTGCAGGTTTTTGGGTCTTGTTATTTGCGCTTGCATCATTTAGTTATGCAAGAGGTTATGAGACTGTTTCCGAAAAAGTGAAGTTGGAAAGCACAGACAAATATCTTGAAGTACAGATTGAACTTGGAATGGCCGAGTTCTATCTGAAAGCAGCCGATAAAGGAAATTTGGTCACATTTGACGGTGAATATGATTCAAGACATCTTGAACCAGAATTTGACTATGATCGTTCTGGAGACAATGTATCTGTTTTTATAGGTGTGGATACTAAAAGGCACTTCAAGGGTGATAAGGATCATTTTGATAACAACTTCGAAGTTACATTGAGCGAAGCAGTGGAGATCGAACTTGACTGTGAGTTAGGTCTTGGTGAAAACACTATGGATCTTACGGGTCTAAAAATCTCCAGACTAATCGTAGAATCAGGTTTATCTTCTACTGATATTGTTGTTGAAGAGGAAAATACAGTTAGTTGTAAGGTAGTAGATATAGAATGTGGACTTGGTGAATTAAGTACAGATTATCTCGGAAACCTACGTTTCAAAGAACTTGTTGTTGAAGGTGGGTTAGGGGATGTGGGACTTGATCTACGTGGATTCAAAGGCAATGGTGTTGTAGATGTTTCTGTGGGAATGGGTTCATGTACAATCATTCTGCCAAAAGATGTTGGTGTAAAGCTGAGATATGACAAAGGTTTGTTTTCTTCAGTCGATGCCCCCGGTTTTGATAAAGTCAGAAGAAATCTTTATGAAAGCGAAGGTTACGACGACATGGAGAACTTTCTGGATATAGATGTTTCCGTAGGAATGGGCAGTATTGACATACGATGGAGGTAAGAGAGACTTCGAGAGTTAGGACAGCATAATATTTATTGTACCTCCTATTGATTCTGATTATATTTAAGTGCTGACAGATTTGTCTTGAAATCGGCCCCCCACGTATTTCAAGATGCAAGAGTCTGACAGTAACAATAACACAGATTCCGTCATCAATCCTTGTGACTTGATGACGGTTTTTTTATGCCTATATTTACCAGATATACCTTACCAAGAGATACTAATGACGAAAACCAATACATTAGTGGTGTTTGGCGGTGGCAATTGGCTGCAAAACACTGAATACTGGGACCTTGCGTATTCAATCGGAAGGACTGCCGCAGAGCATGGATTTACCGTTTGTACTGGAGGGTATCTTGGAGTAATGGAAGCAGCCAGTAAGGGGGCTGTTTCAAGAGAAGGAAAATCACTAGGGATTCTTCATACTTCACCTGAGATAAAGAAACCAAATCAATTCCTCACTGATATCATCATTGCAGATGATTACCTTGATAGACTTGCAAGGTTGATGCGTTTTTCGTACAGTATCGCACTTCCCGGCGGTAGTGGTACACTTGCAGAGATCACTGTAGCATTGGCTTTACTTAATCGTTATGATAATAAACGGTTAGCTATTTGGGAACCTTTTTGGAAAGAAGCCTTATCACCTTTAATTAGGGATAATAATGTTGACCCTATGTGGATCAACAACATAGACGTTTTTTCAAATTGGCTTCATCAACTAAAAGAAGAGCAAAAAATTGACAAGAAATAAAAAGACTCTTATCTGGTTAATACCAATATTTTTTGTACTACTTATATCGATAGTTGCTTTCAACTATATTTCTGGCGAAAAAGGTGAGAGAGGAAATATAGAGAAAGAGAGGATTACGATTCCTAAAGGAGCCTCTGCATGGAAAGTGGCGGGAATACTTAAGGAAAGTGGTCTGATAAAAGATGCAAGAAGGTTTGTATATCATTTAAAATGGCGAAAGAGTGCAAATAAATTAAAGTCTGGAACCTATGAATTTACTTATTCCAGTTCCTCAAAAGAAATTGCAGATAAAATTATAAATGGTGATGAACTTGAAGTCTCTATAACATTTCCTGAAGGATGGACTGTTTATCAAATTGCTTCAGAATACATGAATCAGGGAATATGTGATAGTAGTCTTTTTGTTGAATCAATATCCGATACAGAACTTCTTTCAAAACTTGGTCTAGAAGATATACCAAGTCTGGAAGGACTATTATTCCCTGAGACCTACACTTTCAGGATGAATCAAAAGGCTGAAAAAGTTATCGAAACAATGGTCAATGTATTCCTTGAACAAACTGGACAAGATTGGCTAACCAGAACCAGAGAATCAAAAGGTGGTTTAAAATCAATTATTACACTCGCCAGCATCGTTCAAGGAGAATATCAACTAATTGAGGAAGTAGGAGATATAGCCGCACTTTATAGCAACAGGCTAAGTATTGGAATGAAATTACAAGCAGATCCAACAATCCAGTATATTTTACCCGAAGGTCCAAGGAGATTGACGCACAGAGATCTAAGAATAAACTCTCCATACAACACATACAGGTTCAAGGGGTTGCCACCAGGTCCTATAAACAATCCCGGTCTACCTGCTCTGATAGCATCGCTAAATCCACCTGACAAACCTTGGATATATATGGTTGCAAAAGGGGATGGAGGCCACACTTTTACTACAACTTATGAGGATCACCTTCAGGCGAAAAAACGTCTGGATGCAATTCGTCGTCAATATGACCGTGAAAAAAGAAATGAAGGAAAATAGTTGATGTCAGTTACCATTGATCCTCTTGCCGGTTTAAATGAAGCACAAAAAGTCTCAGTCGAGCAGACAGATGGTCCGGTTCTCGTACTAGCTGGTGCTGGTAGTGGAAAGACACGTGTTCTTGCTCATCGTATAGCCTATATCGTTAAAAAGAGACTTGCAAAACCTTGGCAAATTCTAGCTGTTACTTTTACAAATAAAGCTGCACGTGAATTGCGTGAAAGAGTTTCATCTATCACTGAAGGTGGAGATGAAGTTGCCGCCGGTACATTTCACTCAACGATGCTAAGGGTCTTAAGACGTGAATCAAAGGCATTAGGGTATCCCGGTGAATTTACGATCTTTGACAACGATGATTCAGTAAGATTAGTCAAATTGATTCTTAAGGATTGGAGTCAGGATGAATACAGTCCTAAAGCTATCTTCAGTTCTATTAGCAATCTGAAAAACGATATGGTGAGTCCTGAAGATTACGAGAAAGGGGCTCGTACACCTATAGAAAAACTCACAGCAAAAGTCTATAAAAGATACCAGGAAAAGATGAAACACTTGGCGGCCATGGACTTTGATGATCTGCTGTTGAAACCTATAGAGTTGTTCAAAAAGCACCCAGCAGTTTTAAATAAATGGAGCAATCGCTGGCGCTACATTCATGTTGATGAATATCAGGATACAAATCTTGCACAATTTGAACTTGTAAAACTTTTGGGTGGGCCTAAACCAAATCTTTGTGTTGTTGGTGATGATGATCAATCCATTTATGGTTGGCGTGGTGCACGTGTCGAAAACATCTTTCGGTTCAAAGAGACCTTTGATGGCGCAAAAGTTTTCAGATTAGAACAAAATTATAGATCAACTCAAGCAATTCTCGATTTGGCTCATTCTGTCGTCTCTTTGAGTAGTAAACGTGAAGAGAAGAAGTTATGGACAGAAAAGAAAGAGGGTAAACTGCCTGAGATTATTGGACTACCCAGCGGTTATGATGAAGCGAGAGAGGTAGCTGATCGAATCGGCAAAGAAGTGATGAGCGGCAAGAGGATGTTCAAAGATTTTGCCGTACTGTACCGTACAAATTCTCAATCAAGACTGTTTGAAGACATATTCAGAGGTAGACGTTACCCAGCGCAAGTTGTTGGTACTGTTGGTTTTTATAGCCGAAAAGAAGTAAAAGACGCTCTAGCCTATATTAAACTATGCGTCAACCCACGTGACGATTTGTCTTTGCGAAGAATTATAGCTGAACCACCACGAGGGATTGGTTCTACGACTTTAGAAAAATTGATTAAATATGGCAATGACAATAATCTCTCTATTGTTCAAGCCCTTAATGAATCTGACAAAATAGAAGGAATAGCTGCTCGTTCTGTAAAATCATGTAAAACATTTTCCGATCAATTAAATAAGTGGATTGAAGAGTTAAAGGAAAAACCTGCTTATGAAAAATGGGCTGGCGATATCCTGGAGTCATCGGGTTACTTACCAAGATTGAGGAATAATGATTCGTTTGAGGCTCAAGGTCGACTTGATAATCTTGATGCATTGATCGATAGTCTGGCTGAATTTAGCGAAAAAGAAGGAACCCTGACGGAATATATTGAACAAGCAGCATTGGCTACCGATCAAGATAAATATGACCCGAATGCTGATACAGTAAAGTTAATGACAATCCATGCGGCAAAAGGACTTGAGTTTCCGACAGTGTTTGTTACTGGAATTGAAGAACGAGGGTTCCCGTTAGAAAGTCAAGACCGCTTTACCGATTTTGATGAAGAACGAAGGTTGTTTTATGTGGCTGTGACACGGGCAAGAGAAGAACTTGTCCTGACTTTCGCTAAAAAAAGGAAAGTTTGGGGAATAGATCAGTCACGTAGTCCAAGTAAATTTTTAAAGGAAATACCATCAGAATCAGTATTATGGCTATCTGCTGCTCCAATTCTGGGAGTGCCAACGCCTGGCACAAGAATGAAAAATGAATCGCAGAAAACATTTTTATTTGAAAATCAAAGTGATAACTTGTCCTTATCAAAGAATAGTAAGCTAAAAAGTAAAAAGTTGTCCTCATCAGGACTTAAGCCCGGTTCAATAAACGTTAACCCTGATGATATTCCTGCGATACATGCGGGTGATCTTGTGGAACATCCTAAGTTTGGTAAAGGTATTGTTTTAAGTACTGAGAGATGGAAAAAAGACCTGAAGGTCAGAGTTGAATTTGACGATAAAGGCATAATGCAGATGATTCAAAGTGTGGCAAAACTACAGCCCGTAAAGGATTTCAGCTAATGTCAGGTTTTGGAAATAAATATTCATCCCTTTTGAAGTTAGTTCATGTGGTTATCCTGTTAGCTCTTTTTTCAGGAATAGCTGTTGGACAATCCAGTCGTAGTGAATCAGACTTCATTTACGCTAAAAGACTATACGATGACGGTCTTTATGATCTAGCCGCAGAGGCTCTTGAGAATTATCTGGCAACCTACAGTGATAGCCCGCATCGTGCTGAAGCCTCCATGTTGGTAGGTGAAGCCAGATGGAATGAAGATGATTTTGAAACAGCAAGAACAGCTTTTCAAAATGTAGCTATGAATTATCCAAATGATCCCCGCGCTGTTGATGCCCTATTCAGAGTTGCCGATTGTTATAGTGCATTGGGGGATAGAGAAAAGAATATTAGAGCATTACTAAGAATTCCTGTTTTTTATCCCGGTTCAGTTGAAGCACCAATTGCTTTGGTAAGAGCGGCAGAACTCCTTATCAATGCTAACAGATGGGCAGACGCTGAATCACCACTGCAACAGGTTATTCAACAATATATCCATTCTCCCCAAGTGATTGATGCAAGAATGCTCTGGGCCAAGGTATTGGCAAACAGGGGTGATTTGGAATCTGCAATAGATGAATCAGGTCGCGTTGCGGGGCAAACGGACGATATAAAGCTTGCTGTTGAAGCCTTGGGGCTACAAGGGGAATGGTATTCGCAACTTGGTCGAGATGCAGAAGCAGAAGCCTCTTGGCAGAAGATATTGACTGATTATCCAGGAGCATCTGAGAATGCATCAGCCTTAATTCGAATGGCTGAAAGAAGATTAAGAATTGGTGATGCAGAACAGGCTGAACCGCTTTTCAGACAAGCTTTAGATGCTGATTTGAATCAAGAACTGATTGATGAAGCGAATCTTGGGTTAGGTGATGCACTATTTATTTTGGAACGATATGAAGCAAGCTTGGCATTTTACAATAAAATAAGTCTGGATACGGATGAAATAAGCTTTAGGAAAGCCCTCGCATTTGAATATAACGGGCAATTAACTGAAGCTTTATTGAGGTATGAAGATATAGTTGAAACGTCTGAAAATAATGAATTAGTATCGGTAGCATTATGGCGCTCAGGAACACTTCTGGAACAACAATCAAGATATAGAGAAGCAGCTTCAACTTTTGAACGTGCTGAAATAGAATATGGTGACGACTTATTTGCTTCAGAATCCGCATACAGAAATTTACAGAATCTTCAAAAACTGGATTCTGCTGATCTCGTTAAAAAAACTGAAGAATTTCTCGACAAATATCCAAAATCATCAAAAGTAGATGATGTCGCCTGGATGCGAATAGATAGATTAATTAAATCAGGCGATAACCAGAAAGCTTTAGATGAATTAAATCGATACAAAATCAATTATCCATTGAGTGGAAATGTTAATATAGCAGATGAAAAAATTGAATTTATACAGAAGTATATGCTAAAAGATGGTGATCCAGCATCAAAAGTGACGGGATTACTAGCCGAAGTCGCAGGTGGTCTTGACCGGAATAATCTTTCAAGAAGATTGGGTGAAATTTACCTTAATGAATATAAAGATTTCAGTGCAGCTGAACAGCAGTTCAGGATTGTACTTAGTGATTCAACAATAAGTAAAGATGAAAGAAGAGAAGTAAATGTATTGCTTGCTGAATCGTTATGGCGGAAATATGAATTCGCTACGTACTCAAATAATGGAGAAAAAGTCCCATATGATGGTAATGAAGCGAATACACTTTCTGGCGAACTGATTTCAATTCTCTATGAAATTGACGATCCTGCTGATAGAGCTAACATTGCCTATCATATAATAAATCTGGGGCTTGAGACTAGAATTCAGACTGCTGATAAAATCAGATATAAGAGAAATGCGTGGCAAGCATACCTCGCTGATCATCCTTCGTCACCCCATAATGCTGAGATCCTCTACGAATTAGCTGAGTCCTTTACTTATACACTGGAAGAAGATACTGTCGGTATGGGCGAGGATCCCTCAATTTGGTACTTGGGTACGATAATCAACGAATATCCTGAATCAGAATATTTCAATAAGGCACATTTGAAATTAAGTGAAAGGTATCGTGTAACAGGTGACTCCTTAAAATCAGTAGAATATTTGAGATATTTATTGGATATCGAGAATTCACCTGAAAAGATTGAGGCAACTTTAGAACTATTACAAACATCAGTTCTGTCGGTGCAAGAGTTAGAAAAATATATTAACTGGCTTCAATACGATGCTTTTTATAATCCGGAACTGGAAAATGTCGAGTTGATCCTCCTTGACAAACTAATTGAAATGGAGAATTTCGAAAAAGCATTAGTACTTATAAATAAAATAGAAGATAAGCATCCGGAAATGGGTGCAGGATTGGTGATCAAGGGGTCACAAGTTCATAAAAATGCTTTCTTGAAAGGTCTTATATACGAAGGTCTTGACCTTGATGATAAAGCTAAAGAGAACTATCAGCTTTATCTGGCGTTTCATCCTGACGATGAGTCTGCATCAATGGCACATCTAAGGCTGGCTTTGATGCGAAAGGAGATGGGTTATACTGAATCTGCTATGAGTCACTATAAATGGCTTCTAAGCAATGCTGAGGTAGATAGCATCAGGTTATTTGCTTTCAGGGGCGCATCCTTAATCAACTTTGAAAAAGGTAATTACGAAGAAGCAAGACGTTGGGCTGAAAATGCTGAGATGAATGATCCCGAATTGACTTCATCAATTAAGTATGGCGAGATAAAGATTGTAACACTTTTGAAGATGGGACGACTTAATGAAGCTAATTCCGAAATAAAAATATTTAAGGCCAAGTACGATGGTGTCGCAGGCATAGATAATTCTGAATCCAGATTCCTTCTCGAAAAAGGTAAATACCTTTCAAAAGTAAAGAATTACAGAGAATCTGCAGATATATACAGAAGGCTTTATAAAAAATATCCAAATACCGACTATGCCGCCGAGGCTAAATATGAACTCGGTAGAGATTATCTTGAGTTAAAAAAATACGATGAGGCACTAGATATATTAACAGCTATGCCTACTGAATATCCCGGACATCCGATAATCGGAAAAGTCTATTGGGTTTTAGGAAACTACTACGTTTCAAACAACAATGTCATGGATGGTATCAGCACATATGATAAAGTTCTGAATGATTCAACGTATTCAGAAGTGTGGCCATTTGTTTTCCTGAACCAGATAAGAGCCTATAAACAAGCAGGGTTTTATGCCGGTGGTCTTCAAACTGTTCAGAGATATCTTGAGCTTTATCCTAATGCATCCGATACCTTTGATCGTCAAATGGATATCGGAACCATGTATCAGCAATTGGGGCAATATGATTTAGCCATATCACAGTTTAGAAAGATTCAACCCATTGCCAATGTCGAGGATGAAGCGGCCTGTCAGTTCTATATAGCAGAATCCCTTGAAAAATCTGGCAGACTTGCTGAGGCCGTAATTGAATACAAAAAGGTTGATTATTTAGGTAAAAGAACCAAGATGCAATGGGCTGTTACTGCTCTTTATAGTGCAGGTCGTGTTCTTGAAAGACTTGGTGAAAACGAAAATGCTATCGACATGTATGGTGAAATAGTAAAAAGAGAAGGTTTAGGTAGTCCATTCGGCAGAAAAGCACAGGAACAGATATTAAGAATTGAAAAAGCTGAGGAAGAATAGAGTATGGGTTTGATTGACGCTACAGGCATTGATTGGCTTCATCTTCATCTCAAAGAAGCATTAGCTGAAGATCTTGGCGATCGTGGTGATATTACATGCCAGGCTACCATAAATAAATCAAAAAAAGGATTCGCTGAGCTGATAGCCAAAGAGGATGGGGTACTTGCTGGATGTGATTGGGCAATAGAGTGCGGCAAGCTTACAGAACCAGCAGTTGAATGGTATTTCATTAAAAATGATGGCGATAGAGTAAAAAAAGGCGAAGTTATTGCTCAGGTTAATGGTTCAATGGTTGGAATACTTATCTCGGAGAGAACTGCACTTAATGGTCTCGGTCACCTTTCTGGAATAGCTACATTTGCCATGAAAGCTAATCTGGAAGTAGAGGGGACACGGGCAACTGTTATAGATACCCGTAAAACCTTTCCTGGTTGGCGTATAGCACAAAAGTATGCTGTCAGGATGGGTGGAAGCGCTAATCATCGAATTGGTCTGTATGACGAGATTCTGATTAAAGAGAATCATATTGAAGCATCCGGCGGTATAAAAGAATCCATCCGTGATTCGCAAGAGTATAGAAAAGACAATTTGAAGGATAATCCACCAATTGAAGTTGAAGTAGAAAGTATTACTGAACTTCATGAAGCATTAAAAGAAAATCCGGAAAGAATACTGCTTGACAATTTTTCAATAGATAAACTGGTTGAAGCAGTAAAGATAACCGACGGTAAATGCATTTTAGAGGCATCCGGCGGAATTACAATGGTGAACCTGAGGAAAGTAGCAGAAACAGGTGTAGAACGTATTTCTATGGGCGCAATGACGCATTCTGTAACACCACTTGATCTGTCACTATTGGTTAAAGGTAATTGAATAATACCAAAGGGATTATTATGAGTAAGCAGCATTCAATAGGTAGTTTCACATTTGTTCTCCACTCTCACCTACCTTATGTCCTGTCGCACGGCAATTGGCCTCATGGAATGGTATGGCTAAGTGAAGCAGCCGCTGAGACTTACGTACCGTTGTGGCGTGTTTTTAATCGCATCAGAGAAAAAGGTCAGAAGGCAGCAATTACAATTGGGGTTAGCCCTGTATTGGCTGAACAACTCCGTGATCCAGTGTTTAAAGATGAATTTAATCACTACCTGCAGATGAAACGCGAAGCAGCTGAACTGGACAAAGATGATTTTGAGGAAAAGGGTGAAGTCGGTTTAGCAAAAACCGCACAATTCTGGATTGATTACTATAGAGACATTCAGAAAGACTTCAAGGGATCCCTCAATCAGGATATTATAGGAGCATTTAAGGAGCTTCAGGATAGCGGCACAATTGAGATTATTACCTGTGGTGCAACACACGGTTATTTACCTCTTCTGGGTACAGAAGAAGCTGTAAATGCTCAAGTAGAACTTGCCGTTAATTCCTATAAAAAATACTTCGGACGTGATCCAAAGGGAATCTGGCTACCTGAATGTGCTTATCGTCCTGGATATAAATGGACCAACCCGACCGATCCAGATGCTGAAGGATTCGAAAGACAGGGTGTTGAAAAGTTCTTGAAGAAGCACGGTTTGAAATATTTCATTATTGATAGTCACCTGCTTAAGGGCGGAAAGGCTGTTGGTACATATCTCGCACGTTTTGAGGGTTTACGTCAACTGTGGGAACAGTCACAGCAGGAAAAAGACAAAGAGTTCAATGTAGCTGAAGAGCGCGAACCCTATCGTGTTTACTGGGTAGATGGTACCGTTGGTGATGGTGATCCAGTCGGGATTCTGACTCGTGACCCAGAGACAAGCCTCCAGGTATGGTCAGGTGAGTATGGATACCCAGGTGATGGAAACTACCTCGACTTCCATAAGAAGCATTTCCCGGGTGGACACCGCTATTGGCGTGTTACGAGGGCAAGTGCTGATCTTGGCGAAAAAGAAGAATATAACATTGACAAAATAGAGGGTCGTGTTCAAGAGAACTCTGACCACTTCTTAGATCTCTTAAAGGGAGTGTTGGAGAATTCGGCCACAGACGTCAATGAACGTCAAGTAGTTTGCCCCTTTGATACGGAATTATTTGGGCATTGGTGGTTTGAAGGTCCAAGGTGGCTGGAAAATGTACTAAATCAGCTGAATGATTCTGAAAGTATTGATATCGCAAACGGTAGCGAATTAGTCACAGGCACAAAAGAAGCGCCTGTTGTCGCGTTACCTGAGGGGTCCTGGGGCGAAGGTGGATTTCACTACATCTGGCTGAACGAAAAAACAGAATTCTATTGGCCATTGGTTCATTCGTGTGAAAAACACATGACTGAATTAGCAAGAAAATATGCTAATACAGAAGGCGAACTTAAAGAACTGCTTCAACAATTGGGACGAGAATTACTCCTTCTCGAATCAAGCGACTGGCCTTTCCTGATTAGTACAATTGCGGCCGCGGACTATGCAGAAATCCGAATTCGTGAACACCATAAAGATTTTGAATTCCTTAGAAGCCTTGTGGATAAAGTCGCGGATGGAACAGAATTAAGTTACGATGAATTAACAAGGTATACGAAGATAAAAGAGCAAGACAATCTTTTTGATGACCTTGATATTTCGATATGGGCCTGATAAGGGGTAGCCATGCCTGAAATGCGTCATGATCCTTTGCAACGCCGTTGGGTTGTTATTTCACCTGAACGTGGTAGCCGTCCAACGGATTATCTTGACTTTGAAGAAGAGGTTGAAGAATATGATCCTTTTGCAGAGGGAAATGAAGGGGAGACTCCCCCTGAAATTACAGCAGTAAGATCGAAAAACAGTAAACCTAATGGTCCCGGTTGGCAAATCAGGGTTTTTCCAAATAAATACCCTGCATTTAAAATTGAAGGTGACCTCGATAGGCGTGCTGAGGGTGTTTATGATGCCATGAATGGTATCGGCGCGCATGAGATGGTCATTGAGACACCTGAACGAAGAAGTGATATTTCTTTACTGAATCCGGAACATGCATTTAACCTGGGAAGGACTTACAGGGATAGAATCATTGACTTGATGAAGGATAGGCGTATGAAATACGCTCTCCTTTTCAGAAACCATAGGAAAATGGCAGGCGCAAGTTTATCCCATCCCCATTCACAAATTGTAGCCACAGCCGTCACACCATCATCAATAGCCAAAGAGCTGGAATCTGCAAGAAGTTATTTTCTGCAAAAAGAACGATGTATCTTCTGCGATATTATTAATCAGGAACGAAAAGAAAGACATAGAATCGTTCATGAATCTGACAAATTTATAGCTTTTGAGCCCTATGCCAGCAGGTTCTCTTTTGAAACTTGGGTTATGCCCAAATTTCATCAACATGATTTCCGAAACTTATCTGATGATGATATGCACGGCTTTATGGAAACACTTCAAATTACCTTACAAAAATTAAGAGTCGCCTTAAATAATCCTCCATACAACCTTGTGCTGCATACTAGTCCAAATACAGAAAGTTTTGCCCCTCGTCCTCAATACTGGGGAACGTTATACCATGACTGGCATTGGCATATCGAAATACTCCCTCGTTTAGGTAATGTCGCCGGTTTTGAGTTTGGAACGGGATTCTTTATTAATTCTACACCTCCTGAACAGGCAGCTGAAATCCTTCGTAGTGCAATGATATAGGGTGAAGCATGTCAAAATGCATACATATCGTTTCAATGGACGTCCCATATCCACCTATTTATGGTGGCATTATTGATGTATTCTATTGTGTTAAGGGATTTTCAGATGCTGGATATGATGTGCATTTACATTGCTACGAATATGGTAGAGGTGAGTCTGAACCATTACGGAAATACTGCAAAAGCGTCTCACTCTATAAGCGAGATATGAGTGGTAAACATCTTTTGAATGCGAAACCATTTATTGTCGCAACCAGAAATTCAAAGGAATTATTAAAGAATCTTGCTAAAGATGATTATCCGGTTCTTCTAGAAGGTCTTCACTGTACTTCAATACTTAATAAACTGAATAAGACCAATAAGCACATTTGTGTAAGGACTCATAATATAGAGCATGAGTATTATGACAGGCTTGCAGAAGTAGAAATCAATGGAATGAAAAAGGTGTTTTTTCAATTCGAAGCATTCAAGTTAAAATATTATGAAAATATTCTAAAGAAAGCAGATAGTATTGCCGCAATATCAAAAACTGACTATAAATATTTTTCCTCAAAATATCACCCTGTCGCGCATGTTTCAGCTTTCCATCCCTATTCAGATGTCGATGTCAAACCTGGATTAGGTGAGTACGCACTTTATCATGGCAATATGACAGTTGGTGAAAATATAAATGCAGCTTTATTTCTGATTAATGAAGTCTTTTCAAGGATCGATTATCCATTTATTATTGCAGGTAATAACCCTGACTTAAGAATTGTAAATGCCGCTGAAAAACTAAAGAATGTCTCTTTAAGAGCAAATGTGTCAATGGCCGATATAAATGAGTTGATTCAGAACGCACAAATTAATATCCTTCCAACTTTCCAGGCTACAGGGATTAAACTGAAACTTCTCGCTGCACTGCATAAAGGTAGGTGGTGTATTGTAAATACGCCCATGGTGGAAAATACTGGGCTTGAAAATCTGTGCATCGTTAAAGATCAGCCAGCTGATATGATGGAAGCTTTAGAAGAATTTAGTAGTATAGAATTTCCTGAAGAAGCTATTTTGGATAGAAAAGAAACACTTTTAAGCGAATTTGGAAACGAAACAGGTATAAGGGAGCTTGTAAGGCTTCTATATAAATAGGTTTGGAGAGTGGAATGAGTAATCTCATTGATGGTAAGGCCGTTGCAGCTCAAATCCGTGAAGAGATTCGTGTTGAGGTAGAAAAAAGAGCTAAAGAAGGACGTAAACCGGGTTTGGCATTTGTCCTTGTTGGTGAGGATCCTGCGAGTAAAGTTTATGTAAATATGAAGAAAAAAGCCTGCGAAGAAACCGGAATAGAATCACTGATCGTAAGAATGCCGGCTGATACTGATCAAGAAACGCTTCTTGCAAAGGTTGATGAGATCAACAACGATGATCGTTACCACGGTTTTCTTGTTCAATCCCCAATTCCAAAACACCTCGATGAAGAAGAAGTTGTCCGTGCGATGGACCCTGTAAAGGATGTTGATGGTTTTCATCCCTATAACATGGGGCTGCTGGCCTTGAATCAGCCTACTTTTGTACCTTGTACGCCAACGGGCGTGATTGAGCTTTTGGATCGGTACGATATTGATCCATCTGGTAAAGATGTCGTCGTTCTTGGTCGAAGCCACATCGTTGGCATGCCAATGGCATTACTTTTAGCTCGTAAGGCAAAAGGTGCAAATGCTACTGTCACAATCTGCCATAGCAGGACAAAGAACCTGGCTGAGAAAACAAGAAATGCAGACATCTTGATTGCAGCAATCGGCGTTCCCGAATTTGTTAAAGGCGATATGGTAGGGGATGGAGCAGTTGTCATTGATGTCGGAGTCAACAGAGTAGAAGATCCATCAAAGAAAAAAGGCTATCGCTTAACAGGTGACGTAGCATTTGATGAAGTCGCACCAAAAGCTAAATTAATCACTCCTGTTCCCGGTGGAGTTGGTCCAATGACGATAGCGTTATTGTTAAAAAGCACCCTATTAGCTGAAGAAATGCAGTATAAAGCTAAAAGTAAGTAGTATGGTCATAATAAGTGATTCCTAAACATAAAACCCGCTGAATGCGGGTTTTATGTTTAGAAGACTTCTTTTTCTACCACAGCCGCATATTGCCGCCTATTAACTTCAGTAACGTCTTATCGTCCTTCTCATAGAAATCAGCCTGTAAACGTGCTTCATGCACCCAATCTAGAATATCATTGTAGTTTTCTGAGTCCGGTTGGATATGAATTCTGTTGGTAATCAACCAATCGGATTTTTCAAGTATCTCACGTAATGCTTCTTTATCTGCTTTTACAATAAATCGACATTTCATTTCTGAATACTCTTCAATCGCATCAGTAGAAAAACTGCGAGCGAAATGTTTCCAGCCCATATTAAAGTGTACTTGACCCGGAACAGCATTGATAACTGCATCCCAAACCGGTAATTCTGTTGGATTCTCATTTTCTACAATAAATCCAGCATCTTTTATGACTTCAATCAATGCGTCTTTATTGGGATTAATAGATCCCTCATGTATCCATTTGTCAGGATCGTTCAGCTTTATCCAATTAATTCCAAGATCATGATAGATTTCGAGAGATGTTGTGTCTGCATTTTGGAGATTGTCAATTGCTAACGAGATAAAAGTCGTTGCTTTACCGTAGTAACTATTTCCGCCAACTTCACTGAAGGATTTACCGGCCTTTATCTTTTTATCATTTCCAAAAGCATCATAATACCTGTCAATGACTTCAATGTTCTCAAGTAGCTCATCTTTTCCAGTCCCAACTTCAATTTCCAATACAGGTATCATGAGGCCATGTTCAAGGTTTTTTCTAATCAAGGGAAGATCAAGCGCAGGTTCACCAGTCGCGATATGAAAAACAAATGGATACCCACGGTGCCAGATGGTTCTTTCATATAGCTGTTTATCAGCAATTGGGGTATCATGGGAAGCAATTGCTATCATCCAGTCACGGAATGTTATCAATGTACCTTCAATCGCTTCAGGATGAATAGTTTCGTACCGATCCTCTTTGCTGTGGTAGAAATCATGGTTTCCGCTAGATGAGCCTGTAAATGCAGGAATTCCCAAGTTGCGGAATGGTGCATGGTCACTGGATTCTCCACCCCAGGCACGACCTGAACTGATTAATTCCTGACGTTCTACTGGCAAACTATCGTACCAGGGATTCCATATATCAAATAAAGCGTCCGAACCGCCCAAATTGGTTTTTCCACTGCCACGACCGCACATATCAAGGTTGACGTAGTTGATGTAATCGTAACCTTCTGGTAATTGTGCGGCAAAAGCACGGCTACCGAGCAATCCTTGTTCTTCAGCGCCCCAGATACCAAAAACAAGTGTTCTCTTTTGTGGATGATTAACAAATGTTCTTGCTAGCTCCATTATTGTCACAGTACCAGAACCGTTATCGTCAGCGCCTGGATAGACGTGTCCAAGGGCGTTTGGTCCAGCGTGATCCCCGTGTGCACCAACAAAAATAACTTCCTTACTGAGTTTCGGATCTGTCCCAGGAACCATTCCCACAACGTTATAGCCAAAAGCGTCTTTTATCTGGTTCATTTTAACGTTAAAGGTCATCTCTTTATCTATTAGTAACGTATTTGGACCTTTTCCCAGATTCTTCTTGTACTCCTTTAGACTAATTCCACTTTCAGCAAGCAGGTGATTCATCACATGATCGCCCACGTATCCAACAGGAATATCAGGATTATAGGCTTTTTCATTGATTGTTGGACCATTAATGGGGAATGCTCGGTCATAAAAGAAAACGGCTACTGCGCCTTGTTTAATGGCTTCAGGATATCTATAACTTCGGCCTGCCTCTTCATTCCAGTCTTGTCCTTTTACTGCGGGATTTCCTCTGAATATGATTACAATTCTTCCTTTTACATCAACATCAGCGTAATCATCCCAACCTTTCTCAGGTTTGGTAACACCACGACCAACAAGAGCGACAGGAGCGGTTACCTTTCCACTACCACTATTACCACAGATGATATAATCATCACCCAGTTGATACTGCACTTTACCAAACTCAGAATCGTTTAGGGTGAGGGAGGATTTGATCTCTTCAGATGCAAGCTGTGAGTAGGGAACAAGCATTTTGTCATTAAGGAAAGGTTGCAATCCCCAATCAGTAAAACGGTCCGCTATCCATACAAATGCTTCATTTCCTGTTGGTGTTCCAGAACGACGTCCTTCATAGAGCTCTTCATCGGCTAAAATCTTCAGGTATGCCATAGAACTATCGACTTCGACGGGAAATGAACCGTATACTGTTGAAACTGAAATCAATGTGGCGAGTAGAATCAAGAAAAGGTATGAACGGGTAATCATCTAGAAATCCTCCAGTGTAAGACCTTATGATAAGGAAGAACCAATAGGGTAACAAGAGGCATTTAGACGTTGACTTGAAGTAATAGATGCATTACGTTTATCGGTCCTTAAAAGAGAGGCTGTTATGGTCAAGGAAGCAAAGGTTGTGAAAAAGGAAAAGAGTGAGGAAGCACGACCACGTAGAAGGTCTGTCTCCGATAGAGCGCTTTTTACATGGCCTTTTAGCAAAATGAACTATATTTTGCTCGGTGTTGCAGTAGCAATAATTGGCCTTGGTTATATATTTATGGGTATTGGTCCGTACGATAGTTTTTCTTCGATGACAGTATCTCCGTTACTTCTTGTCATTGGCTATATCGTTGCCGTACCTTTGGCGATCGTTTATAAAGAAAAAGAGAAGTAAGAATATCGTCGGGCGATTAGCTCAGCTTGGTTAGAGCGCTGCCCTTACAAGGCAGAGGTCACTGGTTCGAGTCCAGTATCGCCCACCATCAATGGGATCAACTTAATTGTTGGTCCCTTTTTTTACTCTTGTCATCCCTGCATTGTTCTAGCAGGGACCTCGGTGTTGATTTAGTATGTTGTCCTAGAGGATATCCGAAAGCCTGGCTTTCGAATGATTAGCGTGGATAAAACTCAGGTTTCACCATTGATAAGTGACTCTTATACAGAAACCTGGAGAACGAAATATCAGGTGATATCTACGAGTAATTAGAATATATTAGTAATACCTAACTATAACAATCAATGGAGAAATGCCATGACAACAGTAAATGTCTACATAACTTTTGATGGAAATTGTATGGAAGCATTCGATTTCTATAAATCAGTATTCGGTGGAGAATACCTTTCCGTAAATACTTTTGGTGAAATGCCACCTCAAGAAGGAATGCCGGAATTATCAGACGAAGAAAAAGGAAAGATCATGCACGTTTCCCTGCCAATTGGCGGTGAAACAATCTTAATGGCCAGCGATAGGGGTTCATGGGGACCGGATGTTGTCGTTGGAAATAACTTCTCTATTTCCATTTCTCCTGCAAACAGGGAAGAGGCTGACCGTTTATTTAATGGGCTTTCAGCAGGTGGGAAGGTCACAATGCCGATAGGCGACATGTTCTGGGGTGCTTATTTCGGATCATTCACTGATAAATTCGGTATTAACTGGATGGTGAATTACTCAGAACCACAATCCTGATTCTAAAGAGAGATTTAGAGCACAAGACTCTCAGGTGCCTTGCGTTGGCAGGGTAAAAAAATTACTTTATGCCCGCTTGAAACAGTTAAGCAGTACGGAGCAGTAGCTCAGTTTGGTTAGAGTACCGGCCTGTCACGCCGGGGGTCGCGAGTTCGAGTCTCGTCTGCTCCGCTAGAAGCCAGAATCGTAAAGATTCTGGCTTTTTGTATTCAATAGGACGATATTATGTGATGTCATTTTGTTCTGAATTCATGAGATTAAAGTAGGAAATAATGATGGAATCATTCAAAGAAAAATTTAATGATGTTATTAAAGAAATCGCGGAAATGGATGAGAGTCAATTCATTGAATTTGGTCAATCAGAACTGGTGATAAAATTTATACATTCTTTATATGGAGAAAAATATGATAATAAAAATATTTATGAAGTATTAAAGTTTAAAAAGTACAGATTAGCATTAATTGCTTCTATTAGAAATTATATAAATAATAGTTATTCTTTTGAAGCAATCACTGAAGATGGTCAAAAGATATTTATTTCTCCTTTTACAAAGCAATATTCAGAAGGAGTTATTTTACTTCAAGGAAGAGAAAGATTTTCAGGCACTGTTTATTTTTATGATAAGGGCGAATTGAGAATTGCTTTTACCAAAAGAGAAATAAAAAACAAAGATGATGTAGAACTAGAAGAAACGGTATTTATTAGCCTAGAGGATGCTAAAAGAAGGTTGGAGGATGAAGATAAAGATGGACATATAAGTGGATTTAGGGAACTCAATGAATTAATAGAGAATGAAGAAAAGAGTGAATCAAAATATCAAGAATATTTTAATACTCATCCATGGGTATTTGGACTGCAATATTCGGAAATTAATTCTCATAAAAATCTTGATGATGAGAATATTCCTGATTTCATTGGAAAAAGAATAAAAGATGATACCTATGATGTTTTTGAAATCAAACAACCCTTTAAAAACATATTTAAAAATAATGATAAGTTTAATTCATTTTTTTATGAGTCATATTCTCAAGCTGAGAGATATTTAGGATTTATTGATAAAAATCTAGACTATCTTAAAAATGAGAAGAAATTAGATTTTCATTCTGCAATATGTCATTTAGTATTAGGATATAAACTTTCAGAAGAACAAATGAATGAAGTAAGATTGAAGGAAGCAATGAATAAAAGAATAAAGATTTATTGTTATAACGATATATTACATATGGCAAAAACTATAGAAGAATTTAAAAATAATATTATGTAAGATGAGTTTTATCTCCAGAGCACCAGCCTTCGTGTATTGACCAAATAGGCCTATAAAGCTACCTTCGGAGGATGTCTGTTTTGAATGCTTGATCGTTCACCGCAAACTGATTCAGTTCTTTCCAGCCGGGGGTTCGATCGCACCAGAAAACAGTTTGACTACTATCGATGAGGTTGAACAATGGCTAACCGTTCATCTAAAGATTTCATGGATGTTGAAGCTCGTTATGGTGCTCACAATTATCATCCATTACCTATTGTAATTGCCAAAGGAGACGGTGTCTGGGTAGAAGACCCCGATGGCAACAAGTATATGGATTGTCTCGCAAGCTACAGCGCATTGAACCAAGGATACAACCATCCCAAAATCATGCAGGCAGCGATTGACCAGATAAAAACGGGTGTAACCCTTACAAGCCGCGCATTTTATAACACGAAGCTCGGCGATTTCCTTAAAATGATTTGTGACATAACAGGTCATGATCGTGCATTACCGATGAATACAGGCGCAGAAGCTGTTGAAAGTGCCATTAAGATGGCCCGCCGTTGGGGTTATCAGACAAAAAATATTCCTGATGGACAAGCTGAAATCATTTGTTTTAACGGGAATTTCCACGGACGCACTACAACCGTCATCTCTTTCTCATCCGATGAAGACTATAAAGTCGGTTTTGGTCCCTTTACACCTGGTTTCAAGCTTGTTGACTACGGCGATATTGAAGCATTTGAGAATGCTGTCACCGATAACACCTGTGCAGTTCTGATTGAGCCGATTCAGGCTGAAGGTGGAATCCTGATCCCACCAAAAGGTTATTTGCCAAGAATGGCCGAAATCTGTAAGGAGAAAAACATTCTCTTTATGGCTGATGAGATCCAGACTGGTCTTGGTCGTACAGGTAAAATGTTCGCAATGGAACATGAAGGTGTTCAACCCGATGTCTATACTCTTGCAAAGGCTATTAGCGGTGGTTTTATGCCGGTCTCCGTAGTGACAGCCAATAAAGAGGTCATGGATGTCTTTACCCCGGGAACACACGGTTCCACATACGGTGGTAATCCACTAGGTGCAGCAGTTGCCATCGCCGCACTAGAAGTATTGCAGGAAGAGGATCTTTGCAAAAAAGCAACAGAAATGGGTCAGTACTTTGTTGATAGACTCAATGCAATCAATAGCCCGCATGTGAAGGAAGTACGTGCACGCGGAATGTTGATCGGTGTTGAGATTAAAAAGGAAAGTGGCGTTGCCAGACCCTTCTGCGAGAAACTGAAAGAATATGGTATTCTTGCAAAAGAGACCCATGAGAGCGTTATCCGTTTTGCACCACCCCTAGTAATTACTCGTGATGAAGTAGACTGGGCGATGGAACGTATTGAAAAAATACTAACTACGGATGCTCCGGTCTAATAAAAAAATAAACGAAATCACTTGCAATATTCCGAGTGATTCCTTTTATAATGTGTACCTTCGATTGGCGCCAAAAGAAGGCTTTTGGCGCCATTGTTGTGTTTGATAAGACATTTTCGATTAGGTATTGTTATAAAGGGTAGTGCCATGAATCGTCTTCACACATTTCACGTCAAGCCATCATTCCCCAAAAAAATAGAGCGTTTACAAGAGATCGCCATGAACCTTCATTGGACATGGGATCACGATGCTATTGATCTTTTCCGTCGACTAGATCAGGAACTATGGCGAAAAGTTGACCAGAATCCCATCAGAATGTTTTCCGAGATCAAGCAAGATAGGTTGGAAGAAGTTGCAAATGATGACGCATTTCTTTCACATCTGAATCGTGTTTGGGAAAAACTCGGCACCTATAAGAAAGACAAAGCCTGGTACCAATCTGAGCACAAAGAAGACTCCGATATGCTCGTTGCATACTTTTCTGCTGAGTTTGGGATACATGAGTGCTTGCCGATTTATTCAGGTGGTTTGGGTATTCTAGCAGGTGATCACCTTAAAGCTGCATCAGATATTGGATTACCGCTTGTTGGTATAGGACTACTTTACCAATGCGGCTATTTTCGTCAATATCTCAACGCCGACGGTTGGCAACAGGAATACTATCCAGTATCCGACACATTCAATATGCCAATTGAGCTTCTAAGAGATGATAATGGAAAGCCACTCCAATTTGATGTAATGGTCGGTAGCCACAACGTAACCGTTCACATCTGGCAGATTCTTGTAGGTAGGATTAAGCTTTTACTTCTCGATACAAATGTATTAAGCAATCACCCAGAAGATCGTCAGATTACTGAAAACCTGTATGGTGGCGACATTGAAATGCGAATAAGGCAGGAAATTGTACTGGGTATTGGTGGAATGAGGGCTTTGAACCTTCTGAACATCAAACCAACAGTCTTCCATATGAATGAAGGGCATAGCGCATTTCTGGCGTTGGAGAGAATTCGTCAGTTAATGGCTGAAGAGCAATTGACCTTCAAAGAAGCCCTTGAAGCCACTCGTGCTGCGAATGTTTTTACAACTCACACGCCAGTTCCGGCAGGTATTGATAAGTTCGGTCAGGACCTTGTGACGAAGTATTTTCAGGAATTCTGGCCTCAGCTTGGTCTGGATAGGTATAGTTTCCTTGCTTTTGGTGGTGCTGACCCAGATGACCCGAAATCGCCTGTTAATATGGCAACACTTGCGATTAACTTATCTGCGTATGTCAATGGTGTCAGTAAACTGCATGGCGAAGTTAGCCGTAAAATGTGGCATCACTTATGGCCGGAAGTAAGTGCATCTGAAGTGCCAATCAATTCAGTTACAAATGGTGTGCATGCAAAAAGCTGGATTTCACCAGAAATGATTCAACTTCTGGATCGCTATATAGGCCCTACGTGGCAGGAAAACCCGAACAATACAGAACTATGGAAACGTGTCAGATCAACTTCCAACGAAGAGTTGTGGCGAGTTTGTGAAAGATCCAGGGAAAGATTGGTCGCTTTTGCAAGGAAACGTCTACGTGAGCAACTGTCACGACGTGGAGAAAATGCAAAACGTATAGAAGCAGTTGGTGATGTCCTTGATATGGAAGCTTTGACAATCGGATTTGCCAGACGATTCGCAACCTATAAAAGGGCAACTCTACTGTTCAAAGACCCGGAACGACTGATAAAGATTCTTACAAATCCTGAAAGACCGGTACAGTTGATTCTGGCCGGTAAAGCTCATCCAAAAGATGAGCCGGGCAAGAGAATGATCAGGGAAGTGGTTCACTTTGCAAGAGATGAACGTATTCGTAAACATATTGTTTTCCTTGAAGACTATGATATTAATGTCGCACGGCATATGGTTCAGGGTTGTGATGTATGGTTAAATAATCCCAAACCTCCAATGGAAGCATCAGGTACAAGCGGCATGAAGGCAGCAGTTAATGGTGTTCTGAACTGTAGTACCTTTGATGGTTGGTGGGCAGAAGCTTTTGACCCGGAAATTGGCTGGACCATTGGTCATGGTGAAACGTACGAAGATTCTGACTATCAGGATAAGGTAGAATCTGAACTACTTTACGACATGCTTGAAAAAGAGATTGTACCGTTATTTTATGAACGTGATAATTCGCGCTGTCCACGTGGATGGACTGAAACTGTAAAACGCATGCTTGAACAGACTTGTCCTGTTTTTATTACCACGAGAATGGTAAGCGAATATGCGGACGAAGCATATGTACCAAATCACAAGCGCGCTAAGAAACTACTCGCTGATAATTGCCAACGAGCAAAGAAACTTAGTCATTGGCAAGAAGAAATAAAGGCTGAATGGAACCATATCAAGATTGAATCTGTGACCGTTGATGATTCTAGTCAACATATTGTTGGTGATAGGGTGGAAGTAGTAGCAGAAGTTCACCTTGGAAAAATATTACCGGAAGATGTGAAGGTTGAAATCTATCACGGTGTTGTACATGCTGACCGTGAACTGAATGGTTCAGAAAGGTTGCCATTAAAATTAAACGGAGAATTAGAAGAAGGCACTTATAGCTTCAAGGGTGAAGTTGTTTGTAGTTCTTCGGGCGTATATGGCTTCTCTGTACGCATTTTGCCGTCAAATCCAGATTTGAAAAATGAGCTCGACCTCGGCTTAATTACTTGGGAAGAATAATATTTCTGTTTCCTGAAAGTCCTTGACGTATTAAATTGCTATCAACTAAAGCGGGGAGATTGCTACAGTTGAGAGCAGGCAATACTTTACGCGGTAAAAAATGGAATATTGAGTTACAGGACTCTATACTGATGGTTGATAATAAAGCCGTTCAGAAAAGTGACAGTAATGCGGTGGCCACAAAGAAACCTCGAACTCTTGCTATGAGACGATTGGCCGTAGAATGGGCACCCTTCAGGAAGAACAAGGGCGGTGAAGAAGGGCTAATAAAAAAGATTCTTAGATCTACACCCTTGTTCGAAAAATTATCGACTCATGATTGGCGTTTGATGTCTGACCTTTTTCATATTCGTGAATATGTTAAAGATGAACTTATTTTCGAAAAAGGTACTCCCGGATTAGGGATGTATGTAATCGTCAGTGGTCGTGTCAGAATTGCAACTGAAGAAGATGGGGAAGAGGTAACACTTGCGATTTTGACAGATGGTGATTTTTTTGGCGAAATGTCGTTGATTGATGAGATTGAAAGAAGTGCTTCAGCAGTTGCAGATTGTGATACAAAACTCGTTGGCTTATTCCGTCCTCAGTTGCAGGAATTAATGACCCACCGTCCAAGACTTGGCATCATGGTGTTTGAAAGACTCTCGCAAATTGTGGTTAAACGTTTAAGAGAATCTAACCGTATGCTGTCACAAAAAGTGAGTGATTATGAAGCACAGGATGAATAATGAGTGAACCGGTTGGAAGCAGTAATACTCTTGAAAGAAGAGCAAATCCTCTCTATCGCAAGATAGTTATCTCAGCGTTAGTCATTGGAATCGCATACAGTTTATTTAAGATTTTTCCCAAAATTCAAGATCTTGTCGTCGTTCTAATCATTTCTGTTGTTTTAACATATATGTTCCGACCAATAGTCGCGAGTCTGGATAGAAAAGGAATCCCCCGTCCAATCGCGATATTGGCGATATTTGCTGTATTTATTGGTTTACTTGTTCTTGGTATTAATTTCCTAGTTCCAGTGCTCATTGATGAAATCGGTTCTTTGATCGCAAACATTGAACAGATTGATGTTTCCGGGGTCCGTGATTCAGTCTCACTATGGTTGGATGAGAGAATACCTGGTCTTTCAAAGAGCCTTGGGCTTGAAGGGGCACAGGTTCAGGACTTTGCTGATAAATTTACAAATACTATTGCTGGATTCCTTCAGCAGTCACTTTCAATTCTTGCTGGTGCAGTCAATGTACTGTCGCTCTCCATTGTTGTACCGTTCCTGATATTTTTCCTTCTAAAGGATGGCGATAAACTTTCACATAACCTCGTAAAAAGAGTTCCCAATCGTTTCTTTGAAATGACCATGTCACTGACGCATCGTATTAACACACAATTGGGTAACTATATACGTAGCGTCCTGCTCGAGTCTTCCATCGTTGGAGTCATCGTATGGGGTGCATTTGAGGTAATGGGTCTTAGGTTTGCATTAGTATTAGGTATCATAAATGGATTATTAAATATGATACCTTTCTTTGGTCCCTTGATAGCCTGGGTGCCAACAACACTTGTTGTACTGCTAACTTATACTCCAATAGGTTGGGGCTTATTCTGGATGGTAATTGTGCTGGTATCAGCGCAAATGATTGATAATATATTCCTTAAACCCATTCTAATCTCACGATCAACAAGTGTCCATCCAGCGACAGTATTGATTGTTGTACTTATTGGAGGCCGTGTTGCAGGGCCAATAGGAATGTTTATTGCCGTTCCGATGTACTCGATTATTTATGTGATTGTGGTTGATCTTTACGATCACCTTAAAAGCTACAGGATCATCTAGGATACTCCCATTGGGAGTCAAAGTCCCATTGGAGTTTTTTGAAATAAAACTTACCTTCCCTCATGGACAAAAAACAGATAGAAAAGAGTTCATTTCCGATCCTTCCGCTCCATCCTTCGGTAACGGAAAAGCTATTCTACAAAAAGAAGGCTTGGGAAAAAGTATTTGATCTAGATGACAAAGATTGGACTGGAAAACCTCCACAACCATCTCTGGGATCATCTATTGCTCATGTGCTTGAATTTCTATCACCCATGTTTAATGCCAACCTCGCATTGGACTTGGGCACGAGTATGGGGTATTCGTCCTACGTATTGGCTAAAATTGTTGGACCTGAGGGTAGGGTCCTTACTGTTGAACGAAATGAAAAACTTGCCAAAATCGCCCGGGCTAATTTCAAAAAAACAGGAATTGATAATCGCATCGCCTTGATTATGGGTGAGGCCACAGAAGTAATTAAAGATCTTAAAGGACCATTTGATCTTATATTGCTGGATATAGACAAAAATGAATACTTGGATGTCATCGATTCCATTATGACTCTTCTCGCGCCAGGTGGGCACCTTATCACTGATGATATCGGGTTTATATCGCGTGAATTTCCACAAGATTTGAAAGTATTAAGTACTCACGTTGCAAGATTTATTCAGGTTATTTTAAAGCGACCTGATCTGGAACATATGTATATCCCTTTGGGCGACGGCATATTAGTCAGCAGAAAAATTGCAGATGGTAGTGAGAATCAACTTGCCTTATTTTCAGCGAAGAAAAGTATGACAAAAAAAGAGAATGTTAAAAAACAAAAAGTTATAGAAGTAAAAAAAGAAGCAATTGAAGAAGAGAAAGAACTGTTAGAAAAAAAAGAACCGGTTGAAGAAGTCAGTCCAGAACCGAAGATTGAAAGAAAAACAGCTAAAAAAAGACCAATGCTTGATCTTTCAAGCTCTGGAATCGAACCTAAAAAGAAAAGTGATGCACTTGGCCCGGTTGAATCTTTTGATCGTGATACATTTAGAAAAAGAAATCTGGCTGCAGAAAAGAAAGCAAAAGAAAGCGGAAGAGCACCAAGAAATCTGGCTCAAAGCCTGGGTAAACTTCCCAATAAATAGACTATTTATAAGTGAGTTATAAAAGATGGATAAAACACCACAACCATTTCCCGGCGAACCAACTGTCAACCTTGAGCTAGCGATAGCACATCAATTGACTGAAGAGGAATACCAGAAAGTATGTGATCAGCTGGGAAGAACGCCTACTTACACTGAACTTGGTGTTTATTCTGTGATGTGGTCAGAACATGCCAGTTATAAGAATTCCATTAGGGAGCTGAAGAAACTCCCCCGTGATGGTGGACGGCTATTAGTCGGGGCTGGTGAAGAAAACGCCGGTTTAATTGATATTGGTGATAATCTTGCTGTCGCCTTTAAAATTGAAAGTCATAACCACCCCTCAGCAGTTGAACCTTACCAAGGTGCTGCAACAGGTGTCGGTGGAATTTTGCGTGATGTTTTCACTATGGGCGCAAGACCAATTGCCTCAATGAATAGCCTGCGCTTTGGTGATCCAGGTGACGAACGTGTCAGATTCCTCTTTGACGGTGTTGTTCGAGGTATTGCTGATTATGGAAACTGCATAGGTGTTCCTACTGTTGGTGGTGAAGTCTATTTTGAAGAAGCTTATTCAGGTAATCCCCTTGTAAATGCAATGGCCGTAGGCATTGTTGAACATGATAAATTTATGAGTGCTGTTGCTGATGGACCGGGTAACACTGTGATTTATATAGGGTCAAGAACCGGTCGCGATGGTATTCACGGTGCTACGTTTGCTTCCGAAGAACTGTCAGAAGAATCCCAGAAACGAAAAAGTAATGTTCAAGTAGGGGACCCATTCACTGAAAAATTATTGCTTGAAGCAACACTTGAACTTTCAGAATGTGATGCACTTGTTGGTATACAGGATATGGGCGCTGCCGGACTGACATGCTCAAGTAGTGAAATGGCTGCTAAATCTGGAACCGGTATCTTCCTTGATCTTGACAAGGTGCCACGTCGCGAAGACAATATGACACCGTATGAAATCCTTTTAAGCGAATCACAGGAACGCATGCTCCTCGTTGCAGAAAAAGGACGCGAACAAGAGATATTTGATATTGTCCGTAAATGGGATCTGGAAGCCTCAGCCGTTGGATATGTTACTGATGATGGTCGTATGAAGGTTCAGATAGACGGTATCCTTGTGGTTGACGTCCCAGTAAACGAACTTGCACTTGGTGGTGGTGCGCCTGTTTATAAACGAGACACAAAAGAACCTGCTTATATCAAAGCTAAGTCTGAGATGGAGAAGTTAGAAGAACCAACAGATTTTGTTAAAGCAACGATTGAACTATTATCAAGCCCAAACGTTGCTAGCAGAAGGCACGTGTTTGAGCAGTATGATCATATGGTACGTGGAAATACCCGCATTATGCCGGGTAGGGGAGATGCCGCTGTTGTTCGTGTTCCTGGAACGCAAAAAGCGCTTGGAATTTCCACTGACTGCAATGCCAGATACGTTTACCTTAATCCAAGACAAGGCGCAGCAATGGCCGTGGCGGAATCAGCAAGAAATGTTGCTTGTTCTGGCGCGAGACCACTAGGTGTAACAAACTGCCTTAATTTTGGAAATCCATATAAACCAGAAATGTTCTGGATGTTTAAGCAAGCTGTCGCTGGTATGGGAGAAGCCTGTCGTGTGCTTGAAACTCCAGTAACCGGTGGTAATGTATCTTTCTACAATGAAAGTCCAACAGGGGCGGTTTATCCATCCCCAACGATCGGTGTTGTAGGTCTTGCCGATGACGCATCAAAAACTGTTGGAATGACGTTTACAGAAGAAGGTCAGGCAGTTTATCTTATCGGATCAGGTAAGGTAGGCTGGCCAGGAAGTGAATGGCAGGCACTCAAAAACGGCTCACCTTCCGGTACAATCCCTGATTTCAATCTTGATGAAGAAAAGAAGCTACAGGAATTACTCATTCAGGGAATCAACAAGGGCATTATTACAGCCGCACATGATATCGCAGAAGGTGGCTTAGTTGTAGCTATTGCAGAGATGTCCGTTTCCAATCCTGAAAACCGTATCGGAGCTTTGTTGGAACTTGAAGATGCATCTGCGTTAAACCTCTTCGGAGAAGGTCCCACAAGGGCAGTAGTATCTGTTCCTCCAGCAAATATTGGCGATTTTGAAGAGCTGGCAGAACAACTTGAGGTTCCTGCTGAATGGATAGGCACGACTAGCAAAAATGGTATGGGATTCCGAAATGTATTCAGCATGATGCTGGATGAAATTGAAGATGCTTATATGAATGGTCTTGGAAGAGCACTGGGGATATAGTAGAATTAATTGATTGTAGATTAAGCCCGGCATTGTCCGGGCTCTTTTTTTATATTGCGCTATTCTAACTCAATCTTTGGGGACAGGTATTTGCAGGGTCTAAATGCATCAATAAGGCTGTTCTTTTGGCCACGCAACACCATTAAATGGATCATAAATCATGATCCTAATTATGGTGTAATGCTCATTGCGATGCTAAGTGGTGTTACAGCTGCGATAAGAACCAGTGCAATACATGGCCTTCATCCGATTCCAGATTTAATCGATATACATCCTTTACTTAGTGATATTATTGCTTTCGGCATAGGTGCATCGGCCAGCTTACCGATGAGTGTTGCCACAATTTCGCTTTATGGCGGTACACTGGGGGTACTTTTACTATTTGCCGGTTCAGCAGGATTATTGATTATAGGATGGCTCTTGGGAGGTGTAGGTAGATATCAGGAGGTTAGAGCAGCTCTTGCCTGGTCGTTTGTACCATATACATGGTTATTCCCGGTTTGGGCGATCTATTCATTAGCAAATTCTTTCGAACTAAGGCTAGCCAGCTTCTCTTTTGGTACTTATTTCCCCTGGGAGGTTGTCGGTAGTCTTTCTGTAATGCTACTCATAGATTATCTGGTAAGGATATTTTGTCTCGTCTGGTTAGTTTTGAAACTTTCTGTAGTTTTAAGGACGTCTATAACCAGAACCATATTTATTGTTCTAATCTCTTTCTTACCACCCGCAATCCTACTTGCGCCGTGGCAAAGTTTCAGCTTCTAAGGATAAAATGAAATACGCTAAATCAAGTATTACAGGCGAACCTACAGGGAAAACACCTAATGTCTTTTTCCAGATAATCACAAAAATATTTGGAACAGGCCTTTTTAGCGGCTATTTGCCGTTAGCTCAAGGAACTGCAGGTAGCTTAGTATGGGTATTTATTTGGATACTTTTTGTGCCCGACAATCTTTGGTTCGAGTTAGGTATCTGTATATTCATAAATCTTGTAAGCATTCCAATCTCCGGATGGGGAGAAAGAATGTGGGGGCATGATCCTGGCAGGATAACAATAGATGAATTTGCGGGACAGGCAATTGCATTGATAGCAATTCCAAGAGAACCTCTCGCATTGCTTACAGCGTTCCTGTTTTTCCGCCTGTTTGATACATTTAAACTGAAATGGGTTAAAGAGAACGTTGAGAGTATTAAAGGGGGATGGGGAGTTACATTGGACGATACAATAGCCGGCATCATGGCAAGAATATGTATGATACCGACTATTTATCTATTGAAGCATTTTAATCTAATTTAGTGCAAGCTTTATGACTGCCATCGCAATAAGGTGGTGTTTTTGTCTGTTTACACATACAAAATGCAATTCGAGACCGTCTTTCCACTTCAACCTTAAGTGATTTTAATTCACTTTTTTCACGATGAGTTCCATCACAAAAGGGTTGATTGGAAGAATGACCACACGTACACCAGTAATAAGTACCCGGTTCACAATCGTGGACAGAAGGGCTATAACCAGCGATTATTGGCTTTGAATCTTTCATCCGTCATCCAACAGTTAATCAATCCTGTCAAGCTCTAAATCAATCAGTATTGTCACTTCTTCACCAACAAGCAGATTGCCGGCTTCAAGTGTCTTGTTCCATGTCAATCCAAAATCTGTTCTATTAATCTTGGTTTGGGCACTGGCGGCAATTTTAGTAGTACCCATAAAATTGATCGGATCGGATGGACCATCTACATCAAGAGTGACTTCTTTTGTGACGCCATGCATTGTTAAAAAGCCATCAACCTTAACCCCATCACCTGATCGTTTGAAGTTTTTAGCGACAAAATTGATTTCAGGGAAATTCGCCACATCAAAAAAATCAGGGCTTTTCAAGTGGCCATCACGTTTAGCATTTTCTGTATCAATAGAACTAGCATCTATATTTACAATCACTTTTGATGCTTCAATATCCTGTGGATTGTAGCTAATCGTTCCATCATAGGCTGTAAATTCACCCCATGTATTGGTAAGTAAATGCTTTACCTTGAATTTTATCGTTGAATGTGCCTTGTCGAACTTCCACTCGGCTGCATTTACGTTAAACGACGCGATCAGTAATACTGAAACCGCTAATAGTGTAATCTTCTTCATTCTTTCTCCAATTCTGAACTTATCTGTTCAATGATTTAGCATGTATTCCCAGTTTTTTACAGAGGTTAGAAAATGTTTCAATCTCTGTTTCATCCAGGACTTTAAAAACATTATATATCCGGCTCAAATGATCTGGCAGTATCTTTCGAATTAGGACGTCACCTTTCGCACAAAGACTAACTAACATTTTCCTGCGATCGTTAGGATCAGGGTGCCTGCAGACGAGTTCTTGTTTTTCAAGATTGTCAATAACTAACGTTATGTTACCACTACTCTTAAGAATCTTTTCTGCTAATTCTCCGTGTGATAGGGAACCGTGATGAAACAAAGCTTCCAGAACTCCAAACTGACTACCGGTCAATCCATCGTTAGATATTTTGTCATTTATAATGCTCTGTACAGATTCAGATGCTCTAACCATCCTTACAAAGGATTTTAGTATAACCTTTTCCGTATGGTTTAATTCGTTCAATGTAAAATACCTCGATGTTGAATTGTTTAATGTTAAGATATACTAACATTATAGTTAGGTCAACCTAAATATCGCATTCAGAGAGCAAAAAAGCCCCAACCCAGAGGGTTGGGGCTAAACTGCATATTTTCTATACTATGCGTTCATGTCAGACCATTTTTTAGCCATCTGACTGAAGATGATAAGAGCAATAATAGCGACAACACCAATTGCTGCCAACGGGAACCAGATGTAGTAATGAGGTGTATAGGTATTCCATAGAATGGTTGTAACTTCAGAATTTGACATGCTTAATACATCTTGAAGTTTAACCATTGCTTCTGGTCTGGTTATACCAATCAATTCAGCCAGTGAAGATACTTTTCCGTCCCACAAGGCCAACTTTTCAGCACCTACTTCAGTATGTTGCAGGAGATACTTCTGTGCAAGTACGGACTTATCACCATAGTTGCCGTAAAGATGCCCGGCTAACATTGATCCAGTAAAACCACCTATACCTACAGGAATATTCACATAACCGAGGTAAAGTCCTTTTTTCCCGGGGGGCGCAATCAAACCAAGGTATTCGTTCTTTTTTGGCCCTGTAAGCATTTCACCGAAGGAGAAGAAGGCAACACCTAGTAAGAAAACGCCACCAATAGTTGTTAACCCAGCAACAAGAATACCGCATGTGGCCACAAACATACCAATGACCATTGTCTCAAGTGTTCTCATTTTTCTAACTGCCCAGGCAGTTGGAATCATGAAGATAACGATGAGGACAGCGTTGAGGTTGAGTAATATTTCTTGTGGAACTTGCAAACCCCGTACTGTCTCGTGGGCCCATCTATCTGGTAGAATACTATTTTGAATGCCATGAGCCAATGATGAACTATCTACCCAGTCAGTGATGAAGTTTGGATGTAGATCCCAGAGCTGATACATCATCAGCCAGAAACATGACATGATAAGTAACCATGCGACCAATCTGGGTTCAGCAATATTCTTCATAGTACGGACAAAAACCTGTATTGGGCTTTCGGTTTTGTCTGCTCCAGACTGGAAATCCTTGAATGTGAAGAGCATTCCATAGTTTAGTGCAGTGATTGCGGCACCTGTGAGGAATAGAATCTGCCATGAGTATTCGGTACGTATAAATGCAGCCAGCATCGGTGCGATTGCTGCACCAACGTTTACAATCCAATAGAAAATACCCCAGCCAACTGAGGAATTGTCTTTCGTAAGGTTCTGAGCTAAGGAACCCTGCAAACTTGGTTTAAAGAAGGCAGTACCTGTCGCAAGTACCATTACAGCAATAAAGAAACCCCAGAAAGATGTCATGAATGCCATCATAACATATCCGGCGATATTCAGTGTAATAGAAAATGCCAGCGTCTTTTTATATCCGTATCTATCGGCATAACCACCTGTCATCATAGGCAGGATGGATTGGAATACAAACCACCAGGCGTAAATATGACCTTTCTGAACCGCAGTAAAATGGAGGCCGTGAACTTCATCGGCCTGCATGATATAAATGGCTACAACACTACGGATGAGGAAGTAAGCCATACGTTCCCACATTTCGATACCGTTGAGCATCCAGTATCCTATGGGGAATCCAAAGAAGTGAAAACTTTCTTCCTTCTTGATGTTAGGTATTTCAGTCATAAGCCTGATGTTCTCCTGTATATGATTTTATTTTTGATCGAAAAATCAATCTAAGCAGACATAGGGAAGGATACAAGATAGAAGGAGATGAAAGTAATTGATATGTAAATGCAATAAATCCAGTTATTCTTTTAATTATCTTCTATTTAGAATAATCGAAGGTAATAATACTATTATAGAAGTTGTTAATCCCGCAAATATTGGACGAATACCAAAAGGATAATCCGATGTATGACTTTGATAAAATATCCAGAAGGTAGCAACAAGACACGACAATATCATTGATAAAAATACTGCTTTCCCATTCAGATTACTTTTTCGAAAAAGACTCAAACCCAGGGGTAACAATAAAACCGGTGTTCCAATTGAACCAAGATCATGCCATAGGTCAACAACAGACTCTTTCCATATTGCTAAAACTACTGCTATGGCATTGGATGCAATTAAACCATATTGGACGTATTTTACATTCCAATTTGACGAATCATTTCTGATCCTTTGGATAATATCTCTTCCTAAAGTCTGAGCCGCCAGAAAACTGTAACTGTCAATAGTAGACATGACGATAGCAATAAGTGACAGGATAAATATGCCGTATATCCCTACAGGAAGGAGTTCTTGTGCCAACAATGGGAATGAAAGAATGGGGTTTATGTTTTCAGATAGAATAGCTCTTGCATATAAACCCGAAAAGGTTGTGGTAGCATCAAATATGATCCAGAACAGTATGGATAGTAAAATTCCTTTTTTTGCGATCTTTGGCGACTTTGCAGCATAACAACGTTGATAAAAACTTGGTTCTACAAGGGTCGCCAGCGCAATTATATACCAAACTGCAATAGCAGACCAGTGAAGGCCGCCATGCCATTGAAAATGGGTTTTAGGGATATTCTCCTGAAGGAATGTAATACCACCATAATTTACTACCGCAAAAGACAATAGGACCACAAATCCAGTGAACATCAATACAAACTGGATAACATCAGTCCTGACAACAGATTTAAATCCACCAAATGCAACGTATACAGTTGAAAAGAGTGCGCCGACGATTAACCATAAGAGAAGTGTGCCACCGAAAAATGCTTGAAGTAGTAAGCCCAGCATTAAAATGTACGCAGCTGGTACAGTTACAATGAATAAGATACTTGCTCCAAAAACTGCTGGGGCTTTTCCGTAGGCTCTTTCAAGTTGATCGGGAATACTAAGTACTTCACTATTTCTGGCTTTTCTAGCTATAAATATTGCAAAAATGAATGCTGCTAGATAGTAGGGAACACCAAACACAAGCCAGTTACTTATTCCATATAGGAACGAATATTCACCAACTCCAAGAATCCCTCCATACCAGGTGGACACAAGGGTTGCAATAAATGCAGGTAGACTTAGTCGTCTTCCGGCAAGCAGGAAATCAATTTCACTTCCTTCTGCTTGTCTTCTGGTACGCCATGCTATACTTAAAAGGAAGGCTAGATATCCCAAAATAATAGTGACATCCAGCCATCCTAGTTTTAAAACAGGTAACATTATGCCCCTGCTACAAGTTTGCGATAAGTCTTACAAAAACATTTCGATCTGATCCCACAAAATACTGATTGCCACCATTCCATGGATCATAATATCCGGAAGTTTCGTACTCGGTATTGAATAAGTTGTTTACCCTGAACGATAGTACCCATTTTGCCAGAGGCAGGGTATCGGGCAGTCTGTAGTTCAGAGTTGCCCCAACCAAAGTATATGGATCAATAGAACGATTATCATCCTCAGTATTATCGAGATATTGGCGACCAATAAGGCGTGTATCCAATTGTGCGGATATTATTCTGTGGGAATATCCAACACCTCCAGAAAAGACATATCCTGGGAACAATGCGATTCGATTGTCACTCAGATCAATCTCTGAAGCTTGCATCAAATCCCAGTCCATTTCATATGTTTTATAATCAGTCAGTTTGTCATAGGAAAAAGATGTATTACCCCAAACAAACAATCCGTTTCCCGGTTGCCACTCTATTTCCAGTTCCAGACCTCTGTGTACCGAACGATCAGCATTATCCTTTACTGGCAGGCCATCATCGTTTACACCACCGCTATTTATAATCTCATTTTTGAAATCCATCCAATATGCATCAGCTTTCACCCTGAATGGCCCCTCATTGAAACTGCAACCAACTTCAAAGTTGATTACTCTTTCTGGATCAACTTGCGGGTCTGACCATTCAATATAGTCTATAGTTCCATTTGAACGGATGGTGTCGTTCTTTGCAAATAATGGATCTACACCAAAGTCATCAGGCGCATCCCAATCGTTCCAATACTCATGATCTGAGGGTGCACGGTGAGAGATTCCTGCACTGACAAATAAGTGCGTGTTTTCTTTCAAAGAATAGCTTGCACCCAGTTTTGGATTTAAAAAGAGATAATCCGTATCAAATTTGTTTATTTGATCGGCGTTGAAGTTTGCAACTTCTTGCTGTTCGAAACTATAAAATCGATATCTAAGTTCTGCATCGGCGATTATATTCAAACGGTCGCTAGCGTGGTATAGCTCATGGACAAACAGACCACCTTGCTGTATTTGGCCTTTATACTGATAGTATTTGTCGCGTGGTGTGGCTGTTACAGGCAAATCTCTACCCCATAATACATATCCATAATGGTCACTGCCAAAGAATTGTATATCACCACCCAGTTTTAATTCACCGTTATTGTGTTTCAGAGAAATACGGGGTATCCATCCATAATGGTCTTTGGTAACCCACTTCTGGTTGATAAAATCAGTTGAAGAAATTGTGTCGCCATTTATTACATATCCAGGTTGATAACCAAAATCTATGACGTCTTTGTCATCTTTGAATTGCTCATAATAGCCTTCTCCACGAATATAGAAAAAACTATTTTCTACTGTGACTTTATCGCTGTACCACCATTTATGATGAATTTCGTAATGTGGCTGAAGAAAATGATCAAGAGTATTCTCATATGTATAGGGATTGTGCCGTCTATTTTGTTCTATATCGGCTTCACTTGATGCATTCCAAGCTGCATGTGTTTCTTCTTGCCCTCCGTAGACATTAAAGCTTAACAGGTTGTTTTTGCCATATCGTGAACCAGAGAGGAAATAACTCCAAAGATCAGCACCCGATCGATCACGATACCCATCAGTCTGAATTTGTGAAAACCGTCCATAAAAACCATAGGTGTTTTTGATTAGACCTGCATTATATGAGGTACTTAATTTTCTTGTATTATAACTTCCAGCACCCATTTCAACTTCCATTCCAGGTTCTTCAAGACCGGGTGTCTTGGTAATAAGATTCAATGAGCCACCAAATCCTCCGGCACCAAATGGTGAAAATCCAACACCCCGTTGTAGCTGAATATCTTGAATGCTAGAGGCGAAATCGGGTGTGTTAACCCAGTATACCTCGCCGTCTTCAGGATCATTAAGTGGAATGTTATTGATTGTAACACCAATCCTTTTCTGATCAAAACCCCTGATTTTCAAATGTGTATAGCCAATGTTCATTCCAGTTTCAGAATGTGATATAACACCAGGCATTGATTCAAGTAGGGGGGGGATATCCTGTGCGTAATAATTCTCTCTTATCTTGTTACCGTCGATATTAGAGAAGGATACAGGTGTGATACCGGTTTTTATTCTGCTTGTAGAAAAAACTACGTCTTCGTTCTTCAGAATCATTGGTTTCAAATAAATCCGCACATTTTCGCCGGCTGCAACATCTACCTTTGTGATGTGAAAACCAATGTGGCTTGCAGAGATTAAATAGGAAAGGCCATGATTTAATCCAGTAAATACAAAAGCACCTTCGCTGTCTGTCACATCTCCAATTTCACCATTGCCAAGCAGAATATTGGCATTCTGGATAATCTGGTCTGTCTCAGCATTAAAAACAGTTCCGCTGATTTCGGCGGAATGTGCTGAAATAGAAATAGTAAAGAAAAGAAGTAAAGCTACAGGTTTTAATAGATTTTTAAACATCTACCCATCTCCATATTAAAGAGAGGGTAATGGGGAAGGGAACTTCATGCCTATTGGCATGATCCGCCAGACTCATACCATACTCCCTACGCCGGCATTACCCGGATCAGGTTCCACGGGTCTAATCTCAGATCCAGTATTCTGGATCACCCCGGAACGGCTGACTAATAATAGTCAACTTTTGCACGAATGACAAGTGTATCTTTAGAGTTGTAGAAGTGGTGTGAGGTTAGATATACAGGTGTGATTTTACTTTCACATTGGTCACAGGTGGCTTATTGAATTTTGAACAAAAATGGTCGAGTAGCGATTATGTATTGCTCTATGGAGAAACCATGTATAGAGGATTATCTTATTGTTTATATGATATATAAGAGTTTTCCTGTTTTACAGAGAGTCAAAATACAGTTATTTGGCGAGTATCTTGCTATATACAAATCGAGTTGTTGGAGTCCCAAGATATTTTAAGGAAATAAAGGGATAATATTTTGGTCAGATCATTCTAAATTACTAACTTATCACTGGCCAAAGTATCCCATGGGAGAATAAAAAATGAAGTTTAAGATTCTGATTACACTGCTGATGACCTTCCTGATTGTTCAGCTTACTTATTCACAGCCACCACAGCCAGTCAGTGAACCGGTTGGAGATAATGGCCTCGTGGATTGGAGTAGCCATGTACTTCAGGCAAAGGGAATCGCCGTTCAAGGTGGCGTTGGTGGTCGAGCCGGTCAGATTCGTGCGGCAGAATTGGATGCATTAAGGCAGATTCTGGAAACCGCAAAAGGAATGCGTTTAACCAGTGAGACGACGGTTGAAAACTTCATGCTTTCGTCAGATGTTATCCGTACACGAGTTGAAGGCGTTGCAAGAAATTTTCGCAGAAAAGGTGATCCTGTTTATATGAGTGACGGTAGCATTGAATTGACAGTTGAGATGAATCTTGCAGGAAGCGGTCAATTTTTCGATGCTGTCTATCCTCTTCAAATGGGCAACATGAATCCGATTTATACGACTCAACCACAACAATCTTCATGGGTTTTTTCCGGATTGATAGTTGATGCACGAGGGCTGGGTGTAAGACCTGCCATTTCGCCTCGTATCCTTACTGAAGATGGAAGAGAAGTTTATGGTAGTGGCTATGCAAACCGTGAATGGGCCATTGAATATGGAATGGCTGGGTATGCAAAAGACCTTGAGGCCGCAAAACTTGACGAACGAGTTGGCCAGAATCCCTTAATTGTTGATGCAACAAAGGTAACTGGTTCCAATAGAACAGATGTTGTTATTGCTGACAGAGATGTCAGAAGAATCCATACAGTGGAAAAAAACCTGAAATTCCTCGAGGAATGCCGGGTAATAATCCTTGTAGACTAAAGGTGATAAAATGAAGCGCTTTCTTCCATATTTGGCCATAGTAGCACTAGTAATAATGATGACAGGTTGCGGTCCAAAACCTGTACAAAAACAATCCATATTGGACTCACCAGATTACCATTTGAGCCAGGGCCTGAGACTCCTTGATAGTGGGAACACTGCTGATGCTGAAATTGCATTTAATCGTGTGTTAGATTTGGATCCCGATTATGCTGAAGGATTCAGTGGAATGGCCCTTGTTGAAGCTGCAAAGGGTAATTTCTCCAAAGCAAGAGAACTTGCCAATGAAGGTGTAGGAAAAGCCAGAGAAAATACTTTTACATGGGCTGTTAGAGGACGCGTGAAGAGTCTTCAACAAGATGGTGATGATTGGGCAAAAAAATCAGATCGTGACTTTAGAAAAGCAAACGAATTGGATGAAAATGAGGAATTAGTATATTATTGGTGGGGAATAAGTAAGACTTTCCAATATGACTATGACGAAGCATCCAGACTTTTCTCAAAAGTTATAGAGATGAAGGGCGAATATGCTCAATCCGCAGATGAAGAGTTTGCAAAAATTCAACGAATCCTTCGTGCAGCACCTGGAAGTAGGGTGGGTCAACGGATAGCTTTAATGGATAAAATCGACCGAGCGGACTTGGCGGTATTGTTTTTGGAAGAATTGAAGTTGATAGAAGTGTTGGAAAAGAATCGTAAGGTTGAATACGATACTGAATACACTCCACCAGAAAATGGACAGCCAAGGTTTATGGCAAAAAATTATAATATCAATAGCCTGCCGGTTGATGTTGAAGGCCATTGGGCACAAACATGGATAAAGCAGATTCTTGAAACTGGTGTTATGGAAGTTGGTCCTGATAATAGATTCTCGCCTGATCAAAAGATCACAAAGGCTGAATTCGCACTATTTATCCAGAACATCCTTATTGATATTCTACATGATGAAAGCCTAGCGACAAAATACATTGGTGAAAATGCACGATTTGCAGATATGCGCAGTGGTACTGCCGTATACAATGCTGCAGCACTCTGTATTGATCATGGGATTATGACAGGTAATCTAGACGGCACTTTTGCGCCTTCAGACACAGTGAATGGGGCTGATGCTTTACTGATTATCAGATCTTTCCAGAATTATTTAAAAATGATATTTTGATAGTACAAGTTTAAGAAATGTTTGGAAAGCCTCTCAATGGGAGGCTTTTTTTATTTTTAATAAAAAAGCATCCTTTCCATTCTATATAATTATAGAATCCTGATGAAGTAACAACATCTATCTTGAGGTCATAATGGAAAAGCATTCTTTTTCTTCAAATTATTGTATTATTGGTCTCGAAATAAAGAATGTTCAATCTAAAGTCTTTCTATTATCAGGATTTACTTTTTTTCTAATTGTACTGTACTTGCTTGTATTCTACTCATTTAATGCGAGCATGCCTAACATCAACGGCACTGTTGAACTTGCTGGTTCTCTTCTTGCAATATTATCTGGTTCAGTATTTTTAACTATGTTTTTTTCACTGGGTAGAGTTTCATTTCTGTTTTTCAGTATTGCCTTCTTTATTAATGGAAGCGAAGAATTTTTCCATTCGATAATATTTTTTCTATTCAGAAACAATGGGTTCTCTGAATTTGCAGGCACGCTTCTGCCAGGAACATATGCCACGGGCAATATTTTGATGGCAACTGTGCTTTTATTAACTCCAATTCTTGAACAATATATTTTAAATAGTCACAAAAAGAAGAGAGATATAATTCTATTATCTGCTGCTTTACTAGCAATAGCTATCGTTGCTAATCTGGCACTATTCCTTATACAACCTACAATATTCACTTTGACAGACTCTTTTATTGCTAGACCCTTCGACCTTTTCTCTTCTCTCATATATTTTGCTGTTTTTATTCATTATTTCCGTAAGATAAAAGAGAATGATTCTATCATTGTATGGTTCTTATTATCCATTAGTGTTTTATTTATCAGTCAAATGGTTATGGGGTTTTCTAGTCAGATCAACGATAAGGCCTTCAGTATTGCCCATTTTTATCATGTACTAGCTTACATTTTCCCACTGATCGGTTTTGCACAATTTCAGGTCTCACTCTTATTAAATGAAAGAGAAGCAGAGAAACGATTAAAAGAGAGTGAAGAAAGATATATGATGGCCCTTTATGGGGGAGAACTGGGCACTTGGGATTGGAATATTGATACTGGTGACGTTCAGTTTAATAAAAGATGGGCAGAAATGATTGGCTATAATCTAAATGAGATTGAACCTAATGTTTCAAGTTGGGAAAAATTGGTTCATCCAGATGATATGCCAGAAGTGATGGAAGTACTGAATAAACACCTTGAACAAGAATACGAATACTATGAAACAACTCATAGGGTAAAACACAAAAACGGAAACTGGATTTGGGTGCTGGATAAAGGTAAAGTCATAAAAAGGGATGAGGAAGGTAATGCATTACGTGCAACAGGGACTCATCTTGATGTAACAAAGCAGAAACTTGCAGAAGATGCTCTTAAGAAGGAAAGAGACCTTTTTACTACTGGCCCTGTGGTCCTATTCATTTGGAAAAATGAAGAGAATTGGCCTGTTGAGTTTGTATCCTCAAATGTCGAACAAGTGCTTGGATATAAACCATCAGATCTTATGTCATCAAAAATTATATATGAATCAATAGTACATCCAGATGATCATAACAGGGTGGAAGAGGAAGTTGTTAAAAATACAAATGATAGAGTTAACCGTTTTGAACACGAAGCCTACAGACTTGTCACAAAAAACAAAGAGATTATTTGGGTAAGCGATTATACAAATATTATATATGATTCCGATGGAAATGTGACGCATTATATGGGATATGTTTTAGATATCACTCAAAAGAAAAAATCAGAACAACTTGAGCGTGAGGCAGAGAAACTCAGAATTGCAAATCAAATGGCGGCTACAATTGCCCATGAATTCAATAACCCGTTAGCCATAATTAAGGGAAATATAGAAATGGCTGAAATGGTAGAAATTCCGCCTGAAGCAATGAAAAAAAATAACAAAACCGTTCTGAAGCAAGTTGAAAGGATGAAAGAGCTTGTACAAAGATTGCTTAACATTGATGAATTAAATGAAATTCATTATGCAGCAGGAACTAAGATCCTTGACCTGAATCCAGAATCAAAGAAAGAATAAATACTCCATTTGCCTCATTCACTCACTAAACAGCCTCTCTATTGCGAAATGCATATCATTTACTATTGCTCATAATTTTACTAGATTATCTAATAATGATTATTAGGAATCATTAGTAAATGGGAGCAAACATGATCATCGCAATTTCTTCATCTGGTAATTCAATAGAATCCATGTTAGATCAACGATTTGGTAGATGTGCCTTTTTTGTCATTCACGATACGGAAACCGGAAAAGTTACGTTTCAAGATAATTCAGAAATCAGTAACTATTCTGGTGGTGCTGGTATTCAGGCTGCTGCAAAAGTAGTCGATGCCAACGTACAGGTTGTTATAACTGGTCATTGCGGTCCCAAGGCATTCAGAGCACTTAATGCATCGGGGGTGAAGGTTTATACTGCTTCAGATTGCACAATTGAACAGTCAATTGCCCAGTACAACAATAATGAACTTCAATCGTTGACATCTCCCGACGTTGAAGGTCATTGGAAATAGCCATGAGAATCGTTTTCGCAAGTGGAAAAGGTGGTACAGGTAAAACAACTGTTGCCACTAACTACGCCGCGTTTCTGTCTAGAAGGGGTATTTGTACAACTTTTTGTGATTGTGATGTTGAAGCCCCCAATGGACATATCTTTCTGAAACCTGAGATTGAAATAAAAGAAGAAGTATTCTCGAAGGTTCCAATTGTTGATGCTGGGGCATGCAATTTATGCGGAAAATGTGGTGAAATATGCAATTTCTCGGCAATTGTGGTTCTTCGAAATAACGTACTGACTTATCCCGAGCTTTGTCATTCCTGTAATGGTTGTAATCTTGTTTGTCCAGAGAATGCAATTTCAATGCTAAATCGTCCAATAGGTAATATTGAGTATGGAAAATATGAACAGATAAAGTTTTTATCTGGACTTTTGACAATTGGAGAAGCCAGCGCAGTACCGTTAATCAGAGAACTAAAAAGTAGAATACCAAGCAGCTCAACAGTTGTTTTAGATTCTCCTCCAGGTACTTCCTGCCCGATGATTGAAACAATCAAAGATGCCGATATGGTCGTTCTTGTAACTGAACCAACTCCTTTTGGACTTAACGATCTTAAGCTAGCAGTCGAAACAGTACGAACCTTTAGTTTGCCATTTGCTGTGGTAATTAACCGTTCAGACATTGGGGATAATGGAGTTCTGGATTATTGCGATTCTGAAGAAATCGAGATTATTGCGGAAATTAAATACTCTCGTGAAATCGCAAAAGCCTATTCGCACGGGATCCTGGCAATTGATGCAAGTGACGGAATGAAAGCCGAATACAAAAACCTTAACCATAGAATCACTAAATATTATGACAGCATTTCTATGAGTGTGAGTTATGACTAACCACATAAGAACTATTGTAATCGTTAGCGGTAAAGGTGGAACAGGAAAAACTACTATCGTTTCTTCTTTTGCATCACTGGCTGAATCAATAGTACTTGCTGATTGCGATGTGGACGCGGCAGACTTACACCTATTGCTAAAGCCTGAAATAAAAAAAGTAAACCTCTTCAGGGGTGGAAAATCGGCCGTTGTTGATTCTGATACCTGTATCGGTTGTGGATTATGTGAGGAACAATGTGATTTTAATGCCATAAAACTGTCACCAGATAGTAAACCAATTGTTGACAAAATATCCTGCGAAGGTTGCGGCGTATGTGAATGGTTCTGCCCTGCGGAATCTATAAAGTTAGAAGAAGAGGATTCTGGTGAATGGTATATATCTGAGACAAGGTTTGGTCCTATGGTACATGCCAGACTTGGAATAGCAGCGGAAAATTCAGGTCGATTAGTCACTGTGGTTAGAAATATGGCTCAGGGAATCGCTATGGCCAAGGAAAAGGACTATTTGTTAATAGATGGTTCGCCTGGTGTTGGATGCCCTGTAATTGCCTCTATTACAGGGGCTGACTATGCATTAATAATTACTGAGCCAACCATGTCGGGTGAACATGATATGAAAAGGATAGCAGATTTAACTAAACACTTCAATATAAAAACAAGAATTTGCGTGAATAAGTATGATTTAAACGAAGAGATAACGCAGAAGATTATTGAATACGGAGAGAATTCAGGTAACACAGTCATAGGGAAAATTCCTTTTGATCATGATGTCACCAAGGCAATGGTCAAAGGTCAAACTATGGTGGATTTTACAAACAATTCGACAGCAGAAAGTATTAAGGATCTTTGGAAAGAAGTGGTTGCTGAATTGTAATAAATACAGGAGGTTGTCATGCCAGGATTTGATAAAACAGGACCCGAAGGAAAAGGGCCAATGACAGGTGGCGGAAGAGGAAAATGTGGGTCTGGTAGAAGAACATTTGGTTCACAAAAAGGAGTTGGACAGGGTGGTTCGCCTCTGGGTGGTGGAGCTGGACGTTGCTGGGGTGGTGGTCGCGGGAGAAATGCGGCATCCGAAACTCCTCAGAGTGTAAATGATCTTTCTTCTTATGCTGAAGAGCTTGAAAAGGAGCTAAAGGCAGTTAAAGAAGAGATCAAAAAGAACAGCTAATAGTTATTCGTAAACAAAGGCAGGGTATAGAGATGAAAACGAGTCAGGGGTGCAAGCCCTGTTTGTTTAAAAACGCAACATCATTGCTGGACGATCTTGTTAAAGATGATGTTCTAAAAAGAACACTAGAAGATAAGATTACAAAATACCTGATTGACGCAGATTGTAGTAATACTCCTCCAGTTCTATATAATGGTATCATTGATAAAATTTTACAAAATACCAATACTATAGATCCTTATAAGGACGAGAAGGTTAAGCAAAACATCTTAGCACTCTCATTAGAACCTTATATGAGAGAAAGGGTTGAAAAAGCTGAAGACAGCTTTTCAGAAGCTGTAAAAATATCAATTGCCGGCAACTCAATTGATCTTGGTGTCTACGGTAAATCAAGCAATAAGGAAATCAAGGATCGTATAGATGAAAGCCTTGAACATGAACTTGATACAAAAACCATTGAAAGTTTACGATTTGCTATAGACGAGGCTTCAAACATAGTGTTCATCGGGGACAACGCAGGCGAAATTGTTTTCGACAAAATCCTGATTGAGGCACTTGACCCATCAAAAGTTACCTATATAGTTAGAGGAAATCCGGTCCTCAATGATGCGACATTGGATGATGCAGTTCAAGTAGGGATGGATAAGATTGTAAAAATAGTTGATAATGGTTCCAGTTATCCGGGGACAGTATTAGATAAATGTTCTAAAGAGTTCATTTCTTTATTTCGGAATGCTGATCTTGTGATATCAAAAGGACAGGGGAATTATGAAACTCTTAACGAATCACAGAAACGCATCTTTCACCTCTTTAAAGTAAAATGTGACGTTATCGCTGAACATTGTGATAAACCTGTTGGAACATTGGCTATTATTGACTAGCTGATTCGCAAGTGATAGATTTGTTCATCGACAATAACAACGACTGGACTTGGCAATGAATCTATCCTTGGCAGAAAAGTTTATCCTATTAGCTTTAAAGGACGAATCTGGTGCATGGGTAACAGGTGACACAGAAATCCTTTATGCACTTCCAGGTTGTATCATAATTGAGCTTACTCAGAACGAGTATCTCAGGATAGAGAATAAAAAACTTGTTATTTCGAAAGAAGAATTAACAGGTGATCCTATTCTTGACAAAGCTCTAACTCTAATCAAAGAATCACCAAAGCTAAAATCTCCCAAGGTTTGGGTCGAAAAACTATCCGGAAAGATGAAAGGGCTTAAAGACGAATATCTTTCTCGACTTCAAGAAAAAGGTATTTTGCGACTTGAAAAGGGAAAAGTATTGTGGATATTTGATACAAAGAAGTATCCTACCAACAATCCAATGCCTGAGTTGAAACTCCGTCAGAAGATCAGGGATGTTGTTATTGCCGGTTCATCCCCAGACCCGGAGATGGCAGCTTTACTAAGTCTGGTCCATGCAACTGATCTTGTTAATGAGATTTTTGAAAAGGATGAACGAAAGAACGCCAGGAAACGAATTAAAGAGATATTCAAAGAAACAAAGGTAGGAAATCCGGTTGCAGAGATGATTGAAGAGATACAGGTTGCGTTAACTGTAGTTCTAATGGCTGCCGTAGTAACAACGACTGTTTCAAGTTAGAGTATTCTTTTAAATATGCAGAAAATGAAAAGGACCCGAATAATCAGGTCCTTTTTTGGTAGCGGGGGCAGGATTTGAACCTGCGACCTTTGGGTTATGAGCCCAACGAGCTACCAGACTGCTCCACCCCGCGATGCGTGATCACAATGATAAATATTCAGCCCCTGTTTGTCAAGACAAATGTCACCATTGTCTCTTGGATAATAAATGAATAGTTTCCCTTGAAATACACTGATATTACAAAAATATAGGTGCTCTGAAAGGTCAATAATATTGAGTTTTATGATCATTTATATTTGCTGTGTAGTTTCTATACACCCTATACTATATATAAGTACAGACTATTTCAGGCAAATTACTATTTCGAGAGGTCAGAATAGTTCGTTAATACTTATTATTTCAACTGATTAAGATCGATTACAATCAACAGATAAGCCTTTGGGGGCACGTATGGCTTCTGTGTTTTTTTGTTACAATATCGACCAATCATCTCAAGGCGTTATGAAAGAGCTTTATTGTTCTTTACTATATGCTGAACTATCAGATATATCATCTAACTGCGTTTCCTCCAAATCTATTGGGATAAAATCATCAAATATTCGATTCAACGATGGGGTGAGTTATGACTAATCCCAGAAGGAACGTGAATGTCCTTATTGTGGATGATTCCCCAGAAACTCGTGAAACCATTGAACGTATGGTCTCATCTCTGGGCTACAGAGTATTTTCTGCATCTGAAACAGCCGAAGCAATTGATATCCTAAAAGTACTAAACATTGATCTTGTTATCACTGATTTCAAAATGCCCGGCCCAAATGGATTGAGTCTCATCCGTTTTGTTCGGGAAAATATGAAGGACACTCGGACTTTAATGGTTACAGGCTATGCTTCAGTTCGAGGAGCCGTCGATGCCATACGTCAGGGTGCCGTTGAATACCTTGAAAAACCTTTTACTGAAACAGAATTACTTTCCGCTGTCAGAAAAGCAATTGATTCACTTCACCAACAAAAACTTGGCTTCGTATCTGAACAAAAAGATCCAGAGAGTACTTATGGACTAGTCGGCAACTCTGAAGTCATGCAAAATATCTATAGGTCTATAGATAAAGCATCTACAACTCCATCAACAGTTCTAATCCTGGGTGAAAGTGGAACGGGGAAGGAGTTAGTAGCAAGAGCAATTCATTACAAAAGAAAAAACAGTAATGGGCCTTTCGTGCCTGTTAACTGTGGTAGTATTCCCGATGGATTGATAGAAAGCGAACTCTTTGGACATACAAAGGGTGCCTTTACCGGTGCTACAGATAGCAGAGCGGGTTTTTTCCAGACTGCTCATGGCGGTTCAATCTTCCTTGACGAGATTAGCGAGTTAAACCTTAATATGCAGGTTAAGTTGTTGCGGGTGTTACAGGATAAAGAAGTCTTTATGGTTGGTGCCGATAAACCTTGTAAAGTTGATATCAAAATTATTGCTGCGACGAATAAAGATCTTGAAGAACTCGTTGGACGCGGTGCTTTCAGGGAAGATTTATATTATCGCCTTAACGTAATTAATGTGTCAGTTCCTGCTTTACGTGAACGTGAAGATGATATTCTTTTGTTAACGACATATTTTGCAAAGAAATTTGCATCTGAATTCGGTAAATCACTACCCAGTTTTACAGAAGAGGCGTTAAAAGCACTTAAGAGCTATGATTGGCCGGGAAACGTTCGAGAGCTTGAAAATATCGTTCATAGATCTGTTGTAATGGCAGAAGATAAACCCATTGATGTGACAGAATTACCTTCACTAATGAGATTTTCTGTTGGCGACAGAAGAGGTTATGACAAGCCTCTTGAAAACATAGAAAATGACTATATAATCAAGGTTTTATCTGCGAATGATGGCAATAAAAGCAGAACGGCAGAGATATTAAAAATCAGCCGAAAAACCCTGCACGAAAGATTGAAAAAAATCGATTATCATAGTTATTCATAGTGTGTAATATCTACACACCGAATCATTACTACCCACTATATGTTGTTTACAATCTATAATACATACAACTCCGGCCTTTCTGTATTCTAGAAGTCATCCCTCGATATAATTCTTTTATCCCATCGTATAAACACTGTTTACAGTAATATGTTTAAGTGACTACCTGATAGTTAAGAGTGTCTAATTAATTGATTATTAATCAAATGGCATATCTGTTGCCTACAAATAGGTATTCAGGTTCAGTGCTCTTTGTCCGTAAGAAAATATTTCCCATAAATGCTTTAGACATTCGAAGAGGTGGATATGAGTCCAGAAGCAGTCCGCGAGATCGTTGAACGAAGTAATGGGGACGGTTTAATAAGTATCCTTCAAGCGATTCAAGCGAAATTTGGATATCTTGAAGAAGAATCTTTAAAAGCCGTTTCTGAGATTACTGGAAGATCCCTCGTAGATATTTATGGTGTGGCGACGTTTTATAAAGCGTTTAGCCTTTTACCTCGAGGTGAACACCTTTTATCTGTTTGCCTGGGGACAGCATGTCACGTCAGAGGTGCACCCAGTGTTGCCCATGAGTTCATGAAACAACTTAATGTTAAGGATGGTGAAACTACTCCAGATCGTAAGTTTACTTTGGAAACAGCAAATTGTTTGGGAGCTTGTGCCCTCGGACCTATTGTCGTAGTGGATGGTGTCTACTATTCGAAAGTTAAACCTGAAGATGTAAAAGACATCATAGAATCTACTCTTACCGGTACTACAGATTTATCATCAAATGGAGACCGCCTGATTCCTCTTGATGTAAGTTGCCCGCATTGTAATCACACTTTAATGGACCTTGAGAATAAGCTGGATGGTCGTCCATCTATAAGTGTTACATTATCTTTTGGTCGAAAACATGGTTATTTAAGATTATCAAGTCTTTACGGTAGCTTTAAACATGAATCTGACCATGAAGTACCCGATGAAACTGTTGTAAATATTTTCTGTCCACACTGTCATACTAACCTTAGCACCTCTGATCAATGTAACAATTGTGGAGAATTACTGATATCCATGATTGCAAGGGGAGGTGGCGTTGTTCAGGTTTGCTCCAAGAAGGGATGTAAAGGCCATTCACTCGATATCACAGGGGTAAACCTTCCTGATTATGATAACAACTGATCTCAGGTAAAAAGGAACGGAAACGCAAATGCAGAGACTGAAAGAGATAAATGAGTTTTTTGAACTCAGAGATAAAGTGACCAACAAAAGAAAATCTCCTGCTTGCACTGTCGTAATTCCTGCTGGTACCTGCGGACAGGCAAGTGGCGCCAATGATCTGATCCGTGCCGCTAAAAAAGAACTTCTCGATCGCGAACATTTTACAAATGTTGCGTTGAGAGTTACTGGTTGCCACGGGTTTTGCGAATTGGAACCTTCTTTGTTGATCGAACCTCAGGGCATTTTTTATCCTAAGGTTGATCCAAAAGAGATGAAAAGGATTCTTGAAGCTTCTTCAAAAGGGGAAGTTATAGAAGAACTACTTTGGAAACATCCTTCTACAGGTGAACCTGTAGCAAAACAAATAGATATCCCATTCTTCAAAAGACAGACCAGGACTATTATTGCCAGGAATGAAAAAGTAGATCCCATAAGAATCTACCAATATGTAGAAAATGGGGGCTACAAGAATTTTGTTTCATACCTGAAAATGAATAAACCCGAAAAGGTAGTTGAAGAGATTAAACTATCAGGGTTACGTGGTCGTGGTGGGGCAGGATTCCCAACGGGTGTTAAATGGGAAATGTTGTCTAAACAACCCGGTGAAAACGGAAAATACCTTATATGTAATGCAGATGAGGGTGATCCTGGTGCGTATATGGATCGAAGTGTCCTCGAAGGAAATCCTCATAGCATAATCGAAGGTATGCTTGTTGGTGCTTTCGCAACAGGTGCCAATAGAGGTGTTGTTTATGTAAGAGCTGAGTATCCACTAGCTATTAAACATTTGACTATAGCCATGAGACAAGCTGAGGAGTTGGGCCTGTTAGGCGATAACATTCTCGGAACAGGTTTCAGCTTTGAACTCCGGCTTATAAAAGGTGCCGGTGCTTTTGTTTGTGGTGAGGAAACTGCCTTAATCGCCTCTATTGAAGGCAAAATGGGTGAACCTAAGCAACGTCCACCATTTCCCATTGAAAGAGGTGTTTTCGGTTGTCCGACATCAATCAATAACGTTGAAACGTGGGCAAATATAACCGAAATACTCGAAAAAGGTGCCAGTGATTACGCATCAGTAGGAACTCCGGGTAATTCTGGAACAAAGATATTCAGTCTGGTCGGAAAGATTAAAAATACAGGTTTGGTTGAAGTCCCGATGGGAACAACTATCAGAGAAATTATATACGATATAGGTGGTGGTTCCATAGGAAATGCAAAGATCAAAGCCGTTCAAACAGGCGGTCCATCGGGAGGTTGTATCCCGTCGAAAAAATTCGATCTACCAATTGATTACGATACGTTAGCTAAAGCTGGCTCGATCATGGGATCAGGTGGAATGATCGTTATGGATGAAAACACCTGTATGGTTGATCTTGCAAAATACTACATGAATTTCCTCCGCGATGAGTCTTGTGGTAAATGTTATACCTGCCGCAAGGGTACTCAAAGGATGTACGAGATACTGGATGACATCTCTCGTGGTGAATCGTCTCTTGAACAACTCAAGTTGCTTGAAGATCTTGCAAATGTAGTAGCAGACACAACGATGTGCGGCCTTGGACAAACAGCTCCAAATCCGGTTCGATCTACGTTAAAATACTATCGTGCTGAATTCATCGAACACATTATGGACAAAAAGTGTCGTGCAGGTGCTTGTACAGAACTTGTAGGCGCCCCATGTCATTCAACATGTCCAATTGATACGGAAGCGTGGCGCTACGTCGCTCATATTGCACGTGGTGAATATGAAGATGCTTACAAGGCGATCCGCGAAACAAATCCGTTCCCGTCCATTTGTGCACGCGTTTGTGATCATAAATGTGAAGAGAAATGTAAACTTGGACAGCAGGGAAATCGATCTGTTGCTATCCGTTCATTGAAACGGTTTGTCACAGACAATGTCGATCCATCAATTTATGAACCACAGAGATCCCATGAAGTAAAAACAGAAAAAATTGCCATTATAGGTTCAGGGCCGGCAGGCTTATCTGCTGCTCACTATCTATCTCTAAATGGATATCGTTCCACAGTCTTTGAGATGGATAATAAGGCCGGCGGAATGTTACAAAGTTGTATTCCTGCCTATAGGCTACCTAGAGAAGTACTTAACAAAGAGATTGATGCCATATTTGATGAAAATGTGGAATTAAAGACAAAGACAACTCTGGGTAAGGATATAACCATCAATGGTTTACTAGAGGATGGCTATTCCGCTGTTTTCCTTGGTGTAGGCGCACAAAAAGGCAGAAGACTTAAACTCGAGGGCGAAGACAGCAAAGGCGTATATCCCTCAATTGAGTTCTTGAAGGCCTACAACATGGAAGGTGATGAGTGGGCTTCTGGTCGCGTCGGAGTTGTCGGTGGTGGTAACTCGGCAGTTGATGCTGCTAGAACTGCATTACGCCAGTCGGATGTTGAAAACGTAACACTTCTTTACAGAAGAACACGCGAGGAAATGCCGGCATTTGGCGAGGAAATTGAAGCTGCCGGTGAAGAAAAAATTTCCCTCGAAACACTCGTTACGCCAACTCGAATTATCACTAAAAACGGCAAACTGGTAGGTATTGAGTGTATTCGTAATGAATTGGGTGAAGTTGATTTCAGCGGTAGAAGAAGTCCGGTTCCAATTCCCGGTAGCGAATTTACGGTGGAACTTGATACTCTGATTGTAGCCATTAGCGAGCAACCTGATGTTAATTCTGTCTCTCCAGAAGGTGTCCCAGAAATAAAAATCAATGAGTGGGGAACCATTGAAGCAGATGAGAATACTTTGGCTTGTAGTAAAAAAGGTGTGTTTGCAGGTGGTGATGTCGTAACAGGACCAAATACAGTCGTTGATGCAATTGCCGCCGGTAAAAAAGCTGCAATTATGATTGACAGGTATTTAAAAGGTGAACCACTACGTCAGGAAGAGAAGAAATCTGTTCCTGAAATTTATATCGAACCAATTGAGGTCGAACAAGACGTTCTTGATTCGCTTAGAAGAGCTGAACCACCCAAGATGCCTGTTGACAAACGGCAAAAGAACTTCGATGAAGTTGAAAAGACATTTATCGAGGATATTGCTAAGCTTGAAGCATCAAGATGTTTACGTTGTGATTTGGATTTCACACAGTGTAAGCACAAAGTTGAGCAATTATTAACACAGGAAACGGAAGGGCAATTAATATGACAAATCTGACGATTAATGGCCTGAAAGTCTCTGTTGAAGACGGAATAACAGTACTGGAAGCTGCAAAATTCTTAGGCTTCCCAATTCCGACTTTGTGCCATATGGAAGGGCTTGAGCCCTATGGTGCTTGCAGGTTATGTGTTGTTGAAATAGGTGAGGGCCAACGCACTAAACTCGTTACCTCCTGTACCTATAAAGTCGAAGAAGGTTTAGTAGTTAGAACCGCTTCAAATCGTGTTTTAAAAGCGAGGCGGATGATTATTGAACTTATGCTAGCCTCTACACCTCAGTCGAAAACAATCCAGGATTTAGCAGCAGAACTTGGTGTTCGCCAACAAAGATTCAGGCAAGAACACGAAGATTGTATCCTTTGTGGTCTCTGTGTTCGTATGTGTAAGGAACAGATGGTTGCTGGAGCAATTGGATTCAGAGGAAGAGGGCAAGACAGAAGTATAGGAACACCTTTTGACATTAAGTCTGAAGAATGCAGGTTGTGTGGTGGTTGTATTTATGTATGCCCAGCCTGTCAGTTGAGGTGCACTTATACTGATCCAGACAAGGCAATCTGTGGTGGTTGTGCGAACCTAGCACCCCCGTGTCCGGATAAAGACAAATTCGACGATATGATGTGTTACATGCGTCCATGTGTCGCATGTGAGATAAAAGATACTTACTGATAAAAAATATTAAACGATATAGTCCGCTAAGGAGGCATTAACAATGGCTGAAAGTTTCTCGTCCGTTAACCGCTCAGCAGCGACATTGACAAAAAACAGAACCGATGGTTCAATCACATCAATGTCAGGAATGTGTGTTACCTGTGTAGATGGTTGTATTGGTATGTGTGAAATCGGTAAATCCGCCTATAGAGGTCATGAAGTTATCTATCCACAACCGTTCGGTGTGATCACTACCGCCAGTGAAAAGAAATACCCTGTGGATTATTCACACTTCAACATCATGGGAACCGCTGTAGGTGCTGTTGGTATCGAAGCTGATAGTGATAAAGCAATTTTCCCGAATGTGAATCTTGAAGTAAAATTCGGCCATGATAACGGCATAAAATTCCGTTATCCATGGATTATCCCGGGAATTGGTTCAACTGATGTTGCAAAGAACAACTGGGAAGGTCTTGCCATTGGTTCAGCGCTTTCCGGTACAGGTTTGACAATTGGTGAAAACGTCGCAGGCATGGATGTTGAATCTGTCATCAAGAACGGTCAAGTCGTAGATACCGTTGATCTTAAAAGACGAATCAAACTCTATAAAGATCATATGATTGATGGATATGGTGCTATCGTAGTTCAGGCAAACGTTGAAGACACAAGACTTGGTGTTCAGGAATACGCCATTAAGGAACTTGGTGTAGAAGTCGTTGAATTGAAATGGGGCCAAGGAGCTAAAGATATCGGTGGTGAAGTTAAAATCCGCGATCTCAAGAAAGCGCAACTTCTTTATGAACGTGGCTATGTCGTTCTTCCAAATCCGATGGATCCAAATGTTATAAAAGCATTTGAACGTGGATCGTTTAAAGAATTTGAAAGACACTCACGGGTAGGCATGGTAGAAGAAGAAAGTTTCGCCAGAAGAGTTGAAGAACTAAAGAGTGCAGGTGCAAAATACATATTCCTTAAGACTGGCGCATATCGCCCTGCTGATCTTGCGAGAGCTGTCAGGTTTGCTGCCAAATATGGTATAGATCTTCTGACCGTTGATGGTGCCGGTGGTGGAACAGGAATGAGTCCATGGCGAATGATGAATGAGTGGGGTGTACCGTCTGTTGAACTTCACTCTTTACTCTACAAATACGCAAAGCAAGTAGCCGATAAAGGTCACAAACTACCCGCCATGGCTGTCGCTGGAGGTTTTACTTTCGAAGATCAAATATATAAAGGTCTTGCAATAGGCGCTCCATTTGTTAAACTTGTTGGTATGGCGCGTGGACCAATTGCTGCTGCAATGGTTGGTAAGACTATCGGCAGGACAATTGACAACCATGAGATTCCTGTCTATGTAGAACGATTTGGCCGCTCAAAAGATGAAATATTTGTTACTTCTGCCGAGTTAAGGCATCAGTTGGGTAATGATGAATTTGAAAAACTGCCCACTGGCGCAATAGGTCTTTACACGTATTACGAAAGACTAGGACAGGGTCTTCGTCAATTGATGAACGGAAACAGGAAGTTTAGCGTTGAATACATCGAAAGAGATGATATTGCCGCTATCACACGTGAAGCAGCAAAAATCAGTGGTATTCAGCATATCATGGATGCAGATGCGAGAGAAGTTGAAGATATACTGAATTTCTAAATTCAACATTATTATAGGAGGGAATCGTAAATCCTTATTCTTTGAGGCAAACGGTTCCCTCTTTTTATTGTGGGGCAAAATGGAAAAGACCATTGTAGAAAAGAAAATAGATTTCATTTCCAGAGAACTGTCCTGCTACTATAGGATTAATGAACTCTTGAAGGGCCACTCAGAAAGAACAGAAATTACATTTTCCTCCATTGTAAAAATTCTGGTTCTCTTGTCAGATACCCCAGAAACAATCCGTGTTACTTTTGTTGTAAACGATGAAGAATATTATTCCGGTCACTTTCATGAACAAGGCTTTGAATATAAATCAAATATTCTGATTGACGGTGTTGTTTCGGGCTACATCTCCATTACCACAGCAAATGAAATACGAGAATGGGAGAACAATAAACGGAAGTTTTTAAAAAGTATCACAAAAAGAATTGGTGAATACCTTTACGATAGAAGTATGAGGAATCCAGACAAGTATTTTAATAGTGATGATTCATTTTTCCATTCTTCTGGTAACTGGAAAAAAGTTATTGAAGTATTTAAAGATGCTGATCCTGAATCTTTTAGGAATCTAACGAAGAAAATGCTAATTAAGCTTAGTCTTGGAGGTGTATTAGATATACAAGATGTTCTTGTCCATGATAAGACCAGCAGTGAATCATTGTTGAAACAAATTCATAAAAAAAGTGATATTCTTGATGATTTAGAGTATGGATTTGATGTTTTTGATTTGGCAGAAGAAAATATTAATGAAAAGGAGTTGTCGCTTTCAATTCTCAACTGGCTTCAAGAAGAACACTTTGGAATTCTTGTTAGAACCCTTGCGGATTCAGCCAGTACCCTTCATTCGATCATAGAAGGAATATCATTTTTCCATAGACTTGCACACACAGATGTTACAATATCAAACTCAATGACTCAATCTGTTCTTGTCCATCTACTTAGACGGCTATTTTCGGAAAATCTTGATTTTTTACAAGTTGCTCGTGAATACGCAGATATTCATGAATTTAACCGTTTAGTACCAAATATAATATACCCACCAAATAGTCGAGGACAATTAGGAGGAAAGGCTGCCGCCTTATTCCTAGTTTGCAGTATTCTGAAAAAGCACTATTTACCAAGCGAACGCAGAACTATTATCAGGACACCAAAAACCTGGCACATTAGCACTGATGGTCTGTATCATTTTTTATATCACAATAGGATGGAAGATCTTTCTGAACAGAAATATAAAGATATCAACCAGATCGAAAAGGAATATCCACTCATTACGAGATTGTTCAAAAGAGCGAAATTCCCACCAGAACTAATGCAGGGGCTTTCTTCAGCAATTGACAATTTCGGGGATGTTCCGCTGATCGTAAGGAGTTCAAGTATGCTCGAAAGCCGAGTATACTCTGGATTTTCATGGCGTTATAAAAGTAAGATTCTTACAAACAAAGGTAGTAAAGCTGAAAGACTTGAGGAATTGATGTCGGCAATCGCTGAAGTATATGCATCTACTTTCAGTCCAGGGCCAATTCAAAGGAGAATTGAAGAAGGGTTAATTGATTTTAATGAAGAAATGGGGATACTTATTCAGGAAGTAGTGGGGAGGAGAATGGGCAATCATTTCATGCCCATCATTTCTGGAACAGCCTCTTGTGACCTAAAAGATCTCAGATATCCTTTTGAAATAAAAGAAAAGGGCAATATCTCATTTATCTGTGGTCACTTTACTAATTATGCTCAGTATATGGATCTTGTTCGACACATTCCTTTATCGGAAATGGGAAACGCCACATTGCTCGATGAAATGACAAGAGAATGGAAAGATTGTATTGCACTAAACATTAATAATAATGTAATGGAGAAAGTTCCAGTGCCAATCCTTAGAGGTGATGCGTGTGATATTTATCATAAAGATCGTACATTCCTTGAAGATACTGATGATTATCGAAATGCCTTCCAATTATTTGAATCACAACTTCATGAAAAACAAATACTCATGGACCTTGCTTTTGCTTTGAAGATATTACAAGAAAACATGAAGCTGCCGGTTGAGGTCGAGTTTGCAACAAATGGAGTAGAACTGTTTATTCTTGAGTGCCATCAAAAAAAGTATCCATTCAATAGAAATACGAAATAGTCACTCTCTTTGCTTTTCGTACCATTGTATTACCTTGATTATACGAATAATAGCTTCACTATTGTTGTGTTCGAGAGTATCATCCAACCATTGATTTTAAAATCGTATAAAGAATCTTGACAAAAATACAAAGATATCCTATTATGGATATATCGAACCGGTTCGATACTAAGGTCATGTAATTTCTTCTTTCTTTTGTATATAATTCGTTTATCATGGCTTTATTATTGCTTTTATAGTGGTGGACAATATTTAGATATTGTCGAAACGTTTCGGGATCACTATGGCACCAACAATCCGCGATGTTGCAAAGCTGGCGAATGTGGCCCCTTCGACTGTCTCAGCGGTGATTAACGATAAAGGTTATATCCACGTTGATACGAGAGCTAAGGTCAACTCTGCAATAGACAAATTGAATTATACACCTCTTCGTAGTGCACGCGGTTTGGCAAATCATAAAAGCGGTAATTTGGGCTTTATCGTTGCAGATTCACATTTTACCAAAGCTGAGCCCTTTTATACCCGAGTCTTTCTGGGTTCAGAATTCGCCGCAAGAGAAAATCATTTATACGTACTTCTTACTTCAGTAAAAGCTGACAGTAATGGTAAAAAGGATATCCCACGATTTCTTTTGGAACAAAATGTTGATGGCGTAATGATTGCAGGAAAAGTATCCAATTATATCATTAAAGATGTTATAAAAAGAAATATCCCAACTGTTCTTATAGACTATGGATCAGACAGCTATGATTGTTCTAAAGTCTTAATAGATAATATACATGGTAGCATGTCAGCCACAGAATACATGATCAACCTTGGCCATGAGCATATTGCTTTTGCAGGTGGTGATAAAGGTCATCCAAGTGCTGAGGAGAGATTGACTGGCTACAAAATTGCCATGAGTAACTCTGACCTGCCACTCAGGGATGAATGTATTGAAATTAGCAACCAAGAAATGAGTACAGAAATTGGTCGCAGAGTTTTTGGCCGTTTAATAGCACGTGACCCCAAAATAACTGCAGTTGTTTGTTCAAATGATGCGGTAGCAATTGGTGTAATGCTTGAAGCTAGAGCGAAGGGCTTAAAGGTGCCAAAAGATATCTCAGTCGTTGGATTTGACGATATCGCTACTTGTCCACTGACAGATCCTCCGCTGACAACTGTTAGAGTTGATAAAGAAGGTTTAGGAGCAACTTCAGTTCGGGTCCTGGTTGATCAGATGAATGGAAATGATATGCCGACTGAAACCAGGATTGGAACACGTTTGATAATTCGAAAATCAGCGGTTGAACCGACAAAAGATAACCGCAGGACATCATTGATTAACCCCTTGTCTAGCGAAGGCAATTCAGGAAAGGGAGGCTTTGTAGAGATGCAGAAGCCAGAGGTATTTGGGCGAAAACTATTTTTAGAGCCCAGTGAAAATCATTTCGAAAAAAGAGCCGTACTCAATCCAAGTATCATAGAGGAAGACGGAAAGTATCACATGCTTTACCGTGCTGTTGATCCTACAATGGTATCCTATGTAGGCCATTTAACAATGACTTACGATGGTGATGAGCCGGTAATCGAGAAGCGGGATGACGTGCCGCTGATATCTCCTGAACAACCATTTGAAAAAATGGGTTCGGAAGATCCAAGAATTGTAAAATTTGAGGATGAATACCACCTCTTTTATACGGGGTGGGATGAATATAATGCCCGATTGGTTCATTGCTCCGGTAAAGATATAAATAATCTGAAGAACCGGAAGCTATGTGGTCCGCTCTTTACCAACGAAGAAGCCAAAAAGCTTTTAAAGAATGTTCCAGAACTGGATCGCTACCGTGAAAGATGGTCAAAAGATCCAGGTGATCAGGCATTATGGGAAAAGGATGCGACGATTTTACCAAGACGAGTTAATGGCAAGATTGTTTTTATCCATCGTCTCCGCCCAGATATGCAAATCGCTTATCTCGATAGCATAGAACAGCTTTGGGATCAATCATTCTGGGAAGATTACCTGAAGAATATGGAGAAACATATTCTTATGGAACGTGTTTCTTGGTGGGATGAAAGTCATATGGGGATGGGACCAGTACCTATTGAAACACCAGAAGGATGGTTGGTCATTTATCACGGTGTTACCCAAAAACCTGTCCAGACATATCGTGCCGGTGCTGCCTTATTTGATCTGGATGATCCACAAAAACTCATCGGTAGGACTGACGAACCATTATTTGAACCACTTAACGAATGGGAAATGGTTGGTGACGTCAACAATGTTGTTTTCCCTGAAGGATTAGTTGTTCGTGACAACAGGCTAGATATGTTTTACGGTGGTGCTGATAAAGTTATCGGTGTCATCTCAACAAGAATGGATCAATTGATAGATTTCCTTAAGAATAAGTAGGGAATATATTTTGATGAAAAACAAGGTAATAATAGGGTTATGGGTAGTCTTAGGTTTTGCCTCCGCAGTATTTCTCTATGGATGCGCAAGAGAAAATACTGGCAGCCAGAAAGTAGTTCTTGATTACTGGCCATCAACAAACCCCTATGAAATTGCCTTGGCAGAAAAACTCGTGGAAGAGTGGAACACTCTTCATCCTGATACCCTTGTTTTGCTCCAGCCACTTCCTGAAGGCAGAAGTGGTGAAGAAGTACTGATAATAGCCGCGGCGGGAGGCACTGCACCTGATGTGTGTTCAAATCTCCCGCCTATTATCGTTCCATTATTAGCAAGAGCAAATGCTTTAATAAAGATAGATGACTTTTCCGATGGTAGGCAGTTCCTCGAAGATAGAGTCCCATCAGGTTTGCTTCACAACTTCATTGCTTTAGATGGCAACATGTATCAGATCCCCTGGAAAGGGAATCCGATAATGGTCCAGTACAATACTGGAATATTAAAAGAGGAAGGGATTGACAAAATCCCTGAAACTTGGTCAGAGTTTATTATTACAGCTAGGAAAGTAACAAAAGATAGAGACGGGAACGGTTTTTATGATAGATGGATGCTTGATGCGAATATTACCGCTGAGTGGCGTCAAAGATTATTTGATTTTTATGCATTTTATATTGCTGCATCAAATGGAAAGACACTTTTAACTGATAATAGATATGTTGATTTCGAAAATGATGATGCTGTCAAAGTCTTTGATCTATTTGCACTAGGTTATGAAGAAGGATGGATCCCCTACACAATGTTCGTAGGGGATGCTTTTTTAAGAGGCGCCATTTGTGCGCATATAACTGGTCCCTGGAATATAGCACATACAGAAAAACGGAAACCAGAAGGTTTTGAGTATGATTTCGGACCTATCCCAGTCCCTGATGACTACACTGGGGGTAAGTTTACTTTTGGTGATCCCAAAAGTATCGGAATTTTCTCAACAAGTAAACATCCTGGTGCTGCTTGGGAATTTGTTAAGTTTCTTATCAGCAAAGAAGCTGATAGAGAACTTCTTGAAATGTGCCATCAGCTTCCTTTAAGAAATGATCTTCTTGAAGACTCTTTATATTCTGCTTATTTCCAGAACAATCCAAAAATGATCAAATTTGCTGAACTCGTTCCTTTTACCAGAGGATTTGATCAGAATCCAGCTCTTCAAGAAGTATTCGATGCAGTAAATCAGGAGTATGATGCAGCCAGTATTCAAAGAATGATCGACTCTAAAACAGCCATCTCGCGAGCAGCTAAAAGAAGCGCAAAGATTCTTAAGGCGAGGGGGCTATGATGTTCTTTAAGAATAAGAATTTAAATCGAGAATCAAATTCAGGTTGGGTACTGACTTCACCGTATCTGATTTTCTTTGGTCTGTTTGTCGCCTATCCATTAATCTTTTCATTTGTTTTAGTATTTCATCATTGGTCAATAGTTGGACCATTGGAATGGGTTGGACTTGGAAATTTCCAGGAACTATTCGGTGACAATCTATTCTGGAAAGCAATTCTGAATACTCTCTATTTCCTGATTATTCACGTTCCACTTCAAGTTTTTATCGCTTTAGTACTCGCATCCATACTTAATAGTAAAATCCCTGCTCGAGGTGTATATCGAGCAATATTTTTCTTACCTGTAGTGGTTTCTGGAGTAGCAGTAACAGTCCTATGGAAACAAATATTCAGCACAGATATGGGAATATTGAATCAGGTACTCCATACAATGGGCATTCAGTACAATGTTCCATGGGTTACTGATCCTTCATGGGCGATGCCTTCTATCGCTCTTATGGCAACCTGGAAAAATGTTGGTCTCTATGTTGTTCTGTTTTTAGCCGGTTTACAAAGTGTACCTGCTCAATTATATGAAGCTGCTGATATTGATGGTGCATCTACTGTTCAGAAGTTTTTCTACATCACTATTCCTGCTATTAATCCAGTCATGATAATGGTATTGATCCTTTCGACATTGGGTGGATTCAGTCTATTTATAGAACCTTACGTCTTAACCGGCGGCGGGCCAATGAATTCAACTCTTTCTGGTGTCTTATATGTTTATAGACAGGCTTTCTCTTTCTTTAGAATGGGTTATGCTGCCACGATTGGCTTTGCTTTAGCTGCGATTATTATGACAGTTATCATGCTTCAACGTCACTTTTTTGAAAGGGAGGCTGGCGCATGAGTAAAATAAACTGGAACAAAGTAGTGCTGATTCTGATCCTGACTTTGGCAGGAATCACATTTGTTTATCCATTCGCATGGATGATTGGTGGAACATTTAAACCTGAAGTCGAAGTTATGAACTTCAGCCCTATTGGAAGTCGATTTACTCTGGATAGCTATACAGGAATGCTTTCTAAAATTCCTATTTTCAAAGCATTACTTAACAGTTTAATAGTTTCAGTACTATCAACGATATCTGTGTTAATACTAAGTTCTATGACAGGTTACGCTTTGGCGCGTCTCAGGTTTAAGGGAAGAGGATTGATCTTCAATGTCATCCTTTTTACGATGGTATTACCATTCCAGTTGACGTTGATTCCATTGTATGTCTTAATGGTGAAATTTGGCTGGGTGGATACATATGCCGCCTTAATTCTACCCTATACCATGAGCGCATTTGCCATTCTTCTATTCCGTCAATTCTTCATTGCAATACCACAAGATTTAATCGATGCAGCCAGATTGGATGGGTTAGGGGAGTTTGGAATTCTGTTCAGAATTTTCTGGCCACTTTCTAAGCCAGCTCTTGTAACAGTCGGAATTGTTCATTTTATGGGAATTTGGAATGAAGCTTTGTGGCCATTGATTGTTGTAAGAAATGTTAAAATGATGACTATGCCACAGATGATCACGTTATTCGCTGTTGGGGGACAGGCAGAAAACCAAATCGGACAACAATTAGCAGCAGCAACGATAATGACTGTTCCAATTGTTCTGGCATATTTATTCTTGCAGCGACATTTCATTGAAAGTATGGCAACATCAGGATTAAAAGGATAATTATGGCCGTTTTAGGTAAATATCTGGTTATTTTATTAACCATGTCAATATGCTTTTCGTTTGCAACGAATGCACAGGACTTCTCTCCATCTGAGATTTGGAATGGCGCTCATCTGGAGCATTTAAGAGAATCTGTTGAAGTAAATGGTGAAGAGTGTTTAAACATCAGGATTTATTCTGAAGCTCCAGATTATCACTTTGTTGTTGATGATGATGAAGGTTCCGCATGTGTTGATGATGTTGCACGCGCAGTCAGACTATATATGGAACGATACACGCTTACAAATGATGACAAATATCTCAAACATGCAAAGGGACTTCTAAAATATGTGTTAAATATGCAAGCTGAAGATGGACGTTTCTATAATTTCATCTGGCCAGACGGAACAATTAACAAAGAACATGAAAATAGTGTTGTATCCCTTGGTTGGTGGGCAGCCCGTAGTTTTAGAGCTTTGTGTATATCCTATCGTTATTGGCCAAATAGCGACGTTGAATTTAAAAGTAGAATAAAAAACGCTATTGATGCTACAATTAAAGCAATTGAAAATGATGAATCATTTCTTGATGATGAAAGCTATGATAGATATGCCGTTTGGCTTCTTGCATTTACAGATTTGAAAAAAATAGATATCACAAATACAGATAATAACCAGATAATCCAATCTTTGGGTCAAACACTGATTAATGGAAAGCATTATCCAAACGCAATATTTCCATATACGATACATTTCAGTTGGAAAAACATCTGGCATGGCTGGGCAGCTCTACAAGTTGAAGCATTGGCTAGAGCCGGTGAAGTAATGGATAATCAGGAATGGATTGATTCGGCAATTGAAGAAGCCAACCAATTCCACCGCTTTATTCTATTAAAAGGTATGCTCAGTTACGTTGCAATTCATCCCGATAGCATTGAAATACATGAATTATCACAAATCGCTTACGCAACAAATTCGCTCATGCAATCACAGGTAGCCATTTTCGAAGTAACTAATGATAGCACTTATCTGGAACAGGCCGGCCTTTTATCATCTTGGTTTAATGGAAATAACATTGCCGGATATGCGATGTATGACAACATATCAGGTCGTGGTTACGATGGAATAAGCAGTAGTGATTTTGTCAATATGAACTCTGGTGCAGAATCAACAATTGAAGCGTTACTTGCAATTCATTTATTAGAAAAATATCCCTCTATGATTGACCAATATTTATCAAAAATCACTTTTAAGGAAAATGATCATACTGTCTACGAATCCAGGAATTTCAAATACAGTTTTGAACTGGTAAACGAAAGAATTGAGTATAAAAAGAAAGTAAAAAGAATAAAGACGTGGTAGCGATTGGGGTTTCTACCGCGATCTCTTTAAGAAAAGCCTAACAGGCTAAGGAGGAAAAGATGAAACGATGGTATCGTTGGTCAATGGTTCTCAGTTTTGCTTTTGTGCTTGTCTTTGCTGGTAGCGCATTTGCAAGAGAAAATGTGATCGTAAACTCAAGTGTAGAATGGGATAGTCCATTCTTCTGGAGTGAGGAAGCCATGGGTGGCGACCTCATCTGGGCAACAGATGAAGCCGAACAAGGTCTTCGTTCACTGAAAATTGCAAAAACAACTACAGGTACAGCCGCTAGTTGGAAATCCTTTAACCATGCACAAACTTTCTGGAATCACATGGAAGCAGTGCTTTATACAGTTAGTTTCTATGGAAAAACTGACGGTGTAAACACCTCTCCAGCTAACGATGATGCCAGTATTGGTACAATCTGGACATTCTTTGATGACAATGGTAGTGCCATTGGTGATCCAGTTTTTGTCGCAGTTGACCAATCAGCAGCTACATCTGACTGGACTGAATACACTGCCCAAGTAGCATTAGATGCCGTTCCTGCAGAAGCCTATTGTGAAGCAATCATGGGCTCAGATGCAACCGGTACAGTCTGGTTCGATCATTTCAACTACGCATCAGATCCATGGACTGGTGGATTCTTCGGTGGTGGTTGTGAAGATCCTGAAGGTTGGATGGCTTGGTACAGTACTGGAGATGTTGGTTTTGCGGCAGTAGTAGAAGATGAAACTGCACATTCTGGCAACCATTCGGTCAAGCTTGAAGAAAATGATGATCTTGGCGATGAAATGGTATTCTATACAATGCCATACGCAGCAGAAGCTAGCACAGATTACATCGTTGGCGTTTGGGTTAAATATGACGACCTGAATACTAATGAGATGTACTATCCAACCGAACAAATCGGTGAAAACCTTAGTGATCGTGCAAACCTCTGTTTCTTCTTCCATACTGGCGACATTGCCCATGAATGGACATTAACAGGTGGCGATCAGTTCCTCTATTTTGATCAGAGAACTGCTGGATCAGGTGAATGGGTGAAATACTGGACAATTGTTACATCTCCAGAAGATGCAACTGGTATTTCAATGCGTGCCCGTTTTAACCCAACCGTCACAGGTACAGTCTATTATGATGATTTCTTCTGCTATCCAGTTGATCGTGGAGAAAACATTGTAATGAATAGTGATCTTGAAACAGTAGCTCCATTCTCATGGTCAGAAAACCAGGATGATGGTACACTTACATGGGCAGAAGATGAAGCTCATGAAGGAATCAGATCACTGAAGATTGAAAAAGATGGCACAGGTGCGGCATCATGGTTAAGCGGCAACAACGCTCAAACCTATTGGAACCACATGGAAGCCGTTCTTTACACACTGAGTTTCTGGGCAAAAACGGATGGAGTTAACACTGCACCGGCCAATGAAGATGCTCAGATCGGTACGTACTGGACATTTAAAGATGATGAAGGTAATGTCATCGGTAGCCCATTATTTATAGGCATCGATCAAAGCTCTGCAACAATGGACTGGACAGAATTCACAGCACAGGTCGCTTTGGAAGAAGTTCCTGCCGAAGCATATTGTGAAGCTGTAATGAATACCGATGCAACTGGTACAGTCTGGTTCGACGACTTCAACAATTCCTCTGATCCATGGACAGCAGGATTCTTCAATGGTAATTGCGAAACACCTGCTTATTGCATGAGCTGGGCCAGTTCAGGTGATGTTGGTTTTGCTAACACCGTTGATGTAGGCGAAGATGCACATTCTGGTTCTGTCGTCGCAAAGCTTATCGAAAATGATGATCTTGGCGATGAGATGGTATTCTACACTGTCCCATTTGCCGTCGAAGCTGGCGAATGGTATGAATTCAGTGTCTGGACAAAGAGTATTGGGATGTCACCGTTAAACCCGATGTACTATCCTTCAAACGTCATGACAGAGAATGTCTCACAACGTGCAAACCTTTGTTTCTTCTTCCATGCTGGCGATATGGAGCATGAATGGACATTAACTGGTGGAGATAAATTTATCTATCTACAGCAGATTGAAGAAGATGAAGATTGGACACTCTATCGTGGCGTGGCAATGGCACCAGAAGATGCAACAGGTGCTTCAATGCGTGCACGTTTCAACCCAACAGTTCAGGGTGAAGTCTGGTTCGATGATTTCTCAATCGTCCCACTTGATCAGGAAAATGTTAGTGTTGATCCTGGAACAGAACCGGTAGCTTTGGTTCCAAATGCAATTCAACTTCACCAGAACTATCCGAATCCCTTCAACGCAATGACGAACATCGCTTATACACTTCCAAACACCGGTCACGTACAGCTTTCCGTATATGACTTGCTTGGTCGTGAAGTAATGCGTCTCGTTGATAACGTTCAGGTAGCTGGCGATCACAAAATATCATTTGATGGAAGACAGTTTGCTTCAGGTGCGTACTTCTACAGACTCAGCACTGAAGGAATTTCTGTTACCAGAAAAATGATGTTCCTGAAATAAGCTATATTTTTATATGTGCCGCAGGTAAATGCCTGCGGCACTTTTTCTTTCGATATTTCCCTGAACAGGGGGGCACGATGATTACGAAAATATTCAAGATCTTACTACTCTTGCTATGTATTTCTATTCCTATTCATACCGGTTTTGCAGCAACTTCCGGAAAAATTGTGGGTCAAGTTACAGATAGTGAAAGTGGTGGACCCCTTGCAGGTGTCAATATCCTAATAGTTGGTGCTCAGCGTGGTTCAGCAACTGACCTCGACGGGGAATACCTAATACTAAATATTCCTCCAGGAAAATACACTGTCCAGATCAGTTCGTTGGGATACCAGAAACTAATTATTGAAAATGTTGAAGTTAATATTGATAAAACAACTATCCTTGATGCAGCACTAGCTATTCAGGCATTACAAGCCGCTCCCGAACTTACCATTATTGCTAAAAAACCTGTTGTTAAAAGGGATTTGACCAGTTCTGAAGTGAGCGTTGGGGCCGAACAGATAGCAATGATGCCTGTTGAGAACTTTGGTGACGTTGTAAACCTTCAGGCAGGGGTGGTGAATGGTCACTTCCGTGGTGGTAGATCAAGCGAAGTAGCTTATATGGTCGATGGTGTAATTGTTAGTGATCCATATTCGAACAGTGATCCATTTTCAAGAACAACTTCCAACCAGGTTGAGAATGCAGCCATTCAGGAAGTGCAAATAGTCAGCGGTACATTTAATGCTGAGTATGGGCAAGCGATGAGTGGAATTGTCAATGTAGTTACAAAAGATGGTGATTCGGACAAGTATAGTGGTCACGCTGGTATTTCTTTTGGTGACTATATATCTTCAAGGTCAACTGAGGTGGGTTTTTATGGAGGTGATGAAGAACAGACTTTCATGAACAATTTATCGCCAGCTGATATGCAAGACTACACCTTCAGTCTTTCTGGCCCAGTGCCGTTAACGAATCGTAAAATCACATTTTTTGCGTCAGGTCGTTCACAAAATGATAACGGAAAACTTTATGGCCAAAATATCTTTTCCCCATCTGATTCATCGAATTTTAGTAATGCGAACCCAGATAATTGGTATATAGAGAAAACTGGTAACAATGAATTTGTTACCCTCGACCCATTCAAGAAATTATCTATACAATCAAAATTTGCTTATACGTTGGAAAACAGCAGCAAACTTTCCTATTCCATAATGAGGGATAATATGGAATACCAAAATCTTGATGATCTCAACCCAGATGATCAAGATGAGAATCCCAGAATGTTCAAATACAACCCAGAAGGTGCCTATACACAATATAAATCCGGCACAAATCACATCCTTGGTTGGAATCAAGCTTTATCTCAAACAACCTTCTATAACCTGAACCTTTCTTATACGAGCAATAGTTACAAATACTATGTTTATGAAGATCCATTTGATAGTAGATATGTCAACCCTGAAAGACTTCGTGATGCTTTGAACTTCGCTTATTATACTGGTGGACAAGGAATGTGGCATCATGAACAGGAGACCAAAAAAGTTGGTTTCAAAAGTGAAATAACACATCAGGCAAATAAGCTTCATCAACTAAAAGCCGGACTTGATCTACAGCAATATCAGCTAACCATGGAAGAGTTTGAAATTAACTGGAATACGCAGTCAAACAGTTTTGAAATATTTCCGGTTTCATCCTGGAACCACAATATCTATCCAGAAAAAACAGCTGAAAGTCCCATTGGTGGTTTTCCATTTAACGATGAAGGCTTTAAGCCGCTTTCTTTCTCAGGTTTCTTACAAGACAAAATCGAATATGATTTTATGGTTGTGAACGTTGGTCTACGATATGATTACTTTCATCCAGATGGTCTTGTCCCGCTTGATTATCGTGATCCTGGTAACGAACGCTATTCATATTACGATTCGGATGCTGGTGTCTACATTGACAACCTTGATCCAATTCAACCGCTAAATGAAGATGGTAGTTTTAATCCCTGGCGATATAAGTATAGAGATGCTGAAGCATCATCTCAGATTAGTCCTAGAATTGGGTTGGCTTTCCCATTGACAGCCCAAGGAGTTGTCCATTTTTCATATGGTCATTTCTTCCAGACACCACCTTACCAATATCTATATGAGAATCCTGAATTTGAGGTTATTTCAGGCCACCTTTCCAGTATTTTGGGTAATGCAGAATTAAAACCTGAAAAGACCGTTATGTATGAGATAGGGCTTCAGCAGGAAATCGCTGAAGGAGTTGGATTAAATGTGACGGGGTTCTATAAAGATATTAGAAACCTGCTAGGTACTGAAATATTTAATACTTATGACGAACGAGTCTATGCCCTTTATGTAAACCGCGATTACGGAAATGTTCGTGGAATCACTTTAGCTCTGGACAGACGTATGTCTATGGGAATAAGTGCCTCAATTGATTACACCTTCCAGGTTGCAGAAGGAAATTCATCCGATCCAAAGGATGTCTTTAATAACAGCCAAAGTGATCCACCCAAAGAAACTGAAAAGAAAGTAGTACCATTGGCTTGGGATCAAGCCCATACAATCAATGGTTCATTCAGTTTTGGTAATCCATCCGATTGGAGTATTGGACTGATAGGGACGATAGGCTCAGGCCTACCGTACACTGCAACACCATTTCTTGAAGAAGAGGGTGTGACGAATGGTGAAAGAAAACCCCTCCAATACAATCTAGACTTGAAAGCATACAAGATTTTAACGATAGGTGGATTGAATAGCACGATATCGATCAACATCTATAATGTATTTGATACTCGGAACGAAAACGATGTATTCACAGATACAGGTAGAGCTACTTACACACTTGAAAGGACCCAGGCTTTTAACGTCCAGGGTTACAACACACTAGACGATTATTTCGCACATCCTGAGTATTTCAGCGCACCGCGAAGAATTAAGCTTGGAATTTCATTCAGTTTCTAAACGAACTGAATGGTGGAGGAAATGATGAAAAGAATTCTTATTCCGATTATTTGCCTGACCATCGTCCTTTCAATGATTGTATATGCTGAAGGACCGTATGGAAACCATGATTACACTCAAAAAGGAATCATGGACGGCAACCAGGTTGTAACAGAATTTTATAATAATGGGCAGATTGCTGATTGGCCAAACCAGCCGGCATGTGTCTGGCCAAAAGGTACAAGCCATTCATACAACGATGGTGTTGCTTTAATTGTATCAGCGTCTACACATGACGTTAATGGAAATCTAATCCATCCAATGTCAGCATATTATCGTGAAGAAATTGATACTGATCCTGAGACTGGGGATGTAGTCGGTTGGGCCCCGTTACCTGGTTATGCTAATCCCAATCAGGATGAACCTGCAATGAGTGATGATCCTGACTCATGGCCATGGACATGGCCAGATAAACCATCATCCTGGGACGGCTACTGGAATGGATATTTCGGTAAAGGTATTGCAAACGCTGACCTTGAGACCCTTTTTGCCTTAGATGATGCTGTAAATGACGAATATGAATTTTATCCTGATAGTAGTGATTCGTTAAGACGAGGGCTTGGATTAAATGTAGAAGTTCGAGGCTTTCAATGGAATCATGTACTAGCTGAAGATTGTATTTTCTGGCATTACGAGATTTCGAACATCGGAACCACTAACTACGACTCCACTGTATTTGGTATGTACATCGACTGGGGTGTAGGTGGTACTGATGACTCTGGTGATGATGCAGGTAGCTATGACCTTACCCTTGACCTTGCGTACGCTTGGGATGGTAACGGTGTAGGCACACCGGGGGGATGGGGACCTGTTGGTGTTTCTGGGTTTGCCTTCCTTGAAAGTCCTGGTAACAGGGATGACAACATTGATAATGATGAAGATGGTCTACTTGACGAAAGTCGTGATAATTCGGAAGGAACATACGAATTTGGTCCCATTGGTACTTACGGCGATAGCAAGTTTCACTGGACCGGTGACGAAGATGGTGATTGGGATGCTTTTTCTGATTTGAATGGAAACGATCGTTGGGATGTCGGTGAACCTCTGAATGATGACCTTGGTGAGGATGGAATCGGCCCAAATGATGCTGGATATACCGGTCCTGACTTTGGGGAAGGCAATGGTAGACCTACTCAGGGTGAACCTGATTTTGGAATTACAGATAAAGATGAATCTGATCAGATTGGTTTAACAGCCTTCGTAATATTCCCTGTTCATTTCTATGGCATGCGTAACGAAGATCAGAATTGGTCATTGATGACAAGAATTATTGAGCCTACTGAAGAACAACTGGTAGGTGTCAACCTTGCAATGTATTTCTTCTCTGGACCTTTCCCACTTTATTCTGAAGGCAATGTAGACGGTATTACTGATCGGGAAAGATTCTCGATGGCACTGTTGTTTGGTATAGACAAGGATGACCTTTTCCGGAACAAGAAGACAGTTCAAGCAATTTATAACGCTAACTACAATTTTGCACAACCACCGCTAAAACCAGTAGTTACTGCTATACCTGGAAACGAAAAAGTAACCTTATATTGGGATGATGTCGCCGAGCTTTCATATGATCGATTCCTTCAGGAATACGATTTTGAGGGTTACAGAGTAATAAGAAGTACTGATCCCAGTTTTATTGATTCGAAAATCATTACCGATGCATATGGGACTGCTACCTACAGAAAACCTCTAGTCCAATATGACCTTAGAGATGGTTTATATGGACCTCATTTAGTAAATGTTTATGGTGCAAGCTTTGACCTTGGATCAGACTCTGGATTGAGACATAGCTATATAGATACAGATGTTAAGAACGGAGTTACGTATTACTACGCAGTAGTTTCGTATGATTACGGATACGTTGATGGAACAACCTATGTTGATACTTTTAGAACTGTTGAGAACGAGGATAGTCTTGTAGTCCGTTTTGTCCCAAATCTTGATGATGATGGACAAATTATGGGTATAGCTCCAACAGAATGCACAAGTATTATCCTTGGTGATGTAGGGGCTCCAGCAGTTCTCAGTTCCAATACAGCAATGGTTGTACCTTCTGCACCTGCTGCAGGTTTTGTTGCACCTCAACTTGAAAACGGTATTGTTCATACTTCTGGAACCGCAACTGGCGATGTTGAAATCAGTATCCTATTGATTGACCAACTCAAAAACGACAATACATATGAAGTTCGGTTTAGTGAAGCATCTACCTATGGTGACTTCCTTCATTTCACAAGTAAATACGAAATATGGAATTTAACTGAAGATGAAGTAGTATACGAAAGTGATACTATTTCATTTGGATCATGGGATTCATTCCAAGAGCGTGATCCAGAGTTTTTTATCGATGATCCGGTTGGAAGGAGAGGGGAGTATTTCACACTTGATCCAGATGATGATTCAACTACCGTTTTCTGGCACCCTATGGAAACGATTATCGAGTCACCCATAATTGATGGTTTCTCAGTTGGTCTTACAAATGCCCTGATTGATTACAAAATGTCATTTACTCAGGACATTGACACAGTTGACTATAGCTTTGAACCAACTATGAACTATACGGGTGATTTTTATAACCATAGTCTACTGGAAAATACGACTATCCAAGCTCCATATGTTTATGAATTAAGATTCTATGATGAAATTGTTGATACATCTATAGCGGCTTTGGGTGCATTCAGAGCAACGCCGGTAAAATTTGAACTCTGGAATCTCACTAAAGAAGAAGAGAGCGATTTCCTATACAAAGCTTCTACTGAAGAAGAACCAAACGGGAATGGAGGTATTGATACCGTTATTACTGAATGCTGGATAGTTCCAAAGTTACGGTTCCCTTCAGAACCAAATCGCATAATCTGTTCTCCAGGGATCTATTTGGAAGCACCGGCGAACATCATCGACACAACAATTGTCGGCGCTGACACAACAATAGATACAACTTTTGTTGATAAATATTTCCCAGGTGATGGAGAATTTCTCAGATGGCAGCCAAAAATACCATTCAGCTCAAATGATACCTACCAATTCACCATAAATACAGGTTATCTGGATAGGGCAAAAGAAAAACGCGATATGAATCGTATAGCTGTTGTTCCAAATCCTTATGTAGCCACCGCTGAATGGGAACCACGTGTCGATTTCCTTAAGGGTAGAGGTCCTCGGAAGATTGATTTCATTCATCTACCAAGAGAATGTACCATAAGAATCTACACCGTAGCGGGTTTTCTTGTGGACACTATAGAACACAACTCAGATTTGATAGATGGTTCTGAGTCATGGGATCTTGTTTCAAAAGATGGGATGGATATCGCCTATGGCATTTACGTTTTCCATGTAGATGCTCCGGGTGTAGGTGAGAAAATCGGCAAATTTGCGATTATAAAGTAAGGGGGATAACAAGATGAAAGCAGATGCGAAATATCTACTTACGGGTCTTGTAATCCTGTTGCTGACCTCAGCAGCACCCGTAAAAAGTCAATACGTCAGTAATGTTTCAAAAGTTGGTACTGTTGCTGCACCATTTCTTGAGATAGGTGTGGGATCCCGTGCAATTGGTATGGGCGGTGCCTACACTGCTGTTTCTGATGAAGTAAACGGAACCTACTGGAATCCTGCCGGTTGTGCCTTTATGAAGCAGGGTGAAGCAGGCTTTGTCCATTCTAACTGGATTGCAGGAATAAATTTCGACAATGTTTCTTCAATTGTTCCGATAGGGAATGGAAGCTTCATCGGTGGTTTTATCACGTCTCTGTCGATGGAAGAGATGGAAATCAGAACGATTGATAATCCTGAAGGCACAGGCGAGATGTTTGACGCGTCCGATATGGCATTTGGTATTACGTATGCCACATTACTCACGGATCGCCTTTCTCTAGGTGCGAATGGTAAATATATCCATCAGACGATTTGGAACGAATCTGCATCCTCGATGGCTATTGATCTTGGATTGTTGTTCAAGACTCCTTACAAAGACCTTGCACTTGGCATGTCGATAAGCAATTTCGGACCTGATATGCAAATGACAGGTAGAGACTTAAACGTTTATCATGACATTGATCCAAATAATCCCGGCAATAACGACGAGATAAGGGCTGACTTGGAAACTGAACAATGGTCCCTTCCCTTGATATTCCGGTTCGGTCTCGCAATGCATGTTTATAACGGCGTGAATAGTAAAATCTTGCTGGCTGTAGATGCCATTCATCCGAATGACAACTATGAATACATCAATTTGGGAACAGAATGGAACTGGCGAAACTGGTTCTTCTTAAGAGCCGGTTGGAAAACCTTATTCCTTGATGATACAGAACAAGGTCTGACATTTGGTGCAGGACTACATTATCGTCTGACAGGTAATATGATATTTGTTAGCGATGTGGCTTACGCTGATTTTGGACGTTTAGAAAACGTGATAAGATATTCTTTAGGTATTCGATTTTAGAAAAATTACCGGAATAGATCGTTAAGCATTGTAACCCTGGTTAATCAAGTTCATCCCTGAATGCTTTGACCAGTGTAAGTAATTGACCCTAGACAATTACAGAAACGGGTTACCAGACTTTTCAGAGCTATTCCGGTTTTTAAAAGGTGACGCAATATGTCTTTTACATACTTCCTGAATGATAGCCATGAACGAAAACTTCTTCATGATAACTGGAAACTTTCCATAGGAAATTCTTCTTCAAAAAACATTGCCAATATCAAGGCTCAAGTGCCTGGGTGTGTTCATACGGATTTAATGAAGAATGATTTGATTGATGATCCGTTTTATAGCATGAACGAGCTAGACGTAAAATGGGTGGCTGAAGAAGATTGGGTTTACGAAACAACCATAAATATAGCTTTAAACAGAAATCCTTATTCCCGCAATCAATTAGTTTTTGAGGGACTTGATACAGTAGCTGAGATATATCTTGATGATAGCCTGATTGGCAACACGAACAATATGTTTGTTAGTCACAGAATAGATTTTCCACTCGATATACAAGACGGGAATCACATATTAAAGATTGTATTCTACTCGCCAATGAAAGCCATGAATGAAAGAGTAAAAAAATGGGGTAGGGTGCGCAGTTCACTAGATGATGACAGGGGATGGGTTCGTAAAGCACAATATTCCTATGGATGGGATTGGGGACCAAGTCTTCCCACTTCTGGCATCTGGCGCCCTGTCTATTTTCAAAAATGGGACACTGGACGAATATCCTGGTTCAATTATGATTTTAAACATGACGGTAAGATAGGTCTACTTGACATTTCTGTAGCCTACACAACGGAAATTGAAAAAGAACTTAAAGTTTCCGGAATAATTTCTCTTGACGATGTAGAGCTAAAAGCTGAAAGCACTATCTGCAAATCTCATGGCGGCAACGAAACACTCGTCCACCTACAGTATAAAATTGAGAATCCCAAACTATGGTGGCCTCATGATCTTGGTGAACCGAATCTTTACAAACTGCAGCTTGATTTGACGAATGATCACGAGATAATTCATTCCATCAATGATAAGATCGGTTTAAGAGAAGTAAAACTTATCGAAGAGAAAGATGAAGTGGGCAGAAGTTTTAAGTTTAGAATTAACGGACGTGACACTTTTGCTAAAGGTGCAAACTGGATCCCTACCGATTCATTTATTCCCCGTTCAGAAGAAGACAGGTACTATAAGCAGATATCGCTGGCCAAGACGGCAAATATGAATATGTTGCGTGTTTGGGGAGGTGGTATCTATGAAGATGATGCTTTCTACCGAGCTGCTGATGAACTTGGATTGATGGTATGGCAAGATTTTCCATACGCTTGCGCTTTTTATCCTGACACTCCAGAATTTCTTATTGAAGTACGTGAAGAATCTCGAAAAGCTGTAAATCAGATATCTAAACATCCATCAATTGTGTTCTGGTGCGGAAATAACGAAATAGAGCGAGATTCAAAAGATTTTCAAAGAAATTGGGACACAAGGTATCAAGGTGAAACAATCTGGAAACAGATCATACCCACCGTTATAAAAGAAGAATTCCCTTCTGCGATTTACCGTCAATCAAGTCCCGACGGCCCAGATGGCCCTAATTCGCCCTATAGCGGTGATCGGCACGTTTGGAATGTATGGAGTGGCTGGCAGGAAGAAGAGGGCTATATCGGCGAAACAGGACGCTTTATAAGCGAATTTGGTTTCCAATCGCCACCTGACCCCAAAACGATCAAAGATGTACTTCCTGATGGATCTCAATGGCCACAGTCAAAAGAGTTTGAATGGCACAATAAGCAGATCAACGGTCCTGAACGACTTTTCAGATTTATGGCAGGAAAGTATAGGATTACAGAAGATTTTGATGATTTTATCAGGAAAAGCCAAGCTGTTCAAGCGAGTGCTTTGGAAACCGCTCTTGAACATTGGAGAAGATTAAGACCTGTCATGATGGGTTCTCTCATCTGGCAATTAAATGATTGCTGGCCAGTTTCTTCATGGAGTTTGATTGATTATACGTTAAGACCAAAAGCATCTTTCTATCATGTTAAAAGAGCATTTCAACCTAAACTATTAACGTTAATAAAGAATGCTGACAAACTCGAGATTTGGTGTGTGAATGAAAGTAATGATGTATGGGAAGATGAAATATCCGTTAAAAGAATTTCCACAGATGGGGAAGTTTCAAAGTCAGTAAAGATGTCTTTAAGGGTTGAAGTTGACCAAAGTATTCTTCTTGAAACATTAGCTATAAATGAATGGATTGAAGATCAGTATAAAGATGTCCTTGTGTTTGAATCTAAGGGTACTTCAGAATATCACATAAGAAAAATGTGGTATTCGAATCCAGAAAAACACATGAAATTCGTCAAACCTGAAATAGATTTAAAACCGGAGTGTAAAAATGGCATGAAAGGAGTAAGTGTTTCTTCAAAAGGTGTTGCGGTATCTATCTGGCTATATGACAAAAATATTCCAGATGTCTTTTTTGAAGACAATGCATTAAATCTACTTCCAGGTGAGACAAGATGGATTAGAACAACCGAAATTAATTCAGGTGAAGATATAGCCCTGAAAGAACCGTCTTACTGGTCATTTGTTGATTAAGGTTCCCAAATCATTGCCCAGCGGTACCCGATGGGCATTGGTGCCATCGGTCGTACGGGGAAATGTGTCTTTTTAAGAAATACTGGAGATGAATCCAGATCGAGTTTCGTTAATGAAGACCAGTTAAACCTAACGTTTAATTTCGATGCCATTGAATCAATTGCTGCAACCATTAAACTGTCGGCTAGAGACATGTCGCTTCCTTCTGGATCAACTACACCAAGCGCATGCATCCTTTTCCCAGTTTCTAAAGAAAGGCATGTCATTCCGTATTGTCCATAGATATGATTTTGCCAAAGTTTGGTATCATCAATAACTGTAGGATCTGAACTAAGATTATTCTTTTTAGCTTCTTCTACCAGAGCTTGAAATTCTGCCATGTAGAGAAGTTCATTAAAGATGCGTTGAGAAAACATTTTGTCCAAGGGATATTTGATGTTTCTCGGACTAACACTGAACCATTCCAGCGCTTCACCTAGAGAAATTCTGTTCTTTGAAAATCCTTTTAGTTCTAATAGTGTCTCATCTTCGCGAAATTCACTGTCAGTCTGTATTTCAAAATTTCTAACGGCAATCATTCTGGGCTTTTCTTCATTATCATCGACCATTGAGCTGATAACGTCCTTTAATTTGGCAGATAGTTCAACAAAAATATCTTCATTAACATCTGTGCTTTTTCCCAGCATTATTTCGTTAATGTAGTCAATCTGTTCAAATTTCATTTTCCTCTTTTTTATTACTGATTCCAAGTAGTCAATTTTTCCTTCGTAATCATCTTCAGATTGGATTCTACTTGGTTCAATTTTAACTGGATTTAAAATCCACCAGCTACCTGAAGAATAGACTGGTTCAGAGAATTCGCCTGTATCCAGAGAATAAGCGACTTCTTCAAACACAGGATCTGATTCATTGTATGATAAACGTTGCTCGACAATAACATTGTTAATCATAGATCCGTATTTCTTTACAACTTCATTCAGCACTGCGCCACTTCTCATTCTACTGGCAATGGCATTTGCATTTAAAGAATCTTTTACCGCAATTGCATTCAGAATCAAGACATTTGATAAACGTTTATAGTGGGCTCTTTTTTCAGATTCGGAAACCGTAACCCTTTTGGTAATTTCGCTTAACAATAGATTTTCAACCAGTATCTCGTTTGCCAACTGGTTAGCAAATCTTTCGTAACGGTCTAACCGAACATCTTTTGGAGTGTTTTTGCCATATTCACCAAGAATTCTTTCAACAACCATTGCTTTTAAATAATCAGAACCACCTGAGAGGCCCATTCCAAAGTGTGGCGTGCTTTCATAGCGTGATAAAAATTCATTGGTATAAATTGTATCAGATTCAATAGAAGCCAGCCATTCACCTCTATTCTGGTTGATTTTGTTTGAAGATTTAGTGCATCCATAAAGCGAAAGAGATATCAGGATAAAAAGGATTGTCATTCGGTTGAAAAACATCATTTAGCCTCGTTGTTGTGAATGGCCAAATGTAATGAATTTATTAGCTGATTACCTGAAGTGGACAGCAAATGAATGTAAATATACAGAAACTTCGAAAAAAAGCTGAAATTGTTCTTCAGAACAACGATGAAGGGGATTATACGGTTCCGTCGAGAACTCTATATCCACATCAATGGGCTTGGGATTCAGCATTTTCTGCTATTGGATGGTCCTTCATTGAACCCGAGAGAGCGCTAAAGGAAATCGAACGGTTATTTCACTATCAATGGAAAGATGGAAGAATTCCCCAGATAATCTTTAATCCCAAGTATCACAATTATTTTCCTGGACCTGATTTTTGGGAATCGGGAAAAACTTCATCGATCACACAGCCACCCGTTTATGCTACTGCATTAAAATTCCTTTTACGCGCAGGATGTAATAAGAATAGTATCTGCGAATTGATACCAAAAGTAGAATTGGCACATAAGTTTTTTCGACTATTCCGTGATCCAGATTCACTCAATCTTGTGTCTGTTGTTCATCCTTGGGAGAGTGGTATGGACAATAGCCCATCATGGGATAAGCCATTAAGTACAATCGATGACAAAGATATACAACCATTTAAACGAAAAGACACGATATCAAATGAACTATCCAACCAACGTCCAACGGATAAACAATACCGAAAATATGCAACAATTGTAAAACAGATAAAATCGAATAATTTCTTATGTGGTGAATTTAATGTGTACGATCCGATGATGACGGTGATGCTGGCAGTTTCGGAGCTTGATTTAGCTGATATTTGTGAGCAACTTGGAATAGAAACAGATGCATATGCTAGATTTCAGACGTATAAAGATTCTCTGGACAATTATCTTTATTCAGATATTTTCGGAAGATATTCAGTCTTAGATTCACCCAAAAAATCTTCAATTCCTACTCCTTCGATATCATCTCTATTCCCATTACTACTCGAAAACATCAATCAATCTCTTCGGGATGTTCTTGAAAAAGAATTCCTGTCACCGTTTGGAATTCGAAGTACTAGTATTAAAAGTGATGAATATGATCCTATTTGCTATTGGCGTGGTCCGGTATGGATGAATATAAATTGGCTATTTAGAGATATACTATCCGTTGAAAGTCAGATTAAAATCTTACAGAATATTGAAAGACATGGTTTTTATGAATATTTCCATCCTGAAACTGGAAAAGGACTAGGATCGGATAATTTCAGTTGGACTGCAGCACTTTGTATTGAAACTATAGACAGAGTCAGGAAAGAAAGATGAACATTGGAATTGTTATTGGTAGAATCGGTGGTATTGATGGTGTCGCACTTGAAACCGAAAAATGGATCGAAGTATTTGAACGAATGGGACACAACTGTTTATTATTAACTGGTGAAGTGGAAGGGAAGATCAAAAATGCTACTCTTTTACCAGATCTTTCATTTTTTCATGAAAACTGCACTATTGAACAGGATATGGCGTTTTTTAATCAAGATGTTGATGAGAACAAAGTCGCCAATTTCATTGAAACCAACTCATCCTATATTGAATCACAGATTATCAAATGGATTTCAGATAAAAATATTGATCTTCTCCTAGCTGAAAATTCAAGTACAATTCCCTGTCATTTATCTATGGGAATAGCACTAAAATATGTTTTTGAGAAGACAGGCATTAAGGGACTAATCCACAATCACGATTTTTATTGGGAGAGAGGAAGTAGGTACAAATCAAAATATAAATTCATAAATGAGAAAATGGAAGAATGTTTCCCACCTGTGTTGGAAAATGTTAAACATGTTGTCATAAATAGTCACGGAAAAGAGATTCTTAAGTCACACAAAGGCATTGATTCATTAGTTATCCCCAATGTTATGGATTTTGAAAAATCGTTTGCTCAAAAGGACGAATACAATTCAGACCTTTTGTCCGAACTGGGGATAGAAGAGGCTGATATACCGATTTTTCAGGTGACAAGGATTGTCAGACGAAAAGGAATAGAAACCGCTATTCAACTAATAAGCTCTTTAAAAGATAAGAAATACAAGCTTGTTATTACAGGTAGTGCCAAAGACGATGAAAAGCTTGAATATTTTTATGAATTAAAAACCCTTATCGATCAATATAATCTTCGTGATCAGGTAATTTTCGCTGAAAACCGATTTAATAATTACAGGTATATTAACGAAAATGGTGAAAAAGTATATTCACTGGAAGATGCATATGCTTATGCTGAAGCAATGACATATTTCTCAACCTATGAAGGTTTTGGAAATGCTTTTGTCGAGGCAATACTCGCTAAAGTGCCTGTTTTTGTTAATAACTATAAACCAGTCTACTGGCCAGATATTGGCTCGAAGGGTTTTAAAACAGTTCAAATTGAAGATGGAATACTCACAAGTAAGGCAGTATCTGATATAGGCAATTTTCTATCTGATAAAAATCTTTCGCAAGACATTGCTGACTTCAACTATACTATAGGTAAAAAACATTATTCGTTTGAGGTTCTTGAATCGCTTCTATCGGAACTGCTATGAATCCTTTAAAAACGTCAGTGGGGACTAAATTAGATGCAAATGGCAATTATCTACCATTTCCGGGCTTATCTATTATCTCTTTTGTAGATACAACAAGTATACTCCATAAGAAATTATGTGATATTCAGGAAATCGTGAGAAATAGTAAATATAATTCCAGCTTCAGTTTTCTGCCACCACAGAGTTTTCATATGACTGTTTTTGATTTGTTGTGCGATCAGGAAAGAACTGAAGAAAAATGGTCAAACCTCTACGATCAGAATACTGAGATAAAAGAAATCGCGGATGATTTTTCGAAAAGTTTTTCATCACTATCTTTTCCAGAAAATATGAAAATGAAAATCGATGGATGCAGCGATATTGAGATAACGTTGAAGTTATGTTTGACACCATGCGATGATAATTATTCCTCACTTTTATATGATTTTAGAAATCAAATCAGTAAAATCACCGGAATAAGACACAAGAATCACGATAATTATAAATTCCATATTTCATTGGCCTATTTACGTGATAAAGACATTGATGAAAACGAATTCAATAGGTTTATATCTAATTACGAAGAACTGCTTTTTAGTCCTTATAAAATAATTTCGCTTAATAAACCTGAATTTGTTTATTTTCCCAATATGACATCGTTTATCCCAATAAAAAAGGCCGCTAAAAGCGGCCTATAGCGTAAATATAGAATATCAGTCAAGTAAATCGCTAACATATCCGCTTAACTCTTCGTGGTTAGTAGCGCCAAAGCTATACCGAATGATTCCTGATTGATCAACCAGGAAATTTCTGGGCAGAGCTGATTGTCCAGCTATACTGATGTAAAATTCAATTCCAGCAGTATTCAGCAGTAATGGAACTGTTGGGATTTGTACTTCTTCTCTGAATGAAGCGAAATTCTCTATAGCATCTTGTGGTTGTAGATTAGCGTTTATTGCCAAAACCCGGAATCCATCAATAGCTCTTTCAGTATAGAGGGCTTCGATAGCAGGAAATTCTTCACGACATGGATCACAGGTGTAACCCCAGAAGTTTACCAATACAACACGACCCCGGTGTTGTGCGATACCCAGGGAGTCTCGCTCCGTTTCGGAGATCATGATATCGGTTGGAAAGTAAAATTCCGGGAACAAATCTCCCACCTGATTTCCGTATTCAGCCGCTTCTAAAGTAAAGGTAAGATTGACTTCCTGATTAAAGGTCAGGTCTATATTCTCAATTGAAGGAAGTACTGTTTTAAATCCTTCTTTATAAACACTGAAGCCATATGATCCAGGAGCAACTGTTATTGTATCCTGAGTTGTTTTATTAAGAACAAAATCATCGTTCAGTATAACAGACACAGGATCCATATTTGTCGTAAATGTTACTATTGCCGGTTCCTGAACCAAAGCAAAATTAATCGTTAAATCGCTCGTATCAGGTGGAGTAACACTAACTGTCAATGATTTGGCGGAGTATGACGATGGATCAGGTCGAATTTCAAGAGTATGCGAACCGCTGGTAACTTTTGTAAGTACAGCTGGTGTTGTTTCATTTCTGGTTACACCATCCAGTACCACTGTTGCACCTATTATCTCAACGGCTTGAGTTGAATCATAGGCAATAACCTTGATAGCACCAAGACTCACCTGTTCACTCTCGTTAATTGAACAGGCGGTCAACGACGTAATCAAAATCAGAATTGCCAATATGATCAACATCTTTTTATGTGAAAAGGGTGTCATTTTTCTACCTATCAATTAAAACAAGCTTGTCCAAGTCACTTTAACACCATCAAAAGGCGTTACAAGTCTACATTTACCCGAGGTACAAACAAGACCACCACGTTCTTTACCGTAGGTTACTAGTAGTTCATGTTTGTTCGCAATAAACGCCCTGGCATCTATCTTAAACCATTCACTTGTATCTTCTGCATCATCACTAGTTGTTTCAAGTGTCGCTGCAAATGAATACTGTGTTCGCCAGTTCAGACCAAGAATCAGAAGTGCATCCATATAATTTGTGTCGTTATGAATATTTTCCACCGCTGCTGCTTCTGCAGAGGCTTTTACTGACCAATCATCTGAAATGCTGAATTCTTGTGTTGTTCCAAGAACTTTTCTTTGATTCCAGCTCACTCTTGCTCTAACACTTTCTTCATTCACAAATACAAGATCTTCACTCATACCTATCCATCCGATCATGTACCACGTGGGGGATGGGTAAGCATTCATCTCCAGAAACAGTTCTCTGTATGGGCTATTTTCTTCATCAAGTGACGGAATAAACAGCTCGTCTGTTCCAATCGAGCTACTTTGTGCAGTCGAGAGGACAAAGGAACCCCAGTCAAAGGGTGAATAGGTTAGTTCAAGCTGTAGGCCCACCTCATCGTCATAACGAACAATATGAGGATGTTTAGCAAATAGTGGACTGGTAAATTCACGCTGAACAATTGGGGCACTATGGAAGGGCAGAATTCCAACTGACTGAGCGTATTGACTTCCCGCACCTCCGGCAACATTGCCGTGCATTTTATAGCGATAGCGTTTATAATCAAGCAGGATACCAATACTTCCTACATTTGTGCTTGCTGAGACATAGGTTGCATCGTACTCGTCGTCATCGCCACTGATATATTCTTTTGCGTGTTCAGCCCATAAGGAGAGGTTGGATCCGTTATAGTTCCAGTATCCACCCCATGTTCTGTTCTCTTCATAAGAACTAACATCCTCTGAAGGCGTAACTAGCACCCCCTGAAGGCCGAAACCCATATTAAGTGGTAGTTGACCACCAATATGTGCACCATTGACCTGAGCTTGCCTTACAAGACCAAGGAAATTGGCATTGCTACGACCGGCGATCGCTTCAATTTCAATATTACTGAAACCACCACTAACCATTATACCATCAAGGCCAGAATCAAAGCCTTGTGTAATATCCTCAAATAGCGCTAATGTAAGTCCGCGTCCCCATACAGTATAAAAATCACCGATTCTTATTTTTAAATCAGCATCGGGGTCTTGATACTCAAGGAATCGCTTTTCAAGGCTTTCTTGTTCGGATAGGTTTTGACCGAACTCGGATGGTTGTAGAACTGTGAAACGAGTCCCAAATCTCAGGTTGTTATAATAGAGATTCAGGTTCATCCTATTTTCGAAATAACGTTTCGTCTGTTCTGAACCACTTACGGTTTCTCTTCCATCTGCCCATTTCGTTTCGTTGCTTCCTTGAAGACTTATAAAATCTTGTGCATAGGAAGTCATAACAAATGAAAACAGGATGACAATAAGAAGGAATAAATGCGTTTTCTTCAATTCTTATTCTCCAAGCAAGGCTTTGAGCTCAGCTTCAATTTCAACTTCTTCACCTGGATGATATCCTATCCAGACCTTTTTTATCTGACCATCAGTACCAATTAGCACCGTATGAGGTACATTTGTTCCTCTATACTGCTGGAGGACCTGACTATCAGTGTCATAAAGGACTTCGAACGAATATTTTTTGCTTTTTATGTATGGTTTCACTTTTGACAAACTTCTTGTGTTATCAATAGAAATGGCATACATCTTAAATCCCTTGTCCTTGTACTTTTTCTGAATTTCATCAAGAAGAGGAAGGGCTTGCTTACAGGGATTACACCATGTCGCCCAGAAATCCAACAACACCGGTCCATCACTAATAACCTTTGAAAGCATAACTTTATTGCCGTTTAAATCTTTGAGCGTAAAGTTGGGTGCCTTGGTACCTTCAATTCCAGATGAAAGTGCACTCGAAGTGATCAAAAGCATCGTGAAGACAGTTAGCAGTAAGCTTCTTTTAATCATGGTTTCCCTCGCAAGTAGTAGAGTATTATCCGTTGTAAAACCTTTAGATATTTCGATCAGACACAAAAAGTGACGTATTGTATATCCCCCCGGTAGGGGTACATACTAATGTTACGGTTTTTGTTCTGAATCCCGAAATACTCCTGGAGACGATAATCTCACTTTTGTAAATACACTTTGTGAACAGAATGGATTGAATTATTCCACTTTATTCTTATGAAATAGACACCTGAAGCTTGTTCGTTAAAATCAAATGGAATAGTGTGGTATCCAATTTGATAAAACATTGTTTTTGCATGAACTTTTCGCCCCAGAATATCATACACTTCAAAAGCGACATCAGAATTCGAAGGGACTGCTAGACTTACGTTTATGCTTGAGTTAAAAGGATTTGGGTATAGTGATTTTACTTCGAATACGTCTGGAATCAATCCTGCTTCCTCGTATGCCTCAGTAGCAAAAACATTTAAATACCATGTTTCGCTGGATTGCCGCAGTTGTGATGTTTCATCTTCAGCTATAACACGCCACCAGTAGTCACCTGTAGACCAATCGTTAATACTGACTGTAACCGTTGTGTCATTGAGGATTTGCTCAGTATAGGGATCAGTAAACTCTGGCGAATGTGATACTTCTATGGTGTATTGAATATCTTCCAGTCCATTTGGATCAACAGTAGATTGCCAGACGAACTCAATTTCCGGCGCTGCGATTACTGTTCCACTATCAGGTTCGACAAGGCTGAAAGGTATAGGAGGGTCATCATGGTTCAAAACAAATGAGAATCCTGTACTTGGAACAGCTCTTGTCTGATGACCTTGTGTATCGTAAGAAATTACTTTCCAACCAATGACATCACCATCATTGAACTCATCTAGTTGAAGAGTGGTATCAATCAAATTATCAAATCTCTGCCAACTGGCCCAATCGTCAATAGTCCATACAAAGGAATAGCTAACGGAATCCAGTAGATCCGAATCGTGGCTCGCTTCCCATACAAATTCTGGTACTGAACCTATATACATATTTTCTGGAGAGATAAGATGAAAATCACTCGGCTTGTCAGGATGGGAAAAAGAACAAGTATTGTAAAAGGAATTATCGTTGTTAGCCCAGATTGTATCAAGTCCTGAAATCGCCCTTACGGTCCATTTTAGAGAAATATCATCCTCATCGATTTCGTCATAAGTATATCTATTTTCGGTGATCCCCGAATAGACGAATTCAAACTCGGATGGGTTTTCAATATTTTCGTCGTATGAAATCAATAAATCATATTGAACAGATTGTTGAGGGTCAGGATCGAAAGAAGGTGTCCATTGAAAGACAACTCGACGAGGTCCGGGAAAAAGTTGATTATCAGTGGGGAATACAAGGACAAATTCCTCTGGATGTTCAGGGATTTCTATATAAATAGAGGAAGTATCACTTGAACTTCTTAGCGGGTATGTATCAACTGCTTCTACCCACCATATTAATGAATTGTCATCACTTACGTTTTCTCTAATTGGAGATATATCTCCAGCTTGCGAGTCATTCCTTGAAGTAAAGGTTGAAGATTTTTGTGCTCGAGTTTCAGGTTGGCTATTAGTTATTCTTTCCTGAATGGTACTCCATATAGTTTCATATAGTGAACTAACGTTGTTGCTACCATTCGAATCAGTCTGAAGACTCAACGTTGTATCCTGGACTGATTTTACTGTGTCTAAAGAAATATATCCGTCAGTAGTGTATATGAAATCATAAGAAACAAAATCACCAAGATCAGCATCAAATGCCTCTGTCCAACTAAATTCAGGATTCACTATCCGAATTGTATCCCCTGACGATGGTTCAAGCGTCATTGGCGTAGACGGTGAATCGGGATATTCCAGATATACATTTGATATTTCATGAGATTGTCGGGATTCACTAGTCCCTTCATGGAAAGCGACAACCTTCCAGAAGATTTCCGTTCCTTCAGCTAAATCTGGCGAGAATATTATAATTTCATCAAGTGAAGAAGTGTTCGAAAACATCTCGTTTTCTTCAAACTGTTTTATTGTATTTATTCCATTGCCACGATCAGGTAACGATTCCTCCTGATAAAACTCGAATCTTATCGCAGTAGTATCAATGTTCACGATTGAATCAACGGATGTAAATTGCTGGTCAAGCGACCAATAAAAATTATAAACAACGGGCTCGATAATAGGACTTATGGCCTCTTCCCATGAAATAAATCTACCATCAAAAAGGGTTCTATCAGGTAGAGGAGAAATAAGGTGGAAAGCCGATGGTATCTCTTCAACCTCTGTCACAGTTATCAAGAACTCACTTGTGTCTGCAAATTGCCCGTCACTGACCTCAAACTGCATCAAATAGTCACCCAGTGCTGTGACTGGAATAGTCCATTCTACTGAAGCTGAATCTGCATTAGTCTGCGTTATAAGTAGACTTTCCTCGCCACCGGGGAAACCATAGTCAATACATGTGAATGTGAGAATATCATCGTCAACAGCTTTCAATCCGAATTGAAAGATTTCACCTGCTGATATTTCCTGATCTGCTACCTCATCAATAATCGGGGCTAAATTGCCAATGTAATTATTTGACAAACGATTGAATATTACCTCTGTTTGAGTATTTGACGCAGAGGTTGGAGAACTAAAAGCCATTGATTCTGAATAGTAACTACCCTGTCCAATATCGGATTCATTAAATACTCGAACGTAATAAACCGTAGGATCATTAAAAGGTGTGACTTCAGAAAATAGAGTAGTCGAGATAACAAAACTGCCATCTGGTATATCTAGATTTTCAGTACTGTACATCAAAGTCGTTAGCAGTAAGTCGTCATCAACGGGATTTCCGTCGTCATCAGGCAGAGATAATCCGTCACCGTCTGAGTCTTCAAGGAGTTGAATTATAAACGTTGACAAATACTCATTATTTTCATCAGTGATGAAGTTGTCCTGATTTTCTCCTGCATTTGTTATGGTCCACGGGTAAGGGGAAGCTATAAGTGTTTCCATTGGAAGAAAACAAATTACGAATAAAAGAATTGCTGTATTTTTAATGGAAGACTTCATCATTCAAGCCCTCCGACTGATTTTTCGGCTTTTCTGTTTATTTTGAAATTCAGGAATCTACTTCCATAGGAAGAATCATTTCTAATAATTGGAATATCTAGAATATTATCAGGTGTTTCATATATCCATGTAAATCCAGAGTTATTCGGACCTATTTCCAACAGGTAACCCTTCCAAGGTTCAATATTAAACGGTTGGCCATCCCATATAGAGCCATTATTCCATGAAGGCAGCAAGCTATCCTCATTCCAATTCAATATTCTATCAGCTCGGGGCAGTAAAGTATTTGCACTCATCCCTGAACTTGTCAATCCAGCATTAGCAAGAGAAATAGTGAACACAGATGGTGAAGCAACCATAAATATACCTGTCTCATCATATTCACCGATAATCGTAGAGTCTATGTCCATTGCAGCGCCGACTAATGTAATTTCGATCATATCATGTTGTGATGGAATTTCTAGCCAATAGGCTGTAGAGTAGTGAATAGTATCAACATCACCAATCCAACGGTTTGAGGTACTACTGAAATAGGAGGATATGTATTCACCATTATTTATGGTAAACAATTGGCATGCATTTTCTGCTGATGCACCACCCGGTAATTGATTGCCAATCACACTATCTATTTGAGTATTTTCAGGTAATAGCGGAAATGATATGAGGTGTAATCCAGCGGAAAATTGTTTCTTCCATATTCCACATGAGTTTGAGGGTTCACCAAAACCTCCGGCTGAAGTCTGCATTACAAGTGTCAGCGTAAATACTAAAATCATCAGTAATCTGGTTCCAGCCTTCATCAGAAATCCTATTTAAGTAAAGTAACTTTCCTTATAATATTTGAATCCTGTGTTCTATAAACTATGAAATAAGTCCCGCTTTTAATTGAATTTTCTGGTTTCCATAAAATTCTATTTAATCCAGCATGAAGATCATCCAAGATGAATGTATAAACCTTCCGGCCAAGAAGATCATATATTGTCAGTTGACCATCTTCATTATTGATTGTATTTATCTCTAAAGATAAGGTAGAATTGAAAGGATTGGGCCAACAATTAAATAATAGATATTCCTCAGGAAGCCTTTTTTCAGAAACATTTAGCTGTAAAAATTCAGATAAATCACTTCTGTTTCCAGCCAGATCGACACTCCTGACACCTATCTGTTTTCCCCATTGATGGGGAAGAGCTACGTAAGTACAATCTGAAAATAGAGATGAAATCAGTCGCCTATCATCCTGCCAATCAAGTACAACTGGGCTATTCTGTTCATCTAACAAAGTATCAATTAAAACCTCATAGCCCAAATGATATCCATATTTATCGCCGTCCCAACCTATACCAAATCCATTTTCATCATGATTTAGTAGAGCTAATCCATCAACACTGTTTTCGTTTGATTCGAGAACGGGCGCTGAATACCATTCAAACCATTCAACCATTGAGACCATAAAAGGTTCATAGAACTCGAGAATCCTTGAATAGTTTTGCCAGGTTACTGGATGTCTTTCTATTAGCAGATCTTCCCACGTTACGTTATTTTCTGACATAATCTCCGGGAATTCATCCAATTCGATGTGAACAAATGGCTCAATTGATTGATCAGCTACATAACGTTCAACATGGTGAAGATGTGTCGCCTGAACGTTATTTGGATCACCTCTATGACTAGATGGATGGGGAATAGTGATTACATCTTCGTTGTCTGCGACGAAGGAGTAAATCAGATCTACATCTAGATTCAGGGCATAATAGGAATCTAAAGGCAATTCCGGCATCCTGATTCCGTTAACAGTATACTCATTCTCCTCAAAAACTGGATGTGAGGTGTTTTGAATAATATCCAATCCACCATATTCATTATCGAAAAGAGGTAGGTAGGGTTTTCGCCAGTAATATCCAGCAGAAAGAATAACCGGCGTCAAAATGTCGTTTGAAAGATCGAAACTATGCGATTGTACAATCAAGGCGCTATATGGATAATCTTCAAAATAGTAGTCTGTAAAGACCTCCTGAAGTACATGTATTGGTGCTCGGCCGGTTCTAGAGGGGTCTGACAAAGACTTCCCATTGATGTAATCTCCTTCTTCAGTCCATTCAACTTCTCTTCCTGAACCATGAATTGAAAGCAAGCCAGCATTTATTCTTAAGTATAGATCAATGTTGAAATGAGTTGATATAAAATCGTCATTCGGATGCACGTTCTGTAGAAAGACATTAGGCAAAACTGCATCATTGTTTATGACAAATACTCCCCAGGAATTGCGGAAGCTACCTACGACATCATCGGAAGTATCATCTGGTGTCATGCTGCTATCAACGTAGGTCGAATCCAGTCTTTCACGAATTATGTAATAATCTCTCCAGTAGTCAGTATCATGGAAAAAAACCAGTTCATAATTGAAGCTATCCAGAGAATCGACCAGTAGCTGATCAACTACATCATAATTGTGGTTAACAAAATTCTGAAATATTTGCTGCCAGTAGGCCAGTAGAGAATCACCTGCAGAGTCCTCGGGTATAATTCTATAGTTTCCGAAATCACTGTTTTGAGGGTCTATAAATTCAGGGCCATAGTCGTTGTATCCTGGTCTCGCAATTCCTTCTGCGGTATGGGAAAGCCAGTTATCGTAGGCTATACCATCACATTCACCAGATAGAAAGCCACGTAACGTGCCTGTTTCTTCTACTATTTCCGAATAGGAATTCGCAGAGAATAATAATATCATCGTTAAAATAAGTTGAAGTCTTAGGAAAATAGCTGTCTTGTTCATCACCAATCCCTTAGTGTGGTAAGAGTATTGAATATGAGAAGTATTGGAATAAAAAACAAATAGAGGTCTCTGTTCAAGTATTTCATATACTCGATTTTTGTATATTTTAGAAACCTATCTTAAATCATTCCTTTCTTATGAAACTTTTCATAGTATTCGAGCAGATAAGCGGAGAAAAAAACGTGGATACAAAGATGAAACTTTTTAAAGATACCAGATACATTTTCCTGTTCCTTCTTATCTGTTTATTCCTTTTTCCCTCATTGGTTATTTCTCAACCATTTCTTCAACTGAAAATTGAAGAAGACCATTCTGGTTATCGTTTGAGGTGGAATGCTCCAGCAGGACAGAATCGATGGGCAGTTATTCGCTCAACAGACCCGTATTTCCAAAATGCAGATACTCTTGCATTTACCAGTGATACTACATGGTTTGATCAGAATGTTCCGGATATTGATATCCATGAACACATATTTTATCGAGTTTTCCCCTGGACACCAATTACCATTACAGGGGAACCATCAACAATAATTGATTTTAATCATGATGAATTAACCACAATACCTTATCAATACAGAGACTTGAATCCCTCAATCGAATTATTAAGCGACACATTAGAAGCCGGCAATATTCTGGCAATTAGTGGAGATACATGGAAATATATTCCGATTAATCCTATCGCACTTGATACTTCCAGAATATGGTCTATCGATGCATATACTCGTGAAGTTGCCGGTATGCAGATGGTTGGAATAGGTGATGGTACTAACGAAATGTGGTATGTCTTGTGGGGACAGCAAGCTCCTAACACGGATAGTCTGATCACAACTTATCAAGGTTATTTCGCCAGAGAGAAGTGGCACACAATTGGATTGCCTGTATATGAAGATTTCTACGGAAGATTTGGTTATACACCAGAAATAGATAGAGTGTTCATCGTCAATGAGATGTTTTCTGATAACGATGAAGGTACTTGGTACATAGACGATGTGCGGGATATTACCGATTCCCAACCGAATTTGCCTGAAATTGGTTTTAACTGGACTATTGACCAAGAATCTATTCCCGATACCATGGTAGTCTCATTTACCAATATGACCTACGATGAGGATAGTGATAACCTGACCTTTTTCTGGAGTTTTGGTGACGGGGGGTATTCCTATCAAGAACATCCTGTTCATCATTTCGTATCTGGAGGGCAATGGCCTGTTTCGTTGGTCGTCAGCGACAACATGAATTCGTGGAGTCATTATACAGCAACAATCATCGATGATCCTGTAACACAGCCTGAAGGACATTTTAACATTGTTTCTGTCGGAGATATCATTCTGGCCCGAAATGTTGCAACAAGGTATCTACAACCTGAAATACAGGACATTGTTGATGATACTCTCAAACATATAATATCAAGTGCAGATATTGCCATAGGAAATCTTGAAAGTCCTCTAACAAATTATTCAGTACATCATCCAACAAAAACAATCTATTTCAAGGGAATTCCTGATTACGGCCCAGCCATAAGTGAAACTGGTTTCGATTTTGTTACACTGGCCAATAACCACATTCTGGATTATATGGAACCAGGTATGCTTGAAACACAAGCCACCATGGAAGCGAATGGTGTCCTATGGGGTGGGGCGGACGTTAATGATATTTTGGCTCGTAGGCCTACATTCTTAAATAAGAATGGCAAAACGATGGCAGTTCTTTGTTATTCTAACAGGGATGGACACTATAATAATTACCAACCATTCCTTGAAGCAGGTCGTGATCGAGCAGGTTTTGCTATGTGGAATCGTTCAGCTATCGAAGCTACAATCCCAACGCTTCTTGATGAAACTGATTTAATCATGGTTCAAGTCCATTGCGGTAGTGAATACTCTGTTATTCCAATGGATGGAGATTCCAATTCTGAAGAAACAAGGTTTGACATTGGACCAAGTGACCCCAACATCGTTTTTTCTGTGATCCCGGATTCCGGTGAGGTGGCAGTTCGTCACTACGCCGTTGACATGGGTGCCGACATGGTCATTTGTCACCATCCACATATTATTCAAGGTCTTGAAGTTTATAACGGTAAACTGATTGCACATAGCCTTGGAAACTTCGTTTTTGACTTAACCTATAACGAGACACTTCATTCAATGTTGCTTGAAATCTACGTAGGTGATGATGGTGTTGATTATGTCAGAGTCTATCCTGTCTGGATTGAAGATTATCTACCTGTCTTAGCCAGAGGTGAATTGGCACGAAATATTTTGGACTATCTAACCCATTACAGTCGTCTCTTGTCAACAGATCTAATCCGCTTTGAAGGAAACTCTCATTCAACACTTCAATGGGATCAAAATTACTCCAGAACCAGCACATCTGGAGAGATCACAGTAGAGATAGAGGAAGTTGATAGTGGCTACCTTACTAGGCCTATTAAAATTCCAGTGGATAATTATGTAACTGAGATTGGTATTGGACCAGCCTACATGGGTGCCCAAATTAGATACGGTCGTGATCTTCTGCTTTGGGGAAACATGGAAGATGAGGGAGCTGACCCTTGGGATTTGAATTCCGATTATGAAGGTTACACAACTAACGAATCCTACAGAGGGGAAAGAAGTATTGAGATTACTATCCCTGCTAATGTTGAAAGTAACTATCTAACACTATTTGAACAACGGGTAAAGATTAACACACTGCTTCAGCATAGCGTTCTTGGCTGGCTCAAAACAAGGGATGCTGTGAGCGCTGAATACCAAATACATTTTTATAGAAATAGATCAGGTGGTGTTGTTGAGGAATATTTGACTCCGTCACTTTCTGGAACAACGGACTGGACCCCTGTTTACATTGATATAGGCGGAATTCCATCTGCAAACCGATTCGTAAACATCAGGTGTAATCAAGGTCAACCAGAAGATGATGACGTTTCAGCTTGGTATGATGATGTTTCCTTGATTGAATGGCAAGATTGGACCACTGTTGGCCCCTTAGGGAGTATCGAGTTGCCTTATCCCGATGACTATAGATATTGCCAAATATTCATTCCTGATACTTCGCCTGCACCAGAAGATAGTGTTACCATTGACTATACTTCTCAATGGCCCGCCTTTGAAGTCAGATAACAGGAATAATGATTGATGAATATATTTCTACACCCAGGAAAAGTATTTCTATTAAGTCAAATCCTTTTGATTTTGTCTAATAGCTTTGTATTAGCGGATGATCAGGATTTAAGGCCTTTAAAAATTCCATCATCTGACATTTCAAAACAATATTATTTTTGCAATTATATTAGCGATGAAATCACAATTGATGGCGTACTTGATGATATTGCCTGGAACTATGCAGAGTGGACAAACGATTTTATAGATATTGAAGGAGTATCCAAAGAATCTCCGTATTACAAAACAAGATCTAAACTTTTATGGAATGATGAATATTTGTTTATCTGCGCAGATCTAGAAGAAGAACATATCTGGGCAACATTGAAGGAAAAGGATTCTATTGTTTATTTTGACAATGATTTTGAAGTGTTTATAGATCCTGATAAGGATTCACATAATTATGTAGAAATTGAACTAAATGCATTCAATACAGTTTGGGATCTGATTTTGCTCCGTCCTTACCGAGATAAAGGACCTGTTACAAATAGTTATGATCTTAAGGGGTTAAAGACGGCTGTGAACACTAATGGGACGTTAAACAATCCTCATGATAAAGATAAAGGATGGACAGTTGAAATCGCCATTCCATGGACAACACTATTCGAAATAGCAGGAACAAATTCACCGCCTCTTCATGGTGATACTTGGCATATAAATTTTTCAAGAGTTCAATGGGAAACCGGAATTATTGATGGAAAATATGTTAAGAAGACTGATCATGATGGAAACACGGTAAGTGAACACAATTGGGTGTGGTCACCTCATGGAATAATAAATATGCACTATCCCGAACAATGGGGAGTTGTCATATTTAATCGTGATAATAGCGAACTTGAAGAGATTAAAAATGAAGCTGTAGAAGAAGAGAAATACCGGGATATTCTCCGCAAATATTATTATGCCGAAAGAAATTACTATTTCAATAATCAGGGTGTTTATACTGGTGATATAGCTAATCTTATACCTTTCTTAGAAGCTAAATATATAGATTTTGCAAAGTTTATTTCTTTATACGTATCACCTTCTGATTTTGAGATTATTTATAGAGATTCTACCCAGAATCAATCATGGCACATCTCTTCAGATGGCGAACTCTGGAATTCACCCAACTAGCCCCGGACCTGACTCATGAACCTTAGTTCACTTGATTGGATCATTGTATTCTCTATTCTTGCTTTTATGTTTCTAACTGTCGTTTTAAGCAAGACACTTATGCGTAGTGTTTCAGATTTTCTTGCAGCTGGAAGATCTGCTGGTCGCTATATCATAAGTATCTCCAGCGGCATTGCAGGTCTTGGAGCGATAACCATTGTAGGTAATCTTGAGATGAACCTCGTGGCCGGGTTTTCAATGGCTTGGTGGGGTCTATCAATGGGGTTAATCATATTGGTAATCACTGTTTCAGGCTGGGTGATTTACCGTTTCCGGCAAACAAGAGCTTTAACCTTGGCACAGTTTTTTGAAATGCGATACAGCAAAAGGTTCAGGATTTTTGCAGGTATTGTTGCTTTTATTGCCGGTCTTATAAATTTTGGTATTTTTCCAGCTGTTGGTGCAAGGTTCTTCATTTATTTTTGTGGATTCCCGCCAGAATTATCAATCCTTGGATTAACCATTCCAACTTTTGCTCCATTGATGTTCATTCTCCTTTCCATATCGCTTTATTTTGTTTTTTCCGGAGGACAAATAGCTGTTATCATTGCTGACTTTTTCCAAGGTGTATTTGTAAATATTGTATTTATGGCAATGCTTTTATATTTCTTCTTTGGTTTTGACTGGAATATTATATATGAAACTCTTTCGCAAGCTCCAGATAACGCTTCGCTGATCAACCCATTCAAAACAAGTCACGTAAAAGATTTCAACTTCTGGTTCTTTCTGATTGGTGTAGTCGGTGTCATGTACGGTGCCATGTCTTGGCAGGGAACCCAGGGATATAATGCTTCAGCAAGAAGTGCCCATGAAGCAAAAATGGGGAGTGTCCTTGCAGGCTGGCGTGGAATGCCGCAAGCATTGATGTTAATGTTTATTCCAATAGTAGCCTATACAGTTTTAAATCATCCAAGTTTTTCAACCATTGCCGACAGTGTCGCTCTTTCTCTTCAGGGTGTTGAATCAGAGGCTGTAAGAAGCCAATTAAAAGTACCCTTGGTTTTGACCCATCTTCTACCTAAAGGGCTGATAGGGGCCTTTGTAGCGGTCATGTTGGCCGCATTCATAAGTACACACGATACATATTTACATTCCTGGGGAAGTATTTTTATTCAAGATGTAGTTATGCCTTTCAGAAAAAAACCTTTTGACACAAAACAGCATTTAAAGATTCTGAGAATCTCTATAATTGGCGTTGCTGTATTTATCTTTATTTTCAGCCTACTTTTTAAACAGAATGAATACATATTCTTATTCTTTGCTATCACAGGTGCCATATTCGCAGGCGGTAGTGGCGCTGTTATCATAGGTGGTCTCTATTGGAAACGTGGCACTGCCATTGGAGCATGGGGAGCTATGATAACCGGTTCAGTAATAGCTATTACAGGTATAGTCCTTCATCAGATATTTGAAGATTTTCCAATAAATGGTCAGGTGTTCTGGGCAATTGGAATGTTTTCTTCATCCCTTGTTTACATCCTTCTTTCACTGTTTGGTCCACGTAGTAAACACAACATGGATAAACTCCTTAATCGTGGTGAGTATGCGATTAAGGATGAAAATGAAATTGTCAACAAGGTTCCAAAAAGAGGTTGGAAACTATTCGGGATGGGAAAAGAGTTTAATAAATGGGATAAACTTATTTATATCGTCAATTATATCTGGACAGGTGCGTGGACGATTACCTTTATTGGTGGCACAATCTACAACCTTACCCACGAAGTTGATGACTTGGCCTGGATGAATTTTTGGAACACTTACATGAAAATTCACTTGGGACTCTGCGCAATTGTGATTATCTGGTTTACTATTGGTGGATTAATAGATTTGAAGAAGATGATAGTACGTCTAAAATCATCAAAAAGAGACTTCAACGACAATGGTTTTATTGAGAGTAATAAGGTGAACACTCATGAATAAAAAAGACCAAGAAATATTAATTAAACGTACTGAACGTTTCCAGCAATTAGTTGCCACACGGATTATTACTGATTCTGTGAAAATGCATTGTGAATATTCAATGTTGAAGCACGGTGAATCCTTTGATTCAAAGAGTAATCTAGAGTTCAAAGGAATCCATGAAGGTACAGAATGGGGTAAGAAATGGGAATCCGCTTTATTCCATTTGCAGACTATAATTCCTGAGAATTGGGAAAATCACCACATAGCACTCAAACTTGACTTTGGTGGAGAAGGACTCGTTTATGATTCTAAAGGCAAAATAATTCAAGGAATCAGTAATGGATCTGTATTTGACCATGATTTTAGTCGTGCTATTGTCCATTTAAATCAGCTTTTACCAGGAGCACATCTCGAATTCTGGGTAGAAGCATCCTCAAATGGTCTTTTTGGGATGTTTACTGAGCAAGATCCTGATGAAGATTCAGAAAATCGATATGGTTATTATAATTCGACCCTGAAGTCTGCACGTTTGGTAATTTTCGACAAAGAAACATGGAAATTATGGATTGATCTAAGAATTTTATATGGATTAATAAAGCGATTAGCTGAAGATAGTGTTCAGAGATCCAGAATTATACATTGTATAAACAAAGCTATAGACATTTATCGTGATGGTGACACTCCAGTGGAAGAAGTTCGTGCTGTACTTGCTGTTGAGCTTAAGAAATCAGCTTCACCATCTGATTTAAATGTGTATGCTGTTGGACATGCACATATCGACACTGCCTGGCTATGGCCTGTAAGTGAAACAATAAAGAAATGTGCAAGAACATTTTCGAGTCAATTGAAGTTGATTGATGAATATGAAGATTATGTATTTGGAGCTAGTCAACCTCAACATTACCAATTTGTAAAGGATCACTATCCAGAACTTTACGATAGAATAAAAATAGCTGTAAAAAATGGAAGATGGGAAGTACAAGGCGGAATGTGGGTTGAAGCTGATTGCAATATCATCAGCGGTGAATCCATGATCAGGCAGATACTGCACGGCAAAAACTTTTTTAAAGATGAATTTGACAAAGATGTTAAGAATCTATGGCTACCTGATGTTTTCGGATATTCTGCCGCCTTACCACAGATATTGAAACGTTCGGGAATAAATTACTTTCTGACACAAAAGATATCCTGGAACCAGTATAATAAATTCCCACATCATACGTTTTTATGGCAGGGAATAGACGGTTCAGAGGTTTTAACCCATTTTCCACCTGAAAACACGTATAACAGCCAGTTAGACACTGAATATCTGGTTCCTGCACAAAAAAGCTTCAAGGAAAAACATTTTATAGACGAATTCATTTCGCTCTTTGGCGTTGGTGACGGTGGCGGAGGACCAAAAGAAGAAAATATTGAATTTGGAAAAGCGCAAAAAAACCTTGAAGGTTCACCTAAAGTAAAGTTCTCAACTGCTCAATATTTCTTTGAAAAGATAGAACACTATAGGCCTCAACTATCACGCTGGAGCGGTGAACTATACCTGGAATTGCATAGAGGAACACTCACAACTCAAGCCTCGGTAAAAAAATGGAATAGAAAGCTTGAGAATAAACTATCGACAGTCGAAAAACTCTGTTCAATTCTACCATTAAATTCTTATCCAATTAATGATCTGGATCGACTATGGAAACTGCTACTATTGAACCAATTCCATGATATTATTCCAGGTTCAAGTATAAATGAAACCTACAAAGTCACAAATAAAGAATACGAGCAAATCGACGATGCCCTAGATACTATAATCAATAATGCCGCTGACCTTCTTTTCGATAAAGATGAAAACTGCCTAACAATTTTTAATCCCAATTCCTTTTCATTTGCAGGAGAAATAGCGTTGCCCGGTTCATGGGAAGATCTTGATTCAATTGATGAGAATGGAAATACTCTGGATTCCTATCGTCTGGGGTTGAAAAGATATGTATATATTGAACTACCACCGTATTCTTTTAAGACTATCTCTCGTGGTAACCAATCGATGAATCTTCAAGAAAAGTGGTCAAATCTGATTTTAGAGAATGAACTCGTTAGATATGATTTTTCAAAAGACGGGCAATTAATCAATTGCTATGATAAAGAATTAGAAAGAACGGTTTCAATCTCAGACAGTAAAATGAACGTTCTGACCCTCTATAATGACAGACCGAATGATTGGGATGCCTGGGATATCGATATCTTTTATGAAAATGATATCATCAAGGAACTAAATGCTGAAAGTGTAGAATACCTTCCGTTAAACAGCTATAAACAAGGTTTGATCTATAATTATGACTTTGGGAATAGCAGGATTAAACAGAAGGTGATATTACTGAAAAACAGCAAAAGATTGGACTTTGTCACTGAGATTGACTGGAATGAAAAACATAGAATGCTAAGAGTATCTTTCCCGGTTGATATTCAAACAGACCATGCATGTTATGATATTCAATATGGCTATGTGAAAAGGAATACCCATCGAAATACTGAGTGGGATAAGGCCAAATTTGAAGTAGTCGGACAGAAGTACGCTGATATTTCACAATCTGATTATGGTGTAGCATTATTAAATGACTGTAAATATGGATACAAGGTTTTTGGGAATACATTGGACTTGAACCTACTTCGTTCACCTAAATATCCTGATCCAGATGCTGACATGGGAAAACATAAATTCACATATTCTTTATTGCCACATAAATGTGACTTGAAGAACTCATCTGTTCTAAAAGAAGCACAGATTTTGAACAATAAACCACTCTGTATAGAAGGCTATAAAACTAACCTCGCTTTTCCAGTGTCTGTGGTTGGTGATGGTCTATCACTAGAAGTCGTTAAAAAGCATGAAAAACTCGATTGCCATATTGTTAGAATAGTTGAAACACATGGCAATAATTCGAGTGGAACTTTGAGCTCATCAATAACAAATCTATCACTTGAAGAAACAGGCATAATGGAATGGGAGGAAGGTCAAAGAATTGACATGAAAGAGGTTAAGTTGAATCTGACGCCTTTTGAGATCAGGACATATCGTATTTGGGGAATGGGAAAATAGCTTCAGGAGGAGTATAACTTTTCAAGTTCTTTCGTATAGTGACCAATTTCATAGGTTTCTAAAAACTTCTTCCTTGCATTCTTTCCATAGGTAATGGATAAATCTGGGGTGTTCATTAATCCATCTATTATTCGGGCTGCATCTATTTCACTTCCGGTCGGTATAAGTAAGCCATTTTCTCCTGAATCTATGACTTCAGGTATCCCACCTACTTCAGTTCCGAAACAGGGAATACCCGCTCTTTGAGCTTCTATGAGGGATAGACCAAGCCCTTCTCTGATACTAGTTAAAATTGCAAAGTTTGCTGAGGAATAAACCTGTGCAACCTCATCAAGAACACCTAGAAAATGGATTCTATCAGAAATATCGATTTCTATTGCATATTGTTTTAGTTCCGCGAGTAATGGTCCGTCACCGGCAACCAAAAGTTCCACATCCTCAATCTTTTTAACAATATCAAACAGGTAGTGGTGATTTTTATGTGTCGTAAGGGAAGCAACAATTGCTAGGTAGGTTTTGTTCAAATCCAGACCGAGTTTTTCCCTTGCTTCATTTTTAACGAATATTCTCGTATCAGGTACACCACCAGAAATAACGGTTATTTTGTCCAATGGATACCTGAAATAACTTGAGTAGTCCTTTTTTACTTGGTTAGAAACAGCGAGTATTTTTGCTCCAAATAAATTGAGTAACCTTTCTCTAAGAATCATACTCTTTGACAAATCATGCGCTTTACTTACTTCGGTATGCAAATGGTAAACTATCGGGATACTTTGTAATAGAAGTGCTACTCTTCCATATGTTCCTGCTGGTAGGGAATGAAGGTGAACTACGTCAGGTTCTATATTCAATATAGAATTTCTTAGTTTAATAATAGAAAGGATATTCATTGATTTCAAATCTAGTAGACTAACAACGATTCCTGCCCTTAAAAGTTTTTCTGAAATAACACCACCTTTTTTAAATGCAATAACATGTACTTCATGCCCATTCTCTTTGAGTTCTTTTGCCATGTTGAGGATTAGAGTTTCAATTCCCCCCATATCAAGCGATTGGACAAGGTGAACAATCTTCATGAATCAATCCGTTTATTGTCAGAATTATAACCATGAATATCATAAAAATCCGTATTGTCAGCATATTTAATTTCTGTTATACTGTTCATATTTAAAAACTTAGTAACTAAGCCAGTCATTCTTTCTATTTGAACGTGTGTTTTTTCCAACAAGTCATTTTTTAATTTGGGGTCCAGATTTTCCATTTCGATTAGATCCATAATGCCTTTTATGATAGCAAGAGGATTATTAAATTCATGAGCCATGGTGATTGACATTTTATTAATAGCACTTAATTGCTGAATTTCAGCCTGCGCTTTTTCATGATTTTTCCTGTCAGTAATATCTCTGATAAACAGACTGATTTTTTCTCCATTTGCATCATGAAACATAATACTGCTGAGTTCAAGTAATATTGTAGCTCCGTCGGACCTCAACCCAGTTGATTCGAAGATGATATTTCCCGTAATCCAACATTCAATTTGGTCTCTATTACACTCTAATCCATTTACAATTGGTAATATTTCAACCAAATGTTTTCCAATGATATCATCAACATTGTAGTCAAAGAAATGACCTGTAACCGTGTTGCAGTCAACGATAATACCATCAATGTCAGCTATCAGTATACCATCGCTAATAGACTCAAATATATTTTTGATTCTTTCTTCACTATTTTTAATTTCGTTTTCTTGGTCAATTATTTCTGTAATATCAACTGTATAGAAGGAAACTTTGTCAGGATCGACATAAGCATAGGTGTTTATCAGATGGACTGTTATTCCTGAAGTTGGGCTTGTATAGGTCACTTGTCTGCGCTTAATTAGCTTATCCTTGTAGCAGGACTGAATATCATCTAATAAAAATGGCATATCCGGATATAATTCGACAGCCGGTTTATATTTATATTTTTCAACTCTACCTGAAGTAACTTCAAAGGCACGAGCATTAAAGTTATCAAGAATGAAGTTATTGTCTTGATATTTAAATATATAAGAAGGAAGCGGAATAGCTTGAAAAATATCGCTTAATTCTTTTTGTTCAACCATTTTATCTCCAAAACTGCATCATTATTCTCAATGTTAATTATGATACCTTTATAAATTTCTTAATTCAAGGAAAAAATGTAGTTATCTCTGTCAAAGCAACATATTTTATGCATAGATTCTCAATAAATGTGATAATTATGAGAGGATAATTACCATGAATGATGCTGAGAAAAATAACCTTCTTTGGTGGAACGAAGTAACTCCTGGTCATGTTGAACACTATGGCGAATTTTTTGTTGGTGTGGATGAATTTCTGAATGGAAAAACAACATTACCTGACGTCCAATTAAAAGAATTGGGTAATCTGAAAAATAAGAAACTTCTTCACCTTCAATGCCATTTTGGTCTGGATACATTGTCTTTGGCCCGTGAAGGTGCAATAGTCACCGGAATCGATTTTTCAGATGCTTCTATTGAAGAAGCAAAAATACTCGCTGAAAAGGCTAGTATTGACGCTCGTTTTATATGTTCTAATGTCTATGACCTTAAAGAAGTATTAAAAGATGAGAAGCATACTTTCGATTTCGTTTATACATCACAAGGAGTGCTTTGTTGGCTAAAGGATATTAACGAATGGGCAAGAATCATTTCATTTTTATTAAAGGATGGCGGAACATTTTATATTCAGGATTCACATCCATTCTGCAACCCAATTGGTAAATTTGAAAAGAATTCCATTAAAATCGAATATCCTTATTTTAGTACTGACAAACCCAGCCAATTCCCCGCGGAATGGGGAGATTACGCGAATGCTGGTTTTATTCCAAAGGTAGGAACGATTGAGTGGCACTGGTCTATGGGTGAAGTAGTGACTGCACTTATCAATGCCGGCTTACGTATTGAATTCCTTCACGAGTATGATAACCTGTTTTATCAATGGCATGACGAAATGGTAAAAACGGATAAAGGTTGGGTTTTTCCTGACCTCGAAGGGAAATTGCCGTTGACATTCACTCTTAAGGCTACCAAAAGATAAAGCCCGCTTTTTTACGGGCTTTCTTTGCGGAGAGGGTGGGATTCGAACCCACGTTACGGGGTCGCCGTAAACTCGCTTTCGAGGCGAGCGCCTTCAACCACTCGGCCACCTCTCCGAATTGTCTGTTTCGGTCGGGAAATGTAACGGAATCAAAAGCTGAAATCAATCCAGTGTGAACTCCATGATAGAGAAAAAGCCCGGTCAGACCGGGCTTTTATTTTCTTTACAAACTATTTACTTACCATTAGTGGCTCGTTTTGGGAATGGAGGAGGATCAGCCTTCGGTGGAGATGAAGTCTTCAACTCTTCCAGAATTACTTCAATTGCCTTTTCTAACTGAGGATCAGAGCCCGACATTACCTCTTTGGGTGTATTTTGAATTTCAATATCAGGTGCTACTCCGAAATTTTCTATTTCCCATTCACCATCAGGACTTAAAATTCCAAAGCTCGGAGATGTTGTATAGCCACCGTCAATCAAGGTTGGCATCCCACTAATACCGACTAAACCACCCCAGGTCCTTTTACCAATAATTTTACCCATTCCACGCCTTCTAAAGAACTGTGGAAGTGCATCACCACCAGAACCGGCGAATTCATTGATAATCATAACTTTGGGCCCAAGAAGTGCTGAATATGGTGAAGATGTTACAACACCATCACGAGTTACCCACCAACTGAGGAGGTCGCGACCGATCATATCAAGCATATAATCAGCCACAGAACCACCGCCATTAAAGCGCTCGTCAAAAATAACAGCATCCTTGTCCAACTGGGAGAAATAGTAACGATTGAACATGGTATAGCCACGCCATCCGGTATCGGGTAGGTAAACATATGCTACCTTGCCACCTGTTGCTTCATCGACCTTTTTCCTATTTCCTTCAACCCAATTGTAGAAACGTAGGTATGAATCACTATATATGGGAACAACTAAAACCTCTCGTGCATCCTTTTCAGTGGGTTTACTATTCACTGTCAAGGTTAGCTGGTCACCGTTAGTGTTCTCCATCAGCTTGTAGATATTATCGTTTTCCGAAAGCTTATGTCCATTAATTGCAATCAGATAATCACCTTCATTGACATCAATACCAGGTTCAGTCAATGGAGCGCGAAGATCTGGATTCCAATTTAAACCGCTGTAAATTCTTTCAAAACGATAGTAGCCTTTATCAAACGTATAGTCAGCACCCAGCAAACCGACTCGAACAGATTTTGATCCTGGCATATCGCCACCGCCATTGTAGGCATGACCAACAACCAATTCTCCGTTCATCTCACCAATCAGGAAATTCAGATCATCCCTGTGGCCCAGGTCATCAAGGAAAAATGCATACTTTTTATAGATAGCATCCCAATCAGCACCGTGCATATCTGGATCATAAAAGAAATCACGTTGGAATCTCCAGACTTCCCTTAAGATTTGTTTCCACTGTTCTTTAGGATCGATATAAACCTGCATGTCACTTACATCAAGTTCACCATCGCCAATATCTCCGCCCGAGGAAGTCGAAACAATACCGAACATTCCGCGCGCTAGATACAGAATGTTCTCACCATCACCACTCATGTCAAAATTACCAACACCTGCCATGAAGACTTCAGATTCTTCCTCTTCAATATCATATTTCATCAAATTGACCGAACCATCCTCTTCAGCGATATAAAAAAGGGCACCATCTGAAGAAGTCGCCAACCTGTAATAATCCTTTGAAGGTTCATTCAGATCAATGATTCTTTCCTGAATACCATCAAAATCAATGACGATAGTTTCTTCTTCATCTGCTTCGTCATCTTCCTTTTCTTCATCCTTGTCTTCTTCATCAGCAACTTCTACTTCTTCCTCATCACTATCAGGTTTGAACGGGGAAGGGGCACCATCCTCAAGAACAATGCAGTATAGATCGTACCTGAGAGGTTTCTCATACCGTGCCATATCTAAACCGCTCACGTACGTTGCGAAGTTGGTACTTGCTACGAAATAGAGATATTTGCCATCTTTGCTGAAGACTGGGAAGTCAGCGTTACTCATGCCATCAGTTATCTGATGAGATTTTTTTGTTTCCATATCATAGATAAATATGGCTTTATACTTGTTCGGTAGAGTTTTAGCATAAGTGATATATCTGCTGTCAAACGACCAGTCCGGGTGAAATTGTTGCGCAGATTCAAAATCTGTGTCGTAAACCCACGATTTGCCTGATTCTGTATCGAGTACCTTTGCGGTGACGCCATTATCTGAATAAAGCAGTTTTTCACTATCTGGTGACCAAACAAATCCGAAATAGTAATCCGGATCACCAGGCGAATACGTCTTTGGTTCTTCTAAACCTTTTTGATCCACCACTTTTATTTTGTATTCACCGTCCATATCAGAGAAATAAGCGATTTTACTTCCATCAGGAGACCAAGCGGGGTATCTGTCATGTGCATTTGGAGTATTGGTAATATTCCTTGTATCACCATCATCCTTTGGGACTGTAAATATCTCACCGCGCGCCTCAAAAGCCGCACGAACACCTTTTGGAGAAATGCTGACTGTTTCGATATAATCTGAGGCGTCAACAAATCCGGGACGTACATCGGGAAGGTCTGGATTTAAAAAGAGATCAAGATTTTCGACGCTGTTTGTTGCTGTATTGATGATATGGATTTCACCAGCTTGTGAATACGCAAGATAGCCACCATTTCCAGCTAAAGATTTCACATCATAGTCATCATGAAATGTTATTTGCTCTACAACCTTAGTCTCATTGTCGTAGCAAAAAACGTTCATTGTGAAATTTCGGTCAGAGGTGAAATAGACCTTATTCCCAACCCAGACCGGCCTTGAATCATTTGCAAATGATTCTCCACGACCTTCGTTATCAACTTTATGCCGCGGTATTTCTTGAACTTCTTTAGACTTTGTATCATAAATCCATATGAAGCTGGATTGACCGCCTCTATATCTTTTCCACGTCGAAAACGCCTCTTTTACGAATGTATAGGCGTAAAAACTACCATCAGGTGATATTGAAAGCCTATCAGCTTGAGGTATTTCTAACGATTCAGGTAATCCACCATCCAACGATACTTTGTATATTTTACCGAACCTTTTTGTGAAGCTTTCTCTGGCAGACAGGAACAATACTTCACCCTTATCAGTCCATCCTCTTGTAACATCAGAAGTTGGGTGATAGGTTAATCGTTTAGGCTGACCACCATTGATTGAGACTATGTAGACATCAAGATTTCCATCATAATTGCCTGTAAATGCAATCCATTTACCATCTGGAGAGAGGAATGGGTTGAATTCATACCCTTTATTAATTGTAAGCCTTTCTGGTTTACTACCATCCTCATCGGCTACCCATATATCACCGGCATAAGAAAAAGTAACTTTTCCGTTGGATATATCAGGATGAAAGAGTAGTCGAGTTTCATCCGCGACTGCAATTTGTGATAAAAGGGATGTGACTAAAAGGAAAGAAAGAAATAACAGTTTCTTATGGTGCATTCTTGACTCCAGTATATTGTTATATATTCCTAATGAGACGAATATAGCTTTTACAACATTAGGGAACAAGAAGCGAAAAAAATTCATTGATTAACAAAATTCACTTCTGCTCTCTTTAGTTTTAGACGCAATACTTCAGAATATGTTGCTCTTTACCAAATTATTTTTTTAATGGCGAGAATGGGCTATTAAGGTTATCTTTGTCATCATCAAATATTTTATGGGGTAAAGTTCATGTTTTCAATTTCATATCGAAGGTTTTCTTTATCCGTTTTAGTGTTATTTACTCTCGCAATATTAATGTCGCCATCTACTGTACTTTCCTATAGTGAGACTCAGTCTACAACAGAAGATTCACTATTCACATCCCCAGATAAGATGAAGGCTAAAAGTACAGGTGAAACAATTGCCTATTATGTTCCTCTGGGCATTGTCTATCTACCTGTAAAGTTGTCTTTCATGGGATTGGCTAGTGGGTTTGGTTGGGTTAGTGACAATAAGATTGTTGAAAAGGTAGATGATTTTTTGAATTCTGATGATGGTCTTCGTGGAGTTTTACCAACTTTTTCTGCTCAAACCGGTTATGGTATTAAGTTTTATCAGAAAGCACTATTGTCTTCCCCTAATGCAGCTACTAAGGACAACCTTTGGTTGACGGGAGCCTTTGGAGATGATCATCGAGCATTAGCTGAAATTGTGTGGGACAGCTTATCAGTCTCAAAACATGATTATTTCTTCAGGTTTGTTGGAAAATATCAACATAATGCCGAAGAAATGTATCATGGACTTGGCCCTCACAGTTCCGCTGACGACAAATTTCTCTTTAACAAAGAATTCTATTATACATCTATTGAACTAAATGGGTATCTGACAAAACAATTCAGATATTATTTCCGATCTTCCTATGAAAATAACATGGTTCATGACGGTGATATTGAGCATATAGGCAAAGAATTTCCTATATCGGTTTTAAACGAAAGTAGCGCTCCGGGTATTAAAGATGATGTTGACCTCTTTTCAGTTACAGGTGGTATTAGTGTTAACGCAAAGAACCGTCAGGGAAATCCGTATGATGGCTATGAATCTTACATTGATGCAGGTTTTTATCAGGGAATTATCGATGAAGATTGGCGATTTATGAAATTTAATGTGGATTACACGAAGTACTTTCACATCATATATAAAAGAGTAATAGCCTTCAGAGTTGCTTCAGAGATGAATAGAACACTCGGTGAAAATGATAAGATTCCTTTCTTTTATCATGCTGAACTAGGTGATCAGACTTCAATCCGTGGTTATTCACGATTCAGATTTTTAGGACATGACAAACTCTTAAGTTCATTGGAGTACCGATATCCATTACGTGACATATGGGATGAAAGCGGACTTGATTTTACATTCTTTATGGATGTTGGTCAAGTTAGCCAAAAGGAATATTTCGTCGATTCCAGATTCACGGATCTCAAAGTAGGTATTGGCGCTGGAATTCGGATATGGAGTCTGAGCGGGTTGACAGCAAAACTCGAAGTCGCAAAAAGTAGTGAAATGTGGCGTGTTTACTTCATCCTAAACTAAGAGTCTACCATGAGAACAAGAATATTTAATATAGAACACAATTTCCTTTTCCTGCTGACCATCTTCTTTGTATGCACTACTTCAACACTTGCATATGAAAATGATAAATCTATCCCTGATGACCGCAATCATATAGATAGAATGCCTGAAAGTCGCGGAAGTATAAACGATTTTGCTGATGCTATAGATAAGGGATTTTCTAATCAACTTGAACAGCCTTTTGATCTTCCTCGTAATCTTCAATTTTTGACGGGTAGAAAAGAAGCTTTTAATGCCAATCGCTTTGATGAAGTAAATAATTCTTCATGGTATACTAATCGCAATACTTATAAACAAATGAGCATTGAGGAAATCTTTGCTGGTCCCAATCAAGTAAGTGGGCCAGATACGAGTTCAACTTGGACGATTATCAGGGCAAAGGCCGATGGTGTGACACCCGGATTCGCAATTGAAGACAAGAATGGTGACAAGTTCTTTATCAAATTTGATCCACCAGGATACTTTGAACTTGCCTCAGGTGCTGAAGTTGTAACAACAAAACTTTTTTTTGCGGCTGGCTATTGGACTCCTGAAAATTACGTAGTCTTTTTTAAGCCAGACATTCTCAGGATGGGGGAAGAAGTAAAGTTTCTTGATGAAAAAGGCCGAAAAAGGTTTATGAATGAGGATGATTTAGGTGACATCTTGAAGAGAGTAGAAATCCTTCCTAACGGCTATATCCGAGCTTTAGCCAGCCGATATATACCCGGACGCCCTTTGGGACCGTTTCGCTATGAAGGCACTGTTAAAGACGATCCAAACGATTTTATACCACACGAACACCGTCGTGAACTAAGAGGGCTGTATGTCTTCGGTTCATGGGTAAATCATATTGATTCCAAGGCGCAAAACTCTCTTGATAGCTATATAACAGATGGTGATAAGAGGTATGTACGTCACTATCTGATAGATTTTGGAACCTGCCTTGGTAGTGGTGGTAGAGGGCCACACCCGAACCACAGGGGTTTTGAAAACGAAATCGATCCAGTCGCAATGTTTAAAAAAATCATTACGTTTGGACTTGTCGTTGAGGACTATGAAAAACCCGATACTGTCTTGTTTCCAAGTATCGGACGGTTTAATTCTGATAATTTTGAACCCAATAATTTTGCATCCATATTCCCAAATCCTGCCTATGAATACATGACTATAAGGGACGCCTACTGGGGTGCAAAACTCGTTATGTCCTTCACAGACGATCAGATTGATGCGGCAGTTCGAGCTGGGCGATATTCTAATCCTGAAGCTGCCAGATATCTTGCGACACAGCTAAAAGAACGTCGGGATATCATTGGGAGATATTGGTTCAAAAAGATTGCTCCATTGGACAACTTCGATATTTCAAATACTGAAGATTCTATGTTCTTATCATTTAAAGATATGGCTGTGGAATCCAACCTTGAATCTATAGATAATGTCAGTTACAGGTATTACTTCGATAAAAATCAAAGTGAACGGAACATTCTTGAAGACAAGTCAGTATTAAGAATACCTATTCATAATCAAGAAACCATATATATTGAAAAAATGGTGGATAATCGTTGGTCTGATCCAGTAGGCATTACGGTTGGTATTTCAAGCGATTCAAACAAGTATTCTATTTTAAAAATTGACAGGTAAATATTAATGATATATAAGTATTCTTCTCTCCTGGTCTCAATAGTATTTTTGTTCATTCTAGGAGGATGCGCTAGTCAGGGGCAAATAGTTGAAGACGATTATGAGGAAATAGCCTATACTTCTGCTGATCGTCCATTGGTTTATGAATATAATCCACAATTCATTATTGCCGGAGATTCTCAATCAGGAAAGAGAATTGTTGAAAAGTTTCTCCGAAGAGAAAACTGGGTAACATGGAAACAAGCGATTTTTCCTTTCTACCAGCTATACCTTTTTGGAAATGGTTTTATCGGGGCATATAATCATTTCACACACAAACCAGATTACGGTAAAGCTGACCGTAAAATCATTAATGAACACCTTGTAAACCATCTTGATACAAATGAAACTGATTTCTACTTGTTACTTGGTGATATTGTTGGTACAGATGGACGCTATCCATCTCACTGGAAGCTTTTCTTCGATAGTTTCGGTGGTGAAAAGGGGATTCTTGGGAAAGTCCCAATATATCCTATAATCGGCAACCATGAATACGCAAATGATGACTCAAAAGGGTACTATAACTATAACACTGTTTTTAATACTCCTCGGTTTTATACAATCGAATCTCCAGATTTAGCCATTATCGTTCTGGATTCAAATTACCTTCTAGATCAAGCAGGATTAATTGATGACGATCTACAGGATGAGCTATTCAGTGAATGGTTTGTAGGCACTAGTAATGAACCTTCATGGTTGGAAAAGGAGCTTGAATCTCATACCCAGAAAATCAAAATAATTGCAATGCACCATTCACCAATGATGCTTGGCTGGCATTTTAAGGACTGGTATAAAGTCGAGAATGGTCTCGATTTACTGAGTAAACGTAAAGCGTTGGTTGAAGTATTTAAGAAGTATAACGTCCAGATTGTTCTTAGTGGTCACGAACACTATTACCAGCATAACATCTTGGATTATAATAACGGTAAGGATCAAATCCACTTTATCGTTACCAGTTCTGCAGGCGTACCGATTAGATCAAAACCTGATGAAAAGGTTTTAGATGAAAAGATTGCAAAGCTTAAACTAGAGGGTTACAACGTTAGTTCTGTGGTTCAGGAAGATGTTTACCACTTTTCCCGAATTCATTTCGATAAAGACGCATTAATTTTTAATACTTATCAGATTGAAACTGGTAAACCTGATAGAATATTTGATACATTGCGTCTGAATCTTTCTGAATAACCGGTTTTGGGGACAACAATGAATAATCCTTTTAAAAGTGTACTCGATATAAGAAGAAAAGAATTGCCACTCGCTTTGTTAATGTTTGGCTATTTTTTTCTGGTTATCACCAGCTTCTGGATATTAAAACCCTTAAAGAAAACACTGTTTATAACGTTTTATAAAAATGATGGATTGAACCTGTTGGGATGGGAACTTACTGGTTCTCAAGCTGAATTATTGGCTAAAGTCCTTAATATGGTTGTTGCATTTTTAGCCGTAATTATTTTCACATGGCTTAGCAGAAAATATAGAAGGCAACAACTGACATTCATTTTTTCTTCATTCTTTATCTTCAGTTACATCGTTTATTCATTTATAATTAACACACCTGGGCATTTCACTGTATGGAGTTTTTACCTATTTGGCGACCTTTTCAGTACTCTTATGGTGGCAACATTTTTTACTTTCCTCAATGACAGCGTTACCCCTGAATCTGCTAAGAGGTTATACGGTTTAATAGGGTTAGGTGGTGTAACCGGTGGCGTTTTCGGCACCAGCGTGGTCCGTGTTTGGATCAAAAGTATGGAAATGTCAAGTTGGCTATGGATCTGTCTTGGAATAGCACTAACAATCATTTTCCTGGCCTATCTGGCCGGTAAACTAGTTTCCAGGATAGCTATTGAGACTACTGTTGCTGAAACTCCCAAAACAAAAAAGGTAAATCCAGCAATCGAGGGTGCTAAGCTGGTTTTTAATTCTCCGTATCTTATTGCAATAGTTGGGATTGTTGGTCTATATGAAATTGTCAGTACTATAATGGACTTCCAGTTTACTGCAACAATAGAACATTTTGTCCCGGCAGATTCAATTGGCACACACTTTTCAACTGTTTTTGCAATAACCAACGTTGTTTCATTAATTGTACAGCTGTTTTTAACCAGCTTCATCATGACTCGCTTTGGTCTTGCAGTTGCCTTATCAATATTACCCATTATGATATTGTTGGGTTCTGCAGGATTTATGATCGTCCCAGTTCTATGGGCAGGTAGTTTCCTTAATACAGCTGACAATGGCTTCAGTTATTCTATCAATCAATCTGCTAAAGAGACGTTGTATGTTCCAACCAGCAAAGATGAGAAGTATAAGGCAAAGGCATTTATCGATATGTTTGTCCAGAGATTTGCCAAGGCTATAGCTGTAGTTATTTCATTGGGCATCACTACAATTTTCAAAGACTATTCCAGTATAAGATGGCTTTCACTCTTCACACTAGTCATAGTCGTCATTTGGCTATATGCCGTTCGTTACGTTGGAAAGAAATTCAAAGAGTATACAGAATCGGGAACGATAGCGTAACATGAGATTAATTCATCGAGAAATCCTTGGTGTAATAATTCTAATCTGTTTATTCTGTTCAACTTCAGGATATTCAAGTGACGATTTTGTCCCAGACTCGACGAATACAAATACCCGCGGAATCGAAAGGGAAGAGGTAAGTTCAGAGGATCCCCTTAGAAGTATGGGAGACATCCTTATCTACCTGCCCAGAACCACAATCAGCTATTTACTCTATGGAACCGGCCGCGGAGCGTACCACCTTTCCGATCCAGACCTGATTCAAAAAGTTGAATCTCTTCTTTATTTCTATAAACATCAATTTGGCTGGTATCCAAATGCAAATATCGTTTCTGATCATCGTTCAGCATTTGGAGCTGGTGTATTTTATAAGGTAGGATATTTCAGTTCATCAATTAGTTCCATTTATACAGCTGAAGATAAGTGGAAGTTGAAATCAAAGCTTTCTCACTCGAGTATTCTCAATAATAAAGTATTAAAAACAACCTTTTACGTAGAATTTAGAGAAGACGATGACAGGGAATTCAGCGGTTTTGGTGCACACCCCTTAAGTGATTCTCGTAATTCTTTTTTAGAAAACAGAACAGATAATATTGCTGTTTTTGGAAGAGAAAGATCTCGGATTGGTCTGGACATTGGTATACGAACTTCAGATGCTATTTCATTTTCATATACTGGTTTCTATGAGAACTTGACTCTTTCACCTGTTGATAATCAACATAGTATCGAAAAAGTATTCTTGGTCAACCAGGATTTATTTTCCACAAGGTTTGAAAGACTCATAAATGAGATTTCATTCCGATTCGATTCAAGAGAAAATATTAATCATGTTTCTCCAGGCAATCGCTTCGAAACTTATGCCGGTTTAAGTCACGGTTTAACTGATCCCTATAACGGTGAAATTTTCTTTTATGGTTTTGACGCAATATCGTTTATACCCATAATTAAACGAAACCGAATAGTAGCACCACGATTGGCCGTTAATGCCGCCAGTGGAATGGACAGTGATAATCTAATGGAGTTTCAGTTTTACCCCGGTCATTCGACTTTCCGGGGTGCATCGACTAGAAAACAAATCAGAACCGATTCCTTTGTAATAGTTCCCTCTATTGATTACATATGGCCACTAAACTCATTTATAAGAGCTTCACTATTCGCTGATGCAATTGTCGCCACTAATAACCTTAGAGACATTACTATCAACAACACTCCAAATGCTTATGGATGGTCAATTTCGGTTCATGGTGATCATGAAGACGTTGCCTCATTCAGAATCTCAACAGGGACTCAGGGTCTTCGGCTGAAACTAATCATCGGATTTGCATTGGATGACAACGAACGATGATTAATCAACTATTAAAGATAACCCAGGTAGTTCTTTTTATGGTATTATTAATAGTGCTATCCGGTTGTTCATCGTCACCGTACATTTTCAAAGATGATCCACCAGTTTTAGCAATAAATGATACAATTCCCATTGGATATCCATCATCTAATGAATACGAGGAAGGTTTTTACTACTACAATTCGCTTTTCAGACGGCCAATTATTAATGCATTGACATTTAAGCGGTCACCCAGATCGGGTGACGTAAATTCCTTCGACCACGTTCCTGGTTCAAGCTGGTATAGCCCCAGACTGGGATATAGAACTCTTTCAACGGACGAAATCCTTCATGGTCCCGAGGTAAATGGTCCCCCGGAATTGCCCTTTATTGTAATAAAAGTAAAAGATTCAGGTTCAAATCCAGGTTTGCTGGTCAAAGATCAGCGTGGTTTGATTTATATGTTGAAGTTTGATGTTCCCGGGTTTGAAGGAATTCAAACAACCACGGATTACATAGTTTCAAGGCTATTCTGGGCTTTCGGATATAACGTTCCAGAAGATTATCAGTTGTTTCTGAAGCCAAGCGATATTCTGCCCAATCCCGAAAAAGAAATAACTGAAGAAAAGATCAGGTACATACTTTCTCAAGTTCCACCACCAAATGAATCAGGGCATTTCCGCTCAACAGCCAGTCAGTTTATTGAGGGGCAGGTACTGGGACCTACTTCGGAAGAAGGAGTAAGGGAAGGGGACCTGAATGACATTATTCGTCACGAGGATCGACGAACACTTCGTGCGTTAAGAGTTTTCTGTTCATTCCTGAACCATTCTGGGATTCGTGTGGACAATTCCCTAGATACCTACGTTGGAGCTGAAGGAAATGGGTATGTCAAACATTACCTGATTGATTTTGGTGAAGCCTTTGGCGGACATGGTGCAGAACATAACTGGCTTTGGGATGGATACCGTTATCGCTTTCAGTTCAAACAGATGTTCAGCAACCTTTTCTCTTTAGGACTTGTGATTCAGGATTGGGAACATCTTGAGATGACAGAATTTCCCTCTGTAGGGGCTTTTGAGTCGAATATTTACGATCCATCCAAATGGAACGAAACCTATCAATACTTGCCAATACAAAAGAGTCTTCCCGACGATAATTATTGGGCAGCAAAGATTTTAACAGCTTTAGAGCGAAATCAGATCGAAGCCATCGTCCATAGTGCTTCTTATCCAGATGAAGGAGCTACAGAATATGTAATAAATACACTACTAGAGAGAAAAGAGAAAACGATTGACTACTATTTATCGCAAGTCACTCCACTTGAAGTGTTGAATGCTGATATTCCCGCAAAGGATAGTATCGTATGTAAAGATATCCATAGTGATTTCAGGAAGGTTAAAGGGTCTGTCACCTACGATATTACATTTCGTGACACAAACAATAGAGCTTTCGATCATTTTAGAATCAACGTCGAAGGACAGCCCACTTTAACAATCCCTATAAAAAGTACTGAATCGGATTACTTTATTATGGAAATAAGAAAGATCGATAAAAAAGGGAAACTCCATAGACCTATGTCCATTCATCTTTTGCGAGATGACTCTTTACCTGAATACACCGTAGTAGGAATTATTCATTAAATTATAATGTTTTCAATCCCTCTTCATATGTTTCGTTTTTCTTGATCTATCCTTATCTTTATTCAAACATAATTTCAAATCGGGTTTATGATTATTAATTATTTCAAAAAGAGTATCGATGTCAGGAAGGGAGAGGGTAAAAAGACACTTTTGATGTTTTTCTACCTCTTTCTGACGATTGCTTCTCTCCTGATTGTTAAACCCATCAGAAATTCATTGATCATTTCTGAATCTGGTGTTGATAAACTCCCGTATGCATTTATTCTGGTTGCAATAACATCAGCTATTTTCACTATTTTTTATACTCGATTAACTCGACGATACAAGCTTTATTCATTGATAAAACTGAATCTTTTTCTCTCTATTACCATCGTTTTAATCTCCAGGCTTGTTCTATTTTTTGATCTTCATATCGAAATCTACAGTTATTTCTTTTATGTATGGGTTGCTGTTTTTGGACTGATTACCACAATGCAATTCTGGTTGTTGGCGAATTATCTCTTTCATGCAAGGCAAGCAAAAAGGCTCTTTAGTATTCTAGCCGCCGGCGGCATAGCAGGTGGAATCTTCGGTGGTTATCTGACACGATATCTTGCTCATCACATTGGTACCGATAATTTACTTTTTGTCTGCGTTCTTTTTCTTCTAATTTGTGTTTTTATTATTCAGTCCATTTCACAAACAATTCGACAAACTGCCGATGAACATGGGTCGAAAAAGCCAAAATCAAAATTAAAAGAAGAGCGCCAGAATCCTTTTAAACTAATCTTCAATTCTACGTACTTACTCTTAATCGCCCTATTAATTGGTATAAGTGTTATCGTTGCTAACCTTGTCGATTTTCAGTTTAACGAAATCGCTTCAAGAAAATTTTCTAATCCAGATGAATTAACAGCTTTCTTTGGCTTTTGGTTATCAAATCTTAGCGTTATTTCACTAATCATCCAGATGTTTTTTACCTCTAGAATACTAAGATCAATAGGAGTTGGGGCTTCATTATATTTCTTGCCGGTTGGCATTTTTGTTGGAGCGATAGCAGTTCTATTTTCCCCCGTGTTGTGGGCGGCAATCTTAATTAAGGTAAATGAAGGCTGTACAAAACAATCCATCAATAAATCAGGTCTTGAACTATTATCTATTCCGATACCAGATAAGGTGAAAGAGCAGACAAAAGTCGTTCTGGATGTTTTTACGGACAATCTCGCAACAGGGATCGGCGGGATTTTATTAATTGTTCTAACAAGCTTTTTTCATTTGGGAACAAAATATATAAGCATTCTGATAATTGCATTTATCCTTCTTTGGTTATTCATAATATTTCTGCTTAAGAAGGAATACATCGACGCGTTTAAAAAGGCTATTGAAACCCGTTCAATTGACCTGGAGAACCTTTCAATTGATTTACGTGATGCAAATATATACGATAGTCTTTTAACCTCATTAAGCAGTAAGAATGATAGACAGATTATTTATGTATTGAACCTTTTTGAGGAAATCCCAAATAAAAAGTTTATCCCCCAATTACTCGAGCTACTTGATCATCCTTCTGCTGAAATACAAGCAAGGGTACTTTCAATTACTCTTTCAGAGAATTCTGTTGTCGTTCCAGAGAATTTATTGAATAAGATGATGATAGATGGATCCGAAGATGTACGATTAAATGCTATGCTTCACTATTTGCGACAAAATGAAAACTCTAGAATTGAAATTCTTAAAAACTTCATCTATGGTGACAACTTTACAGTTAGTCAAACTGCAGTATTATGCGTTGCGATGTTGTCTATAAAAAATAAGGATATTCTAAATCAAATTAACTTAAAGGATATTTTTGATAATTATAGAAAACTTAGGCAGAATTATGAATACAGCGATGAAGAACAATTATTAATGCGGATTAATGCAGCAAAAATTATTGGAATACTGAAGAACGAAGAGTTTAATCCTTTGCTGAACTTATTAATAGATGATGAAGATTTGAATGTAAGACGTGAAGCGATAAAATCTGCAGGGAATGTAGGGGACCCCTATTTTATCCAACATATTTTCAATCATACTAATACTAAACGTATCAGACGTGCATCTATTGAATCATTAGCAAAGTTTGGAAATGATACTGTAAAGTATTTTGCTGAAATACTTGATGAAAAAACATTAGCGCCAGGTCTTAAACTGATCATTCCAAGAATTTTATCTAGAATACCTACACAAAGTTCTGTTGAACTCCTGTTTATCTGCCTAAAAAAAGAAGACAGATTGCTTCAGTATAACGTAATACAATCATTAGTCAAATTGGAAAGCAATTACCCTCATCTTGATTATCATTTTAAGGAAATTGACTCAATAGTTAAAAATATGATAAGCGTGTATTTCCTTATTAATCATTCGATAATCATAATTAACAAACACATAACGCTGTCTTCAAAAACAATATCATCAAGAACAGCATATGAATTACTATTAAAGATTCTGATTGAACGTAAAATCTCAGATCTGGGGAGAATTTTCAAATTACTTTCCATTAGATATGAATCAAGTCCGATTGACGACGCTTACAATGGTATTGTAAGTCAAAATTCCGAATTAAAAGAAAATGCAATTGAATATCTTGAAAATATTCTCACAAAGAATAAAGACGATCTTATTCTTCTTCTTGATAATCCACGGATTGAACTTTATCAGGATAAATCACTGGAGTATTTTGGCGTAAGTTCTGAAATTAATTCTGTTTACCAAGGTCTACTGAATTGCGATGATGGATTAATAAAAGCATGTATTCTATTTATCATGCAACAAAATCAAAAGATTCCATATTCTGTCATTGCAAGTCATATAAAAAGTGAAAATCCAGTTCTTAGGGATACCGCAGAGATCATCTACAAAGCGATTGAGTAAGAGGGCACAAAAATGCTATCTATTCTGGAAAGAATAATTTTCCTTCAAGGACTTGATATATTTGAACATATATCAACTGAAGATATGTCTTATCTCGCTGCTGTTACTGAACAAATTGGATATGAAGAAAACATTATCGTATTCAAAGAGGGCGAAATATCCGATGCGATGTATGTTGTTGTCAGTGGTGAAGTGAAAATCGCCAGAGATGGTAATGAGGTTATGGTTGCAAAGGAAGGAGATGCATTTGGAACGTGGTCACTTTTTGATGATGAAATAAGAGTAGTCTCAGCACAAACTATGACCTCATGTCAAATGTTACGAATCAATCGTGATGATTTTATGGATTTGCTGGCTGATCATGTTCAGATTACACAAGGCATATTCAAATCGATCGTAAAAAGACTTAGAAGTTTAATGAAAGTAGTAAATCGTTAAAGAAAGTCTCTGGGAGGTAGTAGTTTTCAGCATATTTTATACCTGCATGTAATTTATCCTACATTTCAACTGTTGAATAATTATGTTGTAAAACAAGATAATGGGGTAAAGGAGTATCTAATGTCACAGGCTGAAAAAAGCCCGACAGTTGTAATCGTTGATGATGAGGAAATGGTAGTCACCAGTCTTTCATCGTTTTTAACCTTAGAGACTGAATATAACGTAGAGTCATTCACTTCAGCGAAAGAAGCATTAAAATTTATTGAAAGCAATAGCATTGATATAGTTGTATCTGACTATTTGATGCCAGAGATGGATGGTATGAGCTTCCTGGGGGAAGTGAGGAAGATGCAACCAGAAGTCCCAAGAATTATTTTGACAGGCTATGCAGACAAAGAAAACGCTATAAAAGCTATTAATGAGGTGGGACTCTATCAGTATATCGAGAAACCATGGAGTAATGATGATTTGCTTCTAATCCTGAGAAATGGAATAGAGAAGCAAAAACTGATGCAGAAACTTCAGGAAAAGATTGACGAGATTAATAGCGCTTACTCAGAGCTTCAGGGACTTCACAAAGAAATAGTGAAGACCTTCGTATAGAATAAGTTGATAGACAGCGGAAAGGATGACCAGCAACGGTCATCCTTTTTTTGTAGATAACCATTTCGAATGAAATCAATAGGGGCATAGCCCAGAATAAGCCAATACAATGTACCACCATTAGAATTATACATAACATATATTATCACACTACAAGATGCTTATCGTTTTGGATTATATATATTTAAATAACCGGCTAATCCCATTAAATTTTCACCATAGACATCTTTTATCCTATCCACTGCACTATAAAGTTTTTTTCTCTTTTCATTCTTCTTAGCTTTGAATAAATCATCCTGTATTCCAAAGCTGACATTTGGTTTCTTTAATCCTGACATCGATACTCCTATCAGCCTCACCGGTAGATCACCCGGTTGCCATAAATCATCAAATAATTTTCTAGCTTCATTATACATCCTGATTGGATCGTCAATCAGTTCCTTTAATTTGTGCTGATGAATTCTGGTGTTAAAATCATTGGTTCTAAGTTTTATTGCCACTATTTGACCATGATAGCCGAATTTCCGTAATCTTCGCATGGTCTTGTCGCAAAGCAGTAACATTTTCGCTTCTATTTCATTCGGGTCAGAAATATCTTCATTAAAGGTGTGTTCATGGCTCATGGACTTGTCGTCACTATGATGTTCCATTGATATTATTTCAGTATCCTGTTTTTTTCCATGAAACACTTTCCATAAATCATTTCCATGCATACCTAACTTTATTTTTAGTAGTGACTTAGGACATTGAATAAGGTCATCTACCGTTTTTACATTTATCTCGTCTAATATCTCTTTTGTTGCGTTTCCTACACCAGGTATGGCTGTAACGGGTAACGGTGCCAACATTGGATAAATATCATCTTTGTCAATTATTGTTATACCATCGGGTTTATTCATTCCCGATGCTATTTTTGCTATTATTTTAGAGGTCGATATTCCCACGGAGGCAGTCAGGTTCAATTCCTTCTTTATGCTGTCTTTTATGGCTATCCCATATTCATATTTTCCATTATAATGCTCAATACAGCCGGTTGCATCAAGAAACGCTTCATCAATGCTGTAGGGTTCAACTTTTGGGCTGAATCGCCTTAAAATAGCCATTAATTCCATTGAGACCCATGTGTATTTGCCACCTTTTGTACTGGCATGTGTAAGGTCTGGACAGCGCCTGTCAGCTTCCATTAATGACATTCCTGCTTTTATTCCGTACTTTCTTGCAGCATAATTTGCTGTTGTCACTACACCCCGGCTTCCTTTTGGTCCACCAACTACTAATGGCTTACCCTTTAATGATGGATTATCTCTCTCTTCAATAGCTGCAAAAAAAGCATCCATGTCTACGTGAAGAATAATTTTTTCGCGTACGTTTCCTATATTCCCATTTATTTCCCTTGGTTTTTCAGTCTTTTCCAGACTTTTATTTATTCTATCTCTTACCTCAGCTCGCATCATAATGAATTTTCACTTTCAGCCAACAAGACAAACTCTGTTTAGTATCCAGCCGCGTGTACCAGAGTTATAAGTCAATTCATAGACATCAGGACCAGATGTCATGATTGAATAGTGATATAGACGCGTTTGTCCTTCGTCCGAAACCCATTCGCCATTAACACGTTGTATTTTATAAACTCTGCTACGCCATTTAAATTTCAACGGCTGAATACGACCATCGCGAAATAACGCAATCATCTCGAGTTTATCGCCTATATCCTCGTACCTCACTGTTGCCATCTCCCCTGAAAAATACTATACAAATGTTCACTAAAAAGGTACAAATGAATTTGATGTCAGGCAAGTTTATTTAAGTGAACGGTGGAGATCATTTAACGAGGCAGAACTCTAAAAGGAAGTTCCAATACGGGCCCTTAGAAGGATGCCTTCGGAAGGATATCGGGCACTTCTAGCGACCTCTAAACGGATCAAGTCTCGATATGGGACATGAATAACCAATCCCAAGCCATAGGCAACCTCCCACCTATCTTCACCGGTTACAACGGCATCCTCTGAGGGATCCCCACCAATAATTCCTGCATCAGAAAAAATTGAAAGTGAAAGACCAGTTTTGATATCTTTGGTGTAAGGTTGTACAAAAGGGAGACTTCGCATCGTTATGTATGTAATAGGAATCAAATCTTTTCTAATCTCAAAAGTACCGTTTAACCTTCTGGTTCCAGAAAATGATTCAGGGACAGAAGATCTTAGCCCGTTGTCACCATCCAGCAGCAATCTCTGAAATGGCGGTAAACTTCCAGCCAACAGACTTCCCTCTACATAACCAACCAGATAAAACTCACGAATGGGAGAATAAAAAGTTGAAAGTTCTACCACTGGACTAAAAAAGCTTGTTTTTGGGTCATTAACATCAACTCCACCACCAACACTTATGGACATGTTGAAACCATCATCTGGCCAAGGTCGATATGAACGAGTATCAAAAGTAAATCCCAGTGAACCAGACATAATAGTAGATGCTTCACGAAGTGATGGAATTAGCAAATTGTCATCATCTTCATGTTTAAAAACACGTTCTATTATCTTATAAGAAACCCAAACGCTTTTTTCAAGATCCATCCTTTTCGAAAATCTCAGTTGAAATGATTTTTCTTCAGTTTTTACATCATCACGCCCAAGGATATACCTCGGCTCATTTTCAGTGATCATTTTTGCTCTGAAACTGATAGACAAATCTGGACGGTTCATCGTGATATAAGGTATTTTCCAATCAAGCTGAAAACCTGTAACGTATCCAATTCTAGCATTTATGGAAAGTAAATCCCTACGTCCGCGGAAGTTATCATGTGAAAGAATAACCCCATAGGCATATCTTTCAGGGTTGTTCTCATCTAAGTCAAAGATAAGGCCAGGCCATATATACCAAAGTTCAGTTACATCAACAACGAGTGCATTCAATCCATTTATTTTTTCCAACTCCAACGTCGCTCTTGTGAATAATCTCAACGACTCAAGCCTTCCCTTATCCCACGCGATCGCCTCATCAGTCGCCTCTACACCAACTTTCAAAGACATTTCTGAAAGGATAACAAAATCTTTTGTAACACGATTTCCTTTTATAATAACCGTATCGATTATTGTAGGCTCAGAGTTCACCGCTGCCGGCGAATCCAATGATAAAACAAAGATAAGCAGAGGAATTATAAAGAAACGAATCTTGCTGGGAAAAGAGTTACCAGAGATAGTTATAGGATATTTTAAAAGTATCAAGTCTATCATTACCTGCATGTTGACTGTCATCCACTCTGAGTAAATTTATGTCGATCAATAATCTGGCGTTTTTCCATCTTCTGGATTCTATTACAGTAAAAGGTCCAGATGCTTCATACGTTCTTGCTCTGAAACGAATGATGTCATCGTTTGCATCACGGTCTAACTGATCTTCTTCTCGTCTTAATACTCTATATCCAACCTTAAGATATAATTTACTCCACAATATCCTTGTTATTGCCATACTGGTATAAAAAGCTCGGGTTTCATGAGACAATTCCTGTTTAAACTCTTCCCACCGGACTCGCCCTCTATCTTCCAGATCGTAACGGAAAGACATTTCGCCCTTCAACTGTTGAGTCACTGGAAAAGATAACGTATCAATTGCTGACCATTTCCTGAAGACATTTGACCGTATACTATTTGTATACTCTGAATTATCAAAGTCATAAACAGAATAATTCGCTAATACTTCATAAATTCCTCTGTTTCTCACATCTTTTACCGGGACCCACTCAATTCCAGGCGCAATTCTAAATACTCTGTTCCATCTGTTATCTGCAGATCGTTGACTTTCAATATTCACAATGTGATCGAGTAAAACTAACGCATCCAATGTAAATCTTGTAGAATGATAGAGATAATAGCTTCCATGTAGATTAAATGAATGAATTAAACGATCCCTGTCGGAAAGTTCAAGGCTATCAGGCGAATCATATTTTAACTTCTCGGTCCCATAATAAAACGTAAGACTATCGTTATAACTATTTTGCCAACCACTTGATAATGTAAGCCTTTGTTTTCTACCGAGGATTAAATTGCCATAGTATTCACGATCCTCAATTCCATAATCATAGCTTAATTCAGCGAAATAATTTCTTCCGTCTGTTTTAAGTTGAAAACTATGTATAAAATCGAGGTCACTACCACGTTTTGAGTTTATCCCTTCGATATCTATGACAGATTTGCGGTAGTTTGCGTTATAGATTGCATCAATCTTTGATGATAACGGAGTAATTAGTCTATTTGTAACACTGAGATTTTCGCTCGTTCTTTTTTCAATGCCTGAGCTTGAAAGTTGGAATTGGTCATTCCTTGTCTGACCCCACGATACGATCAGAAAGTCTTTCGCCTCTCCAAAATCGCGGTACATCTGTGTATACAGGCTAATCGCATTGTTTCGTCGGTCGCCATAATTATCCACCCAGCCATCACCATTAATAAAAATGGGTCTGCCATCAGGACTATACCATTCAAATCCTGTTCTTCCTGAAATATCCTCACCACCACCTTGTTCTTGACGATCCATTGCAACACCACCTAGAAGATAGTACTCATAGTGTGGTTTTGGGTTATAATTGAATCCTGTTCTAATATGAGCTCGTTGTAACTGGCTGTTATTACCAATTGTCGGAACGGATGTCACGTTTTGTGGAAAAGTATACCCTGGTATTAATTCCCCTTGATTTTTTCCTATTTTAAACGATGCTTCATGGTCACGGAATTCTTGACCTGATGCTTCGAACAGTAGATCTATTGTCGGACGTATCTTATTACTAAGATGGAAGTTAATATTTAAATCATCTTTCCATTGAGTTTCATATCCGGGTAATGTTCTCAGAGTTACCTTAGCTCCTCCATTAGAATATAAAGTGTAATTGCCGAACCTCGATGAATATTCCTCTTTCATCGATAGGGTTCTTGTATCTTTTTCCTGAATAAAAACGGTTGTGAGTGAGTCCTGCGCTTCAATATTTCTTATGTATAATATTGAGATTATTAATGATAGTAATATTATTCTATATAGTACCTTCACATGGTTCTCAATTTTCATCCAATGAATTGATAGATTTTTCTGGTTCTTTTCTTTTACCTCCCTGAAAACCAGAAGGTGTGACTGTTCCAGCCGAAATAATCAATTTTAATGCCTCTTCTACTGGAATATCTAAATACATCACTTGATCCTTTGGAACAAACAATAAAAAACCTGATGTAGGATTTGGAGTAGTTGGTATAAAAATACTCAATACATCTTCAGTAATAACTTCTTGTGCCGGACCTCTCGTATCCTGTGTTACAAACCCGATGCTATAGATGCCTGCCCTAGGATATTCAATCATTACTGCATGCTTGAAAGTATCCCGATTACCGCCAAGTAAAGCCTGAGATATCTGGAGAATTGCAACATAGACTTTATTTATGAATGGAATCCGTTCAAAAACAGTATTGATTAGTTTTACTAACCTGTCGCCTAAATATTGCCGTGCAAACCAACCAATTCCCAAGATCAATGCTACTAGAAGGATCAGGCCGATTCCATGGACAGTTTGTGTCTGGAAATAGGAAATCTTTAGGATATTGCCCAGGAAGTACTGTATTGGTTTCCCTAAGAACCCATCTGCAAAGAGAAAAAGTTTTACCACAATCCATATGGTTAGAAATAATGGACCTATTACTAAAAATCCAGTTCCAAATAGACGTCTTAGTCTTATGTGAAGCGGATCTTTAGAACTATTCGTTTTCATAAAGTTTTTGTTCAAAATCATCTTTCTTGTCCCGTCATTAATTCAATCTAAATTTAGGAAGGATATATCGCTAAAAAAAGCAATGACAAAAAAAAAGGCAGGTGCCAATGACACCTGCCTACAGCAATGAATGTTACTTCAAGTACTTAAATAGTTCCGTTTCAGGTGGCAACACAATAGTTGTGTGTTCATCCAGAGTTTTTCTATACATTTCAAGCGTCCTTGAAAATGCATAAAACTCCGGGTCCTGATTAAATGCTTTTGCATAAATAGATATAGCAGATGCTTCAGCTTTACCTCGAATGATCTGAGATTCTTTGTAAGATTCGGCAAGGATAACTTTAATTTGCTTATCCGCTTCGGCTCTGATCTTAAGTGCTTCTTCATCGCCTTCTGAACGGTAAAGACTTGCTATCCTCTGACGTTCAGCACGCATCCGGCGATAGATAGCTTCTTCGTTTTCCCTTGGTAAATCCGTCCGTTTGATACGGACATCCAGTACCTCAATGCCATAGTCCTGAGATTTTATATTAGCATCAGTCGTCACAGCCAACATAATTTCATCACGATTATCGGAAACAATTTCCTCTAAATCATGCTGTCCCAGTTCTCGAAGCATATCTGAATAAATGATATCATCCAGTCTAGCTTGTGCAGCTGCTTCAGTTCGTACTGTTTGTCTGTATTTTAGCGGATCTATGATTCTCCACCGAGCAAAAGCATCAACCAAAAGGTTTTTCTTATCCTTTGTAACAACGATGTTCGGAGGACTATCATAAATAATTAAACGTTTTTCAAATCGTTCAATTGTCCTGAAGGGTGGTGGAAATTTAAAATGGAGACCTGGCTGGGTAAAAGTATCCAGGGGTTTACCAAATTGTAGGACCAATACCTGTTCAGTTTCATCAATTTTGTATGTTACCAGTCCAACGACAATGGCCAGGACAATAATCACAATCACAAGTCGGCTAAGTTGTTTCATCGCTGACCTCCTTCCACGGGATCAGCTTGACCCGTTTTAGCTGGAATTCCTGAACCAACCACGTTTATAAGGTCGCTACCTTCCTGACCTTTAAGAATGTATTTGGTTATACCAGGCAGTACTACTTCCATTGTTTCAATAAGCATACGTTTTTTTGTAACCTGAGGTGAATGTCTGTATGCTCGCATTACAGCGAGGAAATTGGATGCTTCACCTTCAGCCCGCTTTACTCTTTCAAGACTAAAAGCTTCTGATTGCAGCACCATCTCCGCGCCTTCACCACGTGCCCTTGGGATCATATCGTTTGCATAACCTTGTGCTTCATTAATCAAACGAGATTTATCTTCTTTTGCACTTGCTACTTCGCGGAATGCATCTGCCACTTCTTTTGGAGGTAATACATCCATCAACTGAACCTGTGTTACAGTCACACCACATTCATAGTTATCCAGGATTGTTTGAAGTAAAACCATAGATTCGGTCTGAATGATGCCTTTACCTGTGGTTAGAGCCTCATCAATACTGTGTTGACCAACAACCTGACGAATGACTGCCTCAGCAGACACTCTTATAGTTGTATGGACATTCCTTACCAGGAATAAGTATTTCACAGGATCATTAATCTTGTACTGAATGATCAGATCGATATCGATGATATTCAGACTACCTGTCAACATGAGTGATTCTTCTGGAACATCAACCACTCTGTTAGACCTGGGATCTGATCTAAAACCGATTTCGACTCTTTTTACCTCAGTAATCTTGGGTTTGTTGACTTGTTCAATGGGATACGGAATGTGGTAATTCAATCCGGGTGATTGAACTCTACTTAACTTCCCAAACGTTCTGATTACACCTGCCTCGTCAGGGCCAACAACGTATATACCGCTTGCTCCCCAAAGTAGCAGCAGAACGAGAACGAAGCCGAAGCCACTTTTCCCAAAAAGGGCATTGAAGTCGGGGATTCGATATACCTCGCCTCCAATGGTGACATTTTTATAGGGAATTTTCATACTTTCTCCTTTTGTGGTTGATTGTTTGTATCAATTGGATAAAGATAATGAATTATTCTTGATAATGTTCTAAATAGGTTTATTTTCTACTTCTTATTTGCATGGATTTTATTATCTTTATTGCCTGAATAATGGCCCCCACTAAAAACAGCTTTAATTTGGCTTTTAACTGTGATTTTCTTATTTTGATAGCATGACGTTGACTACGAATTTGGAGAAAAGATGAAACGGTTTGCAGCGCTCGCCCTGGTTGTGTTCATAACACTTCCATTTGCTGTTTTTGCCCAACCTGATGATGTATATCATGATTTAAACGAAATTCATGACTTTATTTTTGACTTGCAGACGACTTATCCTGACTTGGTAAAGGTTGATTCTATCGGTCATAGCCAAACGGATAATGAACCCATCTACCTCGTGAAAGTATCCAACAACGTTCAGGTGGATGAGAATAAACCATCTGCATTAATTGTCGGACAAATTCACGCAGAAGAAATCCTAGGGATTGAAGTTGCCCTGCAGGCACTCTACATGTCAGTAACGGATGGCCACCGTGAATTCCGTTACCGTCGTAATAACATAAATATGTACTTTATACTGACGATGAATCCTGAAGGATTAAAAGTCGTTTATAATACAGACGGTGATCTTCCATATGGTTATGATCATACCTACAGAAAGAATAAAAGAATAACCCTCGACGATGGACTATTTCATTACCAATTAGGAAGAGGTGATGACACAAGTGGGGTTGATTTAAACCGTAACTTTGACCTCCATTTTTACCAGGGCGATACGTTACTCCATTGGATTGATGAAGCTGAAAGATATGACTACTATCGAGGTTCTGAACCATTCAGTGAATCTGAAACTCAGGCCATACGCGATATTATTCGGAAAATCCAACCGATGTACAGTATGACCTTCCACTCTTCAAGAACAGGAAACTTTGCCGAAAAGGTTTTTTATCCCTGGGATTGGAGTAGTGATGAAATCAAGATGGCCCCTGATCAGGACATACTTGATGATACCGGGCTGAATGTTGCCCAACTTATCCCACAACAAGACGGTAGTGGTACCTATACACCACTAAGATCAGCCGGTCGAAATGGAAAAATGCACGACTGGATGTACATGGATGGTGGTTGGATTAACATGCAGACTGAGATTGGCAATAGAATCCTTCAACCTGATTCAATAACGATGCAGGGAATCGTTGTCGATGTTCTGCCCAGTGTATTTTATCTTTTTGATAGAACAATGGGATCAAGTGAAGTTGAAGGCAGCACCGGATTTCTCCAGGTGATGGTGACAGACCAGCTCACCGGCAATCCCCTTGTTGCCGAGGTATTATTACCAGATTACCACAATGGATACCTGAAACCGAGGCTGACAGATTCGATATGGGGTACTCACAGGCGACCGTTAATGCCGGGTAACTACGATATCATTGTGAAAAAACACGGTTACAAACCTCATACGACACAGGTTAACGTTGGAACGTATGGTGCTTCCCCCCTTTCAGTCGCACTTGAGCAGGAAGATACCGGAATCGCCTATTTCCGTGCTTTTGAAGGTGAATCCCAAGAACAAATGGAAGTCACCTACACGTTTATTGATGACTATGGTATTGAAACAGAGTATTCACCTTCCGATGGTGAACTAGATTTTGTTGATTTCCTCGGAAACTATGATGTTGTTGTTTCAGCAAATGGTTATCTGGACGAAGTGTATTCACTCGACCTTAACGAACCTGGCCAACTGTTTATCTCTTATATGGATGAAATCACTTCCGAAGTTACTATAGATTTCGAGACTTCCTTTGATGAAAATTGGACATTTGAAGGAAATTTCCCATGGACGCAAAGCCACATGAGCAAGCATTCAGGATTATTTTCCCTCAAGAGCGGTGAAACCGATACTATTCAAAATATTCCATATAATGGAAATGGATACGCATCATATCAGATCGATATACCTGATGAAACTGAAGCGATGGTTTTATCAGGATTTGTTGCTCACGAACTTGAGCCTGATTTTGATTTCTGTTACGTGCAGACTCGAGTCGACGAAGGCGAATGGGAAACCATTGATGTATTAAACGGCTATTCTGTCTGGAGAGAATTCACATACGATCTGAGAAACTTGTGCCAAGGTGAAAATGCTGAAATACGTTGGCATGTTATTACGGATGACACAGACAAAGACCGTGGACTTTTCATAGATGATTTGGAATTTTCATTCGGATCTTTGGATACTTCTGCTGACGATAATACCACTATTCCCTTTACTTGGGAATTGAAAGAAGCATATCCGAATCCGTTTAATCCGACAACAAAAATAACGTTCAGTGTCCGGGAACAGGCACCCGTTTCAATCATCATCTACGATGTACTTGGTAGAGCAGTTTCAACATTGGTAGATCAATCTATCGAGGCTGGTATCCATAACAGAATACTCGACATGAACAACTTTGCCTCTGGTGTATATTTTATCAGAATGAGCAGTCCGTCCTTTAACCATACAAACAAGATCGTTCTATTGAAATAGAAGAATCATGACTAAAAAAGGTTTGCTACAGAGTCTCGGCCCAGGTTTAATCTGGGCCGCTGCCGCTATAGGGGTTTCACACCTTGTACAATCAACCAGAGCTGGAGCAGTCTTCGGTTTTAGCATTATCTGGGTTGTACTTCTGGCAAACTTCCTGAAATATCCCTTTTTTGAATTTGGACCCAGGTATGCCGCTGCTACTGGCGAAAGTCTGCTTGACGGATATAAAAGACTGGGACGTATACCTGTACTGATCTACACAATCGTGACTGTTGGTACTATGTTCACGATCATGGCTGCTGTAACAATTGTTACCGGTAGTATCGCAACCCAAATTTTCAGTGAAGCCCTATCCCCGTTTCAATATTCTGTTATTCTACTAAGTCTTTCCATCATTCTACTGATTCCTGGTAAATATCCAATGCTGGATAGGATGGTCAAGATCATCATCGTTATCCTTACATTATCTACAATCTCAGCAGTAATTGCAGCACTGATTAAAGCGCCGGTTATAATTAAACCTGACATTGCGCCAGCGCTATTCACTCTTTCAGGTGTCAGCTTCCTGATTGCATTAACAGGATGGATGCCCTCAGCAATAGATATTTCTGTTTGGCATAGTATGTGGACCATAGAAAGGGCGAAACAAACTGGGCACAAACCACTATTAAAAGAAGCGTTGGCAGATTTTAATATTGGTTATATTGGCACTTCAGTTATAGCAATATTTTTCTTAGCTCTTGGTTCATTAATCATGTTTGGCAGTGGTGAAACTTTTGCTGCAACAGGTGGTGGTTTCGCAAAACAACTGATTACTCTCTATACTAACGTCCTTGGTGAATGGTCTAAACCAATTATTCTGCTCGCGGCATTCACAACAATGATGAGTACAACCTTTACCTGCACAGATGCGTTTTCACGAGTTTTGCAAAAACTGTCTGTCATCTATGTGCCGGATCTGGGACAAAAGACAGTAAAGAAACTCTATTGGTTCTGGATGATAGTTGTGGTTTCTGGATCACTTATCTTACTCTCAGTATTGAAGAATCAACTTACGCTAATGGTTGATATTGCAACTACCTTGTCTTTTATTACTGCACCTGTACTCGGATATCTGAATTTAAAGGTAGTCACATCTGGACATATGCCATTAGACTCATTACCACCAATTTGGATAAGGGTACTTAGCTGGTTTGGAATTGGTTTTGGCGCAATAATAGCCACAGTGTTTATTGCCTGGCGTTTTGTTTCTATTTAACAAATATTAAGTATTTATATATATATCCTGATATAACGATAAATAGTTATATTAATTTATTAATGAACACGAGGTTCAGGTGATTCTTAAAGGACTTAAAATACCTGCATGGTTAATGTCCCCTGTTTTTCTCGTGCTCTTTGCTCTCTTTATTAGAATGTTGTATTTATTGTCCTTAGCCAATGATCCCTGGTTATTCTACCCAACAGTTGATGAAATAGCATATCACAATTCTGCACTCACCATTTATGAAACAGGAAAATTGCCCTTTCCTTTTTTCCGTCCACCCCTATGGTCTTTAATTATTAACGTTTTATATCATATTTTCGGACCACATTTTATTGTCGTTCGTTTCTTGAATATTCTAATCGGATCTGCAGTAGTATTTTCATGTTATCGCCTATCTATACGATTGTTTAACAAGAATATAGCATACTATTCATCCATGCTGCTTGCTGTAACAGGTCTATTTATCCATATCAATTCAACCGGGCTGGACACAAATCTATTTATTTTACTGGTACTTGAGTCTACTGTCTTCCTTTATGACTACAGTAAAAAGCAAAACAAATACTTTCTAGTTGTTTCTGCAATACTTATAGGACTTTCCATCCTATTAAGACCAGTAGCGTTAATTACCTCCATCGGATTTGCACTATTTATTTTCCTAAAGCTTAAGAATAATTCTCGAATTTATATCCCAATTCTATACCTTTTCCTTTCATTTATCCCTGTACTACCTTTCACTATCTCAAACGTTCTAAATAGTGAATATACAATACTTTCAACAAATGGCGGCATTAACTTCTACCTTGGAAATAATCCGTTTGCCGATGGGTTTTCGCCCACTCATCCTGAATTAGGACCGGGCTGGACGGAAGATGAAGCAGCGGGATTCGCATCAAATAATTCTGGGAATAGGTTATCTGCATCCGAAGTATCTTCCTGGTATTATTCTCGAACAATAGATTCAATTGTCAGTAATCCTACTGGTTATGCCAAGTTACTTTTCAAAAAAATTGCCTTGACTCTTGGATCATATGACATAAGTAATAACGGTGATCTTACCTGGTATAAACAGAATCGAATACTGTTAAATATATTTTATGTCTTTGGCTTTTATATATTTATCCCTCTTGGAATTGTTGGAATGATAATCGGTAGAAGAGATAGTAGAACCAATTCATTATCCTTGATTACTATCATTAGTTTATTTCTTCCTTCAATCCTGTTCTTCACAACAGCCAGATTCAGATTACCGATACTTCCATTCATCTTACCCTTTGTAATTATTGCTTTTAAAGAGCTATTTATCGCTTCCTATTCACCTAGGACCCGTTTCAGATACGCATTAGTGACATTCACAATATTTCTGTTATGTTTCTCAGCATCATTTTTTATGGGACCCAAACCAAATCTCGCCTATGGAGAATTTCTTCAAGGCCAGCTATACGTAAAGGCTGGTCTTAACACAAAAGCACGGGAGTCATTTACAAACACATTAGCAATGAACCCCAAAGCCCCGCTTGCCAACTACTCCATCGGAAAAATATTCTATTCAGAAAACAACTTTGATAGCGCATCGTATTATTTCAAAAATGAACTTTCCATTCAACCGAGAATGAAATCCTTTGAATACCTTGCACAAACATACCGTAAAATGAATAGACATGTTGAGGCGGCTACTGTCCTACTTGAAGCATTTTCTTTCTATCCGGATAAGGTCAGTTTTATTGCATTAGCTGCAATGGAGTACGACGAAGCTGCTCTGTTGTATTCTGAAAATGGGGATTGGGAAGAATCTGTTCTTCTATTTGAGAAGGCACATTCACTTGAACCTTCTAATCCTTATCATCGTTTTGGATTAGCTTGTTCTCTGTGGGTCCTTGGCAAGAAACAAGAAGCAGATGATATTATGAATAGTATAGCCCTTCATCATCCAGATTTTGAACCTGTTGAAGAATGGTTGTCAAATGGATGGCGTCCTGAATAATGGCTATTTATCGATTTTTTTAGGTTGACCATTTTGATCTAAAACAACGAAAATACAACCTGTTTTTACGACGATTTTTTCTTCTACCACACCTGATAAATCAAATGAAATACTGGTATTGCCCACAACTGGATTGCTAGCATAAAAATCAATAACCTGCCCAACTTTTACGGGATATTTGAATAATATTTCATTGAACTTCACAGTGACGACATGCTCAGAGGAAGTGTATTTTCTTGCAAATATTGCCCCTGCCTCATCCATCCATGCCATCATTATTCCACCAAAAAGGTTGCCATGTGTACCAACATCTTTCGTCATGCACATTTTTGATGTGATAAAGGTATCATTCATTCTAATAATCCTTATATAAAAACAGCCCCGAAAATCGGGGCTGTTTTTGGTATTCTATTTACTTCTTATCATCGTCTTCAACGACTTCATAGTCAGCAGTTTCGACATCTGGCTCATCACTGCCTGAACCAGGATCAGACTGTTGCTGTTCTTGACCACCCATATCTTCAGGATTTGGAGTACCTTCTCCACCCTGTTGCTGGTATAGCCTTGTGGAAACATCAGACCATGTCTTTGTAAGCTCATCATTCGCAGCTTTGATTTCATCCAATGCTGTTCCTTTAAGAGCTTCTTCCAGTTTTTCAACTGCAGATTCAATCAGAGTTTTATCTTCTTCACTCATCTGTTCTTTAAGCTCTTCCAGCTGCTTGCGGGATTGGTGAGCCTTTGAATCAGCTTCGTTACGAGTATCGATCTCTTCACGCTGGATTTTATCCTCGTCTGCGTGTTTCTTCGCCTCTTCTTTCATCTTTTCGATCTCATCCTTACTGAGACCAGAAGATGCTTCAATCTTGATCGACTGTTCCTTTCCAGTGGCGTTGTCCTTTGCGCTAACAGAAAGAATACCGTTTGCATCGATGTCAAAGGCAACTTCTACCTGCGGTACGCCACGCGGTGCTGGTGGTAGTCCAGTCAACTGGAAACGACCAATAGTTTTATTCTGTTGTGCCATTGGTCTTTCACCCTGAAGCACATGAATATCAACTGTTGTCTGATTGTCAGCAGCAGTAGAGAAGACTTCTTGACGTTTTGTCGGGATAGTCGTATTTGCATCGATCAGGCGTGTCATTACTCCACCAAGCGTCTCAATACCAAGTGAAAGTGGTGTAACATCAAGCAATACTACGTCCTGAACATCACCGGCAAGGATTCCACCCTGAATGGCTGCACCAACGGCAACGACTTCATCAGGATTTACACCTTTGTGCGGTTTTTTACCAAAGAACTTTTCAACGGCTTCCTGAATGGCAGGAATTCTTGTGGATCCACCAACAAGTATAACTTCGTCAATCTTACTAACGTTAAGTTTTGCGTCTTTAATAGCAGCTTTACATGGTTGAATTGATCTCTCAATCAAGTCAGCAGCAATTTCCTCAAATTTTGCCCTTGTCAGGTTCATATCAAGGTGCTTTGGACCGTCTTGAGTTGCAGTGATAAACGGTAAGTTAATCTGGGTCTGTGTTGCAGATGAAAGTTCAACCTTTGCTTTTTCAGCAGCTTCTTTGAGACGTTGAAGCGCCATTTTGTCACCGCGAAGATCAAGACCATTTTCTTTTTTAAATTCGTCGGCAAGCCAATCAATGATTCGTTGATCAAAATCATCACCACCAAGGTGTGTATCACCGTTGGAACTCTTTACCTCAAAAACTCCATCACCGATGTCGAGAATTGAGATATCAAAAGTACCACCACCAAGGTCATAAACCGCGACAGTTTCGTCTTTCTTTTTATCAAGACCATATGCTAGCGATGCAGCCGTAGGCTCATTGATAATTCTTTCAACCTTAAGTCCTGCAATTTCACCGGCATCTTTGGTTGCTTGGCGCTGGGCATCGTTGAAATATGCTGGGACTGTGATGACGGCGCGTGTTACTTTTTCGCCAAGGTAATCTTCTGCAGCCTGCTTGAGTTTCTGCAACGTCATTGCACTGATTTCAGGAGGTGTATATGTTTTATCACCTGCTTGAATTTGGGCAAGGTTGCCTTTACCTGCAGTCACTTCATAAGGAACTTCTGAACGCTCTGTTGAAACTTCATCAAACTTACGACCCATAAAACGTTTTACAGAATATATCGTTTGATCAGGGTTGGTAATAGCCTGACGTTTTGCAGGGGCACCTACAAGTCTTTCACCGGATTTTGCGAATGCAACGATTGAAGGTGTAGTCCGGGCGCCTTCAGCGTTCTGAATAACGATTGGTTCTCCACCTTCCATAACAGAAACCACAGAGTTCGTAGTTCCCAAATCAATACCAATAATCTTTTCCATCGTATAAAGCCTTTCAAAATTGAATTATTTTTTCGATACCAAACATTTTGCAATAGGCGTGCCAATGATGTGGGATTTCACGAAAAGAACTCCAAATTGTGAATAAGAAGTGAATCATCGATTCTTGGCTTATCCACACTTCTTGTTGACACCTTACTCATGATTATACATAGAGATAGAATGCAGAACCAGATGTTGTCTTTTCACAACACGTTCTAACAGAAGTCTCTCCAGCTTTAGAAAAGAGACTTATGAAAAAATAATGGGGATCTATCAACTGCCAGTATGGCAGTTTTGTGGCAGGTTGATACAATTATAGGCTATCGAGCAGTTCCCTGGAAAGCGCTATTTCTTTTTCAAGCGGGTAGGAATTCATCATGTCAAATACTCTATGAAGAACATCTTTCTGAACACCTACACGTAATGCACCACGAATGTGGCTATACAGTTGTGTTTTTCTCGATTTAATCGTTAAGACAACTACGGTGAGAATCTCGCGAGTTTTTACATCAAGATGATTACGCGATAGTACTTTACCGTAACCTTCTGTCACCATCCACCTTGAAAGTTCCGGACTTATTGAGCCAATATTTGATCTTACCTTATTTCCTACCGAACCATAAATCTTATAAAACAACTCCTCACCGTCCTTTTCCCAATCTGAAATGGACCTCTGGTCTAACTCCCCATGCTGGTCTGGCCAGACATCTTTTAAAATACAAAGCCCTTCAAGTGCTGTGGCGTAACCATCGTGAAGATAGGATTGCAATATTGCTTCGTAAACCATTGGTCTTGGCTGATTTCTATTCTTCAATTCTAAAATAATTTCACCATACCTTTTATTCTCTTGAAGGACCAGGCAGGTGGTCATTTCTGCTAAAAGAATCGTATCCGGTTTATTATCCATCTCTTCTCCATTATGTTACCGGAAATTAGTTGATAAAATGTCGTGCTCCAATGGTCTGCGACCAAAAGATATTTTTTAGAGTCTTATTAGTGAACGTTTACCGGTGAGCAGAGTAATAGATGAACTTTGAAAAAGAACTTGAAACGGTTTACCCGGAACTGGTTCGTTATGCAAGGTATCTTGCGGGTTCAGATTCAGATGGTGACGATATCCTTCAGGAAGCGCTTATAAAGGCGTGGAAAGCTTTTCCAAGACTAAAGGATATCAAGACCTTTCGCTTCTGGATGTTTAGCATACTGCGAAATACCTATAGAACCTGGGTCAGCCGAAAAAAAGTACTAAACTTCTTTTCTCTTGATAAAGCGAAGGATATTTCCTCTGATCAATGGGATCACATTTCAGAGCGAGATATTCTGATGAAAGCGCTGAATGTTCTACCCTATGTTCAGCGTGAAGCGATTATCCTTTACGAGGTGAATGGCTATTCTGTTGCTGAAATCGAGAGGATTCAAAACGCAAAAGCTTCTGCTGTAAAAAGTAGACTCGCGCGTGGAAGAAAAAGTCTCAAAGACGAATACAACCGTCTTTTGGGGAAGGAGAAGTAAAATGGACAAAAAAAATCATTTCGATATAGACGAAGTCTTGAAAAAAGCTGGCAAAGAAACTCCTCCACCCTTCCACATGCAACGGATGCTAAACACGGCAAAGCAAAAAGCTTCCAGGAGAAATATCATGACCAAAAGATACTTTGCCCCCATCGCTAGTACGACATTTATAGTAGCGCTTGTGATTGCTATGCTGTTTATCCCAGTTACATACAAAATTCATGTCGGATCTTTAGTGACCATTGAATGGACACCAAATGGAAAAGATGTAACGAACGTTCTAAGCGATTTTCAATCATTGGATAATGCTGTCAATGTGAACTATCAATCCACTCCCGATCTCCAGAAAGTGTTTGTTGCCTTCGAAGGGATCAAGAGCTCCAAAGCGACGAAACTAGTAAGAGATCTTCTAGATAATCAGTCAGATATTGATGGTTTCGAAATCTCTTCAAGTAACATCATTAAAGAAGTTGGTGGAAATGCTCTTGCTGCTATCACTGGTGGTCGTATTGTGATTAATGCAAAAGGATTGACTGATGATGAGATTGAAACTGTGTTACTTGAGCAACTAAGTGTTGCCGGCTACAATGTGAATTCAGTTAGCGTTCAGACAGATGCTGACGGTGTAAAACATATGGAATTCAGCTTCGAAGTAGACTCCGAGACAACAAGTGAACAAGGAGCTGAAGAAGAAACAACCATCGAAATTAATTATTAGTCACTGCAGACAAACAAAAAAGGACGCGGAATTCCGCGTCCTTTTTTTATTGATAAAAATCTTAGAATCAATGTTCACCACGAAGGGTTTTGATCTGGTATTCGGCTGAAGCACGATAATTTCTATCATTCATTGCTTTTTCATATGCAGCAATGGCTTCATCTTTTTTACCCATGTTTTCAAAAGCCCAACCAAGTTCAAACCATGCAGCAGCATAACGTCCGTTTACACCTGTGGCTGCTTGAGCATTGGTTGCAGCGTTACTGTATTGGCCGAGTCGATTATATTTTTCTGCTAAAGCAGTAAGATACTTGTGGTTTTTTCTATCGATATCAACAGCTTTTTGAAGTGCGTCAACCGCTGCCTGATAGTTTTTCTTTTCTGCTTCAACTTTGGCCATGTTGAAATAGGCTTCATCATTTTGAGGATTAACCGTTACAGCTTGTGTGTAAGCACTGATGGCCTGGTCAAATTTCTGCTGACGATAATATGCAAGTCCCAGCCCTGTGAAACCCTTGGAAATATCCTTAGGTGGCGCATCTGTTACTGCTACAGCCTGTTGGAACGCTGCGACAGCTTTATCAAGTTGCTTCATGCGACTAAGAAGCAGCCCCTTGGCATTGAGTGCTTTTACATAGCTTGGATCAAGCTGAACAGCCATATCATAAGCGCCTAATGCACTTGTATAATCTTTTTTCGCTTGATAGGCACGACCAAGACTGAATTGAATTTTTGGTTCCAGAGGATTTAATTTTGCCGCTTCACGGAAATCACGGATCGCCGAATCATACTGACGTGACCGTAAAGAACTATTCCCTTTATTGTAAAGCTGAATTGCCCGGGCTTTAGCTTCTTTGTCAGCCTGAATAGAAGCAAGTAATTGTTCAACTTCCTTTTTCAGGGTTTCAAATTCAGTTTTGATCTTGTCGTATTCTTCAGGATCTGTTGTGTTTGCCATCTGGTCACGTAATTCGTTGACCCTGGCCATTTTTTCCTCGATCTCAGGTGTCTGGGCCTGAACTGTTGCCGCAAAAGCAAAAACCAGACTGAACAAACATGCTAAAAGAACAATTCGCTTCATCTCTCTACCATCGTTATGTAAGATTGTTTTCTGGCGTGGAATATAGATTAAGTCCAGTAAACGTGCAACTCAAAAAAGGTTCACAGCTTGTAAATATAATATTCTTACCACGGAGATACATCATTTGATTTGTCTCCGCTCAACATTCTCCAATTTTCTCTACTCTGTTCACTGTTAAAGTATAAACATCGTATTCAGATTCTACCAGACCAGACATTCTATAGGGACCATTCCCTTTCAATATTGGCGCATAACGCGTATATGTCTTTGGAAATAGTGTCGCTTCAAAGGTACCGGTCAGATCTTCGAGAGACATAAATTCCATCGTCTCTTTTTTCTTCCGTGTCTGGATTTTCTTGTGAGCAAAAGCCCAACCTACCATAGTGATGTATTTTCCTTCGTGGTCCGCCATTCGACTGGCGGGAATACTCTTTCCATAGGGTAATTTGAAAATGGATAGAGGGTGTGGTCCCGGTGAATATCCCATAATTTCACGTTCATTCAGATACTTTTCCTCAGGGCTCCAGTCCTTGGCATCCGGTAGGGACTCAAAAACATCGGCTGCACCCAATGCAAGAGGCCCAGGTGTATCAACATATGTCTGATATCCAGCTTTAAGATTCCGCAATAATGTTGGTCTGTTTTTATCTAAACAATCTAATGCTCCACACCGTATCATTGCTTCCACTTCATCTCGCGCCACGGGATTCCTTGCCATAAAATCAGCGAGACTTATGTAAGGCCCATCCTCTTCTCTTCTACTGATTATCTTTTCAATCGATTCTTCACGAAGAGCTCCTATGGCATTTAATCCCAGGAATATTGTTTTGTTTTTTCCATAGTGTTCAGTTCGGCTTGAATTGACACTGGGGAGTTTCACCTCAATATCCCACCTTTTAGCCTCTTCTATGTAGGCTGCCTGACTATAGAATCCACCGCCATTGGCCAGAACTGAGGCGAAAAACTCTGTAGAATGGTGTGCTTTTAGATAGGCGATCTGCATTGACAGGACTGCAAAGGACGCGCTATGAGCTTTACAGAACGAATAACCGGCAAAAGAGGCGATCTGACGCCATATCTCCTCCGCGACACCCCTTTGTACCTGATTAGCATGGCAGCCCTCTACAAACTGTTTTTTTAGTTTCTCCATATCATCCGCACTACGATGTTTTCCGCTCATCGCTCTTCGTAGCATATCTGCTTTTCCAAGTGACAATCCAGCAATATGGTGCGCTACCTTAATGACATCCTCTTGGTAAATCATGACACCAAAGGTATCACACAGTAGTTTTTCCATCTTCGGATGAAGATAAGATGCCTTCGAAGGATCGCGGACACAGTCGATATATTGCTGCATCATTCCTGATTCACTGACTCCGGGACGGATAACAGAGCTTGCGGCAACCAATAATTCAAAATTATCGCAACTCATTTTTCTTAGAAGTGAAATCATTCCGGGTGATTCCACGTAAAAAACGCCCATTGATTTACCGGAACGAATTAATTCACGCGTTTTGTAGTCATTAAACACTTTTTCCTTGTCATCGATCGGGATAGAGAGATTCTGATTTTCCTGAACCATGTTTACAGTATCTTTCAAAACGCCCAATGCTCTCTGGCTTAGCAGATCAATCTTCACCAAACCTAAATCCTCGACCCCATACATATCGTAATGTGTTACAACAAATCCCTTTCGGGCTCTTTCCAATCCTGTCCAATCGGTGATTTTTGTAGGCGTGATAACAATACCGCCGGCGTGAATAGAAAGATGGCGAGGGAGTTTTAACAGTTTATTCGCTTGCCGGGCGATACTCGCCCAAGGTTCCCTGTCAAAAGGAAGATTACGACAACTCGGAACCTCATCGGGAAGTTGTTGAAGTGATTCAACATTTGAAAAATGAGGGACATACTTGGTTATCCTTGATATTTCATCATCAGGTATACCCTTGGCTAATGCTGTCTCACGCAGGGCTGCGCGGGCTTTGAAGGTGACTATCGTTGAAATCATTGCAACACGGTCATCACCATAGGTTTCGTAAACACCATGCAGGATTTCATCACGATCGCGCCAAGAAAAATCAAGATCAATATCGGGGGGGCTACTTCTTTCTGGATTAAGAAACCGTTCAAAATATAAATCGTATTTAATCGGGCAAATATCTGTCAATTTCAAACAGTAGCAAACCATGCTGTTTGCAGCCGAACCGCGCCCAATGGTTCTTACCCCTCTTGCCCATGCTTTACTCGCTATATCGTGAACAACGAGGATATAACCTGTGAAGCCGAGATGTGCGATAACTCCCAATTCATAAGCCAATCTTTCACGGACAACTTCAGGTGGACTTGGTCCATACCGTAGCAGCGCACCTTCTTCCGCTCGATAACGGAGTTCTTCAAATTCACTTCGATTGCTGAGAACCGGTGCAGGGAACTTCAGTTCACCCAGTCGAAGATCAACGTTACACTGTTCCGCAATAGTTACTGTATTATCAAATGCTTCAGGTATATTTTTGTATAGTTTGAATAGTGTCGGATCATTGTAGAACGTACCTACTGCCCGGGAAGGTTTTTTCGAATTCTCGTAGTGGAAGACACGTTTTCCAATGGCGTGAAGCAAATCCACGGTTTCCAACTCTTCCTTACAGGCACTGGTAATACTTTCAGATGCCACTAATGGGATTTCATGTTTCCTGCAATAATCATAGAGTCTGCGGGATGTCTTGTGGAGTTGGGTATCTCTTTCGAATAATGGCAACCCTCCGTAATAGTTCCCCCGCTGCAACGATTCCTGCATAACTTCTATTAAATCTTGTTCGTATGATGAAACGATTACATGGTCTGACAGGTTGCTGACGATACGTGTTAACTTGAACTCCGGGTCGAGGTGACGGTCGGAAGCAAGCTTACACAATTCACCATAACCCTTTAGATCTTTTGCCCACAGAAGAATTGACCTGTTTGCATCTTCAAGTGAATCCAACTGAAGTCCAAGTACTGGTTTAACTCCTTTCTCCTTTGACTCTTTATAAGCGGAGATGAGTCCACTCACCCTGTTTCTGTCTGTGAAAGCTATTGCCGTGTGATTGTTCTCGTTAGCTTTATTGACCAAATCCGGAATTCTTCCCGCTGCTTCATAGAATGAATACGGAGTTTTAACGTTCAGATGAACAAGATCATTTCGCTTTGACCCTTTATTTAACATGATGAAGCCGATTCACAACGTACAACCGGATTGTTCGCGAACTGGACGGAAAGACTGCCCCATTTCTGACGTAGTTCAGTTATACTATTCATCAACGCTTGATTTCTGATAGACGCTTTTTCTCTACCAAAAATATCAAGTTGCCCAGCGTACTGCTGACCAGGGATAACCCGAAGTCGTATTTCTGCAATCTGAACACGCCTTTTCCACAAATTCTTTACGTTTTTCCATAATATTTCAGAAAGTTTCCCTTCGTGATGGATATCCTTGTCAAGTCTGAAGCTGCCACTGATTCGTCTTCCATCCGTATAGATAAGTGTTAGATGAAATACCGTTTTAATGAATTCATAAAGATTTTCCTGTATTTCATCGGTGTGAAGTAGACTGTATACTTTGTTACGAAATTCTTTTTCAGTAGAGATTTTCTCAGTGATTCTGATTGCTCTGCGCCATTCCTGCCTACCTGATACTCTTTTACCTGTGAGCAGAAGAACTTTGAGTTGTTTTCCCTCTTTGCCAAAAAGCGTGACAAGTGCATGATCGGGTAGCATTGCCAATTCAGCACAACTGTTTATACCCATTTCTTTCAGTAATAACACTTTATCGCGTGGTATGTCATACAATAGATCAATAGGTGTTTCGGTCAGAAAACTACTAATTGTACTTTTGTCAACTCTTATGATAGTTGATTCATCCGCACGCATCGCTGCCAATTCCGCTAAACCTGCCTCATGCGCCATTCCTACAAAAAAGGTCAATTCTCGTTCGCGTAGATTCTTTAACAATCTTTTAACTGGTTTTTCAATGAAACGGCCTGTCCCATCCCAAATAGCCATGAACAGCCCAGGTCGCATATAGTGTACTCGGGGGATTTCTTCTAGAATAAGATCTTCTACTCTGTTTATTTCCGATTGATACTTTTCAGGTGTTGATTCCAGTACAATAGTTCTTTTGTCCTGAATATCACCGATACGCATTCCCGGTTTTACGCCGTTTTCGCGCGCCAGTTCACAGGCAGACAACACAACAGATCTTTGGTCTTCTCCCAAGGCTACCACTACGGGGATATTCACCAATTCAGGTAGCATGTTTTTTTCCAGACCAGCGTAGAAGCCCGGGATTCTTATGGCGATATAGATTTTATTCATATCGCAATATACTACACATATGTTCACTATTCTACACAAAAAAGATAGGACAGAGAAAAAGGGCGCTAAGCGCCCTTTAAATACGTGTACAACCCTCTCACTGCAGACAGTATTAGTAACACGTCTTGGCAGCATTTTTCCCTGCATGATCCACGCCGCTGCCACTAGTTCTATCGCAATAGATATGCCAACCTGTTTATTTAGCTATATATAGACAGTACTTCGAAGTCCTGTGCACCAGATTCACTTCATGTGCTCCCTATACACAAAAGGCCCCTTCCGGGGCCTTTTTGGTTACTCTAGAATATTATTTCTTTATTCTGGATTCCATGGAAACAAACATCACCGGAATAACAAAGATCGAAAGTGCTGTTGAGACAATCAAACCACCAATAGCCACAATCGCCATCGGTGCACGGAATTCACCACCGGAACCGATACCAAGTGCCAACGGTAGCATACCCAGCGATGTTGCCGCTGTACTCATAACAATAGGACGTAGCCTGATCGGGCAAGCTTCCAGAACAGCTTCGAACAAACCAGATCCACGTTCACGTAGTTGCTGAGTGTAGTCAATCAGTAGAATACCGTTGTTAACAACGATACCCACGAGCATAACGATAGACATCAGCGACATCAACGAAATGGACTTCCCTGTTATTACCAGCGCCATGGATACACCGATCAACGCCAAAGGCAAGGTCATCATAATGATGATCGGGAAACGGTAGCTTTCCAGAATCGCAGCCAAAAGCATATAAGTCAGCAGAATAGCAAGAACCAATGCCTGAAGCAGACTTGTGAAGGACTGCGCCATATTCTCAGCTTCACCACCAAAGTAGGCTGTAACCCCTTCTGGGAAAAGCGGACTTGGGACTGGGGCTACACTACTCGTTCCGGTAAGAATATCCTTGGTCATCTGTGATGGAGGTACAGATGGCAATTGAAGCAGTTCAGTGATCTGACCCTGCATTTCACCGGGAGTAATGTTAACAACGTTTGCGGAGACTGTTACCATACGTTGTTTGTTTTTTCTCGTAATCTGTGTAGGACCAGTTCCGAATTCGATGTCAGCAATGTCTTTCAGAGGAATGAAACCTGAAGGAGTTGCTATCAACAAATCCCCCACCCTGTCGATACGTGCGCGATCTTCTTCTTGAAGACGAACCCTTACATCATATTCTTCACCGAACTCACGGTAGTTTGTGGCAATAGAACCTTCAAACATAGTCCTCAGCACCATGGCGACTTCTGCCACTGACCCACCACGTTGTGACATACGGACACGATCAGGTGTAATCACGATTTCAGGCTTACCAACAACCCAGTCACTTCTAACATCAACAGCATTACCTGTTGATTGAATGAGTTCAATCGTTTTATTAGCAGAGGCTTCCAAGTCTTCCATTTTTTCGCCCTGGAGCTGCAGCTCAATGTCAGCACCTGCACCACCGCCGCCGAACTGTGTTGCTTCACTCACAACAATTTTAGCTGCGGGAATATCAGCCAACCGCCCACGGATATCTTTTACGACTTCCGATGTCGGAGGATAATCTGTTTCTTCGCGCGGTTTCAACTGAACTAAAACACTACCGTATTGGACACCTTGGCTTGCGCCAAATGATGCTGCGGAGCTTTTTCCAAGGTTAGTATAGACCGTTTCAACTTCTTCGTAAGCTTCCAGTTCTTTTTCCACACGGTAGAGAACACGGTTAGTTTCTTCCAAACGCGACCCAGCCGGCATCTCAACCGAAACCTGCATTACACGTTCATCATAACTTGGGAAAAATTCACTACCGATGAAACCAAACAGGAATAAGCCGAGAAAGAATAACACGAATACACCGGCCATGATTACTTTACGATGATTTAGCGCCCATTTCAGGCCGACACTATAATCTTTAGTGAGTTCATCATACCATTTATCCCAGAAAGTAGCGAATCTGGCCATTAGGCCAATTCTCTCTGCTACCGCCATCAACAGTACAACAATGGCAAGGATTAGGGTTGCACCAGATCCTAGGAAAGTATAGGTGGCCAATAATGTTAAAAGACCTACGACAGCATAAACACCTTTTTTGATTTCACGCGATGCCATCATTGGTGTCATCGTGAAACTCACAATCAGGCTGAAAATCGTTGCAAATGCTACTGTAAGGCCAAATTGACGGAAAATAGGTCCAATGATACCCTGCATGAAGGCCATTGGTGTAAATACAACAATATTCGTTAATGTTGATGCAGCAACCGCCACTGCGATTTGCCCAGTACCCTTGGATGCAGCCTCAAGTGTGCTGAGTCCACTTTTTCGGAGTCGCTCAATGTTTTCAAGTACAACAATTGCATTTACTACCAGAATACCTACTGAGATCGATAAACCCATCAAACTCATCATATTCAGCGTAAAATCGGCTGCCGAAAGCAGAGTAAAGGTTGAGATAATACTGATCGGCATTGACAAAGCTGCGATAACCGTTCCACGCCAACTGTGAAGGAATAAAAACAACACCAATGCTGTAAAAAGGATTCCCAGTACAAGGTTACCGCTAACATCCATAACTGAATCGCGAATAAATTCACTGTTATCGCGAGCCGTTTCAATCTCAATACCTTTTGGGATTCTCTTTTTAATTTTTTCAACTGTACGGAAAATATTTCCAGCTACTTGAACCGTATTGGCATCTGATTGTTTTACAAGATCAAGACCGATCGATGGACGATCATTATATCGGGCTAACTCGCGTTGTTCAGCAAATGAATCCTTGACCTTGGCAATTCTATCGAGGCGAATAGGACCTGAAGCAGTATTTATCCTGGTGGCAGCAATTTCTTCTACTGCATCGAACTCACCGTCCATACGGAGTGTGTATTCGTTACGTCCACGTTCAATTCTACCTGCAGGAATAGTCAAATTCTCTGATGCCAATGCCATCACAATCTGCATTGGACTCAAGTTATACGCACGCATCATCTGTGAAGAAAGCGAAACCTCAATTTCTCTTTCTTTTTCACCAACGATCTCAACGTTTGCAAGCCCTGGAACCTTTGATAGTTCAGGTTTAATGATCTGGTCAACTACGGCGTAAAGGTCCTCCAGCGGCCGATCACCAACAACAGATAGATTGACAATTGCCTGGGCCCCCATATCGAACTTCTGAATCATCGGACTTTCAATATCGTCCGGTAGTTCCATTCGAATTGCGTCAACCTTGTCCTTAACGTCAATCGCCGCGATATCCACATCCTCACCGAGTTCCAACTCGACAAAGACAATACTTACGCCTTCCTGCGCTGTCGAATAGACATGTTTTACACCACTTACGCTTCCAGCTTCTTCTTCGATGGGTTCATTCAGTAGTGTTTCGATTTCTTCAGGACCGGCACCTGGATATATCGTGACAACGCTGACGAACGGAAAGTCCATTTTTGGAAAAAGGTCTAACCCTATCCGTGTCAAGCTGAAAAGACCGATAACAACAAAGGTGAAGATCACCATTGTCATCAATACAGGCCGTTTTATACTTGTATCTGCTAATATCATTTTTAATCCGTTAGCTTCGTAAGATTACAGCGATTGTCTGTCTTCAATGATCTTGATCAATACATCGTCTTCAAGATTTACGTGTCCGTAGACACCGACCACTTCACCACTTGTAAGTCCACCAACAATTTCAGATCTTTCTTCACCGATCAAACCAATCTCAACGAAACGTGATTTGACTTTTCCATCTTGGATGACAAACACGAAATCACCCTCACCCCTGTTTAGAATGGCATCGTTGGGAATGGATAAGGCATCTTCACGATGTTGTACAACAACACTCACAGTGCCAAGGATCCCTGGGTATAGACCTTCAGATGGCATGATGTCAGCATGAGCTGTGAACAAACGTGTCATGTCGGATGTTGCTCGACTAACCCGGCTTATCTCTCCTGTCGTCTGCATGTCATTACCATAAGAAACAGTTACTTTCTGTCCCTTTTTAAGCAGAACTCGGTCTTCTTGTGTCACTTCAAATGATATCTCGTAATCTCTCTCATCGACAACCTTTACGACCACATCACCAGGAAAGGCAACTTGACCATTTTCGAAATCAATTCGTGCAACCACTCCATCAATTGGAGAAACCAGTTCTACCGCACTTAGTGACGTTAGGTAGTTTTCTTTTGATACTTCATAACCAAGTTTGACTTGATCAAAAGTCTGCTGACTGATTGCACCTTCATCAAGGAGATTCTGCATACGTTCATAATCAAGTTTAGCATTCTTGTAAGCAAGCTCAGCCTGATGAAGTGATGCTTGAGTTGCATCTTTTTCAAATCGTACCAGAACATCACCTTTTTTGACTGTATCACCTACTTTAACTTCGATCTTTTCAATTCTTTCCATCATCTTTGAAGCAACAAGAGCTTGTTCCTTTGTTCGTACAGTTCCATAATAATTTCTCGTGGAACGCACAGTCTCATTCACAACGTTTGCAACCAGTACGGGCACACCCTCATTCTTCTGGATTTTTGCAATACTGAGTACTTCTTCTGTCTGCCGTGTCCGTGATATCCCAATAACAAGGAAGGCGATGATCACTACACCAATAACTATGCCGATTATTTTCTTCATTAGTCTTTTCCAACCTTTAGTGGGTAAAACCTTTGCCAATTGCCCGTTCATACCCAGCAACTGCTACCAGTTTATTAAACTTTGCCTGAAGGAGATTCACTTTACTCTGATTCAACTGAATCTGAGCATCGAGAACTTCCAGTTGTGTTCCAATTCCACCGCTATATCGAGTCTCAGCTATGCTGTACCCTTTTTGAGCCTGTTCAAGGTTTTCAAAAGCAGCAACAAGCTCCTCTTCGGATCTCTGATAAGTCCTGAGTGTTTGAAATACCTGTAATTGAATTCCACGTTTAGCCTGACTAATCTGTAGATCTACATTTCGCATATTAACCTGGGCTATTTGTGCTCTGTTCTTACTCGCAAAACCGTCAAATAGTGGGATGTTTAAAATTACTTGTCCGCTGAAGCCACTAAGGAATTCATATTTCGATATTTCCATATTATCCCTTTGCGCCATCGTCTCCCATTTCAATCCAACAAGCAGATTAGGCCAAAGCCAGTTCCTTTTTTCTACTTTCTTCTGGTAGCCAAATAGACGTTTCTGAAGCTCTAATTGTTTTACTTCCAGTCGTTTGTCCAGAGCATAATCCGTAGCTTGTTCATATTCCAGCTCAGGTATGGTCATGGCCATATCGAGGTCGCCGGATACTCTTATTGGTTTATCGACGTCCATTCCGATCATATTCTTTAGACCCTTAAGAGCAAGATCCCTTCCGGCTTCAGCCTGACTGATCATAGGGATATAGTTTGAAACTGCGACTTTTGCCCGAATTAAATCATATTCGCTTACAATGCCCTGCTCGAACATATCCTCGACTTGTTCCTGATATCTTTGCGCCTGTGCAAGTGCATCTCTTGAAACAGAGAGGTATTCTTCGGCGATAATTGTGCCATAGAATCCTTGAAGTAACGCCACCTTAAGATCTTCTTTACTGACCTGTATACCCATTTTACTGATTTGAGCATATTCTTGCGCCACTTTCAAAGCAATACCAACCTTACCGGCTAACCATACAGGTTGCGTCAAGGAGATATCAGCGCCAATATTATTTTCCTGTGCCATTTGTGTCTTAATTCTCATGGCCGGAGCGCCACCCATTGAAGGCAGGTTAAAAATTACAGACGGTATTTCAAAATAATGATTGAAATAACTGTTAAAGGCAATTGTTGGCATGGCGTAGGAATAAGCTTCTTTTACCTGATAACGAGCTTTATTATATTCGTTTTCTGCCAGCTTCTGGCCTTCATTTTTGTCTTGTGCGAGTTGCCAGGCGGTTTCCCAATCAAGCCTCAAAGTATCCTGACCAGTCTGCCCGGCGTAAACAATATTGATGAAAAGAATACCACACAGTAAAATCATCAAAAATCGTTTATCATGAATTTCAAACCACTTTTTTTGCATGTTTTTTCCAATTTTCCAATATGAAAGGTTTGAATCAATTATTATTAACTAAATAGGGTTTAAAAAGGACTAACAGGTATTCCTCCCTCTTTTGAGACATATTCCTGTAAATATCCGAGAAGCTGCAGTGTTTAAACACAACAGAGTAGAAGTTAAGTATAATCTCAGAAATTAGTGTACTGTTTATAGAAGAATCAAGTTGTCCTTCTTTTACACTTCTATCAATTCTACTGCTTATTAGTCCAATAACTGTTTGCGCATGCTCTTCAAATAAGTCATCAACGAATTTTAATATCTCATCATACTCACCCACTAAGGCCTTCAATGAGGATGAATATTTTTTGATGTTTTTTTCTATCTCATCAAGCATGGATAAAATCGCTATTATAACATCCTGATCGCTATCCAAGGCCCTTTTCATATTTTCTGTATGGTTGATGAATACATGTTCAGCCATGCTTCTGAAAAGATCCTTTTTTCCGGAATAGTAATGATATAACGTACTTTTCTTCAGTCCGGTAGCATCAGCAAGATCATCCAGGGTTGTTTTCTTGTAGCCGTACTGACTGAAAAGCTTACCGGCTGCCTCCAGGATTTCCAGCTTTTTATCGTTCATTCTTGAGAATCTCCAAAATTACCGAACATATCAGTCGAAGAGTCGGTAAGTTAATATCACATGCATGTTGTTACAACAGGTGGTCTCTACTGGAGAAAATAAACCCCGTACTCGAAATACGGGGTTAATGAAGGTGCCGAAGGGGAGACTCGAACTCCCACGTCCCGAAGGACACTGGTCCCTGAAACCAGCGCGTCTACCAATTCCACCACTTCGGCATTCTTTTAGCGCGGTAAATATAGATTTAACTATGATTCATGTCAATACTAATAGAGTTTGAGTTCTCTAACTTAGCCAATCCATAAAATGATCTGTCATGACCTTTGCTTGAGCTATATGAGAATGATACCTGTCCTGCATCTTTTGTGTAACATTTTCACCGTCTTTTATCTCGAGCCTGTTGGGAACAAAACGGCTCAGTTCTTCCAGACGAGGTTCTAAGTGGGTTTGGTAAGGAGCGATCGATGCACATTGTTGAATTAGTGCTGCCTTTGGTGCGTAATACTCAGCTTTCTCTGGTTTATGGGAGGCCGCAACAACATCAGCGACTTCATCAGGTAAACCCCATTTCTTCAAGAAATGTGCACCAAGTTCTGCGTGTGACATTCCAAGAACATCAGTTTCGTACTCAAGGTTCCACTCGTTTATCTCTTCAGCTGAGTTCAAAATGGCCTTAAGTTCGTCACTATAATATTGATCTATGACAATCCAACCGATATTATGAAGGATTCCGCATAAAAATATATCTGGTTCTTTTGGGTCGAACATTGCTTTTCGCATCTCAAAACTTTTAGCCAGGAAAGCTGTGCTTAGTGAATGTTTCCAAATATCACTTCTCGAGAGTGCGTTTTCTTCCCATGTACTGAAGGATTCCATCATACTCATTGACGAACAGATAGTAACAAGTGGATTGAGACCAATCGTTACAATCGCATCATCGATACTTTTAGCTTTTACTCGCCGCGCATAGTAAGCAGAATTCGCCACTTTCATCAATTTTGCACTTAATGGAGGGTCAGTAATGATTACCTGCTTCAAATCCTTGATACCAACATTCTCGTCCTGAGCCAGCTCTAATACTCTTAAAGCTACATCAGGTAATGTGGGTAATTCTTCCAATGATTCAAGCTTTTGCAATACCTTATTACGTAATTCATCAACAAGTGGCGTTTCGCTTGAGGAATCCATTCATTAATCCCTATTCTCTAAACTTTCCTTCAACTGCATAAAGAACTCTTCACCTAGATCGCTATGAAGGTCAAGTTTACATCTGAAAAACTCATTCGCTATAAATTGCTTGGCACGGTTCCAGTCAGGCGCGCCTGATAATTTTGCAAGGAATACATCCAAAAGTGTACTATCACTTTTGTACATCTCTTTAACGATTCTGTCACGCAATTCACCCGAACGAAGGTTAGAAAATCTATCTCTTTTGTCCTCATGCGGTGTGGCCGAAAATACATCTTTTATCTTTTTCTCTGCCTTCTTTTTTTCTTTTTTCTCTTCAACTACAATTTCGGGTTCTATTTCTTCTTCAGTTGGAAGTTCGTCTTCAGTATCTTCTTCAAGTTTCTCTTCCGCAGGATCATCAACAGCTTCTTCAGTTTCACTACCCTCATCATCGATAGAATCAGTTGAATCATCACCATAGTCATAATCGTCTACTACTTCCGCGATTTCATCACTTTCTTCTTCGGATATTAACTCATTCAACGCTTCCTGATCTTCTTCTGTCAATTCTTCTTCGAAGTCCTCTTCACCTTCACCTGCTTCAATCTCGTCGACCTCATCTTCCTCTTCAATAGCTTCCGTCTCCTCTACAACAACTTCAGGTTCATCCTCTTCTGAGACATCTTCTTCAGGTTCTAATTCTTCAACTACTTCTGGTTCAGGAGTTTCAACAACTACCTCAGGTGTTTCCACATCTTCAGGAATTTCTTCAATTATTTCTTTTTCAACTTCTTGAACAGCAATTTCTTCTACAGTTTCAACCTGCTCGCGTTTCACAATCAATGCGTAACGTTTCAATATTCGAATCAAATCTTCTTTATCTGCTTCTTTGATACCAACTTCTAGTTCAAGGTTAAGAGAATTTGCCCAGATCATTGCCCCACGTCTCTTGATTGAGGGCAACAGATCCGAAATTACAACGTTTCCAGATTTATCATCAGAAAGTTCTGTTGATTCGACAATTTCATTCACAGCTTCTTTAGGATGCACCAGAGTCCAATGATCATACGTGGACTTCATTACATTAACAAAACTGCTGCTTGTGACCACTGTTTCCAGAGATATATCAGCACTTTTGATGATAAAACCGACTATTTGAACTTCCTTATCCAAATTTAATTCTTCAAGAATTTCTTTCCATGCATATGATTCACGCCTTCGGAAAAGTTTAGTCGTGAGTTTTTCAAATTCATGACCAGGCTGTGGAGGTAGTTCATCATAGATATCCTCAACAATTCGCCTGACTTTTTTTCCTGGTAGCTTCCACGCTTGCGCCATAGCATCAACGAGCTGTCGAATTGCATCTTGGCGGTTGAGATCCAGAAATCCTTCATGAGCGAATTGATCAGCACGTCTCACAGCTTCATCACGGGCAAAGTTATCTAGACGAATCTTACAATCTTGCGGTAATTCATCCCAATCTGCTGGAGAAATGCTCTCTTCGGTCTGGTAAGTTTTTAACCATGAATCCAGTTTATATTCCATTTGAGCAATCACCCTTAAGCTGATTTTACATGATATTTATGAACGCAAGTTACAATATTCCTGTCCTATTTAAAAGCCAATTTGAATTTTCCAAAAAGGAGTTGAGTTTGTTGACCCTTTGCCAACACTCCCGGAACATTCTTTACCGATATAGGCAACACTTGCCCTTTTTTTATCGCCTGTTTGTGTTTTGCTATTGTAATATAGGCACTTACAATCTGGCACAGGTTATGCTTTATCGGTTAACGTGAGTGCACCTACGCTCACGCTTGCCTCTTTTCGCCTGCAAAAGGGGCCCTTGCTACGACATGCCCTTTGGGGCATGTCGTTTTTTATGCTATTTTATCGATATTAGAATTCAATCAAAAAGAGCTTAATACATGTACATTAATAGGATATGTCTCTGGAGTTTCTTCATCCTTCTGGCCATTTTTGTGACGAACTCCGAAAAGGCCATTTTCGCAAAGGATATTAGTGACTCATCTTTCCTTTTTATTCCCGAAGATTTAATAGATACTGAATTAAAACTTTTTGAAGAATTTTCTGATTTGTGCGATTCATTATCTACAGATGAAATACTTTTAACCGTCAGCGACAACTTCAATAATCTGCGACTTTCCCTAAATCTGAAATACTCGTTGCTAAATCATATTCATGAAGATATGAATAATGATCTTATGCTGCCATCAATCGAACTTTTCATTGATCACGTAAAAAAACATGAAGATAGATTCTCAAAATCGCTTTCTTATTATGACAGCATGATATATAAACAAAATCTAAGTATACTCCATTTATATATGGCAAATGAATCTGATCAGAAGGATGCCATCCGGAATGTTTTAAAAAGTATTTCATATCTATCAAAACTTGATAATTTGGAAAAAGCCGGTGATTTATATTCGCTGACTAATCAACACAAAATGGCTCTTTCTTTTTTTATAAAAGCACTTGATTATGACAATGAAGGATTGTTAAGGAAAAAGGCTGAAAAAGTATACAGAATGGTTTTCGATAGTGAAGTGAGTTTTGATCAATATCTCGAAGCTATTCTTGAACAGGAAAGTCTTGAACTTTCATCACTACTTACGCTTAATAAAAACCCTAAAAAGATTAAAAAATTAAATCAGTATAGTTTTTCGAAAACATTCTATAAAAATGGAGGATTGCTTTATATTACTGAAGCTAATACAAACTCCAACTATTTTATTAATAGTTTTCATGATCAATGCGAAAGAGATGGCATACATTTTTTCAGTGTTGTGATTGAAAAAGGGCCAGACTTCAATATTCCAGAGAAAGAATATTTGTCTGTTTTTCCAGAGTCTTATCAACGTGATATTTGGAATGATTTCAAAATTGAAAGTCTGCCGGTTTTAATATTCATCGGTAAAAAGCATAAAGACTTATTACGTATTTATTCTGACAACCGTCAGCTACCTTTCGTTACAGAAGAATTTCTTAAGCAAATGATATTCTAGGGGATTACGATGAAAAACAAGATAAGAGATTATAATATTGAGAATTTACTAACTAGTGAAATTACAAAACTAGTCCCTGATACAACTTCAAGAATCATTATTCCTTGTGGCGCCCTTGAAGCTCATGGTGCAGTAGGATTGGGTACCGATACCATTATTCCAAAGGGCTTAGCTGAAGAACTTGCCCCAAGATTAAATGCCCTAATCTCTCCAGCGATTCCCTTTGGAGTCCTGAAAACTCTTGCCAACTATTCTGGATCTGTCACTTTGACTGAATCTTTGTATAAGGATTTGATCTATGAAATAGGGTCTGGATTTATTGATACTGGATTTGATGAGATTATCTTTTTAAACGGCCATTCCGGGAATAGATCCGGAATCAAAAAAGCAGCATTTGAATTACACAGAGACTTCAGTATTTATGCTTTGGTTTATGACTGGTTTATGGAAAAAGATGACATCACGATGGCCATCTATGATGGACCCGGTGGTCATTCTGGAGCTGGTGAAGTAGGCTTGGTAGCCGCTTTCAACCCGGATGCAGCCCCTAATAATTTGTGGAATAAAGATGATGCAGGGACTTTGAATCCTGCGATTGCAGCATTCCCTGGACCGTATCCCATCATTTTGATGGAAGAAGATAGTGGTTTGCCAGACTATGATCTTGAAAAAGCAAAGACTTTTAAAAACGAAGTCGTTGAACTTGCTTTTAAAAGCCTTGATAAAGTGATTCATCGATGGGACGAAATTAAAAAAGGAAAAGATTGACCACTATAAGCTCTAATTCCTGGTTATTTTCATTGAAACTTCCATAGAGAAATGGAATTTATCTATCGTAAATGGGATTACAACGATAGGGGTCTCTATGGTATGACTAATAGAGTGATTTTTTCCAACTATCACTGAAGGAATTGATATATGAAAGGACAATCCCTCTTTCGAAAGTTCAGTTTTCGCCCCTCCAGCAACTATGTTGGTGATTTCTCCGATACTATCTTCAACATCTCTGTTGATTTGGAAAAGATTATCACCCGTCATACTGGAATATAGTTTTAAAGCCGTATCCTCAGGAAAACTTAGGACAACAGAACCGGTAATAGTTTTTTCTGCAAATCCGATAACCCCGGTTATGTCGCCTTGCGTAACAGCTTCTCCTTTTACATATGGCGTTTTAGGTTCAGGACTCTCCCCCATAAACATAGTTAATGTGTTTATCACAGAGTCAATAAAGGGATTAATATATTTTACGTCCATTAGACGTCTCCCGTATCACATTAACTAATGACATTCTCGATTTTTTCCAGAATTACCTGTTTTGTAAACGGCTTTACGACGTAATCATTTACACCCTGCTTCAGTGCCTCAACAACTTCTTCTTTTGCACCTTCAGTCGTTACCATAATAATTGGAACACTACCGAAAGCAGGATTCTTTCTCACTTCTTTAACAAAACTCAGGCCATCCATAACGGGCATATTCCAATCGGTGAGGACAAGATCAACACCTGCCATATTACTCAAACCTTCAACACCGTTACCAGCCTCAGCAACATCTTCATAACCAGCTGCTTTGAGATTATTAATGATAATTCGCCTCATCGTGGCAGAATCGTCAACTACTAGGATCTTCATGATATCTCCAGATCAGTTTAAGATATTTCGAAACTATTACCAGCTAACATCACCGTGAATTTTTGACCTTCAAGTGAAAAGTCCAGACTGAAATGATCATCTTCTGTTTCAGGTATATTATCAATACTATCTTCTTTACCTTTTGAGGGAAGACCTAATTCAAAAGCCACACCTTTAGGTAATATTTCGCTGAAAAACCTTCCAGCTAATACATTTGCAACTTCCGCAACAGCATCCATCATCAATTCGTCGGTAACATTTCCTTCTTCAAAGAAACCATAGATCACATCAGTAAGATTATTCGCAAGTTCAGGAGACAAGGCAATCGTAATTGATCCGGTAACCGGCCTGACGAATGGAATTCTTGCCCATACAATGGATTCTACCGGCGTAATATCTGGATCATCTACGGGATTAAAATCATCATCGTAAAGAGGAAATAACTCCATAAATGCTAGAGCTTCCAACGTTTTCGACATAGCATTTGCTACAGCACTTCCATGTAGATTTTTATCCGCCATAATTATTCTCCAAACATTTCATCTAGCGTTTCTGCAATGATTGCGGGTGAAATGGGCTTGCTTAATATCTTTGAAGCTCCTTCGATTCGAAGCTCTTCTTCTTTTGCCTCATTTCCCGTGCTAGTGACCACAATGACCGGAAGATCAAAGAGCTGTTCATCAGCACGAACGGCTTTAAGCAGTTCTATTCCATCCATAACAGGCATGTTTAAGTCTGTAATCAGGACGTCTACCTCCTCTACCGCCAAGAGATCCAATCCTTCTTGCCCGTTAGCGGCTTCAATAATATCAGCATCTACCCAACCAGCAATTTCAATACACCTTTTTATTAACATTCTTGCTGTAGCTGAATCGTCTACCACTAATGCTGTTCGAGCCATAATCATCCACCTAGGTTGTCATGATGAATTCTTCTATCTTCGAGAATTCTTCCATTACAGTCAACATTATTGCTTCAAGATTTTTTCTCTCAAAAGGAATATACTCTTTATATCCTTCATCCATCTTATATGAGAGAGATTCCGCTCCCACGCCAAATCCCGACATCCTTGCCACTAAATCAGCCACATGGACAACGTACACAAGCGGACGCAGTTCTTTTGGTGCTTCCGAAGGTCGATGATGATACAGGATTGCTACCCTCAATGACTCAGGTAAATTCCACCTTGATGAGAGTTCAGCCCCAATCACCGAATGATCTGTTTGGGTGCTATTTCTTTCTGCTTCCAGATAATCACTTGCCTGACCAGAATCAACCTCTTCTACCATGTCTGATATCTTATCGCCAATATGATCTGAAAGAAGAGCCATTCCAATATCTAAAAGTAATCCAGCAGTATATGCTTGATCAGGATCAACTTTACCCAAAGTTAATCTAGCGACTTCTCTGGCAGCAATTCCTGATTGCAGACAATGCGCCCATAAAGAGCCTTCAGGTCCATCGTATCCATTCATTGATTTTGTAAGTGTATCACCTGTACTAGCACCAATAGCAACACCAATAATTAGTGCTTCGCCAAGATGCATGATAGCCCTTTGAACAGATGTAATTTCTTTGCCTCTTGCATACATTGCTGAGTTTGCGATCATCATAATTCTTGAAGCAAGATATACATCAGTTTCAACAATCTTCTCCACATCTCTCAACGAATGATCAGGATCAGCTGTCAACAAAAGTAATTTATTAGCGACCTCAGAAAGCATGGGCATTTCGTTAATTTGCTTTTCTATTTCAATAGGTAATTTCATAATTCCCATTGCCCCCTTCCTGGAGAGCTGATAACAACTTTACCTGTAGCCACCTCCAAAGAAACGGTTCGGCTGATAGAACCTGCTAGATCTTCAGCAATAGCACCAAGTCTATAAGCCCAAAGTATTTTCTTAACGGCCAATATATTTCTTTTCCCAATATTGAAAGTATTGTTCGGATCCATAATGCTTGCACCACCGGCAAGCTTAACTATGAGTCTGCTTTTCCCATCGTAACCGACCCTTCTCATTGCTTTTAATAGAGCAGGGATTCCAGTGTCAGCAAATGACCCGGGTTTATTTTCTGCCCTTTTCTTATTGATGGAAGAATCAGGGAGAGCAATATGAAGAAGCCCTACACCACCATTCTTTTTATCAATAACCATTACACCTACACACGATCCAAGTGCCATAGTTTTTATACTATGTTCAGGATTTTTTGATACAGCGTATTCACCGATACCAACGTAAATATGGTTCATGCGATACCCATTCTATTCATCATACCAAAAGCTTCAGAACTTCATTTGCAATATTTTCCAATGGAACAAGTCTTTCTGCGCCACCCCTTGTGAATGCTTCACGGGGCATTCCAAAGACAACACTGGTGGCTTCATCTTGAGCCATTGTCCTGGCACCAGAATTTCGCATGGCAAGCATACCGTCAGCTCCATCTGCACCCATCCCAGTTAACATGACACCAATGGCGTTACCACCCACATATTTGGACACAGATTGGAAGAGTACTTCAACGGAGGGTCTGTGTCCATTTACCTTTTCACCCTCACGACATTTAACTTGATAAATACCACCGGACCTAACGACCTCCATATGGAAATCACCCGGTGCAATTAACACCCTGCCTGCTAATACTCTATCGCCAGACTCGGCTTCTTTAACTTCCATAGCACTTTGTTCATTTAGCCTGTCAGCAAACATTTTAGTAAATCCAGCCGGCATGTGCTGAACTATCACAACACCGGGAGTATTACCTGGTAATTGAGTAATAACTTTGCGAATCGCTTCAGTCCCCCCTGTGGAGGCACCAATAGCAATTACCTTATCCGTCGATTCAGCTAGTGCACTTCTGGAAATTCTGGAAGATGTACTTTTCTTGAGAGGTTCACCTTTTCGTTTCCTCCAACTAGAAACATCAACGTTTGAGATTGCTTTTACTTTTGTCCTCAACTCATCAAGCATCTGATTGAGCCCGCGTGCAACATCCGTACTGGGTTTTGTTACAAAATCGACAGCACCTGCCTCTAAAGCTTCAAACGTTATCTGTTTGCCACGTTGAGTCAGTGCACTTACCATCAATACCGGAAGTGGATGTTGGGGCATCAACCTGCGAAGGAAATCCACCCCGTCCATTTTAGGCATCTCAACATCAAGGGTAAGTACATCAGGTTTCAACTTGACAATTTGGTCTCTTGCTGCATACGGGTCTGAAGCAGTTCCAACTACTTCAATCCCTGCATCCATATCCAGACCCGTTGCCAGGATTTGTCTGACAAGAGCCGAATCGTCAACGACTAGTACTCTTACTTTATCAGATTTCACTGATTATCCTTCCTGTATACCGCCGGTTTGACATAAGAAAACAGTTCGTTATTCCTACCGAGTGTTTCTGAATGCCCGATATAAAGGTATCCACCTTGGATCAAGAATTTATGAAATTTTGCTACAAGAGTATTTCTGGTTGGTCTATCAAAATAAATCATAACGTTCCGGCAAAGGATTATGTCGAACTGACCTTTAAACGGGAACGTTTCGCGCATCAAATTCATTTTTCGATGTGTTATTGGCTTTTTCAGCTCATCTTTCACTTGATATTCAGTAGCAGAGATTTTTGTAAAGTACTTATTCTTTAATGCCGGTGGCATATGTCCTACGTTTTCTTGCATATATTTTCCTGCCACTGCCTTTTCCAACGCCGAAATGGAGATATCTGTTGCAAGTATACCAACATCCCATTTAGGCATCTCCATTCCAAGTTGTTCTTTTAGTATGATTGAAATCATATACGATTCTTCACCTGACGAACAACCTGCAACCCAAATCCTGATACTCTTCTTGTTTTTAGCTTTTCGGTCTTGTATCAACTGTGGAAGAACTATTTTTGATAAATGTTCAAAGTGATCGTTTTCTCTATTAAAAAAAGTGTGATTTGTTGATATTTTATCTACCAACAGACTTAACGCTTTTCCCGTGTCATCCTTTACAACATAATCATAGTATAACTGGAAGTTGTCAAATCCTTGTTCTCGAAGGACTTTATTTAATCTTCCTACTACGAGAGCTCGTTTCTGTTCCGTTAGATTAATTCCAAAATATTTGTAAACAAGTTCCCTGATTTGCTTGAACTCTTTATCTGTTATTTCGAGTAACTCTCTCACATTAACCTCTTAAATTATCGCCTGTCGTTGGGTTTGCTTAAATCAGGATACCAGTCGTTCTTCCTGATTTTCTCGACCTTTGCAATAACCAGTTCACCTGTTTTTGTATTAAAAAGAACTTTTCGACCGTGTCTTCCGCCAACCTCTTGTCCAACTATGGGTATGTTATAATTATCCAGCATATGAACAGCAGCCTCAACGTTATTGATGCCAATGGTCGCCTGTTCCTCATCAACCTCCTCTGGAGTGCCACCACCGATAATATGGGCTTCGAGGTTATCAATTGATGATCCGGAATCTCTAAACATCCTGAGCAGTTGAACAACTGCCGGCTGAGCATATACTGCCGTTGGCTGAATCTCGGGTTTCATCCAAGGAAAAATAAAGTGGTTCATCCCGCCACACTTCTGCTTCCTGTCATAGAATGTCACCGCAACGCTTGCACCCAGTACAGTTAGGATCATAGTAGGTTCACAAGCAAAAAAGATAAAACCCGGCTTAAGTATATATTCGTTAAATCCTTCTCGATCCATGTTAAAGCTCTATACTAAATTACTATTCACTAACACTTGCTAATTGATCCAGTTCTTCGTCAAAAAGCAGGACGTTCACATTTAACAAAATCTTAACGGACTCTCCGACTTTCCCGAGGCCTTTAATATACCGATTTCCCATTCCCTCATTAACCTTTGGTGGATCTTCAATATCAGAAGCTGGGATATCAAGTACTTCGGAAACGGAATCAACGATTAACCCAACAGCAATATTCTGAATTATTACATAAATAATACAGGTTCGTTCATCATATTCGCGTTCTTCCATCCCAAACCTTAGCCTGACATCAACGACTGGGATAACCTTTCCCCTAAGGTTAATAACACCTTTTATATAACTGGCCACATCAGGTAAATCAGTGATTTTCTGGATACCTATTATTTCATTCACGTAGCGTATTTCAATCCCATACTCTTCTTTTCCTATTTGAAAAGTCAGAAATTTTCCTTTTTGAGTATCTTCATCACCTACATCTTCCAAAATTTCATTTCCTAATTCCTGATCGTTCATCAGGGCACCCCTTACTTAAATTATTTGCTATCTTCCAAAGGAAGTTCTTTTACCAGATTATCGCCAGCGCCCTGCTTGTTGTTTCTGGCGAAATCTATTATTCCTGCTATATCAAGAATAAGACTTATATCACCATCCCCCAGAATCGTACATCCTGACACACATTCATGATTTCCTATATAATCTGACATCCCTTTAATTACAATCTGTTGCTGTTCAAGAACCTCATCAAGGAAAAGGCAAACAGTATTACCATCATTTTCAACGATTGTAATGATTCCTGATTCAAGATCCGTGGTCTCAGTAGGAACGGAAAATATTGAATGCAAACGAACAACGGGGATCAGCTCTTCACGGACCCTAATGATTTCCTGACCATCCATTGTCTCTGTAACCATGCCTTTTTCTATTTGCAGTGATTCACGAATAGCAGTAATAGGAATTGTGTATCGCTCATCACCAACGCGGACAAGCATCCCATCAATAATAGCCAAAGTAAGTGGAATCCTTAGGATAACCTGCGTCCCTTTGCCTTCAGTACTCTTGATATCAACTTTCCCACGTGTATTTTCAATATTCCGTTTAACCACGTCCATCCCGACGCCACGACCTGAGACATCAGTAATTTTCTCAGCTGTAGAGAATCCTGGGTTAAAAATAAACTGCCATATCTGTTCATCCGGAATATCATTGGGATCACCAGTTACAAGTTCCCGTTCAATGGCCCTGTTTAGAATTCTTTCTCTATTAAGACCTCGTCCATCATCTTCTATCATAATCCAAACTTCACCACCAACATACTTTGCTTCTAATAGAAGAGTACCCGTAGCATTCTTTCCATTACCTTCACGCTCTGCAGGTGTTTCAAGACCATGATCCAATGAGTTTCGGATAATATGAATAAGTGGATCAGTAATTTGTTCGATTACAGTCTTATCGACCTCAGTCTCTTCGCCAACAATCTTTAGATCTACTTTTTTACTCGCCTTTTGCGATAAATCCCTAACCAACCTTACCATTCTACGGAATGTACCGGCAAGCGGAATCATTCGAATCGAGTTGGCTATATCCTGAAGATCACGGGTAATTTTATTCAGTTGCATAGCCGCTCGCTCAAACCTCTCAAGCGAAACATCAATTCCTTTCAAATCAGGATTTTGAGCAACCATTGCTTCTGCAATCACCAATTCGCCGACCAGATCTAACAATACATCAAGTTTTTCCACATCAACACGAACAGATTGCCGTAAGGTCGCTGGCTTTTTTGCCACCGGTTTAGAAATATCTTTTTTGACTGATTCTGGCTTTTTGGCTACTGGAGTTTTTTCCTGTACTGCCTCTTCATTTTCTGTCTTTTCTTTTGATTCTTGTTTTTTTACTTCTTTAGGGGCGGGCTCCGCTGCTTTGGCTTCCTTTTTCTTTACAGGAGCTTTCTTTTCTTCTTTTTTGCCTTCATCACCGCTATAATCCTTTAACAAACTCACGAGCCCTGGTGTTGCAGGGATGTTAGGTGAAAGCCCATTTTCAATATTACTTAATCCATTACGAAGGAAATCAATGATTTCCAGAATTAAATTTGTAATTTTATCGTTTGGTACAAGTGTTTTTTCTCGGAACCTGTCAAGGACGTTCTCAGAACTATGACTCAGTTTCTCCATGTCACTATAACCGAGGAACCCAGCATTTCCTTTAAAACTGTGAATAGCCCTGAAAGCAATCTGCACCTGCTCTTCATCGTCAGGATTTTTTTCAAGTGATAGTAATGCCTCTTCAGCTGCCTCTAATTGTTCTCCAGCTTCATTGGTAAACTGCTTTACCATCTCCGGACTTATTAGCATTTGCAGATCATCAATTACCGGTGCTTTCTTTTCGGCGGTTTTTGTCTCCGGTTCAGGATCTGGTTCTAGACTTATTTCAGCATCTTCACTTTCATCATTTTCTTCGGATTCTGGTTCTTCGTCAACTTCGCCTTCACCATCAACTTCACCTTTCAATCCTTCTATTGCTTTCACAAGCTCCTTGGTAATTAAAGCTGCTTCTTCTTCAAAACCATGATCATGAAATTCCGTTTCGATTTGGTCTAACAGCCCTCTAATGAAATCACATGACCTATTCATCAAATCAATGTGTACACTAGTTAGCGTACCATCGCCTTTTCTAAACATGTCGAGAAGAGTTTCTGCTTCATGGGTTACACCACTTATTGTATTCAAATCAAGAAAACCTGCACCGCCTTTTAAGGAGTGAAATAACCTGAAAACGGTGTTAATCGTTTCCAGATCAAGATCGCCACTCTCATCAGCACTCTGTTCGATCTCGATTAGCAGCGGTTCTACTTCATCAAGCATTTCTCGACCTTCTTCAACAAAACCGAGAAGAATATCTTGTTGTTCTTGATCATTTCCTAAATCGTAACTCAAAGTATCCCCCGAACAGTTTAGAATTGTTCGAATAATTACCAAATAATGTAAATGCCTTAATCACCATCATGATACATAACGTAAGTTAAATAGCATTAATGGGTAAGGCTATTTGTGAAGTTCAATTAATATGCTTAGAAAGTAGTATTTTTCCAAGATCAAAAAATTGAATAATGATCATTCAGAGCATTATAAGCACTCTGTATGATTTCAAGACAGAAATACTACTTCTCTTCATCCAAACAGATTATTTTCAGTTTATGCATCAAATTGTTACAACTTCTAACTCTATTTGAACAAAGGGCAAATATTCTGCCAATCTCATAAATATATAAACAAGAGAGTTCAATTAAATTCAGTATAGAGCCCTATAGTAGTGTTGGTATTTTCTTTTGTATCCAAGTTATAATTTCCCAAAAAATATAAATAATGTATTCTTAGGACTTCGTGTTACATTATATTGGATTTTTGAATCATATTGATTATATTCTCTAACTGAGATTCATCCTTGGACCTATTAAGGATTTATAATGGCTTCAAAACAAAAAAGTACGCCAAAGAGATTTACTACTGGTCAAATAGCTAACCATTGCCATGTTACGCCGGAAACAGTGGCAAACTGGATTAAGGCCGATCGATTGAAAGCCAGTACAACTCCAGGCGGTCATTACCGGGTAAACCTGGAAGAATTAGTCAGGTTCTGTCAGGCTCACGGTTTTGAGGTACCACCTGAGTGGGAGAGCAGCTCCGATCCCCCGACAGTACTAATTATTGATGATGATCCTGACCTGTTGAAAGCGATAATTCCTAACCTGGAGAAGCCAGGTAGAAGAGTTGTTGGCGCCGATGATGTCGCACAAGCAGGCATGATGCTGATGAAATACCGTCCAGCTGTTGTCATTCTTGACCTTCATCTCCCTGGAACAGATGGTATTCGTATTGCTTCTATCCTTAGAAAGGAAGCTCAGTTATCAGGAACCAGAATAATTGTCCTATCTGGCTATATAGATAGTGTAGTTCAAGAAGCAATGAAAGATCTACATGTTGACTACTATATCAATAAACCACCTGATTTTGAAAAACTTCGCGATATTGTCGACGAACTATTGACTGATCCTCTTAGGGATGAGTAGATAAATTTTTATAGAACCTGCGAGGCGGTCAATTTGACCGCCTTTTCTTTTTTCGTTGACACCTAATTCCATTTCGGATACATTCTTTTAAACACAAGCCCTTGAATTACTACGGAGCAATACATTGAAAAAAATCCTCGTCGCTAACCGTGGTGAAATTGCCGTAAGAATTATGCGTGCCTGCCAAGAGATGGGAATCAAGTCAGTCGCCGTATTTTCAGATGTTGATAGAGATTCAATGCACGTTGAACACGCCTATGAAGCCTATAACATTGGTCCAGCTCCTGTTTCAGAGAGTTATCTATGTGGCGATAAGATCATTGATATTGCGAAAAAAGCTAACGTAGACGGCGTTCATCCGGGATACGGATTTCTTTCAGAGAATGCTGACTTTGCACAAAAAGTTATTGATGCAGGATTTGAATGGATCGGGCCACCTCCCTCAGCCATTGCCTCAATGGGCTCCAAGACTGAAGCGCGGAATATAATGATGAGAGCCGGGGTACCTGTTGTTCCTGGTACAGAAGGAGGGATCGAGACTCTTGAAGAAGCAAAAGAATTCACTGATAAAGTTGGGTTTCCAGTACTCATAAAAGCTGCTATGGGTGGTGGTGGCAAGGGAATGCGAGTAGTGAAGGAAGAGAATTCTCTGGAAAAGGCCCTTGAAGCTGCTCGACGTGAATCCATCAATGCTTTTGGAAGTCCAATAATTTTTATTGAAAAATACATAGATCGACCGCGACATATAGAATTTCAGGTTTTCGGTGACAAACATGGGAACTACGTACATCTTTGCGAACGTGAATGTTCCATACAAAGGCGTCATCAAAAAGTCATTGAGGAAGCCCCAAGCCCTGTTGTAACAAAAGAATTACGTCAGAGGATGGGTGTTTCAGCTGTGAAAGCTGCCCAGGCATGTGGCTACCAGAACGCCGGTACCGTTGAGTTTCTCGTTGATCAGGAAATGAATTACTATTTCCTTGAGATGAATACACGTTTACAGGTTGAACATCCTGTCACCGAGATGGTGACCGGAGTAGATCTGGCCCAACTTCAAATAAAAGTTGCAAAAGGTTCACCGCTTCCCTTTTCCCAAGAAGATGTTGTTATCAAAGGACACGCAATAGAAGTTAGAATATATAGCGAAGACAGCCTCAATAACTTCCTTCCTCATACTGGAAGAATAAGCTATTTACGCCCCCCAGATGGTATTGGTATAAGAGAAGATAGCGGTGTTCGTGAAGGTGATACTATATCCATCTACTACGATCCAATGATAAGCAAACTGATTGCCTGGGGTGAGGATCGACATACTGCTATTAGACGTATGGATCGTGCCCTTCGTGAATACAGAATTACAGGTGTCAGAACAACTATTCCATTTTGTCGATTGGTGATGAACAACCAATCCTACAATGATGGTAATTTTGACACATCATTCGTCGAAAGAGAATTTGACCTAAGCAAAATTGAAGCACATGAAAAAGCATGGCTAAAAATCGCCGCTATCGCTGCCGCATGGAAAAGGCACTATGCGAGCGGTAAGGGACGTCATAGCGCCAGAGAACATCAGGTCATGGAGAATCTTGGATCAGAGAACTGGAAAAATAAGGGAAGAAAATGGGCACTGAGATAGATAAAACCAACGGTGATAGCTATAAAGTTGTAATTGAAGGCAAAGAATTTACCGTTACTTTCCTTGATAGAGATGGAAGTGTCATAGTCAATGATGAGGAAGGCTTTGTAGACATACGCCAGAAGACTGTCCCTGATCATTATTCCATGCTGATAAGTAGAGGAATAGCCGAAGGAGGAGAAAGTTACACACTTGGCATAGAACAACAGGAAGAAGCAAATATGTTTCGTGTCCATGCCGGGGGTTATGACTTCAATGCTGAGGTGTTATCCTCACGAGAAGCCTTTTTAAGTGAATATCTTAAAGCTGCCGGTGTAGGAAAAAAAGAAGGCTTGGTAAAGGCTCCAATGCCCGGCTTGGTCGTTAAAAACTTTGTCAAAGAAGGTGAAAGCGTCAAAAGTGGTGAGGGTATTATGATAATGGAGGCCATGAAAATGGAAAACGAAATCTCGAGCCCTATTGATGGTGTTGTAAAATCTCTTTCCATATCGCCGGGTGATGCGGTTGAAAAAGGACAAATACTATTCGAAATTTCGCCTGAGTAGCATAAACATACAAAACAATAAGGACACCCTTATATTACTATGCTTGCAGTTGTTGTATCAGTTCATACGTAAACGGGTTTTACCCCTCCTATCTCCTTTTTATTTCAAGGAAATACTCTCGATTATTTTGATTCTGTTAGGTACTGGAGTGCCAATATCGAACAAGTTTTTTATTGACTTCTCTTCCCTATCTTAGTTTTTTGGTCTTCCGAACACTTTGTTATATGAGATATATTATAGGAGAAATAAGATGGAAACTGTAGCAAATCCAGAGCACGCAAAGAGACTTGAGTCTCTAGGTCTTATAAATCTTGGCAATGTTTATTGGAATCCGGGAACTTCATTTCTTTATGAACAAGCAATTAGACGCCGTGAGGGTTATCTCGGACACTTGGGTCCACTGGTGGTCAGAACCGGCAATTACACAGGCAGAAGCCCCAATGACAGGTTTATTGTTATGGATGATATCAGCAAGGACACTGTTGACTGGGGAAAGTTTAACGTATCAATTGAAGAAGAAAAGTTTCGCAACCTTTTCCATAGACTTCGCGCTTATGTTCAGGGTAAGGACCTATTTGTTCAAGATTGTCATGCCGGAGCGGATCACAGTTACAAATTACCTATCCGGGTAATAACTGAAACTGCCTGGCACAACCTTTTCGCTAGAAACATGTTCCGTGGATCGCACGATCCAGGTTTTGAACATAAACCACGTTTTACAGTCCTGAATCTCCCTAATTTTAAGGCTATTCCTGAACTAGATAGTACTAATAGTGAAGCGTTTATCATTATTAGCTTCAAGTTCAATCTTGTTATCATCGGTGGTACTTCCTACGCAGGAGAAATCAAAAAATCGATATTTAGCGTAATGAATTACCTACTACCAAAAGAAGATGTCCTGCCGATGCACTGTTCGGCCAATGTTGGCCCAGATGGTGAATCCGCTCTATTCTTTGGTTTGTCGGGTACGGGAAAGACAACACTTTCAGCCGATGAATCACGTCAACTTATAGGTGATGATGAACATGGCTGGTCACCTGATGGTGTCTTCAATATGGAAGGCGGCTGTTACGCTAAAGTTATCAAACTCAGTAAAGAAGCTGAACCTGAGATTTTTGCCACAACGAGACGCTATGGTACTATTCTTGAAAACGTCGGCTTCGATACGAATAGCCGAAAAGTTGATCTTGACGACAATTCTCTTACTGAAAACACTCGTGCCTCCTACCCATTAGACCATATTCCGAATATTAAAGAAGATAGCAAAGGACCTCATCCAAAGAATGTCATGTTTCTTACTGCTGATGCGTTTGGCGTATTACCTCCCATTTCACTTCTGAGTAAAGAGCAGGCCATGTATCATTTTATCAGTGGTTATACGGCGAAACTTGCTGGAACAGAACGTGGAGTTAAAGACCCCAAGGCTACTTTTAGTAGTCTCTTTGGCGCTCCCTTCATGCCTCTTGCTCCACAGAAGTATGCTGAGATGCTGGGTGAAAAGATGGAAAAACATGGTTCGAAGGTCTGGTTAATAAATACCGGCTGGACAGGAGGCGCTTATGGCACTGGGCATAGGATGGAAATTAAATACACCCGTGCTATGGTAAATGCTGCACTTAATGGTGACCTTAATAATGTTGAATTTGAGCAGGAACCTTTCTTCGGACTGATGATACCAAAAAGTGTTGATGGAGTTCCATCAGAAATCTTAAATCCTAAAAACACATGGAATGACGGAGACGCTTATGATAAAAAAGCGACTGAGCTGGCATCACTATTCCATGAGAATTTTATGGTTTCAGGAAATAAGGCTTCAGATATAGTTAAAAAAGCAGGACCATTGGTTGGATAAAACTTTTTTACGGAAACTAAAGGCCGCTTAATTAGCGGCCTTTTTTATTTCTATACCGTCTCGAAAAACTCTTTGAGCTCTGCAATTTTTCCACTCTTCCGGGTCCAGCCCAGGATCCTTTCCTATCCAAATAATATTTGCTATTCCGCCTTTACCTGTTATTCCAACATTTTCGAACCCTGCTACTTTAGCTGGTAAAGCGGTCATCGAGAGTAGTGCTTCTTCCAAAGAGAGTTCTTCTCCCATCATTCCTTCACCCTGTTTGCGCTTAACAATTGCAGCATACAGAGTCTTAAATGGATTTACAGTTATTACCGGCCAATCTGTTCCGAGAACAACTTGACTATTATTGCTTTTCAAACTCTTTAAGGGGAAACTACTTTTAACTCGTTCTAAACCAACTCTCTTTCTTAACATGGAAAGGTCAGCAAGACGGTGACCAGGTTGCACAGATTTTATTAAACTTGAATCCCTCAGATCTACGAGGTTAGAGTCTAAAACATGTTGGATATGTTCCAGTCGGTTCTCAATACCATTAACACTATGTTCAGAAACTAATCTGGTCCCATATTCAACTGCCTCATCACCAATGGCATGTACAGCTAATCCCCAGCCCTTTTTTACGGCTTTTTTTACAAAACTTTCTAGATTCTCCAAATTGGGAACAGGTTTTAACTCTATCTCTGGACAATCAGAATAGGGTTCTTTCATCCAAGCAGTATGGCTACCAAGTGCACCGTCTAGAAATAGTTTTATACGATTAGAAATTAATTTATTACCCATAAATGGTGTATGTGGGAGACAGTCGTCACTAAATGAAAGACAACGATACCAATGTTCAATCAAGAAGTTTAATTCGCCGGATTCATCCATTTGTTTTAATACTTTAAAACTAGCATTATCGCCTGCATCACTAGCTCCAAGTACACCATTACTAATCAATTCATTGATTCCAGCTATAAGATTGTTCTTGATATCTTCGTCAGTTTCTGTAGGCAATTTATCCGTTAACCACATTGTTGCGTTTTCTCTTAGAATACCCAATGGTTCCCCATTTTCAGAGAATTCTTGCCAACCGCCTTCCATAAATTTTGTATTGCGATTTAAACCTGATTTTTTAATTGCCAAGCTATTTAAAATCACTGAATGGTAATCCCGCGTATGAATAGCTACAGGAATATCTTTTGAAACGCTATCAAACTCAGCCAATGTCGGATATGCATTTTCACTAAGTCCAATTCCTCTAATCCACTCAGAATCACGTGGATATTTTCTTATTGCTTCAAGAATCTGGTCTTTTCTTTCCAGTTCCAAAAGTCGAAGTGAACGAAGATACCTTCCCCCTTGGTCGAGGTGCAGGTGAGCGTCAAAAAAAGCAGGTAACAACACTCCACCTTCAAAATCAATTATTTCTGTCCCTATTGGTAAATCAGATGATAACTCACGATTTTTACCATAAGCTGCAATCCTGCCATCTTGAATCAGGATCTCGTCCATGAATTTTCCCCAACCCAACTCATGACGATAAACCTTTGCACCTCGAAACAATTTAAATGACATTAGTCATTCCACAATGTTGATAGCAACCATTGACGGGCATCTTCAATATCAGGATACGCAATCCTGTCACTTTCTATGACCGTGACATGTTCCCTGAACTGTGCTTGCAATTTTCCTATTTCACTGGACGGTTGTAAGGGTAATCTCATATCTACAGCCTGCGCAGCCGCAAGAATTTCAATAGCGATAACTGTTGTCGTTCTTTCCATTATTTCATAGGCTTTGAATCCTGCCCAAGTTGCCATACTCACATGATCCTCTTTACCTGCTGATGTTGGAATTGAATCAACTGAGGCAGGGTGAGCAAGTGTCTTGTTTGCGCTTACTAAAGCAGCCTGAGTGACTTGATGGATCATAAAGCCTGAGTTTAGTCCACCTTGTTTTACCAAAAAGGCGGGTAAACCACTGATTTGAGGATCTGTCAAAAGGAACGTTCTTCTTTCACTTATACTGGATAATTCAGTCCCAGCTATGGAGAGTTGATCAGAGACAAATGCCACAGGTTCTGCATGGAAGTTACCACCTGAAATCACTTCTCCATTATCTGTAAATACAATAGGATTATCAGTTACACCATTTATTTCCACTAATAAAACGTCATGTGTCCCAACCAGAATATCTCTGACAGAACCATGAACCTGTGGTGCACACCTAATAGCGTAGGGATCCTGTACCCTTCTTTTAGATTCTTCACTCACAAGGATTTCGCTATCGGCAACTGTTTCACGAATTCTTTTAGCACTAAGAATGGCACCTTTATGCCCACGTGCTATATGGATTCGTTCATCAAAAGCTGATGTTAATCCAGCGACTCCTTCAAGGGTCCATGCACATGCTACATCACCGGCCTTCACCAGAGCATCGAGTCTTAACCAGCTCGCTACAGCCAATGCTGTACTTACCTGCGTGCCATTCAGTATACTTAGTCCTTCTTTAGGTCCAAGTGCAATCGGTTCTATGCCAGCCATTTTCATAGCTTCGCCACCGGTCATGCACTTACCCTGAAATGTTGCTTCACCTTCACCAAGTAAAACGAGAGCAACATGTGCCAATGGCGCTAAATCCCCAGAAGCACCAACGCTCCCGTGTGCTGGAATAACTGGAAGGACTTCGGCGTTATACATCTCGATCAAGCGTTCAGCTAAGATAGGACGACAGCCAGAGTATCCCTTTGCAAGAGCATTTGCCTTCATGACCAGAACCATACGAACAATGTCGCTTGATAGTGGTGAACCAACTCCGCATGCATGACTTCGAACGAGATTCACTTGCAATTGAGCCAGTTCTTCCCGTGAAATCTTCACTTCACTGAATTTTCCAAAACCGGTGTTCACTCCATAAACAGGTTCGCCTTTTTCTACGACATCCAGAACAACCTGATGTGCAGCACTCATCGCGGCAATCGCTTTTTCTTCAAGAATGACCTTTTTTAATCCCTGACCTACCAGTTTTAGATCTTCGAGTGTCAGGCTATTGCCATCAATACGGATATCCCGCTCGTCTCTACTACTCATATCTATGAATTCCTCAAAATCTTTAGAATGTGTCTTTCGTTTGTATCAATGGATTTTTGATACAATAATATTCAATTCAATATATCATTTTACCCATTTTTCACCAAACGTTGTTAGCTCTAGAAGAGTTGTTTTGAAAACTTTTTCGACCACTCTCCCTCCTGTTTAGTAAAACGAATTCAAATTGTATATTGATCCCATCTATAAAAACCAAAAGAAGCTGAAAGGGATAAAAATGGCCGTGATGATTGACGGTAAACATCTTAAAATCGAAGATGTTGTCGCAGTAGCTCGCAATAATGAAAAAGTTGAGCTACATCCTGATAGTTTGAAAAAGATGGAAAAATGCCGTGCATTCCTTGAAAAGAAAGTTCAAGAAGGCGAAGTCATGTACGGTGTCAACACAGGTATCGGTGAATTCTCGGAGGTCGTGCTCAATGACGAGCAGACCAAAGAGTTTCAAAAATATTTGATATACAATCATGCTGCCGGTATTGGCGACCCACTCCCAACAGCTTTTGTGCGTGCAGCTATGCTCGCCAGGACTAATGTCCACGCCAACGGTCATTCAGCTTGCCGACCCATTATCACTCAAACCTACATTGAGATGCTTAACAAAGGCGTAACGCCAGTTGTCTGTGATAAAGGAAGTGTAGGCGCTTGTGGTGATCTGGCACCGATGTCACAAATTGCTCTGTCACTGATGGGCGAAGGCGAAAGCTTCTACAAGGGCGAACGTATGGCAACGAAAGATGCCATGGATAAAGCTGGAATTCCTATACCCGGGCTAGAAGTAAGAGACGGTTTAGCTGCAATTAACGGATCAAATCTGATTTGCTCTGTTGCTGCCCTGACCATCTATGATATTGAGCGATGGTTTCTTCAGGTTGAGATCGCAGCAGCCATGTCAATTGAGGCACTACTCGGTAACATGAAACCCTATGATACCCGTATTCATGAATTGCGTGGTTTCAGAGGCGCAATTACTTCGGCATCCAACCTGCGTTCAGTTTTTGAAGGTTCCGACCTTTTATCCGGAAAGATGAAAGTAAAAGTCCAAGACGCTTACAGTATGCGATCCACTCCTCAAGTGATTGGTGCTGCCCGTGATCAAATGAGATGGACACGTGAACAGATAGAAATTGAACTAAATGGAATCGGGGACAATCCCATATTCCTACCCGATGATGACTATGTTTTATCAGGGGCAAATTTTCAGGGTACCCCTATCAGTCTTCCTCTTGATGCACTCGGTGCAGCAGTCACAATGGTGAGTGTACTTTCCGAGCGAAGACTAAATCGTCTGCTAAATCCTGCACTTAGTGTTGGTCTGCCGGCATTCCTCACAAAAGGTGCTGGGATGTTCTCAGGACACATGTTAAGTCAGTACACAGCAGATATGCTGATTGTTGAACAGCGAATCCTATCAGCACCGGCATACGTGCAATCAATTCCTGCTGCAGCCGATCAGGAAGACTTTGTCAGTATGGGTTGGAACACTGCGCTTAAAACCCGTCAGATTCTTGATAATGCCCATGGAGTACTTGGTATCGAATTTATTGCCGCAGCTCAAGCTCTGGATTTCAGAGACTTTGATCCGGGTAAAGGTTCACAGGCAGGAAGGGACAGTGTGCGTCGTTTTGTAGATTTCCTTGACGTTGATCGTCCTCTGTTTAAGGATCACAACAAGATGAAACAAGCAGTAGCCGACTTGGAAGTTTTGAAGGATGTTGAAGCAAAAATCGGCAACCTTAAGATTTATTGATCATAAAAAAGGGGGGCTATCGCCCCCCTTGCTATTCTATAGTAAATACTTACCTATTTTGCAATTCCAACCGCTCGATATTCACGAATAACCGTTACACGAATCTGCCCGGGATACTCTAGTTCCCTTTCGATTCTTTCAGCTATATCATGGGCTAAGGCTTCTGCCAATGCATCGCTGATCTTTTCGTTTTCAACAATAATCCTGACTTCACGACCTGCTTGAATTGCATAAACTTTGTTTACTCCTTCAAAGCTCTGTGCAATTTCTTCAAGCTGGTGAAGTCTCTGGATATAAGACTGAATTGTTTCTCGGCGAGCACCCGGTCTTGAACCACTGATGGCATCCGCGGCTGCAACAAGTACAGAAATCGGGTTATCAGCCGGAATATCTTCGTGGTGCGAACCGATGGCATTCAGGACTGTTTTTGGTTCATTGAATTTCTTTGCTAATTCCATACCCAACATGACATGGGTACCTTCGCTCTCGCGATCAACCGACTTGCCTATATCGTGAAGCAAACCAGCTCGACGAGCCGCTTTTGCATCCAAACCGAGTTCTGTTGCAAGCAAACCTGTTATATGCGCTACTTCGATGGCATGTTTAAGAACATTCTGACCGTAACTGGTTCTATAATGTAACCTACCTAAATATCGAGTCAGTTCAGGTCTGACACCATGAACTTTGGCTTCCAATAAGGCATTTTTACCGTATTCGAGGACTCGTTCTTCAAGTTCACGTTTCGCTTTGTCCACAACTTCTTCAATACGTCCTGGGTGGATTCTTCCATCCGTAATAAGTTTTTCCAGTGCTATCCTGGCAACTTCTCTTCTATAGGGATCGAAACTGGATAAGATCACTGCTTCCGGCGTATCATCAACAATGATATCAACACCTGTTGCTGTTTCCAATGCACGAATATTACGACCTTCACGACCAATAATTCTGCCTTTTACATCATCATTGGGCAAGTTTACTACGGCTACAGTATTTTCTGCAGTGTGGTCAGCGGCGCTTCGCTGAATGGCTTGAATTATAAGTTCTTTTGCTTCCTGATTTGCTTCCAATTTAGCTTTATCACGCATTTCCTTCAAACGTTCGGCAATATCAGCACGTGCTCGATCTAAAAGACTATTTTTCAACTCCTCAAGTGCTTCTTCCGGATTCATACCTGCGATACGTTCAAGAGTCTTATTTTTCTCTTCTATTAAGGCATCAAGTTTCTCTTCTTTGCCTTCTATTGCAGTTTCTTGAGTTCGAAGCGTCCGAAACCGATCTTTTTGTTCGCGTTCTTGCTGACGAATACGATCAAACCTTTTATCCAGACCAATTTCGCGGTCACGCAACTTCTTTTCTGAACGTCTGATCTCTTCATATTTGCGTTCGTTATCGCGATCCATTTCGCGTTTTATGGCCAACGTTTCATCTCGAGCTTCGAGAAGTTTTTCCTTTTTCAGGTTTTCGGAATCTTTCTTTGCATCCTCAATAATTTTATTGGCTTCACTTTTGGCTGATTTCAAACTGGATTTGTCAATAATAGCTTTAATGACAAAGGCAATTATGAAACCTGCTAAAGGTAATAGCAGCATTAAAAACGGATTATCACCAAACATTATGTTTTACCCTTCTATGCTTAAGAAAATTGATGTAAAAGAGAAACCCTGCACATCGCGGTAAAATTGGAGAACGTAAATATGGTCACTGTGGGTACCCTCCTAAACGTGTTAGGTTTCCTTCAACCGGCGAACCGATAAGGCCTACCCGTCGCGTTCAGAGTTGAGTTCCCAAAATGTGGGTGTTGGTTCTCAATTGTTACCGTGATCTTCCAGTGCAGGGATCAAAAAATCTAGTCTTCTTCCAGTCTATCTAACTCAAAAACTAATTTATCTATCTTTTCTTGATAATCGACCATACTCTCTTTTTGTTCATTCCTGAGTGACATTAACTCATCGGCTATATTTAATGCAGTCAAAATGGCTATTTTCATGGTAGAAGAGGGACGCATGGTTTCATCTATCTCACGCATCTTTTCGTCTACATATTGAGCAATCGTCCTAACGTACTCTTCGTCACCAACATTGGCGCGAATCGGATAATCCTGCCCGAATATTGCTATCTTAACAACCTGGCCATTTTGTTCCATATCCACGGAAATGCCCTTTTAGGTCAATTATTGATCCCTGTCTAAATGCCGTTCAGTTTTTCCAATAAACCGACGACTTTACTTCTAATCGCTTCTTCTTTCTCAACATCACGCTGATTTGAACGTGAATCAACCAATTCACGTTTCAATTCATCTAGTTGCGATAAAGCGTCTTCCTTTTCTTTTCTAAGATTGGATAGATCGGTCTTCAACTCTGAATTTTCGTCCCTCAGTTTCTTGACTGAAGCAACCAAACTGAAAATTCTTTTTTCCAATGCCGACACATCCAGCACCAGTCGTTCTTCACTTGGAAATTTCACGTTTTATCACCGAACGAAGTTATGACCTAATCTGTACACCTTCAATCTGCTGAATTTTATTAATCACTTTCCTGAAATCAGCATCCACTTTTTTATCTGTTAAAGTCTTTTCGAAAGAACGGAACGTCAATCTATATGCTAGACTACGTTCACCCTTATTCAAAGGTTTCCCTTCATAAAGGTCAAACAGAACTACCTGTTCAAGATTCTTTCCACCGGACTCTCTGATAACTTCTTCAATCTGCTGGGTGAAGATGCCTTGTGGGACAATAACGGCAATATCTCTATGGCTGGCAGGGAAGCGAGAAAACTTTGAGTATGGTCTATTAGTTCCAGGACGTTTAACACCTTTTTCAGTCATGGAATTAAGTAGCTCTATATCGACCTCACCGAGATAAACAGGTTTATCTATTCCAAAATTCTCTGCGACTTCTTCGCTTAATTGTCCTAATTGGGCAAATACTTCACCTTTATTACTTTTAAGGCTGAAGCCTTGCACTAAGTTATCGGGGATATCATAGGAATATTTCAAGGGTTTGTCAAGTGATAAACCTTCCATTAACGATTCCATAACCCCTTTCAAATCATATAAATCATAGGCTTGATTTGATCTATCATAGGCGGAATTGATACTATCGCCAGCAATTACAAAACTGAGATAGGTGCCTTGATTGGCTTCTCTGCCAAACCAGCCTTTTCCTCCAAGCTGACCTTGTTCGAACAAACGTACATTTTCGATACCATGATTCAGGTTTCTAGCAAGTGATCTTATTAAGGCCGGTAACATCGAAGATCTATAAACGTTCATTTCAGGATTTATCGGTTTGAAGATCACATATGGCTTGAGATTTCCGGCAAACAACTCTTGATCTTCGCCAGAAGTCATCCCCGGATGAATTGCTTCCCTGAATCCCATTGCTACCATTGTTTCAACCGCGGAATCAATAAATTTATCTATACCATGATCTGGTGCATTTAAGACAATCCGCGACTCAGTGGCTGTTGGAACCTGATCATAACCTTTAATCCGTATAACTTCTTCTATAAGGTCAATCTCTCTTTCAATGTCATGCCTGAAAGTTGGGGCTTGAACCTTCAGATTATCCCCATCTTCTTCAACTTTTAATTCAAGGCGACTAAAGATATCAGCCGATTCTGCCTTTGTTACAGGTACACCAAGGATTTGTTCTGCCCGTTTGGATCTATAGGATACAACATCGCGCTCGATCTTTGATGGATAAGCGTCAACAATACCTTTTGCGATTGTCCCACCAGCAAATTCCTGAATAAGTTTTGCTACTCTGGAAGTTGCATTTGGAGGCATTGAAGGATCAGCACCACGCTCAAAGCGGCGTGCCGCCTCGGTTTGAAGACTATGACGTTTTGATGATTTTCGTGTTGAAGGTGGATCAAAATAGGCGGCTTCGATAAGGATGTTCTCTGTATCCTCATTAACTTCAGTATTCTCACCACCCATAACGCCGGCCAGACCTATCCCCTTTTCTTTATCTGCAATCAACAGGTCGGTCTTATCCAACTTCCTTTTTACACCGTCCAACGTCGTAAAGACTTCATCCTGATTAGCATTTCTGACAACAACGTGACCATCTTTGACGAGGTTATAATCAAATGCATGAATGGGATGACCAATTTCAAACAGAACAAAGTTCGTTACGTCAACGATGTTATTTAGTGGTCTTTGGCCCAAAGAATGGAGTAGCGCTTTCATCCAGAGTGGTGATTGCCCAACTTTGACTCCGGCCACATAGCGAGCAGAATAGCGTGGACATTGCTTTGGATTTTGGATATCAATCGTGACAAGGTCATTTGCATTCAAGTCACCTTCTACTACACTATAATCAGGGTATATAACCTTTTTATTCAATTTGGCAGCGACTTCACGGGCAATTCCAAAATGGGAAAGGCCATCAGGACGATTCACTGTAATTTCAAATTCAATGATATGATCTTCTGGTGAGACGAGTTTCGAAAACTCTGAACCAACTTCCAGTGAATCACTAAGTTCAAGAATACCATCATGATTCTCTGAAATGCCCATCTCGTTTTCAGAGAGAATCATTCCGTTTGAGACAACACCTCGAAGTTTACGGGATGTTATTTCAAAGTCACCCATCTGTGTTCCGGGTGGCGCAATTGCGACTGTTAATCCTTTTCTACAATTTGGGGCACCGCAAACCACATCAAGAATTTCGCTTCCGACATCAACCTTGGTTACTGCAAGTTTATCGGCGTTAGGATGTTTTTCAGATTCAAGAACTTTGCCGATCAACACACCATTCACATTGCGTTGAATATGTTCTATACCTTCACATTCAAATGAAAGCCTGGTGATCATTTCAGCCAGTTCTTCCGGTGACATATCGAAATCGACGAAGGATTTTAACCAATTATATGAGATCTTCATCGTCGACCTCCAAACTGCGAAAGGAATCTGAAATCATTTTCATAAAATAATCTGATGTCATCTACACCATAGATTAACATTGCCAACCTTTCCACTCCAAGACCAAAAGCCCAACCTGAATAGATTTCGGGATCAACATCAACTTCTTTTAACACGTTTGGATCCACCATACCTGACCCACCCATTTCAATCCAACCGGTCTGCTTGCAAACGCGGCATCCTTTTCCGTCACAAAACGGACAACTGATGTCTACTTCCGCTGAGGGTTCAGTGAACGGGAAGAAATGTGGTCTAAAACGTGTATTAACACTGCTACCAAACATTTTTCTGTAAAACTCAAGGATTGTACCCTTTAAGTCAGCAAAGGTGACCCCTCTATCTACATATAATCCTTCAACTTGCGTAAACATAGCTGAATGGGTCGCATCCGGTTTGTCGTTCCTGTATACACGCCCTGGTGCAACAATGCGAACTGGAGGTTTTCGTGACTGTAGAACGCGAATCTGCACAGGACTGGTTTCTGTCCTTAATAGATAGCCTTCTTTATCTTCAAGATACAATGTATCTGATGCATCACGAGAAGGATGCCAGTCTGGAGTATTTAAAGCGTCGAAATTGTGCCAGATATCTTCAACTTCCGGCCCACGTTCGATTGTAAATCCCATCTTGGTAAATACGCGTTTTATTTCGCTTTCTACCAAGCTCAATGGGTGATATGAACCTTCAAAGCCGGGTCGTGAAGGCATTGTATAATCAAAAAATGAATCAGAGTCGCTACTGCGGAGTTTTTTAGAAGTATCATCAAGAGATTTTTGTGCATAATTCTTTAATTCATTAAGGCGTTTTCCAAAAGCGCCTTTCAACTCGTTTGGAATATTGCCAATTTCCTTAAACATTCCGGCAATAATCCCTTTACGTCCAGAAAACTTAATCCTGATTTCTTCCAGTTGATCTAGCTCAGTGACTGAGCCAATCTCCGTTTTGAAGTTTTCGAGGATTGATTCCAGTTCTTTCATTTTTTCATGCATTTAACAGTCCATCCTTTTGATTCACACAGGAAATACAGGAATTTAAGACACTCTGGATTTCACAAAATATTACAGAAGCGAAAGATAATGAATAATAAGTCTATATGTTAAGAATCGGGAGTTTCCTCTCCTTTTCAGGAGCGAGCCACGATTCCTCCTATTGTATTAAGCCTCCAGAGAGACTCTATTGCTCCGGCAGGGTAAAGCGTTTAGCTTAGGCGGAGCAAAAAATTCCACAAAGTCCGCATTATTTGTTTACCTAACCTTATAGGGGAGTTACGCATGGCGAAGCGAGATTTCCTGCAGATTACTGACTTTAGTACTGAAGAATTAAAAGACTTGTTTGATTTGGCTGTTGAACTTAAAGCCAAAACAAAAAATGGAGAATGCCCCACACCTCTTAATGGTGAAACCTGGGCATGTATTTTCCACAAGGCAAGCCTTAGAACCCGTATCAGTTTTGAAGTTGGTCTTTCTCAGCTTGGTGGTGGTAGTCTTTATATCACCGATAAAGAAATTGAACTGGGAAAACGCGAAAGTATTCCGGATGTAGCACGTGTCCTAAGCCGCTACGTTGGCGGAATCATCATTCGCACGTTCAGCCATCAGCACATTGAAGAACTAGCTGAATGGGCAAGCGTACCCGTTATCAACGCTTTAACTGATTTCACACATCCATGCCAGGTCATTTCCGACCTTCTGACAATCCAGGAACACCTTGGAACGTACGAAGGAAAGACAATTACCTATCTTGGTGACGGCAACAACATGGCCCGTTCTTGGATCAATGCTGCACGAAGGCTTGACTTCACACTTCGTATCGGTACCAATAAAGACACTCATCCCGGGGAACTTGTTGATATTGCACAGTCAGAAGGTGCTAAAGTTGAAGTGCTTTATGATCCAATTGCTGCCGTTGATGGTTCACATGTCGTCTATACTGACGTTTGGGCATCAATGGGCGAAAAGGATGCCGCTGCAGAACGCGCTAACCTTCTTGCAAAATTCCAGATCAATAATGAACTTCTGAAACATGCTGACGAAAAAGCCATTGTAATGCATTGCTTACCAGCTGAACGCGGTCGCGAAATCACCGATGAAGTGATGGATGGCGACAAGGCTGTAGTCTTTGATGAAGCTGAGAACAGACTTCACGCTCAAAAAGCAATCATGGTCATGCTTAAAGCATAATTCTGCTAGTCTACTTTTGCCCCCTGTATCAGGGGGCTTTTTTATTTTAGCGTCCCTTACTGCAATGATTACTATTTGCAATCAGTGAGTAGATATACGATATTCCGTCTTTGCCACTAGAGACGCCTGAAAGTTATGATAGATATTAATACCCCTATCCCCTTTTTAAGGCCACTTGAGCTTCAACCAGTTGAAGATAATGGTCATCAATATTTTATCCTTCGTGATCCTTCGGGAATCAGCGAAAAATCTATCGCTCTCTCTTCGGAAGTAATTCCTGTATTGGCTTCTTTTAACAATATGAAAACACTGACTGATATCGCTCAGGAAATTAGTGCTGAAGTCAATGAAGAACAGGATCCAAACGAATTAATTCCATTCGTTGAATTACTGGATGATCTCTATTTTCTCCAGAATGAACGATTTGAGAATTTCAGGAAAATCAAGGTTAGCGAATTTGCGGAAGCGAAATTACGCGAACCAATATTGGCTGGAAGTAGTTATCCTTTAGATAAAGAGAACCTTGAATCTTTTCTGGAAAAACTTTTACTAGTTGATGAGCCAGATGATTTCGAACCGGAAAGACCTGACAAGAATGCTGTACTAAAGGGATATTTAGCCCCTCATATCGATTACGAACGCGGCGGTGCTTCATATGGACGGCTTTACAGGGAACTAAAACCCTATTTTGATAGATTCAAGGATAGGAATCCACTCTTCATCATTTTTGGTGTCGCACATGCTGGTGCTGTTTCGCCGATAACTGTTACAGGGAAAACGTTCTCAACACCTCTTGGTGAAGTTCAAACAAACGAGACGTTTTATACCAAACTCGTTTCAGAACTTGGCGATAAAGTCGTCCGGGATGAGTGGTTGCATAAAAATGAACACAGCATTGAACTTCAACTGATATGGCTCAAACATTTGATGGGTGGAAACGAATTCACAGTGCTTCCAACTCTAGTCAGCATGTGGGATATGGATGAGAACATTCCGCTTTCTGAAAACCATTTTTTTCAAAAAACAGTTGAAACGTTCAAGTCGATAGAAGAATTACACGATGGGCCGGTAATTTACGTTTCAAGCGTTGATTTTGCACATGTAGGTCCTGCTTTTGGTGACAAAGATTTCATAAAAGATAGTGATATAGCTGTAGTTGAAAAGATTGATATGGAAGCATTAAAATCAGTCCGCTCTGTGGATTCAGATTTGTGGTGGAAAACTGTTAACTACCTTGAAAACCCAAATCGGATTTGTGGGTTGAATGCAACTGCTTTATCACTTGAACTCTTAAAAGGATGCAAAGGTTATATTCTCGATTATGCGCATTCTTTGTCAGAAGATAGAAGCCTGATGGTTAGCTATGCTTCTTCAATGTTTTTCGATAATTAGAATATTTCTTAATGCATATTAAGAAAAATAAACGCAGACTTTGCACAGAGAAATTTGATTCTATCACTTCCTTGGCGGAACGATGAAGATTAATTGGTTGGATTGGTCAAAAAAGAGTTTTCAGACTGCAGAAAAAGAAAACTGTCCTATTTTTATGTACATGGCTCCCATGTGGGGGCACGGTGTGCACGTTTTTGAACAGAATGTGCTTGCATCTGAAGATGTAATTAAGGCTCTCTCAGATAGATACATCCCTATTCGTATTGATATTAATCTGCAACCTGAAGTTTTTGATAGATACAATCAGGGCGGATGGCCTTCATTTTGCATAATAACCCCTGACGGTAGCCTCCTGATTGGTAGACAGGTGAAATCAATCGAGGAATTATTGAAGATCCTGTCTGAAACTTCTGACTATTATCAGAAACATAAAAAGGAAATCCAGAAAGCTATCTCTGAAGCGGGAAGTCCTGAATTACCTCGTTTCACACTACAAGATAATTCTGAAGACAGTTCTCTTCATTCTCTGGATTTAATTCGTCAGGAAGCACTGGCGTTCTTTGACACTCGATATCAAGGTTTTGGTAGAAACCCAAAACTACCGTTACCGGATCTCCTTCACTTTCTACTTGAAGATCCTAGTGATGAACTACGTCATCTGGCATATGTCACTTTGGAAACGATTCGTACAAGCACTTTATGTGACCATATAAATGGTGGTTTTTTCAGGTATTGCGAAACAGAGAACTGGCAATTTCCTTCAATGGAAAAATTGCTTTTTGAAAATCTGTTACTACTTGATGCTTATATGGAAGCCTATCGCCAATCTCCGGATGAAAAGATTCTTTCAACTATTAAAAGCACAGTTGGTTATATAGAAAATCATCTTGTTGAAGAATCTGGACTTTTCTATCTGGCTCAGGATTCAGACGGTAAACGGGGTGATCACACAAGTTACTACTGTTGGTCAGAAAAAGATTTTGAAGCTGCTATAGAAGATAAGGCCACGAGAATAGCTGCAATGATCCATTATGGCATCCCTGGCACAAAATTATCTTTCCACTCAGACCGCTCATCACTTGAAAAACGAGTTCCTATCAATCAAGTCGCCATGCGGATGGGAATTGAACAGGAGCAAGTAGCAAGTATGATTGATAGTGCCAGGGCACTATTGAAGGATGCGCTTAATAATCGCCCCTTCCCTGCTGTGGATGCAACTCTATTCAGTCATATTCAGGGGAAAGCGATTGCAAGTTATGCAACAGCGTCAATTATCCTTGAAAAACCACTTCTTCTTCAACGTGCATTTGAGATTGCTGATGCACTCTGGGATCAGGGATTAAGTCCTGATGGTGGGATGAAACATGATTTAAGTGATGACCGAAAAACTTTTTATCTGGTTGATCAGGTCGAAGTTGTTCTTGGTTTTCTGGAACTATATAGAATTGCCGGACGTGCAAGTGATCTCATCCACGCGGAAACACTTTGTTCCGATTGTGTTGAATTATTTGGTGATCCGGATGGCGTTGGCTGTGTAGATTTTATCAGCAAAGAAGAAAAACTTGGAGTAACTCGTTTTCCATTTACTCCATTTGATACAAATAGCAGGCTGCTTATTGCCACCGCACTGCTTTCGGCATATAGCCGTGACAAAAAGTGGCATGAATACTCATTAAAATTGATGCGAGGTATTGAGCAACATCGTGACAAACACAGATTACGTGATTCCAATTTTGGAAGAGCTCTACGTCACATTATAACACCTCCCACGATGGTAGATTTGTATTCAGGCGAAAATGCCGGTCAGATTCGTGTGAACTTACTGAAAAAATCACCAGCGGGAACGTTGATTAGAACGATTGATCCTAACCAGAAACTACCTTGGGTTGACTACAAGGAAGTCGATTTTGATCAGACAACTAGAATGGTCGTTTATTCTGAAGGTAAGAAGTATCCGATAACCGATGATATCGATTTGGCATTAGTTCATTTGAACGAAAACGTATAAAAAAAAAGATTAACATAAGTTTAACAGTAATTGGAGGAAAGCATGTCTAGCCGTGCACGGTTTCTATTAGTGTTTCTGGCTTTGGTCACTTTAGCCTCATCTCTGATGGCCGCAGATTTCAGAATCTGGAACCCCAAAGATGGTCTTCCTGTAAGACAGGGATATCACATTGAGTGGTTCAGAAGTATTGATACAGATGCAAATGGTAATATTTGTATCGTTTGGACAGATACTCGATTAGGTGATAGAGATATCTGGGCCCAACTCGTTACATCTGATGGGACCTCATTATGGGGCGAAGATGGAAAACTGATTGTCAGTGAGTATTCTCGCCAGGAAGATCCGCATGTTTTCCCCGACGGAAATGGCAACTGGATAATAACCTGGATCGATTATAGATTCGACCTCGAATACAACGATGTCGGTGACGTCTATATGCAGAAAGTTGACTCAAATGGCGACCCGATGTGGTCACCTGAATCAGGCGTTAAGATATGTGACGCAGTCGGTGGTCAACTTTGGGAACAATCCTTCACCGATGGTAATGGCGGTGCTGTAACAATCTGGATTGATAACCGTGAAGGTCAGGCAGATATCTTTGCCCAGCACGTAGACCTGAACGGTAATATTATGTGGGAAGAGAACGGAAAGAAAGTTGCCGGTGGCCTTGGTGATCAGGGTTCATTCGGTAGCGCTTCTTACACTGCTGATACTGATAATGAAGGTGGTATTCTCTTCGCTTGGACTGATAACCGAAATCCAACAGATCATAACATTTATGGCAACAGGGTTACTGTTGATGGTGAACTCGCTTGGGCAGATTCTTCAGGTATGCCAATTTGTGTCTTCCAGACAGAACAGAAAAAAGTCAGACTTGCACCAGATGGAAACGGTGGAGCTTTCTTCGTCTGGGAAGATAGCAGAAATTACAATACCACTAGTGTAGACCTCTATGGTCAACATATTGATGGTGACGGTACTGTTGATTGGGAAACTAATGGTGTTCCAATCGTCAATCATGATGCTGTGCAACAGCAAGCCAGAATTGTAAATACTGGTACAAACGAAGCCATCCTTATCTGGGAAGACAAACGAATTGACCTTGAAACGGAAGATCTATATTCACAAAAGATCTCCGACAACAACGGTACACTTCAACTCCATTGGGGAGCCACTGGTGAAG